>BNJT01002749.1_pt1 | contig 3140739 bp, 5978 predicted proteins | sample 8540491 | NCBI WGS metagenome assembly BNJT01 (sample SAMD00202455, study PRJDB9452) | human saliva metagenome | host: Homo sapiens | reverse complement strand
GGATGAAGACGGTGGGCTACTTCCCGGCGCCGGGCTCTCCAGGGCAAAGTTGATCGCAATGACTGGCAGACGTTCAACTTCATCAATGGACGTGTGGCCAAGCGGGGCCTGGCTCGATCACCGTCGCCCAACTGCGTGACAGCCCACCGCCGTCGTGGCGCTGCCCGCCAAGCCCGTCGTCCACCCCGACGCGGCCGACCGCCACGCCGTCACGACGCAGCCAACACCTGCGCAAACCCGTGGAGGCCAAGGTCGCCTGCCCAAGACAAACTTCTAAGGATCTGACTCTGGAGGGCAGCTGAGCCGCTCACCTCCACGCTGTTTCCAGGTTGCCATGTGACCCGGGGCATCCACAATTCTGCCTGTGTCCAATACTCCGTATCCCCCCCGTAGGTCAGGACCCCTACGACCCTTAGACCAGCCCTACGACCCCTGGACCAGCCATGTCCTCCTACAGCAACCAGGCCTACAGCCAACCGGCCATACCCCAACCCCACAACGCCGGGTTCCCAGACTTACCCGGTTTTTCGGGCCCTTACAGGGTTGACCCAATCTCAGGCCGCCCATACTCCGACAAGTCGAAAGTCGCTGCGGGCCTGGTGCAGCTCTTTCTCGGCAGCTTCGGCGTTGGCCGTTCTACGGGACATATCGGCATCGGAGTCGCACAGCTGCTGACCTGCGGCGGTCTTGGAATCTGGTCTCTCATCGACGGCATCATGATGTTGACCGGCGGCGATTGACGACGCAGATGGTCGCCCACTCCGCAACTGAGCGTCATCACGTCATCGGGGTCCTCGAGGGCGTCCTCACCGGCAGCCATCGGGGTCGGGTATCTGCCTTCGACCCTCACAACCCCAACGTCATAATGCCACCTGCCCGACAGGCTTTGGTGACTGGCTTCGACTGTCCAGCCTGGCGGCGGGCTCCGGATCTTGTCGATCCTCCATGGAGGATTGGGCGCGAGCTCTGCACGACAACGCCTACCTCGTGGTCGCCGCTGCCAGCAGGTGCCATGATGCCTGCTGCTGATGTGGGCCAACCGCCGGTGGAGGGCATCCCCTGGCGGCCTCCCGCTGGGTCACCTGGTCCTTCCTGGCGACGGCTGCGCTCTGGGCCGTCGTACGCAACCTCCTGGCTGGCCCTGGCCGCCCACCTGATTGATGTCTTTTCCAGTTGGGTGACCGAGCCTCTATGACCTCTATGCCGCCCATCCAGAAGAAAGCCTCCCCTGAGCACCAGGGTCCCATTGCTTCCGTTCCCCTGGAAGCCACTCCTTGATTCCCACCCAGCCATGAGCTGGAAAGTCTCATCAAAACACGCACCCAGGAGCTTACATGCACCGTATATCCTCCATGATCGCTAGGGAGACTCAGTTCGTCCTCACGCCAGTATCGCGCCTGATCCAGATGGATCTCATGCCCGCCCAGAAGGCGAAGCCGGAGAGCGCAGGTGTTCCTCGCTCCAGGTAGACCCGCTTGCCACTCATGACGGCGGACCCAACACGCGGAGCCTACCGCCGGCCAACAAGCGAGCAGGAACACAGCAGTCACGACCCCGAACCTCCCCAGGCAGGTCGACGAGGCGCCGCCAGGTCGTCGGAATATTTGGCGGACAGACACCTCTCCTGCGCTCTCAGCTCACCAAGTCGACCATTGACGACCTCCGTGTAGGCTTCCTGCAGCGTCGTGAGCGCGGCCTCGCGCTCCATCGCGATCTGAGCCGAGGCTGCGGTCATTGATCATGTACAAGTGCAGCCACCACAGCAGGTAAGCCCACAAAACAGCCCCGACCGGCATAACCTGGTCGGGGGCTGTTTTACTATTGAGCCGCCACGAGATCGAACCCGTGACCTACGCTTTACGAGCGTCGCTCTGCCTACTGAGCCAGGGCGGCAGCGCCCGCAGAGCTAACCAGCGGGCCGGAACGGGGACCGCGAAAAGTTCGCCCTCACGATGCACAACCCACCGCGGACCCCTTCAGCCCCCACACATCACCCCAACTCCACAGGAGAAACCGTACGCACAAACAAGTATTGAAAGATTTAGAAGCTGGAGCGATCATTGCTGCATGAGCAGCGTCTGTAGAGATCTTGGCCCCATCCTGACGACGATCTCGCGGCCGGTCGAATCGACGCGGCCGGGGCAAATCGTCGCATCAACGCGCTGAAGGCCGATGAGCCCGGCCACGGAGGACTCGGAGAGCACAAAGACTCGCATATCGCAGTCCACCGACCGCAGGGCAAGTCGACGCCTGACACGAGTCTCCGCTCGCAGCGGCTCGGTCGTCAGGTCCGCATTGGGGAGTCGTCGCTTAAACACTCACCTGTCGAGGGATTCACGCGTGCTGCGCGCTCCTCTGGCGGGGTGATGGAGCAGCTCCACAGGTGAGTTCGGCCCCCAGCCTCAGCTGGCTTCTCCCTGATCCGTCCACCCCCGTCTCTTGAGGACCTGCGCGACGGCCCGGTCTTGGCAAAAGGCTCCTGATCACCGCGTCAACCACGGCGGGCTGATCGTGGACGCCGAGTTGCCACCACCGCGTTCGCGGTGATCTCCGCGTCGCCTGGGTCGCATGGTCACTCGCGTCACCGCGGGCGGCGCCATCTCGGCGAGACGTCATGGGGTCACCGACCAGTCTGCTGAGCCGCAGGCCAGAGCAGCGTCACCGTCCAGGGCCCATCTCGCGGGGTCGTTCGAAGATCAGGTGGAGCCGGGCTCCCTGAGCCTCAACCAGACCCGGAATCCAACATAACGCGGGCATGCAGGCACGAGGGAGTTTTAGGCCACATACGGTGCGCCGATGTGACACTGGGGCACGAGGTGCCATGATCGGAAACGCAGCAGCCCGCGGCAGACGTCACCGTCGTGATGGGCTTCAGCTCCATCTCGGAGGTGAACGACGAAACGATCGGCTCTCGCTTTCAGGCTGCCGACTGCCCCGTCTGCGGCGCCGAGCCTCATCGTGACCTGCAAGCGGCTGCCGCCACTGCGGCTCAGAGCTGGCAGGTGAGCCCGCCAGCCTCCCTAGCCACTCGCATGGATGCGGCCGAGCGGTACCTGCTTCAGCGTGTTCCTGACCTCGCGGGGAACCCGCGTGAGGTGGAGAACACCCTCAGGTCTCGACGGCCGCACGCGCCGGTTCGACGCCATCGCCGAGCCAAAGCCGGGCGCACCAGATCCCGACGCACGGCCACACCGGCAGCCGGACCCAGAGAAGCAGCAGCCACGCGCCACAGGCAGCATCACAACGGGCTGGCGCAGGCGAGATCAGCACCGCGAAGGTGGGAAGCTTCCGGGCCGATCGCAGGGCCGAGTGACAGTCCGCAACACATCACGAACAAGACATCCTCGTATTCGCGCTGCGCGACGCTGAGGACACGAATCGAACCGCCGCACGCACGCACGCACGGTTATGCGGCAGGCCCGAACTCCTGATCGCTCAGCTGGTGACCTCCGTGATGGTCACCGAGATGCTGCTGCGACCCGTGGGGCGGCGGTAGCCTCGTCTCCACACGTTTGCCTTTACCGCCGCCCCCAGCGGAGGCGACTGCGGAGACGGCATGGTCCACGGAGTCGTCGGTTCCGAGGTGACCTCCACGCGAGCCGAGAGGAGGAAGGTGTCAGTGTCATCCTCGTCGCCATCGAATGCGGGCGGTGACGATGCGCAGGACTCACCACCTCGTCCGGATCGCCCACCGCACGCCTCACCGACCTGGCGCGCGTGCTCGCAGGATCCCTCAAGCACTCGGATCCGCCCTCCATCTACGCCCGCCCTCTGGCGGGCGACGGGTATCCGCATTCTCCGACAGTCGCGATCGCCCTCTCGCGAGCGGCCGCGATGCGCGCACCACCGCGGCCCACCTGCCCTGAGATGGGCTTTCGTTCGGCCTCAAAGCGCGTCGGGCCTCCTGGGTGAGCCAAACGGTCTCAGCATTGGTTTCGGACATCACGTCATGCTAGCGCAGATGTCTGCCGCTGCCGGGAGGCTCTCAACACGCATCACCCCACCGTCCCGATTCGGCAGCTTGCGGCGATTCACGCCAGAATATCCCCATGACCTCGCACCCCAAGGCGGGCCCGTTGCGCCTGCTGCATGTGCACGCCCATCCCGACGACGAGTCGAGCGCGCCGCTGCCACCACCGGCAAAAGTATGTGGGCCGAGGGAGTGAGGTCTGGTTGCAACCTGTACGGGAGGCGAGCGTGGTGATGTGTGCTAGAACCCGACGGCTGGCCGGCAACCCTGAGATTCAGGCCAGCCTTCCGGAGATCCGGCGCCAGGAGATGGCGCGCGCCCGCGAGATCCCGCATCCAGCGGGTCTGGCTGGGCTTCGTCGACCTCAGGCCTGCTTGAGGGTGATCCGCCACCGCCGCTGCCTCGAGGGCTGTTTCGCGCTTCAGGATGTGCGAGGCCGCGGCCGTCTCGTGCGGGTGATACGGACTTCCGACCGCACGTCGTCACCACCACGACGAACGCGAGGCTACACGCATCCCGATCACTCAATGCCACAGGATCACCGTCGAGGCTTTTCCAGGCAGCAGCCGACCCAGCGCTGTGGTCTGAGCATGGGACCGGCCTGGCAGCTGCGAAGCTGTATTACCACATGAGCTTCCACCGAGGCGCTTCCCCGCGCTGGAATCGCTGATGCACGAGCAGGCATCGCGCACACCCAGCCCGGCCCGCGACGACGATCCTTCTCCGACGGCAGGCTGACGACCTTCGTCCCATCGCGCCCCAGTACTTTGACGTGCGATGAGGCGCTGCGAGCTCCACGCGACGCGAAATCGACCCGGACGGACCGTGGTTCGCGGGCTGCCGCTTGCCATCCAGCGGCAGGCTGGCCGACGGAGGACTACCAGTCAGGTCTCCAGTACTGACGATGATCCCAGAGGACGATCTGTTCACCGGGCTGCGCGAGGAGTCTCTGGCGCCGGAGTTCATCATCGACGGGCAGCTAGTCTCAGGGCCCATCCGAGCCGCGAGGAGACCACCGATGGCACCGCCCAGATGCCCCTGCCAGGACACGCCCCGCGCCCTGGGAGCAGCCCCACCAACACTGATCCGTAGAAGAGAACACGACGACGGCCAGCAGGATCTGTCCGAGGTTACGGGGTGAGACCCTTTCGGACCCGCAGGGAACGCCAGATAGCCGAACACCAGCCCGGGGAGGCCCCTCAGGGTGATGCTGTGGGGAGGGGAGATCAGCCACACGACAGCCCCTGAGCGCAATGGCCAGCAGAGTGGTGATCACCCAAGTGCTACGCCCGCGAACCATGTCAGCAGACCCAGAACCAGGAACGGGATGGAGTTGCTGATCAGGTGGGCGAAACCAGAGTGCAGCCAGGGCGCGGTGGCGATGTGCGGCACGGAGCCAGCTGGCGCGGCATGATGCCGAGCTGGTCCAGGCATGGAAGGATGCGCGGTCGATCAGCTCCGGCAGCCAGCATTTAGCCAGCAGCCCTCCCACCACGATGAGACCGGCTTTCCGGTACGTCTGTCCTGCGTTGTGGCATAACCATGCACTCCAGTGTGACAGCCAGGGGCAAGTGGGCCTATCTTGACCCTCATGGCGAACCGACTGGCGACCTCAGGCAGCGACTACCTCCGGCAGCACGCCCACCAGAGCGTCGACTGGTGGCCGTGGGGTTCGGAGGCTCTGGCGCACGCCGTCGAGATGGATCGCCCCATCCTGCTGAGCATCGGCTGGCGCGTCGTGCCACTGGTGCCACGTCATGAGCCACGAGTCATTCTGGGACGACGCCGCCACGGCGCAGCTCATCAACGACAAACTCTCGTTTCCCCATCAGGGTGGACCGCAGCACCCGTCGTCGACCAGGTATCCGACACCCAGCTGATGAACGCGACGGGGTGGGCGGCTGGGCCACTGACCGCCTTTCTGACGCCTGAGGGCCGCCCGTCTTCACGGGCACCTATTTCCCTGCCACGCCACAGCCCGGCCAGCCATCATTCACCCAGATCTTGGAGGCCCTGGCCGAGACCTGGAGGTCGCAGCGGGAGCAGCTCCTGGCGGGAAGCATGCAGGTCTCTGCTCACCCAGCTGCGCTGGCGGAGTCACCCCGGGGACCTGAGCCCTCGCAGCTGCGTCGTCGAGCAGGTGGCCGCCGACTTCGACTTGATACACGCCGGATTCGGCACCGCCCCCGAAAGTTTCCGATGGCGGCGACGCTGCTGGATGCACTTCTGGTCCGCGGTGATGCCCGAAGCCTGGAGTTGTCGCAGCGCAGCCTGGAGGCCATGGCACGCGGTGGCGTTTACGACCAGGTGGGTGGCGGCTTCCACCGCTATGCCACCGATCCGGGGTGGGTGGTGCCGCACTTCGAGAAGATGCTCGACGACAACGCGATGCTGCTGGGCACCGACATCTGGGGTTGGCGTCGAACGGCCGAGCATGACGCTGGCCTGCGGGCGCTGCTGGAGCGTACGGCCTACGGCATCGCCGCCTTCCTGGAGCGTGAGCTGCTGAGCGGGCAGGGCGCCTTCATGGCAGGTCTCGACGCGGATTCGTGCGATATCCGAGGTGCAGTGTTCGAGGGCATCTACTACCTGTGGAGCCTGAGCGATCATCGACGCGCTGGGCGCTGATGACGGCGACTGGGCAACGCAGGTGTTCCACGTCACTGCGGGCGGCACTTTCGGGAGGGCCCGTCCACGTTGCAGTTGCGCGGCCGACCGGACCTCGACCGGCTGGCTGACGTCTCGTCACGGCCCGACTCTTGGCTGAGCGAGAGCAGAGGTTCAGGCCCGCGACGGACCGGCTGGTGGTGACGTCGTGGAATGCAGTGGCGATCTCGTCACTGGTGACAGGTGCGCTGATCTGGAACGAGCCGCATTGGCTGGAGCTGGCTCTGGGCGCAGCCTGTCACCTGGCGGATCTCCACCTCCAGGGGGATGGCCTGCGCCATTCGTCGCTGGAGGGCGTGGTGAATCCCGAGGCGGGCACGCCGGAGGACTTCGGAGCCACTGCCGAGGCATTCGCCCTGCTGGCAGGAGCGACGGGGGACGCCACCTGGCTGCGCCGGGCGGAGGTGCTGTGCGACCAGGCCCTGGAGTTGTTCGGCGCCGATGACGGCGGGTTCTACGACTCTCGTTCCGGCGAGCTGTTTGTGCGTCCCCGGTCTGGGACGGATCACGTCACCCCGTCGGCTGCGGGTGCACTGATCCGGGCGTTGCGGCGGGTTGGGCTGCTGGCTGAGCGCCCAGATCTGCTGGCCCGCGCTGACCGCGCCTCAGCCACGACCTGGGATGTCCTCGCCGCGGATCCGCGCTTCGCGGGGTCGGCGCTGGAGGATCTGATGATCGCCGACGAGGAGCGGCGCGGCCTGAGGCCCGCGGTCGCTGTGGTGGTGACGGCCGACCCGTTCGATGAGCTGGCTGGGGCCGCGTGGCGGCTGGCTCCAGCTGGCACCGTCGTCCTGGCGGCTGCGGCGGGGACCACGGGTTTCGGCTCCTGGCTGGATGGCAGGGCTGACAGGGCGGTCTATGTCTGTCGTGGGGATCGCTGCTTCGATCCGGTCACGGACTATGCGGAGTTGAAGACTCCCTCGTGGCATCGGGTGTGAGCCGCCGCGGTCACCATCGGCCAGGCTGATGGCGATGGCGTGGCAGATGGCTGCCACGATGGTGCAGGCATGGAACACCCTCGTGGAATCCGAAGAGGCGTGGGTTGAGTTGGGGGACGCTTGGTGCCGTAGGCGAGCGCACCGAGAGAGTAGACGAGCCCGCCCGCCGGGATCAGCAGCACGACGGCGGGGCCACCGGCCGCCCAGAACTCACCGAGCCAGCCGACTGCCGCCCAGCCCATGCCCATATACAGCAGCGTGTAGAGCCAACGGGGGGCAGCCGCCCAGCAAGCCCTGAAGATCACCTCGACGACACCGATGCCCCAGATGAGACACAGCAGAGTCCACCGGGAGCCGCCCTCCAGCAGCACCAGGGTCAGGGGCGTGTAGGTGCCGGCGATGAAGACGAAGATGTTCGAGTGGTCAATCCGCCGCAAGATGGCCTCTACCGACGGGCTCCAGGGAACCGCGATGGTAGGCGGCTGAGGTGCCGAACAGCTGCACGCCGCTCAGAGTCCAGACCGCGCAGCCGATCCGGCCGGGCAGGGTCGGGGCGAGTGCGGTGAGCAGCAGACCGGCGACCAGTAAAACAGGCGCGAACACCATGTGCTAGCCAGCCGCGCATCAGTGGCTTCGCCTGCCCACCTCCAGATTCCTCGGCGCCACGGACGCAGAGCCCTCACCGCGAGGTGCTCCTGCTCCCGATGCCACGCGGCTTTTCGAGCCTGTGGGGAGGTCCCTCCACGGCTGTCCCCTGTCACCATCGGATTTCCTCGATCGCCCAGACCCTCTCCATCGGTTTCTGGGGCTCTCGCCATGCGCTCATCACAAGCCTACGCTTCCGTAACCTACGGAAGCGTAGGCTACTTGATGCGCCTCGGAAAACCAAGTCACCTCGTCGTCTCATCACCTCGTCACGTCGTCGCCTCGTCGCTGTCCTCAGCTGCTCCGCACACGAAACGCCGCAGAATGCGCGACAGCGGCCTCCTGGTGACGTCCGCGACGCATCGCGCGGCGATTCACGCACGCTCCTTTGCCTGACCAGCTCAGCACACAGACGCTGAGGCTTATTCGCGGCTGCAGCAACTGGGCTCTAACGAGGATTTCGCTGGTTTTGACACCCGTCATGAATGAACCTCACTGTCACGCCAAACCCATAACGACCCAAGCCCATAACGGCCCAACCCATAACCATCCAAACTCATAGCACTCCATAGCGATAACAACTCATGCCTCGGGTCTGTCAGGGAAACGGTGTAACTGGCTCCATCGCCCGACAGGGCAGGAGGAGCATGCGATGACCGGAGACAACAACGAGTAGTGAGCTAGCCGTGGGTCGGCCAGACTGGGGCATGTGAACCCATCATCATCACCGCCGTCGGCGGAGGAGTCGGCTGAGCTGGAGGTGGCTCAGCGTGAGGCGATCGCGCGGATGGTGCGTCAGGCCAAGGATGCTGGTGTCGCTCTGACCGGCCCCGGTGGTTTGTTGAAGGCGTTGACCGCTCAGATCGTTGAGGCCGCCTCGACGAAGAGCTGAATGAGCATCTTGGCTACGACAAGCACGACCCGGTCGGCCGCGGCAGCGGTAATTCCCGCAATGGCACGAGGTCGAAGACGGTTTGTTACTGACAACGTCGGTGCGATCAAGATCCAGGTACCCCGGGACCGTAACGGAACGTTTGAGCCGCAGCTGGTCAAGAAGCGGCAACGTCGGTTGTCGGACATGGATGCCAGTGGTGCTGAGCCTGTTCGCGAAAGGGCTGACGACCGGGGAGATCGCCGCCCACTTCGCCGAGGTTTACGGCACGAGCGTGTCAGCGACGACGATCAGCCGGATCACCGACCGGTTGTCGACGAGATGACCACGTGGATGAGTCGGCCTTTGAGTCCATCTACCGGCGATCTTTATCGATGCGATCGTGATCAAAAGTCAGGATGGGCAGGTCCGTAACCAGCCGTTCTACGCCGCGATCGGGGTCGACCTTGAGGGTCACAAGGACATTGTGGGGATCTAGCGGCCAGGGGACGGGGGAGTCGGCGAAGTTCTGGTTCGCGTGCCCGACCGAGTTGAAGAACCGCGGCGTCAGGATGTGTTCTTCATGGTCTGCGACGGGCTCAAGGGACCACCCGACTCCATCGGGTCGGTGTTCCCGGCCGCGAAGATCCAGACCTGTCTGATCCACCTGCTGCGCAACAGTTTCCGCCACGCCTCGAAGAAGCACTGGTCCCAGATCGCGGCCGACTTGAAAGCCCGTCTACGAAGCCCCACCCCGGAGGCCGCCGAGCGGGCGTTCGAACAGTTCACCGAGTAGTGGGGCAAGGCCTCATCCGGCGAGTGATCCGGCTCTGGCTGGGTGCCTGGACCGAGTTCGTGCCCTTCTTGGACTACGACATCGAGATCCGCAAGGTCTTGTGTTCCACGAATGCGACTCGAGTCACTCAACGCCAGGTTCCGCAGAGCGGTCCGCGCCTGCGGGCACTTCCCGAACGAGCAAGCCGCGTTGAAGACCCTGTACCTGACCGTGAGATCATTGGATCCCAAGAGGCACCGGCCAGCCCCGGTGGGGCATGCGCTGGAAGCCCGCCCTGAACGCGTTCGCCACGACCTTCGCTGACCGCATGCCCGCAGCCAGCACTCACCGATCAGAAACCGCCAGTTACACCATTAATCGGACAGACCCGGCGGTTTCAAGTGGTGTGTGCAACGTTGAGTAGTTGTTCTATTTTCTCGGCTGGTGTGGCCCAGTCAAGTACTCGTCGGGGTCGGGTGTTGAGGAGGTCTTCGGCGTGTTGGACCTGGGTGTCGGTGATGTGGGTGAAGTCGGTGCCTTTGGGGAAGAAGTCCCGGATCAGGCCGTTGCTGTTCTCGTTGGTGGGGCGTTGCCAGGAGAGTGGGGTCGCAGAAGTAGGCCTGGCAACCCGAGGCGAGGGTGAAGCGGGCGTGTTGGGCCATCTCGGCGCCTTGGTCCCAGGTGAGGGTTCTCATCAAGGTGGCCGGGGAGTCGGTGGGCCATCTGGATCAATGCGTCGGTCACGGTGGTGGAGTCACGGCTGGTGACCCGTTGGATCATGGTGTAGCGGGTGGTGCGTTCGTTGAGGGTCACCAGGGCCGAGGTGCCGCCCTTGCCGATGATGGAGGTCTCCCTTCCCAGTGTCCCGGGAACTGCCCGGTCCTCGACCTCGGCCGGGCGGTTGGTGATGGTGGCCTCACCGATCCAGCTACGGATGCCCCGCCCGGACAGCCGTGACCGGGGCCTTCGGGTGCTACGTCCGGAACGCAGGGCTTTCGACGGTGAGTTCATGACGCACCCGCCGGCGGCCTGGACGTAGAGGGCCTGGTAAAATCGTTTCGTGACTGACCCACATCGTGAGGGTCCTCCGGGAAGTCCTGACGCAGCCGGTGAGCGATCTGCTGCGGGGAATGTTTGTTGTTCAACCGTGTCACCACCTCATCCCACAACGGTGTCCCGAGCACCAGCTTCCCTGTCCTTGGGACGCCGACGTGATCAGTCTGCCAGCCGCTGCGCTGGCTGGGCCCGGTACCAGCCAGGACAACGCTTCACCTGCCTGGAAACCGTGGAACGGTGAACACCGAGTTCTGCAGCGATCCGGGAGAGCGGAACCCGGTCACCGACCCTGAACCTCGATCAGGATCCGCCCCGCCAGGGTCAACCGGCCCTGCCCGTCACGCCACTGCGCTGGTTCTCCCACCTCCAACACCGGATTCTCCTGTAACCGCCGCTGACGCCGCCGCGGACTGTAACGATGCTCGTTCAACCCACCAACCCTCCCACCCGACCCCGCGACAACACCATCCCCTGCCTCGACAGCCACCTTCCTCACAGTGGAAGGACTACCACCCAACCCCGCGCGATCGAATGACACGACCGACCCCGCCCCAACAACACCAACATCAACCCACAACGCCGCTCATCCAACCGCACAACACACCTCCAGAAACCGTTGTTGCGCACACCCTCTGAACCCGCCCTCGTCACCGTAGCGTTCCCAGCGCCACAGACGGCGATTCACGCCACACCACGGCATCCCTGACCCGAACACTCCCAGGCCCCGGACACGAGGTCTCACCGTCACCTCAAGACCCCAAGCACAAGTATCTGCACACATGCTAAGAGACATCCATGAGGCCTATCCACAAGCCGCTAGCAACCGGACTCTGAGGCTTAGTCAGAATCGGTGGCTGCAATAGTTAATTGACGTGTTGTGCGTGTCGGTATGCGCGAGGAAGGCTCAACTTCCTGAATAATTGATAGTACCAACACAGTCAATCGAAAGTTGAGCCTTCCCATGTACTCTAGCACAGGTCTTAGCAGCGAACAGATCACTGACCTTGTCGCACGCATCCATGACCTCCGCGAGGCACCAGCCTCCCGAGCAGGACGGAAACCCACACTAGGACTGTACAAGTGTGTTGTTGTGGCCTTGATCTATCTGCGATCCAGCCGCACACAAGGAGGCTTAGTCAGAATCGGTGGCTGCAATAGTTAATTGACGTGTTGTGCGTGTCGGTATGCGCGAGGAAGGCTCAACTTCCTGAATAATTGATAGTACCAACACAGTCAATCGAAAGTTGAGCCTTCCCATGTACTCTAGCACAGGTCTTAGCAGCGAACAGATCACCGACCTTGTCGCACGCATCCATGACCTCCGCGAGGCACCAGCCTCCCGAGCAGGACGGAAACCCACACTAGGGACTGTACAAGTGTGTTGTTGTGGCCTTGATCTATCTGCGATCCAACCGCACACAAGCATCGATTGCCGACCAGTTCCACGTCTCCCAGAAAACGATCTCTCGAACCATCGCATCCTGGATGCCCATCCTGGGACAGGCCCTGCAGGACTGCACCCCACGGTCGACGACCTCGATGTCAGCGAACCACTCATCGTCGATGGCACCCTACTGCCGACCTGGTCATGGCGCACCATGCCAGAACTGTACTCCGGCAAACACAAAACCACCGGCGTCAACGTCCAGGTCGCATGCGACCTGACAGGACGGCTCGCCTTCATCTCCGACCCGATGCCCGGCCGCACCCATGACGCACACGCACTCAAAGAAACCGGCCTACTCGACCACATCACCACCGGGCAACTCATCGGCGACAAAGGATACATCGGACTCGGCATGATCACCCCCATCCGAACCCAACCGAAACAACAACACACAGAAGAAGAAAAAAGGTTCAACAAGTCAGTAAACGCGATACTCTACATGATCGAACGAGTCATCGCCAACCTCAAAACCTGGAGAATCCTCCACACCGACTACTGCAGACCCTTCACAACATTCCCAGAAACAATCACCACAGTAGCCGCACTCGAATTCTACAGAAACACATTCTGACTAAGCCTCTCTGACGAGGGATTTCGCTGTTTCTGGCATCCCCATAAATAAACCTCCAGCTGTAAATAAGCCTCAATAGACCATTTCTCATTCGCCACACGACAGGACTCTTCCAGGTCGTGCGGCATGGACCTGAAGCGGGTCTCGCTGAGCAGAACCTGAGGGAAATGTGCGTGATGCCGAGGCCGCCGTCACCGTCCGGGTATTTATGCTGGCTCCATGGATTCCACCGAAGGCTCGACGACGCGGCTGGCCCATCGGCGCTGGCTGGCGCGCACGGCCTCGCGTTGCCACGGCGTTGTTCTTGATCTTGGCGCCGGGCAGGGAGCCCTGGGAGCTTTTCTCCCGTGAGCGCTCAATGGATTGCGCTGGAACCCTCGCCCATCAGGCCGGTTGAGGCGGGCCGTAGCTGGACGCCCTGAGGCAACGGCCCTCGCTGCGCCGCGAGACCATCCCCTCGACGACGCCACCGTCGACGCTGTGGTGTGCGCGACGGTCCTTTGCTCCGTCACGGACGCCGAACTGGCGCTCCGGGAAGCGCACCGCGTATTGCGACCAGGCGGGATCCTGCACTCTTCAGCGAGCACGTTGCTGCCCCGGCCGGTTCCATCGCGCACCGGCTGCAGGGATTGCTCTCACCCTTCACCAGATTCCTCGGCCGCGGTTGTGACCCTGTCGCGACACCGCGGCTGTCCTCCAGGCAAGTCCCTTCCGCGACATCCGCCTCGAACACCTCCGATACCCGGGCGCGCTGGGGATGTTAGGGCCCACTCATCCGAGGGACAGCAGTCGCGTAGGGATCCATTCCGGATTCTTTTAATCCACGCGACGGTGTTTTTGCACGCTGATCCTTCCCCGCCAGAGGTGTTGAACCCACTTAGGCTCTTTCCATGAAAACCCAAGCAGCTCGCATCCCTGACGCCGATTACACTGATCCTGGTCTGGCTCCTGGCTGGCGGGATCGGCGGTCCGTACTCGGCAAGATCAGCGAGGTCGCACGCAACGACCAGCCAGTTTCCCTGCCCACCAATGCCGAGGCGACGGTGGTCGGACAGCGGTATCGCGACTTCGTGGGAAACGATCAGGTTCCGGGCCATCGTCGTCTTCACGGGGTCGCAGCCTCTGCCTGAGTCGCAGCGCCAGGCGGTGGCGGCCAGCGTGGAAGACCTGAGTTCCCTGGTGGGGTTTCACCGTCTCTCCGCCGATCAGCTCGGAGGACGGCAAGGCAGCCCAGGTCTTCATCGGCATCGACACGACGGCGAATCTCTCAAAGACGGTCTCGTCCATCAGAGACGGCATCTCTCAGCACGATCTGGAGGGCCTGGAGTTCCACGTGACCGGCCCTGCCGGTTTCAGCAGTGACCTGGCGAAGGCCTTCAGCGGGACTCGATGGGCTGCTGTTGCTGGTGGCGCTGGGCCTGGTGCTGGTGATCCTGCTGGTCGTCTACCGGGCTGTGATCCTTCCCCTGGCCGTGTTGCTGACGAGCGTCTTCGCTCTCGCCGTGGCGCTTCTGGCGAACTGGTGGCTCGCGAAGTGGGAGGTCTGACCATCACCGGTCAGACGCAGGGCATCTTGTTCATCCTGGTGATCGGCGCGGCCACCGACTACTCGCTTCTCTACACCGCCCGCTATTTTGAGGAGTTGCGGAGGCACGAGTCGAAGGCAGCGGCCACCCGTGCCGCGCTGAGGGGTGTCCTGAACCAATCCTGGCTTCCGGGGCACGGTGATCGCAGGCCTGCTGTGCCTCCTACTGAGCGACCTGGGCCCAACCGCTCCCTTAGGGCCGGTGGCTGCCATAGAATAGCGTTCGCGATGCTCTGCATCACTGACCCCGCTGCTGCCGAGCCTCACCCTATCTGATGGGAGAGCTCGTATTGGCCGCGTGTTCCACGCTTCGATCCGGAGCGCACCGACGAGGAGCAGACGCACAGCGGCATCTATGCGAAAACCGGGGCGCTCGTGGCGAGGTGGCCGCGCCGGATCTGGGTTGGCTGCGCTGCCCTGCTGGCCTTGGGCGCAGCGTTTGTTCCAACCCTCAGAGCCAATGGTGTTCCCCTGAGCAGCTTCGTACTGGGTCCCTCCGACGCCCGCACTGGCCAGGAGGTGCTCTCGGAGCACTTCCCGGGCGGGGCGGGTTCCCCGGTCTACGTCCTGACGGATGAGGAGAGACTGCTTTCGGTGGCTGGTCAGCTACTGGACAACGACAATGTGGCCTCCGTCAGCGTCGTCGCTGAGGCCTCCCCCTCCGGTTCTGCGCCTGTCACCACAGAGGGAATCCAGCCGGTGGGGCGCCCCGGCTCCCCGCCTCCTGAGCCCACCATTGATCAGGGGAAGGTCATGCTGTTGGCCACCCTGACCTCAGCCGCAGACAGCGACCAAGCCATCGATGCCGTGCGCGGCCTGCGTACCGAGCTATCCGGAACCGCACGGCTCGGAGGGATAACGGCCACGGACTCCGGACACCCGCACCACCACGGAGCATGACAGGGCCCTGATCATTCCGCTGGTGCTCGCAGTGATCCTGGTAATCCTGGTGTTGCTCTGCGCAGCATCGTGGCTCCTCTGCTGCTGGTGGCGACGACCGCCTCAGCTTCGGCACTGCCATGGGCACAGCAGCCATCGTGTTCAACCACGTTCTAAAGCTTCCCGGGTGCGGACCCATCGGTGCCGCTCTACGGGTTCGTCTTCCTGGTGGCCCTCGGCATCGACTACAACATCTTCCCTGATGACCCGGGTCCGCGAGGAGACACTGACGCACGGCACCCGCGACGGCATGCTGCGTGGGCTCGCGGGTGACGGGCGGGTGATCACCGGCAGGGGCTGGTGTTGGCAGCCGCTGCTCGCTGCGCTGGCGGTGCCGCTGGATCCTGTTCCTGCCCAGATTGCCTTCATCGTCGCCTGGAGGTGCTGCTGACACCTTTGTGGTCCGCACCCTGCTGGTTCCAGCCCTCAGGTGATGACATCGGCCCCTCCGTATGGTGGCCGTCAAAGCTCCGGAAACACGACGGTTGAGCTGTACTCACTTCGAGCGGAGGGCCCCGCTGATTCACCAGCAGGGCCCTTCCCTTAATATCCTGAAATAAAGACGTTATTCACGACTCTAACCACGTGGGTTATTCACAGCCGCTAGCAAATGTGCTCTGACAAGGGATTTCGTTGTTTCTGGCACCCCATGAATAACCCTCAAGGCGTTTTGCTGTTTCTGACACCCCCATGCCTAAGCCGCACAATGCGGCAGCCCTGCCCTTCCAACATCCCCACTCCCCTGCCATCGCCAGCCATCCTGTGCACGGAACGCCGCACTACGTCCTCGGCGACGCTCGGCGGTTTCAAGTGGTGTGGGGTCTGTCCGATTAATGGTGTAACTGGCGGTTTTCATTGGTGGGTGCTGGCTGCGGGCATGCGGTCAGCGAAGGTCGTGGCGAACGCGTTCAGGGCGGGCTTCCAGCGCATCGCCCCACTGGCCTGGCCGGTGCCCTTGGGATCCAATGATCCCACGGTCAGGCGGCATAGGGTCTTCAACGCGGCTTGCTCGTTCGGGAAGTGCCCGCGGGCGCGGACCGCTCTGCGGAACCTGGCGCTTTGAGTGACTCGATCGCATTCGTGGAACACAAGACCTTGCGGATCTCGATGTCGTAGTCCAAGAAGGCACGAACTCGGTCCAGGCACCCAGCCAGAGCCGGATCATCGCCGGATAGGCCTTGCCCCACTTCTCGGTGAACTGTCTCGAACGCCCTGCTCAGCGGCCTCCGTGGGGCTTCGTAGACGGGCTTTAAGTCGGCCGCGATCTGGGACCAGTGCTTCTTCGAGGCGTAGCGGAAACTGTTGCGCAGCAGGTGGATCAGACAGGTCTGGATCTTCGCGGCCGGGAACACCGACCCGATGGAGTCGGGTAGTCCCTTGAGCCCGTCGCAGACCATGAAGAACACATCCTGACGCCGCGGTTCTTCAACTCGGTCAGGCACGCGAACCAGAACTTCGCTGACTCCCCGTCCCTGGCCGGGCCAGATCCCCACAATGTCCTTGTGGACCCTCAAGGTCGACCCTGATCGCGGCGTAGAACGGCTGGTTTCGGACCCGCCCATCCCTGACTTTGATCACGATCGCATCGATAAAGATCGCCGTGTAGATGGACTCCAAAGGCCGACTCATCCACGTGGTCATCTCTCGTCGACAACCCGGTCGGTGATCCGGCTGATCGTGTCCTTTGACACGCTCGTGCCGTAAACCTCGGCGAAGTGGGCGGCGATCTCCCCGGTCGTCAGCCCTTTCGCGAACACAGGCTCAGCACCATGGCATCCATGTCCGATCAACCGACGTTGCCGCTTCTGACCAGCTGCGGCTCAAACGTTCCGTTACGGTCCGGGGTACCTGGATCTTGATCGCACCGACGTTGTCAGTAACAACCGTCTGACCTCGTGCCATCAGGGAATTACGCTGCCGCGGCCGACCGGTCGCTTTGTCGTAGCCAAGATGCTCATTCAGCTCTTCGTCGAGAGCGGCCCCAACGATCTGAGCGGTCAACGCCTTCAACAAACCACCGGGGCCGGTCAGAGCGACACCAGCATCCTTGGCCTGACGCACCATCCGCGCGATCGCCTCACGCTGAGCCACCTCCAGCTCAGTGCTGACTCCTCCGCCGACGGCGGTGATGATGATGGGTCTCACATGCCCCAGTCTGGCTCGACCCCACGGGCCAGCTCACTACTCGTTGTTGTCTCGGTCATCATGACTCCTCCTGCCCTGTCGGGCGATGGAGCCAGTTACACCGTTTCCCTGACAGACCCGTGGTGTGTGCAACGTTGAGTAGTTGTTCCCATTTTCTCGGCTGGTGTGGCCCAGCTCAAGTACTCGTCGGGGGTCGGGTGCTGGAGGAGGTCTCGGCGTGTTGGACCTGGGTGTCGGTGATGTGGGTGAAGTCGGTGCCTTTCGAAGAAGTCCCTGATCAGGCCGTGCTGTTCCTCGCTGGTGGGGCGTTGCCAGGGAGAGTGGGGATCACAGGAAGTAGGCCTGGCAAACCCGAGGCGAGGGTGAAGCGGGCGTGTTGGGGCCATCTCGATGCCTTGGTCCCAGGTGAGGGTCGTCATCAAGGTGGCCGGGAGTCGCGGGCCATCTGGATCAATGCGTCGGTCACGGTGGTGGAGTCACGGCTGGCGACCCGTTGGATCATGGTGTAGCGGGTGGCGCGTCTGTTGAGGCTCACCAGGCCGAGGTGCCGCCTTGCTGATGATGAGGTCTCCTTCCCAGTGCCTGGAACTGCCCGGTCCTCGACCTCGACCGGACGGTGGGTGATGGTGGCCTCACCGATCCAGCTACGGCTACCCTGCCTGACAGCCGTGACCGGGGACCTCGGTGCTACGTCCGAACGCAGGGCTTTCTCGACGGTGAGTTCATGACCCAAACCTGCCGGCGGCCTGGACGTAGAGGGCCTGGTAAATCGTTTCGTGACTGACCCACATGCATGGGGTCCTCCGGAAGTCCTGACGCAGCCGGTGAGCGATCTGTTGCGGGGAATGTTTGTTGTTCAACCGTGTCACCACCCTCATCCCACAACGGTGTCCCGAGCACCAGCTTCCTGTCCTTGGGACGCCGACGTGACCAGTCTGCCAGCCGCTGCACCGGCTGGGCCCGGTACCGCCAGGACAACGCTTCACCTGCCTGGAAACCGTGGAACGGGTGAACACCGAGTTCTGCAGCGATCCAGGAGAGCGGGAACCGGTCACCGACCCGAACCTCGATCAGGATCCGCCCCGCCAGGTCAACCGGCCCTGCCCATCACGCCACTGCGCTGGCTCTCCCAACCTCCAACACCGGATTCTCCCTGTAACTGCCACCGACGCTGCTGCGGACTGTAACGATGCTCGTTCAACCCACCAACCCTCCCACCTGACCCCGCGACAACACCATCCCGCCCCAACAGCCACCTTCCTCACAGTAGAGGACTACCACCCAACCGCGCAACTCGAATGACACGACCGACCCCGCCCCAACAACACCAACATCAACCCACAACGCCGCTCATCCAACCACACAACACACCTCCAGAAACCCTTGTTGCACACACCCTCTGAACCGCCCGTCGCTGTAGTGCGTGCCCTGCGCCGCAGACGGCGATTCACGCACCCGTGCGTGGCCTGAGGCTGAACAGGAATCCCGGCAACCCACCCCAGACCCCGCCTCGAGGGGCGCCACGATCCCTGTCTCGACGAGTGCCACGATCCGCGTCTCGACGGGTCTCATGGGCCCCTCCTGGGCGGGCCGCACGACCTGCTTCATCTCACGCCCACCCTGTACACGAAACGCCGCACTACGTCTCGATGCCGTCACCGTAGTGCGTTCCCAGCACCGCAGACGGCGATTCACGCCACACCACAGCATCCCGGCCCAAACAACTCCCGGACCCCGGACATGGGACCTCACCGTCCTCACAAGGCCCCATACACAACACGAAACGCCGTGTTGCGTCTTGGTGCCGTCACTGTAGTGCCTTCCCAGCACCGCAGACGGCGATTCACGCCACACCACAGCATCCCGGCCCAAACAACTCCCGGACCCCGGACATGGGACCTCACCGTCATCGCAAGGCCCTCATACCCAAGAGGCTTATTCACAGCTGCTGGCAACCGGGCTACGACAAGAGGTTTTGTCGTTTCCGACATCCCCATGAATAAGCCTCAAGGACGTTATTCACGACTCTGACCATACCGGCTCCAACTAAGGGGCTCACTTCTTTGCAAGGCGCCCATAACAACCCCCTATAGCCCCCTGAATGCCCGATAAGCAGCTTTCTTCACGGAGACAAATCTGGGAGTCAAGTCAGGATAAAAGCCCAGAAGGCGAGAAACTGCGGCCACCCAGGCCAGCCTGACGAATCAGCTCGCAACCTTGACAATCGCTAGACGGCTATTATACTTGATCAATAATTTTTCGCAGAAATTGCATCAAGGAGGCTCTCATGGAAAAATCAATTAGCCTCTCAAAAAGGATTGGGAGATGGCTCGGCCTGAGCGGTGATCATCAGCCAAGCCCAGGGAGATCCGACTGCTGTGGCACAACGTCCCCAAGAGTAGATATCTGGCGATTTCCATCCCGGTGACAGGGTGTCGCAGCATTCCTACTCCCTCACGCTCATCAGCGAGGGCGTAAATGTAAGCTTTTGCTGCAATTTTTGCAGTACAGTCTTTTGCGCTTGCCATGCTTATTTTCGAACGAGCACACATCAAATTTTACGACGAACATTCAGAAAGGAAAGACGATGAGGTCACTTTAAAAGCTATCGCTTTCACAGTTGCGATCATACTTGTCGATTAACGACCCCAAAACCGCAAAGGCATCATCCAAAATGGCCGAATTCTGGCTGTCGATATTGATGGACGGCAAGCGGCATACGCCGCGGCCACCGCCACCAATGCGTCATATTCAGTGCTCCTGGACGCCGCCACCGCGGGGCAGCCGGAAAAACCCGCCCGGTCCACGGTGGACGGCTACCGGGAGCACTTGGCGAGGATCTTTGTGCTCGACCCCATTCCAGCCTGGATCCCTGTGTTCCATCCACTGAAACGGCTCACCAGGACACCCAAACACCACCTAGTCGATCCCGCATTGGCGGCCCGGCTGGTAGGGAGTGGGGAAGGCCGGGCTGCTCCAAGGCGAGGGAGACCAAAACAAGCTGGTCCACCCGACTATGTGCAGCGCAGGAACCCGGCCATGTGCAGTGTAGGCCGGTCGCCTCCCCGGTGAGGCCGCTCCCACGCGTCGTCTAGGACGTCCACCCAAATCGGGCTAGACGCTGAGGCCATCCCGGATAGCACAGACGTGTCCTAGACCCACATGGCTGCTATGGGGACCGCCCAGATCTTTTCGCCAAGCGGGTAGACGGCGGGGCCGGTGTGCATCACCACCCCGCAGGTGAACCGTTCTCCGATCTGATCTCGGAACCAGGCCAGGTGTCGAGCATCGGCTTCATCGGGGGCGACGTTGGCCTTCACCTCAATCGCCGCCACCTGAAGAGGCCCGTATTCGACGATGAAGTCGATCTCGCGACGCCCATTGCGATCACGCAGATGAAAGAGCCTGGGGTGCGCCGGAGAGACACCGAGCTCTGCCCTCAGCTGGGTGGCCACAAAGGTCTCGATGGTTCGTCCCAACAGCGCTGATTCGTCCGCGACCTTCTCCGGTGTGATGCGAAGCAGCGGCCTCAGAAGAGCGGCATCGGTCAGCACACGCTTTGGGAGCCGACTAAGCCGGGTCAAACGGTTGCTGCTCCAAGCAGGAATCTTTTCCAGCACGAACAGCGCTTCTAGGAGATTCTCGTAGGCGACGGCGGACTTACGGTTGATACCGACGGCGTCGATGAGCGTCTGCTGATCCACCACCCCGGCGGTCTGCGTCGCCAAGGCCTCCAGATAGCCACGCAGTCGTGCAGGGTCCAACCGAGAGATGTTGCGAGCATCACGGCTCAGGAGCTGATCGACGTAGCCCTCATACCAGGCTGCTGCCGCGAACGGGGGCAAGTTGAGCATCGGCTCAGGGAACCCGCCCCGCAGAGCACGCTCCAGATAGTCTTCCAACGACAATTCCAGAAAAGGGAGACTGCCAAAGTCGGCTGCTGCGAGACGATCGATGAAAAGCCGATTATCCCCCTGAGCCTCCTCTGCCTGTGTCATTTCGGACATCCTGACTCGCGTGATCCGCCCAGTGCCTGGCCATGAAGGCGTGTGGAGGTCGCTGCTCACGCTGCCAGTGAGGATGAAACGGTTCGGCCGGAAGTCAACGTCAACAGCACGTTTGACCGCGCCCAGCACGTCGGGCACCTCCTGCCATTCGTCGATCAGCAGGGGTTCAGGGAACCGGGCAAGGGCAGCATCTGGGTCGCGCTGGAAAGCCGCAGCGTCATACGGGCGGTCCAACCGCACTGTGCTGGCAACAAGACGCGCGGCCGAGGTGGTCTTTCCACAAGCGCGCGGGCCCACCAGCATGACCGCCGGTAGTGCAGCGAGGAGCGAACGCAGCTGTGGATCGACGAGTCGAGGGACATAGGCCATGGCACCAGTCTAGTCGAGTACCCAAATCGCACACTCCCCAATACCCAAATCGCACACAGAAAAACCTGTGCAACAAGCCCTTAGCAGCCAGCATCGCGGGTCTTATAGATCATGACTACCTGAATCGCACACTCCTCAATACCCAAATCGCACATCTCAGCCTTGACGCTGCCTCAACCCGAGCACGACCCCAGTTGCCGGACCGGTTCCCTGCAAGCCTCCCAGCCGCAGACGGCTTCCGCCACCGACACCCACAACCCCGAGACACCGGGCGCTCCGAGCAGGGCCTTTTCTGACTTGACATCTCTGAGGCTTATTCATAGCTACTATAGCCCTCTTAAAACAAAACCTGCCGTCTTGAATACAGCAAACCCCCACCGCATGGTCCTGGAAATCAGGGAAACATTTAGATTTTGTTAAATGCGAGCTATATCAACCGAGCTCCGGCAAGGGGTTTCGCTGCTTTTGGCCCTCCTGCGAATATGTCTCTCTAGGTCAGATTCAAAACCGTTACGAAAGAACCCTTCATCAATTGACACATCCTCGATAGTGCGCGTGGTGACGTGAACACCAAGCCTATGGTTCTTCAGCAGTTCGCAGAGCCTGGCACCGTCGATCAGATCAATAGGAGGGGGCCCCCGTCGCGAGTGGCCTCAGCCTGGGCATTGCTGGTAAAGGTTCCCGTAGTGATCAGCAAACCCTTGTCGCCCCGACCCACCATGGCCCCGCGAAAATCTCGGATTGCTCCGGCACCGACGCTCCCAATATAACGCTTGCACTGGAAGAACACCTGGAACGACAGCAAAGACAGCCGATAGACCCCTGGCCGTCAATCCCGCCATCGCCGGAACGACCCGTGACCTGGGTGTTGATAAAACCCTCCTCACGCAGCAGGCGCTGGGACAGCCGCTCGAAATCCCCCGGGCTCAGCTTCATGACCTCATTCAGCAGAACTTCCTTCCAGTGGACATCACGGACATCGGCACCCTCTGCCGCAGTGATATCCCGTGATGACGGTGCAGCATGACGAACCCGGGAGTCTGATAGGGCCTTCCACAGAGGGCCAATTCCATTTCCGACACTTTCCGGCCACGTTCCGTGAGAGTCCAGACAGCCCGCTCCGAGTTCGTAGCCAACCCCATCCCCTTGAGGTACGTCCGAGCCCAAGCGAGTCGATACTCAATGCCAGTCCCAGGGCCATCCCCATGGAGGATGGCCTGCTGCCCTCCGAATACCCTTCTTCTGAGATCACTTGAGTGTTGAGCTCCGCGATGGTCGCAGATCCACCTAGAGCACGCAACGCACAGACAGTTGGCCAGAGCAACTCGTTGGATTTGGGAAGTTCTGAAGACACAGAAAAATTATATCACCTGAAGCACCAGCGACACGAGTTAAAACCCACATTCATTGAGGTTTATTCACAGCTGCTAGCAAGTAGGCTCCGACAAGGGGGTTCGGTGTTTCTGATACCGCCCATGAATAAACCTCCTGAAACCCCGCGAGCAATCCTCAAAACTTCGATTCAAATCCGCTACCGGCTTCTGATCATGCTCCAGAATTTTGAAAACGCATTGATGCCCACCGGGCCATTGGGACCTTCTCTACGGAACCCGTCAGTGCGGGATTCCAATGTCAGTGCGGTGGAAGCCATCGGGAAAACGAACTCGGGCGAGGTGCCGGTAGGCCCTGTTCACGCGCGATGTCCAGGTCCGCGCCGACGCCAACGATACCCAGCACTGGCCTCCCGACGAGACCAGTTGGTCTCCGTCGAGTCTCGTGCCCGCCTGGAGGCACCAGGCTTCAGCAGTGTCGGCAGGCAGCTCGATACCGCCGCCCGTGACAGGGGTTCCGGGATACCCCTTCGCCGCCTCAACACCACCACGGCCGCCCCGTCGTGCCACTCCAGCGGCGGCAAAGCAGCGAGCTCACCACGGGCGGCTGCCCGCAGAACGCCTCGCGAGCGGCGTCTTCAACAGAGCCAACACGGCCTGTGTCTCGATCACCGAAGCGGGCGTTGAACTCCACCACCCGCAGTCCCCGGCTGGTCAGCGCCAACCCCGCATACAGCAACCCGGTGAAAGGGGTGCTGCGGCGACGCATCTCCGCCAGGGTTGGGGCGACCACCGTGGTCATGACCTCCTCCGCCAAGTCACCGGGAGCCCACGGCAGCGGGCAGTAGGCGCCCATGCCCCCGGTGTTCGGCCTCCCGCATCGCCGTCCCCGGCGCGTTTGAAAATCCTGGGCAGGCAGCAACGGAATCGCGGTGGCGCCGTCGCAGATCGCAAACAACGACACCTCCGGACCATCCAGGAAGTCCTCAATCACCACCCGGCCACAGGCCTCGGCGTGAGCCAGTGCGACATCCCGGTCGGTGGTGACGACAACACCCTTCCCCGCAGCCAGGCCGTCATTCTTCACCACATATGGCGGCCCGAAGGCATCCAGCGCCGCAGCGACCTGCTCGGCGGTCTCGCAGACGCGAGCCTCGGCGGTCGGAACCCCGGCGGCAGCCATCACCTCCTTCGCGAAAGCCTTCGAGCCCTCCAGCTGCGCAGCCACGGCTGAGGGGCCGAAGCAGTCGATTCCAGCTGCGCGCACCGCGTCCGCGACACCGGCGACGAGGGGCGCCTCCGGGCCTATCACCACCAGATCTGCCCCGACCTGCCGAGCCAAAGCCACGACTGCCCCGGCATCGGAGGCATCAATGTCATGCAGAGTGCCGATCTCCGCCAGCCCGGGGTTGCCGGGTGCGACGTGCAGGGCATCAGCGCTGGGGGCGATGGCACGGCCCAGGGCGTGTTCACGCCCTCCGGAGCCGAGAAGCAAGATCCTCACGGCAGCAGCCTACCGGCCCCACCCGGTTGAGAACTCCCACCTCGCTGTCAGTTCACACCTCACTACTCCCCCTGGGGATTTCTCACATCCTGAAGATGAGCTGGACGAGGATCCGGAACAGGACATAGCCCACAAAGAACGCCACGGAGACCAGGACCGCCTTGTTGAACCCCTTTGCGCAGACGTATGCCTTGGGGCGCGACCTGGCCTGGGCCTTGGGGCATCCCCTGCACGGCCATGGCCGGCTGTGGCCCCACGTGTCGGTCGCGGTACCGACTGACGACTGGCGTCAGCGTTCCCATCAGGCCGTTGGTGATGATCTCGAAGAGCCGCCATGTCGCCGGGTCGCTGAGATCCTGGGGGGACTGGGTGTAGCAGAACAGCCAGTCATCGACCATCTCAATGTCATAGACAGCGGGAGCGTTCAGCAGCGCCTCCATGACGTTCGGCGGCAGCAGATAGAAGGCATCCTGACCGTAGCCGCCAGGCGCATAGAGCTGGTAGTGGTCGTCGAAGGGCGCCCCCAGCGTGAGGCGCTGGGAGGAGTGGAACGCCTCCGGCAGATTCGTGAACCCCCACATCTTGTTGTTGGCCTTCGCATCCAGCAACAGGTGCGGCACCCGTCGCGGAAGCCGGAAGGCCACGAAGTTCCAGTGGTGGGTCTGCCTGTTTTCACCCGAACCCGTCGTGTAGCAGTAGCCGCCGGCATCAGCGAACACGCCCGTCGGCGAATACAGGTGGTTCACGGCCTTCCGGTCACGGCCCTCATCGAAGATCACCCCCTGGTATTGGGGGTTGGGCGACAACAGGCCGAACCGCATTCCATTGACGTCGGCGAGACGCGCAAGCAGCGGCCACGTCTTCCCACCAGGTGACCGAAGATGGCTGTAGAGGATGAGTCCGGCAACCAGGCAGAAGAAGACAACGAAACCGACGAGAAACCACGGCATCATCGACAATGAATTCGTGCCGGAGACCTGGGTTGATATAGCCCACACGGACCCCATGAAAGTGACGAGCACAATCACGAACACCACCGCGATGGCGAGGAACACCACTGTCAGGACCGGGAAGGGCCGCTTACCAAACTCACCTGCCGCGCGCCGCCGCTTCAACGCACGGAGCTCCTGGTCGCTCACCGGAGCACCCAGGGGATCGGTGTTGAACCCTGACCATGGCCCAAAGCTAACCACGACCGGGGTCACCCACACCGAGATCTGAGGTGCCGTAGGCAGTAGCCCCTCAGCAGCCAGGCGCGCCATGTGCCGCCCCTCACCGCGCCATAAGGCTGCGCGGGCTCAGGCAGCCGCGCATGTCCACCCGACACGTACACGCCGGCCCTCGTGTCCTCGGTTTGGACGACGCGCCGGCGCGGCCCGCCCAGCGGGCGTGCTCTGACCCGCTTTAGCTAATAGGCTTTCAGACAGTCCAGTTTTTAGTGAGGAGCCGGATGAGCACCTACGCGGACCCGATCTCCAACGGCTCGCAGAGCACGGACCTCCCGCCAGAGGAGGAGGCCACCCCTGCCCGCGATCTCCGGCGTGCAGCAGTGGCTGAGGCACCTGGGGAGAACGAGGTGATCCTGGATCGTCTCGACCCCGGCGAGTTGGTTCAGCGCATCATGTCAGAGGCCTTCGGGCGATATCGCCTTCCCCCAAGTGGCAGGGGATGCTGGCGGCAGCACACCTTCGCGGCGACACGGAGGAGGCAGACCGGCAGGGGCGTCGCCAGTTGGCCACGGCCTGGTTCACCTCCCAGCCCCCGAACGCCGTCGACGAGAGCCGCTGGTACGTGCGGCAGGCGCTGCGCAGCCCCCAGACCCCCACCTCACGCTGTCAGGCCACACAGAGGGACGTCACCGGCATCATCCGCAGCACGGGACGCGACGGCCGTACCCTGCTCATCACCAAGGGAAACGACGAGACAGTCCGGACGTGGGATCCGGCGACAGGTCGGCAGATCGGCCCCTCCCAGCCCATGAGTGCCTGGCCAAGCAACGAGTCTGCGCACCGAGGAACCACCTTCACAGACTCCGAGGGCCGCACCCTGGAGGCTGTTCCCTACGCCTCGAACATTGAGTTCATGGACAAGGACACCGACCAGACAGTCGGGATTCCTCTATACGGGCACCGGTACTGGGTGACGGGGTCACGACGTTCTTCGGCCCCGCTGGCGTCCGCTGCTGGCATCCGCCAGCCGCGACTACACCGCCCGCATCTGGGATCTGAGTTCCCGCTCACGTCCCGCAGCGCGCTCCTCCGGAGCAGCTGACCGACTACCCGCCAATCATTCTGTGGTACATCGCCGCCGACGGCTCCCCCAGGGTGGGCACCATCCGCCACCCCTACGACGACGCTCGTCCAGATCTGGGACACCACCACCGGCAGGCCGGTGGGCCGGCCGCTGCGCAAATACGCAGGGCAGCTGTGGTTCCAGGCTGCCCTCGGCGCGTTTCACCACATCCGCCGGGCAGGGAACGTCTGGCGATCGCCTGCGACAAGGATCGCTTCCGCATCTGGGATCTAGCCACCGGCGAGCAGGGTCGGCAATCCCCTGGGTGGCCGTGGCGGTGAGATCAACAGGCTCATCAGCTGGGTCACGCCCTTCGGCCAAGTCCGTCTGGCCTCAGCCACCGACGACGGAAGCATCCAGGTCTGGGATGCAGAGTCTGGGCAGCCCGCCACCCTCCCCTCCAGGGCACGAGGGGCGGTGTTGAGGACCTTGCAGTGTTCACTCACCCGCCACGGCGACGTGGGCTGGCCTCCGTCGGCTGGGACAAGTCGGTGTGCGTCTGGGATCCCGACTCGGGCCGGCAGATCGGCTGGCCCATGATGGGGCACGCGAACTGGGTGGCCTCCGTCGCCGCATTCGCCACAGCTGAGGGCGAGCCGCGGCTGGCGACAGCCGGAGACGACCTGACGATGCGCATCTGGGATCCGCTGTCGGGCCAGCAGCTGTCGGTGATGGTCGATGGCGAGGACCAGTACGCCGACTGCGTGCTGGCCGGCACCAACGCTGCGGGCGAAACACGGCTGGTCACCATGGGGTTGGGTCGCAACATCCGCGTTTGGGATCCGGAGACTGGTGAGATGACCTTCTCACTGGAGCCGGATTTCGTCGAGAAGATCATCTCCTTCCGCGGTGGCTCCCTGGCAGTCATCCTCCGCGACGGCTGGGCCCTGCTTCAGCTGCCGGCAGAGGCCTGAGCGTTTCTCCCGCTGCGGGCCGGCTCAGGCCCCGCCGCCTGTCTGGTGCTCCTCCAGCACCTCTTTGAGGACCACCGCCTGGTTGTCTCTGGTGTCGTGCGCTGCGTAAAGCAGAGTGACCACAGGCTGATCCGCCAACCGCCTGGCGAGAGCCTGCGCCGCACCTGAGGCCGCAAGTTCAGCGCGGTAGCGCTCTCTGAACTCACCGAAACGAGCCGGGTCGTGGCCAAATTCGCGCCGAGCCCTCAGTGCTAGGCGCAACGTCCTTGCACCATTCGTCAAGGTGCGCTGCCTCTTTCGAGATGCCCCGCGGCCAGAGCCGGTCGACGAGGACGCGGTAGCCATCCTCAGGCGCGGGTGGTTCATAGACCCTTTTGATGAGCCAAGCTGTCATGATTCCCATCACCTGAAGACTACGCCACCGCGTCAGAGAAGATCGTTGACGACGATCGACTGCTCCCGTCCCGGTCCGATGCCAATGCCTGAGATTCGGCAGCCGATCAGCTCCTCCAGTCGCCGCACATAGGCCTGGCAGTTTGCGGAAGCTCCTCGAAGCGACGGCATCCGGAGATGTCCTCGGACCAGCCCGGCAACTCCTCGTAGATAGGTTTGGCGTGGTGGAACTCGGACTGCGTGACGGGCATCACGTCATGCCGCACCCCGTCGACGTCGTAGGCTACGCACACCGGGATCCTCTCCCAACCAGTGAGGACATCCAGCTTGGTCAGGAAGATGTCGGTGAAGCCGTTGATCTTGGCAGCCTGCTCCACCAGCAGCGCATCGAACCAGCCGCAGCGACGAGGGCGGCCCGTCGTGGCTCGAATTCGCCGCCGTCCTGCCGCAGCCTCTCCCCGTCCTCGTCATGCAGCTCGGTGGGGAACGGCCTCCCCGACCCGCGTGGTGTAGGCCTTCGCGATCCCGATGGCCCGATCAATGCGGGTGGGCCCTACCCCAGCGCCCGTGCAGGGCTCCCGCGGCAATGGGATTCGACGAGGTGACGTACGGATAGGTGCCATGGTCGACGTCCAGGTGGTGAGCTTGAGCGCCCTCGAAGAGCACCACCTCACCTCGGTCGAGGGCGTCGTTGACGAGACGTCCCGCATCGACGACGTGGGGCGAATCGACTCGGCATGCGCCAGCAGGGACTCGACGACTCCTCCGCCTCGATGGGGCGGCGGTTGTAGACCTTCACGAGCAGCTGGTTCTTCTGGTCGAGCGCAGCCTCCACCTTCTGACGCAGGATCGACTCGTCGAAGATGTCCTGGATGCGGATGCCCATCCGGTTGACCTTGTCCGAGTACGCGGGGCCAACGCCGCGCCCCGTCGTCCCGATGCGGCGTTTGCCGAGGAACCGCTCAGTCACCTTGTCGATGACTCGGTGGTATTCCGTGATGATGTGGGCATTCGCGCTGATCAGCGGGTGCGGCACCTCCACACCCCGCGAGTCCAGCATCTGCAGCTCCTCCGCCAGCACGTCTAGGTCGACGACGACGCCGTTGCCGATGACGGTGGTGGTTCCCGGATTGAGAATGCCCGACGGCAGCAGATGCATCACGAATTTTTTCACCGCCCACCACCAGGGTGTGACCGGCATTGTTGCCTCCGGAATAGCGGACGCATAGGGTCGACGCGATCACCGAGCTGATCGGTGGCCTTGCCTTTTGCCCCTCGTCGCCCCATTGGGCGCCGACAACGACAACACTGGGCATTGGTTCCTCCAAACACGATGCAAGCCCCAGCGTTGCCGGGGCCTCCCAGCGGCATCTTACCCACCAAGGCGGCCAGGGGATGGGCTTTTGGCCTCCACGCGGCGTGAAACCCAGCGCCGCTAGGCCATTTGCCGGGAGCCCATGGCATGCACCCAGTTAACAGTGGCTTGATCCCCACCCGGTTTCGCGCGACGATTCAGACAAAAACACCGATCCGCGATGAGGCGGGAGCACAGCCATGAAGAAGCTCATCAACTCTCCCGACGACGTGATAGCCGAAGCCCTGATCGGAATCGACGCCTCTGATGAGAACGTGCGGGTCGATCACGAGAACCGCGTCATCTTCCGAGCAGAGCCGACGCGCGCGGGGAAGGTGGCGGTGATCTCCGGGCGGGTCCGGGCATGAGCCCCTCCATGGGGGCTTCGTCGGCATCGGGATGCTGGATGCGGCCTGCGCGGGACAGATGTTCACCTCCCCGACGCCAGATCAGATGCTGAGCCGCCACGCTCGGCGTGGACGCGGGAGCCGGGGTGCTGCACATCGTGAAGAACTACACCGGTGACGTGATGAACTTCGAGATGGCTGCAGAGCTGGCCGCCGATGCGGACGTGAGGATCGCGACGGTGGTGGTCGCCGATGATGTGGCCGTTCAGGATTCGTTGTACACCGCGGGGCGCCGGGGGGTGGGCTTGACAGTGCTGATGGAGAAGATCGTGGGTGCGGCAGCCGAGGAGGGCCGTGACCTGGATGCGGTGGTCGCCGTCGCGAACAAGGTCAATGAGCATGGACGCTCCATGGGCATGGCGCTAACGTCCTGCACCGTCCCGGCCGCGGGCAAGCCCACCTTCGAGCTGCCCGGGGATCAGATGGAGATCGGCATCGGCATCCACGGTGAGCCCGGCCGTCATCGCGAGCCGCTGACCTCCGCGCGCGACATCGCCCGGCAGTTGGTGGAGCCAGTCCTGGCCGACCATGAATTCACCGGATCGGACGTAATCGTCATGGTGAACGGCCTGGGGGCCACCCCGCTGATTGAGCTGTACCTGATGTACGGCGAGGTCAAGGCCCTCTTGGATGCGGCGGGCATCCGGGTGGCCCGCAATCTGGTGGGCAGCTACATCACCAGCCTAGAGATGGCAGGCTGCTCCGTCACCCTGCTGAAGGCCGACGACGAGCTGCTGCGGCTGTGGGATGCCCCGGTGAAGACGGCAGGGCTGCGGTGGGGCCTGTGATGATCAGCACCTCGCAGTGCGTTGACTGGCTGAGGGGTTTCGCGCAGCTGATCGACGACAACAAGAGCTTTCTGACGGATCTGGACTCGGCCATCGGGGATGCTGACCACGGCTCGAACATGGCCCGCGGCATAGGCTGCGGTGGTGGCGAAGCTTGATGGGAAGGCTCCGCTCGGATCGCTGTTCAAGACGGCGGGCATGACCATGGTCGGCAGCGTGGGTGGGGCCTCCGGTCCCCTGTATGGCACGTTCTTCATGAAGCTCGGTCTCGCCCTCGGCGCGGCATCCGAGGCTTTCCGCCGCCAGCTTCGGACAGGCTCTGCGCGCCGGGCTCGACGGGGTGATGGCACGCGGCAAGGCAGGCGTCGGTGAGAAGACCATGCTCGACGCCATGTCACCCGCCGTTGAGGCCTTCGAGCAGGCTGCGGGCGACGGGGTCGCCTCGGCTGCGGCCACCGCACGGGAGGCTGCGGAGGCTGGGCGTGACGCCACCATCCCCCTGGTCGCGACGAAAGGTCGCGCCTCCTATCTTGGGGGAGCGTTCAGCTGGGCATCAGGACCCGGGGGCCACGTCCACGGCCTACCTGTTCGAGGCCCCGGCCAGCGCCATCGGGAGGGATTGAGACATGCCTCGTCGGGATCGTCGTCGTCTCCCATTCTCGCGCTCTGGCGGAGGCCGCGGTGGAGTTGTCGCTGCAGATGGTCCACGGCGACCGGCCAGGGATCTTGGTGGCTGCGGGAACCGCCGACGGAGGGGCTCGGCACGGACGCCACGCAGGTGGCCTCCGCCATCACCGCCGCGGATCAGGGGGCCGGGGTGCTGATCCTGACGGACCTGGGCTCGGCGATCATGAGCGCGGAATTCGCCGTCGAGATGCTGGAGGACGCGGATAGGGCAGTCCGGCTGGTCGCGGCTCCGTTCGTGGAGGGGTTGGTGGCAGCGGTGGTCTGCGCCGCCTCTGGGGGCGAGCCTGGACGAGGTGGCGCAGGAGGCGTGTGCCGCGATGCTCCCTGAAGCAGCAGGCCCTCGGCCTGGATGAGGCTCCCCAGTGGCCGAGCCCACCTGGCAGGCCCGTGAGGAGGCGCAGGTCACAGTCATCAACCCGACGGGCTTTGCACGCCCGTCCCGTCGCCCTCGCTCGTGGGGAGGCTGGGACGCTTCGACGCGGAGGTGCGGCTCCGATGCCGTGGCCGGGAGGCTGCGGGCACCTCCCCTATCGCTCTCGCGACGCTCGGGGCGCGGGAGGGCGACGAGGTGTGGATCGGGGCCAGCGGCGCGCAGGCCGCTGAGGCGGTGGCCTGCGCCAGGGCATTGTTCGAGTCGGGTTTCGGGGAACTGGACGCGGTCCCGGAGTCCACCCCCATGGTCGCAGCGCCCGGCCCGCAAGGGGTCAGCGCCGGCCGTGTCGTCGGGATCGCGCGCATCATGGCTGATCCCGTCGCGAAGCCCCCTGCCAGGTCCCTGACGGATGCGGAGATCCCGGCGGAGCGGGCACGGCTGGCTGAGGCCCTGGCGACGGTGGCGGCGAGCTACGAGTCCCAGGCTGCCAAGGCGGGGGCTGAGGCCGCGCAGATCCTGAGGGCGACGGCGAGCCTCGCCCGCGACCCTGAGCTGCTCGCGGGCGCGGAGGCGCTGGTGGACACGACGGGGGTTGATGCCGCCCGCGCAATCTGGCGGGCCGCCAACACCGCAGCCGAGCAGCTACGCGCCGCAGGTGGGGCGTTGGCGGAACGGGCCACGGACCTCATCGACATCAGAGACCGGACTGTCTCGGAGCTCACAGGCCGACCGCTGCCTGGGCTTCCCGTCGACGCGAGACCGTTCGTGCTGGTGGCACGCGACCTGGCGCCATCGGACACCGCGACCCTCAGCAGCGACGTCTGCCTGGGCATCATCACCGCCGGGGGCGGGCCCACATCGCACACCTCGATCCTGGCTCGCAGCATGGGCATCCCGGCCGTGGTCGGCTGCCCGGCGGCGCTCAGCATCCCGGATGGCACAGCGGTGCTGGTGGACGGCACGACCGGTGAGATCATCATCGACCCCGACGAGGATCAGCGACGGGGCGCTCGCACCGCATCCGCCCCGCTGCTGCCCCTTGCCGCCCCTGGGGCAACCCGGGATGGAGTTGCGGTGCCGCTGTTGGCGAACGTCGGGGCCGTCGGTGATTCTGCAGGATGCGGCGGAGGCGGCAGCTGAGGGGATCGGGTTGTTCCGCACCGAGATCTGCTTCCTGGACGCGGAGAGCGAACCGACCATCGAGCAGCAGGTGAGGATCTATCACGACACGTTGACGCCGTTTAAGGGGCGGCGGGTCGTGGTGCGGACCTTGGATGCGGGCAGTGACAAGCCGATGCCGTTCCTGGGTTTCTCGGGTGAGGGCAATCCTGCGCTCGGGGTGCGCGGCTACCGCACCGCCAGCCACGCACCGGGCATCCTCACCCGGCAGCTGACCGCCATCGCACGCGCGGCGGAGTCCAGTGGGGCGGAAACCTGGGTGATGGCCCCCATGATCTCAACCCCCGTGGAGGCGGCGGAGTTCGCAGCACTGGCGCATGAGGCCGGGCTGGAGAGGGTGGGGGTGATGGTGGAGACCCCGTCGGCCGCGCTCCAGGCCAGGGAAATCCTGGAGGTGGTGGATTTCATCAGCGTCGGCACCAACGACCTGATCCAGTACACGATGGCCGCTGACCGGCAGGCCACCACGCTGGGGGCGCTGCAGGACCCGTGGCAGCCCGCGGTGTTGAGGTTGCTGGACGTGGTGGGCAGCGCGGGCCGGGAGCAGCGCAAACCGGTGGGAGTCTGTGGCGAAGCGGCGGCTGACCCCGAGATGGCTCCCGTGCTGGTGGGTCTCGGCGTGACGTCACTGTCCATGTCTCTGCGCGCCCTGGAACCGGTGCGCCGCGCACTCACCCAGGTCACGATGGAGGACTGTCGGAGAGCCGCCGCAGCCGCACTGGCGGCGACGAGCCCCACATCAGCCCGGGAAGCCGCACCTCGTCTGCTCCATGGAGACTGAACCATCGGCATGCAACACTATTTGCGTTTGCAAATACGTTAGGAGAGCGAATGTCCAGACCCATGTCGACCATGGCGGCAGCCACCTCATTGACCGTTCTTGCCCCTCGCCCTGGGGGCCTGCTCCAGCAACTCACCGGTTTCTTCTCCTTCTGCCACGGGTCAGGAGTCCTCAACATCCGCATCCCCAAGCACGATGCAGAGCAATGAAACCGAGACCACATCCTCATCCTCCGTGCCTTCGGCAGCAGCACCGATCCGGAGGCAGCATCCAAGGTCCTGGAGGGCCAGGCCGCAGGGGTAGAGTTCAAAAAGCTGAATGAGTTCCCCAACTTGGACCAGGCCTTGCAGGGCGCAGACATCCAGATAGAACCAGCTGACTGCCTCGGCCCAGGCATCAAAGACATCGTTGCAGGGGCACTGGGATCGGATAAGACAGGCCCTGTCTACATTCTGCTCAGCGCTGACAGCTCCACCGCTGAAAAGTACAAGGAGTACGCACAGAAGTGCACCACCGTCACTGGAACCGCTGCCGGCGTCCCTGTGCAGCAGACCCTCTCCTTGGAACAAGCGCCCACTGTTGACGGCGCCACAGATGTGGTCGCCCTGAAGAACGACACCCACACCACGGCGAACGGGAAAGAGATCAACACGAAGGCGTATGTGGTCGCTGGCACTGTGAACGGCACTGGTGTCGTAGCCCAGACCACGACACTCACCGGCCAGGAGCCCTCCCCAGAGCTGGCTGTGGAGATCTTCACAGCCCAAGTTCAGAAGCTCAACAGCTAGACCTCTTGACTGCGTTCCCGCCCCGCGACAATGGCTGAACCCCAGCTTCACGGGGCGGATCGGGTTTCACAGGGCAACGGCAGCTGGTGGCAAGGCGTACACTTTCCCGCGGCCCCGACACCAACCCGAGGAGTTCGCATGCCCATTCGCCACGACCTGCGCAACGTCGCACCGTCGCCCACGTCGACCATGGGAAGACGACGCTCGTTGACGCCATGCTGTGGCAGTCCGGGGCCTTTCGGGAAGGTTCCGACGTCAACAAGCGCGTCATGGACTCGATGGACCTAGAGCGCGAGAAGGGCATCACCATCCTGGCCAAGAACACGGCCGTGCGCCACCACATGGCCGACGGCCAGGAGATAACCATTAACATCATCGACACTTCCCGGCCACGCCGACTTCGGCGGCGAGGTGGAGCGTGGACTGGAGATGGTCGACGGGGTGCTGCCCCTAGTGGACGCCTCCGAGGGGCCACTGCCCCAAACCTGTTTTGTGCTGCGCAAGGCGCTGGCGAAGAGGCTGCCGCTGATCGTCGTGGTGAACAAGGTGGACCGGCCCGACGCGCGCATCTCCGCAGTGGTGGATGAGACCTATGACCTGTTCATGGACCTCCTCGACGACGATGCTGCAGACGCCCTGGACTTCCCCATCGTCTACGCCTCCGCGAAAGCCGGCCGAGCTTCCCTGAACCAGCCTGCGGATGGCAGCATGCCGGACTCGGAGAACCTGGAGCCACTGTTCCAGACCATCCTGGAGCATGTCCCCGCCCCCAGCTATGAGGAGGGGGCGACGCTGCAGGCGCATGTGACGAACCTCGATGCCTCCCCCTATCTGGGACGGCTGGCGCTATGCCGTGTGGTCGCAGGCGAGCTGGAAGCGCGGACAGCAGGTTGCATGGTGCCGGCAGGACGGCTCCGTGATGAATGTGAAGCTCACCGAGCTCACTGATGACCGAGGCCCTGAGAGGGTTCCTGCGGAGCAGGCAGGTCCTGGCGACATCGTGGCCATCGCGGGCATTCCGGAGATCACGATCGGCGAGACCCTCCTCTGACCCGGAGAACCCGAAGCCGTTGCCGCTGATCCACGTTGACGAGCCGTCGATCTCCGCGACCATCGGCATCAACACCTCTCCTCTGGCTGGGAAGTCGGGAAAGCATCTGACGGCGCGCCTGGTGAAGGCGCGGCTGGAGCAGGAGCTGATCGGCAACGTGTCCATCCGGGTGAATCCGACAGAGCGCCCCGACACCTGGGAGGTGCAGGGCCGCGGCGAGCTGCAGCTGGCAGTTCTGGTGGAGATGATGCGACGTGAGGGCTTCGAACTGACCGTCGGCAAACCCCAGGTGGTGACCCGGGTGATCGACGGCAGGGTGCACGAGCCCATTGAGCGTCTCACCGTCGATGCCCCCAGAGGAGTACGTCGGCGTCATCACGCAGCTGATGGGACTGAGACGTGGCCGCATGGAGCAGATGATCAACCACGGCACAGGCTGGGTGCGCATGGAGTTCCTGGTGCCTGCACGGGGGCTGATCGGGTTCCGCACCGAGTTCCTGACGGAGACACGCGGCACCGGCATCATGAACCATGTGGCGGAGGGTTTCGGAGCCGTGGGCCGGTGACTTCCGCACCCGGCCGACGGGGGTCTTTGGTCGCCGACCGGACAGGTGTGGTCACCTCGTATGCGCTGTTCAACCTGCAGGAGCGCGGCACGTTGTTCGTCGGCCCGGGTGCGGAAGTGTACGAGGGCATGGTCGTCGGTGAGAACCCACGCCCCGAGGACATGGACGTCAACCCGTCGAAGGAGAAGAAGCTCACGAACGTCCGATCCTCCACAGGAGGAGCTGGAGCGCCTGATTCCGCCCCGCCAGATGTCGATGGAGCAGCAGCTCGAATTCTGCGCAGCCGATGAGTGCCTGGAGGTCACCCCGGCAGTGGTGCGCATCCGCAAGGTCGTACTGGGGGCGAAGGATCGGGCGCGCCTGAAGCGGCAATAGGCGTCATCACAGACCACGACACGCCCAGGATGTGCTTTTCAGCGAAAAAACCGGCATGGTTGTGTCAGCCAGCCCGTTTGAAACCATCAATTAACCAAAAGAAATTGACGGTCCGGTGTATCGCTTTGCTCTAGCAACCCAGGCGGGCTGGCCCTCTCTTGCCCACCCCTGATCATCTACGGCTGGTAGATTGACCTGCTGCCGATTCGAAGGAAGGGGCTGGATGGCTGACACAGACAACTCGGGCTTGGTTCCCTCCGTCGCAGCTGAACGGTATCCGGTCCCTGACGAGATGCCTGTGTATGTGTCTCGAAAGCCCATGGTGACGGGGCGGAAGCGCACGCCAGTCTGGGATGCCGTGGCGGGTTTCTTCGTCGTGGTGGCGCTGGTGCTGGTTGCCTGGCTGGCCATCGTCATGTTTATCCATGCCCGGCCCGGGGATCGGCTGTGGGGTCTGCACATCGTGGCCTTCTGGCTGCTCTCCACCTTCCTGGCCATCCCGCGGCTCCATCAGCTGTTCACGCTCTGGTACGTGCCGGACTATTTCATCGGCCGGACCCGCACAGGCGACGGAATCCTCGGCGATCCCGTGAATCTGGCCTTCGACGGAACCGCCGACGAGATTCACACCGCCATGCAGGCAGCAGGCTGGACCCTGGCAGACGAGATCACCTTGCGTTCCGCGTGGGGCATCATCATCTCGTCGGTGTTCCGGCGCTCATATCCGGCGGCTCCGGTGTCGAATCTCTTCCTGTTCCGCCGTCGGCACGCCTTCGCCTACCAGATGGAGGTGGCAGGGAAACGCATCCCAGCGGCACCACGTCCGCTTCTGGCCAACACCCGAGGGGCTGGTACCTGCCCGGCGGCCAGCACGTCGACTTCCTCGCCGCCGGAACCTACGACCGCTCCGTCGGCCTGTCGAGTTTCACCGGCCAGATCACCCACAAGATCGACGCCGACACCGACGCAGAGCGTGACTTCATCATCAACACCCCTGCGCTACAACGACCCCGGAACCGGGGTGCGGGTGATCGAGAAGTTCTCCACGGCCTACCACTCCCGCAACGGCGGGGGCGACGCCATCCAGACTGACGGGAACCTGCCCGTGGTCAGCGTGTCCGGCGCCGAACTCCGCAACCCGCCTGCGGTGATGCCGAAAGACGACAAGACCGTGGCACGTCACCACATCCCCCTCGCCCATTGCTGGCGACGGGGACCCTCACCCTCGCTCGGTCTGGTGACCACCATCCTGCTGGCCACCGTCGATTTCAGCGAGGGCCTGCCGCTACTGCTGGCCTATCTGGTGGAGGCGACGCTGTGGATCCTGACTGCGGCCCGGTTCCGCTGGGCCTGGGTGGGACTGATGACCACTTCGTCGGTGTCGGCGCTTTCCAACCTGCTGGTGCTGGACTACACCAGCGTCACCAACACGGTGGTGACAGCGATCTCAGTACTTGTGGTGTTGGCGGTGTCCGCTCCCTCTGTTCGTCGCTGGGTACGTCGATAGCCAGGAAATCCCCTGGAGCCGTGTGGTGGAGGTTTGTCCTGCCGCCCCGCGCTCGGCGGTTATTGGCAGGCCCTGCACCGCGGAGGCGGTGGGCTGTGTGAGGGAGGCGTCATCGGGTTTCAGGTGCTCATGCGGAGGAGCAACGGCGTGCACGAAACGCCGCACATGGCGCAGGGCCCGAGCCCTGGCGACGACATCGGAGGACAGAACGGCGATTCACGCACAGGACAGTGCGATGACCAAGGGAAGATGCATCCATCTAAAGCCCTTGTGCACAGAAACCCAGCCCGGTGAACGCCATCGCGGGCACAGGGGGCTGCCGAAGCCCTTATGCACAGGAACCCAGGCACAGCGGTTTTCCTCGCCAAAACCCAGCGTTATCCAGCGACTCCCCTGCCGCGTTCCCCTGGGTATCCTCAGCGTGGCAGAGGCGTGACTGCATTGCTGGATAATTCTCCCGTTTTCCAGCAGCCACGAACACTCCCCATGACAATTGTCCTGCTCGGAGCCAGCACATAACGGCGACTCCCACCAGAGACGGCAACGGCGTCTTCTCGATCTTTGGGGTTTCCTGCCAGCAAACACTCAGCACGGCGATGCTCCCGGGATCTGCTCCCGAACCGTCATGCGCCTACCAGGCTGCGGATTTGAACGTGTACCAACCAGACTGTTCGATCTCCGCACGCTTGACTCTCCGCACCACGGACTCGATGCAGGCCAGCCGGCCGTTGCGGTCGGCACGTGCCGGAACCCGTATCTTCACTCCCTTTGTAGGCGATGTCCCCCGCCACGGCCAGACACTCATCAACGCGGTCAGGGGTCATCAGCGATGTCGGCTCATCGGTGGATAGCGGGAGATGCAGGTCCTCCCAGGCCCGGCCCCACTGATTCTGCTGCGCACCAACCCCGGAGAAGATCACTCCTCGGAGCCTCTTCACCTCTTTCAGGATTTGGATGTGCTCCAGGGGCCGGGCGACACTGCGGCCCTCAATGGCCGACCGCCCCCAGTTGATGACGAACCCCAGCTCCCCGACACCGCCAGCTCAGAGACAAGGCTCAGGAACCGCTTCTGCCCCGCCCTCACCGGCGAATAGGCATCGCAGTGCTCAATCACAAGCTCGGTGTGGCACCCCCGGGTGGAGAGCAGCTCATCAAGCGAGCGTTGAGAGGCAGTGGCCGAGGCCCTGATGCTGGGTGCAGACGGGATCTGCACATGGGAGATGGACTCCTCACCAGTGCGCTGGTTGAAGTCCTCGGCCTCACGCCTGACGCCTTTGATCCACTCGACTGCAGCACGCCTCTCGTAGTCATCAGGTGAGGCTAGGCCGAACATCGGATCCCACCTGACTCTTTTCATCGTCCCAGGGACGGCGCTGACGACGCTGCGGCGGAAACGACCCTGAACCTGAGCGGCAAACCAGCCGACATCATCGTGCAAGGCATCGACGAAGGGAATCTCCAAGGCCGTCGCCAAACGCCCGCTGACAGCTCATAATAGAACCGAGCCTGAGCTGGACGCTCGGTCGGCAAGGCCACATGGGCCCCGACGACGATCTCAGACATCATTCCCCTAACGAAAGGTCACTTCCGAAGGATATATCAGATATCCGAGGGGTTTTCTCGAGGTGCGACGCATACTCTGTCCGCGTGTCACCGGAGCCATATCACCACACCGGCGCAGAGAGCGGACCACAGCAGGCTGGCCATGGTGCCGACGATGAACCGCTCCCCTTGGCCGCACTCAGGGCTGCGCAGCTCCGGATAGCGCCCGAATCCCTTGACTGCCATGGCGACGGCAATCCCGGCATGGAAAACCGGAGACCAGACATGCGTAGACCGCAGCCCGTTCCAGCAGGCCGATCCAGCGTCCTCCCGGCAGGCCCTTCTCGGCGCCGACCAGCCCAAGATCGATCAGCTCGACTGCTCTGCCCGGACACCGCAGCCTCGCGCCGCCGCTGTTCCCGCTGCGACTGCCAATCCACCAGTCGGAACAGCCCTCTGACCACGGGGTGCCGCCGAACGTCGCCAGCAGCAGCCCCCAGGGCGACGCACCCCGCCCACCAATAACCGCTCATACCCTCACTGTGTCATCTCCCGCAGACTTTTCTGTCTGAGGCAGAAAAAGACGTCACGCCGGTTAGACTGATGTGACACTGCCGGGCGAGGCTGCCCGGGGAGAGAGATCCGTGAGCACTCCCCCGACAACCGAACGACGCCCCTCATCGCCAGGGAGCTGAAAGTCCCGTTCTTTCTGCTTCGCTGTGTTTTGCGGCCTGGGGCACCGCCGCGAACCTGACGGACGTCCCCTGGTGGGCGTGTTCCGCAGCATCTTCACGATGACGAACTTCGAGTCCTCACTCGTGCAGTTCGCCTACTACGGGCATATTTCCTGCTGGCTATCCCCGCCGCCATGATCAACCAGCGCTTCGGCTCAAGGCGGGCCTCCTGACGGGGCTGGGCTCTGGCTGCGGTCGGCGGCTTCCTTTCATCCCGGCCGCGAACATGCTGACGTACGGCATGTTCCTGTTCGCGCTCTCACCCCTGGCCGCGGGCTGTCGATCCTTGAGACGCCGGCGAATCCCCTGGTGATCGCCATGGGCGATGAGGCCACCTCCACGCGGCGGCTCAACCTGGCGCAGGCCTTCAACCCGGTCGGCGCGAACCTTGGGGTGTTGATGGGGGCGTGCTGATCCTCCCGCACCTGACGCCGGAGACTGCGAAGACCATCATGTCGGCGGAGGAGATGCTCGAAAGCCCAGCAGGCCGACCTGATGCTGGTCCTGCGTCCTTATCTCAGGCATCGCGACGGCGCTGGTCCTCATCTGGCTGCTGATCGCCTTCCGCCGACTGCCACTCCCCCGCAGGAGGCAGCACCAGATGGCGGGAAGGGCCGTTTCGGGAGGCTGGGGCCAACGGACACTACCGCTACGGAGTGATCGCGCAGTTCTTCAACGTGGCGGCTCAGACCTGCGCCTGGACCCTACACCATCATCTACGCCCAGGACGCCGCCGGCACTTCTCCCGAGGAGGCAGGCTGGTGGTTGCAAGGCAGTTTTGCTGCTGTTCCTGGTGGCCCGGTTCGCAATGGTTTTCATCCTTGGCGTCGTCCGCCCGACTGTTGCTGCTGATCATGGCGATCTTCGGGGTCGGCTGCTGCCTGACCTCCATCTTCGTGCTGAACATCGTTGGGCTCATCGCCGTGATCTGCATCTCCGCGGCCCTGTCGCTGATGTTCCCCACCATCTACGGCCTGGCCCTCAAGGGGCTGGGCGACGACGCTAAGTTCGGCTCCGCCGGCCTGGTCATGGCAATCCTCGGTGGGGCCACCATCCCGCTGCTGCAGGCGGTCGTCATGGACAAGGCGGGTTCAGCCGTCGGATTCATCATCCCCGCCGTCTGCCTGGCGCTGGTCGCCGCATATGCGGGATACGACCTGACCCACACCCGTGAGGAGGCATCATGAGGGTCCTGATGAGATCACTGGCTGCGGCGTTGGTCGCATCCATCACTGTTGTGCTGGGTGCCTGCGCGGGCAATCAGCCACCCGTCAAGATCGGTCTCATCACGAAGCAGGAGGCGAATCCCTACTGGGTGACCATGCGTGAGGTGGCTGAGGACACCGCGAGAAAGGCCGGGGCGACGCTGATCACCGCCACGGGCACCGGCGACGTGGATGTCCAGTCGCAGCGCGCGGCTTTGCAGGACATGGTCTCCCAGGGCGTCGACGGCATCCTGATAGCTCCTGCCGACTCCACGGGCCTGGCCCCCGACATTGAGGCCGCACGGGCTGGGGGCATCACCGTGATCGCATTGACACCCTGATGACGCCTGCCGAGACGACGGACGCCTACTTCGGGACTGACAATCAGCGCGCCGGTGAGCTGGTGGGCGAGTACGCCAGGGCGAAGATCAAGGGAGGCGGGGAAGCCTCCGCGGGTGGTCATGCTGAATCTGGCTCCGGGCATCACCTCCGGGGAGGAGCGTGCCGCAGGATTCCAGAAGGGCTTCCAGCTGACAGATGACGTTCTGGCGGCAGCTGTGGACTCTGAGGGCGACCAGGAGTTGGCGCGGCAGCAGCAGATGGCGGCGACGGTGGCTGAGCACCCCTGACGCCAACGTCGTCTACGCCGTGAATGAGCCAGCCGCACTGGGCGCGATCGACGCCATGCGGGCGGCAGGCATGAACATGGATGATGTAGTGGTCGTGACGGTGGATGGCGGCTGCGTCGCCATGAGGGAGGCCGTCGGACCTGGGGCCGTCGACGCCACGGCCATGCAGTTCCCCAGAACATGGCTCCGCCAGGGCGTGACCGCGATCGTCTCAAAGGTCCGGGATGGCCAGGCCCCGTCGAGCTACCTGGCCACTGGGACCGAGCTTGTCAGCGGGTCACCGGCCCCAGGGGTCGCATCGAAGAACGTCGAGTTCGGGATCCGCACCTGCTGGGGATGAGCTCAGCGGGCGTGGGCCCCAGTCGTGGGCGGTCCAGGCTGGGGCGGTGGCCTCTGCGGGCTTGGGTTCAGTGGGGGCCAGCGCGACGGCGCCGACACCGCGGGTGGCGGGGTAGACGCCGAACTCGGCGTCCAGGAAGCGGTTGATCAGCGAACGAATGCTCATGCTCTTCATGGTGCGTCCGGGAAATCAATACGTCCAATAATCAATTCTGACTCTATCCATGCGTTTAGGTTATAGGTATGGATGTCACCACTCTCCGCTGGTTCCAGCAGGTCGCAGACGGCGCCACCGTCACCGAGGTCAGCGAGTTGGAGTTCACCTCCCAGCCGGGTATCTCCCGGGCGCTGACGCGGCTCTCCGACGAGGTGGGGGCGCCGCTGCTCAGACGCGAGGGACGCCTGCTGCGCCTGACTCACGCCGGAGCCGCGTTCAAACGGCACGTCGACGCGATGCTCCACCATCTCGATGACGGCCTGGCGGCGGTGGCGCAGCTGACGGACCCGGAGACGGGACTGGTCACCGTCGCCTTCCAGCCGTCGCTCGGCTCGTGGCTGGTTCCCGCCCTGGCCGCAGGGTTCCGAGTCGAGCATCCCGACGTGCAGCTTGACCTTCGGGCCCTCCCGTCGCGCTCCCCCCGATGTCGACCTTGAGCTACTCACCGAACGCCCCGCCAGCCGCACCCACATCTGGCGAGGGGCTGCTGCGTGAGCCCATCCGGCTGCTGCTGCCAGAGGGACACCCGCTTAACACCACGGAAGGCCCTGGTCCCCTGGCCCGGCTCGGCGGGGAGAGCCCTCATCGCCATGCCGCTGGGATCGCAGCTGCGACGGCTCACCGACTCTGCTCCTGACAGACCTGGGCGTGGAGCCGGAGGTGGCTTTTCGTCGTCGATGACCCGCCGAGCCTCTACGGCTATGTCGCAGCAGGCCTGGGCGTTGCCCTCGCGCCAGCCGTCCTGTCCCCGGGGTTCAGATCCGCTCTGACGCGGGAGCCCTTCCGGGACATCGGGCTGGCATGGCTGGAAGGATCGACGGCTCCTGCCGTCAGCCGAGCTCTTCAGGGACTACGTGCTGAGGCTGGCGAGGCACGCCGCCTACCCAACCAATATTCAGCAGATAGCTTAAGCTAAAGCTTATGAAGGTGATTTCTGAATGTGTGGCCTTGCTGGGGGATGTGGTGCAGTCCCGCACCTCAGATCGTGCGACGGTGCACACGGCCACGGTCGCAGCCATTGAGCAGATGGAACGGCGGCATCCGGCGCTGGACCCGTTGCGCGTCACCGTCGGCGACGAGCTGCAGGGCGTCTACGCGACCCTGGGGCAGGCGATCACCGCCTGCTACGGGCTCCGCGACGAGCTGCTAGGGATCGCGGAGGTGCGTTGCGGGCTGGGTGGCGGCGAGGTGCGGATCATCGACGCGGAGCGCGGCATCCAGGACGGCCCGGCATGGTGGCAGGCCCGCGAGGCCATTGAGCTTGCGGAGGCCCTGGCCCAACGTCCTGGGCACTCGCAGCTCCCGGACGGCGCTGATCGACACCCGAGGGCTGCGCTAATCCCATCGCCGACTCCGCGCTCCGGGTCATCGACTCCCCAGCTGGCCGGCCTCAGCCCCGGTGCCCGCCGCAGCTGGGCCCATCTGAGGTCAGGGTCTGGACAACGCCGCCGCCGCACAGCTGGAGGGCATCACCCCGTCGGCAAACTCACAGCGCATCAACGACAACGGCCTGCGCCCCTGGTGGCGCTGCTCGACTCACTGGTCATGTTGCCCTAGGGATTCCAACGGCAGGGACGGTGGCGAGACGAGCGGCTTCCACCCTCCCTGAGGCTTTACTCACATCTCGCAGGCATCGGAAGCCAATCAGGCTTGTCCGCAGGATCTACCACGACCAAGGGACCGACCCATCACAGTTAGGATGTGGCGATGAGCAAACAACCAGTTGACGAGGCCTGGGTCAAGCGACAGATTCAGGAGGATTTCCTTGATGACGGGTATGAGCCTATGGGAGTCGGGCACCCGGTTCCTGAGGACTACTTCAAGCGATTTGAGGGGGCGTTGCCCTGGACGCTGCTGTACATCTGGCGCACATTCGGTTTTGACGGTTTTGCTGATGGTCGGCTATGGCTGACGGACCCATTGGAGTGGGAGCCTGTTGTGGAGGCGTGGCTGGAGGGCATTCAGCTTCCCTTTGAGGAGCAGCAGTGGCATTGCATAGCCCGCACGGCGATGGGGTCGATGAGTTTATGGGGGGAGAAGTCTGGGAACGCCCTGGAGATCATGGCAGTCGATGGACTGATAAAACCCCATGCCATGGAAGCAGAGGCGGTAGCAGATCCCGTAACAAGAGACCGAAGAGGATGCTTGGCAATCACATTCCCAATCGAGGATTTTTCCGTGATGAGTCGTCCGGGAAGCGGTTGGTCGATGTGGCGATTGAGAGGTTGGGACCGGTGGGTGAGGATCAGGTGTATGCCCTGGTTCCGCCATTCCTATTCACCGGTCGGACGGATATCAACAACCTGGTCATTGATGATGCGGCATCGCATCTGATGTTCTTGGCGCAGACGGGAGAGAGGTCGCTGGGTCCGGATCTGCTGGCGGAGAACCGAGACTACATCGAGGCGTTCCTGGCCGAACACACCAAGGATGATGGCAGGGAGACAGTGATGGGCAAGGACAGCAGGCCCCCTCATGCCCCGGTTGCAGCCTCTGAAGGCTTCAAGCGTGCGCAGATCCCCACCGGGACATGGGTTGCCGTCTGGAACACCGCTGACTCCGGAGCCGGAACCCTGCCCGTCCATGCCGCCAACCCAGTGCGCGTGGTGTATCACACGGGCAAAGGAACAGCTCCCACAACTACCCGGGCGAATACAACAGACAACCTCGCCCTGACAATACTATGCGCTCTCGCAGCTGAGCGCCGATGACTACCTGAGAGGCCGCATGCTGTATAAAAAGGCAGGGCCGCGCCCACCCTACCCTCGCAGATATGAAAGCCAGGGAAGATTTCCAGAAACGAATCGCTAAAGAATTTAAAGATAAATTAGATTGTAGCAGGGGCGCAGCCCGGAGGCTGCTGAGGTGATGGCCGGGCTGGCCATGCTGCATGAGCCGGACCAGACTTTGGGCAGACGGGGCGCCATCGCGCGGGATGAAAACGGACACATCGTGTTGGGGCGTTCTGGCGTGAACTCATCCATCGGGTCGCAGCATCGCGTAAACGTCACAGCGCTGGATCGGGCCGCCCGAGAGTGCTCAAGCCCAGGGCCGAGGGGATTGCTGCCTGAACATTGAGGTTGTGATAACCCACAACCCCAGGCTCGTCAGCAGGCTACGCAGTCAGGGCTGTCGACCTGTCGTCGACACGCTCTTCTGCGGAGCGGCCAGCGGGCCTGCGCTCCCCGCCACGATCATTGACACCCCACGACCTGGTTGCGGGCACATGGCCCGGTGCTGAGGTGAAGCCCCAGATGCCACCAAAGCCTCCCCCATCAGGTGCGCTGATCGATTATCTACAAGCCCGGGCCAACCAGATGCAAGCTCAAGAAAGTCAACGCAACCGATCAGACCGAAATCGTGCCACCTCACGACGAGGAGAAAAAGGTCTTGAACGCTGAGAAGACGCTCCTGACCGGGATACAAGGCCCGCATAGCTGTTGCAGACCGCGTTGAATAGCCTCCTCCTCAGCCCATCTCCGAGGATGAGTTGGCGTGCCCGCTTTTCTCTCAGTCCTCATTCTCATTGGACTGGATGATCTCACCGTCGGCATTCTTCTTTGCCCACTTCTTTCGCCCTCGCTGCACGATCAGGGGATCGGTGGGTTTGATAACCGAGGAGTCCTTGTTGTCGTAGTCGTGGAGGTCTAGAAACAGACGCATCGCGTTCAGCCGGGCGCGCTTCTTGTCGTTGGACTTGATGCGATACCAGGGCGCCAGCTCCGTGTCAGTCTGCTTCAGCATGGCCGTCTTCGCCTGTGTGTAGTCCTCCCAACGGTCCAGCGACTCCAGGTCCATCGGTGACAGCTTCCAGCGACGCACCGGATCGAGCTGGCGGATGGCGAACCTGGTGCGCTGCTCCCGCTGCGTGACGGAGAACCACAGCTTCGTGACGGTGATCCCCGACTCAATCAGCATCTGCTCGAACACCGGGGCCTGGCGCATGACGTGCGGTACTCGTCGTCGGTGCGAAGCCATCACCCGCTCCACCCCGGCGCGGTTGTACCAGGAGCGGTCGAACAGCACGATCTCCCCTGCGGTGGGAGATGCTCAATGTAGCGCTGGAAATACCACTGGCCGCGTTCCTTCTCCGTGGGTTTGTTCAACGCCACCACGCGCGCACGCGGGTTCCCCGAGGTGCTCGGTGAACCGTTTGATGGCCCCTGCCCTTGCCTGCCGCGTCACGGCCCTCGAACAAGATGATGTGCTTCGTCCCGTTGTCCTGCGCGGAGTACTGGAACTTCAGCAGCTCAATCTGCAGCTGACGCTTCTCCTCTCGCTACTCGTCACGGCTCAACAGCTCCTCATAGGGATACCGATCCCGCCATGTCTCGACGGCGGCTCCGAGCGGATCGATCAGATACTGGTCCTCACCGTGAGACATTTCCCCACCGTGTAGCCTCGTCGCGCACCCGGTCGATGAACTCACGCAGGTTCTGATTCATGGGGTCAAGCTTCCCACGAGGCCACAACACTCCCAGGCTGGGGCCTTCATTCGCCAGAGCTCTTTTGCAGATTCATCCGCATCAGGGATGATTCTTGTCATGACTGACATCACTTTCCACGGCAACGCCGTCCACAAGCGTTCCCTGCCCGCCGTCGGCGCTGAAGGCCCCTGACTTCGAGCTGGTGGGCAATGACTGGGTCCCGTAGCTCGCCGATTTCGCGGGCTCCAAACTGGTTCTCAACATCTTCCCGTCCATCGACACCGGCGTCTGCGCAGTCAGCGTCCGCACCTTCAACGAGCGCTCCGCAGGCCTGAGAACACCAAGGTGCTGTGCGTCTCCCGCGACCTGCCGTTCGCCCAGGGCCGGTTCTGCGGCGCGGAGGGCATTGAAAACGTCATCACGGCCTCCGACTTCGTAGCAGCTTCGGCGAGGGCCTACGGCGTCACCATGACCGACGGTCCGCTCGCCGGTCTCGCTGGCACGCGCCGTCGTGGTGCTCGACGAGCAGGGGCAACGTGATCCACAGCCAACTGGTGCCCGAAATCACGCAGGAGCCCGACTACGACGCAGCGCTGGCTGCTCTCGATTCAACAAGCCAGCGGCATCACTTCAGCTTGGCCCGGGTAGGCCCACCTCGATCCACCAGCGGCTCCTGGGCTGCGGTGATGCCGTCGGCCATCAACGTGGCATCCACCGCCACAGCACGCTTGACCAAGCCGAGCGCCACCGGACCCAGTTCGTGGTGGCGAGCAGAAGAGCCCACGAAGCCGACGCTCCGCCCATCCAGCTCCAGCGGCGCACCACGGGCTGGGAGGGCATCGGCAGAGCCATCGAGGTGCAGCAGCACCAGCCGGCGGGAGGCCGCCCCAGATTGTGGACGCGAGCCACCGTCTCCCGTCCGCGATAGCAGCCCTTGTCCAGGTGCCGAACAGGGCGATCTCGTTGGGGATGGTGCGGCCGTCGGTGTCGACGAAGACACGGGCATCCCTGCGGCGATCCGGTGAGCGTCGAAGGCCCAGGTACCGGCGGGCACCCCGTCGGGGAGAGTGGCATCCGCGGGGCGAAAGGCCTCACGTCCCCCCAGCGCGGGCCGCGTCACCCAGCCGTCGGGCGCTGTCACGGCGTCACCCAGCCACGTGAGTCGCAGGTCATCGCGCAACCGCACCTCGACCCGCATCATGAACCGCATCCTGTTCAGGAACCTCGACCAGGGCAGGGCCACGTCCGGGCTCGGTCCACGCCAGCAGCCGCTCACCGTCGTCTATTCCGCACAGCACGTGTTCGATGTGGCCGTTCTGGGGACAGCACGAGCGCCTCGACGGGCCTCGCCGGGTGGCAGGGACTCCAGGTGCTGGGACGTCAGGAGTGCAGCCACCCCAGCCGATCCGGTCCGGCAACCTCCAGCACATCACGATTCCCGAGATCCACCATCGCCGTCCCGCCTCAATGGCGCGCGCCTCGGCGACAGGATTGCCGTGATGCCAGACGAGGCCCGCATCCACCCCGTCCTCGACTAGGACCGGTGTCACTGCTTCACCAGCCGGGCCCACAAGTGGGGACGAAGCTCGTGCTCGGCGGTGGGAGCGGTCGAGGGCGTGCCATCAGATCGCCCCTCGACCTGCCGTAGAGCCGCTGCCCGGAGGTGTGGCTGACGGAGGCGCTCTCAGTGCGGACGACAGCATCGGTCAGCAGATCGATGCGGGTCACCTGGATCTTGCCGAGCAGCACCTCAGTCCAGCCGTCGGAATTGGTGAGCGTCACCTCCAGGGAGGCGTCGGCCTTCGGCCTCCAGAAACCGGTCTCCATACCCATGGGCTCTGTTGAACTAAGCCGTCCTCGGACATGCCGAACAGCTGGGAGACGTAGAAGAGGTGGAGTTGCCGCCGTTGTGCGTGAACTCGATGCGCTGCTCGAAGGTGAAGTCGTTGCCCTCATGGTCCTGCCCATTGCCGGAGCCCTCCCAGACGCCAACGAGCCAGCCGAGCGCGACGAGCTCCGGGTTCAGGCCCTCCGGCACCTCAATGTCAACGTGCTGCACACCGTCCATGTCATTGTCATTCCTTTCTGCGCATCACCTGGATGACAGCCAGCGAAAACGCTGCGACCGCGATGCCTATCGAGGTCAAGGCTCAGCACCCACACGGCGATCATTCCCACGACAGGCAACCCTACCCGCCCCTCACCGACGATGCCCGGAGCGACGTGGTAGACATCGCCCATGCGTGTTGTGATCACCCGTGTGCTGTCCGCGAGCATCGAGGTCGATGGTGAGGTGGTGGGTGAGCTGCCGCGTCCCGGCCTGCTCGTGCTCGCCGGGGTTGGGCATGATGACGATGCCACCACCGCGAAGTCCCTCGCCGCCAAGATCTGGGGGCTGCGGATCCTCGATGGGGAACGCTCGGCCAGCGACGCCGACGCCCCCCATCCTGGTGGTCAGCCAGTTCACACTGTTCGCCAGCACCCGCAAGGGCTGCCGCCCCGGATGGTCGAAGGCCGCACCGGGACCGGCCTCGGAGCCGATCGTCGAAGCCCTGACGACGGAGCTGGAGGCCCTGGGCGCGACCGTCGAGCGGGGTGTCTTCGGCGCCGATACGAAAGTGGCCTCCGTCAATGACGGTCCCGTCACCATCTGGATCGACACCGCACACTGGGGAGTAGCCCGCCACGCCTGGGTGAGGAACGTCACCGGGAGACGGCGACGGCGTCGTGATCTCCATCGTCGATGCCCGGCCCCGTGGTGGTCAAGATCGACATGACGGCCTGGTCGGTGGCGATGGGCGGGAACCGCACCTCCTGCTCCCCCTGTCTGGTTTGCCGACGGCGGCTGCACCACCCAGGTTCCGTCGCTGAACGTCCAACGCACCGACAGGATTCTGCGTTCCTTCCGGTAGGCATCATTCACCAGGTTGCCGTTCACCAAGCGCAACCCCACCAGCTGGTGCCGGATGAACTCGAAAGTCCGGGCTCCCCCACCCCAGAGCCTGAGCAACGCCACACCGTCTCGGGGCTGGAGTCGATGAGAATCGCGGCCAGGTCAGGGGCCGCCTCGTGCGCAGTTCCCACGGGCGTTGATGACGCTGACCGGGGTGGTTCGCCCACTCGTATGGGGCCAGGTCCAACCGGGTGGTGACCACTCGTCGGCGACGGCGCCTCGTCGGAGAGCGTCAGCTCCGTTGCCACCTTCGTCCCGCGAAACCAGCAGCAGAGCAGCGACGCAGCTCGCCAACACAATCCTCACCGGAACCCCGCCCTGACGCCGCATTGACGAGCGCTTCCGCGGCCGAGTGGGCTCGAGACGGTCAGACCGGATGTCGGAGGACTCGGTGCTCGTCTCGCCGGAAGTACTCGTCGGGCAGGCGTTTGGACATAAAGTCATGCTGCTCGATCTGAACAGCACGGCCAAAGCCCACCGGTCCCCGATACGATGGTGGTGCCGCAGTGGGAGGACGCTTCCGCGTCACCCCACCGGACTTCCCCACCACCGACTGCGTTGGTTAGGAGAACCGTGATGCCATTAGATCCCCGAGTCATCGCCGCGGCCGTCAGGGCACGGACGGCTCAGCCCCTGAATGACTCCGCCCGCCCTCGTCCTCGACGGCTCCCGCGCAGGTGAGGTCATCGCCGAGGCGACGGATTCGCCATCTTGGACGACACGACGAGACCATCCTGCTGGCGGTCTCCCCAGTGCCCGCGGACGGGGCCTCGGCACCAGCTGGCCAGACGCGCCCTTGAAGACAGACCGTCGCACAGCTTCTGGGCCTTCCGCACCACACCGGCCGCCGAGGCCATAGCCAGGAAAACTCGACCTGCGTCCTATCAGGGGAATTACTGCGGATGGGACACACCCTCAGTTCCGCCCCACCATTCCCCGCCCCCAGCGGCTACCGGATCCGCCCTACCAGCCCAGCGACGCCGCCGCAGGTGGTGGCTGTCAATGCCACAGCCTTCGCGCATCACCCAGACAGGGGACGCCTCTCCCTGGACGATTTCCGCGCACTGACCCGGCAGGCCTGGTTCGAGGGGCGCGGGCTTGCCTGGTGGCGACCTGCGACGACGAGGATCGTCGGCTTCCACTGGACCAAGCGGCACACCCGGCGTCGGGGAAGTCTATGTCTTGGCAGTATCGCCAGACCATGGCGGGGCCGGCCTGGGCAGAGCGCTGCTGAGCGCGGGCCTGTGCGCACCTGAAGGCGATGAGGCTGCAAGCGCGTAGAGGCTCTATGTGGAGGCCAGCGAGGGCGAGTGGTGGACATATACCGCGCCGCAGGTTTCAAGACGCTTACCGTTGACACCAATTACCGCCGATAAGGAGGCCAATGCCCGACCCCCTTCCCCACGACCGCTACCTGGACCGCGAGCTGGCGTGGCTGGACTTCAACAACCGGGTCCTTGACTTGGCGCGCGACGACAGGCGCATCCCGCTGCTGGAGCGCGCGAGTTCCTGGCCATCTTCTCCAGCAACCTGGATGAGTTCTTCATGGTCCGGGTGGCGGGACTGAAGCGTCGCATCCAGGCTGGGGTGGCCGTCGCAGGCAACACCGGAACACCCCCGGGCGAGTTGCACGCCACCCTGCTGGAGCGCACCAGTCAGCTGGTGGCCGCACAGTCCGCGCTGTTCCAGGACGAGATCCGGCCACAGCTGCGGGCCGAAGGCATCGAGCTCCTGCAGTGGGAGGAGCTCACCGCTGCCGAGAAGGACCGGATGCGGACTCTGTTCAGCGAACGGATCTTCCCCGTCCTCACCCCCTGGCGGTGGATCCCTCGCATCCCTTCCCCTACATCTCGGGGCTGTCCATCAACCTGGCTGTGCTGCTCCGCAACCCCTGCGACAGGCTCCCGCCAGTTCGCCAGGGTCAGGTCCCGACAGATCTGGCGCGCTTCGTGAAACTGGCCGAGGGCCGTTTCCTCCCCTTGGAAGAGGTCATCTCCCGGCATCTGGGGCAGCTGTTCGCGGGGATGGAGGTGCTGGACCACGCAACCTTCCGCGTCACCCGCAACGAGGACATCGAGGTGGAGGAGGACGACGCCGAGAATCTCCTCTACGCGCTGGGCAGGAGCTGCTGCGCCGCAAGGTCGGTCGCCCACCGGTTCGCCTGGAGGTGGAGGAGCATCGATGAGACGATGCTGAGCACCCTGATCGAGGAACTGGGCGTCGCGCCCGGGGAGGTGTTCCGTCTGCCAGCGCCCCTGGATCTGACGGGCTTGTTCGCCCTCGGCGACTCCAGCCGCGAGGACCTGAAGTATCCGGCTTCTGCCCATCACCCACCCCGATCTGACGGAGGCGGAGTCGTCGTCACCGGCTGACCTGTTCAAGGCCCTGGGACGCCACGACGTGCTGGTGCAGCATCCCACCGACTCGTTCGCCACCAGCGTGCAGCGGTTCATCGAGCAGGCGGCGGCGGGACCGTCGGTGCTGGCCATCAAGCAGACGCTGTACCGCACCTCCGGCGACTCCCCATCGTGGATGCCCTGATCGACGCCGCAGAGGCGGGCAAGCAGGTCCTGGCTGTGGTGGAAATCAAAGCCCGGTTTGACGAGCAGAACAACATCACCTGGGCCAGGCGGCTGGAAAAGGCCGGTGTGCACGTCGTCTACGGAATGGTGGGGTTGAAGACCCACTGCAAGCTGTCACTGGTGGTGCGGGAGGAGTCGGGGGGTCTGCGTCGCTACGCGCACATCGGCACCGGCAACTACCATCCGAAGACCGCCCGCATGTATGAGGACATGGGGTTGCTGACCGCGAATCCGGTGATCACCGACGATGTGGCCCGTCTGTTCAACCATCTGTCGGGGATCACCCACCAGACCGAGTACCGACGACTCCTGGTCGCACCGCACGGCATCCGCGAGGGCCTGGTGGGGCGCATTGAGCGCGAGGTGGAGAACCACCTCAGGGGCCTGCCCGCGCGGGTGCGCATCAAAGTCAACTCCATCGTCGACGAGGCCGTCATTGACGCGCTGTATCGGGCATCGCAGGCGGGGGTGCCGGTGGATGTGTGGGTGCGGGGCATCTGCACGATCCGGCCGGGGGTTCAGGTTGAGCGAGAACATCCGGGTGCGTTCAATCCTCGGCCGGTTCCTGGAGCACTCCCGGATCTACTGGTTCAGAGTCGGGCGGTCGACCGCTAGTCGGCATCGGGTCGGCGGATATGATGCACCGCAACCTGGACCGTCGCGTCGAGGCCATCGTCGGGTTGACGAAACCCGAGCACATCCAGCAGGTCAACGACCTGTTTGACTTCGCATTCGCCGACAGCACGGTCCGCTGGGAGCTGCGCGACGACACCTGGCATGCCCACACCGTCGATGAGAACGGCGAGCCGCTGAATGATCTGCAGGAGGGCTGATCAGCCAGACCCGGAGCAGGCGCCGACGATGAGCAAGAAGCCGAAGATCGTCGCAGCCGGCGGTGTGCTGCTGCGCCAGCATGACACCAAGGGCACCCAGGTCCTGCTGATCCACCGGGACCGCTACGACGACTGGTCGCTGCCGAAGGGCAAGGGTGAGGCTGACGAGTTGCTGCCGGAGACCGCAATCCGGGAGATCGCCGAGGAGACGGGGGTGAACGCGCAGCTTGACCTGCGGCTGGAAAGCTTGCGCTACAAGGTGTCGCATGGACCGAAGATCACCCACTACTGGCGGGCACGGCCCATCAGGCAGCAGCCTCGTCGCCCCGACGACAGGTGTCGGCTGTGAAGTGGCTGACTGTGCGGGAGCTCTGAAGCGCCTCACCTATCCTGAGGAGGCTGCCATCGTGCGGCAGGCGCTGGATGCGCCGCCGACGAACGCGCTGCTGATCGTGCGGCACGCGAAGGCGATGCAACGGAAGCACTGGTCGGGGCCGGATCAGCGGCGGCGGTTGTCGGGCCGGGGCCGCAAACAGGCGAAACGCCTGGTGGAGTTGCTGGGTGCTTCGGGATTGAGCGGCTGGTCAGCTCGGCATCAGCTCGTTGTGCCCAGACCCTGGAGCCGTACGCGAAGGCCAACAAGCTCAGGGTGGAGACCTTCTGATGAGCTGACGGAGGTCTGCGGCGGCGAATCCGAAGGCCGTGCGGAAGGTCATGGCCCAGGTGCTGCGGGATCTGGACCGGCCGACAGCCGTGTGCAGGCACCGCCCGAGTGCTGCCGGAAATGTACGCGGGTCTCGGCATCAAGGACAAGGCCATGGTCGTCGCAGAGGTCCGCGCCCTGCACATCGGACCCGATGGGCTGATCATGATGGAGACCTTCAAACCGACGGCATAATCACACAGCAGAAAACCCCAGGCCATTCACGAGACGCGCGATCAACTGTCACCACACCGTGAAATCTGGGCCACCTTCTGCTCTGATTTCAGCAGCCCCAGACCCTATGACCAAAAGTAGGACACGCCTGCTGGATTCTGATACCCGTAGCCCCTCCAGAAGACCATTGGCCACCACGCGCAAATTCCCACTGACAAGGGATTTTCTCTCTGCGGAATATTTGCTCCAGCAAACCTCATAACGAGTCCGCGCACTGAGTCGTCTGACAGGAGCCATCGTTCTTCGAATCAACTTCTGGGGACAGTTCGTTGACGCGAGGACGTATCTCATTGACCCTGGAGCTGCTCCGGTTTAACGTTGCAGCACAGGTGCAGCAACAGAGCTCGAACTCAACACACAAGGAGCAGCAATGAGGTGGAGTGCTATGGGTTTTGTGGACACTGTTGAAAAATGGGATTTCTAGGCTGCTTTCTGGTTTTGACTCCATTGTTGGTGGACGTGGTTGGGTGTGCGGTACCCTAGCGCTGAGTGGAGTCGTTTTTGATTGTAGCAGCTACTCGATCCAGGCTGTCACGTCCTTGATCGCATGTTTCCGTGTTGGGTAGAATTTTTCCGGTTCACTACCTCTTTCTTGCAGGTGGCATTAAATGATTCCGCTGCGGCATTGTCGTAACACGACCCGATTCTACCCACCGAGGCGCGGATACCATATGTGTTCATGATTTCCGCGCAATTCAGCTGAGGTGTATTGCGAACCACGATCCGAATGGAAGACGGTTTCACCCCGGGTTACTGGGCAATTTCTGACTGCCATGTGCAAAGCCTCGGCAACAAGCCTGGTGCGCATATTCCCGGCGATCGCGTAACCGATGATCTTCATCTCGGGTAGCAATCCATGACGGTTGCTAGATAAGTGAATCCTTCCCAGGTGGGGATGTAGGTGATATCGCCCACCTCGTTTCTGCCCTGGTTTGTTGGCGGTAAAATTCCTTTTCACCAGATCCGGGCGGTGGTGAAGATCCTGGGCGGGGATGGTGGTGCGGGCCCGCTTTGCGGGGCCGGCCAGGCCAACTAGGCCAGACGTGGTGCATGAGCTGGCGCACCAGCTCTGGGCTCGCGTGGATTCCCCGTTCGGCCAGGGCTGCGTGGATACGTCGATACCCGTACGTTTGGTCAGACTCGTGGAAGAAATGCGTAATTAAAATAGTGAGTTCCTCTCGGCGTTTCTGCGTCTCGGATAAACCCTGATTCCGCCATCTGTAGTAGCCAGAACGAGACACTCTGGCCCAGCGGCACATCAGATACACCAGATAGTTGCCTTCCTCGCGGAGGTATATAAACATATTTCGCTGCTGCGAGGTTTCCTGCACGCATGAAGGCCGCCGCTTTTTCAAAAAACTCGATCTCCATCTTCGCTTCGCAACTCAGCCTGCAAGCGTTTGTTTTCCGCCACCTGATCCGACGAGGCTTCTACCATACCTGGGTCGGGATGCTGTTTCCGCCATATCCTCACCCAGTTACCCACAGTTTGCGGAACCAGATTGTAGGACTTCGCCACTTCCGCTATCGGGCGAGACCCTCAAGAACCTCCGCGATGATTTGTTCTTTAAACTCTTTACTGAATTTCGAAGCCGGCATGATACAGATTTTACCTCACATGTTCGAATAGACTCAGGGTTTTCGCCACTGTCCACGAAACGCCGGGCACTCCACACATCCTGCAGCAGGGGCAGCTGACAGATGTGACGCCGGAGATCCACGGGGGACGGAGCATGAGGGAGGTATATCGTGAGCGTCTGGTCTGAGATCCGACGAGAGCTCCAGTGGGCCTGGCATTCCCTGATGTTTCACCTCACTGCGGCAGCGGCCATCTTGTTCGGGATATGGATGTACCATTCTGCCGTCACCGAACAGACAAATACGAAAAAGGAGTTCGCCTCTTCTCTCGCACAGTCCGCTGCAATAGGTGAGAGCTTGGAGGATGCCTTGTCCCATCCCCTTGAGATCACCGTGACCCCCGACGGAGGACAGCTGATCCACAATCCCCTCAGATACAGCTACGAGGCTCTGACCCAGGCTGCGAGTGTGCTATCTCGCCCCAGGGATGGTGTCGAACACCCTCTCCACCGCCTGCTTTCTCCTGATCCCCTTCGCAGGCTTCGCCGTCGGCATGGCGTCCGCATCACACGATCTGCGCAGCGGCGGGATTGTGCTGCGCTGGCCGCAGACCATGCAGGGAGCGTTCCTGACCTCGAAGATCGCCATGGGGGTGGGGCTGATGCTCGCCCTGGTTGCAGTCGGCAGTCTGACATCCTGCATACTGGGCGCTTTCTGGGGCGGCGCTGGCACAACCCTATCCCCCAGCCCCGGCACCATCCCTGCTGCATCTGTTGGCGCTCGCGAGCTTCGCGGTACTGATAGAGCCGTCTTCATCCTGTTCGGCCTGTTGGTGGGATCCATCTTCACGGAGCGCATCATTCCGCTGGTGACGTTCTTCGGGCTGTACTACTTGATTCCCCTGTTCGGCGAGTGGGACCCGCGGCAATGGATCACCGCCAGCGGAAAACACGTGATCCACTACGTAGGCGGCCTCCAGATACCGGAGGCGAAGGACGCCCTTCTGCCCAGCATGCTGCTGCTGGCCATGGCAGCCCTGTCGCTGGCCGGGGTGCTCATGATGTGGCGTTGGCGCAGCAAGATGCCGACGCGCGGCGTCACATAACGAAGCCCAACAGTCGGGATGCTCAACGGTCCCGAGCACCACGGACCTGAGAAAAGTAGTACTTTTGGCCGACACAAGAAGGGTTTCGAGGGGCGATGCGGTAGTTAAGGTGGATGCATCCCCGTCCTAAAAACGTTTCAGTTAGGATTTCTCATGAATCGTTTCATCGTCCCGGGTGTCCCGACGCTCCTTCGGCGCCCTGTGTCTCTCAACCGCGGCTGTGGCAACGACAGCCGGGATTGCTCACGCTGCTGACGAGCCCACGCCAGCCCCCAGCCCCACACCGGAGGCAGCCGCCGGCTCCCGCCTGGTGAAGCCCGTCGAAGGCGGCCTGCGCCTGGACTCCCCGAGTTCCTTCGGCTGTACGGTCCCGGCGTATTCACCATGACCTCTCTGCACAACACGGTCCTCGGTGTGGAGCAGGGTACAGAGAAGATGGTCTCCAACCGATTCCGCGCCACCATCAAGGGTAATCTGCAGAAGCTACGGATATATTGGCCCGCTGGCACAAATTACGCCAAGGGGCAATGGTGGGCGCATCAGCATCACGGTGCTGCCGGACGACGGCAGCGACGCGCACCTGCTAACTTCAGCGCCAAGCCCTGGCCACAGCCACCTTTGTTCCGGGGCTGCCGAAGAGCTCGACCTCTCTGTTGCCCGAGATCACGTTTGAGTCCAGCCCGCTCCCGCTGACTGCGGGTGAGCTATATCACGTGACGCTGCAGAATGTCGATCCCAAGCCTGGCGAGAACTTCATCAGTAGCAACAATGCCGCCACCAAGAAGGAGCTGGGGCAGCCCTGCCGGTGGCTCAACTCCACGGACTGGTCCGTGCTCTGGGGCAGCCGCCCTGCGAGGCTCGAAGGGTGCCTGGAAGTGGGAACAACTTCACCATTGACGGCCAGGGGGTCAACCCGATGATCCCCATCATGCAGCTGACGACGGCCGACGGCGCCACCCAGGGCGTCTCCGACTTGGAAAGCGGCAGCGTTGACATCGAAGGATCAGAGGCCTACGAGGCGACCAAAGACAAGCCCGTCCGCGAGCGGTTCAAGCCCTCCGCTGACAAGAAGATCGGCGGCCTGTCCGTGGCGACAGTGGCGACTGCTGCAGGCAAACTGCGCTGGCGCCTGCTGGAAAGGCAGCACCGAGCTGGCCTCAGGCACGATCGAACAGCCCACTCCCAATTACAAGCAGTACCCTGTTTCCAACTACATGATCACCAATTTCACCTGGTATGACGTAGACTTCGGCAAAGACGTAACGCTCAAAGCCGGCGGCACCTACGACTTGGAGCTGGTCCCAGAGGGAGGCAGCCGCTGGAAGTTCGCAGCCCACAAGAACGGCTCAAGCAATGGCTTCACCTGGCCGGTGGCCTTCACCGAGTCCCAGGCCCAGCACCTGCAGGGCGGCAAGTGGGTGAATACGAGATTTCAGAAAGTACCAAGAGCCAGCAGCGGGGAGCCAACTGGCCCGTGGTGCTGCACGTGGCCCCCGTAAAAGGGTTCCCTCCGTAGGACTCACCGTATAGAGGGTGCCTGGTGGTCATTCAGCTGATTGGCCACCAGGCACCCTCTGATTTCCTCTCCTCCGTCAGGAGCCGTGGGAGATGCCTCAGTCCTCCGGAGGACGGCGACGCCAGCCCGTGCCGCCCTCCTGCCACGGCTGGGGGCCGCTCAGCGGCCGGTAGTTGACGCCTGCCGCGTCGAAACGCCTCACATGCTCGGTGAGCCGCGCACTGAAGTCCTCAAAGTTGCGGTCACCGGCCTTCGACCATGCCACCTCAGCCAGCGCGCATCCCCTGGGCCAGGCCGCATACTGCATGGCACGGTAGGTGGGCAGGAACTCCGACCACAGCTGGAACTGGGTGCCCAGGATATGACCGGCGGCCTCCGGGGTGACGCCCTCCAGGGGATCGAAGCTGTAGGCCTTCTCCAGGGGTCGTGATGTCACCCCTGCCCGTAGGGCTCCTCACGCAGGTCGGACTGGTAGAAGTCGAAGTAGGTGTGGGTGCTGGGGCTCATGATCACATCCATGCCCAGCCCGGCTGCCCTGACTCCGCACTCGGCGGTGGTCCATGACTGGCAGACCATCCCGGGGACTGCGCCTTCCGCGATGACCTCCTCCCACCCGATGGGCGTCACGCCACGCTCGGTCAGCCAGTCCCGCATGTGGAGGGTGAACCACCGCTGGATCGACTTCACATCCTCAACGCCGAACCCCTTGGCCCGCGCCGCGACCTCCTCAGAGGCCTCCCACTGGGCAGTCGGCACCTCGTCGCCGCCGATGTGGACGAACCGGGCTCCCGTCGCGTCGATGAGCCGAGCCCAGATGTCGTGGACGAAGTCCAGGGCCTCGGTGAGAAGTTCAGCACGTTCTCAAAAATCTGCGGGTAGTGGGCCACCCCCTCCAGCGCACTGGGGTCGGTGGCGAACTGCGGGTAGGCGGACAGCACCGCGGTGGCGTGGCCGGGGAAGTCGATCTCGGGGACAATCTCAATGCCGCGTTCCCGTGCGTATTCGGCGACGGCGCGGATCTGGTCGAGGGTGTAGTAGCCGCCATGAGGGGTTCCGTCGTCTCCCCACACCCGGTTCGACGTCTTGGATCGCCAGCTTGCCTTCTCCGCCAGCAACGGATATTCATCCACTGCGACACGCCACCCCTGGTCGTCGCTGAGGTGCCAGTGAAAGACATTCAGCTTATGGCGGGCCAGCCAGTCGACGAAATGGAGGACCTCCGCAAACTGTACGAAGTGACGGGACGAGTCCAGCATGGCCCCGCGCCGGGGGAAGCGGGGGCATCCTCAATCCGCGCCGTCGCCAGGGGCAGAGGCTTGCCCAGGGGAACCGCATGAGACATCGTCAGGGTCCCAGCTGCAGCAGAGTCTGGGCCGCCCACTGCGCGCCCCGGTAGTCGGCGGCGATGATGCTCACCCGTCGGAACACACCTCCAGACGGTACCCCTCGGCCGGAAGCCCGGGATCGAATGCGACGACGATGCCCTCCTCCCCCTCGGGCAGCAGCAGCCCGGTGGTGGCCGACAGCAGACGCCGAACGCCGAGCGCCGCCTCCAGTTCCTCTGCGCTGGCCCCCTGGGCGCAGCCGACGGCGGTCTGCTCTGTGAGCAGGAAGTGGTCCGTACCCCACTCAATTGAGTTGGGCAGTGGTATCAGAGCCGGCATTGGCACTCCTTCAGGTCGATCCGTAATGAGAGCGCTTTCACACGGATGCGCCCGGCGGTCTCGCCGACGGTGGTGTGTGCTCCCGGCGCGACAGCCTTGGGACGCATTGCATGAACGCGAACTGGCGGGCCCCGTTGCCCTCAGGTCGGGCGCCCAGCTGACACGAGGATATCGGAAGATCACGGGAGACGACGAGGTGGTCACCGGCGCTTACCCCATCACAGCAGCAGATGGGTTCCCAACGCCTTTACAGCCCACCGCTCATCTCTGGAGACGTTCCAGCTCCCCAAGGGCTTCGATGAGGCCCGCCCTCCACCAGGCGTAGTCGTGGCCGCCGCGAACCTCCCGGTAGCCGAGCTGCGCGCCCTGCTGCAGCAGCGCATCGCGGTAGGCACGGTTCAGGGGCAGCAGGAGGTCCTCCTCCGTCCCGACCTGCACCACCACCGGTCGTGTCACATCGGCCCCGCCCTGCTGCAGAAGCCGCAGCGGGTCTCCGGGCCCCTCGTCGCCCCATCGGCCACCGGCACGATGCCAGAACGACCCCGACTGCACCACACCTGCTCGCACCAGCTCCGGATGCCGCGCCAGCAGCCAGGCGACGGCCAGCCCACCGAACGACTCGCCTGCGACGACATCCGCATGCAGCACCTCACGACCCAGCACAGCACTGGCTGCCCGCAGCCCGCGCCGCAGGTGCTCAGCCGCATGCTCCGGGAATGTCAGGGCGACGGCCCGCTCTTCGCGGGTTCCAGAGCCGATCTGGACAAGGGTGTGCCGCAGCCCGGCCTCGCGGACGGCAGCGCCCAGGCACAGATCCCGCCAGTACTCCGCATCGAAGCACACAACCACCCGCTCATTGCCGGGCAGCACCGGACCGTCGCACCGTCTGGGGACGTCTCCACCCAGCCGCCCACCTCGGACACCGGCCACCCGCTCCAGGGGGCATCCGGGCCATGCCAGACGGAGGCAACACCTCCCAGCGAGGTCGGCATCCGGTGCGGGTTCCCAGGATCGGGGATGCCGCGACGATGCACCTCAAGCCAGCCTGACCGCTCACCTCCGGCGTCGTCAGGGGAGCCCGGTGGCGTCGGTGAGCCGGTAGGACAGGACCGCATCCGTGGGGATGAGGAAGGTGCCGCCGAGCAACCGGGTCCCAGGACACGTTCAAGGCGACAGGGACGCAGAGTCTCACGGCAGCGGTCAGTGATGCCGTTGAGGTGAACGATCCACTCGGTGCCCGGCTCCCCTCCGCCAGGAATGTCACCTCCGACAGCTCCGCCCCGCCCCGTGTGGTCGCAGGACTGGTGAGGGAAGACGCTCCGCCGAGGCATAGAGATCCCCCGGCCTGTGAGGCATCAGGCTCCTCCACCAGGCGACGCCACCACTCGGGGCGCACCCGCAGGGCAGACCGTCCCCGGTGCGGGGTGTGAGGGAAGCTCAGGGATGCTGGGTGAGGGGTCATGGCAGCTGCTGGGATCGGCCCGGCACCACCAGCGGCGTTCCGGTGATGGGGTCATCGATGACGAGGCACTCCAGCCCGAAGGTGTCTCGGATGACCTCCGGTGTGACCACCTCGGCGGGTGTGCCCTGTGCGCTGATCTGCCCGTTGCTCATGGCCACCATGTGGGTGGCGTATCGGGACCGCCAGCCCGAGGTCGTGGAGGACGGCCACCACAGTGCGGCCCTCCCGTCGCAGCCCGTCGCACAGTTCCAGGACCTCGATCTGGTGGGTGAGGTCAAGGAATGTGGTGGGCTCGTCGAGAAGCACGATGGGGGTGTCCTGCGCCAGCATCGTGGCGATCCACACCCGCTGCCGCTGCCCGCCGGAGAGCTGGTCGACGAGCCGATCCGCGATATCCGAGGTGTCCGTCACGGCCAGGGCCTTGGCCACCGCCTCCTCATCGGCATCACTCCAGCGCCGGAAGAAGGTCTGGTGCGGGGAAACGTCCGCGGGCGACGAGGTCCCGCACCCTCAGCCCCTCAGGCATCGTCTGCGCCTGCGCGCAACGCAAGTCGTCGGGCCACGTGGCGGCTGGGCTGGGCGGAGATGGGCTTCTCGTCGAGCAGCACGGTTCCCTGCGACGGGGAAGCAGCCGGGCGAGCGCACGCAGGAGCGTCGACTTTCCACAGGCGTTGGGTCCGACGATGGCGGTGAACCCCCCGTCGGGGATCACGAGGTCCACTCCACGCACGATGTCGCCGTTGCCGTAGGAAACACTCAGGCTCTGGGCCTCGAAGCGGGTTCACAGGGACCTCCGCAGCAGGAAGATGAGTGAGTAGATGCCGCCAAGGGCGCTCGTGGCGATGCCGACTGGCGCACGAAGCGGTTCAGGCATCATTTGCACCAGGCTTTCTGCGAACAGCAGCAGCGCGCCGCCGGTCAGGGGCGGAGGTCAGGACCGGGACCGCGCGTGTTCCCGCCATTGCTCGCGCAATCTGGGGGGCGGCCAGGGACACGAAGGAGATCGGCCCGGTGCTGGCGATGGCCGATCCCGTCAGAACCACACCGGCAAGCACCATCGTCCGCGTCAGCCGAGGCACTAAGAGGCCGATCTGCGACCCCATGTCAGTGCCGAGGTCCAGAACGGTGAGGTGCCGTGCGCAGTAGAGCACCACCGGCAGACAGGCCAGGAATGCGAGCGTGGGAACCAGCGCATGCTCCCAGGTTCGTGATTTGAGGGAGCCAACCAGCCAGATCTGGGCGCCAACAGCGACATTCGGGTCGGTGCGGGTCAGCAGCAGCTCACTCATCGCGTTCCACATCGCGGACAGCCCGATGCCGATCAGCACCATGCGGGAAATCATCGCCGATCCGCTGCCCTGAGAGCCAGTAGCCGAGGAATGAGGCGACGGCGCAGCCCAGCATGGCAGCCCCGGAGGTCGCCCACGCGGAGGTCTGGAACACTGTGATGCCGACGACCGCCCCCAGCGCGGCTCCGGTGACCATGCCGATGATCTCCGGGAGCCGAGGGCATTGCGCGAGAGCGACTGGAACACCAGGCCGGCCAATCCCAGGCAGGCCCCGGTGGCGAACCCCGTCACAGCCCGCGGCAGACGAACAGTCCACAGCACCCCTGCGCGGGAGGAGGCCTCCGGGCCGCCGAAAAGCGACTCGACCACCTCCCTGGGCTCAGCTGGATCTTGCCCGTGACCAGCAGGAACCACGTCAGCCCGAGGCAGGCTGTCATCAGCAGCGTCGCCACCAGAACGGGGCGCGGATACCAGAGGCTGGAGATGGGGCCGAGGCGGAGTCGTCGCCCGGGTGCGAGGCTGTGGCTCACAGTCTCACCACCCGCATCCGCCGGGCCACGAGGACGAACAGCGGACCGCCGATGAGGGCGCAGACGATTCCGGCCGCCACCTCCTTGGGGGGGACGATGACCCGCCCGACGACATCGGCGAGCAGCAGCGTCGCGGCCCCGAACAGGGCGGAGCCAGCCACCAGCGGAACGACATTCGGCCCGGCCAGCGCCCGGACCAGCAGCGGGGCCACGAGCCCCAGGAATCCGATGGGCCCGACCAGGACGGTGGCGCAACCACTCAGGATGACGGTGGCGGCGCCGGAGATGGCCCAGGTGAGGCGGGGGTGTGTGCCGAGTGACAGGGCCATGTCGTTGCCGAGGGCGAGGGCGTTCAGGTCACGGCTGAGGGTCAGGGCGACGACCGTCGCGATGATCGCCAGGGCAGCGCACAGCACGATGAGCGGCAGGGGCCTCAGGTTGACGGCACCCGATGCCCATCCCCTGAAGCCCTCGAAGGCGCTGGGAGCGGTGACGACGACCCAGTGGGTTCCGGCAGATGCGACGGCGGACAGCGCGGCCCCGCTGAGGATCAGCTGGAGGGTGTCTCGTCTGCCGCTCAGGACACCGCCGACGATGAGCACGAGGACACCAGCGAGAGTCGCCCCACACAGCGCGAGGGTGACCACGGTTCCCGTCGCGGGGGGCGGTGAAGAGCATGTGGCTGAGAGCCACCCGAGGGCAGCCCCGGAGTTGACCCCAGCAGCCCCGGTTCGGCGAGCGGATTGCGGGTCAGCGTCTGGGTCAGCGCTCCGGCGACGCCGAGTGCCGCCCCGCCACGATCGCGACGGGGATGCGGCTCAGCCGCAGGGTCCACACGATCGTCTGCCCTGCGGGAGAGGCTTCACCGCCGGTAACGGTGGCCCAGGCCTCATCCAGCGGCACGTCCCCGGAGCCAATGAACAGCGATAGGAAGCCGAGCCCGGCGAGCAGCAGCACCCCGAGCCCGGCAACCTTAATCGTTGGGTGTTTTTCACGCCGAGTAGGCGGCGACGGCATGCTCCACCAGGTCCCTCGCGGAGTAGTAGTCCAGTTTGAAGGAAGCCTGGCCAAGGGGCTTGACCTGCTTGGACTGGACGCTCGGTATCGTCGCAAACCGCTCGTCCTGCAGCAGAGCGTCAACCTGCTGCTGCTCGTTGCCGACGAGCAGCATCTGCTCGGACTTCAGGGTACGTGACAGCCCGCTCTGGGGATGTGAACGCGAAGTCCTTGCGCCCCTTCTCCGGCTCAACGCCGGTGTCGGCGACATCAATGCCGAGCTTCTTCAGGATCAGGGGCCTGCGGCGCGGTCGGCAGCCCCACCGACATTCCTTCTCGCCGTTGTAGACAGCGATGTCGACGGGGCTGGTCGGGGCCTTGATCTTGTCCTTGGCCTCCGTGGAGAAGGCGTCGAACTCGGTGAGTATCTTGTCGGCGTTCTCTGAGAGGTTCAGCATCTGACCCACCTGCCGGGTGACCTCCTCCCAGTCATGGCTGTTGTAGTCAACCACCAGGGTGGGGGCGATCTGATTCAGCTGATCGTAGCTGTCGACGGCGCTGTCGTTGCCCGTTGCGGCGACGATGATGACGTCGGGTTTGGCGGCCGTAATGGTCTCGATGTCAGGTTGCTGCCGGTGTAGAGCGACTCCACGCCACGCTCCTCGGCGATCTTGCTCCAGTGGGTGAACCAGCCATTGGCGTCAAGACCAGGGCCATTCGGCTTCGAGCCGCGGACCCGACGACGGGGGCGTCGATGGCCAGCAGGGTGCCGGTCAACGTCACAGAGGTGGGAGACGATCCGCTGTGGCTTGGCAGGAATCTCCGCCGTTCCCTGGCGTGCTCCACGGTGCGGGTGGCAGCTTCCGAGGACGAGGGATCGGCTGCCGGGGATGAGCCTCCGTCGCCCCGGTTCCCTGGGAGCCGCAGCCCGCGGCCAGGAGGGTGAACGCCGCTGCGATGGCGACGAGGGTCTTGCGCATGTCTTTGCCTTTCCGTTCGGCCGGGAGAGGTGGGCGAGTCGCGTCACGCAGGCACCCGCCATCGCCGAGAGATTTAGGATTGGATTACCTCAATGATCCCCACAGGCTATCCCTGGGCTAGGCCTTGTCCACCATCTGGAACACGCCTGCCACGGCAGCCGTGGCTTGCCAATCACGCTGCGGAAGACCACGCGCACCTACCCCGTCCCCTGCTGAGAGACAGCATGCGCAGTGGCGTCATGAGGGCTATTCACAAGACGCATGACGGCACAGAACTTGAGCAAGGAAGTCAGGCCAGGTAAGCCTCTCAATGAGAGAATTGCGCCTGGCCCGCCGCGGAAGTCATCCAGGATCACTCCAGAGACAGCCCGCGACGGGCCAGGCATAAGGTGAAGGGATTCCCCTACTTTACTTCTACTTCTTCAGGTAGCTGTTGCGGTACAGATCAGCACCACGGGCGTAGTACAGGTAGCCATCCTTGCCCAGCGTCAGCCCGGAGACCCCTTTGGCGATTGGGGTGGCACCGGAGAGATTTCCTGCCTGGAAGGCATAGAGAGCACCACCGATGTACGTCAGCACCTGGCCTTGGTGATGAGACCATCCAGCTACGGTTCTCAGCAACAGCCCCACCCTTGGACACGTTCGCCGGCGTACCGACGACCTTCAGGTTTGCGGTGTCAACTCGAAGACATACTGCCCGGTGGAAGCGTAGAGGCGTCCCGTCGTCACCAAAGGTGAGAGCCGTGACAGCGGCCTGCCCTTCCCCTGGGAATGGGTTGAGGATCCGGGTCACCTTGCGGCATTCACATCAAACTCCACCAGACGGGCCTCCTGGCCTTTCGCCCCTGAGGCCATGACCACCACGGATAGTGGTTCCGATGTAGAGCTTGCCATCCTTGTGTGCCATGGAGACTGGGGACTGGTCCTTCAGCTGGTCCACGGAACTCCGTCGGCGTGAGGCAGATTCTTGAAGTCATAGGGCGACGGTCTTGCCCTGGGCGTCTTTGATGAAGTCGCCGGTGGAGGCGTCGAAGAAGGCCAGCGCGCCGCCCAGCATGCCGCTGACGGGCACGGTGCCGATGGCGAACTGGTGCTCGCTGATAGGGGCAATTGCAGAATGGCCGATCCTGACCGGGCAGCATCTGCTCAGTCGTGTTCTTCGGCTCCTCAAGGTTGCTGAGGAGTGCGCTGACTCTCGCATCCGGATAGAACCCGGTAACCAAGTGGTCACCATGAGCGACGATTGCCTCACCCTGACCAGTTGCTGCGGGGATCGTCCGAGACGTAGTTTCGGCCGCTTTGGCTGCCGGGGAGACTTCGAGCAGCGCGGGGGTCGACATATACCAGGAGCCGTGGAGCTTCCGTTGTCGGCGGCCGTCAGAGACTGGATTGTGCGACGCGCCGGCTCGACCAGGCCAGAGACGAGTTCCGGCCCTCAGACCCTGCGCTATAGATGCTCATTCGCCCACCATTCATCTCCGAGGACAAGAACCAGTCATGGTTCACCCAGCTGTTGGGGCTGAGGCGAGGCAGGAGATTGAGTGGTCTCGAAAGAGCGGGGTCCCAGTCTTCGTCGCGGGATCATACTCCTTGAGCTGAACCGGCCCTCCTTCTGTCGCCTGGAAGGTGTAGTAGACCTTGCTGGCCTCTCCCGGGCAGTGATCACAGCGCCTGAGGCTTCAGGCACCTCCCAGGTCTCACCACTGGTCAAGTTGTATGCCACAGTTCCTTTTCCACCTTGCATGCGCTTGGCGTAGAGAATTCCGCCCTTCACCGTGAGGTAGGGCATCAACCCGTTCGCGAACATGTTCGCAGGAAGAGGCACGACAGCCTTCTCACCGGTCTTGGTGTCGATCTGGTACACCTGCGGTTTGGTCGTCCCGGTCGACACGTAGAGCTTGCCGTTCTCATAGGAGATGCTGCGGGCGTCATTCTGCCCGGCCTCGACAGGATCAGCGCCTTTCAGGAGGCTCCAGCCATTCGCAGGATGGTAGGCCAGCACATGCCCTCCCAGCCCATCCTTGTTCTGCCCTGCGACATAGACCGTGTCGCCGTCGCCGACGGCCATGTCCCAGACGAACGTCATCCGCCCCTTCACGGCGTCGTATCCTTTAACGCCGTCGGCGCTCAGCTTTGTCACTGAGTCATCCTTGGGGTTGTACTGGTACAGATTCGAGTTGGATCCGATCATCACGGTGCCGTCGCTCAGGGTGGCAAAGCCCCACGGCTGCACATCCTCGTTCGAAGCGTCGAGCTCGAAAGACTTGATCTTCTGCTTCGTCTGCAGATCGACGATGTTCACGACTCCGCCGATGCCACTGGCGACCATCACCCCTAACCGGAACACCATTTCTGATGGTGGTGCCATAGTTAGGGAGGTTCGGGCGGCGGCGGAGCTGTCTGCGGCAATGCCTCCTCATAAGCGGCGAGGTTGTCAACCGCGGGATCGGCCTGGGCCTGGCTACCCAGAGTCATTACCCCTCCAAGCGTCAGGGCAAAGGCCATGGCTATTCGCAAGAAAGCTCGGGGTCTGGGTTCTTTGGTTGTGCGCATGTCTCACGCTCCTTTGAACAGGTGGTTTCACTTATGTCGCGCCGTTCCTGCCCCCTGACCGTTTCCAGCCCTGGAAGCAGCCGTCTGTGCACACGCTCATCTTGATCGCGGCACGTCTACAACGTTTCACTCCAGCGACCTGAAGCAGCTCACCTGCCCCAGAACCGTCCCCCGGCGAGGGATCTCATCGACACGACGCGCATGACGGCTGAGCCATCCTAAGCAGACGACGCGCCGTACCGGCAAAGGCCGCATTGAATCGTTACAGCGTGTTGCGGCAAAGCCTGGCCAAAAGGACGACAAGACAGCTTCCGGCGGCTGCTCGCGGGCAGCCCGGCTCCGTCCTGCAGGGCGCCCACCTCGCTTTTCAGCGCTTCTGACCATGCGTTCAGCAGAACGTACGGGCAGCCCGATGATCGAGGCTCTGCCTCCCTACACACTGCGGACGGCGGCCTCAATGAGCCGGAGCCAGATCTCACTCGCCGTCGGGTAGCTGGGAACCGCGTGGCTCAGCTGCGCGAGCGGCACCTTCCCAGTGACCGCGACGGTGGCGGCATGCAGCAGCTCCGCCACCTCATGTCCGACGAAGGAGGCTCCGATGAGACAATCGCCGTTGAGGATGAGCCGCGCAACCCCGTCAGTGTCGTCACGCAGCAGCGAATATCCTGCGGCGGATTCCATCGGCAGATCAATGACCCGGATTTCAAGGCCCTCACGGCGCGCCACCTCGCCGTCGGACCGACCTGCGCCACCTGCGGGTCGGTGAACACGACATTGGGGACCGGAGCCAGCGGACCCAGTCGGCGGCAGCAACGGCTCAGGCCCTCCGAGGCCCGTGCGGCGATCAGCTCACCGACGATCCGGGCCTGGTATTTGCCCAATGGGTCAGCTGCGGCCCGCCCTGAGACATCTCCCACCGCGTACAGCCAGCCATCAAAGCAGATCCACCCCACCCGTCAGGGTCATCCGCGCTCAAACCCACCGAGTCGAGCCCGAGTCCCTGGTCGCCGGGCGTCGCCCAGTCGCGACCAGCACTCGTCGAAGACCATGTCCATCCCGTCGACCTCCAGGGTCACAGGCCCGCCGTGCAGCCGCCCGGGTTCCGGCGCCTCGACGATCGACTCACGTCTGGCTGCCCCGAGCCGGGTGTTGAGGCGAATGTCGAGGCCACGTTCACGCAGCCCTGAAGCAACAGCCTCCCCGGCGGCGGGCTCCAGTCTGGGCAGCAGGCGATTGCCACGAACCAGCATCGTCACCCTGCTTCCCAGCGCAGACATCAGGTGGCTGCCTCGCAGGCAACCACACCGCCGCCGATGATCGCCAGCCGCTCCGGCACGTCCAGCACGCCAGTGGCATCGCGAGATGTCCAGGGGAGATTCTGGCCATCGCCTCGGGGACAGCCGCGACGCTTCCCGTCGCCAGCACCACCGTACGCCGGGCAGCAAAGCACCTGGGAGCCGGAGTCTCGTCTCCACCCCGACGACGCGAGTCCCCATCAGCCTGCCGAAACCCCGGACCACATCCAGGCCGACCGACTCAGCCCAGCCGACCTGTCCGGAGTCATCGAGATGACTCCGCCAGACATCACGTCTGGACAGCAGGGCATCCGGGATGATCCGGGGGCGCTCAACACCCTCCAGATGCCCCGCAGCCTCAGCGACCTCAATCGGCCGCAGCAGAGCCTTACTCGGCATGCAGGCCCAATAGGAGCATTCACCACCGACGCGCTCCGCCTCAACCAGGGCGCACGTCAAACCAGACCCCTCGACGGCATACCGGGCGGCATTCTCACCCGCCGGACCGCCGCCGATGACAACGACATCACATTCCCTCGTACTCATATCCTCATTCTGACTATCATCGGGAACAGACCACGGAGGCAATGCAGGCCGAGAGTGTTGCCCAGGCTAGGAGGCATACTCAGCCCGCGTTCTCCTCACCGGCCCACTGCAAAAAGCCGGGGCAAGGCTTCAACGACGATCGGAATAAGTAGACTGGCGCAAAATCAATACCTCTGCCCAGTGCTTGCATGGCGGCTCCGCTCCTCATCCCTGCGGTCTCGTCTGCACTGATCCCGCACAGGAGAGAAGGATTCACACATGGCAGCGATTCCCCCCCCCACAACACCATCTGCTTCCTCACCGGCTGAACCGGACAGTGGTGCTGGCTCGTCCACCAGCTCCTCTTGGTGGAGCCCGCGGACGGTCCCGCACGGGACCCTCTCAGGAGGACCGTGGATTGTTCCGGCCATCCCAGGGGCCTGCCCTGGATGCTCAACGTCGAGCTGTGGGAACGCTTCTCCTACTACGGGATGCGCGCCATCCTGCTCTACTTCATCACCGACACTGTCGCCAACAGCGGCATGGGGCTCAGCGAGAACACCGGTCAGGTCATTCTGGCCGCCTACGGCGCCGCCGTGTATCTGCTGACGATCCCGGGCGGAATCTTCGCCGACCGGATCATCGGGCCCTGGCCATCGGTGCTCTACGGTGGCGTCGTCATCATGGCAGGTCATCTGTGCCTGGCGGGACCCACCGGAGCCCTGTCGTGGATTGGCATCGTCTTGGTTGCCCTCGGCACCGGTTTCATCAAACCGAATCTCTCAACAATCGTCGGTGGCCTGTACGACGACAACGACCGGCGGCGTGACGCAGGCTTCCAGCTGTTCTACATGTCGGTCAACATCGGATCCTTCCTCTCACCATTGGTCACCGGCGGACTGAAAATGGCCTACGGCTATCACGTGGGCTTCACGGCAGCCGCGATCGGCATGCTCCTCGCCCTCGTGGTCTTCTTCTACGGACGGCCAAGCTCTCCCCTTCGCGTTCGAAATACCCAATCCGGCGACGGGCGACGAACGTCGTCGACTGCTCCTGGGATCGGCAGGCACCATCATCGGAGCAGGTCTGCTCATCGCGCTGCTCCAGGTGATCACCGGAGAACTGACATCCGCAATCGCCTATGCTGCTTTCCTCATCGCCACGGGAGCATCAGTCGCCTATTTCATCGTGATGTTCCGCTCTCCCAAGGTCACCGCCAGTGAACGCACCCACCTGCGGGCCTACAGTGCGCTGTGGATCGGCGCGGTCTTGTTCTGGATGATCTTCGAGCAGGCCTCGGGAAAGATGGCAACCTTCGCGAAGAACAACACCGACGGCGCAACCCCCCTCTTCGGATGGGTCTTCACACCCGAGACCTATCAGTCCGTGAATCCGGCCACCGTGATCATCCTGGCCCCGATCATCGGCTGGATTTTCACCCGACGCGCGGGAAAGTTTCCCTCCACCGTGGCAAAAGTTCGCGACCGCCGTGCTCATCATCGCCCTGTCTGCTGTCCTCATGGGATTCGGCTTTCAGTCCTGGCCTGGAGGCGAAGCCCTCGCCCCCTGGTGGTTCCTGGTGCTGGTGTTCGTCTTCCAGACGGTGGGCGAGCTGTTCCTCTCCCCCGTCGGCCTGGCCACCACCACAGCGCTTTGGCCCCCAAGAGCTTCGCCTCCCAGGCGATGGCACTGTGGTTGCTTGCCTCCGCCACCGGCCAGGGCCTCGCCGCCGTCGTCATCAACCTCACCGAGAACATCGGCGATGCCGCCTACTACTACGGCCTGGGTGCCGTCACCATCGTTAGTGGCAATCGGCCTGTTCGGGGTCGCCCCTTGGGTGAAGCGGCAGATGGAGGGGCGTCGGCGTGGCCGTCAGCGAGCAGTAGCTGGTCGCAGGACATCAGCGAGACCGCTCCCCGGGTTCGGGCAGCGGATAACGACGTTTGCAGCGCTCTGGTCTTAGGGGATCCGTTTGGTCCAGGTCTCGGAGGAGAATTTCGTCTCCACTAATTCCCGGGCGGCGGCAAGTTCGGCCTCGGTGTAGCCGCGCCGTCGGGTGCTGTACTTCTGCTCGAAGTGGTTCAGGAAGCTCTCGATGATCTGGATGCGGGGAAGCTGAGTCTGCGACCTGAGCGGGTCTACTCGCTTGTTGGCGGACTTCGTGCCCTTGTCGGACAGCTTCTCGCGACCGATCCGCAGCACCTGGAGCATCTTGTCGGCGTCGATGTCGTAGGCCATGGTCACGTGGTGCAGCACCACCCCACCGGCGAGGCGACGCTGTGCAGCTCCTGCGATCTTCCCCTTGTCGGAGGCGATGTCATTGAGCGGCACGTAACGGGCGTTGACCCCAGTTCGGCGAGAGCACCCATCACCCACTGGTCGAGAAACTCGTAGCTGCGTTCAAAGCTCAACCCCTCCACCAATGCGCCGGGAACCACAAGGGAGTAGGTGACGCAATTGCCGGGCTCCATGAACATCGCGCCGCCACCAGTGATGCGTCGTACGACGTTGATGCCGTGTCGCTCAAGCCCCTCGTCGTCAATCTCATTGCGGTACGACTGGAAGGAACCGATCACCACCAGCGGCTGGTCCCATTCCCAGATGCGCAGGCTGGGGTTCGCCTCACCACGAGCCAGTTCCCCGGCCAGCACCTCGTCGAGGGCGACGTGCATCCGTGGGTCCATCGACACCGGGCCGATGACGTCGAAGGTCAGGTCCGACCAGTCAATGGCGTGTCCGAGGGCTCGCCTGACCGCGATCCCCACAGCCTCGGGGTGAAGCCGATGAACTGCACCTCGGGCGACAGCCGCGTGGTGATCGCCTTGGCGAGGTCTGCCACCGATGCGGTCGACGGCAACCCAACCAGGGCCGCATTGATCTCCTCCAGGGCGTCATCGGGCTCAGGAAGAAGTCGCCGGACAGGGCCACTCGGCTCAGGGTTCCGGCTTCGGTCTCGACGTCGACGGCGACCAGCTTGCCGCCCGGCACCTTGTATTCACCACGCATGATGCAGAGCTTGAGGGGCTGCATCACGGGCTGTGAAGGGCCTCACCGCAGATCAAGTCAGAATCAACAGCCAAGCGCACCTCATCGTCACCTTCTCGTGAGCACAATCCCAGGCTATAAGCCTCCAATGACCGTGCACAGAGGGCGAGAGGCAGAACCCTGAGGCCCCTCGTCATCCACATGGTTGAGAAATATCAAACGGTGGCGAAGCCGACCGGCACGTTGCGCCGTCAGATCACCACTTCCTCACACCACAGAAGACCTGGCAGATCACGGCCCCTCAGAACTACCAGAGCCTCCCACAGAACGACGACCACCCTGTCGTCGATCCCTCCACCCAGATCACGACGCAGCTCAGGCGGCAGCGCAAACGTAAGACTCTCCTCCATGAGGCGTTCCTCCTCCGCCTGCGTGAAGCCCTGGTCAGCCAGGAACTCCAACACCTCCTGCACCAACTCATCTGGCACAGAAGCCCCAGACGTCAAACCAACAGTCTCAACACCCTCCAGCCATTCCGGCTGGATCTCAGAGGCATAATCAATACGCTCAGACCGCCTAGCCCCAGCCTCACGGGCAACCTCCACCAACCGCACCGAATTCGACGAATTACGCGACCCCCACCACAATCATTAGGTCACAGCGCGGCGCAATCTGCTTCACAGCCTGCTGACGATTCTGGGTGGCACAGCAGATATCGTCAGAAGGTGGACTCGTCAGCAGCGGGAACCTCTGCCGCAGCCGATCAACGGTCTCCATAGTCTCATCGACACTAAGAGTGGTTTGAGACAGCCACACCATAGGCCTATCGCCAGGGAGATCCAGACGATCCACATCCTCCGGACCCTGGATGAGGATGGTGCGCTCGGGGCCTCCCCATCGTGCCCTCCACCTCCTCATGCCCAGCATGACCAATAAGAAGAATGTCGTTATCCTGCGCAGCAAACCGCCTAACCTCACGATGCACCTTCGTCACCAATGGGCACGTGGCGTCAATGGTCCGCAACTCACGACGAGCCGCCTCCTCCTTCACCGCCGGGGACACGCCGTGCGCGGAGAAGACGACCATCGCGTCCGCAGGCACCTCATCCAGTTCGTCGACGAAGACGGCCCCACGCTCCTCAAGCGTGGAGACGACGATGCCTGTTGTGGACGATCTGCTTTGCGAACGTACACGGGAGGGCCATAGGTCTCCAGGGCCCGTTCCACCGTCACGACCGCCCGGTCCACGCCAGCGCAATAGCCACGTGGAGCCGCCACGATCACCCGCTTTCCAGAACCAGCCATGGGCGCCAGTGTACGGTCCCACCCCCAAGATCACACTCCGGTGAGCACCCCGGGCACCAGGATCGCAACCAGCACCATCGTCACGATCACCTCCGTGTACCCCAGCTGTTTCGTGGTGACTCTGCGGCCTCGCATCGGTCCCAGCAAAGGCACCGGCGCCGCCCTCAAGGTGCAGGCGGCGAAGAAGGCGACCAGCCACCAACGAGGGCAGCCCGAAGCCTGTGACGGCGAACAGCACCGTGAAGGCGACATGCCAGGCAACTGAGTAGATGATGTACGCCACATGCCCGCGTTCACGGACGTTGGTTTTGACGTAGAAGACCGTGCCGAAGAAATACCCGAGGCATACCAGCGACAGGCCCAGCAGCACAGGCAGACCTCCCAAGGCCAGTGGCCCCTCAGAGCCCATCACCAGAGGCAGCAGGCTGGCGGCACTCACCGTCGCGAATCCCGACAGCAGAGACCGCTCCCGTCGCCGCCAGGCAAGCCACAGCCCGAGCCCGGTCAATGGGCCGAAAACCAATCCCCAGGACCACCACCTGGGCATCAACACCAGCAGCACCACGCCCAGCACCACGACGATCCCGCCATAGGTGGCGACGGCGCGACGGTACCGTGGCTTGAAATTCGACTTCAGCCACGTCACGGTGGCGAAGAACGCGAAATATCCGATGATCCAGACAAGCCCCAGCAGCCCCAAGGCGGGCTTGAAGTCTCCTGCCTTGACGGCCCAGACCAAACCCATCAGATAGGGCAGGATCAGCATCGCCCACGCACCATGGTGGTTGGGCACCCACCCTCGCGAGTGCCCGCCCGGCTTCATGCCGGCCGCCCGTCTCCGCGTCATGGAGCGAGCTTAGGCACCCTCAATCGTCAGCGGCGGTCGGGGTCTTGTGCGTTAAATGCCCCAAAAGGCCGCTGCGAAGTTGATGGCCACAATCCCACCCAGACAGCCAAACCCATGAATATGCCGCCCATCACCAGGGCGATGGCCGTCAGCGGTATTGCCAGAGCCATCGATGTGATCGCCAGCCCCATGGGGCTGTAGCCACCGTGGCGACGCATCTCGCGGGCCTGTTTGGAGGAGTCAGCATATGACCTGGGAAGCTGCTCTGCGCCTGCTGACGTCTGATCTCGGCGACGACTTTCTCGGCAAACGACTCCACCAATGCAGGCTCCATCTCGGGGCCAAGGTCCTTGCGGGCCTCAAGAGCTGCCTCAAAAATCTGACTTGCCGAGCGGTTCACTCATGCACCTCATAATATCTCCCACACGGCTCCCCAGACAGCGGTGTTTCCCCTGACATGCCCCTGATCAGCTCAACGGGCGCGTTCACGCCGTCATGGCACGGCAAAGAAGGACGACAGGCGACGCGAGTCAACCAATTCCTCCACGGCAGGATCTCCTAAGCTCACTTCCATGGCTTTGACCAGTTCAGCTGAGAACCCACAGCCACTGGCACGCATCGTCGGGGCAGTGGCGGACTGGAGTGGGCAGGCTGGGTGAGATATGGGTGGAAGCCCAGGTTATCGAGATCAAACGTCGCGCCGCTCCCACCCAGTTCCTCACCCTGCGCGACCATACCACCGACGTGTCCTGCTCCGTCACCGCGAGCGCCTTCGTGCTGGACTCCGCAGGGGCCGCTGCCGGAGGGGTCGCAGGTCACGGCGCGCCTGAAGCCGCGGGTGTGGGAGCGCACCGCCCGCCCTCAGCTTCGAATGCCTGGAGCTTCGGGTCTCGGGGGCGGGGCGTCTGCTGGCCGAATTGGATGCGCGCCGACGCAAGCTCCAGGCCGAGGGACTCTTCGACCCGGAGCTGAAGCAACGTCTGCCGACGCTTCCCCGTCGCATCGGGCTCATCACGGGCAGGGGACTCGGATGCGGAACGCGACGTGCTGCGCAACACCGCCCTGACGCTGGCCCGCACGCTTCGAGGTGATGCACTCGCTGGTGCAGGGACCCGACGCCGCCGCCGAGGTGATGCAGGCCCTGGAGGCCTTGGATCGGCATCCGGAGGTGGACGTCATCGTCATAGCCCGCGGAGGCGGGTCATTGGAGGACCTCCTGCCGTTCTCCGACGAGGGTCTGGTGCGGGCCGTCGCCGCCTGCCGGACGCCGGTGGTCTCAGCCATCGGGCACGAGTCCGACGCCCCGCTGCTGGACTTCGTCGCAGACCTGCGGGCCTCCACCCCCACTGACGCCGCCAGTCGCATCGTCCCGGATTTCACAGCGGAGCAGGAGCTCGTCGCCACGGCACGCGCCCGCCTTCACACAGCACTTGAGACGCGGGTGGCGCAGGCCCTAACGGGGACGTCGATGATTTGCGGCGACATCCGGTCTTGGCGAGTCCCGCAGCCGCCTCGACGGCCATCGGGACCGTCTGGCGCTGCTGCGTCTCCACTTGGGGACCGCCATCCAGCGGCAGCTCACAACCCGGGAAGCCGAGCTCGCATCGCACCTGTCCACCGTCCGCGCCCTCCCCCGCCGCCACGCTGCAACGCGGCTATGCGCTGCTGACCGATGGGAGACGCACAATCTCCAGCATCGCCCAGGCACCCGTCGGCAGCACCCTCCACGCACACCTCGCTGACGGCGAGCTGACCCCTGACCACCACCGCAAGCACTCCGGAGGAGCCACGATGACCGAAGAGATGCCCTATGAGGCGGCCCGTGATGAGCTGGCCCTGACCGTCCAGAAACTGGAATCGGGTGGGGTGACGCTGGCGGAGTCCATGGAGCTGTGGAAACGCGGTGAGAGGCTGGCCGCCATCTGCCAGGGCCACCTTGATGCGGCCAGGGCCGCCATTGAGGAATCGGCCCGAGAGTGATCCACGTTCCCTGAGCCGTCAGAATCTTCCTGTGGATCTTTTCGGCTGGCTGACGACCATCTGGGACGTGGCCTCCCTGAGGGTGGTGGAGGAGGGCCTGGGGTTGCCTGACCTCAGGACATCTGGGCTCATAGCTCTCGTCGCCGGCATCTCGACGCTGCTCGGGCACTGCGCCATCCTGTTCATCAACCGGGTTCGAGGGCTGCGGTTTCTGGCGATGCTGGCCGTCGGAGGCATCTTCCTGACGCTGCTGTACACCGTTCAGGCGCTGGTGCTGTGGATCGTCGCGGAACCCATCACCCAGCATCGTGTGGACCTCGCCGAGCTGGTTGCGGTGACGCTGGCATCCACAGCTCCCCTGACCTACGGATTTCTCGTGTTCATCCCCCACCTCGGGGTGCTGATCGGCCGCATCCTGCAGGGTTGGAGCGCGATCTGCCTCTGGCTGCTGGTGATGGCGTCGATGAGCACCAGCTGGTGGCAGGCGCTGCTCACGACAGGGCTTGCCTGGTTGATCATGCAGCTCTCCTCCCGACTGCTCGGCCGTCCCATCGGATACCTGACGGGAAGAATCTGGACCCTGGTGACGGGGCATCAGGCATTCCTCGATCCGAAGGATGTGCTGGCGGAACACCTTTCATCCCGATTGAGCTGAGGGACCCGATGATCCTGATCCTGCTGCAGGTGACCCTGCTCGTGATCCTGGTCCTGGCGCTGCTGGCTCCCCTGGAGTCCCTCGCCTGGTGGGCACGTCACAACCCGAGCCCGGCCTTGCTGGCCCCGGAGGCCTCCCCCGTCGCCGGGATCCGGAGGTTCGCGGTCTATCTCTCAGGCATCGCGGTCATCGACGGCGCCTCGATCTCCCGTCGAGAGCACGCGACCCTGGAAGAGGTGCGACGGCGCCTCTCCGACGTGGTCATCACCGAGGATGTCTTCCCCTACGCCATGGAGAATCGGGGCCTGGCGCAGCGCGCCACCGCCTGGCTGTGGCATCGCCTGGACCGGGCAAGACGTCGCATCCGCTGGTGGCCGGTACCTCTGCTGATCAACCTCCGCAACGTGATGCAGGTGCTGGTCTCCGCTGACCCACGCTATGGCGGAACCTACAACTTCGGTGTCGCATGCGTGGTGTGGCAGTCCCTCCTGAACGCCGGCTATGACCCCGCCAACCCGGCTCCCGTGACACTGATCGGCTACTCGGGCGGCGCGCAGATCGCCTGTGGCGTCGCACGCTTCCTGTCAGCCCACGACATTCAGGTGGACGTCGTCTCCATCGGCGGGGTGTTCGCCGACGATCCGGGCCTAGACCACATCAGGTCGCTGACTCATCTCAAGGGCAATCGCGATCATGTCCAGGGGCTCGGCACCCTGGCCTTCCCCGGCCGCTGGAGCACCGCCCCGCTGTCCTCATACGGCCGTGCCGTCAGGGGATGGCCGCATCCACACCATCGACATGGGGCCGATCCACCACCGCGGCTACTTCTCCAGGCACATCCTCCTGCCCAACGACCGAACCGCGCAGGAGGAGACGGTGAGACAACTCGTTGAGGCTTTGAGACGCTGAAACCATCCCACGTCACCTGCCGTAGCGTCGCTCACGCTGTGCATAGCTGCGTAAAGCCCGCACAAAGTCCACCTTCCGGAAATCCGGCCACAAAGCCTCACAAAAGTAGAATTCGCTGTGAGCCGACTGCCACAGCAGGAACCCTGAAAGCCGCTGCTCCCCGGAGGTGCGGATGATCAGGTCGGGGTCCGGCTGCCCCTTCGTGTACAGATGCTCAGAGATCTCGTCAGTATCGACCGTGGCCGCCACCTCCTGCAGGGTTCTTCCCTGCGCTGCCCGCTCCGCCAGCAGTGATCGGAATGCATCACGCAGCTCATGGCGGCCGCCATAGCTGACAGCGACATTGATGTGCATCCCCGCACATGATCAGTTCTCGACGCGGACTCCCCAGGCTGGCGGCTCGCTCCGGCGGCAGCAGGTCGAGCGCCCCAACAGCCTGCACCCTCCAGCGTCCCGTCGCCGCCAGTGCCGCAACCAGCTCCTCAATGACATCCAGCAGCGGCTCCAGCTCGTCAGCGGCGGAACGCTCCAGGTTGTCGGTGCTGAGCACCCACAAGGTGATGACGGGAATGCCGATCTCATCACACCATTCGACGAACTGCTGCAGCTTGGCCGCGCCCGCCCGGTAGCCCGCCACCAGCGGCTGACCGGGGGCATTCAGCCTGGCCCAGCGGCGGTTCCCATCCGCCAGCACGGCGACATGCCTGGGAAGGAGTCGGCATCCAGTTGCTTCAGCAGCCCAGCCACGTAGGTGGCATACAGCCATCCCGGGGGCCAATGGCGGTCGATGAACCGACGGGTCGCAGTCATGGGCCAAGCCTAGTGCTGGCGCTCACCTGCCGGGCCAAAACCATCGCCCCCCATCCGACATGGTTAATCACCTCGGTGAAACTCTGACGAGGGCTGAGACCCTCGTCAGGGTGGTCAGCTACACGTCTTGCCATCCTCAGGGAGAGTGCCATCCTCAAAATAGGCGGCGACGGCCTCAACCACGCAGCGGCTGCCCGACAACACGGCCCCATGCCCAGGCCCGTCGTAGGTCAGCAGGTGCCCCGACTCCAACTGCTGAGCCATCGAGACCGCATGCTGGTATGGGGTGGCGGAGTCACCAGTGGATCCGACCACCAGGATGGGGGCAGCCCCCTTTCCAGTCAGCTTCAGGTGGGGCACAGCTGGGGCAGTCCAGTATTCGCAAGCCGGTTCGAACCCCATGTTGCCGGCGAAGACCGGGGCTTTGGGGATGAGCTCCTCCCATCTGCGGTAGGCCGCCTCCGCCCCCTCATCCGTCTTATCGAGACAACCGATGGCGGGGAAAGCGTATGCCTGGGTGCCCCAGCCGTTTTCCTCCCGCCCGAGGAGCTGATCGGAAGCGGCGAGCAGCACATCGGCGTTACCGGCCATGGCGTCCTTGAGGGTGTCGGTGAGCCGCGGATACTGGTCGGCGTCGAAGTAGAGGAACAACGCGACCCCTGTGGTCCCGAAGCCCTGGGTCAGCTTCCGCCCCCCGACGGGGATGGGTGTGGCATCCAGGCCGTGCAGGAAGTCGTTGATCTTCGCCACGACGGCCTCCCGGGTGTCACCGAAAGGACAACTCGACATGGAGGCACACCAGTCGGCGTAGTTGTTGAACGCCAATTCGAAGCCCTCGCTCTGGGACACCGCATCGGCGTTGGTGATGTCGACAGCCGAGTCCACCAGCAAACGTCCTGTGCGCTCCGGGAACAGCTCCGCGTACATGGCACCGATGTAGGGTTCCATAGCTCACCCCCAGGTAGTTGAGCTTCTCAGCGCCCATCAGGAAACGCAGCAAGTCAAGGTCCCGGACATTCTCGATGGTGGAGACGTGGTCCAGAAGTTCCCCGGAGGCCTCACGACACTGCTGGGCGAATCCCTTCCAGGCCTCGGTGAGCGCCGCCTTCTCCGCCTCATCATCTGGAGTGCCATCTGCCGAGTAGACCGCATCAGTCTCCTCATTCGTTCCGCACTCGACTGCTGTGGACCCTCCAGAGCCCCGCGGATCCCAGGCAACGATGTCGTAGCCAGGCAACGCATCTTTGCCGAGCACGCGGCTGACCTCGCGGGCGAAATTCTTCCCACCGACGCCCGGGCCCCCCGGGTTCACAAACAACGGCCCCTTGCCGGATCCCTGCGCCGAGGGGATCCGAATCACCTCAATATCCAGGAGGCCTTCCCCGGATCTTCCCAGTCCATCGGGACCTTCATCGTCGCGCACTCCGCACCCGAGCAGGGCTTCCAGGACAGCGTCTGCTGCCAATACGCCGCGAGGTCAGCCCCTCAGACCCTGCGGAAGCTGCACTCGCGGCGCGGTTGCGGTGACGTCGAGCTGCCGATCGGCTTCCTGTCCTGACTCAGCGGGCCAGGGTCTCGTGCTGGGCGACGGGCACCGACGGCACACCCGGCTTCTGGTCCCCGACCTCCGGCGGAGCTTGGGTCTGCTCCTGTTGGCTGCCGCCTCCCGGATCCGGTGTGGGGTGAGGCACCACCATCCCGTAGACGAAGAAGGACAACACAATCACGACCGCGCCGACGATCAGAACGGCTTGGACCCAGGAGACCCAGTTCTTCGCGAGCTTTCCTTCTGTTGGGAGACGGTGCGCCCCGACGTGCCCCGTGTCCGGCATGCCCGCTGTTCAGCAGGCGCTGCCACATGTCATCGCGGATTCCAGCTGACGCTGCGACGACCACGGTGCAAGGCATGGAAACAGCGTATCCACACCCACCCTCATAAAATCAACACGAGAAGCGGGCTGGGGTCATCCCTCTCAGCCTTGGCGGCCTCACGAGAACGCCGGAATGCGGCGTCAATGCCCCAACCGCCTCCGCCGAGGCAGAGCAGGAGCAGGCCGACGGCGCCGAGCAGCAGGTCACGATCACCGATGAATCCCTCGACACCCGAGACAAACGGGCTGAAGCGTCCCCAGCGCACAAACACCAGAGAAAGCACGGAGAACACCAGCAGCAGGGGCTCCCACCACTCGCTGCAGCGCCCCCACCACCAGCAGCAGCGCCAGGGTAATCAGCGTGAAGCCCCCGATCCAGGCAATAAGCCTGGGTTGCGGCAGCACCGTTCGCCCCAGCACCTCAGCCGCGCCATCAATGTTGGTGAGTCCCTGATACGCGATGATGCCCAGGATGCCTGCGGTCACGAGACGCAGGAAAAAGCCCAAAAGCTGGCCAGGGGCCGGTCAGTGGTTGGCCTCTCCGGCGCAGGAGGGTGCGAATCTCATTCGCGGACGACGTCTTGACCACGCCAAGACGTTCATCACGCGCAGCCCGCTCCGCAGCAAGCTGCTCTTGAAGCCTCAGCTCCTCCTCGACCTCCTCCGCCGGGGGCGGGGTCAGGGGCGGGCGTGGGCGCTCCGGCACCGGCCACAACCTGTGGCTGCACCGAGGTAGCCTCGATAGGGGCTCTCCCCCGGGGAGGCTCGAACGCACCTCACCCTCCCGGTAGAGCGCAGCCGGAGCCTCCGGCGAACGGCCTGACACCACCGTCTCCTCGACGAGGGGAGACTCCTGTCCAGGAGGCGTCACAGAGGTGGGCTGCTCTTCGGGCTCCGACGCAGCCGTCTGAGGCAAGGCAGAACGCTGCGGCACCTGGCTCTGACCCCCTGCCCGCGGGCTGATCTCGGGGTCAGGGGCACCGCCAAGACGCTGAGCCGCCACCGACGCGGAGGGGCGTCGTCGACTGCGTCTCCTGGGAGAGCCGCTGAGGAGACTCGGCCTTCGTCATCGCAGCTCGGATCTCCTCCGTGGGCGCGGGCTGGGGCTCCTCGACATACGGGTCAACCGCGACCTGCCGCTGTGGATTCTGGGGCGACGGCGTGACAGCAGAACGCTGCGAAGCTGAGACTCGTGGGTAGCGGCAGGGACGTTGCGGAACCGAGCGTTCCGGCATTGCCTGCCGCTCCGGCGCGGCACCTGCCGGGCTCTCATCGAAAAGACGAACCCGCGTGGTCTCCAGGTCCTCCTCCGCAAGAGGCTCACCGGGCTCCAGCTCCACCCGGGCCGTCGGCTCCGTAGCCTGATCAGGCTGCGGAGTCCTCGCGGGTCCCTGCGACCTGGGCTGGATCACAGGAGCAGCATGAGTTGCGGGGCGCGGTCTCGGCCGGGATTGCGGACGTTCCACCGGCACTGCCTGCTCGGCCGCGTGGTCATCCCATTCAGCAGGTTCCAGCGTGGTGCCGTACTCGCTCTGGTCGTCCTCCCAGCCGGTCCCCGGGGCGTGCCCTGACGTACCCAGTCACCAGCGTCATGTGAAGACATAGACCCTCCTGAATCCCGAGAACACTTCAGACCATACTTGCATCGCAGACGCCCTGGTTTGAAGAGGCGCGCCCGTGTTCAGCGATGCGATGCCCTGCCGAGCTCCACCAGCATGGCCTCCAGGGCCAGCTGCGGGGCGACGTTCCCCTCCAGGGCCTCACGGGCTCTCAACAGCGCATCAAGGGCTCGGATGGTCTGCTCCGGGGTGGTGCGGCGCGCGAACGAGACGATCTGGTCGGCAACATCGGGTTCACCAACCGCACGTCGGGCGCAGTCTGGCTGGCCAGGACATCGCGGTAATAGCCGGTCAGCTCGGTCAGCACCCGGTCCAGCGCATCACGCTGCGCCCGCTTGGCGCGCGCCTTCTGCTGATCCTCCAGCTCCTTGATGGCACCCTGCGTCCCACGGGCCCCTAACCTTCCTGGTGCCCATCCCGAGCGCCCGCTGAAGCTCCTCCATCTCCCTGACATCCAGGTCGGCGGTGAGCTGCGTCGCCTCCTGGGAGGCCGACTCCACCAGGCTCTCCGCCGCTACGGACAGTCCGTGAGGGTGTTCAGCTGCGCGGGCAGGGCCAGGATCTCGTGACGACGATGCCGCGCCTCATCATTCAGCGCCAGCGCCCGGGCCCGCCAATGTGTCCCTGCGCCGCCTGAGCGCAATGCCAGGCCAGGGTCTCGTCAACCCCGTCGCGTTCGATGAGCAGGCGCGCCACATCCCCGATAGGCGGGGTGACGAGTCGCAGCTCCCGGCATCGGGAGCGAATGGTGACGATCACGTCGTCGGCGCTGGGCGCGCACAGCAGCCACACCGTCTTCGGGGCAGGCTCCTCCAGCGCCTTCAGCAGGGCATCCGCGCCGCGTTCGGTGATGCGGTCGGCGTCCTCCACCACGATCACCTGCCAGCGCCGGTTCACGGGGGCGACGTTGGCGCGAGAGACCAGGTCACGGACCTCGGCGACCCCGATACTGAGCTGCTCGGTGCGCAGCAGGGTGACATCGGGATGGGCTCCAGAGCGCGCGGTCCGGCAGTCGTTGCATTCTCCGCAGCCACCCCGGGCGCACTGCAGGGCGGCGGCGAAGGCGCGCGCCGCATTTGAACGCCCCGAACCGGGCGGGCCGACGAACAGCCACGCATGAGTCATGGCATGCGATCCGCCCGCGATGGCGCGTCGCAGCGTCTCCACAGCACGCTGCTGGCCGACCAGCTCATCCCAGACGCTCGCGATCGACTCCCCCAGCAGCTGATGGACGCGGGTGACGACGGCCTGGGCGATGGTCTCACGAGGCTCACGGGCGTCAAGCACCAGATAGCGTTCCGGGTCGCGGCTGGCCAGGTCTAGGAAATGGCTCCGGGCCCGCTGGTGAACCTCAACCCGGCGGCCTCAAGGCGGTCCCGGTCACGAAGGCTCGCCACGGCGACCAGAGGGTCAGCGTCGAGGAGGACGGTGAGGTCGGGTCTCAACCCCCGGTCGCCCACGTGGCCACCTGAGTCACCTCCTCCAGGTCGAGCACCCGCCCAGCCCCTGGTAAGCGATCATCGAGTCCACATAGCGGTCGCAGACCACGACCCTGCCCTCTTTCAGCGCGGGGCGGATCAGCTCGTCGACATTCTGGGCCTTGTCGGCGGCGTAGATGAGCGCCTCCGCGCGAGAGGTCAGCTCGGAATGGGAGGGTCAAGCAGCAGCCTCCGCAGCTCGGCGCCGAGCCGAGTGCCGCCGGGCTGCCGGGTGACCAGGTGCGGGATGTCATGCATGCTCAGCCACGACACCAGCCGCCGCACCTGAGTGGACTTCCCGACGGCATCACCGCCCTCGAACACCACGAACAGCCCCGGCCGCCCGGCAGCGCGTGGCTCGGCGCTCACCGACTCTCCCGGATGGCGAGCTTCCGGACGGCTGCCAGACGCTTGGGCCAGCTGGCCACGAACTCGCGGCGCGCGGATCCGATCCGCTGGTGGGCGCGTTCCACCTCACGGCCCCGCTGAAATGCCTCCTCCGGGGTGAGGTCTGCCACGCCTGGGGTCTCGACGGCGACGGCGCAGCTCCGCAAGGCCTTCGTCAGCTTGTTGACCCGCCCCAGCAGCTTGTGCGCACGCTTGCCCTGCAGCAGGGCCGCTACCCTGCCGTTGGCACTGACCTGGTCGGCGGCGGCGCTGGCCGCACGCCAGTCCCGGTCGGGGGAATCAGTGGTAAGCGACCGGCAGCGATCGGCCAGGATATAGGGCACCCTGCCGTGATCGTCGCAGCAGCAGCTCGGCGGCCGGCTCCTGGGAGACATCCCCAGCCGTGGGGCGTGGACCGCGCTGACCAGGGAGTCCAAGACCTTCAGGGCAGCGGCCCCGGGAGGCTCTGAGAGCGACTCCTCCACCGCGGCCAGCCATCCCGGGTCGAGAACGTTGGACAGGCCTCGCACATGGTTGCGCACCTCATCCAGGGCCCTGGCGACGGCGTCGTCGTCGCGGGTACAAGGCCTCGACCAGGCGTCGCAGATCCTTGGCGAAGACATGGGTGGCGAACTCCTCCATGCTCGCCTCCCGACGCAGCGGCGCGACCTCCGGGAAGTCGGTGCCTCCCGTGGCCGGCGGCCCCAGGCGTTCCTGAAGCGTCGGGAACTCCCGACCCCAGCCGCACCCACGGCCTCCATCGCTGCGCTCAGGAACCGGCGCTGCGGCCTGGTCAGCAGCGGCGACGGCGTGATGCTGGCCTCCCGGTACTCGCTGATCCCGTCGTCCCGGCTGACGGTAACCCGCTCGTCGCGGACATCGGCCAAGGTCCCGTTGACGCCCTGCAGCTGATACTCGGATCTCGCAGGCGAGGACCGCCATCGGGGCCAGCGCAGCGTGCCGGATGATCGGCTGGATGAGCCGCTGGAAGCCGGCGGGCAGCTCTGCCCGGCCCTCCAGGGCGACGACACGCTCTGCGGGCAGCAGCGGCTCCCAGCCGGGCGCCGCCAAATACCAGGTGCCCATCCCGCCCAGCACCCGGTGTGCCAGGGTGACCCCGGCTCGCAGCAACCGGGCGTCGGGGGTGTCCACCACGGTGACGTCGATGCGGTGACTGGTGGCCTGCCGCTCCAGCAGTCGCGCAATCCCCAGCTCCTCCGGAGAGCACAGGGAGGGCGCTCAGCCCGGCAACGGCATGTCGAAACGTCATCACCCGGCTGTTGCCCATGTCACCACCTTTTCACATGACCCGGTTCGCAGCGTCACTCGGTCGCAGGTTTCCGGGGGCTGGCTTCGCCGCCGCGCTCTTCCTGGCGGTGGTCTTCTTGGCGGCGGTGGTCTTCTTGGCGGCGGTGGTCTTCTTGGCGGCGGTGGTCTTCTTGGCCGCCGAGGACTTCCCCCAGCAGTCTTCCGCGCAGTGGTCTTGCGAGTTGACGGCCCCTTGGCCCGTTTCTCCGCCAGCAACTCAAAGGCCCGCTCTGGACTGATCTCCTCCGGCGAGTCGTCACGACGCAGCGTCGCGTTAGTCTCGCCGTCGGTGACATAGGGTCCGAAACGACCCGACTTGAGCACGACGGGTTTGCCGCTGGCAGGGGTCGGCGCCGAACTCCTTCAGCGGCGCCGCAGCTGCCGCCCGCCCCGGGTCTTGGGCGCGGCATAGATGGCCAGGGCCTCCTCCAGGGTGATGTCGAAAAATCTGCTCCTCGAAGGTGAGGGACCGCGAATCGGATCCCTTCTTCAGATACGGTCCGTAGCGGCCGTTCTGGGCTGTGATGTCGACGCCCTCGGCGTCCTGGCCCACGACCCGCGGCAGGCTGAGAAGACGCTGCGCCGTCGCCAGGTCCACCGTGTCCAGGGGACATCGACTTGAACAGCGACGCCGTGCGCGGCTTGGCTGACTTCGGGGAGTCCTCAGGCAGCACCTCCGTGACGTAGGGTCCGAAACGGCCGTTCTTGGCCACAACCATGAGCCCGGTGTCGGGGTCAACACCCAGCTCCCGCTCCTCGTCGAGGGGCTTGGACAGCAGCTCCTCCGCGACGGCGACGGTGAGGGCGTCGGGCGGCAGATCCTCGGGGATGTTCGCACGCCGCCCATCGGGGGCCTCGACGTAGGGTCCGTAACGTCCCACCCGCACGTCGATGCCGGAGTCCCCAGCGGGAAGGTGGATAGCCACGGGCGTCGATGTCACCCAGTTCGCTGACGAGCCGCTCCAAGCCCTTGGCCGCATCCCCCGACGGCCCGCGGTAGAAGTCGTTGAGGACCCGGAGCCGCTCAGCCTTGCCCCCCGCGATCTCGTCGAGCAGCTCCTCCAGCTGCGCAGTGAAGGTGTAGTCGACCAGCTGGGAGAAATGCTCCTCCAGCAGTCGCGTGACCGCGAAGGCCAGCCACGTCGGCACCAGCGCCGAGCCTTTCTTGAACACGTAGTCGCGAGCGGTGATGGTGCGGATGATCGAGGCGTAGGTGGAGGGACGGCCGATCTCCAGCTCCTCCAGCTTCGCCACGAGCGATGGCTCGGTGATAGCGGGCCGGAGGCTTGGTCTCGTGACCTGCAGCCTTCACCTGCTCAGCGGCGAGCTCCTGCCCCTGGGCCAGCTGCGGCAGCCGCGACTGCTTGTCGTCGCTGGCGGAGTCATCGTCGGTTCCGCCACATAGGCCTCTCAGGAAGCCGTGGAAGGAGATCGTGCGACCGGAGGTCATGAACTCGGCGCGCTCCACCTGCCCCGCAGAGGTCTGCACCGCGGTCGTGGGGGCTGCGGAGATGTGGACGCTGACCTCGCTCGCCCTTGGCGTCGGCCATCTGGGGAGGCCAGGGTGCGCATCCAGATCAGCTGATAGAGACGATGAGCGTCACCGGTCAGGCCCGTGGCATCAGGATGCTGGAAGACGTCGCCGGCGGGTCGGATGGCCTCATGGGCCTCCTGCGCGTTCTTGACCTTCGAGGCGTAGATGCGGGGTTTCGCCGGCAGGTAGCGCTCACCGAACAGGTCCGCCACCTGCTGCCGTGCCGCAGCGATGGCGGAGTCAGCCAGGGTGACGGAGTCGGTGCGCATATAGGTGATAAAGCCCTTCCGTAGAGCTCCTGCGCCACCGACATCGTGCGCTGCGACGTGAATCTGAGTTTCCTGCCCGCCTCCTGCTGGAGTGTGGTGGTGCGGAACGGCTCGTAGGGCCTCCGGGTGTAGGGCTTGGCCTCCACCTTGTCGACGCGGAAGGCCGCGGTCTCCAGCGCAGCGGCGAGGGCCGTCGCGGTGGTCTCGTCGAGGGATGACGGCGTTGCCGGTGCGCCTGGGAGCGCGTCGAAGTCACGTCCCTGGGCGATGCGGGTCCCGTCGAGCGCTGTCAGGCGCGCCGGGAAAGTGCGTGATCAGCCTCGACGCCACCGTCGAGGACCGCGTCGAGGTCCCAGTAGCCGGCAGGAACGAACGCGATGCGCTCACGCTCACGGTCGACGACGAGCCGGGTGGCCACGGATTGGACACGGCCCGCCGACAGCTTCGGCATCACCTTCTTCCACAGCACCGGCGACACCGCAGCCGTAGAGGGCGGTCGAGGATGCGACGGGTCTCCTGGGCGTCCACCAGGTCGGCATCCAAGGCCCGCGGATGGGCAACGGCCTCCGCGATGGCGGTGGGGGTGATCTCGTGGAAGACCATGCGGTGAGCCGGAACCTTCGGCTTCAGCTCCTCCATCAGGTGCCAGGCAATGGCTTCGCCCTCGCGGTCACCATCAGTGGCCAGCAGGAGCTCGTCAGCAGCCTTGAGCTTCGCCTCAGATCCCGGAGGGTGCCCTTCTTGTCGGCAGCCACCACATAGAGCGGCGCATAGTCGTCGTCGATGTTGACGCCAATGCGCGCCCACTTGAGTCCCTTGTACTTGGCTGGCACCTCAGCGGCGCCAGTGGGAAGGTCACGCACGTGGCCGCGGCTGGACTCCACGACGTAGCTGTCCCCGAGATATCCGGCGATCTTCGTCGCTTTCGTGGGGACTCCACGATCACGAGTCGCCGCAGCTTCTCAGCCATGTTCTGCGTGCCTCCCATCATCCGGGTGCATGGGAACAATAGCCGAAGGTTGATGGCATCGGCTCCTCACCTAGCCACCTGGCGGTTCGTGCACTTGGGAACGGGGATCATGCCGTGAGGTACTGCTCGACAAGGGCCTGCCGAAGCGCGGGAAAAACCTCGGCTGCCACGTCGCCGACAGGCACCTCCAGCAGCTGGGCGACAGCCGCGATGACCTGGCTGACGGTCAGGTCCCCGTCGAGGGCCCCAGGACGGCGCCGGTGACGGTGGTGAGCCCTCATGCCCCGCAGCAGACCGGTGCACTGCCGCAGAACCAGATGCTCCGGGTCGGCCGCACCGGGCTCACCGAGGGTCTCCGCGACCACATCCGTCAGGCGCGGCGCAAGTCGCAGGAGGTCTGCGTCGCTGAGACGGGAGGCATCGACGGCGACGGCATGCGCGGCGAACATGTCTCCCACAGGCTGGGCGACGGCGTGAGGCCAGGACTCGCAGCGCACATCGGGATGCCGGCGACCTGATCTGGTCAGCAGCAGCCAGCCCATTCCGACCTCCCGGATGCCGAGCTGATCGAAGCAGGCCAGCCACTCACGGTGGCGGGCTCCCACCGCGAGGGTGCCCAGGAGCGCGCGCGTCAGCCAGCCACATCTCAATGTAGGCGAACCGGTCCAGGCGCTCACGCTCTATCGCGAACAGATCACAGCCGGAGTCCGCCACCCAGGACGCGAGGCGCTCCTCCCAAGGCTGATCGGTGATGGCCCAGTTCGTCAGCAGCTGAAGGCTTCCGCCGGGGCTGAGGTGCGTCGGGCGTCACGGACGATGGCCTCCACCAGAGAGTCTGCGGTGAACGTGGACTCCACGGTAGGTGAGCCAGCGCCCCAGGGCGGGCCTCATGACGTAGGGCGGGCTGGAGACGATCAGGTCGAAGCACTCTCCCTCAACGGGATCGAACAGTGAGCCCTCCCGGAAGTCGACGCGGATGCCGCTGAGCTCTGCCCCGAGACGAGCCAGCCGCAGGGCGCGGGGGTTGAGGTCGGTGGCGACGACCCCACCGGCGTGCCGGGACAGGTGGTAGCTCTGAACGCCGCATCCAGTGCCCAGGTCGAGGGCCCCTGCTAACGGGGTACGCATCGTCAGCTGCGTCAGTGTCAGGGGACGCTGGCGAGGCACCGAGAACGTAGTCGGGCCGGGTGGGTGACGACCCCGTCGAGGCCGGGGGTGAGGTCGCTGACGAGCCAGCCGGATGCGCCGTCGTCAGGCGAGGCGTAGGGACGCACCTCCACCAGCGCCTCGGCATGATCCCGGCCTACGGCGATGACCCCTCGTCGACCAGGTCGGCGAGGCATGCCCCGAAAGGCCTCTCACAGCGGCGGTGGGGACCTGCTGGCGCAGCAGGAACAGCCGGACGCAGACGGCGAGGGGATCCACGGCCCCGGCGAGGGAGACGTCGGCGGGACAGTGCAGTTGCGGTGCAGTCCGTCCTGCCCTGCCTGACCGATCCCGCTCCAGCACAGCGTCGGTGGTGTAGTCGATGGCATTCAGCCGCTCTCGGAGCCCGGATATGTCCATACTCCACCGTGCATGCCGGTGGCGTCCCCGTCGAACCGCCCGCAGATGATCCGACGGGGCACGGGCCGGCTGACTCTGGAGCCCTGCGTCACACAGAACCCGCTGTCGCGCTGCGCTCCACCTCCCCTGGGCTGACTCCCAGCCCAGACCTCAACGGCAACGCAACGGTAACCTCCACCACGAAGCGGGGCCGCTGCCCACGGAGCTGGCAGTCGGTCAGCCGACCACCGTTCTCCTCCGCCGTGCTCCTTGCCACCTGACAGCCGTCGCCGCCATCGACAACGGCTCCCGCAGCGGCGAGCGCGGTGAGGTCTGCTGCGGCCTGGGCGCGTTCAGCCGCAGCCACCCAACCCATGACAGCAACCACTCCAGCCGCCACCGCAAGCAGGGGCGAAGCAGACCCCGGCGACCAGAACGGAGCCTCGCGCCCGCTCATCCCGCCACGCCCTCACGGCCCCTCCCAGGCTCCCACCGGGCCCATGCCGTTGCCTCCAGCGGAATGGTCCCGAGGTTCAGGATGTTGACGTCTAGGGTGGGTTGTGACACGCACCCCGGCCTCCTCTCGGGTCACCCTGATGCTCGCATCGGAAGGCCTCGCCCCGCACCTTGGCAGCAGTCGCATCGTCGCCGCGAGCCGTGTGCCTGGCCAGGTCGGGAGCTGATGCCCTCGATAGTGGGACTGCGTGACCCCGAGCAGCACCACTCCCACGAGCAGGGCCAGCAGCAACGCCACCGTGATGAACCCGATGGCCAGTTCCACGGTGACCATGCCCCGCTGCCCACGCCGCCGCACCCGCCCGGGACCCTCTCACCTCCGAAGCCCCAGACCGGCGGCGTGGGGCGGTGGTATCCGCCCCACGCATGGCTGTCATGCGTCGTGCTGCGCGACGTTGACGAAGATGTCAGTGACCCATTTCATGATGGTGTCGAACAGCGAGTTGTCATTGAAGATGCGAAGCAGCAGCATCGCTGCGGCCGCGGCACCCAACAGGCCAATGGCGTACTCAACGGTGGTCAGGCCGCGTTCGGCAAGGTGACGGGCTGGCCCCGGCTGCTCGTCGGTGCAGGCGACGGTCGTGGTCGGCGTCGTGGTTGACTCGGACATGGCTTCCTTTCGGTTCGGTCCCGGATGCCTCTCATCCGCTGACACCCGCACTTTGGGAACCGCTGGGAAGCCTCAGCTGTCTTTCCACAGCGCCCTGCGAGGCTGACAACACTCGTGCTCTGTCGTGACAACACCCAGCCCCTCGGTGACAACATCGGCACCGGGTCGTCAAGGTTCTGCAACCGCCCAGGGGCGAGATCACCGCATATGAGATCCGAGAGACCCAAACCACACGCGCTGACATCGTCGAACGCAGCCCTCTACCCGCCACACGGGCCTGGATGATGTGTACAGGCGGTCTGTCAGGAAACGGTGAACTGGCTCCATCGCCCGACAGGGCAGGGAGGAGTCATGATGACCGAGACAACAACGAGTGGTGAGCTGGCCGTGGGGTCGGCCAGACTGGGGCATGTGAACCCATCATCATCACCGCCGTCGGCGGAGGAGTCGGCTGAGCTGGAGGTGGCTCAGCGTGAGGCGATCGCGCGGATGGTGCGTCAGGCCAGGATGCTGGTGTCGCTCTGACCGGCCCCGGTGGTTTGTTGAAGGCGTTGACCGCTCAGATCGTTGAGGCCGCCTCGACGAAGAGCTGAATGAGCATCTTAGCTACGACAAGCACGACCCGGTCAGCCGCGCAGCGGTAATTCCCGCAATGGCACGAGGTCGAAGACGGTTGTTACTGACAACGTCGGTGCGATCAAGATCCAGGTACCCCTCGGGACCGTAACGGAACGTTTGAGCCGCAGCTGGTCAAGAAGCGGCAACGTCGGTTGTCTGGACATGGATGCCATGGTGCTGAGCCCTGTTCGCGAAAGGGCTGACGACCGGGGAGATCGCCGCCCACTTCGCCGAGGTTTACGGCACGAGCGTGTCAAAGGACACGATCAGCCGGATCACCGACCGCTGTCGACAGATGACCACGTGGATGAGTCGGCCTTGGAGTCCATCTACACGGCGATCTTTATCGATGCGATCGTGATCAAAGTCAGGGGATGGGCAGGGTCCGTAACCAGCCGTTCTACGCCGCGATCGGGGTCGACCTTGAGGGTCACAAGGACATTGGGGGATCTGGCCCGGCCAGGGGACGGGGAGTCGGCGAAGTTCTGGTTCGCGTGCCCTGACCGAGTTGAAGAACCGCGGCGTCAAGGATGTGTTCTTCATGGTCTGCGACGGGCTCAAGGGACTACCCGACTCCATCGGGTCGGTGTTCCCGGCCGCGAAGATCCAGACCCTGTCTGATCCACCTGCTGCGCAACAGTTTCCGCTACGCCTCGAAGAAGCACTGGTCCCAGATCGCGGCCGACTTAAAGCCCGTCTCACGAAGCCCCCACCCCGAGGCCGCTGAGCGGGCGTTCGAACAGTTCACCGAGAAGTGGGGCAAGGCCTATCCGGCGATGATCCGGCTCTGGCTGGGTGCCTGGACCGAGTTCGTGCCCTTCTTGGACTACGACATCGAGATCCGCAAGGTCTTGTGTTCCACGAATGCGATCGAGTCACTCAACGCCAGGTTCCGCAGAGCGGTCTGCGCCCGCGGGCACTTCCCGAACGAGCAAGCCGCGTTGAAGACCCTGTACCTGACCGTGAGATCATTGGATCCCAAGGGCACCGGCCAGGCCCGGTGGGGCATGCGCTGGAAGCCCGCCCTGAACGCGTTCGCCACGACCTTCGCTGACCGCATGCCCGCAGCCAGCACCCACCAATAGAAACCGCCAGTTACACCATTAATCGGACAGACCCTGACAGGGCCTCGAATACGACAGCAGCGGTGCGTGTTACGGCGTTTCATGCACAGGCCAATCGGAGGCCTGAGCTGACTGGACTGGCGTGCGGCCCTGACACTGGGGCGTCTCAATGTGCATGAAACGCCATCTGTGGCATCGGAACCGGGGCGGTTTCAAGCGTTGTGTGCAACGCTGAGTAGTTGTTCTATTTTCTCGGCTGGTGTGGCCCAGTCAAGTACTCGGCGGGGTCGGGTGTTGAGGAGGTCTTCAGCGTGTTGGACCTGGGTGTCGGTGATGTGGGTGAAGTCGGTGCCTTTGGGGAAGAAGTCCCGGATCAGGCCGTTGCTGTTCTCGTTGGTGGGGCGTTGCCAGGGAGAGTGGGGATCACAGAAGTAGGCCTGGCAGCCCGAGGCGAGGGTGAAGCGGGCGTGTTGAGCCATCTCGATGCCCTGGTCCCAGGTGAGGGTCGTCATCAAGGTGGCCGGGGAGTCGGTGGGCCATCTGGATCAATGCGTCGGTCACGGTGGTGGAGTCACGGCTGGTGACCCGTTGGATCATGGTGTAGCGGGTGGTGCGTTCGTTGAGGGCTCACCAGGGCCGAGGTGCCGCCCTTGCCGATGATGAGGTCTCCTTCCCAGTGCCCGGGAACTGCCCGGTCCTCGACCTCGACCGGACGGTTGGTGATGGTGGCCTCACCGATCCAGCTACGGCTACCCTGCCCGGACAGCCGTGACCGGGGACCTCGGGTGGTACGTCCGGAACGCAGGGCTTTCTCGACGGTGAGTTCATGACGCAACCCGCCGGCGGCCTGGACGTAGAGGGCCTGGTAAATCGTTTCGTGACTGACCCACATCGTGGGGTCCTCCGGGAAGTCCTGACGCAGCCGGTGAGCGATCTGCTGCGGGGAATGTTTGTTGTTCAACCGTGTCACCACCTCATCCCACAACGGTGTCCCGAGCACCAGCTTCCTGTCCTTGGGACGCCGACGTGACCAGTCTGCCAGCCGCTGCACCGGCTGGGCCCGGTACCGGCCAGGACAACGCTTCACCTGCCTGGAAACCGTGGAACGGTGAACACCGAGTTCTGCAGCGATCCAGGGAGAGCGGAACCCGGTCACCGACCCGAACCTCGATCAGGATCCGCCCCGCCAGGGTCAACCGGCCCTGCCCATCACGCCACTGCGCTGGCTCTCCCAACCTCCAACACCGGATTCTCCCGTAACCGCCACCGACGCCGCCGCGGACTGTAACGATGCTCGTTCAACCCACCAACCCTCCCACCCGACCCCGCGACAACACCATCCCCGCCCCAACAGCCACCTTCCTCACAGTGGAAGGACTACCACCCAACTCCCGCGCAATCGAATGACACGACCGACCCCGCCCCAACAACACCAACATCAACCCACAACGCCGCTCATCCAACCACACAACACACCTCCAGAAACCCTTGTTGCACACACCCTCTGAACCCGCCGACGGTGCTGAGACGTAGTGCGGCGTTTCGTGCACAGGGCAGGCGTGAGATGAAGCAGGTCGTGCAGCCCGCCCAGAGAGGGACCATGGCACTCGTCGAGACACGGATCATGGCACCCGTCGAGACAGGGATCGTGGCGCCCGTCGAGACGAGGGAACGTGGCACCGTGCGAGACGGGGATCACGGTGTCCGTCGAGACGAGGTCCGGGGCCGGTTGCCCGGATTCTGTTCAACCTCAGACCACACCCAGGTGCGTGAATCGCCGCCTGCGGCGCAGGAACGCACCACAGCGACGGCACCAAAACGCAGCACGGCATTTCGTGCACAGGATCGCTGACGAAGGAAAGGGGTCGGGGACGTTGGAAGAGCCAGGGCTGCCGCATTGCGCGGCTCAGCCATGGGAGCGCAAAACAACAAAACACCTTGTCAGAGACTGTCGAAGACCAGTTGCTGGCAGCCCTGGAAGCCACCAGCACCGGCTACCCATGTCACCCGGAGGTTTCGCAGCTTGGGCGTGGGGCGACGGCCCTCATCTGACAGCTGGGCAGCCCTGTCCGGAGCTCCTTGATCCAGCAGCCGCGTCAGCAGCTCCCTGGCCCCCGCCTTGTCCAGCATCTGATTGGCGTTGCCGCACTCGGGGAGACGACGCAGGCTGGGCAGCCGTTCTCGCAACGACAGGAGAGCAGCCGCTCCAGCGTCGCCGCCAGCCAGCGATCCGCGGCCTCGTAGGCGCGAGCCGCGAAACCCGCACCCCCGGCCAGGCCGTCGTGCACGAAGACCGTTGCCAGACCTGTGTCGGGATGCAGCGGCGTCGAGACGCCACCGATGTCCCAGCGGTCGCAGGGCGCGAACGCAGGCAGCAGCCCGATGGCGGTGTGCTCTGCGGCGTGGGCTGCGGCACCCAGCCGTGAGGTGGGCCAGCTCAGCTGCCGGACCAGATCATCTGGCACGGTCCACCACACTGCCTGGGTCGTCAGGGAGTGCTCCTCACAGTCCAGTGGGGTGGAGTCGATCACCTCGTGAGTGGTCTCGTCACGCTCAGGTAGCCGGTGACCCGCCAGGTCAGCCGGATGTCGCCGAATCGGACGGTGGTACCTCCGAGCGGCCGTGATCTGAGCTCACGCAGCACCCTGACGTCGCGGCCCGACTCGGCCTGGGTGTACCAGGGGATGCGGGCCTCGACAACCATGGCCTGCCGCTTGGCCACATCCAGGTCCGTGACCACGAACGACTGCCCCTGGTGCAGGTAGACCGCGCCGGCGTGGACAGTGCGGTCGGCAGCCTCGGGTCCACGACGCCGATAACCTGCCCTGTGTCACGTTCCACGATCTCGACCGGCCTCGGGGCGGTGGACCGCAGGTTGATGTGATCGACGGCACGGTCGGGCCGGGTCCAAAACCAGCGTCCCCACGGTCACGCAGCACCCTTCCCTTCGCCAGGTGGACAGCCAGTGTGGGCATCACCGGCCCAAACCAGCGGGCGTCGTCAGCGGTGAGCGGCAGCTCCCTGGGCGGCAGCAGCCAGATGCGGTCCGAGGATGTGGGGATTCTCCGGGTGACAGACCGCAGCCTCGACGGGAGCGTCGAGAATCAGCTCGGATGGTGCAGCAGATAAGCGTCGAGGAGGATTCTCGCGGGCCAGGAGCACCACCAGGGCCTCCTGCCCGACGCGACCCGCACGCCCAGCCTGCTGCCAGAAGGCCGACAGCCTGCCGGGGAAACCCGCCACCAGCACCGCCTCGATCCCAGCCACATCAATTCCCAGCTCCAGGGCATTCGTGGTGGCAAGGCCCATCAGGCTCCCAGACTGCAGGGCGGCCTCCAGGCCACGACGCTCCAGCTCCAGGTATCCGCCCCGGTAGGAGGCGATCCGGGACGGCTCCGCCGCCAGTTCCGCCGCAGCCATGCTCGTCAGCTCAGCCCCAGCCCGCGACGTCACGAATGCCAGCGTCTGGGCACCGCCGTCAGCCAGTCCGGCCAGCAGCCGCGCTGACTCCTGGTACAGGGTGCTGGTGGGCTGCCACAGCACCACGGTTCGGGGCCCAGCCGGTGCCGCTGACTGCTCCACCACGGCCACGGGATCCGCACCAATCAGGGCCCCGCAGAAATCGGCGGCGTTCGGCGCGGTCGCGGAGCTGAACAGCACCGCGGGCGAGGCGCCGTGGTGGGCGGCGAGCCTCCTCAGGCGTCGCAGCACCTGGAGCCACATGGGCGCCGAAAACCCCTGGTAGCGGTGGGCCTCGTCGACGATGATGTAGGTCAACCCACCCAGCAGCGCCGACCAGCGCTGGTGATGTGGCAGCACGGGAGAAGTGCAGCATGTCGGGGTTGGTCAGCACCAGATGCGCGTGGTCGCGTGCAAAGCGACGCTCCGCCTCATCCGAGTCGCCGTCGAGGGGCTCCGATGCGCACCCCGGCGGGCGCAAGCCCCATCGCCGCCCGGGCCTGATCGTGGGCCAGGGCCTTGGTGGGGGCCAGATACAGCGCGGTAGGTCGCCGCCGCGAGAACCCCCGCTCCCCACGACCTGCGGCCCACGAAGCCGGTTCAGCACAGGCATCAGATAGGCCAGTGACTTGCCGGAGCCCGTCGGTGTGCAGATGGCGGCGTGCCGTCCCGCATGCGCGAGCTCGGCGAACTCCACCTGGTGTCTCCATGGCCTCTCCACGCCCACCGCCTGGAATCCGGCGACGAGGTCGCCTTCCAACCAGCTGGGCCAGGGAACGGCAATGCCCGCTGAGGCCTCGCGTCGCCGAACAGCAACTGCCTCATCGGCCGTCAGCACCCAATCCCATCTCACCCGCCCAACTCTGCCAGCACCAGTCCTCGTCCCATGTCATGGAGGCGCTCGGGCACCAGCTCTCTCTCACCCGCGCTTCGCCTATTTCGGCCCCAGGGAGCGTGCCGACGAGGGAACCCACCAGAGGCACCACACCCACCAGCACGAAGGCGGGCAGGAAGCACACCACCAGCGGCTGCACTGATTTCACTCCGATGGCCCTGGCGAGCCGGTGCTCCCGTTCGCGGCGCCGACGTCTGGCCTCATCCGCATGGGTGCGCAGGCTGTCGACGAGGCTGGTTCCGGGAACGCGCCGACCGTGCGGCGTCACGGGCGGGCAAACCCCAGTCGGGATGCTCGGCCAGGCTCAGCCAGGCATCCCTGGGAGTCCCGCCCGACGCTGAGTTGCGCATCCACTCCCGCAGCACGGCGGCGGTTGCCGCAGGACTCACCTCCGCGACAATCTGCACGGCCTGCGGCATCGGAGCACCCGCCTCCAGGCAGCAGGCCAGCAGGTCGAGGGTCTCGGGCAGTTCCCGGGTAACAGCCAGGTCTGTCTTGCGTTGCCGGCGCCCAGACGGTACCGCATCCACTCCACAGCCCGCATCACCCAGGGTGGTATCAGCGAGGGCATGACCTCCAGGCGGCTGAGGGGCGACGGCGCCCACCATGCCAGGACCGCCGCCGCAACCAACGCCCCCACCAGCAATGCGGTGCTCATGCCCGTGCCGCCAGTCTCTCGGTCCAGACCACGCCAAGCGCAGCCGAGGCTCACCCCGACCAGTGCCAGCACCACTCCGAACGGGCTCCGGATCAGGAACCCCAGGGGATCAGCACCCACCAGAGTTCCCAGCAGCAGAGCACCCAGAGGCAACGCCGCCATCACCCGGGAGCTGCCTCTTGCCATGGCCAGCTCAGCCTCGACGAGCCCCACCAGCTCACGCTCGTCTCGCAAGCCCTCTGCGACCTGCTGCAGTACCGACGCCACCGGCGCTCCAGTCCGCTCAGCCACTCGCCAGGCCCCCGCCACACGCCTCAGGCCCTCCCTCCCAGGCAGCGCCGCCGCTCATGAAAACGCCTGGGGCACGTCAGCCCCCAGACTCGCAGCCGCGGCAACAGGGGCCAGCATGGGGCAGTCTCCAGCCATCTCGGTGAGTGCGGCGCTGGGAATCTGCCCGGCACGCAGCAGCAGTGCGAGACCGACGGCCGCACGGGCGGCCTCGTCAGCGCGATCTCGGCGAGCCCGCTCCGCAGCTACGCGGCTGATCACCCAGGCGGCGGTCCAGGCAACGATCCCAGCCACCAAAGCCCACCCCGCGGCGATGGGACCGAGGCTGAGGCAGGTGCACGCCAGCGCCACCGCACCCAGGCTCAGGACGGAGAGCCTCTGCGATCGCCTACGCCCCCCGCTCTGGGCCGTCATCTGCTCCCGAGTTTCCTCACCGGTCAGCCCTGCGACCCGAGCTCCCGGACCCTCCCGCTCCTCATCCGTCCCCTTTCCCCAGGCTGCCCGGCATCCGTCCGGAGCCATGGAATGACAGGCCACGTCGCCCATGCCACCTGGGGGGCTCTACTACCCAGGCGCTCCAGGCTGGGCGGGGAGCCGACCAGCACGGCGGCCGCGAGAGCCGCAAGCACCACGCCCACCATCAGTCCCACCCCAGCCATTCACGCACCAGATGGGCTCCAGGCCCCAGTGGTCCTGCCCCTCGGCAAAGGTGACGGCGGGCAGGGATGTCGACCATGCCGTCAGGCCCACGCTGGAATGCCCCGACTTCGCCAGCCAGCGACGCCCGTCACCACCCCGACGCAGATGCAGCACCAGGCGCAGTGCGGCGGCAAGCTGCGACGACAGGCCTCGCGACTCAGCCCGCCCAGAGCCGCAGGGCCTCCAGCCGGGCGGGAACATCGGCGACGGAGTTGGCGTGCACAGTGCCGCAGCCGCCCTCATGGCCGGTGTTGAGGGCAGCCAACAAGTCGGTCAGCTCCCCACCACGCACCTCACCCAGCACCACTCGGTCGGGACGCATCCGCAGTGCCTGCCGCACCAGGACGGTCGGGGTGATGGCGCCGACACCCTCGTTGTTCGCGGGCCGCCCCTCCATGCGGACGCAGTGCGGATGACGAGGTTCAGCTCACGGGCATCCTCCACTACGACGATCCGCTCCCGATGCGGCACCTCTGCCAGCAGCGCCGCCAGCAGGGGTGGTCTTGCCCGTTCCAGTGCCGCCTGAGATCAGGAACGGCACCTTCAGGGCAATCACCCGGCGGCACAGCTCCAATCCAGCTTCCGTCAGCGAACCGGCCTGCCGCAACTCCACCAGGCTCAGTGTGACAGCGGCCCGGAACCCTCAGCGAAATGCAGGTTCCCGGACTGGCCAGCGGCGCCAGCACCGCATGCAGCCTCACCCCGCCGGGGAGCCGCCCATCAACGAAGGGCTGGGCATCATCCAGGCGACGACCTGCGGTGGCCGCAAGCCGGATGGCCAGGCGCCTCACGGCCTCATCATCAGCGAAGGCCACATCCTCACGTTCCAGGCCGGATCCCCGGTCCACGAACACCGCATCCGGTCCGTTGACCAGCACATCGGAGACGCCGGGTTCCCTCAACAGCTCCTCCAGCGGCCCTGCGCCGACGGAGTGTCGCCGCAGCTGATCCATGGCCTCCCTCAACCCGGAGTCAGTGACCACCAAGCCCATGCCTCGCATCGCGACGGCAACATCAGCGGCCGTATAGGTACGTCCCAACCGCCCCAGCCGGCTCTGCAGCTCTGCCAGCATCAGAGCCTCACCTCCTTCAGCAGCCGTGCCGAGTCCCTCTTCAGTCGGGAGGCCTGCCGAGACCCACACTGCCTCCCCTGCGCGGCCAGCCGCGGCACGCGGGGATCATGGCGGACCACACCCGCGACGGGCAGTCCCAGCGCCTCGCCGACCAGTTCTGCGGGCAAGCCCCTCCCCTGGCCGGAGCGCACGACCAGCAGGGCACCCACCAGGCTGAGCCGCTCAGCCCGCATCCGAGCAGCCGCGACGCTGCGCACATCTGCCCCTGACCAGCAGCAGCGGTGTGATCCGCCGCCCCAGCGACCCGATCCGGGATCCGTCGCCCACATCCACCAGCACGAGGTCGTGGCTGCGTTCCATGGACCGCAGCACAGCAGCAACCGCAGCCTCATCGGGATGGACCGCCTGCCGCCTGCCCAGTGACAGCACCGACACCCGTCCGGCCGCCACCAGGTGTGGGGCGAGATCCCCCACCTCCCCAGCGCGCATGGCTCAGGTCATCCCAGGTCATTCCCGGCTGGGTCTCAGCCCCGAACAGCAGGTCCAGCCCGCCTCCGCATCCGCCAGCTCCACGACGGCGGCACGCAGCCCCGCCTCCGCCGCGCGCGTCGCCAATGCCACCGTCAGCGAGCTGACCCCCAGGCCTCCCGATGCCCCCGCCACCGCCAGCACCTGCGCCGCAGTTTGCCCCAATGAGCAGTCCGCCAACACCTCCGCCAGCCGCGACGACCCGTCCGGCAGCAGCAGCGCTGGCGCGCCCAGCTCCGCGGACACCCTCAGCAATTCCTGTTGATCAAACCCAACCGCCCAGGTGCCCGCACCACCACCGAACGCAGCGGCACGTGACGCCAAGTCAGGGCCGACGAGCCGCAGCGGAGCATCCGGCCAACGGCTCCGCAGCTCCTCCCCTGTCTGCGATCACCGTCAGCTCCACACCGAGTGCGAGGGCCGTGGCCTGGACCGAGTCGGCAAGCGCAGTCTCCCGCGTGGCGAGCAGCGGGGCGGTAGTCTCCAAGCGTGTTCACGCCTACACTTTGGGAACGCTCCGGCCCGAATCACCGGACCGGGGCGACTCTGTGGATAACCTGATCCGCACAACCTGCCCCCAGTGATCTCAGGAAGCGATGACCAAGACCAATCCCCTGCCGCCCGAAGCCCTCTCCTGGCTTTCCGTCTGGCCAGGCGTGCGCGGGCTGACCTTCGGGAGCAGCCTGCCGCCCCGTCGCCTCATCGAGGCGGGTCACACGATCTTCGCAATGGCTCACAGCGCCAGGGAGATCGAGCGACTGCGGGCCGTCGACGGCATCACCCCCGTGTGGGCCCGGCCAGAAGCCATTCCCGTCGATCCCTGCCAGTTCGACGTGGTGTTCACCATCAGTCATTCCACCTGTTCGACGCCACCCCAACTCTCAGTGAGGTGGCGCGAGTGCTGCGGCCCGGCGGCTGCCTCTCCGCCTCCTACCTGGTCCGCGATGACTCGGTCCCCTGGGTTCGCTGCCTGACGGCGCTGTTGCGTCACTACGACCCCATGGCGATGCGCGGCGACTACGGCCACGACTCGATGGAGGCCGTCAACGAGTCGAAGTACTTCCCCGAGGTGGAGTACCGGGCCTTCCGAATCTGGCAGTCCGTCACGCTGGATGCCCTGCAGGATCTGGTGGCCGCCCAGCCGCTGTCGCGGAGGCTCTCGGAGAACCAGAAGAGGCGTCTCGCGGAGGAGGTGCAGGACCTGTTCGACTCCGCAGTCCGCCCAGGAGAGAACCTCAGGCTGCCATTCCAGCTGCTGGCATGGCGCGCCTGGGTCAATCACGACGAGCTGACAGCCCCAGTGTCCCTGCCCGATGCCGGAATCAAGATCGACATGTAGCACGCACCGCGCCGCGTCAGCGGGTCCCTGCCGCGGCCCCTCTATGCTCGGCGCGTAAGGTTGTTGACACCCACGGCCACGCCGCCCGTCGGCTGGAGACGAAAGGAAGACGATGGCACCCACACCATTCCAGCTGCTCCGCGACGCCCTCCTGGAGTTCGTGCAACGTGAGTCCGAGCTGGCGAAAGCCGAACTCCTCCCGTCAGCGCGGCAGGCGGCCATCGGCTCCGGGTTCGTGGCCGGAGCATCGGCCTTCCTGCTGCATGCCATCTGGATGCTTGTTGTCACGTTCGGCTTCGGGATCGGCTGGCTGCTCAACACCTTCACGGGCATCGGGCTGCTCGGCTCATTCACGCTGGGCTTTCTGCTGGGCGCGCTGGTGTCCGCAGCCATCGCCGTCGTCCTGGCGCTGATGGCCCGCAGCCGCTTCCGTCGCGTCAAAGCTCCCAAGGCCACCATCGCGGAGGCCAAGGCGACGTTCATCGCCCTGACGGATGCCGCCGTCGGCGAGGCCACACCACACCTTCCCTGTTGCCGCAGCCAGGCCCACCACGCCGACCCCCAGGGCTAGTGTCGCGTGACAGTTCCTCGTCGGGTGTTCTTCGGCTCTCATGCAGTATTTCCCTCATGCAGGGCACACCCAGCACCGTTTCGCTCGGCTGCCTTGGCGTAGCAGCTTCCCACGGATGGACTCTCACCGGCACGGACGCCAGGGTTCCGTCACCTGCTCAGGAAACGGCGGGGAACGGGAACCTCCCGTGAGCTCCAGGGACGCTCCCACCCCGCTGCACGCAGCATGGCATCCAGCAGGTGGGCGGTCATGCCCCAGATGAACCAGTCTCCCAGCCGGAATCCCGGCCCCTGATAGCCACCTGGCAACGTCGCCGTCACCCGATTCCCGGGTTCACTCAACTCGGAGATACGCAGCTGCAGCATCTCAGCGACCTCCCCAGAATCCACTGGATGCAGCGGCCTGGCCTCGGGCCACGACCCGACGACAGGCGTCACCTCATAGCCACTGCCCGGCATCCAGGCCGGTGGCAGCATCCCGAGAACCGTCACCAACCCCGAGTCCAGGCCCACCTCCTCGCGAGCCTCCCGCAGAGCTGTCTCCGGCGGCGACTCGTTACGCTCCGCTCCGCCGCCCGGGAATGAGATCTGCCCGGGATGGCTGCGCAGCCCGCTGGAGCGCTCAGTGAACAGCATTGAGGGATCCTGCTCGTCGGTCAGCAACATCAGACTGCGGCCGCCTGGCATCGTCAGCGCGCGCGGCCGAACTGGCCCAGTCTGCGGATCGCGCCCTCCTCCAGGGCGACCTTCAGGCCAGTGAGACGGGACATCACACGCCTCCCGAGCAAACGCAGGGAGGATGGTGGTGAACCAGCCGTCGTCTGGGCTGGGATACGGTCACGCGAGTTCCGCCACCAACTCCACCTCGACGGGGGCATCGACCGGAAGAACCGCCGCCCGACGGCGCTGCGGACGTGCGGCGTGCCGAAGATCTCACCGAGCAGCTCGGAGGCGCCGTTGGCCACCTGAGGCTGGGCTGTGAACCCGGGAGCGGAAGCGACGAAGGCCACCACCTTCAGGATGCGTGCGATGTTATCCAGTCCCCCAGCCTGTTCTGCGGCCGCCGCCAGGGCGTTGAGGGCACACTGCCTGGCTGCCGCCACCCCCATCAGCCAGCTGAACGGTGTCGCCGAGGGCGCCCGGTGGCGGTGAGAGAGCCGTCTTTCAACGGCAGCTGTCCAGAGGTCCAGACCTGGTTGCCAACCGTGATCGCGGGCGTGTATGCCGCGAGCGGCGCGGCGACGGCGGGCAGCTCCAGCCCGAGTTCAGCCAGGCGTTGCGATGGGGTGCCCATCACTCAACCGGCCGCTTGAAATAGCCGACCATGGTGTCGGGCGTCGGCCTGGGGGCAATGGTGACGAGTTCCCAGCCCTCTGAACCGAAGTTGTTCAGAATCTGCTGCGAGACATGGCTGAGGATAGGTGCGGTGAGGGTACTCCCCACTTGGTCATGCCCATAGAGTGCCACCCCCATCACGGCATCGACAACCACCCCGCCGCAGCGTTGGAAGATCAGCTGGCCTTGGACAGCTGTCCGTACCTGGTCAGCACCTCGCGCCAGGAGGTGATGTCGGGTCTTGTGCGGAGCAGGTGCCGACGCTCCCGCTCAGTCATTCCCCCAGACTCCCCACTCGATCCGATTGTCGAGCGCCTCTATCAGACACTCCATCCGAACCGGGCAGCCCATGCAGACGTGTCTGGCCCGCTTCTGATCCTTGCCTTCTGGGAACAGTGCGTCGGCCATGTCTCGACACTTGGCCCGCATCGTCCATTCGCTAGCCTCCGCCAAAGACATCCATGCCCTCCCTCGCGCATCGATCCTTGAGATGATTATCTGAGGCTAACGCATCATTCCGAAAACCCAAAGTGGGCGCCCACACCCACATTGCCCGACGCCGTGGCATACTGAGTGAGCCAGAGATTGTTAAGATCTCAACAAGCTTGGGAGACAGCTCCTGCTGCGGCATCTGAGTACCCATACCACCCTGGGTGGTCAGGTCGCCCCCGACGCGGCCATCCCGGCACCCCACCTGACTTGGCCTTTCACCCGAAAGGTTGACAGGCATTTCGCAGAATGCCTAGTCAGAAGCGGTTTGGACCCAGTTTTCCACTGAGTATGCATACTCAGATTCAGATGAGCTGGATACTCACGGAATACAGGTAATACCTCCTACCAAAAAGGCTCCCAGTCCTCCTGACGATCCGTCACCCTGGAGTGGCAGGAATTCGATCAGCCCCGAGACTCTCGTGGGCCAAGGAGGACCCAAGAAGTGACCATCGTGCTCGACAGCACCACCCCGTGCGTGAAGTTCGCCTCACTGTTCCAGGACCCACTGCTCGAAGAGGACACCCGCGTCGAGACCGCCGAGCAGCGTCGCACCCAGGCAAACCTGATAGCCCGCGCCTCAAGCCTGTGCAGCTCCTGCCCCCTACAGGCCGAATGCCTCGCGGACGCCATCGTCCACCACGACGCCGCCGGCTTCGTCGCGGGCACCACTGAGCCACAACGCCGCGAGATCCGTGCGCGGCTGGGCGTGGAGGTCGATCCCATCGAGATCGACGTCTTCGCAGGTGTCCACTCAGGACGCAGCTTCAACCAGGAGGAGATCCAGCGTCTCCGCATGGCCAATCCCAACCAGCCGCTGTCGGCCATCGCCGCGCGCGTCGGCTGCTCCGTGTCCACGGTGAAGCGCCACCTACGCCGCGCCGAGTCGAAGGACTCCGTGGTCAAGCCGCTCAAACGGCGCAAGCCGAGCAAGAAGGAGATCATGGACGTCGCCGCCCAGGTGCTCCATCTGGACGCCGAGGTGGCCTGATCCATCGCATTGTGTGATGGCCGGGTACGCACCACCGGCTATCGCGCATCTTCCCGTCGTCAGGGGAACCAGCGGCTCAGCTCCGTGACGAGCCCACCGTCGGCGACACCTCCCGTGACGTGATCAGCTGCGGCCTCACTTCCTCGGGTGACTCGCCCATCGCGACGCCCCGGCCCGCCCAGCGGAGCATCTCGATGTCGTTGCGGCCGTCGCCGACGGCCAGCACGTCAGCGGCGGCAACTCCCAGATCCCGGCACACCAGGGCAAGACCACGCGCCTTGTCGACACCGAGCGGCGCGATGTCCACCCAGGCGGACCAGCCGATGAAGTAGGACACCTCATGCAACCCCAGCGACTCCACCATGCGCTGGAAAGCGTCGTCGGAGCTTCCGGGGTCGCGCAGCACCACCCGTGAGACGGGTCGGGATGCCAGCTCCTCCAGGGACTCAACCGTGACATTGCCCGTCAGCTCCCCATCGGGGAAGGGCCTTGAGACACGCCAGTTGAGGCCGTCCTGAACAGCAAGGGTCACCTCCGGGGCAAGCCGGGATGCCCTCGCGATGGTGTCGGCGGGGTCGAAGCGCTCTTCGTGACGCACCACAAGCGGCGGGTAGTCGATGATCTCGCGCCGTTCGCGCACACCGACGGTCCGGGCGGCAGCCCGAGCCCCTCGAAGAGCGTCTCGGTGCCGGGCCAGGCCCGGCCCGTGGTCAGCACCACCGGCACCCCCGCGTCGCACACCCGCCGCACGGCGGCTCGCACGTCGTCGGTGAGGACCTGGCTGTGATCGACGATGGTGCCGTCGATGTCGAGGGCCACTAGCTGGGGCCGAAAGCTCATCTCCGTTCCTGCGCCGTCACGACCCCTGGGTCACCGCCATCGCAGCTCCTACGCCTTCAGAATCTCCCGCCCCCCAAGGTGGGGGCGCAGAGCCTCGGGGATCTGCACAGACCCGTCGGGAAGCTGATGGTTCTCGAACAGCATGATGATGATGCGTGTCATGGCGCACAGAGTCCCGTTGAGGGTTGCGACGTGCTCCGTGCCGCCGCCCTCGGTGCGATATCGGATGCCCAGGCGGCGGGCCTGGAACTGGGTGCAGTTCGATGTGGAGGTCACCTCGCGGTAGCGCTGCTGGGTCGGAAGCCAGGCGTAGCAGTCGTATTTGCGGGCAGCGCTGAGGCCAAGGTCACCGGCCGCCACGTCGAGCACCTGGAACGGGATCTCCAGGGCCTGCAGGAACTCCTCTCGAAGCCCAGCAGCCTCTGGTGCCACTGTTCGGCCTCCTCGGGCAGGGCAGTGGACGAACATCTCCACCTTGTCGAACCAGTGGACGCGGAAGATGCCACGGGTGTCCTTGCCGTAGGATCCGGCCTCGCGCCGGAAGCACGGGCTGAACGCGACGTACTGGCGCGGCAGCGACGCGGCGTCGAGGATCTCGTCGCTGTGGAAGGCTGCAAGGGCAACCTCAGAGGTGCCGACGAGGTAGAGGTCGTCGGCGGGCAGGTGATAGACGTCCTTCGCGGCCTGGCCGAGAAAACCGGTGCCGGCCATCGCCTCAGGCTTCACCAGCGCCGGGGAATCATCGGCGTGAAACCCCACTGCGCGGCCTTGACCATAGCCAGGTTCAGCAGCGCCAGCTCCAGCTGCGCCCCCACCCCGGTCAGCACATAGAACCGGGACCCAGAGATCTTCGTTCCGCGTTCCATGTCGATAGCCCCCAGGGCCTCGCCGATCTCCAGATGGTCCCTCGGCTCGAACCCCTCGGCTGCGAAGTCACGTGGGGTCCCTGACGGTCTCGATGACCTCGCCGTCGTCCTCACCACCCAGCGGCACCCCATCGATGACGATGTTCCCGAGTTGCAGCATCAGCTCGTCAAAGCGTGCGCCTGCTGCCTCTGATTCCTCCTGGGCGGCCTTGACATCGGCAGCCAGCTGCCTCGTGCGGGCCAGCAGCTGGTTCCTCCGTCGCCCTGAACCTTGGGGAATGCGCTTTCCCAGCTCCTTCTGCTCCGCGCGGAGGTTCTCGAAGGCGACGATCCCGGAGCGGCGCGCCTCGTCAGCTGCGAGCAACTCGTCAATCAGCTCGACAGAGTCCCCTCGGGCCTCCTGGGAGCGCCGGGCGATGTCGGGGTTGTTGCGCAGCCACTTCGGATCGATCATGAGACACAGACTACGCGGATTCACCGCCCAGCGACCTCAGCCATGTCGCAGCCTCAAGGAAGTCGGCGTCAGCGAAGCCCTCACGGACATCCGGGGGCTGCTTGTCGGCCCGGGCGTAGGACCCGAGGAACACCACATCGCGGCAGATCCGGCGCAACCCGAGCAGGGCCTCCGCCAGGCGGCGATCGGCCAGGTGCCCCTCCGCATCCATGGAGAAGCAGTAGCTGCCCAGGAAGGTCTTCGTGGGCCGGGACTCGATGCGGCACAGGTTCACGCCCCGCACCGCGAACTGCTGGAGGATCTCCAGCAGCGCCCCCGGATGGTCCTCGTGCATGTAGGCGACCAGGGTTGTCTTGTCGGCCCCGGTGCGCCGCGGGAGCTTCCCGGGAGGTGACACGACGACGAAGCGCGTCACAGCCCCAGGGGTGTCCTCAATGGAGTGGGCCAGCTCATCGAGTCCGTAGAGACGCCCGCGATGCGGGCGCAGATGGCGGCGTCGTAGCGTGAGTCGGGATCGGCGACCTCTCGGGCCGCCCCCGCCGTCGACCCGGCCTCGGTCACCTGGGCGTCGGGGATCATCGTCGCCAGCCAGTCTCGGCACTGGGCTGCCGCATGACCATGGGTCAGCACGGACCGCACCTCCCCAAGCGGCATCCCGGCCCGCGCATAGAGGCCGAACTCGACGGGAATGATGATCTCGCCGGTGATGAGCAGCGGCTCGCCGTCGATCAGCTTGTCCAGGGTCGCCGACACCCCGCCCTCGACGGAGTTCTCACGGGCACCACCGCCGCCTCCACGTGGCCGCGGCGCACCGCCTCAAGGGTCTCCGCCACACTGGAAAAACGGCAGCCCCTCGTCATCGGAGATGGTCTGAAGCGCCTGGTGGGTGAAGGTCCCCGCAGGTCCGAGATATCCGAGCACTGGCAAACAGTAGCGCGCTCAGCATTTTCTGATGACTTTGTGGAGTTGACCCTCACCCAGGCATAAGGTCGGTTTCACGTCCCAACGAAACGACCGGAAGGTACATCTCAATGGCCCCAAAGCACGCGGGAAACCTCGCGATGACCAAGGCCGCTGGTCAGGTCGAGGCCAAGCACCAAGAGATCCATGCCCTCCAGCAGCGGCTACAACGTCAGCTGCCGGATCTGGCGTCCCGCCTGGGTGTGCGCGAGTTCAACACATTTCACCATGACTACATCCAGTTCGACTCCGAGATCGAGCGGGTGAAGCAAGGCCTGGACATGGTGCACGCCAGCCTCACCGGCCAGCCACGTGTCCCTGACCCGCCCAGTCGCAAGCCCCCGACGAGTCAGACGGCATCGCCGTCGCACGAGGCGGATCCGGTGCCTGAGGGGTGCTGAGGGCTCGCTGACGCGCAGGCTGAGCTGAATGGCCTCCTGGCGGTGCTCGGCAGCGAGCTGTCGGCGTCGATGGCCGATTGGAACGACGACTCCCGCACCGCCTGGAGCGCAGCCCAGAGCTCGTGGGCCGAGTCGAGCCTCCGCCAGCAGGCAATCCTTCACAACCTGCCCGGCGCGCTGCAGCGCGCCAAAAGCTGACTCAGGAGGCGTCGCCGTGCGCGGCCAGGAGCTGCGCGGCATTCCAGATACCGCTGCGTTGCCATGCTGCACGGCTGTCTTCCCCAAGGCATCCGACAGCTGGGCGAGGTATTCGTCGCGGCTGAGCTCTATGACCCCCAAACTGGCCAGATGTGGGGGTACGCCACTGCACATCCAGGAGTCTGACGCCTGCGCATCGCAGCTCAGCGACAAGCCGCAGCAACGCCACCTTCGAGGCGTCCCGACCCCGCTCGGGGTGGTGGAACATCGACTCCCCGGAGAACAGCCCGCCGACCTGCACCCCGCTACAGCCCGCCGACGAGCCTACCCTGGGCATCCCAGGTCTCGACGCTGTGAACATAGCCTGCCTGGTGAAGCGCGGTGTAGGCGAAGGCGATCCGGTCATCAATCCAGCCGCCCTTCCTGTTGGGATCGCTGCAGGCCGCCAGGGACGCCGGGAAAGGCCTTGTCGGTAGTAGTGGTGTAGCGGGCGGCCGTCTTGCGCAGTGATCGGGCGATGCGCAGGCCGTCGAGGGAAGCACCCCCGACGCAGGGGGACCACCACCCCATCCAGCCGTCGTAGGGCATCGGGAAGACACCGCAGCGATAGGCCACCAGGGCCAGGGCCGGGTCGAACTCATCGCTGTATCCGATCAGATCAGAGCTCGGCCAAGCCTCGGGCGGACCAAACACGTTGTCGAGCACGGGGACTAGTCTTGCAGCATCAGAGCTCGCCTGAGGGTCGACGCCCAGATGACGATCCACCTCCGGCTTCGCAACAGGGAGTTCTCGTGCCAAGCTTGGGTCTGGAGGAGACATGAACAGCAGAGACAACGAGGTGGCGAAGACCGGCATCACAGCCGATGCCTTCCACCAGCTCCTAGAACTGGCCATTGAGGGACGCGGCAAGCTGCCTGGGGCCAGAAGTCGGCCCAGCAGCACCTGCGGCAGCGCCGCGACCCAGAGATCGCCATCCGCTGGCTGTCGAACCAGCACATCGCGATGGCCAGCAGTCAGGGTTTCGTGACGAACTGGGGCGGTTTCCTGGTGTCGCTGGTCACGGTTCCCGCGAATCTGGCCGCATCCGCGTTCGTGCAGGCACGCGCGGTCGCGGGGATCGCGCACCTGCGGGGGCTACGAGCTGAGCGACCCGAGGGTCCGCACCGCCATCCTCATGGTGATGCTCGGCCCCCGGGGGCAGCGGCGCTGATCTCAGCCGGTGAGCTACCCAGCTCGGCAGCCGCCGTCGCCACAGCACCCGCCTTCGACGCCCGCATCGACGCGCGGGTGTCCCGCGCCCTGGTCGAACAGGCTGTGAACTTCATCGGCGGCAAGCGCTGGGCGTGTTCCTGGCGAAGAAGGTGCCACTCCTGGGCGGAGGGGTCGGGGCAATCGTCGACGGCTGGTCCACCCACGCGGTGGTGCAGCATGCGCAGCACGAGTTCGTCTCACGACGGCCCCGGCTGTCCAGCTACGCCGTCCCTGCTGATGACGACGAGTAGACCCGCTCGACGCGCCTGGCCACGAGACTGGTCACCTCACAGGTGATGGTTCCCATCAGCTCCGCCAGTTCCTCCACGGGGATCTCCTCAGCCCCCTGCCGCCCCAACAGCACCACCTCGTCGCCCACGGCGACGCTGGGCGTCTGCGGCCCGAGGTCGATCATCGTCTGATCCATGCACACTCGCCCCGCGATGGGATGGGACCGAGCGCCCGCAAGCATCCGTCCGCGGTTGCTGAGCAGCCGCGAGTAGCCATCGCCATAGCCGACGGGGACGGTCGCAATCCATGTGTCGCAGGGGAGCGGTCCAGGTGCGTCCGTAGCCGACGGTCTCGCCCTCTTCGACCTGCTTGATGAAAGAGATCCGCGAGGTCCAACGGGCCGCGGGCGTGAGGCCCTCCCAGCTGGTGTTGGCATCGGCCCGGCATCCATAGGCCATGATGCCGGGACGGATCAGGTTGGTTCCTGTCAGGTCGTGCCCCAGCACCGCACCCGAGTTGCCGGCATGGACCCACGGCACCTCCCCGACGATGTCGCGGATGGCTGCCACGGCCAGCAGGAACCGGTGAAGCTGTTGCCGGGTGAACTCGGCTCCCAGAGGGTGTCGCTGATGGGCAGGTGGGTGAAGATGCCGTCGAGCCTCAGATGCGAGGCCTCGGCGACCCGCCTGGCCAGGGCCACCGCATCGGCTGGGGGCGCTCCGACCCGTCGCATCCCAGTGTCGAGCTTCAGGTGAACGGGCATGTCCTGGTCGGCGCGGCTGGCCGCCTCCTCCGCGGCCTCGATCTCTGTCTCACTCGCGACGGGAAGCGTCAAACGCGCGGCGATGGCGCGGTCCAGCTCGTCGGGGAACAGCGGCGAAAATTTGAGTATGGGGAGTTCAACACCTGCCTCGCGCAGCTCCTCAGCCTCGCTGACCTCCGCAACCCCAAGCCACTGGGCCGAGCCAGTCTCCTCCACATGCCTGGGAGACCTCCACGCTGCCGTGCCCGTAGGCGTTGGCCTTGACGGGCAAAAGGATGGCGCGACCAGGGGTTCATGGCTCTCGCCAGAGCTCAGGTTCGCGTCGATCGATGCCAAGTCAACGTTGAACTGGGAAGCACACATACCTCATCTTGACATAGCCATCCGAGACTTTGGAGCGCGGTGTCGGCTATCAGTGGCAGAATGGCGTGCATGTCGAACAACCAGTGGACCGGCGCTCAGGATTGGAACGCCCAACCTCAGCAGCCCAACGCCCAGGAATGGAACGCGCAACCGGCCCAGGACTGGAACGCCCAGCCCCAGCAGCCGCCCGCACACGACTGGGGACAGCCCGCCCAGGAACAGACGACCATCCAGCCCGCCACGCAGGACTGGAACGCCCAGCCCCAGCAGTCGGGGCAGGAGTGGGGCACGCAGCCTCCCGCACACGACTGGGGGCAGCCCGCCCAGGAACAGACCAACATCCAGCCCGCCACGCAGGACTGGAACGCCCAGCCCCAACCGTCCGGTCAGGAGTGGGGCGTCTCGTCGCAGCCCTCCGGCCAGGAGTGGGGCACCCAAGCGCAGGAGCACACCAGCGCCCAGGACTGGGGCAACCAGCAGGCCGCCTGGGGAGCCGCCGCGCAACAGCAGCAGCCACAGTGGGGCGCTCAGCAACAGGGGTATGGCAACCAGCAGCAGTGGGGGCCGAAGCCCCCAGCCAGCGGCCTGGCGGCTATCTTTGACTTCGGTTTCAAAGGCAGCATGCTTCGAGGCAACGGCCTGGGGACGGTGTACCTGGTGACCGCCATCTGCATCATTGCAGCAGCCCTCTTCTCGATGATCCAGTCCCTCACCCTCTACAGCTCCAACGTCGGCACGACCCTATGGGGGCATCTTCGGCTCCTTCGGCCTGGCGTTCATCGCCCTCGTGGTGGTCCGGGCCCTGCTGGAAGGCATGGCGGCGCTCGTCAAGAAGTCAGAGGACGGCGAGTGACAGACCCCAAGCTCTGAGACATCCCTGGGCCGGATCCGCAAGGATCCGGCCCCATGATTTCCCGGGGACCGCCCTAGAGAAGATCGGCGGCATCAATCGGGACGAGAACGCAGGTGTCCAGGAAAGCCGAGAAACGCGACATGTCAGCGGTGCTTGCGCGCCTCCTTGAGCGCTGCCGCATACGCTGCACGCTCTTGACCGTCGAGCCCCTCCTCCTGAGCAGTGCGCGTCAGGTCATCCAGGGTCTCAGCCCGCTCGACACGTCGACGCTGCTGATAGCCGAGGAGGACATCAAAAATCGAAAAATTCGCAATGACTGGTGCGCTGACATGCGATATCCGGAGCCCACGGGGTCCGTTTTGGCAGTTCGCCGCTGGGAGGCGACTTACGGGACGGATGCTGCGCCACGGCAGCCAAGCGAAACGGCGCTGGGCATGCCGTGAGCGTGGCACCGCAACCGGGACCTAAAAACCCAACGACACACGACACTAGAACAACAGAGCTAGGGCTGGGTCCGTCAGGATCTCGGCCACGTCGTGGAGGAAATGGGAGCCCTGCTCACCGTCAATGACGCGGTGGTCGAAGGTGACAGACAGCGTGGTCACCCAGCGCGGCACCACCCGCTCCTCCGGGCCCGTGCCCACGACCCAGGGGCGACGCTGGATGGCCCCCATGCAGAAGATCGCCGACTCGTCGCCATTGATGATGGGAGTTCCCGCATCAATGCCGAAGACCCCGACGTTGGTGATGGTGAACGTGCCGCCCTGCGTAGTCCGGGGGCTGCAGCCTGCCCTCACGAGACACCGTGACGAGCTGATTGATGGCTCGGCACAGCTCCAGGAGGCTCAGGTCCTGGGCGGCCTTGATGTTCGGCACCATCAGCCCCCGCGGCGTGGCGGCTGCGATGCCCAGGTTCACGTCGCCGTGGTAGACGATCTCATGAGCCTGATCATCCCATGAGCTGTTCAGATCGGGGTTGCGTCCCAAAGCCAGGCACACCGCCTTCGCATAGATCAGCAGCGGCGACACCCGCAGCCCCGCGAACTCGCGGCGTTGCTTGAGGGTTTCGACGAACTCGACTGTGCTCGTGACATCAACGCTCAGCCACTCCGTGACGTGCACGTGGGTGCTGGCGGAGCGAACCATCGCCTCGGCCGTGATCTTCCGCACCCCCTTGATGGGGACACGCCGCTCGCCCCGACTCTTCGATGCACGTCCCCCGAGCTCTCCGCCCTCGGGACCCGTCGACGACTGGAAGCTGGCGGCGTCGTTGATGATCCGGCCCTGCCTCGGCTCCCCGCTCAGCACCGGCGGTTTCCGCATGCGCGAAGGCCCAGGCCGCCTCGACATCGGCATGGGTGATCACACCGTCGGGTCCGGTGCCGGTGACCTTCCCCAGATCGACCCCAGATCGCGGGCGTATTTCCGCACGGGGGCTTAGCGCGGACGGCATCGGGGGCAGAGGCCAGCACCAGCATCGACTCGGCAGGCCCATCCCCCGGATCGGGCAGCGGATCTCCGACGGAGACGGCGTCAACCTGCATGGCTGGGCTGACCTCGTCGGAGCGGCGCGACGGCTCACGGGGGCATACGTCTCCTCTAGGGCCTGCTGCACCTCGGCGGACTCCCTGGCAGCCCCACGGCGTCGGCGCGTTCGCGGCTCTCGTCACGGGGCCCGTAGCCCACCAGATTCGACGGGTCCCTCGGTGACGGCCTCCTCCTGCTGGCCATCCTCGATCTCGACGATGACGGTGCCGACTCGACGGTGTCGCCCTCGGCGACCAGCAGGGCCGCGACAGTCCCCGCGAACGGCGACGGCAGCTCCACCAGCGACTTGGCGGTCTCAACCTCGACCAGCACGTCGTTGACCTCGACCTCCTGGCCGACGGCGACCCGCCAGGCGACGATCTCGGCCCGGGCAGGCCCTCCCCGGGGTCCGGCAGCTGGAACTGGCGTTTCATCATGGCTCCTCAGAAAGCAAGGGATCGGTCCACCGCATCAAGGATGCGATCCGGCGATGGCAGGAACTCCTCCTCCAGCCGTGCGGGCGGATAGGGGCATGTCGTAGCCGGTGACGCGGAGCACGGGCGATTCCATCTCGCAGAACAGGTCCTCGTGGAGACGGGCAGCGATCTCGGCACCGAGACCGAGAGTGCGGGGGGCCTCGTGAACGACGACGGCGCGGCGAGTGCGGCGCACGGAGGCGGTCAGCGTCACCCAGTCGATGGGGGCCAAAGTGCGCAGGTCCACCACCTCGACGGCGAGCCCTTCCTCAGAGGCGATGGCGGCCGCTTCGAGGGCGGTGCGCACCATCGGCCCCCACGCCAGGAGGGTGACGTCGGAGCCGTGGCGCACGATGTCAGCCTGGTGCAGGGGCGCGGGACGCTGCTCAAAAGTCACCTCCCCCTTGACGTGATAGCGGCGCTTCGGCTCCAGGAAGACCACCGGATCGGGGCTGGCGACGGCCTGCTGGATCATCCAGTAGGCGTCGTGCGGGTTTGACGGAGTGACCACCTTCAACCCGGGGGTGTGACAGAAATAGGCCTCGGGAGACTCGAGTGGTGCTCGACCGCCCCAATCCCACCGCCATAGGGATGCGCACCACCATCGGCATCGGCTGGCGGCCTGAGGTCCGGGCGTGCAGTCTCGCGACCTGCGTCACCAGCTGATCGAAGGCTGGGAAGACGAAGCCGTCGAACTGGATCTCGACGACAGGACGGTAGCCGCGCATCGTCAGGCCGACAGCGGTGCCGACGATCCCCGCCTCCGCCAGGGGCGAGTCGATGACACGGTTCGGCCCGAACTCCGCCTGCAGGCCCTCGGTGACGCGGAACACCCCACCGAGCCTGCCGATGTCCTCGCCCGCCAGCAGCACCTTCGGGTCGGCCTGGAGCGCGGCGCAGACCCAGATTGATGGCCTTCACGATGGTGTGGCTCACGGCTGCACTCCCTCCGTCCGCCCACTGCGCGTATTCACGGCGCTGGGCCTCTAGGGCGACGGTGTTCTCGGCGTAGACGTTGTCGAACAGCTCGTCCATGGTCTTGTCCCGCAGCACGGGGATGGCGGCTCGGATGTCGGCCCCGAAGCTGCGGGCCTCATCGTCGAGCTCGGCGAGCCAGGCATCGTCGATGGCGCCTCCCCCTTCAGGTAGGCGGTGAGCTGGGCTATGGGGGTCCCGCCCGGCCCAGCTAGCGGTCTCCTCGTCGGGACGGTATTTGGTGGGGTCGTCGGAGGTGGTGTGGGCTCCCATCCGGTAGGTGAACGCCTCCACGAAGACAGGGGCCGTCACCACGGCGGGCCCGCTCCAAGGCCCAGGTGGTGACGGCATGCATGGCCAGGACGTCGTTGCCGTCAACCTGCACCCTGGGGAATCCGAGCCCCGGGCGCGCTGAAACAACGGGATGCGGGATTGCAGCCCAATCGGCTCGGAGATGGCCCACTGGTTGTTCTGGCAGAGGAACACGACGGGGGCGTTGTAGCTGCCGCGAACACGTAGGCCTCGTTGACATCGCCCTGGGAGCTTGCGCCGTCGCCGTGGTAGGCGACGACGGCTGCGTTGAGGGCCTCCGGGGTTGCCCACGAGGCCGTCGAGCTGAAGACCCATGGCGTAGCCGGTAGCATGCAGCGTCTGGGGAGCCGATGATGATCTGGTAGTTGCGGAACCGGTCCAGGTGCTCCCAGTCCCCGCATCGCAGCCGCGAAACAGCGCCAGCAGCTGCTGATACGGCAGGCCGAGGGTAAGGGCGACGGCGTGCTCCCTGTAGGTGGGGAAGACGACGTCCCGATCCCCCAGGGCGCGGGCGGAGCCAACCTGCGCCGCCTCCTGCCCCAGCACGGGCGGCCACAGACCGAGTTCGCCGTGTCGCTGCAATGCCGTCGCCCTCGGTGTCAAAAACGCCTTGCCAGCACCATGTCCCGCAGACAGCCGACGAGGTCACCGATGGTTCCATCGAAGGCATGCTCGGATGATCGACGCGCCGTCCGTCGGGCGTCAGCAGCCGCACCATGTCGCGTTCCATCAGCTTCCTTCCAGTTACCTACGCAACCGTAGCTTACGGTAGCGTAGGTAACTGTCAGCGACACCAACGCACGTGGGTCAGGCGCTCCACGGCTTGAAACCGCGATCCGGGCGGCCGAGGTCAGTCAGCCAGAGTGGCGACCAGCAGGGCTTTGATCGTGTGCATCCGGTTCTCGGCCTGATCGAAGACGATGCTCGCCTCCGACTCGAACACCTCGTCAGTGACCTCCAATGCTTCCAGGCCCTGTCGCCTGGTACACCTCCCTCACCGATAGTGGTGTTGCGGTCGTGGAAAGCGGGCAGGCAGTGCATGAACTTGACCTGGGGATTGCCGGTGGCCCTCGATCATCGCCGCGTTCACCTGGTATGGCCTCAGCAACTCGATGCGCTCAGCCCACAGCTCCTTCGGCTCACCCAGGGACACCCAGACGTCGGTCTGGAGGAAGTCCACGCCGGCCACGCCCTCCGCGATATCGTCGGTGATGGTGATCCGGGCCCCGGTTTCCGCCGCGATGGCCTCCGCCTGGGCGCGCACCGCTTCAGTGGTCTGCTGCTGCTTCGGCGCGACGAGCCTGACGTCGGCCCCGGCCATCGCTGCGGAGATGAGATTCGAGTTGCCCATGTTGTTGCGCACATCCCCGATGAACGCCCACGACGTCTCGGACAACGGCTTGCCGGAATGCTCCAGCATGGTCAGCTGGTCGGCGAGCATCTGCGTGGGGTGCCAGTCATCGGTCAACCCGTTGTAGACGGGCACCCCTGCGTTGGTCGCCAGGGTTTCGACGGTTTCCTGAGCGAAGCCGCGGTACTCAATGCCGTCATACCAGCGCCCCAGCACCCGGGCCGTGTCCTCCGCCGACTCCTCTGTGAATGATCTGGGAGTTCGACGAGTGCAGGTATGTGGAGTCCCCTCCCTGCTCCATCAGCGCCACCTCGAAGGCGCAGCGGGTGCGGGTAGAGGTCTTCTCGAACAGCAGGGCCACCTTCTTGCCCACCAGGCGACGGCTCTCCCGGCCCGAACGTCGCTCGGCCTTCAGCCGCCCGGCGAGTTCGAGCAGGTAGGCCCATTCGGCTGGGGTGAGATCCATCTCCTTGGTAAAGCTGCGACCCTTCAGCATCGCTTCCTCCTCAGAAAAGACAGAGCTTACAGCCACCGGGTCCACCGCACGTCGCGGGCACCCGGTGGCTGTCGTGAAGGCTCAGCAGCGGACCTCCGGCAGGCTCGCGGTGGGTATCAGACGACTGCTGCCGGGTTCGTCGGTATTGGGCGTGGCCCCGAAGGAGTGACTCAGATACCCCTTGCCATCAGCATCTTCGTTGGGAGTGAGAGCACCGAATTCCGCAGAGGGACCGCGGACAGTGACGCCAGTGCGGTAGTTGAAGAACTCGTAGCTGCCCGGCTCACCGCTGACAATCCAGTCACCGACCAGGCTGCCGTTCGCCGGGATGTCGAACGGCTTCGACCAGCCTTCACGCCACACGACGTCCTGGCCGGAGTAGTCAGTTGCCCGAGCCGCATACACATCACCGCTCTTGGCGGTGACATAGCGATTCCCCAGAGCCTCCGGAAGCGAGCCGGTGGTGCCGTCTGGCTTGTAGAGCGTGACCTTGCCGTCACCCTTGGTGGTCTGGGCGGCACCGTTGAAGGCTCCGAGCAGGCTCAGGTTCGCCCCGCGAGTCACCTCGACCGCACCTCCCTCGCTGCCCAGCGTCACCATCGACAGCACGCTCTCCCCCTGAGCCTCATGCAACATCCACAGGTTGTTGCCGTCCAGCTCGAAAGAGTCCAGGCTGTCGTTGCCCAACGTCAGGTCGTCGAACACCGTGGCGCTCTGGTCTGTTGTCCCATAGCTCCAGACATGCAGCTTGCCCTCATTGCCGGGATACACGACGAGGGTTTCCGTTGGTCTGCGGCCGGGCGCTCTCGATGGCCATCTGGTCCGTCACGAGGATTTTTCTGACCATCGCCGGTCACCCACAAAAAACCTGGGGAAGCCACGCCCCTGTGAGTAATCCGTGACGAGACGGTCATTCGGATGCCCCGGAATGGGCTGCACATCCCCCTGGAATGTGGGGATTTCTTTGAGGGTGTCAGTCCATGACTGCGGCCACTCCACTGTGCAGCGCCTCTCGGGGAATGAGATCTCCTGGGCTGAGCCGCTGGGACTGGGGTCGTTCGGCTGCTGGGATTCTGTTGGTCCGTCCGTCGCCGGAGAGGACTCTGGGGAAAGCGAGGGAGAGGTCGTGGCCAGGATATGGGGCTGGCTCTGCCGGCTCAGGTGTGCGTAGTACATGGCACCGGCGCCAGCCCCAGCAGTCAGGGCGACCACTGCGACGACGGCGACTGCCCGCAGGCGACCCTTGCGTCGGCTCGGCGTACTCCACCACGGCCTGTGGCGTGAGGTTGGTGGTCACCTTCTGGTTGTTGAAGAGGTTCCTCATTTCATTGAGATCCATGCCGGACTCCAATCAGCTGCTCGGTCTCGGCTTGGCGCATCCGCTTCAGGGCGCGAGCCGTAGTTGACTTGATGGTGCCGACGGCAACGCCGAGCTCATCGGCCGCGTCGGCTTCGGAGAGGTCCAGAAGGAAGCGCAGCGTGATCACGGCACGCTCCTTGTCAGTCAGCGGCCTCAGCAGCTGATCCAGGCGAGCGGCTCCCTCAACGCGCCGCTCCGGGTCACCCCACGGGTTCGTGGCGGCCACCTCTCTGTCCTCGCTCTGTGTGCCGAAGAGTTCCCGGAACCGTCGACGACGGTGCCAGGAGTCGTAGGCGGCGTTCACGAGGATGCGCCTCACATAGGCCAGCGGATCACCAGTGGTCGTGACCTTTCCCCAGGAGCGGTAGGCCTTCTCCAGGGAATGCTGGGTGAGGTCGTCAGCAGCATCGGGGTCGCCGGTGAGCGACCTGGCGATGCGCAGCAATGTGGTCAGATGTCTTCCCACGAAGGCCCTCGAATTCGGCCTTCATCTCAACTCTGGCGGGCATCTCAACCCCTTTCACCCGTCCAGACGACTCGGATCCGGCAAAGGTTCTGTCTCAGCGAGAAATTTTTCAGGGCACGACGGCATCGAGGATGCCGGGCATGGCCGCCTCAATGTCGGCGAGGGTGTCTGCGAAGCCAGAGGCGGGGCCATACCAGGGGTCTTGGAGGTCCTCCCCCGTCGGCTTGGTGGGGTTGAAGTCGTTGAGAAGCGCGTAGACCCCCTCAGGGTGCAGCTGCCGCAGCCGGGAGATGTGGAAGCCCTCAGCAGCCACCACCAGGTCCGCCCCGGCCAGATCGTCCGCTGTGACCCGTCGCGCCCGGTGCCCGTCGGCGTCGTAGCCGGCCTGCCGGAGCACTGTGGCCGCCCTGCGGTCGATGGGGTTTCCCTGATCCTCCGAGGAGAGGCCGACGCTGTCCGCCTCGACATCCAGTCCGCGCTCGGCGGCCATGCCGCGAGCCACCCGCTCCGCCATGGGAGAACGGCAGATGTTGCCCCAACACGAACAAGAGCTTCGCCATGAGGTCACCCTATCGAGCCCATTGTGGGTTGCGCCGGGCGTTAGGCTCCGGATTTGAAGAATTTAGTGGCAATCTAATGCCATGCAGATCCTGGTGGTGGACGACGACCAGGCCGTGCGTGACTCGCTGGCCAGGTCCCTGAAGTATTCCGGAGATGAGGTCACAACTGCCGCAGACGGCGTGGAGGCCCTGGCGAAGCTGGCGGGGCACACCCCGACGCCGTCATCATGGACGTGATGATGCCGCGTCTCGATGGGCTGGAGACCACCCGGATGCTGCGCGAGTCCGGCAACGAGCGTCCCCATCCTGATCCTCACCGCCCGCGACGCCGTGGATGACCGGGTCGACGGCCTTGACGCGGGTGCCGACGACTACATGGTCAAGCCGTTCGCGCTGGATGAGCTGCTGGCTCGGCTGCGCGCCCTGACTCGTCGCTCCAAGCAGGCTCCCGGCACCGACTCCCGGGTGCTGGTCTTCGGCGATGTCACCTTGGACCCGCAGCATCGCGAGGTGACCAGGGCCGGGCAGCACATCTCTCTGACCCGCACCGAGTTCGCGCTGCTGCAGGCGTTCATGGAGAATCCCCGGCGGATCATGGAACGCAACACCCTGCTCAATGAGGTGTGGGGATTCGAGTTCCCCGCCACCGCGAACTCCCTGGAGGTCTACATCGGCTACCTGCGCCCGCAAGACCGAGGCCGGTGGCCCTGCCGCGCCTGATCCACACCGTCCGCGGCGTCGGCTACGTGTTACGCGAAACCGCGCCGTGATCGGCTCCGCCTGGATCCGCTTCCGCCGAGGGCATTGAGCGGCTGATCACCGGCCAGTCTCTGCAGTCTCGGCTGGCGTTCCTGACCGGCATCTCGGTGGCGGCATCGGTGCTGCTGGTGGGTTCGACGGCCTATATCGCGACCAGGGTATCGCTGCTGAATCAGCTGGACCAGGACCTGGTGAGCTCCGCACGCTCTGCGGCGACCACCATCAGGTCGAATATCGAGAACTTCGGCGGGGCGAGCGCCACGGCTCTTAGTCCGTCGCAGGGGCTGCTGGCGATCACCACCGCGACCGGTGGGGTCCGCAACGCAGCGGGCCAGACCGTGGAGCTGACCCCCGAGGCGGGGGAGATTGCTCTGGCAAGGCTGCAGCGGGGCTACAGGGCACGGTCGGTCAAGGCCAGCGACGGCAAGGGAATACCGCATGGTCTCAGTGCCGGTGATGGCCTACAACGGGTCGGGGGCAGCTGCAGCGCTATGCCGTCATGTACGCCCGGCCCCTGAGGTTCCTGGGGTCGACGTTGGGCCACCTGTGGATCGTCATCGTGCTGTCGGGATTCGTCGGCATCCTCACCACCACCTTCACCGCCCTGTGGGTGGCGCAGACTGCCCTGGCCCCGGTGCGCCGCCCTGTCAACGGCTGTGAAGAACGTGACGCAGACCGACCAGCTCAACCCCATTCGCATCTACGGTCGCGACGACCTGGGTGAGCTGACCCAGAGCTTCAACCAGATGCTGAAGAGCCTGCAGACCTCCCGGGAGCAGCAGCGGCAGCTGATCGCCGACGCCGGGCACGAGCTGCGCACACCGCTGACGTCAATGCGCACCAACATTGAGCTTCTGGTGGCTGACGACAAGTCGGGGATGCTGCCAGAGGGTGCCCGGTCGGAGATCCTCGACGACGTGTCGGCGCAGCTGGGCGAGTTCTCCGCCCTGGTCGGGGACCTCGTCGCCCTAACCCGGGACGATCACCTCAGGAGGGAGCCGGAGCGCTTGGACCTGGCGGAGGTGGTGGAGGCCGCTCTGGCGCGAGCGGAGCGCCGGGGACCAGGCCTGAATTTCCACGTATCGCTGGCCTCTGTGCTGATCCTGGGCGACGCCTCCACGCTGGAGCGGGCCATCACGAACCTGCTGGACAACGCCGTGAAGTTCAGCCCCCCTGAGGGTGACATCTGGGTGACGCTCACCGACGAGGGCGTGCTGACCATCATCGACTCTGGTCCGGGAATCGCCGACGAGGATCTGCCGCACATCTTTGATCGCTTCTACCGCTCCGATCGGGCTCGCAACACCCCGGCACCGGGCTGGGCCTGGCGATCGTGACGCACACCCTTGACGCCCACGGCGGCAGCATCCGCGCCGGAAACCAGGTGGGCGCGGGCGCAAAGTTCACCATGCGGGTGCCTGCGCTGAACCTGCCGGAGTCCCCCCTGTCCCCATGAGGGGAAGCCTGAAGAGGCGACGCCAAGGCTTCAATCGATCAGTTTCACCCACCCCTCCTTCGCCTGGTCAGACCAGAGAGGTTAACCTACCCTCGACGCAATCGATAACGCTCATCGTTATTTACTACATGTTGAAGGGAATGACATGAAGCCTCTCATTCGCGCCGCCGCAGCCGTCACGGCGACGCTCCTGCTGGCCACAGCCTGCTCCACCGCGAACACCCCCAGACGGACACGGGGTCATCACCATCCGCCAAGGCAGGAAGCTCCAGGTCGTGGCGACCACCGGATACCTGGGCGACGCGGTGAAGAACATCGCCCCAGACGCCGAGGTCACCGTGCTGGTCGGCCCAGGCGGCGACCCCCACACCCAGGCGCTGACCACTGCCGACGCCGAGAAGCTGGAGAAGGCGGACGCCGTCATCTGGACCTCACGACATGGAGCACCAGATGATGGGGCAGCTTGAAGCTGGGGGCCAAGCAGGTGCCGGCAGCCGAGGCTATCCCGGAGGCCGACCTGCTGCCCTGGGAGGAGGACGGCAAGGTCGAGGGCCACGACCCGCACGTCTGGAACTCCCCGACAGCTGGACCCATGTCGTCACGGCGACGGCGAAGAAGCTGGGCGAGGTGGACCCGGGCAACGCCGACACCTACAAGGCCAACGCCGAGAGTACAACCAGCAGATCAAGGACATGAAGGCCAAGGCCGCCACCAAGTTCAACGAGGTCCCGAAGGACAAGCGCGTCCTGGTCACAGGCCACGACGCCTTCAACTACCTGGGCAAGACCTTCGACATTTGAGATCCACGCCACCGACTTCGTGTCCTCCGAGGCCCAGATCTCGGCCACGCAGCTCGACGAGCTGGCCGACCTGGTCGCCACCAAGAAGGTGTCCGTGATCTTCCAGGACAACCTGTCCAACCCCGCCGCCATTGAGAAGGTCAAGGGAGGCCGTCAAGGCCAAGGGTTGGGAGGTCGAGATCGCCGACACCCGCTCTACGCCGACTCGCTGGGCGAGTCCGCCCCCACCGACACGTACCTCGGCGCCTTCGAGTACAACGTCGACGCCATCGTGAAGGCGATGACACAGCAGTGACTGTCATGCAGGCGCGCGGCCTCACCGTCGCCTACCAGCAGCACGTCGCACTCTCCGACGCGGACCTGGACGTCCCAGCAGGGCACATCGTTGCCCTGCTGGGCTCCAACGGGGCGGGCAAGTCAACACTGCTGAAGGCTTCGGTGGGGGCTGTTGCAGGCCCTGAGGGGCGAGGTCACATTCTTCGGCTCCCGGCTGAGGGAGGTCCGGCAGCGCGTCGGCTACATGTCCCCAGGCCGCTGAGGTGGACTGGGACTTCCCGACCACCGTCCGCGACGTGGTCATGATGGGACGCTACGGCAGGCGCGGCTGGTTCCGTCGTCCCGCGGCCGCGGACCGGGAGGCCGTCGCGGAGGCGCTGGAGGCCGTCGGCATCCCCGAGCTGGCGTCACGCCAGATCAGTCAGCTCTCGGGTGGGCAGAAGCAGCGGACCTTCATGGCACGCATCCTGGCCCAGGATCCGGATCTGTTCTTGCTGGACGAGCCCCTCGCAGGCGTGGACATCGCGTCGCAGAACGCGATCGTGGAGATCATGAAACGCCTGCGGGATGAGGGGAAAACCGTGGTGCTGGTGCATCACGACCTGAACAGCGTCCAGGACTTGGCCGACGATGTGGTGCTGCTTCGGGATGGCAAGGTGGTGGCGGCAGGCCCCGTCGCGACAACCTTCACACAGGAGATCGTGATGGAGTGCTACGGGTTCGACGGCCTGAGTCTCGGGGGCGAGCAATGATCCTGCTGGAGAGCGGCTTCTTCGACCTGCTGACCAACTACACCTTCCGCACCATGATCCTGGGCACCGGGACGGTGGGTGCGGTGGCGGGTCTTCTCGGCTGCCTGCTCTACTTGCGCAAGCAGACGATGATCTCTGATGTCATTGGGCACGCAGCCATCGGTGGGGTCGCTCTCGGGTTCATCATCTGCACCACGGTTCTCAGCATTGAGGGCCGCTCCATGCTGGCGCTGACCATCTCCTCCACCATCGCCACCGTCCTCGCCGTCCTGATGACGAACCTCATCACTCGGTGGTCACGGCTGGGATCCGATGCCGCCATGGCGGTGACGCTGGCCGTGTTCTTCGGCGGAGGCATGGTGCTGATGCGCTGGATTGTCCATTCGAGCCTGCCGGGGCGAGGCGGGATTGAGAGTACATGTTCGGCAACGCCTCCACCCTGAATCCGACGACCTGGTGACGATCGCGATCATCGCCGTCATCTCGTCGCGATCGTCGTGGCGCTGTTCAAGGAGTTCACACTGTTCGCCTTCGACCCCGTCCAGGCGACGATGCTGGGCTTCAGCCCCGTGTGCTGCAGCCGGTGATGCTGGTGGTGATCACCACCGGGATCGTGATCGGCATCAAGGCTGTGGGCCTGATCCTGATGATCGGCTTCGTGATGCTGCCCGCCGTCGCGGCCCGGCAGTGGGCGAGGAGCCTGTCGTCGATGGCTCTGATCAGCACCCTGATCGGAGGGGTCAGCGGGGTTGTGGGCTCCGTCATCTCGGTGCAGCTGGGTCGGGTTCCGACGGGGCCGGTGATCATCATCGTGCTGTTCACGGTGTTCGTGGTCTCGCTGTTGATCGCTCCGGGACGCTCCCTGCTTGCGCAGCTCCGGGGACGTCGTCGCCTGGCCGGGCAGGGGTGGCGTCGTGACGCTGCTCGCCGCCCTGTCACTGCTGGCGGTGGTGACCGCCCTGACCTGCTCCCTGCCGGGTGTCTTCCTGGTGGTGCGTCACCAGTCGATGCTGGTCGAGGCCATGAGCCATGCCGTCTTCCCAGGAATCGTCATCGGGGCGCTGCTGTCCGGCACGGCCCACTCACCCATCATGGTCGTGTTCGCCACCCTCATGGGCCTGGTGATCGTCATCGGAGCCGAGCGGGCCCGTCACAGCGGCCTGGCTCACCGCCGACGCCAGCCAGGGGATCATCTTCCCCGTCCTGTTCGCGATCGGCATTGCGCTGCTGTCCACCCAGTTGACGGGGGTCCATCTGTCCGAGGCCACCGTGCTCTCCGGGAGATGAACCTGCTGGCGCTGCCCAGCGAACGCCTGGTGGTCGGCACCTGGGATCTGGGGCCGCAGATGATGTGGTGGCTGCTGGGGTTCTGCTCCTCAACCTCATCTTCATCATCATCGCCTACCGGGTGCTGGTCACGTCGGCCTTCGACCCAAACCTCGCCCGCACCATGGGGCTGCCCGAGCGGACGGTGAACCTGATCCTGATGGTTCTGGTGTCACTGACGGTCGTGGTGGCGTTCAACACTGCGGGTGCGATCCTCGTGGTCGCGCTGATGATCGTTCCGCCCGCAACGGCTCGGCTGCTGGTGCACCGCATGGGCTGGTTGATCGTCGTGACTCTGATCATTGCCGCGGCAACCGCGATGCTGGGCCTGTGGGTGGCCTACCTGGGCGACCTGGCCACGACGCCGATGATGGCGTTCACCAACGGCGCGGTCTTCATGGTGGTGCTGGTCGCCAGCAGGCTGACGAGACGCCTCCGACACCGCGACGCCTGAGCGCTGGGACGCCGGCAGATCCGGCGTCCCAGACTACAATCTGCCCCGTGGACTGGTTGGAGGCATCGCACCTGATGCTCGCGGTCGTCGGCATCATCACATTCGCCATCTCGGGTGCCCTGGCCGCATTGCGACAGGGAGATGGATGCCGTCGGCATCGCAACCCTCGCAGTCGTCACCGCCACCGGCGGCGCGCTGATCCGCGACCTGCTGATAGGGCGCGACGCCCGTCGCCGCGCTGGTGGATCTGTGGATGATCTGCGTTGCGGCCGCCTCCTCCGCGGTGGTGCTGTTCACCGTGCGCGTCCACGAGCGGCTGCGGCGCCTCTGCTGGTCTTCGACGCGATCGGCCTGGGAATGTTCGTGGTCGAGGGGACTCTCAAGGGTCTGAACTACGGCCTTCAGCCGCCAGGCGCGGCGCTGGTGGGGGTGGTCACCGGGGTGGGCGGCGGCATCCTGCGCGACGTGCTGGCCCGGGAGGTGCCGATCATCTTCCGGCGACGCTCCCAGCTGTATGTCATCCCGGCTCTGGCGGGCGCTCTCCTGACGGTGCTGCTGCGGGCGCTGGGCCTGGCCCATCCTGTCGCGCTGGTGGCAAACGGCCATGCTGATCATCGGCATCCGCGTCGCCGCGCTTCGCTGGAACCTGCATCTGCCAGGGGTCCGATGGCACCGACACTGGCGTGAGCGGCGACCGACGGGAAGCGACGGTCACCTCCACGAGGATTTTCAACCGCCAAACCCGACTCTTCCCCAGGTTTACCACAGGGTTTTTCCACATCTGGGTAAAACTACATCTGTGTAACTCCCAGGGCGACGTTGCGATGTCTGTCATCTGGTTGGCCGACATGTCTCATCGCTATGCCTAGTCAGTTCCCTAGCAGGTTTCTCCGGACCGGAGGCTGGTTTACCGGCATGCTCAATTCTTCTAGGGTGGCGACATGCCGACAGAGTCCCTCACCCTGATGGGCACCTGATGGGGTCCCCTCAGAGGTTCACCCGACCTTGGTGGCAGCATGCTGTCGTGGCAGTCATCGTCGGGCTCGTCGTCTGGAGCACCGTCGAGCAGCACTGGCTGATCGCCGTGATCAGCCTCAACGCCCTGGCTTTCGTCTCCATGCTGCTGGCGAACACCAGCCGTGGCGACCACCTCCCCCTCACCGTGGCTTCCCACCGGTTTCATCGTGGTGCTGGCCCTGCCGCTCCTCGCCTCATATCTGCAGCATCTGTGGTGGGCAGTCTTCCTGGCGGCAACCGGCAGCACAGTCGTGGCCTTCGTCACTTTGAGGTACGCCGAGCTCAGGACGCTGCGTCGTCTCGCCACCGGCGACTTCTACGAACACGACCTGTGGTAGTCGTCGCACAGCCCCAGGCTCAGAACCGATGACGGGGGTCTCAGAAGTCACCAATCCCATTGATGCCACAGCCCAGGCAACCTGATGAAGGCCGGAAATCTCCGTGGCCCTGTGCTCAAGATCCCAGGAAGGCATATCCAAGCATGACGGCCAACACGGCTAGCAGCAGAACCAGCACAATCCACAGCCCCACCCGTCCCCTGGAGGGCTGGAAGGGACCGGAGACCCGATATGGAGGCTTGGGCGAGACCTGGGGCACAACACGTCTGTCTACTTGCGCAGGCATGTGAGGCTGGAGGCCCGGCCCGACAGCCTGAGGCAGTGTGCTGGGTGCTGTGGGGGCATTGGCTGAAGGACTGCGATCCCACAGCCGACAACAGGGTGGGCATCGTTGGTTTTGAGGCGGGCGGTGGCACGGAGGGCAACGTCCCGGAGGGAAATGGCGGTGGCTGCCTGCCATCCGGCTGGGGTGATGCGGGCGGCATGGCGGGTGCCGGCTCCTCCGCTGCGGGCGGCATGGCGGGAATGATGCGGGTGGACTCCGCATCAGCCTGCGGCGGAGGGACCGAGCTCTTGTCCGCAGCTGGGGAGACGATCACCTTCTCGTTCAAGGCGGTGGCATCGTCGTCTTCCGGACTCCAGGTTTTGGGAGCCGCATCGGGTCGTTCGGCATGCACGACGGTGGCGACATCATTGTTCCGCAGGTCGGCCCCGTTGGGTTCCGGGCTGTCCTGCGCGCTCGGTGTTTTCGCTTCCCGACTGCTGATTCTCCGCCGTCGCGGTCTCATCCGGGGGCTCAGGGGATGCCTCCTGCGCCGGTGAGACTCGGTGCTGGGCGTCTCCGCCGGGTCCTCGTCACCGGGGGACTCCATGTCCTCGGTTTTGCTCGACGGACTCCCCGCATCCTCCTCGACGACCTCCAGCCTGGTCATCCTCTGCCTGATCAACCTCTGCCTGGTCAGCAGCAGTCTCCCCGGCTCCTCGACGGCCTCAGCCTGATCGGCGGGCTCTGCGGACTGCTCCGGGGCCTCATCCGGCTCCTGGGGTCCGACCACAGAGCCGGAGATCACCTCGCCCTGGGGGCCGTGGCAGTTCCTCTTCCTCCTGGGTGGAGTCGGGTTGGCTGGGGCCAAGCGGCATCACTGAGCTCGCCCTGCAGCACCGGCTCCCCGTCCTCGGGGACAGAGTCCTGCTCCTCAGATGCCGGGGCATCGATCTCACCGGTTTGGGTGGGTGACGGCTCAGTTTGGGGGCTGTCGTCCACGGGCATCGGCTCCGGGGGCTGCTGTGGCGACTCGGCGGGTGCCGAGGTACCATCAGCCGACTGCCCGGCAGGGTCTGCAGGGCCTCACCACCACACCGTACTCTGCAACAGATGTGTCGAGGGTAAGTTGCGGGGCGCTCGCATCCGACTGGGCCGGGTTCGTCTGCTGCACGTCAGGAGGCTGGAAGCTGTCCAGCGTCGGGAATCCCGCGATCGCGCGGCCTCCACCCCAGCGAGGGCAGCGGCTAGCGCGGCAACGGCATCCGCGACGGGACCTGTCGGGCTCTCCCCAGATGCGACGGGCTCGCCCTCGGGTTCCGCAGACGCCTCGGCTGGTTCCGGCTCTGCCATCCCCGGCTCCGTGGCCTCGTCCGCTAGAGCCTCGTCATCCTGGTCGCCCATCGGCTGCGCAGCCGCAGCAGTGGGCTCAGTCTCTTCCTGCTGCTGCCCCTCCTGGCTGGGTTCGCCCTCGGAGGTCTGTTGCTCGGATTCCTCCTGTTCCTCCTGAGGCTCGGCAGCCGGGCCTCTTTCCGGGCTCCTCAGGGCCCTCGGCGGCCTTAGCCTCCCAGGGGCGGTCTGCTCCTCAGCCGATGATGCTGGGGCTCATCCACGATGTCCCTGCTTCCGGTGCTTCGGATCAGGTTCGGACCCTGGCTCCCTCACTGGCTCAGTCTGGTCTGCGGCCTCGCTGCGCTCGACGTCTGGGGAGGCCTCATCCCTGCCAGTCCTCGGGCCTGGGCCTTCGCCCATCATCTACCAGGGCTTGCTCGTCGGCCCCATCGTCGGCACTGGTCCTCCTCCAGCCGTCTCCGGGGCTCTGCTCGTCTGTCAGCTCCTCCGGCTGCTCCGTGCTCTCCTCAATGACCTGAGCCTCTGGGCTCTCAGTGGATTCCTCCTCAGGCTGCTCCTCACTGCCTCGGCCATCGGGGTGTCCCGAGACCTCGGCATGCAGATCGGCCGCCGGCTCGTGCGAATCATCCGTTGCATCGAGTTCATCGGCCTCTGCCTGCTCGGATGGCTCCAGGGGGCTCCTCAGGCCCCTGAGCCTCCTCATCGACGACGGCGTCCCCCAGCATCAGAGGACTCTTCCAGTCCAGCATCGAGAGCTCTTCCAGCCCCTCGGGCTCCTGCTCAGCTCCAGCGTCCTCATCCTCTGCCTGCCCCGGACGATCTCCCACGCTGCAACCAGCTCATCGGCACTCGCTGGCTCCTCATCCCCACCGGCGCCGGCTCCTCGTCCTCCGTCTCCTCATCAGCAGCCAACGCCTCATCCAGTGCTTGTTCAGCAGCTCCGACAGGGGGCCGGTTCCGGGGTCGGGAACATCAGCGGGGGCGGGGTTCGGGTGCGATGACCTCTTCCAGCGTCCAGCGTGTGATGGAAGGTCCGCCGTCAGCGACTCCAGCTCCCCAACGGTGGTGGCCGCACTCCAGCCACATCAGGCGCGCCTGATACTGTCCCTGGGTCAGGTAGCCCGTGTGAGCGCGTGCTCAAGCGTCAGTCGGCAATTCTCCAGGTCCGAGGACGTAGCAGGGGTTCGGGTTCACTGTGCCAGTGTTGCAGAGCATTGGCTCGAATGCTCCATCATCGCAGTTCTGAGGATCAAAAACGACGAACTGTCGCAGTCTGCTGGTCGTCCCTGCCTTCCAGACATCAGATCACCGGAGATGCCCATGGCCCTCACAGTGGCTATCGTGCTCTCACAACGACACGAGGAGGCTTTCATGCTGGGATTCGCCGCGCTGGACCGGCGTTCGCCGACGGTGGCGCTCTGGCTTGTCAGCCATGTGGAGACCTCGGAGGCCGACAGCACCAACTCGGTGGTCCTCGACCTGAGTCAGCCGGAGGCGGCACGGAAGGCGCATGCGCTGACCCGCGACAGGGTGGTGGTTCTCACTCCCGGCAGCGACGCCAGCGGCCCGTGCCTATCCACCCCGCAACCGGTCACCCTGGTGGATGATCTCATCGCCGCAACCCGGGATCATCAGCGGGCCATCGTCGCGGCGGTGCGCTCCTACGCAGCGGGCCGCAGGGGGCAGAAGCTTGTGGAGCCCACCTTCCCGACCGATGCCGCCGCACCTGAGAACTGGCCAGAGGCCCCGGAGCTGCGTGCGCTGGAGCTGGCGCGCTGGCTGTCCCGGGCCTGGACGAACTGGCTGGTCAGCGACGGGGAGCGTCTCCGCCGCACGATTCAGCCCCGCACGGGGAGGACACCCTGGGTGATGCCGGAGGAGCTGAATCAGGCTGGCCTGCTGCCGCTCCCGCCTGCGCTGACGGACTCGCTGCGGCCCGAACCACTGGGGGCCTTCGCCGCCCCGCAGCGCGACAACTCCTCCATCGACGGCGCGTAGCCCCCGGCAGCTCTTCTCTGAGCTGGGCGCTCAGCCGGGTCAGTCCAGTTCCCAGCCCTGCCTGTCGATCGTTGCCCGGACCCGGTCCACCCGGACGCAGTGCCCACCCCTGATGTCGAGGAGGGCCTCTGGGGCACCTCAACGGTGCGCTGATCGCTGTCCCGCCGCCCGAGGACGCTGTGGGCTCCGATCTTTGTGATCTCCGCCCAGCCGGTGAAGTCGCTGGTGCACAGCCCTCATGCCGGGGCTGAGGGCACGCAGGAACTCGGGATAGGAGGTGAAGGTCTGCCCTCTGTGGGACACCGACAGGCTCTTGCGGCGTCGTTGTCTTGCACATGCTGAAATTGTAGCCTTTTTGATCCGCATCCACGGATAATGTCGCCCTGGGGCTGCCGGATCACCCAGCAGTACGCTCAGATAACCGAACAGGCAGACGTGAGCCACAACCAACAACCCGACGAGGGGTGCCATTATCACGACGCCCAACGCCCCACACCGCAGGCCGTTGGTCAGCAGCAGGGCATAGATACAGCAGCAGGCGCATGACAGGCTGGCCCGTCATGCGCCTGTGTCTCACCCGTCAGTGGGAGGGAGGCTGATATGGGTTCTGCTGGGGACCAGGCTGACCTGCAACCACCCTGCGGACCAGGCTGACCCGGGTAACCACCCTGCGGACCAGGCTGACCCGGGATAGCCACCCTGCGGACCAGGCTGGTAGCTTCCCGGTGCGCCTGGCTGAGATGGCCCGTTGGGCTTCGACTTGTAGTGCCTCACCAGGAACACGACGACTGCCACAGCGGCCAGCGCTGCGACGCCGATCAGGATCCACAGCCACGGGAGGTCGGGGGTGTTGCTGGCCGTCGCCTTCAGCCCTCACCGCTGAGCAGGTCCTGGCGTCCTTCCAGGTGACGCTGTTTCCCGAGATCTCAGCGCTGCCAGAGGCAGTGAGGACCTTGCCGGGGAAGGTGATCTTGACCTCAAACTCGTCGAACATCTCGGCGCCCATGCCTGAGACGGAGCTGTCGGCGCCAGCCCCTGAGCCGCTTGTCTGGAAGGTCCATTCCTTCTTGGTCTCGTCGTAGGTGATGAGCTTGCCATCCGCGCTTTCAGTGGCGCTCACCCGGCAGCCAGAGTAGGTGCCATCGTCATAGGGGCTCGGTCTTGACGTCACGGCTCTCCTGCTTCCCGCCGGCCTCTGACGCCCTTGTGCAGAGCGAGTCCGAGCTGAGATCACTGGACGGAAGGGATGAGGCCTTCTGCTTGTTGACCCCGAGGTCAACCTTCACCTCCACCTTGTCCTGGCTGTGAATGGTGACCTCCTGCTTTGCAGCCGAACACATGAGCTGAGGGCCAGCGCCAGCGAGATCGCCAGCACAGCGATGAAAACTCTCCGCAGTTTCTCCATGAGGCGAAACCTATCGCCTCACACCCCATCGGCGCAGGCATCCCAGAGTTTCTCACATTCCTCATGCCGCCCAGGATGTGAGTGCGAGAATGGCTCATGGCAAAACTGACGAAACTCGATCGCCTCCTGCGTAGAGGCGGAGCTGAACCGGCTGCAGACTGAACTCGTCGAGATGCAGGAGTGGGTGCGGACCAGCGGTTCCCGCATCGTCGTGCTCTTCGAGGGACGTGATGCCGCGGGCAAGGGCGGCGCCATCAAGCGGATCACTGAATACCTCTAATCCGCGGGTGGTGCGGTCGTCGCCCCTTCCCATCCCCACGGAGCGGCAGCGCACGCAGTGGTATTTCCAGCGCTACATCGAGCACCTGCCCGCCGCTGGGGAGATCGTGCTGTTCGACCGCTCCTGGTACAACCGCGCCGGGGTGGAGCGGGTGATGGGATACTGCACCCCGAGGAGTACATCCGGTTTCTGCGGCAATGCCCGCAGTTCGAGCAGATGCTCATCGACGACGGCATTTTGCTGCGCAAGTACTGGTTCTCGGTGTCCAACCGGGAGCAGGAGCGGTTCCGCTCCCGCCTGACCGATCCGATGCGGCGTTGGAAGCTCTCCCCACCGACCTAGACTCCATCACCCGCTGGAGGAGTACAGCCGCGCAAAGGACGAGATGTTTGTCCACACCGATGTTCCTGGCAATCGCTGGAACGTCGTCGAAGCCGAGGACAAGAAACGGGCCCGCATCAACATGATCGCCCACCTGCTGTCCACCATCCCCTACCAGCATGTGGAGCGACCGCACCTGGAGCTCCCGGAGCGTCCGGAGTCGAAGGGTATGTGCGCACAGAGCGTCGCCTGCAGAACGAGGTGCCTCGACATCACCGCGTCCTGGCCAGGACAGCGAAGTACAAGGACCCGGAGGAGGAGGGCGACTGACCGGCGGCGTCACATATCCCGCCCAGCGCGCAGCCAGTGTCGCGTGTTGTCATCTCGCCGGATATTCTTCGGCCCCAGACGCAGCACCCCACAGGCTGCTCTCACTCGACGAGCCTTCGCCACACGAGACTCGCGCAACGAATTAGGCCGGGACGGCATCACCAGGATGCAGAACCCCGGCTCAATGCCCATGGCCTTCCCGCAGTCCGACGGGCTAACGTCAGGTCAACCTCGACGAACTGCGGAACCGCGCAAAGCAGCGCAAGGAAGAAGGAACCATGGCAACCATCGCCGTCCTGGGCTCAGGCATCATGGCCACCGCCCTGGCCACTCCCCTCACCGATAACGGCCACGAGGTGCGTCTCGTCGGCACCTCACCTGGACCGCGAGATCATCGACTCGATCCAGGGCCTCCGGCATCCATCCGGGTCTCGGACTCCATGTTCCCGACAAGGTGACCGCATATCAGCTGGAGGACGCGGCGCAGGCCTTCGAGGGCGTCGACCTGGTGATGAGCGGCGTCAACTCCTTCGGCGTCGAGTGGGCAGGGCAGCAACTCGCAACCCTGCTGCGGCCGGGGATGCACGTGATCGCGCTGGCGAAGGGCATGCAGGCTGACGACGACGGCAACCTCACCATCCTGCCCCATGTCCTGATGGCGCAGCTGCCCGAGAAGCTTCGCTCCCCAGATCACGATCTCCGCCATCGCCGGCCCGTCCATCGCCGGGGAGGTCGCAGTGCACCGCCACACCAGCGTCGTGTTCACCGGCGACGACGGCGACATCCTGAGCGCTGGCGTGAACTGTTCGCCACCGACAGCTACCACGTGTGGACGAACACCGACTTCGTGGGCGTCGAGGTCTGCGCCGCCACCAAGAACCGCTATGCCTTCGGCGCCGGTTTCTCATGACAGGCCTGCTCGACGCGATGGGGAGGCCGCAGGGGATCGCTACATCAACTACAACTACGGCGCTGCCCTGTTCGGCCAGGCCTCCGTCGAGATGATCCAGTTCATGGAGCTTCTCGGCGGCAATCCCGTACACCCCATCGGCCTGCCCGGCATCGGCGACTGCTTCGTCACCTCCATGGGCGGCCGCACTGTCAAATGCGGACGACTGGTCGGCCCAGGGCTGACGTTCAGCCAGGCCCGCGCGAGATGCCCGGCGTGACCCTGGAGGCGCGGCCGCCATCGCTGTGATCGGCAGGGCCTTGGTGCGACTCACCGAACGCGGCATCGTGCCCGCCGACCGGTTCCCACTGCTGCGGCACCTCTACGAGGTGGTGGGCCTCGATCAGCCGGTGAACGTCCCTGGGACACCTTCTTCGGGCGCGACGGCTCCGGCCAGGCCTGGCCCATCCCCACCGATCCCGACGTGCAAAGGAGCCGAGGGTGAGCAGGGCAGCGCAGATTCTGAGCGCGTTGGAGTCGACGCGCGCCGCGTCGGCGGAGGAAGTCGCCGCCCTGCTCGGGGTGGGGCGACGCACCGTCCGCCGGGGAGGTGTGTCGGCGCTCCAGGAGCTGCTGGGCGCCTCTGCCTCCACTCACCCTGGCAGAGGGACGCTATCGGCTGCTGGTGGCGGACCCCGCCCCGCTATCAGGCGGTGCGCTCAAGCCTGGGTCGGGAACCTCCTTCAACGATCCCGCAACCCGCGAGGTCGTTCATCCTGTCCCGATTCATTCCGGGGCGCTCCAGCCCCATCCGCACTGAGGAGCTTGCTCAGGAGATGTCGGTGGGCCGGACAACGGTGGTGGCGGACCTCACGCGCATCCGGAACTCCGTCGGCGGCTGGGAGCTGGGCACTGAGGGGCGCCCTGCACGTCGGCCTGCGGCTCACGGGACCCGAGCCGCAGCAGCGGCTGCTGATCCTGCGCCACCACTCACCCCCAGGGCCTACGGCCACCATCAGCACCATGCGAGGGCATCAGGCAGGCGGTCTCCGACCTCATCGCCGCCGAGGGCCCTGGACGCCGTCCACCTGCCGGAGCTGACCCGCTGGGCCACCGTCGCCGTCGACCGCGCCCTCAGGGCCGCGTCCTGGGTCTCCCAGCCGCTACCAGAGCTGACGGGCACCCCCAGCCATGCTCTGGCACGACGTCTCGCGCGGACCGGGTGGCTGTCCTCGGCGTCACCCTGGAGCGCGACGACATCACCTTCCTGGCTCTGCCGGTGGCGGGGATGCGCGCCCCCAGCGACCATGACGTCGCCGCAGTCTTCGGGAACGACAGCCCCGGCATGGACGATCTGGTCGACGGGGTACTCAGGGCCATCCGGGCCGAGATGCAGATCGACCTCGGGGACCGCCCACCTCACCGAGTTCACCCGCCACCTGGCGTACATGATCAACCGGATGCGCTACCGCATCTGGGTGGACGACTCGGGGGTGGCCAGCATCGGTCACGAGTTCCCCGTCGCCCACAAGATGGCGATGGTGGCCTCCCGGGTCATCGAGGAGCAGGTGGGGCTTCCCGTCGATGAGTCGGAGCTGGGTTTCCTGGCAGCCTATTTCCAGGTGTTCCTGAGGCCGTGGACCGGAATCCGGGTCTGCCGCTGAAGGTTGCGATCGTCATCGGCACGGGCCGGGTGACGGCAGAGCTGATGCGGCTCCAGCTGGGACGGCTGCGCCTCCCGGCGACGCAGTACCAGCTGCTGCGGCCCGCCGCGGCCACCCCGTCGTCGCTGCGTGAGTTCGACCTGGTGGTCGTCACGGGGGGCGAGCCCCTGGAGTCGCCGGTGCCGGTGCTGCGGGTGAGCCGCATCCTGGACCGGCGGGCCCTGGCCCGGGAGCTGGACCGGCTGCACCTACGCATGCCCGGGCAGTCGGGAGGTGACGGCGGCATCCTGGCCAGCGCCCTCGACGAGCACCATTTCTTCGCGCTCCCCGCGGGCACGGAGTACGCGGAGGCAGTCGACTACATGACGGGTCACCTGGAGCCCGCGGCCTGGTCGCCCGGGCTTCGGGGTGCGCATCCGGGAACGCGAGCACCTGGCCCCTACAGCGATCGATCCTGGGTCGGCTTCCCACACCACTCTCCCCGACGACGCGAACGTGCTGCTGGCCGCCGGGTGATCCCCGGCAGCCCGACGAGGATGGGGTTCGCCTGATCGTGCTGCTCGAGTCCCACGGGATCCACGTCGCGGTGAGAGCGTCCTGGTTCCCGTCTACGAGGCGGTGCTGCGGCTCGGCACGCGCCGTGACCCGCTGAATCGCCTGTCCCATCTGACCACCTTTGAGCAGTTCTACTACTTCCGGCCTCCAACCCGCCTCACAGAAAGCTGAACGATGACGTTCTGGATCCTCATCATCGCCTGGGCGCCGCCTGCTGCTGCAGTCCTTCCTGTCCTTCACACAGACCCAGGCGTTCACGCGGCTGTTCGTGGCACTGCGCCGGAGGGGCGGGTGGCCATGGGCAAGATTCCGCGGCGGCGTCGCGGCCGGCTCCATCGTGATGATTTCCTGCTCGACGATGACGACCGCATCGTGGAGGGCCACCGGCTGCGGGATCACGGTCATGGCCCGCTTCAAAGCCTTCGACGACTACAACGGGCCAGTTCGTCGGCATGATCGATCCGCAGACCAGTGCACACCACGGAAAAACCGCTGGTCAGGGCGCTCTGCAATCTCCGCGACAACTACCAGGTGGTCATCGGCGGGGAACACCCGTCGAGCCGCCGACGGCGCTGTCACGCCTGGTGGAGAGGTTGCCGGGCCTGAAACCCAGAAGAAGGGAAATGTCGTCTCCGCTGGCGACCGCAGCAGCGCCGCACCGGAGGAAGGTTGTGGTGCGTCGCGCAAGAGCCAACGTGTGACCGCCCTTCTCTCCCCACGTCTTCATCTCCCGGGCGTCGCCGCCCATCTCCCAGGCCTGACAACTCCCGTCATGGCCTGACAACACCCGAAAGGAGTTGCCATGCCCAACATTCTGGATTGGATGGTCCAGGCAGCGGAGTGGTTCGTCGGGCTCTTCCAGAAGGGCGCGGAAACATTCCTGTCCTGGATGACCGGCATCGTTCCGCTCGTGCTGATGCTGCTGATCGCGATGAATGCCCTCATCGCCCTCATCGGTGAGGAACGCATCAACCGGATCGCCGCGAAGGCAGGGCAAGAATGTGATCAGCCGCTACCTGATCCCTGCCCTGGATCGGCGCATTCTTCCTGACCAACCCGGCGGCCTTCACCCTCGGCCGGTTCCTGCCCGAGGCCTACAAGCCCGGCTACTTCGCCTCCGTCGCCCAGATGGTGCACACCAACAACGGCCTGTTCCCGCACAACAACCCGGGGGAGCTGTCTGTGTGGATGGGCATCGCCCAGGGCATCATCACCCTCGGCCTGCCGACGGGGGACCTGGCGATCCGCTACCTGCTGCTCGGGGCCGTCCTGAACTTCCTCGGCGGCTGGGTCACGGACTCACCACGCAGTTCGTCGCCAAGCAGCAGGGTGTCACACTGTCGAAGGAGGTTCACGCTCATGTCTGAGTTCCGCACGATCACAGTCTCCAAGGGCGCTGGCGGCTACGGCGGGCCCCTGACCATCACCCCTCGACGGGAAACGCAGCAAGATCGTCTACATCGTCGGCGGCGGGCAGCGTCCGGAGGTGGTTGACAGGATCGCCGAGCTGACCGGGGCGGAGCCCGTCAACGGCTTCAACACCCGGGTGCCCGACGACGAGCACTTCTGCGTTGTCATCGACTGTGGCGGGTCGCTGCGCTGCGGCCTGTACCCGAAGAAGGGCATCCTGACCATCAATGTGATGCCCACCGGCAAAAACCGGCCCCTGGCCCAGCACATTCACGAGGGCATCTACGTCTCTGCGGTGGGCGTCGACCAGGTGCAGCCTGCCGACGCCGACGTTGCGACAGCCACCACCACACGGGCGAGCGGAGAGGACGCGAAGCCGTCCGGGAGTGCCGACGCACGAGGACGGCCGTCCCAAGAAGCTCACCGAGCAGATGGCGGAGAAGAAAAAGAAGACGCTGCTGGAGAAGATCGGGCCTGGCGCGGGCAAGGTCATCGCGGTGTTCTACCAGGCGGGCCGCAACGCCGTGCAGATGATGATCAACACGATCCCTGCCGTTCATGGGTTTCGTCGCCATGCTGATCGGCATCATCCAGGCCTCCGGGTTGGGGTGAGTGGTTCCTCACGGCTGCTGTCCCGCTGGCCGGGCACCGGGTGGGGTCTGATGGCGCTCGGTCTCATCTGCTCGCTGCCGTTCCTGTCCCTCTGCTGGGTCCGGGCGCGGTGATCGCCCAGATCATCGGCACCCCCCATCGGCGTCGACATCGGCAAGGCGCGTCATCCCACCGCAGCTGGCGCTGCCTGCGTTGTTCGCCATCAACACGCAGAACGCCTGCGACTTCATTCCCGTCGGCATGGGCCTCGCGGAGGCGGGAGCCCGAAACCATAGAGGTCGGCGTTCCCGCGGTGCTGTACTCCGCTTCCTCAACGGCGTGCCGCGGGTCGCCATCGCCTGGCTGGCGAGCATCGGCCTCTACCAGCAGTCCTGAAACCCCACCTGAAAGGATCGTCCCATGGGATATGCAACCAACATCATCGAGGTCGGCCCCTGACGCCAGCGACTTCCTGGAGGAGTCGATGGCCATCACCTTCGCCAGAGACGCACCTGAGGAGCTGCGCCCTATTGCTTCGTGGTCGAGGCAGCTGAGCTGCGGGCTCCCTCGCGGTCGGGCAGCCGGTGCTGATCGGCAATCAGGAGTGGACCATCACGGCCGTCGGGGATGCCGCGGAGAGGAACCTTGGCAACCTGGGTCACGTCACCCTGGTTCTTCGACGGGGCAGCCGAGCCGCGTCTGCCGGGGCGCTGCATCTGGGGGCCTCGCATGACCGTCCCGCGCTGGCGGCTGGGGCGCGGCTGGTGATCGGCGATGCCTCGATGACATCCTGCGTGACGCTCTCGCCAGGGCCACCGACACGGTGGCGGCGGCTGTCGGACGTGGGGTGCTGGGTGATTCGGGAGGGCTGATCACCTCCCGGCTCGGCCTGGGGCCATACCGGATCGTCGCCGACGAGAACACGTGGGAGGCTGCGGGCCGTGCCATCGCGGAGTCGCTGACCGTGGTGGGGGCGCGGGTCTCAGAGCCCTTGGTGTTTCCCGGCCGGCCGGTGCTGTACGCCTCCCAGGACAATGCCGACCGGATCCGCGACGAGATGGGCGACGCCATCCCCGTCGCGGTGGGGGCCGGAACCCTGAACGACCTGGTGAAGCTGGCCGCGTTCGAGCTGGGCCGCGACTATGCCTGCGTTGGAACGGCGGCATCCATGGACGGCTACACCGGGGCGGGTGCGCCCACGAGCAAGGACGGGGTGAAGATCACCCGCGCCTGCCGAGCCCCCGCGGTGATCGTCATCGACCTGATGTCGTCGCAGCAGCCCCGAAGCACCTGACGGCGTCTGGTTATGGTGATCTGGCGGCGAAAATCCTCGGCGGAGCTGACTGGATCCTGGCTGACATCACCGGCGTCGAGCCCATCGACGCGGAGGTGTGGCGGCTGGTGCAGTCTGGGGTGGGCACGGCCCTGTCCGACCCGGATGCGCTGGCTGCTGGTGACCCTGACGCCTTCCAGGGGGCTCGTGGAGGGCTGTGCTGTCGGGGCTGGCGATGCAGGCCTACGGCGGCACCCGCCCGGCCTCTGGGGCGGAGCACTATTTCAGCCACCTGTGGGAGCTGGCGGGGCTCGGGTCCGATCTCGATCCCCGCCGTCGCACGGCGCGAAGGTGGCGGTGGGGTCGCTGGCGATGTGCGCGTTCTATGAGGCGCTGCTGGCCCGGGACCCTGTCAGTTGACGTGGATGCCGTCGCGGCGCGACGCGCCCGTGGGCCGAGATCGAGGCCGACATCAGGAGTCGGTTTGATGGCGCTTTGGCTGACCATGCGGTGCGGGAGACCAAGGCCAAGTACCTGGCCGGCCCAAAGTTGGCGGAGCGGCTGCGGCCGCTGGTGACGGGCTGGGCTGAGACGACGCGGAGGCTGCAAGCTCAGCTGCCGCCGACCGCCGAGTTGGCGGATCGGCTTCGCCGCGGGGGCCCCGTCGCGTCCGGAGGACATCGGGGTCACGCGCGGCGACGTGCGGAGCTGTTCCCCCGGGCCATGTATTACCGGTCGCGGTACACGGCCCTGGATGTCGCATGGGAGCTGGGGATCTTCGACGACCTCGTCGCGGGAGGTATTCGAGCGCGTCTGGGCCTGACTGCTCGGCATCGCAGACCAGGGAGGGGCCAGCCTGAGGCTGGCCCTCCCCATGCCCGGTTGACACCCGCACACTTGGTTACTAGGGTTAGTTACTGTACTAAGTAACCAGGAGGGTAAGTGTTCGACGATGGAGCTCCCATCTTCACGCAGCTGGCCGACCGGCTGTGTACCGAGATCGTCTCGGAACTCTACTCCTGACGGCACCCAGGTGCCGTCCATCAATGAACTCGCTGTGTTCTACCGCATCAATCCGGCAACCGCGAACCGCGCAATCGCGCTGCTGGTGGATCGAGGCGTCCTGATCAAACGCCGCGGAATCGGCATGTTCGTCGCCGACGGGGCCCATCAGGCCCTCATCGCCGAGCGACGCCAAGCCCCTGGTGGACAAATACGTCCGGCTCCGTCGCCGAGGCCAGAGCCCTCGGCATCGACGGCCGTGACGTGATCGCACTCATCCAGAAAGAGGTCGAGAAATGACCGTCGCCATTCAATTCGACGGGGTGACCAGGCGCTTCGGCGCCATCACCGCCGTGGAGAACCTGAACCTCGCATTCCGCCGCAACGCCATCACCGGCCTGCTCGGCCGCAACGGCGCGGGAAAGACCGTGACCATGTCACTCATCACCGCCCAGGAGCGGCCCACCTCCGGCACCGTCCGGGTCCTGGGCCAGAACCCGCGCGAGAACGCCGCCGTGCTGGCGCAGACCTGCTTCATCCGGGATAGCCAGAGCTACCCGGCAGACTACAAGCTGGACCACATCCTCAAGCTCGGCCCGGTCTGCTACCCCGGATGGAATGCCCAGCTCGCCAACCGCGTCGCCGAGGAGCTCGCTATCCCGCGGCGACAGAAGCTGCAGAAGCTCTCCCGCGGCCAGCGGTCGGCCGTGGCGGCGCTGATCGGCCTGGCCTCCCAAGCCCCGATCACCATCTTCGATGAGCCCTACCTGGGCATGGACGCCACCGCCCGCACGCTGTTCTACGACCTGCTGCTGGCCGACTACGCTGAGCACCCCCGCACCATCATCGTCCTCGACCCACCTGATCGACGAGATGGAGAACATGTTCGAGGACATCATCCTGCTGGACCGAGGCCGCGTCACGCTGCCACGGGCACCATTGACGAGTTCCGCAGCCGCGCCATCACGCTGACGGGGCCCTGGCAGCGGATCGAGCACCTCCTCACCGGACTGACCGTGCTGCGCAGCTCACGGACTGGGGAGATGGCCACCGTCATCGTCGAGAACCGTTCCGGGCTGATGGAGTCGGCGCACGCGGCGAAGATCGCCACAGAGCCCACGAGCCTACGCGACCTCGTTGCCGCGGGTACGGCCTCGGTGCCCAGGAGGTGGCAGCATGAGACGCGCACTCGTCGTTCTGCGCATGATCCTGGCCCGTCGCATGTACGCGTGGTACTTCGTCCCTCTCTGGGCCCTCGGTCACCTGATACTCCGCCAGGTCATCTTCAAAGAAGGGGTGGGTACAACATCTGCGCTTGACTCACTCAGCTTAGCCTCAGGCTTCAACGTGTTATTTACATTCTCCACCTGCTTCCCACTGGCGATGGCGGTGGGGATCACCCGTCGCACCTATGTGATCGGCAACTTCCTCCACCACCTGCAGCAGACTGTCTACGTCATAGTTTTGCTAGCTGGGCTCATAGCCCTGGAGAGGGCCACGGCGGGCTGGTTCCTGGGCCAAACGATCTTCGATGGGGACCACGGGAGCTGGTGGGGGACATTCACCTGGCTGACTCCCCTGAAGATTCTGGTGTTCTTGGCGGTGTTCACTTCTGCGAGAGCGGTCCATATGTGGCGGGGCTTGCAGGCAATGCTCATCTACATGGTCGCACTCGGTGTCATCAGCATATCGGCGTATGTGCATGTGCATGTGGTATGGCGATGTCCTGAGACGCCCACTTCAATGACGGCTGGTTGGCGGCCTCCTCGTCGCCTCACAGTCCTTGGCCTGGCAATCACCTACCCGTCACCCGACAGATCAGCGTCCGGGACAGCTGAACGCCACCGGCCCGCCTCGGCAAGACAGCCGAGGCGGGCTCAAGCCCTTGCTCGGGAGCTTGCTCCCAGCCCCGCCTATGCTCCTTGTATGACCACACCGCCCTGCCACGCACAGCCGTGCGCCCACTGCCTCCCCCACGCCGGCGGCGAGCGGGACTGGCGGCCGGGCTGGCAGTGGTCACCGTGCTGCTTCTCATCGGGGTGATCGGCCTGTTCTGGGGGATGGGAGCCCTGCCAGCCAGAGGGAGCTGCCGTCCGTTGAGCCTCTGGAGCCAGTGCACGTGGAGCCCTTTGACCTCGCCCTGATGAAGGCGTTCCAGGCGGATTCCGCGAAGCCAGCACCCGCCACCAGGACAACATGCGGTGGCTGATCGTCACATTGGAGGCCAAGAACACCGTCGGCTTCTCCCATATCACCCCGGCTTCTCACCGAATCCGTCCTGCTCACGGCACCTGAGGTCACATCACCGGGAAAATCCTTGGAGCACGGCATTCCCGCCACGCAGGCGTTGAGATATCCGGGATGGCCTCCGCCTGGCCAGCCCCCACCCGACCTGCCGCAGAAGGTCATACTCGCCTGGCAGCAGAGCACGGCCGAGCCACCACCGGAGACCGTGACCATCACCCTGGTGCACCACTCCCTACGAAGACAGCTTTCTGTACGATTCATTCAGATGGTTTGATCCCTGAGGTTGTCGCGACGGCCACCTTGAAGGTGGAGGAGCTGAAGGAGCAGTGACCAATTTCCTGAACGCTCGGCCACGCCGCGCTGCCCCACGGCGGCCAATTGTCCCGGCACTGCTTTTGGCGCTGTTTCTGATCCTGGGCCCGTGGTGGCAGCGAAGTTGCCGACGCGGAAGCAGGTCACGACATCACCCTTCCTGCGGCACGGGAGCATCGGGGAGCCCGTCAGGCTCCGCACCGGAACCGTGACTGTCAAGAATGTGCGTGAACAACCGAGGTCGAGCACACCATGGGGAACAGCGGAGAGGTCGCGAACACGGCGGGCGTGTGGCTGGTCATCGACCTGACTTCGTGGCTGCCGGCGAACAGCAGACGCTGCTGCATCACCGCCTGCATGATCAGCAGGGCCGCATCTTCGGCGGTCCACAGGTTTTTCTCCACCAGTGCGGCCCCTCCAGCCTGGGCTCATCCTCAGCTGCCCTCTCATCCCTTGAGGTGCCCGAGGATGCCCCGCCAGGATCCGAGCTGATATTCGCCTCATCCCCGGCGAACCCTGATGATGAGGCAGTCATCAACCTGGAACTTGATGACGCCGCGGCAGAGGCCATGGCCGCCAATGCTGAACGCATCGTCCTGTCAGACCCTGCTGTGAGGGGCAGAGCATGAGCTCGGCCTGGTGGCGGCGGAACAGAGCCTGGCTGATCGCCCTGCCATTCCTGTTGGCGCTGGCGCTCCTGGCCAGCTCACAGCGGCTCATCAACTCCTATCTGCCCTGGGAACCCTATATAGCGGTGACCGTGCGCGACGGTGAGATCGATTTCCGGCAGCGGCAGCGTCTGTCGGATGGCCAGGAGTTCGAACGCCGGGTCCATGCGGCTGCTGGGCGTCACTCAGACTGAGGAGTTCGACGGGATCATCGCTCAGACGGCGCCACCCTGTGGCGGGTTGACCTGGAGTTCGAGGCAGCCCCAGACCAGCTTCTGGATCCCTGCACCATCGAGCTGGTTGCCAACAAAGTCCGTTACTCAGCGAAGGCGGGCAAAGAACTGGCCACATCATCAAACTGGCGAGCTTCCTCACAACCATCCGCTGCGTCCCCAAGACACGCCAGGCCCAAAAATCGAGGCGTTCACCACCAACGTGAAAGAGAACACACCACCGCGGGCCCCACCCAGTGGAGCAACTCCGCCGCCCTAGCCCTGCTGACGGGGGTCACGCCAGAAAGCCTCATGTTGTGGTGGAGCACTCCGAATACCTGCTGTTCCCTGCTTGACCTGTGATGCTCCCGGCACAGAGATCTCGCCGCGCTGCCCTGATGCGACCGCAGGCATTGACGCCCACCCAGGATCAGGTTCAAGGCCGCCAGCAGGAGCCCCACGGCGAGGATGAAATAAACCAGTTGCGCCCCTGATCCAGGTACGGCAGCAATGTCACATGGGTTTTGGAATCTCGCGGGCCGACGAGGACCCGAAGCAGCCACGTCGCCCCCACCTGCGCCTCGTCCCACTAGCAGGAACGAGACGCAGAACAGCACCAGGGAGGCCATCCCAGCTGTCACCACCCGCGACACCGCCGCCACGAAGTACTTCAAGGGCATCGCCACCGGCTCGACAGCCTCCAAAGCCACCTTCCGCGCACCCGCGGGCAGCGCCGTCAGTCGCCGCCCCAGCCTGGTTCCATCAAACTCGCATCGCGGCGCTGAAGGTCTGCCTCGTAGCAGGCCGCCCGATGGCCAGCCATGTCAACGGCTGCATCACCAGAGAGGCTCACGCCAGAGGACAGGACACCCAGCGCATTGAAGCAGTCCAGGAGGAAGGGTCTCGCGGGTCCAATCCAGGCGAGAAAAATACTCCCACTGCTGAGCCAGTGAGTCGAAGAACACACGGCTTCGAAGCCAGGCGGCCATCTCTTCAGCTGGGTGATAAGCCCACGCACGAGCGCCATCATCCACAGAGCCTCCAGATAGGTAGCCACGAGGGACACGGCCACCGAACGGGTGGCGAGCTCCCTCAAGACGATGAGCTTCCGCAGACCCAGGGCAGCGGCGATCAAAGCGAGGAGCCACCAGCCCTGGGCGTAGTTGAACCGTTCCGGGTTCAGATAAATCGAGTTGGACATGTCGTCGGCAACGATGTCCTGGACATACATCCGGGAATCCTGGAAAACAAGTCCTTCAGTGGTGACAGCGCGATGAACGGCAGCATCATCTGCGATACAGCCCGCAGATGCTCACGCCATCTGTCCCCTGCGCTCGGGGGAACGGGCACATGCCGGAAGGCGGGAAGCGACTCAGCACCCAACCGCAGCATCAGCAGCAGAGAACAGGGTACACAGGGGAGCCAGGGGAAGAATCAGCACCCCCAGCAGCCCATGGAACCGCGATGCCCAGACCGCGAGCCACAGGAATCCCATGCGGCCGATGGCTCCCATCAGGAACAGCCCCAGAAACTGAGGGCCAGTGCGCGGCGAGCACCCGGAGCATGTCGCCCCCAGGCGACGCCACGTTCCCAGCCAGGTTCTCACCACGAGATCATGCTACTTCGTGACGATCCGCCAGTTCTCGGTACCCGGCACCGCAACGCCACGCTCCAGCGCCCAATCGATCAGCAGCTGGCGGATCTCCACCATGTCGTTGTACAGCACCGGGGCCGTCGAGCGTCGGGGTAGTCTCCCGCGCCGCTTCGCCGGTAGTGGTTCAGGGCGACGGCGAACCTCTCGTCGTCACGGACTGGGCTGCCGTCCGGGTGGCTGAGGTTGCGGATCCGGTGGCCGACGGGGCGGGTCAGGTCGATCTCGTAGCTCACACCCCAGGCGATGTCGTACTGATAGTCCCAGACGGTCAGCCTGTCACGTTCCGCCCCCGTCATCGTGGCGGGATCAGCGCCACGCCCGGCGGCAGTTCGGCGTAGTAGCGGGCCGCATGCTCCAGGTGGGCACGCAGCTGCGCCCCGTCAGCAGGACAGCTGCCAGGGTGTTGTCGAAGACGTAGATACCGGCCAGGTCCCGGATGCTCACCGTCCCTCCGGAATGGCGGCGGTCCTGGAGGTCGGGGCGGTGAGGCTGACGACCGGCAGCCCCGCGTATTCCCCGTCGGCCAGAGCCTCGGCGACGGTGGCGGCCTGGACCTGCTGGATGAACTCGATCGCCCCCTGTTGCACGCCAGCACGACTCGGCGGTGCTGAGCTCCCGCCTGAGACGGCAACCTGCTGGTTCACGTAGGAGCGGGTCTTCTCGTGAGCCTGCGTCACCGCATCCACCACCTGCGTGAGGGGCTCCTGCCCGCGACTGGCAGCGGGATGGCGCCCTGGACGGAGACGCTCCAGCCCTCGCCGTTGGGTCTCGACATCAATCGTCGTCTCGGTGAGCCCGGCGGCGAGTGCCCTCGGCTGGGTCAGCAGCACCGACTCGCCCGGTGGATTCGCAGGTGATCCACTGCTCGGGTGCGTCACGGTGGGTGTGGCCGATGACCATCACATCAATGCCTGGAACCTGCTGGGCGATCTCCCGCGCCGGATTCTCCGAGGGAGCCTCGACGGTGGTGGCGTAGGTGGTCTGGCCGAGTCCTGCGTGGCTGAGCACCACGACGACATCAGCGCCCAGTTCCCGCACCTGCGGCACCCAGTACGCGGCAGAGGCCACCATGTCGATGATGTCGGCCTGCCCCTCCAGGTGTGCGCGATCCCAGACCATGGAGCCCGGGGTGGTGAGCCCGACGATGCCGACGATCAGCTCACGACCGTCGATCACGCGCCTGACCAGAGTGAATGGCTGGAACAGGGGTTTGCGGGAGTGCGGGTCGAGGATGTTCGCGCCAAGCAGCGGCATCTCCAGCTGCTCCTCGAAGACCTGGAGCAGGTTCAGCCCATAGTTGAACCTCGTGGTTGCCTATGTTGCAGGCGTCGTAGCCCATGGCGTTGAACGCCGCGGCCAGCGGATGCCGGACGCCGGTGTCGGTGATCGGCTCCTGCCGGGCAGAAAGTGGCCAATGGGGTGCCCTGGAGGGTGTCGCCGTTGTCGACGAGCAGGACCCGCTCCGGACCGCGCTCTGCTCTGATCCGCTGGATGATGGTGGCTGCCTGCGCCAGCCCCAGCTCCTCGCCGTCCGGGGGCTGCCAGGGCCGGTCGCGGTAGTAGTCCCAGTTGAGGGCGTTGCCGTGGACATCGGTGGTGGCCAGCGTGAGTTGCGACATCGAAGCTCCTACCTGTTGGGCGATGGCACGAGCCTAGTGGCAAAACCCCTGGTCACCTGGCATCTCAAGACGGGACGCTCAAGTTGTCACGACCCAGGCGATGCCCTCAGTCCACGACCACTCCGTTTTGGTAGGCCAGGATCACAAGCTGAGCCCTGTCTCTGACACCCAGCCGACTGAGCAGCCGGGAGATGTAACTCTTCACTGTCGCAGGCGACAGCGAAAGCTCCTCGGCTATCTCGGCATTGCTCAGACCTTTCCCCACCAACTGCAGTAGCTGTAAGTCCTTGTCTGGAAGTTCAGTGATCACCTTTGAAGGTCTGTGTCCCTGCTCGTAGTGCGACAGCACACGTGTGATGAGCTTGGGGAGACAGCATGGACTCTCCCAGGTGAACCTGCTGGATAGCGTGCATGATCTCGCCACGTGTGCTCGTCTTCAGCAGGAATCCCTGCGGCGCCAGCTTGCAGCGCCCCATGGAAGGCTGCCTCGTCCTCCAGCGAGGTGAGTGCGATGACCCGTGCCCGAAGGCCCAGGTCGACGATCCGCTGGGTCGCCTTGACGCCGTCGAGCACCGGCATGTTGAGATCCATGAGCACCACATCAGGCTCAAGGCGACGGGCGGCGGAGACCGCCGCGAGCCCATTCGCCACAGCACCGACAACCTCAATGCCAGGCATGGCGTCGACGACTCGCTGGATACGCTCACGCACCTGATCGTGATCATCCGCGATCAGAACCCGGACCTCAGCTTCACTCATGCCCCCAATCTAGCAATCCGCGCCCCAGAGCCCTCTGCCGAATCCCCCGAAGTTGATGCCAGCGTGCGCCCCTGAGCGATATGAGGTTAATTAGTTCTCGACGTCACAGACGACGGGACACCCTGGCGAAGCCCACAAGCCCCGACATCTGACCACCCCGTCAGACATCGCCAATAGCACTACATACAATAATCTTCACAGGATAGGAAAACCCATGCTGCGCAAGCTGCTCGTTGCCGTTACCGTTGCTTTCACCGTTTTTACGCTCTCCGCCTTCTCACCCCTCAGCAAACCCAGGAAGTTGCCTTCAGCACGTCGATCCACCAAGCCCATCCCACCAAGAGCATTTTGTGCTACATCATACGCAGATGTTGGTGAGAAGCGAATCTCGCCAGGATTGCCAGCAAATTGCCAAATACCCCTGTCAACCCTCTGGACGAGTGCGTGGAGGCGAGTTGCTCATCCACGCACTCTGCATACAATCCGAGTCTCAGCCCCACAGACGTCCAGCACCACTCCTGCAAAACCCAGAATCGTAATCCACGACTCCTGGCAACTCCTCCGGAAGCGGAAAGACCGCCGCAACGACACCATCACCAGCTTTGGCCACAACCTCAACGGTAGGCGAACGCCCCACCAGGGAAACTGACCACACCAGCAGGTAGCATCGACCCATGAGGCCACGGCGCACCCCCTGCGACGCAGAACTTATACGCCACCTGACACTGGAGCCCATATTGCGTATCGCAGTGTTCATAGTGACCCTGGCAGCAACTTGGGAAGGCAAGTCAGCCCTTGCGCTAACCGTGGACACCCTGATGTTGGCAGCCCTCTGTCTGCTCCCTGGCGTCCTTGGACAGCTCTCACTGTGGCAGGATGCTGCTTCATCGGTTGGGGGAACCTGGCAGCCCCAGGGATAATGGGCTTCCTCGCTGGAGGGATCTTCACATACAACTGGTTCAAAAAAATCAACGAATTGGCCGCTGGTGGGTGGCCGCCATACATCCAATGGCAGCTCTCACTCTATGGATCATCCGCTATTCATGGGACGACTTCTTTCCCAACCTGCTTCTTGCCGCCACTATCCCTCTGTTCGCCTTAGTCACGGGCACACTCAGCCCGTAGGCAGCCTCGACAACGGAGGAAGAGCCGCCAGGAGAGCGAACAGGCCCTGAGAGCAAATCGACTCCATGATGGCGAGCGAGCTCCACGATAGCGTCGCTCAGACCCAGACTCTCGTTGTCAGAACCCTGGAAGACCTTCTAGAGGACCATCAGACCTCCGAAGCTCTGACTTCCGCCCTGCTGGAAGCCCTTGACCTGTCACGGCAAGCAGCGATGGAGCTGCGCGCAGCTATGGCAGCCCTCCGCAATGTGGATCAGGACTTCGCAACCCTGGGACAGCACTCGGGCACTTCCCCTCAGAGAGCAGTGGAACCAGACACTAAGCGCCCTGGACGAAGGGGGATTCGACACCGAGGCGCACTTCGAGATCGAGGAGATCCACCTCACCCCCGATGTGGAGCATTCAGCATCCAGAATCCTGGGCGAGCTCGTCACCAATCTCATATGGCATGGCGCCCCGGGACCCTGCAGCATTTCAGTCACCCAGCAGAGTGGACACATTGTGCTGCGCACAACGAACATCATCGGCCCACCCGCACCGCCCAAGACTGGCGGGGGAGGCGCCGGCCTGCTTGGAGTCAGGGAGCGGGTCCGCCTTCTGAACGGCTCCTGCACCTTCGGCCCCAAAGGCCAACGCTGGTACGCCGAGGCACGAGTGCCAGTCACCACAGCTTCTTGAGGCAGCGCCACTGAACACAGGCGCCTCTGCACCCAATCAACTTTCGGTGTATCAGCTTTGACGATGCCTCCATCACTTCATAATGTAGTGGTCAAGCAAGAAGAACTTGACAATCCCACATCAGAAGCAAGCCTCCCCAAAGGCTATATTTCTGCTACATCAAAAATACATGTGAGCCCAGCGCGAAGGAAGCCATAAAGCCAATCCGAAAAGGCGAATCCACATACTCATGATTACGAGGCTTCAAACATGCGGGGGACTTTTAGGTAATCTCTGTTAACCAGCGGTCTATTAGGAGCACTCTTCTCATGAGCGATCTCACCCTTCCAATGTCATCTGCTCAGCAGGGCATGTACTTCGACAGCCATATGCGACAGGCCGCCGACTACCACATCACAGTTGAGTTACGCACCAGCCATCTTGACCACACACGTCTGCTGCAGGCAGTCAAAGCAATCATGGTCGAACAACCCGCGTTACGTTGCGCCATCACAACCGAAGCCACAGGACCCAGTTATCGCATTGCCGAAAGCGCAGAAGCTCCTTTCAGCCACTATGACCTCACCAATCGCGAGGAAGAGCTGGACTCGATTCTGAATTCGGCACGCAACACACCTTTCGACCTGGAGACTCCACCACTTTTCCGAATCATCAACTGCCACTTGCCTGACAGTGATCACCTCTTGATCGTATGTCATCATCTTATCGCAGATGGCCTCTCAGTGAGCGCCCTCACAGGACGCCTCCTCCACCTCGCCACTGGGACAGATGACATCTTGCCGACCCAAACCGACAACAGCTTGCAGATTTATCAAGAGAATCAGATCATCAAGCCCCCTGCCGAGGAGACCTCTCGCAGTCAGAAGTTCTGGGAGGAGAATTTATCTCGTCACGAGGACCCGCAACTTGGCCATTGGCTTCTGCAAGCAGGACATGACGACATAGGTCGGGAGACCCGTATAACCGTTCCCCTGAAACAGCAGAGGCTATCCGCCTTACAGCACGCGAGGCGGAAGTCTCTGAGTTCACCATCTATCTCGCAACCTTTGGAACCCTCCTGTCACATTACGCAGGAGAGGAGCAGGTATCCTTCGCTAGCCCCTTCACCGACCGTCCACTCCTCGATATGGACGAAAGCATCGGCTGCTTCATTCGGGCGCTGCCGGTCATGGTCGACGCCAACCGCCAGCAGAGCGTGCGGATGCTGCTGAAACGCACCCGCGCTGAAGTGCTAAGCATCTGGAAGAACCTGAGCTTCCCTCGTCACTACCATGTTGGCTGACCATTCCATCACTGGCCTGTTGGACATCACCTTCATCCACGACAGTTATCCGAGCTTCCCTGAGGGAGTCCATGTCGTAAAACACCCTGACCAAGCTCATTTTCCAGGACGTCTGACAGTCACTCTGGAACAGGTGGGCGAAACGACAGAGATCGTCGTTCGTCACAAGGACTCAGCACTGTCAGTCGAGCAAGCCACGCAGTTCGCCGAACGCATGCTCAGATTGTTGCAACAGATTCCCAACCATCTCGACGCCCCTGTATCAGAATTGATGGCCACAACCGAGGAGGAGCACCACAGCATCCTGGCAGCTTCCCAGACAACACATTATTACGACTGGGAACCCACCGATCTGGGGGCAGTTGTTCCTAGAGCGCACCACGGCAGATCCCGCCCATGAGACCTGGCTCGACCCAGACCGCAGCTACACCAATGCCTGGGCTCATGATGCGGCAGTTCTCATCCAACACCGTATTCTTGAGGCCGTCGGAACCAATGACCGTCCTGTGGCAATCCTCCTGCCTCGAAGCGCCACCCTGCTCGCTGCCGTCTGCGGGACCATTCTGGCCGGTCATCCCTATATTCCTTTGTCCGACCAAATGCCTCTGGATCGAATCCACGAGATGCTCACTGATGCAGATGCCTGCGCCATCGTGACTATATCGCCCCAGGAGTTACAACTTCCCACATCCACACAACGCATTGACCTCGACACCTACGATGATCTCAATATCTTGGCAAGCAGTCATCGGGACACGATCTGCGAATCACCTCTGCCTGTCGATCGATCCCCAGAGGATCTATTGTATATCGAGTACACATCCGGTTCGACTGGTCGACCCAAAGGCGTAGGCATCACCCATGCAAACGTCCAGAACACAGCCCTGGATCTGGAGCGTCGCTTTCCTCCTCCGTCGCGACGACGTCTTCTTGTGCAAGACCTCATTCACCTTCGATATCTTCGGCACTGAGCTTTATGGATGGCTCGTCGGTGAAGGCCGTCTAGCCATTCTACCCGCTGGCCAGGAAGGCGACCTTCCGGCGCTGCTTGACGCAGTGCATAACTATGGTGTGACCCATCTCAACACCTCTCCCACCTTGCTGCGAGTATTGCTTAAAGCCATCGATTCTACTGGCAGACAGAACGACCTGGAGAGCCTCCGACATCTCTTCTCAGGTGGGGAGGCGCTGAGCCCCGACATCATTCAACACCTTTTTCGCCTTGGGACTTGCATGCTCTCTCGAAAAACGCATATACGGCCCCACTGAAGCTGCACGATGTGGGCGACGCACACCCAAATCCATCCTGAAGACTGCGCGGGAAATGCCCCCATCGGCACTCCACTCAACGACTATCGTCTCTACGTTTTGAACCCCCAAGGTCAGCTATGCGGCACCGACCTTCCAGGCGAGCTGTGCATCGCAGGAGCAGGCGTAGGCGTTGGATATCTGAATCAGAACGAGCTCACAGCCCATCATTTTCATCGATAACCCCTTCGCTGACACCGCCGATGCCGAACACATGCATCGCATGTATCGTACCGGAGATCTCGGATTCCTACGGCCCGATGGACGTTTTTTCTTTCCTGAGGCGCATTGACCAGCAGGTGAAAGTCGCTGGAATCCGTGTTGAGCTGGGAGAGATCGAGCAGGCGCTGCTGAGCATCGACGGGATCACTGAGGCAGCTGCAATCGTAGATGACAGCACGGGAACACCACGTCTTATCGGATTTTATGTCTCCGAGTCCACACTTCCCCAAGACCAGATCAGACAGTCTCTCAGTTCCCAACTCATCACCCAGCTCATCCCGGCTGTCCTGATCCAGACCAACGGGATGCCAACATCGGCCGCTGGCAAGCTGGATCGCCATGCACCCAAGCTTTGCTGGAAAAGAAGACAAAAGATATGGATATAGCCGAGACAGCGGATGTCTCTCAGCGATTGAACGCCTTTGCCAAGCTGTGGAACGACGTGCTCGGTTCCCGAGTCAGCGATCCACACCGCACATTCTTCGAGGCAGGGGCACATCGCTCAGTCTCATGCGACTACAGATCCAGATGCAGCAGGAATTCAACATCGAGATCAGCATCACGGACCTGCTCAGCCACCCCACCATGGCCTCCCAGAGCGACCCACTGAGCTCTCTCATCGACGTTCCCACCACAACCGACAATCAGCCGATATCAGCACAGCCCACACAATCGCCAACAGATGACGTCGCTATTATCGGTATCGGTCTCCAGGTCCCAGGCGCCGAAGACATAAACAGTTTCTGGGATCTACTCATGTCAGGCCAGGAATCGATCACTTTCTATGATGACGACGAGCTGCGCGCTCTCGGCGTATCTGAGTCCCAACTCCGTGATCCCTCATACGTCAAGGCTTCAGGTTACCTTGAAGGCATCGAAACATTCGATGATCTTTTGTTCAGGGATCTCCCCTGCGGAAGTTGATAAAACTTCCCGCAGCTTCGGCTCCTGTACAAATGCTTCTGGCAGGCTCTGCGAGGATGCCGGATATGATCCGCAGAGTCTACCCGGCCGCGTCGGAGTCTTCGCCTGCAGGAAACGATGACTTTGAATGGTACCAGGGAAGCTGATTTCCCCAGAATCTTTCGGCGAAACCTACCAGAATTTTACCCTCGCCACCAACCACTTCCTCAGCACCCGGCTATCCTACCAGTTCGATCTCACCGGCCCCTCCCTGTCCGCATTGTCCGGCTGCTCCTCCTCATTGTTGACAGTACACCTGGCTGTGCAGTCACTACGTTCAGGAGAATGTGACCTGGCGGTAGCGGGTGGCGTAACAGCTGAACTACGCAATGCAGGAGGTTACCAATGGTTCGACGGGATGATGTTCTCCCGCGACGGCCACTGCAGACCATTTGACGCGCAAGCCAACGGCACAGTCTTCTCCAATGGTGGAGCGCTACTGCTTCTCAAGCCAGCAGCGGCAGCACAGCGTGATGGCGACCCGATCTACGCCATCATCAAGGGTTCCGCCAGCGGCAATGATGGACGAAAAAAGCTGTCTTACACAGCCCCCAGTGAGGAAGGGCAATATGAGACGATTTCCTCCGCATACCATGCCACGGGAATCAATCCAGCGACGGTGAGCTTCGTCGAGGCCCATGGGACAGGAACCCTGCTTGGTGATCCCATTGAGGTGGCCTCACTGACCCGAGTATTCAGCGACTCCCCTAAGGGGAGCTGCCTGCTGAGCTCTGTGAAAGGCAACATCGGTCACACAGACTCCGCAGCTGGTGCCGTCGGCCTGAGCAAGGCAGCCCTCAGCCTCAAGCACCGGATGCTACCCGGCACCGTCAATTTCCAAAACCCCAACCCCCACATAGATTTCAAAGCCACCCCATTTGAAGTCACTGCAGAAGCCAGACCCTCGAGGGCGATCTGATCCGTGCAGGCATCAATTCTTTTTGGGAGTAGGAGGCACCAACGTGCATATGATCCTCGAAGAGGCTCCAGACATCCCTCAACCCAAAGATCCGGATCACGTGCTGTTCCAGTTCTCAGGGAGTGACGTCAGAGGCCATGTCCCGCACTGCAGAGCGCTTCATCCGCCATGTGGCAGCAGATAGCTCGGTGTCTCTCGCCGACGCAGCAGTCACACTCCGTTCCCGCACCGAGCTGCCGTATCGAAGCACTCTGGTGATCGCCGCTGATGAGATCCGAGACGCTGATACCTGGATGGGCAAGCTGCATCACACAGACCGCACAGCATCCCAGAAACCACCCTCGGGTTGCGCTGCGTTCTCCGGGCAGGGAAACCAATACCACCGGATGGGTCACGGCCTGTACGCCAGCAACAGCTCAGTGGGCCAGTTGTTCAGGGATGGATGGACGACCTTATCGGCATGCCGCCAGGCAAAGATGCCCATGACTTCCACGAGGTCCTCTACGAGGGAGTTGACGACGGCCGTATCCACCGCACCGAATGGTCACAGTTCGCTTTGTTCAGCACCCAATTTGCCTTGGCGAAAGTGCTGGAGTCCTTCGGGCTAGTACCTGACATCATGGTGGGACACAGCATCGGAGAACTCACTGCTGCTGCTCTGGCAGGAGTGTGGCCCCTTGAGGAAGCCGCGATGCTGGTCCGTCAACGAGGGCCTTCTCATGCAGTCTCAGTCCCCGGCATCATGGTGGCTGCCCTCGCCCCCAGCTGCTCGGGTTGCTGAGGTCATCTCTGAGGTGCCAGACGCTTGATCTCGCTGGACAACTCACCAGAGCGGTCTGTGGTCGGCATGGCACCACGTGCTTTCGACACCGTCATGTCAGCACTGGAGAAGGCAGACATCATAGGCGCCAGACTTCACACCTCACAGGCTTTCCACACCCCGATGATGGCTGAAGCCGGCGCCGCCTTCACCGCCGCAGTTGGACAGACGTCGTCGCAGGACCCCAAGGTCCCGATCATCTCCAACCGGACCGGCCACATTGTGCAATCCGGCGAGATGACCGATCCCCGTTATTGGGGCGATCACATCACCGGTGCAGTGCGATTCACCGACAGCCTCACCACTCTGCTGGCCGATGATTACCCGCTGCTGGCGATAGAAACTGGTCCAGGGCAGAGTCTGCCACGTTCATCGCCCAAGTCACCACCAGCCAACACGATGCCAACACGGTAAGCCTCCTGCGTCACGCCGCTGCCGACATCTCAGATGAAGCCCAACTGCTGGCTGGTCTGGGAGACGTCTGGAGGGCTGGTCTACCTCTCGACTGGACCCGACACAGCACAGGTCATCGCAGGTCATTGCCTGGGTACAGCTTCGATGCTCATCCACATCCCGTCTCAAGAGAGGTCGGCTGCCATACCTGTTGTTTGTCCGAAGCCGGCCCCAGCAGCTGCTGCCCCGAGCAACAGAACACGTCTCGACGTATTCTGCGAGGCCTTCCGCAATGTGTTGGGATATGAGAACATCTCCCCAACGATGATTTCTTCGTTCTTGGTGGCGACTCCCTGAAAGCCACAGGACTGACTGCACAGCTCAAAGCCCTGTTGGGCATCGAAGCCACCGTCAGCGATGTATTCGCCGCCCCCACTCCTGCCTCCCTTGCTGCACGTCTCCCGAGGGAGCGGCAGCTGTCAGCGGAATGCTCAAAGCTCCTGAGATGGCGGATCATCCACTCAGCCCAGCTCAGGAACGCATGTACCTGGCCTGGCGCCTTGATCCATCATCAGTCACCTACAACATGTCATCCGTGACCTGGCTTGACGGGGAGACTTGATCATGACCGGGTACATACCGCCCTGATGCATCTGGCAGAGCGTCACGACTCCCTGCGCACCGTGTTCACGCTGCGGGATGGCGAAGTCCGTCAACAGGTGACGACGATCCCGCTTCCGATCTCCCCTGCGATTCACCCGCGGACGGGCAACCCCGGACACAGCCGAGACGTCGCTGGCTCAGTTCACCAACCATTCAACCTTGCGACGGGACCGCTATTCCGGATGCAGATCATGAGAGGATGACGAGGCCAGCCTGCTGTTGTTCGACCTCCATCACATCATCGGTGATGCGACCTCCGTGGAGGTCGCGACACGTGACTTCAGCAAACTGTATGACGGCGAACTCACCCCCCTGACGCACCAGTACATCGATTATGTGCATCACAACCGATCTATCTCTCAAGACGAGTCCACCACAGCCGCAGAGAGGACCCTATTGGAGGCACTGGCTAATCCGCCATCTGCAGATATGCTGCCTCTCGATCATCCGCGCGGCGAACTCGCACCCGCAGCTGCCCGCACCACATGGTCCCTTTCCCCTGATCGCACCGCACGACTCAAGGAATTCGCAGAGGCCCACCAGGCGACCCTGTCGATGGTGATGCTGGCAGCCTGGGGTGGGGTGCTAGCCCGATATACCGAGGCTGAAGATCTTGTCATTGGCGCGCCGATGACCGGCAGGACCCTAGTCGAGACCCGCGAAATGGTCGGAATGTTCGTCAACATGATGCCAATCCGCCTCAGGCCACAGGCTGATGCCAGCTTCAGCGACTACCTCGCCTCCACCCGCCAGACCATGCTGGACGCCATCGCAGCCCAAGACGTGCCATTCGACCGGATCATCGAAAAGCTCGGGGTGACTCGCACACCCGACAGGCACCCTCTGTTCGATGTGTCCTTCGATTACCACAACATTGATCACCACGAACTGCAAGTCGGCGGCTTGGTGGCCTGCCAGATCGACACCACCCCCCTCGCCGCTGGCATGGACCTCGTCATCACGGGCGCCGAGACCAGCGACGGCATTCGGTTCTTCCTGGACTACGCCGCCGATCTCTTCGCCCCCAGAGCATTGAGGCGTTGGCGCAGCACTCGATGCCTTCCTAGAGCATGCCTGTGCCACTCCCTCCACGCCCCTCGGCACCATCAGCCTGTACACCGACGCTGAACGAGACACTTGGCAGAGACGGCTCTCCGGTGCTCTCTTCACTCCCATCCACGACTTGATCGCAGACCAGGCAAAGAAGCAGCCCGATGCGATCGCCATCATCGACGGGGCAGGCGAAACCTTCACCTACGCCCAGCTCGACGCCTCCGCGAATGCGGTAGCCGCTCGCCTCATCAAGGCGGGACTACAGATCGGCGATCCTGTGGCACTCGTGACTGTTCGCGACGCATCCCTGCTGACAGCGCAGCTCGGCATCTGCAAGGCAGGCGGCTTCTATGTCCCACTGGATCCCACCCAACCTGCGGATCGCCATGCCAGCATCTTGGAGGATATCAACCCTCAGTTCGCCCTGGCACCGGCTGGGTTCCCCGGCACAGCATCAATCCCCACCGTTATTGACCTGGCCACATGCCTTCATGATGAGGGTTATAGATTTCACTGGACCTCAAATGACCGCCGATAACATCGTCTATGCGGTCTACACCTCCGGATCAACTGGGCGCCCCAAGGGAATCCCGGTGAAACATCGCGGGTTGTCAAACCTTTTCCAGGACCATCTGCGACGCAATATCTTCACACCGGGGAATGTCATCATCAGCCTGGCCGACCCCACCTTCGACATCTTCGCCTTTGAGAGCCTGATCCCCTGGCATCCGGCGCCACCGTCCACATCTGCCCCTCCGGGGACCATAAGGACGCCTTTGCCATCGCCAGCAGGATTGGCGCATACGGCGTGACACACATCCAGGTTCCGGTCTCAAAGATGACAGCTTTGTGCGGCAACCGCCGGTTCCATGAACAGCTCCCCAGCTCCGAGTCATCGTGTGTGGCGGCGAGCACTTCTCCGAGAATCTTCTAGCGCTCCTCCATGCCAGCACCAACGCACGGGTATTCAACATGTACGGACCGACGGAGACCACCGTCACGACGACCGTGAAGGAGCTCACCCCCGGTGAGGATGTCACGATCGGCGCTCCCATCTTCGGGTCCAGTGTCCTGGTGGTCGGCGAGTCCGGCATGGCGCAGCCCATCGGCGCCCCTGGCGAGCTGTGCGTGGCTGGTCAGGGCCTGGCGGCCGGTTACATCAACCGACCGGAGGAAACCCATCATGCCTTCACCACCATCGCGGAGCTCCCCGGAGTTCCTGTGTATCGCACCGGTGACATCGGCGTCATGCGTCCCGACGGAGAGATCCTCCTGAAGGGTCGCATCGACCACCAGGTCAAGATCAACGGAAACCGGATCGAACTGGGTGAGATCGAGCAGACTGCCATGCGTGCCGACGGCATCAGCTATGCGGTTGCCTTGATCGAAGACGGCGACATCGTGTGCTATTTCACCGCAGACGACTCCGCAATCAACCCCGCAGCCGCCATCACGGCTGCCATCAATGCCTCGCTTCCCCGCTACATGATTCCCCAACGCCTACACAAAGTATCAGACATGCCTCGCCTCCCCAATAACAAGATTGATCGCGCTGCGCTCATCGCTTTGCGTAATCAAACACTCCCTGAGAGCACCGAGCACATTGCCTCGCCACATACCCATATCCTGGACGTCATTCTCGGAATCTGGACGAAAATCCTTGGACGTCAGGTCTCTGCCGACGACAACTTCTTTGACGTCGGGGCACCTCTTTCAAGCTGATGCTCGTCAACAATGACCTCAGCGACCAACTAGGCCGGGACATCCCATTAGTGCATCTCTTTGAGCACCCGACCCCAGCCTCTCTCGCAGCAGCACTCGGCGATTCCCCAGCCCCCACAGCGGCTACGTCTGGTGACATGATCTCCTGGAGAGCCTTGGAGGATTTTCCGATTGGGAAGCCAAGGAACAGGGAGAAGGAGGCCGAGGCCACAACCGACCGCCGTATCGCAGTCATCGGCATCGCCGGCACCTTCCCAGGAGCCCATTCTGTCGCTGAGCACTGGAACAATCGGGCAGATGGCGTCGTCAGCATCAGCCGGTTCACCCGCGAGAGCTGCTGGCCTCCGGAGTCGATAAGACCACAATCGACGACCCAAACTACGTTCCCGCTCGGGGCCATATACCCGCTGACACCTTCGACTCGGAGTTCTTCCTCTACTCCCGGCATGAGGCGGAGACCATGGATCCACAGTTGCGGCTGCTCCACGAGACCTCATGGCATGCGCTGGAAGACGCAGGTTACGCTCCCGGCACGCATCATGACGACGTCGCTTTGTTCGTCGGAAGTGGAACCAATTTCGCCTGGCTGATGGGCCTGCTGCATCAGAAACCCCGACCCCATGGCCTCCTTTGAGGCCATGACCGTCAACGAAAAAGACTTTTTGGCCACGAAAGTTGCCTACAAACTGAACCTGACCGGACCCTGCCGTAACGGTGCAGACCGCCTGCTCGACTTCCCTGGTGGCCGTTCATGCGAGGCAGTGGCATGCCTGAGGCGCGGAGAAGCAGACATGGCGTTGGCAGGTGGCGTTGCCCTCAATTTCCCCGCGCTGAAGGCTACATCTGGCACGATGGCATGATTTTCAGCCCCGATGGCGTCTGCCGTCCGTTCCTCGGATGACGCATCCGGCACAGTCGGCGGGCAGGGCTGCGGCCTAGTGGTGCTCAAGCCTCCGACAAGGCACTCCTCGACGGCGACCACATCTATGCCGTCGTTGCAGGCACAGCCATCAACAACGACGGCGACGCCAAAGTCGGATACACCGCGCCCGGTGTTCAGGGGCAGGAGCGGGTCATCCGCAGCGCCCTGGCAGATGCTGCCGTGAGCGCTGATGACATCGGCTATGTCGAAAACCCACGGTACTGGCACAGTGCTGGGAGACCCCATTGAGTACGCCGCACTCTCACAGGGTCTACGGCCATGAAAACCCATGCGCGCTTGGAGCCGTCAAGGCGAACATCGGACACCTTGACGCAGCAGCGGGCATCGCGGGATTCCTGGGCGCAGTCGGTGTACTGCACCGGCAGGAGATTCCCCTGGCAGCCAATTTCACTCACCTCAACGAGGCAATCGAGCCTTCCGGTCGCTTGTACATTCCGACCAGCGTCACCTCCGCTGCAGGAGTTCGTAAGGCTGCCGTCAGCTCATTCGGCATCGGTGGCACCAACGCCCATGTGATCTTGGAACAGGCACCTGCGAGGACTGAGCCATCTGATGAGGGCGCAACAGTGACGCTCAGCATCTCGGCTTGCACACGTGAGGCGCTGAGCCAGATGCAGCGCACCATCGAATCCGCTGTTGAAGATGGGCTCTCCCTACGAGACGCCGCCTTCACATTGGCCATGGGCCGAGCCGAGTTCGATCACCGAGCAGCAGCCGTCACCACACATGGTTCCCCACTGACATGGGTTGAGGCCGACTCTGCTACCCTGCTTGGGAACGCCTCAGACCGAGTCTCTTTAACATTTCCTGGCGTGCATGGCAACGATGACGTGCTCAGCTCCGCCTATCTGACCGAACTTGAGCAGCTGCTCGCCCAATTCGACGAGAACGCTCGTAGCGCACTCCGCGCCTCAATGCACACGTCCAGCACCGATCAAGCCGTCCATCGCATTGCCCAGTTCCTGCTGAGGGCAGCGCTGCTCACTACTGTGAGTCCTGATTGCCCTCACAGCATGCCCTGGTGAGGATCGGCTGCTGAGGATCGCCATCGCTCATGTGAGCGGCCGGATCAGCATGGTTGAGGCACTTGCGCAGCTTCGAACGGGCGACGTCACCGCACCTGCTCTAAGTATCCCGGTGAACGCAACAGAGCTGAGTGGCCCCATCACAGGAGAGTATCTCCGCAATCTCATGGCATCGGCCTGGGTCCACGGAGCCACCGTCGACCGTTCCCTGTTCCACGTCGGGGGGCGCCGGACGCCCTTGCCTGGATACGCATTTGCCAAACAGCATCTCACCAGCGACGTGCGTCTCGATCAGCTCAGCAGCTCGACTCCTCTCATCCTGCGCCCAAGGCGACAGATGACCAGTCCGGCGCCGAGGAAATCCTCAAAGAGCTCTGGGCTGAGGTCATCGGAGTCACCCCAGAGGATAACGATGACTTCCTGACCAGCGGAGGTGATTCTCTCACCGCCATCCGACTGTGCACGCTGATCCAGGAACGCATGGGGAAGACCCTGATCTGTCAGGACATCTTTGCGATGTCCCAGTTCAAGAGACTCCGAGATCGGCTGGCAGACGCCCTCTCCCTCATCGGCAAAACTATCTGATTGCCCTGTGGAGACAGCACTGTCTGGCACATTCCCAGCTTCAGCGGCCCAACGCCGGATATATGCGGTCTGCGCCATCCAGGGCAACACCACCGCGTACAACCTGGCGATCAACTACAAGATCACCGGAGAGTTCGATATCACCCAGCTCCGCCGGGCCTGCGCAACGCTGGTGGGCCCGCCATGACCAACTTCGCACCTCCTTCCACCTGGACGGCGCAGACCTGATCCAGCACGTGCACAAAGAGGTACCGGATGTCGTATCCCAGGTTCTGGTCTCACCACAGGAGGCCGCCGTGAGACTGGCCGCAGAGCCAAGGCCATCTCGATCTCTCACAGGCTCCTCTGTTCCGGGTCGAGGTCCTGACAGTCTCCGACACTGAGCACTATCTGCAACTGGATCTGCACCACATCGTGGGGGACCAGGCTTCACTGGCTGTCCTGACTCAGGATCTCATCAACGCCTGGGCAGACCATGACCTCGGCGTAGCGCCCATGCCCTATCCCACATGTATGGCCAAGATTGCCGAGCTGGAGGCGTCTGGAGCCTTGGCCAGGGACGTGGCCTTTTTCACAACAATGCTTGGCGATGCCCCGGCGCGCCTGGAGCTGCCCTACGATCACACCCAGCCTGAAGAGCCGACCTTCGTCGGTGATCGGATCACTCTGGAATCTCCGGTGACAAAGGAAACTCTGATTCGGCTCGCCTCAAGCTGCAAAGCCACACCTTATTCAGTATTCCTAACCGCCATCGGTCGAGTTCTGAACCTCTTCAGCGGCCAGTCCCAGTTCCTGATCGGCACTGCCGTGTCCGGACGGACAATACCCGGAGCCGAAGGCACAGTCGGGATGTTCGTCAACACCCCTGCCACTGGACATCGATGTCAGCTCCGATCAGAGCGTCCGCCAAGCAGTCACGAACACTCATGATCACATCGTTGAGGTCCTCTCCCACCAGAATGCCCCCTTCGAGGATGTGCTCACCGCCAGCGGAATACCTGCGTCCGGGAGCGCGCATCCGCTATTCGATGTGTTGATCAGCTTCGTCACCGTCGGAACCGAGGAACTGAAGATCGATGGTCTGACGCTGGAGGCGCTACCCCCGGCAAGCTTCGCAGCCGTTACCCCCGTCATTCAGCATCGCAGAGCAGAACGGCCAGTACAGCATCGACCTCGACTACCAGACCGAGCTGTTCGACTCCACCACGATCGTCACCATGGCACGACTTCTCGAGCAGCTTCTTATCGAGTTCCCCAAGGACGCAGATCGTCAACTGGCGCTTGTACCTCTGGGAATCAGGTGAGGAGCGCGATCGGCGACGTGATGTCCTGACAGCTGAGGCTCTCCCATCACCACTGCGTTGGATGTGCCGTTACGTGAGGCATTCGCTCGCTATGCAGATCTCCCGGCATTGCGCTGGGAGGGTGAGCAGTGGAGCTACGGGGAGGTCGATCAGATCACAAGGTCTCTGGCGGGTGGCCTGCAAGAAGCCGGAATCAAGCCAGGAGACGTGGTGGGCACCATCATTGAGCGCGGACCCTGGCAGGTGTGGTCGAGGATTGCTCTGGCGATCTGCGGCGCCGTTGAGCTGCCGTTCGACCCCAAGACACCGGACAAACGCATCATGCAGACCTTGTCAGATGCTCAAGCCTCAGTGGTGCTGTGCAGCAACCCACAGGAACAGCGGCTGCCAGACGGGGTGTCTGCTCTCCAGCCCGCAGATCTGTCCGGTGCTTACGAGCCGCCGCAGGGCCTAACGCCTGAAAGCCAACTCATCATGCTCTACACCTCTGGCACGACAGGCCGTCCCAAAGGAATCCTGGTCACGCACGGTGGGACTTTGAGCACCTGCATCGACACTGACTATGTTCATTACCAGCCGGGGGACCGTGTTCTCCATCTGACTGGATACACCTTCGATCCGTCAATGTTCGACGTCTATGGGGCGCTCCTCTCGGGAGCAACGATTGTCATGGGAAGTCATGCCCACAACATGGACCCCTACCTGTTGGCGGATTTGATCCGCACTGAAAAAAAGTGAATAAAGGCGTGCTCATCACGGCGGTATTCCATCTCCTCATGGCCGAGAACCCAGAAGCGGTGGCAGGCATGTCAGCCCTTGTGGTCGCTGGTGAGGCGATGCAGCCGTGGGCAGCGGCACGCGCCTACGAGGTGTTCGGTCCAGGTCGGCTTTTTCAACCCTATACGGCCCCCACCGAAGCATCGATCTTCAGCACCCTGCTTCCGGGTTGACGAGTATCCTGATTTCCGCCGCATGCCCATCGGCTTCCCCACCAACAACCGCGAGTTGTTCGTCATCAATCCCGATGGCATGGACATGCCTAGGGGGCGTCCCAGGCGAGCTGTGCGTCGCAGGTCCTGGGCTGGCTTTGGGGTACCACAAGCGCCCCGAGCTGACCGCCGAGAAATTCCCGGAGAATCTCGGTAACCTCGGCAAGCGTGTTTACCGGACTGGTGACCGAGTGGTTCCTCGACGAGAAATACAGGCTGGTATTCCTGGACAGGGTGGACCGACAAGTCAAGCATGCGGGTCACCGGATCGAGCTATCCGAGATAGAAATCGTTGCCCAAAAACACGCCGAGGTCACCGATGCCATAGTCATACACACCGTCTCTGAGCACAACGTCAGCCAGTTACTGGGATTCTACATTGGCGAGGCAGAGCCGAACGATCTGCGCTCTCATCTGAATGAGACACTTCCTGCCCACATGGTGCCGCAGCAGCTGGTAAAGGTCGCCAAGTTTCCGCTGAACGTCAACGGCAAGGTAGACCGGAAGAAACTTCTCGCAGAACTTGAAGCCTCCGCAAAGCTTGAGGCACCCACCGAGCAGACAGCACCGGCAGGAGTTGCCTCCCCAGAGATCCTGGCTGCCGCTCGAGAAGTCCTCGCGCACCCGGCGTTGTCTCCCAGCACCGACTTCTTCACCTCCGGCGTGCAGTCAATCCAGGCCATAGCCCTGGCCCGCCGACTTCGAGAGCTGGGCTTCACCTGCCAGGTCAGCGACATCTACCGTTATCCGACGGTGGCGCAGCTCACGCAGGTCCTGACAGCCACAGCATCTTCCTCTCCAGCTACCACCACATCAACCCACGCCGAACGCACGTTGGACAAGTCCGCTCTGGACCGCCTGACCGCCAATATCGTGGCTGACTCTGTCGACCTAGCGGGAGGCATTCTCCTGTGAGGCTCCGGAGTACCAGTTTGACGCAAGTGGTCTGGCCCACCCTGCACGCCTCAGGCAGGGGCCGCAATCGGCGGTTTCATCCATAGGCTCTCTGGCATTGACACAACCACGCTCTGCGAGGCAGTGTCCGGGATGGTCTTCGATCACGAGGTGTTGAGGGCACGCTCCAGCACATCTGGTTTCGATGTGGTATCTGCCGAGGCACTCGCTGAATTACCTGTGCTGCTGCGAACACACGATCTGCGTTGGATGTCCGCACATCAGCTCACCGACCTGACCAATGCGCTCGCTCACGGATTGGCAGCCTCGCCCTTCGACAGGGGACTTCTGTGGAGATGCGCCATCATCATGGAGTCTGACACGTCAGCCCGCTTGGTGTGGATCTTCCACCACAGCATCTTCGATGGCTTCAGCGCACAAATACTCCGCGATGAGTTACAAAGCCGTATCCATGGAAGCAGCTCGCCCACAGCGCAACGCTACAGCTCTTTCCTGAGCGGTCTCACCGAAGATCAGGATTGGAAAGACGAGATCAAGCAATTTGACTACTCCCGGTGGCTGTCTTCGAACGAGGCTGTGAAACGTGCCCTCCGCAACAGCCCTGATCTACCTTCCCACTCAGTCATGCCCTCAACGGTCAGAACCCCCTTGAGCTCGGACTGCACTCAGTTCACTCACAACTGTCAGAGGTCAGCAGCGAGTCCGCAGTTGCGGTGGGCATCGTCTCCGACTGTCGCCAATGGCGGGGCAAGGACTACTCCAGCTGCCTCGGTGAGTTCCTCGACGCAGTGCCAGTCATGCTGAATGGCAATGACGACCAACCAACCGTCACACAGCGACTGGCCACTGCAAGAGACCGAGGGCTGCATTACCTCCACGCGCTATCTTCTGAAGACAGCCAGCAAATCCCGATCGTTGAGAGGTTGCGTTCTGCCTATCACAGTGACGATGGAAAGCTCGGTTTCACTCTGGTGAACTTTCAGGGATACATCAGCCCAACCGATCGGCCTTCAGAGGATCTTCCCGACCCGCCATGGCTGATACTCAGGTCAATCTCTGGTATGACGATGAAGCGGTGCACGTGCAATGGCTCACCGACCAGTCTGAGCTGACTGCGAGGACCATCTCATGAATGACAAGCCAACGGTCTGCATCACAGGTTTGGCCCTCCGCCTCCCAGGAGCGAACACACAGGACGAGTTCTGGGCCCTACTGGTCAATGGGATCGACAGGACAGCTCCCGTCAGCAAGCACCGTCGTGATTTAGTCGGCGCCAAGGAGTGGACGGATACCATTGGGGAGCTCGACGACATTGAGAGGTTCGACGCGGACTTCTTTGGGATCGAGTCTGAAGAGGCTCGCTTCATGGACCCACAGCAACGGATACTGATGGAGCTGGCCCATGATGCCGTCTGCGACGCAGGGCTCATCGAACCCCATCGCTCTGAGAATCGTCGCTATGCGGTCTACATGGCACTGGCCACCAACGCCTACTACCCGTTGGTCTGTCAGCACCTGGCCCAGCACGGACCGGACAGCGTCCATCCGCGGACAATCATGAACAGCATCAACAGCGCAATCGCCGCTCGGGTCTCCCACCAACACAATTTCACGGGTCCCGTCGCCTCCATCGACACCGCCTGCTCATCATTTCTGACCGCCATGACGCAGGCCATTGATGCGATCACTTATGCCGGCTGCGATGGGGCAATCGTCGGAGGAGCCAATATCCTTAGCTCCGTCTTCTCAACCATGCTGTGCGATCAGGGCGGAATAACGACGCCCAGCGGCGTCACCCGGGTTTTCGACGCGCAGGCCGACGGTACCCTGATCGGTGAGGGCGCTGTGGTGGTAGTGCTTGAGCGCGACGATATCGCCCGCCGCAAGAACCGTCACATCTACGGTCGCATTCTGGCCCATGCCATCAACAACGACGGTTCCTCCCTCAACATCATGGCTCCCAACCCCCGAGGCCAAGCCCGCGTCATTCGCGACTGCTATGCCTCGGGCATCGACCACACACAGATTGGCTACATCGAGACGCACGGCACCGGAACCCGGATCGGCGACCCGATCGAGATCAACGCCCTAGGCCAGGTCTACGGGCTGCAGGACTTCGGAAACCGCAAGGTCGGCATCGGCTCCGTGAAGTCGAACTTCGGCCATCTTCTGGCAGCCGCAGGAGGCGCCGGGCTGGCAAAGCTGCTCCTCAGCCTCAAACACGGCCAGATGGCCCCGAACCTGCACCTGCAAACCCTCAATCCGCTCCTCCAGTTGGAGGAGACACCCTTCCAGGTGGTGACTGAGCCACAGCCGTGGGAACGAACAGCCGATCAGCCCCGTGTCGGCGCCATCACCTCGCTGGGCCTCGGAGGCACCAACGTACACATGGTGGTGGCAGAAGGCGACCCTGAGCGCACAGGAACCGCTCTGGCTACTCCTGTGCTGTGCCTCTCCGCCTCATCACCAGCAGCTCTCAACACACGGATCACCGAGGCACGCCGCCGTCTCACCTCTGGCGCCGATCCGTACAACCTAGCCATGACCCTCAGCCGGTTCCAACCAGCCCTTGACTGGCGAGCAGTTCTGCATTGGGACCTCGATCATCCCTGAGAGCTGCACGGTCACCACAGCCCATCCTACGACCCCCATCAGAAGGCTGCTGCTCCGACCAACTCCAGCGACCCTGGAGCGGGAATCACTCTTCCGCACGATGTTTGTCGGTCAGGTGCTCGTCACCGACTCCGCCCCCGCGAATCCGATCTCACGGTCACAACCGGATCGCGGGACGAGGACAATGCCCTTCAGCTGGACGCAACTACACCGGATTTAGAGGTCGCAGCCCTCCTATTCCTGAAGGGTTGCCTCCTCAACTGGGAGGTTCTCTTCCCAGACGAGACCGGATCACTTCTTACCCTCAACCCCTATCCATTCACGCACACCCCCACTGGGTCACTTCACTCACCTAGGAGAAGAACATGACAAAAGAGTACGTCACGAAAATGCTGACCGAAGAGATCGCAACCGAACTCAACACCACTCCAGACGAGATTGACGAGCACACCAGTTTCATGCGAATGAGAATTTCTTCCATCCAGGCGCTGAAAAATCATCAATCGTCTCCGTAAAACGCTGTCCATCAAAGTCAACCCCGTAGCCCTCTTCCAGTTCGACACCATCGACGAGATCAGCAGCTGCCTGGCCGAAGAATACGCCACACTTCTGTAATCAACCATCCATTCACCAACCTCACGGCCTTGCACGGGATGTAGCCAGCAAGAGTCAACAACCACATTCACCAGCACATCAAAATAACTATCAACATCCTCTGATTCAGGAAGAACAATGTTTAGATCAAAGCAACAGCGGGCCGGGCGTCCCTATATCGCCCACATGGCCACCTTCCTCGCACTCACCGTCGGATCCGTCTGGGCACTGACCCTGTTCTATCTGGCCAACTACGAATTTGCCGTGATGACACTCGGAACGTTGTCACTGACCAATCCAGTCGTAGTAGTCATCCTCAATTCTCCAGCTATCGCGACCGTCGTAATACTACTGTCGTATGATGGCCCCGAGGCCTGCTGAACTTCTTTCTAACACTCATCCCCCGGCGACGCGACCTCCTGTGGCTTCCAGCGCTAGCCGCAGCCATGCTCGTATATGTTCGCCGTCCATTTCGCCTGTATGGCCGCAGGTATTCCCGTGCCTCCAGAACCGATGTCCCCATCTGAGATGTTCTCGTCATTCCTTGGCTTTATTCTTCGGCGAGGCCGGCATGCTGGCCATCGCTATGGGATGGTTTGGCTTCTTTCTTCCCGCCATGCATCGCCTCACCAAAAGCCACTTATGGTCCGGAGTCGCAACCGGATTGGGAATCGGACTCTTCGCAGCTCCAGGAAACCTGTTCTCATCATTCGATCTGGCCACCGCCTGGCCGCTATACACCTGCAGCTCATCATCCTCAGCATCGCCATGAGTCATCTACTCACTCGCATGAAGGGAAATGTTCTTTTCTTCCTCGTCCCGTTCTGGGTATCAGCCTCCGGAAGCATGTGGCGTATGTATTATTTCACCGCCTCTACCCAGCTCATTCAGATCGCTCTATTCACGCCGATGGTCGTCATCTTGTGCACCGTATTGAGCAGGCAGGATCGCAAGGCTTCACGGGAACCACATTCATTCCCCGAATACTTGGAAAATACCTACACAACCCAGACAGGTGCTGTCATCTCAGGAAAAGGGGATCGCAGCTTGGATTCACACGTCGCCCCTGCCCCAAAGATCACCCTTGACACAGTTCTTGATGGAGTATCATGAGAGCAACACTTTCTGGAATCTACGCCCTTCCACCACAGGCCGTCAACTCATCATGTTCCCTTCCTTGGCGGCTTCGGCTCCTCCCTACAACCAGCTGATTTCCGACCTGGAAGGTGACTGGGATATTTGGACCGCGAACCCACCCGGACATGGGCTATGCCTATTGCCTCCGGCGAAGAACCTGAACAGCCTACTGAACCACTACCTAGGGAAAACTGGCAAAGATTCTTAAACCCGATGCGGTGGTCTTCGGTCACAGCATGGGAAGCATCGTGGCTCTACAATGTGCTGGTCGCCATGTCACAACATCCCAGGTTCTTCTATCGGATGCCGTCGCATCTGGTTCTATCAGGCTCATGCGCACCTCACCATCTACCCGTCACAGGGTATGCAGAACTTCCAGAAGCCGACCTTCTTCTCCACCTCTGCTCCTTCGGCGCCATTCCCGAAGAGGTAGTCAAGGACAAGTCCATCATGAGCATGCTCATCCCCTCCTTCCGCGCCGATTACAAGGTGCTAGAACAGGCCAAACAAAGACCACCCATGAAACTCAGGGTTCACACCAGCCTGGTTTTTCGGCAGTCAGGGACCCCCAAATCCCCGAGGGCACACCCACCGCCTGGCAGGAATATTTCACCTTTCCCGTCAGAACCCATGTACTGACGGACGAAGAACACATGTTCATCCTCCACAACACTGAAGCCCTGAACCAGATTATCAACGCACTCTGAGTTCTCCGTCGACCGAAAGCAAGGATATGAGTCAACAGGACCAGTCCCTCAAGACATTAGATCTTCCCACCACAGAAACCGCCCTCTCCTCACCCATCTCTGAGAAAAAGGCAACCCAGAATTTCCGTAGTTTCATGTTGATCTGGGGTGCTCAGATGGTGGCTCGCATCGGCAACGGGCTCACCGCCTTCGGACTCGGAGTCTACGTCTACCAGCAGTCTGGTCTCAGCACTTCCGTTGCCCTCGTCACTCTGGCTGCTTTCCTGCCATCTCTCGTGTTAGCTCCCCTGGGAGGGGTGCTCGCTGATCGGTTTGACCGGCGCCTTCTGATGATCTTGGGGGACTCGTTCTCTGCCATCGGTCTCTTGGCCCTGATCATCGCGTTCCACACAGGGGTCGCCTCCATCCCGGTAATCTGCCTGTGCGTCGCGTTCAGCTCCATCTTCAGCTCCGTCATGGACCCCGCTTACCGGGCAACTGTCACGGATCTGCTGACTCCTGAACAGTACGCCAGGGCAGGGGGAAATGGTTCAGCTCGCCTCAGCCTCTCAATACCTGCTCTCTCCCGCCATTGCAGGATTCCTCATGGTCGCCTTCGGGATTACGACCGTACTGATAATTGATATCGCCACGATGGTTGTGACGACCTCATGCATGTTGCTGGTGTGGCGCACCACAAAGACAGCCCGCCCCAAGGTGAAGAACACCTTCTGGGCTGACTTCCGCGAAGGGCTGGCCTTTCTCCGCCATACTCCAGGCATCACTGTGCTGATGTTGCTGATCACCCTGGTCACATTCTGCATGGGGTTTCTGCAGACCCTGCTGACCCCCATGGTGCTTGAACTCGCCGACGAGTCAACGCTCGGAGTGGTCCGCTCAGGCGCTGCGATCGGCATGGTGGTCGCCAGCTTGGTCATCGGGATCTTCAACATGAAGAACGCCTACCTGACCTATATCGCACGGTGTCTCGCAGTGGGCGGCATCCTGGTCTTCCTGATGGGAACCACAACGAGTGTCATCGCCATCGGGATCCTCGCCTTCGTCTTCTTCACAACCCTTCCCCTCAACACGAGCATCGAGGTCATAGCCCGGTCATCAATTCCGAATGAGACCCAGGGCAAGGTCTGAGGGACTCATGGGACTGATCTCCCAGCTGGGGTACGTCGTTGCGTACGCGGTCTCTGGGCCGCTTGCAGACAAAATCTTCAACCCCATGCTGCGACCCGGTGGTGCATGGGCTGACTCCCTCGGACAGCTCATCGGCGTGGGGAATCCGCGGCATCGGCCTTCTCTTCATGCTCGTCGGAGTCTGCCTCGCATTGATGGCAGTCATCATCCCTCACGTCCGGAGTGTCTGTGCACTCCAGAACAACCTGCCACAGACCATGGAGGAGGTTGCCTGAGATGTGGATTCTCATCTTCATCGGGATCGGTGCCGTCACAGGCATCATCCAGCTGGCACTGGCCGGATTTCCATCTGAGACCGCAACCATCATGCACACACTGCTGCTGCATCAGTTCGTGGTGACGCATGGGCTGCTGGCCCTCGTCGGGTTCTTCATCAATGTCATCACTCCCGAAAAAGACAGCAGCCAGCCTGGGCTGGGCCAGCAGCCCTTATCAGATCAAGTACGGGTTTCAGCAGCTGGGCCTGGGCATCATGGGCGTGCTTGCCATCTGGTTCCAGGGCAACTTCTGGGTCGCGGCACTGGTCACCCTCTACATCTACGGCCTGAGCGGTCTGTGCACCCACACCCAGGAGGTACTTCGGAAACGTCGAGAGAAGAGCGTCACAGATTGGGTGGAGATCGGCAACATAGTCCTTGACGTGATCTACCACGCTGTCCTGACGTGGATGTCACTGATGATCCCAGGAGTCTGGAGTTTGCAATGAAAGAACGTCTATACCTGCGCTACTCTCGCAACGATCTCAAGCGAAACTGGGGATCAACCTGGCCCTCATGGCCATACTGGTCTTGAGCGCCTTCCTCATGGCTACTGGCTGCATGGTGATGGAGCGCCTCGTTGGCGGCATCAACCAGCTCTTCGAGGAGGCCAAGCCCCCACACTTCCTGCAGATGCATACGGGAAGCTACGACAGACAGGCCCTTGAGGACTTCGCCTCTGAGCACCCAGAGATCGATTCATGGCTGATTGAGGACCACCTCAGCTTCAACTCGGCTTCCTGACCTGGAGTCGACCTGGCACTGATGCCTCTGGCAGCCTGTCTGACAGTCTCATGGACAACCTCTTCATCACTCAGAATGAGGCCTTCGACCACCTGCTGGATGACTCCGGCAGCATCGTCCGGCCAAAGACGGGCGAAGTCTACGTTCCTGTTGCCTATCAAGACAAGTTCTCGCTCCACATCGGAGACATCCTCAACGTCCAGACGAACACGGGAACACAAGAGTTCAAGATCATCGGTTTTTGTGAAGGACTCCCCAGATGGCGTCCTCCCTGTCTGCGGCCACCCGTTTCGTCATCTCCTCTGAGGACCTGACCCAACTACGTGAAGGGCTGGCGGCGGGAACAGCGAGATCATCGTCGAGTACCGTCTAAAAGATCCCTCCCGCACAGGAGCTTTCCAGACCGCCTACGAGGCGAATGACTCCATGCCTCGTAACGGCCAAGCCGTCACCTTCGACATCATCTTGCTGATCAACGCTTTCAGCGACGGACTGGTTGCAGTAGCACTCGTCTTCGCCAGCCTCCTGCTCATTGTGATCGCCCTCATCAACCCTACGCTTCATCATTCGAGGAACAATAGAAGATGAGGTTCGCGAAATCGGCGTGATGCGGGCCATCGGACTCCCAACACGAGCCATCACTGGGCCATACCTCGGCAAATACAGCCTGATGACACTGGCCGCATGCATTATCGGCGGGTGCTGGGAATCTTCGCCACAAACCCTGCTGACAACAAGCATCGTGAAGAACTACTCGACTCCCCACCCAGCATTGCGACGGTCATCGCACCGGTGGCCGCATTACTCCCTAGTATATTTGCTGGTGATGACAATCTGCTACAGCATCCTGCGAGGCGTCAGGAAAGTCGAAGTGATCAACGCCCTCGTGCATGGCAGCACTCTGAATGAAAGGCAGACAGCTCGCAAGACAGCCCGTCAGGCTCGTCGCGCACGCCGCACGAATCTGAGTAGAAGCCGTCTCGGTCTCAACCAACGCCTGGCACTGCTTGATCTGCGCTCAGATCTACATCAGTGGATCCTCATCCCACTCGTCTTCTTGCTGTCGTCAATGTTGCTGATCCTTCCCACGAACCTCCTGAGCACTTTTTCCAGTCCGAAGTTCGTGACCTATATGGGCGCTCCCGAAGCTGATCTTCGAGCAGATATTCAGTTCTCCAATCAAGTGGACGAGATGCGTGCACAACTTCAGTCAGCGATGGATAATGACAATCGTTTGAAGGACATCCGGGTCTACGCCAACATGCTGTATGAGGTCCAGGGGGAGGAAGGCTGGGAGACTCTCCGGGTTGAAGTGGGTGACTCACTCAGAGGGAACAGTACAGTTCATTCATGGATCCAGGCCCGAGGCTGGTCAGATCGCCCTCTCGGCCCTCAACGCCGACAAATACAAAGTACATGTCGGTGACACCTTGACTGTTCGCATGGGTGAGACCACAAGCACGATCACAGTATCCGGCATATATCAAGATGTCACTAGCGGCGGTCACACCGCCAAGATGCAGGGTCCAGTACCTGAACACGATGCGGCCAGCTACGTGTTCTACGCTGACACCGTTAACACCGACCCGGCCACAGTTGTGGAAGAGTATGGTTCACAGTTCCCGAACGCCAACATTGTCCCCATGCAGAAATACGTTGCGCAGACCCTGTCCTATGTGACTGACGCCTTCCGCAGCGCAGCCGTGCTGTCGTTCGCCTTCGGCCTCGGAGTTGCCGCCCTCATCACAGGACTATTCCTCAAGCTGCAGCTCACCCGCGAGCGCCGTCGCATGGGCGTGATGTCTGCTTTGGGCTTCTCCAAGGGAGAGATCATCAGCCAGATTCGCCTGAAAAACTCTGATCATGGTCACCATTGGCACTGTTCTGGGGGTGCTTTTTGCGGCGACTCTTGGGGAGTCTTTCGTCAGCAGCCTACTGTCACTGGCAAAGATCGGGCTGACCAGCCTCAAGTTCATCCCCAATCCACTCTTGGTCTATGTGGGCTATCCTTTGGCCCTGATCGGGATCGGCTATCTGGCTTCTGCACTTCTCACGGTTGGGCTGCGACGCGGCGAATCCAGCCATTGGCTCAATAACTGAAAAGGTCTCATCCATGTCATACACACTCGAATGCACCGGAATCACCAAGATCTACACCACCACAGAACCGCCAACTCAGGTGCTGCACGGCATCGACCTGAATGTCACAGCGGGAGAGTTTCTGGCCATCATGGGGGCTTCAGGCTCCGGGAAATCCACCCTGCTGTACAGCATCAGCGGCATGGACAAGCCCACGTCAGGCACGGTCCGTCTGGAAGGTAATGACCTCACAGGACTGAACGACAAGCAGATGAGTCAAGTACGTCTCACGCGCATGGGATTCGTCTTCCAGCAAGCACATTTCCTATCCAATCTGACCATCCGCGACAACATCCTGCTCCCCGCACTCAAAGCGAATCCAAAGCAGGCCGATCAGACCGTCACCCGCGTCGACGCGCTTCTCGACCGTTTCGGCATCAGCCACATCAGAAACCATGGAATAACTGAGGTCTCAGGCGGGCAGCTGCAACGTGCCTCCATCTGCCGCGCTTTGGCCGGTGAGCCCGCGATCTTATTCGCGGATGAACCAACCGGCGCGCTCAACAGCTCTATGACCGCAGAGGTCATGGACACGCTCAGCGCCGTCCACGCCAGTGGCCGAACCATCGTGATGGTCACTCACGATGCAGCCTGCGCAGCTCGTGCCGACAGAGTGGTGTATCTCTCTGACGGAGTCCTGGTCGATTCCCGGACCATGGGCCGCTGGGATCGCTCTGTAGCCGACCGTCGTGAGGACGAGCTCTTGGCCTGGCTCCGAGCCCTAGGCTTCTGAGACACCTCTCATCTCTTCAACAGCGCAGCAACTCACAACCAAGAAGGAAAAACCATGACTGAGATTGATTTCATTACCGCCCTCGCCGAGTTCACAACTCGGACCCCCGAAAACTCTGACCCTGCAGGACGACCTGGCAGCAGTCGGCGTCGACTCCATCGGAATCTTCGAGTTCTCGATGAAGGTTGAGGATGAGCTGGGCCGCGAGATCCAGTTCAATGAGAACGTCAAGACTGTGCAAGACCTCTTTGACTGCATCAACGATGCGGTGCTCGATCATGCATAACGTGGTCATCACGGGGATGGGAGTGGTCAGCCCCATCGGCGCAAATCGTCATGATTTCGAGAGAAATCTGTTTATCGGTCGCCACGGCATCACATCGATACCGGCTGGGCATGGCTCTGACCTTGCTGTGAAGGTATACGCTCCCGCAGCAGATTTTGACCCAACACAGCACTTCTCAGCGCTCGAACTCCGCAGGCAGGATCCCTACACCTCCTTCGGGCTGGTTGCCGTCCGGGAAGCCGTCGCACAGGCGGAGCTCATCGGTCAGGTCGACCCGTTCAGGCTGGGCCTCTACCTCTCTTCAGGTCTAGGCGGAGTGAGTACTGCCACCAGTGAATATGACACTCTGCGGAAGCTCGGATCACGGCGGGTATCCCCGATGCTAATCCCGAAATGGACCTGCAACATCCTTGCGGGCATGGCGGCCATTGAGCTGGGGGCCCACGGCCCCACATTGGCCCACGTATCGGCCTGCGCCTCAAGCGCTATGAGCATCGGCGAGGGGGCCCGCACCATACGTCATGGCTATGCCGACGTCATGGTATGCGGTGGGGCGGAGATGCTGGGGAACCAGCTGCCACTGGCCGGCTTCCAGAATCTACGTGCCTTGACCCTGTCCGCAGATCCCGACCGGGCCAGCCTACCCTTCGACCGATACCGGGCCGGTTTCGTCATGGGTGAGGGGTGCCGTAGTGGTCCTGGAACGCGAGGAACACGCACTCGCACGCGGTGCCACCATCCTGGCGCGGGTCACAGGCTACGGGAACACCACAGACGCGTTTCACATCACAGCGCCAGCCGATGATGGCGCAGCCGTGGATCGCGCCATCTCCGATGCCCTATCCGAGGCGGACGAGACCTCTGGAACTATCCATGTCAACGCCCATGGCACCGGCACCATCAAGAACGACCACTTGGAGGCACAGGCCATCAAACGAGCATTTGGGCAGGATGCCCCCGTGACCTCCACAAAATCAATGACAGGTCACCTCATGGGTGCCGCAGGGGCGACGGAGGCCATAGCATCGGTCCTCGCACTGCAGCGCGAGGAGATCCCCCCCACAATCGGCACACAGGAACTCGATCCAGCCGTCGATATCGACGTGGTACTGCACAAGTCCCGCAAAGCGAAACTCTCACGCGCGGTATCACTTTCTCTGGGTTTTGGTGGCCACAACGCGTGTCTCGTCTTCGATCGGGCAGCATAATGATTAATGCCATTATAACAGATGCCTGCGAAATGGATGCTATTTCGTTTAATATATTTCGCTCCCAGGTGCCATCGGAGCGGCAGACACGCAGTGATCACACGACCGATTGACAGATCGATACACCAGTATCACCGTGTTCTCACTGCTTCAGAAACTTTGGACTGAGCAACGGGCGGGACCACTTCCACCAATCACCATAGGAAGATTCGGCAAACCAGATTTCACCCCAGGAACGGGGCTTCACTTCAACTGGTCCCACGACGGCTCACTGTGCGCATGTCTCCTAGGCCCCGTTCCAGTCGGAGTGGATATATCGGGACGCGTCCCTTTGAGGAAAGCCTGTTCGACTACATGGCTGCCCCTGGGGAGAAAATCCTCAAAGAATTACTGCGAAATAAAGATGATCTGAGTCTGTTGTGGACCAGAAAAGAGGCCATCATTAAACGGACGGGTCGAGGCCTGACAACTCCTCTAGAACAGGTTAACACTATGATTTCAGGTGATATCGTAACCTTCACCTGTGATGCCCTAGGCTTCCAGCTCAGTCTGAGCGCGGAGGGAATGAGGGAAGACGAATTACACGAAGAGCTGCGGGTGCGCTTCGTCACACCCTGGCCGGCAGGAGTCTGGCAAGATTCCCCTCCCCAGGTCTACGACGGCTGGGCACAAATCTGGAGGCTTATTCATGGGATGCCAGAAACAGCAAAAATACCTTGTCGGAGCCCGGTTGCTAGCAGCTGTGGATAAGTCTCATGGACGTCTCTTAAGCATGTGCGCAGAGACTTGCGCTTGGGGCCTTGAGACGACGGTGAGGCCCCATGCCCGGGGTCCGGGAGTATATTCGGGCCAAGATCCTGTGGGTGTGGCACAGAATCGCCGTCTGCGGCGCAGGGAACGTACTACGGTGACGGCCTCGAGACGTAGTACGGCGTTTCTGCACAGGGCAGGCGTGAAATGAAAGCGGATGCTGCGCCAAGGCAGCCGAACGAAACCGCACTAGAGACCCTGTGGAGCGAGACGCTGCATCCAGCAACAAAACAACACCCGGCAAAATCACGACACGCAATGCTGGAGCATGAGCTGGGCAGCAGCTGGTCACCCAGCAGGAGCACATGACAGAGTGGAGAAGGCTTGGATGATGGCACAGACAGTCGCTGTCGGCGTCTTGGTCGTGATTCGGGCTCACCCTCTGGGGCCTTACCACGAGATGGCAACGATGAGGCCGCCGGACCGCCCCGGGCGAGAGGTGCATACGGTGAAGCACCTTCCCCGGGGGCGGTAAATGCCTGGCGGGTGTGCCGATCAGGCGGGGACGACCTCGAAGGTGAGGTGCGCGTTGACCGCGGCATGCAGCTTGATGGCTGCGGTGTGGTTGCCGACACGCTTCACCGGCTTGGAGAAGGTGATGGACCGCTTGTCAACGGCAGGGCCACCGGCCTTCTTGATGGCCTTCGCCACCTCCGCTGGGGTGATGGCGCCGAACAGCGAGCCGGACTCGGCGACGCGAGCTCCCACCTGGACGGTGAGTCCCTCAATCTGCTCGCGGATCTCCTGGGCATGCTCGATACCGCGGATCTCACGGGCATCGCGGGCACGCTTGATGCCCCTCGATCTGCTTCTCGGCGCCACGGGACCACACGATGGCCTTGCCCTGCGGGACGAGATAGTTGCGGCCGTAGCCGTTGCGGACCTCGACGATGTCACCGGCGATGCTGAGTTTGTCAACGGTGCTGGTCAGAATGAGCTTCATCAGTGTTCCCCCGATCAGCGTGCGGTTGAGGCGTAGGGCAGCAGAGCCACCTCACGCGCGTTCTTGACGGCCAGCGCGATCTTGCGCTGGTCCTGGACGGACAGCCCGGTCACTCGACGGGCGCGGATCTTGCCACGCTCGGAGATGAACTTCTTCAGCGTCGCGATGTCCTTGTAGTCGATGTTGGCCACGCGAGTGGTCTTCACCGGCATGATCTTTTTCTTGTTCACAGACTTGCGCTGTGGACCGGCCATTGTGGTGCTCTCCTAATGTTGCGGGCTGTCTCCAGCCCAATGGGAAGCCCGTCGGTTCACGACGGAATGTGCCAGCCGACCCTGTGGGCCGGTTGTGCCAAGTGGATCAGAACGGGGCTCCTCTGCAGCGGCTTGGTTCCACGGGTCGTTACCGCCCCGGTTCCCGCCGCCATAACTGCCGTGGCCGCCCTGGCTTCCCCCAAGGGTCGTTGCCCTGGGGGGCCTGCTGCGCCTGCGGGGCCTGGCTGCCAGCCCTGGCCGCCACCCTGGTTCTGGTTGCCCTGCCATCCGCCGCCGCCCTGGCCCCCACCCGTGGTGCGGGTGACCTTGGCTGTGGCATATCGCAGGAGGGACCGACCTCGTCGACATCAACCTCGAACACGGTGCGGCGCTCGCCCCTGCTGAGTCTCGTAGGAACGGGACTTCAGCCGGCCCTGCACGATCACGCGCATTCCCTCGGACAGGGACTCTGCGACATGCTCGGCGTACTGGCGCCACACGGAGCAGTTGATGAACATGGCCTCGCCGTCGCGCCACTCCCCCGACTGACGGTCGAAGGTGCGGGGCGTCGAGGCGACGGTGAAGCTGGCCACCGCTGCCCCACTGGGGGTGAAGCGAAGGTCGGGGTCTCCAGTGAGATTGCCCACCAGCGTGATCTGTGTTTCGCCCTGCCATGTTCTCCTCCGGGATCGGACTTGTCGGTGCTGTTCAACACTATGGGCATCGGCCCCTGACGTTTACATCAGCGACGCCGGGAGTCGGCCCTCGTGTTGAAAGCTCACTTCTCGAGACGGAGCACCTTGGTGCGGACGATCTTCTCGTCGATGGTCATGAGGCGGTCCATCTCCTGCACCACTGAGGGTTCGCAGGTGACCTGGATGACGGTGTAGCTGGCCTCCGACTTCTTGTTGATGTCGTAGGCGAGCTTGCGACGTCCCCCAGTGGTCAACATTGTCGACGGCACCGCCGCCGTTGGTGATGACCTCAAGGTGCTTGTCGATCAGGCCAGGAACCTGACGCTCATCGACATCGGAATCGACGAGGACCATGATCTCGTACTTGCGCATGGGTACTGCCCAACCTCCTTCGGACTGGCGGCCACGGGTCGGTCCCGCGGCAGGGAGGGCATGACTGCCCGGGTGGGTCAGTCAGCGGAAACTCTACCCGAGGGACTGGCTCCGCAGGAAACCCATCCTCCCGGAATCCTCCATAGCCTCCCAGAAGAGGTCCGCCCACGCCCCTGTGCCCGGCATCGTTGGGATGGAACCAGTCGCCCGCCGTCGCCTGGTGGTAGCGCAGCGGCCTGAGCGCCCTGGCAGCTGCGTGGACGGGCACCTGATGGTGTCCATACACCCCGATCAGGGGTGCAGCAGCCTGCGTGAACTTCTCCGAGCGCCGCGCCAACCCCGGCAGCGTGAACCACGGCACATCCGCGACAAAGGATCCCCGGGGCAGGACCGCGACGATATCGGCGAAGTGCTTCTCGAAGGATTCAAGGTTATTGCCGGGCAGCACCACATCGTTGCCCCCGGCATCCAGGGTGACAATGTCGGGGGCGCGTTCCAGCTCCACCAGGCGGGGCAGCTGCTCACGGACCACGTCGCGCGTGGTCGCCGAGGAAGCCGACAGGTTCGTCACCACCACCCGGCGGCCCGTCGCCTCCGCGATCCGTCCCGCCAACAGCGCGACATACCCGGCCTCGACGGTGCTGGCACCCACCCCCTGGGCGGCGGAATCACCGAGCGCGACATAGTGGATGGCATCTTCAGGCACGTCGACACGTCGCCGCCAGTGGTCGGCGTAGTCGGCGACGTGCCGCTCAATCGTCAACCGCCCCCGCACGTAGTTCACCCCCAAAGCCACGAGCCCCGCGACGCCAAGCGTCGCCGCCCAGCGTCTCATCGGCGACGGTAGGGGCCGGGGATGATCGGATTTCCGTCAGCGCGCCAGGCGATCAGCCCGCCCTGAACGGATTCAGCGAGGATGCCCTTGTCACGCAGCTCCGCGGCAGCGACGGAGCTGCGGAGCCCGTTGTCGCAGATCACCAGAACCGCGGAGTCGCGCTCCGCCAGAGGATCATCGCCATGAATGGCATCAAGCGGATCATCATGCAGCGACTTCGGGTCAACGGGGCGGGCACCCGGCGCGTGACCGGCCTCGTACTCACCCGGGGTGCGCACGTCAATCAGCACAGCCCCTTGCTGAGGGCCAGCAGCGCATCATCAACACTCAAACCCGGGGAGCGTTTGCCAAGGAAGTCGAACAGACCCATGGGGGCAATGATTCCACGTGCGGGTGGCGCATGGGGGATCTGCCAGCCGAGGTGTCAGTGGGCGACAACATCTGAGAACGCCCTCAGAGATCCCAGTCCTGTCGGGCTATCCCCACCCCAACTGACCAGCTACCAGGATGGGAGGGCGGACGTTCAGAGGAAAGGCTGGAGGCATGACTTCAGCCCATTCGACACAGACAGCACACGGCAGCCGCGCTATGACCGGCTCCCACCCAGGCAGGCAGGACGCCATCTCGATTCGGCAGCTGACCCAGCGTCTACGACGTGCCAGGACGCGACGACGCCAGGGTCATGGCCCTGGACCACGTGGACGCCGACCTTCCCGCAGGCAGTTTCACCGCGATCGTCGGGGCATCCGGATCAGGCAAGTCGACGATGCTGCACTGCATGGCGGGCCTCGACCAGCCGACCGGCGGCCAGGTGTCGGTCCTCTGGGACCGTCACCCGGATCTGAAGCCCGCCGCCCGTGCCCGGTTCCGCGCCAGCAACGTCGGTTTCGTCTTCCAGGAGTACAACCTCATAGCCTCCCCTGACGGCCGCCGAGAACGTGTCCATGCCCTCCAGGCTCGCCGAAACCGCCACCCACGGGCCAGATCCAGGATGCCCTTGAGGCCGTCGGGCTCGGGCACCGCACCGGTCTCAAGCCCCATCAGCTCTCCGGGGGCGAGCGCCAGCGAGTGGCGATTGCCCGGGTGATGGCCAGCCAGCCGAAGATCGTCTTCGCCGACGAGGCCCACCGGGGCCCTGGACATCGATGCCACCCGCATCGTCCTGGACCGGCTGCGGCAGCTCACCCAGCAGGGGACGACGGTGGTGATGGTCACCCACGACGCCGAGGCGGCAGCTATCGCAGACAATGTCGCGGTGATGAGCCAGGGCCGGCTCGCGGCATGGTCAACCAGTCATGATCCCCGGCAGATCGCCGATCTCGTCCACGCGGCCCGCATCGCCTGAGGAGGAAACATGTCAACACTGGTCTGGAAAGAACTACGCCACCACGCCCACCAATGGCTGTGGTCGCTGCTGGTGGCCACCGTCGGCGGCGCCGTCATCAGCCTCATCATCACCACCTGGTGGAGCGCCTCCCAGTGGGCGGGTGCCCAGCCCGAAAACGCATTCCTGATTTTGGCCGCGCACCTGCTCGGCAGCAATCTGGTCACCTGGGTGGGGCTGGCCACAACCGTCGTGATCTCCACGACGCTAGCCCTCACCGTTGCCGCGCAACAGCGCTCGCACGCGCTGTGGAAGGTGATCGGCATCCCGGGACCGCGGATCCGCTCTGTCATCCTGCGGCAGGTGATCGTGGTCGGCGTGACCGGGGGTCTGATCGGAGGGCTGCTCGCCCTGCCCGCCACCCGTCTGTACCTGATGACCTGGCGGGAGATGAGGATGTTCCCCGAGGAGCTGCCGCTGAGCATGCCGCCCCTCGGCGTCCCCTCGCGGTGCTGATCACCACGCTCTTCTGCCTGCTCGGCGGGCTGGGAGCAGCACGCCGGGCCGCATCCACCCCCCGAGATGCAGGCGCTGCGGGAGGCGGGCACCTCACGAGCCGCACCAGGCTCTGGCAGTGGATCGTCGCCGGGGTGCTGCTGATAGAGTGGTGATGATTCCCATCATGCTCATCATCGCCCACGTCAACCCCAGTGTTCTCCTGGAGAACACCGCACCTGGTACTCCGACGATGACGGTGGAGGAGCTCCAGTCACCCGGCTTCCGGATCCCCATCGGGGAACAGTCGGCATGATCGCCGCCATGGCGGCCCTGCAGCCTGCCGAACCTGACCCTCCGTCCGCCGCTAATGGCCTGGACGAGGCTGATCCCCGGCCGCAGCCCCGCATGGTTCGCGGCCCGCGCCAATGCCTGGCACCGGTCAACGATGAGCATGACCACGATCACCCCGTTCGCCATCGCCGTCGCCATGACGGGCACCGTCTACTCCATCGTCGGAGCCGGACAGGCCAATGGCGCGACGGGCACTGTGAACGGCTTCCCTGCCACTCGCGGTGCCGATCTTCATCATCTCCGGGGTCGGCGGGGTGGCGAACATCGCCATGGTGGGGCGTGCCCGCCGCCAGGAGGGGGCGCTGCTCGGCGTGATCGGCGCCAGGTCGGGCACCATCCTTGGCTCCACGGTGCTGGAGGGCGCGATCTACGCCATCACCGGCATTCTCTTCGGCCTGATCATGACGTTGGTCACCGCCGTGGTCATGACAGCGATCTCGGCCAGCCCTCGACTTTCCTGGCCTCGATTCCCCTGGCGGGCATGCTGCCTGTGGTGGGCGCGTCGCTGGTGCTGGCCATCGCCACCACCTGGCTACCAGCGCAGTTCGACCGACGCCCCTGATGGAGAACCTTCGGAAACCAGCATGATCCATGGGCCTGGCCAGGAGAACTAGCGACCTTCCTGAACATTAGGTGACCCCCACCTTGGTTAGAGTGAATCATCCTTCAAACAGGATGACCCGGATGCGCAGATGCGGCACAGGGGAATCAGGGGAAGAGCATCCAGGCACTCCGGGCAGCAGACCGTGTAGGCAAGGAAAGGAAATCGAAGGTGACAAGCACAACACATCCGAACTCTGCTCTTCAGGGGCCCCAAGAGCGGCAGGAGGGGAAAGTCCGTGGCGGCGCTGATGCTGGGTGCCGCTCTCCTGACACCCGGGCCGATCGCCTCGGCCCTGCCCACCGAGACCTCCACAGCCCCCCAGGGCCTGGAGTCCTACTACAGCCAGGAGGTGTCCTGGCATCCCTGCACAAGCAAAGGCATGGATCCGGCAGCAGCAGCGAGCCAGTTCTCCTGCGCGAAGGTGAGGGGTCCCCATGGACTACAGCCAGCCGGAGGGCAAGGCAATTCAGATCGCAGTCAAGAAGCGCGCAGCCGAAGGCGAGTCCCGCGGGTCGCTGTTCATCAACCCCGGAGGCCCAGGCGGCTCCGGCATCGACATGGTGGAGACCGTCCAGGGACAGTTCTCTCAGGAGCTGCTGGCGGGCTACGACATCGTCGGCTTCGATCCCCGCGGCGTGGGCGCCTCCACCCCCACATCACATGCGGAGACGCCGAGGTGCCACAGGACCTCACATCCAACCCTAGCCCCTGGGCAGTCCTTCGAGGACTGGGCACACGGCTACGTCGAGAAGCTCTCCCGCACTGAAGCAGGCTTGCGAGCACAACTCTGAGCCCGGTCTCCTCGACAATGTGAACACCGTCTCAGTGGCGAGGGACCTCGACATCCTCCGTGCCGTCTCAGGTCAGGGTTCCTGAACTACCTGGGGTTCCTCCCACGGCAGCGAGATCGGATACACCTACGCCGATCTCTTCCCCCACAACACCGGGCCACATGGTTCTCGACGGCATAGTCGATTCCGCCATATCCAATGCGGAGTTCTCCTGGGACAGCAGGAGGGATACGAGAAAGCGCTGCGCAGCTGAGTGCAGGCCTGCCTGGCAGGCCAGGCAGGGACGGCTGCCCCTCAGCGGCAGCGTCGAGGACGGCATCCAGCAGATACGCAACCTGATCGACACCCTGAACGCCTCACCGTTCACCATCCCCTCGCCCGATCCCAGCCGGTTCCCCGACACCAAGATCACCGGCGACGTGATGCGCCAGCTCATCAGCGCAGGGCCCCGGAGCAACCAATGGCAGTCGCTGACCATGCTGCTGTCAGGGGGTCATGAACAGGCAGGAGAGCTCTTCCAGCGTCGAGGACGCCTCAAGGTTGCGCTGGAGGAGCAGAGGAAAGAGACCGCCAAAGAGAGCACACCCGCCGAAGCGCTGGCGGCGAACACCGCTGTCTGGTGCCAGGACCGGCCCTCGCTGGGCAACGTCGAGTCGTGGAAGGCCGACTACGAGAAGAGCAAAGGGCTTGCCCCAACCATGAGTGTGGCAGCCACGCTGGACATGAACTGCGCAGCCTGGGGGCATTACTCCACCACCAGCCCTGCTCCCGCAGGACGCCCACGCCACCGGGGCCGCACCCATCCTCGTGGTCGGCACCACCGGCGACCCAGCGACCCCGTACGCATGGGCTGAGGCCATCGCCAGTCGGCTGGACTCCGGACGCCTGGTCACCTGGCAGGGTAAGGGGCACTGCGCCTACGGGAAAGGCAGCTCTTGCCTGAGCAGCGCCGTCGACGACTTCCTCCTCCACGGCAAGCTCCCGGAGGACAATCTGACCTGTCCCACCCGGTAGCCCACCCGCCAGCCGTATGAGCACAGTTGGCGGCTCGCTGGCCTTGTCCACCCTCTGCCCCCATGGCAGCTGTGGGCAAGGCCAGCTCAGGATTGCCGGCTGGCTCATCGAGCACAGGGCACGATACGGATGCCCGATATCTCATCGGCGCAGGACAGGCTTCGACGACTCCATCGCGCCGGCCTGGCTTCGATCTCACACGTCGAGCCGCCGGAACTGATTGACCGCGATCACCGACATCACGACGACGTTCGCGGCGAGGATGGCAAGGCCACCCCAGGCGCCACCCGTCGCCGCTGCTGGCTCCAGAGCGAATGCCTGCGAACCGGCGACACCCGGCAGCCGGGCCATAATCGCCTGGGCCGCCTCACCGTCACCCAGCATCTTGACGACCGACGGCAGAATCCACAGGACCCCGAGCGTCACCGAGATGGCACCCACGCTCGAACGGGTCTAGGAACCCGATGCAGAAGGAGAAAAGCCCCATCAGCATCGAATAGAGGCACAGGCCGACGATCATGCGGATCGCAGGGGACGCCAGCGACTCGCTCGACGCCCCGCATCGGCAGCACGATCAGGCCGAGGGCCACGCTGATGCCGACCGCGAGGACCGACAGGATCAGCACGGCGACGGCAACCACGGCGATCTTCGCCACCACGAGCAGCCCACGGTTGGGGACTGCGCCAAGGCTGGGGCGGATGGACCCCGTCGAGAACTCGCCAGCCGCAAACATGCCTCCGAGGACGATGATGAACACCAGGTCGATAGTGGTGAACATGCGGACTGTGGCCTCGACTGCCAACAGCTGCGTGCCACCTTTGACGTCCGCGAACAGCAGGACCAGCAGGTTGATGATGGTCATGGGAACCAGCATGAACACCGCCGCCACTGCGAGGCACGAAGCGACCAGAGCTTTGATCCACCCGATCTTAGAACCCCGAGCAGCGAGCTGGAGTGCATGGGTTTTGTGGACACCGGCGATGAAATCAGCCGAATCAAGCGCATGGACGACGAGACTTCGAACACGATCGAAGTGGCTACTGTCAGTCACCCTCACCGCCGACGCCGCTCCAACGCCTCATACATGCTGTCAATCAGCTCCTTGAAACGCTCCTCCACCTGACGACGGCGAACTTTCAGCGTCGGAGTGAGCAGCCCATTGTCCATGGTGAGGTCCTCGTCCATCAGCTCCGTGGCGCGAGGCTTCTCCTGGCTGGGCAGCATGTCGGTCAGCGCAGCCACGCGACGGCGCAGCTCCTCCGCCAACTCCGTCGACTTCAGCCAGTCCGCTACCCTCACCCGGCCACTGCATCAGCTTTCCCAGCTCCTCGACGTGAGGCAGTGACGGCTTGACCAGCAACGTCACACACGGCCGGTTGTCACCCAGCAGAACAGCGTGCTCGAACAGGGGTCGGCCAAGATCAGCCCCTCAATGGGCTGCGGCGCGACGTTCTTGCCACCGAGGGTGACGATGATGTCCTTGATGCGGTCGGTGATCACCAGGTAGCCGTCGACATCCACATACCCGGCATCGCCGGTGTGCAGCCAACCGTCGGAGTCGATGGCCTCGGCTGTGGCCTGCTCGTTGTTCCAATACCCGCCATCACGTTGGGGGCTGCGGAACAGGACCTCGCCGTGCTCACCGACGTGCAGCTGCCCCTCCCAGGACCCGCCCGGTCGTGCTGATCTTGAAGCCGCTCGGGGAGTTGAAGGTCACCAGTGGCGATGCTTCCGTCAGCCCATAGCCGGTGTGAGATCGGCATGCCGACGGCTGAGAAGAACTCTCGATCTCCTTGCGGATCGGAGCGCCACCACAGGCCAGAACTGTTTTCGACCCACCCAGCGCGACACGGATCGACGACAGGACGAGCCGGTCGGCTATGCCCAGCTGGGCACGCCAGGAACCAGGAGGGCCGCCTGCCCTTTGCGATAGGCGCGCTGATTCCGCGCACCGACCCGCAGCGCCCAACGGAAGATGGCACGCTTGGTCTTGGAGGCCGCCACCTTCGCGTGCGCCGTCGCAAACACCTTCTCGTAGAGCTTCGGCACCGACACCAGCAGCGTCGGCTTGGCCTGCACTAGGGCGTCGGCGACAGTGCGGGCGTCGGGAACATAGGTGTTCATGCACCCCTTCAGCAACACGATGGCGGTCCAGGCACGCTCCAATGCGTGGGACAGCGGCAGAAGCACAGCGAATGCTCCTCGGGGCCGAAATGGAAGAGCTCCTCGACTGCCTCCTTCTGCGCGATGAGGGCGCTGTGTCGCAGCATCACGCCCTTGGGTTCCCCGTGGTGCCGGAGGTGTAGATGATCGACGCCAGATCCTCTGGCGTCGCCCCGGCCAGGCACCCTCCAGGGCCGCCGCATCGGGTGGCGCGGAAGTCGTCGTAGGCGACGACATGCGACGGCATGCCGTCGTAGGGCTGCAGGATGACGATCCGCTCAAGTGCAGGGAGCTCGTCGACGACCTGCAGGACCCGCTCGCACTCGCTCTGCCCGCCGACGAACAGGATGCGCATCCCGGAATCGGCTGCAATGTGCCGGATCTGCTGCGGCGTGGAGGTGGCGTAGAAGGGAACGGGGACGGCTCGGGCTGTGGCGGAACCGAAGTCGATCTCCGACCATTCGGGGCAGTTGCTCGCAAACAGGCCGACGCGGTCTCCGGGCTGGATCCCCGGTTCAGCAGCCCCTGCGCCACCTCGTCGATGCGACGACCGAACTGCCGGTACGTCTGCACCCTGCCAGTCATCACCGGTGCGGATGCGGGTGGCGGGACAGTCAGCATGCGCGGCAACCGCGGCACGCATCTGCACGGCTAGATGGTCGATCATTGGTCCTCCGGGTCGAAGACCAAGCTTAGAGGGTGTCGTGAAGAGAAAGTGGCATCCCAGACGCAGCACCCGTCTGCGCTAGCGGATGCGTCACGTTCCGACGGCGTTGCGGGCCAGACCTGACGACTGCGTTTCCGCGATAGTGCTGCGAGCGACCAGTCGCACAGACACACGTAGGCTCGTCAGGGGCGCAGCCAGCGAGCGGGCAGCATCGGGGATCCCGGACACCGGCCAGCTTTACCTCGACTGCTCCCCCATCAGCTAGCTATAGATTTGCAGATTCCGACGCGGCAGTCGCTGAGCGAGCCCCATCGACGTTGGTCTTTCAGGGCAGAGCGGGGAGCCCGCCGTCCTCATGACAGGTCGGCAGTGCCGAACTCCTGGCAGAAGCAGACGCATTCCCCGCTCCGCTCATCCGGTGGTGTCGCTCAGGCGACGGGCACGCAGACCTCCGTCACATACTCCGCAGGATTCTGCGTGTCGGCCGGGCCGACGAGGTAACGGTTGTACATCGGCCCAGCGATGGCCAGGTCGTGCTCGGTGATGTGATCGGCCAGCTCTGCGTTTACGTCGGTGAACTGGCTGCAGTCACCGCGGAAGCTGGCGACCACGACCCGCTGGGCGGGCAGTTCCCGGACGACGAGCGGGACCGCGGCCACCGCACCGTCCGTGACGGGTTGCCAGACCTCGATGTCGATATCCGATTCCCGGTACTCGGGGTCGTGGAAGGTGGCTCCGCACGGGGTATCGGCGAACGCGACGCCCTGCTCCCGGACCTCGGCCATGAACTGTTCCCAGGCCTTGTGCTCCTGGGAATAGGTCTCGATCCTGGTGCGCAGCGCGACGACGTGTTGCGCAGGATGGGTGGTGATGGTGATATCGGCCATGACGGCTCTCCTTGTGGTAGCGATGAGGTGGTCGATTTCGGCGATGCGGCGGCGGAAAGCCTCGGCTTCGGCGACGAGATGGTCGCGCTGCACGGCCAGCGCACGTCCCAGGGCATCGGGGTCGTCGCGCAGCGGGAGCAGGGCGGCTATGGCGGAGACGGAGAAACCGACGTCGCGGAGCTGACGGATCAGCGTCGCGTCACGCACCTGGCGGGAGCCGTAGAGCCGGTACCCGGTGGCATCGTCGACGGCGGCCGGGCTCAGGACACCATTCGCGTCGTAGTAGCGCAGCATCCGCACAGACAACCGGGTCAGGGTGGAGAACTCCCTCGATGCGAAGCAGTCTCGTCTCTGTCATGGATCCATCGTCGCCCCTGACACCGTGTCAGGGGTCAAAGCCAGGAAGGTGACGGATGCAGCCCTCCCCTGTGACCTGCCACACTTGGCCCTCATGGAACTCAGTCCCCTGCGCAATCGCTGGAGCTTCGGCTTGGGAACTCTCGGACGGGACATGTCGGCTGCACTGGTCAGCCTCTACCTGATGTTCTACCTGACCGACGTCATGCACATTCCCGAGTCCGCGACGGTGGCGGTGACCGTCATCATCGTGATCATGCGGCTCTTCGACGCGGTGAACGACCCGTTCATGGGAGTCATCGTCGACAACACCCGGTCCCACTGGGGCAAGTTCAAGCCATGGATTGCGCTGGGCGCAGGCCTGTGGGCGGCCGCCACCGTCGGGATCTTCCTCGACACCGGCCTAGACGGCGTCGCTTTTCTGGCGTGGTTCACGGTGGTCTACCTGCTGTGGTCGGTGGCCTACACCATCAACGACATCTCCTTCTGGGGAATGCTGCCCTCTCTGTCCCAGGACCAGGCCGAGCGGGAGCGCATCAGGGGTGATAGCCAGGATCTGCGCCAACATCGGCCTGTTTGCCGTCGCCGCCGCGGTGAAGCCGGTCACAAGCCTGCTCGGCGACGCCCTGGGCAGCCTGCAGCTCGGCTGGCTGGCCTTCGCTGTCATCCTCGCGGTGCTGATGCTCGTCTTTCAGTCGCTGACGCTGCTGTTCACGCGGCAGCAGGTGACGGCACCGTCGACGCACACCTCCTTCCGGGAGCTCGCCAGTGTCATCGGCCGCAACGATCAGCTGCTGTGGGTGGCGGGTTCCATGCTGCTGTTCATGAGCGGCTACATGACCGTCGCCAGCCTGGGCATCTACTACTTCAAATACGTCTACCGTGACGAGGACGCATACCCGATCTTCACAATCATCCTGGCAGTGGCGCAGCTGATCGGCCTAGCGATCTTCCCTGTGCTTCGCCGATGGCTGAAGCGCCGCGATCTGCACGCCCTGGCCATCGTCCTGTGCCTGGGGGGACTCGGGGTGTTCTGGTTCGCGGGATCGTCACTGGCGCTGGTGGCGGTCTCCGGGGTGCTGCTGTTCGCGGGCCAGGCATTCCTGCAGCTGCTCATGCTGATGTTCATCGCCGACTGCGTCGAGTACGGACAGTGGAAGCTCGGACGCCGCAACGAGTCAGTCACCTTGTCGGTGCAGCCTTTTATCTACAAAGCCTCCAATGCAATCGGCAGTGGCTTCGTCGGTCTGGCCCTGATCGTCTCACACATCAGCGGCGCCGCCTCCGTCGACGATGTCACACCGGCGGGGATCACCGCATTCAAGTCGGTGATGCTGCTGGCCCCCTGTGGCGCTCATCACGCTCAGCTGGGTGGTCCTCCGCGCTGGGTACCGCCTGGACGAGCGCCGTTACGCGGAGATCACCGCCGATCTGGCGGCCCGCGAGAGGAAATCGTGAAACAGGCCTTGTCTCAGCGGCTGTTCCAGGCACGATTGTCTCGTGAAACTAGACAAGACTGCCACCATCGGAGACGTCTACAGCCACCCACTGGGACGCGACATCATCGACAAGGCCCTCCTGCAGAGCGGCCGCAGTCGGCTGTGGGTGATCAACCCGCTGACCCGCCACATCAAACTCTCGCTGGTTGACTGGCTGCTTGGGCGCTGGCTCGGCCGCGACTTCATTCCCAACCTACTGCAGCTGCTTGCCGACTGTCCCTGACGCTCCTCCCCGCCTGAACGGCCCCGTCGCCGACACCTGGTGGAAGCGCGCCGTATTCTATCAGGTTTACCCGCGGTCCTTCGCCGACAGCAACAGCGACGGCATCGGCGACCTTCCGGGCATCCTCAGCAAACTTCCCTACCTGGTGGACCTGGGCATCGACTGCCTGTGGCTGACCCCCATCTTCACCTCGCCCAACAAGGACATGGGCTACAGCGCTCGCCGACTATCGCGCGGTGATGACCGAGATGGGAACCATCGACGATCTGCGTCGCCTGATCGCCGCCTGCCATGAGAACGGGATGCGGATCATCCTGGACCTGGTGGCCAACCACACCTCCGACGATCACCCCTGGTTCCAGTCCGCCCTGGCCGATCCCGAGGGCCAGTACGGCGACTACTACTTCCTTCGCGACGAGCAGGCCAACAACTGGACTTCTTTCTTCTCCGGCTCCGCTTGGGTCGAGAACGAAAAAGTGGGCGCTGCACCTGTTCACCCCAGACCAGATCGACCTGAACTGGGACAATCCGGCGGTGCGCCGCGAGATAGCCGACATCGTGCAGTTCTGGCTGGCGGAGGGCATCGACGGGTTCCGCCTGGACGTCATCAACTACATCTCCAAACGCGAGGGGCCTCCCCGACGGCAACGCCGTCGTTGGCAAGATGATGGGCTTCGTCGGCATCGAGCACTACTTCCACGGCCCCCACCTGCACGATCATCTGATGGAGCTGCGCCGGGACGGTTTCACCCGCCACGGGCTGCCCGAGGGACAGGAGGCTCTCGGAGCGGACGCATCCCCCGTCATGATCGGGGAGACGCCGGGTGCGGGCGTCGAGACCGGCAGAATCCTCACCAGCCCTCAGCGCAAGGAGCTGGACTTGGCGTTCAGCTTCGACCACTTGGAGTCACCTGGGCATGTCCGTTGGGACGACTACCTATACGACTTGAACTTTTTGAAACGTTATTACATCGACTACCAGAGCCGCCTCGGCTCGGACGACTGGATGAGCCTGTTCTTCGAGAACCACGACAACCCCCTGCATGATCTCGAAGGTCAACCCGGATCCCCAGTTCCGACCCCAGCTGGGCAAGGCCCTGGCGACGATCCTGCTCACCATGCGTGGCACGCCGTTCATCTTCCAGGGGCAGGAGATCGGCGCCGTCAACCAGAACTTCCCCGGCCCGGAGGCGCTGCGGGACGTGGAGTCGCTGAACCTGCTGGCCCAGGACGGCATGAAGGCCTGGCCGAAAGTCATGGCAGGCTCCCGCGACCACGCCCGGGTTCCCATGCGCTGGACCTCTGAGCCCGGCGTCGGCTTCACGGACGGCGAGCCCTGGCTGCGAGGCTACGAGCAGTCGGTGGGTTACTCCGTCGCCGATCAGGAGAACGATCCGGGCTCGGTGCTGCGCCACTACCGGCGGCTGCTCTGGCTCCGTCGCACCAACCTGGCGCTCAGCCTGGGCTCCATCCACTTCATCGACGAGAAGGTCCGCAACTACTTCGCCTGGTTCCGGGAGCACGACGGCCAGCGCTGGTTCGTGGAGGTGAACCTGTCGTGCCGCCCTCTGCGTCGTCGCCATCGGGATCTCAACCTGGAGGTCGTCGCGGGCACCGCGAAAGACCGTTCAGCCGACATGGAGCCATACGAGGCCCCTCGTCTGTCAGGTGCGCTGACCGACCGCTCGGGCAAAAGGCCTGACCGGCGTCACATAAAAACGTGTATTCACTGTTGACAAGGCAAAATGGGGATTAGGGCACCCCATTCCAAAAAGTTAGGGCTCTTGGGATAGGGTTCTCACAGAGACCGTTGTGCGGGAAGTTGGTCCCGCGCCACGGGAGACACATTCAAGGAGCGAGGTTGCTAATGAAAGCAGTTGCAACACGGCGCGCTTCGCGGGGGATCCTGGCGTTCCTCGTGGCGTTGCTGACAGTGGCTCTGAGCGTGGGTGGCGCTGCCACCGCTCAGGCCGACGACGGGTTCCCCCAGGGTACCCGAAGCTGGCGAGGCCGGAAGAGGGCAAGCTTTGGCCTCCGGACCAGCCTCACGAGCCCGTCGGGCGGTGCCCCGTGGCCCATGTCGACCCAGCTGTTCGCGGTGTACACCGCCGACAACGAGAAGGGCATCCTCGCCTACTGCATTGAGGTCACGGTGAACTCCGTCTGGGGCACCGAGCTTGGGGTCGCTCCCTGGGAGAAGTTCCCCGGCGACAACAAGTTCAAGACCGACGACAACATCCGCCGCAAGGTCGCCTGGGCCGTCCAGCACAGCTACCCGCAGACTGACATCGCCGACGTCGCCAAGAACTTCGGCATCGAGGGGCTGACTGAGGAGGAGGCCATCACCGCCACCCAGGTGGCCATCTGGCACCTCACCGACCAGATCACCTACAACGGCCTGCTTCCCGATGGCGCTCAGGCTCAGGCACCTGACACCACCTCTGACAGCGCCAAGCGCGTCAAGAAGCTGTTCGACCTGCTGACCGGGGAGAAGAACGTCGGCCTGCAGGAGTCCCAGGGCCCGACCGTCAAGGTCACCACCTCCGATGACCCCGGCAAAGCCGGCGAACTGGTCGGCCCCCATCAAGTTCGAGTCCAACCAGGCCAAGGTCAAGGTCACCAGTGAGCTGACCTACCCCTGGTCGACAAGGACGGCAACCAGGTCGATCCCAAGGCCGCCCCCACCAACACCGATCTCTTCCTGAAGGTGCCTGAGGACGCCAAGGACGGGACGCAGGAGATCAAGGCTGAGGCCGAGGGCCACACCTACGCCAGCCAGATCCTGGTCTCGAAGGGCCCCCGCAGCCAGACCATCATCATTGGCAAGTACAAGACCGTGACCGCCAATGAGAAGGGCCAGGTCTCCTGGACCGCCGCCACCGGCTGCACCGCCGCCTCCGCCGACGCCGACCCCCACGCCGACGCCGACCCCCACGCCGACGCCGACCCCACGCCGACGCCGACCCCCACGCCGACGCCGACGCCGACCCCCACGCCGACGCCGACGCCAAGCAAGCCGACTCCGGTGAAGCCGCGTCTGCCCAAGACCGGTTTCTGAGGTAGCCACCGAGGGAGCTGATCCATGAGGGGCCGGGATACCCGGCCCCTCTTCTCATGCCCTGCGGATGGATCGCTGGAAATGATGAAACATCTTCGGCCACTCGAATGCGAGTGACCGAAAGATGCATAGAGAATACTGAGAGCAGATCCCCTTTTTCTGAGAATGCTGAGCGAGTTCTCAGAAAAAGGGGATCTGCTATTCAGTCCCAATTCCGCCACAACGACGGGGAGAGACCTGAGATTGTCGGGAATTCTCGCAGTCCCCCGACAACCTCACCTGCCTCGTCTCCCAGCCAGCGCACCGTCTCAGCACCCAAGAATTCCTCAGGAAGCCGCAGCTCCCCCAGCCCCGGCTCCAGCAGGTGGGCAAAGACCCGACCCCGGACGACGGTGTAGCGCACCTGACCGTCTCCTGCACGCCGCCACGGACGCGAACCGAAGACCGCCTCCCCGCAGGTCGCCAGCCACTCTCCCAGTCCCGTCCAGGGGCCCGCTGCTGGAGCTCCGGCACGGAGCCATCCGCACGCGGCCCGACGTTGATGAGCAGGTTGCCGTTCTTGGCCACCACATCCACGAAGTAGCGGACCAGCTCGAGGCCCCCAGCGAGTGCGCCTCGCCCTCAGCCGCGTTGTAGCCGAACGACATGCCCAGCCCGCGCGTCGACTCCCACACCTCAGCCTGCACACCCTCGAGCGCCGGTGTACTCGCGCGTCAGGTGCCCGTGCGCGGGCACCCCCAGCGATCATTGACGACACCGTCCGGCACCGCAGCAGGTAGCGGCGCCACAGAGCCGCCACGCCGAAGTCATCGGGACCCTTGCCGCCGTCGGGCCACTCGATGTCGTTCCACAGCATCGACGGCTCAAAACGCTCGATGAGCTCATCCAGCTGCCGGGCGGCGTAGCGGGCGAAGGCCTCATCGTTGCGACGCAGCAGGAACAGGTCCCGGTCGGACTGGATGGGTGGGAGATCCGAGACATGCCAGTCGAGAGCCCCGGAGAAGTACACACCGAATCGCGCTCCCGCCGCACGGGTAGCCTCCGCCAGCTCACGGATCAGATCACGCCTGGGGCCGCGTCGGGCGGCGTTGAAGCCCGTCGTGGCGGTGTCCCAGAGGCAGAAGCCGTCGTGATGCTTGGTGACCGGCACCACGTATCGAGCCCCGGAGCGCAGCACCGCGCTCACCAGCTCACCGGCATTGAAGCCCCTCAGGATGCCACTGGTCGGCAAGGTCCTCATAGCTGGTGCCCTCGCCATACCGTGCGACGTGCTGGGAGCGGCAGGGCGAGCAGGGGATCGCACGGTGTTGCCATACCACTCGGCGTAGCGATGCCGGGCGTAGGCCTCCTCCACGGCCACCCGCCCGTCATGGGTCTCCGCCCACGCGGGCACGGAGAAGATGCCCCAGTGGATGAAGACACCCAGCTTCGCATCGCGGTACCAGTCAGGAACGGTGACGTCTGGGTAGTCGACGCCAAGCTCGGGTCCGGTGCGTTCGTCGAAGTTCAGCATTCAGGACTCCCTGCGGGTCAGCGACGGTGTGAGGTCGGGGTTCGGATGGGAGCGGTCGAAGGCCAGGTTCCCGGCCTCAGGTTGCGGTGGCCCAGACGCAGCAGATCCTGATCCACCCCGCCGGGGGTGAGAGCCATGGTCCAGCCGGCAGCCAGCTCGAAGAGCTCCGGCTCCAGGTAGCCGATCTTCACCAGCACCACGTCAGCGTCCTCAGGCTCCAGACCGAGCATCCGGAAGTCGGCCAGGTGGTGGAATGGCTTGCGGCGTTCGGTGATGATGACGTACACGCTGCCGCAGCGGACAACAGCCTGCCGCCCCGCGACGGGTCGCCCTCGGTCAGGGAGAACACCTCACCGCACACCTCGGCGGGCGACGCCACCCGGTCCACGTTGCCGCCGACGCGCACATCCACCCTCGTCCCCAGGCCCGCCTCGAAGCAGGCGGCAACGGCCACGGGATCGAAGGTGGAGGCATGGAGCACCCTCAGCGACCCGTCGGCTAGGCGGGGATCGGCCAGCAGCTCCCGGACCGTCCAGGACACATCCCCTGCCCCGCCCGCAGTGGGGTTGTCGCCGGAGTCGGAGATGACATAGGGGCGGGGCGCACCCTCCCGAGCGCGATGTCGAGCGCACCTGCCAGGGTGTCCGCAGGACCGACGAAGGTGAAGTCGTCACGCGCAGCCCACCAGGCCTCAGCCAGCTCGAAGGCCCCAGCGGCCACTGCCTCCCTGTCGTCCCCGGTGACGACGACGGAGGCCTGGCAGCGGGGCTCATCCGCCCAGGCATAGCCCACCCACAGTGCGGCATCAAGCACACCGTCGCGGGCCTCGATCTCAGGGACACGCGCATAGATGGAGGCTGCGGCTCGACCCGGGTGGAGGTCTTCTCCCCGCAGCAGCAACGGGACGGGCACGAAGGCCTTCCACGGCCGCCTGGCCACAGCATCCGACCCCACTGCGGAACGCAGCCGGGAGATGAGGTTCCAGACGGCACGCTCCTTGGTGTTCATGACATCCTCGTGCGGGGCCATGCGATAGCAGGTGATGAGATCCACCTGCTCGACGAGGTCGGCAGAGACGTTGCCGTGCAGGTCCTGGCTGCACGACACCAGACAGTCGGAGCCGATCACCTGGCGCAGCGCGGCCGCCAGGTCACCCTCGGCATCACGCATCCCGACGACGCTCATCGCGCCATGGATGTCGAGGAACAGACCGTCGAACGGCCCCTCGGCCGCCGCTAGCTCCAGGATGCGATCCTGACGCCCTGGTAGGTTTCGGGTTTCACCGCCCCACCGGGCAGGGAACGCCCATGGTGCAGCAGCACCCACTCAGCGGCCTCCCGCAGTTCCTGCCCTCGGCCAGGAAGGGGTAGTAGGCCAGCAGCTCATCCCTCCCTGAGGGTGAAGGCCTCGTCGCCGCTGAGATGCGGGGAGAAGGTGCTGGACTCGATGGACATGCCGGCAATGGCGATCCTCGGCCGGGCTATTCCCCCGTCGGCGATGGGTGGCAGGGGCGGGCACCAGATGTCCGCTGCGGTCATGTGTTCCTCCGGTTTCACTTGTTCACAGGGGCGAGGGCAGCCGCACCGAGGGCAGTGCTGGCCAGGGTGGCGCGATGCACGCCGGGGATGGGGACGGTGACGGGCGGACTGGCCTCCAGGGCAGCGCTCAGGGGCGGCTCCAGAAGGTCCCAGGCCGCAGCCACCCCACCGCCGATCACCACATCAGTCAGATCCAGCAGGGTGGTTGCGACAACGATGCCCTGGGCAAGGCCCTCTGCGGCGCGGGCAAACACCTGAGCGCGGCCTCGTCACCCATGCGGGCCGCAGCTGCGACGTCAGCCCCTGTGAGGCCTGTCCGGCCAGTGAGGTCGGCGTAGCGCAGCCCAAGGGGATCGGCCGGAGGCGAGGGTCTCCAGGTGACCGCTGCCACCACAGGGTGCAGGGCAGCGTCGAGAAGCCGGGGGTGTGGCCGATCTCCCCCGCGCCGCCACGCAGCCCCTCGCACAGGCGGCCGCCGAGCAGCAGGGCGCCGCCGACACCGGTTCCCAGCATGACAGCCAGGGCGTCGCTGGCCCCGCGGAGCGCACTCCCCAGCGGGCCTCCCCGACCAGGAAGGCGTTGACGTCGTTGGTCAGGCGAACGTCCCGGCCGAGGCGCTCAGCCAGCGACCCGCCCCGGATGCCTGCCAACCCAGTCCGGGAAGGTCCCCGAGGCGGCCAGCACCTCACCCGTCGTCGGGTCGATGACGCCCGCGGCCCCGACCCCTATGGCCTCGGCCCGCAGGCCCGATGAGGACTCCAAATGCGCGACGAGCTCCACAGCGCCGTTGATCAGCGCGCCACCGCCCAGCCCCGAGGGGGTGGTGGCGGAGGCCAGCACGCTCCCGTCGGCGTCGGCGAGCACGGCAGTGATCTTCGTCCCGCCGATGTCAATGCCGGCGATCACCATCAGCGACCTCCCAGCCCGGCCATGGCGATGCCCTTGACTAGGTGCTTCTGCAGGCCGATCACCAGCGCGGTGGTGGGGGATCATTGAGATCACGGAAGCCGCCATCTGCAGATCCCAGCGGGTGCCCTGCTGGGTGGAGAATGACGCCAGGCCAACTGGCAGGGTCCCCAGGGTGGAGTAGTCGACGGTGACGATCAGCGGCCACAAGTAGGAGTTCCAGAACCCCAGGAAGGTGAACACCGCCAGCACCGCCAACGCGGAGCAGGACAGCGGCAGGATGACGCTCCAGTAGATGCGAATCGCCCCTGCTCCGTCGACGCGAGCGGCCTCGTCGAGTTCGTAGGGGATGCCCCGATAAAACCGCCGCAGCAGGAAGGTGCCGAAGGCGCTGAACGCGAACGGGATGATGAGGGCCTGGTAGGAGTTGATCCAGCCGAACCACTGCATCAGGGTGTACATCGGGATCATCACGACCTCGGAGGGCACCATCAAGGTGGCAAGGAACAGCACGAACACCACATCGCGTCCCCTCCACCTCAGCCGCGCGAACGCAAACGCGGCGGCGGAGGAGACGGCCAGCACCAGCAGGGTGCCGACGATGGACACGAACAGCGAATTCAGGATGTAGGTGACGAACGGCCCGTAGGTGAACACCTCGACGAAGTTCGTCCACCTGATCTGCTCTCCAACCAGCCGCGGCGGGGTGCTGAAGATCTCATCCTTCGACTTCAGCGCCGAGAGCACCGCATAGATCAGCGGCGAGGCGAAGACCAGCGCGGCCAGGTAGATGCTGACGTGGGCCAGCAGCGGCCGGAGCCGACCCCAGAATGTGCGCTCAGTGCTCATAGTGCACCCACCTCTTCTGCGCCTTGAACTGCAGTGCGGTCAGGATGATGATCACGGCGAACAGCACCCAGGCGGCTGCGGCGGCCAGCCCGAGGTCCTGGAATTTGAAGCCGTTGTTGTAGATGAACTGGACGATGGGCTGCGTGGCGTTGCCCGGCCCGCCGCCGGTCAGCAGCTGCGGCTGGGCGAAGACCTGCAGCGATCCGATCATCGTCATCACCGTCGCGAAGAACAGCGCCGGGGAGATCATGGGAAGCGTCACCCGAAAAGAACAGCCTGGCCCCGTCGCACCATCGATGCGGGCGGCCTCAGGACGCTCTCCGGAAGCTGCTCCAGCACTGCGGAGAAGATCAGCATGTTGTAGCCGAGCCCCTGCCACACCGACATGGCGATGACCATCGTCATCGCCCAGAAGGGTCGGCCAGGAAGTTGGGCAGGGTGATCCCGAACCAGGACTGGCTGAGCCGTTGAGGGCGCCCTGCGGCTGCAGCAGCATCTTCCACACCAGGATGTTCGCCACCATCGGAGTGACGACGGGGATGAAGAACAGCACCCGCAGCGCACCACGTCCCCGGATGCGGGAGTTGAGCGCCACCGCCAGCCCCAGGGACAGCGCAATGTTGATGGGCACGTAGATGATGGCGAACACGAAGGTGTTGCGCATCGCCGGCCAGAAGTCGGGGCTGGCGGTGAACAGCTTCAGATAGTTCCCGATGCCGTTGAAAGTGCGCGCCCCAAAAGGTGGGCCAGTTGAACAGGCTCATCACGACGGACAGGCCGACGGGGAAGAGGGTGAACAGGCCGAGGCCCACCAGGGCCGGGCTGACAAAGCCCAGCGCCTGGCAAGCCTCGGCCCTGCGCAGGGCCCCTTGTCGCTTGCTGGTCACTGCTGGAACTGCTGCTGGGCCGTGTTCAGCATCTCGTTCATCGGCTTGGCGCCGGTGTAGACGCTGACCAGCTCAGGCTGGATGTAGGGAGTTGACCTTGGACCAGTTCGGGAGACGTGCTGTCCCTCGACGTTGGCGAAGGCCGCGTCGAAGGCCTCCTTGACGGTGGCCCGGTACTTCTCGTCGATGGAGTTGAAGTACAGCGGCTGGGACTCGGCACGGGCCGGGTAGGGAGCGCCCGGAGCTGGCGACATGGTCCTGGGCCTCCCTTGCCAAGGAGGGCACCCATCACCTTGAGGGCCGCCTCCTTGTTCTGGCAGCTCTTGGCGATGCCGTAGCCGGATCCGAGGATCAGACCAGTCGAGGTGCCGCCGGCGGGGCGGGCAGGTTCGTCATGCCGACGTTGAAGCCCGCGTCGTTCTTCAGGTAGCTGACGGCATTCCAGGTGCCGTCGACGGCCATCGCGGCGTTGCCGTTGGAGAACTGCTGCTCACCCCAGCCCGCATCGGAGGCGGAGGCGACGGGCAGCGCCACCTGCTTCTCGGTGACCAGGCCCGCATACCAGGTGGAGGCCTCCACGAAGGAGGGATTGGCGATGTCCAGCTTGCCGTCCGCATCCACGGGCTGCCTGCCGGCCTGGAGATCGGCAGGGCCTGCCACTGGAACTCGCCCATGCCGACGCCGAAGCCCTGCTTGCCGTCCATGGTGGCGGCCTTGGCGGTGGCCTCGAAGTCGTCGAAGGTCCAGCCGTTCTTCGGCGTAGGGGCACCCGCGGCGCTGATCATGTCGGCGTTGTTGTAGACCAGCATCGTCGCAACGTCGAAAGGCAGGCCGTACATGGTGCCCTTGTCGCTCAGGATCTCGGTGGCGTGGGGGGCGAAGTCGGTGGTCTTGAGGCCCGCAGTGGCGAGGTCCGTCTCGGTGAGCTCGGCGAATCCCTCCTTGTAGTCAGCCAGCTTCCCGGAGTTCATGCCGGTGACACAGGCCATGTTCCCGGTTCCCATGTTGGTGGTGAGTTTGGTGAAGAAGTCACCCCAGGGGATGTCCGCAGTTCGATGTCAATGTCGGGCAGGGCCTTGGACGCGATCTCAATCTGCTTCTTGATGGCGGCGATCTCCTCGTCACCACCGGCCCACATGTCCACGACGACCTTCTGGCGTCCGTCCGATCCGGTGCTGGCCTCGTTATTGCTGCCGCAGCCCGTCAGGGTCAGCGCGGCCACGGCAACCACCGCAATGGCCTTGCGGAAGTTGAACTTCATTGCTCCTCCTCTGACTTAATTCGCCTGCGAACTAAGTTTTATACCTTTGATGGTGCAATTGAGGTAGGGCAGCTGCCTCCTGAGTCGCAAGCGCCAGCCTCAATACCGTTGCAAAACCGTGATCAAAGCGCTCGCGTCAGCGGGAACCCCGCATATACAGCTTACTTCCGTATCGGTTAAAGTAAGTCTATGCCTCGTCCTGATGTCTCGATCCGGCAACTGCTCGCCGACGGCTCCGTCACCTCCAGGGGTGGAGTTGGCGCGGCAGCTGGGAGTCGCCCCTCCACCGCATCGGCCTGGATCGGACAGCTGATCGAGGAAGGGGTTGTGATGGAGGACAGGGGTGATCGCCTCACGAGGCGGACGGCCGCGTCGTCGGCTTCGCCTCAGCCAGCCGCCGGGACACCTGCTCATCTCGGATCTCGGCGGAAACCACGCCCGCCTGGGGGTCGCTGACCTACTGGGGCACGTCACCCACACAGCCTCAGCAGAGCTTCCATCGCGGACGGCCCGGGTCGGTTCTGCCAGCCCTGGCCCGCATGCTGCGCGACCTGCCAGCTGACGGTCCCACCCTCGGCGTCGGCCTGGCACTGCCGAGGCCGGTGCAGCCGGACGGATCGGTGCGGCTGCCGTCGCGGATGCCCGGCTGGGCTGGTTTCCCAGTGCAGCAGTGGGCGGCAGAGTTCTTCGAGGCCCCCGTGGTAGTGGAGAACGATGCGAACGCAATGGCCCTCGGGAGCATCGCGCCCAGCTGGGCAGCCAGGGACAGTCGATTACAGTCAAGGCGGGCACCGCCATCGGGTCAGGGGATCATCGTGGACGGGCAGCTGTACCGAGGGGCAACGTTCGCGGCAGGGGACGTCACACACACCCGCGTTGATGCGGCGGGACCTCGGCCCTGCACCTGCGGGAAGCTCGGCTGCCTTGAGGACCATCGCCTCCGGAGCGGGGTCGTCACGCGGCTGAATGAGCAGGGGGCCTCGTCGCCACCACTGCCGACGCCCTGAGCCTGGCCGCAAACGGCGACCCCTCGCGACGACGACAATCCGGACTGCGGGGCTCGCACCTGGGCGAGGTCCTCAGCCCGGTCATCAAGTTTCTTCAACCCCGACGCGGTGTTCCTGACGGGAGGGCTGGCGTCGTCGCAGCATTTCATCTCCGCGGTACGCGCCAGATCTACGACGGCTGCCATCCCCTGATGACGGAGTCCCTGCGGATCGAGGCAGCCTCCCTGGGATCCGACGCCGGTCTCCACGGCATGGCTCTGCTGGCCACAGCTGCCGCCCACTCTCCCACACCGTGAGGCTGAGCTCATGGTGATTGGCGCACATGTTAACGCAGCGACCGCAGTGTCCCAGGCTTCAGCCATCGGGGCCGACATCGCCCAGGTGATGCTCGGCGATGCGCAGTCCTGGAAGCGGCCCATCGCGCCAGAAGGCCTGCGCGACCAGGCTCATGACGCAGGGATCGGGTTGTATGTGCACGCGGCCTATGTCATCAATGTCGCCTCGACCAACAACCGGATCCGCATCCCGTCGCGGAAGCTGCTGCAGCAGACCATCGACGCGGCCGAGCAGATCGGGGCGCGGGGCGTGATCGTCCACGGGGGCCACGTCACCGCCGACGAGGACCAACAGGCCGGCTACGCGAACTGGCGCAAGTGCGTCGACGGCCTGGATCCGAAGGTGCCAGTGCTGATTGAGAACACCGCGGGCGGCAAGAAGGCGATGATGCGCCACCTGGAGTCCATCCGGGCGCTGTGGGCCGAGCTCGATGGCGCCGAGAACCTGGGGCGCATTGGCCTATGCCTGGACACCTGCCACGCGCATGCGGCCGGGCTAGAGCTGGCGACGGTGGTTCCCGACCTTCTGGACATCACGGGCCGCATCGACCTGATCCACTGCAACAACTCCCGCGACGCAGCGGGTTCCCGGTCGCGACCGGCACGCCCCTCAACCAGGGTCAGATTGATCCAGAGGCACTGCTGGCACTGCTGCGGGAGGCGGACGCCCCGGTGATGCTGGAAACACCGACGGAGCATCACGCCGAGGAGATCACCTGGCTGCGCGAGCAGCTGGGAGCCTGACACCCAGAGCCCTCAAATGCTAAAATTTCAGTGTTTTGCCTCTGCAAAGAGGCAGAATGAACTCCAGAAAGGCATATGAGTAAGCACCCAGGGCTTCCCCACAGACCCCTCAGGGAACCGGTCTTCCAGGCATCAGTAATCCGATCTACACTTTCCCCGACAAAACATCAGGTCACACCAAGGCCACCACGGCGGCGATCCTGGCAATCATCATCGGATCCTCGCGGTTTCACCGAGATCCTCGAGGATTTCTCCATATCCATGACCACACTCTTCCTGGATTCCACTGCGATGGGCCCATTCCAGCTTGCTCGTCACCCTCCACCTGTGCATCCCCTCTCCCTTCTCATCACAGGCCTGCACTTCCTCAGGGAAAGGGGCCGCTCACGGCTGATCACCATCAGCATCGCCAACCCTGATCATCACACCGACCAGGATTGTCGGCAGCATTGCGCTTCTGAACGACTACGACGTGAGATCCAACCCCTTCTACGTCACCGAATTCACGCTGGCGATAGTTATTTCACTCGTCTTCCTGGCCCCTGACAATCTGGCTTATCATCCTGCTGTTCTCCCCTCGAGGTGCGCAACAGAAGGTTCTGACTCGACCCGTCCCCCATTCCACGTCAGGAGCGAGGCACTCCCAAAAGCGCACCCAGGCGAGCAGTCCGGCAGATCAGCCGATAGAGTATGTGGCTGCCCGCTGGATGCGGTCCATGACCTGGGGAGATGAACAACGATGCGCGCCAAACCACCAACCTGGCTCTGGCTGACCCCTGTCCCAACGATGGGACTCCTGGCCGTCGTCGGCCCTTTTGCCATCGCACTCAAAGTGGGGACCATGCGCGCGTAGGCCTGGTGCGCCGGCTCAGGTTTCGCCACGGTCCTGTCCTTCGCCCTGGTAGCTGCAAAAGCAGGTTTCCTACCTGATCTCGGCGCTCTGGTGTCGTTAGCAAACCTCGTTGCCTCGACTGTCTACACAATGATGACGGCACAGCAACTTGACTGGAGCGGCAGAGCAGCAACACTTGAGATGCCCCCCAACCCCAAACCTCTCAGCAGGAATGAAGCAGCCATGGCCCAAGCCCAGGCTGCGCCGCAGAGACGAAAAGAGTCCTTGGCCCTTGCACAGCAGAATCCTCGGTTGGCCCGCGAACTTCGCATGAGCAGACCCGATATTCCCCCATCAATACGACGATGGAGGCCTGGTCGATATCAGCAGCGTCCCAGCCTCAGTTTTTGTAAATGAGCTTGGCCTGAGTCAGGAACAAGCCAACAAGATCGTGGAAACACGCAAAGAACTGGGGAAGTTTCTGCATCCCGATGACTTGGTAAATCTTGCCAACATCGACATGGACACCTACGACAGGATAAGAAATCATCTCATCATCATTTAAGCTTGATTGCTCGTTTTGAGCAGCATCGGTGACTTTTTGCATGGGTTCAAGCCCATGAACCACCAAGGCTCAGTGACATCTCTCGGCCGCCTCCCACTGACGACCTACCAACACACGACACCGGGCTCAGAGCTTCGGCAGTTCCCTGCGTTTGATCAGGTTCTCGACGGACAGCAGCCGGTCCACCGTCATCTCATCCAGTAGGCCCTCTCGACGACGATGTCACGGACTGAGCGCCCCGTCGCCGCTGCCTCCTTGCCAACCTCGTCGCCCGCCCGGTGCCCGATGTGATCGTTGAGGAGGGTGACCACCGAGATCGAGTCACGGACATAGCGCTCACACACCTCCCTGTTGGCGGTGATCCCCGTCACGCAACGAGTCCGCAGCACATCGCAACCCGCGACCAGCAGCCCAATGGACTCGAACAGCGCCTGCGCGATCACCGGCTCCATCGCGTTGAGCTGCAGCTGCCCGGCCTCGGCGCCCAGACCGACGGTGAGGTCGTTGCCCCGCACCTTGAACGTGATCTGGTTGACCACCTCCGGGATGACGGGGTTGACCTTCGCCGGCATGATGGAGCTGCCCGCCTGCATCTGCGGAAGATTGATCTCATTCAGCCCCGCACGCGGCCCTGAGCTGAGCAGCCGCAGGTCGTTGCAGATCTTCGACAGCTTCCCGGCCAGCCGCTTGCAGGGCCGCATGCGCCATGACGTAAGCCCCCGTGTCCGAGGTGGCCTCTATGAGGTCGACGGCGGGAACGAACGGGCGGCCCGTGACCTTCGCCAGGTTCTCCACCACCAGCTCCCGGTATCCGTCGGGGTGTTGAGCCCCCGTTCCGATGGCCGTCGCCCCCAGGTTCACCTCCAGCAGCAGGGGAGCGGGCGTAGTCGAGCTGCTTCAGCTCCTCGTCCAGGTTCACGGAGAACGCCACGAACTCCTGGCCCAGCGTCATGGGCACCGCATCCTGCATCTGGGTGCGGCCCAGCTTGATGATGTCCTGGAACTCCTCACCCTTCTCATCGAAGGCATCCGACAACTCCGCGACCGCCTCCGCCAGCCGTCCGAACCTCTGGTCCAGGGCCACCCGGAAACCCGTCGGGTAGGCGTCGTTGGTCGACTGGCTGCGGTTGACGTGGTCGTTGGGGTCGACGATGTCGTAGCGGCCCTTCGTGAATCCCAGATGCTCCAGCGCCAAGTTCGCCAGCACCTCGTTGGCGTTCATGTTCAGTGATGTCCCGGCGCCGCCCTGGAAGGCGTCGATGGGGAACTGGTCCAGGCAGCGTCCCTCCAGCACCTCGTCGCAGGCTTGCACGATGGCGCGGGCAATCCAGCCGGGCAGCACCCGCAGCTCCCGATTCGTCAGCGCAGCGGCCTTCTTGACCTGCACCAGTCCCCGGATCAGCTCGGGTATGGAGTTGACGGTGATCCCGGAGATGGGGAAGTTCTCCATGGCCCTGAGCGTGATCCCATACCACGCATCGTCGGGAACATCACGGGACCCCAGAAGATCAGTCTCGGTGCGCGTCACATCGCCTTCCCTTCGGAAACCCCGGACACTCTGCCCGTTCGTCGACACTGGACCACGCTACCGGGAGCCGCGTCTCCCCGTGGCCTACCCCGGCGATTCCGCAGAACTCCCGCGAGCTCCGCCCCAGGCGTTAGGCTAGAGGCGTGACAAGGTGCGTTTACATTGCTTCAGCGGAGCGGCAAGTCGGCAAGAGCGCCATCGCCCTGGGCGTGCTGGAGCTCTTCGCCCGCCAGGTCCGGTCTGTCGGTTTCTTCCGCCCCCTGGTGCCCTCCCTGGAGGACGACGGCGTCACCCGGCTCTGCTTGCCAACGACTCCAAGGCCCGGCAGACCCACGATGAGAGCGTTGGGGTCTCCTACGAGCAGTGGGCCGAGGATCAGAATGCGGCCATCGACACCATCGTCGCCAGATACTCGGCGCTGGCGGAACGCCACGACGCCGTGGTGATCCTGGGCCCGACTTCACCGACCTGAGCACCAGCACCGAGCTGGACCACAACGCCATCATCGCGGCGAACCTGAATGCCCCCGTGATCCATGTGTGCCGGGCAGCGGGACGCGCCCCCGAAGAGGTTCGGCGGATGGCCGAGGAGGCCATTGAGGCCTCACGAGGCACGCCACAACACCGTCGTCGCACTGGTGGCGAACTGGGCGGGTCCCGGCCCCAGTGAGGAGCTGGCGGAGGCGTTGCGCGAGATCCGGGACATCGCCGTGTTCGTGCTGCCGGAGGATCCACTGCTGGAGGCCCCGTCCGTCGGCCAGTTCTTCGACGCCGCACACGCGACGCTGTGGCGCGGCAGGCAGGAGAGCCTGAGCCGCGAGTCGCTGGGGGTCATCGTCGCCGGCATGACCCTGCCGAACCTCCTGCCGAGGCTGCAACGAGAGGCGACGGTGATCGTCCCAGCTGATCGGATGGACCTGCTGCTCCGCTCATCATGGCCCACCGCTCCGCAGCCTACGGCCCGCTGGCGTCGCTGCTGATGACCGGCGGCTTCGAGGTGCCTGAAAGCGTCGCGACGCTGCTCAGCGACTCCGAGGTGGACCTTCCGATCGGCATCACCGACAACGACACCTTCACCACCGCGAACCTGCTGAGCGACGTCAGGGGCGTGGCGACGGGGTCCGCCAGGAAGGTCGAGGTGGCGCGTGCGCTGTTCGACCGTCACGTCGACGACTCCAAGCTGATGGCCGCCATCGACCTGCCACGGTCGCAGATCCGCACCCCGTCGATGTTCGAGCATCAGCTGATGCAGATGGCCCGTTCGAGCCTGCGACGAATCGTGCTGCCGGAGTCCACCGACGACCGGGTGCTGACGGCCGCGAGCATCGTGCTGCAGCGGGGCGTGGCGGAGATCACCCTCCTCGGGGACCCTGGTGCCATCTCCCGGCGGGCCGCAGAACTGGACATCAACCTCACCCAGGCCACCGTCGTCAACCCCCTAGACGAGGACCTGCTGGACCGCTTCTCCGCGGAATACGCGCAGCTCCGCGCCCACAAAGGCGTCACCCTCGAACAGGCTCGCAGAAGCTGACCGACCTGTCCCTATTTCGGCACCATGATGGTGCATCTCGGCATGGCCGATGGCATGGTCTCCGGCGCAGTCAACACCACCGCCAACACCATCCGGCCCTCATTGGAGTTCGTGAAGACGCGCCCAGGGGTGTCGGTGGTCTCGGGAGCCTTCCTGATGGCCATGAGCAACCGTGTGGTGGTCTACGCCGACTGCGCCGTCAACCCCGACCCCACCGCCGAGCAGCTGGCGGACATCGCCATCTCCTCAGCACAGACCGCCACCAGCTTCGGCATTGAGCCACGCGTCGCCATGCTGTCCTATTCGACGGGCGACTCAGGCTTCGGCGCCGACGCCGACAAGGCCAGGGAGGCCACCGGAATCGTCAGGAGAAGGCCCCGGAGATCAAGGTCGAGGGCCCCATCCAGTTCGATGCCGCCGTCGACGAGGTGGTGGCGGCGAAGAAGATGCCGGGCTCTGAGGTGGCGGGCCGCGCGACGGTGTTCATCTTCCCGGACCTGAACACCGGCAACAACACCTGCAAGGCGGTGCAGCGCACCTCCGGGGCCGTGGCGATCGGCCCGGCGCTGCAGGGGCTGCGCAAACCGGTGAACGACTTGTCGCGGGGAGCGTTGGTGGACGATATCGTCTCAACCATCGTCATCACCGCCATCCAGGCCCAGACGAGACTGACGGTTCAAGACAACCCAGGAAGATCACGTGTCCAATCACATCCTGCTGCTCAACTGCGGCTCCTCGTCCATGAAGTACCAGCTGTTCGACCCCGACGCCGCAGCGGCACTGGCCGTCGGCATCGTGGAGCGGATCGGGCAGGGAGCAGGGCAGGCTGAAGCACGAGGTCGGCGGGGAAGAGTTCATCGTCGAGAAGCCCTTCCCGAACCACACCGTCGCCTTCGCCGAGGTGGTTGCGGCCTTCGGGAAATACGGCCCGTCACTGGAGGGCGTGCAGGCCGTCGGCCACCGCACCGTGCACGGCGGCTCCACGTTCCGCGAGTCCACGCTCATCACCGATGAGGTGATCGCGAAGCTGGTGGAACTCTCGGGGCTGGCGCCGCTGCACAACCCGCCGGGGATCGCCGGGATTGAGGCCGCCATGGCCCTGCTGCCGGATGTCCGCACGTCGCGATCTTCGACACCGCGTTCTTCTCGACGCTGCCGCCGGAGATACACCGCCATCAGCCGCGACGTGGCTGAAGTTCGGCATCCGCCGCTACGGCTTCCACGGCACGTCGCACGGCTACGTGTCGAAGAAGTCCGCTGAGGTGCTGGGCCGCCCCATTGAGGATGTGAAGCTGATCGTCTGCCACCTCGGCAACGGCGCCTCCATCTCCGCCGTCGACAAGGGCGTTGCAGTCGACACATCGATGGGGCTCACCCGCTGGAGGGTCTCGTGATGGGCACCCGCTCCGGCAATGTCGACCCTGGGGTGTTCAAGTTCCCTCTCAGACAAGGGCTACTCCGTCGACGAGATCGACGACCCTGCTGAACAAACGAGTCGGGCATGGGTGGCCTGTCCGGCCACACCGACATGCGTGATGTCGATGACCAGATCGCAGCCGGCAATGAGCAGGCCAAGCTGGCGATGGGACGCTACATTCACCGCCTCATCAACTACATCGGTGCCTACATCGCGGTGCTGGACGGCGTGGACGCGCTGGTGTTCACCGCCGGCATCGGCGAGAACGCCTCGACGGTGCGCGCCGGGGCGATCGGGCGGCTGAGGAACCTGGGCTTCATCCTGGATGAGGGAAGCCAACGCCGTGCGTTCGAAGGAACCGCGTCATCTCCACTCCCGAGTCGCCGGTGAAGGTTCTGGTGGTCCCCCACAAACGAGGAGCTCGCGATGGCTCAAGACACCCTGCGTGTCATCGGAGCCCGGTAGTAGAGGTTAACTTCCAGCCTGAAAGGGGCGGAGCCGGGGTAGTCTGGCTCCGCCCTGCTCTGTCGTTCCTGGAGGTTGATCGTGGCTCTACTCAGCGTTGGAGTAGCCAGCAGCGCCCTGTTCGATCTCAGCGAGTCGAGCCAAGTCTTCGAGCAGCATGGCGTCGAGGCCTATCGCCGGTATCAGCGGGAGCACCTGGACCAGCCGCTTCGCCCCGGACCCGCGCTTCCCTTTCTGCGGCGGCTGCTGGCGTTGAACGACGTGGTGGCTGACGCCGTCGATGTGATCGTGCTGTCCCGCAACAGCGCGGACACGGGGCTGCGCGTGATGCGCTCCATCACGGCAGAAGGTCTGCCCATCACGCGGGCTGTGTTCCGGGAGGGGCTGTCGCCCTTCGAGTTCATGCCCGCGTTGGGGATGTCGTTGTTCCTATCGGCGAATCCGCAGGATGTGTCGGCCGCCATCACGGAGGGACACCCGCGGGCACGGTGCTACGCGGCGAGGCAGGGGCGGATCACGGAGAGGGGCCTGCTGGTCGCCTTCGACTTCGACGGGGTGCTCGCCGACGACTCCGCGGAGCGGGTCTTCCAGGCAGAAGGTCTGGGGCGCTGCGCCCGACGGGAGGCAGAGCTGTCGGAGGTGCCGCTGCCCCTGGCCCCTGGCACCTTTCCTGGAGGGCCTGAACCAGATCCAGGCTGCCGAGGAGCGCCGCATGGACGATGAGCCGGGATATCAGCGGCGGCTGCGGGTGGCGCTGGTGACGGCGCGGTCGGCCCTCAGCCCACGAGCGCGCCATCAACAGCCTGCGCGTCTGGGGCCTGCGAGTTGATGAGCGCCTTCTTCCTGGGAGGCCGAGAGAAGGCCCCGGTGCTGGATGTGCTGCGCCCCACCTGTTCTTCGACGATCAGCGCCGCCATCTGGATCTGGCGACGCGCACCCGTCGGTGCATGTTCCATTCGGAATCTGCAATGAGCCCGTTGAGCGCAGGAGCGTCCACGACGTTCAGGGCGTCGGGTGGCTGCGCGTGCAGTGCTGACCGAGACGGCTTGACGGGTTTCGTCGAGGGAATGGGGTCGAACCCGGAGCCTCGGCGAGCTGAGTCCTGCTCCCCGGCCACGACGGTCCTGCCATGGTGGTCTCACCACGGCGTGGAATGCCACAAGCTCACGACCTCGGGCTTGTGGAAAACCGACGAGCCCCGTCGCGTCATTTCCGGGATGTGGCGGCGCGGGATACCGTTGCTTCCATGGCACGAGCTTTGATCACGGGGGCCACCGCTGGAATCGGCAATACATTTGCCCAGGAGCTAGCCGCCCGCGGTCTGGATTTGGTGCTCGTCGCCCGCGACCAGGAGCGTCTCCAGCGGGTCGCCGCCGAGCTGAACGAAGTGCATGGCGTCGGCGTCGAGGTGCTGACCGCGGACCTCTCCGTACATGATGAGGTACTGAGAGTCGCGGACCGCCTGGAGTCTGAGACGAACCCCGTCGACACGCTTGTGAACAACGCCGGCTTCGGCCTGCACGCCTCGCTCATCGACCCTGACGCGCTGGAGCTGCACGGGCGTGCCATGGATGTGATGTGCAAGGCCATGCTGATTCTGGGCGGAGCCGCGGCCCGCGCCATGCGGGCCCGTGGTTCGGACGGATCATCAACGTCGCGTCGTCGTCGGCATCGATCTTCTCGAACAACTTCACTCGGCCATCAAGGCCTGGGCGCGCACCTGGTCGACAGGCCTGGCGCGAAATGCGCGGCACCGGGGTCACGGTGACGGCGCTGCTCCAGGCTGGGTGCGCACCGAGTTCCATCAGCGCGCCGGCATCAGCGCGCAAACCTTTCGCAGACTTCGTGTGGATCGACGCGCATCAGCTGGTGCGAGAATGCCTCGCCGGCGTCACACGCGGAAAGGTGGAGTCGATCCCCACCATCAAATGGAAGATCGCGGTGTTCGTGGCCGATCACGGCCCCCAGGCTTCATCCGCTGGTTCTCACGCAAGCTCACGGACAGCCGGAAGAAGGACCGCTGATCCATGGCCAAAGGCCCCCGGTACGACAAATACGCCTCAAAAAGCCTCCGCCTCCGCGCGCGCAGGCTGCGCAGATGCTGCTGCTGAAGCCGACGATGTGGCGGCTGCTGCGCGTGCACGTTCACGGCAAGGTGAACCTCGACGGCTTTGAGGGGCCGTGCATCGTGTTCGCGAACCACTCGTCGCATCTCGACACCCCCTGATCTACACGGCGCGCTGCCGAGACCGGATCTCCAAGCACTTGGCCGCCGGAGCAGCCCGGGACTACTTCTACGACAAGTGGTGGAAGTCGGGTCCGCTGTCGCTGTTCTTCAACGGCTACCCCATCGACCGGGGCCGCGAGACCCGGGGTGGGCGGAAGGGCAACGTCCGCGGCATGTCCGCGGCGCTGCTCGACGCGGGGGTGCCCCTGCTGATCTACCCCGAGGGGTCCCGCTCCCGCACAGGCGCAATGGGTCCGTTCAAACCGGGGGTGGCGGCGCTGAGCATCTCCCGACAGGTTCCGGCGGTGCCCATCGCCCTGATCGGCGCGCACGCGGCATGGCCCAGCAACCAGAAGCATCTGCCGAAGGGCGTCCTGTCGTGCATGTCGTCATCGGACGGCCCATGACGCCGCTGCCGGGTGAGATCGCGCACGAGTTCAACGAGCGAATGCGACGCGGTCTTGGAGCTTCACGACACCACTGCCCGCGCCTATGGTGCCCGGACCCGCGAGGAGTATGCCCGCGCCGCAGCCATCACCCGGACCGAGAGCCCAGAGATTTCCGCCGAGGCCGAGAATGCCCCGGCCAGCGCCGACCAGCAGGAGGATCAATGATCGACGGCGTCAAGCAGCACAAGTGGTGGGGCTGGGGTGAGGAAGGCAAGTCATACCAGCACGATGACAAGCCCAAGTTCGCGCCCTTCGTCCAGAAAGTGATCGGAGTCGACATCTACGCCCCCGTCAAGCCGCTACCCCGGCTGAGCGACCTGGACGTGCCGCCGTCGCAGCTGGGCGACGACCTGCTGAGGCAGCTGCAGGCGATCTGCGGGGACGACTATGTGCAGACCGACGACGAGACCCGCGTCATCCACGGCTTCGGGAAGGGAGTGCGGGACCTGATGCGGGTGCGCGCTGGTGACTTCGGTCGCCTGCCGGACGTGGTGGTCTATCCCGGCTCGCAGGAGGAGGTCGCAGCGATCGTCGACGCCGTCGTCGCGGGCCAACGCGGTGGTGATCCCGTTCGGCGGCGGCTCCAACATCGTCGCCGCGCTGGAGCTGGGCCGGGGGAGCTGCGGCAGGGTGGTGTCGGTGAACCTGGGGCGGCTCGCAGGAGTCGCTGAGATCGACAGAGCGGTCCGGGCTGGCCCACATCCAGGCTGGCGTGTTCGGGCCGGACATGGAGGAGCAGCTCCAGGCCCGGGGCTGGACGATGGGTCATCATCCCGACTCGTTCGTGTGGTCGACGTTGGGGAGGCTGGATCGCGACGAGGTCGTCAGGGATGCAGTCGGACAAGTACGGAGACATCGCCGACATCTGCCGGGGCCTGACCATGGTGATGCCGGGGCAGGGTGTTGACGCTCGACCGCTGCCGTCGACATCGTCGGGTCCGAGCGTCCGTGAGATGGTGCTGGGCTCGAAGGTCGTCTGGGGATCATCACGTCGGCCTGGGTCGAACGTGCATCGCATCCCCGAGGCCAGGAGATCCAGGCGTACTTCTTCCCACCATGAGGACGGGCTGAGGGCCTGCGAGGCGGATCGTCTCCTCCGACGCCTCCGTCATGATGGCGCGGGTGTCGGATGCCGTTGAGGACGCAGTATCATCATGGCCAACGGCCGGCGGTCCTCGAAAAGCTGTCGTCGTTGCTGAGCAAAGAGGGCATCCAGAGGCTGATGCTGGCCAAAGGCTGGGATCTGGAGAGGATCGCCATGGCGCTGCGTCGGCTTCGAGGTCGCGCAACACGTCACCTACGAGAAGGGGCTGGTGGGCAAGATCGTGCGTGCGAACGGCGGTCTGGGTGTCGGCAGGGGACCTGGTGCCCTGTGACCAGAAGAAGTACGACACCCCCCATCCGGGATTTCATGCTGGACCACGGCATGGTCTGCGATGTCTCCGAGACCTCCACCCCGTGGCGTCACGCGGTCGAGATCACGACAAGACGGTGGCTGCGGCGCAGCGAGGCTCTTGACGAGCGGGGGTGCGCGGGGTGGTGTTCTGCCACCTGTCGCACTCACTACCACTCGGGGGCGTGCCAGTACTTCACATTCGCCATCGCGGATGACTCCGAGAGCGCACATGGACACCTACGACCACGTCAAACGCGCGATCCAGCAGTCGTTCATGGACTGCCATGGGACCGTCTCCCATCACCACGGTGTCGGCGAAGAGCACTCCCCCTGGATGGATCAGGACATCTCCTCCGCCGGGTGTTCATCCAACGCCACTCTGTTCGAGGGGCGTCGGTCCAGCCGCAACCTCAGCGGGCAGGTCGTCCACGAGGGTCGTCCGGGCATCTCCTGAACGCCAGCGACGCCTGAGGGGATCCGCGCTGGCGGTGGCCTGCGCGATCCGCAGGAGATGATCGGGACATCTCGTCTGCATCTTGGAATAACTCTGTCGATCCAGTGGTTTCCCGATCATGGACCCCGTCGTCGCTTTAGCACGGTGGCAGTTCGGTGTGACCACCGATCTACCACTTCCTGTTCGTGCCGATCACCGTCGCCATGACAATGCTCGTTGCCGTCATGCAGACCGTCTGGGTGCGCACCGGCAACATGCGCTTCCTGCACCTGACCAAGTTCTTCGGGAAGCTGATGCTCATCAACTTCGCCTTGGGGCTGGCTCACTGGCATCGTCCAGGGAGTTCCAGTTCGGCATGAACTGGTCCGAGTACTCCCGCTTCGTCGGCGATGTCTTTGGTGCGCCGTTGGCGCCCGAGGCTCTCATCGCGTTCTTCCTGAGCTCACCTTCCTCGGCCTGTGGGATCTTCGGCTGGGACAAGCTGCCGAGAAGATCCATCGGCATGCATCTACGCCACCGCGGTCGGCACCATCTTGTCGTCGGTGTTCATCCTGGCCGCGAACTCCTGGATGCAGAACCCCGTCGGCACCAAGGCACAACGCAGGTTGGCCGCGCGGAGCTCGACGGTGTCGGCGGCTTCGTCGAGGTCCTCACCAACCCGCTGCTGCCATCCGCGCTGCCGCACGTGGTGGCCGCGTCCTACATGGTCGGCGGCGGCCTGATCGCGGGCATCTCCGGCTGGCACCTGGGCTCAGGGCCAACGGGAAGGCCGGCGTCCCCAAGGACGATGTGCAGAGCCTACCGGTGGGCCGCGAAGTTCAGGAGCCTGGGTGCTGATCGGGGCATCGGTGGTCACCATCTGGTCGGGCGACGCCCGGGCCAGGACATCACCCGCATGCAGCCGGCGAGCCTTGCTGCAGCCGAGGGAGCCTTCGAGGACACCGGCGACTTCTCCCTGCTGACGATCCCCAACGCAGACCAGACTGGGAACCACTCGTCGACATCAGGGTCCCCTCGGTGCTGTCCATCATCGCGGGGTCCCCGAGATCAAGGGCATCAACACCATCCGCGAGCAGTTCACGCAGCAGGGGCTTCACCTCCTATGACTGGAACCAAGACCCAGTTGCGAGGAGCAGTACGCTCCCCACCTGGCCAGTCGGCAGGCCACCATCGGTCCGATCCCCGACGTCAACGTCACCTACTGGAGCTTCCGGATGATGATGGCCTTCGGCATGGCGGGGGTGATGATCGGCCTGCTGCTGCTCTGGACTCTGCGCCGGGGCGGCTCGCCGAGGCCGTCGAGGCTGTGGACTGCGCTGATGGGCGCCATGCGCTGCTGCCGCTGTTCGGCATCTCCTTCGGGTGGATCTTCACCGAGATGGGTCGCCAGCCCTGGCTCGTCGCAGGGGTCATGCCGACGCAGGCCGGCATCTCCTCGACCGCCAGCGCCGGCGAGGTGTTGTTCTCACTGATCGTCTACACGGTGCTCTACGGGGTTCTCGCCGTGATCGAGGTGGGCCTGTTCATGCATTACACGAAGAAGGGACTCCCCGACATCACCGAGCCGACGGTGTCGCAGGATCCCGACGCCCCGATGTCGTTCGCGTACTGAGCAGGAGCACCGATGCCATTTCTTGAGATCACCGTCCCGGCACTCAACCTCGTCTGGTTCCTGCTGATCGCCGTCTTGTGGGTCGGGTTCTTCTTCCTGGAGGGCTTCGACTTCGGCGTCGCGATGCTGCTGCCGATCCTGGGACGCGACGACGGGGAACGCCGCGTCATGGTCAACACCATCGGCCCCACCTGGGATGGCAACGAGGTGTGGCTGCTGACGGCGGGCGGGGCAACGTTCGCGGCGTTTCCCGGCTGGTATGCGTCGCTGTTCTCCGCCATCTACCCTGCCGCTGCTGCTGGTTCTGGTGGGTTGATCCTTCGCGGCGTCGCCTTCGAGTACCGCTCGAAAGCATCCCGACAACGAGGTGGCGTCAAACCTTCGATGTGTTCGCGGTGGTCGGCTCCTTCCTGCCGTCGCTGGTGTTGGGGGTCGGTTTCGCGAACTTCATGATCGGCCTGGCCAACGACGGGAAGCTGTGGAACGGCAGCTTCCTGGGCCTTTTCGGTCCGTTCGCGCTGCTGGGCGGCGTGCTGTTCGTCGCCTTGTTCCTCATCCACGGGGCGACGTTCATCGCCTTGAAGTCACGCAGCGACATCCACGACCGCGCGCGTGGCTTTGAGGGAGCCTCACAGCTGGCCGGTCGTCGGCATCCTGGCGGTCTTCGTCATCAGCCAACAGACGTTCTGGCCTTCGGTCTCGGAGTTCGGCGACCTGGGGTTCCTCGGCTGGGTCACCGCCGTCGTGGCCATCGGAGCCCTGGCGGCCTCGGTGTTCATGACTGGGCAGCTTGACCGTGAGGGCTGGGGCTTCGTGCTGACGGGGCTGGCGATCGTCGCCCCTCGTCGTCCGGTTTTCTTCCTGCGGATGTGCGGGAACCTGGGTTTCGCGCAGGACGAGTCGCGGCCGGTCGCCGAGCGGCTGAACATCATCACCGCCGCCAGCTCGGGAGACGACGCTGACGCTGATGACCTGGGCAGCCGTCATCTTCGTGCCCATCGTGCTGGCCTATCAGGGATGGAGCTACTGGGTCTTCAGCAAACGCATCAGCACCAAGAACATCCCCGAGAAGATCGTCTACTGACGGCCCCGCCCACACCATATGGCCCGGACCCGTGGAGCCAAGGCTCCTGCAACGTGCTGGGGCGACCAGGGAGGTATCTGGTCGCCTCGGTCATCGTCGGCATCGTCACCGCGCTGCTGGTGATCGCTCAGGCCTGGCTGCTGTCCCGTGGCATCGCGATTGTGGTGGCCTACCGTTCGCTGCCCCCGGACTGGGGACAACGTTGCTGCTGCTCCTCGTCGTCTTCACGGCCCGTGGCCGCTCAGCTGGGTGAGCTCGGTGCTGGCGCACCGGTCGGTCGCAGCGGTGAAGTCGCGGGATGAGCGCGACGTCCTGGCCGCGCACCTGAGCAAGCCGGTGGTGTCGTCGGCGACGCTGACGAAGGTGGTTACGACGGGCTTGGACGCCCTGGACGGCTATTTCTCAAGTATCTGCCGCAGCTGGGGCTGGCTGTGACCGTGCCATTCATCGTCAGTGGCATCCTGGTGCTGTCCGACTGGCCAAGCGCCCTCATCGTCGTAGTGACGCTGCCGCTGGTTCCGGTGTTCGCGATGATGCTGATCGGCTGGAGCACCCAGGCTGCGACGCGCCGCTCCTTCGCGCGGGCCGACAAGCTGGCGAACCACTTCGCAGACCTGATCCAGGGGCTGCCGACGCTGCAAGCCTTCGCCAGGCCCGCGCTCAGCCTCAGGGGCATCGTCATCACCGAGGACGAGTACCGGGGCAGACCATGAGGGGTGCTGTACGTGTCCCTTCCTCTCGTCGTTCGCCCTGGAGCTGCTGTCGTCGCTGTCGGTCGCGATGGTCGCCGTCACCGTCGGTTTCCGACTGGCCTTCGGGGAGATGCCCTTCGACATTGCGCTGTTCGTGCTGATTCTGGCTCCTGAGGCCTTCCTCCCGGTTCGGCAGGTCGGCGTCCATTTCCACGACTCAGCGGACGGCGTGGCCGCTGCGCAGGCTGCGCTGGATCTGATCGACCACGGTGTCGTCACCTCCGGCGACGACCTGCCAGACGAATCTCACATAATTCTGGACGGCGTCAGGTTCACATGGCCGGGTACGGACGAGCCAGCCGTCGCCGATGTCGGGCTGAGCGTTCCCGAGGGCCGGATCGTCGCTCTCACCGGCCCCTCCGGCGGGGAAAAGTCCACGGTGTTGAGTCTGGTGATGGGTTTCCAGCGCCCTGACGCGGGCCGGGTGCTGGTCGGCGGCCGGGACTTGGCGGACCTAGATTCGGCGGCCTGGCGACGACGCACCGCGTGGGTGGCGCAGGAGCCCGGCATGGTGCATGGCACCGTCGGTGACAATGTCAGGTTGGGCATCCCTGGGGCTCACGACGATGAGGTCGCCGCCGCGCTGCGGGAAGTCGGCGCGGACTTCGACGCAGCCAAGAACGTCGGTGACGATGGCGAGGGCCTCTCCGGCGGGGAACGCCGTCGGGTCGCCCTCGCCAGGGGCGTTGCTGCGGATCCGGCATGGCAGGGGGCGCGGCTGCTGGTGCTGGACGAGCCGACCGCCGGTCTCGACGCCGACGCCGAGGCGGCCGTCATCCGCGCTGTCCGGGAGTCGGGAGTGGGGGCGCTGGTCGTCACCCACCGTCCCGCGATGCTCGCCGCAGCCGATGAGGTGGTGACGCTGTGAGGGGCCTGTTGACGGGTCTGCTGCGCGCCATTCCCGGCGGCTGGTGGCGTCTCTGCCTGGCGGTTCTGCTGGCTTTCCTGGCCTCGCTGTCATCGGTGGCGTTGATGGGGCTGTCGGCGTGGCTGATCGGCTTTGCGGCCCCTGACGCCACCGGTGCTGTTCCTGCAGGCCCCGCGGTCGGGGTGCGGACCTTCGCCATCTGCCGCAGCGTATTCCGCTATCTGGAGCGGATCGTCGGTCATGATGTCGCGCTGCGGATGCAGACGGCGCTGCGGATACGCACCTATGAGGCCCTAGCCGGCACCACCTTGATCGGTGCGCGTCGCGGCGACCTGCTGACCCGGATCGTCGCCGACACCGAGGCCGTCACCGACATCCTGGTGCGGGTGCTGCTGCCGGTCTCCTCGGGTCTGTTGGTGATCGCTGGGGCCTCTGCGGGCCTGACCCTCATCTCCCCACCGCAGCAGCTGTGCTGTTCGCGACGACGCTGCTGGCGGGGGTTGTGGTGCCGCTGCTGGCCCAGCGCGCCACCCTGGTCGCGGACCGGGCCGCGGCTCCCCACCCGCGGTGAGATGTCTGATGCGGCTCGGGAGCTGGCCCGCACGGCGCGGGATCTCGTGGCCTACGGGGCTGACGGCGACGTGATGGAGCGGCTGCTGGAGATCGACGCCCGCCTTCAGCGGCAGGAGGCCCACGGAGCCTGGGTTCGAGGCATCGCGACGGCGGCGCAGGTGGTTGCCGCGGGATCGCTGTCGTCGCGGGGCTTGCCATCGGCGGGCCTGCCGTGGCCACCGGCCAGATGCATCCCACGTTCCTGGCGGTACTGGGGCTGCTGCCCTGGCCCTGCACGAGGTCCTGGCGGGCTTCACATCCGCCGCGCAGAACTGGACGCGGGCGCTCCGCCCTGGATCGCGTCGCCGGCGTCCCTGGATACCGGATCCGGTAGGCACCGGCGATGTCATCCCTGACGGCGAGGGCTGCCCCCGGGCTGGTGCTCGACGGGTGGCCATCGGCTGGCCGGGCAGTCCTGTCATCCGCTCCGGCCTGGATGTGGTCGTCCGCCCAGGCGATCGGGTCGCCTGCACTGGGGCGTCGGGCTCCGGGAAAACCACCCTGGCGGCCACGGCCATGGGCCTGATTCCGCCCCGCGACGGTCAGGTGAGGCGCGGCGGGCGGGTCGGCTATCTGGCTCAGGATGCCCACATCTTCACGACCTCCATTGCCGAGAATGTGCGGATCGGCAACAGGGACGCCACCGACGATCAGGGTCGCCGAGGCCCTCACCAGCGCGGGCCTGTCCCTAGATCCCGCCCGGGTCGTCGGGGAGGACGGGAGCACTCTCTCGGGTGGGGAGCGTCGCCGCCTGGCCCTGGCCCGGTTGCTGGTAGCGGAACGTGACCTGTGGATTCTGGATGAGCCGACGGAGCACCTGGACCCAGGCAACGGCGGGAGGCCCTCATGAGTGATGTCTGGGAGGCCTCGGTGGGGAAGGCTGTGCTGGTCATCACCCACGACCCGACGGTGGTCACAGCCTGCGACCAGGAACTCCCGTCTCGGTTGACCTTCCGCCGGTCTAGCCGGACCCTAAAGAGCGGCGAGGCAGAGGGCCGATTTGCGCACCCATAGGGAATGACTCAGACCACCAACCCCCCGTTTCCTGCTGTGCAGCTGGCGCACCCCAAGTCTGACTGCCAGGGGTTCCGGCCAGCAGCAGGGGCGATGGTGAAGACCGCTAGGCCGAGATAGTTGATTCCTGCCAGGGTCGAAGACCGGTGGGTGAAACCAGTGCAGCAGCGCCGTCGAGGCCATGCCCGCGAGGAGGCCCAACGCGAGGGGAATCACCAGGACCGGGCCGATGACCCCGGCCAGCACTCGTCTGGCCCACTGGTGGGGCAGCCCCATCGCTGTGAGGTTCTGGGCGAGGGGGCTCAGGGGCCTGCACCTCGCGCTGCAGGGTCCACACCAGCAGTGGAACGGCCAGGAGGGCTATTCCGGTGAAGCCGATGCTCAGCCACAACGGGACACTGGCCCCATTAGCCCGGACGACGGCCCTGGAGAATCACGTCGCCGTGGCCTGAGGTGATGGGCCACTGTTCCATGGCCGCAGCCTGCTCCGGGGTGAGCCCGGTGTGGACCTGGAACACCCCAGCCTCCTCCTCGGGTACGGGGATGGTCTCACGCAGCCCGAAGGCATAGCCGGTGTTCAGCCGCGCCGAGGCCTCGGGTTTGAAGCCGACGACTCGGGTCTGGACGGTTTGTGACGGATCGGACAGGTTCACCAGGGGTGATCTCCTCATTGGTCCCGCCGAGCTTCAGCACTGCGCCGCTCGTCATCGCCGTTGCCTGTGCCGGGGTGAGCCCCAGCACGGCCGTGGCTTCCTCGACCGTGTCGAAGACCTGCACCGTGCCTTCTCCCTCAACACCGAAATTGGTGTTGGTGAGGGTGGCCACGGCATGGCTCTGGTTGTCCTGCTCGAACTTCGCGATCACCTCATCGGACAGCCTCTCCCCACCGGGGGTGGAGGTCTGGAGCAGCACCATGCCTTCTGGCACTCGTGGAGCCAACAGCAGCACTTGGGCGCTGAAGGATGCGGAAATGTTGATGAACACGCTGAACACGAGCCCGATGAGCAGGGTGACCACTGCACTGACCCCCGCCCAGCGGGCACCATCCTCCCGAAGCAGCCGGGCAGCCAGGTCACGGGAGCTGACAGGTGGCTTTGCCATGACACCACTGCCCCAGACGACGACCCGCGGCGCCAGGGCCACCATGCCAAGCACCGCGAAGATCACCCCTAGGCTCATCGGCCAGACTTTCCCGGAGGAGGTCACCAGCGACCAGATCGCGAATCCCCACAGGCCAAGCCCGGCCCATCCCAGGGCGGTGGCCATGGTGGGAGACAGCGGCCACGGCGCGCGTTCCGCCAACCGGGCACGCACCTGCTGGAAGGCACCGAGCACGACGAACCCGAGCAGCGCACCAGCCACACTCCACAGCACCGTCTGCCCCACCCACGGGAGCGAGAACTGCCACGGCCCCAACGGCAGCCCCTGGTTGGCCTGCTGGACCACGGGGCGTGCAGCAAGACCGGTGAGCATCCCCATGCCGCACCCGGCCACGGCTAGGACGACCACTCCCCCAAGAAGGGTCGTCACGGCCGCGCGAAGCATCACCTGCGGCCGGATGCCGGAGCAGACCAGCACCTGCTGGATTCCCCGCACCCACCGGGCCACCATCCCGGCGAAGACGAGGGAATGCCTGCCAGCAGGGCGAGCACCAGCGAGTAGCCACCGAGGAAGCGCTGGGCCGACGCCCGTTGTCTTTCAGCAGGTCGGCTCGCAGGATCATGGAGACAGGCTCGTCCTCACCGCTGAAACCAATCTCGTCCTTGAGAGCTTGGAGCTCTTCGGGTGGCCCCCACGAGCCAGTAGTTTGCCGTGATCTCCTCGGTACTGTCGCCTTTTCCTGCGCGTTCTCCCCAAGTGCCCGAGTGCGCACACCAAAGAGTTCTCAGCATGGCTATAGACCTCTTTGAATGCCCCGACCACGCGAATGCTCCATTGCTGATGGGTGGAGGACCATTCCCCATGAGGGAAAGAGCTGCCGACGCACTCCCCGGGACAGGGTGGGGCCAGAGCTCCCTTCAACAGTTCGTAGCGCCCGTCAGAGACCACGGAGGGCAGCGGGGACTCGCTGTAATCGAATCTGCGGGCCTCATCGCCCTGGGCCAGATCCACCGAGGAGGAGTACTCCGCGGTGACCGTGATCCCGCTGGCAGCGAGCTGTTCGGGGGGCTGCGGATAGGTGCCATTCGACGCACCCTCCTCGGGCCGGCTCTCCACCACGGCGTCGGCTCCGCCAAGCAGTTTCTCGGCCTCCTGTTCGGGGCTGAGTTTCAGGGCATCAGCAGTGGTCTTGAAGCCGCCTGCAGCAAACCCGACGATGAACACCGCCATCAGCAGCCCCCGGAATACCCGGAACCGGAGCAGCAGTGGAATCTGGTACCTCATGACAGTCGACCGTCCACGATCTCCAGCACCCGGTCCGCGTACCTCTCCGCCAGCGGGTCGTGGGTGGCGATGAGGCAGGCCACCCCCGCCTGCCTGGTCAGGGCCTTGAGCTGGCTGAACAATGAGGCTGAGGTATGGCTGTCCAGCGCCCCGGTAGGCTCGTCGCAGAGCATGACCGGCCGTCGTCCAGCCAGTGCCCTGGCCACACCAACCCGCTGCCGTTGGCCACCGGACATCGCATCCGGCATCCGATTCCACAGCTCCCCGATCCCGACGAGGCCCAGCAGCCTCTTGGCCTCGGCCTCGGGACAGCCCTGGGCGCGAAGCACGATCTGGAGATTTTCGCTGGCCGTGAACTGGGCCACCAAGTTGTGTTCCTGGAACACCAGCCCCACCTGACGCAACCGAAGATCGGTGCGCTGATCCTCTGACATGCCAACGATCTCACGCCCCATCACCTGCACGGACCCGGAACCAGGCACCTCAAGTCCACCGATCACCGACAACAGCGTTGACTTTCCGGAGCCGCTGGCCCCGTACAGGCTGACCATCTCACCTGCCGCCACCTCCAGGCTCACACCGTCGAGAGCCCTCACCGCACCCGCTGGGGTGGAGTAGGTGAACTCCACCCCAGCGGCCCTGACGGGAACCTGCATCAGCAGCCACGCCCTAGCTGGAAGGATGACACTTTGTTGTCGTCCCCAAAGGCAAACCAGTAGGAGCTCAGAGTGTCGTTGGCATTCCTCGACATGTTGCGGTGGCTTCTCATCGGGTTCGAGAATGAGTCGAGATGAGCCCTGTAGTCTGACTCGGCGTACAGATCCAGGGCTGCCTGGGCCGGGACAGCCACTGCGGCGAGGGCCACGGCAGCGACAATGACGCTTCGGAGAGATTTCTTCATCTTTATCTCCTTGTTTTCCTGGGAGGACCTACTCTGGTCCTCAAGCCAAAAGGTAATTTTAGCCGCCTCTTTTCACTCCAAGACGACTATTTTTCCAGAAAGTCTCCGGCGCTACGCCACACATGCTACCCAGTACTCAAATAGCGAAGGTACGAGCTTGATGAAGATATGGCTGATGGTGGCGCTCTTCCGTCTGTGGATGTGGATGCAATCCGCATGTTCAAGTCAGAGCTGACCACTTCCTCTGAAGTCTGCCTTGAGGAGGGTGTGTCCTCATGCGCCGTGATGACCAAGCCGACGCCACCCCTACCCTGGTCGAAAGTCGGCTAGAGTGGCGCCGTGACGGATGAACCGCCCCTTGCCACACGGCGACTGAAGGTAGCCCAGTTCACGGACAACTACGGGCCCGGCAGCAACGGCCTGATGTTCGCGGTGCAGCAGCTGAAGGGCAATCTGCTTGATGCCGGGCACGAGGTCATCGTGGTGGCGCCGAAGGCAAAGGGACCCAACCCTCACCTCGGCCGGGCGGGACGCACTGAGGTGCGCCTGCCGTCGGTGCGCGTCCCAAACATGCCGACGCGCGTGGCCAGCGGCAGTCATTTCGAGCGGACCATTGAGAAGCTGCGGGCTCTCGACCCGGACGTCATCCACGTCCATGGGCTGGGCGCCATCGGGGTGCTCGGGGTGTGGGCTGCCAAGCGGTTGGGTAAACCGATGTTGATGACCTGGCACACAGACTTTGACGCCTACGCCGACCACTACGCAGCGGTGCTGCCGCTGCTGCGCGGAGTGGTGGAGGCGTTCGCCCGTCTCACCCACGGGGAGGTCCTGAGCTCCAGTGATCTGCGGGAGGCTGCCGTCCGCTTCCAGAATCGGGGGCGCTCGGCTGCGACGCTCCTGGGCTTGTGTAAGAAGATGCTGGACTCGGCGGATCTGGTGACCACACCGTCTCCGAAGACTGCGGAGCGGTGCCGTGAGCTGGCTCCGGAGGCGAATCTGCTGGTGGTGCCGAATGGCGTGGATCGGCTGCCTTCCGGACCACCGCCGATGCGCTACGAGGGTGGCCCCTCTGGCGCTGTACGCGGGTCGCATCGCCCCGGAGAAGGGGCTGGGCTTGCTCTGTGAGGCCTTCGAGGCTGGTGGTGGCGCAGCGTCCCGACGCCCGGCTGATGGTGGTGGGTGACTGGCAGCGGTACTCGCGGATTGCGAAGGTGTTGGACGCGGGGCGCAAACGCGGCTACATCATCCTGCCCGGGGAGCAGAAGCGCGAGTCGCTGGGTGCGTTCTACGAGATGGCGGACCTGTTCGTCTTTCCCAGCCAGACCGACACCCAGGCGCTCGTGCTGCATGAGGCCGCGTTGGCTGGGCTGCCGATCGTGTCGGTGGATCCGGGGCTCAGGCTGGTGCTGGAGCCTGGGGTGAACGCGGAGCTGGCGCGGCCGACACCCGCGTCGCTGGCTGCCAGCATCTTGAAGGTCATGAATCTGCTGGAGATCCCCCTGTGGCGGACCCGCGCAGCTGAGACGTCACGTCGTCTGGCCGGTCAGTGGACGGTCGAGTCTCAGGCTGAGGAGATGCTGCGCCTCTATCACCTGGTCGCGAATCGGCTGCCCGTCGTCGACGACTCCGACGCCGCCTGATCCCCGGCCACGGATCTCTCCCGACGTCGCGGGGCAAGCCGAGGGCACAGTGCTGGCCCCTGTGCGACAGGCAGGTCGCACAGGGGCCAGCGTGGAGGAGGTTGAGAGCAGAAGTCTTGTTGGTTTACAGGACCTCGTAGTTCACCGTGAGCACACCCGAGGAGGTGCCTCGATCGTCTCCATGGCCGCCTTGGACGGGTCGAGGGCAGCGACCTGACACGTATGGGCCACGGTCATTGATGCGGACGACCACGGTCTTCCCATTGTTCGGGTTTGTCACCTTGACACGGCTGTTGAAGGAAGGGATTTGTGAGCAGCGGTGAGATCGCTGGGATTGAACTGCTCACCATTCGCCGTCTTCTGTCCCTGCCAATAGTACGAAGCCTGGCATGAGGATCCATTGGCAGGAGTGAGGTGCAGACCCAGATCCGTCCTCCCTGGATCTCGAGGGATTCGAGCTGGATTCCTCCTTCTTGGTGCTCGTCTCCTTCTTCTTCTCTTCCTGGTGCCCACCAAAGTCACCTGCTTGACAGGCTCCTTGGTGACCTCCTCAGATTGCAGTTCACTGCTGACCAGCGTGCCATTGTGGTAGACCTCCAGGTGGGTTTCCGTCTTGACACCGTCCACACCCTCGGTGTCAACCTTGGTCTTGCCCTTGGCGAGATCGGCGCTCTCCTTCTCCTCCTTCTCGAAGGGGATGGGAACGTCCTTGGTCTCAGTCTTCTGCTCGACGTTGGTGTGGGTGATGGCCAACCCGTCGGTGAGGGAGGTGTCAGCGGCCGGGGTGACGACATCATCCTCGTCCGGAGTCACCTGAGCGGCTGTCAGCGCATCGCCGACGGTGCCAGCTGCCTTCACCTCGACGGGGGTTCCCGCGACATCAATCGTGACGTTCCTCGGGACGAGGACCGTCAACGCCAAGCCCCTCACGACCAATGGGGGTGGTGCGAGCGGCAGACAGCTTGGCGTCGGGATCGTTCAGGCCGAGGAAGTTCAGCGCCTCCTCGACGGTCAGGGCGGTGGTCCACACAGTGCGGGCCTCGCCGTCGACGGTGAGATCCAGCTTGCGCCCGTAGAGAACGCTGATCTCCATGCCATCAGTGATCTTGGTTTCCGGGGAAGGAAGAACCACGTCATGCTCACCGACGGTGATGCCATCCAAGTCCAGAACCTCCTGCACCGTGTCCTCACGCACGGCGATGGTCTGGGACACCCCGTCCACGGAAATCACCACGTCGTTCTTGTGCATAGCGGTTGCAACCGCGACGCCTCCGATGAGGGTCAGCGCAACCCCGCCTGCAACGGCGGGAATCCACAAGTGTTTCTTGGCCATCCACATCTCCTGGTAGGGGTCGCCGGGGGTTCCCGGCGCCGCTAGCTTAACCCAAACCCTAATGGAAGCCAAGGCGAGACTGAGATATTCTCAGAAACTCAGGCTTCTCAGGTTCCCGTCGAGCTTAATTGGTCACCTCCGGAAACGACAATCCTCGGCCCCAACCCGTGCAACATGGTTATCGGAACCGGCGCAGCCTCAGGGAGTTGAGGACCACGAAGACGCTGGAGCACGCCATCGCGGCGCCCGCGATCATTGGGGTAAGCCAGCCGAGTGCCGCGACGGGGATCGCCGCCACGTTGTAGGCGAAAGCCCACAGCAGGTTGCCCCGGATGGTGCGCTCCGTGGCCCGAGAGCCGGACGGCATCCACGACGCTCATCAGGTCGTCCCGCATCAAGGTGAGGTCGCTGGCGGCAATGGCCGCATCTGTTCCAGCCCCCATGGCAACCCCGAGGTCTGAGGTGGCCAGTGCGGCGGCGTCGTTCACCCGTCGCCCACCATGGCGACCCGTCTCCCGTCAGCCTGCAGCTCTGAGATGACCGCCGCCTTGCCCTGCGGCAGCACCTCGGCGTGGATCTGGTCGATGCCGACGGCGGCGGCCACCGTCTCGGCGACCGCCCTGGAGTCACCGGTGAGCAGCACGGGCCGCAGCCCAAGCCGCTTCAGTTCCGAGATGGCCTCAGCTGCGTCGGGCTTCAGCTGGTCCCCCACCAGGACTCTCCCAGGACACGTCCGTCACGCACCACAAAGACCTCGCTGCCGAGGGGCTGGGCTCCCCGGGGCCTCCAGCCCCAGCTCCGCCAGCAGCCGCCGGGACCCCGCAGCGACCTCGGCATCACCCAGACGTGCGCGATTCCCCCGCCCCGGGAGCGCCTCGAAGCCCTCCGCGGCGGGCACCTGCCCCGCCTCGGCGACGATGGCCCGTGCGATGGGGATGCTCCGACCCAGCCTCGATCGCGGCGGCGACAGCCAGCAGCTCCGCCCGCTCCACACCGTCGGCGGGGTCAGCGGCCAGCACCGTCATCTGGCCGGTGGTCAGGGTCCCGGTCTTGTCCAGGACCACGGTCTCGATGTCCCGGGCCCGCTCCAGCGCCTGGGCCCCACGAATGATGACTCCCAGCTCGGCACCACGGCCCGTCCCCACCAGAAGCGCCGACGGGGTGGCCAGGCCGAGCGCGCAGGGGCAGGCGATGATCAGCACGGCAATGGCCGCAGTCAGGGCATAGGTGAACCCGGCACCGGCGAGCAGCTGGACTGAGAACGTCAGCATGGAGATCAGCAGGACTCCCGGGACGAAGAACTCGGTGATCCGGTCGGCCAGGCGCTGCGCCTTGGCTTTGCCGGTCTGCGCCTCCTCGACGAGCCGCGCGATCTGCGCCACCTGCGTGGCGGAGCCCACAGCGGTGGCCTTGACAACAAGTCGGCCTGTGGCGTTGACGGACCCGCCGACCACCTGGGACCCGGGCAGGACCTCGACCGGGAGCGACTCCCCCGTGATGATGGCCGCATCCACGGCCGAGACACCCTCGACCACCACCCCGTCGGCTGCGACCTTCTGACCGGGGCGCACGACGAACAGGTCCCCCAGCGCGAGCTCTCCCGCAGGGATGGAGACCTCCTGACCGTCCCGCAGGACGACCGCCTCCTTGGCCCCCACCTCCAGCAGCGCCCGCACGGCGGAGCCTGCCTGGCGTTTGGAGCGGGCCTCGATCCAGCGCCCCAGCAGCAGGAAGGCGACGATCCCCGCCGCAGCCTCGAAGTAGACGTTGCCCATCGCGTCGCTGCGCCCGAGGGTGAGCGTGAACTCGTGGGTCATGCCGATCTCGCCTGCGTGGCCGAAGACCATGGCGATCCCCGACCATGTCCACGCCACCACAGTGCCCAGGCTCACCAGGGTGTCCATGGTCGTCGCCCCGTGCTTCAGGTTCGCGAGGGCGGCCTTGTGGAAGCTCCGCCCACACCAGAACACGATGATGCTGGTCAGCAGCCAGGCGAGCCACTGCCATCCGGGAACCTGCCAGGCTGGGACCATGGAGACAGTGATCACGGGCAGCGCCAGGGCGAAGGCCAGCTGCACGCGAGGCAGCAGGACGTCGGCACGTTCCTCCGGGGGCTCCACCGAGGTGGGCCGGGCGCCATACCCTGCGGCCTCCACCACTTGGATGAGCTGCTCCACCGTGGTTTTCCTTTGGCGCCTGGATGGTGGCGCGCTCCGTCGCATAGTTGACGGTGGCCTGAACGCCCTCGACCTTGTTCAGCTTCTTCTGGATCCGGTTCGCGCAGGATGCGCAGGTCATGCCGGTCAGGTTCAACGAGATCGTGGCGGCCCCCCGGGGAGCCGCCTTCGTGGCCACGGTCACCAGTTCCTCCTCTCCTTGGTCTCCCAGGTCGGCCCGCGGCTCCCCTCAGGCCTCAACCACGGTGTAGTCACCGGCCTCCGCAACCGCCTCAATCACCGCGTCGAAGGGGATGCGTTCCTTGGACTCGATGACCATCTCCCCCGACTCCCAGTCGACGCTGACGCCGGTCACGCCGTCAAGCTCCTCGACTTCCTCGGTCACGTGGGCGGCGCAGCGGCCGCATGTCATTCCGGAGACGATGTACTTGTTCTTCATGGTTTTCCCTTCCCCTGACGGGTTGTTCCGATGATGGCCCGCAGGGCTGACTTCTCCTGGCGGGCGCGGATGGCTCAGCGGGTCAGCCGCGAGATGGCGGTCATGGCCTCGTCGAACTTCTCCTGCGCGGCCTGCCCTCCCTCACGTGCCGCCGCGGCGACGCAGTGCTCCAGGTGATCCTTGAGCAATGCCATGGACACCGACTTGAGGGCGCTGGTGACCGCCGAGATCTGGGTCATGATGTCGATGCAGTACTCGTCCTGCTCCACCATCCTGGCTATGCCCCGCGCCTGTCCCTCGATCAGGCGCAGCCGACGAAGGTACGACTGCTTGTCGGCGGTGTAGCCATGCTGCGCCTGACACCCCTCATGCTGGTTCTCCACGAGGGCAACTATACCCCCCTGGGGTAATCGGAGGTCCAGCAGACGACTGGATCACCCGTCCCTCACCTTCAGCCAATCCACAGTTGTCCACAGTTATCCACAGGACACCTGAGGAAAAGCCAGGCCGTTACGTCATATTTTCAGTTAATATAACGATTTCATAACGAAATCTGGCGTTTTCCACCTCAGCCCGCTCGGAAGTTCGTCCCGTGTCCACCAGCTCTCCACACCAATTCACAGGCTTTTCCACAGGGCCTGTCGGATCTGTCACCACAGATCGCTAGATTGTTGCCTCCCTACCCGGGTTGAGCCAGAGGCAGGCAGTCGAGCGCGAAGAGGTGAGATGTCGGAGGAATACGCCGAGGAGTCCATCGGACGCACTCCGCCGCAGGACCTCCAGGCGGAGCAGAGCGTGCTCGGGGCCATGCTGATGAGCAAAGACGCCATCTCGGACGTCGTCGAGGTGCTGCGTGGCGCGGACTTCTACCAGCCCAGGCACGAGACCATCTTTGAGTCGGTCATCAGCCTCTACGGCCGTGGAGAGCCCGCAGATCCCATCACCGTCGCCGCCGAGCTGGGGCGCAGCGGCGACCTCCAGCGGGTTGGCGGAGCCGTGTACCTCCATGACCTGCTGGCCACGATCTCGATCGCGGCCAACGCCGGATATTACGCGGAGATCGTGCGGGAGAAGGCGATCCTGCGGCGGCTCGTCAACGCCTCGATCCGCATAGCGCAGCTGGGCTACCAGGGCCAGGGGGATGTGGACAACATCGTCGACGAGGCCCAGCAGACGCTCTTCGACGTGACAGGGGCCAGGGCCAGCGAGGACTACAAGTCCCTCAACGAGCTGTTGGAGCCCACCTTCGACGAGATGGAGGCCATCGCGAACTCCGGCGACGCGCTGTCAGGTGTCCCGACGGGCTTTACGGAGCTCGACACCTTGACCAATGGCCTGCACCCCGGGCAGATGATCATCGTCGCAGCCCGCCCCGGCGTCGGGAAGTCCACGTTTGCGCTCGACATCTGTCGGGCGGCCGCCATCCACCACGACCTGGCGACGGTGTTCTTCCTCACTGGAGATGAGCCGCACCGAGATCGTGATGAAGGTCCTGAGCGCGGAGGCCTCGGTTCCGTTGCAGAAGATCCGCGGAGGACGCATGGATGAGAACGACTGGCAGCGCATCACAGACCGCTCTGTCCTGATGAATGACAAGCCATTCTTCATTGATGACTCCCCCAACCTGACGATGATGGAGATCCGCTCCAAGGCGCGTCGCCTGAAGCAGCGCAACAACCTGCAGCTGATCTGCATCGACTACCTGCAGCTGATGTCGTCGGGGAAGAAGGTGGAGTCGCGGCAGCTGGAGGTCTCGGAGTTCTCCCGCCAGATCAAGCTGCTGGCGAAGGAGCTGGAGGTCCCGGTGATCGCGCTGTCCCAGCTCAGCCGCAACGCGGAGCAGCGCAAGGACGGCGTCCCGCAGCTGGCCGACCTGCGCGAGTCAGGTTCGCTGGAGCAGGACGCCGACATCGTCATCATGCTGCACCGCCCCGAGCTGTACACCCAGAACCCCACTGACGAGGAGCGCGGCCAGGCGGCCTTCCACATCCTGAAGCACCGCAACGGTCAGCTGGACAAGATCGACGCCCTGTTCCAGGGCCACTACTCCCGCTTCACCAACCAGCCGGTGGCCACCTTCAACCCAGCCTAGTGTTGGAGCGCCACGGGTTGTGCGATGGCGTGAATCAGTCTTGATTGGAAGACGGCCCACATTTCCAGATGCCAGGGCGCCCCTGTTGCCACGACCCATGAGACCGTCTATGCCTTCCAGCTGACGTGCACCGGCATTCCAATGAGCGCTCTCCTGCACAAAATATTCCCGCCCCTGTTGAATCCAGGGTCGTGGTGACACTGGCCAGGCGTACAGTGGCACCGGGCAGGCCCAGCGCGGCCTGGGGTCAGCCTCATCGTATCGGCAGGCCGCACTACCCGCGGAGGCATGGAGAATGAATTGGGGATCAAAATCATCAAACAGCGACGAATGCAACTACCCCAGCAATAATGCCGTGACCCGCCCTAAAAGCCCTCAAAGGATGGACGACGCTGAAGGGCGACGGCAGCTCGAATTGCAGACTAATCCTGCACCGATCACTGCTGGCCAGGATCACACTGACCCCTCGGCATTATTGCTTTTAGCATATTTCTCTTTAGATCAATTTCATCCCCTGTCACTGAATTTTTACCAGATATGATCACATCTTTTCCGCCCCACGACGTGAACTCATTTACACCATCATTGTTGCGACCCCGGCGCTACTTGAATTGTCAACACGATACGCCGCAGAACCGTATTAAGCAGTCATGGCATCGAGATGCGCGGCCTGATATTCACTGAGCGGCGGCCGTGGCCAGCAACAATCTCAGGCCTCGACATCTTGTCATTAAATCTCGAAAACAACGGCCATGGAGGTATTGATCGAAGCCGACTCGCAGTAGTCAATGGCGCCACCGACGATCTTATCAGGATGCCCGGATGTATTATCAGATGGTCTTCCAAAAATCCCAGGAACTCCAGGGATAATGCCATTGCCGCGCGTCGTGCCATCTGGTCTTTCGCAGTGAAGCGAGGCTGGGTCACCCCTGATTCCAGAGATGATCAGCCCAGGCCCGACCTGGCGCAGGTGCGTCGCAGCCCTGGGAACACAGGGAAGGAGAGAGATGTGCTGACGTACCGCTCTCCTGCTTGGCGTACGATCAAAGAAATTCTCTGCAGAGGTAGATTTTTATTCATCTTCACAGGCCTGATCATCTCTCTTGCCGGAATATCCTCCCTTCTTGCCCAGAAAGACATATTCTTTAATCTTATAATGCTGCTAGCAGGGGTCTGCCTCACAGGTTTCCCCATCTTCGAGATAACGACTTATTTCCGCAAGACCAAGGTGACTAAGTCGGCAATTCCACAGGGAGGGCGGGATGTTCCATGGCCTCGTTCTCGCTCCAGTGTGTACGTGGCGGGCGATCGAGTTTTCCTGGTCGACCAGGGGAAGGGAGTGCCTCTGCATGGCACCAGCGCCACGTGGGGCAGTTTCCAGCGTCGACAGCGAAAGGCACTTGCGCGGTGTGAGGAGATCTGGCGTTGGGGGTTGGCTCATGGCGCTACTCGTGAGAGTGGTGAGTACGTTCCGCTGAAGGACGAGGGGCATGCAGAGTGAGCGCGAGCTCTTCGAGAGGCGTGCTGGGATAGCCTGCACCTGACGTCCCGGCGCTCTGCACCGTGACCTGCATGATCGACAAGAACCACCGGGACGAGGCGCGGGCCTGATGCCGCACGTCGTTATTTCGTCGGGTGCTTTTCACTCTCGGATGTGGCGCCTCGTCTCGCTCACGGCACACCCAGCACCGCTTCACTCAGCTACCCTGGCACAGCATCCACCCCGCACACCAGCTCCCACTGACGAACAGCCGACACGCGACACTAGACTTGGATCATGACGGCACTCATCATCGACGACCCCCGTGTGCAACTCATGATCAACACCCTGGCCGAGCAACGCGGCAGCACCCCAGTAGACGTCGTGCGGGAGGCAGTCGAGCAGCAGCTGTCCGAGCAGGAACAGCGACGCATCGACCGGCTGGCCGCCATCAAGGAGATCCAGGAGGAGGCCAGACCATACCGTCACCTCTTCTTAACTGACGACGACATCTATGACGAGAACGGCCTGCCGAAGTGATCATCGACACATCCGCAGCGGTTGCCATCCTCAACGAGGAACCCGATGCCCCAGTCTTTGCAGAAGCCCTGTCCCGGGCCGACAACACCCGGATATCGGCGGCATCGGTCCTAGAGCTCTCGATTGTCTTGAGAAAACGCCCCGGGCTGGCCGAGCGTTTCGTCACCCGGGCAGGTTTCGAGGTCCTCGACATCAATGCTGAACACCTCTATGGGGCGATCCGTGCCCAGGAGCGTTTCGGACGTGGCTCGGGCTCGCCGGCCAGGCTCAATTTCGGGGACTGCTTCAGCTACGCAGCCGCGAAGGTGACCGGCGAGCCACTGCTGTTCAAGGGAGACGACTTCACCCACACCGACATCCGCAACGCCCTCTCCCTGACACTGTTGCCCAGTCGACGCAGTACCCCGGTCAGCCGAACAGCATGCCCTTGTTCAGCATCATGCGCAGCCCCAGTACGCTGACCCGGTGATTGAGTTGCCCGCCGCCGCATGGGTCGTCTTGGCGGTGGGTGCGCTGCTGGTCGGGATCGCGAAGACCGCCCTGCCCGGGCTTGCGACGCTCGCCGTAGCAGGCTACGCCACCGTGCTGCCCGCCCGGGAGTCGACGGCGGTGCTGCTGGTGCTGCTGCTGACCGGCGACCTCGTCGCCATCTGGGCCTATCGCAGGGACTGCGACTTCACCACCCTGAGACGCCTGGTGCCGACGGTGCTGGTCGGCGTCGTCGCGGGCGCGGCCTTCCTGGCCTTCGCCGACAACACCACCATGCGACGCACCATCGGCGTCATCCTGCTGGCCCTGACCGCCCTCACCCTGTGGGGCATGCGACGCGGCCTGGACGCGGCCGCCGCCCAGGGATCCTGGGCCCGCGCCGGCTATGGGGCTCTCGGAGGCTTCACGACGATGGCCGCGAACTCCGGGGGCCCGTGATGACGCTGTACTTCCTGGCCGCCCGCTTCGACATGATGCGGTTCCTGGGAACCCAGGCCTGGTTCTTCTTCCTAGTCAACATCGCGAAGCTGCCGTTCTCCGTCGGCCTCGGCCTCCTGAGCACCGACATGCTGCCGCTGCTGCTCCCTGGTCCCGGTGACCCTATCCGGCGCATGGCTGGGTCGCGTCACAGTCCGCCGCCTCGACCAGACCTGGTTCAACCGCATCATCATCGCCCTGACCATCGTCTCGTCGCTATACCTGTTGCGCTGAGGGCCACAGGCCCCGCTACGCCGGGATGCCCTCAGGCCTGCCAGGTGGTGCGACCCGTGACGACGGGGACATCGTGCCACTGTCCGTCGGCGGCGGAGGCGACGGCGGCCTCGTCGATCTCCGCAGCGGCCCAGCCGTCAGCGACCGAGGGGGCAATCTGCCGGCCTGTCAGCACCGACTCAATGAACTGCGCAGCCTCCACCGTCTTCATGTCGTCGAAACCCATCGACGTGCCGGCCCCCGGCTGGAAGATGCCGAAGCCCGGGAAGTCGGACCCGGCCATCACCCGCGTGTATCCCTGGAACTCCTGATCGCGGCCCACGCAGACCAGCAGATCATTGAGGTGCTCGAAGTTCCACCTGAGCGACCCGTTCGTCCCATACACCTCGACGATGTACTCCGCGCGCGGCCCGACGGCGACGCGGCTGGCCTCCAGAGTCGCAACCGCCCCACCCTCCAGCCGGGCCAGCACCGCCACCCAGTCCTCGTTCTCAACGGCTCCGAGCTCATCGGAGACCTCCCAGCCAGGTGCCCGATGCCGACCTTGGTGGGGATGGGCCGCTCAGGAATGAACTGCGCCGACGTCGCAGTGACGGCCTCAATACGACCTGCAAGATACTGCACCAAGTCCGCGCCGTGACTGAGCAGGTCACCGATCACACCAGAGCCTCCCTTGCCACGACTGTGCCGCCAGGTCAACGGCCCCTCCGGCGACGACCCGTAGTCGGCAATCAGCCAGCACCGCACGTTGGTGACGCGCCCAATCCGGCCGTCGCGGATGAGCTGCCGGGCGCGTTCGACGGCGGGGGTGTGACGGTAGTTGAAGCCGACAGCGGTGACCAGGCCCGCGGCCTCAGCGGCCTCGGCAATCTCCCGCGACTCGGCAGCCGAGACACCCATCGGCTTCTCGATCCAGAACGGCTTGCCCGCGGCGACGCGGCCAGGGCGATCTCGCGGTGCAGGAAGTTCGGGGAGCAGATACTCACGACATCGACATCCGGGTCCGCCAGGAGTTCGCGGTAGTCGGCGTAGGCCCGCTCGAACCCAAGGGCTACGACGGCCTCGTCACGGGCCGATCCGATGGGGTCGCAGGCGGCGACAAGCCGCACATCAGCCTCCAGCCCCTGATACCGCTCCGCGAGGGCACGGTAGCTGCGCGCATGCAACCTACCCATCCATCCAAGGCTGATGACCCCCACACCGATCCGCTTGCTCATGTTGTTCTCCCGACATCCGGGGGCCGGCCCCTACGGCGACCCACATGTCCGAACATACCAAGGGTTTCTTGGTGTGGATCCTTTGCCAAACCCAAGCCCGGCCCCTGGTTCGAGGGGCAGAAGCGACGCGGACCCTGATATGGAAAATGATCTCGAAATGCGGTGGGCCTGCGAGCTTACCTACGACCAACCGGTCTGCCGCGAATTCCCCAGTTGAGGCGGGACTCCTCTGGAAGCAACTACCCGGACGCAGTCTTCAGCGCCAGCCGGTACTGGCTTCCGTCAGGTGAGCGCACCAGCCGCCGCCTCGTCGATGAGGGCGCGCCGCAAGGTCACGGGGTCCTCCGTGATCGCGGCCAGCTCCTGGGTGATCTCACGCTCCGTCCACGTAGGGCCTTCGTGCATGCAGTCGATGACGATGTCGAAGAGCATGTCGCGCAGCGCCTGTTTTTCGTGGCCAGCGCTCGACCCTGACCGCCGGAGAGGCAGCTTCTCAGCCTCGGGATCTCCTTGACTCGCTCCTCGAACAAGGCGGTGTCCATGGACCGCATCCTAGCTGGCGCGGCCTCCGGGCAGACCGGATGCGCGGTCCGCCCATGGGACTCGAGCCACCGCACCCACGACCCCGCCACGGCGCATTGAGAATCACTTTCATCACACACATCAGTACCCCCAGGCAATTGACAGGACATATGCTCGAATCTAGGCTGATTTGTGCCCAACGACGCGCCAGAAAGGACCTCCATGGCCGACAAGTCCCGCAACCCCGAACCCCCGATACAACAAGCTCACCATCGGCGTCTGTCCCGACCAGTGGGGCGTCTGGTTCCCCGAGGATCCCGCACAGATCCCGTGGGAGAAAGCCCTCGACGAGATGGCGAAGCCGGATTCTCCGTGATGGAGACCGGCCCGTTCGGATACTTCCCCACCGACCCCACGCGCCTCGCAGAGGAGATGGGCAAACGCGGATTCCGCGTCGTCGCCGGCACCGGCTGGGGCATCCTCCACCAGGCCGAAGCCTGGCCCGACACAGAACACACCTTCCGCGCCATCGGCGAGACCCACGCCGCCATCGGCGCCGAGTACGTGGTGCACCTGCCACCGATGTTCCGCGACGAACACACCGGCGACTTCACCGACGTACGCCACCTCAACGGCGAAGCCTGGGACCTGTACATCAACAACGCCAACCGACTCGGCCGCATCATGAAAGAAGACTACGGCCTGAAAATGGTCCTCCACCCACACGGCGACTCCCACATCGAAACCCGCGAAGACATCGACCGCATCTTCCAAGCCACCGACCCCGAATACGTCGGCTTCTGCCTGGACACCGGCCACATCGTCTCACGGCATGGGCGACAACACCGCCCTGATCCGCGACTACCCAGAACGCATCTCCTACGTCCACATCAAGGCCATGGACCCAAAACTCGTCAAACAGGCCCACGACGAGGACTGGCCATTCGTGAAGGCAGTGAAAGCCGGCTGCTCCGTACCACCGCCAGAAGGCGAACCCGACATGCCATCACTCGTCGAAGCCCTCGCCAACCTCGACAAAGAGCTGTACGTCATCTGCGAACAGGACATGTACGGCTGCGACCCGGCCTACCCGCTACCCAACGCCATCACAGTCCGCGAATACCTGGCCTCCATCGGCCTCGGCATAAAGTGAGGAACTTCCCATGACCCTACGCATCGGAATGATCGGCCCCGGAAACATAGGGCAGGCACACATCGAACGCATCCACTCGGTGATCTCAGGAGGCCGCGTCGTCGCCATCACCGACATCAACCCCGACAACGCCACCGCCGTCGCGGAGCAGATCAACGCGACAACATTCCCCACATCAACAGAGCTCATCACCTCCCCAGACGTCGACGCCATCATGATCTGCAGCTACGGCCCGGCCCACGAACCCGACGCGATCGCCGCCATCGAGGCCGGCAAACACGTCTTCTGCGAGAAACCCCTCGCCCCCACCGCCGACGCCTGCATACACATCATGAAGGCCGAACAGAAGGCAGGGAAGAAACTGGTCACCATCGGGTTCATGCGCCGCTTCGACGCCTCCTACCAGGAGCTGAAGACCATCCTCAACTCCGGCGAGATCGGCGAGGCCCTGATGATCCACAACACGCACCGCAACCCCACGGTGCCTGAGTCCTACACCTGGGACATGGCCATCAACGACACCGCCATCCACGAGATCGACACCATGCGCTGGCTGCTCGGCGAGGAGTTCGTCTCCGCCCGCGTCGACAAGCCCAAGAGGACGTCGCTGCGGTTCGATCACCTCCAGGACCCGCTGGTTCTGATACTCACCACAGAGTCCGGGGTGAGGGTCGACGACGAGGTGTTCGTCAACTGCCAGTACGGCTACGACATCCAGTGTGAGCTGGTGGCCGAGAGGGGCGCGGTGCGGCTGAGCGACCAGGAGTTGGTGCAGCGCGCCGACCTCCATGGCCGGCGCAACCGCCTGACGATGGACCACAACCAGCGTTTCGGGCAGGCTTTCGTCCGTGAGGTGCAGGGGTGGATCACTGCGGCCTCGGAGGGCCGTCACACCGGCTCCTCCAGCTGGGATGGCTACGCGGCGGCCGTGGTGTGCGACGCCGGGGTGCAGGCCCTGACCGCCGACGGCGAGGTGCCGATCACGATGATGCCAAAACCCGATTTCTACGCTTAAGGAGGCTGTGATGGTGAAGATTCTGCTGGACCCGTCGATGTATCACCCGCACCTGAGCGTGGCTCAGGAGTGCCAGAAGGCGGCTGACCTGGGGTATGAGTACATCGAGCTGTCGCCGCGCGCCGACTTCCACGAGTGGCATCACTATCCGAAGGTCGACGACGCGGAGATCGCGAAGGTCAAGAAGGCCATGGCCGCCACCGGCGTGAAGATCTGGACCTTCAATCCGGTGTTCAACTGGTCCTCCCCGACGAGCAGGAGCGGCAGGCGCAGGTGCGCAACTTCCGGCGGCTGCTGGAGATCGCCGAGGAGCTTGAGGTGCCGCTGATCGCCACCGAGTTCTCGGGCGACCCGAACGAGCCACTGAAGTCAGAGCACCAGTTCTACAAGTCCATCGAGGAGCTGATCCCGGACTTCGAGAGGCGCGGCATCGAGTGCACCATCGAGGCCCATCCGTACGACTTCGTCGAGACGAACGACCGGGCCGTGCAGGTGGTGCGCGGGGTGAACAAGCCGTGGTTGAACTACGAGTTCTGCCCTGCCGCACCTGTTCCACCTCTCCCAGGGACTGGGAAATCCGCGGGCGCTGATGGAGTATGCCGGGCCGCGCCTGAGGCACGTCCACGTGGCGGATGTGTGGAATCACCTGGCGAACGTCGGCAACCGGTACATCATCAACCCGCCTGGCGTCGACGCCCGCATCCACCAGCACAACGAGATCGGCAACGGCGAGGTGCCGTGGGACGAGGTGTTCGGCTACCTGCGGGAGATCAACTACGACGGCCCGCTGTCGGTGTGCGTCTTCGGCTGGGAGGAGGATGCCGACGCCATCCACGTGAGGATGCGCGAGCGCCTGGAGAACGAGCTCACGAAGAAGGGGTAGATCCTTCGCGTCCACGAGTCGCTGGTGGGAGCTCACCGCCACGGCAGGGGCGGGTGCCGCCCACGTTTCCAGAAACCTTCGCAGGGTTGTCGGGGACACCCCTGGTTGCCTCATCCGGGATAATGGGTGTGGCCGGATCTCACTGCCCGGACCGGAACCCTGGAGAAGAACGCATGGAAGGTCTCATCGTCGTGGTCGGCATCGGCGTGGCGGTGGTGGCGGGGAATGCCCTGGCACCCATCGTGCGCATCCCAGTTCCGCTGACCCAGGTGCTGCTGGGCTTCCTGCTGGGTTTTTGTGCCGGGCATGGAGCACCTGAGCATGCCACACGAGGTGGTGCTGATGCTGTTCCTCCCCGCGCTGCTGTTCTGGGAGAGCCTCACCACCTCGAAGAACGCCATCCGCCGGGATCTGCGGGGCATCCTCATCACCTCGACGGTGCTGGTGGTCGCCACGGCCTTCGCCGTCGCCTGGATGGCGTCGTCGCTGGGCATCCCATGGGCGGCAGCCCTGATTCTGGGCGCAGCCGTCGCCCCGCCCGACGCCACCGCGGCAGCAGCGCTGGCGAAGGGCCCTGCCGCAACGCCAGTTCATGCTGCTGAAGGCGGAGAGCCTGACCAATGACGGCACCGCCCTGGTGGTGTACTCCATCGCCGTCGGCCTGGCACTCGGCGGGCACTACACCCCTGGGACATCACGCGGATGGCGCTGGTCTCGTTCCTGGGCGGCATCCTCATCGGGATCGCGATGGCAGCCGTCGCCTACCCGGTGTTCTCGCGGCTCAGCGATCCCATCGTCATCAACATGGCCCTCATCGTGACCCCCTACGCCGCATACCTGGCGGCAGAGCTGATCCACGCCTCTGGGGTTCTGGCTGTCGTGGTGTGTGGCTTGATCAGCTCAGCCCTGTCGAACAGGCTCAGCACACCGCAGTCCCGCACCCAAGCAGAGCATGCCTGGCCTCTGGCCACCAGCCTGCTGAATGGGGCGCTGTTCCTGTTGGTCGGCGTCGAGACGCACCTGCTGGTTCTCCGCTTCGACCTCAGCAAGCTGCTGTTGCTGACAGGGGTCGCCGCGGCGGTGGCGGCCACGCTGGTGGTCTCACGTTTCCTGTTCCTGCAGCTCACGGTGACGACCATCCGGGCTCTGGACCGCCGCCCCGAGCAGCGGAAGCGTCGCATGTCCTACCGGGCGCGGCTCGTCAGCGGCGTGGCCGCCTTCCGGGGCGCGGTCTCCCTGGCAATCGCGTTGTCGATCCCCCTGACCATGAACGACGGGTCGCCGTTCCCCTACCGCGACGAGGTGGTCCTGATAGCCGCCCTGGCCATCGTGATCGGCATCACGGTGCAGGGGCCGCTGCTGCCCAAGGTGATTGCCTGGGCAGCGCGCGGAGGACACGTGGGGGATCAGGAGGAGGAAGAGCTGTCCGAGGAGCAGAAGATCAGCGAAGCGCGGTTGGAGATCCTGTCCATCGTGCGTCCCGAGCTTCCAGCGTTGGCGGAGCGGGCAGGGGTCTCCCCGCGAGTCGCGGAGGAGATGACCAATCGCATCGACACCATCGCGGCGCACATGAATTCCGACGACGAGACGGGTGAGGCATCTGAGCTCGCTGCTCTGGAGCGGCTGCACGTCGCGGTGATCGCACGGAAACGTGAGATCCTGAGGCAGCTCGTCCGGGAGCGCCGGGTAGATGACGAGACAGCCCGGATCCTGCGGGCCCGCATGGACTTGGAGGAGATCCACCGCGAGGGCTATCTCCCCTACGAGTGAGGTTTCCCGTACGAAATTCCCTCTGCCATCCGCTCCGATGCAACGACCTTGACGCGGCTGTCGACCCCGGGCAGAGGGCCATGTCGCCCACCTTCTGATCATTTGTATTGACATTTGACCCTTCTGTGCGACAGGATCAGCAGGGTCGCGCAGAGGCGACTTCCACGGTCCCGCGTGGGGCACAACACGAGGAAGTGAGAAGGAATGAAGCCAGTACCCAAGCTCACCGCGCTGGCCATGGGCGCACTGCTCGTCCTGACCGGATGTGGCATGACGACCGACGGGGTCGTCGGTGCGGACGGAGAGCCCGGAGCCGCCACCACGCAGGATTACCAGCCTTCGGAAGTCGTCAAGCCGAAGGACGGGAAGAAGCTGAAAATCGGAGCCAGCTTCCCCGTACTCGATCAGTTCCTGCAGAACGTCGAAAACGCCATCAAGGCCCGCGGCGAGGAGGCTGGGGTTGAGGTGAACACTGTCTCGGCTCAGGAGAAGGCGGAGGTGCAGCTCAGCCAGGTCGAGGACCTGATCGCCTCCGGCGTCGACGCCCTCATCGTCATCCCGCAGGACACCGCCACCACCGCCCCGATCACTCAGCGCGCCAAGGCCGCGGGCATCCCTCTGGTGTACGTGAACCGCCGACCGGATCAGCTGCCGTCCGATGTGCCCTATGTGGGATCCGACTCGCTGATCGCGGGACACCTGGAGATGGAGGCACTGGCGAAGCTCACCGACTACAAGGGAAACGTCGCCATCCTGCAGGGTGATCCGACACAGGAGGCCGCGCAGCTGCGCACCCAGGGCTGCAAGGAGATCGTCGCCCAGCATCCGGAGATGAATATTGTCGCCGACCAGCCAGGCCTGTGGCAGCGCGACAAGGGGCTGGCGATCACCGAGAACCTGCTGCAGTCCGGCGAGAAGATCGACATCATCTGCTCCAACAATGACGAAATGGCCTTGGGCGCCATCCAGGCCTTCACGAACGCGGGCAAGCTGGACCAGGTGCGCATCGGCGGCGTGGACGCCACCCCCGACGCCCTGGCCGCCATGTCCGCTGGGAAACTCGCCGTGACGGTGTTCCAGGACGCCAAGGGTCAGGGGCAGGCCGGCATGGACACTGCCATCCGCAAGATCAACGGCGAGGAGGTCCGGGGAGTCATCAACGTCCCGTACCAGCTGGTCACTCCCGAGAACATGGCCGAATTCCAGAACCGATGAGGATCAAGCGGCCGGAGGCGACTCCGGTGCACCGTTCACAGGAGAACCAATGCAAGAGGTAATTCTGCGGATGAGCAATATCCGCAAGACCTTTCCGGGCGTCGTGGCACTCGACGAGGTCGATCTGAACGTCCGAAGCGGCACCGTGCACTCCCTCATGGGGGAGAACGGGGCCGGCAAGTCCACGCTGATGAAGTGCCTGATCGGCATGTACCAGCCGGATTCCGGCTCCGTGGAGCTGGCCGGTGAGGAAATGAACTTCAAAGACACCAAGGACGGCCTGGAACACGGCATCTCAATGATCCATCAGGAGCTGTCGCCGGTGCCCGAGATGATGGTGGCGGAGAACATCTGGCTGGGGCGTGAGCCACGCGGTCCGCTGGGCCTGCTGGATCCGAAGATCATGATCCGCAAGACCCGCGAGCTCTTCGAGGAATGGGACATCGATATTGATCCCAGGGCCCGGATGAAGAACCCTCCATCGCGAAGCAGCAGATGGTGGAGATCGCGAAGGCCATCAGCTATGACGCCAAGATCATCATCATGGATGAGCCCACCTCGGCCATTCCGGAACGCGAGGTGGAGCACCTGCACAGGATGATCAAGCGCCTCACCGAGTTCGGCGTCGCCATCATCTACATCACCCACAAGATGGACGAGGGTCTTCAAGATCTCCGATGACATCACGATCTTCCGCGATGGCAGGCACGTCGGTTCCTACGCCGCCAAGGACTTGGACCGAGACAAGCTGATCAAGCTGATGGTCGGCCGCGAGCTGACCGATCTGTTCCCGAAGTTGGAGGCCGAGATCGGTGACGTGAAGCTGTCGGTGCGGAACCTCAACCGGGGAGATGTCGTCAGGGACGTCAGCTTCGATCTGCGCAGCGGCGAGATCCTCGGCATCGCCGGGCTGATGGGCGCCGGCCGAACCGAGGTGCTAGAGACCATCTTCGGCATTGAGAAGGCCGACTCCGGCGAGATCATCCTCGACGGCAAGTCCCTGACCATCAAGCAGCCTTCGGACGCCATCAAAGCGGGGTTGGCCCCTGCTGACGGAGGACCGGAAGCTGAACGGCATCATGGGGGTGCTGTCCGTCGGGGACAACATCACAGTCGCCGCGCTGCCCCGGTACAGCCCGGGCGGGGTGCTCAAGATGGGCGAGATGCGGAAGGACTCGCAGGCTCAGCGCGAGAAGCTGCGCATCAAGACCCCGTCGCTGGGCCAGCTCATCAAGAACCTCTCCGGCGGCAACCAGCAGAAGGCACTGATCTCCCGCTGGCTGCTGACAGTGCCCGAGGTGCTGTTCATCGACGAGCCGACCCGTGGGATCGACGTCGGCGCGAAGTCCGAGATCCACCGTCTCATGTCGATGCTGGCTCAGGAGGGCAAGGCGATCATCATGGTCTCCTCCGAGCTGCCTGAGGTTCTCCGGGATGAGCGACCGCATCCTCGTCATGCATGAGGGACGCATCTCCGGGGAGCTGTCTCGCGAGGAGGCCAACCAGGAGTCCGTCATGCATCTGGCCACCGGTGGCGACAACGTCGCTGCAAACGAAGGAAACCCCAATGACTGAACCCGCCATCGCCACCCGTCCAAGCTTCAACTTCGGGGAGTTCCTGAAGAAGTACTCGATTGTTCTGATCCTGATCGCGTTCGTGATCTTGATCAGCATCATCACCTCGGGCCGGTTCCTGCAGACGCAGAACCTTCTGAACGTCGTGGTGCAGGTTGCCCCGATCGGCATCATTGGCCTCGGCATGATGGCTGCCATCATCACCAAGGGCATCGACCCTGTCGGTGGGTTCGACAGTGGCGTTGTGTGCCATCGTGTCGGCCTCCCTGGCGCAGGTTCCCGGTCCGAACGCCTTCTTCCCGAACCTGCCGGCGCTTCCGGTCGCCCTGGCGGTGGTGGTGGGGCTGGCGATGGGAACGCTGGTCGGCTCCGTCGTCGGCGGTCTGATCGCGGTCTTCAGGATTCCACCTTTCGTCGCAACCCTCGGCATGATGACTGCGGCCCGCGGTTTCGCGAACATCTACAACGACGGCCGCCCCATCAGCAACACCGCACCGAGGTTCAATGAGCTCGGTGAGGGCATCATGCCGATCATCCCTGCTGGCAGTTGTCGCCGTCATCATGTGGTTTTGTGCTGAACCGCACCCGGTTCGGTCGTCACGTCTACGCCATCGGCGGCAACGAGATGGCTGCGAAGGTGTCCGGCATCTCGGTTCCGAAGACGCAGTTCAAGATCTACGCCCTGATCGGTCTGCTGGCAGGTCTGGCGGGTGTCATCCTGACCGCCCGCACCGGCTCGGGCAGCCCGACCCTGGGCAACATGCTGGAGCTGGACGTGATCACCGCCACCGTCATCGGCGGCACCTCCTTCAACGGTGGCATCGGCACGGTCTGGGGTGTCCTGGTCGGCACGCTGATCATCGGCGTGATCAACAATGGCCTGAGTCTGATGAATGTCTCGGCGTTCTGGCAGATGGTGGTCAAGGGCGCGATCATCGTGATCGCGATCATCATCGACGAACGCAAGAACAGGTAGCCGCACACTCGGGCTTCGCGAGGGTTCCCTGCCGCTCAGGCGGCAGGGAACCCTCGTTATGTCAGAAGGATTCGCCGCCCCTCCACCCCAGATCCCGGTCACGCTCCCCGAAAGCTGGGGAGCGTGACTCCACCTCACGGGCAAAGAGCCCCGTGTTGATTCGAAGTGTTCCATGGCGCCGGTTTGCCGGGCTTTCCCTTGCGTACGCCGCGGGATGATCGCGGGACTGTGCTGACGGGTGACCCATGGGGCGTGTAAGGTCCGTGTCGTAGGTTAATACTCCAAGGGGGAGTGAAGACACGTGGCTGATGTGAATTGTGGTCGTGACGCTGTCGGCGTGAGGGCCGAGAAGGTTGGGCGGGAGGCTGCCATCTCGGGCTACGCCCGCGGTGAGGGCCAGAACGCTTTTTGGGTTCGGTGATCTCGTGGCACGCATGGAGGGTTGAGAGTCATGACGGGTGAGACTGTGATGCCGTTACCGCCGGATGTGCGGGCTGCCGTGGGGCAGCTGGTGGCGGATTACCGCACTGTGGCCAAAGCGATCTCCCACACCCAGGTGGCGGAGAATCTCCCCAATGGGGTTCCGGGGTGGGTTGGCGAGTCCGCAGACGCCTACATGGGTTCGATTCAGAAGCTGGGTGAGCATGCCCGCGGGGTGCCGCCGGTGTTCGCCTCCGCCGTGGGGGTGTTGGAGCAGTGGAGTGATCAAGTGGGGGTGATGATCACCGCCACGGTTCCAGAGTTGTGGGAGCAGTATGATCAGGCTGATCGCGAATACCGCAACGCGCTGGCTGAGATCAATCAGCGCATGCTGGAAAAACCACAGCCTGGGTGGCAGTATTCCGGAAACCGAGTTCGCCACTCAGCGGCAGCAGGCCGCAGAGGTATTGCGCTCCACCCAGGACGAAGTCTTGGCCCAGTACCGCAAAGCCATGGACCAGCTTGACGACGAGGCCCAGAACGCAGCCAACGCCTTGAAGGGGCTACAGGACTCACTAGTTGACCCCACCAAACAGGACTCACGCGCTGCCGTCGGCTCCACCCTATTCAACGACATCCCCGTCCTCGACGGCCAAGCCGAATGGGAATACGCGCAGGAGCAGGCGCCAGAGATCGCAAAAAGCCATGCGAGACAAGGATCTCACTGACGAAGAGTTGCGTATGTTCAGTGAGAAATATGCAGATTATCTCAAGGACCCATTCTTCGTCAACGCCTTGATGGAAGTCATGAAACCCGAGGAGCTGGTGGAGTTCTCGCTGCGGATCGACATGCTGCCAGGCAGCGGAGATGAGGAACATCGACAGCGAGCACTGGAAGGCATCGGGACAGCTCTGGTGTTGTCCACAGGCGGCGAAAATCTCTCAGGGGATGCCGCAGCGACGCAGAAGTCATTTGAAACTGTGCGGGAAGGCCTACGCACCAAGAGCAACGAAACAATTGATGAGCTTCAGGCGCAACGAATGGAAGATTTGAAGGCCGCCGGCCGCACTACCTATGACACCCACGATTTTTGATCCCAAACATGGGCATACGAAGATTGATGGTTATGATGCGATGAGTCAGTTGATGGGCTCTGCCGCCAACCGAAACTCTGAGCTTGCCCTTGGATCTGGATATTTTGACGATTCCTCCGGCCTGTCCGTGGCCCAGGACCTCGTAGCATGGGATCACGAAACCGCTGGATACGATCATCATCTCGGCTACGCTCAGGGACCCACCCTCAGAGTCCCAGGGCAAAGCATGTACAATCCTATTTTCCGTGACGCCATGCATTCCATGTTCATGTTGATGGACCGACCTGAATCGCTAGACCTCATGACGGGCGATGAGACATTGGTGTCAGCTGATCTCAAGCGGACAAAGGCTATTCAGAATTTCCTTGCCTGCGACACTCCTTTCGAAGTCGACGTCAACAGGGATGGCAAAAATAGATCAAGCGGATATTGACGATGATCATTTGAGAGATGACGGCGCTATCAATATGACCCGATATCTGACTGGATGGCGCCAGAGCGGCGCCGTTGGCGAAGCAGAGTATTTTGGATTCCAAGATGGCGGTGAGACCTTCGGCAAGATCGTCGCACAATCAGCCATGGAACAGCCTGAGCCTCAGGCGTGGAACTATCCGAGCAGGGAGGAGTACATTCATGCACACTCGCTGGCAGAATGTGCATGATGTTTTGCAGGATGGCAAGGGAAACGATGCGGCAAGGATCACCGGCAACCTCATGGTTGGCTATCAGGAGGGTCTTGAGTGGGACCATGGCGTAGGGACTGTCTGGCAATCATGATCTTTATTATGGTCAAGACAAGTTCGGCTATAATAATCAGGCACTTCGCTCATGGGTGGGAACCATCCTTGCTCCACGAATGGACAACATTGCAGACTCCCTGGCAGAACCCAAAAAGTCAATTCAATGTGATAGGCGGAGATTTTTGTCTTTGATGCCGATTTGAAGGACCGTTTCTTGGGAAAGAATGGCCTGTTCACGGATCTGGCTTTCGACAATCCTCCTCGCAACGACAATGGGACGCCGGAGTTCAAGGGAGACGATTATTACGATGGCCCAGGAAGGAGAGCACCCGCCCTGCTGAACATGCGCTTGGCAGCGCAACAGTATTATTCTCAAGCCATGTCTCATGCAAGTTCACCAGGGTTCATTGACGCCGTGAACACTAGGTGGGCACCTGCTATGGATGCCATTTTCACCAGCAATGCTCTGGCCGATGAGCAAGCAGAAGCTGCCATGGATAAAGTCAATCAGAGCTGGCGCGACGCCATCTCGACAGGAGCGAGCCTGATCCCGTTCTCCAGCGTGGTTGACGACAAAGTAGCAAATTACATATTCGACCAGAGCAAGTCGGTCGTTCTCCCAACCGTCATTGATTCCGCATTCCCGAGCGCCGATGACAGCGGGGCCAATGCCCGCTTGGCCGAAGGCCACACAAATGCAGAACAGTACATGAAGAGCGCCACCTACACCGCGCTGTCCCTGGTGGGAACATTCCCCACAGAGGGGGAAAAACTCCCCTGAGAGCTTCTGCCAGAGGAACGACTCCGGGCAGAAATTTACCAGAGAAGGGAAGATAATTGATTATTCAAAAATGACCCTTGAGCAGCAGGAGGCTTTCGAGAAATATATAACCAAATTGGGAGTTCCCTCGAGTGACGGCAGGGTTCCTCCAGATGAGCGCTACCTGCTTAATGGCAGGTCTCTTGCGGAACTTACGGACCAGCTCAATAGCGCGGCGACCGAACGCAGCGAGGCTCAGGACAGGATAAACAATTACGTGGGCGAATGGAAGCCACAAGTACGGAGGTGAGAGCTTGTGTCTGGTCGTTTTTCCGCATTGATGGCGGCGGCGATTTCTATTGTCTTGGTGACCGCTGGCTGCGCCGCACCCCAACCACCGCCTCCCGGAAGGATTAGAACCTGGGAATCGATCGCAGACCAGGGATATTCAGACGTGTTCCTGCTCTCTTTGCCCGAGGGCTGGAAAAATGATCCCTCTGGAATCAGTCCATCGCGCCCTGGAATATGAATACCTACTGGGAGACGGAGGCGGCCCCGTTGGCGTTGGGCTGCGGGTGCAATACTTCCGCCCCAGGATCGGGGCAAACGATCTTCTCCTCTACGCAGACGACCCCACCGACGACGGCATCACCAAAGTGCGCGATAGAGCAATGAAAGACGCCGCAAAGATGAAGGAAATTGTTGACGTGAAGCCACTTCCCGATCTTGATGTCGGCGGCGCCACCGCAAAAGGATACTCATACGCAGTCCCCACCGAACAGAAGTTCGTCCAAACCTGGTCCGCGTGGCGACATGACGGCCTATGGCGGTTCAGCTTTCATGGTTCCGATGACGTGCCGACCATGCCCCAGGCGATGGTTGACGCACTCGGAAAAAAGCCACCTGGGTATGCGAGCCTTTGGTATTCAAAGGAAAGAACTGTTGCGTAGAATCAAAAGACGACACACCACGCCATTCAAACTGCAGCGAATGAAAACAACAAAACCACCACACACCAAGAGAATTCAGCAACAAACCCCAACCACCACAATCCACGCCAACCACCCCCGAACCGACCAGACACTCCCTTCCTCAACCCCATCGCCCAGCCCACATAGGGAAGAACGAGAGGAACCCAATGATACAACCATCACCTTCCAGCCTCAGTCAGCCTCAGCCATCGCAAGAAAAAGCACGACTTCACCTTGAGATCGAGGTGAAAGCTTGTGTCTGGTCGTTTTTTTCCGCATTGATGGCGGCGGCGATTTCTATTGTCTTGGTGACCGCTGGCTGCGCCGCACCCCAACCACCGCCTCCCGGAAGGATTAGAACCTGGGAATCAATCGCAGACCAGGGATATTCAGACGTGTTCCTGCTCTCTTTGCCCGAGGGCTGGAAGATGATCCCTCTGGAATCAGTCCCTCGCGCCCTGGCATATCAATACTTACCGGAAGACGGAGGCGGCCCAGTTGGCGTTGGACTACGGGTACAATACTTCCGCCCCAGGATCGGGGGCAAACGATCTTCTCCTCTACGCAGACGACCCCACCGACGACGGCATCACCAAAGTGCGCGATAGAGCAATGAAAGACGCCGCAAAGATGAAGGAAACTGTTGACGTGAAACCACTTCCGGATCTTGACGTCGGCGGCGCCACCGCAAAAAGGATACTCATACGCAGTCCCCACCGAACAGAAGTTCGTCCAAACCCTGGTCCGTATGGCGACATGACGGCCTATGGGACTTCAGTTTTCGTGGTTCCGATGACGTGCCGGCGATGCCTCAGGCGATGGTTGACGCACTCGGAAAAAGCAACCTGGGAGGCTTAGTCAGAATGTGTTTCTGTAGAATTCGAGTGCGGCTACTGTGGTGATTATTTCTGGGAATGTTGTGAAGGGTCTGCGGTAGTCGGTATGGAGAATTCTCCAGGTTTTGAGGTTGGCGATGACTCGTTCGATCATGTAGCGTGTCGCGTTTACTGACTTGTTGAACCTTTTTTCTTCTTCTGTGTGTTGTTGTTTCGGTTGGGTTCGGATGGGGGGTGATCATGCCGAGTCCGATGTATCCTTTTGTCGCCGATGAGTTGCCCGGTGGTGATGTGGTCGAGTAGGCCGGTTTCTTTGAGTGCGTGTGCGTCATGGGTGCGGCCGGGCATCGGGTCGGAGATGAAGGCGAGCCGTCCTGTCAGGTCGCATGCAACCTGGACGTTGACGCCGGTGGTTTTGTGTTTGCCGGAGTACAGTTCTGGCATGGTGCGCCACGACCAGGTCGGCAGTAGGGTGCCATCGACGATGAGTGGTTCGCTGACATCGAGGTCGTCGACCGTGGGGGTGCAGTCCTGCAGGGCCTGTCCCAGGATGGGCATCCAGGATGCGATGGTTCGAGAGATCGTTTTCTGGGAGACGTGGAACTGGTCGGCAATCGATGCTTGTGTGCGGTTGGATCGCAGATAGATCAAGGCCACAACAACACACTTGTACAGTCCTAGTGTGGGTTTCCGTCCTGCCCGGGGAGGCTGGTGCCTCGCGGAGGTCATGGATGCGTGCGACAAGGTCGGTGATCTGTTCGCTGCTAAGACCTGTGCTAGAGTACATGGGAAGGCTCAACTTTCGATTGACTGTGTTGGTACTATCAATTATTCAGGAAGTTGAGCCTTCCTCGCGCATACCGACACGCACAACACGTCAATTAACTATTGCAGCCACCGATTCTGACTAAGCCTCTGGGTATGCGAGCCTTTGGTATTCAAAGGAAAGAACTGTTGCGTAGAATCAAAAGACGACATACCACGCCATTCAAACTGCAGCGAATGAAAACAACAAAACCACCACACACCAAGAGAATTCAGCAACAAACCCCAACCACCACAATCCACGCCAACCACGACTTGAATCACGCCAAGCTATGGAGTGCCCGGCGTTTCGTGGACAGTGGTGAAAAAAACCTGAGTCTATTCGAACATGTGAGGTAAAAATCTGTATCATGCCGGCTTCGAAATTCAGTAAAGAGTTTAAAGAACAAATCATCGCGGAGGTTCTTGAGGGGTCTCGCCCGATAGCGGAAGTGGCGAAGTCCTACAATCTGGAGCCGGCGAACTGTGGGTAACTGGGTGAGGATATGGCGGAAACAGCATCCCGACCCAGGTATGGTAGAAGCCTCGTCGGATCAGGTGGCGGAGAACAAGCGCTTGCAGGCTGAGTTGCGTGAAGCGAAGATGGAGATCGAGTTTTTGAAAAAAAGCGGCGGCCTTCTTCGCGCAGGAATCCCGGTAGCAGCGAAATATGTTTATATACCTCCGCGAGGAAAGCAACTATCTGGTGTATCTGATGTGCCGCTGGGCCAGAGTGTCTCGTTCCGGCTACTACAGATGGCGGAATCAGGGTTTATCCGAGACGCAGAAACGCCGAGAGGAACTCACTATTTTAATCACATACTTCTTCGAAGAGTCTGAGCAAACCTACGGGTATCGGCGTATCCACGCAGCCCTGGCCGAACAGGGGCGTCCACGCGAGCCCAGATCTGGTGCGCCAGCTCATGCACCACGTCTGGCCTAGTTGGCCTGGCTGGCCCCGCAAAGCGGGCCCGCACCACCATCCCCGCCCAGGATCTTCACCACCGCCCGGATCTGGTGAAAAGGAATTTTACCGCCAACAAACCAGGGCAAAAACGAGGTGGGCGATATCACCTACATCCCCACCTGGGAAGGATTCACTTATCTAGCAACCGTCATGGATTGCTACTCGAAAAAGATCATCGGTTACGCGATCGCCGGGAATATGCGCACCCAACTTATTGCCGAGGCTTTACACATGGCAGTCAGAAATTGCCCAGTAACCCGGGGGTGAAACCGTCTTCCACTCGGATCGTGGTTCGCAATACACCTCAGCTGAATTGCGCGGAAGTCATGAACACATATGGTATCCGCGCCTCAGTGGGTAGAATCGGGTCGTGTTACGACAATGCCGCAGCGGAATCATTTAATGCCACCTGCAAGAAGGAGGTAGTGAACCGGAAGATCTATCCAACACGGAAACATGCTATAAAGGATGTGACAGCCTGGATCGAGTTACGCTACAATCAGAAACGACTCCACTCAGCGCTAGGGTACCGCACACCCAACCACGTCCACCAACAATGGAGTCAAAACCAGCAAGCAGCCTAGAAATCCCATTTTTCAACAGTGTCCACAAAACCCGTAGCACTCCACAGCACCCCAGCCTGGGCGTTGCCCCTCTCCCTGCGAGATGCCTGGCGCAGGTGAGGCCCTGAGGATAAGAGGTTTCATCAGGGGCTCCTTCTGGGCTGAGCTTCAGGCAGGTTACACTTAGGCTGCACTCTTCGTTCCTACGCTTGCCATTGAAAGGACGACCGTATGGATTCAATGGAGATATCCCCCAATGAGCTGCGGCACTTCGCGGGCACGGTCAAGGCGGCCAGCACGGATGTGGCATCGGCCAAGGTGGGCAGGCCCCTGGAGGCAGTTGGATCTGCCATGCCCGCCTCAACATCGATCGGCGCTGCACAGTCCGCCGGGCAAACGGTTGATCAGGACATCAAGTCTCTGACAGAGGGACTCGATGCATTCGTCGACGACACCCGTGCGATGATCGCCGAATACACCGCAAACGAGCAGCGCATCGAATCCAGCTTCAGCACCATCTCCAAGTCCCCAGCCCTGACATCTCGGCTGCTTGAAAGGCTTGGGTGATCACATGCCCCAATGGTCCGATATCCAGCAGTGGCAGCCAGGCCCCCTTGAGGAGACGACAAGCGATCTCAAAACCCAGCGAGAAACGTTGCTGAACGCGGCTGAGGACATCGAAAATGCCCTCGGGTCGCTACACTCCTCAGGGCAGGCCGTCACCGCGATGAGACAGAAACTCCAGCGGCGTCTCAGGGAACTCGACAAATCGATCAACAACGTCAGCGAGCTCCATGATGGCCACGGCCGATGCGGCCGATGGTGTTCACGAAGTTCAGACCCTGGTGAAGAACGCCCAGCGCATAGCCGAACAGTACGACCTCAGCCTCAAACCAGACGGTGGCGTCCAGTGGGAATGGAAGCTGGAGAACGTGGATGACTTCATCTTCCACCGCGGCAAGGTGGAAGATGCCACGAGTAGCGCAGTGGCTGCGGCCAACCGGGTTGACACGGACTACACCAGCCGACTGCAGGCCGTGGCCAATGGCACCTATGTCTCACGCGAGACGCACAGGAGCAACTCCCCGGTTTACCCGACATGCCGCCCGAGGGTGCGTCCGCGAAGGAGAACGCCACCTGGTGGCACTCCTCAGTGAGGATGAGAAGAAGCGCATGATCCAGGAGCATCCTGATGTCATCGGCAACTTGGATGGCGTCGACGCAGCCTCTCGGAGCACCGCGAACAAACAATATCTTGAGAATATGATCAACGAGCTTGAGCAAAAGCCCGACAAGTCAGACAAGGATCGCGAGCTGCTTTCCGAACTCCACAAGGTAGACGAGGTGTTAAATTCCAACAAGAACTACAACCTGCTGACGCTAGACCCCAGTGGAGATCGGCTCAAGGCAGCGGTTTCCATAGGAGACGTGGACAAAGCCGCACATGTCGCCACCTTCGTCCCGGGCAGAGGAACCAATATCAACGACAGCCTCGCTGATTACGCCGCCAGCACGGATAATATCCGGGATAAGATGATCCATAATGGCGGAGGCAAGCAGTCAGATTATGCAACCGTCGCCTGGCTGGGTTACGACGCCCGCAGGGCGGTTTTGATCCCTCCGTCATCGGAACCGGCAAGGCGGAGGCTGGAGCCGACCGCCTGTCCTCCTTCTGCGAAGGTATCCACGAGTCCCGGAAAGCAGCCGGCGGGGAGAACTGGGATCCTCACATGACCGTCCTGGGACACTCCTATGGCTCAACCACCTCGGGATTGGCCGCGAAACAGGTAAACGAGGGGGTCATTGATGACATGGTCCTTTTCGGCTCGCCGGGATCCGGTGCCCAGTCCACAGACGAATACAACATTCCACCCGGCCACATGTATGTGTCCGGAGTGCCTGAGGGGATGCAGTACAGGGCATGGGAACAGACCACAACTTCGGCAAGAACCCCATGAAGATGGACGGCTTCACCCATCTCTCCAACGACGCCACAGGCTGGAGCGGGTACAAAAAGAACCCCGGCATATTTGATCCCTTCGCCAACCACAGCTCCTACTGGCAGGAGAACACCCAGACTCTCAACGACATGGCCGACGTGGCGGCCGGGAACCGCTGATGGGCATTATTCGTCGTTTTCTTCCGACAGCTGCCACTGCCCTGCTGGTCCTGTCGTCGCTAACTGCCTGTTCGCTGTCCTCTGACGGCCTCGGGTAAACCCACTCACCAGGAGGAACCCAGCATGTTCTGGTACGGAACCCTTCCATTCGAGCAGCGTGTAAGTATTGAGGATTTCCAAAGGAAAACCGAACCCGTCCTTCTCGAATTCCGACAACAGCTATCACAGGCAGGCGCGGGAGACTACACCGCGTTGACGGAGTCCCTCACAGCTCAACGGCTGCCTCGACCAGCAGGACAAAGGCTATGAGGTCAAGGGGCCAGATTGTGCGCGGCGCCCCAGTCCCAGCTGAGACCGTCCGGGAGCTCGCGAGCAAACTCCTGGCACCCTCAGGGCTGACAACACCGGTGGAGGACACCGGCCCCGGACGCCTGAGCCTGTTCTGGTATGACACCGAGAACGGCGGATACGTCGACGTCACCATCCGAGAAGGCCAGTTCACCACCTTCGGATACCGCTCCGGCTGCCGCCCCAGCGACGGCGAGACCACACATCCTGGGGAGTTTCTACCCAACCGGCCCCTCAGACCTGCCCTACGAAGACTGACTGTGGTTGTGGCCGGCTCCTGGAGCCGGCCACAACCACAGATCCCTGAAACGCCGTGTTCAGAACGGCCAGAAAGAGGCGGCATCCTGGTCAGCTTGTTTGTATATTTCATCAATTTTGTCGATGGTTTTTGCAAGTTCTTCAAGGTAGCTGATTTGCTGGTTCATATCGGACTCCCAGCGCTGGTGTTTACCCAAGGCACTGTCTGAGGCCGCTCCGGTCCACCTCCTCCCGGACACTTCCCATGCTCTGTCCATACTCAGAGACAGACGAGTCCATCTCCTCAGCACAGCCTTTGAGATCCGCTGAGAGCGCGGCAAGGACACCATCCTCGACTTTCAACATATTGGCCATTTGTCTCTACTTCCTGATTCTTCAATTCACCAGCTCAGATGGAGATCAAGCATCACTGCGCCGCCTCCACGCCTTCTTTGTTTCTCTCCGCAGCTTTTTGGCTTCTCGCTGAAGCATGATCCGGGTGATCTGATGGGCCGGGCAGGCTTCTTCCAGGTCCTGAGCTTGACCGCGGCGACGTGCTCAAAATGAATGCCACGCGCCTCCAAGTCCCGCGAGATACTCTCCAAAGCCTTTACCGCAAAGATCTGAGAATTCACACCAGAGGCACTCTGCTCAGCCGAGATGACGAAGTCGCTCATCGCCAGGCCGATGGACTGGGCAGCCAGCAAAACAGTTTGTTCGCCAACATGCTCCCGGACACCGGGGATATCCGCCGCGAAATCACGGGGAATCAGATCACTCCAATGCGGACGAAGCCCACTACCACGTTCCAAGATTCTCACCGTCCACGGCGAGTTCCTGCCCTGCAAGACCCGATCCCATTGCACCTTCGCGTCACGATATTTGGCCCCGAACTTCAAACTAGTCAGCGTCTGGCTTGCCGTCTCAACCAGAGAAACAGGATCAATGCCGGGCACCGTGATACGCGCAGTCGGAACCGTCTCAAGAAAACCCCACAGCTTGAATCTGCTTCCCATGGCCCACATCCCCTCCCATCACAGGCCATACGAGGGACCGAAGCGGCCGAGAATGTCATGAACACGGGCCTCTTGAGTCTTCCTGGCATCACGAAGCTCGGTCAGCGGGTTCTCGGCATCATCATTTTCAGCTTCCTTGGCCCATTGGTCATGGATACGCCCCAGGTGCTTGCTGGCCTGAGCATGTGGGCTCCGAGCCTCAGGGGATGTGTCCTGCCCGTGAACACATCGAGCAGGGTGGTCTGCCCCTGGTCGATCCGCTTCTGGATTCGCTGCCATTCGGGCCCTAAGCTCCCCGATCGAGCTTTCTCAGCTCGTGCTTCGTCAGCTTCCTCTCTGGCTTGTGCCTGGCGAGCACTTTCCTCTTCCATACGCTCGAAGTCCTCCACGACACTGCGCAGCTGCTCGAACATGTTGGAAAGGCCTGGGAACTGCCGTGCCGCGATCCGGAAGTCATCGTCCATCTCTTGGTTTCTCATACCCGCACCACCGCCCCTCGTCCGAGCGCCTCGACGACGTCGAGGACTTGGCGATAAGTATCGAAGACCTTGGCGCGCGCCTCGATGATGTTCGACACAAAAATCATAGATCATGTTTATGTATTTATAAATAGTCTTGACTGTATCGGCTATCTTTTGAGACCTTAACTGCCATATTGATCACGGCAGCCGCCCACCCCACAACCGGGATAGCCGCTTCGGCCGCAATCGCTGCCAGATCATACGATATGTCCCTGAGCTGGTTTCCGATCCAGCTTGCAGTTTCCTTGACCAAGAATGCGAATCCTTTGACCACCGTGGAGATGGTGCCAGCCACACTGGAGATTGCCTTGTCTACGGCAGCCATGGCAGCAGCAGCGAGCGCGAACTGCTCCGACCCCTTGCCAGTCCATTCAGCCAGACCAGGCAAGATGCCAGTCGTGTTCTCGGAGATCGCCCCGAAGGCGTCACTGGCGATCTTCCAGGCTCCCGAAGCGCACTCGACGCGATTCCAGTCTCCAGCGAAGGGCTTGAACACGAGGTCATTGAGCGCCGAGAACCCAAAGAGCTTCTCGAACACCCAGTCGAGAGAGCCCAGGATGAGACCGGCGCTCCAGCGCAGATTCTCGATCTCGCTGGCAGAGCCGGTAGGTGTCACCGAGATAGGACTGGACGTCTTGTTCTTCGGTAACGCTGGCCTTGGACCCCAAGGCCTCGCCTACGCGGTTGGGCATGTCTTCGAAGAGTTCGCCCCTGATCGTGTCCCCCGCCTTATAACCATCTTCATAAGCCTGCTGAAACAGATTCGGATCCCCAGAGCGGTAATAGGGTCCCGCATCATCTCTGGCAGCCCGAGAGCAGGCAGGTTCTCTCTGGGATCCTCGAAGGGGGATGGACTCTCCCATACTGGCAGCCAAGGACTCAAGCAGCTCATGAGCCTTCAGGTCAGCATCCGCGTAGGTTTCGATCACGTTGTTCAGGCTTGCGGCACCCTGGGCATAGACCTTCTGAACGGCATCAAGGACTTGGTCGCCGACAGCAACTACGGCACCGTTCGCAGGGCTGAACACTTGGAGGACCAAGCCCAGATCGCTGGACTCCAGCTTCGCCCAGGTGTCGAAAGTGGTTCTTCAAGGCTGGTAAGTGTTCGTTCGCTTGGCGTTCAAGCACTGAACGCGCGAGCTCTATGTTTGAAAAATCAACTTGCACGGCATGTCCGATCTTCTCATCAGGGAGGCGCCTGAGCCTCCGGTCCAGCCTCGGCTGGTGCGCGTACTTTACCAGAGGGACAGGGCCGTCGCCTCCCACACAGACGCCCCCAGCCGCGAGTGACGAGGGCCACTGAGCCCGTCCCAGCCAGAGGCAAGTTCGGCTGCCTCCCACAAGGCTCAGCCCACGCTCCATCCCACCGCGATACCGCTCTGACAAGCCCCTGAGCCCCAAACAGGACCACAGCCTGCGCCGGCGGTTGGGTTCATCCACACCCCCTCACAGCGCCCGAACCGCCGGGGGCCCGCGACATGACCCCCTCGACGAACTATGATGTCTGGGAGCATCTCTACCTTGGCAGGAGTTCTTGATGAGCGGTGATGAGAAATTTGAATACAACCGGGAGCAAACGGCGAAGTCGCAGGCACTCATACACGACGACGCGGGCCCCAGCAGCCCGCGATATAGCAAACTACCTGGAGCTCCAGGGCACCTCGCAGAGCGAACGCAAGTGGGGTGTGGAATCCGGGGCCCTGACCTACAAGGCAAGATACGAGAAAAAATCTCCTTATCTTGAGCGAGAATTTCCTCAAACTTGAGGAACGGCTGCAGGAATTCGTCGAGGCCCTGGCGGAGAGCGCAAAAACGCTGGAGGAAAAACGAACAGAACACTGAAGCGGTCCAGGTCATGATCCAACAGAAGCTGCAGACCCAAGGCGGGCCTGAATATACCGCGAACAAGCCCGGCCCCTACTCCTACGACACCTCCACTGAAGTCGACCCCTCGGCTGATCCCAGAAAGGCAGATCATGGTAAGCACCCTTACTACAACAGGCTGCAGGACGTGGCCAACTTGAGTGAAGACGGCCTCCACGATTTGATTGGATACATGATCTCAGTGAAGGTCAACCTCAATAAGGCCCGCGACCTGGTCTCCAAGGGTTAAGGAGAACCCCGGCATCTCCGGAGAGGTCAAAAGATCCATCGAGAAGCGGCTAGATGAGGACATCGCGTCATTCGACAGGAACGAGAAGGATCTCGACAAGCTCCAGAAAAGCCACAGGCAGGCCCGCGAGGCAATTGCGAAGGCAACAGAGGTTTACAAATCCCTGTCTCCAGATCTGCTCTCCCCCGTGGAGTCAGGCCTGCTCAACGTCACCAAAGAGGTGAACTGGATGGGTGTTCTCATGCCCGTGGAGAAATACCTCGAGGGAGTTGAGCAGCAGAAAAAAATCAGGAGCAGGGAGCTACTTGCGCTACAGACTCTGAACACAATGAATAACGAGCTGAAAAGCAATGGCTTCGACGTAACTGACCCGAGTTTCAACAACGGCACCCCCATTCTGATTCTGACATGTCAAATTCCGGGGGTTCAGGTTCAGGAAGCGGCACGCATGGACCTGGCCAAGGCGGCGGAGCCGGTGGTCAAAGGCAGCTACGGTGGGGGCTCGGGGTCTGCCGGTTCCCCTACCCGCAGGAGCCGGAGTCGGCGCTGCTGTCGGGGCTGGGGCCGCTGCTCCAGCCATTAGTCGGCTCCTCAAGCCTGCCCCCGACCAAGGCGGGATCATCCGCCAGCCCAGCCCTGGCGTCGGAAGTGGTCAGGGCAGGGGCGTCACCCCAGGCCACGCCTCCCAGGAATCGGGGCTGGGGTCGGTGGGTCAGGTTCGGAAAAAAACCCCGGTGGCCTGAGGATGCGCTCAAGTACCCCATCGGCGGAAAAGGTCACCCCTGATGGCCCCGTCGGGGATACATACCTGCCCCCGTGACGGATATTGATGATCCTCGCTGGCGCTCTGACTTCTCCCACCCCGCCCTCGGCGGCACGCCCAACCCCACCAAGGCCAGCGGCATCGTCGGCGGCTTGGTGGGCTCTGAGCCGGCGCCCTGGCAGCCCGCGGCGCGGGCGGCCTGGGCGGCGTTGGCGGAGCCGCTGGGATGGCCGGCGGAGTCATGATGCCCCCGGTATGGGAGCGGCAGGAGCTGGCATGGGAACCGCGGGAACCGTCGGTTCTGGCACAGGTGCCAAGGGGGCATCCGCGGCAGCAGCTCGGCAGCCAGCATGCGGAACTCGGCCATGCGTTCCGCGGGTGGTGCTGGCGGAGCCGGAGCCAAACCAGGTGGTGCTGGCGGCAGGGCAGGCGGTGCTGGACCCATGGGAATGGCCGGCGCGCATGGCGGCGCTGGAGGGCGCTCAAGGGATGACAAGAAGTCTCGCAAGCTCATGGGATACAAGGCGGTACGCATTGATGACGAAACGAGTGAGGCCATTGATTCCTCTGCCTTCGGTGCGGGTGATGCCTCATCCCTGAAGCCGATGAAGACCGACGATCAGGATAAATGGTGACACGCGCCACAACAGGCCTTCGCCGCGCGGGAATGCTGACGATGCTGGCAGCCCTCATGCTGCCCGTATCGTCAGTCCCCCTGCAGCGATGGCTGACGATGCAATTACCCAGCAGGACTATGCAGATGCATTCCATCTGAAAGAACTCCACGACAAGGGGCTACACCGGCAAGGGGTGACCATAGCCTACATTGAGGGTCCCCCCGACATGAGTGTTCCAGAGCTTCAGGGCGCGAATATCGAGACGCGTTCTCCCTGTGATATGTCCTTCGTGCCCGAAGGCCATGCCCATTCGACAATTGTAGCTTCCATCTTGGCGAACAAGGATTGGGGATGGGCGCCCGAGGCCACCATCATCAACTACACAGCTCCAACTGTTGATGACAAATTAGCATATCCCAATATGTGCGATGGCAAACTGCCATCCATAGAAGATCAGATCAATCGCGCGCTGAACGACGGGGCAGACATCATCAGCATCTCCATGGCAGATTCTGGTAGAGACAAAATAGGTGCTCCCGCCTTCACCAGGGCCGCCTTGCTAGGAGTGCCGATTGTGGCAGGCTCGGACAACACAGGGAATGAAGCGTACAGCAGTAGCATTGGTCTTGCTAATACCGTGGCGGCTGTCGGCTCCACCAACCTGCAGGGCACTCGCTCAGATTTCTCATCCTATGGGGATTATCTGACCATCATGGCACCGGGTGAGGGAATCACCATGCGCCAAGCCGATGACAGTGGGAAGCTGACGTCCATAACCAAGCAAGGCCAGGGGACCTCTCTCTCCACCCCGATGGTCGCGGGGCTGTTGGCTTTGGGAAAGCAGAGGTGGCCCAAGGCCACGGGCAATCAGCTGCTGCGGTCGCTGATCGACACGGCGACGAACGACGGCAAGGGCTGGACGCCAGAGTATGGCTGGGGGCTGATCTCCCCGCAAAGTTCCTGAACAACGATCCGACCTCCTGGAGGACACCAACCCGCTGTGGAACAAACGCCCAGGAGCGAAGCCCGACCAGCAGAGCGTAGCCGACTACAAAGATGGGCTTGCCGACCCTCTGAGCTCACCACCGACGACACCTACGTCTATCGCGGAGTGGATGAGACCCTGGTTCGCAGCTACCCGGACAAATCAGAGTTCGGCACCTCGCCACGGTATCGCAAGTAACCCTAGATCAAGAGGATGTGGGGACGCTGTTCAGCGCCCCCACATCCCTGCATCCACACACTTTTTCACATCTCAGTCATCCTGCTGCCGATATATTGCGGGTCACCGGTTTCCCCTCCGCAGTTTCCGCACCCTTCAAGGTCAGCAGGTAGGCCTTGCCGTTACCCCGAGCACCGCTCTCCCCTCGGAGATTGTCCACGACGACCAGTTCTCACAGGCCTCACTGGTGCAAAGATCCAAGGTGCCATCCTGGAAACGCCAACGCTTCGCCTTGGACATAAGCAGCAGAGTCTCATCGGGACCTGATACAGTGCCGTCGGCATTCAGCCGGAAAGGCTTGTCGTTCAAATCAAGATAGTCCGTCAACACCAGATCCTTGTCAACAAGGTCCTTGACTGCGCCCTCGACGTGCTGCGTCGAGGTCTCAGTTCTCGGTGCCGGTCGCAGTCGCTCCAGGATGTGAGCCACCTCCCGGACTACAGGACGACAGCGGCACACTCAACGCCACCAGGGATGCCACCAAGGACAAACCTCGAATGAACCTGCCTGAACTCATCATCTTCTCCTATACGTTCGCAAGCCGGTCCAGCCCGGCACGGCCCCCTCGCAACGATAGCAGCGAGGCGATGTCACAACGGGATGATCGATGAGACTCAGCGCAGGAGAAGCTTGGCATGCAAGCCATAGCAGGACGACCGCCCCAGAGCCTGGCACACATGCTGCCATCAGGTCTTGTGGACGTGGCCCCCTGATCCTGTATGCTGCATGATGCAGACTTATTCACAGAAGTATCAACACAACGCAATCTTTTGCTAGCGCCTAGTCGCTACCAGCTGTGAACAAGACTTGATGTAGGCAAAACTCCAAGGGGGAGTGAAAATTGACTGACATTGAATTTGACCGTGACGCCGTTGGAGTGAGCGCGAAGGAGGATTGGAAGGACGCGAACGAGTTCGCCAGGATCAGTTCCTTCATGTCATCGTTGTCAACTCACGAGGTTGCCGAATCCCCTGCCCACAGGCGACAACAGCGGGGTGACCGCTCTAATAACAGGCGCAGGGAACTTCCACAAAGTGATGGGATGGGTGATTTCAGAGTATTCGGACGCCTGTGGCGTCTTGGGCTCTGGTCAGAAGCCGCCATCTCCGACTACGACCAGAGCGAGAGTCAGAATGTTACTGGCTTCCGTGACATCGTGGAGAGGATGGAGAACTAAATGGCTCACTTTTCCCCAACTGTCGACGCCCGCCGATCACTCCCTCGGATCCGACCAGGCCATCTGCGCCAGGAAATAGCCGGCATCACGAGACACCACCTGAGCACGCCCGGGCACCGCCTTCATCGGCTTGATCCGACCAATGACGGAACCCTCATCGGGGCTTCCGGACAGCAGAATGCCCGTCGTCCCAAGGTCCCTCATCGACTGGAGGATGGGTTCAAAGGACGCACGCGATGCGCCGCCCATACGCCGTGCGACGATCACGTGCAAGCCGATGTCCTGCGCCTGAGCCATCAACGGCTGCAGAGGGCTGCAGCGGATTGCGGCTCTGAAGCGCCACCAGATCATAGTCATCCACCAGCACCCAGGCCTCAGCTCCCGTCCACCATGAACGGTTGCGCAGCTGCTCAGAGGTCACCGAGTCCGTCGGCATGCGCGTCTTCAGGTACTCGGCAAGACCACCCATCTGCTCCGCCGCCTCATCCTGATTCGTGGTGTAGGCGGCCAGATACTCCTCCGGGACCCTGATCCAGCAGGGCGCGCCGGAAATCGACGACGAAGAACTGCGCCTGCTTGGCTGTGTTCGTGCGCATGACCTCCTGCGCAATCGAACGCAGGAACGTGGTCTTGCCAGACTTCGAGTCCCCGAACAAATACAGATGGCTGTCCTGACGGGGATGGAACATGAAGGGTCCGAGCCGGGACTCCTCCACCCCCAGCACCAGCCCCTCCTTGGCGGCCGGATGCTCAAGCAGCTCCTTCGCCATGATCCGGTGAGGCAGCAGCCGCAGCTTCGGACCTGAGGCCGGCGCAGCCTTCGCAATGCGCTCCAAGGTGTCCTTCACGCCCCTGCCCCAGGCTCGCCGGGTCGTGATCCCCATCGGCACGGGGCAGGCCGACCAGCACATGGTGGGTCCCCACCTCCTGGCCACGTCCAGGACGCTCCAGCGGAACCGACTTAGCGACCTTCCGGTCAAACTTGGTGTCGGTGACATCACCGAGCCGCAGCTCCAGCCGCGATCCCAGGGCGTCCGAGACCCGCTGACGGAAATCCATCCAGCGGTTCGTCGCCACCATCACATGCACGCCGAACGACAAAGCCCGGGCCATCATCGCCATGATCCGCATATCCAGGCCCTCAATATCCGTCTTCATCGCGGCCCAGCCGTCGATCACCAGGAAGACATCACCACAGCCGTCGTCATACTTCCCCTGCGCCCGGCCCTGACGATAGGTGCTCATCGAGTCGATCCGGTGCGCCCTGAAAAAAACTTCTCGCGGTCGTCCATGATGCCTTCGATCTCGGCCATCATCCGGTTCACGATGTCCACCCGGTCACGGGTGGCGAGCCCAGCGACATGGGCCGCGCCGTCAAATGGCGTAAAGGTGCCGCCACCCAGGTCGATGATGTAGAACTGCACCTCCTGCGGGGTGTGCACGAGGCTCAGGGCCATCACCACTGACCGCAGTGTCGTCGACTTGCCCGTCAGCGGACCGCCCACGACGGCGAAGTGCCCGTTCGCGCCCGAGAAATCAAACTGCAGCACATCGCGACGCTGCTCCAACGGCAGATCGACGATGCCCAGCGGAATGCGCAGCGGTCCCCGTGCGCGCCACGACGGTGAGATCAGGCCCAGCTTCGGGTCCTCCACGAGATCCGGCATCAGCGAATCCATCGTGTCTGGAACGTCAAGCGGCGGCAGCCAAAACCTGGTGGGCAGGGATGCCCTTGCCCTTCATGCGTGCGACGGCGATGTCCATCTGGGTCATATCCGCCCACTGCGCATCACCAGGCAACACCACAGGCCCCCGAGGGGGCGGGGCTCTCCTCCTCTTGCTCCTCATCAACCGGCTCAACCGTGAAGGAAGCACCCTGACTGGCCCATCCGAAGACCCCGAGGAGATTGCGGGCCCGCCCTGCCTGGGAGGCGGAGGCGCAGCCACATAAGAAGCCCGGAACCGGATCATCTGGTCGGTTCCCGGCTTCAGATAGCCCACACCGGGGAAGGAGGGCAGCTCATGGGCGTCGGGCACACCCAGCACATCACGGGACTCGCCCGCGGAGAAGGTTCGCAGGCCGATCCGGTACGATAGATGGGAGTCGAGGCCCTTCAGCCGACCCGCCTCCAGACGCTGCGAGGACAGCAGCAGGTGAATCGACATGGAACGGCCCAGTCGGCCGATGGCGACGAAAAAGATCCACGAACTCGGGCTTGGCGCTCAGCAGCTCAGAGAACTCATCAAGAATCAGGAAGAGTGCGGGCATCGGCGGCCCCGAGTGCTTGCCCGCGATCCGGTCCGCCTCATAGTCCGTGACATTCGCGTAGTTGCCCGCATCACGCAGCACCTCCTGGCGACGCACCATCTCGCCGCGCAGCGCATCCTGCATGCGGTCCACCAGCGACAACTCCGACTCCAGGTTCGAGATCATCGCAGACACGTGCGGCAGATCCGACATGCCGGCGAAGGTGGCGCCACCTTTGAAGTCAACGAGCACAAAGTTGAGCTGCTCAGGCGAATGCGTCAGCGACATGGCCAGCACCACCGTGCGCAGCACCTCGGACTTGCCGGAACCAGTCGCGCCGATCAACAGACCATGCGGCCCCATGCCCTGCTGCGCCGACTCCTTGATGTCCAGCAGGACTGGTATCCCTCCGGAGTCACGCCAAACGGCACGTTCAGGCGTTCCCGCCCCTCCCTGTCGCTTCCACTGCACATCCGGGTCGAAATCCCGGATGTCCCCCTAAGCCGAGCAGCTCCATCAGATCCTGCGATCGTTTGGGATCCGACTTCCCCATCGGGGACTCCGCCTCCGGCCGCTCCTCCTCCATCCACGGCGCCATGCGACGTGCGATAGCCCTCAGCCTGCGGCACCCCCATGACATCCGGGGTCGCAAGAATCGGCTGCTGATCCAGCAGCAGCAGCTCCATGCGCCCGCGATCATCAGCGTCCACTCCCGGATGCAGGATCATGCGCAAAGTGGAGCGCGACGTCATCGGCCCCCAGGACGTCATGGTGCGCACCACAGTCACCCCTCGGTGCCCTCAATGGCCCTGAGCGGGTGTTCGCCGGCAGCTCTGTGCCGTCCAGGATCAGGAACAGGTGCGGCCACTGCGTCGCGTCGGTGCGCGGACGGAACCCGCCCCGATCCGTGAACTGCGCCCCCAACAGCTTCGTCAGCTCCGCGGGCTTGGAGGTCACCATGCGTGCTGCGCCCAGCGCGTCGCTCTCCTCACCCGATCGAGCGTGCGGCAGCCATTTCAGCCACTCCCAGTCGGCCTTGGCACCTCCTTGACAACACCGCGACGCGCAGCGTCGACGGGGACGTGAACGTGGCCATGTGCATGAGCATGGCCCGCACCTGGGCGCGGGTTGACTCCTCCGGCCCTGCGACCTCAAGATGGCTGAAGTCGCCCAGCATCACTCCGAAGGGCATGTCATCCACCATCGAATGGGCCTCCATGAACCGCGTCATGGCCGAATGGCAGACGACGTCCGGCTTGGCCAGGGGCGCCAGCTCCGGCTCAATCAGCTCCATCGCCAGGTCCTGCGCCGAGGAGCCCAGCCGGACCTGCAACGCCATCTCGTCACCGGCCTCCCTTTCCCACAGGCGAGTGCCCTCATGGGCGATCAGCACCAGAGCGTCAGGGGACGGCAGATGCCATCCGATATAGGGCCCGCTGCCTGCGGGCGACGGTGCGCACCGTGTCCCGGGTCTCCCCCAGGTAGGCCAGGTACTCGCGACGCAGGATGTCGAGCTTCTGCCGGTGTCCGCCGACCTGCCGGTAGATGTTGAACCCGACCATCGACAGCATCGCGACGACCATGGCACCGGCCATCAGCAGCATTCGCGTGTTCTGGCTCTGGGACATGGCCATGAACACCATGACGCCCATCGAGCCCATCATCGGCACGACAGTCGCGAGGATATTCCCCATGCCAGCCGCCTCGGGCTGGTCTGGAGGAGCCTGGACATCGATCTGTCCAGTGGGAAGCTCCGGCGGCTCAGTCAAGCCAGTCTGCCTGGGTTGGACCATTACTAGATTCTTCCCGTCTCGAGCGTCACGCCATGCGGTCAAAGTGCCATCGAACCGCGTCCCATACTATCGTCAATACCAGGGCCACCTCTCAGGCTCAGGATTCACACGGAAACATCGCACATCGGAGGAACATCATGGCCACGCCCCCTAGCGTCCGCCACGATCCTTGATGGCGCGTCCAGACACGATGTCTCAGTGCCCGTCGGAACCAGCGTCGCCGGACTCATGTCCATGCTGCAGATCGATCTGACGCCAGGTGGGCTGCAGCTCACCCATCCAGATGGCAGGGTCATCGACACCGGATCGGTTCTGGGCCAGGACCTGGCCTCCGGCACCGTGATAACACTGAGCGGCTCTGCCGAGAGGGCTCAGGCCGCACGGCAGACCGCAACTCGCACCGCATCCCCCTGGCTGCGTCCGATCCTGACGCTCGCCGTCTTCCCTCACCCTGGTGGTCTGCATCGAGACGGCCTGCCTGGTGGGCCCGGCTTTCGGCTGGTGGCAGGTACCGCAGTTCCTCAGAATCAGCGCCGCCGTGGTCTGCGCCGCCGCTGTGGGCATCTCCCTCACCTGGTGGCGGATCCGCAGCACCGCCCCGGGGATCCTGGCCGCAACTACGCTGATCGGGATCTGCGGCATGGCTTTCCTGCCCGTCGACATGATGTTCTCCTCTCAGCTGGCTGTTGCGGCCACCGTGTGGACGGCGCTCGCGACGGCATTGGCCGTGTGGTTGATCGACAGCTCTTCCCTCAGCGCCACCATGGCTGCCCTCTGGGCCCCAGCCAGTGTCCTGGTGGTCTACCCTCATCTTGTCCGACGCCTCTGCTCTGATCATGTCAGCCCTGGCCCCTAGCCGTGGCGACTCTAGCCATCGCGACGATCCCCAGCTTCGCATTCCGCATTCCCGAGACGCAGTTGCTGGATCTTCCGGTGGTGACCACATCCGCCCCCACGGTCAGAGCCCCCAAGGTATCGTCACCGTCGGCGATCACGGCAGCCCGGGTGCGTCGCACGATCCGGGAAGCCGACTCCCGAAACCAGCTGCTGCTGATCGCATGCTGCACAACGGTGGCGGTGGCGGCTTTCCCAGCAGCGCGCCTGATGGGCACCTCAGGGCTCTGAGGGACTGGCCGCAATCGGCATGATGGTGATCGCATTCCTAGCGCTTGTCCTGATGCCCAGGGCCCGGCGTGACCACTCGGGGCGTATCCTTCCCCGGGTGAGTGCGATATTCATCGCCGCAGCCATGCTGACCTCCCCGGATGTCACCGGCCTCCTAGGGGCACCTGTGACATCCCTGTTGGTCGTTGCCGCCGCCGCGCTGATCAGCATCTTCGCCACAGTCATGGCCCGAAGCCGCAAATCCGCGTTTCTCGGCCGGGTGGCGGACGTGACGCAGTCCCTGTCGCTGTTCCTCCTCCTGCCCGCAGCCGTCTACGGTGCCGGACTGTTCTCCCTCGTCAGGCAGATAGCATCATGACTCAAGCCCAGTCTCTCTTTGCACCGGTAGCCAACTCACATGAGATGGCAGCGGACCTCACCAGCCACCTCTCCCCGGCGCAGACCCAGAAGAGGTCATATATGGACCTGCAGGGGGCTCGAAGCGTGCCCTGGCCTATCTACTTGACCTCACCGTCGTCGCGGCCTTGGTCGGGGCAATCTGGTGGCTGCGGCCATCGCCGGTGCTGGCGGTGTTGACCCTCGCCGAGGCATGTGTGGTCCTCACCATGGTGCGAGCCCGCACCGGCAGATCACCAGGTCTGCTTGCGACGAGCACCGCAGCCATCGCCTACGAGACCCAGCATGCGCCCGGCCTGCGCCGGCAGCTGGTGCACACGCTGCTCATGGGTCTGCTGCATCTGACGGTCCTGGGTCCGCTGGTGGTCGTCATCTTCAGCCGACGTGGACAAGATTGGGTGGACCGCATCGCGGGAACCGCAGTGGTTGATCTGCGGAATCGCGTTGAGGTGAGTGAGGCAGAGCAGCAGGGTCTCGTCGCCATGGTGCCTTTCGGAGAAGAGCCCTCCGCCTGGCCGACTTCTGACGCTGGAAGCGGATACGAGATGCCCAGCGGCTCAGGCCACCGATACGAGGGAATCGATGATCCGACGTCACAACGCGGCATCGCCGGCAGTGCAGTGGGCTGGGATCAGGCTCAGGAGCTCCCTCAGAACGGCTGGGGAACAGCCGAGGAGGGGACCTTCATGGATGTCTCCGGAGAGTGGCCGAGTGTTCCCGCGCCACCAGCCCCAACGCTGCCGCCAGGCGCTTCAGCGCATCCCACGCAGCTTCAACGCCCAGCTCAGGCGCCTGCCGAGCCTCTCCCCCAGCTCCGCAGCCGGAGTTCACGACCCCCACATGCCCCAGCCTGCCCAGGCACCTCACCAGCAACCTCCTCAGCATTCAGACCCCAATCCGTGGCTCCCGTCCAGCCTCCGCAGGGCATTCCGCTGATCTCCAGCTGGCCTCAGAACGACCCTGGGCAGCCGTTCAGCACGTCTCGTCCGCTGCCTCCCCAGGGGCCACAGCTGCCCCCTCCCAGGGCCAGCCTCTGCCACCCCCTCAAGGCCAGCCGCTTCCACCACCACCGGGCCAGGTGCCACCCTCCCAAGGACGGCCCTTGCCGCCTCGGCCCACGCCCTACCAGGCACCACCGTTCTTGCTGACGCCCCCTGCCTGCCGCTCCTCCACAGCAGCCAGTGCCTGCTCCGTCGCCTCCCCCAGCTGGCTCGGGTCAGGCTTCGCCACCGCTGCCGACAGCACCTGCCTCCGCCCCCGACACCAGGCACCGCAATCGGAAGGGCCTGTGCTTCCCCAGCAGAGCCATCAATTCGTCTCCAGCTCCACGAGCGCGCGCCGTGCAGCTGCCCTGTCCTCTGGTCCCGCTCCATCAGCTCCCCAGCCAAGACTCGCCGATGAGGACCCCGGGAACCCACGTCAGGCTGCCGCGAGTGGCCCGCCCTCAGGGAGATTCCAGCCCAACGACCTGGCTGGTGACGGACTCTGGGCGACGTGAGCACATCACCGGTGTGCTGGTGATCGGCCGTGGCCCGACAGGGCTCTCAGTCGGCGAACGCCCTGTCGTCGTCGACGGACCAACCGGATCTGTGTCGCGAAATCATCTGAAGGTGGGGCAGAGTCCGCAGGGAGTGTGGGCTGAGGATATGTTCTCGACCAACGGAACCTCAATTCGCACACCCGACGGCTCAACTTTCCCACTTGAACGCGGCAGACGTGTCGCAGTTCCCCTAGGGAGCACACTCATCATGGGCGGCGAACGCACCGTGACGATTGTGAGCAACTAACGTAAGGCTTGGGAGCACATCCCACTGAGGCGCTGGCCCGAATTATTGGCCCAGCAGGCTTTCCCCGCAGAACGCCGGGCATCACACCAGTCCGGCATCACACCACACGCCCCCACGGACAACAAAACGGGGTGGGAACCTTCGTGGCTCCCACCCCGTCTCTGCTGAAAGCTGGGCTTCCTCAGAAGCGGGCGGCGTTCTTAGCCTCAGTTGCCTGGTACTGCATGCCAGCCTCGTCGACCTTCATCGACAGCTCTTCGAGGATCGTGTTGATCTCCTCCATCTTGCTGTCCCACTGGGTCTTGGCCGTGGTGTATGCCTCCCGGGCGTCGCCATCCCAGTTGGCGATAAGCTGGCTGACCTTGCTCGCCAACTCATCCAGGTGTGACTGAATTGACTGGGACTGCTGTTTGATATCAGTCGCAAGAGCCTGAATGGCGGGGAAGGATACCCTGATGTCTTCACTCATTTTATATTTATCTCCCTTTCCGGAGGGCTCAGCCCATGCGTCCTGCGATGTTGCTAAAGCTGGAGCTCTGATCGTCCTCGGTGGCGACGTAGTCGGTGTCAGTCTGACGCAGGTCCTGCTCGAACTTGATCAACACATCGTTAACCTTCGTCGAGGCTTCGATCCAACGGTCCACGGTGGTGCGCATCGACCGGCCTGCGGCGCCCTCCCAGCCTGCGCCAATGCCGTCCACGCTGGAGCGAACAGAGTTAATGCTGCCGCTCACAGACTCACGAGCCGTCGCCGAGGCGTCCGCACCGGCCAGGATTGCACCTGCGCCCGCACTGAATTGTTGTGCCATGGTTTGTCCTCCAATGAGATGGTTGCGGTGGAGCAGGCACCCACACCGCCTATGACGCTGGCAACACTACTCCATCAAGGGTTCATATGCCCGGCTGCTCGTGGGTGGGCGATGGTGTTGACGAACCCGTCCTCCAGAGAGGTGGGCTGATCGAATGTTCAGGGAGGGAGGCTGAAGTACAATCGACCTTCGTCGGCGCCTCAGCCAGTAAGGTGGGGGACGCCAGGCCTGGAGATGTTGAACGCGTCTCCGGACCACGGACCTCCTTCCAGTGCCCGCACGACAAAGGAACCCCATGCCAGCGACAACCAGCCCCAGCACAGGCTCTCTCATGCCCATATCGCTGAGCATGGCAGGACACACGGTGGACATGTCCGTTCCCCAGAACATAGCCCTGGCAGAGCTGGTACCAGCCATGGTCAAGGCCATGGGACCGCTGGACGCCGGAACCGCGACGCAGGGCTTCGTCATCCGCACATCGGATGGCCGTGCCCTCAACCAGTCACGTTCCCTTCCCGACCAGAAGGTGCGCCCCGGCGCTGTCCTCACCGTCGAGGCAACCGGCACCAACGCCCAGGATCAGCGTTACGACGACCTCGTCGAGGCCGTCGGCACCACCGTGGCAGATGACTCCACACCATGGGAGAAGGCCAACTCGGTTCAGCTGTCGGCGCACGCCTCAGCGGCTTTGATCCTGGTGGCAGCAGTCCTGCTGCTCACCGGCTCCCGAGCCACCACCCTGACCGGAGTGGTCGGTCTGGCGGGCGCAATTCTCACGACGCTGGCCACCGCCGTGGTCGCACGCATGCCCAACCGCCCAGGATCCCTATCGCTGGGACACACCACGCCGGTCCTAGTCGCCTGCGCCGCATTCGCATTCGCTGAAGGCCCCTGGTTCGCCATGCCTCTGCTCTCTGCCGGAATCGGCCTGCTGGTGGGAGCATCGTCACTTCTCGTGCTGACCTCTGACCTGCGCATCTCAATGGCTGCTCCCATTACCGCCGGACTGGCCTTCGTCCTCGTCGGCTCCCTGGTGCAGACTGCGGGGATAGCCCGGAAGCGGCTGCCAGCTTGACCATTGCCATCCTGGTGGTGGTGACCCTCAGCGCGCCCTGGGTGGCGATGGCGCAGCTTCCTGTCACCGTCGGCGCCAGTGACGATGAGAACCGGATAGATCCCTCAAGGTTTCCTCCCGTGTCGCCAACGCACACGTCCTCGTCATCGCTTTGAAGGCCGGCTGCTCAGCCGCGATGGTAGTGTTGTCCGTCCTCATGTCCACCTCATCGAAGGCGATCATCCTGTTGGCCTGCACTGGAATCGCCCTGATGCTGTCGACCCGCTCCCTGCGTTCACGTGTCGAGGTGCTGCTCGGCGTGCTGACGGGGATGATCCTGACCATCGTGGCAGCGGTGTCCACCACAGCAGTCATCCCGGTGGCGCTGCCCTGGACCCTTGGGGCGACGATCCTCGCTGCCGTCCTGCTTCTGGCAGCCAATGTGGTGTCACAGAAGCTCCGCCCCTGGCTCACCCGCCTCGCTGACGCCATCGGCATCATCGCCCTTCTGGCGATCCTGCCGCTGACCGCTCTGGTGTGGGGAATCCTCTGATGGCCTCGAACAAGGAGATCCTGGAAGCCCAGCGGTACAACCGCCGGCGCCTGGTGACCGCCTTCGCCTCGGGAACACCAGGAGGTCGGGAGCTGGAGTCCAAGTCGCCATTCGTTCCCCTGATAGTCGGGGCCATCGTCGTCGCCATCATGCTTGGGGTGGCTGCCGTGATCAGCCGGTTCGCGCCGACGCTTCCTCAAGATTGGGAGAACTCGACCCTCATCGTTGTCAAGGGCACCGGAGCCCGGTACTACACAATCGAGGGGACCCTGCGTCCCGTGACCAACATCACATCGGCACGGCTGCTTTCTGAGGCTGGCCAATACAAAACCAGCGAGGTCGCCGCCGACACTATCGAGGGCATCAATCGAGGAAGCACCGTCGGCATCACGAACATCCCCGACGACGTACCGCAATCTGATCGGCTTCACTCAGAGCTGTGGTTCTCCTGCGCCCTTCCGAGAAAACCCCACACCTGGGTCGCCACATCTCCCCAGGAAAAAGCCAGCCGCGGCGCGGCTCTCGTCGAGAATCAGGGCTCTGTTTTCCTCGTGAGCAATGGGCTCCGCCACCGGATCCCGGAGGAGTACAGGAACCAGGTGATGCTCAAACTGGGGTTGGAGTCGCTCACGCCGGTCAAGGTCTCCGCACCCTGGATCTCCCTGTTCGAGCAGGGGTCGGAGTTGAAGCCGTTGGGAATCGAGAACGCCGGGACGCCCGTGTCCGGGATGCCCTGAGGCCCTCAGCTCAGCCCTCCTCGGAAGCCCTCATCGACGTGAGCGACGGGAATTCCACGAGAACCTATGTCGTGACCGGCCCCAGCACGATCACTCCCTTGTCTGAGACGGGTGTGAAGATGTATGAGCTTGGAGCACCGGAGTCACTGACCGCATCACGCTTGAAGACCTCCGTCTCACAGATCACCGGCGGGGTGTCTGTGGAAAGCAACCCCTTCGGACCGGCGGACTGGCCACAGCGAATCGACAACATCATGCCGAAAGGCTCCCTGCCATGCGCTGGGCTGCAGCGAAAATCAGATGGATCAGCCATGTCGGCTCTGTATTCCATGACCACGGATGCCTTGGTGGATGTGCTGCCAACCGGTGGGGACAAGACCGCCAGCAACGACCAGAAGCTGCGGAATGTTCCAACTCAGTCGTCGGTGCTGGGCGGCTCAGGGGCTTTGGTGCGAGCAACCTCTGGGGGGTCGCTCGGTGAGGTGATGCTGGTGTCGGATCTGGGAACCATCCACGGCCTCGGGACAGAACCCGCCCAGTCGTTGGAGCGTCTTGGATACTCCGACAACGACGTGCATACGATCCCAGCCTCGTGGACGGCACTGATCCCGGAGGGCCCTGTGCTCGACCCGAAGAGCGCCTGGGACACGGTGGAGAAGAAATGATGGCTTCCACGTACGGGAGTTGCCGTGGCCGCCGCCTGAGGCGTTGGGGGCAGCCTTGGTCGGTGTCTGTGGTCTGATGGGTGCGGCCCTGCCGGCTTCCCCCATGCCGACTGGCTTGAGCATGCCCTCCTCCGAGGAGCAGGTTGTTGCATCTGATGTCAGGGTCGATGACGATGACGAGCAGCCCAAGAACTGCACACCAGAGGAGCCCATCAAGATCAAGGAGACGCCCGCGGTTCTGTCCTCCTCGGCATCAAAGAGGCCTGGAAGCACTCAAGCGGCGATGTCGTCGTCGCAGTGGTGGACTCAGGGGTGGTGGCGACCAACCCTCACCTTGGCGACGATGTCCTGCTGCCAGGCTTCGATTTCACAGTTGAAGGGGGCGGCGACGGGCGCACCGACTTGTCTGGGCACGGCACCGCCATCGCCGGGCAGATCGCAGCCCGCAGCGTCGAGGGCTCCGGGCTGCGGGGGGCTGGCCCCGAAGGCACGGATCCTGCCTGTGCGCACCTACGAGGTGATGGATGACCAAGGCGGTGGAGCCGGCCTCACCCCAGACAACACGCGCAATGCGGCGGGCATACGCTGGGCCGCCGAGCAGGGGGCGAAGATCATCGCCGTCGCGCAGTCCTCAACCACTGATCTGCCGGAGTTAAGGGAGGCGGTCTCCCATGCGACTTCCTTGGGATCACTGGTGGTGGCCTCAGCAGGCAATACCCCGCAGAACAAGAACGAGGACCCCAAAGCCCCACGCTATCCTGCGGCCTACCCTGAGGCGCTGTCGGTCACGGCTGTGGACGGCAACGGGGCACCCACGAACTCCGTGGTCCACGGTGAGCACATTGATGTGGCGGCTCCCGGTGGAAATGTGCTCACCACCTTTTTCAGCGGAGACTGCATTCTGAGCGGGGACAAGCCGACGACCTCCTACGCCACGGGATACATGGCAGGTATCGCTGCCCTGGTGGCGGCAGCCCGTCCGAGTGAGTCCCCGGCGGACTGGAAATACCGCATTCTGGCCACCGCGCTCAGGCCGTCGCGCTCACAGCGCGATAACTTGATCGGCTGGGGCTGGTGGCACCCACCGAAGCCCTGAACTTCATCAACGATGGTTCCATCGTGGGCCCTCCGAACCCACGGTTCCCGGCACCACAGAAGCCATCACCGGTGCCCATGACTCCCCCAGACCCGACGCAGGACCCCCGCCCGGCACGGGCCAGCGACCCTGGGAACCATTGCCGGGGCAGGCATTCTTCTGGCCTTGGTGGCCTGCTGGCCGCCCGCCTCAGAGAACTCCGAGCACGCCAATCCCGGTGATGCGCACAGGTGCTTCTTGGAGACGTATGAGGAATTCCTCACGTTCTCCCAGCTGAAAACCAGAACGGATCCTCACACCATCCGGGAAACATTCCCATCGCTGAAAGAGGAACTTCCGGGTGCTCACCAAGCAGCTCAATAAGCAGCCGCGCCCAACTCGACTCTGGAAAGATCACACTCAGAATCGATTGCAATGCCACAAGCACTGGATATAAGCGTTTACTGCGATTATCGGCCTCCAAAACATTTCGATCGCGAATACAGGGAACACCCTCACTCTTGGGGATAGCAGAATACGTTCCAAGCCAGGCATTCCAGACGGCCACGCTCCAGCTCATAACGACACTGCCTTTCAAGACTGGAAATAACCTGCTCGGGTCGAGCAGGCTTGAACAGCTCAGTTTTCTCGAACCAAAATGGATCATTGAGGCTTATTCACAGCTGCTAGCATCTGGGCTCCGACAAAGGGTTTCGCCGTCTCTGGCACCCCCATGAATAAGCCTCACAGCGGATAGAAATCAAAGAGTTATTCCTTGCCTTCTTGGCACCCATCAGCCATGAATTGCAGAAATTGCTCATAAGCAGACTCTACACTAATGAGCGAAGGAGAGAAAGCAAAAGCCTTGCCATTTTTGATGAAGTACAAGCGATTAGAGAAGCGCACCCCTCCAGAGCCCAAAATGTGAGCATCTTTGTAGGGACTGATACTCCAATCATCGACAGTAGAGTTCATCAACGGAGAATCCGGATCAAGACACTCTCTCTTGAAAACTTCAAGCACCTCGCTTTTTAACCTTCTGTTCCAGCATCAAAAATTAACTCCATTCCAATCAGAATCTAATGTTTCACGGACTATGAGGCTTAGTCAGAATCGGTGGCTGCAATAGTTAATTGACGTGTTGTGCGTGTCGGTATGCGCGAGGAAGGCTCAACTTCCTGAATAATTGATAGTACCAACACAGTCAATCGAAAGTTGAGCCTTCCCATGTACTCTAGCACAGGTCTTAGCAGCGAACAGATCACCGACCTTGTCGCACGCATCCATGACCTCCGCGAGGCACCAGCCTCCCGAGCAGGACGGAAACCCACACTAGGACTGTACAAGTGTGTTGTTGTGGCCTTGATCTATCTGCGATCCAACCGCACACAAGCATCGATTGCCGACCAGTTCCACGTCTCCCCAGAAAAACGATCTCTCGAACCATCGCATCCTGGATGCCCATCCTGGGACAGGCCCTGCAGGACTGCACCCCCACCCCCACGGTCGACGACCTCGATGTCAGCGAACCACTCATCGTCGATGGCACCCTTACTGCCGACCTGGTCATGGCGCACCATGCCAGAACTGTACTCCGGCAAACACAAAACCACCGGCGTCAACGTCCAGGTTGCATGCGACCTGACAGGACGGCTCGCCTTCATCTCCGACCCGATGCCCGGCCGCACCCATGACGCACACGCACTCAAAGAAACCGGCCTACTCGACCACATCACCACCGGGCAACTCATCGGCGACAAAGGATACATCGGACTCGGCATGATCACCCCCATCCGAACCCAACCGAAACAACAACACACAGAAGAAGAAAAAAGGTTCAACAAGTCAGTAAACGCGACACGCTACATGATCGAACGAGTCATCGCCAACCTCAAAACCTGGAGAATCCTCCACACCGACTACCGCAGACCCTTCACAACATTCCCAGAAACAATCACCACAGTAGCCGCACTCGAATTCTACAGAAACACATTCTGACTAAGCCTCTGGCTCATCGTGGCGGCTGCATAGTCGGCTGACGTATACTGGGTTCCACGATCTGAGTGAAACACCGTCTCCCCTGCTGCCGGTGGGCAATTCCTGACTGCCATCTCCAGAGCATCAGGGCGTTATTCATGTGGGTTATTTGGGTTTCTGAAGTGACCCTTTTTGTAGGGCATCGACTGCTCCATGGGAGAATAGGTGTTGCAAACTATCCGTATCTCTCGAAGAAGCAGCCGATGCGTTATCTGTCTGCTACGGGTCTTCCCGTTGATGTGATCTATGCGATCGTGACCCGTGTTTATGGCGTCGCCCAGGGTCGGAGGGGCTCGACTTTAGCCGCCACAAGATTAAACTCTACCGGCAGGGTGGTGATCTCTTTGATGCTCCTGCGTTAGAATCATGACCCTAGATGGTGATCGCTGACATGTTCGGGGTGTCCCAGTCCACGATCTGCAGGATCTGGCGCAGGATCACCGAGATCCTGGAGACGGTGTTGGTGTTCACCAGTGGCGGCGTGGAGGAGGCGATCGCTCAGGGGACAGTTCCTGCTGGTCGATGGCACCCACGCTTCCTGACGGGGAACCGGCCAGCAAGCGGGCAGGGTGCTGCGAGCTACTCCGGGAAACGTAAAGTCCAATGTGAACATCCAGATCGCGGCCACCTGCCGGGGGCGACCTCGTGGCGGTGTCCGAGCCGTTCCCAGGAGCTCGTCATGATGCCAGGGTAATCCAGGAGTGTGGGTGGAGTGACCTTTTTTTCTGAGACAGAGGCCACATGGGTTGCTGACAGTGCTTACACCGCGACCACCGCGATAACTCCGGTCAAGAAATCCCCAATCAACCCCGAAGCAACTGGGAGAAAAGATTCAACAAAACAATCGCCAGTCTCCGCGCCGGAATCGAGCACTGCATCGCTCACCTGAAGAACTGGAAGATCCTCGCCAAAGGCTACCATGGACGCCTCGAAGAACTCCCCGCCATCATCCGCATCGTCACCCAACTCGAACTACTACGAACCCGATAACAAAAACCCACATGAATAACGCCCTCAGTAACAAGTTCAGTGCGCATATGCTCAGCAATCGCGTACCCGATGACTTTCTTCGAGTAGCAGCCCCGTCACGGCCACTCAGGTATGCGAAACCCTCCCATGTGGAAATATAGGTGATATCGCCCACCCATTTCTGTGCTGGTTTGTTGGCGGTGACATCACGTTTCACTAGATCTGGGCGCTGGACAAGATCCTTGGCTCGGGGTGGTAGTACGAACCCGCTTCCGAGGCTGGCAGACTACCAGGCCGGCCTGTTGCATGGAGTCTGCTGCGCCAGGTCTGGGCTGACGCAGACGCCTCGATCAACCAAATCAGCATGGATACGCCGGTAACCGTAGGTTTGCTCAGACTCATGGAAGAAGAATCGTGACTCCACACCCTACAAGCCCCCTCTTCGTGGTGTTTCTCTGCCGCCGATAAGCCTCGATTCCGCCAGCTATAATAGCCGGAGCGGGACACGTGCGCCCAACGGCACATGCAACCAATAGGATAGTTGCCTTCCCCGCAGGGATGGATGTAGACATATTTTGCTGCTACCGGGATTCCTGCGCGAAGAAGGCCGCCGCTTTTTTCAAGAATTCAATCCCCCGTTCTCGCTTCACGAAGCTCTGCTTTCAAGCGCTTAATCTCTGCTATCCGATCCGATGACGCCCCTTCCATATCCGGATCGGGATGCTTCTTTCTGTGCTTGTTCACCCAATTATTCAAGGTGTGTGGAACTACACCGTAGGACTTCGCTACTATCTGCGATCGGACGGGAGGTCTCAAGGACTTCCGCGACGACATGTTCCTTGAATTCAGGACTATATTTCGATGCTGGCATGACACAGACTTCTTCCTCACATGTTCGAATAAACTCGGGTTTTTCACCACTGTCCACGAAACACCGGGCACTCCACTTTCTCGGAAGACGTATGCATAGGCAGAAAGCCGCTAGTACCCAATCTGCCGCAAGCAGCTGGCGGCATCCTGTTCATCGGGAAACTCCATTCCCCGGGTTTTTCCAGCGTCTGGCTAGGTCCTCAACCGGCAGCAGTCGTTTGTCATAGGTTCTGTCACCCCGCTTCATCTGAGGCATAGAAAATCCCCCTAGTGCGCTTCGTCGAGAGGCGAGGGGATGTGGTTTTCTTTACTATACACGTCAGCATCGCTGAATTCTACTAGCTCGCGTCCGAGGTCCATCGGATGGGGCGCGTTCCGGAGTGGACCCACTGTCACGAGAGAACCACGCAGAGGCCTCGGCGAGCTTGAAGTCGCCGAGGCCTCCTGCACGGGCTTCCCATCCTGTGAAGTTTGGCTCACTCCTCGCGCTGGAAGCTCATCGTCGCGGCGTATGCGCCGGACTCCGAGGGCCAGCGAGTTGTGATGGCCTTGGCCCGGGTGTAGAAGTGGACGCCCTCCGGGCCGTGGATGTGGGTGTCGCCCAGCAACGACTCCTTCCAGCCTCCGAAGGAGTAGTAGGCCACAGGCGTCGGGATGGGGACGTTGACGCCCACCATCCCGGCCTCCACGTCCAGCTGGAAGCGACGTGCGTAGCCGCCGTCGTTGGTAAAGATGGCCGCGCCGTTGCCGAACTCGCTGGCGTTGACGATCTCAATGGCCTCCGCATAATTGGCGGCCTCGACAATGCACAGCACCGGCCCGAAGATCTCCTCCTGTAGGCGGGGGCATCGAGCGGAACGTTCGTGATGACGGTGGGACCGACCCAGAAGCCGTCCTCATATCCCTCGACCTTGTAGCCTCGGCCATCGAGGACCACCTTGGCGCCGCGCTGCTCGGCATCGTCGATGAGCCCGACGATGCGGTCGCGGTCCTTGGCGGTGATGACAGGACCCATCTGGACGCCCTCGTCGAGCCCGTAGCCGACCTTGATCTTCGCGCCGTTGGCGGCGACAAGCTCAGCCAGCTTCTCCCCGACGCCACCGACCGCGACGACGACGGGCAGCGCCATGCAGCGCTCACCGGCCGCGCCGAACGCAGCCGCAGCGATGTGCTGGGCGGCGAATTCGAGGTCGGCATCGGGCAGGACGATGGCGTGGTTGTTCGCGCCGCCCAGAGCATGGACGCGCTTGCCGTGCGCGACACCTGTGTCCTGGACGACATGCGCCACCGGGGTGGAGCCGACGAACGAGATGGCGTTGATGCCGGGATGGGTCAGGATGCTGGAGACCAGGTTGCGATCCCCGGCCAGCACATTGAACACACCGTCGGGCAGGCCGGCCTCCTGGTAGAGGCGGGCGATGATCAGCGACGCCGTCGGGGTGGGTGACGCCGGCTTCAGAATGAACGAGTTCCCGGTGGCGATGGCGATGGGATGCATCCACATCGGAACCATGACCGGGAAGTTGAACGGGCAGATGCCTGCCACCACGCCGACGGGCTGACGGATGGTGTGGATGTCAACTCCCGACGAGATGTCGAAGGAGTACTCCCCTTTGAGCGCGGCGTTGATGCCGCACGCGAAGTCCAGGGTCTCGCGGCCGCGCTGGATCTCGCCGAGCGCGTCGGAGTAGTCCTTGCCGTGCTCCTCGACGATGGCCTTGGCCAGCTCATCCTGATGGGCTAGCACCAGCTCGCGCATCGTAAACATGATGGCGGTGCGCTTGGCCAGAGAGACCTTCGCCCATTTCCTCTGCGCCTCGGCGGCGACGGCGACGGCGTGGTCGAGGTCTGCCTGGCTGGCCGACAGCAGTTCTGCCGTCACCTTGCCGGTGGCGGGATTCTCGACGGGGATGGTGTGCGACGGCTGGCCCTCATAGGCGGCGCCGTTGATCCAGTGGGCAATCGTGGTCATGTATACCTCTCCCTGAGGGACGTTCAGGCTGGTCCACCGGATGGCAGATCCTGATCGGCAGCAGTGCCGACTGCACCGCGGTGCGCAGGACCCACAGTCCGGTGGCCCGGCGGCCGGGCGACCGCCAGCTATTTGTTCATACAATAGCATTCCGAGTCAAGGGCAGATCCATGCAGTAGCATTCTCCCAGCACGCCCTTGACCACAGGATTGTCCATACAAGTTGCCTGCGCAGCCCGGGGTGTTGCACTATGGAATCTTCCAAGCGCACCCGCACCCCTCATCGTCGAGCCCAGGAGCCCATACATGTCGAAGACCCTCTCTGTGGCCGTGATCGGCGCTGGCATGGCCGGCCGCACACACGCGAACGCCTGGCGGCAGGTCAACACCGTCTATCACTCGGACCTTCCCCGCATCCGGCTGGCCGCCATCGCCGACGCCCACCTGCCGTTCGCCGAGTCGGCGGCCAAAGCCTACGGTTATGAGCGGGCGACGGACGACTGGCGGGACCTCGTCACCGACCCCAGCATCGACATCGTCTCCATCGTCGTGGCGAACTCACTGCACCGGGAGATGGCCGAGGCCCTCGTCACCGCCGGGAAGCATGTGCTGTGCGAGAGCCCCTCACCGACACCCTGGAGGATGCCGCCGCGATGGCGGAGCTGGAGGCGGGCTGCGACGTCATCACGGGCGTCGGCTACTGCTACCGGCGGAACCCGGGGATCGCGAAGATCGCGGAGCTGGTGAGCGACGGGGCCCTGGGCATCACGTCGCACTTCAACGGCAGCTACTGGTGCGACTACGGGGCTGATCCGCGCACACCCATCGCGTGGCGCTACACCGGGCCGATGGGTTCGGGGGCGCTGGGGGATGTCGGGTCGCATCTCATTGACGTGGCCGAGCTGATCTGCGGCCCCCATCGCGTCGGTCTCAGGGGGCGGTGCTGGCCACGGTGATCCCCGACCGACCCCGCCCCAGCGGCGTCGTGATGGGCGGCCGGGGTGTGACCGACGACACCGTCGACGTCGAGTTGGTCCCCGTCACCAACGACGACGTCGCCACGTTCACCGCGCGTTTCGCCAGTGGGGTCGTCGGCACCTTCTCGGTATCCCGGGTGGCGTGCGGTACACCGAACTCGTTGCGGTTTGAGGTGGTCGGCAACCGCGGTCGCGCGGACTTCGACATGGCGCGGGCCGGGGAGATCACCGTCACCGACTCCACGTCCCCCACCGGGCTGCAGGGTCCACGTCAGGTGCTGATCAACCCTGACTTCCCGTACTTCGCGGACGGCTCGTCGATGGCCTTCAGGGGGCGTCGGCTTCACCCAGATCGAGCAGTTCACGTATCAGGCGCACGCCTTCCTGCAGCAGGTGGCGGGCATCACCGACGGGGCCCCTGCCGCCCTGCGCCTCCTTCGCCGACGGCTACCGCGAGCTGCGGATCGCCGACGCCATCGCCCGCAGCGCCGCCGCTGGGGGCGCAACCATTGAGATCGACTAGGAGAACCCCATGGCATTCACCTATGGCGCATACACCGCCTGCCTGCAGGACCGTCCCCTTGAGGAGGTCCTGGACATCCTCAAGGCCAACAGCCTGACCGGGGCTGAGGTCAACGCCGGCGGATTCATCCCCAGCCCGCACGCCCACGTCGACCTGCTGCTCGGCAACGCCGCCGCGCCGCACCGCCTACCTGGATGTCTTCGCGCGTCGCGGGATGCGGCTGTCGGGGCTGAACGCCTCCGGCAACCCCCTGTCGCCGCTGCCAGGTGTCGGACCGAAGCACACGGAGGATGTCTACAAGACCATCGAGTTGGCGTCGCGGCTGGGGGTCGAGGAGATCGTCACCATGTCCGGCTGCCCCGGCTCTGATCCGGACGCGCGTTATCCGTCGTGGGTGGTGAACCCGTGGAACGGCGTGGACATGGACATTCTGGACTACCAGTGGTCGCTGCTGGTGCCGTTCTGGCAGCAGGTGGACCGGTTCGCGGCCGAGCGGGGCGTGAAGGTGTGTTGGGAGCTGCATCCCCACAATGTGATCTTCAACGTGCCCACCTTCGAGCGTTTCATTGCCGAGGCTGGCACCAGCAGCATCTACGTCAATCTGGATCCTTCGCACCTGTTCTGGCAGCAGATGGAGCCCCTCGATGTGATCGCGCGGCTGGGCGGTCACATCGGGCACGTTCATGCCAAGGACACGCGGATCTTCCCCGGGGCCAGCTATCGGGGTGTGTTGGACACATCGTTCACGCGGGTGCCCGCGTCGGCGGAGGGCAGGGTTCCCACGGGCATCGGCTTCTGGTGCAATGCCTGGCCCGAGGATCCCGCCTGGCGGTTTGTCGCCGTCGGCGAGGGCCATGACGTCGCATATTGGGCCGAGTTCCTGCGCGCTCTACAGCGAGTCAACCCGGACCTCAACATCAACATTGAGCACGAGGACTCCGCCTACGGGCAGGGAGGAGGGACTCGCTGTCAGCGCAGAGACGCTGTTGGCGGCGGCAGCCCAGCTGTAGCTGGGTAGTCAGGGGGCGACGATAGCTCGCATCACCACGGCTCCAGATCACACCAGGACGCCATCAATGCGCACGAGAAAAACAGCAAGCTGCCTCTCGCCAGCGGCAGGTAGGCTGATGCCATGCGTCCGCTCGTCGTGCTGGTTCACGGGTCGCTGTCGTCGGCCCGCGCCTGGGACGGGTACGACTGGCTCCTGCCGGATGCCGACGTGCTGCCTCTCGACCTTCCGGGACACGGCTCCAACGCCCACCGGCCGTTCACCACGGAGGCCGCATTGGGGCTGATCGGCGCGGCGGTTGCGCGCCGCTCAGCCGCCCAGCGGGTGATTCTGGCCGGGCACAGCCTAGGGTGGCTATCTGGCATACGCCTTCGCCGCCCGGCATCAGAAGCTCCTCGACGGCCTAGTACTGATCGGCGCCAGCGGCGACCCCCAGAGCCGGCTGGCCGACGTATATCGCGGGTATGCCTGGCTGGTGCAGCGAGTTGATCACAGCAGGCTCGGCCGCATTCGGGATGTCGTGGCCCGCTGGATCGGGCTCAGCAAGGACCAGGTCCCCGATGCCAGCGCCTACGCCTCCCTTCCTGCCGCATGGCAGGCGGTGATGGATGACTGCCCGTCCACGCTGATGGCTCGCATCGACTGTCCGGTGTTGCTGCTCAACGGCCAGTTCGACCAGATGCGGCTCACGGAGCGTCGCTACCTGCAGCTGGCCGCTGACGCCCAGCTGGTGCACATTTCCCACGCCACCCATCTGGCCCCCATGACCCATGCGGCCCAGGGTGGCAGCCGCCCTCTGAGCTTCACCGAGCAGATCCTCGCTCCCCCAGCCCAGGGAGTTCCCTGAGGACACTGGATCGGGTAATGACCTCTTCGAGTCCGATGCGGGAGCAGCCTAGCGGCTCCCTGGACATTGAGTCCCTCAGGCCCCCGGAATTCCCCGCGCCCAGGGCGTCGATGGTGTACTTCGCGGTGCGCAGATCAGCCCCGGTGATCTCGCGATACATCTTGATGGCTGAGATCTTGCGTCCAGCGGCGATCTCACGCATTACCTGGTCGCGTTCCTCAAACGTGAGCTGTCGCGGCGAAGATGGAGGGAGGCTCGGCCGCCTGCCTTGGGAATGCGCAATCTTTTTCCCGACAATCATCGCGACGAGAACCAGGGGATCATGAACCAGAGAGCCCCTCGCGAGCTCATGACCAGAACGACCGCTCCCCAGAAAACCCACACACTGGTGTACCAGGGGTTGTTTCCGGGGGTTCCTGGGGGTATCGCTGCTCGCCGAAGCCCCCGTTGATGGGTGGGTTCGAGGGGTTGAAGGCGTATGGGGCATCAGGCGTCACCGGGGCCGCTGACGACTGCTCCGTCGCAGACCCCGCCGAGGGAGCCTCCCGGCAGGTCGGTGAACAACTTGTCGATGTCTGCTCCGGTTTTTGGCTTTCAGCGCTGCCTGGAGACGCTCATCCAACTCATCGACGGTGAGCCTCCCCTCGACATGACATTCCTGGAGCCGCGCGACCGCCTGATCGCGCTCGGCGTCCCCAATCCTGATGTAGTCATCCGCCATACCGCCCAAGGGTATAACGTAACCTGCGCTAGAGGCCACGGCCTTCTCTCTTCTCTGCGCCGCCAGATGAAGCTGGACGCCACTTCAGGGGTTGTGGCCCTGACTCAAGAAGCGTCATCTCCCGTCGCCGCTGCTCATTATCACCGGCGACGAAATTGCCAGCACCCCACCCAGCAACACCATCACACACCCGGAGGAGCCGAGCGCCTGTTACGCTCTGGAATTCTCACGGCAAACCATCTTCAGTTTTTGCACGGCGAAAAGAGAGAAGACGGATGACCTTCTTGCGAATTCTCATCGCCATAAAATATCCCCAATAGAAAAGCCCTCTCGGACGTCTGACGACATCTCCGGCATCATCCGAAAAAACCATAGCAAAATCCTCCCTTTTTCAGGACAGCATCACTGCTGTGGATGAATCCTAACGGGCTTGAAACGACAACGGCAAGGGAAAACCATATTCGATCAATATCCGCACCCAGGGAACTACACCGCTCAGACCTGGGGCCGAGGCCACCGCCCCCAGCCAGCCTCCAGGACAGACTGAGGGCCGGCTTCGCCGGGATCGACCACTGCGGAGATCCCACAGCAATAGACTCCCCCATGGCGATCTTCGACATACCCCTCGACCAGCTCCGCACGCGCCGCTCCATCAAGTGGGCGCGCTTCGAACCGGACGTACTGCCGATGTTCGTTGCCGAGATGGACGCAAGGCCAATCCCCGCCGTCGTCGAGACCCTGTCCCGGATGATCACCGCAGGAGACACCGGCTACCCGGAGCTTCCCGACTACCAGGAGGCCTTCGCCGGGTTCGCGCACGACATCTGGGGCTGGGAGACAGACCCGGCGTCGATGTCCCTGGCCTGCGGCGTCGTCACGGGGATGCGGGAGACGCTGCTCGCCGCCACCCAGCCGGGGGACGCGGTGGTCATCAACCCGCCGATCTATCCGCCGTTCCGCGCCGTCTGCCGGTCCACGGGCCGTCGCATTGTCGAGGTGCCGATGACTGGTGACGGGCACCTTGACCTGGGGGGCGCTGGCGGACGCATTCGAGCGGGAGCAGCCCGCGGCCTATCTGCTGTGCTCTCCCCACAACCCCTGGGGGACGGTCTTCACGGCCGAGGAGCTGACCAGGGTGATGGAGTTGGCCAACGCATCCGGGGTGCTGGTGGTCTCCGACGAGATCCACGCGCCGCTGTCAGGCTCCGCCCACACCCCGATCGGGAAGGTTCCGGGCGGCGAGCGGGCCGTCGTAGTGACAGCCGCGTCGAAGGCCTGGAATCTGGCGGGCATGAAGGCGGGGTTGATCATCCCCGGGGCCGAGGCCGTCCGCCACGTCAGGGCGCTCCCCGGCTTTGTCGCCGAGCAGGCCAGCTACCTTGGCGTGGCGGCCCACGCGACGGCGCTGACCCACGGCCGTGGCTGGCTGGACGAGGCCCGATCCGAGATCGCCGCGAACAAGGCGCATTTCGCCGAGGAGCTGAGCCGTCGGCTGCCGCAGCTGACCTGGCACATCCCCGAGGCCACCTACCTGGCCTGGGTGGACTGCACCCACTGGGCCTGGACAACGCCGGCCAGGTGTTCCACACGCGGGGCCGGGTGCGTTTCGGCATGGGAACCGACTACGACCCGTCAGCCACACAGTTCATCCGCGTGAACCTGGCGGCGTCGAAAGAGCTCATCACCGAGGGCGTACGCCGCATGGAGGCCCTCACTCCGCTGAGCTCAGCCCCTCAGATTGCGAGGTGCGCCTCCTGCTGCGGGCGGCCGAGCTGGGTCAGGCACTCCTCCAAAAACCCTCATCACCTCGACGGTGTCGGCCAGGGGCATCGTCGCCGACTCGGTCTCGCCCAGCAGGAGCCGGTGGCTGACCTCCATCAGCTCGTGGGAGTAGCCCCTGCCGACCTGCTTGGCCTCGACGATCCGCGGCAGCACCCCGGATCGGTGCACTGAGATGGTGGTCGGGTGATGGAACCGCGGCTCGATCTCGATCCAGCCTTTCGTGCCATGGATGGCCATCCGGCCCGGGCCGTGGAGGTCGAAACCGCAGGTGAGCGCGGCGGTGCCGCCTCCCGCGTACTGGATGTTCATCGTCGCCGACGACTCCACCCCGTTCGGCGCGAACCGTCCGGTGCAGTGGATGTCGCGGGCCGTCCCCAGGAAGGCCTGCGCCATGGAGACGACGTAGACGCCCAGGTCGAGGACCGCGCCACCGCCGGTTTCGGGATTCCAGAGCCGGTGGTCGGGATCGTAGGGTCGGTAGGCGCACAGGTCGCCCTGCACTCCCAGGACCTCGCCAATACGACCCCCGCCACCACCTCGCGGGCCGCAGCCACTGCGGGCAGGAATCGCGTCCACATGGCCTCCATCGCGAACACCCCGGCCTCGCGGGCCGCGGTCACCACCTGCTGGGTTCCCGCGAGCGTGGCCGTGAACGACTTCTCGACGAGCACGGCTTTCCCTGCGGCTATGGCAGCCAGCGCGACATCCCGGTGCTGCGGATGGGTGGTGGCGACGTAGACGACATCGATGCTGTCGGACTCCAGCAGGGACCGGTAGTCGCCGTGGGCGCGGGGGATCCGGTGTCTGGAGGCGAAGTCCTGGGCGCGTTCCAGGTTGCGTGCGGCCACCGCCACCAGTTCCGCCCGGGGCACATGCGCGAAGTCGCCTGCGACGACATCGGCTATGGCCCCCGGCGCCAATGATTCCCCAGCGAATGCTCTCCATGGGCCAAGGCTACCTCTGGCCCCTTGCGATTGCGTGTTTCATTCGGGATTCCAGGTGTCGCATCACATCACATCGCGCTCGCCGCCACGACGACCTTCCAGAGGTTATTCCACCTTTGTCAGTGGCCCGTGGAGAATGCCCGCGATGCACTCTCCGGATCCTGCAACCACCATGCGCCGCCTGATGGGTCTCGGCGTCGGTCTTGCTGCCGTGCTGCAGGGGATCACGCCGTTGAGGGACCTGCTGACCCCAGACCTGCATCCGCTGGCGGTTGTCGGGTTGGCTGTGCTGCTCGCCGCCCACGTGCTGACGGCCGCCGCTGCCCTGTTCGATCTGCGCCTGCACTGGCCTGTGGCCGCCGTCACCTCCGTCGGGATGTGGCTGACGGGGCTGGGCATGATGCTGGGCGGGGAGCTGATCTGGCACAGCAACCTGTGGGTGTGGACCGTCTTGATGTATCTGGTGCTGCTGCGACGGGGCAGCCCCGGCCCGTGGATCACCCTGGTCGCGCTGGAGCTGGTGCCAACGCTCATCCTGCTGCCCCGGCTGGAGTGGCGACAGCAGGTCCTGGACATCAGCTTCACGGCGGTGGCCGTCGTCGTCATGCTGCTGGCGCATCGCATCATGGAGTCCCAGCTGACCGACATGGAGCTGAGCGTCGCCGACGACGTTCGTCGCCGCACCCTTGAGCATCGCACGCGGCTGCTGGAGAACACCCGCAAGGAGAACATCCGCCTGGTCCACGACACGCTGCTGCATCTGTTCCAGCAGGTCGCCAGCGGTCGGGGAGATCACCCCGGAGGAGGTGAAGCGTCTCGGGAGGAGTCCCGGAAGGGGCTGGGCACCACCGATCTGGAGGCCTCTCCCCTGCAGACCGCGCTGGAGGAGGCTGTGGCCGGCGTCGGCTGCCCGTCGCGCTGCGGATCGAGGACTCCGCGAGCCTGCCTGCGAAAGTCACCCGGCATGTCGCCGACGCCACCCGTGAGGCTGTGCGCAACGTCGCTCGGCATGTTCCGGGCGGCACAGCCCAGGTGACGGCGCGCGTCTCCGAGGAGGGCTGCCGTGTCGTCATCAGCGACTGGGGCCCCGGCTTCGACCCCGCAGAGGTACCGCGCAGCCGGATGGGCATCCGTGAAGGCATCCACGGGCGCATGGCGGAGGTCGGAGGACACGCCACCATACGCTCCGACATCGTCGGCGGCACCGCCGTCACCCTCACCTGGCAGCCCATCCCCCACGCCGCCCGCATCGGCCCGTCAGGTCGGCGGTGGCTGTCGCTGGTCACCCTGCCCGGTCTGGTCGGGACCGCCGGGCTGCTGCTGTTGCTCCGCCCCACCCCGGGGCCGCTGATCGCATGGGGGCTGTTTGCGCTGACGGCGGTGCTGATGCTGCTGCTGAGCCGTCTCATGCGGCGGCGCGGCCTCCCACATCCACGAGGCGGTGCTGGCGAATCTGTGGGGCATCGGCCTGCTGGCCGCGAACTACGCCTGGCTGCCCCCCGACGCCGATCACCGCTACAGCCTGTGGACGGTGGGGTTGACGAGCTCCCTGATGATCCTGACCATCCCGGGTCGCCGCTGGAAGGAGGCCGCCGGATTGGTGGTCGCGAACATCGCAGCCGCGCTCGCAGGGGGCCTATGGGCTGTTCGGGAAGCCCCTCGCCGCACCCCATGAGGGGCTCTTTGAGCATCATCGTCATCACAGGGGTGGTGACGCTGGCACTGACGCTAGGGGACCTCAGCGGTCTCCCCGGCGCGCCCATGCCTCCCACGCAGACCGGACGGAACAGCAGCTGGCCGAGCAGATCCAGAGCGAGCAGGTCGCGGAGCAGGAGGCGTGGATCACCGCCCTGGATCGCATCTGCGGCCCCTTGTTTACCGGGTTGTATACCGGTGCGGTGCATCCTGCCGACCCCGCAGTGCAGGTTGAGGCCCGGCATGTCGAGTCCCGGCTGCGCGACGCACTGCGGCTGTGGCCCGACGGAACACACCTGGCGACAGCCCTCGACCGGCTGCGTCGCACCGGCTGGAGCTGCTTGTTAGACGTGGAAGAGGTGGAGTCTGTGGAGGCCACACGGTTCGCGGTGCTGCTGAATCAACTGGACCCCGCAACACCCGGTCAGCACCTCACCATCACACGCCGCGGCGGCACTCTCGTGGCCACCGTCGCGGAGCCGGGTCTCTCGAGATGCGACAGGCGCGCCTCAGTGGTGCCAGAATTCTTCTTACAGATCCAGATTTCACCCAATTCAGCTGTGAGGAGGACAAGCCGTGAGCATCCAGGTGGCCGTCCTCGATGACCATGAGTTCATCTGTCGTGCCATTGCGGCCCTCGGTCGCGACTATCCGGAGTTGGAGGTGACCTACACCAGCACGAACCCCGTGGAGTTCAGATTTGGTGCTTGGAACAGCACCCCGACGTGGCAATGGTGGATCTCATGTTGCACGGCCAACTGGCCGGTCATGAGACCATCCGCATTCTCAGCCAGGCGGGCATCTCCTGCCTGGCGTTCACCGCCGACCACCGTCGCGTTCCCATCAGCCTCGCCATGCGCGCCGGGGCTCGTGGGCTCGCGTTGAAGGACGAGTCGCCGGACAAGCACTTCGAAACCCTCGAGAGATCCATGAGACCGGCTGGTCTCCATCGTCGGCCATGGCTGCGGCGCTGATTGAGGACGCCTCCGAGCTGCCCGCCCTGTCCGCCCACGAGCTGCGCTGCCTGCGTCTTGCCTCGGAGGGTGTGCCGATCAAGGCCATTGGCCGCCAGTTCAACCCGGCGATCTCACTGAGCACCGTCAAAAACCTATCTGGCGCGCGCCTACGAGAAGTACGCGGCCGTGGGCCGTCCCGTCGGCAACACCACCGCCGCTGCGACCCAGACCTGGGAGGACGGCTGGTTCGACCTGGATGGGGACCGGGAGTCCAACTGACTTCCACGCCTTCCCCGTCGGGGGCTCTGTCGCGTATGCGCGGCAGGGCCCCTCGTCACATTCTGCGGCAGGCGCAGCCGGTGTTCGCGACAGGGGACGCGGCTGGGAGATTGTGGCGCATCTCCGGTAGCCTTCCTCCTCGGTAAAGGAGGTTCCGCGTGGGACGCATTGTTCAGAAATTCGGTGGCTCCTCGGTGGCGGATGCCGAGTCCATCAAGCGCGTCGCCCGTCGGATCGCACGCACGCGCGCTGACGGCAACGATGTGATCATCGTGATCTCGGCCATGGGTGACACCACGGACGAGCTGATGGATCTCGCGTTGAAGGTGTCGCCTCAGCCGAAGTCCCGGGAACTGGACATGCTGCTGACCACGGGGAACGGCAGTCGGCGGCGCTGCTGGCCATGGCCCTGTCGGACCTGGGCATCGACGCCGTCAGCTACACCGGCAGCCAGGCGGGCATCCTCACCACTCCCACCCACGGCAATGCCCGCATCATCGACATCACCCCCGGACGGGTGGTGCGTTCCCTGGAGGAGGGCTCCGTCGTCATCGTCGCCGGGTTCCAGGGGTGGCGCAGTCCACGAAGGACGTCACCACGTTGGGTCGCGGCGCATCCGACACCACCGCCGTCGCCCTGGCCTCGGCGTTGGGGGCGGACCACTGCGAGATCTACACCGATGTCGACGGCGTCTACACCGCGGATCCACGGATCGTGCCGAGCGCCCGCCGGATCTCGGAGATCGGCTACGAGGAGATGATGGAACTGGCCGCGTCCGGAGCCAAGATCCTCCATCTGCGCTGCGTCGAGTATGCGCGCCGCGAGGCGTGAAGGTCCACGTCCGCTCGTCCTTCAGCGACAAGCCCGGCACGTGGGTGAAACCCCAGGAAGAGGTCAGGGAAGGCAAACACCATGGAAGAAGCCATCATCACGGGCGTCGCCCACGACCGCAGCGAGGCCAAGATCACCATCATCGGTGTGCCCGACCAGGTGGGTGAGGCGGCCACCATTTTCCAGACCATCGCCGACGCCGACATCAACATCGACACCATCGTGCAGAACGTGTCACGCCTGTCGGATGTGAAGACCGACATCTCCTTCACCCTCCCGATGGCCGACGGCGCGAAGGCCCTGGAGGCGCTGGAGGCCATCAAACCCAAGGTCGGCTTCGACACGGTGCTCTACGACGACCAGATCGGCAAGGTCTCCATCGTCGGCGTCGGGATGCGCTCCCACCCGGGCGTGACCGCCACGTTCTTCCAGGCCCTGGCGGCGGAGAACGTGAACCTGCAGATGATCTCCACCTCTGAGATCCGCATCTCCGTGGTGGTGGGCGCCGACGAGGTGGACCGGGCGGTCCGGGTGCCCACGCGGCCTTCGGTCTGGACGGCAAGGAGGAGGCCGTGGTCTACGCGGGGACGGGGCGCTGAGAGGACTCGGGGCCGGCAGGACCGGCCCCCGGGCACGCTCCTGGCGGGACACCCGGATCGCCCGATCCAACGCACCGCGACCGGCGTGACGTCCTAAGCTGGGGCCATGCTCACCCGACTCCAGGTCGATGGGTTCAAGAACCTGCTGGGACTCGGCGTCCACTTCGGCCCCTACACCTGCATAGCGGGCCCCAATGCGGTGGGAAAGTCGAACGTCTTCGACGCCATCGAGTTCCTGTCCCTGCTGGCCGACCACACCTTTCTCGAGGCCACCCAGCGCCTCAGGTTGCGCGGCGGGCAGGTCGTGGACCCGCGGTCCCTGTTCTGGAACAACGCCGAATCCAGCGATCCCGTCATCTCCTTCGGTGTCGAGATGATCGTGCCCCCGGAGGTGACCGACGACTTCGGCCGCGAGGTGTCGGCGACCACCACCTTCCTCCGCTACGACCTGAAGCTGCGCTACCTCCCACCTGACCCGGGTTCCCCCAGATCGGGAGGATCCAGCTCGAACACGAGCCTGACCCACATCAATCTGGGCGATGCCCACAAACACCTTCCCTGGCCGCACAGCAAGAAAAAAATTCCGGGACACCGTGGTCAGAGGGAGAAGGTCGGGCGCGGCATATATCTCCACCACACGGGGTGAGGACGGGGAGGCCGTGGTCAGCGTCCACCAGGGACGGGGGCAGCCGGGGAAAAACCGCGCCCCTCGGCGGCCGCCCGGGCGCCACGCACCATCGTGTCCACCACGACCGCCGCCGACGACCAGACGATCCTGTCGGCCCGCCGGGAGATGCAGCAGTGGCGGCTGTTGGCGCTCGAACCTTCCGCCATGCGCGCCCCGGACAGCACCCTCGTGGATCCTCACCCCACGACGTCAGGGGCGCACCTGGCGGCGACGCTGTACCGCATGGCCAGGGAACAGGGCGACGGCGTCTACGCCGAGGTCGCATCCGAGGCAGCGGCGCTCACCGACATCCGCGACATCACGGTCGACTACGACGAACGCCGCGACACCCTCACCCTGATGGCCTCCATGGGTACCGGTCCGTGGCTTCCCGCCCGCTCCCTGTCCGACGGAACACTTCGTTTCCTCACGTTGTGCATCATGCGCGTCGACGATTCCTTCGGAGGGTTGCTGTGCATGGAGGAACCGAGAACGGCATCCACCCGGCGCGCATCGAGGCCATGGTCGATCTGGTCCGTTCCCTCGCCGTGGACCCGCAGGATCCGCCGGGGCCGGGAAATCCGATGCGCCAAGTCATGGTCAACACCCACTCCCCATTTCGTCCGCTACCACGATGACAACCTGCTGGCCGCGGTGCCCACCCGGGTTCGCAGGGACGGGAGGATCGCGTCCACGGTGCAGCTGCGCCCACTGCCGGAAACATGGCAGGCGGCACAAGGAGCACGCACCGCCATCAAGGCCTCCCTGTCGGACTACCTGACCGAACCAGAAAAATGCACTGCTGTCGCTCGAGGAAGTCTCGTGACCGCCCGGAGCGTCTCCTTCGCATTCCTGTGTAAAGGCTCATCCGACACGGGACTCATCGCACACCTGGAAACCCTGCTGGTGTATTTCGGCGCCCAGGAAGCCACCGGCATGCCAGACACCCGAAAGGCACGATTCCCGCCCAGCTACGGCAGCTGCTCGCGGAGGAACAGAAGCTGGGATCGACATGGTGTTCATCCACCGGGGCTCCGACAGTCCTGACCGTGACGGGCGGGAACGCGAGATCCGCCGCGGCATTGAGGAAAGCGGTTTCCCGCATCCGTTCATCCCTGTCATTCCGGTCCAGGAAACCGAGGCCTGGCTTCTCCTGGACGAACAGGCGATCCGGGACGTCGTGGCCTGTCCAAAAGCGAAACAACCCCTGAAGTTACCGAAACCGAATGCCATCGAAGGCACCAGAAATCCCAAGGAAATCCTGCAGAAAGCGCTCCTCGCGGCAAGCAGGGCAAGCGGACAGCGGTTGAAGAAAGAGAAGAACAGTTTCAGCCGTCACCGCAAGGTGTTGCTGCAACGCCTCGATCCCCTCGACGCCGTGCGGAACCTACCCTCCTGGCAGTGCCTGGAGCGCGACATCCAGCGGGCGCTGGCGCAGCTCGAAAATCAGAACTGAAGGGAATAGCCCGTGCTCAGCCACTTTCCCACCTGGTCCGTCCGGAAACCGGAAAACGCCCGGCCCGATGCTGTCTGCAAGGTGGGCGGGGCACCGATCGAGTGGTCGCGGGACTGGCCGGTGTGCGCCATGTGCAGCCTGCCCAATAGGTAAGAACAGCAACTACAACAGAGATACAGGTTTCAATCCGCTCTAAGGTTCGCGGTGGTTGCGGACCCTACCCTCTGACACGCCGTCCTGACAAGCCCTGTTGTGGCGTTCTTACACACCACACCCTTCCGTCCCTTCCAGGTAGCGGACAGAACCTGTCCTCAATGGGGTGAAACCCCTTGTCAGGTGCCATACACACCTGAGGCTGTTTTCGGTGGCTCTCCAACACCCCTGTCCGGGGGTGTCTCCAAGATGCCCAGTTACGGGGGGTTGAGCATCTTCGTCGGAGTCTACCTCGGCTGGTCGAGGGGGTTGGGGTGGTCGTTTGGCCGCCGGGGTGGTTTTCGACACGGGCTGCTCCTTCGTCGCGGCCCTGCTCAACCAGTTTCAGGGAAGGTTTACGTCGTGGCCCGGCTCAACCGATTTCACGAGGTTTCCCTTCCTTGACTGACCCTGACGCTCTTCCCAAGTGCGAGATCAGTGATCGGCGCCGTCGAGCTGTTCGACGAGGTGTTGCAGTAGCGGACCGGCGACCTCGATAGTGTCGGAGGCGCCGCCCTCGGAACCGGGCGCATTGATGATGATCGCGCGGGTCCCGGCGCACTCCACCACCCCCGCCAGGCCCCGCGACAGCAGGGGCGCGGGGGTCTTCTCGGCGCCGTGACGGCGAATGGCTTCCATGATTCCGGGCAGTTCGCAGGCGAGCAGGGTCGAGGGTGGCCTCGACGGTGACGTCGCGCGGTCCGACGCCCGTGCCGCCGGTGGTGAGCACCACCCGTGCCCCGGAAGCGACGGCCTCCCGGATGGCGGCACGAATCATGACGAGATTGTCGGGGACGACCCTCGGGTCGCGGGTCTCGAACCCCAAAGCGTCCAGGGCCTGCCGCAGCAGCGACCGGAACGGTCGGAGTAGGCCCCGAAGACTGCTCGGTCCGAACACGTGATCACTGCGGCCAACATGCGGGAAATCGTAACTCCTGTGCCTCGGTGTTCGCCGGGCCGGGGTCCTTCCCGGGAACCGGGTGCGCCGATTCCCGGGAAAGACATCCCGGAGAGTCCTCGCTCAGCCCTTGTGGGCGTCGAGCACCTGCCGCGGTAGGCGCCGAACTCGAGGACGAGGGAGTCGTGGTCAAGCCCCGCAGGCCATTCCGACCAGACATGTTCAAAACCCAGGGGCTTCGTAGTAGCCGACCCCCAGCTTCGCACTGTTGATGGCGTTGCTGTGGGCGGTTTCGTCCTTCTCGCCCGTCACGAAGTTCAGCGACAGAGTTGACTTCGCGTGCTGGGAGAGATCGTCGCCCCAGATGGGCGGTGGTGTGGGCGCGTTGCCGCCACCGAGAGCGAGGAAACCGCCATCCTGCATGGTGTTGGCGTACTGGGGAAGAAATCCATAGTGATGAAATCCGCGCCCTCGGCGTACCCGACGAGCCACAGGACCGCCGGATTCGCCCCGTAGGTGGACTGCACGTGTGAGAAGAGTTCCGTGAGGTAGCCCACGAGTGTGGGGGAACGACGCCAACCAGGTAGTGGCGCCGTCGGGGACGTGCACTGAGACGACGTCGAGCCCCCTCGCGGTGGCGGCCTCCACGATGCTGCCGGGGCCGGCCAGACCACCAGGCAGGTTTGCGTTGTCGCCGTCGTGATCCTGGTCGTGCAGCGGATGGTCCTTGCAGTCGAGGTAGACGACCAGCCCGGTCCTCACGGAGCCGGCTGGGTAGAAACGGGCGCTGGAACTCGTGCCGGCGGAGTCGGTGAAGGTGAAAGACGTGCTGTTCACCGCGGCTGAGGCCTTGGGGACCGTCTGCGACAGGTACGCGCCGGAGGCGAGAGTCGCCGCCATGAGGCCTGTGACGGCGCGACGTGAGAGATGAGCTGACATTGACAAAACCTTCCTTTCGACCCCCTGAGATTCCTGCGGACGCGGTCGCGCGTCGCTACGACCGTCCCGGTGGCATGCCAAGAACAGGGACCGTGTGCGGTCCCATTGCGTTGTCTGTACTGGTGTGCCCCACGACGGTCCCCGCTCCATTTCCCACCATCCGCGGAACCGTCTGACTGAAGTTATTGGCTTCACGCTAACACGGGGCCGGTTCACCGCTCCTGGTGTTTGTTCAGCCTCCTGTGTGGGGTTTTTCACCTCGTCGTAGGCGTCGATCACGGTGCCGAGGTAGGTGCCGAATTCGTGGGTGATGGTGAGGTGATCGTGTTCCCGGGGCCAGTGCGACCACACGTGCTCGAATCCCGCGGACCGGTAGAAGGCGGCGGTTTCCTGGGCTCCGCCTAGGGCGTCGTAGTCGTCGGTGCGGTCTGGTTCCCCGGTTACTAGGTTCAGCGACAGATTCGACTTCGCGTACTGGGAGAAGGATCCGGTCCACTCTGGGCCCGGGGCGTCGCCGCCGCCGAAGACGAGGAAACCGCCGGTCTCTATGTCGTTGGCCCGGTGGGGGAAGAAGTACCGGGTGATGAACCTCCGAGCCCCCGGAGTAACCCACCAGCCACAGGGCAGCGATGTTCGCTCCGTACGTGGTCCGCGCGTGCTGGAGCAGCTCATTGAGGTAGGTGATCTTTGCGTTGTGGTCGCTGTGCCACCACGTGCCGTCTGCGCTTGGGGTGTGTACCGAGAGAACGTCGTGGCCTCGCGTGAGCGCGGCCTCCACGATGCTGCCGGGGCCGGCCAGGCCACCGGGGAAGTTTGGGTTGTCGCCGTCGTGGTCCTGGTCGTGGAGTTGCTGGCCGTCGCCGTCGAGGTAGACGACCAGCCCGGCCTTGGTCGCTCCGGCGGAGTAGAACCTGCATCCGGAGCTGGCGCCGTTGGATGCGGTGAAAGTAAACGGGGTGCTCGGTGGCTGCCGTAGCCTGCTGAGACTGTTGGTGCAGCAGGGCTCCGGACGCGATGGTCGCCATGAGGCCGATGGTGGCGCGACGGGAGAGTGAGTCCGACATGCGGGGAAGTCCTTCCTGGCGTCTATGTGGATACAGAAGTAAATCCACCGTAACACGGGCGATGTACCACCCCGTGAGACAGAGCGGCCACCGGGTGTCCCGCGTCAGGTTCCTCCCCGACCACATGCGCGCCACGCCCTAGGCTGGATGACACCCGACCCAGGAGTCATCGTGCCCCTCACATCCGTCGCCGACCGTCTGCGCGAGTCCATGTGGCGTTCCGCCAACGACAAACGCCTCAAACGCCTCCGACGGGTCGTGGAGGCCATGCCGGAGGATCCACCCGAGGTCCCTGCCCGTCTCGACGTGACCGGCGACGCCGAGCTGGCCGGTTTCCTGGCACTCGCAGGCGAGGTGGCGGGGCGGGAGGTGGGGCTGATCCCTTCCCCAACCAGTACCTGGCCACCGCCGCCCTGCTGCGGGGGTTCTCCATCGAGCTGGCGACCGGGGAGGGCAAGACCCTCGTGGGTGCGATGGCCGCCGCCGGCTGGGCCCTGGAGGGCCGTCACGTCCACGTGTTGACCGCCAACGACTCACCCGCGGCCCGCGACGCTGACTGGATGGGTCCGCTGTACCGCGGCCTCGGCCTGACCTGCGCTGCCGTGCAGGCGACCAGGACCTGCCCGCCCGGCAGGTCGCCTACGCCGCCGACATCACCTACTCCCTCGGTGGCCGAGGCCGGTTTCGACCTGCTCCGCGACCGCCTCGCCGCCCGGCCCGGGGACCGTACCGGGGCCCGCCGTGAGGTGGTGCTCGTCGACGAGGCCGACGCGGTCCTGCTCGACGAGGCCTCGTGTGCCCTGGTGCTCGCCGCCGACGCCGAACCGCACCGCGACGACCACGCCCTGGCGCTCGCCGCCCACGTGCGAGGCCTCGAGCGGGTCGCGACTATGTCGTCGCGCCCGATCGTCGCACCGTCCACCTCACCGACGACGGGTTGCGCCGCGTCGAGGAGGACCACCCGACCGCGACCTGTTCGGCGCCGACTCCGAGTTCCTCGTCTCGCTGAACCTCGCCCTCCACGCCCACGCCGCCCTGGAACGCGACGCGTCGACTATCTCGTCGCCGACGACCGCGTCTGGCTCGTCAGCGGGTCGCGGGGAAGGGTGGACCGGCTGCAACGCTGGCCCGACGGGTTGCAGCTCGCCGTCGAGGCGAAGGAGGCCCTCGAGACCGCCCCCGGACTGCAGGTCCTCGACCAGCTCGTCATCGCGGAACTGGTCGGCGGCTACGACAAGCTCGTCGGCATGAGCGCGACCATGCGGTCTGCCGATGAGGAACTCGAATCCCTGTACGGGCTGCAGGTCGCGGTGATCCCGTCGCATCTGCCGTGCCGCCGCACCGACCACCCGACCCGGCTCCACGCCACCTCCGAGCATCGCGACGCGGCCCTGGCGGACCTCGTCCGGGAATCCGGGAAGCGGGGACGTCCCGTGCTGGTCGCGACCCAGAGTGTGAGGGAATCGGAGCGGATCGCGGACCTGCTGCGCGGCCTCGGCGTCGACTGCGTGCTGCTGAACGCCCGCAACGCCACCGAGGAGGCCGCGATCATCTCGCGGGCCGGGGAGGCGGGCCGGGTCACGGTGTCGACGCAGATGGCCGGGCGCGGCACCGACGTGGTGCCCTCCCCGAGGCCGTCGAGGCGGGTGGGCTGCTGGTGGTCGGGGTGGGGCGTTTCCCCAGCGCCCCGGCTCGACGATCAGCTCCGTGGTCGCGCCGGACGGCAGGGTGATCCGGGGAGTCGGTGTTCTTCGCCAGCCTCGAGGACCGCCTCGTCACCGACAACGACCCCGACCATCCCGAACCCGTGGTCGTGGATGGCGACGGTGAGGTCGAGCAGTGCCGCGCGAACCGTCGCGTCCTGGGGGTCGTGGATCATGCGCAGCGGGTCAGCGACGGCGAGCAGCGCAACCTGAGGTGGCTGTCGTGGCGCTACGGCGAACTGCTGCGCTGCCAACGCGCCCACCTCGTCGAGGTGCGCGAAACCTGTCTCGAGGGGCCCTGAGGCCCTCGACCGGCTCGCCGACCACGCGCCCGAGGAGGTCGCGGGGCTGGTTGAGCGGGTCGGGCAGGACGAACTCGAGGAAGGGGCGCGTCTGGCGCTGGTCGCGGCCATCGATGCCGCCTGAGCGCGCATCTCGGGCACGCCGCCGAGCTGCGCGAGGGCATCCATCTGCGGGTGCTGGCCCGCGAGGATCCGCTGACCGAGTTCGAGAAGGAGATGGGGGCGGCCTACCAGGGTCTTTCCGGACGCATCCTCGACGACGCCGTCGCCACCCTCCTGGATGCTGCGGTCGTCGACGGGCGGCTGGACCTGGAGTCGCTGGGGGCCCGATTCCCAGCGCCACCTGGGCCTACACCGTCACCGACAACGAACTGGGCGACGATTTCACCCGGATGGGGCGTGCCCTACGTCGTCGTCTCACGGGTGGTCGGTGACAGCAGTTGTGACGGGTGTCGTGTCGCACGGCCCTGTGACGGCTTTAGCGAGAGCCTCCCCACTAGGGTGGGGACGTACAGCTGTCTATCAAGGAGAGACCGTGAAGGGCATCGTTGTTTTCTCCGGTTCCGCCCATCATGCGCTGGCTGACGAGATCTGCGACCATCTTGAGGTTCCCCGAGCCACGTGAAGATCTCCCGGTTCAGCAACGACTGCCTTCAGGCCCAGCTGCTCGCCAACTGCCGACAACGCGATGTCTACATCGTGCAGCCTCTCGTGCCGCCCACCCAGGAGCACCTGATGGAACTGCTGCTGATGGTCAACGCCGCCCGCGGCGCGTCGGCGGCGCAGATCACGGCGGTGATCCCGCACTACGCCTACGCCCGTTCCGACAAGAAGGACGCCTCCCGCATCTCTCTGGGTGGTCGTCTCGTCGCCGATCTGCTGGTAACCGCCGGCGTCGACCGGGTGCTGACGATGAACCTCCACGCCCCGCAGGTCCACGGGTTCTTCTCCGTGCCGGTGGATCACCTCACGGCCCTCGGCGTCATCGCCGACCACTACCGTGGACGCGACCTCAGCAACCACGTCGTCGTCTCCCCGGACCTCGGCAACGCCAAACAGGCGACGCTGCTGGCGCGTCTGCTCGGGCTGCCCGTGGCGGCCGGCAACAAACAGCGCCTCGCCGACGACAAGGTGGTGATCTCGTCGGTGGTCGGTGACGTCGCGGGCAGAAGGCCATCGTGCTGGACGACGAGATCGCCACGGGCGGGTCGATCATCGAGATCGTCTCCCGGCTGGCCGACTTCGGCTGCGCCGAGGCCTCCATCGCCTGCACCCACGGCCTGTTCGCAGGGGTCGGCGGTGGAGCGTCTCACCTCCGCCACCCACATAAGGATGCACTGGGCGATGAGCTGGACAAGATTCAGCCTCTGAGATCTGTCGCATGATCGTTGTCCGATGGTTGGACCCGAGCAACAGTAGGGATCTAACGCGTGACCGCTTCCGACGTGAGAATCGTGCCCTACGAGACCGCGATGCGTGAGCAGGTTCTCGACCTGTCGATTCGCGCGTGGGACGCGGTTTTTCGAGGCGATGCGCGATGACCTCGACCGCAGTTTCGTGCCTCGTTTCGTGTATGACAACTTCTACCCGGATGGATGGGATGTTCGTCAGAGAGCAGACCTCGCCCGGGTCCTCGACGAAGAAGCAGAAAACTGCGACGTCGCGCTCATCGACGACGAAATCGCCGGGTGGGTCTGCACCCGACTTCACCCCGAGGACTCCATGGGCGAGGTCTACATCCTGTGTGTCGATCCCGCGCATCAGCGCGAAGGCATTGGGCGAGCGCTGATGGAGCACGCGCATGAGCGCGCCCGGCGGGCCGGGATGCGGATGGTCATGGTCGAGACCGGCGGAGACGTGGGCCATGCCCCGGCGCGCGCCACCTACGAGGCGATGGGCTACGAACGCTGGCCCGTCGCCCGGTACTTCAGCAGCTGTGACCCGCTGATCCGAGCGGGTCCTGGTCATCCGCTTCCACCGCATCACCAGGAGAGGTGATGACGTGTGTCTCGAGCACGCCGTCAATGACTAACGGAATCGACGCCACCAAGCGATGCGGCCAATCTGCCCGGCACAGGGATTTGAGAGGTCATGGCTGGACACAGGATCAAACAGGCTCTTCGTACCTGAGCGTGGGGTGAGTGTGGATCCGATGGCGGGTGTGTCGGTGGGGTGATGGTGGGTCGAGGCCCTCAAGAATCGGGGTTACCACACCACTTGATTCCGAGGACCTCGACGATGACCGATTCTACTTCCCGCTGCCGTGAGCCCAGCGGTTACTGCGAGCGCTGCGACCTTCTGCTGGGCCTGCCCGGGCTTCACGTGGTCGGTGTCCAGCGCGACGATGCGGGGCTTCGGGTTGAGGTCGAATCCGTCCGGCCGGAGGTGATGGGCTGCCCCGCCTGCGGGGTCATCACGCATGCGCATGGCCGGCAGAAGGTGGAGTTGATTGATGCGCCATGTTTCACCGTGCCGGTGAAGCTGTGGTGGCGGAAACAACGCTGGTTGTGTCCCGAGCCGATGCCTCCGGTGACCTCGTTCATGGAGCAAGACCCCGACATCGCGCGGCCCAGAGCGTTGCTCACCACGCGGGCGACATCGTGGGCGATCAGGCAGATGCGGCGGGAGAACGCCTCGGTTCAGGGATGGCCCGGCAGCTCGGCTGCACTTGGAAGACCCTGTGGCGAGCGGTCAAGCCGATCCTCGAAGCCGCCGCCGGCAACGAGAAGCGCTTCGCTGGCCTCACCTCACCGGGCGTCGACGAACACATCTGGCATCACGTCTCCACCAAGCCCGTCGACCAGGGGCGGCCGCGGCCCGAAGGAGTTCACCGGCATGCTCGATCTCACCCGCGACAAGAACGGACGCGTCCGGGCCCGGCTCCTGGACCTGGTCCCGGGCCGCTCCGGTGAGGCCTACACGTCGTGGCTGCGTGACCGCGGCGACACGTTCCGAAAAGGCGTCGAGATCGCCACCTGGGACCCATTCCACGGCTACAGATGCGCCATCGACGACCAGCTGGACGACGCCATCGCGGTGCTCGACGCCTTCCACGTGGTCAAGCTCGGCACGGCCGCGGTCGATGAGGTCCGCCGCCGGGTCCAGCAGGACATCCACGGCCACCGCGGCCGCAGAGATGATCCGCTGTATCGGATCCGCAACCTGCTGCGTGCCGGGAAGGAGCATCTCACCGACCCGCAGAAGACCCGCCTGAAGACCGCATTCACCACCGACGACCAACACGTCGAAGTCGAGGTCGCCCGGCACTGCACCCAACAACTCCGCTCGGTCTATCACCAGCCGAGTCACGCCGACGGCCGCAGGGTCGCGGAGAAGATCCTTGCCTCATTCCCGTCGTGTCCAATCCCGGAGATCGCCCGCCACGGCCGGACGCTAAACCGGTGGCGAAACGCGTTCCTGGGCTACTTCACCACCGACCGCGCCAACAACGGCGGAACCGAAGCCATCAACGGGTTGATCGAACTCCACCGCCGCATCGCCCGAGGTTTCCGTAACCCCGACAACTACCACCTCAGAATGCTCCTCACCGGCAACGGTCTACGACTATGACCCCACGCTCAGGTACGAAGAGCCCCCAAGCTGGTCGACTCGAAACCAAGCCGCACTCCCCCGAAGCTGGTTGAGCCAACCTGCAAACGTCAGCGAGCAGGTCGAGTCGAAACCCCTTGCACGTGTCTGGGGACTGGAGTCAGGTTCTGGCCACCGGGTGTCAGTGGTGGTTTCGACACGGGCCGCTCGTTCCTCGCAACCCGGCTCAACTAGCTTCGGGAAGAGGAAGTTGGTTGAGCCGACCTGCGAGCATCAGCGAGTAGGTCGAGTCGAAACCAGGCCGCAGAGCGGTCAGCCTTCGGGGATCTCGCGGTACATGGTCACGGGATAGTCGGACTCGGTCATGTGCAGCCACTCCTTGGCGGTGAAGCCGAAGCGCTCGTAGAGTCGCTGGCTTCCCAGGGTGGTGGCTTCCAGGTATGCGGGCAGACCGGCCTCGTCGACCACCTCGAGGCGGTGGTTCAGCAGCCGAGACCCGATGCCGAGGCCACGCGCTTCCTCACCGACGACGATGTCGACGAGGTACCAGTGGGCGTGATCGGGACGACTCTTGGCAAAAACATCGAGAGTCCTCAGGGTCTGCGGCAGGTGACGCAACCCCACCGCCGAGACCACCCGCGGCAGCTCGCGCACCTTCGCCCAGCTGGAGGTCTTGCGGTCGGGCGACTCCCATGCCGCGGCGCCGACCAGGCGGCCGTCGTCCTCCCGGCGGGCCAGATCGACGGCCCCTCCCGCCATCGCCCCGGTCCGCAACTCGGACAGGAACACCTTCGTCAGACGCTGCAACCGGTTCCGCTCCCCCGGGATCATCACCGCGATCACCGGGTCGTCGTGGAAAGCCGCAGCGAACAGACCAGCCACCTCAGGCAGGTCCGTCTCCTCCCCCTGGACGATGGCAATGGTCATACGGTATCCCTTCGGCGGTCGTGGTCTTGATGGTTTGCTGCGCTCTTGAGAGGGAGCGGGTCCGATTCATCAGAGTACCATCACACCTGACGAAAGCTCATCGACTTACAGACCGATATTTTCCCCACAACAGAATCATCAGGGATTAAGCCGTACTCACACTCTTCCCGAACCCGTCTTGAACAATGGTTTTGCTGATCGGCATGCCGAATTCGAATAATCATCATTAAACAAAAACAAGTCAATCCCCGACTACCTCAGCAATCACCGCTTCTTCCCCACAGTTTTAGGAAAGATAGGGGTAAGATTACGACGCTTCGACAGCAACGCAATATCTTTAGAGTTGTTACTCGGATGAAATTTTTTTGAGTATAGCTTGCTGGGCCTCCGAGTCCAGAAAATTTTGAGAGTCTCGCGAGCACGAGTTACAGCTGTATATAAAGAGGCTTAGTCAGAATGTGTTTCTGTAGAATTCGAGTGCGGCTACTGTGGTGATTGTTTCTGGGAATGTTGTGAAGGGTCTGCGGTAGTCGGTGTGGAGGATTCTCCAGGTTTTGAGGTTGGCGATGACTCGTTCGATCATGTAGCGTGTCGCGTTTACTGACTTGTTGAACCTTTTTTCTTCTTCTGTGTGTTGTTGTTTCGGTTGGGTTCGGATGGGGGTGATCATGCCGAGTCCGATGTATCCTTTGTCGCCGATGAGTTGCCCGGTGGTGATGTGGTCGAGTAGGCCGGTTTCTTTGAGTGCGTGTGCGTCATGGGTGCGGCCGGGCATCGGGTCGGAGATGAAGGCGAGCCGTCCTGTCAGGTCGCATGCGACCTGGACGTTGACGCCGGTGGTTTTGTGTTTGCCGGAGTACAGTTCTGGCATGGTGCGCCACGACCAGGTCGGCAGTAGGGTGCCATCGACGATGAGTGGTTCGCTGACATCGAGGTCGTCGACCGTGGGGGTGCAGTCCTGCAGGGCCTGTCCCAGGATGGGCATCCAGGATGCGATGGTTCGAGAGATCGTTTTCTGGGAGACGTGGAACTGGTCGGCAATCGATGCTTGTGTGCGGTTGGATCGCAGATAGATCAAGGCCACAACAACACACTTGTACAGTCCTAGTGTGGGTTTCCGTCCTGCTCGGGGAGGCTGGTGCCTCGCGGAGGTCATGGATGCGTGCGACAAGGTCGGTGATCTGTTCGCTGCTAAGACCTGTGCTAGAGTACATGGGAAGGCTCAACTTTCGATTGACTGTGTTGGTACTATCAATTATTCAGGAAGTTGAGCCTTCCTCGCGCATACCGACACGCACAACACGTCAATTAACTATTGCAGCCACCGATTCTGACTAAGCCTCAAAATATTATGAGTAATATTTTCCTCGTTGGCATCGGTAATAACAATCTTGACTGAGTCATATTCCAAGCCTTGAGCCTTGTGAATCGAGACCGCGTAAGCAACTTGGAAAGGCACTACCGCGTCGGGAGAATCATCATCGCTATCACTGACATCATAATCATAGACGGTGAAACGAACGGTCGAACCACCCAACCATTCAAGTTCATCAGGGATGATGTCAGACTTATCAAGCTTTCGATCCAGCTTGACGTCAAACTGGATCTGCTCCCTGCGAGCAACGATATCGACAATTTTACCTTTTTAGGTTATTGTAAATAATTGGCCTGAATCGCTCTGAGTCATTGAATAGCACTGGATCGCCAATTTTATAGGTTGCAGCATGCCAAGTAATCTGCGGATTGGGATTATCACTCTGGAGGAAACGGTTGATATTGTTGATTCCATAGAGACCATCATAATTCAGGCACAGAACGATCTCATCATTACCTTGAGCCTCAAATAGCGATCCATCAAGAACAGCTGAATAGCCGTTTCGGGCAATAAATTCAGCGATATCATCCCTCGACGTTGCGCACTTTACTCCAAAAAGTGAGAAGCGATTCACTTTTAGCCCGATAAGGAGTTGTCAACTCGAAAACCGCACTAGTCGGGACAAACGAGCGAATGATGTTGAACCAGTTGCCAAACCTGATCGATTCTATCTGGTACACATCACCAACCAGCACCAACAGCTTGAAAGCGGTCTTCTCCAGCACCTCAATTAGATCGGAGTTACTGACAATACTACATTCGTCGATAACCAACAGGTCATATTCGGGCTCAGGCTTGGTTCGACGAATCTGACTGGCGATCGTTCGAAAAGTTGAATTTTGCGCCGTCACCTTACGTTCAAGATTTTCTTTTGCTGGATTGGTGTGAGCCAGAAATAACTTTTTCTTTATCATTGAAGTACTGAGCAATATGGCTGATCATTGTAGATTTTCCAGTACCGGCAGCACCATATATCAAGGCTATCTTAGATTGACTGAATAGACGCTTCAGGGCGTCCCTGTTTACCCTCATCGTCGATGTCACGATGCACCTTCCTCGACCACCGCTCGACGGAGGTCATGTATCCCTCGATTCCCGATGAAGCATTTTTTTCTGAAACTTTTCCAAAAATAGCGACAGTGTCATCTTCATAACCCCGAATAAAGACATGACCCTTATCCTGTATCAATTGACGTTCAGTATGTTTTATAATAGAGTTTTTCGATTGTAAGTCGAAATGAGCTGTTCGATATTCTCAAATGCTTCAAGATCAGCGACAGGGGTATAGAGCATTCCATGAGTTTCCACATTGGTTCGCACCAAACGAGCCAACAGTTCGTGTTCGCGTTCGCTCGATTCGATGCTCTCTACCAAATCCCAATATCGCACATTGTGGCCAAGCGGAGAACTACAAAACGGCATGGTGTCGAACGGGATACAACCGTACGCCAAATTCAGATTGGACAGGAGTTCACACTTCCTCCGGTCATACTGTGATTTCAGCACCTCGTTACGCATCTGGAGCATTAGGTAGCGAAGAATGTTGGAGCCCGGCGCACTGGATCGAATGATGTCTCGAGCTTTGTCTAGCACCGGAAATATTCGCAGCTTAGATGTGGTCGTTGGACAAGAGTTTCGTATCGCCGCATATTGGTCGTCGGGCATGTCCATGAGATTCAGCAGGCTACCCGACTCTTCCGTAAGAAATCTCATGAGGTAGCGGTACTCCGTCCAGCTGGTGCTGACTTTGAGAGCAATTCCCATGAGACGAGCAAAAATTATCGAACTCGCACGGGCGAATCGAGACTTCCCAGGCGCTGATGAGTGTGATGGGCATTTCTTGGCTAAACACCTGAATCACATCATGTTGGAGAGTCAGCATGGCCGAATATTTGTCGGTCACATCGATGTCAGTAAACGCTATGATCCGATCGAATTTGCTGACCTTGTTAATCGCCCGATAGAAGGTTACTTCGTAGTAAATCTGCCCGCCCACAAAGAATGGACGAGTCGCATGGATATAATAGCGTTCTTTTCGCCCGCTATCACGCGGAATCGAACGCAACCGCTGTATTTGCTCGACGATTTTCTTTTGATAGTCTTGCAACGACGGGTCGAGGTTTATTGGGAATGACTCCAAATTAGCCAGAATCTCGATGCCACAGGGCATCCTTGAGCAGTGTCCGGATTCGCTGTAAATACTCATAATATTTTTAGCATCAAACGTTCAGAAGAATCCCCGTCCATGGTGTAATGAGAAACACTCGCCTCAAGAAGCTTATGAAACTTGGCTAAAAACTTATACTGTCCTTTACTTTTTATAAAAGCCAACCCTAACCCGATTTGCGGATAGTTATATTCGACTTCTGATGTGCCAGCTTCAAGGCACACGGCAACACTTTCGACCAAGTTACGGAGTTGAGCTAGAATGTTCTTAGAAAGCAAATTTCGCTGCTCACCCAATGATGCGATATTCTGGCATATGGCATCGTCGATGCTTCGTATGTGCTCACCAACTGACGTCATGATCTATCTTTCTTCATCCTGCACCACCATTTATCTTTTTATCCTCAACAGGATACCCCTGAAGACTAGATGTATGCCCAAACCTCAAACTCACCACGATGAGCTTCAAGCATATCCTCACTTCTTCTCGAAACCGGAGCTGGGGTCAAATTTGAGGACTCGGGCGTTTTTCGCTGATGGTTCGGATTTCGGTGTCGTTGAATCCTTCGGTTTTCACCGCTTGGATGTCGATGGTGATTTCCAGGCGGGCCCCTGCCCCTGCCAAGCGGTCGATGATCTCCCGGGTGATGTTTCCGATGTCGCGGGAGTAGAGTTCAGGGTCGATCTTCACCGAGCCGAAGAAACGCGCGGCCACGGTCTTGACCACTTCATCCACCCCAGCCCTGTCGGCTTCCCCAATGCCCGGTGCAACCCGGACCACATCGACGTGTCCCCCACCGATTGGCCGTCGGCTGCAGCCGGGGGGGCGGTTTCCCGGGCGGCGCGGTCTGCGTCGAGTTGTTCCTGAGCACGGGCAGGGTCCACCAGCAGGGTGCTGTCGGTCACCTGGATCGTCGCATTCGGGTCGGGTGGCAGCACAAGCCCCCGGTAGCGTCCGGTTTCTGGATCCTTGCCCGCCGCGATTCCGAAGCGTTCATTCTCCACCAGGATGGCGGTGAGCGCACGCTCGATGGCAGCGTCCAGCACCTCGCGTTTCACGAGCCGATGCATGTAGATGTAGCGGGTGAAATACCCCACAATTCACCGACGCTGATCTCACCGGTTTCACGCCACCTGGTGCCGAGTTCTTCCCGCAGGGTGGACCCGAGGATTGCCGCACCGAACTCGGTGACGAGCAGATCATCACGCCGCATCTTGTGAGACACCCGCTCCGCCAATGACCTGCCGCCGGAATCGGGCACCTTCTCCGCCATCAGTTCGAAGGGTTGCGTCGGTTCGGGTTGCACGGGGTAGACCGTCCAAATGAAGGTGCCTCGAATGCGATCCGCGACCACCCGGTCGAAATTGCCCACCTGCTCGTCGGCCTGTTTCCGCTGCTGGACCGACAGGTTGAGGGATTCGCTGGTCGCCTGAACCTGTTTCCACCCGAGATAGGTGCGAGTCGCGGCCTCCAGCCCCTCCAGTTGGCTCCTGTCCGCCAGCAGGAACACCACAGTGTTGCGGTGAATGCGCTGACTGGCGCCCTTGGCCCCGACGGCGTCATGAACCCACCGGTATGCTTCGGATTCCCGGCTCTCCTGTTTGCGCCAGGAATACCGGGGATGAGCTATGACCAGACGCACATCCTCCAGATCAGGAATGTCGGCACTCGATTCCGGGGAGATGTGAACCCGGTCGAACACGTCGCGGGACCTTTCCTCCGCGCGCAGCCGGCGAGTGATCTCGTTCCACACTTTCTCGGGATCCTCGCGGAGCCGCTCGGCGTAGTCATTGGCCGTCTTGGTCACCGACGGCTGCGTGTCGAACCAGTAATGCCCCCTGCTCCTCGTAGAAATAGGGTGGACCGCTGGGCCAACAGTTCAAGGGCACTGCCGAAATTACCCAGCGTGTCGCCGGGAATCGCAGTGCCGAGCCACGGGTACTGCTTGTCCAATCTCTGTGGGTACTCCGGACACGCGGAGCCGCACCCATGAAAAATCGTGCGCGCCAGCCGCTGGGTGACGAACCGCTGCCCCAGGCTCGGACGCTCCAGGTCGATGCGCTGAGCCATGGAACTGGGCCCGTCGATGTCAGAATCAATGATCGGTTTCCACTGATCCTCCAAGTACTGGGTCAGATCGGTGTTCACCGTCGTCGCGTCCAACGGCACATTACCGGGAAGAATGAGCGGTGAAGCATCCTCGGACTTCCACAGCTCATGGACTATCGACGACACAAGTTTCAGCACCCCACGGGTGCGTTGGAATCGTTCCAGCGTGGACCAGTCCTCGTAGAGCCGATCCAACAGCTCGGGATGAAGCGGATAGGGAGACGCGGATTCGTTTCTCGTACTCGTCGCTGACCTTCGCTGCATCGCGCGGGGAAAAAGCGCCGCGTTGCTCTGGTAGAAATCCACGAAATTGCGCGCCACCGCGGCAATCGTCCTGAGCGCCTCGGCATCCGCGGGCTGGAACAGGCGGCGGCGGACTATCTCGAACGACTCGTTCTTGCTGGACGGCCTCCACTGATCAGCCACCCGGCGAATCACGTTCTGGAGACGCTCCAACGCGAGCTGACCGTTCGCACCACCGACCTCGATATCGCTACCGGCGCCGGCCGCGCCTGTGTCCGAAGCCGGAATGGAGACCACCAACATCGCCCCCGGCACGGAGCGGACGATCTCGGTCAGCGACTGGGCGAAGGTGAACTGCGTCTCGAAGGAACCCGACGGCAACTCCTTGTCCGTGACGAGCTGCCTGGCGTAGGCCACCCATTCATCGATCAGGATCAGCGCCGGCGCGTACTTCTGGAGCAGCGTTCGCAGGGGCCGATCCGGGATTGGTCCTGAACGGTCCGCATCCGCGACCATCTCGTAGGCCTCCCGCCCGCCCAGCTGCCAGGCAAGCTCCCCCACAGGGTGTGGATCTTCGTACCATCCGGTTTGGTGTGCGTGGAGCCGGCCTGCAGGTAGGTTCCGACCAGGGCCACCCGCCGCACCCCCGAGCTTCTCGAGCCGGGGGTTTCCATTCCCGGCGACGAGGTCCTGGATTTCCTGGGGCATGTCCTGCGCGGGGATGCCGCTGAACAGGTGGTAGAGGGCAAGCATCGAGTGGGTTTTGCCGCCGCCGAAGTTGGTCTGGAGGTTCACCACGGGGCTGGCGTTGCCGTCGCCGCTCATGCGACGCAGGGCCCGGCTGAGCAGGTCCCGCAAGCCTTCGGTGAGGTAGGTGCGGGTGAAGAACTCCCCGGGTCGCCGTACTCGGGGCTGGTGGCCTGGCCGGTGTGCACCAGGTGCAGGTCGGCGGCGAACTCCGAGGCGGTGAACTCGCCGCGCGCCACGTCGTCATGGGGATGGATCACCTCGCGCCACGGTTTCAGTCCGCCGCCCGGCTTGAGCGAGGCCTTCTCGTCTTCTTCACCTGCTGGCGGGTCTGGTCCTCGTAGACGGTGCGCCGCAGATCGGAGCGCATCTTGCGCACATCGGCCGCGGAATCGGCGGATCCCACCGCCTGGAGGAGCCGCACGATTGTGTCGAGGGCGCGATCGGTGTCGTCGGAGCTGAACGGCGCGTTGTGGGCCCACTGGTTGCGGGTCTCCCGCAGCTCCGATGCGAAACTCTGCTGCGCCCGGGACAGTATGTCCCTGAATTCGGGGCCGCGTTCGGTGATCGCGCGCAGCTGCACCTGGACATCGTGTTTCGCGAGGATCTTCGGGGCACCCCCCCAGCGTCGCGCGTCCTCTTCGGCCCACATCGTCGGCCACTGCGACGATCCGTAGGCCTTTGGTCATCACCTCGTCCACCACATCCTGGAGACCTTCGGAGAGCAGATCGAAAGCCTTGCTGATTCGGTCCCGGTTGTTCACTGCCATCGGTTTCTCCTACGACATGGTGCCTGCGTGTCGGATGTGGTCAGTCATCTCGGTCCTCGATTGCCGGAGTGATCTGATGTCGGGCGATCCGTTCCCGGGCGTCCCGGTAGATCTCCTGGATGCGTGTCTCGAGTTCCTCCTTGGGAGGCAGCGTGGTCCAGTACTCGGCCACGACTATGCCGTCCCTTGTGCATCTCCAGCAGCTCCACCTGTTCCCGGCTCGCCTCGGTGCACAGGATGAGGCCGATGGGTGCCTCCTCACCGGGCTGCTGTTCGTACCGGTCGAGCCATCTGAGGTAGAAGTCCATCTGGCCCTTGTAGCTCGGTTTGAACTTCCCGATCTTCAGTTCAACTGCGATCAACCGCCTCAACGGGCGGCTGAAGAACAGCAGGTCGAGGTAGAAGTCGTCGTTGTCGACTGTCATCCGTTGCTGCCGGGAGACGAAGGCCCAGCCGTTGCCTACCTCCAGGAGGAACGCCTCCATCTCCCGGATGATCGCTTCCTCCAGGTCCCGCTCCGCCCAGGAGTCGTGCAAACCCAGGAACTCCAGGAAATACGGGTCACGGAAAACTGTCCGCCGGGATCACCGACTCGCCCAGCGCCTGGGCGTTGGCGATCTCCTTGCGTTCGTAGCCGTGACGCCCGATGAGTTCCCGCAACGCCCGGACGCTCAGCCGCGCGCTGACGGCCTGGTCGATGTAGTAGGCCCGCGCCTCCGGAGACCGGACCGGCAACAGCTCCTTGATATGGCTCCAGCTCAATTGTTGCGACAGCGTAGCCACAACCTCCTTGTCGGGGAGGAGCTGGGAGAACTGGATCATGCGGTAGAGGTCTGCCCGCTTGAAGCCCCGCCCGAAGCGCTTGGTCAATTGTCGCTCCAGTGAAGCGACAATCTCCCGGTCGTACCCGGCACGGTTCTCCTTCAGCACCTCGACGTCGATCATGTGCCCGATGTGCCAGTTCCTGAGGGTCAGGGCCGCATTGACCTGTGTAGCGACGGCGGCGCGGGTCTGTTCGATGAGCGCCGAGACCCGTTCCAGCAGGGAACTCTCCCCGGGCAACACCGCTTGGCGGTTGGGGGTGAGATCCGCTCCTACGGAGGTCTCGGGCCCCGAGGCCGATTCTGGGTGGTTGTGTGTGGTCATGGGTCACTCCGAATCCCCGAAGTCGAATGCTTCCTGGGTGGAGCGGGGCAGCGATGCGAGTTTCCTGGCTTGTTCGTTCACGTCGCCCCATGCGCTGACGAGGCTGTTGAACAGGAGCGCGTCCTTGGCGTCCTTTTTCTTCTCGGCCTCGTGGAAGAGCAGGAAGCCGAGTTCCTTCACCGCGTCCAGATCCACCCGCACCTCCTGCAACCCGGGCAGCAACTGGGCGACCTTCTCCACCCCCACCATCGGCCATCGCCGCGGCCAGACGAACCGTGGCCTCCCAGATGCTGAGCCGGTCATCGGTTTGTGGCACCCAGCCGGCGCTGAGGTTCTCGGGCGAGAGCAGCCGCGCCCTGCCGCCCCTGGCCTCGAAAATACCGCCGCGTTCCAGGGCACCGATGGATGTGTCGGTGGAACGGGCCAGCTGATCCGCCAGGCCCGAGCTCTCGGGTGCCCCAGCCGTAGCTGCGGTACCACTTCACGGCGAACCGCGTATCGGGATCGAAGTCCGATTCCTGCTCCCCCAGCACCTCGTCGAGGGTGGCGTTGATGAGCAGCAGGGCGTCCCTCACCGACATGTCGGACCCGTCGGCCTCACGCACCCGCGCATACCGGGAGAACACCGAAATACCGGGACCAATGGCCGCCTGGGCCAGATCCACAGGGGCGATGGCCCCCTGCATGAGCGTCCGCAAGGCCTCCGGCAACTCGGACTTGAGCCGAGCGACGAACAACCGGCGGGTTATCGCTTCGACTTGTCCTGAGCGTGGCCGACAAGCCAACACGATTGATGAAGCCAAAGCATTGGTTCCAACGCTAAGCAAACGCCCGTTTCTTTCACTACGAACAGGCCATGTGGCGGTAATCTCCCAACCCGCTTCAATAAGTCCACTCAACAGAGTATGCCAACCGGTAGACGAGGTGCCATCAGCCGCAGATTCCCGTTGTTTATAAGCGTAATATATCGTCATTGGAACACCAGAATTATATCCTTGACGAATCTTATGGAAGATCGAATTAAAACCCTCCACAAAGAAGCGCTCGCTCCATCCTTGCCATCATGGCGACAAGGGTTAGCAACGAGTTCATCTGCCTTTGGGGTCAACATCGTGCCAACAATTTGCGGATATACTTCATGCAGACAGCGACGCAGCCATACGTAAAAATAGTCCGAAAGATCGGAATAGCCAATATTATCATAGTAGGGCGGATCAGTTGAGACAGCAAAACAACTATAATTCCGCATTGAAGCACTGCCCTGATAGGCAACTCCAGTCACACTAGAAGATACATGCCCAAGTACTTTAGCAACCCATTCAATCTGCCCCAAAAAGTTACCCGAAGAGGCAGAAAATGGATTCCCTTCAGCATAGTCCCAAACCATAGGAACCGCCTGGCGAGCAAAGACTTGCGCAATCTTATCGCCTACATTCTGCCAAGTGTTCAAACTCGAAAGTCGATTAGCTTGGCGACTCACCGCCAAAGTGAGATACGTGACGACCGCATCCGAATAAGCTTGAGCGCCAGAACCTCCTGCCTCAAGGCGATCTCCTTCTGGCATGCCTGCGATCACCGCGTCAACCATCACCTGTTCACGCACCTCAGCGACGAGATCACTCAATGTCATCATGGCAACTAGCTGCCGGTTTGTGAACAGCTCCGAGAATTTCGTCAGACCATATGCAGGTGGGGAGAACCATCTGGGGTTGGTGGCAATCTGTCCATCTTCATCGATCTCGGGGCGAGGAACGTTCGCCGCACCGATCTGATCCGGACTGGGAGAAAGGTAGAGCCGTCCACGCGACTCTTCTGCCACGACGGCAATGAGGTGAGCTCCGATTCGACCCTTACGCCCTTCCTCTCGGATGTAGTCGTAGCTGAACGGGGTTCCGTCGCCAACGGCCTTCGCCCCTTTGCCGTGTTTAATTGTCCACTCGTCATCTCCCCGTGGCCCGTTCACATTGCGCACCACTTCGTAGTGGACCTGCCCGTCCTGGACGGTGGCACGCACCCAGGCTTCCTTGCCTTTTTTCTTGCTCAGCCACCACGAGTTCACCAAGGGGACCTCGATGGGGTTAGCTGGGTTGGGGCTTTTCACGGTGCGGGCCCATTTCCAGGCAATCACAGTGTGTTCGGTGCCGTCGGGGGCCTTGACCTTGGGATACAGATGGCCGATGCGCCGGAATGCCTCGTCACGCATCCATTTGCCGTAGTAGCGGACGTCTTCCGCGAGTCCCTCGGCGCGTTGGTAGATGCTTTGTTCATTGCCTCCCGGATGCACGGGTTTCCTGCCCCGCAAATTTGGGCGGTATCTCTATGAGTGCCTTGTTGATGAGCACCGCCAAGGGGTTTAGATCGCTGGCGTGGGCTTCCAAACCCAAGCGCTGCGCCTCCAGGGGAATGGAGCCGCCGCCCGCGAAGGGATCGAGCACAGCGGGAAGTTCACCACCGTTGCTCTTGCGGATCTCCTCGCGTGCCCGACGCAACAGTGGTTCGTCGTTGCTGTTCTCCCACACCACCAGCTCCTCCATGAGAGCGTGCAGGCGGGCGCGTTCGGCGTCCTGCTCCTCGACGGTCGGGAACTCCTCCGGTCGCGAGGCGGGATCGTCGACGAGTTGCGCGAACAGCACGGCGCGGGCGGTCGCGAGTGGTTTGCGTGACCAGTACAGGTGCAGAGTGGAGGGGTGTCCGTGACGGATCGACTTCTCGCGAGCCGATGCGGCATTGATGGCCTCCAGCGGCAGGGAGGTCTCGATGAGTTTCTTCTTCGGCGTGTTCGCCACGGATTTTCCTCCGGTTTCTGCGGGTTGGCTGGAATGGTTCGGGCCGGTCATCGTGGCGGTCCTCCCTTGTTCCAGTAGTCGCGCCATTCCTCGTTGTAGGAGCGTGTGGTGGTGGATGGTTCGAGGTGCGCGAAGGCGTCGGTGACGTAGCGCAGTTCGTCGTGTTCGGGGCCATCGGGCGAGACCTGGACGAGCGCCAAGCGGTGTCCCTCGCCCTGGGTCTGGGCGAAGGTGACCTCGTTGGTCGTGATGGCGAACGTGTCGGATCCCTCGATCCGGCCCTTGACCTCGATGTAGTGGATCCGGCCCTCGTCATCTGTGGGAGCGAATGTCGTAGCCGGGATTGTTGCAGGGCATCTCCACCGGATTCCTGCCGATGGCCCGTTCCGCGGCCAGCACCGCTTCCACCGCCCGGCGTTCCACTTCTTCCGTGGCGCGGGTCCCGGCCTGCGCCTCCTGCCCGGATTCCGCCGCGATGAGGCGGCTCGGCACGATCAGCGCGGCGCTGCGAATCACCCCGGGGACGGCGACAAGTTTGGTGTGGAGCGCGAGTTCGTGGCGTCTGCGTTCGAGGCGTTTCTCCAGTTGACGGGCCTTGGCGTGGGCAGTTTCGGCCCGTACCCCTGCCGATGGTGCCTGCGCGTTCGAGATCCTCCAGGCGGTTGTATTCGCGATCCCAGTGGTTGATCTCCGCGAGCAGTCGTTCCTTGACCTGTTTGCAGGTGCGGGCCACCTCGATTTCGAGCCGGGCACGGATTTCCTCCATGCGTGGTTGCATGCCGCTGCGGTAGGAGTTGGCGCGCACGGTCTTCTCGTGGTTTCCCTTCACCCATTCGTCATTCAGGATCGAGGTGATGGCGGCGGCCTCTCCCGGCTGGGGTGCGTCGTAATCCAGGTAGGGGTGCCGCGGAGACCGTGACCGTTCCGTCCGGTTCCAGGATCGGGTAGTCGAAGTGGTGTGAGACGGTGTCGGTGCCGGGCGCGGAGCTCGTGATGCGCTGCTCGACGGTGTACATCAACGCCGGGACCTCCGCCTGTTGGCTGCGCCTGTCGACCAGGACGGTGCCGTGCCGCAGTGCCGACCCCAGGTCCTCGATTGTCGCCTCGATCACGGCGTGGAGCAGCGGTTGGCCCGGGGCGATGAGGGTGGCGGGCGGCTGGCCCTCGGGATGGGTGAGGTGCAGTTCGAAGGTGATGCGTTCGTACTGGTCGGCGACGGGGCCCAGCGGTTCAGGCGGCGCGCGATGTCGATGACCCGGGTGGGGACGCGGGTGATTTCGTAGCGTCCCTTCTCCCGTTTGCGGACCTGCCCGCCCAGGCGTTCGAACGCGGGCAGGAAGAAGGCGGCGATGTAGCCGGGCTGGAGGCGGCGTTCGCGGGCCTTTTTCCATTCTGGCCCGCACCTCGTCGAGATCGAGCGCGCTGAACATCTCGGGATGCAGCGCTTTCTCCGCGAGCATCTCGTCCAATCCGTCTCTGACCCCCGCGTCGATGATGCGGTCCAGTCTTGCCTTCACCTCGGGGCGGTCCCCGTACCGGATGGCCTCGATCAGCAGGTCGCGCAGGGACCTTTCCTGGAAAGGCGTCGTCGTCACCGAGCACGTTGAACAGGGTTTCCGTTGTACGCCACCGACATCTGTTCGATCTTCGAGAGCAACCGGGTGAAGACATCGCCCTCGCGGGTGTCCTTGGCCACCATGTTCCACAGGTGACAGACCTCGCGCTGACCGATGCGGTGGATGCGACCGAAACGCTGCTCTATCCGGTTCGGGTTCCACGGCAGGTCGTAGTTGACCATCAGGTGGGCGCGCTGCAGGTTGAGCCCCTCCCCCGCGGCATCCGTGGCCAGCAGCACCACCGTGTCGGGGTTGTGGGTGAATTTCTCGCGCGCCTCCATTCGTTCCTCGCGGCTGGTGCCGCCGTGGATCCTGACCACCGCGTCGGAGCGGCCGAGCTGGGCGCTGATTCTTTGATCCAAGTAGTCGAGGGTGTCCCGGTGCTCGGTGAAGATGATGATTTTCCTCGCCGCCCCGGTGCCGTCGCCGGCCAGTAGTTGTTCGTCAAGAATGGTGCGCAGCTGCACCCATTTCTTGTCGTCGTCCAGCCGCCGAACCTTGTATGCGATGCGAATGAGGTCCTCAAGGGTCGTGATCTCGGTGCGCAGCTCCGGAATGGTTCGCGCGGCGGTTGCGCGATCCACCACCTTCTCCACCTTGGTTTCGAATTGGAAACGTTCCGAATCGGTTGTTTCCAGATCCATGTCTTCGTACTCGTGGATCGACAGGGACGGGAGTTTCGCGTCGAACCGGGCGGCGGTTTGTTCCTTCTCTGCAGGGTTCGCCATTTCCTGGATGCGGGTGAGTTCGCGGAGCCTGTCTTCGAGTCGGCGTTGGCGGCGTTCCAGGGACCGCAGGATCGCTTCCGGGCTGGATGCGAGGCGGCGTTGCAGAACGGTCAGGGCGAATCCGACGTTGTTTCCGCGTTTCCTGTCGCCCGCCTGGGAGATGCATTCGGCACGTCCCATTTCCGTGCGTACGTACCGGTGACGAGATCGTAGAGTTCCCGTTCGGCCGGGCTCAGTTCTGTAGGCCACCGTGTAGGCGCGGCGTTCCGGGAACAGCGGTTTGCCCTCGAAGGTGAGCAGGTCCTCCTTGACCATGCGGCGCATGAGGCCTTTCGTGTCGGTGCGGTGCACCCCCTGACGGTACTGGCCCTCGAAACGGTCCCGGTCCAGCAGCGACATGAACAGCTGGAAATCCTCTTCCTTTCCCGCGTGTGGGGTGGCGGTCATCAGCAGAAGGTTGTGTGCGGTTTCCGAGAGCAGCCTGCCCAGCCTGAAACGTTTCGTCTCGGACACCCTCACCCGCCCAGGATGAATAGTGGGCGGACATGCGGTGTGCCTCGTCGACCACGGCGACGCCCCAGTTCACCTCGGAGAGCTGTTCCATCAGGTCTTCGTTGCGGGAGACCTGATCCATTCGCACGATCAGCCGGTTGTGGTCGGCGAAAACGTTGCGGCCGTGGGCGTCGTCGATCATCTGGCGGTTGAAAACCCTCGAAACGCAGGTCGAACTTGGTGGTCAGTTCCTCGCGCCATTGCTCCACCAGCCCGCCGGGAGCGACGATGATCGCTCGTTCGCAATCGGAACGCAGGATCAGTTCCTTGATGTAGAGGCCGGCCATGATCGTCTTCCCTGCGCCCGGGTCGTCGGCCAGCAGGAACCGCAACGGGAGACGCGGAAGCAGTTCCTCGTACACGGCGCGGATCTGATGCGGCAGCGGGTCCACATCCGAGCTGTTGACCGCGACCATCGGGTCATACAGGGCGGCGTACTTGATGCGCAACGCCTCCGCCGCAAGCCGGAACTCGTCCGGGTTGCCGTCGAACGCCGGGGCGGTTTCGAGATCACCCACCGGTTCGAGGTCAGCCGCGTCGGCCTCCGTGACCATACGGCCGTGACTGGCTCCGGACTCGTCCCGGTAGAAGACCTCCACCAGCGTCGGATCCATGACCTCGACGGTGAGCACGGTGACCGTCTGCCCCGGAACCAGGCCGCGGAGTCGCTGCCCCGCACGCAGGACGGCCAGACCGGATGTGGCCTCTGCCCCGGTCACAGAACCCCTCCCTCCGGTTCCTCCCGCCGACGATCGTGCGCGGGAAATCCATCATGGGGTGACCAGCGCACACCCCCTGAATAGTAGCGGGTGGCGGCTGGGCAGGTCGATGCGGCATCCCCCGCCCGGACACGTGCGGTAGTAGTCCGACAACAGTCGCCCGGAACGAACATTTCACAGCCTTCTCGTCTCAGCAGCTTTACCTCACGACACTAAAATTTGACCTAATCTCTCTCCCCTGCCGGACTAGGTTTGGCTCCGACCGGTCACCTACGCTCACTCTCCTCTCTTGCAAGACGCAACTTCGCCTCAAAAAATGAATCTGATTCAATGGAAGCCACCCAAAAGAACTTCCCAATAAGGGGCGCAATAACAGCAAAAACCAAGCGAAGCGGCCACCACAAAAACGAGCCTTGTCGCATCACATACGATGCGCGCAAACTCTTGGAAACAAAAAGTCACAAGATCCTGAATACGAAGGAGTCGCAGGGCGAGATAGAGCAATACAGCAACGATTGCCGCGGTCGCGAGAAAATGAATCACAGCTGAGACAACAGAGAGCAAAGAAGCCACAACCCAATCGAGCGACCCCCAGCTGTGATGCGACCATGAGAAGTATCCAGATCGTGCTCGGAGCTCGCGCCCCCCAGCAGGCCCTGCGCTTGCCACCTGACAGGCCTCCCTTCCTGCCGAGCCACACGAAAGGGAAGAAATAGCATTGCCATCACCAGAATTTCTGCGATCAACAGAACAATTTGCTGGGCAGTTTGATTGGGCAGAGCGAGCACAGGCGGGAGGCCCGTTGTGAACCACGCGGAAGCGGGAATCGAGGCCCCAAACACGCGTCACCTCCGCCAAAACCCTCACTCGGCCGCTGATGCCGCATGTAGGCGGCGATCGTTAGCATGGCTGCAGCACACGCGAGCCACTGGTACAGCAGATCGCTGTTCTTCTTCCGGTCCTTCAGGAACTCCATCAAACCTTTCACGACTTTAAACACGCCCTCTCCTCCTTGGTTTTCGAGTTGCCACCAGTGTCGCAACGGCCACTGACATTTTCTGTACTGCTTGGCCGCCCCTCCAGCAGGCCCGCTGCGAGAAGACACGCTGAAACCTGCCACGGATAACGTCTCTGCCAGTCCAGCCCCTAGTCAAAGCTGGGTCTGTCAGGGAAACGGTGTAACTGGCTCCATCGCCCGACAGGGCAGGAGGAGTCGCGATGACCGAGACAACAACGAGTAGTGAGCTGGCCGTGGGGTCGGCCAGACTGGGGCATGTGAACCCATCATCATCACCGCCGTCGGCGGAGGAGTCGGCTGAGCTGGAGGTGGCTCAGCGTGAGGCGATCGCGCGGATGGTGCGTCAGGCCAAGGATGCTGGTGTCGCTCTGACCGGCCCCGGTGGTTTGTTGAAGGCGTTGACCGCTCAGATCGTTGAGGCCGCCTCGACGAAGAGCTGAATGAGCATCTTGGCTACGACAAGCACGACCCGGTCGGCCGCGGCAGCGGTAATTCCCGCAATGGCACGAGGTCGAAGACGGTTGTTACTGACAACGTCGGTGCGATCAAGATCCAGGTACCCCGGGACCGTAACGGAACGTTTGAGCCGCAGCTGGTCAAGAAGCGGCAACGTCGGTTGTCGGACATGGATGCCATGGTGCTGAGCCTGTTCGCGAAAGGGCTGACGACCGGGGAGATCGCCGCCCACTTCGCCGAGGTTTACGGCACGAGCGTGTCAAAGGACACGATCAGCCGGATCACCGACCGGGTTGTCGACGAGATGACCACGTGGATGAGTCGGCCTTTGGAGTCCATCTACACGGCGATCTTTTATCGATGCGATCGTGATCAAAAGTCAGGGATGGGCAGGTCCGTAACCAGCCGTTCTACGCCGCGATCGGGGTCGACCTTGAGGGTCACAAGGACATTGTGGGGATCTGGCCCGGCCAGGGGACGGGGAGTCGGCGAAGTTCTGGTTCGCGTGCCTGACCGAGTTGAAGAACCGCGGCGTCAAGGATGTGTTCTTCATGGTCTGCGACGGGCTCAAGGGACTACCCTGACTCCATCGGGTCGGTGTTCCCGGCCGCGAAGATCCAGACCTGTCTGATCCACCTGCTGCGCAACAGTTTCCGCTACGCCTCGAAGAAGCACTGGTCCCAGATCGCGGCCGACTTAAAGCCCGTCTACGAAGCCCCCCACCCCGGAGGCCGCTGAGCGGGCGTTCGAACAGTTCACCGAGAAGTGGGGCAAGGCCTATCCGGCGATGATCCGGCTCTGGCTGGGTGCCTGGACCGAGTTCGTGCCCTTCTTGGACTACGACATCGAGATCCGCAAGGTCTTGTGTTCCACGAATGCGATCGAGTCACTCAACGCCAGGTTCCGCAGAGCGGTCCGCGCCCGCGGGCACTTCCCGAACGAGCAAGCCGCGTTGAAGACCCTGTACCTGACCGTGAGATCATTGGATCCCAAGGGCACCGGCCAGGCCCGGTGGGGCATGCGCTGAAGCCCGCCCTGAACGCGTTCGCCACGACCTTCGCTGACCGCATGCCCGCAGCCAGCACCCACCAATAGAAACCGCCAGTTACACCATTAATCGCACAGACCCTCAAAGCTAAATTGAGCAGTGTCGTAAGGTCGTAGCAACGGTGCTTGCCGGGGTGGGAAGGGGTTGATGATACGGCACATGCTGCTCGGCGCAGGACCATGGCGACGGTCTAGTGGCGTGGCGTTGAGGTGAGTTTACGTTTGCGGTTGATTTTGGCGAGGATTTCGTCTGGGGTTTTGGTCCAGACGAACGGGTGTTTCCGGTTGTTCCAGCTGTTGATGAATTCGCGGATCTTGCCGATCAACTCGCGGACTGAGACGAAGGCACCACCTCGGATGGCCTGGCGTTCGATGATGCCGAACCAAACCTCGACCAGGTTCAACCACGACCCCGACGCCGGGGTGAAGTGGACCTTGATGCATGGGTTTTGCTGTAAAACCAGTTGCGGACCTCGACTCGCTTGTGCGCGGCGTAGTTGTCCACCACCAGGTGCAGTTCCAGCTTCCGGGTAGGCACGGGCCACATGCTTGAGGAAACCGAGGAACTCGTGGTGGCGGTGCTGGTCCCAGAGAGCCCAGTCACCTTCCCGGCGGCGATCTCCAGGACGGCGAACAAGGTGGTGGTGCCATGGCAGACGTAGCCGTGGCTGCCTGGCTCGTTGTAGCCAGGTTGCATCACAAACACCTTCTGGGTGCAGTTCAACACCTGGATCTGGGACTTCTCATCGACACACAACACGATCACGTTAACCGGCGGGTTCAGATACAGACCTACCATGTCGGTGACCTTGGCCTCCAGTTCCGGATCAGTGGAAAAACTTGAACCTGTCGGCCTTCCACGGCCGGACCCCCTGTACTTCTTCCAAGCCTTGGTGACCGTGGACCTGGTACACCCCCAGCGGAAACCAGCAGCCGACTCGACCAGCGAGTCACCCCCAGACGCTTCAGGGGAAGGCCTGGGCGTTGCGGTGATGATCGCTGCATCATCAACCACCTTCGATCAGCCCGGACGTGGAATGTCAACCAGCCCCTCCAGACCGTGTTCCAGATAGCGACCCCACCACAGATTCACCATCGGTCGAGACACCCCCCACCAACTCAGAGATCAACGCATTCGCGACTCCCGGGAGGCCAGCAACACGATCCCCGCCGCTGCGCTGCCCCCTGCCGTTGTGGCACCTTGAACGCACCACCTTCCCAAAGTCATTGCTTGGTCACCATCACGAAGCGACAGGGCCGGGGCTGGTTTATTCGCCATACCCCATTACCCCACCAAACCATAAACCTATTTAAACGCCACACCACTAGCGATGAGCTTCGTTAAAGATGATGTCATGGAGGCTTACGCACAGGCGACGCGTCGACCAGCGAAACCCCTAGTCAAAGCGTACTTGAGGATAGCTGTGAATAAGCCTCATGGATCCAGATCACTCCTCAAACCCGCTCTGATCAGGGATTTTGCCGACCGGGCCCGCGGTTTATGCATTGGTCTCTGCGAATCGGGACTGGTCCGGGCGGAACGTAGGTTTGGGGCATGAGGATCGAGGACATTCGTAAGCTGCTGCGTCGCTACCCAGTGGTGGCGGAGGTTCCCTTGGAGCAGCCCGATGAGTTCACCCGGGCGGGCATGGTCCGGGTGAAGTTCCACGGCGGCAAGGAAGTCGGGATGGCCCTCGGCCTGTTCGACCAGCGGCCTGGCGAGTCGCGCCAGGAATGGAAGGAGCGCCTCGGTCACATCGTCAACGGCTGGGCGACCGAGGAGATCTCCGAGGTCGTTGACATCGAACAGGCGGTCCCGGTGGTGCGCAGCATCGACTACTTCATGCCACGTGGTAGTTTCCGGACCCCGATGTGGGACCGGCTCACCGAGTTCATCGGCATGGGGTTGGCGATCGACACCCCTAGTCAGATCCAGTTCCTGAACAGCAGCGATCTCCCCGAGGATCGCAGCCCGGAGAACGTGGCCAGGCTGCGGGAACGGGCCTGCATCAATCTGGTGAACCTCTCGCAGCCGCCACTGGTCCAGGAACTTCCGCACGGCCCCGATGTGGTGACCTTCACCACCCCGCACGCCTACCAGGCGTCCTGGTTCGCGCACACCGAGGTGCTGGCCGACGCGCTGAACCACTACCAGCGCACCACGAACACCCCGTGGCTGGTGATCCCGGCCCTGCGTAAGGACCTGGTGCTCATCAACTCGGCCTCACCCGGCTGGGCCGCCCTGCTGGATGACCTCGAACCCCTCGTCGATGATCGCGAGATCATTCATCCGGTCCCCCACATGCTGGTCGACGGCAGGTGGCGCGAATACCCTGCCCCCGGTCTCACCGGAACTCCAGCGCCGCCTGACGATGCTGAAACTCCGCGCCGAACGCAACGCCCACGAGGGCTGCCGGGTGCACCTGGAGGAGTTCTCCCCGGGACGGTTGACTACATTGCCGGTTTCAACGTGGCTGTGAAGGACGACCGATTCATCACCTGGGCTGCCGTCTCCTGCGACCTGGAAACCACCAGCATTCCACGCGTGGACCGGGTGGGTTTCCGCGTCTCCGACACCCGGCTGTACGTCGTGTGGTTCGAGCATCTCATGGCGCGTCTGCCCCATCTGGTGATCCGGCACGAGGACGCCATGCCGACTCGTTGGATCGTCTCGAAGCCCTCCGAGAAGGACCTGAGGGTCATCGCCGACATGGCCATCGACCTCTGAACCGCTTTCCCACCGGCCACGCACGCTCCGCCCCACCCGGTGCGGGCCCCGTCGAGGAGCCGTCTCCGGAATGGAATCGCCGTCTCCTCGGGCAGGGCCGGCGGTCGCGGTTGGGGCGGTGGTCAGTCGTTTTCCAGGCGTTCGGCGATGAGGTCCACCAGTACCCTGGCCACGTCGTCCTTGCTGCCGGATGCCGGGCCACCTCGCGGCCCTGGGCGTCCAGGACCACGACCGCATTGGGCACGTCACCGAACCCGAGGGCGGGACCGACGGCGTTTACCGCCAGGAGATCGGCGCCTTTCCGCCACGCCTTCGCGACCCCGTGAGCTCGTTCACGGCTCGTGATTCTTGCCCGGCCGGTGCTTCACAACACCCATGCCAGCGCAAAGTCATGAGCCCTTTTGTCAACGACCCACCACACACAACTGCGAGCAGCTTGGTTGTCAGTCCGAAGTACTTCGCGCTAGGCCCGACCTCACATCGGTGAGGACGCCCGGAATCGTGAGCCCGGGGCCTACCCGTCCAGGTAGCCCTTCGCTTGGACCGCATACATCTTTGCGTAGATGCCGCCAGCCGTAACCAAAGAACTGTGTGTACCGCGTTCGATGAGCCTGCCCTCGCTGATCACCAAGATTTCATCAGCCACTCGGACCGTCGAGAAACGATGTGAGATGAGGATTTTCGTGGCTCTCGACTCCTCTGCATTCATCTGCTCGAACACCGCTTCCTCGGCCTGCGCGTCAAGAGCAGCTGTCGGCTCATCGAGCACGATGACTGGAGCATCACGGAAGAAGGCTCGCGCCAGCCTCACGCTGCCATTCACCCCCGACAGCTGGCGACCCTCACTGAACCATTTTCCAAGTTGCGTATCAATCCCATGCGGTAGATTTTCGATTACGTCCATGATTCTGGCACGCTTGGCCGCAGACAGGATTCCTTCATCGTCCCCAATTTCTCCAGTCGCCCAAGCCAATGTTCTGACGAAGGGGCGCCTCATACTGAATGAAGTCCTGGAACAGCACTGCCAGCTGACTGCGATAGGCATCCAGCTCCATCTCCCGAATATCGACACCGCCCAGGAGGATGCGACCAGACGTCGGCTCGTAAAGGCGGGTGAGCAACTTCACGATCGTGGATTTTTCCCGCGCCGTTCTCGCCGACGAGTGCGACCGTTCGGCCCGGAGAGAAAGTAGCGGAGAAGTTCAGCAATGCAGCCTCCGTCCGGCCGGGGGTACTGGAAAGTTACATCATCGAAAAACAATCTCCTGAGGTTCCACTGGCTCGCTGCCGGCTCAAAGCCGGACTCGGCGAATCAGCGCCTTCCTTCTGGGATGGTGAGAGATCCAGGAAGTCGAACAGGTTGCCGAGAAAGAGCGTGTGCTCGAAGAGCTGCCCAAAACCTCCAATGAGCATCTGCGCAGCAGTCGTGACGGCCGATATCGCGCTGATGTAGGCTGCAAGACGACCCACGTCGCCCGCTGCGAGTGAGTCAGATATCGCCAAAAAGATCGCCGAAGCAGTAACAATAACACCAACGAGCCCTGAGACAACGCCGGCCATACCACGCTTACACTCGATTTTCCATATCGACAGAATAGAATCGTTCGAGCATCCGCCGGTAGGTATTGGTGAAAATACGGAACCAAACCAAATAGGCGCGTCTCTTTGTATGTCTTGTCGTTTGTCGCCAGCGCAAGAAGATACTGCCCTCGACGCCTTTCCTCAGAACGGTTGCGCTCCACCTGCCAAAGCCGCTTCACGAAAAGTTGGTTCCACAAGCACATGGTAGTACGGGCGACAGGAGGACCAGCAACGCGACCAACGGGCTCCAGCTGAAAAGAATTCCTGTGACCGTCACGAGCGAAATGCCACCCGACACGGTAGCTACCAATTGCGAGAACAGCTGGTAGGGGCGGCTGGTCGCCTCGCGCGTAGCGAGCTGAAGCATGTTATACACTCGGGGATTTTCGAAATCCGGAAGACTCAGTTCCCCCGATTTTTCCATCAGCTTCAGGTTAAAGGTATTCGAAACCTTCTGCTCAAGCGAAGCCTGCCAATAGCTCTGCAGGGTGGTAAGAATCAGGCCAAACAACGCAACGAGTCCGAACAGTAGTGGATAGACCATGAGGTCTGTGGCGTCCTTGGCTGTAAGGACGGCATTGACCGTGAGTCCCAGAAGCACCACTTGGGAAGCAGGCACGAGGGCATCGATCGCAGTCGAGACAAGTATGCCAAGGACGCCTCCGCGCCCCGTCAACCAAAATAAGGCGTAGTACCCGAATCCAGTTATTCAATGCTCATCTCCGATCCTCCCTGTAACTCCGACGCGGAGACCTTGGCTTCAGCATCGCTTAGCGCTCGAATTCTTCTTTCCAACGCCTCGCTTGCGAGGACCCATAGATCGAGCGAACGCTGCTCAACGGCGTTTCCAACAGGAAATGCTCGATTGAACATCATGTGGATCATTGAAGCAAGAGCGTTCTGGCCGAGACCCGGATTCAATCGCGCATCGGTAAGCGCGCATGAGTATTCAGCCATAGCCTTAGCCATTGCCGAGGCTAGTTGTTGCAACTTGAATTGGCTACTATCGTCAAGACCTTGAATTCGCCCACTAATCAGAACATCCAAAAGCAACCGTCTACTAGACCGATAGTATTCGCGAAATTCCTGTCACCTTTTGTACAGATCAGCCTCGTGATGACCGTCAGCGAGTCTGGATCTGCAGCAGCGCCAGTTGCACTGTTCGCTTGCACACGAACATCGGCAGCAAAGGCATTCATCAGCTTCCTCCTTCCCATTATGCAGCGCCTGGAATGAGGTAGGTCGACCTGACCTAGCATTAGATTAACATAGCCCGTGCAGTGCCGCAACCACCAAGTGAAGATCTGGCCGAAAGTTAAGGGGCGGAGTGCTGTGCGCCTCATAGGCAGCGAAGTTAACCGCAGCCACCACATCGGCCAGCCAAACCCCTAGCCAGAACACATTTGAAGACGATTACGGGATCAAGTTCCATGGGTGGTGTACGGGTGTGTTTCCTTGTTGAGGGGTTAGATGGTCAGGGCGGGGACGAGGGTGCTGTTCACATTCCGGGTGGTCTCGGCTGGTTCGGTGTGGTCGGTGAGGGTGGCGGTGCGGCAGTGGGTCAGGACGGCGCCGACGAGGCGGATGATGGACTTGCGGTTGGGGAAGATGCCTACGACATCAGTGAACTGACAAATCTCGCGGTTGAAGCGCTCGTTGAGGTTGTTGGACCCTGGATCTGTCGCCACACCTTCTTAGAGGTTGCGTCAGCAGGTGCGGTGTGGGAGCGGGGTGCGGGCGCATGGTGAATCGCCCTGGGTTTCGTTCCGTTTTTGAAGTAAGGAGGCTTATTCATAGGGGTGTTTTGGTTTTCCCCAGCTAACGCTTTACCCCGAGGGGGATGTGAGGGCGGCTTGCCCGATCTGAGATAATTCAAAATGCAGAAACAAAACCCTCAGATGAAAGACAAGCCGCCGCCGTGAATACTACCACAAGCCTTGACCGTGACCAGATCCTCAACCTGTGCGAACTGATCCACACCTCCCGTTCCGGAAACCTTCCCCCGGCAGGATCCCGTGTCCTAGGCTTGTTCCGCTGTATCCAAGTCACTGTGTTAACACTCAGACACAGAGGCTTAGTCAGAATCGGTGGCTGCAATAGTTAATTGACGTGTTGTGCGTGTCGGTATGCGCGAGGAAGGCTCAACTTCCTGAATAATTGATAGTACCAACACAGTCAATCGAAAGTTGAGCCTTCCATGTACTCTAGCACAGGTCTTAGCAGCGAACAGATCACCGACCTTGTCGCACGCATCCATGACCTCCGCGAGGCACCAGCCTCCCGGGCAGGACGGAAACCCACACTAGGACTGTACAAGTGTGTTGTTGTGGCCTTGATCTATCTGCGATCCAACCGCACACAAGCATCGATTGCCGACCAGTTCCACGTCTCCCAGAAAACGATCTCTCGAACCATCGCATCCTGGATGCCCATCCTGGGACAGGCCCTGCAGGGACTGCACCCTCCCACGGTCGACGACCTCGATGTCAGCGAACCACTCATCGTCGATGGCACCCTACTGCCGACCTGGTCGTGGCGCACCATGCCAGAACTGTACTCCGGCAAACACAAAACCACCGGCGTCAACGTCCAGGGTCGCATGCGACCTGACAGGACGGCTCGCCTTCATCTCCGACCCGATGCCCGGCCGCACCGCGACGCACACGCACTCAAAGAAACCGGCCTACTCGACCACATCACCACCGGGCAACTCATCGGCGACAAAGGATACATCGGACTCGGCATGATCACCCCCATCCGAACCCAACCGAAACAACAACACACAGAAGAAGAAAAAAAGGTTCAACAAGTCAGTAAACGCGATACTCTACATGATCGAACGAGTCATCGCCAACCTCAAAACCTGGAGAATCCTCCACACCGACTACCGCAGACCCTTCACAACATTCCCAGAAACAATCACCACAGTAGCCGCACTCCGAATTCTACAGAAACACATTCTGACTAAGCCTCACAACCTCACCCAGGGAATTGCTGGCCGACATCCACACAGTCTCCCAAGCCACCATCTCACCAGTGGTGGCGGTCTACATCCTTTGATCGCCGAAGCCCTCCAAGCCTGGGTGCCCGGCGTGGAAGATCCTTGACCCGAACCGCCAGTACATCATCGACGGCACCCTTGGTGTCCTGCTGGTCATGGCACGACCGTCCCGAGTTGTACTCAGGCAAACACCACACCACAGGGGTGAACCTGCAAGTGGCCTGCACCCTGGCCGGACACCTCGCCTGGATCTCCCCACCCCTGCCGGGTAGCGTGCATGATGCAAAGGCCATCAAGGAATCCGAATTCCTCACAACCCTCGACAGTCAAAGTCATAGTGGAGACAAAGGCTACATCGGATTGGGAATGATCACCCCACGAAGAAACCCGCCCATGGCGAACTCACCAACACCGACAAAAGAAACAACACAACCATCAACCGCGTCCGCTACCTCATCGAACGTGTCATCGCGAACCTCAAAACATGGCGTGTCCTGCACACCGATTACCGCCGCCCTACAACACCTTCGAAACCACAATACAAGCCGTCACCGGACTCATCTTCGCCTACACCCTATGAATAAGCCTCAAGGATGGTCCATGATGAGCCAGAAGTACTCTCCCGAGATACGCGAGCGCGCGCTGCGGATGCTTGATGAGGCCCGAGCCTCCGGTGAGTATCGGAACCTGATGACCGCAGTCCGACACGTCATGCTCCGCCTGATCGACTCCATCGGATCGGCGTTCCCACCAGCCTGGTCGAGGTCACCAAGCCCGGCCGAACCTTGACGAAACAGCGAGATGACTTTTTCAACCACAGAGGCTCCAGCAACGACCCCACCTGGTGATCCGGCATGAGGATGTCATGCCGACTCGTTGGATCGTCTCGAAGCCCTCCGAGAAGGACCTGAGGGTCATCGCCGACATGGCCATCGACCTCTGAACCGCTTTCCCACCGGCACGCACGCTCCGCCCCACCCGGTGCGGGCCCCGTCGAGGCCGTCTCCGGAATGGAATCGCCGTCTCCTCGGGCAGGGCCGGCGGTCGCGGTTGGGGCGGTGGTCAGTCGTTTTCAGGCGTTCGGCGATGAGGTCCACCAGTACCCTGGCCACGTCGTCCTTGCTGCCGGATGCCCGGGCCACCTCGCGGCCCTGGGCGTCCAGGACCACGACCGCATTGGGACGTCACCGAACCCGAGGGCGGGACCGACGGCGTTTACCGCCAGGAGATCGGCGCCTTTCCGCCACGCCTTCGCGACCCCGTGGCTCAGCACGTCGCCGTCCTCGTCGCCGGTTTCGGCCGCGAACCCGACCACGAGGGTCCGCCCGTCCTCACCCCGGGGCGGGTCGGAGACCAGCCCGGCCAGGATGTCGGGGTTCTCCACCAGCGTGATCACGGGCGGCGGGACGATCCCCGTCTCGTCGTCATCCAGGCCGTGTTTCTTGATCTTCGCGGCCGAAACGGTGGCTGGCCGGTAATCCGCGACCGCGGCGGCCATGACGACGGCGTCGGCATCGGTGCAGAGGTGCCGCACGACATCGTTGAGTTCCAGGGCCGTGTTCACCGGGATCACCTCGACGAGGCCGGCAGCTGGGCCAGGATGCCGGCATCGACGTGCGCCGCGGCCAGGGTGACGCGCGCCCCGCGGACCGCTGCGGCCCGCGCGATGGCGCAGCCCCTGCCGCCCGGAGGAACGGTTCCCGAGGAACCGCACCGGGTCGATCGGCTCGCGGGTGCCGCCCGCCGAGACCACCACGTACCGACCCTCCAGCCCGTTGGGCCTGCCCTCGGCATCCGAGCTCTCCAGCAGGGCCAGGGCCTCGGTGACGATCCGGTCGGTATCGGGCAGCCTCCCAACCCCGGAGTCCTTGCCGGTCAGGCGCCCGGAGTCGGGGGTGAGCACCGTCAAACCCCGGCAGCGCAGCGTCGCGACGTTCTCCTGGGTGGCCGGGTTGAGCCACATCTGGGTGTGCATGGCGGGGGGCCAGCATCACGGGCGCGGTGGTGGTGAGGATCGTCGCGGTGAGCAGATCGTCGGCCCGTCCCGCCGCGACACGGGCCAGCAGATCCGCCGACGCGGGAGCGACCACCACGAGCTCCGCCCACTCCCCCACCGCGACATGTTCGACAGCGGCCGGGTCGTCGAAAAACCCCCGACGACACCGGAGCGCCGGAGACAGCAGCCAACGCCGGAGCCCCGATGAACCGCAGCGCAGCCTCGGTGGGCACCGTCTTGACCTCGTGCCCGGCCTCCCGCAGAGCTCTGATGACGAAGGGGGCCCTTGTATGCGGCGATGGAACCGGACACCCCGACGACGATGCGTCGCGGCCTGGCCGGTGTGGGCTCAGGTGTGTCTGACATGAGGCCATGATCCCACGTCCCCGGGCACGGAACCGGGCCGCGAGTTTCCCCGCGGCCCGGTTCGATCATCGGTTCACTCCACGACGCCGTCGTCGACCCAGTCGAAGGTCTTCGTGACGGCCTTCTTCCAGTTGCGGTACAGGCGATCGCGTTCGGCCTCGTCCATCTCCGAGCCCCAGCGCTTGTCCTCGGCCCAGTTGTCGATGACATCCTGCTCACCGCTCCAGAACCCGACGGCGATGCCCGCCGCGTAGGCCCGCGCCGAGCGCCGTCGTCTCCGCAACCACGGGACGCACCACATCAACACCCAGCTGGCCGGCCTGGAACTGCATCAGGGGTCTCGTTGGCGGTCATGCCGCCATCCACCTTCAGCTCAGTCAGCCTCACACCCGAGTCGGCCTCCATGGCATCCAGCACCTCACGGGTCTGAAGGCCGTGGCCTCCAAGACGGCGCGGGCGATGTGGCCGCGGTTGACGTAGCGGGTCAGCCCCACCAGCGCACCACGGGCATCGGCCCGCCAGTAGGGGGCGAACAGACCCGAGAACGCGGGAACGATGTAGGCGCCCCGTTGTCGTCCACCGTCGCGGCCAGGGCCTCGACCTCGGGGCCGAGTCGAACATCCGCAGGTTGTCCCGCAGCCACTGCACCAGCGACCCTGTCACCGCGATGGACCCCTCCAGCGCGTAGACCGGCTTCGCGTCACCGATCTTGTAACACACCGTGGTCAGCAGGCCGTTCTTCGATGGCACGAGCTCCTCACCGGTGTTCATCAGCATGAAACAGCCGGTGCCGTAGGTGTTCTTCGCCATGCCCTTCTCGAAACAGGCCTGCCCGAAGGTCGCAGCCTGCTGGTCACCGAGGATGCCCGCGACCGGGACACCGGCCAGAAGACCCTGCTCGCGGCCCACTCCGTAGACCTCCGCCGAGGACCTGATCTGCGGCAGCATCGACATCGGGATCGTCATGTCAGCCGCGATCTGCTCAGACCAGTCGAGGGTCCTCAAGTCCATCAGCATGGTGCGGGAGGCGTTGGTGACGTCGGTGACGTGGACGCCGCCGCTTGACTCCCCCGTCAGCTGCCACAGCACCCAGGTGTCCATGGTGCCCATCACCAGGTCACCGGCCTCAGCGCGTTCCTGGCACCCTCGACGTTGTCGAGATCCACTGACCTTCGGTCCGGAGAAATAGGTGGCCAGCGGCAGTCCGACGATCTCCTTGTACCGGTCTGCTCCCTGCTCACCGCCGAGTTCCTCGACGATCTTCTGGGTGCGGGTGTCCTGCCGACGATGGCGTTGTAGACGGGCTCACCGGTTTTCCTGTCCCACACCAGAGCGGTCTCACGCTGGTTGGTGATACCGACCGCGGCCAGGTCCTTCTTGTTGAGCTGCGCCTTCGCGAGCGCCTGGGCCACCACCTCACGGACGTTGCCCCAGATCTCAAGGGCATCATGCTCCACCCACCCGGCGCGCGGGAAGATCTGCTCGTGCTCCTTCTGCCCCACGGCGACGATGCGCCCACCATGGTCGAAGATGATCGCGCGCGACGAGGTGGTTCCCTGGTCAATGGCGAGCACGTATTTGGTGTCTGTCATGTGATGGCTCCTTCGTGAAACGCCGGTATCTTTTCGGGGCTGGGTTGGATCACTGCAGCGGGAAAACCAGCAGCGGGGCTGCCAGCAGACCACCCAGCAGGCCACCGATCATGGGTCCGACGACCGGGACCCAGGAGTAGCTCCAGTCGGAATCGCCCTTGCCCTTGATGGGAAGGATGGCGTGCATGATGCGGGGACACAGGTCCCTGGTGGGGTTGATGGCATATCCGGTGGGGCCGCCGAGGCCGGTGCCGATGACGACGATCAGCAGGGCGACACCGAACGCACCCAGCCAGCCGAGGTTGACCGCATCGCCCTTGGTGTTGGTGGTGTAGAGACCCGATGCGATGACCACGAAGACCAGCACGAAGGTGCCGATGATCTCGGTGAGGAGGTTGAACAGCGGGTTGCGGATGGCGGGTGCCGTGCAGAACACACCGAGCTTGGCGCCCTGGTCGGGTTCCTCGTCGAAGTGCTGCTTGTAGGCCACCCAGCACAGGAAGGCACCAATCAGCGATCCGACGAACTGGCCGCCGAGGTAGGCCATCACCGTGCCGAAGTCCATGGCGGGCTTTCCTGGGCGATGTCATTAAGAGCAGACCGATGGTGACTGCCGGGTTCAGGTGGCCACCGGACTTTGCGGCGGCGATGACACCCACGAACACCGCGAGGCCCCACCCCAGTTCACGAACAGAAAACCTGTTCCTTGTCCCTTGGACTTGGTCAGCGCGGTGTTGGCGACCACGCCGCAGCCGAGGAGGATCAGCAGCATCGAACCGACTGCTTCCGACAGGAAGATGGCGAACATCTCTAGAACTCCAGTTCTGACTACTTTGTCACGGGCGACGCCAGGGCGGCACCTCTGCGAGGATTGACGAGGCGGGACCTCGTCACCGTCCGGAACTCATCCGAACAGGCACAGCCAATCGCTTTCACCGGGAAAAACGCAAGACCTGTGCACGTTCATGCACCACTTCTTGAGCACGGTGCACGAACCATCCGCTCGTGCACCCGGATCGCTCACGGTCGCAGGAAACCACGGGCAGGCTGCTCCGCCCGGACCGGGATGAAAGGGCCAGGCAAACCAGGAATCGCCCCCATCCTCTGGGCACCGAGGCCGGGGAAAGCCACCGCTGCCCCGCTTCCCTCACCGGTCACGCACCCATTCGAAGACGCTCGACGGCCTCCTGCGACCGCCGGGGTGGACCAGCAGGTGGAAGGTCGCACGGGCCATGGCGTCGTGGATCGGCACCACCGCACGACCGGGCGGCCGGGCCGCGAAGAAGGGCGCATCGGTGACGAAATAGGGAAGCGACGAGCTGCGCGTGAGCTGCTCGAAGACGGCACGGTCCTCCTGCACGACGAACTCCCGAGTTCGGGAAGTGTTCGTCGCACAGCCCACGCCAGAATCCGATGCCCTCGAAGAGCAGGAAGGTCTCGCCGTCGAGTTCGGCCGTGCCCACGCTCGGCCTCGTCGCGAGCGGATGCCCGACCGGTAGCGCGACGGAGAGGTTCTCCACCATGAGCGGGCATGAACGCGTCACCGGCTGGGCCGCGGGGTGCAGGGTGATGCCGAGATCGGTTCCCCACCGAGGACACCGACCTCCACCTCGTCCTCGGAAGCATCCGGGATGTCAGGACGAGCTCCGGGAAACGCTCCGTCATGAGCGCGGTCAGCCGCCACAATGGCGCAGGCGCGACAGTCCCCACCCGTAGCGCGCGGGTGCGGCGGGCCACGGCACGACCGGTCCCCGGTCCCCGGTCCCGGTCCCCGGCCCCCAGCACAACCCAGATTCAACCCAATTTGTATTACGTAATACACTGTTGCCATGGGTAAGCGGATGATTCAGGGACGCGAGGTCTCGGATGCTCAGGTTCAGGCGTGGGCGGATGAGGCCGAAGCGGGCTATGCCGTTGAGGAGTTGCAGAAGCGTTGGGGACGTCCCACCCCGGGCGGAAGCGCCTCCCGGGTGGTGCCCACCCGGTTCTCCGACGAGGAGCTGGCCGAGCTGATGGTGCGCGCCGAGCGTGAGGGCCTGGACCGCTCCGCTGCGATCCGGGCTGCCGTGCGCGAGTGGGCTCGCGCGTGATCGTCGCCCCGTCCGCGCGTAAACACGGGATCAGCGACGAGGACGCGATCACCGCCGCTCGGTCAGCGCTGGCAGGCGGACCACTGGATGACGAGAGCCCGCAGCGTGAATTGAGAATCGGGGCTGGATACGGCAGGCCGCCTCCTAGAAATCGTCGTGTTGCTGTGGGATGACGGTGAAGTCGAGATCATTCACGCGATGAAAGCCAGAGCCGCGTATCGACGACTCGTGTCCTGAAAACAGCCGCCACAGGCCTCGGCCCTGCAACTCCGCCGTGAACCGAAATGAGCCATGGATCTCACGTGTCGAGGTGAGCCAACAGCGTCGGAATGAACTCCTGGTAGCGGTGAAAGACACCGCCGTGGCCGGCATCGGGGTAGATGACCAAGGTGCTGTTGGGAATGCGCTGGTGCATGTCCGCGGACAGCGAGGTCGGAACCATGCGGTCGTGGTCGCCGTTGGCGATGAGGGTGGGGGCCGTGATCCTGGACAGGTCATGCGGCTGCTGACAGCCCCAGTCCTTGATGGCAACAAACAAGGCAGGTACCCACTGACCAAACAAGGCATGGCGACAGTGCCGCTGCCGATCGAACTCAGACGGCTCGTCGCCAGATAGAAAGCACACCCCGGTGGTTACTCCCAGATCTGGAACAGGGGCGTCAACGTCGCAACGAAGGGCCTACCGGAGGACGCGATAGCGTCCGGAACTGCCGCGAGTTCTCAGGGTCTCCGTTGGGCTCCACCGGCTAGCGGTCTGCGGTTCCGTCAGACGTCAGCCGCTCGTGCGACAACCCGCCTCCGGTTATTGTCAATGTGCTCGACGAAACACCGTCACCCCGGAGGACATTATGGTCACAGTTGCTGAACACGTCGCAAGCGCAGACAACGCCATCTGCACCAACATCGCGACCTTAGCGGACCATAGGGACTTGCTATCACAGAACATTCTGAGCCAGATGCGGAACCTAGTCGAAGGAGTCGCCGTCTATGTCCACACCGGCCGAGGCGACACCGACTGGAGTGCTATGGGTTTTGTGGACACTACTGAAAAATGAGATTTCTAGGCTGCTTTCTGGTTTTGACTCCATTGTTGGTGGACGTGGTTGGGGGTGCGGTACCCTAACGCCGAGTGGAGTCGCTTTGTGATTGCAGCAGCTACTCGATCCAGGCTGTCACATCCTTGATAGCATGTTTCCGTGTTGGATAGATCTTCCGGTTCACTACCTCCTTCTTGCAGGTTGCATTGAATGATTCCGCTGCGGCATTGTCGTAACACGACCCGGTTCTACCCACCGAGGCGCGGATACCATATGTGTTCATGACTTCCGCGCAATCAGCTGAGGTGTATTGCGAACCACGATCCGAATGGAAGACGGTTTCACCCCGGGTTACTGGGCAATTTCTGACTGCCATGTGTAAAGCCTCGGCAATAAGTTGGGTGCGCATACACCTCGGCGATCGCGTAACCGATGATCTTTTTCGAGTAGCAATCCATCACGGTTGCTAGATAAGTGAATCCTTCCCAGGTGGGGATGTAGGTGATATCGCCCACCTCGTTTTTGCCCTGGTTTGTTGGCGGTAAAATTCTTTTCACCAGATCCGGGCGGTAGCCCAGATCTTGGGCGAGGGATGGTGGTGCGGGCCCGTTTCCGGGGCTGACAGGCCACCAAGCCAGCCTGGTGCATGAGCTGACGCACCAGATCTAGGCTCGCGTGGACGCCCCGCTCAACCAGAGCTGCGTGGATACGCCGATACCCGTACGTTTGGTCAGACTCGTGGAAGAAATGCGTAATCAAAATAGTGAGTTCTTCCCGGCGTTTCTGCGTCTCGGATAAACCCTGGCTCCGCCACCTGTAGTAGCCAGAACGAGACACTCTGGCCCAGCGGCACATCAGATACACCAGATAGTTGCCTTCCCCGCAGGGATGGATGTATACGTATTTTGCTGCTACCCGGAGTTTCCTGCGCGAAGTCGGGTGGCCCGGGAACCGTGGTTCCCGGGCTCCCCAGAACCGCACGCGTGACGATCTCCCGTCATACGGCTCTTGTCGTTCTGGTGTCACCACACGGGACCCGGTTCAGTGACCCACGCCCAGTGCACGAAATAATTCGGCGCTTTCTTGACGCCTGTGTACCATTTGCGCATGGTTTTGGACCAGCTGACCCGTAGCTTACGGTACTTTCCCCTGAGCCATCGGATCAGGTAGGAATTGACCCGTTTCAGCAGGGGGTAGAGAGCCGAGGATGGAAGACCCGTAGTAGCTCATCCATCCTCGCAGCACCGGGATTGATTTGTGCTGCCAGGTCACCAGCCGTCGCCGTCACCCACCGGTGTAGGCGCCAGGAACGAACTTGCCTGCTCATCCGTTTCAGGGCCGCCCTTGAGACTGCCGGGGAGAAACCCCGGAACAGTCCGTGACGTCCCTTGACGGTACGCTCCCGGAACTCGTACCCGAGGAACGTGAACCCGGTGTGCTCCCACGAACCGGGCCGGTTCGCGTCCTTGCAGTACACGATCCGAGTTTTGCGGGGGTGCAACCCCAACCCAACCTGTCCCATACGCTCCTCGACCGCGGTAAGCACCACCCGGCCTGGTTGAGGCTTTCACAGTGGATCACCACATCATCGGCACAGCGTTCGAAAACGATCCCCGGGTAGCTTCGCGCCATCCAAGTATCAAACGCGTAGTGCATGAACAGATTGGCCAGTACCGGCGAAACCGCCGACCCCTGCGGGGTACCCCGCTCACGCTCGGTGAACGTCCCACCACTGTGTTGCAGAGGCGCCTTAAGCCAGCGCCGCACGTAGAGCACCACCAGGGCAGGTCACACCGCACCCACCGCACGACACACCAGACCCCACGGCACGATGTCGAAGAACGCCTGGATATCCACATCGATCACCCAAACGTTCTCCCAGCACCGCCACCGACATGATCTGACCGCATCGATCGCACCACACCCCGGACGATACCCGCAGGAACCCGGATGAAACACCCGCTCGGCTCTGTGCTCCAACACCATAGCCACCACCATCTGCGCCAGACGGTCAGCGACCGCCGGTACCCCAACACCCTGATGCCACCATCAGGGTTTGGGAATCACACCTCCCGAACCGGAGACAGAAAGTAACTGCCCGAGGACATCCGATTCCAAATCTCGTACAGGTTTGCCCTCAGATCCTTCTCGAACTCCTCAACCGCCACCCCATCCACCCCCCGGCACACCCTTGTTACTCCTGACCTTCTCCCAACCCGCCATCACCAACCACTTGGGAACATCGAACGGTTTGACCGCCGAGACCCGACAACCTCACCGACGACCCCACCAGTTTCACTGATCCGCTCATCCCAATTCCTCCCAATCCTCCTGGTTGACCAGCACGAACACATCACGAACAACCCGACCCCTTCACTCCACACCCATTACAAGCGCTTCATCACTACTACAAACCGGTCCGCCAGCACCCCCACCCACACCACCAGCACGGGAACAAGGCACCTTCTCCTGTTCCACGCAGACGCAGCAGACCGGACTCACGCCGCCTTCACGCCGGGCACCGACTGGCCAGCAACACGAACCACCGCCAAACTCATCCCGGGAAGCCTTCAAACCCCAGTTCTGATACCATCCAAGCATTTCGACGCTTCCACAGCGGTTCACTCTCATTCGTCTTCCCGATCCCCACCTGACACCCACCCACGGGCACCTTTTCCTTGAACACTCACCACGACGGTCTTCACCCAACGCAGCACAAGGCGGTTTGAAACCACCGTCCGCACAGCGACTCAAGGAGCCACACCCTCATCATCCACGCAACACCATCCAGAAACTACCGACCCTACACCAGCAGCCCCCTTCCACTCAGGACACACGAAAGCCACCGCTTTTTCAAAACCCAATCCCCCGCTCCCGCTTCACACAACTCAGCCTGCAAGCGCTCAATCTCCGCCACCTGATCCGACAATTCTCCTCCGGTTTGTGGGCCGGGATGCTTCTTTCTGTGCTTGTTCACCCAATTATTCACAGTTCGCCGGCTCCAGATTGCAGGACTTCGCCACTATCCGCGATCGAACGAGACCCCTCAAGAACCTCCGCGATGATTTGTTCTTTTAAACTCTTTACTGAATTTCGAAGCCGGCATAGTACAGATTTTACCTCACATGTTCGAAAAACTCAGGTTTTTCTACCACTGTCCACGAAACACCGGCACTCCAGTGGGTCTGTCAGAAACGGTGTAATTTCGGCCCATCGCCCGACAGGGCAGGAGGAGTCATGATGACCGAGACAACAACGAGTAGTGAGCTGGCCGTGGGTCGGCCAGACTGGGGCATGTGAACCCATCATCATCACCGCCGTCGGCGGAGGAGTCGGCTGAGCTGCGTGGCTCAGCGTGAGGCGCGATCGCGCGGATGGTGCGTCAGGCCAGGATGCTGGCGTCGCTCTGACCGGCCCCGGTGGTTTGCCAGCTGACCGCTCGATCGTTGAGGCCGCTCGACGAAGAGTTTGAATGAGCATCTTTATTACGACAAGCACGACCTGGTCGCCGCGGCAGCGGTAATTCCTGCAATGGCACGAGGTCGAAGACGGTTATTACTGACAACGTCGGTGCGATCAAGATCCAGGTACCCCGGGACCGTAACGGAACGTTTGAGCCGCAGCTGGTCAAGAAGCGGCAACGTCGGTTGTCGGACATGATGCCATGGTGCTGAGCCTGTTCGCGAAAGGCTGACGACTGGGGAGATCGCCGCCCACTTCGCCGAGGTTTACGGCACGAGCGCGTCCAGCGGACACGATCAGCCGGATCACCGACCGGGCGTTTAATGAGATGACCACGGATGAGTCGGCCTTTGGAGTCCATCTACACGGCGATCTTTATCGGATGCGATCGTATCAAAGCTGGGGATGGGCAGGTCTGTAACCAGCCGTTTCACGCCGCGATCGGGGTCGACCTTGAGGGTCACAAGGACATGGGGATCTGCCCGGCCAGGGGGATGGGGAGTCGGCGTTCTGGTTCGGTGTCTGACCGAGTTAGTTAACCGCGGCGTCAAGATGTGTTCTTCATGGTCTGCGACGGCCTGCTAAGGGACTACCTGACCCATCGGGTCGGTGTTCCCGGCCGCGAAGATCCAGACCTGTCTGATCCACCTGCCGCGCAACAGTTTCCCGCTACGCCTCGGTTAAAGCACTGGTCCCAGATCGCATGACTTAAAGCCTGTCTACGAAGCCCCCACCCGGAGGCCGCTGAGCGGCGTTCGAACAGTTCATCGAGAAGGGGCAAGGCCTATCTGGCGATGATCCGGCTCTGGCTGGGTGCCTGGACCGAGTTCGTGCCCTTCTTGGACTACGACATCGAGATCCGCAAGGTCTTGTGTTCCACGAATGCGATCGAGTCACTCAACGCCAGGTTCCGCAGAGCGGTCCGCGCCCGCGGGCACTTCCTGAACGAGCAAGCCGCGTTAAAAGACCCTGTACCTGGACCGTGAGATCATTGATCTCAAGGGCACCGGCCAGCTCGGTGGGCATGCGCTGAAGCCCGCCCTGAACGTTCGCCACGACCTTCGACCGTACGCCCGGCCAGCACCCACCAATAGAAACCGCCAGTTACACCATTAATCGGACAGACCCACCCAGTCGCGGCGAGCGATCACGAGTTCTGTTGGATCGCACGAGGTGATGACATCAGTGGCGTGGCTGGACAGGATGACCTGGAGTTCAGGGCGCTGTTGGACCTGTCGGCGCAGATATCGGACGAGGGAGTGCTGTAGTTGTGGGTGCAAGTGAGCTTCAGGTTCTTCGATAACAACGGTGACGTGGAAGGGGTCGTCGGGGAAGAATGAGTCCTCGACACTCTCCCTCTCGGCGTGAGTTTGCTGCAGGACGCGCTCCGCATCCTCAAGCCCGCTGACAGCTGATCCGTCGGCATCAACAGCTTGTGACCCAGTCGACCCTGCCGCGACGTCTGCTTCCGCGTGGGCGATCTGCGTGGAATCGGGGATGGCCGCGAGGGTTACTGCAACATGTAGCAAGTTGACGTAGCCCAGCCCGACCACTTCGAGAGGAAGCGCGTCGGAACGCCCTTCCGACGTGGCGAGCATCAGCTCGAGCACTCGCGCAAGGTATCGGTCATCGACGACCTGACCGCGTATATATGGCCAGTTGCGGGACACTCCTGCCGACAGCGCACGAAGCTGCTCGCCAACCCTGGCCTCAAGGCCAGCCAGCAGCTCATCGGTCGCAAGAGCCTCAAGAAGGCCAGATGCCCGACCCCGCAACTGAGACAGGTCGCGTCCACGGCCGCGGTTCTGCTGCTGTGCACGCAGAAGCTCGACCAGGATGTGAGTTTCGCGGCGTGACAGCTCCTCGATTGGGTTGCGCCACGCAGGCAAGTAGACGAGGCGGATACGCGGCTCCACATCGCTGGCAGTAACAAGCACGCTCGTCGAGATGGGAGCCGAGGTCGCGGTGTAGCGTTCGCGACCATTCGGCGGCAACAGTCCCAGGAGCGCTACGCCCACCTTGAGTCTGCAACTGCCTGCCGAGCGGGCCCTCTTTGTCGGCGTCGTCCTCGAAGCGGTACACCACCTCAATGTCCCGATCGCCCGCACCGAGAGCTGCTGCGGATTGTCTCGGGAGGTGGGGAAACCGCTTGCTGTGGCTGAGGTAGATCGCGTCCATCAGGGTGGTCTTGCCACCGCCGTTCGCCCCGGCAATGACGGTGAAACGTCCCGGCAGCGCGAGTTCCAGCGGGCCGTCGGCAGCACCGCGCAACCCCCGGACGCGCACGCGACTTAGGTACACGACAAACCTCCGTTGATCGGCGACGCCGAGCCCAGCTTCCTTGCTACTGGAACGGATCGTTTCGCCCAGTGTAAGTCGTTGGGCGAGCCGTTTCCCTGATAGGCGGCAGTGGCGTGACGGCTAGCCTCCTCTCGCTCACACCGGCCACCTCATTCGAAGAACACCTGCCCCAGCACCCCGGGGTGGTCGTCGTAGCTGGCCACGACCACTGGCTGCGACGATCCTTGCAGGCCAGCGCTCCATCTCACACGAAAATCCCTTTCGGACGCCGAAAACCGCGTTGAGTGCTGCATAACCGGGGAGTCGCGAGCGGAGTGTCCTCAGAAGTCGAAATCGAAGTCGATTCCGTCCAGGAAATCCCCAGATCGAACCCTTCGAACAGCCCACCGATGCCGTCGAACAGGCCATCGGCGCCGTCGAGGAGGTCCAGGGTGAGCATCTGGAACACCAGCTCCCCGCCACATCGGCACCGACATCGATCCAGTCGATGTCCCATTCGACGTTTCGTTCGATGGCGAGTTCACGGAAGATCTTGACCCAGTGGTCGGCGACCCCGAAGACCATCGCGTAGGGAAGGTAGCGGCTGAAGATGTTTTCCGCCTCCTCGAAGCGGATCTGCTCGGCCTCGGCGGTCGCGAGGTACTGCTTGAAACCGAGGGCCTGGATGCGCGTGGCAGTGCCTGCGCCGGTGCGGGGCACGCGACGTCTCGGCCCGAAGGCGGCGACGACACCCGTTGCGACGAACATGGCGGCGGCCAGTATGCCCACAACACCCCCGCCGGCGATCACCAGCCCGGCGACACCCGCCACCATCCCGGCAGCCACGCGCCCGAGCTTGTGGCGCCGACCACCCGGGTTCGGGTTCTGCCGATACCAGCCACGGCGGCTGGTCTCCTCGTAGATGTCGGAGGTGAGCTGCCGGAACACCTTCTTGTGTTTGCGGACCAGCTCCGACATGCGCTTCTCCCGCCCATCCGGGAAGGCTCCCTCCAGGAACGTCTTCTCGTAGCGCATCAGGTTGGAACGGGGCTTGCCGCAGGGCTGAAGCAGCCAGTCCTTCCCGCGCCGCTTGCCCTTGCCGTCGTCGAGCACCTTGATGCGCAGGAATCCGCGGGCGGAGAGGTCGACGATGGTCGCAGTGAGGTCATGGGGATCCACCATCCCGTCGATGACCATCCCGATCAGCCCCGGGGTGACGTCACGCGGCGGGGTGAAGGCGACGGGGAAAGGACCCTTGTACTCAGGAGACCGGAGCAGTTTGACCGGGGTCGCCTTCCACTCCTTTCGCGGCGGCAGGACACCGGGCGTCAGGCCATCGTAGATCTCGTCATGCGAGGCGAGGAACCGCCTGAGGAGCAACATCAGCGCTCCCAGGAACACGACCATCGCCACCGCAAACACAATCCATGCCATGGAATAAAGTCTCCCGCATCCTTGGATGGTGTGGCGACAAACACGTTCCACAAGTCTTCTTGAGTACAAAAACTGTTTGTGTATGGTGGCCCTCATGACCGCCGAACCCGCGACCATCGACCTCGCGCTGAGGGCACTCGCCGACGGGAATCGTCGCGCCATCCTGCGCATCATCCGTTCGGAGCCCCAGCAGGTGGGATCGGTGGCGGAGAAGGTCGGACTGTCCCAGCAGGCGACCTCCCACCACCTGGGAGTGCTGCGCCGCGCCGGCCTGGCGACCAGCACCCGGGACGCGACCAGGCACCTGTACGTCCTGAACACCGACGGCCTGGCGGCGGTGCGTTCGTATCTCGACGATTTCTGGCCCACCAAACTGGCGGCCCTGAAAGCAGCGGGTGGAGGAGGCCCACAATGGCTGAATTCACCGACGCGATAAACATCGAAGCACCCCGCACGTCGTCTTCGACTTCCTCACCACGGAAGCGGGTCTGACCTCCTGGATGGGCCAGTACGCCCATCTGGAACCGCATCCTGGCGGGGAGTTCTCGGTGAGCATCGCGGGCCACCCGGTTCGTGGTCGCTACCCTGCACGTCGAACCGTACTCGCGGGTGGTCGTCTCCTGGGGTTTCGCGGACAGCGACGTGCTACCGCCAGGGGCTTCCATCGTCGAATTCCGGCTGGTCGAGATCGCCGGCGGAACCCGCGTGGAGCTCACCCACTCGGACCTGCCCGACAGCGAGGTTCCCGGCCACACCGAGGGCTGGAACCATTTCCCTGCCCCGCCTGCACCACACGGCCCAGGGCATCCCACCGGGTCCCGATTTCTGGCGCCCCGGTGATCATCCACCCAATCGAGGAGCATCATCCATGACCGAACCACTCGACATCGTCAACCGCTACCACCGCGCATGGACCAGCGGGGACGTCGACTCCGCGATGAAACTGGTCGCGGACGACATCACATGCCGGGCTCCCGGCGTCGATCTCACGGGCAAGGCCCGGTACCGTGAGTTCATCGCGGGATTCGCCCCGGCCCTCACCGGCCTGGTCGACATAGCCAGCTTCTCCGACGGAAACCGCGTCGCCCTGTTCTACTACCCACAGACGGCCATCACCGGCATCGCCCCCGCCGCGGAATGCTTCACCGTCCAGGACGGCCTGATCACGGGCAGTGTTCTCGTCTTCGACCGGCTCTCCTTCGCCCCGCCGAGCGCGCCATGACCGACCCCAGAGCAGCACAGACCGAGCTCGTCGCCCGGCTCCACGGGCTCCTGGGCGACGAACCCACCACCCGCGTGATCCCGATGTTCGGATCGCGCGCCTTCATGGTGCGCGACAAAATGGTGTGCTGCGCCCTCAAGGGTGGGCACCTGCTGGCGCACGTCGATCCCGACGACGACGCGAAACTCTCCGGGGAACCCGGCGCCTCCCCGCCGAGATGGGCCCGGGACGCGAGATGGGGCCCGGCTGGATCCAGGTGTCGGCGGAGGTGATCACCGACGACGACCGCCTGCGTTTCTGGGTCGATGCCTGCATGGCCTTCAACCGCGCCCAAACCTTGGGATCGAAACCGTCGTGACCGCTCCTTGACGCCTCGGCGCATGCGCCACGCCACCCTCGACGCCGGCCGATCGGGTCTTCTACACTCGTTGCCACGGCGTGTAGCTCAGCAGTAGAGCACCGGGCTATGGACCCGGAAGGCGCAGGGGCAGCACCTGCCACGCCGGCCAAGTTCGTGTCGCCGCCCGGAGGGACATCGTGAATCAGTACGTCCACCACCAGCTCTTGCAGGCGATGCGCACCGCCGCCGATCATTCCGACCCGGCCGTCCGGGAAGCCGTCCTGGAGCGGATGGAGCGCTGGCGGCAGGTGATCGACGGCATGGCGGACGGCACCTTGAGGATCGGCAGTCGCAGGCCGCTCGTCGGGCTTCCCGCCTGGGTGACCCCCAGGGTGGTGCGGGGCGGGTTCGCCACCGGCAAAGCGGCCGCCGCCATCCCGCCGGCCGAGGACGAAAGGCTCCGCGCCCAACAGCTCGGCATCGAGGCCACCCGCCACGCGATCTTCGAGTCGTGGCTGACCCCGGAGGGCCTGGCCGAGCTGGAGGTCCTGCTGGAAACCGGCGCCTACAACGTCGGTTTCCCGGAGCACGCCGTCCTCCTGAGCGTCGCGGCCCTGCTGAGGCACGGCGCCAACGACTCCGTCCGCACGCTGCTCGACGAGGTTTCACCGCTGGCCGGGTCGCTGCGGTTCTCGCCGTATCCGGGTGCGCCATCGCCCCTGCGACCGGGCCAGGTGTCGCGGTGGACCGCCCGGCAGGTCGCGGGTGCCCTGGAACGCGCCCGCATCAATCCGCGGGTCGCGGCGGAACGCGAGGCCCTGACCGTCTGGCTGCCGCTGACCGACACGGTGGTGGCGTTCTGGGCGGGCATCATCGAGGCACCCGCCTTTGACGCGGGCCGCATCGACGAGGCCCGCGCGCTGGTCGCCGACTACGACCAGGCAGCACAGCAGCACACCCGCTGTCGCAAGTACCGTCGACCAGGTGAGAACCTGCCGATCCTGATCGACGCGCTGCGGCAGGTAATCGACGGGCAGGGGACATGGCCACCCGGGCGGGTGAAGCACGTCCTGTCACAAATCGAGGTGAAACGGGGCCTGCCCGGCAGCAAGCGATCCGACGACCTGCGCGCCCGGCAGGCGGTGGCGGCCTCCGGCCCCTGCACGCCGAGGTGGCCGTGGTCGTCGCGGACCGGGTGGCACAACTGCGCGGGGACGTCGGCCTGACCGATTTTCCCGCCGCCTCCGCACCGGTCTCCGACGACGAGGCCACCGACCTGGTGCCCGCCGGCACCCCGCTGCCGGCATCGGTGCTGCGCACCCTGCGGCTGGGTTTCGTCTCGGATCTGGAGGAGCTGATCGAACTCGGGGGTGGTGCCGTCGGCGGAGGGTGCTGGCGTCGCTGGTTCCGCAGCTCACCGCCGGGCAGGTGGCCTCCTCGGCGGATGATCCGCTGGTCGGCGCGCTGCTCGCCGCCACCTATCGGGCGTTCCGGCGACGCCGGGAGTTTGCTGCTGCTCAACCTGGAACAGCAGGTGCGATTCAGCGAGCTGCCGTGGGTGGCGGCCCTCCAGGAACTCACGGCCGGCGGCCCCTCGACGACCCCTGGTGTTGGCGCGGCAGCTCGGATCGGTGGTGCTGGGCGCGTTCCCGGGCACGATCCCTGCCGAACGGGTTCATCCGGGAATACGGCGCCCTCCTCGACATGGCGCAGGTGCGGCTGCCGTTGACCGAGGAGCTGGCCGCCGACATCTTCATGGGCCGGTTCGCACCCAAGTTCCAGCGGGCCGCGAAGGTGGCGGCAGGGGCTGCTGCGCGGGTCGCTGTACGAGCGCTACTACGGCATCGACTACGCCGCGGTGCTGGGCCTGCCGGAACCAGATGGGCACGGGAATGTCGGCGAGTTCGACCGCATGGTCGCGGAAGATGTGCCGGCGGGCCGGAGCGTCGCGGCGAACGGCCAGATCATCGAACGCCAGCAGATCCTCACCACCCACAACCTGGCGGTCCTGGTGAAACTCGGCGTGCAGCCCGGCCGGAGCTGGGCCGAGCTGGCGCACCACGCCGCGGGGAGGTCGTTCCAGCTGCTGGAACGTGCGAGGAACAGCCCTGGCCGCTGTCGGCCATCAAGAACGCCGCCCACGCCTGGCGGCAGGCGATGTTCTTCCTGTCCATTTGTGGCGACGACACCGCCGCCGATGCCTTCCGCGACCTCCCCGGAGCAACCATCTGGCCCGCGACCCGGATCCTCGACGACCTCACCCGCTGCCACCAGGGGCGAACCCGTGACCCCGTTCACCGGCTGGACCCAGGGCCCGCACTGGGTACAGTCGACGGTCCCGGAAACCGACCCACCCCACGCCGGTTGAGCCGCGCCCTGAGCACCGGCGAAGAACTCGTGTCGACACCACCCCAGCGCCCGAACTTCCCCTGAGGCCCGTCCTCAGGTATGCTTGCCCGGGCCCGGGGCATTAACTCAATTGGTAGAGTGCCACCTTTGCAAGGTGGAAGTTAGGGGTTCGAGTCCACTATGCTCCACACAAAAACGGTCGACAGCAAAGAAGCCGTATTGACCAGTGGAAACTACGACGACGGCTGGGATCGTCCTTTGAGGAACGACCCCAGCCCACACATCAGGCTTGGAATGACAGCCAGGACGCAATTCCCGCGACTGTGACAACACCTTGAATTCCAATCCAGATCAGAACCACCAGAAGTCCTCGACGCCGGTGCGGCACGTCGCGTCGCGTCTGCAATACCAGCACCAGCGCCACCAGGGAGAGCCCCAGGGAAATGGGCAGCGCCGGGATCAAGGCGATAACACTCAGGGCGAGAAGGATCCACACCCTGGTGAGCGAGGATGCTCCTCGAACACCTTGTTCTGTGACCTTGTCTTGTTGCACCATTGAGGCTTATTCATAGGGGTGTTTTGGTTTTCCCCAGCTAACGCTTTACCCCGAGGGGGATGTGAGGGCGGCTTGCCCGATCTGAGATAATTCAAAATGCAGAAACAAAACCCTCAGATGAAAGACAAGCCGCCGCCGTGAATACTACCACAAGCCTTGACCGTGACCAGATCCTCAACCTGTGCGAACTGATCCACACATCCCGTTCCGGAAACCTTCCCCCGGCACGATCCCGTGTCCTAGGCTTGTTCCGCTGTATCCAAGTCACTGTGTTAACACTCAGACACAACCTCACCCAGGAATTGCTGGCCGACATCCACACAGTCTCCCAAGCCACCATCTCACCAGTGGTGGCGGTCTACACCCCTTTGATCGCCGAAGCCCTCCAAGCCTGGGTGCCCGGCGTGGAAGATCCTTGACCCGGACCGCCAGTACATCATCGACGGCACCCTTGGTGTCCTGCTGGTCATGGCACGACCGTCCCGAACTGTACTCAGGCAAACACCACACCACGGGGGTGAACCTGCAAGTGGCCTGCACCCTGGCCGGACAGCTCGCCTGGGTCTCCCCGCCCCTGCCGGGTAGTGTGCATGATGCAAAGGCCATCAAGGAATCCGAATTCCTCACAACCCTCGACAGTCAAAGTCATAGTGGAGACAAAGGCTACATCGGATTGGGAATGATCACCCCGCGAAGAAACCCGCCCATGGCGAACTCACCAACACCGACAAAAAGAAACAACACAACCATCAACCGCGTCCGCTACCTCATCGAACGTGTCATCGCGAACCTCAAAACATGGCGTGTCCTGCACACCGATTACCGCCGCCCCTACAACACCTTCGAAACCACAATACAAGCCGTCACCGGACTCATCTTCGCCTACACCCCATGAATAAGCCTCATTGTCCCTCCTCGTGACGGCCTGCTGCTCAATGCTTGCCCATGAGGCTTATTCACAGATCGTCTTCCGATCAACGAAACATTTATTCAGGTCACACGCGATGGCGACTGTGAATAAGTCTCCATGAATCATGCGTTGACAAGCCACGTGTTGTAAACGCCTCTGGCGTCGACTTCCAGATGCTGGATCTTATCAAGACGAACACCAAATCCTTTGAAGAAGATGTTACCATGCCAGGTCGTCTCGCAGACCCCGCGAGAGCCCTGTACCCAGTGACTGGTGTCATCGCTCAGGGCAACCGCGATATTGAAGTTGACACTGGACGCGGTGCAGGACTTGGTTGCGACAACCGACCCGCCTTGAACGTCATAGGGAAAAAGATCTGCGAGAGCTTGGTGATGGTGATTCCAAAAATCTCCTGTTTGACTGAATACGAGGAACGATAGCTGGTGGTTGCATCCTCTTTCCCATCAGCCGATTCGTTCTCCACGTCATTGTCGATCGTGATCTGCGACAGCGCTCCGGCCCGTTCAGGTTGTGAATCACTGAGTGCTTCTTGCAGTTCTTTTCCAGCAGTACCATCCGAAACGGCCTGCTCAATCTGCCCCTGCTGCTCCGACGTGAGTGCATGGAATTTCTCCAGATTAGCGGACGCCTCCACTTAGGTCGCAGCCAGCCGATTGTGGGCACTCGCCGACCTGTGCCTTGTTGGCTACATGACCGCGGTGCGAGGAAGCTACGTCGTCCGCCTCACGACCCTCCCTCAGCGACCCCTTCGACCCCCGACCCTGCATCTGCGTCACGTTCCGCCAGCGCGGCGAGGGTGAGCAGCTGTTTGCGCATCATCAACAGGTCACCCCAGGCCAGCAGATACCGCAGGGGTTTTCCCAGTACCCGACCGATGGGGGCATCCACATCGCCGCGACCAACTGGCTGCGAGACCCGGCGATCGTTTCGACGCGGTAGTGGAGGGTGATCGCGCCGAAGATCCGGGTCGGACGACCATCCTTCATCCGCAGCGTCGGCGACTCGCCATCGGTGAAGTCCGTCAGCTCGAAGATCGTCATGAACGACTGCCCCACCGCGAGATCGGTCAGCGACGGATCGGCCCGTCGCGGACTGCGTCGCCCGAAGTTGTCCAGCCAGTTGTACGAGTACGGAGCGCGACGCATCTGGCACAGCCACAGGAAACCAACCTCCCGCGGTGCTTCCATGGCGACGGCGCGAACCGCGAGTCGCGAGCCGGGCACGACCTCCGGAGTCGGCAGCCCCGCCGGTTCCACGGACACGCCCCACACCCACGGCAGCCCGTCACCACGCCCCATCGCGCCCGCCTTTCGAGTTACTGAATGGAAACTCAAATATTACAGGCCTCCTTCCGCGGCGACGGCAGAACCGGAGCTCAGGCTTTGGCAGAAACGGGACTAGGGGCCTGGCAAAAACGGAGTTCCTGACCCGGCAGTTCCGGAACTCGACTAGGATTCACGGCATGGAAGGCCTTGTCGAACGCAGAATCCTCCCGATCGCCATCGAGCGTTGCGAAGAGAGCCCCGTTGTGCTCCTCGAAGGCCCCCGAACCGTCGGGAAGTCCACCCTTCTGCGGACCATGGCCGAACGTCTCGGCGGGGAGGTTCTCGACCTCGACGACCTTGCTGTCCGCGCGGCTGTGGCACGCGACCCGGCCATGATGATCGACGGGCCTGGACCGGTGTTGATCGACGAGTACCAGCACGCCCCGGCCGTACTGGACGCCATCAAGGCGCAACTCAACCGTTCAAGTCGCCCCGGACAGTTCATCCCTGACGGGATCGGCCCGTCACGAATCCCTTCCCCGCGCGGCGCAGGCGTTGACGGGCCGCCTGCAACGCCTGCAGGTGCTTCCCCTGTCGCAGGCCGAGATCGAACGCTCGAACGGCGACCTGCTCACGTCCCTCCTGAACGAGCCCGAGGCATCGATCGTCTCGTCGGCTTCGACGACGACCCGCCAGGACTACGTCGAACGGATCGTGCGCGGTGGCTTTCCTCTCGCCCTGACAGCCCGCACCACGATGGCCCGCTCACGTTGGCTCGACGAGTGGACACGGCTCACCCTGGAACGCGACGTCCAGGAGCTTTCCCGCATCCGGCAGGCCCGCACCCTGCCAGTCGTTCTTGCTCGGCTCGCCGGGCAGACCTCGCAGATCTTCAACGGCACACAACTCGCGGACGGCCTGGGAATTGACGAGAAAACGGCTCGCGACTACGTCCGTCTGCTGGAGGCCGTGTTCCTGGTCCGGTTGCTTCCACCGTGGGATCGGACTCTCACGAAACGGACCACGACCCGCCCGAAGGTGAATCTCATCGACCCCGGTGTGGCGGCCCGGCTCCTGCGGCTGTCACCGGACAAGCTGGCCCGTAGGGACCCCGCCGTCCTGACACAGTTCGGTCACCTGCTGGAAACGTTCGTCGTCTCGGAGATTCTGACGCAGACCACATGGACGGAGCAGATCGTCTCCGCAGGACACTGGCGGACCCGCGACGGTATCGAGGTCGATCTCGTTCTCGAAACCGACGATGGACGCGTGGTGGCCTTCGAAATCAAATCGGCAAGCAGAGTGGACGGAGAAGACCTCAGTGGGCTGCGGAAGCTTCGCGACGTGCTGGGTACCGGTTTTGCCGCGGGGGTCGCGCTGTACACCGGAACCCGGAGCTACACCTACGAGGACCGCATCCACGTCATGCCCGTGGACCGCCTCTGGTACCCGTGACCACACACCGTGAGGTCGCGATTTCCTCCGCAACCACTGCACATCCGACCCTAGAAGTGGGCATTCCGGGGTCCGATCCGATGCCGAGCACGGACAACTTCCCCCGTCGGACTGGCTTCCACTACGGTTCAGGGATGAGCACAGAGAAGAGCACCGGGTTTAGGTTCGGGGTCCTGCCTCGGATTGTGGTGGCCATCGCGCTGGGGATCCTGCTGGGGTCGGTCCTACCCACCTGGGCCACCCGGATCTTCGTCACCTTCAACGACATCTTCGGCCAGTTCCTGAGCTTCTCCATCCCGCTGATCATTGTCGGGTTGATCACCCCGGCCATCGGGGAGCTGGGGCGCGGCGCCGGCAAGTGGCTGGCGCTGACCGCAGGCCTCGCCTACGCCTCCACCCTCATCGCCGGACTGATGGGGCTCGGCGCGTCCCTGCTGGTGCTGCCCGAGGTGCTGCCCGCCGAGACGGGCGCCCTCAGCAACCCGGAGAACGCCCTGCTCAAGCCCTACTTCTCCATCCAGATACCGCCGTTGTTTGGGGTCATGACCGCCCTCATCCTGGCCTTCGTCATCGGCGTGGCGCTCACCATCATCGAGGGCAAGGCGCTGCGCACCGGATTCGAGGAGTTCCGGGACATCGTCAACCTCGTGATCTCCAAGATCATCATCCCGCTGCTGCCGATCTACATCTTCGGCATCTTCCTCAACATGACCCAGGGCGGCCAGGTGCTCATCGTCATCGCCACCTTCCTGGGTGTGGTGGTGTTCGTGTTCATCCTCACCTGGATCATGTTGCTGCTCCAGTACCTCGTCGCCGGGGCCGTCACCGGGCGCAATCCGTTCCGGATGCTGGGCACCATGCTGCCTGCCTATCTCACCGCACTGGGAACGTCGTCGTCGGCGGCGACGATCCCCGTCACGCTGCGGCAGTCGATCAAGTCGGGAACCTCGGAGCCGGTGGCGTCGTTCGCGATCCCGCTGTGCGCCACCATCCACCTGGCCGGTTCGACCATCAAGATCACCTGCTTCTCCCTGGCCGTGATGATGCTCTCCGGCATCCCCATCGACCCGGTGCTGATGATCGGTTTCATCTGCATGCTCGGCGTCATGATGGTCGCCGCCCCGGGTGTTCCCGGCGGCGCGATCGTCACTGCCGCGGGTCTGTTGCAGTCGATGCTCGGGTTCAACGAGGCCCAGGTTGGCCTGATGATCGCCACCTACATCGCCATTGACTCCTTCGGCACCGCCACCAACGTCACCGGTGACGGGGCCATCGCAGCCATCGTCGACCGCATCATCTCCCGTCGTCACCGGTACAGGATCACGCAGGACCCCACCCCCGAAACATCCGAGGCGTAGCGGGGTAGCCCTGCAAACGTCGATGCCCGATTACAGGACGTCACACCGGGGCCTGTGGCATCCTATGTCTCCGACCCATCAGCATCATCACGAAAAATTGCCAGCCCCGTCATGTAGGGAAATGACGCCACGGGTGCCATCCAGATGGCAGGAACGACAACGATCCCAACACCAATCCCAATGAGGAGACGAACAGGTCGGGATCGCCCCTGGAGATACGACAGTCCATCGGTGACGATGCTCACTGCAATCAACGTCACCGGTGTCGCGCACAGCAACAACGGCACGAAGAGCTGGCCGGCCAGGGGAACGGGCCGGTGGGCATCGGCTGCATCGAAACCGATGTTCCAGGACACCCACGCCAGGCTCACGGCCGCGGACGCCAACGCCCCGACACAGGCTGTCAGCAGGGGCATGGGGATCCGGCAGAAAACCACGTTCCCGTACCGCCGCTACGAGCGCGATGACGAGCAGGACAGGGGCAGCTGCCATAAGCAACCACACGACCAGATCCGGAATCCAGGCAACCGGTTCCCACAAGGCGACGAACAACCAGAGCACTCTGCAGGCAGTCATAACGATCGCGATGATCGCGAGCCGCCAGGCCAGAGCGGCATCCAGGCGCATCCCGACCCCATGGGCGAAGGCCGACCAGCGCTCTCCCACGACGGGCCGGTGCGACCGCATCGCTCGGCCTCGTCGAGCATCACCCCCAGCAGTGCATCGCCGTTGCGTTCCCGCCACGGTTTCGGATACCACCGCAACAGCTTCCGATACCTTGGTTCGTCGGCCATGTCATGCCCCCGGTCAGCCGCGGCGCCGTCTGTCCCCACGCAGGCCCCAGATTGGCGCGCGCCGTCCGTGCGGAACGCTCCAGCACGGTGGTTTCTGCACCCAGGAGACGCTTCCCGTCCTCGGTGATGCGGTAGTAACGCCGCACGCGACCGTCGACGATCTCCTCCCCGTCCTGCTGGATCGATCCGTCGCGTTCGAGCCGCTCCAGGGCGGCGTAGAAGTGGTCGGTTTGAGGGTGACGAGGCCCTCGGAGGACAGGGCGGCCTCCCGCATGATCTGGTACCCGTGGCGACGCCCACCCGCGAGCACCGCCAGAATCCAGAACGCCGGTCGTGACATGGACATGCAGACAGCATATTCCATGAACAGGCATATGCCGAGACCTGGGTGTTTGGCGATCGCGGTTGCGCAGCACTCAAATCGCTTTCAGGAACCGCACGGGCCACTTTCCGCGTCGAGTGCCGCACAACCGTGACGCTCGGGGCCGAGCCGCTGCCGCGTCTGCGCCAGCGGAATCAGCGACCCCTCATGGTCACCAGGTGAGGCCGGTGCCGACCGGGATGGACCCTCCGAGGTCGGGATCGCGACCGGCAGTTTGCCCTCCGGCTTCTGCCCGCCGGTGATGATCGTGGCCAGCGGGGTCGCCATCAGCGACTGGTCGGAGTAGGTGCACAGCGCCGCGGCGGAACCGTAGCGACCCACGTCGTACGGGTTTCCGACCGCCACCGCGATCACCTTGCGTCCCGCGCCGTGGAGGGCATTCACGAGGTCGGCCTGCTCCGTGTTCTCGGCGACGTTGTAGGTCAGCGCGACGACGGCGTCCACCGACCCGGCTGCCTGCTGCACCTGGGCGGCCTGGTCTGCGGTGGGATGGTCGTCGAAGGTCACGACCGACACGTTCGCCCCGGTCTTTCCGAGGGCCTCGCCGAACTCCTTGACGAAACCGGCACGGGAGCCGACGACGAGCACCTTCGATCCACTCGCGGACAGCGGCAGCGCGTTGTCGTTGCGCACCAGGGTGATGGCCCGGGTCGCCACCCTATCGACCGCCTGGCGGGTGCCCTCGCCACCGATGTTGCGCAGATCCTCCTCCTCGCGCGGACCCTGGGAGTACTTCATGCGCAGCACCCGCTTGGCCTTGCGGTCGATGTCCTGCTCCGTGAGCCTGCCGGAACCCACCGCCGCGACGACAGCAGCGTGCGCGCCGCGCGGATCGGCTGACATCAGGAGCTGGTCGGCACCCGCTTCGAGGGCCATGATGGCAAGTTCGGCGTCGCCGTAGCGCTGCCGCAGGGAGGGTTCGGTGAGCGCGTCGGTGATGACGATGCCGCCGTAGCGGAACTCCTTGCGCAGGATCCCGGTGATGATGGGGGCGCTGAGGGAGGCCGGGAGACCCGACGGGTCGAGGGCGGGAGCGACGATGTGTCCGACGAGCACCGTGTTCACATAGCTGGTGTTGGTGAGCTGCTTGAACGGCACGGCATCGATCCGGTCCCAGTCCTCACGCGAGTGGTTGAGCACCGGCAGGCCGTCAGGCCCCTGGGTGACGTCTCCGCCCCGGGGAATCTCTGAATGCCCGACAGGATGGGACCACCCAGCTGCGCGCCGTCGACGAAGTTGCGCACCCGCCGGGTGACGATGTCGGGGTCGGAGCCGTGGGAGCGCACTCCCCGAACCGGATTCCCGGGATTGGACTCCACGTCGGCGACGATTCCCAGGTAGGAGTTGATTCCCAGGACTCCGGCTTCCTTGGGTTGGTAATCGTTGATGCCCCACCCGATGGCGGCGCTGCCCTGGACGGCCCCGAAGGCCATCTCGTTGGGGAACTCCGTGATCGGGATGCCCTGGGCGCGCAGCTCGTTGCCGGAGCGCGTGGTCACCACCTGCAGTGCGGGTCGACCGCCCTGCATGGCCGCGTTCTGCAACGCATTCGTGAAATCCTGGACCTTCTTCGCCGACCCCCCGAAGTCGCCCGTCTCGGAGGTGATGACGACGCCTCCAAGACGTAGCTGCTGCACCACGTCGACGGGTCGGGCCACCCCGTAGAGGGCCTCGTTGCGCGAGTCCGCCTCGGTGGCGCTCGTGCCGTGGATGTGCTGGACGAATAGCTGGCTCACCTTGTCCTCGAGTGACATCGTCGCCAGTAGCTTCGTTGCGAATTCCGCATCCGGACTTTCCTCGGCCCTGGTGGGCAGACTGACTGCGGCTGCGGCGAGCGCTCCGGCCCCTGCGCCGAGCAGCACACGACGGGAAACGGTGGACATATCCACTCCTTTTTGGTTGCGAACCCCGATCTCCGGGGCCCTGAATGTTGCGCCTCCCCGAGGCCTGGCCTCCAGTCGTCACGCTGCCACAGATCAAAGATAATTGAAAGAGCAACCATCGGGGTGTCTCATGAAACGGACAAATCGATGCCTCTGGATCTCCCGGTCCGCCTCACCGGATGGTTTCGTCCGGACGCAACCGGTCGCGGGTGACTCGCGGCGCACCGGCGCCGTAAAGCACCCCTTCCTTGGCCTTGACCGCCGCGACGAGCACGAAGCTGAGGGTGATCAGCAGGGCCCAGCTCCCGAACTTGCCGACGTGCACGAGATGCCATCCGCCGAGCTGGTCGGGATAGCTCCAGGCACCCAGGAGGGTGGCGGCGTTCTCCGCCAACCACAGGAAGGCGCCGATCAGGATGAAGGCCTGCGCGGTCGGCATCCAGTAGCGGTCGCCGCCGACGGTGAAGTGGACGGTGGAGCCCCACAACGCCACGAGGAAGGCGACGGCGATCAGCCAGCGCAGGTCGGCGATGACGTGGTGGGTGAAGAAGTTGAGGTAGGCGGCCACCGCCAGCAGGCTCACCGGCACCCAGCGGAACCCACCGACGTGCAGGTCGAAACGACGGAATGCCTGGCAGATGTAGGACCCCACCGAGGCGTACATGAAACCGGAGAACACCGGCACCCCCGCGATTCGCACCGCCCCGGCGTCGGGGTAGCTCCACGACCCGACGTGCACCTTGAACACCTCGAGGGCCAGGCCGATCAGGTGGAAAGCACAGATGACACACAGCTCACGCCAGGTTTCCAGCCTCAGGACCACGAACGCCACCTGCACGACGATCACGTAAATCAGCAGCGCGTCGTACCGGGCGACGGGCATCGCGACGCGACCCCAGATCACTGAGGTGGCGGCCAAAACCGAGGAAGATCGCGATCGGGAAGGCGCAGCAGGCCAGCTCGATGAGCGCGAACTGGACCATCCGGACGGGCAGCAGCCGCAACCGGGTCAGAGGGCGACGTTCAGCAGGCACTCCGGGATTGTGCCCGACGGATGGCCCATCTCCCCACTATCCCCCAAGTCCGCTATCCAACGGTGACAGCGCCCAGGACGGCGGTAACCTGTCGCCATGAACGGCCCCGGCAGCCAGCACCACATCACGGGGGGCACGGGCACCACGGAGGCCCGGTCGGAATGAGGACGGCCGCAGGACGTCGGGTACTGCTCTCCGAGGCGTCCAGTTTCACGGCCCGGGAGTTCATGACGGTGCTCGGGCGCGATGGCGTGGTCGTCGATGCGATGTCCAGCGTCCGGGCCCCCATCGCACGGTTCAGCAGATACTGCCGCGCCATTCGTCGCGTCCCGGCCCCGTCGCAGGACCCACTGGGTTATCTGGCGGCGACGGACCGGCTGATGACCTCCGGGGAATACGACGCCCTCCTCCCGACCCACGAGCAGGCCTGGCTCTTCTCCGCAGGCCGGCACCTGATGCGACACCGGGTGGAGGTCGCCGACATTGCCGCATTCGACCGGGTGGAGTCGAAGATCGAGTTCGCACGCCTCCTTGACGACCTCCGGCTGCCGCAGCCCGCGTGGCGGCTGGTCGAGAACGAGGGCGACCTCTCCGGGCTGGGTTTGCCCGTCTGGCTCAAGGCCGAGTTCTCGACCGCTGGTCGCAGGGGTCGTCTGCGTCCCTCCCGGGACGAGGCGGCCGCGGCCCTCGCGTCGCTCACCCCGCGGGGCCGGGTCATGGCGCAGGCCCCGGCGCCCGGCCGGTACGCCCAGGTGCAGGGTCTGTTCCGTCGCGGCCGGCTGCTGGCGGCGGCGGCCAGTGAGCTGCTGGCAACCGGAGTCGGGGGAAGCGCGGCCGCGAGGGTGAGCGTCCATCATCCCGAGGCGGTGACGGCCCTCGAACGCCTGGGCGCTTTCCTGTCGTGGCACGGTGGCCTTGGCCTCGACTACTTCCACGAGGACGGCAGACCGTGTTTCATCGAGTGCAACCCCCGCATCTCCGAGCCCGCGAACGCAGCAGCAGCCGGCGTCGATCTCCCCGCCCTCGCGATCGGCCTGGCCGACGACGCCCCTCCATCCGGGGAGCCCGTGGTGGCGCAAGCGGGTGCGCGGACCCGTTCGACGCTGGCCATCGGCCCTCGGAGCGGCCGAGACCACCGGAACCCGCCGGGGAGTGGCGAAAACCGTTGCCCGCGCTCTGCTCGGACGCTCCCCCAGACGCCGGCGCGGGAGGTCCTGACCCCGGTTCTCAGGGACCCACCCAGCCTCGTCCCGTTCGTCGTCGCGCTGGCCCCGGTCCTGGCGCGCCCGGCGGCGGTGCAACGGATGGCCGCGAGAACCGTGGCCGACTACTCCATCGCCCCGGAGGCGGTCGCAGAGGTGCGGCGATAGTGCTTCCGTGCAGCCTGACGCAGGTCACGCGGTCCGCCTGGTCTGGATCTGTTCGTCCGTGACGGGCGCCACGACCCACCCATGACGACACCGCGCAGAAATAATCTGCGCGAAACCATTGCATGTGGACCACAGACCTGGAAGACTGAGGTCATAGCTCCCCACCGTCCTCCGGGACTGGTGGGGTTTTTCTACAGGAGGCAACGGTGTCTGATCTTCGGGCTGCGTTTGTCATCGACTACCAGAACGTGCACCTCACCGGAGCGGGACTGTTCGAGCCGCACCAGCCGCCGCACGAGCATCTCGTGCATCCACTGCACTACGCCAACCGGATTGTCAGTTGCCGGAACCAACGCCAACGACCCGGTTTTCCCCACGCTGTCGTAACCAAGGTGCTGGTGTACCGCGGGCTTCCATCCGCAGACACCAACCCTCGATGCTACGGGCGCAACTTGGCCCAGAGAGCCGAATGGGAGCTCGATCCAAGGGTGAGGGTGACCCACCGGCCGCTGCGATATAAGTACCACCGCGATGGAAACGGACGTAAGGTAACCGACCAGCAGGGACGCTGGTTGACCATCGGAAAACCCCAGGAGAAGGGCATAGACGTCCTCGTGGCCCTTGCCGTCATACGGGAAGCTCGGGATCCTGACATCGATCTGGTAATCCTGTGCTCGCAGGACACCGACCTCGAACCCTCAATCGACGAAGCTTTGGCACTTGCTTCGGCAAAAAATCGAGACCGCATCGTGGTTTGACCCGAAATCACCACAATCCAGCCATGAGATTCGCCCCGCAGGTCGGCATGAGGATCTGGAACACAAGACTGGGTGCGATGGACTTCGCCGCATGTCGTGACAGCAAGGTTTACCCATAGTTCCTTCAACCCGGCTTGGCCAGCTCACAGAGGAGCAGGCCGACTCAGCAAGCTTCATGAGTGGCGGCCTCCAGGTCGGCGCGCGCCTCGACCATGGCGGGGCCGTACCAAAACAGCGACCTGCCCCGGACGTTCAGCGACCCCACCCCGCCCAGCGCCTCTGGTCCGTCGGTGGCGGTGAAGGGGTAGGGCTCGTCGGGAAGCAGGACGACATCGGGGCTTCTGCTGAGGGCGTCGCTGATTTTAAGATGCGGATACCGCATGTCATCGACAATGTTGACCAGACCCAGATGGCGTAACAGGGTCGTCGGGATAGGTGCCCTGCTCCCACCCAGATCCAGGGGTCCCGCCACACCGGAAGCGCCACCCGTCCCGACAGTCGCGGCGGGCTGTCCCAGACCTCGCGGGCCTCCTCCAACCAGTCGACCTCCCGCAGTCCGAATCCCTCCCGGAAGAGCCGGGTCAGGCTGTCCAGGGCGTCGTCGATGCCGTCGATGCGGGTCACCCACACCGGAATTCCTGCGGACCGCAACCGTTCGACGTCAACTCGGCGGTTCTCCTCCTGGTTGGCCACCACCAGGTCGGGTCGCAGCGCGGCAATGGCGGCGCGGTCGGGGTTCTTGGTGCCCCGCACCCGCGCGACGTCCAGGCCGGCGGGATGAGTGCACCAGTTCGTGGCACCGACGAGCACGCCAGGCGCGGTGACGGCGATCGCCTCCGTCAACGACGACACCAGCGAAAACACCCGCCCGGGCGGGCAATCCAGCGCGACATCCACCCCGAGGTCATCCAGCACACCCTCATTGTCCACCTGCTTCCGCATACGGGAGAGCCGATCGATCCGACCCATGGGCATGGACGGATACCCGAACCCCGTTAGCAGACCACCTCATCCCGTCAACACGACCCATCGAAACTCGACGCCACGCCAGGACGACAAGGGATTATGAATTTCCTCCCCCAGATGCTTGCATCGAGTGAATACGCCACCTAGTGGCGTGGCGTTGAGGTGAGTTTACGTTTGCGGTTGATTTTGGCGAGGATTTCGTCTGGGGTTTTGGTCCAGACGAACGGGTGTTTCCGGTTGTTCCAGCTGTTGATGAATTCGCGGATCTTGCCGATCAACTCGCGGACTGAGACGAAGGCACCACCTCGGATGGCCTGGCGTTCGATGATGCCGAACCAAACCTCGACCAGGTTCAACCACGACCCCCGACGTCGGGGTGAAGTGGACCTTGATGCATGGGTTTGCTGTAAACCAGTTGCGGACCTCGACTCGCTTGTGCGCGGCGTAGTTGTCCACCACCAGGTGCAGTTCCAGCTTCCGGGTAGGCACGGGCCACATGCTTGAGGAAACCGAGGAACTCGTGGTGGCGGTGCCGGTCCTTGCAGAGCCCAGTCACCTTCCCGGCGGCGATCTCCAGGACGGCGAACAAGGTGGTGGTGCCATGGCAGACGTAGCCGTGGCTGCCTGGCTCGTTGTGACCAGGTTGCATCACAAACACCTTCTGGGTGCAGTTCAACGCCTGGATCTGGGACTTCTCATCGACACACAACACGATCACGTCAGCCGGCGGGTTCAGATACAGACCTACCATGTCGGTGACCTTGGCCTCCAGTTCCGGATCAGTAGAGAACTTGAACGTATCGGCCTTCCACGGCCGGACCCCTGTACTTCTTCCAAGCCTTGGTGACCGTGGACCTGGTACACCCCCAGACGGGCAGCCAGCAGCCGACTCGACCAGCGAGTCACCCCCAGACGCTTCAGGGGGAAGGCCTGGGCGTTGCGGTGATGATCGCTGCATCATCAACCACCTTCGATCAGCCCGGACGTGGAATGTCAACCAGCCCCTCCAGACCGTGTTCCAGATAGCGGCCCCGCCACAGATTCACCATCGGTCGAGACACCCCCACCAACTCAGAGATCAACGCATTCGCGACTCCCGGGAGGCCAGCAACACGATCCTCGCCCGCTGCGCTGCCCCTGCCGTTGCGATGCTCGAACGCACCACCTTCCCAAAGTCATTGCTTGGTCACCATCACGAAGCGGCAGGGGCCGGGGCTGGTTTATTCGCCATGCTTCATTACCCCACCAAACCATAAAAGCTATTTAAACGCCACGCCACTAGCCCCCGCGGTCCTCGTCACAGAGCGCGCCGCCAGGTGAGTCCAGGAAACCGGGCGAATCCCGCGTCCATGGTGATGAAGGTGGCGCCGGCCTCAATGGCCATGGCCGCCAGATAGGCGTCGGGAACCACGTTGCCGCGCGCCCCGAGGTTCCGGCACAGGCTCTCGAAGATGCGCCAATGCTCCCGCCCTGGGCGGATGCGGACCGCCGACGGGGCGCTCAACACCGTCTGACAGAAGTCCAGCGCCACCTGCGGCGGAGTCGGTTCACGGTAGACCCGGTGGTTCGTCACGATTCGCAGAAAAACCCGACAAGATCAGCTCGGACACCCCGAAGGGTTCATCGGCGGTCAGCGCAGCCGTGAGCCACGCGTGGTGTTCCGCGAACCGCGGGGACTCCGGCCGGTGCGCGTAGATGAACAGGTTGACGTCAGCGAGCAGCACGATCGTCCTCGCCGAGAAGCGCTGCGAGGGCGTCCTTGTCCTCGAGGTCGACGCCCGGCTTCAACCCGCTGCCGCCGAAGGTGGGCAGGGTGACCTCACGGCGTGGCCCGGCCTGCTCAGCGAGTGAAACCCGTAGGGCGTCGGAGACCACCTCGCTCAAGGTCCTTCCTGACGGGCCGCCCGCTCCTGGCCCGGCGCAGCAGTTCATCGTCCAGATTCACCGTGGTGCGCATGATCACATTTTATCGTCACCTCATTGCATCAAGATGCGCGCGGGCACGGCCCGAAGAACCCCGACCGTAGGCTCATCGCCAAGAGGAAGGGCCGAGACCCTCAAGAAAGCGACGACCCCGGCAACGCTTTTGATGGCCACGGCGGGCCTTGCCAGCTCCCTGGGTTGGGCGGTCGGCACCGGCGTCCCAGCAGCCTTTCCGGCGAGCCCAAAGCGCGCATCCCGAACCCGACGCCCTGTTGATATTGACCGCCATTATCATTTAGGGATCTCGGGCAGATCACGGAAAGGAGGTGTCCCATGAACCAGGATCTGACGTTTGAGATCGTCGCGCCGCAGTGCGGCAGCGCCTCCGTGGCGCATCCAACCTGCTCGAACGCCCTCGTCGAAGACCTCTTCGGCGACGAGTGACCACGACGCGGTGAGGTGGGGGTGCCCCACCTCACCGCCCGGCTCTCAGGCACCTAGGGGTAACACCATGCCGCCCCCCCAGCACACTGATCGACACCACGCTCGCCGACGGCGTCTGCCTGTTCCGCACCGGCGGCGAGTGGGCGCTACACCGCCCGGACGGCCTCTTCGTCCGGCTGCACGGCGCGGCCGCCGGTGCGCTGGACCAGGCCACCGAGGTCGGAACCGATCCTGTGCTCGGCCCCGCCTTCGTCGAGGCCGGCTACCTTCACGCAGCTGCCGCCGCCAGCGTCCACCCAAACCTGCTCCCCTGCGGCCACGGAGTGCTGCACGACATGGTCGCACCGCTGCTCACCGCCGCGTCCGCCCAAAACGGCGAGGCCCCATCCGTCCCCTGTCTGCTCCTCGACGCCCCGCCCACGGCCCCAACCGAGGACCACGCCCTGACCGCCTGGGCCGAGGGCAACCGCGTCTTCGTCAGCCCGTTCGCCCCCGCGGGCGAGGCCGAGCCCCTGCCTCGTCACCGATGTCATCGCCCGGAGGATCGCCGCTTCCGCCACCCCCGACCTGCTGCGGGCCCGCCTCGGTGGTCCTGGACGCCGTCCGCCGCTGCGGCTGAGCACGCCCGCGGCGCTGCTCGTCGCCCACCTCGTCGTCCGCCAGGGTGCACGAGGCCCCTGCCAGCCGCAGGCGGCTCTACTGCCTCGACATCACGGCTGGCCGGTGGGAGCAGCACCTGGTCCATCCGGTGCCGCGCCTGGCGGATTCGGGTCCGCGCCCGTGAACACCATCCGGGTCACGACCGACGATGGGCTGACGCTGCACACCGAGATCACGCTGCCCGAACGTCTCCCCGCCCCGCCGTGCTCATCCGCACCCCCTACGGCGCATCCGCCCACCAGCAGGAGGCCACCGGCTGGGCCAAGCGGGGATATGCCGCCGTGGTCCAGGACGTGCGCGGGCGGTACCGCTCCGCCGGTTCCTGGGTGCCCTACACCAACGAAGGCGGGGACGGCGCGGCCACCATCGCCGCCATCGCCGCCAGCGAGTGGTGCGACGGCCGGGTCGTGTGCCTCGGCTCCTCCTACAGCGCCCACTGCGCGCTGGTCGCGGCCGCCGCCAACCCCGGCCCGGTGGCTGCCATCGTGGTGGCCGTCCCCGCCCTGTCGCTGCGCCGGGTGGCCCGCGACCGCAACGGGGCTCCCCGCTTCTACGGTCACTCCTGGTGGTGGTTCCAGCACGGGCAGGGACGCACGTCCTCGCCCTGCCCCATCCACGACGCCTCGCCGGATGAGCCGGGAGTGCTGGGTGTCCTCCCGACGATCGAGCTGCCCCGCGCGGCCGGGGCACCCGCCGCGGGGTGGAGTCTCCCTGGGTGCGCGACGGGCTGCCCGATTCCTCCCCCGTCCCCCTCGACGCGCCGCCACCCGCGGGGACCCCGCCAGCCCCGCTCCTGGTGCTCGCCGGACTGCACGACGTGTTCCGCGACGACGCCCTCGATCTCGCCGACGACTGGCCGGTGCGGGCCGACGTGGTGGTCGGCGCCTGGCAGCACGACCTCGGCCTGGTGCATCGCGAGGCCGACGCGGCGCTGCGGCGCCACCCAGCCCACCGCATCAAACCCGGATCGGTCATCGCCAGCTGGCTGGAGCGGACGCTCCGCGATCCCGACGCCACCACACCCGGCAGCAGGTACTTCGCCCTGGAGGGAACCGGGGCCTGGGCGCGTCCGGCCCCGGCCCGGCACCTGCTGTCCTGCCCGTTGTCGGCGGCCCGGACCCGGTTCGTCGCCGATCCGTGTCACCCGCACCCGTCCGCCCTGGGACCAGTGGATGTGCACGACATCTCCCGCAGGGAGGACCTGGCCCGCTTCGTCTCGGACCCGGTGCGCATCGCCACGGACTTGGTGGGACGCATGGTCGTGCGGCTGTCCGGGCTGGCGGCGCACACCCTCGATGGAGAAGCGGTCCGTGGCCCGCTGGACTGGTGCGTCCGCGTCGCGTTGCGTCCGGCACCGGCCGACCGCGACCACACCGGGGCCGGTCTGCTCCAGCTGGGCCACGCACTCGTGCGCACCCCGGACTCCCGTGCCCGGGTCGAGTTGCCGCTGGTCGCGCGGCGCCTGCACCCCGGTGCGCGGATCGAGGTGCACGTTTCGGCCCACCAGTTTCCCTCTACGCCCGCGACCCCCAGGACGGCACCGAGCCCCTCACCGCCACCCGTCTGCGGCCCGCGCGGCGCCAGGTGCTTCGGGCAAATGTCGAACTGTCCCTGGCGGAGCTGGCGCCCGACCCCACCGAACCCAAGGAGGCGCTTCGATGACCCCCAGCCCGCGCTACCCGTTCGCCTCCGATGAGCGACCCCAGCCAGACCTCGGCGCCGCACTCGACCCGCTGTGCGGCATCGTCACGGCGCTGCGTTCCCCGAAATCCCTGGCGGGGCGCCGGAGATTTCCTCTGCGTCGTCGCCGAGGTCGCCGACACCCGCCACTACGGCGGCTGGTACGCCGACCGGATCGCCGCCGGGACGGCTTTCGGCGACCCGGGCCGGGCCCGCAACGCCGCGATCGGGGAGGCCTTCGAACGCTACTGCGGCAACTTCCTGCCCCCGCTCACCGCCCCCACCAGCCACGCGGCCCTCGTCTCCCGGGGCAAGGCGGTGCTCGGCCCGGACGACCTGCCGAGGTGGTCGGACGAGCAGCTCAGCAGGCCAGGGTTTCGCCTACCGCGAGTTCACCGGCGACACCGAGGTCGAGTGGGTCGCGGGCGTGGACGCCAACGGCGCCGAAACCTGGGCGCCCGCGTCCTGGGTCTACCTCAACTATCATCACGGGCCCCGCCGTCAACTGCCCCGGATCAACCACCTGAACTATTCGGGGATCGCGACCGGCAGCTCCCCGCCGATGCGGCGCGGCGCGCGCTCGCCGAACTGGTCGAACGGGATGCCATGGTCACCTGGTGGTACTCGGGCGCCGGGGCCGCCGGGCTGGATCAGGAGACGATTCCCGGTTTCAGGCAGCGGTGGCAGGGCGGCCCTCTCCGCGTCGATCTCGTCGTCGTGCCGACCGACCTTCCTCTCATCGTGGTCGGGGCCTACGTGTTCGACGAACGCACCGGGGTGCCCGCCTCGGGTTTCGCCGCGGCCCCGGACGCCGCCAGCGCGGCCGAGAAGGCCAGCCAGGAGGCGCTCCAGGTCTGGATCGCCTCGTCCGGGCTGCTGCGCCCCGACGGGTCCAGCTGGCGGGCGATCGCCGAGGGCATCCTGGCCCGCCGGGTCTACTTCCCCTACCGGGAGAACCGGGCCTACCTCGACGACGCCGGTGACGGCTTCCGCCACGTGAAGGACCTCGCGTCCCAGACCCAGCTCTGGCTCGACCCGCGGATGCTGGCCCACGCCCACCGGTTCACCTCCCCCACGGCCATAGTCTCGGCGGACGAACTGGGCACCGGGAGCATCGACGAGGTGGTCGCGGCCCCTCACCGGGCGGGGCCACCCGCCGGTAGCCTTCGACCTGACCACGCCCGATGTCGCCGAGATCGGCGCCGCGACCGTGCGGGTGCTGGCCCCCGGCCTGCAACCGAACGCCCCCGCCGGATACCAGTACCTCGGCACCGCCCGCCTGCACCAGCGCAAACAGGGACCTGGCCCCGGGGCCACCCCAGTCCTGGCCCCACCCCCACACAACTAGGGAAAGACGAGATGCCGCACACCACCGACGCCCTGGAGCGCGCCGACCTGCTGGCGGGCCTGGACCCGCTGCCGATCCCCACGCCTTGCTCGGCGTCCTGCAGGCGGGGCTCGGCAGCGACCCGGACCGCCCCGACGCCCGCCTGCGCAGGGGTGCCGTCGGCGGGCGCCCTGCACCCGGTGCGGGTCTACCTCGACCAGCACCGGGATGAGCGGGCCGAAACCGTGCGCTGGTATCCCCACGGCGGACTGGTTCCGCTGTCGACCCGCCAGGCCACGCCCCCGAACGGGTCGACATCGTCCTGGTCGCCGCCCCGGCCCGCACGATCGCCAAGTACGGCGACCGCTCCCTGACGCCCGTGGTGCTGGATGCCGGCTACGCCTTCAGCGCGCTGCTGCACGCCGCGGTGGCCCACGGTCTCGAGCTGTCCCCCGCCCCCGGCTTCCGGACCCCGGACGACGGCGGCGCCGCGCTGGCCGCGCTCCGTGTCGGCGCTCCGGTCCACCGGCCGGTTCCCGTTGGCCGTCCCGAACCGGCGGGGGCCCGCCCCGGTGGCCCTCGTCGAGGCGGCGCTCCACGAGCTGGCGCAGCACCCGATCACCTCTCCGCTGCCAACCCCCGAGGTGTCCCGCGAGGCCATCGCCACCCGGCGCAGCGCCCCGCTGGAGGAGCTGGTTTACGGCTTCGATCTGGACAACGCCCTGTCCTTCTTCCGGGACGGGCTGCCACGGCAGTTCCGTTCCGGGGTCACGACCCACGTCGCCACCGCGAAGGGGTGTTCACGTGGCGCGAGGGTCACTGGAAACGGGTGAGCCATCGCGACGAACGCCCCTAGGGCTCGCCGCACGCGCGGCCCATCAGCGGCAGCTGGCCGGCGTCGCTGCGCTGGTTCTCTTCACCGCACCCCCGGCCGCCGCGCTGGGCGGGGCGAACTATCTGGCCTCCCGCTTCGCCATCGCCCACGCGGGCTATTCGTTGTGCGTCCGCGCGGCCGGGTGGGGCCTGGGAGCCCGCCCGATCGGGGGTGGAGCGGCCCGCCCGCCCCGGGGACCTGGGACGGCGGCGAAGCGATCGTCCACGCCGTCGCCCTCGGTGAAACAGGGACGGAGTCTGCCCGATGATCCCCCGCCGCCTGCTGGTGCTGACCCTGCGGGTCAAGTGGCACGTCCTGGCGTCCATCGTGGCGATCCTGGCCGTCACCTCGACCTACCTAGCCACGGCCCTGGCGACCGCGACCGCCCTCGGCGCCCTCACCAGGGGTGAGTCGTCCGAGACCCTGGCGTGGATCGCCATCGTGGCCGCGACCGTGCTGGCCCGGGCCGTGCTGATCCCCGTCCGCACCGCGATCACCACCTCCGCGGGACTGGCGGTGCGTCGCATCCCTGCGCGACGACCTGCTGCGCCACGTCATGGCCCTCGGGCCGGAGTGGGCCTCGAAGAGCCGCCTCGGGGCGGCCCAGGCCACCATCGTGGAGGGCGTGGACGGGCTGGACCCCTATTACAGCGAGTACCTGCCGCAGCTGGTGGTCACCGTGACCCTGCCCGCCGGGATCGTCGCCGGCGTCTGGCTGCTCCACCCACCCTCGGCCGTCTTCCTCGCCTGCTGCCTGCTGGTGACCCTGATCATCCCCCGGTTCAAGGACGCGGCGATGCTGCGCCAGGGCAGCGAACGGTGGCGCGCCTACGTCGAACTCAGCGCGGACTACCTGGAGGCCATGCGGGGCATCCCGACGCTGCGCACCTTCGGGGCCGCCGAACGCCGCCGGGACCTGCTGGAGGCCCGCAGCACCGGGGTGTACCGGGCCACGATGCGTCCGCTGCGCACCTCGTTGCTGGAGAACGGAATCACGGTCGGGTTCACGCTCTTCGGTACCTTCGGTGCGGTCTTCCTGGCCACGCTCGCCGCGACCCGCGCCCAGCTGCCCGGCACCCACGTCCTGTACGTGTTGATGCTCTCGGTGGAGTGTTTCCGTCCGGTGCGGGACCTGGCGAAGGCCTGGCACGCAGGTTACCTGGGGCTCACCGCCTCCGACGGGGTGGACGCGATCCTGCGCGCGAGACCCGCGGTCGCCGACACCGGCACCGGGACGCTCACCCTCGGCGGGCCCGCCCAGGTGTCGGTGCACGAGGTCAGCTACACCTATCCCGCGGCCGCCCGGCCCGCGCTCGACCAGGTGTCGGCGCGGATCCCGGACGGGCGACTGACCGCCATCGTCGGGGCATCCGGCGCGGGCAAATCGACCTTCGCCGCGTTGATCTCGCGTCGCCTCGACCCGGATTCGGGACGGGTCGAGATCGGCAGCACCGACCTGCGCCGGGTGAGCCTGGCATCCCTGCGGGCGAACCTGGCCGTGGCCGGGCAGCGCACCCGGCTGTTCCACGACACGGTCGCGGCCAATGTCCGTCTCGGCGCCCCCGAAGCAACCGACGACGAGGTCCGTGCGGCGCTGGCCGAAGCCGACGCGCTCGGTTTCGTGGAGGAGCTGCCCGAGGGCATCCACACCATGTTGTCGGAGGACGCCACGACGCTGTCCGGCGGTCAGCGGCAGCGCCTCGCCCTCGCCCGGGCACTGATCCGCCGCACCCCGGTGCTGCTGCTGGACGAGCCGACCTCGAACGTCGACCGGCACTCCGACGCCCACATCATGGGCACCCTGAGGGTCGCTGACGCCCCGCCACACGATCGTCGTCATCGCCCATCGCCTGGAGAGCATCATGTCGGCCGACCAGGTGATCGTCTTCGACTCCGGCCGGATCGTGGAGCAGGGCGAGCCCGGGGCGCTCGTCTCCTCCGGTGGGGCCCTGGCGGACCTGCTGCGCGACGAACGCACCCGCCGGAAGCCGGCTGCGGAACCCCAGGAGGTGTCTCGTGCGTGGTGATCTCGCCAGCGACGTCACGGCCCTGAGACGGCTCTGGCCCGCCATCCGGGCCTACCGCGGCCGTTTCATCCAGACCGTGCTGGCCAGCCCTGGCCGTCCAGATCGGCACCGTCGGCGCGGCCGTCGCCTCCGCCTGGCTCGCGGGCCTCGCCCTCGTCACGCTGGACCCGGGCTGGCCCACCGGCCGGGACGCGGTCCTCAGCGGGCTGGCGCTGCTGCTCGTGGCCGCCGCTGCGGCGGGCACCTGGGCCGAGATGTATGTCGCCCACGACCTGGCCTACCTCGTGCTGGCGGCCTTCCGCGTCCGGCTGTTCGACCGGTTGCGGCGCACCCAGCCGTCGAGGTCGGATCCCCGGCGCAGCGGGGACCTGTCGGCCACGGCCATGTCCGACGTGGAGAGCCTGGAGTGGATCTACGCCCACGTGTTCGCCCAGGTCGGGACGGCGGCGGTCACGATCCTCGGCGGCACCGTCGCGCTGGCCCTCATCGATCCGGTGGTGCTGGCGGTGCTGGTCCCGGCCACGGTGCTGCTGCTGTCGGTGCCGTGGTGGTTCGCCCGGCGGGCCACCGCGCACGGCGCCGAGTTGCGTCGCGCCAGCGCCAGCTACACCTCCGACATCATCGACACGGTGCAGGGGCTGTCCGAGATCGCCGAGGCCGGGGCGATGCCGCGCCGCCGGTCCCAGCTGGACACGTCCTGGCAGCGGGTGGAGCGGGCCGGGGTGCGCAACGCGCTGCGCGGGTCGGTGGAGGCCGCCTCGGTGACCTGCTGGTGAGCCTGGCCGCGATCGGCGCCCTGTTCATCGTGTCCCTGCACGTCCACGCCGGGCAGATCCCCGTCTCGTCCGCCCCCATCGTGGTGGCGCTGATCGGGGCGGTGCTGGCCCCGACGGCCACGGTGGCGTCCACTCTCAAGGAACTGGGCGGTCTGCGGGCCGCGGCGTCCCGCCTGTTCGGGCTGCTGGACGCCCCGGACACGACCGAACCGGCGGCCCACCCGGTCGCCCCGCGACCGACCGACGAGGTGTTGCGGATCTCGTCGCTGTGGTTCGGCTACGACCCCGGGACGTCCCGAGTGCTGCGCGAGCTCGATTTCGCTCTCCGCCGCGGCGAGGTGGTCGCGGTCATCGGCGCCTCCGGGGCGGGCAAGAGCACCCTCATCAACCTGATCCGCCGGTTCTGGGACCCCGACCAGGGCAGCATCAGGGTGCTAGGGCACCGACATCCGCGACCTCGCCGACGCCGACCTGCGGCGCCACACCGCGATCGTGGAACAGGACGTGCGGGCTTCGCCGAGTCGCTGCGCGACAACCTCACCCTGGGCCGGCCCGGCGCGGCGCCGGAGGTCATCGCCACGGCCGTCGAGGACGCCCAGCTCGGCGCCCTGGTCGCGGGACTACCGGCCGGGCTGGACTCCCCGTCGGGGAACGCGGGACCGGCCTGTCCGGCGGCGAGGCAGCCCGGCTGGCCCCTGGCCCGCGCACTGGTCATGGAACCCGACCTCTTCGTGCTGGACGAGGCCACCGCCAACCTGGACGCAAGCATCGAACTCGAACTGCACCGCGCGCTGACCCGCACCGCCGCCGGGCGGGCCACCCTCATCGTCGCCCACCGCCGCTCCACCGTGGAACGCGCCGACCGGGTAATCGTGCTAGAGGACGGCCGGATCATCGCCGACACCACGCCCGATGAGCTCGCGGCCTCCGGCACCTGGTGGAACGCCCTGCCCGGCCAGGCCCAACAGGCACGCCCGGGCGAGGACGAGATGCTAGGTGGCGGCGAACCGGGGCGTAGCCGTTAGGGGAGCCGTTCCCGCGGGGAGTCGATGTGCACCACCAGCCGGCCGGTGTGCTCGTCGGTGCCGACGCGACCGGTGACGGCGAAGACCTCCTCCAGCAGTTGCGGGGTCACCACGGCGGCCGGGTTGCCGTCGGCGACGATGCGTCCCCGGCTCAGGGGCGACCAGCCGGTCGGCGTAGCGAGCGGCGTGTTCCAGGTCGTGCAGCACCGAGACCACCGTCAGGCCGCGGGCGTGCCGCAGCCGCGCGATGAGGTCCAGCACCTCCAGCTGATGGCAGATGTCGAGGAAGGTCGTCGGTTCGTCCAGCAGCAGGATCGAGGCGTCCTGGGCCAGGGACAGGGCCAGCCGGACCCGTTGGCGTTCACCGCCGGACAGGCTGTCGACCATCCGGTCGCCGAGGTGGGTCGTGCCGGTCTCGGCCAGCGCGACGGCGCAGTGCTCGTCGAAGGGATCGCGCAGCATCGCCCACATGGATCGCTGCGGAAACCTGCCGTGGGCCACCAGCTGGCGCACCGTCATGCCGGGGACGCGGGGCAGCTGCTGGGGCAGCAACGCCACCCGCTGGGCGACGAGACGCCGCGGCGTGGACGCGATGCTGACCCCGTCCAGCAGCGACTCGCCCTGGATCCGCAGCTCCCCGACAGGGGCGCGCAGCAGCGTCGATTTGCCGCAGCCGTTCGCCCCGACCAGGGCGACCCACTCCCCCGGTCGATCTTGAGGTCGAGGTGGTCGAGGACGAGCCGGTCCCCGAACTGGACGCAGGCTCGACGCAGTTCCATCACTGTCACGGTTCTGACTCCTGGTGGGAGCTGGCCACCGCGACCAGCGCGGCGGCCCCGATGAGGCAGGGTGACGGCGCCGACCGGCACCCCCACCTGCTGCCCGTCGCCGGTGAGCTGGATCGCGAGGCTGACGGCCTTGGCGATGAGGTCGGAGGCGGCGACGAACAGCCCCCGCACACCGCGACGAGCATCACCTGTCGCCTCAGCCGCCCGCCGAAGACCAGCCGGACGACGTGGGGCGCGACGAAACCGACGAAGGCGAGCGGCCCCACGGTCGCCACCGCCGCTGAGGCTCAGCAGCACCGCGATCCCGATGCCCACGCCGCGCCAGAACCCGGGTGAGACCCCGAGGCAGTGGGCGTGGGAGTCGGAGACCGCGAGGATCTCCAGCCGGTCGGCGACCAGCACCAGCGCCACGAACCCGGCGAAAACCGGTATCGCGATCATCGGGACGTGCTCGGCGACGCGGGCCTCCACCGACCCGATCAGCCAGCGCAGCGCTCCCCGACGCCGGTGGGCCGGGCGGCGATGAGGATCGTCACCACCCCGGTCAGGGCCAGCGCCGACAACAGACCGAGCACCGCCGTCTGCTCCGAGGTGCGGCGGTGGGCCACCAGCCACAGCAGTCCGCCGCCGAGCAGGCCGCCCACGGTCGCCGACAACACCGACGAGAACACCGACCCGCCGTCGATGAGCCCGGTCCCGGAGGCGATCAGGTAGCCGAGCACCGCCGAGGGGTTCACCGCCGTCAGCTCGGGGGCGGCCAGCGGGTTGCGCAGCACCGACTGCAATGCCAGCCCGGCCAGGCCGAGAGCCGTTCCGGCGAACAGGGCGACGACGAGCCGCGGCAGCCGCAGCTCGGTCAGCACCCGCCACGAGACCACGTCGGTTCCGGCCAGCAGCTCGGACCAGTCCACGCCCCGCCCCAGCGCGAGATGGGCGGCGGGGACGATGAGCGCGGCGGCCGCGATCCACAGGCCCAGCCGGGCACGACGGCTCACTGGTCCGGCCTCCTCGCCACGAAGACCATGGCGACGCAGAACCCGATCAGCGCGGTCCACGCCCCGAGTGGGGTCTCGAAGGGCTTGAACAGCTCCCGCGCCGCAATATCGGCGCCGACGCTCACCCCGGCCCCGATGATCGCCGTCACCGCCAGCCGGAACACCTCACCCGCCCCCGGGACGAACCACCGGGTCACGGTCAGGGGCGACGAAGGCGACCCAGGCGATGGGGCCGCAGGCCGCCACCACGAGCGCGACCAGCAACGCGGCGACGCCGAGGGCCAGCAGCCGCCAGCGGCCCGGCCTCATCCCCAGAGCGGAGGCCTGCTCGTCGCCGAGGGACAGCACCCCCAGCGCAGGCAGCACCGCGACCGTGGCGGCGCAGCCGATGACCAGGGGGACGATCAGCGGCAGGGCGACATCGGCCGTGATCTCGGTGAGCGAACCCACGAGGTATTTGAAGATGATGCTCAACTCGACCTGGTCGGCCGTCGACATCACGGTCAGCACCGCCGCCTGCCAGGCCGTCGAGACCGCCGCCCCGATGAGCAGGGTCTGCGCGGCGCTGCGTCCCCTCGCGGCCGCGAGCAGACACAGGGCACCCCCGCCACAGCTCCGGCCAGGGCCCCGGCCGTGCGGGCCGTCAGCGAGTGGATGCCGCTGGTGACCAGCAGCGCCGCCACAAAGGCGGCTCCCCGCTGACCCCCAGCAGGTCGGGCACCGCGAGCGGGTTGCGCATGGCCCGCTGCACCAGCAGCCCCGCTACCCGAGCCCGGCCCCGGCGGCCGCACCCACCAGCAGCCGGGGCAGACGAATCTCAAGGAACACGATCCGCGCGACCCGCCCCGACGCGGGCAGGCCGAGATAGAGGCTTGCCGTGACGAGAGCGGCCCCCGCCACGGCAAGCAGTATCAGGATCGTGATCCGCTGGCGGAGCCCCACTACTTCTTCAGGTCACGTTCGATGTGGTCCACGGCCTCGGTCACGGCGGTGGCGATGCACCGGGTGCCCCGGCAGAACGTCCACAGTTCCTTGTTGACCTCGTGGACGTGGCCGTTCTTCACCGCGGTGAGCTGCTTCCACACCGGGTTGTCGGCGTAGATCTCCGTGGCCTTCTTGTCGGTCGGAGCGAAGGTCATCGACAGAGACGAACATGACCTTCGGGTCCTTCTCCAGGATCTGCTCCATGCTGTAGGCCCCGGCCTTGACCGGGTCGGTGCCGAGCACCTCGAATGGGTTGTTGACGACTTTTGCCCAGGGCGCTGCCCAGCGGATCGGCACCCTGGTGGCCACGCCCATGCCGGAGGCCCCACCCCACATCAGCAGGACGGGGTTCACCGGCCACGCCCGCCGTCGCTGCCTTCTGCTTGGCCGCCGCCATGGCCTCCCTGGTAGGCCGTCTCGGCCTTGACCTGGGCGTCCGCCTTGCCGGTGAGTGTGGCGACCATCCGCAGGTAGGCCAAGGAGTCCTCGTCCGTCTTGACGTTGACCAGCAGCACCGGCGAGAACTTCTCCAGCGCGGGCTTGAGCGCCTCGTGGACGCCCGCGAGCCCGATCACCAGGTCGGGTTTGACCTCCGCGGCGAACGAGGTGTCCTCGGCCCCGAAGCTACCCAGCACCACCGGGATGTCCTTGCCCTTGTCGCCGAAGATTTCTGGCCGGGTCGCCAGGTTGGGGGTGGAGGTGGCCACCGGGACGATGCCGAGGCTGGCCAGGATGTCGTCACAGATGCCGGTGAGGCACACGATGCGCTGCGGAGCGGCAGGAACGCTCACCTCGGCCCCATCGGGGCCGGTCGCGGTGAGGGCGGGCGTCACCGGGGTGACACCGGCGACGGGCGCCGAGCTCGTCGCCGCCGTTGGGGCAGGGAGACGTCCCCGGCGCGTCCGCACCGGGCACGCAGGCCGACAGGGCGCAGGCGGCAGCAAGGCCCATCAGGACCAGACCACGACGGATCATTCAGAACTCCCAGAAATGATAGCGATTATCAATTGCATGGTAATGATATGCCCGCCCCTCGTCACTGTCCACGCGGGGTGGGTTCAGCCGCGATGGGCCCCGGGCGTCGGCACCAACGCCCCGCCGGGCACGCGATGGGCAGCCCCCACGGCGCCCGGCACCCTCTCTCGCACGGAGATGGGAGCGCGTTGGCTGCGTCGAGGCACCTGTTCGAGGCCGGGCCCTGTAAGAATGGCTCTCAGCAGACTATGGTTGGTCCCATCATCACCTGGAGGCATTTGCGACACAGGAGGGATGCCATGGGACGAGGGATGGTCACGGCATGAGCAAGGACGCCTACGCCGTCAGCGCGCCGGTCTACGACCCTGCTCAACGCCAGTTTTCGCCCAGGGCAGGTGGCGGCCCTGGAGAGGCTGATTCCGCTGGTCCGCGCCGAGTCGGGGCCGGTACTCGACATCGGGGCCGGGTCGGGCCTGAACACGGTCCTCGTCCTGGAGCGCCTACCAGAGGCACGCGTGTACGCCCTGGAACCCAGCACCGCGATGAGGGCGCTGGTCCTGACGAAGGTCGCCGCGCACCCGGAGTGGTTCGACCGGGTCACGATCCGACCCGAGGCCTTCGGCGCCACCCCTGCCCTGATGCCATCAGCGCGGCGATCCTGCTGGGCGTGCTCGGCCACTTCAGCCCGGACGAACGGGCCGCACTGTTCGCCGCCCTCGCCGCCCGGCTCCCCGAGGGCGGGGCCGCCCTGACGGACTTGCAGCCACCCGCCCGGCCCGAGCGAGTGGAAGCCTACGAGATCGCCAGCACCCGGATCGGCGACCTGACCTATAGCGGCCTCGCGGAAGGATGGCCACTCGACGACGAGCGCATGCAGTGGAAGATGACCTGCCGCACCCTCGACGGCGATCGCGTGCTGGCCGAGGAGACCACCGAGTACCTGTTCCGCCACCCGGACCCCGAGGTCATCCGGACCGAACTCCGCGCCACCGGACTCAGCCTCGACCAGATCGAAGACACCACCTTCTACCTCATCGTCAGGACTGACCCGCCCGCCCCGCGGTTCGCGGGCGCCTCCCGGGCAGGGTGGGGATGCGGAAGCGATCGAGGATCTCTCGGCGGAAAGGGGACTCCATCGACGTCGACGGCGCTCACGCCCCGGGGGCGTGGAAGACCAACACCGCGTAGCCGAGATCGGTCAAGGTGGCGTGGGCCGCGGCCCAGGCAAAGGTGAGCACTCCAGCCGGGAACTTCGGAGATGGAACTGCAACATTGTTACAGCTTGTTACAGTTCATCACAGTTCAGGTGAGGTGCCAGGTGGCGCGTGGGTCTTGCTTGGCGGAGCCTTCCCGGATGACGAGGCCGAGTTCTTCCAGCTGGGCTAGCGCCCGGGTGGCGGTCATGCGGGCTACCCCTGCCAGTTCGGCCAGCGCCCCGGTGGAGAGCGGCTCCCCGTCTGGCGCAACGTGTTCAGGATGGCGATCGCGCTGCGGGTGAGCCGGGAGCGGATTTCTTCGGGGAGCGCCTCCTGCGCCGACAAGGTGAGGGTCACCGAGGAAGAGGATTGGAAATAGTGGGGATCGACGAGCCCACGTCCACGCATCTCAGCGAATAGCCGCGCGATCCCTTCCCCGAGCTCCCTGGTGTACCCCAAATCGGCGCACACCCGGGCGATGCGCGGGTTACGGGCATAGCGCCGGATATCGAGCGGGCGTTGGGGTTCGACGATGCCCGGGAATCGTCCTGGCGAGGTGATCTCGATCCGGCTTGGGGAAAAATCTCAAAGCGAATGTGGTCGCCCATGGTGCTGTACGAGCGATGAACGACGGCGTTGACCAGCCCCTCCAGCCAGGCATCCCGGGGAATCCGGGAGATGGGTTCGAAAGTGCCCGCGTCACTCAGTTGCTGCCAGGCGGGCATCATGTCCTCGATCTGGCGGATGGCTTCGGAGATCTGCCGCAGCAGGGAACCTTCCACCCGGCGGTCCTGTTCGAGCGTCATGTTTCGTCCCACGCCCCGGTGTTCCGCCCCGTACTTGAGAATCCGGACGACGGCATTGGGGAAACTCACGCTGGGGACGCTCGTCGAACAGCAGCTCGCTGGCCACGGTGAGCCGACCCCGGCGATCCACCAGGTCGCGCGCGGCCAGCGCACCCTCAATGGTCGCCGCGCCGATTCGTTCGGCGTAGTCCGCCAGGGCCTGCTGGTCGAGGTCCGCCAGGGTGAGGTTCACGGGAGTGGCTTCATAGTGCGCCATGCCCCCGGTCGAACACGAGCTCACGCTGCTGCGCGGCAGTCAGCCGCCGCGACTCGTCGCCAACCCGCAGGTAGCACTCACCCTTCTGGGTGACGTGCACGGTCTCCCCCGGAGCGATGTTCAGCAGGACGAGAGTGGCCGGCTCGCCTTCGGCGTCCAGCGCCTCAACCTCTTCCACCCGGGCGCGTACCGGCGGTTCGGTGTAGTCGAGACAGGCCTGCCGCAGCTCGTTGCGCCGCTGCGCTGGCACGTCCTCCACCTTGCCGTCGTGGGAGCCCAACGACAATCACCCCGCCATCGGCGTTGGCCATAGCCACCAGCGGGACCGCGAGATCGCGTGGCGACACGCGAGCGGACTTGCGCTCGAACCACTGATCTTCCGCAAGGGCCAGCAGCGCTGGCCCCACCTGCTCTGGGGGTCAACGTCAGGCTACGATCCACCACTGCCGAGGTCATTGAATAACTGTAACATTGTTACAGCTTGTTACAGTGTTGCAGCTTCCCCAGCACGAGTTTCCCGGCCCAGCACGGGCCGAGGGTCGTCGCCACTCCATGCCGCGGTGAGGTGTTCTCCCGACGAGACGGGCCCGGGTTGCTGCGCGACCGCCCGGGTACGGCGCCCCAACACCGGGAGAGTGTGGCCCGCCGCATGCAGTTCCGGTTGTCAGGCATGGCCTCTCCCGGTTTTGTCAGTGGGCTCTAGTACGGTGTGAGCACACCTGCTGAGAACAGCATTTAGCGCGCCGTTGGCGTAGGAGACACACGATGGCACCGACCACCAAAGAGGCCCAACGGGCCGAGTTGCACAAGACCATCTGGCGGATCGCCAACGACCTGCGCGGCTCGGTGGACGGCTGGGACTTCAAGGCCTATGTCCTGGGCATGCTGTTCTACCGGTTCATCTCAGAGAACCTCACCGCCCATATCAACCAGGGCGAGCACGAGGCCGGGGATCCCGATTACGACTACATCGATGAGTCCGATCACCGGGCCTCCAGCATCCTTGACGGCGTCGTGGCAGAGAAGGGGTTCTTCATCTTCCCCTCAGAGCTGTTCGCCAATGTCCGCGAGCGGGCGTCCCGGGACGAGAAACTGAACGAGACCTTGGAGCGGGTATTCCGCAACATCGAGGGGTCGGCGGTCGGCACGGCGGCCGAGGGCGCGTTGAAGGGCCTGTTCGATGACCTTGACGTCAATAGCTCCAAGCTTGGCCCGACGGTGCTCAAGCGCAACGGGAAACTCGTCAAGCTCCTGGACGCGATCGGCGATCTGCCGCTGGGCAATTTCGAGGACAACTCGATCGACCTTTTCGGGGACGCCTACGAATACCTCATGGGCATGTATGCCTCGCAGGCAGAGCAAGTCCGGCGGGGAGTATTACACCCCGCAGGAGGTCTCGGAGCTGCTGGCCCGGCTGACGGTGATCGGCAAGACCGCGGTGAACAAGGTCTACGACCCGGCCTGCGGGTCGGGGTCGCTGCTGCTGAAGTTCGCCAAGGTTCTCGGGCCAGACCGGGTTCGCAACGGGTTCTACGGGCAGGAGATCAACCTGACCACGTACAACCTGGCGCGGATCAACATGTTCTTGCACAACATCAACTACGGGGACTTCAGCATTGAGCACGGCGATACCCTGACCGATCCCAGGCATTGGGATGATGAGCCGTTCGAGGCGATCGTGTCGAATCCTCCCTATTCGACGAAGTGGGAGGGAAACGACAACTCACTGCTCATCAACGACGAACGATTCGCCCCCGCCGGGGTGCTGGCCCCGAAGTCGAAAGCGGACCTGGCGTTCACCATGCACATCCTGTCGTGGCTGAGCGTCAACGGCACCGCGGCGATCGTCGAGTTCCCCGGCGTGCTGTACCGCGGGGGTGCGGAACGCAAGATCCGCAAATATCTCATCGACAACAACTACGTGGATGCCGTGATCCAGCTGCCGCCAGATCTTTTCTTCGGCACCACCATCGCCACCTGCATCATCGTGCTGAAGAAGTCGAAGCCCGAGAACACGGTGCTGTTCATCGACGCCTCGGGTGAGTTCAGCCGGGTCGGAAACAAGAACAAGCTGCTGCAGCAGAACCAAGATCACATCCTGAAACCTTCACCGCCCGCCGCGACGTGGACCACGTCGCCAAGCTCGTGACCAACGAAGACCTCGCGGCCAACGACTACAACATCTCGGTGTCCTCCCTATGTCGAGAAGGAAGACACCCGCGAGGCCGTGGACATCCAGGCCCTCAACGCCGAGATCGCCCGCATCGTCGCCCGCCAGGCCGAGCTTCGCACCGAGATCGACGCCATCGTCGCAGACCTGGAGGAGGGCCGTCGTGACCGGGGGAGCAGCCGGTGAGGTGATCCTCTACCAGCGCGACGACGGCGCCCCCGCGCTTGAGGTACGCCTGGAGGAAGAGACCGTCTGGCTCAGCCAGCAGCAGATCGCCGAGCTGTTCCAGACCTCCCGCACCAACGTCGTCGAGCACCTTCGGAACATCTACGACGAAGCAGAGTTGGACGAGACTGCAACCCTGTCGGAGATTCCGACAGGTTCGCACCGAGGGTTCCCGTCAGGTCGCCCGGGAGATCCCGTTCTACAACCTTGATGCCATCATCTCAGTCGGCTACCGGGTGAAGAGCAGGGTCGCCACCCAGTTCCGGATCTGGGCGACCGAACGCCTGCTGGAATATCTCATCAAGGGTTTCACGATGGATGACGCCAAGCTGGTAACCACCCCGACCGAGGTTGAGGAAGCCTACCTGAGTCAATCAAACGCGTCCAGCGCGAGATCGAAGGCAAGAAATGAGCCAAATCGACAAACTGATCGCAGACCTGTGTCCGGATGGAGTGAGTCACTATCAGCTAGGGGAGATCGCGGGCTACTCAGACACTCGAGCACAAGCTTCCCACCTTGACAAAACCACCTTTGTGGGCGTGGATAATCTTCTGCCAAACAAGGGAGGCAGGGGTTGATGCAAGCCACGCACCAAACACATCCAGTCTGACCGCTTACGAGGCTGGAGATCTACTACTCGGCAATATTCGTCCCTACCTGAAGAAAATCTGGCTTTCAGACAGAACTGGTGGATGCAGCGGCGATGTCCTCGCCATTCGCCTTTCGAAGGCATTTCACCCACTAGTCGATGCTAGGTTTCTCTACTACACGCTATCCTCAGATAGGTTCTTCTCCTACGCCACGCAACACTCAAAAGGCGCCAAGATGCCGCGAGGAGACAAGGCGGCTATCTTGAACTTCCGCATCCCTGTGCCACCGCTTGAGGTGCAGCGGGAAATCGTGAGAGTGCTGGATAAGTTCACCCAGCTGGAAGCGGAACTGGAAGCGGAGCTGGAGCTCGCCGCCGCCAATACGAGTATTACCGAGATCACGAGGCTTATTCACAGAATCCCAAAGATGGAGGCTTATTCATGGGAGTGTCAGAAACTGCGAACCACCTTGTCAGAACCCAGTCGCCAGCAGCTGTGCATAGCCTCATGATCCCTGTGATGGCGTTGACTGTGGTTTGGAATGTTGAGTATGGGCGGCGATAGATGGTGTGGAGGATGCGCCAGGTTTTGAGGTGCGCGATAGCCTGTTCGATGGGCCATCTGATGTGGTTGATTCGTTGGTTATAGTCTTTTTTTCCAGATCGGTTAGTTTTCGTCCGGGTTGGGTTCTGGCCGGGGTGTGGAGTCCGCGGCCGATGTAGCCTTTGTCAGCGATGATATTTTCTAGCATTTAGGTGCCCTAGGATTTCGTGGGTATCGAATGCTTTCACGTCATGGATACTCCCATCGAGGATGGGTGAGATCCACTGGAGGTTTCCGTGGGTGTCAGTGATGACTTGAACGTTGACGCCACTGTGGCGGTGCTTGCCTGAGAAGATGGCCTTCTCGGCTTTCCATCTCCAGCAGGGCAGGGAGCGTACCGTCGATCAGGAGGGCGGTGTCCTGGGTACCTGCCCCAGGGTCGGACGCTCTTCTGCTAGACAGTCGGCCAACAGATCTGTTACGGCGGTGATGGCTCGGCTGATGGTGGATTGAGACACGCTGTGACTTTCAGCAAGCTCGGCCTGGACACGGTTTCGTCTCAGATACTTCAACGTCACCTCGAGTGCCCCTATGATACCTAGAGGCTTATTCATAGGGGTGTTTTGGTTTTCCCCAGCTAACGCTTTACCCCGAGGGGGATGTGAGGGCGGCTTGCCCGATCTGAGATAATTCAAAATGCAGAAACAAAACCCTCAGATGAAAGACAAGCCGCCGCCGTGAATACTACCACAAGCCTTGACCGTGACCAGATCCTCAACCTGTGCGAACTGATCCACACATCCCGTTCCGGAAACCTTCCCCCGGCAGGATCCCGTGTCCTAGGCTTGTTCCGCTGTATCCAAGTCACTGTGTTAACACTCAGACACAACCTCACCCAGGAATTGCTGGCCGACATCCACACAGTCTCCCAAGCCACCATCTCACCAGTGGTGGCGGTCTACACCCCTTTGATCGCCGAAGCCCTCCAAGCCTGGGTGCCCGGCGTGGAAGATCCTTGACCCGGACCGCCAGTACATCATCGACGGCACCCTTGGTGTCCTGCTGGTCATGGTCGAAGCGTCCCGAACTGTACTCAGGCAAACACCACACCACGGGGGTGAACCTGCAAGTGGCCTGCACCCTGGCCGGACAGCTCGCCTGGGTCTCCCGCCCCTGCCGGGTAGTGTGCATGATGCAAAGGCCATCAAGGAATCCGAATTCCTCACAACCCTCGACAGTCAAAGTCATAGTGGAGACAAAGGCTACATCGGATTGGGAATGATCACCCCTGCCCGGAAACCCGCCCATGGTGAACTCACCAACACCGACAGGAGAAACAACACGGCCATCAACCGTGTCCGCTATCTCATCGAACGTGTCATCGCGAACCTCAAGACCTGGCGTGTCCTGCACACCGATTACCGCCGCCCCTACGACACCTTCGAAACCACAATACAAGCCGTCACCGGACTCATCTTCGCTTACACCCCATGAATAAGCCTCAATCACCGCGGTTACCAAACTTCTTCAGCAACAACCTCCCCCGCCACCCCATTCAAACCAGCAATGGCCAAGCAATAGCCGCCATCTCCTCCATCGTCCACGTCCTTGACCCCGGGCATCGGATTGGCCCTCGTTCAGTGGTCGGCGGGTCCCAGCACCATCAGCTTCTCCGGGTCCGGGAAGGGCACGAACCCCACCTCGGCGTAAAGATCGTGTGCATCGGGGGTAATGAGCATGAGCCGCTTTAGCCGGAGTCGCCGGAACGTTTCCGCCACGGTCCGGGACAGTGTGACCCCGAGCCCACGCCCACGCACCTCGCGCGCGACGTAGACGTCGCAGAGCCACCCGAAGGCAACACCATCGGTTACCACCCGCGCGTACCCAACCTGCGCGCCGTCTGGCCCGTACACGCCGAAGTTCACCGACGCCGCCGCGGCCCGCTCCACGAAATCGCGGGACCGTCCCAGCGCCCAGTACGCATCCGTCGACAACCAGCGGTGTACGCGTTCCAGATCGAGCCGACCGCGGTCCGTGTCCACCACGAAACCTCCCGGCAGCTCCACCCTGACGTCGGGGTCGGGCACCGCGATCACGTTCTCACCGGTCATGACAGCCTCCTCGCACTCGACGACAGCTCGGTACGTAAACCCTGCAGGCGTTTCCAACATGCCACCGACCATCGCCTTCCCGGAAACGAATCGCCCCTGCCCCGTCAGGCCGGATCACCAGCGGGTCTTCCCGGCCGGATGAACACGCCCAGCGCCGCGACGAACGCCACCACACCGGCACCCAGCAGGGACGTGGAACGAGATCTGGGTGCCCGTCGTCGTGCCCGCCACCGGATCGGCCGCCTCGGCCGCGTTGACGATGGCGGTCGCCACCGCGGTTCCGATGGCCCCGCCGAGCTGCTGGATAGTGTTGAACGCGGCGTTGCCGTCAGCCTGGAGGCTGTCGGGAAGGGAACGCAGGCCGTTGGTCATGGAGTTCGAGACGGACAACCCTGGCAGATCGGGGAAGAGCGCGTAGATCAACGCCAGCCGAACGCCCTGAGCCGTGAACACCGAGGACGGCGAAGAGCACGAGGGTCACCACCCGATGACGGCACCGGTGAGGATGGAGCCGCATGGGACCGAAGCGGTCCAGGATCCCGCCGCCAAACGGGGGTGAGGAGCGCGCCGATGATGCACGCAGGCAGCAGCAGACAGCCCGCGGCGAAGGAGTCCATCGACTTGCCGACCTGGGCGAAAGTACGGGATCAGGTATCCCAGCGCCAGCACGATGGCCTGAATGAGCACCACGTAGACGATGCTCAAAGCGTAGGTGCGGTCGGTGAAGATCCGCACGCGCAGCGAGGGGATCGTCGGAGCGCCGGGAGAGCCAGACGAAACCGGCAATGAGCGCCACGGACAGGGACGAACAGCCCGAGCACCTCCGGGCTGGTCCATGCGCTGGTGGAGGCGGCGTTGGTGGCGAAGATGAGGGGCGACGAACCCGGCCGCCATGAGCAGGGAACTGGACGGGGGCGAAGGAGACCCGCCTGGTCTCCTGGGCCTGGCGGATCGTCAGGGGTCCCGAGCACCAGGGGCGATGACCAGGGAAGGGAACGAGCACCAGGAAGATCGAACGCCACCCGAGCGCGCCGATGAGGAAACCCCCGAGCGAGGGGCCCCACGGCCGGGGCGATGGCGGTGATGAGCGTGGCGAGACCCATCATGGTTCCCATCCGTTCGTGGGGAACCTGTTGCAGCACGATGTTGAACATCAGCGGCAGCGCAACGCCCGTCCCGACGCCCTGCAGGGATGCGTCCGCCGATCAGGAGCGCGAAGTGCGGGGGCGGCCGCGCTCGTGATCGTCCCGGCCAGGAAGGTGAGCATGGCCGCGAGGAAGAGCGTCCGGGCGCGGTACCTGCGGTTCAGGAACGAGGAGACCGGCATGATCGCGGAGAGCACCAGCAGATACCCGGTCGTGACCCACTGCACGGTCGCGGTGTTCACCCCGAACTCGCCCATGAGCGCCGGGAAGGCGACGTTCATCGCGGTCTCCACGACCACCCCGGCGAACGACATAATGCCCACCGCGACGATGGAGACGACGAGGCGTGCATCGAGACGTCGTTCAAACCCTGACACGTTGTTGATCCTCATCTCTCATCCCGGACACGGCAGCAGCGCGAATCCCGCCGGTCCAATACTGGCCCCATGACCTCCGAGCGTGCTTCAGGGACCACTCATCGATACACCCACGGCCACGGTGCGGCGGTCCTGGCCAGCCACTCCCGTCGCACCGCCCAGGACTCGGCGGGATACCTGCTCCCCACCTGCGCCGGGGCATGGACCTGCTCGGCGTCGGCTGCGGACCCGCATCCGTCACCGCCGACCTGGCCGAGCTCGTCGCGCCCGGAAGGGTCGTCGGGCTCGACGCCTCGCCCGCCGTGCTCGACATCGCCCGGACCCTCCTGGCAGAACGGAACCTTCAAGACCGGGTGGAGTTGATGGAAGGCGACGTGTTCGCGCTGCCCTTCGACGACAACACCTTCGACGTCGTCCACGCCCACCAGCTGCTCCAGCACCTGGACAATCCCGTGGCGGCGCTCGCCGAGATGCGTCGGGTGGTCCGCCCGGGGGATCGTCGCCGCGCGCGACGCCGTGTACTCGGCGGATGCGTGGTTTCCCCAGCCCGCGGGCATGGATTCGTGGCTGGAGGTCTACATGGCCACGGCCCGGGCCAACGGAGGGGAACCCGACGCGGGAAAGCAGACTGCTGGCGTGGTCGCGGGCCGCGAGTTTCCGGGATGTGAAGGCGTCGGCGTCGGCCTGGTGCTTCGCCACCGAGCAGGACCGCGAATGGTGGTCCGGCACCTGGGCGCAGCGGTGCCTGACTTCGTTCGGCCCGCGGGCGGTGGAACTCGGACTGGCCACGACAAGCGACCTGGAGACGATGGTTGAAGCCTGGCGGCAGTGGGGCGCCAGCGAGGACGGCTGGTTTGTCGTCGTCCATGGCGAAGTCCTGCTCCGCGCCTGAACCGGCATCAGGGTCAGGACCTGCCCCACCCGCGCCACGTCATCACGTTCAGGGGATGGACAGGGTCATCCGCTCCCCGACCTCCTGCACGGCCTGTATGAGGGCCAAGCCGATGTTGGGGCGGGTCACACCCTTTGTCAGGATGTCGCGGGCCTCGGCCTCCATGGAACGTCCATGTCGCTCGGCCTGCTCGGCGAGCTGCCGCTTCACCGACTCATCCAGGCCTCGGACAAGGATGGATACCATCGCAACCACCTCCCTCAAGTGATATCAAACATGATGTCAACTAGCCCGCAAGAGGCGCATCGAGAGCCCCTGCCACTGGATCGCGAAGACCCCGGAGCCAGGAAGGAACGTGTACACATCATCGACACGTCCGCAAAACGTGTCGAAAAATCACCCAAATTTCGACACGTCCCGCCGAGGGGCGTGAGGTCGTCTGGATCGCCTGAGCTCGTGGGAGAGTTCCTGCACGAGCAACCACGGCGTGGACCCACTCGTGGTCACGGCGTTGGCCCGATTATCAGTTCGAGGCCATCCACCCCGACCGCAAGATGCTGGACTCAGTAGTGGTAGCGAACCTGAAGGATCACCAGGTCGTCTCCGTCGACGAGATACACGAGCCGATGCTCCTCTGTGATGCGCCGCGACCACGCCCCGGTTGCTCCGTACCTGAGTTGTTCGGGTTTCCCGATCCCACCGAAGGGGTCGCGGAGACAGGGTGTCGATGAGCGTGTTGATCCGCTTGAGAATCCGGCAGTCCGCGGCCTGCCAGTACGTGTAATCCTCCCAGGCCGAGGGGATCCCGCCAGGCGCACCTCAGTCCCCCCGGATGAGATCGTGTTCCTCGGTGCGCCCTTCCCGGGCCCTCTCGTAGGCGTCGAGCAGCCTTCGGGCATTGGCGGGGGAACGGAACAGGTAGGCCGTCTCCTGCCACGCGGCGTATTCATCGGCGGACATGAGAACGGCGTTCCCCTTGCGGGAAACGATCTCGACGGCAGTGCGATCGTCGTTGACCTGCTCGATGAGCGGGAACAACGTCCTGCGGGCCTCGCTGGCACTGATGGACACGGCCACCCCTCCCTGAAAGTGGTACGGAATAACAGTACCAGTCATGGCGCTTCGTTGCTGTTCTCCCTGCACACCCGCGAGGTCCTTGAGAAGGAATCACGGTTGCGCAACGCTCAACTCGAATTTCCCCTTTCAGAGGCGATATACGACGTTGAGTGTTGCGCAACCAGGGCTAATCTGATCCGTCGATGGTGGCTTCGATCATACGAAGGGCCTGCCTCTCGAAGGCGGGATCTGGATTGACGAGCATGTGGATGGCGAGCCCGTCCACCAGCCCGTGCAGGAGTGTTGTTGCCTCTTCGGCGTCGAGGTCCGGCGCGGTGAGCCCGGCCTGGTGAGTGGGCGACCATGTGGCGGCAGGCGTCCCGGACCGTTGCGTGGGCCACATCCAGGACCTCCTTGACGCGCTCGTCACCGGGGGCCCTCGGCTATGAGCGCGACATTGACCTCCATCTCGGCCCGCCGTTCGGCGTCGAGGGCAGAAGTTCCTTGATGACGGCGAGGACGAGCGCACGAGGATCCGGTTCGTCCAGATGCTCCTCGATCCGCCCCTGGGCGCGCCGCCCCACCAGTTCCGTGGCATGCACGAGCAGATCGGCCTTGCTGGGGAAGACATGCCTGGGTGAGCCAGTGGAGATCCCGGCCTCCGCAGCGACGGTGCGGATGGAAACCCCCGCTGATGCCCTGGGCATGGATCACCCGCCAGGTCGCCTCGGCGATCTCCTCCCTGCGCCGGTCGTGGTCAATGAGTTTGGGCATCCTCCATGGTAGCGCATTCGTGTTACCATAACTTTTACTAGCACGATCGTATTAACAACTTGGAGGGTCGATGTCTTCTCCCGACACCCCCGCACCGTCGCGGGAACGCCAGACGCTGAACGGCGCGATACTCGCCAGCGGCGTGGGTCAGGCCATCCAGTTCGTTCTTCCTCTGTTCGCCGGCGCGGTGCTCGGCCTGCCCCCGTGGCAGACCGGATTGCTGGTCGCGGTGAACGCGCTGGCGACGTTCGTGGTTCGTCCGTTCGCCGGTGTGGTCGTGGACCGCGTGGATCGAGCATCATCGCCGGCGCAGGTGCGGGGGTGTTCGCTGTCGGGTGCGGGCTCTACGCCCTGGCGACGGGCCTGCCGCTGGCGCTGATCGCCGCGATCGCGACCGGGGTGGCCGAGGCCTTCTTGTGGGTGGCGATCCGGGCGATCGTCGGCGAGCGCCTGTCCGAGGACTCGGGCGTGTTCGCGAAGCTGGTGGCTGCAGAAGAAACCGGGGGCTGGGTGATCATGGTGCCCGCGATCTTTCTGCTGTCCGCTGCCGGATACCAATGGATGTTCGCCGGCGTCGCCGCGTGCTGCATCGCAGCCGCCCTGGAGCTTGTCAGCCTGCCACGGCGCGACGCACCAGACGACGTGCTCGCCGGCGCGGAGTTGTCGGGCATGTCACTTCGGGGGCTCGGCGCCAGGCTGCGACCGATGCTCGCGGCCGTGGTGGTCACGATGACCGCGGAGACGACGATCAGTCTGCTGCTGATCCTGCACCTGCAGCGCGGATTCCATCTCGGGGCGGTGCAGGGTCGCCTACGATGTTTCTGCCCGGCGCCATCGCGATGAGCTTCCTCCCGCCCCATCTGCACCGCCTGGTCGTGCGGTTCGGTCGCCGCAGGATGCTGATGCTCGGTTCCGTGGCGAGCGCGCTGTTCGCCGTCGTCCTTGCCTTCGCACCGAATCCGCCGTGGATCGCAGCGCTCTGGGTGCTCTCCGCAGTCACGTGGTCCTGCGTGATTCCGGTGGAGCAGTCCGTGATCGCCGAGGCAGCGGGCAGCACGCATCTCGGTCGCGGGTTGGAGCCTCTACGAGGCGGCGTGTCTTGCCAGGGGCAACCATTGGTTCCCTCGCCGCCGGCTTCCTCTACGAATCGGGAAGCTGGCTACTGGCCTGCGCTACGTGTGCGGTGATCATCGCTTCCGGTGCCGTCGTGATCCCAGCCGCAGTGAAACGCCTCGGCGTCACCGACCACCCGCGCCACCAGGCGATGACCTTTCCGACCGACGCCGCTCACGAGGCGTTGAAGGCCGTGCGCTTCCCTTGCCAGCCGGTCGCACGCAGGAATTGTTCCCATGTGAGGGGCATCCGGGTTGATGCGACGGCTCCATTCCAGGTCGCGTCCCGGCCTGAAATAGCCGTGGTCCACGGCGTAGTTCCTCATGCCAGGAGTTCTTTCACATGCAGTTCATCCGAAGCGAATTCGGGAAACCAGCGGAGCATTCCGTCGCGCGTGAATGCATTGCGATACTCGGCTTTTATTCCGGTGACCTTCTGGAAGGTCTCCACCATTTCCCGCGGTGAGATGATGTCCCCCACCAGCGGGAGGTCTCTCCTTGGTAGAGCTCGGGGTGCGTGAGGATTTCGAGGACCGCCGGACCTGTCGCGGTCAGTGGATCCACGAAGGGCGCACGGAAATCCTCAGGGCAGGTAGATGGGCAGCAGGAGAACATCATCTTCCATGCGTGGCACGTAGTATTCCAGCAGATTGGTGTAGAAGAAGGCCAGCATCACGAAGGTGTGCGCGACGGGCAGTGTACGGATGTGGTCTGCGATCCGCGCCTTGTCGGTGAAGTGCGGAGCGAAAAACGCCACCCGAGATTTCGTCCACGTTTTCAAGGGTGCTGAAGACGATGTGCTCGACACCCGCCTGCACCGCCGCATCCGCCAGGCGGCATCCCAGCTCGAACTCACGCGAGTTCTCCGGATGCGTGGGCGGGGTCACGAGGAAAGCGCTCCGCGCGCCCCTGAAAGCGGCGAGCCATTCGTCGTCATGCCCCAGCTCCAGCGGGGCCGCGGCGATATCTGCGCCCAGCCGCGCGAGTTCCGCGCCTGCGGGGATGATGGATCTCGAGTGAGTGCGCGACCGGAAGCGCCCGTCGGCCAGCAGCGTCTTCACGACGCTGCGGCCCTGTTACTGGTGCTGCCGCGACGGCGACGAGTGGTGCGGCAGAGGTCGCTAGCGTTTCTCCCTTGCGTAATGAGCGGTAGGGTCATGTACGACTTTCAGTGTGGGACCATGGATCCCCGCGATCAAGAACTATCCTTTCTGATACCACCTCGAAGACTGCAGGAGCACAGTGTGAAACCAGAGTGCGTCAGCGATTTCGTGAGCTTGGGAGAAAAGACGTATCCCTGCCCTATCAGTGTTGTAATGGATTTGGTGGGCGGCAAATGGAAGGCCGTCATCATCTACCATCTGAAAAACGGTCCAAAAACGTTTCCGAGAATTGCGTCGTGCACTCATCTCGAGCACAGAAACCGTGCTGAGCAACCAGCTCAAACAATTGGAGCAAGACGGCCTCGTATCGCGGCGGGTCTTCGGAACCAAACCGCCCCTGAAAACGGTGTATTCGCTCACCGATTTCGGTCGACATTCCTGCCCGCGCTGAACGCCCTGACTCAGTGGGGCAATCAGGTGGTGAGCGAGCGGGGACATTTCGGGCCGGCATAGCCACTTCCCTGCCCCGGTCGTCTCCGTCACATCCTGCGAACCGGCTCCTGATCAGGCTGATCTGACCAGCCCCATACCCTGCCCTCACATGAAGATTTCTCCTCACATCGCCCTGGGTCTGCTGTTCATCGTCACTAGTTCATGGCTGCCGATCCCGCTCGGGTCCAATGTCAGGACGCTGCCGATCCCGGCGGACTAACCGGGAAGGTTGTAGGCCGACAGGCGAACCCTCCGCTGGAATGGCTGACCAGGGCGTAGCAGCGGTTCTGCAAAGTGCCGAGTTTCGTCGATAGCTCGTCGGGCAGGCCCAGCAGCCGGGCGATCCCGACCCGGATGGCCAGAGCCATGGCTGACGATCGTGACGGTCTGGTTCTTGTTGTCCTTGATGATGTCGAACAGCGCCTCCGCACCCGGTCGGCCACCTCAGCCGCGGTCTCACCGGTATCCGAGCGTCGGAAGTCCTGTCCGCTGCGGCGGAACTCGACGAGTTGGGGGAACTCCTGCGATACCTCGTCGATGCTGCGTCCATGCCAGGAACCGCAGTGGATCTCCCGAAGCCTTTCGTCGGTGTGCACCTCGTGGCCGGTCAGCTTTGCGATCTCGTCGGCGGTCTGTGTGGCTCGCAGAAGATCGGACGCATAGATCGCGTCCGGCTCGAGACCCGCCATCGATGCTGCGACCGCCTGGGCCTGTCCGAGGCCCACATCGTTGAGCGGCTCGTCCAGCTGCCCTGGAACACTCCAAGCGCGTTCAGTCTGGTTTCGCCATGCCGGATCAAGATCAGTGTGGTGCTCACGATACCTCGATGCTTTCCTCGGGGCCTGGTCAATGTCCAGCGCAACCGCTGTCAGGTCCCTCCATAGCCGTCCCCGGGAGTAGCGAACGGGTCGCCATGGCCGGCACCCCAGCAACGATACCGTGCTGGCCGGGCACATCCACGTCCCTGCTCTCGGACTTCTCCACCACGTCCTGCGCACAGGCCCTGAACACACTGATCTGCCCATCTCGTACCCTGGGTCCATGTGAAGAACGTTCTTCGCTTCTGCCTGGGTCTGTTGTTCATCGTCGCGACCTCCTGGTTGCCGGCCCCGGCACAGGCGTGCGCCTGCGGGGCCCTGGTGACCGACTCATCAGCGAACATCAATGCGGAGACCGCGTTCGTGGTGATGACCGAAGGTCGGGAGCGCATCGACATGGTGATGCACCTCGACGGTGAGGGCATCCGCAGCGGCCTGGATCATGCCGCTTCCTCCGGGGAAAGGTCAGCCTGGGTGACAAGGGCGTCTTCGGTCGCCTGAAGAAACTGACCGCACCTCGCCCCGGCACGTGCTGCAGTTCCTGCCCGATTTCCGCAGCGAAGGACCACAAGCCGGGACCGACAGCTCCAAGGTGGGAGCCGCCCCGGGTTCAGGTCGTCAACGTCCAGACAGTGGGGCCGTTCGAGTGACCACCCTGCAGGGCATCAGCGCCGCCGCGGTCAACGACTGGCTGGAAACCAACGGTTTCCCGACCCGGCGCGAGTGGAACCAACCTTTCAGGAATATCTCGACGCGGGCTGGCAGATCACCGCGACCCGCTTGACGCCCGGCGGCGACTCGGCGGCGCTGTCGAACAGCCTGGATTCGCTGCGCATGGAGTTCCCCACCACCGAGCCGATCTATCCCATCAAACTGTCCAAACACGCCCAAACGCGTCAAGGGGTGAGGCTCTTCGTGCTGGCGGATCATCGCATGGACGCGCAGGGACCCACGTCGTCCTCCCGCAACCTGAACGTCACGTTCGCCGGGAAGGTCCCGGCGGGTGAGTTTAGGGCCTCGGCGATGGTGAACGCTACCTGACTGCGGTGGAAGGCGACTTCATGCCGACGGAGATCACCAATGACATCCGCTTCACCCAAGCCAATTCCGACGAGGAAAACATACCCACCTACGACGTCGGCATCCCGTGTGGAAGGCCTACCCGGCACTGTTGTTGGTCGGAGTCCTCGCATGGCTGATGATCCGCAGGTACCGCAGAACACGAATGGCAGAACTCGTTCACGACCGCTCGTGACCATGTCCTAACCGATGGAAAACCACACTCGAGTGTGCCAAATACCTTGTCAGTCGGCCGTGGACGCTGTCGACGTGAAGGCCAGGCGCGCTGACGTAGGCGCCGGATGTCGTGTGGCTCTCGGTCGCATCAACGCCATCGCCATCATGCATTCAAGTCAAACAGCGACGTGGCTCCTGCACATCCCGGCCTGCCATTCCTCTCTGCTGCTGGGCAACCGGAACGACAACGCAGGAGGTCACGTTTGGATGTGCCGGCGCGTCACAGGGGTAGACGGGAAAAACGTCCTGTCCCCTCACGACAAGGAGATGGTTCCACATGCAGCGAGTGATCGGGTTCACGACCGACACGTTTGGCGCCGAGAAGATCGAGTCAGCCCTCCGAGGCATTCGGCGTCTTGGCCGAGGAATGTCCGGACGGGGTACGGCTGGCCTATTGGAAGGTGCAGGGCACCAGCCGGTTCGTCGCACTGATCGATCTGGATGACGAGCGGAACAACCCGTTGCTGTCCCTGGACGCGACGGCGGCGTTGCCGAAGGTGATCGGATCCCATGTCGAGCGGTTACCCGATGCCGCAGCCGGTCGAGGCTGATCGGTAGTTACGGTTTCGCTCTGTGAACTCCCAGCAGAAGCCGGACATCTTTGCCTCGCAACGGGATCACCTGCGGGCCTTGGCGTTCCGGCTGCTGGGGCCACGAAGCCGATGCCGATGATGTGGTGCAGGGAGGCCTGGCTCGCTACAACCGCACCGACCTGCATGAGGGTCACCAACGTGAAAGCCTGGCTCACCACGGTCGTCACGCGGCTCTGCTTGGATGTGATGCGGCGACGCCGCGCCACCATTCCGGCCGATGCCCTCACCGAGCGCCCGGGGAATGAGCTCTCACCGGAGGCTACCGTCGAGCTGGCCCGTGACGTCGAGACCGCACTCGAGGTCGTGGTGGCCGAGTTGAGTCCACCACAACGGGTCGCGCTGATCCTGCACGACGTGTTCGGTTTCACATTCACCGAGATCGGAGGAATCCTGGGGAACCAGCGAACCGGCCGCGAGGCGTCAGGCCAGCCGTGCCCGCAGCCGCATCCGTCACCGCGACGAGGTTCCCGCCACCGATGCTTCAACGACACGGCAGCTGGTCGCAGCGTTTCTCGCCGCTGCCCAGCGGGGCGATGTCGATGGTCTGGTGGCCGTCCTCCATCCCGAAGTGGTTCGCACGGCCGACCCGCAGGCTCTCCCTGCTGGCGGCCCACTGCGCATCACGGGTGCCGACCGCGTGATTGTGGAAACCGCTGCGTTGCGAGCCAATGCGTTGGATGCGCACGTGCACGACTTGGTGGGAGGACCGGTCATCATGGTCGGAGATCCGATGCGACCCCGCCTGATCCTCACGTTCACCATTCGTAATGGCAGGATTCGCTCCTACGACGTAATCGCCGATCCGAAACGACTCAGCGCCATTCTCAAGGCAGGAAAGTCCCGGGGACAGGCATCCCGGGAAGCCCATTGAACGGCCCGAAAACGCCACGATGAGCATCCCTTCACGGGAGATTCTGGAAGATTCGGTCACCGAGGATCCTGAAAATTTCTGTCACCTCCGTGACATGCAGTTGAGCCCATCCAATCGGAGCGGAAGGACCTCGACATGATCTCCCTGCCTTCACGGACCCTTCTCCCCGGATCTCGTCGCCTGCCTTGAACGAGCCGATGAGTTGATGGGACAAAAGCCCGGGCTCGCCCACGACCTCTTCCTGGGCACGGCTGCCGAACTCAGTATGTCCGATCCGTGTCTCGTTCCCCGTCTCTCGGAGAGGCGCCCGGATCGCGCTCCACAACAAACAGCTCTCAGCGGTGAGGGCAGCTGTTCACCAAGACCCGTGAAGCCGCGAACCGGGTCGCGGTCGAGAACCGTCTGCTGCGTGATCTCCTCGGGCACCGGAGGATGTGATCGCCCCGCTCCGCTGCCCCTTCGTCCCGATCACCGGCTTTACACGTGCGCTGTTCCGGGCGCGATCACCTGAAGCCCCATGGCCCGGACCGCCTTGCCGAACCTGTGGTCGTAGGGTGAGAACCGCGGCGGCATCGAGTCGCATTGCCGCTTCGAGGTGCAACGCATCGAGGCCCCGCAGGTATGGCATGGGCAACAGACCTGCGCCGCGGTAAACCGCCCGGTCAAGAGCGGCCAGCCCGACCCCGTCGAGGATCCAGGTCACGGCAACCTGATCGATGCTTTCCCAGACGGGCGATGCGCCGCAGTTCAGTTTCGAGCAGGTCGCAGGAAACCAGCGCGTCTGCGGTCCGGTTTTCCACCCCGATCGACCAGGGCGTTGCTCTCGGGTTGTTCGATCAGCAGGGGCACTGAGGGCAGACGTGTCGACGTACACGATCGCGGAGCGATTGCTACGGCGCCGGGTGGCGCGGTGAAACGCTCAAATCTTTTAATAAGTTTATCAAGGAACTCATCCGTTGATAAACTTATCGTCGTGAGATTCCGCTCGACTCGCCCTTCAGCCCGGGCTCGGACACGGTTCCCGCCGTGTGGGCCGGCCGCACCAGCCAACTCAGCGATTGGCGGGACATCCTTTGTCCACGCCGTCTGGCCGGCATTCACGAGCGGGGCCGCACCATTCTCGGCGAGGCGGGCTCCGGCAAGTCCTCACTCGTGCGCCGGATCGCGCGCGGAGGCCTTCGAGGCAGGCGGCTGGGTGACACCACAGCTTCGCATTCCCTCGGGCACCGACCCCATCAAAAGAGTCGCCTCCGCGCTCCTGGAGTTGGCATCCACGGCGGGGCTTCCCGCCGCACGGGAGCAGCGCATCGACGACCTTCTGCGCAGGGTCGAGACGGTCGCAGCGTCGGGCATCTCGCTCTCCGTACGCGCTCCCGATGGCCCCTGAGCCGTACACCGCCCTCACCGATCTCCTGGTCGAGATCGGCCGTTCGGCGCTCCGGCAGCAGGACGTCATGGTGATCCTTCACGTTGACGAGGTGCAGAACATCACCGATGAGCACACCCGATCGCAGCTGCTCGTCGCCCTCGGCGACGCACTGACCCACGAGGAACCCGCAGTGGCTCCGGGCGGGTACGGATGGACAGGGGCGCTACCCATCGCGGTGTACCTCACGGGCCTACCTGAGTTCGCGGACATGGCCGGGGGCGAGGAAGGGTGCCACTTTCGCACGCCGGTTCCAGACCACGGTCCTCGGCGCCATCGATGACGAGGCGCTCATGACCGCACTCCAACCCTTCATCACCGAAGGCTGGCTGGTAGCCAACGATGCCGGCGGCACCGACAGGGTGTTCATGGAACCGAAAGCCCAACGCGCCATCGTCGATCTGGCCCGCGGAGAGCCCTTCCTGTTCCAACTGGCGGGAGAACGCGCTTGGTACGCGGGAACGGATAACCTCATCACCCCCGACCACGTCAGAACCGGCTGGACGACCGCCGCGCCCGAGGCGGAGGCGCACGTACAACGCATCCTCGACCGGCTCCCGGCCCGCGAACGCAGAGTTCATCGAGGCAATGGCCGAGCTTGCACCGGAGGAACGCTCCCTGACGAACATCGCACGGAAGATGGGCCATGCGAAGGCAACCGACGCAGGCCCCACAGCACAACGCCTGGACCTCAACCGTCGGATCATCCAACGCGGCAGGCCCTACCGTTTCCAGCACCGCGCCGTGGAGCGTACCTCACCTCAAACTGGCCCCGGTGAGGACTGCTCGGGCTTTCATCAAGGCCTCTGTGAAGCCTCAAGATCAGTGACACGGGAAAGGAGCGAACGCGCAGGGGTTTGGCGTGCAGGCCTTCCGCAATGTCACGCAACGGGCTTCTGATTCACCGCATGCTTGTTTTCACCGGCCGGAGTTGGAACAGATTCGTTTTGCTGTCGTACTTTCCCACCTCGGCGATGATTCGGAGATTGGTTCCAACGGGAACGCTGTCCGGCGAGTTGTCGGCGGGGAAAATGGAAGTCGTAGTAGTTGATGTCGGAGAACTGGAAGTTCGGCCCCACCGCACTGTCCGGATCGTAATTCCCCGCGGACAGCAGGTAATCGAAGCGGGTCTTCGTTGATTCGTGCTGGGAAACCGCCACGACGCATCCGTCGAATTCAATTATCCGCCCTTGATACTTGCTGGCGAAAGCGGCAACCGAGGGATCCGCCGGGTCTTTTTAGGGCTCAGAAGAGCCGCCAGATCCGAGTTGTTTTCCACGGTCAGGGTTTCCTGGCGTAGACGTCGCCTCCGAGGCGGAGGGCTCTTCTTCAGACGTTGGCACGGCGGGAGATTGCGGACTCGAGGACGGGCTTGGTTGATCCGTCGGGGTCTCTGCCGCCTCGGTCGTTGCTGACTCTTTCGCCGGGAAAGTATGGTAACGGATGACTACTGGGGCATCCGGGGAATTTCTCATTCTTGGTGTAATCGGAATCACCGGCGATTGACACATCCTTCACCTCGCCATCGCCAGCAAACAACCCAATGACAAGGTCCGCGACCGCCTCGGTCGTGACGTTGGTGAACCCGGCGTTCTCGAAACGAGTGACAACATCCTGATATTTCTTGCCCTCGACTTCCGACGCCGAGAGCGGCGGGCCGACCCGCCCAGGAACATCACCTCCCCCGCACGCAGCGATCGGGAAAATGATGAGTAGAGCCACCACCATGGCGGCCACCCGAGACAGTCCGGGGTACGGTGAACGAGTGAGCATGCGTGCATCCTCAGGATGTGTTGGGCGCGGAAAGCGGGCGTGCCACACCTTGGCAAACCATCATCAATGTAGCCACATCGTTGGCGCCTGAATATTCCATTTGGTTGATTAACCAAAACCCCTTTCTCACATCCTGCACGGAGCGCGATCGGACCCCACTTTTCAAGGGTTTTACATCCAGTTCGCAATCTCCAATTGCAGATCCGAGAAGCAGACCCTTCCCCATGGCCACACAGTCTCCAGAAGCACTCGTGAGGTAAGCCTCGGCAGATGAGTAGACCTCCCCGTGGCGACCGACAGGGGTCGCGGGCGATATTCCCGCGACCTCCACTTCACCCCGCTTCGCTGCCCCTTCATCCCAATCAGCGGCTTTCACGTGTGCGCTGTTCCGGGCGCGATCACCTGAAGCCCCACGACCCGGGCCGCCTTACCGAGCCTGTGGCCGTAGGCGAGAACCGCAGCGGCATCGAGTCGCACGACCATGCCTCTCCCATCCACATTAAAAGGCTGACTGGTCGCCAATGACGCCGGAGACGCTAACAGGGTTCCCATGGAACCGAAATCCCAGGGCGCCATCATCGATCTGCCCCTACCACTTCCAGCACCGCGCCACAGCGCGCATACCTCATCTCACACTGGCCCCAGTGAGGGTCTCTCAAACTTTTGCCAGGCTTTTAAAACGCACATCCATGTCAACTGCACTACGTTCTCAGAGAGCCGCAAGCTTTTTCTACGGGGGAGACAACGATCAGCGAGCCCCTAGTCAACACCTAATGGATACTTATTGTAGATAACTTTCAATAACTGACACGCGACCTGCACATGGGACTCGTTTCACGCTTTCAATGAACATGTGTATCATTGATTACGTGCGGTAGCACTTACCTCAGAGTTAACGGAGACATAACGACACCCATGGTTCATAATTCGACTGGGAAAGAAGCCAGTTCCACCCCCTTGCCAAACAAGGCAAGAAGGAGTGCTGATACCCCCGACTCTTTGAAACAGAAGCACACATCCCTCCTTGGCTTTATCGGCCAGAAAGTACAAAAGACTATCGACAATCAAAGGGATGCGAGAAGAAACCAAGAAACAACTTACGCTACATGCGCAGAGCAGGCAGGAAGTCTTCTCACTAGAGGCCATTTTGGCTGTCATTACATTGAAATCTACGAAAATGCTTACATTCGAATTGCCGCATCCCAAGACGAACTAAAGGGAAGTTTCGCGACAAGGGTCGCGCCCTTTGAAAAACTTCTTGCTTTTTCATTTTCAGAGGAACCCAGAAGTAAAAGCAATGCGGCAGAGTCGTCAGCAAGCACCCTCCTCCGCACCGCAACTTCATTTGTCGGGAAGGGCATGAAGGCAACTCTGCCGGGACTGGCCATCCAAGGGGTCGGCCACCTACTCCAAAGGAAACTGGAGAAGAAGGCGACTCTGACAATAACGACCGACCACGAAGTCCACGTGATCGTCAAGACAAATTCCGAAGATCTCGAAGTAGGCCAAGCACTTGAAAAAGTCGCCCAGACGATTCTCGGTAGCGCCGCCACTACTGCCCCGCAACCTACGATGCCGCAGCTCCCTCCCGCCCAGCCTTCAAGATCATCAACCGTCGAACGCATCAGAGAGCTCGCAACCCTGAGGGCTTATTCATGGGGGTGCCAGAAACAGCGAAACCCCTTGTCGGAGCCCAGTTGCTAGCAGCTGTGAATAAGCCTCCCTGCATGACGACGGGATTCTTGATGATGCCGAATTTGCAGCCGCCAAGGCGAAGATTCTTGGAATACCATGAATCCCGCCAATCGCCATCGAGGCTTGTTTTACAACCACTTCCAGAGACATCCCGATCAAGGATTTCTCTTGCCAAAAGATACTTCGAGGAGGCTTATTCACAGCCTTCCTCAAGTGCGTCCTGACTAGGGTTTTTACTGGCCGCCACGCTGTCTGTGAATAAGCCTCGAGGCAGCTCTGAATAAACCTCATTGCACACTAGACGGAATATCCAGTAACTCCACGCCAGGAAACCCGGCTTCCCACGCCGGCCCTAAATATCTCACGAACACCGGATTTTTGTTAAAGAGAGCCGTAGAACGTCCTCCGATCATTAAAATCCCCACTCAGAGCGCGAATGCAAGTTGAGCCGGAGTTGCGGACTCACCCCGAAGAAACGCCCCCATCGCACCGTCGCGTCAATCGCGATCTGACGCTTGCCGCGCGCCACCTCGCCGATTCAGCGTCCACGACAGGACGACTCCCTGAGGTGACACAACACCTGAATTCATGAAACTTTAGATCTTAAAATATCATCGGAGACGAAAGAGCGATACTTTAGGGAGGGATGAGTGGGACGGTGGGTCACGCACTCCTGGCAGAGCACCTACAAGGGTGGCCTGCGCCGGCGAGACCGTCGCTCCGGCGAGTACGTTGCCTACATCCCCGATCCCTCGCGGGTGCTGGTCTCGCACTGACCCTTGAGACAGAAGGCTTGGCGGCTCAGGCGGAGGCCCGCGCGCGAGCCGTGAACGCATCACCGGATTTGGTGCGCATCGGAAGGTTTCTCCTGCGCAGCGAGGCGATCGCATCCTCCCGGATCGAGGGGATAGCACCATCGGCCCACAAGATTGTCCTGGCGGAGCTGGGGCAGCAGGAGGAGATCAAGGGGCTGAGCGAGCAAGCCCGCTCCGTCGCGCACAACATGACTCTCGTGCGCAGAGCCGTGGAAGAACTCTCGGACTCCCACCCCATGACACGCGAACACTTGGTGGCTCTTCACCGTAGCCTGCTACCAGATTCGCCGGAACATCACGGCATCCGCGTGGTCCAGAACTGGTTGGGAGGTTCCTCGTACCAACCGCTGGATGTCGACTTCGTTCCCCACCAGCCGACTCTCTCCCACCACTGATCGACGACCTCCTGGAATACCTCAACGGTGCAATCCAGGGACGGGAAGCCGAACGGCAGTGCTGCACAGAGCACGCCTGGGACCGGACGCGATGCATGGATCGCGTTCTTCCTCAAAGCCGTCATGATCGCCTGCGATCAGGCGGAGCGGATTTCCGCTGAACTGGCCGATCTCCGGGAGCAGTGGAACGAGGACCTTCAGCACTGGACCAACCACAGGGAACGCAAATCGCTCCCAGCGGAAAGATTTGACAGCGCTACGGATCCTGGAGGACCTGCCGGGCGCACCTGTCCTCACAATCACAACGGCTTCAAGAATCCATGGCATCTCGCGCACAGCCGCATCCCGGACACTCGCAACGCAGCCACTGCGCTACACCACCATGCTGGACTCCACTCTCAGGAGGACCGGGCCGGGGGAATAATCCTGACGCCCGCAAGGTTGATGACCTACATACCCTACGGAAAGGAGCTGCCATGTCACTCCAGCTCTTCGAGCTTGTCCCTGCAACACCGTCCCGCGAGGGCCGCCGAGACCCTCATCGCTCAGGGTCTCCCAAGCCGTCGAGGCCGTCGGCGCCTCTGTCCTGGAATCGCAGGTCACCGCCAGCCACGAGCGCATCTTCACCATCATCGAGCTCGGATCCGACGACGCCGCCGGCCTGACCACCGCCGTCCGGAACGCCGTTTCCGATGCCGAGGTCACCGGCCCTGACGAGGTCCGCCTCGTGGGCGCCGAGCTGGAGGACGTACGCGCGCTGGCCCGCAAAGCCGACTACCTCGTGGAGTGGGATATCCCCTGAGGAGATCTCCATGGAGACCTACCTGGCGCGGAAGAAGGCCAACTCCCCCAAGTACGCCCAGGTCCCGGAGGTGAGTTTCCTTCGCACCTACGTGCGTGAGGACACGGTCAAGTGCCTGTGCTTCTACGACGCCCCCGATGAGGACGCCGTGGTGCGTGCCCGGGAGGCCGTCTCCACCCCGATCGACCGCCTGCACGCCCTGGAAGGCTGAGGCGTCGAGGCGCAAAACGGTCGGCGTCAGACCCACTAACTGGTTGGGTCCGACGCCGGGCCAACATCCCCTGATACGTCGTGTCAAGATGGCGGCAAAGAGTGCACCGGGCCGGCGAAGGCGAAAACGGAGCGCACGAGCAGAAGCGGGGAAGCGGGATACCACGAGGCTTATTCACAGAATCCCGAAGATGATTCCTGTGAATAAGCCTCCAAGTCTTTCTATTCCTCCTCTGGCGGCGAAACACTAAATAGGAAACCGCGAAGATCATCAAAGCCTCTATCAAATCTATGATGCCTTGAGTCAGCGGATATAGCAATAAGTACCTGTCGGTTTTCGCCAACTACTTGCTCGCTAACTTCCACATCGAACCGCACTTCTTCACCTACAGCCACCGAATTCCATCTCTCTCCCGGAAAATCGCCACACCCAAAGCCATATTGATCCGCCCAAGTTGCATACCATCGTATTTCTTTACCTCGCTGCAGTAGATGCTCTTCCATGAAAAACTGAGCGGATGTCCAACATCTATTCGGCGACACGAAACACGGTCAACCGAATCTGGCCTCTCTCCAGAACGACCGAATGAATCTACGATCGATTCAATGATGGGGTAATATCTGGCAGCATTTTCGTTTGACGTGCGATACATCGAGACCTGATTCCGTAGCATACCGGAGACGCCCCTGCACCAAGTCCTGCTCAAATTTCACAAGATCACGAGAGTGCGCCACAGAGTTCCGGAGCTTGCACATTAGAGACAGCAAAAACTTTTGTCTGTTGCTCATCCTCAAAAAAACCGGTTCAAATTTTGGCCAGTTATTTTGAATCAGTGAAACAAGTTTGTGAAGTTCTAGATAGTCAAGAAGATCATCAGACGCCTGAACACCTTCCTTCTTGTTCGCCTCCGTTCGACGTACTTCTTCCAGTCTTTTCAGCTGATCCGCATGGAGCTCTTCTTGCCAGTTCGGGAATACGGCACGGACTGCCAAACGCAGGGCAACTTCAACACCAGCCAGTGCGCTTGCGACCCCGTCTTCGAACCCACGCCCCTCACACATTGAACTCGGAACTCCACGACGTCGCCGTCCTGCATGACGTAGTCCTTGCCCTCCAGGCGCATCTTGCCGGCCGCCTTTGCCGCTGCTTCGGAGCCTGCCGCCACGAGGTCGTCGAAGCTGACGACCTGGGCCTTGATGAAGCCCTTCTGGAAGTCGGTGTGGATCACCCCCGCCGCTTCGGGGGCCGTCGCCCCCTGGGGGATGGTCCAGGCCCTGGCCTCCTTCGGGCCCGCCGTCAGGTAGGACTGGAGGCCGAGGGTTTCGTAGCCGACCCTGGCCAGCACGTCGAGGCCCGGTTCCGTGATTCCCATCTCCTCCAGGAATGCGCGGCCCTCCTCCTCGTCCATCTCCACCAGTTCGGCCTCGAACTTCGCGTCGAGGAAGATCGCCTCGGACGGGGTGACGACCTGGCGCATGCGGTCCTTGAGGTCCTCGTCGGCCAATTCGTCCTGATCGCAGTTGAACACGTACAGGAACGGTTTCGCGGTGAGCAGGAACAGGTCGCGCAGCAGCTCCATGTCCAGTCCCGAACCATGGATCCGTTTCCCGGATTCGAGAACCTCGACGGCCGCCTGCATGGCTTCCAGCTTCAGGGCGCGACTCCTTCTTGATCCGCGCCTCCTTCTCCACGCGCGGCAGCGCCTTCCAGGCTCTGGAGGTCCGCGAGGATCAGTTCCGTGGTGATCGTGTCGATGTCGCCGGCCGGATCCACCTTTCCGTCGACGTGCGTCACGTCGACGTCCTCGAAGACGCGGGTCACCTGGCAGATGGCGTCGGCCTCACGGATGTTGGCGAGGAACGCGTTGCCCATGCCCTCACCCTTCGACGCCCCCCGAACAATGCCTGCGATGTCCACGAAACTCACGGTGGCGGGCACGATGCGCTGGGAGTCGAACATCTTCGCCAGCACCGGCAACCGGGAATCCGGCACCTCACCACGCCGACGTTCGGTTCGATCGTCGCGAACGGGTAGTTGGCCGCCAGCACGTCGTTGCGGGTCAGCGCGTTGAACAGGGTCGACTTGCCGGCATTCGGGAGGCCGACGATTCCAATGGTGAGAGCCACGAGCGACGAGTCTACGGCACACCACCCGGAAGGGGTCGGCATCGCGCCGGCAAAAAAATATTTACGAACCTCTTGCGTTTCCCAAATGCCATGGGTTAGGGTTTCTCAGTAACCGACACAGTTGGTCACAGGTGTTCAGGACCACCGTTACGCGCTCTGCACAGCGCTCGGCAGGCCCGCCGCACCCGCCTTTTTCTCCTTGGGCGGGTCGCAGGCGGGCCTGCACACTGTTTCCAGGGGTTCCGCGGGTTTGAGCACTGACCCGATACCACTGCGAAGGGACAGCCGTGGGCGTGGGTCCCGGGCGGCCGCCGGGTGGTTTCGACACGACCGGCTCGCTGACGCTCGTGAGGCTCGGCTCAACCAGCTTCAACCGGAATGATTTCGACACACCCGCTCGTCGACGCTCGTGAGGCTCGGCTCAACCAGCTTCAACCGGAATGATTTCGACACACCCCGCTCGTCGACGCTCGTGAGGGCTCGGCTCAACCGGCTTCGGGGAACCGGTCATCCCTCAAGGTAGGCGCGCAGCGCGGCGGCCAGATGGTGCGGGTCATCCACCCCGCACATCTCCCGGGCCGAGTGCATCGACAACAACCCGATGCCGACGCCCACCGTCACCATTCCCAGCCGCGTGGCGGTGATGGGGCCGATGGTGGAGCCGCACGGCATCGCATTGTTGGACACGAACACCTGCGACGGCACCCCGCGGCCTCGCAGGCCTGCAGCCACAGCGCCTCACCCACCGCGTCGGTGGCGTAACGCTGGTTGGCGTTGACCTTCAACATGGGGCCGCCGTTGGGAACGAGATCGACGTGCGGGTCGTGGTGCTGGGAGTAGTTGGGGTGAACCAGGTGCCCGGCGTCCGCCGAGACGCAGGAGCCGCGGGGCGAGCAGCGCCTTCGTCGCGTCGAGATCACACCCTGCGACGGAGGCGATCCGCTCCAGCACGTCCTCGAGGAACGGCCCGGCCGCCCCGGAGCTGGTGGCGGAACCGATCTCCTCGTGGTCGAAGGCGGCCAGGACCACCAGGTCGTCGCCCTCGCCCAGGTCCTCGATGGCCGTCAATCCGGCGTGGGTGCTGGAGAGATTGTCCAGACGCGACGAGGCGAAGAACTCGTTGCGCAGCCTGGAAACGAGCCGGAGGCTGTGAGAGGTAGGGTGAACAGATCGTGTCCCAGGACATCGCCGGGCCTCACCCCCGCCTGTTCCGCGAGGGCCGCCAGCAGGTCGGGTTCGGCGTCGAGGGTGAAGACGGGCTGGGTGTGGGTCTGCCGATCGAGCCTGAGACCGTCATTGACCGACCGGTCCAGGTGAATGGCCAGCTGCGGGAGCCTGGCCACGGAGTCGAGACGCACCAGGTGCTGGGCGCCGTCGCGGGTGATGATGCGACCCGCGATGCCGAGTTCCCGGTCCAGCCACGAGTTCAGCAGCGCGCCGCCGTAGATCTCGACGGCGATCTGACCCCCACCCACGGAAGGAGAAGCTGGCCTCGGGCTTGACCTTCAACGCCGGGGAATCGGTGTGAGCACCCACGACGCGCAGCCCGGTGGCATCGTCGATGCGTTCTGGTTGTCGCCAGGCGATCACGGCGCCGTGTCGCACGACGAAGAACCGACCGGCACCCCGCGGAAACCGGCCCTTCTCGTCGACCGGGACGAAACCGGCATCGGCAAGGCGCGATGCCATGCTCGAGGCCGCATGATAGCTCGTCGGGGAGGCCGTCACGAAAGCGGCCAGGTCATCCAGATGGGAAGAAGAACTCGAGAACACGATTCCCATTCAACACCCCACCCCCGACAAAAACCGTCCCCGCATGGGGGTGGGGGCACGCGGCCGCCCCGCTGAGGACGAACGCTCGCCGCCGCATCCCCGCATGCGCGATGGGGTGCAGCAAAAATGTCGGTGCCGTCTGCGACCCTTCCCTCATGGACACTCCCTCACTGCTCCTGGCCCTGGCGGCGCTGCTGGTCGGCGTGGCACTCGGTTTCCTGCTGGCCCGTCAGAGCGCCGCCACCCGCACGGCACGCGCCGAGGCCGAACGCGACGCCGCCGTCAAACGGGCCGCGGACGTCACCGCGGACCGCGAACAACTCGCCCACCAGTTCCGGTCCCTGTCGGCGGATGCCCTGGAGAAGCAGACGAAACAGGCCGATCGCGCCGCGGGAACTGCGCCTGACCCCGATATCCGAGGCACTGCGGCAACTCCAGCAGCGGCTGGCGGAGGTGGAAAACCAGCGCACCGCCCTGGCAGCGGAACTCAGGCAGCAGGTGGAGGGGGTCCGGGTCTCCGGTGAGGCGGTGCGGAAGGAAGCGGCATCGCTGGCGACGGCGCTGCGGGGCCCCTCACGTGCGGGGCGCCTGGGGTGAGTCCAGTCTGCGGCGGATCGCGGAGGTTGCGGGACTGGTGGAGCACTGCCATTTCGAGACCCAGACCAGCTACACCTCATCGGAGGGCAACCGGCTGCGCCCCGACATGCGCATCGACCTCGACGGGGGCAGAGCGGTGTTCGTGGATCTCGAAGGTGCCCCTGTCGGCCGTGCTGGAGGCCCTGCCAGGCAGAGGACGAGGAGGAACGCGCCGCGCACCTGCGGCGCTTCGTCAGACACGTCCGCACCCACATCGACCAGCTCTCCGCCAAGGAGTACTGGGCCCTCGACGCCGGCAGCCCCGAGTTCGTGGTGCTGTTCCTCGGCAGCGACGAGTTCTACCGCCTCGCCCTGGAACAGCAACCCACCCTGCACGAATACGCCGCCGCCCGTCGAATCACCCTGGCGGGTCCGGGCCTGCTGATCCCACTGCTGCAGATCATCTCTCACGGGTGGCGGCAGTCGCGGCTGGCGGAGTCGGCGACGAGAATCAGCGCGCTCGGACGTGAGCTGTACTCCCGGCTGGCGACCCTGGGAACGCACTTCGAAAAACTGGGGGCATCCATCAACGGCACGGTCAAGAACTACAACGCCGCCATGGGCACGCTGGAATCGCGGGTGCTGGTCTCGGCGCGACGATTCCGGGCATTGGACGTCTCGATGGACGAACTGCCGCGCCTGAGCTCCGTCGACGAGGGGGTCCGGACCCCCGTAGCCCCCGAGTTGATGGGCCCTTCAGCAACGGAGTGAGAGGCACTCGAAGCCGATGGGGCTGGCCGCATGGAAACCGCCGTAAAGGTGTGCAGGGACCTGTGGCCGGGTCTGCTTTCAGGTGCCGGATGGTTTTGACACGGACCGCTCCTTCCTCACGCCCCGGCTCAACCGGTTTTGCCTTCCTGAAGAGTGACAGCGACCACGCGTGCGGCCGCCGTCGCATGCCCGACTTTCAGCGGCATACCGAATCCTCTGGGACATGTTCGGCAATGCGCACGAGAAGAGCAAGGGACTTTGGGTCGAACTTGCCCGCCGTCGCTGCTACTCGCGTGGGATGATCAACCCATGCTGATGCCCGGTGCTTTTCCAATCCTCGACTTCGATGATGACCCCTGACGACCTCATTTCGCCGATGATGTTCGCCGATGCAGGCCGAGGGGCCTAGCGTCGCCGTGTTGGCGTTCCTGTCCGAGAAGACGATCGAGACCGCCGAGGGCTGGGAGGTGCGGCGGGTGGGGACCGTGCCGTTCGTCACCGTCGAGTACCCGATTTACGAGGCGACGCGCAGCGGGCAGGCGGTGCGGGTCGTGCCGATGCCGATCGGCGCGGCTGCCGCGGCTCTGGTGACCGAACGGATGATTCGTTCCGGGGCCGATTCGCTGGTCGCCGTCGGTTCCTGCGGGGCGCTCCGGAAACTACCGGAGGGGGAGTTCGTCGTCCCCAGCCGAGCGCTGCGAGACGAGGGCACGTCGTACCACTATCTGAAGGCCGGGGCGTGGGTCGAGACCGACGAGGCGCTGCGAGCCACCGTCGCGAAGGTGGCGCGATCAGCGGGCTTCGGGGCGCAGGTCGCTCCAGTGTGGACCACCGACGGCTTCTTCCGTGAAACCCGCGCCCTGGTGGAGCAGCGCAAGTCGCAGGGCTGCGTCGCCGTCGAGATGGAATGCGCCGCAATGGCGGCGATCGCAAAGGTCCACGGAGTGCGCTTCGCCCAACTGCTGTTCACCGCCGACACCCCTCGCCGACAACGACTACGACCTTCGCGGCTTCGGCGTCGACTCGCACCATGTCGCCCTGTCCCTGGCTCTAGAAGCAGCAGCCGGCTGCTGAGCCCACGCCGGCGCCGACCCTCTTGGCCCTCGACGGTCATCTGCCGGGATTTGCTCCGCCCAAACGGGATACCGTCGAACCGTCATCTCGCCTGGGCTGGTTCGCACCCTTTCGGGCAGCAACGGGTTGGGCGCGGGCTGGTCGACGGCGGTGCCTGCTGGGGGCTGCCGGTTGCGTGAAGGTACCGGAACTGGTCGCTGACATCCGTGCCGGCTCACGCCGTCCCAACACGAGTCGGGCGTCGCAGGAATACTTACAGGCCTTGGATCGGCGTAGATCGGCGATCGTGAATGGGATTGCGATCCCACCCGCCGTCCCTCTATTTGGTATAGCGACTCCAGCAGTTCCTTTCACACTGCACGACCGACGATCGAACCGAACGAGGTAATCACGATCGCTACCGGCGGTTCGGCGCGGATCACGGCGGATTCCCCTGCAATCCCGCGCAGGTTTTTGTACGCGAGTTCACGGGCTATGACGCTGAAGGGATTCCTTCTGATGAGCGGCCAACGATCGAGTGCGTGACGGAAGGGCAGACTTGCGCCTTGGATCTCAGATGGGATTCAGTGACGGCCGCAGTGAGCTTGATAGCGCTACCGTGTTTGTGACGGTGGAGGTCTATTACCACATCGATTCGCTGGATGCGGAGTATCCATATGACATCGTGACCTATGGTTTCAGGGTATGAGGGTGTGTGCTGGGAGGTGCGATTGTGCGGGTAAGTGACCTGGTGGGTGAGGGGCACGAGCGTGCGGTGCGAGTCCTGCTTCCAGTCCGCGGGGCTCGTGACCAGTGGCATACCTGGGCCGATATCGTCCCGGGCGCGGTGATTGACGGCGCCACGACGTGGGAACAGATCAGCGACGGCGCGCCCGCGCTGGTGCAACCTCCGTATGGGTCCCCTGTCGGAGCAGACATCCGAAGCGCTCGTCGCTGCTCTCACCAGGGACGGGGAGAGGGAGTGCGACTTCATCCACTGGGCCGGCTACGCCGAGGATGACGTCCTGCCGCGCGAGGACGTGGTTGTGCCCGCATGGGCGCTGCCTCTCGTCCGGAGGCTGTCGGTGGACCCAAAGAAGTCCATCCGACAGGGCGTGCCGCTGGATATCGTCGTGATCCGCGAGCCGCTGTCCTGGCTTGCCCGAGAGCTCCCTTGGCACACACAGCGATGCCCGCTGATGATCCTGTCCCAAGACCGCAGCTTTGTCGCGGCATGTCCGATCTACCACGACTCTTTGTACATCGGGTGCACGCGGGAGTTGGGGGATTCCCTCCTGGCGGCTGACCTCGACAGCTACCCGATCTCGCTCGACAGCGTGATCCGAGGGACCATCGACTGGCAGCCCCAGACCTAGTGGCGTGGCGTTGAGGTGAGTTTACGTTTGCGGTTGATTTTGGCGAGGATTTCGTCTGGGGTTTTGGTCCAGACGAACGGGTGTTTCCGGTTGTTCCAGCTGTTGATGAATTCGCGGATCTTGCCGATCAACTCGCGGACTGAGACGAAGGCACCACCTCGGATAGCCTGGCGTTCGATGATGCCGAACCAAACCTCGACCAGGTTCAACCACGACCCCAACGTCGGGGGTGAAGTGGACCTGATGCATGGGTTTTGCTGTAAACCAGTTGCGGACCTCGACTCGCTTGTGCGCGGCGTAGTTGTCCACCACCAGGTGCAGTTCCAGCTTCCGGGTAGGCACGGGCCACATGCTTGAGGAAACCAAAGGAACTCCCTAGTGACGGTGCCGGTCCTTGCAGAGCCCAGTCACCTTCCCGGCGGCGATCTCCAGGGCAGCGAACAAGATGGTGGCACCATGACGGACGTAGCCGTGGCTGCCTGGCTCGTTGTAGCCAGGTTGCATCACAAACACCTTCTGGGTGCAGTTCAACGCCTGGATCTGGGACTTCTCATCGACACACAACACGATCACGTCAGCCGGCGGGTTCAGATACAGGCCTACAATGTCGGTGACCTTGGCCTCCAGCTCCGGATCGGTGGAAAAACGTGAACCTGTCGGCCTTCCACGGCCGGACCCCCGTACTTCTTCCAAGCCTTAGTGACCGTAGACTTAGTACACCCCAGGCGGGAAACCAGCAGCCGACTCGACCAGCGAGTCACCCCCAGACGCTTCAGAGGGAAGGCTCTAGGGCGTTGCGGTGATGATCACTGCATCATCAACCACCTTCGATCAGCCCGGACGTGGAATGTCAACCAGCCCCTCCAGACCGTGTTCCAGATAGCGGCCCCGCCACAGATTCACCATCGGTCGAGACACCCCCACCAACCTCGAAGATCAACACATTCGCGACTCCCCGAGAGACCAGCAACACGATCCCCCGCCCGCTGCACTGCCCCTGCCGTTGCGGCACTCGAACGCACCACCTTCCCAAAGTCATTGCTTGGTCACCATCACGAAGCGACAGGGCCGGGGCTGGCTTGTTCGCCATGCCCCATTACCCCACCAAACCATAAACCTACTTGAACGCCACACCACTAGGGGCGTGTCCATTCGGGCCTCAAGAGCAGTACGGATTGTCCGTAGCTGAGAGGCGAGACCTGGCAGATCTTCTACGGCGGTGGTGTGAATTATTTCGAGGTCGATGCTCCAATACCCATGCACTATCCGGTTGCGCAGAGCCGTTGGTTTCCTCCAGGGCAAACCTGGGTGGGCCCGAGTGAGTTCCTCGGAGATCTGGCCCGCGCCCTCTCCCAACACGGTCAGATTCCACAGGAGCGCATCTCTACGCATCCGGTCCCGCGACAATGTCGCAGGATCAGCATCAATGGCTATCGCATGCGCTTGCTCTGCCGCATCGATCATCTCGTCAAGAATGGCAAGATCACGCCGCATAGAAAAGGCTCCGCTTCGGCCAGCACATGGTCACGCATCCGACGATGAATGGCTCGACGGGAGACGAGGTCTACTCTCCGCCCAAGAATTTCGGACAGTCCCTCCGTAAGATCCTCGATCTCCCACCCCAAACGCACACCAGGTTTCAGAGAAAAACAGGAGATCAATGTCGCTATCAGGGCCAGCATCCCCACGCGCCACGGAACCGAAAACTTCAAGGCTCGCGATCCCGTAGCGTTCACACAATTCGCGCAAACGTTCTTGGTCCACGACTTGGATCGTCATGCTCAAAGTCTAGATGCCACCCAGCCCATCCCCGCCAGCGGTTCACCGAGCCACACCTGAGTTGCGGCGCAGACATCCCGCCGCCCCGCGGTTCGCTGGCCCTACCGTCGAACGCCAGCCCTACGGACCAACGCCAGCCCTCCCGTCAAACGCCAGCCTTCCTGTCGAACGCCAGCGCTACAGCGCAAGCACACAACCACAAGACAAGCGAACCCCGGGCGACGGCGACGGATGGCGGCTTCTACTTGGTGAAATAGGCCGCGATCGTTTGTTTGTCGGCCTCCACCGCGGACTGCTCGATCAGGGAACCGGCCTGGTCGGTGAGGACCTTGGCGCGGGCGTCGAGAATGGTCTGGGCCACACCGGAGGTGTAGAGCTGCTGCTTGAGGCGGTCGCGTTCCGCCGACACCTTGGTCTCGCCGTCCATGAGCGAGTTGAACTGGTCCACCAGGGCGTTCGCCCTCGTCTGGCTCCCGGCACCACCCGGTGGCTGGCCGGTTGGTGCCTGACCATTCGGCGGCGCACCTCGTCACCCGGCGGCTGACCGCCTCCAGGCTGCTGACCACCGCTCGGAGGCTGTCCCCGGCCACCCCCGCCGGGGGTTGCCCGCCGCCCTGCCCCTGCTGCCCGGCACCGGGTTTCAGCCCGAAGGCGCAGTTGTGGTCCCAGGCGACCACGGTCATCTGGTTTGCCTGCTCCGCCCACCACAGGAAGGAGTTGTTTCCGGGTCCGGTGATGTCGTCGAAGTTGTCTATGACGTCCTCGAAGGCCAGGTAGGTGACCATCTTGTCGACGTCGACCCGCTGCGCCAGTCCCGACTGGAAATCGGCGTCGCTGGATTCGTTGATGAACTGCAGGAACTCGATCAGCGGGGTGAGGTTCGCCTTCCCGGTTTCCTGGTCGAAGACGTCCCTTGTATGCCGACTCGTCGGTGCCGCGGTAGGTGTAGTCGCCGGTGGATTCCGCCTTGCACAGCAGCCCCGCGACGTCGAAGTTCTGCGCCACCCAGGATTCGTCGAGGTCCTGGCAGGTCAGCCGCAGCACCGGATCGGAGCCGTTGATGCTGAGGGCTGATGTGGGCGGCCTTCTCGCTGGCCAGCCCGGTTTTGGCGAGCAGGTCGAGGGCCACTGCCTCGTTCAGGGCGGAGGTCGACGAGCTGGCGCGGATCACCATGCGGGTCATGCCGTCGTGGTTCGCGCCGTCGACGAACTTGTCGAATCGCATCAGCCACGGGAGTTTCTGCGGTTCACTGTCGGCGGAGATCCCCTGCAGGGACGAGTTTCCCTTCAGTTTCAGGCCGGCCTTCTCGTGCGCGACCCCGTCGACGGTGACCGTCGCCTCGATCCAGTTCTTGGTCCGGTTCGAGGTGTAGGCGGCGATCATTTCCTGATAGGCATTCTGGTCGACGGTGATCTCCACCGAATGGAGCGAGTCCGGGTCGAGGTAACCGTCGGTCACCTTCCCCGCGGACGCGGGCCAACGATGTCCCCCTGACGAGCCACACCCGCTCAGGATCACCGCCCCGACCGCACCCTAGTCCCACCGCCGCGAACACACCGCGACGAGAAATCCGTTTCATGAACCTCCTGCTCCCTGTCTGGGGATTCCATGAAGCCCGCCGGCCCTGAGCTGCGACCCAGCCGACGCTGTGCCCCGGCTGTCAATCCGAACGGAACTCGTCTTCCTCGGGAGGTCAGGGTGCCCAAAGTGGACTGAACCCAGATCTCGCGGCTGCTGGAACTGAGTGCTCGGTTCGTTTGTCTTCTGGTCGTCTGCTTTGCGCTGCAGCGCAGGCGCACGACCAGAAGGCAAGCGTTTCCGTCGGAAGGCAGGCGTACGACCGGAAGGCAGGCGTTTCCGACGAGGCGGAGCCGGGTGCCCGGCCCCGGTTCAGGTCAGTTCCACGACCGCCGGGCCTGGGCGGTCCTCGGCGCAGGTCAGGGCCCCGTCCTCCAGGGATGCCCACTCCGGGGTCAGCAGTCTCCCTGCCGGGATGGTGACGGGGACATCGGCGTCGATGAACAGCAGGCGGGAATCCCCGACGCGACCCAGCCGCGTCCAGGCGCCCTCGACCTCCAGTTCGCCGTCGGCGACGAGATCGGGCAGCCACCTGCCCGCGACCCGCATCCAGCGTCCGATGCCGAGGAGGATCTCCGATTGCCATCCGGGCAGCGTCCCGTCGGCCTTCGGACCCACGCCCAGCAGCATCCGACCGCCCCGCCACACGATGTCGACGAGGTGTTTCATCAACTCCAGCGGGGTCATGGCGTGTTCGGGACCCTCGACGGAGTTGTACCCGAAGGACAACCCCACCCCGCGGCAGTGCTCCCACACCGCGGCGTTCTCGCACTGCTGGAGGTGTTTGTACTCGCTGGTGGCGTAGTCCTGGTGGGCACCCTGCCAGCGGTCGTTGACCAGGCCCTCCGGATTGGCGGCGTAGTACTCCTCGAACACGGTTCCGACGCCGTCGGGCCCGAAGTCCTTGCCGGCGTCCGGCCAGTTGATGTCGTTCCACAGCACGTCGGGGTTGTAGCGGGCGATGAGGTCCCGCAGGTGCCCGGCGGCGTAGGAGGCGTAGCCCTGGTCGACGGGACGTTCGGTCAGGTCCCAGTCGTCGCGCAGCCCGATCGGCTCCGTCGGTGCGGCGTGCCAGTCCAGGCCACCCGAGTAGTAGGCGCCGAAACGCATCCCGGCGCGCCGCGCGGCGTCGGCCCACTCCCCACCAGGTCGCGCCCGTCCGCGGCGCACGGTGTTGCGGTCCCCGGTTCCGGGCGCGTCCCACAGGCACACGCCGTCGTGGTGTTTCGTGGTGACCATCACGTAGGATCCCCGGCCGCCACCAGTTCGGCGACGGCCGCGTCGGCGTCGAACCTCCGGCCCGCCAGGCGTCGAGGAAGTCGTCGTAGTCGCAGCCGCCGTGCACCCTCGAGCGTGGTGCACGCTGCGCGGGGCTGCCCTCCAACCGGATGGTGTTGTGATACCACTCGGCGTAGGGGTTGTGCCGGAACCATTCGGTCGGCGGGATCTCGCCGAGTTCCGCGACGGGCTCCCCCCACGCGGGCACCGAGTACGGCCCCCAGTGGATGAAGAATCCGAGCTTGGCGCGCCGGAACCACCCGGTGGGGCGCGCGAGCGCCTCCAGCGTTCGGCGTCGCGTTCGAATCGTGCCTCCATGTCAGCGGCCACCGAATCCTCCCTATGTTGAGGCCCTTCGCCAGTTGTTTCTGCATCGCCACTACGATCACGAGGCTGGCGAGCACCGCGATCGTGGACGCCGCCATCAGCGGCCCCCCAGTCCGTGCCGCGTTCACTGGTGAACATGGACAGGCCGAGCTGCAGCGGGGCCTTGTCCGTGCTGTTGATGATGATCAGCGGCCACAGGAAGGCGTTCCAGTAGTCGATGAAGGCGAACGCCGCCACCACCGCGATGGGGCCGCGCAGCAGTGGGATGATCACGTGGAACAGGATCTTCACCTGGCCCGCGCTGTCGATCCGGGCGGCCTCTCGTAGTCGCCGGGAAGCGACAGCAGGAACTGCTGCAGCATGAAGGTGCCGAAGGCCCCTGAAGGCGAAGGGCAGGACAATCGCCGGGTAGGAGTCGACGAGCCCGAAGGCGTCGGCCCCCAGGAACAGGGGAATGACGAGCACCTCGATGGGCAGCACCAGGGTGGCGATGAACACCGAGAACAGGGCTGAGCGCCCGGGGAACTCCAGGCGCGCGAAGGCGTAGGCGTTCAGCACGGAGACCACCACGGTGATGAGGGTCCCGACGAGCGCGTAGGCGAAGGTGTTGATCAGGATCTGCCCGAACGGGATGGAGCTGAAGGCCTCCGCGAAGTTGTCCCAGCGCACCGCGTCGCCAAGCAGGGCAGCCCCGGTGGACAGCACCTGGTTGCTCGGTTTCAGTGCGGAGAAGAGCATCCACACGAAGGGCGAGACGAACCCAACGGCCACGACCACCAGCAGAGTCTTCGAGACGATCTTCCCCAGCGGCGGGGGCGGTTCTTCTCAGGGAATCATAGTTCACCCACCTCTTCTGGCCGACGAACTGCAGCGCCGTGACCAGCATCACCAGCACGAACAGCACCCACGCCAGCGAGGACGCCAGGCCGAGTTTGTCGTAGGAGAAGGCGCTGCGGTACAGGTACAGCACCAGGGTGTTGGTGGATTCGCCCGGCCCACCCTTTGGTCAGCATGAACGGCTGGGTGAACACCTTGAAGGCCCCGATCACCGTCATCACGGGAGGCGAAGAACAGCGACGGCGAGAGCATCGGGAAGGTGACCCGCCAGAACCGGCTCCACGCGGTGGTGCCGTCGATCTTGGAGGCCTCCATGATCGCGGGGTTGATGTTGTTCAGGCCAGCGGCCAGCACGACGATGTTGTAACCAACCGCCTGCCACAGCGACATCATGATCAGCGAGACCATCGCCCAGGTCGGGTGACCCAGCCAGGAGGGGTCCCGTGATGCCGATGGCCGCCAGCATCCCGTTGATCACGCCCTGGTCGTCGAGCATGACCCGCCAGATGAGGGCGTGGGCCACCATGGGGTGACGACGGGGATGAAGAACAGCACCCGGAAGAACGGGGCCCAGTCGGGCAGCGAGTGAAGCCAGACCGCGATGCCCGTCGAGACCACGAGGTTCACGGCGGTGTAGCCGATCGCGAAAACCAGGGTGTTGCCCAGCACCGTGTAGAACGCCGGGTCCTGGCCGGAGAGCAGTCGCGCGTAGTTCTCCGCGCCGACGAACTTGGGGTCCCCGTAGAGGGGCCAGTTGTGGAGGCTGATCGCGATGGAGGCGATCAGCGGAACCACGATGAAGATCAGGAAACCGCTCATGCCCGAGCGAGGTGGAAGAAGGCCAGCAACCGCTGGTTGACGCCGGGTTTGCGGGCCTTCCCTCACCTTTGCTTTCGGGGCGACGGCCTGGCCGTCGTCGTCATGGGATCAGTTCACCGACTTCTCAATGGTTCCCAGGATGTCCTCGGCGGTGCGGGTGCTGCGGGCACCCTCCGGGGAGTACTGGGTGAACTGGGTCACCACCTGGTTCCAGGTGGAGGTGGTCACCAGCGGCTGCCCATCCGCGAGGAGAGCCTTCATGACCTCGGCGTCCTGGGCGGGTTTGCCCTCGGCCCAACCCGACAGCGCGGAGTCGATGGAGGGGACGGTGCCACGGTTCTGCCGACGTAGGCCACGACCTCGGGGGTGGTCATCTTCATGATGTTCTGGAAGGCGGCCTTCTTGTCAGGACATTTCGCGGAGACACCGAAACCGGACCCCTGGATCATGCCGACGGGTTTGCCGCTCTTCGAGGGGACGACGGCCACCCCGACCTCGTTCTCCATTCCCTCGCGGATCGTAGAGTAGAACCACGGACCCTCGATCACCATGGCCACCTTCTTGCCCTGGAATCCCCTGCATGGGCACATCGGTGGTGTCGGCGGGGTTGGGGGCGGCGGCGACGTTCTCCTTTGCCGACCAGGTCGAAGGTCTGCTGGATGTCGGCGACGAAGCCCGGGTCGGTGATGTTCAGCTTGCCGTCCTTGACGGGGCACATTGCCGCTGGCGAAGGCGAACGGCAGGTAGGGGTAGCTGATGTCGGGGGCGACGGCGAAGCCCTGCACGCCGTCCTTGGTCAGCGCCTTGGCGTCGGAGAGGAACTGCTCGTAGGTGTAGTCGACGCCCGGTTCCTTCAGCCCGGCCTGGGCGAACATGGTCTTGTTGTAGAACAGCACCATCGGTTCGGCGTCGTAGGGATGGCGCGGACCTTCCCTGTCGACCGTCATGCCCTGCATCATGGCCTGGTTGTACTTGGTCAGGTCGAGGCCGGCCTCCTTGGCGAGGTCGTCGAGCGGGGTGAGGAGTTCACCGAGCTCCTGGGCGCGGGCGGCCTGCGTGGTGACGATGCAGGGCGCATCGGCCGACGACATGCGGGTCTTGATCTTGGTCCAGTAGTCCTGGAAGCTGGGTCCCTCGATGTCGAGCTTGAAGTTGGGATCGGTTTCCTGGACGCCCTTGACGAAGGTGTCCCACTGGGCACGGTCGGATTCGTTGGACACCCAGGTGACATCTTGCCGGCCTGCGCGCTCTTGTCCTTGGACCCTCCTGAACAGGCCCCGAGCCCGAGGGCCAGGGTGGCACACAGCAGCGCGGCTGCTGCACGACGGTACTTCATACGAACTCCCTTGTCGTAATCGGTCGGTCTCCGGAACGGCAGGGCTGCTGCGTGTCGTCCGAGTGCCCGAAGTTAGCGTTAACAGCGGAGACTGTAGGCGAGATCTCGAGAGTTTGTCACGACTTTTTCAGAGAGAAATATCAACGCTGCCACGTCGGGGGAGAGATGTGCCGGAGAGCCACGGGAACCGCCGCGGCCCAGGGGCCCCACCGCAGGTCGCCCGGGAATTTTCCCGATCCCTACCCCAGCACACCCGGTTCCCTCTAATCTGGAGTCCCCGCGAAGAACGCCCGGAAAGGCTCCACGATGGAGATGAGCGAAAAGCCGGAGGGCACCGGCCCGAAACCCGAGGAACCGAGCCTGCGCGAGGTGGTCAGGGCCATCGACGGCCTGACTCTCAGGATGGACGTGATCATCTCCTACCTGGACAAGCTGGACACCCTCCCCGAGGCCTCGCGGCAACGGACCAGCACCTCCCGGGAGCAGCAGAAACCGGCCGCCCCGCCCCCACCGCCCCACCGCGACCGGCCTCGACCCCGCTACAGATATCGATCCCTCCCTGAAGCAGCCCACGCCCCCACCGCCGGCACCACCGCAGGTCCCTTGGCCCGCTCCCCCACCGCCGGCTTCCCCGCCTCCCCGGCTGCCCAAGACGATTCCGGTTCCCATCCCCTCAGCCGGTGGCGCAGAACACGCCCGCCGCGGCATCGTCGTCCGGGCGCCCGGACGAGATACCCCTCGGCATCCCGTCCCACTCCCAGAAACCCAAACCCTCGCCCCTGACCTCGATCAGGAACCGCGCGGGCGAGGCCGCCCTGGGCAAGTACCTCGCTGTCGGCCGCGGCGGCCGTGCTGGTCTTCCTGGCCGCGGCCAGTCTCATCGCGCTGTGGAACTCGATACCTGACATCGTCAAGGTCGGGGCCGTCGGTGTGACGGGCGTCACGCTGACCGTCGTTGGGGTGGGCATGATCTCCAGGGCCACGACGAACCGGCTGCCGGCCGCCACACTCACCGGCATCGGCGGCGGGCTGGGATTCGTCTCCTGGTGGGCGCGGTCCTGCTGGGTTTGTTGCCCCCTGCCGCCCGCCTTCCTCGCGCTCACCGGCTGGACGATCATCCTGATCCTGGTCGCCGCGCGCACCCGCCTGCCCTACATCACGATCATCACCGCGCTGGGCGGGTTGTCGACCATCGGGCTGGCCGTGGCCCAGTCCCACGTCCATCCCGAGCAGTCCTTCCTGGGCCTGACGATGGTGGTGGGTTACGTCGCGGCCATCACCCTGACCACCGCCATGACCGCACGGAAAGCGGTCGCACGGTCCCGCTTCAGGCCCCTTTTACCTGCTGTCGGCCAGCGCGATCGGACTTCCTGCACTGTTCCTGGCGCCCGTCGAGAAGGCACGGGAGATCACCGAGACCGGCACCCTCGTGGTCATGCTGGCCCTCGTGGCGCTCCTGTTCGCCCAGCTCATCCTGGTCGTGAGGGCGGGCGAGGTGCCGGAGGGCGAGATCCCGGCGACCGCACCGAAGCCGTCCCCGGGACCCCGACGAACCCATGGGCGCTGGCCTGGCTGGCTGCCCGCTGCTGGTGGCCATCTCGACGCTGCGTCTCACGCCGGCACCGCCCCCGCGGGCCACACCCTGACTGGTTCCAGCAGCAGGGACTTCACCCCTGCTGGCCGTGACGCACCTGGTCGTCCTTGCCTTGACGGTGGTGCCGCTGACCTTCAAGAAGGTCGCCGCGAAGGCCGGGCAGTGGGCGGGCCACCGCCCTGTTCGTCAGCGCCTTCGTGACGGTGGGCGTTCTGCTGCCCCAGCTGAGGAACGAATCCCTGGTCCTGGGGCACTCGTCGCCGTCCTGGCCCTGACGGCACTCCCGCGGTGCTCGCCGGCAATGCGATCCACGCGGTCACCGTACCGGCCGCGGTCGTGCTCCTGACCTGGTTCTGGCACGACCCGGACATCGCCCCTGGCCCTGGTACGGCTGGGCATCCTGGCGGTGGCCGTGGCGGTCGCGCTGGCCGTCGAGAAACGCCTCCCGGGCAGGCCGGAACACCTCGTGGCCGTCTGGCTGGTGGTGTTCCTGCTGGTCCTCCGGCTGCCCGCGGTCGTCGAGGAGCTGCTGAGGAGGCTGGGCGTCGGCCCGGCCTGGGGAGTCACGGTCTGGGGAATCCTCGTGCTGAGCGTGATCGTGGCACTGATCGCGCTGGGGCTCAGCAGTGGGCACGCGACGACCCTGCCCCTGCTGTCCGGCAGGCTGTTCAGGCAGCGGGCATGCCTGGTCGACGAACCCACAATCGGCACGATGTCCTTGGCCCCCGTCGTCGCAGGTGCCGATGATCCTGACCCTCGTCGCGGCCGGTCTGATGCAGTACGTGGTCCACGCCGCCACCGGGTGGTCGCTGGTGCCGTGGCTGCCCGTGACCCACCGGGCGTGGGCCTTCCTGGCCCACGAGCTGGTGCTGATCCCCTTCGTGCTCGCGGTGGGCTGCGCGGTGGTGTGGATGATGTGGCGCTGGTGCGGCACCCATGGCACGGAGTGACCACCGGTATCACCTTCACCCTCTCCCTGCTCGGGGTGAACACCTCCTGACCACGACGAACGTGGACTCCGCGACGAGCAGCGCCACCCTCATCATCGCCGGCGCCCTCAGTATCGTCGCGGGTTTCCGCGCCCACGCCACGGCCATGCGCCTGTACGGGCTGGTGCTGGTGATGATGATGGTGCTCAAGCTCGCGGTGATCGACATGTCCGGGCAGAACTCCATCACCCGCATCCTGTCGCTGCTGGTGGCGGGCGTGATCTGCTTCGCCCTGTCCGTGGCCTACAGCCGGCTGAGCGCCCACCTGAACGGCACCTCGGAGGAAACGGAGGATTTTCGACTAGCCGTACCTGGATTTGCACGGTTGTGCAGCACTCAACCCCTGATTTCCCGCCGAAAAACGGGGTTCTCGCCGCTGAGTGCTGCGCAACCGGGATTGTCTTGGTGTGATCACCACACGTCGATGGACCACGAGTAGACCGGGATTCCTTCCTCGGTCGCCATGCCCTCCAGCCGGAATGGTATGACGCTCTCGTCGCGGTATTCGGGGGTGCAGGAGTAGCCGTCCGCCTTGCGGTCCTTGACGAGACCCTTGATCATCCTCGTCGTGATGTTCCTTGGCTTCAACGACGGATGCCGGGACGAAGACCCGGTTCATGGGCATGTCCTGCCCGCCGAAACGCAGCGGAACGAGGTACAGCGGCGCCAATTTCCCTCGGCGGCCAGGGGCTTCGGCCTTCAGAACAGAGTCGACCTTCGTGAAGTCAAGCTCCTTGGCCCACTTCCTGCCCAGCCAGTCGAGAATTCCCATCGTAACCTCCGTCTGCACGCGCGCCCCGTGTTCCCCGTCCGCGCGTCATGGCACAGTTCCCCTGTACCCACAGTAGACAGCCAATGGGTGCGGAACCCCGGGACGTGTCCCGGATAGTCCGAAAAACCGACAGAAAAAGGGTCGCGGGGTTCATTCCTCCACTCGACGGCTCCCGACGGCCTCGCCTTCGTGCGCCCCATCCTCGGCGAGGTGGCCAGCTGTTCCTTGAGATTGTCCTCAAGGACCCGGATGGCCCCTGACCCGGGTGTGACCACCGCGATGAGGATCAGCAGGATCCCGACGAGCCCGAACATCAGCCCGATGCCCTGGGACTGTCCGACGCCGATGATGCCACCCAGGCTATCGACCAGCGTCCCCTCCGGGACGAAGCAGCGGGTTGAACACGTTGTCGGCGAGCGGCCCTGCGATGCAGTACGCGGCCAGGAAACCGAGCTGGGACACCAGGCCCATCAGTCCCCAGATCTTGCCCTGGGTCTCGTTGGGAATCCACGACCGGGTGAGCACCTCGACGCTCGTGTTCAACGGCGGCAGGACCATGAAGAACAGGAACGTGGCGACCCCGATCAGCACCACGTTGGTGGTCATTCCCAGACCGATCACGACGACCCCACCGAACACCAGCGCGATCGCCAGGTAGCGGATGTGGTTGTTACCCATGTTGAACACCCTCTGATGGCCAGGCTGGCCACGACCATGCCGATGGCGGCCACTGAACGCACCAGACCGAGGGTCTGTTCGTCGGCGAGGTCGAGCATCATCGGCGTCAGGAGGGTCTGCAGGAATCCCATGCAGAAGGTCATCAGGGTCACCAGCAGCATCAACACCACGATCCCGCGGTTACGGGCGAAGTAGGCCAGCCCGCTGCGGAAATCCTCCCAGAAACCCTGCTCGACCGGTTTCGGTTCCGCCTTGATCGTGCGCCACACGATCACCGTGAACGACACGGTCGTCACCATCGTCGCGACATCGATCATCAGGACCGCGTTGATGCCGAACTGCACCATCACCAGACCCGCGACCGCCGGGGATATCGAGGGTACTGCGCAGCGGCTGCCAGCTGGGTCATGCCGGAGGCCCGGGCGTATTGTTCGGGCGTCAGCAGGTCGGTTACGGTGGCGCGGTAGGCCGGGTCCAGCAGCGCCTCGAAGACCGAGCTGAACGCCACACAGGCGCAGATCACCCAGACCTCCCGGAATCCGAGATAGAAGGCCCCTCAGCAGGGCGGCTAGCCCGATCGCCGACAACGTGTCGCTGAGGATCATCATCAGTCGTCGGTCGAACCGGTCCACCAGGACCCCGGCGAGCGGCGCCAGCAGCAGACCCGGGAGGAATGCGGCGAGCATGATGAGCGCACCGGGGGTCGTCTGCCCCGTCTCCTGGTACACGAAAACCCCGAGCCCGAAAGCGGTCATGCCGTTGCCGACCCGGGCGACCAGCTGCGTGAGCCATATCAGTTGAAAAGGCACGAAGGTTCCGGGCGGCCTGTGGGTTCTCGGCAACCTTCGTGACTTTCTTGTCCATAATCATCGTCTCCACATGTCCCCGGGGCCGCGTCACCACACCGCCCTGAAACGTCGTTGCGCAGCCGTCGCGAACGTTTCGCTCTCGCACCAGAAGGTGTGTTGTGATTCATCGTAGGCCGACGGAGACGGGAGAGCTGCGGAAATATACCAAACGTTGATTCGAGGCCGCGGGCATGGCGCCCGCGGCCCGAATCGGTCGGTTTGCGTTTTCAGAACTGGATGTCGTCGGCGATCCCGGACCGGTCTGGGACGCGATCCGGGCGGCGATCTCCCGCTGCTTGGCCTGCTGCAAGGTGATGAGGGAATCGGCGTTGCGCAGGTCCATCATCCAGTTCACCCCGGCGCTGCCGACCTGGGCGACGGTGACCCCGTAGTTGGACTCGAGGTAGCCACCCGCGTCGAGACCCGCCTCGGTGGCGGCGGCCGCGGCGGCCGAGCACTCGATGTAGAAGTCACGGTCGGTGGACAGCCGGGCCGCGTTCGACGGCGCCCCACCTGCGGAACCCGCCGCGTCGAACTTCGGGTGGGGACGGGACATGAGGTTCGCGTACTCCATCCCGACCGTCATCGGGAACATCTGGACGCGCTGGGTCCATTCCGCCGATGCCTGATCCCACTGGGGACGTTCGACACCGAGGATGCGCGCGATCTCGTCGCCCGGGACCCCGGCGTGCATCTTCGCCGACGCTGCGACCCAGTCGTGCAGGGAGACCCCGAGCACCGGCTGGAGTTCGGGGGCAGCCGGGTTGACCTGTCGCATCGCCTCGATGGGCGCGAAGGCGGCGTTCTCGGCGGCGCGGGCAGCGGCGCCGGAGGGGTCGTGGTAGAACCCGAGCAGCGCATTGTTCATCGAGGTGTGGATCGACACCACCCGGGTGATCGCCTCGGTGGCGTGTTCCATGGGGTCCTGACCGGAGATGCGCAGCCCGATGTACTCGCGCACCTCCTCGACCATGGCTTCCAGCGTGGTGTGGATGTCCGAGTTGGCCAGCACCAGATGACGGTTGCCCCGGAACTCACCGAGCCGCGCCTGCTCCACATCGGCCTGCGCCAGCTGCGCCTCCCACTGGGCCAGCGCCTGCTGTGCCCCCGCGACGTCACCGGGCCTCGACGGCCTGCACCGGCGCGACATGCCCGTCGCGCACCCGCGCCCAGATCCCGTACCAGGCATCGGCGTACTGAACGGCTGCCGGGTCGAGGCCCGCCGGGGGACGGGGACGCGAGGTCGCGGGCCTCGTCGACGTCCCATCAGCATCTCGAGGCTGTACGGGAAGGCATGGGTGATCCAGTCGACGTGTTCCACGCCGCGCACGGCGTCGCTGATCCCGGAGACGGTTTCCTTGGCCTTCTTGAAGAATTTTCCCAGCATGTTTCCTGCTCTCTTGATTTCGTGGAACCGATCAGTTTCCGATATGGGCGGGACCGGCCACCCACGGGTCATCAGGGCGTCTCCTGGCGGTGACGCGTGTCGCCGCGACCATGGTCGAGGACGGCGTGAAGGTGGCGCGAGAACCACATCCCTGGCACGCCAGGTAGACCGCGACGGGGGTACAGGTACGGAACCGGCACGGGCGCCCCGCACTGGGAGCATGTGAGCCGGATCGCGCGCCACTCGGCGACGGCCTGCTCCCAGATGGCCTGGTCGTGGTCGACCTCGGGGGCGGCGAAGGCCTCCTCGGCAATGGCTTCGAGGCTGTCCTCCCACGTCTCGAACCACCTCGAGGCGTTCGTAGGCGGCCTCGGTCGCGGGGTCATCGATCGTCTCGAACACCTTGAACTGTTGCTCGAAGACCTCGCGACCCTTGGTCGCCAGTCCTGTGATCTGGGAGGTCACCCCGGCCTGAGGGTGTGGGCCGCGACGCGGGTGTCCTTGTCTCCGGAGGCCTGCATCTCCGCGAAGGCGGCAGCAGCCTCGGCGGCCACCTCGCGGGCCCGGGCCGTCAGTTTGCCCAGGAACGTCTCCGAGGCGCGGGATGAGGGCGTTGAGCTGGTCGCTGGAGTGACTCACGGGCACTCCTGCGGGTCCCGGGCGTATTCGGTGGCGAGGGCGGCAACGAAGACGTGTCCGCAGTAGCTGCACTCCCTCAACCCCGTCTGCCTCGACCGCGGCGCACCGCAGTCGGGGGCAGGTGCGGGTCTCGGCGCGTGTCTTCTTCCTCGAATTGGATCGATGACCTGGGCGCGAAACATCTGGCGGCGCATCCTCCGACGAACGACTCGGCCATCACAGGGCCTCGATGATCCGCGATTTCTTGGCGTTGAACTCGTCGGCGGTGATGAGCCCGGCCTCGAACATCTTCTTCAGCTTCGCGAGTCGCTCGACAGGATCATCCGTCCCCGCGGACGGCGCGGGCGCTGCCGGTTGCGCCGGCTGCATCGGCTGGGCGGGGAAACCCTGCTGGGCCGGGGGCACCGAGCTGCTGCTGCACCTGCCCCATCGCGATGCCCATGGCCATTCCCCCTGGACACCCTGCCCGGCTGCGGTGTTAGTTGGCGGTCGCGATGGCGGTGTTGAAGGCCTGAACCGCGACATGTCACCGATCATGTTCATACTGGTGACTTTGTCGGTACTCGTCTGACCTCGTCGGGCAGCGTCACCGAGGTCACGGTGAACTGGGTGAGCGTCACCCTCGAGGTCCAGGAAATAGGGAGCGATGGCGGGTAGCAGGCGCGCGTTGACCGCCGACAGGTTCGCTGCGACGTCGAGGACGGAGATTTGCTGCGTGCTAGCACCTCACCGAACTTCGCGGCGATGTAGTCGCGAAGCTGTACCTCGAGGTCGCGGATCGTCAGCACCGGATAGGCGCCGGCGTATTCACGGAAGAACCGGGGAATGTCGGTGATGCGCGCGGAGTAGGACCCGAACGCGCGCACCCGGACCTGGCCGAACTTCTCGTCGGCCATCATCACCGGAGCCGGGGTTCCCCACTTGAGATCGACGAACTGGCGGGTCGCGATGTAGAAGATGTCGTAGATGTGCGGCGACGCGAACCCGTACTTCCACCCCGCAAGGTTGGACAGGATCGGGATGTTACCGGTCGGGAGGCTGTAGGTGCCGGGCAGGTAGACGCCGGCTGCCTGTCCCTTCGCCAGCAGCAGGGCGTTCTGGTTCTCTCGGACGATCAATTTCGCCCCGGACTTGATCCGCCCGTCGGGATCCGGGTAGCGCCACAGCACGAGCTGCGGGTCCGGGTCGAGACATTCAACAATTTCGATCCAGGGCAGTGCCACGTTCAAACTCCTTGTGACCAAGCTGATCGTCAGCGGTGATCAGCGGGAGGAGTCTAGCAAGCAACACACGACCCAGTTCAAGCCCCCGGACACCAGCCGTCACGGCCCTGACAAGGGGTGATGCGCCCCGGTCCGCGGGACGCCCTTCCCGGCCTCGACGCGGAACGACCACGCAACGAGCCCCGGGCATTCAGCACGCGTGGCCAGCAGACCGCCGTGGCCCCTACTTCACCCGTTGACCGCGCCAGCGGAAGGCGAGGACCGCCAGAACACCGCCCACCACCGTCCAGGCGATCAGGACGATCGCCACCAGCCCCAGGTCCCATGATCCGTTCGGTTCGGACGAGGCCAAGAAGTCCGGAAGGAAAACGAAGCGCAGTCCCTTGGCCATCCACAGCAGCGGGAAGGCGTAGCCGACGTATGCCACAGCGGGGATCATCGCGAGCGGGAAGAACACCCCTGAGACGAACTGCAGGATCATAAACGGAGGTGCGGTGGCCCCCGGGGCGGCCCGGGAATTGGGGATGAGTGCCGTGTACGCGATGCCGAGCAGTGAGCAGGAACTCACCCCGAGCAGCACCACCCACACCAGGGTCAGCCAGCGTACGGCGTCGGATGGCATCGGAAGGCCGTAGAGCACCATTCCCAGAAGCATCAGAATGATGACCTCGAACACGGTGGTGATGAGCGCTTTCACCGTGATCCCGACAAAATACGCAATCCTCGGCATCGGGGACGCGGCCAGTCGGCGGATAATGCCTTCATCCCGGTCGCTGGTGACGCTGAGCGCCAGCGACTGAAATGTGGTGCTCATCACACCGACACCAATCATTCCGGATATGAACAGCAACCGGTAATCCACGTCGGTTCCCGGAATTTTCTGATTGAACACAGCGCCGAAAAACAAGCATCATCAACACCGGCAGGGCCATGTTGAAAACCAGGGATAACCAGTTGCGGAAAAATGTCAGCACCTCCACCCGTGACCGCGCCAGGCTTGCCGCCATCAAACCGGGAAGGCGTTTACGCACTGCACCGTCAGCCTCGTGTGCCGCCGAGGCCTGCGTCACTTCGCTCATCGCTGCTCCTTGGTTTGTCTCGATCATGTCCATGTAGATCTGCTCAAGGCTGGGCTGGTGACCTGCAGCCCGGGTATTTCCGCGATGCCCTGCAGCTGCGCGGCATCCACCAGCAACCGCAGCAGCGCCGTCGGCTCGTCGGTGGCGTAGAGGCAGCTGGGGGCCGGCTCTCAGCCCGTCGCCAGGCCCGGCGGCACCTCGACCAGGGGATCGAGATCGTAGGAGACCCGCTGCTGGCTGCCGGTCACCTGGGCCAGCTGGTCCAGGGTGCCGACGTGCAGCATCCTGCCGCCGGCGATGACACCGATTCGCTGGGACAGTTCCTGCGCCTCGTCCAGGTAGTGGGTGGTCAGCACCGTCGTCATTCCCTCACTGGTGAACAATCGCACCAGTTCCCACGCCTCGCGCCGGGCCTCTGGATCGAGCCCGGTGGTCGGTTCATCCAGGAAGAGGAGCCGGGGCCTGCCGACCACACCCACCGCCACGTCCAGGCGACGACGTTGCCCGCCTGAGAGTTTGGTGCTGTAGGTTGCGGCCTTGGCCCCGAGACCGACCATGTTGATGAGCTGCCGGGTCGGGAAGGGATCGCTAGAACGTGGCGAAGTGGTCGATGACCTCACGCACGGTGAGTTCCTGATAATCCGCCGTTCCCTGAGGCACCACCCCCACCTGGACGCGCCACTCGCGCTCGTCATTTTGGGGGTCACGTCCCAGCACACTCACCGTGCCACTGGTGCGCCGTTGCGCGCCCGTGAGGATGTCGATGGTGGTCGTCTTGCCGGCGCCGTTGGGACCCAGGAAAGCGAATACCTCCTCCGGTGTCCACCTGCAGGTCGACATCGTCGACCGCCACGAAACTCCCGTATGTTTTTCTCAGTCCGCTGACGGTGATGGTATTCGACATCACCGGTCATCCTTCCCAGCCGTCGCTCACGTCAGATGAGCCAGGTGGAGCCACTTCGCTCCAGCCCTCGGACACACCTCGGTGAAGAGGACTGGGGAACAACCGGTGATGACGGCCTTGTTCACCAAACCCCTCGGGAATCAGGCTAGTCCGATTCCAAGCTGTCTGGGAAGCCCTCCGGATACGCGCTGCCCGCGTCAAGGAAAGTTATGCATCGAATCCGGCATGAATACGCATGCCGACGCATCGCGTCGTTCCAGACACTGAAGCCGATCCCCGTCCCAGGATCGGCATCCACGCCCACATCGCGGGAAGTGACGCTGCGGTCCCTTCGCTCAGCTAGTCTGCCACGACAGCTTGAACCACACCTCACTACCATCAGAACACTGATGCACGTCATACCCCTGCCCATCAACGACAACCACACGCTGCGCAACAGAGGCGCGCTGCACGTAACGCAACACGTCATACTCATCACTCACCCGCAACACCTGATACGGAGCATCCTGGGTCCCATCACCACTACTCATCAGGGTATCCAGAGCCAGCCGGGCAAACTTCGCCTCACGCCGCGCCGCCTTCTCATCACCCAACCGGTCGTAACTATGAGCCAGCATCGCATGCGCCGTAGGACTCAAAAACGCCCCCGGAAGCATCCGCCACACCGCATCAACAGCCCCTTGATGATCACCACTATCCACCAACGGAGAAACCACAGATTCAAACCTCACAAGGGGGTCATAATTGGCAGCCGCCATGATCTCAGCCTGCAACGGAGCCAACGTCTCCTCACTAGGGCTCAGAACAAAACTTTTCATCACTTCTACGAAATCCATTGCTTCTCCTTAGTTCCGGGTCGCCCTCATCACCCACACGTGTCGTCGTCGTGAAAATCAGATCTGTTGTTGACTCGGAGCATGCCGCGCATCCAAGGAATCCTGAATCGTCGACATCGCGCATTCATGGGAGATCGAAGCGACGCAGACCATCCGCCGACCAGCACAGCACGCCGTGTTTTTGCGATGCCGCGTACAGGTTCTGCCCATCCGGCGACCACTCCATGCGCCCCACCGTTTCCGGCGGCTCCGGGGCGAGTGAGCTGACCTGGGTCGCCGGGTCCCACACCATGACCTGGGGATCGCTTGACGCGGAGATTGCGATCCTGCCGTCCTTGCTGACCGCGACACGGCTTGGGCTACTCGTCGGTGGTTCCGGGCCGGCCTCGACCTGTTCACCCCTGATCAGATACGACGCCCCGGGGTCGGAGGTGATGGCTACCAGGACACCGTCGGGGCCATAGGCCACCCCTGTGACCGATTGTGGTATTTCGTGCAGCAGTTTCTCGCGTTCACCGCTATGAACGTTCCAGATCGAGCACCCGTCCCCTGCGATCACCGCCAATCGATCAGAGTCCGGACTGAAGCTGAGTCTTCGCGGTTCACTGATCGTGAGCACCCGCACGGGCCGGCACTGGTCCTTGCGCATTCCCCAGAGTCGGACTGTCCCGTCCCGGCTCGCCGATGCCAAGAGTTCCCCGTCCTTGCTGAACGCCAGATCGGCGATGGGTGGACTGAACTCATCGATCTTCTCGTGTCCTCGAAGCTCCCAGAGCAGGTTTCCCTCACGATCAGTCACCTGAATCGCGGCTTTGAAGGCATCGCCCACTGCCAGCCAATCACCTCCGGGGTGCCAGGCCAGCACTCCGTCTCGACGATTGTCCAACCGCCGCACAACCTTCCCCGTGGATGCGTCCCAGATCACGGTCCCAAACGTCGAGTCAAGCCCCAACACGGACCGGGCGCGCAACTGATTGGCCGCCACCAGCGAACCATCAGGGAGACTGCCAACCCCTCAGCTGCAATGTAGTCCTCGGGAAAGTACACAATATCCACCGTGGAGCCGTCGCTCTTCCGAGAGGGGCTCACGCTCGGGCTCGACATCGCCTCACTCGCTGGCACGCACTCACCACCTCCTCGCCACTCGTCCGGCCCGAACCACACCCGGCCAGCAACGCGCAGAGACTTGCACCAAGCATGCTACGTCGACGCACACTACCCCGCCCACATCGCTCACTCATTTAACACCGGCCTTGCGTTTATACTTCTCAAACTCCTCCGGAGTCATTGAATTGAGGAATTCGCGCCCAGCTTTGCGCGCATTATTCTCAACAGATAGTTTCAACACCGACCATTTCCTCGTTGCAGCCCGGCTCAACCATGAGGCTTATTCACAGCCTTCCTCAAGTGCGCCCTCGACTAGGGGTTTCACTGGCTGCCACGCCGTCTGTGAATAAGCCTCCATATGAGCTCGTCACCAGTCCGCAATATTCAGTTCTTGACGAACCTCGGCAAGGTCGTCAATGAAAATCATTCTGCAGATCAACCCAGGCCATTCGCATTGCTGCGGCCCGTGCGCCAACTCGCCAACAGCCTCCGCTTGTGCAGGTTTGGCAGCGATGAAGCTTCTCACATTCTTTGCGTTACAGATCACATCAGCCGGAACATCCTCGGCTTGGGCACGCGAAAAGAGCTCTTCCGCTTCGGAGCGCTGTTCTGCCAATCGCTGACCCAGACGGGCATGAGCAGCACTCGCATCCAGAGCAAGCGACGACAGATCCTTCGGAGCCGTGACAGCCCACTCGGTCAACGCTGCCGCCGCCTGGGCCAACCCGACTGGATCTCCGGGAACGAGTTGACCCGGGTCCACGGGGGTGCGCGTCACGGTGCCCGTCGGACGGAACTCCAATGATTCCTCTGTCAAGACGCCTGAGCGCGTCAGTAGTTTCACTGCGACCACGCGCGACAGTTCCCGAGAATCTGGACGTCCAGTATCCGCACACAGCTCCGCCGTCATCAGTGCTCCTTGATTTTCTTAATATCGGGAGGCAGCGTATCCCAGTCCCACTCCTTGACCCACTTCCCATCCTTTTCCACCACACGGGATGTTCCGATATCACCAGACAACAGCCACAGCACATCGGCACCCTCCTGCCACACCACCCCCACCGGGTGCGCGCTCAGGAGATAGCGCCGATCGTCACTCCACACCACCTCACCCGCCGAATTCTTGATCACCGGATACACATTGCGCTTCCCTGTCGATCTCCTCCGAGAGAAACTCGGAGGTGTACCGCCCCGACGCCGAGGTCCGCGTCTCCCCGTCACGCAACACAGCTGGTTTCACCGCAAACGACCCCCACAACCACGCAACCACAACAACCACCACTCCCGCAGCACCCGCCAGCAAGGCCCATCTCCTGGCCCTCATCAGTACGGCCAGCCCTTTCCGCTTCCGCTCACCACATTACCTTGGGCATCGACGATCACCTTACTGCTCCCCTCCCACCCAATATGGATATCGTAGGGATCAGCCATTCCAAAGGTCACTATCTCAGCAATGGTGCTCTTCCAGTTATCCGTGGAGTACTGAGGATTCGGGTCGATCACATCATTCCATCGGTAATTCGAATTGACAGTCACTTCATACGTACCGTCCGGCAGCGGTTTGACTGATGTTGTTCCATTGTGCTGGAAGCCGCCAGCCTCTTGGTTGGTGCCATGGAGATACTGATATCCAACGATTCCTTCACCGTTCTCCATTGCCACTTGAGTCGTGGTATCGAATGACCCGTTACCCTGCCCCCGATTGTTGATACTGCCGAACCGCAGCCGCAGCTTGATTATTGTTGTATCTCTCCATTTCTGCGGTGAGGGTCGGGTTTTCCTGCATGTAGCGAGTCCACGCGGGATCATTGTTGATGTTCCAATCGTCACCACCAGTAAGATACCGTTCCAGAATCGCCCGCCCCGCCCAATCGTTGTCGAAATGGCCGCTGCCAGGCTTGCCTCCGCGACGCTCATCTTCCCTGACTCTATCGCCACTCCTGCCATCAGGATCGCGGTTTTCCCATTTCCCGGTCATAACTCCGGCAGCGCCAAGGTCTCGATGCGCCCTTGTTGGGCCATTGGCGGGTTGGGTCAGCATCAGCGTGGGCCTGCGCGACCGCTTGTTCGGTATCGCTACCGGTTTTCCAAATCCTCGATCACAGCCTGGAAATCAGCAACCGCACGATCACGCAACGCCTGCCCCGGATCCGTGAACGGCGTAATAGTAAGCGTGTAAGTGCCCGGACCATTCTGCGCCTCCCACGCCGCCTTCTTCTGAAACCCCTCAGAAACATCACGATCGTACTCCGCCTTCGCGGTCACACTAACCCGCTTACCCTCCTCATAGTTTTCCTTACACACCTGCGCCGCCTGCTGCGCAGCCTCCAACGCAGCCGCATACCCTCCAGGGCAGCAGCAGCACTACGGAACCCATCCGCAACACCAGTCCAACGCCGCGGTTCCTCCTCAAGACGAGAACGAAAACGATCCGCAGCCTTACCCACCCAATGCTCGGTCTCAACCCCACCCAGCGACTCACCCACCTGCTCAAAACCCTCGGAGCACGTTTTCATGGCTGCAACACGCCCACGGATCCCTCGACAGACTCCCCTCGATCACGAACTCCGGCTCTCCCCGGTACCGCACACCCATCACAACCCTGCCTTCAACGGCACACCAGACCCAGACAACGAATCCATCACTCCCTTGAGAGCATTCACCTTCTTCCCCACCACAGACTCATACGTGGCGTAATTGGCTGCGATCTTCTCAACACGCTTCGCCATCTCGTCCACATCCTCAATCATCGACGTGGTAGCGCGTTCCCACCGATCCCGAAACTCATCAACCACCTTAGCCAGGCCATCATTAGCCAAATCCTGAACCCCAGGAACACAACTACTCATGCTGGTTCCCTTCGCACCCTGAGTCGTTTCCGCGATCTGCTGCGCAGCAGCCTTCAACGCCCCGTGATCAACCTCAAAATCCTGACCAGCCATACCGGTAAACCCCTGAATCAATCCAAAACAGCGACGTTTTCTGCTTCCACCCGAGAAGCCAACGAATGAATCTCCTTCATCACCGCCGCAGCCCGCTCCATCGCCTGCACCAACAATTCAGCGCGTTTCTCCACCTGCCCAGCCTTCTGCTCCTGCGCCTGACGTGACTCCGTACCAGAATCCCACGCAGCAACCTCAGAACGAACCTCCGCACCCATACCACTGATCCCCTCACGCAAACCAGCCGCACGCTTAACGAAAGCATCCTCCAACGCCTGGGCACTAGCCTCCCTGAAAATCAACCTGCCTTCCGCCACGCCTCAGCCCCCCATCCGACCAGCAACTGAGAACTAGACGCCACAAAAACTCTCCTGCTGCTCCCCTTCGACCTGCGCCACATCACGATCAACAGCCACCAACGCATCCGCATACCCCTGAAGATCACCAGTAAAAAGCCCCTCAACGAATCCGCCCACCCAGACACCACATCACCCAAAACCTCCGCCGCAGGACCAGCCACCAAAGGCGCATGCTCCGACACAACATCCGTCAACAACGACAAGCCATCCTCGGCCTCATCACCAGCCCGCACAACAACAGCAGCCGCACGCTGCTGAGCCCCAAGCTCCAACTGCATATGGGTACCCACGTGACGCCCCTCTCACCCACTACAACTTTGACATCGAAGACGTCTGATGTCACAACTGTACCGACCGAGAGGGTCATGCCTACCCCGCACGGCACGATGGTTTCGACACAGAACACTTCCCCCGGTCCCGGCGGGCGTCCACAGCACCGGGGCCGCCCCTGCCTATCAGGGCGGCCCCGGTGAGAGAGTCAGCGCAGGTAATGGCGCTGATCAGCCTTCTTGCCCTCGTACCAGACGCGGGCCTGCTGCGTGGACTCCAGACGAGAGACCTCCGAGACCGGCATCGTCCCACCAACTCGAACCAGGCGGGTTCGGTCCGTACAGGTCGGTCTCGATGTGGATCATCACCGGGCCCTCGGATGCCACTGCCTCCGCATAGGCCGTGCGGAACTCGTCCATGCCGTGGACGCGCAGCACCTTGATGCCCCACGACTCCGCGTTGGCGGCAATGTCGACGGGCAGCAGGTCGCCGTCGGCGTTGTGGGGGGTCTCGCCGGTGCGGTAGCGGGTACCGAAACGCTGCGAACCGTGGGATTCCGACAGCGCGCCGATGGACGCGAAGCCGTAGTTCTGGCAGCAGCACGAAGATCACCTTGATCTTCTCCTGGACGATGGTCGCCAGCTCCATCGGCAGCATCTGCTAGGTGCCGTCACCGACGATGGAGACCACCTCCGCCTCGGGCCGCGCAAGCTTCACGCCCAGCGCCGCCGGGATCTCGTAGCCCATGCAGGAGAAGGCGTACTCCACGTGGTACTGCTCCGGCGTGGAGGCCTGCCACAGGCACTGGAGGTCACCCGGCATCGAACCCGCGGCGTTGATGACGACATCCCGTCGCCCATCAGCTCGTTGAGCGCCCCGAACACCTCCGTCTGCGCGGGCAGCGGCGTCTGATCGCGGTGGTAGCACTCGTGCGTGACCTTCGCCCACTCCGCCTTCAGTTCCGCGATGCGCCCGGTGTAGTCATCGCCGACCCGGTACCCGTCGAGGGCCACGGTCAGCGCCTCCAGCGACTCGCGGGCGTCGCCGACCACCATCTCCGCGCTGTGCTTGGCCGCATCAAAGGCCGCCACATTGAGGTTGACGAACTTCACATCCGGGTTCTTGAACTGGGTGAGACGCGGTGGTGAAATCCGAGTAGCGCGTCCCGACGCCGATCACGACATCGGCCTCGTCGGCCAGGGCATTGGCCGAGGGCCGCACCCGTCGACCCAACCCCACCAACCGCAGCCGGATGGTCGTGGTTGATCGCGCCCTTACCAGCCTGGGTGTCGGCCACGGGAATCCCTGGTGGCATCCACGAAGGCCCGCAACTGCTCAGAGGCTCCGCGTAGACCACGCCACCACCGGCAACGACGAGGGGCCTGCGCGCATCCCGGATGATCGCGGCGGCACGGGCGACGGCGGCGGCCCCAGCCGGTGGGCGGCGCACATGCCAGACCCGTCGAGCAAAGAACTCAACGGGGAAGTCAAAGGACTCGGCCTGCACATCCTGCGGCAGGGCGATGACGACGGCTCCCGTATCGACCGGATCGGTCAGCACCCGCAACCCGGCGAGCAGCGACGGAATGAGCTGCTCGGGCCGCTCAATGCGGTCGAAGAACCGCGAGACGGACGGAAGCAGTCGGTGGCGGCGGCCATCGGCGAGACCGGATCCTCCACCTGCTGCAGCACCGGATCGGGGAAACGGGTGGCGAACTGGTCGGAGGGGAACAGCAGCACCGGCAGCCGGTTCGTCGTCGCCAGAGCCGCACCCTGTGACCATGTTCAGCGACCCAGGGGCCGATCGACGCAGTGCACATCCAGGTGCTCAACCGATTCGTGGTCTTGGCGTAGGCCGCGAGCATGCACCATGCCCTGCTCATTGCGGGGCATGATGTAGCGCATCCGCCCGCCCTCGGGAGCCGGATCGAGATCGTTCTGCAACAGGGCCTGCCCAATCCCGGCTACGTTGCCGTGCCCGAAGATGCCGAAAGCACCGGCAATGAGACGCCGCTCGATACCGTCGCGTTCGGTGTACTGGGTTGACGAGGAAGCGAATGATCGCCTGCCCGACGGTGAGACGCACTGTAGACACAGGTTTTTCCTTAGTTGAGGGGTCAGGGGAAGCCGGGGATCCACGTCCTGGAACTCCCAGGTGTCGCGGATCCAGGTGTAGGCGGGGTCGTCGGTCATCAGCCAGGTGGAGTCCTCGGCGGGTCCGGCCATCACGTTGAGGTAGTAGAGGTCGTAGCCAGGTGCGGCGACCGACGGGCCGTGGTAGCCGTGCGGCATCGTCACGACGTCGCGGGAGTGCACCTCGGCGCAGACGTCGATCTGGTGACCCGACGGGTAGATGCGCTGCAACGCCATCCCCGCCGACCCGTTCCGCCCGGGCCGCACCTCGTAGTAGTAGATCTCCTCCAGAACGCGCTCGACCTCGTTGTGCTCGTCGTGCTTGTGGGGTGGGTAGCTGGACCAGTTGCCACCCGGGGTCAGCACCTCGCAGGCCAGCAGGTGGGAGGTCTCCAGCTGATTGCCGAGCGCGTAGTTGTTGACCTGCCGCGAGCACGGCCCAGCGCCGCGCAGCGTCGTGACGACCTCCGTGACGGGGCAGTACCTGACCGGCAGGTCGCGGGTGGCCTTCGCGGCGGGCAGCGCAAACCGGCCCCCGGCGTCGCTGGTGATGGTGAAGGTCTTCCCACGGGGGATGTAGAGGTAGTCGGTGATGGCGGTCCACACCTCGACGCGGCCATTCAGCGTGTGGGCCTGGCCGTCCACCTCGACGATGCAGCCACCGGCCAGGGGCAGCACCAGCAGCTCGGAGATGCCTGAGGTCACCTCCCTGCGACCCGCCCGCAGGCAGCGCCAGCACGCGGATGGAGCTCCACTCCCACCCGGCGCGCTCAATGCTGACATCGGTCTCGAACTGGCCATGAGCGGTGCTGCCTGCCTTGATCACGTGGGTCTTGTTATCCATCATTCCTCCTCGGCCTTGATGCGGCTGATCACTGGTTTCACGTGGGGATTGGCCGCCATCAGCCGCTCCACCTCATCATTGCGCGGCATCGCCGTCGAGCATTCCAATCTGGAGGCGACGATAGCGCCCGCCGCCGACGAGAAGGCGATGGTCTCGGCGAGCGGCCAGCCCTGCAGCAGGCCATGGCACACGGCTCCGCCGAAGGCATCGCCGGCCCCAAGTCCATTGCGAACCTTGACATTGGTGACAGGCACGTAGACACGCTCAGTGGCAGTACGGGCCAGCGTGCCCATCATCCCCTGCTTGACGATGGCGATCTGGACGCCACGATCCAACAGGGCCAGGGCCGCTGCGTCGGGATCGGTCTCCCCACCGCGATCCGGCATTCCCTCCAGGTTCCCGATGGCCACGTCGACCTGCCCCAGGATCCGTGCGATCTGCCTCGGCTGCCGCATCCTCCGAGGACCAGAAACGCTGCCGATAGTCAAGGTCCAGGACCGCGAGGCCGCCGTCGCGTCGCCGCAGGGCCTCCAGGTGGGCGTTGCGCGACGGCTCCACCGCCAGTCCGCTGACGGTGAGCCACAGAATGCGGGCGGATGCCACCTGTCGGGCAGATCGGCGGCGCTGATCTCCAGGTCGGGGGTGGTGGGCTGCCGGTAGAAGAACAGGGGAAGGAATCGGGTGGGAAGACCTCGCAGAATGTGACGGAGTGTTGAACCCGCTGACGACGACGTGGCTGGCGTCGACGCCCAGGCGGGTCAGCTCCAGGCGGATGAACCGCCCGAACGGATCGTCACCGACGCCTGTGACGGCTACTGCGGTATGCCCCAGACGGGCGACGGCGACGGCGACATTGGTGGAGGAGCCTCCCAGGAACTTGCCGAACCGGGTGACCTCCTCAAGGGGCGTGTTCATCTCCAGCGGGTACAGGTCAACGCCACACCGGCCGATGGTGCAGACGTCGGGTACCGGCTCATCCACGGCGACGACTCCTTGGGACAGGGGTTTCACTCAGTGTGCCTTTTTGCACTCACATAGTCAACCTATGTTCTTACAATATGGGCATGCCCGGGGCTTGTATGATCTGTGACAAGCAACCATCATGTGTCACGCCACAGTGGACCTGACCCGCACCGAGGACAACGCCATGAAGCCGACATACGAACCAGAGATCGCACTGGACCGTGGCTCGCAGGTGCCGTTGTATCAGCAGATCGCCAAGCCCATTGAGGACGCCATCTTGTCCGGGGCGCTGCCCGCGGGAGCGATGATCGAGGACGAGGTGTCCATGGCAACCTGCCTGGACGTCGCACGCCCCACCGCGCGACGAGCCTCCAAGAACTGGCGGCCAGGGGGCTGCTGACGCGGCGACGCGGCGTCGGAACCCACGTCACCCCACCGCACATCCACCGACCCATGAAGCTCTCCTCCCTCAACGATGATCTCTCCGAGGCCGGCTTCACCCCCACCACGAAGGTCCTGTCCTACGAGATCCGGGAAGCCGACGCCACAGAGGCCGAACAACTCGCCATCACCCGCGGTGAGGGGATGCTGGCGATCCGTCGCCTCCGCTACGCCGACAACCACCCGCTGGCCCTGCTGACCAACCTCATTCCCCTGGACATCGCACCAACCTGGCAGGGAGCTCGGGGACCATGGCCTCTACCGCTGCCTCGCGATGCGCAACATTGAGGTCACCTCGGCCCGCCAGACCATCGGCGCCCGCGGCGCAACCCTCGAGGAGGCCGACGTCCCTCGGTGAAGATGAGAACGCCCCCGCTGCTGACCATGGAACGCACCGGCTACACCACCGAAGGCCGCATCGTCGAAGTCGGCCAGCACGTCTACCGTCCGTCGCTGTACTCCTTTCAGTTCTCACTGTTCACGTCCTAACGACAACAACCTCTCAGTCGCTGCACCACCCACGAACCATCAGCCCAGGAATTGCTCCACCCTCACGCGCGCTGTCATAGATGGAAGCTTATTCATGGGGTGCTAAAAACAGCGAACGGGTCTGTCCGATAAGCGGTGTGTAGGGTCCGGTGGTTTTTATCAGTGAGTGGTTCGGTCGAATCGTCTAGTGAAGGGTGATTGCGAACGCGTTGGGTGCGGGCTTCCACCTGGTCATCCAGCGTGTCCGGCCCCCGCTGGTGGGGGCAAGGGAGCGGGTTGCCAGGTACAGGCATTTCAGCGTGGCTTGCTCGTTGGGGAAGCGCCCACGGGCCCGCACGGCCCTGCGGTAGCGGGGCGTTGATGGAGTCGATGGCGTTGGTTATGCCAGATCACCTTCCGGATCTCCAGGTCGTAGGCCAGGAACGGTACGATACTGCGCCCACGCGTTGCGCCACAGCTGCACGATCGCCGGATACCGGTCGCCCCACTCGACGGCGAACTGGTCCTTGGCTGCTTGCTCGGACGGGGCCGTGTACACCGGTGTGAGGGACTTCACGATCGCGTCGCGGTGCTGCCCGGCCGGCGTAGCGGAAGCTGTTGCGGATCAGGAGGGGCGATGCACTACTGCACGACCGTGTGTTCCCAGGTCGTGTTGATCGCCTCAGGGAGTGCCTTCAACCCGTGACACACCGCGATCATCACCTCGACGATGCCTTGGTTCTTCACCTCCGAAAAGATCTGCAGCCAGAACCTCGCCCCTTCAGCACCGTCACCAGCCCAGATCCCTGTGGATGTCGCGTTCCCCGTTCATCGTGACACCCATGACAACGTAGAACGGGGTGTTACGGACCTGACCGTCACGGACCTTCACGTGCGAATCGCGCCGGGCGAAGATCACCGGATAGATCGCATCCAACGGCCGACTCAACCACTCAGCGAGCTCACCAACGATCTTCTCGGCGATCCGGCTGATGGTGTCCTTCAACACCCTCGCTCCATACACCTCCTCGAAGCGGGCAACGACTTCACCGGTGCTCAACCCGCGGGCACTCCAACGACAACACGATCTGATCAATGCCGTCCAAACCTCGCTTCCGTTTCGAGACGATAATCGACTCGAAAGAGCCGTCACGATCACCGAGAACCACCGATCTCAACCGGCCCGATCTCGATCAACACCGTCTTGACGCAGGTGCCGTTACGCATGTTCACCTCGATCGGCGTGCCACCGTGCTCGTGACCCAAAATGCTCGGTCAACTCGGCGCTTTCAACGCCGCCTCCAGGACGTTCCTTGGTGAGCTGGTTCAACAACCCTCCCTGAGCCGACCAACCACCCCTCATTCCCTGGCCAGCACCAGCAGACGCCCGGCCAAGTCCTCCTAATCGATAACCTCTCCAGTCACGAGATCAATCATCTCGCCTTCCACCATGCCGGTCATATCAGCCACAGCCATCTCCTCTCAGATCAGACCGGACCCCACACACCGTTAAACAGACAATCCCACCCGGGCCGGCCTTGATCAAAACGGATTCAGAAAGGAGGCCCTCTCGAAGTGGAACGAGGAAATAATAGAGCAGCATCGGGGAAGATGGGGTCTGTCCGATTAATGGTGTAACTGGCGGTTTCTATTGGTGGGTGCTGGCTGCGGGCATGCGGTCAGCGAAGGTCGTGGCGAACGCGTTCAGGGGCGGGCTTCCAGCGCATGCCCCACCGGGCCTGGCCGGTGCCCTTGGGATCCAATGATCTCACGGTCAGGTACAGGGTCTTCAACGCGGCTTGCTCGTTCGGGAAGTGCCCGCGGGCGCGGACCGCTCTGCGGAACCTGGCGTTGAGTGACTCGATCGCATTCGTGGAACACAAGACCTTGCGGATCTCGATGTCGTAGTCCAAGAAGGGCACGAACTCGGTCCAGGCACCCAGCCAGAGCCGGATCATCGCCGGATAGGCCTTGCCCCACTTCTCGGTGAACTGTTCGAACGCCCGCTCAGCGGCCTCCGGGGTGGGGGCTTCGCAGACGGGCTTTTAAGTCGGCCGCGATCTGGGACCAGTGCTTCTTCGAGGCGTAGCGGAAACTGTTGCGCAGCAGGTGGATCAGACAGGTCTGGATCTTCGCGGCCGGGAACACCGACCCGATGGAGTCGGGTAGTCCCCTGAGCCCGTCGCGACCATGAAGAACACATCCTTGACGCCGCGGTTCTTCAACTCGGTCAGGCACGCGAACCAGAACCTCGCTGACTCCCGTCCCCCTGGCCGGGCCAGATCCCCACAATGTCCTTGTGACCCTCAAGGTCGACCCCGATCGCGGCGTAGAACGGCTGGAGTTACGGACCTGCCCATCCCCTGACTTTGATCACGATCGCATCGATAAAGATCGCCGTGTAGATGGACTCCAAAGGCCGACTCATCCACGGTCATCTCGTCGACAACCCGGTCGGTGATCCGGCTGATCGTGTCCTTTGACACGCTCGTGCCGTAAACCTCGGCGAAGTGGGCGGCGATCTCCCCGGTCGTCAGCCCTTTTCGCGAACAGGCTCAGCACCATGGCATCCATGTCCGACAACCGACGTTGCCGCTTCTTGACCAGCTGCGGCTCAAACGTTCCGTTACGGTCCCGGGGTACCTGGATCTTGATCGCACCGACGTTGTCAGTAACAACCGTCCTCGACCTCGTGCCATTGCGGGAATTACTGCTGCCGCGGCCGACCGGGTCGTGCTTGTCGTAGCCAAGATGCTCATTCAGCTCTTCGTCGAGCGGCCTCAACGATCTGGAGCGGTCAACGCCTTCAACAAACCACCGGGGCCGGTCAGAGCGACACCAGCATCCTTGGCCTGACGCACCATCCGCGCGATCGCCTCACGCTGAGCCACCTCCAGCTCAGCCGACTCCTCCGCCGACGGCGGTGATGATGATGGGTTCACATGCCCTCAGTCTGGCCGACCCACGGCCAGCTCACTACTCGTTGTTGTCTCGGTCATCATGACTCCTCCTGCCCTGTCGGGCGATGGAGCCAGTTACACCGTTTCCCTGACAGACCCGCCAGTTACACCGTTTCCCTGACAGACCCGGAAGATGCAGCGATGAAGAAGGCAGCGAAGACCAGGGTTATTCAGCAACCAACCGGGCGCGCGGAGTGTTTCCTGCGGAAGCTCGGATTGTGAGAATTTTTGCTACTTTGCGATATCATGTCTTGAGTATACGGCTCATTCTTGGCAATTTCACACGCTTGCGAATAAGAGACGGTCGAAAAAGAATGGAAAGCTGCACGTTTCGTGGACAGAGACGAAACCTGTAGCGCTCCACCACTTTACTGTTGTTCGAGTGTGTTGATGACCCAGTCGGTGATGGGGTTGGTTTTTGGTGCGGATGCCGGTGTCGTGGTGCCGTTGGGGGTCGTACCAGAGGGTGGTGTTTCCGCCGAGTTCCCGGGAGCGTAGCGCCCACGTGAGTCCTTGGCGGTTGACGCGGGCGTCTTTGACGCAGATGACTATCAGGGTTGGGGGTGGGGTGGTGGTGAGTTTGCGTAGGGGGAGAGTTTCTCGAGGGCGTGTCGGTGGTGGGGGTTGTGCTGGGGTCGCCCCATCTCGTCTCGGTCGGCCTGCCTCGGTGAGCGAGGGGTGACGGAGGAGCGATTCGAGGGGGTCTATGTAGCCGCTGACGATCACGGCGGCGTCGATGGGCGCTGCAGCAATCGGCGAGCAGTGATGCGGTAAGGAATCCTCCGGCTGAGGCACCGATCACGCACACTTTGGTGGCGGTTACCGCTCCCTCGTCCCGGAGCGCAGCCATTCGACGGCTGCGATGGTGTCGGTGAGGGAGCGGTCGCGTCTGTCCTGGGAGCCGGCGTGGTGGCGTTGGGGGTCTCCTCCTCCTCGGACGTGGGTGTTGCTACGGCGTAGCCGTGGTTTAGCCAGTGGCTGAGTTCTGGGTCGGCGTCGAGGTCGATGTCGAGTCCGTAGGCTCCGTAGACCATGACGATGACTGGTCCGTGGAAGGTGGGTGTTTCTCCGTGCCATCGGATGTCGAGGTCGAACTGGTATCCGTCTGGGGATGTGATGCGTTCACGGGCGAAGTGAACGTCCACCCTAATCTTGTTCGACGGGTTGAGCACCCGTCCGGTGGGGTCGAGATACCAGATGACAGGCGGTGTCCCTGTTCTCAGTTCTGCGACAGCGAAGCCGACCGATGTAGCACAGATATTCAAGTTCAGGGCAAATGTTCCCGGGGAGCTGAGCACGGGTTCAGGTTCCTCAAAGATCTGCGATGAATTCGCCATCGGCACCAGACAGAGGCTTTCTATCCGGTCGTGCGCATCGGCATGCTTTATATGCGCCAGCAAAGAACCGTCGCTGCCGATGACACGACGAACTTCTCCCTGCCCTGTTGCCACTCGCCGCGTTTCCCTGCACTCGCCATGCGTGAACTCACTGACATCGATGTGCCACTGCTCGTTTTTCATTGGTTGCCTGGACCAGCACTGCTTTGTCATCGAGAAGCGCGACGTCAATGAGAGCGGGGTCATGCGCTGGAACAGGAGTGAGTATAGTCTGCGGCTCCTGCGGATTGGCGAGGTCGAAGATCTGCCAGATTCTGTTGCTGCGAACGCCGTGACCGACTTTGACGAAACGCCGCACAGAACACGCCTCGACTTTCACTCCGGCGGCGGGTCCCTCGGCAAGTACCCGCGGAGGATCATCCAGACGGGTCGTGGTGACCGGCAGCAGGCGGGCCCTGGCCCTGCCCGGCTTGCTGGGATGCGGTTCCACGAACACTACAACCGGCGATTCTGCCTGACACAACACCACGTCGGGATACACACCGATGATTACGAGTCTCGGTTCAGCAAAGTCACGCTCGTGGACGTGCCACCGCGTAGCGTTCCTGTTCGGGGTCACGCAGAAGACGACACCACCACCCCAACATCGGAAAGATGTCACGATTCTCTGTCTCCCATCCCGGCAGCTCCTCGATCTCGGTTTCCGCAAAAACCACAGGTGCATCAACCGGATGCTGCTCCACCGGATCCGAGATCAACTGTCCGACCACGTCCCCGCCACTTCCCATGCTCAGACGCAACCAGCCCCCAGGCAATGGAACTACCTCGACATGGTCCCCGGGGACTTGTGTATCGTCACCGTTTTGGTTGCTCTCGAGTGTGGTGACGTCTTGGCCGTGTTCTATCAGCACCTGCATGAGCGTGGCGTCATCAACCTCCATCCACTGACTCCACGAAGAGGAAGAACCACCCACAACCGGACCTACAGGAATATCCATCACATCCCTCTCAATCTTCATGGCTTATCGACACACGGCATGTCCACCAGCAAACCCCATTGACCAGAACACGGTGGAGAATGCCCGTGAACAACACCCCTTGTTCATCAGGCTGCGACAAGGGAGCGGAACAGTGCTGAACGTCGGTGCACCTCGGCGGGCGGTCCGAACTCAACCAACCGCCCCTTATCGAGTACGAGGACCAGGTCGGCGATGTTCATGCCGAAATGGCCGTGCCCGGCAGCAAAGGTGGTGATCCCTCCCATCGTGGTTCGGATGAGGTTCATGATCTGTTCCCGGTTCAGGACGTCGAGCCCGGAGGTGATCTCGTCCAGCAGGAGCATCCGTGGCTGACCGACAAGGGTTCTGGCTATCGCCAATCGCTGCCGCTCACCACCAGAAAACGCATACGCCGATTCCCCCACCGGGGTGTCCAACCCGCCCTCGCGAGCACTGATCGTCTCGCCCAAACCAACCTGATGAATGATCTCCCAACACCGGTCATCATCAATGTCGCGTCCCAACAACAAATTGTCACGCACGGTTCCGCTGAACAAGGGACACGCCTGCTCAATGTAACCGACCTGACGCCGGTACTCATCATCATCATGTTCACCAAGCGGCACCCGATCCACGCATGATCGCCCCCTCAGTAGGAACAATGAACTTCTCCAGCAGAGACAAGATGGTCGATTTGCCTGAACCCGACGAACCAGTCATCGCCACCCAGGAACCAGCCGGAACACTGAACGTCACCCCCGCCAACGCGTACTCACGATTCCCACCTGCCTGCGGATACCGCACTGATACGTCGCGGAAGTCAATATCCCCGTCAAGCTGTTCTCTGTTGGCACACCACCAACCTGAGCGGCAACTGGCTGCTTAATCTGGATCCGAGAGGCAGGCTGATCAGTCACCGCACGCAAATCAATAATCCGCTGCAAAGCCCCCAAACACTCCGCCATATCCATCACAGTTCCCGCACCAGTGATCGGAGTGATGATCAGCATCATATACATGAAAAAAACGACACCAGCTGCTCAACAGACAAAACCCCGCCTGCACCCGCACCACCGCAATACACACAACCACCAACAACGTCGCCTGCACACAAATCGTGACCACCGGAGACATAAAAGCATGTGCCCTGGCACCTCGATTCGACGCCTCGAGAAGCTCACCACTCGACTTATCCAAACGCCGCACAGCAAACCTATCAGCCACGAAAGCCCTCAACGTCAACACCGAATCCAACGCCCTGGTCACCTCCGCAACATACGCCCCTGAGCCTCCTGACGACGGAACGAAAACGACGTCAACCTATTCGAAATGACAATGATGAAAACCAAACACACCACCGTCAAACCAACCGCAGAAACAGTGAGCACCGGATCCAACACAGCCATCTGGAACAACGCCCCCACCACCATCACAACCCCACCCAAAGCCTGCACAGGCCCTGACTGAAAAACCTCACTCAAATGCTCCGAATCAATGCTGCACCGAGCAACCAAATCAGCTGTCGGATGTTGCACAAGCTTATCCGCAGGAACCCGCAACGCAATCGCAGCAGACTCATCCCGAAAAACACGAACCGTACGATTACCAGCCTTCGCACCCCACAACATTCACAACAGCCGTAATCCCGGAAGCAAAAACAGCCAACCCAGCCAGAACCAGCCCATACGGAAGCGCAGCCAAAACCCCTCACCCTGCAACACCCCCACAATCGACCTCACAACAAAGGCTGCGCCAACGACACAAGAGACGACAAAACCGTACCAACAAAATCAGAACCAACGCCCCCGGCTCCAACCGCAAAACCCCCACCAAACGACGAAGGCGGCTCTTTGGTGGATCGGCAAGGAACATTGCGACTGGCCCATCACCCTGAGAACGACCACGCGACTGCTTGTTGGGAGCTGAGTTCCAAGATTCCTCGATCGATGGAATTCGAGATTCCGGCGGATTCCTGGAATTTTCAGACATAGCGCGCCGGGGAACCCAGGCCGCGGCCAAAACGAGTCCACACGGAACGAGTCCAGACGTTTCGCAAAAACTCGAAGCAGCAACCATTCCCCTGTCCTTACCCATCACTCCGCCTCAAATCAACTGAACAATCTTTAGAATGTCGCTCATTGAAGGTTGATTGGGCGGCGAAACATCACTCTCGCCGCCCAATCCACCACAGAATTCAGCAAAAGATCCAACTAGTACACGACCGCATACACCAGACAAGACTGACATGTCGCGACGATGGGTAGCAGCGCTTATTTGACGCCTCGACGGCGCCAGCCTGAAGATTCAAAAACGGTAGCCATAATTACCACTTCCTTACGATTATCTTCAAACATCATACGGCGAAATATTCAGCAGCACCCCAATTTACCACTCATTTCCACAGAATGTCTGAGAAAAACTAGAAACCGACGGGTGGTGGCGGCAAATAAATCTCGCCACCACTCACCGGATATCATCTACAGATGATTCCAGACCATCAGATCAGATCCGAAATTCCACAGACATCATTACCGATTCCAACCAAACCTAGTAGCAATCTTTAACTACTAGCTCTACTTGGCGTGTACAGAAACAGCCGCAGCGGTCACCCCCAACAGAAGGCCCAACTTGGCTGCGACCTCCTGCACCACACACAACGCTCACGTCACCGGACCTCTTGGTTTCCTGGGTCACTCAACGGCGTCAGCCTGAAGATTGAGAACGTTAGCCATAGTTGTCAACTCATTGCAGTGTTCACTGAACTGGGGCAGGCGGGGGCGGCAAACAATCTTTACCACCCCCTCCTGCTCATCATCTGCCAAAAACAGAAATCATTAGGGATAGATACTGATTTTCAGCAGATACCGTTACTTGGCTTAACCAAGCGTCTAGAAGCAGATTTCTATCTGCTATCTACTCGACGCACATGGATACAACTGTGGTGATCACCCCCAGCAGACCCAGCTCCATTTCGACCTATTGCACCACACCATGCTCGCGTCACTGGACCTCTTGGTTTCCTGGGTCAGCTCGACGGCATCAGCTTGAAGATTGAGAACGTTGGCCATGGTTGTCACCTCCTCTCACAGGGTTTTAGTGTTGGGTTGGGTAGCTCGCCGCATCCCTCGTGTTGAGGGATGGGGAGCTAGTGACTCGGTACGACCCCGATGAGGTCGCGTGTTTCCGAGCCAAGCTGTGAAATTGCCGATTGCTGTAACAGGCTGGCGGTACAGGCGCTGATCGGCAGGCCGAGGTAGGGGCTGTTGTGACCGGTAGGCGTGCAGGGCCAGCGCGACCCCAGCAGCGCCGGTACCCAGGTCGGAACTGAGACGGATCAGCCGTCACCGATCACCAGGGCGTGCTCGTCATGGGTCAGGAGGCTGTCGAGCAACAAACCGGCCTGCCGATCGGCCTCTGCCCGGTATTGATCGCCGGCAGCTGTCAGCGTGACCAGGATGCCAGCGCGACCGTGATCCAAACCAGGTAGATGTAAAACTCCGAGGAACAGGCCTTGATGATCCCGTCACGTTCCTGCGATGTCAGTACCGGTTCACCCGTGACGCGTTCAAGCGCTGAAGCGATCAGCAGCACACCTGCAGATCCCCACTCGGTGTAGGGAAGCACCCGGTTCGCTCCTCGATCATCGATCATCACCTCGCCAGTAGAAGGAGTCACGCACGCATCTAGATCCGCACGCAACCGGACCCTCGCCCTGGCAAGAGGCTCCTCAGCGCCGGTGACGGCATGGGCGACCAGGTCCGTCAACGCAACCCCGGTCAATCCCCAGAACAAGCCCCGACGACGACACAACGCAGTCCACGCTGATCCGTCCGGAACAAGGCAGGCATCCAACCTGTGGTAGGCCGCAACCGCACGATCCATCAGTTCTGAGTCTCCGACCGTTTTCGCGACCTCCAAGGCAGCCAGGATCACTCCCGCCTGACCCGCTGCCAGATCCAACCTGCGACGCCCCAAAGCCGACTCAAGCGCCTTCTCGGCAGCAGCCACAGCATCCCTGCTGAACATCATCCCGCTGGGCATCCACCTCACTGAGCGTCAATGCAACACCGGCCAAACCCTTCAACAAACCCGGAGCCTCCTGCCCCGGCCATTCCCGAGCGGTCTTACGCAACGCATCCACATCACCATCGGCAGGTTGAACACCGATACGCTGCTGAGCCAGCACCACGCCGGCACGCCCGGTCGTGATCACCTCATGAACACCCGCCGTAATCTGGCTGACATCACCAGGAAACGCCCCATCTGGACCAAACTGTCGCGACCATTCAATTCCACTCAACAACCCGAAATCCCAGAATCCACACTCAGCCGCTGTGATGGCACACCCACAGTGACATCACTGGCCGTCACCGGACGAATACCAGCTGCATAGCGACTCTCCACCAACGCCAACTGCTCAGCCGCCCGTGCACCATCACATCACGAACCCTGTGGCGACACTGCTCCCAAAACGCCGGCGACACCGCTTCGATCTCAAAAATCAGAGCAATACAAAAAGCATAATGCAGCGCGCCACCGCGAACCAGTCAGCCTGCCTAGCATCCGCTGTTTCATCAGCACAATACTCAAACACCCTGACGCCAAGCTCACGTTTGGAATCCAACCTGCTGGCATCCTCCAAATCAAGCATCGTCACCGTTGCCTCATCAGAGACCAGCACATTCCCAGGATGAAGATCACCAAACGCCCACCCACGCTGATGAATTGCTTTAACAGTCGTGATGATTTGGTCCACAATACCCACCACCTGACGGGCATACTCCACAGGATCACTTTCCCGTAGGTAGGTGTTCAGCGACATCCACGACGTCAACGTCTCACCAGGAATATAATCCACCTCCAAATAGCGATGCTCCCACGCAGTAAACACCCCCGAAGCTGCTGCACACCTCCACACCAACAAGATCCCGCAGCACCTCCTCTTCAACTAACTGACGCTGCAACGCACACCGATTCCTGCCATCCAACCCAGCATGCGGCCTGGCCTCCCGCAAAATCCTGACCTCACCATCAGGCAACTCCGCACGATACACCCCACCCGCATTACTGAAACTCAAGGGCTTGATACTCACAAAATCATCCAACCGAGACACACACGACTGTTGCGACGCCTCATACGCAGGCCGAAGGAACTCCGGAACCTCCACTCCATCAGGAATCACAACACGCGGATCACGATGATCCGGAATCAACCGCATATCACGAGGATCAACAATCGAATCGACCGGTTCATCATCCACATCAGGAACCCGCGCACCCATAATCGCTCCATACCGAACGAACACAGGAGCATCCGGGACATACCGAAGATCAGACAGAATATAGGGCCCCTCCTGCCCCTTCAGCGCGCTGGCCAAAACGCTCAGCAACTCGCCTAGCTGGCCATCATCATCCGGATAGATCGTAATGAACTTACCCGCCGCACCACGAGCCTGATTCTTCGACGACGATCCGCGCAACTCCGCCAGCGTCGACAAGAACTTAAACGAAACCCCAGCATCCACACACACTCTCGTGGTCCGCGCCAATGTCTCCACCGCACATTCAGGAGTCGCCGACACATGAACCTTCCACCCCTGCAACCGAGGCTCCCAATCCCGAGGCGACCACCCTTCCCAGCCATCCCAGCACTGCACCAACCACCCAGCCGGCAACTCGACCTTTTGAAGACGCTGATCGGGCACACTAGCCATCTCAACTAGACCCCTCAGCCGACCATAGAACGGCGAATCCTTCGTCGCCGCCTGATAATACTCAATACCCACCACCACGAGCTTCCTCCTTACCTTTACCTTGCTGCCAACACTATAAACAGCCACTCTTGTCAACAGCCACCTTGCACCACCTCGAAAAAGCCCGTCATCCACACGAATCAACTCATCTTTAGGATGTCACAAAAATTCTTAATTTGAACACCAATAGAGACCTGATAGCCAGAATCAATTAGAGCAACCCCGCGCACAAAGTTCTTCGCTGAGAGCAATGAAACATCCACCCAGAAGAAGAATACCTCCATCAGAGTGATCACGCAATTAGGGCCTCCACCGACCCTCAAATCTTTCACATGTTTTGTTGTTAACTCCGACACTAGACGCGCCAACCCCTGGACCACAGTGAACCATCGACTAACTCCCGAGCGTCTTTTGCCCGCCGCGAAGTAGACCCTCCCACAACCCCCTCAGGCGGCCTGCAGCGCTTCAGAGCCCCAAGGATTAAGCGCTCTGGGGCAGGAAGACGCAGCTGGGCCGTCTTCCGGGAACCGTCAAAAGACACCCGAAACCTAGTCAATGGTCCACTGTGTCGAAGCTCATCCCCCTCCTACTCTTGCTTGGCTGAAGGAACAAGCCGAGCGTCCAGGGGGACGCGAGGTCAGAACTCAAAGGAATGGGAAAAAATGATCAAACGTCTGTCGACCGCAGCTGTCGGAGCTCTGCTGTGTCTGTCTGCCCTGTTCACAAGCGCCGCCCCGCCAAGGCCTCTGAGGACTTCACCGACCCCACGGCACCAGACGCGGGAGCGAAGCCGGACAACCTATGCTTGATCTTCTATGGGATCTGCAACTGATACAGAACCACAGGCTCTGCGACGCTCGACCATAGGGAAGACAACACATGTTTGAGCAGAGTCGAGCAAGCTGGGGCAAGGCAAGCTGGGGCAAGACCGAGTACATCACCCGGGTTCCTCGGTGGCTTCAGCTTGGCCTGCTCCTGTGTGGGCTCGTGGGAATGATGAGCGATGTCAGCTTCATCTTTCGAACCCACGCTTCAGGCCCGCTGCAAGCCTGGTTCCTGGCGGAGGTGGCTCTGAGCTACCTGGCAGCAGGGGATCTCGCTCATCTCAGCCAGAGCTGCGATCATCCTTGTCGCCCTGGCCATGGCCACCACCTTCCTCGAGGACCATCAGCCTTTCTTCCCGCTCATCCCAGTGATAGTGGTCGCGCTCGTGGCAAGCGCCCTCTGCGGGAAGGGCCTCATCATCGCACATTGCTCCTTGACCATCTTGTGGGGAACCCTCATCACCTGGCAGCGAGGCACGCTACTGAGGCAGCAGATGATCCCGGAAGCGTTCTGGTGGATGACGCTCTGGTCTCTTCTGCTCCGGTTCTCTCGTCGGCTTGGCCATCCGATACCTGGTCATCCGGACAGCAAAAAACACGGGACGAACTGCAGAAGGCCAAGGCCCGCGCAGATCAGATCCGCCACGAGGAGCGTCAAGACCTTGCCCGCGAACTCCACGACGTGGTGGCCCACCACATCACCGTCATCACGATGCAGGTGATGTCACGGCGTCACTCGCAGGACCCTGCCGGATTGCGCGAGACCCTCAGCGTCATCGACGACTCGGCACGTGAAGCGCTCAGCGAACTGCGGGCGCTTCTGGACTTGCTGCGGGCAGATGAGGTCAGACCCCCCAACCACTGGCACGCCAGGTGATCACCAGCTCCAGCGTCCGAGAACAGGTGGAAAGCCACGTCGCCTCACTCACGCAGTTGGGCTTCCACGTAACCCAGGTGTCAGTGGATCCACGGATCGAGTCTCTGCCACTGTCAACGAGAACCACCAGCACCCGAGTCGTGCAGGGGTCGACGACCAACATCATCAAACACGCCAGGCCGGGCGCCTCCTGCACCATCGCCTTGTCGCTTCAACTCACCGGGCTGGAGATCAAAAATCGTCAACGACCGGGTCAAACCACCAGCACGCTCCAGCAACGCCGGGTACGGTCTCACCTCCCTCAAGGAGCGGGTTCTGGCAGTGGGTGGCCGCTACAAAGCCGAAAGACAAGGGGACGCGTGGATCGTCGAGGCCTGCCTCCCAGCTCATCAGGCCCACTGATCTCTTATCCCTTGGGCAAGCCAACCCTGAGCCACGCTGTTCCACGTCGACCAACCAGTTCTCAGATCCACTTCTCGACCTGCCATCGGCAGCACTCGACGACTGATCACCACGTCACGACCGCCACGCAGCGGGGCGGGGACTACAAAAGGTCATTTGCTTTTGCGAATGGTGCGAGTAGCATACCGTTACATGGCGAGACATCACCGTTCTCGTCGTCGACGATCAGCCGCTGATGCTCCACGCTCTGCGGACGTTCGCCCTGAGAACGAGGAGGGCATCACCGTGGTAGGAGCTGCTGCGGACGGGGAGGCAGCAGTCCAGCAGGCACACGCCCTCACGCCAGATCTGGTGCTGATGGATCTGAAGATGCCACGGATGAACGGGATCGACGCCACCCACAAAATCACAGACGAACTGCCCGGAATGCGTGTGGTTGCACTCACCACGTTCTCCACTCTCGACTACGTCATTCCCGCGCTACGCGCCGGAGCCTCGGATACCTGGTTAAGGATGCCCAACCCGAGGAGATCCTCGCCGCGATCAGGATGGCGATGGATGACAACCTGCCGCTGTCCCCCGGCGTCGTACGCCTTCTGGCCCGGCAGGTGATCGGCGGCGCCCATGCCCCTGCGGGCATCTCCGCCTCAGCCGCGACGGAAGTGGGCCTGGCTCCCGCGAAATCTCCGTCCTGCAGTTCCTGGGACGAGGCCTCAGCAACCGGAGATCGCCAGGGAGATGTACATCTCCGAGGGGCTCCGTCAAAGACCTACCTAGCCAACGCCTGTATGAAACTCGGCGTCCGTGACCGGCTCCAGGCCTTGATCCGTGGATTCGAGCTGGGCATCGTCAGTCCCCGGCTTTCCATCGAGGGTTGAGCAACAGCGCACCGGATCGCGCGCCGACGACGATCCACAGACCAGCATGACGCCTGGACGGACACAGCTCCGCCGGCCCCGGCCGGCGGAGTCTCTTAGCCGGTGTTGTCCCGGCTGTGCCAGCGATCCGGACCCCTGCCGTCAGGAGCTGAGCGGCATGGTGAAGCTGACGGCCGTCGGGCCGCCGACCGGGCTGTTGACCGTGAGGACGCCGTCGAACGCCGCCAGCCGGCGTTCGATCCCGCGCAACCCGCTGCCCGCACCAGGATCGGCCCCGCCGCGACCATCGTCGGTCACGCTGGCCCGCAGCTCCCCCGCCGCGACCCACATATCGAGCGTCAATCCGGCTGGCCTGCGCGTGCTTGACCACATTGGTCAGCAGCTCGGAGACCGCGAAATAGGCCGCCGACTCGACCGCCAGGTCGCATCGTGCGGGAATGTCGGCGCTCACCCTGACCGGCAGCACGCAGTCCGCCGCCAGGGCCCGGACGGCGTCGGCTAGCCCACGGTCGGCCAGCACCGGCGGATGGATGCCGCGCACGAGGTCCCGCAGCTCGCCCAGCGCCTTTGCTGGAGGCGTCCTTGGCCTCGGACAGCAACGCCTCCGCGGCCTGCGGGTCAGTGCGCATCAGCGCCTGGGCGGTGCTGATGGTCATGCCCATCGCGACCAGGCGGCCCTGGGTGCCGTCGTGGAGGTCGCGTTCGAGACGCCGCAGCTCGGCGGCCGACGATTCGAGGGTCTCCTGCCGGGTGCGGGACAGCTGCTGCATCCGGGCGGCCAGCCGGGTGCGTTTGTTCGGCCCCAGCGCCCACCGGGCGAACCGGTTGTATGCCCTCAGCAGCCTGGGCGCACAGACCAGCGTGACGGGCAGCATCACCCAGCAGGCCGACGATGGCCGCAAGGATCAGGTCGTCCCGGCTCTGGATAGTGATGCTGAAGGTACCAACAAAGACCTCGCCGCCCTTCCAACTCTCCACAGCAGCGTCTCCCAGAAGGGCCGCCCCCAGGGGATGGGGCCGCTCAGCAAGAACGCCAGGACGAGGACGCTGAAAGAAGGGCTAACCATGACATCCATGAAGAGCCAGGCGATGTCACGCCAGGTGCTGGGGTCCTTCAGCAGAGCCCAGTCCTGTCGGTCATGCCCCTGAGGCCTGGTTTCAGCGGTGGCAGGGGGCAGATAGGGGCGACTCGACCGGGCTCCCCGACCATGTGGCGACGCTGCGCCGTCTCAGGGTGGCCACCCAGCGCAGCACGCCCACCGCCACCGGCACCAGCAGGACCCCGACCCCAAGGGCCATGGAGGAGAATGTGACGCACACCAGCAGCAGCGTGGCAACCTCCAGCGGCCACATCACCAGCAGCTGCAGAAAGCGGCCAACGGCCTGCAGGCTGGAGCCGATCAGCCGTCCGATCGAGAATCGTCGGGGACGCGGGGCATCAGACGCCGGGGTGTTCACGGCGTCGGGGGTTGTGGTGTTCATCTTGTCTCCTCACATTTTCTGTGCCTCCCATCCTGCTGAGACGATAGCGGGAACACAGTGGTGAAAAAGACCACCTTTTCCGCGCCAGGGTGCAATGACGCACCGGGGACGGCGACGAGCTGGCAGACTCAGCGCTGGGGAGGCGGGAGACCAGTGAGGCAGAGACCGGTGGGGAAAAACGAGAAACCAGCGGAGATGCGAAGAGGTGGAACCATGCGCGTGCTGATTGCCGAGGATCAGTTCCTGCTGCGCGATGGCCTGAGCCGCATGCTGCAGGCCCTGGGATGCGAGATCGTGGCGACGGCGCAGACCGGACCCGAGCTGCGTCGGGCGTTGCTGACCGAGGACCTCGGCGTCGCCGTCGTCGACGTGCGCCTGCCACCGACGTTCACCGACGAGGGACTGCGCGTGGCGATTGATACGCGGCGGCAGCGTCCGGGCCTGCCGGTGCTGGTGCTCTCGCAGTACGTCGAGACCCTCTACGCCCGCGAGCTCATGGAGGACCGGCGCGGCGGGGTCGGGTACCTGCTGAAGGACCGCGTGCTCAACACCGAGCAGTTCTTCGGCGCCATGCAGCAGGTGGCGGCCGGCGGCACCTGCCTCGACCCGGAGGTCGTCTCCCGGATCATGGGGAAACGCACGGGCCAGCCGCCGCTCGACAGGCTCACCCGCGGGAGCTGGAGACGCTGTCCCCATGGCCGAGGGCAAGACGAACGCCGCGATCGCCAAGGCGATGTTCGTCACGGAGAAGGCCGTCGCCAAGAACGTCAACAGCCTGTTCGGGGAAGCTCCGCCTGACCCCTTCCGAGGACGACAACCGGCGCGTCATCGCCGTCCTGCAGTACCTGGAGGCCTCCGACCCGGGCCCCGCGCCCCGCTGACCTCCAGCCGGCCGCCTATTTGTTATTACAAGCGCTTGACTTGGTCTTGCCATTGGGGTTGACTTGGTCCGACGACGGCGATGACGCTGCCGCAAGACGACGAAGGAGCCCGAAGTCTATGACTGACATCGAATACACACCGGACCGCTCCTGGACGCCGCCCGGAACACCCCGACGGCGCTCTGGAACGACTCCTCCGACCTGGACGAACTACGCCAGTCCATCTCCTACGGCGGCGTCGGAGCCACCTGCAACCCGGTGATCGCCTACACCACCATCAAGAAGCACCTCGATGTGTGGGCCCCCGCATCCAGGCCATCGCCGACGCCCACCCGACGTGGGGTGAGTCGGAGATCGGCTGGCAGGCCGTCAGGACATGTCCCAGGAGGCCGCGAAGCTCCTCGAACCCGTCTTCGACGAGCACAAGAGGGCCGCAACGGCCGCCTGTCAGTGCAGACCGATCCCGCTTCCACCGCGACGCGAAGAAGCTCGCCGACCAGGCCGAGGGTTCCACAACCTGGCCCGCAACATCGTGGTGAAGATCCCGCGACGAAGACCGGGCTGGAGGCCATCGAGGACGCCACCCGCCGCGGCGTGTCCATCAACGTGACCGTCTCCTTCTCCGTGCCGCAGGATATCCAGGCCGCCGAGGCCATCGAACGCGGCCTGAAGGCTCGCGAGGCCGATGGGCATGACGTCTCCGAGATGGGCCCGGTCGTCACGATCATGGTCGGGCGGCTCGACGACTGGCTGAAGCACGTCGTCGCCCGCGACAGCATCTTCATCGACTCGTCGGCCCTGGGTGGGCGGGCATCGCCGCGATGAAGCGCGCCTACGAGATCTTCCAGGAGCGCGGCTACCGCGCCGGGTGCTGGCCGCGGCCTTCCGCAACGTCAACCAGTGGGCCGAGGTTCGTCGGCGGCGATGTGGTGGTCTCCCCGCCGTTCAAGTGGCAGCAGATCATCGCCGAGTCCGACTACGTCACGCGGGGAGCGGATCGCCGACCCCGTCAAGCCGGAGTACATCGCCGAGCTGGAGCGGATCGAGGACTTCCGCCGCGCCTACGAGGCCCGACGGCATGACCGTCGAGGAGTTCGAGAGTACGGCCCGACCCGCAAGACGCTGCGCCAGTTCCTGGCCGCCGACGCCGACCTCGACGCCCTGGTGCGCGACATCATCGTCCCCGCTCCTGACCCCAGCCCCGCGCCGGGCACGGTGCGCTGGCCTTATGGTTTTGCTGGCCTTGTCCGCGTTTGCTGGCCTCACAACAGGCAAACGCGAATGAGGGCCAGCGAACCGTCGATAGAGCCAGCACACCGGTGCCCTCTGGTCGCGTCCACCATTCCAGGAAGGAAACCCCATGCTGCGTATCGCAGTGATCGGTGCAGGGCCGCATCGGCAAAGTCCATGCGGCCACCGTCGCCGCCCATCCCCAGGCCCAGCTCGTGCTGGTCTGCGACCCCGACATCGACGCCGCCCAGGCCCTCGCCGATCCGCTCGGGGGCTCGGGCATCGGCTGACGCCGCCGATGCCTTCTCCGCCGATGACGTCGACGCGGTGGTGATCGGCTCCCCCACTCCCCTGCATGCCGAGCACGTCCTGGCAGCCGCCCGCGCCGGCAAGGCTGCGCTGGTTGAGAAGCCCGTCGCGTCGTCCGTCGAGACGGCCCGCGCGCTGGCGGACGAGCTGGCGACCTTCGAGCACCCACCGGTGATGGTCGGGTTCCAGCGCCGCTACGACCCGTCGATCGCCAAGGCGCAGCGGCTCGCGGCCGAGGGCCGGATCGGCCGCATCGAGCAGCTCACGATCGTCTCCCGTGACCCAGCGCCACCGTCGGCGGAGTACCTGGCTCAGTCGGGGGTGTGTTCAAGGACATGACCATCCACGACTTCGACGAGGCCCGCTTCTTCCTGGGCGAGATCGTCACAGTCAACGCCATCGGGCAGAAACTCGACCCGGCGCTGGCAGAGGTCGACGACTTCGACGGCGCGGTGACGACGCTGCGCGCGAAGGACGGCTCCGTCGCGATCATCAAGAACACCCGCCACTGCGCCTCCGGCTACGACCAGAAAGTCGAGGTGTTCGGCTCTGAGGGCGAGCTGGTGGTCGAGAACCTGCGCTCCACGTCGCTGGTGATCAACGACGCCAGCGGATCAGCCACGCAGGAGGTCTACCTGGACTTCTTCCTGGAGCGCTACGCCGACGCCTATCGCGACGAGCTGACGGCGTTCATCGACGCCGTGAACAACGGTTCGCCGGTGACCCCGACCGTCGAGGACGGGGTCGCGGCGCTGGTGCTGGCCGAGGCTGCGGAGCGCTCCGCCCGCACTGGAACGACTGTGGAGGTTGAGAAATGAGAATCGCCGGAGCCCCCATCTCGTGGGGCGTGTGTGAGGTGCCGGGATGGGGCTTCCAGATGAGCCCCGACCGGGTGCTGTCGGAGATGGTGCAGCTGGGGCTGACGGCCACGGAGTTCGGCCCGCAGGGCTGGCTGCCAGTCGAACCCGAGGCCCGCGCAGCCGCGGTGAAAGCCCACGGCCTCACCCCCGTCGGCTCGTTCTTCCTGGCCGTGATGCACGACCCAGGCCACGACCCGATCCCCGCCGTCAAGGCCGAGCTGGAGGCGTTCCGCGTCGCGGGTGGGTCAGTGCTGGTACTGGCCTGCGACTCTGGTCGCGACGGCTACGACGACCGTCCCGTCCTCGACGAGCAGGGCTGGGCGACGCTGTACCGCAATCTGGACCGGATCGCCGAGGTATGCGCCGAGGCCGGTGTCACAGCATGCGTGCACCCGCACTGGGGCACCATGATCCAAAAACGCCGACGAGGTCGAACGCATCCTGGATGAGACCTCCGTCGGGCTGTGCTGGACACCGGCCACCTGATGGCCGGCGGAGCCGACCCGGTGGACATCGTCCGTCGCCACCCCAGGCGGGTCGCGATCGTGCACGCCAAAGGCGTCCACAAGGACCTCACCGACAAGCTCCTCACCGGAGAACTCACCTGGAGCCAGGGCATCAAGGCCGAGATGTTCGCCCCCCATCGGCGACGGCGACGTCGACTTCGCCACCATCGCCGAGCTGCTGAAGGAAGCCGACTTCGACGGCTACTGGGTGCTGGAACAAGACATCATGATCGACGAGGACCCCGCTCCCGGCGAGGGCCCCATCCACAACGCCCGCACATCCTACGAAGCACTGAAGTCGCTATCAGACTAAGCCTCCAGGACGCCAAAGCCCTGGGTGGACCGGCTCCCCGGCCCACCCAGGGCTTTTCTGTCAGGTCAGGGCCGCAAGATGCGGAATCAGTTCTCAAGGTGCTTCCGCTGACAGTCAGCTGCTCATGCGGAGGGTAGGGATGGCACCAGTCAAGAAGTGGGGATAGCCCTACTGCTTTTCACTGCGATCTCGGCAAGGCTTGGAGTGTCCAATCCCCGTCTTCTGGAAGGAACGTCTCCCATGCCGCATCCGCTGTCTGCACCGGTCGCCCAGGGCACGAGGTGGAGCAGGCACCGCATCGTCCAGCGAGGTGTTGCGTCAGCGGTGACTCTGGCTGTGTTATTGGGCATCTGCGTCATAACCACCGTCCCGTTGCCCTGGTTGGGGAGATCGCAGGCATCGGGGCAGAGCTGCCGATCGCCGGCCCCGACTGCTGGGTGAGGAGCCTCATCTCCCTGATAACCGATCCGGGCTCACTGGTGCTGCGTGGGGTGCGGGCTCTGGCTCTCTTCGGCGTGATCGGCACGGTCCCCGCCGCAGCCGATCTACTATGGGCCATCCGTACCCGTGCCGGCACCCGGAGCATCACCGGCTCGGCGCTCCTACTCATCGTCCTCGGCGGCATCGCCTGGGCGACCCTGAGCTTCCACGTCCTCACCCCCGGCACCGGCTCCTGACCCCGGGACGAAACAGCAGTCCAGACCAGGAATTTTGAGACAGCCTGATCCGCAAAACGGTAGCATTTTGACCTACAAATCGGTAGCATTTACAACGACATATCGGTAGCATTTCATTTTGTGGAGTACACGGAACGCCTTGTCGACAAGGATTTGGACGAGCTACTTCCAGAGCTGCCAGCCATCGCCCTGGATGGACCCTAAAGGCGTGGGCAAGACCGAGGACCTGCCGCCGCCGGTCCAGCACTGTCATGGCGCTGGACCGCCCCCAGGAACACGAACTGTTCATCGCAAACGTCGAGCGGATATCCCATCTGAGACCGCCAGTTCTCATCGACGAATGGCAGCTGGCACCGAGATCGTGGGACGCGGTCCGACGAGCGGTCGACGATGGCGCCCCAGCTGGGTCATTCCTGCTGACGGGAAGCGCCACCCGTTGGTCCACGGCCCAGGGCACACCGGGGCGGGCCGCATCGTGTCGTTGCGGATGCGACCGATGTCGCTCCCGGAGCGTGGCCTGCAGACACCCACCGTCAGCCTTGGCAAGCTACTGACTGGCGGTGCTCAGGTCGCGGGAGAGTCCACGCTGGGGCTCGTCGACTACACAGAGGAGATCACACGATCCGGTTTCCCTGGAATCCGGCACCTCAAAGAACGAGCCCGCCGCATGCAGCTCGATGGTTACCTGGCCCGCGCCACCCGGCGGATCCTCAGCAAGGACAGCGAAAGCTACGCTCCACGCAGGGACTCCCTCGGCAACTGGCTCCGCGCTTATGCAGCGGCCACATCCACCACCGCGTCCTTCGAGTCCATCCGTGACGCGGCGACTCCCGACGACTCCCCAGGCTATGGCCAAGACAACCGCGACCAGGTACCGCGACTGGCTGGACGCGCTGTGGCTGCTCGACCCAGTCCCAGCCTGGCGCCCTCCGGGATCTGTGCTGCGACACCTGGCCTCCGGCCCGAAGCATCACCTGGCCGATCCAGCCCTGGCAGCTCGCGCCCTGGACCTGGACACAGACCAGCTGCTCGATGGCCAGGGTCATGTCATCTCAGGGCATGGTTCCCTCCTCAGGGGCGCTATTTGAGTCGCTCGTCACACTCACCGTCAGGACCCTGGCACAGACACTTGAAGCACGGATCTGGCATGTCCGCGCCCAGCGAGGTGAGAGAGAAATCGACCTGCTCGTCGAGGGCCGCGGGAACCGCTTGGTCGGTATCGAGGTGAAACTCTCGGCATCCGTGTCAGGCAAGGACGTGCGCCACCTGCTCTGGCTGCGTGACCAACTCGGCGACCAGGTCCGGGATCTCGTCGTCATCACCACAGGCCCGACGGCTTACCGGCGCAACGACGGAGTCGCCGTGGTTCCCCTGGCGCTGTTGGGCCTGTGAGGTCGGAACGACACGGCGGGCATGGTGGCGAGGAGACGGTCTGTCAGCAAAGCCTCCCGACTGCAAAACCGGGTTCCAGCCCCCAGCAGCTAACCACACAGAGGGTCAGCATCAGGCAAAGATGGGGTTATCCCCACCTGATTTGGGGGTTAACCCCAATGTCTATCCATCCCGGTTCCCGAAAGGCTTGGAGAGTCCGTCTCGGCCTCCGGAAGGAAACCTCCCATGTCACGCCCATTCCCTGCGACGACCACCCAGGGCGGCTGGAACGCGCACCACATCATCAGGCGAGCCGTCGCGTTGCTGGCGGTGCTGATGGTCGCGGTCCTCAGCGCCTGCTCCTCACCCCCCCAGCGCCCTGGACCACACATTTCAGAGCCTGAGGGGCAGCACCACCTCACAGCAGAGGACGTCAACACCTGGCTGGACGGGAAACTCCCCGATGCCCTGAACCGGGGCGAGATCCCAGGGGCGGTCGTCACGGTGGTGCATGACGGCCAGATCCTCACGACGAGAAGCTACGGATACGCCAAGACCGGGGCCGACGGCGAGGAGCCGCGCCTGGTGGATGCCGACGCCCTCTTCCGCGTCGGCTCGGTGTCGAAGCTGCCCACCAGCATCGCCGTCATGCAACTCGTCGAACAGGGCAAGCTCAATCTGGACGTCGACATCAGCACCTATGTCGACGTCAACATCCAACGCCGCTTTCCCGGCGACATCACCCTGCGGAACCTCCTGACCCACACCGCCGGATTCGAGGAGCATGCCGGAATCGCAGCACAAGGCTCCGAACTGGAGTCATACATTCTGCAGGATCCGCCGACGCAGATCTATGCGCCCGGCACCACCCCCGCCTACTCCAACTACGGCATGTCCCTGGCCGGATACATCGTGCAGAAGGTCAGCGGCGGGAGGTTCGAGGACTACATCCGCGACCACATCTTCACTCCCGCGGGTATGGACTCCTCCACCTACGAGCAGCCGCTACCGACGCACCTCACCGACCGGATGGCCAACGGATACCAGTCCATTGGCAGCACAGCGCATCCCTTCCAGATCCTGGCCGACTCCCCGGCAGGTTCCATGACCACCTCCGGAACCGACGCGGGACGATTCATGCTCGCCCTACTGGGCCAGTCCCAGGGCAGCCCCCTGCTGCAGGAGAGCACCTGGCAACAGATGTTCAGCCCGGCGCTCACCACAGACCAGCTCGGCACCCTCGCGAAGGGCAAGCAGATGGGGCTCGGCTTCTTCGACGAGAACCGCAACGGCCATCAGATCGTCGGCCACGGCGGCGACCTCAGCAGCCACTTCCACGCCGACCTGGAGGTCTACCCGGGCGACGGGAACGGCATCTTCATCGCCGTCAATGGAAGCGGCAAGGACATGGCCGCAGCGCTGCGCAGCGATCTCATGCGCGACTTCTCCGACCGCTACCATCCCGGCACCGAACCCACCCCCGGAGAGAAACCCACCGTCGACGAGTCCCGGCAGCACGCGCAACAGGTGGCCGGTACCTATTTCTCAGCCCGGACCTTCCTGACCACCTTTCCCAGCCTCATGAATGCGCTGCCTGCGCGCTGGGTCACCCTGACGTCCCTCGACAACGGGAACCTGCTGCTCGGGCGGGGAGGATCCGTGACCGAGTATGAGGAGATCGCGCCCTGGGTGTGGCGTGCGGTTGATGGCTCCAACACCCTCACTGCTCAGGTGGAGAACGGCACAGTCGTGCGCATCGGCGCGACGCCCGCCTTCAGCATGCTCCCCGTCACCCTGGCCCAGAAGGCCTTCCTGCCGGTGATGGTCAGCGCGACAGCAGTGCTGGTGCTGTTCCTGGTCGCCTGGCCGGCTGGGGCCATCCGACGCTGGCAGGCGAAACGCAAGGGCGAGACTGCACCCAGCGTCCCCCTGACCTGGCCAGCACGGCTCGCTCGGATCGGGGCAGGACTGACACTCGCGGCAACCGTCGCCTGGGTCGTCGCCGCCATGTCGCTGATGAGCAACGCGACATCGGTGGCTCCACTGGCGCTGCACGGAATCCAGGCCGTGACGCTGCTGGGTATCTTCGGCACCGTCCCCGCCGCCATCGACCTGGTGCAGACCATCCGCACCCGCGCCGGCATCCGCCGCATCATCGCCGCGTCGCTCCTGCTGGTCGCGCTCGGGGCGGTGACCTGGATGGTCCTCAGCTTCCACATCCTCAACCCAGACGTCACCTTCTGAACACCTGCCACGCGCCCCGTCGCGGGTCAGCTCTCCGTCACGAGCCGGCCCGCGACGGGGTGCGTCGTCGACCCCCGCAGGAGAACGGAAACAACCCGGCCCACCCGACTATATGCAGTGCAGGAACCCGACTATCTGCAGTGTAGGAACCCGGCCATGTGCAGTGTAGGGGCTGTACCGTGGGGCCATGGCATATCAGCGACGGATCGTGGACGAGACCCTCGATGAGCTCTTTCCTCACCTGGCGGCCATCTCCCTGGAGGGAGCCAAGGGCGTGGGGAAGACGGCCACCGCAAGTCAGCGAGCCAAGACGGTCCTGGCTCTCAACCGGGCCCGCCAACGGGAGGCGCTCGCCGCCAATCTCGACTACATCACCCAGGCCACGCCACCCGTGCTGATTGATGAATGGCAGCTTGAGCCGGAGGTCTGGGACCGGGTGAGGACGGCAGTCGACGATGACCCCGCCGGCGGCCGGTTCTTACTGGCCGGCTCAGCCGGAGTTGCCCCAGGAATCCGGATCCATTCCGGGGCCGGACGCATCGTCAGCCTTCGACTGCGACCGCTGTCATTCAGTGAGCGCGGATTGCTGGAACCCACAGTCTCGCTGCGCGCACTTCTGGCCGGAGAGCAGACTGATGTCACGGGTCGCTCTGAGATAGGGGCTGTCGGGATATGTGGACGAGATTCTCCGTTCTGGTTTCCCCGGCATCCGCAGCCTCCTGAACGGGCGCGGGTGATGCAGCTGGACAGCTACGTGGGCCGCATCGTGGAGCGCGAATTGCAGGAGAATGGCATCCATGTGCGCCGACCAGAGACCCTGCGCGCTTGGCTGGCGGCGTATGCCGCGGCCACCGCCACCGATGCGTCGTATTCGGTACTCCTGGACGCCGCCACCGCGGGACAGCCGGAAAAACCCGCCCGGTCCACGGTGGACGGCTACCGGGAGCACTTGGCGAGGATCTTTGTGCTCGACCCCATTCCAGCCTGGATCCCTGTGTTCCATCCACTGAAACGGCTCACCAGGACACCCAAACACCACCTAGTCGATCCCGCATTGGCGGCCCGGCTGGTAGGAGTGGGGAAGGCCGGGCTGCTCCAAGGCGAGGGAGACCGGCCTCTGAAGGCAACGGGAACATGGCTTGGCGCGCTGTTCGAGTCCCTTGCGACGCAAAGCGTGAGGGTGTACGCCGACGCAGCTGGAGCCCAGGTCGGTCATCTCCGCACCAAGGACACCTCCCGCGAGATCGACCTGATCGTGGAGGGCGCCGACCGGCGAGTAGTCGCCATTGAAGTCAAGCTGGCCGACACCGTCAGCGACCAGGACGTGCGGCACCTCAACTGGCTCAAGCAACAGATCGGAGACCGGCTCGTCAGCACAATGGTGATCACCACAGGCGAGTTCGCCTACCAACGCCCAGACGGGGTGGCGGTGGTTCCCCTCGCGCTGCTGGGCCCCTGACGCCACGAGACAGCCCGCGGCAGGGTGCGTCATCGACACCCGCATCTCGTCGCTGGCCTACGCTCCCGAGATCGCCCAGGCCATGCTGCAACGGCAGCAGGCCGACGCCATCATCGCGGCCCGCGAGAAGATCGTCGAGGGCGCCGTCTCCATGGTCCAGGACGCCCTGACACAGCTGGAACGCTCCTCCGTTGTGGACCTCACCCCCGAGCATCGCGCCACCATGGTCTCCAACCTGCTCGTGGTGCTGTGCGGCGACTCGCGGGCAACACCCGTGGTCAACGCAGGCGGCATCCTCCAGAGCTGAGGGCCCGACGCCAGACTCAGCTGGGGCTGGCCAACAAGCCCGCCCCAGCTCAGGTGTCTTCCAGCTGACACTGGGCCACTGCGACCGCAAGCTGCACTCGGTTCCTGACCTGGAACTTCTCCAGCAGGGCCGAGACGTGGGTTTTGACCGTCGCCGACCCAATCCCCAGCCGGTCCGCGATCTCCCCGTTCACCAAACCCTCCGCCACCAGGACCGCGACCTCACGTTCCCGCGTCGTCAGGGTGTCCGGGACCCGTCGCGACGGGGCGGCCATGGCGGTGGCCGCCACCAGCTGGTCCAGCACCGCCGCGGAGAACGGCCGCTCGCCGTCAGCAGCGTCGTGGACGGCTTTCAGGGATCTGCTCCGAGGAGCTGTCCTTGAGGAGGAAACCGACCGCACCCGCCCGCAGGGCCGCGGACACGAGACGGTCGGTGTCGAAGGCCGTCAGCACCAAGACCCTCACGTCGGGCGCGAGCTCACTGATCCGCTCGCTGGCCCACACCCCGTCGCGGCCGGGCATGTGGAGGTCGAGCAGCATGATGTCGGGGCGGAGGCGGCGGGCCGCGTCGAGGGCTCCCTGCCCATCGGCGGCCTCGCCCAGGACGGTCACGTCCGGGTCGCCCTCCAGGATCAGGCGCAGCGCGGAGCGAACGAGGGGCTGGTCATCGGCGATGACGACGCGGATGCGGTCAGTCATGGGCGAACTCCCTCCTGGCGGGAAGCTCCGCGCGGAGCGTGAACCGCCCCGCATCGCTGCCGAACAGCAGCTGGCCACCCAGCAGCCGCATCCGCTCCCGCAGGCCAGGCAGGCCCAGGCCCTGACCAGGCCGCGGACGGGTGCGTCGGGCGGATGGGTTGACGCAGTCGACCACCAGCGTCGTTCCAGTCGCGGTGAAGCTGAGCCCCGCCGACCCTCCAGAACCGTGCCGGCGAGCGTTGCTGAGCGCCTCCTCGACGGTGCGAAGAACCGCGTGACGACTGGCGACATCAGCCTCGTCGAACGCCCGCGCCCATCCTTGGCCGACATTGAGGTGGACGTCCCAGCCCGGCGTCGCGCTGCCGCTGGACGGCGCGAGTGATGTCCTCCCAGGTGACGACGGCATGGTCACCAGAGCCGTCGTCGTGGAGCACGTGGAGGATCTGACGCAACTCGCGGCCAGCCTCGGCGGCCATGGTCCGGACGGTGTCGGCGGTATCGGCGACCTGCTCGGCGTCGAGGTCGCGGCGGCTACCCAGGGCGGCGGCGTGGAGGGAGATGAGCGACAGGCGTTGGGCCAGGGAGTCGTGCATCTCACGCGAGAGGTGGGCCCGCTCCTGGGAACGCGCCTGCGCGACGCGGGCTTCCGCCAGCTCCTGCTGGCCCGTGAGCAGGACGCCGAGCAACACCCCGGTGACGTTGTACACGACAGACATCAGCAGGTTTTGCAGCGCTGTATGCCAATCCGTCCACCACTGGGGGGACTGGCTCACAACCAGTCCGAGCAGCGTCCCCGCGGCATGCACCCCGAGCGCGATGGGCAGAGCCCACAGCTTCGAGCGCATCCCGAGGAGCACCCCCGCCATGAACCCCGCCGGGAAGAACCCACCTGGAGACAGCACGCTGAGGAGCAGGCAGACCGCGGACAGCACCAGGCCACGCCGCCGGAAAGCGGGTAGCAGCAGGAACTGCGCAATGACCGGGGCGGCCACATATACCCAGAGCAACAGAGTCTGCCACCATGCCTGTTCAACGTGAGGGATTCGAAGGCCCACATCGGACGAGAACGGTATGGAAGACATGAAGGCCGCGGTCAGGGCCGCAGTGCAACCCCAGAGCATCCACAGGATGCGCTGCGTCGGGTCGGGGATGCTCACCAACCGGACTCTACCCGTTGTCTCAGGCCGCGCCTCCGCCGGTTGGGGAGGTGGCCTCCCCAGATGCCCGACGCGCCCGAGGCGGGAGTTGTCTTAGTGTCCGGGGGCGGTTGAAGGAGGTTCTTATGTTGGATTCTGTCGGCTCGGTTCGTGGTGCTCGTGGTTCGGGCGGACGGGGGTCCCTGACGCTGCTCGCGCGGTTGTCGGGGCTGATGACGGTGCTGCTGATGACGGCTGCGGTCCTCGGTGGTTGCTCGTCCGCGCCCTTGCGGCCAAGCCCGCAGGTGTCGCAGCCCGAGGAGAGGCATGAGCTGACTGAGGATGACGTCACTGCCTGAGCTTGATGGGAAGATCCCCGACGCCCTCAATCGGGGATCTTCCCGGAGCGGTGGTCACCGTCGTCCACAATGGTCGGATCCTGGTGACGAGGGGGTACGGGTATGCGGCTACGGGGGCCGACGGTGAGCCGCAGCGCCCGGTGGATTCCGATACCCTCTTCCGCATCGCATCGGTGTCGAAACTCGCCACCAGCATCGCGGTGATGCAGCTGGTGGAGCGGGGTGAGCTGGACTTAGACGTTGATATCAGCACCTATACCGATGTGAAGATCCCGCGCCGCTATCCCGGCGATATCACCTTGCGGAATCTTCTGACGCACACCGCGGGATTCGAGGAAAGAGGCGCGAATCTCGTGACGTCGGAGCCCGGACCATTCGACCTGGAGAAGTCCATCCGACAGGATCCCCGGTGCAGGTCTTCGCCCCGGTACCACTCCGTCCTACTCCAACTACGGCATATCCCTGGCCGGCTACATCGTTGAGCGGGTCAGTGGCGAGGTGTTCGAGGACTACGTGCGCAAGCATGTCCTTGAGCCGGCCGGCATGGACTCCTCCACATTCGACCAGCCGCTACCGGAGCGGCTCGCCGGCAGGATGGCCAACGGGTACAAGACCCGTGGAGGCCAGGGCTCAGCCCTTCGAGCTCATCGATTCTCCCGCTGGGGGATGACCACCTCCGGAACCGACGCAGGCAGATTCATGCTGGCCATGCTCAACCACTCCCAGGGTGGTGCGCTGCTGAAGGAGAGCACATGGCAGCAGATGTTCAGCCCTGGGCTCGGTGCTGATCAGCTGGGGGATGCTCGCCGAGGGGCAAGCAGATGGGGCTCGGATTCTTCGATGAGAGCCGTAACGGGCACCACATCGTCGGCCATGAAGGCGGTACCGTCTTCCAAGCCGAGTTGGAGATCTACCCGAACGATGGATCTGGGGTATTCGTTGCAGTCAACGGCAAGGGGAAGGACGAGGGCTGCAGCTCTGAAAGATGACCTCATGAGCGGTTTCTCCGACCGCTATTATCCCGGTTCCGAACCTGGCACAGGAGGAGAGCCCCCGGCCGACGAATCACGGCAGCATGCACAGGGTGGCGGCCGGGACCTACACCTCGTCCCGGGCCCCGATGACGTCCTTCGCCAGCATCAGGGAAGCCCTCCCTCGGGGTGGAACAGTATTGATGCCCTTGAGAATGGCCATCTCCTGCTGCGACTAGGGGGGTCCGTGATCGAGTATGAGGAGATCAAGCCGTGGGTATGGCGGCAGGGTAGGGGGTCTCAAACCCTGACCGTTCAGGTGGAAGACGGAAAAGTGGTGCGCATCGGCGATATCCCCGCTTTCTCGCTGCTGCCGATCACTGCGGCCCAGCGGGCGCTCATTCCGGTGGCGCTCGGTGCCACGGTGATCCTCATGCTATTCGTGCTGGCCTGGCCGCTTGGCGCAGTGCGCCGTTTGACGGCGCGCGCGCCGACAACGTCGGCATCGCCGATGCCCACCCCGGTTGTCCTGGTGGGCGCGCTCGGCCAGGATCGGGGCGGGGCTGACTCTCGCCGCGATCAGCGCCTGGGCGGGCGCGGCCGTATCACTGATGGCTGATCGGACCTCTGTGGGCTCGCTGGCGCTTCACGGGATCCAGATCCTGACCCTCTGTGGGCCTCCTGGGGATCATCCCGGGCATCGTCGAATCGGTGCGTGTTCTCAGGGCACGATCCGGCGTGCAACGGATCATCACCGCCTTGCTCCCTGCCCATCGCATTGGCCGCTGTTGCCTGGATGGCCCTCGCCTTCAACCTCCTCAACCCCGATGTTGGCTTTCTAGGAGCAGCGAGGGCTGCTGATCCTCGAAGCCTCAGCGTGGCCGGCTCCCCACCAGGGGGTGGGCCACGCTGTGCATTCCCCTGTTGCCTGTTGACGGCGGGGAAACAGCCTCTGCACATCCGTCACCTGGGGGAGGTCGCCTCCCCGGATGCCCGGTGCGCCAGGATTCGGGACTGCTTAGCGTCAGTGGTGACGCAAGGAGGTTCAATGTCCACCAACTGCCCACCGGGCCATCAACCGATTCACCCGCTGAGACCACCAGACCCGCGAGCAGGCGCAAAAAGCAGAATACGGAACTGGGTGCTCATCCCGCTGGGTAGCATCGTCGCGCTCGCCCTCATCGTGGGGGCGGTGCTCGTCGCCATCATCCGCGCGCCGCTACCGAAGTACGACGGCGCGGTCACGCTCGCCGGACCCGGCGACGAGATCACCGTACGCCGCGACGCACAGGGCGTCCCCACATCTACGCTTCCAGCGACCACGACCTGTTCTTCGGCCAGGGGCTATGTGCAGGCTCAGGAGCGCTTCTTCCAGATGGACCTGGGCCGCCACATGACCGCCGGACGGTTGTCCGAGCTGGTCGGCGAGGGAGGCAAGCAGTCGGACATCTCGATGCGCACCGTGGGCCTGCGGCGCGTCGCCGAGCAGGAGTGGGACCTGCTGTCCGATGAAGCCCGCGGCTTCTACCAGGCCCTACGCCGACGGGGGTCAACGCCTACCTCAAAGGGGAAGGCCCCGTGGCAGGGTGGCCAACGAATACGCGGTGATGGGACTGAGCCTGCCCATCGGCGACATCGAGCCGTGGAACGGCATCGACTCGCTGGCCGAGTTCAAGATGCTGAACTCGGGGCTCAGCATCGTCGGCGGCGAGGCGTGGCGTATGCAGTTGCTCTCGAAGCTGGGCAGTCCGGCCGCGGTCGAGCAGCTGCTCCCGGCCCCGACGAGGCCGCCCGCCGGCCGATCCTGCTCGACGACGGGGCCAGTAACCTGAGGCCCCGCTCCGACTACCCCGTCGCCTCACCGCTGCCGATGCCGGCGCAGGAGGCCGAGGCCACCGACTGCCCCGAACCCTCGGAGGGCTCCGCGCCAGCTGAGACCACCCGGCCAGCCCCACGCCCACCACCCAGGCCAGCGCACTCGGAGGAGCCACCGAGGCGCTCCAGGAGGCCCAGCGGGTCCCTCGACGCTATTCCGTCGACCCTGGGCAGGGGCCCAGGCATCGGCTCCAACTCGTTCGTCGTCTCCGGCAGTCGCACCGCGTCGGGCAAGCCCATCATCGGCAACGACCCGCACCTGCAAATGAGCTACCCGTCGGTGTGGTCGCAGGTGGGGCTGCACTGCTCCGCCCTCGACGGCGACTGCACCTTCGACGTCGAGGGCTTCGCCTTCGCGGGGACAGCCGGGCGTCGCCATCGGCCGCAACCCCCAGCTGACCTGGGCCTTCACCAACTTCATGGGCGATGTGTTCGACCTGGTGGTGGAGCAGAATGCCGGAAACGGCACCTACCGGCGCGACGGGGAAATGCCTGGCGTACAAGACCCGCACTGAAACGTTCAAGGTGGCGGGCGGTGAGCCGTTCGACCTCGAGGTCCGCGAGTCCGTGCACGGCCCCATCGTCTCGGGCCTTTCTGCCCCGCCATTCGCATCTGGTGATAATGAAAGCTTCAAGCAGCTGCCCGGGGTCTCGGGCGACTTCTCCGTCGCTCTCCAGTGGACGGCCCTGATGCCGAGTAGGAGCGGAGAGGGCTTGTTCACACTCAATCGCGCCACCAATGCCGACGGAGCGGCCGCCGCGGCTGCGCTCCTAACGGAGCCCGGCGCTGAGTCTCCTGTTCGCCACCGCCGACGGTGACATCGGCTACCAGGCACCTGGGCAGGTATCCCATCAGGCCGGTCAAAGGCCCCCGCCGACCAGCAGCGCACCGTCTCGCACGAGAGCGACAACCTAGGGCGCCGACGGCCGCTGGCCCCGGCCCGGCTGGGACTCCAGCTACGACTGGCAAGGGCTTCTACGCGCCTGAGGACATGCCCGCAGCGCTCAACCCGCCCGACGGGATCATCACCAGCGCCAATCAGCTGATCACCCCGGATGCCAGCGGCCCGTTCCTCGGAGTGCAGCTATATGTCCCTGGGGTACCGGTCGCAGCAGATGTACGACGCCCTTGCCCGCATGGCCTCGGAGGGGCCAATCACGGTGGAGCAGGCATCGCAGACCATGTTGCTCGACCACTCCCCCCAGGCCGACCTGCTGGCCCCGGCCCTGACGAGCGTGGAGCTGACCGAACCCAGGCTGAAAGAGCTCCAGCAGGTCCTCGCCGCCTGGTATGCCGACGGCGCCCACATGTCCACCGACTCACAGGGCGCCGCGATCATAGCGGCGCTGTACTCCCATCTCGCGCACGTCGCCCTCAGCGATGACCTGGGAAATCTGGCCTCCACCGATCCTCCCCAGGCGCTGGGGAATCTGGTCACCGACCCCCGAGAACCCGCTGTGGGACGACAAGGCCACGCCTGAGGTGGAGGACGCGGCCGCGATCATGCGGCGCGCCTGGGCAGCAGCCGATGCCGACCTCACCGCCCAGATGGGCGAGGACCACGCGACGTGGGCCTGGGGCAGGATCCATATGCAGAAGCTCACCCACCAGGTGCTGGGTGGCGAGGGCCTGCCTGACATCGTGCGGAACCACTTCAATGCGGCCCCACGCCCGGTCGGGGCTCCCAGTACACCCCCAACGCCTCCTGGTTTGACACCACAGTCGGGGAGGACGGCCGGGTGGACTATTCAAGATAGGCAGCGGCCCCTCGATGCGCATGACCGTCGACATGGCTGACGTCGACAATGCCCGCTGGGTGATCTCGTCAGGAGCGTCGGGGCATCCCGTGGTCATCGCACGTCAACGACCAGTTCGAGGCCTGGGCCGAGGGCGGGATGTTCGACTGGCCGTTCAGCCGCGAGGCCATTGAGGCGGCCACGGCAAACACCCCTCAGACTGCTCCCAGCCTGAGTTTGCTCTCGGTCTGAGCCCGCCCAAAGTGGCGGCGGGCTCGAGACCGAGACCCCTAGGGGAGGGTCTACTCGCTGGATGCGCCAGCCGCATCCCGGAGTCGGGTGTTGGCCCGCTCCACGTTGAGGCGCGTGAGCAGCAGGAGGATGAGCAGGTTCGCGGCAAGCGGCAGCCACACATACATGACGTAGAGCATCTGGATGGCCGACTCCGGCTGCGTCACCGCACCGCCGACGTATCCGCTGGCAGCCAGCAGCCACCCAGCCATGGCCGTGCTCAGGGTTCACCCCATCCCTCGGTGGATTCCTGCTCCCCCGGATGGCTGATGTGCCCACCTGGGGAGCGACGTAGCGTCCGGGCCAACCGAAGGAGGATCATGTCCACGACCACACACAGATCCAAGACCAGACGCAGAATACGGAACTGGGTGCTCATCCCGCTGGGTAGCATCGTCGCGCCTCGCGCTCATCGTGGGGGCGGTGCTCGTCGCCATCATCCGCGCGCCGCTACCGAAGTACGACGGCGCGGTCACGCTCGCCGGACCCGGCGACGAGATCACCGTGCGCCGCGACGCGCAGGGCGTGCCCACATCTACGCTTCCAGCGACCACGACCTGTTCTTCGGCCAGGGCTATGTGCAGGCTCAGGAGCGCTTCTTCCAGATGGACCTGAGACGTCACCTCACCGCCGGACGCCTCGCCGAGCTGGTCGGCGAGGAAGGCAAGCGGTCGGACATCTCGATGCGCACCGTGGGCCTGCGGCGCGTCGCCGAGCAGGGAGTGGGACCTGCTGTCCGATGAAGCCCGCGGCTTTTACCAGGCCTACGCCGACGGGGGTCAACGCCCTACCTCAAAGGGAAGGCCCCGTGGCAGGGTGGCCAACGAGTACGCGGTGATGGGGCTGAGCCTGCCCATCGGGGATATCGAGCCGTGGAACGGCATCGACTCGCTGTCCTGGATCAAGGCGATGGCCATTAATCTCAACGGCGCCCACGGCAGCGAGGCGTGGCGTATGCAGTTGCTCTCGAAGCTGGGCAGTCCGGCCGCGGTCGAGCAGTTGTTCCCCGCCCCCGACGAGGCCGCCCGCCGGCCGATCCTGCTCGACGACGGGGCCGGCAACCTGAGGCCCCGCTCCGACTACCCCGTCGCCTCACCGCTGCCGATGCCGGCGCAGGAGGCCGAGGTCACCGACTGCCCCGAACCCTCGGAGGGTTTCCGCGCCAGCCGAGAGCACCCCGGCCAGCCCCACGCCCACCACCCAGGCCAGCGCACTCGGAGGGAGCCACCGAGGCGCTCCAGGAGGCGCAGCGGGTCCTCGACGCTATTCCGTCGATCCTGGGTGAGGGCCCGGGCATCGGCTCCAACTCGTTCGTCGTCTCCGGCAGTCGCACCGCGTCGGGCAAGCCCATCATCGGCAACGACCCGCACCTGGACATCGACTACCCGTCGACGTGGTCGCAGGTGGGGCTGCATTGCACCGCCCTCGACGGCGACTGCACCTTCGACGTTGAGGGCTTCTCCTTCGCGGGGATGCCGGGCGTCGCCATCGGCCGCAATCCCCAGCTGGCCTGGTCTTTCACCAATATCGGCGGTGACTCAAGTGACCTGGTGGTGGAGCAGAATGCCGGAAATGGCACCTACCGGCGCGACGGGAAGTGCCCTGGCGTACAAGACCCGCACTGAAACGTTCAAGGTGGCGGGCGGTGAGCCGTTCGGCGTCGAGGTCCGCGAGTCCGTGCACGGCCCCATCGTCTCCGGCCTTTCTGCCCCATTCGTACCCGACGAGAACTTCAAGCAGCTTCCGGGGTATCGGGCGACTTCTCCGTCGCCCTGCAGTGGACGGCCTTGATGCCGAGTAGGAGCGGCGAGGCCTGGTTCACACTCAATCGCGCCACCAATGCCGACGGGGTGGCCGCAGCGGCTGCGCTCTTCGCCGACCCGCCGCAGAACATCCTGTTCGCCACAGCCGCCGGCGACATCGGCTACCAGGCACCCGGCAGGTACCCGATCAGACCCATCAAGGCCGCGGCCGATCAGCATCCCGCCATGGCCCACGAACCCGACAACCTGGGGGCCGATGGGCGCTGGCCCCGGCCCGGCTGGGATTCGAGCTACGACTGGCAGGGCTTCTACGCACCGCAGGACTTGCCCGCGGCGCTCAATCCACCCGACGGGATCATCACCCCCGCGAACCAGCCGGTGACCCCTGAGGCCAGCGGGCCGTATATCGGCATGGGCGGCTACGCCCCCGGGTATCGGTCGCAGCAGATGTACGACGCCCTTGCCCGCATGGCCTCGGAGGGGCCCGATCACGGTGGAGCAGGCGTCGCAGGTCATGTTGCTCGACCACTCCCCCCAGGCCGACGAGCTGGCTCCGGCCTTGACGGGCGTGGAGCTGACCGATCCCAGGTTGAAAGAGCTCCAGCAGGTTCTCGCCGCCTGGTATGCCGACGGCGCTCACATGTCCACCGATTCACGGGGCGCCGCAATCATGGCGGCGCTGTACTCCCACCTCTCCAACCTCATCTTCATCGACGATCTGGGGGAGCAATTCCCCGCCACCCAGCTGCTGGGGATCTGGCTGCCGATCCTCAGAACCCGCTGTGGGATGACAAGGCCACGCCTGAGGGTGGAGGACGCGGCCGCGATCATGCGGCGCGCCTGGGCCGCAGCCGATGCCGACCTCACCGCCCAGATGGGCGAGGACCACACGGCCTGGGCCTGGGGCAGGGATCCATGTGAAGAAACCCACCCACCAGGTGCTGGGCGGCGAGGGCCTGCCTGACATCGTGCGGAACCACTTCAATGCGGCCCCGCGCCCGGTCTCGGGGGCCGGGGAGATCCCCAACGCCTCCTGGTATAACAGCACAGTGAAGGATGACGGCCGGGTGGACTACCAGGTGCTCTCCGGTGCGTCGATGCGCATGACCGTCGACATGGCTGACGTCGACAATGCCCGCTGGGTGATCTCGTCAGGAGCGTCGGGGCATCCGTGGTCATCGCACGTCAACGACCAGTTCGAGGCCTGGGCCGAGGGCAGGATGTTCGACTGGCCGTTCAGCCGCGAGGCCATTGAGGCGGCCACGGCAAACACCCTCAGACTGCTCCCAGCCTGAGTTTGCTCTCGGTCTGAGCCCGCCCAAAGTGGCGGCGGGCTCAGACCGAGACCCCTGGGGAGGGTCTACTCGCTGGATGCGCCAGCCGCATCCCGGAGTCGGGTGTTGGCCCGCTCCACGTTGAGGCGCGTGAGCAGCAGGAGGATGAGCAGGTTCGCGGCAAGCGGCAGCCACACATACATGACGTAGAGCATCTGGATGGCCGACTCCGGCTGCGTCACCGCACCGCCGACGTATCCGCTGGCAGCCAGCAGCCACCCGGCCAGGGCCGTGCCTATGCCGCCACCCACCTTCACACCCAGTGAGGTGCAGGAGAACATGAGCCCGTCGATCCGCTTGCCGGTGCGCAGCCACGTGTTCTCCGAGGCCTCGGCGATCAGGGCATTGAGCGTGCCCTGCAACGGGCTCATCCCCAGAGCCGCCACCCCGGACAGCACCAGCATGAGTGGAAGACTGCCCATGTAGGCCGCCACCAGCACACCCAGGCGACCGGCGACCGCGACGATGTAGCCGACGATGTTCACCCGGTACATCTCCTTGAACCGGCCCACCAGCAGCGGTGTCAGCAGCAGCCCCACGATGAGGGGGATGTTGATGGCCCAGGCGAAGGTCCCCAGGAGATTGCCATCACCCAGAATGTAGATCATGAAGTAGATCCCCATGTTGAGCATGGCGGTGAAGATCTGCGCCAGGAGGAAGACCGCCAGGATGATGAGGTAGTACCTGTTGGACAGCAGCATCCGGACTGATTCACGCACCGAGAGCTTCTCCTCCTGCCCACCGCCCGGGCCCGCCTCAGCCCCGGCAGCGGGTTGCAGCTCCTCCGGCAGCAGCTCCTGACTGAGAGCACGGACAGCGTGTTGACCACCAGGCCGAGGAGCGCATAGACGATGGCGATGGCACGCCACCCATCAGCCCCGCCGCCGAACAGCTCCACGCCCTTGACCGTGATGGTCTGGATGAGCAGGCTCGTCCCGAAGGCGAAGATGAACCGGATGGAGCCCATCTGCACCCGCTCCGCGCCGTTCTTGGTGATGAGGGAGGTCAACGCGGAGTAGGCGATGTTGTTGGCGGTGTAGAAGACGGCGTTGAGCAGTGTGTAGGCGATGAAGAACCAGGGCGTATTTCACCCATTCACCCAGGCCCGGTGGGATTGCGAAGATCGCGACGATCATGGCCGCGCAGCCCACAAACCCCCACAGCATCCACGGCCGTGCCTTGCCCATGCGGGTGCGAGTCCGGTCCATCAGGGCCCCGAAGATGACGTCAGAGAACCCGTCGAAGAGCCGGGAGACCATCATGAGCGTCGCGACCACTCCGGCGTTGAGCCCAGCGGTATCCGTCAGGTAGATCATCACGAAGGCCGACAGGAGCACGTAGACGACGTTCCCCGCCACATCCCCCGATCCGTATCCGACCTTGTTGTACCACCTCAGGTATCTGCGCTCATCGGTGTCTCCGGGCAGGGGCCCATCTGATGACCTGGTTTTCGCGCCGGCTCCGCCGGCGTTCTCTTCACTCATGACTCCACCTCGTCGTGTTCAGGGATGGTGAACTGGAGATGGAGGTCCATCTCCAGTTCCTGGTTGTCCACCTGGTAGCGGGACCGCAGGACCGGTCCGCAGCTGTTGGATCCGATGCCCGCCATCGCGGCGTCCAGGCACAGGACCGTGCTTCCCGACGTCACCAGGTCGGTGTTGTGACGTTTCGCAGCCAGCTCCTCCTGCGTGTAGCGCGAGGCATTGAAGGAGAAGGGGATCTGCGACAACGCCGTCAGGATCAGGCCACCGCCCGAGACGGTCACCTCGCTGCAGTCGGCGTGGCTGCCGTTCTCCTGGGGTGTGATGTAGTCCTCGTGAAGATCGGCGACGGCGGCGCTGAAGACCCCGTGGTGGCTGGCGTGGTGCTTGTCCGCGTAGCTCTCCCAAGGCCCCAGGCCCTGGTAGGAGACGTGGTTCATGCACTCGGGCAGGGAACAGGCGCAGACCGAGCCGCGGCAGGCTGGGGAATCCCAGGGTTCGACGCAGCAGCATGCGCAGACTCAGGACGCCGTCGCCGGTAATGGTCCAGCTCAGCCATCCGCGCAGGGCGGGCTGAATCGACGCTGCCGCCATGGACACGTCGGCACGGATCGTGACGCCCCCAGGCTCTCGTCGACCTCCATCGTGTGAGGCGCGGGCAGTGGCCTGGTGGTACCGGGCCCGCTCCCACTCCAGGCGCACGCGGCGGTCGTTGTCGGTGGGGGCCCGCCAGATGTTGAGCTCAGCCGGGCGATCCAGGAACTCCCGCCCAGCAACGGACAGGCTGACGGGCAGCCCGGTGCGCGTGTCGAAGCTGCAGTGCAGGGGCACCCGCCTCGGCGTCGATCCGGGTCCCCTCCTGCGGACCAGCACCCGTCCCTCACCGGTGGGCCGGTCCGCAAGCGCCGCAACCCGACGGTAGCGTGGGTCGGCGTTGCGGAGAGGGATCTCGTCAAAGCCCAGGATGTGGCCAGCTGGAAGCAGCGGCTCAGGGTGAGCAAGCCGGTAGGTGACGAGGAGGTGGCAGCGGCCGGTGCGCGGAACGGGCAGCTCGCAGCGCAGCATGATGCTGGTGTGGGGCGGGACCGCCTCCATCAGGTCGAGGTCCTCACGTTCCACGACGACGCCGTCGCACAGCAGCTCACAGGAGATGCGGAGGTACTGGGCCAGGTCTGTGTGGTCGAGGTCATTGACGATGGTGAGCAGCCCCTCCTCCTGGTCGTATTCAACGACTCGGGCCGGGCGGTGGACGTTCTTGAGCTCAGCGAGCCCGGGATGGGGGATGCGTTCGGGTGAGACGAGGCCGTCGACGCAGAAGTTACCGTCGTGAACGATCTCGCCGTGGTCGCCTCCGTAGAGGTGGACAGGGTCTCCCGTCGAGTCCGTGCCGGCGGCAACGGCATGGTCGCACCATTCCCACACGAAACCACCGCAGACGCGCTCGTCACCCCGTATCACCTCCCAGTAGTCCTCCAGGTCACCGGGGCCGTTGCCCATGGCGTGGCTGTATTCCACGAGGACGAGGGGCTTGTCTGGGTCAGAGTCCAGGTAGTCGCGGATCTCCTCGATGCTGGGATACATGCGGCTGTACAGGTCGATGTTGGAGTAGTCGTAACGACGTTTGGAGTCGCGGTAATAGGAGCTCTCGTAATGGGTCAAACGGGTGGGGTCGAATCCCTTTGACCCATGCGAGCGCCGCCTCAAGGTGCAGCCGTAGGAGCATTCATTGCCGGCGGACCAGGCGATGACGCTGGGACGGTTCTTCTCCCGGTGAACACACAGCCTCATCCGGTCCAGGGTGGCCTCGGTCCATTCGGGGTTGTCGGCGATGGGCTCGTTCCAGTGCTCCACCTGGTTGTCCCAGGAGTCGTCAGCCAGGAAGAGGGTCTGGGTGCCGTGGCTCTCGTTGTCGGCCTCGGACATGACGTAGAGGCCGTATTCGTCGCACAGCTGGTAGAAGCGTGGGTCGTTGGGGTGAGTGGGAGCTGCGCACGGCATTGATGTTGTGCTCCCTCATCAGGCGCAGGTCCCGCTGCATGTGGGCCAGGTCGATGGCGGGTCCCACCTCCGGGTCGGAGTCGTGTCGGTTGACTCCACGCAGGGTGAGGGGGCTTCCGTTGAGCCGGACGACGGTGCCCGACACCTCGACCTCACGCAGCCCCACCCTGTCGGTGATGACCTCGCCGGGGGTGGTGATGACCAGGGTGTAGAGGTAGGGGCTCTCGGCGCTCCACAGCTGCGGGTTCTCCACTGCCAGGTGTGTCCGGTGGGTGTAGCTGTCATGACCGGCGACACCGTCGAAGGGCTCCAGCCTCCCACCGCCACAATCTGACCCTCACGATCCGTCAGCGTCACCGTGGTGGGCGCAGCGCCTCCCCGGAATGCGCCACGCACCTCGACGATGGCGTTGCTACATGCCCCGTTCAGGCCCTCACCGTTGCCGTGCCCGAGCGCGGTGGTGACGGCATAGTCGAAGAGGATTGAGCGGGGCCGCCGCAGGAGGTAGACGTCCCGGAAGATGCCGCTGGTGCGGAACTTGTCCTGGTCCTCCAGGTAGGTGCCGTCGCACCATTTGAGCACGAGGACGGCAAGGCGGTTGGAGCCGGGGCGGAGATATTCGGTGACGTCGAACTCGCTGGTGGCATGGGAGACCTGGCTGTACCCGATGTAGGGAGCCGTTGAGCCACACGTAGAAGCAGGAGTCCACGCCCTCGAAGGTCAGGTGGACGCTGGGTGCCTCGGGGTCGGGGGTGTGGTGGAAGTCCCTCAGGTATGCGGCGCAGGGATTGTCCTGGGGAACGCAGGGGCGGGTCGAAGGGGATGGGGTAGCGGACGTTGGTGTACTGGTGGCGGTCGTGGCCGAGGTGTTGCCACACGCTGGGCACCGGGACCCGCGAGAAGCCGACCGGGTGGCCCGTCGTCATCTCCCAGAAGGGGCTCGGTGAGGTCGTGGATGCTGGGCGGGTATCGCATGAGCCATGGGCCGCTCAGCAGCTGGAACCGGTCTGACTCCTCGCGTCGCCAGGGGCTTGGGTCCACCGGATCGGAGGCGGGAACGTAGTAGGCGCGAGGCGGCAGGGTGTTCTCGTGGAGGACCCCGAGGTCCTCATGGTGTCTGGGAACGATCATCGTTCTTGCTCCCTTGAGGTCAACGGAAAACCGGGGGTCGCATCAGCGCCACCCTCAGCAATGTTGACGTTACCACAACAATTGCTTACCCGTATACCCCTTTGTTACATGCGAGTTTCAGCTCGACCTTAACCTCTTCTATGGCAACGTCAACATTGCTTTCACAAGGGCTTTTGCGGATTTTTGATAGGGCTCCAAGCCATGGTCAGCCGGCACACGAGGGGGCCGTCCATGAGCGACGTGGCCCGCTTGGCCCGTGTCTCCACGCAGACGGTTTCCCGTGTCTCAATGGGCGCGGACAATGTCCGTCCGGCCACCCGGGAGAAGGTGCTGCGGGCAATGGACCAACTCGGCTACTCCCCAATCGCGCAGCGCAGGCCCTGCGACGGGGGACCTTCAACACGATCGGCGTGCTCACCCAGCAGATCCACCGCACTGGGGAGGCCCTGACCACGGCGGGGTGTTGGAGGCAGCGACAGCTGCCCGATACACCGTCAGCCTGGTCCAGGTGGAGCACCCCGAGTCCGAGGACATGAGGGAGGCGGTCACCGGCTCTCCCATCAGACCATCGACGGGCTCGTGGTGGTTCAGGCCGGGCGGGCGGGGCTCAGGCATCTCGCCCTGCCGCCGTCCCTGCCGGTGGCGGTCTCGGACTCCGGCCCTCGTCGACTACTATCCCTCAGCCAGCGCCGACCAGGCTGGCGGGGTTCGCGACGCCGTCGGCCATCTCCTGAGCCTGGGGCACCGCACCGTCCACCACGTCACTGGACCTGAGGGGATCACAGTCGGCGCTGATTCGCAAGGCCACGTGGGCGACGTGCCTGCGGGAGGCCAGGGGCGCCAGTGCCTGAGCCGGTGCCTGGGGACTGGCAGGCTGCCGCAGGCTATGAGGCCGGCCTACGACTGGCGGCCGACCCCGATGTGACGGCGGTGTTCTGCGGCAACGACAGAGCTGGCTCTCAGCCTCATCCGGGCCATGCACGAGCAGGGGCAGGCGCGTGCCGCAGGACGTCTCCGTGGTGGGCTTCGACGGCCTGAGACCTGGGCGAGTTCAGCTTCCCGCAGCTGACCACGGTCCGTCAGGATTTCACACGCCACGGCAGGGAGATGGTGGGTCTGGTGTTGGAGCAGGTGGCCTCTGGCCTGATGGACGGCTCCCGGAGCATCATCGTCCCCACGGAGCTAGTGCTGCGCGGCAGCACCGCGCCACCACCCCCAGATAGACCGGTGAACCACCGACGGCCAGCTGGCGTGACTCGTCGTCCACCCCTCAATGCATGAAGAATGGGGCACATGCAACGTCTCAGCCTGGCAGCGATCAGAACCATCGGATGCGCAGTGGCGGGCATGCTGGCCCTGGGGGCCTGCTCCCCCCAGCCACCGACGATGTCCCCCTCCGCATCAAAGACGCAGGCCACGCCGTCTGCCGAACCTACAACACCGACTGAGGCTCCCTCACCCACGCCATCGCAGCCCGCATGCCGGGCGCAGGCAGAAAAGCCATGCCAGTGGAGCAGCAGGTCGGTCAGCTGTTCATGATCGGCGTCAGCACCTCCGGGCTCGACAAGACGACCCGCCAGGCCATCCGCGACCATCACATCGGATCGGCCGTACTGCTGGGCAACAGCGGAGCAGGCCGGGGGTCGATCACTCAGATCACCACCGAGCTGGGCAGCCTCGGCGACATCCTGACAGCCGTGGATCAGGAGGGCGGCTCCGTGCAGCGCCTGCAGGGCCCCGGCTTCAGTGACATCCCCACTGCACAGCGGCAGGGAGGCTATCCCGACGGGGAGTTGCGCGCCAACGCGAAGACATGGGGTGAGGAGCTGGCCGCCGCAGGAGTCCGCTACAACCTCTCCCCCGTCGCCGACGTGGTCCCCGGAGCCAAGCAGCGGTCCAACGCTCCCGTCGGGCAGCTCGACCGCAACTTCGGCAACGACGTGCCGACGGTGAGCGCCTCGGTGACGGAGTTCGTCGAGGGCTCACACGGCGCGGGGGTGCTGACGTCACTGAAGCACTTCCCCGGTCTGGGTGAGGTGACGGTGAACACCGACTTCGGAGTCGCCATCGACCAGAACATCACGGCCGACCACCCATCCCTGGAGTCATTCCGCGCCGGCATTGAGGCCGGTGCGGACTCGGTGATGGTGTCGTCGGCCATCTTCAAACAGATCGATCCCGACCAGGGAGGGCGTGTTCAGCCAGAGGATCATCGAGGGGATGCTGCGCCAAGACCTCGACTTCGACAAGGTGGTGATCAGCGACGATCTGGGGGCGGCGGCAGCCGTCGGCAGCATCCCGCCGGGTGAGCGTGCGACCCGCTTCTTCGCAGCCGGAGGCGATCTGCTGATCAACGCCGACCCATCGATGATGTCCGCGATGGCGAAGGCGACGATCACCTGGGCGGCCGCGGATCCCGCGAATGCGGAACGGGTGACGCAGTCAGCTACCCGAGTGCTGGAGTTGAAGCAGTCCGCGGGCCTGCCATCGTGCGGATGAGGGCGGAGTCGATCCCGCCGCCCTCAGCCTTGAGCGTCGGCCTTGAGGCCTGTTCGCGTGGCCCTGGGGCAGTGAAAACCTCTCTTCCCAAACCCCAGCCACCGGCAGCTACGAGCAGGCTTGCCTGTCCAAGAAAATGGCATGCCCGCGGGGTATCTGGCATGCCATTTAGTTCCCGGCGGCGATTTCGTGGGAGTTGACGGGGATTCCACCGGGCCCGCCCGCATCGCACGGTTCCTGGGCCAGGTGACGTTGTACAGCCACCCAGCCCCCAAGCCAGACCTTCCCTCAAAAGCACTTCAGGAGAAATTCGGGCGCGGCGAGGGTCCGTTCTCCAGATACTCCTCCATGCGACGATGAAATTCCGGACGGAATTTCACGAAATAATCAGCGTAGTACCTCAGCGTGCGCACCGCACCCTTCACCTTCATGGCCTCCGCATCCCAGTCGATACCTGGATGCGAGAAGATGACATCATAGAAAGACCCAAGATCCTCATCAAGCATGCCCCCATTGTCCATCAGAACATACAGCGGCACACTCCACTTGGGAGACCGCAAATTGATGTCAATCCCTCCATCAAGGAGACGCTGCAACAGCTTCGCCTCTCCCCAGTAATCATGAGTCCTTTCAAAGAACATGATGTGCAGGGCATTGGTGTTCTCTGTGGTATTGACTCTCGCAGGATTGGCACCATGATCAAGCATCCAGTTAGCGATCTCCAACCGGGCTGTCAAGTTCTTGTTACGGAGGGCCCAGGTGAGAAACTGCCCCCATTCGACCTGGGGATTCTCCTCCACCGCTTTCACAAAGTCATCCAAGGTCCCGTACTTGGAAGCACCTGCCGGACCTCTCCCAGTCAACCTAGCCATACGCTTGCCTCCTCATCACTTCTCATCAACATGTGAACGATTCCTTGCCGGATCTTCCACCCGATAGTTATCCGCATCACGATACTCTGCCAAAAAATCCTCCTCAGTTATCTTCCCGGATAAATACCTATCTCTAAGATCACTGTACTTTTTATCAGGCATATGCCCCATGTCCCAGCTGCCCTGCCGGGCATCTCCTATAATCCCGCAGCACCGAACAGCGTCAGCATCATGGCCCTTCAGTCACCTGCAGGATCGCAATGGGAACCTTCGCAGGCGCAACGTCTGGGGTTGAGTTCAACTCAGCTCTCTGGGCTGCACCATCTGTGAATAGAAATCAGGGAGAGCAGGCAGAAAGGCCGAGCTCGTCACTATTCATCTGCCTTCTCCACCGCAACGAGTTCGCCGCGCCGGAAGGTGCGCACCAGCCGGGCGGCCTTGTCGAACTCCAGGTCAACCCTCGGATCAGGCCAGGATGCCAAGCTGACCCCGACGGCAACCACTAGGTTCACGACAAACCCGGGAAGGATCTCGTAGAGGTCGAAGATGCCTCCACTGAGGGATCCGAAGATGGCGACCACGACAGCTCCGGAGACCATCCCCAGCAGCGCCCCCCAGGTGGTGAGCCGTCGCCAGTACAGACTCAGCAGCACGACCGGGCCGAAGGACGCCCCAAACCCGGCCCACGCGAACGCCACAAGACCCAGAATCGTCGAGTCCGCATTCCAGGCCAGGGGCTGCCGCGACAACCGCGACCGCCAGCACCGCCAGCCGCCCCATCAGGATGCCGACGTTCTTGGCGTGCGATGTGAAAAAAACACCTTGTAGAGGTCCTCCACCAGCGCCGACGACGACACCAGCAGCTGCGACGAGATCGTCGACATGATGGCCGCGAGGATGGCTGCGATCATAAAACCGGCGACGAGGGGGTGAAACAGCAGCTGCCCCAGCGCGATGAAGACAGTCTCCGCGTCGGGCAGCTGACCTGTGTCACGCCGGTAGGTCGCTATACCAACCAGCGCCGTCGCCGCCGCCCCCAGACAGGCCAGCAGCATCCACCCGATGCCGATCCTGCGGCCCGAGACAGCCTCCTGCGGGGTCCGCAGCGCCATGAAACGCACGATGATGTGCGGCTGCCCGAAGTAGCCCAGCCCCAGGCCAGCGACGACACCACGCCCATCACCGTCGTCGAGGCCCCCCACAGCGCGAACGTGTCAGGATCGATCTCGCGGATCGTGTCGAGGAGGGGGCCGAATCCACCCAGCTGGATGAGGCCGAACAGCGGGACGCAGACCAGGGCAGCCACCATCATCAGGCCCTGCACGGTATCGGTCCAGGCGACCGCCAGGAACCCGCCGACCAGCGTGTACAGCAGGACGCTGCCAGCTACGATCAGCATCCCGATGTGGTAGTCCATGTCGAAGGACTTCACGAAGAACCGGCCACCCGCCACCATGCCGCTGGAGACGTAGAAGGTGAAGAACACCAGCGTGACGATGCCCGCGGCGATCCGCATCAGATGCCGGCTGTCATGCAGCCGGTTGCTGAGGAAGCTGGGAATGGTGATGGCATTGCCCTGCCACCTCACTGTAGGGTTCGCAGCCGGGGAGCCACGAACTTCCAGTTCAGCCAAGCCCCGACAGTCAGGCCGATGGCCATCCACAACTCGACCATGCCACCCAGGTACAGGGCCCCGGGCAGGCCCATCAGCAGCCAGCCGGACATGTCGGCGGCCCCAGCTGACAGCGCCGTCGTGAAGGGTCCGATGTCCCGTCCGGCCAGCATGTAGTCGTCGAAGTTCTTCGTGCGAAGGTACGCCCAGAATCCGATTCCAAGCATCATGACGAAATATGCGACCATCGCGATGGCCTGGTAGGTCTGCGAGTCCATGGGGCCTCCTTCGATTTCGAAGAAACCTACCCTGAGACCCAGATCTACGCTGGAGAATCCAGAAATTCGCACGTGCAACGAGGCCCTCAGCCCCGCATGACGTAACTATCCCGGCTGCTGTTCGGGGGCCTCGGTGTCGTGCCAGACGACGATCGACCAGGGATGCACGAAGACACTGCCGCCGACGATGTCGCCGGTGCCCTCAGGCCAGTGGTTGCACGATGGCTCGGCCCAGTTCGCGGTGTCGATGAGGCGACGCCACACCCGGCCCTCCGCGGCGGGGACGGTGGTGAACTCCACCCCCACGTCGGCCATGTTGACCATCATGTAGAAGTTGTCGGCCGGCGAGTTGATGTACACCGACACCGCCCGGTCCCCCTCCTCCGGATAGCCCTCCTGCTGTGGGCTGTGGAACAGGTAGGAGGTGTCCAGGTCGTCGGGCACCAGATCACCGTACTGCTTCTGCTGCAGCGCCTCATGTCGCTGACGCAGGTTCGCCAGAATGTGGTGAACCGGAACAGCCCATTGACATGCGGCTCCGTCGCGAACTGACCCAGGTTGTCGTGGTAGGAGGCGTCTGTGATGCCCGGAGCGATGGGTACCCGCTGCGGGGCGTTCACCGGGATCATGGTGTAGTTGTTCCACATCGCCACCGAGTGCAGCTCCCATGGGTTGTTGTTGCCGTTCTGGGTGCGTCCGAACTCATCGCCCGCGACGAACATCGGCACCCCTCGCGAGAAGTACAGCAGCGTCAGGAAGTTGCGGAGCCGCTGGCGGCGCAGTTCCTGCGACCCCCCGGAGTCCCAGGACAGGTTGTTGTCGGAGCCCCCATCGGAGGGGCCGAACGGGTAGGGCTGGTCGTTGTTCTTCTGCTGATAGCTGACCAGGTCCGCCAGGTTGAAGCCGTCGTGGGCGTCGATGAAGTTGATGGTCTTCTGCGGCCCGCCGTTGTCGGCGAAGTGGTGGTGGTCGCCGTTGACCATGTCCAGCAGGCCGACGGTGTTCCCGTCGCCCTTGGCGAACCGGCGGATGGCGTCACGGTACCGGCCGTTCCACTCGCCCCAGCCTCGTGGGAAGTTGCCGACCTCGTAGCCCCACAGATCCCAGGCCTCGGCGATGACCTCGATGTGCTCCTCCTCCGCAAACTCGGCGATGGCGACCAGCAGGGGGTGGTCGTTGAAGAAGCGCCGCTGGTTGTCCCAGTCCTCGCGGTCCGCCTCACGCGGTTTGCGGCCCAGCACAGTCGCCAGGTCGAAGCGAAAACCGTCGACCCCCATCTCCACGGTCCAGTGGCGCAGGGAGTCCAGCACCAGCTGCTGCGCCATCGGTGACGAATAGTTGAGCTGATTCGACGTCCCCGTCGCCCCGTCGACCAGGGCATGGTTGGAGGTCATGACGTAGTAGTCGCCGGCTGCGAAACCTCCCAGGGAAGTAAAGCCGACGGTGTTCGGATCACCATTCCAGTTACCGCCCTCCGCCGTATGGTTGTAGACAACGTCCAGATACACCTCCATGCCCGCTGCATGGAAGGACGCCACCATCTCCTGGAACTCCCTCGTGGGGCCACCCAGCGACTTGTCGAACGAGTAGTTGCGGTTGGGGGCGAAAAACGACAACGTCATGTAGCCCCACGAGTTCGTGTGGCCGGGCCGCGACGACTCGGAGTACGTCGTCTCATGGATCGGCAGCAGCTCCAGGGTGGTGATGCCGAGGGCCTTCAGATAGGGCACCATCATGCTGACACCCCGATAGGTGCCCAGGTACTCCGCGGGGATGTCGGCGACGCCCTCGAAACCGGGTTCCCGGCTCAGCAGGGAGCCCAGCTGCGTTATCGACGGGTGGCCGACCAGCTGCGACACCGACGCCCTCGTAGATGGCGGACTTCTCCGCGGGCAGATGCGGCTTCGCAAAGGCCCCTGCCGCTCGGGGGGCAGGATGACGCCCTTGGGAGCGATCCGGCCCGTGTCGGCCTGGCGGCGGGGCAGGCCGTGATAGTCATCAGGTCCGGTTCCGAAGGCTCCGGCGTCCCAACCCTGCTCCAAGATGGCGTCAGAGTAGGTGGTGTGGGTGACCTCCCTCGCGTAGGGATCGAAGAGCACCTTGTTGGGGTTGAACCGGTTGCCCGCCTCATCAATGTCGGAGATGAATCCGATGTCACTCCCAGGAGTCCAGGCGGGGTTGTATGGCCAGTTGGTGCCCCAGACACGGAAACCGTAGAGGTCCAGCGCACGCACGCCGTCGATGAAGGCACGCCAAACGCCGTCAGGGCCTTTTGACATGGGAAAGGAGGCAGCGGCATCGGCTCCGAGCGCCTCGGGATAGAACTCAAGCAGGACGCGAGGTGGCATCGGGGGCGAAAAGCTGCGAACGTGGCGCCAGTCACGGTCAGGGTGTGATCCGAGCGGCCACTCGACCTGGCCCCATATCTCAGGCTGTATGGGAACCAACGAGGAAATGTCCATGTGAGACATCTTTTCACGTGCCTCAGGGGCGACACGGCGTTTTCACCCTTACTTTGACAAGGGAAGAAACACCAGATGGCCGACAAGCCTGAATAAGCACAACGGCGGCTCCCGGAATGCGTCGACCTCCCCAGCGCAGCGGCTACTCTTGTCCGCGTGTCTGATCGCCGACTGATGTTTGTCCACGCCCACCCCGACGACGAGTCGTCGCAGTCCGCCGCGACCATGTCGCGCTATGTCGACGAGGGTGCGCAGGTAACCCTGGTCACCTGCACGCTCGGGGGAACTGGGGGAGATCCTGGTGCCGGAGCTGGGGCACCTGTCCCCCAAGGAACTCGGCGAGCACCGGATTGGGGAGCTCAAGACGGCGATGGAGATCGTGGGCGTCACCGACCACGTCTGGCTGGGTGGGCAGGGCCGCTACCACGACTCGGGGATGGCCACCGACGACGACGGAAACGTCATCCCCCGCGACGAGCTGCCGGACGGGGCATTCTGGACCGCCGACCTGCTGGAGGCCTCCAACCACCTGGTCGCGCTGATCCGGGACCGCCGGCCCCAGGTGATCGTCACCTATGACCAGAACGGCAACTACGGCCACCCTGACCACATCCAGGCCCACCGCGTCGCCATGTACGCATCCCAGCTGGCCGCCGTCTCCTCATATCGCCCGGATCTGGGGGAGCCCTGGCAGGTCAGCCGCATCCTGTGGATCGCCCAGAACCCAACTGCGTGGGCCGCTGCCTTCGAGCAGGTCAGGGAGGTGGCCCCCGAGCTGGTGGAGCAGTTCGATCCCGAGGCCATGCGACGTCGTTTCAGCATGGACCCACAGCACATTGCCGCAGTTATCGGCTTCGGGGACCGACTGGAGCGCTGCGACGCGGCCCTGGCCTCCTACCGCACTCAGGTGGACCCAGAGAGCCCCTTCTGGAAGTTGGCCAGGTTCGCTCGCACCGTCGACGGGGCGGGCGAGGCCTACCGGCTGGCCGCCGGAGCCCCCTTCCCGGGTGACGGCCCGGCCGACGACCTCTTCGCGGGCCTGGGCGTCTGAGCCCACGAGCCGGGCTCAGCTGACGTCAGACAGCGCAACCCCGGTAAGTCGCTCAGCCTCGGCCCACAGGCGCTCAGCGACGGCATCGTCCTCGGCTCTGCGCGCGTATTTCGCCGTGGCCGGGGCGCCGACGAACCCCCACCGCGGGCCGTAGTAGCCGCCCTGGACGACGTCGCTCGCGGTGGCGGCGTACAGCATCGGATCGGCCCCGGCCTCGGCGGAGTGCCGCGGGACCACCCTGCTCCACGACCCTGCTCAGCAGGCTCGGCTTGCCTCCCATCCAAGGTCCGGCTGTCGCGAGACCGGTTTTGGCGGTACCGGGGTGAGCGCCGACCGAGAGCAGGCTCCAGCCCCGCTCACGGGAGATCCGCGCCAGCTGTCGACTCAGCAGCTGGTCGGCCAGCTTGGAGCGTCCATACGCCCTGACAGAGTCGTAGGACTTCTCCCAGTTGAGGTCGTCAAAATCAATCCGACCCAGCGCGGCCATTCCACTGGCCATGGTCACGACACGTGGGGAGGCGCCGCTAGCAGCGGGGGCAGGAGCCGGAGGGTGAGGGCGAACGGCCCCTAGGGAAGTTGCTGCCCAGCTGCAGTTCGAAGCCGTCGGCGGTCTCGTGCCGCACCGGCGGAGCCATCACGCCGGCATTGTTCAGCAACAGGTCGATCGGCTGTCCGTCTGCCAGCACCGAGTCGGCGAACTCCTGCACGCTGGCGAGGTCCGCCAGATCCACCCGGCGCACCTCGACGTCGGCCTGCGGATGCTGGGCGAGGATCTCCTGCATTGCCTGCTCACCCTTGGCGACGGTGCGCACCGCCAAGATGACGCTGGCCCCTGCGCCCGCGAGCTTTCGCGCCGCCTCCCTTGCCGGTGCCGCTGTTCGCACCGGTCACGATTGCACGCTTTCCGCTCTGATCCGGAACCTGATAGGTCATACCCACTCCTTAAAGACTGCCGGTCTGTTGCTTCACCAACATTAACGAACCATTGGTCTCTTATCAAGGGGTCGCCCGTCCTGTTCTGTACCATCAGGGCGTGATCTTCCACAGAGCACGCACCCAGGAGCAGCGCGATCAGCGTCGGCGAGCGATTCTCGAAACCGCCACGTCGATGCTTGCCGAGATGTCAGCAGCCTCCATCAGCCTGAACGAGCTCAGCCGCCGGGTAGGTCTGGCCAAGTCGAATGTACTGCGCTATTTCGAATCCCGAGAGGCGATCCTGCTGGAGGTTCTAGATACCGAGCTCCGGGAATGGGTCACCACGCTGCGTCAGCGCACTCAGCGCCTTGAAGGCGGCGACGCAGAGAATGCGGATCAGCTGGCGGAGCTGATCGCGGCCACCCTGGCCGAGCGTCCGGTGTTGTGTGACCTGATCAGCGCTCAAGTCAGCGTCCTGGAGCGGAACATCTCGACCAAGGCCGCGCTCCACCACAAGCACGCCACCACCGAGTCGGCAACTGCGCTCGCGAGGATCGTCGCGGACATCATCCCAGAGCTGACTGGGTCCGACGCCCAGCAGCTCGTCACGGTGGTGCTGCTGACGGTCGGCACAGCCTGGCCTCTCAGCCAGCCGACCGAGGCGTTGCTGGCGGCCTACGACGCCGACCCGGCGATCGCGGAGGCGCATCTCACATTCAGCGAGGCCCTGGCCGAGATCATCACAGTCCACATCTGCGGCCTGATCGCGCGCAGGAAAAGCCAGAATGCTCATTGACCAGCCCGAGAAAGTATTTTTTTCAAAAAGCTGCTAATGTCCGCTCGGAGCTGGCCCACCGAGGTGGGCATGGGAACCCGGTGCGATTCCGGGACTGACGCGCAGCGGTGACGGTGACAAACCTGCGACTCAAGCCACTGGGGCACCCAGGGAAGGCCGTGGGCAAGGAGGAGCCGAAGTCCGAAGACCGCAGCTTCGCCGTGTTGGTTGAGAGCCTCGCGCATGGGCTCATGGATGCTGGAGAGATTCTTTGTCGCGCCTGCAAACCGCACGTGGGGTGACCAGGTACCTCACGCTGCCCCTCTGCCTTTTGGTGTTAGCGCTCACCGCGCTGAGCATCGTCTACTCCGTCACCATCGGCTCCGAGCCCCTGCCCGGCAGCGCCGTGTGGGAGGCAATCGTCGCCAGATTCCAGGGCGTCGTCAGCAGCACCCCATACGTGGATGTCATCGTCTGGGAGGCGCGACTGCCGCGCTCCCTGCTGGCCGTGGTGGTCGGCGCGGGCCTCGGCATCGCGGGATGCGGGATGCAGACGCTGGTGCGCAACCCCCTGGCCGATCCCTACCTGCTGGGCGTGTCCGCAGGCGCCTCCGTCGGCGCCACCGCCGTGATCACCCTGGGCTTCCTCTCCGGGTTCGGGCTCTGGGCGATCTCCGTGGGGGGCGATGCTGGGATCGCTGGGTGCTGCGCTCACCGTCTATCTGGTGACGATGACCCAGGGTGGCCTCACACCGATCCGGCTCGTCCTGTCCGGGGTGGTGCTGTCAGCCGCCTTCTCAGCCATCGCCAGCTTCCTCGTCTACAAGGGCGATCCGCGCGCACGCAGTCGGTCCTGTCCTGGCTGCTCGGCAGCGTCGCGAGGGGCCAGCTGGGAAGCTTCCGCTGCCCACCGTCGTCGTCCTGATCTGCCTGCTGCTGTTCCTGCTGGGCGGCGGCTGGCTCGACGCCATGGCCCAGGGACCCGACGCGGCCGCGTCGCTCGGCATCCCGTCGGGGCGCTGCGGCAGGCCCTGTTCCTGCTGCTGGCGGTGCTGGTGGGGACGCTGGTCGCGGTCTCCGGCGGCATCGGTTTCGTCGGCCTGGTGATCCCCCATCTCGCCCGGATGATGGTGGGTGCGCTGCATCGGCGCGTGGTGCCGCTGGCCGCCGCCATCGGTGGGCTGTTCCTGCTCTGGGTGGATGTGGCCTCCCGGGTCATCGTCGCCCCCGCCGAGGTTCCGATCGGCGTGGTGACGGGCCTGGTCGGGGCCCCGGTGTTCTTCATGGTGATGGGCCGCCGCAGCTACGGATTCGGGGGTGCCGCATGACCACGCTCCGCGCTCAGGACCTGACCTGCGCCATCGGCAGACGGGTGATCGTCTCCGGCATCGACCTTGACATCAGGCCTCATGCCATGACCGCCATCGTCGGCGTGAACGGCGTGGGCAAGTCCACCCTGATGCGCGTGCTGGCGGGCATCCGCCGTCCCGCTGCGGGCCGCGTCCTGGTGGACGGCCAGGACCTGACGACGCTCCGCCCCAGGCAGCGGGCCCGCCACCTAGCCTTCGTCGCCCAGGAGGAGGCCGCTCCCGAGACCTGACCCTCACCGAGATGGTGGCCTCGGCAGGATGCCCCACCTGATGCCGTGGCAGGCCGGCGGCGCCGACGAGCGCAGGGTCGTCGCTGAGGCCCTGGAGATGGTGGGCCTGTCCGGCCTGGCGCACCGGAAATGCAGCAACCTGTCGGGCGGTGAGCGGCGGCGCGCGATGCTCGCCAAGGGCCTGGCACAGGGGCACTGGCCTGCTGCTGCTCGACGAGCCCACCAACCACCTGGATGTGCACCACCAACTGCACCTGCTGCAGACCATCCGCGCCACCGGCCGCACCATCCTGGCGACGATCCACGACCTCGACTTGGCCATGGGCTGGTTCGACCGGATCGTGATGCTCGCCAACGGTCAGGTCCACGCCTCCGGGACACCCGAAGAGGTCATGACCGCCCTGAACCTGGAGACCACGTTCAAGGTACGCGCCCGCCAGATCCCGGCGGATGACGACGGGTCGCGCACCTCGTCATAGAGGGGCCTGACAACCGATTCCGAAGAGAGAACCCAGGAGAACACATGATCAACCGTCGTACCCGGGCGGTCGCATGGCTTGCCCTGCCGCTCGTCGCGCTCAGCGCCTGCTCCTCCCCCAACACCTCATCCTCCACTTCCACCGAGGCGAGCGACTCCACCGCCTCCCAGGCGATCACCGTCAAGAACTGCGGCCAGGACCTGACCGTGAAGAGCCAGGGCAAAAAAGCTCTACATCAACGACGGCAACATCATCGCACTCGCCCTGGCGGCCGGGGCCTCGAAGGAGATCACAGCGGTCAGCAGCGTGCAGCGCGACCTACCGATCCTGCAGGCCAAGTACGGGACTGACACCGTCAACGGCCTGAACCAGGTCAGCAAGGACTACCCACCCTGGAGTCGATCCTCGCCAACACCCCCGACCTGGTGGTCGCGGGATGGGGATACGGCTTCTCGGAGGAGAAGAACCTGACCCCGCAGGCCCTGTCGGACAAGGGCATCCCCTCGTACCTGCTGACCGAGTCCTGCCGCCAGGAGGGCTCCACCAACCGTGGCATCGTCGATCCCTGGGAGGCGGTCCGCACCGACATCAACAACCTTGGTGAGCTCACCGGGCACAGCGGCGTCGCCAAGAAGGCCGTCGACGACATGGACACCCGGCTGAAGGCAGTGAGGGCTCGAAGCCCGAGAAGAAGCCGGTGGTGTTCCTGTTCGACTCCGCCAGTGACACGGTCTTCACCAGCGGTTCCTACGGCGCGCCGAACGCGATCATCGAGACTGCCGGCGGCACCAACGCCACCGCCGACGTCGAGGACACCTGGACCAAGGTCAGCTGGGAGCGGGTCGCCACCGCCAACCCCGACATCATCGCCTTCGTGGACTACCCGCCCCAGACCTACGAGGAGAAGGTCAATGCTCTGAAGGAGAACGCCCTCACCAAGGACCTTCCCGCCGTCCAGGAGGAGCGTTTCGTCAACCTGCCCTACGCCATGTGGACGGAGAGCCCACTGAACATCGACGCCGCCGAGTACCTGCGCAAGACCTTCGAGAAGCACAACCTGGCCCCCACCTCGGAGGTCAAGACGCACCTTGAGATGCCCGCGGACCTTGCCGGAAAGGACAAGCTGTCCTGAGCAATCCCCGACGGGGCCCAGCGTCGAATGCGCCGGGCCCGTCCCTTTGCTGGCCTTATCCCCCGTTTGCTGGCCCTGTTCACATCTGCTGGCCTCACGACACAGGCAAACGCAAACAAGGCCAGCAAAAACGCGGCGCCACCTATTTCCCTGCAAAACGCGGGAACAAGGCTTTGGCATTGTTATGGTTGATCGCAGCCCTCAGAAATGGGTTCATGGGGTAGCGGTCGAGTTCTGAGGTGATGAAGCGGACGGCAACCTCTGGGGCGAATGGCCAGTCACTGCCGTAGGTGATGTGGCTGTGATCAGCGACGGCCAGCAGGCTGGGCAACGCCGCCGGCGAGGCCGACAACGCGGTATCCCAATAAATTTCCGGAACACCCTCAGGTAGCGTTTCTTGATGACCTCGACGAGGGGCCGGGTGAATGGATATTCCATCATCTTCTCAGCCATGTCTGTCATATAACTTGGGCGTCGCTGCAGCATGGTGAGCAGGACCCGGTATTCGATGAAGGGCACAAAGCCACCGGCGTGCGCGAGAATAAACCGGATCCTGGGATATCTCTCCATCGCACCAGACAGGATCAGATCGATCACCGTCCGGGTGGTGTCGAGCAGGAAGTCCGCGGTGAACGTGGGAACTCCGGCACCTCCGGGGCCGGCAGCTCCCAGGGTGAACGAAAACCACTGCCCCCGCCGGTCGAGTTCAGCCAGCAACGGCGCGAAAGCCGCATCACCTAGGTGGCGGCCGCCGGCATTGGCGAGCAGGATCACCCGTCGGCGTGCAGTTCATCCACGGCATAGGCAAGCTCGTCCAGAGCACCCTCGGCGATCCGGGAGCGTCAGTGTCGCGAAGAAGCCGAAAACGCTCCGGCTCGCGCTGCACGAGCCCCGCGGCGTACTCGTTGACCTCCCGGGCGATCCTGCGACCCCGCGCGATCGCCTGGGACTCGTCCTCGGCGACGCCCCGCAGCTCCACGAGCGCCCCAGGGGGTCGACACCGACACAATGCCGGCCCGGATGCCGTTGCGGTCCATCATGCGCAGCGCGCCATCCCGCGACCATCCCGGCAGGTCGATCCCACCGGGACGGATCCCGTTCATCCTCAGGGAGCTCGGCATAGCGGGGCGGTATGACGTGCTGGTGGGTGTCTATCCGCGCCATCCGCGCGACGGGCTTGCGACCGCTGTCTCTAGGGACTCATATCGGCGTCGGGCCTCAGGACATCCGGGCATGGGGCTGCCGGGGCAGGGTCACTGGCGCGGGCGGCCGCGATCTCCCTCGCTGGTGGCTCCCGAGCTACTGAGGATCAGGGTCGATGAGAGTCTTAGCCATCGAATCGACCTCAGGACGCGGGTCGGCGCTGCTCCAGCCAGCGGCAAACCAGCCAGACCGTGCCAGCGCCGAGGAACTGCGCATGCTGCTCAGGGGTCTGCGGCCCGGCGCAGCGACGGATGATCGGGCCGAGAGGCGAGACATTGAGTATCCGCTCAGCGAGGTAGCCGACCAGCTCAGCCATCAGGCCAGGGGCTGCGAGCGCCAGAGCGGCCCGGTAGAAGGGGCATGGTCCGCCAGATCGGTCAGCAGCACTTCGAACGTCCCGCGCGCGAAGACCGTCCAGGACTGCCCGAGAGCCACCGGCGGGATCCTGGTGAAGGAGTCCTGGATCCGGGCCACAGCGGCTGCCCGCACCGCTGCCGGCAGGTCTGAGAAGTGCTTGTAGAAGGTCTGCCTGCTCACGCCGCTGGCCCGCATCACATCAGCGACCACCAGCGCTGCCGGAGCGCCGTGTTCCAGCAGGCCGCAGACGGCGTCCAGGATCGCCTGGCGCGCACGTCCGCGTTCCGGACCACCTGCCTTAGCCACGACCCCGCGTCCATCAAGTTCAATTGACATATGTACACCATATCCCGCATGAAACCACTTGGCAGAAGCCGCGATGCACGGCATAGTTATGTTGACATATGTCAATCATCTGCATGATCTGGGGAGGATACTCATGACGACTCACGACGAAACGGTGCTAGGCCCACGAGACGGACGCCCCCGCGTCCTGTTCGTGGTGCCCACCTTCAACGCCAGCGACACCACGCGCGGCATAGAGATCGCCCGCGCCATCCAGAACCTCGCTGCTGAGACCGGCCGCGAGGCCAGCATCGGCTTCGTCTTCCCCCGGTCACAGCAGAGTTTCGAGGAGCAGATCAGGGCCGCTGGGTTCCAGGCGCGTCCCGCCGGCATCGAGTTCGCGAACGACGAGGTCGCCGCGATCATGCGGGCGGACCACGACGGAACCGAGTTCATCACCGACCGCTCCCGCGCCAGGCAGATCATCGAGGTCCTGCTGACCGAGTTCACCAGGAGCAGCCGGACCTCATCGTCTTCAGATTCATGCCGCCGGTAGGGATCGCCGCGCAGATCCTCGGCATCCCGTCGGTTTCCTACACCCCATTCCCGGTGTACCGCCCATGGGCACGCACCAACTTCCTGCTCGACGTCCCCAGACGAGATGGACATCCCGCCCGTCCAGGCCGCCCCGCCGCGGCTGCGTCGCGGGCTGACGGCCCTGGTGTCGCGCGCGATCGTCCGCAGTGGTTTCTTCCGGCAGCCGACGCTCGCCCAGGCGGGACGGGGAGCTGGGGTGGAAGACGGACCAGCCCGATCTGTTCGGGATGCTGGATGCCGGCATCCAGCTCGTGAACGACCTCCCGTCTACTACGAGGGCCGGGACATCGGACCACACACCCGTATTGCCGGGCCATTGTTCAGCCGCCCGCAGACCAAGCAGTGCCCGAGGAGATCGCTCGGCAGTTTGCCCGTGACGACCTGCCCGCGTCTTCGTCTCCATGGGAAGCAGCGGCGAGAAACCCTACCTGCTCACAGCGATCGAGGCCGTCTCCCGCATTCCCTGCCGCGCCGTGGTCATCGTCCCGCCACGTCTGCACACTCGGCGAGGCCCGCGAGCGCCTGTCCGGGGCCGGGGATGTCCTGCTGACCGACCGCTTCCTGCCCGCACCGGCGGTCAACGCGATGGCCGACATCGCGGTCATCCACGGCGGGCAGGGGAACCGTGCAGACTGCCGTGTATGCGGGCACTCAGTGGTCGGGATCGGGATGCGGTGGGGAGCAGTCCACCAACCTGGGACGCCTGGTCCAGCGCGGGTCGGCCATCCGCATCCCACGCAGCAGCTGGCGCACCACGGCTGTCGAAGAGCACTCCGGCGCATCATCGAAAAGCCCCGCCTACGCCCAGGCAGCCCGAGAGCTCAAGCATGAACTCGACACCACCGACGGCTACCGCATCACCGGAGAGCTCATCTGGGAGCTGCTGGACTCAGATCCTGACCCCGGCCTGACGGACAAGCTTTCCTGGGGTAATCCGCCGCCGGGTCCCGTCCTGTTTGCTGGCCTTATCCCTTTTTCGCTGGCCCCTATCCCCCATTCGCTGACCCTATCCCCCGTTTGCTGGTCTTGTTCACGTCTGCTGGCCTCACAGCACAGGCAAACGTGAACAAGGCCAGCAGACCGCCTTTAAGGCCAGCAAATCCAGACCGGGCGCGTCCTGTCCGGCGACCCTCAGAAAACCTGACTGTGGTCAGTTTTTGACCATAGTCAGTTTTTCGACCCTACTCTAAAAACCATGAGTGAGCGAGTGGCTCGGCGGCAGGCGCAGACCCGGGGAGCGGATCTTCACCGAGGCCATGCGGCTGTTCATCGAGCGTGGTTTCGACAACGTCACGGTCGCGGACATCACCGAGGGCCGCCGACATCGGCAAGGGAACCTTCTTCACCCACTTCCCCAGCAAGCAGGGACGTCTTCCGCTATCTCGGCGAGCAGGTCGCCGACGCCATAGCCTCCGCGCGCTCACCGAGGAGCCGGCGGGCACAGCCGGGAACGGCTGCAACGCCTCCTCGGAGCCGCCGCCACCTGGCTGGAGGGGCATCCAGAGCTGATCCGCCAGATGTTCCAGGCGCGCTCCATCAACCTGGCCCTGGACCTCGGCTCCACCAACCAGCAGCGCTTCCGCGAGCTGCTGGCGAGCATCCTGACCGACGCCCAGCAGGCCGGCGAGCTGCGCGGCGACTTCCTGGTCGACGACGCAGTCAACCTGGTGTTCGGCTCCTACTACACCTGCTGCGCGGCCTGGGTCCAGGACCCCGAGGCCCGCCCATTGCGTGACCGCCTGGACGCCATGCTCGACATCGTGTTCCAGGGGCTGGAGCCTGACGGGAAGCGGTCATGATCATCCCGCTGAACCACGTCCGCGCCGCCGACGTTCCGCTGGCAGGGGGCAAGGGGCGAACCTCGGTGAGCTGATCGCCGCGGGGTTCCCCGTCCCGGACGGCTTCTGCGTCACAGCTGAGGCCTATCAGGCGCCGTCGCCCCACTGCAAGGCGATCTGACGGCGCTGCTGGAGGCCGGCGACCACGAGGCGGTGCGGGCGCTGGTCGCCGACGCTCCACTCCCGGACGGCCTGGGCCGGGGTGCTAACTGCCCTGAAGGACCTGGGGCAGGGGGCCGGTGGCGGTGCGGTCCTCCGCCACCGCCGAGGACCTGCCCGAGGCGTCGTTCGCGGGCCAGCAGGAGAACCTTTCTCGGCGTAACAGGGGATACGGACGTATTGTCGGCGGTCCGGCGCTGCTGGGCGTCGCTGTGGACGGACCGGGCCATCGCCTACCGCGCCGAGCGTGGCTTCGCCCATGACGTGGTGCGGCTGGCCGTCGTTGTGCAGTCGATGGTGGCCGCCGACAGCGCGGGGGTCGCATTCACTGCGGACCCGGTGACCGGCCGGCGGGACGAGGTGGTGATCGATGCTGCGTGGGGACTTGGCGAGACGTCGTCTCGGGATCGGTCACCCCGGACTCGTTCACCGTCGGGGAAGGACAGATCACCCGGCGCAGCCCCGGCGACAAAACGACCCGCATCGACCTTGAACCGGACGGTCGTATCGCGACCACCGCAGTCCCCGACGGGGAGCGCCGCCGTCTCTGCCTGACGGACCGCGACGTGCTCCGGATCGTGCGGCTCGCCCGCGGCGTCGAGGCCCACTACACAACCCCGATGGACATCGAGTGGGCGATCGCCGGCGGCACGCTCTGGCTGTTGCAGGCCCGGCCCATCACCACCGTCACCGGGCCGGATGCGTCGCCGAGTTCCACCGCCCAGAGCGCGCAGCGACTAGGAAAACAGCGGTCAGGGAAGACTGAGTCGGTTCATCCGCACCGACTTCATCGAGCACTTCCCTCGCCCTACCCCTGGACTTGCTCATGGTGCGGCTGCTGGTGGGCATCATCCGCGAGGTTTCCGGGATCGCGGGCATCCGGCCTCAGCCCCACGACCTGGTTGCGATGGACGACGACGGCGTGCGCGCATCGCCTATCCGCAGGTCTGCCTCTGGGGAGTCCCGCTGGGGATATTCCGGGTAGCCCGGCTCAGGAAACCGGATCCGCGGCGCTGGGCCGACGGTCCGGGCGCCCGGGTGCGGGAGGCCGCCGCCAGGTTCGCCGCGCTGGCGAAAGAATCTCTCCGATGAGGCACTGGCCGATGTCTTCGCGGAGGCCGTGCGCGAGGCCGGGACGAGGGTGCGGAACCGGTTCATCGACTACCTGGTCCCCTACGGCCTGCGTGGCGGGTTGCTTTACGCGCTGCTGCAGCTGGCCCGGGTGAAGGCCACCCAGTTCGACCTGCTCAGCGACCTGGACTACGCGACGATCATCATCGACCGCCGGCTCCACGCCCTGGCCGATTCAGCGCCGGGCGGGTGAGGGAGCTGCTCTGCACCCAGGAGATCAACGCCGAAGCGGTCCGCGAGGCGGATCCCGTCATGGTGGCGGGCCGTCGAGGACTTCCTTGCCGACTACGGCGCCCGCACCACCCGCATGTACCAGCCCCTTCTCCAGCACCGCCTGGCAGGAGGACCTGCCGGGCTTCCTGCGGGTCGTCGCGATGATGGACCACGCTGACGGCAGGCCGTCGGCGGCCCGCTCCTCGCATGAGCAGCTCGTCACCGAGGTGCTCCTGCGGCTGCCTGTTTTTCTGCGCCGCCGCTTCCTGCGGCTCGTCGACGACTCACCGCGCCGGGCATGTGATGCGTGAGGCCTCCGTCGTGGACACGGAGGAGTTCTGCGCCGCGCTGCGGGCGCTGGCTCTGGAGGCGGGGCGGCGGATGTCGGCGGCTGGCCTCATCCCGACCCCCGGTGACGTGAAGTTCCTGACGCAGGAGGAGCTGCTGGCCTGGCTGCGCAGGTCGGCGGTGGGACGTCGCCGGGATCGTGGCGCGCCGCCGCCGGGCCCGTCCTGGCGGGGCCGCCTGGCACGAGGGCCGGGAGTCTGAGGACGGGGACACGACGTCAGGAGTGGCAGCGAGCCAGGACGAGTCACCGGCCCCGCGCGGATCATCACCGGCCCCGCGGACTTCCCGCGCCTGCAGGCGGGCGGCGTCCTGGTGTGCCGGGCCACCGATCCGCCTGGACGCCGTTGTTCGCGCTGGCCGCCGGGGTGGTCGCCGAGACGGGAGGCCGGCTCTCGCACGCCGCGATCGTCGCCCGGGGAGTACGGCATCCCCGCGGTGCTGGGCATCCCCGGAGCGACCAGCACCCTCGCCGACGGCCAGCCGGTCACCGTCGACGGTACCCAGGGTCGAGTGACGGTCCGAACAATGAATCAGTCAATTAGCAGGATTTGAATCGGTCAATTAGCAGAAACTCGCAGACGGTCTGGTCAGGGGGCCAGCAGACCAAGCGGCACAACCCCGACTCCGTCCGGCCTCCGGTAGGCATTGGGCCCAGTGTTGATGATGATCGCATCAAGCAGACTGTTTCCCATACGCTGCGTGAACCACTGCAGATGTCTCACGTCACGGTCGGTGACCGTGTTTGCCAGCTTCACCTCAATGGCCAGAGCCCGGCCGTCTCCCCGTGCGAGGACAAGGTCGATCTCGTGGTCTCCGTTACGGGTCCGCAGGTGACTCACAGAGGCCTCGGCAGCCTGGGCAGGGGACTCGGACGCAAAGCGTCACCAGGACTCAAACAGTCGGCCGAGCATGCCACCCGCCCGTGACCCGCCAGAGTCATTCTCCCGCCAAGGAGCGAGGCCAGGGGCGAGATCCAGCAATCCTTGCAGCAAGCGCCGGATCCGCCAGATGATGCTTCGGAGTTTGACCAAGACGGGTGAGCCCACTGCCAACCGGCACCCATGCGGGAACTGGGTCAAGAAGCCAGATGTCGGCCAACACATCCCGGTAGGCGACGGACGTCGAACGCGCGGGAGCTTATCGCTCTGTCCTGGGGTGGCGGCGTCCAGGATCTGTGAGTAGCTCGCGGTCGTGGCAGAGGCAGCGGCATGGGCACGCAGCCACGCCAGCATCGCCTCGGGCCGGCGTACCGCTAGCCCTTGGTCGGGAACATCACGGTCCACCGCGTTATGCAAATAGGGAGTCAAGCTGGAATCGCAGAGCACGTGCGGGCAGATCACGCATCCCGGAAAGCCGGAGCAACGATCTCCTCCACGTAGTCGCTCAGCCGCAACCTAGTCGATCCTGCTAATGATCCCCGGCTTCAGATAGCAGCTCCCGCAGACTCACCGTGGGCTCGGCGACGCCGCGTTCGAGACAACGTCATCGGTCTCATCCGCAGACGCCCGATCCGACCCGCCCCTGGTGCTCAGTGGCCCCAGCCACTGGGGTCGCACTCCCAGCCAGCAAGAACTGCCCACCGGAGCGGTCCCTGTCGACAGAGCGCCGCACAACATCCCACACGGCAGGGACCTTCTGCCATTCGTCCAGCAGGAGCGGGCGGGGATGGGACAGCAACTGCTCGGGTTCAGCCTCGATTGCCTCCCGGCTCGCCCTCGAATCTAGGCGGACCACATCAGCCACTCGCTGCTCTGCGGTGGTGGTCTTCCCAACTCCCTTGGCGCCGTCGATGGCAAGCGCGGCAAGCGCTCCGAACAGTTCGTCCAGCTCTGTATCAGGATCCTGCGCGTGTACCCCACTCTCGAGATCATACAATGAGCGGGATCTGAATCAGTCAGTGCAGAACTTGAATCAGTCAATTAGCAGAACTTGAATCAGTCAATTAGCAGAAACTCGAGCTGTCCTGCTGGGCCTCGGTCAGGTCAGCGGTGCTGCCCGGAAGAGAAGGGGTTTTCAGTGTCGTAGTAGGCGTCGGTCAGCCCCACACGCTCCATGCCTATGCGCCGTGCGACCGCCTGCGACGGGAGGTTGTCCGGATGGGTGACTGCGACGACCCTCGGCAGGCCGGCATCCAGCAACGCCTCAAGCACCGCCTGGGCAGCCTCGGTGACGTAGCCATTCCACAATGCGCCGGGGCCTGCCGCCAGCCGATCTCCACGTCCTTGGGTTCGCCGCCTCCAGAGGGAGGGATCGGTTTCACCAGGATCAGCGCGACGGGCGTGCCGGCGTCCGGACCACCACGCAGCTCGACGAGGCTGAAACCCTGCTGCGGATGATCGCGAAGGGTCATGAACCGCTGCAGCATGCGGCGGGCGGCGTCATCGTCTGGTGCGTAGGCGGAGGGATGAAACGCATCAGCGCAGGGACTGGTGTGAACCTCTTTGACAGAATCCGAGGTCCGTGTCCGCAAACGGGCGCAGGCTCAGCCGAGCGGTCGTCAGGGGAATCATGCCAGCATCACGCCACGGCCGGGTTCGTCGTCGCTGTCCGCCGGGGCGGGCTCAGCGACCGGGAGGGACAGGCCTGGTCCGTGGCGGACGGCGAGTCCGTCGGCCACCAGGGAGTCAGCGCAGCGGGCCAGCTGGACACTGTCTGGCCAGGCGAGGTCGATGAGCGGGACCGGCGACGACGATTCGCGCAGCGCCGCCATGATCCGGCCCCGGCACTGCCGATCGGTTCCCTCCCAGGACTGCGCCACCCGCGGCGGCCCATCCCAGGCCGGGTAGCCCCTCGCCCGCCAAGGCAATGGGCCGCCACGGGGCACGGGCTGCATTTCGGCGATTTCGCGGTGCACACCGTCGCGCCCAGCTCCATCGACGCGGCCGCCCACAGCGACGCCTGTTCGTCGCCGTCGGGGACGAAACGCCAGCCGCGTTCCCGCTCCCCGCAGTCTCCGAGCGGGCGGGATGCTCCACCCTTGGTCGATGCGGGCCAGGACCCGCCGCACGTTGACGTCGAGCACCAGGGACCGCCGGCGGTAGGCGAAGGCCAGGACCGCCGCTGCCGTGTAGGGAGCCGACGCCGGGTAGGGCCAGCAGGTCGGACTCCGTCTCCGGCAGCTCACCGCCGTGACGCTCCTCGACCGCATCGGCGGCTGCCCGCAGTCGCAGTGCGCGCCTCGGGTAGCCCAGCCGTCCCCAGGCCCGCAGCACCTCGTCCGGCGACGCAGCCGCGAGCGCAGACGGCGTGGGCCAGCGCTTCATCCATGCCTCCCACACCGGCGCCACCCGGGCCGTCGGAGTCTGCTGAAGCATCACCTACTGACCAGCACACCCCACGAGGTGACGTCGGACGAACGCCGGGGCAGCGTCCGGGCCGCATCGGCAAACCACGCCACGATACTCTGCACCACGTCGTCGACCCCTGGTTCTCCCCACATGCCATCCACGCTACCCGGATGGCAGACAACTGGGGAACTATGCGGCAGGCATGGACGCTGCACGATCTGCGCCCATCCCGTGTGACATCTCAGCTGGCGGGGCGAGTCAGCACTACGCCAGACGTCACCAAAGATTTGTCTGGCTGGCTCTCGCCAGATCCGCTAAGGTTGCGCCATCAGTTTCAGCCATGGTGGGCGGATGATAAGGAGCGCAACGGTGGGCACAATTGAATTTGACCGTGCTGCGGTAGGGGTGAGTGCGAAGAGGGACTGGAAGGACTCGGAGGAGTTCTCCCGGATCGGCCAGTTCATCTCCACTTTGCCAGCCAGCAGGGTGGCAAAGTCTCTGCCTGTTGGAGACAGCACTGGGGTTAGCGCCCTGAGCAAGGCAGCAGCCCATTGTGGGGTGACTATGAATATAGTGATGCAGGAGTATTCGGATGCCTGTGCGGTACTGGGCGCTGGCCAGGAGGAGGCCATCTCAAACTTCGATGCGACCGAGTGGCAGAACACAGACAATTTCCGGGCACTCGTAGAGCGGATGGGAGACTGAATCATGACAGCTCAAGAGAAGATGCCTCTGCCCGAAGACATCACTGGAGAGATTGAGGAGGTGGCCTCGGGCTGGGAGGCGGCAGTCAAAGCGGTCATGCATACCCAGGTGGCCATGGACCAGTCCGATGGGGTGCCAGGGTGGATCGGGGAGTCAGCAGACGCCTATACAGGATCGATCAAGAAGCTCGGCGAGCATGCCAGGAACCTGGGTGACAGCTTTGCCCCGGCCGCTTCAGCGCTTCGGTCATGGGAGAGCTCTCTGAAAACGATGATAACAACAACGATTCCCGGGTTCTGGGAGCGCTACGAGGCCGCCCTTGAGGAATACAATCGCGGCATAGCCATCCTCCTTGATGAAGTAAATGCAGCACGCGACCGCGGAGAGACATATCCCTCTGAGGCAGAGCATCAGCGACGGACTGGCTTGGCTGGTATTCTGAAAAAGACCTGGGATGGGATCGTAGCTGAATACAAAGTAGCAATGGACGGGTTGGACACCGAGGCCCAGGAGACCGCAAACAAGATTCAAGGAGCTTTGGACTCGATCATCGATCCGACTAAACAGGACTCCCGGGATGCCATCGGAGCATCACTGTTCGACGACATTCCCGTTGTCGACGGCCAGGCTGAGTGGGGAGAATGCTCAGCGTATAGCCTCACAGATTGCTGGCGCCATGAACGACCCTGACCTCACCCCAGAGGATATCAAGACCTTTCACGAAAAATACAGCGATATGCTGTCAAACCCTTTCGTGGCCAACGCACTGGCGGAGAGGGTATCACCACAGCAGATGACGGAGTTCTCACTCAGGGTGGCGACCGCAGGACAGTCAACCGGTCTTGCCGACGACATCAACAGAGGCGTCGGGTCGGCGATAGTGCTTGCGACCGGCGGCATGAACCTCGACCAGGCAAATACTCATAATCAGTTGTCCTTCGAAGCAGCAAAAATGGGCTTTTGAACGAGCACGGGAAAAACCTGCAAGAGCAGACGCATGACTTTGCAGAGAACCTGAAGAGAGCCGGAAGAACTATCTACAACCCGTGGGAGATATCGGCGTCTTCGTCTCCCTACAATACCCCCGTTGGCGGCTACGACATACTGTCCCAGCTCATAGGAGAAGCAGGTCAGAACAACCCAAATCTGGCACTTGGGCCTAGTTTCTTCGATGCCCCAGAGGACGGACGTTCCATTGCCCAGGATCTGGTCGCCTGGGACGCAGAGAGAAGATCCCGAGAACCCAACGCTTACGCTGAAAACATTCGCCACATCGATGTTCGGTGGTGGAAATAAGATGTGCGACCCTATGCACGCCATGTACACCTTGATGGACAGGGCCCGAGGGCACTCGATCTTAATGAGGACATAGACCCAACCCTGAAGGCCGCCGACAGAGCACGCTTGGACAGCGTTCAGAAATTCCTTGATTCCAACATCCCAACGGGTATGGTGGACGAGAATCACGACGGCCTCATCGACGACAACGACCGTTCAGTCAACATGACCCGCTACCTCACTGGAGGACGACTATCCCCCAGTGCACTAAGCGAATACTTTGGATTTCGGGATGGCGGTGAACAGTTCGGCAAGGTCATCCAGCAGGCCTCAATGCCAGAACAATTTGACCCCGACAATCATGATGAGTGGCACCCGCGTGACAAAAAAGCCACAAGCATCGCAGCTAATTTCATGTTCGGCTATCAGGATGGCCTCGATCTTCATCACGAAATAAACGACAGCGCATTTCATCGGAATGATGACACAATAGATGGACGGGACATATTTGGCTACCGCAACCCGCGGCTGCGTTCCTGGGCGGGGCTCATCATGGGCCCACATGTTGAGGGAATAACAGCATCTTTTTCCCAAGACAGCTCACACAATGGCACAACGGGAGGTGCCATCGACAACCACTGGATCGCCATGACCTCCGAAATGAGACATCACCTCACGGGGAAGAATGGATTCTTCACCGATCTGGCCTCGACAACCCCGCCGTCAACGACAACGGCACACCGAGTAACCCTAACGACGACTACTACGAGGGTGGCAGGGCCCCTGCCATAGACAATCTTCTGATGAGGACTCAACACGAGTATTCCCAAGCGTTGCGCGAAGCCGCAGCCGGCAGGGGAAATCTGAGCCTAAAAGACGTTTCGGATCGCTGGACGCCTCTCCTCGAGACCCTGTTCACCTCACCTGCCGACGCCACGGATCAGGCCAAAGACGCTCTCACCGCCCGCAATGAGCACTGGCAGAAGCTCCTTAAAGCCGGAATAGGGGCCGTGCCCTTTGGAAGTTTCATCAAGGACGAGGCGGCCAATTATTTCATCAATCAATGTAACTCAAATGGAACCGCGCCAGCACTCGATACCTTACTGCCAACTCAGGAAGCAGACCCGAAAGACCTCGTCTCCAAAGAAGAGCTGGTCAAAGAGTATATGACCGACGCCTACTATCAGGAGATCTCCATGAGCGGCAACTTCTCCGAGGCGGCAACCTCCCCCGAGGAATACTGCAAATTTCTGAGAGCAGAAGACCGCTTTGTTCGCGAGGCGATGGATCCCTTATGACCTATTCCGAGATGCCAGAGGAAGCCCGGAGCCATTTCAAAACCTACATAGGCGAGATGGGAGGAACCTTGAGATATTCGGGCGACTTGAAGGATATCGAGGACGCCATAAATCGCTCCATATCCGCCCATTCTAAGTCCCGCATATTAACCAAGGAACCCTAAACAGGAAGGATCGCTTCAGAATATGGCGCTGAATGCAGAAAAGAATTTTGAAGTTAGCGGCATTGTCTCTGACCGCCTCCTCGATAATCCTCACCTCTTGCTCACCAGCATCCCCAAACACAACCCCCACACCCTCAGCAATGCTGACCGTCAACACGGATACCAGAGACGACTTTCATATCACGCCCCCGACGGCTGGACGGAATTCTCTGGAACATACGGGGAGTCCGGCTACTACTACATTGCATCAGCCAACGGCGACACCGGCTACTCCTCCACCGCGATGCGGGTGAGACGCGAGTCACTGTACATCCTCAAATTCATCTTCAAAAAAGAACCCAGAGGACCCCCTAATTCGTCATCGACATGAACGAATACAGAGATCGCTCCATTCGCATGTCCAAGACGACCAAAGAGGTCAGCGAGGTAATCCCCTGCCTGACCGCACAGTCGGAGGAGAACGCGCCGTCGGATACAGCGACATCTACACAAAAAAACGGAATCCCCCAAAAAGTATGAGACGTGGATGGTTGGCCGCCACGACGGCATCTGGACACTCTCCATAAACTCGGCCCCCGGGGAAACAGTCATTCCACCCGAGGCCTCAGCCGCCCTCGACACCGTCTACTGGACACCACCAGAAACCCCCGCCCCTCCCCCAGCCCAACAGAGTCATGATGAAACAGCTTTCTCCAACTCCCTCATGCGACTCTAGACTGAAATCGAGCAGTTGTCTCAACGTGAATAGGACTTTGACCGGCTAAACATCGACTCATCGATACGTTATGCACCTCAAATCACACAATGGACGGCCCCGAATTGTTTTTGCTAAGCTGCCGGCGATGGCGGCATCCGCAGCGAGGGAGTTGAACTTGGCGCGAACAATCGCTATTGGCATTCTAGTTGTGGTCGTCGCAGGGCTACATGATCCTCGACGGCGTGCGGGAGCTCTCGGGTGCCGGGTATATCGCGCCCGGCGGGGAGCTTGGCCCGTGGGCGGGGCTGCTCAGGCGACTCGGCATCGACCCTCACACGCCTGGCGTGGCCATGGTGTTCGTCGGCTACGGCATCGCGCTGCTGGGCGCGTTCGCCTACTGCCTCACGGGATCGTTCGCGGGCGGTGTCGCGCTCATCGTGGTCGCTGCGCTCGGGCTCTGGTATCTGCCATTCGGCACCGTCGGCTGCCTGGTCGTGATCGGCCTCACCTCTGGGGACCTCATCACGAGAATAGCGACGGCGGATCCCCCGCAGGTGCGAGCTTCCAGCGGGTTTTCCTCGTCGTGACGCTGGATAGTTATTTGAGCATCATTTCACCCAGGCCGCGAACCTCCGAGACACGACACCGGATGCCCCACGGTGACTGCCACGCACCACACCCCGTCTATCCTGGAACGATGCCTATGCACGTCATAACCGGCGACCTCCCGGAGGGAACTGGCGGATGAGATCCGCAGCGACAGCAGCGTCGCGGTCGACACCGAGACGTCGGGAGGCTTGACTGGCGGCGCGACACCCTGGAGCTCTGCCAGCTTTTCACCCCGGCTACTGGCCCCATCCTGATCCGGAGGTCGGAAGCTCGCCCACAAAACCGTGGACCTGCTGGAAAAACAGCCAGCTGACGAAGGTCTTCCACCATGCGCCGTTCGACCTGCGTTTCCTCGAAGCGACCTGGGGCGCGCGGACATCTCCAGTGTTCTGCACAAGACTGGTTCCAAACTGCTTGACCCCCAGCTACCATCGTCCGAGCACAGCCTGAAGTCACTGCTGGCCAGGTATTTCGAGATACAGCTGGACAAGGGGTCGGTGCGTGTCAGTGACTGGGCAACCAAGGAGCTATCCCCGAGCAACTTGAATACGCAGCAGCCGATGTCTCCAGCCTCCTGCGGTTGGCTAGCCTGGAAGCTGAACAGTTGCGGCTGCGCGGGCTGGAAACCGAGTTCGAGGCAGTGTGCGCCTACCTGCCGGTAGACGCACACCCTAGAAGTGGCGGGTTTCCCCAAACCCCTCGTCTACTAGCCAATCAGCGGCACCCAGCGTCCCTCAGGGTCGAAGGAGAATCCGCCGGGAACCTGAACATCGAGGTTGAGGACGAGACGCAGGTGATGCGGCGTACCCGGAGGTCCGACCCGGCGCACCGTCGCATGATACGCACCGCCCTCGACCAGCGCCCGCAAGCTGGAGGACAGGACCCGGGGTACCCACCCCAGGGGCACCCCCGGAGGTCACCAGGATCGCGTGATCATCCTCAGGATTCCCCTGCTCTGGCTCTAGGAGCACCAGGTCACCGGCACGCAACTTTTTCCAACGCGGCCTCCTGCTGCTCCCGGGTGACGCGAACTTTTCGCCCAGGCAGCCGCAACACGTCCCCGGAATGTGTCGCACACGTTCGCCAGGAAGCACGCGATGGCCCGTCCGTCCCTCACAACGGGGACCCGCATGAACTGGAGAGTGTCCCCGACGCGGCGCCCACCGGAGTGGACGATCTGCTCCCAGGGGGTCACCTGCTCCTGCTCAGACAGGCCGAGCATCGCCAGATATTTTCCGTAGTCTGAGCGGCTAGGGGACATGACCCGCTGACTGAAAACAGCGGGAATCTGCTGGCTGTCATACCGCTGATGTAGATCAGGCAGACCGAGCAGGGGACGGAAGTCACGCTTCTCAGCGGCAGCCCGTGTGTGAGACGAACGAATAGCCGCTGGCCGTGCGTGAGAACCGGCCGATGGGCACGATCTCACGGGTGTACGGGTGCTGCCACAGCACCAACAGGTCGTCGGCATCCTGTCCAGAGGCTGCTGCCTCGACCCGGTCAAGAACTGCTGCAGATCGCATCTCTGAGCCTCCCTAGGTTGCATTCGAGTAGTCGACTGACGAACGTAGCCGCCACCTCTGACATTCCTGGCACCCTGCCCACCACGAAGCACGTCATGCAATGGAGTCAGGTCCAGCATCTCCAGCTGGCAACCCCACCATCTTATGGCCCTAGGGCGCAGCCAGCTCAGCTGCCTCGACCGCATGCTCAACCAAAGACTTGGCTGGACGCACATGTTCGAACCGCTGTGCGGTGGCCTTGGCAGCCCATGCCGCCAAAAGCAGCATCGCTATCAGCAGCAAGCACCGCTTATCATCGGTCAGGTTATAGCCAAGAGATCCTCCATGGTCGAAGGATGGCGCAAGACGGTCAGGAACATCTTTGACGAGACCCCCAGCACAGCCCAGTTCTCCTCATGCCGGTCCTGATTCGCGACCAGCGCGTCAAGGATCATGAACCCAGCGAAGACATCGAAACCCATACAGCCGTCCGGTCCCTGAAAGCCTTCCGGTGGTGTGACGTCCTGAAGAACATGCTGGATGTTCACCAAGGTGTGCCCAGGACGCCGCACACCAGGACGTGCGGGATCACAGGCCTTTCGCTCGGCGGTGTGCCGGAAATAACCTGGCACCCCTGTAGCCTCCAGGACAGCCCCACCATCGTTGAGGTCAAAGCCGTCTGGAGTCACGGAGAGCGACAGTGAGCCACGTACACCACTGCGGACACACAAGCGTGTCTCCGCGCAGGGAACGCCCAGCAGCAGCGCGACCTGTGTCGCGATTACCTCGGCCCAGTCCTCGCCCTGTGGCAGCTTATTCCTCGGAACATGAATGCTCTTGTGTAGCCAGAAGGCCCCGGTTTCGGGGTGCACAAGCCAGGTCGGTTCATTCGTCCCAGCAGACTCGGCCTGCGCTGTCTGCCAGTCGGATACGTCTATGCGATCCCAAACGTCTTCGTTCCTCGACATTCATGTCCTCAGCGTGATGCCAGCCGTAATGCCATAGAGCATATGCGATCCGAGAGCTTCACATCGCTACTCACCATCGGGAGATCGAGCTCGACGTACACCGCGACTCCGGATGGGACCCATTCGCCGCCGACAACGGCCTTGCTTGAAACGTGGCCGCGCGTCGTGGAACGATGCGACGCACACGAAACGCCGAGCATGACGCAAGAGCCGCACCCCGGCAACGCCATCAACGCACAAGACGGCGATTCGTGAACAGGGATCCTGGTCAGGCGCTGTGGAATCCAGCTGGGCAAGGCACACGAGTACCCGCTGTCTGTGCGCGAGAACCGGTCGATCGGAATCGATCTCATGTGTGAGCGATTGCTGTCACAGCACCAGCAGGTCGTTAACGTCCTGATCGGAGGTCGGCCTCCCAGCCTGGTCAGGGACTGCTGCAGATCGCTTCTTCGAGCGTCTCCTCACATGTGTTCATTTCTCCAGCTTTCCTTCCCTCAACTGCTTTCCTCTCACGCTCAAAACAGCTACTGTCATAGCAGGTGCAGACCCTATTTTTGGAGCAAAGATGCTGACCGATGTTGAGATCGCCGCGCAGGCGACGACCAAGCCCATCACCGACATCGCCACCGACGCCGGACTGCTACCCGAAGAGCTCGAACCGTACGGCAGGGACAAGGCCAAGGTGTCGCTGTCGGCGCTGTCCCGGCTCAGGGACTCCCGCGACGGGAAGCTGGTGCTGGTCACCGCCATCACCCCCACCAAGGCCGGTGAGGGCAAGACGACGGTGTGCGTCGGGCTGGCCATGGCCCTCCAGCGCATCGGACAGCGCTGCATCGTGACGCTGCGGGAGCCGTCACTTGGTCCCTGCTTCGGCATGAAGGGCGGTGCGGCGGGCGGCGGCTACGCACAGGTGCTGCCCATGGCCGACATCAACCTGCACTTCACCGGCGACTTCCGCAATCACCACCGCCCACAACCTGCTGTCGGCGCTCATCGACAACGCCCTCCACCACGGCACCACCGACCTCGACCCCAGGCGGGTGACGTGGCGTCAGGGTGGTGGACATCAACGACCGGGCGCTGCGGCAGATCATCGTCGGCCTGGGCAAACCCACCGACGGAGTGCCCCGCCAGTCGGGCTTCGACATCACCGTCGCCAGCGAGGTGATGGCCACCCTTCTGCCTGGCCGACTCTCTCAGCGACCTGAAGCAGCGGCTGGGACGCATCGTCGTCGGCTACACCCGCGACCGTCGGGCGGTGACGGTGGCAGATCTGGATGCGCAGGGCGCGATGGCCGTCCTGTTGAAGGACGCCATCAAACCGAACCTCGTGCAGACCATTGAGGGCACTCCGGCGCTCATCCACGGCGGCCCGTTCGCCAACATCGCGCACGGCACCAACACGGTGCTGGCCACCCGCCTGGGCCTGAAGCTGGCGGACTTCGTCGTGACGGAGGCGGGTTTCGGCGCAGATCTGGGGGCCGAGAAATTCTGCAACATCGTCGCCCCGTCCAGCGGCCTGCGACCCGATCTGGCGGTGGTGGTTGCCACCGTCAGGGGCGCTGCAGGAGCAGGGGCTGGAGAACCCTGACCCAGCATGTTGAGAATCTCAGGGACTTCGGGCTGCCCATCGTGGTGGCGCTCAACCGTTTCCCGAGCGACACGCCCGAGGATGTCCAGGCCATCCTCGACCACTGCGCCGCCCTGAACGTCCCTGCGGCCCCCTGCGATGTGTTTACCCAGGGCGGAGCGGGTGGGGAGGAGCTGGCCCGTCTCGTCGTGGCAGCCGCGGAGACGCCGTCGCAGCTGCGGAACACCTATCAGCCCGGGGACTCGCTGCAGACCAAGATCGAGGCGGTCGCCAAGAAGGTGTATCGCGCCGACGGCGTGGACTTCACGGCGACAGCCCGCCGCCAGCTGCGGGAGTTCGCCGACTATGACGCACTGCCCGTGTGCCTGGCGAAAACCCAGTACTCTTCAGCGACGACCCCGCGCTGACAGGCGCACTGCGTGGGTTCCGCATCACGGTGCGGGAACTCGTGGTCAATGCGGGAGCGGGTTTCGTCGTCGCCCTGACCGGGGACATCATGCGCATGCCGGGCCTGCCGAAAACCCCAGCAGCCCAGCGCATCGACATCTCCGACGACGGGGTGATCACGGGACTCTCATGATCGGCAGGCTCCCGGTGCGCCCCCGTCGGAGAACCCTGCGAATCTCAGCGGCGCCTCACGATGGCCTCGTAGGCCAGCAGCACCACGAGTGAACCGCCAATCGCAAGCAGCCAGGTCCGCAGTGAGAAGAATCTGCCGAGGTCCACATGGAACAGCAGGCCGCCAAGCCAGCCGCCGACCAGAGCGCCCACCATTCCCAGGACCATGGTGGCGAGCCAGCCGCCCTCCTGCTTGCCCGGCAGGATCAGCTTCGCGATCGCCCCGGCGCAGAGACCCAGGATGAGAAATGCCAGAAATCCCATGAAATTCTCCTTCCAGTACGAGTGCCGAGTCACCGCGAGAACCCACCTTGGGGGGTCGCAGCCGGCTCACGACACCTGTGACACACCCTCCACTGTGTCATCCAAAGTCTCCCCTGCACCCGGATATGGGGTTCCGTGTCAGCAGTTCTCACAGCCATGTGTGCTGTCCCGATGACTCGGATCCGACGGATCATGCGGTCGAGTTCTCGGCCGACGGGTTCCTCTGCGGCGACCTCCAGCGGCGCGTCAAGTTCACCGGCAACGCGGATCAGATGCCAGGCCAGATTGCCCAGGTCATCGGCACCCACCCGGATGGTCGCTCCATCAGCGTCAAAGCCCACCAGCTCGTAGTAACGCGACGGCATCACCTCCGCCACACGGGCTGGATCACAGCCGAAACGCACGACGGCGTAATGAGCCCAACTCCACGGTCCCTGCCTCGACAACACCTCCTCCGCCTCCGGTGGAGTGGTCGGGGCGAAGTTAAAGGTCAAGACCACAACCTCGGTCATGCGGTCCAGCCGGAAGGTGCGCCAGCCGTCGCGGTTTCGGTCAAAAGGCCAGGAGATACCAGAGACGGCCGCGCGCGACGAGCCGCCCCGGCTCGACGGTCCGCTCATGGGTCTCACCGTCACGCCGGGTGTACTGGAAGCGGACCAGGGCGATGGTCGCGACCCTGCCTGTGCCAGGCGAGCGAGCAGGCTCCAGTCGACGACGGGGCTGGCGGCGGGCAGCGTCACCACGGCCTGGTCGAAGGCCGCCACCCGTTCCCGGACCGGTGTGGGCAGCATCCGCTCCAGCTTGCCCAGGGCACGGCGGGCAGCCTGACCCTCACCACCTTCCAGGGCGGCGGTCCGAAGGGCGGCGGCGACGGCGATGGCCTCCTCATCGTCGAGATGCAACGGCGGCAGCACCCCACCGGGAGTCAGCCGGTAGCCGCCCCCAGCCCCTGAACGCTGCTCACCTGGTAGCCGAGATCTCGGATGCGTTCGATGTCGCGACGGATGGTGCGCTCGGTCACGCCCAGCCGTTCGGCCAGCTCCGCGCCGGTCCACGTCGGCCGCCCCTGCAGGAGGCCGAGCAGCCGCAACAGGCGCTGAGAAGTCGTCATGCCCACAGTCTCACACGACTAGCGGACAGAAAACGTCCGGTTTGGGTGTCACAGTGGCATCAACCAATCTGAAGGAGACGACATGTACTTTCCGAGTATCGATGACGAGCGCACGACCCTACGCAACTACCTCAAAGTCCAGCTGGAAGCGGTTCGCGACGCGGGCTATGGGCTGTCCGACGAGCAACTGGTCGCCCAGCCGACGGCATCGAAGCTGTCGCTGGCGGGTCTGCTGAAACATTGCTTGTGGGTGATGACGCAAGCACTGGTGGGCGCTGGCGCCATGACGCCGGAGGAGTCCCCCGTCGCCACGCAGCATCCCGCGACAGACTTCTACGCAAGCTTCGCGCTCACCGACTCCGAGACAGTGTCCAGCATCAAGGAGGCCTACGAAGCGCTCATGCAGCGCTACCTGGAGATGATCAGCTCCCTGGACATGGATGCGGAGATCACCAGCGCCCCGCAGCCCTGGTACGGGATCAATGAGCCCCACACCGTCGCCATGCGCTACCTGGTGGCCCATCACCTGGAGGAGTTCGCCCGCCATGCCGGACACGCCGACATCATCCGCGAGCAGATCGACGGAGCCCAAGCCGCCGAGCTGAACGCCGCCGTCGAGGGCCGCGAGGCCAACGAGTACGTCGCCCCCTGGACACCGTAACCCCTCCATATTCATGGAGTGAAAGCAGGTTCGCAACAAGAAGCAGAGGCTGCTTCCCCAAGAAGCACGGGTTGGCCTCCGAGCGCTTCGGAGGCCAACCCTTCAGAGCTGGGGGCCTGCTCAGTTTTCCTGGGGCGGTTGTCCCGGCTGCTCAGGGGATGTTTGAGGCTCATCAGTCTGAGCATTGCCTGCCTGGGGGGCAGCGGCCTGCTGGGCCTGGGCATCCGCTCTCTGCTGAGCCATGTGCTGCTGCTGAAAGGACAGCATCTGCTGCTGGATTCCCATCTGCTGCTGTATGGCGAGCTGCTGCAGCAGGACCTGCTGATTGCGAACTGTTTGGGCCTCCTGGTGCTGCACCTGGGATTTGTCGACGAAGACTCGGTTCTGAAGCTCCATCGTAAAGCGCTGCAGCTTCTGGCGATCCAGGGGAGACACAGTAATCCCATAGGCCCCACCCGCTAGGGTCACCGACCAACAGCACAGTTGGGAAAAGAAGTCACCAGGAGCCCGGCAGCCAGCAGCAGAATAAGAAGACCTGCAAAGAAGACCCCCGATACATAGAGGCTTAGTCAGAATGTGTTTCTGTAGAATTCGAGTGCGGCTACTGTGGTGATTATTTCTGGGAATGTTGTGAAGGGTCTGCGGTAGTCGGTATGGAGAATTCTCCAGGTTTTGAGGTTGGCGATGACTCGTTCGATCATGTAGCGTGTCGCGTTTACTGACTTGTTGAACCTTTTTTTCTTCTTCTGTGTGTTGTTGTTTCGGTTGGGTTCGGATGGGGGGTGATCATGCCGAGTCCGATGTATCCTTTGTCGCCGATGAGTTGCCCGGTGGTGATGTGGTCGAGTAGGCCGGTTTCTTTGAGTGCGTGTGCGTCATGCGGTGCGGCCGGGCATCGGGTCGGAGATGAAGGCGAGCCGTCCCGTCAGGGTCGCACGCAACCTGGACGTTGACGCCGGTGGTTTTGTGTTTGCCGGAGTACAGTTCTGGCATGGTGCGCCACGACCAGGTCGGCAGTAGGGTGCCATCGACGATGAGTGGTTCGCTGACATCGAGGTCGTCGACCGTGGGGGTGCAGTCCTGCAGGGCCTGTCCCAGGATGGGCATCCAGGATGCGATGGTTCGAGAGATCGTTTTCTGGGAGACGTGGAACTGGTCGGCAATCGATGCTTGTGTGCGGTTGGATCGCAGATAGATCAAGGCCACAACAACACACTTGTACAGTCCCTAGTGTGGGTTTCCGTCCCTGCCCGGGAGGCTGGTGCCTCGCGGAGGTCATGGATGCGTGCGACAAGGTCGGTGATCTGTTCGCTGCTAAGACCTGTGCTAGAGTACATGGGAAGGCTCAACTTTCGATTGACTGTGTTGGTACTATCAATTATTCAGGAAGTTGAGCCTTCCTCGCGCATACCGACACGCACAACACGTCAATTAACTATTGCAGCCACCGATTCTGACTCAAGCCTCATAGTAGAGGCCAAAGATCGCCAGGACCACGCCAACTATAAACCGTTTCGGCAGAAAACTTGTACTGCTTTGACACATTGGCGATATTACGGATGGGACACGAATCCTCACGTGTCCCCACCGGGATGAATCCCAACAGCAAATTGGGCACCTTGAAAACGAATCTGGTGGATGAGCACATCAGCTGCACCTTGAGGTAGGGAGCCAGCACAGAAGCTTGTATCACGTCACCATAGACGGAGCTCTCGCCTGGGGACAGCACGAAATCTACACTGTTCTGCACATTGGACGACGGAGGAACGGGATCTGTCATAACCAACCTTCTTCCGAAGATGACACTGCTAGAAGCACTCTAGCGACATCACCGACGGGTCGACCAGGGTTTCCTAGAAGTTGGGGGCAGGCAATCCCGATGCGATGCGGAGACAACCTCGTGACGCGACTGACCCCGGCCTCTCAGCTACAGCTCCGCATGGATGGAGCTGGCCCCGCGGCCTCTAGAAGCGCTCGGGCATCGGCAACCATGGCCGACGATCCACACAGGTAGAAGCCAGTGTCAGCGTCGAAGTCCAGAGTCTGAAGGGCCTCTGTGACGTGCCCTTGGAACGTCCCGGCCACCGGCTCGCGGCTGATGCAGCGGATCACCTGTTCGGGAAGCGGATCGTCGAGCAGGGTTGTGAGGTCCTCATCGCGGGTGCGGCAGCCGAACAACAGCACATTGCCGTCTGTCGCCTCTCTGATCATGGGTAGGAGCGGCGCCAGTCCGGTGCCGGTGGCGACGAACACCCGACGCCTCTCTGCTGGGGCCAGGACGAATTGGCCCAGCGGCAGTTCGATCTTGGTCTTGATGCCGACCTCCGCCGCCTCGACGAATTGCGAGCCCCTGCCCGCCTGTCCGAGTGCTGATGAGGAACCGCACCTGGTCGTCGGCGATCCCGGCGATGGAATAGTCGCGCCAGGCGTCATTGCCGACGTGCAGGCGGGCGAACTGGCCGGGGCCCACTCCCCACCTCTCCCTCGACACGGAAGATAGCTTCCCAGACGCTTGCTGTGAGGCGGCGTTTGACGCTCAGGGTGGCGTGGTGTTTGCCCGGCGGCAGCGGCCAGTCCCCCAGCACTGGTGATGGCCCCTGCTTCAGTGCCGACTGAATGATGGGGAACCCCTTGGGCCCCAGCACCTGGGAGGCTGCCAGGACACCGCCCATCATCGCGCCGCCTACACCCAGGCTGACGACGTCCTGCCCTGACAGGTAGAGACCCCGGACCGGGGTGCGTGACCCTATTGGCTTGGCGCGGTAGTACTCAGGCGTGGCCGGGATGCCGTAGAAGGCGCCGCCCGGATGCGAGGTGTAGTGCTCGACGGTCAGTGGCGTCGAGACCTCCATGTATCCGACCAGATCGCTCAGACCCGGAATGGCGGTCTCGGCCAGGCGGAGCATCTCATGGCCGAGGCGCTTCTTGAGCTTTGAGTAGTCGGCTCCACGGTTACCCAGCTGAGTGCCCCTGCCATGCGCCGAACTCCGACGTAGACAGGAACGAGATGAGCTCCGCGGTGTGCACCCTCTCCCCGACTTGACCGACGGAGAACGACACGAAGACACCCTGCGGGAACCTCTCGTCTTTGATCGCGACGGAGCGTTCGTGGTCGAAATCGCGGTAGATCCACAAGTTCCCACCGTCGACGCCGATGGTGCGCGGATCCTCACGCAGCCGCAGGTACACAGTCACGGCCGATGGGCCGGTGCCGTATCCCTCAATCAGCGACCGCACCGACGCGGTCGCCCTGCCCGACGGCGCCATCGGTGGGCAGCAGCCGGCCAAATGTGATGGCTGCGCCGGCATTCGAGATCACGACCGGGGCGCGGTGGACCACCTCAGGCGAGGAGGGGTTCCGGTGGTCGCGGACCCGTACTCCGGTCGCCGCGCCGTCCTCGACGAGGATCTCGACGACCTCCTGGGAGACGCGGACCGCACCACCCGCCTGCTCGATCCCCTTCTCGAAGGTGCGGGCGATCCGGGAGCTGCCGCCCTTCGGGAACCAGGCGCCGTCCAGATAGTGGCTGACGATCCCAGCATGGACGACGAAGGGGCTGCGCGACGGCGGCAGCCCGTAGTCACCCCACTGGCTGGCAACCAGCGCCCGCAGCCTCGGGGAACGGAAGCGCCGCTTCAGATAGTCCTGTGTGGTGCGGGTCGCCATGCGCCCGGTGAGCTGCTGGAGGCCACGGGCCACCGAGGCGATGGGACGCGGCGCCATGGCCTGGATGAAGCGGAGCATCCCCACCGGGCGGCGCGGCGGATGTCCCGGAAATAGCGCCGGATGGCGCGGGCCTCGCTGGGAAAGGCCTCGGTGAGGCGCTGCTGGTAGGCGTCCTGGCCGCAGGGGACCGGGAAGTCGAGGCCCGGATAGACGAACCGGTCGTAATGGTCGGGCATCCGGACCCAATCCAGCTCCCCGCCGGACAGGTAGTCGAGGTAGGAGCGGATGAGACCACCGGGTTCGAGTTGTCCGATGTAGTGCACGCCGACGCCCCAGGACGCGCCGTCCCGCCGGAAGGTGTGGGTGAGCCCGCCGGGCTCGGTGTGTTTCTCCAGCACAGCACCCTCTTTCCGGCGACACGCGCCAGCAGACCGGCAGCCGCAAGTCCCCCAATCCCTGATCCGATCACGATGACGTCATACACAGCGACTCCGTTCCATCCAAGTTATTTGACAATGTCTAGCAAACGGTAGCAGGCCGCGGCAACAGCCGGCTCCGCCCGGACGGTGACGAGAACGTCGTAGACTCACGCCATGAGCAAGAGGGGACCTGGGACGTCCGAAGGCGGACGAGGCACGCGACCTCAAAGCGGATCTGCTGAAGACGAGTCGCGAGATGCTGGATGAGGGTGGACCGAGCGCGCTGAGCATGCGCGAGGTGGCGCGGCGAACGGGATGTACCCACCAAGCGCCCTACCATCACTTCGAGAACCGCGAGGCGATCCTGGCCACACTGGTCACCGAGGGGTTCAGGGAGCTGGCCGAGCGGCTGCGCGCCGTCCATGACCGGGCCGAGCGGGACGGCGTCAGCGTCACCTTTGAGGCCTCGGCCAACGCCTACGTCGGTTTCGCGCTGGACAATCCGGGAGTGTTCCGGATCATGTTCCGCCCCGACATGTGCAACCCCGAAAGCTCACCGGAGCTGCTGGAGGCCAGCAACCAGGCCCACGAGGAGTTGGAGCGCCTGGCCCAGATCGCCTACGGCCAACGGGGCTCGGCGGAGCGGGCGATGATCATCTGGTCACATGTCCACGGCCAGGCCAGCCTGCTCCTGGACGGAACGCCCAGCCAGCACTTCCCCACGAAAGAGGAACGGCTTGAGTTCTCACGGGAGGTCAACCGGCTGGCAACCCCCATGCTGCTGCAGGGTCGCCCAGGGCCCCATCGCGGCCGATAACTACACTTCGCATCAGAAAACGCATCAAATGATGCTATAGTTGACGCGGAGGCAGGCTATGCGGACAACGGTAACCATTGATGACGACACCTTGGCCACTGCTATCGAACTGACTGGGATCACAGAACGCTCAGCTCTGATTCGAGCCGGTCTTGAGGCCTTGATACGGCGTGAAAGCGCACGCCGACTCGCCGCCCTTGGGGGTAGCGATCCTCAAGCTATACCTGGACGGCGGCAACGGGAGCAGCGATGATCTTGGTCGACACATCCGTGTGGATCGATCATTTTCATAAGACGGAACCACTTCTGGCGGGCTACCTTGAGGAAGATGAGATCGCCAGCCATCCCATGGTGCAGCAAGAGTTGACAGTCGGCTCTATAAGGCATAGAAAAGAAATTCTCACACTGTTGAAGAGGCTCCATCCCATGCCCACATTGCTGCCAGAAGAGGTAATGGCTCTGATAGAAAAATCACAGCTTGTGGGGTCGAGGCCTAGGGCGTCGTTGATGTTCATCTGGCCGGTTCGGTGATGCTCACGCCGGGAGCAAGACTCTGGACTAGAGACAAACGCCTACACACCGCTTGCCAGGAGATGCACATCGATTGCATCATCGAATGATTTGTCCCCCTGCGACCTGTAGGGTGCGAACCATGACCTCCGATTCCCTACACGCGGCCCGGCACGACGGGGAGGCGACCGTTTCCTGGCGCTGTTCCTCACACTCAGCGTGGAGGGCCGGAACCTCCCCAGCGTGCCGGGGAGCGGAGGCTGCGCAGGCTCGTCGCGGAGTTCTTCGCGCAGCCCGTCGTCCGTGAAGCCCTCGATCACGGCGACGCCGCCCTCGACGATGAGCTGGCCGATGCAGCCGCCACGTACTTCCAGACCTGCCTCAACGACAGCCAGTACACCTCCGGGCTGCTCGGGTTGAAACGCCTCAGCGCCCAGGAGGTCCGAGGCAAGATTGCGCGGGATTTCGCGACCATGGCTGCCGCGGTCACAGCCTCCGGCGCCTTGCCCAGCGACGGGGCACGCCTGCTGTCGGCTCTCCTGACTGGGATGCGGCAGGCCGTGGGGGACGGGGCGGAGGAGCTGGCGCGCGATGCCATTGCTGCCGATCACCGGGCCACGGAGGCATCCAAAGTGCTGTGGAGCGAATGAGACATGCTGAAATCGATGGTGCTGTTCCTGGCCGCTGCCCTCTGCGAGATCGGCGGGGCCTGGCTGGTGTGGCAGGGCATCCGGGAGCACCGGGGCTGGGCGTGGATCGGCGGCGGAGTGATCGCCCTGGGCCTCTACGGCGTCGTCGCCACGCTGCAGCCCGACGCCAACTTCGGCCGCATCCTGGCTGCCTACGGAGGCGTCTTCATCGCGGGCTCCCTCGTCTGGAGCATGGTGGCAGACGGCTTCCGCCCCGACCGCTGGGACGTCATCGGGGCCCCTCGTCTGCCTGGTGGGCGTCGGGATCATCATGTACGCGCCAAGGCCCGCGTAGCTCAGGCATCACGCCACTGGGGGCCTTGACCCATTGGCTTCCTCTCGACGTGGAAGGCGTGTCCGGCCTGGGAAGGCGTTGTGGGACTGCCTTGAGGATGCGTCAGGAATGTTCCGCGGGCAGCGAACCGGGACGTCGATGAGGCAGCTGATTCCCTCGTCATCACAGATTGAGGGTTATTCACAGCTGCTATCAACTGGGCTCTGACAAGGGGCTCGCTGTTTCTGCGTTCCCATGAATAACACTCAAGATGTTTTTGTTGTTTCTGACACCCCCATGACTGAGCCGCGCAATGCGGCAGCCCCTGGCCCTTCCAACATCCCCACCCCTGCCTTCGCCAGCCATCCTGTGCACGAAACGCCGCACTACATCTCGACGCCGTCACCGTAGTGCGCTCCCAGCGCCGCAGACGGCGATTCACGCACCCGTACGTAGCCCGAGGCCGAACAAAACCCAGGCAACCCACCCCAAACCCCGCCTCGACGAGTGCCACGATCCCCCTCTGGGCGGGCCGCATGACCTGCTTCATCTCACGCCTGCCCTGTGCACGAAACGCCGCACTACATCTCGACGCCGTCACCGTAGTACGTGCCCTAAGCCGCAGACGGCGATTCACGCACCCGTGCGCGGTCTGAGGCTGAACAAAATCCAAGCAACCCGACCCAAACCCCGCCTCGACGAGTGCCATGATCCGCGTCTCGACGAGGTGCCACGATCCCCTCTGGGCGGGCCGCATGACCTGCTTCATCTCACGCCTACCCTGTGCACGAAACGCCGCACTACGTCTCAGCACCGTCGGCGGGTTGGGTCTGTCAGGAAACGGTGTAACTGGCTCCATCGCCCGACAGGGCAGGAGAGTCATGATGACCGAGACAACAACGAGTAGTGAGCTGGCCGTGGGGTCGGCCAGACTGGGGCATGTGAACCCATCATCATCACCGCCGTCGGCGGAGGAGTCGGCTGAGCTGGAGGTGGCTCAGCGTGAGGCGATCGCGCGGATGGTGCGTCAGGCCAAGGATGCTGGTGTCGCTCTGACCGGCCCCGGTGGTTTGTTGAAGGCGTTGACCGCTCAGATCGTTGAGGCCGCTCTCGACGAAGAGCTGAATGAGCATCTTGGCTACGACAAGCACGACCCGGTCGGCCGCGGCAGCGGTAATTCCCGCAATGGCACGAGGTCGAAGACGGTTGTTACTGACAACGTCGGTGCGATCAAGATCCAGGTACCCCGGGACCGTAACGGAACGTTTGAGCCGCAGCTGGTCAAGAAGCGGCAACGTCGGTTGTCGGACATGGATGCCATGGTGCTGAGCCTGTTCGCGAAAAGGGGCTGACGACCGGGGAGATCGCCGCCCACTTCGCCGAGGTTTACGGCACGAGCGTGTCAAAGGACACGATCAGCCGGATCACCGACCGGGTTGTCGACGAGATGACCACGTGGATGAGTCGGCCTTTGGAGTCCATCTACACGGCGATCTTTATCGATGCGATCGTGATCAAAGTCAGGGGATGGGCAGGTCCGTAACCAGCCGTTCTACGCCGCGATCGGGGTCGACCTTGAGGGTCACAAGGACATTGTGGGGATCTGGCCCGGCCAGGGGACGGGGAGTCGGCGAAGTTCTGGTTCGCGTGCCTGACCGAGTTGAAGAACCGCGGCGTCAAGGATGTGTTCTTCATGGTCTGCGACGGGCTCAAGGGACTACCCTGACTCCATCGGGTCGGTGTTCCCGGCCGCGAAGATCCAGACCTGTCTGATCCACCTGCTGCGCAACAGTTTCCGCTACGCCTCGAAGAAGCACTGGTCCCAGATCGCGGCCGACTTAAAAGCCCGTCTACGAAGCCCCCACCCCGGAGGCCGCTGAGCGGGCGTTCGAACAGTTCACCGAGAAGTGGGGCAAGGCCTATCCGGCGATGATCCGGCTCTGGCTGGGTGCCTGGACCGAGTTCGTGCCCTTCTTGGACTACGACATCGAGATCCGCAAGGTCTTGTGTTCCACGAATGCGATCGAGTCACTCAACGCCAGGTTCCGCAGAGCGGTCCGCGCCCGCGGGCACTTCCCGAACGAGCAAGCCGCGTTGAAGACCCTGTACCTGACCGTGAGATCATTGGATCCCAAGGGCACCGGCCAGGCCCGGTGGGGCATGCGCTGGAAGCCCGCCCTGAACGCGTTCGCCACGACCTTCGCTGACCGCATGCCCGCAGCCAGCACCCACCAATAGAAACCGCCAGTTACACCATTAATCGGACAGACCCCTCGATGACGTCGGCGGGTTCAGAGGGTGTGCGCAACAACGGTTTCTGGAGGTGTGTTGTGCGGTTGGATGAGCGGCGTTGTGGGTTGATGTTGGTGTTGTTGGGGCGGGGTCGGTCGTGTCATTCGATCGCGCGGGAGTTGGGTGGTAGTCCTTCCACTGTGAGGAAGGTGGCTGTCGAGGCGGGGATGGTGTTGTCGCGGGGTCGGGTGGGAGGGGTTGGTGGGTTGAATCGAGCATCGTTACAGTCCGCGGCGGCGTCAGCGGCGGTTACGGGAGAATCCGGTGTTGGAGGTGGGAGAACCAGCGCAGTGGCGTGACGGGCAGGGGCCGGCTGATCCCCTGGCGGGGCGGATCCTGATCGAGGTTCGGGTCGGTGACCGGGTTCCGCTCTCCCGGATCGCTGCAGAACTCGGTGTTCACCGTTCCACGGTTTCCAGGCAGGTGAAGCGTTGTCCTGGCCGGTACCGGGCCCAGCCGGCGCAGCGGCTGGCAGACTGGTCACGTCGGCGTCCCAAGCGACAGGAAGCTGGTGCTCGGGACACCGTTGTGGGATGAGGTGGTGACACGGTTGAACAACAAACATTCCCCGCAGCAGATCGCTCACCGGCTGCGTCAGGACTTTCCCGGAGGACCCCACGATGTGGGTCAGTCACGAAACGATTTACCAGGCCCTCTACGTCCAGGCCGCCGGCGGGTTGCGTCATGAACTCACCGTCGAGAAAGCCCTGCGTTCCGGACGTAGCACCCGAAGGCCCCGGTCACGGCTGTCCGGGCGGGGCATCCGTAGCTGGATCGGTGAGGCCACCATCACCAACCGCCCGGCTGAGGTCGAGGACCGGGCAGTTCCCTGGACACTGGGAAGGAGACCTCATCATCGGCAAGGGCGGCACCTCGGCCCTGGTGACCCTCAACGAACGCACCACCCGCTACACCATGATCCAACGGGTCACCAGCCGTGACTCCACCACCGTGACCGACGCATTGATCCAGATGGCCCACCGACTCCCGGCCACCTTGATGAGAACCCTCACCTGGGACCAAGGCGCCGAGATGGCCCAACACGCCCGCTTCACCCTCGCCTCGGGTTGCCAGGCCTACTTCTGCGACCCCCACTCTCCCTGGCAACGCCCCACCAACGAGAACAGCAACGGCCTGATCCGGGACTTCTTCCCCAAAGGCACCGACTTCACCCACATCACCGACACCCAGGTCCAACACGCCGAAGACCTCCTCAACACCCGACCCCGACGAGTACTTGACTGGGCCACACCAGCCGAGAAAATAGAACAACTACTCAACGTTGCACACACCACTTGAAACCGCCGTCACTGTAGTGCGTTCCCAGCGCCGCAGACGGCGATTCACGCACCCGGGTGTGGCCCGAGATTGAACAAAATCCGGACAACCCACCCCAGACCCCGCCTCGACGGACACCATGGTCCATGTCTCGACGGGTCTCATGGCCCCTCCTCTGGGCGGGCTGCACGACCCTGCTTCATCTCACGCCTACCCTGTGCACGAAACGCCGCACTACGTCTCGATGCCGTCGCTATAGTGCGTTCCCAGCGCCGCAGACGGCGATTCACGCCACACCACAACATCCCGACCCGAACACTCCCAGGCCCCGGGTTTGGGGCCTCGCCGTCGCTTCAAGGCCCCATGCGTAACTCTCTGCGCACATGCTCAAGAGACATCCATGAGACTTATCCACAAGCTGCTAGCAACCGGACTCTGACAAGAGATTTCGCTGTTTCCGATACCCCCATGAATAACCCTCATACTGCGCGAGCATTCATAATGACATAATGCAAACTGTGGGCAGCATGGTGGGGTCGAGCCACCGACTTCTACCAGCTCGTGGAGGATCTTGACCTTCGCGACGGTCATTGCGAAGCCCGGTTCTTCGTCTCTGGGATGCGTCATGTCACTCCCGGGTTGGCGCTGCTGGATGACCTTCAGAAGGGTCAGGAGCTGGATCTGAGGGACGAACCGGACAATCCGGTCAATGAGCGCGCTGTACTGCTGAATACTGAAGGACGTCCGGTCGGCTATGTACCAGACTGGATGGTGAACGACGTGCATCGCCTGCGCACGGAGGGAGCAGTGCGCGTATACGTCGACAAGGTCAACCCCGACGCACCTGCCCGCCTGGCCGTGTTGTGCCGGCTTGTGGCCACTCGCTCCTCCTGAGGTCCGGACGTTCTGCCTCATCGCCGGAATAGGGCATCCAGCCATGATCCACGGGCCAGGAGGAGCGCCCCCACCGCGACGACGACCAGCACACCCAGCACCCAGAGGTCAGGACGCGCAAGCTCCCAGATGAAGACGATCCCGAACACGGGGGCTCTCGTGTGACGGCGAGCATCGCTGCGGCCCCCGCAAACGCCAGGGTTGTCACGCTGACGCCGAGTCCCATCATCTGCAATGCACCAGCGAGGGCGGCGCCAGCACTCGCCCCCACTCCGAAGGACGGGGCGAGGAGACCGCCCTCAGCTCCCGCACCCAGCGTCAGGGCGGTCAGCAACGGCTTGAGGGCGACAACCCCCAGCAGCATGGCCAACGCCATCCCCCGGGCATCCGAGGCGAGGGCAACCGCCATGGCATCCCGCCCATTGCCCGGAACCATGGGCAGCCACAGCGACACCAGGCCCGTCGCGAGCCCCGCCACCGCAATGCCGCAGGGCAGGGCCCAGCCATCCTTCAGACGATGCGTTCTCGCCCACACCCACAGCCCACGACTCCCCGCTCCCAGACCGGCGGCCAGGGGGATGAGCAGGAGCAGGGCCCACAACGTCGCCGACGACGGCGCCACCGTCGCGACCTGGAAGGTCGGGTGGCCCCGGGAGTGAATCCACGAGACCACCACAGCAATGACGCTGACCGGCACCGCCAGGAGCACGCCACGGCGGCGTATCCCCGAGACCATGACGATCTCGACGGCGTAGGCCGCACCTCCCAGGGGCGCGTTGTACATCGCGCCCAGACCGGCCCCGGCCGCGGCAGCGATGAGTGAGCGCATCAGGGACGCATCCAACAGCAGCCAGGCGCTCAGCCGTGCCGCGACCGCACCGGCTGCCAGCCGCGGCGCCCCCTCACGACCCACTGAGTTGCCCGACCCGACGGTCAGCACCTGGATGACAGCATCACCGAAAGGACGGGGAATCCCCATCCGGGAGGCGGCCTCACCGTCGCCGTCCCTCACCGCGGCTGTCACCCCGGTGACCCCTCCGGTGGCGCGCAGCCACCACCACAGCGCCCCGGCCAGGACTCCACCCGCAGCGGGTGCCAGGATGCGACGCCACGTCGGGGCTGCCATCACCCGTTCCGGGAGACTGCCCTGGGCGACGCCGTAGAAAAAGCCACTCAAAGCCCTCCAGGAGCAGCGCCATGGTAATCCCGATGACTCCGGCCGACACACCCGCTAGGACGATGGCCGTCGCCACCCTGGCACGACGCCCCCAGACCTTCGCGCATATCATGCGCGAAACGGGCATTCCAGGCGGTGAGGGCATCAAAGGCACAATATCGCCTCGACGCCTTCACAGCGGGGTGAAGATGTCAGCTCTCCCCGCAATCAGCAGCAGCGCAGTCAGGCATCTCGGACACTCGGACAGCACGTGAAAACACGATGGCCGGGGCACCTCTGCCTCGGCCATCGCCCAGTCATCGACTACTTCACGCGCTGCCCACGCCACTTGAACGTCAGCGCGCTCAGAACCAGACCACCAATAGTCCACGCGAGGAGCATGAGAGCCACCCGATCCAGCTCCCAACTCCCTCCCGGCTCATTGGAGACGAGAGAGTCGGGCAGGAAGACGTAGCGCAGCCCCTTCGCCATCCACGCCAGCGGGAACACGTAGGCGATGTACTTCATGACTGCGGGGATCATAGCCAAGGGGAAGAACACACCCTGAGATCAGCTGGAGAATCATGAACGGCGGGGTCGCCGCCGCTGCTGCCGCCCGGGCATTGGGGATCACAGCGGTGTACGCAATACCCGCAAGCGAGCAGGAACTCACTCCAAGAAGGATCACCCACGCCAGGGTCAACCAGCGAGCTGGATCCGTCGGAATCGGAAGGTTGTACAGGACAACTCCGAGCCCCACGATGATGACCACTTCCACCAGGGTCATGACAAGAGTCTTCACCATGATGCCGACGAAGTATGCCGGGCGCATCATCGGGGAGGCCGCGAGCCTCCGAATCAGGCCTTCATCACGATCCAGAGTGACACCGATAGCGAGCGTCTGAAACAGGCACTCATGACCCCAACTGCGATCATGCCGGCGATGAACATCACCCGATAGTCGACATTCGTTCCCTGAATCTTGCCTTTGAACACGGAACCGAAGACGATCATCATCAGCACGGGCAACGCCATGTTGAACAACATCGACTGCCAGTCACGGAAAGCGGCTTTCAGTTCAGCGCTTATGCGAGCGGCACTCGCCGCCCACAGGCCGGGGAGCCTCTGGACCGTCGTCGCCGCATCGCGCTGCGAGGCTTGCACCCGCTCCATCTTCCTCTCCCTCAGCTCGGTCATCGCTGTTCCTTTGCTTGCTCCACCATGTTGATGTAGATCTGCTCAAGATTTGGCTGCACCACCTGGAGTCCAGGGAGCTCATACAGCCCACGCCTCTGAGCCTCATCCAAGAGAATCCTCAGCAGGGCGCTCGGCTCATCGGTCGAGTACAGCGTGGTTCCACTCTGGCTAGGCAGCTGCTCAGCCAGTGCAAACGGCACGTCCGCGATGGGCTCCAGGTCAAACGAGACTCTGTGCCGCCTGCCGGTCATCCGAGCCAACTCGCCCATGGTTCCGATATGTGTCATCTGCCCAGCCACGATGATCCCGGCGCGCTTCGAAAAGCTCTTGCGCCTCATCCAGGTAGTGAGTGGTCAGAACCGTGGTCATGCCGGTGTCAGTCAGCATGCGCACCAGCTCCCAGGCCTCTCGTCGGGCTTCAGGATCGAGTCCCGTGGTCGGCTCATCAAGGAACAGCAGACGTGGACGCCCGACGACCCCGACAGCGACGCTCGAGACGGCGTCGCTGCCCGCCCGAGAGCTTGATGGAGATCACCTTCCGTTTGGCCCCCAGCCCGACCATGTCGATCAACTGATCTGTCGGGAACGGATTCCCATAGAAGCTCGCAAAATGATCCACAACCTCCTGACAGTCAGTTCGGGGTACTTCGCAGTGCCCTGGGGAACAACACCCACCAAGGCACGCCAGTCACGCTCATCCTTCTGAGGATCTCGTCCCAGAACGCTGACCACCCCGTCCGTGCGCCTCTGGGCACCCGTCAATATGTCAATAGTCGTCGTCTTCCCGGCACCGTTGGGCCCCAGAAAGGCAAAGACTTCCCAGCCTCCACTTCGAGGTCCACGTCATCGATGGCCACGAAGTCTCCGTAGGTCTTCCGCAGCCCCTTGACAGTTATCGCATTGGGCATCACAACTCCTTTGTGTAGATGATCATGCGGCCTGACGGGGGCCCGCCAGGACCGACACGTCAACCCCGGTAACAGCACGAGGCATGCAAGCAGGTGAGTATTCCTTCAACATCGTCGTCGTACTGCATCGTCGTGGTATCGCTCAGAATTAACCCCTGCATTCCGCACCACAAGGGCTCGGCCTGTCGCACAGTCCGGCCACGCTGGGCATTGCTGGGCGGATGACACAAGATGGCATGGGAGGCGTTGCTGCAGCCTAACTTCGTCGCTTTCACGCTCTGTTGCGGGAGACGCCACCCTCGCGGAGCCGCCAGCAGCCGCCACTGCCCTGGCCTTCTGGCTTTCTGACCCCGCATGGGACACTGATACGCACAGGCCGCGTCTCGTCGACGCACCTGGCCGCAGCCGGCGCCTTCACCCCAGGCTTGTCGGATTCCCACAAGATTTCCGAGCTTCCTTGTTTGTCGGTCCGTTCGCCCAGGGTGTTGGCCGTATTTCCAGAGCATGGGATTCCGTTCAGCCCCGTTGGGCTGTCAGTGTCTTCGGGACCGTAGTGAGGGAGGCCTCGTTGTTCCGACGCATCGCCATCATCAACCGTGGGGAAGCCGCCATGCGCCTGATCCACGCCGTCCGGGAGCTCAACGCGGAGTCCGGAGCCGATCCAATTACAACAATCGCGCTCTACACCGACGCGGAGCACACCGCCATGTTCGCCCGGGAGGCTGATGAGGCCTACCCCTGGGTCCGGCTGGCGAGCGCCCCTACCTCAACCACGATCTCCTGGCCCGTGTCCTCACCGAGGTTCAGGCTGACGCGGTGTGGGTGGGTTGGGGTTTCGTTGCCGAGGACGCCGACTTCGCCGAGCTGGTGGAGTCGCTGGGAATCGCGTTCATCGGCCCCTCCCCGGAGGCCATGCGCCGCCTCGGGGACAAGATCGGCTCCAAGCTTTTGGCCGAGGAGGTGGGGGTTCCCGTCGCGGCCTGGTCCGGTGGCGGCGTCGACACCCCTCGACGAGGCGCTCGCGGCCGCTGAGCGCATCGGCTATCCCCCTGATGCTCAAGCGCCACCGCGGGCGGGGCGGTCGCGGCATCCGGCGTGTTGACTCCCCGACGCCCTGGCGGACGCCTACCAGCGCACCCGCGACGAGGCGGAGCGGGCCTTCGGATCGGGCACCGTATTCCTGGAGCGGCTCGTCACGGAGCCCGTCACGTCGAGGTGCAGCTGATCGCCGACGGCACCACCGCCTGGGCTCTCGGTGTGCGCGACTGCTCCGTTCAGCGCCGCAACCAGAAGGTCCTTGAGGAGTCCGCGTCGCCGCTGCTCTCCCGGGAGCAGAGCTACGAGCTGCGCGCAGCCGCCGAACGGCTTGCCCTGGCGGTCGGCTATCGCGGTGCCGGCACCGTCGAGTTCCTGTACCAGCCGGACGAGCAGGTGTTCGCGTTCCTGGAGGTCAACACCCGCCTCCAAGTGGAGCATCCCATCACCGAGGTCACGTGCGACTTCGACCTGGTCAAGGCCCAGATCCGGGTGGCTGCGGGGCTTCCGCTCGGGGAGCGTCCCACCGAGGCCGGGCACGCCGTCGAGGCCCGCCTGAACGCCGAGGACCCCGATCGTGACTTCGCTCCCGCGCCCGGCCGCATTGAGCGCCTGTCCTTCGGCGGCGGCCCCGGCATCCGCATCGACACCGGGGTCACGGAGGGCGACGAGATCCCAGCCGACTTCGACTCGATGATCGCCAAGGTCATCGCCCACGGCCGCACCCGGGACGAGGCCCTCGCCCGCCTGCGTCGCGCCCTCGCCGACACCACCGTCGTCATCGCGGGTGGCGCCACCAACAAGTCGTTCGTGCTGGATCTGTTGGAACAGCCGGAGATCACCGGCGCGCCCGGCGTGCGCTGGGCCGACACCTCCTGGATCGACCGCACCCGCGCTGACGGGGGCTTGTCGCCGAGAGATTCAGTCAGATCGCTCTGGTGGCGGCCGCGATTGAGGCCTCATCTGGAGGCCGAGCGGCAGCAGGTCGCGCGACTGCTGGAGACGGCTCGCGGCGGTCGCCCGCAGGTCTCCCATGCCCCCGAAACCACCATCAATCTGAAACTCCGCGGACAGGTCCACCAGCTCACCGTCTCCCGCATCGGCTGGCGGCAGTTCCTGGTGGGTGACGGCACCCGCCGGGTTCGCGTCGAGATTGAGCGTCTGGACAAGCTGCACTCCCGCATCGTCGTGGAGGGACAGCGGCACCGGCTTCTCGTCGCCACCCACGGCCCCATCCATCTGGTGGAGGTCGACGGCGTGGCCCACCGCATCTCCCGTGACGAGGGGGGCATGGTGCGCCCCCTGCCCCGGCTCTGGTGGTCGCAACCCCCGTCGCGGCCGGCGATGAGGTGGCCGCAGGCCAGGGACGCCGTGGTGCTGGAGTCGATGAAGATGGAGACGGCTCTCGTCGCGCCCTTCGCGGCCCGCATCCGCGAGGTGCTGGTGAAGCCCGGCACGCAGGTGGAGGGCCTGGCGCCGCTGCTGCGTCTTGAGCCCATCGGCGAGGCCCCTGGGCGGGCAGCCACCACAGGCCTGCATCTGCCCGCGTCACGGGACCTCGACGCCACCACCGCCTGGCGGGAGTCGCTGACGGATCTGCGCAACGCGGTTCTCGGGTTCGACTCCAGCCCCGAGGTTCTGCGTCGCTACCTGGCGGCCAGGGACGCCCATGCCACCGCCGGCGGGGACGTGCTGCGCGGCGAGTGCGACCTGCTGGCCGCCTTCGCCGACATCACCGAGCTGGGCCGCAACCGGCCCGCCGGGGAGCAGACTCGCACCGAGTTGCGCATCCACCCGATCGTGAGCACCTGCACACGTTCCTGACCACCCTCGACGCCGCCAGGGCGGGCCTTCCCGCAACTTTCGTCAACCGGCTCACCCGCGCGTTGGGGCACTACGGCATCAGCAGTCTGGAGCGCAGCCCCCAAGTTGGAGGAGGCGGTGTTCCGCGTCTTCCTGGTGCAGCAGGACAACCGCGTCGCACTGGACCCAGTCCGGGGCTGCTGGAGCGCTGGCTCACTGAGCCCGCGCCCACCGGCGACCTGGCGGCGCTGGCTCGTCTGCATCTGGAGCGGCTCAGGCAGGCCACCCAGCTGCGGCATGCCTTCCTGGGGACCTGGCCAGCTCCGTCCGGTTCCGCTGGTTCGACGAGCCGCTGGTCAACGCCGAGCGCGCCAGGATCTGGGCGGAGATGCGCGACGAGGTGGCCCGTCTGGCCGCCGACCCCGCAGCCCCTGATTATGCCGATGGCATCGCACGACTCGTCGCAGTCCCGGAGAAGAACGACGTCACGCTGGCGCAGCGGCTGGCTGATGGGCTTCGTGGCCCCTGAGCCGATGCTGGAGGTCGTGCCAGGAAGCACCACGGCCCTTTCGGCTTGGACCCGCACGTCACGCAGGTCAACGGCCGCCCCTGTCCCTGACGGGCGAGTTCACCGTCGACGGCCGTCACACGCAGTTGATCTCCACCACGGGCTCCAGCGACGAGGTGGGCTCCGGCGGGCCTGTCGCGGGCATCGTCGCGGATCGCCTCGCCGATCCGGGCGGTGGCGTCGTCGTCGAGCTGTACCTGGCGCATGACGGCGACGAGCCGGACCTGCGATCCCAGCTGGCCGCGTGGATGCCGGAATCGGTGCGACGTGTCGTCGTCGCGCTGTGCGGGCCGGTGGGTCCATCACCCTACGTGACGTTGCGTCGCGGTCAGGGGCCTGGTGGAGGACGAGGTCATCCGCGAGCACCACCCGATGGTGGCCCGCCGCCTGGATCTGTGGCGGCTGAGCGAGTTCGACCTGAATCGGCTGCCGTCTCCCGACGACGTGCTGCTCATTGAGGCCCACGCGAAGTCGAATCCCGCTGACCACCGGCTGATCGCCATGGCTCAGGTGCGGCAGGAGGCGCTGGTGCGCGACGGCAGGCGTCTGGTCGCCGTGCCCTATGTGGAGCGGGCCGTGGAGCACTGCCTGGAGTCGATCCGTCGCGCCCGCCGTCCAGACAGCCATCTGGATCTCAACCACGTCTGGGTGCATGTGTGGCCGACGCTGGACCTGGATCCGCGCGAGGCCCGTCATCTGCAGCACCGGATCACGCCGTTGGCGGATTCCACCGGCATTGAGGAGGTGGTGGTCCATGGGAGGTTCATCATCGATGGGGAGCCGCAGGAGCTTGCCGTCCGCTTCCATCGACTACTTTCCGGGGAGGTCGGCGTCGAGGTGCGGGAGCCATACACCACACCGTTGCAGCCCATCGACGACTATCGGGCGAAGGTGCTGCGGTCCCGCAGTCGTGGGCTGGGTGTATCCATATGAGCTGGCGGAGACCCTCACAGGCGACGGCGGCAGCCTGACGGAGCTGGACTTGGACGGTGACCGCCTGGTGGAGGTGGACCGGCCCCTATGGCCGCAACACGGCGGGCATCATCTGCGCCCGCGTCACCACACCGACGGCGCTGCACCCGGAGGGCATCACGCGCATCGTCCTGGCCGGTGATCCGACGAAGGGCCTGGGTGCGGTGGCGGAGCCCGAGTGTCGGCGGGTGATTGCGGCGCTGGATCTGGCGGAGGAGCTGGGTGCCTGTGGAGTGGTACGCGTTGAGCTCCGGGGCGCGGGTGTCGATGACGTCGGGCACCGAGAACATGGACTGGGTCGGCGGGGCGTTGAAGCGCATCGTCGAGTTCACCCAGGCCGGCGGCGAGATCAACATGGTGATCGCGGGTATCACCGTCGGTGCGCAGCCGTATTGGGCTGCGGAGGCGACGATGCTGATGCATACCCGCGGCATCCTGGTGATGACACCGGACTCGGCGATGGTGCTGACGGGCAAGCAGTCGCTGGACTATTCGGGTGGGGTCTCGGCGGAGGACAACTTCGGCATCGGCGGCTATGACCGGGTGATGGGCCCCAATGGGCAGGCGCAGTACTGGGCGCAGGATCTGCGGGGCGCGTTTGGGGTGCTGATGGCGCACTACGACGCCACGCACATCGTCCCTGGGGAACGGCAGGTGCGGCGGGGTGAGACCTCGGATCCCTCGGATCGCGACGTGTCGTCGTCGCCGCATGATCTGCCGGGGTCGGAGTTCGAGACGGTGGGTCAGATCTTCTCTGCGGAGTTGAATCCGGACCGGAAGAAGCCCTTCGACATCCGCAGTGTGTTGCGTGCCGTCGCCGACATCGACTCCCCGCTGGTGGAGCGCTGGGCCGGGATGGGCGACGCGGAGACTGCGGTGGTGACGGATGCCCGGCTGGGCGGGTTCTCGGTGTGTCTGATCGGGATCGAGTCGAAACCCGTCGCCAGGGCTGGTTTTCCGCCGGCGGACGGACCCTGACGCCTCACACGGCAGGGACGTTGTTCCCCGGTCCAGCAAGAAGGTGGCACGGGCCATCAACGCCGCGTCGGGCAACCGGCCGCTGGTGGTGCTGGCGAATCTGTCGGGCTTCGACGGGTCGCCGGAGTCGATGCGAAATCTGCAGCTGGAGTACGGCGCGGAGATCGGGCGGGCCATCGTCAACTTCGACGGGCCCATCGTGTTCGTGGTGATCTCCCGGTATCACGGTGGCGCATTCGTGGTGTTCAGCAAGCAGCTGAATCCGAACATGACGGTGCTGGCGTTGGAGGGTTCGTTCGCGTCGGTGCTGGGCGGGGCCCCGGCGGCTGCGGTGGTGTTCGCGGGGGACGTCGCGAAACGCACGGCAGCTGATCTCAGGGTGCGTCGCCTGGAGGCCCGGGTGCGACGGGCTGCCCCGGAGCGTCGGGCAGCGCTGCAGGTGGAGCTGGAGGATCTGAGGTCGACGGTCCGCGCGGAGAAGATCAGCGAGGTCGCGGCGGAGTTCGACGGGGTGCATTCCATTCAGCGCGCGTGGAGGTCGGTCTCGGTGGACAAGGTGATCCCCGTCGCCCAGCTGAGGCCCGCCATCATTGAGGTGATTGAGGATTCTATCGCCACAAAGGCATGACCCTCCTCTGTCATAAGCTTTAGAAACGGCTACTCGACCGGGTAGCAATTTCACAGAGGGGCACCATGGTTTCAGTCAAATCCTCATCGCTGGGCCAGATCTCTGGCATGCCTGATGTCGAATTCGACTTCGACGTCTCAGCATCGCTGCGAACAGCTTTCACCAACGCCGCCAGCGCCTTGGAGGGGCAGCGTGGGGCACGCTCTGCCTACAGGACAGATGGTTTGACTGACTTCCAGGGGCATTTTTCCCGGTGTTCACTCCAACGGCACCCAGCAGTTGTCGGATCTGGATGAGATTGCCTCCAATCTGCGGTTGGTCGCAACCAAGGTGTCCGAGCTGGAGGAGGCAGCGCGGGCGGAGAACAAACGCCGCGCCCAGGCGCGGGCGTGGGCGGAGCGGCTGGCCAACCGCAATGGCTGGGAGAAGTTCTGGGACGACCTGTTCGGTGAGGAGGATCCGCCGGTCACGGACCCGTCCGATGGTGGTCCGAGCTGCTCCGTCGCGTCTCCGGCCCCCAAGTCGCCTGAGACGCCACAGCCCGGCTCGGGTGGGGCGGGTCGGGGGCTCGTCGTCGGCCCGGCCAGCGAAACTGCGCAGCTTCGCCTCGTCCACGCGGGGGGCGGATGAGGAACTCGCGTCGCGCCCGGGCACGTTGACGACGGAATGCTCCTCGTTCACCTCCTCGTGTTCGTGGGCGACCTTGATGCCTCCAGCGTCATCAGCGCATTCTCGGCGTGGCTGACCGCCAATGGGCAGGACGCCCAGTGGGCAGATGTGGTTGCGGGCGCATTCGAGAGCGCGGGCGGTGAAGGCGATGTGGCCACCTTTGCCCGACGCGGCGATCAGCGCAGCCCTCCAGAGCGCAGGGATCGCTGAGAATCGCACTGACATTCAGGTCGATCCGCCGGTGGCGTACGGCTCCCCACCCACGACAGGGTATGCGAACGATCCGGTGAACACGGCGACGGGGAACTTCCTGGAGAATGAAACAGACTTGGGGTTCACCGGCCCTGCGGCGTCGCTGGCGTGGTCGCGTCTCTACAACTCAATGGATCCGACCTCAGGCGCTTTCGGCCCCGGGTGGTCATCCTGGGCCGAGTGCGGCCTGGAGATCAGCGACGATTCCGCCAGGTTCAGGCTGCCTGACGGCCGTGTCGTGGTCTTCCCCCGTGAGGGAGCAGGCTGGGGACGTGCCGTCGGCGAGAATCTGTGGCTGGATACCGCTGCGTGCGGGTTGCGGGTGTCCACGAACACAGGGTTGGCTTTTTGAGCCGAGCAGCTCAGGTGTTGTTCTGGCCGTGGATGGCGGACCAGGCACTCGTGTGACGCTTGAACGTTCTGGGGACGCCTCACCGGCCTGACCCATGTCTTCGGTCGGTCCCCTGTCAGTGGAGTGGGCGGGTGAGCGCATCGTCGCGGTGACGGCATCCGATGGGCGTCGCGTGGACTATCGCTACGACGAGGCCGGACGGCTCGTCGCAGCCGAGGGGCCGGGTGGCGTGCGCTCGTATGGCTGGAATGACGAGGGTCTGATCGCGACTGTCACCGATGGCGACGGTGTCGTCGAGGCAGCCAACACCTCACGACGAGCACAGGCGTGACGACCCAGGTGTCACAGCACGGCCGCACCACGCACTCTCCCATGTCACCAACCAGGTCACGGTTGTCGCCGATGGCGACGGATCCCGAGCCAACACGTGGCTGCATGATGCCCGCGGGCGCCTGGTGGGCGTGGTCGATGGTGAGGGACGCCGCCAGTCGACGTCGTATGACCGGCACGGCAACCCGGTGATCGTGACGGAGCGCGACGGCTCGACGACGCTGAGGGTGTTTGATGACCGTGGCAGGATCACCACGCAGGTTCTTCCTCAGCGGGGCCTCGGTACGACTACGTCTTCGATGATCGGGATCGCGTCACCGAGGTGAGTGTCGAGGCCGACGGACACCGCGCAGTCACCCGCTACAGCTATGCCGGGAGGACCGGAACCTCGGTCGCCGTCGATCCGAGTGAGACCCAGTTCACGTGGCGGCGCGGCCTGCTGGTGGGAGGCGATCGACCCAACCGGGGTCCGGGTCGAGTTCACCCACGATGAGCATGGGGATCTGGTCGCCACGACGGATGGCCTCGGCAACACTGCGCGTCTTGAGCGTGACGCGGCCGGCCGGGTTGTGGCGGCGATCACCCCGCTGGGACATCGCACGACCTACCGCTATGACGAGACCACCGGGGTGCTTCTGTCCAGGACGGACCCGGCGGGTGCCACGACGCGCTTCGAGCACTCGGCGGCGGGCCGGTTGACGGCGATGATTGACCCCACAGGGGCGCGCACCGTGATGGAGTACGGCGACGACGGTGAGCGCCTGGCCACGACGGATGCCCTGGGGCGGACGCTGACGTCCACCTACGATGACCTGGGTCGGTTGGAGGCCGTCGAGCTGCCGGATGGGTCCACGTGGTCGTTTGGCTATGACCTGTTGTCGCGGCTGGTGGAGAGCACCGATGTGACCGGCGGCACCTGTCGCATGGAGTTCGGCCCCACCGGCTATCTGACCAGTGCGACGGACCCCACTGGGGTGCGTCGCGAGGTGGTCACCGATGCGGCGGGGCTGCCTCTGTCGTTCGTTGACGGGGATGATCGCGTCGTTGTGGTGCGTGATCAGCTGGGCCGCGTCATCTCCGATGCGGGCGCTGACGGGGAGGTCTCCACGCGCCGGTTCGATGCGTGTGGTCGTCTGGTCGAGTCGACGGACGCGGCGGGCGGGTGACACGCTTTGAGCGTGACGCCTCGGGACGTGTGGTCGCGGTGACTCAGCCAATGGGTCGCACGTTCCGCTACGAGTATGACGTCGCGGGGCGTTGGGCCGCCACGGTCAGCACCGGTGGTCAGCGCTATGAGGTGATGCGTGATGCCGATGGACGCATCGTCGCGGAGCATTGGCCCAGCGGTGAGCAGGTGACGACCACCTTCGATGCCTGCGGGCGCATCGTCGAGCGCGTTGAGCCGGGCCGTGGCAAGGTTCGGTTCCGCTACGACGCAGCCGGTCGCATTATAGGCATCCGCGATCCGTGGAATGGCAGGCGTTCCTTCAGCTACGACCAGGCGGGGCAGCTCGTCTCGGCGACGAATGCGTTGGGTGGCGTGACTCGTTTCGAGTACAACGAGCTCGGCCAGCGTGTCGCGACGATCGATCCGATGGGTGGGCGAACGGAACGCACCTATGACCAGCTTGGGAGGGTTCTGACGGAGACGGACCCCTTTGGGGGCGGGTGACTCGTTACAGCTACGACGCGGCGGGCCGGCCGGTGCGTCGGGTAGATGCGGATGGGCACAGCCTGGAGTGGCGTTATGAGCGCGGGCGGCGGTCGATGACGCTGGCTGACGGCAAAGTGTTGAGCGCTGTGGATCGCGACTATGCAGCCCGGACGATGAGGGTCGTCGAGGGTGAGACGGTGCATGAGCTGGCCTGGAGCACCACCGGTCAGCTGACGTCGCGGCTGCGCAACGGGGTGGGGTGCGCTACAGCTACGACGCGAATGGTCGCCGGACCAGCCTGGAGCGTCCTGACGGATCGATCACCCGGTACGAGTACGACGACAACGGGCGGGTCTCCGCGCTGGAGCATCCCGGTGTGGGCCGTGCGGTGTTGGAGCGGGACGCTCTGGGCCGTGTGGTGTCGTTGGCCGCGGATGGTCTGCATGCCACGTGGTCCTATGCGGACGGGCTGGTGGCCGAGCATCGGTGAACCGTCGGGGTTTCCTGCAGGTCACCCGGATCGAGCGCGACGCGAACGGCAGGGTTCTGGCTCAGGTGCGTGATGGGCTGCGCACCGAGTACACCTACGATGATGCGGGGCAGCTGATCGGCGGACGGAACTCGGAGGGTTCCGAGTTCCGCTTCGAGTGGGACGCGAATGGGCGTTTGGTGGCTGAGAGCACGGATGGGCAGATCACGCGCTACAGCTACGACGTTGAGCCAGTTGCTGACGGCAACGGCTCCGGACGGGTCACGCACCGAGTATGCCTACGACGGTTCCGGGCGGCGGCTGGGAACGCGGCCCCTCGGGTGAGAGGCATTTCGCGTGGGATCCGCAGGGCTTCTTGGCTCGTATCACGGCGGTAGCCCGAGGGTGACCGCATGGCGACGGCCACTCAACGTCTGCATGTTGATGCCTTGGGTGAGTTGTCCGCATCAACGACACCCCTGTGTATTGGGATTCCGCATCGGCGGCCGCGTCCGTGGCCCAGATCGGGGCGACGGTGGTGGTCAATGCCTCGCAGCCACAGCCCTGACCGCTGGTGGCGGCGAGGACACGGCCTGGGTGATGCCGGACCCAATGGCCGTGACACCGGGGCGGGTGCGCCGTGGAGCTGGCTCAGAGCCTGCCCGGTGTGGGGTTGCCGTCTGGCACATCAGTGACCTCGATGGGCGGGTGAGCATCGGTGGCCTGGAATGGATGCAGGCGCGTGCCTACGACCCGGCCACCCGTGGTTTCCTCCACCGACCCGTGGGGCGCCGGTCACCGGTACCGGATGGGCCGCCAACCCGTACCCTTCGCGGGCAATGACCCGGTCAACCAGTCTGATCCCCAAGCGCCTTCGTCCGATTACCGAGGCCGAGTTGTAGGCCTCACCGGGACTCCAACAACGGAGTCCTCGGCGAACGCCGCAGCCGCCGCAAACCGACTGGGTATCGAACAACCGGGGAATACATCGCAGCAGGAGCCCTCATCGTCGGCGGCGTCGCCGTCATGTGCACCGGCGTCGGCGGCCCCCATCGGCGCAGCAATGATCGCCGGAGCAGCCACGGGAGCCGGATCATCCATCTGGTCCCAAAAATCCAGCAACGGCAGCGTCGACTGGGGCAAAGTCGCTATCGACGGCACCGTCGGCGCAGCCACCGGCCCAGCGGAGGCGGAGCCGCAGCAGCCGCAGCAAAATGACCTCAGGCGTCACCTCCCTGTCTCGGCCGCAACGTCCTCGCAGGAGCCATCGAAGGCGGCCTCGACGGCGGAGCCTCCGGCGGCATCAACTACCTCACCAGCGGCCAACCACTCACCATGGACGGCTTCCTCAACGCCACCGGCCAAGGAGCCCTCGAAGGCCCTCACCGGCGGCGCAGGCGGCGCACTAGCAAAAGTCACCGACGTAGCCCGCTACGGCTGCTTCACCAAAAGACACACCTGTCCTCATGGCCGACGGCACCGCCAAACCCATTCAAGACATCGTCGCAGGCGACGAAGTGATGGCCTTCAACGCCGACACCGGCGTGAACGAACCAGCCACAGTCACACGCACCTTCACCCACGAGGACGTCTGAAACCCTCGTGGTACGCACCGACGCTAAGGCGACATCACCACCACTGCAGACACACCCGTTCTCACGTCGAAAACCGCGGCTACACCCCAGCCGGACAACTCCACCAAGGCGACCACCTCATACACCCCCGACGGCAACACCGTCCAAGTACTGAACATCCAATCCACAGGCCAACACCACACCGTCCACAACCCAAGTCAACGGACCACAACTACCACGTCGCCACCAACACCAAAAACATGGGTCCCTAGTCCACAACAACGACGACTGCATCCCCGTCCCAAGGAAACCAGACGCGACTTCGACTTCAACACCCAAGAGGAAGCTTTACGAAGCGTTCCTGCGGGCTCACGGCGTACCTCCAGGTATTGGACCCGAAGACAGTGGTCGTCTCGGAGCTCGTACGGGAAAACCCTCAACCTGTGGGGCCCAAGGGAAAGCCTTGGGAAGAAATCGAGATTGCGTGGAAGAACTCTGATGGTCCACGGGGATCTCAACGATGGATCATCACGCCAGCGGACACGGTTCAACGATAGACGCCACCCGAGGTAGCACCACCGCACTACCATGGCCCAGACGGCTACGCCACTACTACTACCCAGCAGGAGAATGATGAACGAGCAAGACTTCACCCTCGAAGGGTTCCCTCAACGGAGCCTTCATCATCCACGACATCCAACGCAAGGATCGGTGGCCCTACCGTCTCATCGATGGTGTCGTCGATGCCCTCTGCTACTGGCGACGACTCCTCTACCTGAGGGGCTGTTCGGCCGGTTGATGGAGACGTGGGGTGAGGCCATGATTAGTCTGTCGCGGGGGTCGAGTTACCTGTCGATGTGGAAACCATCGAGTTGGACCGCTCAGCACAAGTGCAGGGCAGAATGCTTCTTGAACCTGACTTATCAGGATAGCTCCTGTCCCACCGATTCATGGAGTGGTGGCAGATCACGCCAAGCGCGCAGGAACTTCACAACCTGCTTCAAGGCCCGCCTCTTCACCCAGGTAGGGGCTGGTGGATGGCCACGCCCAGTGATAAAGATGCTGCTCCTCGCTCGTGAAGTCAACCACTGGTCTACTGTGGGGCAACACGGAGGTACAAGCCCCACCAAGGACCAACGCTCGAGGTGGTCGATGAATCAGTCACTCAGCCCTCAGGCCCTCCCCAGATCGGGTTGATGTCCGTAGTTCCCTCAACAACCACCCCGTCAGCGGCGTGGCGATCTCGGCACCCCAGAGGTGATTCAGAGGCAACATCATCGGTGGCGGAATCCGGGAGAGCCAGGGCGAGGAGGTCGTCAAACTCTGGCACTGCGCAGGCTGGCTCGCCACACTGTAGTAATGAACATACCGGAGCTGGTCCCATGACGATCTCGAAGTCCAAGACGCCACTCGGTTACCGGAAACCTCATGATCGTCTGGGCGAATGCCGGATGCGGAAGTGGGCCGCGTTGGCGAAGGCCCTACATGAAGCAAGATTCGCCGACGAACCCAACGACCCACTGCTGTGGCGGTAATCCCCATCGTGATCGACCTGCACGTCCAAGCCCTCACCGAACAGCAGAAGACGAAAGCAACATCGACGACCCGGAAACCCGACCCGCAGGCCTGGATGCTGTGGCGAAACTGGCCGGAACCATCGGTGGTAGCACGAGAATCGCCCAGATCCGACACTGTCCAGTTGGCGCGGTCAGATGCAGGGCAGAGGTTACGCGACCCGTTGCGTCCCTTCATCCTTGACGACGCTGACGTGAAAACCCTCTTAGAACAGATTGAGGCCACCCACGATGAGCATCAACCTCACTCTTCCTGAAGACTTCGGAAGACTACGACTGTGGGAGGTCGAAGCCAAGGGTGTCTTCTGGGACACCTTCATACTTCATCGGTGACCGAGTAGCCACCGTAACGTGCCCACGATCTGGTTCGACTTCTACAAGACACGAAGAAGACCCGAGCGAGCATAGGGTAATGGAACTAACAGAGTTCTTGTCACACCACGCGTGACAGAAACAGCGTATGCCGAGGCGGCGGACCTGAGCATCGTACCTGAATTCTTCCTAAGGTCCGTCATGCATTCTGTGGACCACCCTCGCGAAGGACGTGATGAGCCCATCGACATCACTCAAGAGGCTGGACGGTTCGCACATGCAGACTCCCAGGCGGCATCGTCTGGGATGACATCAGACAACGAGACCGAGAATTCCATCAGACTGCAACCGGTTCGCGAACTCAGCCCCTTGGATGGATGGCTATCGGACAATTAAGTGGTGCACCTGCTCGCACTCACCGTATTCTGATGAAAGCGAGCCAGCAGACCTGTGGCCAAGCCGTCTCCGAAAGGAAGCCATGGACAAGAGACGGAGCGGAATCGTCCTCGCCTACCATCCGTGTGATATGAAGTCCAGCTTGACGGCTCGGAGCCAAGGCCCGGTAGGGCTGGGTTCGGCGAGTGACGCCGCTGATGTATCGCAATCTAGGAGTACGGCCCGACCTGACAGAGCATCTTGGTCAAGTTGATTGCCTTCTTGGAGTCAGGGAAGCTTTCATCTCGCCCTGGAGCGCAACATACCAGAAGCACTCCGGTCGGACCTCACCCGAGTAGCCATCGGCCCCGGAATGGGGCCGTGGTGCGGATCACCGAGACATTGCAGGAATCCAAGTCTCCTTGAAGCAACCTGAGACACGGGAACAGTCCGTCTGACCTGGTCAACAACGACCCTGAGCTATGCACACGGATCACCGGCCAACCAGGAGAACGAGTTTCGGCCGCCTGCCCGCGTGCCTCGACGGCGAATTGCGCATCACCACGCGAAAACTCTTTCATCGACATGTTGAGCAAGCCTCTATGGCTTCCGGCATCTTGCACCACACGCACCGCACGCAAGCAGCAACACAATTAGAGGACAGCCGAGATGACAGAGAGATTCCACCACCAGACACACTGAACCACAACAGCCATGACATGTGCATGCAGCATCAGAGGGTAGCAAAACACCCTGGATGGCAAATTTCAATCACCTCGGACACGCTCTCGCGACCGCCGAGAGACAGATGAGTGAGCCAGCTTTGTCCTCACCCAGAAACTCCTGTTCACGATCGACAGCATCGTGAAAGCCTGGAAATGCTAGACTGGCTGGAGCACGCGTTGACAAACCTCCGCGCACACGGCACGGGAATTTTCCTCCGATACATGCGCGCCAGAGTGGCGTCTCAGCGATCGGTCGACGACCGATCGTCGAGGTCCGCGATGAAACGCCTATTTTCAGCGGGCCGAGAAATCCTGATCTGTCATGCGGACACGGTCCAGTTCCTGCTGGACGATGGCCGAGAGCATGTGGAATGCATGTCGAGCACGACTGGTCTATCCATACCTCGTCTGAGGACAGCGACCCGCCGATCCCGACCGACTCGACCCTCAGGCGCACTGACAGCACCGGAAAGACCGTTTATGGATGCATGATTCCACAACGCCAAACACGAGACTACGCCGAGCTCTTAATCCGGAGGACTTTCCCGTGGGACGGGCCTTCGTGGTCTCGCGTGACATCCAGCGCACACGACATGGTCGTCATGGCCGGGCTCATCGAGGGTGTCGTCGATGCCCTGTATACTTCTGACGACTCGACCTCAGCTGTTCGGCCGTTTGATGGCGGAGTGCGAGAAGGATTGGTCTGTCGCAGGCGACGTACTACCGTTGATGGCGAGCCGGTGAGCTGACCAGCAACGCGACGTTCCAACAACCAAACTGTTGGGCAAGCTGAACTATCAGCCCTGTCACGCCATCTTCCCGCCCACCGCAGCAGCATGGAGTGGTGGTAGGATCTCTTGAACGCGACGGGAACTCAGCGACCTGATCACCTGGCTCCGCTTCGCCCACGCTCCGGCGTGGCTACAGCCCTAGCTGACGAGGATGCGGGCCGTTCGATGAAAAGCACCACCGGCCTACTGTGTGGAAGCGACGTGGACCATGTTCCGTATCAAGGACCGACACATGAGGTTGCTGACAGATCAGTCACAGCGCGCCTCTGTCTCCTCATCACGGCCTGATGTCCATGATGTCCCTCAACAACCACGTCATCAACGGAGTGGTCATCTTCGGCAACCCTGAGTGCAAATCCCAGAGAGGCAGCATCATCATAGCAGAACTGAGAGCTGGATAGGCGAGGAGGTCGTCAACTTGGCACCGCGCTAGGCTGGCTGGATGTAGAAATCGAGGAGGGCATTCATGTGATCCAGCGCTCATAGGACAAATACCGAGGCGTTATTCGCGTGGGTTATTTTGGGCCTCTATGCACCTCTTTGTAGGGCATCGACTGCCCATGGGAGGAATAGAGCTGCAACCATCCGTATCCTCAGCCAGGCTAAAGCAGCCGATGCGTTACCAGTTCTATTAAGCAGGTCTTCCCGCCTCACGTGATCCATGAGACCTGTGACCTGCGTCCATGACGTCGCCCAGGGTCGGGGACTCGACTTTAGCCGCCACGAGATTTGAAACCCCACCGCAGGTGGTGATCTCTTTGATGCTGCGTCAGACCAAGACCCATAGCAGATCGCTGACTATGCGGTGTCCCAGTCCACGATCTGCAGGATCTGGCGCAGGATCACGAGATCCCGGAGACGGTGGTGAAGTTCACCAGCGCAGGCGTGGAGGAGCGATCTGCTCAGGACAGTTCCTGCTGCACGACGGCACCACAAGTTCCGACTGGAACCGCCCAGCAAGCGCAGTGGGCGCTGCAAATTCCACTGGAAACGTAAAGTCCAATGTGTGAACATCGTGACTGCGACACCTGCCGCGAAGCACGTGCAAGCAGTGTCTCGAGCCGTTCCCCAGGAGCCTGCCGCGATGAACTGTGGTGAGCAGGAGGTGGGTGGAGGACCTCTGAGACAGAGGCCACATGTGGCTGTTGACAGTGCTTTACACCGCGACCACCGCGATAACTCCGGTCACTGAAATCCTCAATCAACGACCTGGCTGGGAGAAAGATTCAACCGCCAGTCTCCGCGCCGGAATCGAGCGACTGCATCGCCTTCACCTGAAGAACTGGAGATCCTCGCGCGCGCATACCATGGACGCCTTCGAAGAACTCCCCGCCATCATCCGCATCGTCACCAACTCGAACCACTACGAACCCGATAACAAAAACCCACATGAATAAACGCCCTGAGCGGCTGGCGGGCTCATCCAAGCAGCAAAGCGTCGTGGATAACGTCCTAGAGATGAAACCAAATTCAGTGGAACCGATCCTGCATGCGCGTTAGGCAATGCTCAAAGACCACCAGAGACACATGAATAAGTTTCGCGCTATCCTCACCCAAAACTCCACGTTCCTCGTTGAGGCACCTCATCGACGTGAAGTCGTGAAAGCTCGGGAATGCTTGAACGGGCTGAGCAACCCTCCCCGCCGACAAACTTCCACATGCATCCCCACGACACGAGGCAACCCTTCTCCCACATATACAGAGGCTAGCGCTATGTTCACCATCGGTCGACAAGTCTGAACTCGTCGGAGGTCCGACAGAAACGTTCTATTTGCAAAGGGCCAGAGGAAACCCGATCTTGCCTCGCGGACACGGTCCAGCTCCGTTGATGACGGCCGAGCAGCATGTGAATGCATTACCGACCACTGCGTCATCCACACGTGTCTGGCGACAGCGTTCCACTGATCCCGACTCGATCTGCAGGCACCTGACCACAGCACCGGCACTGCTGTGACATGATTCACACCGCCAAACACGACTACGCCATGCTGAGTTCTATTCCGAGGACTCGTGGACGCCTCGGACAACGCAACATCCAACGCAAGGACCGGTGGCCCTACCGCCCTGTTGAAGGAAGGCGATGCCTCGCTACTCGGTGACGACTCCAAGCCTGACAGGGTCTATTCGACCGGTTGATGGAGACGTGGGGCCAAAAGAACTGGGCTGGTTCATCGCGGGAACGAGTCGCTACAAGGGCTGGAACGGAACCATCCAGCTGGACCACCCAACACAGCACCACCACACGCGGCTGGGACGCCCATGATCTATGAGGACGACTCCAAATTCCACTGCAGCATGGAATGGTGGCAGCTCACCCCAAAACACAAGAACTATACGACCAGTGCAGATTCCACTACGACACCCAAGCGCAGGGTTCATGGCTAGCAGCATCAGCTGATGAAGATGCCAGCCCCCGCTTCGTCAAAGCCACCACCGGCCTACTCTGGTGGGCAACACGAAGCTACAAACCCTACCAAGGACCAACCCTCCAGATCGTCGACGAATCAGTCATCGAAGCCCTACTCGGACTTCTCCCACAGATCAGCCTGATGTCCCGTAGTTCCCTCAACAACCACCCGTCAGTGGCGTAGCAATCTTGGCACCCCGACGCCATCCAAAAAGCCTCAACATCCATAGGAGGGCTGCAGAGCCAAGGACACGAATCTCAAGTTCGCAGAAATACGGCGGCTGGTTGGCCACCCTTGTAACGCTTAAACACAATGGGGGTGTTTGGAATGACCGGCTTAAGATCCAATGAAAGACACTGCCCGCTAGTCACACCACGAAGCCCAGGCAAGGGAACAACACCCACCCCACACCAATTTGAAGTCAGGGACCTTCGTCCGATTACTGAGGCCGAGTTGCAGGCCTACCGGGACTCCAACAACGGAGTCCTCGAACGCCGCAGCCGCCGCAACCGACCGGGTATCGAACAACTGGGAATACATCGCAGCAGGAGCCCTCATCGTCGGCGATCGCCGTCCATGTGCACCGGCGTCGGCGGCCCCATCGCGCAGCAATGATCGCCGGAGCAGCCACGGGAGCCGGATCATCCATCTGGTCCCAAAATCCATGGCAACGGCAGCGTCGACTGGGGCAAAGTCGCCATCGACGGCACCGTCGGCGCAGCCACCGGCCCTAGCCGGAGGCGGAGCCGCAGCAGCCGCAGCAAAAATGACCACAGGCGTCACCTCCGCCTCGGCCGCAACATCCTCACCGGAGCCCTCAGAGGCTCCCTCACCCGGCAACAGGGCGGCGCACTAGCAAAAGTCACCGACGTAGCCCGCTACGGCTGCTTCACCAAAAGACACACCCGTCCTCATGGCCGACGGCACCGCCAAACCTATCAAGACATCGTCGCAGGCGACGAAGTGATGGCCTTCAACGCCGACACCGGCGTGAACGAACCAGCCACAGTCGCACGCACCTTCACCCACGAGGGCGTCGAGAGCCCTCGTGGTACGCACCGACCAAGGCGACATCACCACCACCGCGACACCCGTTTCTACGTCGAAAACCGCGGCTGGCACCCCAGCCGGACAACTCCACCAAGGCTGACCACCTGCGCACCCCGACGGCGACACTCGTCGAGGTGCTGAGCATCAGTCCACAGGCCGTCGCCAAACGGTCCACAACCTCGAGGTCGAAGGCCACCACAACTACCACGTCGCCACCAACACCAAAACATGGGTCCTAGTCCACAACAACGACGGCTGTGGGCCTACGGGAACCGTCTGGGATGATGTGACTCCTACAACATCAGCTGTCCACCCCAACAGTGGCCTGCCAAGATCTTTCAATCTGGACACACCAAACGGAACAATTCAAGTCCATCCCAATGCCTCCGAGCACATCGAACAAACATCGCTAGGAGCACTTCGGGAAACCCAGAATCCAGCACTCGCCCAACTGAGGGGTCAGTATGAACTATCCGGAATGCAGAACGCAGTGACGGAGTACATGGAAGGCGGGGTTCGACTCAATCAACCTGCCACGGTGCAAGGATGGCAGCTAGAACTTCGGCAAGGCGAGTCCGACCCTCTGCCAGCACTGATTCACGCTCGATCCGTAGGATGAGAGCATGATTACAACCATAGGGGTCGCGGCATCCACGGGGACCGTGCTCGCAACCGACCGGTGGGTCCCGCTGATGCTCGAATGGGACTGCATCATCTCTGACACTCCCCTGTACCTGTTCATCAAGGACCCCACCCACGGATTCGTCGAGTTGAAGATCGACCGCGACACCGGAGCACTGATCGGATTCGTCATCATCGACCTGCCGCACGAGGACGGCCAGGGGCGAACCCTGCACGCAGTGCCCTCCAAGCCTGGATCACCCATCATCGACCGGGACCTGTGGCCCTGGAAAGTTACCCCGGACTACAGGGAGCCAGCCAACCGCGACCTGGACATGACCCTCCCGCTCGCGAGTTCGGTGACGACGACCGTCTCACCGTCTGGATCGGCGACGGCCAGCCTGAGGTCAACCTGACAGCCGAGGATGTCACGGTCACCATCGGACACGACGGCACCCTGCTGGCAATCGCCGTGCCGTGGCCGAAGGAGTCGGCAGACCTGTGGCCACTGTCCCCAGAAGAGAACATCCCTGAGACCCAGTAGGAACGACCATGACAGACTTCCGTATGTTCCAGAACATGCCAACAGTGATGGAAGCCTCAGGGCGAATTGGCAGCGATGAGGATCCTCAAAGCCATACCTGTGGACTCACCTCGTGGAACACCGCGAGGAGCTTCATCGACATCATCAAAAGACTGGACGGCTCGCATGCAGACTCCTCCGGCGGCACGTCTCGGAATGACACCAGACAACCAGACCGAGTTCCACGACTTCGCAGACTGGCTCCGCGAACTCAGCCCCCTGATGGGATGGCCATCAGAAACCACATGGGCATTCGACGTGACCTTCGACCAAGTCACAGCCGCTCTACCCACAGATGCTCGAAGACGCCGCGGCAGGGACCACAGCCCGGCTCCCCCGTCGTCACACAACTCGCCCAACGACTGAGACAGGTCGGCCCACTGGAAATCAGCGAAGCCATCCCAGCCTCCGGCGGCATCCGCCCTGACAGGCAACAACTGGGTCTTCATCGCCGCGCCAGGCTGGCGAATCCTGAACCCAGACACCACCCTCGCCTACTCCTGGGCCACCCCCGGCATCGAAGAACACGCAACCGACCTGATCGGCCTCCACATCCACGACGTGACACCCCAAAGCCGCATCACAACCGCCGACCCCGCACTACACCTCTCCGACGACCGACGCCTCGAGGTCTTCTCCGGAGACCCCTTCCGGCCATGGATCATGCGATCGACGCCGGAACCTTCACCGGCACCCCCACCGCCCCAGAATGGCTCTGGACATGACCGACACCACCGACTACCCCGAAGGCTTCTTCCCCGAAGGATTTCCCTCCACGGGGCCCTTTCATCATCCGCGACATCCAACGCAGGACTGGTGGCCCTACCGGCTCGTCGATGGTGTCGTCGATGCCCTCTGGCTACTCGGTGAGGACCTAAGCCGGAGGCTGTTCGGTCGCCTGATGGAAACATGGGGCAAGGAACTGGGCTGGTTCATCGCTGGAACGAGTCGCTACGTGGCTGGAAGAGAGCCCCTCGAGCTGGACCACCCAGCACGAGGCGCCAACCACCACACAGCTGGGGCGACTGATCTATGAGGACGAATCCAAGTTCCACCGCTGCACAGAATGGTGGCAGCTCACTTCCAGCGCCGAGGAGTTTCACCACTTGTTGCAAGGGCCACTCTTGGACCCAGGTGCGGGGTGGTGGTTAGCAGCATCCAAAGACTCAGATGCTGGACCGCGTTTCATGAAAGCCACGACTGGTCTGCTGTGGTGGTCAACGCGAAACTACCTGCCCTACGATGGGGCAAACCATGAGGTCGTTGACAGATCAGTCAAGGAAGCCCTACTCGGGCTACTACCCCAGATCGGGTTGATGTCCGTAGTTCCCCTCAACAACCACCCCGTCGACGGCGTGGTGATCTTCGGCACCCCAGAGGTGATTCAGGAGGCCGCATCGTCGGTAGGCGGTATCCGGGAGAGCCAAGGCGAGGAGGTCGTCAAACTCTGGCACCGCGCAGGCTGGCTCGCCACACTGTAGTAATGAACATACTGGAGCTGGTTCCATGACGATCTCGAAGTCCAAGACGCCACCTCGGTTGTTCCCCGGGAAACTCTCATGATCGTCTGGGAAGAATGCTCGGATGCGGAAGTGGCCGCGTTGGCGAAGGCCCTACATGAAGCAAGATTCGCCGACGAGACAACGACCCACTGCTGTGGCAATCCCCATCGTGATCGACCTGCACGTCCAAGCCCTCACCGAACAGCACGCCGAAGGGAAGCACGGCAACGAGCCAGAAGCTCCGACCCGCAGGCCTGGATGCTGTGGCGAAACCGGCCGGAACAATCGGTGGTAGCACGTAGAATCGCTCAAGACCCGACACTCGTCCAGTTGGCGCGGTCAGATGGTGGGCAGAGGTTACGCGACCTGTTGCGTCCCTTCATCCTTGACGACGCTGACGTGAAAACCCTCTTAGAACAGATTGAGGCCACCCACGATGAGCATCAAACTCACTCTTCCTGAAGACTTCGAAGACTACGCATGGGAGGTCGAAGCCAAGGGTGTCTTCTGGGACACCTCTACACGTATCGGTGACCGAGAAGTCACTGTAACGTTCTACGATCCGGTTCGACTCTCTCAAGACATCGAAGAAGACCTGAGAGAGCATAGGGTAATGGAACTAAATAGAGTTCTTGTCATACCACGCGTGACAAAACAGCATATGCTTGAGGCGGCGGATCAAGCATCACCTGGAATTCTTCCTCTCAAGGTTTTCAATACCCGGCCCCAAGGAAGCACATGGACAAGAGGATTGAGCGTGGAATCGTCCTCGCCTACCATCCGTGGGGACATGAAGTCCAGCTTGACGGCTCTGGAGCCGTTGGCCTGGTAGGGCTGGGTTCGGCGAGTGACGTCATGATGTATCGCAATCAGGAGTACTGGCCCGACCTGGGAGCGAGATCATCTGGTCAAGCGATTGCCTTCTTGGAGTCAGGGGAAGCTTTCATTCCTGTCCTTGGAGCGCAACATACCAGAAGCACTCTCCGGTCGGGACTCTCACCCCCAAGGCCTATCGGCCCCGGAATGGGGCCGCGTGGTGGATCACCGAGACACAGGAATCCAAGTCTCCTTGGAAGAATCTGGAGACACGGGAACAGTCATCTGACCTGGTCAACAACGACCCCAGTATGCACAACGGATCACTGGCCACAACCAGGAGAACAGAGTTCGAGGTTGCTCTGCCTTGGCGTGTGGCCTGACGGCGAATTGCGCAGGACCATGCGAAAACTCTTCATCGACATGTTGAGCAAGCCCTATTTCGGGCATCTTGCACCACACGCACCCCACCCACCAAGCAGCAACACAATTGGAGGACAGTCGAGATGACAGAGAGATTCCACCACCAGACACACCGAACCACAATAGCCATGACATGTGCATGCAGCATCGAGGGTAGCAAAACACCTGATGGCAATTCCCAATTCACCTCGGACAATGCTCATGACCGCTGAGAGACAGATGAAGAGCCAGCTTGTCCTCACCCAGAACTCCTTGTTCCCCAAGTACTCATCGACGGAGATCGTGAAAGCTTCCTGGAAATGCTAGACTGGCTGAGCAACCCTGCCGACAAACTTCCATGCACCCCCACGGCACAAGGGAATTTTCCTCCGATATACGCGCTAGAGTGGCGTTCAGCATCGGTCGACAAACTGATCGTCGAGGTCCGCGATGAAACGCTCTATTTCAAAGGGCCAGAAAAACCCGATCTTGGCTCGCGGACACGGTCCAGTTCCTGCTGGACGATGGCCGAGAGCATGTGGGAATGCATGTCAAGCACTACCCTGGTCATCCATACCTGTCTGAGGACAGCGTTCCGCTGATCCTGACCATCGACCCTCAGGCGCACTGACAGCACCAGAATGGTTGTGACATGATCTACAACGCCAAACACGACTACGCCGAGTTCTATCCCGAGGACTTCCCGTGGGACGGGGCCTTCGTGGTTCGCGACATCCAACGCAAACCATGGTGGCCCTACCGGCCCATTGAGGGTGTCGTCGACGCCCTGTGGCTGCTCGGTGACGACGCCGCACCGGACGGGTTGTTCGAGTCGGCTGATGGAACGATGGGGTGGGACCTTGCACTGGTTCATCGCTGGCGATGTGCGCTACCGAATTGATACGGGAACCATTCAGCTGGACCAGCCAGTACGATGTACCCACAGTCAAACTACTTGGGCAACTCAACTACCAGCCTTGTCAAGACTTCTTCCCACTGCACCGTTGCACTGGAATGGTGGCAGATCACCCCTAGGGCAGAGCACCTCCACACACCCTGCTAAGGACCGCTTCTTCGACCACGTTCGGGCTGGTGGTTGGCAGCCTCAGCTGACGAGGATGCTGGACCACGCTTCGTGAAGGCAACCACCGGCCTCCTGTGGTGGGGGACGCGAGATTATCAGCCTTACGATGGGGCAAACCATGAGGTCGTTGACAGATCAGTCAAGGAAGCCCTACTCGGGTTACTACCCCAGATCGGCCTGATGTCCGTAGTTCCCCTCAACAACCACCCCGTCAGCGGCGTGGTGATCTTCGGCACCCCAGAGGTGATTCAGGAGGCAGCATCATCGGTAGGCGGAATCCGGGAGAGCCAAGGCGAGGAGGTCGTCAAACTCTGGCACCGAGCTGGCTGGCTCGCCACTTGGTAGTGTCGAGATCGGGACATGGCCAAGCCCTGCTCCAGGAATCGAGGACCACGCCGGAGGAGTGGTGGTGCCATAAGCAGGCGTGGGACGTCATCAGGCTCTCCAGGGAGGGTAGACCGATGAGTGATCTGTACTCCCGGATTGGCCACGTGGCGGACAGGCTCACCTCCGAAGGGCATGATGAGACCTCCAGTCGACTCACTGAAATGGTGGCTGCTGGTGCGACAGGGAATGAGATTCTGATGGGTGTTCGACATGTCCTCCCAGTTCTCAGAAACCATGCGACCCTCCCACAAGACCTACTGGCTGAGGTGAATGATGTGACACTTCGGATCAATCGGGCTTTGAGGGATTGATCCTGACACACCCCCAACCATCGCAATCAACGTCCCAAGGTGAAGAGCATGACAGAATTCGAGGAACTGAAAAACCTTCCGACACTCATGGACATCGAGCAAGAGATCGACGTCATGTCGACACTCATGGGCATGACCGTGGAACACATCTGAGCAATGTCGAGCATTCCGCCACGTGATCAACCACCTTGCTAATTCACCCAATTAAGCGGATACATGGAAGTCAGGCCCGGCAACCAAGAAGAACTCATTCGTTTCTCGAACTGGCTGGAGCCCCTGCTCTCCCTGCAGCGATGGACACCTCCATGATGGGCACCTTCCGCTTCACCTACGAAGATCTACTGAACACGTACCCGCAGCTGCGCAGGATTGACACCGAGGACAGCCCTTCGTCCACGCATAGCGCGACCGGTTCAGGACACCACGATCACCCAAAAGAGCTTCACATGCTCAGGACATGCCCCTGAGATGAATACAACAGCAGAGTTGGCCGCGATGAAGATCTTGCAAGCTATTCCACTGAAGCAGTTGATTGCCCATCGGGACGAGATCACCGAAATCGTGCAGCGCCTGGAACGCTCCCACAGCAGTCCCAAAGGCGGACTTTTTCGGCCCTGACTCCCCATAATGAAGGCGCATTCCATGGCTTCGCTGATTGGCTTCGTGGACTCGGACCGCTGATGGGTTGGCCCGCAACAAAGCCGTTGGTCGTTCGATGTGACCTTCGCCCAGGCCTCACGCATCCATCCGCATCTTCGTGACGAGGCGGCTGCTGGGCCACAGCCAGGCTCCCCCGTGGTGGTACAACTTGGGGAGCGGGTCAAGCAAACAGGACCGTTGGAGATCCTCGGCTCAGGAGCAGCGTGGAGAGGGATCAGCCTGGTCGAGCCAAGGCTGAGCCTTCACCGCAGAGGCAGGGGCTGGCGTGTGCTGAACCCTGGATCGCACTCTGGCCTACTCTGGATGACACCCGATGTGGACTCCTACGTGACCGACCTCGTAGGGCTGTATGTGGCGGCAGTCACCCCACAGAGTTGCACAACCACGACTGATCCCGTGATTTACCTGTCAGACGGCAGGAGCCTGGAGGTCTTCACAGGCGACCCGTTGACACCCTGGATCATGCGGCTACCCAACGGCACCTTTGCAGGAGCCCCGACAGAGGCCGCCCCGCTCCCGGGGAACGAGTAATGAGTTCATGCAGCGCGATGAGCTGGAGAGCAGCCGTTGAAGCCGAAGCACGGTTCACCGACTGTGTGACGGCGATCCCAGGGGAGGAACTGGTACCACTGCTCGTGGAGGCGCTCGGTTCTCTGATCGTCGAGACGGATGGCGCTCAGGATTCTGTTCGGCGCAGCTGCCTCACTCACTTCAGAGGTTCTTCCTGCGTTGGAGCCCTTGTTGCTGGTGTCCCACACATATCTGTTCCACTGCCGAGACCTGGTGCGACGCTTGCCGAGAGAAGATCAGCATCGGTTTCTCTCAGATCTCACCGAGAAGGTCATTGCGGACCCGGACAGCGACTATGAAGCGTATCGACGCTTGGCCGAGTTCTTGAAGGAGGTCCGCATGTGGGAGGTACTCGAGGTGTTGAACAACGCGGCAAGAGCTTCGAGGGATCCAGACATCCGCGAGGTCGGGATGGATTTCGAGGTACCCGCCCGCACGGAACCGTGCCTCCACCCGACTACCATGGGCCAGGTGGCAGCGCCCACGACTACCCTACCCCCGGCACAAGAATGATGGACGAGCGTGATGGATACCCTGAAGGATTCCCGTGGGACGGGGGCCTTCGTGGTCCGCGACATCCAACGCAAAGACTGGTGGCCCTAGCCCAGCCCATCGATGGTGTCGTCGATGCCCTCTGGCTACTCGGTGACGACTCCTACCTGAGGGGCTGTTCGGCCGGTTGATGGAGACGTGGGGTGAGGCCATGGATTGGTTCGTCGCGGGGTCGAGTTACTTCCAGCCCGATGTGGAACCATCGAGTTGGACCGCTCAGCACAAGGTGCAGGGCAGAATGCTTCTTGGAACTCTGACTTATCAGGATAGTTTCCCGTTCCACCGATTCATGGGTGGTGGCCAGATCACGCCAAGCGCGCAGGAACTTCACAGCCTGCTTCAAGGCCCGCTTCTTCACCCAGGTAGGGGCTGGTGGATGGCCGCGTCCAGCGATAAAGATGCCGGCCCTCGTTTCGTGAAGTCAACCACTGGTCTACTGTGGTGGGCAACACGGAGGTACAAGCCCTACCAAGGACCAACCCTCGAGGTGGTCGATGAATCAGTCATCGAAGCCCTACTCGGGCTCCTCCCCAGATCGGGTTGATGTCCGTAGTTCCCCTCAACAACCACCCCGTCAGCGGCGTGGTGATCTTCGGCACCCCAGAGGTGATTCAGGAGGCAACATCATCGGTGGGCGGAATCCGGGAGAGCCAGGGCGAGGAGGTCGTCAAACTCTGGCACCGCGCAGGCTGGCTCGCCACACTGTAGTGTCGAGACCGAGACATGTCCCTCCCTCGCCAGCTCGGTGAACGACAACCGCCTCACCATCTGGATCGGCGACGGCCAGCCCGATATCACCCCTGACCACCGAAGACGTCACAGTCACCATCGGACACCATGGTGACCCTGCTCGCAATCTCAGCGCCATGGCCGAAGAGTCAGCAGACCTGTGGCCACTGAACGACGCTGATCCCGCATATTCCCCACACCACCAAGCGACAGCGCCCAACCCAAATATTTGACCTATCGGTCTAATACAGTTAGTCTTCACGTCATGGGCGGGCCTCGGACTTTCGACGATGACGCGGTGATCGACCGCGCCATGGAGGTTCTGGAGCAACGGTTACCACGCCACATCCCCGGCCCGCCTAGCGGAGGCAGCGGGGCTCGCCAAGGGCAGCCTGTACAACGCCTTCACCAGCAAGCGGGCCCTGTTCGACAAGTGCCTCGACCGGTATCACCAGCAGATCACCGACCTTGCGAAGGGTCTCTTGGATCATCCCGGCAGCACCCGCGAATGCCTGGCCAACGCGCTGCGGTCCGTCGTCGACTCCGACCTCGCGCAGCCGCAGCGCCGGGGCTGCCTGATCGGCAATACTGCGGTCGAGCTCGCGGGCCACGATCCCGAGATCGCCCGCACGCTGCGGCGAATGCAGGACGAGTCAACAAGCTGGTTCGCAGACCGCATCCGTCGCGGTCAGTCCGTGGGCGACGTCCGGCCCGACCTCGACGCGAACGCCTTCGCCCAGCATCTCGCCACGACGCTCGCAGGCCTGCGGGTGATGGCCATGACCCACGACGCCCCAGCCCTCTACGGGGTGATCGACACCGCACTCACGGGACTCTGACGTTATGAACACAGGAGCCCGCGCTTTCCACCACCCACATTTGGACTGATGGTTCAAAAAGAAAGGTTGAACATGGACCTGCACCTTGAGGAAAGACCGCACTCGTCACTGGCGCAAGTCGGGGCATCGGCTTGGCCGTCGCCCGGACGCTGACAGCGGAGGGCGTTCGCGTTGCCGGGGCCGCCCGGACGATCACCCAGAGCTGGCCGGAGGCGGCCCAGACCGCCATCGCCGCAGATCTGTCGACGCCGGAAGGTGCCGCGGCCGCGGTTGGGACAGCGCTGGCGGAGTTCAGCGGCATCGACATCCTGGTCAACAATGTCGGTGCCGGCGACCCCGACCGCATGGGCCTGGGCGGGTTCCTGGACACCGACGACTCCCAGTGGCGTTACCTGCTGAACCTCAGCCTCTTCGTGCGGTCTGGACCTCCCAGAGCAGCACTGCCGAGCCTCGTCGAGCGACGGGGCGCGATCGTGAACCTGGGGATCGATCAACGCCCGCTTCCCATCACCGGCCCCGTCGGCTGCGGCGAGGCGAAGGCCGCGCTCGTCGCTTTCGGCAAACGCCTCAGCGAGGGTTTCGGCCGCAGGGCGTGCGGAGTCAACACCGTCTCCCCCGGCCCCCGTCGGGACCGGCCTGTGGCGCGACCCGAAGGCTTTGGCGCCCAGGTCGCAGCCGCGAACAGTGCACCCCACGCCGACTTCCTGGCCGCGCCCGCCGCCTCTGCGGTATCACGTCCGGGCGGATCAGTGATCCGGAGGAGGTCGCGGCGCTGATCGCCTTCCCTGGCCTCCCCAGCGGCCGGGGAACATCACCGGAACTGAGGATCATCGCCGACGGAGGGATCATCAAGACCACCTGAGACATCACAAACGGGGCGGCTGGGACTGTTCCTCCAGCAGCCCTCCCCGGCGGCAGTCGACTGCCTCCAGCAAACCGGAACGCCGTCCGACGACGTGGTCGCGGCGGGTGATCCGACGATGCTTGCCCTAAGACCTCAGTGTGCATCAGCCCAGATTCCCGTAGCACCCGCAGGTGATGCGGAAGGTGGATTTCACGACGTCATGCTCCAGATCGCCGCAGTGAGAGCGGCCCTTCGTCGGCGATGCGGCGCAGTATGTCGCGGCGGAGCGGATCGGACAGCGCGCCCAGCACCGCGTCCAGACTGAGGTCAGCCGCAGCCGGATGGGATACCTCCTGGCCATCTTCACGCTCCGATCCACCGATTGTTCGGCGAGGCCCAACCGTTGACGCTACCAGCTCGGCCCTCGTGCGGCACAACCCATCACCGCACCGGGTTTGACTACTCCACTCTGTTGAACAATTCTTAGTTCGACGAGACATCGAATGAAAGGAGTGGTCGTGCCCAGCCATCAGAAAACCGTCAAGCGAGCCTGCGATGGGGTGCTGTCGTTCTTCACCCCTTTTTCGTGATCGGAACCGACACTTTCCTCATCACTCCCCTGCTGCCGCTGCTGCAGCGTGAGTTCAGCGTCCCAGCTAGCGCAGGCAGGCTGGCTGGTGTCGGCCTACGCCCTTGGGTATGCGCTATTCGCCTAGTCGCAGGCCCGGTCTCGGACCGCAAAGACCGCCGCGCAGTCCTATTGGCCGGGGTGGCCGCCTTCACAGTGTTCACCGGCGCCTGCGGTCTGACGTGAACTTCTGGTCCATGTTCACCTCGCGTTTCCTGGCGGGTATGGGGAGCAGCCTTCGTCAGCCCGCAGATCTGGGCGGCCATCCCGATGGTGGTGCCGCGTGGGTCGGTCATCAGGGTCGTAGGGGTATGCGACGGCAGGCCTGGCGATTGCCCAGGTGGCTGGCATTCCGATCGGTTCCTACCTGTCGGCTCAGGACTGGCGGCTTCCCTTCTTCGTGATCGCCGCCGCCAGCGTCCTGCTGTGGATGACGCTGTACGCAGCGTTCCCGAACGTCCGGCCGTCCACCAGCTCAGAGAGGATCCTCAACCCCTACCGGAGGTTCCTCGGGTCGCGGGTCCTGCAGGTGCTCGCTGGCGTATCTCGTCTTCCAGGCGGGCTGCCTGGGTGCGTTCTCGTTCATCGCCTCGTGGCTGGCCAGGGACTTCGGCGCGACGCAGACCGAGCTCGGCACCTCCATGATGGTCATCGGCATCGGGCAGGGAATAGGGTCGCTCATTGGCCCCAGGCTGGTGGCAAGGATCGGCGAGCACACCTCGCTGTGGGCCGGGATCATCGTCGTCGGCTGGTTTCCTGACTGCCTCGGCGATGCCGTCCCGGTGGGCGCGACCGCTGCGTTCGCCATCACGATGCTGGCCGAGCGCGCCTGCTCCCGGTGATGATGCGGCTGCAAAAGGTCGCGCGGGGCAGGCCGGAGGGACAGTGTCGTCACGTCGAATGCCGCGATGTATTTGGGAACCTCCGCCACGGGCGCGATCGGCGGCACCCTGCTGACCATTCTGCCTCGGCTGCACCAGCGCCAGCGCCTTCACCGCAGCAACCCTTCGCCCTGGCCCTGGGCATCTACTGGCAGGCGAGGGGCCTTTCAGCGTCAAGGCAAGGCTGCAGAGCAAGCGCTGCGTGGGCAGTGGGCGGCCTCCAGCTCGTCGAGCCTTGCCAGGCATCGCGGGTCCATGCAGAACAGCGACCTGCCTCTTCACACGTACCGCCCGCACCGGCCCGGCGCCTCCGCCGTCAGCGGCTGCGCGTGAAGCACGCTCGTCGGGAAGCAGGGCCAGGTCAGTTCCGACGGAGAGCGTCGCTGATTTTTAAGATGCGGATGCCGCATCTCATCGACGACGTTGCTGCCAGCTTCCAGGTGGCGGCGCAGCACATCGCCGTAGGGTGCTGCGCCCACCCAGATCGGGAATTCCCGCCACACGAGCGCCACCCGCCCGAGTCAGTCTCGGCGGCCGGTCCCACACCTCGCGGGCCTCGCCGAGTCCGATCGATCTGCCGCAGGCCGAAGACCCCGCAGAACAGCCGGGTCAGACTGTTGAGAGCCTCGGTAATGCTGTCGTGATGCGGACTTACGCACGGGGAGTTCCGGCGGCCCGCAGCCGGTCGGCGCCGAGGCGGCGGTTCTCCTCCTGACGCTGGCCACCACGAGGTCAGGACGAAGCGCGGCGATGAGGTCGCGATTTAGTTCTTTTGGTGCCCCGCACCTGCGACGCTCGAGTCCTGCGGGATGGCGCGCAGTCGAGTGGCAACGAGCACCCCAGGCACGGGTAACGGCAATCGCCTCCGTCAGGGACGGTACCAGGCACACCACCCGCTGAGGTGGCCCGCCCAGGGCAACATCCGCACCGAGATCATCCAGCAAGGAGCCACGCTCTCTTTTCGTCGGATTGCCGGGCTCCCACCCACTGGACCACGCTACAGCCGCTGCCCGAGGACGATCTCCGATTCCCGATTCCGGCAGCAATGCGCGCCCACCATGCCGACTCGCCGCTGCCCTGCCCACAGCTCATGCATGAATGTGCCCAGCCACGTCGACGGCGAGTCGCCGGGCTGTCGGAACAGCCCGAGTGCCCACGGCGGGACCAGCGGCTTGCTTCCCGGATGGGCGGGAGGTCGCTGCCGCCCCTATCAGGCCTCGCGAGGATGAGCACGCGACGATCCCTAGTCCCGCGAACGCCGTCCAGCATCACCCAGCGGGCGACCCCCGTCAGGGTTACGCGCCAGCACCAGTGAAAGCACGAACGCAGTCGCGGTAGCAGCGTGCTGCCGACGGAGTTCCAATGTCGCTTCCCGCGAGCTCGCCTGTTCCGGGGTCAGGTCAAAAGCCTTGATGCGGACGCCCTGCGGCATCTCCACCCGGGCAGCTAAGCGCGTCGCGGGGTCGGCGGTTTGCTCACGTTCGCCACATAGAGACTCACGCGAGTCCAGGCGAATCCACACTGGCGGGCACCTCACCGAGGGGTGGGCGCTCAGTGTGCTGGTCAGCTCCGTGATCGTGGAGCGGCGGGTCTCATCCAGCACGGATCGCCACGCGGTGTGGGCCTTGTCGTTGCTGATGGCTTCCTCGACGCCCTTCTTGAGCAATGCGGGAAGACGCTCCTGGAGTGCGGGAATCTGCTTCGCGGTCTCCGGGGCCGAGCGTTGATGGCTTCCTGTTGCTCGCCGACGGCGGCGAGCACCGCCTTGTCGGTGATGATGCTCTGGAGCCAGCTGCTGTCGGCTCGGGCGAGCGCACCGTGTGGTCGATCCAGTTCATGATGGCAGTCAACCCTGCCAGGAGAGCCCCCAGCAGGAGAAGGCTCGCGAACACGTTACGCACGGGTACTCCTGTCTCGACGGTATGGAACGCCAGAGATTCTACGTGTGGGATCTGCACCAGCCTGGCCGGTGGGGGCGGGGCCCGACGCAGGGCTCAGCCCCGTCCGACGCCATCTGTTCGATCTGGAGGTGATTCTGCCGAGCCGCCTGTAAGAGTGAGCTCGTGCGCTCTGATCCGTTCTGACCTCACCGGACACGGGCGGGTATGCGGAATCAGCATCCCTCCGGGTGAGGTTCAACGAAACGGGCACAGGCAACCGCCGCGGCATCTCCACCGTCCGCAGGGGTGCTCGGGGACGTTCGCTCAGCTCCCTTGGTGATGGCGGGTGAAGGTAGGAGCTGATGCCGAGGAGCGTCTCGTGGGCACGGTATTTTACAAAACCCCATAGCACTCCACCACATCATTTTGTCCTCAAAGTACCCTTCGATCACATATACTCAACACCCTGCGGGGAGTGCACATCCAATGATACGGCAAAGCTACCAGCCACTAGAGCAATCACTGCACCATTAGGACGCTTCCACCAGGCAGTTTCATTCTACCTGAAATCATCTTATCAGGCTCTCTGAAAGCTTCCTTACCCGCCGTAACATAAGTCACAAAACCAGTCATTGATAATTGTCCCTACGCTACATCACGAAGCACTTTGGTCAGGTTAATTCCTGACTTCTTTCACCATGCCCTGAGGTTCAGCATAGAAACCGCCAGATCAGACTGCGCCCCGATTCCAGTAACAAACTGATTCGGGATATCGTTCGGAACCCAGCCAAGACTCGCAGCCACCTGAGGAAACTCCTCCCACTGATCGGCCAGTCCATCAGCCAACCGCTCAGCCCAAGCAACGAACTCTTCTACCGGTAATGCCATGGTAACCTACCTCTCTTTGGGAAACTACATGTATATCAGACCCGACGTGATAGAGAGAAGAGATTCAACAAAATAATCGCTCGCCTATAGGAGGTGTTATTCGTAAACGCCTCATGAAGAACACGCTTCCCTCGGCCAAGGCGAAGCTACCCACCCGAAGCTATGAATAACTCCTGAGACTCTACTATCTCCCTCCAGCCAGTCACTTGAACTAAATCTCTGACCAGTGTGATTGTCAAACCAGCGACGGCGGCCATCAAGATCAACCACCAACTGAATATCCGACCCCACAGGCAGATTGTAGATACCGATGAGTGCGGGCTCCATGCCACACATGGAGGCTTATTCACAGCTGCTAGCAACTGGGCTCCGACAAGGGGTTTCGCTGTTTCTGGCACCCCATGAATAAGCCTCATGGCATTGAAGTCAACAACAGCCATGTTGTCAGGATCCGATAGGAACTCATCGGTATCCACATCTGAGAGAATCCGCCATCCATTGTCAGCAGGATTCACAGAGTCCTCCGATTCAGCTTATTTGATGTTCCCGCGCCTGTCCAGGATATTGCGCGATACCGCGACCCACTGGTCTTTGATGAACTCGGCAGCACTCATCAGCAGCCTCACCTTGACAAAAAGTAATCATTTGATGCCGTTTTTCATGCTAGTTTCCGTAGGTTTCGGGGGTTTCGACGGTGTCGAGTTCTGGGAACATACGACGTTCTCGCCCGGATCTGGCGTCCACCAGAGCCCAGGTCTTATGGCTCTGGGGTTTCAGCCAGGCTCGAGTACTCAGCCGGCCAGGATCTGCATCGCCGATGTCCCGCAGCCGAAGCACGAAAGCAGCAGCGACCTCCACGACCACTGGAACCCAGAATAGGCCAGGAAAAGGTTTCGCCATAAGCCCGCATGATTTTCTGAAGTCCTCAAACCCCCAGCTCCTCTAAAAGTGCAACTCGCTCAACCGAGAAGTCCTCACCTCACGACGCGGCGCCAGGTCGGCCTCCATCATTAATATTACGGTCAGGTTCTACACCAACGAACTGCACAGACTCTTAGATTCTTTGTCCGAAACATATGACATACGAGGCGCCACATTCATCAGCACCATCCTCACAGCAGCCTCAAAATCATCCCACAGCACACCCCTCAATCCTGATACCTCAAACCCCTGCGAGAAACCACCCTTGAACAAGACTGCACGAGATCCAGAAAGCAGATCAACAGGGCACCGTTTGGTGCGTCCATACCAACCTCTTCCGGCTACCTGACACACCGGTATTCCTCCAAAGGCTTCATTTCCCGCTGCGAAGTAGATCGCAAACCAATCATTAATTTGGGCTTCCGACCTCATCACAAGAAGAAAACGGCGTCAGAGCAAAACCGATTTCAATCACAACCCATTAGAGTTCGTTATAAACCTCACCCAGAGTTGAGGTTTCCGAAAGTCCTGCCATGAATTCGCCTTCAAGTTCACCCAGGACGCCATCCCAGACCCTCTGCGACCTCAGGAATCTGCAGCCCATCAATAGGCCACCATGCGTCTAGCCAGCCGATCGGCCCAAGCAATGAACCTTCTACCGGCAATATCATAGTGTATCTGTCACCAGCTACTGGGGTCACTGGGATCCTGCATGATGCCAAGACTCGGAAAACTGACACTACGCTCACCAGGATCAAGCTCCCACCAGGCATCAGGGGTAGGGAACTCACCATCACGCCAGGCCCGGTACTGTAACCGGCTGGGGTCTGGGATCCCCCCTATGTCGCGCAACCTCAATATGCAGGCATTGACAGTATCAGCGACGACCGTGCTGGGGTAGGCCACGGCATAACGATGCCACAGCCGAACATATTTCTCAGGCAACTCCTCAAAACCCCACCGCTCCAGCAGGGAAACCTGTTCCGGAGTAAAGATATCCCCATTCTTCCTAGACGCCAGTTCGGCAATAATTTTATCCGAATTACTCCTCTCATCCAGCCCAGCAAAACTGACAAACAACTCTGGATGCTCTGCTCAGAGATCACCAGAAAAGTCCGCGGAAAAATCCATCACAACTGATCTCAGAGCAATCCCAAAATCATCCCACATCATACAACCCTCACGCCCATCTTCGATCACATATACTCAACACCCTGCGGGGAATACACTTTCAGGGCTACCCCGAAGCTACTAGCTATCAAGGTAATTACCGCGCCATTGGAACGTTTCCACCAGGCTTCCTTCGTATGCCCCGGAGTCATTTTATCAGGTTTACCAAAGGCTTCCACCGCCGACGTAAGCAACAAATGGATCGTTACTAACGGTCCACGACTCGTGACGCAGGAAAGTTTGTCAGATTGAATCTGACGTCTTTCACCATGCCCGTAGGTTCGTGTGAAAACTTGCCAGATCAGATTGAGCTCCAATTCCAGTAATCAAAACTGATTCCGTATATCACTCGGAAACCCATGCCAAGACTCGCAGCCACCTGAGGAAAATTCCCACTGATCGGGCCAATCCAAGCCAGCCAACCGCTCGGCCCAAGCAACGAAATCCTCTACCGGTAATGCCATGATTATAATACCTACTCTTCCTTTGGGAACGTGTGTGTACATCAGTTCCTTGATGGAACCGTCGGGGTTTTCTTTAGTCGCGCCCAGTTATTCTACCATCGAAGTCACTGTTGACGACCTTGAGGCTTATTCAGGGTGTAGGCGAAGATGAGTCCGGTGACGGCTTGCATTGTGGTCTCGAAGGTGTTGTAGGGGCGGCGGTAATCGGTGTGCAGGACACGCTATGTTTTGAGGTGTCCGATGACACGTTCCGATGAGGGAGCGGACGCGGTTGATGGTCGTGTTGTTTCTCCCTGTCGGTGTTGGTGAGTTCGCCATGGGCGGGCTTTTCATGCAGGTGATCATCCCCAATCCGATGTAGCCTTTGAGGCTTAGTCAGAATCGGTGGCTGCAATAGTTAATTGACGTGTTGTGATGTGTTCGTAGCAAAAGCGAGGAAGGCTCAACTTCCTGAATAATTGATAGTACCAACACAGTCAATCGAAAGTTGAGCCTTCCCATGTACTCCAGCACAGGTCTTAGCAGTCGAACAGATCACCGACCTTGTCGCACGCATCCATGACCTCCGCGAGGCACCAGCCTCCGGAGCAGGACGGAAACCCCACACTAGACTGTACAAGTGTGTTGTTGTGGCCTTGATCTATCTGCAGATCCAACCGCACACAAGCATCGATTGCCGACCAGTTCCACGTCTCCCAGAAAACGATCTCGAACCATCGCATCCTGGATGCCCATCCTGGGACAGGCCCTGCAGGACTGCACCTCCCACGGTCGACGACCCTCGATGTCAGCGAACCACTCATCGTCGATGGCACCCTTACTGCCGACCTGGTCATGGCGCACCATGCCAGAACTGTACTCCGGCAAACACAAAACCACCGGCGTCAACGTCCAGGGTCGCATGCGACCTGGACAGGACGGCTCGCCTTCATCTCCGACCTGATGCCCGGCCGCACCCATGACGGCACACGCACTCAAAGAAACCGGCCTACTTCGACCACATCACCACCGGGCAACTCATCGGCGACAAGGGATACATCGGACTCGGCATGATCACCCCATCCGAACCCAACCGAAACAACAACACACAGAAGAAGAAAAAAAGGTTCAACAAGTCAGTAAACGCGATACGCTCAGCATGATCGAACGAGTCATCGCCAACCTCAAAACCTGGAGAATTTCTCCACACCGACTAGCCGCAGACCCTTCACAACATTCCCAGAAACAATCACCACAGTAGCCGCACTCGAATTCTACAGAAACACATTCTGACTAGCCTCTTTTGTCTCCACCATGACTTTGACTGTCGGAGGGTTGGAGAAATTCTGATTCCTTGATGGCCTTTGCATCATGCACACTGCCCGGCAGGGTGTGGGGAGATCCAGGCGAGGTGTCCGGCCAGGGTGCAGGCCACCTGCAGGTTCACCCCTGTGGTGTGGTGCTTGCCTGAGTACAGATTCGGGGTGCTCGTGCCACGACCAGCAGGACACCAAGGGTGCCGTCGATGATGTACTGACGGTTCGGGTCAAGGATCTTCCACGCCGGGCACCCAGTTCTGGAGGGCTTCGGCGATCAAGGGAGTGTAGACCGCCACCACTGGTGAGATGGTGGCTTGGGAGACTGTGTGGATGTCGGCCAGCAACTCCTGGGTGAGATTGTGCCTGAGCATCAACAAAGTGACTTGGATACAGCGGAACAAGCCTAGGACACGGGATCCTGCCGGATAGGTTTCCGGAACGGGAGGTGTGGATCAGTTCGCACAGGTTGAGGATCTGGCCACGGTCAAGGCATGTGGTAGTATTCACGGCAGCGGCTTGTCTTTCATCTGAGGGTTTTCTTTCTGCATTTTGAATTATCTCAGATCGGGCAAGCCGCCCCTTACATCCCCCTCGGGTAAAGCGTTAGCTGGGGGAAACCAAAACACCCCTATGAATAAGCCTCAAGGTTTGCCAACCGATCGGCCCAAGCAATGAAATCTTCTGTCCGCAATATCATGGAGCACCTATTACCAGCTACTGGGGTCACTGGGATCCTGCATGATGCCAAGACTCGGAAAACTGACACTACGCTCACCAGGATCGAGCTCACTCAGCGAACGAAGAGGATCTACAGGTTCAGGATCCCGCCAGGCCCGGTACTGCAACCGACCAGGATCCGGCACCCCACCGATATCCCGCAGCGTCAAAAATACAAGCATTAACAGTTTCAGCGATAGCTGCACTAAGGGTAGGCCACGGCAGGTCCCGCTGCCATAACGAACCATACTTTTCGGGGCTCTCATTAAACCCCCACTGTTCCAACAAAGCAACTTGCTCAAGACTGAAATGCTCCCCTGTTTCTCCTCGAAGCCAGCTGAGCAGTGATCTGCTCTGGATCATACCGCTCATCCAACCCCGCAAACTGCACAAATAAATCCCGATGCTCCTGATCTGAGACCACCAAGAAAACTCTTGGCGAAAAATTCATCAAGAACAACCGCAAAGCAGCCCGAAAATCATCCCACATCATTTGCCCTCAAACTACCCTTCGATCACATATACTCAACACCCTGCGGGGAATACACTTTCAGGGCTACCCCGAAGCTACTAGCTATCAAGGTAATTACCGCGCCATTGGAACGTTTCCACCAAGCCTCCTTCATCTCACCAGGAACCATCTTGTCAGGTTTTCCGAAAGCTTCCTTGCCAGCTGTGACGTAGGTCACAAAATAATCATTGATAATAATTCAACTGTCTTCATCATCAAGAAAACCAGTCAGGCTGAACCCGATTTCCTTCACCATTCCTTGAGGCTCTGTACGGAAAATTGCAATTTCAGATTGTTCACTAATTCCGGTGATAAATCGCGCGGAAGATCCCCTGGCCTCCAACCCATTTCCGCAGCAACCTCGGGAAAGTCCTCCCCACTGATTGGCCAATCCAAGTCAGCTAACCGCTCAGCCCAAGCAACGAACTCTTCTACCGGTAATGCCATGGTAACCTCACCTCTTTGGGAAACTACATGTATATCAGACCCGACGTGATGAGAGAAGAGATTCAACAAAATAATCGCTCGCCTATAGGAGGTGTTATTCGTAAACGCCTCATGAAGAACACGCTTCCTCGGCCAAGGCGAAGCTACCCACCTGAAGCTATGAATAACTCCTGAGACTCTACTATCTCCCTCCAGCCAGTCACTTGAACTAAATCTCTTGACCAGTGTGATTGTCAAACCAGCGACGGCGGCCATCAAGATCAACCACCAACTGAATATCCGACCCTACAGGCAGATTGTAGATACCGATAAGTGCAGGGCTCCATGCCACACATGGCATTGAAGTCAACAACAGCCATGTTGTCAGGATCCGATAGGAACTCATCGGTATCTACATCTGAGAGAATCCGCCATCCATTGTCAGCAGGATTCACGGACTCTTCCCGATTCAGCCATTTGATGTTCCCACACCTGTCCAGGATATTACGCGATACTAGCGACCCACCAGCCCCTTGATGAACTCAGCGGCACCCATCAGCAGCTCTCACCTTGATGAAAAAGCAATCATTTGATGCCGTTTTTCTGGCTAGTTCCCGTAGGCTTCTGGGCTTTGTACAGTAATGCCGAGTTCCGGGAAAAACCACGACATTCTCACCCGGATCTGGCGTCCACCAAGCATCGAGTTTAACAGGCTCTGGGTTTCGCCAGGCCCGGTACTGCAGCCGACTGGGATCTGGCACTCCGCCGATGTCCCGCAGCCGGAGCACGAAAGCAGCAGCAACCTCCGCAACCACAGAACTCGGAGTAGGCCAGGAAAGGTTTCTTTGCCATAAACCCGCAAGATTTTCTGGAAGCTCCTCAAACCCAAGCTCCTCTAAAAGCGCAACCCTGCTCAACCGAGAAATCCTCACCCTCACGACGCGGCGCCAGGTCAGCCTCCACATCATTAATATTACGGTCAGGCTCTACACCAACGAACTGCACAAAAAGACTCTTGGCATTCTCCTTGTCTGAAATATTGACATACGTGCGAGGCGCCACATTCATCAGCACCATCCTCACAGCAGCCTCAAAATCATCCCACACGACACACCCTCAATCCTGATACCTCAAACCCTGCGGAGAAACCACTTTGAACAAGACCGCACGAGATCCAGAAAGCAGATCAACAAGAGCACCGCTTGACGCGTCCACCAGACCTCTTTCCGGCTACCCGGAATCACCCTGACCGGATCTCCGAAGGCTTCATTTCCCGCTGCAAAGTAGATCGCAAACCAATCATTGATCTGGACTTCACGACCCTCATCACGAAGAAATGGGGTTAGACTCATGGCAATCTCACTGACAACTCCGGAGGTGTCAGTGACAAACCTCCCAATATCAGAGGGGCTGCCGATTCCCGTAATATACTGCTCAGCCACCCCCGATGCCGCCACCCAAGACCCTCTGCAACCTGAGAGATCTGCTGTTTGCTAATAGGCCATTCAAGGTTTGCCAACCGATTGGCCCAAGCAATAAAATCTTCTGTCGACAATATCACATCATTCCTCACTTTCTTCCCCGGGTGGTAAATAATTCACCATTCTCGTCGATGCCTAGATATAGTTTATCACCTAGATCTGGTCGCGAGGGGTCGCTGAGATCATAATGATGAACTTGGATATCGCCATTAGTTCGGCCATTAACACGCTCATAAACGATCTCCACATTACCATTACGTAAATTTTCGAAGAATTTGTCGTGCGTACCTGCCGCTCGAAGATCGTCTAGAGCCATTTGAATCCTGGGATCAGCATTCTTCCCAGTCAACAGATCAGTTAGATAGGGCGCTGATCCTTGCTGAGCGTATGTTCCATCCGCGATCTCCCTATGACTGGTTCCTGGTTTATCTCCACCTTTGCATTCGGTTGGAATAAGTTGGTCCTGATTGCTATTAATCGCTAAGCGATCAATTTCGTTAGGGCCGGTGCGGACATACTGATCTAAAGTCGGGGATGCCTCGCCAAACAGAGTGGTGCGGCCCTGATCCATAGAAACCACATCTCCTGCGCGATGGCCAGCCCATTCACCAGCCCTAACTTGCTCAGCAAAAAGCATCTCCGTGTCTCGCGTCACGGAGCTGTGAAGAAATATCCTCGGCTTTTTGCTACTAGCTCCGGCGGTGTTGCTTGATCCAAGACCAATTCATCGACATCCTGCTGAACATCTTTAGCGCTTCGTTTGTCTATTTCAATTCCTAGCTGTTCGTTGGCCTGCTGCTTTGCGTTGCTTACTGCTCCTTCCTTCCTATTTCGAGCTTCACTCCATTCGTGCTGCGTATTATCCCACATGTTCTTTGTTTCAGCATTTTCCGGTACATGGTTTTCCTGTTTCTCCAACCCCTGCATCGGATGGTCAACCTCACGGTTGGGGCCATGGGCATATGGGTCACCACTAGCTAAACCACCTTGATTGTTGTAAAGGCGGTCATTCTTATCGGACCTGAATGTTCCTTCTGGGTCGTTTGCGTAGTGTTTTTGCCGTCGCTGCGGTCTTCGAGGAGGGGTTTGCCCTCAGTGTCGTACCCGGGGCGTTGTGGATCCGGGGTTTGCCCAGCGTGATTAGTTGTGGGTGTGGTGCTGTCTCCCGGCTGGTTAGTGGGGCTGGGAGTTTCTCTTGGCGTTTCAGTATTACCGGGCTTAGGTTCCTTTTATTGGGATGTCGGTGTCTGTTGGTTTGGCTGTTCCTTCTGCGGATTTGCCGGTATCGATTTTCTCCTGCGGGATTTTCGACTCAGGAGCACTACTGCTGCTGGTACCCCTAACTTCGCCATCAGCATGCGTCTTACCTGGATCGGTACCGCTCTCAAATCTGGGTTCATGCTCGGGCAGGTTCCCACCCCCACTGCTGCCTCTCCTTGGCTCGTGGATGCTGGGGTTCGCCCCTCCCAAGCCATGACTACCACCGCCGGCGCCCACACCCGCGTAGGCTGGCTGCCCGCCAAGAGCCCGGCCGAAATCATCGACAGTCTGCCGTACCCCATCCGAGATGTTCTGAGCTACCCTCACGGGCTCCTTTGAATAGGTCGTCGAGTTTGCCTTTGAGTGAGTTGAATAGTCCTTTCAGGTCGCGGAGTTTGGCGACGAGGTTACGGGCGCTGGTGATCAGGTTCTTCATGTTGGTGCCGACCCGGGTGATCATGGAGGCCACGCGGGTTGCGATCTGCTCCAGCACCACAGGAAGAGCCAGACCAGCGGTGCATAGCAGCTCTCCAGCGTACGCGATGATCGATCCCAACACCTGGCTGATGGCGTCTCGTACCATGTCATGGACGACCTGCACAATAAACGCCATCACATCCAAAGCAGTGCCCATCGCACCAGCCCAGCTGCCGGCCCCCGCGATGGCTTTAGCTACATCACCGGCTGCGCCACGGTAGGCATCCATCGTCTGACCCGACATATCAGACAGATCTGCATTGACATAGGAGCTCATCTGCTCAGCCATGTCCGCCATCTGCTTCTGCACATTTTTCCAGGTCGCGGCATGCGCCCGCACCTGATCAGCATCCCCGGCGAGCTGCTCCAACCAGCTGGTGAACGGCTGCACATGATCGATCAACCACCCCAGCCCCATACCAATCAACGTGCCAATCGGATCCGATACCATAGCCGCAGCATCAAAAACCCCGGAGACCACAGCCAGACCACCAGCAACCCAGCTCTTAGACTCGATCGCCTCGACCAACGACTCCCCCATCCTCAAGAAGAAACGTCCCAGCCAACGGCGTAGTGGTGTCTTTACGCTCAGCAACTAATGGATTCGACATGATCTACCCCCAAGCCTTCTCGCAATATTTATGCTTACTCGCGGATTTACATTCGAGACGGCTCACCGGAAACCCCTGAGGCGACAGGAGCATCAATCGAATCCCTAGTTTCATCAAAGGTTTTACCGATCCCACTCTCGTTGCCCTCGAAATCCTCAGCAGTCTGCTGCAGCTGCTCAGCCAAACGCTCCACCGCATCAGAAGCAGAACTAATCGTTGTCTTCGCCACCGTCTCAGCCAACAAAAAGGTGGAATCACCAAGGGGCCGATCAACATCCCCAACGAGCCGTCGGTGATGCTGGCTTGCCCAGCAGCATCTTGGGCCAGATCCACCCCAGCAGCCACCTCCCCCAAAATGACCAGCATGTGTCCGCAACCCGGTAGGGGATACCTGCAACTCACTCATAACGAGCCTCCCGGACGCAACAACCCCTGCCGCGTTCAAAGCCCTGGCCCCCAACCGGCGCCTCCTGCCCGGATGCGACCCCGTACACATCCTGCAACCGGGCAACCGAAGCATCATCCTCACCAAAAAGCATCCTGCGCCAGCCCAACCACTGCCCTGACCCACCTCTCTGCGAGCCTGCTGGTAGGCAGTCAGTATGGCCTCACGCACCTCCGCCAAGTCCCTGTCCCAGGTTCACATCCACCAACACCCCAGACGAATCAACCACCACCTCAACACCATCACAACTCCCCTGCCCTGCACGGACTCCACCCCTGCCGGAACACAGAAGCAGAAGCCGCCCGCTTCCGCGCAGTCTCCATATCCGCATCCAACGCCGCCAGCCGCTGATCAAACTCATCCATCACAAGTCACTCCTCACTCAAAACCCCCACACCATGCTACGCAAGAACCCCACCACAAAAACCACCCTCCCCAAACACCCAGCCAGAGGCCTGCGGGAAGGCTCCCAGCTCCTAAAGACGAGGCAGGTACTCAGGATCAGCATTTCCTTTCGGAGAGACTCAACCAGGACCGACCCCTTCTGGACCCCACAGGAACGGCTGACTGACCTCAGCTGCGGGTAGCAAGCACGGATGGCCGTCTCGATGCGCTGGTGGAGGGTTTTTCCTGGGGCCGGGCAGTCCTTGCAGGGCATGGACGAAGAACACCAGCAGGGCTGCAACCATCGGGGCGAATACCACCTCTTCTTCCTTGCATGGCTCATCCGTGTAGGTCATGTGGTCAGTTCCACGCCTGCCCACACGAACGACGCAGCTCGGGGGACAGCGGCGACGACTACACTTCGGTCATGATCGTGACCCTGCCTGACCAGCGGCTGTTGGATGCGCTGACGGCCCACACCCCTGCGGAGCAGCTCGGCGTCGAGTTACGGATTTGGGACTGGAACTCCCCCGTCCGCGATGTTCTGGGCGATGAGGCCGACGACGTGGTGGCCGCTGTCATTCCCTATTTCCGGGCGGCCCCGGAGTGGCGGTCGCTGGCCGATCTGCCGAGGCTGCGGCTGGTGCAGGCGCAATCGGCTGGCTACGACAATCTGCTGCACATCGTCCCCGACGGCGTGGCCTTGGCCAATGCGCGTGGCGTGCACGAGGCTTCCACTGCGGAGCTGGCGGTCGGGCTGATGTTGGCGGCGCAGCGGAGCTGCCGCGCTGGGCTCGGGAGCGTCGCTGGCAGTCGGCGTCCACCCGGGCGCTGGCGGATTCGCGGGTGCTGATCGTCGGGACGGGCGCCATTGGCGAGGCGATCCGGGCACGCCTTGCCCCGTTCGAGGTCGAGATCACGCGGGTCGCAACCACCGCCCGCGACGACGAGCACGGCCATATCCACGGCATCGACGAGCTGCCGCAGCTGCGCCGCACGCCGACATCGTCGTGCTGATCGTGCCGCTGACCGATGCCACCCGCGGCTTGATCGGGGCGAGGGAGCTGGCCTTGATGCCCGACGACGCCCTGCTGGTGAACATGGCGCGCGGCCCCGTCGTCGACACGGACGCCATCACCGCGGAGGTGACCTCAGGGCGGCTGCGGATGGCCTCCGACGTGTTCGACCCGGAGCCGCTGCCCGACGACCACCCCTGTGGCAGGCCGACAACGCCTTCATCAGCCCCCCACATCGGGGGCAACACCACCGCGATGCTGCCGCGGATGGTCGCGCTGCTGGCCGATCAGCTGCCACGCCCAGCCGACGGCCGGGAGTTCATCTTCGTGGTGAAGTCGTGAGCGCTCTCCTGACCCAGCCCACAGCCCGCCCTCTGCTCTGAGCTAGGGGCGGCCGCACTCGGAGAACACCCAATGACCACTTCCACCGACCCGCTGGTCGACATCTACCCGCCGTTCGGGCTGCGGATCAGCCACGGCGACATGACGCTGCGTGTATTCCGTGACGCCGACCTGCCCGAGTACCTGGACCTGCTGAGCGGCCCGATCTTCGCCGACGAGGACGTTGACTGGGTCTTTCCCTGGTACGAGTCGCCGGTCCCGGAGCGGCGCCGCAACGCCGTCCAGGCGCACTGGGGCTGGCGCGCGAGCTTCCGGCCGGAGGACTGGACCCTGGCCTTCGGGGGTGTATGTCGGCGGGGTGTTGGTCGGCTGCCAAGATGTCTTGGCGGAGAACTTCGCAAAGCGCCGAGTGGTGCACTCGGGGTCGTGGCTGGCCCTTGAGCATCAGGGCAAGGGCTGGGGCACATGGATGCGCAAGCTGATGCTGCACTTCGCGTTCGACCATCTGGGGGCACGCCGCGCCGAGTCGGAGGCGGTGGTGGGCAATGAGGCATCACTGGGTGTCTCCCGCAGCGCGGGCTACGAGCTGAATGGCCTCCACACCGAGGTCCTGGGCAGGCACGTCGTCAACCTACAGCACATCGCCGTCACACCGGAGCAGTTCCGCCGTCTCGACGGTGAGGTCGTGGTTGAGGGGCTGACCGACGACCTCAAGGCCATGCTGGGCGTCAGCTGACCGTGGGTCGCACAGGTTCACATCTGGGGCGGGGTCGCAGGATCTGCCCCGTCCACTATGGCTTTGGCCCTTGAATGGTGGATCTTCTCCATCACCACAACAACCCAGGTGGCGATCAGGACCGGCTGCAGCACGAGATTCATATTGGCTGGTGAGAGGATGACGGAGAAGTAGTGCTCTATTGACTGGTTTTCCACCAGAGATTTAATGATCGAAGAGAATCCGTCAAACACTATCTGATACACCACCAGATAGATCGTCACCCATTGGATGTAGTATTCACACATCGTGCAGTCGTCCTCATTCATCTGCAGCATGGCGCGGATTCTCGCAGGGAGTCTCTTTCGGATGTGGAATTGAATCATCGCGGTCGCCAGGATCACGATGAGGATGAGCAGCAGGAGCTGCCCTGTGGCGAACTTCTCCTGGGTGTCGATGATCAGGTTTCCGTCTTCAGCGCCCAGCGCCAGCCCGACACCGACTATCACCACCAACAGGAAAGCAAGTAAAACAGACATGATGACGGCATTCACCATCATAATTCCCATGAAGTTCGCCAGAACGACGAGCAGACTGAATTTCCTGCCTGTTCGCTTACCATAGATGCTCTGCCCAATGAAATACAAAAAGCACCAGAACCACGGCGAACTCTACAAAAGCCATGGGTGGATGGTAACACGGAGAACCTGAGGCCCCGGCTTATTCTGACGGGTTGCTCAGGCTGTGCTGCTATCCGGCTGTACTTCCTCACTCGCGGTTTGCGTGGTTTCCTCGGGGGCGGGGTAGGAAGGGCGTCGGCTGTGGCGCGCACCAGATCACAGAGGGTCTCAGAGCTGCCAATATCGATCAGGAGGTAGTCCTTCGACCCCGGGTAGGCGGGAGCATATTCAGGTTCCAGGTCGTTCTCCGCAAGCACTGCCAGGCCCTCCGGTGTGGGCTTGAGGAAGAGCTGGTCGTCACAGATGAAAACCCACCACCTTCATGCCCGCGTAGAGGGCGAACTCTCCGAACATGCGCCGCGTCGAGACCTCCCCAAGGTCATGCAGCTGTTCGACGATGTAGGTGGCGAACTCAGCGGTGGAACCCATGCGCCCAGTCTGTCACGACCGCAAGGGCATCAGCCAACACGAAGGCATCAGCATCTAGGTAGCACTCCCACAGCACCTGATCGGGCACTACCCTGGAACAAAGCCCACAGAAGCATCTGACGTGAAGGAAGGCACGCTGATGAGCGAGCGGCAAGCACCCGATCCCATGCGACAGGGACCAGCAGACAGCAGCACCTCAAAGCCAGACGACGCTCTCCGCCAAGGCCCTGACTTCACCTTCGGTGCCCCGCAACCACCCACGGGCGGCAACCCTGGTCGCGAGAGGCCGACACCCTGGGCGGGCCAGCCCCATCAACAGCAGGGACCACAACAGCCACAGGCTCAGCCCTATCACGAACAGTCACCTCAGCCAGGACAGCGCTACGGCCAGACTCCGGGTCCTGGAATGCAGGCCTACCATCCACTTCCCGCCGAAGGCAATCGACGCCCTGCCATTGCGACCGCAGCAGCGGTGCTCAGCATCATTGATGGCATCCTAGGTCTCCTCAAGGCCGGGATCATGATCTTCACCCTGACGGCATTAATCCAGTTTTCCGCGGACGCCGGACTCAGAGGGCGATCAGATCTAAGCCTCGCGAACCCCGCGACCTGGACATCCTACGGCGAGTCATTCATCACACTTTGCATTGCGTTGACTTTGATAGCCGCCGGGGTCAGATTCTTCAAAGGCAGAGGCCACACGGCCTTGGCAGCCGCCCTCAATCGCACAATTTTCCCTTACCATCTGTGAAATATTGCTGATCATCGTCGAGGTCAGAAATTTAGGGTATATGCCTCAATTATAGCCGTCACTATCATCATACTGGTCATCGGTATGGCATTGGCTGCTGTCAGCATAGCCTTCCTGTTCAACAGGAGCTCGATGATGTGGAAGAAAACAGCAGGCAGACAAACCAGGCCATAGAAACCCCTCACATCGAGGCTTATTCACAGCTGCTGACAACTGGGCTACGACAAGAGGTTTTGTCGTTTCTGGCATCCCCATGAATAAGCCTCATCGTCTTTGTCACCTTGAGGGTTATTCGAGATCTGCCCTTCACGGCAATATTTCCCCCAGTGATCACAGGCTGAAGGAGACTTGACTTCACCGCTGAACAGACCTCCTTGATCTTGCCCAAGAGATGAGCAGCTCACAGACATCGCCAATCCCAGTGAGCCGGATCACGATGCTCTGCCCAAACCTCAGACTGTTCGACCATCGTCTACAAGGGGTTCCCCCAAAGGTCGCAACCCAGATTCCATCCTGCGTTCGTAGCGGCCGATGTGTCGACGAGGGAAGAGTGGTGACGTCTCCAGGCCGTCGCGAGCCTGCTGGCAGGGGGAGGACATCGCGTGATGTCCGTTCAGACAGCTGAGGAAAGGACGATGATGATGAAAGCTGTTTCACGTGTGAGGAGGGTGCGGTCTGTGGCTGCGGCTGTGGTGGGGCGTGCGCTGCTGGTGGCAGGGCCGGCGGCGTCGGCTTTGCCGACGCACAGTCCTCCGCCCACGGCTGGGCCTGATGGCTCTGGACGTGTGCCTGCGGTGCCGAAGGAGTTGGCGTCGTTCTATGGTCAGGAGATCTCGTGGTATCCGTGTGGTGACACCGGGGGCATGGTGAAGACCGAGGAGCAGGGCAAATTCTCCTGCGGCATGGTGACGGTCCCAATGGACTACAACCAACCCGACGGTAAGACCATCCAGATCGCAATGAAAAAACGTGCCGCCGATGGCGAGTCCCACGGCCCACTGTTCATCAACCCCGGCGGCCCGGGCGGCTCCGGTGTCCAAACAGTTGAGAGCGTGGTGGAGCAGAGATTCTCGAAGGAGTTACTAGCTGGCTATGACGTAGTCGGTTCTCGACCCCCGCGGTGTCGGCTCGTCCACCCCCATCGACTGCGGAGACGCTCAGGCGCCCGGACCACTCAGTGGGGAGAAGCCGCAGCCGGGTGAATTCTTCGAGACCTGGGCAGCGAACTACCTCACGCAGGTCCGCGAGTTCCGGGAGCAGTGCGAGGCGCACTCCGAGCCGGGTCTGCTGGATCATGTGGGTACGGTCTCGGTGGCAAAAGACCTCGATGTCCTCCGCGCCGTCTCCGGACAGAAAACCCTGGACTATCTCGGCATGTCCTACGGCACCGAAATCGGCTACACCTATGCCGAGCTCTTCCCCACAACACCGGCCGCCTGGTGCTCGATGGTGCCATGGATTCCACCTCAACCAACCACAGGCTGACCGTGGAAACAGCTGAAGGGTATGAGAAAGCCCTCCATCGCTATGTCCAGGCCTGTCTGGAAGGGAAAGCCGGTGACAATTGCCCCCTGACCGGTGATGTGGAGGACGGGGTGCAGCAGATCCGCGACCTGATCGCCTCCGCCAACGAATCACCCATGGCAACCTCCGACCCCGACGTGACCATCACCGGAACCCAGCTCAAGGATGCCATCGAAGGATATCTGGGTATCGGCGCTGGCCGCAGCTGACCGCGGCCCTAGCTCCTGCCATCACCCAGGGCGATGCCTCCGGTTTCGCCGAGGCCGTCAAGCAGGCTTCGGCAGGTGTAAGCATGGCGGCCTGGACGGCTGTCATGTGTCAGGACCGTCCCGCGCAGGCCAATGGGGACCTCTGGCAGGCCCAGTACGAGGAGGCCCAGAAGGCCGCTCCCACTTTCGCAGGCGCTGCCAGCATCGACATGACCTGCGCTGCGTGGGGACACTACTCCAAGTCTGATCCCATCCCGCAGGACGTGCGTGCCACAGGCGCGGCCCCTGATCCTGGTGGTGGGCACCACCGGCGACCCCGCCACCCCTACCACTGGTCCGAAGCACTCACCGGGCAGCTTGACTCCGCACAGCTGATCACCTGGGAAGGCAACGCCCACGTCGCCTACCTCCGCGGCAACAAGTGCATCACCACAGCCGTCGACGACTTCCTCCTCGACGACAAGCTGCCTGAGGACAACCTGACCTGCACCACCTAACACCCGCCCCTGACGCCAAAGCGTGTTGTCTCCGCGTAGCCGCGTGGAGACAACACCACCCCCAGGGTGGGTGAACCACCCGTCAAGGGGCGGGTTATCCCTACCTGAGGTGTGGGGCCAGCAGGGTGGATACGGGCGTCTGGTTCCGGGATGGTGGAAGTCCCAGGCAAGCGGGGACTGTACATGAAAGGAAATCGATGGCTATGAGGAGAACTGATCTCATTCGTTCAAGGGAGACAGCGGAGGCGGTCCCTGGCTGCTGCCCTGGTGGGAGGTGCGCTGCTGGCGGGGCCGGTGGTGTCGGCTCTGCCCGCCTATGCCGCACCGCAGAAGGACGGCGCCAGCACCTCCACTCCTACCCCAGATGGTTCAGGGAGCAATCCGGCAGTGCCGAAGGGACTGGAATCGTTCTATAGCCAAGAAGTGTCGTGGTATCCGTGTGGTGACACTGGGGGCATGGAGAAGACCGAGGAGCAGGGCAAATTCTCCTGCGCGATGGTGACGGTACCGATGGATTACAACAACCCGGACGGCACAACGATCCAGATTGCGGTGAAGAAACGTGCTGCGGATGGCGAATCCCTGCGGACCGCTGTTCATCAACCCCGGCGGCCCGGGCGACTCCGGCATCAGTTTGGTTGAGGGGGCGGAGCAGAGTTTCTCGAAGGAGTTGCTGGCCGGCTACGACGTGGTCGGTTTCGACCCGCGGGGTGTGGGCTCGTCTACCGCCATCACATGCGGAGATGCCACCCTGGGCATGGAGGCCAGCAAGGAGAAGCCGCAGCCGGGGGAGGCCTTTGAGACCTGGGCAGCGAACTACCTCACACAGGTCCGCGAGGTCCGGGAGCAGTGCGAGGCCCACTCCGAACCCGGTCTGCTGGACCACGTGAACACAGTCTCGGTGGCAAAAGACTTGGACGTGCTGAGAGCGATATCAGGGGAGAAGTCCCTGAACTACCTCGGCTTTTTCCTATGGCACTGAACTGGGCTACACCTATGCCGAGCTCTTCCCGAAGAATGCTGGCCGCATGGTGCTTGACGGTGCGATTGACTCCACTATCTCTCATCAGGATTTCGACCTCGACGGGGCTGAGGCCTTCGAGAATGCCCCTGCACAGCTACGCAGGCCTGTCTGGAAGGAAAAAGCCGGCGACACCTGCCCCCTGACCGGCAGCGTCGAGGGACGGGGTGCAGCAGATCCGCGACCTCATCGCCTCCGCCGACGCATCGCCGCTGAAAACCTCCGACCCCGATGTGAAGATCACCGAGCCCAACTCAAGGAGGCCATCAAGGGTTATCTGCACGTTGGCCAGTGGCAGCAGCTGACCACAGCCCTCACGCCGGTCATCACCCAAGGCGATGCCTCTGGCTTCGCCGAGGCCCCTCAAGCAGTCCTCGGGTGGTCTCAACGTGATGGCAACCCTGGCTGTCCTGTGCCAGGATCGTCCCTCGCAGGGCGGGGTGGATGCCTGGAGGGCTCAGTATGAGAAGGCCCAGGAGATCGCTCCCACCTTTGCGGCTGGTGGCGGTTTTGACATGATCTGTGCGGCGTGGGGTCACTACTCGAGACCGACCCCATCCCGCAGAACGTGCATGCCAAGGGCGCGGCTCCGATCCCTGGTGGTGGGCACCACCGGCGACCCTGCCACCCCTCACCACTGGGCCCAGGCTCTGGCCGAGCAGCCTCGACTCCGCCCAGCTGCTGACCTGGAAGGGCGAGGGTCACTGCGCCTACGGACGCGGCAGCTCCTGCATCACCAAGGCTGTTGACGGCTTCCTCCTGACGGCCAACTGCCACAAGACAACCTCGTGTGCACAAATCTACCCTCACCCCGTGGCCCTGCCGGGACCGGCAGGGCCACCCTGGGGCATCCAAAGATCAGCTCTCCGCACCGCCGGAGCGCACTGCCACACCGGTTCAGGGCTGCCAAACCTGCCGATGAAACAAGGAATGTGGGGGACTCAAGCCCCCATCGATTGACACCGTCTATTTTTCGTGGTTGGCTGAACCACAGAAGTTGAAAGCAAAAAGAAGCATCACCCCGGATACCGACCAGGCCACTTCATACCTTCGTCGACCCTGGTTCCCCCAAAGGTCGCAATCCAGGTTCCATCCTGCTGCCGTAGCAGCAACCAGGCCGGTGACGGAAGTCTGAAGACGTCTCCGGGCAACCGAGATTCCGGGGGCTGAAGGAGATTCATTATGAAAGTCATGAAGCGAGCGGCGGCGCTGCTCGTCGTGCTGGTGATCGGGCTGCTCAGCGCCTGCTCATCGGCCGCCCCGCAGCGCCCAGGACCCAGGGTGACAGCACCCCAGGAGGCGCACGAGCTCACCAAACAGGGACGTCGATGCCTGGCTCGACGGCCAGCTCCCCGACGCCCTGCAGCACGGCGAAATCCCGGGTGCGGTGGTAACGGTGGTCCACAACGGCCAGGTCCTGACCAACCGCGGCTACGGCTACGCCGCAACCGGAGCCGACGGGGAGGAGCCCCAGCCGGTGGATCCGGAGCGGACACTGTTCCGCATTGGGTCGACGCTCGAAGCTGGTTACCGGCATCGCTGTGATGCAGCTGGTGGAGCAGGGCAAGATCGACCTCGACGCCGACATCAGCACCTACGTGGACGTCAAGATCGACCGCCGTTTCCCCGGTGACATCACCATGCGCAATCTCCCAACCCACACCGCCGGATTCGAGGAGAGAGCCAGAGGGACGATCAGCTACGAGCAGCGGGAGTTCAATCTGGACGAACACATCCTGCAGGGACCCGCCGGTGCAGGTGTTCGCCCCGGCACCACCCCGCCTACTCGAACTACGGCATCTCCCTGGCCGGGTACATCGTGCAGCAGGTCAGCGGCGAGAAATTCGAGGACTACCTCGACAAGCACGTCTTCGAACCCGCCGGGATGACGTCCGCCACCTTCCACCAGCCGCTCCCAGCAGAACTTGCCGACCGGATGGCCCACGGCTACCAGACCAACGGTGGCCCGGCGCAGCCTTTCGAACTTCTTGATCCCCGGCCGGGGCCGGGGCCATGTCTGGGGCGGATGCGGCCCGGTTCATGCTCGCCCAGCTGGGCCAGTCGCAGGGCAGCCCGCTGTTGCAGGACAGCACGTGGCAGCAGATGCAGTCGCAGGCCTCCTACACCGAACCCCTCGGGACCCTCGCCAAGGGCGACCACATGGGCCTGGTCTACTGGGACCTCAGCCGCAACGGCCACCGCATCGTCGGACACGGCGGCGACACTCTGGCCTTCCACACGATGCTTGAGATCTACCCCGACGACAATACGGGCGTCTTCATCTCCATGAACGCCGCCGGCAAGAACGGGGCGCCCGGTACAATCCGCAGCGATCTGATGCGCGCCTTCTCCGACCGCTACTTCCCCGGCGAACAGACCGGCACCGGGCAGGCGCCCACCGCCGAGGAATCGGCACAGCACGCCACCACCGTGGCAGGCAACTACGCAACCACCCGCTCGCCCTACACCACTTTCCTGAGCACCTACTACAGCCTGCCTAACATGTGGACAAATATCTCAGCGCTGGCCAATGGCCACCTGCTGGTGAAGTCAGGGAGCGCCACGACCGAGTATGAGGAGATCGAACCCTGGGTCTGGCGCGAGGTCGGCGGTTCCAAACGCCTCCCCGTGCAGGTCGAGGACGGCAAAGTCGTGCGTATTGGCGTCAACCCCGCCACGTCCATCGCCCCGGTCACCCCGGCCCAGGCGGCCCCTCGTCCCGGTGGTGCTGGCCTCGGGCGCGGCCCTGCTGCTGCTCATCATCGCCTGGCCCGTGGGCGGCATCCGGCGCTGGTGGACCACCCGCCAGGGGCAAGCTGTGCTGGGCGGTGGCCCACTCACCTGGAAAGCGCACCTCGCCCGGACAGGAGGCGTCATAGCCGTGACCGCACCCATCATCTGGTTCACCACGCTCATGTCGTCCATGACGAACCTCAGCCCGGTGCCCCCGCTGACCATTCGGGGAATACAGGCCCCTGAGCCTGCTCGGTGTGCTGGCGATCATCCCAGCCGCCATGGACCTCATCCACGTGATCCGCCACAAGGCAGGAGTCCGGCGCATCATCGGCGCTTCCTCCTGCTGGCCGGGCTGGCCGGCCTGGCGTGGGTGGCCTTCGCCTTCCACCTGATCTCCCTCGACATCAGCTACTGAGGGCTGCGAGAAGATACCCGGTATGAGAATCTCCGACGTGACTGGTCCCTCCGTCCCGGGGGACCGGTCCGAAGGCCGACGTACTGCTGGCGGTCGCGGTCGCCGCCGGCTCGGTGCTGCTCGTGTTCTTATTAGTGCTGGTCGTACCTGAGCAGAGCGGGTTCAGGTTCAGCCAGGAACAGTTGCAGCTGACGGCGCCTCATGTTTGCGCTGCAGGGACTCGCGCTCGTGCTGTGGAATGCCCGGCCGGTGCTGTGCCTGGTGCTGTTGGTCGCCCTGGTGCTCATGCTCTGGGCGGTGTCCCCAGGAGACCTTCCCATGACAGGGATATCACTGGTTCTCATCTGCTACCGGATAGGCACCGGCTTCAGCTCTCCCGGGCGGTGGTGCTGGTCTCGGCAGCCGCCGTCGTGCTGACGGCGGCCTGGACCCTGAAGCTCTCAAATGCTAGGGTCGCGACATCTGGACATCGCTGCTGATCGCGGCGCTCACTGCCTTCATAAACTCCCTGCTGCCCCTGGTGGGCGGGGTCGTGGTCGCAACCCGGGCCCAGAACCGGCTGCTGGTGCTGGAGCACACCCGGCGGGAGCACGAACAGCAGCTGGAACTGGCCCTGATCCAGGAGCGACGCCGGATCGCCCGGGAGCTGCACGATGTCGCCGCCCACCACCTGGCCGGGATCGTCGTCCAGGCCTCCGCCGTCGGCGTGCTCATCGACAAGGAGCCCGCCGCCGCCAAGGAGGCCGCAGCCCAGCTGCGGTCGCAGAGCAAGGAGACGCTCGAGGGCTGCGATCAGTGGTGGGGATGCTGCGCGAGGACGAGGACACCAGCCCGTCGCCGGCCTGGACGACCTGCCCGCACTCGTCGAGTCCACCCGGGAGCTGGGCGTGCAGGTCGAGCTGCTGCAGCCGCTGACGCTGCCCAGGCTGGCCCCGGTCGTCGACGCCACCGTGTACCGGGTGGCGCAGCAGAGCGCTGAGCAACGCGCTCCAGCACGCCCCCGGGTCGGCGGTGCAGATCGAGGTCATCACCATCGGCGACTATCCGCGACTTGAGATCGTCAACAGCCCGGCACCGCGACGGGCCCCTGACCACACCGGCCCACACCAACACCCAGTCCAGCGGCACCGGGTTGGCGGCGATGCGGGAGCGTGCCACCCTGATCGGAGCCCGGTTCGACGCCGGACCCACCACGGAGGGCGGCTGGCGGGTCTGCCTCGACCCTGCCGATGCCCGCGATGACACGAGGAGAAGCATGCATCAAGGTAGTGCTCGTCGACGACCAGGCGGTGGTTCGCACCGGCTTCACCGTCCTGCTGGAGCAACACGACGACATCACAGTGGTCGGCCAGGCGTCCGGCGGCCGCGAGGCCATCGCGGTAGTGGCCCGGGAGCAGCCCGACGTGGTGTGCATGGACCTGCGGATGCCGTCCGGTGACGGCCTGACCGCCACCCAGGAGATCATCGCCAATCGCCGGGACGGGGTGCCTGCGGTGTTGGTGGTCACCACCTTCAGCCTGGACTCCGACGTCTTCGGGGCCCTTGAGGCCGGGGCGGACGGGTTCATCCTCAAGGACTGCGACCCAGAAGACCTCGTCGAGGCGATACGTCGCCTGGCCGCTGGCTACGGGCTGGTGGATCAGAGCGTCACTCGACGGGTGATCGCCGAGTTCGCCCGTCGTCGCGCACCCGAGCCCATCAGCCAGGAGGCAGCCCAGCTGACTGCTCGGGAACGTGAGATCGTCCAGCTCCTCGCGCAGGGCATGTCCAACGCGGAGATCGCCACCCAGCTGTTCGTTGAGACCAGCACTGTCAAATCCCATCTGACGAGGCTGATGACGAAGATCGGGGCTCGGGACCGGGTGCAGACGGTGGTCTGGGCGTATCGCAATGGCCTGGCGACGGAGTAGGGACTCACCAGCCACCTCTTGAACGAATGTATAGTTTCTTATACGCTCGTATCATGACTGCGGACCTGACCGCCCGGGCGCGACTCCGGGACGCCACCATCGCACTCGTCGCGGAGGGCCATAAACCCTCTGCCAGAACCGTCGCGGCTAGGGCAGATGTCTCCATCGGGTTGATCCGGCACCACTTCGGGACGATGGAGGGAATGCTCCTGAACTGCGACGACCACGTCGCCTCCCTCGTCCGCGATGCAAAGAACGACGCCATCCGTGGCCCCATACCCGACGTGCTGTCCGCGCTGCGGAGACCGGCCAGACCCAGATCCTCGGCTACCTCGCGCATCGCCTCACTGACCCCAGTCCCACCATCGACGCTCTCGTCGACCAGATGGCCGAAGACGCCACCGGATACATGCAGCGGGCCATCGACGCCGGCCTGCTCAACCCCATCCCCGACGTCGGCGTCGCGGCGCGGATGCTGACCATCTACGCGCTTGGCCTCGATGGTGCTCAGCAGCCACATGAAACGCCTCCTCGGCATCGACATCACTGCCAGGGACGTGACCGCCGAGCCCGGGGTCAAGGCCTACGTGGAAGCCCAGCTCACGCTCTTCTCAAGCCTCTTTTCCCCCAGCCTGGCGGAGCAGATGAAAAACCCAGCTGGGGGCAGGGATGAGCGCGATCCACACCCGCGGCCCTCACGAAACGCTACGGGAGCTTCACGGCGTTGAGAGGCATCAACCTGGAGGTCGACGACGGCGAGGTCTTCGGCTTCCTCGGCCCCAACGGCGCGGGCAAGTCCACCACCATCCGGATTCTCCTCGACGAGATCCGCGCGACCTCCGGATCGCCCTAACTGCTGGGTCTCGACTCCCGCCGCGACGCCGTCGCCATCCATCGCCGCCTCGGGTATCTCCCCAGCGACCTGGCCCTCTATCCGAAGTTGACCGGCGCGCAGACGCTGCGGTTCTTCGCTCGGCTGCGTGGCGACATCGACTGGGAGCACGTCAGTCGGCTCCGGGAGCGCCTCGACGCAGACCTGGACAGGCGAGTCGGGGAGCTGTCGTCGGGCAACCGGCAGAAGATCGGGCTGATCGCCGCCCTGATGCACAGGCCCGAGTTGCTGATCATGGATGAGCCGAACGCGGGCCTGGATCCCCTCGTCCAGCACGAGTTCCACCAGATGCTGCGGGAGACCGCGGCCGAGGGTCGCACGGTGTTCCTGTCCTCCCACACCCTCTCGGAGGTGCAGCGTCGCGGACCGGGTCGGCATCATTCGCCGCGGCCAGCTGGTCGCCGTTGAGAACGTCGCCGACCTGCGGGCCATGCGTCGCTGGAACTGATCCTGGACCGCGACGCCGACCTACAGGATTTCACTAGTATCCCCGGAGCCCACGACGTGACGGCGCACGGGAACACGGTGAGGCTGGCCTTCGACCGGGAGCTGGGCGCGCTGCTGCACGCCATCACCGCGACATACGGCATCGTCGACCTGGCCTCTCGCGACGCTGACCTGGAGGAGGTCTTCCTGGCCTTCTATGAGGAGCAGGCATGAACGCACTCATCGTCCTGGAACGCGGGCTCTGCTCGCGCTGGAAAGGCCATCGCCATCATCGCCGTGACGATCCTCGCCTTCCTGCTGATGGGGATCGCGGTGGTGGACCTCGATGGGTACGGGCATCTACGAGTCCCTGCCCCCTGCTCTGCTGGCCCCTGGCCGGGGTGCCGGCGGGCGCCTCCGCAACGGTGATGGCCTATGCGCAGATGCTCGGCTTCCTGGGTGCGATCACGACGGCGGGGTTTGCCATCACGGTGGGTGCGCGGGTGTTGGCGGGTGAGGAGCAGGACCGCACGCTGCAGCTGCTGCTCCAGCCATCCCGTCTCCCGGCTGGGAGTCGGACTAGCCAAGGCCGGGGTGCTGGTCCTGGCGGTCGGTGTCACGTCGCTGGGGCTGTGGGGCGCAGCTCAGGGTGGCGGCGCTGCCCTTCGGCCTCACCCTCGGCGACGCCCACCTGGGGGAGCTGTGCCTGGCGCTGGGTGCGAATGCCCTGCTGTGCGGGGCCGTCGCATTCGCCGTCGGGGGCGCGACGGGTGGTCGTGGCCTGGCCGCGGGGGTCGCCTCGGTGGTGCTGGGCTTCGGCTGGCTGTTCGCAGGCCTGCTGCCCCAGTGGTCGCAGACCCGTGATCTGGCATGGTTCATCCCCTGGCATTGGTACAGCGAGCCGGTGGTGTTGGTGAACGGCCTGACGGCGGTTGCCTGGCGTTGATGCTGGGGGCGTCGGCGGTGCTGCTGGCGGTTGGAGTCGCCGGTTTCCTGGTCCGTGATCTGCGCGGCACGCCTCTGCACCTGCATTGGCCCCTCTGGATGCGGGGGCCAGCGGGAGCGTCTCCCGTCGCCTGGGCTGGAGCCGGGCGACGACCCGCTCCCGGGGTCACGGGCTTATCGGGCCTCGCCGTCTCCCGCCATTTCGGCCTGCTGCTGGTGTTGGGCGTGCTGATGTTCGGTGTCATAGGGGGTGTCGATGGGGCCGCTGTACAAGCAGATGGCGCCACAGTTGGCGGCCGCCTCCCAGGCAATGCCTCCTGAGCTCCTGCAAGTGTGGGGCGCCACCGACCTGGCCTCCCCCGCCGGGTTCTACTGGGGCGAGACCATGAGCCTGACAGCTCCTGTCGTCGTCATCCTGACCGGTGCAGCCGTCGCCGCGGCACTGGGCCGCGACGAACAGTCGGGACGACTTGCCCCTGACACTGTCCACTGGGGTGTCTCGGCACCGGGTTCTGGCGAGTGTCATCACGGCTCAGGCAGCGCTGGTGACCCTCGTCTCCGCGCTGACGGGGTTCGGGATCTGGGCTGGGGCGCTGCTGGGCGATGTCGACCTGACAGTGGGGAATATCGCGGGGGCCACGCTGCACCTGCTGGCGCTGGGACTGCTCGTCAGCGCGACGGCGACGCTGGCGGTGGCCACCGCGGGAACCCCTGTCGGCCGCAGCCTGGACGGCGACCGGGGTGGGCCTGGTCAGCTACTTCATCAACGTGACGCTGCCCATGAACCCCAGCCTCGCCAGCTGGGCCAAGATCTCCCCGTTCCACTGGTACGGAGCCTCCCACCCCTGGAGAACGGCCCAGACTGGGGCGGCGTCGCAATCCTGTTGACGGGGGACGGCAGTGGCGTCGGCCCTGTCCTTCCCGGTGTTCGCCAGACGCGACCTGCGGGTGTGAATACTCAAAGATCCTTCCCTGTCGGAAGACCGCGCTGACGAACGGGGAAACCTCCTGCCGCCTCAACACAACACGCATGGATGCCCCAACCCCAAGCTTCACTCCGTCGGCATGATGGCCTCACTGCCTGAACATCGGAGGCAAGTGTGATTACTATGAGGACATGACGAGTTGTCCTTTGCTGGTGAGGACATCCTGAGCTCATTGATGGGACGTCGATGAGAGGTAGGACTCCTTCACCCAGCAGAGTCCCGACAGGAAACGGAGGCGTCATGACCGAGCTGATCCGCGTGTTGATCGCTGGTGATGACCTGTTCGCCCAAGAAAGCCTCGCGACACTCATCGACGCCAGCAACGACCTGACCTGTGTCGGGCGGGTCTCTACCGAAAAATGAGGCAGCCGAGTTCATCGATGAAGGTGGGGTGGACGTCGTCATCCTGGATGCGGACACACCTGGAATGCAGGGATTGGAGATCTCTCGTCGCGCTCTGGCGCAGCATCCGGATGTTCGCATCCTGATGCTGACATCGCATGAATGCGGCCATGTTGTCGATGATGCTGTGCAGCTCGGGGTGTCAGGGCTCCTCCAGAAGAAGACGACCCGGGCGACGGTGATCCTGGACACAGTGCGGATGGTGCACACAGGCATGATTGTGTTCTCCCGGAGCCGATGGAGGCGCTGCGCTGCCATCAGCATGCAGAACCAGCTCTTCACGGTGACCTGCCCGGACTCAGCACGCGGGGAGGCAGAGGTGCTCAACGCTGTATGCGGCGGGCTGACGAACACCGAGGCGGCACACCAGCTGTACCTGTCCGAATCGAGCATCAAGGCATATGTGACCAGTTTGATGAGGAAGTTCAACGTGAGCATCGCGCGTCAAGCTGCTGCTGAAGGCACGCAGACTCGGCTTCCATCAGTTCACTTCTTCAGAGTGAGGAACCGGCGCAACCACATCAGGATCGCCCCGGCCGGGCCTGCAACCTCAGTCTCTTTTCAGGCTCAGGAATCGGCCGTCGCACGTTGCACGAACAGAGTCAGCACGACGGCCCCGGCCGCGGCCAGAAGGGCAGCGATGACCACGGAGAGGATGGATACGTCTCCCGCCACCATGCGAACCGGCATGACCATGGTGCTGACAATCGGAATGTAGGAGAGGATCGCCTGCGGCAGTCCCTGCAGATAGATGGCGACAAACCACACCCCATCAGCACGAGATTGAGCGGGAGGGATGCGTCACGCAACGCATCCATGTCGCGGGACCGCAGCCCGATCAACGCCCATAGGAGGCAGACGTTGAGATAGCCGAGGACAAACATTGGAATGTAGGCAACGAGAACGCCGGATCCCAGGGACTCCAGAAGACCGCTGGGCAGTGCACGCCGCAGCAGGACCAATGCCGCGAGTAGCGCAATCATCTGAACCATTGAGATAACAACGTTTGCAATCAACTTTCCAAGCGTGAGTGCACGCAGCGACATCAGCTGTCGGAGGGTGTCGATACACCCCCAGCTTCTTGTCCTCGACGATGCTGATGGCCAACTGCTGTCCGACCATCAAACCCGCGAACAGAAACCCGCATCCGAGCGCGGCGGCGAAGAGCTGCCTGGTGATCGTACTTTGATCTTTAACGCTGTCCGCCGCAACAGTGACGTGTACTTGATCACTGTCGACCCCTTGATCCACAGCCATCCAGCGCCACACCGTCGCATAGGCCACCTGGGTTCCCAAGCCTGCAATCGAATCCGGAATCGTGACCATGACAGTGGGTGTCGGCCCCGAACCTGCCAGGGTGATCTGCGCGCGAAGCATCCCATCGGATGCTGAGGCCCCCTGGGTCACCGGTTCACAGGCAGCCGCCACCCTGAGCTCACCCAGTCGGAGCACGGGGACTGCGCCAGCGGCAGGGACTGCCGATTCTGCTTCAACCACGATGCTCTTGTCGCTCTTCGAGGGTTTGCAGGGTACTGGAATCCCGCCACTGCCGCCACCAGCGCCAGTGAGCCGATCATGGCGACGATGAAGCTGCGGTTCACGATCTTTCTGAGGATCTCTCGCCTGGCCACGAGGAGGCACTGAATCCAAGTGAGCGGCACGTCACTCCTCCCCTCGTGCACGGCGGGCACACATGTCGTAGAACTCACGCATTCGGGTGCGATTCTTCTGGGTCAGTGCCGAAATGCCTCCCCATGACACGGAATGCGCTAACTCCGCTCTGACCTCATGGGTGTCAGGCATCGTCGTGATGGTCCCGTCTGGCATGGTCACCTCCCATTCGCGACTCCCCTGCATGTGCACCCAAAGTCGTCGATTCGGCATGTCCCTCATGGATCACTGTCACTCGGTCACACAGCCGCTCCAAAACATCAAGCTGATGTGAGGAGAGAACCACTGCGACCCCGTCTTCTTTGAGGCTTTTGAGAAGGTCGGACAGCGCATCCACTCCCTCCACATCCAGACCGGAGAAGGGTTCATCCCAGAGCACGCAATGCTGGGCGCACGCCAAGGCTGCGGCTATTTGGACTCGTTGCTGGTTTCCCAGTGATAGCTCTCCCACCCGGCGCTGCGCGAGGCGTTCCAGCCCGAGGGAGGAGATGGTCTCTCTGACAGCCTCGTGGTAGCGAGCGCGAGGTTTGCGCAGCCGAGCGTAGAACTCCACGGTCTGACGGACGGTGTCTTGGGGATACAGTCCGCGCTCCTCTGGCATGAAGCTGAAGGACCGCTGTGCTTTTATTCGTCAGGGGAGCATCATCCCATGAGATGGAGCCCGCGTCCGGTTGAGTGAGTCCGACGACGCAACGAAGCAGGGTCGACTTTCCCGCCCCGTTGGGGCCCACCAAGGCGGTGATCTCACCCCTGGGTGCCCATAGATGCACTCCCCCAAGCGCCTTGACATCCCCGTACGACTTCTCAAGGCCTTCGCACTGCAGGCCGCCGCCAGGCAGGGCAGCACGTCGCGCATGGCATGTCACCGCTCTGCTGAATCTGCTGCCTGAGCTTCCTCCTGCTTCGTCGACGAGCGCGCGCCGCGATGAAACTGGCCGAAACCAACGCCGCTAGGGACACAGGCAACGGTGAGAGGTTGTCTCAACGAGGGGGCGCGTAGAAGCCACTCACCAAACCCAAGCCCGTGAAGAGCATCACGAAACAAACGATCAGGAGCTTAGCCCTGCCTGAGAGATTGCCAGCCATCAGCCGTTCCCCTTTCCTGCCGTCACGATACGGTTGTCAACATTTGAAGAGTCTGAAGACGCCTGGCGATGCTCCCTGCACGAGTCACATACCCCAAGCAGATCAACGCCATTCACTTGAGGGAAGGTGTTCGGTCTCAAACCAGCGCTCATACCAACGACATTTCACGCCGTTCTGGTAAACGAGGCTCATAGCTTTGCTTGGGCATCCCTGACAGAAGTTAAAGTACTCACACTCAAGGCATTCCACCCCTCCAGGCCTAGGAGCATTGGCTAGTTGGAAAGATCTGGGACCGCTGAAAATTTCATGATAATCATCTGTCAGAAGATTTCCCAACCGACCTAGGGAGTCACCAAAGTTGCAGGGGCGCACACCAGCATCCACACCCACAGCAACAGTGCGATGACCTGCACCACAGTTCCGAATTTGCTCCACCCCTCCAGCAGCTTTAGGAGCACCCGCCTGCGTGATTCCGGGGCCACTATAACCTGCCTTCTTGAGTTCTTCCTCAAGACGTCTTGAAGTCCCAGCAGAGGCGAGAGCAGAATCAGTGACATTACAGCCACGCCCGAAGGGAGCAACTGGAGAGAACGCATGTAGGGCCGGAGCCAATGCTCGCCCCAGCGACACGAGTTCAGGCACTTCACTCAGAGTACTCTCGGAAACACTCGTAGCAATACGCGTTGGCTTACCCGCCTCTGTGCAAATCCGGACCGCCTCAACAGCCCTTCGAAAAGAATGCCTATGTTTACGAAACAAGTCGTGCGTACCTTCTGTTCCATCAATACTGACTTGAACCGCAACATTATTGTGCCCCAAAAATAGCTTCCCGAACCCTTCCGGAGCCCCCAGTAGATATCCATTAGTGAGCACACTCACTAGGCTGAATTTCGAGCAGGCCAAAGACAGTATCTCTGTGAATCTCGGATGAATAGTGCACTCACCTCCACTTAATTCGATCACTTGGACGCCATTGGAACTCAGGAGATCAACCACGGTCGCAAAAGTTTCGAGACACATAAAGGTGCCAACATCTGGCCTTGCTGCCAAATAGCAGTGCTCGCAAGAGAAATTACAGCGGTCTGTAATTTCGATAACTGCATGTTGTGGATAATAGGCGTCACGCCTACCTGTGACTTGAGGAAGCCGCGCAGGCGACAACGGCTTCTCAGTCCAGCGAAGCAGTCCCTGCATCGAAAGCGCCCATTTGACAGCTTGATCTGCAAGGATAGGGTCCGAACAGGGTCGCTATCTTTGACATATCTCGCGACGATATCATCTACCGTAACTGTGCCATCTGCGATGCTTACAACATCCACATAGAATCCGTCAATAGCAAAGTAAGCTGTAGACATAAATCCTCTCCGACTGTCGGCAGCATACCCGTTCAATTCTTTGGATTCTTGGACATTTCTGAGACTTATCGATAGGCGACCTCCACTTGCGTCACGATGAAACTTGAAAGCTGGATTGACATGAGGATACATAGCTTTTCTTCCCCGATGCATGCTCACTTCTTACTAATCGAACATCACCTCGAAACTTTACGCGCGAAAAAGTCAGCAGATCCGTTTGCTCTTGTCGGATTGCGTCTGTCAAAGTTGGATCATGGTATTCCATGGATGCACTCCCACCGATAGACCAAAGAGCCGCGGATGCCGCGCCAGCAGTGCCGTAGTTAATTTCGGCACAGATGACACAGAGACCGCAGGCTCCGCAGACTCCACACACGCCGCATCCATCCGTGATGGTGAGATTGAGTTCAGGCTGCTCTGTCGGCTTTCTCGGAGCTGCTCGCAGCCCCGGATCAGGGGCAAGCTCACCACTCATTTCGACATCAGTGGTGACTACGGTAAAGGTGGCGTTTCCGACAACTCGTTGGCACTGCACACCCGCTGGGCGCAAAGTCTCACCTTCTCCGAGTTTGATCCTGGAAATATCGACGTCCTCTGGGCCAAGCACAACACTGAGAGACTGCACTTCACCAATCTCGAATGACGGCTCCTCCTCACAGAAATGCATGAAGTCTGCAAGGTCGTGGCGGAGTGAAGGCTTATCATCAGGAAAACCGAAGCGCGCCACCTCATCCAAACTCGGCGTAGCAGCTCGTTCAGGAGCCAGAAGCAACCCCACAAGAGCACGGGTAAGCCCCGAGGATAGCATTCTGGCCTTCCCATTATCCTGTTCGTTGACGAGTGCCCCGCAGGTGAGATCACGATCCGTGAACAACAGCGTGTCAGCCACCAGCCTCAGTGAGTTCATCATTGAGGCTTATTCACAACTGCTAGCAACTGGGCTCCGACAAGGCGTTTCGCTGCTTCTGGCACCCCCATGAATAAGCCTCATTGATAGACACCTTTCTTGATCTAAACCCTATCTTGTGACTCCTCTGTGGAATCTGATGTGAGTCACACTAAGCCATCCGCGATCCTGTTGACCGAAGTTCGATCCCGAGCTAGACCTTAGTACAACATCTTCGGCACGAAAGGACAGGGCATCGGGAGCAAAGTAGCCAGTAGTACAACGTATGACCTCTATGTCTGATATCGAGGTCTGCTCGCCGCAGCTGTTCTCAGCTTCCTCGAACGCCGCCCTCTTCATGGGTATGGCATAGATACAGGAGCTCGCACATCACTTTCGCCTTCGGGACATGGACGAGGTGCAGATCCAAGAGGCTGTCTGGGCCGTGGAATCCCACACGACCCGGTAGCGGAACCTCACCGTGGCAAGCCTCGAAAAACCTCGGGACTACCCCGACCCTTCACACCAGCAGCCGTGGCGGAAAGTGTGCCCGCCGTCGACCAGCGCCCGTAACGCCAGGTTGAGGTCAATCGTCACCGTCGCCACTACTTCCCGCGTGGCTCAGAGCTCGGCACCGGGGGCGACGGCGTACTGGTCGATGGCCGCCAGCTCGTCGTCGGTGAACACCAGGTTGTCCAAGGCCCCCCAGATTGGATTCGAGCTGCCTCAGCGACGACACCCCGATCAGCGTGGACGTGACCCGAGGGTCACGCAGCCCCAGGCGAGGGCCATCTGCGCCAGCGACTGGCCACGCTCCCCTGGCGATCTGATCCAAGGCTCGGATACGCTCAGGGTCTCTTCGCTCAGCCTGTCCCTGGACAGCGATCCGCCCGCGCTGCCCGTGAATCGTCGGGAATGCCGCCCAGGTAGCGGTCGGTGAGCAGCCCCTGAGCCAGCGCGGTGAAGGAGATGATCCCCATGCCCTCGGATTCACAGGGCTTCCAGCAGATCCGGCTCAACCCAGCGGTTGAACATGTTGTACAGGGGCTGGTGGATCAGCAGCGGGTGCCGAGCTCGCGGGCAATCCGCGCAGCCTCCCGCGTCTTGGCCGCCGAATATGACGAGATCCCGACATACAGCGCCCGTCCGGAGCGCACCGCCTGGTCGAGAGCGCTCATAGTCTCCTCCAAGGGCGTGTCCGGATCGAAGCAGTGCGAGTAGAAGATGTCGACGTAGTCCAACCCCATGCGCTTCAGCGACTGGTCAAGCGAGGCCAGAAGATACTTCCGCGACCCGCCAAGCTGGCCATAGGGCCCCGGCCACATCTCGTAGCCGGCTTTGGTGGAGATGACCACCTCGTCACGGAACGGGGCGAGATCCTGCCGGAAGATGGTCCCGAAATTGACCTCAGCCTGCCCATAGGGCGGACCGTAGTTGTTGGCCAGGTCGAAATGGGTGATGCCCGCGTCGAAGGCACGCCGGATGATCTCGCGCTGCACCCCAAGAGGCTTGTCATCCCCGAAGTTCTGCCAGAAGCCAAGAGAGAGCGCGGGCAGCAGCAGGCCGGAGCGTCCGCAGCGTCGGTAGGGCATGCGACCGTCGTAGCGGTGCGGATCAGGAACGTAGGTGGGGTACATGGCCCACATCCTGCCAGAGGGCACTGACGAAACCCGAGCGAGGTCCCGCCAACCACTCTCAGATCACGGCAGCTGCCTGGCCCAGGCCCGGATGGCATCGGGATCAACATGGTCACCGGGCTTCTTGGCGAGCACCCGAAACAGCAGCCGTTTCAGGAAGTTGACCTTGTCTGGCACGTAACGACCCGCGAATGCAGCCTGCGAGGTAACCTCAACCAGCTCCGCAGCAGCTTTGTTGCAGCCGAGCGCCGCCTCACTCTTGGCTGGATCGACGGCGGTCATGGAGACACTGAACAGAGCCGCCTGCCCCACCCGCTTGCCATGATCCTTCAGCCAGGTCAGTGACTCCGGCAGCCACGTCATATTCTGCACAGCGCTGCCCAGCACGTAGCGGTCATAGCCTTCCGGCGTGGGGTCGTCGCTCAGATTCTCACGACGACATCACAGCCCCGACCACGCAACTCCTCCGCGATGATCTCAGCCACCTCAGCTGTGGAGCCCGCCCGCGTCGCATATCCCAACAGAACTCGAACCATGCGCCAACGCTAATACCCCAGAGACTCCACCACTGACAGCACCCCGTACAAGAGCTTCACCAATGCTGGGTGGGGTCAGCGTTCGTCTCGGGTGGGAGCTTGCCGTCGACGGTGCGCAGGGGACGGGGTGCTGGGTTGCTGGTCTTGCAGTTGAGCTGCGCGTGCCTTGATGATGTCGATGAGTGCTGCCTGTTGCCGATGCCCTGCCACCACGGCAGATTGCGCAGACACTGTGGGCAAAGGCGCAGGACGCCCCCGGGCCAGTTACCAGTCACCACCTGCTGAGGCGTAACCACGCCCGGGGACCACATTCGATCGCAGGATGGGCGACGCCTTGTGGCATAGGGCATCAACTCGGCCCTACCCCGACGCAGCCGCTGCGCAAGCCTGGGATCATTCGACAAGACGAGCTCGACATTGAGGCAACAACCTCCCCATCCCATGTCCCGGGCAGCAGAAGCAGCAGCGTCCAAGGCATCGATATTTGCCCGGTTCTGAGGGCCGATGGACGAGTTCACATCATCACGCCCCATAATCGGATGACCCTGGGCATCAAGACCAACCTGCCCAGGCCCCCAAGCCCCTGATCCGGCTCATGCAGCATCGCCAAACCCTGCACAGCATTCCGCGCCGCCAACCGAGCTTTCCTTCGACTATACCCTTGAATTTTAAAGAAAGCAGATGCCAGTCGCCGCTCAAAATCAAGCCTGGCTTCCTTCACACGTCCCGACGCGGGAGCCCTTCCGATTTTTTTGTAGAGTTCTCTTCCTTCTATGTATTGAGCAATGGTCAACTCTGATAGGGCATAGTATTGACGCCCCAACTGCCTGTTATATTCAGCAGGATAACGGTGTGATGACCTGCTCCTCACGCTTCCGGTATGGTAGACCACTCTGACGGGCTCACAGGAGTGGAGTCGATGGATCTCCGATCCTGACAAAGCCGTCTCCCACACCACCACCCGTTCCCCGCTGTCAGTGCGGCGAGGCTGAAACCCATCAGAAATCACCAAAGCAGAATGACGGGAAGTCATCACCTACTCCTGAAGATCCCCAGCTGAGTCATGCTCCGCCAGGAAAGGCACCGAGATACTCCCAGTTCTCGGCAATCAGGTCTGGCATAACCTCAACCCGCCCCTGTCTCAGCCAGAAAGATCAGATGAGCCTCAGCATTTTTCTATGGTAACCAACTGCGCCTCCATACGACCAGTGAAGAAAAAAATGCCGGAACAAAAACCAAACACCTCATCAGCAGACACCGCACCCAAACGCCCAACAACCACATCAACAACCGGCTTCTGAGATACCTCGTCAAAGAAATTATCCTCAAGTGGATTGGCGAACACGATGCACCCGGCGCGATCACGCAACAAAGGATCTGACATCCCTCGTTCATCCAAAAAAACTTGGATGAATTTGACCTCGCACAGGCATAACTTCGAGCGCGGGCCCGGACTTCTCACCCCACAGACTCATCGACCCCATCGCAGTACGCGCGACGCAATACCATCGCTGATCCTCAAAAGGGATCTCCACACCATCAAGCCACGCATCAACCACCGGCTGCCACTGAAGCGGATCAGTGATCCAGAACCTCCCTCACCAAAACCTTCAAACCCAAAGCGTCGCCACACATACAGAAAAAGACCACGGAAACACATCCTGAAAAACGCGTGAAATACTCCTCAGGAACTCGCCTACCCACCCCCATCGGCGGCAACTCATCCAGCAGACCCTCCTGGATCTGCCGCTCAACCCACACCTCATCACACGGAGGACCACTCGCTGACACAACCCTACAACCCCACACCAGTCGAAGGGTTCTGCCACAACATACCTCTCCGCGACGACAGGCAAAACGCAAGCACTTTTTAGCCGCACCCACACCACGCCCCTAGCCCATCCCAGCCTGCCCTGCTCCTAACCCGCCCGGAGCTCGCCACGCCGACACCACCAGCTCATCAGCACGAAGCGCAGAGGCGTTCAACAAACACCACCTGCTCAGACATCATCACTGCGGAGGACCGTAGGAGAGCCGGTCGAAGATCAGCACACTCTCCGCAATCCGCCCCTCTCGGACGGTAAAGAGCTCAGCAGCCGGGGGTAGTTGAAGAGGTCGCAGTCTGCGGATAGTAGAACAAGGCAACACGATCCCCGGCGGTGAACTCGGCAATATCACCAATACCGATAAGCGATGGCGCAAAAGGCCCCGAGGAACTCCCGATAGACGCCCTTCCCTCCAAGTCACCGCCGGGGGCATGACGAGATGATGTCATCAGCGACACAGTCCATCGCCCGCTCAACGTCGCCACTCGTCCAGGCGTCGTGATACCTCTTCACGATGTCGTAGGCGCCGTCGTGGGTCATGGGATCACTCTTCCTTCCAGGTCGTTTGTCCACACTATAAGCAGCATCTATAGACCAAATCCTGCTTTTTGCGTCTGAAGTTGCCCTATGAGACCGCTCTCAGCGGCAAGTTGGGACGCCAAAGCAGGATTCTCACGCATTCCGTGCTCGTCGACACCCAGGTAGGCTCGAACACGGAGCAGGGAGGTTCACATGGGTACAGCGAAGCGCGTTGGGGTGTTGACTGCGGGCGGCGACTCCCCGGTCTGAACGCCGCCATCCGCGGCCTCGGCAAAGGCTGCCATCGGCAGGCACGGCGTAGAGTTGATCGGTTTCCGCGACGGGGTGCGCGGCCTGGCGGAAAAACCGCAGCTTCATGCTCGGGCCGGAGGCCCTGTCTGGCATTCTCACCATCGGCGGCACCATCCTCGGAACCAGCCGTGACAAGGTGCATCGCATGCGCATGAACGGTGAGGTCGTCGACGCCATCCCCGTCATCAAGGAGGTGGTGGAACGCAACGAGTTGGACTGCCTGGTGATGCTCGGCGGCGGCGGGACGGCGAAGAACGCCCTGCGACTCGCGGAGGCGGGAATCCCGGTGATCCATCTGCCCAAGACCATCGACCGCGACGTCGCCCACACCGACAACACCTTCGGCTTCTCCACAGCGCTGGAGATCGCGACGGACGCCATCGACCGTCTGCACTCCACCGCCCACAGCCACCACCGGGTGATCCTGGCGGAGATCATGGGGCTGGGGCGGGCTGGCTTGCGCTGGGTGCCGGCATCGCCGGTGGGGCTGACGTCATCCTCATCCCGGAGATCCCGTACTCGGTGGAGGCCATCGCCGAGACCATCCAGGCGCGACAGGCCCGCGGCACCAATTTCAGCGTGATAGCGGTGGCCGAGGGCGCCACTGACATCGAGGCAGCACAGGCCATCGCCGCCGCCGAGTCGCTGAAGAAGACCGCCGGAAGCCCCGAAGCCAAGGCAGCTGCCAAACAGCATCTGGCCCGCGTCCTGGACGACCAGCGCGAGCACACCTTCCGGCTGGCCCGCGAGCTGGAGGCCGCGACGGGGCTGGAGACCCGCGTCACCATCCTGGGCTACGTGCAGCGCGGCGGGACGCCCTGCGCGGAGGACCGGCTGCTGGGATCGCGGATCGGCACCGCCGCCGCCGACCTGATCGCCGACGGCGTCAGCGGAGTCATGGTCGCCAGCAAGGGCGACGGCACTGCGCCCGTCGACCTGAAGAAGGTTGCGGGAAACCTGGCTCTCGTGCCAGCGGACCATCCGTGGATCCAGACGGCCCGCGCCGTCGGCACCGGCCTCGGTGACTGAGAAGGACGAGCTACGGGGCCAGCGGATCCACGACGGTCAGACCCCGCGACCGCGCCGCCTCGGCCAAGCGGGCATCGTGGGTGAGGACGGTGACGGGGTCGGCGTCGCTGTGCAGGATCAACGCGCTGGCCAGGTGAATCGCGTCGAGGGACTTCAGTTCCCCGGTCAGCGCACAGGCGCCGTCGACCACCTCGCGGGAGATCTCCAGCAGTTCTATGTTGGGAAGAAACTCATCGACAACAGACATGTCCAGGCCCTCCCGGTGAATGGCCCTGAGCAGCCTCAACAGCTAGGAGCGCCGAAGAAGCGATCCGGCCACCGTGTGCCTGCTCCATCAGGGTCCTCGCTGACTCGGCTCCGGGCTGTTCCAGGAGCGCCAGCAGCATGACTGAGGTGTCGAGGTAAATCACCGCTCCTCCTCACGCTCGCCCAGAAGCAAGTCGTGAAGATCCACGCCCTCAGGCAAGGCTATCCGCCGGTCAGGGGAACCGGAATGTCCCCGTGGCTGGCCGGAGTTTGCCCTCCCAGAAGGAGCCGCTCGCGGGGAGTCTCGTCGGGACGGATGGGGACGATCTGGGCCACTGGGCGGCCGCGGTCGGTGACCGTCACTGGCCGACCGGACTCCGTCACCTGGGCGATGATGCGTCCCGAACGCTGGTTGAGTTCACGTAAGCTGACGCTGTCCAGATAAGGCGTGGGCATGTCGGCGGGCTGAGCGTTCATATCCCCAGGATACGCGCTGTCCCTACATGTCCTACCCCGGTGTCGAACGTCGTTGTTTCGTCAGGTGCTCTTCGGCCCCGGGACCCGCCTCCCACTGACGAACTTCCGACACACGACACCAGGCTCCCGGTCAGGTGCGAGGACCGGCCGGGGTGGCCGGTCCTCGCACCCGGGTAGGGAGCAGCGAAGCCCCTCAGTCGAAGATCGGCCCGACGTCGCGGGAACGCTTCAGCTCGAAGAAACCGGGGTGAGCCGTGACCTTCGCAACGCCGTCGAACAGATCACCGGCGGCCTCGCCCTTCGGGGCCGGTGAGATGACGGGGCCGAACAGCGCCATCCCATTGATCCGGAGGACCGGGGTCCCCACATCTGTGCCGACGAGCTCCTGCGCAACCTTCTGGTAGGCGCGCAGATCGGCGTCGAACTCGTCGGTGGTCACGCGCTCAGCGATGGAGGCATCGAGCCCGGCCTCCTGCAGCGCGGCAGCGATGGTCTCGACGCTGATGGGCTCGCCCTTCGGATGGATGCGGGTGCCGACGGCGGTGTAGAAGTCCCGAAGCTGGTCATGCCCGTACTGCTTCATCACGGCCGCGGCGGCGCGGGAGGCGATGAGGGTGCCGTCGATGTCTTTCGGTAGCCGGGGTCAAGATCGCGTCCCTCGTTGAGGATGAACAGGCTCATGGGGTGGAAGACGGTCTTCACGTCACGCACCTTCTCCACCTCCAGCATCCAGCGGGAGGTCATCCAGGCCCAGGGGCACGACGGGTCGAACCAGAAATCAACTTGTGTGGTCATTCCTCCATCTCACCCGGCACATCGCGATAACTCAACTGCGGGGTCGATGAACACTGATCGATTCAGCGGGTACGAAGAGTTACCATGGGACGCACAACAGGTTGGCCTTGCATGCAGGTCAGACATGGAGTGGTGAAGGAGGCGAGACACATGCCCAAGGCATTCGAGGTGCTGAAGTACATGCGAGGCAAGCAGCATTTCACCGGTGAGATGCAGCGTCACAAGCTCCTGTACTACGTTCAGGCATGGTCCCTGGCCTGGACGGGGAGGCCACTCTTCGACGACCGGGTCGAGGCCTGGACACTAGGCCCTGTTGTCCCGAACGTCCGCAACGCCATCCTTCCCCACATCCTGCCACTGGATCACTGAGCCGCGAGGCAGGCGCTGGTTGACGCGGTGCTGGACCACTACGGCAGGCTGGGGGAGCCGAGCTCTCCAATCTGACTCATCAGGAACGGCCCTGGCTGGATGCCAGAGCCGGTCTTCCAGACGATGCGCCCAGCAGTGCAGAGATCAGCCATGATGCGATGCGCCGCGAGTACACGATGCAGAGCCTCCAGGGGAAGGGCCCACAACGGCCTGGCATTCCCCCTCAAGAGGCCGATCTCGACGATGTGCTGAACCTGGCTGAGGTCGCGAGCAGTCGGTGGAGCCGGACGCTGGCTCTGTTGGCTGAGTGACCGTCCGCATCACCCTGGAACAGTGCATCACGCTGTACCGGGCAAGAATCGACGCGGGGCCCCTGGTCAGCCGAGGGCAAACTTGATGGCGCCGTGGCCGCGCCATTCCAGACCTTCGACGATCAGGGATCTGTTCCCAACCCTGATAGGCAAGGCGGCGCGGCGCTGGCCTATGGCATCGCGGAGGCACAGGCTTTTCAGGATGGGAACAAGCGACTTGCCTGGCTGGTGACTGTCGTGTTCTTGGAGTTGAACGGCGTTGTCCTGGATGTTGATCAGGATGAGGCGGCATACGCGCTGAGGGCTGTCGGAGCTCGTCAGCTCAGCCAGACTGAATTCATCAGGTGGATGATCTGCTGTTCGGCGTCCCGGGCCCCTGCTTGCCCACGGATAGCTTGACCTGGGGTGCCGTCGCGTCCTGGATTCGCTCTGCAAGAATGCCTCCAGCCAGACCAGGAGGAGCACATGAGCGACACCCCCACCTTCACCAGTTCCGCGGCACGCGGTTTTCTCACCCCACGCCGCGTGGCCCGGATGGCGCTCCTGATCGCCGTGTCGGCGGTCGGCGCACTGGTGAAGATCCCCTCCCCGACGGGCACCGTCGCCCTGGACTCAGCCCGGGGTTCCTGGCCGCCGCGATCTTCTCGCCTGTGGAGGGGCTGTCATCGCGGCCCTCGGCCACCTGCTGTCCGCCGCCACCACGGGCTTTCCCCTGGGCGCGCTCTTGCATCTGATCGTCGCCGTGGAGATGGCGCTGTTCGCGTGGGTCTTCGGACTGCTGGTCAGGCGGGTCAATACGGTGGTGGGGGCTATCGTGGCCGTCATCCTGAACGGTCTGCTGGCCCCCGTCGTCATGATCCCCGTCGCCGGCTTTGGCGGCTATGTGGCGATGATCGTGCCGCTGCTGGTGTCGTCGGCAGTCAACGTGGCGGTGGCTCTGCTGGCCGGATATGCGCTGTCCGCCGCAGGCCTGGCCGACCATCCCATAGTCCGGCGACGATGACCGTCCGCCCCATCCGCGACCTGCTGATCGTGCCGGGGTCGCCGCGGCTGGTGATCGCATGCGATTCCGTGGGTGGCATCGGGCCGCGCCCCGCTGATGTCGTACCTGTCCCCGGCGACGTCGTGGCCCACTTCGCCGCACGGGTCCCGCTGCTGGAGGTGCTGTGTTCCGGAGCCCGCCCCATCGCCCTCATCAACACCCTCTGCCATGACCTGGCCGCCGCCCAGCCCTTCATCGACACCTTCCGCCAGGTCGCGGCTGAGGTCGGCATCGCCTCTGAGGCGGTCACCGGCAGCACCGAGGAGAACGTTCCCTCACCCGCGACGGGGGTAGGGGTCACGGTGATCGGCGCTGAGGAGCAGCCCCTCATTGCCGGCGGTGGCCGCGACGGCGACGTCGTGGATCTGCGTCGGCTGGCCTCGCCCGCACCTGGGGATCAGCTCTACATCGGCCACCCCGACATCGTCCCCCTGGACACCGTCAAGGATCTGGTTGACTCGGGTCTCGTGCACGACGCCCTCCCCGTGGGGTCACGGGGCGTCAGCTACGAGACCGGCCAGCTGGCGCACTCTGCGGGGCTCAGCGTCGACTGGCTCAGCCACCCCCTCCCCAGCGATGCATCCGGCGGTCCTGCGACGTGCGTGCTGCTGGTCTGCGATCCCGGCGACGAGCCCGCCCTCCACGCCCACCTCCCGGGCGGCTGCCGTGGCACCGCATCGCCACCCTGGTGGCCCCTTGACCGGTCCCCTCATCGTGGCCGACGGGTTCGGCTTCTCGCATCACGGCACTGAGACCCGCCAGCTCACCAACATCTCTGTCGCCATTCCCACGGGAAGCAGGCTGGCGGTGATGGGGCGACAGGCTCCGGCAAGTCGACGTTCGCCATGGCCTTGAACGGCCTCATTCCCCACCATCATCCCGGCGACCTCTACGGCACGCTGCGCATCGCAGGCCATCTGACCCACGAGGCCACGATCCCCGACCTGGTCCGTCTGACCGGGCTGGTGGCGCAGGATCCGGAGGCGCAGCTGATGGGTCGCAGGGGTCTGCGACGAGCGTCGCCATCGGTCCCGCGAACCTCGGCCTGCCGCGCGACGAGGTGTGGGCGCGCGTCCGGCGTGCGCTGGATCAGGTTGGTCTCACGGACCTCGCCGACCGTGAGGTGGCGACCCTCTCCGGAGGCCAGCAGCAGCGACTCGCCATCGCAGGTGTCCTGGCCATGGATCCGGAGATCCTGGTGCTGGACGAGTCCACCTCTGAGCTGGACCCGGAGGCAGCCGCAACCGTCCACCGCCTAGCGGAGGGCGGTGCGCCACCGGCCAGACGGTGGTGCTGGTGGATCATGACTCTGACTTCGTCGCCTCCTGGGCTGATCTCCTGCTGGTGCTCTGTGACGGCCGTCCCGCGTTCTTCGGCCCTCCCGGCGAGTTCTTCTGCGACGGGGAGCGCGTAACCACTGCCGGGTTGAGGGCAGCCCGCCGCCCACGCCGTCGCCGCAGCCGCGAAGGCCGTCGGACTCCTGCCCGACGACGACAGCACCGCTCGGGAGGCCTTCCCCTGGCCGCGATGCCCCCGCGCCCTCTCCAGGTCGCAGCGAGTCACCCTCTTTGACACCCGATCTCGACCCGGTGCTGGAGCTCACTGACCTCAGCCACCGCTATCCCAACGGGGTGCTGGCTCTCGACCAGGTGACCGCGACGATCCACCGCGGCGAGTTCGTCGCCCTCCTCGGAGGCAACGGCGCTGGTAAGAGCACCCTGGCCCGGCATCTGGCAGGCCTGCTTCAGCCCACGTCCGGGACCATCCGCATCAACTCCCGGGACATCCGGGGCCGGAGGGTCGCGGATCTGGCTGCGGAGGTCGGCTTCGTCTTCCAGAATCCCGACCATCAGATCTTCGCAGACACTGTCTACGACGAGGTTGCCTTCGGGTTGCGGAACGCCAGCCTTCCCGAACCCACGGTCCGTGACCGCGTCTCCGAGACCTTGCATCACCTCAGCCTCTCGGAGACCACCACACTGCATCCCCTGCGCCTGAGCCGCGGAGAGCGCCAGCGGGTGGCGGTGGCGTCGGTATTGGCCATGCGACCCGGCATCCTGGTGATCGACGAGCCCACCACCGGCCTGGACTGGCGCAGTGCAAATGCGATGCTCAGTCTGATCTCCAACTTGAACCGCGCAGGGCATACCGTCATCACCATCACCCATGACCTGCTGCTGGCCGCCCGGTATGCCGGTCGGGCACTGGTGTTGTCTGACGGCCACCTGACGTGGGATACACCGGCCTTAGGGCTGTTCGACGACGAAACCCGGCTGGCAGCACTACACCTGGAGACCCCCGCCATCGTGCAGCTCGCCCGGCGCCTGGGGCTGCCGCCTGCTACGTGTCCGGAGGCCCTGGTTGAGTCCTGGAGGAAGCGCGCGATGCCACCTGAGCATCAGGTGTTCCCGTCCCGATCCGATGTCCGGTCCAGGTGCCTGCTCTTCGCCGCCGCGGTGACCGCCAGCTTCCTGTTCACCTCCCCGTCGCTCACCTGACACTGTCACTGGGGGCGGCCACAGTGGCTGCGGGGTTCCGGCTGCGTGCTCTCACGCGCCTGCTCGCACCGCTGGCTCCTGCTCGTGCTGATCCTCCTGTTCGCGGCCCTCATCCCGCCCGCCGACGGCGACCGCGGGTGCTCGTCGCCCTCTGGGCCTGACGGCCCAAGCGTGACGTCAGGGAGGGCTGCTGCACGGAGCCGTCCTGGTGTCACGGATCGTGACGATGGTGGGCGCGTCAGCGGCGCTGCTGAGGACCACACCAGTTGAGGATTTCACAGCCCTGCTCCAGATGCTGCGGGCACCGAACGTCGTGGTGTTCCTGGTGACGACGGCGCTGCGGTTCATCCCGACGCTGCGGATGCGCTCCAGCCAGATCAGGGGACGCGCAGCGGGGTGCGGGAGCCCGTCTCGGGGAGCGCGGCCCTGTGGCCGGGATCAAGGCCAGCGCCACCATCGCATGATTCCGCTTCTGACATGCGGAATACGCATGTCAGAGCAGTTGTCGACGGCAATGCTCTCCGCGGCTACGGGATCACGAGACAGCCCACGCGGCTGATCACCCCTGACCTGGTCGTGGCGTGACTCTCTCGTCACCCTCGCCGCCATCGCGCTGGTCGTCGTCGCCATCGCCGTCTGAAAAAAGCCTGCGGGCTGTGGGTCACGACGAGGCCGCCGTCTTCCCATGCGAGGCCGAGGTGAGCTTCAGAGGCTCAGGGGGCTGCGAGCCTCAACCAGTGCGTTGGCGATCTCCTGGTCACGGAGCCTGGCCAGCAGGGGCCTCAGGCATCCCGGCGACCTCGAACAGCGCAGCGCTCACGGCGTGATCGTATCCCCAGGTAATGATCACCCGGACGGTTGAGGCCAGACGGGTGACGGCGGAGTTCAGCTGCCGGAGCTCGTCAGCAGAGATACCGAAGCCCGCAGCACGGGCCGACACCAGCTGCACCATGATCTGACATGGCCAGCATCATGGGGTTTGTCACCTGCCGGAGGACGTGCGTCAACCCAACCATGGCCATCCAGGCGAAGTAGTCGTCATCGAGCGGACCCTCGATGGTTCGCACCCACCACTTCGCGAGGGTGGCCTCCAGCTCCGGACGCTCCTGATTCTCGTAAGCTGCGGCGGTCTCCGGATGCCCGAAAACAGTGTCGTAGTAGGACTGCACCACCTCGGGGCCCGAGCGCCAGCAGCTTTTTCCCTGTGGCGCAGGATCACCTGGCGATCATCCCTCGCTCAGGCGGCCGGACGGAGGATCTGGGCAACTGCTCCCCGGGCGATCTCATGCATGGACAGCATCGACTCTAGGGTCCTCGCGAGCAGCTGCTTGATCTCGACGGAGGCGACGCGGGCCTCGATCCGCATCAGGCCGAGGTTCGAGTCGATGGGGCCCTGCATCACCAGCACCGCGTCGCTGCCGGCGCCGTAGACGACGGGTATCCGTTCTCACCGCGGATCACAGCCTCCGCCAGCTCACCCATGTTGGTGCGCTCTGAGATCCTCTTGCCAAGGCCCAGCGCCGTTGCGGCCATGGCAGCCACCCGCTCAACCTCGCCGTCCGGGGGAAGTCGTGGGCGATGGCAAAGCCCATCCTGCGAAGCAATCATCACTCCGCTGAGCTCGGGGATGGCCCGCCGGATGGCCCCGATCACCAGCCTCAAGTCGCTGTGCTTGCTGTTGCCGTAGTTTCCGTCCATGGCGTTCGCCCCTGCTTTGATAGATATGTGATGCTCGATTGGTCAGATGAGCGCGCATACTTAGGTCCGTAAATGTAGGCGTTGGCTGGCATCTTGCCCCTTGAGAATTGCTCTTCCTAGCATCGAATAGTAGATGATTCTGGCCGAAAGTTACCACAAAAGTCGGAAAATGAACGGGGAAACCGGCCTGGCGACCCCCACCGGCTGGGTTGAGCTATAAGGTCGGATGCGCAACAGGATGGAGGTGCCGTGAAAGGAACCGGAGTAGCCGTGGCTACGGGTCTTGCAGCGTTCGTCGCGCTCGGCGCGGTGGGCGGGGCTTGGCTGGTGGAGCGCACCCTGACGTGGGAGGCCGCTCAGGGTACTCGCCGACCAGGGGTCGAGGCCACCGTAGCGTTCTCAGGGCAGTCAGCCGTAGTGAGCACTGATGCTGATCAATTGGCCAAGGCGTTGCAACTCGTAAAGGAGCTGCCTGGCGTCACCATGGCAGTGGCCGGCGACGGTGATGCCGACGAGGGATTTCTCATCCTCGGCCAAGAGCTCGCCGACACACTCGGCCAACGCCGAGATCCAGGCCAGCCCATCAGTCATCACTCCCACGCCCTCCGCCTCACCGTCACCGGAGCCAACGCCCGAACCCAGCCCGGAGCCCACTGAGATGCCGAGGCTGGTGATCCAATCGAGGGCGGCGAGGCCACCCTCCCGTCGAGTCAGCGCGGCAAGATCACGCAGATGGCCGAATGGTTGAAGGCCAACCCTGAGGCCATGGTCCAAGTGCTGGGTCACACCGACGACGGCAAGACGGAGTCTTTCAGGAAAGAACTCTCTCGGGAACGTGCTCAGAGCGTGATCGAGGCCTTGGTGGACGGCGGAGCGAGGAGTGACCAGCTGGTGCCAGTGGCAAGGGGTGCCAGGGATCTGCGCAATCAAATGCCACGGCCGAAGGCAGGACGGCGAATCGTCGTGTGACCTTCACCCAGCAGGAAGAAGGGTAGAGATGAGCGGATATCTCCTACTGGCTCTTGAGTTGGGAGCAATCCTCGTAGTGAGCATGGCCCTGGCCTTCTGGGTGGGCTGGGCCATCAGCAAGCGCCGCGCCAGGAGACAGATCGCAGCCGCTGCGGCGGAGGCCCCTGAGGGTCGTCAGTCGGCAGCCGGCGGAATGGCAGCAGCCAGCTCCCTCCCAGGTCCTGTGCCTGAGCCCAGCGCACTTTCCGTGCCCGGCTCCATGCCCGGCATTGATGAGAAGAACCCCGCTGGAGCTGAGCAGTTCTTCGCCCCAGTCAGCGTCGAGCCCCGGCCCCAGGCTGAACCGCAGGCCTCCCTGGAGGGTCAAGCTGAACCGCAAGCCCCCCTGGAAGGTCAAGAGGTCCCCGACGCAATGCGGGAGACCCGCCAGAACCCCTGTCGTCGCCTCTGAGCAGCTGGCGGACCAGACAATCTCCGATATCCCGGGAGAGCCGGATGACGGCCAGGAGGACACCAACATCATCCCCGCATCGCAGCAGAGAACACGGCACCTGTCGATGCGGAGACGGATGCCGTGAGTCTGCCCGAGTCCCCCGAGCTGGAGGCCGTCGCACTGGTCACACCAGATGCGCAGCCGGATGAGGCAGCCAATCCACAGTTGGAGGAGGCAGAAAACCGCATCCGCGAGGCTGAGGCCAGGGCGAGCGAGGCCGAGGCACGCACCCTTGAGGCTGAGACTCGTGCCAGTGAGGCCGAGGCACGAATCAGCGAAGCAGACGAGCGGATCGCGGAAGCTGACGAGCGCGCGCAGAAGGCGGAGCGTCAGGCCCAGGAGCACATCACCGAGGCCGAGCAGGAGATGGAAGGCGCGGGAGCGGATCGCCTGCCTCCAGGAGCAGGTCGCGAAGCAGGAACTCGACATGGCCCGGCTGGAGACCCGTGCCACAACGGCCTGGGACACCACCATGCCTCACCTAATCAGTCGCATCGAATCCCTTGAGGGGGAGATGTCCAAGGCCCGATTACGAGGGCAGCCGAGCTCAGGCTCTGCATAGCCATTGAGCGGGAGAGCCATGCCAAGAGCTTCACCATGGAGGAGCCCCTGAACTCGAGGGAGGTCCACGAGGACTTCCAGGCCCCAGCCCCGCCGGAGACGAGTGACGAAGATCAGACCACCGTGTTCCAGCGGATCGTGGCAGACCAGCCCTTCCCAGCCTTTGATGAGCCTGCATCAGACGAGGCCCCAGAGCCAGAGAGAGGACGAGAAGGCTGATCTCGAAGAAGCCCAGGTGGACGATCCAGTGAGCTTGCTGACGCATCCATGACGCCGGATGATGAGGACACCGGGGATGTCGTCGAGGACGATGCCGAGCTCCCAGCTGCCGCGAGGCTGAGGGAGGCCGACGGGGAGAAGGGCGAACTCGAATCCATCGAGGGACACACCGCAGGACGGGCCTTGGAGGAGGTCGAGGCGGTTGAGACCGGCGATGAGGATGCCGAGAGCATGAGGATGCCGCAGATGATGATCCCGTCATTGAGGTCTTCAGCACACCTGGCATCTCCGATGTCCCAGACTCAGATGAGATTTCGGATGGGACAGAGCCTTCTGACGAACTAGACAACATCAAGGAAACTGAGGCGGAAGCCGCCGCAGACGAGGAGGCCGGGGAGCCAGGAGGACGATGCCGCACAGGCGTCCAAGGTCGATGACGCTGATGAGCCTGACCCGGCCTGGTGATGCCGGAGCCTGAGGCTACAGAGGGAACAAAGGAAACAGACACTGACAAGTCCTTTGACGAGCAGGATGCGCAGCTGGATGTGGAGGAGTCCCCCGAAGGGCAGGCCACCGACGAACACCTCGTCGCACAGCAGCCAACACACGATGGTGACGCCCTGCAAGACAATCCCCTGGATGATCAGCTGCTCCTGAGCGCCCCGACCGACACGGAGTCTCCGAAACCGGAAGATTCAGGGAAGGTTGAGGACCTTCTGGGCGATGACCTGCTTGCCGCCCCTCACCACGGTCGGCGAGACAGTCGGCGCTGAGGATCTCCGCCCCGCAGAGGCTCTCAAGAGTATGGCGGATTCACAGGTGGATGAGACCGATGAGGATGATGAGAGGGATCTGCCCGTTGACCATCTGGAGCTGATTGACTCGGCAGAGTCTGCAGAATCTGATGAGGTCGTGGAGAGCACAAGCTCCGAGGCTTCGAACCCGTCAGAGTCCCAGAAGCCGGCAGGCACCCGGAGGTGCCCGAAGCGGAGTTCCAGGATGATCCCCTCGGTCAGCCAGCGCTGCTCGTCGAGACGTCGGAGAGCATCGCACTCAGGAACCTCCCGGAGGAGGGGCCCCCACGCCACTGGTCGAAGATCAGGAGGACGAGCAACAGGCGGATCAGGGGCCGAGGAGCGGGAATCGGCAGCCCACCAGCCAGAAACTGAGAAGATCGCCCCTGAACCAAGACCCCAGGCATACCAGACCATGGGGAGGCTCCACAGCCAGAGGCAGAGAGTTGGCAGGCCCTCACTTTCCCTGCTGTCGAGGGAGAACCAGGAGGCCAGCGAACCGCTGTCTCAGGAGTTCGTCGGCGAAGAGGGTTTCGAGCCGACCACACCAGGGTCATATGGCCCTGACCCGACCCCCGGCGGACCGCTGGCAACAGGCCCTCGCTGAAGCACAGCCCAAGTGGGACTCCCCAAAGCCGGATAAGCCCGAGAGCTCCGAGTGGAGGAGCCAGCCTCCCACACCAGCGGGCAAGGCTGTGGCAGCGGAAGCGGAGAAAGCGCGGACTCCTCAGGCCGGACCAGCCTGGCCAAGCCCCGCATCACCTCCGTTCCCTCGCCTGCGCGCGCTCAGCAGCCGGCGTCCTCCCCACTCCCGCTGACTGGCAGGGCGTTCGGGACCACCGCTCAGGTCGCTGATTTCACGGAATCGATCCCGGTCATCCCATCTGACGGCCCGCTTTCCGTCAGTGGAGGAGGAGTACGGCATCATCCAGGGAGCCTTCGGCGGGAGGCGGGACCCACGGCTGCCGGGCGAGGGGCCGTCGCCTCGGCCAGCCAGGACAGGTCGACTATCTGAACGATGACACCCGGCTCGACGACCAGTGACCCTCATCGGATGATCCTGCGGGCCAGCCCAAGCGCCTGCTGAAGGTAGGAGCCGGAGAACAAGGCCGCGTGAACGAGGACCATATGGAGTTGGTGCACGGCCAGGCGGTCTTTCCATCCATCCGCCAAGGGGCTGACCTGCTGGTAGCCGTCAAGGATTGCCTCCAGATGAGGTGCTCCGAGCAGAATCAGTTCAGCCAGGTCAGTCTCAGCGTGGCCGCCGTGGGCGGAGGGGTCGATGAATGTGCCTGCCGCCCCTGCATTCCTCGCTGCCCAGACTATGTTTCCATCCCATAGATCACCATGGATCCGGGCAACTCCCCGTGACCAGCGCAGGGCTGCGGCGACTCGAACCTACCCGTAGCAACCTGGTCGATGGCCCGATCAAGCACTTTCCGGGCCTCACGTGGGACTTCAGCCAGGCGCAGATAGGGGCGGAGTCGAGCCTCCGCGTAGAACTCACTCCACGTGCGCCAACGGGGACGAGACTGACAGGGGCGGGAAGTTCACTCAGCCGGGAGTCGAGCTCATGTAGTCCGGGCGGCGGAGCGCCCCAATGGGATGCGCCCGCCGCATGCGTTCGCGCCAGGCGGCTACCGAAGACAGCAGCATCGTCAGGGGTGGGGTCGCCGTGACGCAGACGACGGGTCATGAGCCATTCGCGCCCATGGTTGATGACCTCGACGACTGGCACTCCACCTGACACATCACCCAGCCAGGCCAGACCTGCGATCTCCGTCGCAATGCCAGCGGGACTGCCGAGCTTGTGGAATGCCGCACCGTCTGACTCCAGACCGCCACTGGTTTCAGCACGCACGCTACGACTCTCCACTGGAGACCCCCTTGCCTCGTTGGGAAACCCAGGATACCGCGGGTCTCCATCACATCCTGATGCTTCGATGCATCCACGCACCTACGCAGGGATCGGCTCAGCTGGGGGAGAGTGAGTCCCTCAGATATCCAACGCGAGGGCCTGCAGCGTCGGGATGTGGGCATAGCTCGAGACCGGAAGTCCGTGGCCTGCCTGGAACTTCGAGATGGCCCTCAATGGTGTTCGGCCCGACGTAGCCGTCATCAGTAACCCCAATGGCCGCCTGAAGCTGCTTGGTGGCAGACGTGAGATCGGCCTCCGTCTGAGGACCGGGCACCCCGTCTTGTTCCAGGGCCCGACGCTTCTGCCAGGCCATGATGGCCTCTGTGGTTCGGGCGCCGTTGATGCCGTCAGCCTCCTCATAGGTGAAGTCGAGCGTCGCCCCATGTCAGATGGGTGAAGCAGGCCAGGTTCCTCTGAAGCTCATAGGTCGTGTAGGCGTTGGCCCTCTGAACGTTGGTCAGGAGGAGCCCGGCGGCAGATATGCCAAGAAAGGCCCCGGTGCAGAAGGCACGGCGACGCACCAAACGTGAAAACATCCACCGATCATCCAAACACCCTCCAACATGTGAACCAGACGTTGTTCCCACGGCCACACTACGTGATCAGCCCTTGATGTCAAGCCCTCATACGTGGGGTACGTGTGCACCTCTTGCCCCGTGTCTGAGATTTGCAAAAGCAATGGCGGCGGTTTTGCGGGGCAGATGCGTCGCGAGCAGCGGAGCGAAACGCTACTGGGGCATCATGAGTGATGTGAACGAGGCAAGGCGTCGTATCCAGGCCAAAAAACACCCGACGACGTGACGGCACGAGACGCCAGTCCACCATCCGTGGCAACTCCAGTTCATGGAGGCTTATTCACGGGGGTATCAGAAACAGCGAAATCCCTTATCAGAGCCCAGTTGCCAGCAGCTGTGAATAAGCCTCTTGCGTATGGGGTCTTGAGAGGACGGTGAGGCCCCATGCCCTGGGGGTCCGGGAGTGTTTGGGCCGGGATGCTGTGGTGTGGCGTGAATCGCCGTCTACGGCGCAGGGAACGCACCACAGCGACGGCGTCGAGATGTAGTGCGGCGTTTCGTGCACAGGGCAGACATGAGATGAAGCAGGTCATGCAGCCCGCCCAGAGGGGCCATGAGACCCGTCGAGACACGGATCATGGCACCCATCAAGAAGAGGCCCGAGGCCAGGCTGCTCAGATTTGCTCAACCTCAGGCCACGCACAGGTGCGTGAATCGCCGCCTGCGGCTTAGGGAACGCACTACAGCGACGGCACCAAGACGCAGCACGGCGTTTCGTGTTGCGTATGGGGTCTTGCGATGACGGTGAAGCCCCATGCCCTGTGGGCCCAGGAGTTGCTAGGCCGGGATGCTGTCGGGTGGCGTGAATCGCCGTCTCACGGCGCAGGGAACGCACCACAGCGACGGCGTCGAGATGTAGTGCGGCGTTTCGTGCACAGGATGGCTGGCGAAGGCAGGGGTGGGGACGTTGGAAGGGCCAGGGGTGCCGCATTGTGCGGCGTAGTCATGGGGAGTGCAGAAACAACAAAACCCTTTGAGGCTTATTCACAGCTGTTGGCAACTGGGGTCTGACAAGGTGGTTTGGGAGGGGTAGCGGTGTTGGTCGTAGTGCCATTCCTCGTGCTGTTCGGAGTAGGACGGCGCTGATCAGGCAGGTGATGCTGTCGTGGTCGGGGAAGACTTGGACGACGTCGGCGCGGCGTTTGATCTCGCGGTTGAGGTGCTCGATGGGGTTGTTAGACCAGATCTTTTTGCCAGTGCTCTTTTGGCATGGCGGTGAAGGCGGTCAGGGAGGGGCTCGGCGTTTTTGGGGCATCTGGGCGATGGTGGGGAAGGTTGTCTGTAGGAGTCGATGACCTGTCTTGTGCTGGGCGGTCGCAGTTTGGGGGCTGGTCTGCGCGAGGCGGTGGAGATCAAGGTGCCGGCGGGTGTGGAGTGGGCTGAGCCTGGGTGGTGTGTGACGTTGCGGGCGAAATGGACCGGCAGTGCTGCCAGGCCGCCCCGGGCAGGATGGCGCTTGACCGCGTTGCGGGATACCCATCCCCAGGGTTGTTGGGTTGTGGTGGGGAGCCCCACCCCACACCCCGGCAGGAAACAGAAACACAACAAAAACAAAGAGGTTGCGGGGAAACCCAGACTCTACTGGATTTCCCCGCAACCTCTTCAGAGTAGTGTTCGGCGGTGTCCTACTCTCCACACACTCGTGTGCAGTACCATCGGCGCTGGAAGGCTTAACTACCGGGTTCGGGATGGGACCGGGTGTTTCCCTTCCGCTATGACCACCGACGCAACCTCTATACAGCTTTACCTTTCACCCCGCAGCTGCAACAACAAGCCGGAGGGGTTGGCATCACCACCCCCACGAAGAGAGACGGGGGTGGTGGCGGGTGTCCTGAGACACTCCATAGTGGATGCAAGCTTTACACAAAAAATCTTGTGTTCATAAACAATGATGTTTTGATGCGGCAAGCCCTCGGCCTATTAGTATCAGTCAGCTCCACACATACTGCACTTCCACATCCGACCTATCAACCCCATCGTCTATGGGGGCCTTACCAGACTCACTCTGCAGGAGCCCTCATCTTGAAGCGTGCTTCCCGCTTAGATACTTTCAGCGGTTATCACTTCCCAACGTAGCCAACCAGCCGTGCTCCTGGCGGAACAACTGGCACACCAGAGGTTAGTCCGTCTCGGTCCTCTCGTACTAGAGACAGCCCTTCTCAAGACTCCTACGCGCACAGCGGATAGGGACCGAACTGTCTCACGACGTTCTAGACCCAGCTCGCGTGCCGCTTTAATGGGCGAACAGCCCAACCCGTGGGACCGACTCCAGCCCCAGGATGCGACGAGCCGACATCGAGGTGCAAACCATGCCGTCGCTATGGACGCTCGGGCAAGATCAGCCTGTTATCCCCGGGGTACCTTTTATCCGTTGAGTCCTGGCGCTTCCATCCGCTACCAGAAGATCACTAGTCCCGACTTTCGTCCCTGCTCGACCCGTCAGTCTCACAGTCAAGCTCCCTTGTGCACTGTACACTCAACACCTGATTGCCAGCAGGCTGAGGGGAACCTTTGGGCGCCTCCGTTACCCTTTTAGGAGGCGACCGCTCAGTCAAACTACCCATCAGGCACTGTCCCTGAACCAGATCATGGCCCTAAGTTAGAATACCAGAGTAACCAGGTGGTATTTCAACAACGACTCCACCGAAACTAGCGTCCCAGCTTCACAGTCTCCCACCTATCCTACACAAGTCACACCAATCACCAATACCAAACTATAGTAAAGGTCCCGGGGTCTTTCCGTCCTGCTGCGCGTAACGAGCATCTTTACTCGTAATGCAATTTCGCCGAGTTCGTGGTGGAGACAGCGCCCAAATCGTTACTCCATTCGTGCAGGTCGGAACTTACCCGACAAGGAATTTCGCTACCTTAGGGATGGTTATAGTTACCACCGCCGTTTACTGGGGCTTAAGTTCACCGCTTCACCACCAAAATGGCTAACAGCTCCCCTTAACCTTCCAGCACCGGGCAGGAGTCAGTCCGTATACATCCTCTTACAAGTTGGCACGGACCTGTGTTTTTAGTAAACAGTCGCTTGGGCCTGGTCTCTGCGACCCTCAACGCTTCCCACAGCAAGTGCGTTCACGCATCAGGTCCCCCTTATCCCGAAGTTACGGGGGTATTTTGCCGAGTTCCTTCACCACGATTCACTCGATCGCCTCAGTATTCTCTACTCATCCACCTGTGTCGGTTTAGGGTACGGGCAGCTCACAACTCGCTCACGAAGCTTTTCTAGGCAGCATAGGATCACTCAACCCACACCACAACAGTGCAGGCCCATCATGTCTCCAGGCACCACGGGGCACGGATTTACCCTACACCCCACCCTACACACTTAGCCTCAGACAACCACCGCTGAGGATGAGCTACCTTCCTGCGTCCCTCACGCAGCTTGCCTACTACACACTCGGATCACAGACTCAACCCCACCCCACCCCAAAAAGGCAGAACAGGGCCTCGCATGCTTAGCATCGCATGATTCAACACGGACGTTGCTCGCCGGTACGGGAATATCAACCCGTTCACCATCGACTACGCCTGTCGGCCTCGCCTTAGGACCCGACTAACCCAGGGCAGATTAACTTGACCCTGGAACCCTTGGATAATCGGCGGACGGGTTTCCCACCCGTCATTCGCTACTCATGCCTGCATTCTCACTCGCATGCACTCCACAACCAGTCACCCAACTGCTTCAACTTACACACGACGCTCCCTACCCACCCACACAACATGTGGGCGCCACAGCTTCGGCGGACAACTAAGCCCCTGCTACATTGTCGGCGCAGAATCACTTGACCAGTGAGCTATTACGCACTCTTTCAAGGATGGCTGCTTCCCAAGCCAACCTCCTGGTTGTCAACGCAACTCCACATCCTTTTCACTTAGTCACCACTTAGGGGCCTTAGCTGATGATCTGGGCTGTTTCCCTCTCGACTATAGCTTATCCCCCACAGTCTCACTGCCGCACTATAACTTCCTGGCATTCGGAGTTTGGCTGATTTCGGTAAGCCGGTAGCCCCCTAGACCATCCAGTGCTCTACCTCCAAAAGAAACACACGACGCTGCACCTAAATGCATTTCGGGGAGAACCAGCTATCACGGGGTTTGATTAGCCTTTCACTATCCACAGCTCATCTCCTCCATTTTCAACTGAAGTGGGTTCGGGCCTCCACGAAGTCTTACCTTCGCTTCACCCTGGCCATGGATAGATCACCCCGCTTCGGGTCTAGAACACGCGACTCAACGCCCTAGTAGGGACTCGCTTTCGCTCGACTACCCCACACGGGTTAACCTCGCCACGCATCACTAACTCGCAGGCTCATTCTTCCAGAGCACGCCGTCACCCCCACAAAAAGGAAGGCTCCGACGGATTGTAGGCCGACCGGTTTCAGGTACTATTTCACTCCCCTCCCGGGTACTTTTCACCATTCCCTCACGGTACTCATCCACTATCGGTCACCAAGAAGTATTTAGGCTTAGCAGATGGTCCTGCCAGATTCACACAAAGATTCCACGAGTCCCGTGCTACTTGGGAAAAACTGCAATGAAGTGGTGAACATACACCTACGGGAGTATCACCCACTACGCTAAGGCTTTTCCAACCTCTTCAGCTTCATCCACCATTTATCACTCCGACCCGTCAACAGCCAGGCCACGCAACATCCCACAACCCCTCCACCGCAACACCTGTCAGCTATCACACGGCAAAGGTTTAGCCTCATCCACTTTCGCCTCGCCACTACTCACGGAATCACTATTGTTTTCTCTTCCTACGGGTACTAAGATGTTTCACTTCCCCGCGTCACCTCACACCACCCTATACATTCAGGCAGCAGAAACCAGACACAACTCGGCTAGGTTACCCCCATTCGAAAATCCCAGGATCACAGCTCGCTTACCAACTCCCTAGGCTTATCGCAGGTTACAACGTCCTTCATCGGCTCTTGGTGCCAGGCATCCACCGATCGCACTCAGTAGCTTGCCACAACAAAAAATCACATCACAATCTACAAAGATACTCGCATCCACTATAAAGTTCTCAAAACACACACACAACCACAACCACACGCAGCCACAGCCATGCCACAAGAAACCAACCACACGCGTGACCCCTCACAACCCAACAACGCACCCCCACAGCCAACGTTCCACCCAAAAACATCAAGAAGAAAAACTTCTCCTTAGAAAGGAGGTGATCCAGCCGCACCTTCCGGTACGGCTACCTTGTTACGACTTTAGTCCTAATCACCAGTCCCACCTTCGACAGCTCCCCTCCCCAAAAGAGGTTAGGGCCACCGGCTTCAGGGTGTTACCGACTTTCATGACTTGACGGGCGGTGTGTACAAGCCCCGGGAACGTATTCACCGCAGCGTTGCTGATCTGCGATTACTAGCGACTCCGACTTCATGGGGTCGAGTTGCAGACCCCAATCCGAACTGAGACCGGCTTTCCGAGATTCGCTCACCCTCACAGGCTCGCAACTCTTTGTACCGGCCATTGTAGCATGCGTGAGCCCTGGACATAAGGGCATGATGACTTGACGTCATCCCACCTTCCTCGAGGTTTGACCCCGGCGGTCTCAATGAGTCCCCGGCATAACCCGCTGGCAACATTGGACGAGGTTTGCGCTCGTTGCGGGACTTAACAACATCTCACGACACGAGCTGACGACAGCCATGCACCACCTGTAAACCGACCAAAAAGGCACACCCATCTCTGATGCGGTCCAGTATATGTCAAGCCTTGGTAAGGTTCTTCGCGTTGCATCGAATTAATCCGCATGCTCCGCCGCTTGTGCGGGCCCCCGTCAATTTCTTTGAGTTTTAGCCTTGCGGCCGTACTCCCCAGGCGGGGCGCTTAATGCGTTAGCTACGGCACGGAGAACGTGGAATGCCACACCTGGTACCCACCGTTTACAGCGTGGACTACCAGAGTATCTAAGCCTGTTTGCTCCCACGCTTTCGCTTCTCAGCGTCAGGAAAGGTCAGAGAACCGCCTTCGCCACCGGTGTTCCTCCTGATATCTGCGCATTCCACCGCTCCACCAGGAATTCCATTCTCCCCTACCTCCCTCAAGTCAGCCCGTATCGAAAGCAAGCTCAAAGTTAAGCCTTAAGTTTTCACTCCCGACGCGACAAACCGCCTACAAGCTCTTTACGCCCAATAAATCCGGACAACGCTCGCACCTACGTATCACCGCGGCTGCTGGCACGTAGTTAGCCGGTGCTTCTTTACCCACTACCGTCACAAAAGCTTCGTCATGGATGAAAGCGGTTTACAACCCGAAGGCCGTCATCCCGCACGCGGCGTTGCTGCATCAGACTTCCGTCCATTGTGCAATATTCCCCACTGCTGCCTCCCGTAGGAGTCTGGGCCGTATCTCAGTCCCAATGTGGCCGGTCGCCCTCTCAGGCCAGCTACCCGTCGAAAACCTTGGTGAGCCATCACCTCACCAACAAGCTGATAGGCCACGAGCCCATCCCAAACCGCCGGAACTTTCAAACCACCACCAGCAGCAGCAGCTCATATCCAGTATAGCAATCGTTTCCAACTGTTATCCCAAAGTCTGGGGCAGGGTTACTCACGTGTTACTCACCCGTTCGCCACTCGTTGTACCCAAAAGGGCCTTACCGTTCGACTTGCATGTGTTAAGCACGCCGCCAGCGTTCGTCCTGAGCCAGGATCAAACTCTCCGCTGAAAACAAAACCAACCCACCACCACACACAGCGGCAGCCAGACCAGCAAAAGAAATCAAACAAAGAATCAAACACTGACAAATCCTCAAAAGAATCCATCAAAGAATCCCACAACAACACCCCACAAAAAAACATGAAGGCATCACTGCAAAAATATGGCATTGACTATAAAAGCACGCTGTTGAGTTCTCAAGAGACGGACGCTGCCGTGTTTGGCAGCCGGGCAAACTTTACCGGATCAGTTTCAGATGTCAAATCCGAACCTGCGTCCTGTTTAGTTGTGCCCAGTGAATCTGCTCCCATTTTCAGGAGCTTATTCAGCTTACTCCCTTTTCACCATCCGAGCAAATCCTCAGAACTTGCTCTTCTGGGCTCGCCAATCCCGCAGAACCTTGAGTGGGATCTCTCTGATCGCACACTCGCCCTGCGCGTTGACGGTGGGTTTCCCCTCGGTGCCTGGGTCCCAGGCGGGCCTTGGGGCAGTGAGTACATTACACGACCTTCCAGCACATCGCAAGTCGGGGGTCTGATCACGTCTGCGGGACCGGTCTCCACACCATGATGACGGGCCCTGCACGTCTGCCTTCCCGACCTCAGAGGGTCGCCGCGGATGCCCCTTCCACAGCCTCAACAGGCAGCCCATCCCTGCCAAGGAGAAAGGTCTGACCAGCCTGATCCAGGGCCCTCTCGGCCGGGGAGCCCCGGAAGGGAGCATGCTTGTGGGTATGAGCGAGAACCAGCCAATTCGTCAACGCATCCCCCTGAAGGGCATCTCCAGCAGGTCCTGGGAGCATCCGGCCGACCGCGGGGCGCTGGTGGCGCTGCGCAGATTGCAGGGGTTTCGACACCGTCATCCGCAAGCTCTCAGGCTTCCTGAACGAGCGCATGGTCAAGATGCAGCTGCTTGGCTCCTGCGTACGAGTCACGGAGCGACAGTTCCCCCAGGTTCATCGGCTGTACTCCGAGGCCGCCACGACGCTCGACGCCCCGTCGCTGCCGTCGCTGTTCGTCCAAGCGGATCCGACCTACAACGCAGTGACCATCGGAGTCGACAGCCCCAAGATCGTGCTGAACTCCAGCCTCCTAGAGCTCCTCGACGACGATGAACTGCGTTTCGTACTGGGTCACGAGCTCGGCCACGCCCTGAGCGGTCACGCCCTCTACAGGACGCTGCTGACCTACATCATTTCACTGACCGCGTCCCTGTCCTCCGTGCCGTTCGGGGACCATCGGGTTTGCAGGCCATCCGTGTGGCCCTGGCAGAGTGGGCGCGCAAGTCAGAGCTCAGCAGTGATCGGGCGGGGCTCCTTGCCACTGGGACCTGCCGTCGGCCATCAGGGTTCACATGAAGATGGCCTCCGGCGGGCGGCTTCAGGATCTGGATCAGACTGAGTTCCTGTCCCAAGCCCAGGAGTACGAGGAGTCAGAGGATCTGCGTGACTCGGTGATGAAGCTGCTGCTGGCCGAGAGCGCAACACATCCCATGAGCGTGGTGCGGGCCGGGGAGCTGCGACGCTGGGTGGACTCGGGAGCCTATGCCGACATCCTGGCGGGCAATTACCCGCGTCGCAGCGAGGACAAGGACGCCAAGATCTCCGAGGAGGCCGCTGCTGCGGCGGACTCCTACAAGAAGTCGTTCAATGAGAGTGAGGACGCCTTGGCGAAGCTGCTGCGCGATGTGGGCAGTGGCGTGAGCGGCGTCGGAAAGTGGGTCGCAGGAAAGTTCCGAGGTAACTGAGGACACCTGCCGATCACCTGGCAGGACAGCTCCCGGTGGCAAGGCGTCTTCGGGTGACGCCAGGCTGGGTTGGAGCGACACGGGCAGACCCGGGATCCGGGAAGACTTGATTTCGATACATTCACGATATATCGTGAATGTATCGAAAGAAAGGATCGATCATGACTAGGCATCGTCATTCACACGGGCACCGGCCCGATCACCAAAGCCCACGGCCCCTTCCAGAGCCTGTTCCCCCTCAGCCCTGTTCCCCCTCGCAGCATCCGATCCCGGCGGGCACGGGGAGGCCGATGACTTCCGTGGCCGGCGACGCGGCCACAGGCCACCGCCGGAGGCTCCCGAAGGCCCCACCGTCCCACCCCGCGAGGCCGCCCTCCCTTCGGTGAGCCACCGCATCGTCAACATGGCGGGCGAGGGCGTCGTCGCGGAGAGGTTCGCACCGCTGTGCTGCTGCTCCTCAGCGAGGGAGTCCATGCACGGATATCAGTTGATGCAGACCATCGCAGAGCGCACCAATGGCAACTGGTCGCCCAGCCCAGGTGCGATCTGACCCAACCCTCAGCCAACTTGAGGACGAGGGTCTCGTCGTCGTCGACAGCAGCGGCGGCCGCAGGCAGGCATCACTGACGGAAGCGGGCCAGGCTTACGTCGCCGAGCACCGCGAGCAGTGGACCAGCCCTCTCGTCGCCGGCGACGGCCCTCAAGCTGAGGGAACTCATGCACTCATTGGGTGACGCTGTGCGCCAGGTTGGCCGCAACGGCACCGATGGGCAGCGGAAGCAGGTCGCCAAGGGAGCTTGCTGAGACCCGTCGTCGCATCTACCTCATCCTGGCTGAAGCCGAATAGCCTCCGCACCAAGCGCCCGTGTCCAGCCAACACCCCGCGACCACCCGGCTAGATCCCCGAGTCGAGAGTCTCTCCGGAGTGTGATCAGCCACCCTGAGCCCAACCACTCATGCCCGGAGGGAACACCCGGCAGCCACGAGCAAAGGGCCCGCCCCCTAGGGGTTAAGAGGGGCAGGCCGGGTAGTTGTTTTCCCTGAAGCAGGATGCAGGGGTGGGGTCCGATCCCACTCCAGGGAAGCTGCCGGGAAGGGCAGGATGTCTTCAGTATACGCTGTTGGACAAGCAATATCCACCACAGGTGACAACAGGTGCGGCCAAATCATCGGCTTGGCCTCTTCGGCCTCTTTTTCTTGCCTTGGCTGACAGGTTCGATCGACATTACGTAACAAACGCGCCGCTCACAGACAGTATTGCGCATAATCGAAGAGATCCATTCAGCCACGTCCCAGGACTACAAAGCAATCCCCGACCGGCCCACGCCGGTCGGGATTCTACCGCCTGTGAGCCTAGCTGGACTTGAACCAGCGACCTCATCCTTATCAGGGATGCGCTCTAACCGCCTGAGCTATAGGCCCGCAACGACGGTGAACTCTACAGCACCCGCCGCTGAGCTGACAAGTTGACGCTGCTCAGCTCTCAGTCCTCCGCCAACGTGACCTCCAAGCCACCGATCACGGCCGCCGCAAGGTTGTACAGGAACGCAAACAGTGTGGACACCGCCGTCATAATGACGACATCCACCGCCGCCAGCACAGCCGCCAACCCAATGACTCGGCCACCATTGACGAAGTTCTCAATGTTGAACTTGTTCTCCCTCATCACCGATCAGCTGGGTCATGGTGGAGTTGATGGCATCCAGGGCGCCCGACCCCACAATCACCGACCACAGCACCGCGACGATGACCACCAGCATGATCCCGAACGCGATGGAGAACAGGAAGCTGGTCTTCATCACCGACCAGGGATCAATGCGGGCAAGCCGCAGCCGGGCCTTCCTCGTACGGCGGACTCCACCCACCTTCCCTGCGGAATTACCCCCGTATCAGGCCCTGACAGTTGCACTGGCCTTCGCTGGGGTACCCCAAACGCCCCCACTCTTGACCGCTGCTCCGGCCTCGCCAGCGCCCACCGCCGACTTCTGGGCGGCAGAAGCCTGTCCTGCCTGGGCTGCCTGCTTCAGCTGGCTGGACGCCCCCGCTGGTGCGGCCTGACCGACGGCAGGCCGCTGCCCAGGGTTGCGCTGCGACATCCCGGGGTTCGGAGCCTGACTGGGAGCACCGCCCTGCGGTGGCTGGCCCGGCTTCTGAATCACAGGCGACGGGGCAGCCCCGGATGAACGATCTTCGCCTGAGACTGCGGTTTCCCACCACCCTTCACAGGTTGCATCTTCGCCGTGGACTCGCCGCCCGCTGCGGACTCGGAGGCGCTCCCCGAAGAGTTTTTCGGCGCGAAACTCACGCCCGGCTTCCCCATCCGCACCCGGCCAATGGGGAGTCTTGTCACTCATCGCCGTCTACCTCCTCGGCCACATCGGCCTGTTCGACTTCTGTCTGGTTCACCGTACCTGGTTCCGGATCCGAATCGGGAGCAGAATCCTCATGCTCCTCAACCGCGGTAACCGTTTCCGGGTACAGGGGCGATCACCGCTACCGCATCATCGCCCCTGACGCTCACGAACTTCACACCCATCGTATCGCGGCCCTTGACCGGCACATCGGCGACGGCTGATCGCGCCACCTGACCGGACTGCTTGATGGAGATCACCTCATCACCCTCGCCGACGATCAGCCCGCCGACCAGCGACCCGCGGTCGTCAGTCAACCGCATCGCCTTGATCCCAAGGCCGCCACGGCCCTGCTGCCGGTACTCGGCGACGGCGGTGCGTTTCGCGAACCCTCCGTCGGTGACGGTGAACACGAACCATCCGTCCAGCTCCTCATCACCCCGCAACACTGCCATCGACAGCAGCTCATCACCCACGCGGAACCGCATGCCCGTCACCCCAGAGGTCGCGCGACCCATCGGTCGCAGCTGATCATCAGTGGCGGGGAACCGGATGGACTGCCCTTGCGGGAGATCAACAGCACATCATCCGAGGCCGAGCACAGTGCCGCACCAATCAGCTCGTCGCCCTCCTCACGGAAGTTGATGGCGATCACACCCGCCTGCCGCGGCGAGTCGTAGGAGCTGAGCGCCGTCTTCTTCACGAACCCGCGACGGGTGGCCAGCAGCAGATAGGGGGCGTCGTCGTAGCTACGCAACGTCAGCACCTGCGCGATGTGCTCATCCGGCTGGAAGCTGAGCAGCCCCGCAACATGCCCGCCCTTCGCGTCGCGTCCGCCCTCCGGAAGCTGCCACACCTTCGTCCGGTACACGCGCCCCCAGGTTCGTGAAGAACAGCAGCCACTCGTGGTTGGTGGCCTTGAACAGGTGCGCCACCTCGTCGTCGGCCCGCAGCGTCGCACCGCGAACGCCCTTGCCGCCGCGTTTCTGGACGCGATACTGGTCAGCGCGGGTGCGTTTGGCGTAGCCGCCGTGGGTGATGGTGACCACGGCGTCCTCGTCGGGGATGAAATCCTCCTCTGAGAAGTCACCGTCAGCGGCGACGATGCGGGTGCGCCGCTCGTCGCCATACTTGTCGGTGATCTCCTGCAGCTCCTCCCCGACGATGATTCGCTGCCGTTCCTCAGAGGCCAGGATGTCCTTGAGGTCGGCGATGAGACGCTCTGATCTCAGCCAGACGGTCGATGATCTTCTGGATCTCCATCGACGCCAGCCGCCGCAGCTGCTGATCCAGGATGAACCGGGCCTGCAGCTCGTCGATGTCGAGGAGCTTCTGGAGTCCCTGCGAGGCCTCCTCGGCAGTGCGGGAGGCCCGGATCAGGGCGATGACCTCATCCAGCATGTTGAGGGCCTTGACCAGGCCACGATCCAGATGGGCTCGCTTCTCGGCCTCCGCCAGCTGGAACGCGGTACGCCGCCGGATGACCTCGATCTGGTGCTTCACCCACAGGGAGATGAACTGGTCGATCCGCAGCGTGCGGGAACGTCGTCGACGAGCGCCAGCATGTTGCAGCCGAACGTGTCCTGCACAGCGGTGTGCTTGTACAGGTTGTTCATCACGACCCGCGGCTGGGCGTCGCGTTTCAGCACGATCACCAGACGCAGGCCCGTGCGGGCGGAGGTGTCGTCACGGATGTCCGCGATGCCGGTGAGCTTGCCGGCGTTCACCAGCTCCGCGATCTTCGTGGCCAGGTTGTCCGGGTTGCACATGTAGGGGCAGCTGCGTGATGGCGATCATCTGCCGACCGGAGAGTCCTCCTCCAGATCCATCACGGCCCGCATGATCACCGATCCACGGCCTGTGCGGTAGGCGTCCTCAATGCCCCGCCTGCCAACGATCAGCCCGCCACCGGGGAAGTCGGGACCCGGATGCGGGCCATACACGCCTCAGAAGCTCCTCCCTCGTGGCCTCCGGATGGGCGAGGGCCCACTGGACGGCGGCATTGACCTCACGCAGGTTGTGGGTGGGAATGTTGGTGGCCATCCCGACCGCGATGCCTGTGGAGCCGTTCACCAGCAGGTTCGGGAACCGCGACGGCAGCACAACCGGCTCGGAGTCACGGTTGTCGTAGTTGGGTTTGAAGTCGACGGTGTCCTGCTCGATGTCGCGGACCATCTCGACGGCCAGTGGCGCCATCTTGCACTCGGTGTAGCGCATGGCGGCGGCCTTGTCGTTGCCTTGGGAGCCGAAGTTTCCCTGCCCGGCGACCAGGGGATGGCGCATCGCCCACGGCTGTGCCAGGCGCACCAGGGCGTCGTAGATGGCGCTGTCGCCGTGGGGGTGGTAGAGGCCCATCACCTCACCAACCACGCGGGAACACTTGTTCCAGCCCCGGTCGGGCCGGTATCCACCATCCCACATGGCGTACAAAACACGACGGTGCACGGGTTTCAGGCCGTCCCGAACATCCGGCAGGGCCCGTCCGACGATGACGGACATGGCGTAGTCGAGGTAGGACTTCTGGATCTCCACCTGCAGATCGACCGGGGTGGTGTGCCCCGCCATCTTCTCCAGACCCTGCGCCTCGGCCTCCAGTTGTTCGTCGACACCCTCAGGGCGCTCTGTGGTCTCGTCAGCCACTCCAAGCTCCTTCTCTCAGTCTCCGGCGGGTTAGATGTCCAGGGAACCGGACGTCGCGGGCGTTGTGCTGGATGAAGCTGCGCCGCTGCTCGACGTCCCTCACCCATCAGGATGGAGAACATCTGATCAGCCATGGCGGCGTCCTCAAGATTGACCTGCAGCAGGATGCGTTTGGCCGGGTCCATGGTGGTCTCCCACAGGTCATCGGCGTTCATCTCACCCAGGCCCTTGTAGCGCTGGATGGGGTTGACGTTGGGCAGCTTCTTGCCCTCGGCCAGGCCCGCATCACGCATCGCGTCGCGTTCCTCGTCGCTGTAGGCCAGTTCGTGGGGGCGTTGGTCCAGCGCAGCCGGAACAGAGGCGGCTGGGCCAGGTACACATGCCCGGCGTCGATCAGGGGACGCATGAAACGGAACAGCAATGTCAGCAGCAGGGTGCGGATGTGGGCGCCATCGACGTCGGCGTCGGCCATCAGCACGATCTTGTGATAGCGCAGCTTGTCCAGGTCAAACTCGTCCTGGATGCCGGTGCCGAGGGCATTGATGATGGCCTCGACCTCTTTGATTGGCCAGGATCTTGTCCAGGCGCGCCTTCTCAACGTTCAGGATCTTGCCGCGGATGGGCAGGGATGGCCTGGGTCTTCGGGTCGCGGCCGCCGCGTGCTGATCCGCCGGCGGAATCCCCTCGACGATGAACACCTCACAGTCAGCGGGATTGCGGGACTGGCAGTCGACGAGCTTGCCGGGCAGGCCACCGCCACCGAGAAGCCCCTTGCGGTTGCGGGCCAGGTCACGGGCCTTGCGGGCAGCGATGCGGGCGGCCGCCGCAGCCTGCGACTTGCGGATGATGTCCTTGCCCTCGGCGGGGTTGCGCTCAAACCAGTCACCCAGACGGTCGTTGAGGGCCTTCTGCACGAACGACTTGGCCTCGGTGTTGCCGAGCTTCGTCTTCGTCTGGCCCTCGAACTGCGGCTCCTGAAGCTTGATGGAGATGATCGCGGTGAGACCCTCGCGGATGTCGTCGCCGGAGACCCGGTCCTCCTTCTTCTTCACCAAACCCCAGGTCTCGCCCCAGCGGTTGACGGTGTTCGTCAGCGCAGCGCGGAAACCCTCCTCGTGGGTTCCACCCTCATGGGTGTTGATGGTGTTGGCGAAGGTGTGCACGGAGTTCGCGTAGGACGAGTTCCACTGCATCGCGATCTCCAAGCTCATGCCCTGCGCGTCGTCATGGGACTCAACATCGATGACGCTGGGATGGATCGGATCCTTCGACTGCGACAGGTAGCGCACATAGTCGATCAGGCCGTTATCGAAACGGAACGAGTCACTGCGATGCTCCTCCTCCAGGTCCTCACCCTCCCTGTCGACGGTGCGCAGATCGGTGAGCGTGATACGCAGTCCCTTGTTGAGGAAAAGCCATCTCCCGGAACCTGGTAGCGAGGGTCTCGTAGTTGAAGACGGTGGTCTCGAAGATGTCGGCGCTCGGGTAGAAGGTGATGGTGGTACCGCGATCCTCTGTCGCCTCCAGCTCCTGCAGGTCACCCCTGGGGACGCCCAGCTCAAACGTCTGCGCATAGCGATGCCCGTCACGGCACACCTCGACGGTGAACTCGCGGGACAGGGGCGTTGACCACTGAGGAGCCGACGCCGTGGAGGCCGCCGGAGACCTTGTACCCGCCGTCGCCGAACTTGCCGCCGGCATGCAGCACCGTCAGCACCAGAGTGACAGTGGGGATCTTCTCAACAGGGTGCTCCTTGACGGGGATGCCACGACCATTGTCGGCCACCCGGACGCCACCGTCGTCGAGGAGGACAACGTCGATCTGGTCGCAGTACCCGGCCAGGGCCTCATCGACGGAGTTGTCGACGATCTCGTAGACCAAGTGGTGCAGGCCACGTTCCCCCGTGGAGCCGATGTACATGCCGGGGCGTTTGCGAACCGCCTCCAAACCCTCCAAGACCGAGATCTGGTCGGCGTCATAGGGCGGCATCCGTGTGGGTGCCGCCGCCAGGGCCTGTCTCGTCGTCGGGTTCCAGCTCGCTCACCAGATCATCGTCACGCGGTGCTCCCTGTTCCATGAAAACAGCCGTCGGAGAACCGACGGCGTTGACAACGATCATGAGTCTACCGCGAAAATGTGTCGCTCGTCCTGCTAAAAACGCCTCCCCTAGCCGCTCAAAACCCGTGCTCTAACCGACTGCCAGGGGTGGGGGTGTCACTGGGTACGCACCCCTGGGGCTCCAGGACGCCTAGCGGGTTTCTCCCGAACTTGGGCGAAGAGAGGATTTCGGAACTGCACCTCACAACTGACCAGGTCTTGAGAGCACCTCTCCAGGGCACCCGGGGCATGAGCACCCACCAGCACAAGCACCCCAGCCACCATACGCGCAAGCCTTTATATTCTCAGCTGCACCACTCATCCATAGGTGTCCCTAGGGCCTCTTCCCCGAATGGAGCGTCGACCCCGCTTCCAGCTGGGCGCTCGTGGCCCCTGGATCTCCACCCGCCGGATGCTGGCATCGCCCAGCGCCCGGCTGAGCTTCCTCACCAGAGGGCCTGCATTGAACTTCATCGCAGAGGCCCAGGCCGTGGAGTCGCACTGAATGGTGAGGACCCGTCGTGGAACTCGACGGGCGTGGAGTGCTCGGCATTGGCGTCGCCGACGAGGCCCGCCCAATCACGCAACACCATGGCCAGGGAGATCTGACGTTGCCAGCCGCGGCGGCGCGACACCGACTCCAGGACGCTGCCTATCAGCTGTGGATCACGGTCGTCGGGATGGGCGCCGGACCGCTGCTCACCAGTGTGACGACGACGCCGTGGAATCTTCGGCGGCTGAGCGACGGGATCCGGAAGCAACGGCGCCGTGCGTGCCGTCTGATGCGCAATCTCCGAGGCCAACTCAAGCCCTGTGGGATCATGGGGCTCATCAGGGCTGTCGATCTCAGGCGGCTCCGTCATCAGCTTCCCCCTCCACATCCTTCGGGGCGGGCTCCCAGTCGCTCCCCTCAGTCTCCTGACTCAAGGTCTCCTGACTCGGGGTGACGTTTCCGGCCTCCACCCGGAAACGCCGGGCTGAGGGAAAATCGGCACGTCAGCGCCAACGGCGGCGGTGATCAGCACCTGTCTCGGCATCGGCGATGGCCCCGGCCAGACGCTCTCGCCGGGAGGTGTCCAGCTCAGCGAACACGTCGTCGAGGACCAGAACCGGCTCGATGCCATCGGCACGCACCAGCGAGAATCCTCCCAGCTTCAGCGCCAGCGCCAGCGACCATGACTCACCATGCGACGCATAACCCTTCGCCGGCAGGTCCCCAATGCCCAAGTCAATGTCGTCACGCTGTGGCCCAACTCACGTCACCCGCGAGCAATCTCATCAGATCGCCGCTCAGCCATCGTCTCCAACAACCGCATCTCCAGGGTTGCCCGGACGGCATCAACGGGAATGTCGGCGAGATTCAGGGACGTCTTGTAGTGCGCGGTGATCTCATTGTTGACCGGCGCGATGCTCTGGTAGGCGTCAGCGGCATAGGGCAGGACATCGGCCAGGGTGTCGAGCCGGGCGTGAAGCAACTCTGCACCTATCCGGGCCAGGGCCTCATTCCACGCCTGGAGCGTGACCTCCTCATCGGCACCAGCATGTCGGAGCGACCGTCCCGACATCGCCTTCAACAGGGAGTTGCGCTGCCTCAGGATCTTGTCCAGGTCCGACCTGACACCCGCCATTCGTGGCCATCGCGTCACGACGAGGGTGTCGAGCCAAGCCCGCCGGTCGGAGGGATCACCGCGGACGACAGCCAGATCCATGGGGGAGAACACGACGGTGCGCAGCGCCCCCACCAGGTCACGGGGACGCGGCAGGGGGCCGCGGTTGAGGCGGGCGACGTTGCTGCGGCCGTTCGCGACCTCCAGTTCTAGGGGTGATGAGCCGCTCATCGTCGCGACTGGCCTGCACTCTGGCGCGCAGCACCGCCGACTCCATGCCTGCACGAATGAGGGGAGCCGTCGAGGACACGCGGTGGGAGGACATCGTGGACAGGTATTCCACCGCCTCCACCAGGTTCGTCTTGCCCTGTCCGTTCGCCCCGACGAACACGTTCACACCGGGCAGGAGCTCCACCTCAGCAGCGGCGTAGTTGCGGAAGTCGGTAACCGACAGGGTAGGTGACGAACATCGTCGATGATTCTATGCCGCCTGGGTTTCCCGCCACAGAGGCCGTGGAACCCCAGACTCACAGCTGGCAGACCGGCAGATCAGTTGGGCAGGCGCATCAACATGATGACGTGGCGGTAGTCGAGTAGCTGGTCGCCGTCGATGGTCGCCAGACCGGTGATGAGGCATGGCTTGCCGGGGCGGTGAACGAGAAGTGCGCGCATGGGGCGTCAACAGCACCCAGCGCGTCCAGCAGATAGTGCGGGTTGAAGCCCGCGGCGCTGATGGACTTCTCATCGCCGGTGACCTCAACCTGTGCCTCAATGGCCCTCGGAGGCATGGGCCTGGTCGCCTGTCGCAGCCTCCAGGGCGATGTGATCGTCCTCAATGAGCATGCGAACCGGGGTGTTGCGCTCCGCAACCAGCGAGACACGTTTCACAGCGGCCAGCAGGTCCGCGGTGGGGACGCGCACCGTCACCGTCCCGACGACGTCCATCAGGTGACGGACCTTCGGGAATGCCTGATTCAGCAGACGGGTGGTGGCCTCACGACGACCACGGGATCCCTCACCGATGAAACCGGCGAGACCCTCACCCTCCGACTCGGTGGTGGACAGCGACACTGTGACGGTCTTGCCGGAGGTCAGTGACTTGGCGGTGTCGGCCAGCACCGGCCCGGCACCAGCACCGCACCCTCAATGTCGGGCGACGATGGCCGCCAGGTCAGCCCTTCAACGCCATCCGGTAGCGATCGGTGGCCAGCAGCGACAGCTGGTCACCGTTGATCTCGACGCGCACGCCGGTGAACACGTTCAGCAGTTCGTCGCGCCCGGCGGCAATCACCACCTGGCTGACGGCCTTCTCGAACACGTTCGCATCCACAAGACCCGTCTGGGTGGGCATCTCCGGCAGCGTCGGGTACTCGTCGACGGGAAGCGTCTGCAAGCTGAAGCGCGCAGAGCCACAGGTCAGCTCCACCTGCGTGTGGTCGGACTCCATGTCGACGGGTTTGTTCGGCAGCGAACGAGGCGATCTCGTTCAACAGTCGCCCTGACACCAGCACAGTTCCTCGTCAGTGACCTCGGCTGGCATCGTGACCTGTGCCGACGTGGTGGAGTCGAAGCTGGAAGCGTGACCTCGTCGCCCGCAGCATTGATCAGCAGCCCAGCCAGGATCGGTGCGGTGGGACGGTTCGGTAGGCTGCGTGCCACCCAGGCGACAGCATCAGCCAGAGCGTCGCGTTCCACTCGGATCTTCACTTCATCCCCTTTTGCTTCTGGTGGCCGGTCACCACGGCGTGGTCACCTGTCAGCATACCGGCAATGATGGTTTTAAGCGCGCTTTGTAGCCCTGCATCAGCAGGATTCTCATTCGTTGGCGATGGCCTGCAGGATGTTTGTGTGTGCTGCCCGCCGCGCCGGACCGACGGCTGATGCCACTCCGACCAGCACCGCGGCTCCCATAAAGGCAGCCAGCTGCAACCATGGAACCGCGAGAACCGTGAATTCAGGCAGAACCTTCACCAAAGAGCATCCGAAGACCAAGCCCAGCAGCACTCCCAGCACCGCCCCCAGCATTGAGATCACCGCCGACTCCAGGAAGATCATCCGTCGCAGCTGTCGCCGGGTCACACCGACGGCACGCAGCAGGCCGATCTCACGGGTGCGCTCCAGCACCGACAGCCCAAGCGTGTTGACGATGCCGAGCACTGAGATCACGATCCCGAGCGCCAGCAGTCCATAGACGGCCGCGAACAGCGTGGTGAACTGACCCACTCTGGCATCTGCGTATTCCGCGTTGTCGGTGACAACCACCGTCGGCTGGTCCGCCGTCACATCCAGGAGCCCTCGCTTAACTGCCGCCAGGTCAGCACCCTTGGCTGCAGCAACCTTGATCATGGCGAAGCGGGTGGGGTCGCCAATCTTCTGGAAGGTCTCACGGTTTGTGATCATTCGCGCCAGGGGAACGGGTGCGTTTTTCCCCATCAATGACGCCTGTGATCAGCAGCTGGACGGGATTGCCGTCAACGCCCGGAACTTCGAAGCTCTTGCCCAGCGGCAGGTTCAGGTCTGCGGAGAGCTGCTGGTCGATGAGCACCGATCACCCGTGGGGTTCAGTTGCCCCTGCCAGCACCCTGAGGGCGCTGCCCTCGTCACGCTCTCCGGAGAGGTCCCGGTGACCATGACAGGTTCCGACCCACCAAGGTCCACCAGTCCCTGCGAGTACATCCACACTGATTCGACGCCGGCAACAGCCTTGATCCGGTCGAGGTCGACGGCAAAGGGGCGGCGGTTGGCCGGTGAGATGACAAAGTCACCGCGCTGTGTCTCGGTCAGGGGTTGCGCACTGCGGTCGTGGTGGAGTGGGCCATGATCGCGATGGTGAGACACCAGAGCCAGACCGATCATCAGGGTTGCGGCCGTCACGGCTGTGCGACGAGGCTGTCGTGTGGCGTTGCGGGTGGCCAGCATCCCAACCTCTTTGAACAGGCCCCTGTTGATCAGGCCAGCCAGCCAGCAGCACTGGTTTCCCGATGATCGCAGCCGACATCACCGTCCCGATCAGTAGCGCAGCAGAGCCCAGACCAACCCACCAGAGCGGCTGCGGCACATTCAACAGCAGTCCGCAGACGATGGCGGCGGCGCCGGGTTGCGCCAGCACCAGGCCGAACCAGGCTGGTCTTCCCAACATCTCCGTCGCCGATGACTCCACCTGGGACATCGCCTCGACGGGGCGTGTGCGGGCACCTCTCAAGGCTGGAACCACGGCGGCAATGATTGTTGTGACAACAGCCAGCAACAAGCAGACGGCGACAATCTGCCAGGTCAGCTCGGGCTGGGCTCCGCCCAAGCCGATGCCGAAGTGAGTCAGCACCGCGTCTAGGCCCCAGACCATTCCATAGCCGACACCGATGCCCAAGGCTCCACCGAGCGCACCCATGACCAGAGCCTCCAGCAGCACCGACCCCCATCACCTGGGAGCGTTTCGCGCCGATGGCCCGCAGCACGCAAGTTCTCGGCTGCGCTGGGCCACTAGGACGGAGAAGGTGTTCAGGATGAGCAGAGAGGCCACCAGCAGGGAGATTCCCGCGAAGATCAGCAGCAACGTATTCACGAACTCCAAGCCCACGTCAAGCTGGCTCTCCAGATCTTTTCGCGAGCGTCTCACCACGATAGGCGTTCATTCCCTCCGGAAGCAGATTGGCGATGGCAGCGCGGATGCTCTCCTGGTCGCGAGACTGATCGGTCTGAACCCAGGCGGCGGTGTAGAGGTCCTGGCCGTTGAGCACCAGCCGTTGCATTTCGGACAAGGTGAAGAATTGATAGGTTGCACCAGCCGTTGCTCCCTGACCATAGGTGGCGGTTCCGACGATCCGGTAGCTTCTAATGCCGTCCCTCGGTGTTGCGATATGCATCACATCACCGATGGCGTAGTTGCCGCGGGTCAGGGGAACTGGGATCGATCGCCACCTCATCATCGGCTTCTGGGACCCGGCCCTCGGTGATCCTGGCACCAGTCATGCCTCCGGTGGCGGGAGCGTCGATGAAGTTCGTGGCGACGCCTGGGGCACCGCCGAACGCCAGGATGCGGTCATCGCGGTCAAGAGCGTAGATGTCGTTGGCGGTGACGGCAGGGGATGCGCTGACCACCCCGTCGACGGCAGCAATCTTGGACAACGTCTCAGGATTGATGAAAACCGCTGCGCCTGAGGTGCCGCGAACGAAGGCACCGGCACCGGTATTGGAGACTACGACGTCAGCCAGGGTGGATTTGAGGATCTGCTGGAATGTCGAGTTCATCATGCCGGTGAACATCAGTGATCCGGCGACGAAGGCCACCCCGAGAATGATGGACAGGGTGCTCAACAGCAGCCGTATCTCGTGACCGAGCAGCGATTTCCAGGCGGCGCGCAGCATCTTCAGTCCCGGATGGCGCGGCGAGCTGCCGTGGACTCAAGGTCGGTCTCGATGGGGAAGTCATCTGGCGCCAAGTACGGGGAGTGTCCGCCGTCACGAAAGATGCTGCGCTCCAAGCGGGGCGGGGTTGGCTGACTGCCGGGGTCCGGGCTTGGCTGGCTGGTGGGCTTGTGACTCGGTCGTGGCGGCGTCGGCTGACTGGCAGGGGTCCTGATTCACCCGTGGTGGTGTGATCTGGCTGCCTGGATCGGGGGTCCGAGTGGTCGTCGGGCATCTCGGCGGGCTGCTGTGGTTCCCAGTCGCGTTGGTCATCAAGGTCGCGGTCTGCCTGTTCGAAGGAGTCACTCTTCGGTCTCTCAGACGCTGACGCGGATAGATTCGGGATATGGCGTGCAGCAGCTCCTCCTGGGAGGCACTCGAACGATCTCGACGATGCGACCATCAGAGAGAAAGACTGCGGAGTCGGCGTAGCTGGCCGCCAAGGCGTCATGGGTGACCATCACGACCGTCTGGTTGAACTCGTCGACGCTGCGACGCAGGAACTCCAGCACCTCAATGGCGGACGTGGAGTCGAGGGTTGCTGGTGGGCTCGTCCGCAAAGATGATCTGAGGCCTGTTCATTAGGGCCCGAGCACAGGCGACGCGCTGCTGCTGACCGCCCTGAGAGCTCAAAGGGCTTGTGATTCAGGCGTGGCCCGAGTCCGAGCACTTCGACGATCCGGTCAAACCAGGCATTGTCCACACGCTTGCCCGCGATGGTCACCGGCAGCACGATGTTCTCCCTGGCCGTCAGGGTGGGAACAAGGTTGAAAGCCTGGAAGATGAAACCGATGCTGTCTCGGCGCAACTTGGTCAGCGGTGCGTCACGCAGTGTTGCGACGTTGACATCGCCGATGTAGACAGAACCGGAGGTCGGGGAGTCAAGGGCGGCCAGCAGGTGCATCAGCGTCGACTTGCCGGAGCCCGAGGGACCCATGACAGCTGTGAACTCACCTCCGACGATCTCTATATCAACATCATCTAGAGCAACCACTTGTGCTGTTCCAGAACCATAGGTCTTTCGTAGCTTTACTGCGCGGGCTGCGATCGTCACGTGCAAAGCTACCCGTCTGCGAGATCGCAGTTCTTCCACAGTTGAACACGATGTGAGTTTGAAGAACTGAGTCTGATTACATCTCAGTACTCGTAGTAGCTCCCGTGGATGCTGTGGATAAAACGCAAAATCCCTTGTCAGAGCCACTTTGAGGCTGTGGAAGGGGTGTGGATACCTCGAAAATGACATGGGGAGGATCTGTGGGATACCTCGCGGACACCGCGTCCTCACCGCTCCGTCCACTGGTGGGAGCACAAGATTGTGGATAACCGACGACACACAGATGTGCTTCGTGTCGCCCGTGGGGGTGGCAAGACAGTCAGTCGCCGAGTCCCGCAAGGGTGGCGGGACTCGGCGACGACTTCGTGTGGTGAGTGGGTCAGCTCTGCTTGATGCGGTTGGTCAGCTCTGTCACCTGGTCAAACAGCTTGCGGTCCTCACCCATCTTGCCGTCGATCTTGCGCACGGAGTGCATGACTGTGGTGTGGTCACGCCCACCGAACCGGGAGCCGATCTTCGGCAGTGACAGGTCAGTGAGCTCACGGCACAGGTACATCGCGATCTGACGCGCCCGAGCCAGGGCTGCGACACGGCTGGCACCCGTCAGCTCCTCGGGGAGATGCCGAAATAGGCGCAGGTGGCCGTGATGATGGAGTCGAGCGTCCACGTGGACTCCCGTGCCCTCCGGCATCAGATCCAGCAGCACCTGCTCGGTGAGCTCAGCGTGATCTCTTGTTGGTTGAGGCTGGCGAGGGCTGCGACGCGAGTCAGCGCACCCTCCAGCTCACGGATGTTTGTGGGGATCTTGGAAGCGATCAGCTCCAGCACCTCGGTGCCTGCCGTCAGACGTTGCCAGGCGGCCTTTCTTCCGAAGAATCGCGATGCGGGTCTCCAGGTCTGGGGGCTGGATGTCAGTCATCAGACCCCACTCGAACCGCGACCGCAGCCGTGGTTCCAAAGCCTCCAGCAGCTTCGGCGGCCGGTCTGAGGTCATCACGATCTGCTTCTGCGCGTTGTGCAGCGTGTTGAAGGTGTGGAAGAACTCCTCCTGCGTCTGGATCTTCGCTTCCAGGAACTGGATGTCGTCGACCAGGAGCACGTCCACGTCGCGATAGGCGCGTCGGAACTCGGCAGTCCGGTTGTCCGAGATGGCATTGATGAAGTCGTTGGTCAGCTCTCGGTGGAGACGTAGCGCACCCGAAGCGTGTCGTAGTAGCTGCGAACGTAGTGTCCGATGGCGTGCAGCAGATGAGTTTTCCCCAGGCCTGAGGGGCCATAGATCATCAGGGGTTGTATGCCTTGCCGGGTTGCTCGGCGACGGCGGCAGCTGCGGCGTGTGCGAAGCGGTTCGACGATCCCTGCGACGAAGGACTCGAAGGTGTAGCGCGGGTTCAGCTTCAGATCAGCGTTCGGATTGGTTGAGCGGTGCTGGCGCAACTCTTCGTCGAACAAGGATTCCTGAGGTGTGGCGGCAGGCTCCGGGGTGATCTCAATCTGCAGTGAGTCGTCGATCATGAATGCCAAGTAGGTGCTGTAACCCGTAGCCAGACTGAGTTTGGACTCAATCTCGGTGCGCAGTTTCGACTCGATGCGCTCCCCGCGTGGTCTCATCTGAGACTGCCAGCATCAGCGTGCTGCCGTGGACCGCAATGGGCTTGGTGCGCCTGAGCCAGGCGCGCGACGAGATCGGCACCTCGCTCACGACCTGCTCCCACAAGGCGTCCAGATCGGACCTGGGAGACACGGACACGAGCGACTCCTTCCCCTCACTAGCCGTTGCATCCAAGGTTGGCTGATTTCCACATAGTTGTCCACAACAGGGCATAAGTTCCCCCACTGAAGGCCATGATCGGCATCACTGTGGATAATCAGGCCACCCAGCACACGAAACTAGTGCCCGAGCAGGGGTTCTGCAACACAGCAGTGCCCTCCGATTGGACTTACAGCGGTGTGATTTACACAGGCTGGGTGTCGCTGCGGCCCGGCTGCGCGGTGGTTTGTGGAAATCATGGGTGACCGCGTATCGTTGGACAGCCGCTGCCCACGGTCGCGGCGCCCTGCAGGGCCCCGAGTTCAAGAGCATGGAGTCATCGTCATGAGCAAGCGCACCTTCCAGCCGAGCAACCGACGCCGGAGCCGCACCCACGGCTTCCGTGCCCGCATGCGCACCCGAGCTGGCCGCGCCATCCTGAGCGCCCGTCGTCGCAAGGGCCGCGTGGAGCTGTCCGCCTGATTCGACTGTGCTGCCTCGCGTCCGACGACTTCGTCTCTCCGGTGACTTCACCGCGACTTTCCGTCAGGGGTCGCGAGCTGGCAGTCCCAGCGTGGTTGTTCATGTGGCAGTCGGCCAAGACCGACCATCCGAGGTGACTCGGGTGGGTTTTGTCGTGTCCAGGCTGTTGGCAACGCCGTCACGCGGAATCGTGTGAAACGTCGCCTGCGGCATCTTGTCACTGCTCTTCCATGCCCCTGTGAGCGCGGACGTTGTGGTGCGTGCGCTGCCTCAGGCGGCAACCGATTCCGGGCGCCTGGCTGGGGATCTGGCGTCGGCTTGGGATCGAGCCTTCAAGAGGGCGACGTGCTGAAGCATCCCTGTTGTGGTTCATTCGGGGCTGGCGCAGTTCATCTCCCCGCTGTACGGGGATGTCTGCAAATTTCATCCGACCTGCTCCGCCTACGGAGAACGGGCCGTCGAGTTCCACGGGGCCTCAGGGGAGCGGCCTGACAGTGCACCGGATCGTCCGGTGTCATCCGTGGTCGATGGGCGGCGTCGAATATGTACCTGGAACTCCTGAGGCCGCCCAGTGGGCTCGGGAGCAAGAAGCAGAGGCCCGGGAGATCGCCGGGCAGAAGGTGTCCTAGATGATCGACCTGTTGGTGTCCCTGTCCATCTGGGACGGCATTTATAGTTTCCTGTCCGCGATGATGCAGCCCTGTATTGGGCAGTCTCTGGGATGGTGGTGCTGTTCCATTCGTTGTGGAGTCCAGTGTTCGGCCACGACTCCGGGGTCTCATGGGCGCTGGCCATCGTCTGTTTGACGCTGGTGGTGCGGACGCTGATGATCCCGTTGTTCGTGAAGCAGATCAACTCAGCTCGAGCCATGCAGCTGTTGCAGCCCAAGCTCCGGGACCTGCAGAAGAAGTATGGCCATGATCGGAACCGTCTAGCCCAGGAGTCGCAGAAGCTGTATGCGGAGGAGGGGATCAACCCGCTTGCCTCCTGCTTCCCGATGCTGTTGCAGGCTCCGGTGCTGCTGTCCCTGTTCAGGGTGTTGCAGGGCATCGCTGACAACCAGGTCCGTGGATATTTCTTCCAGTCCAACTCCGAGCTTGTGACATCGCTGCAGAACGCCGAACTGTGGGGGATCGGGCTGTCGCGACGGATCTTCCCACTGACCCCGTTCGGCGTCACACAGATCGCAGGCATCGTGCTGGTGGTGCTCATGGTGCTGACCCTGGTGGCGACCCAGCTGCAGAACATGGGCAAGAACATGCCACCTGAGGCGCTGACCGGGCAGATGGCTCAGACCCAGAAGATGATGCTGTACCTCTTCCCGGTGATGTACGCCTTCTCGTCGGTGGTCATCCCGATCGGTGTGCTCATCTACTGGCTGACAAGCAACATCTGGACGATGGTTCAGCAGTGGGTGTTGATCCGCAACAACCCGGCGCCCAATACGCCCGCCTACATTGAGTGGGAGGAGCGGCTGCGCGCTGCCGGGAAGGACCCGGACGCCATCTACGCCGAACGCATCGCCAAGCGGCGCAAGGTCAGGCGACCCGCTGCGACTCAGGCTCAGGCGGCAGCGGCGACGGATGAGAACGGTCGGCGCAGAGTCGCGCGGCAGCAGGTGAGCCGTTCCACGGTCCGGGAGCCCGATGAGGGGAACGGAAAGATCACGGTGCGCCGTCAACCCAGGAACACCACGCGCGCAGCGCGCAAGAAGAAGTGATGTGGCCCGCTCAGGGCTATTGGATCGGAGACTGGCATGAGTGAAGACAAGGATAACGAGACGCTGCTGGCCGAGGGCGACCTGGTGGCGGACTATCTGGAAGAGCTGCTGGACATCGCCGATTTGGACGGTGATATTGAGAACTCGGTGTCGAACGGGCGGGCACACGTCGCCATCGACACTGACGACGACCGGCTCGTCGGCAAAGACGGTGAGGTGCTGGACGCGCTGCAGGAGCTGTCGCGGCTGGTGGTGATGACGGAGACTGGGCAGCGGACCAGGCTTACGCTGGATGTTGGCGGCTTCCGAGAGAGGCGCCGCATCGAGGTGGTGGCGATGGCGAAGGACGCCATCGCAGAGGTGAGCGAGACTGGTGAGTCTGTGCGGATGGCTCCGCTCAACGCATATGAGCGCAAGATCATTCATGACGAGGGTGGCCGCAGCCGGGTTGACCAGTGAGTCCGAGGGTGAGCCCCCGTTCCGTCGTGTCGTGGTCTCCGGGAAACCGCAAGAGGGCTGACGACGGTCTTGTGCTCAGGGGGATTTTCTCCTGTTTGATCCGGATGGAAACCTCGTCGTCTAGGGTTGTCGCCTCCTGGTGCTGACCGAGATGAGATCGGAGTTTGATGACTGAGCAGCTTCGGCAACGTTTCCCCGACGGCGCTGACATGCTGGATGCCTATGCCGGCATCCTTCACACCGCGGCATCGAGTGGGGCCTTCTGGGTCCCCGGGAGACAGACAAGATCTGGAGTCGGCATATCTCCAATTCGCTGGCTTTGGTGGATGTTCTCGGTGAGGGCCTGGACATTGCGGATATCGGGTCGGGTGCTGGCTTGCCGGGGATCCCGTTGGCGATCTGCCGTCCCTGATCTACGGTTCACGTTGTTGGAGCCACTGCTGAGGAGATACAACTTCCTGAATCTCGCGGTTGAGGAGCTTGGCCTGGGTGATCGCGTGCGGGTGGAGAGACTTCGCGCCGAGGATTGCGATGAGGTTTTTGACATTGTCACGTGTCGTGCCGTCGCACCTCTGGAGAGGCTCCTGAAGTGGTCGGTGCCACTGTTCTACCCGCAGGGTGAATTGCTGGCCCTGAAAGGGGACAGTGCAGAGGATGAGATCAGAGCTGCCCGGAAACTTCTTGAGCGTTCACGTTTGCGTGCTGAGATCCTGCATGTGCGTGCAGCTCCTGGGGTGGAGGGCACCAGAGCCATTCGTGTGATGGCACGGCACTGACCATGTAGCCGGTGATGCCAAGGCTCAAGACTGCATGAGCGACGGTGCGTGATCCGCGACGTGATCTGCGGACTACCCACAGTTTTCCCCAGAGTTATCCACAGCTGGGTTTTGTTGTTCTCTCAACGACGGAGTCCGATACCAATGGCTTGGTTTGTGATGGCAGAGCCTGTCCATCATGATCGAGCTTCCTCCTCGCCGCGCAGGTGTGATGTGACGCAGAGGCCCTGTAGACGGGGCTTTGCGGGCTATGAAGAACTCCACTGATGTAATTCGAGACGTGGCGGTCGACGCTTGCTGAAGGGCGTTTCACGTGAAACGAGGACTGCATCGCAGCTACGCTTTTCAGCTCAGGGGAATTGCGCGGTGAAATGTTTTCAACAAAGTTATCCACATCTCGCATGATGCTGTGGGTTACCTATGTGGAGAGTCCTGCGGCATCACGGAGGGGCGATGTGCAGTGGGGTGCGCAGCGCAGCACCGCTGATGGTGTGCCCTCACAACGACGCCTGTCTGGGTGATGGATGCCTGTCTGAGAAGGAGTGGAGAGGAAACGTGCGTCGTTGTTTCGTGGAGTGTTCTTCAGTCCCGGATGTGGTGTCTCGCACCACTCATGGTGGGGCACGTGCAGTTTCGTGTAGTTGCCTTGGCGTGGCATCCGTCCACAAGCTGTGCCTACCACTGATGCCTTCCGACACACGACACTAGAAGCATATATCATTATATCGATAAGCATGCAGAGCTGTGCCTCGCCAGCATCTGCATCTCTGCATGGTGGGGGTAGTATTTCTGCTTCCTCTCTGGACACTGGGGTGGTGCCAGATGATGAACTGACCAGCTTCCTCTCGTCTGCTAGAGCCGCCTATATCCATCAGATCTGCGGCTGTCTTGTCAGTGTGGTGATGACAGTGCTCTTGGGTGTATTGCCCATGCCACTCTCGCAGAGATATGAGCTGCCTCGCCCCATGGCTTGTTGCGGAGTGAGGGTGTGTGTGGTGGATGGGCTTGCTGACGCTGGGATCGCCAGCGGCAGGTAGAGAGTCTCCTCCGCGGTGTTTTTTCCTGGTCAGCGTGTAGGGTTGACGGGGCGGCTGCATTGCTGAGTGAGCCCTCAACGTCTTGGCCTGGGGTGCCTGCTGGCATTGCGCATAGATGGATGCTCTGGAGCCGGCGTGTGGATTGCTGCGGATAGCTGCCAGTCGGCCGATCCCACTGATGGGATGGCTGGTGCGGCAGTGTCACACTGACCACAGCTCTGCTATCCGGAGCACCCTGCTGATCGAGGCAGCATCCAGGGATGAGCGCATGATCTGCTTGGATCATTCTTTGAGATCCGTGCGTCAGTGCTGCCAGGGTCTTCGTCCCAGGCATGGGAGGGGTGAGGGGATGTGACATGAGTGCTGAAAAACTTGATGGTTGTGAGAGCTGGATGTGGAGTGCAGAACCTGTGCGAGGTGGCCTGCTGGGTTATGGCTGATGGTCCACAGGGGCTCCATAGTGACCATGTATGTCCACCTCTAAGGGAGAGTGTTCTTCCATGTGCTCAGCTAATCGGAGAAGGCAGCTGTGCATGTGACTCAGTCGTATTCTGAGGTGTCGACGCATTGGCCTGTTGAGTGACTAAGCCGAAGACTTCCGGCCCATGGAGTTTTATGCCCTCGCGAAGCCACGATGATGGAATGTAGGTCTGCTGGCGCGTTCACCCTTCGATCCACATCACCACGAGCTTCCGTGGTACCCGTCGCCTGCTGTGTATGGCATCCAGAGTTCACGTGACCTGTGGATGAGCCAAGTTCTTGGCGAGGTATTGCAGGTGTGGAGGGGCTGACGTAGATGACCCATCAGCATGATCACTGTGGGCAGGCGCGTATATCTGCACTTGCGGGAAGTGGAATGGGCTGTGAGCTGTGTTCCGACCATCGCTGGTGTCTTGTGTTGTGAGCTTGTCGGGGGATGTGTGAGGCAGGCGAATGGACGGTGTTGTCGTACCCAGGGTGCCTGAAGGCTCAGTGCCGCGTCCGAGTGAGGAACACCGGCGAGACGACGACATGCGACATTGGCTGGCAACGCAGGATCATACAGGCCTCGACATCTCATCATGACGTGGTTCTTCGAGCTTCACAGCGAGATGACCTGTTGCCTTGATGGAGCACCTGCCTCAGTGCGACCCCTCGCTTCGAGAGGTTTCCATGCGTGCCTACTGCGGAGACCGGCGTGCCTGGTGTCGTTTCACGTGAAACGGTTCTAGCGATTGCCCCTGGCATACCTTTTATAAGGTTTAGCAGATTTAGCGAGATAAATATTAAAAGTTTTATCATGTGATGGTGGCGTTCTAGATTCGCCGGTTCCTGAATGAGCTACGCTCAGAGCTTCATCGTGTGTTATCTGCAGAGATCATGCCAGGGGTCCCAGGTTCATCCGTGGGCTCTGGTTCGGAACCCACTCCAATCACGGGACTTCGTCGTAGTGATGCGGTCGGTCATCCCACTACCTGTTCTGTGGCCAGATTGTGGCGTTCACTATGCAAGTCTGTCCCATAAACCTGGCTCGCTTGGCCATGAGGCCAGCCAGCTGTGAGAGTAGAGTATTCATCCCAGGCGACCAACCACTGACATGTCACCTTGGAAGGCAGGTTGACTGTTTCGGTGGGAGGATTCTGAGTCAATGTGATTCCAAGATTTGATGAGCTGAAACCATGGAGTGACGACGTCGCAGTACCCAAGTCCTATGGATTACCACGTGAAGCCAGCTCACAGTGGAGCCCCTTTGATGTCAGGTGAGCGGCTCTTTAGGGAGGCCCTGCCGTCACTTCCCCATGTTTCGGGGCTCATCGGGTCCCGGCTCAACCTCAAGGAATGAGTGAGGCAGCATAGCAAGGCACTGCACTTGCCAATGCATATTCGATGGGCATGCGGCAGGCCGTCACAGCCATCAAACCCTGCCACAGCTTTTTGACCGCCTCTCCCGCCGATATTCTCCAACGTGTCAGTAGGGAGTTTGCGAACCTCTGAGGCCGCAGCGTTTCACGTGAAACGTCCTTCCAACCGGTTTCTGCATGGCGGGAAGCCCTCTGGAGGGAGAGCCTCCGCGAATGCATTCGGTCGATGTGGTGCTAACTGGGTTGGGTATGTGCTCGTGGATTGACGCTGAGAGATGCTGTATGTGGGCTGAAGTCGCTCATGCGGCTTGGAGATGCTGTCGAGGTCTGCCGAATGATCTTCACCTGTGCATCATTGACTGGTCTACAGCTGATCTTGTTGAGACGTGATCCGGGAGTGCCCTGTGATGTAGGCCATCCCGAGGGAGCAGGTGGAGATGTTGGCCATGAGACGTCATACTCATCATGTGAGTTGAGGTGATGGCTGAGTTCGCTCCTGAGGAGGCTCCCGAGGCCTGGGAGATCGAGGCATGCGCTGTGTTAGGGAGGATGCGGATGACGTTAGCTTGGCGCAGGTGGATGTGTCAGGGCAGTAGAGAGCAGACTGCTGTGAGGCTGTCGATGAGTGGGTTCAGGCGGAAACCCGCCGGGAGTGGCTTTAGCAGTGCGGGGTGATTCCCCTCTTTCTCACTGTTTCTGACGTAAGAGACTCTGCTCCGGATCGTGCACCACTGATCTGTGGGATTCTCGCGATTGATGCTGTCTGTTGAGACGGGAAGCTATCAGCACTGTGGGGGCTCGAAGGGTCCTGTGCTTTGAGCCCACGAGGGTCCTTCGTCTTACTCCGCTTGAGCGATTGGCAGTGTCGCCTTGTCCGTTTCACGTGAAACGGACAAGGCCGACACCCTTTTTACCTTCAGCCCTGGTTTGTTGAGCTGTTGGAAGGAGTGTGAGGTGGGGGCCTGGGCCTCTCGCTCTACGCCAGCCAGTCCAATCGCTGATGCTGTATTGCTGTGCGTGCGTACCGGCAGCGCGGGTCTTGGCTTGTTGCCTCACCTCGTTCCTTTGAGGTTGAGCTGGGACCCTGATGAACTCCAAGGTATTGGAGGAGGAGGTGACGGCAGTGCCTTTCTGTTGGTGGAGTGAGAGGTCATCGGGGTAGGTCAGACGTGCATATTTCACGTGAGATGAATACCCTCACATAGGACCTGCTAGATGTTCCTCTGCTGATCTTTCGTTGTTTCTTGGTGCTGGTGAGCTGAGGGAAACAAGGAGAGGGATGCCAGCAAACTGGCGTATCACGAGGCATATGTAAGCGATGCAATGATATAACTTTATATCGCTAAATCATTATAAGTCTATCTTGCTTTGATGCCCCAGTGTCGGGGTGCGGGTAGCTCGTCAATGGGAGGCGGGGGTCCGGGATGGATGCTGTGCCATGGATGGGAAGCCGAAAGAATCGGTGCCGGGTGCACCAGAGTGAGATGAACGAAGCGGTGCACCGCATCCGGGGGCGTCAAAAACACCCAACGAAACAACGACACGTGACACGAGGCCTTCCGCTCTCTCCCAATGCATACCCCAACACGACCCTGATGAAAAGCAGTATGCATGGGTGGCGACGACCTCTGGCACTCCTGGCCAAAGACAGCAGGACGATGCATGAAGCACAATGTTGACGAGAAGCGGATTTTTGTAGGGGTGGTGCCCGGTGCGGAGCTCCGGGATTGATCTCTGGCTGCCACGTGGATTTAGTCGCCGGATCCCTAGCGATGCGCCCCTCCCCGCTGAGATGCCCTGAGCAACCTCAAACCCAGTATGCGGGAGCTGAACTTCGACGCCGTCGAAGCTCAGATTCCCACCGACCCCGCAGCTGGATGGGGGAACTCACGCCTCATCTCCATGTACCATGCCCAGTACTCTGCTGGAGAGCATCGCAGATGAAAAACGGCAGCACGTTCAGGTGTGAGATGCCCCATGGATAAGGGGTACAGAGCCTCCGTCAGGTCAAGGGAAGGTGAGGGCTAGGCATCCACGAGCTTCACGTGGCATCCTGAACCATATGCGCTGAAGCTGGTGGTGCCTCCGTCCGTTCTTTCGACAGCTGGCTCTGGGATCTCTCTCCACTGAGTGAGGGAAAACTGTGTGCGATGGTCACAGAGGGGCTGCGAAGTGAAGTCAGAAGATGACTCTGGGTCTTGGTGTCATGCGCTAGACGCCGAATTTTTGGGTCTTGGATGCGGAACTTGCTTCGTTCACCTTGCCCACGGTACTTTCATAGTACGGCTTCATTCGGTTGCCTTGGCGCAGTATCCACCCCGCACACGGCCTCCCACCGGTGAACTTCTGAGACAGGGCACCAGAGAGTGTGGCTCATGCATCCTCCCCGAGCCCGTCAAGAGCCTTGTGATGCCTGAGCCTCTGACCGAAAAACCCGGCCGTGGTGATAACGGATGCGGTATGGAGCCCTTCCTATCGGCTGGATCTCCCAGGGTCTCTACTAGTGGATATGGAAAAGGTTGTGAGATAGGCGCCCACAACGGAAGAGATGAGTGGCAGAGGTTGTCGTCATCCATGCGTACCGCCTCTCATCACGGTCTCGTTGGGGTATGGCATTGGTAGAGAGGCGTTTCACGTGAAACGCATAGATCACGGCACATGAGATAGGACGTCTGGCTTTGAAGCTATCGGCCGAAACCGGACTCCAGGCTGGCGATGCTGGGGCTCATGGCATGGATGTACCCTGCGGGACTCCCTCTGCTCCCCTGGATGGGTAACCCCGGGGAGACCCGACAGACTGCTTCCGATGATCATGTGATTCCTGATCTGGGGAGCATCACCGACACATGATTTTGCTGACTCCCGACAGGGGATGTGGAGTGGTGCTGCCATTTCGATTGACACCTCGTGACACCTCGGTGCTGCTTTCCTTGGGTGTGTCTGCGAGTGTGGTTCATGCGCCGCAGCCCAACATGACCTTCAACAAGCACGACCCTGGCATCCTATGCTTGGAGTTCCTCAGACGGGAGGCGGTCTGCGGGGAAAGCTGCGTGAGGCAGTCGAGCGTGATGGTTGCTGGGCACGACGTCGTGAGCGAGGTCATATGAGGCGAGGTTGTGCCTAGGGGTGAAAAGCGTCTTGGTGTATCGACGGCACAGGCCACCACCAGCTGTTGTGCTCCCTATCGACACAGAGAGTGTTTGTGACCATCCACTCTGACTTGTATCTGGGGTACTCCTCATCGGGGTATCTTCTCCCAGAAGGTGAGCACCTACGCAAGCTCACCTCGTATGCAATACGCTCGCCGCCACCTTGTTGGCTGTATTGGGAGACCAACCACTTCAGAGTGATTCCGCAGGTCGCATGCCCTGTCGGGAAGGGGTTCGGAACTTTCTGATGCGGGGGCCTCTGCTGTTTTTGCCAGGGGAAGCTGAGAGGTTCTGCCGTGATGGCTGTGTCTCCGGTGGGTGTGTCTGAGCAATGGCAGTTTCACGTGAAACGCCCCACTGCTCTCTCACGTTCTGCGGCGTTGCACTTCACTGCTCCTGCTTCAATGATTCTTCCGAGCCGGGGTGCCCAGTGCTGGTGGATCAGAGACTCCTGGTGCTGAGGGAGGTCCCCTTACGAGGTGAGCTTGCCCCGGCAGAATCTCACTCGGGTTGTCTCATGTTGTCTTGAGTATGTGCCTTAGCCACAAAGCCACACTCGCTGTTGGGCCAGTGAGCACTGCTCGGGCTGTACATGTGTTGCGACGCAGGAATGCGCGAGTCTCCACTTGGAGCTTCGGGCAAAGGAGGTCTCTGGAGGATGCTGCCACCATCCTGATAGCGTGAAACTGCTAAGACGAAATATCGATATATATTTAAAAAGCTATAACTTGATAGCGTCGAAGGAGCGATGATCGTGATAGCTGGCTTGGTGGGCGGGAAGAGTGCCGAGAAGTCTTCCCCTGGGCCAGCGGGAATCGTAGCTGAGCTCCCTGGTTGCTGTACTTGCTCTCCATCGCATTGCTGGGTAGCACGGACGCTATCAGAAGAGGCCTGAGCGTGTGCTCCAAACGATGGGTTCTGAAGGTGTGGTTTCGTCTGCTCAGTGTAACTCCGGGGGCATGAGCCTGCCGCAGCATCGGAGTCACAGGTGGCGCTACTCCCAGTCCTTCGCCCAACGGATGACGTGAAGCTCAAGCAGCGGCTGAGCTTCGCTCAACCGTTTCACGTGAAACGCCGTGGCTCTCGGGAATCAAACAAATCGACTGGCTAGAGTTGGCGCATTGAAGGAGGACTCAATGGCTTTGTTCTTTCGCAAACGAAGGCGTCCCCCAGGCCGAGCGCCGATGTCGAGCCGTGGAAGGATCATGCAGCCGTTTCACGTGAAACGGCCATCCAGACTCCTCCGGGACCGCGAAGGGCACGCTTTGATCGTGATGATGATGACTGGGACGCCGACGATGAATACGGTATGGAGCAAGACGTGACAGAATCCCCTGCACCCCCACGCCGAAAAGAGCCCCGCGTCTTCGTGGTGGTGAATCAGAAGGGTGGCGTGGGCAAGACCACTACCACGGTCAACATCGCCACAGCTTTGGCCTTCGGTGGCTTGAATGTGTTGGTCGTCGACATTGACCCACAGGGTAACGCCTCCACGGCGTTGGGGATCGACCATGACCCAGGAACGCCTGGCACGTATGAGGTGCTTCTGCACAATGCCCGGATCGATGATCTGGCCAAGCAGTCGCCGCACAACTCCAACCTGCACGTGCTACCCGCTGCGATCGACCTCCGACGGCAGAGCTGGAGCTTGTCAATGAGAGCGGGCGGGAGACCAGGCTGAAGCGTGCGCTGGCCGCCTACATGGAGCAATCCGGGGTTGACTACGTGTTCATTGACTGCCCCCCATCGCTTGGCCTGTTGACACTCAACGCGCTGGTGGCTGCGACGGAGATCATGGTCCCCATTCAGACGGAGTACTACGCTCTGGAGGGTGTCTCCCAATTGATGCGTACCATCCACAAGGTCAAGGGCAACTTGAATGACAACTTGGAGTTGAGCACAGTCATCCTGACGATGTTCGACAACCGCACAAACCTGTCGCATGAAGTCGCTGGTGAGGTCCGCAAGCACTTTGCCACGCAGACTCTGGACACGGAGATCCCTGCGCTCGGTGCGCATCGCAGAGGCCCCCAGCTACGGGCAGAGCGTCATCACCTATTACCCTGAAGTCGCCTGGGGCTGTTGCCTATCTGAAAGCTGCCCAGGAGATAGCTGATGCCGCGACTGCTGAGGAAGGTAACTGATCATGGCCAAACCCAAGCAAACTGGCCTTGGCAAGGGGCTCGGTGACCTCTTCGCACGTACTGAAGGCACCGAGGAAGAACCGTCGCAGCCTTCCCAGAAGCTCCGTGATGGCTCCTATTTCATTGAGCTCCCCCTTGATGTCATCGTTCCGAACCCCCGTCAACCAAGGCATGTCTTCGATGAGGATGACCTGAACGAGCTCTCCGCCTCCATCGCGGAATTCGGTGTCCTACAGCCTGTTGTGGTGCGGGAGGTTGAGCCGAGCACCCGGTTTGAGCTCATCATGGGTGAGCGACGGTTCCGAGCGTCCAAGATGGCTGGCAAGGAGACCATCCCCGCCATTGTCCGCGGAACTGACGACGATGATCTCCTCCGTGACGCGCTGCTGGAGAACCTGCATCGAGCCAACCTCAATCCCCTCGAAGAGGCATTGGCCTATCAGCAGCTGCTCACTGATTTCGATTGCTCCAAGGAGGAGCTGTCTCAGCGCATCCACCGCAGCCGACCGCAGATCTCGAACACACTGCGGCTGCTGAACCTCCCCTCCACCGTTCAGACAAAGGTTGCGGCCGGAGTGCTTTCAGCAGGACATGGCCGTGCATTGCTGGGGCTGACACACCAGCGGTCGCAGGAGCTGCTAGCCGAACGCATCGTGGCTGAGGGCCCTGTCCGTCCGCAGCACTGAGGAGATCGTGCGGCTGGGCGATGAGCCCGAGGCCGCCCCTGGGCGAGCCGACGCCGCGTGTGCAGCGCATCCCTTCCGAGCGTGAGGCGGCCGTCGCCGCGCAGCTCTCGGATCACTTCGACACCCGCGTCAAAGTCGCCATTGGGAAGAATAAGGGCCGAATCACTATCGAGTTCGCCTCCACGGATGACCTGGAGCGGATCATGGCGGTGATCGACGGCCGAACCGTGTAGCCACATGTTGGCCTAGAAACTTAGAGCTTTATCGATAAAACAGTAAACTTGCGCGTCCGTGTGGTGCCACCTCACGGTGTTACCCGCGTGCTTTGGTTGGGTGTTGACTAAGGTGCCGGCTAGGGAGCTCGCTGCAGCGCTCGTCACCATGAACGAATGCAGGATTTCGCCCAGGAGCTACGACCACCGTGCGAAGTTAACCCCCAGTCAGTGTCGGAACTGGGCGAAGTGGTTCTCCAGCATGGAGCGAGCCCGATGGCTGGAGGTAAGATCCGAGTGATGCTGATCCAAGCTCTGGGGCCTTGCAACTGAGACGACTTTGGTAGCAAGGATGCGCGCCCCACCGGAATATGCTGCCTACCCGCTGTACGAAGATGTCCCTACGCTGCCCCCGATCGACGCGTGGAGTAGCGGGTTCCTTCCGGCCGGGGTTCGAGTTGAGATGAGTCAGAGGGTTGCATCAACTTTATAAGACATGTACCGTGGGTGAAACCTATCGCATGTTGAGGAGGTATATATGAATGTCACAGGCTGTTCCCAAGCACCCGCAAGGTGCTGGCAAGCACGTTCGGCGCAATGGTGCTCACAGTCGGCCTCATCTCACCGACCGCAGCAGTGGCCGATGATTCAGAGGACGACAGTCTGTCCCTGTGGGGCCATCCATGATTACTGAGGACTCCTTGTTGACTGACACGCCAGTTCCAGCTGCTGTGACAGTGGATTCCTCAAGTGGAGATGAAGCAGTCTTGGTCTCCGGCAGGCTGCCAGGGGATCGACGGACTACCCACACAAGAGCGGAATCCAGGCGTCGGCACACGGACGTACGAAGTGCAACCAGGCGGTGCCGCGGGTGGAGGTAGTAACCGCACTCTATCGGGATAGATGGTTCGGCCTGCAGCCGCTCAAGGTTGATACCTCGGCGAGGAGCAACAAGGAGACATCCTATGACGCTACGCCGCATTGGGCATGCCGGGGCGTGGCGGACGGCAAGTATCGTGCCTTTTCCGCACACGCCTCCCGTGAAGGTGGCAAAATCTATCGGGCCACTAGCCGGAACTGGCAGATCCCAGGTGTGAGTCAGTTCTCTTGCTAAGCATCGTTCGCGCATTCTCAGCTTGGCTGTTGATCCTGCCGGTTGTTGGCCTGGTTGCCTGTGCTGACAACCGGCAGGACACCCGAGACTATTTCACCGGAAGAGTCATTTTACGATGCTCCGTTGTCTCAGGTGGAGGAGCCGCCAGCCCAGCCGCCAACAGCCATAGTTGAGGGTGTGACACTGCAGCCTCTATCGTCAATATGGCGTGAACCTGACAGTGAATTTGTTGAGACAAACCCAACAGGGATGCCTGAAGGAGTCCCCTAAGCTAACGGCGCCATCGCAACTTGTCTTGGGCATCAACTCGGGGGTGACGCCAGAAATGGTCGTAGTCCGTAGCTTCACGAGTTTTGATGGTGATGGGCTCCTCCGATGAGATAGCAGCGCAGGCGTGTTCGAAAACCCGAAGATGGTGGACAACAATCCGGTAGTTCTTGCACGACGACTGTCGGCGAATCTGAGGTCACCATCGTTGCGGATCTCGATGTGCGCACTCTCTTCGTGACCGTGGAAGTCTTCTACAACATTCCTGCTATGGACTTGGAACAGCCCTACGACATAGTCACGTATGGTCTCTACGCATGAAAGACCAACAGACGCAAGGGCTGCATTCCCACTCATATACTTGCCGCGTCGGTGACCTGGTCAACGGCGAGCATGAGCTAGTCGCTCGGATTCTCCTGCCCATGCAGCGCGACGGCAAGGACGTGACCTGGTCGCACTTCATTCCGCACGACCAACTGTCAGCAACCCTTTCCTGGCTGCAAGTCTGCGTGACCCTCGGAAACGCCCAACGATGGACTACGAGCCTCCGTTCGCGCACATGACCTCGCTGCTGAACACAGCCTTGGCAGGTGTGCTGACGCGCATTTTAGAACCCGACGAACAGTGCTGGTGGGCCCTGTGGAAAGGGTATGCCACCACAGCCGCCGACCCTAGCTGCGCCAGGGTTTGATGCGGCACCGCCGCTGCTGCGCACCCTACCGCGAAATGTGGTGGCGGACCTCGCCTTTACGTCATCCGGGAACCTGAGCGATAGCGCGGTGTTACGCCACGAGCCTCCTGCGTGGCTGCGCAAACCCGACGGAAACCTCCCAGGGCATTCGCACTCACCCGCTGATCGCCTGCTCGGACTCGCTCAGCGTGGTCATGGCCTGTCCCGCCTACCACGATTCGCTCTACATCAGCGGCCCCGAGGCGCTGCTCGTCGAGCTCACCGCTGCCGACCTTGAGGTGTTCGTCATCGACCCCGACCTGCCGCTGCCTGGCTCCGGGGAGATCTTTCCTTAGGGCGGCGCGGACCGCGTCGGGGCCGGTTGCTTTAGCCTCGCACCTACCTCGTCGCTAGCGGCCGGAGCTCCCCGAGGACCTCGTTGAGGGCCTCCGTGGCCGACGGGTGGGTGTAGATCGCGTTGTGCAGCGCTGATGCCGGGATTCCGTGGCGCATGGCCATGGCCACCAGGTTGATGACCTCGTCGGCCGCGTGATGCATGAGGGTGGCCCCAAGAATCTGGCCAGTGTCCAGGTCCACGACGAAAACGCACCAGACCCCGGGCGTCGCCCTCGATCTTCGGGCGCGGCATCATCGCGATGGCTGCGACCGGTTTCGAAGCCACGCCAATGTTGCCCGGCAGCTCACGGGCCTGACGCTCGTTGATGCCGACCCGTGCGATCGGCGGGGTCGTGTAGATCACTGTCGGCACCGCAGCCCGGTCCGCGGTTGACCGCTTCCCTCCCCGGCCAGCTGGCCGACGACGATCGGAAGTCATCCAGGGAGATGTGGGTCTGCTGCGGACCTCCATTGACATCGCCGACCGCGAACACGCCCTCGACGCTGGTGCGCAGCTTCTCATCAACACGGATGAACCCGCGCTCATCGGTGTCGATGCCAGCGGCATCCAGACCGAGGGAGACCGTCGCGGCAGTCCGTCCCTGTTGCCAGCAGCACCGCATCGAACTTCTCTAGGGTGCGTGCCCTCGCCATCACGCCAGGCCACCTCGACACCGTCCGCGCCATCCGTGATCTCCGTGAGCTCCACCTGATTTACCAGCTTCACCCCGGCATCCTGCAGGGGCTCCGACGGCAGCGGTGGCGACATCCTCGTCCTCATTGGGCGGGATGCGCTGACCGCGGTCCAGCAGCGTCACCTCGGAGCCGAACTGCCCGAAGATTGACGCAAACTCCAGGGCCAATCGGCCCTGCCCCCACCACCGCGAGGCGGTCAGGCCGCTCCGTGAGCTGCTGGATGGTGGTCGAATGTGGATGCGACCACCCCAGCGGGCACCTGGGATGGGCGGCAGCACCGGGATGGACCCCGTGTTGACGATGATGGTCTCGGCCGTGATGGCGACCTCGCCATCGGAAGTGGTGACGCGCACCTCGTGCGGCCCGGTGAAGCGAGCCTCACCCAGGATCACCGTCGCTGTGGGGACGGTCTCGATCATCTCCGCGTTCTTGGCGCGCATCGCACCGGTCAGGGTGTTGCGGCGCGCAACAGCCCGCTGCCATGCTGCGGCGCCGTCATCGTCGGAACGCACCTGCTCGGCATCATGAACCAGCGCCTTCGTCGGCACGCACGCAATGTTGATGCAGGTTCCGCCGATCATCTCGAGGGTCACGCTCAACCACGGCCACAGACTTGCCGGCCAGTCCCAGCTTCCGGGCCAGCGTCTTGCCGCCCTTGCCCCAGCCGATGACGAGCAAGCTGACATTGAGTTCAACAGTCATGTGGGACTCCTTCACGTCTCAGGTCAGGCACCGAAAAACTCCGGAACCTCCTTGACAGTATGTGCCCCAGCCAAAATGCGAGTGCTGATGCCACGCGGGTCAGTGCCCGCGCAGCCGGGCCTGCTCGATCAGGCCGGCATAGACCTCGCCCACGTCCAGGCCTGCGGCCTCAAAGGCCAAAGGGGCAAGCGACATCTCAGTCAGGCCAGGCGCGACGTTGCTCTCCAGGAATACGGGCCTCCCGTCGCGGATGATCGCATCGGTGCGGGAGATATCACGCTGCCCCAAGGCCTGGTGGGCGCGCACGGCAAGCTCTCTCGCGGCCTCCAACTCAGCCTCTGGCAGCTCACCCGGTGTCACGAACCGCGTCGCTCCTGCGGTGTACCGGGCCTCATAATCGTAGACCCCAGAGGCGGGATGGATCTCGACGGGCGGCAACGCCACCAGCCCATCCGGCCCGTCGACCACGGTGACCGCAACCTCGGTGCCCACGATGAACTCCTCAATCACCACCATCTTCCCGTACGCGAATGCCCCGACGAGCGCACTGGGCAGATCTTCTGGGGCATCGACCTTCACCGCGCCCAGCGCCGACCCCCGACCGGGCGGGCTTGACCATCAACGGGAAACCCAGCTTCTCCCCGACGGCGGTCATGATCGCCCGCGCGCCGAGCTCACGGAAGATATCGTCGGGCAACGCCACCTGCTGCGGCACGGCCAGGCCAGCCGCATCCACTAGGCGCGTCGCAATCGACTTGTCGAAGGTCCGGCGAGAACTGGCCCCATCGCTGCCGACAAACGGCACACCCAGAGTCCACAGCACCTCCCGCAACGCCCCATCCTCACCGAGCCCCCCATGCAGCACCGGAACGGCCACGGGATCGTCATCTGCCAGAAGCTCCGCCACTAGGTCCGCGTTCACGTCGAGCTCTCGAACGTCAAGCCTCGGTTTCGCAGCGCATGCGCGATACGCCGCCCAGAGCGCAGCGACACATCACGCTCATGGCTCAACCCGCCGGCGATCACAAACACAGTCATGGGTTCTCCTAGTTGACGTCGGGGCCTGGACCGAAGGTGCGATGGTGAGCGGCCGGGGTGTGCATGCCGAAAGTCTGCAGCATGTCCAACTCGCTGCGAACGACCTGCGCGAACCGCTCGACGCCCGTGGTGATCCGCTCCGGCGTCGGGAAGCAGTAGGACAGCCGGACGTTGCGGGACCCCTGCCCGTCGGCAAAGAAAAGCGGGTCCCGGCACGAAGGCGACGCGCGCGCTCACCCCGCGCGGCAACATCGCCGATGCATCCACGCCTCCGGCAGCGTCACCCACACAAAGAACCCGCCAGCGGGGCGCGTCCACGAGCAGCCCCCGGCATCTCCCTGCCCAGGGCCGACAGCATCGCGTCGCGTCGCGCCCGGTACATGTCCCGGAACACCTCAATCTGACCGCGCCAGTCGATGCTTTCCAGATAGTTGCTGATGGCGAACTGCGAGAACACGGGCGGGCACAGCGTCGCCGACTCCTGGGCCAGCACCAGACGCTCCTTGACCGCATGCGGCGCACACACCCAGCCGACGCGGAACCCTGGGGCGAATGTCTTCGAGAATGATCCCAGGTAGATGACGTTGCCATCCAGGGAACGCATGGCCGGGAGTGGGTCACCATCCAGCGACAGCAGCCCGTGAGGGATTGTCCTCGACGACAAGCACTCCCTCCGCCGAGCAGACCTCCAGGATCGCGCGTCGACGCTCCACGGGTTGAGTGACGCCGGACGGATTGTTGTAGTTCGGGATCGTGTAGAGGAACTTGATGCGCCTCCCGTCGGCCCGCAGCCGCGTGATGGTCTCCCGCAGCCCCTCCGGGCTGACGCCCTCGTCGTCGCAGGGCACGTGGACGGTCTCCGCCTGGTAGCTGTGAAATGTTCCAAGTGCACCCACATACGATGGCGACTCCGCGAGGACCACATCCCCTGGGTCGCAGAAGGTGCGGGTCACCAGGGTCGAGGCCCTGCTGGGAGCCGGCGGTGATGACGACCTCGTCGGGATCGGCGGTGATGCCCTCCTCAGCCATCACCTCGCAGATCCCCTCGCGGATGGTCAGCCGCCCTGGCCTGAGCCGTACTGCATCACCTGGGTTCCGCGCTCCTTGATGAGCTGCGCGATGTGCTCGCCGATGACCTCGAGCGGGAGATCCTGGATATTCGGCATCCCCCCTGCCAGCGACACGATCTCCGGACGGTTCGCCACCGCAAACAAGGCTCGCACAGCGGAGACCCTCAGGCTCTGGGTGCGTTCCGGAATAGTGCTCGACGAAGGGGTCGAGTCGTGTGTCGTGTCGGCTCACCTGGCCAACGTTAGCCGTCTCCCGTGGCCTGCGGAAAGCGCCCTCACTTCGAGGCGAGCGCCTCGCATAGACGGTGTCCACGGTCTTTGCCAGGGTCTCGTTGTCCTGACCGGACAGCCCGGCGACCAGGATTCCGGTGAAATCCACGATCCGCAGACATGCTGGAACATTGGTGTCAGCGGTGGTGCCGCACACCGACTTGCCGACTTTCGTGGGATTGGTGAGGCCCATGCTCTCCGCGAATCCGGGGGCGCTGATCTCGGACCGGGAGGTCACCAGCACAAACTTCGATGCGCCGTCGGAATACTGGGCTGTTACCACCGCCTGCGAGCGGTTTGGGGGACGACTCGTCTTTGACGTCCCCGACCACGAAGTTCCCGATCTGCACGGGAGGTTTCGTGGACCAGCGTGCCGCATGGGTTGATGGCTTGCCGCCCGCGAACCACAGCCCCAGCAGGGCGGCGAGCACCAGCACCACGACGACGAGCCCAAGCCCTATCAGCTTCACGACCATGGGGATGGGGGTTTCCCGTCATGCTCAGCGTCGTCGTCTGTGTCTTTCTTGGGGACGTTGTGCCATCCGGGTTCATTGGGGAATCCGCAGAGCGACGCGCGCTGCCCTGTCTTTGCGTCTCGACCTGGGTGTGGGCGTCGCACCCGTGTCCTGCGGGCCGTCCTGCGTCCTCTTCTTCTTTGGGGCTTTGGACTGGGAGTCTGTGTTTTGTGCGTCGGCTCTCGTGCTGGTCTTGGGCTTCGGCTCCGCCTTCAGGATGCTGGCTGTGATCTTCGGCAGCGTGGTGGTCGCATCAATCCTCGGGAGCGCGGTGGTCTCCGTGACTGAGGCGGAGGGGCTCACGGCGCTGCTGGCTGTGCGTCTCGGCAGGGGTGCCTTCGGCGGTGTCGGGACGCTCCCTGCTGTGCGACGCGGCGCCGGGTACGACGGTTCGGGAGGCGAGACCGGGCTCGTCGCACTGCGGCGGGCCCGGGGTTCGTCGCGACGCGGCCAATGGGAAGGCATCAGATCAGCTCGTCAAGGACCTTCTTGAGGGCGTTCTTGGACTTGCTCCGCCCAGCTGCTTCTCCACCTGGCCTGCCTTGAAGAACTGTAGTGTTGGCAGCTGGAGAATGCCCTGCTCAGCAGCCAGGCCTGTCTGGGCGGAGGTGTCGACCTTCACGAACTTCACCCTCGCCCTCGTATTCCCGTGCCAGCTCGTCGATGATCGGCGCCAGCTGCTTGCACGGCGCGCACCAGTCCGCCCAGTAGTCCACTACGACCAGGCCGGGGCTCAGCAGGGACCTCATCGGCAAAAAGTGGCCTCGGTCACGTCCTTGACTGCCATCTTCCACAACTCCTTACGTATCCGGGCGAGTGTAGTCAGTCAGCCTGCTCGGCCAGCCAGCGTTCGGCGTCGAGGGCTGCGCGGCACCCTGAGCCAGCGGCTGTGATGGCTTGGCGATAGGTGTGGTCCACCAGGTCCCCGCATGCGAACACACCCGGCAGGGTTCGTCGCCTGGGAGCCTTCCGCGACCTTGACGTACCCGGCGGCGTCGAGATCCACCTGCCCCTTCACGATCTGGCTTCGAGGGTCGTGCCCGATGGCGACGAACACCCCGGAGACACCCAGCTGGCAGTCTCTCCCTGTAACGGTGTCGCGGAGCGTCAGGGACTCGACCTTCGTTTTGCCGTTGACGCTCTCGACCACCGAGTTCCACGCGAAGTCGAGCTTCGGTCTTTCTCTGCGCGAGCGACCATCGCCTTCGAGGCGCGAAGCTCGTCGCGACGATGCACCAGCGTCACCCGCGACCCAAAGCGGGTCAGGAAAGTGGCCTCCTACGGCGGAGTCGCCGCCGCCGATGACCGCGATGGGCTTGTCGCGGAAGAAGGCCCCGTCGCGGTGGCGCACCACGACACGCCCCGTCCGGACAGCCGCCCTCGCCGTCAATCCCAGCTTCCGGTAGCCGGATCCCATGGCCAGGATCACGGCCTTCGCCTCCACAGCTTGCCGGCGGAGTCGGTGACCTTCTTGATTTCTCCCGTCAGGTCGACGGATGCGGCGTCGTCGGTGATCAGCTGTGCCCCGAACTTCGTGGCCTGGGGAGCGCATCTGCTCCATCAGGTCAGAGCCCATGACGCCGTCGGGGAAGCCGGAAAGTTCCTCCCACCTCCGTGGTGTTCATCAATGCGCCGCCGCCTTCAAGGGCCCCTTCGAAGACGATGGGATTGAGCGCTGCTCGTGCGGCGTAGATGGCGGCTGTGCAGCCGGCGGGTCCGGAGCCGATGATGATGAGTTCGTGGACGGTCATGGTTCCCCTCTGTCGGTCCTGATGCCGGGTCGGTCATGGGGCGAGGCAAAGACACGCGCATGGCAGACCGGGACCCGCCGAGGCAGACGAACGGACGGCAGTCAGGTGGTGGAGTTTGGCGACATAGTCATAGGATTAGGTCGCTAACAAAGAGGAAGGACTGTTGTGCCCAAGATCGCAGCCCCCACCGTCGCACAGCACCGGGCGATGGTGCAGCGTCGCCTGGTTGATGCCGCAGAGGACATCATGCGCTCTGGGGAGCCTGAGAAGCTCACCGCTGGGGCTGTCACCTCTGCCGCAGGCATTGCGCGCAACAGCATTTACCGTTACGTGGACTCGGTCGACGATCTGCGCGGCATGGTTCTCGCTCGCCATCTGCCGGCCTGGATTGAGGCTGTCTCCCAGGAGCTGGAGGAGGTTGAGGACCCGGCTGAGCGGATCGTCGTCTGGGTTCGCGCCAACTTGCAGCAGGCCGCGCGGACCGGGCACGGCTGGCTGATGGGACTCAGCCGCTCCATCACCCCTCCCCGGCGACTGCGAAGGTGATGGAGGCCGCTCACGCCGTGATGCGGGACGCTGTCGCCCAGGCCTGGGGGCAGCTCATCGCTGACCCGGTGCGGATGCGTTCCGCGCAGGCCTGACCCGTGGTCTGCTGGAGGCCGGGTTCCGGCAGCTCGACTCGGGAATGCCGGTCGGCCTGGTGGTTGAGGTGGGTGAGAGCGCCGCCCGTGGCCTCGTCGCAGGCATTGTGGGTCAGAGCTCGTGACCTCTGATCAGGAGAAGACCTCCACTGCGGCCACGTGGCGGATGGCCATGTCGGTTGCGGTGGCGACGGGGACCTATGGGGTGTCTTTCCGGGGGCGCTTGCCGTCGCGGCTGGGCTGAACCTGTGGCAGACCATGGTGCTGAGTCTGGTGATGTACACCGGCGGGTCGCAGTTCGCATTCGTCGGGGCGTTGGCGGGCGGAGGGCTGCCGGCGCTCGGTGCGGCATGGCTGGTGGGGTTGCGTAACGCGGTCTACGTGATGCAGGTTAACTCGTGGTTTCATCCGCGCGGCCTGTGGCGTCTGCTCATGGCGCACGTCACCACTGATGAGCCGACGGCGGTGGCGGCAGCCAGCCCACCGGAGAGGCTGCGGCGGCTCGGGTTCTGGGCGACGGGACTTGGGGTGTTCGTGCTGTGGAACCCTGATGACGCTGATTGGGGGTCCTGCTCGGTGACTTCCTGGGGGATCCGAAGGCGTGGGGCTCGACGGCGCGGCCCTTGCGGCCTTCTGCGGGCTGCTGTGGCCGCGGCTCGTGGTGCGTGATGCCGTCGCCATTGCAGTGACGGCGGCGGTGGTGACGATTGCGCTGGTGCCGGTGCTTCCTGCGGGCCTGCCGATCCTGGCGGCTGTGCTGGTCGGCGGCGGCGCTGCGGTGCTGCGGGTGAAGACGAGCGGGGCGCTGATGTGAGAGTGGGATTGCCGCCAGCCTGGCGTGCCTGGCGACGAAAGCTGGCTGGTTTCCTGCGCCCCGTCGCCTGCTGGACGATGAGCGCACGGTCATGACGATGGCCGGCATGACCGTCGGTAGTGCTGGCGGGTTTGATCGGGATCTCTACGTTCACCACTGGCCGGGAGATCGTCGTGGATGCGCGGCTGGCGGCGCTGATCGTCGCGGTGATCGCGCTGCGGCTGCGGGCCCCGTTCCTGCTGGTGGTGGTGTTGGGCGCAGCGGCTGCGGCCCCTGGCCCGACTGCTGGGGATCGCCGGATGAGATAAATGAAAAATTCACGGGCGGGAAACCAGCCTACCTTGGAGTGCTATGGGTTTTGTGGACACTTGTGAAAAAAATGGGTTTTCAGGCTGGAATCTGGGTTTCAGTCCAATCTTGGTGGACGTGGTTGGGGGTTTTGTACCCGAGTGTGACAGTGACGTCTTTTTCTGATTGCAGCAGCTACTCGGATCCAGGATGTCACATCCTTGATCGCATGTTTCTTCGTCGGATATATTTTCCGGTTCACCACCTCCTTTTTACATGTCGCGTTGAAAGACTCTGCAGCAGCGTTGTCGTAACACGATCCAGTTCTGCCCACCGAGGGACGGATGCCATACTGGCTCATCGTGGCGGCTGCATAGTCGGCTGACGTATACTGGGTTCCACGATCTGAGTGAAACACCGTCTCCCCTGCTGCCGGTGGGCAATTCCCTGACCGCCATCCTCTACAGCATCAGTAACAAGTTCAGTGCGCATATGCTCAGCAATCGCGTACCCGATGACTTTCTTCGAGTAGCAGCCCGTCACGGCCACTCAGGTATGCGAAACCCTCCCATGTGGAAATATAGGTGATATCGCCCACCCATTTCTGTGCTGGTTTGTTGGCGGTGAAATCACGTTTCACTAGATCTGGGCGCTGGACAAGATCCTTGGCTCGGGGTGGTAGTACGAACCCGCTTCCGAGGCTGGCAGACTACCAGGCCGACCTGCTGCATGGAGTCTGCTGCGCCAGGTCTGGGCTGACGCAGGACGCCCCTGGTCAACCAAATCAGCATGGATACGCCGGTAACCGTAGGTTTGCTCAGACTCATGGAAGAAGAATCGTGACTCCACACCTACAAGCCCCCTCTTCGTGGTGTTTCTCTGCCGCCGATAAGCCTCGATTCCGCCAGCTATAATAGCCGGAGCGGGACACGTGCGCCCAACGGCACATGCAACCAATAGGATAGTTGCCTTCCCGCAGGGATGGATGTAGACATATTTTGCTGCTACCGGGGATTCCTGCGCGAAGAAGGCCGCCGCTTTTTTCAAGAATTCAATCCCCCGTTCTCGCTTCACGAAGCTCTGAGGCTTAGTCAGAATCGGTGGCTGCAATAGTTAATTGACGTGTTGTGCGTGTCGGTATGCGCGAGGAAGGCTCAACTTCCTGAATAATTGATAGTACCAACACGGTCAATCGAAAAGTTGAGCCCTTCCCATGTACTCTAGCACAGGTCTTAGCAGCGAACAGATCACCGACCTTGTCGCACGCATCCATGACCTCCGCGAGGCACCAGCCTCCCGAGCAGGACGGAAACCCACACTAGGGACTGTACAAGTGTGTTGTTGTGCTTTGATCTATCTGCGATCCAACCGCACACAAGCATCGATTGCCGACCAGTTCCACGTCTCCCAGAAAACGATCTCGAACCATCGCATCCTGGATGCCCATCCTGGGACAGGCCCTGCAGGACTGCACCCCCACCCCCACGGTCGACGACCTCGATGTCAGCGAACCACTCATCGTCGATGGCACCCTACTGCCGACCTGGTCTGCGGCGCACCATGCCAGAACTGTACTCCGGCAAACACAAAACCACCGGCGTCAACGTCCAGGTCGCGGCTGCGACCTGACAGGACGGCTCGCCTTCATCTCCGACCCGATGCCCGGCCGCACCCATGACGCACACGCACTCGAAAGAAACCGGCCTACTCGACCACATCACCACCGGGCAACCCATCGGCGACAAAGGATACATCGGACTCGGCATGATCACCCCATCCGAACCCAACCGAAACAACAACACACAGAAGAAGAAAAAGGTTCAACAAGTCAGTAAACGCGACACGCTTACATGATCGAACGAGTCATCGCCAACCTCAAAACCTGGAGAATCCTCCACACCGACTACCGCAGACCCTTCACAACATTCCCAGAAACAATCACCACAGTAGCCGCACTCGAATTCTACAGAAACACATTCTGACTAAGCCTCTCGCTTTCAAGCGCTTAATCTTCTGCTATCCGATCCGATGACGCCCCTTCCATATCCGGATCGGGATGCTTCTTTCTGTGCTTGTTCACCCAATTGTTCAAGGTGTGTGGAACTACACCGTAGGACTTCGCTACTATCTGCGATCGGACGGGAGGTCTCAAGGACTTCCGCGACGACATGTTCCTTGAATTCAGGACTATATTTCGATGCTGGCATGACACAGACTTCTTCCTCACATGTTCGAATAAACTCGGGTTTTTCACCACTGTCCACGAAACACCGGGCACTCCAGTTGGCATCACAGGGCCTCCTCGGGCATTTCGGACACGACAAAGCGTCCCTGGCCTCAGCCTTGCCTGCTTCCTTGAAAGCCGAATGAACGGCACAAACCAGCAGGTCGGGCAGGGTGTTCATGAGCGACTTCTCAGTGAAGGTCCACGAGTGCTCGTGCGTCGAAGTCATGGATCTCATGCGGGATCGATTGGCGATGGTCTTGGCCGCCCACCCGGGTCTCCCAGAAGCGGGCGTCCAACGGCGACCAGATCGAACTCTCCTTGCGCGATTTTTGGCAGCGGCGATCTCAGGCGATGCCGCCTTTGCGCCTTCGCCGTCGAAGATGGAATGGAACCAGGCGCCTGTGGTACCCACTGACCCCACGGCGATCGTCGGTTTCTGGTGACTTCCCGTGTCCAGCCCGCTGCGGTGAGGGGCGAGTCCTGAAGAGCGGTTTCCACCAGCGGCGAGTTGATGCATGGAACAGGTCGACGCCTGCGTTGGGAGATTGGGGCCCAGGAGGCTCATGAGGTCTGCGGGATTCTCAGCGATACGGGCTGCGTAGTCATGCATCTTCCATTGAGACCAACGGAAGCCGATGATGAAGTCGGGTCCGGTTGACGCGCGGATGGCGCTCACGACATCCGCGGCGAACTTTCACAGGTTGCCGTATTCATCGTTGCGGGCGTTGGTTCTGTTCCAAAGAAACTGGTCGATAAAGGAAACCGTGCGCCCCCTATGTACTTCAACACCGTCGAAGCCCAGCTGCTCGGAAATCCGGGCGGACTCAGCAAAGGCGCTGATGATTTCTAATGTCGTCTGCACTCATCGTTTCCCCGTAGGGCCGTCCATGATGGTCTAGGCCGCTTGGTCCGAGTATCCGTGCTGTCGGTTCAAGAGACATATCGGGGTTGCGGTCGGTTCCGGCGTGCTCGATCTGGAGAAGGATCGGGGCACCGGCTGCATGCACATCGTCTACGATACGCCTCCAGGAGGCCTGTGTCTCGGCACCGGAAACGCTGGGAAGTAGAACGTGGTTCGACGCAGTCGGGTGATCGATGAAGGTGGCGCTCGTGATTATGAGGCCTACGCCGTTTTCCGCGCGTCTGCGATAGAAGGCTCGAAGGTCATCGTCGGGCACGCCGTTGTGGCAGTGACCGACACCCATTGGGGCCATGACCACTCGGTTTGCGAGGTCTGTGTTCCGGATCCTGAGGGGAGTGCTGAGGCTGTCGCTCATGGTTTGGGGCTCCTGTCCGTCGGGTGAAGGAAGAGACCTGCGATGGCCGCGATCGCGTATCCAACGACGGTGAGGCCGAACATGAACGGTGCGACGGCCTCCGGGGTTGCCATCGTGGTGAGCAAACCAGCTGCAATGGCGACGCCGATCAGCGAGCCGAGTTGGCGGTTGACGTTCATTACGGCGCCGGCGAGGCCGGTGTCTCTCGGCTCAATGCTGTTCATCATCGCCGCGGTCATCGCTGGCGAGGCGATGCCCAGGCCGAGGTGCGCAACGGCGAGGCAGGTCGCCAGCCAGGGGTAGGTAACGCTGCTTGTGGAGGCGATAGCGAGAATGGCGACGGTGATCGTCGCGGCGGTCATGCTGAGGATGATTGCCCGTTTTGGGCCGAGACGCTCGCTGAACCGCGAGAAGGCGAGGTTTCCGATGACGAAGACGACCATCATCGGAAGGAGTTGGAGGCCAGCTGTGAGCGGGTCCGATCCCATACCCCGTTGGAGGAGGATGGAGACGAGGAACACTCCTCCGAACAGGCCGACGTTCATGAATACGCCGACGACGTTGCTCAGGGAGAAATCACGGTTCCTCATTACTCGGCCGGGGTAGACCTCTCCCGTGCTGCGGCTCTGCCACCAGATGAAGCACATGAGTCCGAGCGCTGCTGCGGCAAGACCCGCGATGGCCACCGGGGCGCCCCATCCAGCCTCTGGGCCCTGCATGAGTGCCACTGCGAAGCCAGTGACCGCAACGGCGAACAGCAGGTGGCCGAGCACCGGAACCCGACGGCCTTGGGCGGGAATGTTGAGGCAGGATCGACAGGGACATCCAAATTGCGATGATCCCGATTGGCAGGTTGACCCAGAAGATCCATCGCCACCTGAGCCCGGCGACGATGAAGCCGCCGATCATTGGCCCAAGCGCCGCGGCCGCAGCGCCCATCGCTGCCCAGAGCCCGATCATGCGCTGGCGCACTGCCGTATCTGGATAGGGCGGCCCCTAGGAGCACGAGTCCAGCGGGCTGGAATAGCGCCGCCCCAATGCCTTGGAGCACGCGAGCAGCGATGAGCACGGGTGCTGCTGGAGCTGCACCTGCAATGATGCTCGCCACGGTAAAGAGCGCGAGACCCCACACATAGAGACGGCGGGCCCCGAAGCGACCGGCGAGGTCACCAGCGAACAGCAGAAGCTCCTGCCACTGCGAGGACGAAGCCGTTGACGGTCCATGCTAACTCGGTTGTTGAGGCGTTGAGATCCGAGCCGATCTGTGTTGTGGCGACGTTCACGACGGTCGCATCAAGGTTCCCGACGAAGAAACTCAGACCGATCGCGACGACCGGCGCGAGACGGATAGCTGTCTGTGTTGAGGTCTGGGTGTCACTCACTGGGGATTCCTGCTTCCGCGAGCCAACTCGCCGTTTGTGTCTAGCGTCGAGAGATCAGCCTTGGTCTGTTCGAGGACCTCATCTACGCCCGTGACTTGCGGGAACTCAAACTGCTCACACGGTGCGACATCCGGCAGGAGTCCTCGCATTGTCTTTGCGTGTGTTCTCGAAATGTACGTGAGGGGCGCCGAACCGTAAGGCGTAGTGGCCTTGTCGGTGGAATAGGTGCCGGTTGTTGCGATCTTCATTCGTCTTGAGAACCTTTCGGTGTGGGAAGAGCGTGGGCAAGGTTGTGGCGGGCTGCGATGTGCGCGAAGCGCCCAACGAAGTCGGTCACTCGCCATGTGTGGCCGTTCATGGGCAGTAGCTGCGTGCGGGAGGTTCGCGCCTCGGCATCGAAGTCGGTCTCGTGGTGGAGTTGGGGCCGTGGGTAATCAACTCGACATGGCGCATCCAAAGGTTGCCTGAGAACGACCGATCTATATGGTCGAGGGAGTGCAGCATCAGCTGGCTAACCTGCGTCTGGCCAAGGATGCAGTTCACGAAGGTCGGGCTCAGTGCGTACGAGGCGCCGATGTCTCGGTAGCCATCGTCAGAGCCACGCTCAAGCTTGACCTGAGTCAAGCTCTGCTGCGCCGCCCTGAACCCCTCACCGAAGTACCTCTGCTCAGCGTCGCCCAGAAGCTCCGACACTGACACTCGTCGCGCACAGGCCACGGTCTCAACCTCCTTGGTTTTGCAAGCTATTCCAATAGTTGGAAGATAGCACACATCCCAATCATGCGAACAGGGTGAGCGTTGGAATGATCAGAACCTCACGACACCACCGCTGTGCTTCAGGGACGGCTCTTCGCCGTCAGCGCCTGAGGTCGGTGTCGAAGTCACGACTCGTCCGTCCAGCAGCCGTCGCTCGCGGCACCGCATGCCAGCGCTCTGGTTACTCCGGGCGAGCTGATGTCAATGCGGACTCTCTCCGTATGAGCCTGCTGCGACCCAAGGCAGCACCGCCTCGTGCTGCTCGTATACGGATTCGAGCTGTAGTGCGGCCGATGTTCTGCGGGAGAAGTGAACCCCGCGATGCCGATGGTGCACGCTAGCCACGCCTCATGGCGGCGATCACCGCGAGCGACGATCAGTGATCTGGATCGTCGGGATGGTGCTCGTCGTATTCTTTGCGGGCCTGGGCAATGTCCTCACGATGCGCGAGGGACCAGTTGGCGAGGTCCCGAACAAGATGAGTCAGGCTCGCTCCGACCGCTGTGAGCCGGTAGTCGACATGCGCGGGCACTGTGGGATAGACGGTTCGGGTCACGAGGGCCGTCACGCTCCAACCGCCGCACCGTGACAGTCAGCATGCGTTGGGAGATGCCCTCAATGGCTCGTTGCAGTTCCCGGAACCGACACGGACCGTTGGACAGTTCGACGATGACGAGCACGGACCACTTGTCACCGAGCCGGTCAAGAATGTCGCGGATGCCGCAGTCCTGGTGATCAGATCGCCCGCATGGCTCCAGCTTCTCGGGCTGCGCGGTTACCGTAGTGTGCGTGGCTGACACGAGAGTGCCTCCTTTGTCAGGCGTTTCGTCCTGGTGTGACGATTGAATCGTAGTTCCTAAAGATAACCACCCAGGAGGATGAATCAGATGATCATGGTGACAGGCGCACGGGGACAGCTTGCCTCGTTGACCCTTGACGAGTTGGCGCGATCCGGGTGGAGACGGTTGCCGGTACTCGTCATCCGTCCAAGGAGGAACGCCTAGTCGACTTCGATGATCCTGCCACCTCGACTTCTCCGGTATCTCGACCTTGGTTCTGGTTTCAGTGGGATATGCCGAGGATGACATCGTCGTGGCGCGGCACCGTGCCGCGATTGAGGCCGCAGAACGAGACGGCGTGAAGCACGTCATCTACACGAGCCCTCACGGGGGCTGGTGATCACCTGGCCTTCGCGTTGGCCCATCGGGCAACGGAGAAGATCTTGCAGGCCAGCGCGCTGGAGTGGACCATCCTGCGCAACGGACTGTACGCGGAGCTCTTCGGCAGTCTGCTCACCTGGACACCGGCGGGACTGGTGTCTCCCTTCGCGAACGGGGCCATCGCCGTCGCCGCCAGGCCCGACCTCGCGATCGCGGCGGCCCGTGTTGCAGCCAGCCCGAAGAGCCATGTCGGCCGGGTCTATGAGCTCGTGGCCGAGCCCATCACAGCGGCCGATGTCGCAGAGAAGCTCGGCGTTGAAATCCTCGACATCAGCTTGAGCGAGCTGAGGGCGGGAATCGAGACGATGGAAGAGCTGTTGCCGTTCCAGCCCGCCATGCTGTTCTCGATCGCGTCGACGGTACGGCACGGGTTCATGAGCGGCACGAGCGATGATCTGGCCTCCCTGATGGGACGGCCGGCCACCGACGTGCTGACAGTCGCCGCAGCCGCGGCAGCCGCGGCTAAGCCTTCGGCGTAGGGCTGTCGTGCGGCTCCGATGAACAGGGCTGGGCCCTTTCTGCGCATGCGGGTTCCGGAAGCCCGGCGATCTCCGAAAGGTGCTCTACTCTGCCGTCGGCACTCTGGCGCAGGCTGGCGGCTCGGACTGCTTGAGACCTTCACAGATGCCAGGAGTGCGATGGCGCGATCAGGCCACCGGCGAGTACGTTGCCGGTGGCCTGCCGGTGGCAGGCGATACTGTTGCCGGCCATCCCGACCACGGCGACACCGAAGAGATACGCAGCCTGGTGCCCGGCGTTGGCCAAGGCACCGATGACACCGGCCGTGCAGGGCACCACGGCTGTTACGAGATTTAGGTGAAGCGGCAAAGCTATGCCCGAATCCGACGCCCGCGGTGAGGGGCTATCTTCCCAGTCAGGCCCGGGGCGAGTCTGTCCCGGTACGAGAGACTTCGTCGGCCGTGTCGAGCGCGGCAAGGTCCGCCTGAGCCAGATCGACAGCCTGCTCAACAGACATGATAGTCGGCAGTTCAAGGGTACTGACGATCGTGTTCAGACGGGTCGGGATGTCACCGCCGATGACATGGACCGGGATATCGAGTTCCCGCAGGGTCGCGAGAAGGAGGTCACTGGAGCCGTGTCGGAACTCCTCGGAGACAGGCCGAGTGCCCGTCGGCGACGAGCGGGAACTCAATGGGCAAGTGGATGAAGACGTCATAGCTGCGTCGGGCATGTCGCTTGGCGATAGCCCCGATGGCATCCATCGCGACATTCAGCGCATGCGCATCGCGTCCGGAGGGGATTGTCGTCGGATCGTCAGGGCTGATCCCGATCTTCGCCCGCAGCTTCCCGTAGGACCATTCGTGCAGTGTTGATCCATCAGAGATGAAGGACCCTGACAACGTCGATTCATGCCGATAGCGCTCGGCATAGCGCAGGATCCCAAGCTGGATGAGCTCGGTGATGCCTGTCTGCTCGAGCAGGCTTCCCGGGGCGACGTCCGGAAAGAAGCTCTCGCATGGTCTTAGCATGAGTCCGGGGAATCCCGGTGAGATGGGCGAGGGCGTACGATGTAGTCGTCTTGCCCGTCGAATAGGGTACCGGAAATTGCAATCCTCATCGGGTGGCCTGTGCTTTCTCTTCGGGGAGTGCGTGGCGAGGTTGTATCGGGCGGTGATCGGTCCGAACTTCCCGAGAAATCGGTGATCCGCCAGGTCCTGCCAGCCATCGGGAGCAGCCGAGTCTTGTCGATGTGGGCCGACGCATGGAAGCCATCCTGCGTGCCTCCATGAGGGACACTCGAGATCATCTCGACATGCCGCATCCAGAGGTTGTCCGAGATGGAACGGTCCATGTGGTCAGCGAGTAGAGCATGAGCTGGCTGATCTGCGCCTGACCGAGGATGCAGTTCACGAACGTCGGTGCGCCAACGTAGGACGAGCCCAGGTCGATGTACTTGCTCTCGTTCCTGCGCTCGATCGGGACGTGGATCGCCTTCTCGTCCAGCAGCCATCCATCTCCGATGCTGATGTCATCGGCCCTGAAGCCGTCGCCGTAGTAGCGCTGGGCTCGCTGGCCGAGCGCATCGTCGATGGAGCTGTAGGCGCGGGCGGTATCGCAGGGGCCGGGCCTCCGGGACGATCAGATCAAGCTCGACCCGCAGAGCCCCGATCGAGAACCTGGTCTTCACCAGCCGGGTGTGCCTGAACAGCGGACTGAGCTCAGCGTCTCCCGAGATCAGCTGACCCCGGACCTCCACGTCGTCAAGTTCTTCGACTGCCTTGGCTCCGGCCTGATGACCGCTCGCCTGATCCACACCCACTGCCTCAGTTCGCGGGGAAGGCTGAGGGCCTCGAGCAGGATGACTTCGGTGAGCTGGGATGCCACAAGTAGAGCACCAAGGGTGGACAGATGCGGCCGACGGTCCTCCTGGCCCTGCCTTCTGCGACCAGGACTGCGGGTAACTCAGGGCAAGCGATGCCCCGACTCTGATCGCTCCGTGGTCATCGAGTGTAGCAGCCGGATGCCACGCAGATCCTGACGGACTGCCCGGTATCCGGCCGAGAGTACCGCTGATCTGCGTCGCCAAGCAGTTCGGATACGGATACGAATCGTGCGCACGGCATGGTGAGCCACCTCCTGGGGCCGGGGTTGGGGAATCAACACTTATGCATGAAGAGTAGCACTTATTCCAATGGTCGAAACAAGTGCCTTGCTCAACCATTGGAGTCGTGGCGATCCTGCTAGAATTGGGATATGTTGTCCCTCCATGACACCACTGCCGCTGTCCGCCACCTGCTTTCGGTGACGGCTGATCGGGTGCGGGATGAGGCCAAGGGTGTGGTGCAGCGGCAGAATCTGACGATCTCCCAAGCCTTGGCGCTTGCTGCACTGGATGAGCCGATCACGATGCGTGCCTAGCCGACCGGATGAAGTGCGACCCGAGCAGTGCGACCTATGTTGTCGATCGCCTAGAGGAAGCCGACCTGGTGACGCGCACACCACCCGACGGATCAGCGAGCCAAAGGTGCTCGTGCTGACCGACGCAGGTGAGCAGGCCAGGACCGCACTGCTCACTGACTTCCGGGAATCCTCGGTGCTCAGCCGACTGGATGAGACCGAGCTTGCTCAACTCGAAGCGCTCCTGGGCAAGCTCCTGCCCTGAGCTTACCGGGCCGACGATCAAGATAAGTGACTGACCAACCAAGTGCTCCCCTAGGGCTCGCGTCGTGAGCTCATTCTTTGACGTAGCGGAAGAGTGAGGGTTCGCGGATGGTGGCCAGTCCGGTGAGCGCGCCGAGGCAGATGACTCTGAGGCCGAGTTGCCAGGTTGGTTGGAAGGCGTCGGGGACGGTGAGGAATGCTGTGAGTGCTCCGGCTGGGAGGCTAGAGGCGAGAACCCAGGCGATGGTTTCGAGCATGACTTGGGTGAATTGTGCGGTGATGGGCACTCCGATGTGGCGGTGGTAGTCGAGGGCTTTTCTGCGCGTCCTGATGGCCAGGAATCCCAAGAGGACGCCGATGATCCCTGGCGGCGGGTGCGGCTTGGGCTGTGACTCTGTCGTGGAACTGGGTGGTTCTGTCGCGCGTCATAATTTCTGGCGGGGTTGTTGTGTAGGTTCTGAAGGAGTTGTTGATTATGGGTGGGCTTCCTTCGGTCCTGGTGGAGAAGAAGCTTCGGGTCGTGTTGGTTGTGTTGTCTGGTGGGGTGTTGATCGCTGAGGCTGCGTGGAAGGAGAAGGTTTCGTAGCAGTCGGTTGGTTGTTGGGAGGTGGGGTTCCTGGAGGTGGGAAGTCTGTTCTTGCTGTGGGTAAGAGTGGCTCATCGGGTAGGGAGGAGCAGCTGGAGGCGGCAGTGGTGACGATTGCGCTGGTGCCGGTGCTTCCTGCGGGCCTGCCGATCCTGGCGGCTGTGCTGGTCGGCGGCGGCGCTGCGGTGCTGCGGGTGAAGACGAGCGGGGCGCGCTGATGTGGGGTGGGTGATTGCCGCCAGCCTGGCGTGCCTGGCGACGAAGCTGGCTGGTTTCCTGGTGCCCCGTCGCCTGCTGGACGATGAGCGCACGGTCGCGACGATGGCCGGCATGACCGTCGGTGTGCTGGCGGGTTTTGATCAGGGATCTCTACGTTCACCACTGGCCGGGGAGATCGTCGTGGATGCGCGGCTGGCGGCGCTGATCGTCGCGGTGATCGCGCTGCGGCTGCGGGCCCCGTTCCTGCTGGTGGTGGTGTTGGGCGCAGCGGCCGCGGCCCCTGGCCCGGTGGCTTGGGATCGCCGCCTGAGGGCTGGTGTCCTTCGAGCGGTTGGGTCTGCGAGAGGAACTCTCGCATAGCCCTCAAACGTGCAACAGCTCGTTCCAGACTTGGACTGACCTGCGCTGCCGCCTCAATGTCCCAGCGTTTGCTGGCGAGATTCGTTGATGTGGTGAACGTACAGTGAGCCCGTCCCCCAGACTTGCTACACACCTCTTCACGTATCTGACGGCGTCGTGATTTCAAGCACAGCTTGAGCAGGGCGTTTTTCGCATGAGGGTAACTTATCCGGATCCTGGGGCATGGCCTCGGATCTGACAGCGAAGAAATCTGATGAAACCCGTTATGTCAGCCAGCAGCCAGGCTTCCATCATGCTGACTGCAAGTCGTAGCTGGAAGGCAGGGGATTCGGTGGTGTCTTGCCCAGCAGCTTCTGGCGCAGTTCCACGGGGCAGTTCAGATCTGCATCCTTGAACACCACCCAGGGGTTGTAGGGTTTCTGTCTTGGCAAGTTTGGGGATGAGGGATCGAGATTTCCTGTGCCACGTTTGGTCAGGGGTTTTGTCTATTATTTCCAAACCGACATGTCTCAGCAGCGCCTGAGCCATTCCCTTGTCGGATTCACCCTCGACGGCGCATCTCACATGGATGGGCATCACTTGCTCCGGGCAGCGCCCAGAAGGCCATCAAGGTCTCCGGGTGAGATCAGGTTTGCCACGATCTCTGACGGTGCGAAGATGCCCGACTTCAACTCCTCCACGGCTTTGGGAATGCTGCTCAACAGATCTGCCTTGGTCCCGTCGTTCGTGACTCGAGTACCAGCACCTCATCTGGGGAGATGCCCTCATCGTCCAGGAGATCCGGGGCATGCGTGGAGAGCATCACCTGCAGATCGCTGGATCGCTGGGCCATGGCCAGTATCATGGGCAGCAACTTGACGATGGCAGAATTCAGCGATAATTCCGGCTCCTCAAGGAGGAGCATTCCAGAACTCTGTCGGCGCCTTGATGATCGTCCACAGCAAGCCGATCAGCCGCAGGGTGCCGTCAGAGAACTCCGTTTCGTACTGCGCAACTGGTGATGACCTCCAGTTGCGGTATCCGCCTGAGGTGCGGCTTGCCGGATGAATCGACTACAAGCTCCAGTGACTCGAATTCGGGAACAGCCGCCTGCAGGGGCTGTCTGCATGCGACGCATCCAGGCATTCCGTGTTTTTCTTCGGTGTGTCGTTCATCTGTGCGATGAAGTCGCCTCGAAAGGATCCTTGTGCATCATGCCTGCGCGAGAGGGGTCGCGGATCACCTGGGGACCAGATGGAAGTACTGAGCCTTGGCAAAGTATTCCGCGATGACCCTGAATTTCTGATTGGCCGCGATTTGCTCCAGATGGGTCTGGGTCAGGCGCTCCGGATCCTGATTATCCTCCTTGTTGGGGCGTTCCAGCACAACACGGCCGTCCTTCTTCACCAACTCCTCATCGACGATGGGGCGGTTGCGCCCTCCTTTCTCACCTGACCACCAGCCGGTACTGCCAAGAGGTCTCGGCATCCTCCAAGTGAATGTCTAGGATCAGGCGGCCACCCTTGTGGTTGCGGGCAAACAGACTGCGTACCCTGCTCAGCCCACCCCGCTTCTGCATTGCGCTTGCGAGGCCGCCGCCGTCAGAGGCAATGTCTCCGAGAAAGCGAAAGAGGTCCAGCAGGTTGGATTTTCCTGCGGCGTTGGGGCCTACGATGAAGAGCCTGCGATCCAGCGTGAAATCAAGCTCTTTGAAGTTCCGCCAGTTTGCCGCCTCAATATGGGTTATACGCATCCCTAGCCTCCGATGGTCTGGTGGAGGAAGGACCAGATCAGCGCGTTCATCTTCGCCGACTGTGCGTTGTCTGCTGCACCGCCGTGGCCGCCCTCGATGTTCTCCCAGTAGCGGATATTCGCCCCGACAGACTCCAGCGCGGCCGTCATCTTGCGGGCATGACCGGGATGAACTCGATCGTCGCGGGTGGAGGTGGTGATGAGCGTCGCCGGATAGTCGACGTCCTCCTCCAGCAGTTGATACGGGCTGAAGCCGCGGATGAATTCCCAGTCGGTGGTGTCGGGGTCGCCGTACTCGCGATCCATGATGCCCCTGTTAGCAACTGCGTGTAGCGCCGCATGTCCAGCAGCGGAACCTGGATCACGATCGCGCCGAACAGGCCTGGGCAGCGCACCAGCATGTTGCCGGTCAGCAGCCCGCCGTTCGACCCGCCCCGGCAAGCCAGCCGCTTCCGCGTGGTGACCCCCGCGACACCAGGTCTTCCGCAACCGCCTGGAAGTCCTCGTAGGCGCGGTGCCGGTTTTCCTTCAGCGCAGCCTGATGCCAGCCGGGGCCGTATTCCCCGCCGCCGCGGATGTTCGCGACGACGTAGGTGCCTCCTCGCTCCAGCCAGGCCTTCCCCGCCAGGGGGCTGTAGGCCGGGGGCAGCGACACCTCGAAGCCCCCGTAGCCGTAGAGCAGCGTCGGGTTCTCCTCAGCGGGCGGCAGCTCGGTTCGTGACACCTGAAGTACGGGACGCGTGCCGTCGGTGCTGATGGCGAAATGCTGCGTGACCTCCAGGCCGGTGGCGTCGAAATGCGATGGCTCTGCTTTCATCTCCACCAGATCCGACGGTTCCCCACCCTCCAGGATGGGTGCCAGATCGGCAAGATACGGCGTCGGCGGCTGCAGGAAACCCGTCGCCGTGATCCAGATCTCGTTGCTCACCACATCATCCACCGCAGAGACGTGCAGCGACCCTGGCAGGTCCTGGTAGATGCGACGTGACTTCCAGGCTCCGCCGGCCTGCCAGTGGACCTCCAGGAAGTGGCGAACATGCTCCTGCCCAGTGACGACGATGAAATCCGCCGTCGCGAAGTAGTCGGAGATGGAACAGCCTCCGTGGGGGCGAACAACACCGTCACGCGGGGCTCCCTCACCCTCCACCCGGGCAGGAACGCATCCAGCGGTGCGACGCCCAGCGCCCCGGCGGGCACCGATCATCCCATCGACGTCCCAGTCGGTGCGGGGTGTGAGCAGCAGCAGGTCTCTATGCGGCTCCGCCTGGCAGTCGAGGGGGACATTGATGGCGGTCAGGGTGTCGTCTGGGTTCAGCAGCATCATCTCGGTGTCGTAGAAGTCGACGAGACGGGAGACCCAGTCGCGCACGAAGCCGGGTGTGTGGTCACGTCCGGCTGCGACCAGTGTGTCCGTCGGCTCAGCCTGGTAGAGCAGCTCTGCGTCGGTCATCGGCGTTCCGCGACGCCACCGTCGCACCTGCAGCGGATATCCCGACGCGCTCACGGAGCCAGGCCCGAGATCGGTGGTGAGGAACACGGTGTCGTGGTCGATCCAGCTGAGCGCCCCTTTGCCTCAGGCCGTTCGAAGCCACCGTCGGCTGGGGTGACGAACCGCCGGTGACCAGATCGAACTCCCGGGTGGCGTCGGCGTCGGATCCGCCATGCGACAGCGTGATCGGGGCATGCCGCCATGGGGAGTCGTCGGTGGGTCGCAGCACTGTGGCCCCGTGCCACACCCAGTCCTGCTGTTCGGCTGCGTTGAGGGCGTCGACGTCGATCAGCACCTCCCAGTCGGGGTTGTCGGTGCGATACGACTCCAGCGATGTGCGCCGCCACAGACCTCGAGGATGGTCCGCGTCGGTCCAGAAGTTGTACAGGTGTTCACCGCGCTTGACCACCGTTGGGGATGTTGCCGGGTGAGTCCAGGATCGCCTTCAGCTCCGAGGCGAGCTTGCTACCCTCGCCGTCGCCGTCCAGCTCGTTCTCTGCTCGGGTGTTGCGCTCCCTCACCCAGGTCAGGGGCATCGGCCCCGGTGACGTCCTCCAGCCAACTCCAGGGGTCGGTGGAGCCGTCGCGGGCGGGAAGAGCGGGATGGCGGTGCTGACTCGAACTCATGGTTTGAGCCTAGTCCGCTGGATCTCCTTGCGAGAATCAGTACGAGAAGACGTCGTCCACAACCTGCGGTGGGAACGTCCTCCAGGCGGGCATAGCGCCAGGCCGGCTGGTTGTCCTTGTCCACCAGCAGAGCCCGCACACCCTCCACGAAGTCGACGGGGATCATCCGGTCTGCCAGCCGCAGGTCCTGATGGAGGACGCCGTGCAGCTCCAGCTGGGCCGCGCGTCGGACAGCCCGCAGCGCAACCAGCACTGCGAAGGGAGAACGCGCCCGGATCTCACGTCCCGCCTGCTGCGCAGCCGGGTCGGGATGCTCCTCAAGGCGTCGTACGATCTCGACCGCGTCGTTGCCCACATAACACTCCTGGATCCAGGAGGCCTGGGACAGCGGGGCTGGCAGGTCACCGTCGGCGGACTCGTCGGCCAGGCCGATGGCCATCGCATCACCGCCGCCAATGGTTCCCGCAGTCATAGTCAGGTGTGTGCCCAGCGCCCCAGCCCGGGAAAGCCAGCGCATCACGCCCGCGTCGGGGAAGAAGCCGATCTTGGTCTCCGGCATTGCCAGCAGCGACGTCGAGTCGACGATGCGACGATCCGCCCCGACGGTCAGGCCGAGGCCGCCCCCCATCGTGATGCCGTGAAGATGCGCTGTGATGTGTTTCGGGGTACTGCGCCACCATCATGTCCAGCAGGTACTCGGTTTCGAGGAAACGCAGCCAGGGACCGCCCTCCTGGATGGCCTGGGACAGTTCGCGAACATCGGCGCCCGCGCAGAAGCCACGGGTGCCGTTGCCGCGCAGCACCACCTCACGGATGGAGTCATCGTGGGCCCAGGAGTCGAGGATCTCGGTGGTCTTCGAGAGCATCTCAAGGTTGAGTGAGTTGATGGCGCCGGGGCGATTCAGGGTCAGGGTGGCTTCGCCGTCGGCCACGGAGGTGACGATCAGATCAGTCATAACGCCCAGCCTATGTGCGCCAAGGCCGGAGTGCACGAATTCTGCCGGAACTCCTGTCAGCCGGATTGCTCGTCCAAGCGTAGCCCGGGACGCATTTCGAGGAGCACAGCCCGGGCGGTCTCGTCGTCGATCACCAGGTCCGTCGCGACTCCGGCCCGCAAGGCGGCCAGGACGGAACCGCCTTTCCGACGCCGCTGACCACGCAGATGCGGCAGGGGGAATGGTGCGAAGCTCTGCGGGGGTCATGCCCGTGGCGCGGCTGTTGAGGGGGATGTCCTGCCGGGAGCCGTCCGCCCGCAGCATGACGGTGCAGACATCGCCGACGACCCTGCGGCGCGCAGCCCGGCGACGTCAGCCTCGTCAGATAGCTTGCGGAGTACACGTGCGACTGCAGATCAGCGCCCAGGCCTCCACCCCGAAGACCGCCTTTGTGCAGCTGGCGCGAACCTTCAGCATGTATTTGGTGGAGCGCTCCGCCCACATGGCGGTGCGTGTGCCAGGGCTGTCGAAGAAGGCGGGCAGTGCCAGCAGCTGGTCCTCGCCGTGGAAGGCGGTGGCGAAGCGCTGGAGGATGGAGCCGACGTACGGCAGGCCCGTCGTGCGATGGTTGGCGCCGCCGTTGAGGCTGACGACGGTGACGCCGGTGAGGTCGCGGGGCCGCAGCGCTGGGCGACGGCGGAGATGGTGATGCCCAGGCAACCCCCGACCACGTCGCCGTCGGTGACTGTCTCGTCCAGAAGTCGGGCCGCCATCATCTTCGCGACCTGCTCCAGGCGCAGCATGGAGCTGGAGCCGGGACGGACGCTGACCAGGTGAGCCTCGACGTGAAAGTTTCTGCGGAAAATCTCCGCTATGCGGTTCATGGGGCGGTGAGGATCGGTGATGGTGACCCGGACGAGGCCGCGCTCCCTGGCCTCCTTGAGCAGCCGCGACACCGTCGAGCGTGACACCCCAAGCTGATGGGCGATAGCCTCCATCGTCTCAGACTGCACGTGATACATGCGGGCGACGCGGAGCAGCAGTTCGGTGTTGCGTTCCATGGTGCTCTCTTAAGACTCCTCTGGCTCCTGTCAGCGTAGCCGGTCGAGGCTAACGGCTTATTGACCCTTGTCGGCGTAGAGTGAGCGGCAGTCGAGTGAGAAGGGGGAAGTTGGTGAGACGCCAACCCCGGCTGAGCATGCGTGAGGTGGCTGAGCGGGCCAGGGTGTCATTGGGTACCGTGTCGAATGTGGTGAACAACCCCGACAGGGTACTTCCAGAGACCCGCAAGCGTGTAGAGGATGCCATCAAAGAGCTGGGCTGGGCGCCGAACCTGCGCGCCAAGGAGCTTCGTGCGGGCCGAAGTACCACAGTTGGTCTGGCGGTGATGGATGTTGCAAACCCGTTCTTCGCGGATGTGCTGCGTGGCGCGCAGATGTATCTGGAGACCGAGGGCCTGCACGCCATTATTGGCGACGCCGACAACCGGCTGGAGCGAGAGGCTGCGGTGCTGCGATCTTTCCGGGATCAGCGGCTTGCAGGCGTGATCCTGGGACCCATTGGGGCGCTTCCGGTGGAGAGTCGACCTGTTGAGCAATGCTCACATACCGACGGTGCTGGTGGACCGTTCGGAGTGTCAGGAGCACTCCACGGTGGGGGTTGACGACGTGGCTGGCGGTGAGTTGGCTGGACGGCATCTGATCGAGCGGGGGCACACGTCGCTGGCCTATATCGGTGGGCCGATGGATTTGGCGCAGGTCCGGGACCGGCTGACGGGGCTCCTGCGGGCCGCGGAGGCCGGCGGGGCGTCGGTTCTCACGATTCCCGTCGAATCTCTGAGCTTCGCCTCCGGTCGTTGGGCTGCTGACCGGTTTCTGGGCCCGGGACGTCCGACCGCCGCGTTCTGCGCCAACGACGTCTTGGCTATCGGGCTGCAACAGGGGCTTCTAATCAGGGCATCCGGGTGCCGGAGGATGTCGCAATCGTCGGTTATGACGACATCGACTTCGCCGCGGCGGTGTCTGTCCCCTGACGTCGGTGGCGCAGCCTCGCCGTGAGCTGGGTCGGGCGGCTGCGGAACTGCTGCTGGCTGAGATCGCTGGTGAGAAGCACTGGCATGTTGTGCACCAGCCGACGCTCGTCGCCAGGGCATCCAGCTGAGAGGTTCCATCACCAGGGGTGGCTGCCACCCGCCGGTGCTGAGTCGTGTGCCCTCTGATCGCTGATCTAACACAAAGCCCACAGCACGGGAACGAGCCATCCTGTGCACGAAACGCCGCACTGCGTCTTGGTGCCGGGCGGTTTCAAGTGGTGTGTGCAACGTTGAGTAGTTGTTCTATTTTCTCGGCTGGTGTGGCCCAGTCAAGTACTCGTCGGGGTCGGGTGTTGAGGAGGTCTTCGGCGTGTTGGACCTGGGTGTCGGTGATGTGGGTGAAGTCGGTGCCTTTGGGGAAGAAGTCCCTGGATCAGGCCGTTGCTGTTCTCGTTGGTGGGGCGTTGCCAGGAGAGTGGGGGTCGCGAAGTAGGCCTGGCAACCCGAGGCGAGGGTGAAGCGGGCGTGTTGGGCCATCTCGGCGCCTTGGTCCCAGGTGAGGGTTCTCATCAAGGTGGCCGGGAGTCGGTGGGCCATCTGGATCAATGCGTCGGTCACGGTGGTGGAGTCACGGCTGGTGACCCGTTGGATCATGGTGTAGCGGGTGGTGCGTTCGTTGAGGGTCACCAGGGCCGAGGTGCCGCCCTTGCCGATGATGAGGTCTCCTTCCCAGTGTCCGGGAACTGCCCGGTCCTCGACCTCGGCCGGGGCGGTTGGTGATGGTGGCCTCACCGATCCAGCTACGGATGCCCCGCCCGGACAGCCGTGACCGGGGCCTTCGGGTGCTACGTCCGAACGCAGGGCTTTCTCGACGGTGAGTTCATGACGCAACCCGCCGGCGGCCTGGACGTAGAGGGCCTGGTAAATCGTTTCGTGACTGACCCACATCGTGGGGTCCTCCGGGAAGTCCTGACGCAGCCGGTGAGCGATCTGCTGCGGGGAATGTTTGTTGTTCAACCGTGTCACCACCTCATCCCACAACGGTGTCCCGAGCACCAGCTTCCTGTCCTTGGGACGCCGACGTGACCAGTCTGCCAGCCGCTGCGCCGGCTGGGCCCGGTACCGGCCAGGACAACGCTTCACCTGCCTGGAAACCGTGGAACGGTGAACACCGAGTTCTGCAGCGATCCGGGAGAGCGGAACCCGGTCACCGACCCGAACCTCGATCAGGGATCCGCCCCGCCAGGGTCAACCGGCCCTGCCCGTCACGCCACTGCGCTGGTTCTCCCACCTCCAACACCGGATTCTCCCGTAACCGCCGCTGACGCCGCCGCGGACTGTAACGATGCTCGATTCAACCCACCAACCCCTCCCACCCGACCCCGCGACAACACCATCCCCGCCTCGACAGCCACCTTCCTCACAGTGGAAGGACTACCACTCAACTCCCGCGCGATCGAATGACACGACCGACCCCTGCCCCCAACAACACCAACATCAACCCACAACGCCGCTCATCCAACCGCACAACACACCTCCAGAAACCGTTGTTGCGCACACCCTCTGAACCCGCCCTGTCGCTATGGTGCGTTCGTTGCGCTGCAGACGGCGATTCGTGCCACGCCACAGCATCCTGGCCCAAACACTCCCGGACCCCAGGGTATGGGGCCTCACCGTTGCCTCAAGGCCCCAAGTGCAAGTCTCTGCGCACATACAAGAGACATCCGTGAGGCTTATCCACAGCTACTAGCAACCGGACTCTGACAAGGGGTTTCACTGTTTCCGATACCCCCATGAATAAGCCTCAAGGCATGCAATTCGAGAATCAGCCCACAACCCCTTGGGGGCATTCGTCATGTTCTGGATTCTTTGTGCCGTCATCGTTGCGGCAAGCGTTCCAATGATTATCGGGATGGGCGTCACGGCCCTCACGCCTTGGAGATGCCATCCGGAGGCCGCTACTGCGTCGGAGCCATCAGCCTCGGCGCACCCCCACCCAGCTGACGAACCGCTGATTCAATGCGCCTGTGCCCAGGTGAGTTCCTCGCCCCATCTGGGTGCGGGTGTCTGTGCACCGTCGTCCCGCTAATCTGCGGTGTGGGCAGATGCGGGCGCAACTCGCCGGCCTCAGCCCTCCGGGCTGAGACCCCAGCACCTGCCCGCTATAATACCGCTATTTATACGTTTCAAAACTTCAGGGAGACGGCATGACTGACGCAACGAACCGCGTCTTCGACGAGCAGACCAGCGACCTCCTGGCACGGCAGGGAGATTGAGGTGCCGTCCTGGGCCTACGGCAACTCCGGCACCCGGTTCCGCGTGTTCGGGGGCGCCAGGCGCACCCCGCAACATCCACGAAAAAGCTCATGACGCCGCCCGGGTGCATCGCCACACCGGGCTTGCCCCCACCGTCGCCCTGCACTACCCATGGGACAAGGTTGATGACTGGGCCGGCCTGGCCGAGGAGGCCTCGACCTGGGAATCAAGATCGGGACCATCAACTCCAACACCTTCCAGGATGAGGCCTACAAACCGGGCAGCCTCGCCCATCACGACGCCGGGGTGCGTGCCAAAGCCATTGAGCATCACTCGAATGCATTGAGGTCATGAACCATACGGGCTCCCGTGACCTCAAGATCTAGCTTGCCGACGGCACCAACTACCCAGGCCAGGGGATCTGCGTCGCCGCCAGGAGTGGCTGGCCGAGTCGCTGGCGACGATCTACGCCGCACTTACCCCCAGCAGCGTCTCGTGCTGGAATACAAGTTCTTCGAGCCGGCGTTCTACCACACCGATGTTCCCGACTGGGGAACTGCATACGCACATGTCACAGCTCTTGGTGAGCGCGCCGTCGTCTGCCTCGACACCGGTCACCATGCCCCGGGACAAACTATCGAGTTCATCGTCGCCCAGCTGCTGCGGCTTGGGCGGCTCGGGGCCTTCGACTTCAACTCCCGGTTCTACGCCGACGACGACCTGATCGTCGGCGCTGCCGATCCTTCCAGCTGTTCCGCATCCTCTACGAGGTGCGGCGCGGCGGCGGCTTCAGCCTCGACTCCCCGGTGTCGTTCATGCTCGACCAGTGCCACAACATTGAGGACAAGATCCCCGGCCAAATCCGCTCCGTCCTCAACGTGCAGGAGATGACCGCCCGCGCCCTGCTGGTGGACCTTCCCGCCCTGGAGCAGGCGCAGGCATCCGGCGACGTGCTGGGTCGCGAAACGCCATCTTGATGGACGCCTTCTACACCGACGTTCGGCCACTGCTCGCCACGTGGCGTGAGTCCCGAGGCCTGCCAGCAGACCCGATGCGCGCCTTGCCGACAGCGGATACCTGGCCAGGATCACGGCGGAGCGCAGGCGGTGCAGTCCAGCTGAGGGCGCGTGATGTCATCGGTTGTCGCGGTGGATCTGGGCGCCACCAGCGGACGTGTCATCCTAGCCACCTTTGGCCAGCGCTCCTAGAGCTGCGGGAGGTTCACCGCTTCTCAACGGCGGCTCGCCTGACCAAGATGGGGCTCCGCTGGATGCGAAGGCCCTCGCGAGAGGAGATCCAGACCGGTCTCGGCGTGGCGATGCAGGCCGCCAGGGGCCGGTGAAGGCCGTCGGCATCGACTCCTGGGCCGTCGACTACGGCCTTCGTCCGACGGGCAGCTGCTGGATGAGCCGTTCAACTATCGTGATCCCCGATGTGAGGCGGGACGACTGCGTGGCCGCAGTGATATCCCCAGAGCAGCTGTACGACCGGACCGGCATCCGGGACCTGCCGTTCAACACCATCAACCAGCTGGCATGCGATCTGGCCACCGGACGACTTGACGGGCAGCGCCGTCTCCTGCTGCTGCCTGATCTGTTCGGATACTGGCTGACAGGATGTGAGGTCGCCGAGCGCACAAATGCCTCCACCACAGCGCTCCTTGACCCTGCGACCGGAGACTGGGACTGGCCGCTGATCGACAAGCTGGGGCTTCCCAGGGCATGTTTCCCGAGGTGATCGCGCCGGGAGACGTCATCGGCCCGATCCTGGAGGGCCAGCAGCCGGCGTCCCACTGGTCGCGGTCGGCTCACGACACCGCGTCGGCAGTGGCTGGGGCCCCGCCTCAGCGGCCCTGACGACGTGTTCCTCCTCTCAGGCACATGGTCGCTGGTGGGCATGGAGCTGCCGGAACCGATCCGAACCGAGGCCTCCCGCAGCGCCAACTTCACCAATGAGATGGGTGTTGACGGCACCGTGCGCTACCTCAAAAACATCACAGGCCTCTGGCTGCTGAGCGAGTCCATGCGCACCTGGGCCGGGCAGGGGTCGTGAATACACCGTCCCGGAGTTGGTCGAGGCCGCCCGGAAATGTGCGCCCGCGCCGGTCTTTGACGCCAACGCTCTCTCTCCTGACAGCGCCCGGTGACCCGCCGGGACGCATCCGCGCCCTGGTGGGTGACGACCGGCTCGGCGATCCCGCTGTCCTGACCCGCTCGATCCTGGAATCCCTCGCCGAGGCATACGCCCGCACCATCAGGGAATTGGCTGGGCTCACCGGCCGTCAGCCCAGCCGGGTGGTCATCGTCGGGGGGCGGTTCTGCGAACACCCTCCTCAACCAGCTCACCGCAGACCGCACTGGCCTGCCCGTGAGCGCAGGTCCACAGGAGGCCACGGCCATCGGAAACGCCCTGATCCTGGCTCGCGCCGTCGGCCTGGTCTCGGGGTCGCTGCGGGAGCTGAGGGACATCGTCGTCGACTCCTGCCAGATCACCGAGCATCGCCCAGCCCCAGCCCGCCCAGCTGCGCTGCTTGAAGACATCTGCGCCCTGTCCAACGAGTTCGGGGCCAACCCCGCTTTCACGCGCGCGGGTGGTGGAAACTCATCGGCCACCTCCGATGGCGTGCTGTGGATCAAACCGAGCGGGGTATCGATGGCCACCCTCGCGCCGGGCGACATGGTGCCGTTGCGCGTTGATGTGCTGAAGGAGGCGCTTGAGCAGCCCGCTCATCCCGGCCCACGGCGACCCCGTCCAGCACCTGGCGCACCTGGCAAGCTCGATGACGGAGCACGTCGGCCGAGCGTCGAGATCCTGTTCCACGCTCTCATCGAAGACCCCTGGTGCTGCACACCCATCCGCTGCTCATCAACGCCATCACCTGCAACGCCGACGGGGCGGAGCTGACCCAGACGCTGTTCGGCGACGAGGTGCTGTGGGTGCCCCTACGTCGATCCGGGAATGCCCCTTGCCCGTGAGATTGCGGACCGCCGACGCGAGTTTGAGGAGCGAACGGGACAGCCCGCGCCGAAGGTCACCTTCCTGATGAACCACGGAATGATCGTCTCCGGTGATTCCCCGCAGGCCATCCGTGAGGCCAGCTATCGAGTCCTGGACCGGATACAGCGGGCCCTGGACATTGCGGGGTGGGTCGCCCGCCATCGCGGAGGAGTTCCGGCAGGCGGTTGCAGCCGAGGCCGTGGTCTGGGATGAGGGTGAGGTGGCGTCACGCTTCCCCACCACCGAGGACGGGGCAAGGTTCCTGGAGCAGGGGCCGCTGATCCCCGACCAGATTGTGTATGCGGGCTCCTTCCCTGTCGTGTTGGGCGACGACGCTCGCCGAGGCTGTGTCCAGATATCGTCAGGTGCATGGCGTCGATCCGAAGGTTGCGGTCGTGCCCGGGGCTGGGGTGATTGCTGTGGGGACCAGCAGGTCGCAGGCGGTCACCACCCTGGAGGTCTACGTGGACGCCCTGACCGTCGCTCAGGCGGCATCGCTGTTGGGCCGGGTCCGTGCGCTGAACGAGCGGGAACGCCGGTTCATCGAGACCTGGGAGGCCGAGGCCTATCGGCGGCAGGTGGCTTCCGGCACGTGAAAGCCGACCGGGGCTCCGCCCTCTGAGGCGAAGCCCCGTGCATTTCCCGGTTGGTCACTGTGATGTGGCTTCGCGCGCCTGTTCCATGGTGCTGAGGCCGAGGCTGTTCTTGCCCTTGGCCTGTGCGAGGCTTTCCCCGTCCACGAGGTACATTCCCTGCTCGGGATTGATCAGGTCGTAGCGGTTGTCCGGCATCAGGTTCAGGAAGAGCAGGGTCTCTGATGAGCTGACATCTGGCAGAAGAACGGTGCTCTCCTCAGAGTACTCAATCTGATTGTGTTCTCCGCCAGGCTGCGCGACCTCAATGATGTCGCCCACCATGATGCCGCCCTTCAGGGACTCGGTGACCTCGACTCGGCTGATGGTCTCCACGACGCCCATCTCGCTGGGGTTGATCTCATTGCTGGGGACGCCGCGTTGCGGATTGGCCAGCTCGTCCCCGTCATTTTGAGAGGTCTCTGGCTGCAGCAGCTCGACGCGGGAGTCAAGGAACTTTCCCTTGACGATGACCTTCGCGGCATCTTCTGCGTCGCTGAGTGAGTCGTAGGTAGGGTAGTCGGCGCTCATCTGAATTGTCCGGAGTTGTTGGCGAAGGGGCTGTGGTTGGGGCGCTGCGCTGGGTCCTGAGCAGTTCACCAGGCCCACCATGGATGCGGCTGCCAGGACGATGACGGCCTTCCTCACGTGTCCATTCATGGGTAGATCCTCCTCACCTCGTCGATGTCGTACTGCTGCGGAGCCAAGGTCGTCGTTCTGTCTCTGCTGTGCTTCATCAGGACGGCTTGTCTGTGGATGGATTGTCGGCGAGGCTCAGGCATGGCCCAACTCGTGAGTTGAAGTGCTGGCAGCCCATTCCTTGAAAATGGCTTCCTGAGCTTGCCTTCAGCGTGATTGTGTTGACGTAAATGCTGAAAAGTTCTCTCGCTCGTACGCTGGCCTGCTGGGGAATACAGCCCAAACCAGTTTCGTGGATATTGGGCAGCGGTCATGGTCCCCTGTGCCTTGTCGTTTCTCTCGATCCTCAGGTTGGCTGTCGCCTTTGTTTGATTCCATCGGTTCCGAGCCTCGTCGAAGAGCTGCTGCCAGGCCTGGTTGACCCCTCGTGTATTGACGTTGAATGATGGGGTCGGCATGCCCCCATCATAATAATCTGCTTTTGCGGTGCCGGCTGGGGCGAATGCTAAAAGTGCGGCCAACGGCAATGCGCTCCAAAAATCCCTTCCTTCCTCTCTTCTGCCGCCGCTGGGAAGGACGTTGTCTCTGTGTGATATTCAAAGTCATGGTTCCTTTCTTCTGTCATCTGGAGCTCCATCGATGATTGATGGGGAACCCGGGTTTGATGTGGCATTTCACGTCGCAGGCAATCTGTGAATAAGCCTCACGAGAGATGCAACTGGATTTTTCCATCCTATTGTCGGGGACCTCGAGGATCAATCAGACCTTGACTATCGTTATGGTTCTGTTACCATCGAAAGTGAATGTATGATTGGGGCTTGAACGTGAAACGTTAAAACTTGCGGATGCAACATTTCTGCGAGGCCTCACGCACCCGCGTCAGCGAGATCTGGTGGTCATGCGAACTCGTCTGATGGCGCCTTCAGTCTCATCGTCGCCTGCCCTTCCACCCCCAGTGGGGGTGGAAGGGCAGGCAGGGCTTGCCGGCTGTCAGCCCTCCTGGGTCGGCCTCACTGGCGGACGTATTCTCCGAGCAGGGGATTCCCGTCCGGTGTCCCATACGATTCCAGCAGCTGCTCCATGGGCAGGCGCAGCAGATGTGAGCATTCTGCCAGGTTGTGGCATTGGGGAAATATCGAGCGCAGCTCCATGGGGATCAGGCCGCCGTCTCGCACCAGCCGCCCGGTGATCAGAGAGATCTGCTGAACCTGCCAGCCCGGATCCATCTCCTCAAGCGTGTTCGGTATGGATATCCAGGGCAGACCCAAGGCCGCGCGGGCATCGGCTCCGATGCGGCTGATCGCCCATTTCACTGCGATCTCCAGATGAGGGGTGATCATCGTCGGGATGCGTGAGCTGCCCCGTTCGCTTTTGCCGTAGAACCACTCACCTTCTGAAGTCCAGAGATGGTGGGCATACATGCCGTGATCCCATGTCATGGAATGCCCTCCTGGTGTCTGAGACGGTTGCCTTGGCCTCCGAGGCAAAGGCAACGAGGTCATCAATGATCGTCATCTCAGGCGGCTCCTTCCAGGATGTTCAGTTGCAGGCATTCCTCCGCCGACAGCAGGATGTCGCCGAGCTGGAAGAGCACCTGCCGTGCGCCGCCTGGAAAGCCGAACCATGGGGCGATGATTCCCGTGTGGATGGCCACTCCGGGCGGTAGGTCGAGCAGCCGGTATCGTGTAGGGGTCGTGAACCGCATAGACCGGCAGTGACCGCTGCTCAAAGGAGAAGGGCTTCGGCCCCAGGACGGCGCAGAAGTAGCTGCCCCGTGGGGCGCCGATGCGGTCTATCTGATCGCCGTATCTCGCGATGTAGTCTCGTGCCGAGGTGAAGACCTCAGGTGCTGGTTGTCTCTGGGCTTCGGTCATGGGGATCTCCTTGTGTGCGCATCGTGGCCAGTCAGGCGTCGGTTTCGTGCTCCATGATGTCATGCAGCTGCCCACCGTCCTCTGCCAGGAAGCTGTCGATGACCTGACCGGGGGACAGAGTCATGAGATGGGAGAGGAAGTTGAGCTCCACATGCTCAGGGAAATGGGTGCTGAGCGTCATGACCAATGGAACACCGTCCGGACTGATCAAGCGGCCGTAGGAATAGACGAGCTCTTCTGTCTCCCATCCAGGAACAATGCCGGATTTCTCAGCTGAAATGTAATCCCATTTCTTCAAAGCCCGAACAATATTGAGCATCTTCTGTGAAACCCAGCGTAACACCAAGTTCATGTCGGGGCTGCTGATGTGGTCGTTGCGTATCTCGCCTCGCTCCGTCTGGCCAAAACGCCAGCAGCCATTCTCGAGCCAGAAGTGATGTCAGGGGACCAGTGGTAGAAGCTAAAGCCGTCTTCGTGAGTGGACGTCGATTGACCCGCCTCCTGGAGAGCCTGTGTGAGTCGTTGGAAATCTGGGCCCAAAGTTGCTCTTGGGTCCCCCAGCTCGATGAGGTGGCTCAGGTGTGGCATCCCCTCAGGATGGAGGAATGAATCCAGGATATCGTCTGGGCTCAACTCCATAAGATGAGACAGGGCCGCCAATTCGATGGCACCTGGAAAGGCGGTGACCATCTGCATATCCACAGGGTCGCCGTGGGGATCTACGAGTCGTCCAGTGGCGCTGACCGTGGCTGTGAACTCCTGCTCTGAGGTCTGCTCGGCTCCCCAGCCTGGGGCGGACCCCGAAACGCTGCGCAGAGGGAATAGCCAAGGCCAATTCTGCTCCTCACGGTACCGGTAGGCCGTTCTGGTACACCAGCCATCGCAGTGCCACATCCCGGTTCGGAGTGGACAGCGTAGCGATGGGATCATCGGAAAGGCTGTGGCCTGGGTGCCCCACGTGCCACATACCCCCCGTCTCCCAGAACTCCACGGGACGGATATTCTGACCTCGCCATATTGTCAGATGTTTCCCCTCCTGCGAGACAGCGTCAACTGCCTGCAGAGTGCTCACCAGTCGATCAAGGCAATCCGACAAAATCTTCCACTCCCTCTAAAATGCCATCTTTCAGGAGTTGATAAACCGGAACTGGCTTATCCCCGTTAAACACCTGAACTTGTCTGGCGCCGCCTTTGGCTCCATGCCATGGGGAAACCGTTCCTGTCTCAATCCTGTAACCGGAAGGAAGTTTCTCTCCGGAAAACTTGTACTGGTAGTACGGCTCATGAATGGACTGCGGTGAAATAGAGCGCTCCTCGAAGGAAGGGACCCTTCCTTTCTCGACGCCGCCAAGATAGCTTCCGTTTGGCCCTCCGATTCGATCAAGCGTGTCTCCATGTTTGCTTATGTAATCATCAACATTCGTATATTTTTGTTGGGGCGTCCTCCATGATCTCCTGGCCTGGTTTAGGCCATCTCGTCTCTCGCTCACCGTTCTTGCCAATTTGCGTGTATTCGTCTACCCAGTCCTTGTAGGATTTCCCTTCCCCGAAGAACTCTCGGGGGTTTTCCACGAGAGAAGAGCTGTCGGTTAGAGGTGTCTTGCCTTCTGCGCATAAGGTGCCGCATCCGAGCTCGGGGGCCGGGTCTCATCTGCATCGCCTGAAGCAGATCTTCAGTGGATTCTGGGTGGCTGGCTTCGTAGGCGCTCCTGTTCAGCTGGATCTATGGGATCGGCTGGCTTGTCTCCCTCCTGTGGGGAGCGGTTGCCCGTCTCGTCACCAACCTTGTCTGAGCCATGTGAGGCGTCGGCTGTCTCATCTGCTTTCCCTGCTCCATGTGAGGCGTCGGCTGTGTCTTCTGCCTTGCGAGCTTGAGCTGCGTCATCTACGGTCTCCGACCCACGTGAGGCCCGGGAGGCATCATCTGTCTTGTCTCGCTGCGCGGCCGGCATCAGCGGCATGGTCCGTGCTGCGAGCTGCCTGTGAGGCATCTCCCGTGCTTCCTGCTCCTCATGAGGAACCACTGCCCCCAGGAGCGCTGTCGGCAGTGGTGGTGGGCTTTTCCGTGGCTCGACGAGCATCGGTGGAGTCTGTGGCGTGTTCAGCTCGACGAGCATCGGTGGAGTCTGTGGCGTGCTCAGCTCGACGACCAGCCTTGCTTGCATCTTTGAGGTCGTCTGCGGCATCGGCGATCTTCGATGTGTCGGCGGCCGCGTTGGCCCCTCGAGTGCCACGTGAGATGTCATTGACGGCGTCCGCCGCGTCAGCGGCTCGGTCGGCGGCACGGATCCCGTCGCCGATGTCATCAATGTTGTCCGCGATTTTGGCTCCACGGGTTGCAGCGGCGCTGCTGCCACCGCTGAAGACTGCTGCGAGAACATCGGGGACCAAATGACCTAGGGCGCGCGCAGGGTCATCCTTCCAGGTGTCGACGTCCAAGACAGCACTGATCACGTTGGCGCCGAAGCCGATGGGGTCGTTTTTGAAAGCCTCGAAAGCCTGCATGGCGGTTTCAAGTGGGATTTTCTGTTTTGCCGCCCATTCTTCGAGGGTGAGTTCGCCGGTGGCGACCTTATAGAGGTCCATCAATGGCCCATATTGCAAGTCGATGAGCAATTTGGCGATATCGACCACTGCCTCGACTGCCCCCATGACGATTCCGCCCAAGAACGCTAGGCCGGATTCTAGCCAGTTGCGGGCGGCGTCAGCGCCATCGCAGGCGGAGCGCACATCGTTTGCTGTGGTTCCAGCCTGCTTCTCCAGATTGGTGATCAGTGAGGCGAAGTCGGAGACCGCCTTGTCGCGCAGTGCCTTGCCGGGATCCTCAAAAGGTTGGATCGTGAGCGTGAATGTTCCAGGACCATTTTTGGCCTCCCAGGCATCCTTTTTCTATACCCCTCAGCCACGTCATTGTCATATTGTTCTTTGGCAATCTCGGTCTGGCGGTTTCCCTCGTCATAATTCTGTTTGCATATCTGGGCGGATTCCTGAGCCGAGGAGAGGACTTCTGCATATGCGTCAAGGGAATTTGCGGCATCTCTGAACTCAGAGGCTGCATTCGACCATCTATCAGGTTCAACCTCGAAACGGGCGCGGAATCGGTCAGCAGCACGGCCGACCCACCCGTCAGTGCTCAGCGAGCGCAGGGAATCAGCCAGCACGTCGAAATCTGATGCCCTGGCTCGCATGACCGCAGTCCGTTCGTGGATGGCAGCGGGTTCACCCTCGATCTTGAATTCGGGGGCAGATGTGTATTTTTGCGCTCATCAGGATTCTCCCATCAGCGGACCTCGTCGGCAGGGACTCTGCGGCTGACTTGACAGTGTTCATCTCTTCTTCTGCGGAGGAATTGTACTCTGCGTAGTTTGAGGCGACCTTGCCCAGCCGTCCTGCGACTTCTTCAATATCCTCAGTCATGGAGTTGATTGTTCGCTCCCAGCGGTCCTGGAACTCGTCAACCGCATCCCACACCACGTCATTGGCCAAGGCGTCCTCGGTAGGTAGCGTAGTCTTCGACGTCCTTGTCCTTCTTCAGCTGCACTATCTCGGCAGCTTTCTGGCCCCATTGATCAGAGACTCTAAATCAACCTCAAAATCATGTGAAGACATGCTATCGATCCTTGTCAGTCCAGTACAGCTACGTTAGAGACCTCGGCCTCATGGGCCAAAGAGCGAATCTTGCCCATGGCCGTTGCAGCCTTGTCCAGGACTTCAGCAAGATCTTCAGCCCGTTCCGTGAGCTGCTCACCTTTCTGCTTCTGAGCTTGCCGAGAGTCGGTGTCTGAGCCCCAGCCGGAGACCTCTGAGTCAACCCGGGTGTTCATCTCATCCATCTCCTCCCGGAGATTCGAGGCCATCTTGGTGAAGGCATCCTCTAGAGCCTGGGCGCTGGCCTCTTTGAAGATGAAGGTTCTCTCTGCCATATCAGCCCCCCATCCGATGTGCCAGATTGGAGCTGACGTCTGAGAATGACTGATTCTGATTCGATTCTGTCTGGGACACCTCGCTGTCAACTGCTGCCAATGCCTGAGCATACTTCTGCAGGTCGCTGTTGAAGACCTTCAAAGACTCAGACCAGAGCGTCGTCACCTCACCCATCACTCCCATGGCTGATCCTGTCACGTTCCGGTGCATGCTGTTCCAGCGCATCACCGAACGTGCTCACATCCTCTGAGATCTCCTCGCAGGTGTTCCCCACAATCCCTGCAGCCCGCTGCTGAGCTCCGATTTGCAACTGCAACCCTGTTCCCACAGAGTCCTCCCTTTCCCCTATGCCAGCTTTCGTAACGCAACCACCACCTGAACGCGACGTGACTGCGGCCGCGACAACAGGGTGAGCGGAACTCTACCCGGAGAAGGGGTCATGAGCTGCCGGTGACCACCAGCAGGCCTCTGCGGGCTGTGTGGATGACGTATCACCGGTTTCTCGATGCTACGCAGCTGAGATGGAGGCGCTTTCGGCTTGGGCAGGGGGCCTCGAGCTGGACGGCGCGACCACCAGGGCCGCGATGCCCGTTGTGATCGGGACGCTCAGCACCAGGCCGATGACACTGCCCAGGGTACGGACGATCTCGCCCGCGAACATCTCCACATTCAGCAGGTCCAAGGCGTTGCGGTTGGTGAAGAACAGCAGCAGCAGCACCGCGAGGGAGCCTCCCGCGTAGGCGAACACGATGGTGTAGATCGTGGATGCGATGTGGTCGCGCCCGATGCGCATGCCCGCCGCGAACAGCTTCCTCCGGGACATCGACGGGGCTGCCGCGCGCAGCTCCCACACAGATGAGCTCTGGGTGATCGTGACATCGTTCAGCACGCCCAGCCCGCCGACGATGATGCCTACCATCAGCAGCTGCCTCAGGTCGAGGCCAGGCAGCACCGTCGCCAGGTCGTACTCGCTCTCATCGGCGAAACCCGACAACCGCGCCAACTCGACCGAGATCGCGCCCAGCCCCGTCGTCACCGCCAAACCCAGCAACGTTCCAGCCAAGGCCGTCGACGTTCGCAACGACACCCCATGGGCCACGTACAGCACCACGAACAGGATGGCCGTCCCCCACCAGGGCGACGATCATGCCGGGCTTGCCCGTTATCAGCGCCGGCATCATGAAAACCGACCAGCACGAAACCGGAGAAAGCCAGCCCGAGCAGCGCAAAGCAGCCCCTTCCACCGGGCAACAGCCACCACCACCACGACGAACAGCAGCACCATGCCGATCAACGCCGGCGTCCGGTTCGCAGCGGAGAACGACCACAGAACCCCGTTGGGGGTGTCGATCCGCCCCAGCTCCACATCGTCACCGGCACGCAGACCCGCATAGGCGAACGGTCCCAGCAACTCGACGGACACACTCTGACCCTCATCCTCGCCGGTGGTGACCCTGACCGTCGCGGTGGAGCACCTCGTGTGACCGCCCTGGGCCGTGGCGCAGCCATCCTGCACGTCGGTGATCGTGCCGTGCACGAACGTCATGCCGGGGGCGTCGGTCTGCTTCATCGTGCCGTGGCTGACCTGCGACGAGAGGGCCACAGCCAGATCAGACCGGCGACGGTCAGAAACGCAACCACCGTCAGGAACCCAATCAGAACCTTCCGTGCTGCCGCCCCGACGGCGACATGCTCCACGTCGGCTGCTCCATGCGAATGCCCTGCTCCCATGGCACGCACGATACATGGCCCGCTCAGGTAGCCTTACCGCCATGCAAGACAACGTCTCGCTATCGCCACCCCGACGAACCCACCGGCATCGCATGCCAGCGCTGCCACCGCCCCATATGCCATCGCTGCATGGTGGCGGGCTCCGTCGGCTTCCAATGCCCAAGCTGCGTGGAGATGGGACGGCGCCAGACCCGTCAGGGCCAGCTCCCCTACGGTGGGGTGCAGAGCTCACACCCTGCCCTGACCTCGCAGGTGCTGATCGGCATCAACCTGCTGATCTGGGCGGTGATCTTCTTCACCGGCGGGTCGCAGAGCCCGCTCGTCAGGCTTCTCGCCATCCGCGGACGGGGCTGGTGCCTGGTCAACGACGCCTACCTGGTTCCCGTCAACGCCTCCCAGTGCACCGGCGGCGACGTCTGGGTCGACGGTGTCGCCACCGGTGCCTGGTGGCAGGTGATCACAAACGCCTTCGTGCACGCCGACATCCTCCACATCGCCTTCAACATGGCCGCGCTGTTCATCCTCGGGCCGCAGCTGGAGGGCGTGCTCGGGCGGGTCCGCTTCCTGACGGTCTCACCTCGTCTCCGCGCTGGCGGCCTCGGCCGTGGTGCTGTGGTTCACCGAACCCTATGTCACAACCCTGGGGGCCTCGGGAGCGATCTTCGGGATGATGGGCGCGGTGCTGGTGATCGTGAGGAAACACCGCGGCGACCTGCGACCCATCCTGGTCTGGGGTGGGTTTGAACGTGGTGATCACCGTCATCGGGGCCTCCCAGATCTCCTGGCAGGGGCATCTCGGCGGGCTGGTCGGCGGCCTCGCCGTGACTGCCGCGCTGCTCGGGCTGCCCCGTGAGCGACGTGAGCGCTGGCAGTGGCCGCTGGTGGGCCTGGTGGTCGTTGTGATCGCCGCAGCCATGATCGTCAGGGTGCTGCAGCTGGCCTGACCCTGCGCAGCCCCGCTCCGCTGGCCTGACGATCAGCTGAAGAGCGCCTTGATGATGGGCGCAGCCGACGAGGAGCCCGACACGCCCTTGTCGACGAAGACCGCGACCGCGTATTTGTCGTTGTACGCGATCATCCAGGCGTGAGCATCGGAGGTGTTGGCGGCGTCGGCCCTGAACTCGGCTGTCCCTGGTCTTCGCTCCCGTCATCACCCCTTGAGGGCCATGCCGGAGCCGTAGTCCACCACAGCCTGCATGCCGGTTTGCAGCTGCGTCGCCCTCGTCGGGGGCTCAGGGGCGCGGTGGAGGTGGCCTGGTGATCCCTCACCAGCCACGGGATGGTGGTTTTCCCCGAACCGACGCTGGCCGCCACGGCCGCCATGCCCAGCGGCGACATCTCAATACTGCCCTGGGCCGATCATGCTGATGGCCCTGGTCGATAGGGTCGCTCTCCTGGGGGGCGACCTTCCCGAGTTGGAGGTGAACCCGGCCTCGTAGTCAGTGCCGACCCCCAGGCTTGCTGCCGCAGATGCCAAGGCCTCGGGGGTCACGCTCTTCCCGGCGCCCGCGAAAGCGGTGTTGCAGGAATAGGGCCAGGGCGTCTTTTGAGGGGATGCTTCCGGTGTGCTCTGGCCGAATAGCCCCTGGTAGTTGGTGACGGTGGCCACCCACATCCAGCGACGCCGGGCACTCCACCGGCGATGTGGCCGTCAGCCCACTGGTGCGGATCATCGCCAGCGAGGACGCCACCTTGAACGTGGAGCCGGGGCGCGAAACTGCCGTAGGGTGGCCTGCGGGAACTCCCCAGCCCCTTGAGTTCGCGGCGGCGAGCACCCCGCCGTCGCTGATGTCCAGGACGACGATGGCTGCTGTCTGATCATCGGGCACCTGCTGGGCCAGCACCGTCTCGGCTTTCTCCTGCAGCTCCCGGTCGAGGGACAGCTGGATTGGTGCGCCGACGCTCTCCCTGCTGCTCGAACACCGAGGTGGTCTCAACCGTTGCTCCGGAGCGGGCGACGATGTCGATCTGCACCTGCGCGACGCCCCGCAGCTGCTCGTCATAGCGGGGCCTGAGGCCGCTGACCCCGACCATGTCGGAGGCGGCGATGGCCCCACCGGACTTCTCGATCTGCTCCGGGGTGGGTTTGCCCACCCGCCCCAGCAGGCTGGCGGCGAAGGTGTCGCTGGGGCCGACCATCCCGGTGGTCTCGTGCACGGCCCCTCCCGGGATGCCGCTGACAGCGGCTGGGATCTTGTCCTGGGACAGCGTTGTGGCGATCACGAACTGCTTCGGACCGCCTGCGAGCACCTTCTGGGTGAAGGCCGTGGCGTCGATGCTCAGCAGCTCCGCCAGCTTCGTGGCCGATGCGCTCCAGTTGGGCTCCTCCACCAGGGACTTGTCGATCCCAACCTGGTAGAGGGTGCGCTCCTCCACCAGGGCCAGGCCCTTCCCGTCGTTGATGGCGGAGCGTTTCGGGCTGCCTGCGGACATGCCGGAGGCGCGTGTCGGGGGTCAGCTTCGGATGTACCACCGCCGGCGACCACACCGCCGTCCAGTTCCCGTTGACGTTCTCCAGTGGCAGGGCGCTGGTGTACTGCAGGGTGCCTGGTGCGAGCTGGTAGGTGTACTTCAGCTGGGCGGTTGCGGTCTTGCCATCGGCCTCGTAGGTGATGCCCGCGACCTCGACGGTGGGCACGATGCCGTCCATCCCAGCGAAGATGGTGTTCAGGTCGGCGGTGGCGTCGGCGGGCGATGTCGTCAAAGCTGCGCTGACAGATCCAGCTTGGGCAGGCCCTCCACGACCTTCGCGACGGCGCCGTCGGCGGCCTCGACGCCCTCCGGAGGAATGGACGGGTCACGCGGGTGCTGGCGCATCCGGCCAGCAACAGCGTCGCTGTCACCGCGGCGGCCAGCATGCCCCGCAGTCGCGTGCCCCATGTGCTCTGAGAACTCACGGTGATCCCTTCCCATCGGCCTGTGCCCGGAAGCGGCTGGCTCCCTTGCTTTCCACGAGACTACCGGGACGGCATGGCAGGACTCTCAGGCAGGTCTCTGAACTGCGCAGATGCGGTCATCTGATGAGTTGCGTTTCCGTAGTCTCGCAGGGCGCGTATGTGATTGGTGGTGATGTCGCGGGCAGTAGTACCCTAGGAGACGGTGACACCCCGTCTCAGCGGCGGGTCACGCCTCATGACATCCTCATCCAAGGAGTGAACCCGGTTGTCCGTCCCCTTGTGGGTGTGGGCTCTGACCATCGCCCTCATCGCCGTCCTGTTCGCCTTCGACTTTTTCTTTCACGTCCGTCAGGCGCATATCCCGACCATCAGGGAGGCTGCGGTCTGGTCGGCGATCTATGTCGGGCTGGCGTGGCCTTCGGCATCGCCGTGTGGATCTTCGGCGGCCACGACATGAGTTTTGAGTACTTCAACGGGTGGCTGGTCGAGAAGGCCCCAGCGTCGACAACCTGTTCGTTTTCCTGCGATCATGGGGTCATTCGCCGTTCCCCGTGAGGACCAGCAGAAGGTGCCGCTGTTCGGCATCATCTTCGCCTTGGCCTGCCGCCAGCGTTTATCGCGGCGGGCGCCGCCATCATCACGGCATGGAGCTGGGTGTTCTACATCTTCGGGTTCTTCCTCATCATCACGGCTGGAGGCTGCTTGCCCCCGACGACGGGGACCTGACGAGGCCGACAACCTCGTCATTCGCATCGCCAAGAGATACCTGCGTACCACCGACCACTACGACGGCGACAAGCTGTTCACCGTCCAGAATGGCAAGCGGGTGCTCACCCCGATGCTGCTGGTGATGGTGGCCATTGGTGGCACTGACCTGATGTTCGCGTTCGACTCCGTTCCGGCGGTCTATGGCGTCACCCAGAACCCGTATCTGGTGTTCACGGCGACGGCGTTCTCACTCGATGGGGCTGCGCCAACTGTATTTTCTCATCGACGATCTCCTGGACCGTCTCATCTACCTCAAATATGGTTTGTCGGCGATCCTGGGATTCATCGGCGTCAAGCTCATCCTCCACGCCTCCATGACAACAATCTGTCGTTCATCAACGGCGGCAACCCCATTCCCGTCTCACACCTTCGGCAACGTTGAGGCCCTCCTCGTCGTGGTCGGTCTGCTGGCTGTCACCATCGTCGCCTCGCTGCTGAGCCCCAAGGTTGTTGCCAGCGAGGTGCGATCCCTGGACCGCAGGGCCCACGCCTACCTTCACACCGAATATCGCGGCACCGATGAGGAACGCAACATCTTGTACAGCGAGATCGTCGCCCGCGAGGCGAAGCTCAAGGAGATGAAGCCGGAGCTGGTTGCCCACTACATGGAGGCCGCCGGGTGGACAGGGCGCTGGCGAAGGTCCACGAGATGCACGAAGACCTGACCTGACATGGCCGTCGAGTCAGCTTCTGAGTTGACGCTGCCCGTCACAGGCATCCAGGGCCATCTGCCGTCAGCGGTGATCCTGCTGTGGGCGCTGCTGGTCGCCGCCTGCCGCCGTTCCGCGACGCATCGGCCCTGGAGGCCTTCGGCAGGGGCACCTGAGGATCCACGCTGTCCTCTCCCTGAAGCGGTGACAGAGTGAGCGGGAGCCCGATGACATCATCTGTGAAGACCACCATCTGCCAGCCGCCGAGGAGAACCTGTGTTCAAAGAGCTTCGTTCAGCCGTCAAGGGCCTGCGACGATCCTGGATGTCGCTGCTGAAGTACCTGATCGTTACGAAGGCGCTTCAGTTCTTGGTGTTGTTCCCGCCGTTCTGGTGGTTGGCGGGCGGCTGTTCGCCCGGCGGGGTTGGTCTCTCAACAGCGCCAACGCGGCCGGTTTCCTGCCTCAACGCCCGGCCTGTTGTTTGCGCTGCTGACTTGCGGGATGCTGCTGCTTACCCTGCTGATCGAGATCGGCGGTTTCTGTGACGCTCAGCGCCACTGCTGTGAAAAAGTGATGTGCAACCCGGATATCGCGCAATCCTGGGCACCGTCTTCCGGTCTTTCAGGACGATCATCGGGCCGGGCCCTCAGTGGTGGTGCTGGCTCTGGTCCTGTGGTCATGCCGCTGACTGACTCCGTCCTGAATGTCAGCTTTCTTTCCGACATCCGTATTCCGAACTTCATCACCTCCGTGATCCTGGCCCATCCCTGTCTCACAGGATCGCCTATTGCGCTGCTGGCTGTTCTGCACGTCGTCGCCGTCCTGATGATGTTCCTGTTTCACTTCATGCTGCTGGGGCATCTCAGATTCGGGGCAGCTGCTCAGGCCAGCGCCCGGCTCGTCAAGAGGAACCTGCTGCGGCTTGTCGGCTTCATGCTGATGGCGGGAGCATTTCTCGGCGTGGTCGTGACGGTGGTTCTGCTCGGAATCATTCTGCTCCCTCAATGGCGTTAGTCTGGCTGTGCAGGAGAATCCGGGGGTTGAGCTGTTTCTGGGGACGACGTGCCTGCTGCTGATCGGGGCGGTCATCGGCTTGACCACCAGCCTGCTGCTGCCCTCGCAGCTCTATCTGCTGACCAACCGGTACTACACCTATCTGGAGGCGCTTCCCGACGACGATGCCCCTGCGACCACTTGCCGACAAGGCTCCGGTGATGGAGGCGAAGACGAAACCGAGTGTGCTGGACCGCGTCATAGAGCGACGCGGCATGCTCGTGGCTGTCTCCTCGTCCTCGTGCTGGCGTCGGCGGGCATTTTCACGGTGGTGGCGGGTGAGGTGACGAAGGCGCCGAACATCGCCGTGGTGGGGCATCGCGGCGGTCCAGGGGACACGGCTGTCGAGAACACCCGGGAGGCCATCGAGCAGTCCATCGCCGCCGGGGCGCAGTACGTGGAGGTCGATATCCAACGCACTCTCGACGGCCAGTACATCGTCTTCCACGACAATGACTTCTCGCGTTTCACCAGTGATAGGCGCAGCCCTCAGGAGATGACGTTTGCCGAGATCAAGGCGCCTCGACCTCGGTGAGAAGTCGGGTGGCCGGTACGTCGATGTCAGAGTCCTCAGCATGAATGAGCTCTTTTGAGCTGACAAGGCGCATCGGCATCTTCTTGGAGCTGAAGGGAAAAGCGCCGACACGCAGATGGCTGACGACGCAGTCTCCGCGGTGAAGGAGGCCGGGATGCTGGATCAGGTGGTCGTGATGTCGCTGGACTACGGGCTCATCGAACACATTGAGTATCACCATCCGGAGGTTGTCAGCGGCTTCACGTATTTCCCTGTCGCTGGGCAACACCTCACAGCTCACCGGCGACTACCTGATCCTTGAGGAGGATGCCGCCTCCGCTGAGCTCATCGACCAGATCCATGCCGTCGGCAAACGCGCCGCGGTATGGACGGTGAACACGGAGGACTCCATGGAGAGATTCGTCAACTGGCCCGTGGACGCGGTGATCACCGATTATGTGGACGACTGGCAGAGGGTCGCGGAGGAACGTCGCCACGAGGATCCCCTGGTCAGCTTGGCTCGGCAGCCGTCTCGGCTGACCTGTGGGATGGGGAGACGTTAGCTGGGCGTTGTGGCGCTGGTAGGCGGGCTCCCGCAGTCCGGAGGAGAGCCTCGGTCATCCGGGCGGCTTCGACATGATGGGCGACGCTCGCGCACCCGGATCATGCGCGCCCCCGCTCAATGCACCAGGCTGCGGCGACGAGCGACCCTGTGAGCCGCTGATCCTGGGGGCGGTCCAGGGTCTCGCCGATGAAGTCCTTGCTGGAGCACGCCGCCAGAACAGGCAGGCTGAGGACGGTGAACCTCGTCGAGGCGATGCAGCAGCTCCAGGGTGTGGCGGGTGTTCTGTTGAGGTCCGGCCCAGGATCGATGACCAGCTGGCTGCGCCTCACCCCGGAGGCTTCCGCCAGCGCGACCCGCTCACGCAGGAACGCCAGGACCTCCGTCACCACATCGTCGTAGCGGGGGCGTCGCAGATGGGTGCGCGGGGCAGCCAGACTGTGGGTGACGATCAGGCCTGCGCCGGTGCGGGCGGTGAGGGAGCCAGCTCGGGATCGGACAGGCCGGAGGTGTCGTTGATGATGTGCGCCGGCCTCAATGGCGGCGGAGGCGACGGCGGAGCGGGAAGGTGTCGACGCTGACCATCACCTGCGACTGCTCCGGTGATGGCCTCGACGAGGGGACAGATCAGGTCTCGTCTCCTCCGCCTCAGAGACCTCCTGCGCATCGGGTGAGAATGGAACTCCCACCGACGCCGATGACATCCGCGCCCTGCATCGGCTGCTGCGAGCGCGGGTCATCGACGGCTGCGTTGAGCTCGAAGGTGCGTCCACCGTCGAAGAACGAGTCTCGGGTGCGGTTGACGATGGCCATCACGGCGACGCGATGATCGAGGTCCAGGCGTGATATCACCTGTCCATTCAATCAGCCAGCCTCCGCCGGCTGCCTCGCGATCTTGTCATGTTGAGGATTTGCGTCACATGGATCCGATAGGGGTCCTGCCGTCTGGCTCAGCTCGGCGACGATGCCCGTCAGGGTCTCCTCCAGTGGTGTGTGGGTTTCGCCGAGCAGGTCCCGGGTATCGGTGTCGTCGGAGATGAAGGGCCCAGACATCTGGTAGACGGTCTGCCCGATTGCGCGCATCGTCGGCGAGAACCAGCCGAGCAGACGCAACGCCGCAGTGGGGATGACGCTGATTCTCGGGTCCCCGTCGATCCCGGCAATCTGGAACAGCAGCCGAGCCAGCTCGCGGGCGCTGAGGGCGGGTGCGTTGGGGACGTGCCAGGCGCGACCGAGCATCTGCGGGTCGGTGGCGGCGCGGGCCAGCAGACGCCCGAAGTCGGGGACCGCAGTCCAGCTGTGTGGGACGTCGGCGCTGCCGATGATACTGGCCTTCCCCCTGGACAGCAGGGGGTGATGATGCGATCCCCGGCGTAGGAGGCCGTTCCCGCGCCGACTCCGAGGTAGGACGAACCGCGCACCTCGACGGCCCGGATTCGTCCCTGCTCGCGGGCTTCGAACAGGCGATGGGTCACGTCGGCTCGGATCTCGCCCAGTGTCGACGGCGGGTTGAGGGGCCGGTGGCGTGCATCGGCATGACTCCGCGTGCGTAGGAGTAGTGGTTGCCCGCGAGCACCAGGGTCGCGTCCCTGCCGCCTGCCAGGTGGATGAGGTTCTCAATGGCCAGGGGCCAGCCGCGACTCCACCCGGCGATGGTGTAGGTGAAGTTACAGCAGGCAATGATCGCGGCGCTGGGGGCGAGGGCATCCAGGCCATCGCCCGTGACGACATCGGCCCTGGCGGTCTGCGCGCCGGGCAGCTGCGTTCCACTGCGGGTGGCCACCGTGACCTGGTGGCCGGCGCTGATGAGGGAGTGTGTCGTGGCCCTACCGAGGGGGCCGGCGCCGATGACCGTGATGTGTTCCATGGTTTCTCCTTGAGGTGAGACGAGCTGTAAAAACAGTAAACATCGTTCACGTAATTTTTATAAACACCGTTCACGTTTTTGTGGCGGCATTCATGCCAGACTGGGGGTCATGGCAGCCACCCCACGCAGCGAGGCCCGTGACGCCTTCAGCCGACGACTGCTGGAGGTCGCGCACCGGCACCTGGCGGACAAGGGAGCGGCGGGACTGGGGATGCGCGCCCTCGCCCGCGATCTCAACGTGACGCCTGGTGCCCTGTACCGCTACGTCAAGAGCCGCGACGACCTCCTGACGCTGCTCATCGTCGACGCCTACGAGTCGCTCGGGCGGGCTGTGGAGGAGGCCGAGGAGGCGATTCCCCGCGACAACCTGGAGGGTCGCTGGCTGGCGGTGTGGCGCGCGGCCCGCACGTGGGCGTTGGGGCATCGCAATGAGTACGGCCTGATCTACGGCACCCCCGTCCCTGGATACCAGGCCCCGCCGGAGACGATCCCAGCCGCGTCCAGGATCTCCCTGCTGCTTGCGCGGATTGCCCGGAGGTGGCGGCCTGGGTAGGGCGCCCCGTCGTCAGGTCAACCAGAACTGGCCCCGGGTGTGCTGAAGGACATTGAGAGGGTGCGTCTTTGGACCATTGAGCAGGGACTGCCTGCGAATGCCTCGGATGAGATGATCCTCGCCGTCCTGAGAGACTGGACCGAGCTGTTCGGCTGCATCAGCATGGAGCTCTTCGGCCACTATGTCGGCAGCATCGAGGCTGGATCGGCTTTTCTCGACGAGGTGGCCCGGCGCAGCTTCGGCGAACCCAGGAACTGGCAAGGTCCCAATCGTCACCCAGAAATGCTCATCGCACGGTGAGACTGATGTAGCTGGAATATCAGATATCTCTGAAAACAAGACCAGCTCACGGGTTTTAACACGCACTCAATAACACGCGAGGCGACCACTGAAGGGAGGCCATGGAAGCGGCAGCGGTCAACGGGACAGAAGACGCTCCCGGGACCGCGGTACATCGTGACCCACGCGCAGGAGGCACACGTGCGAGGTTTTCCGATCGGACGAGATCGCCGAAGCAGTCCTAGGCGTGGTTAGCGCAGGCCTCTTCTGGTTGAGGTCGTCATCGCTGGCCTATGGCCACGCTGCCCAGGACACCCTGGGGCGATTCACCCAGATGCTAGGGTATTAACGCACGACACCGTACGGCACAACCGAGACAACGCACATGACCACAAGGAAAAACCACGCCTTGTTAGGAAGTCCTCATCGCCCTCTCCCTGGCGATCCTCATCGGCAACATCATTGCCCACAAGATACGCCTCACCCCCGCCATCGTCCTCATCGTCCCTAGGGCTGGTGCTGGGTCTCATCCCCGCCCACCAGCTGCACGAGGTGCAAGAACTCGGCCTGCCCCCACATGTCATCCTCGAAATCTTCCTGCCCATCATGCTCTTCTGGGAGGCGCGCAATACCTCCTGGCGGGAGATTCGTAAATTTATGCGCGGCATCATCCTCACCGGTACGCTGCTGGTCATCTTCACCGCCGCCGTGATCGCCTGGACGCTGAATTTCTTCTTCAGCGTCGACTGGGGGTGGCCCTCATCATCGGCGCCGCCTGGCCCCCACAGACGCCACCGCCGTGGCCACCCTCAACGGCAAACTACCCAAGTCGTCCATCACCATCTTGAAGGCCGAATCGCTCATTAATGACGGCACCACCCTGGTGATTTTTGCGCTCGCCCTCCAGGTAGCTAACGGGCACCATCTCAGTCTTGGGCCCAGCACCGGCATGTTCTTCTACTCGTTCGCGGTGGGCATCCTCGTGGGCCTGGCTGTGGGCTGGGTGGGCACAAAAATCCGCGCCTGCCTCACTAACCCCATGTATTTCACCGTGTTCATGGTGACCACACCGTTTATCGCCTTCCTCCTCTCTGAGCAGCTGGAGATCGCCGAGGGGTTCAAGGGCTCCGGTGTGGTGGCAGTGGTGGTGGCGGCCATCTACCTCACCTACAACGGTCCGGATACGATCACGGCGCAGAACCGCTTCTACGGCCTGCCGATTTGGGCGTTCATCTCCTTCGTGCTCAACGGGGCGCTGTTCGTGCTGGTGGGAGTGCAGATGCCCGAGGTGTGGCGCGCCATGGACGAGGTGGCCCAGCACAACCACTACTCCGTGGTTAACGGCGTGATGGTGGTTCTCCTGGCGTGGGTGACGAGCGTCGTTGCCCGGTTTGTTTTCTTGAACGTGACCGTGGGGATTATTCGCGCCCTGGACCGCAGCGAGAAGCAGCGGCGGCTGCGCAGCACCTTCCGCGGGCGTGTGGTGAGCACCTTCGCGGGCCTGCGCGGGGTATCTCCTGGCGGTGGCGCTGTCGGTTCCCGCTGATGTGGAGGGGCGCGAGTTCATTATCTTTGTGGTGGCTGCGGTGGTTATCCTTTCCATGGTGGTGCAGGGTCTTGCGCTGCCGAGGGTGATTCGGTGGGCGAAAAATCCTCCGACGATTCGGAGGCGCGCGAGATTACCGAGGCGGCGCGCCTGGCCTGGAATGAGACCTACGAGAATCTGGACGAGCTGGCCGAGCAGGCGAATGTTTCCCCGAGGCGCTGGAGAGCATACGCGAAGAATGCAAGCACCGTATCCGCCTGTATAACGACCATCACGACGCCTACAAGGAGATCGCCAGCATGGAGGCGCGCCCGGACGGTTCCTCACACCGCCACCCAGCTGGAGCAGGAGAATATACTGCGCCTGGCGTTTCTTGCTAACCAGCGGCAGGTGCTCAAGCGCCTGCGCAATGAGGGCAAGATCGACATGAACGTGCTGCATGTGATTCAGGAGCGCCTGGACCTTGAGGAGGTGCGCATCCTCGGCCCGGTTGAGCTGGAGTAGCGCCCCGTCTTAACGGGCTGACCGAGACGAACCACCGGTTGGTCTGAAGACACCAGGCCCAGACCAACAGACCACCGCACCAGGCTACCGACCAGCCAACCCGGGACGCTGCCCCGCTCTGAAGAGATGTGGGTTAAGACCAGCACCACACCGCGGAACACCGCTTCTTCTTGAAAGCTGCATCTTGTCAGGCTATCCTGAACGTGTTCAGTGAACGTGTTCAGGAGTGTGATGCCGACCCGCAGCGATATGAAGGCCGAAACCCAGCGGCGAGTGCTGACCGAGGCCGACCGGCTCTTCCGTGAGCGAGGCCTCGCAGCCACCACCGTGCGCGACATCGCGTCGGCGAGCGGAGTGAGCGTCGGCACGGTCATGGCCGTCGGCGACAAGCCGGCGCTGCTCGTCAAGGTCTTCGACGGCCTGATCGAGGAGACCCACGCCGCCCGCCGCGAGACACCCCCACGCAGCGACAACCGCGTTGTCCGCGTCCTGAGCCTCGTCGAGCCCTTCCTGAAGCTGTTCATCAGCCGCCAGGAACTGGCTCGGGCCTACGGGTCGATCCTGATCTCCGGCAATCACTCCTCCGAGATCTTCACCCGACTGACCGAGATCCTCCTGACGGAGATCCGCGACGCCATCAGCCACCCCGAATGCACCCGAGACGAGGTGGACCGTCAGGCCCGGGCCCCCATTACGCTTACCTGGGCGTGCTGTTCAGCTGGGCCACCCGTCCCACTCTTGAGGGCAGCTCCATCATCGCGGAGCTGCGCACCACCTTCGAGACCATCTGCAATCACAAGGAGCAAGAATGACCTTCACAGTCGACCCCTGGTGGTCCACCATCGCCCCTGGCCGCAGCACTGCTGATCGACGCGATCCTCATGATCTGGCCGCCGCCCGTGATCACGCTGGTGGAGAACCCCGACATCCTGGCTGGCTGGTCTCCGACCCGCCCCGGGGTGAGGACGGACGGACCCTCGTGGTCGGGTTCGCGGCCGAGACCGGCGACGAGGACGGTGACGTGCTGAGCCACGGGGTCGCGAAGGCGTGGCGGAAAGGCGCCGACCTCCTGGCGGTCAACGCCGTCGGCCCCGCCCTCGGGTTCGGTGACGCCCAATGCGGTCGTGGTTCTGGACGCCCAGGGTCGCGAGGTGGCCCGGGCCTCCGGCAGCAAGGACGACGTGGCCAGGGCACTGGTGGATCTCATCGCCGAACGCCTGGAAAACGACTGACCACCGCCCCAACCGTGACCGCCAGCCGGCCCTGCCTGAGGAGACGGTGATCCCACCCGGAAACGGTGGTGTCATGAGATCGTAGCAACGATACTCGCCGGGGAGAGGGCTGTTGTTACGGCCCCATGAGGCTACTAGTGACTGAAAGTTATCTTGACTGGCTAGGGATGCTGTTTTTATTGTCTCTTCAATTGAGAGCAAGGGGTTCTCGATAGACATAAGGGGTAGAGATGAAGAATCTCTTCGTGGCTGCATTGTCGCCGCTGCGGCACTCGCGGCTGTCGCAGTGCCGGCTCAAGCGGCCCTGACCTTGTACGCCGAGTCTGACTACCGGGGATGGATCGGTACGTTCTCAAGCGCGATGAGCAGACCGCACAACATGTCGAGAAACGCCAACGACACGCTGAGCTCCCACAAGAACCAGACGTCCCCACACGGCTGCCTTCTGGCACGACGCCGACGGTAGGGAAGGTGCTTTCTGCGAGGCCTTGACCAACGCGGCGTGGTTCGTCTTTCTGGGACGACAACAAGGTGTCGTCATTCCAGTTGGGGGCGAGGCTGCTGATGCAATTTCCCGTGAGGGTCGCCGGGGTGGAGTTCGTTACCCACCCCGGCGGGCGCTGTGAGGGCGCTCGCCGGGGTGGATCTGGATGTGGCGGCCGGGGAACTGGTCTGTCTCTACGGGGCCAGTGGCTCCGGGAAGTCCACCCGCTGTCGGTGATCGGCGGGCTCGAGGTGCCGCAGGCCGGTTCCGTCCAGGTGGTGGGGCGAGAGATCGTCGGGTTGCCGGAGGGGAACGGACGGATCTTCGGCTGCGTCAGGTGGGCTTGGTCTTCCAGGAATACAACCTCGTCGCCCAGTTCACGGCCAGCGAGAACCTCCAGATCGTGCCCGGGCCCAGGGATGCCGGGACGCCGAGGCGGAATCCCGGCGCTGCTTGACTTCGTCGGTATCGGGGAGCTGTGGAACCGGATGCCGGATGCCATGTCGGGCGGACAGCGGCAACGGGTGGGGTGGCCCGTGCCTTGGCGGGGCAGCGGCCGGTCATGCCTGCGACGAGCCGACGGGGGCGCTGGACAGTGGGACCTCGACGGCTCTGTTCGGGCAGATCAGGGAGCTCACCCGGCGGGCCGGGGGTGGCGTGCCTCATCGCCACCCACGACCCCTCGCGGAGAGATACGCCGATCGTGTGCTCGAGATCGTGGATGGCCGGCTGTCATGAAACACCTGATACCGCTGCTGCTCCGGTCGCGGGTGTTCCGGGGACTCTCGCGGCGGTGTGCGTCGTCGGTGGGGTGCTGATCTTCAGGTGCAGCCTGACTCCCTCACCCTCAGCCTCCCGAACAGACCGCTGAAAAGCTGCTCGGATCGGCGGATGGCGTGCTGGAGACGTGGCAGGAGGGGCAGGTGGAAGCCGGAACCTACCCCTGAGCCCCCGGCCTGCTCGCTACCTCCACCGTGACCACGGTTACGGTCGAGTACTCGGGGCAGACGGACCTCGCCCAGAACGGTGAGGCCCACAGATTCGACTACACCGAACTGCCGCTGCCCTCTGTCGCCAGCCGGGGCCGGTATGAACTGGTGTCCGGGATGTGGCCGACGCGTCCCGGCGAATGCGTGGCTAGCGGTGACGCCATAGGGCAGTGGTCCTCCACCCATCAGCAATGGTCCGTCAACGTCGTAGGAAAGTTCCGCGAGATCTACTCCCTCAGCGGCAACCGGCTGGCCCTGCGCCCCGGTACCTGGCGGGAGCGCGCCGGAAAGGGGAACAGCAACGAGGTCCTCAGCGCCAACTACTACCTCGAAGGCCCGCGCGATGAACTGCTCAGGTTGAAGACGGAGACCGGTGCGGGACACGAGGCCTCCATCATGCTTCGCACCGACCTGCTGGAGAAGCAACAAGTCTCCGCGCAACGCTTCCTGGGAGGCTACTCGCTGGTTTTCGCCCCTGCTCGTGGGAATCCCTTCGTCTTCTCGGGGATGCTGGCGCGGTGGATCCGGGGAATCCAGCAGGTCCTGGTCCGCTCCCGGCATCCGCCCCGGCGTGATGTTCCGGGCCGCCCTGGCCGCTCTGCTCGGCGGGACGTTCGTCGTCTCAGCCGTCGCCTGTGCGCTCGGGATGCTCGCGACCCTGGCGTTGCGTCCCCTGCTCCAGCAGGCGAACAGCGGCCTGCCACTCGGGCCGTGGGAGTTCTCGCTTGCCTGGCTGGTTCAGGTGGCGTTGCTGACCGCCGGTGGGGCGCTGCTCGGTTTCCTGGCGCTCAACGCCTCCCAGCGTGTGCGCGCCCGGCTCGCGGAACGCGCTCCGCGTCCGCTGTCCGCCACCATGTCCGGCGCGCTGGGCTGGGCGGCGCTGGGGCTGTGGGGATTCGCCATCTGGTCGCTGGTCACCTCCGCGGGAAAACTGTGGCCCATGAGCCTGGGTGTGATCTTCACCGTTCTGGGCACGGTGGCCCTGGCCCCGGGCATGGTCGCCCGGGTCAGCGGTGCCCTGGGACGCAACGTTGCGTCGCCGAAAGACCTCGCCGCCCGGCTGCTCCCGCGAGGACGGGGCCCGGTGGGCCGGGGTCAGTGGGGTGGCGACCCTCCTGATCGGGCTGGTGCTGAGCGTGTTCATCAACATCTCCGCATCCATGAGTGCGCAGATCCTGCTGCTGGCCCCGCAACTCCCGCCGGGCATGGTCCTGCTGCAGGTCACCGATCCCTGCGGGGAACGGATCCCGGAGGATGTGATCGCGCAGTTCGAGCGGGACAACGCCGTTCGTCCGGCTGCCACTCTCCACGACACCTCCTACGGGATCGACGGGGAAGGCGCGGTCCAGGTGTTCGATTCGGTGGAGGAGGCCACCGCCGTCCTGGGACTGGCCCCGGAACAGGGCGGCCGTGCTGGCCTCCGGAGGCCTGCTCAGCTGGGCGGGGCCGACGAGGACGCCGTCCTGACGGATTTCACCGACCCTTCGCAGTACCATTCGCCCGCGTCGTCGGGTTCAAACCCAGCCCCGAGAGGCGGCTGAACACCGGCTACGCCTTCGGGTTGAAAAGTACCGTGCCGGTCGCCGAGGGAAGGGCCGGTGTCTACCGGGTATACGTCGGCATGACCCTGGAGCAGGAAGTCGGTATGGCAGTGGCCCGTCGCCCGGGACACGGCGACGTGCTGGTCAACGTGCACCGACCGGCAACCGGCGCCGATGCCCCGTTGTGGCTGACCATCGGTTTCACCGGCGTGGCGTTGCTGGCCATCCCGCTGCTGGTGTGGACCCTTCAACGCGAGGTCCAGGCGCTGCGTCCCCTTGCCCGGAACCTCACCGCGATGGGGATGCCGGAGAGCTGGGCACGGCGAGTCCTGTCCGGGGTGATCGGCCCCGTCCTGGCGGTGCCACTCGGTCTCGGTCTCATCGCGGGGCTCGTCTCGACGGCGCTGCTGCACTGGCTCTACCCGACGGTGTTCGACCTGGCGGGCGTCAATTTCCTCGGCCTGGTCCTGTTCACTGCGGCGCTGCTCCTGGCCGGTGCGCTGGCCGTGAGGCTCGGCGTCCGACAACTCCACACCACCAAACGAGCCCTGGTGATCTAGGTCCTGCCGCGGAACGCTGGCGGCCGGGGTCGCAGTCGGCTTCCCACGACTTCCCACTTGACTTCCCAGGGTGGGAAGTTCCGCGGATCGAATGGGGGATCTTCTCGAAGCCGGGGTCGTGTCGAGGCCATCCCGCCTCGAAGCTGGTTGAGCCGACTCAGCCGTTCGCTTCGCTCACGTGTTGGCTCAACCAGCTTCAGAGAAGGGGCGTTCACGTGCTGGCTTTGGTCGTTGAGCCCGATCTCCCGGTAGCTCGACGGCGACATTCCGAACACTGCTTTGAAGTGACGGGCCGCATGTCCACGGCTGTGCCATCCCACTTTGTGCATCGCCTCGGCTATGGGCAGGTCGGTTTCCCGCAACAGTGTGGCCAGCAGATGTGCGCGAAGGTACATCAGGAAACGCATCGGGGTGCGGCCGAACCTGCGAGAGAACACTCGCCCGAGTTGTGACACCGAGAGATGGACCAGCGCAGCGAGTTCGTCCAGTCGCTCAGTCGTTCAGGTCGTTCAGCCAACAGGCGCGCGGCCTGTTGAGCAGCGGAGAGGCTCATCGTCGTCTCCTGCGGTTTTCCTCGTGTGGGCGGGGCAGGGTGGCGACGATCCCGTCGTCTTGAACAGGTCCACCCAGGCCTTCGGGTGCATCATTCGGGGCAGGGGCTGAGGCATCGATGCTGTGTTTTACGAGCCAGGCCCGCCGCCTGCGGGGAAGGGAAGGAAGTGGCGCGAGCAAGGATCTGGGCCAGTCCGTTTCCCGGTCCGGTGTAGATGCGGTGGACCAGGGCGTGGAATTGGCACTGCTCAGTTACCGGTAGCAGCGGGTGCTCGCGACGGTGGATGGTGAGAATCCCGCCATCCACGCCGGGGCGTGGAGTGAAAAGCCCGTGCCGGGACGCGACCATGCAGGGGTGAACGTGAACCACGGTGCCCATTGCGCGGTCATCATGGTGGCCCCCACCACACCAGCCCTGCGGCGGGCAAACCTCCCACTGGGTCAGCAGGGACGGCGTCGCTCCAGGCGAAGGAGTGCAAGAGGCGTCTCAGTATCGCGGTGGTCTGGTGGAAGGGCAGATTCCCCCACCACCACGTGGGGATTGCTCGGCAGCCGATGGTGAGGAAATCACCTGTCACCACCTTCACGTGTGAGGGAAGGCGACAGCGCAGCCTCTGCACCAGGCGGGCGTCGATTTCGATGGCCGTTACAGGGTGGCCGAGGCGTGCCAGCGGTACGGTGAGTGCGCCGTCGCCCGCTCCGATCTCAATGATGGGTCCGCGGGTTGCTGCGGCGAGTTCAACGAGGGTGGCGATGACGGCTGGGTCGGTGAGGGAAATTCTGGGCCGTGTTCATGACGGCCGTGATGAAAAAGTGGGCACTGCTTGCTCCGTGATGGTCGTGGAGCCGGGCACGCTGAAAGACGCCGCCCGGCATGGAGGCCGGGGCGGGGAACAGCGACGGGGCGCTCCTGCGGTCAGCGGCTGCGCAGACGCAGCAGAGCAGTGCAGAGGATCAACATGGTGTTCAGCATAGGGAATCCGCCCTTGAGAGAACCAGCAAGAAGCCGCTGTGGAGGCAAAGATGCGCAGATTTGTATCAGTCCCGCCGACGTTGAACCGTCGAACCTCCGCGTTTCGTGCGCAGGGTGGAGGGTGGAAAGGGGCGGGTCGGGCTGCTCCTTCGTCGCGGTCCGGCTCAACCGACTTTTCCAGAGCTTCCCACATAACTTCCCAGGGTGTTAAGTTAAGTGGGAAGCTGGGAGGGAAGCATGGATGAGAAAGAGCTGCGCGAGCTCGTGGAACGACTTCGCCTGGTAGGTGCGGATCAGCAGCGCGTGGAGGTCAAGAGCGGGATCGGGAAAGCGGTTCTGGAGACCCTGAGCGCCTTCTCCAACGGAGCGGGTGGCACCATTCTGGTGGGGGCTGGAGGAACGCGGGGGTTCCTGCCGGTGCCTGGCTTCGACGCGATGGCCCAGCGGGATGCGTTGGTGTCCCGCTGCCAGCAAATGACGCCGACGGTGCGCCCCGACATTGTGTTGGTGCCCTTCGAGGGAAACGTGGTGGTGGTCGCCACGGTGCCGAGATGCTGCCCGCGACAAACCCCTGTCACGTGACCGCCAGGGGACGCTATCAGGGCAGCTACCTGCGGACCGGTGACGGGGACGTGAGGCTGCAGCACTACGAGGTCGACCGGCTGGTGGAGGAGCACGTCCAGCCGGCCTGGGATGAGGAACCCGTGCCCTGGGGCCCGCCCGAGGACCTGGACGCCGATGCGCTCGCCAGCTACCTGGAGGGGCAGCGCCAAAGCCGTCCCCGGACCTTCGCTCAGGGCGATGACGCGGCGCTCAGGCGCCTCCGGGTCGTGCGCGACGGGCATCCCACCCTCGCAGGCCTCCTGGCCATGGGGGAGTATCCGCAGGAGTTCTTTCCCCGGCTCACGGTCACCTTCGCGGTGTTTCCCGGAACTACGAAGGGCGAGATCGGAACGGGGGTACGGCTGCTGGACAGCGCAACACTGACGGGCCCGATAGCCCGAGCTGGTCGAGGCGGGACTGGTGCTGGTCAGGAAAAACATGCGGCAGGGGAGCCCTGATCGACGATGTCTACCGCCGGGAGCTGCCCGACTACCCGCTGGTCGCAGTGCGTGAGGCCCTGGTCAACGCGCTCATGCACCGGGACTACTCCCCGATGGCGCGCGGCACCCAGGTGCAGCTCAACATGTACGTCGATCGGCTCGAGGTCGTCAATCCCGGTGGGTTGTACGGCGCAGTGACTCTGCGAACGCTTGGGACGGCGGGAATCAGCTCGACCCGCAACCAGCGGCTGGCCTCCCTGCTCGAGAACGTGCGGCTCCCCGATGGCGGTCTCGTCGCCGAGAACCGGGGAACCGGTTTCGCGGTGATGGCTGCGGAACTTGAGAAGGCCCTCATGCCCCGATCGAGGTCCGCGACGACCTGGTGAGTTTCACCGTAACCTTCCGTCGGCGTCGTCTGGCCCGTGGGGAACGCAGGAACACGGCCCGCGCGGGGATCGAGAAAACACTGGAGGAACGGGCCTCGGCGACAACCACCGAGCTGGTGGCCGCGACGGGATTCAGCCGCACCGCCGTCCAGCAGGCACTCAATCAGATGATCGGGGAGGGGGCGGTTGAGGCGATGGAACCCCTCGCAGCCCGCGCCAGCGCTACCGCACCAAGGCGGGTGGATGAGCCGGGAGCAGACGCGTGAACCGGGCAGGCGAATGGGGGAGGCAGGGTCAAGACCCGTCTCCGTAGTCGCCTTCGAGCCACCCGGTCAGGCCCTTGTGGGGGATCACGAAGCCAGGTGAACAGGTAGCTCCGGGCAGCGGACCTGGGGTTGTCGCACCGGAGAGAGTCTTGCGACCACGGGATGACCGGCGTCCCTGAGCTCACCCCGAACGTCCCCGGAACCACGGCTCCGGCGGCATGTTCATCCTGAGGATGCGGCTATCGTGCCGGTGTGGATCTGAATGCCCTGATCGGTTTGACACTGCTGGTGGTCTTGGTGTTTGTGGGGTGGGTGGCATGGCGGCGTATCCGTCAGGAACCACGGCGGCTGGCCAATGCCGGGTGGATCGCCGTCACCTTGCTGCTCGGTATCCAGGTGTTGGCGGTCCTCGGTTTCTCGGCCCCACTGGTGGGGTTGGGTTTCCTTGTGCTCATGTCACCCCTGCTGGCCATCGGTTTGGCGGGTTTCCTCATCCTCAATGGTTTGGTCATGCTCCGCAGGGAACGTTTCTCCCTGGCCCACTCGTTGTCCCTGCTCGCTGGTGTCGGGCTGGTTGTGGCAATGGTTGTTTGTGTCTTTGTGGTTCTTACCGGGGAACGACGGGCTTTTCCCGTTCCGACGTTCATCATGATCACCACCGGTTGGGTGGCGTTGATGTTCTTCTGTTTCGTCGGGTATTCCTGGTTCTACCAGCGTATCGTCCGGAGGATCCATCCGGATTTCATCATGGTGCTGGGTGCCGGGGTTCCTTCCGGGAAGGTCACCCCGCTGTTGGCCGGGCGTATTGACCGGGCCCTTGGGGTGTGGCGGGGTGAGATCAAGGCTGGACGGCGTCCGTTGTTGGTGATGAGTGGTGGGCAGGGGTCCTGATGAACCCGTCAGTGAAGCCCGGGCGATGGCCGATTATGCGTTGGAGCAGGGTGTTCCGGAAGCGGCTTTGGTGTTGGAGGATCACTCCACGACCACCCGGGAGAATTTCCAGATGTCGACGGAACTGGTTCGGGCCGAGCCGCGGCTGGGGCCACAGGCCACAGGGATCGCGGTCACCAGTAACTATCATGCGATGCGTGCCGCACTGTTGGCCCACGACCTGGGCACGGGCATTCAGGTGTTGGGGGCGCGTACCGCGTGGTACTACTGGCCCAGTGCCATGTTGCGGGAGTTCGTGGCGGTGGTGCAGAGATCACCCAGGGCCTACGGGCTGGGCCTGGGCTTGGTGACGGTGCCATTGACATTGCTGGTGTCACTGGCCGCCTGGCTGTCCTGACGAAAACCCCTCGGTCCCTGCGCACCGCGATGACGGCCCGCAGCACACCGAACAGCCAAGCAAGCTGCTGCGCGTTCAGTCCGGAGGAATCATGCAGCCTCGACACGCACTCCGGCAACGAAATCATCTGCATCACCGTCTCCCACCGACACTCCGGCCCAGCGATGGGCTCAGCGCCAGGATCACGACCGCGAAGGCCGGGACCACCCACAGCGCCAGCCTCAATTCCGTGGCCTCGGACAAGGCCCCGATGAGAGGCGGGGCCGACGAAGAAGCCGAGCCGTATCATCCATGTGACGATCATCAATCCGCTGCCGTGCTTCATGCCTGGCAGCTCGTCGGCGGTGTGCATGGCCGACGGAATCGCCGTCGCAATGCCCCAGCCGACGCACGCGAACCCTGCGATGGCCGTCGCAGGGGTGGGCCACAGCAGCGACGCCGCCATTCCGATGCCCGCGATCAGCGCCCCCTGCGCCGCCGCGGGTCGCGCCCCGAGGCGGGCCACCAGCGCATCGCCCGTGAAGCGACCCACCAGCTGGGCTCCCTGCAGAGCCACAAACGCCATGCCCGTCAGGAACGGGATGACGTCGAACTGACGGTCCAGGTAGATCGCGCCCCAGGTTGCGCCGGTGTCCTCCATCAGCATGGCGGATGCGCCCAGCAGCCCCAGCGCGATCAGTCGCAGGCGAATCGACGGCGTGAGGGGGGCCTTCCCCCCGGCCTCGGCGTCCTCCCCATTCTGATCCCTGCCGGGAAGCAGCAACGTCTTCGCGCCTATGGACATGGCTGCGAAGATGACTGTGGCGATGACGCACTGCAGCCAGATGGAGATTCCAGCCTGCTTGGCAGCGGAGCCCAGCAGGCCACCGCACACCGCCCCGACGGACCACCAGCCGTGGAAGCTGTTCAGGATCGGGCGGCCGTAGAGCTTCTGCACACGCAGACCGTGGGCGTTCATGGCGATGTCGGTCAGCGCGTCGCAGCCGGCCATCAGGAAGACCCCCACGGCCAGCACCCAGGCGACGGGGGCATTGCCGATCAGGCTGAGCATCGCGATCCCACACACCTGCGTGATGACCGACACCGTCGCGGACGAGAAGCGCCGAATCAGCGCCGCCGTCACCAGCCCTGCGGCCAGCCCACCCAGGGGGGCCAGGGCGATCAGCAGACCCCACCACTGGTCGTCGAGGGCCACACGTTCCTTGATCTCCGGGTAACGCGGAATGATCGAGGACCAGGCGACGCCGTTCAGCCAGAACAGCAGGATCACGCCCCAACGGGCACGACGAGCAGCGGAGGGCACAGCGGGCATGCGGGCATCCTAGTGTCGTGTGTCGAATGCCCACGAAGCCCAGACAGTCCATGGAATCACCTTTGGTAACGTCAGCTCCCGGAGACCGGGCAGTAGAGTTCCGCCATGGATGTCATTGAAGTGATCACCGCCAAACGCGACGGCGAACGGCTCAGCGACGAGCAGATCGACTGGGTGATCCGCGCCTACACCGACGGCATCGTCGCGGACGAGCAGATGTCAGCGCTGGCGATGGCCATCCTGCTCAACGGCATGGATCGGCGGGAGATCGCCCGCTGGACCGCGGCGATGATCGCCTCCGGGGGAGCGCATGGACTTTTCGTCGCTGCCCTTCCCGACGGCCGACAAGCACTCGACGGGGGGAGTCGGAGACAAGATCACCCTTCCCCTCGCTCCGCTGGTCGCGGTGTTCGATGTTGCGGTGCCGCAGCTGTCCGGGCGGGGCCTCGGCCACACCGGAGGCACCCTCGACAAGCTGGAGGCGATCCCGGCTGGCGGGCGTCGCTCGGGCAACGACGAGCTGCTGGCGCAGCTGCGAGACGTCGGGGCGGTTGTCTGCGCGGCCGGATCAGGGCTGGCCCCCGCCGACAAGAAGCTGTATGCGCTGCGGGACACCACGGGCACCGTCGAGACCATCCCACTGATCGCATCGTCGATCATGAGCAAGAAGATCGCGGAGGGCACGGGGGCGCTGGTGCTGGATGTGAAAGTGGGGTCGGGGGCATTCATGAAGACCCGCGAGCGCGCCGAGGAACTAGCCCGCACCATGGTGGAGCTCGGCGCGGACGCGGGCGTGAGCACCGTCGCCCTGCTGACTGCCATGGATACCCCCTCTGGGGATGACCGCCGGGGAATGCGTTGGAGGTCCGGGAGGCCGTCGAGGTGCTGGCCGGGGGTGGGCCGGCGGATGTCGTGGAGCTGACGGTGCAGCTGGCCCGTGAGATGCTGGCGGCCGCCGGCAAGCCCGGAGTCGACCCCGCCCCGGCGCTGCAGGACGGGAGGGCCATGGACAGGTGGCGACGCATGATCGCGGCCCAGGGAGGCGATCCGGACGCGCCCCTGCCTGTTGCTGAGCACACGCACACCGTCGTCGCGGATCGGGACGGCTATGTGGCGGGGCTGGACGCGATGGCGGTGGGCTTGGCGGCCTGGCGGCTTGGGGCTGGCCGAGCCCTGCAAGGAGGACGACGTGCAGGCCGTCGCCGGTGTGGAGCTGCACGCCAAACCGGGTGACCGCATCACCAGGGGAGCGCCGCTCGCGACCCTGCACACCGCCACGCCTGAGCGTTTCGAGCGGGGGCTGGCGGCCCTGGAGGGGGCGGTGACCTACTCTGACGAGCCGGTGCGGCCGGGGACCGGTGGTGTTGGGCCGGATAGCGGCGGATCAGTAGTCAGGGCCTGGCAGGAGGGTCGGCGATTCCATGGGCTCCCGCTTTCGGATGCTGCGGAAGGCCGTCGCGCTGGTGCTGGGCCTGGCGTCGCTGGTGGCCACCATGCACGTCGCCCGGGCCGTGGTTCCAGGGATTCGTGGGACGGATGCGGTTGCCCGTCAGCTGGCCTGGCTGCGTCGGGAGACACCCAGGGCTGCGCCGCAGATGCAGCAGCTGTTCCCGGAGGGGGAGTTCTTCCAGTGGGCGCTTCCCGCGCTCGTGGCTGGCAGACCTCGCCGCGGACGGCGTTGATCCCAGCGAGAACCTGGCGTTTTTGAGGAGGCCATCGCCGCCACCAGTGAGTCCGGGGTTGCGCGCGGTTTGGGGCCAACGACCTGCTTCCGCACGGCACCTTCTATCACGGCTGGAAGCTGTTGCTGCTGGTGGATCGCGCGTCTTTGACCCAGAGCCCAGAGCATCTGTCCGAGGTCGCCTCCGAGGCGCGTCGCATTCTGGAGGCCCTGCAGGCCGATCCGCTGCCGACCTCCTACCCGGGGCAGGCCTGGCCCCTGCGACGCAGTGGTTGCGCTGGCAGCGACGCACCGGGCGTCGAGGCTGGTGGAGCTCCCTGAGCTGTCGGCTGTCACGCAGGGATGGTTTGCTGCTATGGAGGCTTATCGCGACCCGTCGGGTCTCGCTGGTTCACCAGCGTGGGGCACCGCTGGCCAGGGGGTCGTCGCAGTCCATCATCCAGACCTTCCTGCCCGACATCGATCCCGCCCGCGCCGCCGTCGAGTGGCAGATCTTCAAGGATCATTTCGTCACCTTGACGCTGGGGCTCGTTGGCGTCCGGGAGTATCCGCACGGCGTGTCAGGCGACGGGGACGTGGACTCGGGGCCGCTTGTCGCCGGGGTCTCGGCCAGCGCCTCGGCGGTGACGCTGGCAGCTGCCCGCCGCAATGGGGACGTCGAACTGGCGAAGGTCTTGGACCGCGAGGCCGATCTCCTGGGTCTGCCCCTGCCCGCCGGCTCCGGCACAGCCTTCGCCCTGGGCCTCGTCCCGGTCGGGGATGCCTTCGTGGCCTGGGCCCGGTCGACGCCCCTCGGCGCCGAGCATCATCTTTCCACCCCTCAGCCCTGGTGGCTGCTGTTCTGGGCGCTGTCCTTGGCGCCGGGTGTTGCGGGGGTCTGGCTGTGGTGGAGTCGCCCGCGGAGTCAGCGACGATTTCCCCCAAGCCCTGAGGTGGTATAAGATTTCGCTCGGCCCACGAGGCCATCGGGGTGTGGCGCAGCTTGGTAGCGCGCGTCGTTCGGGACGACGAGGCCGCAGGTTCAAATCCTGTCACCCCGACGTGGGAGTCTCCCAGGGTCACAGAGCGTTATCCCAATCCACATGGGGCATGGATGAGGCTTATTCATAGCTTCTAGCAACTGGGCTCCGATAAGGGGTTTCGTTGTTTCTACACTCCCATGGCTGAGCCGCACAATGCGGCAGCCTTGGCCCTTCCAACGTCCCCACCCTTTTCCTTCGCCAGCCATCCTGTGCACGAAACGCCGTACTACGTCTCGGCGCCGTCGCTAGTAGCGCGCTCCCAGCGCCGCAGACGGCGATTCGCACACACCACAACATCCCGACCCAAACACTCCCAGGCCCCGGACATGGGACCTCACCGTCCCCTCAAAACCCCAAGTACAAGTCTCTGCGCACATACTTAAGAGACAACCATGAGACTTATCCACAACTACCAGCAACCAGGCTCCAACAAGAGATTTCAGCCGTTTCTGACACCCCCATGAATAACCCTCATTTAACGAAATCTAAATGTTTCCCTGATCTCCAGGTCTATGTGGTGGGAGTTTTCTGTATCCAAGGCCGCAGGTTTCGTTTTAAGGGGTTTATATTGAACTGGAAAATCCTGTCCAACACGGCGACATGCGATCAAGGATGTGACATCCTGGATAGAGTTACGTTATCGTCAGAAATGACTTTGCTCGGCGTTAGGGTGCCGTACGCCCAGTCATGTCCACCAAGAATGGAATCAACACCAGAGAGCAGCCTAGGAATCCCATTTTTCAGCGGTGTCCATAAAACCCATAGCGCTCCAGTCGACACCGGGGCGGCTGGACTGGAGACAAGAATGAGCAAACGCGAAGTGACGCGATTACTGTCGACTCAGCCATCTGGCTGGCAGCCAGCTTTTCTCCGCCCTGTGGACGCAGTGCCGTTCGGGTGCGTAGGCTGGCTTTGTGCCCAGGATGGAGGTTGCGATGATGCACTGCTGGCGGCCAGTGACGGCCGTGGTGGTTGCTGGGTGTCTGCTGGTTGCTGGGTGTGTCTCGGAGTGGGATCGGGGGATGCAGGCGTTGAAGGCGGACCCGATCGCGTCGGTGAGCTGGGAGGGGTTGGAGTTGCTCAGTGCTGAGGAGACGAGCAATGAGGGTCATAAACCGAAACCACCGAGTATCACTCGGTGCTACAGGTTGACGATCCCGCCTGATGAGGCGTTCTCCAAGGTCATCAAGACCGCTGAGGAGTACGGGTGGGTTGAAGACGTATCTGTAAGGACAAGTCATGATGCCGTGGCGAGAAAGACCATCAACAATTCCGTGGCTTCGGTTCTTCTCAGTGCGCAATCGCAAGTTTGTGACAAAGCTGTTTCCCCTCAATTTCAGATTATTATTCATTATCGATGAAGAGATTCAAATTTTTGCTAGATCAATCTTGATGCTTATTTGTAGGGTGTAGGTGAATATGATTGCGAGGACGGCTTTGATGGTGGTGGTTGCTGGGTGTCTGCTGGTTGCTGGGTGTGTCTCGGAGTGGGATCGGGGGATGCAGGCGTTGAAGGCGGACCCGATCGCGTCGGCGAGCTGGGAGGGTTGGAGTTGCTCAGTGCTGAGGAGACGAGCAATGAGGGTCATAAACCGAAACCACCGAGTATCACTCGGTGCTACAGGTTGACGATCCCGCCTGATGAGGCGTTCTCCAAGGTCATCAAGACCGCTGAGGAGTACAGGGTGGGTTGAAGACGTATCCGTAAGGACGAATGAAACTTCAGTGTCAACGAAGACTGTCAACAATGCAACAGCTTCACTGATTCTCGAGTACCAGATCGGGGGTTTGTGACCCCAACTTTGATCCTCAGTTCCGAATCACTATCAATTATCGATGAGAGGTTCAAATGTTTGCTAGATCAATCTTGCTGAGGGGTGGCTGTTGTCGGGGTGCTGCTGGCAACAGTGTCGCCGATTCCCGCTGCTGCTGATGAAGAGGCGCCTTCAAAGGGAGCTTGAGCATGGTCCTTTTTAGGGATTCTTATTCGGCTGGTAACGGTGCGAGGGAGCTACGACAGCGCTCCTGCCGGGGGCGTATCGTATAGCTCTCTTTGAACAAAAATCATTTGTTGAGTCGGTAGGGGAATTGGTTTGTGGTGATGTAGGGTTTCGAAGGCGTGGTGGGTGTCGGTGAAGGTGGTGTGTTGGTGGTTGCTGATGTGGTTTTTGGCTTCGTTCCAGGCGTGTTCGATGGGGGTTGTGGTCAGGGGCTGTAGGGGTGGGGAGGTTGATGAGGGTGGATGTTCTCGAGAGGGTTTCCTTGGCCAAGGTGGGAGCGGAGGTGTTTCGAGGTGTGCTATTTCGCATTGTCCCACGATCACGATTCGTTTACCGGGGTATTTGAGGGTGAGTTCGGTGAGGGCGTTGATGATGTTGTTGGTGTTTTGCCAGTCGAGGGCGGTCAGGTCGACGGTGTCGTCGTGTTCGTGGAGGAACCCGATGATGGGACTGTGCCTGCTTGATCCGGGCTTTGACCCGTAGTTTCGTGGTGGCGCCTGTGCGGTGCCAGGCCCCTGCGCAGGATCGCTTCGTGTTCGATCCGAACCTCGTCGGCGGCCATGATCATCACGTCCGGGTCGTTCCAGGAGGTGTCGAGTTCGTGACGGATCTGGTTCATGCGGGCTGTGATCTCGGCCTCAGGGGGCTCGGTGTTGGTCGACGGCCCCGGGTTTGTGGAACGACAACCCGGCCAGGTGGAGCAGGGAAGTGGTAGGGAGGTCTCGGAGGCATAGGGTGATCTGGAGTGGGAGTCGATCCAGTTGGCGAGGTCGGGTACGGTCCAGAACTCGGCGGGTAGACCCAGCTGGCCGGGTGGTTGTTGCAGCACCTCGATGGTTTCTGCCTGCTGCTGGGGGTGAGTTTGGAGGCGTTGAGGTTGCCAGCATGGCTGGTGTGTGATTGACGCGAGTCGGGTTTCATGCCAGTCCTGTAGCCAGGTTTTGATGGTTGCGGTGGTGCGTTCTGCGAGTTCTGCCACAACCCCGATGTCCACGTTTCGTGATAGCAGTAGGATCGCTTCGGCTTTTCCTTTTATGAGTTTGTGGGGACCCTCGTGTTTGTAGTCTTGGAGGATCCGGAATTCCTCTGGTGATATCTCAACTGTTTTCACACATCAAGGATATTACACACCCGACGGGATATCCACCACATCCACCCGGGAAACCCGATTCCCCGGTCGACCCGAATACCCCACAGACATCGGATTTTTGATTAAAGAGAGCTATACGCGCTGACAAGCAGTCAACAACCCAGCCCATTCACTCTCACTGAGCTTCTGATATATCTTTTGTACCTGCCGAGTGTTTTCATCTATTCTTCGCGAAATAGACTTAACTTGCATCTGTACCGCCAGTAGCGCCACGGCAGTGGCGAGAGAACCGATAACAGATATTCCCATCACTCCGGCCACGGGAGCCCATCGTATCGACTGGGCGATTTTTTTCCATTTACTGTCAATGACCCCAGATTCCAGCCGCTGGAAGTCATGGGCGTCATACTTCCGAGAGCTTTTATCGTTTCCAGGCGCCAAGCGTACTAGCCCCCGCGAAATCATCGCCTCATGCGCACCTTGCGCAACAAAGTTAGCCACCCCGATGCGATGGCGGCATTGTCCACCGACCAGCTCCCCGTTTGCTTTTCGGGAACATCATAGGTTTCCAAACCAAGGTCGGTTGCCGAGTACTTGCTGAAAAAGCATGGCCACCCCATCCTCGATCTCAACCAAGACTATCTCGGCATCATCCGACACAGCAGATTCGGGAAGGTCAGATTCGGCGCCTGACTGCGACATGCAACCTCAAATAGAATGACTGAGGTCATCGTAGACCCTGCACCACCCAGGATGCACTCGGCATCCCTTATCGTTTCCCGCAGAAGGCTCCACGGCCAAAACATGGAGGAACCTCCGCCAAACCGGATGGGCTGGATCGTGATCTCACCAGGTGCGCGACCTGAGCCGAAGACCTCGCCCCGGGACCATCCCCACACCTCTCAGAAGGTCAGCGGAGCCGAGTGGCTCATTCACAAACCGCGCACCGACTAGCGAAGCCCCCAGCCAAGACAGGGATAGAGAGTGACCACGATTGAGTTTCCAGGTGTTCCGGAAAGGTGGAGGGGTCCCGAACCCCATGCGCCAGGAGGACGTATTCATGCAGTACAGGGACCCTTCAAGCCGATCGGAGTACGGGGGCGAGTCGAAAGCACCCGCCGACAGGGGCCACCCGTCGGTACACCAGCCTTCCAGTCATCCGCCTGCGCTACAGCGCAAGCCTTTGACCACAAGACAAGCGTCCCTGCAGGAAAGACCAGCGAACGGCGAGAAGGCAAGCGCACCGGGAGCCCCAGGGACGCGCACACCGAACCTCACGGCCCCGACAGGCCCCACCCCGTCGGTACACCAGCCTTCCAGTCATCCGCCTGCGCTACAGCGCAAGCCTTTTGACCACAAGACTGGCGTTCCCGCTGGAAAGGCAAGCAGACGACAGGAAGACCAGCGGATCACAGGAGGACCAGTACGCCAGGAGTGCGGCAACGCCACCTACCCCGCGACACTCACGGTAGGCACAGCCGACCCCGGGAAGGGCACTCATCTTTTGATTATTTTATCGCTTTATCGATTAATTGACCGGCGCTGCTCGTCGCCTCCGGAACTCGTCCTGGCGTATCGCGGATGTCCACCGTCGGCCGACCATGACCCGACCCGCGCCCCGGACGGAGAAGCACCTCGGACATCCGACGAATTCTCCTGCCGCTTTCAAACAAATCCGCACAACCCGCCCTCAGCCGGCTTTTATATCCAAATGACACCAAGGCCACGAATCGACAAACCCTTCCCGCCCCACACCCCCGCGAATAAACTATTGCAAGCATTCCCTGCCATATTGCAATTAACTTTCGATAAGTGTTGTCATTTCGTCAGGATATGCATTACTCTTGTCTCGGCGGGGAGTCATCCGTCAAATTGTAAACAAACAATCACCGCGGTTACCAAACTTCTTCAGCAACAACCTCCCCGCCACCCCATTCAAACCAGCAATGGCCAAGCAATAGCCGCCATCTCCTCCATCGTCCACGTCCTTGACCCCGGGCATCCGGATTGGCCCTCGTTCAGTGGTCGGCGGGTCCCAGCACCATCAGCTTCTCCGGGTCCGGGAAGGGCACGAACCCCACCTCGGCGTAAAGATCGTGTGCATCGGGGGTAATGAGCATGAGCCGCTTTAGCCGGAGTCGCCGGAACGTTTCCGCCACGGTCCGGGACAGTGTGACCCCGAGCCCACGCCCACGCACCTCGCGCGCGACGTAGACGTCGCAGAGCCACCCGAAAGGCAACACCATCGGTTACCACCCGCGCGTACCCAACCTGCGCGCCGTCTGGCCCGTACACGCCGAAGTTCACCGACGCCGCCGCGGCCGCTCCACGAAATCGCGGGACCGTCCCAGCGCCCAGTACGCATCCGTCGACAACCAGCGGTGTACGCGTTCCAGATCGAGCCGACCGCGGTCCGTGTCCACCACGAAACCTCCCGGCAGCTCCACCCTGACGTCGGGGTCGGGCACCGCGATCACGTTCTCACCGGTCATGACAGCCTCCTCGCACTCGACGACAGCTCGGTACGTAAACCCTGCAGGCGTTTCCAACATGCCACCGACCATCGCCTTCCCGGAAACGAATCGCCCCTGCCCCGTCAGGCCGGATCACCAGCGGGTCTTCCCGGCCGGATGAACACGCCCAGCGCCGCGACGAACGCCACCACACCGGCACCCAGCAGGACGTGGAACGAGATCTGGGTGCCCGTCGTCGTGCCCGCCACCGGATCGGCCGCCTCGGCCGCGTTGACGATGGCGGTCGCCACCGCGGTTCCGATGGCCCCGCCGAGCTGCTGGATAGTGTTGAACGCGGCGTTGCCGTCAGCCTGGAGGCTGTCGGGAAGGGAACGCAGGCCGTTGGTCATGGAGTTCGAGACGGACAACCCCTGGCAGATCGGGAAGAGCGCGTAGATCAACGCCAGCCGAACGCCCGAGCCGTGAACACCGAGGACGGCGAAGAGCACGAGGGTCACCACCCCGATGACGGCACCGGTGAGGATGGGCCGCATGGGACCGAAGCGGTCCAGGATCCCGCCGCCAAACGGGGTGAGGAGCGCGCCGATGATGCACCCAGGCAGCAGCAGACAGCCCGCGGCGAAGGAGTCCATCGACTTGCCGACCTGGGCGAAGTACGGGATCAGGTATCCCAGCGCCAGCACGATGGCCTGAATGAGCACCACGTAGACGATGCTCAAAGCGTAGGTGCGGTCGGTGAAGATCCGCACGCGCAGCAGGGGATCGTCGGAGCGCCGGGAGAGCCAGACGAAACCGGCAATGAGCGCCACGGACAGGACGAACAGCCCGAGCACCTCCGGGCTGGTCCATGCGCTGGTGGAGGCGGCGTTGGTGGCGAAGATGAGGGCGACGAACCCGGCCGCCATGAGCAGGAACTGGACGGGGGCGAAGGAGACCCGCCTGGTCTCCTGGGCCTGGCGGATCGTCAGGGTCCCGAGCACCAGGGCGATGACCAGGAAGGGAACGAGCACCAGGAAGATCGAACGCCACCCGAGCGCGCCGATGAGGAAACCCCCGAGCGAGGGCCCCACGGCCGGGGCGATGGCGGTGATGAGCGTGGCGAGACCCATCATGGTTCCCATCCGTTCGTGGGGGAACCTGTTGCAGCACGATGTTGAACATCAGCGGCAGCGCAACGCCCGTCCCGACGCCCTGCAGGATGCGTCCGCCGATCAGGAGCGCGAAGTGCGGGGCGGCCGCGCTCATGATCGTCCCGGCCAGGAAGGTGAGCATGGCCGCGAGGAAGAGCGTCCGGGCGCGGTACCTGCGGTTCAGGAACGAGGAGACCGGCATGATCGCGGAGAGCACCAGCAGATACCCGGTCGTGACCCACTGCACGGTCGCGGTGTTCACCCCGAACTCGCCCATGAGCGCCGGGAAGGCGACGTTCATCGCGGTCTCCACGACCACCCCGGCGAACGACATAATGCCCACCGCGACGATGGAGACGACGAGGCGTGCATCGAGACGTCGTTCAAACCCCTGACACGTTGTTGATCCTCATCTCTCATCCCGGACACGGCAGCAGCGCGAATCCCGCCGGTCCAATACTGGCCCCATGACCTCCGAGCGTGCTTCAGGGGACCACTCATCGATACACCCACGGCCACGGTGCGGCGGTCCTGGCCAGCCACTCCCGTCGCACCGCCCAGGACTCGGCGGGATACCTGCTCCCCCACCTGCGCCGGGGCATGGACCTGCTCGACGTCGGCTGCGGACCCGCATCCGTCACCGCCGACCTGGCCGAGCTCGTCGCGCCCGGAAGGGTCGTCGGGCTCGACGCCTCGCCCGCCGTGCTCGACATCGCCCGGACCCTCCTGGCAGAACGGAACCTTCAAGACCGGGTGGAGTTGATGGAAGGCGACGTGTTCGCGCTGCCCTTCGACGACAACACCTTCGACGTCGTCCACGCCCACCAGCTGCTCCAGCACCTGGACAATCCCGTGGCGGCGCTCGCCGAGATGCGTCGGGTGGTCCGCCCCGGGGGGATCGTCGCCGCGCGCGACGCCGTGTACTCGGCGGATGCGTGGTTTCCCCAGCCCGCGGGCATGGATTCGTGGCTGGAGGTCTACATGGCCACGGCCCGGGCCAACGGAGGGGAACCCGACGCGGGAAGCAGACTGCTGGCGTGGTCGCGGGCCGCGAGTTTCCGGGATGTGAAGACGTCGGCGTCGGCCTGGTGCTTCGCCACCGAGCAGGACCGCGAATGGTGGTCCGGCACCTGGGCGCAGCGGTGCCTGACTTCGTTCGGCCCGCGGGCGGTGGAACTCGGACTGGCCACGACAAGCGACCTGGAGACGATGGTTGAAGCCTGGCGGCAGTGGGGCGCCAGCGAGGACGAGCTGGTTTGTCGTCGTCCATGGCGAAGTCCTGCTCCGCGCCTGAACCGGCATCAGGTCAGGACCTGCCCCACCCGCGCCACGTCATCACGTTCAGGGATGGACAGGTCATCCGCTCCCCCGACCTCCTGCACGGCCTGTATGAGGGCCAAGCCGATGTTGGGGCGGGTCACACCCTTTGTCAGGATGTCGCGGGCCTCGGCCTCCATGGAACGTCCATGTCGCTCGGCCTGCTCGGCGAGCTGCCGCTTCACCGACTCATCCAGGCCTCGGACAAGGATGGATACCATCGCAACCACCTCCCTCAAGTGATATCAAACATGATGTCAACTAGCCCGCAAGAGGCGCATCGAGAGCCCTGCCACTGGATCATGAAGACCCCGGAGCCAGGAAGGAACGTGTACACATCATCGACACGTCCGCAAAACGTGTCGAAAAATCACCCAAATTTCGACACGTCCCGCCGAGGGGCGTGAGGTCATTCTGGATCGCCTGAGCTCGTGGGAGAAGTTCCTGCACGAGCAACCACGGCGTGGACCCACTCGTGGTCACGGCGTTGGCCCATTATCAGTTCGAGGCCATCCACCCCGACCGCAAGATGCTGGACTCAGTAGTGGTAGCGAACCTGAAGGATCACCAGGTCGTCTCCGTCGACGAGATACACGAGCCGATGCTCCTCTGTGATGCGCCGCGACCACGCCCGGTTGCTCCGTACCTGGAGTTGTTCGGGTTTCCCGATCCCACCGAAGGGGTCGCGGAGACAGGTGTCGATGAGCGTGTTGATCCGCTTGAGAATCCGGCAGTCCGCGGCCTGCCAGTACGATGTAATCCTCCCAGGCCGAGGGATCCACGCCAGGCGCACCTCAGTCCCCCGGATGAGATCGTGTTCCTCGGTGCGCCCTTCCCGGGCCCTCTCGTGAGGCGTCGAGCAGCCTTCGGGCATTGGCGGGGAACGGAACAGGTAGGCCGTCTCCTGCCACGCGGCGTATTCATCGGCGGACATGAGAACGGCGTTCCCCTTGCGGGAAACGATCTCGACGGCAGTGCGATCGTCGTTGACCTGCTCGATGAGCGGGAACAACGTCCTGCGGGCCTCGCTGGCACTGATGGACACAGCCACCCCTCCCCTGAAAGTGGTACGGAATAACAGTACCAGTCATAGCGCTTCGTTGCTGTTCTCCCTGCACACCCGCGAGGTCCTTGAGAAGGAATCACGGTTGCGCAACGCTCAACTCCGAATTTCCCCTTTCAGAGGCGATATACGACGTTGAGTGTTGCGCAGCCGAGGTCAATCTGATCCGTCGATGGTGGCTTCGATCATACGAAGGGCCTGCCTCTCGAAGGCGGGATCTGGATTGACGAGCATGTGGATGGCGAGCCCGTCCACCAGCCCGTGCAGGAGTGTTGTTGCCTCTTCGACGTCGAGGTCCGGCGCGGTGAGCCCGGCCTGGTGAAGGTGGGCGACCATGTGGCGGCAGGCGTCCCGGACCGTTGCGTGGGCCACATCCAGGACCTCCTTGACGCGCTCGTCACCGGGGGCCTCGGCTATGAGCGCGACATTGACCTCCATCTCGGCCCGCCGTTCGGCGTCGAGGGGCAGAAGTTCCTTGATGACGGCGAGGACGAGCGCACGAGGATCCGGTTCGTCCAGATGCTCCTCGATCCGCCCCTGGGCGCGCCGCCCCACCAGTTCCGTGGCATGCACGAGCAGATCGGCCTTGCTGGGGAAGACATGCCTGGGTGAGCCAGTGGAGATCCCGGCCTCCGCAGCGACGGTGCGGATGGAAACCCGCTGATGCCCTGGGCATGGATCACCCGCCAGGTCGCCTCGGCGATCTCCTCCTGCGCCGGTCGTGGTCAATGAGTTTGGGCATCCTCCATGGTAGCGCATTCGTGTTACCATAACTTTTACTAGCACGATCGTATTAACAACTTGGAGGGTCGATGTCTTCTCCCGACACCCCCGCACCGTCGCGGGAACGCCAGACGCTGAACGGCGCGATACTCGCCAGCGGCGTGGGTCAGGCCATCCAGTTCGTTCTTCCTCTGTTCGCCGGCGCGGTGCTCGGCCTGCCCCGTGGCAGACCGGATTGCTGGTCGCGGTGAACGCGCTGGCGACGTTCGTGGTTCGTCCGTTCGCCGGTGTGGTCGTGGACCGCGTGGATCGAGGCATCATCGCCGGCGCAGGTGCGGGGGTGTTCGCTGTCGGGTGCGGGCTCTACGCCCTGGCGACGGGCCTGCCGCTGGCGCTGATCGCCGCGATCGCGACCGGGGTGGCCGAGGCCTTCTTGTGGGTGGCGATCCGGGCGATCGTCGGCGAGCGCCTGTCCGAGGACTCGGGCGTGTTCGCGAAGCTGGTGGCTGCAGAAGAAACCGGGGGCTGGGTGATCATGGTGCCCGCGATCTTTCTGCTGTCCGCTGCCGGATACCAATGGATGTTCGCCGGCGTCGCCGCGTGCTGCATCGCAGCCGCCCTGGAGCTTGTCAGCCTGCCACGGCGCGACGCACCAGACGACGTGCTCGCCGGCGCGGAGTTGTCGGGCATGTCACTTCGGGGGCTCGGCGCCAGGCTGCGACCGATGCTCGCGGCCGTGGTGGTCACGATGACCGCGGAGACGACGATCAGTCTGCTGCTGATCCTGCACCTGCAGCGCGGATTCCATCTCGGGGCGGTGCAGGTCGCCTACGTGTTTCTGCCCGGCGCCATCGCGATGAGCTTCCTCCCGCCCCATCTGCACCGCCTGGTCGTGCGGTTCGGTCGCCGCAGGATGCTGATGCTCGGTTCCGTGGCGAGCGCGCTGTTCGCCGTCGTCCTTGCCTTCGCACCGAATCCGCCGTGGATCGCAGCGCTCTGGGTGCTCTCCGCAGTCACGTGGTCCTGCGTGATTCCGGTGGAGCAGTCCGTGATCGCCGAGGCAGCGGGCAGCACGCATCTCGGTCGCGGGTTGGGCCTCTACGAGGCGGCGTGTCTTGCCGGGGCAACCATTGGTTCCCTCGCCGCCGGCTTCCTCTACGAATCGGGAAGCTGGCTACTGGCCTGCGCTACGTGTGCGGTGATCATCGCTTCCGGTGCCGTCGTGATCCCAGCCGCAGTGAAACGCCTCGGCGTCACCGACCACCCCGCGCCACCAGGCGATGACCTTTCCGACCCGACGCCGCTCACGAGGCGTTGAAGGCCGTGCGCTTCCCTTGCCAGCCGGTCGCACGCAGGAATTGTTCCCATGTGAGGGCATCCGGGTTGATGCGACGGCTCCATTCCAGGTCGCGTCCCGGCCTGAAATAGCCGTGGTCCACGGCGTAGTTCACCATGCCCAGGAGTTCTTTCACATGCAGTTCATCCGAAGCGAATTCGGGAAACCAGCGGAGCATTCCGTCGCGCGTGAATGCATTGCGATACTCGGCTTTTATTCCGGTGACCTTCTGGAAGGTCTCCACCATTTCCCGCGGTGAGATGATGTCCCCCACCAGCGGGAGGGTCTCTCCTTGGTAGAGCTCGGGGTGCGTGAGGATTTCGAGGACCGCCGGACCTGTCGCGGTCAGTGGATCCACGAAGGGCGCACGGAAATCCTCGGGCAGGTAGATGGGCAGCAGGAGAACATCATCTTCCATGCGTGGCACGTAGTATTCCAGCAGATTGGTGTAGAAGAAGGCCAGCATCACGAAGGTGTGCGCGACGGGCAGTGTACGGATGTGGTCTGCGATCCGCGCCTTGTCGGTGAAGTGCGGAGCGAAAAGCTTGCCACCCGAGATTTCGTCCACGTTTTCAAGGGTGCTGAAGACGATGTGCTCGACACCCGCCTGCACCGCCGCATCCGCCAGGGCGGCATCCCAGCTCGAACTCACGCGAGTTCTCCGGATGCGTGGGCGGGGTCACGAGGAAGGCGCTCGCGCGCCCCTGAAAGCGGCGAGCCATTCGTCGTCATGCCCCAGCTCCAGCGGGGCCGCGGCGATATCTGCACCCAGCCTCGCGAGTTCCCGCGCCTGCGGGGATGATGGATCTCGAGTGAGTGCGCGCACCCGGAAGCGCCCGTCGGCCAGCAGCGTCTTCACGACGCTGCGGCCCTGTTTGCTGGTGCTGCCCGCGACGGCGACGAGTGGTGCGGCAGAGGTCATAGCGTTTTCTCCCTTGCGTAATGAGCGGTAGGGTCATGTACGACTTTCAGTGTGGGACCATGGATCCTCACGATCAAGAACTATCCTTTCTGATACCACCTCGAAGACTGCAGGGAGCACAGTGTGAAACCAGAGTGCGTCAGCGATTTCGTGAGCTTGGGAGAAAAGACGTATCCCTGCCCTATCAGTGTTGTAATGGATTTGGTGGGCGGCAAAATGGAAGGCCGTCATCATCTACCATCTGAAAAACGGTCCAAAAACGTTTCGGAGAATTGCGTCGTGCACTCATCTCGAGCACAGAAACCGTGCTGAGCAACCAGCTCAAACAATTGGAGCAAGACGGCCTCGTATCGCGGCAGGTCTTCGGAACCAAACCGCCCCTGAAAACGGTGTATTCGCTCACCGATTTCGGTCGCACATTCCTGCCCGCGCTGAACGCCCTGACTCAGTGGGGCAATCAGGTGGTGAGCGAGCGGGGACATTTCGGGCCGGCATAGCCACTTCCCTGCCCCCGGTCGTCTCCGTCACATCCTGCGAACCGGCTCCTGATCAGGCTGATCTGACCAGCCCCATACCCTGCCCTCACATGAAGATTTCTCCTCACATCGCCCTGGGTCTGCTGTTCATCGTCACTAGTTCATGGCTGCCGATCCCGCTCGGGTCCAATGTCAGGGGACGCTGCCGATCCCGGCGGACTAACCAGGGAAGGTTGTAGGCCGACAGGCGAACCCTCCGCTTGGAATGGCTGACCAGGGCGTAGCGGCAGTTCTGCAAAGTGCCGAGTTTCGTCGATAGCTCGTCGGGCAGGCCCAGCAGCCGGGCGATCCCGACCCGGATGGCCAGGCCATGGCTGACGATCATGACGGTCTGGTTCTTGTTGTCCTTGATGATGTCGAACAGCGCCTCGCACACCCGGTCGGCCACCTCAGCCGCGGTCTCACCGGTATCCGAGCGTCGGAAGTCCTGTCCGCTGCGGCGGAACTCGACGAGTTGGGGGAACTCCCTGCGATACCTCGTCGATGCTGCGTCCATGCCAGGAACCGCAGTGGATCTCCCGAAGCCTTTCGTCGGTGTGCACCTCGTGGCCGGTCAGCTTTGCGATCTCGTCGGCGGTCTGTGTGGCTCGCAGAAGATCGGACGCATAGATCGCGTCCGGCTCGAGACCCGCCATCGATGCTGCGACCGCCTGGGCCTGTCCGAGGCCCACATCGTTGAGCGGCTCGTCCAGCTGCCCCTGGAACACTCAAGCGCGTTCAGTCTGGTTTCGCCATGCCGGATCAAGATCAGTGTGGTGCTCACGATACCTCGATGCTTTCCTTCGGGGCCTGGTCAATGTCCAGCGCAACCGCTGTCAGGTCCCTCCATAGCCGTCCCCGGGAGTAGCGAACGAGGTCGCCATGGCCCGGCACCCCAGCAACGATACCGTGCTGGCCGGGCACATCCACGTCCCCTGCTCTCGGACTTCTCCACCACGTCCTGCGCACAGGCCCCTGAACACACTGATCTGCCCATCTCGTACCCTGGTCCATGTGAAGAACGTTCTTCGCTTCTGCCTGGGTCTGTTGTTCATCGTCGCGACCTCCTGGTTGCCGGCCCCGGCACAGGCGTGCGCCTGCGGGGCCCTGGTGACCGACTCATCAGCGAACATCAATGCGGAGACCGCGTTCGTGGTGATGACCGAAGGTCGGGAGCGCATCGACATGGTGATGCACCTCGACGGTGAGGGCATCCGCAGCGGCCTGGATCATGCCGCTTCCTCCCGGGGAAAAGGTCAGCCTGGGTGACAAGGGCGTCTTCGGTCGCCTGAAGAAACTGACCGCACCTCGCCCCCGGCACGTGCTGCAGTTCCTGCCCGATTTCCGCAGCGAAGGACCACAAGCCGGGACCGACAGCTCCAAGGTGGGAGCCGCCCCCGGGGTTCAGGTCGTCAACGTCCAGACAGTGGGGCCGTTCGAAGTGACCACCCTGCAGGGGCATCAGCGCCGCCGCGGTCAACGACTGGCTGGAAACCAACGGTTTCCCGACCCGGCGCGAGGTGGAACCAACCTTTCAGGAATATCTCGACGCGGGCTGGCAGATCACCGCGACCCGCTTGACGCCCGGCGGCGACTCGGCGGCGCTGTCGAACGGCCTGGATTCGCTGCGCATGGAGTTCCCCACCACCGAGCCGATCTATCCCATCAAACTGTCCAAACACGCCCAAACGCGTCAAGGGGTGAGGCTCTTCGTGCTGGCGGATCATCGCATGGACGCGCAGGGACCCACGTCGTCCTCCCGCAACCTGAACGTCACGTTCGCCGGGAAGGTCCCGGCGGGTGAGTTGAGCCTCGGCGATGGTGAACGCTACCTGACTGCGGTGGAAGGCGACTTCATGCCGACGGAGATCACCAATGACATCCGCTTCACCCAAGCCAATTCCGACGAGGAAAACATACCCACCTACGACGTCGGCATCCCCGTGTGGAAGGCCTACCCGGCACTGTTGTTGGTCGGAGTCCTCGCATGGCTGATGATCCGCAGGTACCGCAGAACACGAATGGCAGAACTCGTTCACGACCGCTCGTGACCATGTCCTAACCGATGGAAAACCACACTCGAGTGTGCCAAATACCTTGTCAGTCGGCCGTGGACGCTGTCGACGTGAAGGCCAGGCGCGCTGACGTAGGCGCCGGATGTCGTGTGGCTCTCGGTCGCATCAACGCCATCGCCATCATGCATTCAAGTCAAACAGCGACGTGGCTCCTGCACACATCCCGGCCTGCCATTCCTCTCTGCTGCTGGGCAACCGGAACGACAACGCAGGAGGTCACGTTTGGATGTGCCGGCGCGTCACAGGGGTAGACGGGAAAACGTCCTGTCCCCCTCACGACAAGGAGATGGTTCCACATGCAGCGAGTGATCGAGTTCACGACCGACACGTTTGGCGCCGAGAAGATCGAGTCAGCCCTCCGAGAGGCATTCGACGTCTTGGCCGAGGAATGTCCGGACGGGGTACGGCTGGCCTATTGGAAGGTGCAGGGCACCAGCCGGTTCGTCGCACTGATCGATCTGGATGACGAGCGGAACAACCCGTTGCTGTCCCTGGACGCGACGGCGGCGTTACCGAAGGTGATCGGATCCCATGTCGAGAGCGGTTACCCGATGCCGCAGCCGGTCGAGCTGATCGGTAGTTACGGTTTCGCTCTGTGAACTCCCAGCAGAAGCCGGACATCTTTGCCTCGCAACGGGATCACCTGCGGGCCTTGGCGTTCCGGCTGCTGGGCCACGAAGCCGATGCCGATGATGTGGTGCAGGAGGCCTGGCTCCGCTACAACCGCACCGACCTGCATGAGGTCACCAACGTGAAAGCCTGGCTCACCACGGTCGTCACGCGGCTCTGCTTGGATGTGATGCGGCGACGCCGCGCCACCATTCCGGCCGATGCCCTCACCGAGCGCCCGGGGAATGAGCTCTCACCGGAGGCTACCGTCGAGCTGGCCCGTGACGTCGAGACCGCACTCGAGGTCGTGGTGGCCGAGTTGAGTCCACCACAACGGGTCGCGCTGATCCTGCACGACGTGTTCGGTTTCACATTCACCGAGATCGGAGGAATCCTGGGAACCAGCGAACCGGCCGCGAGGGCGTCAGGCCAGCCGTGCCCGCAGCCGCATCCGTCACCGCGACGAGGTTCCCGCCACCGATGCTTCAACGACACGGCAGCTGGTCGCAGCGTTTCTCGCCGCTGCCCAGCGGGGCGATGTCGATGGTCTGGTGGCCGTCCTCCATCCCGAAGTGGTTCGCACGGCCGACCCGCAGGCTCTCCCTGCTGGCGGCCCACTGCGCATCACGGGTGCCGACCGCGTGATTGTGGAAACCGCTGCGTTGCGAGCCAATGCGTTGGATGCGCACGTGCACGACTTGGTGGGAGGACCGGTCATCATGGTCGGAGATCCGATGCGACCCGCCTGATCCTCACGTTCACCATTCGTATGGCAGGGATTCGCTCCTACGACGTAATCGCCGATCCGAAACGACTCAGCGCCATTCTCAAGGCAGGAAAGTCCGGGGACAGGCATCCCGGGAAGCCCATTGAACGGCCCGAAAACGCCACGATGAGCATCCCTTCACGGGAGATTCTGGAAGATTCGGTCACCGAGGATCCTGAAAATTTCTGTCACCTCCGTGACATGCAGTTGAGCCCATCCAATCGGAGCGGAAGGACCTCGACATGATCTCCCTGCCTTCACGGACCCTTCTCCCCGGATCTCGTCGCCTGCCTTGAACGAGGCCGATGAGTTGATGGGACAAAAGCCCGGGCTCGCCCACGACCTCTTCCTGGGCACGGCTGCCGAACTCAGTATGTCCGATCCGTGTCTCGTTCCCCCGTCTCTCGGAGAGGCGCCCGGATCGCGCTCCACAACAAACAGCTCTCAGCGGTGAGGCAGCTGTTCACCAAGACCCGTGAAGCCGCGAACCGGGTCGCGGTCGAGAACTCGTCTGCTGCGTGATCTCCTCGGGCACCGGAGGATGTGATCGCCCCGCTCCGCTGCCCTTCGTCCCGATCACCGGCTTTCACACGTGCGCTGTTCCGGGCGCGATCACCTGAAGCCCCATGGCCCGGACCGCCTTGCCGAACCTGTGGTCGTGGGTGAGAACCGCGGCGGCATCGAGTCGCATTGCCGCTTCGAGGTGCAACGCATCGAGGCCCCGCAGGTATGGCATGGGCAACAGACCTGCGCCGCGGTAAACCGCCCGGTCAAGAGCGGCCAGCCCGACCCCGTCGAGGATCCAGGTCACGGCAACCTGATCGATGCTTTCCCCAGACAGGGCGATGCGCCGCAGTTCAGTTTCGAGCAGGTCGCAGGAAACCAGCGCGTCTGCGGTCCGGTTTTCCACCCCGATCGACCAGGGCGTTGCTCTCGGGTTGTTCGATCAGCAGGGGCACTGAGGGCAGACGTGTCGACGTACACGATCGCGGAGCGATTGCTACGGCGCCGGGTGGCGCGGTGAAACGCTCCAAATCTTTTAATAAGTTTATCAAGGGAACTCATCCGTTGATAAACTTATCGTCGTGAGATTCCGCTCGACTCGCCCTTCAGCCCGGGCTCGGACACGGTTCCCGCCGTGTGGGCCGGCCGCACCAGCCAACTCAGCGATTGGCGGGACATCCTTTGTCCACGCCGTCTGGCCGGCATTCACGAGCGGGGCCGCACCATTCTCGGCGAGGCGGGCTCCGGCAAGTCCTCACTCGTGCGCCGGATCGCGCGCGAGGCCTTCGAGGCAGGCGGCTGGGTGACACCACAGCTTCGCATTCCCTCGGGCACCGACCCCATCAAAAGAGTCGCCTCCGCGCTCCTGGAGTTGGCATCCACGGCGGGGCTTCCCGCCGCACGGGAGCAGCGCATCGACGACCTTCTGCGCAGGGTCGAGACGGTCGCAGCGTCGGGCATCTCGCTCTCCGTACGCGCTCCCGATGGCCCCGAGCCGTACACCGCCCTCACCGATCTCCTGGTCGAGATCGGCCGTTCGGCGCTCCGGCAGCAGGACGTCATGGTGATCCTTCACGTTGACGAGGTGCAGAACATCACCGATGAGCACACCCGATCGCAGCTGCTCGTCGCCCTCGGCGACGCACTGACCCACGAGGAACCCGCAGTGGCTCCGGGCGGGGTACGGATGGACAGGGCGCTACCCATCGCGGTGTACCTCACGGGCCTACCCGAGTTCGCGGACATGGCCGGGGCGAGGAAGGGTGCCACTTTCGCACGCCGGTTCCAGACCACGGTCCTCGGCGCCATCGATGACGAGGCGCTCATGACCGCACTCCAACCCTTCATCACCGAAGGCTGGCCGGTAGCCAACGATGCCGGCGGCACCGACAGGGTGTTCATGGAACCGAAAGCCCAACGCGCCATCGTCGATCTGGCCCGCGGAGAGCCCTTCCTGTTCCAACTGGCGGGAGAACGCGCTTGGTACGCGGGAACGGATAACCTCATCACCCCCGACCACGTCAGAACCGGCTGGACGACCGCCGCGCCCGAGGCGGAGGCGCACGTACAACGCATCCTCGACCGGCTCCCGGCCCGCGAACGCGAGTTCATCGAGGCAATGGCCGAGCTTGCACCGGAGGAACGCTCCCTGACGAACATCGCACGGAAGATGGGCCATGCGAAGGCAACCGACGCAGGCCCCACAGCACAACGCCTGGACCTCAACCGTCGGATCATCCAACGCGGCAGGCCCTACCGTTTCCAGCACCGCGCCGTGGAGGCGTACCTCACCTCAAACTGGCCCCGGTGAGAGTCGCTTACGCTTTCGATAAACTTCCTGATTCACGCACACGCAGGTGAATTCATTTGGCGAGAAGGGGTCTCCCTATAACCTGACTTGGCTCATTTAGTGTCGTTCCCGGGTGTTGTGGATGGCGTCGAGCCAGGCTTGGATGTTGTCGGGGATGGGGTCTTCAGCGGTGACGATGGCGTCGCCGGCTTGGATGTCGATGGTTCGGTAGCGGCGTAGTGTCTTGACCAGGGTCTTCAAGCTGACTTTGGTGGTGGCCTCCAACCAGCGAGCGACGGCGAGGGCGGCGAACACGATGGTGAGGTGGGCCTCGATCGAGTCTTTCAGGTGGTGGTAGATCGGGCGGGCTTTCAGATCGGATTTGCTCATCCGGAACGACTTCTCGATCTGCCACAACTGGTGGTAGGCGCCGATCACGTACTCCGGCCTCGGGTCAGCCAGGTTCGTGATGTATCCCTTCCAGCCAGCCAGCGCTTTGGCTTTGGCCTCCAAGTCCCAGTTCACCGATTTCTGTGCGCCGGTGAGAGTGATGAACCGGTTCCGTTTCACCGGGATCTTCCCCGCGACCACGCGTTCGGCCTTGCTGACCTGCTCGCTGATACCGCGCAGGGTACGGCGTGCTCGGTCGGCCCGGTACTGGTAGTAGATCGTCTCTGTCACTGCTGCCCCGGCCGGGCCCCCTCGACCAGGGTTGAGTCAGGGTCAGCCCGTCAGGGGCTGCTGACCGGAATGGGTCTTCAGCCACTCCCGCACGATGTAGGGGACCTCGGGAATCTTCTGACCCACGATGAACCGCAACCCCGCCCCGGACAACGCCCGCAGGTTCCCGTCAGACAACATGCCCGCATCAGCCACCACCGTCACCTCCGGCAGGGGCGTGAGCGGCCTGGAACGCCTGGAGCGACGGGATGATCGTGGTCGTCTCCGCACGGTTACCCTCGAACGCCTCCACCATCAACGGGAACCCCCGCGCGTCGGTCAACAACCCGATGGTGATCTGGGGGTTTCCAAGCGGCGTTGTTTGCTGTATCCGGGTTCCCGGAACCCGTCCCCAACATCAGTCTCAAAGTAGAGCGTGCTCACGTCGTACAACACCAAGGTGGCAGGGCCCCAACCCCACATGCGCTGCGCACGCGGACGCTATCTGCTGCCGCCACGCCGGCTCGGCATACACGGCGAGCCGACGCTTCACCGTCGCGTAGCCGCAAGGCCGAACCCCGATCTCTTCGAGCACCCGCAAGGTCTCCAACTTGCTGGCCGGCTCGATCAACCGGCCAGCACCAACTGCTTGAAAACCTCGTCACCACCACTGGCGGTATCGAACCCGAGCCGTTCAAACCCGACCGACAAGGCATTCCACAAGTGCTCCGCCCGCGACCGCCGGATCGGTAGCGCCCGCCGTCGTGGCTGCCCGTCCCCGAAATCGAGTTCGTCCTGACCAGCGGCGATCATGCGCTGCCGCGCCACCGCTTTCAACACCTCAACATCCTCCGGTGTGTGTGCCGACCCGATGTGATCCATCGACCGCGATCCACGAGACGACGACCACACCACCTGAACCGCCGTCGCCCCCGACGCGGTCTTCACCGTCCTCACATACGGACTCACCCCAACAGGCTAAAACACCCCCGATTAGTGCACACCACACCAACCAAAACCCCTAGCCAACACCCCCTCCAACCCCAAAAACACCAAACATGAGCCAAGTCAGGTTTCTGATACCCCCACGAATTAAGCCTCGCTGATTAGTTTTCTTTAGTCTTGAGGCTTGTTCATGGAGGTTTTATAACAGCTAACCCCTTGTAGGGCCCCCGGTTGGTAACAGCTGTGAATAATCCTCTGCGATCGAGCAAGACCCGTCAAGAACCTTCCGCAACAAAGTGTTCTTTACACCTCTGTGTCGTGTTGTGACGCCGGCACCACATGTACTTGCACCTCACGTGTTCGAATAACCTAGGGTCTGTCCGATTAATGGTGTAACTGGCGGTTTCTATTGGTGGGTGCTGGCTGCGGGCATGCGGTCAGCGAAGGTCGTGGCGAACGCGTTCAGGGCGGGCTTCCAGCGCATGCCCCACCGGGCCTGGCCGGTGCCCTTGGGATCCAATGATCTCACGGTCAGGTACAGGGTCTTCAACGCGGCTTGCTCGTTCGGGAAGTGCCCGCGGGCGCGGACCGCTCTGCGGAACCTGGCGTTGAGTGACTCGATCGCATTCGTGGAACACAAGACCTTGCGGATCTCGATGTCGTAGTCCAAGAAGGGCACGAACTCGGTCCAGGCACCCAGCCAGAGCCGGATCATCGCCGGATAGGCCTTGCCCCACTTCTCGGTGAACTGTTCGAACGCCCGCTCAGCGGCCTCCGGGGTGGGGGCTTCGTAGACGGGCTTTAAGTCGGCCGCGATCTGGGACCAGTGCTTCTTCGAGGCGTAGCGGAAACTGTTGCGCAGCAGGTGGATCAGACAGGTCTGGATCTTCGCGGCCGGGAACACCGACCCGATGGAGTCAGGGTAGTCCCTTGAGCCCGTCGCAGACCATGAAGAACACATCCTTGACGCCGCGGTTCTTCAACTCGGTCAGGCACGCGAACCAGAACTTCGCCGACTCCCCGTCCCCCTGGCCGGGCCAGATCCCCACAATGTCCTTGTGACCCTCAAGGTCGACCCCGATCGCGGCGTAGAACGGCTGGTTACGGACCTGCCCATCCCTGACTTTGATCACGATCGCATCGATAAAGATCGCCGTGTAGATGGACTCAAAGGCCGACTCATCCACGTGGTCATCTCGTCGACAACCCGGTCGGTGATCCGGCTGATCGTGTCCTTTGACACGCTCGTGCCGTAAACCTCGGCGAAGTGGGCGGCGATCTCCCCGGTCGTCAGCCCTTTCGCGAACAGGCTCAGCACCATGGCATCCATGTCCGACAACCGACGTTGCCGCTTCTTGACCAGCTGCGGCTCAAACGTTCCGTTACGGTCCCGGGGTACCTGGATCTTGATCGCACCGACGTTGTCAGTAACAACCGTCTTCGACCTCGTGCCATTGCGGGGAATTACCGCTGCCGCGGCCGACCGGGTCGTGCTTGTCGTAGCCAAGATGCTCATTCAGCTCTTCGTCGAGAGCGGCCTCAACGATCTGAGCGGTCAACGCCTTCAACAAAACCACCGGGGCCGGTCAGAGCGACACCAGCATCCTTGGCCTGACGCACCATCCGCGCGATCGCCTCACGCTGAGCCACCTCCAGCTCAGCCGACTCCTCCGCCGACGGCGGTGATGATGATGGGTTCACATGCCCCAGTCTGGCCGACCCCACGGCCAGCTCACTACTCGTTGTTGTCTCGGTCATCATGACTCCTCCTGCCCTGTCGGGCGATGGAGCCAGTTACACCGTTTCCCTGACAGACCCATAACCTAAGGGCGTTATTCATGTGGGTTTTTGTTATCGGGTTCGTAGTAGTTCGAGTTGGGTGACGATGCGGATGATGGCGGGGAGTTCTTCGAGGCGTCCATGGTAGCCTTTGGCGAGGATCTTCCAGTTCTTCAGGTGAGCGATGCAGTGCTCGATTCCGGCGCGGAGACTGGCGGTTGAATCTTTTCTCCCAGCCACTTCGGGGTTGATTGGGGGATTTCTTGACCGGAGTTATCGCGGTGGTCGCGGTGTAAGCACTGTCAGCAACCCATGTGGCCTCTGTCTCAGAAAAAAGGTCACTCCACCCACACTCCTGGATTACCCTGGCATCATGACGAGCTCCTGGGAACGGCTCGGACACCGCCACGAGGTCGCCCCGGCAGGTGGCCGCGATCTGGATGTTCACACATTGGACTTTACGTTTCCCGGAGTAGATTTGCAGCGCCCTGCCCGCTTGCTGGGCGGTTCCCGGTCGGAACGTAGGTGCCGTCGACCAGCAGGAGCTGTCCCTGAGCGATCGCCTCCTCCACGCCGCCACTGGTGAACACCAACACCGTCTCCAGGATCTCGGTGATCCTGCGCCAGATCCTGCAGATCGTGGACTGGGACACCCCGAACATGTCAGCGATCACCATCTAGGGTCATGATTCTGACGCAGGAGCATCAAAGAGATCACCACCTGCCGGTAGAGTTTAATCTTGTGGCGGCTAAAGTCGAGTCCCCGACCCTGGGCGACGTCATGGACACGGGTCACGATCTCATAGATCACATGAGCGGGAAGACCTGTAATAGAACTGGTAACGCATCGGCTGCTTCTTCGAGAGATACGGATAGTTTGCAACACCTATTCTCCCATGGAGCAGTCGATGCCCTACAAAAAGGGTCACTTCAGAAACCCAAATAACCCACATGAATAACGCCCTCAGCCTTCCGTCACTGCCCACACAACACCAGGCGCCTCGCTGCCCGATTTCATAGCATCGAAGCTGCAGGGATCCTCTGTTCGAGGTCTGAAGAAGCGTGACCCTGCTGGGTGCGACAATAGTGTGCGTTGGAAGCAACAATGTCCACTATACCTGAAGGAGTGTCCATGTATCGTCCGACTCTTGGCGTAACTGCACTGGTTGCGCTTACCTTAACCGCGAGTTCCTGTGCGGCGGCTTCTGTGCAACAGGAGAGTCACACCCCATTCCATACACCCCAGCGAGTGTTTCCCCTTCCACCTCGCCACATCCTAGTTTTGACGATTTCCCTTAGCTGATCAGCTCCTTACTGGGGAGTTTGCCGGAACCTCCTTTCAACGAGTGAATAATACTTCTCTCCCAGACCTAGGGAGTGTCTTTGGTCATTGCGGGCCCTGTCGTATCACGCCTAACAGAATGTGCAATAACTGGTCTTACAGGATTCTCAGGGAGATAACTTTGTCTATCGCCTAGAGGAAGTTGCGGGCTCGATCGCAGAGAACGAAGCTGGGCGCGTCGTGGTGATGCTGGGCTTTAGCCCTGTCAAACCTGAAAAATACACCTCTGGCCCCAGTGAATACCGGAAGAATGCGGAGGAATGCGCTGTGGCGACTGGCACCACCTCTGATGACGAAAACGATGCACAAGCGCGCTTCACTCGACGTGTTGAGTTGCAGCCAAGCCCCACGGTTGAGGGGGCCAGTGATGTCATAGCGACGATAACTAACACTGAGGATGGGGACGGCAGCAGATCGTTCTATCTGATCGTCGGAAATGTCGGGGACGTTTCCCTCGCTGTGCAGTCATCGTCACCCGAGGGAAGTCAGGAAACTCCCGATGTCGAAATGGCCAACGAGGTCTTCAAAGCCCAAGTCCAGAGACTGAAATCCTGATCCACGTGCGCACCGCCTCTCATTGCGGGAACTTCAGAACATGCCATCTAAACACTCTCCGAGAATTAATCAAATATTTTTTTCTATAAAACCATATCTAACAACTGCAATATGCGAAGAGTTTTCGCCAAATTCTGCCCACTGATCCTCAAGAATCAGTGGGCAGGTATTTGATGGCTGGCTGCCACATGGTGGCCAGCCAATAAATCACTGTGCCTCTCTGCTGTCGAGGCTGCATTCGGGGGCGATGGCGCCATGAATAAAGCCTCTTCGTATAGCTGTTGGATCGTGGTGAATGTTGAACCGGGAAAAAAACGTGTTGTCACCATTAGCAGGATTGCGTTGCCAGTAACGGAAGTAGCCAGCGACTCGGTAGTAGCTCACGCGGGATAGGAAATCTGGAGGCTTATTCACAGCTACTGGCAACTGGGCTACGACAAGAGGTTTCGCTATTTTTGGCACCCCTATGAATAAACCTCCTGCTGCCGCGGGCTTGTTATGGATGATCAATCCGTGATTGGCAAAGCACATCGGCTTGATCGCTGTAGCTAAGCCAGTTTTTCCATTGATGCCTCTCTGCAAATAAAGGCCCCGGTCATTTGTGCGTTGCCTTTGCTGGGCTAGAGGCCTGACCGAGGGATCTATCGTGATTTAGTGTATGTGATGCTTCGTCTACAGGCAAGATCTTGTTGGGCATCGGGCACTGCCTGCCGTCGAACGCATCGACCGTCAGGCGGCCCCGAGGACTTCTGAGGGACCTCGGTGAGGAAGGAGAGGGGACCCTTTGAGAGCTTGCCTGGGGGGCGCCGCGGTTGCCGTAGCCGAGTTCAGCGGGGATGGACAGCAGCAGTCAGGGGAGCCGACTCGCTGGTACTCAGCGGAACGAGCGCCACATGTTCAAGCAGCGGCAGGGTCGAAATTACGCCACCTTCTTCGACTTGCCGCCTTTTCGTGTTACGGCGACGATGGTCACAACAATTCCGCAGCCGAGCAAGACTGCTGTTGCGATGCGCATCGGTCGAAAATAGTCTGGATATTCCCAGTCGCGGACTGCGTTGTAACTGTCGATACTAATCGGGCAATCGCCCTGTGAGGGATCACTGAAACCAGAGCTCGGCGACCCTTCTGTCGTGCATTCAAGCTCTGGCTTGGGTGTAAAAAAACCGTGTGCCGGACAACACAAACAATGCCGTTGCGCTAAGGAACAGAGCTGCCGCAACAATGAGCAATGTTTTCTTCAGATTCATGGAAAGATCTCCTTTGTGCAAACGAATCCACCTGCTGGACGGTCTCTGACCGCAGGCTGCTTGTGCCGTGCCCAGTACGGATCAGCCTACGGGATGTGGCAAATTGTGTACAGGAGGTCTCAGGTGATGGATAGGATGCAGACTGAGCAAGGCTACCTGATCCTCTTGCCCATTCTGTCGAGCGTGTGATTGTCCATTGCTTCAGATGTTCCCCAACGATAATGAGGTGGGTCGCGCCTATGAGACGCTTCTGCACGCAAAGGCCCCGGTCATGTGTGCGTTGCCCGTGCGGGGCTAGAGGCCTGACCGAGGGATCTATCGTGGTTTAGCGCACGTGATGCTGTGTGCGCAGGTGAAGGGTTTGTCGGGTCTCTGTCTGCCGTCGAAGGCGGCAGCTGTCAGATGACCCCGAGGATCTCGGTGACGAAGACGAGGGTGTCGCCGCCTTTGATGCCTGCTTGTGGGACGCCGCGGTTGCCGTAGCCGAGTTCAGCGGGGATGGACAGCAGCAGTCGAGAGCCGACGCGCTGCCCCACGAGACCCTCATCCCAGCCACGGATCACCATGCCGACGCCCACCTGGAAGTCCAGCGGCTGGCCGCGGTCGTAGGAGTTGTCGAAGACGTCGCCATTCCACACCTGGCCCAGATAGTTGGCCACGATGGTGTCACCGGCCTCGACCACCTTGCCGTCACCGGCGTCGAGCACCTGAACCTGGAGTCCGTCGGGGGCTTTGGGACCTGGGAAGGAGAGCGCCGGTTTGGTGCCCTTGGCACCCTGAACTGAGGGCATGTTGTTCTCGGTCATGCCTTGGAGCCTACGTGAGGTCGGCTGGGTTTTCATAGCCCGCAGGCCTTGGCTTTGCCAGCAGAGCCTTTGACGGATGTGCAGTCGGCCTGGGGTCGGCGGGAATTTCGCGAGAGTCACAGCCCTGGGGGAGCGAACTGGCTGGCGCGCTCGAGGGGCATGATGACTGTAGGTTTCATAGCCGCTGAGGGGAAAGACTCTCTCCCCTGTCAGGGTCGCCCAGCGGAGAATCTCGCCTACCCTGATCAGGGCTGCTGTTTGCTGCCCTCTTCTTGGGGGTAAAAGCAGAGCCCGGTCTCTGGTTGCGGCAGCGTGGCAGTCAAATTTAGATTGGAAGGCACACAATGTCTGAAGAAAAACGTTGTGCTAGTGCGCAAACTCTACGAGTCGGGAATGGATCCTGATGTTGTCTCCGAGATCGTTGCGGACGATCTCGTATGGGACATCACCCCGGGAGCCCCCTGGGGAGGGGTATACCACGGATGGGCCAGCGTCATCGATGACTTCTTCGGTCAGCTTCTTCCCCATCTGAGATCGTTTAAGGCTCATCCCGAAACCTACCACGGTGTAGAAAATGAGGACCGAGTCTTCGTGACCGGATACTACGTGGCCACACGTCTTTCCGGCGGCGATCCCATCCATGTCCGCTTCACCCATGAATGGACCATCCGAGACGGCAAACTGGCTGCGCTTAGGCAAACGGCGGACTCTGCCACCCTACGCGATGCCATCGACTCCTGAGGAGCAGAAATGACCACAGTTCTGATGCTGATCACCGCCGCCGACCATTGGACCCTTGCCGACGGCACCGCCCAGCCCACCGGTTTCTGGGCCGAGGAGGCTCTGGGCCCCTACAAGGCTTTCAAGGACGCGGGCTACAAGATCACAGTCGCTACCCCTGGGGGTATTGTGCCAACAGTGGATGCGCAAAGCCTCTCGGCAGACTTCAACGGCGGGGAAGAGGGCGCTGAGAATATGCGCAAGGCCTTGGCCGCCGCCACAGAGCTCAAGGCTCCCATCGACATTGCCGACGCTCGCCCTGAGGATTACGACATCGTCTTTGTCCCGGGCGGTTGGGGACCGATGGAGGACCTGCCGGACAACAGGGACGCGGGCAGGTTCCTGACCACCTTTGCAGAGACTGGGCAGCCGCTGGCCCTCGTATGCCATGGGCCCGTGGCCCTCCTATCCACCATCAATGAAACTGGCCATTCACCTTTCGAGGGGCTACCGCCTCACGGCTCTGAGCAACGCCGAGGAAAAGGCAAACGGCCTGGCTGATCGAGCGAAATGGCTCCTGCAGGACCGCCTGCTCTCCGACCTGCACGTCGATTACGTTGAGGCGGATCCGTTCACGCCGCACGTGGTGGTGGACCGCAACCTGTACACGGGGCAGAATCCAGCATCCGCAACACCTCTGGCCCAGAAGGTCGTTGATTCCATCAGCTGATTCCGGCCTACTGCTCGGCCAGGCGGGAACAGTGGCTCGTGTCACTTTCCCCGCCTGGCCATTTCATTTCTGGTTCCAAGCGGCCTGCGGATGTGCTGCCGGGACCCTCACGCCGGCAGCGTGTACAGCCAGGCCAGCAGCAGCGACCGGGAGAAGCCGTCGTCGATGGGCACCGAGTCCACCTGCGCGATGGCCTGCCTGCGGGCTTCCGGGCCGGACAGGGCCCAGTAGGGCCAGCAGCAGATCCCCGTAGGGGCGGGCGAAGCTGCCATCTGCCAAGGCATCGTCGACGTTGGTGGCCACCCTCTGCCGGTCTTCTCCCAGGTAGGTGGACGCGGGGGTCACAGGCAGGACCTGAATGGCCAGGCCCGCCTCCGGATCGGGAGAGAACCAGGTGGCGAAATCCCGCTTGCCGCCGAAATTCAGGGGCAGGAAGCTGTGGTTCAGCGGGGCATACAGCGGATCGTTGGTGTTGAAGTTCAACCAGTACGCCAAAGGCGGCATCGGCTTCGCTGGACTGCATCCACGTCGCCTGATCCGCAATGCCTGATCGCCGCTGACCTCCGCCCACAGCCGCAGCCCGATCCAGGCTGCGACTGCCTCGCTGGTGGACTCCTGATTATTGGCGTCGGCGAATGGCGACGTCCCGAGACCCAGGAATGAGAGGCATAGGGCGTCATAGACGCGCATGGCCGGGAAATACTCCGACGCGGCAGGACGGGCGATGTCAGAGATCAGCAGGGGTCATGATCGGCTCCAGATCCGGCCGTCTGCTGGGGTCATCCTGCGCGACGAGGGCCGCCGCATACAGGAAATACCCGTAGTGGAAGTGGTGGTCGTTGAACTCGTCGCTTCCGAAGGTGGAGGTCAGCCCGATCATTCCCCGGTTCATCTGATCGTGAAGAAGCACCGAGCCGAATCCCCGGCGACACATCCCGCCGGTCTCGCCCACGTGGTGAGCTCGGGAACCAGGCGTTCGCGGACCTTCTCGGCCAGATCGTCGCGTCCGAGGCTTTTCGCCAGGTGCAGGAGCTGTGCGTCCCGCGCCAGCGCCTTCCCTGCGAAATAGGTGTCGGCGGGGTAGGGGAAGGTGCTGGATGTCCTTCTCAAGGTGAGCGGCCAGATTCGTGCGCTCCGCCTCGCCCAGCCTCCCCACGTCATGAGGTCGCCGGCGCCTCCAGCTTGGGCGTCCCCCACGTCATCGACGACGTCAGGCACACCTGGAGCTCGCCGTAGACGCTTGCGAAGGAGCCCAGGCCGCAGTCCCGTGTGGTGTTCGATGCCCTCTGATGGGGCATGGTTTGCCACCAGGGTGGGGACGCCGTCGGCGGTCCGCCAGTCGATGGTGGTGAAGACCTCCCGCTCCCCGACCTGCCAGGACAGGGAGGACGGCGTCACCAGGGCGGATCTTGTCGAGAAGCTCCCCCGCTCGACCCCGTCGGGGATGGCCGCCCACGTCACAGACTGCCCGTCGTCAGCTGGAGCTGAGACGTGGCGGTGCTGGGGCTACCTGCCAAGACAAAGCGATCAGGCAATGCGGGAACGTCCAGGGTCACTGGTCGCGACGCGGTGAACGTCACCTGGGGCGACCCCTGCGCCAGTGTGACGCGACCCACAGGCCCGGCACCATCCCGTGCCTCCACGGTGACTGTGACAGTGTCGTAGGCAACCACCTTCCATTCGGTGACTCCCGGGATGGTGACCGAGACCTCGGGTCGATGCCCTCCGAAGAGGGTCTTCTCTGTGGACTGCACCTCAGGCAGCCCGAGAGTGAAGCCGGTGGCCGTCAGCTGGAAGCTCAGCGGGAGCGGATAGACCGGCAGGGGCTCAGCTCCGAAGACCAGGCCTGAGAACCAGCGATTGGTGGGGGGAACCAGACCCTCGGCGAGGCGAACTGGCCGGAGATCCTTGCCCGGGCGATGCGCCACGGTGGCAAGAGCCCCCGCCTCGCCCGGCAGCTCGCTGGGCGGGGACGGGGGGCTCGGCTGGCGTCGTGTGCTGCCCGGCACCACAATGGTGGCGACCAGGCAGATGAGCGCCAGCAGGAGGCGAAGCAGAGGCTTCAACGCAGACCGATCTTCACCAAGAACTCTGTGATCGCCTGGCTTGGTCCGGCGAGGGGGCCGTCATCGCGCAGGGCCATGACCGCAGTCACGGGAGTTCCCCGCCGGGTGAGCAGCATCAGACTCTCGGCCTGGAGATCCTCGCTGTCCACCGTCACCTCCGTGATGGTGTTGTGAGTGGCTGGATCCGTGACGATGTTGACGCTCATGACATGCCCCTCCACGATCTGGCTGTTCGGCAGATGGATTGTCACCTTCCCGTTCGGCTCGATTCTGCCATAGTCGGAGGGGTTCAGCTGGTACCTTCCCACCACGGTTTTTGTTCGTGCTGGACACGATTTCAGCCAGAGACTCCGTGCCGTTCACGTAACTTCCCTTGAAGGCCGAGTAATTGTCAGGTAGCCGGCGATGGTGGCGAAGAAGGTGATGGTCCCGGAATTCAGGTCTATCTTGTAGCCGTCGGTGCTGTTGGGCTCCACTCCATTGGCTGCCATGTCCTTCAGGCTCGCGCTGGTGATGGTGAACAGCTCGTCGCCAGCCGAGACGTACTCGCCGGGGTTGCGGTTCTGCTCGGTTACCAGGCCCCCATAGGGGGAGGCTATGACGGTGCGGGGAGCCTCGACGTGGGCCGAGATGCTGGACGCCTGGTTCTGTCGCTGGTTGAACAGCACCGTCAGCAGTCCGAGCACGAGGATGACGACGATGATGCCGAAGAGGAGTTTGAGACGATTCAGCCAGGACATGGGTCAGCCCTTTCGGTGGTGGAGTTCGGGATGCTCTGCGAGGGAGTCCTTGGCGGCCTGAGCATGAAGTATCGCCTCGGTGTTCAGGGTCTCTGGGCGTCGGCTCCCCACAGCTTGTGGCGATGTCAGGGGAGCCTGGGCCTTCCGGGAACTCCAGGCTGTGCCTGGCGCGTTGCATCTTGGTCCCGTATTTTTCTGCCCTCTTCTTCTGACGGTCCTCCAAGAATGCTGTGACGACAAATGCCCCCAGGAAGAAGGAGTTCAGAACGCACCAGAAAGTGGCGACATTGAGATGACCCATTGAATAGTCTCGATAGATCGAGACGACAGAGGTGCCCAGCATGAAGACAAAGGCCCATACCTGCACCATGATGAAGTTGAACGCCGACGTGACTCCCTTGGTGGCTCCTGTGGCCGCCCACTTTGTGTCCACCTTGAGCAGGGCGTTGAAGAAGGCCTTGATGTAGATCGGGGAAGGAGTTTGCGGCCAGCAGCAGCACCTCCCAGCGGAAGGTGCCCGCGATCACCGCAGCCAACACGATCTGCATGACGTAGAAGCCCGGATAGAACAGGGCCCACTCGTACCATTTGACTGCCAGCGTCACGGGCCGCAGGTCAAAGAAGACCTCCATGACAGGGACCAGCATGAGAAGCCCAGGGGCTATGCCCGTGAAGTAGAACGTGCAGGTGACGAAGTACATGAGCCGCTGGTCCATGTGCAAGCGTCGCCGGGGGCTGAGCGGGTTGTGGGTGAACAGGATCTCGAAGCCTCCGGTGGCCCAGCGGAGCTGCTGCTTGCTGTATGCCTCAATGGTGTCGGGGGTCTCGCCGACTGCCAGCTCCTTGGCCTGGAAGATCGAGCGCCAGCCGCGCTCGTGCATGAGAATCGAGGTCAGATGTCCTCCGACTTGGACTGCGTGTAGATGCCGCCAGCGTCTTTGACGGCTGCGCGCCGGGAACAGCACGTTGGTTCCGACGCAGAACGCCGCGTTGAACTCGTTCCGCCCCGGCTGGATGAACCGGTAGAAGACCATCTGGATGAACCCGGCTCCCCGGGAGACGATGTTGTTGAGGTTGCCGTACACCTGTGGTGCCTGTACGAACGCCACATTGGCGTCCTCCATGAAGGGGATCGTCTCGCGGAGGAACTCGGGCTTGGCCACGAAGTCGGCGTCGAAGATGATGAAGAACTCGGCCTTGGCCAAGGACAGCGCGTTGTTGACATTGCCAGCCTTGGCCCCGGAGCTCCCCAGCCGCCGCACGTAGTGGCAGCCAAGGCTCTTGGCTGAGTCACGCACCTCGTCAGAGTCCCCATCATCGAGGATCCATGTGGTGTGGAGGCCGTGGATCGCCATGGCCGCGTTGACCGTGGTCCTGATGACATCCAGGGACTCCCCATAGACCGTGACGAGGATGTCCACACTGATCTGGCGTCCGTTCAGGTGCATCGGCCACCTGGTTGGGTCGTCGCTGACCCCCAACCGGGCGTTGACCGCAGGATCGAACAACCTCGCCTGGGCATCCTGAAACCTGTAGTTCGGCTGGCGGCCGTATCCCGAGAGCATCGTCCATAGGGCCATGGAAGCCTGAAAGATGAGAATCAGCTCACATGAGATGACGATGAGCCAGGGGATCAGGTCACCTCGAGTGGGATTGAGCAGGAAGCCTGCATATGCGAGGACGCCGATAGAGGCGAAAAACGGCTACTAAGAGAAGAGTGGGGGAATAACGGCCTGAGATCGAGGCTCTTCGCTCTTCCGGGTCGAGGCCGTCGACAAGCGCGAGCTCGGTATTGGCGTTGACGGCTGATAGGTCAACCCTTTGACGGCGGCGCCGGGATCGGCGTGACGAGGGCACGGGTCCTCCTATAGGAGTTCTTTTGTCTGCTAAAGGTGTGTTGTGACGTGATGGGTTTCCTCGGTCCTGGGCGGAGAACCTCAGCCTCGTTCGCGGCGCGTGCTGCGCCGTTTCACTCGGCTGCCTTGGCGCGACATCCACCCCGGAACCGCCCTCCACCGATCAAACTTCCGACACCCAACGATGGTTACTGCTGGCAAGAGACGGAAGTTAACGTGAGTTAACTTCCGCCTGGTGGGGACACTATATGCGATAAACCCCAGCGTGAGGTGCGTTCTGGGAGGTGACACGAACTCGGGACGATGTCCCCTTTTTGGCTGACATGAGCGGTTTTCCGGGGTGTTGATGTCTCTGGTGAGAAGGACGGCCTTGAGGGCCAGGTGGAAACCGTGTGTGGGCTGGAGCGTGCTTCCGGGTGGCAACTTTGCGTGGTGGTGACTGACAGGGCTGCCTCTTCTTGTGCTCTTCTCGTGGCTGGCTCCGGTGGCCCTGGGGTGCTGTCGTTGCGCCTTGTCGGCTGCGCTCATGCAGTGTTGCTGGATGGTGTGCTCTGACGTGGGCGTGCTGCGGGTGGGGCTCTCGCGGTGGCGCTGTCTTCAAGGGTGGGATGAATCCTGTGGGGTGATGCCTGCTGCGTTCGCGAAAGTTGACATCAATAGATGGGTGCAACATACCGTTGAGATGGCTTATTGGTGTGGGGGAGTTTATTCAAAAGGGCTGGTTGTTCTGAGGGTGCTAGCCTGATAACCTCGCAGTTTGCTTTTTGCAAAGGATTATTGAGAATCTTCACTTTTTGGCTTGTGTTGTTGTGCTCCATGGTTTAGTGTCGGGGTCCATGGACTCGATCGCAGGGATCGAGGTTGAGAAGTGAATTTCCCTGATGGTTGAAAGGAGTGTGGCGAGACAGTGTGCGATGAATAGCATGGTTGATGATCATTGCGGCCGTGCTGCCGTTTCAAGTGCTTCAAACTGATGCTGGAGCGCTGAGCGATTTCTTGGTAGTTTCCAAGAAATTTTCATTCAAGAGAGCGTATTTGTGGAGTGGTGCAGCAGCGAAACCCCTTGCTGGGTCCCAGTTGCTAGCAGCTGTGAATAAGCCTCAAGTATGTGAACAGCGAATATAACAATAAATTGACTCGTACTTCTGAGAGTGGGATGAAGGGTGCGCTTATAGGGTGCATACTTCGGTAAATGTTTTATAAGCCCCTCGTGTAGGCCTGTTGTGCGAGCCCCGCGGTCAAGGGGGACGCTGGGAGTAGTGTGAGGCAAATTTCTTTGCCTTATATCGCAAAAGTCTCTGGCATTATCAGCCTTGCCAGAGGTGTATCCAGAAAGAGAGTATATCGATGTTGATCACGCAATCTAGGGCGATTCTCGCGTAGGAGCCTGCTTACTACAACTGCACTCGGCTTGCCTGCCATGGGATTGATGGGGGCTCTCAATCTGATTGGTGCAACCCCAGCCTCTGCCGTGTCTTCCAATGATTTCGTGGCTACGGCTGAGAGCAGGGCAGGGATGCCCCTACGTCTGGGGAGCTGAAGGCCCTGACGCCTTCGACTGCTCAGGTCTTATCTGCTGGTCCCTGGCGCAGCATGGGATCTCCATACCGCACTATTCTGGAGCTCAGATCCAGACGTGCATTGACGCGGGCCTGGGAATCTCCGTCGACGATGCTCTGGGCACCAGGGGAGCGCTTCTGCATTACGACGGCCACGTCGCCATCTCGCGTGGGGATGGAACCACCATTGAGGCTCGCAGCCCATCCCAGGGGCACGGGAATCTTCTCTGCCGCGGGTATGGGCTGGACTGCCGGTGGCCTGTTCCCCAGGAGTCACCTATGGTGACTCCCCCGCACCCGCCGGCGGATCCGGGCGATCCTGCCGATGGATACTGGGGTTCTGACACCACCAGGCATCTGCAGGCCGTGCTGGGTACGCCCCAGGATGGGGTTGTCTCCGGCCAAGACATCCACTGGAAGGCCCAGAATCCTGGCCTGGGCAGTGGATGGGAATGGGTATCTGCGCCCACCGGTTCCACCGTGATCCGCGCCATGCAGGAACGACTCGGGGTGGGGAGCTGATGGCCTGATCGGGCCAGGCACCATCAGTGCCCTGCAAGCCTACCTCGGCACTACAGTCGACGGATGCTTCTCCGCCCCGTCGGCCTGTGTGCAGGAACTCCAGCGGCGAGTCTATGCAGGACAGTTCTGATTCCGTCGAGGGTTGAATTTTTGCATCGTCGTCAGGGGCTGTGGGATCTGGGGCATGCCTCAGATCCCACAGCTATATACCCTGCTGCCCTAGTGGCAGGGGCGAAGGGAGTAGCATCATGATATTAAGAACCAATACTGGAAATGATTTATCACGACGCGCGCTTCTGCGCGCAGCGCCAGCCGTGGGGCTGAGTGGATTCGTTCTGGGGAACGCCGCCAGCCCGGCGCATGCCGCAGAGTTTGCCGATGACTTTGTGCAGGCGGTTCACTACGACACGGGGAGGTATTTCCTTTCCGGCCAACCCACAAAGGTGACGGGGATCGTCATCCACTGGTGGGGTGAACCCAGCAGGGGCGAGCCATCAGGGCATCGTCAACTACCTGGCTGGTCCCAATGCCGCAATAGTGTCGGCGCACTACGTTGTCAGTCAGGAGCGCACCACCCAGATCGTGAGTCTGGCCGACACCGCCTACCATGCCGGCAACTACCCCATCAACGCCCAGAGCGTCGGGATCGAATGTCGACCAGAGATGGATGACAAGACGGTGGAGCGGGTCAGGAAGCTGATCACCAGCCTACGGCAGCACTTTTTGGTCCCCTGTGGCTGGGGCCGCACCAGCAGTTCTCAGCCACCGGATGCCCAGGCGCTTATATGAGCCTCATTCCCGAGTTCAAAGCGCTGGCGGCTGGTTTCCAAGACCGACATCCCAACACCGCCTGGTGCCGCGCCGGTTCCGCCCCGGCGGACCCCCAACAGACCTTGGAGGTCGATGGTTACTGGGGAGCGCCACCACCCTGAAGCTCCAGCAGGTTCTGGGCACCCCGGCTGACGGTGTGGTCTCAGGTCAGGTGGCCAGCTGGAAGGCCCAGAATCCGGGATTGGTCAGCGGCTGGGAGTGGGTGGATGAAGCCTCCGCGAAGGGATCCGAGGTGCTGCGTGCCCTCCAAGGCAAGGTCGGTGCTGACATTGACGGCCTGATCGGCCCCAGCACGATCAAGGCCCTCCAGGGAGCATTACGCCCAGCCCCAGAACGGAGTGCTCCTGGGAGGCTCCGCCACCATCAGGCGCTGCAGCAGGCCCTGAATGCGGGCAAGGTCTGATCAGACACCGCTTGACTGGCCCGTCGCCTCTGGCCTCCAGGGGTGACGGGCCAGCGTGGGGGCAGAGCATGCTTCCTCGCCGTGGGGTGAAAGTGCGGGGTAGGGATGCCGCCATGTTTCGTCACGCCATCAGCACCATCTTCGGGAAGCTCATCAAGAAAATGGCGCAACTCAGGGGCAGCGGCTCTGCGCTCCCCGGGCTGATGGTGGAGAGGATCGACCGCGGCTACCTGCAACGCACGCTCAGCACCCTTCCGAGGGGGTCATCCTGATCTCCGGGACTAACGGCAAGACCACCACCACGAAACTCGTCACAGAGCTGCTGGAGTCCGCCGGCTACAAGGTCTTCACCAACCGCACCGGCTCCAACTTCTCGCGTGGCGTGATCTCAGAGCTGCTTCCCAGAGTCGACTGGCGGGGAAGACTCAATGCCGACATCGCCGTCCTAGAGCTCGACGAGGCTTGGGCGGTGCACTTCGTCAAGCAGGTCAAACCCGCATGAGCCTGTTCCTCAACGTCATGCGAGACCAGCTCGACCGCTTCGGCGAGATCGACACCGCCGCTGAGATGCTGGCCAAGAACGCCGAGGCCGCCACGGAAGGTCATCCTCAACCGCGACGACCACCGCGTCTTCCGCATCAACCAGCGCACCAAGGCACAGCCCGTCTACTTCGGCACCACCGACGAACTGCTGGCTCTCATGCCCACCGATGACACCCTCAGAGGCGGTGAGGCCCACGCCAACGACGAGGTCCATGCCGACGTCCTGCTCAAGGCCATCGACGGCCGCACCGCAACCTATGAGATCGATGGCCGGGAGCACACCGTCCAGATGAGCCTCGGCGGTGTCTACAACCTGCTGAACGCTGCTGCAGGGGCTGACCCTGGTGCGGCAGATCGTCGGGGACAGAGCATCGACTGAACAGCTGCTGACGGCCCTCTCCGCGGTGCGGCCCGGCCTTCGGTCGCGGCGAGACCATCACCTACAAAGGGGTGCCCATTGAGCTGGGTGCTGGTGAAGAACCCCAGCGGCTTCCGCCTGTCCCTGCTGTCCTTCGCCGACGGCAAGGCCGACAACATGATCGCCATCAACGACAACTATGCCGACGGCCGCGACATCAGCTGGCTGTGGGATGTCGACTTCACACCCCTCGACTCCGTCGCCATGGTCACCGGAACCCGCGCCCACGGCATGGCGCTGCGCCTCGGCCTACGACGACCTGTCGGTCGACGTCATCGAACCAGACCTGCAGCGCGCCCTCGACCGCTTCGCGGCCCTCAACCCCGGCAAGCCGAAGCGCATATACACCACCTACACCGCCATGACCGCGCTCCGCCGGATGATGTCGGGCCTGGCCCTCGGGGAGGAGGCGGCATGATCCGCATCATTCAGCTGTATCCACGTGATATGAACCTCTACGGTGACTGGGGCAATGCGCATGTCCTCTGCCAGCGCCTGACCTGGCGGGGGATTGAGGCCGAGATCGTCGACCACAACCCGGGCGACGGAACCGATCTCGCCTCCGGAGACATCTTCCTCGGCGGTGGGGGCCAGGACGCAGGCCAGGACAAGATCCAGGAGGACCTCGCCCGGCACTCGGATCAGCTTCGCCACCTCATCGAGGACGGTGCGCCCATGCTGCTGATCTGCGGCATGTACCAGCTGCTGGGACGCACATTCGTGACAGACGACGGCGAGGTCATCAAGGGAGCAGGCATCCTGCAGCTGGACACCAAGGCGACCGCGGACCGCCTCATCGGCAACGTGACACTGAACAGCCCCGAGTTCGGGGAGATCGTCGGCTACGAGAACCACTCGGGACGCACCTACCTCGATGCGGGACAGCGTCCCTCGGTGAGGTGACCCGTGGCGCGGGCAACAACGGTGAAGACCACCAGGAGGGGCTGCGCTACCACAACGTCATCGGAACCTACCTGCACGGCCCGCTCCTTCCCACCAACCCCAAGGTCGCGGACTTCCTCATCACCAAAGCCCTGGAGCGACGGGACATGCCGACGGACCTGCCCCCGCTGGCCGTCGACGAGATCGCGCAGGGAGCCCGCACAACCGCCAAAGCGCGACCTCGGTAGGGCTTCAGTCTCAAGTCGCCTGAACCGTGATAGTTGGGGGCTCCAGCGAGTCCGATGAGTGGAGGGATATTGATGCGGCCAGAGCCGCCGCCCCAATCACTAGCGCGCCAACGTAATTATGGCCCAACGGGTTTCGAGACCATTGCTGCTATCAGACAGGGTCAGCGCCATAATGATGACCCCCAGGGTGCTGGACATCGCGGTCACGCAGAACGCCAACATCGTCACCCCCACTGCGAAAAGGCCGACCGCGATGGCGTCTTGCAGGGAATACAAACCGATACCTCCGCGCGAGCTAGCCAACGCATGCGTATTCTCAAGGCCAGTGCCTCGCATCAACAAGAACCAATAGAGCACTAGGCCAGCTACGACGCCGAATACTGCCGAGCACAGACGCTGCCCTGTGGTCGGTCTCGCCGGTGGTACCCGGACTCCACCGTCTGTAGCGGATGAGCATGGTCGTTCCCGCTGCCAGGAACAGTGCGGCACAGATGCAGGGCAGCAGACTCTTCACCGGAGAGATTAAGGCCAGTGGTAGAAAAGGAAGCAGAATTCCGGCCCCGACCGCGAACAGTGCCGGTGCGCTGGGAAAGGCCACAGCTCCCGCCACTATCGCTGTGATGAAGCAAAGGATGGCTGTGGCGGCATCTGGCTCCTTTGTATCGGCGAGATTCGCCCCAGCGCAAACAGGGCAGCACCCCAGGACACCCCGATCAACAGTGCCACCAGGCAGCGGCAGAGCTCCCGGATGGTGATGGGTTTGTCTATTGTGACGTACAGCGGCCGCTTTTTCTTCCCTGTCATCGGTCATGGTTCACTCCTCTGGCCACGTGAAACGACATCAGGGAGCCTACCGCTGACTCGGGTCAGGATCGTCGCATGGGCATCAACGGGCTCTCACTGCTTCTCCTCGGCGTGATGTCCGCCGGTGTGGGGATGCCGTTGACGTACAGCCAGCGCCCATCGATGCGCAGGGAAGGAGCTGACCTCACGCATGACCCTCGACCCCTGCCGTTCTCCTCCCAGCTGGCGGAGAACGAGACCATGCCCTCGTCGTCCCAGGCCTTGCCAGCCCCGCTGTGTTCGATGGTGAGTCCCGTCCACCGCAGACCAGGCTCAGGGTCGATAGCCTCAGGGCGGGTGTTTGGATGCCAGGTCTCCAGCAGGTAATCCGTCAGGCCGAGCGCATAGGCGCTGTACCGTGCCCGCATCAGCGCGACCGCGGTGGCGGGCGGTCTGTAGACCCTCATGGATGGGCTCGCAGCACGTCGTGTAGGGACGGCCGGTGTCGCAGGGGCAGATATCTGTGGGATCACTCACCGTCCCAGTATCCACCTTTGAAGGCCCCCGACGCTCAGTTGGGACCAGCTCAGCTGACAGGCGTCAGCGTCAGCAGCGTCACCTCTGGCGGGCAGGCGAAACGATACGGGGCGAATGGTGATGTGCCGATGCCCGCGGAGACATGAAGCCAGGCCGATCCGCTCCCCGCCTCATGCCGCGACAGCCCCTTGACCTGCGGGGCGGGCAGATCACAGTTCGTGGTCAGCGCACCATACCCCGGGACACACACCTGGCCCCCGTGGGTGTGTCCTGCGAGGATCAGCTGCACCCCATCGGCGGTCATCGCATCCAGCACTCGGCGATAGGGGGCATGCGTCACCCCGAGACTCAGATCCACCCCGTCGCTGACAGGTCCGGCGACGGCTGGGTAGTCGTCGCGGTCGTGGTGTGCGTCGTCGATGCCTCGCAACTCCACCCGATACCCGCCCACCTCGACGATGGCACGCCGGTCGTTGAGGTCATGCCAGGCTCCGCTGCGCGTCAAGGCAGAGCGCAACTGCTCCGAATCCAACGGCTCCGGCGCAGCAGAGGCCTCCGAACGTCCCCTGGTGACGTAGCGCAGCGGGCTTTTGAACTCAGGCCTGTGATAGTCATTTGACCCGAAGACGAACCCCCCGGGAACATCCCGCAGCGGTCCGAGAGCCGCCATCAGCGACGCGATGGCCCGGTCGCTGGAGATGTTGTCGCCGGTGTTGACCACCACATCTGGTGCCAGACCTGCCAGCGAACGCAGAAAGTCAAGCTTCGCGTGCTGCGACTCCAACAGGTGCACATCAGAGATGTGAAGCACTCTCAGCTCCCGGCCGCCCGCGGGCAGCACGGGAACTGAGACGCGACGCACCTGGAAGAGATTCGCCTCCGCCAGCCCCCAGGCAAAGCAGCCAAGCGCCGCCGCGGCCAGGCTGGCCGCGGCGCGCAATGGCCGTGTCACTGGTCCCCTGGCGGACCAGGCTCAATGGGAGCGGGTATTCCCGGGTCCGGTGGCGCCCCCGGGCGTTGGGGGAACGACACTGGGCTCCGGTGTTGGCTGCTGCCCCTTGGAGAACAGCAGCTGAATGGTGGAGAACTTCGGTGCTGTTGTCGAGGGGCTCACCCCCAGGAAGGTTCCCTTGGGCCTGGGGCTGTCGACCTCGACATTGACTGTCGAGAAGCCGGCGGCCTCAAGCGTGGTGCGTGCCTCCTGCGGAGACATGCCGTTGGTGTCGGGCACCTGCACCGTCTCGCCCTGCTCAATGCGCTGACTGACCTTCCCGAAGGGTGTGGGGTCAACGTCCTTCAAGGCGGCGCTCATCGCCCGCTTCCAGATGGGGCCGGCGTCGCCGCTTCCTGAACCCTGGAGCCTGACACCCGTCGAGAGCTTCATGTACTTTATCCCCGCATCGGGCCTCCCTTGAACTCAGGTGCGGTGTTGTCGACGGCGATAAAGGCGGCTCCCGCCATGTCAGGGGTGTATCCCGCAAACCACACCGACCTGTTGCTGTCCGTGGTGCCGGTCTTGCCCGCCTGAGGACGGCCATCCGGCATGCGTGCTGCCTGGCCAGTTCCCCTCGTCACGACGCCAGACAGGGATGTTGTTCACACCGTCGGCAACCTCGGGGGAGAGCACCTCCTGGCAGTTGGCGGAGGGCACGGGAACATCCTGACCCTCCTTCGTCTGGATCAGCCTCAGGATGATCGGATTGCAGTGAGTGCCGCGATTCGCGAACGTCGCATAGGCCTCGGCCATGGACAACGGTGTGACGTAGGACGTGCCCAGCACCCATGATGCGACACTGCCGTCCTTGCGCATGTCCTCGCCATCCGCCCGCTTGACCCCCAGCTTCTGAGCCATGTCGATGGAGTCGCAGAGACCCACCTTGGCCTCCAACTGGACAAAGTACGTGTTGACGGAGTGCTCGGTGGCCGTCTTCATGTCGATGGTGCCGTAATCCCTGTCGTAGTTCTGCGGCTCCCATCCCTCATGCAGCCTGAAGGGACCGTCGCAGCCTCTGAACTCCATCCCATTGGTGGGTAGCTTCATGGGGGAGTTGAGCTGCAGCGTGGGTGCCACACCCGCGTTCAATGCGGTCGCCACCACGAAGGGCTTGAACGTCGATCCAGCCTGGAAACCCTCAATGCCGCCGTACTTCTCCTCTGCGTTGATCAGCTTCCAGGTTTCGCCCTCACCGTCGCCCAGCTTGGGTCGGCTCTGCGCCATGGCGACGATCAGGCCCGTGCTGGGTTGGAGCAGCACGGCGCCACCCCAGACCGGATCGGTTGGGCCAACGGTGCTTGCGACGGCGTCCTCCGCTGCCTGCTGAGCCTCCGGGTTGATGAGGGTGTGAATGGTGAGGCCGCCGCGTTTCAGGGTGTTTGCGCGCTCGCGAGGGGTGGAGCCCAGGCTCGGCATCTGATCGGAGATCAGAACGTTGTACACGTACTGGCACAGCGTCGGGAACCTGGAGACGGTGCAGCCGTTCACCGTGGACTGCACCTGTGATGCGTCGAAGCCAACCTGCTTGGCTGCCTCGGCCTCTTCCTTGGTGATGAAGCCGACCGCCGGGGAGGCCATGCGATTCAGCACCTGATTGCGGCGCTCAATGGCCTTCTGCGGGTACTTCACCGGATTGTAGGCATCCGGGTTCTGGACGATGCCGGCGAGCATCGCGGCCTGATCCAGCGTCAAATTCTCAGCGGAGGTGTTCCAGTAGTGCTTGGCTGCCGCCTCACGCCATAAGCGCCGTCACCGTAGTACGCGATGTTGAGGTAGCGCTCCAGGATCTGGTCCTTCGTCAGACGCTCCTCAACAGCCATCGCGTAGCGCATCTCGCGGATCTTGCGCTCCAGGGTGGGGGTCTGCGCGGCCCGCACGCCCGTCTTGTCGTCGCGTACCTTGGCGCTTTCAATCTGCACCTGCTTCACGTACTGCTGCGTCAAGGTGGAGGCACCCTGCGTGTCCCCCGTGATGGTTTTCACGATGGCACGGCCCAAGCCTTGGATGTCGATCGCGCCGTGCTCGTAGAACCGGTGATCCTCAATGGCGACCTGCGCCTTCTGCATGTTCTTCGCGATCTGATCGAGAGGCTTGTACTCCCGGTTCTCCTCGAAGAAGGTGGCCAACTCCGAGCCATCCGCCATCAGCACCCGTGACCGCTCGGACTGCGGCGGGGTCTCCAACTCAGCCGGCAGATACTGGATCGAGTCGGCGACGAGCTTCGTGGCCCCCACCTGCCAGGGCCGTCGTGGGAACAGCCAAACCCGCCAGCAGCACGCCGCAGAGAATGCTGACCAACCCGAACATGGCTAGCGAATAGACCGTATTGTTTGGCTTGGGCGTCGACATGGCCCCCAGTGTACGTGAACTATCCGACAGGCTTCAGCCCTCTAGTCGTCGGCGTCCTCTGCGGAGAGGTCCGGCCGGCGGAAGAGATTCACAGCTGCAGCCACCAGGCCACCCCCACAAGGTGGCGATGGCCAGGATCATCATGACGATGGCGGTCATGGTCATTTCGCAGCCTCCTCCTCTTCTTTCCCCAGCAGGGAGGCTGGAATCGTGATGTTCATGCTCGTTGCTGGTCTCGTCGAACTCGACGCTGACGCTGCGACGCCAGGAGGGCCCGGAGGATGAGCGCGACGACGATCAGGGGCCGCCGACATGCCCCAGCCGAAGATGCCGAGCAGATGCAGCGGATAGCCCTCGTAGGGTTCCGTGAACTTGGCGATGAGCTCGCTGACCAGCATGTAGCCCAGCACGAGGGGGACGATTCCGCCGATGAAGATCATCCAGACCTTTCCCGTCGGGAAGCTGGAGAAGCGATCCAGATGCCTGCGTAGCACCGGCAGCTTGCCGACGATCCAACACACCGACACCACACACGCGAACGCACCCGCCAGGATGCCGAACTTGTTGACGAACTCGTCGGTGATGTCCAGGAAGTACAGCGCGGTCGTGGTTCCCAGCAGACAGGTGGAGATGACCGCCATCGGGATCCCGATGGCCGCCGTCGCCCGTTGCTTGAGATGCCCAGCTTGTCGCGGACCGCGGAGACGATCACCTCGACGATGCTGAGCAGCGATGTGATGCCCGCCACCGTCAGGGGAGCCGAAGAACAGCACCCCCATCAGAGAGCTCAGGGGGGCCTGAGAGATGATCGTGGGGAAGGCGACGAAGGCCAAGGTCAGGCCCTTGTCGGCGACCTCCCCCACCGGCTTGCCGGCGATGTTGGCCATGAATCCCAGCGCCGCGAACACGCCGATGCCCGCCAGCAGCTCGAAGCCGGAGTTGGCGAAACCCACCACCAGTCCAGAGCCCGTCAGATCCGTGCGGCGCTTCAGGTAGGAGGCGTAGGTCAGCATGATGCCAAAGCCCACCGACAGTGAGAAGAAGATCTGGCTGAAGGCCGAGGCCCACACCCCTGGATTGCCGAGCGCAGACCAGTCGGGGGTAAACAGCGAGTTCAAACCCTCACCGGCCCCCGGCAGGAACAGCGACTGCACCACCAGGACCAGGAACATCACCACCAGCAGCGGCATGAACACCAGGTTCGCCAGGGCCAGACCCTTGTTGACGCCCAGCGCGATGGTTCCGAGAGTTACCGCCCACACCACGACCATGGGGACCATCAGCGATGGCACGAACTCGAAGCCCACTCCAGGCTCCGCCGCCATGTGCAGGAACTGGCTCTTCAGAAATCCCCCGGGATCTTGCCCCCACGCCTGATTGAAGCTGAAGATCGTGTACATCCCCGCCCAGGCGACGATGGCGGCGTAGTAGATCGCGATCATGAAGCACACCATCACCTGCCACCAGCCCAGGGTCTCGGTCCAGCCCCCGAGCCTGCGCAGCGCCAGGGGAGCGGAGCCCCGGTATCGATGCCCGATGGCGTAGTCGAAGAACAGCAGTGGGATGCCCGCGCTCAGCAACGCGATGAGATACGGCAGGATAAACGCGCCACCGCCGTTGCTGTAGGCGACATAGGGAAACCGCCAGATATTGCCCAGTCCGACGGCAGATCCGATGGCTGCGAGGATGAAGAAATTACGTGAGTTGAAGATCTCCCGTTTCGGCGCGGATTTTTCCATATGGACTCCCCTGCAAAGACAATCGGGATTAATGTAATGCCCGACGGAGACCATATGAAACCTGTCCACCTGGCGGGCAGTGCTACACCTCGACGTCCCGGGGCGCCCTCGAAGTCGGTCATCGCCACCTGGCCCTCCTCCGTGATCCCCTCACGCCTGAACACCACCAGGACCGTGTCGACGAGGATCCCTCAGGTCCATGCCCAGCGACCTGTGGTCGACATAGTGGACATCCCACGCCAGGCGTTCCGCCCAGGGCATGGCGTTGCGGCCCTGACCTGCGCTAGGGCCCGTGACCCCGGGGCGCACCTCATGGCGACGCGACTGTCGGGGTGTGTACAGCGGCAGATACTCGGGCAGCAGGGGTCGCGGCCCCACCAGCGACATGTCACCCTTCAGGACGTTGATCAGCTCCGGCAACTCGTCGAGGCTCGTCGAGCGCAGCCAGGAGCCGAACGGGGTGATGCGGTCCTCGTCGCTGACTAGGTCCGGGGTCATGTCCCTCATGGTGCGGAATTTGCACATCATGAACGTCCGGCCATCTCGCCCCGGACGCTCCTGCTTAAACAACACCGGCGACCCCAGGTTCCTGCGCACCAGCAGCGCCACCACCAGCTGGATGGGAGCCGACACGACAAGCGCCACCGTCGCCACCACGACATCCAGGATTCGTTTCAGAAAGTCATAGGGGCGACGACGCCTCATGCCGACCTCTCGATGACGGTGTGCAGCGCGGCGACGACCCGGTCCATGTCCTCATCAGTCAGCGCCGAGCCGCTGGGCAGGGGAGACGCCCGTCGCGAAAAAGACGGTCCGAGTTGCCGTTCACGTAAGCCTCAAGATGCTGATACACAGGCTGCGAGTGCATGGGCTTCCACAGCGGCCGGGCCTCAATGTTGTCGGCGGCCAGGGCCTCGATCACGTCATCGCGGGTGAAGCCGGCCTCCGAAGGGTCGATGACGACGGAGGTCAGCCGAAGTTGTCGTGGTCACCCATACTGATGGGATGCTCCGCCCCGTCGGGCTGCCCGAAGAAGGTCACGCCCGGTACGCCGTCGAACACGGTGCGGTAGCGCAGCCGGTGCTCGCGGCGGCGCTCCAGCATCTCGGGCAGGCGTGCGAGCTGCGCCCGTCCGATGGCCGCCAGAAGATTCGACATGCGGTAGTTGTATCCGACATCGGTGTGCTCGTAGTGCAGCACCGGCTGACGAGCCTGCGTGGCCAGGTAGCGGACGTGCTCGGCCCGGTCGGCATCGTCGGTCAGCAAAGCGCCGCCACCGGATGTGGTCATCACCTTGTTGCCGTTGAACGACAACGCCGCCATAGTGCCGTAGGCCGCGGCGGGACGCCCCTGATACACCGCACCCAGCGACTCCGCCGCGTCGCTGAGGATCGCCAGCCCGAACTCGTCGGCGATGGCCTTCAGACCCTCGTGGTTGACCACGTGCCCCAGCAGATCGACGGGGACGATGGCGACGACGTTGCGTCCCTTCGAACGCTGGTCGAGGATCGCCTTGCGGGCCAGCGTGACGTCGATGTCGCCGTTGGGTGTGGAGTCCACCAGGACGGGGCTGGCACCCGTGTAGGTGATGGCGTTGGTGGTGGCGGCGAACGTCATGGAGGCGGTGATCACTGTGTCGCCGGGCGCGAACCCCAGATTCAGGCCGGCCAGGTGAAGGGCAGCGGTCCCGGAGGACAGCGCCACGGCATGCTTACGGCCGCAGTAGGCTGCCAGCTCCTCCTCGAAAGCATCGACCTCAGGGCCGAGCGGGAGCGATCCAGCTGCCTGCGAAGGCGCGTGACAGCGCCTCCTGCTCCAGGTCGGTCATGTGGGGGCGAGAGGAAGATGCGGCTGTTCACACCCCGGAGGATACCGCCCGCTCAGTGACTGAGAAGAACCCGTGCCACTTCCTCGGCGGCGTGGCCGTCGCCGTACGGGGCGCTCAAGTCAGGCGCGGGTGCGGGACGGGTGGCGCTGGCGGCCAGGTTCCTCAGCTCAGGGTCGAGCACATTCCAACCGTTGGCGATGGTCTCGGTCCACTCGGTCTCCGTGCGCACCGTCGTGCAGACGGTGCCCAGCAGGAACGCCTCCTTCTGCAGACCGCCAGAGTCGGTGATGACGCCGGCAGCATTCACGACGGCGCGCACCATGTCCGGATAGGCGAGTGGCTCAATGACGTCAGGCGGCTGCGGGCGATCGTCACCCCATCAGCCCTCAGCCCGGGCTTTGAGACGGGGTGGACGGGCAGGGTACACGTCGACGTCAAGCCCGGCCAGGGCATTCAGGATGGCCTCCAGGCGGGCAGGGTCGTCGGTGTTGTTTGCGCGGTGGATCGTCGCCAGGACGTAGGGGGCGCCATCGGGGATGCCGGGGGCAGGTCGTGGATTCGCGAGCACCGCGTCACGCACCTGGAGGCAGACGTCGGTCATGACGTCGCCCACCAAGACAGAGCGCTCCGCCAGACCCTCCTGCGCCAGGTGTCGCATCGCGGTGGCCGTCGGAGCCAGGCAGAGGTCGGCGGCGTGATCCGTCATCACCCGGTTGTGCTCCTCCGGCATGCGACGGTTGAAGGAGCGCAGCCCGGCCTCCAGGTGAGCGACCCTGAGGTGCATCTTGACGGCGGACAGAGTTCCGGCGATCGTCGAATTGGTGTCGCCGTAGACCAGAACCCAGTCGGGGGCGATCTCCTCTAGGATGGGGTCCAGCTGCTCCAGCATCCGGCCGGTCATGACGCCGTGGGAGCCGCCTCCGACTCCGAGGTGGAGATCTGGGGAGGATTCCCAGCTCCACGAAGAACGACTCCGACATGTTCACGTCGTAGTGCTGGCCGGTGTGGAGGATGCGATGATCAATACCCGCGGCGGCGAAGGCCCGGGCGACGGGGGCCAGCTTCACGAACTGGGGGCGGGCTCCGACGATGCTGACAACGCGCATGTGACCTCCAAGACTGCGGGGCTCGGCACAGCCTATCGCAGCTTCGGTGGGGGCGGGATGGAGACCTGGTCGGCACCGCAGGGTATGGGGCCGTCACCTCACGCAGGCCAGGTGGGTGTGGCTCTGATTGTCTCTGCCTGCGGTCTCCGCCCCGAAGGACCGTCCCTGGACCATCACGCATCCCGGAGCGGCCCACACCGTTACGCGCTCGTCGCCCCCGTTCCCGAAGCCTTTTCGTTCCAGCCGCCAGGCCGAAGGGGATCCGCAACGTCTCACCACCCCAGCTCACCAGCATCGCGCGGCTGCTGTCGGGGAAGGGCGATTTCTCCCAATCCGCCTGCCAGGGCTCGTTGGTGGGCCAGAAGTTGCTGTCATAGGCAGGGAGGCTCATCGCCGGTGGCGGGGATGTCGTTGGTCAGGGCTTTCGTGACGGGATCGAAGACTGCCTGGCTGAGGTTGGACCGCATCAGCACCAGGCGGGGCTCGGAGGAGTTGAGAACTCGGTTGAAGTCGCCGAGCGGCACCGTCTCACCGGTGTCGAGGGAATGGGCCTGCATCGTGGTCTGCTCTTCGTCTTCGTCCTCGTCCACTGGAGCTGCTCCGGGTGCGAGCTGTGCTACCCAGCCGTGAGCTGTGGACAGCTGGCTGGTGGGATCGGTGAGGATGTTATCGACGCGCTGGTGACTGTCCGGGTTTGAGTTGGGGAACAACGTGACAGAGCAGGGTGAGGCATCAGCGCAGTCGGTCTGGCTGATGAACTGCGAGTCCAAGCCCATGACACCTCCCGGGATCCTGGGGTGAGGCTTCTTCCAGATGGTGACGCCGTCTGAGAGCCTGACGCCCTCAGCCCCGATCCACGCCATCTGGTTGGTGAGCTGCACGGGTGGGGCGATGTTCTCTTCTGTGATGGGCCGCTGGGCGACGGTGCGTCCGGTGGCCGTCTCCAAAACCTCCACGACACCCGTGAAGGTCAGGTCATGCCTGCTGTGCTTGAACGCGACTGCGACGTATGCGTGGTCGGGGGCTGGTCATCAGGTAGATGCGATCAGCTGCGACTCCCCGTCGCGAGACGGCGTCCGTTCGCAGCACCTCTGAGGATTGCCGACGGTGCTGCCAGAGGATGTGGCCGTCGGCGGCGTCGAGGGCGATCACCCTGTCCTTGACTGCGATAAGCGGGGCCGCGTTTCCCGGCAGCTCCTGCGTATGAGTCGCCCTCCAGGGTGGTGGGACCAGGCGACCTCCCCACTGACCCGGGGTGGGAGGTCGGGGTGGGCTGAGGCCCAGGTGCGGCGGTGGAGATTCCCTGATTGCCCAGCGACAACAGGGACCCTGCGACGACGGTGAGGGCCAGGAGGGGGGCCACAGCGCCCAGCCAGAGATGCGGTGATGAGAGCCGGGCAGGCCCGTTGTCCGGAGCTGGCTCAGTCTCCCCTGACGAGCTGTCCTTCTCCGAGGCGGCGCGATGTCTGAGGTCTCGGGTGAGCAGGTCACAGACGGCGGCGGTCGTCAAGGCCAGTATCCCCAGCCCAGTCCATAGCACGCCGACGGGGGCTATGAAGTCCTGCGCTCTCTCACCCCAGGCATGGCACAGCCGCATCGCGACCAGGTACCCGCTGCACAGCACCAGCCAGTGGGGGGTGTCCCGCCGGTGCACCCCATATCTCCAGGCCAGAACTGAGGCAGAGAGCCCGACGAACATCCACATCCATTCGAGGAACCCCAGGGTGAGGGGCGTCACGGGAGCCGTCGCCCACCGGAAGACGCCCCAGAGGATCAGCACGGTGCCTGCCGACGTGAGGATGGCCCGGGCACCTGAGAACATGTCTGCTGCTCGTCTCACCGCTCCACCTGCCTCGTCTTTGGATTGAACCAGGAATCGGCTTCTGGAGGCTTCGTGTTGTTGCGGTAGCGTTCACTGGTCGTATATTCGGGGCGGATCCCAAGACCGTTCTCTACCTGGGAGTCAAGCCCCGAGGCCCGTCCCACGGGGATGCTCTCCCTGCTGTCCAGGTTGTAGGCGACCAGCTCGGTGCCGACCTGTTTCTCGTGGGCCTCGTCCTGTGACTCATCATCGGACCTAGTGATCGGGACGACGGGGCCGCTGCGGCGCAGCACCCAGCCGTCGACGATCCGCACATCTCTGACCTCCCGCCCCGCGTCTTGACCATGTCGTACATGACGCCGTCGACAGTGGTGGCCGATTCCTGGCGTTCTGCGCTCATCAGCTTGAGCTGGCAGCCCTGGATCCAGTCGGCCTCCAGCAGGCAGTGGGCGTCGATGATGAATAGGTTCTCTGTCGCGGTGCGTGACTCAAGGTGAGTGGGATGGAGGAGTCGCTCCACAGCCTGCTGCCGTCGTGCAGTGAGAAGACCTCCTGGCCGAGCAGCGCGGCGGAGTTGGTGAGCTGCACGTTGATGAAAGGAGTGGTGCTGACCTCCGCGACCACTCGCCCCGTCGCCGACTCAAACACCACGACGTGCTGCAGCACCGAGTCCTCCCTGGAGTTGAGACGCTCACTGGGCCTGCCTCCTTCTTGGGAATCTCCTCATGGGGCAGGACGAAGGCTGCGGCGACGTGGGTGCCGTCTGGGCTGGGGATCAGCAGCGTTTCGGGGTTCTTGGGGTTGGGGAATTGGCTGACCAGGGTGCCGGTGTGGGTGTAGGTCCAGACGCCGTTTGGTCCCCCTGCCGCTGACGGAGTCCAGGTGGGCGGTGACGGTAACGTCGCCCTGCGGTGATCTCTGCGCGGACCTTCCCTGACGGCGCCTCGTCCGAGACTGTGATGGGGTTCAGCGCGACATGCATTGCCCAGGCCCCGGAGCCGAGCAGCGCCACGGGGAGGACGGCCCAGAGGGGTGCGCAGCCACCGGGGAAGGTCCTCTCGGCGCGCGAGCCGGTAGTCGACGGCGATGAGCCCGGCGAGGGCTACCAGCGCCAGGACCTGCAGGGGCAGGGGCGCGGCTCTGGTAGCCGTGCTCCCGGAGGATCAGCGCCATACGCAACGGCCAAGAGGCCAGTGCCAAGCACGTGAGGGCTAGGAACGGCATCGTTCCCAGCTGCCGCTCGTCGCTGAATCTCAGCCGCAGCCACCCGATGACGATGCCGATGACAGCGAAGAGGAACAGGGCCAACGGGATGTTGGAGCGCATGACCTCCTGGGGTGTGAGCCACCAGGCTGCCGCACCGCACCCGACGACGAGAGCCAGCAGAACATGACGGGTCCAGCGCATGACGCACATCCTGCCATGCCCAAAGGTTCTGACGGGGCGATGGGACCAATTGTGGAAGTAGGCATTCATTTTTGATCTGGGTATGGATCTCAATTAAAGATAGGCGTAGCTTTGTGGCCCATGATTGACCGTGCTAGCTGAAAGTGAATGATGACTGAGTCTGCAACACCAGAGGGCACCACCACCGTCCGCTCCTCCTCGCGCAAGGGGCTGGCGAACTCGGTGCTCGGTACCCGGAACCTCATGATGACCGCGGCGCTGGCCGTCGTCTCCCTGATCCTGGTGATCCCCTCAACTACGTCGGCGGGCCGCTGATGGCCACGCCCGGCGGAATCACGATCGGCTGCGCCATCATGGGGCTCTGGGTGATCCCACCTACTGCCCGCAGTGGTGGTCAGACGTCCAGGAGCAGTTATGATCGCGGCCCTGATCATAGGCGTCATCTCCATCTTCACCACGCCCTACGGGCCCTCGGCCATTGTGGGGAATCTCCTGGGCGGCTCTTCATCGAGGCCCCCTGGCCATCATGCTCTACCGCAAGTGGACATGGTGGGCCTATTTGATCTGCGCAGCGGTCTTCGGGCTGCTGAACGGATTCCTGTACGCCTCAGTCCTCTCGACGTTGGGAAGCGCAGACCTGATACCCGTCGGGGTCGTGACCTCCGTGGTCTCCGCGCTCGCAGGGGGCGGGATCTGCATCCTGTTGACACGGCTGCTCCACCGGGCCGGCATCGCCATCGACCACGATGCCTGAGCCCGACGACGTTCTCACAGAGCCGGACGATGTGACCGGCCTCCGGCCGCAGGGGTGCTGACGACGGTGTCCTGGTTGAGGTGCGGGACCTCTCCGTGCACTCACCTCGGAAGGCAGGAGTGGATCCTCCGGCAAGTCAGCTTCGACCAGCTGGTGGGGAAGGTCACCGCCGTGATCGGCCCGTCGGGCTGTGGCAAGACCACCCTGGTGCGTGCGTTGTGCGGACTCGTGCCTCACTGCCTGGCCTCCGAGTACTCCGGCAGCCTTCAATTGGCGGGCACCGAGATCGCCGACGCCTCCGTCCAGCTCATCTCCGGCCACATCGCCTATGTCGGGCAGAATCCCGACGCCGCAGTGGTCACCCGCACCGTCCACGACGACGTCGCCTTCCCGCTGCAGAACCTGTGCCTCCCCGCGACGAGATCGCCTCGCGGGTGGTGGAGGCGCTGCGCAGCGTCGGACTCCTGGATCGGATCTGGGACGATCCCTGGACGCTGTCTGGTGGGCAGCGGCAACGCCTCGCGGTGGCCGTCGCCCTCGCCATGCACCCCAGGCTGCTGGTCCTCGACGAGCCCACCAGCACCATCGATCCCACCGGCCAGCGTGACTTCTACACGCTGGTTGCCGGACCTCGTCGCCGACGGCATGGGGGTCGTCGTCATCGACCATGACCTTGATCCGGCGCTGCCCATCGTCGACCAGGTCCTGGCGCTCGACGCCGATGGTCGCACCATAGCCTGCGGACCACCGGATGAGGTCTTTAGCCGACACCGTGACGAGTTGGCCGATGCCGGGATGTGGCTGCCGCGAGCCCTGCGCGCCGGGACCGAGCCTGGGCCGGTCCCGCAGCTCACCGACTTCTGCACCTCCGGCACGGTGCGCAGCTTCGAGCGTGGTCCCGAAGGGTGGCGTGAGATTCCGGTCATCGACACCACCGATGACCGGGCCGCAGATGAGGCGCCCCACGTCGATGTGGCCGGCCTGAGCGTCCCGGGGCGATCCCCGAGGTGACGATGAGGCTTGGCGGTGGTGAGTTCGTCGCCCTGATCGGACCCAACGGTGCGGGCAAGTCGTCGCTGCTGTCCGCCCTGGCCGGGCTGGTGGGCTCCACCGCCACCCATGCCACGGTGTGCGGGCAGCCCGTCAGGCGTGGCCGGCATCCCGTGGGGTACGTGTTCCAGAATCCCGAACACCAGTTCGTCGCATCCACCGTCGAGGCTGAGCTGTCTGTCGGCGGCACGCCGGCTGAGCGAGTCGATGAACTGCTGGAGCAGTTCCACCTGACACGGCACCGTGGACACCACCCCCTCACCCTGTCCGGCGGACAGGGCCGTCGCCTCACCGTCGCCACCATGGTCAGTGAGGGACGTGACGTCGTGGTCTTGGACGAGCCCACCTATGGGCAGGACTGGGACAACACCTGCGAGCTGATGGCCTTCATCGACGAGCTGCGCGCCCAGGGTCGGACCGTCATCATGGCCACCCATCATCTGGAGCTGGCCCTCGACCACTGCACCCACCTGCTGGCCCTGCCCCTGAGGGATGAGACCGGCGAACCCGCCGTCCCCGTCGAGGCCGGGATCCCGGAACGTCCCTGCAGACGTCGCGGCCTGTTCACGGGGATGAACCCCCTGACGATGTTCCTGGCGCTGATCCCCGCCATGGTGGGGATCTTCGTCCTCAGAAACCTGGCCCTGAACCTCACCATCATGGCGCTGGCAAGCGTGCTCATCGCCGCAGCCCGCGCCACACTGCGCCGCACCATCGGGTCGGTGGTCGGCATCTGGGCCATCGCAGCCCTGATGGTCTGGGCGTTCTCGGGTCTGAAGGGGGCTGCCGTCGAGGCGCGATTCTTCGAACGGGGCGACGCCCTCACCGCGGGCACCGGGATCGCGGCGCTAATCGCTCTGGTGCTGCTGTCCGGAATCAGCGCCGACCCAGACAGCCTGATGCGCACCCTGACCGGCACATTCCGCCTGCCCTACCGCGTCGGCTCAGCGGGGATCGCGGCCATCGCCTTCGTCACCCGCTTCCGTCAAGACTTCGTGACCCTGCGCACCGCACGCGACCCTGCGGGGCATCGGGACGTCGCTGGGGAGTGCTGGCGCCCGTCGTGCGCTGGCTGTCCTCGGTGGTGCCGCTGATGATCCTCGCGATCCAGCACGCCGAACGAGTGGCGTTGTCCATGGACTCGCGGGCCTTCGGAGCCCACCTGAGACGAACGGAGCTGCTCGATGTGCCGTGGCGGATGCGTGACGCGGTGGTCGTCGTGGCCGTGTGGTCGGTGACTGCCGGCCTGTGGTGGTGGCTCGGATGACCACCGCAGACGCAGCCGAGAATCTCGGGAACAGGGAGGAGACAATGGCAGCAGTAACCATCGGTGATCTCATCAGGCCTGCGCGTGGGGCGATGATTCTCTCGGGCCTGCTCACCGCAGCCGGCGCGGTGCTCAGCATCGTGCCCTTCGTGGCTCTCACCCAGATGGCCGCGATCTGGCTCGGCGAGGGAGGGCATGAGGGCTGGGCAGCCAACCCGTGGTCGTGGGCCGCGGTGGCGGTCGTCGCGCTGCTGGCCTACCAGCTGCTCTACCTGATGGGCCTGGGCGTCACCCACCTTGCCGAGGCCAAGCTGCGGCACCAGCTGCGTGGGCTCCTGGTGGAGGCCTTCAGCCGCCTGCCCCTGGGCAAGGTCGCCCAGATTCCCCACGGGGCCATCCGCAAGACCGTGTGCGACGACACCGCCGCCATCCACACGCTCGTGGCGCATGTGCCGGGCGACGTCACCAATGCCCTGGTCGGCGTCGCAGCCGGGGCCGTCTACCTGTTCTGGACGGACTGGCGACTAGCTCTGGCGCTGATCGGCCTGTGGGTGCTGATCATCGCGGTGATCGCAGGCACCACCATGCGCGGCCTCGGTGACATCACCTCGCGGTTCGGCGAGGCGCAGACAGGGCTGGCCGCCGCGACCGTCGAGATGCTGGAGGGAATCAAGGAGATCAAGAACTTCCAGGCCACCGACGCCACCCGCACCCGCTTCAGCGCCGCCCGCCACCGGTTCTCGGACCTGTCCTATCAGTGGGTCAGCCAGTCTGGGAAGTCGATCAGCCTGCTCGGCGCGCTGCTGCGTCCGGCGACGGTGTTCGCCACCGTCGCCGTCCTCGCCGTGGTGTTCACGTCCCAGGGCTGGACCCCACTGTCGGCGACCCTGCCGTTCTTTCTTCTCGCTCCCGGGCTGCCCGACGGCCTCAACGTGCTGATCGGCCTGGCGCAGCATGTACGAGTCCAGGATGGCCGCTCAGTCCACCGCGGATCTGCTATCCGAGGAGCCCATGCCCCAGGGCGCCTTTTGACCAGGGCGACGGCGACGCGCCCGGCCGCATCGAGGTCGATGACGTGACCTTCTCCTACGAACCCGATACTCCCGTATTGAAGGGGGTCTCGTTCACGGCCGAACCGGGTACGGTGACGGCGCTCGTCGGCCCTCGGGAGGCGGCAAGTCCACGCTGGCTCAGCTCATCGCCCGGTTCCACGACGCCGACCAGGGGGCGGTGAGGATCAGCGGCGTGGATGTGCGGAGGCGACTTTCTCCCTGGCTGCTGTCGCGAGTTTCGATCGTGCTGCAGGACGTCGCCCCTGACCAACGACTCCGTCTTCGACAACATCGCGCTGGGAAGGCCCGGCGCCACCCGGGAGCAGGTCGAGGCCGCCGCCCGCGCCGCCTGCATCCATGACCGGATCATGCGCCTGCCGAAGGGCTACGACACAATCCTGGGCGAGGAGGGCGGTTCTCTCCGGCGGCGAGAGGCAGCGCATCACCCTCGCCAGGGCATACCTCCAGGATGCGCCCATCCTGGTGCTCGACGAGGCCACCGCCCAGGCCGATCCGCAATCGGAGCATGACATTCACCAGGCGCTGACCAGGCTGGCGGAGGGCAGGGACCGTCGTCATCATCGCCCACCGCCTGACCACCATCCGCGATGCGGACCAGATCCTCGTCCTGGAGGACGGGCAGATCATCGAGCGGGGCCGCCACGACGATCTGGTGGCAGCTAACGGCCGCTACGCCACCATGTGGCGAAACCAGGACCTGGCCCTTTCCGCCGCCGCGAAGGAGGAGTGACCATGTGGAAGCTCATGATTCGTGTCGTCAACGCCGCCGAGATGCGTGTCATCGTCGGCTGGTTTGTGGCCTCCGCCGTTCTGCAGGGCGTCACCCTGGCGCTCATGATCCCCTTCCTGCGGGCCCTGTACGCCCGTTCGAGTCGCTGACCGGCTGGCTGATCGCGGTGGTGACGCTGGGTGTGGTCACCTTCGTCGTCGATGCCATCGCCATGTTCCGGTCCTACAGGGTGAGCGTCTTCGAGGTCTGTGACACGATGATCGACCGCGTCGCCGAGCATGTCCTGGCTCTGCCGCTTGCGTGGTTCAACGCTAAACGGGAGGCTGCCGTCGTCAACGTGACCTCCAAGGAGGTCAACACTCTCTCCCACCTGTGCTCGATGGTGATCGCCAACCCTGTGCAACGCCTTCATTGTGCCGCTGGTGATGCTGGTGGCCGTCGGGATCGTCGAGTGGCCACTGGCCCTCATCATGGCGGTCGCCATCGTGCCGCTGTACCTGGTGTGGCGGATGATGCGCTCGGCCACCACCCGCGCCAACGAGATGGAGGACCAGGCTGCCGCCGCCGCCGCCGGACGGCTCGTCGAGTTCGCGCGCCTGCAGCCGGTGCTGCGGGCCACCGGAGTGAGCGAGAAGGGCTGGAAGCCGGTGCAGGAGGTCCTGGAAGCCGACTCCAGGCCACCCTCGACGGCCTGCGCATCAAGGGGCCGACCTGGCCAGTTCTTCACCTTGATCCTCAACACGACCTTCGCGGTGGTGCTGGCCCTGGGGCTGTCGTTCGTCAGCGGGCACCGACTGGGACGTCGTCGCGTATCTCGCCATCATCACAGTGGTCGCGCGGATGCTGCTGCCGCTGACCAAGGGCGTCCCTCTACGCCTCGGAGGCCGACAACGCGGTCGTCGCGTTCAAAAGCCATCGTCTCCATCCTCGACGCAAAACCGCTGCCGGAGCCGTCGCCCGAGCAGGTCGGCGAACCGAAGGGCACCGACATCGTGCTGCGTGACGTGTCGTTCTCCCTACGAGGAGGGGCGGCCAGTCCTCGACGGGGTGTCGCTGACCGCCGAGCAGGGAAAGGTTACGGCGCTCGTCGGCCCGTCCGGAGCCGGCAAGTCGACGGTGTTGCGCCTGGCGGCCCGGTTCTGGGACGTCACGGCTGGGACGGTGACCATCGGCGGTGTCGACGTGCGTCACCTGCCGACCGCCGAGATCATGGCGATGACGTCGATGGTCTTCCAGGAGGTCTACCTGTTCGACACCACCATCCGCGAGAACCTGCGGATCGCACGGCCCGACGCCACCGACGAGAAACTGGAGGAGGCCGCCCGACGCGCCAGCCTCGACAAGGTCATCGAGGCCCTCCCGCACGGCTGGGACACTCCTGTCGGCCCCGGCGGGGTGAGCCTGTCGGGCGGGGAGAGACAGCGGGTGTCCATCGCACGGGCATTCCTGAAGGACGCCCCGATCCTGCTGCTCGACGAGATCACCTCCGCCCTCGACGGTGAGAACGAGTCGGCGATCACCGAGGTCATCCGGGAGCTGTCCCGGGGGCGCACGGTGCTGGTGGTCGCGCACCGGCTGTCCACCATCCGGCAGGCCGACCAGGTCGTGTTCCTGGAGCCGTCGCCTGACGGCGCGCGGGTCGCGCAGGCCGGGACCGTGCCGGAGCTCACCGCCCAGGAGGGTCCGTTCCGTGGTTTCGTGGAGGCCTACACCGCAGCCTCCCGCTGGCAGCTGTAGGGACCTACGGTCCGGTAGGTGGCAACAAAAGGCTGGTCTGCCTGCCAAAAACTGCTACCTACCGGATAGAAGGTTCGCCGTGATGACTCCTGTCGGCCAGCCTGTTGCCCGGCTCACTCGCGCCGGTGCTCTGCTTGCGCGTTCTGCAGCTGCTCCGCGTGCTCGTCGAGAAGGTTGCTGACCCTGCTCGCCAGGGGGACACTGTCGGCCTTGGTGGGCTGAGAGGCCCTGGAGCATGGCGGAGATGCTCATACCCAGGACCCCCGCCCGGTCCTCCGCCATGCCTGGGGAGATAGTGCGTGTCTGGGCGGCGAAATAGCCGATCAGGAGTAGTTCGAGAGCGGCTGCCTCGCTCCTCGGCCGACCAGTCGGTCCGGAGCGTGCCGTGCTCCCGCCACAGGGGGATGAGGCGACGAAGGATCGCGGAAGGCCCGCTCTCAGCGGCGATGGCGTGGGCGCGAGGATCGTCGAGGAGCGCGCCGAGCACGTCGGCGTCCGTGACCTGCAGGGCGCGGACCAAAGGACGCTCTAGCCAGGCCTTAGCGAGGGGCCACGCACAGCCGTTCCGCGACCGCCAACGCGGGTTCAGCGCGGACCCGCACCGCCAGGTTGTGGAGCACATCGGCGAGGCTACGGGCAATGATCTCAAGGAAGAGGTCCTCCTTGGTGTTCCAATACAGGTACGGGGTGCCCTTGCCGACGTGGGCCCGCTGGGCGACTGCGCTCATCGTCACGCCCTTGAACCCCTGCTTCACGACGAGATCCTCCGCGGCTGCGAGGACCTTCGCGGCCCTGCTGCTTTTTCTGCGCGACAGACATGGGGGTCATAACCCAAGCTTCGCTCAGGCCAGGTCCGCAGCCAAGTCGCTGTTGCGCAGCCGGAAGTGCTTGGACCGGAGCATCAGGTTCATCAACGCCGGGAACTTGAACATGAACCGGCGCTTCGCGACGCTGATGCCCTGCCTGCGCTGTTCTTTCGCTGAGGTCTGCGTGAAGATCGCGCGCATGGGGTAGGCGGACTGCTGGAAGTCGGCGATCGCCGGGCGGAGCTTGTTCTCCCAGGCCGTCAGTGCGGTCTCGACGTCGTCTGGGTGTTTGGCGAGCATGAGACCCAGTGCGTCGGCTCCCGCCAGCGCAGACGTCGCCCCCATCCCGGAGTACAGGGTGGGGCACCAGGCAGCGTCCCCGAGCAGCACGACCCGGCCGTCGTGCCAGTGATCGACCTTGACCTGCTCGACTGAGTCGAATAGGAACTCGTCCGTGTTTTCCAGGCGCTCGATGGCTGCGCTCATCATGTCGCCCAGGGGTTCTGGGCCGTAGACCTCGCGCAGCCGCTGGACGACGCCGGTCTGCCGGGCCCTTGCGCGCTCAGCCTCCACGTCGTCGACCTGGTACGAGAACAGCACCGTGGGGGCGTGGTCGGCGAATGGGAACACCCAGAACGAGCGTCCCGGCTCGGGCGCCTCCCTGCTGCACGAGACCTGGCAGCGGCTCTGAGAGCTCGAAGGCGCAGATCATAAACCCGAGCCGGTTGAGATAGCGCTCATGTGGGCCCCAGGCCAGCTGCCGCACCGTCGAGCGGATCCCATCCGCGCCGATGACCAGGTCGAACCGCTCCGTCGTCGACTCCTGGGTCTGGGTGTCCGTCAGCACGACCGACACCCCGTCGCCGTCCTGGGAGATGGCGGTCGGCGTGGTGGAGAAGCGGATGCTCACGTCGTTAGGGCAGGGGCCTCGAAGGCAGCTTGCTCGAGCGTCGCCCCGGAGCATCATCCACGGCCCGTTGGGCAGGTCCTGGAAGCCGAGTCCGGGCTTGCGGTTGCCAGCCCGGGTCCACCGCGCATGTCTGTGCCCGGGCCGGGGTCCGGTTGGGGGATTCTTCCCAGGCCCATCCGGGCTGCGGCGATCCGGCCGCTCCCGAACATCGCGATGAAGTACCCGCCGCGACGCCTGCGGGCCGCACGTTCGACGACCACAGGGTGCCAGCCCGCCTTCTTCAGGGCAGCCGCGGCGGACAGCCTGGCGATGCCGGCCCCGACGATCAGTGCTTTGCGTGAGGTGCCTGTTGTCTGTGCCATGCCTCCAGATTAGACATACTGACCAAAAATACTCAAATGGTCAATATGGAGGTGTGTGGTGATCTATGGAGTGGGGTGGAGCGTCTTGAGGATCATCGAGGCCATCAAGCCGAGGCAGTAGCGGGCCATGCATGGGGGGCGCAGCGCGTAACTGTCCGAACCCGTGTGGGCCGTGCATGAGCTCACCGCCGGGGAGGGGCCGTTACGCGGCTTCGTGGGGCCTACACTGCCGGCCTCCCGTTGGCAGCTGTAGATCTCGGCGGTAGGGATCCTGGCACCGATGGACAAGCTCGCCCGGCTATCGCCACGGGCTTGTCCCCAGTGGGGGTCAGACAACGCGAATAACCATCGAGCTCCAGTTACTGGGATGACATGTCCTTGCAACCCGATAGCTTTATCAGACCGAGCGCATCCAGCAGGTGGGGCATGCCGCTTCCCGGGATCGGCGGCAGCTCTTCGCGAGGGCCCTGTGCTTCGCACTGCAGTGTGCAACGCTTCACAGCGTCCTCCAATCTGTCATAGGGGAAGTCGTTGGGGAGGTGCTTGTCGGGGGTTCCGGGAGTCAGCTGACGGAAGTGTTTCTGCGCGTCGGTTTGGTCACTGTAGTTGTGGACCTGCTCGTAGTGGGCGATCAGCCAGACCTCGAAACAAGGGCGTGAGACGGCGGCAGACCAACGTTGCCGCTTAGTGGTCAACTTCTCACATGCGAAGAAGAGGGAGCTGCAGTCCCTGCCGTCCTCGTCAAAGACCAGCCATACCTCGTCATAGGCAGAGGCGTTATTGCGGGCGTCACGAGTGCTCTTCAGTTTGCGAAGCATCCCTCTGGGTCCCCGTTGGTGTATGTGACAGTGACGCTCACGTCGCCCAGGAGATGAGCTCTTTTTTTCACCTCATTGAGGTAGGTGCGCTCGGTGACCTGACCGTTAGTGGCGATCAACACGGTCTTTTTGGTGGTTCGTTTCTTCTGTTTCCTAGGCATCGGCGCTGACCATGTCTGAGCTGATGAAGCTGAGCAGCGGGGTTTCGTCGATCACCGGGACGGCGCCGAACTTGCCTGCCAGGTAGCGCAGCTCATTGTTGTTCTGGACGCGATTGTCGAAGTCATCAAGGCAGAACAGCTCTGAGCGACCCGAGCGGTCTTTCTCGGCGAACCAGACCTGGCGAGGCTCCAGCAGGCGGGTGGGGGAGTTGCCGAGCAGGAGACATCGTGAGTGGTGAATATCAGCTGTGCGCCGAGGGGATTCGTCTGGGGAGTCCAGGAACAGCTGCACCAAGTAGCGGGCCAGCCCCGGGTGGAGGCTGGCGTCCAACTCATCCACCAGCAGCAGCGTTCCGTGCCGCAGCGCATTGAGTGTGTGCCAGGCCGTGGTGAGCCAGGTGAGCGTCCCGGCGCTCTCGCGGCGGATGGGCAGTGGGAATGTCTTCCCGTCCTCGTCCTCGTGGAGGAAGCTGATCACATCATGGGTGTTGGGTGGCAGCTCCGGCAGCGGCTCGTCGTCTTCCCGGAAAGCCTCGATGAGGCGCTGAAGACGTTGCACGACCTCGGGAGGCAGCTCCTTGCTGTCGATCTTGATGCCCCGGATACCCACGTCTGCGGCGCGCAGGAGCGCTGAGACCAGATCCGTCTGACCCGGGTCGTCCAGCATCTCGTACAGGGTGCGACGCAGCACATATTCGTCCTGGCGGTCACGAAAGGTGATGAAGTTGATGCCGAGGCTGGCCGTCAGCGCATCAGCAACTGGCGCCAGGATTTTGTGACCGTATTTTCGGGCAGTGGCCAGGAGGAGACTGCGGGACTTGGGTTTGGTGATGTCCCACACCGCTGCTGTGGGGCCCGTCAGAGAAGCCCCTTCTCAAGCTGGGCTGCCTCCTTGGCCTCCCGCTGTGTGCGCTGGAACACCAGACGACGACTGCCCTTCGGGTAGGAGTGGAGCGCCTCGCGGCTGATCCCCCAGGGGGCTGCCTCCAACTCGTAGCTGTGGCGGATGCCATCAGCCAGGAAGTCGATGGAATAGACGACGGGATGTTCCGGGGCGACTGCGTTCGGCTGCCACAGCACCGGGGCCCCCGGAGAGCGCAGAGCCAGGGATAGCGCCTGGATCGCATCCAGCAGATTCGTCTTGCCAGACGCATTGGCCCCATAGATCGCGGCAACGCGCTCAGTCACGTCGAGCCAACTGCTCCCTGGGCGAGGCGTGACGGTCTTCAGCCGCGTCATCGTCAGGGTGGTCGCCTCGGTGTAGGAGCGGAAATTCTCCACGGTGAACGACAACAACATACAACCAGCATAGTCAACTTAGGGCCATTTTGGAAGAAAAATCCGAAAATCGGCCTCAATGCCCCCTTTTGGTCTTCGAGTGTTGCCTGATGTGGTGATGCCCCACACCGGGCAGGTGTCTGTGGGATGAGCGTCCACCGGCCTGGGTCGTCTACTGGACCGTGGGTTCTGGGGATCCGGCTGGTCCGGGATCTGCTGCGTCGCGAAGGGCCAGCGCGCGGTGGTAGAGCAGCGCCAGAGCCATCGAAGGGGTCAGCGCCAGGTAGCTTGCCCCCGTCATCATGGCCCAGGCAGCCGGACGGGTGGGATCGCCCAGCAACCCCACCCAGGCCAGCGCGAACAGCAGCGTGCAGGCTGTGAGGGCCGATGATCAGCGTGATCCTCCGCGACAGCGAAGGGCGCTGCTGCCAGCGGGCGAGGCGACGATCAGTTGCCTCGTGGAGCTGCCGTCGCAGCACCGCAGCCAATCCGGCGAAGGTGCCCACCAGAGAACCGAAATAGACCGATGCGCTGGTCCAGATGACGACGAAGACCCAGAACAGCGCCGGCTGCGCGACGACAACCCAGCCGACCCCGAAACCAGCCAGTGCGCAGACCCCGCAGCCTCCCAGAAGCACAGCGCTGGGAACGATCCACGACCAGAGGCTCATCGGTTCTCTCTGTCGGCCAGATCAGTGAAGAGGCCTCGCTGGTAGTAGCTGAGGACAAATGAGGCCGGCGGGACGATGGCCACGTAGCTCATGGCGGTGGTGATGGCCCAGTCCGCCAAGTCGGCAGGATCGCCGAGCAGTCCCCGCAGAAGACCACGAACGGAAGCGAACAGGCGCGCGATGCCACCGACCGCGATGCCGATCCGCTGGGACAGGGGACGTTCCGGACGGGCCTGGGCCAGCTCCCTGAGGGCTTTGCCCCGGGTGCGCTCACGTAGCTCATGGCTGGTGACGACGAGGGCGGCCACCAGCGCGCACACATAGACCACCACGCTGACCCAGGTGAGCAAGAGCGTCAGGAAGACCCCCGGCTGCTGGGTGGCGGCCCAGCCTATGCCCAGGCCGGACAGGGCACACGCGGCGCATCCCCAAGGTGATGCCGGTGACGGTCCAGTTCCAATCCTGCATAGTCGCAGTCTGCCAGGCTATGGTGCCCCTTTTCAGTCGAAATGGGCATCACGGATGATCCGACGAGGCAGTTCGTCGGCTCGACAGCTGCTTGAGGGCGCTCTCGACGTCTTCCTCAAGGCGTTGCCATGACCTCAGCCCCGGACGGGGCCGCGCGTGTCCAGCCGTTGCAACAACACCTCACGTTTTCCTGAGAACCGCCTCCTCTCCTGCGCCAGGCGCCTCCCGACTGCTCACAGGCAGCGACGAGGGCCTGCTGCAGGATCTCCTTCGCGTTGGATGTCCGCTCAATGGACTGCAGTCTCGGAAGCCCCAGCCTCCACCAGAAGAGTCTCCAGGTGGAGTGCCAGGCTCCGGTCTGACGGTCCCTCGCACATCAACACAAAATTGATGACGACGCTCATCACGCCAGGCCTTCGATGGATAGCAGAGATGTCGGCGGCTCTGTCAGGTAGTCAGACAGGGAGGACCTGGCCACCGTCTTGGTGTCCTGCCATGAGGCTCTCCAGGTTCCGGGAAGGGCAGCAGGCGCATGGTGGTTGCGATGCTCTTGCCTCGACGGACCTTTGCCGGGACGGCGGCTAGCAGATTCTGCTTGTCCTGATGTTGGACAAGCAGTGGGGAATGAGTGTTGACCATGATCTGTCGCATAGGGTTCCCCGTGCCGGGAGGGGTGTGAGGGTCCACGCCCAGGCTCTGGACGAGGTCCACCATCGTCTCGATCCTTCCCGGATGGATGCCGTTCTCCGGCTCCTCCATACACAGCAGACCTCCGATGGAGTCATCTGCACGCATAATGCACAGTGCCAGGAAACGCAGGGTGCCGTCAGACAGGGAACTGGCGGGCAGCAATGGGCCGGTTCCGATCCTGGCGAGCAGTGTGAGGCTGTCGCGGCGCTGATCGTAATCCACGACGAGCTCTCGGATATCGATCAGGGCTGAGGCCTCGGCAGCAACCTCTGAGTAGATGTCTGGGCCGTGGTCACGGGCCATCCGATAGAGGGTCGCAGCAAGATGAGCTCCCGAGGCGGTGGGATGAGGGTCCACCCCGGAACTGTCCGGATTCCTCATGGCCGATGGCTCCAGGGCCAACATCCGCCACTGCTGCATCTCCCGACGTGCCGCGAGGATCGTCTGGTCATCTGCTGTGGTGGTGGACACGATCGTTCGTGAGTCCGAGCGGCGGGGAGGGCCGTGGCTTGCCCCGACTTCCACCGTCCTGATGCACTGCGATCAGCACCTCACCGTCCTCCTCGACGGAGGTCGATATGTAAGCTGCGCCGGAACGGCGGCCATGGACCACGGCATCTCGGAAGTTCTTCATGCTGTGCGACCAGGGGAGATGCCGGTGAGCTGCCCCGAGGTTGATGTGTGTCAGGCTCTCGTGCTCTAGCACAATTCGGCCGGTCTCGGGAAAAACCCGACTCGGGGAGCAGATAGCGCAGCCTCAAGTCGTAACGCAGGAAGGTGGTGGTTGGTTCGGCTGGACGGCCGAAGTCGTCGGTCACCTTGTCCGGCACGATCATCTCGACTCCCAGAGACATCACCGGGGAGTCATCATCCTCAGCATTGTTCCAGAACAGCGAGGCGGGTTCGATGACCTTGTCCCCGCTGCTGCGCAGCCTTTTGACAGCCTCCATGAATGGATGATCTGCCAGGAGCGACAGGAACTCGATGACGTCAAACACGTTTGACTTGCTCACTGAGTTCGGTCCGGCGATGCAGGTGTAGGGACCGAAGTACACATCCAATCCCAACAGGTTCTTGAAACCATCCACCTCTAAGCGGGTAAGCATGCCAAGACTATCCTCGGAGCCCTCCGAAGCCGGACGGAGTGAGGCTGGTCTGGTGATGAGTCTGGGCCAGGACTGCGGGATCGCCCGACGCTGGTCGTTTCCTGCCGTCGCGGAGGATGAGATGATGGGCGACATGTCGCTCAACCTGCCCACCCCTGCCCCATGGTCGGCGATACGGCTTCGTGCTGCTGGTCATCGCGGTGTTGGCCGTCATCGTCCAGGGTGCCCGGGAACACCGTCATCGCGGTGCTTCTGCCGCCGATAGCGCTTCTGCTGAACGGCATCCGGCTGCGGGGACATCGTGGCGAGTGGACGGTGTGGCTGTGGATGGCGCTCATGCTCGTGCCGTCGTTCATCGCGATGCTTCGCTATGAGGCCCTGCAGGACCGCAGCTACTTCATCGTCTCCCTGGCGCTGGTGTTCTTCGCGCTCGTGGTGTTGCGGGAAGCGATGGTCAGGATGGCGCCCGCTGGCTGATGCGCAGCCTCCAAGCCGGGCTGGTTGTGCTGGCGCTGATCGGCGTCGCCGAGGTGATCACCAACTACAAGCTGCTGTTCATCCGCTACCCGAACTCCGTGGTTGCCTCTGCGGGTGGATGCGAACCGTTTCTGGACCACATCCATGTATCCCAACTCACAACGACTTCTCCGTGGCGTTGGTGGTGCTGTCGCTGTTCCTGGCCGCGCGGTTCCTGGTGAAGCCGGGCAGTGTCGTCGTGCAGGTGTGGCGAGTCGTCGCGGTGCTGGCCATGGCCGCGTGGGTCCTCCACATGGGATCGCGTGGGGCGCTGGTGGGTTTGGCTGCCGGCCTTGCGATCCTGGTGATTCTCACCCAGCGGCGACGCGACATCACATCAGTGCCCGCCTGGCTTCTGACGAGCTTCTTTGCCGTGGTCATCACGGGAGCGCTGGTGCTGTCCCAGACCGCCTTCGTCCAGGACGAGGACACCGACGAGCGGGCACTCATCCTGGGCAGGCTCTGGCATCTGGCGACGGTGGACCCGTCCGTGCTCCTGTTCGGCTTCGGCTCCCCCGAGCAGCTTGACCGCTACGCCCGGGGCATCCTGGATGCGGCCCTGGTTAATCCCCACAACATCATTGCTGAGACTTTCCTGTGGGGAGGCGTTTTCGGCTTCGTCGGCTTCACGACCTGCTGGTGCTACATCGCATGGCGGGCGGTGCGCAACCGCACCGGGGCCAGCTGGTATGCGATGGCGGCTGTGACGACCTCCTCGCGATGCCACTGCTGGGCGTCACCCCAGCGTCATCCTGCACTACATGTACCCGCAGCTGCTGATGATCGCGGCGATTGCCACCTTCGACCCCGCGACACGCGAGGAAGCTAGTGGTGTGGCGTTTAAATAGCTTTTATGGTTTGGTGGGGTAATGGGGCATGGCGAATAAACCAGCCCCGGCCCTGTCGCTTCGTGATGGTGACCAAGCAATGACTTTGGGAAGGTGGTGCGTTCGAGCATCGCAACGGCAGGGGCAGTGCAGCGGGCGAGGGTCGTGTTGCTGGTCTCTCGGGGAGTCGCGAATGTGTTGATCTTCGAGTTGGTGGGGGTGTCTCGACCGATGGTGAATCTGTGGCGGGGGCCGCTATCTGGAACACGGTCTGGAGGGGCTGGTTGACATTCCACGTCCGGGCTGATCGAAGGTGGTTGATGATGCAGTGATCATCACCGCAACGCCTAGGCCTTCCCTCTGAAGCGTCTGGGGGTGACTCGCTGGTCGAGTCGGCTGCTGGTTTCCCGCCTGGGGGTGTACTAAGTCTACGGTCACTAAGGCTTGGAAGAAGTACGGGGGTCCGGCCGTGGAAGGCCGACAGGTTCACGTTTTCCACCGACTCGGAGCTGGAGGCCAAGGTCACCGACATTGTAGGCCTGTATCTGAACCCGCCGGTTAACGTGATCGTGTTGTGTGTCGATGAGAAGTCCCGGATCCAGGCGTTGAACTGCACCCAGAAGGTGTTTGTGATGCAACCTGGCTACAACGAGCCAGGCAGCCACGGCTACGTCCGTCATGGTGCCACCATCTTGTTCGCTGCCCTGGAGATCGCCGCCGGGAAGGTGACTGGGCTCTGCAAGGACCGGCACCGCCACCACGAGTTCCTCGGTTTCCTCAAGCATGTGGCCCGTGCCTACCCGGAAGCTGGAACTGCACCTGGTGGTGGACAATTACGCCGCGTACAAGCGAGTTGAGGTCCGTAACTGGTTTACAGCAAACCCATGCATCAAGGTCCACTTCACCCCGAGGTTGGGGTCGTGGTTGAACCTGGTCGAGGTTTGGTTCGGCATCATCGAACGCCAGGCTATCCGAGGTGGTGCCTTCGTCTCAGTCCGCGAGTTGATCGGCAAGATCCGCGAATTCATCAACAGCTGGAACAACCGGAAACACCCGTTCGTCTGGACCAAAACCCCAGACGAAATCCTCGCCAAAATCAACCGCAAACGTAAACTCACTTCAACGCCACGCCACTAGGACGTGAGGCGACGCTGGGCCCTGGCATCCAGCGCAGCAGCCGTGATGACCCAGCCGAGCGCGGCCACGGCCACGGTGATGATGATCCGCGGCAGCCTGCCCGACTGCTGATCGACCATCGCCGGGTCGGCGGGAGTCGCTGTCGTATACGTGAACGACAGCGGCGGCTGGTAGTCCCTCTTCGTCGCGTCGGCGACCCGTATGAATGCCGACGTGTAGTCCTCTGCGAGCTGAGCTGCCTCTTGCGGGGTGTTGCCCTTCGCCTTGAAGACCAGCGTCAGCGCGCCAGCCTGCTTGATCTCGACGCTGGTGCGCAGGGAGGCGTGATCCAGGTCGGGATGCTTCTTCAGCACCTCCTGGAACACGTCGGGATTGGTTTTCGCGACGGTCAGGGTCCGAGGCCACCAGCGGCTCCACCAGAGCTGACTGCTGGGTTGCCTCCGCCTCCGGCGTCACCGCCGGCACATTCGGCACCAGCGCCACCTGCGACTCGTAGCTGTACGGCGCGGTGAACGTCCACACCAGTCCGGCTATCACCAGGATGGCCGGCGTCACGAGCGCGGGAAGCGCATGGCGCAGCAACCGGCCGACGTAACCTCGCAGGTCGATGATGGTGGTCTCAGATTCACGCTCTGTCACAGGGACATCGTAGACGGCGACCCGCGGCTAAGCTATGCCACGCCCCGACCCCTAGTCTCCTGAGGTGCCATGGCCCGCGTCATCTACCACCATCCTCTGCCGCTCGACCGCGACGGCGCATCGGGCAGGCATCCGCCCGGTCAGGATGCTGACCGCCCTGGAGTCCCTCGCCGAGGTGTGGCCCATCGCAGGCACCTCTGCCGAGCGCGCTCGTCGCATCGCCGAGGTGCGGGCCGCGATGGGTCGCGGCGTCGTCTTCGACGGCGTGTACTCCGAGTCCTCCACTCTGCCGACGGCGCTCACCGACGATGACCGAGTGCCCCGGCATCCGTTCATGGAGCCCGCGTTCTTCCGTCACTGCCGCAGAAGGGGCGTGCCCGTCACCCTGTTCTACCGTGACGTCTACTGGCGCTTCCCCGGCTTCGCCGCCCAGCAGAATCCGCTGTTTCGTGTCGCTGCCAAAGCCGCCTTCCGCTACGACCTGGCCTGGTATCGCGGCGCCGTCGACCTGCTGTATCTGCCTAGCATGCCGATGCTGAGGCACGTGCCCATCAGCCCGAGGGTGCCTGCCAAGGCCCTGCCGCCCGGCACCGTCATCCGGGAGACGGCAACGCCCGCCGAGGACGGCCCGCTGGAGGTCCTCTACGTGGGTGGCATGGGTGACATGTACGACCTGCGTCGTTTCGTGGAGGCCCTGGCCGGGATCGACGGGCTGAGGCTCACCATCTGCACCCGCCCGAGGATTGGGGAGACGGTGCGCGCCCAGTACGAACCCCTGATGGGGGACAACACCACCGTCGTGCATCAGTCCGGCGCACAGCTCACCGAGACGATGAAACGCAGCCATCTGGCGACGGTGTGCGTCGAACCCAACCTGTACCGCTCGTTTGCCGCGCCGGTGAAGCTGTTCGACGGAGTCGGGATGGGCATTCCGTGGTCGCCTCCAACGGGACCCACGCCGCAAACCTCGTCGACGAGTTCGACCTGGGATGGCGGGTGGACTACACCGTCGACGACATGCGTCGCCTGTTCACACACCTTGCCACGCATCGTGACGAGGTGACGGCTGCGCGACAGCGGGTGCTGGATGGGCGTGACAACCACACCTGGGAGGCGCGTGCAGCGCAGGTGCTCGACGACCTCAGTCGTCTGCGGAACGGCTAGCCAGCGCCACCATCGCGCTCACGAATGCGGCTTGGTTGCTGTCCTCGTTCCAGCGTTCGCGCACATCGTTGCGGAATCCGGCCCGCCATTCGGGGTCGCGGGTTCGGGGGATGGCGCTGCGGATCTGGCAGCCCACTCGCTGGTCATCGCGTTGGGTGGCAGCAGCACCCCGTCGGGGGACGATCAGCTCGGCTGTCCCCCGACTGCGGTGAGCTGCGACGGGGATGCCGCGGCCCATCGCCTCCATCAGCGACACCGGCACCCCTCCGAGCTGGAGACGTTGACGATGAGGTTCCACGGCTCGGCCAGGACCGCGGTCAGCTGATCATGGCCCAGCTGCCCCAGCCAGGTGACCCGCACATTCCTGGGCAGCGCCTCGGCCTGCCGACGGAGCTCCTCGGCGAGAGGGCCGCTGCCGGCGTGGCTCCACTCGATGTCCAGCCCGCCCGTCGCCAGCACCTCCAGGGTCTCGATCAGCCTGTCCACCCGCTTGACCGGCGTCAGCGACGACACTGACAGCAGCCGGACGGGGCCGTCCGCTGGCGGGACGGGCGAGATGTCGTCAGTTGCCGGCACACCCAGCCGATAGGTGTGGCTCCTGCTTTCCGGAACCCCGAGCGCTCCCGCGCGTAGGCTAAGCCGACATCGCTGATGGGAGCCAGGAGATCCAGCCGTGGGGCCATGTGACGCCGGAACGGGAGCCGCCCGTCGGGGAGGCGTAGTCGAAGTTGTCGTGACGGTGCGCCCGGCTGGCGACGGCGTCGACGACATGACGGGAACGCAGGGCGCCGAGCGTCGCGTAGTCGAACCAGTAGCTGTAGGCCAGGTCGATCCTGCCGTGCTCCCGAGCGAAGGACCGGAGCGCCCGACTCGTCAGGAGGCGGCTGCGGCCGGCACTGCGATGCGCCACAGTGCGTGCGGTGCGGCGACGCCTGCACGGATGGAAGCGGCAGCCTCCCGCCACATCAGCGGCGTGAACGGGGCCCTGGCCAGAGCCCCTCGCCAGGAGCGGCGACGTATCCTGTCGAGCCGGTCGTCCACCGTGATCCCGTCGGGGACGGGCCGCAGCAGGTCGGTGGTGCGCCAGGGCATGATCGTGAGGGTGGACGTTGTCACGCACCCAGTGCGGCAGCTCCGGTGTGATGAACTCCTCACCCGGCCCCCATGGGTAGGGTGCTGGTCAGCATGACAATCCGCCGTCGAGACATGCCCCTCATCATAAGGTCGCCGCGACGGGGCGGGGCCGGGGCGTTATGGTTGGGGCCAAGCGAGCGTCTTGGAGCGCTGTTCGAGGAAGGAATCAAGGTGCGCATTCTGCATCTCATCAATGGACTGGGTACGGGTGGTGCGGAGATGCTGGTTGTGGATCTCGCTGACGCGATGCGCCGCCACGGGCATCAGGGTGCGGATCGCCTGCCTCGCCGGCGTCCCGGGCGTGCCCCGCGAGAAGGCGGAGCGGCTCGGCCTCGACGTCACGGTGCTCGGTCGTCACCGCTACGACCCGCGCCAGCCGTTCGCTTTGGCGAGGGTGGGTCGCGGCGCCGATGTCGTCCATGCGCACCTGTTCCCGTCGTTCTACTGGGCGGCTGTCGCCCCTGATGCGCACCCCGGTGCTGTTCACGGAGCACAATACCTGGAACCGGCGCATGGAGAATCCCTGCTCCGGCTCATCGACAAAGTTCATCTACCGTCGCCTCGACAAGGTGATCGCCATCAGCGACGGCACCGCCGAGGTGCTGGCGGGCCACCTGGGCGTCGATGCGTCGGCCTATCCCGTCGTGCTCAACGGCATCAGCGACGGCCTGGTGGAGGGCCCGGCTGCGAAGCGGGCTGAGGGGGACGTCGGATCATCATCGTGGCCAGCCTGGAGAACCGGCGCAAAGACATCAACCGTGCGGTCCGGACCGTCGCCGATGTTCCGGGAAGCACCCTGACGATCGTGGGGGAGGGGAGGACCGTGATGAGATTGAGGCCTGCGTCGCTGAACTGGGGTTGCAGGACCGGGTGCAGCTGGTGGGAAGCCGCAGCGATGTCCCCGACCTGCTGCGCGCCCACGACCTGTTTCTGTCCACCTCCCACGTGGAGGGATTCGGCCTGGCCGCGGGCGAGGGCATGGCGGTGGGACTTCCCGTGGTTGCGCCGCGGATCCCGGGGATCAGCGAGGTCGTCACCACAACGTGTCGGGTCTCCTGTTCGACCCCCATGACCCGGCAGAGCCGGGCCCGCAGCGTCAACGCGGTGTTCGATGACCGTGAGCTGGCGGATCGTCTGGCCCGCGACGCACGCATTGAGGCCGCGAAGTTCGCCATCGACAAGTGCGCCTCCTCATGAGGAGTACTACCGCCTCCTAGTGGAGCGGTAGAGCTCGTCCAGGCCCTGCCAGACCTGCTGCGGGGCAAACTCCGTCTCCGCCCGGAGACGTGCAGCCGTGCCCAGGTGGTCCCGCAGCTCCGGCTCGTCCCGGATCCGGACCAGGGCATCGGCCAGCCCGATGGCGTCGCCGTAGTCGAATTGGAGGCCGGTGACGCCATCCACCACAGAGTCGATGGCCCCCGTGGCGCGGGTGGTGACGGTTGGGACGCCCACCGAGGCGGCTTCCAGCACCACATTGGGAAAGCCCTCACGCTTGGTGGGCAGGCACAGCACATCCATGGCGGCCAGCTGCGCCCACGGACCCTCCACATAGCCCGCCCACACGACGCGGCCGCTGGCCCGCAGCTCGTCGGCCAGGCCGCCCTCCTCCTCGTTGCCCACCACCAGACAGGTGACATCCGCCAGACGCGGGTCCCGCAGCGCCCGGGCCAGGGTGTCGATGCCCTTGTCGCGGACCAGCCGACCCACGAAGCCGACGACGAAGGCGTCGGAGGCGATGCTCGAGCTCCTTGCGGGTCGGCTCGCGACGACCCGCGGCCCCCGCCTGGATGCCCGCGGCGTCGACGCCGTTGCTGCTGCCCGAGCCGATGATCTCGGCGATGCGACGTCGCGGCACGAGCCGCAGCTCCCGGATGCGGCGGGCCAGTGAGTCGCTGATGGGCAGCACCAGGGTTGCGGTGAGCATGGTGAGGGACTCGAACAGCCAGAAAACGGCGCGCCGCCAGCCGGTGAAGCCCTCCAACCGCAGCCCCCACACCACGTAGATGCGGCTGGGAATGCAGTCAGCCATGCGGCGATGCCGCCGAGGAGGCTTGCCTTCGGGGTGCCGAGGTTGACGATGCTCGGCGCCAGTCGTCGCAGCAGGCGCACCCAAGCGACGACAGCCTTGAGGTCGGAGATGGGGGACGGCTCACGCTCCATGTCGATGATGTGGCATGTGACGCCGGGGCGTTGCCGCAGCTCCTCCATCTCGGGTCCGTCGGCGGTGACCAGGTGGACGTCCCAGCCCCGCTCGGCCAGCCACTCAAGCTGCCCACGCAGCAGGCTCAGGGCGCTGGAGGGACGGTGACGCCGTAGACGATCCGGTTCGGGTGACTCATGGGACCACAGCCTAACGGGAGCCGCTCCCAGCGTTTTTCGCGAGCGCCGACGCAGCTCCGCATGGCAGGCCGCCAGAGCCGCCACTTCGAGGATGCTCCACGACGGCGGCTGCCATTGGCTGCTGGCCATGCCGATCAGCGGCCACAGAGCCAGTACGCCCAGGGTCCCCAGCCCCAGCCAGCGACGCGCCCGGTCGGAGGACCGCAGTGCCGAGACCGCCTCCCAGGCCACGGCGACGGCGACGGCCAGGAAGGCCAGCGCGACGACCACGCCATACTGCGTGAGAACCTCCATGACGGCGTTGTGTGGGTTGGTCAGCTCGAACACGTCCCTGGGGCCGAGAGAGGCCCAGCTGGCGAAGCCACCCGGCCCCACGCCCAGGCCGTAGGGTCTCGTGAAGCATCCAGAAGCCGTTGACGATCAGGTTCAGACGCGGGTCGTCGGCGCTGAAGGCGTCCTGCCGCTCGGCCAGATGGCCCTCAAGGATCCCAGGGGCTGCGACGAGCGCGACCCCCGGCCGCGATGATCCCCGCCAGCACCAGCCAGCCGCGTCGCCACAACAGCACCAACAGCGCCAGCTCAGCCGCCATCGCAAGCAACCCGATCCGGGAGCCCTGTCTCCCACATGACCCACGGCGACAGGACCGCCGCCGCGATCGCCGCCGCCCGCAGCAGCCCCCGCTCCCGGCAGGCCAGCCACACCGTGATGGGGGGCCGTCGCCACCATGTGCGCAAGCTGATTCAGGGTTGGTGAACGTCCCCGCCATCAGGAACCAGGTGCCCATGTGGCGGTCGTCATCCCAGGTCAGTGCGAAGCTGGGCAGATGCTGCCCGGAGACCACCTCCCATGCCACCACTCCAGCCTCCACGAGCAGAGCCAACGTGATGCCGCGCGCCAGCCACAGCCACTGCCCATCCGTTCCCGGCTCCGCGAGGGCGGCCGCCAGCAGCAGAGCGCCGACGAGGGAGGCTAGCTCGACGATCCCGATCCGGGCCAGGTGGGGCCAGGCATGGGTGACCGCGGCGGAGACGCACACCAGCCCAGCCAGGCCCAGGCACACCCACTGCGCCCTGGGTCACACGCCGCGCCCGGACGCCGTCGACAACAGCCACAGCCAGCACTGCGACAGCCAGGATGCGGAACGCCATCACCGGCCCTGCGGCGAGCAGTGGGCCGACGGCAGCGGTGAGGGCAGCGCCAGCAGCAGAAGGTGCCTTGGTGTCGTCATCGCGACAAGTGTGCCATCGTCGCGCGGGGTTAAACTGTCGGCCATGCCTGAACCCGAATCCGCCGAGCCGAAACCAGGACGCTGGGCCACCAGCCGCATCGGCAGGTTCCTCAGTCGGCACGAGTTCATTCGCCACGTGCTCACCCTGATGACCGGCACCGCCTTCGCCCAGGCCATCAATTTCCTCATCTACCCCTTCGTGACGAGGCTGTACCCGTCGGCGGACATGGGGGTGTTCAGCCTGTTCCTCGCCTTCGTCACGTTCATCAGCACCATCGCAGCCCTGCGCTATGACCTCGCCATCGTGCCCGCCCCCAACGACGATGAGGCTCTCACCCTGGTGTCGCTGGCCACCCGCTCTAACATCGTCTTCTGCACCGTGACTTCCCCTCGTGCTGTTGCTCTTCGCGCCGACTGTCGCCGACATGGTGCGCGCCCGCAGCTCGCGGGGCTGGCTGTGGCTCGTCGGCCCCGTGGCGCTGGTCACCTCCCAGGTGGCGATCCTGGGCTGTTGGCTGACCCGGAAGAAGCTCTACCGGGTGGCCAGCACGAACCAGATGCTGACCTCGGTGTCGATGGGCGGCACTCGCATCGGGGCCGGCTTCCTGGGTGGCTCGGTGTGGGGGCTCGTCATCTCCCAGGCCGTCGGTCAGGTGGCGGCCCTGGCGCGGCTGCTGCTCATCACCCGCGACGATGTGAGAGCCCCGCGCACCAGCACCCGTCGGCAGCTGGCCAGGAAATACCGAAACATGCCGCTGCTCAACGGCCCCAACGCCGTGGTCGACGCCATCCGGCTCAACGGGATTCCTCTGCTCATCGGCCGTTTCTTCAGCCTGGAGGTCGTCGGCAACTTCAGCGTGGCCTGGACCCTCATCCAGGCGCCCCTTGGTCTCATCAACGGCGCCTTGTCGCAGGTGTTCTTCCAGAGGCTGGCCGTCACCGCCCGCGGCGAGATGCTCCCCCTGGTGCGCAGCTCCCTGCTGCGGTCCCTGCTCATTGGCATCGCGCCCTTCGCGCTGATCTTCTTCCTCGGCCCGACATTGCTGCCGTGGGTGCTGGGCGGTGACTACCATCTGGTCGGCGCCATCGCCGCGGCGCTGGTTCCCTGGCTGTTCTTCAACTTGGCGACCTCACCGGTGTCCATGCTGTTCATCGTCGTCCAGAAGCAGGGGCGTGATGCTGCTTCACAGCATCGTCTACATGGCGACCCCGCTGGCGATCCTGTGGCTCTACCACGACGACATCCTGGCCACCATGACCGTCGTGTCTTTGGCGATGGCGGGTCTGCTTGCGGGATTCTGCCTGCTGGCGCTGTGGGCGGCCCGTGAGTTCGACCGCGGCCGCACCCCCGACCTCAGCCTTCCCGAAAGCTGACCCCATGTCCCGGCTCGTCGTGCTCCTTCCTTGGACGGCGGTGCTCGTCGTCGTGGTGGGCAGCCTGTTCAACGGGCAGCAGGTGATCGTCGACGAGCCCATCGGCCTGACCGCCTGGCTGCTGGGGGCTGCGCCCGTGACGTTGCTGCTGGCCTTGCTGCTGCCCTGGGCGCCTGGGCGACGCAGGCTGTGGCGTGCCAGCGGCTTCGTCATCGTGACGTTCGCTGCGCTTCTTCTCTGGGCTGCGATCCGCGCCGTTGGGGTGACCCGCTGCCTCAACCTGCGCGACGGAGAGGTGATCGGGGTGTGCTTCCCCAGCTGGGTGGCCTGGGTTCCGCTCGCGCAGACCGCAGTCACCGCGGCCCTTGCCTGGCTTGTTGTCGCGTACGTGCCGCGCGCACGCCTCGACCGCTGGACGGTTGCCCTGGCCCTCGGTCTTGTCGCCATGACCTCGGTGGCGCTGCTGCGGGCTCTGGCCGATCCCCGCGGCTTCAACCGCCTCAGCTCCGGACTCGGCGGAGCCGCCGTGCTGTCGGTGGCGCTCATCATCGCCGCAGCATGGCTGTTTGGCCATCACCTCCGCCGCCCGCGATGGCATCTGCTCGTGGCGGCGGCCGTTGCCGTGGCGTTGCTCGTTCTGACGTTCTCCCGCGCGGGTCTTGCGGTCGCGCTCCTGGCGGCGGCAGCGCTCGCCTGGGCCGTGCGGGACCGCCTGGGCCGCGCGGGACGACGGGTTGCGGTGGGCGTCGTGGCGGTTGCCGCGACTGCCGGGGTGGCTGCCGCCGTCGTGTTTCCGGACCTCGCGGGGAGGCTCCTCACCCTGGGCGACGAGGGTCGGGCCATCAACCTCCACACAGCCCTGGGGGCGTGGCTGACGGACCCCGGACATGCGTTCCTCGGGCTCGGCACCGCTGGGGTCTGGCCCTGGTTCGCCGTCGACAACGACCTCGTCTGGGCCCCCGAGACCGGTCTTCTCGGGGTGACCGGGATCGAAGGGGAGCTCCTGGTCAACCCCCACAGCACCTTCCTGGGGATCGCCGTGGAACTGGGAATCGTCGGGCTGGCGCTGTGGCTGGCGGTCATCTGGTTCATCGTGCGCGCCGCCGCCCGCGTCCGTCACACCTCAGCTGCGGGGTTCGGGCTGGTGGCCGCCGCCGCCTGCGTGGTGGCGTTCCTCTTCGACACCTATCTGCTGCGCAATCCCGGTGTCTCCTTCATCTGGTGGTGTGCTGTGTTCGCTGGGCTCGGGTGTTCCGTGACGGGGCGTCGCCGGGCGACGAGCCAGCAGCCATCGGGTGATGCAGAACCCGGCCAGGAGCAGTGAGGCGAGGGCGCTTGCCGCGATTCCGGCATGCAGGCCCGGCTGGGTGTACTGGCAGCTGAGCTCCCGCTGCCCCGTCGCCTTGACGGAGAGGAAGCCCTGACGCTGCCCTGCGAGGGACCTCAACGTCATCGAGGGTGCACCGCCAGCCGGGGGTGGCGGCCGTGGCGACGGTGACGTCACCGCTCTGGGGGTGTCGAAGATGGCGCGGATCCGGCTTCCCGAGGCCTCGATCTGCGGGACTTCCATGGACTCCACGCCGGAGAGCAGCTCTGCGCTGTCGTGGCAGCGGAATGAGGCAGAGGTCGGCAGGGCTGCCGGGGCGGCTCGCAGGCGCAGCACCGTCGGCTCTGCCGCCGGGTATTCCTGGATTCCCGTGGAGCTGTGGTAGTCGCGTCTGAGGGTGAGGTCGGAGCCTTCTACGTCGACGTACATGTCCTTGAAGGCGTAGGGAGTCGATGGAGACACATCACCTTGCGGGCAGCTGGCCGAGATGACGACCTCCGTCACCTCCTTGCTGCCGGAGCGGTTGACATCCAGGCCCAGGAGTGCCGCTCGCAGTCTCCGCCGACACCTCGGCGGGCCGGTAGATGGGGTGCGGAAGCAGGTTCTCGCGTGTGCCGAAGACGCTGTCGGTCTGCTTGGCCGGTGACGTGTAGGTCCGGACCAGAGGCAGCGCCGGTGAGGACGTCATGGTCGCGGTCTCGTAGTCGTAGCGGGCTGCCACGGCGAAGATGGCGTCGGCGACCGATCCTGACTGGTCGTCGAGCATCCGCCCCGCAGAGGCGTATCGCATCCCCAGCCGGGCGTAGGCCTCGCTGGTCTCAGAAGGCATCATGCTGGAGGAGTAGGGCGACTCCGGGAAGCGATCCCGCGCAGCGACGTTCACGTGGAAGAAGAAGGGCTCCCGGAACGGCTTTAGGGGTTTCCTGCGCGATACAGCGGCCACTGGCTGGCGGCGGTGACGGCCCTGGCAGCCGGGACGCTCTCCCGCGAGGTGATCACGTGGCGTTCGCTGGAGGCCAGGAAGTCGCGGTTCGCCCTCGTCGATGAACCCGGCCGTCAGCAGCACCTCGTCGAGGGTGAGCAGCAACACCGCTGTGGCAGCTGCGATCCGCACGGCATTGCCTCGCCGTGAGCCCACCCGCAGCAGCTGGTTGACCCATGTCGCCCATGCGCCGCCTCCGCTGATGAAGCCCCCACCGTCATCAGGGCCATGCAGCCCAGTGCCAGTGCCGGGTAGATGAGCAGATCTGGGGAGATGTAGACGCGATCCTTCGGGATGTAGAGCAGCGCATCGGCCTTGGCGATGTCGTTGGGCACGAAAGTGTGGGGGAGCAGCGCGAACAACAGAGCCAGCACCACGCTGGCGAGCGCAACCTGGGACAGGCGCGGCCAGTGGAAGCCCTCCTCCGACCACAGGGCCTTCCAGGCGCAGATGAGGATCCACCCGACGATCACGAAGACGAACCGGTACGGGCTGCCGTGGGGGGCTGACGAATGCGCCCAGATCAGCATCACGCTGGGAAGACGGGTGGAGGCGACCACCAGAATCCCCAGAGAGCCCCACCAGAACAGCCGATCTCTGAGAGTGGAGGCCGTGGACGCCACCAGTGAGACAGCCAGGAGCAGCACGATGCTGCCGACGAAGAAAGCTGGGGCTGCGGCGACCCCGGAGGTGCCCGGAAGGAACCTGAGCGCGAGCAGGTCTTTGGGATAGGCGTTGAGAAGCGGCGCCGGGGAGCCGGTGGACCCCTTGAGGATCAGGGCTGTCGGCAGGATCGCGAAGGCAGCCAGCGCGGCTCCGACGACGCCCCTCACAGCGAAGCGCGCCAGACCGGCCAGCGCCTGTCGCCACGGCGTGGCCCTTCCCAGTGCCCACACCACATAGAACAGGACCGCCCCGATGATGGCCATGTAGGCGGTGTAGTAGTTGGACCACAGTGTGACCGCGACCGCGACGCAGGACAGCGCAAGGTGCCTGCCCCGCAGCGATGCCATGGCGACCAGGCACAGCACTGGGAAGGCGATCAGGCCGTTCATCCACTGCGGGGTGTAGATCGAGACCTCGAACACCCAGGCGCTGCAGGCGTACAAAGACCCGAACAGGGCCGCCAAGATGGTGTTGCTTCCGGGAGCCAGCATGCGAAGCAGCACCGCCATCGCCGCGCCCGCGACGGCAGCCTGCAGCAGGGACCATGGCCGTCAGGCCCAACTCGACCAGATGCTCGGGGACCAGGGCGAGAATAAAAGGAAAGGGGCCGCCGACATAATTGGTGATATCGCCGAAAAAGGGCACGCCAGATCCCGAGGCCCAGGTGAATGCAGATCGGTCAGAGGATCACCCAAAAGGGCGCGACGAAACTCCGCGTGGAAAGCCAGGTATTGCGTGAGATAGTCGCCCTGCCCCTGACGAAGGGGCCAAAGGGGTAGATCCTGCGTATGACCATGACGAGGACATGTAACAGGAGAGTCAAGCCTGCTGCCGCCAGCGCAGCCGACCAGCTCTTGTCCAGGCACCGCCTCAACCAGGACTTCGACCCCATCCGCTTTTCCATGGCGCGCAGTTTAGTCGTGCCCCGACCCGTCTTGCAGTCTCTGGGACTGGTGTCACAGCCTTGCTGCTCAGGGCGGGTCGTGTGAACGGGAACTGCGGAGGAAAGTGCTGCTAGGCTGTCCTGCGTCGGCCTGCCAGTCCTGCTCTCCCGCGCCGACGGCTGGGGGCGGGCGTGGCGGATCTGCTCAGTTGTGAAGATCTGATGGTGATTATTCGAGGCGGGACGGTAACGAGTGGAGTGTGTGGTGGCATGATCAAGAGACTTCTGCATTCCTCGTTGCTTCGGTATCTGGGAGTCGGCGGTTTTGGCGTTCGCCGTTGACTTTGCGCTCACCGTCGGGCTGCGTGATCTGGCGCATTGGCCATTGTGGCTTGCCGTTGGAATTGGCTATCTGGGTGGATTCTGCGTCAACTTCTTCCTGCAGCGCAACTTTTCCTTCGGCAGCTCAAGGGATACTCTTGGTCGCTAATCTGGTATTTACTTTTTGGTGGGGTTCAACTGGGGGCGACCACCGTCGCGATGTATCTTTTTGAGGGGCTGGGGATTGGCGACGGCCATCGGCAAGATCATCTGCACTGCGATGACGACGGCCTGGAACTACCCCGCCTATCGTTTCCTGGTGTTTCCGCAGGGCGGCGAGACAGAGAGCCGAGAGGGGCGTCCAGCATGAGCCCCGAGGCTGTCGACTTCGTGGTGCCCGCTCACAACTCCGCGGAGCTGCTGCCGGAGACGGTGGCTGAGATATCGCGATGGGCCATCGAACCGGGACGTCACCTGTCGAGTCCTCATCGTCGAGAACGGATCTCGTGACGACACCCTCGCCGTGGCTGAGAAACTGGCGGCCGAGTATGCGGAGGGTCGATGTGTGGTGGTAGCAGCCACTTCTGATGTCGGCATGGGGAATGCCTACCGAGCTGGGATCGCCCTGACAAAGGCGGAGCTGGTGGTGCTCACCGCAGACGACCTTCCGTTTGGCACATCCGATGTCGACCACTGGTGGGGGCATCCCGTTGAGGGTTGGCCATCGGCTCCAAGGCCCACGCGGAATCCGCAGTCCACCGGGGCCAGTCGCTCCCTAGCGTCCCTGGGCTTCAGAGTCCTGCGTCGGGTGCTGCTCGGATCCAGGGTGGGGATCCGCAGGGAACGCTGCTGGCTCCCGGTCCTGGCTGCGTTCGCTGGAGCCCTCGCTGGAGGAGCTGGGTATCTCAGCTCAACAGGAGATCGTCCTGGCGGCTGAGGCCATGCGGCTTCCGATCACGGAGATGCCCGTCACCCTGACCACCCGGCAGCAGGCGCACGCCACCCGGATCAAAGCTCAGCGATGTCTGGCAGATGGGAGTGGGCCTGGTGACGCTGCGACGCCGCAGCCGCAGATTCTCCGACGCCATACCCCAGCGATGAGCAACCGGCCCGGCAGGTCCCTCGCCGGGCTGCCGGGCCCTGAATCGCGTCGCCTTCGGGGCTCAGTCCCTGCCCCAGAGCCTCCATGAGGTCGATCATGAACTCCGTCTCCTCCTGGGCCAAGCGCTGCCAGCCGTTGGGAGCGCCGAGGGCCCCGCCAGGAGCTCCCGGTCACCGGGCTCGTTGTTCATGGCCTCCAGCCCCGACCACAGCAAATCAATCTTGTCAGCCAGCGCAGGGCTGACCAGTAGCGAGTGACGCACCACGTAGATCTTGCTGGAGATCAGGACCCTCAGCTGGCGTCTGACCAGCTGGGACAGCTCGTCGTATGCCTCGCGGGGCAGGGAAGCCGATGTCGGCTTGCTGCCGCAACACCGCCTTCGCCACCAGGATGGGGTTCGGCTTGACCTCCAAGTCCACCGACTCCGGGGTCAGATCAGCCGGCTCCAGGAGGATGCGGCAGATCCGCTCCACATCAGGGGCGTCTGTGGCCGCCACCGTCACACGGTCTCCCAGGTCGGTGATCTCCTTCCACGGGCTCTCCTCCGCGACGACGATGGCCGCCTCGTTCGCGATGCCCTCTGGCGCGGCCAGCGGCAGGAATCCTGTCGCGCACCAGCGTCGCGGTGTTCGCGGCGTTGGCGAACACCAAGTCGGCGCGTCCGTCGTTGAAAGCGGCGTGCAAGTCGGCGAAGTCGTCGTAGACCGTGGCCTGCACCGGCTCGCCCGTGATGTGCTGGATCTTGGTGTTGAAGATGAACCAGTCGGTGATGTTGCGGACGTTCACGTCCGGGCTGATCGCCAGTTGCAGGGTCATGCGTGCCGAGCCTCCTTGCTGGACATCTCAGCGTAGATCTTCTCCATCTCGCGCACCTTCGCGCGTGACGGCTCACGTCGCACGGAGGTGTGGCCGAGAACCTTGCCTCCACGAACCTTCGGGATGATGATGGCGTAGACCCAGTAGAAGCCGCCGTCCTTGCGGAGATTCTTCACATATCCGCTCCAGCGCTTGTGGCCATTGATGGTCTGCCACAGATCCGCGAATGCGGCTGCCGGCATATCGGGATGCCGGAGAATGGCGTGCGGCTGACCTATCAGCTCATCCTCCTCATAGCCCGACATTCTGACAAAGGCCTCATTGCATTTCGTGATGATGCCGTTGGTGTCGGTTTGTGAAACGATCAGCTCCCCGCTGGGGAAGTGGGTCTCCACGTTCGTGGTCTGGACCAGACGGGTGGAGCCGTCGTAGTAGCGCATCCAAGTTTCGGACCCCTCGCCGACGATCTGGTCAGGGGTCATGTCCTGCATCGGGCTCATCGCAGCCGCTTCGCGATCTCGCGGGCGGTGTACTTGATCTCGTAGAGCAGCAGGCCGAGCTTGCCCTCGTCGGTGGAGATGGCCTCCAGCACGGTGTCCTCACCGGCCTGAACCAGGATCACGTAGCCGTCCTTGCCCTTGATGAGCACCTGCTCCAGGACTCCGCGCTGCAGCTCCCCGACGATGCGCGAGCCCATCGACAGCGCGGCGGCGCCCATCGCGGCGGCCCGGTCTTCGTCAGCGCCGTGGGCCAGCGCAGAGGCCAGCGGGAAGCCGTCGGTTGACACTAGGACCGCCCCCTCGACGTCGGGGGTGCTGGTGACGAAACTCTGCAGCAGAGCTTGAAGGTCCGAGTTGAGAGACATGGTTGGCTCCTTGTGTGATCCTCAGGACGGAAACGATCTCCGTTGAGGGGAAGTGACTCGGGCGAGTCTAACGAGGTCCCTGGACCCCGCCAGGCAAGAGCAATTACGTTGACGTATTTCATGTGCTGAAGGTTCGCGATGTTCTTGCCTTCCCTGATTTCTCGGGGAGCTCCGGGTGAACCTGAACCTGAACTTCAACGTATTAAACGCGGTTAATTAACTGTCCATTTTGCTTGCTGTGCATTCGCCGGGCAGCCGCCCACTGATCGGCCAGGAAGGGGAATTTCCCACATCTGGCCGATCAGCTCGGCGGATTCAGCGGATGTTGAGGTCACCGACCAGGACGCAGCGCCGCCGCCGGGCGAAGCTGCGCGCAGAGGTCAGGCCCTCGCCGGTCGGCCCGGCGATCGTGAACGTCGAGTAGCCCTCGCCGCCGATCCCGAGCCCCGGAAGCTGGGGCCATTCTTCACGAAGATCGTGGTCTGGATCAGCTTGCCCATCTTCGTCAGCTTGTGAACGTTGAGGCTGTGCATGACGGCGGTGTGGCGGTTGCCATGCTCCAACTCGACGGCAAGCTCGATTGCGGCATCCACGTCCGGGACCCGCACCAGGCCAATCACCGGCATCATCAGCTCGTGCACCACGAACGGATGCTTTGCGGAGGCCTCGCACACGATCAGCCGCACCCCTGGCGGCGGGTTGACCCCGATCGCCTCCAGGATGCGGGCCGCAGGCTTGCCGACCCACTCGGTTCTCGGCTTGCCGTCCGCCAGCAGCAGCCCCTCCAGCGCCGTGATCTCGTCGCCCGTGGCCTCGTAGGCTCCGTTCTTGATCATGCAGAACTTCAGCATGTCCGCGATGGCGTCGACCGCGATGATCTCCTTCTCCGCAGTGCAGGGCAGATTGTTGTCGAAGCTGGCCCCGTCGACGATGCGCTGGCGGCATGCTCCAGGTCCGCGGTCTCATCCACGACGGCGGGAGGATTCCCAGCGCCCGCGCCGATGGCCTTCTTGCCGGAGCGCAGCACCGCGTTCACGATGCCCGGGCCGCCGGTGGCCACCAGCATCCGCACCCGCGGGTGCGCCATCATCTTGTTGGTGTTCTCCAGCGACGGCGCGGTGACGGTGACGATGAGATTGTCGGGAGCCCCTGCGTCGCGCAGCACCCGGTTGAGTGTGCGGACCTGCCAGCACGACAGCCGCGCAACCCGCAGGGTGGGGGCTGAACACCACAGGGTTGCCCGCGGCCAGCATCCCGATGGAGTTGCAAGTGATGGTCTCGGTGGGGTTGGTGGTGGGGGTGATCGCCCCGATCACCCCGTAGGGCGAATACTCCACGGTCGTCAGCCCGTCATCACCCGACCAGGCCTCCGTGATGAGATCCTCCACGCCGGGCGTGTCTGTCGCAGCCACCCTGTTCTTCAACAGCTTGTGGCTGACATCCCCCATCCCGGACTGGGCGACGGCCTGCTCCGACATGTATTCGAGGTTGGCGGATCCAGCATCACCTCACGGATGGCGGCGATGAAACGCCGACGGTCCGCCAGGGAGCACGTCAGGTACTCGCGCTGCGCCCTGTAGGCGGCCCTCAATGGCCGTGTCCATGTCCGCGAACACCCCGTCGCCCTCCGGCTCGTCGCCTGCAGGCGGTGGTGGCGGCGCGCCGGTGAAGACCTGCGGGGCCGGTGGCGTTGTGGTGGCCATGCCCGCGAGAACCTCGCGGATCGTCTCCTCAGTTTCTCCGGATCGATCTTCATTGACTATCTCCCGTCGTTGTTCCAGTCCTGCAGCGCGCAGGTCGCGATCTCAATGTCCTCCTCGGCGGAGCCACCCGACACCCGAGGCCGCCGACCAGCCTCCCGCCCATGAGGACGGGCCTGCCGCCGCCGAACAGCACAACCCGGCCGGAGTTGGTGTCAGACAGGCCGGGGAAAGCCCGGTCTCCCTGGCCAGGGGGCCGAGGGACTCGGTCGGAGCCTGAAGGCGACGGCGCTCCACGCCTTGTTGATTCCCACCTCGGTGGCAGCCAGCAGCGCACCTGGCATCCGGTGCAGCAGCATCAGGGTTCCCGCCGTCGTCGACGGCCGTGATCACGACGGCGACGCCCAGCCGGGTGGCGTGAGCCTCCGCATACCCGGCGAGCCGTTTCGCGGATGCCAGGGAGAATCCGGCGTCATCGGCTGCCGGGGGTGCCGCCGACATCTCCGGGGCGGCCTGCCCGTTCACGGCCCGGGATACGACATCACGCACGATCTTCTCCACCTCTTCGTCACGCCAGGTCTCGGTCAGCCTCGACAGCGCGTAGACGGCGTCGAGAGGCGGTTTAAAGTACTTGATGACCTCCGGCCTCACGGGCTCTGCCTCGGCCAGGGTCAGGACGCGACGCTCCGCGCGTCGCACGATGGTGCGGGCCGTGTGGAACGCACCCGAGCGCGCATCGCGACCCGGCACCACGAACTCGCGCTGCGGCCCGGTGATCTCCAGGCAGTCGTCGATCAGATGCTCCAAGTCATCCACGTCGCCGGCATCAATCTTGCCAGCCAGGATCTCGGCGCCCTTGGCGTCGCTGGCGAGCTCCGATGCCAACACGAACAGCCGCTGCTGCACGTCGTGGACGCGACGACGCCACTGCCCGGGGGGCAGCTGCGCCTTCGCCTGCCCTAGAGCCGCATTGGCCTCGTCGACGGTGCCGTAGGCCCTCGACGCGCAGGCTCTGCTTCGGAACCCGGGAGCCGCCGAACAGCCCCGTGTCGCCCTTGTCGCCGGTGCGTGTGTACACATTCGGCATGATCAGTCCTCCACCTCCACGACATCCACGATGCCGACGATCGTCCCGTCCAGGGGAGCCTGGGGGCGATCAGCGGCGAACCGGGCCGAGCTGCCCCTGGTGATGATGACGGTCTCCCCGACGCCCGCGCCGATGGTGTCCACCGACACCTCCTGCGCGCCGACGCTGGTGCCCGTCGCATCGATGCGCTGCGTCAGCAGCAGCTTGAAGCCCACCAGCCGCTCGTCCTTGCTGGTGGAGACCACGGTGCCGATCACCTTCGCGAGGTGCATGTCCCTAGATCCCCGCCTCGGGACGCAGCAGTGTGATCCGACGACTCCGCGCCGCATCCCGCGCCAGGGCCGTCACCAGGGTGCGGGGCAGCAACCGAACCGTGGCCCCGTCCGGAATGCCGGCGACATCGGACTCCGTGATCAGCCGCTGATCGCAGTCGATGGTGGCGCGCCGCGGCTCAACCGGCGGCACCTCCCCGGGGGCTTCCGACGCGGGGTCCAGGACCGCGGCGACGGCGCTGTCGAGGGACTCGGGTCGCGTCACGCGCACCCCGAAGGAACGCAGCGTCTCCAGGTTGGAGCGCAGCATCTCCTGGTAGCCGACGGGCATCGCCGGGAACCACTCCTGCTTCTCCGGGGCGTCGGGGGAGGCCCCGGCCGCGGAGACGATCACAGGCTTGTTCAGCATGATGAACTCCGCCATCACGTTGCTGGCCAGGCAGTCACCGATGCCGTGCGCGACCTTCGCGGCCAGGTTCACCGTCAGCGTTGGGACGATCAGGAGGTCATGGGCCTGCACCAGCGACTCCGCCGCCGGGGTCATGCCCACCTCCTCAATACGCTGCTGATCAAGGATGCGTGACGCGGAGTCCGTCTGCCTCCAGTCGAGGTTGGCGTGCTCCTTGGCCCGCCTGAGGGCCTTCAACGCCGCATCGAAGCCGAGCAGCGCACCTGAGAACAGCACCAGGGCGTTGGGTTTGCCCACTGCATGGGGTGCGGCCTGCTCCCCGGGGTGAGCATCTCGCGTACGATCCGGGTGATCAGCTCACGCAGCTGGTCCTCATTCATCGGTCACTCCTCATGGCTGCCCCTCAGGGGTGGGGAACAGCGCCTCGGGTCGGCGCACCTCGACGCCGAGCACCTGCTCGAACACCTGGGCGCATCGGGAAGGGACGCGGAACCGCCCACCAGGTACACCTGGCCGGGGTCGGTGCCGCTGAGCGCCTGGGCTGCGATGGTCGCCATCTTCTCCAGGGTTGGTCGCACGATCGGGAAGGCCGTGCGGACATTGGCCGGATCCACCTTTGCAGGCCTCCGCCTCGTCGTACTCCAAGCCCAGCGCCCCCTGAAAGCACCAGCGTCATGTGATGGCCGCCGGTGGCCTCATCGATGGAGAAGTCGACGACCCCGTCGCGCAGCCGCGACACGCCTGTGAGTGCCATGGCCGACGCCGATGATGGTGCCGTTGCGGACCCCGAGCGCCCGCGCTGCGGCCACCGGCTCGTCGACAACCCTCAAGGGGGTGAGCTCGCAGGCGTCGAGCACGTTGGTGAACACCTTGACGGTGCCCTCGCTGATCCCGGGCGGGATGGTGACGGCGGCCTCCGTGAAGTCGTGGCCCAGCCTCGACTCCAGCTCCTCCAGGATCTCCTGCACGTTCCTCACCGCCCCCAGCCAGTCAACGACGATGCCGTCACGCACCACGTTCGCGTGCCGCCAGCCGCCGGCAACGGGCCGGTTCCCGGCATCGACCACCGCCAGCACGATGTTGGCCGTGCCCAGGTCGACGGCGAGCCGCAGCCCGCTGCGCCTGGCGTTCTTGTGCGCCACCTTCCCAGTCCGCACGAGCTGCGCGAACTGCTTGAGCCTGGTCTGGGGATCGCCGGTCATGCGTGCGGCAGGATCTTCTCGACGCTCGCTGTGGGGACGCGGGATGACGTGCTGGGAGACCAGCTCGCCGACCCTGGTCGCGGCGGATGCGCCCGCATCCACGGCGGCCTTCACAGCCCCGACATCACCCCGGACCATCACGGTCACCAGGCCGGAGCCGATCTGCACCTTGCCGATGAGGGGTCACGTTGGCGGCCTTCACCATGGCGTCGGCGGCCTCAATGGAGCCGACGAGGCCCTTGGTCTCGATCATTCCGAGAGCGTTCATGATTGCTTCCTTCTCCTCGCAGTGGATGTCCGTGGGGCCGGCTTGGCCTCCTGGGCTTTGGTCTCCTGAGGTTTCGCAGGGGCGGGCTCCGTGGCCTCGGGTGCGGCGGCCTCAGACGTTGGGACCGGCTCCTGGGCAACCTCAAGCTTGACGGTGGGCTCAGATTCGACGCCGGGCTCCTGGGTGGGTTCCGGCTCGGCTCTGGGGGCCGGTGGGGTGTGGCCGACGGTGGTGGCGGAGAACACCAGCATCTCCAGCTCAGGATGGGGCCGGGGGATGACCAGCTTGCTGACCACGCGGCTCAGCTTCTCGGCTGCGGCCTCGGCGGCGTCGATGGCCGCATTCACCGCCCCCACCTGGCCCTCCACCTTGACGGTGACGTAGCCGCCGCCCTTGGCCAGCTCATAGCCGATCAGGGTGACGTCGGCGGTCTTGCAGGCGACGCCGGCGGCTTCAACGCCTGCGACGAGGCCAACCACCTCAATGGTCCCCAGGGCTTGCATCACTGACTCCTCCAGCCAGCCCCCGCAGGCGCAGGCGCTTTCACCAGACGGGCCGCGTTCGACCCGATAGTACGGTCATCCTCAGGGGCAGTGCCAAGAAGATGCGCCAGGTACGGCCTGCCCTCGGGCAGCTTCTCGGTGGTCACCACCACGTAGTCCAGGCTGACCCCCAGCCCGACGCCCAGCAGGGAGGCGACGGCGGCCTCGTGGGCAAGGACCAGGGGGTTCAACTCCGCCGAACGCCTGATCGCGCACGGCACACCCTCCTCCTCCATGCCGAGGGAGCAGCTGGGTCAGCTGGGCGTCGTCGATGCGCTCGTTGACCGCCAGGCCGATGGCGGGGCGTTCGGTCATGACTCCCCCAACTCAGGGCGAGCCCGTCGCGACGGCGTTGCGCGGCCCCTCGGTGCCGCGCGGATGTCTCGCGCGGCCCGCGACCACCCGGTAGTCGGCCAGGGCCCGGGTGACCAGCTGCGGGATCTCGAAGTCCAGCGCGGAGCCGCCCACCAGCACCACGAAGTCGATGTCCCGCACATTGTCGGTGGGGAGACGCGGCGCAGCGCGCGGATGGCGTTGGTGACGAACACCCGCTCCTTCGCGCGGATCCGCACCGCCGGATGGCCTCCACGGGCAGATCGGCGTCGACGGGCACCATGCCGTCGGGTTTCAGCACGACGGTGCGGGCGTAGACATGCCCCGGCAGCGGCTCCTCGAAGAACTGCACGGTGCCGTCCTCGTGGCGGATGTTGAACACCGACTCGACCTTCGCCAGGGGGTGGCGTTTGATGTCCTCGGCGGCGTCGAAGGAGTCGAGGCCCAGCTCGGACTGGATCATCAGCGTCACCATGTTCCCGGCACCGGCGAGGGTGGATTGACTCCCCGCTGCCGTCAGGGGCGCATCACGGAAGCGTCGGTGGAGCCCGCGCCCATATCGAGGATGGCGATCGGCGCGGCGGTTCCCGGGTGGTGAGCGCCCCGCGGATCGCTCATGTCGGCCTCCACGCCGCCCACCTCGACGGGCACCCCGATCTCGGAGGCCAGCTCGGAGGCGATCCTGCCCATCTGGAGCCGGTCGGTCTTGACCATGACGGCGATCCCGACGGCAGCCTCCATGGAGAACTCGTTCGCGATGCCGCCCGCGACCTGCTGCGGCACCTGGGTGTCGACGGCGAGCAGATCGGTGATACGGATGTCGCGGGGATGCTGGGCGGTCAGCTGCCCCATCGTGACCCGCACCTTCTCCATCATGCCGCCGACGTTGGTTCCGGGCTCGCCGGTGATGTCGCTCAGCTCCCGCACCCGGGAGGCAACGCCCATGATCTCGGAGGCCCCCAGGTCGACGTCCACGTCGAGGGTGTTGGAGCCGTGGAAGGTCAGGCGACCCGCGGGGATGCGACGCTCCTGCACGTCACCTCTTGGGGTCTTGATGACGACGGCGGAGCGGTTGCCGACCAGGGAGCGCGCCAGCGGCACCACGGAGCGGGTGTCGTCGGGGTCGAGTTTGAAGAGGGTGGCGATGCCGAACGGGTTGGACAGGGGTCTCGACGATGCGGCCGACGTCCGCCACCTCAATGGCCGCCAGCATCCCGAGCGGCACCTTCTCAATCAGACGCACCTCGTCGACGATGGGGATCTTGCGCTGGAGGCGGTTGTGCACCAGCACGCCGTCGTCGGCCTGCAGGATCGCGCCCGTGATCTCCAGGCGGTCGGAGACGGCGTTCAACTCGGCCGCGACCCGGTCGTAGGGATACGTGCGGGGTGCGACAACGATGTATGCGCGGCCTGCGGGCGCGGTGGGAAGTTCGTGTATGGCGATGGTCTCGCCGACCCCGATGCCGAGACCGCCCGGGGTTGCGGGGTTGTGCCCGATCATCGTGGACTCGGTGATGATCGTCTCGGTGATGGTCTCCATCGCGACGTCGCCGATCACGGGGGCGGCCTCGTTGATGCGGATGGAGTCGAGGTCCTCAATGCGACGACCGGCCTTGCGCAGGGCGTCGGTGAGGGCCTGGAACAGGCCACGGATGTTGGCGCTGGTTCCCTTGATTCCGGTGGTGGGGACGATGGCGCTGGCGAGGAACCGCACCTGACCGGAGGCAGCGCCGACCTCGGCGAGCGCCACCTCGGTGGTGGCGTTGCCAATGTCGATGCCAGCTACCAGTTTCACCATCGTCCCCTTCACCTGTCTCTTGCCTGCTCAGTCCTCGCGCAGGCGGCCACGGGCCTCGTAGACGTCGGCGGCCTCGCGGACGAAGCCCGCGCTCACCTTCGCCCCGTAGGTGCCCTCCAACTCGGCGGCGATATCGTACAGCTCCTGTTTCGTGGAGCGGTAGGGTCGCAGCGCGTTGTAGATTTCCAGCAGCCGGGCATCCGGCACTGCCACCAGTTCGGCGGCGCGGCGGAAGTTGCGGGCCAGGGTCTCGCGGCCTGCGGCGTCGGCCACCTGGGCCTGGAGCTCCAGGGTCTCCGAGGAGATGCGGAAGTCCAGGGGGCTCAGCTCGCCCGACTTCACCCTGTCGAAGGTAAGGTCGGTCAGCTGCCCTGCCCGTGTTGGTCTTCACTAGCTCCGGATGCTTCTCCGCGAGCGGGTACTCGTCGCGGCGGATGCGGGGCGACGGCTCGGCCGAGGCTCGGCGGGGCGGCTCCGCGCGCTGGGCGTTGAGGGGCTCTTCTTCTCGAAGGTCACAGAGTCATTCCCGAGGGACTTCATGACCTCGGACATGACCTGCCGGATGAGTTGTTCCTGATCCATTGTGACTCCTAGGCGGTGCTGACCCGCAGCGCCTGGGGCTTCTTGGCCAGGTCGCACTGGGCGGTTTCCTTTGTTGTGCAGCAGGGGCCGCGATGGCCTGATACTTGGGGCGGGCCATCTGGTCGTTGCGGATCGGCACAGGCTGCGGCGACTCGCCCTTGGCGTACTTCGCGGCGTTCTTGCCGATGGCGCGGAAGGTCTCCAGGTCGATCAGCGGCGACTGGCTGAACAGCTCCACGTTGGACAGCGGGGGCAGGTCCCTCTGGTGGATGACCGTGGTGCCGCGTGACTGGATGCCGATGCCGATCCCGGAGCCCGACAGCTTCGCCGCCTGGTGGGCGATGAAGCCGACGCTCGGCGCTCTTGTAGATCTTCACGAATCGGTACTTGAGGCCCTCCTCCTCGATGCCGGGCCGTGAGCTCCTTCAGGACGCCGGCGTGGGGCAGGCCGATGATGGTCTCGTGGATCAGGGCGCTGAATGCTGGGGAGACCGCGATCACGACCTCCTTCGGATCCGTGCCGCGCTCCGCGTCCCCGGTCTCGGCGAGGGTGAGCTTCCCGGACGCGGTGGCGGGCATCGTCGCCGTGCCCCCTGAGCCTGCGGGCGTCGCAGACGAGGCGGGGCCGACGAGGCGTGGGTCTCGCCCGCGGTCATCTCCTGGACCACCTGCGCGATGATCTGCTTCAGGGTGTTTGTGTCAATGTCCATGACTGACCTCAGATGCTCTCGGGGCTGATGGCCTGGCGGATGGTCTTGATCTTGTCCCACCGCTCATCGTCCATCTGGTACCCGGTCTGCGGGCCTTCATAGTCGTTGGGGTAGTTGACGGCGGAGATCACGTTGAAGTCGGCGTCGAAGATCGCCGACGTGTGCAGGTAGTCGCCTGCGACGCGACGTTTTCAGCAGGTTGAACACCGCCTCGGCGACGTCCTCGAAGCCGCCGCGCGACAGGGCCCTTGGCCACGTCGACGCCGGTGATCTCCCGGTTCATCATGTCCTCGGCGGCCTTGAGGTCCTCCACGACGTTGCGCTTCGGCATGTCCTCGGAGCTGTGAGCGTAGGTCGCGGCCTCCACCTCGGCGTCGGTGATGGCGGGCAGGCCCAGCTCGTCGAAGACGGCCTGCAGGGCGCGGGCGACCTTGCGGCGCACCGCGATGACGTCCTCCTCCAGGACGGGTGTCAGGCCGCCGTCGACTCGCAGGTCGCGCTGGATGATATTCCAGTCGTCGAAGTCCTCGGCATCCCAGTTGGAGCCCGCGAACATGTTGTCGCTGTTCGGGGTGGACGAGTAGCCGGAGCAGATGAAGTCGGTGCCGGGCACGAACTGCATCAGCGACCGCGAGACGCGGCGCAGGTCGGAGTGTGTGAACGTCTGGTCGTTGCTGGAGGCGCATTCGAGGGTCCAGCATCATCGCGATCAGGTTCTCACCCAGGACGGCGCGGATGCCGCCGAACGCCGGCGGGCACGCCGATGCAGCTGACGGAGCCGTTCTGCGTGCCCTGCGAGCCGGCGGCCTTGGTGACGAACAGGCAGCGGGACTCCAGGTACAGCATCGACTTGCCCTCGGCAGCCCATCTGCACCTCGGAGCCGGTGCCGGAGGTGAAGCGCATCTTCAGGCCGCGGGAGGCGTAGCTGGAGGCGAGGAACGCCTTCGACCATGGGGTGTCGTCGCCGTCCATGAACACCGCCTCGGTGCCGTAGACGGAGACTGTCTCGGCGTAGGCGGTCAGGCCGCGCATGCCCAGCTGCAGCTCCGTCGCCTCCTCCACCGCGCACTGGGTGAGGATGCCGGGACGGCCCGTCTGGGCTCCCACCAGTAGCGGAGGGCGTTGAAGGGTGCGTAGCGCACCACGCCGACGGTGGTCTCCTGCTCGGCGAAGCCGCGCAGCGCAGCCTCAGCGGAGTCTGCGGCGATCTGCACCGGGTGGTCGAGCACGTTGGTGACGTGGCACTGGTTGGCGGGCTGCTTGCGGGCGCGCAGTTTCGTGACCGCCATCATCATCTCCAGCACGCTCATGTTGCCGACGACCTCGGTGAGCTTGGCCGGGGTCATGGCGGTGGTGAGCGGGATGATCTTGCTGCGGGGCACGTTGATGTCGCACAGCATGCGGGCCACCTGGAGGGAGTCGATGGCCATGGCCTCCTCGGCTCGCTCCAGGTTGATGCCGTAGTCGGCGACGAAGGTGTCGATCATGTCGAACTGGTCGCGGGTCTTGCCGTCGAGCTCCACGACCTTTGCCGCCCGACAGCCTGATCGACGGCTTCGGGTCGTTGGGGGAGTCCATGGCGATCAGGCCCACCTCGGGCCATTCGCCGACGAACCCGTCCTGGTTCACGGGCGCGCGTCGAGCGCCTCAAACCTCTTGGAACGCATTGATCAGTCCTCAGATGTGGGGGTGGTGACGGAGGCCGGTGAGTCGCCGAGGGCGCCCAGCAGCGAGATGCCGACCTCCCGTGCTGCGACGATGGCCTGCCGGACTGCGCCGGAGTCGCCGCTCAGGAATGAGATGACCTCGTTGGAGTAGCTGGTGCCGCCTCCGGGGCTGGCGTAGCCGACGAGCGTCGACGGTCGCGGCCTTCACCGCGGTGTCCGCCAGGACGACGCCGATGGCGGCTGGGCCGCCGACGGTGATGCCGAAGGCCTTGCCGAGTGGGGCGCCGAAGGCCTTGTTCAGGGCGTGGCTTGCGCGGGCTGTGTACTGGAATTCCAGGTGGCCGGCGTCGTTGGCGTAGACGTCGCCGAACGTGCGGTCCAGCTCCTCAAGGCCCACCTCGACGGCGCGGCGGGCGTCGGAGACGTCCTCGGCACCGAAGATGATCAGCGACTCGTGGCCCGCGCCGCCCTTGGTGTCGCGGGGCAGCTCGATGCTCAGGACCTCGCTGTTGGTGGCCTTGACGGCCTCGTCGGCGGCGAAGATGTGGGGTCCTGCCCCGGTCCTGGCTCCGAGGATGCCGATGGAGCGGTATTGCTTGTCCAGTTTCATCATCTCGTGGAGCTGGGAGTCCACGTTTGCGATGACCAGGCCGATGGTGTCGCCGAGTGGGTTCGTGCCGACGAACTCCGTGGCGGTGGGCTGGGCTGCGGGGCTGGGGGCTGCCGTGGCCGTGGGCGCGTCGGCACCCATCGACTTGGTGACCTCCGCCATCACTTTCCTGATCAGTTCCTCAGACATGGCTCACCGTCCCTACTTGGCGTCGCCGGGGAGGATTTTTCGAGACGTCGTTGTGCGGCCGCGGGATCACGTGCACGCTGACGAGCTCGCCCACTCGCTCCGCGGCGGCGGCTCCCGAGTCGGTGGCGGCCTTGACCGCTCCGGACGTCGCCGCGCACCATCACAGTCACCAGGCCGGAGCCGATCTTCTCGCTGCCGATCAAGGTGACGTTTGCAGACTTGACCATGGCGTCGGCGGCCTCGACCGCTCCGACATAGCCCTTCGTCTCGACCATTCCGAGCGCATCCTGCATCTCGACTCCTTCGTCCAAACTCTCCGATGTTAACGAGCGGGGGTAGCTCGTCGTTCCGAAAGTTTAGGGCCCGGCCGGGTACACCATCCCCCGGGCTGTTACACAATCCTGCTTCTGGGCTGTCCGGGATATTGAATGGACCCGGTCCCTGCCCCTATCGTGTAGGGACCCGACGGGAACGCCGAAGACGGAGTAGTCCATTGACAGAGCTGACTGAGCTGAGCGACAAGACGCGCATCATCCAGGAGTTCGTGCCTGGCAAGCAGGGTGACGCTCGCCCACGTGATAGCCAACCCTGATCCGAATCTGTATCCGAAGATCGGTCTGCCCGCTGGGACGCGCGGGGCCATCGGGGTGCTGACGATCACTCCCGGCGAGGCTGCCGTCATCGCCGCCGACATCGCCACCAAGTCCGCGGGTGTGGAGCTGGCGTTCGTCGATCGCTTCTCCGGGTCGTTGCTCGTCACCGGGTTGCTGGCCGATGTGGAGTCGTCGGTCACCGGCATCGTGAACACCCTTCAAGAAGTGCTCGGCTTTACCCCGGCTCGCCTGACGCGTACATGAAGAGCATCCTGCTGGTCGGCAGCATCGGAGCCGGCAAGACGACGTTCAGGCAGCAGCTGCAGGGGCTGCCCATCGAGTACGCCAAGACACAGGCCATTGAAACGTTCGCCTCGACCATCGACACCCCGGGTGAGTACCTGGAGGTGGGGCGCTACAAGCATGCCCCTGATGCTGGCCTCCTACGACGTTGACGCGGTGCTGCTGATCCAGGCTGCGACGACGGATGAGACGCGCTTCCCGCCTGGGTTCGCCTCCACCTTCAACCGGGAGGTGATCGGTGTGGTCACGAAGGCTGGTATCGCCACGGAGAGCCAGATCCAGCACGCCATTGAGCATCTGACCCGGGCCGGGGCCCACCAGATCCTGGTCGTCGACTCCGTCACTGGAGAGGGCTTCGACCGCGTGAGGGAGGCGCTGTGTCGGGAAGCCTCGTGAATCCCGAGGCCGCGGGCGTGGACCTGCGAACCCTCATCGACGTGGCCGAGCTGCAGCGCATCCAGGAGGAGTTCGCCGCCGACACCGGGCTTGCGATGATCACCGTCGACTCGATGGGGCGGCCTGTGACGGAGGCGTCGCGGTTCAGCGCCCTCTGCCGCTTCCTGCGTCGTGATCCCGCGATCCGCGCCAAGTGCTACACCTGTGATGCCCACGGGGGCCTCCAGAGCGCCATTGAGGGGCGGCCTGTCGTCTACCGATGCCATGCGGGCCTGGTGGACTTCTCCGTGTCGATCATGTGGGGGAGCCCAGTATTTGGGGGGCTGTGATGGCGGGGCAGGTTCTGCTGTCTGAGGGGCAGTCCCACTTGCAGCAGATCGTCGAGCAGTCGCAGGTGCTGGAGGATCAGGAGGCTGCGCGCCTGTACGACCAGGTGGCGGTGGTTGATCTCGGCAAGCTGCAGGCCGCCGCGAACGAGGTCGTCGGGCTGGCCAACGCGAAGCTCGGCTCGACGCTGGGGGACTCGAACTTCGCAGTCGCCGGGAAGGTGCTGGGTCGTCTGAGCAGCATTCCGCATTCGGCTGGGAACCCGGCGCTGGCGCCCCTGCTGGCCGGGACGAGGAAGCCGCCGCCGTTGATCCCTGTTGAGTCGGTTGGGCAGCGGATCCCTGCCAGAGGCCGCAGTGGTTGCGGACAACGTCGCGAAGGGGGATGCGGCGGCGAACCTGGAGCTGCTCGGCGACTACCTGGATCGGCTGCTGCCCCGTTGGAGCCAGAAGGTGGATCCGCGGGACCTGGGGGAATACGAGGACATGATGATCGGCATCGCGACGAGCGAGGCCGTGCAGTATGGGCGGGACATCTCGCAGCTGGTGACGCGGCACCGGGGACGGCGTCGCGGACCCATGAATCGCTACGAGTGCCAGCTGTACCGCGAGCGGCTGTTGATCCGAGTGCACGACCTGCTGGAGCCGGTCGCGCGGGGTGGGGAGCGGAGCCTCACCACCTTGCTCAATGAGATCGAGAAGAACCCGTCGTCGTTCCTGACGCTGCGGAAGGCCTCCGAGTACCTGATGTGGTCGGAGTCGCATTTCGCCCGCAAGTTCAAGGAGCGCACCGGCATGAGCTTCATCCCGTACGTGACGGGGAAGCGGCTGGAGCGGGCGAAGTTCGTTCTCGTGCACACCGACAAACCGGTGCTGCGCATCGCTGCGGAGCTGGATTTCGCTCCGCTCAACTACTTCTCGCGCACGTTCAAGAAACACGTGGGCATCACACCGTCGGAATACCGGCGAGAACATTCTGGGAGAGTCGCATGAAAGAGTTTCGGTTGGCCACACGTGTCGGTCTGGGGGCGGATGCCCTGGACGCGCTGGACGAGTTCCGGGATCATCCGGTGTTCCTGGTCACAGATGACTTCCTGGCGAGCACACCCGTGTATCAGAAGGTCATCGGGAAACTCGGCGGCAAGGTGACGACCTTCACCGGGGTGAGGCCGAACCCGATGACCGGGGAGATCGCGGAGGGCGTCACCGTCTACATCGGCGCGAAGCCGGAGGTCGTGGTCGCCTATGGGGGCGGGTCGGTGATGGATGCCGCGAAGGTGATGCACAAGGCGGCTCTGGAGGCCGGGGTTGGGGCTCCCCAGGGGATTGTCGCCATTCCGACGACCAGCGGGTCCGGGTCGGAGGTGACGTCGTTCGCGGTGGTCACCGACGAGAAGACCCACACCAAGATCCCGATCGTCTCCCCAGACCTGGTTGCGGGGCTGGCGATCCTCGATCCGGAGGCCGTGGTGGGGGTGCCGAAGCACATCACCGCCGACTCAGGCATGGATGTCCTGACCCACGCCATCGAGGCCTATGTCGCGACGAACGCCAGCGATTTCTCTGACGCCCTGGCGGAGAAGGCCGTCGAGCTGATCTTCCAGCACCTGGCGCGCTGCTACACCCATGGCGACGACGAGAAGGCGCGGGAGCACATGCACAACGCCTCCTGCATGGCGGCGATGGCCTTCGACAACGCGGGGTTGGGGATCGTGCACTCCCTGGCGCATGCGCTGGGCGGGCACTCACCCCGTCGCCCATGGGCGTCTCAACGCGCTGTTGCTGCCGCACGTCATTGAGTTCCACGCAGAGCGCAGCCCCCAGGTCGCGGAGCGGTATGCCCGCCTGGGTCGCCTGGTGGCACCGTCTGCGACGGGACGTGCGGCGGTGACGTCGCTGGTGGGTGCCGTGCAGAAGCTTAGGGTGAGGTTGGAGATGCCGTCGCGGCTGTCGGAGGCGAAGGTCAGCTCCGCGGATCTGCGGCGTGACGAGGAGGAGCTGGTGAGGGCGGCCTCGCTGATGGTTGCACCACCACCAATCCTGCTGCCCCGACGGCCGAAGATCTGAAGGCTATTCTGCGTCGCACTGCCTGATTCTTTGGTCTTTTTCGCTGGCTTCTTGCGGGCGACAGCGGTACCTGGAGGCTTATTCATGGAATGCCAGAAACGACAAAACCTCTTGTCGTAGCCCGGTTGTCAGCAGCTGTGAATAAGCCTCTTGGGTATGGGGGCCTTGCGAGGACGGTGAGGCCCCATGTCCGGGGCCCGGAAGTGTGTGCTTGTCCGGGCAAGGGCTATGGTGTGGCGCGAATCGCCGTCTGTGGCGTTGGGCACGCACCACAGCGACGGCATCGGGACGCAGTACGGCGTTTCGTGCACAGGGTAGGCGTGAGATGAAACAGGTCGTGCAGCCCGCCTAGAGAGGGGCCATGAGACCCGTCGAGATACGGATCATGGCACTCGTTGAGACGGGGATCATGGGACCCTGTCGAGGCGGGGTCTGGGGTGGGTTGTCCGGGTTTTGTTTAGCCTCAGGCCACACCCAGGTGCGTGAATCGCCGTCTGCGGCGCTGGGCACGCACCACAGGGGTCTGTCCGATTAATGGTGTAACTGGCGGTTTCTATTGGTGGGTGCTGGCTGCGGGCATGCGGTCAGCGAAGGTCGTGGCGAACGCGTTCAGGGCGGGCTTCCAGCGCATGCCCCACCGGGCCTGGCCGGTGCCCTTGGGATCCAATGATCTCACGGTCAGGTACAGGGTCTTCAACGCGGCTTGCTCGTTCGGGAAGTGCCCGCGGGCGCGGACCGCTCTGCGGAACCTGGCGTTGAGTGACTCGATCGCATTCGTGGAACACAAGACCTTGCGGATCTCGATGTCGTAGTCCAAGAAGGGCACGAACTCGGTCCAGGCACCCAGCCAGAGCCGGATCATCGCCGGATAGGCCTTGCCCCACTTCTCGGTGAACTGTTCGAACGCCCGCTCAGCGGCCTCCGGGGTGGGGGGCTTCGTAGACGGGCTTTAAGTCGGCCGCGATCTGGGGACCAGTGCTTCTTCGAGGCGTAGCGGAAACTGTTGCGCAGCAGGTGGATCAGACAGGTCTGGATCTTCGCGGCCGGGAACACCGACCCGATGGAGTCGGGTAGTCCCTTGAGCCCGTCGCAGACCATGAAGAACACATCCTTGACGCCGCGGTTCTTCAACTCGGTCAGGCACGCGAACCAGAACTTCGCCGACTCCCCGTCCCCTGGCCGGGCCAGATCCCCACAATGTCCTTGTGACCCTCAAGGTCGACCCCGATCGCGGCGTAGAACGGCTGGTTACGGACCTGCCCATCCCTGACTTTTGATCACGATCGCATCGATAAAGATCGCCGTGTAGATGGACTCCAAAGGCCGACTCATCCACGTGGTCATCTCGTCGACAACCCGGTCGGTGATCCGGCTGATCGTGTCCTTTGACACGCTCGTGCCGTAAACCTCGGCGAAGTGGGCGGCGATCTCCCCGGTCGTCAGCCCTTTCGCGAACAGGCTCAGCACCATGGCATCCATGTCCGACAACCGACGTTGCCGCTTCTTGACCAGCTGCGGCTCAAACGTTCCGTTACGGTCCCGGGGTACCTGGATCTTGATCGCACCGACGTTGTCAGTAACAACCGTCTTCGACCTCGTGCCATTGCGGGGAATTACGCTGCCGCGGCCGACCGGGTCGTGCTTGTCGTAGCCAAGATGCTCATTCAGCTCTTCGTCGAGAGCGGCCTCAACGATCTGAGCGGTCAACGCCTTCAACAAACCACCGGGGCCGGTCAGAGCGACACCAGCATCCTTGGCCTGACGCACCATCCGCGCGATCGCCTCACGCTGAGCCACCTCCAGCTCAGCTGACTCCTCCGCCGACGGCGGTGATGATGATGGGTTCACATGCCCCAGTCTGGCCGACCCCACGGCCAGCTCACTACTCGTTGTTGTCTCGGTCATCATGACTCTCCTGCCCTGTCGGGCGATGGAGCCAGTTACACCGTTTCCCTGACAGACCCTCATCGAGACGTAGTGCGGCGTTTCGTGCACGGGATGGCTGGCGATGGCAGGGGTGGGGATGTTGGAAGGGTTAGGGGTGCTGCATTGCGCGGCTCAGTCATGGGGGTGTCAGAAATAGCGAGGCTCCTGGTCAGAGCCCAGTTGCTAGCAGCTGCGAATAACCCTCGATGTACTCGATAAAAATTTTGTTTTCTTGATTGATCTGAGAGATGCTTGGGGGAATCCCATGCCCCGGGGGTGAACGCGAGGTCTCTTAGACTGCTCCCATGACTTTCACCGATCCCATCACTCTCACCGGTCAGATCACCCATCTGACGCCCCTTCGCGTCGAGGACCATGACGATTTGGTGGCTGCCGCCTCCGATGGGCGACTCTGGGAGCTGAGCTACGCCAGCGTGTCCGACCCGGCCGGCATGGCCCGCGAGATCGAGCGACGGCTGAAGCTCCGGGAGACCGGGGTGATGCTGCCGTTCACGATCCGACGAACTGATGGTCAGATCGTGGGGATGACCACCTACATGAACATCGACGAACCCAACCGTCGCCTGGAGATCGGCTCGACGTGGCTGGCCAACAGCGCCCAACGCAGCGGCATCAACACCGAGGCGAAGCTGCTGCTGCTCACCCACGCCTTCGAGACCCTCGGCTGCATCGCTGTCGAGTTCCGCACCCACTGGCTCAACCGCCAGTCCCGCCGCGCCATCGAGCGGCTTGGCGCGAAACTCGACGGCATCCTGCGCAGCCACAAGATCATGCCCGACGGCTCCATCCGCGACACCGCCGCCTACTCCATCATCGCCAGCGAATGGCCTGCCGTCCGGGGCGAGCTGCAGCGAGTCCTGAGGGTCGCCACCTCCCGGCAGTCGGCGCGGGGATGACGGCCCTTTCGGGTATGTCGACGATGATCCGGCTTCTCGTGCTCTGCGGTTCGTTGGTCAGCTGGTTGTTGAAGTGACTTGCGTTGATGTCTGAGCTCACGCTGTGGTCGCCGATGGGGAGGGCCAGATCGATGTTGCCAGCGGACAGGTGCAGCACTTCGGCGATGGCATGGGTTTTCCGTCTATAGTGGCGGCATGACCCAGCGCATCATGCCCGCCATCTGGTGCGGTGCTGTCGACGAGGCCGCCGAATACTATGCCGAGACCTTCCGCGACGCCTCCGTCGTCGATCAGCTCCCAGGGCTGGCGGCGACGGTGGAGGTGGGGGCTTCAAGTTCTCGCTGGTTGGCGGTGACGACTCCTACGCACCGAACCCGTCGATCAGCGGAATACTGAACTTCGATCCCCTGCTGTTCGGAGACGAGAAGCAGGCCCGCAGCCACCCTCGACGAGCTGTATGAAAGGCTCAGCGTCGGCGGAGTGCTGACGGAGCTCGGCGAATATCCCTTCAGTCGTCGCTACGCCTGCGTTCGTGACCGATTCGGGTTCACCTGGCAGCTGATGCTCACCGATCCGGCGGGAGAGCCGCGGCCGTTCATCGTCCCATCGTTCATGTTCGGCGGCCCCAACCATCTCCATGCGGAGGAGGCCACGACCAGCTGGATCGAGCTCTTCGACGACTCCCGCCGCGGCAGCCTGCATCGCCATGGACAGGACGCGCATCTCGACGAGGGGTCGGTCATGTTCACTGATTTCACTCTGCGGGGCACCTGGTGTGCGGCCATGGACTCAGGGTGCCCTTCATGACTTCACCTTCAGCCCGGGGGTTTCGATGGTGGTCACCCTGCCGCAGCCAGGAGGAGATCGACCGATTCTGGGCCGGACTGTCCGCCGTGCCCGAGGCGGAACGCTGCGGCTGGTGCATGGATCGCTGGGGGTCTCGTGGCAGGTCGTCCCGGAGAACATCGGGGAGCTCATGGCCGACGAGACCACCCGAGGCAGGATCCTCCAGATGGGCAAGATCGACCTCGGCCAGGTGGGTTGATGCAACCAGATGCGCGATCCCCGCTTGGCCGTGCCGGTAGCGAGTCCGCAATGTCGCTGGACGGGTCCGGCTGGCAGAATCAGGGCATGGATGCATCTGCTTTGCTGATCGACGCTGCGACCCGCCCCTGTCGGAACCGCCGACGCCGTGCTCAACGGCATCTCCGACGAGGTCCTGCACACGATGCCTGGGGGCCGGGGGAACTCCATTGCCTGGCTGGTCTGGCACGCTGCGCGACAATGGGACTACCAGCTGGCCGAGCTCTCCGGGGAGGACCAGGTCTGGGTCACGGGGGACTGGGGTGAGAGGCTCGGGGTCGGCCGTGGTGCGACGGAGTTCGGCTTCGGTGACTCCCTGGAGGACGTTGCTGCCCTTCGGGTGAGCGACCCGGCCGCGCTTCGTGACTACCTGGCCGCCGTCGTCGAGGCCTTCAGCGGATATCTCCGGAGGCTGACATCCGCCCAGCTTGATGATGTCGTCGACACCCGGTGGGATCCTCCTGTGACCCGTGGGGTCCGGATCATCAGCATCATCGACGACGCCGTCACCCACCTGGGTCAGGCCGCCTACGCCCGGGGCGTCGCGGAGGGGTGGCGCGCCGGGTACTGAGAACCCAGGCTCGGTCCGCAATGCCCTGGGTGGAATCCTGCGAGTCCTCTACATCCGGAGGGCTTTTCGCATCCCTCCGTCAGGTGTGATCAGGCGGGTCGGTAAAGTCGGGCCATGTCTGACTCTCTTGTACGCCGCCATATGCGGCGAAGCCTGATTGAGTTCCCGCCTGCCATGCCGCAGCACGAGGAAGTGCAGCCGCTTGCGGGAACGACCAACGATGAGCTTGGCACGTTGATGGCCGACGCATACCATGCCGTCCCCGGTTATGAGGGCGAGCCCGTCGAGGATGCGATCGCTGAGGTGACCCGCACCTCGACGGTCATCACGGCGAATTGCTGCGGTATGCCTGCGGGGTGATCCGCCGGGATGGGCGACTGGTGAGTGCCAGCATCGTCGCCCGCGTTGACGGCGCGCCCCACCTGCTGTACGTCATCACCGACCCTGAGGCGCAGCGTGAGGGCCTGGCAACCGCCCTGATCGAATCACGCCGCCGCCCGCCTGGCCGAGGTGGGAGAGGCACTTCGACCTGGCGGTCACCGTCGGCTCACCTGGTGAGCACCTTTACCGTCGCCTTGGCTTCCGGGAGGTCAACAGGGGCTGAAGGTCTGTAGCCGCGAGTACACGGTGCCTAAGAACCTGGCCCGGCTGTGGAAATGCAACCTGGGCCGCAAGCTCCCCCTAGCGCTGCGGGGATACGCGCTGGGACTGGAGTCGATCCCCCAGTGCGTCGCGGGCGAGCCGCTGCGGCGCATCCACGAGGCCGTCTCGCTGCCTTGGCCCTGGAAGCCCGAACCAGTCGACCCACGGCTGTGGGAGGACCCCCGGAATTCTGTCTGTGGCCTCGGATACTGTGATCGTATGAGGCAGGAACTGCGAAGAGAACATGGTGGAGGATCGTGCGGTAGTGCTCCTGAGGTACTGTGCTTGAGGTCCGAAGATCCATGTTTGTGTGGCTTTGACTCTGCTCAGGCCTGTGATAGGCTGTAACGAGATCGGTGACAGTGCGTTGGAAGTCAGGTACGAAGATAAGAGACTTGAGAAACTGTGCACGAACGAGCGCGAGATGCGTAAGCGGCGCTCAGACATTGCCGCCAAGCTCCGGCTAAGGATCAAGGCACTGGAAACAGTCGATTGTGTGGACGAGCTGTCTGCACATGACCCGCTCGGACGCTGGCACCAGCTGACGGCGAATCTGAGTGGCCTCTGGGCAGGCAGGCTCAGTGCGAATCAGCGGCTCTTGATCCGGCCTGATGACGTGGCTGAGCCGAAACGTTCCGTGATTGTGACCGTGATCGACATCGACGACTACCACTGAGAGGAGGAGCCATGGCCACGACCAACTACGCCGTCGCCCCGGGGAGTATCTGGAGGAGTGGATCCTTGAGCAGGGCCTGTCCCAGCAGCAGGTCGCTGGACTCTTGGGATGCAGCCGTAAGCAGGTCAATGAGATCGTCAACGGACGTGCTCCCATCACTGGTGACACCGCCCTGAGGCTGGAACGGGTGGTCGGTATTCCAGCCGATTCCTGGCTTCGCTATGAGGCTGCGTACCGAGCTGACCTGACGCGGATCGCTGACCAGGAAAAACCTTGCAGCACACATCGACCGTATCGATGTGAAAGCTCAGACCTATCTCCGCAAACTTGGGGCGACGAAGGCAACACGATGCGCCCCTGGTGCGCTCGTGTCTGACTTCCTGGCCTTCCACCGGTGCGGGACCTGGGAAGCCTACGAGCACCTGTATGAGACCGCATCGAAAGGTGACTATGCTCTGGCTGCCCTCAAGGAGTCCCAGGCAGAGATTGACAGGACTCTCTTGACGACTTGGCTGCGCGCTGCTGAGCTCGACGAGGCCTTCGAGCGGGGTAGGGAATATGTCCATGACCCCGATCAGCTTCGTAACGCGCTGCCAGGACTGCGTAAGCGTGCAGCCAGCCCTGATGACACGATGCTTCGCGATATGGCGGACATCCTCGCCAAGGTCGGGGGTGGTTTTCATGATGGTTGAGCCGCCCAAGGGATTTCCGCTGTTCGGTATGACCCGCTGGATTGACAGACGTGTCCCCGTTATCCAGCAGACCGGCCGCCGGAGCAAAGACGGCTTCGTTATCTGGACGCTGTTCCACGAAATCGGTCATGTCCTCAATGATCCTCGCGGCGAGATGCACCTGGAATATACATCGGAAAAGCAGCGTAACAGTGACGCCGAGAAGGCAGCCAATGCATTCGCTATGGATATTCTGTTCGGCTCTGCCGGTTTGGAGCCTTTCGAGGGCCCTCACCCAGGATCACGATATCGCTGAGGCAGCGCGGGGATTGGCATTTCGCCAGGAGTTGCCGTTCATCAGATGCACCGGCGCAGAAAGCTGGACTATAAATTCGGCAATCGGCTCTACGTCAATCTAGCTGCCACCTTCAAGGCTGACTTGGTCAGCTGAGCCTTGCCCAACTGCTTCCCTGCCTTGGTGATGGGATGCCTCGTGGTTCTCTTGACCGAGGAAAGATGCCTGAAGCAGGCTGATGCAGCAGTGCTGAAGTCGTCGTCGACTAGCCTTAGGTAAGGACACGGCCGAGGAGGACCACATGGTTGATGACGACCAAGACTTCGATCCGATGATCTACGACGCCATGCGTGAACTCGCCACCCAGGTGAGTGGCCGCTACGTGGAGTGGGCGGATGCCGCAACAGACAGTGAAACGGAAAAAGCACTGGATGTCTGAGGCGGTGCGTATCGGGAAAGAGGCCCGCGCTGTTGACACCCGTAGTAGGAGGGCTATTGAGGCCAAACGCGCCGAGTTGCGTGAACTCCTCGCCAGGATGCCCGTCCAGGCTCCGGAGCTTCCGAGATGACCGGTGACCTCACTGCCGAAGAACTCACATATCGGTTCAACACAAGAGTCCGGCCATACCTTGATGGGTTGCGTGCCCAGGTGCCTGGCGAGCCTGTGTCACCCCCACGTTTTGTGTCGGTCGGCGGGCAGCCAGGGGCCGGGAAGGGGCGGGTGCTTGAGGAGGCCGGTGCCGCACTGCCCGGATCGGTGACGGTCAACGGCGATGAGCTGCGTCAATTCCACCCTGACTATGCACGCCTGATGCGCGAAGATCCCCTGAGGATGCCCGAGGTGACGGCGTCAGCGTCGGGCCCCTGGGTGGGCATGTCCAATGAATACCTGCGCGACCACCACATCAGCGCCGTCGTGGAGACAACGCTGCGGCAGCCAGACGTGCTGCTGCGCGAATTCAAGGCCTTCCGTCAGGCCGGGTATGAGACGGAATTGCGGGTTGTCGCGGTGCCGTTGGAGGTGTCGCGGCTGGGCACTGTGACGCGCTACCTGGAGCAGATCAAAGACGCTGGGGCTGGCAGGTGGACCCCGGGCGAGCATCATGACATCGCCGCAGCTGCCGTGCCGGGAACAGTGGCTGCGCTGGTGATCTCCGGGCTGGTCGACCGGGTCGTCATCCAGGACCGGGATGGTCGGGTGTTCCACGACGCCTGGGTATCGCAAGGCGACCCGCAGCAGGCCAGGACCTCAGCTGACGCGGTGGAACGTGCGCGATCCGTCGAGAGCATGAACCCCAGCAGGCCCAGCGATGGCTTCAACACCTGGAGCAGGCGCTGCGTGACCAGGTGCACCTCGGAGAGGATGACCTGATCTCATGCGGGTCACGTCCCAGCTGGCCACAGCGGATGCGGCGAAGGTTGCAGGCCCGAGCCCATCCGGGTGATCGTGAGGCCCAGCAGATGAGACTGGAGCAGTTGTCCAGCGAAAAAGAACGCGCTGAGCTTGTCCCTGCTCAAGGCGCAAGTGAAAAAGCTGCAGGCAGGTTTTCCAGGCCCGGGTCGTGGCGCGTCTGGCGAAGCTCTGGGCCGGGATACGACCCACAGCACTCAGGGTGTTTCCCGGCGGCAGGGTGGTGCCTTCTCTCGTGATGGTGGTCCTGAACTCTCCTGAATAGGCGGATCCATCTGGGAGCGGGGCGACCATGTCAGCAGCGCCCAGAGGACAGGCCCTCCCGTGTGATCCCCGATGTGAGGATTGGAGCTGATGGAGGCAACCTCAGCTGGCACGTGAGGTGCTCTGTGAGGTGAGGCGGAGCCGTCGGGAAACTCGTCGTCCGATTGGTTGGGGTCCTGAGACCTGGCTGGAAATGGGCGGATCTGTTGGTTACAGTCGCCAGCATGATTAGACCGGAGCCCACCGGAGCCACGCATGAGGTGGCGCCTGAAGAGCTGTTCTTCTCACCACCGACGCCAAGGGCATCATCAAGATCGGCAACCCGTGTTCGAGCGGCTGGCGCGCTACCCCGCCGAGAAGCTGATCGGAGCACCGCACAGCATCATCCGGCACCCATCAATGACTCGGCGGGGCCTTCCGGTTGATGTGGGACATGCTGGAGGCCGGCAAACCCTTCTGCGCCTACGTCGACAACCTGGCGGGCGACGGCTCCTGCTACACCGTCTTCGCAACCATCACCCCCTCGGCGACGACTACCTGTCCGTGCGGAGCCGACCCGGCAGGGAGGATCTCCTCGACGCGGCCCGTTCCTCTACGCCGCCGTCCGGCCCGGCGAGCTGCAGGCCCGCGCCGACGGCGTCAGTGCCCGGAATGCCGCACTCCAGGGGCTTGGGCACCTGGCGGAGCTCCTGGCCGGGGCCGGTTTCCCGAGCTACGACGAGTTCATCTGGACAGCCCCTGCCCGCTGAGGTCCCAGCCCGCGCCCAGCAGGTCGGGGACTTCCCCGTCGCACCACACGCAGCGCATTCGGCGACATCCTGGAGGCAGCCGGGCGCAACCACGAACGGTTCCAAGCCTGGCTGGAGCACCTCGACCGGCTGCAGACGACGGCGGATGCGCTGGTGGCGGGATGGCGAGGATGACTGAGGCCGTTGAGAAGAGCGAGGCCACCGCAGAGGAGTTCGGGTCGTTGAGCAGTGGGGATTCTCCTCGATCATGCTGGGCGTCAACGTGTGGCGCTCCATGATCGAGGAGATCTCGAGATGAACCGCGCCCTCGTCGAGCGTCTCGGCCGATTGCGGGTCTCGTGCGCGCAGGGCCGATTCCTCATCGCATTGGCGTCGCTGCACAACGACGCTGTCGGGCAGTTCGCCTGCGAGGCCATCGATGGGGAGCCCGGCCCAACCGACCCAGGGAGGCCATCAAATGCCTGGTGCGGGCCCTCAGCGACGATGTCCACAAGGCCGCCGAGGACCTCACCGACAATGCCGAATAAGCCGCTGCCGCCAGCGAGGAGGCGGAGCAGCTGTCCGGGCTGGTGGAGATGCCCACCACCCTCATCGACGAGTGGCGCACCCTCGCCGCGACCGACCCTGACCCGCGGGTCGCGGAGATGATGCCGAAGGTCGCGGAGGTGGTGGATCGCGGTCGCGCGGAGGCGGAGTCCCTGGCTGAGCTGGCCCGGCAGTGCCGGAACATCGCGACACCGCTTGACGTGCACCCCGTCATTGCGGAACTCCGCGCCATCGACAGCTCCCTGGAGTCCGCGGCCTGACTTGGTGGTTTCCAGGGGTGATCAGCGTGTGGCTGATTGAAGCTGAAGCAGGACATCGTCGAGCATCTGCTCGGTGAGGCGACCGGTGAAGGTGTTCTGTTGGCTGACGTGATAGCAGCCGAGCAGCATCACCGTGTGTTCCGCTGCCTTCAGTGTGGCTGTGGCACCGTGGCCGAATCGGGGCTTGGGGCGGGGAACAGCCAATCCCCGGAGCGGTCGCCGGTGAACACGCGCTCGGCGAGGTCTGCCGCCGCCGCCGCCAGCCGGGTGACATCTTTTGCCGTTTGGGCGACGGGGGTCGCCCCGGTGGCTGGGTCCCCAGGCCAGCCGCTCCCTCGCTGGAACAGGCGATGCAAAGGCATCGCCTGTTAGCGGGTGTGGATCGGTCGGCACCACCCCAGGGTAACGAGGTGCCGGCAAGCCGTGTGCCCGGTCAGGTGATCGACACGATCTCGACCATTTCCTCAAGCCCGGTGAAATCTGCGGCATTTCTTGTAATGAGTGGGAGCTTCTCTGCGATTGCCACGGAGGTGATCAGCAGATCAGCGAAACGACGTCTCGGCTGTCTCCCCATCGCCAGAACCGCTGAGTAGACACGGCCGTAAGCGCGGGCGGCCTCGGTGGTGAAAGGAATTGGGTCGAAGACGGCTTCTGCACATTGAAGCCTGTCCTGGCGGCGTGCGCGTTCGCCCGGGTCATTGCAAGCTGCTGGCCCGGCGGCGAGTTCGGCCATTGTAATCACTGATACCGCCACCTGTTCGGGAAGTAGTTCTGCGGGAATGCGCTCCAGATCGATCACCACTGATGTGTCGAGCAAACCCGCAGCGAGCCGCTGCCTCAGGCACGAGGCACGCAGGTCTGGTCGATCGCCCTCGTCCAGGTCGGCCTGGAACTTCTCATGGTCCAGAGGAGGTGCGTTTCTGAAGACTTCAGTCACGGCGTGAGCATCCACGAGCCTTTGACGGCGCATAGGACGAAGCTCTCCGACAGGCTGGCTGTGCCGGGTCACGATGAAGCTCTGCCCCTCGTCCAAGGCACGCATGATCCGGCCGCTGTCATTGCGAAGTTCTCGCTGGCTGATGACCTCACTCATGAGCCAACTGTAGCACATTGTGCTACAACGTGTCCGGGATCCTCAATGACGTTATCCTCTCGCGATATCTTGATAGCGAGATGGCTGGCAGGACAGTCGTAGGGTGGGGGTGAGATGCCATGTTTAAGCGGCATCGGGGGAAGAGCTTGAAAGGATTTCGAGGTGCCCAGAGAACGCCTATCTGCCTTTGTTGATGCTGTTATCGCGATCGTGATGACGATTCTGGTATTAGAATTGAAAAAGCCCTCCGAAGTCACCTGGGGAGGCGTTGTGGGAGCTGCGTTCTCATTTTTTCGCCTATGCGGTGTCTTTCCTCTGGCTGGGGGCAATGTGGATCAATAATCATAGCGAATGGTATAACGTCAAACGGGTGAGCCAGAAAACAGTCTGGTTGACTGTTCTCATGCTGTTTTCAGCTTCTTTCTTCCCTTACGTCACCGATCTGGTGTCAACGAATTTCTTCAACTCCACGGCGCAGATTCTTTATGGTGGAGTTGTGCTACTGATCACCCTGATGAATTTCCCTCATGTACGCCTCACTGCGTGAAGACAATCAGGATGTGAAGTCCTTCTCCAGTAGAATGTCGCGGCGTAACCGGTGGATGATGCTTGATATCGTGATCAAGTTGGTTGGGTTAACCCTGACCATTGTCGTCTTTCCGCCCGCGATGCTACTTTCGGTGCTTGTGACGCTGCTTTTGATAGTCGTCCCGCAGCAGCTCAGGGCATGACTGCTGTTGTGTGAGGTTTGAGCACTGCCGGTTATATGGTGGCGACTAGCTTTGGGGTATGAGTGAGATGAGAGTTACCAAGCTGCATCATGCGTCGCTGCTCGTGGAGACCGTCCAGGCCCGGGTACTCATCGACCCGGGAAGCCTTGGGGCCCCGGCCTGATCTTGACGGGCTTGACGCCATCCTGGTCACCCACGACCACTACGACCATGCGGAACCGCAGGTCCTGGCTGAGGCAGCTCACCGTGGGATAGCCATCTGGGCGCCGTCAGATGCGATCGTTCGCCTGGAGGTCCAGGGTGAGAGCGTGCACGAGGCGCAGGCCGGTGATGCCTTCACGATCGGCGACCTTGACGTCCTGGTCGCAGGTGACCGGCATGCGGAGGTGCATCCCGATGTTCTAGGACCGCTAAACCGGGCCTATCTGCTGGGTGGACGGCTCTTCATCACCGGCGACGAGCACGCGATCCCGCCGGGGCCTGTGGAAGTCCTGGCCACCCGGTGGACGCTCCCTGGCTGCGTGCCACTGACCTGATCCGCTACGTCCGGCAGGGTACAGCCCCGGCGGGTGCTCGTGTACACGACGGCCTGATCAATCCAGAGGTGCTCAACCCCGATGGCCTCACGGTCGTCGATGCTGTCCTGCAGTCCCTACTGCGTGAGGGCGCTGAGACGGTCGACCGGTTGCCGGTCGGCGACAGCATGACGTTGTGACCACGCCACCCCTCAGTCTTTGGGGATTCCGCCGCCGTCGCGGATCCGCATTGCTGCTGCCACCCGGTTGTCGACTTCCAGTTTCAGGAAGATCCGGGTGATGTTGGCTTTCACCGTCGCCAGAATCATGTAGAGCTCGTGGGCGATGTCCTGGTTCGACCTGCCTCCGCGAGCAGACGGGCGACGCCGCGTTCCCGGGTGGTTAGGGAGTCCAGGTTCTGCTTGGCGGCCGCGTCCACCCGCTCCTGAGCGGTGGCGGCTGCGATGACCTGCCCCGCGACCTGTGGCGACAGCACCGGCTCCCCTGCGGCGGCGCGGCGGATGGCGTCCAGCATCTCGGCGGGAGAGGTGTCCTTGAGGAGGAAACCACGTGCCCCGGCCTTCAGAACACGCAACACGTAGTCATCGGTGTTGAAGGTGGTGAGCATGATGATCGCCGGTGGATTGGGCTGGGACAGCAGCCGTCCCGCTCGCTAGCCGACCAGCGGCCGCCGATCAGCTCCATCCGCTCCGCCAATCCAACCAGCCCCAGCCGGGAGCCCGCCAGGGACGTGCCAGTGAGGGATTGGTGACCCGGATGAGCAGTCCCTCGCCGCGCGATCCCGTCACTCGCACTCGACGGGGGCGCCGGGCGCATGCTTGCGGGCGTTGGTCAGGCTCTCCTGCACGATGTGGAAGCCGTGGCGGCCGACCTGGCTGGGCACCTCGGCCAGATCCGGCTGGGACGTCCCAGGCCGATGTGTTGTCCGGCCTGCCGCGCCTCCGCGACCAGTATCGGCACCTGCTCGATTCCCGGCTGGGGTGGGGCTGGGGCGGAACCGGAGTCCCGCAGGGTGCCGGAGCACCAGGCGCAGTTCGTTGAGAGGCGTTTTGCGTTGTCGTTGATGAGCTGGGCGGCCTCGCGGATCTCGGTGGGGGTCATGTTGTCGCGGTAGGCGAGCGCCCCGGAGGGCATCGCTACCAGTGAGATGCGGTGGGCCACCACGTCATGCATCTCGCGGGCGATGCGCTCACGTTCGGCCAGCCGCACCTGCTCCAGGCGGGCCTCGTCAGCCCGCCGGGCGGCCTCCTCCCGTGCCGCCTCCGCGGCCAGGGTCTTCTCCCGCTGCTGGATTCCATGGCCGACGGCGGTTGCGGTGACGATGCCCAGCGCCAGGAGTGTGGCTTGCACGATGACCGGCTGATTCCAGTTCCCCCTGAAGCCCTCCCCGCGCAAGCCAGCAACGCTGCCGTCCCGGAGAGCAGGGCCTGCGACAGAGGACGCCACCTGGCGAGATAGGCCGTCAGGATCACCAGGGCTGGGTTCAGCTCAGGGCCCCTATGGTTCGCAGCACCACCGCGACCACCAGCAGTTTTGCCAGGTGGCGGCTCCGGCGTTCTGCGATCAAGGCCAGGGACAAGACGTTGCAGGCCAGCGGCAGGAGCATGGCGGCATCCCAGCCCTGTCGCAGCGTAGACCACAGCAGCGGAGAGACGTAGTAGAGCTGCATCAGTCCGGCGAGCGGCCACACGGTGAGCGAAAGCCTTCGTCGGAAGGGGGCGCCGGAGGGATGGTGATTCACTCGTCCAGCAAAGCATGAATGACGCCGCTGAAAGGCTGTCGCCGGTCCTTACCGACCTTCGGCTACCTCAGATCCAGCCCATGGTCGAGGCAGCTCCAGCCCCTGGCAGCTGGAGGCGGCCCAGTCGGCTTGGGTGGGCTGGAGTCATGATCACGATCACAGAACTGACCAAGCGGTACGGCAGTGGGGCACGCCAGGTCGTTGCCGTCGACCGCATCTCATTCGACGCCGCTCCGGGCACCGTCACCGGTTTTCTCGGGTCGAACGGGGCCGGGAAGTCCACCACCCTGCGGATCCTCTGCGGACTGGCGGACGCCACCAGCGGCTCGGCGCTCATCGGCGGCGTCCCATACCGCCAGCTCCCCAACCCTGGTCACACCGTCGGCGCGCTACTCGACGCCTCCGCCACCCATCCCGGCCGCACCGGGACCGAGACACTGCGCCCTAGCCGCGATGTCCATGGGGGCCGGCCGTGACCGGGTCACCGAGCTGCTCGACCTGGTCGGCCTGACCCTGTCCCGAGGCCAGCCGTCGTGTCGGCACCTACTCGCTGGGCATGCGGCAGCGGCTCGGCATCGCGCTGGCGCTGCTCGGTGACCCTGAGGTCCTGATCCTCGACGAACCCGCCAACGGCCTCGACCCGCAGGGCATCGTGTGGCTCCGTCGCCTGCTCCGCCGCGAGGCCGATGCTGGTCGCACCATCCTGCTCAGCTCCCATCAGCTCCATGAGGTGGAGGAGATCGCCGACAGCATCGTCATCATCGGCCATGGCAGGCTCCTGGCCTCAGGTGCTCCCGACGAACTGGTCCACAGTACCCAGAGCCCTCGAAGACCTCTTTCTGCGCCTCACCTGCGACACCGACCGCTCCGCTGCCTGAGACGAAAGACAGACGACATGACATCCCAGACCCTCTCCCACCGCATCCATACCACCCGGCCAGGCTTCGGAACCACCATCTTGGTGGAGACCCGCAAGCTGACCGACACCCGCGTCGCCCTGCATCCTCGCCCTGGTGGCCGTCGCCCTGACGCTGCTCTTCGCCGTGGGTGGGGCATTGACCAGTGCCCAGAGCCTCCCGCCGTCGCCGCGCTGGCAGTGGTTCCCGGCGGAACCCTGCTGTCGGTGCAGGCGATCCTGGCGACCACCAGTGAATACGCCAATCGCAGCGTGATGTGCACTCACCTCCTGGAGCCTGACCGGGTTCGTGTACTCGTCGCCCGTGCGCTGGCGCTGGTAGCCGTGACCCTCGCCGTCTACGTCGTCGCGTATCTGGCGGCGGTGCCGGTTCACTTTGTCGGAGCGATGTCCAGCGGGCGTCGCCCCTGACTGGTCGGTGAATAGCCACCTTCTGGGTGGTGCTGTGCTCGTCGGAGTCCTCTATGTGCTGGAGGCCTATGCCCTGAGCCTGCTGCTGCTCAACGGCCCCGCCGCCATCGTCATCACCCTGGTGCAGCCCATGGTCTTCAGCATGATCCGCACCGCGCTGCCCGAGTACGCCGCAGCCCTGTCCTGGGTGGACCCGACCACCCCGTCGTCGATGATGCGTCAGGGTGTCTCACACCCTCACCGAATGGGCGATGACCGCTGTCGGAGCTGTAATCTGGCTGGTCGTCCCCGCCGTCATCGGCACAGTTCGGGTGCTGCGCAAGGAGGTCGCCTGATGAGGGCCATCAAGACCATCGGGATCGGCGTTTCGCTCCTGGCCCTGGCGGCAGGCGGTCTCCTCGGCTGGCGTGCATGGACGGAACGTGCGCAGGGTGAGCCGCAGGCAGTGGAGTTTGCCGACGCCGTCATCGGGTCGCAGATCACCGAAGCGAAGGTCGTGGCCCTGGGTGAGGCGACGCACGGTACCCGCGAATTCCAGGTGGCACGCATCCAGCTCCTGGAGAAAAATGGCGACCCAGGGTTTCACCACCGTCGCCCTCGAGTCCGACTATGCCGGGGCGCGAATCGCCGACCGCTGGGTGCAGGGCGGCGACGGCACGGTCGAGGACGCTGTGAAAGCACCCTGGCTTCCGCATCTACGTCACCCGGGAGAACGCTGAGCTGCTCAGCTGGATACGACGCCACAACGCCGACCGTCCTGAGGCCGAACGCATCCACCTGACTGGCTTTGACGCCCAGCGCATTGACAGGGCAAAAGCGGAGTTGCTGCCCCTGCTTCAGGACCTCGACGAGCAACTCGCGACCCGCGCGGCTGCCGAGCTGGAGCCCCTACACTGACGCCTGGGCCTCCACAGCAGCGGACGGTGATCTCAAGGCCTGCGCTGAGCGTGTCAGGGGCCCTGGCCTCGGACATCGCCGCCCTGGGTGACGAGACGGGGTGGCGGGCATGCTCGCCAGGCAGATTCAGCAGGCCTGCGATATGCGGGGCTCCGGTGACGCCTACGGGCGGGTGCGCGACTCCACATGTTCGACAACCTGGCCTGGCTGGTGGGGAAGGTACCCGGCAAAGGTGCTGGTCTTCGGGCACAACGGGCATCTCGACAAGTCCGGAGCCCAGTTTGCCTGGGATCCGCAATACCGCTCCATGGGTCTGCTCGCCGCCGAACATTAGGGGCGACGACTACCGCGTCATCGGCACGGAGTTCATCTCCGCCGACGTCACGGTCCGGGTGGGCGACGAGTACCGTCCGGTCGCATGCGCCACCAATGATCCGTTGCGGGGCATGTTCGAGGGCACGGTGACCGGCTACCTGGAGTTCGCTGCCATCAGTGATGTCAACCGTCGGATTGTGGAGCGACAGCTGCCCATGGGGTCAGTGGGGGAGACGGTGAACCCGATGTGGTCCTGGCTGCCGATGACCTCTCAGGTGCAGATGAGAGCTGCTGACGCCTATGACGCCCTGCTGTTGGTCTGAAAGGCACACCCACCACGTTGCTGTGACGTGTGTCCTGGCTATAGCCCTTCCATGTTGATGCCGTGATGGTGTTTGCCATGGGCTGCTATGAGAGGCAGATGAAGATCAGTGGGATCGGGCAGATGGCCTCTGTGAGGATCATCGGCCTCTGGCCGCTCCTGAGCTCCCGGGTCGCGATGTCCGCCACCAGAGCGCTGTCCAGCATCATCAGGGCGCGCCGCATGCTGGAGCCGTCGATGCCCTCGACGGTATCGATGCGCGGCTTTGTCGGCGCTCCCTGTCGGCCTCTGTGCCACCAGGGTGGCGACGGCGTCAAGGCGATCTGTGACGTTGCGGCTGAGCATCTGCTTCTCCCGGCCCCGTTGGGACAGCTCGACGGCGAAGGCCTCGTGCTCGTCGATGACCTCCGGGTCCTCGCTCAGCAGCATCGTGCCCGTCGACAGCAGCATCTGCAGGCCACGCTCCACATCCCCGCCCCCGAACTCGGCGACGGCGTCGCGGAGGATCGGGTTCTGGTCGCCGACCTGCTCCGCCAGCAGCACTAGGTGCGCCCCCCATGATCCGCTCCCTTGTGGCGGGCGTGCTCATCCTCCGGGCTGAGGTGGCGCTCCTGGTCGGGGCTGGACATGGCGGTGGCGTCCAGCAGCTCACCGGGCCGCTCGTCGAGGGTCTCCCGCAGCCGCACCGGTTTGATGCACAGCGTCGCCGCCAGCGACAACACCGTCAGCACCGGCAGGATCAGGAACACCGACGACATCGCCCCGGCCAGCGCGGAGCGCAGCACATCGGCCAGAGGCTCCGGCAGCGACGTCAGCGACCCCGGCGTCAGCACCGCGTTCGGGTCCAGGCCACCCGGTGGGGTCAGGGCGCGCAGCTCCGGGGTGAGCTGTGCAGTGATCCCGTCCGTCAGGCGGGCGCTCATGATGGTGCCCGCGATGGCGGTTCCCAGCGTCGAGCCCAGGTTCCGGAAGAACTGCAGCCCCTGACGCCGCCACCCCTCAGGTCGCGACGCTGCGCCGAGTTCTGCACAGCCAGCACGTAGATCTGGAAGCTCATGCCGTAGCCGAGCCCCAGCACCGCCGTGCAGAACAGGACCCACGGGTGGGAGCTGGAGGCGTCGAGTCGCATGATGAGCACCGCGCCGACCACCTGGATGGCGCTGCCCGCGGCAACGAACTCCTTGTAGTGGCCGGTGCGGGTGATGAGATTGCCGACCACGATGCCCGTGAGAAACAGCACCACATTCATGGGGATCAGGATCAGTCCCGACTCGGTGGCGCTGACCCCCAGCACACCCTGCGCGTAGACGGGCACGTAGATCAGCACCACGAACATCGCCATGTTCGCGAAGAACGCGCCCACCGTGGCGGTCATGAAGACACTGTTGCGCAGCAGCCTGAGCGGCAGGATGGGCTCGGCCGCGCGTCGCTCCACAGCGATGAAGGCGACGGCGAACCCCAACCCGACGGCGAGCAGAGCCAGGACCTGTGGGGCTCGTCCAGCCGAGAGGCCCGCCCAGGGAGATCCCCAGGAGCCCCGACGTGACAGCGACGGTCATCGTCGCGATCCCGGCGTGGTCGATGCCGCCCCCGACGCCGGACTCCGGGACTTTGAGGTACCGCATGACGATCAGCAGCGACGCCAGCCCGACGGGCAGGGAGACGTAGAACAGCCAGCGCCAACTGGAGACGCCGGTGATCCAGCCGCCGATCAGTGGCCCGACCGCCTGCGACCCGCCCAGCACCGCACCCATGTACCCCTGGTACTTTCCGCGCTGCCGGGGTGGGATGAGGGCCCCTGAGGATCGTCTGCGACAGCGGCATCAGGATGCCCATCCCGGCGCCCTGGATGGCGCGGGCGAAGATCAGGAAGGGGAAGCTCGTCGCCATACCGGACAGCGCCGACCCGACGAGGAACAGCGTCAAACCCAGGATGTAGAAGCGGCGGCGACCGAAGAGGTCGGAGAGCTTGCGCTGACGAGGGGGTGATGACGGCGGAGACCAGCATCACGATCGTCGAGAGCCACGAGTACCAGGCCAGGCCGCCCAGGTCGGCGACGATGCGCGGGATGGCCGGTGAGACTCAGGGTTTGGCTGATCGATGCCGAGAACATGCCGACGATCAGCCCCAAATACGCCCAACGCACGGTGCGGAATTCGAATGAGGGCCTCGGGTGGTTGGTCACGGTGGTGAACCTACTCCTGGGTGGCTGGTGGGAGAGGGGTTTTTGCTCTGGGTGCCTGAACGTGTTGGGTGAATCGGCCACGACGCCACGACGGCCATCAGGCGGTCAGCGTGGGGTGACCTGACGATTTCACCTGCTCTCGGCCCAGCGGGCCAGCCTCCCTGGCGCGGGTCAGTTTGTCGAGACCCGCGTCGATGGCTCTAGGAAGGGGCTGTCGAGGCCGATCTGCGAGGTCAGGATCGGGGGCAGTGAGGTTTGGCGATGCCGCATCGTCGCGCTGCGCAGCCCCTCGTCGAAATATCCGGGGCAGCCTCCAGAAGGGCTGGGGCCAGGCCGGCGACGGTGATGACGTCAGGGTCGGTGGTGTTGATGAGCCCGCCGACCCCACGGCCGAACGACCACGCGCTTGACTGAACCACCTGGCGATTCACCGGGTCGGTGGAGTGGATGGCCTGCGTGACGGTGTCAAGCGTGGGGTTTTGACGCCCAGCCGCCTGGCGAGCATCGGACCGCTGATGACGGTGTTCCAGCAGCCGGTGGCCCCGCAGTCGCAGTGGGCCCTGGGGTTGCCGAACGGCAGATGGCCGACCTCCATGGCCGCTCCCGTCGACCCATTGAAGGGGCGTTCGCCGACGACCAGGCCGCCGCTGACCCCGGCGCCCTAGCAGCAGATGCAGGGAGGTGTGGTGGCCGCGTGCTGCGCCACGTCGCGCCTCAGCCAGGGGCCGCGAGGGTGCCGTCATTGTGCGCCATGAAGATCGAGTGGGGTGGCTGGATGGGGCCAGGTCCACCTGATCCCATGGCAGCGCCGACGACTGGGCGACGACGGTCCCACGGACCGTGGCGGCCACCGCGACGGAGGTCACCCGCAGCCGGTATCCATAGGTTTCGTGGCACCAGACGAGGGTGCGGGCCAGGGGCCTCGACGACGCGGACGGGGTTGGGGGTCGTCGTGGTTCTCCTCCAACCGCTCGATGATGACACCGTCAAGTCCCGCGATGCCGAGACGCCACCGGGTGCGCATGATCTCCAGGGCTGCGACCACTGGGCCGCGAGGGTGGGTCACGATCTGGGCGTCGTGGCGGCCACGTTTGCCGGGCACCTCCTGGACGGTGTCCAGGAGGTCGGCCTCGCGTAGTCTGGTCAGGGCCCCGGTGATGGACCCTGTCGTCGGCCTCCACGCGTTCGGAAAGCTCGGCGTAGGTGAGCCGTCCGTTGTGTTGTCGCACCGCGGCGCAGATCTCCGCGGGCAGCCTCCAGTGCTGGCGTATCGCGATGTCGCGGTCTTGTCTCATGCGGGCCTCGGGCTGGTCAGTCGTGCGGGGCAGGGGATCTGCCTGTCCCATGTTCGCACTCGGGGATGCACATTGCGGGACGCGGCCCCGGTGTCCCCGGAATCCCCGGTGATGGGACCTGTCGCGCTGATGCTGGGACTTGTTTTCACCAGGGTGGATCCGGCTCTGTTGTGAGAAGGCTGGACTTTTTCTACGGCTCCAATGTGGGTCACCCAGGCTCGCTGGCAATGGTCGTTATATAGGCCTTATGGCTTCGCTCACCCCAGGACAGGAGCAGCCGCTCGTCGGCCTGCTGCAAAGTGGCGGCCGTGTTCTGGTTGAGTTCACGTTTGGTGACTGTGCGTGTACGCCCGATGTAGTACTTCGGTCGGATATCTTCGCCTTCCCTCAGAGCACTCCCACGCTCCCCAGAGCAGCAGCACTGTCACCGCAAGGAACAGGGCCCACTGGGCCCTGCCGACCGTAGTCACCCTTCCTGCCCTGGAGACCAACAGAGTGGCCAGCCAGGCGCTGAGATATCCCACCTGGAGGGGCCAGCAGGAGTGCGATTAACGGCCAGGACTGCGGGATCACGCCAACCCCGACCAACAAGATGACCGTTCCCTGAGCCAACAGGTCGATGCTGGCCATGTGGAAAAACGCAACGCCCGGTCAGCCAGTAGCTGAAGTGGCCGCCATCGGCGTCGGGACGGAGGCGTTGTTGCTCCCGGTCTCCCGCGATGGTGTGCACAGCACAGGCGACCAGCAGCAGCACTCCGGCGACGAGGAAGGGGATGTTCATGACTCACCCCCGATGGCCTGTCGTCGCTCTGTTCTCGCACCGTCGCAGGCGATGGCGATGGCGAAGGTCTCGGTGGTCCTGTGGAGCCCCAACGCAATTTTTAAATCCATGCTCAAAAACTGTACCAGAACTCGTACGCTCAAGGGCAACCCTGCTGGCAGCCAGACGGTGGCTCAGGCAGCCACAACGACGATCTGTGTGCCGCAAAGGTTGCGTGGAGTCGGCGCCGTGGCCAAGAGATCACCGACCGCAGGTTTGCGAAACAAGTGTTCTACACCCGCCTAGATATCACCGACAATGAACAATTCCGCCTGCGTCTAGCAGAACTATTTGTCACGATCATTTGCGAAGCGCACTCAACCAGCGATGATGGAGGCGAGGAAGCTGGATAGGAGCATGGGGCATCTTCCGAAGTTGTGTGCCCCCGTAAACCACCCTGGGTGGTCCTCCGTAGAGGGTTTGAGAACCCCTGCCCACACCTGAAAACCTTGTCTTTGCGCAGGGCGCGCGGGTTCTACAAGTAGGACCGATGCTCGTCTCGTCCGTCTGTGGTGGACTCTAGGGGCCGGATGGTGCGATCACTTGGGATGGCTCAAACCCTTCTACGGGCCGAGCAGGTCGACGATCTCGTGGCGAGGTACCGCGACGAGGCAACGCTCGTTGAGCTGGCCTCATGCTTCGGTATCCACCGTCGGACGGTCGCGGAGTACCTGACGCGGCGGAAGGCCCCGATCCGCCGTGGATGATTCGACTCTTCCTGAATTCACGAAGCAGCCGACCTCTACGACAGCGGGCTGACGCTGGTAGAGGTCGGCTTGAAGCGTCGGCGCGAGCCTCACGCGAGCATCGCTCTTCGGCACGCGCTTCGCGCCGCTGGTTGCGACGGATTATCGCCTCGCGAATGCGCACACGGACGAGCAGCACGACGCTGATTGGACCCATGAGGATGAACTTTAAGGCGTTCCAGCACCCCCACAGCGCGACCATGTGAAGTCAGCCAGGAGCCGCCGTCGGCGGCGAGGTCAGAGCAGAAGGTTGCGACCAGGATGCACGGGGCGGGAACCCCCCACTTGAGACCGCGACGTGTGCGGATGGCAGCGAGCAGCCGGTTGCTCGGCATGTAGTGGTGGAGGAAGTCGTGGGCACGGACGCTGAGCGTCCAGATGAAGTGGAACATGGTGGGCCTCTCAACACACGTGTTTGTCCGTCGAGGAGGCAGAACGTGTATGAGTGCCCGAGAGCCATTCCGGAGGCCCCGCAATATAAGGAGAACCTGCCTCGTCTTCTAATGTACGCCGGGCTTGACGCGCGGAAGACATGGCTGCTCTCTGTGCACCTCTTAGGCAGGAGCCCGAAAGGAACACGATCATGTCGAGGTTGAGTGAGATCGCACGAGATGAGCGCACCGTGCGGATGGTGCTGTCTATGCTCGTTGAACCGGATGACGCGGTCTCAGGTCGCCTGCTCGCTACGTTCGGCGGCATCGAAACCCTGCGGCTGGTTGAGTCAGACAGCCCCGTTCCTGGCCTCGGCGACGTTGACACCCGAGTCTCGACGCGGACGCTTCGCCACTTCGGCATTGATTCACTCGACGGGCGCCTCTTCCAGGCACAACGAACCGGGTTCGGCGTCTTGATCCCCAACGACGACGAATGGCCCGGCTCGCTCGGTGATCTTGGCGAGTGAGCACCCTACGTGCTCTGGACTTGCGGGGCGCCGTCGTTCCTCGCACGCCCGCTTGCCGACCTCGTGACCATCACCGGCGCGCGAACCGCAACCTCCCTACGGCGAGCACGTCGCTGGGGCGCTGGCATCCGATCTGGCTGCTGCCGAGCGGATCGTCGTTGCAGGCTGTGCGTACGGGACCGAAGGGGCGGCCCATCGCGCAGCACTTGCGGCTGGTGGCGATACCATCGCGGTCCTGGTGATTGACGTTGATCGCGCGTACCCAGTGGGCCATAACGAACTGCTTGATCGCGTCGCCGATGTTGGCCTGTTCATGAGTGAAGTGGCACCGGGTGCAACGCCGACTCGCCCCATCGGTTCATTGCCCGTGCGCGCTTGATGGCGGCACCGTCCGCAGCGACGGTCGTGGTGGAGGCCGGCGCGCGGTCGGGATCAATGAAGGTCGCACATGACGCACATCAGCTCGGCTGCGCCGTCGGCGCCGTTCCTGGCCCGGCGACCAGCGCAATGAGCAACGGGCTACACGAGTTACTGGAACTGGGGATTGCTCGCATCGTGACGCACTCTGAACAGATCACCCGTATTCGCCGAGCGGAGGACCCCGAGCCTGTAGGCGAGCAACATGCGTGCGAGCATGCTCGCACGGTGACATCGCGGTCGGATCGACGAGTGCTGTAGCCATCCGCGACGCGGCCCGGTCGGGGCGTCGCCATTCGGGGTGCGTGAAGCGCGGCGAGTAGACTCCAGCCATGCGGTTCTGACGCCTCTTCGCAGAACCTTCGTTCCTGCGGAAGGAGTCCAGTGAGCGGTCGAGAGTTGACAATGGACTTCGCGGGGTCGCTTGTTCGCCACCTCGGGCTGCAGATGTACTCGGGAGCCGTGCCAGCCATCGCGGAGCTGGTCGCGAACGCCTACGATGCCGACGCGACCTCGGTACAGATCGAGGTTCCGCTCGATACACCTCTCGATGCGAACTCTGAGATCGTGATCCGAGACGATGGTCTCGGGATGACCTTCGAGGAAGTGAACGACAAGTACCTGCTCGTCGGGAGGGATCGACGTGCCTCCGGAGCCGATCGTTCGCCGGGCGGGCGACTTGTTCTCGGACGCAAGGGCCTCGGAAAGCTCGCGGGTTTCGGCATCGCCAAGATCGTCACGATCACTAACTGTCAGCGACGGTCATCTCACCTCATTCCAGATGAGCTCACGACGACCTCGTGAGCAGCAACACCAAAACGTACCGTCCTGTTGTGCTCGAAGACAGGGCGCTCCTGCCTGATGAGGCGCGACCCAACGGGACTGAGGTACGTCTGACCGAACTTCAACTAAAGAATCGCATTCCGGCTGCATCGTTCCGAAGGAGCATGGGACGGCGATTCTCGATCCTCAGCAATGCCTTCCAGGTGACGCTCAACAACGACGCACTCGCCTCGGACGAGACGGAACTCCAGTTTCGCTATCCAGAGAACGGTCTCGACACTATTGACCTGCCCGGCGTCGGAACAGTCCAGTGGTGGGTCGGATTCACCGAGAAGCCGATCAAGAACGATGACATCCGAGGCATCTCCGTGCTCTCTAGAGGAAAACTGGTCCAGACCCCGTTCTTCTTCGACATGAGCGGTGGAACTCAGAACCAGCTGGGGCTTCAGTACCTCACTGGCGAGGTGTTCGTGGACGGACTCGACTCCTACTCTGACGACTTGATCGCCACCGACCGCGCCACAGTCCTGTGGGAGCATCCCATCGCGCATCCGATCCTGGAATGGGGCCAGGGCATGTTGCGGGAGTCTCTGCGCAAGTGGGCCGCGGCCCGCGCCAAGAGACAGAAGGAACGTCTCAGGGTCTCTACGACCTACATGAAGCGGATCGAGAAGTTTCCGGAGCGGCAGCAGAAGGAACTTCTCAAGGCGATTCAGACGCTCGCCGATTCCCCGACGATGGAGTCTGACCGGCTCGATCAGATCGTCGAGATCCTTCTGAACGCCCTACGAGAACGAGCAGTTCTTCGCGCTGCTCGAAGAACTCAGCGAACTCACTGCATCCGACCAGAAGTCCATCCTCGACTTGATGAGCGAGTGGGACATTCTGGAGGCCGTCCAGGCCGCACAACTGTACGTGGCCGGGTGGTCGTGATCCAGACCCTCAAGCGGCTCATCAAGGAACGCGCCCCCGAGAAGCCGACCATGCAGGACCTTCTGCGTGAGCATCCGTGGATCATCGACCCCATGTGGCAACTGCTCCATCACGAACGTTCCCTCGAAACAGTCTTGCGTGAGACTTTCCACTCTGAGGTCAGCGAGGGAGATCAGCGCAGGCTCGATTTTCTCTGCATCGGAGACAGCAGCACCGCGATCGTCGTCGAGGTGAAACGACCCGGCGACAAGATCGGCCTCAGGGAACTCGGCCAACTGCGCGGATACGTAAACACGCTTCGTGACCGGAACAAGAAGGCGGGCAACTTTTTGACTCAGCGTTCGCAGATTCTTGGTGTGATGATCCACTCTGGGCTCAAGGACGAGCCTGGGATCAATAGCGAGCTTCAGGAAATGGTCAAGAGTGGCTACCGAATCTCACCCTGGGACCACCTCCTTGAAGCGGCCGAGCGTCTGCACCGTGACTACCTCGACGTGATCGCTGAACGCGCACCTCAGGACGACCCCCGGATTCAGGCGATCCAACGCGATTCCGCTACGGATGCCGCATCGAGCGTGGACATCGGGCCGGATGAGGGCAACGCCGGGTAGTCCCTACGCGGCCCGTCCTTCGAGCGAGTCGAGCAGAGCACCTGCGATCTTGGCTGCCATGCGTACGGGGACGGCGTTGCCGATCTGACGTTCAACGGCACCTCCGTGCCGGCGAACTTGTAGTCCGGCGGAAACGTCTGAATCGCCGCTGCCTCGCGTAGAGTAATCGGTCGATGCTCCTCTGGGCAGAAACGGCCCATAAGCTGGGGTTGTGCACCGAGTCGTCATCGTCGGCGCGGGCTGGTCCCAGTGAAGCCGTCCGTAAGACCCGGACGCCCGCTCTTCTTCTCTTTGTCCAACTTCTTGTGACAATCGAGTTGAAGGTGCTCTGGAAGGTCGCGGCGATTGCCGCCCACGGGGATCGCTTGAACCCGTCTGAGCACGTTTTTCCGGCAGGATGCGATGCACGCCGAGTGGATCATCGGCGGGGATTTCTGCCTCCAGCTGCCGGAATGCCCTCGCACGGTTACTGGCGTCTCGGGATCGGTGGTGGTGAGAGACTGCGGAAGTGGCGTGCGCGTGCCGCGTAAGGCCAGGATGATGAGTCGCTTGCGTCGCTGCGGTACGCCGAACTCCACCGCATTTACATGGTAGGCCCGCGCGTTGTAACCCATGCGGGTCAGTGCAGTCAATAGTTCTCCGGACCGCCTGTCGCGCCCCAGCCCGGGCACGTTCTCCACCAACACGGCACGGGGTCTGAGCGCTCGAACGAATCTGACAGTGTGGTTCACCAGATCGTTGCGGGGATCATCTCCCTGAATGCGACCTTCTGCGAGCGAGGAGAATCCTTGACAAGGGGGCACGCCTTCAGCAGCGTCAACTCGCCCGTCTTCAGTTCGAGCTCGCGCTTCACCTCGGCTGCGCTCACTTGCCGAATGTCACGCTCCCACAGCCGCGTACGTTCGTGATTCAGGCGGTAGGACTGGGCAGCAGTGGTGTCAAACTCAACCGCGCCGATCACGTCGAACCCGGCATCGATCAACCCTGGTTGCTCCACCGGCACCGGCAAACAGATCGACTGCTGTGGGCCGCGAACCTGCCGAAGCGCCATCGGTGCACGTCTCATCCGGGAACGAGTTTGTTGGCTTGCACACGGTCGTTCGCACTCAACACCTACCTTCACTGCCTCGGCGAGTTGTCACCCTTCGGTTCACGGCTGACCACGAGCTTGCCGCGAGCACATGGCAAACTCTTCAATCCTACTGGGTGGGTCTGATCCTACTGGGTGGGTCTGACTTCCTGACCGAAGGTCTACAGGCGACGAGACTGCGGTTCGGTTCGCACCTGAGGACGCGTGACGGCTGGCGCTGTGGCGATGTCCATTGCCCTGTCTGAGTGCGGCTCGCGCCCGCGCAGCCTCGATCTTCTGTGCCTCGGACGCGGGCGATGCCCCGAGCGGGTGTCGCCGGTGATGCGGTAGCGGTCTCGGTAGGCGGCGACCACTCGCGCGGTACTCCGCCACGCTGCCGCCCGGCGTGCGTCGCGAGGTTGCGTACCGAGCGCTTTCGTCCAGGGTGCCTTGTCGGCGAGAGCCTCATCGAGGATTGCATCTGCGCGGACTTCGATGAGCGCTTCCCGTTCGTCGAGCGCAGTACGCATCTCGGTGTCGAGCACCCCGTCAGGGTGCGGAAGGATGCCGGCGATGAGTCGCGGTGTCTGGCGGGCTCGTCCCGATCCGGCTGGCAGGCGGCGGCGCGGGCAACCCTGTAGTGGATGACGGCGGCGATGTCGTCAGTGTCTCCGAACCCGCGGGCGGTGATGAGCCGTGGGAGCAGGGTTTTTGATGTTGTGGTGGTTGGCTTCGGCGTGGCGGAGTTCTGCGGTTAGTGCACCGAAGGCTTCGGACTCGACCGCGGCTTGGGATTGCTCTGCGGTGAGGCCGGATGCACGGACGAGGGAGGCCCAGCGGTCGTGTTGTGCGGCGGCGGCGATGGTCTCGTACTCGGCGGCGAGCTGCGCGATCGACCCCCACTGGTCCTGTTCAGCGATGATCGTCTCGTGGCCCGACAGTTCGGCACCGATGTGCTGGAGCACTCCTGTCAGGACGCTGCGGCTGCTCGCGTGGGGGTCGTCGCCGGGGTGTGGTTGTTGGTGGTCGTCGGCGCGGCGTGGCGTGGTCGTGCACCCTGACAGGTGACCAGTCCGGCATCAGAACGAGGAGCACTGGGGCCGGGGTCGCCCGTCATTCGGAGCCCTCATGCACGACAACGAAGACCACCCGCCGCGGCTCAAGATCGGGTCGCTGTTCAGCGGCTATGGCTGCCTCGACCTCGCCGTCGAACACGTCTTCAACGCCGAAACCGTGTGGTTCTCCGAACTCAACGAACCCGTCGCCCGCGTCTTCTCCCAGCACTGGCCGGGCGCCCCGAACCTCGGCGACATCACCACCATCAACTGGCACGAGGTTGAGCTCGTGGACATCCTCATCGGCGGGTTTCCCTGCCAAGACGTATCGACCGTCGGCAAGCGCGTGGGCCCTCGCGCCGGGTACCCGTTCCGGCCTGTGGGCACACATGGCCGCAGCGATCGACGCGCTCCAACCCGATTGGGTCTTCATCGAGAACGTCCGAGATTTGCTGTCCTCCCCGGCGACCCGGCCACCGGCAGAAGGAGACAACCGTGAACCACGCAACCTTCAACGGCGCAACCCTTCGCGAGCTGGAGCCCGACCCGTGGCATCTGGGAGACCACGCAGCTCGACCTCTACGGGCGCTCGGCGCCGTTCCCGGCGATCTGGCCGACCTGCGGCTGGATGCACGATGGATCGGCCTACCGGCTTCCCCTCGTCGGTGCTCCTCACCACCGCCTCCGCATCTTCATCCTCGCCCACCGCACGCTTCTGCACCCCACTGGCGACCGACTCCTCACGTGGCGGGGAGACACTTGATCAGGTGCGAGCCAGGCGCGGGACGATCGCGCTGTCGCACCAGATCATCGACTTCGCTCTCCACGGGCCTGCTGGCTCGCCGAACAAGAGACGCGAGTCGGAGACCCTGTGGTCGCTGATCGACGGACTCTTCAACGCTGGGGACGCTACGCCGACGCCATCACCCGCTGGAAACACATCACCGGGGCGACTAGCACCCGCCCCCGCACTCCTGAACGACGCCGACGGACCCCGCCCAGCACCCGTGTTCGTCGAATGGCTTATGGGCCTGCCGACCGGATGGGCCACCGACACTGGCGAACTAACGCCCAACCAGCAGATCACCGCACTCGGCAACGGCGTCCTCCCTCTCCAAGCGGTGCGCGCGTCGACCCTTGCTCGTGCCCTCACGAGTCGGCTTTTGCTCTTCTGAGCGGGCGCGTGCCCGAGTAGCGCCTGGTACTTTTCTGCCGAGTCAACGGCCTCGACCATTCGCTCCACAAGCTTGGGCCGGTAGACGAATTGCTTGAAGGCTGGCGAGTAGAGGCAGTATCCGTCGGACTTGGGCAACTGCTCCTTGTCGCCGCTCTTGGCTGGCCCGATCTGCCACCCTTGCGGATACGCGTGAAGTCGTTGACGCTGAACTTGAAGGCGATGCGCTCCTCGACTGCGGCGGCCGCCGCCTTGGGGAGCATCTCATCGCCATGGATCGCCCTCACGGTACTTCTCCGCGATGATGACGCTGCCTTCCTGGCCGAGAAGAGCATGAAGTTCCTCTTCGGTGAGCTCGTCCTGCCGTACGAAGTTCAGAGCGAGGTCTGCTTCCGTCTTTGGGCCCTTCACTGGAAGCAACAAGAGCCGGTAGGCGTAGCGCTCATCGCTTCGCACGGTATCCGGTAGGCGGCACTGGAACTCAGTGATAAACGTGGAGACGGTAGTTGGCAGATCTCGGCGGAGATTGCGTTGTTCCTCGTATCTTGTCGGACTCAGCGACTGCACGAAGACCGGGAACTTCAGCTCCGATCCCAATGTCTTGCCTGTGCCGAACCTCCGAATCAGTTCTGCCTCGAAGTTGATGATGCAGGCGTGCGCCTCTGCGGCTGTTGCTACCAGGACTGAGTCTTGGAAGCGGTGCTCCACGTGGTTCCGAAGCCCGACGAAGAACTCGATGTTCGCTCTGATTGGATCGTTGTCTTTGAACTCGTGCTTCAGGCATTGGCTCAGGTCCCAGGTCTTCTGGAGCCGTCCGGGTTCCTCTTGAAGAGGCGTCGGCCGCCGGACTCGCGGTAGAAGATTTCTCCCTTGCGACGCATCCGGTCGGCGTGAAGTAGGTTCTGCCAGGCGAGGTGGATGTGGACGATGAAGTTGTTGAAGCTCCGCCGATCGCCGGGACGGTTGTAGAAGTCGATCGCGACGAGGGCCTGTCGCCGAGCCTCGTCGAGCGTGTGCCTCCACACGGGTGGACGTGCCATCTCGATCAGACCTCCTCGGCCTCGGGGGTCGGTGTGAGGAAGTCACGGAGGAGTCTCAGTCGCTCAAGAACCTCGTCGTAGGTCACGATGGTCATGCTGTGGGAGTTCGCGCGATACAGCTCGAACGATTTTTGTCTTGACGGATCGCTGGCAGAGGGTGTGCGTCCGGAGACCACGAAGCAGGAGATTACGTAGGGACTCCAAGTCCCACTGACGTGAGCTCTCCTTCAGTCCGGTGAGGTTCTTCTTCAGGTTGTATGCCTGATCGAGCACCTGGGATACCGCACCGTTGAGTTCCTTTGACGGACCGAACACACCCTGACGGTACTCACGAGGCTCCAGCAGCTGCGTGGTTGGCTTCTTGATCTCCACCAGAGTGACGTTATTCGTGAGCGAGTTCGTGAACAAGTAGTCTGCGATCTTGTCGCCGCTTCCCGACAGGCCACGACCGCCTACCGTCGCTCCGGAGCACACACCGACCATCGGGGCTCCGAAGACCTGTTGCAGCGCGAAGGCGTTGTCGTCGAAAAAAGCCTGCCAGTACGGCTCGGTCTTTCCCTGGTCCAAGGCCTCTGCGTACGTCTCGATGAGGCGGCCAAGACTGACGAGCTTGATGTCTCGCTTGACTTGCTGAAACTTCTGGGGTGATCCCGCCGCTATTGCTGCCGACTCGGACGAAACCGCTTCGACCAAAGGGCGTTATTCATGTGGGTTTTTGGGTTTCTGAAGTGGCTCCTTTTTGTAGGGCATCGGCTGCTTCATGGGGGAATAGGTGTTGCACGCTATCTGTATCTCGAAGAAGCGGCCGATGCGTTATCTGTCTGCTACGGGTCTTCCCGTTGATGTGATCTATGCGATCGTGACCCGTGTTTATGGCGTCGCCCAGGGTCGGAGGGGCTCGACTTTAGCCGCCACAAGATTAAACTCTACCGGCAGGTGGTGATCTCTTTGATGCTCCTGCGTTAGAATCATGACTCTAGGTGGTGATCGCTGACATGTTCGGGGTGTCCCAGTCCACGATCTGCAGGATCTGGCGCAGGGTCACCGAGATCCTGGAGACGGTGTTGGTGTTCACCAGTGGCGGCGTGGAGGAGGCGGTCACTATCTGGGACAGTTCCTGCTAGTTCGATGGCACCCACGCTTCCTGACGGGGAACCGGCCAGCAAGCGGGCAGGGCGCTGCAAATCTACTCCGGGAAACGTAAAGTCCAATGTGTGAACCATGCAGGTCGCGGCCACCTGCCGGGGCGACCTCGTGGCGGTGTCCGAGCCGTTCCCAGGAGCTCGTCATGATGCCAGGGTAATCCAGGAGTGTGGGTGGAGTGACCTTTTTTCTGAGACAGAGGCAACATGGGTTGCTGACAGTGCCTACACCGCGACTACCGCGATAACTCCAGTCAAGAAACCCCCAATCAACCCCGAAGCAACTGGGAGAAAAAAATTCAACAAAAACAATCGCCAGTCTCCGCGCCGGAATCGAGCACTGCATCGCTCACCTGAAGAACTGGAAGATCCTCGCCAAAGGCTACCATGGACGCCTCGAAGAACTCCCCGCCATCATCCGCATCGTCACCCAACTCGAACTACTACGAACCCGATAACAAAAAACCCACATGAATAACGCCCTCAGCCACCACATGCCCAGTAACAACAGCGGAGCCCTTCGTACGCCGCGCTGCTGTGATCGCGTCAGTGACACGATGCTGCTCGAACTGGTGCAGACCGATCTGCGCGTTCCACCATTCTTCCTGCCCGGCAAGGGTGCTGAGCTCGCTGTGGATCACATTGCAGAGAGCGACTTCGAGGACATTGAAGCTGCCCCAGAAGGCGGAGGCGACCTCAATGTTCCATGCGTAGAGCCGCAGAGCCTCGTCTTGGTTGCCGTGGCAGGCTCGGAGGTAGGTGGCGATCCTGTCGCTGTTGAGCAGGCGTGTCAGCTCAGCGTCCCGTGCCTGCTGCCCTGGTGCCGTGGGCCCGGACTTTGTAGCTTTGTTGACGTAAGCCCCGGACGAGGCCGCTGATGTGGTCGCCGCGCCGGGGCAATTCTCTGCCGCGGCACCTGGCTCTGCGGTCCACCCGTCGTCGCTCAGTCCTCGTCCTCATCGAAGTCGAACGCCTGCTGCGAGGAACGCGGCGTTGAGGCGTACTTACGTGCCTGCTCGTTCACGTCGCCCCAAGCACTCACCAGACCGTTGAAGAGGATCGTGTCCTTCGTGTCTTTCTTCTTCTCCGCCTCGTGGAACAGCAGGAAGCCCAACTCCTTCAGATACAGCCCCGCCATGATCGTCGTGCCTGCACCGGGATCGTCGGCCAGCAGGAACCGCAGCGGGATGCGCGGCAGCAACTCCTCGTAGATAGCGCGAATCTGGTGTGGCAACGGGTCCACATCTGAGTTGTTGACCGCGACCATCGGGTCGTACAAGGCTGCGTATGTGATCCGCAGCGCCTCAGCCGCGAGCCGGAACTCATCCGGATCAGCATCGTACGCCGGAGCGGAGTCGAAGTCGCCCGCGATCTCGAAGCGCGCCGCGTCAGCGTTGGTGATCGCGCGGGCACCGCTGCGACCGGAATCGTCACGGTAGAAGACCTCGAACAGGCCAGCGTCGATCGGGTCGATGGCGATCAGCGTGACGGTCTGCCCCGGCACCAGGCCGCGGAGGCGCTGTCCCGCGCGCAACGTCGCGAGACTCACGGGTGTCTCGGTCGTCTCACTCACGGGTGCCTCCTTCCAGTTGCCAGGGCAGTCGATCAGGATACGTTCGGCCTCCGACATTCCTGCCGGGCCGGAGCCGTTCTACTCAGTCAGGCTCCGTATCGTCGCGTGCAGCAGCACCACCTCGGCGCACCCACTCGTCGATCTCGCTGGCTTGGAACTTCCAGAGGCGTCCGACCTTGTGGGCAGGCATGTCCTTCTCAGCGATCCAGGTGTAGACGGTGTCTTTGGTGACCCTGAGGTGGGCGGAGATGTCGTCCGCAGACAGCCAACGCTCAGGCACTCAAGTCCTCCAGGGTGGGATCAACCGGGTATGAACGGGTTGATCCGATCCTACTTGGGGTAACTCCGGTCTATACAGAGGAACTCGGCTGAGTGTGGCGTGGAGACGGGTGGCTGTCGGTGTTCTTCCGTAGCCTCGTCTCATGGAAGACCTCGTGCTCACCGCCAGCGACGACCACGTTGCACGTCTCGCCCACGAGGGTGACCCCGTACGCGCGATCATCGAGCTGATCTGGAACGCCGTCGACGCTGAGGCGACGAACGTCGTCGTCACGATGAAGCGCAGCTTGATGGATGCCATCGATCAGGTGCGCGTCGAAGACGATGGCCACGGCATCAGTTCCGACGAGGTGGCCGCGACGTTCGGCCGCATTGGGGGCTCTTGGAAGTCGTTGAGCGAGAAGTCCAAGAACGGCAAGAGGTGCCTTCATGGCAAGCTCGGCGAGGGGCGATTGCGCGCCTTCGCGCTTGGCTCTCGTGTGAGCTGGATCAGCATCAGCGACAACACGATCGGTCAGCGCGAACAGATCACGATCACCGGCAGTCGGAGCAACCGCGACCGGTTCCGCTGGGACGCCACACCTTCAACCGCAGCCTCAACCGGCACAGTCGTCACAGCGAACAACGACGAACAGCGGTCGCTGAGCGCGCTCGAAGCAGACGACGTGCTTCCCACCCTGCGATCACACTTCGCGCCGCTCCTCCTCAACGATCAGTTGCTGACGATCACTCACGACGGTTCCGTGCTCGACCCATCGCAAGAAGTGGTCAATGACACGACATCACCGCTTCCATTCGGAGAGAGCGGAGAGAATGAAGCCGTCCTGCGGATCATCGAGTGGCGCTCGGGCAAGCATCGAGCCGTTTCCTTCGGTCCTGATGCAGACCACTTCCCGTTCGAGACCTCCGGCGCTGCCTTCGAGAAGCAGTTCACCTACTCCGCTTACGTGACATGGGACAAGTTCGGTATTGATGAGCTCGCCATGCTCGGGCTTGGCGACATGGCGCCCGACGCCGTCGGGGAACTGTGGATGGCGACGCGCGATGCAATCCGTGATCACTTCAACGCGCGTCGTCGTGAACGGCGTCGCGAACAGGTGGAGCAGTGGAAGGAAACGGGGGTGTACCCGTACAAGAGTGAGCCAGCGAACGAGACTGAGCGCGTGGAGCGTGCCGTGTTCGATGTGGTTTCCGGCACACTTGTTCCCCATATCTCCAAGACCAAGAAGCGAGCGCAGTTGACGCTCGAACTCCTTCGTGATGCGATTCGTCACGACCCGGGGAAGCTGACAACGATCCTGCATGAGGTCGTTGCACTGACCGACGCTGACCGCGACACCCTCACGAAACTGCTCAGCGAGACCACGCTGTCCGCGATCATCCGTTCTGCAAACGTCGTCACGAGCCGGCACAAGTTCCTGGTTGCACTGGAGCATCTGCTGTTCGATCCAGACGACTCCGGGAAAGTTGGCGAGCGCGACCATCTTCACAAGATGCTCGAACACGAGCTATGGGTCTTTGGCGAGTCGTACCACCTCATGAGCACCGAGCGAAGCCTGACAGAACTCCTGCGTAATCACCTCAAGCTCGACGGTCTTCCGACGAAGGATGTCGATACGGTTCGTCGTTGGGATGGCAAGACGGGCCGGACCGACCTTCATCTTGCCGCAAAGAACAAGGAGCATGATCGAATCAGGCACCTCGTGGTGGAACTAAAAGCACCTGGCATCACAGCCTCACGCAAGGAACTCGATCAGGTTGAGGACTACGCGAATGCGATCCTGTCCAACGCGGCCTTCAGCGGGGACCGGATAAGTTGATTTCATTCTGGTCGTCACCGACTACGACGATCTCGTATGGCGACGCATCAAGGGTGATGACTTCGAAATCGGCCTGTTCTTCGACCCCCAGAAGGAGCAAGGACGCCCTCTCGTACGCGCCCACGTCCGTCGGTGGCGGGACGTGATCGACGAGAACAAGCGTCGGCTGGAGTTCATGACCAACACCTCGAACACGACCCCTCGATCACAGAAGGCCTCCAATACGTTCGGTCGGAGTACGAGGACTTACTGCCCAAGGAACTGCGCGCGGCTACGGCAACTACGAACTAATCGTGAACGAGAGGGGCCTGTTGCAAGCTCGATCCGATCTCCTGACCCACCAACTTTCGGATTTTGGCATTGGGATCATCGGCTCAGGGACGGCCCGTCGTAGATCGGGCCGCTGTCGCGTATGCGCGATCGAGAAGCGAGCTGTCGTTGACGCTCATTCAACGCACGGTCGGCAGCTTCGCATGCGACTTGCTCGGCTGCACGGATCTGCTCGATCGGTGTATCGCCTCGGCGGGAGTGAGGGCGCGTAGCGCCTCGACTCCGGCACGTGCCTGATGCGTGGTGCGGGTCGCGTTCTCAGCATTCGCGTGGGGTGGGCGGCGACCTCGCCCCGCACCTGCTCCACCTGCCGGGCTGTGCTGTCTGCAGTCCGTGTTGCACCGACGCGCACCATGCTTACGCCCGATTCGGCGACGCTGACCGCAGGTTGCGAAACAAGTGTTCTACACCCGCCTAGATATCACCGACGATGAACAATTCCGCTCACGTCTAGCGGAATATTCACCACGATCATTCGCGAATCGCATACAACCAGCGACGACGGGGGCGAGAAAGCTGGGCAGGAGCACGGGGCATCTTCCAAAGTTGCATGCCCCCGTTAAACCACCCTGAGTGGAGCATAGGGGACTCGAACCCCTAACTTCCACCTTGCAAAGGTGGCACTCTACCAATTGAGTTAATGCCCCGTGACCGGGACAGCATACCGTCTGAAGTGCCGTGAGGGGAAACTGGGGTCTCCTCCGAGGGCTACAGCGTCGCGTCGACGGTGTCCCGCAGGCCCAGCCCCAGCAACACCTGGTCCGCGGTGAGGAACTGCAGCCGTTCAACGTCGGCCTGAGCGAGCAGGAGCCGGTCGAAGGGGTCGCGGTGGGGCAGCTGCACGCTTCTGATGCTGCGGTCATTTCCGACGTGGGGGCGCAGCCGCCAGCCGGTCGCGGACCTCCATCAGGGCGAAACCCAGCAGATTCAGTCCCCTCCAAGTCCGCGGGTTCCCGACCCGCTCGTCATCGGCGGCCAGACCGACGCCCCAGATGCGGTCCACGGGACTCGCCTCCACCAGCACCCGTCGACCCGTTCTGAGCAGAAACGCCCTCAGGTCGTCGTGTTGGGAGAACTTGGCCTCGTTTCCCGTCACCACCAGCTCGAAGCGACAGGCCTCCCACGCCTGCTGGTTGAATCCCCGGACCTGCCTGCCCAGCTCCTTCGCCTTATGAGGGTGTGAGGCTTCGATGATGCGCTCCAGCGTCTCCTCGTCGCCGAACAGCCGGGCCTTCCCAGCCATCATCCAATGCTCCGCGGTGGCGTAGCGAACCCCGTCGACGACGAACGATGCAGGCCACCACGCGACCTCTGACATGTGGCCAAGAGCCTGTGGACTCGGCCCGTGAGGCATCCCCCAGCTCGACTCTTTGCGCTGACAGGGCAGGTCGAAGCTGGGTGTATGTCAAGCTTGGGTCGTGACGTTGCTTGAACTGCCCTTCCCGGACATCAACCCGGTGGCCATCGCCATCGGACCGCTCAAGATCCACTGGTACGCGATCATGTACCTTCTGGCCTTCGGGATGGCCTACCTGCTGATGCGGCGACGCCTGCGCCGGGAGCCCTTCCGCTCCATCACCACCCCCAGGGCATGGAAACCCAGCGATATTGAGGACCTGCTGCTCTTCGGGATCGGGGGCGTCCTCCTGGGCGGCCGGCTCGGATACGTGCTGTTCTACCAGCCCGGCTATTACCTGTCCCATCCCCTGGATGCCATCAAGATCTGGGACGGCGGCATGAGCTTTCACGGTGGCGCCATCGGCGTCATCCTGGGCATGGTGATCTTTGCCCGGCTGCGAGGATGTCCCTTCCTGCAGATCGCCGACCTCCTCGTGCCCGCCGTTCCCCTCGGCCTGGCCGCAGGTCGTATCGGCAACTTCATCAACGGCGAACTGTGGGGACGCCCAGCCCCCGCCGATCTGTCCTGGGCCATGCGTTTCCCCAACGGCGGCAACGTGCTGCGCCACCCGTCGCAGCTGTACCAGGCGCTCCTCGAAGGGGTGCTGCTGTTCGTCCTGCTCTGGATCTACGCACGCAAGCCGCGCCGTCGCGGACAGGTGGCAGCCGCCTTCCTTGTCGGCTACGGAATCCTCCGGTTCGTCGCGGAGTACTGGCGTGAGCCCGACTCCTACTTGGGGTTCCTCTCCCTGGGGCTGTCGATGGGGCAGTGGCTGTCCGTTCCCATGGTCCTGGCCGGTATCGCCCTGTGGCTGTGGGCTCAGCGCCGCGGGATCACCGACGGTGAGGAACCGGACGACGACTCCAGCGACGACAGCACCAACGACGATGCCTCCGACGAGGACTCCTCCGCCGACGACTCCGAGGCGGTGGCCGACGACGTCGAGGCCGAGACGCAGGAGGTTGTGGAAGAGTCCGACGAGGCTGTGGATGAGCCCCGGGAAACTGTGGACGTGGCGGGGAAACCGGCGGCCAGGATGTCGCTGAGTCCGATGAGGACTGACTTATCCTCCCCACAAGGAGTTTTTCCACAGGGTTGTGAACAGTGTGGATATCTCCGTCTCGACGGCTCCGTTGACCTCCCGTCACTGCTCTCCCTGAGCACCCAGTTGGCTGCGCCGTCTGGCAGGAGTGGTGAGCGCGCTGTAATGCTGGAACAACCTGACCGAAAATGGAAGCTCTGGAACGGTTCCCTCGCAGGGCATCTGCGCTTCTATAGGCCCCTCAGTGACCAACTATGTGGTTCGCGGGGTTGGAACATTCGCGATCATCTCCATCATGTTTCCACGCTCCCGGTTCCTCGGGGCGGCCCTGATGGGTGTGGGTTATGTGGTTGCGGAGTTCCCTGTCCCTACCAGATCGCCCTGGTCATCTATCGTCGACGTCTCAGAAGAAAAATATCACCGATAACATCGAGATGATGCAGGTGCGTTCAGCAGAGTCGTCACGATCCCGGATACGTCAGGTTGGATACTCCGCAAGCCAATCGGCTCAGTCCACCGCTTGGTCTTAAATTCCTGTTGCCCAGCTGATATCAGTGGCAAGGCCAACGGAATAGGGAAAGGAGCGGGCTTGTGGCAGGAGGCCGACTACTCCGATGTGTCCAGGCGGATAACCGCAGCCCCCGGACCCTGCATCCTGATGCCGTCATCCAGCTGCGACGTCTCCTCCCAGCTGACCAGGACCTCCCCCCGGAGCGGTAGCTCCACCAGTTGACTCCGCGCGTGGCGGCGACGGCGAACCCGCCGCGACGCATCACCACGGCATCATCCCCGAGGATGTCCACCGACACCGACGCCAGGGTCCGGATCACGCAGCTCCGGATGGTCACGACGCAGACGCAGCAGGCTGCGATACCACTCGAACATCCGGGCGTGCCCCGGCTGCGACAATTCGTCCCAACGCAGCACCGCCGACTCGCGGGTGGCGCTCGACTGCGGATCCGGCACCTCCGCATCCCAGCCCATGCGGGCGAACTCGCTGCTCCGCCCCTGCGTGACCAGCGGCCCAAGCTCCGGCCCCAGGTCGCTGAAGAAGGGGAACGGCGTGAGGCCGCCCATCCTCACCCATGAAGATCAGCGGCGTGAAAGCCGACAGCAGATACAGCGCAGCCCCCGCCGCCTGGCAGCCGAGCGGCGTCTCATGGGAGATCCGGTCCCCGACAGCGCGGTTGCCGACCTGGTCGTGGTTCTGCAGCGACGCGACGAACGAGTGTCCGTCGTAGTGCCCGGAAGCCGGATCGACGGGAGCCCCCACGGCTGCCCCCGGAACGTCGAGAACCCACCCTCGTGGACGAACACCCTGGTGAGAGCCTGTTTCAGGGCTTCAGGGGTGCCGAAGTCCACGTAGTAGCCGTCCCGCTCACCGGTGAAGAACGCATGCAGCGCATGGTGAACGTCGTCAGCCCACTGGCCATCCATGCCGAGCGCACCCGACGTCGCTCCGACGGGGGACACCGTCGCGGGCTGGTTCCCGTCCGACTCCGCGAACAGCGTGAGCTTCCGCCCCGTCTCCCGCTCCCAGCTGCGCACCGCGTTGCTCAACTCCACCAGGTAGTGGGTGGGGGAGTCGTCCTGCAGCTCGTGGACGGCGTCCAGCCGGGAGCCCATCCACTTGGAAGTCCACCAACCACTGCCGGCACGCACCCAGCAGGAAGTCCCGCACCTCGCGGCTGCCCGGCTGATCCAGGTTGATGGCATCCCCCAAGGGGGTGTGGTGGGCGCTGGTGAAATACGGGCCGAACTGGGCCAGGTAGTTGCCCTCCGGCCCCTGATGGTTGTGCACCACATCCAGGATCACACCCAGCCCACGCATGTGGCAGGCGTCGATGAACGCCGCGAACTGCTCCGGGCCGCCGTAGGAGTGATGGACGCAATACTGGCCGACCCCGTCGTAGCCCCAGCCCCTGCGACCCCGGAAAGTCGGCGACGGGCATCACCTCGACGGCCTGCACGCCCAGCTCCACCAGATGGTCCAAGTGGCAGATGGCCGCGTCGAACGTCCCTCGGAGGTGAAGGTGCCGATGTGCAGCTCATAGCCGACGGCACCCCGCAGATCGACGCTGACACCAGACTGCCGATCCAGCACCACCGGGTCGATGATGCGGCTGGCTCCGTGCGGGCCGTCGGGTTGGCTCAGGCTCCGCGGATCGGGAAGCGCCATTCCATCGTCAATGCGAAACTGGTAGCGCGTTCCCGGGGGAGCGGCTCGGCCTGCCACCAGCCGCCGCCTGTCGGCGTCATCGTGACGGGGCCGCTGGCCAGCAGCAACTCCATGGTGGTGGCGTTGGGGGCCCAGGCCTGGGGGCGGGTGATGTCTCGCATGATGTCTTGATCCTGTCGTGAGAGGGGTGTCAGCCGCCCTGGTGGACCAGCAGCGCCACCGGCAGATGCGTCAGGAGGTCCGAGACTGCGGTCGGTCCGCCCTGGAACTCGCGTCCCGACAGCACATCCAGGAACCGGTGGTCTGGAAGGATCACCTGGTGCCCGTCCCAGTCCCGGCCAGCCACCGACGACGACAACCGGCCCGCCACCGTGATCGACACGGGATGGTCCGCGTTCTTGTAGCCGCGACCGAAGGCGACGAGATGCCCGGTGGTGGTGGGAACCGGCCAGTAGTCGGCACCCGGGCCGCGGAAGGCGTCGGGGTGGTCGCGCGCAGCAGCAGCGCCCGTGACGTGATGAGCAGCTTCTCGGCGTCGAGGTCACCGGGCGGATGCTCCTCCAGGGCACGCAGCAGCCCCATCCTGCGGTAGTAGTCGACGGGGCGACGGTTGTCTGGATCCACCAGCGACAGATCGACGATCTCACTGCCCTGATACACGTCGGGAACCCCCGGCATGGTCAGCTGGATCAGCTTCTGCCCGAGGATCGCGGAGCGCACATAGTGCAGCGAGGTGGCGGTGAAGGCATCCAGGGGCCTCCGCGACCCTCGGGTCGGTCAGCGATGCCGTCGCGAATTCGACGATGGCATCCTCGTAGGCCCTCGTTCGGGTCGGTCCAGCTGGTGTGGTTCTTGGCCTCCCGCATCGCCTTGCGCAGGTAGCCGTCGAGGCGTTGGGCGTTGATCGGCTGCTTGCCCGCCTCCGTGCCGGGCAGCTGCCACGTGGCCGCCAGCGTCTGCCACAGGAACAGCTCTGTGCTGCCGTCGAGGACCTCTGGCCGCGTCTCCTCCGTTGCGGCCCGCAGGTCTGCGACGCACTGCTCCCAATCCTTCGGGTACTCCGTGAGGGCGGCCAGCCGGGCGCGGACGTCCTCGCTGCGTTTCGTGTCGTGCGTGGACAGCGTCGACATCGTGGTGGGCCAGTGCGTCTCCAGCGTGCGGCAGAACTCGTGGAAGGCGTCGGAGCTGACGCCGACGATGGTGGGATCTGAGCCGACCTCGTTGACGCCGACGAACCGGTTCCATCGGTAGAAGGCCGTGTCCTCCTTTGACTTGGCCATCACCGGGCCGCAGGTCTGGGCGAAGCGGACCATGAACTCGGCGCGCAGATCGGAGAGGTTGTGCTTGAGGCCGGGAACCTGGTTGAGGATCTCCGACGGCGTAGGCAGGGTGGCGGGGCCGCCCATGTCAGGAACGCCCGTCTCACCGAGCGCCAGGCAGACCACCAGGTCCAGGGAGTCCAGCTCGTCCTCGGTGAGGTTCTGGCGCGCCCGGTCCGCAGCCTCAAGGATCACGTCCCGCTCCTCCTCAGGATTGGGACGTCCCGGCTCCACATAGGCGCGGTAGCGGCTGAACTGCACCAGCAGCTCCCTTGATGGCGTGGCTCAGCTGCCGACGGGTGTGGTCGCGCAGGCGGATGTCGCCGTCACAGATGGCCACGGCGATGGTCACCAGCCGATTGACCTCGGTAAACAGCGACTCCTTGACGATCTCGCGTTTGGCCCGCAGCACCGACGACGCAAACCCCTCACCCGAGCCGGAGGCCTGCTCCCACAGGTCGGTGAGACGCGGCAGGCTGCTGGAGTCGTGGAACAGACCGCCGACGCGCAGCAGCGAGTCGTAGCCGGTGGTGCCGGCGCATTCGAAGTCCTGGGGGAGCTGCTCTCGGGCTCCAGGATCTTCTCCACCACCACCCAGCAGCCGCCGGTGATGCGCTGAAGATCGGCCAGGTACTGGCGCGGGTTGGCCAGGCCGTCGGGATGGTCGATGCGGAAACCGTCGATCAGGCCCCTCGTGGAACAGCTCCACCAGTTTGCGGTGGCTCGCCTCGAAGACCTCGGCGTCCTCCACCCGCACTGCGGCCAGGGTGTCGACGCCGAAGAACCGGCGATAGTTCAGCTCCTCGCCGCCGACGCGCCAATACGCCAGGCGATACCACTGCTCCTCCAGCAGCTCCGTCAGCTCCTTGCCCTCCGAGCCGGGACGCACGGGGAAGACATGATCGTAGTAGCGCACAACCGGCTGCTGCTCCCCTGTGGATCTCCGCAACATCGACATGAATGCTCTCCAGCTCCTTGCCAATCCGGTCCCCGAGCACCGGCATCAAGATGGCCTGGGAGTCAGCCAGGTCGATGTCGAACCAGTGCCTGAAATCGGAGTCCCCGCCGCGCCGCAGCACATCCCACAGGGCCTTGTTGTGCCACAGGGGAGTGGGGACCGCCATGTGGTTGGGAACCACGTCGACGACGATGCCCATCCCCAGGTCGTGGGCGGCCTGGGACAGCCTGCGGAACGCCTCCTCCCCACCGCATTCCGCGGAGATGCGGGAGTGGTCCACCACGTCGTAGCCGTGCGTCGACCCGGGTGCCGCCTGCAGGATCGGCGAGCAGAACAGATGCGTCACCCCCAGGTCGTTGAGGTAGCGCAGCTGGTTGGCGGCGTCGTCGAAGGTGAAATCGGCGTTCAGCTGAAGCCGGTACGTCGAGGTTGGCACGATCCTGTTGGTCTCCACGCTCTCACTCTACGGGCTCCCTGCTGACGTTTCCAGGGCAGAGCCCGCGCCGACGGGGTCTCGTGACGGCTCCGCGAGGTGATGCTCAGGGGCCTGACACCGCCCTGCTGTACAGTCCTTGACAGCTGGTTGGTCTCATGCAGGGGAACGGTGTTCTTGCCGCCATCTGATGAGGCAAGTTGTTTTATCCATGTCCGTCACGACACAAATCAACAGCCGTGTTGAACCGGAAGATGATCGAAGAGCGACACGTGTCCAGAGGGTCTGCTCGTGCGGAGCTTACTGCAGATCTTGTCTCATATGGCACGTCGCGGGATGGGAGATGAAACTCATGAGCAGGAAATCAGGAATGATAAGCAGACGCGTAGTTCTAGGGGCGCCTCTGGGGTCTTGCCTTGGCCTCGCTCGGAGGTGCGGCCGCACATGGCACGCCTGGGGTGAAGGTTCCGGAACGACGCATATTCAGCGCCTCGTATGCAGACATCACGAATGGGTCGGACAGGGATCAAGAGGCTGGCCGCCCGCTTTGACGAGATACATGCAAACGAGGTCGCGATCTCCATGGGCAGGATCGAGAAGGCTCTGTTCCCTGGAGAGGGCAGATACTGGAATCCGACAGCCCCAGGCGGATCAGGTGCAGGAGGTCATTGATGCCATCGCGGTCAACGGCGGCTGCAGGCGACCCTGTCACACTCATCCTGGATGCCCCTCATCCCGGAGAAAAATCAAGCGGGATCCCACCGTCGCGGGGTCGGCACCAAGGGGAGGTGTCGGGGACTCACCCCAGCCTCTGGCAGCTGACGCGGGGTGAGATTGGAGAGAAGATCATTGAGATGGCGGCCGAGGCAGCCAGGCGATACCAGCCCTACGGCGATTAGCCCTCACGGATCTGTACTTCGAGGACACCACCTATGGGCAGAACGACTTGGAAGATTTCACATATGAGACGGGAGCCAGCGACTGGCCGCGGAGGAACGGCGAGATCGACGTCAGCGACCCGCTGATCGTGTCGTGGCGCTGCCAGGCGCTGGCCAGCTCTCGTCAGACGGGTGCGTGAGGCGGTCAACGCCGCCGCACCCAACCGCCCCTGAGCTGTGGATGGAGGTCAAGGCCCCTCTGGAGGATGCCAACGGTGACCGAAAAGACGCCGGCCAGGACTATGGCCTGCTCGCGGAGAGGGCTGATCGTCTCGTCCTGTGGAACTATTTCGACAATGTCACCGACACATCCCCTCCACCTGCGACCTGGCCGCCGCCTTCGCTGCTGAGGGAGCCGAGGCCGTGACATCCTGTCGATCGGCCTGTGGGGGAGGGATGACTCGACAATCACCCCTGAGAAGCTGAACGCAGCAGCGAAGGAAGCCGTCGAGGGCGGCAGCACTGCCGTGTGGGTGACCCCGTCGGATCTGATGACAGACGCCCACTGGAAAGCTCTGGCAGAGGCTTGGAGCCAGTGACACTGGCTTTCTGAAGTCCCCCGAGTGATGCCACAAAGTGAAGGGATGCGTGAGAAGTTTGCCGCACATCCCTTCACGAGAGCGACTTTCCGCATACCTCCCAGACGCTGGGTAGATCGTCTGACCCGGTCCGGCATTAGGTTCTGTATTGTGAATCAGACGAGTCCTTCCACGCCCTCCGACCATGATGACGTGCCGGACCCCGTCGATGCCGACTCCGCGTCGACGGCGCAGGCTGCGTCACCTGACGAACACCCTCAGGAGCCTCGCGAAAAGGAAGCGGAAGACAAGAGCGTCGACGCGCAGCCATTCCGCACCACCCTTGTGCATGCCCTGCGTGCAGGCGCATTCCTGGGCGCTCTGTGCCTGGGAGCTGCTGCGGTCTTCTTCATGAGCCCGCTTCCCGCGACGCTGCCTCGATCACAGGAGTCTCTTCCCGAGATCGGGGGTGGTTCCGGGGAGTCAGCTTCGAGAAGGACGAACTGGGTTGGTGGATCATCACGCCCTTGGCGCTGATGTTCTTCACCTGGATGTGGGTCCGTGGCACGGTCGGCTGGCTTGCCCGGCTCATCGGGGATGTGCTGCTGATGGTCACCGTTGCCGTCACGTTGACGAGCGCGTGGATACTGGCCTGGAACTGGTGGCGCGTCTATCAGGCCCTATGGCCTGCATGCGGATCAGCCCCTGTACATAGCAGCCGCCTTTAATGGCGGTGTTGTGCATCACCGTCACTCACTGCCTCCTGAATGATGCGTCTGAGCGGGAGTCGGAAGATGAGTCGGGTCCGCTGCTGGCCCGGATGCGTCGAGCCATCAGGAGGGCCGTGGTGGGGGAGGGAAGATCTCCCAGCGGGATTGGCGTCTGGCGGTGACTGCCCTGGTGGTTGTGGCGCTCATGGTGCCGGGCCTGGCGTTGGCGCCGTCGATGCCCTTCCGCTGGCCGGTCAGCCAGCAGCTCGCCGCCCCCGTGGAAGCCGATGCCCTGCCTGCCATGCCCACGACGGTGGGCACTGCTGCTGCCTGGAGTCGGGAATTCCCGACTCCGGCAATAGACATCGCTCCTGGTGCCCGTGGCCCCATCGTGCTCACCAAAGATGGCCTGAGGCTCTCAACCCCGAAGACGGCACCACACTGTGGAGCTACCATCGTGACCACGCCGTGTATCTGAAGGCCTCCGCAGCAGACAGGCACAACTGGTCTGCCCCCTACAGTGCCAATCCTTATCTCGTGACGAGCCCAGACCGGCGGCATATCGCTTTCCGGATTTATGCTCCCGGTGACTGGAGCCTCACCACGATCCTGGATGCTGTGACGGGTCATGTCACGGCGGAAAGGCTCTGCGAGCAGAGGTGCTCTCTCCAGTTGACGGATTCCGCGGCTCTGGTGGGGGATACGGCCATTTCATTGGCCGATGGCTCGGTCCTGTGGTCGATTCCTCCCGAAGAGGGCGAAGTGTATTCAACAGATAAAAAACCAAAGAAATACGATACATATTTCTCTGGGGCGGCGGGTCATTCCACGTTCATTCGAAAAGCCAGCTACGACGACTACGTTGCAGATCTTGAACTCGTTCCGGACACTGACCCGACACGCGTCACCACACTGGACAACGTGAACCCCTGCCTCAGGCAGTTTGATGATAGCAGAGGGTGCAGTTTCCGCCTGGCCCCGATGGATGGCTGGGTGGGAATCACGACTGATGACTCTCCTGCCGACCAGTATAGGCAAGGAAACAGGACCATTGACGCCGTCAGCCTTGATGAGGTCGCAGCACGCGGAACCTTGGAGGGTGTCAGGCGCATCTCCATGGGCCAGAGCGTGGGCATCAACTACACCGCCTCGGTGTTGTCCGGCCAACTTGTCACCGCTCCTCCCGCTGAGGAATACGATCGGGAGCATGGCCCTGGGTGGGCTCCATCCTGGACACCACCACGGGAATCGTTCAATCCGTCGATCAGTCCACCTCTCTTGCCGGTTCTGAGGGTGGTCTTCAGGTAACGCGCAATGAGTTCGATGAAGCAGAGGCCGCCATCGTCCTCAAGCCGGGGAATGGCTCTCCGGGGGCGTCCATCCCAGTCCCCTGGACCTCAGTCGGTCCCCCTGCTCACTGGCGAGGGCGTTCATAGCCTGCACTATCAATACGTCGAATCTAGGCGTTCCCAGTTTTTGGCGACCCCTGGCGTCGTGATCGTGGCAATGGCAACGAACCCGCATGGCGGCAGATATTACCCCGACAGCACCCGTGTCTATGGCGTGAGATGAGGTCATGGTGAAATTCTTGAACGCTATACGCAGCGTCTCCCGACGCATGTGGTTCCTGATCCTGGGCGTCATCCTCGCCCTCGTGCTGGTGATCGGCGGCGTCTGGCCTCTGAGCAGCCGAACCTCAGTTGACCTGGGCCACGTCTCCGATGCCTCCGTTGCCCAGGACGTCGGTGTTGTCGGACCTCCTGAGGCTGGGGGCCTGGCGTCATCTGGCAGGTTCCAAGATTCTGGGCCATGGACGACATCGTCTCCACTGCGTCGGGTCCAGCGATGCTTGTGAAGAACGACTACGCCGCTGACAGCCGGGAAAAGATCGGCTGGGGAATGCAGTCGTCAGTCTGGATCCGGACAACGGCTCGGTGCGCTGGTATCGCTTCATCAAAACCGGTGATGCTGCCGGGAGAGCAAAAGATGAAAGAAAGGCTGAGATCTTGGCGAGTCCCGACGGACGATACATGGCAGTTAGCCTGGCCTCGGTGCGGAAGGGAAGACCCATCCGCAGAATACCCGTCGCGGGATCACGTCGACGCCGCTGCGGACAGGAAATCCCAGACCATCGTGGTGCTCTCCGCCGAGAACGGTGAGGTGGTGCGCACCATGCACACTGACCAGGTTGTCTTGGGCCAGGCCCTCACAAACAAAGCCCTCGTGGTGGAGACCTCACCACTGTCGTATCCCGATGGGGAACCGTCACCTCGTATCCCTGGACAGCCCGGAGGCCTCCCCAGCAGCTGGGCTGCCACCGGCTGGCTCCTCGGCTCCACCGCTGACAGCATCATCCTCCGCCGCAGCTCCACTGCAAACAGGATGGCTGCTCCACGGTGACGTTGACCCTGGCTGATCCTGCGACCGGCCAGCCGCGGCGCACAGTGGATCACGTCTGGAATGTGGATCCCAGCGGCTGGGCTGTGCGCTATACCGATGCGGCCGACGCTGACGACACCCAGCAGAGGCCGTACGAAATCGTGGATCTTGAGTCAGACGCCCGGACCGATATCACAGGCCTGACAGCCGAGACCCGGCTCACACCCACCGGCACCATCCGACTGCTCAAACCAGGCCGTGAAGACCCTCCCGTCTCCTGGCTGCCGGGCCCCAACGACCCCCATCAGACGCTGACACCCCGCACCGAGCCCGTCGAGATCATTGACGACACCTCAAGGTCGTGCATCAGCGGCATCAAGGACTGCGTCCAACGCACCACCCTCACCATGGGCTCGTCCTAACCTGCCCGGACTCCAACCCATCCGGCCCTCGCCCGTCGCAATCCCCGGATGATGTCACGGAGACGAGACGTGTGAGGCATACTTTGCGCGAGCTGCCATCGGCACCCGTCACGACTGCTGAGACCACCAGTCGAGCAATAGCCGACGGGCCTCCTCCTCGGGGACAGGACCGTGCTCCATCCGGTGCTCCAGCAGGAATGTGTAGGCCTTGCCGACGGCGGGGCCGGGCGCGATGCCCAGGATCTCCATGATCTGCTGCCCGTCCAGGTCGGGGCGCATCGCGGCGATCTCCTCCTGCGCCGCCAACTCGTCGATGCGCCACTCCAACTCCTCGTAGCTGCGGCGCAGCCGGGTGGCCTTGTTCCGGTTGCGGGTGGTGCAGTCCGCACGGGTCAGCATGTGCAGCCGCTCCAGCTCGTCACCCGCATCCCGGACGTAGCGCCGCACCGCCGAGTCTGACCACGTCCCGTCGGCATAGCCGTGGAATCGCAGGTGCAGCTCCACCAGCTTCGCCACAGACTTCACCGTCGCCGTCGGGTATTTCAGCGCCTTCAACCGCTTCGACACCAGCTTTTTTGCCCCCACCACGTCGTGGTGATGGAACGTCACCTTCTGAGCCCTCGAAACGACGGGGTGGCGGGCTTGCTGATGTCATGCAGCAGCGCCGCCAGCCGGTTCACCAGATCCGGTTCGTGACCGCGAGCTCTCTCCAGATCGATGGCCTGCTCCAGGACCGTCAGGGAATGGGCGTAGACGTCCCCATGACGCATGTGCTCGTCGCGTTCCAGGCGCAGCGCGGGAAGCTCTGGCAGGATGTGCTCCGCGACGCCGGTGCGCACCAGCAGGTCCAGACCCTGCGGGGCGAATCCGTCAGCAGCAGCCCCGACAGCTCGGCCTGAATCCGCTCCGCCGAGACGATGGCGATGCGCTCCGCCAGCTCCTTCATCGCCGCCTGCACCTCGGGGGCGACCCGGAACCCCAGCCGCGACGCGAACCGCGCAGCCCGCATCATCCGCAGCGGGTCCTCACTGAACGAGATCTCCGGCGGCGACGGGGTCCGCAGCACCCCTCTGAGAGGTCTCGTAGCCCTCCCAGGGGTCCACGAACTCACCCGATACGACGTTCACCGCCATGGCGTTGATGGTGAAGTCGCGGCGCACGAGGTCCTCTTCAATCCGATCCCCGAAGGCGACGACCGGTTTGCGGGACTCGTCTCGTAGGCGTCAGCCCGGAAGGTGGTGACCTCGATCTGCCACTCGGCATCGCCGTCGCGTCTCATCGCGCCGATCGTTCCGAAGTCGCGGCCGATGTCCCAGGTGGCGGGGGTGTAGTCGCGCAGGATCGCGTGGGTCTCGTCGGGACGAGCGGAGGTGGTGAAGTCCAGGTCGCGCCCCAGCCCACCGAGCAGCGCGTCCCGCACCGAACCGCCGACGAGGTACAGCTGATGCCCGGCGTCGGCGAAGCGACGTCCCAGGTCGCCGACCCCCCCAGAGCTGCGGACCAGCTCGGCGACGGCGTTGCGTTGAGCTTGAGTCAGATCAGGCACGAGCAGATTCTACGCAGACTACTCGTGCTTCTACTCGGCCCGCGGACGATGCATGCTCTGGCTAGGTCGGTTAGCACTAGCAAACTGGCTGGGGGTGTTACCGGTATAGCTTGGTCAGAAAGCGCTGGAGGATCGGGTGAGTGATGTGAATGTTGTGACCGGCGACTTGGAGGCGTTGTCCTCGGACACCGCGGACGTTGCCAGCCAGATCGGGACCGTCGATCTGGTGACTCGCCATGGTGGATGCGCTCTCCGCCATGACGGGGTCGGCATCGGCCAGCTCGTAGATCGAGTCGACCGCCAGCACGGTGGACATAGAGGCGTTCAGACCTCAAGGACAAGTATCAGGATTTCAGTGATGACGTCCAGTCTGCAGCGAACTTCTATGGTCAGAATGAGGCTGACCTTGAGGCGTCGCTGCGTTCCGCGGGGACGCTGCCTTCCCCAATCGGACACTTCTGGGGCTACAAACACAGGTGCCTACGGGGATTGGCAAAAACAAGATGGAGGGCAACTGATGGCTATCGGATGGGCTGAGATCTAGCAATGAGATCCCTGCGAATCTCAATACGACTCGCAGAATGAGGCTTATTCGCAGCTGCTGGCGACTGGGCTCTGACAAGGGATTTTCGCTGTTTCTGGCGCCCCATGAATAAGCCTCACTGGAAGAACAAGGAGTTCGTTGAGGACTCCGCCCAGATTGTCAACGGCGAGGATCCGTCCGTCAACCGGGCCGACGACAAGGCGGCGGGCGTGTCCAAGTAGCACGTCGCTGACGGTATCAGTCCCTGAAACCCCCTGGCTGCCGCGCACGCCGTGGCCAGGGTTTTGTGCGCCGTCGATGCCCCGCTCGCGTGCTGCAGGTACCGGAAGACCAGGATGGCGGTATCGCTGACGCGGGGATCTGCGATACATCCTGTGATCGCGACGCAGGTCCCCCGCGCCAGCAGAAATAACGGCACACCACCCTTCCGAAAATGGGCGTCCCTGGTTACGCCTCGTCGCTCAGTCTGGAGCAGCCGGAGAGGTGAGATGAGCAACGCGGAGCCGCAGCAGGCCACAGGGAGCAGGGAGACCGTTCCGGACCTGAGGCCGCCCGGATGCAGGGGCACTGGCTGCTGGCGAAGCTGGGCAGCGCATCCTGCGGCCCGGCGGCCGCGCCCTCACCGCGAGGCTTCTGTCCCAGGCCCAGCCCGGCAGTGACGACGACATCGTCGAACCTCGGCCCCCGGCGTCGGGGCCACCGCTGAGCTCCTTCTGGCCGGGAACCCGCGTTCCTACCGGGGTGTTGACCCCAACCCCGAGGGCCGTGACGCCGTCAAGGACATCCTCCGCCGCCACCCGGACGCCGAATACGTCGTGGCCGACGCCCAGGACACCGGCCTGCCCGACGCCAGCGCCGACCTAGTGGTCGGCGAGGCCATGCTCACCATCCAGTCCCAAGAGGCCAAGCACGCCATCGTCGCAGAGGCCGCCTGGCTGCTGCGGCCCGGCGGACGCTACGCCATGCACGAGATGGCCTGGCTGCCCGACCACACCGACGAGGAACGCGAAACCGCCCGCAAAGAGCTGTCCCGCATCATCAAGGTCGGAGCCCGGCCACTGACCCTGGAGGGCTGGACCGAGCTGCTCGCCGACCACGGCCTGGTCGCCGGATGGCATGACCGGGCGCCCCTGCATCTGCTTGAGCCCCGTCGCCTCATCGACGACGAGGGCCTATGGGGTGCGCTGCGATTCTGGCGCAACGCCCGCAGAACCCCCGGCGCCCGCGACCGCCTGAAGGCTATGCGCCAGGGCTTCCAGCTCCAGGGGCGGCTCATGGGTGGCATCGTCATCCTCGCCCGGAAGGCGTCATGACATCAGCCCTTACCCTCACCGGTGTCACGTTGATCCGCGGTGGCAACACCCTCGTGGCGGACCTCGACGTCACCGTCGAGCCTGGCCAGACACTGGCCGTCACAGGAGCGTCAGGGGCTGGCAAGACCACCCTCCTCAAGGCGATCTCCGGGCTCAGCGCCTGCGACGGTGGCACCGTCACCCGGCCCGACGGGCGGCTGGCGCAGGTCTTCCAGGAGCCGCGGCTGCTGCCCTGGTATAGCGCCCACCGCAATGTCGCCCCTCGTCGTCGGGGGAGACTACCCGGATCTCATCGCGCAGCAGTGGCTCGGTCGCGTCGGCCTGGCCCCCGCCAGCCACCTCTACCCCAAACAGCTCTCCGGCGGCATGCGGCAGCGGGTCGCCATCGCCCGCGCCATGGCCACCAGCCCCGCGCTCCTGCTCGTCGATGAGCCATTCTCAGCCCTCGACAAGCCCCCTGGCGACGGCCCCTGCGCGCCGACCTGATCCAGCTGCTCGCCGAGGAGGAGGTCGTCGCTGTGTGGGTCACCCACGACCCCGAGGAGGCCGACGAGGTCTCCCACCTCCACCTGCACCTCGACGGCCCGCCCGGAACCCTGGCAGCTCACCGCCGACACCACCACCGAACCCCCATCGACCAAGGAGAAGAATCATGAAGCGTCGGTCCCTGTTCACCGCAGGCCTCGGGATGCTCGGCACCGCGGGGCTGGCCGCATGCTCCCAGCAGTCGAATTCCGGCACCCCTGAACTCGGAACAGCCCTCGGGTTCGCCGTCGAAGCTGGAGACCCTGCGCGTTCACGTCCCCACCACCCTGGCCTTCATGGCACCCATGGCCTCCTTCGGGACCCTCGGCAAGCTCGACGGCCTCGTCGGAAGACCGATGTGCAGAACTGGGCTGACGTCGAGATCATGAAGTCGCTGATCGTCAACGGCGAGACCGATCTGGTCGCCACACCCTCCTACGCGGCGGCGAACCTGTTCAACAAGGGGCTTCCCGTCAAACTGGTCGCCATCACCGTCTGGGGGATGCTCTACGTCCTCGGCCCGGAGGGATCGGCGGCGCAGGGCGTCGAGGGACTCAAGGGCAAGGAGGTCGCGGTGCCGATGCCCAACAACATGCCCGACCTGGTTTTCCGCCACCTGATGACCCAGAGCGGCATCTCCCTCGACGGCGGGGCCGAGGGCATCAAGGTGACGAAATACGAGCAGGCCTCAGAGATCATCCAGCCGCTGCTCTCCGGGCAGATCGAGTACGCCGTGCTGCCCGAGCACGTCGCCACCGTCGTCCAGGGCAAAGCCAAGGAAGCCGGCAAGACCCTGGACCGCACCTCAACCTGCAGGGAGCTGTGGGGCAAGGTCACAGGCGGCCAGGCGCGGTTCCCTGATGGCCGGCGTGGTGATGCCCTCAAAGCTGGTCGACGCCAACCCGGCTCTCGTGGGTGGTGTCCTGAATGAGCTGGAGGCCGCAGTCACGCAGGTCAACTCCCTCGACGAGAAGACCCTCGCCACGATCACCGAGAAGACGAAGGTGCAAGAGCCCGCTGTCAAGAGCGTGATCCCCAGGCTGCAGCTGGAGGTGGTTCCGGCGCAGAAGGCCAAGTCCGAACTGGAGGACTTCTACACGCGGCTGACGACGCTCAGTCCCGACATCGTCGGCGGCAAGATGCCTGCCGACGACTTCTACCTGGCCGACCCCAGGTGACCACACCCGGCGACAGAGAGCCGCGATGGCGGGCCCTCCTGCTGTGGTGGGTGGGGCTCGCCATCGTGGTGCTGGTGTGGATGTCGCGTCGTCGCACTATCCCATCTACGCCTTCCCCGGGCCGCGGGCCACCTGGGAGGCGCTGCTGAAGCTGCTCCAGAACGGGGGACTTGGCGACGGGGTGCTGCTCACCCTCCAGCGGGCGCTGACCGGGCTGGGAATCGCCTGCCTGATCGGCCTGCCCTGGGGATGGGCGGCCGGCACCTGGAAGCCCGTCGCAGAGCTGACCGAGCCCTGGTCGCAGCTGCTGATGGCGATCCCGCCCATTGTGATCGTGGTGGTCGGTGTGCTGTGGATGGGGCTGACCGCGGGCGTGGTGCTGCTGGTGGTTGCCCCTGGTGACGCTGCCCCTGCTGGTCACCACCCTCCGCGACGCCGTGGCCAACGTCGACTCCGACCTGATGGAGATGGCCCGGCTGTTCCGATTCGGGCTGTGGGGGACGGTGCGTCGGGTGATCGTCCCCGCGGTGGTGCCCCCGGTGCTGTCCGCGGTCACAGTGGCCGTCGGCCAGTCCATTCGGCTGACGGTCATGGCCGAGCTGCTGAGCACCACCACCGGCATGGGCGCAGAGGTGCAGCGGGCCCGAACCAATCTGGAGACCGCCGACGTCTTCGCCCTGTCCGTCGTCATGGCGGCCCTGACCCTGGCCCTGGAGCTGCTGTTCCTGCGACCCGCCCGGCGAAGGCTGGAACGCTACAGATGAGCCCTTCTCGTGTTTAGATATCAACGTAAGAATATTCGTCCTCAAGAGGAAGCGCTGATGCAGGCGGCCGTGCGTGACGTCAGTACTGTGCGGAGGAGTGTTGGCTGGCAGGTTGCGTTCTCTGATGGCGGCGGTGAGCGCCGTCGTGATCGTCGGTGGAGCCATGGCTCTCACGCTGCTGCGTCCAGCGGCCCAGCAGAACGTCGACATCATGCCGCTGGCCACCGACGCTCCAACCACCTCGCTTGGCCGCCCCCTGTTCGCCAGTTCGGCGCCTCCCATGGCCAGCCCATCGGATGGGGTGGCCCCCCACGACGACGAGTCCGCCCCCGGTGAGGACACCCACGCAGCTCAACGTCCCCGACAGCATCCTCACCCAGCAGGTTCCCGACGGGCCTGCCGTGGGCGGTGATCGGCTGTCCAATCCAGTCGCCGCCTCCGTCATGGCAGGTTTCGGGACGCGCTACTACCCGGTGCTGAAGACCTGGAAAATGCACACGGGACTTGATTTTCGCAGCCGACTGCGGCACCCCTGGTCGGCACGGCCGCACCCGGTGTCGTGGTCAGCACCGGCTGGGCGGGCGGCAACGGCGTGCAGGTGCGCGTGATCACGGAGAGGTCTCCGGGCAGCGGGTTGTCACCACTTACAGCCACCTGTCGGTCATCGGCGTCACAACGGGGCAGCAGATCCAGGCACATCAGGGCGTGGGCCTCGTGGGGGACAGCGGATACGCCACCAGCTGCCACCTGCATTTCGAGGTGATCGCCGACGGCGACTTCCCAGGATCCGGCGCTGTGGCTGACCCCCGATCCGGCGACCGCAAGCCCATCCCCGACTGCATCGCCGTCGGTGAGCCGTCGTCGTCTGAGCAGCCGACCAGCGAGCCAGAGCCGACGGCAACCCTGTCGGGCGGGCCGACTCACCGACGAAGACTCCGCCGCCCACCAGCCCACCCTCATCGAAGCCGAGGCCCTCCACCACCGACGAACCATCCCAGACACCGCCTGCGCCCACGGGGGAGCCGACCCAGCCAAGCGAGTCGCCGAAGCCGACGGAGCCAATGACCACCAGGTCGACGCCGGAGCCACCCCCATCCGATTCCAGCGACTCCAGTTGATCACGGAATAGCCAGAGCCCACCCAGGCTGGGGCAGCATGGGATTCAGCGCATAGTCTGGTTCCCATGGCTACGCAGGATCTACGGCCCGGAGCACCCCAGCAGCCTGGGAAACCACACCCTGACCAGGGGGAAAGAAAGAAGGCAAGGGCAAGAAGAAGGGCAACGTCTCTCGCGCCCGCAAGATCTGGGGGCGGATCGGGATCGTCAGTCTGGTGTTGTTCCTGATCGTCGGGTTATCCGGCATCGGCACCTTCATGTACCTCTACGCCACCACCAAGCTGCCTGATCCCAACAGCGACTTCACCACCAACACCACATTCATCTACTACAACGACGGTGAATCCCAGCTGGGGTCGCTGGCCGTGCAGAACCGCGTCACCCTGGACTATTCGGAGATGCCTCAGCTGATGAAGGATGCGGTGGTCGCAGCCGAGAATCTGACGTTCTTCACAGATCCTGGCATCTCACTGCCTGGCATGGCCCGCGGCATGTGGACGATTCTGCGTGGCGGTGACCTGCAGGGTGGCTCCACGATCACCCAGCAGTACATCAAGATCCTCTACCTGGACTCTGAGCGCACTGCATCCCGCAAGATCCGTGAGCTGATCCTGGCCATGAAAATGGGACGAGAGGTTCCGAAGGAGAAGATCCTGGAGGGCTATCTCAACACCATCTACTTCGGTCGCGGCGCCTACGGCATTGAGGCGGCCGCGAAGTCGTACTTCCTGAAGTCCGCATCCGAGCTGACCCCTGCCGGAGACTGCGACGCTGGCGGCGATCCTCAACAACCCGGCAGGCCTGAACTGTCGGGTGGAAGGCGAACCGTGAACGGCTGCTCGGCCGCTACCAATACGTGCTGCAGCAGATGCTGGACAACGGCTACATCAGCCAGGCCGACTTCGCTGCAGCTCATCCCGCGCTGCCGGAGTTCCCGGAGGTTCCCTGTCTCCGACCGCTACGGAGGCCCGAAGGGGCACCTGATCTCAGCCGTCGAGTCCGAACTGTCGACGCTGGGATTCAGCGATGCCGAGATCCAGGGCGGGGGCCTGAAGGTGATCACCACCCCTCGACCAGAAGATGCAGGACGCGGCCGTGGAGGTGGCGCAGAAGTACACTGAGCAGGCGGCGAACGACGCCAAATCCAAAACCGGATGCGGCAGACCCTGCACGCCGCGATCTCATCGGTTGACACCTCAACCGGCGGCATCCTGGCCATGTATGGTGGCCCCTGACTACACACAGAGCACCCGCAACTGGGCCACGACGCCCAGGCCCGCCGCATCGACGTTCAAGGCCTTTGCCGCCGTCGCCGGGCTGCGGAACGACTACTCTGAACAGCAGGCTCAACGGAAACACGTTCACCCCGCGCGGTGAGCCCGTCCCGATCCGCAATGAGTTCAGCGAGCAGTACGGCGAGGTCACCTTGCGAAAGGCCGTCGCGGAGTCCATCAACACCGCGTTCGTGGACATGACCCAGTCGATGAAGGATGGCCCGAATGAGGTGATCAAGGCAGCCAATGACGCAGGTGCGCCGACTGGGCCCGGATGGGATGCCAACAATCGAGTCGCGCTGGGAGTGGCGGAGGTCAGCCCCCTGGACATGGCCAATGCCTACGCGACATTTGCGGACTCGGGGAAGCGCAAGGATGTTCACATCGTCGCCAAGGTCATGGATCGTGAGGGGAAGGTCCTGCACGAGGCCAAGACGGAGGGAACTCCAGACCATTGACGAGAACGTCGCGGCGAATGTCACCGATGCCCTGACCTCCGTCGTCTCGGAGGGCACAGGAACCAAGGCCTCGTCGCTGAAGCGCCCCGTCGCAGGCAAGACCGGCACCAACGGTGTGGATGACTCCATCACCTCGGCATGGTTCGTCGGCTACACGAAGCAGATCTCGACGGCTGTCATGTACGTGGCAGGAGACTCCGGGAACGAGAATCTCGATATCTACAAGAAACCTGGGGACAAGACGTTCTTTGGCTCCGGCTATCCGCTGATGACGTGGGTGGAGTACATGAAGGCCGCCACCGAGGGGCAGCAGGTTCTGGAATTCGACAAGCCCAAACCGATCAAGGGCAAGTCGCCGGAGCCGTCGGCGCAGCCGACGCAGTCCCCCAGGGTGGAGGAGACACCGCAGCCCACAGAGGAGCAGACGCAGCCCACAAAGGAGCCAAGGGCTGAGGTCAGCAGCCCACAGCCAAGCGCGTCCCCAACCCAGGGACGGTCGCAGGAGCCACGCCCCACGACCAGGCCAACCGCTGATCGGCCGACGGCCACGCCGACGCAGGAACCCATCGATCCCCCGGAGCGGAGGCAGCCCAGCCAGCCCGCGAATCCGCGGCCATCTGGCGGTGGCGACAACCAGGAGGAGTGACGTTTGGGCCCTGCGCAAGGGCGTGAGACGCAGAATCGGCCATATGGGCGACTTGTAGGCCAGCCGTGGACAATAGTTAACTGTTGCCATGACATATGGGGTGGTGCCTCCGGCTGAACAACGTGTGATGCTCAACGAGTTCGATGCGGTTGAGCAGGCGCGGATCTGGCTGGACTACGGGCCGGAGGCGGCAACTCAGATCTTCGTCGGCTATCTGCGGATGGCCCGGCTGTTCGGGGATACGGTCGTGTTCAACCGGTCGCAGGTGCTGGATGGCATCGTGATGCTGTCCCTTGGGCCGGCTGGTGTGCGTCGCGCTCTGGGTGTTGGATGCGATGAGCCGATGCCAGTCACCATCCTGTGCTCCCGGGAGTCACCGCCGTCGGCGCCGCTGGAGCGGATCATCTCGGCGGAGATCAGTGCGGTTGATGCGCTGCCGAACTCGTCGGCGGCCTATGCGCTGCATCCGACGAGTGTCCCGCCCGAGACGCAGTGGATGTACTTCGACAATGAGGAGCACCGGCGCTACGTGGAGACCGCCGGGGTGGAGCAGCGGGTCTATTCGTCCTATCGCTTCGACTTGGAGGCCAGGCGGGGCATGTGGCGTGAGGCGATCCAGCAGGGCAAGTTCCAGCTGGAGTACTGGAGTCCGCTGAGCTTTGACATGTCTGCGTTGCTGAACCTCAGCTTCAACCCGGACATTCCGGGATTGGTTGCCGAGGAGCGGGCGCTCGTCGAGTCGGTACTGGCAAACTTTGGCCCTGAAGGTTTCAATGCGCTGTTTGATCGCTCGGCGGCACTGGAGTTCATCGCTGGACTGCCGGCGGATGCCCACGCGCGACGGGCGGTGATGGACTGGTGGGATGCCGCGTATCGTGAGGGCTTGGCGGCGTCGAACCGGTGCAAGCTGATCCGGTTGACGCCGTTCACAGAGGCCGCATACGGGGATCGGGTGGTGCTGGCTCGGGCGCTTGGCCTGTTGTCGGAATATCAGCCATGGCGGCAGCGGTTGGTGGCAGTGGGTCGCCTGGCGGCTTGGCTTCGGCGACCAGTGGCGGCAGGGCCGGATCTGGTTCAGCGGCGACGCCGTCGACATCCTGCGGGAGATGGACGCCGAGACCTTCAGCAAGCTGATCCACTTGACCGAGGCTGCCCGGGACCGGTTCTGGGCGGAGCCGACGGGCGGCGGTCTACGATCTGACGCTGGCTGCGCGGGAGCATTGGCAGCCCCTGGTGACGCGACACCACCGCTCCCGGGCGCTGCTGCTACCGTCGCCATCGCTGCGCTCCTCATCGGCGTCGCGGTGCTGGCCCAGGCCTCGCAGGCTCGTACGGCGGGACCGGCTGGTGGATCCTCCTGGCGACGCTGGCGGGCTTCCTGATCGGCGGTCCGCTGGCGCGCAAGGTCCGCGGGCTGTGGCTGCTGCGTCCATGGAGTGCGTACGGGACCGTCATCTTCAAGGCCAACGAGAACGGCCGCTGACGGCGGGGATCGTCGCAGGCTGGGTGCTGCGCGGCAGGGAGTCAGTCTGCCGGAGCATCGCCCGTCCGTCCACAGTCGAGTTCTGGGTGATGTGGATGGCTGCGCGGAACTGTGGGCGCGACGCCTCACGCTGTAGGCCATGAGGAATGCGCTGCTGGAGGGGCTCGGGGACCGGTGGGGCGGTACGCCCAGTCCCGGCGGGGCTCTGGTTCAATCCCGTTCCCTGGTCACTGGTGGTGGCAACCGTCACCTTCCTCATCCTGACCTTGCGACAGGTGCCGTGCATCCAGACCTCTGAGACAGAGGGCGTCAACGCGTTCATCCGGCTCTGCTACCCGACATCCCCCTGGCCTGGACCTCCCAGGGCCTGGCGACGGGAGCTCTGCCGTTCGGCGGGGAGCGGATGCTTTACCCACCGGTTCTCGGCCTGCTGCTGCTGGGGGTGGTGATGCTGGCCAGGCAACTTGCTGCCCCCGTCGATCCTGGCCTGAGCGTGCAGGCCCAACTCGACGGGGCACAGCTGTTCTTCAGCCTGTCGGCGGTGATGCTGTTCGTCAGCTTCCTGGCGTGGGTGCTGTGCATGGCGCTGCTCGGGCGTGACTCGAAGCAGAGCAGAAGACACACCTGGGAAGGGATGTGGGTTGCTGCCTCACCCGTGATCCTGGCCTCCGGGCTGATCTCCTGGGATCTGCTGCCGATAGCGCTGACGGCCTTCGCCATGGTGCACCTCAGCAGGGGACACCTGACAGAGGCCGGCATCGTACTGGGTCTGGCTGCCGGGGCAGGGACAATGGCCATCGCCGTGATCCTGGCGGTGGCGTTCGCCGTTGGCCTTCGCGGCACCAGACGCCACCTGGCGGCCTTCAGCCTCGGAGCCGCCCTGACCTTTTGCGACAGTGAACCTCCCCTTGTCATCTACAACTGGAAGATCGTCACCGACTTCTATTTCGCTGAGGTCACCAAGGATGTCCAATACGGGTCGCTGTTCTTCCTGGGGGAGGTCTTCGGCGTGAGGATCCGCTCCGCCGGGGTGCTCGGGCTCCTGCTGACTCTGCTGGTGTTGGCCATGATCGCGTCCTGGATCTCACCTGAGGGGTCTGCGTCCCCGCGTGGGAACGCTCGTTGCGCTGTTCGTGTTCCCCACGGTCCTTTTTGGGCCCGCCTACCCGCCCTCAGACCGGTCTGTGGCTGCTGTTTGCGCTGCTGCTGGCATGCCCCTGGCCACGTGTGAGGCTGGCCTTCGTCGTCACCCAGATCGCCTACTGGCTTGCCGTGTGGGCCTCATCTGGCAGGGCATCTCACTCCAGGGCGCAGCGGCAACCCCAACGTCTACTTTCTGGCGCTGTTCCTGCGGGTCGTGGTGGAGGCGGGGATCGTCGTCGGCTGCCTGCGTGACGTCGCACACCCCAGCCGCGACCCCCTCCGCGCTCCCGACAACCCAGACCCGATCGGCGGAGTTCTCAACGACACCGAGAGAGCCGAGCCGCTGAAGAATCCGCCACCTCTGGGTCTCGCAGCAGCCGGGGGATCAGTTCCAGATCAGCTCATCGCAGGTGGTGGTGGTCAGGCGGACGGTGACCGGAATCTCGTCGCCCACCTCGATTCCCGGATCGGAGCCGCCGATGAACAGCATCGAGGCGTGCATGTGGGGAGGCTCGGCGAAGGGCCGCTTCCGGCCGCCGATGCTGAACGGTGACCGGGAGAATCCCGTGGCATCCAGCAGCCCCTGCGCGATGGTCACGCCCTGCTGCCGCAGCGACTTCTGCGATGGCGGCGCTGACAGCGCGATCCCATGTGACGTGCCGCCGCTGACCACTGCCAGCCAGCCATCCCGCGGCGCGCGGTTCTGGTGATAGCCGTAGCGGGTGCCGCGGGTGACGCGGTGCAGGTCTAGGACCGTCGCCGTGGTGCTGAGCGCGTTGGGAGCCTCCAGCCACAGCTTTGTGCCCATCCTCATCCGGGTGCGCACCCCAGATGGGTGCGGAGTCTGCGGTAGTCACTGCTGCTCATATGCGACACCCACACCGCCCCGCGCCTGTGGGAGACCGCGGCGGAGGCCAGCTGCTGGGCCTCCGCCAGCCCCGCGGATGGTGGCAGATGGATGGTCCAGCCCTCGAAGTTCAGAGCCCCCGTCTCAACCTCACCGATCCGGTCACTGGGGATGCCGTGCCTCAACATCGACGCCAGAAGCTCCACGACCACGCGGGCCCTGGGATGCAGCCGTCGCACCTCCTCCAGATCCTCCAGACGTGAGATGACGGTGATGACCCTCGGGTCGTCGAACAACTCCGTCGCCGCCGAGTCGAAGGGACGCCACGCCGACAGCACCAGCACATCACGGTCCCAGCCCGCCGCGCGCACCACCGGCACCTCCTGTGGGATCCCCACGGCAAGGCAGTCGTTGTTCATGCGCTTGGCCTCCTGGGCGAGCACATCCAGCCCGAAGCCGTAGCCGTTGCCCTTCGCCACGGGCACCAGGCCTGGGAACTCCTCGTGCAACTCCCGGATGTTGCTGCGCCAGGCACGGGTGTCTATGTTGAGCTTTAACGTCATGTCACCGCCGCTTCATGTACTGCTGGAATGCGAAGTAGAGCAGTGGGTTGATGGCTTTGTCCCACTCGCCCAGATAGGCGACGGCCTCGCCGCCCGTGCCGACCTTGAACTGAATCAGACCCAACTCAGGGTCATCAGCGGCCAAGCCTTCCGTGATGCCACGCAGATCGTAGATGCTGGCACCCGCATCCCGTGCGTCGCGCATCATGCGCCACTGAATGGCGTTGGAGCCGCGCACCTCCCGCTTGGCGGTGGTGGATGCCCCATACGAATACCAGGCGTGGACCCCAACGCGGATGAAGGTGGTGGCCGCCACCAGGTCACCCTCATGCTCGGCGAGGTAGACGCGCATCCGGTCCGGCTCCTCCTCGTTGAGCGCGTCCCACATCGTCTGGAAATAGGGGAGGCCCCGGCCGGTGAAATGGTCGCGTTCCGCGGTCTCCAGATAGATGCCATGGAACCGTGCCAGGTCATCGCGCTCGCCTTGCGTGACGGTCACCCCCAGCTTGTCTGCCTTCTTGATGTTGCGTCGCCACAGCTGGTTCATGCCCTTCAGGAGCTGCTCATCTGTCAGGGCAGCCCCGTCGGCGTCGCTCAGGCGCAGCTGATAGTTGAATTGCGGCTGCCCCGCAGCGAAACCGGGACCGGTGCCCTGCTGCTGCCAGCCGAGATGCTCCAGGCAGCGCAGCACGCGGGTCCCGGTGTGTCGTCTCGTCGGGGGTGACCTGTGACAAGGCGGTGATCTTCGGGTCGGCGATGGCCTCCTTGACCGTTGGGGCCAGCCACCGGCGATGCACCACCGTCGGGCCGATGCGTACCGCGAAGGCTTTCCTGCGGCGAGCGTAGACGACCAGCGCCTCCAGATGGGCCTCGACATCCGGGCGTTCCCAGTCGAGAACCGGGCCCTCGGGCAGATAGGGCCAGGAACCGGCGGAGCTTCGGCAGCTGCCGGTACAAGATCAGGCCGACGCCGGTCAGGTCCCCGTCGTCGAAGAAGCCGACGGACTCGAGGTCCACTCCGGTTTTGCCCCTGCCCCAGGCGGGCAGCTGCAGGAAACTCGCCTGGCCGCGTTGATTCACGAACGCAAGGTGCTCGTCGGCACTGATCGTCTTGACGGTGATGCTCACACCCCAAACCTACCGGCTGGGTGTGACGGGTAGACAGTTCTGCGACCACAGGGTTAAGAGCCCACCGGCGATCTGCCGTGACAGCCTGGGAGGTCACCCTCCTGAACGCTGCCCTGCCGGTGTCTCAGCAGATGCGCCCGGCATGGTGCCGGGCGCATCCTGGGGTCAGGGTGGCGATCAGGCGCGGGCAGCCGCTCGGAACGTCCTCCGAGATGCGGATGATGGCGTGGGTGACCTCAAGCTCATCCGCATGAAAGCCAGGTAGAGGATCGACGAGATCGGCACCAGGATGATGGCGCCACGATGCTCAAGGCGTTTTTGGTTGCGAAAGCGGCGACGATCAATGCCACCATCATGATGCCGATGATCACAGTGGCCAGGATGTAGACGAACTTGATCACCTTGTTGGTGACGTAGCTGCTGAAGCTGAAATCGAACAGCGCCGCGAAGAACCCAACCTGGCTGGGTGCGGGCGCGTAGCCGTAGGGAGCGCCACCGTACTGTGGGGGTTGCTGATCATAGGAGTTCCCAGGCTGCCCGCCATAGGAGTCGGTCGGCTGTTGTGCCCACATTTCCGGTGGGCTGTGACTGTTCCCACGCCTCTCCTCCAGCCTGGTAGCCAGACGGATTCTGCGGATCATGGGGGAATGGCGGGTTGCTCATGTGTGGTCCTTCCAGAAGCAGCGTATAGATTCTACCCGGAATCCGGGAGGAACGTGCGGGGAGATCCTGCAGATCCCCATGTCCACCCTCAGCGGATGATGACAAGCTGCGTCTCATGCCTTGATGTCCTCAATGCGCTCGCCGATCCGCATTCCATAGAAGGAACGGTAGACGAAGTAAGAGGCCAGCACCAGGAACACCGCGGACAGGGGTGTGAGCCAGCGTCGCGGCTCCCTGCTCGGAGATCGCGACAGCCAGCTCGACGGCCAGCAGTCCGAACAGCGTCGAGAACTTGATCACCGGGTTCAGCGCCACCGACGAGGTGTCCTTGTAGGGGTCGCCGACGGTGTCGCCCACGACCGTCGCGTCATGCAGCGGCGTGCCCTTCGCGTCGAGATCCACCTCGACCAGCTTCTGGCGTTGTCCCAGGCCCCACCCGCATTGGCTATGAAGATGGCCTGGTACAGGCCGAACAGCGCCATCGCCACCAGGAACCCGATGAACAGGAACGGCTCCGCGAAGGCGAATGCCAAGGTGGCGAAGAACACCCGAGGAAGATGTTGAACATGCCCTTCTGCGCATGACCGGGTGCAGATCTGCACCACCTGTTGGAGTCCTCAGCGGAGGCCTTCGTTCCCCCGTCGAGGTGAAGGTTGTCCCCTGATGAACTCCACAGCCCGGTAGGCCCCGGTCGTCACGGCCTGCATGGAGGCACCTGTGAACCAGTAGATGACAGCCCCGCCCAGCAGCAGACCCAGCAGGAAGGGGGCGTGCAGCAGGGAGAGATTCTCCAGGCCGACGGTGAGCTGGTCGGTCAGGCCCATGATGATGGAGAAGATCATCGTCGTCGCCCCTACCACTGCGGTGCCGATCAGCACCGGCTTTGCGGTGGCCTTGAAGGTGTTGCCCGCGCCGTCGTTGGCCTCCAGGAAATGCTTGGCATGCTCGAAGTCGGCCTCTATGCCGTAGTCACGCTGCAGCTCCTCCTTGATGCCGGGAAGCTCCTCAAAGGTCGACAGCTCAAACACCGACTGGGCGTTGTCGGTGACCGCCGTAGGAGTCGACGGCGATTGTCACCGGCCCCATGCCCAGGAAGCCGAACGCGACCAGGCCGAACGCGAACACCGCCGGGGCCTTCATGACCTGGTCGAGGCCCAGGGTGGAGATGATGAAGCTGAGGCCCATCAGCCCCGTGATGGCCAGGCCGATCCAGTAGCCGGAGAAGTTTCCGGCGACCAAGCCCGACTAGGATGTTCAGCGACGGTCCACCCTGGTTGGAGGAGACGACGACCCGCGGGTGTGGCGGGCATGCGTGAGGTGAACACCTTCACCAGCTCCGGAATCAGCGCCCCCGCCAGGGTGCCGCAGCTGACGATCAGCGACAGCTTCCACCACAGGCCGTCACCGAGGCCGCCGATGAGCATCGCCGACGCCAGGAACGTCAATCCGATGCACAGCAGCGACGTCAGCCACACCAGTGATGTCAGGGGCGCCTCGAAGTCCATCTCCGGTGGCGTCTCCGAAGCGGGCCCGGGAGATGACGATGTTGGCGAAGTAGGAGATGCCGGAGGCCACCACTCATGACAGCGCGGATCACGAAGATCCACACCAGCAGCTGCACTCTGCACCGTCGGGTCGGGGACGCCGAGAAGGGATGAAGGTGATGAGCGCCATCCCCGGTGACGCCGTAGGTTTCGAAGCCGTCGGCGGAGGGGCCGACGGAGTCGCCGGCGTTGTCGCCTGTGCAGTCGGCGATGACACCGGGGTTGCGGGCGTCGTCCTCCTTGATCTTGAAGACGATCTTCATCAGGTCGGCGCCGATGTCGGCGATCTTGGTGAAGATGCCGCCTGCGATGCGCAGCGCCGACGCGCCCAGCGACTCGCCGATGGCGAAGCCGATGAAGCACGACCCTGCGATCTCACCTGGCAGGAACACCATGATGATCAGCATCATCGCCAACTCGACGGAGATCAGCACCATGCCGATGCTCATGCCGGAACGCAGCGGGATGTCGTGGCAGGGGTAGGGGCGGCCGGACATCGCGGCGTGGGCTGTTCGCGCGTTGGCCAGGGTGTTGACGCGGATTCCGTACCAGGCGACGGAGTAGCTGCCGCCCATCCCGATCAGCGAGAACAGGATCACCACGGCGGTCCTGCCCACACCGAAACCGACGAGGAACACGTAGTAGACGATGATGATGGTGGCGATGAATGCCCACAGCAGCAGGGAGGAACCGGCCCTGCTGCCTCAGGTACGTCTTGCAGGTGTCGTAGATCAGCTCGGAGACCTCCCGCATTGCCCGGTGCACGGGCATGCGGTTCAGCTGGGAGTAGGTGATGATCCCGAAGCCCAGCCCGAGGGCGCAGACCACCAGGCCGAGGCCGAGCAGCACATTGCCGGGTAGCCCGAGGAACTGCACAGAACCGAGGTCGGGCAGCTGGAGGGTGGCTTCGCCACCGGTGTGGGAGCCCCCATTCTGGGGGCGGGAACATGCGCCGAGCCCCAGAACACCGACCGCGGCCCCAAGCAGGGCGAGTCGCCGTCGAGCCGGCACGGGACCGGCTGGTGGATGAGGGGTGTTACCGCCTTCCGCGGTAGCTCGGACATGATGCCCCTGATCAACTGCCGCTGGCGATGCCAGCGTGTTTCCCAAAGACTTTACGCCCGGAGATGTTGGCTAAATAGGTGGGGGGACCTGACGGGATCCGTGGTGGTACATGGCGATGTCAGCCTGCAGATGACGCCTTGCAGACCTGGGTTCGGCTGACCGGGTCGCCGACCTCCCGCCGCGGCCGTGTGGACGGTGTCTCTGCTCAAGGTGAGGCCGCTTGCGGTGTGCACGGTTAGTGTTGCCGATGGCCGTACGCTTATGGACAAGGGATGCCGACGCAGGGGAGGTCGCTGCCCTCATGGCATGCGACGTTCTTCTACAGTATTTTTTTACGGATTGTTGCCGACCACCGTATCCACTTTTAATTGCTGGCGTGGTTCTGGAGACCGCGCCTGGCTTTGCCTGTTTGGGAGCCGACTTAGGGGAACGCTGTCTTGGAGCCATGCAACATGTATCTAGTCCCAAGACCTCGGGAGTCCATCGTGCGTCGCCTACCCGCTCTTCTGATAGCAACCTTCACAGCCTCCGGGTTGTGTGCTTTGGCTGCCCTGCCCTCCGCTCAGGCAGTTTCGCCTCGAGCGCGGCGCCTCACGCGTCACAACGTTACCGGCGGATCGTATTTTGGCCCTGGTGGTCGCATTGAGACGATGATCGTGGCTCATGCTGTGCCCGGCACTGTGGCCGGCGGGTCAGCAGAGGTGCAGGCGACAGTCTGGGACCGTGAGACTGGGCAGGTACTGTCCGGCGTGGAGGTGACCTTCACCCTTTCTGGCCAGAGCAAGACTGCGACCACTGGGGCTGATGGCCGGGCCGTGGTGAAACTGGCTGTCCCGAACAGTGGCTCCGGCGTCCTGGCGACGGTGACCGCCTCCGTCGCCGAGAACGCAGATCGCATGGCGTCGACGACGACTGCGGACATCAAACGCCAGGTTCTGCCTGCTGGCGATATCGTCTTCATGATCGACGAGTCGGGTTCAATGTCGTCTAGCCAGCAGGCCGTGCTCACCAACGTCAACCTCATGGCGGGTCAGCTCTCCCAGTCCATCGACTACAGTCTGGGGCTCTGGGGTTTCGGCGACCGCAACATGGTGCCGCGGCTGGCCTCGCCCGCGACAGCGGATCTGGACGTTTTCAAGAAGGCGCTGGATGGGATGACTGACAGTGGCGGCACTGAGCCTGGGACAGATGCGATCGTTGAGGCCTCCTCGGCGCGCACTGGATGGCGTCAGGGGCGGGCCGATGCCTCGTCCTGATCGGTGACGAGTACCTGCAGGAGGACAAGTACACCGCCCAGGATGCTGCCAAGGCCCTGCAGGACACGGGCGCCACCCTGTTCTCCATCACCACTCCGGGAGAAGGCGACGGCTACCGGGAGCTCGCCGTCAACTCTGGTGGGAAGGACTTCGACATCAATGCCTTCAAGCAGGACCCTGCCCCAGTCCTGGAGGCGCTGATGGAGTCGTGCGTCACCCGGATCGCGCAGCGCCCCGACCTGTCCATCACCATCGACGACAACCTGGATCAGGTGACTGCCGGGACGCAGCAGACCCTATGTCGTGAAGGCCGAGAACACCGGCGCTGCGGCAGCCACGGGAACAGTGGTGACCACCGAGCTGCCCGCCGACCTCACCGTCGTGGATGCCGCTGGCGCTGACATCTCAGGAAACACACTCACCTGGACGGTGGGCGACATGGACGTCAACGACTCCTGGACCCGCTCCGTGGTTGTGCGCACGGCGGCAGATCATCCTGCAGGCCAGCTGGAGGTGAAGGCTCAGGTCTCCGGTGATGCTGCGGAGGGGCGGACCCGACACCGGAGAACAACATTGACACCGACACCACCAACGTTGTGGCAGGTGCGTCGCCGAGTGCCTCCCCTCGCCTCAGCCTGGTGGGAAGACGAGACCCGGCCTGCCGAAGACAGGCCAGTGATTCCTGGAAGATGAATGTCCCAGAGCGCGATAAAGCGTAAGCCGATCCCGGCTCTGGAGCTGACCGGTCGCGAAACCGAGCGGGCCAGACTGCGTGAACTCGTGGCGCAGCCTCGGCCCGCCGGTCGTCATCACCGGTCTTCCTGGGGCAGGCAAGTCAGCGCTCGCCGCAGACCTGGCCAGGTCATGCGCCAAAGGCCGCCTGGTGTGAAGCTGACGGGGCCGCGACCGCCCACGACGTTCTGACGGGATTGCGTGAGACACCTTCGAGGATGTTCCCGAACTGGTCGTGCTGGATGGTCTGCGTGTGGATCCAGCTTTGATCGAGCAGCTGCGAGACCTGGGATCGTCTCTGGTGATCACCGGTTGTGGTGTTCCCGCCAGTCTTGTGGTTGGGGCAATGCCTGATCCGGAGGCCCTTGAGCTGCTTCGGCGTGAGCTTGGGCAGGCTGGGGAGAGCTTTGAGGATGGCGACCTCACCAGACTCATGGCGATCTCAGGACGGCTTCCTGCAGGCCTCGTTGATCTGGCCCGGCGTCTCCTTGCTCGGCCTGGCTGGACGGTCGCCGACCATGTGGACTCCTGGCGTTCCGTGGGTCCGCTGGCCGACGGTGTCCGCCGGGGCCTGGACCGGTTGTCTCAGGAACTGAGCTCTGAGACGCGACGAGCCTTCCCGCTGCTGGCTGCCCATCCAGGACTGGAGTGGGAGGAGCAGGCGGTTGCTGCCCTGTGGGGCATGCCTGCCGGGGGAAGCTGGAGGAGCTCAGATCCCACCTGCTTGTCGACGAACAGGAGGGTGGCCGGTGGCGGTTGGCTGAGGGGTGCGCGCCTACGCCCAGGAACGACTCCTGCACATCGCACCCTCGATTGTGCGTGAAGCCCAGGAACGCCTCGTCGAGCATTGCCTGACGCGACTGGAGTCATCTGCGGGCCCGCTCGATCCCGGTTGGGTTGGCAGGAGCTGCCCAATCTGCTGGCGGTGGCGGACCTGACTGTTAGCAGAGCACAGCACGCCTCCACGCTCCGGTTCGGGCGTCTCCTCATTCCGCATCTGCTGGTGGCTCCCGGTGAGGCGGTCATCCGCGAGGGAGGATGCTGCCTCTGGTCATGGGATGCTGGTGGCTCCCGGTGAGGCGGCCATCCGAGTCGCCAGAGCAGCTCGCAATGCCGCGGAGGCGATGGCCGACCCCGTCGGTGAGGCACGAGCCGAACTCGACCTGGCGGTGGTCTATCTGCGTGCCGGGGACTTCCGCGCTGCCTGGCACGCAGGGGAGCGGGCGCTCTCCTGGGCGAGGTTGGCGGGGGACTTCGAGATCGAGATCACTGCGCGCAGCGGTGTGTTGCAGTGCTGCATGGTCAGCGGAGCATTCCCTGAGGCAGTCGTCCACCCTCAGGCATATCGTCGATTGGCAGCGACGCAGGGGAAAGCTACCCGAGTTGGTCACATCCCCTGGCCTCGTTGGCGGGGGTGTATCTCCGAGTCGACGCCGACCGGAAGGCTGGAGAGGCCTGCGGGGAGGCCGTCCGGATTGCTGTGGGCTCCGGGCTTCAGGTTGAGCTGGTCTCAGCCCTGTCAAGCCAATCTCAGGTTCATCTGCGCCAGGCGGACATGGAGGCCGCGAAAGAGGACCTGGACCGGGCGGTGGCCGCAGCCCAGAGCTCTGGAGATGCTTCTTCCCTCGCCACCGTCGACGTGCTGCGTGTCCGGTTGGCCGTGCTGTCGGAGGACATGGCGGCTGCGGAGCCGCTATTCCAGGTGGCGGCAGCTGCGATCGAAGCCCTGCCTGCTCCGCGGGAACTCGCAGGGCTTCAGTTGTTCTGGGGAGAGTCGTATCTTTGTCGGAACGCCCCTGACTTGGCGCGGCCGCACTTCGAGGAGGTGCTGCGGCTGATGGGTTGCAACGATATCGACTTCCCGTCCGGATTGCCAAACTGGGTTTGGCGGGCTGTGATGGTGACCAGATCCTGTGGAACGGAAGCGAGATCGCCATACCTCAGCAGTCGCTGCCCACATCGATTCGCAAGGTGCTGAGCGCACGCGAATGCACCGTGGCGGATCTGGTTGCCGACGGGCACAGCAATCGGCAGATTGCGTCCCGGCTGGGTATCTCCTCCGTACCGTCGAGGACCATGTGAAGCGTATCTGCCTGAAGCTGGGGGTGATATCCCGATCTGCCATTGGTCGCAGGCTGGCCGAGGAGTCAGCCGACCGATTCGAGATCACTGGTGAGATGTGGGCGTGAACCTGGTGCCGACCGTGGGGTGGCCGGCACCAGGATTGTGGTTCAGGCTGTGGCGATGATGTTGTCGAGTGCAGCTGCCCAGCGGGTGCGTAGGGGCCTCCACATCGATGTCGGCGGGGAGGTTCTCGTGGGTGATGTTCAGTTCTGTGCCGCCACCGTCTGCGGCGGTCATGCGGAGGTCGACGATGGTGGCGGGAGCTCCATCGTGGGAATGCCACGAGAAACGGATCTGTTCTTTGGGGTGGAAGCTGCGTGTGATGCCGTAGGTTCCATCGTTGGCGTGCCAATCTTCGCCTTTGTTCCCCAGTTGGCCGCCTTCGCCGAGTAGCGCCGCTCGCCCTCCGGTCTCATGAGGGCCCCCAGACCGCGTCGAGCGAGGTGGGGGTCACCCGGCTCACGGCTATGCTTCTGGTTTCGCTGACTGCCTCCGTTGTCTCCATGATGATGCCTTTCATCTCCGACGCCGTCCCCTGGCGTTCGGTGGTTCCAGCCCAGTGGCCCGGAGCGGAGAACGGGAGGGGTGTCGCAAAAATGGCTGATCGGGGAAGCCAGGTGCCCTGTTGCCGAACCTACGCCTCGGTAACTGGTAACTTCTGGTCGTCAGACCAGCCAGAATCTGCTACCTACCGAAGCGTAGGTCATGCCATCAGTCCTGCCGGACCCTGCCCTCCAGGACCCAGGCCAGGAACTCCCTGAGGTCGCCAGTCTCACCGTCACGTCCTCCACGCCCCACCTGCAGCGACGGACGCGATGGCTCCAGCTGTACGCCCCGCAGCCGAGCCAGCCAGCCTCCTGGGACGGTGAGCACGTGGTAGCCGCCGTCGGTGTCGATGGCGATCGAGTGATTCTGACGCAGATACCAACCGCGACGATCTGTGCGGACGACGTCCCCGTCGAGAGTCCTGGCCTTCAGGGGCCTCGGCTCCAGACCTGCGGCGACCGCGTCGGCGACGAACTGGTCGATGAGCTGCTGGGCCTGCGCGGCCTCCCGGTCAGCAGCCTGCTCCGCCAACTCCAGTCGTCGCAGCGCATCCGTGCGTCGCCGCTCCCGTTCATCCACGGGCGCAGCTTACCGGGCCTGTCGTCCGGTGTGTGCCGTGGGAAGATAGGCTGATCGTGGTCCGGGAATCAGCTGCGGGCCACGCATGTGATGATCGGGAGCCTCTATGACCAATTGGCGTGACTTTGATCCAGCCTTGGCTGGAGTTCTCGCGGAGCTGCCCGACGGGGGAGTCCTCGTCATTAGCGGTGCTGGTGGTTTCCCTGCAGTTCCGACGCTTAGGGGAGGAGCTGTCGGTGGAGGTCGGAAACGAGACCGCAGGGTGATGAGCCCAGACTCCGCGACCGGGGCTGGGAGCTGGTGGATGAGTGGTCCGGGATGTGGCGTCGCGGTTTCGCGTGCCCTGTGGGCGGTGATGCGACGCCTGTGGTTGCGGAGGTGACGCACGTGCTGCGCAATGTCTGGGGCTGGCGAGGCCTCGACGACTTCAGCTACCAGTCGTGGCGTGAGGTCAGCAAGCGGGTGTTGGGTCTGTTTCCCAAGACCGAGGAGCGTCCCCTGAGCTGGCCTGCCCTGGGGCTGGCTCAACGGCGCGAGGGGGTGCGGATCGACGAGTGAGCGTAGGTTGCGTCTTCAGGTATTAGAAAACGCCATACGGGGGCGGAAGCGATGAGTTGGGATGAGATAGCTGGAAGTTTGGGCTGACAGAATCTCAGATCGAGCAGGTGGCTGATGGCTTTGAGGCTGGTTGGTGGGCTGGGGCCGTCGGCCCAGTTGCACCTGCGCAGTCGTCCACCTGCGCAGAAGAGCTGGAGATTATCTCGTTCCGGCTGCCTGTATCGGGCCTCAAGGCGGTTGACCTTCAGCCAAATGTCGCGGGGAAAGCCTCTCGCATTTTCTGCCTCGTGTAGTGGAAGAGGCTTTGCTTTACTCTGCGGATGGATGACAGGCTTCGGGACTGATGAATGAAGACGACTGCTACTCAGTGGTGGCGGCGTCGGGTTGTGGATCTTCAGAATCCGGTTCGTCGGGTGGGGTGCGGTTCTCCAGCCGTTCGACGACGAATTTCATCAGGATGCCTGAGATCAAAGCTGCGACCACCGCTCCGAGGGCGTCTTGGAAGAAGATGCTGTAGTACATGAGGGCTAGCAGCAGAATCCCTGATGATATCGTCCAGCACCTCGCCGACTTTGCGGGCTGGACCGGTGGCGAAGAGATGTTTGAGTATTGGGTCTACGACCAGCCCGACGGCCCATAGCACGGGATACATCCACAGGAAATGGAGAAGCATCCAGGGAGTGAAAGAGGTCTTCAGATGGCCGAGCCAGGGTATGAGAACCGTGACTCCCGCCCCGATGGCCATGGGGATGCTGGCGGCCACGATGGCAGCGATGAGGAGCCAGAACATGACGAATGCGCCCCATGGGGTCACAGGCTGATCCTTGGACGACTTAACTGACATATTCTGGCTCCTTTCGGGTTATACGAATGTCATTATCCAGCGGGCAATGTCCCAAGCTAGGTCGGCTGGTATGCCATTCTTGATGAGCAGAGTTGCAATGGCAAGCTCGCTTGAGGTGTCCATCAAATCAACTAGATCGTAGATTTTGTCGGCCCACTTTTTCAGCCAGTTAGGAAGGAATCTTCTGCCTTCCTTTAGCGCGATTTTGATCAGTTTCTTCGCGAGCGACGTGGTGTAGGCCTGAGACTTCTGAGAGTAGGTGCTGGTTTCCCCGACCTTGCCTCTACTGCGTTGTGTACGACTTGGGCAGCTTCGCGCGCGGCCTGGGCGCTCTCCTGGTCTCCTGCCCCTTCGGCTGCGGCCGCGATCTCCTCCCATTGGGAAGCCGTGATGCCGCCGAACGCCTCGTTGTGTGAAGTGTTTTTGCTCTGTGAGATGGGGTGCTCATCAGGGGTGGCTGCTGCGCTCTGGGCGCCCATCCCGAGGACGCTGCACAGGGCTGCTGCTGCCAGCGTCCCGGCTGTCGCCTTCGTGAAGCGAAGGTGAAGCTTGCGTTTTGTTTCCATTTCAACTCCTTCTTGTTGAGGTGTTGACTCAGAACGTACCCCTGTCTCGTGGCTCCTTCTCTGTTTCTGGCGTGGCCTTTCGTACCGATCTTCAGCCGCGACATGTCCGATCGGACATGTCGCGGATGTCGAGTTGGCCGTCTGGGTATGCAATATACATGAATCTGGCTGGTTGGCCAGGTTCATGTGTCTCTGAGGCGTGTCGGTGATGCCTGGGCAGGTCGGGTGGCTGGGGTGGGCATCCTGACGGCAGCCTTCCCGACATGCTCTCCCGCATTGCATATCCCTAGTCGGAGCTCGTTTGCGATATCTGCCTTGACCATGTGCTGAGTTTTTCTTAGGCTGGCGCCGTTACTTCTGAACTGGAGAGAGTGCGCATCAATCCTAGGCTTCAGCGGTTCCTCGCCTGGCAGGGGGCGGGCCCGATGGCTCGGCCAGGTCTTCCAAAAGCATTCGAACACGTCGTGCGTGATGGGAGAATGATGCATATCCTGAATTCCAGATGTGATGGTGGTGAAACTGGGCGTGTCGGTGTCCTCATCATTGATGGCGATCTTTTTGTCCGCAAGGGTCTTGTTGACATGCTTGACGAGCTTGCCGATATATCCGTTCGTGGAGTGGGGCAGGACTTTCGGGAGGCTTGTGATTTTCTGGATCGTGAACCTGTGGATGTCCTGCTCATGGGTTTGGAAAGCCTTGCGAAGGATGAGTTCTCTATGTTGGAGGAAATGCTGCGCCGTTTTCCTGATCTCAAAGTTTTTCTGCTCGGCTCCAGTATTGATGTCAGAATGATAAGAAAGCTTATGGGTTTGGGGCTCAGGGGATTTCTTCTGAAGAGTGCTGAATCTGATCATATCGTGCAGGGAATCCGTTTGGCTATGATTGGATTTCGAATCATATCTGATGATGTGATGGAAGAATTATTTCCCTCGGAGGAAGCCTTTCCGATCGTGGAACTGAGTGCCGGTGAGAAAGATGTGCTGTCACTGGTTGCCAAAGGAAAATCCAATTCAGAGATAGCCAAAGAGCTGTTTATTGCTGAATCGACGGTGAAGGCTCGTCTGTCCAAGGCCCTCGTCGAAACTGGGTGTGTCGTCACGTGACGGCAGCATTGCGTGCACGAGAACTGGGGATCGTCTGAAGCTCGGATAAAGCGCAGATGCCTGCCTTTGGCGACCAGCCCAGAGCTGTGCCGCTGTCATTGAGGCAGTTCTGCCTCAACGGTTTTTCCTGACCTTTCATCAGCACAGCCGAGGAGAACGGGAGGGTGATGTAGGCCTTGTTCCTCACGGCCTTCAGTTGGCTCAGCGTCGGCTGGTCTTCGGACTCAAGATCACCCCAGCCGAGCGCCTTCCCAGGTCTCCCCAGTGGCCGCATGCCCTGCCGGTCCCTTTTACCGCTGCGCGTCAGTCCCGGATTCTCACCGGGTTCCCAGGCTCCCGGGGGCCGCCGACGAGCGAACCATAGCAGTTATTCACAGGTGCAACCACCGGCTGCAAATGCGGCCTGTGACGGGTGGAATCGCGACGTCATGGCATCCGATATCCGACTCCCCGCAGGGTCTCGAAACGTTTCCTGCCCAGCTTGCCTCGCAGATACCGCACGTACACGTCGACGATGTTGCTGTCAGTCACGAATCCCAACCCCCAGGCTGCGTGCAGCAGCTGCTCGCGGGTCATGGCCTTTCCCGCGTTGCGGACGAACTCGGCGGCCAGCAGGAACTCCCTCTCCGACAGCCGGACCTGGCGTCCGTCCACCGTCGCGACTCGCTGGATTGTGTCCAGGGCCAGGCCGTCATGCTCCAGGACTGGTTGGGGCACAGGGGATGCTGGCGACGGTGCGGGCCGCAGCCGAAGCTCAATCCGGGCCAGCAGCTCCGGGACATGGCAGGGCTTGGCCAGGAAATCGTCGGCGCCGCCGGTGAGGCTTGCCACCCGGTCGGCTGGATCACTGCGTGATGACAGCACGATCACCGGCACCGTCGCCCCTCGCCCACGCAACTGCTCCAAGAAGTCCAGGCCATCCAGGTCTGGCAAATCCAGCTCCAGGAGCACCAGATCTGGGGAGCTGCTCAGCAGCCGCTCCAACGCATCCAGGCCTGAGGAAGCCGCGGCGGTTGAATGCCTCGGCCGCACGCAGTTGCTGACGCAACCCGAGGTGGCCTGGCGGTCGGCGTCGATGATCAGCAGACTCGCCACACCCGCCCCCGCCTGCCAGGGGTCCCCGAACAGCCGACTCTGCGGGCCTCAGCCCGGCTGACATGTCAGCCCCGCTGATCCATGGGCACGAAGGGGCGTTCCGGCTCACCGATGTAGATCTGGCGGGGACGTCCGATCTTGCGTGCAGGGTCGGCATGTTCCTCACACCACTGCGCGATCCACCCCTGGCAGCCGCCCCAGCGCGAACAATGCCGTGAAACTAGGCTGCGGGGAAGCCCATGGACTGGTAGATCAGCCCGGTGTAGAAGTCGACGTTGGGGTACAGCTTGCGTTCAATGAAGTAGTCATCATGTAGGGCCGCGTCCTCCAGCTCCAACGCCATGTCCAAGAGGTCGTTGGATTTGCCGGAGCGCGGAGGATCTCGTCGGCGTGGGTTTTGATGATCTTGGCGCGTGGATCGTAGTTCTTGTACACGCGGTGTCCGAAGCCCATCAGTTTGACTCCCGACCGCCTGTCCTTGACCTTCGCTATGAAGGTCTTGGCGTCAAGCCCTTCCTTGCGGATGTGGGTGAGCATCTCCAGCACTGCCTGGTTCGCACCGCCATGCAGCGGCCCCGACAGGGCATTCACACCGGACGCGACGGCGGCGTAGATGTTGGCGTCCGACGATCCGACCATCCGCACCGTCGACGTTGAGCAGTTCTGCTCGTGATCGGCGTGCAGCAGGAACAGGGTCTCGAAGGCCCGCACCACGGCCGGGTCCAGTTCGTATCGCTCCTGGGGGGTGCCGAAGGACAGGCGAAGATAGTTCTCGACGTAGCTGAGCCTCGTCTTGGGGTAGAGGAACGGCTCACCGACGGAGCTCTTGTAGGCATAGGCGGTGAGTGTCGGCATCGCTCCCAGCAGCCGGAAGGTGGCGGCCTCGACGGCCTCCGGGTCGTGTGGGTCAAGGGTGTTCCGCTGAATGCGCCGTGAGCGATCACACCGGCGGACAGCACCATCATGGGGTGCGCGCCACGGGGGAAGGCTCGATACAGCTCACGCATGCGCTCGTCGATCATCATGTGGCGGGCGATGCGCTCGTAGAAGCTGTCGAGCTGCTGCCTTGTGGGCAGCTCGCCGTGGATCAGCAGATACGCCACCTCGATGAAGGAGGCCTTCTCCGCAAGATCCTCAATGGTGTAGCCGCGGTAGCGCAGGATGCCCTTCTCACCGTCGATGAAGGTGATGGCCGACTTGCAGGAGGCAGTGTTGACGAACCCATTGTCGAGGGTCACGTTCCCGGTGGAGGAGATCAGTTTCGAGATGTCGTACCCGTGACTGCCCACGGTGGACTCCACGATGTCGACATCCAGGCTGACGTCACCATGGGTGAAGGTGGCAGTGTCTGTCATCTTGGGGGCCTTCCTGACGGGCTTACGGACCAGTGCGCCGCGCTGCCAACGCTGGCGATAACGCTCAACCATACCCGAGAAACGGGATGCCGTGTCTCGAAGAGCATGAAAAAAGTGTCGATAGTTAACCCGTGGCCGTGAGACGAGTGCGGCTTGGCTGGGCTGACTGGAAACCCTGTGGCAAGGAGCCAGCCCAGCCGGAGGCGTGGTGGTGGAGGCAAGCGGTGTTTCGCGTAGGTCGTGGCGTGCGCGAATCGCCGCTCCGTGCCTCAGCGTCGTCGTCACGGTCCGTCCCCCGTGTTGCGGCCGGCGTTTCATGTGCCCCGCCGGTGCCGCAGCCGAGCTGTGGCAAGGGGCCTCACCCCTCCTGGAGCCTCATGGGCAGACCCGAGCTCGGAGTGCTACGGGATCTCGATGGTGGGTGGCAGGTTGTCGGCGGGGTCGGGCTCTGCCTGTGTGAAGGTCGAGCCGGTGGTCGTCTCCTCGCGTGTCTCCGCGCCTGTGTAGATGCCAGCGGTCAGGCCCGTCACGTAGTACTGGGATGCTTGTTCCCCGGGGAGTCCGCTGGGCACAAGGTAGAGCAGGTACTGCTGCCCTGTGGTGAGAATGCCCGCGGGTGCTCCCTGCGCTGTGGAGCCGGTTTGTCGGACGGTGATGCTGGCAGGAGCCTCGCCCTTCTGCGTCGACTGGACCTCGAATGTGCTGAGGGTGAAGTCCATGTCTGGCTCAATGTCCTGCACAACCTCCTGCCTCGTGGGAGTCCCAACGACAACGAGGGTGCTGTCGGCATTGAGCTCATCCAGGGATGCATAGGTCTTCTCACGAGTGGTGGAGACGTGTTTCGTCTCTTCCAGAGCTCCGACTGAACATCCCATGGCAGAGATCGCTGCCCCAAGGGTCAAGGCTGCGGCAAGGCCCTTTGCGGCCGGAATGATGCGTGGGTCCACTGTCCCTTTCCTCTCAATCCTTCAGCTGGGCTGGGTGGCGCAGGGATCGCTGCTGTCCAGCTTGAGTGAGCTAATCCGTGAGCAAGAGAGCCCCAGTGGCAAACGCCATGACCGTCAAGATGATATTGACCACTATCACAATGGCGTTGACGAGCAATAAAATCTTTGCGCGTCTGGCGGATGCCTTTTTCCTGAGCCTCAGGATGAGCCAGACTGAGGCTGCGCTTGGGATAATTGGCACAAACGGCGCAAACAAGGCGACGGCAATGGTTGAGATTGTTTCTGCTGTGATGCTGTGAGACGTGGCGGCATTGATGCCCTGGCCCTGCGCGGACATCGTCACTCCCTCCACTAGGGGCGTCCGGAGCCGGTTTGGCCGTTGGGAATGCCGATCAGACCGGCGTCGAGATCCATGCTCGTCAATGATCTGGTGGATGTCAAGGACATCTGGCGCGATGCGTCAGGGACCCGGGGCCGTGCTGTTCTGAGGCCTTGTCGCAGCCACTACGTTGGTGCTGTGAGTGAAACCAAGACCGCCCTCAGCTCCAGGCCTGCCGGGAGGGGAAGATCCTCGCGTGGTGCATGTGGGACTGGGGGACGCAGCCGTTCGCGACGGTGATTACCACCTTCGTCTTCGGGGCCTACATTGCCTCGGAACGAACTTCGGCACAGGTCCCGACGACAACGGGCCCTCCCGGATGCTGGGCGTCGCGATGGCTGTTGCCGGGGTGGTCATCGCCCTGCTGGCTCCGGTCCTGGGACAGGGGCTCTGACCGCTCTGGCAGGCGCATGTCCAACCTGCGCTGGCAGACCTGGGCGTTGGCGGTGATCTCCGCGGCGCTGTGGTTCGTGGCCCCCGAGCAGCAGTTCCTGTGGCTCGGCCTGGTGCTGCTCGGCATCGGCAACGTCGTCGCGGAGGTGGCGAACGTCAACTACTACGCCGCCATCGACCAGGTGGCGACCCCCGAGACGGTGGGGCGTGTCTCCGGGCTCGGCTGGGGGCTCGGGTATCTGGGCGGGATCGCGATCCTGCTGCTGATCATCGCCTTCACCGGCAGCGACATCGACGCCTGGGACGTCCGCAACTCCATGCTTTTTTATGCGGGATCTGGACGGTGCTGTTCACCATCCCGATCTTCCGCGCCCTAAAGGATCAGCCCGTCGCCGATCCGCCGCCCAGGCAGTCTGTGGCTCAGGCCTATCGCAGCCTCCTCGCCTCCATCCGTCGCATCCACCAGGTCTCCCCGCACACCATCTGGTTTCTCATAGCCTCAGCTCTGTTCCGTGACGGCCTGGCAGGGGTGTTCACCTTCGGCGCGGTCCTGGGAAGCAACGTGTTCGGCTTCACCATGGGGGGTGTGATCATCTTTGGGCTGGCGGCCAACATCGTCGCCGGGCTGGCGACCATCGGATTCGGCTACCTCGACGACCGGGTCGGGCCGAAGAAGGTGATCGTGTTCTCTCTCAGCAGCCTGGTGGCCCTCGGGCTGAGCACCTTCCTGCTTCACGATCGCGGCCAGTGGGTCTTCTGGGTGTTCGGCCTGGCTATGACGGTGTTTGTCGGCCCCGCCCAGTCGGCCTCCCGGTCCTTCCTGGCGCGTCTGATCCCCGAGGGGCACTCCGGTGAGGTGTTCGGCCTCTATGCGACGACGGGCCGCGCTGTGTCCTTCCTGTCCTCGTCGATGTGGGTGCTGTTCCTGTGGATCAGGGGGCTTCTTCGTCGCTGAGGGCGTCTCGACGGTGTATTTCGGGATCCTGGGGATCGTGCTGGTGCTGGCGCTGGGCCTGCTGGCGATGCTTCCGGTGAGATCTCCCTCCCAAAACAGGGTTAGGCTGGAGACATGTCCGACTGGTTTGAGATAGATGAGGACCTGTGGGGCACCGTCGCGGGGTCCCGCCCTCCGCTGTTCTACTTCTTTGACGGCTACATTGATGCGGGGCGCGTCGGGGCTACCCTGGTCGAGGCCTTGCTGGAGCACTCCGAGCCGCAGCTGCTGGGCAGCTTCGACTGGGATCTTGTCCACGACTACCGTGCGCGTCGCCCGTCAATGATCTTCGACACCGACCATTGGGTGTCGCTGGAGGAGCCTGTCGCTCAGCTGCACCTGGCCCGAGACCTCCATGGGACGTCCCTACCTGGTGCTGCGAGGCCCCGAGCCCGATCATCGTTGGAAGCTGGTGCGTGACGAGCTGATCCGGCTGTTCCAACGCCTCGGCATCTCCGTTGCGCTGACTGGATACGGCCTGCCGATGACCTTCCCCATACCCGCCCCACGCCCGTCGCGGTGCATTCCACCGATCCTGAGCTGCGGGTGCCGAATCCACGCTGGATTGAGCGCCTGGAGATCCCCGCCTCGTTCTCCGCCTACCTGGAGTATGCGATGGGCAAGGCCAGGATCAGCGCATATGGGGTGGCGGCTCATGTCCCCCACTACCTGGCCAGCGCCACCTTCACGAAGGCGGCGGCAACGGTGATGCACCGGTTCGCGGAGGTGTCGGAGCTCGCCTTGCCGACCGAGGAGCTTGATCTGTCCGCTGAGGCCAACCTGATGTCGATCGAGGCCGACACTCAGAAGGACGAGACCGCCCAGATGCTGTTGCAGCAGCTGGAGAGCAGTACGACCGCTACGCGGAGCCTGGGGACTCCCTGCCGACGGCCGACGAGATCGCGGCAGCCTTCGAGAGCTTCCTGGCGCAACGCGACGAGGGCAATCCACCCCCGGCCATCAGTGACGGTCTCCGCCTGGGGACATGGGATGGGGCCGTGATCCCCATCCCATAAGGCCCCAGGCCATGTCCCCGACCGCGTTCGCGTTGAAGGCCCGATGCCCCGACGTGCGGCAGCTGTGACAGGTCTTCGTGTCGCAACGCCCAATGCCGGGTGCGCTCAGGCATGCGGCACTAGGGTGGGCACGTAGAACCCGCCTAACAAGGAGAACGCTGTGAAAGGCATCGTCGTCTTCTCCGGTTCCGCCCATCACACGTTGGCCGATGAGATCTGTGCGCATCTGGGCATCCCCCGAAGCCATGTGAGGATCTCTCGGTTCAGCAACGACTGTCTCCAGGCACAGCTGCTTGCGAACTGTCGCCAACGGGACGTCTACATCGTGCAGCCGCTGGTGCCGCCGACTCAGGAGCATCTGATGGAGCTGCTGCTCATGGTGGATGCGGCACGTGGGGCCTCCGCTGGGCAGATCACCGCCATCATCCCGCACTACGCCTCACGCCCGCTCGGACAAGAAGGACGCCTCCCGCATCTCCATCGGGGGACGTCTCGTCGCCGACATGCTGGTGACTGCGGGGGTGCATCGCGTGCTGACCATGAACCTGCACGCCCCCCAGGTGCACGGCTTCTTCTCCGTGCCCGTGGATCACCTGACGGCGCTGGGCGTGATCGCCGACCACTATCGCAAACGTGACCTGACCAATCATGTCGTCGTGTCACCGGACCTGGGCACGCCAAGCAGGCGACGCTGCTGGCGCGGCTGCTGAACCTGCCGGTGGCCGCCGGCAACAAACAACGCCTGGCCGACGACAGGGTGACGATCTCCTCCATCGTCGGCGATGTGTCGGGCAAACGCGCCATCGTGCTGGACGATGAGATCGCGACGGGCGGATCCATCGTCGAGGTCGTCGCACGCCTGGCCGACTTCGGCTGCGTTGACGCCTCCGTCGCCTGCACCCACGGCCTGTTCACCGGCAAAGCCGTTGAGCGCCTGACCGGCACCGACTGCATATCGGAGGTTGTCTCCACCAACACGGTTCCCGCACCCGAGGATTTCCCCGGCCTGCAGGTGCTGAGCGTCGCCTCCCTGTTCGCGGAGGCTATCGACCGCATCCACACCGGGAACTCCGTGGCCTCGCTGTTCAGGGACGCCGATCCCTCCTACGCCGCGCCCCCGGAGCCTGAGGGACTGTTTTTGACGCAGCCCTGGCTCGCCGATAGACGAGCTCAGTGACGGCGGGAGCGGCGGATGCGTTCGGCGACCTCCCGCCACGTGGGGATGATCACACCGTAGGGTCGCATCATTCTGCGCAGCTTGTACCTCGTGGTCAGGATGCCGGTGATGCCCACCAGGAAGAACGGGAACTGCACCGCCATGGCCCAGTTCAGCTGGCTGGGGGTGTAGTCGCCGGATGGGCTGAGCCCGGTCAGCAGCGCGCTGATCGACAGCAGGCACAGCGTCGCCCCCGTGAACGAGCCTGTGATGACCAGGCCGTTTGCCGCGCCGAGGCGATGTGACGGCAGCAGCGTGCGTGGATAGTCGAAGCCGATCCCGGTGCCGGGGCCACCCGCCGACATGGCGATCACCAGCGCCAGCAGCAGCAACCAGGGTGCCCGCCCCGGCCACAGCAGCACCGCAGCCCAGGCGAGCATGTTGGCCCAGATCACGATCAGGGCAAGGTTGCTGCGACGCAGCGGATGCCGGGCCGTCAGCCAGCCCAGCAGCGGCCCGAAGGCTACAGAGCCGAATGCCGTGAGGTTGAATAGGGCGGCTGATTCAGCCTCGGAGAGCCCCTGGGAGCGCATCATCCACGGTATTCCCCAGATCATCGCGAACACGTTGACGCTGAAGCCGCTGGTGAAGTGCACCCAGAACCCGAGCCGGGTGGCGGGATGCTTCCAGGCCTCGACGATTCCGCGAGGCAGGTCGGCGAGTCGCTCCTCTTGCGGCGTGGGTCGCGTCTCCCCAGGGGGCACGTCACGCACCCAGAACGCGCTGGCAAGCAGCGCCACGGCCGAGAAGGTCGCTGCGCCCAGGAAGGTCCACATCCAACCGCGTGCGTGGAACAGCGGCAGCAGTAGCATCGCGGAGGCCACCTGACCCATCTGCCCCAGCAGCCCTGTCAGCTGGCTCAGCACAGGAACCCGTGACGGCGTGAACCATGCGGGGATCAGTCGCAGGGCGGAGCCGAACAGGCAGGCATCACCCATCCCCAACAGGATGCGGGCCGCTATGGCTAGGGGCAGGGCGTCGGCGAAGGCCATGAGCACCTGCGACAGCACTAGGATTCCCGAACCGGTGATCATCATCACCCGTGACCCGTACCGGTCCACGAGAACCCCGATGGGGGCCTGTGCCAAGGCGTAGACGGCCAGCTGCACCATCACGAACGTCGAGATGATCCCGACGCTGGTGCCGAAATGCGCAGAGGTCTCGCTCGCCCAGCACACCCAGGCTGGTGCGCTGCATGATCGCGACGGCGTAGGCAAAAATCCCGACCGACCACACCACCCAGGCCAGACGTCCTGTCCTCGCCACCATCAACTCCTTGCGCCATGGCGCCGGGAGGTTGCAGGCGCCTGGCAAATCCCTAGCGTCGCGTGTCGTTGTTTCGTCGGGTGTTTTCCGGTCCCGGGCGCGGCGCCTCGTTTCGTTCACCTTACTCACGGTACGTCCAGTGGTGTTTCACCCGGCTGTCGTGGCTCGGCACCAGCCGCAGAATCCGCCTTCCACTGGTGAATTGCCGACACACAACACCAGGTGGCGATGGAACACCAATTGCGCCCAGTGTGGAGTGTGGTGGAAAGAGCTGCCCCTGGTCAGTCGCCGCTGAGCGCGCGAACCCAGGCCGGGACTTTGGCGGCCTCGGCAGCGGCGATGTCATCTGCGGTGACGTTGCAGGAGGCCTTCTGGCCGGGGGCGGGGCCGAATTCGCGTCCGGCGAAGATGTTGGCCTTGACCCATTCGTAGTAGCGGCTGAACTTGCCGGTGTCGTAGGGGTTGTCCTTGGCGCAGCGGGCCACGTAGTAGCCGACGACCTCCGGAAGCGTCTCCGTGAGCTGCGAGCCGGCGTAGCTGCTGAACGTCCCCTGTTTCGCCGCCAGAGCCTGGAAGTCCCGCCAGTACTGGGGATCGGAGAAGCGATCGGCGTTCAGGGTGTGGGTGAACTCATGGATGATCAGCCGTGACAGGTGGCCGACGTCATTGTCGTCGAGGGCTGATTTCCATTTCGTGAAGTCGAAGGTGACATAACCGGCCTTCGTCAGAGACCAGTCGCCCCAGGCGAAGCCGCTGATGCTGGCTGCGTTGACGCCGACGGGGTCGTTGACCTTGGATTTGAGATTGGGCAGAAAGTCGGTGCAGGCGACGGAGTCGAGGGTCTGCCACAGCACCTTGATCTGACGGCGGTTCGCATCGGTCCAGCCGTTTCCGGAGGTCTGGAGGCCGAAGTTCTGGGAGAACTGTCAACGACCTTGCTGATCGGCACGTCGTCGCCGGGCCATGGGTGTGTGACGGCGCATGGAGCGTGGATCGCCACCACTGAGGGACCGACGGGAGGAGTCTTGTCATCGGCGGTGGCGTTGGATGCAACGACAATGCCAGCGACGGCGACCACGACAGCGGTCAACCAGATGGCAAGCCTGCGCATGCAGCCCTCCTGTCAGTAAAGAACCAGTCAACGATCTCTCAGAATTCTCAGGAAGTCAAGCTCCAGAGACATCGCGTCGACCAAGGTCAATACCTGAAGGTCAGCTCCCCGGTCGCCAAAGCAGACAATAGTGGATGCGGGGTGCAGGGACGCAAGTCACTGGAAAACTCACCTGCCGTAGCAGGTGCCCTCGTAAGAGGTCCGTCGGCTACGCTCTCGGGCATGTCTTTGTTTGAGCTTCACCGCACCGACCACCCCACTCCCGACGCCGAACGTGCGTCTGTCGTGCGAATCCGGTGTTTGGGAGGTTCTTCACCGATCACATGGCCATCGCCGACTACACCCATGGTCGTGGCTGGCACGATGCGCGCATCGTTGCCACCGACAGATGGCAGCTTCACCCGGCTGCGGCGGTTCTTCACTACGGTCAGGAGATCTTCGAGGGCCTGAGGCCTACCGGCACGCCGACGGGTCAGTGTGGCTGTTCCGGCCTGAGATGAACGCCCGTCGTTTCGTCCACTCTGCGGACCGCCTGGAGATGGCGCCGCTGCCGGTGGAGCTGTTCCTGGCGTCGCTGGACGAGCTGGTGGCCCTTGAGCAGGGCATGGGTGCCTCAACCCGACGGCGAACAGAGCCTCTATCTCCGACCCTTTGAGATCGCGAACGAGCCCCTACCTCGGTGTGCGAGAGGCCACTCAGTACATCTACGGGCTGCTGGCCTCCCCGGCCGGGGCCTACTATCCGGCACCCGTGAAACTGTGGGTCACCCCCAACTACACGCGGGCAGCTCCCGGAGGCACCGGCACCGCCAAGTGCGGGGGCAACTACGCCGCCAGCCTGGCCTGCCGCCAAGGAGGCCGCCGACAACGGCTGCGGTCAGGTGCTCTACTTAGATGGTGCGGAGCACAGGTGGTTGGAGGAGTGCGGAACCATGAACTTCATGATGGTCACCGCCGACGGCCAGCTGGTCACGCCTGCCCTCGGGTCGATCCTGGAAGGCGTCACCCGCGACTCCCTGCTCACCCTCGCCGCTGATCACGGGCTGACCGCCGTCCAGCGACCCATCGCCTTCGACGAACTGCGTGCCGGGCTGGCCTCAGGGCAGATCACGGAGGCGTTTGCGTGCGGCACCGCAGCCGTCATCACGCCCATCGTCGGCTTCAACTCCCCGAGCATGGCGAGCAGTCTGTGGCCGACGGCGAGCCGGGCCCCCGCACCAGGGAGCTGCGGGAGCATCTTCTCGACATCCAGTACGGCCGCGCCGAGGACCGACTCGGCTGGATGCATCGCGTCGCCTGATGTTCCAGGCGATCATCGGAACCCTGGGGTACGTCGTCCGCGACGGCTCGGTGCTGCTGGTTCATCGGCAGCGTGCGGGCGACGATCACCGAGGAAAGTGGAATGGCCTCGGCGGGAAGCTGGAGCCGGGGAGGATGCCGTCACCTGTCTGCGTCGAGAGCTCCGGGAGGAGGCCGGGATCGACGCGACGTCCGCTGAGCCTGCGCGGAACGGTGTCGTGGCCCGGATTCGGCTCAGACGGTTCCGACTGGTTCGGACTGGTGTTCCTGGTCGACGGCTTCGATGGTGAGCCGCCGAGCAGCAACGCCGATGGGCCACTGGCATGGGTCCCCCTCGGGCGGGTATGGGAGCTGCCGATGTGGGACGGGGACCGTCATTTCCTACCGCTGGTCTTCGATGACGACCCCCGCCAGTTCCACGCCGTCATCCCCTACCAGGGATGGCAACGTCGTCGGGGAGGAGGTCAGGGTGACGAGATGCTGACGCCCTACCAGGACCATCGCACCCCGTAGTCCCAGCCCTGTTCCATGTCCTCGAACTCGATGACCACGGGGAAGTGTCGAAATTAATCGCCTCTCCTTGATACTCGGGACTTGTTATTTGACTGGGCCAGGCGCGTTCAATGCGTTCTAGAATTCGTGGCAGGTCTGACCCGAAACGTAATTCGATCCTCGTTGTCTGTCTCGGGTTTACCGGAGAGAGGATCAGCAAGGGTGCTAGGGCATCGCGGTGTGGGATCCTCACTCCAAAAGAGAATGTATGTGATGTGCCCACGTGTAGGTGCTCCGAGAAGTCAAAGTTCACAGATAAAGACCCGTTGGAGTACTCGCTGTTGCGGATTTCTCCCCTTCCAGGGGTAGCATTCTGGTTCTTGCTCCGGAGAGTTGGGGAAATGCAGATATTCTTCGATGCCGTTTAGGTCATCGCCAAGAGCCATGATGGTCCGCGTCAAGTGGAGACGGGGGGAGCTGTCCTGGTAATCAACGATGCAGTCGGTGCGTAGGGTGGTGAAATCGATTCCGCTTAGGGTGCGAAGCAGGGCCCAATCTGAGTAACTGCGCAGCCATGGCCTCTGAGGCGCGATGGATCTGCAGATAGGTGTTGCGACGTGACAGGCCCAGAGCCTTGGCGGTTCTGGCGACTCGCTGGCCTGATGAGCCCCAGATGTCCTCGCGGAAGCCTGCTCCGAAGAGGAAGGCAAGGCGGCGTGTCCGCTCCAGCTGGACGGCGCACGACAGTAATGCCTGCCGAACCCGTGACACCGCAGCCTGAGGGTTTGAGTCGATGCCCAGCGCTCGGCTCAAGGGCTCGGGCACCCGCAGGCCGGGTTTGTTGATGCCGTCTGTTCGCACTTTGCTTGATGGCGGCCGTCAGCTCGGCCAGGGGCGTCACTTTCGTCGGGGGAGGCCCCGTGTCTCCCGATGAGATGTCCATGGCCATGATCTTAGTTCCTGGCAGGTGAAGCCGAAGCCATCTTTTCAGCTTGGGGAATTCATTCTTCAGATCGGCTCTGACGTGGGGGTATGCCGGTGAGATCCTGTCCGTCACCCTGTCCTGTGGAGTGTGATCTGTGGCGAAATCGGCGCTGAGATGGTGCGAGGAATGGCTTCCCATGCTGCCCGAATGGCCCTGTGTCGCGCCACCTGGCCGGGGAGTGACGGCGAACCTGATTGCTCGTCGCATCCTGCTGCCACGGGTGGCTGTTCAATGGCCTGATATTCACCGTCAGGTGTGCCTTGATGAGCGGTGGGCGAGCAGGATGACGGGTCTGCTGGAGCAGGAGAGGGGAACCCTGGCGGAGCTGCTCCTCCAACTCCGGATTGCTGTTGACCGGGCCATGAGGGCCGCGCGTCGTGGTGGTCTGGACGTGACGGTGACGCAGGGCGGCCGCGCGGCTGGCAACGGCTTTTGGGACAAGCTGGAGGCGGGGAGGAGGCCGATGCCGGAACAGCTGGATGACGCTGTCGCGACGCTGCTGCGTAGGGCGGTGCCGGTGGGCCGCCGCCTCAGTCGTAAAGAATTTGAACGATACCGGGATTTGTACGATGAGCTGTGGGCAAGCGATGGGCGAGCCAATCTCGCAGCCATGCCCTACAGCAGCCTCGGGTTGGGCAGGGATCGCCGTCCTCCTCTGGTCGTCGTGGGTTCTGAGAACACCTTCGATGCGCTGGAGCGTTCTCTCTATTCTCGGTTCTGGCTGGCCGTCCGGGACCCTAACGTCGAGGGCGACGCCGACCGCATAGCGAGACGTGAGGTGAGGCGTGCCTGCGAACCGCTGGGGCTGTGCGACGAATCCGCCAGGGTGACGTTGCGGAGCCTGAATGCCGGTTTCCTGTTCGGACCCGACGGCGAGGAATGGCGAGCGCCACGACATTCACCGGAACGCCGTTCCTGGAGCGGTGATCATCAACCCCTCCGGGCGAGTGCTGAGGCGGTGGCTGACCCCGGCCTGCCAACGGGGAGGGGGTGAACGCGGGCATCGCGGCCCGGGCGCAGGCGATGCTCGCCAGCTTCGCCTCCCGCACCGCCCAGGGGCGTCTGCTGAAACTGGCGGGTCGCATGGAGGAGGCATGCGAGGATGCCATGGCTCGCGCCTGGCTGGACTGCTTCCGCTTGGATCGTGCGGGGCGGCCGGTCACCGGGGAGCAGGCGGCGCGGATTGTGGCTCACGCCATCTACCACGGCATTGCCTCCGGGCAGCAGGTGCGGGCCAGGCGAGTCAGGTGCCCGCCGGCTGTGGAGCCGGTCCGCCTCATAGATGAACAACGACTCAATGGGCAGATGCGACGAGCCCTGGAATGGCTGGCCGCGGATCAGCTGCGGGCTGAGGCGCTGCTCACCGGGGATGCGATAGTGGAGGCTCTCTACGCTAAAACTGCGGACGTCAAGAGGATGGTGCCTTTGAAGGAGCTCGTGGGATATGCCGCGGATCTGGTGATTGGTGCTGAGAGGTAAGGGCTGAGGATTCTTTGTAGGGGGAACGTTCGAGGGGGCTCGTCTGAAAAAGAGAGGTTTTCGTCGACTCTAAATCGATTATTGCTGCACATGATCCTCGGAGGTGGGTTGATTGGATGTGTTATTGAGTGGGACGCTGTGCAACGTCCCACCATGAGCAAAAACAAATTGCTATTTCCTTAGATTTTTCCACCACATGGGGTCCCCTTGTCTTTCGTTTCGTGGCATACCTGTCTTTCGATCAACATACGGATCGAGAGTGGACTGCTGATGGCGTGGGGGTGGCTACTGCCCCGCCAGCCCCAGCTCTCGGGCAGGTTTCGGGGGTGAATCAGGGGGTCCAACTGTTGGGTGAGGCTTCCTTGGCGGGGACACTGGAGGAAACCCGGAACGGAGGAAGATGATGAGTGATGAGCAGCAGCATCGACAGGCAGGCGATGAGCCCACTGCCGAGCAGGTGAGCCCCGATGAGGCCAAGGGAGCTGAGACCGTCCAGGAGAGGTTCTTCCCAGCGAGGGCGACGACAGGTCAGAGGGCGAGCGCCCAGGCGAGGCGGCGCTCAAGTTCGCAGCTGATGCGGCCTACGCTGTCGCTGGATTTGCTGGGCTGGTCGGGGAGAAGGCCCGGGCCTTCTACGACGAGCAGCGGGCGGAGTATGCCAAGACCCACCCGGATGCCGACTCGCCTGGTGCGAAGGAGTTTCTGGAGCAGTTGGGTGAGCATCTCAACCGGTTCGTGGACGACATCAACCGCGGGTTCAAGGACCTGAGCGCGAGGGGACGCGATGCGGTTGGGCATCGTGAGGACTCACGAAACGGCCAGTACGGGGATGCAGAATCGCCGCAGCCGCAGGCTGATGGTGGGGAAACTGGTGAGGACGACCACCAGGGCTGACATCGTGCCCGGCGTCAGCTGGCCTGGTCCAGCTCCCGCAGCACGCCGCGGATCTCGCGTGTGACGCGCGGGAGCGCCACCCCGCACACCCTCAGAGATGCGGTCTTCAGGGCCTCATCGCCGGGCAGGCCGGCTTCCTGGAGTCTCTGGTAGGCCATCAGCAGCTTCCGTCCCAACACCTGGCTGGCCACGTCGTCGGGCTCCAGGACATGGTCGTCGTAGAGCGTCTCGGTGCCGCCGTTGCTGAGCAGCGGGGTGGTCAGGTTGTCGTTGACCCAGGTGGTCCCGAGGATCTCGCCTGCGCGTCGCAGCACGAACAGGATGTCGCGCCGCACCTCCATGGGGCTTGGTCGATGCTCGTCTGCCAGCTTGGATCGCTCCTCGATGAGTCCCTCGACGGGCCAGCGGCCCGGCACATGATGGGTGCTGAACGGATAGGCGCGCATGATTCGGAACAGCGCCACCAGCCATTCACCGCGGATGCCGTCGATGGACCTCAGCGCCGCGATGACCCGCCCGACGGCCCCGTCCTCCCTGGATGGTTTGGCGGGAAAGCCCCGCGCCACCTGTTCGGCCCGCCGGATCTCCACCAGCTGCGTTGCGGCTACCCGGCGCACGTAGGCGGGGAAGTTCCGGATGACACCGTTGGCTGTGGCGTCTCGGCGCTCCTTTCCGAGTTGCTGGACCATCCGGGCCAGCAACTCGTGGTGGAGGTCCAGGCAGCCCGCTCTGCAGCACATCCAGCGCGTGAGCTGTCCGCCGGGGTCGCGTGGGCCGTAGGGGGCGGTGGCTGTGGGGCAGCGTCGCAGGTCGTGGAAACGCGCTGAGCGTTCATCGCGTGCGGCCAGCCAGGCGGCCTCGGCCAGTGGCGCGACGTCGAGGTCGCGCCAGGTCTGGTTGTTGATGTCCTCGGGTGTTGTCTCGCCTGACATCTGCCAAGTCTTTCGCAGGACCGCGGGCAAAATGTTCAGAAAACAGCAAATTGGCATTTTCTTGGCACTTTTCGGGAAAGCTGTGGGAGTCCGTCATGAATAATTGATGACAGAACGCAGTGCTGAATACTGGCGGACGGTGAAGCCCCGGATGAGTGGGTACTCTGCGGCTGAAGGGGACGCTGCAACTCAGGTTTTCACCGAGATGTGGGAGTGTTGCCGCGCCGGTTGGCCTCGGGAGGCGGTTTGATGAATCTTATGGATGAGCAGGGGGTGCCAGTCCGATACGTGGGGATGGGGGCGGTGCTGATCGGCGATGAGCCGGTTGCGCCCAGCGGATCGGTGGCCATTCAGTTGCCTGGAGCGGTGATCAACATTGATCCCGCGAGGCCCGATCTGACGCCGTCGTGCCTGGTGGCCGACTCGGACATGGCCTGTGCGGTCATCGGGCAGCTGTACGGCGAGGCCATGGCGCAGACGATGCTGGGGATGAGGACGGGGCAGCGAGAGGGTCATGTTGTGCCGTGAGGTGACAGCCGGGCCGATCCTGGGGGTGCTGCGTCGCCTGGCAGAGGTTCGCTGGTGTCAATGGCACACTCTGCTGCCCATGACCTCTCCTCTGCTGGAGCTGGAGGAGCTGACGCTCCTGGGGCGGCTGGTGGGGGTTGTCGCCGACGACGAGGACTGGCGAGACCGGCTGCTCCGGCAGGTGGAGAACCCTGACGGCGACCCCCGGGAGTGCGGCGCGGATCCTGGAGCGGAAGGTGGGAAGGAAGCTGATCGATACCGCCTTCGCGACGCTGGCTGCCGAGCCTGGGGAACCCGCCCCGTCGGCCACTGTGACGAGGCTGGAGCCCATTCCGGGAAGTCCATTCCGGGAAGTGGTGACGCGAACGATGACGGACTGGGCGGCGACGCTGTGGCCCGAGTTCGCCCGACGTTCCGGTGACCATGAGAAGCAGGGGATCTGGCCGGATCCCTGCCAGCTGGAGGCGCACCGGCTGACCTGCGCTGGAGTGGCGGCGCTACGTCTGTACGCGGTGACGCCCGGGCAGGGCCTTCCGGGACGCGGCGCTCGGCGCCCTCACCCTACGCGGCTGAGGGCTGGGGAAGAGCCGGATGCCCGCGTGAGGCTGGGACGGTTGCTCGGCTGCTCGCTGTGGCAGACTCCCCTGGGGCCCCGAGCGCTTGGAGGGTCTCCCCCGACGGCGGCGGAGCGTTTCTTCGCCGAGGCCTCGGAGCAGGACCTTGTGGAGGGGGCCCTGCGTGCCGTCGCCGAGTAGCCCGCGAAACGACGAACTCAGGGCTGCGGAACAGCGAGTGTGTTGAGAGTTCGGACGCTGCGCTGCGGGAGCTTCAGTGACGCTGGCTCGATGGGGGATCAGCCTCCAGGCTGTGAAGGCCGCTGTGACCAGCAACACCGCCGCGATCACGGATGTCACCTGCATGGCTGAGGTGAAGGCCTCGCGAGCTGAGTTGGCTGCCTCAGCATGGGCCGTGACGGTCTCGTCGAGGGGCTTTGAGGCCTGCGGGCAGGGACTCCCGCAGGCTGGCGGCGATGTCGTCGCTGATCCCGTCTGGGATGTGCAGCAGCCAGCGGTAGGGAGATGGTCTGCAGCGACCCGAGCAGCGCGATGCCCATGGCAACGCCCAGCTCGTAGGCGGTCTCCGAGATGGCTGACGCCGCCCCAGCTCGCTCCACGGGAGCGGCAGAGACGATGGCGTCGGTGGACAGGGGTCATTGCCAGGCCGATGCCCAGACCCGCCAGGCCGATGCTGAGCATCAGCCAATGAAGGCCGCTCTGCGTCTCGGCGAATCCCAGCAGCGCCAGCGCTGCCCCTCCCAGCGTCAGGCCAGCTGCGATGGCTCGTCCCGTGCCCAGGCGTTTGACGATGACCACCGCGACCAGGGCGACGAGCACCGACATGACCGTGGCGGGCAACTCGACCAGCCCGGCGATGAGCGGGCTCAGGCCGCGCACCAGCTGCAGGTACTGCGAGAAGAAGAACAGCAGGCCCGAGAGGGCGAAGATTGAGATGCCGTTGGCCAGCACCGCGCCAGCGAATGCGGGTATGCGAAACAGGCTGACGTCGATCAGCGGAGTGGCGAGCCGCTGCTGGCGGCGCAGGAAAACCCATCCGGCAGCCAGCCCCACCAGGGTTGTGGCTGCCACCGTCGCATCGAGGCCCTGGGCCGCAAGATGCTTCACCGCGTAGACGATGGGAATGATCGCCGGGATCGACAGAAAAGCTGAGGCCATATCGATTCGGGCGTCGCCGTCGCCGCGTGACTCCGGCACTAAGGCAAGGCCTGCGACGATGACGATGGCTATCACCGGCAGGTTGATGAGGAACACCGAGCCCCACCAGAAATGCTCCAGCAGGAAGCCGCCGACGAGCGGCTCCCAGCGCCGCCCTCCGGTGGCTCCGGCCGACCAGATGGCGATGGCTCGCGTGCGCTGCAGAGGGTGGCGGAAGGCGTCGCGCAGGATCGACAGCGTCGACGGCATGATGGTGGCTCCGAACACCCCAGCAGGATGCGGGCAGCGATCAGGACTCCGGCGGTCGGCGCGAAGGCCGCCAGCAGCGAGGCCAGCCCGAAGCCGGCCGAACCGATCAGCAGCAGGCGGCGTCGTCCGATGCGGTCGGCGACGTTTCCCATGGTGACCAGCAGCCCTGCCAGCACGAAGGAATAGACGTCGCCGATCCACAGCAGCTCTGTGGCCGAAGGTGCCAGGTCGGCAGTCAGCCGGGGCACGACCAGCGACAGCACCGTGCCGTCGATCGCCAGCAGCATGACCGCACCTGTGAGAACTGCGATGGTGCCCCACTGCCGTGCTGTCAGCGGGGGACGGTCTCGACCTGGACTTGTGGAGTCATTGAGTTCTCGTTGTGTGGCACCCGCAAGGTTACAGACCATATGGTCGGTAATTCAATACCAATTGGAATGTTTTTCATCCTATTTGGTTTGTGATGGTATGGGTGCGGCGGTACGGTGACTCCATGGCCATCAGCGGAAAAACCCGGAGCACAGACCGGACACGGCGGGCGATCCTCGACGCCGCCAGCGAACTCATGGGCAAGCACGGCACGTCAGTATCCCTGGCCAGGATCGCTGAGGCTGCGGGAGTGTCCAAGGGAGGTCTGCTGCATCACTTCCCGTCTCGCAATGACTTGATCCGGGCTCTCGGTGAGGACTGTGCGCGGCAGCTGCGTTCGGAGGTCGAGGGTTTCCTCGACCTGTCTGAGAACCGTCCCGGCAAGATGCTGCGCGCATACGTCCGTGCTCTGTGCGGGGGTCGGGGGAGGCCATGGTCTACTTCGCGGATTCCTCCACCTGGTATCCCATGATCGACATTCCCGAGGTGAAACAGGCCATAGCCGACAATGTCCGGTGGTGGGACGAGCAGTTCGCCGCCGACGGTCTGCCTGACGACCGGATCCGCCTGGTGCGGCGAGCCGCTGAGGGATGCGCCGCAGCCTACGTCTGGGGAGGAGAGACCGAGGAGGGGTGGCGCAGCTGCGTGGGCTCCTGCTGGGCCTGACTGAGGAGTCGGCACCGCTCACCTGACCCGGCCTTCTGCGATCGCAGCCCCTGCCGTCGCTGAGCACCCGCCCGCTGGGTCCTGACTGTGCTCAGGCCGCCGACCTTGAGGATCAGCGGCCTGAGCGTGCTGCCGGAGTCCCTGTTCCCGCCGGAGTAACGAAGGGGCGGGAACGCGGCAGCAGGCATTCACCAAGGGCGCTCTTCCTCCTGATCACCGCCCCCCGGCGAAGGAGGGCGGCTCCCTTCAGGACGACACGTACTACGTGGTCATGGTGTGGCGCGACGATGCTGGAGCCCGGTTCCCCCGGTCTCCGCGTGGTGCCCCGGATGGGTGGGGTATGCCCCAGTCAGGGACGGATCACTGGCTGTGCCGCAGTGCTCGATGGACCTGGGCGAGAGCCATGGCAACGTGTTCCGCCGGGCCCGTCCGCTGTTGCGTGGGGCACATGCAAGACCCGCCGCCCCCGCAAGCGGCTTTTCACGAACAGCGACTGTACTGCGGTCCGCAGCCAGAATCTTCTCGAGCATCTCCACTCTCATCCGAGGCTTCACGCGACATCGCGTACCAGCAGACGATGAGAAGGGCCTGTGACCCATTCACAGCCTTGACCCAGTCCACGAGGTCGTCGCCTCCGCCCGAGGTACGGGCGGATCGCTGGCAGGTCTTCGGACTTGTGGTTCCAGGTGTAACACCAACCTCCGGCTTTCGCTTCCCCAGATCTCTCCAGTGCCTTGTGAAAGCCATCGTCGCCACTTACCGCTGCGGGACGGTCCCGGATTCTCACCGGATTCCCTCTTGCCTCGACGCCGAAACGCCGAACCAACGACGCTCTCAACCAGAGCAGCGTCCTCAGCCCGGCACGTCGCTTCACTTAGCCGGGGCAGCGATGGACGCCTACCGGCAGGCTCTTCTGGTCCAGCGGAGTAGGTAGCGATAGTAGAGGCCACGGCGGATCCGGACGCCCGGCAGCAGGGTCGCGCGCGACGGTGCGGATCTCAGTCAGGCAGGCGGCCGGTGGCGTCGTCAGGACCCCAGGGTCGGTTTCGTGGTGGAGTGCTGAGCCGAGCCTGGCCCAGGGAAGTGCCAGCGCAGCGAAGGCCCAGTCGGATGGTGTGCGGTCCGCCGCCAGCCCGACGACCAGGAGGTCGCCGTCCGGTGCCAGGAGGTCGCGCGCCTTGGTCAGGAGGCAGCCAGGTCCATGTGGTGCAGCGACGCGACGAAGGTGATCAGGTCGTAGTGCTTCGTTCCCGGATCAAAGGCCGCGAAGCTGGAGGCGTTGAGCGTGACGTTGGGGATGCCGGTCAGACGGGCCTGTGCGCGGGAGAGCGCCGCGACGTCTGGCTCGATGCCGGTGAGGTGACCGGCGTACGGCGCGAGTCGCTGCAACAGCAGCCCGTCGCCGCACCCGACGTCCCAGGATATTCCGGCGGGGACGCTCGGCGGCGATGCGCTGCAGCCACGGATGATAGGCGGTGTTGTGGTTCCAGTAGTCGCGCACGCGTCCATTCTCCACGTGGGAGGAGCACCGGCTTCGCCAGGGTCTTTGCGGTGCCTCTGTTGTGGGGTCAGCAACCAGCACAAGCAGCGGGTTTGCCTTTGGACGGCCAAGTCCCTGTGTTGTGGTGTGGTCCTCTCGGGGTCAGGTCAGGGGATACCCCTACTTGACGGCGTCTGGTGTTTGGGGGTTGGGTGTTCCCCATGGATAGTGAAGGTGGGAAGAAGCCTCGTCCCAGGCGCTGGCTGCGGCGGCTTGGTATGGCGGCCGTGGTGCTAGGTGGGGTGAAGGTCGCGGATGTGGCGCTCACGGCGCGGGGAGCGGGCGGATCATCCGGCTCAGGGCAGTTGGTGGATGTCGACGGCCACAAGATGCACGTCCACACCACTGGTCAGGGTGATACGAGTATTGTTTTGCTTCAGGGCTTGGCACCCCGGCTCCGGATTTGGATTTTGAGCCTTTGGTGAGGGAGCTGTCGGGGTGGGCGACGGTGACGGTGGTGGAGCCCTTCGGCTATGGCTGGAGTGACGTGACGGATTCTTCTATGCTTCCCCGGGATACCGCCGGGACGTTCACACCGCGCTGCATGCCGCCGGGGTGAAAGGTCCGTATGTGTTGATGGGGCATTCTATTAGTGGGTTGACTTCGCAGGCTTTTTGCTGATCAGTATCCCGACGAGGTCGCGGGCTATGTCGGACTAGACCCCACCATTCCCTACGCGAGATCCTTCGACAGCCAGGCGGGTCCCGCGTTTCCCTGGTTTTATTCGTGGTTTTTAGGCCTATGGTGCAGGCTGGGTGGATGCGTATTATTACGGCGTTCAGTGGTGCGGATCCTTCGTTTATGATCGGGGCCAGTAGCGCGGATGGTTATAGCAAGGAGAATCTTGAGCAGCAGCGGATGCTGACCAACTGGATGATGCTGAGCGCGAATGTGATGAGGCAGGCGGAAGTTGCTAGTGATTCGCGCGCCCAGGTCAGGGATCTCAGGTTTGATGAGCAGCTGCCGGTGTTGGTCTACACCATACGTGAAACGAACTACACCGAGGCAGAGATTGCGGAGTATGTGGGCAGTGGTCCCTGTCGGCGGTCGGTGATCGTCGATGCCAGCCACTACGTTCATCACACTGAGTACAAGCGCATTAGCGAGGGCACCCGCGCCCTCATGACCGAATGCCACCGATAGCCGGCGTGTCGGCTGGGTCCTCGCGGCAATCTTCGCGTTGCACTCCCTCGCCCTCATCATGCTCGTCGAGGAACGGCAACCATAAAAATCCGGAATCCTCACATGAAGATGAGGTGCGATGCCGCTCTCGATCCTTGTGGAGTTGACCGGGCTTTGAGAGTCGGTGATGCGGCGGATTTGCCTTTGAGCGCGCTCCAACACGTAGGGTCGGCGACATGGAAGGACCAGTGCCAGATGGCGACCTGCCCGAGTCGCTGCCGGTTCAGCAAGCGGCTGCCTAGCTGGGTGTGAGCCCCCAGGTCATCCACAAAACCCATAGCACTCCACTGATAAGAGTCGGGTTTCATACGGGCTGTGGCGTATGGGCAGTCGAGAGCCATCTGTTACATGACGATATGGGCTGTTGGTTTGAGCGGTACGGTTTCAAGACCGGGGATGCCCATGAGATGTGCGGCTAGTTTAGAGGTACAGCCGACAATGGTGCTGGGCAGGTCGATGTCCGATAGAGCACGAAAGGTTGCGGCCTCGTCCCAGAGCAGATCCGGTTTGAGTGGCGGATCGTCGTCGTTCGTTAGCTTGACCGCTAGTTCGGGGGTCACAGCAACGACGCGGTAGCGGCGACCAGAGACCAGCTCCGAGGCTCCGGCTGGCATGGTGCGATCGCCCCAGCCATCCCATTGAGCGGCCCAGACACGACCAGTAGCAGCGGCTAGTAGCAGGCGGAGCAGCGTTTTGCGGACAGCTGGCGAGTCTGATCCGATTTCAGGTTCATAGTCCCATGTAGAACCGGACCGTCCGGCGTGGAGGGGGACACCGGAGACAATCTGCCAACTCGCGCAGGCTAAGTCTGTTCCCGCTGAGGCGATATCACCCCACCGGACTGGTGTGATGGTGCCGTCGGCATCCAGCCGCCCGGCTGGGTGGAGGATGCGCACGTACGCTGGCCAGCTGTCGCCGACGAGTGATCCCCAAGTATATGAGTCCTCATGATTTGATGAATAAATTTCCATGTTTCACATTAGGTTGAAACTTTTTCAGAGAGGCAATCTCATGAATAAGTATCAATCATGGCTGTCTTCGATTCCGGGCTTTTTAATGCGGCTGTGTAATCGCTAATCTCCTCCTGTAGTATGCCTGTCTCTTCGGCTTGCCGCATGGAATCCTGGAAGTAGGCGGTGCGTTTTCGGGAGCGTTCTTTCTTGTATGTGAGGACGTCTTCCAGCCGGACCAGCCGGTGGACGTTGGGCTGCTCGTATGGGAGTTTTCCCTCCTCCAGTAACTTGACCAGGGTTGTCCGGGAGATATTCAGGATTTCGGCTGCCTGAGTGGTGCTCAGCATCGTGGAAACAGGCTCGATGCGAACGGCATCGCCTCGCGACAGTGCGTCGACGAAGGTCCCCACACCCTCGCGGATACCAGGAGGAAGACTTGGCAACAAGGTGTTCAGGGGCGTCAGGTCGCCCAGATCCTCCGGCGGAAGCACCGTGTGGGAGGTTGTCGTCTTCATGCATCAAGTATCACTCCAAACGATGGAAACGCAAGAGACGATTGCAACGTAAAGGTGGCTCTTCCTGCTGCAAGATGCCTCTTCTGCTTTAGCTTGTCTTTGAGCGCGCTCTAACGCGTAGGGTCGGCGGCATGGAAGGACCAGTGCCAGATGGCGACCTGCCCGAGTCGCTGCCGGTTCAGCAGGCAGCGGCTTGGCTGGGGGTGAGTCCCCACACCATCCGCTACTACGAGCGACTCGGCCTGGTGCGGGTACCCAGGGACGCCCAGGGAAACCGTGTTTACGACGAGGCCGCCATGCGGCGGCTGGTCTTCCTGATCCGGATGCGCGTCTCGGGCATGACCATGACGGAACTTCGTCGCTACATCGACCCTAGTTGAGCAGGGTCCCAGCACCAAGCCAGAGCGTCTCAAGGTCATGCAGGAGCATCGAGCCCGGGTCCGGAGCAAAATCGCCGAGCTCCAATTCGCCCTTGACATCACCGACTACAAGATCGCCACCTATGGCGGAAACCTCGGCGACGAACCAAGCATCGACGAACCAACCCACAAGGAGACACCATGACCGTCACCCTCGCCCCCGGGCTGAACACTTCACCCATCGGATTCGGGTGCATGGCGCTCAGCCATGTCTGACGGCGGCACCACTAACGACCAGGCCCGGCACACCCTTGAGGAGGCCCTCGACGCCGGGATCACCTTCCTCGACACCGCCGATGTCTACGGCGAACCGAAGCCGGATGCCACCGGCCCCGCCGGCACGAACGAGGAGATGCTCGCCCCGTTCGTCGCCAGGCACCGCGACCAGTTGCAGATCGCCACGAAGTTTGGGATCACCGGGGCCATCGGAGTGGTGAACACGGACGAGCCGCGCACCAGCGGTCGCCCGGAGTATGTGCGCGCGGCCTGTGACGCATCGCTGCGGCGTCTGGGCATCGAGACCATCGACCTCTACTACATGCACCGTCCCGACCCGGACACCCCCATCGAGGAGACCATCGGCGCGCTGAGCGAGCTGATCGACGCGGGAAAGGTGCGCCACCTGGGGCTGAGCGAGGTCACCGCGCCGGAGCTGCGCCGCGCCCACGCCGTCCACCCGATCGCCGCCGTGCAGAGCGAGTGGAGCCTGTGGTCGCGGGATGTCGAACGCAATGTCGTCCCGACGTGCGCGGAGCTGGGCGTCGGTTTCGTGCCGTACTCGCCGCTGGGCAGGGGATTCCTGACCGGGACCCTCACCAGGGACCAGATCAGCTCGGACTTCCGCGGCATGACCCCCGGATGGGGGAGTCATGGGATGCGAACCAGCAGGCCCTCGCGGTGGTGACTCAGGTCGCCGACTCGCTGGGCGCCACGAACGCGCAGGTCGCGCTGGCGTGGCTGCTGGCCAAGGGACGGCAGTTCGGCCTCCCGGTGGTGCCGATCCCAGGATCCCGCCGTGCTGAGAGGATGCGCGAGAACCTCGGTGCGCTGACACTGCACCCTGGACGATGCCGCCATGACCCGGCTCGACGGCGTCGCCGCACTGGTGCAGGGAGGCCGCAACATCGTGCAGGACCCCCAGTGGATCAGCGAGGGCCGCGAATAGGCAGGGGAGATCAGCGGACGACGCGACGAAGGGGAGCGGCTGCCAGACAGAACCCATCTGGAACCTTCTGTCCGAGCCGGTGAACGGGCGTGGGAGGAACGAGATGGCATACAGTGGCGGACGCTATGAGCAGCGAGACCGATCATCCCTCACATGTCAGCCCCGTCACGGGAATCGTGACCACGGGTCTGATGCTCTTCGCCCTCTTCTTCGGAGCGGAAACCTCATATTCTCGCCCCTGCTGGGGCCGCCTCCGGCTCTGCCCTCCCCGTCGTCATGGCCGGGTTCCTGACGACGGGGGTTCTGCTGCCGCTGGCCACCGTCGTCGCGGTGTCCACGTCGGGGGAGGGCATCCTCGGGCTGGCGCGTCGTGTGGGTCCGCGGTTCGGTGTCGTCATGCCCCTGGCGGTCTACCCTGTCCATCGGTCCCCTCTATGCGATACCGCGGGTCGCGACGGTCGCCTACGAACTGGCTACCCGCCCCGTGCTGGAGCTGATGGGCATCCCCGACTCGCGCTGGACCCTGGTGGCGCACGTGACCCTCTTCCTGGGGTTGTCCGTCCTCATCTCGCTGCGTCCCAGCCGGCTGGCTGATCGCATCGGCCGATGGCTGACCCCGCCCTCCTCGCTTTGCTGGCGCTCCTGTGGGGGCGACGCTCCTGAGCGCGCAATGGGTTGACCGCGACGTCATCGAGCCCCTATGCGAATTTCCCCATTTCCCACGGGTCTCACCCAGGGCTACCTCACCATGGACGTCCCCTGTCCGCCAGCGTCTTCGGGATCGTCGTCATCAGCTCTCTGCGTGAGCGCGGGTTCACCTCGCCGGGCAGGCTCGTGCGGGGCACCACCGTCGCGGGTGGAATCGCTGCGGTTCTCCCTAGGCGCGGTCTACGCCGGTCTGGCTCTCATCGGAACGCGAACCCCGGGCATCATCACCGCCGACACCACCGACGGCACCGAGCTGTTGCGCACGGCGGCGTCGCTGACCCTGGGGCAGGGGCGGGGTGGTCGTCTTCGCCGGCATCGTGGTGCTGGCCTGCCTGACGACGGCGGTGGGGCTGCTGGCGTCCTGGGCCGGCTATGCCAACACCGTCTGGCCCGCCGTCTCCTTCAAACGTCACCTCCTGGTCGGGTCGGCGGTCTCCCTCATCCTGGCGAGTCTGGGATTGGATGCGATCCTCACCGTCACGGGGGCCAATCACCCTGCTGCTCTACCCCCTGGCGATCTGCCTCGTCGTCGTCACACTCCTGGATGCCATCGCTCCAGGCCGCCTGCGCTCCGCCTATCTGTGGCCTGTGAGCGTGGCCGGTGCGCTCGGCCTGGTGTCTGCGCTGGCCAAGGCGGGGTGGAGGACGCCCAGCGACCCTGTTGTCGCGCACGGGGCTGTGGGATGACTCCACCGGGTGGATCCTCCCCGCCCTGATTGCGCTGGGCGTCGGGCTGGCCCTGGATGTGCGGGCCGGCAGGTGGTCCGCTCCCGCCCGAGGCGCCGATGATGATGCCGCATCCGGTGTGCCGCATGCGGGACCGTCCAGCGTCGATGAGGTGCTGGAACACCACCGGGAAGACTGGGATGACGCCCACTGAGAGAGGGATGCCTCTGACATCTTCTCCGCTGAAGCTGGTGTGCTCGGACAGGTGCGGTCAGAGGAACGGGTAGTCGGTGTAGCCCTCGGGGCCGCTGCCGTAGAACGTCTCCTGGACCGGGGCATTCTCCGGTGAGCCGGTGCTCCAGCGCTCCACCAAATCCGGATTGGCCAGCGCCGGCCGGCTGACCCCACCGCATCGGCCACACCCTCGGAGATGTAGGCGGCTGCACTGTCCCGCGTGGTCACGGCCGCGAACCCTGGTTCACCACGAGGGGCGCGCCGATGGCGCGCCGCAGCCCCTGGACCAGACCGGAGGCCGGGTCGGCGTGGAGGATGTCGACAAACCCCAGCCCCAGCGGCGCGAGTTCCCTGGCCAGGTGGTGGTAGGTGGCGTCGACATCGGCGACGCCGGTCTCCTCAATGCCCTGGATGTTGTGCTGCGGCGACAGCCGGATTGAGGTGCGCTCCCCGCCGATCTCGGCCGCGACGGCCCGCGTCACCTCAATCGCCAGGCGCGCCCGAGCCTCGGGCCGCCACCCCAGGCATCGGTACGCAGATTGGTGTTGGGCGGAGGAACTGATGGATCAGATAGCCGTTGGCACCGTGGATCTGGACGCCGTCCATACCGGCGTCAATGGCGTGGCGTGACGCCCGCACCCAGGAGGCGATGATCTGCTCGATCTCCGGTTCGGTCAGGGGCTCGGCCTGGATGTAGTCGACGCGGCCGGCGGTGTTGTGGGTGTATCCGGGGGCGGTCGTCGCGCTGGCCGAGACCACCCGGCCGGTGCCGTTGATCGTCGGGTGGCTGAGCCGGCCCGCGTGCATGATCTGCATGACGATGGTGCCGCCCCGATCGTGCACGACGTCGGCTATCTTCCGCCAGCCAGCAATCTGCTCGGGGTCTCTATGCCCGGCTGCCCAGCCAGGTGCGCGCCGCCAGGTCGGGGAAGACCCCTCCGTGACGATCAGACCCATCGAGGCCCGCTGCTCGTAGTACTCAGCGACCAGATCGCCGGGGACACCCTCCATACCGGCGCGAAGCCGAGTCATGGGCGCCATGACGAGCCGGTTGCGCAGCTGGTACGGTCCAAACCCGAAGGGGGAATAAAGTTCCATGTAAAACATCCTTACTCAGGCTCGTTGAACAGACAAACAGGCCATAGCCAAACCCTGACGGAACCCACGGTCACGGGCTGCAGGTCAACTCTGGGAACCCCGGTCCGGCATGGAAATTCCCGTGCAGCCAATATGCGGTCGAAAGGGTCACGATGACTCCACGACGACCGCCCGGCCAGGTGGGCTATGGTGCCAGCTGCTGGCAGCCGAGACCACCAGAGGATGATCTCGCGAGGCGATGATGCTCAGAACACCGCTCTCAAGGGGGTCAGGTGGCCGGAGGCGATGGTCGCGGTCCCGGTCGCGCCGAGGGCCAGGCCCTGGGCGGACGGGTCGTTGAAGACCAGGAAGGACCCCGCCGGGGCGCCGTCGTCGACGAACACCTCCACGCTGGAGCGGTCCAGGTAGACGTGCAGGCGGACCTTGCCGTCGGCGGGACGGTAGGCCACCTCGCGGCGCAGGGCGAACTGCGCCTCGCCGCCGTCGCGGCCGGGGACGGTCTGCAGTCCGCCGTTCGTGCGATCCAGGTAGAACACACCCTTGGCGACATCGACGCCCACCCGGACCTCTTGGAGCTTTCCGCCGACCCTCACCGCGGGCCAGGCTCAGCCAGGCGTCGCTGGCGTGGGAGACGTCCCAGGACGAGGTCGATCTCGGTGACCCGTTCCGTCCCGAACGAGACCACGTTGTCCGTGGCGCTGGCACCGGTGATCTCCACCGCCCGCCTGCGCAGCCCAGCCAGTTCTTTTGATGGGTTCCTGTCGCAGGATCCTCGCCCCGTCCCGGGTGGTCAGCGACAACTCGCGCGGAATGCTCATCTCGTTGTGCCAGTCGCCGGTGGGCATGGAATAGGGGTAGCGCCAGTTGCCCAGCCACCCCAGCCAGATGCGACGACCCTCCACCTTCTCGAAGGTCTGGGCGGCGTAGAAGTCCTGCCCGGCGTCGGTGAAGCGGATCCGGTCATCCTCCGGGAAGAACGTGGTGCCGTCGAAGTCCCCGATGAAGTACTGGGCGGTGGAGCCGTGGGTCTCCTCGTTGTCGCCGATCGAGAGGGTCAGCACCCAGCGGGTCTTCCCGTCGGAGGCATCGGTGAGGGGAACAGGTCGGGGCACTCCCAGACCGCGGCATGCGACCCAGCGCCCTGGCCGAAGTCGCTGGCGTGACTCCACTGCCTGAGGTTGGGGAGCGGAAGATCGAGACGTGGTCATTCACGGAGACGACCATCACCCACGACTTCGTCGGCTCATGCCAGAAGACCTTGGGGTCGCGGAAGTCCTTGCGGCCGTCATTGGGGATGACGGGGTTGCCGTCGTAGCGCCTCCAGGAGCGCCCGCGGTCCGTGCTGTAAGCGAGGGACTGCGCCTCCCCGCCAGTGGTCGAGGTGTAGATCGCGACCATCCCGCCGCCGGGCACCAGCCCGGAGGTGTTGGCGCCATCGTCGACGCAGCTGCCGGACATCGCCAGGCCCAGTGCGTCGTGCTGCAGGGCCGTGCCAAGAGGCTTCCAGTGCACCATGTCCGAGCTGACGGCGTGCGCCCAGGTGCCGTCCTGCTGGTGGAATAGGTGGTATTCGCCGTCGAAATAGATCAGGCCGTTGGGGTCGGCGAGATTCCCCCTGACAGGGCTGTAATGGTATGCGGGACGGTAGGCATCAGAACCAACATCGGCAGCCGCCAACGGGGCGGTGACGCCGCCTCCCAGTGCCAGGGCGCCGACGGCCGCGCCGGTGCCGCCCAGCAGCGAGCGGCGGGTGAAAGCTTTATCTATGGGGGTATTCATGCCCGCACCGTATCCCGGCCGGGATGCAGGAGCACCCTGCGGCTCAGCGGGCCAGCCCACGCAGCACCGACATCACCGACGCCCCGTAGCCACCGCCGAACAAGATGGCGTGCACCAGCAGCGGCGTCAGCTGGTACCAGGGGACTCGGGCCTGCCAGCCGTCGGCCAGCGGATAGGTCTCGTCATAGGCGTCGAACGCCTCCCGCCCGAAACCACCGAACAACTGCATCATCGCCAGGTCGAACTCGCGATGCGCGTAATGCGCGGCCGGGTCGATGACCCAGTTCACGCCCGTCTGGTCGACCAGGCGGTTCCCGGCCCACAGGTCGCCGTGCACCAGCGATGGCGGCTCAGCCGGACCGCACAGCTCTGCGCCCCGCGGTTCCAGGTCGTCCAGCAGGTGCAGGGCCTCCTGGGGCACCTGACGCTCTGCGACGGCACGCCTGGTGAGGGGACGGAGCCGTCGTTCCAGATAGAACTCCGGCCACGACGACGTGGGCGTCAGATCCACCTCGACGGAGCCCAGATAGCCCGACTCGTCGCCGTCGAGCCCACCGAAGTGCTGCCGGGGCTGACGGTGCAGCGCGGCCAGGCCCACGCCCAACGCTTCCTCAGTGCCGGGGCTGCGACGGCCCTCGTCGATCCACTCCAGCAGCAGTCCACGGGGTGATGATGCCAGCACCTCGGGGACCCGCACCCCGGCCGTCGTGGCCTCCCGCAACGCCTCAGCAACCCTCGCGCCTCCCGCTCGAACAGCAGGCGCGTGGGGAGGGATGCGTCTTCAGGAATACCGGGCCACCGCTGGTGTCGAGACGGTAGCGCGTGCGATGTCGCCGCCATGCACCGGCGTGACCTGGGTGATGTTGAGTCCGGTGGTCAGCTCCTCGGGAAGGGACATGCACTCAACCTACCCATAGAGTGATGGCTGAAGCCTGCTCGCAGGTGGGTCGGCGCGAAGAGCGATGGGAGCCCCGCATATTGATATCATTGCTTGAGATCGCAAAGGGAGATGTGGGAGATGGAACAACTGCTGATCCGAGGGCTTCCCGCTGGCACAAAGGCGAAGCTTGCTATGCTTGCGCAACGAAATGGGCGCTCCAGAGAAGCCGAGGTCCGGGCGATCCTCGATCAGGCTTTGAGTCAGGAGCCGATTTCTCTGGTAGACCTGCTTGCCATGCCCGAGTCGGAGGACGTGGAATTTGAGCCTGAACGTTTGGGCGCCGTGAGCAGGGATGTTGAGTTGTGAGATACGTTCTGGACACCAATGTGGTATCCGCATTGCGGTTGCCACATCGCAATCCTGAGGTCGCCACATGGGCAAGGGGAGTTCTGCACGAGGACCAATTCGTGACCGCGTTTACGATCGCTGAGATCGAGCGCGGAGTCTGTCGCAAAGAGGCGGTGGATCCAGCCCAGGGCGAGGTGCTGCGCCGCTGGTTCGCAGCCCAAGTCCCTGCCAGCCTTTGAAGGTAGGGTGCTGCCATTCGATCTGGCGGCAGCACGGATCTTTGCGAAATATCCAATCCCTGGGCGGGTTCCTATAGACGATGCGCAGATTGCCGCCGTTGCCATGGCGAATTCCATGGTGCTGGCAACCCGCAACGTCAAACATTTTGCAGTAACCGGGGTTGCTGTCTTCAATCCCTGGTTAGATGGAGGGCGGGCTTGAGGCATGGCCTCCTGGGGATCTCCCGGTGCTGCCTGCCGGTAGTCCGCCACTGGAAGGCGGTTGCGGGGCGGATGCGTCGTAGGTGGCCGAGCGAAACCATACTGGGAGGGGCTGTCGCCACTCCCGGCTTCAATCTGACCGCCTCCTGGGTCATCCACACGGTGGGTCCCAACCGGAACGCGGGCCAGAGCGACCCGGCCCTGCTACGGTCCGCCTTCGACTCCAGCCTTGACCTCGCCTGGGAGCTGGGCTGTTCCAGCGTGGCGCTGCCCGCCATCTCCGCAGGGGTCTACGGCTGGGATGCCCGCGAGGTGGCGCGTATCGCGGTCGCATCGGCCCGCGCCCATGCCGGTGAGAGCCCGGACCGCGGCTCATCCGCTTCGTCCTGTTCTCCCGGAGCTGCTCCAGGACTTCAAGGATGCGCTCACGCAGTAAGAAGCCAACCCGGCTATGCGTCGTGACATCATAATTTCTGATGTTATGCTGTCAACATGAGGACGACGGTGACACTTGACCCGGATGTGGAGTCCTTGATCCGCCAGACTATGAAGGCAAAAAGGTGTGTCTTTCAAACAGGCGCTGAATGACGCCGTGCGGGCTGGTTCCCGCGCTCAACCGAGGAAATACACGGTGTCCCGGGTCATGGGACGGCCGCAGATCTCCCTGGACCATGCCCTGCAGCTGGCGGGTGAGCTTGAGGACCAGGAGCTGGCCCGGCGGGCTGGATTGTGAAGATTGTCGACGCAAACGTCCTGCTCTATGCGGTCAATCAGGATTCACGTCACCACGAGGCATCCCAGAACTGGCTGGATGGTGCGCTGTCCGGCGGCGATGTGGTGGGTTTCGCATGGGTCGCCCTGCTCGCCTTTCCCTGCGGCTGAGTACACAGCCGGGAATTTTCCCGCGCCACTGTCCCGGGAGGACGCGATCGTCCAGATGACGTCATGGTTGGGAGCGCCCGGTGCACAGCAGGTCAGCCCGGCGCGTGGGCATGCCGCCATCCTCTCCCGGCTTCTCGACGAGGCGGGAGCCGCGGGACGCCTGGTGAACGACGCACACCCTGGCGGCCCTGGCACTCGAACACCATGCGTCAATCGTCTCGTTCGACACCGACTTCGCGCGTTTCCCCGGTCTCACCTGGGCAACACCCAACCAACTGCTCAGCTGATGGGCGACGGTTCGCTTCCACAGAACGGCCCGCCGGAGGCGCTAGGGCGTTGTGGGTCTCGTCGGAGGGACGCTGGGTGGTGCCGGGTCTGCCGTCGTCGCGGACCCAGCTGACGACCAGCTCGTCCTGGAGCCGAACCTGACTAGGTGCCTGCCGATGACGTCTTCCAGATGCTCTAGGTGGTCGTCGTCGGCGTGCAGTGTCAGGACTAGGGTGTTGGGCTCGCTGGTGAGCTCTGCCGATCCGGTGGTTTGGCCGTCGCGGTTGAAAAGCAGGGAGCCTGAACTGGTTTCCTCATCCCAGGTGGTGGTGATCTTGCGACTCATGTGGCTGGCCAGCTGCTTGCCGTAGCGCGCGGGACGGTCGGTGGGGACGCGGGCTGTCGAGGTGCGTGAGAAGTCCATGATCCATTCTCACCCTCACTGCGGGGACGACGGGAGGCCGTCCGGAGGCCGGGATAGCCTGAGGGGCATACGTCATCGAACCGGCGCCTGTGAGAGGACGGAGACGAGATGATCATCGAGGCGGTTCAGGGGGACATCACCCGGCAGGAGGTCGACGCCGTGGTCAACGCCGCCAACTCCTCCCTGCTGGGCGGAGGTGGGGTCGATGGGGCCATCCATCGTGCCGCGGGGCCTGAGCTTCTCGCGGCTTGCCGGGAGCTGCGGGCTACGCGCTTGCCTGACGGTCTTCCGGTGGGAGGGGCTGTCGCCACTCCTGGCTTCAATCTGCCCGCCTCCTGGATCATCCACACTGTGGGACCTAACCGGCGTGCCGGGCAGACCGATCCTGCGCTGCTGCGCTCGGCCTTTGATTCCAGCCTGGATCTCGTCCGGGAGCTGGAATGTGCCAGCGTCGCATTGCCCGCCATCTCTGCGGGGGTGTACGGCTGGGATGCCCGTGAGGTGGCGCGCATCGCGGTCGCATCGGCCCGTGCCCATGCCGGTGAAGTGCCCGGACTGCGGCTCATCCGCTTCGTTCTGTTTTCCCCGGAACTGCTGCAGGTATTCGAAGATGCGCTCGCTGACTGAGACATCCTGATACCAGCGTGGCATGCCCTGGGAGTTCTATTTGGGGACCCGACGGAAAAAATGTCAGGATGAGATGTGCTACGAGGTGCCCTGGCCTTCGAGGAGGCCTACGCCTGGGTGTGAGGGTGCGTCTGGAGCAGGAGCTGGCCGATTGGTCCTGGGCTCTGGAACGGCTCCCTGGATTGTGTTCATGAAGTCCCCGAGTGAAGGAGAACCATGCGCGAATTCGATGTTGACGACATTCAGCTCAGCGTGCCTAGACAGCCTGGTTTCCAGCGACGGCGACGGCTGCTGCCTCCCGACCAGTTCGGGGTGTTCTCGGAGGCATTCGCCCGCTACATGGGCACGCCCGCGTTCATCGGGTGGATGTCGGTCATCGTCGGCATCTGGCTGGGCTGGAACATCTGGGCCGCACCGGAGCTGCGCTTCGACCCGTATCCGTTCCAGTTCCTGACCCTGGGACTGTCGATACAGGCTTCCTACGCGGCGCCCCTGATCCTGCTTGCCCAGAACCGCCAGGAGTTCCGCGACCGGGAGATGCTGGAGACGGACCGGCAGAACCTCACCCAAAGTCGCGCGGATACAGACTTCCTGGCCCGCGAGATCGCCGACCTGAACCACAAGATGGGCGAGGTCGCCACCCGCAGCCACATCACGAAGCGTCTTGATAAAATTGAGGAGGCCATGAGGCTTATTCATGAGGGTATCAGAAACAGCGAAACCCTTGTCAGAGCCCAGTTGGATAGCAGCTGCGAATAAGCCTCATTATGTTTATAAGACGATATTCACCCAAAAATGGACGGGATGTGAAGTTTTCCCTGTCTCTGCCATTGCCAGTGTCGGAGGATAAGGATTCCGAATGGAAGATTGAAATGGAATCGACAGGAATGAGCCCGCCATTTAAGCAGACTGTCTACGGCGTTGATGCAATCCAAGTGCTCGAGATGGCGCTCATGGTCCTGCGAACAGTTGAAGAAAAAGAAGGCCTCGAGCTTCCTGAAAAATTAGCAGAGAGTCTATTGAGAATGTGTAATTTTCTGGAGGCTTATTCACGAATATCAGCAATGAGGCTTATTCGTGGGAGTGTCGGAAACAGCGAAATCCCTTTGTCAGGGCCCGGTTGCTAGCAGCTGTGAAAGCCTCATGGATGTCTCTTGTATGTGTGCAGAGACTTGAGTATGGGGCCTTGAGGTGACGGTGCGGCCCCGTGTCCGGGCCCAGGAGTGTTTAGGCCGGAATGCTGTGGCGCGAATCGCCGTCTGCGGCGCAGGGCACGCACTACAGCGACGGCGGTTTCAAGTGGTGTGTGCAACGTTGAGTAGTTGTTCTATTTTCTCGGCTGGTGTGGCCCAGTCAAGTACTCGTCGGGGTCGGGTGTTGAGGAGGTCTTCGGCGTGTTGGACCTGGGTGTCGGTGATGTGGGTGAAGTCGGTGCCTTTGGGGAAGAAGTCCCGGATCAGGCCGTTGCTGTTCTCGTTGGTGGGGCGTTGCCAGGGAGAGTGGGGGTCGCAGAAGTAGGCCTGGCAACCCGAGGCGAGGGTGAAGCGGGCGTGTTGGGCCATCTCGGCGCCTTGGTCCCAGGTGAGGGTTCTCATCAAGGTGGCCGGGAGTCGGTGGGCCATCTGGATCAATGCGTCGGTCACGGTGGTGGAGTCACGGCTGGTGACCCGTTGGATCATGGTGTAGCGGGTGGTGCGTTCGTTGAGGGTCACCAGGGCCGAGGTGCCGCCCTTGCCGATGATGAGGTCTCCTTCCCAGTGTCCGGGAACTGCCCGGTCCTCGACCTCGGCCGGGCGGTTGGTGATGGTGGCCTCACCGATCCAGCTACGGATGCCCCGCCCGGACAGCCGTGACCGGGGCCTTCGGGTGCTACGTCCGGAACGCAGGGGCTTTCTCGACGGTGAGTTCATGACGCAAACCCGCCGGCGGCCTGGACGTAGAGGGCCTGGTAAATCGTTTCGTGACTGACCCACATCGTGGGGTCCTCCGGGAAGTCCTGACGCAGCCGGTGAGCGATCTGCTGCGGGGAATGTTTGTTGTTCAACCGTGTCACCACCTCATCCCACAACGGTGTCCCGAGCACCAGCTTCCTGTCCTTGGGACGCCGACGTGACCAGTCTGCCAGCCGCTGCGCCGGCTGGGCCCGGTACCGCCAGGACAACGCTTCACCTGCCTGGAAACCGTGGAACGGTGAACACCGAGTTCTGCAGCGATCCGGGAGAGCGGAACCCGGTCACCGACCCGAACCTCGATCAGGATCCGCCCCGCCAGGGTCAACCGGCCCCTGCCCATCACGCCACTGCGCTGGTTCTCCCACCTCCAACACCGGATTCTCCCGTAACCGCCGCTGACGCCGCCGCGGACTGTAACGATGCTCGATTCAACCCACCAACCCCTCCCACCCGACCCCGCGACAACACCATCCCCGCCTCGACAGCCACCTTCCTCACAGTGGAAGGACTACCACCCAACTCCCGCGCGATCGAATGACACGACCGACCCCGCCCCAACAACACCAACATCAACCCACAACGCCGCTCATCCAACCGCACAACACACCTCCAGAAACCGTTGTTGCGCACACCCTCTGAACCCGCCGACGTCATCGAGGGGTCTGTCCGATTAATGGTGTAACTGGCGGTTTCTATTGGTGGGTGCTGGCTGCGGGCATGCGGTCAGCGAAGGTCGTGGCGAACGCGTTCAGGGCGGGCTTCCAGCGCATGCCCCACCGGGCCTCGGCCGGTGCCCGCGGGATCCAATGATCTCACGGTCAGGTACAGGGGTCTTCAACGCGGCTTGCTCGTTCGGGAAGTGCCCGCGGGCGCGGACCGCTCTGCGGAACCTGGCGTTGAGTGACTCGATCGCATTCGTGGAACACAAGACCTTGCGGATCTCGATGTCGTAGTCCAAGAAGGGCACGAACTCGGTCCAGGCACCCAGCCAGAGCCGGATCATCGCCGGATAGGCCTTGCCCCACTTCTCGGTGAACTGTTCGAACGCCCGCTCAGCGGCCTCCGGGGTGGGGGCTTCGTAGACGGGCTTTAAGTCGGCCGCGATCTGGGACCAGTGCTTCTTCGAGGCGTAGCGGAAACTGTTGCGCAGCAGGTGGATCAGACAGGTCTGGATCTTCGCGGCCGGGAACACCGACCCGATGGAGTCGGGTAGTCCCTTGAGCCCGTCGCAGACCATGAAGAACACATCCTTGACGCCGCGGTTCTTCAACTCGGTCAGGGCACGCGAACCAGAACTTCGCCGACTCCCTCGTCCCCCTGGCCGGGCCAGATCCCCACAATGTCCTTGTGACCCTCAAGGTCGACCCCGATCGCGGCGTAGAACGGCTGGTTACGGACCCTGCCCATCCCCTGACTTTGATCACGATCGCATCGATAAAGATCGCCGTGTAGATGGACTCCAAAGGCCGACTCATCCACGTGGTCATCTCGTCGACAACCCGGTCGGTGATCCGGCTGATCGTGTCCTTGACACGCTCGTGCCGTAAACCTCGGCGAAGTGGGCGGCGATCTCCCCGGTCGTCAGCCCTTTCGCGAACAGGCTCAGCACCATGGCATCCATGTCCGACAACCGACGTTGCCGCTTCTTGACCAGCTGCGGCTCAAACGTTCCGTTACGGTCCCGGGGTACCTGGATCTTGATCGCACCGACGTTGTCAGTAACAACCGTCTTCGACCTCGTGCCATTGCGGGAATTACCGCTGCCGCGGCCGACCGGGTCGTGCTTGTCGTAGCCAAGATGCTCATTCAGCTCTTCGTCGAGAGCGGCCTCAACGATCTGAGCGGTCAACGCCTTCAACAAAACCACCGGGGCCGGTCAGAGCGACACCAGCATCCTTGGCCTGACGCACCATCCGCGCGATCGCCTCACGCTGAGCCACCTCCAGCTCAGCCGACTCCTCCGCCGACGGCGGTGATGATGATGGGTTCACATGCCCCAGTCTGGCCGACCCCACGGCCAGCTCACTACTCGTTGTTGTCTCGGTCATCATGACTCCTCCTGCCCTGTCGGGCGATGGAGCCAGTTACACCGTTTCCCTGACAGACCCTGTATGAATCTACATCAGGCCTGGGACACAGGGGAAGGCAGGACAGAGGGTCGAAGTGATGGGGGAGTGGGCCCCATCGGTCAACTCTGAGCCGTGCAGCCTCTTCACAGCTGTCGACGACCGGTTCCTGAGACAAGAGGTTTTCTATTCCCACGTCCTTAGTGCTGCTGTGAGGAGCTCTGGCGCGTGGATCCGGACCAGGGCTCCTCACCGGAAGGATGAGGGATGCTTGTCAGCTGGCGACGTGCAGCGGCTCCATGTCGAGAGGAGACCACTCGGACTGGATGGCCCCGTCGGCGATCTCCAGGACGCGGTCGCTGAGCTGCTGCAGTTCCGCCTCATTGCTGGTGAACAGCAGAATGCCGACGCCGCGTCCCGTCACCTCCTCCAGCAGCCGCATGAAGCGGTCCTGCATGGCCACGTCCAAGCCCTCCGACGGTTCAATCAGGATCATGATGCGGGAGGTCTGGCTGGCAAGCTCCTGCATCTGCTGCCAGCGGCGCTGACCGGTGGACAGCATGGGCCGTTTCATCAGCTTGCTCAGCCTGGACTCGGACTCGCGCAGCATCAGCAGAATCTTGGTGGTGTCCTCAATGCCCTCGTCGTCGATGTCCTCGCCGTCGAGCATCGCGATGTTGCGGGCCGTGTGGGAGTCGCTGTCTGGATCTGACATGTTGGTGAGCACCGAGACGCCCAGGGCGGGCAGGTCGCGGGGAGAGGCGATGCTGGCGGGCAGCCCATCGACCATCAGGGACTCGAACTCCCCGGGATGTTTCCCGAGCAGAGCGTCACGCAGCTCCGAGATGCCGGAGTGCCTCGCCCCGTTGAAGCCGAGGACCTCGCCGCGATGCAGCCTGAACGAGATGGGGCTGCCCGTGCAGTTGAGCCCTCCACGTCAAGCACCACGTCCTGAGTGGCGTGGGAATGCCGCCCCTTGGAGTTCACGGTCTCGCCGAACATCGCCTCGGTGAGTTCATCCACCGTGGTCTTGCGAGATTCGAAGACCCCTCCACCCGACCATCGCGGAGCACGGCGATGCGATCGCACAGCCGAATGGCCTCGTCAAGGTGATGGGTGACGTAGATGACGCCGCGGTTCTGCTTGGTACTGCGCATCAGGGCGTACCGCAGGTCCTCCAGCTCCAGGCGGCTCAAGGCATTGCTGAGCTCGTCGACGAGGATGACGTCGCGTGGATCTCCCAGGATGCGGGCCACCTCGGTCATGCGCAGGTCGGTGGGACTCAGGGTCCCCAGACGATCAGTGGGAAGCAGCGGGATGCCGGCCTCGGCCAGGGTGCGACGGGCCTTGATGAGAAGTTCCTCATCGGAGTGCTCGCCCTCGCTGGCGCGGAACATGGCCTGGGCGATGGTTAGGTCGGGGTCCAGCCTGTGCTCCGGGTCGATGAGCATGACTCGCTTGGCATCCCATCCGGGGCCTGACAGGCGGATCTCTCCCGAATCCGCCGGTGTGTTCCCGGCGATGATCGATGCCATCGTGGACTTGCCAACGCCGTTGGGGCCGACGAGCCCCAGCACTTCCCCAGCCTCAAGCTCAAGGTCGACTCCCTTGAGTACTTGATGACTTCCGAAGGCCTTGTGCAGGCCGCGAATCGTCAGCAGCGGCTCTTGGCGTCCCCGCATATCCACCTCTTAGCGCATCACCGTTTGTCACTCGTGCGAGGGTGTGAGGTCATGTGCTGCCCGCACCGACTTCACCTTTGGCCCCGGAGGGCTGGTCGTGATCAGCCTTTACCTGCTCCCCAATCGCACGATAGTTTGGGTGCCTGTCGAGTCGGCTATCCGGCTCTCGGCTGTCAGGTGAACCATAGCGCGAAAAATCTTGACTTTTTGTTAGTTCTCCAAGAGTGAGGTGTGTCATCTGACGGAGGATGCCCGGCTTACTTGATGTGGGTTTGGGGTTTGCGGAAGCCCTCCGTGAGGGGCGCATCACCTCAGGGGGGTCGGGGTGGGTGTGCGATGCCTGCCCTCGCTGAAAACCCCATGGAATCGGGCTTTGAGGGCCCTCGTCGTGAGTGCGCGGGGTGGGTTCCCAGACCCCGTGAGTGCGCGGGGTGGGTTCCCAGACCCATCGACGGGTTATCCCGGATCAGTCATCCAATAGCGGCTGAGTGGGCTTGGAGCATGCCTGCCGGGCCGTGCAGGCCAATTGCGCGCTTATCCCTCCAAGGCCTGATTGGTGGATGAGCCAGCCGATGGTAAAGGCGCTCTATGAAGGTGTCGAACACAGACGCGAATGCGGGGTGGTGGGCGGTGGCTCGGAGTGGGTCCCTTCCTTGAAGCTTCACCAGTTGCAGATTTCCTGAGAAAATTTTATAAGACTTGGTGCATCGCCGTCGTTTCTGAATGTCTTCTATCAGCTGTGGTTGGGCTTCGAGGGTGCATAGTCACTGGGTAGTCAGCTGGCCGGAGTGTGCGTGCGGAGGCTGTCGGCCGTTCGGTCGAGAAAGAGGTTGTTTGCCTCCGTCGATTTGACCAGGGCGATGCGCCATTCCAGGGTGTGGCGGATGTCCTCCGGCAGCTCGGTCTGGGGCAGGAGCTGCCGGAGGTCCGCGAGCTGCCGCGGGGTCGGATCCCCACAGCCTGGCCCAGCCGCTGCGAAGCGTCGCGACTCCCGCCCCTGACCTGAGGGTCGGGATCCGTGGCGGCCAGCAGCGATGCCCGTATCCGGTCCCAGCCGCCACGGTGAGCACCCAGCTGCCAGAGCGTGAGACGCCTTTGAGAATCGACCCGCGTCCAGCGTGAGCGATCGCCTCGTAGCCCCAGCGGTGCGTGACGGAGCCCAGCGCCTGTGCGACTCGCTTGTCCTCGCCAGGGTGGGATGCCGTGTCAAGGCAGCGCCACAGCAGCGCAATGTCCTCATCCTCCAGCTGATGCGCGGGCATCATGCGCAGCGCCTCCCTGCGGATCCGGTAGTCGGGGTCTACCACCAGCTGCCGCAGCTCATCAGAGGCAGGGAGCCATATGTCGCCAAGCCCGCCAGCGCCCGCGAGGGAGCGGGTCTCACGCCAGAGACTCTGGTATATCTCAGCCACCGACTCGCCACGTTTGCTCAGCTTCTCGCCCGCCACCCGCCGCACCCTCGTCGCCTTGTCCAGCAGCATCCGGTGCAACTCCGCGACGGAGAACTGCTCGGCTGGCAGGGGCCAGCATCCCCGTCTCCCTGGCCTGCGACTGGCGGGCAGCCAGCAGCCGTACAAGGAAGGTCTGCTTCCCGGTGCGCGCCACGATGCGCACCAGCTCTCTCACAATCTGCTGATCGTGCTCCTCCGCCAGCAACCGGAGCGCCTGGACCGCATCAATGTCAGCGTTCCTGAACCCCCACCGTCGGGTGATCGGGTCCGGATGCGTCATCAGCAGACGCCCTGGCTGTGTCCGACCCTGGGCTGCCTGGGCCTTCAGAAACCAATCCAGCTCACCATGCGACCTGCGGTTCAACCGGAGCAGCAGCGGCATCCCAACCCACAGCGCCCGGTAGTTAGCTCGCTGCTCCAGCGCATCCTGGGCTATCCGGCGAATCGACTCGACATGATCGGCTGTCCGCAACGCCAGTGCCATGGTGGCTGCCGAGGCCGGATCGACGGCGAGCCGCCGCGTCGCGGCCTCCCGCAGATACCCCGAGCCCGCCATGGAGGCCAGCACCGCTGTCAGCGTCGTGGGACGGGCCGCGAGCTGATAGGCCAGTGTGTCGGCCGGTCCGCGGTACGGCGCCTCCTCTGCCGACCACAGCTGCTCGCGTGCCCCATGATCCAGATCCAGCCACTGATCGGGGTGGAGGACCTCCAGTTGAGCGAGCTTCGCTGACTCGTCGCCATCGGCGACGAGCAACTCATCGATCAACCGGGCCAACAGGCTCCCTTCCCACAGAAGACGGCAGAAACTTCTCCGACACTACCCTTAACCTCGGTGAAGCGGCCGTATGTGATGTCCACGGTTAATCCGTGACGACAGGCCGTACGTTGTGAAACCTGCCGGGTGGGTCTTGCTGGTGGGGATCAGAGCGCCGATCTGAGAGGGTCTGCGGGGGCGGGCCTGCAGGTCAGGTACTCGTTGCCGTCGTCATCGGATGCCGTCAGCACCAGCATGTCCATGCCATAAACCTCGCTGAGGTTCTCCCGGGTCAGCACCTCCCGACTCGGGCCGGAGGCGAAGAACCTGCCGTCCTTCATCAGGGCGGTTCGCGACGGATAGTAGAACGCCTGATCGGGGGCATGCGTGATCATCACCATCGCCTTGCCCTGCTCATGGGCGAGCGTGTGGGCAGTGGAGATCACCGTGGTGGCGTTACGGTGAGTCGAGATGGCTCGTGGGCTCGTCCATCATCACCAAACCGGTCTGCTGCGCCAAGGCGCGGGCGATGAGGATCAGCTGCCGCTCACCGCCGGACAGCTGCGTGTACGGCTCCAGGGCCAGCTCCCGCAGCCCCACCGTCTCCAGGGCCTCCAGGCAGATGTCCCGGTCCCCCTTCGAGGGGGCGGCGAAGGGCGGCAGATGTGGGGTGCGTCCCATCTTCACCACGTCCAAGGCCGTGAACGGGAAGGGAGCAGAGTGGTCCTGGAAAACCATCGACACCCGCCGCGCCAACGGCCTCACCCCCAGTGAGGCCACGTCGTCGCCGTCGATCGTGATGGAGCCGGAGGTGGGTTTGTGCTCACCCAGGATGGTGCGCATGAGCGTGGACTTCCCGCAGCCGTTGGACCCCAGGATGATGAACACCTCGCCGGGTGACACCTCGAAGCTGATGTCTTTCAGCACCGGCTTGGAGGGGTGATAGGCGAAGCTGACGTCAGCGACGTGCAGCACCGGGCTCATCGGCTCCACACCCCCTTGGAGCGACGCAACAGCACAGCGAAGACCGGTGCCCCCACTAGGGCGATGGGAATCGACAGCGGCAGGGAGGACTCGGAGACGGTGCGAGTCAGGGTGTCGATGATCAGCAGGAAGGCTGCTCCGAGAAGGGCAGCCGTCGGCACCAGCCTCCGGTGATCGGGTCCCGCGATGATCCGCGCCATGTGCGGAACGACCAGACCCACCCAGCCGATGGCACCGCTCTGCGACACCGCCGTCGCGGTCATGGCCGTTGCGCAGACAATGGCGACCAGCCGCGTGCGCTGCGTGTTGACGCCCAGCGATCGGGCCTCGGAGTCACCCATGGTCAGCAGATTCAGCTGCCACGAGATGAGCATGATGACCACGAAGCCCAGCAGGATGATGGGAGCTGCGAAAGCCAGGTTGTCCCAGCGCATCCCGGACAGGGACCCCATCAGCCAGAACGTGATGGCAGGCAGGTCGTCCTCAGGATCCGCCAGGTACTTCATGATGGAGACCCCGGCATTGAACACCGAGCTGACCACCACCCCCGACAGCACCAGCATGATTGTCGGAGTCATGCCCTTCACCTTCGCCAGCGCATGGGCCAGGAACACCCCGAGGATGCCCATGCCGAAGGCGAGTGTGGGAACCAGCGCGGAGAAGGCCCCCGACGAGATGATGGCCAGGGCCGCCCCGAACGAGGCGGCCGCCGAGACGCCGAGGATGTCAGGCGAGACCAGGGGGTTGCGGAAGACCCCCTGATAGATCGCGCCCGAGCAGGAGAGCGCCGCGCCGACGAGCACCGCCATCAGCGTCCTGGGCCAGCGAACCTCCCACACCACCTTGGCATCGAGCTCCCGCCAGGTGTGCTCCACATCCAGGAACCGCGACGCCATGATGCGGACAGCCTGCCAGGGATCGATGGCATAGCGGCCGACCACGAAGGACGTCGCGATCGTGGCCACCAGCATAGCCAGCGCTCCCGCGAGGATGATCCAGAAGGGAAACGGACGATGACCACGACGCATCGCCGTGGTCTCCACCCGCGACGCGACCGGCATGAGATCAGCTCCGATGGAAGCTGAAGACGTCCTCGACCTTCTGCCCCTCTGAGAGGGTGAACAGGTGCTTCAGGTCGTCGTCGGTCACGTCGAAGCCGAAATATTCCTTATAGAAGGCCTTCGTCTTGGCCTCCATGTCAACGTCCTTGAACAGCTCCGGATGGATGGCCTTCGCGAAGAAGTGCATGTTGAGGTACTCCTCCGGGCCGTTGTACGCCCAGGACATGGCGCCGTTCGGGATCACGATGATGTTGTTGTTCTTCACAGCCTTCAGGTCGGACAGCACGGGGTCTGAGGCGACGGCGTCGCGAATTTTTAGCGCTGTCGACCAACAGCAGCTCCGGGTCCCAGCTGAGAAGCTGCTCCGGGTCGATCTTGGTCTGGCCCGAGGGCCCTTCGACTCGCCCGATGCCTCAGCCCCGGCGTTGATGCCGCCGGCGAGTGATGAGCTCCTGGCCGATGGCGGAGCCGTTGTTGGCCTGGAGGAGTCCCCCGCACCGGATAGCTGCACGACCGTGGGACGTTCTGAGGGCTGGGAGATTCGCCGTCTTGGCCTCGATCTCGGACTTGATCTTCAGGTATTCGTCGGAGTACTTGTGGGCCTTGTCCAGCTGCACGCCGCCGATGACCTCGCCCAGATAGACCTGCCGCGCCCGCAGCTGATCGATCTTGTTGCCCTCCTTGTCGCTGCCCTGAGGGCTGGAGACGGCCGCGATGTCGAGGTCCTGAAGCTGCTTGAGGGCTGTTCTCCCCGTAGCGGCTCGCATAGACCACCAGGTCAGGGGCTCTGCTTCAGGAGCTCCTCCATGTTGACCTCGTTGCCGGAGAACACGACGGGAGCTCCGCCAGCTGCGGGTATTTGCCCTTGATCCAGGTGTTCTTGCCGTGGTTGTCCTCCAGCGCGACGAGCTTGTCAGCGCCGCCGAGCAGCAGCACGGCGGTGGTGTAAGCCGGGGCGGTGGTCGCGATGCGCTTCGACTCGGCGGGTACCGTCACCTGCCCCAGCTCGTCGTCGACGACGCGGGTGGCAGTGGAGGCGGACTGGGAGGCGACGGGGGATGAGCCGTCGGCGGAGGGGAGATGTGGCTGGGCTGTTGGTGCTGCACGCGGACAGCGTCAGCAGGGCGGACAGAGCCAGGGCGGACAGGGTTGTGCCGAGTTTTTTCACAAGCCATGCGGGTTCCTTGGAGGGGCGGTCGTTGACGTCAGGGAGAAGCGGTGGTCGCGCACAATCTATACGAGTTTCACGGAGAAAACCACTGAAATGATCCGCATTCGCGGATCTTAAGTGTAGGGGTGGGGCGTTGAGTTCCGGAGGGTCGGCGACGGCAGGCGTCGACCCATGGCCAATCCCGACGTGTCGAAAGTGAGGGTTCACAAAGCCCTTTCAAGAAACTAAGGTTTACCTAAACCATATGGACGGTATGTCGCTACCTTTGGGTGTGCCGTCCGGGGTCGCGACTGACCGAGCGAGAAAGGCAGAACTGTGCGGCATAGCAGATTACTGGCCACGGCAGGAGTGTTTGCGCTCCTCATACCCGTCATACCCGCCTCAGTGGCATCAGCCGACGACCGGTCGGAGCCAGGTGGCATATCCGACCTGATAGCGCCAGCGTCCACGGCTGAGATCCCCGCCGACAACGCCAAGCGGCTTCTCCAGGACAAGGGCAGGGTCACCGTCATGGTGGAGTTTGAGGATGACCCGGTGGCAGTGGTGAAAGCCAGGCTGGAGGCGCCCTCGCAGAATCTGAGGAGAGGCAGATTCAGGACCGGCTCTCCCAGACGCAGGATGAGGCCGCGCGGCAGATTAAGACCATGGGCGGCGTCGTCGGAGAAGGCATGCAGTCGGCCTACAACGGCATGCGGGTGACGATCGACAGCGGCAAGCTCTCGGCCATCAAGAAGCTGCCCGGGGTGAAGGCCGTGCGTGACATACCCGTGCATGAGCGCAGCAACCATGTCAGCGTCCCCATACGGCGCCCCCGCCGCATGGCAGGGGCGCGAACGGGGCTGGATATACGGGCAAGGGCGTCAAGGTCGCCGTGATCGACACCGGCATCGACTACACCCATGCGACCTTCGGTGGGGTGGCACCCCGGAGGACTTCGTCGAGGCCACCGCCGCAGCCGACCCGACGCCCTACGGCCCCCGGGTCAAGGGCGGATACGACTTCGCCGGCGATCTCTACACCGGGCAGAACGTCCCCCAGCCCGACGCCAACCCCATCGACTGCGAGAAGTTCGGGCATGGGACGCATGTCGCGGCCACTGCCGCGGGCTCCGGCGTGCTGGCCGACGGGGACACCTTCCGCGGATCTTATGACAGCAGCACCTTCGACCATGAGTTCCGGGTAGGTCCTGGCGTCGCCCCGGAGGCTGATCTGTATGCTTTGAAGATCTTCGGCTGCGAGGGCGGCACCGATCTCACAGCCGAAGCCGTCGATTGGGCCGTCAAAAACCATATGGACGTGATCAACCTGTCACTCGGGTCCCCATTCGGCAAGACCACGGATCCCGACTCCGTGGCGGTCTCCAATGCCGTCGCCGCAGGGATCGTGGTGGTGACAGCAGCAGGCAACTTCGGATCGCAGCCCTATCTGACCAACTCCCCCGGTGTCGCAGCCGGGGTGCTCTCCGTCGCAGCAAACGACTCCGCCGAGAACTATCCGGCGGCGCAGATCGACGTCGACGGCAAGACGATCCAGGCCATCAACGCCAATGGCGCGGAACTGCCTGCGAACGCCAAGATCCACGTGCTCAAGAAGGGCGGTGAGATCTCCGACGGCTGTGATCGCGACGAGTACGCCGACGTTCCACGCGGGGCCATCGTGGTCACCAAACGCGATGTCACCAAAAGCGACGGTTGCGCCCGGGTGCAGCGCGCCATCAATGCCCAGCGTTGGGGACTGGCCGCGGCCATCATGATCAACGACTCCGATGAGCTTCCGCCCTATGAGGGAGTCATCACCGGAAACCCCGAGACCGGTGAGAAATGGCGGGTCAGGATTCCGCTGCTCGGTGTCACCTCCTCCGATGCCGATGCGCTGCTTGCCGCGGATGACAAGGAGGCCACCCTCACCGCGAGCGCCATCCCCAACCCGGGCTTCAGCAAGGCCGCCGATTTCACCTCCTCCGGTCCGCGCACCGGTGACTCGGCGTTGCGTCCGAACATCACTGCTCCCGGTGTCTCCATCCTCTCCGCAGAGGTGGGCAGTGGCGACCTCGGCGTCTCCCTGTCAGGCACCTCCATGGCGTCGCCGCACGTGGCGGGCGTCGCAGCACTGACCGTTCAGGCCCATCCCGGCTGGAGCTCCCAGGAGATCTCCGCAGCGGTGGTGGGCACGGCCGACCCGAGAAGATCAGCGACTATCAGCCGTCCCTCACCGGGGGACTGGTGGATCCCGCCGACGCGGTCAACACCAAGGTCCTCGCTTATGGCGACTCCACTGATGTCCAGGGTGCCGTGGTGCGTGACCCGAACCTCAGCTTCGGCTACGCGGAGTCCTCCTCCACCTTCGACGAGACCCGGAAGGTCACCCTGGTGAACAAGGGAACCGACGGCGTCCCAGTTCAAAGGCCGAGGTGCGACCCTCCCAGAAGTCCCTGAAGGCCACCGTCTCCCTGGCTCAGGACAGCGTGACGGTGCCGGCAGGCGGCAGCGTGGGCGTCGATGTGCGCATCACCTTGCCCGCGACGGAGGTGCCCAGCGGCATCGCGAGCCCGAAGTCCCCCTGGTTCTACGAGGTCTCCGGAAACCTGCGATTCACCAGCGCAGACCAGACGCTGAACATGCCTTACCTGATGGTTCCCCGCACCCTGTCCAACGTGAAGGCCGCGGAGACCGTCACCCCCAGGGCACCGGCGTCGCCTTCAGCAACGAGGGCGGCTCGGTCGACGCCTACGCCGCGGTCTACACCTGGGGCCTGAGCGACCCGGCGGACATCCCGGATGAGATCGACAGCGGCCAGGACCTCGCCAGCGTCGGCGTCGCCAGCTACGGCGACGACTCGCTGCGCACGGTGAGCTTCGCGCTGAACTCCAGCTCCCGGTTCTCCAACCCAGCCCAGCTGCTGTACAACGTCGACATCGACAACGACAACGACGGCAAGGCCGACTATCGCGTGATCAGCGCAGACTCCGGCCTGGTGCGTGAGAAGGAGAACAATGGCGTCGCGGAGGTGTTCGTGGCGGACCTGGACTCGGGGAACATCTACGCCTCCGGGTCGATGACGCTGGCCCCGACGGATTCAAGCACCGTCGTGCTGCAGGTCGTCGCCAGTCAGGTCGGCATCAACGGCAAGTTCAGCTACACCGCCTCGGTCACCGATTGGCGGAATATGTCCGCCGTGGACGGCATCGACCAGTGGGCCCCAGTACGACCCGACGAACAAGCCATTCAACGATGGCCAGTTCTTCAAGGTCAACCGTGACGGCTCGAAGCCCTTCACCTTTGAGCCCAACGATGCCGCCTACGCCGACCAGAAGGCCCTCGGATACATGGCAGTGGTCTTCGACAACGCCCAGGGCGTCACGGAGGCCATCACGGGCCAGGTCAGCAAGGGCGTGAACCCGACGGATCCCCGACGCCACCGAGCCCGTCCCCATCCCCGACCTCGCCGATCCAGCCGACGGCGAAGCCGACCCTCGTACCGGTCAGGCCAGGCCTGCCGAAGACGGGTCTGGAGGACTGACCTCACACACCATCGTGGCCCCGGGAACACCGGGGGCCACGTCTGTCTCTGGCATGAGGGCTACGACGGGGAACCGGGCCTCGGGTCGCAGACGTCGCCGATGCCGTCGCCATCGCGATCCTCCTGGGTGTAGTTGGCGGCGTCGGGGCAGTTGTCCTGCGCGGCCGGGATGGTGTCGCCGTCCTGGGTGATCGCGGCGTATGCCGCCGCCTCGGCTGCCTCTCCGCCTGGGCCGCTCACCCGAACGCGAATGTCACCGGTGTATTCCCCATCCCAGGTGTGGGGAGACGGTGGGGGTTGTGGTCTCCTGGTCGAACTGTCCGTCGCCGTCGAAGTCCCACTCGAATCTCACGGGGGTCCTGCCGTCGGCGTAGGAGGCGGCGGCGCTGAGCTCCAGCGGCTGCCCGACGATGCCCGAGTAGGGGCCCTGCAACCAGGCGAAGGTCTGCTTCCCGGGGGCCAGGGGGCCGCATCGCGGTGGGGATCCCCAGCTTCAGCACGAGGGCGTCTGCCATCTTCCGCTGCCCTGCCTTGTTGGGGTGATACCAGGCCTGCCTGTCCTGGGAGCCCTTGGAGATGAGCTCTCCCTGCGGAGTCACGTCGCCCTCGGTTTCGAAGAATTCGTTGATCCAGCGGGCCGGGTTTCTGGTGATGAATCCCGGGTCTGCTTCGTGCCCCTCGAAGTCGGAGACGATGGAGTCCACGAAGTGGACTCTCCTGGTGGACTCAGCGTTCCACTCGGCGACGATCTCAGCCAGGGAGGTGTTCAGCTGTTCACCCAGCTCACGCATCTCCCGCACCGGCTGGTATGGCCTGGACTCCGCACAAAACACGGGACCGGGGCGGAGGCATTCCTGCAACGTATAGCCCTCTGCCTCGGCCATCACCAGCTGCGGGTAGCCCATCAGCACAATCTCGGCCCTGTCGTTTGGAGAGCAGGTCATCAATGGCGGTGAACAGGGCGCGCATTCGGGTGCGCAGGCTGTCCTCGCCGGGGGGTGAGCAGCTGCCGGAAGCTGTCGATAGCGTCGCGGCACTGGGCGGCGTCCTGCATGCCGACGAAGAAGCAGTGGGCGACGGCGTCATTGAATCGACCGTCGTTGCCCCGGCGGAGAGCGCCACCAGGTCGATCCGGCTTGGATCGACCTCCATGTTCCCCTGCTGGTTCTGCTGCCGGATCTCCTCAATCTGCTCGTCGATCACCGCGGTTGAGGTGGCTCCCGAGCAGGCGCGGTTGATGACTGTCGCGGAGACTCGCTGCTTGATGAGCCAGTCCGCGTACTGGCTTGCCCAGTTGTTGGGGCTGCGGAAATAGGGGCCGTCGGATGGCGTGTAGTCGCCGGCTCCGGCGCCGGCCGCGTAGGAGTCGCCGAGCACCAGGATGTTCACCTGGCCCCGCACCGGAGGGCCGGTGAGGTCGTCGGCGGGCCGGTTGAAGGGCTCCCAGGAGGAGAGCCAGAGTGACGGTCAGCATCGCCGTGCACTTCGACATGCTTTTCACGACAGAGATTCTAAGAGATCACGCCGGCAGATGCGGTGCCCAGACCGCATCTGCCGGCGTGATCCCTACTCTTGCGGGTCCGAGATGATGGTCAGGAACAAAGGCCACCCGGATCGGGTGTCCAGCACCCGCATCAGGTAGGGGCGGTTGGCGATGAACTCGGTCACGTTCTCGCTGGGGGAGTGGCGGTTGCCTCTCCTGACTCGGTGGCGGCTGCCCCGATGGTGCCCTGCGCTGCCACCTGAATGCGTGCCCTCTGCATGGTCTGTTGGATCTTCGCGCCGTCAAAGATGCCGTCGAAGTCCTCAATGTCCACTTTGAGAAGGTCCAGCAACTCCATGAAGTCCAGCTGCTGTGTGAGGTCCATGACCGGCATCGTGACTCTGACCCTCTCATCCGGGGCCTTGCTCAGAGCCTCGTGGCTCTCGATGAGAACCTCCTCCCCCAGCCGAGGGGATGACCGCTCTTCGTCAGGAACAGCACGTCCATCGCCAGGTTGGCGTCGTACCTCAGCCGCACGGCCTTCCAGCGCTCCCCAGTGGCTGTGGGCGCGTTGAACTCACCGGACATGGCCGTGAGCGCGATCTTCTTGTCATCGTCTGTGGTGAAGGTCAGGGGGACGTTGTCGGAGGTGAACTTCTGCTGCCAGGCTGCGGAGAACAGCAGAGTGTCCTGCGCCACCAGCTCTGTCCCGCTGCCGAACTCCAGCCCCGAGTCCTCAATCAGCTCGGCGGTGTGCTTCCTGACCCAGGAGTCCATCGACGTCTGGGCCTCGGCGTCACTGACCCTGTCGACTCCGGCGTCGAGGGTCTCCTTCGCAATGTTCAGAAAGGACTCCTTGGGGGTCCCGCCTCCGCAGAGCAGAAGCCGTGACGCGATGTGGACCACTGGCGTCTCCGGCGGATCGCCCGAGTCCATGCTCGCGGGGAAGCGAATCGTAGTCCTTCAGGCTGTTGCGGAGGGCGTCGATTCCCCGTGCCCACTCGACGGCCTCCATGCCGAACAGCTCGTCCAGCCTGGCGGCGGATTCGCCGCTGGCGCCCAGCCCCATCAGAGCCAGAACGGAGCTCAGCGACGCGGGGGACATCATCCGATTGTCGGGGGACCGGTTGAGGCGCAGAAGCTTCCAGCCGAGTCGCTGCGACATGTCAGCAGCCTTGAGAGCCTCGGGGGCGTCCGGAGAGGTGGGGGAGTATGTGGTCTTTCCCTCAGGGTGATCAGGTGGGGGGCCGGGTGTGGAGCAGCCGGTGACGGCTGCTGCTGCCAGTCCCGCCAGCAGCAGGGTGCGGCGGCACAGATGCATCAGAATCCTCCTTGCGGCAGATTGAATTCCATTGTGACGCCCAGCCCGGCAAAAATCGTGTTCATTTCGCTGGAGGCGCTGAGAGTCGGGAATTGTGATCGTGACGACAAAGTGTGGACCCTGCGAACGTGAGGACGCCCCCGGTCGGATGCGTGTCACAGGGGATGTGGGACGCTTGGCGCATCACACTTCCAGAACGTCAAGGGGCCCGCGTTGGGCGCGGATCCCCTCAGATCAGGGGGCCACTTTGCACACCGCAAATTCACAATCGCATCCCCGGCTGCGTGGTGTTGTCGCGGCCATTGTCCTGTCCCTCTGCATCACCCCACGCTGACGGCATGGGCCGAGGGGCCAGAGGACACACCGTCCCCCAGCGTGCCGGCCAGTTCGTCGCCGTCGCCATCGGGACGTCGTCGCGTCGCCGTCCCCCACAGCATCAGTCCCGCCCCCTCCCGCTGAGGGTCCCGGAGCCCAGCCCATCGGCTGGTCCCTTCTCAGCCGCCGACGAGGAGCCGACACATGATGTGACGTCTTCGGAGACCACGCAGCAGCGACAGCCGCGTGCGACCGCGGAGCTGGGGGACCCCGGCCCCTACTATCTAGGCGATGAGGCCGAGCTGGTGGGGTCCTTCCCCGTCTCCGAGCCGATCACTGTGCGCCCACAGGTGTGGATTCCCAGCGCCAGCCGCTGGTCGGACGGCCGCCCGGTGCGAACCTCCGCGGACGGGGCGTTCTCGATTCCCCTGACCTGGAGCAGCGAATATGTCAGCAGGCAGCGTTGGCGGGTCGTCGCGACGCTGCCGGATGGCGCCGTCGCCGAGACCAACGAGGTTGAGCTGGCGCGGGTCGCAGCCCCGAAGGTCACCACCGACTCACCGCTGGGGCTGTATGCCGACGCCACCGTCAGTGGGTCATTCGGGTCCTCCACAGCTCTGCGTGCTTGGGGTGAGGTGTGGAGGAGCGACGTGCAGCGTTGGTCCAGCACCGCAGCGCAGCCCACCGACGCGACGGGCGGATTCACCTTCACCCTGGGGTGGGGCAAAGACAGCAGTGGCACGCAGCGATGGCGGATCGCAGCCCAGACCGCCAGCGGGCGCCTGATCCACACCGACGAGTTCAGCATCACACGTCGACGTGCGGCGACGGTCAGCGTCCCGCGGGTCATCCCCCGGGACAGCCCACCTCCACGTGGGGAAACTTCGACACTCGCACCCCCATCACGGTCTGGGCTGAGGTGTGGCGCACCGACGTCAACGACTGGTCCAGCACCATCCCGGTGCGCACCGACGCCAGCGGCGACTACACCATCAGCCTCAACTACGACATCCACTCCCGCGGGACGCAGCGGTGGCGGATCGCCGGCAGGTTCGCCGACGGCAGCATCCAGTACACCGACGAGTTCGCGCTGATCCGCAGAAGCAGCCCGACGGTCAGCCAGCCAATGGTCCTTCCCACCGACTACGGCATCTCCACCTTCGGCTGGTTCGACACCCGCACCCCCATCACGGTGTGGGGTGAGGTGTGGCGTGACGGCTACTGGTCCCGCACCGCGCCGGTCAGCACCGACTCCGGTGGCGACTACACCCTGAGCATCACCTACGGCAGCGGCAGCGTCGGCCAGTGGCGCTGGCGGGTCGCGGGGCTCTACCCGGATGGGACCATCCAGCACACGAACGAGTTCACGGTCAGGCGCACCCGGCCCCTCGACGGACGCTGCCTGAGGGGCGGGTGCTGTGTGCCTCGAAGTCTGACCTGAGGCTCTGGTGGATCGTCGACGGCACCATTCGTGCGTCAATGGACGCCCGCTTCGGGAAGCCGGGCCTGGACACCCGGAGGGGCAGCACAGTGTGTACTGGAAGTCGCGGTACCACGTGTCGGACATCTATCACACGCCCATGCCGTGGGCCATGTTCTTCAATGGCGGCCAGGCCGTGCACTATTCGGACAACTTCTTCGCCTACGGGCACACCGGCGGGTCGGCGGGCTGCATCAATGTGCGCGACGCCGCCACCATCGATCGGGTCTACGGCGAGGTCCGAGTCGGTGACAAGGTGGTGGTCTACCGGTAGGGCCTTGCCTGGGGTCTGCCGGGCCGACAGCCTCTTCGTGGATGAAGGGACAAGTCCCTCGGGTCGGCGGCGCGATGCGGCAGCTTCGAGGGTGTCACCCCCATCATGCTCTCGTGGGAAATGGCCCGCCGCCTGACCGCTGAGGGGCCCTGGGCGCGGCCGTCGGCTCCCCGTCTCAGTCAGATGGCGGCGTCACGCCCAGCCAGGGGCCAGCCGCTCCGCCGAGACCCGCCCGTCGTGCCAGCGCCGGGCGAACCCGACCCCGGCTGTGGCGCGTTTCCGCAGCTCGTCGCGACGGTCGCGGACGGAGGCGATCACCTCGTACAGCGACTCCGGATCCGCCTCCAGCAGGTCCGGCGACTCCGGCATGCGATCCCGGACTGCGTTGATCATCCGGCCCACCGTCACGCGACCCGCCGCCATCGCCTCGACGGCGGCCACCCCCATACGACCCGAACAGCAGCTGATCCACCAGCACATCGCATCCCCGGACGAGCTCCCGCAGCTGCGCGTGGGGCATTCCCGACAGGGGCGATGTACTCGATGGCGCCCTCGTTGTGGAGGCGGCGTAGAACTGGGTCAATGAGCTGGAGTGCCCTTGATGGGGGATTTCGCTGCGACGGGACATGCACCACGGAGGCCGTTCCCGCTCCAGCAGCGGCGCATCTGATGCCCACGCATCGACGTCCACCACCACGGGAAGCCAGGTTCCGGATGGCAGATCGAAGCCCAGATCGGGTGTGGAGTAGAACACAGGCCATCCGGACTCCTCGGCGAAGTGGCGGTTTGCCGCCGTCTCGCGGGTCAGCCGTGCCCGCCAGTCGTCGTCGCCGACCATGAAATACGACCATCGGTCGCGCTCCAGGTGCGCCGCTGGGTCGCGGACATCTGAGCCGTGCGCGATCAGACCCATCGCGTATCCCATCCCGGCCAGGGCGGCGGGCATCGCCGGGGAAGGCCGAGATCCGATCCCATCTGGCGAAGGTCTTGAAACCGTCGAGTGCGATGTGCGTCACCCCGTCGAACAGCCGCCGGGATCGCAGTCCCCAGGCGAGGGGAAGCCGGAACCCGATCCGCCCGAATAGCCGATCCACCTCGAAGTGGAAGCCGCCTCCCCGCAGCGGCACCCCGAGAACGACCAGGCGTCCACGGGCAGATGGGCGGTGGCGGCGCGCGCCCAGGCGGTGGCCTGCCCGCGTAGTTGGAGGGCCCGATGGCCGGGACAGCGCTCATGCGGCAGAGGGTATCGGGTGGGTAGACTCTGGCCAAAGCAACACTGTGGAAGGGAATCATTCGTGAAGATCGCCGTGATCGCGATGGGCAAGATCGGCCTGCCGCTTGCCGTCCAGTTCGCCGACATGGGCCACGACGTGATCGGCGTCGACGTGCAGCAGGCCGTGGTGGACAAGGTGAATGCCGGCATCGAGCCGTTCCCCGGCGAGGCCCACCTGCAGGAGAAGCTCTCCGAGCTGGTTCCTGCGGGCAGGCTGCGTGCCACCACCGACTACTCCGAGGCCATTCCCGGCGCTGACGCCATCGTCATCGTCGTCCCGCTGTTCGTCAATGACGAGACGTGGCAGCCGGACTTCGGCTGGATGGAGGCCGCCACCCGCTCTTTCGCCGAGCATCTGACCCCCGGAACCCTCGTCAGCTACGAGACGACGCTGCCGGTCGGCACCACCCGCAACCGCTGGAAGCCGATGATTGAGGAGATCTCCGGGTTGATCGAGGGCAAGGACTTCCACCTGGTGTTCTCCCCGGAGCGTGTGCTCACCGGCCGTGTCTTCGAGGATCTGCGCAAATATCCGAAGCTGGTGGGCGGCCTCAACCCGGCAGGCACCGCGAAGGGCGTCGAGTTCTATCAGCAGGGTTCTGACCTTCGATGAGCGACCCGATCTGCCGCAGGGCAACGGGGTGTGGGACATGGGCTCCGCCGAGGCCGCCGAGATGGCGAAGCTGGCGGAGACCACCTACCGTGACGTCAACATTGGGCTGGCGAATCAGTTCGGCAAGTTCGCGGCCGCCAACGGCATCGGCGTCCACAAGGTCATCGACGCCTCCAACTCGCAGCCCTACAGCCACATCCACCGCCCCGGCATTGCCGTCGGCGGGCACTGCATCCCCGTCTACCCCCAGGCTCTACCTCTACACGGACCCGGACGCCAGCATCGTGCGAACCGCCCGCGAGGCCAACATGACGATGCCGGAGTACGCGATTGCCCTCGCCGAGGGGGCCCTGGGCGAGCTGAGGGGACGTCGCGTCGTGGTGCTGGGTGCCTCCTACCGGGGTCGGGTGAAGGAGACCGCGTTCTCCGGGGTCTTCCCCACCGTCGAGGGCCTGGGGGCACGAGGCGCGGAGGTCTTGGTTCACGACCCGATGTTCTCTGATGAGGGAGCTCACGGGCTACGGATTCACGCCCTACCATCCGGGCGATCCCGTGGATGTCGCCATCCTGCAGGCAGACCATCCCGAATACCTGGAGCTCACCCCCGAGAGCCTGCCTGGCGTGCAGGTCATGATTGATGGCCGCGGCGTGCTGGACCCGGCGCAGTGGAAGGGCGTCGCCTACCGCTCGATCGGAGACGGCGGCAACTGATGGCTGCCCCGCGCTCCCGGGTGCGTCACCTCACCAGCGTCCACGACATCGGCGACACCCGGGTCTCGCACAAGGAATGCCGCTCCCTCCATGAGGCCGGCTACGACGTGGCGCTGATCGCCTGCCATGACGGGGACACCACAGTCGCGGGAGTTCCGGTCATTGGTGTTGGCGCTCCCAGAGGGCGCATCCACCGCATGTTCGTCAAGACCTGGGTGGTGTTCGCCCGGGCGCTGAGGGAGCGGGCGGAGCGTCTACCACTTCCACGATCCGGAGCTGATGCCCGTTGGGCTGGCGCTCCGGCTGCTCGGAAAGAAGGTGGTCTATGATGTCCATGAGGATGTGCCGCTGCAGATCATGAACAAGACCTGGATTCCGGGTCTGCTGAAGCGGCCGCTGTCGGCGATCACCCGCGCCCTGGAGGCGTTGGCGGGCCGGGCGCTGAGCGGTGTCGTCGCAGCCACGCCGTCGATTGCGGAGAAGTTTCCGCAGGCCAAGACGGTGGTGGTGCAGAACTTCCCGGAGAAGGGCTTGGCGACGATCCGCAACGATAAGCCGTTCGACCAGCGCAGTCACGCCTTCATTTACGTCGGCGGCCTGTCCGAGCAGCAGGGTCTGTTTGAGATGCTGCGGGCCTTCGAGGGGCTGCCTGACGGTGTGACGGGGTTGCTGGCAGGCAAGTTCAAGCATCGTCGGGAGGAGGCTGAGGCCGCCCCCGGCTGGGCGCATGTGACCTATCCGGGGCTGCTGCCGCGCGACGCCATCGTCGCAGCGTTGCGTGATGCGCAGGTGGGGCTGGTGCTCGACCACCCCATCAGCAACTATGTTGAGGGCTACTCCACGAAGATGTTCGAGTACATGGCGTGCGGGCTGCCGTTCGTGGCCTCCAACTTTGATCTGTGGCAGCGGATCGTTGCCGACGACGACTGCGGTATCACCGTTGACCCGTTCGATGATGCGGCTGTCGCGACGGCCCTGCGGCGGCTGCTGGACGATCCGCAGGAGGCGGCGCGCATCGGCGAGAACGGCCGCCAGGCGATTCTGCGCCGCTACAACTGGGATGTCGAGTTCGCCAAACTGCTCGCCTGCTACGGAGGCTCTAGATGTTGCTACCTCGGAGGGTCCTGATCCTGGCCCCGCACACCGATGATGCCGAGCTGGGGGCGGGTGGCTCCATCGCGAAGTGGGTTGAGGCTGGGGTCGACGTGCACGTGGCGGTGTTCTCCACGGCGGAGGAGTCGCTGCCCAGCGGATCAGCGCCGACACGCCTGGCCGACGAGTGCCACGAGTCCCTTGATGTGCTGGGGGTGCCGCGCGAGAACCGCACCATCTTCAGCTATCCGGTGCGCAAGCTCGGGTATCACCGGCAGGAGGTGTTGGAGAACATCGTCGCGTTGGGCCGTGAGCTCGACCCGGACTGGGTGCTGGTGCCTTCGGGAGCGGATCTGCACCAGGACCATCAGACCGTCCACGACGAGGCGTTGCGCGCATTCAAACATAAGACGATGCTGGGCTATGAGCTGCCCTGGAATCACATCACATTCTCTGCGTCGGCTTTTTGTGACGTTGGAACGCCGTCACTTGGAGATCAAGTGGGCGGCGCTGACGAAGTACGAGTCGCAGCTGGAGATGGGCCGTCCCTATTTCACCCCTGAATTCCACGATTCCCTGGCCCGGGTTCGTGGGCTGCAGGTCAAAGACGAGTGGGCCGAGGCATTTGAGCTGATCCGGATTATGCTGTGATCGTCACCATTCACCAGCCGAATTTCGCGCCGTGGACGGGTTATTTCGACAAGATGGTGCGCGCTGATGTCTTTGTGCTGCTGGATACGGTGCCGTTTACGAAGGGGGCTGCAGAATCGGGTGAGAGTGCTGGGTGCGGACGGTCCGCAGTGGTTGACGGTCCCGGTGATCACCAAGGGAAGACTGGGTCAGGCGACGAATGTCGTCGAGACGAACGAGGCGCGTCCATGGCGCGCGGATCACATCAAGACGCTGCGAACGCTGTATGCGAAGGCTCCGAGGGTGGATGTGGTTGAGGAGCTGCTGGCAGCGGCGTATGCGACGTCGTCGACGCGGCTGGTCGATATCTGCGTGGACATCATCGGTCGGCTGCGGGGAGCACTATGGCATCAAGACGCGGCTGGTCAGGGCATCGGAGCTGGCGGCTACCGGGTCGTCTTCTGAGCTGCTGGCGGGGATTGTTGCGGAACTGGGAGGGTCGGTGTACCTGTCGGGCCCCTCGGGGCGCAGGTATCTGGATGAGGAGGAGTTCGCGGCTCGCGGCGTCAGCGTGGAGTACCACTCATTCACGCCGACGCCCTATCCGCAGGTGCGCCCGGGCTTCACAGGGGCCCTCAGCATGCTGGACCACCTGGCCCACGGCGCTGGCCCCTGGTGGTGACGGCGCCTGGAGGGGTGTTCGGTGGTCACCCCGCCGCATTTTCTCTGGCCAACCGCAGATTGACGGAGATGCGGCAGCACTGAGATAAGCCTTCCAGGGAGACGGGTAGCTGAGTACTCTTGGTCTCCTCGTCTGAGAGTTGGTCTCATGGGGGTTAATCATGGGGGTTTAGAAACAGCGGAATCCCTTGTCGGAGTCCGGTTGCTATAGCTCGTATTTAACAAAAATCTAAATGTTTCCCTGATTTCCATGCCCATGCGGTGGGGGCTTGCTGTATCTAAAACGGCAGGTTTTTGTTTTTAATAGGGTTATACTTGTGGATAAGCCTCATGAATGTCTCTATAGTATGAGGGTTATTCATGGGGGTATCAGAAATAGCGCCCCCTTGTCGCTGCCCGTTTGCTAGCAGCTTGTGAATAAGCCTCATGGATGTCTCTTAGCATGTGCGCAGAGACTTGTGCTTGGGGCCTTGAGACAACGGTGAGGCCCCAAGTCCGGGGCTCAGGGAGTGTTCGGGCCGGGATGCTGTGGTGTGGCGTGAATCGCCGTCTGTGGCGCTGGGAACGCACTGCAGTGACGGCATCGAGGCGTAGTACGGCGTTTCGTGCGCAGGGTAGGCGTGAGATGAAGCAGGCCATGCGCCCCGCCCTGAGAGGGGCCATGAGACCCGCCGAGGCCACCCGTTGAGACATGGATCGTGGCGCCAGTCGAGGCGAGGTCCGGGTTGGGTTGCTCGGATTCTGTTCAACCTCAGACCACACCCAGGTGCGTGAATCGCCGTCTGCGGCGCAGGGAACGCACTACAGTGACGGCGGGTTCAGAGGGTGTGCGCAACAACGGTTTCTGGAGGTGTGTTGTGCGGTTGGATGAGCGGCGTTGTGGGTTGATGTTGGTGTTGTTGGGGCGGGGTCGGTCGTGTCATTCGATCGCGCGGGAGTTGGGTGGTAGTCCTTCCACTGTGAGGAAGGTGGCTGTCGAGGCGGGGATGGTGTTGTCGCGGGGTCGGGTGGGAGGGGTTGGTGGGTTGAATCGAGCATCGTTACAGTCCGCGGCGGCGTCAGCGGCGGTTACGGGAGAATCCGGTGTTGGAGGTGGGAGAACCAGCGCAGTGGCGTGACGGGCAGGGGCCGGTTGACCCTGGCGGGGCGGATCCTGATCGAGGTTCGGGTCGGTGACCGGGTTCCGCTCTCCCGGATCGCTGCAGAACTCGGTGTTCACCGTTCCACGGTTTCCAGGCAGGTGAAGCGTTGTCCTGGCCGGTACCGGGCCCAGCCGGCGCAGCGGCTGGCAGACTGGTCACGTCGGCGTCCCAAGGACAGGAAGCTGGTGCTCGGGACACCGTTGTGGGATGAGGTGGTGACACGGTTGAACAACAAACATTCCCCGCAGCAGATCGCTCACCGGCTGCGTCAGGACTTCCCGGAGGACCCCACGATGTGGGTCAGTCACGAAACGATTTACCAGGCCCTCTACGTCCAGGCCGCCGGCGGGTTGCGTCATGAACTCACCGTCGAGAAAGCCCTGCGTTCCGGACGTAGCACCCGAAGGCCCCGGTCACGGCTGTCCGGGCGGGGCATCCGTAGCTGGATCGGTGAGGCCACCATCACCAACCGCCCGGCCGAGGTCGAGGACCGGGCAGTTCCCGGACACTGGGAAGGAGACCTCATCATCGGCAAGGGCGGCACCTCGGCCCTGGTGACCCTCAACGAACGCACCACCCGCTACACCATGATCCAACGGGTCACCAGCCGTGACTCCACCACCGTGACCGACGCATTGATCCAGATGGCCCACCGACTCCCGGCCACCTTGATGAGAACCCTCACCTGGGACCAAGGCGCCGAGATGGCCCAACACGCCCGCTTCACCCTCGCCTCGGGTTGCCAGGCCTACTTCTGCGACCCCACTCTCCCCTGGCAACGCCCCACCAACGAGAACAGCAACGGCCTGATCCGGGACTTCTTCCCCAAAGGCACCGACTTCACCCATCACCGACACCCAGGTCCAACACGCCGAAGACCTCCTCAACACCCGACCCCGACGAGTACTTGACTGGGCCACACCAGCCGAGAAAAATAGAACAACTACTCAACGTTGCACACACCACTTGAAACCGCCGACGGCATCGAGACGTAGTACGGCGTTTCGTGCACAGGATGGCTGGCGAAGGAAAGGGGTGGGGACGCTGGAAAAGCCAAGGCTGCCGCATCGCGCGGCGTAGTCACGGGAGTACGGAAACAACAAAACACTGGACTGCTATGGTGGAGTGCCTGGTGTTTCGTGGACAGTGGCGAGACCCTACAGCTTGGTTCCGAAAAACCCTGAACAACTGGGTGAAAACGTCGCGAAAACAGCATCCCGGCCTGGGCATGGCAGAAGCATCGTCGGAGTTTGGTTGACAGTAGCCATGAACAAGCATCCTTTTGCCACACATATTCGATGTGATCAAGATTTTTGCCCACCGCCAACGAAATACCAGGAAATCCACCGCACCTGAGACACCGACCTATCTAGCGGCTCTTTATTCTGGTTTTTTTGGATACGAGGTGAGGCGCAATGAGAAGGAAGCCGTAAGCGAACAAGAGGAGGAAAGCGACGGGGCCTTGTTGATTCTCGGAGAGGAACGGGTAGCGTGCCACGGCCACGGCATGAACCACGGCATCAAGAAGCAGCCCGGTCGCAGCAGTCACGGTACCGAACAACAGACGCAAGGAGGCTTATTCATGGGGTGTAGGTGAATATGATTCCGAGGACGGCGTTGATGGTGGTGGCGAAGGTTGCGTAAGGGCGGCGGTAGCCGGTGTGGAGGATGCGCCAGGTCTTCAACTGCGCAATGAGTTTGTTCTATGAGGTAGCGGATAGTGTTGACCTTTTTATTGAACCCCTTTTCGGTGTCGTGTAATTCATGACCGGCGGGTTTCTTGATCGGGGTAATCAATCTCGGCACCGAAGTGTGGCCTTTATCGCCGATGTGGGTGGCTTGATGAATGACGTCGAGGAGCCGGGACTCTCTTTCAGTGCTGTGAAGCCATAGGGCGTGCGTCTGGGAAGGGCTGTGAGACCCATGCACGTCTTCCCGTCAAAGTACAGGCCACCTGGAGACTGACTCCGGTGGTGTGGTGTTTGCCCGAGTACAGCTCTGGATGCTGGCGCCAGGACCAGCACAGCTAGGAGAGTACCGTCAAAGGTTCAACTGCTGGGTCGGGTGGGGGTCCTCCACGGTGGAAACCCGAACATGGAGAACTTCGGCGATGAGTGGGGTGTAGGCATTGACAACGCCTGCTGACCGTGGAGTGAGACATCTCAACTATCTTCGCAAGCAAGGTTTTTGGGTGAGGTTGTGGCGCAACGTTAAAAAGTATGAGGCGAATACTGGCGAAGAGACCGAGGGTTCGTGAGCCAGCCAGCAGATAGCTGGCCTTTGGTATGGGTGTGGATGCCTGCGCACAGGTCGAGGACTTCACTGGCGTCAGGGTTTTGTGCTAGCATTTCCACGTGACGGCTTGTTCCTAAGATGGTTTGTTTTCACACCCTAATTGTCTCATGGAGCAAGCCGTCCCTTGCGTCTTCCAGCGAGTGTCGTCAAACCCTATGAATAAGCCTCCTTTTTTTCGCATTCCGTGCGAATAGTCTTCCATGAGATCGTGAAGCCTATTGGGTATTCCATAGGATTCAAAGAAACTCTCGGCTTCTGAAGCATCCAAGTTCTCGTGATAGAGATCTGCTGCTAATTGGAGATATTCTGAGGCGCGTAGGAACTCTGGGATATGATCGTTGCTTGCAAGGTACTGTGCTTGAACGCGTGCCGCCTTGGCCTGGTGGGAGTTTCCGTTGATTCTGATGGACCCCTCTTTGAGCTGCAGGAGGTTGAAGACAAGTTTTATCAGCGTCGATTTGCCAGAGCCATTTGGTCCTACCAGGCCAACGATTTCGCCGGCGTTGACGAAGAAGGTGACCTCGTGCAATACTGGTGCTCTTGAACCATAGGGAGTATGAAACTTTTTCGACGTCCAACACCGTAGCAGAATTCATGACTCTCCTTTCGGGGAAATCGTGGAGCTGCTCGAGTTCAGCCCCACGATTTTGACCTGCTGCTAGCGACTGCACTCAGGGCTACATCAAGGCCACTGTTCCAGTACCAGTGTCTCGTGAAATGGCCATGCTGATTGACGAGGCTCCAGGTGGCCGTTCTCGCTAGAAGAGTGGCGCCGATGGCGAGCAGAATAGCCACGAACACCAAGAACCAGCCATCGTAGCGAACAAGCGCGGCATCGAACCGAAGCCTGGCCGTCAGCGGGACTGCGTGGTCATCATACGAGGCAGAGGTGTTCTGCCTCTCGGCAGAGGCTAGTTCTCTGGTCGCTCCAGGGTGATGCCGTCGAGGGCCTTGGGCTGCCTCCTTGACGTTGCGCTGCAGGGGCGGCTGCCGCGTTGCGTTGATGCGTCAATGCGGACAAAGACTCCGGATCTGAGCCGTCGACAGTGTCCAGGTCCACTGGGTCGAGGGGCGGGACGGCAACGCGGCTGATGAGGTCATGGCCGGTCTCCGTTCGCTGCTCATCGTCGCTGAACAGCACCTCATGCATCTTCTCATTGGGGCGCAGACCAGTGAAGATGATCTTGATGTCCTTGCCGGAGCGGGCCACGAGGCCCTTCGCGACATCTAAAAATCCGCACGGGTTCGCCCATGTCCAGCACCAGCACGTCGGCGGGCTCGCCGATGGCTCCAGCTGGATGGTCAGCTCGCAGGCCTCGGGGATCGTCATGAAATAGCGGGTGATGTCGGGGTGCGTCACAGTCAGCGGCCCCCTGCCTCGATCTGCTTGGTGAATGTGTGCAGCATGGAGCCCCGGGAACCCAGCACATTGCCGAACCGCACCGACAGCCAACGCCGTCCGGTCTTCAAGGCGAAATGTGCGGTGAGCTCCTCAGCCAGGCGCTTGGTCTTGCCGAGCACGCTGGTGGCGTCGGCGGCCTTGTCGGTGGAGACGTTCACGAGGCGTTGTACGTCGTACTTCTCGGCGGCACGCAGAACATTCAGGGTGCCGATGGTGTTGGTCTTCCAGCCTTCAAGGGGATACTGCTCCAGCATGGGAAGGTGCTTCAGCGCGGCGGCGTGGAAGATCACGTCGGGGCGGTGATCGGCGAACACCTTGTCGAGGGCCTCCACGTCGCGGATGTCGCACAACACCATGTTGGGGGTGTCGAGGAGACCCTGATTGAAGATGGACAGCTGCGTGCCGTGGAGACCGGACTCGTCACGGTCCAGCATGACGAGCTCCCTTGGGGCCGAAGCTGTGCACCTGGCGGGCGATCTCCGAGCCGATGGACCCTCCTGCGCCGGTCACCAGCACGACCTTCCCCGACAGGGTAGTCGGCGATCTCCCCAGGTTGGTGTGGATCTGCGGGCGTCCCCAGGAGATCTGTGACGTCGATGGCATGGAGGTTTGTGACGCTGGCCCGGCCGGAGACGATGTCCCGGGTGGGAGGCATGAGCAGCAACTTCAGGCCAGCCTCGTCCGTGATTGCGGAGATGCTCTGCTTTAGTTCCCGTGGGGCGGTGGGGATGGCCAGCACGACGGTGCCGACATTGTTGGGCCCGAGCCTCCTCAACGAGTCGCTCCCGCCCGCCGAGGACCTTTGCGCCTGACAGATGTAGGGTTGGACTTGGCGGGGTCGTCGTCGATGTACCCGACGATCGTGAACGGCGCGTCGGGATCACCGTCGATGAGGCGGCCGAACTGCTCGCCAGCGTTGCCTGCCCCATAGACGATCACCGGCTCCCGCTCCTTGGCGTTGCGGGACGGGCGTAGGGCAGCGCGCACCAGAAAGCGACCGGAGGCCATGAGGATCAGGGGCCACGAAGGGGACGGTGAACGTGACCACGCGCGGATAGGCCGGTGGGGCGAAGAGCGCGAACACAAAGGCGAGGGCCACACCGACAGCCAGCGCTATCACCGCCAGCAGCGTTGCCTCCTCAAAGGACGCCACCCCGTGCCTTCCACGGTAGAGCTTCGTCGCGAAACCGAGGATCAGCTGCAACGTCATTGCGGAGAGGGCATAGGCCAGCACCGTCTGGGTCTGGACGTCGGTCAGGACGAAGTTGTACCGCATGATGACCAGGGCGAACGAGGCCGCTGCCCATGTCAGGAGATCCCATGCAGCCAAGCCGCTCCGAATCAGTCCCACTCGCTTGTGCAACGCTCAACTCCTCCGTGGTACGGGCTTTTGATCGATGATCCTAGTGGCGTGCACCTGACATGTCCCATCGGATGGTTGTTGTGGCAGGGGCGACCAGGGCGGAGCGCCCATGGGATGCGCCTGCGCGGCCTGGAAGGCTGCTAGACCCTGTACAAGGGGCTGAGAGACAGACGGAAGTCGCGCTGAGACTCTGGCTGCGGCCAATGCTCCGAGGCGCTGCGCCCCAGCCGTTTGTTGCAAAAGCGTTATCGACCCGCGCATCCGGGAAAGCCCGGCGCTGGAGTACGTCGGTGATGATGCTGCAAGGCCCTGCACGATGAGCCATGCGACCTTGGATGGTTCAGTCGGTGCCGAAGTCCATGGCCGACCTGAGGGCTGCGTCCTCGACCTCCTCGGTGGTTTCCCCCGAGCCCAGCTCCGCGATCTTCGCCGCACCGCCCTGCTCTAGCCGGCCGATGAGGTCGACGTGATTCGCCAGCAGCGTGCCCTGGGAGGCATACAGCTCCAGCTTCTCGCGGGAGTCGGCGATGTCCAGGTTCCGCATCGTCAGCTGCCCGATGCGGTCGGTGGGGCCGAAGGCCGCATCCTCGACGCGCTCCATCGACAGCTTCTCCGCCTGGTAGGACAGGTTCGGGCCGCGAGTGTCGAGGATGGTGTAGTCGTCGCCGCGACGCAGCCTGAGATCCACCTCGCCGGTGACGGCAGAGGCAACCCAGCGCTGGATCGACTCGCGCAGCATCAGCGACTGCGGATCCAGCCAGCGGCCCTCGTACAGCAGCCGGCCCAGCCTGAGGCCCTCTGAACGGTAGTTCGCGAGGGTGTCCTCATTGTGGATGGCTGACAGCAGCCGCTCGTAGGCGATCCACAGCAGTGCCATGCCGGGGGCCTCGTAGATGCCCCGTGACTTCGCCTCAATGATGCGGTTCTCGATCTGGTCGCTCATCCCCAGACCGTGACATCCGCCGATGGCGTTGGCCTCTAGCACCAGGGAGACGGGACTGTCGAAGTGCTTGCCGTTGATGGCGACGGGCTGGCCCTGCTCGAAGCGGATTGAGACGTCCTCCGTCGCGATCTCTACCGCCGGATCCCAGAACTTGACGCCCATGATCGGCTCCACCGTCTCCAGGGAGACACTCAGCTCCTCCAGCGTCTTGGCCTCGTGGGTCGCGCCCCAGATGTTGGCGTCGGTGGAGTAGGCCTTCTCCTGAGAGTCGCGGTAGGGCAGGCCGCGCTGCGTCAGCCAGGTGCTCATCTCCGCGCGGCCGCCCAGCAGCGACACGAAGTCCTCGTCGAGCCAGGGCTTGTAGATCCGCAGGCTCGGGTTCGCCATCAGACCGTAGCGGTAGAACCGCTCGATGTCGTTGCCTTTGTAGGTGGAGCCGTCACCCCACACGAACACGTCGTCCTCGGCCATGGCTCGCACTAGGAGGGTGCCGGTGACAGCTCGGCCGATGGGGGGTGGTGTTGAAGTATGCGCGACCACCTGAGCGAATGTGGAAAGCACCGCATGCCAGCGCGGACAGCCCCTCGGCGACGAGCGCTTCCTTGCAGTCCACGAGCCGGGAGATCTCGGCTCCGTAGAACCTCGGCGCGGCCCGGCACCGATGCGATGTCGGGCTCGTCGTACTGGCCGATGTCGGCGGTGTAGGTGCAGGGGACGGCACCTGACTCGCGCATCCAGGCGACTGCCACGGAGGTGTCGAGGCCACCGGAGAACGCGATGCCGACGCGCTCGCCGACCGGAAGAGAAGTGAGAACCTTAGCCACGCGGTCAGCCTAGTGGACTCCACCGGAATAGTCCGCCCCGGCGTCCGGTTCGGTGGCTCTCAGAACTCCAGGACCAGCTTGCCGACGTTGTCCCCGGATTCGAGGATTTCATGGGCTCGCCGCACCTGCTCGAAGGGGACGCGGGTTTCCGGGGCGGGACGAATCTGGCCGGAGCCGATCATCGGCCACACCGTCTCCGCAACCCGCGAGCAGATCACAGCCTTCTCCTCGACGGGACGGAACCGCAGCGAAGTCGCCGCGACGGTGCCCATCTTCTGCAACAGCAGCCCCAGGTTGAGGGTTCCCTTGGTGCCGCCCTGGAGGCCGATCACCACCATGCGGCCCCGCTTGGCGAGGGCCTTCACGTTGGCCTCAGGTATTTCGCACCCATGATGTCCAGGATCACGTCGGCCCCGTGACCGTTCGTCACCCGCTGCAGCTCACCGACCCAGTCGCCGTGGTAGTCGATGGCGTAGTCGGCGCCGTGGTCGATGCAGTGCTTCAGCTTCGCCTCGCTGCCGGCCGTCGTCACAACCTTCGCGCCCATCGCCTTCGCGTACTGGATGACGAAGGTGCCGATGCCGCCCGCGCCCCCATGAGCCAGGAGGGTCTCGCCGGGCTTGAGGTGAGCGACATCCATGTTGGAGACCACCGTCGCCGCGACCTCCAGCAGCCCGGCAGCGGTGACCAGATCGACGGCGGGTGGTGGTGACACCAGCTGGCCTGCCGGGGCGACGAAATACTCGGCGTAGCCGCCGCCCGCCAGCAGAGCGACGACATGGTCGCCGGGTTTTCCAGGCGGTCACCCGTCGCCGACGGCCTCCACGACGCCCGAGGCCTCCAGGCCGATGACATCGGTGGTGCCCCGCGGCGGCGGATAACGCCGCGACGCTGCAGGAGGTCGGCGCGGTTGACGCCGGCGGCGATGGTGCGAACCAGCACCTCTCCCGGCTGTGGGGTCGGCGTTGCGACCTCCTTGATGGTCAGGGCCTCGAGCGTCCCCAGGCTCTTCGACGATGACAGCTCGCATGGCACCGATTCTATGCGAGTTGCCAGATCGCCGGGCCGCCTTTCCCGGTCCTGCGTGAACGATCCGAGTCCTCAGCCGATGCCTGACTCCTGCGCCTCATATCAGCGCGCGACGGCGTCGAACTTCAGACTCTTCCGAGAAAACTTCAACGTGATGCAGAAGGCCCAGAATAAGGCTTTCTGCAGGGAATGCGGAGCGTCAGCTCCAAGGCGTGGTGGGTGCTGATGGCCCTGCGTGCGATTGATCCCGCTCTTGCCCTGACTGTCGTATGAGAGCATCCAGAGTATGTCCCACCTCACCTATCGAACCTCCCGCGACGGTCGCACCGGAGCACTTTCCATGAGAGCGCTGCGTGGCTGTCTGCTGGGGATCGCCATCTTACAGGGGCTGTCCGCGTGGGTGGGGATGGTTGAGCTGCTCCTGGTGCCCCAGTGGTTCGCGCCCATGCTGCAGGGCACGCCTTTTGCCGAGCAAACGGGACTGGCGGCGCTGCTGCTCGGGGCTGTCGGTGTGGTGCAGTGGGTGGCTGTAGTCGTGCACCTGCGACGGTGCGCCTGGTTGCCTGCGGCGCACGTGATCGCCGGCACTGTCATGCTTGGATGGATCGCAGGAGAGTGCCTGGTGCTGGACTCTTTCCAGTGGATGCACGCACTGTGGGGCGGAATCGGTGCAATCCACGTGCTGTTGGTGACCGTGCTGCTGGGCGCATTCCGGCCGTGGGAGAAACTCTCGCGATAGAAAAATTTTTGTGCCTCTCCCCGGCTGTCCTCCGTCCCTGGTCGCTGACTAGGCTCACGTGTCGATGAGCGAGGAGATCTATCTGGCAGGTGGATGTCTGTGGGGAGTGCAGGCGTTCGTGTCCACCCTGCCTGGGGTGGTCGAGACGGAGGCTGGTCGGGCCAACGGCGCCAGCCGTCGCCTCGACGGCCCCTACGACGGCTACGTCGAGTGCGTGCGGACCTGCTTCGATCCAGTTGCTGTCAGCGTCGCTCAACTTGTCGGGCACCTGTTCGAGATCATCGACCCTCACAGTGTGAACCGGCAGGGCCCGGATGTGGGGGAGAAGTATCGGACGGGGGTGTACTCGCGGAACCCTGCGCACCTGGTGGAGGCGCGGGCGTTCATCGACGGTCGCAGCGACGCGGACCGGATCGCCGTTGAGGTCCTTCCGCTGACCAATTTCGTCCGCAGCGCCGACGAACACCAAAATCACCTGGCCCGCTGCCCCGACGATACCTGCCACATCCCCGCGGAGGTGCTGACGAGTACCGACGGTGACTGGCGATGGGGCCGAGATGATCGGCAACTTCTATTTCTACAGATCGCCGCTGGGAGTCACCGGCCAGGTCAGCTCCCGGGCCGAGACGAAACGGCGTGGAGTGCCGTCGATGGGGTCGGTGAATGACAGCTCCCGGGCCAGCAGGCGCAGCGGGTGGTGAAGTCGTCAATGTCGGTCTCCGCGACCTCCGGGTACAGCGGATCTCCCAGCAGCGGCAGCCCGAGCTGGTTGAAGTGCGCACGGATCTGGTGGGTGCGACCCGTGAGCGGTCGGGCCTCATGGCAGGGCCCAGCCGCCGCGCACCTCCACCAGCGAGATCCGGGTCTCTGAGTTGGGCGGCAGATCCAGGGTCTCGGCCTGGAGCGTCCTGACGCGCTTGACCAGATGCGACCTCACCGTCTGCGGGAATTCGAGGGCCGGGTCGAAGGGGCGATGACCTCGTAGACCTTGCTCACCTCACGGCGGGCGAACACATCCTGATACGCCGACCTCCACCGCCGCTCAGCGGTCATCAGCAGCACCCCGGCGGTGCCACGATCCAGCCGGTGGGCGGCCGACAGCTCCGGCAGCCCCGTCGCCGCCCGCCCCTAACGACGGCGCTTTTGCAGCACGTGCCGTCCGCGGGGGATCGTGGACAGGGAAGTGGGGTTTGTCGAACACCACGATACGGTCGTCGCGATGCAGCACCTCCAGCGTGCCTGGGACCTCCGCCTCGGCCGCAGCTCCCGTGGAACCAGACGAAGGTGTTCGGCCGGTAGGGCTCGTCGCCTCGCCACGGGATGCCATGCGCGTTGACGAAAATCACCTCGCGCCAGCATCGGGTCCACTGCGTCGCGCCCCGGCCCCAGCTTGTCCAGCAGGAACTCCCGCATCGTTGCCCATGGCGCGGCTGCTCCCCGGTCTGGGGTGCGGACCCAGGCAGCCTGCAGCCCGTGTCGGGGCGGGAGCGGGGACTTCGAGGCATGCGCCCAGTGTGCCTGAAGCGGGGAGGCGAGCACTGTTTCGCGGGTTCCACCCATGACCGGTAGAATGACGGTCGCGGGTTGATCCCGCACGGCGAGATCGCATAGTGGACTCAGTGCAGCCGCCTTGAAAGCGGCCGAGGGTGACCTCCGTGGGTTCGAATCCCACTCTCGCCGCCATACGCCGAGTCGGGACATCCTTCTTACAGGGTGTCCCGACGTTGTTTTATGCGCGTGTGGTGGGTGGTGAGACTCAAGACACCCCTACCTCCGCCAGCCACATCAAGCGACGTGGTGACCCAGCTGGGTCACCACGTCGCCCTCTTCCACCAGGTCTCAGCGCCTCATGCTGTGTTTACGGATCCTCCTGCGGTCGGTAAGCGCAGGCATCCCCGACCTCCTCTGGGGCCGACGGGGCTTCCTGGCTGCTGCTGGGTGACGGAGCCGGTTGGGAGGGTTGGGAGGTCTTGGCCGGTGTCGCTGGCGCGCTGGTTGTGGGTGCGGGTGCCGGCTCGCTGGTGGGGGCCTCTGTGGTGGGCTGCGTCGGCTCCGCGGTTGGCTGTTGGGGATTGATGGCTGCCTGCACTTCCTGGCGCATCTGCGCGAAATTCGGGTTTGCGTAGAGATAGCCATGCTTGCCGTCTGCGAAGGCAAGGCGTGAGACATTTCCATCTTTGACCTTGAAGGAGAGATCTACCAGTGGCCCCAGCGCGTTCTGCGGGATGTCGGTGACCACCATCTCCTTGGAGGCCTGCACGATGTCCTCATACGATGTGAGCATCACGGAGGGGTTTGCCTGCCTGACGACGGCGTTGACCAGGCAGGATTGACGTGACATGCGGTCGAAGTCATGCGTGCCGTAGCGTCCGCGGGCGTACCACATGGCGTGATACCCGTCGAGATGCTGATTCGGTCCCGGTTGGATCCAGGCGCTGGGTTTGATGTGCGCATCAGTGCTCCCCCCGATGGGAACGGGGCGGTTGATGTTGACGCTGACCCCGCCCATCGCGTCGATCAACTCCTGCAGGCCATCGATGTTGATTGCCACGAAGTAGTCCATCTTCAGCCCGGTGATGCCCTGGATGCCTTGTTTCAGGGCTTCTGCGCCGGGGTATGGGGTGTTTCCGACGGCCTTGGTCATCTGGGGGTAGTCGCCGTTGACAGTCTTCTCCCAGATGGCGTTGACCATCCACTCTCCCTCGCCGCCCTCACCGCGAAAGCCCCTGGGGAAGAGCTTCGCCAGTTCGCTGCCCTCGGGGAATGGCGTGTACTGAACGTTGCGTGGGATCTGGATCAGAGTCAGATCACCGCTGGTCGTGTCGATGGAGGCCACCATGATGGTGTCGGTGCGGAATGAGTACTGTCCGCCGTTGTCCTTTTTCCGGACCTCTGTGCTGTCGGTGCCCAGAAGCAGAATGTTGACTCGCGGGATGCCCTCCCACGGATTCTCTGCATGGGGATCGACGGGAGGTTGGTCGGTGGACTGTGGGTCGCCGAATACGGAGCCCAGAAGCTGCAGCTGGGCGATCGAATATCGCGCGCCGACAGCAAGCGGGGCGGCAATCACGAAGATGAAGGCAGTCACCACCAATGCCCCCACGCTCCGACGCAGTATCCGCATGCTGTGGGGTCGGGTGAGAAGGTGAGTCAGCGTGACGAGCCACGCCCAGACGAGAGCGACGGTGATGAGGGAGGACGGTTAGGGTGGTCAGAAGCTTGGGACGGACGGCTAGTTTGGCTAGGACCTCCAAGTCCCAGTTGATGGAGAAACCTTTCCATAGCAGGAAGCCCACGCCACTCACGAAGATCAACGACATGAGGGCTCCGGTGATCTTCGCCCAGCGTGGGCGGGCCCCCAACAGGCCGAGACCAGGGATCAGGACGCTCGCCAGGGTCAGGCCGATGCTGCGGCCCAGAGTGCGGTGATGACGTTGCTGGGATTCGGGCTTGTCGGTGGTGTCCTGCGTGGCCTCGTCGGAGGTCTCCTCTGCGGTGGCCTTGTCGGGGGTCTCCTTTGCGGTGGCCTCGGATGTGCTGGTGCGCAGCCTGGGCCAGGAGCCGTCGCGGTCGAAGATCACCTGCCGTGGCCGAATCATGGTGCGTTCGGCCTCTGGCTCAGGGCCGTCTCCGGCGGCATCATGGGGATGTTGCGACCCGCCGTCGCGATAGAACCCCGAGTATCGAGTTGTCCGACAAGACTCGACCTTCCTTTCTCTTCCGTCGTCCGAACAGTTTACGCGGCGCCGAGGTTGCCCGACGAGCCCCAACTCGGCTAGCCTTGGGTCGTCATGGAGGTGTCGCCTAGTCTGGTCTATGGCGCCCGCCTGCTAAGCGGGTTTGGGGCTTCAACCCCATCGCGGGTTCAAATCCCGCCACCTCCGCCAGGCCACGCATACTCGAACCCCCGGCTGTAACACAACACCGGGGTTCGTTGCTGTGCTGGGCTGCATCGCTTGGCTCTGGCGGTCTGGATAGCCGCTGTCGTGATGGTCTTCCTCTGCTTCCGTCGATGATGGCATCACTGAGGCTTATTCACAGCTGCTAGCAACTCTGCCCTGACAAGGGGTTTCGTTGTTTTCTGATACCCCCATGAATAAGCCTCCCTTGTGTGCTGTTTGTGTATATTGAAATTCGTGCCTTTCTGTAGGGTAGTTTTCGCTCTACTGCGATCTTGGCTGTTTTCGGGCTTGTGGTGGGCGATTGAATCTCGTTGCTGAATGTGGTCAGGGGTGGTGTTGGAGGTGGGACGGTCTTCCAGCTGTTTGACCTTGCTGTCTGAAGAGGCTAACTTTTGAGCGGTCTTACCTCCTGGGGTGTGGGTAACTTTCGTCCAATTCTGTCATGGAAGGTTGACTTTGCCCTTGCTGAAAGATGAGACTGCCTCGTGGGGGCTTCGGCAACAGTCTCAGAGGGGAGAGGCTGTGAAGAACGGTTTTGTCACAAGATTCTAGCGGCATTGTTGGGATTCAGCATGCCGCTGGCGTCAGGGCAGGGCCAGTGCGGAAGAGTGTCTCTCTCTGTCGCAGGGGAGGCGACGGTCGACGTGCGGGTTTCATGAATGCCGATGTGGCCGAGCTTGAACAGCGCCTCAATACGCTTTTCAGCGAAGTCGTGGTCGATCCGCAGGCCGCCCGGTCTGCGGATCGACCACGACATGCGCTTCGACCGTGATCTTGTTGTCCGACCTGTCAAGGCCCACCAGGCAACGTGATGTGCCCTCAGGCAGTTCTGATGTGGTATCGGTGGGGGCGCGAAACGCCAGTTGCAACACAGGGACCCGGGCCGTGGCGACGGCGTTGGGGCGCTGGGCGGGGTTTCGTCCGCAGGTCCTCGTTGGGGATATGCCGGGAGGCTGTGCCGGCGAAGAGAGACGCCTCGAGGACGTTGCCTCCTAGACCAAAAGGTGATTGCGATCGCAAATGAGCATTCTGGTAGAGGTTGGCCCTCAAACATCCGATCACATCTGCTGGAAGTGGCTTCAGGCTTGGAGTCTGATATAAGGAGACTGCTTTCGGGTGGTGTCCATGGGGTCCGGAATTCTTTGGTGAATTTCCTCCTGCTGTCAAGGAATGGCCTGTCAGGTGTGAGCCGCCCTTGTGGTAGAGTCCGCGGCATGGGTCATGTATTCATGAATGAAAGAATGGGAGAAATACATGCAATGTGGAGATCTCGCAATAGACTGTTCCGTGGAGTGGTGGCCGCCCTCTTCTCCCTCGCTGTGGGAGCTGGCGGGTTGGTGATGCAAGTCGCCCTCGAGGCGCAAAGCCGCAGATCGATTAAATAATACTTACCAATTTAAAGATACTGACTACCCCGTGCCGGATAGCAAGGTTCTGTGGGTTGCGACGGATGGCCAGGATGGCAATCCCGGCACCGAACAGGCGCCGCTTCGCAGCATCGGAGGCGCGGTCAAAAGGCGACCGATGGCTACACCATCGTCGTCAAGAGCGGTATCTACCGGGAGAACCACTTCTTCGTCAACAAGAACAACCTGACTATTCAGGCGGCTCCCCCATGCGGAGGTGTGGTTGAAGGGCAGTGACGTTGTCGAAGGCTCGCGGTGGACGAAGGAGGGCAGCGTCTGGAAGACCACCGGGAAGTTCAACAACATGTGCCACGTCTGCACAGTCAACGTGGATCCCTCGGTTGAGGGGATGGCCGCCTACCCCGAGCAAGTGTTCATCAACGACAAGCCACTGCGCCAGGTGGCCTCCAGGGAGGAGGTCAAGGAGGGCACCTTCTTCGTTGAGGACAAGACGCCGACCACGGCGAAAGACCCGAAGAACAACAAGGCCGGTCTGAATTACGGTGCGGAGGATGAGATCACCCTACTACATCGGCTCCGACCCGACGGCGGGCACCACTGAGATCTCCGAGCGGCCGCGGGCCTTCACGTCCGTGGGTGCGAACTTCGCCTGGAAGGGCATCAACGTCTCCCAGTACGCCCCCATCCAGGAGTGGGGCTTCGACAGCGTGAAATACCCAGGTCTCAGCGGCACCTCCGCGGTGTCGGTCAACCGGGCGAACTCTGTGGTGCAAGACTCGATCTTTGCCCAGAGCTCAACCATCGGACTCAACCTCGACCAGGCCGAGGGGACACGTGTCATCGGCAATATGTTCATCGACAACGGTGCCAATGGCGCGGGAGCGAATAAGGCGCATGGTTCCTCCTATGAGGGTAACACCTTCACGAACAACAATGCCGCGGGTTTTGAGGCTCGCGGAACGGTGTGCAAGGCCTTCTGCACCGTCTCAGACATCAAGGTCACGCACATAGAGAACTTCTCCTTCCGTGACAACATCGTCGACTACTCGCAGCTGGGTCGTGATTCCTCGGATGCCGCCAATGCGAAGGAATACCGTGCTCCGTCCTTCTGGTGTGATGAGGGGTGCATCAACACGACGGTGACGGGAAACTTCTTCACCAACGTGCCGCACGCCATCTTCTACGAGGTGTCGGGCAGTGCTGTCATAGCCTCGAACATCATCGAGGGCAGCGGCAAGGGAATCGGCATCTCCAGCAGCAATGATGTCAAGGTCTACAACAATTCGATATCGCGCACATTCCAGCCAGTCGAGTTGTTTGAGGACACCCGAATCAACGGCTGCAACAGCTTCTCCAATGGCAAGTGCAACAGCCCGGAGAAATGGTCAATGAGCAAGGGTCTGCCATGGGATCTGAAGAACATCGAGATGTACAACAACATCATCTCGTCCCGCGCCTGGGCCCCGAATGACGGCAGCGGGACCCTACTGGGCCTACCCGGTGCGCACCACCGGCGCCACCAACCAGGACGGAACGGTCGTCGTGACCAACGACATGTTCAAGGGCTTCGACTACAACGCCTACTACCGCAGCAGCCCACAGAATGAGCCGGGGCTGTTCACGTGGGACTACCCAGGCGGCAACCCCATAGATCAGGTCTACAAGTCCGCAGCCGACATCTCCAAGGACTCCCGGGTCCGTGCCAGCATTGACGGACGGGATGCGCACTCGCTCGATACCTTCGGGTCGCGCCAGGAGAATCCGTACTTCGTGTCGGAGGCTGGGAACAACAACGACTACAAGAAGAGCGACTACACCATCAAGCCCGGCAGCCCGCCGAGAACTCGGGCAAACCGCTGCCTGACGATGTCGCCAAGGCGATTGACCCGAGCGGCCAGAGTGTGAAGCCGGGTAGCCGGTCAACCGGGGCGCCCTGCTCAACCCCATGATGAAGGCCAACGGCTGACACCCGCTGTGCCCGTGTGCCCCGTCGGTTCTCCGACGGGGCACACCCATGTTCGGCCAGGGATAATCGAACAACGGCGTCGATACTGTGCCCGAAGGGGGACCTCTTTCGTGGCCATCCTCCCCCACTTCACCCCGCCCCGACAACGTCAAACACCCACCCGTCGCCCCTGAGGCCCCAAGAGAGCCATCTTAGGTGTAACGAGCTGTTGCTCTTGTTTGTCCTCTGGAAGGAGGACTCAGTGATAGTCTTGCTTTCTGCTTAATGTATGTGTTAAAAGGTCAGGTCGACTTTGGTAAACGCGAAGGATTATGAAGATGAATCACCTCCGCGGCCCCGCCGAGACCTGATTTTTCACTGCTGCTGGCAGTTGCCTTGGCGTTGAATAGCAGAGCCGTGGACGTAGAATCAGTTGCTGCGCGTCTTGCTGCCACTCTTGGGATATAAGGAAATAGACCAATGCAATCAGAAATCCACATCAAAACACCCTACTATGTTCTCGCGCTTGCTTTTCACCGCGACGACGATCATTCTCTCGATTCCGACTGTGATGTTCGAGCCCACGTGGGAAGCGGTGATTCTGCATGGCAATGTTGACGTTTGTGTTGCTGATGTTGTGCCTATCTCACCCAAAAGCTGCAGAATCGACGTTCTGAGATCCGCTAGTAGTGGGGCAGCCTCCAGAAGGTGGTGTCCTGGGCCAGGAGGCTCTGGGTTCGGGCCAAGGCGATCACATCGAAGGCCCAGCGCAACAACGACTACCGGGTGAGTGACTACACCATCAAACCCGGCAGCCCTGCCGAGAACTCGGGCAAGCCGCTGCCGGAGGATGTCGCCAAGGAGGTGATTGACCCGAGCAGCCAAACCGTGAGGTTTGGGACGCCCGTCAACCGCGGCATCCTCCTCAACCCCATGATGAATGTCAACCGCTGATCCTGACCTCTGGACGTGCCCCTGCCGGTCAACCGGCAGGGGCACACCCCATTCCAGGCGGTCCCATCTCCGGGAGCGGTCGTGGTTTTGCCAAGTGTGGCCGAGGTGCGTATAGTTAGCTCTCGCCCAAGCGCTCGTAGCTTAATGGATAGAGCATCTGACTACGGATCAGAAGGTTGGGGGTTCGAGTCCCTCCGAGCGCGCGTGAAGAACACATCCCAGCGTCGGGGTTGATCATCTCCACTCGTCTCCCGCAGGCCTGACGGGGCGACGAGAACCCGCAAGCCCTCGCCGCCCCGCACCGAGGACGACGCTATCCGCGCTGGGCGCGCACCTCCCGGGTGGCGGCGACGAGATTCGCCAGCGACTCCTCCGTCTCGGCATAGCCGCGAGTCTTCAATCCGCAGTCCGGATTCACCCACAGATGCTGAGGGGCAACGGACTCGGCGGCCGCCTTGATGAGCTCACGCAACTCACCGACGGAGGGGACACGCGGAGAGTGGATGTCCCACACGCCCGGTCCGATGCCGTGATCGAAGCCGTGTTCAGCGAGCTCTGGCAGGACCTCCATCCTGGAGCGGGCCGCCTCAATGGATGTGACATCCGCGTCAAGGTCGGCGATCGCGTCGATGATCTGCCCGAACTCCGAATAGCACAGGTGCGTGTGGATCTGCGTGTCAGGACGCACAGAGGCTGTCGCCACGCGAAAACGCCCCGACTGACCACGCCAGGTAGTCGTTGTGGCGTGCCCCGTCGAGGGGAGAAGCTCCCGCAGCGCGGGCTCGTCGACCTGGAGGACGCCGATGCCCGCTGCCTCAAGGTCCCTGATCTCGTCGCGCAGCGCCAGGCCGATCTGGTCGGCGACCTGGCTGAGCGGCAGGGTCGTTGCGGGAACGACCAGGCGATGATCGTCACCGGACCGGTGAGCATCCCCTGACAGGTTTGCCGGTCAGGGACTGCGCATAGGCGGACCACTCGACGGTCATCGCCTCCGGCCTGGAGACATCACCCCACAGGATCGACGGACGGGTGCAGCGGGAGCCATAGGACTGAACCCAGCCGTTGTGGGTTGCGGCGAAACCGTCGAGGAGCTCCGCGAAGTACTGGACCATGTCGTTACGCTCGGCCTCGCCGTGAACCAGGGACGCCCAGCCCGAGCCTTCCTGCAACCTGATGACCGAGGCGATCTCCGCCCGCATGCGGTTGGCGTAGTCGGCGTCGGACAGCTCGCCCCGCGCATTGGCTGCGCGGGCCCTGCGGATCTCGCCGGTCTGCGGAAAGGAGCCGATGGTTGTGGTCGGCAGGTCCGGCAGCCTGAAACGCTCACGCTGCGCGGCCTCGCGTACCGAGAAGCCCTCCCGCCTGCGATCCTCCTCAGTCAGGGCCGCCACCCGGTCACGCACCTCAGGACGGACGACACCGGGAGCCTGGGGGCGTTCCGTGAGGACATGGGAGGCCTCGGCGATCTCATCCGCAACCGCCTCCCACCCCTCGTCGAGTCCCCGTGCAAGCGTGACAACCTCACCGACCTTCTGGTCCGCGAAGGCCAGCCAGGCGTGCAGATTGCGATCCAGCGTCGCGTCATCCCACGTCTCAAGACCAGTGTCGTGGGGACGTGCTGGAGGGAGTTGGTGGTGGCGACGGTTACCCGCGCAGCCCCGAGGGCCCGTGCCTCATCGAGAAGAGCCCGCGCCGCGGCGAGATCCGCACGCCAGATGTTCCGTCCGTCGACGGCGCCGACGACGAGAGTCACGCCGGACAGGTCGACGCCGCCGGGAGCCGGAAGCCGCCCCGCCCCGCATCCACGTGGAGGGCCTCGATACCTGAGGCCGCCAGCGCAGCCAGCGCCCCGGTTCCATCACCGTAGGGGGTTGTGACGAGGATCGCAGGGCGATCTGCCCCGCTCCTGGCCTCGGCGAGGACCCGGTACACGCGGCCCGCAGCCTCAGCCAGCTCCTGGCGTGAATGCCCGAGATTGTCTGAGACGAGCGCGGGTTCGTCGAGCTGCACCCACGGGGCACCGGCCTCGGCGAGTGCGCGCAGCACCCTGCCGGTAGGCCGCGGTGACATCGTCGATGCGACTGAGCGGATCGAATCCCTCGGGGGCGTTCGCGTCCGCCTTCGCGAGCGCAAGATAGGTGACAGGGCCGACGAGAACGGGGCGGGTGATGTACCCCACTCGCGGGCGTCGGTGAAATGCCGGACGACGGTGTCGTCGGCGAAGGAGATGGGGGTCTGCGGACCGATCTCGGGAACGATGTAGTGATAGTTCGTGTCGAACCACTTCGTCATCTCCTCGGGAGCCACCCCGCATCACCGCGTGCCAGCGCGAAATACAGGTCTAGGCCCTCGCGTCCGCGGAAGCGTTCCGGGACTGCGCCAAGCAGGAAGGTGACGTCCAGGACCTGGTCATAGAGCGAGGGGGCGTCGGCAAGCGATGCATCCGAGGCGCCGAGCCCCAGCTCGACGAGGCGGGCGAGGTTCTCCCGACGCAGCCGGGTCTGCGCATCAGCAGATCGGCGTCGCCGATTCTTCCGGACCAGCGGGCTTCGAGGGCCTTCTTCAGCTCTCGTCCGCGACCGATGCGCGGATAGGGCGAGGATGGACGCCGAGGGAATGGAGACATCGGAACACTCTAGTCAACGGTGTGGTGTGGGCTGGTGTCGTTGGGACGGGAGACGGGCACCCGTCCCAGGCGAGCGAGGATGTCGAGGACGGGCCCCGACTTGTTGAAGGTGTACAGATGGAATCCTGGCGACCCCAGGTCGAGCAGGTCGTGGATCAGCCTCTCCCCGAAGACCGCCCCGTACTCGTTGCGGGCCTCCTGGGTGGGGCATGCGGTGAGCGCATCAAGGATGTGGCCGGGGGCCTCGACCCCCGTCAGGTCGTGGACTCTGCGCAGGCGGTCCGGGTCGGTTGCGGAAGCAGCCCGGGAACAATCGGGATCCTCACGCCGGCACGTGTCGCCTTGTCGACGAAGGTGGCGTAGACCTCCGCGTCCCAGAACAGCTGCGTGATCGCGAAGGACGCCCCGGCAGCCTGCTTCACCAGGAGACGCTCGACCTCCTGGTCGGGGGTGGTTCCGGCGGCGGGATTCCCCGCCGGGAAGGCAGCGACGGCAATCGTCAGCGGCTTGAAGGCGGCGCGAAGCCGCTCGCCCGGATGCACGTCGCAGCGACGTCTCTCGACGGTCCGAATCAGGTGGATGAGCTCAGTTGCGGGAATGAACCCGTCCTCGGCCGGAGCCCAGTCCGGCTGGTCGGCCGGTGGGTCGCCACGCAGGGCCAGGAACGTGCGCACCCCGGATTCGAGGTAGTCGTAGACCGTCGCGACGACATCCTGCGACGTGTTCCCCACGCAGGTCAGGTGCGCTATGGGCTGGATGGGGTGTCCCTGACGGACGCTCGACGACGGCGCGCGCGTTTGTCCGGTCCTTCCCGCCCGCCCCTGTAGGTCACGGACATGAAAATCAGGCCGTATGCTCAGCAGCTCGTCCACGGTGCGCCAAAATCTGTCGGCTCCCGTGGGGGTGCGTGGCGGCATGACCTCGAACGAGATGAGCGTCGGCTCGGTCGCGTGGGTGCATGGGGAGGCATAAAGGTCGTCGGTTGTCGACATTCCGCTTCGAGATTCCTTTGAGATCGGGGCAGTACCGGCGCACAGGATTCTACGTTCAGGAAACCAGTCAGAGAACAGAGCCTGCTGGGGCATGGAGCCAAAGCCCCTCCCATCGATCTCGAAGCAGCCTCCGCTGTGGGCTCATGGGGCATGACCCATCCCAACGCGCCGAACACCAGTCCTGAGCATCTGCTGGCTGACATCATCGCCGGTCACTTTCTGAACGCCGGGGTCGAGGACCGGGAGGACGCGCAGACGGTGGTGCTGGGTGATGGCCTGCCCACGACTACGACGGTGTTGAGAATCTGCCAGGATCGGATTTCCGGGTGAGGATCAAGGGGCCTGACGGGACGCCCGTCGGCCCCTGTCACGCCTGTGAGTCCCTCTACGACCGCTGCGGGGTGCCGAGCACCGTCTTCACCCCCCCCGGAGTAGCTCCCCCGGGCCAGCCCATGCTCTCCAGCGTGAGGGCGATCTCGCTGGTGGAGTCGACGGTGAAGAGCTGGGTCCGCGGGTTCTGGAACACCAACCCGCTATGTGTGTCGCGCCCAGGCCGGTGGTCTGGCGAGGCATGTGAGGGGTCGTTACCCTGGGGGCATGCCTGAACACCCACCGCCTCTAGACTTGAGGCCGGTGCGGTTCGAGACCCAACTGGGAGAGCTGGCCACGCCCGTGGTCATTGAGTCCGAGGACCGCTCGCTGCGGGTGCTGACGGTCCGGGAACGACAGGGCAACACGATCAAGTTGCTGATGTCGCGGGCAGGGGCCACCCCGGAGTTCTTCGAGGCGTCGAGTCAGCGTGAGCTGGGCGACTGGGCCGTCGTCCACCTCAAGTCCCGGCCGGTGCGGGCCTTCACGCTGCCGAAGGGGGTGGTGACCCACCGGTTCCGGACGGGGGTTCTCCTGGCCAGGGCGGTCGCCGGGATGGCTGTTGTCTCGCTGGCGGTGTTCGGGCTGGGAATCGGCATCTGGCAGACCTGGCAGGGGAGTGCTGACCATGGTGCTGTTCGTGGCCGCGGTCGTCGCGGCGGTGCCGCTGCTGGGTAGGGTGGCCCGCGCTGCGGCAGGTGTATGCCACTGATGAGGGGCCCATGCGCTGGATGCCCTCCTCGACGAACGCCCAGCCGCCGAGGCCGCCGTCGCCCTGGTGGAGAGCGTCAAGGAGGACTACGGCCGGTTGCTGACCGACCTGGTCTACCGCTTCGAGGCCCCGGCGTTCTTCGACCCCGCCGACGAGCTGACCCGTCGCCTCACCACCGCGCTCATCCGCTGGGACACAACCCATGAGACCCTCGACGGTGCGGAGCTGGGAACCCTGGCTGCGGAGATCCGCGTCGCCTTCGACGCCGCCAAGGTCCACGCGAGGCTGTCGGGCTGAAGCATTTGCCCGCAGAGGCGCAGGGACCGGCGGAGCGTGCCCTGAAGGCCGCGCGGCTTGCGGTCGGCGCTGGTAGCCCGGGGGAGCGGGGAGGCGGCGCAGCGGCAGGTGGTGGAGCTGCTGGGGTCGCTGGCGCTGTACTACCTACCCCGACCTGCGCAGGCGCGTCGCATGATCGAGGGTGGGGTCACGCTGGCATTGCCGGGCAGGCGCAGGCCGGTGGAGGAGCCGTGAGCTTTGAGCTGTGGCGGGAGGTGCCGCCGGAGACGAGGGTGCTTCAGATCGGGAAGACGGGGCTGCTGGTGCTTCGCGACGATGACCAGGCCTTCGTGGCCACTGTGCACCCCGCTGGGAATGACGCCCATGGGGTTCTCTACGCTCCCGTCGACAGACTCGATCAGCTTGATCAGCCGCTTGGCGGCAACACCCGGGAGCAGACGATTGGCGCGGCGCTGCGTTCGGTGATGGGCAGTGGGGACTTCCGTATCCTGAGCATCCCACCCGTGGCCTGGGGCTTCCGCTTCTTCGACATGAGCATGCCGGGGGCTGGGGTGTGCTCAGCGTGGCCATCGGGGAGCGGGTGTGGGTTTCCAGATGGCGCTGATGCACCCCGCCATGCTGCTGGTGTACCTCCCGCTCTGGGGAATCCTGCTCTTTTTCATGGTCTTCTTTCTCAGGAGGCGTCAGCCGCGGACGACGAGGATCGTCACGGCGGGGATGCTGGAACTGGACGGCAGCAACCTCGTCGACTACGCCCTGGCGCGGCAGCGGGTGAGCATCCGGAGCTGCTCACCGACACGCAGCGGCGTGCTGACATCGTCGCCAGGGGTTGAGGGGATCACGGAGGAGTACGGGCGGCTGACCTCGGATCTGGCCTACCGCATCGAGAACTCGGCGCTGTTCGATGCCTCGGAGCCGTTGACGTCGGAGTTCCTGGTGTTGCTGGGACGCTACGACAATGAGGCCGCCGCCATGCCCACCGACGACCTTGACGATCTGGCGGCGGAGCTGGAGATCAGCTACGCCACCGCACGGGATCACGCGGAGGCCGTCGGCCTGGGGCACCTGCCCGTCGCGCACCGTGCGGATGCGCACCGCGCGGCGAAGGCGGCCCGGCTGGCTGCCGAGACCAGCAGCGACGGCGAGCGTGCCGCCGCGCTGGAGCAGGTGCGCCGGATCCTGGAGTCGCTGTCGCTGTACTACCTGCCAGCCGAGTTGGTTCGCCGGGCCATCACCGACGGCCGGGAAAGCCCATGATGTGGGATGTGCAGGCCACCTGCCCGCGCAGCGGGGCCGCCGAGTTCTTGACGCTGTCTATGATCTCAGGGGGTGTCTGGTGCTTCGCCCTTTCTCCCGTGAGGGTGCGGAGTTGACGGTGTCTGGTGGTCGACATCGTCGTTCGGGATCGTGTGAGCCCGGCTCACGCGACCAGCCAGATAATTCGTGATGACTGAGGCTATGTCGACGGGGGCGGCATGGACCGCGTGGTACATCTGCAGTGCGTCGGTCAGGGCGACCAGCTCCAGTCCCCGCGTCTGGGTCGTGTATGCCCAGGGCTGCGAGCAGTCTCGTCGCCGCCGCTGTGAACTGGGGGCGGATAGGTGCCTCGGCGGTGAGGGCCTGGCGCAGCTCCTCGTCGTCGCGGACCTCGAACATCAGGGCGAACCGTGCTGCCTGCGTGGCCTGCCGGGTGGCCATCTGTGCCACCAGATCTGCTATCAGCCTGCCTGCCTGTGAGACGGTGAGCCGCTCCGGGATGATCAGCTCGGCCAGGTCAGGGTTGGCAGTCGGTGGAGAAATGGTCGACGATCAGCCGCAGCAGGTCGCGTCGGGTGCGCGCGTAGTAGGAGGTGGAGCCGGGCGGAAGCTGTAGCTCGGCGTCGATTGCGCGGTGGGTGAGGCGATGAGTTCCCCCCTGTGCGATCAGCTGGATGCCGGCTGCCGCGATCTGCTGTCGTCGTGTCATGTCCCCTCCAAGAATCCTCTACTATTATAGAGGCTCTACGTTTGTAGAGTGATAGGAGGTCAATGCTATGCGAGTCGTGATCGTCGGGGGTGGGGCATCTGGAGCCGCCATCCAGCGAGCCTGCGAAAACCAGGGCATGACAGCGACACAGGTCTCACGATCCACCGGCTTTTGACGTCACGGCATCCTCGCTGCCCAGCGTCGAAGCCGATGTCGTCATTGAGGCGACGAACATCGTCACCACCAAACGCGAAGCTGCCGTCGAGTTCCTCACCCAGTCAACCCGCACTGTCTCCAAGCTCGCCGGGCAGGCGGGGCGCGCCACATTCTGCTGTCCATCGTGAACTCCGGCCGCCCGGATGTGCAGGGGGCTACGGGGTACTTCGCGGGCAAGGTCGCGCAGGGAGGCCGAGGCGCGGCGACTCAGCCGTGACCTGACGATCGTGCGCACCACCCAGTGGTTTGAGTTCGCCGCCCAGAGTCTGCAGCGCACCCGTGTGGGGCCGCTGGGCCTGGTGCCCGGGATGCGCATCAAGCCGATGGCGCTGAGCTCGGCGGCGGAGGTACTGGCTGAGGCGGCCTCAGGTCGACGCGCCCAGGCTGTGGTGGAGGTCGCGGGACCGGAGGAGATGACGCTGTGGGAGCTGGTGAGACGGACCCCGAGACCAGCCGGCATCCTCCCCGTCCCGGTGTTCCTGCCCACCGGCTGCAGCCGGGCCCTCCGGCGGGGTGCGATGGTCCCCAGCCCCGAGGTCGAGGTGCGCGGCCCGCGGCTCGACGAGTGGCTGGCGGAGCGCCGATGACGTGACCCCGGTCACGTAGTGGAGGGAGCCGGGATGGCCCTGGGGAGGTTGCCTACCGCAGCACCCGTGCCAGGAAGTCCCGGGTGGCTGGGTCCTGCGGATCATCCAGGACCTGCGACGGCGGGCCCTCCTCGACGATGCAGCCCTCCTGGAGGAACACCACCCGGTCGGCCGCGGAACGGGCGAAGCCGATCTCGTGGGTGGCCATCAAGATGGTGGAGCCCGACGACTTGAGGTCCCGCACCAACTCCAGGACCTCGCCGACGAGCACCGGGTCGAGAGCCGAGGTGATCTCGTCGAGAAGCAGCAGCTCCGGGTCGGTGGCGAGCGCACGCACGATGGCGACCCGTTGCTGCTGCCCGCCGGAGAGCCGGTCCGGGAAGGAACGGGCCTTGTCGGCCAGCCCGATGCGCTCCAGCAGATCCAGGCCCCGGGCCTCCGCCTCTGCCCGCAGGGGTGCCGTGAACCTTCCGGGCCGCCAGGGTGATGTTGTCCAGGACGCTCAGGTGCGGGAACAGGTTGTAGTGCTGGAACACCACGCCGATGCGGGAGCGGATCTCGTCGGCGTTGGCCCTCGGGTCGGTGATGTCTGTGCCCGACAGGAAGATCTGCCCGTCGTCGACGCGCTCCAGCAGGTTCGCCGTCCGCAGCAGCGTCGACTTCCCCGACCCGGAGGCCCCGATCAGCACCACCACCTCGTGCCGGGCGACCGTCAGGTTCAGGCGTCGCAGCACCACATGTCCGCCGAAGCGCTTCACCACGCCCCGCGCCTCCAGGACGGGGCCCTCGGCATCGCCCATCAGACCGTCCCTCCCGTCTGCTCCCGGTCCCGCAGCCGCGCGGTGTACCAGTCCGACAGCCGGATGAACGGCCAACTGAGCAGCACGAACAGCACACCTGCCACCACGTAGGGGTGAAGTTGTAGCTTTGCGCCTGCTCGATCTGCGCGGCGCGGATGGCGTCGACGGCACCCAGCACCGAGATCAGGCCGACGTCCTTCTGCATGGAGATGAAGTCGTTCATCAGCGCGGGCGTGACCTTGCGGACCGCCTGCGGGATCACCACGAACCGCAGCGTCTGTGAGTGCGTCAGCCCCAGCGACCGCGCCGCATAGCGTTGCGACGGATGCACCGCCTCCAGGCCCGCCCGCAGCACCTCCGCCACATACGACGAGTACGTCAGGATCAGCGCGACGGTGCCGAGCAGCGCCGCCGGGATGCGCTGCGTCGGGTTCAACGCGGGGATGCCGAAGCCGATCAGGTACAGCACGATGAGGAACGGCATGCCACGGAACAGATCGGGTGTAGGCGGCGGCTAGAATCGCACCGGGAAGAACACTGGCCCGCGCAGTGACCGCAGCGTCGCCAGGATCACCGCCATCACCGCGACGCCGATTACCGCGAAGAACAGGATCTGCACATTCAGCCACAGCCCCTTCAGCACCGCGGGCAGCGCCTGGGCGAAGTATGTCGGGGAGAAGAAGGTCTCCTGCGTCACCTTCCAGCCGGGGAGTTCGCCAGCAGCAGCCAGATCACGACGCCGAACGCCGCCGTCGAGACCATCGAGATCAGGATCGACTTTGTGGTCTGAGCGCGACGGTATTGGCGTCGCCCCAGCTCGATGTCGCTGACGACGTCCAGGTCGCTGGTCGTCTCGGTCATGGCGTCAGCTCAGTACGGGGGCGTGGATGGAGTCTGACAGCCACTTCTTCGCCAGCTCGTCGAGGGTGCCGGCGGCGCGAAGCCGATCCACCGCGGCTGTGACGGGGGCTGTCAGCGCGGAGCTCTTCGGCAGCACCAGGGCCAGCTCCTCGCCGCCTTGGGTGTCGGCGAACTGCCCGACCAACATGCCGTCGTCGAGTTCCGCACCCACCAGGTAGATGGCTGTTGGAAGGTCCACGACGATGGCGTCGACCTGTCCGCTTTTGAGGGCCTGCACCACATCCTGCGAGCTGTTGAAGACTGCCGGCTCTTTGTCGGGGGTGATGGTGGTGGTGAGGGTGCGCTGCCCTGTGACGCCGGACTGCACGCCGAAGGCCACCGACGTGAGGTCCGCCAGGGTCGTCGCCGAGGCGGCGGGGGAGTTCTTCAGGGCCACCACGGCCTGCGCAGTGACGTAGTAGGGGCTGGAGAAGTCGACGGCGTTTCTGCGTTCCTCGGTGATGGAGAACTGCTGCACGTTGAAGTCCCAGTCCTTCGCGCCCGGTGCGATGGCCGCGTCGAAGGTGCTGCGGGTCCACGTCACCTGGTCCTGGCTGAAGCCCAGTTCCTGCGCGACGGCGTATGCGACCGCTGCCTCGAAGCCCTCTCCGGAGGCCGGGTTGTCGTTCTCCACCCAGGGTGAGTAGGCGGGCTGACCGGTGGCGATGGTGAGCTTGCCCTTCTCCACGGTGGGCAGCTCACTGCCCTTGGCCGACGGGTCCACGCTGGGCTGGTCGCCGCTGGAGCCCGCCGAGCAGGCCGCCGTGGCGAGGGCCGTCGTCGCAGCGGCGACCAGGGCAGTGCGGCGGGTGAAGATCGTGGCCATGGGGTCTCCTCAGGGTGTGGTTGCCGGCCGACAGCAGAAGGCTAGCCGCCGACAGCGTCACAGGGGTAACCCGGCCTCCGGGGAGTCATGATCTCGGCCGTCAACCAGTTGTTGCAGGAATACATCACCGCTGTCAGTTATGGCGCTTTATCAGCCTTTCCGATGTATTTCTCTTTTGCCAACCGCATGCTGAGGAGGGTCGGATGTAATATTCAGCCTCTCGTGGCTGAAATCATTTCTCCGCAGATTTTATTCCATGATGCCACCCAGATCTTCTGTCGGATCGTCAAGCGTGTTCTCTTCACTATGTTTGGATTCCAGGTCCTTTATCCAGGGAGGCGTTTCCGTAGCTACTCTACGTGGAGGTATGCCTGCTTGCTTGGCAGTTTCTGAGGTCAGGCGGTTGAAAGTTCTCGTGCGATTGATGTCATGCTCAAAATGTCGGGCTGCGTAAGAGGGGCCCTTTGTCGCAAAGTTGACTCCAGCCTGAATCGCGGATTGGTTGGATGGGTGGTAAGTTCCCCCGAAGTCAAAAAGTTCTGGGTTGTAATCCGGTTTTGCCTGCCTTCGATATATTCGATGCCGTGTCCTTGATGTGATTGAAGAAGTTCTTGCCGGACTCAAAGTCTTCGGTGTTGGTTATATCCTCGCTCCTGCTTTGAGTTCTAGGTGCTTCATGGTGCGGGCCTCCTCGTGGCTGAGCGGGTGCAGGTTTTCTAGCTTTGGGAATCTTTGCTCGAGGGCGGCTCCTGCCTTTTCAGCAGGCTTGCTTAGGGAGCCCAAAGGCTGCCTTCTAATTCTATCAAGGGCTTTAATGAGGTCTTGCCCCCATCTTGCCAAACCGCGTAAACCGCTGATGAGTTTAGCCGTTATCCCACTCAACTTGGCGAAAGCGTCCAAAGCCTTGTTTATCAACTTGGTCACCTTCGCTACCGATTTGCCTACCCAAGCCGATATCTGGGCAACTACGACCGGAGTTCCAGTTCCAAGGCTGAAGACCTCGACGGCAACGGATTGGCAGAACATTCCGATCGCTTCTGCGATTAAATCTCGAACTATACTGTAGAGATAAGCGACGATGCTCCCTTGTTTCTCTAAGGTTAATGAGATCTGTTCCGCTGCCTCTTTTTGGGCGTTGAATATTGCTATAAGCTTCTGGAGTCGACTTCTGTATGCGTCTAGAGTCTTTGCTTTTTGTTCCGCTAGAATTTTTGAGCAGCGACTCAAGATGCTCTACTTCGCCCTGAGCTGCCTTGGAAATATTATTCCAGGTCTTCACCCCCTGCCTGAATCTCCTCCGAATCTCCGGTGAGTTTTTGCAGAAAAATCGTGAAGCGGATTGATGTGATCAATGATCCATGCTGCAACCCAGCCGGTTGCAGTTGCGATGGGATTGAAGGCTGCACTTAATGCGTTGGCCCCTAGTGAGGCGATGGCGCAGAACTCGCCAGTCCATCCGTCTTTTCCCGACCTCTTCGCTAAAGCTGATAATGTCAGAAATAGGGCCGATTTTTGCATAGTTCTTGAGCTCTTCTCCTCCTTGCCGCCGGCTATCATAAAAGTCGTTTTTTTCTCGACTTCAAGCATTCCCATGTAGAAAACCGCACTTTCAAAACTTGGCTTGTGGTTCTTGGATCGCTGATTTCGATCGAAGATGATTTCCGAAGTTGGAAGTTTTTTTGTTGACGCAAATCGTTTATGGTTTGAGTCAGTCTTAAAGGTTGATCATGTTGCTAGATGCCGAGTATGGTGATTTGTTGATCCCGACTAGCAGTTGCCGACAGATCTGGTCGGTTTTGTGATGCCTGCTCCCGATGGTGTGGGAGACGTTGGAAATGTGTTGTGATTTAAAGAAGCTCGCGCCTATGGTCCATCGGATTCAACCTGCGTATAGTGGCTTCAATTCCGATGAAATTTTCAATTTCGGTCTGAATTTTTTTCGAATCCTCTTTGAATGTTTTCCTCAGTCTCTTGAAAATCTGCGGCGCAGTCTTTTATGGCTGTCGCTGTTGCTGACAGTACTTCTTTGAAAGTGGAGTTAACTAATCTAAATTCGGTGGTGATCTCCTGGTATCGGGGATGGAACACTGGTGTGAGTATGACTCCATAAGGTAGCCCTGTCATAGTTCCCGAAGCGGCCTCTCCCATCTCTGCAACGCGAGATCCGCTTTCTTCAAGGTCTGCGGCTTGCTGTCCCCAGCTCTGGGGACTAATATCAATTTCATCGCCAGATGTTCCCGAGATGAAATCCTTTAGACTTCCCTAGGACGAAGTCATTAGCAATTCCCGTTATTGTGTCGGTGGAAGCGTCCATTATAGAGCTGTCTCCTATCTATTCCATTTCAACTGGCCGCCCGCTGAAACTCCGGAGTTTTTTTGTTGAGAAGGGCGGCGGGTTTCTTCATCCGATGGGGTTCCGAAAAATCTCATATGAAGCTATCGTTTGGGATGCTGCTGGGTTGTCTACTCCCAAGACTCTTGAACCGCTTGTCCCTACTGACCGTCCAACGGTTGCTCCTGCCTGTCTGATGGTTTCCAAAATCAAACCTGACAATTTTTCTGCTGTCAAGGCCATTCCCTGATCAGAGATTCTCAAGTCGGTTACATGACCTCCATGGTTCACCGTGGCTACTACTTCCTGTCCCTTTGAAGAAGCCGTTGCGGTCATTTCTTGGATTCTGGCGGCTAGTTCGCGATCTCGATCTGCTCGCTCAAGTGCTTTGCGCGCCATCTCTTCGAGCTGTGCCTTCGTCTCTGCAACAGTCTGATCTATTGCACCTTGAGTTTGATCCATACTGAAAATCCTATCTTTCAAAAGGTTGGTTTTCCCTTGTTTTCAAGGAAGTGTGTTTCGCGCTTGTGAGTGGTTGATGTCGATGACGGACCTTGTGAATGATTAATAACTGAATCAATCTAATCGACTCCCAAGATGCATGAGCAAGAGCCCGTATGATCTCCTCTGAGGCCGACTTGAGCTGTACCAAAGAAAAGATCCTATGCCATCTGACAGATGCTGATCTCCTTTCGAAATATGTGTAGATCATTGCTCTCGTGTTTCGAGGCTAGCATCTGCTGTGCTGGATCAGTAGGTTGCTCTCATGGGTTGAGTTCCCCATGTCGTGATTGGTGGGCGGTTCGTCTCCTGGGCAGGCGCGTTTGCCGTTGTGCACTGGGTGGTTTGGTGCTGTTCGGGAGGAGGGGACGGTGGAGCGCTGAGTTTCGCTCCTAGGCCTTTCTGCCACGTGACGCTGCTCCGGGTCTCTCCTCGTGAGTGCCGGGTGCCTCTTGAACCACTCGGTCAGGTTACATCCACACTCTCCCAGGCTCTTGTAGCAGCCTTACGGTCCCCCATGGCTCTATGCAGGAGCCACGATGCTTGGCAGCAGCGGCGGTCTAGCGCTCAGCCAGCCGACACCCCTCTGGCCTTGCGCCCCCGGGTGGATCTTCCGCAGAAACCACCCAGAGAAACACTGGACTGCTTGGTGTTTTGTGGACAGGGGTGAAATCCTGGTTTCAGGCTGCCTGTCTTGTTCGGTGGTGCTTCTCCTCGACTTCGTTTGGGGTGCGGTAGCCCAGAGAGGAGTGGAGTCGTTTGTGATTGTATTCTAACTCGATCCAGGAAGCAGTATCGGGTATGGCTTTGGTTCGGGTAGGATACGCCATCTGGTAGACCTTCTCATTCTTCAAGGTTGCGTTGAATGACTCGGCCCAGGCGCCCACCCAGCACACCCCTGTCCTGCCTGTGGAGGCGAGGATGCCGTATCCTTTGAGGTGTTGGGAGAAGGCCTCGGAAGTGTATTGGCGGCCCCGATCGGAATGGAATATCGTCTCTCCTTCCTGGCGGGGGCAGTTGCGCACTGCCATGTCGATAGCATCGCAGACCAGTGTGGTGCGCATATTGTCGGCCATTGCATACCCGATTGCTTTTTGGTGCAGCTGCCCAAGACTGTGGCCAGGTAGGCGAATCCCTCCCAGGTTCTGATGTAGGTGATATCACCAACCCATTTCATCCCTGGTTTATCGGCGGTGAAGTCGCGCTTGACCAGGTCCGGGCGTGAGTCCAGGTCGGCGGCGGGGACCGTGGTGCGGACTTTCGCCCGGGGCTGGGAGGCTTGCAGGCCCAGGGCCCTCATGAGGAGGGGGACCGTGTCTCGGTGAGCTTGGACGCCTCGGCGCTGCAAGGCAGCGTGGAGGCACCGGTACCCGCATAGGAGCCATGAGAGTCGTTGAAGATCCACTCGATGAGGGCCTTCAATTCTTCTCTTCGTTGTGCAGCCTTCGAGGGCTGGCGTCCTATCCATGCGTAGTATCCTGACTTGGATACTTTCAGGCAGCGACACATCATGGTAATCGGGTAGCGGCCTTCTTCGTGATGGATGAATGCGTAGCGTGCGGCTACTGGGACTCCTTTGCGAAGAAGGCCGTCGCTTTTTCAGGAACTCGATCTCCATCTTTGCTTCGCGAAGTTCCGCCCTCAGCCTCCTGTTCTCCGCCGCCGACTCGGTTCCCTCCCGAGCGTCCGTCGATTCGGGATGGTCCTTCCTCCATTTCTTGACCCAGTTCCCACCGTCTGAGGAACCAACTCGTAGGACTTCGCAACCTCGGCGATGGTCCGATCCTTATCGACCACCCGCGAACCACTTACTCCTAGCAGCTCACTACTGAACCTCTGCGCTGACATGATCTGAATTCAACCTCGCTTCTCGAAATGCAGAACTTTTCTGCCACCGTCCAAGAAACACCAGGCACCTCACAGTTCGGTCGTGTCAGACACGGCCATCTCCTTTCGGATCAAGCCGGACCCCCACGCACCGTTAATCAGACAGTTCCCCCACAGGCTGTGGGAAAGGGACAGTGTTGGTGGGGGCACAGTCAGGAGCGGTCGTACTCCGGGTTGGGGCTGGTGTCGCCCTCCCCGAAATCTCCCCCGGTCGCGCCGATGTGCGCGTCGAACTGTTCCTCGACGTTGTCCATGAGATGGCCGGAAATGGGATCTTTCGATCCCGGCAGTCTGTACTGCCGTCCCACGGCGTCGGGGGCACCGTCCGCTAGGACACTGTCCTCCTGCACTTTGGTCAAGATGTCGTCCTCCGTGGTGTAGAGGCGCACCTGGCCGTCCTGTATTTGCTGGCGGAACTCGGTGGGATCCACGCCGTTGCGCGCAGCAAAAATAGTCCCACGAGTTGCTGGCGGGACTCCCGCCGCGTTGAACGTGACTGCGCCATTACCTGTCGCCATCGATGCGGTGGAGGCCAAGCGCCCGCCCAACGAGTGGCCGGTGTAGATGACGTCCGGCGCGTGCTCAGTCTCGTCGAGCGCCTGAGCCAACGCGACGGCATCCGCGGACTGGCCCGTGAGCTGACCGACCCCGGCAGCATCCTCGGCGACATCGGCCATTTCTGCCTCTGTCCCCTTGTACACCACAACCAGCGAGCCGTCTTTACCCCGGTACAGCTTGGCTTCAAACCCGGTCTCGTCGTTCTTGAGGAGGGAAGGATCGATCTCGACGCTCTCCGCCGAAACCTCTTCGTATCCCTCGGGCGGTGCTTCACCATCGTCAAGTCCGTTCAGCGCGGCCAGATCCCGGTCCCGCTCCACCTGAGCGGCGCCTTGGACCTGAGCCCCCGCGCCTTCGGGGGTCCTCGGGATCCGCTCCGGTGCGCAGTATGGTGGCGGCGCGGGCAAACTCATCACCTATGCCGCCCATCTGCCCCAGCAATTCGCTGCCCTGCGCCAGAACGTCTTGCATCATGTGCGCGATGTCGGTAAGGGTCTCGGAGATGACGTTATTCGCCGATTGTTTGAACTCTTGGATAAGGGTGCTCCACTTGCGCGGATCTATGGCATGCTGTGCAATTTTCAGCGCGGCCTCAATGATGTCATCGAGCAGCATTCCCGCTGAAGACACGACGGCCTTGCGAGCATTGCCGACGTATTCGCCGGTCTGCAACGCACGGCTAGCCATGGTGCGCCAGGCGCCAGCAGCCGCGCGCGCGCAGGCGCTTTCGGCTGCCATATGGGCGGCGAAGTTGCTGGCCGCTGCCCCCTCCCAGGCCTCCTGTGTGGGCGCGGAGATCGCGTCCATCTCAGAAGCGTGATCATCCAGGCCAGTTGCAATACTCTCCCAGGATCTGGCCAATTGGTGGAGTGCCTCGGCATCTCCAGCTAACTCGTCGATGGCCTCCTGGAACGGCGGGAGCTGGGCGATGATCCAGGCGCTGAGGCCCCGATGATATCGGGTACCACCTCGCCCAGGTTGATAAGCTCGTCCAGCCACTCAAGGGCACCCTGTGTTGGCGTCACGTCTTCGCTCAGCTGTGGGTTACCGCTCCGACTCGCGCTTCCCTCCTGCAGGACGTCGGCGGCCTTCTTGAAATCAGCAGTGCTTGTCATCCCGACTCACCTTTCTACTTCTATAACCCGCTGGGGATACTCATGCCGTCCAGTCGTCTCAATACTGCGGAGATACTCTCGATGATCGCTTTATCTGTGTCCGCGTAGGCGTTGGCGCATTCGGTGAGTTTCTTCGAGATGGCCTCGTCGGCCTCTCCGAGCGAGGACAAGAAGTCGCGCCCGTCATCCGTCGCACCAGGGAAGGTGATTGACGCCGCCGGCTCCAGGAACTTCCCGAAACACGAGAGGGACGGCGCCTCCACCTGTTCGCCGAGGCTCTCCACCGTGCTTCCGGCGGCCCTGACGCGGTGCCCTGCCTCGTCAAGTGCTGAGGTATTGACCGAGAAGTTCATGCCACTCCTCCCGCTGCCGCCCAGAGCTGGTCTGCCTCTTCGGCCACGCGACGGGCGGCGGTGGCCTGGGCCTTCAGCACGGCGGCACTCAAGTCGCGCGGGTACGTCGTCTTGGCCGCCGGAGTGAACTCCACCCGCAGGGGCACGCCGTCGAAGTCAACCTCCACGCGCACCGCTGGACGCTCAGGCGGCTCCTCCGCCGTGGCGCGCAGCCGCTCAAGTTCGGGTTGGGTCCGCTCAAACGCGGCAACCTTACGCTCGAACCGCTGGCGCATGGCCCGTTGGATGTCCTGCGGCGAACCGTCGAAAATACCCCTGGGCCACTCTACGCGTCCCTGCTGCCATTCGGAGAGGTCGGGGCGGTGTCGGATACCCAGCGGTCGTTCCGCGGCCGGGATGCTGGGCGCAGAGGCCGCTATTGCGCCCCTGCAGCAAAGTCGTCCTGCGCGCTACGAAGTTGCCGCGCGAACTCCCTCAGTGAGCTGGGCGGCTGACCACTGCTCCACGCCCTTGGCGAACTCGACGTGCTGGAGTTGCCCCGCGCGTTGATCTGCACCGTGATGGACCCTTCTGCCCGCCCACCGACGGCTCCATCCCCCGCCTCCTGCGCCGCGCGCCTGTGCTCGTCTGCTGCCTCTTGCAGGGCGTCTGACGAGGTTATTCATATGTGTATTCATTTTCCTGACTGTACAACAAGACCGGATCACTGCTCAGCGTTGACAACCCTACACAGCTACACAGCATGAGTTGATCTCCCACGGCAGAGCGATGCTCGGAGACTACACCGAAACCATCAGACGAGCAGGCCGCAACCAACCATCTACGCGAACTCCCCGGCGCTCACACCGCCAACCTAAGAGATGCTAAATACCCAAGTTTATTCCGCAACTGACATTTCGACGCAGAAGCCAATCTTGGCGCCAAGTGGTGGAAGCAGCGAGTAGGCGCTCGAAGGCTTCTCTGAGGTGAGGGTATCCGAGGGCGGGTCGGGGTGTTCGCCCAAGCTCTTCGGCGATGACGTTGCTATGGTCCCTATGACACCGCCAAACGACTTTGGGTCTATCACAAACCCCCGCAGATATGCTAGTTTCTCCCTATGAAACGGAGCCGGAAGTTAGGGTGTTATTCACGACCTTAGGTGACTGGGCTCTGGCAAGGGGTTTTACATTCTCTCGAGGTGCTCGTGAATAACCTCTTAAGTTTGTTGGCTATGAGGCTTATTCATGGGGGTGCCAGAAACAGCGAAAACCCCTTGTCGGAGCCCAGTTACTAGCAGCTGTGAATAAGCCTCCAGGTATGATCTTTGCCGATTCTGAACCTGGCATGCCCTCTTTAGCATCTTCCATGGGACCCTTGATATCGACCTTTTTGAGATCATCCCCAAGCGTCTCATCGGATTTTGCTAGAAACTCAAGATCCCCGGCAACGATATTTAACCCATCCATGCAGCTGATTTCCCTTCCGTTAGATGCAAGTTTGCCCCTAAGCGCACTAACTGTTATGAATTCAGGACGCAAAGCCCCTGAAGGGCATGGCGTGTTCACCCAAGGGGAAGATCCCTGACGGTAGGCACAGTAACTTGGATGATCTTCTGTCCGCAAGATTTGTCATCATGATTCCTGATCCCCCTACGTTCTGTTGAGTGTGAAACTCCGGTTTCTGTGTTTTCGCTTGAAGATTAACAGCTGTTTTCTCGGATTGCTAAGTTTTTCATGGGTTGAGCTCCCCATGTCTTTTGCTGACTAGGGGTTTTTGCTCTCCCAGGTGGGTGAATTTGCTTTTGTGAATTGGGTTGTTTGTGGTGTTTCTTGGGAAGGGGGCGGTGGTGCTGGGCTCTGCTACTTGGTGGTCTTCGGGGCTGGCCTGGGTCAGGTGTCTAGCTCCTTCCAGGGCGAGGTCCGGGGCCCGGTCGAAGAAGCCGATGAGGAAGGCCAGCGTCTTCTCGATCTCCTGCAGGGGTCCAGGGGTGCTCTCCTGTGAAGCGGACGCGACCGTCTGTGATGGTGAACCCGTCAGGATTCCAGTCCATGAGGTACTCCATCTGGCGTTGGCTGACCATGTCGAGGTGAAGAGGGGCTGGGGCTGCTGACGGTGAAACGCTGAGCGAGCGTCCTCCCCTGCGGACTTCAGCCCCGACCCCATGGGCTGCCTGTTGACAGACAGGTTGATGAACGGGAAACCCAGGTGGAACTCGCACAGCTGCTCCTGATGCTGCGTGCTGACGCTGTGCAGCATTCCCTTCGGGCCGGACCTCGCCGTCCCGGTCTGCCAGATGTGCGTCAACCGCACAAAGGAGACATTCTCCCGTCGCCCCCAGATGACGTCCTTCGCCTGATGCCCATCACCCTCCGTCGTGTGGATCACCTGAGCCAGGCGAGCATCATCGCGCGCTGCGTACCCCCAGTCCTCGTGGCCGTAGACGCTCAACCCGGGCGGCGGGGGAGGGCCGGTGAACTGCTCGCGAGGCAGAGCCAGCAGAGCAGCCCGGGCTCGGGCCAGCGCCTCGACGGTCGCCGCCAGGGCCTTGACCTGTCGCGGAGCACCGATCAGCACCAGATCCTGATGGTCGACGCTGATGCGCCACGGCCCACTCAGATAAGGAGCCAGGGCGTTCCCATAGGCGGCAGCCACCTGCGGATCGGGGGCAGTGGCCAGCGCCGCACCGCAGCGCGCAGAAGCCGCGCCCAGCGGAATCCTGCCCGAGCGCCCCAGGGCGTCCACCTCGCCCTGTCAGGTAGGACTGGGGAAGCGGCATGCGCACCACGTAGCCGTCGTCGGACCAGTGCGTGCGGCTGTAGGCGAAGGCGATGAACGGCGTCTGGTCGCCGGCGGTACCGCGAATGGCGTCCCGCGCGTGACGGTCGAAACCGATGCCGAACGGCGGCAGGTTGAGTCCCCGGGTGAGTGCGAGCAGGCCCGCGAACAGCCTCCCACCCATGCTTGCTCAACGCGCGCCTGCGGGAGACGCTCATGCATGATCAGAGAACCCAGCGCGATGACCATCGGCATGACGAGAGCCAAGAGGGCGGAGCCTGGGAGAAACAGCGTCAGGAGAATGGCGGGCTGCATGCCCCCATACTGCCGTGGTCGTGGGGTGGCCGTCGGCACAGCCAGCGAGGCACTCGTCGTTGGTAGTCGCGGTATTCGTGCCCGAAGCGGTCCTCCAAGGCGCTTTCCTCCGCCGGGATCTGGCAGCGGTCGATGAGCCACCAGAACGCGAATGTGGGCAAGAGCGACGACACGTGGCGACGCGCCACCGTGTGAGACCAGCAGCATCCCAGTCATTCCCACATACATGGGATTTCTCGTGAATCGATTGGGGCCATCCACCACCAGGGACTCAGCTTTTTCCCACCTCATGGGGGTTGACAGTGGTCTGTTTGCGCAGAAAGGCCCTCAGGCTTCCGGCCAGCATCCACGCAGAGACCCCGAGGATCGGGAGACTGGCCGCCAGCGACCATGGCGTCGTACGCCGGTTCCGGGACATGACGGCCTGCGCAAGCCCGGCAGCGGCCAACAGGGCTGCTGGGGGCAGCGCAGCTCACCGTCGATCTGCTGCCCCTCCGGCCGGGGATTTCGTGCGCCGTCACGGCTGCTCTTGTGTCTCTCCATGGCGGAAGCCTAGTGCCGCGTGTCGGACGTTCGTCAGCAGAAGGCGGCTTGCAGACGGATGCTGCGCCAAGGCGGCCGAGCGAAACCGTGCTACTGGGCGCACCGTCAGTGAGGTGAACGAAGCGAGGTCCCAGACTGAGGAGCGACCCGTAGCGGTGCGTGACCACCTCCACCAAGTGCGACCATGGGCTCATCCGCTCGCCGACTCGATGTCGACTAGAAGTCCTGCTGGATGTCGACTAGAAACTGTGCTAAACGTCGACTAGGAGGGGATGTGTACCTGCCACGCACTGTTGACAAGCTGTTGGACGACTATCTGCCTCAAGCGTCTGCGATTGCGCTTGATGGGGCAAAGGGCGTCGGCAAGACGGGCACCGCTCTTCAGCGCGCTACCCATCGGTATCTGCTGGATCGAGCCGACCAGCGTGCTCTGGTCGCCGCCAACCCGGATGGCCTCTTGGCTCCCGGCATAACACTGCTTGATGAGTGGTCACGCATGCCTGAGGTATGGGACCTCGTGCGCCGTAGCGTCGACGACGGTGCGCCCCCTGGCAGTTTTCTGCTCACGAGGTCCGCTACTCCGGCCACAGGGGCAGGGAACGCACAGTGGGGCTGGGCGCATCCTGTCGCTTCGGATGCGTCCCATGGCACTCCATGAGCGCGGTGGGATTGCCCCGACTGTTTCTTTGCGGCAGCTGTTCGAGACGGAGACACCGTGTTCGGGGGAGATCGGTGGGAAGACATCATTCATGCTTCCCGACTATCTGGAGGCCATAGAGGCCAGCGGTTTCCCGGGAATGATGGGGCTTGGTCGCCAGCTGCGTTCCGATCAGCTCCGCGCCTATGTGCAGCGGGTCATCGACCGGGATCTACCTGACACAGGCTATGCCGTGCGCCGTCCTGAAACTCTGCGACGCTGGCTCGCCGCCTATGCCGCGGCCTCGTCGACGACCACCGCCTACTCCAAGCTGCTGGACACCACGACAGCAGGAGATGGCAGTCGGCCGACTCGGGACACCACCCTGGTATATCGGGACCACCTGACACAGCTGTGGTTATTGGATCCTGTTCCCGGCTGGAGCCCGAACGGCAATCCCTTCGCTCGGCTGCAACAGGCGCCCAAGCATCAACTGGCGGACCCCGCGCTGGCCGCAACCCTGCTGAGAGCCACAGCGGCATCCATGATGACTCCACGCAGCTCGCACCTGGCTGGCCCGCTGTTCGAGTCCCTGGCAACGCTCACAGTGCGGGTCGCGGCTGAGGCCATCCGTGCACACGTCGGCCATCTTCGCACCCGCAACGGCGACCACGAGATCGACCTCGTCGTCGAGGGACGTGACAGCCGGATCATCGCCTGTGAGGTGAAGCTCGCGGCAGCCGTCGCGGACAGTGATGTGCGGCACCTGCTGTGGCTTCGTGATCAACTCCCTGATGATGTGAGCGATCTTGTCGTGATCACCACCGGCACTCACGCCTACCGTCGTGGCGATGGTGTCGCCGTCGTGCCGCTGGCGCTGCTGGCCCCCTGACCACGTCAGCTCGTATCACCGGTGGCTCGGGATGGGTGCCTCGAATGGCTCTCTGAGCGGCATGGGTGTTGTTATGTTCTGGAGGCTCAGAATGTGCCCAGGTACTGCGGCCGGGCTTTCATCGCGTGGATGACCAGTTCGTAGCCATCGTCGTAGACCAGGACCACGAGCTCTAGGAGACGACCGGCTGGATCACTTCCGATCACCAGCCAGCGACGAGGAGCATCGTCTTCATCTAGCGCACGTGCAAGCAGCACATGCGCAGGTGGCGTGGTGGACTGCTTCATCGTCGAGCCGGTCGCGACGGAAGTGTTTTCGTGCGGACTTGTGGAGGTCAGGCAACGTGCGTCCAGGCTTGTATCGCGGCCCGGATCGCATCTGAGCGGTTCTGGATGCCTTCAGCCTCAGCGCGGGCGGTGAGAGCCGCGATGGTGGCGGCGTCGAGTCGTACGGGAACGACGGTGCGGGGCCGTCACCCACCGGGGGCGGCCCCGGTGAGACTGGGGAGGCGTGCGAGGTTGTATCCCTGCCTCGGCCTCATCTGCCCAGGCCTGTATCTGCTCGTCGCTGACGGGCTTGCCATGCAGGAGGTGCTCATTCATTCCAATATCGTAGTACGAAACGCCTCGTACCCCGGGACCTCGGCTGCTGGGGCCTCTTGATGCGATGGTTGAGGCTGGAGCGCAGGGGGTGCCAGCCGGCACCCCTGCGTGGTCAGTGGTCAGTCGGCGGACTCCCGCAGCTCCGCGATGGTCGGGAACACCTTGCGCAGGGCCGGGTAGAGCGCCCGATGGGCCCTGGCGGCTTTCTTGTAGAGCCTCTTCAGGTGCGGCTGCGGCTCAATGGTGTGGGATATGCGACTCATCCGGTGTGCCGTCGCGCGGGACGTCCCGTGACCCCGTCCGCCCCCACCGCTGCGGCCCCCAGGATGGCTGCGCCCAGGCAAGTGGTTTCCGGCTCTGCGCACATCGATGGGTCGCTGCAGTGCGTCGGCGAGGATCTGGTTGAACAGCGCCGACTTGGTGCCGCCGCCCATCACCACCGGGCGTTCGACGGCGACCCCGGTGGCCCGCTCAACCCGCTTCAGCGTCAGCCGCTCCTCCAGGGCGAGCCCCTCCAGCACCGCCCGATACAGCTCCGGGACGCCGTGGGTGTCGGAGAACCCGACGAACGCGCCGCGTGCGTTCGCGTCCCAGTACGGGGTCTCGGCGCTGGTCAGATACGGCAGGGAACTGCACCCCGCGGGCCCCGGGAGGTACGTTGGCGGCCAGGTCGTTGAGGCGCGGCTCAATGGGTCCGTCCGCCGGATCCATGCCGGAGAGACGGTCACGGAACCACGCGATGCACAGCCCGCCCGACGACAGCAGGGCCTCCAGGGTGTAGCCGCCCGCGATGGGACTCGACAGGGTGCGAAACGCCCGTGAATGGAGGTACTGGTCGGAGTGGATGCCCATCGTCATCGACGTGCCGAGGCTCAGATAGGCCCGCGACGCCGTGGTGACGTTCGCGCCCAGCCCCGCGGACTGCCCGTCGCCCGCGCCTGCGACGACGGGCAGGTCGCGGGGCAGGCCCAGGTCGACGGCGACGGCGTCGCTGACGGTGGCCATGATGCTGCCCGGGGCCGCAACTCCGCCATCTGCTCGCGCGTCAGCCCGGTCAGCGCCAGCAGCGCGTCGGAGTAGGTGAAGGAGCTCATGTCGAGTACCGCCATGGGGTCGGCGGTGGCCCAGCTGGTCACCCACTGCCCCGTGAGCTTGTGGGTGAGATAGGCGTGGACCTCGACGACGCGGCGGGCGGTGCGCATCGCCTGCGGTTCGTGTTCAGCCAGCCAGATCAGCTTGCAGAGGCTGGGGTGGTCGACGGCGGCTTGCCGGAGAGCGCATGCACCTGGTCGCTGCCGACCCGCGCGATCTGCTCGCCGGCGCGGGTGTCGAGCCACAGCACGGCGGGCCGGATTGGCCGGTCGTGCTCATCGAGCAACACGAAGGACTCCCGCTGGTGGGTCATGCACAGCGACAGGATCTTCCGGCCGGTCGGCTGAAGCTTCGACGTCACCTCGCGGATGGCGTCGGCAGCGGCACGCCACCAGTCCTCGGCGTCCTGCTCCTGCCAGCCGGGTCTCGGAGTGTGACGAGGATATTCGCGACGGGCCTCGACGACGGCTCGGCCTTCCAAGTCGAAGGCGATGGCCTTGGTGGCGGTGGTCGAGGAGTCGAGGGCGAGGACTACGGGGGTGGTGTCAGTCATGATGGCCTCTGTGCCGGGGTGGGGATCAGTGCGGTAGGGGCGGCGTCGATGATGCGCTGGAGGCCAGCGCCCTCGTGGACGACGGCGTGGGATGGCGTGCAGCAGGGGAAGCTTCGGTCAGCTCGGGGTGGCGTTGCCGGATGAAGGTGGTGGCCAGGGCGACGGCGGGAACGCCCTCGACGGTCTGCTGGCGGCGACCATCTCCGCGAGGGCCTCGTCAGCAGCCTGCCCCTCCCCAAGCGGGTGCCGTAGACCTTGTTGCGACCCGACAGCCCGGTGACCTCCAGGTCGCCTGCGCCCGCCAGCCCGAGGGCCGTCCACGGGTCGGCGCCCTCCGCCTCCAGGAGCCGCCGCAGCTCAGCCCGGGGCCTGGCCGAATGCGGCCGCCGAGGTCGTGGAACGGCTCCCCGCCGGATTCGGTCAGCCCATCCGCGATTCCGAGGGCGATGGCGTAGACGTTCTTCAGCGCGGCGCACAGCTCGACGCCGTCGCGGTCGGTGGTGTGGGCGACGCGGTAGGCGTCGGTGGTGGCGAACCGCGCCCAGTCGGCACCCTCAGCCGCGGCGAAGATGGCGGCGGTCGGACGGCGGGCCGCCACCTCATTGGCCTTGCAGGGCCCGCCGACGGCGACGACGGGCCGGGGCACCACCAACTCGGTCTCCACCGCCTGCGGCAGCAGGACGATGTGGCCCCCGTGGTCCGGTGCGAAGCCCTTCGAGGTCAGCAGGATCGCCTGCGCCTCCAGCAGATGCGGGGCCGCGAGCCGGGCGATGTCGATCACGCCGGCCGACGACACCGCCAGCACCACAACGTCCGTTCCGTCGAGCGCGGCCTCCAGGTCGCCTGCCTGAAGGTCGCGACCCCGTCGGCCAGCGGAACCTTCGTGCGTGGGTGGGGTTTGCCGTCGCGGACGGCGGCGATGAGGTGGTCGTCCAGGTGTGTTCCCCAGAGCCGAACTTGGTGTCCCGCGTCCTGCAGCGGGGTGGCGATGGCGGAACCCATCGCCCCGGCACCAAGGATCGTGATGGTGCTCATGACAACTCCTTTGTTATATGTCACGTCTTTGGTGTTAAAGGTATCAGGAGGGCATGGCGGCCCGGCAAGGACTAGAGTGCGACCTGTGCGGGGAATCGGCAGGATCCTGATTGCGGCCCGGCAGCTGTGGCCGCTGTACGTCGGTGTGGTGTGTGGTGCGGTCGCGATCTCCGCCACCACGTTGCTGATGCCGTTCATCATCGCCCGTGCCACGGACACCGTCATCGGCATGGTGCAGGGGCGGCCCCGGAACGGTCGGCGGGCTGTTGTGGCTGGCCGTGGCGCTGCTGGCGGTTAGCCTGGCGAACTCCGTTCTGACGAACATCACCGGCTACTGGGGTGACGTGCTGGCCGCCCGGCTCGGGTGATCCTGTCGCAGCGCTACTTCGACAAGCTGCTACGCCTGCCCCTGCGCTACTACGACGACGAGCTGACCGGCACCATCATCTCCCGGCTCAACCGGTCGATCACCGCCATCAGCGACTTCCTGAAAGAGTTCGCCAACGCATTCTTCCCGCTGCTGCTGACCATCGGGGGCGGTGCTGGTGATCGCGGTGGTTTTACTCGCCGTGGCTGGCGGTGCTCCTGATCGTGATCTACCCGGCGTTCGTGTGGCTAACGACGCTGACGTCGAGGCGCTGGCGGGGTGGAGCACGCCAAGAACGCCGCCTACGACTCCGCGGGCGGCCGGTTCGCGGAGGTCATCGGCCAGATGCGGGTGGTCAAGTCCTTCCTGGCCGAGCGCAGCGAGTACGAGCGGTTCTCGCGTCTCTACGACGGCACCATCGCCACCACCAGCGCCCAGTCGCGGTTCTGGCACCGCATGGACACCGCTCGGCGGGCGGTCCTGGACGTGGTGTTCTTCGCCATCTACGCCATCATCTTCGTGCAGACCGCGCAGGGCACCTACAGCGTTGGCGTCATGATCCTGCTGATTCAGCTGGTCAACATGGCCCGCGAGCCTGTCGCATCGATGAGCTGGCTCGTCGACACTAGTCAGCGCGCCATCGCCGGTAGCCGCGAGTACTTCACGGTCATGGACCAGGCCGACGAGCCGCGCAACGCCCTGGAGGCCGGTGACATCCAGCACGACTGGCCGCAGACCGGCCCCGCCATCGAGCTGGACCACGTGAGCTTCCGCTACAGCGAGGGACACCAGCCTGGTCCTCGACGACATCACCCTGGCGATCAGCCGTGGCGAGCGGGTGGCGTTCGTCGGCGAGTCTGGTGGCGGGAAAACCACGCTGGTGAATCTCATCATGAAGCTCTACCGGTCACCTCCGGACAGATCCGCGTCTACGGCGAACCTATCGGCGAGATCCCCGTGACGGTGCTGCGGCGCGAGATCGGCGCCGTGTTCCAGGATGCCTCCCTGTTCAGCGGCACCATCCGCGAGAACCTCGCCTACGGGCGCGACGCCACCGATCAGGAGCTGGCGGAGGCCGTCCGCCGCGCGAACGCCGCGGGGGTTCACCGGCAAGCTGAAGGATGGCCTCGACACCGAGATCGGGGAGCGGGGCATCAAGCTCTCCGGCGGGCAGAAGCAGCGGATCTCCGTCGCCCGGGCCCTGCTGAAGGACGCTCTATCCTGATTCTCGACGAGGGCCACCAGCTCCCTAGACACCAAAGCCGAGCGCGCCGTCCAGGCCGGTCTCGACGAGCTGATGGAGGGCCGGACCACGCTGATCATCGCGCATCGACTGTCCACGATCTCGTCGGTGGACCGGATCGTGACGCTGCGGGATGGGCGGATCGACGAGTCGGCTCACCCGCCGAGCTGGCCACCACCGGCGGCATCTATGCCGACTGCTGGCCCTGCAGGGGCTCCACTCGCAAAGCCGACAAGGCGAAACTGCTGCGTTACGACATCACGCATTGAGCGCCAGCCGGGTCACGCGCCCAGCAGCGCCAGGGGTACGACGGCGATGCCGTCCGGACGCCGGTAGGCCGTCGGCCCGGTGGTCACCACCATGAGATCAGCCACCCGGCTGGGAAGCTGTTCTCGTAGCCGGAGATGTCGCACAGACGAGTCTGTGATCTCAGGTGCCAGTTTGACCTCGACGCCGAAGCTGCCCTCCGATCCTTGCAGGATCAGGTCGATCTCCGGTCTCCTCCAGAAGTCCTCAGGTGGAAGACCTTTGCCTCTGCGGCCTGTGCGGCGACACGGACCCCCAGGGTGACGAGGGACTCAAACAACGGGCCCGCCATGTGGGCTCCCGCCTGGCCCAGCAGCGCACCGGCTGACAGGTCCAGGAGCCGGGCCGCCAGTGCGGGGTCGGCGAGCTGGTGCTTCAGGGGCCTGCTGAAGCCGCCGGATGGGATTGTTGGCGGGGATCCAGCCGGGGACCGGGTCGAGTAGCCAGAGCTGCGAGAGATGGTCGCGATAGGCGATCGTCGTCTCTTTCGCAGGCTGACCACCGTCCCGCCAGTGGTGGCGGCCAGGAGGCGCGAATAGCTGGTGGTCCTCGACGAAGCTGCTGCGTGGGCGCTCAACCATCGACAGGGTGTCTCCGGACGCCGCACCCTGTATCCCTGCTCGGGGAGGTCGCGGTCGATGATCCGTTGCAAATAGGCGTCCAGCATGCTCCGCCTCAGCCGTGGCGCAGAGTTCATGATGCCGGGAAGCCGCTGTCGACGATGGCATCGGCGTAGTCACGCAGGCTGAAGTCGGTGTGGCCCTCAACCCTCTGCCCCCTGCCGGCCAGCAACTCGCTGAGAAAGACGGTGGGCTCTGTTAGTCCACGTTCGTGGAGGCCCATCGGGCGCATCCGCAGTGACAGGATCCGGCCAGCTCCACTGTGCGTGCCTGCCGGATCGGCTGGCGTGGCTGAGCCTGTCGGGAGGAACCTTCCGGTGGTGCGCCCGCATCGACCTGCCGACGCACGGAGTCCCACACCTGCGGAAGCTTCTGCCACTCGTCAAGCAACAGTGTCCCGGAAGGAGCTGATATGAGGTCGAAGTCGGCGCGGGCGACCTCGCGCTGAGCTGGGTTGTCCAGGAACCATGTCGTCGTGGCCCGCCGGAGGGCGGTGTCCGTCTTGCCCACGCCTTTGGGACCGTCGATCGCGACGGCAGGTGCCTCGGGCAGCAGCTCGTCAAGCTCCTGGTCGAGGGTCCGTGGAAGATAACCCATGTCCGTACTCTACCGTTTCCGGCTCCTTAGCTCTACCGTTTCCGATGTCGGAACTCCTCCATGCGTAGTGCTTGTCCATGATGAACTCTGCGGGGTGGTTCAGATCGGGACCCTCTGCCTGCGCGTATGATGAGGGTCTGTGTCGTGAGTTCCTTGATGTGTGACTTACTCGGGAATGGGGGTGGTGCTGCGGTGTTGCGTCTTGCGATTGAGGGGCTGTCTCGGGAGGCGCAGGCGTGTCTGGCTGTCATCGATATGCAGCGAGCCGTTGAGGATGCTGGTTTGTCACTGACTCAGGCGGCTGTTCGTCTTGGTGCGAGTGTCTCGCGGCTCAGTACCTACCTGTCTGGGAAGGTGACGCCTGGGGCTGATATCTACCGGCAGATACTTGCCCTGCGGCCACGATGCTGAACTATTCAGGAATGGTTGGAGAGTAGCTCCGGGTTTTTGCTGGCGCTATCGATGGCGTGCTGGTCCACCACTTGACACTACGATGTTCCATCGCGTAGCTTACATGATGACTGTGTCGTTAAGTACTGCGGAACCCGGTTGAGGAATGCTCAGATAGGTAGGGTGTAACGTTGAGGTACAGGTGCAAGGATAGGTAGAGGCGGAGCCGCCGATGTTCATCGTGTGTAATGGAAGCCTATGCGCAGCCGCTATGTCATCGTTGAGCATGGAGCCGCTGGGGGATCCGCTTATCATGCAGGTTCCACCGGTGGGGGAGGGCCACCCTGAGCTGCCACAGTCTCTGGGATTATGGTCGGATTGCTCTTGTCAAAGTTTTGCAGTTCCCCGGCAGGCGAACATTGCTTGGGTCGCGCTGCCATCGTTGGTCGATTCCGCAGACGGCACTCACCCTAATCCGCGACCTACCCATGCGCTCTCTCACTCAGGAGGTTCTAGTGACAACTGATCAGCAGATTACAGTGGCCATTGTCGACGACGAAGCTTTTTGTTCGTGGCGCTCTGCGTGTCTATCTCAATAATGCAGAGGATATCGAGGTTGTGGGGAATGCGCCAGCGGGATGGAGGCGCTATCCATGGTGGAGATGCAGAATCCTGATGTGTTGCTTCTCGATCTTCAGATGCCAGATATGGATGGAGTTGAGGTGACGCGGCAACTAACGCAAAAAGGGGTCGATACTCGAATCGTGGTGGTTACCGCGCATGTTGATGACCAATATGTTACCCCTGCGCTCTTGGCCGGAGCCAGTGGTTATCTTGTAAAAGACTCTGAGCCGCAAAGAATTGTGCAAAGTGTGCGGGATGTGATGAGAGGTGAACTTGCAATCGATCCTCAGATAATTCATTATCTGGTTAACGCGGCAGGGTCGATCTGCACAGGTGGCGACCCATGGAGAGGTCCAGATCACTGAGCGTGAAAAAGAGGTTTTGCAAGAGCTGTGCGCTGGCAGCAGTAATAGTGAAATAGCGAATCATCTATTTCTTTCAGAATCCACGATAAAGTACTACCTGTCTAATCTCATGAGAAAGTTTGGCAGCAGAGATCGAGTGCAGCTCGTTGTCTCGGCCTTCCGTGCAGGATACGTCACGTGAAGGGCAGGGGGATGACATGACTATCCAAGACACGCTTTCGCTGCGATTCTATCAGCTGATAGGTCCGGTTCATCGCCCATCGCGGAAGATGTCTTGGATCATATCCGTTGTGACGGTGGCTGGTATGCTGGACGATGCAAGATCGCTCTTGACCGGGTTGCTGACAGGCGGTGATGCCTTTTTGACTATTATCCGGATGAGTATTCTATTGGGATTTGGCGGTACTGGTCTGGCGATGGCCTTCCGGCCCAAATTGGCTCCAATTCCATTCACCTTCTTGCTCTTAGTGGCGGTCTGGAAGCCAGATGCGCCAAACCTGCATCTAGCCATACTTTTACTGTTTGTGTGCGCAGCAGCGCTTCTCGACTGGTTGCGGCTCTTGCTCATGGTTCTGCCATACCTTTTTATTTCAGTATTTACTCGTGCTGAAGTCGCTTCCTTCTGGGAAGCTGTTCCGGGAGTCCTTGTAGGAATCTCGCTTGGCAGGATTATGTGGGTGGTGATCTCTCGGAAGGAACAGTCTGATCGAGAGAATAGAGAGCTGAGGCGCGCAGCGCAAGAGCGGGAGGAGGCCGCAGCCCTCCAGGCTAAGCTGATGGAGCAACGTTTTGCTGCTCAGCGCCGGGAATTGATGCGTGAACTTCATGATGTGGTGGCACATGAGCTTACTAGAATCGCGATGCGGGCGACCCTTGCCCAAGCTCCCTCTGTGGAGGTTGCCAGTGCTGCCTTTAACGAGATCGCAGCCGGAGCCCGCGGAGCCCTTGGGGAAATGCGTCATTTGGTATCGATCATCGGCGACAATGAAATTGATCAACGACGACAGAGCTCTCCTCCCTCCCCAGAGATTGGAATCGAGAAAAGAATCGCAGAAACGAAGGAATACCTGGAGGAAATCGGGTTTCATGTCGAGGTCGTGCAGGATCTAGATGGTGAGGTCATAGGATCTCTGTTTCACGGGGCCAGCGCAGTGCTCCGTGAAGCCTCTACTAATGTCGCCAAGCATGGAGTTCCAGGAAGTGAATGCCATATCACAGTGTCCATGAGGGCCGGGAGTTTTCATGTCGAGGTGCGGAACCGTATTGCAGCTCCAGCGGTTAATCCTCGGATGCCTAGGTCCGGGCTGGGGTTGGACCTGCTTTCGCGCACGCGTGGAGGCACTGGGGGAAAGCTCGAAGCCCGCGGATCAGGGTGACGTGTGGAATCTGTCGGCTGCGTGGGAACGGTGAGTCACAAGCCCTGAGCATGGCGCGGCACCTGTGAGTGGCGCCATGCGTCGACCTGGTTTGCGGGAGCCGCCTTGAGGGCTTATTCATGGGATGCCGGAAACGACAAAATCTCTTGTCGTAGCCCGGTTGTCAGCAGCTGTGAATAAGCCTCTTGGGTATAGGGGCCTTGCGAGGACGGTGAGGCCCCATGTCCGGGGCCCGGAAGGGGTCTGTCCGATTAATGGTGTAACTGGCGGTTTCTATTGGTGGGTGCTGGCTGCGGGCATGCGGTCAGCGAAGGTCGTAGCGAACGCGTTCAGGGCGGGGCTTCCAGCGCATGCCCCACCGGGCCTGGCCGGTGCCCTTGGGATCCAATGATCTCACGGTCAGGTACAGGGTCTTCAACGCGGCTTGCTCGTTCGGGAAGTGCCCGCGGGCGCGGACCGCTCTGCGGGAACCTGGCGTTGAGTGACTCGATCGCATTCGTGGAACACAAGACCTTGCGGATCTCGATGTCGTAGTCCAAGAAGGGGCACGAACTCGGTCCAGGCACCCAGCCAGAGCCGGATCATCGCCGGATAGGCCTTGCCCCGCTTCTCGGTGAACTGTTCGAACGCCCGCTCAGCGGCCTCCGGGGTGGGGGCTTCGTAGACGGGCTTTTAAGTCGGCCGCGATCTGGGGACCAGTGCTTCTTCGAGGCGTAGCGGAAACTGTTGCGCAGCAGGTGGATCAGACAGGTCTGGATCTTCGCGGCCGGGAACACCGACCCGATGGAGTCAGGTAGTCCCTTGAGCCCGTCGCAGACCATGAAGAACACATCCTTGACGCCGCGGTTCTTCAACTCGGTCAGGGCACGCGAACCAGAACTTCGCCGACTCCCCGTCCCCTGGCCGGGCCAGATCCCCACAATGTCCTTGTGACCCTCAAGGGTCGACCCCGATCGCGGCGTAGAACGGCTGGTTACGGACCCTGCCCATCCCTGACTTTGATCACGATCGCATCGATAAAGATCGCCGTGTAGATGGACTCAAAGGCCGACTCATCCACGTGGTCATCTCGTCGACAACCCGGTCGGTGATCCGGCTGATCGTGTCGCTGACACGCTCGTGCCGTAAACCTCGGCGAAGTGGGCGGCGATCTCCCCGGTCGTCAGCCCTTTCGCGAACAGGCTCAGCACCATGGCATCCATGTCCGACAACCGACGTTGCCGCTTCTTGACCAGCTGCGGCTCAAACGTTCCGTTACGGTCCCGGGGTACCTGGATCTTGATCGCACCGACGTTGTCAGTAACAACCGTCTTCGACCTCGTGCCATTGCGGGAATTACCGCTGCCGCGGCCGACCGGGTCGTGCTTGTCGTAGCCAAGATGCTCATTCAGCTCTTCGTCGAGAGCGGCCTCAACGATCTGAGCGGTCAACGCCTTCAACAAACCACCGGGGCCGGTCAGAGCGACACCAGCATCCTGGCCTGACGCACCATCCGCGCGATCGCCTCACGCTGAGCCACCTCCAGCTCAGCCGACTCCTCCGCCGACGGCGGTGATGATGATGGGTTCACATGCCCCAGTCTGGCCGACCCCACGGCCAGCTCACTACTCGTTGTTGTCTCGGTCATCATGACTCCTCCTGCCCTGTCGGGCGATGGAGCCAGTTACACCGTTTCCCTGACAGACCCCAGGATGGCTGGCGAAGGCAGGGGCGGGGGCGTTGGAAGGGTCAGGGCTGCCGCATTGTGCAGCTTGGTCACGGGAGTGCAGAAACAGCGAAACCCTTGTCAGGGACCCGGTTGCTAGCAGTCGTGAATAAGCCTCCTTGGATCTTCAGCGCAGAAGCGCACCACCCCTCCATGAGTGGTTGGTCGCGCCGCAAGGTACATATTCACCCCGCACTTGGATAGAAGCGGTTGTGCTCGTGAATAACTTCCACAGCAAAAACAAGTAGATGGTTGTGGATGCCTTCTTGCTGGTGGGCGTGCCTCCGTTCGTTCTGGTTTCTCAGTTACCAGATATGGGCTTGCCGTTTGCTGGTTAGGGCCAGGGGATGCTGTGGCTGCTGCCTCAGATCGTTTAGACCAATGGACAAGGTGCGGACTGTCCATATGGACAATCATGTTTAGTCCATACGGCGGTACTGCGCCTCCAGAGAGCAGGATAGGTTTACAGGTGTCGAGAGAAATCGACGAAGCAATCTCAAAGAGAGAAGAGAAGGAGGTGAAAAGAATGACCGACCTGCTGGACTACCAGGACCTGCCTACTGAGCAGATTAACGAGGCTGAAGTTGCTTGGAGCTTGTTCTCTATCTTCTGCTGATGTAATATCAAAAACCATCAAAATTTCAACAAAAAATTAGGAGATAAGTCATGGATGACGTTCTCACCTATCAGGATCTCCCGGCCGAGCGGATCAACGAGGCTGAAGTTGCTCTGGAGCCTGTTCTCCATCTGGTGCCCCTGATGAGGAGCCAGCCATCTGGTGCCTCTGATTAGGAGCCAGTGAGAGCAGTGGGCGGCATGGTGTCTGAAATTGAATGTGACCCAGGAAGAACTGGGCTGCTGAGTACAGTAACAGACGCCATGCCGCCCCAAGTGAATCCTCTGAACCTGTGATCTTTCTAGGGTCAGGAGAATTCAATAGGAAACCCCGTCCAAATGAAAGAGTCGATAATGCATGCGACCTCAGCCCCTGTTTCAGAGTGCCGTGACCTGTATGTTTCTCACGATCACCAGGTAGAGAATCCTGCGATGGTGATCAACGGAATTCAGTTCGCCATTGCGCCTGGAGAGCTGGTGTCAATAGTTGGTCCATCTGGCAGTGGAAAATCCACTCTACTGCACACTCTCGCCGGATTTATTAGGGACCTGTCGGGGGAGGTGCGTCTGTTGGGAAACGACATTTCTCAAGCGTCTCAGCGACGTATTGCAAAAATTCATCGCGCAGGTGTAGGCTTTGTGTTTCAATCATACAATCTCATTCCCTCTTCCTGCGGTGGAAAATGTCCTCCTGCCTGCGCGTTTTTCCGGCCAAAGAGCTGATAAAAATAGTGCAGCACTCCTCTTGGAAAAACTCGGACTTGCCTCCAAGATCACTAAACGAACCGGTGATCTTTCGGGAGGAGAACAGCAGCGGGTGGCGGTGGCTCGGGTCATGTATTGCAAACCGAAGCTGGTATTCGCAGATGAGCCGACTGGTGCTCTCGACTCTCGTAATGGAGGGCAGATCCTGGATGCCCTGCAATCCTTGACCGATCTTGGCAGTGCTGTCTGCCTGGTCACTCACGACTTGCAGGCAGCGGCCCGGGCTGACAGGGCCATTATGTTGCGTGATGGTCGGATCCAAAGTACTTTCATCAACCCTACTGCAGATGCGCTATTCACTGAGACTCTTAAGGTGGCTGCCGATGCTTGAGTTCGCAACCCGTGATGCCGTTGAACACCGAGCCGTATGGATTGGGGCATTCCTGATCACGGCCGTCACCTCCATGTTCACGTCTGTCTGTTGTCATGCTATCTTCCTCGGGGTATTCGGCCCTGACAGTGCTTTCCTGGAACCTCATGCTCGTGATGGTCTAATTGAAAAACTGCGCCCAACCTGCTGTTCTTATCAGGGTGCGCCAGCAATCTTGGTCCTAACGATGGTCCTCAATACCCTAGTGACACAGACTCAGCGCACCCACAGCCAGTGGCGACTTGCTGGGGCCAGTCCCCAGCAAGTTGTTCGCATATTCAGTCTTCAGGTCATCGTTGTCTCGGCCTGCGGAGCGCTGGTCGGAGCCGTAGTTGCGATTCCTTTCTGGGGTATTGCCAGCCAACTGTTGGGGCGGGGGCTCGTCATGGCCTCCCAGCCTCCACCGGAGATTGTCGTCGCCCTCAATGTCCTGGCATCTGTCCTCGTGGTTTCCGTCTGGGGAATCCTCGCTGGGATAAAACCCGCGATCTGGGCCTCGCGCACATCACCTCTAATAGGTCAAGAGCCAGACGCGGTGCCACAAGAAAATTCCCGGGCCGTTGAGGAGATTCTTTTGCCTTCCTCTTCTTAGTCCAAATGCCTCTCCTTGTGCCTTTCTTTGTTGCTCCAACGTTGGAGTCTGATCCCAGGTTACAGTCTGCTTTAGAGTCGAGGTCGGGAGGAATGGTGGGGGTTGCCTCTTTGGTTTTACTACCGGCCAGCTGGGCGCTGGTGATCACAGTCTCACTTCTTGCTCCTTACTACCTGTCTTTCCTCATCCGGGGCTGGACTTGTATTCCCGGACTTCTCCGCTGGACTCCTTGGAGAATTGCTCGACACATGGCAGTCACACGTGCCGGTCAGTCGACTGCCACGGTTATTCCACTCATGATAGGGGTGGGGCTGTTTGCTAGCTTCAATATTGTTACGACGGTAACGATGAATGCCCAGGGTGCCCCAGTCAACATGTTCGATGGCATTCTCATGCTGACTCCTATCGGGGTGATCGGTGCGGTGGGTAGCGCAGCGGTCGTTTTCATGGCCTCGCGACAGCGGAGCCAGGACCTGACAGCTCTGCGGATCGCGGGTGCTTCTCCGACTAGTAGCGTTGCGGTGTTCGTCAGTGAGGCGGTCATTTTGTGCCGTCACCGCCTTGCTGATAGCCCTGGTTCCAACAGCCTGTACTCTTCTTCTTCTTTCCACATCTGCCGCCCGCTGGCGAGGCCTCGATCGATTTGAGTGGCGTCGATCTCACCGGTTCTGTGGCTGTGATGCTTCTAGGGGGTTTGGCCACCGTCGCCATCATGGTGATGAGCGGGCTGTCGGCTTGGCGGCGCCCCCTCGCCACCTATTTAATTAATGAGTGATTACATATGAAAACAGATTTTTCAGGTCGATGCCCAACAGTCATACAGCATAAGGGCCACCGAGGTTGAACAGCGGCTCCTTGCGGCATTGAAGAAATCCAGCCATTCGGTGCGCCGTTTCCTGCTGCGGGGGGTGCCTCATCAGGTTGATCTCAGCCGGTCAGGTAGCGCGCCGCTTTTACGTCAAGTAGGGAAATCGTGGGTGCTACTGGGAGATCTGCTTATGCCGGGAAGAGAAACGATTTCGGACGATACTCGTATTCTTGATATTCAGCCATCCCCTAGTGGCCGATCATTACTTGTTCGCTCGTCTCGCTATGGAATGGACACTGCCACGACTCAAGAGGTCATTATTGAGAGCATGAGTCTTGAAGCTGGTCACTTCAGGCGCCAGCTGGTAAGGGTGGTCTGAGGTGGCAGGATGAGGACGCGGTTTTTGGCGTTTATTGCTGCAGATGAGTCGGAGCTGACTCATGCGGGTCACCCCAGGATCGTTCGACTGTGGCGTAGGGGTGAAGCGCTCAAGGATGCTGTGGTGCTGGCCGAGGTCCGGAGTGATGCTGTCACTATTACCGCGGAACCCCTTGATGGAGGCAGGGCCCATCTAATCATGGAGACAGCGTGCTTCTAGGGCGTCTTTGGTATGTGCGCAGTGAACACCAGATTTATGACCTAGGGCTTCCCGCGGATCGCAAGTATGGGTAGGGCCAGGCGGTGTGTACGCGAGTTTGGCTAATGGGCGCGGTAGGTTCAAGGCCCAAGACTTGGTATATTTCCCGGTTGCCCCAAATGCTGATGTTGGTTGCCCTGAGCTTGTGCTCAAGCATGTGGTGCCCGTCAATGTGGTTCCTTTCGATAATGGTGTTGCTGTCGTCACCACAGATGATGGCGAAGAGCGACTGCTTCGTGCGTTCCGGAATAACGGAACATGGAGCCTTGACTACCTAGGCCACTGGGGCGGGGCCTGCAATATCGTAAAGGCTGGCCAGGACCAGGTTGCCGTATCCCTATCTGCTCCGACTACAGCGCCCCGCACTATGGTGTGCCGCCCCGGAACTATCATCTCAGGGGCAGCACCGCAGGTTCAGTACCGTGCGCTGGGAGAGACGGGATATCACCTCTGCAGAAGCGGGGCGAAGGCTCCGGGTCCCACGTTGGTATGCGTATAGGGGGATTTGGAGCAATTGTCAGGCCGAGATATTACCCCGAGCTGGATGCAGGCTGGTGCTCCCTTGGCTGCACTCTAGTCCTTGCGCACGTTAGGGGAGGTGGTGAAAGAGGTGCTGAGTCCTCTCTTTCAGGGATGCGTGAAGGCAAGATTGGGGCAGCTGATGACCTGGGTGTTATATTCCAAGATCTGGTGGATTTAGGCATCACAACTCCAAGCCAGCTGGTGTGCCTGGGAAGTTCCAACGGAGGGCTCGTGACGGCACTGGCTTGTATTCGCCACCCGGGCTGTTGAGGGCGGCAGTGCTTAACAATGCATTGCTGGATCTTTCTTCGATGGAAAGGAGCGAAGCTGGTCGCGGCTGGGTCGAAGAATACGGCTCTTGGGCGACGGACTCCGCGGTTATGCGTTCTTATTCCCCTATCTATCAGTTGCCTGATGATTGCCGCGCGCTTCCTGAGTTTTTGATCTGTACTCAGCTAAATGATGATAGGATTAATCCATGTCAGGCGCGTGATTTCGCTGCCGCAGTCATTTCGCGAGGCGGTCGCGCTGAGCTTATTCAAGGAAGTGGCAGTCATCGAGGTCCCATGCATTGTGCGGCTGGTGCAGATCTGCTGGCAAAATTTTTCCTTTTTCTTCATTCTATCGTCACGAAGGAGCCAAAATGTTGAGCGCCGTCGCCCACATGTCTCAGAAAGATGCTTTTTATCATGATGTCGCACCTCAACCTGCAACCCCATTCAGTTTATTGGCCCCAATGCAGGATTGGCAGACATTTTCAAGTGGTGACTGGGTATTCTATAAGCCGAGTGGTGTGGACGTGCCGATCCAAGGATGGAAGGTTCATGTCAGCGCCACGGCGTCCGAAGCTCAACAGGTGCTCGATATTACAGCAGACATCGCGATTCGCCTGGGAGTAGCTTTTCAAGCATCTACCAACCCGGGGAGGCGTTCTTGTGGCGTAACAGTAAGAATTGTGATCGCCGACACGCTGGGAAATTTATCGCTTTGTTCCCGACCGAGGAGCAACTTCCTCAGCTCCTGCGCGTCCTGGAACAGGCGCTTGCCGGCAACAAAGGCCCCTACGTTTTGTCTGATCGACGCTGGGGAGAAGCCCCGGTATATCTTCGCTACGGGCTTTTCCGGCCATATTCGGTGGATGAAAATGGCGGGCCGGACATCCAACTGCGTGATCCTCGGGTGCTGCTGTCCCCGACGACCGGGCATTGAGTTTCCATGTGCCTGACTGGGCCCCCATTCCTGAGGTTTTGAAGCCGTGGTTTGAGCGAACAGCGACTGCCAGCCGGGCTAGCCTACCATTTTCGATTGAGCGGGCGCTTACCCATTCGAATGCTGGTGGTGTGTATGTCGGCAAGTATCGTGATTGGACAGTCATTATTAAAGAGGCCCGGCCATACGCTGGCCTTGACCGTTCCTGGAAAGATGCAGTAGCGCGACTGAAGCGTGAGCGCGAAGTTCTTGAAAAGCTCAACACTCTTCATGGCATCCCCAGAGTCTTCTACAGTGGGCGCCATTGGGAGCACCTGTATTTGGTGGAAGAGTATCTCCCTGGGATCCAGCTCCAGGACTGGCTGCATCGCAATGAACCCCGTCAGGGATGTGAGAATGCTGCTTCGGATCTCTGGGCAACATCCTGCCACTCGCTGCTGGTCACCCTTGCGCGCTTCTTCGTCAGGTGCACGAGTCGGGCTGGGCTCATATGGATATTCACCCCGGTAATGTGCTGATTGATCCTGTCAATCTAGATGTATCTTTGATTGACTTTGAGAACAGCATTCCATTGACCTCTGGTCCCTGTGCCCAGACCATGGCGGCCCTTGGGTATGCTCTTCCGGGAGTCCATAAGCCGCAACGTCATGACCTATATGGGTTGAGCCGAATAGCAGCGTCAATGCTGTGGCTTTCTCGATCAGAGAGCGTCGTGAATCCTGGCCATGTTCAGACTGTCCTGAGGCTTGCGCGTGAGGACCTAGAGCATCCATGGCTACGCCCTGGAAGACCTGCCACTGATGGCCTGTTGGACGAAGTGGAAAAATCTTCAGAAGTGTTGGATCTTGAAGGACCTCCTATTGAACCGATTGGGCCAGTGCGTTCCCTGATCGTAGCGCCCAATAGGACTTGGCAGGAGGAATTGGAGACAGGGATTGCGGTATCAAGTAAATTGCATAGCCAGAATGGAAGAATTTATCCAGTTCACTACAGGGCTCTAGCCGAGGGCTGGACAGGAATTTCCAGCGGAGATGCCGTTATTGCCAAAACTATCGGCACGCAACTCTCGGCTTTTTCCCAAGGTGTCAGGGGCGTCATCTGGGGCTGATGAATGGCCTTGTCGGAGACCTGCTTGCCCTGGAAGAGGATTTCCCAAGAGAAACTGCCGAGATTATTGAGGGAAAGATCGACGATTTGCTGGCAGTGGAAGGCCACTCGGTATTCGGGGGACTACCTGGGGTCTTGATGGGACTCTCTCGTCTTCATGTCGTCTTGGGTGATCCTGAGCTATCCCGGAGAGTTGCTGGAGCGATAGAGTCTCTCGCTGAGCAGTACTTGTCTGATCCTGACTATATAGTCGTCTCCCGGAAAAACCGGGGCAATCATCCCAGGGTGCAAACCACAGGGCTTCTCTATGGAAATCTTGGGCTCGCATGGCTGTTCAGCATATCCCATCGTCTTGCCCGCTGTGATGATGCTCGCCTTTTGAGTGAGGCCTGTGCGGTAGCCTTGCGTCGCGAGTTCTCGCATTACATTGAGGCAGATGGTCGGATTCTGGCGGACCAGGGAACACGGGGCCTGTCGTACCTTGCAAGCGGTACCGCAGGTTTTGGGATTCTTCTGCCCCATGTCCCTCGTGACTGGTGGCCAGAGGGTTTTGAATACGAAGTTGGCGGGGTGCCAGAAGGCATGTGATGCTCCGGGAGCGATGTTTGCTGGGCTGTTCAACGGCTATGTGGGACTTCAGCTTGGGTATGCCGGATTCGCGCAGCTGCTGGGCGATGAGGATGGAAGAGCGCAGGCCTGTCAACGGATTCAACGCAGTCTTGAACGCCACGCCGTGGGGCTGACATCTCCCACAGGTCATCCGGCAGCGATGATCTGTGGGGATGGAGGAAGGCTGAGCGGAGATGTCGGTACTGGGACAGCGGGGGTCTTGGTCGCTTTTCGCGGCTTGGAATCACCAGGGCTGGACCTGCTTGACTGGATTCTTGGATAACGAGGTGCACTATGAAAACTACTATGCCGACACATGCCTATGACGGTAGTGACGGTGCTTTTTCTCATGGATACGCCTGATGTCACCGAACCCGCCCCGAAACGTTCTGCTATTAAATTCTCTTTCTTAGGGCCTGACTCTCATTTTCGTGTGTGGTTTGCGGCTGATACATCGCAGATGGTGTCGCGAGCACTTACGTCAGTGGCCCTACCCTTGCTGGCAGTTGCTGTAACCACCTCCCCGAGCGCGGCTGGGTTGGTGGTTGCCGCGGGCACGGCCGGAGCAAGCGTTGCGCTGCTACCTGGTGGGATGCTTGCGGACCGGCTTGATCGCGGCCGTCTCGTAGGTCTCTTGGCGGGGCTGACCGCAGTGGCGTATTGCTTGATAGCTGTGTTTTGGTTCTATCGCCCCAGCAGCGGGTGTTGCCTGGTTGATCTGCGCGGTTTTCTGCGCTTCTCTTTTCCAAGCCATGGCGGCTCCTGCCTTCTCAGCCACCCTCAAATCATTGGTCACAGCAGATCGGTTTGCTGCAGCTGCGAGTCTGTCCGAGGGGCGTTCAGCTGCGCTTGGGCTGGCCGTTCCGGCGGCTGGCGGATCCATCTACATGTTGGGGGGCTGGGTTCCGTTCCTTCTAGCTGCGGTTATGACACTTTTGGCGGCTTACCTGTATTGTCGTCTGCCAACCCGGGCTACGGCTGCCAAATGGGAGGGTGCTCCGGCCAAACATCAAGGGTTCTGGTCTGGTGTTCGTTTCGTGATCCACAACCGTACGCTGGGTGCTTTGGTGCTCACGGCCACAGTTGTGAACTTTGTAGCCTCGGCTGTCATGATCACCACAGCATTCTATTTGCGGGCTCAGGGCGTTTCCGCGGCCGTGGTGGAGCTTTTCGACCTCAGCACTCGCAGTAGGTTCGCTGTGTGGTGCAGTCGTGGCGGGGTTTGTGGTGCCGCGTGTGCGGGGTGGTCGTCTGATTGTTGTAAGCCTGCTGTGGATTGCAGTGATGTTTGTCCCTACAGGGCTGGTAGCTGACAACACCATTGCCGTGATTGCGCTTATGACTCTCGCCATACTTGCGGCTCCGACCCTGAACGCCGTATTTGGTGGCTATCTAGTAGCTAAGGTTCCGCCGGAACTACAAGGACGTGTCGACAGTGCGGTCTTGTTCTTCGGATCTGCTACTGCTCCCTTGGCGCCCCTGGTGGCGGGTTTAGGTCTTGATGCTGCGGGATACCCCGGTGCAATAACCTTGTGTGCTGCCCTAATTCTGGTGGCTGGTGTACCTGTGCTGTTCTGCCGGGGTGTGCGGGAGATTCCTCGTCCTGACCAGTGGGAATCCGTCACCTGACCCTGGCGGGTTACATGACAAGAGCCGGGACTGTGGCGTGTGCTAGGAAGAGACTCGGCGCAAGATGTCGTGGTCCAGCTCCTATGCTGGCAACATGGGAAGGGTGCGTTGGATATCATGAGGCTTATTCATGGGGGTGCCAGAAACAGCGAAACCCCTTGTCGGAGCCCAGTTGCTAGCAGCTGTGAATAAGCCTCATGGGAGGAGTCTTCGAGTTTCTCCAAGGCGTCTGCGCGGATCCGTCCGGGATCTGCCAGCATCCAGACAAATACGTGCGTATCAAGCAGGATCCGCATTCCACTCCCACTCGGCCAGCTCGGCTTCGCTCATCGGAGCCAAGAGCTCGTCGCATGGGATCGCGAATTCAGGGTGCTGGCCGAGGATGCGTTTTGGTGCATTTTTCCACGGGCTTAGTGTGGTGATGGGCCGTCCGGCGCGCGCCAATGTGATCTGCTCGCCCTTCTCCGCCCTGGCGAGGAGCTCTGAGAGCCTCGCCTTGGCATCGGCCACGTTGATCTGGATGCTCATCCTCCTCCTCAAAGTACCAGCGGGTGGCTAAGGTGATCAGGTCTACATGGCCGTATGCCGGTTTCACGGAAGCCAGCGCTGAACACGTTTGCGATATAGAACGGCCCCGGGCGGCATCCGCGTGGGATGCCTCCCGGGGCCGTCCCCATCTGGGCGTCTTCAGCGCTGGGGTCAGCGCCCGAAGGTTTGAGTCCAGTAGAGGCCCTTCGCCGACTCGGCTGTTCCCAGGCCCATGGCGACGAGGCTGCAGTTGAGGATGTTTGCGCGGTGGCCTTCGCTGTTCATCCAGTCGTTGACTACCGCCTGGGCGCTGGACTGGCCCATCGCGATGTTCTCCGCGCCGGGCGACGGATAGCCGGCGGCACGTATCCGTTGCTCCATGGTGCGACCATCGCGGCTGGTGTGCGAGAAGTAGTCGTTGCGCGCCATGTCCTGCGAGTGAGCGGTCGCAGCCTGAGTCAGCCGCGCATCGAGCTTCAGCGGTGTGCATCCTGCGTTGGCTCGGTGCTGGTTCACCAGGGTCAGCACCTCCGTCGCAAAGCCCGACTCTGGGTTCGCAGACGGCTGCTTCGTCGGTGTTGGTATTGGCGTTGGCTTCGGCGTGGGGGTTGGGGAAGGCGTGGGCGTCACCCTCGTCGGCGATGGCGTCGGTGTTGAGGGTTCGGGCGTTGACGGCTCTGGGGCCGGAGGCTCGGGAGCAGGCGGTTCGGGTGTCGTCGGATCGGGTGCCGGCTGGGCTGGCGGCGGGGTCTCCTCCTTCGAAGGCTTGTTCCCAGGTGAGGTGGGGGCAGGCTTCCTCGTGGGTTTTGAGGTCGTAGCCGGGCCGGGGGTGTCGACGGGGTCTGACGCCTCGTCCGAGTCGGGGTATCGGCAGGGGTGGGCGTCGGCTCGGGTGAGATGGGTGCGTCAGATGACGCGGCTGGCAAGGCAGAGCTTGATTGCTGCACAGGGGGTAGTGCGGGCACCGCCTGGTCGGCTCCTGCACTCGACCAGCAGCTCGTCAAGCTCAGAGAGATAGCGGCGGCGGCCAGGCTCCGACGCAGGAAAACACGCATTCCAACTCCAATCTGCAACCCCATGCCAGTGACCTTGAGGTGTTCCTAGAGAGACTGAGAATTCTCAGTAAGATCTTAGCGTACGTCTGTCGACCAGGGGGAGTCTGGATCTGTCGTACCATCGGACGACTCTCCTTGTCGTGGCCGTATGATCATTTCCTCCCCTGCCCACAGCTCCTCATGCGCGGCGGCGCTCACCCCTGGAGGCTGGGGAGCGCATGGAACGGCAGAGGACGCGCAACGCCTCTAGGGTGCCAGATGCTGAGAATGTGGGGATCACCACGGCAAAGCGGGGGCCTGCCAGCGGACCTCGCCCGCCACCAGCGTCGCAACCTGCCGTCCCGCGCCATGGCAGACCACGCGGTCGATGGTGCCGATGACATCCGTGACCGGTACGTCGAGAACCACCATGTCCGCCACCGCCCCAGCCTGCAACTGGCCGACCCGGTCGCGCCCATCACCCAACCCCAGTGCGATCGCACCCCCTAGCGTCGCGGCGTGCAGCAGCCGACGCCCCAGATCGTGATGCCCATAGCCCTGCTCCCTGGCCAGGGCTGAACAACTCCGCCAACTCGGCCAGCACATCCAGCGACGGCGAACTCGACAGGGGAGTCTGTGCCCACCGCCAGCTGATTGCCCTCCCGCAGATAAGCTGCGACGGGCGGAGCGTCAGCCCGATAACCCGGTTCGAGCGCGGGCACAGCGCCACTGCCGTCGAACGCGCCCGCAGCCGCCGCCGGTCCTCAGCGGTCATGTACACCCCATGCGCCACGTGGCGGTCCGGGCCCAGCACCCCCAGCTGATCCACGAACTGCGTCGCCGAATACCCGCCGCCCCCGGCGCGCAGATCCCGGAACGACGCCACATCGGAACGCCACAGATCAGCCAGCGCCCCGCTACGACCCTCCGCCCACTCCGCCTCCAGGCGCGACTCGCCCAGATGGATGTGCAGCCGCAGGTCCCGGTGTCGGGCCAGATCTGGGAGATCAAGGAGTGGGGCTGCGTCCAGCGAATACGGGGCATGCGGTGACAGGCCCACGGCAGGAGTCGCCGGCATTGCGTCCAAGGCCTCGGCCACGGCGGCCTGCCCACCCGTCCGCCAGTCGTCGTTGCTCCAGTCCATGACCTCCCAGTACGCCACCCCGTGGAGTCCCGCATCGTGCAGCGCGGACGCGGCGGAGGCATCGGTGACGACATCGGCGACGGTGGTGGCACCGTAGCGCAGACTCTGTTGTGCTCCCTCGGCCGCTGCGGCCCCAGTCGTGAGACCCGTTGTCGTAGAGGCCATTGAATGCGGCCGCCCAGTCGTCAAAGCCCTGATACGCTCCCCGCCCCAGCTCCGCCAGGCACGTGTACTGCAGGGTGGGTGTGCGCATTGACCAGTCCCGGCATGATGACGCCAGGCCAACGGACCTCGGTGAACTCGCGGCCCGCGTCGCGCAGCGTGCCCAGCACCCAGTCCCGGTCGCCGACATGCGCTATCCGGTGGCCGTCGACGGCCACCGCCCCGTCTGGCATTGACGGTGCGGTGATGGGGATCACCAGGTCGGCGGAGTGGACGGTGATCATCGCCACGCCGCCAGTGCGGCTGCGGCGACGGCGTCGTCAGCCTCCCGCGGAAGGCGGTGCAGCCCGGGAGGCAGCGGGTCGTGCAGCAGATGCGCCACGGCAGCCAGCTGCACGCCGAACGACAGGTCCATGATCTCAATGGGGTTGCCCTCCCCAGCGGTGCAGTTGACGCAGCCACCTCGGTCCAGGACCTGCACGTGCCGCCCGTCGGGAAAGATGAGGTTCTCCACGGCGGGGAGAACGGCCTCCAGATGGCTCCCGTCGCCTCGGCGTGGGCGGTCGCGACCTCCTGGTCGACACCACCGGCCACAGCGATGGCGGCCCCGTCGGGCAGGGCGTGCAGCACCTCCAGGGAGACGGTGTCCGTCGCCCCGGAGGCGGACACCAGAAGATCAGCGTCGCGAGCCAGGGCAGTGAGGTCGCCGACATTGTGACCGTCCATGCGGGCCTGGAGGAGACGCACCGGATCGGGATCTGCGACGGCGACCGTCCCGCCGAGTGCGGCCGTCAGCTTCGCGAACCCCCGGCCAACGTCACCGTACCCGGCGACCGCCACCCGGGCCTGCCACAGTGGCCAGCCCATCGCGTCCGGGTCGAGGAGATCCAGGATGGTGGTCAGACACGACTGCCCCGTGCCGTAGGCGTTGTCGAACAGCGTCTTGGCGCGGGCGTCGTTCGCGGCGATCACCGGGATCCGCAGCTCCCGTCCGGCAGCCCGAAGCCTGGTGATCCCGGAGGTGGTCTCCTCGCTGGCCCCGATCATCTCCTCCAGCGCACCGTCGACGGCATGGGCCCAGCGGATGAGATGCGCACCGTCGTCGACCAGCAGGTGAAGGCGCTGCGAGAGGAAGTCGCGGGCCGCCTCCGGCGGAGCTGCAGGCCGGCTGTGCTCCCGGGCGGCCCTGTGGACGGGGATGCCCGCGTCACGGAGGGCCGCGGCCACCTCGGGCCGGGTCTCGTCGGGATGCCCGTAGACCCGCACGTCGGCTCCCGCCTCCGCGAGTCGCAGGGCGAGCACCGCCGTCTTGGGCTCCAGCACCAGAGCCAGTCCGATGCGCAGGCCCGCGACACCGTCAATGGGTCGTGACGTGAGCGGCATGTGGGTGCGAGCCCAGGCACCTCGCGCGGACGCGGGCGTGTGGGGGCCGTTGAGGACGGAGCCGTCGGGCGCGTGGACGGCGGTGGGGGTGACGGTGATGCGGCCGGGCTGGGGTGTGTCTGCGAAGGCGACCCCATCGTCGCGGATGCGGCCACCCATGGCGCGGAGGGACGTCGGCGAGGGGGCCGGGTGGTGCGTCGAAGCCGCGGCCGGGAATGGAGAGGTTGGTGGCGGCGGCGAACCGCCGGATCGCAACCTGAACCGAAAGCATGCACTCAGACAAGGTACACGGCAGGGTCAGCGGGCAACTGCAGATTGAGTTGTCACCATCCGAAATCTGCGCATATGTTCCCGCGTTGTGAACACGATGCCGTGGATGCTGAAAGTGCATCCCCTATCCCTATACTTTTGGCCATAGAGGGAATCCGGTGCGAATCCGGGACTATCCCGTAACTGTGATGCGCAAGCTCAGTCAGACACCTCTCCAAGTGAATCAGGGATGATCCGGTCACGAGGATGATCGAGTTCAGGCAACCGGGGCCGTGCCAGCAGACCGGACTCCGCTGCCACACGAGGAGCGCGAATCTCTGCGCGACCGCATCTCCCAAGTGTTCGACGATCCTTCGACTAATAGGAGATGCAGTGAAGCGTGTGATCCAGCGCTTGGCCATCCTCATGGCCCTCATACTCGCCCTCACAGGATGCGGGACAGGCGATCCCGGCGGTCAGGGAAGTTCCCCTTCCGCGGAGCTCTATGACAAGCAGGTCGTCCTGGCCGCGGCCCGGGACCTCACCCCGGGTGAGAAGGACGGCTACTACACCAGCCTCATCACGCAGGTGTGGGAGCCGCTGGTCACCCTCGGGCAGGGACGGCACGCCACAGCCCGCGCTGGCCACCAAGTGGTCGATGTCCCAGGACAGCAAGGAATGGACCATCTCCCTGCGTGAGGGAGTGACCTTCCACGACGGTGAGCCGTTCAATGCCGATGCGGTGATCGCCAACATCGACCGTGTCGTGCAGCACAGCCCTAAGAAGTCGCCGTTCTACACACTCGACGCCAAGAAGACCTATCCCGGCCTGGAAGACGGAGAAGATCGACGACCACACCGTGAGGCTGATCTTCGCGACCCCTCCCCGTCAGCCATCCAACGCCTGACGAACTTCGGCAGCCCCATGGTGAGCCCCAAGTGCCTGGATGAGAACGGCGATTTCTCCGGGGTGGTCCAGGGCACGGGCCCATTCAGGATCGTTGAGCATCAGGCCGACCAGCACACGGTCCTGGAAGCCAACCCGAAGTATTGGGGTAAGGCTGCGAAGGTCAAGAGCGTCAAGCTGCTCTCAATGCCCAGTGCCGACACCAGGGCCTCAGCCCCTGCGTTCGGGGAGATCCAGGGCGTCCTCGACATCGGGGGCGATCCTGCCCTCGCAGAGCAGCTGAACTGGGCGCATCCGATGAGTTCGTCGTCTCCTCCAAGCCATCGACCATCACCCACTTCATGCAGGTCAACCAGTCGCGGGAGCACCTGAACGACCCCCGCCTGGTGAAGGCCATGTCGCTGATCATTGACCGCAAGCTCGTCGTCGACGAGTTCTACCACGGATATGCGGTGCCCTCCGCGAATCCCTGAACGCCTCAGAGATGGGCTACGTGCAGGACTCCCCGAGGCATGACCCCGAGCAGGCCAGGAAACTGGCGGCAGAGGTGCTCGGCGATCAGCGGCTCCCCCTGGAACTGCTCGTCCCGCAGTACGGCATCGACCGGTACCCCTACAAGGAGCAGGCAGAATACGTGCAGTCAGTGCTCAAGGAGATCGGCATCGACTTGACCATCTCCATCGTGGAGGGCAGCGAGCAGATGAAACGCCGCACAGAGGGCAACTTCGATCTCTCCTTCCACACCCAGGGCATGCCCGACGGCGACCCGGTCACCATGCTGAAGGTGTTCATGGGGGCCAGACAACGGCGGGCGATACAGCAACGCGGAGGCGGATGCGCTGCTCGCCCAGGCCGCGACCGAACTGGATGAGGCCAAGCGGATGGAGCTCTACCGGAAGCTCCAGGAGCTGGCGGTGGAGACCCTGCCCACGGTGCCGCTGTACCACGACCATTACCTCGTGGTCCACCACCGTGACCTTGCGGGATACCAAGCGACCGCCTACGGCGTGACCCTCTCAGCCATGCACTGGGTCAAGTGATCCCTGCGGGAACCCCTCAGTGACTGCGCTGACGCGGGTTGTGCTGCGGCACCTGATCCAGGGGGTCCTCACCCTCTTCGGGATCACCGTGCTCAGCTTTCTCCTGGGGCACATCGCCCCAGGAGACCCCGCCTACGCGGTCCTGGCATCCGACGGGGTGAGCGCCCCCACCGAGGACCAGCTCCAGGAGGTCCGGAAGGCGCTGGGGCTGGACCGCTCCTGGGTGAGCAGTACCTCCTGTGGCTGGGGCAGCTGCTGCGCGGGAACGTCGGTGTCTCCTTCATGACGAACCGGAGGATCGAACAGGAGCTGTTGCTGCGCATCCCGGTGACCGTGCAGCTCTCCGTCCTGGCCATCATGCTGCTGATCGCCATCTCGGTACCGCTCGGGCTGTATCTTGCGATGCACAAGGACAGCCTGCTCGATCGGGTGTTCCTTGCGGTCACCAGTGCCTTCTCGGCGATTCCGGGATTCATCGTCGCCCTCGTGCTCGTGATCGTCTTCGCCGAGACCCTCAGGCTGTTTCCGACCAGCGGCTACCGGGGACTCACCTCCCTGATCCTGCCGGCCCTGGCGATCTCAATGAGCTCAGCCACCCAGATCACGCGGGTGCTCCGCGCCGACCTGCTGACCGCCTTCGGGGAGGGTACTTCGAGATGGCCCGGGCGAAGGGATTCTCCTTCCGGTTCGCCGCCGCCAAACACGCCCCTGCCGAATGCCATGGCCAGCGTCCTCCCGCTGTGGGGAAACTATTTCATCGTCATCCTGGGCGGCTCGACGATCGCCGAGTCGATCTTCGCGCTGCCCGGGCTCGGGACAGTGGATCCTCAAGTCGATCAACTCCCACGACTACCCGGCCATCCAGGCCTATGTGGTGGTGATGGGGGTCTGCTGCCTGGTGATCTTCCTAGTCGTCGGCGTCCTCCAACTGCTCATCCAGCCCCGGGTTCGGAAAACCGCATGAGGACGAGACGCTCAATCATCGCCGTCGCCATGCTCCTGGGACTGGTGGTGCTGCTCAGCCTGCTGGCCCCGGTCGTCGCCCCCGGCCGATCCGGTCGTCACCGCCATGACCTTCCGCAACAGACCTCCCAGCGCAGCTCATCTGCTCGGCACCGACAGCCTGGGCCGCGACGTGCTGTCCCGCGTCATCCACGGAGGGCGGGGGCCTTGCTGATCAGTTTCACCGCCACCCTGGCCAGCATGGTGACGGGCATCGTCCTCGGGTCGCTGGCAGGCTGGCACGGCCGGATCGTCGATGCGGCGATCCAGATGCTGATGAGCATCTTCCAGGGGACTTCGGGGCTCAGCATCATGATCGCGGTGATCGGCATCATGGGTCCCAGCGACCTGTCGGTCTTCGTCGCCCTGAGCCTGACCAGCTGGTCGGGGGTCGCCAGGGTGGTCCGCTCCCAGATCAGGGCGCTCCGGACGCAGCAGTTCGTCGAGGCCGTGAGGGTCTATCTGCCCGGCAGCGGCTACATCATCGTGCGGCACCTGCTGCCACTGGTCATGCCGACCCTGGTCGTCCTGGCCATGCATCGGCTGGGACGCACGATCCCTGATGATCGCGTCCCTAAGCTTCATCGGCGTCGGCCTGCAGCCACCCACCCCAGACTGGGGGTGATGATCCAGGACGCCCGGCAGCACTTCACACAGCAGCCCTGGGCCCTGGTGGCCCCGGCCCTCATGCTGTTCATCGCCGCGTTCTCGGTGGCCCGGCTGGGGGAGCTGCTGCGCGACCACTGGGACGTCCACCGCAACGACACCCTGGCGGTGAGCTGATGACCCCCCTGATCGAGTTGCGGGACGTGCACGTCCGCTTCAAGACCGCCAGGGGCTGGGGATACGCGGTCACGGGTACGTCGGCTGTCATCCGGCGTGGCCGGGTCACCGCGATCATCGGTGAGAGCGGCAGCGGCAAGTCGGTGCTCGGCGCCGCGATCATGGGGCTGCTGCCCTACAAGCGCCGAGCTGCGGGGCTCGATACGTTTCCAGGGTCGTGAGCTGGTGGGATTGCCGGACAAGCAATGGGACGAGCTGCGCGGCTCCGAACTGGGGTGGGTGGCGCAGAACCCGCTGTCCGCGCTCAACCCCGCCTACCGGACCGACGAGCTGCTGGCCGAGGCGGCGATCCGACGGCGGAGGGTGCGACGCCGGGACAAGGCGGGCTTTGCCCGCAGGCTGCTGGAGCGGGTCTCCCTGGGGCCTGACATCGCGAGGAGATACTCCTTCGAGCTCTCCGGCGGCATGGCCCAGCGGGTGCTGATCGCCACCGGCCTGGGGTTGGGGCCGCCCTTCCTGATCCTCGATGAACCGACCAAGGGTTTGGACCAGGCAGAATGTGTCCCGGGTGCGGGACGTGATCTTGGGGCTGGCGTCAGCCGGGCACACCCTGCTGGTCATTACGCACGACATCTCGCTTGCGGAGCAGATCGCCGACGAGATCTGGGTGTTCTATGGCTCCCGACTGATCGAGCAGGCTCCGGCTGGCGAGTTCTTCACTGACCCACTCCACCCCTATTCCAGGGGCCTGATTGACGCCATGCCGAGCCGGGGCCTGCAGCCGATACCGGGAGAGGCCCCGAGCTTCTTCACCACACCAGAGGGCTGCCCCTTCGCTGAGCGCTGCGGTGGAGCCCGGCCTGCATGCCGCAGACTGGAGTCCTGACCGAGCTGCCCGGAGGACGGAGAGTGATGTGTCTTCAGCACTGATCGAGTACAACCGGGTGTCGAAGAGCTATCCCACCCCTCTCGGAAGGCGCAGCACACCAGTGTTCACCGACGTCAGCCTGCACCTGGATGAGCGGGAGATCGTCGGGGTCTGCGGACCCAGCGGATGCGGGAAGTCCACCCTGCTGCGGATGTTCTTCGGGCTCGTTTCCTGGCAGACCGGGCAGATCCGCTATCGCGGACAGGATGTCGTCGGGCTGTCCCGCACGGCACGTCGTCGCATCCACCGGGAGGTGCAGGTGGTCTTCAGGACCCCGCAACGCCTTCAACCCCCGATGGCTGCTGCGACGGTCCCTTCTTGAGCCGTTCCGACTTTTTCAGACTGGGAGACCCCCACAGGCTCAGGAGGTGATCGCGGAGCAGTTGGGGCTTCTGGGACTGGAGGAGGGCTGCTGGACCGGTATCCGCACCAGCTGAGCGGCGGTCAGCTGCAGCGCCCTAGCCTGGCCCGGTGCCTGGTGGTCTCACCCAGATGTCTCTTCCTGGATGAGGCCAGCTCAATGCTGGACGTCTCAGTCCAGGCCCAGATGATGGCGTTGGTTCGCCGTCTCCGTGAGGAGCAGGGCATCTCGGTGCTGCTGATCTCCCACGACCTCGACCTGGTGGAGGCCATGAGCCAGCGCATCTACCGCTTCGAGGACGGTCGGCTCAGCCCGGGGAGCCGGGAGGCCGGCTACAGGGCAGGCCGAGGGTGACGCGGCATGCGCCCTGGGCATTGCCATCTCTGCTTTCTTTGTTTGTCGCTTGCCCAGGTGGCCTCAGGGGTGGGCACGAGGTCTTCGTGACTGAGCACCTGCCTGTCAGGGAAAGCGACTCCCAGAGCCGACATCTACCGGCAGATCGTCACCCTGGGGTCGCGGAGACAGGTGCAGCGAAGCCCGTCAGCCCAGAGTCAGCCCGGTGTGGGCGGCCAGGGAGTCCACCAGGTCCTGCTGGAACCTCTCATCCCGGGTGACCGGGTGGGGCTCCAGCGGCGCCATGTGCTGCCAGAAGTTCCCGCTGACGAGGGCCTCCGGGGCGTCACTGGTGGCCAGCCAGACCTGGGTGGCGCGGCCGTCCCGCAGGTCGCCCGGGGCATCCGGGCCGCCCATGCGGGTGGGCATCCAGCCGGGGCAGACGGCGTTGGTGACCACATCTGGCCACAGCCGCGCCACGTGGAATGCCAGCGCGCCACCAGGAGCTTACTGTCGGCGTAGCTGCGGTTGGCCTTGACGCCCGACCAGTCGATGCCGTCGAGGTCGCCTCGCCCGTCCTTGTGCAGCATGCTGCTGACGTAGATCAGGCGACCGGGCCGGTCGATCAGCGCGGTCAATGCGTAGGGGCGACGACATTGACCGGCAGCAGCGCCTCCGGGACGTCCGAGACGCCCGCGTTGTGGATGACGGCATCCATGCGACCCAGCTGGTTCACGGCCTCCGCGATCTCCCGGACCTCGTCCAGGGCGGGCGAGATCCCCTACGACCAGGCCAGCGCCGCGGGAGACCAGGTCGTCGAGTGCCGTGGCGCGTTCCTGGGAGCGGGCGTGGACGATGACGTCGTGTCCCAGGCCGAGCAACTCCTCGGCGGCGCCCCGCCCGAGGCCGTCGGTGGATCCGGTGATGAGAATCCGGGCCATCTGTGACTCCTTGCCTGTCTGTTCGTGAGCGTGCGCTCCCCAGACAACCACACGGCGTAGTCACTGGTCGCCTGAGCCGCTCCACTCGGTCATTTCAGTTTCAGTGGGGGCTTGGGCAGGGGATTCCCCTGCTGATCCCGATGTCGTCGTGGTGTCGCGAAACGCCGTCTGCGGCGCAGGGGAGGGGCAGGGTTCAGAGGGTGTGCGCAACAACGGTTTCTGGAGGTGTGTTGTGCGGTTGGATGAGCGGCGTTGTGGGTTGATGTTGGTGTTGTTGGGGCGGGGTCGGTCGTGTCATTCGATCGCGCGGGGAGTTGGGTGGTAGTCCTTCCACTGTGAGGAAGGTGGCTGTCGAGGCAGGGGATGGTGTTGTCGCGGGGTCGGGTGGGAGGGTTGGTGGGTTGAATCGAGCATCGTTACAGTCCGCGGCGGCGTCAGCGGCGGTTACAGGAGAATCCGGTGTTGGAGGTGGGAGAACCAGCGCAGTGGCGTGACGGGCAGGGGCCGGTTGACCCTGGCAGGGCGGATCCTGATCGAGGTTCGGGTCGGTGACCGGGTTCCGCTCTCCCGGATCGCTGCAGAACTCGGTGTTCACCGTTCCACGGTTTCCAGGGAGGTGAAGCGTTGTCCTGGCCGGTACCGGGCCCAGCCGGCGCAGCGGCTGGCAGACTGGTCACGTCGGCGTCCCAAGGACAGGAAGCTGGTGCTCGGGACACCGTTGTGGGATGAGGTGGTGACACGGTTGAACAACAAACATTCCCCGCAGCAGATCGCTCACCGGCTGCGTCAGGACTTCCGGAGGACCCCACGATGTGGGTCAGTCACGAAACGATTTACCAGGCCCTCTACGTCCAGGCCGCCGGCGGGTTGCGTCATGAACTCACCGTCGAGAAAGCCCTGCGTTCCGGACGTAGCACCCGAAGGCCCCGGTCACGGCTGTCCGGGCGGGGCATCCGTAGCTGGATCGGTGAGGCCACCATCACCCACCGTCCCGGCCGAGGTCGAGGACCGGGCAGTTCCCGGACACTGGGAAGGAGACCTCATCATCGGCAAGGGCGGCACCTCGGCCCTGGTGACCCTCAACGAACGCACCACCCGCTACACCATGATCCAACGGGTCACCAGCCGTGACTCCACCACCGTGACCGACGCATTGATCCAGATGGCCCACCGACTCCCGGCCACCTTGATGAGAACCCTCACCTGGGACCAAGGCGCCGAGATGGCCCAACACGCCCGCTTCACCCTCGCCTCGGGTTGCCAGGCCTACTTCTGCGACCCCCACTCTCCCTGGCAACGCCCCACCAACGAGAACAGCAACGGCCTGATCCGGGACTTCTTCCCCAAAGGCACCGACTTCACCCACATCACCGACACCCAGGTCCAACACGCCGAAGACCTCCTCAACACCCGACCCCGACGAGTACTTGACTGGGCCACACCAGCCGAGAAAATAGAACAACTACTCAACGTTGCACACACCACTTGAGGGTCTGTCAGGGAAACGGTGTAACTGGCTCCATCGCCCGACAGGGCAGGAGGAGTCATGATGACCGAGACAACAACGAGTAGTGAGCTGGCCGTGGGGTCGGCCAGACTGGGGCATGTGAACCCATCATCATCACCGCCGTCGGCGGAGGAGTCGGCTGAGCTGGAGGTGGCTCAGCGTGAGGCGATCGCGCGGATGGTGCGTCAGGCCAAGGATGCTGGTGTCGCTCTGACCGGCCCCGGTGGTTTGTTGAAGGCGTTGACCGCTCAGATCGTTGAGGCCGCTCTCGACGAAGAGCTGAATGAGCATCTTGGCTACGACAAGCACGACCCGGTCGGCCGCGGCAGCGGTAATTCCCGCAATGGCACGAGGTCGAAGACGGTTGTTACTGACAACGTCGGTGCGATCAAGATCCAGGTACCCCGGGACCGTAACGGAACGTTTGAGCCGCAGCTGGTCAAGAAGCGGCAACGTCGGTTGTCGGACATGGATGCCATGGTGCTGAGCCTGTTCGCGAAAGGGCTGACGACCGGGGAGATCGCCGCCCACTTCGCCGAGGTTTACGGCACGAGCGTGTCAAAGGACACGATCAGCCGGATCACCGACCGGGTTGTCGACGAGATGACCACGTGGATGAGTCGGCCTTTGAGTCCATCTACACGGCGATCTTTATCGATGCGATCGTGATCAAAAGTCAGGGGATGGGCAGGGTCCGTAACCAGCCGTTCTACGCCGCGATCGGGGGTCGACCTTGAGGGTCACAAGGACATTGTGGGGATCTGGCCCGGCCAGGGGGACGGGGAGTCGGCGAAGTTCTGGTTCGCGTGCCTGACCGAGTTGAAGAACCGCGGCGTCAAGGATGTGTTCTTCATGGTCTGCGACGGGCTCAAGGGACTACCCGACTCCATCGGGTCGGTGTTCCCGGCCGCGAAGATCCAGACCTGTCTGATCCACCTGCTGCGCAACAGTTTCCGCTACGCCTCGAAGAAGCACTGGTCCCAGATCGCGGCCGACTTAAAGCCCGTCTACGAAGCCCCCCACCCCGGAGGCCGCTGAGCGGGCGTTCGAACAGTTCACCGAGAAGTGGGGCAAGGCCTATCCGGCGATGATCCGGCTCTGGCTGGGTGCCTGGACCGAGTTCGTGCCCTTCTTGGACTACGACATCGAGATCCGCAAGGTCTTGTGTTCCACGAATGCGATCGAGTCACTCAACGCCAGGTTCCGCAGAGCGGTCCGCGCCCGCAGGGCACTTCCCGAACGAGCAAGCCGCGTTGAAGACCCTGTACCTGACCGTGAGATCATTGGATCCCAAGGGCACCGGCCAGGCCCGGTGGGGCATGCGCTGGAAGCCCGCCCTGAACGCGTTCGCCACGACCTTCGCTGACCGCATGCCCGCAGCCAGCACCCACCAATAGAAACCGCCAGTTACACCATTAATCGGACAGACGGCGGTTTCAAGTGGTGTGTGCAACGTTGAGTAGTTGTTCTATTTTCTCGGCTGGTGTGGCCCAGTCAAGTACTCGTCGGGGTCGGGGTGTTGAGGAGGTCTTCGGCGTGTTGGACCTGGGTGTCGGTGATGTGGGTGAAGTCGGTGCCTTTGGGGAAGAAGTCCCGGATCAGGCCGTTGCTGTTCTCGTTGGTGGGGCGTTGCCAGGGAGAGTGGGGGTCGCAGAAGTAGGCCTGGCAACCCGAGGCGAGGGTGAAGCGGGCGTGTTGGGCCATCTCGGCGCCTTGGTCCCAGGTGAGGGTTCTCATCAAGGTGGCCGGGAGTCGGTGGGCCATCTGGATCAATGCGTCGGTCACGGTGGTGGAGTCACGGCTGGTGACCCGTTGGATCATGGTGTAGCGGGTGGTGCGTTCGTTGAGGGTCACCAGGGCCGAGGTGCCGCCCTTGCCGATGATGAGGTCTCCTTCCCAGTGTCCGGGAACTGCCCGGTCCTCGACCTCGGCCGGGCGGTTGGTGATGGTGGCCTCACCGATCCAGCTACGGATGCCCCGCCCGGACAGCCGTGACCGGGGCCTTCGGGTGCTACGTCCGGAACGCAGGGCTTTCTCGACGGTGAGTTCATGACGCAACCCCGCCGGCGGCCTGGACGTAGAGGGCCTGGTAAATCGTTTCGTGACTGACCCACATCGTGGGGTCCTCCGGGAAGTCCTGACGCAGCCGGTGAGCGATCTGCTGCGGGGAATGTTTGTTGTTCAACCGTGTCACCACCTCATCCCACAACGGTGTCCCGAGCACCAGCTTCCTGTCCTTGGGACGCCGACGTGACCAGTCTGCCAGCCGCTGCGCCGGCTGGGCCCGGTACCGGCCAGGACAACGCTTCACCTGCCTGGAAACCGTGGAACGGTGAACACCGAGTTCTGCAGCGATCCGGGAGAGCGGAACCCGGTCACCGACCCGAACCTCGATCAGGATCCGCCCCGCCAGGGTCAACCGGCCCTGCCCGTCACGCCACTGCGCTGGTTCTCCCACCTCCAACACCGGATTCTCCCTGTAACCGCCGCTGACGCCGCCGCGGACTGTAACGATGCTCGATTCAACCCACCAACCCCTCCCACCCGACCCCGCGACAACACCATCCCTGCCTCGACAGCCACCTTCCTCACAGTGGAAGGACTACCACCCAACTCCCGCGCGATCGAATGACACGACCGACCCCGCCCCAACAACACCAACATCAACCCACAACGCCGCTCATCCAACCGCACAACACACCTCCAGAAACCGTTGTTGCGCACACCCTCTGAACCCGCCCGGGTTTATGGTGACGTCGGCGGGGTGCGGTGCGGCGTTTCGTGCACAGGGATGGTTGCGATAGGGGCTGGGCCTTCGTGGACTCAGAGTGCATTCCGGGTGGAAATCAGGGACCGTCTCCATTGGGGCTGACAGGGGGTGATGGAAAAAATTGGATCATGGCTGACTCGACTCCAGCGGGACCTCAGCCCGCACCGCCCCCTGCAGCCCCAGGGAGAGCCTGCCACCCAGGTGCGCATCCCGCAGGCTGAGCCCGCGACGGAGGTGCGGGCTGAGCCCTGTCACAGAGCTGATCCAGGAGCCCAAGACGGAGCTGCTGGAGGAAGCCATCGAGGACGCCATCACCGAACGGCTCCCTCGAGCTGCATCCGCAGCCACCCTCCACACCATCCCTGCCTGAACCTGCTCAGCCCCGCGCCTGCGCCGCACGTCGCCACCCGCCGCCTGGATATGCGCCCACTCAGGGATACGCGCCCCCGCAGCCAGCCCCGGGGTATGGCTACGTGCCCCCGCCGCAAGCCCCGGGCTACAACCCGCAGCCGGTTCAGGGTATGGCTATGTGCCTCAGCCGCCGGTCCAGGGTATGCGCCTCCGGACTATGGGTACGTTCCGCAGCCGCAGTACACCCCCAGCCCGGCTACGGCTTCGACCCCCAGGGTCAGCCCGCGCCCCTTCCCCACGAGCCCGCGCTGCTGGCAGCTGGACCCCCGTAGAGGATCATCCGTGCCAGCCGGGGTCCACGGCATTTTGGGGCACCATCGCCTGGCGTCTCGTCCTGACGGTGCTGGCCGCCTATCCGCTGTTCCTGATGTTCGTGCCGCCCCCACGCCGTGGACGATGCTTAACCAGCTGCTGTTTTTCACCACGCTGACTAACATCGTCATTTTCTTGGCCAACGCCTACGGAGTCCCTGCGGCTGCTGCTGTTCTGGGCGGCTCCGCATCTCAGGACGGAGGGCGCACCGCATGGCTGAGAGGCCTCGCCACCACCATGGGTGTGTTCACCGCCGTCGTCTTCGCCGTCCTCCTGGAGGCGACTACTCCAGTCCCAGCCTTATCACCCACCTCATTCTGCCCGCCGCCATGGTCATCGACTGGCTGTTTTGTGGGTCGCGCCCAGGGGAACAATGGCTTCTCGACCGTGATCACATGGGTGCTGCTGTTGATTCCCTACGTGGGTATCTACTATTGGGATGCGACGACTGACCGTCCTATGTATGAGTTCCTCAATCCGAAGCGGAGCGACTTCTGGTACTGGATTGGCGTTATGACCGTCTCTTATGCCGCCTTGGCTGTCGGTGTGGTTCTCATAGGCAGGATCTCTGCCTGGATTCGCTGCACCGCGACGGGAGTAGGGGGCCGGAGTCCGTAGCTTGAGAGTGTCATCCGTGGAGGACTGTTCTGCGGTTTCTGTGGCGGTTTGATGGGATGCATGAACATGCTGATCCGTACCTCCGGGCTGACCAAGCGTTACGGAGACCACACTGTCGTCAACCAGATCGGCCTTGAAGTCACGCAGGGCCGTATCTACGGCTTCCTTGGGCCCAATGGGGCCGGGAAGTCCACCACCTTCAAACTGCTGCTTGGGCTGACCCGCCCCACCGCGGGCCGCGTCGAGATGCTCGGCCGTGACCTCGTCCACAATGCGTCGGAGATCTTGCCTCGTATTGGTTCCCTCATTGAGGGGCCTGCCTTCGTTCCCCGCCTGACTGGACGGGAGAACGTCTCCCTCGTCGCCGACTACCTCGGTGCGTCCCGCAGTTGTGTTGAGTGGGTGTTGCAGACGGTGGATTTGACTGACGCCGCAGACCGCCGGGCCGGCCAGTATTCGCTGGGTATGAAGCAGCGGCTCGGCATCGCCATTGCGCTGGTCGGCGGGCCACGCCTGCTACTGCTCGACGAACCCACCAATGGACTCGACCCGGCGGGAGTCGTCGAGATCCGCAACCTGATCGTGCGCCTAGCCCGGGAGCACGGCATCACGGTGCTGGTCTCAAGCCACATCTTGAGCGAGATTGAGCAGATCGCCGACGATGTCGGCATCATCAAAGACGGCGAGCTGCGCTACCAGGGGCCCCTCTCGCGGCTCCGGGACCAGGGACGCATGGTGTTCCGCACCTCCGACCTGTCCGGTGCCGCCGGCGTCCCTGGCCCAGCGTGGCATCCGCACCCGGGTTGAAAGAGGGCGAGCTGATCTCCAGCTACCTGCCCGACCCGGTCGTGGCCGATGGCGTCGCAGCGCTGGCGCGTGCGGGACATCAGATCACTCGTGTTGAGCATCGAAGGCGGTCGCTGGAGCAGATATTCCTGTCCTTGACGGAGACGGCTGTCCCGGCCGCCGCACCCTCCCGTGGGCCTGCGTCCCCAGGAGACCTCCCGTCGGGAGCAGGGTGATGGTCTGATGAGCAGCAGCACTTCCCTGAAACTTGAACTGCGCAAGCAGCGGCGAGGCCGGATCATCCTGTCCACCGCCGGTATCCTGGGACTGTGGACTGTGTGGACGGTCTTCCTGGTCCAACACCGATCGGCCAAGAACGAGTTCGCGGTGACCGACTTCGCCCTCCTCGACGTGATGGGCATGGCCCAGCTGTTCTGCCCAATCTTCATTGCCGTGATCGCAACGCGGCTTACCGCCGTCGATCATCAGGAACGGATGGGACAGGTCTTCGACGCGCTGGGCCAGTCGCCACGGCAGCGGTTTGTGGCGAAACTGCTGATCCTGAATGCCCTGGCAGCCCTGTGCTGTGTGCTGCTCGTGGTGGTCGCGGTTGGTTTCGGCGTCGCCACCGGGATGCCGTCCAGCCCGGAACTGCTCGCGACGGCGGCCCGCTGCCTGGCCGTGCTCCTGCTGGGGTCCGTCGCCATCGCTGCCGTGCAGCTGGCGCTGGCCATGCGATTTCCTGACCGTCCCATCGGCCTGATCGTCAGCGTAGCCGGGGCATTCCTGACATCGGCACTTGAACCGCTTCGCATTCCCGAGGCCGGGTGGCTGACACCCTGGAGCCTGATCGTCGGCGCCTCCCCGCTGGAGCCCGCCAGCGCCTATCTCACCGGGACCGCAGCCGCCACCCCGCAGCTGCTGACCACCCCGACCGGCGTCTTCGGCGTCATAGCCCTGATCGTCCCTGGCCGCCGCCTGGACCGCCGCCGCCATCTGGTTCGTCACCAAACCCAAGGAACTGTCATGACTCAAGCAACCATCACCCGGCCCCGTCACCTGACCATGTGTGCCTGGCGGTGGGAACGCCGCAAGACCTCCCTGCTGCCCGTGGCCGCCACCGCTGCCCTGTTCGGTCTCCTGGGGGCACTATCCGGGTTCTGGAGCTATCAGTACAACCAGGAGATCTATGTCGAACAGCAGATGACCTGGGAGGCTGTGCTGATCAACGGCGCCCAGCTGCCCGCCACGGTGTTCCTTCCCGCCGGGATGGCGATATTCGCGGCTGTCGATGCAGCCCGTGAGCAGAGGGCCCGGGGCTGGCAGCGTGCACGGTCGCTGGACCGGGCAGGGGTGCTGTTACGTGCCCAGGCTCTGCGCAACCTGGAGCGTGCTGCGGTCACGGCGCTGGTGTTCTCCAGCATGATCTTGGGAACCATCGTGGTGATGGGCTTCGGACAGGACCTGCTCGTGGACGGCGGACTCGCGGTGATCGTGGGCCGCACCCTGGCGGCGGTGCCCTGCTACTGGGCCGTCGGATGTGTCATCACCGCGGCTGGGCTGTGGATTCGTGAGTTCTCAGGGCTGGCGGTCACCGGACTGCTGGGGTCGATCCTGGCCATGGCGATCCGGGTTGTGGCTCCGGGGCTCTCAGGGGCTGGTGCCGTTCGCATTACCTGTGAGATGCGATGACTGCGAAGGGTGGCGACGAGCTCTTCTCCTATGCGGACATGACAGGCTGGGCTGGGATCGGGCTGGCGTGGGTGATCGCACTCTACGGTGTTGCCAGGTGGCGTGCGGCACGAATGGAGGCGTGAGGTGAGCAGCGACATCCGGGTGCGGCGCACTCCTTTCGAGGCCCGGATCGAGGGCTGGAAGCACAACTCCCGCCTGGTCGACGGCTTCTGGTGCGGGCTTGCTGCGCTATACCTGACGGTGATGGTCTGGCGGCTGCCACTGATCCAGCACCTCCCCTGGGGATGCTGCCGTGGGAGATCGTCTGCGCGGCTGCCGGGCTGGCGGCGGTGGCTCTGCGACGCCGGCACCCGGAGGCGGCAGTGGGGCTGGTGATTGTCGCTGCGCTCGCTGAGGCGGTGCTGACTGGTGCTTTTTCTCGTCATGGTTCCGGCGGTCATGGTGCAGTACAGCGCCGTGCGGGCGGGTCGGCCCCCGGTGGCGGTGGCGGCCACCGTGCTGCTGCAGGGGACTGCGCTGGCCGTGGATCGGGTCGTGATGCAGGAGCCCCGGTCCGGGAGCGCCTACTTCTCCATGGCCTTCATGCTGCTGGCCGGGGCATCCGCTGGGTTGCTGGTCAGGTGGAGGCACGATCGGTTGCAGGCCCGCGACCGGGAGCTGCGCGCCGACGCCGCCCGACGGCAGGGAACAGGCCCGGATGGCCGTCGCAACCGATCTCCACGACACCGTCGGGCATGCCCTGACAGCAGTCATCAGCCTGTCACGAGGAGCCTTGGCCGTCCTCGACGACGACCCCGCCGCTGCCCGGGAGGCGCTCGTCATGCTGCAGGAGGCTGCCCAGCTGGGACTGGACCGCACCCGCGGGGTGGTTGCCCAATTGAGCAGCGACGACCCCGCCAGCGACGACGGAGACGACACGGTGGCGTCGCTGGCGCAACGGGTCCGGGCTGCGGGACGGAGCCTCCGGGTCGTCGCCGGACCCGCACCCGAAGTCGCGCATCCCTCGTTGTGCCGGTGGTGCGGGAGGCCCTGACCAATGCGCTGCGCTACGCCGACGACTCCCAGATCCTGGTCGCCGTCACCCCTGCGGCGGTGGGAGGAGTCGAGGTGCGGGTGACCAGCGGCTAGCCCTCACCGCGGCACCGGCAGCTGGGGGCGGCCGGGGCTTGTCCGGCTTGCGCGTCGCATCGCTGAGGTGGGCGGTGAGTTCTCCGCAGGACCTGACGGCGACCAGTGGGTGGTGGCCGCCAGGCTTCCGGAGCTGGCCCGGTGATCCGGTGCTGATCGTCGACGACCAACCGTCGATCCGGCTGGGGCTCACACTGCAACTGCGAGGCGCACCCGGGATTGAGGTGGTGGGGGTCGCCGCCGACGGCCAGGAGGCCCTCGACCTCATCGGTTCTGGGAAGGCAGACCCCGAGGTGGTGCTCATGGACGTGCGGATGCCGCGTCTCGATGGGATCGCCGCCACTGCCCAGCTCGCCGCTGCCCACCCGGACGTGCGGGTGCTGATCCTGACCACTTTCGACGAGGACGAGGCTGCGTTCGCTGCGCTGGACGCCGGCGCCTCGGGATTCCTCCTCAAGGATGCGACGATGCAGCAGCTGGTTGATGCCGTGGCGGCCGTCGCGCACGGTGATGCCGTTCTGGCTCCGCGTATCACCCGTGAGCTGCTGGCCCGGGCTGACCTGAACCGCCACGTGCGGTCCCGGGAGGGTGACCGTCGGTCAGCGGCCAGAGCGCTTCTGCAGCGACTCAGCGAACGGGAGCTGGAAGTGCTGACAGCTGTGGGTCGTGGCCTGACGAACGCGGAGATAGCCGAGACCCAGCACCTGGCCCCCTCCAGCGTGAAGACCTACATCAGCCGGCTGCTGACCAAGCTGGATCGCCGCGACCGGGTGGGCCTGGTGATCCTGGCCCGTGACGCTGACCTGCGCTGAGCCCGTGGCTGCGGGGCCAGAAGCCGAGGCCAGCAGATGACGGGGCGTCGACTGAACCTGTCCGACGAGCCGGGGAGAAGCTTGCCGCCCAGCCGCATGTCAGGGTAAACATTGGGCATGACATGCATCTGGGCTCACCGTGGAGCATCGGCATACGCCCCGAGAACACCATCCCGGCCTTCAGGCAGGCCATCCAGATGGGGGCTGACGGCATCGAGTTCGACGTGCAGCGGACCGCCGACGGGCACCTCGTGGTCATCCACGACGAGACCATCAACCGCACATCCAACGGCTTCGGGAAGGTGGTGGACCTCACCCTCGAACAGCTGCGACTGTGCAACTTCATCAACGGGTTCGTCGGCTGCACCAAGGTGCAGATCCCGACGCTCCGCGAGTTCTGGAGCTGCTGCAGCCCACCGGGCTGGTCATCAACATCGAGCTCAAGAACACCGTCGAGCTCTACCCCGGCATGGAGAACGACGCCCCTGACGCTGGTGCAGGAGGCGGGGCTGGTGGACCGGGTGGTGTTCTCGTCGTTCAACCATTTCTCCCTGGCTAATCTGCGGCATCTCATCCCGCGGAGCGCTCTCGCCCTGCTGTACTCCGAGGGCCTCTACGATCCCTGGAAATACGCAGCCTCCTTCGGGGCCCGGCACCTGAACCCCAACTATCACGCCCTCCAGCAGCCCAACTACATGTGGCTGTGCCACGAGGCGGGCATCGGCGTCAACGCCTGGACGGTGGATAAGGACGACGACATCCGCTGGCTCGCGGCCCTCGGCGTCGACGCGATCATCACCAACTTCCCTGACCGAGCCCGCCGGGCCCTGGAACGCCCGCACGGCTGAGCGCAACCTCCTCGACCCGCACGACTAGGCTCACCCCGCGACCTCACCGTTCACACCCGACAGGTGGGACCAGGTTCCCGGCTTCGACTTCACCGACATCACCTACCACCGCGCCCGCGACGTCGCCGCCGTGCGGATCGCCTTCAACCGACCCGAGGTGCGCAACGCCTTCCGACCCCACACCGTCGACGAGCTGATCGCCGCCCTCGACCACGCCCGCACCAGTGCCGGCGTCGGGTGCGTGCTGCTGACCGGCAATGGCCCCAGCCCCAAGGATGGCGGCTGGGCGTTCTGCTCCGGCGGTGACCAGCGCATCCGCGGCCGCGCCGGGTACCAGTACGCCGACGGCGACACCGCCAGCACCGTCGACAAGGCCCGGCTCGCCCGCCTGCACATCCTGGAGGCGCAGCGTCTCATCCGGTTCATGCCGAAGGTTGTGATCGCGCTCGTCAACGGCTGGGCCGCAGGCGGCGGGCACTCCCTCCACGTCGTCGCCGACCTGACCCTGGCCTCCGCCGAGCACGCCCGCTTCAAGCAGACCGACGCCGGCGTCCGGCTCCTTCGACAGCGGTTTCGGTTCCGCCTACCTGGCCCGCCAGGTGGGGCAGAAGTTCGCGCGCCAGATCTTCTTCCTCGGCGACGTCCACGACGCCCAGGAGGCCCACGAGATGGGCATGGTCAACAAGGTGGTGCCGCACGCCGACCTGGAGGACGTGGGCCTGGAGTGGGCGGCGAGGGATCTGCGCGAAGTCCCCGACGGCTCAGCGGATGCTGAAGTACTCCTTCAACCTCATCGACGACGGCCTGGTCGGTCAGCAGGTGCTGCTCGGTGAGGCGACCCGCCTGGCCTACATGACCGACGAGGCCGTGGAGGGCCGTGACTCGTTCCTGGAGCGTCGCCCGCCCGACTGGTCGCAGTTTCCCTACTACTACCAACCGTCGTCGATGGCGTGGGGCTGCCGAGAGAGAAAGAGATAGAGGCTGCGTGGGCTGGGCGAACCCTCCCTCTCCGACGAAAGACAGGGGAGGGGTGGATGGGTTGTTCTCCCCATTCCTGTTCTGTGTTTCAGGCTTCCCAAAGGTTATGATTCCATGTGGCACCCGAATCAGATGTCAGCCTGCTACGGGGAGGGATGTTGACTTGCTGTTCACACGCCGTCGCATTGAGACGGGCATTGTCGGACTGCTGTTGGCGTCACTGACCGGTTTCGCTCTGGTGCATCAGGGATTCCCGCGACGGAGGTGGATCTCCACGACGGCGGCGTCTGGGTCACCAACCCCGCTGAGGGGCTCGTCGGGCATCTCAACTACCAGTCCCGCACCCTCGATGGCGGCATCGACCCCGCCTCCCGGAAATTCGACGTCAGCCAGGAGGGCAACCGCGTCCTGCTGCACGACGCCCAGGGTGCTGCGGCCACGACCATCGCGACCTCGTCGCTGGTGTTGAACTCTCGCGTGACAGTGGGGAGATGGCCGTCGTGCACGGCGACAACACCGTCCTGGTCGCCGACGCCGCCGAGGGGAAGGTGTGGGCCACCACTCTGGAGGACTTCCCCGCCTTCAACACCGCCTCCGCCGCACCCGTGGCTGAGGACCTTCAGCGACCGCATGTGGTCGTTGGACGCGACGGTGTGGGGTTCATCGTGGATGAAGAAGGTGCCGTCACCCGCGTCTCGCCCAGGGGCACCCAGTTCACCACCGAGTCCGCGGGCCATATCGACGGCGGGGTCTCCTCCGAGACCCAACTGACCGTGGCCGAGCACGAGGTGGTGGCCGTTGATGCCGGCCGGGTGCGCACCACCGGCAGGTCCATCGATGTTCCCCAAGCTGATGGCGCAGCCCGCGCCCAGCTGCCGAGCCTCACCGAGGGCCAGGTGAGCATCGCCACCGCTGAATCGCTCATCACCGTCCCCCTGGCAGGCGGCTCCCCGAAGACCACAGAGGTTCCCCGAGGGGAGCCAGCCGCCCCCGCAGACGTCGCAGGCTGCGTCTACGGGGCCTGGGGAGGCTCCGGTGCCTACGTCCGCGACTGCGCGGGCGATGGTGACGACCTGAACGCCGTCAACGACACGCTCGCCGCAGCCAAGACCCCCACCTTCCGCATCAACCGTGACATCGTCGTCATCAACGACGCCACCGGCAACATCTACCCTGCCCAATGAGGGCATGAAGCTCGTCAGCAACTGGGAGCTCATCAAATCAGGTTCAAGAGCAGGAGAAGGAGACCGAGGAGCAGTCCGACGACGAGGTTCAGCGTGAGCAGCCCGTCGACAACCAGGATCAAGTGCCGCCCGTCGCCACCGATGACGAGTTCGGTGCCCGCCTCGGCACCTCCACGACCCTGCCGGTGCTCCTGAATGATGTTGACCCCCGACGGCGACGTGCTGACCGTGAAGCTGGCGGACTCTCCCGACGGAGTGCGGGTCACCCCGGACGAAACGGCCGTTCAGCGCAGATCTTCCTTCCAGCCGACCAGACCACGCCGGTGACCTTCACCTACCAGGCCTTCGACGGCCAGGGGCGTCTCCAACCCCGCCACCGTCACCGTCACCCCACGACCTGCGGCGGACAACTCACCGCCCCAACGGGAACGCGACAACATCGTCAGCATGTCGGAGCAGGCCGCTGTCGAATACTCGGCGCTGCCAGACTGGGTGGACCCCTGACGGCGACCCCATCTACCTGGTCAACGCCGTCGGCGACGCTGGGATGCAGGTCACCTTCCGGCAGGACGGCTACCTGTCCCTGCGTGACAACGGCACGCTCGGACCCGGAAACCGGAAGGTGCAGATCACCGTCTCCGACGGCAGGCAGGAGAGAACTGAGGAGCTGCAGGTGCAGGTCGCGCCCGGATCCACGAACCTGCCGCCGGTGGCGAACGCCGACCACTACGTCGTCAACCTCGGCGAGGAGGTGGTGCTGCGGCCCCTGAGCAACGACTCGGACCCCAACGGCGAACCCCTGCAGCTCTCCGAACTCGGCCAGCCCGCCGCAGACGAGACGCTGCAACCCGACTTCGAGCAGGCGACGGCGCTGTTCAGCTCCACCCGGGCAGGCACCCACGAACTGAGCTACAAGGTCTCCGACGGCCCCAACATCGCCGAGAGCCGCGTCCGGATCGATGTGCTCGACCCGGCTGCCGCCTCCAGAACACCGAGCGCTGAGAATGATCTGGCGCTGCTGCCGGAGAACTCCTCCGTGGTGGTGGATGTCTGGAGAACGACACCGACCCGGCGGGCGGGTGCTTGCGGTGAGGTCACTCGTCAGTGGAGGAGGGTCAGGGCCTGAACGTCGAGGTCATCAACCACTCGTCGCTGCGCATCTCAGCGCCCGCGGGACTCAACGAGTCCCAGAGCTTCACCTACACCGTCTCCAACGGCGCTGAGTCTGCGACGGCGACGGTTCTGGTGCTCCCCAGCCGCCCAAGGCCACCAACCAGCCGCCCGTGGCCGTCGACGACCAGGCGACGGTGCGGGCCGGGATATCGTCACCATTCCGGTGCTGGGCAACGACTACTCGCCGACGGACCTCGACCTGAGCGTCGATCCCTGCCGTCGAGACGCGCGACGAGGGAGTGGGGAGGCGTTCGTCTCCGGTGACCTGGTGCGTTTCAGGGCAGGCCAGAGCCCGGGAACGGTGAACCTCGTCTACACCACCACAGACTCCGCCGGGAACCGTGCCAGCGCGAAGATCACCGTGACCGTGCGGGGCCTCGACGCTGGAAACCAGAAACCCAACCCGGTGCCGGTCACCGCCCGCGTGTTCTCGGGATCGGAGGTCGACATCGCGGTGCCGCTCGACGGCGTGGACCCCGATGGCGACTCCGTCGAACTCATCGAGGGCGCCTCCGTTGGCCCGACCCTCGGCAGCGTGCAGGTCAAGGGAGGTCACCTCGCCTACACGGCGCCACGTGGCGTCAACGGGACCGACACCTTCACCTACCAGGTCAGGGACCGGTTCGGGGACATTGGGGAGGGCAAGATCCGGGTCGGTGTGATTCCCCGCCGGACAGCAACCAGCCGCCCGTCGCGGTTCCCGATCAGATCACCGTCCGTCCCGGTCAGCGTTTCGACCTTCCGGTCACCAAGAACGACGTTGATCCTGATGGCGACACGGTCAAAGGTCATCAAGGGCTCAGCTCGCCCCCTCGGGTCGTGGAGGACTGACCTTGAGGTCGTCGGACAGGATGTGCGGGTCGTCGCGCCCACAGAGGAGGGCAGCTACCAGTTCTCCTATGCGATCCGCGATGGCGGCGGGGCCACCGTCACCGGATACGGCACCATCCTGGTGGACCAGAATGCGCCGCTGCTGCCGCCCGTTGCCGTCGACGACCGCGTCGCCATGGCCGATGCCTTCCCGCAACAGCGAGGTGGAGGTGCCCGTCCTGGAGAACGACGAGGACCCCGACGGGGCTCGCGACGACCTGACGGTCACGGTGGCGGAACCGGCCAGGGTCACCGAGGGCGGGAAGGTCGTCGTGCCGCTACGTGAGGATCCGCAGGTGCTGCTGTACACGCTCACGGACAAGGATGGCAATTCGGCCCAGGCCGCGATTTTCGTGCCCGGGACCAGGCACCTGGCCCCGACGCTCGACCCGGAGCAGCTGCCCGCCAAGGCCAAGAGCGGTGAGCCGTTGCAGATTGACCTGTCGAAGTATGTGCTCACCCGCCCCGGTCACGAGGCCAAGGTGACGTCAGCCGACTCCGTGACCGCCGCCTCCGGCGTCTGGACCGGTGGGCCAGACCAAGGCCTCAAAGTCGTCAGCGACACCATCATCGAGTTCACCCCCGATCCGGCATTCAACGGGCCGACCTCCGTCACCTTCGGGGTGCACGACGGCGCGAGCCTGGATGACTCGGACGGTCTGCGCGCCACCCTGACCCTGCCCATTGAGGGTCGTCAGCTCGGGGCGGACCCCGCCGGTGCTGCGGCCCACGCCCGTGGATGTGGCCTCGGTGAGTCCCCCATCAATGTCTCGCTGGGGATATGGTCACAGACCCTGATGAGGGTGACAACGAGCGGATGACCTATCAGCTGCTGTCGGCGTCCCCCGAGTTCGACGTCAGCGTCTCCGGGCAGCAGATGAGGGTGTCCGCGAAGTCCGGCACTGCCCAGGGAACGGCTGGAGCCGCCGTCGTCCAGGTCCATGACGGCAGCACAGATCCCCAGGAGATGAGCATCCCGCTCAACGTGGTGACCTCAACGCGCCCGCTGCTGTCCATCGCCGAGCTGACCGAGCAGGAGGGGCGGGTCGGCCAGACGAAGACGTTCGACCTGACCCAGGCGATCACCAACCCCTTCGAGGACAGCGGAGGCGAGGTCACCATCCTCTATCCGCAGGTCACCCAGGGATCGGCCACCGTCACCGGCTCTGGGATGGAGCTGAACGTCACCCCGAATGCAACCGGCAGTGTCGTGGTGGCCTATGTCGCTCAGGACGCCACCGGTGATGCGTCGCGGCAGGTCACCGGTCAGGTCTCCATCACCGTCAAGGACAGGCCATCCCGCCCACGAACCTGACTGCCAAGTCAGATGTCTCCGGCACTGTGGAGCTGTCATGGACGCAGGGTGATCTGAACGGCGGTGCCCTGCGGAACTTCACGGTCGCCCTGGAACGGCGGCTCCCAGAACTGCCAGGCGGTGACGAACTGCCGCGTCACAGGCCAGCAGAACAACGTCGACTACAGCTTCACCGTCTCGGCGGTCACCGAGGCTGGAACCTCCGACCCCTCAGCCCCGGCGTCGGCACGGCCCGATGCCAAACCCAACCAGCCCGCAACGCCCACCACCAAGTTCGGCGACCGGGTGATCGACCTCAGCTGGCCCGCCACCACCGTCCCCGACGGCGGCTCCCCCGTGACCCAGTACAAGATCCAGGTCAGCCCTGGCATCAATGGGCAGACGGAGTTCACCACCGCGGACACCAGCTGGCAGGCAACGGGCCTCAGCAACGGCACCGCCTACCGATTCCGCATCCAGGCGCTGAACCGGTACGCGGAGGGCAATGTCGCACGGGAGTCGGAATACCTGTGGAGCGACTACTCGGCTCCGGAGATCCCGGCAGGGGCGCCTGCCGGGCAGGGGGCTCCCACGGTGAGCAAGAACCAGGCCTCCGGTGCGACGCCCAGCGCCACCGTCAGCTGGGGGCGCGCCCAGCGACGCCAATGGCGACCGCAGCCTCGTCTATGAGCTGCGGGGAGTCCGGATCCGGTGAGGTCAAGTACTCAGGATCTGCCACCAGCACGACCGTCACCATGGGAGTCAGCTCCGAGGACAAGACCTTCCAGGTGCGCTCCAGCAACAAGTCAGGTCTGTGGAGCGACTGGTCGCCGGCATCGAATGCGGTGCGGGCGTTCCAGCCGCCGGGTGCACCGGCAGGGCTTCTCGCTGACACCCACCGGCGTGTCGAATCAGGTCAGATTCTCCTTCTCCGGGGCCGACGGCAAGGGCGCGAGGGCTGAGGAGATCCGCTACCGCTGGTCGGCGGGCGGAGCCTCCGGGTTCGTCGGCAGCGGGGAGACCATCACCCATGGTGCCTTCGTCAACGGCCGTGATGTGACGGTCACCCTGACGGCTGTTGCGACGGTGAACGGCGAGACCGCGGAGGGTGAGTCCGCGACGGCCACCGTCAACGCCTATGCGCCACCCGCAGCCCCGGTCGTCACTGCCTCCGGCTCCCTATCGCCGGGTGAACTACAGCTGGACCCAGGATCCCAACTCAGGGGGACGTCCGTCGACGATCACCACCTCTGCCGGTGAGAGCAGCGGCGCTGCCAGCGGCGGCGGGGGGCAGGACGTCGACTTCGGCACCCAGGCCTGCATCACGGTCACGGCAACCAACTCGGAGGGGCAGAGCACCAGCACCCAGGCCTGCGGGAAGAGCTGGGATGCGCCCCACGTCACTGACCTTCACGGGCCAGCCCTCGGAGCTGGGGATAACTGCCCATACGCCTCCTGCAATCAGTACCATGTGCGGCTGGAGCGGTGGAGGCCGAACTCCCAGGTGACGTGCACACTCGAATACGGCGGCTACACGGAGACGGGAACCCTCAGCGTCAATCAGGACGGCTACTTCGAGGGCCGGTTCCAGAGATGGTACATAGACACCGGATTCGGGGCCGGCAGGAACCTGACCGGCGACTGCACACAGCAGTGACAGAGAGGACAGAGAACGCAGATGACAGTCACGCCTGAGCATGCTGCCTGGTTCGCGGACACCTTCGCGAAGATCGTCGACAACGTCGGTCAGGCTCTGCTGGGCAAGGCCCCCGTGATCCGGTTGGCGCTGACCTGCCTGCTCTCCGAGGGGCATCTGCTGCTGGAGGACGCCCCGGGCACCGGCAAGACGGCCCTGGCCCGCGCCATCGCCGCGTCGGTGCAGGGCACCCACAGCCGCATCCAGTTCACCCCCGATCTGCTTCCCTCCGACATCACCGGCATCACCATGTATGACCAGGAGAAGGGGCAGTGGGACTTCCACAAGGGCCCGATCTTCGCGTCGATCGTGCTGGCCGACGAGATCAACCGGGCCTCGCCGAAAACCCAGTCCGCGCTGCTGGAGGTGATGGAGGAGGCGATGGTCACCGTCGACGGGGTGCGCTACTCCGCGGGTCGTCCGTTCATGGTGATCGCCACCCAGAATCCGGTGGAGCAGGCCGGAACCTACAAGCTTCCCGAGGCCCAGCTGGACCGGTTTTTGATGAAGACCTCCGTCGGCTACCCCGGCCGTGACGCGGCCCGGAAGGTGCTGGCCGAGTCTGCGCAGCCGGACCGCTCAAGAATCTGAGCCCCGTCATCTCGCAGCAGGCCATTGCCGAGATGTGCGACCTGGTGCGGGACAACTACGTCGATGACGCCATCCTCGACTACGTCCAGGACCTGGCCGAGGCCACCCGCAACGACCCCGACACCTCCATGGGCGTCTCGACGCGCGGCGCAATCGCCATGGTGCGTGCAGCCCGGGTCTGGGCGGCAGCCCACGGCCGCAACTTCGTGATCCCTGACGATGTCAAGGAGCTGGTGGCCCCGGTGTGGACACACCGCATCATCATGTCCCCGACGGCCACCTTCGGCGGATCGTCGGCGCAGAAGGTCGTCGCGCGGGGTCCTGAGCACCGTGCCCAGCCCGGCGAATCAGGCTGGCTGACCCTGTGAGGTTGCGGAACCTGGGGGAAGCGGCTGTGGCCCTGTGGGATCGGGTGCGGCGCACGGATCTCGTGTCCGCCGTCACCCCACTGGGCTGGGGCGTTGCCGGGCTCGGTGCGGTGTGCGCCGTCGTCGGCTGGCTGTGGGGTGGCTGGAGTTCCGGGCGTTGGGGTTTCTCGCTCTGGCGTTGGTTGCCGTCGCGGTGCTGCTGACCCTGCGTCGCGTCACCCATGACGTGACGCTTGAGCTGCATCAGCCGCGTGTGAAGGTGGGAGAGCCGGGCCTGGGACGGGTGTGGGTCCGCGGCCAGCGCGCGGATCGCCCGCGGCCGCCATTGAGCTTCCCGTCGGTCGTGTCGTCGCCCGGTTCCGGGTGGCTGCGTTGAGCGCCGACGACTCCCATGAGGAGCTGTTCTCCATCCCCACGCGGCGGCGCGGCGTGATCCCCGTCGGGCCGGTGCGTGCTGTGCAGGCCGACCCGGTGGGTCTGATGCGCCGCACCAGGGAGCTGACGCCCCCGCAGGAGCTGTTCATCCACCCCAAGGTGGTGATGGTGGAGGCCACCGCCATCGGCTTTCTCAAGGACGTTGAGGGGGTCACCACAGCCAACCTGTCCAGCTCTGATGTCAGCTTCCACGCGCTGCGTGAATACGTTCCCGGTGACGATCGCCGCTCCGTCCACTGGAAGACCACTGCCCGCACCGGCCGACTCATGGTGCGTCAGTTTGAGGAGACGATGCGGGCGCACCTGCTGCTGCTGCTGTCGACGGTGCGTCGCGACTATGCCACCGACGACGACTTCGAGGCCGCGCTGTCGGCTGCCGCGTCGCTGGGCCTTGCCGCGCTGCGGGAGGAACGGCAGGTCTCGTTCTACACCTCTGCCGGTCGGGTGATGTTCCCCACGGGTGTGGGGCTGCTCGACGAGCTGTGTCGCGTGGAGCTGGCGGACGATGGAGCCAGCCTGCGGGAGCTGGCGCTGCTGGCGGGAAATGAGGCCTCGGGGATCTCCGTCGCCGGATTTGTCACGGGCGGAACCGACCCGGTGGAGTTGCGCGCCGCGCAGTTGGTGCTTCCCCACAGATCAGAACTTTTGCGCTGCGCAATCAGTCGGACCTGCCGCTCGCCCGTCATCAGGTGGGGGACATCACGGTGCTGGACCTGCCTGATGTGGAGGAGCTTCCGAGGGTGCTGGGGAGCCTGACATGAGGGGATCGGTGGCCCGGGCGCTGGGGATGTGGGCGCTGCTCGTCCCCGAGTTGTCGCGCTGCAGCCGGCCTTCGGAGGCTGGCAGGGGTTCGTTCCCGGCATTGTGGGCATCACCGTGGGTGTCGCTGTGGGCTGGGTCACGGCCCGGTTCCGGCTGTCGGCGGCGTTGACGGTGCTCGCGACCACTTTCGCCTACCTGCTGCTCGGTGGCGCGGTGGCTCTGCCCCGCACCACCGTCGCCGGTTTCATCCCCACGCTGGAGACGCTGCGTCGCCTGGTGCTGCTCACGGTCCAGGGCTGGAGGGATCTGCTGACCATAGCCACCCCGGCGGGCGACTTCACGGGTCCCGCGGTCGTGCCGTGGCTGTCGGGGGCTGCTGGCCGGTGTGGTCGCCACCACCGTCGCCTTGAGGTGGCGGGCCGTGTTCTGGCCTCTGCTGATGCCACCCTGTCTTCCCTGGGGTTCAGCATCGCCTTCGGGGTGCGGACTGCGCCCACGGCGCTGTGGCTTGGGGCTGCGCTGGGGCTGGGAATGGTTGCGTGGGTGTGGCTGCATCAGCTGGCGGCTCAGCGCAGTGACAATGCCGACATTCTGGTCAATCGCCGGGCTGACGCGACGCATGTCGCGCGTCAGGCGGTGGCCGCCGCAGTGATCCTGGGGTTGGCCGCCACGGGCGCTGTCGGGGCCACCGCCGCGACGGGTGCCCGAGCTGACCGGCAGGTGCTGCGCGACCGGATCGCCCCGCCTCTTGATCTGCGGAACTATCCGTCGCCGCTGATGCGCTACCGGCTGATGGAGCTGGACCTCGAGGACACGACGCTGTTCACGGTGACCGGCATGCCGGAGGGTGCGCGGCTGCGGCTGGCGGTGATGGACCGCTACGACGGGAACGTGTTCAACGTGTCCCAGCAGGCCAACCAGTACCTGCGCACCGGACGTGCCGTGTCCCAGGATGTTGAGGCCAGCGCAGACCTGTCCGTCGAAGTGGCCGAGTACTCCGACGTCTGGGTGCCGCAGGCCGGTGTCCCGAGCTGGCTGGAGTTCCTGGGTGAGCGCTCCGTCAAACTGTCTGAGGGGCTTACCACAACCGCACTGCGAATCAGACTCTCACCACCAGTGCCCTGGTTCCGGGTGACCGCTATCTGCTGAAGGCGGCGGTCACGCCGGAGCCGTCCTCGCAGGAGCGGGCTGAGTTGGGGGCGGAGACCGCAGGACGTGAACCTCTGGCGAGGCTGGAGGGCGTTCCCGAGGTGCTCACCGCCCGCGCCACCGAATACACGGAGGGCGTGGGAACGGACTTCGAGCGCATGGTCGCGATCGAGACCAGGCTCCGCGAGGATGGCTACTACTCCGACGGCTCCGACCAGAAGTCCCGCTCGGGGCACACCACCGAACGGCTTTCCACGATGTTCAGCAGCCCCGCGCTGGTCGGCGACGACGAGCAGTACGCCACCGCCATGGCGATCATGGCCAACCAGCTTGGGGGTGCCCGCTCGCGTGGTGATGGGTTTCTACCCGGAGCAGCATCCGGGCCAGGAGTGGCAGGTCAAGGGCACCGAGGCTCATGTGTGGGTGGAGGCCCACTTCGCGGGCGTCGGTTGGGTGGCCTTCAACCCCACCCCAAACCGGGACAAGACCCTGCAGACGGAGGTTCCCAGCCGAAGCCCAAGCCCAAGCCACAGGTCGATCCGCCACCGAACCCGCCGGAGAAGCTGCCGGAAGAGCCGGTGCTCGCCGACCGTGACGCCGAGGAGGGGAGGGCGACGACAAGTTCACCATCGACTGGGTGCTGGTGCTGGCTGCGCTCGGGGTCCTCGGCGGTGCGGGGGCTGGTTGCGTCGCCGTTCCTGCTGATCCTGGCGTTGAAGGCCAGGCGCACGTTGCGCCGCCGTAATGCGCCTGTGGCGCGTGATGCGGTGTCCGGCGGGTGGAGGGACATCATCGACCGGGCCCGTGATCTCGGATTCCGGTCAGCGCCGGGTGACACCCGGCGGGAGGCGGCCGTCAAACTGCAGGACGCCTACCCCGGGGTGCCGATCACACCCGCCGCGCAGCTGATGGACTCCGCCTTGTACAGTCCGGTTCCGGTGGCGTCTGCGACCTTCTGAGGATGCCTGGCGGCAGGTGGATGAGATAAAACGTGGCATGCTGCATCAGGTGAAGTGGTATCGACGACCGCTGGCTCTGCTGTCGCTGCGTTCCCTCCGACGGGCAGACAAGCCGGCGGCAGGCTCCATCCATGAGCCTGGACGACCCCAGCCGCGGGGGACGGCCTCGACCGAGGAGGTGAAGGATGCCTGAGACGAGCCTGTCACCGCGCCTGGAACGGGCGCTCGTCGGCGGGAGCGCGCGTTGGCGCATACCTGCTGAACGCTGCGCCGCTGCTGCTGCTCATCGGAGGAGAGCTGCTTCTCTTCCTCAGCAGCGCCAGGGGGCCAGCCGGCTACCGGGTCGGGGTCATCGAGATCGTGTTGGGGATCTGCGCGCTGGCTGTCGTCGTGACGCAGCTGGTTTTGGTGCTCAGACGAGCTCAGACCATAGGCTCCCTGCTGTTGAGTTTCGACTACCGCGACCCGGTGACCACACGCCCCCAGGGCGGTCGGCTGCTCTGGCAGATCCTCATCACAGGGCTGTCCTCCGTGCTGACTCTTGGCGTCATGCCGATCGTTCTGCTGGCCACCTATCGTCGCGGCCAGTCGGCGGTCGACCGGGGCTTGGGCTTGTCGCGACGTGGCCTGAGGACATCCAGGATGAGTCGGCGCTGGGAGCGAAACCAGCCTCCATGACGGTGGGGAATGGCCCGCAGCCCATCAGAGCAGGCATGTCCGCGGCGCCTCGGCGCATCGGCCCCTCGGTGGGGCCGGTCGTGCAGGGGTTCGCGCCCTCCGCTCCTGCCCCTGCTCCCACTCCGTCACCCGCACCTGCTGCCGGGCAGCCTGGCGGCCTGATTCAGCATTCGCCCTTCGCTTCCGAGGGGGTGACGCCCACCTCAGTGACCATCCCATATGCCGGATCGGGGCTGCCGCAGTTCGTTCCCGTCGCGCAGTCGCCGCAGGCAGGTGTCGCAGCCCAGGGGAATGCGCCTGGAGCGCAGGCCGGACGTGATGAGACCATGCTCGACGAGTCGGCGATGCTCACAGATCCCAGGATCTGTCTCGACGACGGCACGGTGCTGCGCCTGGAGTCCCCGATGGTCTTTGGCCGCAACCCGTCTGCCCCGGCGTCCTATCCTGCGGCCCATCCGTATGAGCTGATAGACGAGACGATGAAGATGTCCAAGGTCCATGCTGTGGTTTTGGCGGAGGAGGGAGGTTCACGTCGTCGACGTTGGGGCCCGAAATGGCATCGTCTTCGAGTTCGAGGGAACCAAGTGGCGTGCTGAGCAGCACCTGAGGACGCCGGTCCGCCCCGGCACCGTGGTACATCTAGGTGGGCGTTCTTTCCAGGTGGAGTCATGATCGATACATCGCACAGCAGTTTCACAGAGCCTGTGGTTCAGGTCCGGTTCGGCGCATGCTCGGATCGGGGGCTGGTGCGGCCGCACAACGAGGACTCCTACATCACAGCGCCTCCGTGCTTCGTTGTGGCTGATGGCATGGGTGGTCACTCCCGTGGGCAGGCGGCGTCGCAAACTGCCGTCGAGCGATTCCTCCCGCTCGCGAATCGGAGGTGGGCCACGGGAGAGGATGTGCTGACGGCCATCGACAACGCCAGCGCGGCAGTGTCCCGGCTGTCGGGTGAGGGACGGCCGCCGGGCAGTACCCTGGCGGGTGTCGTGCTGACCCTGCAATCCAACCAGCCTCGCTGGCTGGTGTTCAATGTCGGTGACTCCCGGGTGTATCTGCTGCGTAGGGGGAGCTCACCCAGATCAGCGAGGATCACTCGGTGATCTGGGGAGCGCCCTGGGGAGGGAACTCGCAGTGTCATCACCCGCGCTCTTGGAGCCGGGATGGTCAAGCCACTCGTCGCGGACCAGTGGCTGCTCAGCGTTCAGGAGAGGGACCAGATCCTGATCTGCACCGATGGTCTGTACTCCGAGGTGACCGAGTTCCTGATGACCGCGCTCCTGCTGGGGATGGCGACCCCCATGAGAAGGCGACGTCCCTGGTCGATGCCGCAAAACGCGCTGGAGGCCGCGACAATGTCACAGCCGTCGTCATCGTCGTTGACACTGTGGAGGCAGATGGCGTTGACTTTTGATCCGGATGGTGAAACCATCCCGGAGAAGACGATACGGTTCAGGATCTGGAGGTGCCATCATGACGATGCGCTGGACTCCAGGCGGCAACCGGGCTCTGGTCTGGGAGACGGGGATGGCGCTCCTGGATGGGCAGGTGAGCGATGAGCAGGCGGAGCGGATATGGCTTTCACAGTCGCGTGAGCCGCGTCTCGGGAGCTTCCTGCAAGTGCTGATGGAGACCACGGGAACAGGTCTGCTGACGATTCCCTCATTCGCCGTTGCGATCCTCTCCGACGACGCCCATGTCGCAGTGCGCGGTCCTCTGCAGATCAGGATTGCCGCAGCAGGCGGGCAGGTGACGGTCAGCGGGGAGGAGGTGACGACCTGGGAGGAGAAGATCGTGAGCGGTCCGGCGACGGTGGAGCTGACCGCCCCTGAAGCCGGTGGCCGCTCGCTTCCGCTGATCGCGGGACTGGTGGATGCCTCCCGCCTGATCTGGGAGGCGCCGTCCGAGCAGCCGATGCTGGCTCCGTCGCCTGAGTCTGCCGTCCCCGAGCCGGGAGCCGGATCCCAAGGCCCACCATGCCGCACCCGTCTCTGAGCTCTCGGAGCCCACCAAGGCGCAGGACCGTGATGAGTCGCCAGCGATGTCGGTGCCCACACCGGATGTGCCAGAGCCGACGGAGCCAGGGTGAGGAGCCCGAGTCCGCCGAGGCAGACGACGTGCCTGACCCGACTCAGGTGAGACCAGCGGATGAGGTTGAGGGTCCCTGAGGCGGCAGCGGAGTCGTGGAGCGCAGGCCCGGGTGAGCCGGTGATCCGGCCAGAGCAGATCCCGACCCTGATGCCCGACCCCACCCATGATCCCCAGCCGCTGGTGGAGGTCGAGTCGGCGGTTCCCCAGCGGCGTGAGGAGCTGCGTCACGGTGAGACGGTGGCTGATGAGCAGGCGGAGGTCTCCATCACCGTCAAGCCGGTTCGCAACGGCATTGAGGTGCTGGCTGCGTTCTGTGAGAACAACCATCCCAATCCCCTGCAGCGGGTCACCTGCTACATCTGCGACAAGCCCGTCGGCGGGCAGCCACGTCAGGTGATCAGGCCCCAGCTCGGCTGGCTGCGCATCAGCGGTGGGGAGAAGGTGCCGTTGCTCGGCCCGGTGGTGGCAGGACGCAATCCCCAGTCCAGGGCGATCTCCGCAGAGACCACGCCACGTCTGGTCGCCTTGCCCCACTCGCATGTCTCCAGCACGCATATCGCCTTCCTGTTGGAGGGGTGGACGGTGCTCGCGCGTGACCTCGGCTCCCGCAACGGCTCCTATCTGCGCCGTCACGGCAAACCACCGATGCGCATGCCCGAGCAGGATGTCCCGCTTGTGCCCGGAGATGTCATCGACCTCGGTCATGGTGTGTTCATCAACCTGGAACGGATTCCCTGAACATGGTGCGACGTAGTCCTATTCCACAGCTTCCCGGCTTCACCTTCAGGAGATGGCTGGGGGGCGGTGGCTTCGCGGATGTTTTCCACTACTACCAGGACAGCCTGGGGCGTGATGTCGCCATCAAGACGCTGCATCAAGGGGTCAACCCGAGGGCTCTGGAGGCCTTCCAGACTGAGGCGAGTCTGATGGCGAAGCTCAGCAGTCATCCGAACATCGTGACGATCTTCGAGATGGACATTGCCTCCGACGGGCGGCCCTACCTGGTGATGGAGATGTGCCCGGCGGCGCATCTGGGGAGCGGGTGTCTCGGCGTCTGTACACGTCTGCGAAAGCCATGGAGGTTGGCATACAGATCGCCGGGGCTGTGGAGACCGCCCACAGGCTTGGGGGTGCTGCACCGCGACATCAAGCCCGCGAACATCCTGTTCACGCAATTCGGGGTGCCGGCGTTGGCGGACTTCGGCATCTCCATCTCCGTTGATCAGGGGACCACCGCCTCGACGGCGATGAGCCCTCTGTGGGCGCCACCCGAGCAGTTCGGGAACTCGCCGGTCGGGATTGGGCCGTGGAGTGATGTGTACTCGCTGGCGGCCACCGTCTGGGCGACTCTCGTTGGACACAGCCCCATGTACATCCAGGGGCAGGCCAATGATGTCCTGAACTTGAATGTCAGGGTGCGCAGCATGCCCGCGCCTCTCACCGGCCGGGCGGATGTGCCTGATGAGCTGGAGCGGGTGCTCGCCGTCGCCATGGCCAAGGATCCGAGGGAGAGGTTCCAGAGCGCTCTGGAGTTTGCGCGGGCCCTGCAGGGTGTGCAGGGGCTGCTGAACCAGTCTGTGACCGCCATCCAGGTGTTCACCGATGAGGCGGATCAGCCGGACTTCGAGCCAGATCAACACGACCAGGGCACCCGGATCCAGGGGTTTCGGCTCATCGATCCAGAATGGGGAGGGGACACCAGCCATGCGACGGGGCCCAGGGGCGGGGTCACTGCACCCCTCGACTATTCCGAGCCGACCGACGGCTACCTGGCCCCCACGCCGGGGATTCTCCACCGTGGACGGGGCGTCGCCCAACCAGGTCTGCGGGATTTCACCGGTCCCGCCACACCCGCCCCGTCGCCAGAGATACACGTCCCAGACCCGCCTCCACCACCTCAGATCCGGGAGGAGGAGCCTGTCCGAAGGCGACTTCCCGTGGTTGCGGTGGCGGCATCGACGCTGGTTGTCCTGGCGGGGTTGTTGTGGCCGCAGTTGTCCTGGTGAACCAGAACAGCGCGGCGACGACCCCCAATGTGACGGGCAGCCCGTCGGCATCTGCCAAACCCGTGGATCCGCTCGCTGCGACGGTTCCCCTGTCAAAAGACCTCAGCGGCACCGTCGAGGGGCTCAGAGGTGACGTTCACCTGGACCAACCCCGACCCGCAGGAGGGGGACAAGTTCCGTTACGCGGTGCAGGATCCGCGCGGCGGTGCGGTTCCCGAGCACACGAGTGCGACGAGCGTGACGGTTCCCGCGCTGGCGGGTGACACCTGCCTGCAGGTCAGGCTGGTGAGGTTGAACGGGCGGGAATCGCAGCCGGAGACGAGGTGCGCCCCATGAGCACGCTGCTGGTTGACTTCGCGGGTGAGATTCACCGGGTGCAGCCCGGCGAGGGAGTTCACCATTGGACGCTGCGGGAATCTCGCCATCGACGACAACCCCTACCTGCATCGGAATTTCCTGGCGATACGGCATGACGGCAAGATCTGGTGGGTTCACAACGTCGGATCGCGGATTCCCGCGCGGCTGTCCGACGTCAACCGGTTCACCGAGTCCACCCTGACCCCAGGCTCCGCCCCTGCCGTTGGTGTTCGAATCCATGCTGCTCACCTTCCATGCCGGGAACACCAGCTACGAGCTGGAGATCTCCCCTGGCGGCGGCGGTCTATCAGACGGTGGTGGTCTCCGAGGGCAGCGAGGGGAGACGACGCTGGGGGAGACCCAGTTCACGCACTCGCAGCTGCTGGCGATCCTCGCCCTCGCGGAGCCGGTGCTGCGCCGAGCGGGTGTCGGAGCCTGGCAGATCCCGTCTGCCGTCGAGGCGGCGCAGCGTCTGGGGTGGACGCAGACCCGGTTCAACCGGAAACTCGACAACGTGTGCGACAAACTCGACAAGGCAGGGGGTGAGGGGCTTCATGGCGGTCCCACCTCCCAGGCTCATTCCCGTCGTGCCAATTTGGTGGATTGGGCAGTCAGCTCTCGACTGGTCACGGCTGATCACCTTCCTGCCCTGGATGCGGAGGCTGAGCAGAACCAGAAGATCGGGGAGCAGTAGTCGCAGAGCCGATCCGTGCCCGTGAGAGGAGGTCCTGGAATGGGGGAATGATGGGCATGGGTGGCTCAACCACTGCCGAAGCGCTCGATGCCGTGGTATTCAGTTCACGTTGTTTTTCCATGAGCATCGGAGCAGCCTAGGCTGGCCCAGCGTGAGCGGAACTCTGATGCTCGTCACCAGGAAGGAGACCTTATGAACTCCCGCGTGTTGAAGGGTTCGCTGGCAGCCGTGGCTGCGGCGGCCATTGCCCTGGGTGCTGCCGGGTGCAGCGGCAAGCCCGGCAAAGAGCTGTCATTGACGGCTGGCTCAAGGGAGCCAAGCAGGCCGGTGAGGTCACGGAGGAGCAGGAGGCTGCGAACAAACCCTTCGTCACCCTGCCTCATCAACGAGTCCTACGACAAGGTCAGCGCCGACACCCTCAAGAAGATAGCCGACGGCGAAATCAGCTCGGAGACTCTTGATGGCATCTCAGAGGAGGACAACAAGGTCTTTGAGGAGGCCCTGTCTGTGTGCTCGGTGAGAACCAACGAGACCGAGAAGTGAGATTCCTCTCATCTGGCGGTGACCCCGTCGCGGGTTAGCCTGGTTGGACGACGTGGGGTGACCGTCCGCCCTGCGGGGAAGGAGAAGATATGAAGTCCCGCGTGTTGAAGAGTGTGTTCGCCGTCTTGGCTTCCGCTGCCATAGCCCTGGGAGCGGTCGGGTGTGCTGGGAAGCCCAGCAAGCAGGATGTCATTGAGGGCTGGGGAAAGACGTTCAAAAACAATTTTGGTGGTAAGGGGAGCCAGCGATGAGGTGATAGAGAAGGCGAAGCCGTACATTGAGTGTCTGGTGGATGAGACCTACGACAAGATGAGCGCAGACACCTTGAACAAGATAGCCAAGGGCGAGATCAAGGACGAGGACAAGGTCTCGGGGAATGATGAGCAGGCCGTCAAGGACGCCGCGAGTACCTGCAAGGACAAAATTCCCTCTCCAGCCGGAAGCAAATGACCTTTGCATGAACTGGCCCGCCCCTCGGGGCGGGCTTTTCCATCGCCGTCTCAGTCGGCCAGCCCGTACAGCCGATCCCCGGCGTCGCCGAGACCGGGGACGATGAAACCGCGGTCGTTGAGGCTCTCGTCGACGGCGCTGACCACCAGGGTGCAGGGCGCGTTGAGGTCTGCCAGCAGATCCTGGATGTGCTCAATGCCCTCGGGTGCGGCCAGCAGGCAGATGCACGTGATGTCGTCTGCGCCGCGTTCCACCAGGAACTTCACCGCCTCCCCAGCGACCCGCCCGTCGCCAGCATCAGGGTCCAGCACATAGCACTGCCTCCCCGACAGGGTCTTGAGGCAGGCGCTCTGCGTAGGTGGTGGGCTCCAGGGTCTCCTCGTCGCGGATCATGCCCAGGAAGCCAACCTCGGCGGTCGGCATCAGCCGCAGCATGCCGTCGAGCATCCCCAGCCCGGCGCGGAGGATCGGCACCACCAGCGGCGCCGGTGACTCCAGCTTCGTGCCGATAGCCGGGGCGACGGGTGTCTCGATCCGGGTTTCACGGACCCGGACACCGCGGGTCGCTTCGTATGCCAGCAACGTGACAAGCTCCTCGACGAGCCGCCGGAATGTGGGCTGTTCGGTGTTGCGATCCGCAGAACGGTCAGCTTGTGATCGACAAGTGGGTGAGAGATAACGCGAAGTTCCACGGCTCAACTGTCCCACATTGGCACGGAACATTAGAAGATTGTGCCCTGAGGCTGTGCCATCGGCGTTGATCTGGAAGGATAGGGGTCCGTAACTCACCTGTGAGGAGATCAGCCGTGGACGCTTTTGACGAAGACGCAGAGCCCTTTGACCTCAAGGACGACCGCGACGTCGCCGCCGACGATGACTCCGACGATGAGGCCTACGACGACTATGACCTGGAGGACGCGGGCGAGGACGGCGTCGATCTGGTGGTGGCCGTCTACCGTGAGGACGGCAAGGCGACGGCGGTGCCACTGGACTTCGATCTGGCCAACGACCTTGATGAGCTGATCCGGCAGCTCAACCGGCTTCCGGGGACTCGGGGGCCGACGGGTACGTTTCGATCGCGGGCGAGTTCTTCGTGATCTGCCGCGTGCGCGGACGCAGCGTGGAGGTGCTGCTCAGCGACGCGACGGCCGCCAACGACTGGCCCATCGCCCGCGATGTCCTCGACTATCTGGGCGAGGAGATCCCCGACGAGGAGGACGAGCCGGCGCCGGTGGGGACCTGGAGATGTTCGCCGCGAACGGGCTGCACAGCTTCGAGCTGGAGGATATCGCCACAGACTACGACGAGGACTCCGATGAGCTGCTGATGAGGATCGCCCAGCGGCTGAGGATTGCTGACGTGTTTGGGCGGGCCGCCGACTCTTTGACGCCTGAGCTTTGGCGCGGCGTTTCGAGCCTGCGATGCGGCTGGCCTTGGAGGCTGGCCGGGAGGTGGGTCGGCGCGGGGACGTGCCTGTCGGGGCGGTGATCCTGAGCCCCGACGGCGACCCTGCTCGCGGCCGCCGGCAATGAGCGGGAGCTGACCGGTGATCCCACAGCCCACGCCGAGGTCGTCGCCATCCGCCGCGCCGCCGCCTCGCTGGGGGAGTGGCGGTTGACGGGCTGCGCCCTCGTCGTCACGCTGGAGCCGTGCGCGATGTGTGCGGGGGCCATCGTCTCCTCCCGGATCGCGCACCTGGTGTTCGGGGCCTTCGACCCGAAGGCCGGGGCGGTGTCGTCGCTGTTTGACGTGGTGCGCGACCCGCGTCTCAACCACCGGCCGCGCGTCACCCCAGGGGTGCTGCGGTCGGAGTGCGAGGCCCTGCTGGAGGGATTCTTCGAAGACCTCAGGTGATGGGGGCCGGGCCGCTGATACATGGACATAGCATGAGGTCAGGAGGTCGAAGATGACTCAGCTTTCCAGACGTGGGGCGCTGGCCGGGGTGGTCGGCGTCGGGGCGCTGGCGCTGCTGGGCTCCCAGTGGCCGCGGCTGACTGCGGCAGACATCCCCGGCCGCGGCGACGATGCGCTGACCGTCGCGATCCTCGGCACGAACCAGGACGCCGAGGCCAGGAGGGGCTGGTGGAGGCGTTCACCGCCCAGCATCCGGAGATCAGGGGTGCGTCTCCAGGCGGTGCAGGGTGCCGACTGGGCCGATTTCTTCGCCAAGATCCTCACCATGGTGGCGGCCGGGACCCCGCCGGATGTGTGTGTCGTCGCGACGGAGGGCGCCCAGCTGTTCGCGGAGCGTCTGGCCGAGCCCTTGGACCAGTTCGTCGCCCGCGACGCCGGTGACGTCGCCGACTACTTCGCCGACGTCCACCCCAGCCTCGTCGAGGCGTTCATGTACCAGGGGTCGCTGTTCCAGCTGCCCATCGACTTCAACGCCGCCAACATCTACCTCAACACCCAGGCCATGGAACGCGCGGGCGTCGCATACCCCGCCGCCGACTGGACCCACCAGGATTTCCTGGCCATGGCCCGGCAGCTGCGGCAGGGCGGTGATGCGCGGTTCGTTCCCTTCTACTGGACCAACCGGCTGTGGGGTGGCATCGTCCCCTGGCTCTACATCAACGACACCAGCTTCCTCACCGAGGAGAAGGTGCTGGGCGGGGACTGGCTGTGGGACCGCTTCTACCCGGCCAACAAGGCCGACCTGTCCGGCGGCTACCGGTGGCGTGCCTCGAATGCCCTCGACCCCAAGGTCGCCGAGGCCTTCGAGTTCGTGCGCGCCCTCGTCGAGGAGGGGCTCGGCACCAGCCCCAGCCAGGGAGGCGGCAATGAGCTCGTCGGCCAGTTCGCGGGCGGCAGCATCGGCATGACCCCTGCGGGTGGGTTCTGGGTGCAGGGACTCGTCGAGGCGGGAGTCACCCCGCAGGACTACGATGTCGCCCCTTCCCCAGGTGGCGCAGTCAGCGCCACCAGTTCGGGGCCGCCGGATACGCCATCCTCCGCACCTCCCACCGCAAGGACGAAGCCTGGGAGTGGGTGAAGTTCTGCATCTCCCGGCCCGGCATGGAGCTGGCCTTCCCACCCGAACACCACCCCCGACCCGCCGCTCCATGTGCAATGAGGGCCTTCTACAGCGGCAAGGGTCCCGCGCACTGGAAGGTCTTCTATGACACCCTCGACCAGCTGCCCAGCGCACCCATTCCCGCGCCTCCGCAGCAGGCCGCTGTCGAGACCGCACTCATCAAGAACGTCCTCGGGGCCGTCACCGGATCAGCGTCCGCACTGCCCGGTGCCCTCGCCCGCCTCGACGAGGACCTGACCCGGGCCCTGAGGAAGAGAAGGTAGACGATGAAGCGCACCACCTTGACCTGGCTTTTCCTGGCCCCTGACGCTCATCGGGCTTGGCCTGTTCACGTTTCTGCCCATCGTCGCCTCCCTGCTGCTGGCGTTCTTCAGGTGGGACATCATCACGGCCCCGAAGTTCGTGGGCTTCGACAACTTCGTCGACATCGCCACCGACCCCGTCATCCGCGTCTCCTTCGGCAACACCCTGCTGTTTGTGGTGGTGGCTGTGGCGTTGCAGCTGGCCGTCGCCCTCGGGCTGGCGGTGCTGGTGGGCGGCAGGCTCCCACGGCTGGTGAGGTCCTTCTTCCGGTCTGTGCTGTTCTTCCCGCTGATTCTGTCCGCTGCGTCGGTGTCGATCATCATGAGCTACCTGTTCAATGAGAACTTCGGGCAGGTCAACCATCTGCTGAACCTGCTGGGGATCGGGAACGTGCCGTGGCTGACCTCCGGCGGTGGCGCGAGGGTCGTCGTCGTGCTGGTCTACGTGTGGCAGAACTTCGGGTTCTCGTTCCTGCTGTTCCTGGGGGGCTTGGCTTCCATCCCCAAGGAGGTCCATGAGGCCGGGCAGGTCGACGGGGCGACCAGCTGGCAGCAGTTCTGGAGGATCACATTCCCCCTGCTCAGCCCCACGACGCTGGTGGCCTCCGTGATGGCGATCATCGCTGCCCTGCAGATCTTCGACCAGCCCCTATGTGCTGACCAGGGGTGGTCCCAGCGACTCCACCCGGACCGCTGTGATGGTGATCTACGAGTCGGCCTTCAAGCAGCTTGAGTTCGGCCGGGCCTCAGCCGTCGGCATTGTGCTGACCATCATCATCATGCTGGTCACTGCGCTCCAGTTCCGGCTTTCCCGTCGTTTCGTGTTCTACGGGTGAGGTGAGGAGATGAAACGAGCCGCCACCTACGTCATCTTGATCCTCGCCACCCTGGTCACCCCTCACCCCCGGTGATCTGGACGGTGCTGTCGTCGCTTCGCCCGCCGAGCGAGTCGCTGTCATCCGACGGCTCCATCCTTCCCGCCCGACCGAGCCTCTCCTCCTACGCCGAGGTGTTCCAGAGAGTGGATCTGTGGCTGCTGGTGCTGAACTCCGCGCTGGTCACGGTGCTCATCGCCGCCGGGCAGATGATCTCTGCGGCTCTCGCCGGATATGTGTTCGCCCGCTACGAGTTCCGGGGCAGGAACGGTCTGTTTGCCCTGATCCTGGCGACGATGATGGTGCCCATGCAGGGTGACCATTGTCCCGGTGTTCATGCTGATCCGCGGCATGGGGCTGGCCGACACGCTCCTGGCGCTGATCCTGCCCGCCATCCCGACGGGCGTTCGGGACGTTCCTGATGCGCCAGTACTTCCTGGGGCTGCCCGCCGAGCTGGGGGAGGCCGCCGAGATCGACGGAGCCACCCCGTGGCGGACATTCAGGTCCATCTACGCACCTCTGGCGGCACCGGGCATGGCCATCGTGGGTATCCTGGCATTCAACTTCCACTGGAACGAGTTCTTCAGGCCGCTGATCCTGACCATCAGCGAGCAGAACTTCACGCTTCCGCTGGGCCTGGTGTCGTTGCAGGGGAACATGGGGACCGGATCCGTCGCCACGGTGCTGGCTGGGGTTGTGATCTCCATGATCCCGGCGTTCGCGGTGTTCGTCTTCGGGCAGCGCACGCTGCGCGAGGGCCTCACCGCCGGTTCCCACCGTTGACGAGATGAAGAGAGAGATGTCCGCACCGACCACGAGCTACCACCTGCGTCCGCAGGCCGGCTGGATCAACGACCCCAACGGCATGACCCACCTGGATGGTCGCTGGCATGTGTTCTTCAGCACAATCCCGATGCCCCCGTCCACGATCACATCGTCTGGGGGCATGCCGTCAGCAGCGACTTGGCGAACTGGAAGCTGCTTCCCATTGCCTTCGGCCCCACGCCCGGCGGGCCGGACTCCTTCGGCTGCTGGTCCGGGGTGTACCTGCCGGGTCATGAACGACCCGGGGTGGTCTACTCCGGGGTGACCGACGCCACCGCGCAGTCGACGGTGTGCCTGCGCTGGGGCAGCCCCGACCTGGTGACGTGGGGCGACCCCATCGTCGTCGCCACCACCCCGCAGACCGACGACATCGCCGTCATGCGTGACCCGTTTCTCTTCGAGCTGGCGGGCCGCCGCCTCGCGATCGTGGGGGCGGGCCGCGTCGACGGCAGCCCCGTCGTCCTCCTCTACGACCGTACCGACGAACTGGCGTGGCGGTACCTGGGGCTGTTCCTGAGTGATGAGCCGTTGCTGACCAGAATCGCCACTGCCGACATCTGGGAGTGCCCGCAGCTCGTGCAGGTCGCGGACAAATGGGTTCTGGTGCTCTCCGTCCACAACTGCGGGCTGCTGAGCGAGGTCTTGGGGGTCGTCGGCCAGCTGGAGCAGTCCGGTGAGGAGGGGCTGCGGTTCGTGGCGGAGCAGGTTGCGTTCCTGGACTGCGGATCGGACTTCTACGCGCCCCAGGCCACGGTCGTCGACGGGGCGCCGCTGCTGCTCGGCTGGGTGCGGCAGCTCAACCAGGAACCCGGGGTTCGTGACCACGCTGGCTGCCTGAGCCTGCCTCGTCGCCTGTCCCTGCGTGACGGGGTGGTCGTCAGTCAGGTTGACCCGGTGGCCGCGGCGGCGCTGGTCGCAGGCTGGCAGAGCCCTGCCCGCGGGCAAGGTGTCGCTGGCTGGACGGCGCTGGTGCGTGCGCGTCGACGCCGGTGAGGTGCGCCTGACGCATCCCGCGTTCGGTGAGTTCGCCGCGGGGGTGGGTGCTGAGATCTGGGTGGACGGCGACGTCGTCGAGTTCTACCCCCACGACGGGGTGCCTTCGACGTGGCGCTCGGACGAGCCGTGGACGCTGACGGTGCCGGGGGATGCGGTGGCTGAGGTCGGTGAGGTGGGGCCGTCGGTTCCCTGACTGCGTGGGTCGCGTCGACATTCTGGACGCATCAGTATCTAGCATGATGATCATGGGTGAGCAGCGAGGAGCGAACGGATCCGGGGGAGTCTGCTCGGGCTGGCGGTGGGGGATGCCCTCGGCACCACCGTTGAGTTTCAGTCGCGGGACAGCTACCCGCCGGTGTATGACATGACCGGTGGGGGAGTGTTCAGGCTGGAGCCCGGGCAGTGGACGGATGACACGTCGATGGCGTTATGTATTGCGACGTCTCTGGTGGAGACCGGTGGCTATGACCCCGTCGATCAGCTGCGGCGGTTCGTGCGGTGGCGGCGCGACGGGTATCTGAGCAGCACGGGACGCTGCTTCGACATCGGGAACCAGACTGCGTGGGCGTTGGAGGACTTTGAGGGCGACGGGGAGGCCGTATCGCGATGATGATGGCGGGAGAAGCGCGGGCAACGGGTCGCTGATGCGGCTGGCCCCTGATCGCGATGGCCTACAGTGACGATCTGGACCGTGCGCAGCGGTTGTCTGCGGACAGCTCCCGGACCACGCATTCGGCGGCTGAGTGCGTTGAGGCGTGTGGGGCCTATGGTCGGCTGATCGCGGCCGCGATCCAGGGGCGTATCGGACGGAGCTGTTTACGCTGGCGGAGGAGCTGGCGCAGACAGTCACCTCGGAGGGACTGGCTGAGATTCTGCGGGGGTCGTACCGGGTGAGGGAACGCGCGGAAATCTCGTCGTCGGGGTATGTGCTGCACACGCTGGAGGCGGCGCTGTGGGCTTTCGCGTCGTCGGATGACTTTGAGGACGGGGTGCTGCTGGCGGTCAACCTCGGTGATGATGCGGACACCGTCGGGGCGGTCTATGGGCAGCTGGCGGGAGCCTACTATCGGGATATCGACGTTCCCCGCAGCTGGCGTCGGCAGCTTCACGAGGCGGACATGATCATGGACCTGGCGGACCGGATCGCGGATGGGGTCGGCGTTTTCGGGGAGCTGGGGACTGCGTGAAGCTGACGCAGACCCCAAACCGTTCCTGACCGCGACGAGCCGGCCAGCTCGTGATCCGACCTGTACTGCGCAGCGGCCTCGGAGCTCAGCCGCGCATGACGAGGAGGAAGGGGTCTTGACGCATGATTCGCTGCACGGCGAACACCCCGACCGCCAAGGCTAGGGGCGGCGATGCCCGCCACGATCCAGAGCCAGCAGCGAAGCGCCGTCATGGCGGGAACCCCAGCCCAGGGAGGGCATGAGCTCCCTGGGGTGAGCGTGCCGTCAGCCAGAACCCCACGCCCATGCCGACGATCACCCGATGACCGCCCCCAGGGTCACACCGGAGAGGATCTCCAGGGTGACGAGTCGTCGGATGTCGGGCACGCCGTACCCGCGTATCCGCAGCAGGCCGAACTCGCGGGCCCGCTGCTTGAGGCTCGTCTTCACCGACTGCAGGATCTGCCCACCCAGGAACAGGGACATGCCAACGCCCACCACGGTGATGATCGTGGGGAATGCCGCGAGCAGCCCCGGGAGGGAGCCCAGGCGGTCGCGTTCGGCTGTCACATCGAGTCCCTGTGAGCGGAGCTTCGCCGCCACGTCGTCAATGTGCTTCGCGTCATCGGCTTGAACCCATGCCCACCGACTCCTGAGCGCTCCAGCACGTCGGAGGGCTGCTGCCCATATCGGGCCGCGTAGAGCTTGATCACCAGCTCCTGGCTTCCCAGAACTGCCTCCTGGCCGTACCCGCTCCACCCCGCAGGATAGGTGCCGACCACTTCCACAGTTCCTGATGCCTGCTCGCCTGTTGACTCGCCGGTGGCGCGGGTGTAGCTGATGGGCAGGGTCTTGCCCACGTAGGAATCCATGGCGACGCCGTCGATGCGGTCAGGCACGATGACCTGGTCGGCGGCAAGCTGTTGAGTGGTCGCATCTGGTGGCAGTAGCCAGGGGCGTATCACCTGCACATTGGCATCCCAGGTGTCCTTCCTCGTCGCCGTAGATGGAGGCTTTGAGGTCGATTACTACGCCGCTGACCCCCGGCAGTTGTGCGATCTGGTTCAATTTCTCGGCAGTCATTCCGGAGCCCTCGGTGGCCGCTGGTATCTCCACCCGGAGTGTGTTCAGCTGTGAGCCTGCTCCGGCCTGCTGTGCGGACACCGCCCCCGAGACCAGCGTGATGGGAACACCGAGTGCGGCAATCAGAAGTCCTGCGACCAACGCGGTTGACAGGGAGCTGCCGCGTCGAGGAGAACCCGCGGCGCAGCGACAGCCACCACCAGCCGGCCACTGTGGGAAATCCTTCAGCCACGGTGCGTCTCCTCTCTCAGGTTCACGACATGGTCAGCGGCAGCGGAAAGGCGGGCATCGTGGCTCGCAACCACAACCACTCGATCCTTGGCGGCCTCCCGGAGGGTTGCTATGACCAGCTTGGCATTGGCCTCATCCAGGTGTGACGTGACCTCATCGGCCAACAACAACTGCTTGTTCTGCGCCAACGCAGCCACTAGAGCGACGCGCTGTTGTTGCCCACCCGACAGTTGATTCGGACGCGAGTCGGCAACCTCTTCCAGGCCGTAGCGCGCGAGTTCGGCCACAGCCCTGCCGCGAAGCCGTGCGGTGGGGATTCCCCACGAACAGGCGACGTTCTCCCACGCGGTGAGCCTGTCGAAAACCCTGCGCTGTCTGCAGCACGAGCGCCGCGTCACCGGGCGCGAGGGGCCTGTCATCCAGCAGGGACGTCACCGGCCTGTGGGGTCAGCACACCGGCGGTCGCCGCCAGAGCAGTGGACCTGCCAGCCCCGAGGGAGCCGTCAGAGCCGTGAGCTGCCCCGAGCGGGCCGTGAAGGAGACGTTGGCGCAACCGCGTCCTGTGTCGGCAAAAACGATAGGTCAGTCCCGATACCCGCAAAGTCATGAAGACCACTCTTTCAGAGCTGTCGAGAAAAGCATGAAACTGAGAGGACGAGCTCTCGGCAGGAAATCTTTGCCCTTCTCCTCCTCAACAGTGGCTAGGGCAGAAGCCCAAGCCTGCTCCACTCGAGGCACCATCTCATCCTTGATGGCGACCTTGCCGTGTACAGCCTCAGTCAGGAGCATCAACGCTCTGGCGTCGTCCAAGTTGCCCTGGCGGATGGTGGAGACAATGCGCTCTGTTAGTTCGTCTGTGCTCGGCGTGAGTGGCTCCAGCAGGTCTTGTCAACAGCCGCCAATGCAGAGTAGGTCTGAGGGGCGACGCGGTAGAGTTCTGCCGCCATCCCATCGCATAGCCCTTCCTGCCAGGATGTGCGTTTCATAACTCGGCCTTTCGAATTGAGCGGCCATGATCGCTTATTGAGAATAGTACCTCAAATTTTACTATAGGTGTCAAGAGTGTGGTGGGGATTGCGTAAAGTGTCTGCGGGGGTGGCGGCGTCTGCCCTCATGTGAGCATGTCTGCGGGAGGTGGTCGCTTCCCTCTGGGCTGTGAGCGGGGGTTGCTGACGGCTGCGCGCCGTGAGATCTCCACAATGGGTGTGGCGGGGGAGGGTGAGCCTCCCCGCTGGTTATGAGGTCAGGACCTCAGTTTGCTGATGATGTTGAACAGGCTCTCGGTGATCCTTGTGGAGCTGTTTGACCGATTCGCTCCGGTGGTGTGGATGGCGACGGACTGATGCACATCCCCAGGAACACAGGGTGAGCCGCTCTGGCCGCCGACGGTGTCGATCTGGTAGGAGAGATTGTTTGAGCTGCTGTCTGTGATGGGACCTGCCATGCCCCACAGCTGTCCTGCTGGCTTTGTCGCCTGGATAGCCTCGCAACTCGACCTCAGTGCCGTTGAGGCTTGCCTCCTGCCAGCGGTAGCCGAAGTACCCCACCTGCGGGAAGGGACTTGTCGAGCTTCACGATACCCCAGTCCCTGCTTGTTATTGCGGTTGCTGATCCAAGAAGTATCTGTCCAGATTCGTGCTGCCTTGGCTGTTCCCATAGGGGCGCTCGGCTCCATTCGCGCCCAGGCTGTATTCGAGATCGAAGTTCCAGCCATTGTTGTTATAGATGCAGTGGCCTGCGGTCACTAGGGTATCGGGAGAAACGAGCCACCCCGTGCAGTATTGATTTCCATTGTGTTTGTGCAGATAGACGATGGCGCTATTTGGGTAATCAGTGGTGTTGGTGATGTGTCTGCGGCCGTCTTCTCCGATGACCTTCTCATCTGATCCGCCATCCGGGGAGTATCCATCTGTGGATTCTTCCATGGCTCCGGACTCGCGGTTAGTGGCTTCGAGGAGGTCCTGGGGGATGTCCAGTGGATTGCCCTGGGCATCCACGCCGACCGGCGACGCTTGATCCTGTGGTGCCTCGTCAGCCCTGGCCTGGGAGGCTGGACCTACCAGGCCGATTCCCGACAGGCAGAGCAGAAAAGCTCCCAATAGGGGACCCGCTTTGCGTAAAGTGGAGTGTCTCGACACTTCCTTTTCCTTTCTTTTTTGTTTTTGTTGTGGTCAACCCGGTCGCGTGGATGCGTGCCGAGTCGTGAGCAAGGAATCAAACTCTAGGTCTTGCTGGTTCTTTTGCTGCTGAATCTATTGTTGGCGGCAGTGTTGTTTGTGTCGCATCGGTGTGTCCTGCGTGAGGAGATACGCTGATTATCGCGCCTGGACTGTGAAGTCCTGTGAGAACTCTTCGTTTTTTGGTGCCTCGATAGTGACGCTGGTCTCTGTGTACCGCTCCGAATCGCAGGTGAGGATCAAGGTCTGCTGCCCCGATGGGATATCCATATCGAATTTTCCATCAGTGCTGCTGACGATCGCATACTCATTCGAATCCCTTCGATGTGGATGAGGCAGCCTTCCACCGGGTCGCCACTCTCGTTCAACACCCGCCCCAACAGGTGTGACCCCTGAGGTGAGGGTTGGGGGTGTCGGTATTGCTGAATGGAGATGCGCTCGCTGTCGTGCTGTTCTCGCCTGACGGGCTGGGGTCGGCGGGTATGCTCCCCAGAACACGATGCTCCCAGTGTGGCCACGCCCAGAAAGGCAGCGAATACAGCCATCCGTCGAAAAATCGTTCATTTATAGCCTCCTCAGACGTGGGGATGTGGCAAGAGTCGCAAACCTCATGCTCTGCCGCAGGTCCGATGCACTCCCATCTCCGCTGAGCTGCGCGAGATGCTCATACATTTTATCTGGGGAGATGACATGTTGAAATTAATTATTTCAAATAGTAACTGTTCTTGATTCGGGTGTCAACCCCGCGACGAGAATCATGTGAAATCCCCAAGCAGGCAGGGGTGTGTGCATCACAGGGCTCCTCGACCCCTCGCCTGGCCACGAGACCTCTCCCTGTTTCAGAGCATCAAGCCGCTACCCGTCACGTCCGTGTCGTGTGCTCCCAGGAAGCTGGGTACGTACTGGACCCCTGCCCGCACGGGCTGCGTGTGGGTCTCCTTCATTTTGTGCTCGTGGTGTTCGGGGCTAAGATCGTCGGCGGTGACGTGTCTGAGCGGCCGAAAGAGCTCGCCTCGAAAGCGAGTGTGGTGCAAGCCACCGTGGGTTCAAATCCCACCGTCACCGCCACAGAGCCCCCGGAGATCCGGGGGCTCTCCCCGTTTTAGGGCGATTGCTCGGCCCCGTTCCGGAGCTTTGGCGTCGGCTGCATGAGCTTTGGCGTCGGTTGCATTGCAGCAGGGTGAGCAGCGGGTAAACAGCGTGCATGAAACGCCGCTTGCGGCGCAGGGGCCGAACGGTGGCGACGGCGCCGGGGCGCGGAGCGGCGTTTCGTGCACAGGGCGACGGCAGAGCTGGTGATTATCTGGCGATGCTCAGGCGCTGTAGGGCTTGCCCGTCAGGGTCTCCACCGCCAGGCGTCCCAGGGCGTTGGCAGCCAGGGGGCTGTCGCCGGTGATGAGCTTGCGGTCCCTGTGGACTTGGCCGCTCATGCCGTCGTTGACCACCGTCAGGCCCTGCTCGGTGAGCTTCTTGCCCAGCAGCCACTCCAGCTGGCCGGGCAGGTTCTTGGCGTCGGGATAACGCTTGGAGACGTGCATCCACTGCGCGACAGGCATGACTTTTCTCCTCAGTGCGCATCAATGACCCTCCGGCGAGGGCATTGCATGCGCTGTTGATGATGGAATCAATGACTGACGTGTTCAGTGTAATGAACCACTGTGCTCAGGGGTGGGGTATGTCAAGATTCACGTTTGAGGAGCGCTCTTAGAGCGGAGCGTGTTGAGGCGTGGTGTCATGGCGATGGCATTGTGTCTGTCGGGGGGCTTCCGGCAGCTCGCATGGACTGCCAGTTCTTTTGTCGCAGATACCCGGGCCATGGGGTCATGTCGTGGAGGATGCGCGGCGACGCTCCAGTAGCCAGCCGACGACGTACAGTGCCGCAGTCAGCAGGAAGGTGGTGCTCAGCTGTGCCGCGACCATCGGGACGGTGTAGCCGAGGACGACGACGCCCAGCAGCGCCGCCAACGTCACCCATGACAGGTACGGGAAGCACCACATCCTCAGGGGGCAGGTCGGCTCCGTCGCGTTCCGCCCGGCGACGCAGCACCAGATGGGAGACGATGATCGCGATCCAGGTGACAATCAGGGTTGAGCCGACGATGTTCAGCAGGGCCTTCAGCACCGCCTCGCCCCAGAAGTAGTTGAGTGCCACGGCGACGAACCCGAACACCGATGTCGCCAGAACGCTGCTGACTGGAACCCCGCGAGAGGTGGTGCGATGCAGCGCGGCGGGGGCTATGCCCCGCTCCGCCAGGGAGAAGATCATCCGTGACGCCCCGTAGAGATTCGCGTTGAGCGACGACAGCAGGGGCCAGAATGATCACCACCGCGATCGCCGCTGCCAGAGCGGGGAAGCCCGCCGTGTTCAGCACGGCGACGAACGGGGCCTTCTCAATCTCGGGGCTGTCCCAGGGCAGCGCCAGCAGCATCACCGTCACCGCACCCATGTAGAACAGCAGGATCCGCCACAAGATGGTGCGAACGGCTTTGGCGACGCTGCGTCGCGGATCCGCGGTCTCGGCGGCTGCGACAGCCATCAGCTCAATGCCCCGAATGCGAAGATCACCACCAGCAGCGCACCCGCGACGCCGCTGATCCCCTTCGGCATGAACGGCGCATCCACGACGTTGTGCAGTCCGGGGAGGCGCCGGAGGTGAGCCCCAGCAGGAAGGCGACCCCCAGGATGAGGAACCCGACGACGAACGCCACCTTGATGAGCGCGAACCAGAACTCCAGCTCACCGAAGCTGCCCACATGCACGAGATTGCTTGCGGTGAACGCGACCATGGCGATCAACGCGAAGACCCATGGCGGCGTCGCCGGGAAGATCCCGTTCAGGTACTGCGCCGCGGCAGTCGCCTCCGCGGCCACCACCAGGCAGAACTCGATCCACCACAGCCAGCCCAGCGCGAATGCGGCGGGTCGCCCCATGGCCTTGCCCGCGTAATACGAGAACGCACCCGGATTCGGGTCGGCCGCCACCATCTCCGCCAGCATCCGCATCACCGCCAGGATGATGAGACCCGCGATCAGATAGGCCAGCAGCACCGACGGCCCCGCAGCTGCTATGCCGACACCGGAACCCACGAACAACCCGGCCCCTGATGGCTGATCCCAGGCTCATCATCACCAGGTGACGGGGTCGCATGGAGGCCTTCAAGCCGGTTGATGTGGCAGGCATGGGCGTCACTATACGGTCTTGGTGGATGCCTCTGTCCATGGTTGTCACGCCCACGGGAAGCCGGTTGGAGGCCAGCTGAGGGGGCCGGGGTGAACTGCGGCTGGCCAGATGGGGCTGATACGCTCGGCAAAGCCCACGGCCAAAAACCAATAACGAGAATTTGAGGATTGTCAGCAGCTTTGGGGAACTATTCGCATATGAGCAGACGTTAACGTGATGGAGGCCTACAGCGCCACAACGCGCTGACATGCTGCACGGCGCACCAGACATCTTTTTAAACCCAGCCCAGATCACTGCAGCCACGTTCCTGGGCCACAGGCAAGGAAAGAAATGGCAGGTATTCCTCCGCCCGAGAGGGACAGGGGTCGCACCCTGGGCGAAGGCCATCCTCTTGGGCGAGCATTCCGTCGTGTACGGGCACCCTGCAGTGGCAGTCCCGCTGCACGACCTTCACATGCGGGCATCCGCGAAGCCCACCACAGGCCCCTCGACGCTGAGCAGCCTCGGCTACCACGGCCCCATGGACGACAGCGGCCCCCGCTTCGCCTGCGTCGTGCGCGCCTTCGAAGCGGCCCGGGAGTTCGCGGACTGCCGTGAGCAGTCCTTCGAAATCACCACCCACAGCGACTTCCCCCACGAACGCGGACTGGGATCCTCCGCGGCCGCAGCCGGCGCGGTCATCCGCGCCATCCTGGACGCCCGCCAGCGCGAGGCCACCCCGGCTGAGCTGTTCGACCTCACGCAGCTGGCCGAGCAGGTCGCGCACGGAAGACCATCCGGACTCGACGCGGCAGCCACCAGCCCCCTCACCCATACGCTTCCAAGGCGGCGAGATGCGCCCCATCAGCCAACACATCGACGACGCCCACCTCGTCATCGCCGACTCGGGAGTCCACGGCAGCACCCGGGAGGCCGTCGGGGACTGCGTCGCCGCTACGAGGCGGACACCGCTGCCGTCGGCCCGCTCATCGACAGCCTCGGGACACTCACGCAGACCGCGATCACGGCGCTGCGCGACGGCGACGCACCGACCCTGGGAGCAGCCATGAACCAGGGACACACGACGCTGAGGGAACTCGGCCTGAGCCTCCCGATCCTCGACCAGCTCACCGACGCCGCTCGCCAGGCCGGGGCGCTGGGCGCGAAACTCACCGGGGAGGGCTCGGCGGATGCATGATCGCGCTCGCGGACAGCGTCAACTCGGCGGGAGCAGGTCAGCTCCGCCCTGCGGCACGCGGGGGCGCCCGCCACATGGACCTATCGGATGCGTATCAGCGAGGGTAAGTGAGTGACACCCACCGCAACAGCAAGCGCAAACACCAATATCGCCCTGACTCAAGTACTGGGGCAAGGTGGATGAGTCACTGACGATCCCCGCAACCTCAAGCCTGTCCCTGACCCTCGACGACACCTGGACAACCACCACCGTCTCCTTCGACGGCGGCAGCGACGGCGAGGACGCGGTGACCATCAACGGCTCGTCACCTGGTGGAACGCAGCTGTCCAGGGTGACTCGCTTCCTCGACCTGGTGCGCGAGCTGTCCGGGCAGACTGCGAGGGCGAGCGTCACCTCCTCCAGCACGGTGCCGCTCGCCGCAGGCCCTGGCGAGCTCCGCCGCGGGCTTCGCCGCGCTCGCCGCAGCCGCGTCACGCGCAGCCGGTCTGCATCTCGACGACCGGTCCCTCTCCCGCCTGGCCCGTCGCGGCTCCGGCTCGGCGACGCGGTCGATCTTCGGCGACCTGGTGCTGTGGAACGCCGGCGTCGACGACGACACCTCCCTACGCGGAGCCCGTCGAGTCCGCCCTGGACCTGGCCATGGTCGTGGCCGTGGTCTCCGACCGGCGCAAGACGATCAGCAGCAGGAAGGCCATGCGGGGAGACGATGAGCGCCTCGCCGCTGTACCCCGCCTGGGTTGAGGCCAGCCGGGAGGATCTCCGAACGGCGCTGGCGGCGGTGCGCTCCGGTGACCTGCCGGCCCTGGGGGAAGTCGTGGAGGCGAATGCGCTGGGGATGCACGCCACGATGATCGCCTCCCGTCCCGGCATCATGTACTGGATGCCGCAGACAGTCGAGGCACTGCATGCGATCCGCGACATGCGTGGTGAGGGACTCCCCGTCTGGGCGACGATTGATGCCGGACCGAACGTGAAGGCCCTCACCCAGGCAGGCAGCGCCGAGCAGATCGCCGACGCTCTGCGTGAGCGCCTGCCCGGCGCGGCGGTGTCAATCAGACGTTCCGGAGCGGGCGTGCGCGTCGAGGAGGTTGTGGCGTGATCTCGCAGAGCGCCCCAGGGAAGCTGTACATCGCGGGCGAGTACGCCGTCGTCGAACCCGGACACCAGGCGGTGCTGGTGGCGGTTGACCGTTTCATCACCGTCAGGATCACCGCCGCCGAGCATGCCGGTCGCATCAGCTCCGCCCTGTACGAGACCCGCTCCTGACCTGGTATCGGCGTGCCGAGGACGGCATGGTGGAGGTTGAGGAGCAGTTCGACGACTACGTGGTCTCGGCGATCCGACTTGTCGAGCAGATGGTGCGTGAGGCGGGCGGCCCGCTGCGGTTCTTCGACCTGGGCGTCTCCAGCGAGCTGGATGACGGCAGCGGACGCAAACTCGGCCTGGGCTCCTCCTCCGCAGTGACCGTCGCGACCGTGCGGGCCCTGGCCAGGTTCTACAACCTGACTCTGGACGACCTCGCCGTGTACAAGCTGGCGCTGCTGGCCAGCGAGGCGGTTCAGCCCATCGGATCCGGGGTGACATCGCGGCCAGCGCCTTCACCGGATGGGTCAGCTACACCTCCCCGACCGCTGGTGGCTGCATCAGCTGCGCAGCCGCATCAGCGTGGGGGAGCTCGTGCGCATGGACTGGCCGCACCTGCGGATCCGTCGGCTGTCGCCGCCGCACCTGAGCCTGCGTGTGGGATGGACGGGGCCCCCGCATCCACGCCACGGCTGGTCGCGGGCGTCCAGGCACACACCCGAGGCGTCCGTGACGCCGACTATGCGGCGTTCCTCCGCGCCAGCGAGACCTGCCTGAGCGCCCTGATGCGGGCCTTCGAGGAGGACGACGCCCAGGGGGTCCGACGGCAGATTGAGGGAAAACCGTCGCCTTCTGTCGGATCTCAGCAGCACGAGCGGCATCGCCATCGAGACTCTCCCAGCTGCGGCGGCTCGTGGAGATCGCCGAGGAGCATGGGGCGATGGCCAAGAGCTCGGGCGCCGGAGGTGGGGACTGCGGCATCGCGCTGTGCCTGCCCGAGACCGACGAGGAGGGCATGTGCGCGGCGTGGAGGGCGGCGGGCATCCAGCCCCTGGACCTGTCGGTCTACTCGCGTCCCGAGGCCACGTCGTGAGCCCCGATCCCGTCGTGCCAACGCACGCCTCCCGCAAGGACGAGCACCTGGAGCTGGCGGTGCGCCTGCACTCCGGGGACCGGCCCAACGCCTTCGACGACGTGTCCTTCCTGCATCACGGGCTCCCCGGAACCAGCGCCGAGCTGGTGGATATCAGCACGGCGGTGTGCGGTGCGCGCTGGAAGCTGCCGTTCTACATCAACGCGATGACCGGGGGCACACAGGCCACGGCGACGGTCAACGCCGGCCTGGCCAGGGCGGCTGCCGAGGCGGGTGTCGCGATCGCCTGCGGGTCGCAGCACATCGCCCTGCGGGAGCCAGAGCGGGCTGACGGCTTCCAGGTCATCCGCCGTGAGGCCCCGCACGCCTTCGTGCTCGCCAACGTCGGCCCGACCGTCACCAAGGAGCAGGCGCTGCGCGCCGTCGAGATGCTGCGGGCCGATGCCCTGCAGATCCACCTCAACGTGGCGCAGGAGCTGGTCATGCCGGAGGGCGACCGGGACTTCAGGACTGGACCGAGCGCATCGCCGCTATCGCCGACGCGGTGCCCGTGCCGGTCGTAGTCAAGGAGGTCGGATTCGGGCTCACGACGCACGATCACGACCCTGTCCCAGACCGGCGTCACCGCCGTCGATGTGGCGGGCGTGGGAGGAACGGATTTCGTCGCCATTGAGAACGAGCGACGCCCCGACCAGGACTACTCCTATCTCACCGGCTGGGGGCAGTCGGCGGTGCTGTGCCTCCTGGACGCGCTCGGCGGTGAGGAGTCTGTTGGGCTGCCGGTGCTCGCCTCAGGAGGGGTACGCACCCCCTTGACGTCGTGCGCTCCCTCGCGTTGGGGGCCTGCGCCGTCGGCGTCTCGGGGCATTTCCTGCGTACCCTGCTGCGTGACAGCGCTGACGGGCTCCTGAAGGAGCTGCGTTCGTGGGCCGATCACGTCCGCACCCTGATGACCCTGCTGGGCGCGGACAGCGTCGAGCAGCTGCGCCACACGGATGTGATGGTGACCGGTCGCACCGCCGAGCAGGCGAGCCTGCTCGGCGTGGACCTTAGACGGCTCGCCCGCCGGTCGGCAGGCTGAGCCCGATCAGGTCAGCGACGCTAGGGCCGCGATGATGCCGGGGGCGGCATAGAGCGTCATGAACTGCACGCCGTAGTTGACCCCGAGGCGGTTGAGTGCCCCGCACACCACGCCGATGAGCAGCACCCCGAAGATGTTCGGGATGCCCGCGTCGATGTAGGCCAGCAGCAGGATGAAGGCCGTGAACAGCGCGAGTACTGCCTCGTGAGGGATGCGTCGCATCACGAAGTAGGTGATCTGCGACGACCAGCGCACGGCGATCACATAGGTGATGATCACGGAGAGCAGCGCACCCACCGTCACGGCCAGGATGAACTCAGGCAGCTGCAGCAGGTGGTGCAGGTTGTTCTCCAGGCTGTAGACCGGCGGGGCGTTGAACAGCGGACCTGCGGGACCTGCGGAAACCCCCGAGATGGGGAAGCCGAGGGCGACGAGCGGGATGATGACGCCCGCCAGGTACGTTGAGTGCGTCAACGCGCTCATCACGGTCACCGCCCGCTGTGAGCGAAGCACTGGATTCTTCTTCTGACGGGCCACGGAGGCCTCGCCCAGCAGGAAAGTCAGGCCGACGGGGCTGAGCATGAACAGGGGCGTGGAGACGGCCGCCATGCCTGCGCTCCACCCGCCCTCGGATCGGGAGATCAGCTGGCCGGGCATCAGCTTGTGTGCCTGGAACCCGGAGCGCTGGAGCTTCGTCTCGGTGAGGCTCCCATGCGGCAGGGCAGCGCGACGTTTGGCGTTGAGCAGCTCCAGGAGGGTGATGAGCATCGGACCTACCGTGATTCCCAGGAAGAAGGAGATGCTCACCTTCTTGTCGTCAGCGATGATGTGGGTTGTGCGATAGAGCGCGGGTAGAGCCTCGAACAGGATCGCCATCAGGATGATCGAGATGAGCGCGAGGATCCTGTTCTTGCCGAGCAGCGCCAAGAGCACCGCGCCCGCTGCGAGGATGATGTTGGTCTGGGCCTTGATGGGGTCGGCGATGGGTGTGAGCAGCCCAGCCAGGGCGAAGCTGAGGGGAATCGACACCACCGTTCCGATGGTGGAGCCGACCGCCATCTTCCGGATCGTGTCGGAGGCCAGGCCCTTGCCGCGCAGGAACAGGGAGTGCTCCATCAGCGGGGGCCGACATCACCCCGCCGGGCAGGGCCGACCAACGCCGTCGGGATGCCGTTCATCAGGTTGAGCGTGACGACCGCGGAGATGAAGAAGGCGAGCACCACCTGTGGCGGCGCGCCGGCCAGCACGATGGCGAGGGTGACGGGCGCCAGCACGCTCGTCTCGTCGGTGCCAGGAATGAAGCCGATGAAGGTGTAGAGGACGACCGCGCCGAGCACCGCCGCCAGCATCATGAAGATGAGCTCCGGGGTCACTGGGCACCGCCTTCGCTGGCATACTCGCCGGCATCGGGAGAGCCGATGTCATCGACGATGCTCACCATCCGTTTGGGGGTCACGAGGAAGCAGTTCACGGTGGAAAGCCGATGACCGAGGCCCCCAAGCCCCAGAAGAGCGGCTGCCCCCGGCGTACGCGGAGACCAGCACCGCTGCGGCAGCGCAGAGCACCGCCACCAGCAGGCTGATCGCGAGGTCTCGGAGTGAGACGAGGTCATTCCAGACCTCAATGTTCTCATGCTCCGTGGTCTCGGAGACGGGGTCGGGAATATCACTCACGGGTGATGATGGTATGTCAGTTTCCCGGGGCGCACTACATGTGTCCGCCAGGAGACAGCCGCTTCCGTGGGTGGGATGTCAGTTGTCGGTCTGGCAGCTTCCGGAGGAGGGCGCGATGGAATGCAGGCAGATGGTGCCGGACTCGACGGTGATCTCGGTTTGTCCCGACTCTGTGAAGCCGGGGAAGTCGGAGCCGACCAGCACGTCGACGGTGCCGTCGCCGCGGATGTCGGTCTCGAAGGTGGGTTTGTTGAGGTAGGTGCCGACCAGGGAGCCCGCCTCGACATTGTTGTCGCCGGTGCGGATGATGGTCTCGGTGATGCGCTCCTCCGTGTTGGTGACCCGCATCACGTGGAAGCCCGCGGCCTTCAAGGTCTCGCTGACCCGCGTCGCCAGCCCGGGGTGAAGCCCCGTTGAACACCCGGACGGACACATCCTTGGGGGCGAGGGACGTGAGCGACTGGGGTTGGCATGGGGCGGGGAAGGACTGGGAATGGGGGCGGTCAGGCTCTGCCAGCCCCGGGAAGCACCCCAGGCGAGGAAACCGAGCAGGCCCAGCAGGAGAACAGGGGTGGCTATCGGTCGGAAAACTCGCACGGTATCTCGCTCAGGTCAGGATCTCACGATAGTTCCAGCACGCGGGCGTGCATGGTCTGGCGCTGCTGCAGGGGCGGCGCGCAGGGCACGGTGGAGGCCGTCCTCCAGGTACAGGTTGCCCTGCCAGGACACGACGTGGGCGAATAGATCACCGTAGAAGGTGGAGTCCTCCTCCAGCAGCGCCTCCAGGTCCAGGGTGCGTTTCGTGGTCACAAGCTCGTCCAGCCGCACCTGGTGTGGTGCGATGGCGGCCCACTGCTTCTGCACGTAACCGTGGGCCGGGTAGGGGCGGGAGTCGCCGACACGCTTGAAGATCACCCGCACAGTCTAGCCAAGCCCATGCGATGCCCGCCGCAGTGCGCCCAACACAGGCGGGGAAGGGGAAAGACCTTGGAAAGAATGGCGATTCGCTGCCGAACAGGTCCTGTCAGCCGCCGACACCTGGCAGTCTAGTGCCCGTGGTGAAGAACTGGTTGCGACGATTCAGGCAGGCTATGGGTTCGAGGGCGACGCGGTGCAGCTGGGTGTCCTCATGGACGGCGACCCCGTCGTCGAGGCCCCCATCCGCGTTCCACTGGCGATGTTCAACCGGCATGGGCTGGTGGCGGGTGCGACGGGCACGGGCAAGACGAAAACGCTGCAACTGATGGCCGAGGCCCTCAGCAAGGCCGGAGTTCCCGTGTTCGCCGCCGACATCAAAGGCGACCTCTCCGGCATGGCGACCCCGGGGCCAGCAGTGAGAAGCTGGCTGCGCGCGTCGCCGCCCAGGGGCAGCCGTGGCGGGGCGCAGGCCGCGCCGTGCGAGTTCCTAGCGCTCGGCGGGCAGGGGCACCGGCATTCCGGTGCGGGCGACGATCTCGTCGTTCGGCCCGATCCTGCTGTCGAAGGTGCTGGGCCTCAACGAGGTGCAGGAAAGCTCCCTCGGGTTGGTGTTCTACTACGCCGACAACAACGGTCTGCCGCTGCTCGACCTCAAGGACCTCGTGGCGCTGCTGAAGTTCCTGACCTCCGACGACGGCAAAAACAGAGCTGAAGGAGATCGGCGGTGTCTCCGCCGCCACCGCGGGCGTGATCCTGCGCAATCTCGTCACCCTCTCCGAGCAGGGCGGGGATGTGTTCTTCGGCGAACCTGAGTTCGAGCCGGAGGAACTGTTGCGCACCAGCCCCGATGGGCGGGGCATCGTCACGCTGCTGGAGCTGCCCGACCTGGCGTCGCGTCCGGAGATGTTCTCCACCTTCCTGATGTGGCTGCTGGCGGACCTGTTCAGCACCCTCCCGGAGGTCGGTGACGCCGACAAGCCGAAGCTGGTGTTCTTCTTCGACGAGGCGCACCTGCTGTTCAAAGGCGCATCCAAGGCATTCCTTGACTCCATCACCCAGACGGTGCGGCTGATCCGCTCGAAGGGCGTCGGCGTGTTCTTCGTCACCCAGACCCCCCAAGGACGTGCCCGAGGACGTCCTGGCGCAGCTCGGCAGCCGCGTGCAGCACCAGCTGCGCGCCCACACCCCAACGACGCCAAGGCGTTGAAGGCGACGGTGTCGACCTACCCGAAGTCGGGCTACGACCTGGAGGAGGTGCTGCAGGGCCTCGGGATCGGCGAGGCGATCGTCACCGTCATGAACCCCAAGGGCGCACCCACCCCCGTCGCCTGGACCCGGCTGTGGGCCCCGAGGGCGTCGATGCAACCCACCGACGCCGCCGCGATGCAGCAGGCGGTGGCGGCCTCGCCGATGATGGCGAAGTACGGGCAGGCCATCGACCGCGAGTCGGCCTACGAGATCCTCACCGCGAGCTGGAGGCCCGGCGCGAAGGCGGCCGAGGAGGAACGGCAGCGCGCCGAGGCGGAGAAGGCCGAGGCCGAACGTCGCGCCCAGGAGGAGAAGGAACAGCGTCAGGCGGAACGCTCGGAGGGGCGGTCGTCTGGATCGGGTCGCGGTCGCACCTCAGCGGTGGAACGGATCGCCAGCCGCGGCTTGATGCAGGTGATCCGCACCGTCACCCGGGGAGGTCGTCCGGGGCCTGTTCGGCACCGGAAGACGGCGATAGAGATCGCTTCCCGGCCCCTGAGTTGGTTGAGCCGGGCTGCGACGAAGGAGCGTGTCTGTATCGAAACCATGTTGAGGGTTTCCGGGTTTCCGGGGTGGTTTTCGACTCAGTCGTTTACTGGCGTTCGCGTGCTGGCTCAACCGGCTTGGAGAAGTGGAAGTTGGTTGAGCCGGGCTGCGACGAAGGAGCGGCCCGTGTCGAAACTCATGGTGAGGGTTTCGGGGTCTTGGGTCAGATCTGACGCAGGAGCGTGTCCGTGTCGACGCGCAGCAGCGTGGCGGCCCTGCGAGCCGATCCGGCGATGAAACCCAGCGGCACGGCGATCAGCGGCACCGCGACCACCCACGCCTGGGCCAGCAGCGCCCCGGGATCCATGCTGAAACCGGCCACCGACGTCAGCAGGGATGGCAGCGCCGCCAGCGTCATGACCACCCCGACGCCGAGAAGCACCCGATGACCGACACGCACAGCGCGAAGATTGGAGTGCCCGGTGTTTCGTGGACAGTGGTGAAAAAAACCTGAGTTTTTCGAACATGTGAGGTAAAATCTGTACTATGCCGGCTTCGAAATTCAGTAAAGAGTTTAAAGAACAAATCATCGCGGAGGTTCTTGAGGGGTCTCGTTCGATCGCGGATAGTGGCGAAGTCCTGCAATCTGGAGCCGGCGAACTGTGAATAATTGGGTGAACAAGCACAGAAAGAAGCATCCCGGCCCACAAACCGGAGGAGAATTGTCGGATCAGGTGGCGGAGATTGAGCGCTTGCAGGCTGAGTTGTGTGAAGCGGGAGCGGGGGATTGGGTTTTTGAAAAAAAGCGGTGGCTTTCGTGTGTCCTGAGTGGAAGGGGCTGCTGGTGTAGGTCGGTAGTTTCTGGATGGTGTTGCGTGGATGATGAGGGTGTGGCTCCTTGAGGTCGCTGTGCGGACGGTGGTTTCAAACCGCCTTGTGCTGCGTTGGGTGAAGACCGTCGTGGTGAGTGTTCAAGGAAAAGGTGCCCGTGGGTGGGTGTCAGGTGGGGATCAGGGAAGACGAATGAGAGTGAACCGCTGTGGAAGCGTCGAAATGCTTGGATGGTATCAGAACTGGGGTTTGAAGGCTTCCCGGGATGAGTTTGGCGGTGGTTCGTGTTGCTGGCCAGTCGGTGCCCGGCGTGAAGGCGGCGTGAGTCCGGTCTGCTGCGTCTGCGTGGAACAGGAGAAGGTGCCTTGTTCCCGTGCTGGTGGTGTGGGTGGGGGTGCTGGCGGACCGGTTTGTAGTAGTGATGAAGCGCTTGTAATGGGTGTGGAGTGAAGGGGTCGGGTTGTTCGTGATGTGTTCGTGCTGGTCAACCAGGAGGATTGGGAGGAATTGGGATGAGCGGATCAGTGAAACTGGTGGGGTCGTCGGTGAGGTTGTCGGGTTCGGCGGTCAAACCGTTCGATGTTCCCAAGTGGTTGGTGATGGCGGGTTGGGAGAAGGTCAGGAGTAACAAGGGTGTGCCGGGGGTGGATGGGGTGGCGGTTGAGGAGTTCGAGAAGGATCTGAGGGCAAACCTGTACGAGATTTGGAATCGGATGTCCTCAGGCAGTTACTTTCTGTCTCCGGTTCGGGAGGTGCGGATTCCCAAACCTGATGGTGGCATCAGGGTGTTGGGGGTACCGGCGGTCGCTGACCGTCTGGCGCAGATGGTGGTGGCTATGGTGTTGGAGCACAGAGCCGAGCGGGTGTTTCATCCGGGTTCCTATGGGTATCGTCCGGGGTGTGGTGCGATCGATGCGGTCAGATCATGTCGGTGGCGGTGCTGGGAGAACGTTTGGGTGATCGATGTGGATATCCAGGCGTTCTTCGACATCGTGCCGTGGGGTCTGGTGTGTCGTGCGGTGGGTGCGGTGTGTGACCTGCCCTGGGTGGTGCTCTACGTGCGGCGCTGGCTTAAGGCGCCTCTGCAACACAGTGGTGGGACGTTCACCGAGCGTGAGCGGGGTACCCCGCAGGGGTCGGCGGTTTCGCCGGTACTGGCCAATCTGTTCATGCACTACGCGTTTGATACTTGGATGGCGCGAAGCTACCCGGGGATCGTTTTCGAACGCTGTGCCGATGATGTGGTGATCCACTGTGAAAGCCTCAACCAGGCCCGGGTGGTGCTTACCGCGGTCGAGGAGCGTATGGGACAGGTTGGGTTGGGGTTGCACCCCCGCAAAACTCGGATCGTGTACTGCAAGGACGCGAACCGGCCCGGTTCGTGGGAGCACACCGGGTTCACGTTCCTCGGGTACGAGTTCCGGGAGCGTACCGTCAAGGGACGTCACGGACTGTTCGGGGTTTCTCCCCGGCAGTCTCAAGGGCGGCCCTGAAACGGATGAGCAGGCAAGTTCGTTCCTGGCGCCTACACCGGTGGGTGACGGCGACGGCTGGTGACCTGGCAGCACAAATCAATCCGGTGCTGCGAGGATGGATGAGCTACTACGGGGTCTTCCATCCCTCGGCTCTCTACCCCCTGCTGAAACGGGTCAATTCCTACCTGATCCGATGGCTCAGGGGAAAGTACCGTAAGCTACGGGTCAGCTGGTCCAAAACCATGCGCAAATGGTACACAGGCGTCAGAAAGCGCCGAATTATTTCGTGCACTGGGCGTGGGTCACTGAACCGGGTCCCGTGTGGTGACACCAGAACGACAAAGAGCCGTATGACGGGAGATCGTCACGTACGGTTCTGTGGGAGCCCAGGGAACCACGGTTCCCAGGCCACCCGACTTTCGCGCAGGAAACTCCGGGTAGCAGCAAAAATACGTATACATCCATCCCTGCGGGGAAGGCAACTATCTGGTGTATCTGATGTGCCGCTGGGCCAGAGTGTCTCGTTCTGGCTACTACAGGTGGCGGAGCCAGGGTTTATCGAGACGCAGAAACGCCGGGAAGAACTCACTATTTTGATTACGCATTTCTTCCACGAGTCTGACCAAACGTACGGGTATCGGCGTATCCACGCAGCTCTGGTTGAGCAGGGGCGTCCACGCGAGCCTAGATCTGGTGCGTCAGCTCATGCACCAGGCTGGCTTGGTGGCCTGTCAGCCCCGGAAACAGGGCCCACCACCATCCCGCCCAAGATCTGGGCTACCGCCCGGATCTGGTGAAAAAGAATTTTACCGCCAACAAACCAGGGCAAAAACGAGGGTGGGCGATATCACCTACATCCCCACCTGGGAAGGATTCACTTATCTAGCAACCGTGATGGATTGCTACTCGAAAAAGATCATCGGTTACGCGATCGCCGAGGTGTATGCGCACCCAACTTATTGCCGAGGGCTTTACACATGGCAGTCAGAAATTGCCCAGTAACCCGGGGTGAAACCGTCTTCCATTCGGATCGTGGTTCGCAATACACCTCAGCTGATTGCGCGGAAGTCATGAACACATATGGTATCCGCGCCTCGGTGGGTAGAACCGGGTCGTGTTACGACAATGCCGCAGCGGAATCATTCAATGCAACCTGCAAGAAGGAGGTAGTGAACCGGAAGATCTATCCAACACGGAAACATGCTATCAAGGATGTGACAGCCTGGATCGAGTAGCTGCTGCAATCACAAAGCGACTCCACTCGGCGTTAGGGTACCGCACCCCCAACCACGTCCACCAACAATGGAGTCAAAACCAGAAAGCAGCCTAGAAATCTCATTTTTTTCAGTAGTGTCCACAAAACCCATAGCACTCCACAGGTTGCATGCGACCTGACAGGACAGCTCGCCTTCATCTCCGACCCGATGCCCGGCCGCACCCATGACGCACACGCACTCAAAGAAACCGGCCTACTCGACCACATCACCACCGGGCAACTCATCGGCGACAAAGGATACATCGGACTCGGCATGATCACCCCCATCCGAACCCAACCGAAACAACAACACACAGAAGAAGAAAAAAGGTTCAACAAGTCAGTAAACGCGATACGCTACATGATCGAACGAGTCATCGCCAACCTCAAAACCTGGAGAATTCTCCACACCGACTACCGCAGACCCTTCACAACATTCCCAGAAACAATCACCACAGTAGCCGCACTCGAATTCTACAGAAACACATTCTGACTAAGCCTCTGTCCCTCATGTCCTTTAATGGCTCGACATCATGGTCGCTTGCGAAGCATCTGGCGTTCTCTGTCTCGTCGCATCTCGCGCGGAGGTGTTTCGACCTGATGATTGAATCCTTTCAGTGATTGTTATTTCAAGGAAACGCTGTCTCCGGTGACCTTGTTGCTGACCTTGAGAATCATCCTGTGGATCGTGTGCTGAAGCGTAAAACCCCTTGTCAGAGCCACTTTGCTTGTGATCGTGAATACGTGCTTCCCCTCTCGCTGATGCGATGCCACTGGGGTGTTTACTCTCGCTTCCAGGCCTGGTTAGAATGTTGCTGGCCGCTGTCTCAGGGGCATCGGCTTTAGTGAATTTACAGCCTCTGAATCGAGGGAGATTAAAGAATATAATGAGTAAATTATTGAAATTGTTGATATTGAGTGGTTTGGTTGTCTCGTCTGCCACGGCCTCTCCTGTGGGGGCGCAGGCTGATACGACGGCGTCTGCTCGAAAAGTATCGATAGTTCAGCTGGGTGATTCTTATTCTGCGGGTAATGGCGCTGGCGAGTATTTTGGTCCGCCTGCCTGTCAGCGCAGTCGCCTCAACTGGGGTCAGGGGTTTTTGCGAGCTCGGCGAATGGGAGCGCCGTCAGCGCGACGTATGACAATCGAGCGTGCTCGGGGGCTGTAGTCAAGGATGTCTTCCAGGAGCGGACTCTGGGGAAGCAGAGTGCGAAGGGCATTCGGGCCGGCTCTGTTGAGGAGGCTCGGGCGAAGCTGGAGGCGGCAGACGCCTGCGGTGTGCGTGGCAATGCCGATGTCGCCTCGGTGGAGTACAACATCCAGAAGAACGGCAGCCCATGGCCCTGGGCCAAGGACTACACATACCAGTGTCAGCTGACCTTGCGTCCACAGGCTGACTTCGTCGGTCCTGCAGACCGACCTGGTTCTAATGACGATGGGCGGCAATGACGTCCACTTCTCGGATCTTGTCAAACAGTGCTTCGCCCCCAACATTCCGGGTCTGTTCGATGGCGCGGATGCTGCCTCCTGCCGAGAGAAGATCAACAGCGCCCGGACGGATATGCCCAAGGTGATGGATCAGCTGAAGGCCACCATAGAAAGGTTGCTCTCTGAGAAGATGGCGGCCAATCCGGCCTCCAAAGTGGTGCTGATGAGCTATCCGCTGCTCTCCATGGACACGTCGTATGTTCTTGACAATGACAGGGGTAAGCGTAGATGCGGCGCGTGAGGGTTCGGCAGCTGGGCACAGACGCGGTGGCCCTGCAGCAGAAGCTGGTGGACGACCTGAACGCTTCGCATCCCGGGCGGGTCCTTTTCGTCTCCGATGCCCCGACTGCCTTCGCCGGGCATGAGCCAGATCCAGCCCTGATGCGTGAGAATCCCAAGCGATGGTTGAATGAGTTTCTGGAGACTGAGGGCGATGCTGATGACAGTGGAAACACTCATGCGCGCTTCAGCTGGACTGTGACAGATTTCTGGCATCCCAATCGGGCAGGCCATCGTGAGATGGGAAACCTCGTGCAACGAGCCCACGCGCTTGATGACGCTCCCCGGTTGGCGCTGCCTCAGCGGATGTCGATGTGGTGATCGCGATCGACTCCTCCGAGGGCTCAGCCCCCGATGCCGCGGCAGTCAAGGCCTCCATGGATGACATTGTGAACCGGGTGGGTTCGGCCACACGTTCGAGCCGATATGCGGTCGTCGCTCTCCCGGGGAACGCAGCTGAGAAGGCAGCCCCGGGTGACGGTGCGGTGACGGTTCTGTCAGATTTCACCGAGGATCCGGCCGCCCTGGCCACTGCGGTGGATTCCGTCTCCTCTGGTGCTGAGCGGGACAGCGGCTCGTCGTTGACGTGGCGCACCGGAGTTCGCAGGGTTGCGCTGGTCGTTGGAAACGCCGCGACTTCCGACACCGTTCGTGGACTGGATAGCCTGCATCAGCGGGAGGCATCTCCACTGGGTGGTGACGCCGTTCAAACCCATGTCATCACCCGTGACGGCAAGCCCAGTGAGGCCAGGGGCGACTCGACAGAGGCCACCGGCGGTCAGGTGCTGGTTGCCGACAGCGCCGCTGCTGTCCCGGATCGCATGGTCGATGCCGTCATCGAGAGCACGAACCGTCCATTCGCCTGGCTTCAGGGCCCCTACGTCGCCCAGGCGGGTGATGAGCTGACCCTTGACGCGCAGGGAAGTCATGCGACAACAGGCCGTATCGTCGCCTACGAATGGGACTTCGACGGTGATGGTGTCTACGACGCCACCACGCCGGAGCCCGTCGTCACGCATCGCTACGAGACGCAGATCACCGGAAAGGCTCGGATCCGCGTGACTGACGACAACGGCCTCAATCCGTTGGCGAGGCCCAGCTGGCAGTCACTCGCGACGGTGACGTCATTCCTGACGAATACGACAACTGTGTCGACATTGCCAACCCCGACCAGCAGGACCAGGACAACGACGGGGTGGGCGACGCCTGCCAGGACAAGAGCCATTTCTCGGCACCAGATGCCGACCGCTGAATGGTGTTGATCCACGGGGCTGGTTCCAGGCCATCGCCTAGAACCAGCCCCTCCTCGTGAGCTCCGTGACCGTCGCCTCCGCCGCTCATGGTGTCGCCATCAAACTCAACAGCGGTGGGGTGGGGCTCCTGCTGAACACCAACGCGGTGCAGTGCTTCTGCTGCTGAGCCTGCCCGTCACTAGGAGCCCCCTCCCTGAGATGATTTCCCAGCAGCATCTCGAGATCATGCTGATGGGGGTCGACGTTGCCAACATCACGATGATCGTCCTGGCGGTCCTGTTCGTGGCCGAGGAAAAACAGGACCCAGATGGTTGAGGTGACAGCCGCGCTGATGCCGCGTCGCAGCACTGTCGTGGTGGCGAAGACGCTGCTGATGACCATCGTGGCGAGCGTGATTGCGATGGGCGCATCGTCGTGAGCTCTGGCCTCCCATGCTGCGTGATCTGGACGGCCGCCGAAGCCCTTGTGGCGCTGGGAAAAGAATGGATGCATGAACAAGGTAAACCTCACTGGAGTTCCGGAGACCATGCTCATCACCCTCCAAGCCCGCGCCCAGTACTCCCGTTCTCATCCCCACCTGCTCTCCGACCCGCAGGCCATCGACATGGTCTCACGGTTGGACTACGACTTCTCCATCGCCCGGTCCGACACGATGGCCTCCTCCGGGGTTGCGGCCCGGACCCTGCTGTTCGATGACCTGGTCCGCGACTTCCTGGCCCGTCACCCCGGCTGCACCGTCGTCAATCTCGCCTGTGGCCTGGACACCCGATTCCATCGCGTCGACGACGGTCAGGTGCGCTGGTACAACCTGGACCTGCCCGAGGTCATCGCGTTGCGGGAACAGCTGCTCGACCCCGTGGACCGGGTGCGCAACGTCGCCTCCTCAGCGCTGGACCCCGACTGGCCGGGACAGGGTGACGGCGATGGGTGATGTGCTCGTGGTGGTGGAGGGCCTGACAATGTACCTCTCCGCCGACGAGGTGCGGGCCATGATGATCATCATCCGCGACGCATTCCCCAGGTCCACCGCGCTGATCGAAGTCATGGCCCCGCTGTTCCAGCGGTTTGGGCGTGAGCGCTCCGTCGTGGCCTCGGGAGCCAGATTCACCTACGGCTGCCGCAACGGCAGGGACATTCTGCCGCACCGTCGCCCCCGGCTTCCGCCCAGTGCGCGACATCGGCCTGAACCAGGGGATGGCGCGCATCGACCCACGAACCAGATGGCTGACGTGGTTTCCGCTGTTCCGGCTCCTGGAGGAGCAGATCCTGGTGCTGGAGGCGTGCTGACGGTCCAGGTCGGCAATTCCGGCCTGGCGTGAACCGAGATGCGGCCGGGGAACCCCGCGACATCGGCGTCATGCATAGGACACCACCGATCTCACGAAACGCGGCCCGTCGCCACCTCAGGCATAGGGTGAAAATGTAGATCCGCCACTGGGATCCGCGGCCATCCACCCACTCGCGATCAAGCTTGGCGATGCCGCCACCATTGTCGAAGAGGTCGGGGAAACGCCGTGACAGCGCGTCCGCCTGTGCGGCCAGCGGGCCTGTCATCAAGGCGTATTTCACGCCCTTGGCCAGGGGATCTTCAAGCATTGTGGTGAAGTCCCTGTCCGGGGTGATGACGAACTGGTGTGGGTTGCGGCTGGCCAACACGATCGGGAAGGAATAGGCGACGTCCGTGATGACTGAGCCGTTCGGTAGGTTCAGGGAATCCAGATAGTCGGCGACTTGGGCCTGCACCTGATACTGCCCGCTCGCCCAGCCTCTATTGTCAGCGCCTCCTCACGGGCCAGCTTCGGATCCAGCGTAGCCCCCAGGCCAGCGGCGGCGGGGCGAGCAGCGCGACCAGCATCCCCCAAGCCGTCGCGGTCTTGACCTTCGACATCGGGTTGCGGACTTTCACCGCACCGAGGATGTATCCGGCCATGAGGAAACCCCACGGGATGGCCATGAACTGGAAACGCAGCCACCCGAAGGACGAGCCGTTCAGGAACGCCCATTCGTCGAAGGCCAGAATCCCGCCGAGCACCGCCGCCGCAGCCAGAACCCGGGCATCCCGCCGCCGCCAGGCGATGATCCCCGAGATGACGACAAACACCAGCGCCAGAGGGGCGACGGAGAACAACTGCGTGGACAGGTAAAGCCAGCTTGGTGAACAGGTCACTGCCGGTGACGCTCTCAATGCTGATGCGGGCGGTCGTAACTTGGGCGGTGTTGCCGTACGCCGAGGTGTAGGTCTCGAACCATGACCCTGCGACCAGTTTGGAGATCAATGCCCAGATGAAGAATGCGGCGGCGAATGGACTGCCCACCAGGAAGCAGTCGAGTATCGCCAGGGATTTCGCGCGGCCGTGCCGCCTGGCCCTCACAGGCCAAGGACGAACACGACGATAGTGACCGCCAGCGCCGCAGCGGCAGCCTCATGCGCACTGAGGTACGCCAAACCCAAACCCAGTCCGGCGTGGACCAGGTGCCACGGGTCATCCCTGCCCAGCCATTTCGTCAGGTGCAGTGTGGTGTAGAGGGAGGTGGCCAGCAGCATCGCCTCGCTGGCACCTGCAGCCGACGAGATCAGCACCAGGGGCTGGATGGCGAGCACACCTGTGAACGTCAGCGCCCAGCCGGGTGACACCCCGAACTCGACGAAGATGCGACGGGCGAAGACCATGGCGATGACCCCGGACAGGATGCACACGAGGATTCCGGCGAAGGCCTTCGTCGCCAGCACCGGTATCACAGGGGACAGGGCCAGCAGCGGAATCGTAGCCAGCGAGGGCAGCGGATTCCAGACAAAGCCGATGGCTGCCAGATGTGGATCGCGACTGAAGAGCACGTAGTAGCCGTTGGCCACCCGGCTCATGGCGTCCGGGAACACCAGATCATTGTTCGACAGCCAGATTCCGTATGCCAGATACACCGCCCCGATGACGGCCGCCATCACCGCATCATGGGAGAGCTGCTTGCGTTGTGCCCTCACCGCGCGGGGCCTCTCGCCTGCGTGGTCTGCGAGGTCGAGACACGTGACAGCGGTTGCGCTGGGACGGGCTCCGGGGGTGAGCTGCTGCGGGGGCGAACGTGGGCTGTGACAGTGGGATTCCCACAGGCTGCTGGAGGCCGATCTGCGGTCGCGGCGTCGGTGATTGAGGAGCCAGCGCTGGCTGAGCCTCCTGTTTCTTGGCCTGCTGCTCAGAGGGCTGGTGCAGTCCGTGGGCCGTCTTCTCCCAATATGACGGGTTGCGCACCAGCTGGACGACCGCCTTCACGGCCGCCACCCACATCAGCACCCAATAGCCGGGGGCCAGCAGCGCGGGCAGCAGCAGGTCGGGTCGTTCCATGGAGCGGGCGGTGTACAGATTCATGTACATGATGGACAGGTTGCCCAGCAGCAGGCACAGCAGACCCAGATGGTAGACGCCGGGTGGGAACAGGGCCGCGACTGCGGTGGACTTCGATGTGAACCACACCAGTGTGATGAGCCAGAACACCCCGTTGAGGGCGCTGAGTAGCGGGGTTCCCGCGACGAAGATCATCATGTCGGTGACGGCCCGCCAGCCCAGCTGCCGCGCCACGATCCTGGGGCGGCGCAGATGCACCAGGAAGGTCTGCAGATAACCCTTGTACCAGCGGCTGCGCTGCCGAATCCAGTTGATCGGGTCTGGGTTTGCCTCTTCCAGCGTCGTGGAGTCCAGGACGCTCACCTGATATCCGGCCCGTCGCAGCCGGAGCCCCAGGTCGGCGTCCTCGGTGACATTCCACGGGTCCCAGGCGCCCACCTGCTTCAGCGCCGAGACCCGGAAGTGATTCGACGTGCCGCCCAGCGGGATGGGTGCGTCGATGGCGACCAGGCCGGGAAGCATGTTCGCGAACCAGGTGCCGTAGTCCAGGGTGAACCAGCGGGTCAGCAGGTTCTGGCGGGAGTTGTGAAAGCCCAGCCGGGCTTGGATGCAGGCATATGTCGGGCCCAGCCGATGCAGTGCGACGGCTGCCCGGCGGAGCTGAAAGCGGGTCGGGTTTGTCCTCGGCGTCGAAGATGGTGCACAGCTGACCGCGTGCCGTCACCAGACCGTAGTTGCAGGGCCTTCGGTTTCGTCTGGGGATCGGCTTTCGGCACCACAATGATCGTCAGATGCGGGCGGGGCCGCAGCGTGCGGGCCGCGGCGATGGTTTTCGGTGTCGCTGGCCTCCAGCAGCAGCCGGATGTCCAGCTTGTTGCGGGGATAGTCGATCTGCTCAACGCCTCCACGAGCTCACCGACGAGGGGCTCCTTGAAGGCCGGCACCAGGACCGTGTACGTCGGCAGCGCGGCGTCGGGGATGGAGAATGCCTCCTCGTCGCTGATCCTCATCATGTAGCCGCCCCTGGCGCCGCGTTGGAAGATCACCAGCCGGAACAGCAGAGCCCACAGGTAGGCCACGATGGCGCTGGTCACCAGCACAATGCCGGTGATGCGTGTGGCGAAGATCAGTCCCAGGACGGTGACCAACACGACGAGCACCAGGGTGACGCGCTGCCAGCGGGCCAGGACGGTGCGGGCGGAGTAGGTGGGGGAGTCGTATTCCAGTGCGTGGCAGGCCACGGCGAGCGCCTGGTCTGGTCCGACCATGGAGGAGTCCGGGAAGGGGACCGGATCCATGATGCCCGGCTCGGTGGGCACCAGCTCGGCGGCTCGTCTGGGGAACGGTCAGCGTCATGAAGTCACTCAATCCTGGCTGTCAGGGCGACGATGAGGGAGCACGGAGGCCACCAGGGCCAGCCGTTTCGGCGGGATGAGTGGCCAGCTGGTCTCTCGGGGACCAGCCGCGCCGGAGCAGTATGAGCGTGACGGGTCGCCAGGCATGAGCCGCAGGCGATGAGCAGCGCGATCAGGCGCATGCCATCTGGCAGCAGCCATGCCAGCGCGGGCAGCGCGGCTGGCCACAGCCACATGGCAGCTCGTGTGCCGCTCAGGGTCAGCAGGCATGTGACCATGCAGAGCATCCACGCGATGGTGGCGATCGTCAGATCACCCGGTGGAGGCCATTGCCGCACAGACGACGCTGGCGAGGGTTGTCACAGCGAGGATCATGTCGATCTCGCGATCGTCGATCCTGGGTTGGGCGTGACGAACGCACAGCAGCGCCTCGCCGGCCACCAGTGACGCGCCCGCCCCGACCCAGAACTCGGGAATGGCCAGTGCGTGGGGAAGTGCTGCCGCTGCCAAAATTCCGCACAGGAGAAGTAGCGCCGCATGTCCTGTGATCCCGTGCAGTGCGGTCAGCGCAGCGAGCCTTCCAGCCGGAAGCTGTCTGACCAAGGTCGTGTTCGTCATGTCGGGTGTGCCCATGCGGCAACCTCTCAGGGCGATGTCCAGAGATTATCTAACTATATTTCATCTCTTCAGTTGCCAAGTGGGTTTTGCCACGCCGGTTGGTTAATGGACGATTGATGGTCGGTGGGTTTCCCCTCCAGGGCGGTCGCAGGGTGATTTGTCAGCATGTTCGCTGAGTGCCGGCCCGAGTGGGGGCTGCCGAAGGTGGGGTGTGCAGGTGCTGGTCCTTGCACCTCGGGCTGGGAGCTTGGGTCCTGTCGTCGGTGAAAAAGTAGTGACAAAGTGCGAACGGTGTCCTAAAATTCCTCATGTTAGCGTTAACTTCGGGTCTCTGGTGAGGCGCAGCAGCCTCGTGGCAGCCACCCGAGTACGACAAGGAGTACGTATGAAATACCGTCGTGCCGCCGCCGTGGCGCTGTGCACCGCCCTGGCTCTGGGCCTGGGTGGCTGTTCGGGGGGTGCCTCCGACAGCAAGAGGAGCGAACGGGTCAACTCCATGTACACGTGGGTTTCCAGCGAGTCCGACCGCGAACAGTGGGAGACCTTCGTCAAAGGTGTCCAGGAGACCACCCCCGATTTCAAGCTCACCATCGAGGGTCCCAGTTTCCAGGACTACTGGACCAAGGTGAAGACCCGCATGTCATCGTCCGACGCGCCGTGCATCATCACCACTCAGGCCGCCCGCGCCCAGGGAGCTCGGTGAGCTGCTGAGCCCCTCGACGATCTCGCGAAGGAGGCCGGAGTCGACCTCAGCCAGTACAACCAGGCCATGATGACCGGCATGACGGTCGACGGGAAGGTCCGCGCCATCCCCTACGATGCCGAGCCCATGGTGCTGTACTACAACAAAACCATGTTCGCGGCAGCCGGGCTGAGGGAGCCGGGCCTGGACTACACCACCGAGCAGTTCCTCTCCGACGCCAAAGCCCTCACCAAGGACGGTGTGCGGGGCTTCGCGATGGCCCCCGACCCCAGCTACCCTTCCTGCCCTTCACCTTCGCCAACGGCAACGTCCCCGTCAAGGACGGCAAACTGAACATCACCGACCCTGCCTTCGTCTCCGACATCCAGTGGGGCTTCGACCTGGCGGCGAGGGAGGGCGTCGCGCAGCGCCGAACCCCGCCGACCCCACCGACGTTCCCATGCAGGGATTCCAGGCCAAGAAGGTGGCTATGGTCGTCGAAGGCCCGTGGTTCTATTCCACCATCCGTGAGGGCATGGAGTCCGAGGTCGGCGTCGCCGTCATCCCATCGAAGACCGGCAAACCCGTCGGCATGATCCAGGGCTCCGGTTTCGGAATCTCCGCCAAATGTCCCGACAAGAAGGCCGCGTTCGCCAACATCGTGAAGATGACCACCCCCGAGGTCGTGGCCTACGTCGGCAAGCATCGCGGCACTGTCCCCTCCATCGCGTCCGCCATGAATGGCTGGGCTGACGGCAAGCCGGCTGAGGACGCCGAGGTCATGAAGGCCCTTCTCGCCGACGGGCAGCCGCTGGTGACCACCTCCACGTGGAACCAGGTCATCACCCAGTTCACCCAGTACTCACCAGAGGGGGCCCGCGGCACACGCACCGCGCAGGACATCCTCGACGCCATCGCCAAGTCTGTGAACTGACCCATGGTGACGCTGGCCCAAACGTCAGCCCGTGAGCGTGTGAAGAAGGCCAGGAAACCTGGCGTCAACGAGAGGCTGCTGGCCTTCTTCCACCTGGCTCCGGGCATGAGCGGATTCCTGATCTTCATGGTGGTGCCGCTGATCGCGTCCATCGTCATCAGCCTCCACGAATGGCCCTCTACGGGGGAGCCGGAGTTCGTCGGTGCTGGGAACTATCTTCGGCTGCTCTCCGGTGAGGACCCCGTCTTCTATACCGTGCTGGGCAATACCGTCGTGTTCGCCGTCGGCTACACAGCCGTAAACCTGATTCTGTCAACGGGCATCGCGGTGTGGCTGCACTCTCTGCCGGACTGGGCCCCGTTCTTCCGGGTGCTGTTCTTCATCCCCGTGGTCACTCCCATGGTGGCCAACGCCCTGATCTGGCGGGTCATGCTCGACGACGGGGGCGTGATCAATGGTGCTTTGAAGGCCATCGGCATCACCGGGCCGTCGTGGCTCGGCCACCCTGCCTGGGCCATGGTCTCGCTGATCATGATGTCGCTGTGGCAGGCCATCGGCTACAACATCGTGGTGCTGGGGGCCGGCCTGAACAACATCAATCCGGCTGTGATGGAGGCTGCGAGGATCGATGGCACCACCGCATGGAGACCGCTTCTGGAAGGTCACGTTCCCGATGCTGTCGCCGTCGCTGTTCTTCGCATCCGTCATGACCGTCATCGGAGCCTTCAAAGTGTTCACGCAGCCCTACATGCTGACCAAGGGCGGCCCCGGTGATTCGACGAACACCCTGGTGCTGCACCTCTATCGCAGCGGATTCTCCTTCGACAAGCTGGGCCTGGCGTCGTCACTGGCCTGGGTGCTGTTCGTGCTGGTGATGCTGGTGACGGCCCTGCAGTTCGTGGGCCAGAAGAGATGGGTGAGCTATGACTCGTGAGCCGAGACGCCCCCGCCGCTGGGGCACAGTGATCTCCAAAGGCCTGCCTCGTGGTCGTCGGGCTGCTGTTCGTCATGCCTTTCGTGTGGATGTTCCTCTCGGCGCTGAAGCCAAGCGCCCAGGTGCTATCCTCCGGCACCGCGCTGTTCGGCGACGAGGTCCGCTGGGACAACTTCACCGAGGCCTTCACGTCGATCCCTTCGGGCAGATCCTCATCAACACCTTCGTCTACGCCCTCGCCGGGGCGCTGATCGTGGTGGTGGTCTCCGTCCTCAACGCCTACGCCTTCGCGCGACTCGACTTCCCGGGACGCGGGGTGCTGTTCTCAGTGTTCATCGCGACGCTGGTGCTGCCCATTGAGGTGCTGGTGATCCCCCTGTTCCTGGGGGGCCGACGCCCTGGGAGCCACCGACTCCTACCCGATGATCGTCCCTACCCTTCGCCTTCGGGGCATTCGGGACGTTCATGCTGCGGCAGTTCCTGCTGTCGCTTCCCGGGACTATGAGGAGGCCGCCCGCATCGACGGGGCCGGGCAGTTCAAGATCCTGCTGCACGTGATCGTGCCGCTGCTGCGCGGGCCGATCGCTGTCGTCGCAGCCTTCGCATTCATCGACTACTGGAACTCGTTCCTGTGGCCGCTGATCATCATCAACAGCGCCGACAAGGCGCCCCCTGCAACTGGGTCTGTCCATGTTCTCCGGGGAACGCGGCACTGACTGGGGCCCGCTGATGGCGGCCTCCGCCATCTCGGTGCTGGCCAGCCTCGTCATCGTTGTGGCCATGCAGAGGCAGCTGGCCAAGGGACTCAACCTGGGAGGGTTTCGGTGGCCGCTGATCTGCCGGCATGGTTCACACGCGACGCGAGGCGCTGGGAGGCTCTCAAACGCCCCCTGCCGGAGTGGTTTCGGCGCAGCAAGCTGGGGTTCTTCATCCACTGGGGCCGTATTCGGTGCCGGCGTGGGGTGAGCCCGTCGCGGAGCTGGGGAGATTCCCCCACGCGCATGGTTCCGCCACAATCCTTATGCCGAGTGGTACCACAACACCATTCGGCTTGAGGACAGCCCAGCCCGTGCCCACCATGATGAGGTCTACGGCGGGGCCGACTACGACGACTTCCTGGACGCCTGGAAGGCAGAGCTTCGACGCTGATGCCGTGGTCGGGGAGCTGGCAGCCGCCGGCGGCTCCTATGTGATGCTCACCACCAAGCATCACGATGGGGTGTGCCTGCGGGACGCGCCCGGCACCGGGGACCGGAACACGGTGGCCCGCGGGCCCCGACGGGACCTGGTGGGGGAGTGGGCCGAGGCGACGCGCCGGGCTGGTATGCGATTCGGCGCCTACTATTCGGGTGGGCTGGACTGGCATGCCCGGCCGACCGATCCCATCGGGCTGCGCGATGACTGGGAGATTACGGAGCGGCCCCTGGACCTGGAGTACGCAGCTTATGCGGCCCGTCATGTGCGGGACCTGATCACCCGATACAGCCCTGACGTGCTGTGGAATGACATCAACTGGCCGGATGCGGGCAAGGACTTTGGGCCGGATGGCATCGGCACGGTCTTCGAGGAGTACTACGCCGCGAAGCCTGACGGACTGGTCAACGACCGGTGGGAGGTCCCGCACGCCGACTACCGCACCTCCGAATACCAGCATCTGCTCGACCGGGAGACTGCGGAGCAGTGGGAGCACTGCCGAGGTCTCGGGCTGTCCTTCGGGTACAACGCCGCCGAGGACGGGGGCATGCGCTGTCGCCGCTGGAGGCGACCAGGCATCTCGTCGGCGTCGTGTGGCGGGGTGGTCGGCTGCTGCTGGGCGTCGGCCCGATGGCGGATGGGAGGCTGCCGCAGTGGCAGTCGGAGATCCTGCGTGGGATCGGCCGATGGATGAACGTCGCCGGGGAGCTGCTGGCTGATGTCGAGGGGCGACGGGGAAGTGGAGGTTCCGGGGGCGTGGACGCGCCTGGGGCGTTCTGGGGATCATCGGCTGTTGTTCATTGACGCCGACAAACCGGTTGAGGTGCCGACGGGGAGGCTGCTCACCCCGGGGTGGGCCGTGCTGGAGTCTGGGTGTTGACGCTGGCCGCCGACCGCCCGGGACCCGCCATTCTGACTCTTGCCTGAGGGCGGCTGCCCCTCCTCGCGTCATGTCCCAGTGAAGACTTCTATCGCGTGCATCGGGTGGAGGTCTCTTCACTGGGCGGCGGCCCTTCCGATGGTGGTGACGGCGTGCGCCGCGATGGGGCACGGATCGGCAGGCTCCCTACCCAGAAGGTGACGCAGATCGTCGCCGGTATTACCCAGGAAGCCGTGCCGGATGCTGCTGGCGATGGAGAGCAGCATCGGCGGCTGGAACGGCAGCAGGGAGGAATCCGCGAGGAGCTGCTTCCGGTAGTCCGCCAGGCTGATCGTCTCGTGAATCAGCCCCAGATGACGAGCCACCTCGCCTGCCGTGATGGGTCTGCCGACTGGGTCGTGAGACCCTGCCACGGTGCGAGGCTGGGTTGGCGGCGACGATCGCTGCGGCCTCGGCCAGGTCACGCCGGGATGTCGCCGCGAGCGCGCCGTCGCCGAACGCCGACTTCAGGCCTCCCGCCACAGGGGTGAGAAGCGCTCCCGAACAGCTCGGCGTAGAGGCCGTTGCGGAGGATGGTCCACTCCAGTCCGCTGGCTGTGAGCAGCCGCTCGGTGGCCCGGTGCGCTGGGGCGAAGGCCAGGTGATCCCCGGCCGTGGTGAGGCTGGTGTGAGATCACGTGACCCACCCGTCGCGAACAGCGGCATCCAGGACGGCGCGGTGACGGGCGATCACCTGATCGTCTTCCGCTACTCCTGCTGAAATCAACACCAGAACAGAGGTGTTCGCGACATGCAATGTCTGGGGGTCATCGAAATCGATAGCGCCTGCCCGGACGCAGGCGTCCGGCTTCCCCTCGTGCAGTGAGGCCACGGTGCCGCAGCGCGCTGAGAATCTGCTGTCCAGGTTTCCATTCGCCCCGGTGACCAAGATCATGATGGTTATATCCCTTTACTGGTGTCAGTAGAGTTTCTGAATCTAGAAGCGCAGAAACCCCGCCACAAGGAGGCAGTCTTTTTGTCGCCGACGAACATTCAGGTAACCACCCCCCGCCGACCTGGGAGCCCTGCGGGCAGCCCCGATCATCAGGACTGCGGCATCCGCTATGTCCTGGATCGCCTGGGTGACAAATGGTCGGTGCTCGTGGTCGTGGAACTCGCCAGCGGTCCCCGTCGATTTCGGGAGTTGCAACGCGCTATCCACGGCATCTCGCAGCGCATGCTGACCCTCACCGTGCGCAGGCTGGGCGGATGGGCTGGTGCTTCGCACCGTTTATCCCACTGTCCCGGCTCAGGTGGGCTATCGGCTCACCCCCATGGGAGCCGATCTGACGCATCTCATAAAGGCCCTGTCGAAGTGGTCGCTGGGCCATCGCGACGCTCATAGCCCAGGCCAGACATGACTATGACCAGCCCCACCCCGACAATGAGATCCAGTGATTCAGGAGACAAGCTGAGGGACAAGAAGGAACGCCCGGTCACGGCCGAAGAATGCCTCGTTTGGCGCAGGGCAATGAGATTTTTGAAGACTGCCCAGCGGGTGGCTGTTCCCGGCGTCATAGTGAGCCCAGCTGGCTGGAGAGCGCTCGGACCACCTCATAGCCCTCGGCGTAGTCGACCTTCGCCTGCTCGCCGCGATGGAGTGCTTTTCCCGAGAGCTTTCGCTCGTCGATGTACGGCTTTTTCTGACTGGTTGGCGTGCTTCTGACTGCTGCGATCTTCACGTCCATGTAGTCCGCGATGTCAACGAAGAACTGGGCGGTGAAGTCGGTTGTCACAGAGGGGCTTTCGAAGCAGAGAATGGTGGAGCAGCGACGAGCGGCCCCGAAGCGTCGCCAGGTGGACGGCGTGATGGTCCTGGTGCTGATCGTTGCGTGAATGGGTGATGATGATGTCGGGGTTTGTGATCTCGATCACTGCCTCGATCGCCTTGATCATGGCGTTGATCTTCTGTGGACATCACGGTGTCGGTGAAGTCGTACACCGTGATGTCGTTCAGCTCCAGCAGCTTGGCGGCCGCGATGGCCTCCCCCGCTCGAATCTCCTCCTCGCCGCCTTGGGAGCCATGGCTCATGACGAGCGTGTTCACCGTGTGCCCATTGTCCTTGAAACGTGCGAGGCTTCCGCCGCAGGCGAGCTCCAGGTCATCGGGATGTGCGCCGATGGCGAGGATTTTTTTGGGATGCTCGCTGTGGTAGATGGAACGCTGATTGAGAAACGTCGCAACGGCCAGGCCCAGCAGAGTAATCACCGCGATGCCGTCGATGTATTGCGCCCAGGAGATGGCGCTGAGGCCTGTGATCATCAACGTTGGCACCAGAATGAGTGCGGATGTGATCACGCCCGTTGTGATTGCTAGCGAGTGCCTCAGGCGGCGACGTATGTAGTGTATTTTTGACGATGAAGCCGATGGAGCCGACGACATAGACGCCTGCAAGGAACAGACTCAGCCACTCCACGTGTTGTTTCTCCTCTGCTTCTTCGTTGAGATGTCTCGATGTCTTCTTGAATTCTCAATTGCTGGCTCCAGGCAACGCTGAAAACATATCCGATCATATCCGATCATATGAGCGTGCTGAGCTGGGCCGACCAGGAGGGATGGGGTGTCAGCCGCAAGGGTCCGCCCACGGTGTGATGGGCCCGCCCGTCATTTTCCGGGCTGCCTTGAGTCGTCGACGTGGGGGAGCGGGCTGGGGTGGCTCTGTCTCCCGGTGATCAGAGACCTCGGGCGTAAACTGTCGTTAATCACCAGGGTCTGGGGTCTCTCGGGCCTTCTCAAGCGGCCTCCAGCTTCCCGGTGACGGGACAACCAGCGGCCATGGTGGTTGCGGTGCTGTTTCCGGGCGGCTGACCGGGAAATACGGCGAACGGGGTGGGCGGTTTGCGTTGCTGGAGGCCGGGGCCGTGATGCAGCAGCTGTCCCTCAAAGTGGCCGACCTGGCCTAGCGGGTGTGGTGGCAGGCGGACTGACCGACGACTACTGGCTTGCCCGGCTGGGCGTCGCCCAGGCCGGTGGCAGGTTGGCCTTCGGGTACATCGTCGGTCATCCGCGATGTTGACGACTACGGGATCCGCAGCGCCAAGCCGAGCGCCTCGGAGCAGGGCGATCCTGCCGGTGCACCTCACCGCGCAGCGGGGCAGCATGAGTCCCAGTGACATGCCTCACCGCATGGATGGTATGAATGCCGCGCATCCGACAGCATGGGGACAGGGAGTCCTGCGGCTATTCACGGGAATAGCGACGTGTCAGGCTTCTAGGCCTGTTCCTTGTTGTCTCGTGCTGCCTTCCAGTAGTCGCCTGCTGTTCCTGGGGTCTGTGTTGCGCTCGCGGCTGGGTCCTTCGAGAGGCTTGCTCTTTCGCCTCCCGCTTTTATCTTCTTTGGGGGTCTCGCCAAAGAATGATACCGAGAACGAAGATCAGGACTATGGCTTTTCTCCAGATGTCAACCTGATCTTCGGGCATCTGATCGGATCCGAGCCAGAGGAGCAATATTCCGACCACCCCCAAGATTAATCTCAAGGGTATGGAGCCTTGAGAAATGCGCAGATTGCAGTGTACAGTGCAGAGCCGCTACTGCTGTCCAGAGCAATGTCGACATGCGATAATCCTAGCTGTAGCAGGGGGAAATCCAGGAATGAGATCACCGCGAAGCAAAGGGGGGATGGGCCAAGGTGGTGCGAGGGCTGCCCAGGTGATTTTGACTGAAATGCACTTTCCACTGTCTGTCGCGCTATGAGCCCAAAAGCCATAAAGTTCCGCAGGCAGCCTGGAGTACTTTCCTGACGGCCGAGGGGACTGGAGCAACCGCCGAGACTGCCACGCAATAGTCGGTTCCCTTTGCCATCTGAGCTGTTTCGCTCTTGCTGAAATCGATGGACCAGCCATACCAGGCCTGCCTTACCCGGGGGTCGGCGACCAGCGGATATGTGGTGGATTCTGTCGGGAGAAATCGATTGGGTGAGGGTGGAGCCATTCACGGTGAAAGAGGTTGCGACGTCTGCGCCGTTGGCGTCTTTTGCCCACGCGGGGTCAATCGTTCCGATGGGTTCTCCTGTCTCGTCGCCTTGTCGAATCAGTACCGAACCATTGGGAAGTGCTTCTAGATGCTGACCGGGAAAATCGATAGAGAGCGGTGTTGCCTCCTGTGAGGATTGCATGACCTTGGCCACCTGGAATCCGTCCACGCTCCGCGGACTCCGATGTTTCCTTTGGTGGCCCTCACAGACGTGCACCCCGGATGTGGAGGTGGCTAGCGGCTTTCCTCTGGTAAAGACGCTGTGATGCTCTTGAAGCGGATCGTGTTGTCTTCGATGGCCGCCTCGCTGTCAGCGCTCTTCTGTGTTTCCTGGGTCCGCCTGCTCGATGGCGGAGGCGACCATGTCAGTCACGTGCTCGGGGGTCTGCCTGCGCTTCCAGCGTGGGGGCAAGGGCGAGCACGCTGCCCATGAACGTGGCGGCGAGTGCCTGGGCGCATCTGCTGTTGGATTTCATGACCAAGTCCTTTCGCAGTGTTGAGAAATCCTTGTGTCATGACTGTATGTCACGTATGGCGACTGTGCAGGAAGTATGGTCGATCAGCTCACCTCTAGCCGATAGTTAGTTATCTCATCGGCTAGAGGTGATTGCGTAGGGCGGTGCCGGAGGGGCGTCACAGCGTGCCCGTTTCGGTGGTGCAGCCCGTTGCAGCGTGGCGGAGCCCGACTCGGGGCCGCTGATCACCGCTTGTCGCCCCTGCCCAGTGTGGCGAAGCCTCTGAGTCGGATAGCGGCCCCTGTCACCAGCCGGGTACCCTCATCGCGACCTACGCCCCCATCTGTGAAGAGCCTCTATAGCGGACTGCTATGTGACGGACTGGGGGGTGTTGTGGGCACTGAGTTGAGGCCGAGCAAGGAAAGGCAACGGTCTAGAGCTGCCATATCACCTTGGATGGTTAGTTTTCCGGATACGACTGCCTCCAATGGGCTCAGTAAGCGTTTTCCGATGTGATAGAATGTTTCGGAGTCTGTGGTCACGATTAAAGAGGATTCTAGTCGTGAATCATTGTCGAGCATCTGTATGCGAGGAACGCCTATGGGTCACAATCAATAGAAATGCGTTATCGTCGATCCTGAATTCGTATGCTTCATTGACCCGGGGAGATCGTGGCCGATCGACATAGCTTCGACGGCCAGTGCGGCCCATTGAGCCCGTGATTCGCTGTCTTGGCCTTTTGGCTCGGGTGCGTATATGAGGCCCCATCGGGCCAAGGCAAGCACGACTGGTCTCAGTGCTTCTCCTGCGGGTTCCAAGGCATAGATTATGCCTCGGGCATCCTTGGGATCTTTGTGACGTTCTATGATGCCGTTTTCGCGTAACATCTGAAGTCGTCGGGCCAACATGTTAGGCCCCGCGCCACGCGCTGAGGCTTCGAGCTCGCTGAATCGCTTGGGCCCGGTCAACAGGTCGCGGATGATGAGCAGCGTCCACCGTTCGCCGATCAGGTCGAGCGCGGAAGCGACGCCGCAGGACTGAGCGTATGACTTCACGGCTTTCCTTTGATGGGGTTGGGAGCGCTTGGAGAGGTCGCCGGACACGTTGACTCGTGGCTAGTGACCAATCGGCTATTCTACCAGAGTGCTTCAAGTGACGCTATGTGTGGTTGGAGCGACTAGGCAGAGACGGGTCGGCAATCGCCTCGGCAAGGGCGAGAAGCTCGGCTTCGGAACCGTGACGGCCTACGAGTTGCACCCCCACCGGAAGTCCGTCCACTACTGCGCGGGGAATGGCAATTGCAGGGTTCCCGGTCGCGTTGAACCATGACGTGTACTGCAGCATTGCCAGGGTCCGGGGGATCGCCGTCGTCGGATCGTCGTACCACCCCAGCGGCGGCGCGGTCGTTGGGGTCACGGGTGTCAGAAAAATTCGTCTTCTTCCAGAAGGAATCCCACGGCTTGCTGCTCATCTGGATCCACTGTTCGGCGGCGGCGTAGGTAGAGGGGCCGATGCCACGTCCCATCTCAAGCATCATCGCGCTTGCTGGCTCCAATGCCGAGACGTCGAAGGCGCCCCCGAGCTCCCGCTGGTGTGCCTCAATGTCTGCGGCAAACCACGATGTGACGAGCGGTGCCGTGGACTGGGTAAAGACGTCGTAGTCTGTGAAGGGTTTGGGCGTAGCGTATAGCTCTTTTTAAACAAAATCATTTGTTGAGTCGGTAGGGGAATTGGTTTGTGGTGATGTAGGTTTCGAAGGCGTGGTGGGTGTCGGTGAAGGTGGTGTGTTGGTGGTTGCTGATGTGGTTTTTGGTTTCGTTCCAGGCGTGTTCGATGGGGTTGTGGTCGGGGCTGTAGGGTGGGAGGTTGATGAGGTGGATGTTCTCGAGAGGGTTTCCTTGGCCAAGGTGGGAGCGGAGGTGTTTCGAGGTGTGCTATTTCGCATTGTCCCACACGATCACGATTCGTTTACCGGGGTATTTGAGGGTGAGTTCGGTGAGGGCGTTGATGATGTTGTTGGTGTTTTGCCAGTCGAGGGCGGTCAGGTCGACGGTGTCGTCGTGTTCGTGGAGTGGAGTGCCCGGCGTTTCGTGGACAGTGGCGAAAAACCTGAGTCTATTCGAACATGTGAGGTAAAAATCTGTATCATGCCGGCTTCGAAATTCAGTAAAGAGTTTAAAAAGAACAAATCATCGCGGAGGTTCTTGAGGGTCTCGCCCGATAGCGGAAGTGGCGAAGTCCTACAATCTGGTTCCGCAAACTGTGGGTAACTGGGTGAGGATATGGCGGAAACAGCATCCCGACCCAGGTATGGTAGAAGCCTCGTCGGATCAGGTGGCGGAAAACAAACGCTTGCAGGCTGAGTTGCGTGAAGCGAAGATGGAGATCGAGTTTTTGAAAAAAGCGGCGGCCTTCATGCGTGCAGGAAACTCCGGGTAGCAGCGAAATATGTTTATATACCTCCGCGAGGAAGGCAACTATCTGGTGTATCTGATGTGCCGCTGGGCCAGAGTGTCTCGTTCTGGCTACTACAGATGGCGGAATCAGGGTTTATCCGAGACGCAGAAACGCCGAGAGGAACTCACTATTTTAATTACGCATTTCTTCCACGAGTCTGACCAAACGTACGGGTATCGACGTATCCACGCAGCCCTGGCCGAACGGGGCGTCCACGCGAGCCTAGATCTGGTGCGCCAGCTCATGCACCACGTCTGGCCTAGTTGGCCTGGCCGGCCCCGCAAAGCAGGCCCGCACCACCATCCCCGCCCAGGGATCTTCACCACCGCCCGGATCTGGTGAAAAGGAATTTTACCGCCAACAAACCAGGGGCAGAAACGAGGTGGGCGATATCACCTACATCCCCACCTGGGAAGGATTCACTTATCTAGCAACCGTCATGGATTGCTACCCGAGATGAAGATCATCGGTTACGCGATCGCCGGGAATATGCGCACCCAACTTATTGCCGAGGCTTTACATGGCAGTCAGAAATTGCCCAGTAACCCGGGGTGAAACCGTCTTCCATTCGGATCGTGGTTCGCAATACACCTCAGCTGAATTGCGCGGAAGTCATGAACACATATGGTATCCGCGCCTCAGTGGGTAGAACCGGGTCGTGTTACGACAATGCCGCAGCGGAATCATTCAATGCCACCTGCAAGAAGGAGGTAGTGAACCGGAAAAATTCTACCCAACACGGAAACATGCTATCAAGGATGTGACAGCCTGGATCGAGTAGCTGCTGCAATCAAAAACGACTCCACTCGGCGTTAGGGTACCGCACCCCCAACCACGTCCACCAACAATGGAGTCAAAACCAGCAAGCAGCCTAGAAATCCCATTTTTCAACAGTGTCCACAAAACCCATAGCACTCCAGACCTTTCGGTGTCCGTGCTTGTCGCCCAGCGTCGATCCAGTAAGGATCGACGCTGCGAACGCAAGGGTGAAGGCGTTCATGGTCCAGCCGAGTGTCTCGACATCAACGTTGAAGTGCTGCCGGAAAACGGGCAAGGCCGTCGAAACGACGAGTGCATCGAGCCCGATCATGAAGGACGCGGTGGACCCAATGGCGAGTGCCCACTTCTGCGTGTTCGGGTTCACGAAGGTATGAGTTTCTGTGGTCATGACGATCTCCCGGATGTTTGCTGGTGGTGGGCGCAGCACAGTTGCAGCGCCCACCACGAGATGGCAGACGCGGAATCAGGCGGAGGGGCGGTCCCACAGGCCGACCGCGTTGCCGTCCAGGTCGGAAAACACGGCGAAGTTTCCGAAACCGGGGATCGGTGTGGGTTCCTGAACCCGCTTGCCACCGAGCTCCTCGGCCTTGGCCAGGGCGGCCTCTAAGTCCTCCACGTAGAAGTAGACGGTGATTCCTTCGGCCCGATAGGCCGGCCCGATACCACCAGCAACTGCACCTTCACCGGCCTGGGGGTCGACGATGGCGTAGCCGCCCATGTCTGGGAACTGGTTGACCTTCCAACCAAACATGTTGGCGTAAGTTCTGCTGCGCCTCGACCTGGTTGGACGTGATTTCGAAGTACGCGAGTGGCTGACCCATAACTAAGCTCCTTAGGGGTTGTGCAGCTTCGGATGCGCCATGGTGACGCGCGGATCACTATAGCAACCGGTAGTCACCTTGGCCAGCAGCTGATGCTTGAGGTGTCTGGATCGAGCTTCCTTGCCGGCGCGTCTCAATCGGCTCCAGAGGCTTGGCAGGCGGGCGTCACTCGCAGTTGACTTCTAAAACCTATACTGATCTGATGTATAGTGTCAGCTCGACAACGAGGCCGGTGGACCGGGAAACCGGTCCGCACCGTTTTTACATAGGAGGGATCTGAATGACCATCACACTCGATCGTGCGGTGCTCGACTCGCTCGACACGTCTAACCTACTTTCTGCCTACCGCGACACCGTCGTGCCGGCATCCAAGAAGTTCGCACGCGGTGCCATCGCCGCTAACGAGCTGCGGGCGGCGTGGTTGCCCTACTTCCAGGGCGAATTCCTAGACTACGAGAACGCCTTGCAGCGGGCGTGGAGAGCCGCCGACGGTCCCGAACGAGGCGTGGAGGTCGGATCACCTTGCGCAGGTGAAGAGTTCGCCCCAATCCTGCAGCAGTTCCCAATCGCCATCGCGCACAACAACCTCGAACGGCTGATCGATGTCCTGTCGGTTCAGCTGGGCGACAACACGGCAGACAAGTCCAACACCCCCGAACGGGTGGTCGATCTCGCTTACATCATCGATGCCCTCGAAGAACTGATGGTGAAGAACGCCCAAGCCTGATCCCTGATCTGGAGTCGAACCTGGCTCCAGCGGCCCAGAGCTGCCCCGCGAACTTCGACAGTCGAGGGTCGCGGAATGAAGAATGAAGAAGCAGAAAGGAATTGCCATGTCTGACAATGTCATGGGCGCTCTCCGCGACGGCAAGGCTGTCGCGACCGACGCTCTTTCCGATGCCGAGGTCGTCAAGGGCCACCCGCAGGCTTGGGGCGGTGAGGGCAACCTCACAGCATCCGTCCTTACACCCTGAGTGGCTCCGCTCTGGAAGCATTCACCGTTCGCGAGCGTATCCACATCGCGGTCGACGGATTGGGCGAAGACCTCGTGGACCTGCACGGTGTCGGTGTTCACCGACGCCACCAGCCCCGCGTGGACGACGAGACTGCGGGAAGCTCGGCGACTCTGAGCTCAGTTGGCGCACAGCGACCATTGGAGCCCAGTTCCTGTCGCTGCAGGTGATCGGATACAGCAAGGTGTTCGGCCAGATCCGCGTCACCAACACGCCGATGAAGCGTGAGGGCGCCATCGTGTCGCCCAATATGGTTCCCCGTGTTGGCCAGGACCCGGCGATCACCCGATGAAGAACTGCGTGACCCAGCTGTCGCCTCGCTTCGAGAGTCGAGAGCTGGGGACCATCGTGGACACCGGCAAGGAGTCGGTGCTGGTCGAGTCCCGCGTGAACATGGTGCCCCGATCGGTGACGTCTCGCGCACCGAGAAGACCTACACCCTGTTCGACGGCGAGCGTGGGTCGGCAAGCTGCTGCAGCCGCTGATCTCGAGATTGGTGCCCTGCTGTATCACCAGGACATCAGAAATGGCTGCCCAGCCGGTCGAGGCCCAGACGGTGGTGGAAGCCGCGCAGGCCTGAGTCCAAGCGCAACCAAGATGACCAAAATCATCCGATCTCGATGGATGGGCAAGCGGCAACCTTGCCGCTTTGCCCATCACCATGCAGGATTCCGCGTCGAGGCAACTGTCGGTTCCCGGAGCATGTCTTACCGATTTGCGCGAGCATTCCACACTGACGTTTGCTTGACTGTCGTCAACATTGACGCCCCCAGCACTCTGGCCGGCACTGAGGTGGCGATCACTGAGCACCGGGCCGCTCAGCAGCTCGTGACTCCCATCCACGACATTCATCCCGACGATGCAGGAGCCAAAAGACGATAACCGGGCGAAACGTCTATGAGTGCCTCCCGCTGACCGACATCGGTTACCTCGACCTGATGGCGTATCCATCGGCCACTGGCGTGAAGGCGGCAACTCCTCCATCCGGTTGGCAGCCGCTGACAACCGCCACTCAAGATCGGACGATTGCAGGGCCCGGATCGATCTTCATCGTGGAAAGAGCTTGTCGACAGTGTCGTCACCGCACGATCCGTCCTGATGGATGGGTCGGTGCGCCGCACTCAGCGAGCACTCAGGACTCGACCAGCAGTTTCCCCGAGTCCCTCGCGATCTCGAGGTCTCTTTGAAAGGGGGCAAAGTTGACCACGATATTTCACCGTGCAAGTGAAGTCGTGACGTTGCCGATTTCGGGCACCCCCACGCGTGCCAAGTTGAGTGAGACCAGCAACATCGCCCTGACGGTGTGAGGTGATTGGACCTGATGACTTTATACACAGCCCAGCGGGCGATCTTGATGGCTGTCCTCGTCGCACGAAGTGTCGGAGATGTGGTTCTCCTGCGAACCGGTCAGCTGTCGACCGAAGAGTGTGCGGTGCGGATGTCCCGCCGCATCGAGGCAGCCGGAGGCGGTGCCATCAAGATTGCGCAGCTCCTCCGACCCGCCCAGACGTCGTGGGGACGACCGTTTCAGCAAGCCTGGCAAACCTTCAAGACGCTGTTACACCCATGTCCACAAAGGAAGCCCAAAGTGTCATGGCGACTAGCGGCACACAATGGCCGACCAGCGCGCTACACGCGGTGCAAGATGGTCCCGTCGCAAGCGGCTCTGTTGCCTGCGTATACCGATGGGCGTCCGAGGAGCATGGCGACGTTGCGCTCAAGATCCGCCGTCCCCAGGCCCTTAGAGCAATCCCGCAGATGTGCAAGTACTGCATGGAGCCCTTGCGCTGCGCAGATCATCCCCGCGATCCGAGGCGACGCCAGCGCTCACGATGAGGCTTATTCATGGGGTTTGGCGACACTCGCTGGAAGACGCAAGGGACGGCTTGCTCCATGAGACAATTAGGGTGTGAAAACAAACCATCTTAGGAACAAGCCGTCACGTGGAAATGCTAGCACAAAACCCTGACGCCAGTGAAGTCCTCGACCTGTGCACAGGCATCCACACCCACACCAAAGGCCAGCTACCTACCGCAGGCTCACGAACCCTCGGTCTCTTCGCCAGTATTCGCCTCATACTTTTAACGTTGCGCCACAACCTCACCCAAAAACCTTGCTTGCGGAGCTGTTTGAGATTTCTCAATCCACGGTCAGCAGGCGTTGTCAATGCCTACACCCCACTCATCGCTGAGGTTCTCCATGTTCGGGTTTCCACCGTGGAAGACCCCACCCGACCCAACAGTTGAACCTTTGACGGTACTCTCCTAGCTGTGCTGGTCCTGGCGCCAGCATCCAGAGCTGTACTCGGGCAAACACCACACCACCGGAGTCAATCTCCAGGTGGCCTGTACTTTGACGGGAAGACGTGCATGGGTTTCACAGCCCTTCCCAGACACGCACCCTATGGCTTCACAGCACTGAAAGAGAGTCCCGGCTCCTCGACGTCATTCATCAAGCCACCCACATCGGCGATAAAGGCCACACTTCGGTGCCGAGATTGATTACCCCGATCAAGAAACCCGCTGGTCATGAATTACACGACACCGAAAAAGGAGTTTCGGTAAAAAGGTCAACACTATCCGCTACCTCATAGAACGAAGTATCGCGCAGTTGAAGACCTGGCGCATCCTCCACCGACTACCGCCGCCCCTTACGCAGCCCTTCGCTACCACCATCAACGCCGTCCTCGGAATCATATTCACCTACACCCCCATGAATAAAACTCACTGTATGTCACGTGTGGCGACTGTGCAGGAACTATGGTGGAATGCCTCATCTCTAGCTGATAGTTGTTTAACTATCGGCTAGAGGTGATTGCGTAGGGCGGTGCCGGAGGGGTGTTGCACCGTGCCCATTTCGGTGGTGCATCCCGTTGTAGTGTGGCGGAGCCCGCCCGGGGCTGCTGATCACCGCTGTCGCCCCTGCCCAGCGTGGCGAAGCCTCTGGGTCGGATAGCGGCCCTGTCACCAGCGGTCGTGGTGGATGACATCCTCCAGGCACCCGACTGTTCCAGCCCGAAGCGGACCCAGGTCCAGGTCTCCTGGAGTTTCGTCACCTGCCGACGCACAGCCATCCGACAGGGGCGCACACTGGCAGCAGGCCCAGCAGCTCTTTTGAGGAAGGGGCTCTTTATAGAACGACACCCAGCCGACCCCGATGTCGTGTGCGGTCGCCATCAGCCACAGATTCTGGATGGCGCACACCACCGAGAACACGCCCGCCTCGTCAATGGTGTGGCGTCCCAGCACGTTCGGGCCGGAGCGGGTCGGGTCAGGTGGCGACGATGCCTGGCCGGACTCCCGGATGCCCTCGATGCTTGATGGGGTTGAAGGTGGCGCGGCGTTCCTCGTCGAGGGAGTCGGCGTAGTCCTGCCGGCAGCCGGCGACGTGATCGGCGAAACTCCCCAGGATCTTGGGGTCACGCACGACGATGAAGTCCCACGGCTGGCTGTTTCCGACGCTGGGGGCTGCGTGGGCGGCCTGCAGCAACTCCTCAATCTCCGCGTCGGTCAGCGGATCACCCGTGAACTCGGCCCGCACGTCACGCCTGCGTCCGATGATCTGACGTAGCACTGCCCAGTGTGTGTTCTCCATGGCGAACACCGTAGCCAGGACGGGGTCGAAGGAGGAGGCGGGTCGGCTTGACCCTCACCTGACGTGAGGTCTCAGCCTAGAGTGTGAGAGATGATGAGCAGATGGAGGAACTGACCGTCGGGGCCGTCGCGCGGCTGGTGGGCGTGACCGTCCGCACCCCGCATCACTGGGGATGAGATCGGACTGGTCCAGCCCAGCGCACGGGCGTGGAGCGGCTACCGGCTCTACGACGGATGCCGACATCGCCCGGATCCACCGGGTGCTGGTCTACCGGGAGATCGGGATGCCGCTGGCGCGGATCGCCGAGGTCCTGAGACCAGGAGACCGACACTGCTCACCTGATGCGCCAGCGCGACCTGCTGGCGGAACGCATCTCACGGCTGCAGCGGATGGCCCGCGCAGTGGAGCAGATGCTGGAAAGGAGCAGCATGAACACACCATTGACAGTTGCCGAGCAGGCCGAGATCTTCGGCACCGACTGGGGCGAATACCACAAGGAGGCTGAGCAGAGCTGGGGTCGGGACCCCGAGTGGGCCCAGTCCATGGCCCGGCAGGCGACGATGACCAGGCAGGACTGGATCGGCGTCCGCGACGAGACGCGCGCCCTGGAGGCCGACCTGGTCGCGGCGCTGGATGCCGGCACCCAGCCTGGCAGCCCCGAGGCCAATGCCCTGGCCGAGCGGCTTCGCGCCTCCATTGGAACCTGGTTTGACGTCAGTTATGCCAAGCAGGTGCTGATTGCACGCGGCTACGTGGAGGGCGGCCAGTTCTTCAACCATTACGAGGGTCTGCGCAAGGGCCTGGGACCGTGGCTGAAGGCCATCGTCGACGCCAATGCCGCAGCCCACGGGTCGATCCGAAGACGGCCCAGTGGGAGTGACCAGCCAGGTGTGAGGACGCGGAATGCGCGTGTTCTGCCGGCTATGACGCCTGTCCCGGATGCATCCGCCCCTGGAGCATCCGGGACGGGCGTCTGTGGTAACGAGTGCGGCAGGGGTAGATGGGCGTAGTCTGCCGAGTTGCCTTAGATGGCAAGGGCGATGAGCACACCAGGGTTGGCGACAGGGGCTAGGTGGTCGCGCTTCTCTAGGAGCGCCGTGCCGAGGGACGGCTCACGTTCGAAGAACTGCAGAAACGCATCCAGGAGGCCTTGGCGACCAAGACCGGGACATCGACAAACTGCGCACCGACCTGCTGCAACACCGCTGCCCGCAGCATGACATCGTTGAGCTCTGCTGCATAATGACAGTGCTACTCATAGCTCAGGGGGCGAGCCGAATCGAGGAGAGGGTGCATGGAGAGCGAGCCGCAACAGGGGCCAGGGTCGAATGACAACGACGGTGTGCCTCAGATGCCGGCAGACACAGGCGAAAAGCTTCCTGGTGAAGCTCTGGAACAGGGACCGGTGATAGTTGAATTACCTGACGGATATGTTGCACTCTTGACCAAGCTGCTGATGGGGTTGCGCCATTCGATCTGAGCCCCTGCCTGATCGTGAACGGCTCGTCGAGGCGCTGGGGACGGCGGGGAATGTGGGGGACCCTGGGAGGCAACATCGCCGGGATGTTCCAGGGCGTCTACCGGAGTGGATGCGACCACGCAAGCTCTGTTCAACAGCGGCGCCCAGCTCGCGGTCAAGGACGGCGCGAATCTGGGAGCTATCTTCATGAACGGGAAGCTGGTGGCTCAGGGCCCGATTCATCCCTGTTGCCGCAACTGTGGCCGGGCTGGCAGCTGCCATCGGACCTGTCTTGGCGATGATGGCGCTCCAGACAATGATCAGCGATCTTCAGGGACTGATACAGACCAATATCAAATGGACTCGCCAGGTCCTGAGGGAAATCCGCCAAAAACAGTGGGCAAAGCTTGAGGCGGTGGTGAGACAGGTTAATGATGCGCTAGATAGAGGCTTATTCATGGGGCGTAGGTGAATATGATTCCGAGGACGGCGTTGATGGTGGTAGCGAAGGTTGCGTAAGGGCGGCGGTAGTCGGTGTGGAGGATGCGCCAGGTCTTTAACTGCGCGATACTTCGTTCTATGAGGTAGCGGATAGTGTTGATCTTTTTATTGAACTCTTTTTCGGTGTCGTGTAATTCACAACCGGCGGGTTTCTTGATCGGTGATCATCCCGGCACCGATGTAGCCTTATCGCCGAGTGGGTGGCTTGATGAATGACGTCGAGGGCCGGGAGTCTTTCAGTGCTGTGAGGTCATGGGTGCTACCGGAAAGGGCTGTGAAACCCATGCACGTCTTCCCGTCAAAGTACAGGCCACCTGGAGATTGACTCCGGTGGTGTGGTGTTTGCGAGTACAGCTCCGGATGCGGCGCCAGGACCAGCACAGCTAGGAGAGTACCGTCAATGATCAACTGCTGGGTCGGATCAAGGGTCCTCCACGGTGGAAACCCGAACATGGAGAACCCTCAGCGATGAGTGGGGTGTAGGCGTTGACAACGCCTGCTGACCGTGGAGTGAGAAATCTCAAACAGCTCCGCGAGCAAGGTTTTTGGGTGAGGTTAGTGGCACAACGTTAAAAGTATGAGGCGAATACTGGTGAAGAGACCGAGGGGTTCGTGAGCCTGCGGTAGGTAGCTGGCCTTTGGTGTGGGTGTGGATGCCTGCGCACAGGGTCGAGGACTTCACTGGTGTCGAGTTTTGTGCTAGCATTTCCACGTGACGGCTTGTTCCTAAGATGGTTTGTTTTACACCCTAATTGTCTCATGGGGCAAGCCGTCCCTTGCGTCTTCCAGCGAGTGTCGCCAAACCCTATGAATAAGCCTCATAAAGAGGCTTAGTCAGAATGTTTCTGTAGAATTCGAGTGCGGCTACTGTGGTGATTGTTTCTGGGAATGTTGTGAAGGGTCTGCAGTAGTCGTGTGGAGAATTCTCCAGGTTTTGAGGTTGGCGATGACTCGTTCGATCATGTAGCGTATCGCGTTTACTGACTTGTTGAACCTTTTTTCTTCTTCTGTGTGTTGTTGTTTCGGTTGGGTTCGGATGGGGGTGATCATGCCGAGTCCGATGTATCCTTTGTCGCCGATGAGTTGTGGAGTGCTATGGGTTTTGTGGACACTGTTGAAAAATGGGATTTCTAGGCTGCTTTCTGGTTTTGACTCCATTGTTGGTGGACGTGGTTGGGTGTGCGGTACCCTAGCGCTGAGTGGAGTCGTTTTTGATTGTAGCAGCTACTCGATCCAGGCTGTCACATCCTTGATCGCATGTTTCCGTGTTGGGTAGATCTTCCGGTTCACTACCTCCTTCTTGCAGGTTGCATTGAATGATTCCGCTGCGGCATTGTCGTAACTACGACCAGTTCTACCCACTGAGGCGCGGATACCATATGTGTTCATGACTTCCGCGTAATCAGCTGAGGTGTATTGCGAACCACGATCCGAATGGAAGACGGTTTCACCCCGGGTTACTGGGCAATTTCTGACTGCCATGTGTAAAGCCTCGGCAATAAGTTGGGTGCGCATATTCCCGGCGATCGCGTAACCGATGATCTTTTTCGAGTAGCAATCCATGAGGCTTAGTCAGAATGTGTTTCTGTAGAATTCGAGTGCGGCTACTGTGGTGATTGTTTCTGGGAATGTTGTGAAGGGTTCTGCGGTAGTCGGTGTGGAGAATTCTCCAGGTTTTGAGGTTGGCGATGACTCGTTCGATCATGTAGCGTGTCGCGTTTACTGACTTGTTGAACCTTTTTTCTTCTTCTGTGTGTTGTTGTTTCGGTTGGGTTCGGATGGGGGTGATCATGCCGAGTCCGATGTATCCTTTGTCGCCGATGAGTTGCCCGGTGGTGATGTGGTCGAGTAGGCCGGTTTCTTTTGAGTGCGTGTGCGTCATGGGTGCGGCCGGGCATCGGGTCGGAGATGAAGGCGAGCCGTCCTGTCAGGGTCGCATGCAACCTGGACGTTGACGCCGGTGGTTTTTGTGTTTGCCGGAGTACAGTTCTGGCATGGTGCGCCACGACCAGGTCGGCAGTAGGGTGCCATCGACGATGAGTGGTTCGCTGACATCGAGGTCGTCGACCGTGGGGTGCAGTCCTGCAGGGCCTGTCCCAGGATGGGCATCCAGGATGCGATGGTTCGAGAGATCGTTTTCTGGGAGACGTGGAACTGGTCGGCAATCGATGCTTGTGTGCGGTTGGATCGCAGATAGATCAAGGCCACAACAACACACTTGTACAGTCCTAGTGTGGGTTTCCGTCCTGCTCGGGAGGCTGGTGCCTCGCGGAGGTCATGGATGCGTGCGACAAGGTCGGTGATCTGTTCGCTGCTAAGACCTGTGCTAGAGTACATGGGAAGGCTCAACTTTCGATTGACTGTGTTGGTACTATCAATTATTCAGGAAGTTGAGCCTTCCTCGCGCATACCGACACGCACAACACGTCAATTAACTATTGCAGCCACCGATTCTGACTAAGCCTCCATGACGGTTGCTAGATAAGTGAATCCTTCCCAGGTGGGGATGTAGGTGATATCGCCTACCCATTTTTGCCCTGGTTTGTTGGCGGTAAAATTCCTTTTCACCAGATCCGGGCGGTGGTGAAGATCCTGGGCGGGGATGGTGGTGCGGGCCCGCTTTGCGGGGCCGGCCAGGCCAACTAGGCCAGACGTGGTGCATGAGCTGGCGCACCAGCTCTGGGCTCGCGTGGATTCCCCGTTCGGCCAGGGGCTGCGTGGATACGTCGATACCCGTACGTTTGGTCAGACTCGTGGAAGAAATGCGTAGTTAAAATAGTGAGTTCCTCTCGGCGTTTCTGCGTCTCGGATAAACCCTGATTCCGCCATCTGTAGTAGCCAGAACGAGACACTCTGGCCCAGCGGCACATCAGATACACCAGATAGTTGCCTTCCTCGCGGAGGTATATAAACATATTTCGCTGCTACCGGGAGTTTCCTGCACGCATGAAGGCCGCCGCTTTTTTCAAAAACTCGATCTCCATCTTCGCTTCACGCAACTCAGCCTGCAAGCGTTTGTTTTCCGCCACCTGATCCGACGAGGCTTCTACCATACCTGGGTCGGGATGCTGTTTCCGCCATATCCTCACCCAGTTACCCACAGTTTGCGGAACCAGATTGTAGGACTTCGCCACTTCCGCTATCGGGCGAGACCCCTCAAGAACCTCCGCGATGATTTGTTCTTTAAACTCTTTACTGAATTTCGAAGCCGGCATGATACAGATTTTACCTCACATGTTCGAATAGACTCAGGTTTTTCGCCACTGTCCACGAAACGCCGGGCACTCCATTGCCCGGTGGTGATGTGATCGAGTAAACCGGTTTCTTTGAGTGCGTGTGCGTCATGGGTGCGGCCGGGCATCGGGTCGGAGATGAAGGCGAGCCGTCCTGTCAGGTCGCATGCAACCTGGACGTTGACGCCGGTGGTTTTGTGTTTGCCGGAGTACAGTTCTGGCATGGTGCGCCACGACCAGGTCGGCAGTAGGGTGCCATCGACGATGAGTGGTTCGCTGACATCGAGGTCGTCGACCGTGGGGGTGCGAGTCCTGCAGGGCCTGTCCCAGGATGGGCATCCAGGATGCGATGGTTCGAGAGATCGTTTTTCTGGGAGACGATGGAACTGGTCGGCAATCGATGCTTGTGTGCGGTTGGATCGCAGATAGATCAAGGCCACAACAACACACTTGTACAGTCCTAGTGTGGGTTTCCGTCCTGCTCGGGAGGCTGGTGCCTCGCGGAGGTCATGGATGCGTGCGACAAGGTCGGTGATCTGTTCGCTGCTAAGACCTGTGCTAGAGTACATGGGAAGGCTCAACTTTCGATTGACTGTGTTGGTACTATCAATTATTCAGGAAGTTGAGCCTTCCTCGCATACTCGACACGCACAACACGTCAATTAACTATTGCAGCCACCGATTCTGACTAAGCCTCCATGAATAAGCCTCGTTGATTAGGGGAACAAGAGGAACTCTACAGAATCAAGGTTTCAGATCATCAGCAGCAGCTGAGTGATCGTGGGGATTCTGCTCGCCGCGAATACCTCCGGATAAATGCCAGTGAGATCGCTGACTCCGCATGCACTCTTGAGAATTATCAGAGTCCCATGCCATCTACGATGCCCCTGTGTTCCGCACGCGCCAGAGAAAAAGGAGGAAACCGACCCGAGGGAACTCAAACTTGCCGAAGAAATCAGCAGGAAAGCGCTCCGTCGGATGGAAGATTTTGCACGCGACGTCTGCTCCCTCATGGGGGATCTGACGAGAGAAATGGGGAAAGGTAGCAGAGTCCGAGATGGCTCTTCACTATTGGAGAGGTCTCATCATTGACGAAAAGAGCAGGGATGTCAGAGAGTCTAGGAAGCGAGCATCGCAGCTGCTGAAGGTCCTTGAACCACTGGCGAAGGGCGTGCATGCCGTGCCGTCCGAAGTGGCCGCGCCAGAGATGGTGTGCGTCCGGAGGGTGAGGACATCAAGCGGTACCTGGAGTATGCTTCGATGGCATCTCGGCGTGGACGAGGAACTTCGTGGTGTGGCGATCGTGGAGAAGATCCCGGCCGATGATCGTGTCAGGGTTCGCTCTCATCTCAGAAGGATGGGGCACAGAAGCCTCTGGGCCGGGTGCGAGATACGTTTTAGCCGGGCAAAGACATAAAGGACGGGATTGTTGACAGATCTGCCTCACGCGGGCTCCTCGTTGCCGTGACCGATCAACAGATCCTCACCGCAGAACCGAAAAGAGTTCCTCAAGCCTGGGGCCGAGATGGAATCCATCGAGGATCTCTGAGAAGACGCGGGTCCGTCGCACTCGTCATGGCGATGCTGGCCAGGAGGGAGAGAATCCGCCTGACCCTTGAGAATGGCGAGGTGATGGTCTGGCAGTTTTCCCGAGAAAGCGGAGCAGAAAAGCGGTTAATCAGTTTGCGGTGCTGATGCGCCCCGAGGGCTACCCGCGCCCCGTCACTGCGGGAGGCAGGGTGCAGGAGGCAGGTCCCTTCTCCGATGAGACAGGCGAGAGGCAAACCAGAGTGAGCCCAGCACTGTCCTCCTGACCCTGGCGGGTCAGTCGAAGTCACCCAGTGTGGGCAGGGAAACGGCTTTGAGCGTGACTTCGTAGTCATCGACCCGCTTCGCCAGGGTCCTCGTCTGAGATCGCCATCGCCCCGATAGTGAGGAAGGGTTTCAGGTAGGTGAGGGAGCAGAGGTTTGCGCTGGCCTGGAAGGTCGCAGGAATTCGTGCACCGTGTAGATGTAGTCGCTTTCGCGCCCGTATTTGCTGGAGCCGGGGGAGCAGGCGACGAGGAGCTCTTTGCCGGCCAGGGCGTTGCCCGTGGAGCCGTACGCCCAGCCGTAGGTCAGGACGTCGTCCTCCCATTTCTTGAGCAGGGGCGGGCAGGAGAACCAGTACATGGGGAACTGCAGGGACGATGCGGTCTGCGGCCTCCATCGCCTGCTGCTCGGCTGCGGCGTCGATGGTGAAGTCGGGGTAGAGGTCATACATGTGACGCACGACGACCTCGTCGCCGAGGCTCTCGGCCCGCTCGGCCAGGGCACGGTTGACCCGTGAGGCCTCCATGTTGGGATGGAAGACGAGCACGAGGGTTTTCATAGTTGCTCCTCACTGAATTTGGGATGGACTAGTTCTGGCAAACCAGGTGGTAATCCGCCACGTGTTGCGCACTGACACTACCTTGTGAGGCCCAGGACCTCGGGAGACGGCGCCGCTCACCGCTGGTTGAGGATCACCAGGACTTGGAGCTGGTACCAGGGCACAGGTGCAGCTCATTCGTCGTCGAGCGCCTCGGCAACCATCTCATTCGTGACCACGTGGTCTTCGGTCGAGGGCAGGAGTGCCAGAGCGTTTCGTCGCTGATGCTGCGATGCCGATTCAGTGGGAATCGGTGTTGGTATGCTGCGTCCATCATGTGCCCGGCGCTTGTGGTGCGGGAATCTGGTGCGTTTTCTTCCATATCCTCAGAATAAAAAGCAATCCAGCGCGCCGGCTCTCAGCGTACAGACCGGGATGTCCTGGGTGGAGCGGTCCTCGTCGTACCGGTAGCCGTTCTCGGTGAAGTTGCTGAGCTTGGCGACGGACCGGACCCGGTTGCCGGACCAGCCACCCGGCCATGGTGCCGCGGGCGCGTTTGGCGTGGAAGCTGACGATGCGGGGCGTGCCGTCCTTGCCGCGGTCCTCGAAGCGGGGCGTGACGACACGAACGCCGAGACGGTCGGCGTCGATGGCGGAGAAGTACTCCTGGGAGGCGAGGGTTGACCAGCACCTCCGGGCCGGGGGAGGCTGCCAGGTCCTCCGCTTGCAGCAGGTCGGTGATCCCGGGTGCCCCACCGAGTCGTAGAGGCTGCGGCCGCGCCCGGTGACCAGGCGGGTTCCCATCTCCAGGCGGTACGGCTGGATCAGGTCAGGGGCGCAGCAGCCCATACAGTCCCGACAGGATCCGCACCGTCTTCTGCGCCTCCGTGAGTCACGCTCCCGAATGATCTCGCTGCCAGGCCCTGGTAGGCGTCGCCGTTGAAGACCAGCACCGCCGGCCGCGACGTTGCGGGCGTGTGCTCGGGCTGGAATTCGCGGTAGCAGGGTCACATTGAGTGCGCAGATCCTCCGAGATGCGCATGAGGCTTGACCAGGTCACCGGGCGACTTGGTGCGCATGGCGTCGATCAGCTCCACCGACTGCTCCAGCAGTCAGGGGTGCAGCAGTGCCAGGAGGTGGGCAGCGGGGACTCGAGAGTCCAGCGACTTGGCGGGGGACAGGGACGCTCAGCATGCCCCATTCCTATGCGTCCCGACGACCGGGCGCAAGTCGCTGAGCGGACAGCCGCTCCAGCCTACGGGTGAGGGATCAGGAAGGTCAGGTCTGGTCGGGAGGCATGGAGGGCTTTGTCGAAGGTGGCGAGGTCCGCCATGCGCGGCCGCAAGGCGAGACGAGATAAAGATCTGTGGCTTGCCGGTGACCGACCAGGCCAGTGGCATCGATATCGGCGTATGACGGGTCGCTGGGCGGAGAACTCGGCAGCAGGGAGTGCCCTGATGAGCCGGATGCGTTCCAGAGCCATGGTGGCTGGTTCGCCCCAAACCAAGGAGGAAACGCAGTAGGCGCCTTCTGTGGTGGGGCAGGTCGCGAACTGGGTGGTGTCTGCGAGCCACTCACCTGCGGCCTCATGGTGTTCGTGTTCGGCTGCGGTGAGGGCTATCAAGACGTTGGCGTCCAGGAGATAGCGGATCATGGCTCCTCGATGAGGTCTGCAACCTGTTCGTTTGTGATGGATCTGCCGATGCGTAGGGACGGGGAAGCCGGTGCGGGGGTCGGTCTCGATGATGGCTGGGTGGCCATCCAGCTGGGCAAACCCCGGATCGCCAGCTCTGCTACGACAGCTGACAGTGAGCGGCCCTGTAGTTGGGCTATCTCCTGTGCTCTTTCTCGGACTGCAGGGGGTAGATCAACCGTGGTGCGCATGACTGCATCATAAGTGATGCATCGGTGAGGCGGTGGGGTGATCGGTCCTTGTGGAGACGTCGCCTGGCCGTCGCTGGACATTTCGTGTAGTTCTACTGGACATCCAGGTTTGTTCTAGTTATTCTATAACTATGCTTTGGCAAGTTGACCCCGTGACCCGCAGCCGCTCTACGAGCAGATTGCCGAGGTGGTCCGTCGCGCCGTCGCCGATCGGGAGCTGACCGCAGGGGACCGGCTTCCCGCCGCCAAGGAGCTTGCAGCCAGCCTGGACGTGAACCTCCACACCGTCCTCAAGGCCTATCAGCAGCTGCGCGACGAGGGATACATCGAGTTGCGGCGCGGACGTGGTGCCGTGGTGATCGCCAAAGCCGACACAAGACGGTTGGAACCCCTGATTGCCGACCTCGTCCGACAGGCGAAGCGCCGGCATCAGCCGTGACGAACTAATCCTCCTCATTGAAAAGCAGGTTGAAGCATGAGTACATCGAAGTTGACGAACCGAGGAGAGCTGACTGCCTCCCTGGTGGGGATCGCGGTGGTGATCGCGATCTCCGGAGCCAGCGCTATGGACGCGAGGGGGATTCTGGCGGACATACCAGGCCGGAGTCGCGAGGGGCTGGGGAATGGACGGCCATGTTGATGCCTTCATCGATCCTGGGGTGATATGGGGTCTCGGACTCGGCCTGTCCCTTGGCATTCCGCTGCTGCTGGTCCTTCTGGGGCTGCTCCTGCGTCTTGGCCGCATCCTGACCCCCGTCGCCGGGGGAGTCGCGGCGCTGCTCGCGATCATCTTTGGGGGTGTGCTGTCGTTGCAGCGCGGCATGACCGAGGAACAGATTCAGGCCTCGGCGCCGTCCCCGCTGCCCCTGGCGTTTCTGGCAATGCTGGTGGCGATCCTGGGTCGGCGCCGGGCTGGCGCTCGCCCTGCGTCGCCGTCCGGACGGGCAGGAGGTGCCCGTGGCCCTTGACGACGCCGACCCGCGGCTGGCTGTGGATGAAGACATCCGGGTGGCATGGACCGGCCGGACACGTATTGGCCGTGGCGTATTGGCTGCGCTGGGGGCGAGCGCCGTCGTGACCCTCATCCTGATGATCTGCTGGCTGCTGGTGCATCCTCCTGGGAGCCCTTGGTTTTCATGGCCCTTCTGCTCCTGACCTTCGCCTTCGTTGGAGCCACCACGAGCGCGTCGGTCACGATCGACTCGGGTGTCAGGATTCGCGGTGTCGGACCGATCTCCTTTGCCGACATCCCCCTCACGGGGATCGCCAAGGCCAGCGTCGTGGACATCAACCCGTTCCGAGACTTTCGGCGGCCTGGGGCAGCAGTATGCGCCCGACAGGGACCAGGGGATTCATCACCGGTAAGGGCGCTGCGCTGCGAGAGTCGATCGGGGTGAGTCGAGGGGGCCTTCATCATCACGCTCCACGCCCGGGCCGCCGCGACCGCCCTCAATACACTGCTGGCCAGAAGGGCCAGCCGCATCTGACCGCTCGGCTGAGAGAAACAGCTGCGGTGAGGCCGAATCGCCTGGTGGGTAGACCGTCAGGCCCCTACAAGGAAGCATGATCATATGAATATGACTCTGAAACAGCCGATGGGCCCTGACGGGTCAGTGGCCTCCATCAGAAGCAAGGACAGCGTGCTCAGCATCGCCTCGGTGTACTCACTCCTGTCTCTCGGGTCGATGGGTTCGTGCCTGTCGCTCGGTTCCGTGGGTTCATTCCTGTCCCTCGGGTCGATGGGTTCATGTCTGTCCATCGGCTCTGTGGGGTCAATCACGTCCGTCGGCTCCCTGAGCTCATCCTGCTCCGTGCTCAGCGTCAGAGGCAGACGGGACATAGGCAAGGCCCAGCCCAGTGGGCGCTGCGGCAGGCGCCCGAAGACCGTGAAAGCCAGCGCCTCCCGCCAAAGAGAACAAAAAAGAAGAGGGCGAGGCGATCCGGGGAAGAAGGTCGTCTTGACGGCCGCAGTCGCCCTCGCAGCCTGGGCGAGGGCTGAAAGCTCATCAGCGAGACCCTCTGACGCCGGCCTCGAATTGCCCCGACCTTGGGGTTGACGCATGCTGGTTTCCCGCATCGCAAGGCGACGATGGGGCCATCACCCCGGAGCTGCCGGAAGAACGGCGAACGCCTACTAGACCCGGCCGCGAGCGACAATCAAGCGGGACGCCGCGTGCGTCAAGGAGGGTGGTACCGCGGGTTTGGCTCGTCCCTCTGGTCGTGTTCGCCTACCGGAGGTCTAGATGAGTTCCTATAATGCCGTGCCCGCAAGCGTCGACTTTCCCGCGCTGGGCATGAGATCATCGCGCTGTGGGCTGAGCGCGACACCTTCGCCAAGTCCTCGACGCCACCGCCGGTGGCAAGCCGTGGACGTTCTACGGGGCCCGCCGACCGCCAACGGCATGCCCGGCACGCATCACATCGAGGCCCGCGTCTTCAAAGACCTGTTCCCACGGTTCAAAGACGATGCAGGGCTACCGCGTCGACCGCAAGGCCGGGTGGGACTGCCACGGTCTGCCCGTCGAGCTGGCCGTCGAGAAGGAGCTCGGCTTCTCCGGAAAACCCGACATTTGGGGCCTACGGGGTGGAGGCGTTCAACGCCAAGTGCCGCGAGTCGGTGCTGCGACACGTTGACGCCTTTGCCGAGCTGACCCGCCGCATGGGCTACTGGGTCAACCTCGACGACGCCTACGTCACCATGACCCCGAATACGTGCAGTCCTGTTGGTGGGCGCTGAGCAGATCTTCGACAAGGGCCTCCTGCAGGAGGACTACCGGGTCGCGCCCTACTGCCGCGCTGCGGCACCACCCTGTCCGACCATGAGCTGGCGCAGGCTACGAGGACGTCACCGACCCGTCGGTCTACGTCCGGTTCCCCGTCGCCTCTGGGCCGCTCGCCGGCGAGGCCACGACCTGCTGGTGTGGACCACCACGCCCTGGACGCTGGTGTCCAACACCGCCGTCGCCGTCCACCCCGGCGTCGACTACGTCGTCGGCAGCCATCGAGCAGGGGCTCCTGGTGGTCGTCGAGCCGCTGTTTGACGCGGTCCTGGGCGACGAGTGGTCGCGGGGCCAGGTGTTCAGGGGCTCCGAGCTGGAGCGCTGGACCTACCAGCGGCCCTTCGAGCTGATCGAGTTTGACCAGCCCGCCAGCTACGTGCTCCTGGCCGACTACGTCACCACCACCGACGGCACCGGCCTGGTTCACCAGGCCCCGGCCTTCGGTGAGGAGGTATGATCGCCTGCCGCCGCTACGGCCTGCCGTTCGTGAACCCCATCCGTCCCGACGGCCACTTCCAGGACGACGTCCCGCAGGTCGGCGGGATGTTCTTCAAATCCGCCGATGCCCCTGGTCGCCGACCTGGAGGAGCGCGGGATCCTGTTCCGCAAGCTCGACTATCTGCACGCCTACCCGCACTGCTGGCGCTGCCACCCCGCTGCTGTACTACGCCCAGCCGTCCTGGTACATCCGCACCACCCGCATCAGGACGAGCTGCTCGCCCAGAACGAGGCCACCACCTGGTACCCCGAGTCCATCAAGCACGGCCGCTACGGCGACTGGCTGAACAACAACATCGACTGGGCGCTGTCGCGCAGCCGCTACTGGGGCACTCCGCTGCCCATCTGGCGCAACGTCGACGACCCCTCCGACCTGATCTGCGTCGGCTCCCTGAAGGAGCTGGGCGAGCTGGCCGGCCGTGACCTGACCGACCTCGACCCGCACCGCCCCTTCATCGACGACGTCGAGATCATCCGCGACGGCGCAACCTATCGTCGCGTGCCCGAGGTGATCGACGCCTGGTTCGACTCTGGGGCGATGCCGTTCGCGCAGTGGGGCTACCCGCACGCGCCCGGGTCGGCGGAGAAGCTGGAGGCCAACTACCCGGCCGACTTCATCTGCGAGGCCATCGACCAGACCCGCGGCTGGTTCTACTCCCTGATGGCGGTCGGCACCCTCGTGTTCGACCAGTCGAGCTACCGCAACGTCGTGTGCCTCGGCCACATCCTCGCCGAGGACGGCCGCAAGATGAGCAAGCACTTCGGCAACATCCTGGGCTCATCCCGCTGATGGAGGCCAACGGTGCTGACGCGGTGCGCTGGTTCATGGCCTGCTCCGGGTCGCCGTGGATGGCGCGGCGCGTCGGCTACAACACCATCGCCGAGACGGTCCGCAGGTGCTGCTGACGTACTGGAACACCGTCGCCTTCCAGTCGCTGTACGCGCGGGCCGCAGGCTGGGAGCCGGGCGGGGAGGTGCCCGCAGTCGCCGACCGGCACGTCTCGACCGCTGGCTGACCTCCGCGACCAACGAACTGGTTCGCGACGTCACCGCCGCGCTGGAGGACTTCGACACGCAGCGGGTCGGGTCGCTGCTCACTGCCTTCGTCGACGACCCTGTCCAACTGGTACGTGCGCCGGTCGCGCCGCCGCTCTGGGCGGGCGACCCCGGCGCTCTGGCAACTCTTCACGAGGCCCTCAGCGTGCTGACCCGCCTGATGGCCCCCATCACGCCCTTCGTGACGGAGCGGGTGTGGCAGGGACCTGTTCGCCGTCACCGATCCGGACGGCCCTGAGTCGGTGCACCTGGCCAGCTGGCCCGTCGCCGACGAGTCGCTGATCGACCAGCAGCTGTCGCGCGCTATGGCCACCACCCGGCGTCTGGTGGAGCTGGGGCGTGCCGCCCGGGCCGAGTCGAAGATGAAGGTGCGGCAGATGCTCTCCCGGATGCTCGTTCCGACGGCGGCGCTGGCGGAGCTGACGAAGGAGCTCATCGCTGAGGTGCGCTCCGAGCTCAACGTGCAGGAGATCGCGTCGTTCACCTCCGCGGGTGATCTCGTCGACCACTCCGCCAAGGGCAGCTTCAGGGCGCTCGGCAAACGCTTCGGGAAAGCGCACACCGCAGGTCGCCGCCGCTATCGCCGCCGCGGATGCCTCAAGCTGGCCGGGGAACTGCGGGGAGCTGGGCCGGACGCTGGTGCATCTCGACGACGAGCCGTCGAGGTCTCCGCCGACGAAGTGCTGCTCACGGAACGTCCCGCGAGGAGGCTGGAGCGTCGTCAACGAGCAGGGTGAGACCGTCGCCCTGGACCTCGAACTCACCCCGGAGCTGGTGCGTGCCGGCCTGGCTCGGGAGGTGATTCGGGTGGTGCAGGAGGCCCGCAGAGTCGTCGGGGCTGGACGTGTCCGACAGGATCAGGCTGCGCCTGGCCGCCGAGGCCAGCTTGCGGAGGCCATTGTCGAGCACGCCGGCCTGATTGCCGACGAGGTGCTGGCCCTGGGCTGGAGCACGGTGACGTCGAGGATCCGACAGCCGAGGACCAGGAGCTCGGGCTGAGGATTCACCTGGCCAAGAGCGAGTAGCAGCAGAGCCGCGGGATCTCACTTTCGGTGGGAGCTCCATAGTCTGGAAAAGTCAGCCTTTTGGCGGATCTCCGGGCGAAGGGGCGTCGCGGCTTCCCTCAGAAGCCCTGATTGCTATTAGGCTGGAAAGCAAATCTGACGACGGGAGAGTGATGGCACTTCCTTTGGGTCCCTGGCGCCTGACCTACACGCCTGGCCAGTGGCTGATTCTGGCGGGGCCACGGCTGGTCACCGTGATGCAGCCTGCACCGCCGAAGATGTCGACGCTGGTGGGACAGCTATGGACTGACATGCAGGCCGCTGGGTCGCTGGGATCGCTGATGGAGTTGCTCCGTGGCTATTCGCTGGACCAAATGCCGGACTTCGCCGCGTTCGTGTGGGACGGCGGCGCTCTGCATGGCCTCGCCAGGGGGCGTATCGCCGTGGTCGACGCCAACACTGGGCAGACCGCGCTTGACGGTGAGGGGGCCCTCACCTGGCATGAGGGCCACTTCAGGGGCGATCCGGGCGCTGCGCATCGACATGCGGGTTGATGGAGCCCGACCATGCTGCATCTGCCGCTCATCACCGGTGCGGTGGGGGCGTCGTCGCTGGTGATCAGCACCGATCCCGACCAGCTGGTGCGGTTCCCCGACGAGAACAACCTGCTGCCGGAGCCCATTGCACCGGCTCCTCCCTGCCGTCGGAGCCCCTTGAGCCGGCTCCCGCGCCGGAGCCGTCGATGAACACCTCCATCGACTCGGGACGGCATGTCGAGGACTCCCAGTTCCAGCGCCCCGAGCAGAGTTTCCGTGAGGAGGAGTACGCGCCCTTCGGCATCGGCATCCAGGTCAACACGGGGAGTTCACCAATGTCTCCGGCGGTCTCGTCATCGGGCGGGCCCCGGATGCGGGCCGTGGCCCGATGGGCTCAGGGATCGCTTCGCGTTCCCAGCCCCGGCAACGACATCTCACGCAGCCATCTGCTGATTGAGCCGGTCGGACGTGAGGCGCGCGTGACAGACCTGAACTCCACGAACGGAACCACCGTTCAGCCGGCAGGGGAGGAGCCCTACCTGCTGGAGAACGGCGACTCCGTGACGGTGTCCGTCGGGACTGTCCTGAATCTGGGTGACGGCGTCAGCCTCCGCATCGAACGAGGCCCGATAGATCACTGAGGGCGAAAATGGCCGGTTTCCCGCGGGAACCGGCCATTTCGCTGTTTTCACTGGTGTTTTGCCGCTCTTGGGAAACAGGATGACGTGACGTCGCAGTGAGTTGAAACCCATTTTCTCCACACGTGACCCTCCGGCCTGTAGATTACGGGTCATAAACCCTGGGGCGACCATGGAAGGAGAGGCGGATGGGTCGGCTATGGCAGAGGAGCGTAAGCCTGGTAATCGTGATGGCGGTTGCCGTGGGAGTCAGCGGATGTCTGCAGAATCCGAATGTGAAGAATGCGACGGGGGAGGTGAATGGGTTGCCGACGGCGGCAGCACGGATGGCGACAGGAAGGTCACGATCTTCGGTGCGTTCGGCGGCGATGAGAAAGCTGCTTTCGAAGCCTCGCTGCAGAAGTTCGAGCAGGAGGTGGCATTGACGTCGAGTACGCCAACAGCGATGACTTCACCACCTTGATCAAGACCAAGATCCGTTCGGGCGACACCCCGGACATCGCCCTGTATCCGCAGCCGGGTGGTCTGCTGGAGGCGGCTGCGGAGCAGTCGATCCAGCCGATCGACACCTACCTGGACTACGACGCCTTGGACTCCACGCTGGTTCCCGGCTTCATGGATGCGGCCCGCTACAAGGGCCGTGTGTGCAGGGGCTCCCATGCGCATGGCGGTGAAGTCCATCGTCTGGTATCCGGCCGCTTATAAGGACCTGGGGTTGAGCACCGAGCCGAAGACCATGCAGGGAGCTTGGGGCCCTCGCTGATCAGATCAAGGCCAAGGGCGTCGCCCCCTGGTGCCTCGGGGTGGAGTCCGACGCGGCGACCGGCTGGCCGGCCACCGACTGGATTGAGGAGATCGTGCTGCGGATGCACGGCCCCGAGGTCTACGACCAGTGGACCAGCCACAAGATCCCATTCAATGACGAGCGCATCGTCGCCGCTTTCGAGGAGTTCGGGAAGGTCGCCCTCACAGAGGGCAACGTCTACGGCGGCAGCCAGGGTGTGTTGGCCACCAACTTCGGCACCACCATGAATCCAGCCTTCGGCACCCCGCCGGGATGCTATTTCATGCGGCAGGGCAATTTCGTCGCCTCCATGCTGCCATCCGATGTCCAGGCGAACCTGGACAATGCCGTCGGAACCTTCGCCTATCCTCCATATGAGGGCGGCTATGAGGGAAAGCCGATTCTGGGTGGCGGCGACATGGCGGCCCTGTTCAATGGGGATGACGAGGACGCCATTGCGGTAATGAAATTCCTTACCAGCGATGAGTTTGGCGCTGAATGGGCGAAGGCCGGTGGCTGGCTGTCCCCCCACAAGACTTTTGACATGAGCAACTACCCCAACCAGACCACTCGCACGATTGCTGAGATGGCGACCAGCGCGACGGTGTTCCGCTACGACGGGTCGGACCTCATGCCCAACGCCGTGGGCGGCGGCTCCTTCTGGACGGGGATGGTGGACTTCCTGTCGGGTGCCAAGACCGCCCAGCAGGTGACCACCGAGATTGAGAACTCCTGGCCGAAGTGACGAAGTGATGAGCGAGTCAACACATGGTGCGGCGGAGACCGCAGCCACACCGGAGGAGAGGCGGGCCGCGAGCCCGGCTCATTGGCCGCGGGCCCTCATGGGGCTGCTCGGCATGGTGCTGATCGGATGGTTTGTCGGCAACGCCTTCCTGGCGCTGGCCTACTATCCGGAATGGTTCAGCGTCGGCGTCCCCGTGATCAACAAGATCATCCAGGCCCTGCTGGCCATGATCTTCGGCATCGGCGGCTCCCTGGCGTTCTTCGCCAGCATGAACCCTGTTCATCAACGGGCTGCCGGGACGGCTGTCGCAGTTCCTCATGCCCTACGCCTACGTGCTGCCGGGCTACTTCACCATCGGCCTGATCCTGCTCTACCCCACGATCCAGACGGTGAACTACTCGTTCGCGAACGCGGACTCCACCGCATACCTGGACCCGTGGTACGGGAACTTCGCGGCTGTCCTGGGCTCGGATGAGTTCCTGCGCACCATCTGGAACAACGTGCTGTGGCTGCTGCTGGTGCCGGCCTCGACTGTGGTGATCGGCCTCATCGTCGCGGTGCTGGCTGACCGGCTATCCCCGCGAGGTGAGAAGCTGTCCAAGGCGCTGATCTTCCTGCCGATGGCGATCTCCTTCGTCGGTGCGGCCACCATCTGGCAGTTCATCTACGACTACCAGTCGGGTGACAAGCAGATCGGGCTGCTCAACGCCATCGTCGCCGCATTCGGTGGGTCGCCGGAGCCGTGGGTGCAGCACGAGGCGGGTGCTCTGAACAGCCTGCTGCTGATGGTAATCGTGGTCTGGCTTCAGGTGGGCTACGCCATGGTGCTGCTATCCACCGCCATCAAGAACGTGCCCGAGGACACCCTGGAGGCGGCGCGCATCGATGGGGCCTCGGAGTTCAAGATCTTCTTCCAGATCATCATTCCGCAGATGAAGGGAACCATGATCACGGTGTTCGTCACGGTGTTCATCATGGTCATGAAGATCTTCGACATCGTCTACGTCATGACCAACGGCAACTACAAAACCAATGTGATCGCGAACATGTTCTTCCAGGAGCTGTTCGTGAAGCAGAACGCCGGCACGGCCTCCGCGATCGTGGTGCTGCTGCTGCTGGCTGTGATCCCGGTGCTGATCTACCAGGTGCGTCACTTCAAGCGTGAGGAGCAGGAACGATGAAGACCGCTGAGACGGGGCAGAGGCGGAGCTGGGTCGCCATCATCGTGGTGACTCTCCTATGCATCCTGTGGCTGCTACCCACCGTCGGTCTGCTGGTGACCAGCTTCCGACCCATCGACGACATCAACTCCTCAGGCTGGTGGGAGGCCATCTTCAAGCCGGCGTTCACGCTGCAGAACTACGTGGGCGTGTTCGACAAAGAGCGACATGGGGATGGCGTTCATCAACGCCCTGGCGGTTGCTGTGCCGGCCACCATCATCCCGATCATGTTCGCGGCCTTCGCGGCCTATGCCTTCACATTCCTGGAGTTCAAGGGCAAGGACTTCCTCTTCATCACAATCGTCGCCGTGATGGTTGTTCCGCTGCAGGTGGCGCTGCAGCCCATGCTGGATCTGCTCGGTCCCCGTGGCCTGGGCATCGCAGGACAGTACGTCGCGGTGTGGATGCTGCATACCGGTTTCGGCATGCCGTTGGCCATCTACACGCTGCGCAACTACATGACGACGCTGCCGAAGTCGATCATCGAGTCGGCGAAGATGGACGGGGCGACGCACTACCAGACGTTCTGGCGGCTGGTGTTTCCCATGTCGACTCCCGCGATCGCCGGGTTCGCCATCCTGCAGTTCCTGTGGGTGTGGAATGACCTGCTCATTGCCCTGCTGTTCCTGAAGCCCGACAACCAGACGGTGATCGTCTCCTGAAGGGGATGCTCGGCACCCAGGGGCAGGGCTGGGAGCTGCTGACCGCTGGCGGCTTCATCTCCATGGCGTTGCCGCTGCTGGTGTTCATCGCTCTGCAGCGGTACTTCGTGCGTGGCATGACCGCCGGTGCGGTGAAGGGGTGATCGACGCAACTGAGATACGGCTGCGGTCCCGTCCTCCTGTCGGGGAGCGGGGCCGTATCTCTTGCCTCTTTCAGGGCCAACCCACGGTCACGGCTGGCTCCGTGGCTCGACAGCACCGTCGTCTCTGACCGCTCCTAGGCCAGGAAGTCTAACTTTAGTTAATAATCTTTCAGGCAGAGGTGGCGCTATTCCGTGTGATACTCGAAACCCCTGACGTGGCATGTCGCTCTCTCCTGCCTGAGAGTCTTTTGGCCCTAGTCAGAGAGGCTTATGGTTATGGTTGACTCCTGATCTCCGTCGCAGCAGTCGCAAAGAGCCTGTCTCTTCCAAGTGTGGATCGGTGTTTTGGGGATGGAGTGTCGTGGTGCTCAGAGCTGAACTAGTCGTGATGCGTCTTATTCAGCTGTTCTTCAGAACCCTCCCCAAAGATCCCTGCACCCTGTAGAGTTGCTCACATCATCAGTGAACAATGACGTTGGCTGGATGGCTCTGCCGTTTCGTGTGGCGACGTGGTGCGAGGTGGGTGAGTGTGTTGTGACCGAGGATCTGAGCAGGAGACAGGCTGAGGGCCAGGCCGTCTCTGGGGGAGCAGCTGCGACCCACAGCGCCCTGAGGCTTCTGTTTTGCCGGCACATCCCCGGATCACTGAGCATTGCTCCAGCTGCCATCGCGCGTGAGCTCCCCGGTTGGCCAATGGTGGCCCTGGGCGGTGCCCACAACTCAGGCATACAGGCCCATCTGATTGGGGAGGCCACAGGGTGCAAGCTCACCATCATCCGCAGTGAGGATGGCCCGGCTGAGAGTCAGCCATGGCCATTGATGCCTGGCTGACCGTTGTCCTGGAACAGGAAGTCACTGGCATCTGTATTGATGACCGTGGCATGTTTCACGCGAAACCTGATTTGGCCTCTGCGGTTGAGGAGTTGGTACATCGCGGCGTGCGGGTGGTGATTGTCACGGATGATGCCGAGGATGAGTTCGTTATTGTTGCGCGGCTCAGCCACCTGCGACCGCAGTTGCTCCTGCAGCACACGATGTCGTCAGAAGAGGTGTGGCGCATCGTGGAGGAGCAGACAGGGAACCTCCTTGAGCCATATCAAGCGGTGATCCAGGCTATCTGTTCGTGTCACCCTATCCTAGTGCACCTATTCTTGACTGCGTTGTGTCATGTCAGGAGCAGTGAGCCTGTGTCCCCCGCAGCTGTCACCGATTCCCTGGCGGATGCCATCACCCATGTTGTTCGCACCCAGTTTCCCCACCCGTATGAACAGGCGACCTTCCTCCTGTATCTCGCTCTGAGCAGCGATCCCCTCGCCACGACGCAGGTTGATCAGAGCCTGGGGAACATGGCACTGGGAGTTCGCAACATTCGGCGGCTGGCCGCAGCCCTCGCAACAGAACAGATCTCCTCCGAACTGCTTATGGTGCTGTGGGAGCAACTGCGTCTCCACCTTGCTTCCGAGCCGTTCGAGCTCGCCCGTCAAGCTCTCCTCCCCCTGCTGGATGGTGATTTGGCGGTTGATGTGCATCATCTGGGGCTACTTGAGCTGTTCACTGGAGATAGCGACCTCTGCCTGACACCGGAGGCAGCAGAGGCTATTCTTCAGGTGATCAACATAGCAGCCGAGCCCGGCCGATGCGAAGTGTTGCGAGCGCTGCCTCAACTGCTTGAGGACAAATCTGTGGTGGAGGTGGTGGCACGACTTGCCTTGCTGTGCGCAGACATCGATGTGCAGGCTCTCGGAACCGCATTGCAGATGCTTAATGATGCCGCCGCTGTGCCCGACAAGACCTACGAGGTCCTGTCGCCGTTGGTAGTCTTGGAGCATCCAGTCCTGGCTGCTGGTTTGGCGGAGAAAGCGCTGGCAGCTCTTGACCCCGATGATCCTCGTATGGTTCGGGCGGTCCTGGCATGGATCATGGCCTCCCCTGCGACGGCATGCGCTGAGCCCGCTCGGCGCCAACGCACCCTACAGCGCATCGTCGGCCTGGCTCACAGCGACTCTGCTTCGGCCCCGGTTATCCGGGCCGGCTTAGCGAGCCTGCGTGCCTTCACCCGACGCTCAGCATGCAGGCAGCTTCGGGAACTGATCGCCGGTCAGAGCCTGTCCTCCGGAGGGTTGCCGGTGCTTGGGTGCTGTCTCGCCGGGCTTGCGACAAGCCTGAACGACATGGCCGAGCAAGCCACGGTCTGGTGCTGGCGGGCCCGAGCGTTAGACAGGACGCACAACTCCGAGCACATCTGGGTGCTCATCACCCATGCGCTGGTGGCCTACTGGGATCACGATGGAGAATTAGCCCAGGAGCTCTTGGCCCAGGTGGAACAGCTCAGCACGGAGCTGCGTGCCGTGACTGTCTCACGATGCTGCCACCTTGCGACCCAGCATCTCCGCGCTGAATCCGATGGTTCGGTTGATACTCCAGTGCTCGGCGACGGAGCTCATGCAGTGTTGCGGGCCTTCGCGATGCACTGTGCCGCGATCCTTGACCTCGAGAACGGCAGTACACAGATGGCTATCGAGAAATACTTCACCACCGGCCAGACCCTGGAATCGTCCAGCCTTACAAACCCAAGGATCCTTGACTGGCAGCACCAGTTGAGAAAGATCTTCCTGTCCCGCAACGACAAGGCGATAGCTGAGTGCCTGCACAATGACATCTCGGCTGCTGAGGAAGCATGGCGGACCCTCAATGATCTCCCTAATCGGCCCGCTGTGATCCAGGGTATAGCTCTCTTTAATCAAAATCCGATGTTTGTGGGGTATTCGGGTTGGCCGGGGGAATCGGGTTTCCCGGGTGGTTGTGGTGGATATCCCGTCGGGTGTGTAATATCCTTGATGTGTGAAAACAGTTGAGATATCTCCAGAGGAATTCCGGATCCTCCAAGACTACAAACACGAGGGTCCCCACAAACTCATGAAAGGAAAAGCCGAAGCGATCCTACTGCTATCACGAAACGTGGACATCGGGGTTGTGGCAGAACTCGCAGAACGCACCACCGCAACCATCAAAACCTGGCTGCAGGACTGGCATGAAACCCGACTCGCGTCAATACACACCAGCCATGCTGGCAACCTCAACGCCTCCAAACTCACCCCCAGCAGCAGGCAGAAACCATCGAGGTGCTGCAACAACCACCCGGCCAGCTGGGTCTACCCGCCGAGTTCTGGACCGTACCCGACCTCGCCAACTGGATCGACTCCCACTTCCAGATCACCCTATGCCTCCGAGACCTCCTACCACTTCCTGCTCCACCTGGCCGGGTTGTCGTTCCACAAACCCGGGGCCGTCGACCAACACCGAGCCCCCGAGGCCGAGATCACAGCCCGCATGAACCAGATCCGTCACGAACTCGACACCTCCTGGAACGACCCGGACGTGATGATCATGGCCGCCGACGAGGTTCGGATCGAACACGAAAGCGATCCTGCGCAGGGCCTGGCACCGCACAGGCGCCACCACGAAACTACGGGTCAACCGGATCAAGCAGGCACAGTCCCATCATCGGGTTCCTCCACGAACACGACGACACCGTCGACCTGACCGCCCTCGACTGGCAAAACACCAACAACATCATCAACGCCCTCACCGAACTCACCCTCAAATACCCCGGTAAACGAATCGTGATCGTGTGGGACAATGCGAAATAGCACACCTCGAAACACCTCCGCTCCCACCTTGGCCAAGGAAACCCTCTCGAGAACATCCACCTCATCAACCTCCCACCCTACAGCCCCGACCACAACCCCATCGAACACGTCTGGAACGAAGCCAAAAACCACATCAGCAACCACCAACACGCCACCTTCACCGACACCCGCCACGCCTTCGAAATCTACATCACCACAAACCAATTCCCTACCGACTCAACAAATGATTTTGTTTAAAGAGAGCTTGGAGTGCTATGGGTTTTGTGGACACTGCTGAAAAATGGGATTTCTAGGCTGCTTTCTGGTTTTGACTCCATTGTTGGTGGACGTGGTTAGGGGGTGCAGTACCCTAACGCCGAGTGGAGTCGTTTTTGATTGCAGCAGCTACTCGATCCAGGCTGTCACATCCTTGATAGCATGTTTCCGTGTTGGGTAGAATTTTCCGGTTCACTACCTCCTTCTTGCAGGTTGCATTGAATGATTCCGCTGCGGCATTGTCGTAACACGACCCAGTTCTACCCACTGAGGCGCGGATACCATATGTGTTCATGACTTCCGCGTAATCAGCTGAGGTGTATTGCGAACCACGATCCGAATGGAAGACGGTTTCACCCCGGGTTACTGGGCAATTTCTGACTGCCATGTGTAAAGCCTCGGCAATAAGTTGGGTGCGCATATTCCCAGCGATCGCGTAACCGATGATCTTCATCTCGGGTAGCAATCCATGACGGTTGCTAGATAAGTGAATCCTTCCCAGGTGGGGATGTAGGTGATGTCGCCCACCTCGTTTCTGCCCTGGTTTGTTGGCGGTGAAATTTCTTTTCACCAGATCCGGGCGGTAGCCCAGATCTTGGGCTGGGATGGTGGTGCGGGCCCGTTTCCGGGGCTGACAGGCCACCAGGCCGGCCTGTTGCATGAGCTTGCGCACCAGATCTGGACTTGCCTGGACGCCCCGCTCAGCTAAAGCTGCATGGATACGCCGATACCCGTAGGTTTGCTCAGACTCTTCGAAGAAGTATGTGATTAAAATAGTGAGTTCCTCCCGTCGCTTCTGCGTCTCGGATAAACCCTGGCTCCGCCACCTGTAGTAGCCAGAACGAGACACTCTGACCCAAGGGCACATCACATACACCAGATAGTTGCCTTCCTCACGGAGGTATATAAACATATTTCGCTGCTACCCGGAGTTTCCTGCACGCATGAAGGCCGCCGCTTGATCTCTGAACTCGATCCTCCGTCGTCGCTTCACGCAACTCTGCCTGCAAGCGTTTGTTCTCCGCCACCTGATCCGACGAGGCTTCTACCATACCTGGGTCGGGATGCTGTTTCCGCCATATCCTCACCCAGTTACCCACAGTTTGCGGAACCAGATTATAGGACTTCGCCACTTCCGCTATCGGGCGAGACCCCTCAAGAACCTCCGCGATGATTTGCTCTTTAAACTCTTTACTGAATTTCGAAGCCGACATGATACAGATTTTACCTCACATGTTCGAATAGGCTCAGGTTTTTCGCCACTGTCCACGAAACGCCGGGCACTCCAGCTATACAACGGCACGCCCAAAGCTGAACAAGAGCGAGTGGCGTGTAGCTGAGCAGATCGCTGCCGGTTGCACCAATGCGCAAGTGGCCGAAGCGTTGTTCCTGAGCAAGCGCACCATCGACACTCATCTAAGAAACATCTATCGGAGACTCGGAATCACAAGCAGGGAAGAACTAATCGATTTCTGCAAAGATGCGCAGACGCCCATCTTTCCGGCCTCCTAGCAGTTGTCTCCAGCGGTTTTCGTCTAATCAGGCTTATTTTATGGAGATTTCGAAAATAGCGAGATAGTTTGAGGGCTTATTCATGGGGTTTCTTGACACATGCTGGAAGGTGCAAGGGACGGCTTGTCCCATGAGACAATTAAGGTGTGAAAAGAAACCATCTTAGGAACAAGCCGTCACGTGGGAATGCTAGCGCAAAACCCTGATGTCAGTGAAGTTCTCGACCTGTGCGCAGGTGTCCACGCCCACACCCGGGGCCGGCTACCTGCTGGCTGGTTCACGAACCCTCGGTCTCTTCGCCAGTATTCGCCTCATACTTTTAACGTTGCGCCATAACCTCACCTAAGAACTGCTTGCGGAGCTGTTTGAGATTTCTCATTCCACGGTCAGCAGGCGTTGTCAACGCCTACACCCCACTTATCGCCGAGGTCCTCCAGGTTCGGGTTTCCACCGTGGAGGACCCCCACCCGACCCAACAGCTGAGCCTTCGATGGGTGCTCCCTGGTCGTGCTGGTCCTGGCAGCGCATCCAGAGTTGTACTCGGGCAAACACCACACCACCGGAGTCAATCTCCAGGTGGCCTGCACCCAGGCGGGAAGACGTGCCTGGGTTTCACAGTCCTTCCCAGAGACACACCCTATGGCTTCACAGCACTGAAAGACTCCCGGCTCCTCGACGTCGTTCATCAAGCCACCCACATCGGCGATAAAGGCCACACTCCGGTGCCGAGATTGATCACCCCGATCAAGAAACCCGCCGGTCATGAATTGCGCGACACCGAAAAGAGTTCAATAAAAAGATCAACACTATCCGCTACCTCATAGAACAAATTCATTGCGTGATTGAAGACCTGGCGTATATCTTCCACGCCGACTACCACCACCCCATCGCAACCTTCGCCACCACCATCAAAGCCGTCCTTGGAATCATATTCACCTACACTCCATAAATAAACCTCATTGAGGGTGGATGGTGTTTCTGTATCGTCGACGGATACTGTCGTGTCAGGGCCGTGAAATCCCCGGTTCGATGCGGGAGACGATAATGCACAGATCGAAGATCGGAACGTTGGTACGTTCGAGCACCGACCAGTCCGTGCACGAGTGGGCGCATAACACCGCCACGGTATCGAACGTGGCAACGGTCTCGTCGGTCAGCTCCATGGACAGATGCTTTCCACTGGCAGTGTTGACCGATGCGATGAGGGCGTCGTGGAACTCCACATGCACCCCCTGTGCCTCCAACTCGTGCAGTACCGCCAGGGCAGATGATTCGCGGATGTCCGCCACATCGGCCTTGTATGCGACACCGATGAGCAGCACTCGACGAGACGCGGAAGGTCCAAGCCGCTCGACGATACGCCGGGCGATCTCCCGTGGGCGGGAGCGGTTCGCCGCCAGTGCTGCGTCAAGTAGCGGGACGTCGGTAAATTGCCCGGCGGCGAAGTGTGACAGATAAGAGGCATCGACCGGGATGCAATGTCCTCCGGCCCCAGGGCCGGGGAACAAGCTCGACGAATCCAAAGGGCTTAGTCGAGCACGCTTCGAATACTTCCCACGGGTCGATCCCCGAGGCCTCGCATAATGTTTCGATCTCATTGGCGAAGGCCACATTGATCAGCCGCCAGGCGTTCTCGTAGAGTTTTGCGAACTCGGCCGCGCGGACACTCGACATGGGAACGATGTGTTCGACGACCGTCTCGTAGAACGCGATAACGGCCTCCAAGCACGCCGAAGTCACACCCGCGACGATCTTCGGGATGCTGCGCATCGGCCAGCCTCCTGCCGGATTGATTCGTTCGGGTGAGAAACCGATGAAGACGTCCTCACCTGGGATGAGGCCCGCTTCGAGGAAAGGAACCATGAAGACCTTTTCTGTTGTACCAGGAAAAGATGTGCTTTCCAGGATCACCGTGGCTCCTCGCGGCACGAGCGAGGCGACGGTTGCCGCCGCAGCACGGATGCTCGACAGGTCCGGCTTGTTCTGATGGTCCAAGGGAGTTGGGACGGCGACGATCCATACATTCGCGGATGGTGCTGCAGCAGCTGACACATGTACGGAGAGGAGCCCGTCACGGCATGCCTTGCGGATGCTGCACCATTCGTCATGACCGGCTGGTGCAGGAGACAGGAATGCTTCCACTTTGGCTTTGTCGCTGTCGATTCCCGAAACCGTATGACCTGCTTTGACAGCAGCAAGGCACACCTCGACCCCAACGTAGCCCAGGCCCACGACGTTAACCGTCGTCACGTCACTGGTCATTGTTATGTGGCCTCCTTGTAGTATCGTTTTTTGTACCCCTGTAGCTCTCGACGATTGTTTCCAGGGTGTCCCTCAGTGGAGTGTCGCACGAGAAGCCGGTCATCTCCCGCAGCCGTGACACATCTGGTATGCGGCGCTGAACGTCGCGCGCCGCGGTTCCGTGAACGGAAGCATAGGGGTGATAAGTGATCGAGGACGAGGAACCGGTCATCTCGAGCACTAGTTTCGCGAACGACTCGATCGTCACCTCCTCGCTACGTCCGATGTTGATCGTGCCTTGGGCTGCGTCACTCGTCGCGATGCTGAGGATCGCCTGCGCCGCGTCACGGACATCGGTGAAGCTTCGTGTCTGAGATCCGTCGCCCTCAATGGTGAGAGGATCGCCGTTCAGGGCGCTCTTGATGAATCGCACCGCAACGTGCCCATGCACCGCGCTCTGGCGTGGACCTATGGTGTTGAAGAGTCGTCCGATTGCCACACGTCTTCTGTGCTGCCGGGCGAAGGCATTAACGAGCAGTTCTGCTGATGTCTTGGCTAGCGCATATGAAGAGCGCGGGATCGACGGTGGGAGCACGACCAAATCTGCCTGCTCGGACAACGGCTGGTGCGCAGAGTCGCCATATACTTCACTCGTCGAGGCAAAAAGAGCATCGCATCCTCGGAATCCGCTGCGGCGATCACCGCCTCGATTGACTGCAATGTGTCCATGAGTGTCTGCTTTGGCCGCTGCGCGACGAACGCCGGTCCTAACTTGCCTGCCAGGTGGAAGAGATGTCCTGCCCCGCGCATGATCCGATGCAACGCTATGGAGTCCTGGACCGGCCCCTCGATAAAGTCGAAGTTAGGATGCTGCTCGGCCATACGGAGATTTGCGTGTGTCCCAACGGATAGATCATCGATCCCCCGGACCTGCCATCCCTCGGTGAGGAGTAGGTCGACGAGATGTGACCCGATGAATCCTGCAGCCCCCGTGACGACGGCCACTCTTGGCGTGCGTTGGATCATCCGAGGATGTCATTCAGCTCACCGGGCGCTAGGGAGGTCCTCACGATCTGGAACGCTTCACCGTACCCGCAGCTCGCCTGACTTCCGCGCAATTGTGCGAGCCCCGTCAGTGCTTCTATCGATCTCGGGCCAGGGAAAGGTGCGTGGCGAGATGGCATGAGATTGAAAGCATCGAGTTTCGTCTGCAGCGTGTCGGAGATTTCTACCGTCCACTGGGGGCGAACACCGGCTCCGAGCCAGGGACATTCCAATACGTTTCGGAGATCGTCTCGTACATGGCTGTCAGGGCGGATGTTGCGGCCGTTGCGATAAGGGCGTGTTGCCACGACGGCTGATTCCGATACCACCCGATGATCGATGTGACGGTCGGGGAAGGGCAGGAGGACCACTGATGGTCGCACCTCTTCCATCACATCGAGCATCCTCTTGTTCAATTCGGCTACGGGAACGAGGTTGACCGAAGTGGTGGGGTAGTCGAAAAAGATGCTGCGCTCGACCCCGAGTGCCTCGTGCGCCGCACGCGCCTCCCTGCTGGATGAGCTCGCGATCAGTCGCCGGAAACACCGGCTCCATCTCGCTGCATACCGTGACGACCGTGATCTCTGCACCTGCCTTGGCGAACCGCGCGATTGTCCCTCCTGCGCCAAGGCATTCATCGTCACTGTGGGGGGCAACTACAACTACTTGCGTCATTCTCTAGTCTCTCCTGCCTTCCGTCCGTGAACCTGCGAAGTACCACGTACTCTCATAATGGATACCATTGAACCAAGACTAGAATAGCAGCTCGACATGCTCAAGAAGCAGCCTCGGAGGAGATGCGATGCGATGACCGACGATGAGAAACAGCCGCCCGCACAGGGCAACTCCGAACCTATTCCCCACCGTTTTCGCCCTGCAGCGCTGGAGAAGAGCAATGAAACGGAGTTCTATGGACCAGTTGCGCAGACGGATCCCCGTCCGGATACTCGCTCGTTGAGGGAGTGGCGTGACTCGTTCCGTGCGCGCTTCGCGCCCCGTCCGATTCCGTTTATCCCCCAGGTCGGATTCGCCGATTGTGGTCCTGCAGCCCTGACGATGAGTATGCGCTCACTCGGCATCGGCGTCGACGAGAATGAGGTGAGGATGCGTGCGCGTGTCGGACACCATGGTACCTCAGCAGCGACGATCGTCCGCGTGGCACGGTCGTTCGGTGTCGCTGGTCGGGGCGTCCGCACAGGCTTGGACGGCTTGCGTCAGCTAGGTCGCGGCACCATCCTGTTCTGGCGTTTCAACCACTTCGTCGTGCTTGAGGCCGCGTACGCAACTGGTTTCGTCATCGTTGATCCGAAGGCAGGGCGTCGTTTCGTCAGCCGCAAAGTGATGGATGAGAGCTTCACCGGGGTTGCACTGGAATTCATGCCGACGGAAGACCAGGTTCCGCTCAGAACCTGCATGCGTAGCCGGTGGGTTGAGGTCCGGCATTTCCTCCCTCGATGGCCGCACTGGCTTGGTGCGGTCACCCTCTCCGCTCTGCTTTTTCGCGTTCACGCTTATCCTGCCGTTGGCGATGCAACTCCTCGTCGACAGTCGAGGGGCGGCTATAGGCATCGCGGGAATCGAGTCCTGGGGCACCGTGCTGATTGCATCGACACTCGTTGCTTACGGTGCTCTGCAGTGGCTCGGGGCAGGGTGATCGTGCAGCTCCAAGCGACTATGGAGCGCGACAGCACCCGGAGGCTGTTCCTGCATCTCGTCCGGCTGCCGTTCTCGTACTTCCTCACGCGACACCCCGCAGAACTTGGTGAGCGCCTCCGGACGGGATCCCGTCTGCGTGACATGCTCTCGGTGCCGATCGTCAGCGTCGTCCTCGATGCTGTGCTCGTCGTCGCCTATATCATCGCGATCTGGCTCCAGAACACGGTTCTCGCGCTCGTCGCTCTCGGCCTTATTGTCGCGCTCCTTCTACTCGTAGCGTTCACGTGGCGCCGCCAGTCCTTTCTAGCTGCCGACGCCCTCGACGCCCATGTTGGTTCCGACTCTGTGCTCCAAGAGGTGCTGGAGAACATGTGCACGGTGAAGTGCCTCGGTGCCGAAGCCACCGTCGAGACGCGGTGGCAGAACGCATTCGCGCACGCCATCACTGCGAGTTCATACCGCGAACGTCACCTCAGCGCAGTATCGGCAGGGACTCGCAACGTTGCAGTTTGGCGCACCGCTCATCGTCCTCAGCACCGGCATCTGGCAGACTGTGGATGATTCGTTGACTCTGGGCCAGCTTTTTGCAGGCAGCATGCTGGCAGTCACGCTGTTCGCATCACTCACTAGTCTCGCGCAGACCTCCCTTCGGGTGGCGACTCTGGCTCCTGACCTCACCCGGGTACGTGACATCCTCGGACAGGGCGACCGAACCCTCGGGTGCTGCGATGCCGCCGACGGGCGCGCAGACGACCGTGAGTCTCCGGGGAGTCCGGTTTGAGTACCCGGGAGAGAAAGCCCCTGCAGTCGATGACATTACCTTTGATATTTGGCCCGGCGACTATGTCGGAATTCTCAGGGCGTCCGGGTCGGGAAAAATCAACACTGGCTGATCTCATCGCTGGTATCGAGGTGCCGACCGGTGGCGACATCCTCATCGACGGGATCGATCAGGCGGAGGCGGCGACGGTCCTTCGTGACAGGATCGGATATGTCGAACAGAGTACTCGGCCTCCTCTCGGAAGCATTATCGAGAACGTGCGTCTGGCCAACCCAACCGCATCACGGGAAGAGGTGCATGGAGCTCTTTCGATGGCCTGTGCCGATGAGTTCGTTGATGCGCTGCCCATGGGATATGAAACGCTCTTGGGACACAGCGGTAGCGGACTCTCGGGGGGCAGCGTCAGCGCCTGGCACTCGCACGCGCCCTTCTCAGAAGCCGTCTCTGCTGATCCTGGACGAGGCGACGAATGCTGTTGATCCCGAGACGGAGCAGCGGATCCTGAGGAACGTCCGTGCCACGGGATGCACATTGATCGTCCTGGGCCACCGACTCAACCTCGTCGAGCAAGCGTCTCGTGTTCTCGTCCTTGAGAGAGGTGCGATCGTCGCCGCTGGGAGCCCGGATAAGATCCGGGCTCTCCGTGACACGGGTGCTCTGCTCCTCTAGTCGGAGCCTGTGTCACCATGATGGAATGGAGTCCCATCAAGTGGGACTGCTGTCCCAACGTAAATCATTGGAGCGAGCATGACCACCATTACGACGGGACGTCCTCATCGTCGGAGACGGGGTTCTCGGTCTCTTTCTAGCCTGGGAACTCGTCGAACAGGGGGCAGGCAGCGTGACGATCGTTGCTCCGGGGAGACCGGCGTGGCGGTGCGAGCCGCGCGTCTGGGGCGATGCTTGGATGCTTCGCAGAAATCTCGAAAGACACGCTGCGAACCGATGCTGGGCGGGCAAAGTTCGAAATCGGCCTCGGCGCACACCGGATGTGGCCGGAGGTGCTGGCTAGCCTCACCGAATTCGCCTGCGACTTGCCGTTGCACACGGTATCCGACACCCACGTCATCCTCCAACACCTGCGGTGGCGAGCCGATTCGCTCAACTTTCACGCGATGATCGATGCGCTCGAGGAATACAACGAGCCGTGGGAGGAGATCGATGCCGACGATATCCCCGGGTACAACCCGCGTACGGATGCGCGAGCTTTGCGAGCGATCCGCCTTCCTCACGAAGGAGCGGTCCACAGCGGACATGTTCTGACGGTGCTCGACCGCCATCTCTTCGACCGCGGTGTGATCCGCGTGGCAGCTTCCGCCGGGGCTATCACGACAGAAGGAGACCGAGCCACGGGGGTCGTGCTCGACAACGGCGAAAGTATCGCCGCCGACACCATCGTCGTCGCGGTCGGTGCGGCTTCGGGTGAACTTTTGCGCACTGCTCTGCCGCGTCACGAGATCATGCCCACGTTCTCCGGTTTCGGGGTAGCGATGATCGGTCGTCGTGAGTTTGGTGAAGGTTTCACGAGTGTCGTGCGCTCCCCGAACCGTTCCGGCGCGTGCGGCCTGACGTCGTTCCGCTTGGGGAAGGGCTGGAATATATCGGAGCCACGAACTTTGTGTTCGCGAAGCCGCGCTACGAAGGAATATCGGTGTGGCGAAGTTCATTGCCGAGTGCGCTGTGCATGCAGTTGGACGAACAGACCTGCTTCCACTCAATCGCAGAAGTGCGCACTGGCAATCGTCCTGTCACTCTCGACGGGTTCCCTCTCGTGGGATGGTCGACGGTCGATGGGTTGTACGTCTTGACCGGCACCTATCGCGATGGTTTCCATAGCGCCCCGCTCTCGCTCGACACGTCGCGCTTGAAATCCGTGGGGAAGCGGGGATTATCGATCCGATGTTCCGACCGGATCGCGCTCCCCTCAGCACCTGGACGGTGGAGGAAGCGATCGATGAATGCGTGCTGCACATGGCCGCCGGCTGGTTCGAAGCGCGTGCGATTGCTCCTCGAGGTCTCATCAGTGATACTGCACAGGATGTTCAGAGAGCAGGCTGAGAGCGTCTACAAGGCGATTCCTCGCGTGATGGGTCTCGGCCCGGATCTCATGATCTATCTGTCGGGGCCGCATGCTGACGAGGGCCGGTATACGGAGATTATGCGTTATCTTCGGCGAGTGTCGTCTTGATCAGTCGTCTGCGGACGGTAGCCGTGTTCTTGCGTGCTGTACAGCTTTGCATACAGGCCGCCCTCACATAGAGGCTGTCGTGGTCGCCCTGCTCGACTATCCTCTTGCCATCCAGCACGATGATGAGGTCGGCCATCCGCACTGTCGAGAAGCGGTGCGAAACGAGCATCGTGATGCGTCCAGCCTGCTTCTCGGCCGCTGCAGCTGTGGCGAAGCGTTCAAACAACGCGTGTTCGGTCTGTGTATCCAGTGCTGCGGTCGGCTCGTCGAGAAGCAGCAGCAACGGATTCGTGTTCATGAATCCCCGGGAGAGCGACTCTCTGCCATTGGCCGAAACTGAGTTCCTGACCCTCGGGCCAGCGTGAGCCGAGCTGCGTCTGTGTTCCGTGCGGAAGCGCTGTCACCAGATCATCTGCTCCACCTCGCATGATGGCGTGCCCGATGCTTGCGTCGTCGGTGGATGCGGTGAGATCGCCCACTCCCACGCTAAGGCCGAGTGTGAACTCGAAGCGAGCGAAGTCTTGGAACGAGCCCGAGAGACGCTGACGCCATTCGGTTGCGTGGATCTTCGCAAGAGGAACATCATCGATCAGCACCCGCCCGCTCGTTGGCTCGTAGAACTTGGGCGAGCAGTTTCACGAGTGTGGATTTCCCGGCGCCGTTCTCGCCGACGATGGCGACCACGGAGCCAGCGGGGATACGCAGGTTGATTTTTCCAGGACATTCTCAGTCTCTCCGGGATACCGGAAGCTTACGTTCTCGAACGACACCGCGGACCGGATCAGCTCCGGCGCCGCATGGTCCTCTGCTGCCCGTGTCACTGCGGCATGGTCCTCCAACCATGCGAGGCGGCGGGCGCCGGTTAGGAAGACCCCGCGGATGAATCCGACCTCGTTGACGGTTGCGGCGACGAAGTCTGACATCTGCACCCCGGTGGCCAGAACGAGTACGACCTCGCTGGCGGGGCATCGAGAACGAAGACGACGTAGAGCAGAGTCAGCCCGTAAGCCAGCCCGAACACGCCCCAGGCCAGCGCGTTCCAGCCAGACGAGAGGTAGGTACGACGGCGCATCGGCCGGTACCATCGCCGCCACTCTGCTTCGTGCGACCGGGCGATCTCGGAGCGTATTCCCGCGATACGGACATCTTGCGCAGCGCCCGCCGTCGTCGACAGCTCGAAGAGATGCTCGGTGAGCCGACGGTGAGGGGCCACCTGCTCCTCGACCACTGTCCTGCCGCGGCAGGACAATGGCGGCGACTCACGATCGGAGCGGTGAACAGCACAAGGAGCGGCAGCAGTGGTGAAACCCCCGAGAGGAGCGCGAGAACCACGCAGAGCTGGAAGATCCATATCGCTGTGATGACGAGCGAAGAGTACAGGTGGTCGAGGACGAAAACCTTCTGGCGCAGAAGAGCGAGCCGATCCAGGTATTCCGGTCGCTCCTGGTGCTCGATGGTGGAGATCGATGCCTGGAGCCGAGCGATATGGGCCTCAATGCGATGATGAGTCGCTCCCGAAAGCGACGTGCCAACCGCTCTGCGACCATCGAGAGCAGCCAGCCTGCGCACGCGGACGTGACCATGCCTCCCAGTGCGATATGCACTCGCACAGGATCGCTCGCCGTGATGCCTTGAGTGAGCAAGAGCAGCCACAACGCGACGAGCGGACGTGGCAACGCCGCGAGGAGCTGGAGCGCGAGTGAGCCGATCATCAGTCTTGGTTCGTTCGCATATCCGATCTTCACGAGTCGCCACATCGAGATGGCTCCACCAGGGACTCGGACTTCGGCAGGGCCACTTGGGTGCTGCTCGCTACCGGGCTCAATCATCGTCCACTCCTACCGTGGCGTCGGCGAATCGGCTTGCTTGCAACTCGAACATGTGTTTGTAGTGACCGTCGAGTTTCATCAGCTCGCCATGTGATCCGCATTCAGCGATGCGACCGTCCGCGAGCACCGCGATGCGATCGGCCTGCGCACAGTCGAGAGCCGATGTGAGATCAGGATTGTTGTGACGTTTGAGATGGTCCCAAGCAGCCGGTTGAAGATCTCCTCTTCGGCCCGGATATCTAGATTCGCCGTAGGCTCATCGAGGATCACCAGCCCTGCCCCGCCGCGCACCGCGCACAGGACGCGCGCCAGCACGATGCGCTGCCACTGCCCTCCGGACAGCTCAGCACCACCCTCGAACCGCTTCGACATCGGGGAGGCGAGCTCGGCTAGGCCATCTGCGCCTGCCGCCCGCAGCGCATCGAGGACAGCCTCGTCGCTGTGCCTGCGGCCCGGGTCGACGTTGTCACGCAGGCTGCGCTCGAAGCGCACAAAGTCCTGGAAACCGACAGCGATCCGCGCACGCCAGGATTCGACGTCGAAAACGTCGGAGATCGACTCCATCGACGAGTACCACGCCGTCGGTCGGATCGTAGAAGCGACACAAAAGTTTCGCGAGGCTTGTCTTGCCCGCGCCGTTGACTCCGACCAGCGCCAACGACTCGCCGGGCCTCACCTGGAGATCGAGGCCGTGGTAGACGTCGATCTCCGAACGTGGGTACCGGAACCGCAGGCCCTGCACGCTAATTCCCACCGCGCCCTGCGGCACCTCAACTGGCGAAAGGTCCTTCTCGATGTCGGGGGTCTGGCGGATTCCCCTGAGTACGCGCTCGGTCCTGAGGACCTCCGCAGCGACGTCATCGAGGGCCCATCCGAGACCACCGAATGCGATCCACTGCACTCCCGACCGCGAGCTGCGATGCGGTGATCACGCTGGCAAGGCTCCACTCGCCGCTCAGAGCAAGGTTCCCCATCCGACCGAAAACGATCACATTCGCGATGACGACGACGGCGGCTCCGATGAATACGCGACGACGCCGTAGACGCGTAGCCGTGGTTTGCGCATCGTGAAGGGCGAGCCGACGTTCGATAAATCGCCCCACCGCCCATCCACCGAGACCGAAAAAGCCGGACCTCCTTCGCCGCCCAAGGCTCGACCGCCAACTCGTAGGCATAAGAAGCCTGCTGTTCCGCACGTGCCACGTCATCGGAGCCGCGCTGCTCCCACATCGCGCTCTCCTTCAACAGCCAGTGCGTCGATGCCCAGGCCACCGCCAGCACGACGGCCGCCCACCAGCTGTACCAGGCGAGCGCGACGGCTGAGACGAGGCCGACAAACAGCTGCAGCAGGGAGCCTCGAATGAAGTCGATGGCGAGGGAGAGTGGGGGACCGTTTCCCCGCGATCGAAGTCGTTCTTCACGGTAAGCGCGGGATCCTCCAGGTGCGAGACCCCGTCCGGTTCAAGTCCTCCCCGCACCAGGCGTTGGTTCATCTCACTGGCGATGCGATGACCCAGCGTCTGGCTGATCGCACCCGAAAAATGCGGGGTGATCTGCAGGACGAAGAAGCCCACTGATGTCGCCACGAGCATCGAGAACATCGACGGGTCCTTCGACAGAACAGCCCCCACGGTGTGTCCCATGAGGACTGCGAACAGAGCGGGCAGTACCGCCCCGACGATGAGAAGCACCCACCAGAACATGGTCAGAATCGGTGCAGTTCGCCAGAAGGCAACGAACACCGAAAGAGCTCTGCGCAGGAGCGAGATCGATTGGCTCTGGCCTGGCTGTGTTGACTCCGACATGTACCCCTCGCAATCGACACGTTCACCCTGAAGAGTTTCAGCACCCCACCGACGGCGGGACCGAACCCACCCACACGTCATCAATTCGCCGCGACGGTAATGATCGGAAACGACAACGACCGCCCTAGGGGATGCAATTGCCAGGATTGCACCGATCGTAAGCAATCAGTATAAGGCGACGCACAGGTCGGCAATGAGACTCGCGTACAATTTTCGGGAGCGGCAGCGTTTGCCTCACGTGAGTATGTTCGCGGGTGGTGGCGTTCCCCTATGTACTCTGAGCAGGGAGTTGTCGCTGGCTGCGCGCCGTGAGAGCACCACGAAGTTCACCCGGGCCTCTCGGCTGGACTCGTGGCCATGCCCGTAGAGCGATCCGTATGGCCACCTCGCATCATGGTTCTGCTGGCCAGCAGCAACACAGACTAGAGTCGCGGTGAAGGCAGCCAAGTCACGGGCATAACTCACACTCACCACCAGTCCAGCCTGCACTGGTGCACCCGAGGGAGGCGCCGTCAATTCTCTCAGCGACTCCGAGCGCGGCGCCAAGTCGGCAAGGAGGGTGCGACCACGTGGCCGGTCGCCGCGTTGGAACATGACGAAACACATCAACGTTATGACCGTCGTTGACGACAACGATCGAGCGCATCTCGCTACGGTAACACCCATGACCGTGCCGCCCCTGGTGATTCTTGGAGCCGCAGTTGACGCTGTCGGGGCACCTGGCTACGGTCGGACATGCTACGTTGCGCAACGTAGGGGAGCAAATGTCTACATTGATCAAAGAGCTTCTGTCGGGTAGCGATTCCGGCACTGTGCTGCGAGCTGGTTTGCTCTCGCTCAATCGCGCTGAGCTTCGTCGCCTCGTGTCTGACACTGCGCGCTCGCTTGAGAAGGCGGGTGTCCGCGCCGAGCATCGGGCACTTCTCCGGGTAGCACCGGGTGTCCCGTTCGTCGCGCATCTTTTTCGCCCTTCTGCAGATCGGAGCCCAGCCGATCGTCGTCGATCACCGCATCGTGCGGGCGACGACCTCCGCTATCATTGAGGCTCACGGTGTCTCGTAGGGGCTGTTCAGTCCACGGGAACTCACGGTGACCCTGAGGATTCTCCGAATCTCCCCGAGGCTTGTCGCTACCGGCAGAACGGCGTACCGCGATAACCAAAACATACTCCTTCAGCTCTCGTCAGGTACGACCGATGACCCCAAACTTGTTGGGCGTCGCGAAGAGGATCTTCGGTCCGAGTCCAGGAGATACCGTGCCCTCGGCGGGGTATCCCCGGAGGGAACTGCTCTTGTCGTAGCCGGAGCGCTTGCGTCGGCCTGGGGGCTTAACGCCGCGTTGTTCGCCGGCCTTGGTGATGGCTACGAAGTTGTCCCTGCCTACATCTACGACGCTAGCAGGCCTTTTTGCGGCAGCGAATGCCACCGGACGCATGGTCACGATCCTCGCCGTGCCGATGCGTGGCGATGCTCGCGCGTGTAAGCGAGGTCCCGCGCTCCTTGGTCAGCGTCCTGACCTCCGGAGGGCCAGTCTCCGAGGCGCAGGCGGTCGCTGTTACCCCAAGCTCGGTGTGATGGTCGGCCAAGTCTACGGGAGCACGGAAACAGGGCTCATCGCTGGAGACCTTCGGGGTGAGATGCCGGGAACGAGCGGCTCTATCGCGCCCAGCCTACGAACGCGGCTCCTTGATGGGGACGAACTGGCAGTGCGATGGAACACTCCCCGTATGTGAACCGAGCCGACAATGAGGGTCGCTGGGAATCGGGGTGGTTTCGCACCCACGACGCCGTCACGATGAGTGTTTCGGGGCAGGTGACTGTTCACGGCCGCATAGATGGTCTCCTCTCGCTTGGTGGGCGGAAGTTCCACATCGCGGAGATCGAACACCATCTCACTTCCCAGGCTGAGGTCGAGGCGGCCCGTGGTTTTCCTCCATGACTCGAGGATCGAAGCGTTTGTTGTCCCACGTGACAGCGGCCACTTTGACCGGCAACGTGCCGTCTCTGAACTCCCCGAGTATCTGCGTCCCCACGTCATTCGGGTCGTCAATACTCTGCCTCTATCGCCTTCTGGCAAGATTCTTCGTCAGCGTGACCTGCTCAAGGTGCAGCTCCGAGATCAGGACGCTTCATGACGAGCGGTGGTGACGAGCGGAGTCGGCGGATCGTGGCGGTGTGCGACTGGCTCGCCGAGAGTGGAGTGCGCGAAGCCGACGATCAGACGGCTCTATCCTCTTTGGACCTCACCTGGCTTCTATACTGCGTCGAGGAGGAGATGGGTCGTGCTTTGATCTTTACCGATGACGCCCTTATGCGGGTGAAGACGGTGTCGGATTTTGTCGATCTACTCGACCGACAGCTGCCGCCCCAGCCATGAGTCGCCGAGTCGTCGTAACGGTCGTCGATGCAATGACAGCGGCGGGTGATGGTCTGGGTGACACATACGAACGACTGCTGCAGGGGGCATGCCTTCGCTCCTGTAGCGCGATTTGACGTCTCTGCGGCCCGAAGTTGCTATGCGGCGCTGCGAGAGGACGATCCAACTCCAGCGGAGATGATCCTGTCGATTGCCGGAAGGATATCCTCAGTCGGTCGGAGTGTGGATGTCGATCGTGCCTACTATGCCGGCACCCCTGACGCTGCTCCCCGGAGCGACCAGAGACGATCCGAGTAGGCGGAGTGACCGGGTCGGCCTGGGACCGCGTTTACACTAGCGGGTGCGTGGCGGCAAGCTCCGCCCTCGTGGATGCGGCCGCAGCGATCTCGTCAGGGCGAGCCGACCGTGTGTTGGTGGCAGCCGCACGTGTTATCGACGCACCGACGTTTCACCTCTTCAGCTCAGGCGGAGCGATGAGCCGCGACGAAGTGACGCGACCCATGACGCCTCGCTCGTTCGGGCATGCTTCTGGTGATGGAGCCGCGATCATCGTCGCTGAGGCCGCCGACCAGCTGAGCGATGACAAGGTGCCATTTGCCGAACTCAGAGGTTGGGGACGGGCCGGGGACGGTTTCGACTCCCACCGGCCCGACCCCGATGCGAGCGGGATGACGAACGCGATCCGTGCAGCACTGTGCAACGCCGCCATCGGCCCGGACGAGATAGACCCTCATCAACACGCATGGCACCGGCACTCAGCTGGGTGATGCGGCGGAGTATCGTGCTCTCGCCACCGTCTTCGGAGCCGATACGATCCCTTCAGCCCACGCTCCCAAGGCGTCTGTGGGACATCTTCTCGAAGCGACAGGGCTCATCGAGGCGGCGATCGCCGTGGCGTCCATCTCGTCCGGTACCTCCCGCCCCTCAGCAGGCGTCAGGGCCGAAGACGCGACGCTTTTTCGGTTCTGTGCTGACCTGTCGGCGCTACCGTCGAGTCACTCATGTTCTATCCACGAACTTTGCGTTCGGTGGCTCCAACACCGCCCTCCTTTTCTCCGCGTGGAATAGCGACTCCGATCGTACAGTAGACTCCTTTGAGCATCACGAACCCTGTGGTTCTGGGGCGGGTGCCACCGCTTGTCCCTGCAAAACCACTGCAGCATTTCATCGCCTCCGACTATCCGTCAGCCGTGTATGATGCGGCGCAACGTTGTCTGGACGCCGTGTGCTTAACCAAAGCGCAGCGAGAAAAGATCGCCCTTCTGATCGTCGCCGAGCACGGTGATCAGAACGCTCGACAGGCCGTTCGGGAGCGTCTGGCCCAAGGGGGCCGCCTGCCTCCGAGGTTGCTGGTACAGGGAACGCCAACGAGTGCCGCCGGGATCGTTGCTTGCACTTGGGGACTGCGCGGTAGCATCACTGTACTCGCCACGTCCGCTGGCCTCGATCACTCCTGCGTTCATGAGACCGTGACAGACATCGCTACTGCTGACAGCTCCTCCGCGGTCCTTGTCATCAGGTACGAGCAGCGTCGCGGGTCATGTGGTACCGGTGAGGCGATCCTGTTCAGCTTCCGGTGACTGGATGTCCTTACATGATGCGGGCACCGAGTTGCTGAACGAACTGACCGGCGAACTGCATGAGTTGGTGTTCGTCGAGTATCACGCCGTGAAGGGAACGGGTGCCGGACAATGTGGTCAGCTCGGCCTCACGCAGGTCGAGCGCGGTCGCAGACTCTGTGGATAGCGTTAACGCCTGGATGCTCGATCCTCGTAGTGATAAGCGCGTGATCGTGGCGCCCGTTAGATCCAGCCCTCGATCACACAGTCCTCGAACGTCACATCCACCGCGCGCGCACCTCTAAGGAGCACAAATCCGAGCTTGCATCGCTTGAAGAGTATGGTTTTAAGGTCGGCGTCGCTAAGGTCGAGGACACCGAGTCGGGATTCCTTGATCTCGGTGTTCCGAAGCGCCAGATTTATGCCTTTGACTTTGGTGCCAGCGAGCCCCGATATGTGCGAGTCAGAGATTCTTCCGTGCGAGAGATCGACATCGGATACCGAGACTCCACTTAGCTCGGACTCGGAGAGCTTCAGGCCTTCCAGATCACGGCCGTCGAGGCTGGTGTCCGAGAGGGAAACATAGTCGTGATACCCATCCGCGTCGAGAACGTCTGCGTCGATCTGCTCGAGATCGTTCAGCTTCACGATTGGCCGATCTGCGCTGATTTTTACTATTTTTTTGCCATACGGCTCCTCCTTCGTTCGAGAACTCCACGGCGGGAGGTCGGGGTTTTCTGAGCATATGATGCCCGAGTGCGAGCACGTCCAATCCCGAAGACCAGAATGTCCGCAGTGCGTCCACGGGAGTGCAGACAATCGGTTCGCCAGCAAGGTTGAACGAGGTGTTCAGCACGATAGGGACGCCGGTTAAACGGCCGAACTCCGCAAGCACGCGATAATAGTTTGCGTTTTCTTGGCCACCACGGCATGAATGCGTGAGGTACCGTCGACGTGGACCACGGCTGGTGCTTCGTTGCGGAGTCGGTCGTTGGCTCGGAACGCGATCGTCATGAACCGAGCATCGCCGATGTCATCGGTGTACCTGTCGACCACCTCGGCCGGCATCGACGGCCCGAAAGGGCGCCAAGGCTCCCGATGTTTGATCACCGCGTTGACCCGGTCGCGTGACTTGAGCGATCGCGGGTCGGCGAGGATGCTTCGATGCCCGAGAGCACGGGAACCTGCTTCCATCCGCTCCGAGAACCAGCCGACGACGCGTCCGGCAACGAGTTCCCATGCGACCGCTGCTCCCACGTCCTCAACGGTCTCGGCCACGGCACCTACGGATTTCAAGATCGCTGCGACTTCCTTTTCCGTGAAAGAGGGGCCGAGCGCGATCGACTGGATGGGGTGGGGGATGCCAGCGCCGTCGTCCATGCATGCGGCGAGAGCGGCACCTGCCGCTGCGCCGTTGTCTGCGCAGCCAGGGTGAGCGAAGACCGCTTCGACATCGTCCGAAGCGGCCACGCGGGCGTTGGCCTTGACGTTCATAGCAACCCCGCCACCCAAGGCGACGGAGTGGATACCAGTCGTTCGCACCCCCCATTCGACGAGACGCACTACGGCGTCTTCCACCGCCTCCTGGGCGGCAAAGGCGAGGTCCATGTGCCATGGCTCTAGCTCCTCACCGTGTGTGCGGGGCGGATGCCCGAAAAGGTCGACCAAGTCATCGGTGAATCGTCCGGAGAACGAGTGTTGACCGTAGTGGATGAACTTAGGATCGAGCCGATACGAGAGGCTATCGTCCCCTTCCAGCAGCACCTGGTCGACGAGGGCCCGCAGTGTGGGATTACGTTTGCCGAACGCTGCTAGTCCCATGACCTTGTATTCACCGTCTGATGATGCGAAGCCTAGGTATTCGGTCACCGCAGCGTAGAACCACCCGAGCGAGTGCGGAAGCAGTACCTCGTGGCGTAGTTCGAGCTCGGGGCCCCGCTTACTCCACACCGTGCCACTGTGATGATCTCCCGAGCCGTCGAGCACCACGACAAGGGCATCGCGGAAAGGGCTCTCGTATCCTGCTTGAACTGCATGCGAGCGATGATGCCCGGGTCCGACGATAGCCGGTGTCATGCGCTCCCAGGCCGACGCGGAGTTCTCGGGAGAGACGTTCCCGCAACGCATCTTCGCTGAAGGTGCGCAGTTGCTTCTGTTGCCATTCACGTGTTGCACGGTCGACCGACCATTCCGTGGAGAGCGCGTCATAGAACGCAGCCATGCGCCCGTCGCTGTGGGCTGCGATGTCCCAGGGCATAGCGATCGCGTGGATGTCATCGAGGGTTGCACCAGCGATCTGCAGACAGGAGGCGATCGCACGCAAAGGAAAACCGATCAAACGCATGTTTATCGCGGATGAAACGCTCTTCGTCCACGAGTGCCAGCACCTCACCATTCCGGACGATTGCCGCTGATGGGTCGTGCGGACCAGTCATGATGCCAAGGTAGAGACGATCCTCTGAAGCTGTCATTGGTTCTACGGATAGTTTGAGATCAGTACGCGCGGACGCCGCGCGCCTCGGCTGCGTCGAGTGATTTGGCGTACAGATCGAGTCTGCGGATCTGTCGGCGCATGACGCCGGTCTGAGCATTCCACTCTGGCGACCCATTCGTCGAATGGTTCCGGACCATCGGCCCCGCAGACGCGAAAGCCGCCGGGCGCCTTCTTGCGGTGCGCTGGAGAATCTGCGGAGAAGCGGATGTCGACACTCCAGCGTACTCGGGTCGATAGGTTGTCGAGCGAGCGGTGGAGCATGAGTTCGTTGAACATAAGCGCGTCGCCCGGTTCCAGTGGGACTGTGATCGCATCGTCTGTGGCGGCCTCTTCTTCCTTGGCGAGACCGGTGATGCCGAATTCATTGGTAAAGAAGGGGAGACGACCGAGCCTATGAGAGCCCGGCACCACAGCAAGGCAACCGGTCTCCTCATCGACCGGAACGAGAGGTATCCAGAAAGTGAGGATCCGGCTATCCACTTCGTCCCAAGCAGGGCAGTTCGACACGTCCTGGTGCCAACCGATCGTTTGGCGCGCATCGTGGGGTTCGCGAGGGCGTCCGTTGAAAAAGATCGTAGGCGCGGATCTCATCGCCGAGGATCGAGCATGCAGCCCCGAGGATCCCCGGCTCGGCCCAGAGATCGTAAAGGGCCTTGTCGATCAGGTTCCTGCGCCAGACGACTGGTCGTGCTGCGGGAACTTCAGTCCGGATCGCCGCCCATCGGCGGTCGAACGGCAACTCGCTGTAGTCGGACGAGAGTTCTTCGGATGCGAGCATCTCGTCGGCGTAAGCGTCGACGAGATGCTCGAGCCTCTGCTGTATGCGCATGAGTATTTCAGCGGACACGATGTCTTTGAGCACCAGATAACCGTCGCACTCGTACTGCTCGATCTGTTCCCTTGTCAGCATGGTCCGGTTCATCGCTCGTCTCTCCATCTGCTCGGCAGTATAAGGTTAGCTATTATTCCGGTAATCTTCTGTATAGGCAATCGTAGTTGAAAGTTCACCTAGGCACTCTAACTCCCCACGATCAGGAAGCGAGCTTATGGAGGATCAAGAAAGCCCATGAAGATCGTCATTGCCGGACGTGGCGAACTTGCGGTGCGCAGCGCGCATCTGTTCTCTATGCTCGCCCAGCTGGACCCTCGTCTCACTATCGAATGTGTACCTGCGCCGGGTGGCATCGACAGTTTGTATCGAAGCGCCATGCTTACCGCTGCAGCGCAGCGGCACGGCTGGCGTCTGCACGCAGACACCTCTGGTCTCGACCTTGCTGCGGAGGATCTGCTGGTCTCATTGCAGTATCCCCTGATCATCCCCGCCGAACATCTCGGCTATGCCACGGCGGTGAATCTACACTTCTCGCCCCTTCCTCGGCATCGGGGCAGTCTCTCCTGCTACTGGCCGATCGTGGGGCGGGATGCGGAAGCTGGCGTGACATTGCACGAGATCACCCCTCAGTCGATGCTGGCCCCGTTATTGACCGGCGCACGTTCGCACTCCCATCGTTCTTCACTGCTGCTGAACTCTTCACCCACTTTGAAAGGGAGGCTTTTGAACTGCTGTCCGCGAACGCCGGACGGCTTCTCGACCGCTCCTATGCGGCGACCCCGCAACCCGAGGGTACGGCTGCTCATCGGCGTTCTGACGTCGACTTTGCGAACATCGAGATCACCGACTTCGACCGACCAGCGACCGTCGTTAGGACGCTACGCTTGCACTGGTCTTCCCCAATTTTCAGGAACCCACTTTCCGAGGGCGTTCCGTGGGCCGCGCCTATGCGATCGAGTCCCCGGGCCGCCTGAAAGCGAGCCGGGGACTATTGTGGCCGCCACCCAGGACGTCGTGATGGTCTGCTGCTCAGAGGGAGTGGTCGTTCTGGAGTTCAGCGGCTGACGGCAAGGTCGCTGCGCGGGAGGCGAGGAAACCAGTGAGGGCCTGCCTCACGGTCGCTGGGTGATACCTCTTAGCGGTAATCTTCCCTGCGCCTCGCAGTCGCGTGACCAGATCTGCATCGTCACGGAGACGACAAACCGCGGTACGCAAAGGCTCCGCCCCGCCGTAGGGGACTAAGAGGCAGTTTTTCTTCGTCGATTGCGTATTCCGATGATCCGCCGTTCGGGCAGAGGATGGACGGCACGCCGAGTGCCATCGCCTCGAGCGGTGGGTTTCCCAGCCCCTCGAGCCTGCTTGGGAAGACGAGAGCGTGACACGAGGAGACCACCTCCGCCACGCGAGTTGCATCGAGGCCGACATGAAACTCGTCGACGAGATGTGTGCTCTGCTCCGAGGGATGGACAGACGAGATCCACACGATCTGCACTCCATCGGAACGCAACGGCTGCAGTGCTCGCAGTGCTCCCGGTATCCCCTTTGGTCGTCAGGTGCTCCGGTCCGACGATGACGACGCGGAACTTTGACGGGCCAGGAGGCCCGGGCTTGAAGGCGAAGATCTCTTCCGCGATAGGCACGGAGAGCGATAAACTATCGCGACCGAAGCGCTCGCGGTACACGCTGTGGATGAACTGCGATCCTGCGATCAGTGTGATCGGCAGGGCGATGGGCAGCGATCCGGAAGGAGAGAAGACGTTCATCAAATGGCGCATCCTCTTTGAGGGTCGGTTCGCCGGCGGAGTAGCCGAGCACTGGTCCAATGCCGGCCTCAAATGCACGCGGATAGTCGATCCAGCATCCGGCGAGCAGTGTGGACGGCCCCGTCTTGCGCAGCGACGTGACGAGTCGGTCCGGGCCTCCGACCGGTTCTCGGCTGGCAAGGCCGAAGTCAGCGTAGACATCGTCCGTGCAGTCGTCGCCACGTACCTGCCGCACGTGGACCTCCGCCCCTCCGCCGCCATCATCTTCGCGAGTTGCATCTGTACGCGCATCCCTCCAGTCTGGATGGGGAAAGGGATGGCCACCGTTACACGCTGTCGTGCGAGCCGGTCGCGTGAGGTCTTTTCAGGTGGTGTCGGCAGATCCCGGACGGCGGCGTCGGCTTCGCTTCTTGCCCGATCCCATCGCTCCCGCACGGCGGTTGGGACAGCCCGGAGGAAATCGTCGAATCGCCGGATCTCACGCCGGGTCTGGATCGACCAACTGATCGGAAAGCCGAACGTATCGACAGGGACATTGGCGGTTCCTCTGGGGCGGGTCATGACTCATCCTCTGTGTTCGTCGCGTAATGCGAATAGATTGCCTGACGGATGCGGAAGTAGTCCGTTCCCGGAACATGCGTGCCGCGGAGGATGCGCGCCGTCCGATCGGCGTTGTCTGTCTGGGCGACCCAGCGACTACGAACCGCTATCTTAGCCAGTTCCGTCGATCGCCACGGTTGGAGATCACTTGGCACCCTGTCACAGGCCATAAGGGCGAGTTCGGAGTAGATGCGCTGTGACGCCGCCACCGAGAAGCTGTCCTCTAGGGTGATGCTGTCCAGCCGTGACCATCGCCTCGTACCGGGCATCGTCCGTCAGCAGGGCGCTGACCGTGGGTATGGTAGCTGCGAGATCGATGTCTACCGTGCCGTCGCGTCGCAGGGTCGTGGGAATTCGCACTCCCGTCACTCCGTCGATGACAACGTCACGATAGCCACCCCAATCTGTAGCGATTGATGGCGTCCCCGCCGCTAACGCCTCGATCGGAACGTATCCGAAATTGTTGTCATAGATGGTTGAAACCGACAGCGCAACGTTTGCACGAGCGTAGACGCCCGCTAGCGCAGTGGTATCTAGGAAGGGAAGGAAGACGGTGCTGTCCGCGAGTCCTCGTTTCCGCAGATCGTCGTCGACCTGCTGCTGATATGCGCGTCCTGCCGGATCTGACTCCGCTCCAAGGAAGACCAGCACCGGCTGGTGCCCTTCATTGCGCAGATGCTCCACCATGGGAAGTGCCCGATGTACTCCCTTTCCCCGGTTGAAACGTTCGGCACTCAGGATGATTGGCCGTTCTGGTGCGATCTCCGATAGCCGCTGCGCAAGGGGCGGTGATGCCGACGTCGGGATGAACCGCGACAGATCTGAGGGCATGGGTGCGCGGCTGATGCTGTCTGCGGTCGGGGCCTCGAGGAAGAGCTCCAGCACTCCGATGTCGGCTGCACACGAGGTCACGAGGGTGTCTTCGCGCCGAAGCATTTCCATCACCGGTCGGGCGAACGGGATGGCGCGGGTCGCGCTGCCCATGACAAGCATCAGATACGGGGGTGGAATCGGCACCCGCTCCCGAGCGCGAAGAAGGCGTATGTCAGGAATGCCAACTAGGACGTCAACTCTGCGCACGAAGCTCTCCGCCGACTCCTCTTCATCCCAGACGATGAATTCTGTTCCGTTGACAGCTCTACCCGCCATGGCCGTGAAACCGTCTGCACAGCGAAAAGACGCTCGCGTGCCGCACCCGTCCGTTATTCGCATCGGCGCGAGTGAGCAGCCGGCGGGCAATGAAGTGTACTCGATCTTCACATCGACACCCTGCCGCTATCATCGACCCTCATCGAAGGCAGCGGCCCGTTTGAAGCTCATCTGAGCCGACACACTTGACCTCCTTCGCCTCGTGCTGAGAGCTTAGATCCATGTTTACCGCTGCAGCGCGACCATTGTCTCCCCGGCTTGCCGAACGGGGGCGCTTCACCCAAAGTCCGGGAATGGATGCGACTCCGCGTAAACGCCCTTGCGCAGGCAATCTCCGCACAGACCCTCGTGCACGGCGTCGCGCGCTGTTTCGGACCGTTCGCTGAGTACACCGCCGACGACCGCGATCACCAAGGACTGCTGGACCTCATCCTGCATCTCTCCGCAGGGCAGGGGCCTGGTCTCGACATCGAGACGATGCGATTGATGCTCAGCTTCCGGCTGCATGAGGTGGCTCTGGGGCGTTCGGGTGCTCTCGATCGCTGGGGCGAACTCTCCACGCTGTTGTGCGCCGGTTTCGTCCCCGTCGTGACTGCGCTCGGAGGTGTGAGCGCCAGCGGGGATCTGGTCCCGCTCGCCTACGCGATGGCAGGAAACGGAGGGGAATGGGACGCCCTCGCCGATTTGGGCTGGAAAGTGTCGATGGCGGAACAGTTCTCCCAGCTCGGACTTGATTTAAATCAATGCCAGCCCCGCGAGCGGTGCCTTTCGCCCACTACATGCGTGCGAGCCTCACTGCCTCCATCCGGAATCAGCGTCGCCTTCGCCCCCAGGTGTGGAGCGCCGTGGCGTTCATTGATATCATGGTCGATCTACTCGAAGTCAGCGGCGAGCCCTACGATCACGTGGTGATGGGGCCCACAGATATGCGACCGCTGCGTGGTGGATCCGCGTCCAGGCCGTCGGCGAGGTGATCGATTTCGCCGACGCGATCGAGGTCATGCTCGACTGCGCAGCGCAGGGATGCTCCGACAATCCCGTTCTCGGTGACGAGGGGATCTTCCACACCGATAATTTCTATTTCTACGCAATCACGACCGTTCTCCTTGACGAGATCCGTCAGAGTTCCTGCCTCGCCACGATCGCTTCCTTTCAGACGAATCTTGACAACCAGGACGTTGTGGGCCCCATGGAACTGATGGGCCCGCTTCGCGTCGCCAAGCAGCCCGAGCATTTCTTGCTCATCCTCATGCTCGGTTCCCTTGCTCTGGTGTACCTGTCACGCACCCTGGGCAAACGACCGACTGCAGCACCTTCCTGGCTCGAGAACGCGGCAGCTTCCGAGAGGAATGCCGCTCATCACGAACAATGATCGTCCTCGGTATCGGTGGCTCCACATATGACTTCAGCGCCTGCCTCGTCGTTGATGGCGTGGTCGCAGTGGCGGTCGAGGAGGAGCGTCTTTCACGCATTAAACACCATTCCCTCGAGCAGCTGGCCATCGGAGAGTTCCGTCTCCGTGCCGTCGACTACTGCCTCGACGCGCTCGACCTCACGCTCGGTGACGTGGACGTGATCGTTGCGAATGACCTCGTCCACCGTGGGGCCCTGCGCGGGCTGCGGACGTGCGCAAGGTTGATCACCATCTCAGCCATGCGGCACTGGTCTCCTACCTCTGCCCTGACCCAGACCTCGCTCTGCTCGTCATCGATGGCTTCGGGTCCATGAAGTCCAATGAGGCAGAGATTGTCTCATACTTCGTCGCAGGAAACGATCGGTGGCCTCGTCTTGTACACCGGGAGTACGGCGCTGTGCGGCGGCTCGACCCTTCACGGCCGTTCAGCTGGAAAAACTTCGATGTTGTCGATGACTCGCTCGGCGAGCTCTACTCCTGGGTGACGCGTCGGATCGGCTTCGGTCTGCACGACGAGGGCAAGACGATGGGCCTTGCACCGCTCGGGTCTGATGCTCTAACCGAGCAGCTGCAGGAGACGGTCCGTCTCGACTCGATCGGAGGTGTCCGCTTTGATGCGACAACACGCGCTGCGCTCGATGAACTGATGCCGATACCGCCGGAACAGGGAGAGGACTGGTGCGTGCGTGCGGATTATGCCCGCGCGGCGCAGGATCTCCTCGAACTCGCTCTGCTGCGGCGCGCAAATGATCTTTGCGACCGGACAGGTGCCCGCAACATCGGGCTCGGTGGAGGGTCTTCTTGAACTCTGCCGCGAATCGCCGCATCCTCCGCGAGGGCCCGTTCTCCGGCATTGCTCTTCACGGCGCAACCGGTGACAGCGGCACAGCCATCGGTGCTGCTCTGCTCGCCTACGCGGACATGACGGGACGGACTCCTGAGCCTGGCGTCGTCGTATACACGGGGCGCGAGTATGACGATCGCCAGATCCGTGATGAACTGCAGCAGACGAGCGGGATTGAATGGCACGAGGGGGATCCGACGGACCGCGCCGCTCGTGCTCTTGCCACCGGTCAGATTGTTGGATGGTTCCAAGGAGGATCGGAGTTCGGTCCCCGAGCTCTCGGCAATCGGAGCATCCTTGCCGACCCTGGTGCGGCAGGCATGAAGGACCGGATTAATCGCGTGGTGAAACACCGTGAAAGCTTCCGTCCGTTCGCGCCGTCGGTGCTGATCGAACGGCAGGCCGAGGTGCTCGACTCCGCGACAGAAGGGTTCTTCAGTGCGTGAATGCACAGGTTCGCCCTGAGATACTGAATCGTCTGGAGTGTGCGACGCACATCGATGGGAGTGCACGTTATCAGAGCGTTGGTCCGGAGACCAACATCCGCTATCACCGCCTGATGACTCGGTTCGCCGAGATCACGGGAACTCCTGCGCTGCTCAACACGTCGTTCAATGACTCCGAGCCCATCGTCGAGACGCCAGGAGGCTCTCGCCCTTCCTTCGACCGATATCGACTGCCTTGCTATCGGAGACCATTTTGTTACCAAGACAGGCGCGCAGTAGACAAGTGCCGGTTAGATCGACAGGATAGTGATAAGTATATGACGGGAGGCGCACATGAATGAGGAAGCTCTGACCGAGTCGGGGTTGTCGACGATCGGCCGGATCGCGGAACTGATTGCGAGTCGGCTCGAACTCCCTGAAGACGCCCAGACAATCAACGCCAAAAACAAAGCTGGGAGATGATGGGATTGGGCTTGATTCGCTGATGATCGTCGAGCTGGCCCTCGATTTCGAAGAGGCCTTCGATGTCGAGATCGGCGAAGAGGAGATGCTCGATATCGGATCGATGGACATCTCCCAGGTCGCCAAACTGATTGAGAGGCATCAAACGGAACCGTCTTCATGAGCGTTCGTTACTGCCTCCGGCCTATGTATCTCCGACCGGCGTGGCAGGGCTGTTCTGGCCTCGTCACGACCAGTGCGTCGCACTGTGGCGGGTGAGCACGGGGTCTGTGACGCTGGTGAGGTACTGGGAGCTGGAGCGTATCAGCGGGCTCAAACACCACGTCTGGCCAGTACTCACCCCGAACGGCGCGAAGCCCTCTTCGAAGAGCTCCTGCGTGAAGAGGGGCTCACGCTCACCGAGATCGATCAGATCTGGGGCCTGCCTGATGTCGGCGATTCCTCGGCCATCGTTGACCTCGCGGCGCAGAATTCGCTCTCCGTCCACAGCCTCGGTCATCTCTTCGGCTGCATTCTCCTAGACTCTAAGGAGTTCCGCACGCAAACGATCATCGCGCTGGCTATAGACGGGGACCGGATTTCGTGCTTGAGGAACGCGTGCCCACCCACTGGTATAGCGGAGCTATCGTGGTCGATGGCCAGCTCCACTTCCGTCCTGTGCAGTCTCCAGGGCTGCTGTATACCGCGGCTACGATGGTGTTTGCTGCAGAGCCGGGAACACTGATGGCCTCCACCTCGGTCTGCGGGTGCCGAGCCGACCTCGACGCTCTTTCCGATGAAAAGTCTCAACTGCGACCTTCTACGGCGGCCACGACGGTGGCTGGAAGAAGGCCGTGGCGCTCGTCACAGCGGCGGCGAACGAAGCGAAGGCTCTGCTTGACGAGAGAATCATCGGGCAATGCGATGAGAACCGCATCGCGCCCGAAGAGCACGTGCGCACAGTGGTGATGCGGCGGGTCCAACAGATCGCCGAGGAGATCGCCGTCGCGAACGTGCGGTTCCTTGCGAGCGAGTTCGGCATCGACACCCGCACCGCCTATCTTGGTGTGAGTGGCGGATCAGCCCTGAACTGTCCGACAAACAGTCGGCTGCCGTCCGAGTTCGAGTTCCGCGGCCTTCGCTGCCCGCCGTGTGCCAACGACGGTGGACAGGCACTCGGCCCTCGGGCTCGCGGGTCTATACACGGAGGAATTCTCCCCGGCGCCAACTTCTCTTTCGACGGGCCGTATCTCGGCCCCACTGAGACTGACCTTCCCGCTGCGCAGAAGCGATATGCCGAGTGGATCGCGGATATCGAGCCGTTCGAAGATTGTCGATTCGTCGAAGATGTCCAAGCAGGACCGGTTGGCTGGGTCGACTCAGCCAGTGAAATTGGTCCGCGGGCCCTCGGCCACCGCAGCCTCTTGGCCGACCCCCGGACGATATCGAGCAAGGATGCTCTCAATGCCCTCAAGCAGCGGCAATGGTGGCGACCCGTGGCTCCCATCGTGCTCGAGTCAGAGGTTGCGGACTGGTTCGACTGCGGGCACCGTTCGCCGTACATGCTCGAGGTGTTCACGATCCCTGAAGAGCAGCGATCAAGGATCCCCGCGGTCGCCCATCTGGACGGAACTGCGAGAGTGCAGACGCTCTCGCACAACGACGATCCCCGGCTGCATGCGGCCCTTTTCGGCCTTCTTCGACCACACCGGAGTGCCGGTCCTCTGCAATACCTCACTGAATGCCAAGGGCGAGCCGATCATCCAGACGGCGACCCAGGCGATCGAGTTCGCCTGCGCACCGGGGTGTCGGTGCTTTATGTCGACGGTGCGCGAATCCAGCTCCGCACCGAAATAGATGCGCCTACCGACTTTCCAGCAGTACCAGGACCGCGTCGAGGGGAGCTCTTCTCGGTGAGGAGGACGCCCGCCGCTTACTGTGGGGCGATCTCGAGAAGAAGGGATCGGGGTCGACGTGATTGCTTTTGATCGCGCGCGCCCCTCAGCTGAGTAGCGCTCTGGAGAGTTCTGCGGTGCTTCGGAAACTGCAAGCCCTCGCTGACAGGACCCGTCATGACGATTCTGCGTGGGGTACGTACGTCGACCATCTGCACGCCGCATACGGACCCGAAGGCTCCTTCGAAGGCATGTTTTCGCAGAAGAACCCGAGGATGCCCTCTTACCCAAGGTCGGCGAGCTGCTTCAAACCGAGGAACCCGCTCTCGGACGTCAGGACTGAGAGAGCGCAATATCCCTCAGGCGACACAGATCGTGTTTCCCGGAGGTGAGGGTTGGAAGCAGGTCGAGTGCGCGCACCAACCGAGGCCGTTTGATCGCACTGAGCACCCTGCGGCTCTGCGACTGCAGTTCATCGAGGACTCGGGCCTGTGAGGCCGAGGGTTGCACCTGAACGAAAGCGACGATTGCCTCTCCGGTGAGATCATTTGGCACGCCGACAACTGCTGCCGACACGACGCTCGGGATGCTCCAGCAGCACCGACTCGATTTCCGCGGGGAAGACAGTGGTCCCAGAGACGATGATGATATTTTTCGATCGACCAACCAGCCAGTAATCGCCGACGTTGTCGACCCTGACAAGATCCCCGGTGCGGAGCCATCCGTCTTTGATGACCTCTGCGGTCGACTCGGAGTCCTCGAAAATAACCGGCCATGACGTTGGGTCCCTTGATGAGCAGCTCACCGACCTCTCCTACCGCCACCTCTGTGCCATCGTCGCGGACGACCCGAGTGTCGACACCGTCGAATGCCGTGCCCAAGGAACCGGGGAAGAATTGACGTGATCGTTATACATGGCACATGGTGAAGTCTCGGTTAACCCGTAGCCCTCATGCACTTCGAAACCGAAACGAGTTCTCCAGGTGCACGATGTCTCCTTGGGAAGCGTTGCCGCAGCGGTCATCGCCCAACGCAGCCGCGGTAGTCGTGAGCGATCAGCCCCCAGGTCGAGCATCAGTCGGAGTACCGAGGGTACTGTGGGGACAGCCGTGACGCTAAACTTCGCGAGATCATCGAGCATATAGCGGATCCGCCGCGGGTCAACCAGGGCGACGGAAGATCCGGCGCGCATCGCTGCGTTGAGGACCGCGTTCTGACCGAAACAGTGGTTCATCGGTGCTGACAGAAGAACGGCGTCCGCCGGACTTGCACACATAGCCCTGCCTTGCGCCTGGGAGGCGTACGCCACATTGCCGTGCGTCAGCACGACCCCCTGGTGCGCCGCTGCTTCCCGATGTGAATAGGATGACCGCTGGGTCATGCACACCACGCGGCACCGGAACGTCGTGTTCAACCCCCTGAAGGTGCCCGGTGAAGTCGGAGGAGGCCAGTACCAGTGGGGCATCAGCAAGCCGCCGTGCGATGGTGACAGTTCGATCGGCGAGTTCGTCCGCTACCACGATCACCCGCGGGCGGACGAGCTCGATTCTGGTCTCGATCTCCTTATCGGTCGAGTGCGGGTCGATTGATGCGATCACGCTTCCGATCGTGATGGCACCGTAGTAGGTCGCGATATGCGCGATCGAGTTCGGCATGGCGATCGCGACTACGTCGCCAACGCCGACGCCGCTTGCGCGCAGCGTTGCGGCTGTCGCACTAACCTCGCCGCGAAGCTGACCGTACGTCCTTTCCCCTGCGTTTCCCCGGATCGCCAACGCTCCAGGGGCGTGGCGATGAAGTACATTCGCGATGTTCATGAGATTCCCTCCGAGGGCTGAGGAGCTATACGACCCAGGCCAAGCTCAATGACTGTGCCATTTACACTATGTAGCGTACGAGTTTAGTATCGCATCACTGGAGGTCCTATGGAGCTGACATTTCTCGGTATCGGGACGCGAGGAGATCTATACCCATTGCTTGGTATCGCCCGAGAAGCTCAGGACCGTGGTCACGGGGTGCGGGTTCTCGAGTACGATGAATATCGTGACGATGTCCTTGACGCCGGACTGTCCTTCGTTCCGGTTGGCGCAGGAAGCCAGAGCGGAGCCGTGTTCGCCGGGGTTCCCCTGGGCTCCGCGTCTGCAGACTCGAATGGAAGATTGACCGCCTCGGTTTCGAGGCCGCGCTCGCGAGCGCGTCGGCATTTGTGTCCGTGATGCGAGCGCTCGACCCTCTCCCCGATGCTATCGTCGCTCCCGGTTTTTCACATTGGGGCTGCCTTGGCGTCAGAGATCCTCTCCGTTCCGTTGATAGCCGTCTACCTCGGCTCTTCTGTACTTGAGCCGTACGATCAGCGCAATGCCTCGGGTTTCCGGAACCACGCGGTACTCCCGAGAGGCACGATTGATAGATCGGGTGGCAATGCCGCGCATCAACCGTATACGGCGTGACGTTGGTCTCCTGAGACGCGAGACAGCTTCGCGCGTGCCGATCTCGCTGGGGGTGTTGTTCTCGCCCCCGGGCCGCTCCGCCGCTTCCCGCCGGGGGCGCCCTCGACGTTCGAATCGGCAGGCTACCCCCGATATTTCGGCCCATCGACGCATACCGTGGATAGCGAGACGAAGTCCTTCCTCAAGGAATGTTCCCTGCCGCTCGTGATCTGTACCCTCGGAGACGGATGGGTCAAGGCTCTCCCCGTACCTCTCCATGAACTGTTCATCGACGCCGACTACGGTATATTCCGGCTCCTGTTCGTTGGGTCAAGGGTGCCGGGACTTACGCCGGGACGGAACACCCGGGTGCTGCGCAGGGCTAATCTTCTCGAACTGATGGACTACGCGGATGTATCGGTGAACCATGGCGGCATGGGCACCATCATGGCGGCTTTGTCGGCGTCCGTTCCGTCTGTGACGGTTTCGCAGTGGCCGGACGGACGCCGAAACGCCCGCCTGCTCGCGGAGTACGGTCTGGGTCGGGATCTCGGCGCGATTTCCGAACCCGGCCTTCTCCGCCGCGCAATCCTCGACACAGTCAACGACTCGACGCAGTGGCAGTTGCTCGATGAGGCGCGCCATGAGATCATCTCTGATCCAAACCCCACCGACATCATCCTGACTCGCTTGAGGCCCTCATGAACCATGCTGTGCTCGTGGTGGCTGCGCACCCGGACGATGAGGTGCTCGGCATGGGTGGAACAATCGCTCGCCACGTGGATGGCGGGGATCGCGTGACCGTGATTTGGGTGACCGATGGAAGCTCGCACCAGTACCGTGAACATCCAGAGATCCTCAAGCGAAAGTATGCAGAGGGGGTTGCCGCGCTGGAGCTTCTCGGTGTTCATGACTGCATCAAGGCGGGGCTCCCGGACATGCGGCTCGACATGGTTGAACACGTGGCCGTGAACGCTGTGATTGAGGAAGCGATTGCCGCGACACGAGCCGATATCGTGTATGCCCCCTGCCGGACCTCAACCGTGATCACCGAGCGGTGTTCGAATCCACGGCTGTGGCTGCGCGACCTATTCCCGGAGCCTCAGTGCGTCGGTTCCTCGCTTACCCTGTGCCATCATCAGCCGAAGGTGCGTCGCCGGGGACGATCGGATTGAACCAAGGATGGTTCACCGACATCACGTCCACTCTGGAACGGAAAATCAAGGCATTTGCCGAGCACAGGACGGAGACCCGCGACTGGCCGCACCCTGCGCTCGACGAGGTCGATCCGAGCGCAGGCGGAGGCATACGGTTCGACCATTGGTGTGGCGGCTGCTGAGGTTTTTCGCCTGATCCGCGCGCTGGAAGGATGACCCTCGTGACGTCGATAATGCCTGTCAGGACCTCGCTCGTTGGGTACGGGTACTGGGGGTCACGATTCGCTGCGATCGCGGCCCGCGTGCCCCAACTCGAACTTGTGGGTATCGTCGATGAGCACGTAGGCGCTGATGACTTCACCCCCCATCCCAGCATCCCCAGCACTGCGAACTTGGATGCCGTCCTAACTGATCCCCGAGTCGAGGCTGTGATCCTGGCTACACCTGCCACCAGCCATGCTGCAGACGGCGCTCGGATCCCGGAAGCGGGGAAGCATCTGTTCGTTGAGAAGCCCTTCACGACGGACCTGCACTCGTGCGATGCCCTCATCGTGATGGCAACGAGCCGCGACCTCCGTTGGCGGTCGATCATCAGTATTGGTGGAGCGCGGAGGTTGAGGCGATACGAACGTGCATCGCTTCGGGCGGTCTCGGGCGCATCGTCGCGGTCTCAGTGGAGCGGAGCGGGATGGCCCCGCCCGTTATGACGTGGATGCATTATGGGACCGTGGTATCCACGACATCTCCGTGCTTCTGCAGATCGGTGTCGACATCTCGCGACCGAAGGACATTTGCCGCGTTGATGTCAGGGGACGGCAGGGTCGCAGGTTGCGTCAGGCTGACGGGACGCTTCGGTGAGGAGCATTAGCGCTGTCTCCACTCGTGCTGGATGGGTGATGAACGACGCCGGCTCGTCGTGACAGGAGCAGCGGGGAGTGTGGTCTGGACCGAAGACGCGGAGAAGTCCTCGGCTTATCTCGTCGATGATGTCGGGTCTCACCTGCTGTCGGAGACGCCCAAGAGTGCCCCGATGACCCCGATCGAGCGGGGACTTAGGGAATTTGCGGAGAGTGTACGGCATTGCCCCGACCGCTCCCGTGCGGTGATGGCTACCGTGTGATCCGGATGATGCACGAACTCGGCAATAGTTCAATGGACTCGAGGCTCGTCCTGACTGCACAAAGGCTGCTGGCTGTGAAGTCCAGCAAGAGCAGAGGATATAAAAATTAGTATGGGAACTGCGATTCTGCCGAGCATGCAGATGATGTTCGATCTCGGCCAAGCGCTGCGGGTGAGTTCAGGGCGGTGATCTTATTACCCAATGTTATGAGCTTCGCGGGAACCTCAACGTAGATCGGCTCTACGATGCTCTTCAGCGGGTGTCGGATGCGCACGATGCGCTTCGTCTTCGATTCTCCGCGGACGGTGATGGTATCGTCCGCATGGCGGCGCACTCTGTCGTCGCCTGTGGCGATCGAGTTTCTCCGCCCCGTCGGCTGGGTGGAAGAACAGCTTCGAAGCTCGCGCCCGCGCTGGGAGCAAAGGCGGCGGCCTCAACGTGGGAGCGAGGAATCGATCAGATGGGCTCTGCTGCAGTTGCAGTCATCGCGCCACCTCTTGGCGACGTGGCATTTCCGTCCGACGGTCGACGCGAGATCAATCACCCGACTGCACGCAGAGGTCTGGAACGCGTACTTCGATCCTTCGTGCCGTCTTCCTGACGCGTCGTTTCTCGAAGCGGTGAGTGCGCCGTGTCCCCAGCGAGCGCCCGCAGAGGAATATTGGGCGAGTGAGCGCGCTCGTATTCAGGGGCCGTCTTGGTCGCCGTCTGATGTGAGCGTCTCAGCAAGACTCGTCTGAGACCGTGGACGGAAACCGTGAACTCGCACTCCGGTCGGCAGCAGCTAAGCACCGTATCTCGGTGTCGCAATTGCTCGCGCATCGCCTAGCGACGGTTGGTCTCGCCACCTCGGAGGACGGATCGATCGTCCTTCACTGCTTTGTTGATGAACGAGGGCCGAAAGACACCGAAGTGGTCGGCAACTCTCGTCGATCGTCCCCGTGGTTCTCGATGCGAACGACGTGTCATCCGCGCGGAAGACAGCCGCGAAGCTTCTTCAGGCGTTCAGCAAAAGGCCGACATCCGCAGGTTCTCGGCCTCCCTGGCCCCTACGTCGAACTTGCGCACAGAACTCGTGGTTTCGGTTACAATTATCTTCCTGCGAACTTCCTCGAGGATGTTCAGCCTGATCGGGAACTCACAGTGAGGGAGATGCCGAACGCAGCCCTGCCGCGGCATCCGAATCACTTCATGCTCTCGGTCGTCGAGAGAATCGATGGGGGATTGGACTGCACGCTGACCTACCACCCCAGCGAGCACGACGAGTTACAAGCTCAAGCCATACTAACGTCGATCATCGATACTTGAGGGCTGGGGTGAACTCGCCTTCAACGCGACACTTCGGACTTGTCTCGGTCTAGTGATCGATACCCTCGGTCTTGCATGCTGCTTACAGCACTGATAGCCTGAAAGATAAGGAGGTGAATAATGCAGGACTTCAATGAAATTGACGTTCAGGTGATTGAATTGGATGAGCTGGACGATATAGTCGGGGGTGTTGCCGGCTGTCTCTAATGTTCCGGGTCTGCCCCTCATCATAGGCATGTCCCTTTTGGTTTTTCAACGGGGTCTCCCCAGTGTTGAGGGGCAGAATTACTCTGAGCAGCTCGCCTAGTCGCATGTTGAACGAGTGTTCGTGGGAGGTGTTTCAGTCAGCAAGCCGTCCGGGTGCAGGGAGTCGGAAAATTCGTCGTCTACGGCGGTTTTCGAGCTTCTGTGGTTCTGCTTTCTTCAAGGGCGACGGTGGTTCATAGGGTTGTAGCAGCAGTGCTTGGACTACTATGGGTTTTGTGGGCACCGTTGAGACCCTCTTTTTGGGCTGTCGTCTGGTATTGACTCCATTCTTGGTGGACATGGTTGGGGGTGCGGTACCCCTAATGCCGAGTGAAGTCGTTTGTAATTGTAACGTAGCTCGATCCAGGATGTCACATCCTTTATAGCATGCTGCCGTGTTGGGTAGGTTTTCCGGTTCGCTACCTCTTTCTTGTTTCTTGCGGGTGGCATTGAATGATTCTGCTGCGGCATTGTCGTAACATGACCCGGTTCTGCCCACCGAAACCCGGATGCCATACGCATCGACGACTTCCGCATAATCAGCTGAGGTGTATTGCGAACCATGAGGCTTATTCATAGGGTTTGGCGACACTCGCTGGAAGACGCAAGGGACGGCTTGCCCCATGAGACAATTAGGGTGTGAAAACAAACCATCTTAGGAACAAGCCGTCACGTGGAAATGCTAGCACAAAACTCGACACCAGTGAAGTCCTCGACCTGTGCGCAGGCATCCACACCCACACCAAAGGCCAGCTACCTACTGCAGGGTCACGAACCCTCGGTCTCTTCAGTAGTATTCGCCTCATACTTTTAACGTTGCGCCATAACCTCACCCAAAAACCTTGCTTGCGGAGCTGTTTGAGATTTCTCAATCCACGGTCAGCAGGCGTTGTCAACGCCTACACCCCACTCATCGCTGAGGTTCTCCATGTTCGGGTTTCCACCGTGGAGGACCTTGATCCGACCCAGCAGTTGATCATTGACGGTACTCTCCTAGCTGTGCTGGTCCTGGCGCCAGCATCCGGAGCTGTACTCGGGTAAACACCACACCACCGGAGTCAATCTCCAGGTGGCCTGTACTTTGACGGGAAGACGTGCATGGGTTTCACAGCCCTTTCCGGGTAGCACCCATGACCTCACAGCACTGAAAGACTCCCGGCTCCTCGACGTCATTCATCAAGCCACCCACATCGGCGATAAAGGCTACATCGGTGCCGGGATGATCACCCCGATCAAGAAACCCGCCGGTTGTGAATTACACGACACCGAAAAAGAGTTCAATAAAAAGATCAACACTATCCGCTACCTCATAGAACGAAGTATCGCGCAGTTAAAGACCTGGCGCATCCTCCACACCGACTACCGCCGCCCTTACGCAACCTTCGCTACCACCATCAACGCCGTCCTCGGAATCATATTCACCTACACCCCATGAATAGCCTCCATGATCCGAGTGAGAGACAGCCTCGCCTGTAATGGACGGTTGATTCCTGACTGCCATCTCCAAGGCATCGGTGATCAGCTGGGTGTGCATATTCCCGGCGATTGCGTAACCGATGATCTTCTCGTGCGGGTAGCAGATCTGTGGCGTTTGCCAGATATGCGAACCTTCCCTGGTGGGGATGTGCGGTATCGCCCACCCATGTCTGCCCTGGTGCATCGGCGGTAAAGCTCTCGTTGCACTAGATCTGGGCGCTGGTCTATGTCGTGAGCTGGGATGGTTTTACGCGCCTTTTTCCGGGGTTGGGTTGGCTATCAGGCCAGCCTGCTGCATGAGCTGGCGAACCAGACCTGGGCCCGCGTGGATGCGTCGACATCCTGCAGGTTTGCTCAGACTCGTCGAAGAAGATGTGTGATCACAATCGCGAGTCCTCCTGGGGTTTCTCCATCGCAGATATTCCTCACTCCCGCCGTCGTGTGGTAGCCGGAACGGGACACGCGTCCCCAGAGGAACATGCAGCGAACAGGATATTTGCTTTCCTTGCGGTGAATATAGACACACTTTGCTGCTACCCGGAGTTTCCTGCGCGAAGAATGCCGCCGCTTTATCTCTAAAATTCAATCCCCCGTTCTCGCTTCATGCAGGATCGGTTTTCAAGCGCTTATTCTCTGCTATCTGATCCGATGATGCCTCTTCCATATCCGGATCGGGATGTTCCTTTTCTGCGCTTGTTTACCCAGGTGTTCAAGGATCTTTCGGATCACGCCGTAGGACTCGTTATTTCCGCGATCGGACGGGAGCCTCAAGGACCTCCGCAACGACGTATTCTTTAAGGGCGTTATTCATGTGGGTTATTTGGGTTTCTGAAGTGACCCCTTTTTGTAGGGCATCAGCTGCTCTATGGGAGAATAGGTGTTGCGCAGTATCTGTATCTCTCGAAGAAGCAGCCGATGCGTTACCAGTTCTATTACAGGTCTTCCCTGTTGATGTGATCTATGCGATCGTGACCCGTGTTCATGACGTCGCCCAGGGTCGGAGGGGCTCGACTTTAGCCGCCACAAGATTAAACTCTACCGGCAGGTGGTGATCTCTTTGATGCTCCTGCGTTAGAATCATGACCCTAGATGGTGGTCGCTGACATGTTCGGGGTGTCCCAGCCTACGATCTGCAGGATCTGGCGTAGGATCACTGAGGTCCTGGAGACGGTGTTGGTGTTCACCAGTGGCGGCGTGGAGGAGGCGGTCACTATCTGGGGCAGCTCCTGCTGGTCCGATGGCACCCACGCTTCCTGACGGGGAATCGGCCAGCAAGCGGGCAGGGTGCTGCGAGCTACTCCGGGAAACGTGAAGTCCAATGTGTGAACCATGCAGGTCGCGGCTACCTGCGGGGGCGACCTCGTGGCGGTGTCCGAGCCGTTCCCAGGGGCTCGTCATGATGCCAGGGTGATCCAGGAGTGTGGGTGGAGTGACCTTTTTCTGAGACAGAGGCAACATGGGTTGCTGACAGTGTCTACACCGCGATGACTCCGGTTAGAAAGCCCCCTATCAACCCCGAAGTGACTGGGAGAAAGAATTCAACAAAACAATCGGCAGTCTCCGTGCTGGAATCGAGCGCTGCATCGCTCACCTGAAGAACTGGAAGATCCTCGCCAAAGGCTACCATGGGCGCCTCGAAGAACTCCCCGCCATCATCCGCATCGTCACCCAGCTCGAACTACTACGAACCCGATAACAAAAACCCCACGTGAATAACGCCCTAAACCTCTGGACTAAGTTTCGATGCCGACACCAATACAGACTTCTTCCTCACATGTTCGAATAAACTCAGGTTTTCGCCACTGTCCACGAAACGCCAGGGTACTCCAGTCACATCTTTTTATAATATGCCCTCGTGTTGGGGGCGGGGCCTCCTCTGTGTTGCTGCTATACCTGGGTGCGGTGGGAAGTTGAGGTGTGAGCAGGATGGGGTGGGGCCTCTGCTGTCCTTGGTAACGGGAGCCGTATCTCGTGGAGCCGTAGGGGTGTTCGGCCTCGGAGGACACGGGCGGAAGAAGCACAGCTGCCCGATCTTCATGCCCGGCCACAGCCTCACTGGAAGCGTCGCCATGTTCGACAGCTCCAAGGTCACGTGCCCGGAGAAGCCGGGGTCGATGAAACCGGCTGTGGAGTGGGTGAGCAGCCCCAGGCGCCCCAGCGACGACTTGCCCTCCAGGCGGGCCGCCACCGTGGAGGGCAGCGTCACCTGCTCCCAGGTGGAGCCGAGCACGAATTCGCCGGGATGCAGCACGAAGCCCTCCCGTCGCGGACTCGATCAGCCGGGTCAGCTCGGGCTGCTCCTCGGCGGGATCGATGTGCGGGTAGCGGTGGTTCTCGAACACGCGGAAGTACTTGTCAAGACGCACGTCGACGCTTGACGGCTGGAGCATGTCGGGGTCCCACGGGTCCAAGACGATCCGGCCGGCCTCAACTTCGGTCAGGATGTCGCGGTCACTCAGGAGCATGGGGTGAGCCTAATACGCCAGGGGCCCGGTGGTCGGGAACCTGCTGGGTCAGTCCGCTCTGCGGTGCGACGCCAGTGAGCTGAGGCCTTATAAGGGTTGCCTAACCTGCACTGGTCGGATAGCGTGACAGTGCCGCGCAGCGCGGCGGATCGTGAGGTGGGAGCAGGAGATGGGCAAAGGCATCCAGGGAGCCGTCCTCACAACCCTCGGCGCGAGGGAGCATGTTCTCACCGTGCTGGGTGTCGAACAGCGCGCCGCGCATTTCATCCGTGTCAGGTTGCGCTCCGACACGCTGCTGGACCAGGATGGCGAGGCCCCGGGTAACTGGGTTCGTGCCTGGTTCCCCGACCCCGACGGCACCGCCAAGCAGTTCCAGCGCGGCTACACCATTGCTGAGGCTGACCCCGATACGGGCACCCTGGCCATCGACTTCGTCATCCACTATCCGATGGGGCCCGCCTCCCTACTGGGCCACCCACTGCCAGCCCGGCGACCAGATCGTCGCCATGCGCTACGGGGAGGAGCCCTTCGCGCCTCGACCCACCCCCAGCCGGCTACCTCTTCCTCGGGGACCTGGCCTCCCTACCCGGCGATCTCGGCGCTTGCCGCCTCCGTGCCACCGACCAGCCCCGTCGTCGTCTACCCAGAGCGGCACAGCGAACACGACCTCGACCTCCCCTGCCCGCAGGCCCCAACATCACGGCCCAGTGGATTGAGGAGCTTCCCGACGGCCAGGGCCTAGTGCAGGCCATCTCGGGGGAGGACTGGACCGGCTGGTATGCATGGGTGACGGCTGAGTCCCTGGCGACACGACGCGCCCAGACCCCGCTCAAGCGGGAGTTCGGCCTGAACCGCTCAACGCTCCACGCGCAGGCGTACTGGGTGCGGGGCCGCGCCATGGGCAAGTCCCGGGTCCTGGGGGAACTGAACGAGAGCAGGCCGCCAAGGTGGAAGAGCCTGCCGCGTTGCCCCCGCCGCAACCCGTTGAGCCCGTGCTGGCACCGGCCCGGCGGGCCCTCGTCGCGGCCGGGGTGGCTCAGGGACTGCTCGCCGTGGCCTGCATCATCCCCCTCATCCTGTTCGCAGAGATGGCCCGCCTGTTCCTGCGTGGGGCAGCGCAGCAGGAGTTCCTCACGGTGGGTGTCGCCGCCCTGGTCGTGATGGGGGTCTGCGCCGCAGGACGTCAGCGCTGCTGTTCCTGATGCACCTCTACGACAGCCGTTTCGCGGCATCGGTCAGGCTCAGGCTGGTGCGGAAGCTGAGCTCGCTGCCGCTCGGCTGGTTCGGCGACCGCAGGGGCGGGCGACGTCAAGAAAATCGTCAGCGACGACGCCGAGGCGCTGCACCACCTGATCACCACGCCATACCGGACCTGGTGGCCGCGATTGTCGCCCCCGTCGTGGCGCTCGGCTACCTGTTCGCCGTCGAGTGGCGGCTGGCGCTGGTGCTTCTCCTGCCGCTCGTCGTCTTCCTGTTCGTCATGGGTCGCATCTCCGCGCGTGACCGCGAGAAGACCGTGACCATGCAGCGTCACACGGCGCTGGTCTCGGGGCAGGCGCAGACCTTCATGGCCACCCGCGACCAGGCCCGCGTGCTCGGCTCAGCTGCGGTGGTTGACCTGCCCAGCTCCCTCCAGGATCTTGGGGACTTCGTTGCGGACTGGCAGCGGGACACCGGGGCGGCGAAGATTCAGGCGGTGATGATCAATCGCCCGACGACGGTGTTGGGAGTCCTGATCCTCGCCGGATGGCTTTTTCCCGATGCCCGGCTGGATCACCGTCGATGGACCGATTCCCTTCCTCATCCTGGGGACCTCCTCGGAGGACAGCTGCTGGGCATTACCTTGAACATCGGCTCCCTGACCGCTGGGCTGAGGCCCGTGACGGCCTGGAGCTGCTGCTGGGCACCTCCGGGCCTGGCCCCACCCGCGGATCGCCGGGCACCCACCGGGCACGTGCGTTTTGACAGTGTCCGGTTCTGGCTATGGCAACGGCAGGACGGTGCTGCCCCAGCTGAACCTGTCCCTGAGCGGGGTGAGGTTGCCGCGCTGGTTGGTCCCTCCGGCGCAGGCAAGTCAACCGTCGCGGCACTGCTGGCCCGGCTGTGGGATCCACAGCGGGGCTTGGTCAGCCTTGACGGCGTCGACATCCGCGACCTCACCCAGGACGAGCTGATGCGAAGGTCACGATCCTGCTGCAGGACGTGAGGCTCATCACCGCCAGCGTCCGGGACAACATCGCGCTGACCCGTCCCGACGCATCCGATGAGGACATCCAGGCCGCCGCGCGTGCTGCGAACATCGACGAGACGATCCGGCGGCTGCCGGATGGCTACGACACCGTCGTCGATGACTCGCGGCTCTCCGGTGGGGAACGCCAGCGGATCGGCATTGCCCGCGCACTGCTGGCCGACACCCCCGTCGTCGTCCTGGATGAGGCCACAGCCTCGCCGATCCCGACTCCGAATGGGCCATCCGGCAGGGACTGGAGCACCCTGCTCAGGGGCAGAACTGTCCCTCATGATCGCGCACCGCCTCCACACCGTGACCAGAGCCCACCGCATCCACGTCATCGACGGCGGACGCATCGTCGAGTCCGGTTCCCATCGGGAACTGCTGGGGCAGGACGGGCTCTACGCCAGTCTCTGGGGCGCCGCGACGGGAAGGACCACCGATGCTTGAGCACATCCGTGTCATCACCGGGGGCGGCCGGGTCTTCTGGGGTTACCTCGCCCTCACCGCCGGCTCGGCCATCTTGCAGGCCACCGCCGTTTTGACCCTGTTTCCGTTGCTCGGTGAGCTTTTCAGCGCGACCCGATCTGACAGCCGGCCCCTGGGTTGCGCTCCTGCTGGTCATCATCGCCGCAGCCTGGGGAGTTGATGTCGCGGCAGCCCACCTCGGGCTCAGGCTCGGCATCAAGGTGATGCGGGCCATCCACCGGCACACACCGGACGCGATCCTCTCCTGGTCACCGTCCACATTCACACCCGCGATGTCCGGTGAGCTGCGTACGCTCGTCGCGAACCGGGCGGTGGAGGCCACATCTGGTGTGATCCTCATGGTGAGCCCCATCATCACCGCCGTCGTCTTCACGATTGCACTGGGTGCGGGGCTGCTGATGGTCTCTGCCCCGGTTGCGGCAGTCACCGTCGCAGGCGGGGTGGATTTGGTTTGGCGCTCTGGGCCGCTCAATGGGTCCAGGGCGCAGGAGCAGTACTCCCGCGCCACGGAGGAACTGGACAACAGACTGTTCGAGTTCGCCTGGGCCCAGCCCGCGCTGCGCACCGCACGCAACGTCTCGGTGGGGGAGCGGCTCGTCGGCGACGCCATCGCCACCACCCGGGGCCGCGTCCTCAGGCTGCTGCTGTGGCAGATCCCGGGAGAGTCCCTCTTCAGCCTCGTCCTGCAGCTGGTTCTGCTCGGGTATGGTGCCGCCACATGGCTGGCCTTCGAGAGCGGAGCGCTCAGCCCCGCCGCAGCGGCCACCCTCATCATCGTCCTGCTGCGGGTGGTGGAGCAGATCACGGTGGTCTCCGGGACCTCAGGGTGTGGTGCTGATCTCGCGCACGCTCACCCGCGTCCGGGAGATCATGGCCACCACCCCGTCGCCGTCGCCGACCCCCTGCCGCATGCCCCCCGAGTCGTCGCCCGTGGCCTGCGGGTCACCCACCCGGATGGGAGCATCGGCCTGCGCGACGTGAACCTCGACCCTGAGGGCCGGGAACGGTCACGGTCGTGGTGGGTCGCTCGGGTCAGGCAAGACGACGCTGCTGCGTGCCCTCGCCGGACTGGTTCCTGCGACGGATGGAACGATCATCCTCAGCGACGGCGTCGACGGCGCGGAGCATGCCGCAGACGAGGGGAGCTGCGTGGCAACGCGACGGTCGTCTTCCAGCAGGCCACCCTGGGGGAGGGCACGCTCCGGGATAACCTGACGGCGATCAACCCGGATCTGAGCCGGGAGGATTTGGAGCGCATCGCGGAGACCGCCCACATCACATCGATCCTGGCGAGGGCTGACGCAGGCTGGGACACGCCAGTTGGCGAGTATGGCGCGCAGCTGTCCGGTGGGGAACGCCAGCGTGTGGGCATCGCGCGGGCCCTGGCGAAGCCGTCGCGCCTGCTGCTGGCCGATGAGATCACCTCCGCGCTGGACGCGCAGAATGAGCGCCTGGTGGTGGAGTCTGTCAACCGCATCCGCCGCGACTACACCACCGTGATCGTGACCCACCGACCGGCGCTGCTGGACATCGCCGATGAGGTGGTCGTCATGGGCGACGGAGGCGTCATCGAGCACGGCAGCCCGGCGAGCCTGGAGGCGGCTGGCGGGGAGTACGCCCGCCTGTTGGGGAGTGGCGCGCATCTGCCGGGTGGCGCATCTGACGGCTCCCCGCGGCTGCGACTCGAATTTGTCGTCGCCCGCCACTACCCTCAATCCCATGAGACCTCTAGATGGGCTGGGCGTGAGCCGCGGCGATGGGGCGATGCTGAGCCCCCTGGCCCGTGACCGTTCAGTGCTGCACCATCGCCTGCCGCGCGCGCACAGCCCGTCGGGTGCTGGCCCAGGGCCGCCCGTTTGCGGGCTTGCTGGTGGTCTTCGCCCTGACGGTGCTGGCCGGCAGCGCCACCACCGTGATCCCCATGCTGCTGTTCCAGCGCATCATCGACGACGGGGTGCTGGTCGGTGACACCGGGGTGGTGGTGCGGCTGGCCCTGGCTGTTGCGGCGCTCGCGGTGCTTGGTGCAGGGTTGACGCTGCTGGAGCGTTGGTGCTCGGCGCGTGTCGGGGAGGGCTCGTCCACCGGCTGCGCTGCCAGCTGTTCGACCACGTCAGCCGCATGCCCCTGGCGTTCTTCACCCGTTCCAACACCGGCAGGCTGGTCTCCCGCATCGTCGCGGACGTTGCAGGCGCGCAGCAGGCCTTCACCCTCGACGTTCTCCCAGGCGCTCAGCAACATCTCCACCCTCGCCGTGGTGCTGGTGTCGATGCTGCTGCTGTCCTGGCAGCTCACCCTGGCCGCCCTTGTGCTGCTGCCCGTGTTCATGCTCCCCGCGAAGCTCGTGGCCCATCGTCTCGGCCGGTTGGCGCGCATCCGGATGGAGCACCAGGCGCAGCTGACCGAGACCATGACCGAGCGGTTCACCGTCTCCGGGGCGCTGCTGGTGAAGCTGTTCGGCGATGCCCGTCGCGAGTCGCAGCTTTTCGACCGCCAGGCCCGGCAGCTGGCCCACGACGGTGTGCGCATGATCATGCTGACGCGCATCTTCCTGTCCGTGCTGACGCTGGTCGGGGCGCTGGCTGTGGCCCTGTTCTACGGGATGGGCGGCAGCGCCGTCATCGCAGGTCAGCTGAGCTTCGGCACCCTGACCGCTATGGTGGCGCTCCCGGCCCGCCTCTACGGGCCGCTGACGCAGCTGACGAACCTGCGTATTGATCTCATGACCGCGCTGGTCAGCTTCGAACGGGTCTGAGGTCCTTGATTTCGCCTCCGCCATCGTCGACTCTGATGCAGTGGATGTTCCGGCTCAGGGCTGACATCGTCTTCGACGAGGTGTGGTTCAGCTACCCCGCCGGGCGGGAGGCCTCCCTGGCCTCGCTGGAACCCGATGCCGTCGAGGAGCCGCGCGGCGCGCAGTGGTCCGCGGCGTCAGCTTCCGGGCAGAGCCGGGGCAGACCATCGCCCTGGTGGGCCCCTCCGGTGCGGGAAGACCACCATCACCCACCTGCTCTCACGTCTCTACGATGTCGACTCCGGCGCTGTGAGATTCGGAGGGGTGGATGTGCGGAGACTGCGACAGGCCAGCCTGCACGCCACTGTCGGCTACGTCACCCAGGACGCCCACCTGTTCCACGACACCATCCGCGCCAACCTGCTGTACGCGAAGCCGGAGGCCACGGAGGAGGAGCTGTGGCAGGCGCTGGAGCCCGCGCAGATCGCGGACCTGATCCGGGGCCTGCCCCAGGGCCTGGACACCCTGGTGGGGGAGCGGGGCTATCGGCTCAGTGGTGGTGAGCGGCAGCGGTTGGCCATTGCGCGGCTGTTGCTGAAGTCGCCGCCGGTGATCGTCCTTGATGAGGCCACCGCCCACCTTGACGCCACCTTCGAGCACCTCGTCCAGCGCGCTCTTGATGTCGCCAGGCAGGGACGCACCGCCATCGTCGTGGCGCACCGGCTGTCCACGGTGCGTGCCGCCGACCAGATCCTCGTCGTGGAGGATGGGCGGATCACCGAACGGGGCACCCACGAGCAGCTGCTGGCTGCCGACGGGGCATACACCCGGCTATACCAGAGACAGTTCCAATGAGTTGCCGATGAAAGGTCGCGGCTGTGCCCGTTGGAGCAGGATGGCAGTCTGGGACACACACGTGTTCTACGTATCTGGAGGATTTTCATGAGCACGGTTCTCGTCATCGGAGCTACTGGACAGGTCGGTCGAGTCGTCGTCGAGGAGACGTTGAAAAAGAGGTCTCGGTGTCCGAGCCCAGACCCGCAATGCGGAGCATGCCCGGGGCCTGTTGCCCAGCGGGGTGGAGGTGGTTGAGGCGTCGCCCACCTCATCCGGCGAGCTGCGTCCCCTGCTCCAGGGCATTGACACCGTCGTCCTCACCCACGGCGGTGATGTCGACGGGGAGGGCGGCATCAGCTTCTACGCGACCGTCGTTGCCCTCCTGGAGGCACTCGACGGGATCACAGGTGTGCACATCAGCCTCATGACCGCCATGAACACCAGCCGATCAACGGGCCGAGCCGCTACGGATTCGTCGAATGGAAGCGGCGGGCTGAGCGGATCGTGCGCGTCAGCGGTCACCCCTACACGATCGTGCGTCCCGGCTGGTTCGACTACCAGGGACCCGACGACGTGCGGATCGACCTACGGCAGGGTGACCTCGTCACCGGACAGCCGGGAGTGGACCGTCGCCACATCGCCCACGTGCTCCTCGAAGGGGCTGTTCAGACCTCCGGGACGCGGCGCACGGTTGAGATCTTCAGCACCACCGGGGAACCAGTGACGGACTTCGAAGCTCTGTTTTGCCGTCACCCGACCCGATGAGCCCGGCGCTCTTGACGGTGTCTTGGACACGGGCAATGTCCTGCTGACAGAGGAACCGACCCAGGTCCAGGACGACATCGCCAAACTGAGCGGGTCATGAGCCAAATTCCTGCAGAAGCGGGAAATCGCAAACAGCGCAGATGAAGGGAATGATGAACTTGCTGGAGCAGAAGGAAGCCATCCGTGAGGTGATTGATCGTTTCTCCACCCTGGAGATCGATGTGAGGGAGCAGGCAAAGCTGTTCACGCCTGATGCCCACGTGGAGGTGTATGCCGCCGACGGCTCCAAGATGATGGAATTCGATGGGAAGGAGAAGCTCATCGAACTGTTCGGTGGGGCCATGGCTGGCGTCAAAACCGCCTCACCACATGAACGGGCAGCAGGTGATCACCATTGATGGGGGACGTCGCCACCGACATCCACTACTGCCAGGCCTCGCTGGTGCAGGAGGAAGACGGCAGAGATGTTCTTACCGAGCACTCAATCCGCTACACCGACACCCTGGTGAACCATGACGGGCAGTGGCTCATCAGCCGTCGTGAGCAGCATTTCGTCCTGTCAGAGAAACGCGACTTCATGGGGGTTTGATTGTCCTTGGGGCTCTCATGTGGGTTTGGTCATGGGGCAAAGACAGCGAAAACCGTTGTTTGCGCCCGGTCGCTAGCGGCTGTGAGTAAAACTCGCTGACGTGGCGGGAGTCGTGACGCATAGTGCGGCTTGATGCTCTGGCAAGCCGGGAAAGCCTCAGGTCATGGATGCGCAATCCTGCAACGGGATCTCCCGGAGCCACCCCGGTGCCCACATAATCCCTGGAGATTCCTCGCGACAGACCAACTCCCAGGGCCTTGCACATCGCCTCTTTGCGTACCCAGGCCCGGGCAAAAGCTTTCGGACGCTCTTCTTCGGGCAGGGCGGACAGCTCTGCCACCCCTCCCGGGTGGAGGGATGTGCCCACCTGCTCCACGACCCGCTTCTCCGGCACCTTCTCAACATCCACTCCGAGTGGTAGGTCTCCGACGCCGATCAGCACCAGGGAGCCTGTGTGTGCCAAGGAGAACTCGACGCCTTCGGTCATCGGCTTCCCGTACTCGCCAATGCGGATCGGCACCTCCTGCGCGGGGTGAGCGTCACAGCCCCCAGCACCTCACGCAGCAGGACACGTGCCGCGGTCCACGTCTCACCCAGACCGGGAAACACGAAACGGGCCGCCCTCTCCCTCTCGATGAGTGAGAGAAGCTCCCCTCGCCGCCGCGCCCACGAGGCCCCGGCCAAGGTGTCGGCCAGCAGCGCCACTGCGGAGCCTGGGCCCGGAAGACAGCGAACACCGGGAAGGCCGGGCAACTCATCGTCCACGCCACCTGCGCACAGACGCCCTCTCAGCTCGACGACTGAAGATGAGGCAGCCATGCTGCTACGTTACCGCATCCGTTGGACACAACAACAACGACGAGAGGCATGGGGTTTTATCACAGGCCTCCAATGCCCGCAGCATCGTGGCGAACTTCGCTGCCGTCTCGTCGTGCTCAACGCCAGGGTCAGAGCCAGCGACGATCCCGACCCCGGCGAAAAGACGCATCTGCCCGGACTGAAGTTCAGCGCAGCGCAGCACCAGGGACCAGCGTCCCCGTCCTAGGGAGTCCGACCATCCAACCAATGACCCCGCATGGAGAAAGGCCTTATTGCAGGCCATGGTGTGCGTGAATCGCCGGCTGTTGCAGCGGGGGCGGGGTGTGGTGACGGCGTTGGGGCGCGGAGCGGCGTTTCATGTCATGCGAGTTGCAGCTTTCCCGGCGTAGAGTCCGTCGCCCGACGTGCGGCTCGGTCAGACCTGCACACGAATCGCCGTCTTGCGTTCTGAGACCGTCGTCTCCGCTCCGTACATCACCGGCAATACCACCAGGGCCGGCTCCTGCGTGGTGGAGACTCTATCTGAGTGACCGGAGGGCCCGTTTCGTGATGCGTGCCGTCTCGGGGTTGGACTTTCGGTATTCCAGCGCTCACACAGCGCGATGGCCCAGTCAGGAGCAGTCTTGGCGGCGTTATTGATCCGTTCGACTTCCACTGCGTTCATCTCAGCGGACCTTCCAGCGGGCGGTCTGCTCGAAGTCGGCGAGCATGGACGCGAAGATCCGTTGCCGGAGGCCAGTTCGGCTGGTGTGCCGTGTTCCGCGACCTGCGTCGGCACGCCGTTCTCGCGACCGGAGAGCACGTAGATGTGGTCGGCCTGCATCACCGTCGACAGGCGGTGCGCGATGACTATGACCGTCCGGCCCCGCGACAGCTCCGCCAGGGGTTTGGGGTGATCGCGGCCTCGTTCTCGGCGTCCAGGGCGGACGTGATCTCGTCCAGCAGCAGGATGGGGGCGTCCTGAGGAAGGCGCGGGCGATCGAGACGCGCTGCCGCTCACCGCCGGACAGCTTCTGACCGCCTTCCCCGACAGGCGAGTTGATGCCCTCGGGCAGCCGGGCGATCATCTGGTCGAGTCCCGCGCGGTGGAGGCGTTGGTGACCTCGGCGTCGGTCGCTTTGGGGCCGGGAGATCCGGACGTTCTCAGCGATGGTGGCGTCGAAGAGGTAGACGTCCTGGAAGACCATGGAGGTCATCTCCATGAGTTTGGCTGTCGGGATGTCTCGCACATCGACGCCGCCGATGGTGATCGACCCCTGGCTGACGTCCCAGAAGCGTGCGGCCAAGCGGGTCACCGTCGACTTTGCCACTGCCCGACGGGGCCGATCAACGCGGTGATCTCACCCTCGGCCGCGGTCAGCGACAGGCCGGAGAACACCGGCTGATCTGCGACATAACCGAACTGGGCGTCGTCGAACCGGATCGTCGTCCCTCTGGGGCCTTCGGGTCGCTGGGTTCGGGCAGCGGGGCGGAGTCGACGATCGCGCCGATGGTATCCAGGCTGACCACCGACTTCTGGATCTCGGCGGCATAGAACACCGACTGGGGAGATCGGGGTGGTGAAGCGGGCCGCCATCAGGCCGATCGCCAGGTAGCCCGGACGTCGAGCTGCCCGCCCATCGCCAGGGCAAGCCCCCGTGCCGGGGACGGCGGCGAAGAACACCCGCCCCAGGACCCCGAAAGCCGAGGAGGGTCGCGACTGGGCCGCCATCAGGCCTTTCATCGTCTCGTATTCGCTGCGCAGCGCCTCATCCAGCGGCTCCCAGTCGGTGCCGGCCACGCCCTGAGCCCGCAGCACCGGCTGTAGCCGGGCCTGCTCGATGATGCGCGCCGCGGTCTCAGAACTGACCTTCGGGGCGAGCTTCTGCTCGCGGCGGATCACCGGGATCGCCCAGCGCCACAGCACCCAGACGATAGGGGCGACGACGACCATCACCAGGCCCAGCCGCCAGTCGTAGATCAGCGTGACCACCGCGGCGGTGACTGGCGTGACCAGCGCGGAGATGAGCTGCGGGAAGACGATGGACGCCAGGTGCGACAGCGCGTCGGTCTCGTGGGTGACCGCAGCGGAGACCCGTCCCGTCGCGCCGGAGTCGAACCAGCCCAGCGGCAGGCCGGAGACTCGCTGGCCGATCTTGGCGATCACATTGCCGCAGGCGTCGTAGGCGGAGATCCGGTTTGCGGCGATCATCGTCGCCGCCATCACGGCGAAGGACACCACCCCGAGGGCGATCAACAGCCAGAAGGCCCGGTGGCACTGCCTGGATCCTCCGACAGGAAACCGCGCAGGAACCAGATCAGGACACCGAAGGCCAGTCCCTGCAGCACTGCCGCGATGGTGTAGCCGGCGATCAGGGCGTAGACGCTCTGCGGCCGGTCGAGGTATTTCCGGAATCGCCTCAAGCATCCTGGCCTCCTGCCACCCGGTGGCTTCCTGTCATGGTGTTCTGCTGGGCAGCCCAGAGATGAGCGTAGTTTGCCCGCCCCGGGCGATCAGTTCGTCATGCGGACCACACTCGGTGATCCGGCCTCGTCGATGACCGCGATCTGGTCGGCGGACTGGATGGTCGACAGCCGGTGGGCGATCATCACCACGGTGCGTCCCGCAGCCAGCCGAGATCGCCCGCTGGATCTCCAGCTCGAGTGGGCATCCGCCTGCGCGGGTGGCCTCTGTCGAGGATCAGGATCTGGGGAGCCGACAGGAAGGCCCGCGCGATGCTCAGCCGCTGCTCCTCACCCCCGACAGGAAACCGTCGCCGGCCCCCAGCACCGTGTCGTAGCCGTGCGGCAGGGCCATGATCCGGTCGTGGATGTGCGCCTTCCGGGCCGCCTCGATGATCTCCTCATGTGTGGCATCGGGTTTGCCGAGAGGCGATGTTCCGGGCGATGGTGTCGGCTGCGATCATGGCGTCCTGGAAGACCAGCGCCATAGACCCCATCAGCTGCTTGTCGGTCTGCTCCCGGATGTCGATGCCGCCGATCCGGATCACGCCGGAATCGACATCCCAGAACCGGGCTATCAGCTTCGCGAGGGTGGATTTGCCACCACCGGACGGACCGACCAGGGCGGTCACGGTGCCCGGCTGGCAGGTCAGCGTCACATCCTTGATGACCGATTGTCCGGCTCGTAGCCGAAGGTGATGCCGTCGATCTCGATCAGCGACGGGTCGGCGGTCAGGGACGCCGGGGCCGTGGGGACCGGGAGCTCTGGGGTCTTCAGGACCTCCAGGGTGGAGTTTGCCGCCTGCTTGGCGGCATAGATGTGCTGGAAGATCTGCACCAGGGCCGTCAGGCCCTCCGGGATCCCCACCCAGACCAGGGCGAAGGCCACCACCGTGATCGGGGTCACCCAACCCAGCTGGACGAACCAGAAACCCAGCCCGATGGTCAGGCCAGCGTCGCGGCAGGCTGCATGACGGCGCCCATGATCGCTACGCTGACCCCGGACTTGCGCATCCAGTTCATCGTGACGCTCGGCACTCTTGCGGGCTGCAGCGTCGAATCGCCCGAAGACATCCGCTGTCATGCCGAAGTTCTTGACTCCTTGATGCCGTCGACCATCTCGACCGTCACCGTGGAGAGTTCCTGCTGGGCGGCGGAGTATTCGTCGAAGGTCTGCCTCATCCCCATCATGCCGGGCAGCATCGACAGCCCCATCACCAGCAGCCAGGCCAGGATCAGCAGGCCAGCGAAAGCGGGCGTCCAGCCACAGCAGGTAGCCGAAGCCGACGACGATGGTGCCGGCTGAGTTCACTCATGTCACCGGCGAGATGGGCCACCAGGGTGTGGATTTGCTCGGTGTCGCTGATGACGGCGCGGTTGATTTGTCCCGAGGAACGGTCGTTGAACCACCCCAGCGGTAGGCGCGGCAGCTTGTTTACCAGCTGAGCCGCAGCTCGTTGCCGTCAGGTTCGTCTCAGCCAGGTGGGTCGCGCCCAGGGCACGCGGTGGAAAGGCGACCCATGTATGACCATGGCCACCACCGCTGCTGCGAACCAGCCCCATTGATGGGCGGCGGACGCCCGGTCAGGAAACCGCGGCCGATCTCGACGAGTGCGATATAGGGACGACCTTCAGCCCCGCCTGACGAAGGCGACCGCACCACCCACGATCATTGCGGTGTGGGCGGATCGGATCAGCTCCCAGACACTGGCTGGGTTCTTCTGCTGGGTGGTGGCGACGATCCCTCCTGACGGGTGGTAGCGATCTCAGGCTATCTGGCAAGTGATGGCGGGTCTGCACTATTCCGGCCCGTGAGAACTGCTTGCGGGTCAGGGGCGCGGCCCCAGAGACAAACTGGGATGATGCAGGCGGCGATGGTCAGTGCAGAAGATGGCCATGGTGGTGGGGGTTCAGTATCTCCATGCCGGCTTTCGCCACGTCCAGGGTCGGGTTGTTCTCGTAGAGCTTGAGGTAGGCTCCTGCATCCAGATGAAGGATGTACTCGCCGATCGCGAAGAGCGTCACGAAAGCCGTGTAGGCCGCTCGTCATCGATATGAAGGACTTGTGCCCCATCAGCCAGTAGATCACTTCGCCGGCCACGCCGCCCGCGATTGTCATGTAGCCCATGATCCCGCCCGGAGCCATGCTGAACATGGCCAGTCCGACCAGAAGGCCAGTGATCAGGAAGATGCCGGCGCTGCACTTTGCCAAGCAAGACCATGAAGATCAGGTCGCCGAAGACGCCGAAGATCACCGGCAGCAGCACCATGATCAGGGGCACGGCGCCCATGGTCATGCCGCAGATGAAGAACAGCACGAAATACAGGGCGACGAAGATGCCGATGGTGATGGCGTCACGGACCAAGGAGTTCTTGCGATGTGGGGTTGGGGCCGCAGGCTGCGGATTGTGCTGACTCGCCTCATGATTCCTCTCCTCGCGAGTTTTCCTGAGGACGACCTGATGGTCGTTGATGGATGTGTGGTCGAGGGTGGATGCGATGAACCCAACGTCGTGGTGATGACCAGATCGGGTCCCGACGCACGCCAGTTCCCCGGCAGGTCGGAGATCCGATGCATGCTTTCTGGGCGTCCAGCCCGAGAAGTGGGCCTCGTCCAGGCAGAGACAACCGTGCCTCGCTTCATGCAGGCCAGAGCGATCCCCAGCCGCTGTTTCTGCCCTCCGGACAGGGTCAGGGGGTGGTGGTCCCGCAGCCGGGATAGGCGAACTCGGCGCCGCGGATCACCAGCCCGGGTCCCGGAGCCGGGTCGGCTGGCATCGGGAGCAGCCTTGGCTGCCGCAGTCGGTGAAGACCACGGTCGGTGAACCAGTCAGGAGATGGTGGTGTCGCTGAGCTCGATCACCGCCTCACCCAGATCCTCAGCGCGACCACCACGCCCACGGCCAGCGTCATCAGCACCCAGTCCACGACCTCCAGGCGGGGCGCGGTCATGGCGGAGCGACGGTGGCTGGGATCCAGGCCCTTGCACTCCGCGACCGCATGACAACTCATCGAGATCCGACCCGAACGCATCAGGACTGGGACGACGGCGTGCTCCAGCTCAGCCAGCGGATGGCGTAGCCAGCGTCGCCAGGTGGCCTCCGAGCCGCGCAGCCTGGCCGCGGAGGCGATGATCCGCAGCTCACCCAGCAGAGTGGGGGATGTAGCGATAGATGACCATGATCACCACCAGCAGAGTCCCCGGCAGACGCAGCTTGCCCAAGGCGGCCATCACCCTCGCCCATCGGCACCCGGGTGAAGACCACCAAAGCTCATGGCAAGCACCGGAAAGCCGTAGACTGACGCCGTCAAGATGATCCCGATCCACGGCACCACCGGCAGCTGGGCACCGCAGCAGAAAGCAGATGGTGCAGCAGTCGCAGCACCAGAGCTACCCGCCAACTGCAGAGCCAGTCGGCGGGATCCGAGCAGGAACCCCACAGACGATGGGGTAGGCCGTCAGCAGGGCAGTGCTCAGCGAGGGCCTGGATCATGCCGGCGCCGACCGACATCGCAATCAGCATCGCCAGGCCCGCCCGAAAATCGGGTTTGACGGGTGCGACTGGCCGTGCCGTGCCTCGTCGCAGCGGTGGATTATCGTCACGATCGCCTTTAGGGCTAACCTAAGCTACACGCCGTTGGGAGGTGCACCGGGCAATGCGTTAACACGAGATGGGGCGGATGTGCCATGGTGAAGAGGCGCGACTGGCGGGTCGTGCTGGCTGCGCCGCGGTGATGCTCGTTGAGGGTATGACCTGGAGCTACGGGGAACCTGCTGCCCTTTCTCTGGTCTCGCTGGTGCGCTGAAAGGCTCGGACGGACTTCTGCGAGCTCGCCCGGGCCACTGGTCCTGGGAGCGATGCGGGAGCTGACTCACGCTGGTACGCCTTCCAGGATCGCGCGCGGCTGGCCGACACCCCAGCCGGGTGACGCTCGCGGCGATCCATGGCCTGGGCGGTGGCCCAGTCGCGGATGCCGCCGGAGGCCTTTGATGCCCAGGCGGCCGCCGACGGTGCTGCCATCAGCTCGACGGCGTGCACCGTCGCCCCACCGTCCGGGTGAAGCCTCCGTCGAGGTCTTCCACGAAGTCCGCGCCCGCATCCTCCGCGCCCGACACGCGGCGACGATCTCGTCGTCGGTCAGCGCGGCGGACCTCGATGATGACCTTCAACAGCCCCGTGGTGGCCTGGCGGACAGCGGCGATTTCCTCGACGACCTTGCCGGGGAGCCCGCCTTCAACAGGCCGATGCTGATGACCATGTCGATCTCGTCAGCCCCCAGGCGCGACGACTCGGCGGCCCCAGCCGCTTCGCCGCGGGGGTGTGGTTCCCCGACGGGAACCCGCACACCGTCTGCCACCTTCACAGGCCCCAAATCGTCAGTCAACGGCATCGACGGCGTAGCACACCGAGAACGTTCCCAGCTCCTGGGCCTCGACGACCAGCGCCGACACCTGGGCGGGTGTGGCGTCGGTCTTCAACAGGGCGTGGTCGATCATGCGGGCCAGCGCGTCGCGGGGATGTCCATGGACCTCAGCGTAGCGGTGAGTCTACGACGCCCGGTCTTCACTCGTTCGCTGCGCCTGACAATCCAGCTGCGACTGGTCACAACACCGGCACCACGACGAGGGAGGCGATGACTGCGGATTGCAGTTTGTCGCCGCCCCACTGGGGGATGATGAGTGATGCTGCGACCACGGGCGCTGGCAACCAGGGAGAAACCCCCGGAGGGCTGTTCTGCGTGGGAAGCATAGGAACTCGTAGACAGCCGTTCCGGCAACGACGGCAATCAGCAGAGATGTGGTGAGAAGAGCTCGTCCCGGAGTCATCCAGCCGAACAGCAGCATGATGCCGACGGCAACCACGACCAAGGCTCCCGGACTATGAGCGCAACCCCGAAATTATGTCGCCTCATTTCCGATGATGTTGGTGTGCTCATGATGCCCACGGCGTGGAACACCACGCCACTCCCGCTGCTAGTGAGGCCACAAGACCTATCCCTCCTCCTTTGAGGGCGGCTGGCCCTACGACGCGAATCAGATATGAGGCGACCTTCGCATAGAGGCCCTTCTCAAGCCAGGAGATGACCCCTCCGCCCACGATCCCCTCAATGGCTCCCGGGGCGACGAAATTGATCACGCATTTTCCCCATTCCCAGCTCCCGAATGCGTGTTCTTGACTGTTTAATTCCCGCACGCCCTCTTTCCCTTTGTTGAGATCTTGGGCAACCTGCTGTGGGTCTCCAAACTGTTGGTTGGAGGAGAGCGTCGCGGCCTCGTTGACATACCACTGCCTGCCGAATCCGCAGCTAGGTAGAACCTCAAATATCTGAGTCAGCTCTGACTCAAGCTGGGCGATCTCCTCAGCGGACGGGGCTGCCGCGCTCGCCGGCGGTGATGTCTCTTCCGCATGAGCTGGGATTGTGGCTGCTCCGCACGAGATCAGCCCTGAGAGGATCAGCACCGTTAGTGTTTTCCTCATCTTTCTGTCCTTTCTTAGGCTGTGACCACCGTAGCATCGTGAACGCCTGATTGTGGGGAAGGGACTCAAAGATGCGCCTGCGCGCGGCTCTGAGTCCTCTGGGGATTTTCTCCAGGGATGCGTTGACGCCGTGACAAGGGGGAGAAGAACGTTCTATGCCAGCTGCAGGAGGATCGTGAAGCGCGTGTGACCGATGGGACTCCACCCCCACTGAACCACCGAAGCTCGCCACCACCGCCTTCACGATGGACAGACCGAGCCCCGTCGACTTCGCTTCACCGTGTCTTCGAGACGTGTCGGCGCGCGTGAACCGCTCGAACACCTGCGTAGCGCTCGCGGGGGATGTCCATGGGCCCAGCGTAATGGTATGTTCCCCTGCCATCGGTGGCCCGGCGGAAGGGATGATGTGCTCCAGCTACTGCGCTTCGCCTGGACAGAGGCGCTCTGCTGCGCCTTCGCCGTCGCCATCTTCCTGGGTTTGGGGGCCTGAGCTTGCCTGGAGAGTCTGGGGATCTCCCCTTCGCCCGCTACGAGCGCGCTGCTGGTCTACGTGCTCATCGTGCAGGTCATCTTCGTCGTGGTCAGGCTGGAGACGTGGCGGGAGCTGCTGGTGGTCTGCGCATTCCACCTGATCGGTCTGGCCCTGGAGGTCTACAAGGTCAGCGCGCAGGCTCCTGGGGCTATCCCGATCCCGGGCTTCTGCGGATCGCAGGGGTCCCGGTCTTCTCCAGGTTCATGTATGCGGCCGTCGGCTCCTACATCTGCCAGGCGTTTCGGCGCTTCGACCTGCGTCTCACCGGCTATCGCTGGCTGCCCGTCACGCTGCTCGGCGCAGCCTCCTATGCGAACTTTCACACCCATCATGTCCTTCCCGACCTGCGCTGGTGGATTGCTGTGGGCATGATCCTGGCGACGTGGGGAACGTGGGTGTGGTTCACCGTTGGGTCGCGGCGCTACCGGATGCCGCTGGCCCTGTCGTTCCTGCTGATCGGCGGGGCGCTGTGGGTGGCGGAGAACGCGGCGACGTTCCTGGGTGCGTGGAAGTACCCCGACCAGTTGTCCGTGTGGCGGATGGTGCATGTCGGTAAGTTGGGGTCGTGGGCGCTGCTGGTGGTGCTGAGCTTCGTGCTGGTCACCGCCGTCAAGGCCTACGAGGGCGAGGCTCTACGGTGACCAGCCGTCGCGGGTCGAGCCCACCAAGTCTCCCGGTGGGCTTACCTCGCCAGCTGCAGGAGGATCGTGAAGCGCGTGTGACCGGGATGGGACTCCACCCCCACCGAACCACCGAAGCTCGCCACCACCGCCTTCACGATGGACAGACCGAGCCCCGTCGACTTCGCCTCACTGTGTCTTCGAGACGTGTCGGCGCGCGTGAACCGCTCGAACACCTGTGGCAGCACATCCGGTGGGATGCCGGGACCGTCGTCCAGCACCGTCAGCCGCGCCCTCCGTCGACGATGGCGACGCTGGTGGTGACCGTCGTTCCGGGTGGGGTGTGGTTGCGGGCATTCGACAGCAGGTTGACGATCACCTGGTGCAGGCGATCCGCGTTGGCCAGCACCTCGAACCCCTCCTGGGGCAGCTCCAGACGCCAGTTGTGGTCGGGGACCTGCGGCGCGTGCGTCGCTGACGGCGTTCAGCACCGCCTCGACGATGTCCACGGGGCCGAGCGCAGTCGGCAGGGTCAGCGTCGAGACGTGCCAACAGCAGCAGGTCCTCGACGAGCTTGGTCATGCGCTGCGACTCCGCGTCAATGCGGCCCAGCGCGAAGGGCCGAGTCCTGTCCCCGCCCGCGTCCCGCCAGCTCCGGAGTAGCCGCGGATGGCCGCCAGGGGGTTGCGCAGCTCGTGGGAGGCGTCGGCGACGAACTGCCGCAGCTTGGTCTCGGATGCCTGCCGCGCAGCCAGGGCGCCGCGCACGTTGCCGAGCATCCGGTTGAAGGCGTGGGTCAGCTGCGCCACCTCATGGGCGGGGTGCAGCTTCGGGTCAGGAACGGCCGTCGGCACGTTCACCTCGCCGCGATACAGGTTCAGCTGGGAGATCGTCGAGGCCGTCTCCGACAGGGACCGCAGTGGTTTCGTCGCTGTGTCGGCGGCGGCCCGGGTTGCTATGGCTGCCGCGGACACTGCCACGATCCCAGCCCGATGGACAGCAGGGTCAGCCGCACGATGGCGGTGTTCACCGTCTCCAGCGGGAGGGCAATCACCACCAGCTCGCCGTTTTGGTTGTACTGCGCCAGCGCTCGGTACTGCCCCAGGCCAGGGAGCTCTATGGTGTGCTTCTGCCCGTCGAGGGGCACCCCGAGCAGGAGGGCGTAGATGGCCTCCGGGGAGACCCGGGAATATTCGCCCTGCTCGATCTTGGAGTCGAGCACCACGCCATCAAGCCGCCTCACGACGGTCACGGTGCCGGGTGGCATGCCCGGCACCATGATGCCCTGGGGCGGTTGTCCTGTTCGCCGGGCTCACGCCACTGGAGTGTCTTGGCGTTGTCCAGCTGCGCATCCAGCTGCGCGTAGAGCACGGTGCTGGTGGCGATGATGATCCCGACGGAGACCAGCACCGCCAGGATCGCCACCACCGCCGTGACCCGCTGCCGCAGCTGGGCGGCCAGGGATTTTGCTGCCATCACGATCCTGCGGGCCGCAGCACGTAGCCCGCCCCGCGCATGGTGTGGATCATGGGCTCACGTCCGGCATCGATCTTCTTCCTGAGGTAGGAGATGTACAGCTCAACGACGTTGGCCTGGCCCCCGAAGTCGTAGTTCCAGACCCGGTCCAGGATCTGTGCCTTGCTGAGAACCCGCTTCGGGTTGCGCATCAGGTAGCGCAGCAGCTCGAACTCGGTGGCGGTGAGGTTGATGTGGGTGCCGCCGCGGGTGACCTCGTGGGAGTCCTCGTCCAGGATCAGGTCTCCGACGACAAGCTGCGTCTCGGGCTGCACCGTCGTAGCCCCAGAGCGGCGCAGCAGGCCGCGGAGCCGGGCGATGACCTCCTCCAGGGAGAACGGCTTGGTCACGTAGTCGTCACCGCCGGCGGTCAGGCCGGTGATGCGGTCGGACACACCGTCCTTCGCGGTGAGGAAGATCACGGGAACGTCGGGCTGCTCCGTGCGGATGCGACGCATCACCTCCAGCCCGTCGAAGTCGGGCAGCATCATGTCCAAGACGATGGCGTCGGGCTTCATGCTGCGGGCTGCCTGGACGGCGTCGCCTCCGGTGGCTGCGGTGGCCACCTCCAGCCCTCGTAGCGCATCGCCATGGAGAGCAGCTCGGTGAGGCTGGGCTCGTCATCGACGGTCAGAACCTTCAGCGGGGTGCCGTCGGGACGGGTCAGGGGAGCGGGTTGTGCGGGGAGCCATGAGACAACTGTGTCACCCCGGGTGGGGTTTGGCCATCAGTTTGCTGTGAGAATCCTGTGAGGCGCTGCCCTATGCCTCAATGGGTTGGTCTGCCTCCTCGGGCTCATCCTTGGGCTGGACGAACAGGTGGTCTCAGGCCAGTGCGTCCGGAGCCGTGAGCCATCAGCATCATCCCCACAACAGCCATCACGGCGTTGTACTCCCAACCGGAGTCGTGGACGTAGAAGCTGCCGCTGCGCAGGGTGATGATGATGGTGACGTTCAGCACTATCAGGCCCAGGCCGATCAGGGGGTGGCCAGGCCGAGATCAGCAGGATTCCGCCGACCACCTCGAAGCCGATGAGCAGCCAGACCATGAGCGCCGGATTCGGCATTCCGATGGACTCCAGGATATCGGCCTCTGCCGTGATGCCCTCGTTCTGCCAGCGATGCCAGCCATGGGTGACCATCACCACGCCTATCACGATGCGAGTGAGCGCCAGTGAGATGTCGCGGAGTACTCGGATGAAGGCCTGCATGGTTCTCCCTGGGAATTTGGTGTCCGCCCAATCGTAGGCCAAAAGGCTGACAGAGCGGCCATGGGTGTGGTGCGCGACGCTGGGGTTGTGCGTCGTTGTCTTGCGAGTGGTCTTCGGCCTCGAATGCGGCGTCTCGCCTCGCTCACGACACGTGCGGTTGTGTTCGGGTGCCTTGGCGCAGCATCTGCCCCGGAACAGCCTCCCGCTGACGGACTTCCACATTACGCTGTTCGTGATGCCCAGAGTTCAATTCCGTACCAGACTGCGCTGCCGCGTGAGACGGCTGGCGATGGTGGCGTTTGGTTGCGCAGCCAGCGCTGCGACCTCCGTCGCCGCTCAGTGCTGCGCCGCAGCCCGTCGAGACCATCGCAGAACGAGGCATTGCCTCTCTGCTGGTGCTGACTTCGGCGGCGCTGCTGCCGGCGTGGTGGCAGCTCGGCCCAGGCTTTCCCCGACCCCTTGCCGCGACGCTTCTGTGGGCTTTGCGCTGCTGGCGGCTCCGCCGTTGATGAGCCTCGACGCCTGGGCCTACCTGACTCAGGGCTGGATGGTGTCAAACGGACACGATCCCTACGTCATGACACTCGGAACCCGCAACTTCCGGGAATCAGCGTCGGGGAGCACTGGGTGGACACCACATCCGTGTATCCGCCAGGCTCCTGCTGGTCTTCAGGGCCGTCCACTGGGCCAGCGGCGGCATTCCGTGGCTTGGGGTGCTGCTGTTCCGGCTGCTGCATCTGGGCTGCCTCCCAGTGGTTGCCTGGGCGGTCAAGGTGGTAGCGAAGCGGGTCGGTGCCGATGACACGGCGGCCTGGGTGGGTCGGGATCGCCAACCCGCTGCTGATCCTCCAGTGGATTGGGGAGTGCACAACGACGCCGTGCTGGTGGCGGTCCTGGCGCTGGCGGTCGTGGCTGCCTGCCGTGGCGGCTGGCGGGGTCTGCTGGGCGGGGCCTGGGTCGGAGTGGCACCCACCGTCAAGCAGTCCGGGGCCGCCGCGGGACTTCGCGTCGTCGCGCTCGCCTGGGCAGGTTGCCCCGGCCGATCCTGGGGTCGGCTGGCAGGTCGTCCATCGCCGCCGGGACCGCCGCCGTCGCTGTGTTTGCCGGGATCTCCCTGGCGACCTTCGGCTTTGGTGGAGCGCTGCCACCGCGGGCAGCCCTTTGGCGGTGACCAGCGACTCCCCGTGGTCGTGGATTGGGCAGGCAGTGCGTGACCTCGGTCCCGGAGTGGCTGGCCCCGACGCTCAGCTCGCTGACGCTGCTTGCCGGGCCTCGCGGTGCTGGCAGCGTGGGTGTGGCTGACGGTGCGCTCGGGCCTGCCCCGGGGGAGCCTGGGCCGACCCTGGGTGGTGCTGCTGGGGGCTGCTGGCTCCGCGATCCTCGGTCCGGGCCTGCAGGCCTGGTACCTCACCCGGGTGGCGCCCTTCGTCGCGCTTGCCCGCCCGGACCCCTGCATGCAACGGTGTGGCTGGTGGCCACCGTGGTGACGGTGCTGGTGGCGCCACCGCATATCTCGATTGGGGTGTTGCCGGGCCTGCTGTTGGTGATCTTCGCAGTCTGGTGGCTGTCGTCGCACATCCGAGCTGCTGCCGGAGGGAATCTGGGGACTCGGGTCTGACCCCGCGACTACCCAGGGCTGACCCGTGCCGACCTTGGGGCGGTTAAGGTTCAGTGGTATGAGTGAGCAGCGGTGGGTGAGGACTCCCGCGTCCTGGGCCGTGCAGGTGAGTGGTCTCACCAAGCGTTTCGGCCAGACCCAGGCCGTCGCCGGACTCGACCTCAACATCCCCGTCGGCGGCGTCCATGGGCTGCTCGGCCCGAACGGCTCTGGCAAGACCACCACTGCGGCTCCTTCTCGGGCTGCTGCACCCCGACGGCGGGCAGATGCGGATATTCGACAGACCCGTCCCCTCGCAGCTGCCCGACGTGATCGACCGGGTGGGTGCCATCATTGAGTCCCCCCGCCTCAACCCGGCCATGAGCGTTCAGCGCAATCTGGAGATCATCGCCCTGGCGACGGGTGTCCCGTTCCCCGTATCACCGAGGTGCTGCTGGAGGTGGGTATGCATGGTCACAGCCAGGTCCACGTTCGCCAGCTGCCCCTGGTATGAAGCAGCGCGTCGCCATCGCCGCGACCCTCCTCAAGGAGCCTGACCTGCTGATCTTCGATGAGCCGACCAACGGCCTCGACCCCGCCGGCATCCAGGAGATCCGGATGACCATGCGGGCCCTGGCGGATGCGGGGCGCACGGTCGTGATCTCCAGCCACCTGCTGGGGGAGATCGAGCAGATCGCGGACTCCGTGTCGATCATTGGGCGGGGCCAGGTGATCGCGGAGGGAAACCTGGAGGAGTTCCCTGCGAGACGGCGGAGGCACGTGGTCGCTGGAGGTCGCGACATCTCCCCTGGCCTCCGGAGGTGCTGCGGCAGGCGGGATACGCCAGCACGCTCGTCGCAGGTCGTCTGCACGTGACCCGCGACGACGACCTCGACCCGTCGGATGTGGCCATGTCCTCGGGAGCGTTGGCCTCGGGCCCAGCCACCTGGAGCATGCAGCAGGCCAGCCTGGAGGCTGTGTTCCTGGAGCTGACGGCAGGTGCAGCATCTCACGGCGACGCAGGGGAGGCAGGCGTCGTGATGATCAACCTGCTGCGTGCTGAGCTGCCGCTGCGGACCTTCAGCAGTCGCATCATGCTGTTGGTGGCTGTGGTGGGCCTGGCCGTCGGCTGCTGGAGTGGGATGGGTCAGGCCGCTGGAGGCCCGGCCTCTGAGTGTCACGGACGTGGCTGAGGCTGAGGCGCTGCGTGATGAGGCGGTGATCATCAGGCATGAGGCTTGCAGTGCCGAGTACGGCAGCTCCGACTGCGGAGCGCAGCTCATCGACGCCACCCTTGAGGAGTTTTCTCCGCCAGCCGACGACGTTCGAGTCGCTGGCGGTCTCCACCGCCTCCCTTCACGGGGCTCGCTGGGGCTGCTGGCGGTGGTGGTGGCGGTCACCTGCGATTGGCCCGAGTTCAGCACGGGCTCTGTCCACCCAGCTGACCTTCACTCCGCGTCGCCTGCCGCTGCTGTGGGCGAAGGTCTTGACCTCCACCGTCGCGAGTGGGGCGATCATGGCGTGGTGGCTGGCGGCGGGTCTGCTCATCAACGTGGTGATCTTCTTGCAGCTGCGGGGAGTCCACGAGCTGCTGGCCGACCCGACGCTGGCTTTGATACTGCTGCGATATCTGGTCCTGGGGGTGTGGGTTGGGCCCTGTCTGCGCTGCTGACGATGGCTGTGGGCTCCACGCTGCGGGCCTGGGGGCTGCTGGCGTCGGTGCTGCTGCTCTCCAAGGGCGTGTACGGCCTCCTGGGGTCGGTCCGGCCGTGGACCACGATGCTGCCGACCACCAACCTGGCGGCTCTGCTCAACGGCCATTGGGTGGATGTCCTGCCCACCTCGTCCGGCGCGAACCTGGGGGAGGCCCACCTGTCCCATGCGGGAGGCCCTCCGTCTACATGGCCTGCTGCACTGCGGTGCTGGTCGTTTGGGCCTGCCTCAGTTTTTCCCGACGCGACATCCGAAGGTGAGGGTGAAAGGCCTTGTCCCGGTAGAGTAGCGGCCCGTGCGATACGTCTCCACCCGGGCCACCGACCCCAGCAACGCCGTTTCAGCGACATCCTGCTGGAGGGCCTGGCCCCTGACGGGGGGCTGTACCTTCCCGTCGAGTATCCGCAGGTGAGCATCCGGCAGCTGGGGCAGTGGCGACGGTTGCTGGAGGACGAGGGCTATGCGGCGCTGGCCTTCGAGATCTGCTCGCTGTTCATCGACGACATCCCATCCGCCGACCTGAGGGGCATCTGCGAACGCGCCTACGCGCCGGAGAAGTTCCTGGATCCGGCGATCGTGCCCGTCAGCAGACTCGACGACGAACTGTGGCTGGCGCATCTCAGCAACGGCCCCTCCGCGGCGTTCAAGGACATGGCGATGCAGTTGCTGGGGGAGCTGTTCAGCTATGAGCTGGAGCGGCGGGGTGAGCGGCTCACGATCCTGGGAGCGACGCCCGCGCGACACCGGGTCGGCGGCCGAGTACGCGCTGCTCGAAGCCGCGGTGTGGGGTGATGATGCTGTCCCCGGCGGATCGCATGACGCCGTTCCAGCAGGCCCAGATGTACTCCATCGACGACCCGGGGTTGTGAATCCTGGCCGTCGAGGGGGTTTTCGACGACCGCCAGGACTTGGTGAAGGCCGTCAACGCCGACGCGTGAGTTCAAGGCCGAGCACCGCATCGGGGCCGTGAACTCCATCAACTGGGCTCGAGCTGCTGCGCGCAGGTCGTCTACTATTTCGCCGCCTCGGCTGCGCCTGCCCGGGGACGGTGAGGTGTCGTTCTGCGGTGCCGTCGGGCAACTTCGGCAACATCGCGGCTGGTCACATCGCCCGCCAGATGGGGGCTGCCGATCCGCAATCTGGTGCTCGCCACCAATGAGAACAACGTCCTGGATGAGTTCTTCCGCACCGGCGTCTATCGGGTTAGCGCTCCGCGGGCGAGACCCAGCCACGAGCTCCCCATCAATGGACATCTCGAAGGCCTCCAACTTCGAGCGTTTCGTCGCCGATCTGCTTGGACGCGATGGGGCGCGCGTCGCGCAGCTGTTTGGGACGGAGCTGCCTGCGACGGGGCGGCTTGACCTGTCCGCTGAGGACCGCGACCGCTTCGGCTTCGTCTCCGGCTCCTCCACCCGCGCCGACCGGCTGGCGGAGATCCGCCACGCCTGGCAGCGGGCACCAGGTCCTCATCGACCCGCACACCGCCGACGGCGTGCACGTCGCCCGGGAGCTGCTGGCCGCAGCCCAGATCACCGGGCCCATCGTGGTGCTGGAGACTGCGCTTCCCGTCAAGTTCGCAGACACCATCACCGAGGCGACGGGGCTGGTTCCCCACGCCCAGAACGCTTCATCGGGTTGGAGGATCTGCCTCAGCATGTAACCCGTATTCCGGCTGCTATGGCTTTTCGTGAAGAGGTATTCAACATAACTGACAGGGGTGCCCTCAGCTAGGAATAGCGCCTTGTAGTCTGAATACCTCTGGAGTAATGAATGGCTCCGGTCAGCTAGGAGGAAACATGCTGGACTGCGCCATAGTTGGAGCCGGACTATGGGGTTGGTCGCTGCGCGTGACCTGCGGAACAGGGGTTGAGCGTCATCGTCCTGGAGGCTCGTGACCGGGTCGGCGGGCGCATCGAGATGGCATTCTGCACGACGGGCAGTATGTGGAACTTGGTGGTCAGTGGATCGGGGCCGGGCATGATGCCATCTTCGAGTTGGTGGAACGCTACCGACTGGAGACCATAGGGATTCCTGCGCGCGGCAACCTGGTGGTTCGGGTTCATGGGAAGACTTTGGAGGTGCCGTCGACTGAGGATGCGGAGGAGCTGACGCCGTTCGAGGTCTCTCGACCTCAGTCGAGACTGCTGCGGCTGCGTCGCCTCGCGCGTCGCTCAGCCGACGACCCGGCCTGGGGTGAGGCGAACGATGCCTGGCTGAGACAGGACCTGCGGCGCTGGTGCGCACAAACCTCGCGCACCATGGGTGCGCAGAGCCGATTCGGTGAGGTCTACGCCGCCGCCTACGGTGTGATGGCTCCGAAGGCGACGCTGGAGGAGGGGCTGCTGCAGATCAACTCGGGGCCCAACCCGAGTCGATGCTCGGCCAACAACGGCGGGCTCAACCAGCAGTGCGTCAAGGGTGGCATGGCGGCGCTGTGCCAGGTGCTGGCCGATGAGCTGGGCGATGTGATCAGACTGAGCAGCCCGGTGGTGAAGATCACCTACCACGACAGCACCGCGGTGACGCTTGCCACGGGCGAGGTCATTGAGGCGCGAACCGTGATCTCGACGCTGCCGCCGCGGCTGTCGGTGAAGCTGGAGTATGAGCCGCCACTGCCGCAGTGGCGCATTGATGGCTGGAGAAAGTGGCAGCCGGGAACGTCATCAAGGCGTACCTGGTGTATCACCATCCCTTTTTGGCGCGAGCACGGCTGGTCTGGCCAGTCGAGTGCAGACGAGGGGCGCGGTGAGGGTCTCTCGACACGACGCTCGCCCCCTCAGGGCGGGGACTGCTGATGGGGTTCTTCGAGGGCACGGAGGCCGATTCCCTGGCACAGCGTTCCGTTGAGGACCGCAGGCAGGCGTTCATCGACCTGCGGTGCAGTCCTTCGGCGACGAGGCTGCGCACCCCGCCGAGTACGTGGAGCGGGACTGGAGCGCTGAGCGGTACACGGGCGGATGCCACGGGCGCATTTCGCGCCGGGGATCTGGACGCTCGAGCGGTCCGGTGCTCGCCTCCCGGAAGGGCCCTGTTCTGGGCGGGGCGGAGTATTCCGCAAAGTTCAATGGCTATATGGAGGGGGCGGTTCGTTCGGCGGAGGAGGTCGCTGCCGCAGTCTCTCGGCGTGTTGCGTGTTAAAGTCTGAGATAGACTTCCTGGCCGACGCAGCAAACCCTCGGCCAGGGCTAGCACATGCGATATGCGCAAGCCTCATGTTGTGATAATCGGGTCGGGGTTCGGTGGTCTGTTCGCGGCGAAAGCCCCTGCGACGCGCCGACGTGGATGTGACGCTCATCGCCCGAACCACCCATCACCTGTTCCAGCCACTGCTGTACCAGGTGGCGACGGGAATCCTGTCCGAGGGGGAGATCGCCCCCGCCACCCGTGAGGTTCTGCGGAACAACAAGAACGTCAAGGTGCTGCTCGGCCTCGTCGAGAGCGTAGACGCCGCCGCCAGACAGGTGCGCTGGCGTTTCCATGGGTGGAGCAGGTCACCAGCTACGACTCACCTGATCGTCGCCGCAGGGGCCGGGCAGTCGTACTCGGCAATGACCAGTTCGCCCGCTACGCGCCCGGAATGAAGACCATTGATGACGCCCTGGAGCTGCGGGCCCGGATCTTCGGTGCCTTCGAGCTGGCGGAGCTCGCCCCGGAGGGCGAGGACATCTCCCGGTTCCTGACCTTCGCAGTGGTCGGTGCGGGGCCCACGGGTGTCGAGATGGCCGGGCAGATCCGGGAGTTGGCGTCGAAGACGCTCGTTGGGGAGTTCCGTCGCATCGATGCCCGACAGGCGCGGGTGATCCTCATTGAGGGTGGCCTGCTGGTGCTGCCGACCTTCGGCGCTGACCTTGGTGGCTCAGCCCGCAGATCACTGGAGAAGCGTGGCGTGGAGATCTGGACGGAGACCATGGTCACCGAGGTCGACTCCAGCGGCTTCACCGTCAAGCGCAAGGACGGCTCCACGAGCGAGTCAATTCGGTGTGCAAGGTGTGGGCGGCTGGGGTCTCCGGCAACCCCCTCGGAGCCCAGCTGGCCGAGCAGACGGGAGCGGAGACCGACCGGGCCGGGCGCGTGAGGGTGTTGCCGGACCTCAGCCCGCCAGGGCATCCGGAGGTGTTCGTCATCGGCGACCTCGCGGCCGTCGACGGGGTGCCTGGGCGTCGCGCAGGGAGCCATCCAGGGGCCAAGTACGTCGCGAATGTCATCGCCGGCAGTGTTGCAGGGGCAGCGGCCGGATGCGCCGTTCAGGTACAAGGACAAGGGGTCGATGGCCACGATCTCCCGGTTCTCGGCTGTCGTGAGCGCCGGCAAGGTCAAGTTCACGGGCTTTCTGGCCTGGGTCGCGTGGCTGGTGCTGCACCTGCTGTACATCGCGGGCTTGAGCAGCGGATGTCGACGCTGCTGCACTGGTTTGTCAGCTTCCTGACCCTGTGGCCGCTCGGAGCGCGTGACCACGAACTCAGCAGATGGTTGCGCGTCTGGCTCTGGAGGAGCTGGGGAGGGGCACCAGCGCCCGGCTGCTGAGGGGCAGGAGTAGCGCATAGGATCTCCGTCATGGAGATTCTGGTGGAGGGTCGGCTGAGCGCATGGTATCCCCGATGTGGGGAGCTGTTCCTGATGCTGGAGCAGGAGGGCAACGACCGGGAATTTGTCGTCGGTCTGACCAGTGAGCTGGCGCGTCGCTTCTCGGAGGCTGTGGCTCCGCTCCGGCCAGCATCGGTGGTGCGCTGGTCACTTGACCCGATCCGGGTGCACACCTGGCGTCCAGAGGAGGGCACTCTGCGGTATCGGGCCATGGCCAACTCCAAGATCCTGTTCCGTGACTTCCAGGCCCTCGCGGACTTCGCCGTCAGCTGGGGCAGCGCACCTGGCGTCGAGATCCACTACACCGACTGGCGACTGAGCCCGAGACTGAGCAGCGCTGGAGACCGAGCTGCTGACCGAGGCTGTGGCGGCGGGTCGCCGCCGCGCTCGAGGCCATAGCCACTGCAGCCGGGGCCGCGATCACCAGCTGCGTCGAGCTCTCCGACCATCAGCCCGTCTCCGGTGTCGCTGCCAGAGGTGCGTGGATGGGGACGACCGCAGCCTCCTCCGACGGTGGGGCTGTGGTGGAGCCCAGGGATGTCCATCTCAGCGTCACCGTCTATGCCCGCTACCAGGCGGGATGAGTCGTGGCTGATGCGGCCCTGGGGCGGGTTCGGCTCGTTGCCCAGGGCCTGGTGACCCGGCCCTTCAACCCCGACGGAGGTCGCCGCGGCCTTCGGTACCAGCAGGGGCAGGATTTGCCGGGGGTGTTGGCGTCGCTAGCCCCTGCGGACCCGCGATGGCGGTATCGACGCCGTTCTAGAGGCGTGTGCCCGTGGCGAGATTGTGCGCGGCTATCCGATGCGCGGCACCGTCTTCCTCACCGCAGCAGCGGACCTGCGCTGGATCACGGAGCTGTGTGTGGAGAAGTCGCTGCGGGAATCGTCGCGCATTATCAAGAGTCGCGGAATCGGTACAGAGCACGTGGAGCGCTCTGCTGCTCTTGCGGCCGAGGAGCTGGCCGACGGACCCCGTCCCCGAGCTCAGGTGTATGCCCGGTGGGAAGATGCGGCTGTCGGAGGCGCAAGGCGCGAACTACCACCTGATGTTTCACCACATTGCGCGAGGCATGCTGTGCTATGGGCCGGTGATCGACGGCGACCACTATGTCGTGCTGGCCGAGTCTTGGTTGCCGGAGGGTTCTGGTCTGGAGGATCGTTTCAACGGTGACCGCGATGCTGCCTGCGCTGAGTTGCTGCGCCGTTACCTGAACACCCGCGGCCCGGCGACGCCCGGGACTCTCCTGGTGGTCGAAGCCTCGCTCGGGCAGATCCGTCGGGCGTTTCCCCTGGTCAGGGACCGCTTCGAGGAGCTGCCAGGTGACGAGCACCGCTACCAGAGGAACGGTTTGGCCGACGAGATGGCGGCGATGGGGAGGCGGGCGTCGCGCCCGATCCTGCTGCCGGACTTTGACGAGTTCATCCTGGGCTACCAGGACCGCCTGTTCGCCCTGACCGAGGCCGACCACCGCAAGCTGGTCCCCGGCAATAATGGCTTCTTCCGACGTAGCGCGGTGGCGAACGGTCGGGTAGTGGGCAGCTGGCAGCGCAAAGGCGCCCCGGGTCGCAGGAACCTGGAGCTGAACTGCTTTACTGACCTCTCGGACCGGGTGGTCACTGGTTTCGAGAAGGCCTTCACGTCGGGCCTTTCCTGACGGATTGAAAGGGTCAACATATACGGAGGGTTATTCACAGCTGCTAGCGACTGGGCTCTGACAAGGGGTTCGTTGTTTCTGGCACCCATGAATAAAGAGGTTATTCACGAGCACCTCGGGAGAATGCAAAACCCCTTGCCAGAGCCCAGTCATCTGAGGTCGTGAATAACGCCCTAAGCCCCAAGGTGTTTTTGTTGTTTCTGCACTCCCATGGCTGAGCCGCGCAATGTGGCAGCCCTGGCTCTTCCAACGTCCCCGCCCCTGCTTTCGCCAGCTATCCTGTGCACGAAACGCCGCACTGCGTCTCAGCGCCGTCACCGTAGTGCGTTCCCAAGACCGCGGACGGCGATTCACGCCACACCACCGCCACCGAGAAGCACCAGGCCGCAGCCGACGACGAGGAGACCCCATCGCATGAAATCGTTTGCTGCCTGCTGATTCTCTGGTGCGGTGTCTACGTTGTTCTCAGCGGCGGAGGCAGACTCCCCGGGTGATGGGGCTGGGGTTACTGCGGTCGATGGCTTACCGGAGGTCTCGCCCCGAGACCTTGATGGAGAAGTTGATCTTCCCAGGCTGGCCTTTTCAAGAACTTGGCTGGGGCGAGGCCAAGCACATAATAGTAGTAGCCATTCATCGAGAAAACCGAGGCTCTTGTGGTCGGACATTGTGAGAGTCCCAACGCTCTGGAATTGCACCTCCGGTGCCTGATTGATTGTCGACCCGGATGGCCTGCCCCAGTTTTATCGGAAACTAAATATCCAGTAGATTTCTTATCAGAAGAGTTCATCTTAGTGAAATCTGGGGTATAGACATCTGATGCCATGCTCGCGATCGCCAAGCTGTTGGTGGCATTGGCTATGGATGCCTGTGAGAGTTCTAGGCCATCCAGGGAGAAGTCCTTCATGGAGCCGGATGCATCCAACATGAGCAGGACCTGGGCACTGGGTCCCCGGCATGGGCGACGGGGAGGGCAGGTCCGCAGACGAAGACCAGAAGCAGGGCTCCACCGGCTGCTGCCAGGCGATGTAGCGGGTCATGTGTCACCTCAAATTTGCATTTGCAAACATAAACGCTTCGGAGGTGATCGTCGAATGGCGGAACGATTCGGGTGTCGCTGTTCAGCGCCGCTCCACCCGTTCCAGACGGATGTTCTCTGGGCTGAGGGACGCCACCGAGGACCAGTCACCGTCGAAGGCGAGCTCCGTGAAGCATGCCGTCGGATACCACCCGGCCAGGCTGTTCGCGGTCTCGCGGTCGACGTGACGGGTCAGCTGCGACGCCAGAGCTGGGATGGTGGGTGCGTGTCCGACGACGAGGAGGCCCGAGACCTGAGGATCGGTCTCGCTGATGTGCCGCAGTAGCGTCTCAGTCCCGTCCTGATAGAGGGAGTCCAGGTAGTCGACGGGGATGTCCAGGCCCAGCGCTGCGAACGTCTGCCGGGCGCGGGTGGCGGTGGAGACCAGCGCATGCTGCAAACCCAGGTTGCGCAGCAGCGCCCCCGGCTTCCTGCGCATCCTGGATGCCGGTGGGCAGCAGCTCCCGGGCATGGTCCCCACCGGGATTGTGGGACTGGGTCTTCGCATGGCGCATCAGCACGAGTCGTCGCATGACCGCACTCTACTTGCTCCCTGCCAGGACCTGGCCGCCCTCAATCTGGCCCAGGCGTTTTGGCAGGCAGGGCACGGGTGATGGTCTCATGCGCCGTCTGGCTTGGGCTGGGCGGTTGGCTTTTCTCGCGACGATGAGGTCGCGGTGGATTGATGAGTCGACGCGGTGGGCGAAGTGGTTCCATGCCCCGTCGTTCAGGGGCTCCAGCCCGGCTGCGATCAGCAGCTCTGTCAGCTCCTCCTCGACATTCCGAGAGCATTCCAGCTCAGACCCAGCGCCCCGCCGGTGCAGCTGCCCGGCCCACACCGGAATAGCTTCGGCCAGCAGCCGTGAGGGGGTCCGTGATCTGCGTCCCCCGACGATGCCCCGTGCACCACACCGTAGGGTGCGTCGGTGGCGATGGCGTCGAACCGTTTCTGCCGTACAGCGAACCGGAGGAGCGGGCATCGCCCGTGAACACCGTAGCCAGCAGCTCCCTCCTTCCGACGGTAATCCGCGCATCAAAACGTCGCCTCATCGCTTCTGCCATCACGCCGAACCGGCGTGATGGCAGCGGTGTGCTGATGCGCTTGCGTCGCAGGTAGGTCTTTGTAGAACGACGCCATCGCGTCGAAGGCCTTGTCATCGGCCTCCACGCCGAAGGCATCGCAGCCCGCTATCAGCGCCGTCGAGACGGTGGTGCCGCGCCCCGCCATCGGATCCAGCACCCGGTGGGGAGTAGAGCGATCCGCCGCAGCCAGCGTGACGTTCAGCAGCAGCCGTGTGAACTGCTCATTGGTCTTGCCCCTGGTACTCGGGGATGGTCACCAGGTCGTCGTCCAGCACATCGGTCCGCGGCAGCGCGACGGGTCGCAACAGATCCCCAGAGCGTTCGAACAGCGCGAAAGCCGCCGACTGTCGGGCCACCGTCGCCAACTCATCGCGACGCATGGCCTCGGTGTCGAAGCCCAGGTAGTCGACGCCCGCCACCTCAGTCTGCTCGATGCCTCGAGGCGAAGGGGCGGTGATCTCCAGCTCAGCTGCGGTCAGGGGAAGCCGCCTCACCTGCGTAGACGCGGTTCGCGGATGGGTGACGAAGCAGCAGATAAGACGACATGTGGATTAGTGTTTCACGAACCGGCTGCGTCTCATGTCACCGCAGGAATAGCGTTTTCAGCCGGGCTGACGCCACCCACACCCCCAGCGCCGCCAGCACCACCGAAGTACAGGCATGCCCAGCCGCAGCCCAGCCGACGGAGCCCATGTTCAGATCACGCAGCATCTCGATGCCGTGCCACAGGGGCAGGCATTTCACCGCCACGGCGATCGGCTCGGGGTAGACGCCGACGGGATAGAAGGTTCCAGAGAACATGAACATCGGCATCAAGGCCAGCGTGAGCCAGTCCATCTGCTGGAAGGTGCGGCAAAACGACGTGGCGGCCATCGCGATGGCCGCGATCCCGAGCGCGATTAACAGGCACCACCGGGACCGCCAGCAGCACCCACCACGACCCAGCCAGCCCCAATACCGCCATGACTGCGATGAAGCTCACCGCGTAGCTGCCGCCGCGCACCAAGGCGACGGTGATCTCGCCCAGTGCGACGTCCAGCGGCCCCAGGGACGTGCTCAGCATCGTCTCGTAGAGCTTTTTCGAGCCTCAGCTTGACGAACACATTCCAGGTGGCGTCAAACACCGCCCCCATCATTGCGGAGCTCGCCAGCAGCGCGGGCGCGATCCAGGCCGCGTAGCTGACTCCCGGACCCACCTGGCCGACGAGGGTGCCGAGCCCCAGGCCCATCGCCAGCAGATACAGCATCGGCTCCACAGCTCCCGAGGCCATCAGCAGGCTGTTCGCTCCCCAGCCTGCCTTCAGACCCCCTAGCTGCGACGACGAGGAACGGTGGCGAGGTGCGGGGGACGCCGCAGCAGCACCTCGCCATCCGGCAGCTCCTCCCAGGGCGTCACCACCGGTTCCGTCGTCTGTCCTTTCGCGTGTTCCCTGCGTTCCTGCGCGGGCGGGCAGCTCGCCGATCAGCCGCAACCGGAAGATCCGCTGGGCCGCCAGGGAGCCCGCCGACGGTCAGCGCCGTCAGGTAGGCGATGTCACCACTGGCAGCCAGGAGGGTGCGGCCCGACCGAGGGTCCAGATCCGGGCCAGGTTCACCCCATGCCACAGTGGCGAGACCCATCCGATGGGATGCAGCCAGCCAGGCAGCACATCGAGGGGAAATAGGTGCCGGAGAACAGCGTCAGCGGCAGCGCCACCAGGCGTCCGAAGACCGCGAACTTCCCGTTGTCCTGGGACTGGCATGCCGTCCACGCCATCACCGGATTGCCGAAAGCCCACGCCGTCAGCACCGCCACCGGAAGCAGGATCAACGCGCCGACGGGGGTGACGGCCCCGAAGATCAGACAGCACCGCCAACACGGTGCAGCAGTTGATCACATAGCGCACCGTCGACCCCAACCAATGCCCCCGCGCGAGCTGCGCCGGCCTGATGGGCGTGGAGGCCGCTGCCTGGTAGAGCTCATTCCAGTGGAAGCCGTTGTGCACCGGCAGGATGTTCTCCATCTGTGCGGCATGCAGGGCGATGGAGAGCAGCAGGGCGGGCGCCACGAACTGCAGGAAGGGCACCTGAGAGCGCCGGGACCGGCGGCGTCCACCACCACCCCCCAGACCAACGCCGAGCGCGAGCACAGTCAGCAGCGGTTCCAGGGTGCCGATGGCGAACAGGCTCATCCACCAGGAGCGCAGCTGCGTCATCACGTTGCGGGCGTGATAGCGTTCTCCAGGCGCGATCCGCGCGGCCTGGGCGTCGTGGTGCACGGGAGACAGGGTTGTGACCCTCAGTCAATCAGTGACCTCCCCGTCAGTCGCAGGAACACATCCTCCAGCGAGCAGCGCCTGACCAGCGATGAGTTCGGCCCAGCCCGAGCTGCGTGGACCTTGTGGAGCGCGGCCTCGCCGTCGGTGGCGTAGACCAGGACCCGGTCCGGCAGGGTCTCGACGCGGTTGCCCACCCCGGTCAGTCGGGCAGCGGCGTCGGCGTTGCGGGAGGACCCGAACCGCAGCTCCACGACCTCCCGGCCTGCGTACTCCCGCACCAGGTCCGGCGGGGTGCCCTCGGCGACGATCTGGCCGTGGTCGATGACGATCAGTCGGTCGCAGAGCTGCTCGGCCTCGTCCATGTGGTGGGTGGTCAGCACCAGGTGGTGCCTTTTCCTTCAGCTGGAACAGCCGGTCCCACAGCACGTGGCGGGCCTGTGGTCCAGACCCGTGGTGGCTCATCAAGCAGCACGATGCGCGGGTCGGAGATCAGCGCCCGAGAGATCGTCAGGCGACGTTTCATGCCACCGGACAGGTCCTCGACGCGCGAGTTGCGTTTCTCGGTGAGCTGCGCGAACTCGATCAGCTCCTCTGCCTTCGCCGCCAGCCAGCGTTTCGGCAGCCCGAAGTAGCGGCCGTAGAAGATCAGATTCTCGCGGACTGTCAGCTGGGGGTCGAGATTGTCGTTCTGTGGCACCACGCCGAGGTGGGCGCGGATCCGGGAGCCCTGCTGGTCGGGGTCCATCCCGAGGATCTGCAGCTCTCCGCCGGAGCGATGGGAGACCCCCGCGATCATGCGCATCGTCGTGGACTTGCCCGCACCGTTGGGGCCGAGCAGGCCGAAGGACGTGCCGGGATCGACGTGAAAGTTGATGCCGCGCACCGCCTCAATGTCGCCGTACGACTTGCGCAGGCCGCGGGACAGGATCACCGGATCAGTCACGTCGCCGAATTTTACCGCTGGTGCTTGAGATTCTCCGCCTGGTCTCAGAGAAGTGGCGAGCTCTCCAGCGGCTGGGCTCGGAAATCAATGTAGGTGTCTGTGCGGGGTGCCAGGATCAGTCGGCTTCTCACGCGCCTCATATCATGGGGAAGGCGCACGCGAAGATAGGCGATAACGGCTTTGAGGGGGTCGGAACCGCTCAGCGAACGCACGTCGATCTGGCGCTCCCCCTGCCGGTTGAAGATCTGCAGCCTGTTCTGGGGGCCGTCAGTCGGATGCGTGCGATGTCCTGGAACTTGATGCTGGTCAGCTCCTCGTAGCCGTTGGTGAGGGTCAGCTTCGTCTCGGTGAGCTGGATCTCCCGGTCCGGGCAGAGATACCAGAGGATGCCGAACAGCGGTAGCAGCAGGGGGTGATGACCAGGATCTTCAGGATCGCCACATCGCCGGTGACCCTCGTTATCCATTCGAGGTCCAAGAGCAGGACGACTGTGAGAACCAGCCCGTAGGTGATGACGATCAGCGCCACGAGCCACGAGCGCGGATTTGCTGCTCGGAAACGATGACGTGACACGGTCTTCCTCTTCTACTGGTTCCGCGCCGTAGCGTAGTCAACAGGAGGCTCACAAAACAAGATTGATTATTCAACCTTGCCCATTGGTGAATGCTCGAAAGAGCCCTGCGTCGCTGAGTGTGGGGCTGTGATGATCGCTGCTGCGTTGGGTTCGCTCCCGGCGTGGTTGCCCCAGGCGTTCCCGCTGATGAAGCCCCGGCAAGGGCCTTCGCGCTCATCCAGGCGTTGCGGCAGCGGTGAGCAGCGGCAGCCTGCCAGCGTCAACAGGCCGCAGCCCTCGGGGCTGAAGCCGTCAAGCACAACACTGTCACTGATTGCGAAACGGATATGCCCGCGAAACGGGCGTGCCCCAGGTGGTCGCAGCTGTGACATCGTGGCGAAAGGATCCGGCCCCTCCCGCATCCTGACTCCTCGCGGTGCCCTTTTCTTTCTTTTCTTCCTCCTCCCTCCTCGGCTTGTCCCGCCATGGCTTCGGGACTGTGCGCTGCGCGTGAAACGCCGTCCAGCGTCTTGATGCCGTCGTCACAGTTCGTCTCCTGTGCTGTGGCCGGCGTTTCACGCGCACTTGGTGGCCTGTGGTGATGGCATGAGGCGCCAGGATGCGCTCAGAGAGCCGCCAGGTCAGTCAGCAGCTGATGCCTCACGCTGCATCCTGGTGACGACTCAGGAGGCCTTGGCCGTGTTCTACCGCTGTGGGAAGTCGATGTGGCGCTCAGCGGTGCGGCTTCGTCGTGATCTGCCTCCAGTGCCTCCGAAGCGGTCACGCAGATGGTTGATGACCGCATCTGCCTTGGCCTTCCCCCACTTCAGTGCGACAAACAGCGGCTCCAGACGCAGGAGCGTCTCGTCTGTGTGACCATATATGTCCAGGTACTTGTACTTGCTGTGTGCCCGCAGCTACCTGATGTCCTGGCGTGCGATCCTGGTCAGCTCCTTGCCTTCCTGGAAACGCTGACAGTGTCGTTGTCGATCCGTATCGTGTAGAGGGATAGAGAAGAGTCAGAAGGAAAGGAAGAGCTGCGAGGGGAACGACCACGAGGAGCGCAAAAATATTGCTCCCATTGTGACGCCTGAAGGCGATGTAGGGAAAGATCATGTACCCGAAGGCTATGTCCGCCAGAATGTAGATCACTGAGATCAGAATTGCAGGCAGTGTCCTGCCCTTTGCCCTTGGCGAAGCGTGAGGGTTTCCATGGTGTTCCAACTCTTTTTCTTTTGTTTATCTCTGTTCGGCGCAGGCCGAATGCCCTGACCTGCGGGGTCTTTCCTGTCTGAGCTACTGCGGCTGGCTGGGGGTGGGGCTGCCATCCTGGGATGGGCCCCTGGGCTGCTGCAGGGGATGCGAAATTGATGCAGCGGTCGACGAAGGTGGCTTTGCCATCCCGCTGGCTGATGTGATTCTCGATACTGGGCATCAGTGTTTTGAGGAAGTCTGCGGCTTCGTCGATGTGCTTTTCCCCGCTGAACGGCTTGAAGTCGATGCGCAGATTACCCATCGTGTCGAAGACCTCTAGTTTTCGTCCGAGCTCAGTGACCCTCACCTCGGGCGATCTCATGGAGCATGACTTGCCCGAAATGGCGATGACCAGCTGCCCATTGCCGATCATGCGATCTCCCGGCTGGGGGAGAACAGCCTGAGTGCGAACATGAAGGGGCAGCGCCACCACAACCAGGAACAGCAGGATCGGGAAGAAGGACCGGAAGATTACCACGAAGCCCTCGTCCCACATGGCCTTGAAGACGGTGATCGCCGCAATGGCAACGGTCAGGCAGTACAGCACGAACATCAGCAGGCCGATCCACCTGTTGGGTTGCGCCCTGACCTTGAAACTTTTCACAGAAGGCCTTCCTGGATCTAGGCCGGACGCACCGATCCTGCCGCGTGCCTAGGGGTTTGAAACGATTGTAGGGCAGGGGAGGTCACTGCTGAGCTGCCTCGTGTCATGCTGGGAACCTGCGGTCGAGACCGCTGAAACCCCAGGCGGTGGGTTGGCTGAGCCAAGTTCGCGTGGTGGTGTGCGAGGGGGCGTCCTTGGCCTGAAGATGCCGGCGGTGAGAGCATGGGATGCTCCACCCGAGCCGATCCCAAGACTGGAGGGGTGTTCCCAGGCTGGCGGATGTAGGGATCCTCTGAGGGGAGAGAGAGTCTCTTGATCAGCTCCTCGGCCCCTGAGGGCGTGGCTGATGCTAAAATTATTGGTGAATAGAGACAAACTAAAGAAAGATGAAATCTGTGGGTCGTCGGGCGAGTAAGCGGGTCGTAGAGAGGTCGCGCAACGTGGTCCAGTGAATTGACTTGCTGATCATGCGGATATTTCCTTGGACTTGTGCAGTGTGCCTGGTTTGCTCGTTCGTGTTGTGGGCGTTTTTCTTCCCTTGCCGATATGGGTTGGGTGAGTCTCTGGCTTAGTGAGATTAGGCTCGTGAATTATGTTTTTGTAGCCTTGGTCAGTTTGGCGCCGGGCTGGGCCTGGGTCACTCGTTCGGCAGACCTGCCTGGCGAAATGCGCAAGAAAATGCTTCGCAAACCCATCCGTGGCGGAATCCGCGCACTGCTTGCATTCCTGTTTTCTATCTTTCTGTTTTCAGGGGTTGCGCTACATAGCGCGTGGTTCATTGACGATATGCGCTCTGGCCCTTCAGCCGAGCAGGAGTGGTGTGCGTTTCCTTCTCCCCTGGGACTAATCCGTACCGCCGGGCGATTGTCTCGAAGCATTCGAGCAGCAAGCCCGCAGCCGCGACTCTGGTGCATTCGTATGGGTTTCGTGAACGGATTACTTTCGGTCTAAGGGGCGTAGGCGACTGGCGGACGGGCCTGGGTGCCCGGATCGTGGAGCTGTGCAAGTCACACAGGCCCTTCACCCTGTGGCGCTGGCCCCGTACTCGGGTCATCGCGGGTGTGGAGTAGTGGGGGCGGTTACGCCAGGTTCACGTGGTGGTGTTCAAAGGGCGTGCCCTTGGCGCGTTCGATAGATCGATGATCTCCGCCTCAGCCTCGGCGCGATCCGTCCACGTCGCACCCTCCACCGACTTGCCGGGCTCAGATCCTTGTACACGCTGAAGAAGTGCTCAATCTCCAGCAGCACATGCTCGGCAACGGAGTCCAAGTCCTGATGTGGCTGCGTCGCGTGTCAGCGGTGAGGGACGCACAGCACCTTGTCGTCGCCGCCCGCCCTCATCCGTCATCCGGAACATGGCGACGGCATAGCACTGGATCAGGCATCCGGGGAAGGTAGGTTCGGCACCGATGACCATGGCGTCGAGCGGATCCCCGTCGAGCCCGAGGGTTCCCTCCACGAAGCCGTAGTCGTATGGGTACTGGGTGGAGGTGAACAGGGTGCGGTCCAGCCGGATGCGACCGGTCAGGTGATCCATCTCGTACTTGTTCTTGGTGCCCTTCGGGATCTCGACCGTCACGTCGAAGAGCACCCGGTCCTCGGGGTTGAAGATCTCACTGCTTCCTCCGGCCTCGTTGCTCACTGCCGCACTCCTATGATTGACGCACCACCGCCTCTTGGCGGCCTGACCAGCACTTTACCCGAGAAGGAGCCGCGACTTGACCGCGAGAAGGAGCCCGTGGCGTGGGGTGATCTGCTGGGCGCTCGTGGGGGTGGCCCTGCTGGGGGTCTTCCTGGCGCTGGTGTTCCGCATGCCGTTGCTGTCCGCCACGGGGCTGGAACGCTCCGGCGCTTCGACGACGGTGCCGCCGACCCTGTTCGATCCCCCGCCCACACCTTCTTCACAGCGCAGCTCGCGGCTCCCGTTAGCCCCATCGCGGCGGCTTCGCAGGCCCCGACGGACCCATCCCCGACCGCAGCGTCTTGAGCAGCGGCTGCAGGGCATCGACATCAAGGCCCTGCAGAAGGGGGTGCCTGAGGCGCGGAAACCTGGTGACGGCCTACCAGGTCCTCGACTCCGCCACCGGCAACGTGCTGGCCCAGTCCAGCCCAGACCAGCTGCTGATCCCGGCATCGAACGCGAAACTGCTGACGATCACCGCCGTGCTGCATGCCTTCGAGGGCCACCGACGTCTTCGACACCACCGTCGTCATGCCTGAACCGGGCAGGCTGGTTTTTGGTCGGCGGCGGCGACCCCCTGCTGGCCTCCGCGAAGACCGACGCTCTACCGGGGCCTGCGTCGCTGGAGGAGCTGGCCGCCACAACCGCCGAGGTCCTGCGGGCGAAGGGCCTCACGACGATCACGCTCGGCTATGACGCATCCCTGTTCCAGGAGTCCTGGGCATCGACGTGGCCCGCCACCTACCGGGATCAGGTCACCCCGATCTCGGCGCTGTGGGCCGATGAGGGCCCGCGACGCCAACAAGGTGCGCTCCACCGACCCCGCCCTGGACGCGGCCACGATCTTCGCCGCGTCTCTGAAAGCCCAGGGCATCACCGTCGACGGCGTTCCGGCGGCCGCCACGGGCAGCGGCGAAGAGGTGGCGCGCGTCTCCTCGCCGGGTGTCCATGCCCTCGCGGAACAGGCCATGGAGCATTCCAACAACTCCTACACCGAGGTCCTCGGGATGCAGCTTGCCCTCAAACAGGGCAAGCCTGCGACCTCTCGCCGGGCACCGCGGCCGCCGTGCAGGAGGTGCTGACCGGGCTCGGTCTGTGGCATGAGGGCGCGACCCTGCGCGACGGCTCCGGCCTGAGCCGCGAGAACCAGGTGCCGGTGTCCATGCTCGCCAGAGTCGCCCGCCACGTTGCCATCACCCCCAGGCTGGAGGTGGTGCAGGACGGCTTCCCCGTCGCCGGCGTCTCCGGCTCCCTCAACGACCGGTTCAGCGACGACATCTCAGCGCCCGCCCGGGGGATCGCACGGGCCAAGACCGGGACCCTGTCGCTGGTGTCGACGCTGAGCGGCACCACCGTGACCGCTGACGGACGCGAGGTGGTATTCGCCTTCGCCACCAACCGCTCCACCGACGGCTGGGCGGCTCGCGTCTGGGCGGACCACGGGGTGGGCATCATCACAGGATGTGGCTGCTGATGCCGCGACGACCACATGTGGCCTGGCCTCTGGCGCTGCACCTTGCCCGATACGGCGATGCCCCGCAGCCACCCGACCCGAGGCTCTGCAGACGGTGGCGGCCCTGCGGCAGGCCGCCCGGCGAGCGGGGAGCTGGCCGTTGAGCACGCCCTGACTACCCGGCCCAGCCGCCACCGACATCAAGGTTCACGACCGCCCCGGCTGGTCCCGGCAGGCCATGGTGATGACCGACACCCTCTTGGACCGTCTACCCCTTGAACCGCGTCCCGACGGTGTGCTCCGTGACCTGGTGGGGATCGGCTACGGGCTGGCCGCCGGGGTGGCGATGTCCCTGCTGGGACGTGGTCTCCTCGGCCAGTACGACCCCTGAACCGTCGGCTGGTGCTGCTGGCCCTCAACCTCGTCGCGCTGCAACGCGCCCGCGGTCTCGTCGCCGACGACTTCTTCCTGTGGGTCGCGTGCCGTCGAGCAGACCCACGCCGTGCAGTTCAACTCCGCAGGTTGGCTGCTGGGGCACATCGCGGAGCTGATGGCGGCCATCGTCGCCGACGACCAGGACCCGGGCGAGGTCGCCACCGACCTGCTGACAGGACGTGGCCTCATGTCGCTGCTGGTCAGCGCCGAGGCCCAGGAGCCCCTGGACCGGCTGGTCGCGATCATGACCCTCGCGGAGGGCCACGCTGATCTCGTCGCCGATGTTGCGGGGAGCGGCACATCCCCAGCGTCCGGCGGCTCCGTCAGGCCTTCGCGCGGGATCACGCCGGGCATGGCTGGCGACGGCTGCTGCCAAGCCTCGACAAATCCGCCCAGTACCGCGACGGGCTGGCGTTCTGCCGCGCCGTCGTGAAGCAGGCCGGAGCCGACGGGCTGGTTCCCGCATTCACGCGGGCCGAACTGCTTCCCACTCTGGCCGAGATCACCCGGCCCGGAGACTGGGTGGCGCGGGTCCATGGCTAGACGCGAACTCGGCCCCGCCGCGTTGAAGGTGGGGCAGGCCGTCGCGGAGCTGCTTCCCGCGGGCCCCGTCGTGGTGGGGGTCTCCGGCGGCGCCGACTCCCTGGCACTGGCCCTCGGAGCCGCCTGGGCCGCTCCCCGGACGGGAGCGGAAGTGACGTGCGTCGTCGTCGATCACGGGTTGCAGCCGGGCTCCGGCGACATCGCGGACCGGGTCGTCGGCGACTTGGGAGACCGTGGGCTGCGAGCCGAGGTGCGGCGTGTCATCGTGGGGGGCGACGGGGGATCGAGGCTGCCGCACGAGAGGCGAGGCTGGCCGCGCTCACCCGCGACGGGCATCCGGTGCTGCTGGGACACACCCTCGACGACCAGGCCGAGACTGTGCTCCTCGGTCTGCTGCGGGGCTCCGGGCTGCGGGCGATCGCGGGCATGGCCCCCATCCGTGGGCTGTTCCGGCGGCCCCTGCTCGGGCTGCGTCGCGCCGACACCGAGGCTGCCTGCCGTGACTGGGGCATCGGATGGTGGAGCGACCCCATGAACGACGACCCCCGGTTCGCGCGCGTGCGCGCCCGCCGTGCGCTGCCGATGCTCGGCGATGCGCTGGGCCGTGACGTCGCCGTCGGGCTGGCCCGCACCGCCCAGCTGGCCGACGCCGACGCCCGCTTCCTGGAGGCCCTGGCGGCAGAGGCGGGTGAACGCGTCGCGGATGGGGAGAGTCTGGACGTCGCAGGACTGGCGGAACTGCCCGAGGCGCTGCGCGGCCGGGTGCTGCTGAGCTGGCTGCGGGAGATGGGGGCCGCCGAGCTGCGGCATGTCCGCGCAGTCTGGAATCTGGTGGCTGCGTGGCGGGGACAGGGACCCGTCGCGGTGCCGGGCGGATCGGTGCGACGAGCCGAAGGCAGGCTGATTCGATCATCGACCTGAGCAGCCCCGGGTGGCTGTTGTGCGCCGGCACCCGCGTCACCTGGACCATGCACGGTGAGATCAGCGGCGCAGCCCGCCTCAGATCAGTCAGCGAGCGTTAGAGTTCGGCCACCAGGGCTGCGGCCTGTGGGGTCCCCAGGGTGGGGCAGCAGACCGACGGATGTGACCACGCAGTCCGTCTGGCCGCCCGAATGGGTCAGGGTGCCGTCTCCGTTGACCGTCAGCTGCGAGGGCATGGTGCCTGAGGGCCTCCTCCACGAGAGGCTGCAGGGACGCCAGCTCGAACCAGCGTGCGCCGTCGCGCGGCTCATGGACCAGCGCCGCGAACCCTCTGCCTGTGGCGCGCGCCGCCGCGAGGGAGGTCTGGTGCAGACGGACGTGGTCGGGGTGGCCGTAGCCGCCGTCGGCGTCGTAGGAGATCACCAACTGCGGATCGACGACGCGCAGCCAGGCGATGATGCCGGCCACCACGTCGTCGGGGTGCGCGGCGCACAGCGAGTCGGCCTCGGCGTCCTCGGCTGGCCCAGCCAGACCCTCGGTGATCCAGCGCATCCCCGAATCGCGGTAGCGCCTGCCTGGCTCTCCCAGATAGGCATGCTCCGTGACACCCAGCACCCCGAGCGCGCCCCGCAGCTCACCGTCGCGGTGGGCCTCCAGCTGGTTGGTGCCCGCCAGGTGGGACAGGGGCCCCGGCACCACCTCGCCGCGCTCGCCGCGGGTTCCCGTCAGCAGCGACACCTCGTGGCCGCGGGTCACCCAGCCAGGAGATCAGGGCTCCGGAAGCCAGGGTCTCGTCGTCGGGGTGGGCGTGGATGAAAAGCGATCCTCACAGGAGCCTCCTGTACTGTTCGAGCGTCCTGTTTGCGGCCAGCTCCCACGTCATGCTGAGAGCCCGTTGCCGGCCCGTCTCCCCCAGCTGCCTGCGGCGGGGCTCATCTGCCAGCAGATCACCCAGCGCCCCTGCCCCACAGCGCCGGGTCGTGGGTGGGGATCAGCAGACCGGTGTGGGTGTTGCAGATCGCCTCCGTCAGCCCTCCCGAGGCGGCGGCCAGGACGGGAATTCCCGAGGCGGAGGCCTCCAACGCGATTAGCCCGAAGGTCTCCGAGAAGGATGGCACCAGCATCACCGAGGCGTGCCTCAGGAGCCGGGCCAACTCAGGACGCCCCTGACCCGGCAGGAAATGCACCCAGCAGCTCAGGCCCAGATCCTCGGTCAGGGAATGCAACTCGGCCTCATAACCGGCGAAGTCCGCGGACCCCTGCCCCACGATCAGCAGATCCGGACGGGCGTCGGCGGGCAGGTGGGCCAGGGCGCGGATTGCGATGTCAGGGGCCTTCAGCGGCTGGAGACGGGCCGCGAAGATGACATAGCCGGGTCGGATTCCCCTGGGAGCCCAGGGCTCGGTGGCGGGATGGAACAGGTCGACGTTCACGCCGGGCCTGACGATCCGCACCCGTTCCGGGTCGGCGCGGCAGCGGCCGATCACCACTGCGGCCTCGTGTCGGGAGACGCACAGCACCAGGTCGGACTCGGTGGCGCACAGCTCCTCGCCATCCACCCGGGCCGGGGACTCGGGAGGTTCGCCGTCACGCAGCGACGAGTTGGGATGCGCCGCCACCGAGTGAAAGGTCATGACATGCGGCACCCCCAGGCGTGTGCGACGGGCAGCGCCGCCACCCCTGACATCCAATGGTGGGAGTGGATCAGGTCGTAGGGCGGAAGCGCTGCCAGGCCGTTGCGGAACTCCTCAATGTGCTGGTCGATCTGGCTTTTCGGCAGCGGGGTTGCCGGCCCGGCCGGCAGGCGTCGCAGGGTGATCCCCGGGGCGATGTCCTCCAGGCCGGGCTGGTCCTCCTCGGAGAGGCGGGTGATGAACTCGACGTGGACTCCGAGCGCGCCGAGGGCCCGCGCCAACGCCCCGATCAGAACGTTCATCCCTCCGGCGTCAGCGGTTCCCGCCTTCTCCAGGGGAGATGTGTGCATGGTGACGAATGCCACCCGCAGGAGTTCTTGCATAGCTGAAGACACTAGACGGTGGCCTTCGGTGGGCAGGGCTGAAACACGGAGTGGGGAAGTCGTCGCTCACTTCCAGGCTGCCAGGAACTCGTCGCCGGTGGTGGCGACGGTCTCCTCGGTGGCCTCAGGCCCCATGGAGGCGATGAGCGCCCCCTCATGGGCCTCGGCGACGCAGGCCTTTGACTTGGTGGTATCGGCGCTTGAGGTCCCGCAGGTCCACACCCCGATCTCCTTGGCATCCTGAAGTCCCGCTTTGGTGATCTTGGCCATGGCCTTGCCAGGCATGCGCATCGCGACGAAGACCTCATTGCCGGCGGTGTAGGGTGGACAGGCTGTCGTTCGGCTCGCCCAAGACTGTGAACTTTCCGAAGGACTCGGGCATCGTCGGAGCGCTGCCCTCCCGTGAAGAAGAGGTGGGTTTCTGCGTGGCGTCCTGGGATGGCTTCCCTGTCCCGGACGATGTGCCCGTGGACGTCGGGCTGGGGTTCTTCGTGGGCTCTGAGGAGTTCTTCTCGCTCGCCGTCTTGGTCGGTGTGGGGAGCTCGGGGAGGTGGCGCTGTCAGAGCCGTTCTTCTGGATGATCAGATAAATGCCGACGCCGAGCAGGACGACGAGGACAGCGGCGATGCCGATGATGAGGCCAATCTTCTTCTTCGGGGGCTCCGGCTGTCCATAGCTGGCGGCGCCGTATGCCCTCGTAGCCGGGTTGCTGTTGGCCGTAACCTTGCTGCTGGCCGTAGCCGGCTTGCTGTTGACCGTAACCTTGCTGCTGGCCGTAGCCGGCTTGCTGTTGACCGTAACCCTGCTGCTGCCCATAACCGGCTTGCTGTTGGTCATATGCCTGCTGTTGGCCGTAACCCTGTTGCTGACCATAGCCGGGTTGCTGCTGACCATAGCCCGGTGCCCGGCCGTATCCGCTTTGACCTGGCTGTTGCTGACTGTATCCACCCCTGGCTTGGGTACCCTGAGCTCTGCTGCCCATAGGGGCTGTTTCAGGGCTCTGCTGCTGCGGGTAGCCCTGGGGATTTCCGCCTGGCTGGTTGTTCGAGTTGCCTGATCCGGGCCACTGGTTGTTGCTCATGTGGTTCCTCCTGTGACTCATGGTAAGGGCAGCCGGGGCGCAGTCACCAGCGGGATCGAAACCGCCCATCAGGCGACGTTGACGAGGACGATGAACCCGGACGCCTCTTCCTGGGTGCTGCTCAGCCGTCGGCCTTCGGCAACCGACGTGTTGACTTGCGTCATCGCGGGCAGGGGCGTGCTACAGTTCATCCGCGAACCCGGTCGGGTTCGATGCGCGAGTGGCGGAATGGCAGACGCGCTGGCTTCAGGTGCCAGTGCCCGTAAGGGCGTGGAGGTTCAACTCCTCTCTCGCGCACAAGCCCGATTCCCGCCTTGCCAGAGGCGGGAATAAGCGGTTGGGGCTCTTCCTGGCATCACCTCACAACATTAAGAAGTGCTGAATTCCCGTAGAGTCCTATATGGAACTGTTGAATCGTCGTAAGATCATCACGTTGAGCGCTGCCGCAGGGTTGGCCATTGGCGCTGCTGTTGCAGCTGATGTCGCAGTCGGCGTTGGCCACCAGAGCCCTCCCAAGCCTCCTGTAGTCCCCAAACGGCCTAGCGTGTGCAGGCCGTCGCCACCTCCCAAGGAGTCGGCTCTGGTCGTCTACTTCTCGCGTTCCGGGCAGAACTTCCCGAACTTGGACCTGGAGGTCGGCAACACCGCCCAGGTGGCGGGGTTCATCCACGACCGGATGGGTGGCGACATCTTCCAGATCGTTCCGTCCGTTCCCTACCCGGACAGCCCAGAGGAGACCAAGAGGATCGCCCGACGGGAGCTGAGCGAGCAGATCTACCCCGAGTACCAGGGCGCTGCGCCAGACGTCGGCGGCTACGGGACCATCTTCCTCGGCTATCCGATCTGGTGTGACGACATGCCCATGATCGTGCAGACCTTTATCCGGGACAATGACTTAAGCTCTTCCCAGATCGTGCCGTTCGTCACCTATCTGGGGTCCCATTTCGGCAACTCACTGCAAACCCTTGCCGCGTACTACCCCGAAACGACCCTGATCGATGGGTTCGAACGACAGGGCGAGGACGTCTTCAAGGACCCTGAGAACTCCAGGAAAGCGGTGGGGAAATGGCTAGAGAGGTTGGGCTTCTGAGTGGTGGGCAGCGCCTGCTCGTGTGGTTTCTGCTCGTGGCCTTCCCGGTTCCCCTGGTGGTGCTCCTCTGGTACCAGATGGGCGGCGATCCCCGGGAGAAGATCTTCATAGCCCTCGGGATGATGGCCTACTGCTGGTGGCTGCTGGCCATCGTGCTGAGCACACGCCCACGACGGCTGGAGCAGTACGTCGGCCTGCCGCACCTGTACGCACTGCACGGCATGCTCGGCGTGGCGGGGGTGGTGGCCATGTACCTCCACTCAGACAATCTCTTCGCAGCCGGCATCTGGGCCCGGAACTTTGGGCAATGGGCCTTCGTCCTGGCGTTGGTGCTTCCGTCGCTGGCGGTGTTCTTCCTCAGCGGCTGGATCACTGATCACTTCCAGGCCATGCAGCGGCTCAAGCGGAGCCTGGAGAAGGTGCTTCGGCACCAGCTCTCCGTATGGATACATCGCCTGAACCTGGTGGTGGTGCTTCTGGTGTGGCTGCATGTCCACGTCATTGAGAAGGTGGCGCGGCACCTGCTGTTCATGGTCCTCTTCGACATCTGCACAATCGTGACACTGACGTTGTATGTCTGGAAGAAGTGGCTTGGCCCCGATGCCATGGAGACTGCTGTGGTGGTGGAGAATGCAGCCCTCAACTCATCGACCAGGGGTTTCCGGCTTCGCCCCGACAAGGCCTCAGTGACGGCCCGTCCCGGCGACTTCTACTTCATACGGGTGGAGCATTCCGGGATGAGCCGGGAGTGGCACCCCTTCTCGCTGGCCAATGCGGGGGAGAACACCCTGCTGTTCACCATCCGTCAGGTGGGGGACTACACCCGCATGATCGGGCAGGTTCCGGTGGGCGCCCGAGTCCGGTTGGAGGGGCCCTACGGCCGTTTCGACGACGAGGTGGCGAAGTCGCCCGCAGAGGCCCCGCTCGTCCTGATCGGCATGGGAAGCGGTGTCGCGCCGCTGCTGAGCCTCGCCGCCGGGCATCCCGGCCGGCGCATCCGGCTGCTGTGGTCGGTGCGCAGAACCGAGGACGCTTTCTATCCCGAGAGGATCCGTGACCTGCAGCAGCGCAGCGGCGGACGGATGACGGCGACCATTCAGGTGGGAAGGTTCACCTGGGCCAAGCTCCGTGACACTCTCACCGCTGAGGAACGCGGACGCGGAGAGTTCTTCATGGTCGGCCCAAAACGCGGCCATCATCTCAATGCAGCGCACCTTGAAAATGCCTGGGCGTGCCCTGGAGGCGCATGCACCACGAGCGACTCACCATGTGACACAAGGCCGTGAGATCTGTCGCCGACAGTCAGCCACCGCTGAGCGAGGCGACGCCGGTTGCGGCCAGAGGCGATCCAGCGGGCCAGGGGACCATGCTTGTTGATGAGAATCAGGCGACCCTGGACACGCTCCACCAGACCGGAGTCGACGGCGAGCAGCAGCTGATCCCTGGGTTGGAGACGCAGCTCCTGATCCGGGATCAGCACCTCGTGGTTGCGGATCACCATGGCCACGACAGCGCCACGCGGCAGCCGCAGATCCTTCACCCACATCCCGACCAGGCGTCCGCGCTCAGGACGCGGAACTGCACGAGTGAGGCGTTGATCCCTCAATGGGGGAGGAGTCGAACACCAGCTCGCGGTGGGAGATCTGCTCCAGCACTCCGGCCCACGGCGCAAGCCTCGGCAGCAGCGGCCCCTGCACGAGGGTGAACGTCACCACCAACAGGAAGATGACGTGGAACATGTGCGAGGCGCCCGGCAGGTCCTGCGTCAGCGGGATTGTCGCCAGCATGATGGGCAACGCTCCGCGCATCCCCGCCCAGGAGATGAACAGCTGGGTCCTCAGCTTCTCCCGGAACGGCGTCAGGCAGGCGAACACGGAGATCGGACGGGCGACGAACGTCAACGCCGATCCGATCACCAGAGCCGGGATGATCGCATCCGGCAGCTGGCTGGGGAGGCCAGCAGCCCCAACATCACGAACAAACCGATCTGCGCCAACCAGCCCACCGACTCCGTGAAACCCTCCGTCGTCGAGTGGTGGGGAGGGCCTGGTTGCCGAGCCACAGCCCCTGCGATATGGGCGGCCAGCAGCTCCGAACCGCCCGCGACCCCGGCGACGGAGTAAGCGGTCAGCGCGATCGCGAGGGGTTGCGAGGGGGTACGAGGCCTGCGCTCGGCAGGGAGATGCGGTGCAGGAAGGCCTGCCCGATGAGGGCCACCACGACCCCGACGACGGCTCCGGCCTAGCTGGAACAAGCCGTCGGCGATCATTTTCCATCACCGACATCTGGTTCCAGGCATCGGAGACGACGACTGTGACGATGATGATGGCCGGGGGATCGTTGAAACCGGACTCGCCCTCCAGGGTGGTGCGCACCTTCGGGTTCAGGGGAAGCCGTCGCAGAATCGCGAACACGGCGGCGGCGTCGGTGGATGAGACCATTGCGGCCATCAGGATGCCGGTGCGCAGATCGACCCCCAGCACCAGCACCGCGATGAATGAGGCCACCGCCACCGACACCAGCACCCCGACGGTTCCGAGCAGGCCCGCCCTGGCCACGACGGGCCTGAACTCCGACCAGCGGGTGGTGAACCCGCCGTCGAACAGCAGGAGCGCCACCAGCAGCGCGGAGATGTTGTAGGCCAGCTGCGCGTCGTCGAAGCGGATGCCGAGCCCGGCCTCACCGATCCCGAGGCCGATCCCCAGGTACAGCAGCAGGCCGGGCATGGAGCTGCGCGATGAGATCCGCACAGCCGCCACCCCAGCCAGCAGCACTCCGCACGCGATCAGGACCACCATGTTCATCTCGTGATGACTCATGATGTACCTCCTGATCGCGTGACCATTATCCGGGTCTCCCGCTCCCGGGGCTAGAGGCCATGTGGACGTCACCTGGCTGGCACCTCCCTGAGGGGCGTTGAACTGCGACTGGTAGAGGTCGTGGTGGCGGCCCCTGGCGGCCAGGAGATCGCAGTGTGTGCCCTGCTCGACGATGGCTCCGTTCTCCATCACCAGGATCAGGTCGGCGTCTCGGATGGTGGACAGTCGGTGGGCGATCACGAATGACGTGCGGCCGCTCCGCAGCGCTGCCATCGCCTTCTGCAGCAGCAGTTCGGTGCGGGTGTCCACCGACGAGGTGGCCTCGTCGAGGATCAGCAGCTCCGGCTCCGACAGGAAAGCCCGGGCGATGGTGATCAGCTGCTTTCGCCCGCGGAGACGTTGTTGCCCTCCTCGTCGATGACGGTGTCGTAGCCGTCGGGCGGGGAATGGACGAAGCGGTCGACGAACGCCGCCTTCGCGGCCGCGATGATCTCCTCCTCGGTAGCGTCCTCCTTGCCGTAGGCGATGTTTGTCGCGGATGGTTCCGCCGAACAGCCACGTGCCTGCAACACCATGCCCAGGTTGTCGCGCAGTGTCTGGCGGGTCCACCGTGGCGATGTCCGTCCGTCGAGGAGGATGCGGCCAGAGTTCAGGTCGTAGAAGCGCATCAGCAGGTTCACCAGCGTGGTCTTGCCTGCGCCGGTGGGCCCGACGATCGCGACGGTCTGGCCGGGCCTCGCCTCCAGGCTGAGGTGCTCGATCAGCGGCCGGTCGGGGGCTGTAGGGAGAACGTGACGTCGTCGAAGATGACGTGCCCACCCTCAGCGGTCAGGCTGCGGCCCGGCTCCGGTGACATCTCGTCGGCATCGAGGAGCTCGAACACCCGCTCCGCAGATGCCACCCCCGACTGCAGCAGGGTTCATCATGGACGCCAGCTGCGTCAGTGGCTGGGTGAACTGCCGCGAGTACTGGATGAACGCCTGCACGTCGCCGATGTTCATCTGCCCCATCGCCACCTGCAGGCCGCCGAAGACCGCGACGATGACGTAGTTGAGGTTGCCGACCAGGAACATCACGGGCATGAGGGATCCCGGATAGGAACTGCGCCCCGAACGACGACCTGAACAGTTCCTCGTTGCGGGTGTGGAAGGTGTCCTCCACCTCCGACTTGCGGCCGAACACCTTCACCAGGGAATGTCCGGTGTAGGCCTCCTCGATCTCCGAGTTCAGCTCGCCCGTGGACTTCCACATGTCGGCGAATCGTTTCTGGGAGCGTCGCATGATCAACGGCACGATCAGCATCGACAGCGGGATCGAGACCAGCGTGACCAGCGCCAGCGGCCACGAGATCCACATCATGATGATCACCACCCCGACCACCGTCAGCGAGCGAGTTGATGAGCTGCGGCAGATCTGCATCAGGGTCTGGGAGATGTTGTCGATGTCGTTGGTGACGCGCGAGAGCAGCTCGCCGCGCGGCTGCTGGTCGAAATAGGACAGGGGAAGACGCTGCATCTTGGCCTCCACGTCGCTGCGCATCCGCCGCACAGCCTTCTGGGATGCGCCGATCAGCATCCAGTTTGCGACGTAGGTGGCGACGCTGGAGAAGACGTAGAGACCCAGCACCAGCAGCAGAATCGATCCGATGGCGCCGAAGTCGATGCCCTGACCGGGGACGAAGTCGACGCGCTGCAACATGTCGACGAGGGTGCTGTTGTCCCCGCCGCTGCGGATGGTCTCGATGGCCTGCTCCCGGCTGATGCCGGCGGGCATGTTCCTGCCGATGATGCCAGCCAGCAGCAGGTCCGTCGCCGCCCCGAGTATTTTCGGGCCGACCGTGGACATCACGACCCCGACCACAGCCAGCAGCAGAGCCATCGTGACCGCAATCCGTTCCGGCCGCATGGTCGCGAACAGCCGCCGCAGCGACGGCAGGAAGGCGGCGGCAGTCTCGCTGCCGCTGGGGCCGCCGGGACCGAAAGCTGATCTTGTTCGGGCCATGCTCGGGGCGTTTGTTGGCGACGGTTTTCGTGGGCGTGGTGCTCATGCCTGGGCCTCCTCGGCGCTCAGCTGGCTGTCGACGATCTCCTGATAGGGTGGGGTTGCCCGCCAGCAGCTCGTCGTGAGTGCCGCGCCCGACGATATGACCGTGCTCTAGGACGAGGATCTCGTCGGCGCCCCGGATGGTGGCGACGCGCTGGGCGACGATCAGCGTGGCGCGGTTCGCCGTCGCCGGTGCCAGGGGCGGTGCGCAGTCGCGCGTCGGTTGCGGCGTCGAGTGCGGAGAAGGAGTCGTCGAAGATGTAGACGGCGGGTTCCTTCACCAGGGCCCGGGCGATCGACAGGCGCTGCCGCTGCCCGCCCGAGACGTTCGTCCCGCCCTGCGATATGCGGGCCTCCAAGCCCCCGTCGAGCGCGGAGACGAAGTCTGCGGCCTGCGCGATGCGCAGCGCCTCCCACATCTGCTCGTCGGTGGCGTCGGGACGGCCGTAGCGCAGGTTGGAGGCCACGGTGCCGGAGAACAGGTAGGGCTTCTGAGGCACCAGGCCGATCCGCGACCACAGGGCGTCGGGGTCGAGCTGACGCACGTTGACGCCGTCCACCAGGACCTCGCCGTCGGTCGCGTCGAACAGCCGTGGAATCAGGTTCACCAGTGTGGACTTCCCGCGCCCGTCGAGCCGATGATCGCCGTCGTCGTGCCGGGGCGTAGCGTGAAGGACAGCCCCGCCAGGACGGGGGCGTCAGCCCCGGATGAAAGTGAAGGCGGCGTCGCGGAACTCGACGACGCCCGTCAGCTCCGCCGGGGTGACGGGGGTGGCGGGCGGTGCGACGGAGGCTCGGTTTCCAGCACCTCCAGGATGCGGTCCGCTGACACGGCGGGCGAGGGGCCAGGGTCAGCAGCATCGTCGACATCAGCACCGAGATCAGGATCTGGATCAGGTAGTTGAGGAAGGCGGTCAGCTGGCCCTAGCTGGATGTCCCCGGAGTCGATGCGGAATGCGCCGAACCAGATCACCGCCACCGAGGCGACGTTCACCATGAACATGGCGAACAGGAACAGCAGCATCAGCAGCCGGGAGGCGCGTAGCGTGACGCTGTAGAGCGTCGTCGTTGGCTTTCTCGAAGCGGCGTGACTCGTGACCTTCGCGGATGAAGGCGCGGATCACGCGGATGCCGGTGATCTGCTCGCGCAGGACGCGGTTGAGGTTGTCCAGGTTCGTCTGCATCCGCTGGAACAGGGGAGGCGAACACCACCAGCAGACCGATGAACACGCCCATGATCGCGACCCCTGCGGCGATGATCCACGAGCCCGGCGATCCTCACGCACTGCCATGATGAAGCCGCCGACCATCGCGATGGGGGCGCTGATGATGATGGTCAGGGTGGTCTGGATGATTGTCTGCACCTGCAGGAGCGTCGTTGGTGGTGCGGGTCAGCAGGGGACGAGGCCCCGAACTGGCGGACCTCACGGGTGGAGAATGACAGGGCGCGGTCGAACACGGCGGCGCGCAGGTCCCGCCCAGGGCCATGGCGGCGCGGGCCCCGAACCAGGTGGCGCCGATCTGTGCCGCGGCCTGGATCAGCGAGACAGCAGCATGATGCCGCCGCTGCGCCAGATGAGGGCGGTGTCGCCTTCTGACGACGCCGTCGTCGATGATCTGGGCGTTCAGGTTCGAGTAGGGTACAGCGACATGACGGCCGCCACCACTGCAGCGTGAGCGCGGCCAGCAGCTCCTTCCCGTATGGCTTCAGGTAGGCGACGATGAGTCGGTTGAGTCTGGTGATCAATGGGTTTCCTTCCGGCGGGCCCCGTCAAGGGCGAGGCGGGCCAGGGTGGCGGGGTTCAAGCTGGTATCGGGAGATCTGCCGTGCGCATACCCATCGCCAGGGTGATGACGAGATGGGCGAAGTCCTTGACCGGGATCGTCAACTCGGCCTCGTGCGGGGCCAGGCAGTCACGCATCCAGTTCGCGATGTCACAGACCCGGGCCTCCCACAGCTCCATGATCCGGAACCGGATCTCGTCCTGGTCGCCGCCCCGGTGCGGTCGAGGGGATGAAACGCCCGAAGGTGGTGACGTAGTCGGCGGCGGTGGACAGACACACCTCGGTGGTCTCGTCGACGGTCGTGGTGGCGGGGGCCGCAGCGAAGATGTCGGCGAGCCGCTCGGGGAGAGGTGGTCGGCGATGGTGGCGGCGATCAGGTCGCGCCGGGTCGGGAACACCCTGAACAGGGTTCCCTCGGCCACCTTTGGCGGCCTCCGCCACCTGCCGGGTGGTCACTTCTGGGCCGTGGTCCAGGATCAACTGGCGGGTCGCGGCAATCAGCGACGCTCGTCGTTCGGCGGGCGGAAGAGGTCGGGCACGGGTCATCACGGCGCACTCAGTGTATGAGTGAGTGCTCACCTCATTCAAGGTGGGGTAGGCTTTCGTGTCTGTTCCCCAGGGAACGGGGTGACCCAAGTGTGGGGGTTGGAGGGGAGTTTTCCCCGCGAGAGTGGGGATGAACCCCGTGGCGACGCGGGCAGCGACCCTGAGCCCCGATTTTCCCCGCGCGAGTGGGGATGAACCCTAAACCCGCGGTACATTGGGCTGGCGCACCGAATTTTCCCTGCGCGAGTGGGGATGAACCGATTTCCCCGGGGCGGCGAGGGATTTGGGACTGTCTGCTCACGACCTCCAAGAAACCCAGCCGGCGGCGGCGAACTCTGTGCCTATCTTGTTGGGTGTCATGACGGTGGGTCGGCCGCCAACGCGGCCTTGAACGTGTGTGTGAGCGAGGCCACGTCGGGTGTTCTCTCGGATTGTGGAGACTCTGAGTTGAACGAGGACAGCCATGACGCCGACGATGGCTTCACCCTATTGGGGTGGAAATGTCGATGTTGAGTAAAGGTTCGGTGAGGTTTTTCAGGTGGATGCCGCGGCGGCTGAGGTCACGGATTTGCTTGACAGCCATCTGTCTCTGAGTCGGTGACGCTCATTGGGTTGTGTGGTGATCGCGTCGAATACGGGGACCAGTAGAGTCGGCTCGGCTCGTAAGAGTACAGGTCTGGTCCGTTGAGGGCTGAGGCTTGGTTCCACACTTCGGGGTGACGCGGGCGTAATCGAATCTATAGTCCGCTTGTTCTGCGACGTGTTGCATGAACAGCTTCGATGTGCGGCGGTTACCTTCCCGGAACGGGTGGGCCTGGTTGACGTAGGCGAAACACGGTCGCCGCCTGGTCTACGAACTCGTGGCGGCCTAGCTGGCTCCATGGGGTGTGGGTGATGAGTTGGTGGATATCGTGGGTAGCGGTCTAGTTCACCGGTGAGGACGTCTCCGAAACCGCGATCTGGTCCTTTGAAGATGTTGACTCTCCGGTACTGCCCCGCCCATTCGTAGACGTCTTGGAACAGGTGCCACTGAATCGCTCGCATGTGGTCGCCGTCGTAGGTTCTGGCAATAGTTATGGTGCCGTTGTCGATCTGCTGTGCCCGTCCTGAGGTTTCGACGTACTCCAGACGTGCGAGCACTCTGGCGTCACGTTCGCCGTAGAGGTTACGCAGTGTGCCGTAGCCGGTTGCTGGATCGATTGTCTCTGGGTAGAAATACGACTCCCAGGTATCGAACCTCGGTGTCATGTCACTGGCCGGTGGTGACCACGCCAACTTCCCGGCGGAGCAGCGGTGACTTCGCCGACGGTATTCGGCGAAGTCGATTGCGCCGCGGGCGTAGTCGGTGAGGTTCTCCACGTCCTCACGGGTCGGGGTGAAGCCCTCGTGCCAGCCAGCGGCCAGGGACTGCCGCACACTGTCGCGTTGCGCCTCATCAAGTTGTGCAAACAGCTCGGGCCAGCGGTCCTCGACATCGAATGTCTGCATGCTTGGGCTCCCGTCTCTCAGACTTTTATAGATGCTATAGCCCTCTTAAAACAAAACCTGCCGTCTTGAATACAGCAAACCCCCACCGCATGGTCCTGGAAATCAGGGAAACATTTAGATTTTGTTAAATGCGAGCTATACCTGGCCAACCGACAACGGCCTGCGGTAGGCGCGGACTTCCGTGAGCATCCGTTCCTTGCGAGCCTCGATATCCTTAGTTCGCCTCGTGTGACGGTCGTAGCGGGGCGGGTGTGGCTAGGGAGGCCGGGTAAGAGATATGAAAACGATTACGTGTGGTTGGTGCAGAGCCCGTTGAGGTTTATTCACAGAACGGCCAGCCGCCACTAGAGACGCATCCTGAATAAATAGATTGGGCGGCTCGTTTCAGATAGAATAGATGTTGAATAAAACACTAACGAAACGAGCCGCTGAATGTATAATAGCACAGGCCTAGCTGACGATCAGTTCAACGCCCTCTACGAGCGCCTCAAAGCGGCAATACGCAACAGTCTTAAACAAGACAAAAAAACCAGTGCGGATTCCGACAGTTCTAGGTATCATAGGGGCACTCGAGGTGACGTTGAGTATCTGAGACGAAACCGTGTCCAGGCCGAGCTTGCTGAAAGTCACAGCGTGCTCAATCCACCATCAGCCGGGCCATCACCGCCGTAACAGATCTGTTGGCCGACTGTTCAGCAGAAGAGCGTCCGACCCTGGGGCAGGTACCCAGGACACCGCCCTCCTGATCGACGGTACGCTCCTGCCCTGCTGGAGATGGAAAGCCGAGAAGGCCATCTTCTCAGGCAACACCGCCACAGTGGCGTCAACGTTCAAGTCATCACTGACACCCACGGAAACCTCCAGTGGATCTCACCCATCCTCGATGGGAGTATCCATGACGTGAAAGCATTCGATACCCACGAAATCCTAGGGCACCTAAATGCTAGAAATATCATCGCTGACAAAGGCTACATCGGCCGCGGACTCCACACCCGGCCAGAACCCAACCCGGACGAAAACTAACCGATCTGGAAAAAGACTATAACCAACGAATCAACCACATCAGATGGCCCATCGAACAGGCTATCGCGCACCTCAAAACCTGGCGCATCCTCCACACCATCTATCGCCGCCCATACTCAACATTCCAAACCACAGTCAACGCCATCACAGGGATCATCTTTGGGATTCTGTGAATAAGCCTCGTTGTCACATGGAGCGGTGCAGCGGTGTGAACTTGACCGATTTCGCTGGCAACCCTGTCTCTATTGGCAACGCCTTCTCTGTAACTAACACCTTTATGGTGGATGCTGCTTTTCATCTGCGATGGCTGCCATCGGATGAGCGTGGCTACATGGCAGACGTCACGTGATCCTAGGGAACTGTGGAGTGACGATTTCGAAGGTCCGGAGGACTCCGAGGAAGTCCTCAATCTTATGGCTGAGGTGCTGAATGAGGTCTGGCAGGCACCGGCGCGATCAAAACGACTCACCGAGGCCCGTAAAGCCAAGATATCCCAGCCGAAAACCTCAGGCCCCGCTCCTAATGTATTCAGCCGTGAGGGCTTATTCACAGCCGCAGTCAACCTGCCCTGACAAGGAGTTTTACTGTTTATCAGCCACCCTATGAATAGGCTTCCGTGTACCGCAGGTCACTAGCCCCTACCTGCTCTTCATATTGTCTGTCTCCATTGCGTGGCGATTGGTTGCACGCAGCTTTCTGACGGTAGTTTCTCCGGGAGCTTGATCTCCCGGAGAAACTACCGTCAGAGTCTAGGCGACTTGCACGCGTTGGTCTCCACCACATATTCAAGGGCTAGTTGCCGCCGACGGCTTTGAGGTAGTTGCGGATCGTGCCGACCTTCGCGTTGTCCAGGTGGCCGTGCTCGATTTTGGAGACTTGACGCTGGCCAACGCCAATCCGCTCGGCCAGTTGGGCCTGGGTCAGGCCTGCCTGCTCCCGTAGCTCGCGGAGGTGGTAGGCGCGGACCTCTGTGAGCATCCGTTCCTTGTGTGCCTCGACGCGCTCCCGGTCCACGGGATTCTCGGCAAGGAAGTCTTTCAGTGTCATGGCCCATAGCAGTCACTCCTTACTCATCTTTCTCAGTGCGCGTAGGTGGTCGTCGAACAGGTCATCGGTTAGCGGGATATTCTTCTTGTACCAACGAACCCAGTTGCCCGCCTTGTTACCGGCGATCAGCATGATCGCTGCTCGCTTGGGATCGAAGGCGAACAGGATCCGCAACTCGGAGCGCCCGGACGATCCCGGCCGGAGTTCCTTCATGTTGCGGTGCCGCGACGATGTCACCGTGTCGACGATGGGCCGTCAAGCTGCGGGCCACGGTCCTCTAGCAACTCGATAGCAGCAACAACTTTGCTCGCGCGAGTCATCGTCCAGTGAAGCGAGCCAGTCTGCGATCAGCTCGATGTCCACGCTCCACATGCCATCATTGTAGACCTTGTAGGGTCTATAAGCAACGTCAGGGCAGCTGCCTTGTCGCCGGAGCTGATGCGTGCTTCGAACCCACACCGCTGGCCTATTGCGCTGGGTGAGCTATGTCCACTAGCTGAGCTAAGGGAACTTTGAGCACTAAATGCCGACGGATTTTCCCGCGCAAGTGGGGGTGAACCCGGGCTGCTGCTGATCAGTGGTGGGCGGGGTGGTGGTGTCGTTGGCCATCGCGGCTTTCCTTCCTCTTTTATTTTGCCTCGTCGTGGGCTTTTATCATGTCCCGTGGCAGCCTAGATAGAGTTACGCTTCAATCACAAATGATTCCACTCGACGCTTAGGAACTGCATCCCCAATGACGTCCATCACAGGAATGGAGTCAAAACCAGCAAGCAACCTAGAAATCCCATTTTTCAGCGGTGTCCACAAAACCCATAGCGCTCACCTGCGACCACCTCCCGCCCCCACCGTGAGCCGACCCGGGTTACGGTGAGCGTGGTAGCGCTCTGAGCTGTGAGGAGGAGAATGAACAACGATGACACCGAACATACTGAACCGCCGTAGCGTCATCCTGTCTGCCGCGGCGCTGACCGGACTTCCTCTGCTGACGTACCCGTCGGCCCAGGCGGAAGGACCCGACTATGGACATGGGGAGTGGACGCTCATTGACTCCCTCAGCGACTCCTTCGATGCTCCGCTGGATGCTGTGCGCTGGCGTCGGGGGCTGTGGTATCCGGTCTCTGGCGTTGGGGCTTTCCGTGAGGAGAACGCGGAGACATCCGACGGTGTCCTCCATCTGAGGCCAAGCCTGAGAGCTTCAGGAAAAGAACTACACCTTTGGGGCTGTGGAGTCCGTCTTCGACACCCCCGGCGTGTGCAGCTACGTGGAGGTTCGGGCAAAGGCCTGCCCTCGGCAGCCAATGTGCTCTCCGCTGTCTGGCTCCAGTCCTCCAACCTCGATGGGGAGCACATGCTCGCCACTGATCCGAACCCGGAGATCGACCTCCAGGGAGACCTTCGACTTTCACGCCGTGATACCAGGCCTGCGTCTCTGGCCGAGTGACGCCCTGACCGTCCCCTCGGCCAGCACACCCACAAGACCGCCGTCGATGTCTCCGCGGACTACCACCTCTACGGCGTCGAGCGCCGGGAGGGTGAGCTGCTCATTTACTGGGACCGCCAAGTCATCTGGCACCCTGCAGCCCGCCCCTCGACCCCTGTTTGTGGCGGATGTCCCGACACGTGGTCCTCAGCCTGGAAGGACACCTGGGCGCTCCCCAGGCATCCGCCCCTGCCAGCCTCCTTCGACATCGACTACGTCCACACCTACTACCGCACCCCCACGTGGACGCAACCCGACGGTGAGGTCCGCATCCTCGACGGTGCGGGCAGGGGCGTTGACCCTGGCCCCCGACGGCGTCACCCTCAGCGCCTCCACCGGTGAGGACACCCGTTGGCATCTATGCCGGCAGGATGACCTCACCCTATGTCATCGCCTCCCCGTCGGGGGCTGTGTTGGGCACCGCATCCGCCGACGCCTATCCGGGTGGAGGGCTGGTGGCCTCCCCTGAGGCGACCACGGGCACTGACACCGCGGGCAGCCGGTTCCGGTGGCACATCCTTCCAGCGGAAGGTAGTGTGAGGATCCGCTCCAAACTCAGCGGCCTGGCCCTGTCCTCCAGTACGGGGCAGCCCATCGCCGGGGAGGAGGAACAGGCCACGACATGGCGGATTGAGCGACTCGCCGGCCTGTAGCAGCCTGTGGGGATGCAGCATCCTCCAGGACTGGTTCAGGCGACGCCCGGGTCCGCTAGGCCCATGCGGATTCCCCACAGCGCCACCTGAAGACGATCTCTGGAGCCTGTCTTCTGCATGAGTCCGGTCAGGTGGTATTTGACGGTTGTCGTTTCCACGTAAAAGCTGCTGCGCGATCTCCGAGTTCGACAGTCCCTGAGCCAGCAGCTTCAGCACATCCTGCTCACGTGCCGTCAGCGTCACCTTCCCGGCCCCTGCCCACGGGCGGAGGAACTCCGTTGTGTTGGGTGACGACTCGGTAGCTGTCGCAGCGCTGCCATTTGCCCTTGGGCGTCGTCTCAGGGCCGCTCGGGGCAAGGCGTGGCGAGCGCTTGGCCAACTCATGCAGGGATACGGCGCGTGACTCTCTGGTCGAGAGTTCCTCGCCTGCCGCCACGGAGCGGACGGCGCTCAACAGCGTCGCCTCATCTGCGCCTTTGAGCAGGAAACCGGCGGCGCCGGCCTCCAGGGGAGGCCAAGACGTCGTCGTCGATGTCGAAGGTGGTCAGGATGAGCACATCAGTCTCTAAGTCGGGATCGGAGACGATCGCCCGGGTCGCCTCGATGCCGTCGACGCCCGGCATCCTGATGTCCATGCAGACGACATCGGGCTGCAGGCTACGGGCCAGTTTGACCGCCTCAGCACCGTCGGCGGCCTCGCCGACGACGTCGATGTCCTCCTCAGCTCCCAGGATGACGCTGAGCCCAGCCCGGACGACCGCCTGGTCGTCGGCGATGACGAGACGAATCATGGGCTGCTGCCTTTCTTCTGCCCTTGCGCTTTCTTCTTCTCTTGCCTCTGTCCTGGTCAGTTCACTGTCCGGCCGCTTTCCCGGTGCCCCGGGTGCGATGACTGCTGCCGATAAAGGCCTGTGTATCGATGATATTTGACGACTGCACTAAGTGCGATTCAGGTAATGGCAACGGACCCGGGGTCCTCGGGGTTCACGCAGGCGCAACGGGGGGTGGGTGGAAGCCGGTTGTTTCCCGTGGGGATGACGAGGGTGGTTGTACCAGCCGCCGTCAGGCCGCGGCCCGGCGCTGAGCCGGGCTCCCACCAGGGCGGCTCGCTCCGCCATGCCGGACGAGGCCGTGCCCCTCACGGTCCTCCCCGCGATCCATGGGCACCGTCCCCTCGGGCGGGGCGCTATTGCTCACCGTGATGCTCACGCGCTTCTCCTGGTGGACGATGAGCACCTGGCAGGGAGCTCCCGGTGCGTGCTGGGCGCTGTTGGCCAGCGACTCCTGGACCATGCGGTAGGCGACAGTCTCCGCCAGGGGGCCGGAGGACTGGGGGACGCCGAGCGTCGTGTAGTCGACATGCTGCCCGCGGCTGCGTGCATCCGCGATGAGGGTCGGCAATGGCGCTCAGCGACGGCACCGGCCGCTGCTCGGCGTTCGCCACTGGTTCCTTCTCGCCCTCGCCACGTAGCAGGCCGACCGTGCGGCGCAGATCAGCCAGCGCCGTACGCGCGCTTTCCTGGGCTGTCTGCAGCATCTCACGTGCGCGGTCGGGATCGGTGCGGGTCAGGGCATGGGCTGCCTGGGTGGCGATGATGACGCCGGAGAGGTGGTGTCCGGCGATGTCGTGGACGTCCCGGGCCAGGGCATTGCGGCTGGCAGTCAGCTCACGCTCCAGCCGTCCTCGCCGGTCCCGTTCCAGCAGCTCGGCTTTCTCCTCCAGGGCCTGGTTCAGGAGCTCGCGGCCGAGCATGTACCTGCCCAGCGCAGCCGGAGCGACGTACATCAGCAGGGGCACTCGCTACCTGCCCGATGAGGGACCACGGTGAGTCCGAGACGGGCCGTGTCACCACAGCCACCGTCACGATCACGGTGCAGGAAATGCCGACGACGACGATGAACCACAACTGGGCTACCTGGTAGCGGGCCAGCCACCACACGGCGAACATGACCGGCGCCGTCCCTATCCCAATCGTCCCGCCACTGCCGGCGACAGTCACCAGATAGATGACGATGGCGGCGATGAGCACCGTGCGCGGCAGATACGGCAAACCGGCCAGCAAGACCGACTGGAGGCAGGCGCATGTGAAATAGAAGACCGCTCCATCGAATATTCCGATCGCGTAGAGGAGTTCCTGAGCCGGATCCGCCAGCATGATGCCGAGGTACATGACGGGCAGGATCAGGCACACGCCGCCGCGACCCATGCGAGTCGCGGCGGCGTGCGCGTCAGGGGCGGCTGAACCGGGCATGTCCTGGAGTCAAGCACAGGCGGGGGATCGTTATGCCGTGAACATTCAGTCTCAGCAGAGTTCTCACCCTTGGCGTTTGCACATCAGGGGAGTCGACGGCGTCGGACATCAGGTCTACCTTCTGCTGGACAGCTGTTGTGTCGCTGGGATCGACGATCGCCTGCAGCAGCGCGGTGCTGGCGGTGGTGACGGTGGTGCCGTCGGGGCCGACCATGTTCTGGGTCATGTAGCCGGGGATGCCGCCGGTGTGTCCCAAGCGGTACCGCAGCTGAGAGGCATGGAGAATATGCCCAGGCCATAACCGCGATTAGGCCGCCCTGTATCGACGGTTTTCTTCATCTCGGCGATGGAGTCTTGGGTGAGGAGGGTGCCGTTGAGGGTGGCTTGGAGGAAGGTGCCTAGTTCGCTGGGGGTGGAGATCATGGCTCCTGCGCCGCCGGCCCAGGCGGGGATCCATGTGGGTGATGTCTTGCCAATTCTCGGTGGGGGTGTTGCGGTGGTAGCCGTGAGGGGTGTGCCTCGGATGTCTTCTTCTCCGGGGCCCGGGTAGTAGGTGTGGGTGAGCCCCAATGGTTCGATGATGCGTTGGGTGATCTGTTCGGCCAGGGGCCGGTGGGTGACCTCTCAGCCAGCAAGGTCAACACAAGATAGTTGGTGTTGGTGTATGTGAATTGGCTGCCGGGTTCGAAGGCTGCTGGTTTGGTCAGGGCGACATCGAGTAGGTCGCGGGTTGAGTAGTAGTTGTCTCTGATCTGGAAGATGTCGGTCTCGCCAGGAACAGTGTCGGTGTATTCGGGGAGTCCGCTGGTGTGTTGCAGGGAGTTGGCGGACGGTGATTTTCGAGGCGTTGATGCCTTCGCCTTTTAGTAGGCCGGGTAGGGTAGGTTTCGATGGGTTCGTCGAGGGTGATTTTGCCTTCTTGGACGAGTTGCATGATCACTACTGCTACGAAGGTTTTGGTGTTGGATCCGATGCGGACTTCGCCGTCGAGGGGTGGGGCTTCGCCGGTTTCCAGGTTGCCTACACCTGCGGCTGCGCCGATGGTGTTGCCGTCTTTGTCGCGTACGGCTGTTAGGGGCTGCTGGGAAGCCGCCATCGACCAGGCTTTGTGCGGCTGACAGCACCTGTTCCTTCTCGGTTGATGAAGCTGATCCAGTCGCCACGGGTGACGGGGTCTCCGAGGCCCCAGGCGTCGACGGATCGGCCACCGCCACATTGGGGCTGTGCAATCCGAAAGCGCTCGCGCCTATCACGGCTGCCAGCGACACTGCCACCGATCGCGACAGGAACGAGCCCCGGAACATCCCTTTGCCAGACCGGGTGGCTTTGCGTTTCGGAGCAGCGGATGTGGTTGCAGAGTTCTTCGAGTTCGTCATGAAACCAGCCTGGCAGCGGCCACCCCTCCTGCACCCCGGCCGCGAGAACAGTATGTGTTTCCTCCAAAGGACCTGTCCAAATGGACAGGGGTGCCTATGCTCTGATGGGTATCAGGGCAAAGGCCGGGACCCCATAGGGTCCCGGCCGGAATGCACGTTGGGCGGGTAGGAATTTCCTCCTCAGCGGTTGCACATCAGGGAGTCGACGGCGTCAGGCATCAGCTTTGCCTTCTGCTGGACAGCTGTTGTGTCGCTGGGATCGACGATCGCCTGCAGCAGCGCGGTGCTGGCGGTGGTGACGGTGGTGCCGTCGGGGCCGACCATGTTCTGGGTGACGTAGCCGGGGATGCCGCCGCTGTGTCCCCAAGCGGTACCGCAGCTGAGAGGCATGGAGAATATGCCCAGGCCATAACCGCGATTAGGCCGCCCTGTATCGACGGTTTTCTTCATCTCGGCGATGGAGTCTTGGGTGAGGAGGGTGCCGTTGAGGGTGGCTTGGAGGAAGGTGCCTAGTTCGCTGGGGGTGGAGATCATGGCTCCTGCGCCGCCGGCCCAGGCGGGGTCCATGTGGGTGATGTCTTGCCAATTCTCGGTGGGGGTGTTGCGGTGGTAGCCGTGGGGGTGTGTGCCTCGGATGTCTTCTTCTCCGGGGCCCGGGTAGTAGGTGTGGGTGAGCCCCAATGGTTCGATGATGCGTTGGGTGATCTGTTCGGCCAGGGGCCGGTGGGTGACCTTCTCAGCCAGCAAGGTCAACACAAGATAGTTGGTGTTGGTGTATGTGAATTGGCTGCCGGGTTCGAAGGCTGCTGGTTTGGTCAGGGCGACATCGAGTAGGTCGCGGGTTGAGTAGTAGTTGTCTCTGATCTGGAAGATGTCGGTCTCGCCAGGAACAGTGTCGGTGTATTCGGGGAGTCCGCTGGTGTGTTGCAGGAGTTGGCGGACGGTGATTTTCGAGGCGTTGATGCCTTCGCCTTTTAGTAGGCCGGGTAGGTAGGTTTCGATGGGTTCGTCGAGGGTGATTTTGCCTTCTTGGACGAGTTGCATGATCACTACTGCTACGAAGGTTTTGGTGTTGGATCCGATGCGGACTTCGCCGTCGAGGGGTGGGGGCTTCGCCGGTTTCCAGGTTGCCTACACCTGCGGCTGCGCCGATGGTGTTGCCGTCTTTGTCGCGTACGGCTGTTAGGGCTGCTGGGAAGCCGCCATCGACCAGGCTTTGTGCGGCTGACAGCACCTGTTCCTTCTCGGTTGATGAAGCTGATCCAGTCGCCACGGGTGACGGGGTCTCCGAGGCCCCAGGCGTCGACGGATCGGCCACCGCCACATTGGGGCTGTGCAATCCGAAAGCGCTCGCGCCTATCACGGCTGCCAGCGACACTGCCACCGATCGCGACAGGAACGAGCCCCGGAACATCCCTTTGCCAGACCGGGTGGCTTTGCGTTTTCGGAGCAGCGGATGTGGTTGCAGAGTTCTTCGAGTTCGTCATGAAACCAGCCTGGCAGCGGCCACCCTCCTGCACCCCCGGCCGCGAGAACAGTATGTGTTTCCTCCAAAAGGACCTGTCCAAATGGACAGGGGTGCCTATGCTCTGATGGGTATCAGGCAAAAGGCCGGGACCCTATAGGGGTCCCGGCCGGGAATCACGTTGGGCGGGTAGGAATTTCCTCCTCAGCGGTTGCACAGCAAGGAGTCGACGGCGTCAGGCATCAGCTTTGCCTTCTGCTGGACAGCTGTTGTGTCGCTGGGATCGACGATACCTCTTGCTGCGGTGCCGGCGATGGTGACGGCAGTGCCGTCGGGGCCGACCATGTTCTGGGTGACGTAGCCGGGGGATGCCGCCGCTGTGTCCCCAAGCGGTACCGCAGCTGAGGGGCATGCTGAGTATGCCCAAGCCATAACCGCTTTCCAGGAACACCGCTCAGATTGCTGGTGTCGACGGTTTTCTTCATTTCGGTGATGGAGTCTTGGTTGAGGAGGGGTGCCGTTGAGGGTGGCTTGGAGGAAGGTGCCTAGTTCGCTGGGGGTGGAGATCATGGCTCCTGCGCCGCCGGCCCAGGCAGGGGTCCATGCAGGTGATGTCCTTCCAGTCCTCAGTTGGGGTGTTGCGGTGGTAGCCGTGGGGATGTGTGCCTCAGAGTCTTCCTCTCCGGGGGCCCGGGTAGTAGGTGTGGGTGAGCCCCAATGGTTCGATGATGCGCTGGGTGATCTGCTCGGCCAGGGGCCGGTGGGTGACCTTCTCAGCCAGCAAGGTCAACACAAGATAGTTGGTGTTGGTGTATGTGAATTGGCTGCCGGGTTCTGAAGGCTGCTGGTTTGGTCAGGGCGATGTCGAGTAGGTCGCGGGTTGAGTAGTAGTTGTCTCTGATCTGGAAGATGTCGGTCTCGCCAGGAACAGTGTCGGTGTATTCAGGGGAGTCCGCTGGTGTGTTGCAGGAGTTGGCGGACGGTGATCTTGGTGGCGTCGATGCCTTCGCCGTGGAGTAGGCCTGGGAGGTAGGTTTTCGATGGGTTCGTCGAGGGTGATTTTGCCTTCTTGGACGAGTTGCAGGATGACCACGGCTACGAAGGTTTTGGTGTTGGATCCGATGCGGACTTCGCCGTCGAGGGGTGGGGCTTCGCCGGTTTCCAGGTTGCCTACACCTGCGGCTGCGCCGATGGTGTTGCCGTCTTTGTCGCGTACGGCTGTTAGGGGCTGCTGGGTAGCCGCCATCGACCAGGTTTTGTGCGGCTGACAGCACCTGTTCCTTCTCGGTTGATGAAGCTGATCCAGTCGCCACGGGTGACAGGGGGGTTTCCGAGGCCCCCAGGCGTCGACGGATCGGCCACCGCCACCCCAGGCGCGTGCAGCATGAAGGTGCCGGCTCCCATGACGGCGGCCACCGGGAGCGCCAGGGAGCGGAGCAGGAAGGAGCCGCGGGCCCTGTGCCTGTCGGTGCTTTCGGTGGCCGGATCGGTGAGCGACGCAGAGGTTTTTGTCGTGTTTCTCATGGTTTCAGCGTTGCAGCGCCACCCGGCTATTCGCCCCGGCCGCAGGCACAGTGTTGTTTTATCCGAAAGAGAGCGTTGCTTTATCCGAAAGAGAGCAGCATTGTCTTATCAAGGGTTAGTGCGTGGGCCGGTGGAGTTGCAGGACAGCTGGAACTCCACCGGCCCATCAACCATCGCTCTGCAGTGGGAAGGGGTCTCTTTAGTGGTTGCAGAGCGTGGAGTCGACCGCCTGCAGGCCGAGTTGACGCTTCTCAACACTGTTGTTGGGGTCGTCCACAATGGCAGATGGCAGGGCGGTGACGGCGACGGTCACGGCGGTGCCATCAGGCCCCATGCCATTGAAGGTGCCGTAGCCCTCGATGCTACCGCCATGCCCCCAATAGGAGCCGCCACAGCTGAGTGGATAGTTGATAAGACCCAGACCGTAGCCATTCCCGAGCGCGCCTCCGGTGTCGACGGTCTTCTGCATCTCGGCGATGCTGTCCTGGTTCAGGAGGGTGCCGTCAAGGATGGCTTGGAGGAATTTATTGAGTTCGGTGGGTGTGGAGATCATGGCTCCTGCCCCGGTGGCTACGGAGGGATCCATGCGGGTGATATCTTCCAGCTGTCCCTGGCTGTTTCGCTCGTAGCCTTGAGGGTGTGTGCCGCGGATGTTCTGTTCGCCGGGGCCCGGGAAGTAGGTGTGTGAAAGCCCCAATGGCTCGATGATGCGTTGGGTGATCTGTTCTGCCAGGGGTCGGTGGGTGACCTTCTCGGCCAGCAGCGACAACACAAGATAGTTGGTGTTGGTGTACTTGAACTGGCTACCAGGCTCGAATAGTGCGGGATGGCTCAGAGCGAGCGTCGAGGGCAATCCCTCTGCGAATAGTAGACATCCCGGTTGGCGAAGGGATCCTCAAAGCCGATCTTGTCGTTGTATTCGGGTAGTCCGCTTGTGTGCTGTAGCAGTTGGCGGACGGTGATTTTCGAGCTGTCGATGCCTTCGCCGTGGAGTAGGCCTGGGAGGTAGGTTTCGATGGGTTCGTCGAGGGTGATTTTGCCTTCTTGGACGAGTTGCAGGATGACCACGGCGGTGAAGGTTTTTGGTGTTGGATCCGATGCGGACTTCGCCGTCGAGGGGTGGGAGCTTCGCCGGTTTCCAGGTTTCCTGTGCCTGCGGCTGCGCCGATGGTGTTGCCGTCTTTGTCGCGTACGGCTGTTAGGGGCTGCTGGGTAGCCGCCATCGACCAGGTTTTGTGCGGCTGACAGCACCCTGTTCCTTCTCGGTTGATGAAGCTGATCCAGTCGCCACGGGTGACGGGGTTTCCGAGGCTCCAGGGGCTGATGGGTCGGCTACAGCCACATTGGGGCTGTGCAATCCGAAGGCGCTCGCGCCTATCACGGCTGCCAGCGACACTGCCGCCGATCGCGACAGGAACGAGCCCCGGAACATCCCTTTGCCAGACCGGGTGGCTTTGCGTTTCGGAGCGGCAGATGTGGTTGCAGAGTTCTTCGAGTTCGTCATGAAACCAGCCTGGCAGCGGCCACCCCTCCTGCACCCCGGCCGTGAGAACAGTATGTGTTCGTCCACCCTATCCAAATGGACAGGGGCGCCTGTGAGTGACGGGTATCAGGCAAAGGCCGGGACCCCGTAGGGTCCCGCCGGAATGCAGATTCTGCGGGCAGAGACCGTCTCCTCAGCGGTTGCACAGCAGGGAGTCGACGGCGTCAGGCATCAGTTTTGCTTTCTGCAGCAGAGTTTCCATATCGGTGGGATCAGAGACGAGCCCATGCGGCATGGCCGTGACGGTGAGGGCCACAGCGGTGCCGTCGGGGCCGACCATGTTGTAGCTGCCGTAGCCGTGGATACCGCCGCTATGTCCCCAGGCCTCGCCACCACGGCTGAGGGACATGGGGAATATGCCCAAACCGTAGCCGCCCATCCATATTTCAGGATGGTCTGTGTCGACAGTTTTCTTCATTTCGGTGATGGAGTCCTGGTTGAGAAGGGTTCCATCAAAGGTGGCTTGGATGAACTTGGTTAGATTCGCTGGGTGTGGAGATGATGGCTCCTGCGCCGCCGGCCCAGGAGGGGTCTATGCAGGTGATGTCCTTCCATTCCTCGGTGGGGTGTTGCGGTGGTAGCCGTGGGGTGTGCCGCGGATGTCTTCTTCGCCGGGGCCCGGGTAGTAGGTTCGCGAAAGCCCCAGTGGCTCAACAATCCGCTTGTCGATCTGCTCTGCGAAGGCCGATGCTCCAACCGCTCTGCCAGCAAGGTTAGCACGATGTAGTTGGTGTTGGTGATGTGAATTGGCTGCCCGGTTCGAAAGCTGCTGGCTTACCCAGGGCAACATCGAGCAGGTCCGGTGTGAATAGTAGTTGTCCTTGACCTGGAAGATGTCTTTTTTTCAAGAACCAGCGTATCGTGATACTCAGGGCAGCCCGCTGGTGTGCTGTAGGAGTTGGCGGACGGTGATCTTGGTGCCGTCGATGCCTTCGCCGTGGAGTAGGCCTGGGAGGTAGGTTTCGATGGGTTCGTCGAGGGTGATTTTGCCTTCTTGGACGAGTTGCATGATCACCACGGCTACGAAGGTTTTGGTGTTGGATCCGATGCGGACTTCGCCGTCGAGGGGTGGGGCTTCGCCGGTTTCCAGGTTCCCTGTGCCTGCGACTGCGTTGGTGGTGTTGCCTTGAGGATCACGCACTGTAGCCAAGGCAGCTGGATACCCGGCGTCCACCAAGCTCTGTAGTGCTGCCAGTATCCTTTTCTTCTCAACAGGTGATGCGGAGTTGTTCATCGAATCTTTCATGAAACCAGCCTGGCAGCGGCCACCCCTCCTGCACCCCGGCCGCGAGAACAGTATGTGTTCGTCCACCCTATCCAAATGGACAGGGGGCGCCTGTGAGTGACGGGTATCAGGGCAAAAGGCCGGGACCCCGTAGGGTCCCGGCCGGAATGCAGGTTCTGTGGGCAGAGATCGCCTCCTCAGCGGTTGCACAGCAAGGAGTCGACGGCGTCACGCACCAGCTTCCCCTTCTGCTGGATGGCCGCGGTGTCGGTGGGATCGTCCACGATGGCATCTGGTGGGGCGGTCACGGTGAGAGCCATGGCGGTGCCGTCGGGGCCGACCATGTTGTAGCTGCCGTAGCCGGGGATACCGCCGCTGTGTCCCCAAGCGGTACCGCAGCTGAGGGGCAGGCTGAATATGCCCAAGCCGTAGCCGCTCCCGGGAACACCAATCAGATCACCGGCTTCAATGGTCTTCTTCATCTCAGTAATGGAGTCCTGGTTCAGGAGGGTGCCGTTGAAGGCGGCCTGGAGGAACTTGGTTAGTTCGCTGGGGGTGGAGATCATGGCTCCTGCGCCGCCTGCTGCGGATGGGTCTTGTCGGGTGATGTCCTCCAGCTGCCCCTGGTTGTTCCTCGTGTAGGCGTGGGGGTGTGTGCCGCGAATGTTTTCTTCGCCGGGACCCGGCAGGTAGGTGTGGGTGAGTCCGAGGGGTTCGATGATGCGTTGGGTGATCTGTTCGGCTAGGGGCCGGTGGGTGACCTTCTCGGCCAGCAGCGATAGCACGATGTAGTTGGTGTTGGTGTACCTGAACTGGCTGCCGGGTTCGAAGACCGCTGGCTTGCTCAGGGCAAGATCTAGCGTGTCTCTCGCTGAGTAGTACTTGTCGCGGTTGGCGAAGGGGTCCTCAAGGCCGATCTGGTCGGTGTATTCGGGCAGTCCGCTGGTGTGTTGCAGGAGTTGGCGGACGGTGATCTTGTTACCGTCGATGCCTTCGCTTTTTAGTAGGCCGGGTAGATAGGTTTCGATGGGCTCGTCGAGGGTGATTTTGCCTTCCTGGACCAGCTGCATGATTACCACTGCGGTGAAGGTCTTCGAAATTGAGCCGATCCGGACTTCACCGTCGAGGGGCGGGAGCTTCGCCGGTTTCAGGTTTCCCTTGCCGACGGCGACGCACGACGGTGCTTCCATCGGCTTTTCGTGACCGCGGCCAGGGGCCGCCGGGAAACCGGCGTCCGCCAGACCTTGTGCGGTGGTTGTGATGCGGGCCTTCTCGGCGGATTCGGCGGATGCTCCGGTTTCAGAAGCAGAGGGGAGGGCGAGGCGGACGGGGACTGCAGAGGCGGAAGCAGAGGTGGAGGCTGATTCGGTGGGTTCTGGTGGGGCCGCCATGGCTGTGCCTGAGCCGTGCAGCATGAAGGCACCGGCTCCCATGACGGCGGCCACCGGCAGTGCCAGAGAGCGCAGTAGGAAGGGAGCTGCGGGACTTATGCCCGCTGATGTGCTTGGCGGATGGTGCGGAGTTCTTCGTTGTGTTTCTCATGGCATCAGCGTCGCAGCGCCACCTGGGCCGTTCGCCCCCGCCGCAGGAACAGCATCACCCGTCCAAAAAGGGACAGCGTTGGCATCTGGTGGGATTCCAGCCGTCCGCTGCGACCCCGTTCAGGGTGTTCTGGAAGTCGCAGCCGTCTTCGACCACTATCGGGTTGCAACAGATGTGCTGCTCCGCAGCCGCATTAGCGCGACTGCAGGAGCAGCAAGGTCCTTGCTGATGTGATCTCAGCGGTTACACAGCAGGGGAGTCGACGGCCTTCTGCCGAGTTGGTACGTATCATCGGCAGCTGCCGCATCCTGGGAGGCAGGGGCGATGGTTCTCGGAAGAGCGGTGACCGCGATGGTGACGGCGGTGCCATCAGGGTCAACGCCGCCGTAGGTTTGGTAGCCGTGAATGGTTCCGCCATGCCCCCAAGCGGTGCCTCCGCAGCTGAGTGGGGTTTTAATGAGGCCCAGGCCGTAGCCACCCCCGGGAGTGCCTAACCCGTCCCCGATGTCGACGGCCTTCTTCATCTCGGCGACGCTGTCCTGGTTGAGGAGGGTGCCGTCGAAGGTGGCCTGGAAGAACTTGTTCAGCTCGCTGGGGGTGGAGATCATGGCTCCCGCGCCGCCGCCCCACGACGGATCCATGCGGGTGATGTCCTTCCAGTCCTCAGTTGGGGTGTTGCGGTGGTAGCCGTGGGGGTGTGTGCCTCGGAAGTCTTCCTCTCCGGGGCCCGGGAAGTAGGTGTGTGAAAGCCCCAATGGCTCAACAATCCGCTGGGTGATCTGCTCTGCCAGAGGTCGATGCGTGACCTTCTCAGCTAGCAGCGATAGCACGATGTAGTTGGTGTTGGTGTACCTGAACTGGCTGCCGGGTTCGAAGACCGCGGGCTTGCTCAGGGCAACATCGAGTAGATCCCGGAGCGAATAGTAGTTATCCCTGACCTGGAAGATATCGGTCTCGCCAGGAACAGTGTCGGTGTATTCGGGGAGTCCGCTGGTGTGTTGCAGGAGTTGGCGCACCGTGATCTTGGTGCCGTCGATGCCTTCGCCGTGGAGTAGGCCTGGGAGGTAGGTTTCGATGGGTTCGTCGAGGTGATTTTTGCCTTCTTGGACGAGTTGCATGATCACCACTGCTACGAAGGTTTTGGTGTTGGATCCGATGCGGACTTCGCCGTCGAGGGTGGGGGCTTCGCCGGTTTCCAGGTTTCCCTTGCCGACGGCGACGCCGACGGTGCTTCCGTCGGCTTTTGTCACTGCGGCCAGGGCCGCCGGGAAGCCGGCGTCCACCAGGCCCTGTGCGGTGGTTGTCAGGCGGGCTTTCTCGGCGGACTCAGTGGATGAATCGGTGTCAGAAGCAGAGGCGGAACCAGAGGGGAGGGGGACGCAGGGACTGTGGCTGATTCGGTGGGTTCTGGTGGAGCCGCCATGGCTGCGTTGAGCCGTGCAGCATGAAGGCACCGGCTCCCCATGACAGCTGCCACCGGCAGTGCCAGAGAGCGCAGTAGGAAGGGCCGCGGGGCTTGTGTCTGCTGATGTGCTTGGTGGCTGGTGCAGTGGATGATGTGGACTTGCTGGTTGTGTTTCTCATGGCATCAGCGTCGCAACGCCACCCGGCCCTTCGCCCCCGCCGCAGGAACAGGATCACCTGTCCAAAAGGACAGCGCCCGCGAACCTCAGGCGTGCAAATGCTCCTTGTGCTCCTTGGCGACCTCCTCCGACTCCAGCTGCAGCGTGCAGTGCTCAATGCTGACTTCGTGGTGTGTGGTCAGGCATTCTTGGATCTCGGAGAGGATCTCCTGCGAGTGGCCGTCGGTGAAGCACTCGTCGGCCAACACCACGTGTGCGGTCAGGACCGGCAGGTCGCTGGAGACGACGGAGGCGTGAAGGTCGTGCACCCCCTTGACGTGCGGATGCTCCGACATGTGCTGCCGCACCTTCGCCAGATCCAGACCCGTGGGGGTGGTCTCCAACAGGATCGACCCCGACTCCTTCAGCAGCTTCAACGCCCGCGGCACGATCAGCAGCGCCACCAGAAGACCAGCGACGGTGTCGGCGCGTGTCCAACCGGTCAGGGCTATCACGACGGCGGAGACGATCACCGCCACCGATCCGAGGGCGTCGTTCAGCACCTCAGGAAAGCGGCCCGCATGTTCAGATTGCTGTCCCTCCCACCGAGCAGCACCAGCAGCGACGCCACATTCCCGAGCAGACCGATCACACCGATGAGAGCCACCCTGCCTGCCTCCACCTCCGGAGGGCGAAGAAGCCTGGTGATGCCCTCGAAGATCGCATACCCGCCGACGCACAGCAGGATCGCGGACTGTGCTCCCGCCGACAACACCTCTGCGCGCTGCCAGCCCCAGGTGTGCTGCTCCGACGGTGGCCGCTTCATCAGCGTCGCGGCGATGAGAGCCACCACCAGACCCATGGAGTCAGTCAGCATGTGCCCGGCGTCGACGAGCAGCGCCAGGCTGTCCGTCACGATCGCCCCGATTACCTCGGCGATGAAGATCAGCCCCGTGATGCCGAGGGCTATCCCCAGGCGCTTCCGGTTCGTCGAGCCATGCGCATGATTGTGGCTGTGGCCATGTCCATGGTCGTGACCATGGCTGTGTGAGGAGTGGTCGTGATCGTCGTGGTGCTTGCTCATTGTGCGTCCTCTTCCGGTTCGCAATTGACTGGGACCTCGCCGGTTGCGACCAGCAGGTCGTCGGCGGCCGCCAGGAGATTGGTGATCAGCTCAGGCTCGGCCAGGGAGTAGAAGGTGGCCCGGCCCCTCACCCGAGCGCTCAGCAGACCGCTGTCGCGCAGCCCCCTCACGTGGGCCGACACCGTCGACTGCGCCAGCCCCAAATGCTTCACGAGGTCGGCCACCCGATGCTCTGACAGCATGAGATGCCGGACGATGGCCAACCTGTTCGGGTCAGACAGGGAACGGAACAGCGTCGTCGCCGTCTCCGTCTGCGGGGGAGCGGACCCATCTCGTTCATCGTCACACGACGATGATAACGCTGCTCGGCGATGAAAGCTAGGGGTTTTGGCGACGAATTTCGCCGTGTACTCTCCAACGGGTAAGCCTCACCTTGTCTGGACGGAGAGCGGAATGGGAAACCCCTGGGAGATCTACGACACACTGATCAATGCGATCCCGGAGGAGGTGACCCTGACAACGGTCAACGTTGGCGCGCAATGGACGCGGGTCATCAACTCCGCAGGCGGCGCAGGCATGGCATGGACGATGAACGTCAAATCCCGACCCGACATCTTCCCCGGAGTCACCCTCGACGGCATCCCGCTGCGGGAGGCCGCTCAGCTGGTGCGCAGCTGGAACCTGGCGGAAGGCTCCATCGGGCAGGCCGCCATCAACTCCTGGCACAGCACCCCTCAGTGGCTGAGGCCAACGGCTTCGTGCCCACCGGGGAGGGCGTCAACTGGGGCATGGTCTTCGACCCCTACGCGACGGAGGTCACAGGCAAGAAGGTGGCGGTCATCGGACACTTCCCCTTCGCCCAGGCAGCCCTGGAGTCGGCGGGGGAGTACATCTGCCTGGAACGCAACCCACAGTCCGGCGACTACCCGGACTCCGCCTGCGAATACCTCCTGCCCGAATGCGACTACGTGTTCATCTCCGGCTCCGCCTTCGTGAACAAGACTGCGCCACGCCTGATCGAGCTGTCGCGCAACGCCCACACAGTGCTGGTCGGGCCGTCGGTGCCACTCAACCCCGTGCTCTTCGACTACGGAGTCGACACCATCACCGGTTTCGTCTCCCCCAACCCGCAGCAGCTGGACCGCGCCCTGGCGGGAGTCAACATGAAGGGCATGTTCGCCGCCGGCCACCGCGTCCACCAGCATCGCCCGCCTGAAAGGAGCAGCTCATGTCCGAGCACACCCCGTCCGACACGACAGTGCCCGTCAACACCCCCGACGTCTTCGGAGCCCCCGAGGTGTCCCCGTCCGGGACGATGACCGTCATCGACTCGGTGGCTGCGGCTCCGGAAACGGACCCGTCGCGCAACCGGCCCGGAGTTCGCCGCCACCTTCAAGGCGACGGAGCCAACATCATCCTGATGAACTTCGCACCCGGCCAGTGCCTCGACGACCACCAGTCCGCGCATCCCATCACCGTGCAGTGCACCCAGGGCAGGCTGCTGTTCACCTGCGGTGACGACGTGGTCGAGATGCGTCCCGGCGTGAGTGCTGCATCTGACCAGCCACCTCACCCATCGGGTCGACTGCCCAGCCGACGCCCCGGAGCGAAAACATCCTGGTCCTGACCATGCTCACCGGGGAACGACACCAGTAAACCCCTGGAATGCGGCTCCGCAGGTGGACGGTGATCCCATCCGCCTGCAGGAGCCGTCACATTGTGGGGGACGCTGGACGGAGGAACTGGAACAGCGGAGTCTCGTCGCCCTCCGGATGCAGGATCCGCACCTCCACGCCGTAGACCTCACGGATCAGGTCGGCGGTCAGCACCTCAGCCGGCTTCCCCAGGCAGACTGCCTGCCCCTGATGAATCACCAGCACCTCGTCGCAGAAGGCGGTTGCCAGGTTCAGGTCATGCAACGCCACCACGACGCTCACACCCGAGTCCCTCAACGCCGCGAGGATCTCCAGCTGATGCGAGATGTCCAGATGGTTCGTTGGCTCGTCCAGCAGCATGACCCGCCCCTCCTGAGCGAAGGCCCGTGCCAGATGCGCACGCTGCTGCTCCCCGCCAGGAGGGTCTGCCAGTCCCGGTCCAGCAGATGCTCAATCCCGGTGCGCTGCGCAGCCTGCAACCATCTCACGATCCCTGAGGCTGGGCCCCGACCAGCGACGACGGTGTGGGATACGACCCAGGTCGATGACATCCCGGACGGTGACGTCCTGGTCCGTGGTGGCCTTCTGCTGCACCACAGACATCCTCCGGGCAACCTCCACGGGCGGCCACTGAGCCTGAGGCTTCCCGTCGAGGAGAACCATCCCGGCTCGCGGCTGGATGGTACGGGCCAGCATCCCCAGCAGCGTTGACTTGCCGGACCCGTTCGGCCCCAGCAGCCCCAGGATACGGCCAGGCATCGCGGGAACGCTGATGCCGTCGACGATGATCGTGTTCCCGGCCATCCAGGTCAGGTCTTCCGCTTCCAGCCTCATCGTTTCCTCGTCCTGATCAGGATCACCGCGAAGATGGGCACGCCCACCAGCGCCGTGATCACACCGACTGGCACCTCAGGGAGCGAAGGTGGTGCGGGCTATGGTGTCGGCCCACAGCAGGAACACCGCGCCCAACACAGCGGATGTGGGGAAGCAGCCTGCGATGCCGTGACCCGACGAGGAGCCGCGAGATGTGCGGCAGCACCAGCCCGACGAACCCGACGGCCCCCGACGACGACACGACGACCGCCGTCGCGAGAGCCGCCCCACCCAGCAGGATGATCCGGGTGCGGTGCACCGACACCCCAGGGTCGCAGCCTCCCGCTCCCCGAACATGAAGGCATCCAGCGACCCCCGACATAACCAGGGTGAGGATGAGGAACGCCAGCAGCGTCACCGCTGAAAGCCCTAACTCCTCCCAGGACACGTTTGCGAACGAGGCCCATCAGCCAGTACAGGATCCCGCGTGTGGTGTTCGCGTCGGCCCCGATCATGATGATGAACGACGTCAACGCCGAGAACCCCTGGGTGACGGCGACGCCCGCCAGCACGATCTTGTCGGTGGTGCCACCCGCCAGCCGCGACAGGGGCGAGAGTCGCCCCGAAGGCGGCAAGTGAGCCGACGAAGGCCCCAGCCGGGAAGGTCAGCAGCCCGCCGCCGATGCCCGCCACCAGGATCAGCACAGCACCCGTCGAAGCCCCTGAGGAGACACCCAGCAGGTACAGCTCCGCCAGCGGATTGCGCAGCAGGGACTGCATGATGACGCCGCACAGGCTCAAACCCGCGCCGGCCGTGGCCGCCAGCAGCACCCGGGGCAGCCTCAGCTGCCAAATCGTGGCAACCCGCAGGGCGCTCAGCTCCGGGTCTGGCCCCAGCCCCAGCTTGTGCTGCAGCACGCTCAGGACCTCGGGGATGGAAAGATCCGATGGGCCGAACGTGATGGCGGTCACAATCGAGAGCAGCAGCGCCGCCAGGGCTGAGCAGCACGACCAGCGTGGCCGGGAGCCTGCGGCGGTCAATCCGGGGGCCTGGCTCACTTGAGCCCGAACTCTTCCATCCCGGCGACGAGCTTCTCCGCCAGGTCGACGGTCCGGATCGACGGGTTCATGTCGCCGCCGGCCACTCGCACGAAAACGCTCGTTCTTCACCGCGTCCATCTCCGCGGTGACGGCGTTCTGCTTCAGGAAGGCGATCTTCTCGTCGGCGGCGTCGGCGGTCTGGCTCTTGCGAGACAGATCACCCATCACGATGATGTCGGGGTTCTTGTCAGCGACGTCCTCCCAGCTGACCTGCGGCCACTCGTCCTTCTGGTCGGAGTAGATGTTGGTGACGCCGAGCTGGTCGGAGACGAACTGCGATGCGCCGGAGCCGCCCGCCACATAGGGGGCCTCGGGTTCGCCGAACCAGAACAGCACCTTGACGGGCTTGTCGCCCTTCTTGGCCACCGCCTGCTCCAGGCGGGACTTCAGGCCGTCGGTCAACTGCTGCCCCTGCTCGGGAACGCCGTGTATCCGCGACAGCTCGTCGATCTCCTGATACACCTTCTCCATGGTGAAATTCTCGGCGGGGGCGTCGTCGCCGCTCTTCTTGCCGCACTGGTTCGGCGCGAGATAGGCCGGCACACCGAGGGCCCTCGTAGTTCTCGTAGCTGCCGGATGTCTTCTCGGACAGGGTGCTGGGGAATGACGCCGTGACGAAATCGGGCTCTGTCGCGATGACCGCGTCCGTCGACGGGCCGCCATCGGACAGGCGCTTCACCGTGGAGTTCGCCTCCTCAAGGTTCGACAGCACCGGATCGGTCCAGGTGCCGGTCCCGACGATCTTGTCCCCGACCCCCAGGGACAGCTGGATCTCGGTGGAGGACTGGTTCAGCGACACCGTCCGCGTCGGAGCCTTGGCGAAGGTCAGCTGGTGGCCGCAGTTCTCGATGGTCAGCGGGAAACCAGCGCCCTCGCTCGAGGTGTTTTGTGCGCTGCTTGCCCCGGATGTGGTCTGCTGGCCGCTGCCGCCGCAGCCTCCCAGCAGGAGAGCCGAGGCTACGGCCAGGGACATGAGAAGGACGTGTGAGATGCATGTTGTGTTCCTTGGAGTGGGGGACAGGGACGCAGAACAGCGTGAAACCTGTTGCGGGTCCCGCGGCCTCGGAACCGATGCAGGTTAGTGAAGGCTAACCCGAGAAGGGCTTATTGTCGAGGAACCCCTCAGCCTTGGACCGGACGCAGCAGCGGATACAAGATGGTCTCGCGGATACCCGCCCCCGGCCTCAGCAGCATCACCAGGCGGTCGATTCCCAACCCCATGCCGCCCATCGGCGGGGCACCGTACTCAAGAGCCTCCAGGAAGTCCTCGTCGAGTTGCATCGCCTCCGGATCACCGGCCGCGGCCGCCAGCGACTGGGCCACCAGCACCTCACGCTGGATCACCGGGTCGATGAGCTCGGTGAAGCCCGTGCCGCGCTCCATGCCGCCGATGATCAGGGTCCCAGGCCTCCACCTTTCCCGGATCGCAGCGGTGTGGGCGGGCCAGCGGCTGCGCCACCGATGGATGAGTCGAACACGAACGTTGGCTGGATCAGGCCCGGCTCCACCAGATCCCCGAACAGCTCCATGGCCAGCTTGCCGGCCGGCCACTTCGGGTCGTACTCCACCTCACGTTCGCCCGCCAGCCGCTGCAACTCCTCGACGCCGGTCTCGACGGTGATCTCCTGGCCCAGTGCCTCACTCAACCCGTCGAAGAACGGCAGCCGCCGCCACTGCCCGTCGAGATCGATGACCTCCTCGTCAGTGTCCACCTGCCGGGAGCCGACGGCGTCGGCGGCGGCCTGGATCATGTCCTGGGTCAGCTGGGCGATCGTCCACTGGTCACCCCACGACTGGTAGGCCTCCAGCATCGTGAACTCCGCCGAATGCGACGAGTCGATGCCCTCGTTGCGGAACACCCGCCCCATCTCGAACACCCGGTCCGCGCCGCCGACCATGGTGCGCTTCAAATGCAGCTCCAGCGCGATCCTCAGGCTCATGTCGATGCCGAACGCATTCAGATGTGTGCCGAACGGCCGGGCCGCCGCGCCGCCATGCACCAGCTGAAGCTGCGGCGTCTCGACCTCAATGTAGCCCTGCGCGTGCAGCGTCTCACGGATGGCGCGTGTGATGGCTGCGCGGGTGCGCACCATCGAGCGGGCCTCCTCACGGGCGATGAGATCGACGTAGCGTCGCCGTACCCGCGACTCCTCGGACAGCTCCCGGTGCAGCACCGGCAGCGGCCGCAGCGCTTTCGACGCCATCCGCCACGTGCGCGCCATCACCGACAGCTCACCGCGTTTCGATGAGATCACGCGACCCTCCACCCAGACGTGGTCGCCCAGGTCGACATCTGACTTCCAGGCCGCCAGGGCCTCCTCCCCAACCTCCGCCAGCGAGAGCATCACCTGTAGTCGCTCACCGTTGCCGTCGGGGGTGAAGCCGTCCTGCAGCGTCGCGAAGGCGAGTTTGCCAGTGTTGCGGATGAACACCACCCGACCCCCGACGGCGACGATGTCATCGGTCTCCTGCGCGGCCTCCAGATGCCCCCAGCCTGCGCGGACCTCCGCCAGGGTGTGCGTGCGGGCCAGGTCAGCGGGGTAGGGCTGCGTCCCGCTGGCCAGCAGCCGCTCACGCTTCTCCTTGCGGACCGCGGTCTGCTCCGGGAGTCGGCGGGGTCGATGGTGGTTCGCGCATCAGTCACGGAGGGATTCTACCGTTTCGGCCCCAGCGCGCTGTCGTCACAGCAGGTGCGACGCTCAGGGCTCCGTCGCCACGAGAACCCGGATGCGCCCCTCAACCTCCCAACGCACATGCGACAGGTCTGGCACGTGCGTCCGCGCCCAGTGTGTCGGCGTCGGCGTTGCTGAGGATACCGAGCGACGGGAACCCCCGGCGCGCGCACCCGCCACCCGGCGGGGCGTCCTCCACCACCAGCGCGCGCGACGGCTCCACGCCGAGCCGCTTAGCCGCCAGTAGGAACGTGTCCGGGGCTGGTTTGCCATGGGCCACCTGATCACGGGTGATCACCACCTGGGGCAGAGGCAGCCCCGCAGCGCGCATCCGCGCCAGCAGCAGCCGTGAGGTGCACGATGTCGCGATGGCGACGGCGTCGCGGGGAGAGCCCCAAAGCCGCTGCCGCCTCGGCATCGCCACCACTCCCTCGGTGTCCGGTGACCTCCAGATCCCTCAATCCGCTGCGCTGCCTCCCGCCACCGGTCTGCCGCCACCAGGGCCTTCGCGATGGTGGCGCTCGGCATCCCCAGATAGCGGGTCAGTGTCGTCGCATTCACGTCGAACTCCTCGGCCCAGCGGCGATAGGAGCGCACAGTGGCGGCGTGGGACTCGACGATGGTGCCGTCGTGGTCCAGGATCACCGCGTCGAACTCGCCGATGACACCCCCAGCATCGTGTTTCCAGCCCATCGGCTTCCTTTCAGGGCCCGCGTGTCGCTGATTCGTCGGCGTCACTTCCAGAGGGTCGCCAGACCAAAGGAGACCAGGATGAGCCCCCAGGCTGATGAGGACGTTCCATCCGCCCAGCCTCAGCATGAAGGGGATCAGCGGCCCCGCCAGATTCCAGACCACCATCCACAGGATGCCCAGCAGACCGATGGTCCCGAAAGCCCATGGCACCCACCTGCGTTCGGTGGTTGCCTTGAGGCGCTTACGCTCCCTGCGCTTCTCCGCGAGCTCTTCCTTGCGCTTCTTGTCTGCCTTGCTCTTGGCTTCCTTGCGCACCTTGGACTCGGGCACCGCGCCCCTCCTTCCATGATTGTGAGTTTCCAGATTAATGGAGCCACGGAAAGGACGACTCGGCGGACCCCACCGCGTACCCTGAAGCCATGGAAAAGGCTCAGGGCAGCAGGTGGGGCAGGCTCGCGTCGCGTTTCCTGACCCGCCGTGACGACTCGCCGCGCAGCCCGCAGGGACGGGCCGCCACCATCCTCGTGTGCGTCCTGGCGGGCCTGCTGATCACGGTCTCCGCGCTTGCTGCGCGCGGCACCGACCTGCGTTCCGACCGGAACCTCTCACTGCGGGAGCTCGTCGCCCAGCAAGCCAAACGCAACGAGGAACTGCGCGGCGACGTCGCCCGGCTGCGCTCCGAGGTCGAGGGCCTCGGACATCGGCAGGGAGCATCCCCGGAGCTCGAGCAGGACATGGCCGACGCATCGCTCCACGCCAGCACATCCCCGGTCTCCGGGCCGGGGATGCGGATCGTTCTGACCGACGCCCCGTCGACGTGAAACCTGCCGGAGTCGATGACGACGCCCTCGTGGTGCATCAGCAGGACATCCAGGCCGTCGTCAACGCCCTCTGGCAGGGGCAGGGGCGGAGGCCATCAGCATCCAGGGGCAGCGGGTGATTGCGACCACCGGCATCAAATGCGTCGGGAACTCAGTCGTGCTGCACGGCATCCCGTACGCGCCGCCCTACGTGATTGAGGCCATCGGCGACGGCAACCGACTGGCTGCGTCCTCGACGCCTCAAAGCCGCTGGCCGTTTACCGCCAGTATGCCGACGCCTACGGTCTGGGATACAGCGCCTCAAGGTGACTGGCCTGTCACTGCCCGCCTTCGAGGGCGCGCTCGGCATCACCCACGCCACCCCGGCCAGTGACAGCGGCGACTCAGGGCCCTCGCCCGCTCCAGGGCGCGTTTCCTGGCGGCCTCCGAACGTTCGGCGATGCGCTGGGCGTTGTCCTCGTCCCGGGTCAGGTTGCGGCCCGTCTCGGGATCGAAGACCATCAGGGAGTCCGGCATGAAGTACAGGCTCGCCTCCTCGCCTTCCAGGATCTGGGATCTGGGATCGAGGTTCACGACGAACTGCGTGCGCATGCCCTCCCCGTCGAGGTCCCGGTCCAGCTCCTCCAAAGTGCTCTGCACCGAGGGATCGGACTGGAATGGGATGTAGGCGTACTGCTCGTTGCCGAGCCACTCGGTGACATCGATGACCGAGCTGAAGGACACCGCATCCTCCGGTGGGGAGGTGACGTCGGCGTCTTTGATGTGCTCTGGCCGCAGGCCGACGATGACGACCTTCTTGCCGGCCAGCGCCTCACGGGCGTTCTCCGGGATCGGTGCCTTGACCATCGGAAGCTCCAGGTGATCCTCCTGCACTGTGGCGGGCAGGGAAGTTCATGGGCGGGGACCCGATGAATCCCTGCGACGAACAGGTTGATCGGCTCTCGTACAGCTCCCGCGGTGAGGCGCACTGCTGCAGCAGCCCGCGTTTCAGCACCGCGACCCGGTCGCCCAGTGTCATCGCCTCAGTCTGGTCGTGGGTGACGTAGATGGTGGTGATGCCCAGCCGGCGCTGGAGACGGAGATCTCGGTGCGCATCTGGCCGCGCAGCTTGGCGTCAAGGTTGCTCAACGGCTCGTCGAAGAGGAAGGCGTCCGCCTCGCGGACGATGGCGCGCCCCATCGCGACGCGCTGCCGCTGTCCACCCGAGAGGTTCGCGGGCTTGCGCTCCAGGTGCTCGGTCAGCTCCAGCATCTCGGCTGCCTGATCGACGCGGCGTCGAATCTCCTCCTCGTCGACCTTGTTGCGGTTGAGCCGCAGCGGAAAGGCGATGTTCTCCCTGACGGTCAGGTGCGGATACAGGGCGTAGTTCTGGAAGACCATCGCGAGGTTGCGGTCCTTGGGCGCCAGGTCGTTGACGCGCTGCCCGTCGATCTGCAGCTCGCCGGAGGTGATGTCCTCAGCCCGACGATCATCCGCAGGGTCGTCGACTTCCCCGCAGCCGGACGGGCCGACGAAGATCATGAACTCGCCGTCGGCGATGTCCAAGTTGATGTCATTGACCGCCTTGAAGCCGCTCGCCGTACTCGCCCTGACGATGTTCTTGAGGGTGATGTTGGCCATGATTTTGCTCTCCTAGTCGGGTCAGCCCTCGACGGCGCCAGAGGTGAGGCCGGAGACGATGCGGCGCTGGAAGATGAGGACGAGGACGACCACCGGCACCGTCACCACAACACCTGCGGCGCAGATCGCGCCGGTGGGTGACTCGAACTGGCTGGCGCCGGTGAAGAAGGCCAGCGCCGCCGGTACGGTGCGGGCCTTGTCGCTGGTCAGCGAGATGGCGAAGACGAAGTCATTCCACGCAGTGAAGAAGGCGATGATCGCAGTGGTGAAGACGCCGGGCGCGGCCAGCGGCACGATCACCTTCCGGAACGCCTCCCAGCTGGTTGCGCCGTCCACCTGAGCGGCCTGCTCCATCTCCCACGGGATCTGCTGAAAAGAAAGCAGACAGCGTCCAAATCGACAGCGGCAGGGTCAGCACCAGGTACGGCAGGATCAGCCCCGGAATGGTGTCGAACAGGTGGATCCTGACGCCACAGGGTCGAACAGCGGGGTGACCAGTGAGATCACCGGGAAGAACGAGACCGTCAGCGCGGTGCCGAGGATGAGCCGCTTGCCGGGGAAGTCCAGCCGGGCGATCGCGTAGGCGCAGAAGGTTGCCAGGATCACGGCGATGATCGTCGCGACGATCGTCACCAGCACCGAGTTGAGCAGCGCGGGCAAGAACAGGGTCCCGCGCACCTCCGGTGAAGATCAGCTCGTAGTTCTCCAAGGTGGAGTGGACCGCCCAGAAGTTGCCGTCCGCCCGGTCCGCCCCTGGCTTGAGGGACAGGTTCACGATCCACAGCAGCGGAATGACGGTGTAGACGATGATCGCGACGGTGATGGCGATCTGCCAGAGCTTCTGGCCAGTGGTGAGTTCGCGAGTCATGCCCGCCTCACCTCCTTCCCCGGCAAGATCGACACGGAAGCCCGTGACGAAGATCACAGCGATGATGACCACGCACAGGAACAGCAGCACCGACACCGCGGAGCCGAGGCCAACCTCCGTGCGTGAGATGGTCTGGTTGTAGGCGACCAGGGACAGGGAGGCCGTGTCGTGGCTGCCGCCCGTCATGATGAAGATGTTGTCGAAGATGCGGAAAGCATCGAGTGCGGAGAACAACAGGGCGACCATGATCGCCGACTTCATGTTCGGCGGCACCACGCGCCGCATCCGCTCGCCCCAGGTGGCGCCGTCGACGATCGCGGCCTCCTCCATCGCCGAGTCGATCTGCGTCAGGCCCGCGAGCAGCAGCAGCGACATGAACGAGGGTCGTCTTCCAGATCTCGGAGACGCAGATCGGGACCATGGACGACCAGAACCCGCCATACCAGTCGAAATTCTTCGGGAAAACCCCGAAGGTCAGGTTGTGCAGCAGCGGATCAACGAAGCCGGTGTCGGTGGCAAAGGCATAGAACCAGGAGAACGCCGAGACCACAGTGATGATCGAATACGGGATCAGCACGATGGTGCGCAGCAGTCCGCGGCCGTAGATGACCTTGGCCAGGCCCGGGGCAATCAGGAACCCGAGGAAGAGCTCGACCACCACCGTCACCACGGTGATGAGGGCCGTGGTGCCGAAGGCCTGCCACCACAATGGGTCTCGCAGAGACGATCAGGTAGTTCTCCAGGAACACGAACTCCCTGCTCTCAGGATCGGTCAGCCGGTACTTGAACAGTGAGGTGTAGACGGCCTGGAGGATCGGGTAGAAGGTCACCAGGACCATGATCACGAAGGCTGGTCCCGCCAGCTTCCAGCCGAGTCGGCGCTCATCCCCTGGCTCGGTCCGACAGGGCGCGCCCCGCCGGGAACTGGTTGTGGTGGTGCTCATAGCAGGGCCTCCCCCGCAGAACCTTCAGGATCAGCTCAGTGGACTCGCGGGGCGTTGTCGCCGGGTTCACCGCGTCAGGCGGTGACCAGGTGCGCTGGATCGCCGTCGACAGATCCCCGTAGTAGGCGGTCCGGGGACGCTGCACCGCGGCGTCGAGGGAGGTTCGGATGGCATCGGCCATCGGGAACTGCTCACGCACCTCGGGATCGTCGAAGACCGCCGACCGTGAGGCCGGGTTGCCGGTGCCCAGCATGTAAGTCTTCTGATGCTGCTCGCTCGTGATGCACTGGATCGCCTTCCGCCAGCTCCTGCTTCTGGGAGGCCGAGTTCACCCCTGAGCTCAATCCCCCGAACGGGGGAGCCGACTCCTTGTCCGCGTCCACGCGCGGATAGGTCGTCCACGCGATGTCATCCATGAAGGGAACCCCGTTCTCCTTCATAGCCGCGTAAACGTAGGGCCAGTTCAGCATGAACCCGGAGCTGGCGTCGTCCTGGAACATGTTCAGCGAGGTGGTCTCGTTCATCGACGACATCGCAGGCCCGACGACCCCGGAGTGGGCGAGGTCGTGGATGAGCTGCGCGGCCCGCTGCCCAGCCGGGGTGTCGAGTCCCAGCTGCGGTGTCGGCGGCCGCAGCGCCCTCGTTCTCGACGATGGAGCCACCGGCACCGGCGATCAGGGCATTGACGAAGACCGTGTAGCCCTCGTATCGCTTGCCCTGCACCGCGATGTCCCTGCCCGTCGCCTTTGGAGGCATCAATGAGCATGTCGAAGGTGACTGGCCTGGTCATGTCAAGTCCGGCCTGTTGCGCCACGGACTTGCGATACCACAACAGCTGGGTGTTGGCCAAAAATGGCGCCGCGACCAGCTTCCCCTTCCACTGTGAGGCGTCAGTGAGCCCTGAACCCGATCTGCGGTGAAATCCTGTCTGTGCTGCTCCGGGACGTCGACGAGATAGCCGGCCTCGCGAATTCGGGAACGACGACTGGATCCAGGCTCATGATGTCAACGCCGCTGTCGTGGGCTGCGAGACGGCGGATGAGCTGCTGCCTCTGGTCGGATGCCTCATTCGGCAGCTGCTCGACCCTGATGGTGTATTCACCCCAGAGGCCTGGGAGCATTCGGCCGCCAGCTGCGTCTCGCCCGCCGCCCGTCGGCGATGAGCCGCCGCCGTCGGGGTTGATGAACCATGTCAGCGTCGTCTGCGTCCCCGTGCCTGACGAACACGCCGCCAGCCCTGGGCCGGTCAGAGCGACGGCCGCCACGAGGGCGACTGCCCTGGTTGTGAACCTCATCGTTCTCCTCAGCTCTCCTGTACGGAATGAAACATTTCCGCTCACCTTAAGCGAAAATCATGCCGATGTGTAGGGCATCACCGGAAGTTCCAAGACCTTCCCCCAGCTGCCGCTATCGCGCATGAGACGGGAAGGCGTCGGGCAATTGCGGTCTGACTAGGCAATAGACAGAAAGAGATGAGTGCCGTGGCAGGCAGTCCTCTCCGCCTGTCAGACGTGACAGAATGACGCCCGTGGCACTGCATCCTCGTCATCGACAACTACGACTCCTTCGTCTACAACCTGGTGTCCTACCTGGCCCAGATCGGGGCCGATGTGGGACGTCTGGCGCAACGACGACCCTCAGGTTCGCCCAGCCAGGCTGGGACGAGCCCTTCGACGGGGTGCTGCTGTCACCCGGCCCCGGCACCCCGGAACGCGCTGGCGTGTGCGTCGACGTGGTCAGGCAGCTCGGCGGGAGAAAGCCCCTGTTCGGGGGTGTGCCTGGGCCTGCAGGCGATGGTGGTGGCGCTCGGCGGAGTGGTCGGCCGCGCCACCGAGCTTCTGCACGGCAAGGTGTCACCCGTGAACCACGACGGCGAAGGCATCTTCGCAGGCCTGCCGTCGCCGCTGCGCACCACCCGCTACCACTCTCTGGCAGCCGTTGAGGACACCATCCCAGAGGCCCTGCTGGTTACCGCCCGCACCGACTCCGGTGTCATCATGGCCGTCCGCCACCGCGACTGGCCGATGGAGGCCGTGCAGTTCCACCCCGAGTCGGTGCTTACCGAGGGCGGATATCAGATGCTCGCGAACTGGCTGACCAGCTGCGGCGACGCCGACGCCCCGGCACGTGCCGCTGACCTGCATCCGCTCATGAGCGTCCAGGTCAAGAAACAGACTGTGGGCTGAGCCGCAAGGCTCAGCCCACGATCAGCCACCGCTCTCAGCGGGTGGGTGTCGGCGAGGGCGACGGTGGCTGCGGTGAGCTTGCCGACGGGAGGGGGAAGGCTGCGCCGGAGGATTGATGGCAATGTCCACCGTCACGGTCTCCCCTTGTCCAGCTCCTCTCCTGCGGCGTGGTCCTGCTGGTGGGACCCGATCCACCTGGTGGCTGTTGGTCTGGAGCCTGTTGACGGTCAGCGACGCCGTGAAGCCAGCCTTCTTGAAGGCCTCCCGCGCCTGGGCCTCGGTCATGCCGTTCATGTCAGGCACCACCGCTGTCTTGGCGGCAGTGACCACGGTGATCGTGATGCTGGAGCCCCGGCTGAGCGCGCTGCCCGCCTTCGGATCCTGAGCGAAAACCCGCCCGACCCTGCTGACTGGAATCCTTCTGCTCCTGCTCTGTCACCTTGACCTCGAAGCCGCGTTCCTTAGCCAGCCGCTGGGCCTCATCCGAGGTCTTGCCGGTCAGGTCCGGCACCTCGGACTTACCGGTGGCGATGGTGAGCACGATCGCCTGGTCAGCGGCGACGTTGGTGTTCGCCTCGGGCTTGCTGGAGATCACGTTGCCCTTCTTGGCGTCGGAGGGCTCCTCAGCGGGCTTGGCCTCCTGCTCCGTGATCTCCCCGGTGAAACCGGCGGTGGTCAAGGTCTGCTTCGCCTTGTCGAAGGTCATGCCCGTCACATCGGGAACCTTCAAGGTGTTCGGCCCCGACCCCACAGACAGCGTGACCTTTGAGTCCTTCTCCACCTCTGTGCCGGCCTTCGGGCTTGTCTCGACGACCTTGCCGCGCTGCTCATCCGTGGAGGGGATCTGCTTCACTCAGCGACCAGTCCCGCCGACTTCAGCTGCGCCTCGGCATCCGCCTGCGCCTGCCCCACCACCGTCGGCACCGCCACCTTCTGGATCTCCGGGGGCGCGCATTCAGCAGGCTCACCGCCCAGATGATCCCGGCGAGCAGGAGAACACCCATGGTTGACAGGAGCACGATCAAGCCGGTGCGTTTCTTCTTGGGCTGCTCCTCCTCGTCCTCCACCGCGGTCATGCGACCCCGCCGGGGAGGTGGCCTCGACTGCGCTCAGCGGCGGCTCCATCAGTTCGGTGGGGGCGGCGCGACGGGCCCGTTCGGAGGCCGGCATCACCCTCGTCGACACATCCGCCGGCGACGAAGCTCGCCATCACAGGCTGGCCGTTCAGGCGGCGCATGATGTCCTCACGGAACTCGCGGGCATCCTGATAGCGGGCATCCGGGGACTTCGCCAGCGCCTTCAGCGTGATGAGCGTCCATGGGGAGTCACCTCGGGGTCGCGGTGACTCGGGGGGTATCAGGGGCTTCCCGGACATGCTGGTAGGCGACGGACACGGGCGAGTCGCCCTTTGAACGGGGGCTCGGAGCACAGCAGCTCGTACAGCAGGCAGCCCACCGAGTACAGGTCGGGCGATTGTCGACCTTCTCGCCGCGGGCCTGCTCGGGGAGAGGTATTGGGCGGTGCCGATGACGGCGGCCGTCTGGGTCATCGTCGCAGAGGGTGTCGGCGACGGCCCGCGCGATGCCGAAGTCCATCACCTTCACCGTGCCCGATGGGGTCAGCATGACGTTCGCGGGCTTGATGTCACGGTGGATGATGCCCGCGCGGTGGCTGTAGGCCAGCGCATCCAGCACCCCAGCTGTGAACTCCAGCGCCCGCTCCGGGAACGATCTTGCGGCCGTCCCGCAGCACCTCACGCAGGGTGACGCCCTCCACCAGCTCCATGATGATGAACGGGATCATGACGTCGGACTTGGTGTCCCGCCTCGCCGGTGTCGTAGACAGCGACGATGTTGGGGTGGTTCAGGCCCGCGGCAGACTGGGCCTCACGGCGGAAACGTGCCTGGAATGTCGGATCGCTGGCCAGGTCGATGCGCAACCGCTTCACCGCCACATCGCGGTTCAGCCGCACGTCACGGGCCCGCCACCTCGGCCATGCCCCCCACGACCGATGATCTGGTCGAGCTCATAACGCCCCCAGAAGGGTGCCGCGCTCACTCATCGCAGAGGTCCTTTCGATTGATCGGGAACCATTGTGGACCATGGGCCCATGATTATGCCCGTGCTCATCTGACCGCCTCAATGATTGCCCGGAAAACAGGGGCTGCGACACGTCCACCGGAGATGTCGTCGCGCTCCATGCTGGTGCTCTGGACGAAGACCGCTACCGCGACGTGCGGCTCTTTGGCATAACCCACGAACCAAGCGTACGGTGGCCGTTTCGGGTCCGACTGGGCGGTACCGGTCTTGCCGCCGATGGTGAGCCCTCTGATGCCGGCCGGCGTCCGGTGCCGTCCGTGACCACCGTCTGCATCATCTGCTGCAGCTGCTGCGCGGTGCCCTGACTGATGGGCCGGTTCACCTCAGAGGGCCAGATCGTCTGGATCACCTTCAGATCGCTTCCGGTGACCTCCTTGACCAGATGCGGCTGCATCAGGGGCCCCGTCGTTGGCGATGGCCGAGGTCACCATCAGCATCTGCAGCGGAGTCGCCGCCACCTCGTACTGCCCGATGGACGACAGCGCCAGCTGGGAGGCGTCGATGTCCTTCGGATACCGCGACTCATTGGCGGGCAGATCGATCCCCGGCGTGGAGTTGAAGCCGAAACGCTGGGCCATGTCCTGCATCTTGTCCCTGCCCAGCTCCACCCCGAGCTTCGCGAAGGAGGTGTTGCAGGAGACCGCAAGCGCATGCTCAGCGTGATCTCCGTGCCACCGCAGTTCGTCGAGTTCCCCACCGTGTGGGTGGAGTTCGAAGCTGGTAGGTCGTGGGCGACGAGACCTTCGTCGACGGCTGATGCCCCGACTCCAGGGCCGCGGCAGCCGTGATCAGCTGAACGTTGACCCTGGGGGTAGACCTCCCGGACCGCGCGGTTCTTGAGCGGTTCGTTGGGGTCGTTCAGCAGCGAGTCCCAGTTGCCGGCCTCCGCGCTGAAGTCGAGCGTAGCCAGCTGATTCGGATCGTAGGTGGGTGTGGAGACCAGCGCCAGCACCTCACCGGTGGTGTAGTCCATGGCGATGGCTGCGCCCTGCTGCGATCCGAGGGCCTCCAGCGCTGCCTGCTGGGCCTTCGGGTTGAGCGTCGTCGTTGAGGTTGGCCCCTCCGGCTGCCGCCCCATCAGGAGATCAGCGATGCGTGTGAATGTCTGCGACGAGGCGGTTCCGGCCAGCTCCTTGTTCCAGTGGCGCTCCAGCTCCTGCCTGCCGTACGAGTAGGGAGTACCAGCCTGTGACCGCTGAGTACTGCCTGCCCTCCGGGAAGCTGCGTGCCCAGGGGAACCCTGCCCTCGTTCGGCGTCGAGACGGCGATCGGCTCGTTGCCCACCAGAATGGCGCCCCGCCGTGTCGAGAACTCGGCGTCACGGACTCGTCGATTCCGACTGTCCGAGAGCAGCGAGTCGGTCTGGCCGACACTGAGCCACGTGATGTTCATCAGCAGGGCCGCCAGCAGCAGCCCGATGAAGACGCTGATCTTGCGCAGGGGACCATTCATTTCGCCAACACCGCCCTCGGATCGGCTGGGGTCAGGAGCTCGTGTGGAGTCGCAGTGGCGCGTTGCGGCATCCGCGCGCGTGCGAGATGACCATCAGGATGCCGATGATCATCCAGTTCGAGATCATCGACGATCCGCCCTGCGACATAGAACGGGGTGGTGAGGCCGGTCAGCGGCAGCAGCCGGGTGATGCCCCCGATGATGGAGAACACCTGCAGCGCGAACGTGAACGCCAGCCCTCCTGCGAGGAGCTTGCCGAAGCCGTCGGGGCAGGTCAGCGCGGCCTTCATGCCGCGGGCGATGATGAAAACCGTATAGCAGCACGATGGCCATCAGCCCAGCCAGGCCGATCTCCTCAGCCAGGCTGGCGGCTATGAAGTCGCTCTTCGGCAACGGGGTGATCTGCGGCGATCCCTGGCCCCAGCCGCGCCCGAGCAGGCCGCCCCAGGCGAAGCCGAACTGGGCCTGGATGATCTGATAGTTGCCGTCGTAGTCGCTGAATGGGTCAAGCCACGAGCTCACCCGGCGCGGCACGTGCACGGTGAACTTGCAGGGCCAGGAACCCGGCGATAAGGAAGCTCACACCCGCCAGGATCGGCCAGGCCGGCCGCTGCGTCGCCACATAGATCATGAATGTGAACAGTCCGAAGAACAGCAGCGCGGTTCCGAGGTCGTTCTGGAACACCATGATGCCCAGCGCGATCAGCCACATCACGGCGATGGGGCCGAGGTCGCGGGCCCGCGGGAACTCCAACCCCAGGAAACGCTTCCCCGCTAAGGCCAGCAGATCCCGCTTCTCGTAGAAATAGGCGGCGAATGCCAGGGCCAGCAGGATCTTCGCCACCTCGGCGGGCTGGAAGCTCAACGGCCCGAGACGCACCCAGATCCGGGCCCCGCCGGCGCGGATCCCGATCACAGAAGCAGCGGCAGCAGCAGGAGCACGCAGCCGATGAGGAAGGTCAGATACGGAAACCTCTGCAGGCGACGGTGGTCACGCAGCCAATACAGCACCGCAGAGAACAGCGCGATGCCCAGCGCCGTCCACACCAGCTGCTGCGGGCCGGAGTTGCTCACGGGATTCTCGGCCTGGTCCAGGCGGGCGATCATTGCGATGCCCAGGCCGTTCAGCAGCAGCACCGCTGGCAGGATCACGGGATCGGCGTAGGGGATGCGCCACCGCACCATGAGGTGCGCTCCGACACCGAGCCCGTACCAGAGGAAGCCGCCTGGCAGCAGCTCCGCGGGCAGCCTGCCGTACAGATTCAGGTGAGTGATCATCCAGCCGGCCATGCCGAAGGAGCAGGCCAGCAGAACCAGGACAAGCTCGACGTTTCGGCGACGCCGGTAGATGATGTACTCGCCTGTGGCGGAAGGCTGTTTCGTGACCGACATCAGCAGGCCTCTGGGTCGGCTTCCTGCGTCGTGCTGGGGGTGAGCGGCGCCAGCAGCGTCGGGTAGTTCGTCTGCCCGGGCGTCGCCGTGGGGGCGGGCAGGCTGTCCGTGGGGTGGGCAGCCCGACGCCTGGGGACCCTTCTGGCTCGGCAGGTGAGGTGGGCTTGAATCGCTGGCTGCGCACCGCAGCGCAGCGTCTTGCGTAGTCGTCGAGCTTCTGGGCGGTCTCCACCGCCGCGTCGAAATCGGAGACGCCGATGGTGTTGCTGACCTGCCGCTGATAGAACGCCGGCAGATCCGACAGCAGCGTGTCCCGTCTCTCAACCAGACGATTCATCTGCAGCGAACAGAGCCCCGGGATGCCGTTGTAGATGCCGACGTGACCGTCGGCGGCTGCTATGAAATAGCGCGATCTGCTGCAGGCGAACACCCCCAGACCACCACCCGATCACCAGTGTGACCGCCAGGAAGGCGGCGAGCGTGGTGGGCCAGCGGGGCCGACTGGCCCGCGGCGCGTAGCGTGCCTGCTCTGACTCATCGTGATCCGGATCCTGATTGGCCTCGCCCTCAGCCTCGGTTTCGCTTCGGCCTCGGGGTCGGGTATCCGACCCCTCCTCGTGTCCGATGCTGGGGATCTCGCGTTCCACGGCGGGAGCCCGCCAGCTGCGGCGTGGCGGCATCCAGCTCGTCGCTCTGCGGGACCACGCGCGCGATCACCATGGTGATGTTGTCATGGCCACCACGCTCGTTGGCGAGAGCGCCGCCAGCTTCGTCACCGCCTCATCCAGATCGTTGTCGTCGATCACCGATTTCAGCTCGGACTCGGGAACCAGCCCAGACAGCCCATCAGAGCAGAACAGCAGGACATCGCCCTCCTCGGCCTCCAACTCGAAGAAGTCTGGGGTCGGTCTCACCGGAGCCGTTGAGCACTTTGAGGATCAGAGAGCGGTGGGGGTGGGTGGCGGCCTGCTCGGGGTGAGACGCCCGTCGTCGATGAGGGCCTGCACCCAGGAGTGGTCGTGCGTGAGCTGTCTGATCTCGTCGCCGTGCAGCAGATAGCCACGGGAGTCCCCGATGTGGGCGACGCCGAACGTGGTTCCTGAGAACGATGCACCGGAGAACGTCGTGCCCATCCCGTCGAGCTCCAAATCCTGCTCGATGAGATCCGCCAGCTTGTCGTTGGCGCGCTGCATGATGCCCGCCATGTTCTCCAGAAGCTGCTCGCCTTCGAGCCTGCGGTCGCTGTGGCTGGCCTCGGTGGCGGCGACCGCCGAGGCCAGGTCACCTGCTGCGGCTCCACCCATGCCGTCGGCGACGACCAGCAGATTCTGGGCTGGCGAATGCGGCATCCTGGTTGTTCTTGCGGACGCGACCGACTTCGGAGTGGATGCGGAAGTCCAGTGAGAAGGCCATGTCTCAGACCTCCAGCTTCATGAGGGTGCGGCCGATGCGAATGATGTCACGCACCGTGACGGGGGTGGGATCCGATATCCGCTTGCCGTTGACGTAGGTGCCGTTCGTCGACCCCAGATCGCTGACCACCCAGGTCTCCGGGTCGCGTTGCACCAGCTGCGCATGCCTGGAGGAGGCGTAGTCGTCGTCGAGGAGGATGGTGGAGTCGCTGGTGCGACCCAAGTTGATGGTGGGTTCAGCGGGGACAGACAGGCCCTGCTGCGCGCCCTGGGTGACCACGAAACGCTGCGGAAGATGCTGAGCCCGTCCGCGGGGCACCGGGGCGGCCTCCGTCGCGGGAAGCTCCGAGGCCGACACCTTGCGCCCGAACATGTCCCTTGCGGACCACGTCGGCGATGATGGCGATGAAAAGCCACAAGAGTGCCAGGAAGACGACCTTGATGGCGGCCGCTATCAGATCAGTCATGCGGCTCAGGCCTCCGCTGGCGAGTGCACGAGCATCCTCGTGTTGCCGATCTCAATACGTGAGCCGTTGGTGAGGCGGGCAGACTTCACACGGGAGCCGTCGACGTGGATGCCGTTGGTTGAGCCCAGATCCTCAATGGTGATGGTGCGGTTCTCCAGGGGCCTGTCACCGAGATCATGGCGTGGCGACGGGACACCCCGGATCATTGACCCGCAGGTCCGCGTTGGAGCCGCGTCCGATCACCAGACCCGGCGGCACCAGGGGATGCTGCACCCCGCCGACCTCCAGCACCAGCTGCTGGGCTGCGCGGGGCGGGGGCCCTGGCTGCTCCTGGTTCTGCGACGTGGCCTGGCTGGTGATGTGGAACCGCCCCGTCGGCAGGGACTGGTCGAGGACGTAAGGATCTGGATGGGGCCGTTGAACACATAGGGAGCGTTCAGCGGCGTGCTCCCGCAGGTCGGGGGTGATCTCCGCGTTCAGGGTCTTCAGTAGGGGAACAGGCGGTTGTAGTCGTGGGGGAGAGTGACACCGTGAAGATGTTGGGCACCAAGCGCTTGTCCCGGCTGAGCAGCCTCGCCTCGGCGTCGAGCTCCCGCTGGATGCCCGCCGCGATCTCTACAGGCTGCACATCGCCCTTGAAGGCGCGGGCAAATACCTTGTCCACAGCGGCGCCGATCTTCTTCTCGGCACGGTCGAATACGCCCATTCACCCTCCTCTCAACAAACCCTAGTTTACAGAGCCGGGCAGGTAGGTGTCTTGTTGCTACCCGGCATGCTGCTGGGTCGTCGTCGATCCGGAAGGTCTGGGCGAAGGCTGTGAGGATCCTGTCGGCGCCCTCCACAGCGCTCAGCCTCTCAGCTGCCAGGTCCGCCTCCACCTGCCTGGCCAGCTCCTGGACAGGCGGTGAGGTGCGTAGGGACTGGATGATCTCCTGCTCCACCATGTTCCACAGCCAGTTGCGCTGCTGCTCAGGCGACGGGCACCCAGCTCACCGTCCGCCTCCAGATCCGCACGGTGCTGCGTCACGGCCTTCCACATCGTCTAGGCCTGCTCCCGTGCAGGACGAGCACGTCAGGACGGGGGCGCGGCGTCGCTTCTCGTCGCCGGAGATCAGCTTCATGGCGATGCTGAGCTCACGGGCCGACACGCGGGCTCTCCCTCGTTGTCGCCGTCGGCCTTCGTGATGGAGATCACATCCGCCAGCTCCAGGATTCCGCGTTTGATGCCCTGCAACTGGTCGCCGGTGCGGGCGACGTGCAGGAACAGGAATGTGTCGACCATTCCGGCGACAGCCACCTCGGACTGGCCGACGCCGACCGTCTCCACCAGGATGACGTCGTAGCCGGCGGCCTCCAGCACCAGCATCGACTCGCGGGTTGCGCGGGCGACACCGCCCAGGTGGCCCGCCGATGGGGACGGGCGGACGAAGGCCTCCAGACCGGTTGGCGAGGTCACCCATGCGGGTGCGGTCACCCAAGATGGAGCCGCCGGTGCGCGTCGACGACGGGTCGACGGCCAGCACTGCGATCCGGTGCTGATGTTCGTCGATGAGCTTGGTTCCCATGGCGTTGATGAACGTCGACTTGCCGGCGCCGGGCACGCCTGAGATGCCGACGCGGAAGGCCTTCCCCGTGTGCGGGGCCAGCAGCTGCAGCAGCTCATGGGCCTGCACTCGGTGCGCGGGCTTGGTGGACTCCACCAGGGTGATGGCGCGGCCACATGGCCCCTGGATCCCTCGACCACCTTGTCTGCCAGCTCCGCCACATCGAGTTTCCGCATGATGCCACCCTATCCCCATGACGCAGCCAGTCGCGCCGTGGTCGGGATAGGCAGTTCAGTGCATCCCAGTAGGTGGCACTCTTTGGCTGGTCTGTCACTAAAGACTGCTACCTACTCCAGCGTAGGTTTCTATCGTTCGGAGAGACCCTCGATGCGGTGCATGATGACGCCGTCGTAGCCCAGCATCGCCCAGTCGGACTCGTAGTCGCCGATGGCTGGTTCATTGGCCCTGCCCTCGACGTTGTTGAGCAGCAGCGACGGGAAGTCGACGCCGCACTCGTAGGCATGCGGGTAGACCCCGCCGAAGCGGGATTGACCTCCAGGATCGACCAGCCCTCTGGGGTGGAAAAACAGGTCGGCGCTCGATCGTGCCGCGGGAACCCGCAGCGTCACAAAAATCCCTCACCAGCGCGAACAGCGACTCGTCTTTGAACGACACCGACTTGTCGGCTGTGCCCGCCCGCATCCGGAGCTTTTTCTTCGCGAACATCGCCACGACCTCACCTGAGATCATGTCGACGTAGACATCCACGTCCACGGGCTCACCTGGCAGGAACTCCTGGATGATGAGGCCCGGGGGTGGCTGCGAAGGCGGCGTCGAGCTCCTCTCCGGAGGTCGATCCGTGCGATGCCCGCCGACGCGGAGCCCGTCCTCGACTTCACGAACAACGGGAACTCTGCGACCCCCGCCTCCAGGTCGGCGTGACAGGCCTCCAGCGAGATCCATGACCTCGGCGTCGGCAGTCCCTCCTCCGTCAGCCACTGATACATCAGCCACTTGTCGAAGGACCGCTCCACCACCTCTGGCGGGGAGATCATCACCCTGCACGCCCAGCGCCTCGAACTCTGCGATGTGCTGCGACAGGGAGACTCAGCTCCGGATCCAGCAGCGACAACACCACCGAGATCTCCTCCTCCCGGCAGATGCGCAGGATCTCCGGCAGATAGGCGGGATCGCTGATGAGCGGGACGACGTGGTGGCCGTCGGCGGCGTACAGGGCCGGTGCCAGCTCGGAGGCGTCGGTGGTGATCACCCGCCCACGGCCTGCCAGCGCCCTCCTGAAGTAGGTGACGGTCTGGACGCGGCTGCCCGCAGTGAGGATCAGGACGTTCATTCCGGTCTCTGCCTTTCGGTCGTGCCAGTGGTGCCGACTCACCAGGAGTTGCCGGCCAGGTACTCGTCGACCCCCAGCGTTGACGCACGACGCTCAGGGAGGAGTCGGCGTGCCGAGCATAGACCCGCGGAAGGTACTGGATGAACAACAGGTTGAACGTCATCGTGTAGAGCCCACCCTTGCGATAGATGATCTGGTCGCCCTCCGACAGGCGGGGCGCGTCGGTCAACGTCATGAGGCGGTCGTTGTCCAAACATATGAACCCGGAGATGATCTGCGGGGTCTCGCAGGGGTCCCCGTCGCTGACGATGGTGTGCTCGTAGGACGACTTCCGCAGGAATGGGTCCAGGATTCGTCCGGGAGCCATCGGTGACGACGATGAGATGGTCCTGCACGGGTTTGGAGTCGATCACCGAGGTGTGCAGGTCGAAGGCGACGGCGACCAACGCGGCTCCGGGCTCGATGATGAGCTTCGTGGCTGAGGGGTCGACCGCATCGCCGACGGCCTGACGGATGGCCGTCACGTACTCGTCGGGAGTGGGGAAGCGGTCCGAGTCTCCACCGAAGAAGCCGCCGCCCATGTCCAGCCACTCAAGCTCCAGCCCATGCCTGCCGATGATGTCGCCGTGCGGCCAGCGGAGACGTAGGTGTCGAGGGCGCGGGTCAGGAGGTAACGTGCAGGTGCAGGCCTGCGATGCGCACGCCCGCGGGAGCTCAGCTGGATTGCGTCGTCCAGGTCCCCGTTGTCGGCGTGGAAGCCGAACCGCAGCCCCTCCGATCCGCTGGCAGTGTGGCTGGGCGCGTCGCGGTCGACATCCCAGTTGACGCGCAGCCCGACGCCGTCGATGCGCTCCCCGGCTGCGGCCCGCTCGATGACCCAGCGCAGCTCGCGCCGCGAGTCGAGGTTGACCACTGCCCCCGCGTCAAAAGGCTGTTGTCAGCAGCTCCCGCGTCTTCACGGGACCGTTGACGATGATGTCCGCCGGGTTGTGGCCGACGCGGACGGCCAGCTCCACTCCTCGGCGGAAACGATCTCCGCTGGGACTGCGTGGCGTCCCATCCAGCCGACCAGCCATGGCAGGGAGTTCGTCTTGACGGAATAGGAGAGGACAGAGCCGGGCCAGCCGCGGTCCATAGCTTCACGGAACGAGGCGACCTGCCTCAGCAGCAGAGCCTCGTCCACCACGAATGCGGGGGTCTCAATCGTCGGCATGCCGTTTCTCCCTTCCTCTTCCCTAGTTCCCTTTGCGCCGAATCCTAACGGTCGTGTCGCACACCTATACTGCCGCCATGGGAAAACGCGGGCGATACGCCGTGGCTGGGGCCGTTGTCGCAAGCCTCGTTGCCTGGTGGCTCTTGCTGCGCTGGTGGTTCCTGGCGGGCGACGACTATCTCTTTCTCAGTCAGGGTGGCGACCCGCGGGGACAGTTCTCATTCGCCACGTGGGCTCGGGGTCCGCCAATGAGTGGCTGCTGGATCAACGGGCGCACCGCAGACTCGATGGTGCGGCTGGTGCTGCGGCCGGGAACATGGTTCTATCCGCTGTTCGCTCCGCTGCTGATCACCGGCACCGGGCTGGCGCTGGGGTTCCTGATCGTCGGGGGAAGGCTGCGGCTCGGCAGGGCATGGCTGTGTGCCTCTGCTCTGCTGTTGCTGCCGTGGCTCATGTGGGCGGTGCCCTCATGGCTGGCGACACCGTGTTCTGGACCCCGGGAGCCATGAACTATGTGTTCCCGATGTGCCTGGCCGGGGTGGGGCTGGGGGTGTTGGTCCGGGAGTTGGAGGATCGGCGGCTGCCGTGGCCGGCGGTGGCGGCGACAGCTCTGCTGCTGGCCTTCACGGATTCGCTGCAGGAGGTTGCCTCGGCGTCGCGCTGGCTGCGGTGGCTGTTGTGGTCATCATCACCCGCCGGGGCCAGCTCTCGGCGCGGGCCTGGGTGCTGGTGGGCGCGATGCTCGCAGCCTGCGCAGTGCATCTGTGCGCACCTGGTCTGTGGGCTCGCAGCGCGCTGGTGGCGGATACGCAGACTGGCAGCGGGGTGGAGCGGGTGACCAGGGCGTTCGCCGCCTCCACCGAGGTGCTGTGGAATCGCACCGTCCTGCTGTGGGTGGCGCTATTGGCGGCGATGGTGTGGTTTTGCCGCTGATCGTGGGGCGTCTCGTCGACGGCGCTGGCTCTGCGGCATGGCGCGCTCATGCAAGCGGCATTCGCCAGGGGCGGTCGCCTGGTATGAGCATCGGCTGCGGCTGGTGGGGCCGGAACCGTTGCTGCTCAGGCAACCCGCAGTGGTGCTAGTGCGCAGTGGTGGCGTTCACGGTGACATGGTGGGCGCTGGCCTCGCTGCGGGAGGACCTCGGCTGGGTTCCGCTCATCGGCTGGGCGGCTTTCGTGGGCAGCTGCGTGTTTGTGTTGGGGGCTGGTGTGGGCGGTGCGCGGGCCCATTTCATCCCGGCGATGTGGCTGGCTGTTGTGGTGGTGGCGATTGTGGCTGCTGTCGCGGCTCCGCGACCGGAGAACAGACACAGGCTTGAGTGTGGCTCTGCTGGTGGCGCTCGCCCTGCCCGCGGCCATGTGGTTTGACCAGGCCTGGGTGGGGCTGAAACGTAACTACAGCTTCGTCCAGGAGCGGGTCGTCGCGAAGCTCACTGAGCCCAGATCCGCCGGCGCGAATCGTAGCTTCCCAAGAGCTTCCCGTGCCGGAGATGTCGTATTGGAATTCGTTCCTCATGCCCCGCTACGAGGAGTCGCTCAAGATCTACTACAGCCTTTCCGCCGGAGGTGGAGATCGTCAATGGTGAATCCCGTAGGAAGGCGTAGGTGAGATGGGCAGCAGGGGTGCGTCGTCCTGGGACAATGCCGCTGGGCCATCCTCGATGCACCCCACTAGACTGTCCCGCGTCAAAATTCATCTGCTAGCCACCGATAGGGAAGCATATGGCTGAACCACGAATCCTTCCGTCGGCTGATTTGGACGACGCCGTCGACATCGGCGACGGAGCCTCCATCTGGCATCTTGCCCAGGGTGCGGGAGAGCCGAGATCGGCGAGAACGTCATCGTCCGGACGGGGAGCCTACATCGGCAGCGGCGTCCATGTCGGCGACAACTGCAAGATCCAGAACTACGCCCTGGTGTAGAGCCTGCCCACTGGAGGATGGGGGTTTTCATCGGTCCCGCAGCAGTGCTCACCAACGACACCTTCCGCGTGCCGTCAACCCCTGACGGCACCTCCAAAGAGCGCTCATGACTGGGAGCCCGTCGGGGTGACCCTAAAGCGTGGCTGCTCAGTGGGCGCGCGCGCCGTGTGCGTCGCCCCTGTGACGATTGGCGAGTGGGCGACGGTCGCCGCCGGCGCCGTCGTCACCCGTGACGTCCCTGCCTACGCGCGCTGGTCGCCGGGGTTCCGGCTCGCCGCATCAAGTGGGTGGGCCGCTCCGGTCTCCCGCTGGAGGAGACCGGCCCCAACACCTTCCGGGACCCGCACACCGGCGACGAGTTCGAGCAGGTGGGCGAGACCCTCAACCTGGTAAAGGAAGCATGATGACCCAGTCCTTCATCCCACCCGCCAAGCCCATCATCGGAGATGAGGAGCGCGAGGCCGTTGACCGAGTGCTGCGCTCGGGCATGATCGCGCAGGGCCCCGAGGTGGCAGCGTTCGAGACGGAGTTCTCGGAGCACTTCAAACTCGGTCGCGCCTGCGTCGCCGTCAACTCCGGCACCTCCGGTCTGCACCTCGCCTCGCTGGCCTGCGGCATCGGTGCGGGTGATGAGGGTGATCGTGCCGTCGTTCACGTTCGCCGCCACCGCCAACTCCGTCGCGCTGACTGGAGCCACCCCGGTGTTCGCGGACATCTCCGCCGACGACTTCACTCTGGATCCCGTGTCGGTGGAGGCCTCCATCACCGAGCGCACCAAGGCCATCATGCCCGTGCATTTGTACGGCCACCCGCGAGGATGGACAAGCTGCGGGTCTCGCTGACGAGCACAGCCTGATGCTGTTCGAGGGATGCCGCGCAGGCCCATGGCGCATCGCTGGACGGCACTCCCGTTGGCGCCTTCGGGGGAGTTCGCGATGTTCTCGCTGTACCCTCACGAAGAACATGACCTCTGGTGAGGGCGGCATGGTCTCCTGCGCTGACGCCACCGATTGAGCGCAACATCCGCCTGTATCGCAACCAGGGGATGCTGCAGCAGTACCACAACGAGGTCGTCGGTCTGAACAACCGCATGACCGACATCCACGCCGCCATCGGCCGGGTGCAGCTGACGAAGGTCGACGGCTGGACGAGACCCGCCAGGAGAATGCTGCGTTCCTGTCAGCGGCGAACCTGGAGGGCGTCACCCCGCCGCCGATCCTCGACGGCGCCGTCCACGTCTTCCACCAGTACACCGTCCGCGTCCCCGAGGATCGTGACGGCCTGGCGAAGGCTCTGAAGGAGGAGTACCAGGTTGGCTCCGGCATGTTCTATCCGTGCCGAACCATCGGCTGAAGCCGTTCAGTCGCCGGTTGAGCTGCCGGAGACCGAGCGTGCCGCCCGGGAGTGTCTGTCGCTTCCGGTGCATCCGTCGCTCACCCAGGAGGATCTGGAGCGCATCGTCGCGGCCGTCAACGCCCCTCGCCAAAGGCAGGGTGCGTGATGAGCAAACTTCGTGCAGGCCTGATCGGCCTCGGAATGATGGGGCGGCACCACGCCCGCAACCTGCGCGCTATTGACGGGGTCGACCTCATCGCCGTCGCCGATGCGCAGGGCGACCCGCATGGTGTCGCGGAGGGCCTTCCAAATCCTCCCGGATGTGGACGCGCTGCTGGAGCAGAACCTCGACTATGTCGTGATCGCTGCGCCCACGATGTACCACGAGGAGATCGGCTGAAGGTGGCCGAGGCCGGCGTGCATGCGCTCATTGGAGAAGCCGCTGGCGAAGACCTTCGAGGACGCTCAGCGGCTCGTTGAGGCCTTCGCCGCCAAGGGGCTTGTCGGGGCTGTCGGCCATATCGAGCGCTACAACCCTGCGCTGCAGGAGCTACGCCGTCGGCTGGAGGCCGGTGAGCTCGGTGACCTGTACCAGATCTGCACTCGTCGCCAGGGGCCGTTCCCGGCTCGCATTGCGGATGTGGGGGTCATCAAGGATTTGGCATCCCATGACATTGATCTGACCGCTTGGGTCACGCAGCGCGATTACGAGTTGGTGGCTGCCCGCACCATGTTCAAGGCGGGCCGCGAGTATGAGGATATGGTCTCGGCCACTTGCCAGCTGTCGGGTGGCCTGATGAGCAAACCATCTCGTCAACTGGCTGACGCCCACAAAGGAGCGTCTGACCATCGTGACGGAGAGAAGGGCATGTTCATCGCCGACACGCTGACGGCGGATCTGACCTTCTATGCGAACGGGCGCATCGCAACCACGTGGGATGACATCGCCCAGTTCCGGGGTGTCTCTGAGGGCGATGTCACCCGCTTCGCCATTGCGAAGCCGGAGCCGCTGCGCACCGAGCATGAGAACTTCCGCGACGCGGTTCTCGGACGTGAGGCTGATGTCGTCACCCTGGGGCAGGGGAGCTCAGGTGGTGCGGGTCTGTGAGGCGATGATCGAGTCCGCGGCCACTGACAAGTTCGTTGATGTGCGCTGACGGCATATGGGCTCTGAGGTCCGGCCTCAGAGCCATTCACGATTGAATTCTGTGGATCAATGGGGGAGAACAACGCCGGATCGGTATATACCGATCCGGCGTTGTTCCTGTCTGCGGCTGGCTCAGAGAGCGTTCTTCAAAAGCGGAAGCCGGGGTGAACTTGGCGACACGGCGTGCCGGGATGGTCATGGCCTTGCCAGTGGCGGGGTTGCGACCTTCGCGCTCGGCGCGCTCGGTGGTGGTGGCGGTGAACACACCGGGCAGCTGGACCTTCTTGTCTGCGACAAGTGCCTCAGTGATCACGTCGCCAAAGGCGTCGAGAGCTGCCTCGGCCTGGGCGTTGGTGAGTCCGGCCTTCGCGGCGATGGCTTGGATCAGTTCACGCTTGGTCATAGGGTTCTCCTTAAAGACTTGAGTATGGAAACATAGTTGGCTGCGTCAGGTGTCATGTCAGCTGATGTGCCTGAAAACCTCAGAATTAGCCAATCGGAGGGCAATATCGTCCATTTTCAGGTTGCACTGGGCTGGTGGCCCATGACCCATTCCAGAGCGTTGCCGACCAGATTCACGCCACTGATGCCGGACCATGACGTCGTGCGTCTCGATAATCGCCAGGACCCTTGGGGAAGCCTGGTCAGACCCGATGATATCCGCAATGGATTCAGCCACAATACAGCATCAGTGCTTGTCAGAGCCGGTGCGGGGTATCGCAGACTGACGACACCCCGTCTCCTGCGCGGATAGCCATCGCGGTGACCAGGTTTTTCACCGAAGAGTGGTTCGATGATCAGCTGCATGTAGCCGAAGTCGGTGCTCAGGGCATACCCCTCACCTCTGTCTCCGTGCGTGAAACGCCGAATGCGGCGTAGCGCGTGGGGTGTGATGACATCGTTGGTGCGTGGGACGGTGCTTCGTGCACAGGGCGGTTGTGAAGGGCCGCATAGGCTGAGCCAGCCGACTCCAGGGGATACAGTCACGCCTCCAGGGTCGCGGGGTCTGGCCCCATCCGGTTGCCGGTGTTCAGCGCATCAATAGCTGCCCGGTCCTCCGCAGTGAGCCTCACATCAAGGGCCTCGAAGTTGGAGGCAATCCGCTCCGGCGTCTTCGACTTCGGGATCACGATGAAGCCGCGGTCCAAGTGCCAGCGGATGATCACCTGGGCGGGAGTGACGCCGAGCCGCTCTGCGATCCCCGTCACCGTGGGATGCTCCAGATCTGAGGACTGCCCGAGCGGCGACCAGCTCTCCACTGCGACGTTCAAGTCGAGGCAGTGATTGATGAGGTCATCAGGGCTGGAAGGTGGGATGCAGCTCGATCTGGTTGACCGACGGGGAGATGCCGGTCTCGTCGACGATGGCGTCGAGATGATCTGTGAGGAAATTGCACACCCCGATGGAGCGCGCAAGGCCTTCCGGAGCGGAAGTCGATGAGCTGCTCCCAGGTCTCCACGTACTTGCCCTGCGCGAGGCAGGGCCAATGGATCAGATACAGATCCACGTAGTCCAGACCGAGCTTCTCCAGGCTGCGCTCCAGCCCGGAGCGCGCCAGGTCCCGGCCCTGGGCCTTGTTCCACAGCTTCGTGGTGAGGAAGATCTCATCGCGAGGCAGGCCGGAGGCGGCGATCCCGCGGCCGACCCCCACCTCGTTGCGGTAGATCGCGGCGGTGTCGATGTGACGGTAGCCGGTCTCGAAGGCCTTCTCGACGCTTGCCGCGGCCTCGTCGTCGGTCATTCTGCCACACGCCCAGGCCGAGCTGGGGGATGGCGGTGCCATCGTTCAAAGTGATGTCAGGAGCGCTGGTCATAGCCCCATTCAACACCCTCACGCAACAGCGGCGGCCTCGCGACGTGACGTTGTGGGTTGGGGAGGTGTCATCGTGATTGAACTGGTGGGAGAATGTCCCCCATGCAATCGCTGCCCGCTCTACTAGCCGCCCGCCTGGAGACCGTCACCGAGTCGACCCGAGATGCGCCCGGCCACCAAACCGCAGTTCGACACTTCCAGTCGAATGTGGCGCTGCGCCTGGCGAAGGAGCAGGGCAGGCCCCCGCGCGAGGTCGCGGCCGGTATCGTCGAGCAACTCGATGTCTCCGACCTGTGCGAGCCCCTGGAGGTCGCAGGGCCGGGGTTCATTAACTTCCGCATCCGCGCCGACATCCTGGCCCAGGCCGCGACGGCGGTGCTGGAGGACCCCCACCACGGGCTGAACCGCACGTCGCATCCGCAGCGTGTCGTCATCGACTACTCGGCTCCGAACGTTGCCAAGCAGATGCATGTGGGGCATTTGCGCACCACCATCATCGGTGACTGCTTCAACCGGATCCTCACGGCGTTGGGACATGAGGTGATCCCCCAGAACCACATCGGCGACTGGGGAACCCAGTTCGGGATGCTCGTCCAGCACATCCTGGAGACCGGAACCGACGTCTCAGCCCTCGACCTGGCCGGTGCCGAGCAGCTGTACAAGGACTCAAAGCGGCATTTCGACGACGACCCCGAGTTCGCCGATCGCGCCCGCGCCCGCGTCGTCAGCTTCAGGGCGGGGATGAGGAGACCCTGGCCATCTGGAGGCAGCTGATTAACGTGTCGCTTGCCGGATTCAATGCGGCCTACGAGCGGCTGCACGTGCTCCTGACCGACGCCGACCTGGCGGGGGAGTCGATGTACAACGACGCGCTGCCGGAGGTCGCCGCGGACTTGAGAGCCGTGGCGTCGCCGTCGTCGACGATGGGGCGCTGGTGCTGTGGGTCGATGGGTTCGATGCGCCGCTGATCATCCGCAAATCAGATGGCGGCTATCGGCTACGACACCACTGACATGGCGGCCATCCGGCACCGCGCCCAGAACCTCAGGGCTGACCGGATCATCTACGTCACGGATGTGCGGCAGTCGCAGCATTTTCAGGCGCTTTTGCGGCAGCCAGGAAGGCGGGCTACCTGCCGGAGGACGCCGCGGCGCAGCACGTCGGCTACGGGATGGTGCTGGGACCGGATGGCCGGCCGTTCAAAAACCCGCGACGGGGGACGGTGCCGCTGACGAGCCTGCTGGACCTGGCGGAGCAGGAGGCTGCGCCGGCATCGCGCTGGCCGCCATCAAATATGCCGACCTGTCCGGGGCCATTCACAAGGACTATGTCTTCGATGCCGAACGCATGGTGCAGACCACCGGCGACACCGGACCCTACCTGCAGTATGCGCACGCCCGCACCTGTCAGATTCTGCGGAGGGCCGAGGCGGAGGGAATCGGCTGGGGAGCCGTTCTCGTGTTGGACGAGCCCGCCGAGCAGACCTTGGCTCTGCTGCTCAGCCGCTTCGGAGAGGTCGTGGATGAGGCGGCCCAGGCCCTGACGCCGCACAAGCTCTGCGGATACCTGTATGACCTTGCCGGGGCGCTCTCGGCGTTCTACGAGAGCTGCCCGGTCCTGAAGTCGGAGGGTGAGGTGCGTTCGTCGCGGCTGGCGTTGGTTGCCGCGACCCGCGCGGTCCTGGCCCTGGGCCTGAACCTGCTGGGGATCGAGGCACCCGAACGGATGTAACGACCTGCGGGCAGGTCGTGGCGCGGTCGCTCGATCCGACCCCGGGTCCCATCCGATCCGACTTTCGGCCTGGTTCGCCGGTGGAATTCGACCGGGGTCTTACCGCATTTCGACGCTGATCCCGGAACCCGGATGTCCAGGCGTCGTCAACCCTCATCGTGCGGGGCTAGATAGGCCCAATACCTGGGTTGTAGCCGCCGTTCAGTCGCCCAGATAAGGCCTGCGAAGCCGGTGCTAGGCTCCGAGCCAGATCGTGAGCAATTCTGAATCACCGAGGACCACAGGATGAGCACTTCCGAAAGGCGACAGGGGCCGATTCCCGGCGAAGCACCGGGCATCGGACTGTTTTCGATCTCAGCGTCCGCTGGGGCGAATCCCTCGAGTCGCGGAGGGAAAACTCACAGATCATCGAATCTATGGGCAGCTGGCCCGTTCGGCTGGGAGGAATTGCGCCGAAGAGGGCATCCCGCCGATACGACGTAAGTGAACTGGAGAGAAGAGGACGATGCGGGCTCTGACCTGTGCGTGGCGCTTTGTGGTGCGCAAAAAACTGAAGACGCTGATCATGTTCGGCATTCTGCTCTGCCTGTCAACGGTCATGCTGAGCATGATGGCGGTGAAGCAGTCCACGGATGCTGCCGCCAAAGAGGCTGGACAGCAGCTGATGACCGGTTTTCAAGCTGAGAACAACCGCAAGAACAACAGCGGGACATCGCGGGGCGCGGGTGTCGTCAAGGGCAGCCGACATCGACGCCGTCAAAGACGTTCCTGGTGTGAAGGAGCACTTCCGCCGGATGACGCGCTGACTGCTGATTTCGTGGGCGGCAAGGTCCTGAAGCTGCCGGGTGGCTCCGTGACCCCTACGACGACCCGTCGAAAAAGGACTTCTCCAATGCCCTCACTGGATACGGGGAGAACAACACTGAGCTGGACATGAATTTCCGCCCGGTGGGTTCAAGCTCTCCCCTGGGGGACGCCACATCACCGAGGCAGATGTCGCCAAAGCGCTCATTCATGAGGATCTTGCCAAGGAGAACGGCCTGAAGGTCGGAGACAAGATCAAGCTGAAGGGCATTGCCAGCGATCCCGAGAATGTGAACAAATCCGATGCGGAGGTCGAGGTGGAGATCGTCGGCCTGTTCTCCGGGGAGAACATCAAGAAGGCCGCCAACCGCATCGAGATGGTGCAGAACCAGATCTTCACCGACCTGGACACCACCCGCAAGCTTGCCAAATATGACAATGGCAAGGAGACCTATCAGGATGCCACCTTCTTCGTCGACTCACCCGACAAGGTGGATGGTGTGATGAAGCAGGCGAGCCAGCTCAAGGTTGACTGGAAGCTCTTCCAGCTGAACAAGACCGACCAGAGCCTGTCCGGGGTCACCGGAACGGTCAAGAGCATCTACCAGCTGGTCGACGTCATGATGATCGCCACCGTGATCTTCGGTGTCGTCGTGATCTCCCTGGTGCTGGTGCTGTGGTCCAGGAGCGGCGCAGGGAGACCGGGATCCTTCTTGCCGTCGGCACCTCGAAACCGGGAATCGTGGCCCAGCACATCATGGAGCTGGTGTTGATCGCCATCCCCGCCTTCGGGGCCGCCTGGTTCGCACGCGCAGGGCGTCGCCCAGTTCGTCGGCAACCAGCTGGTGTCCCAGGCTGCGCAGGCAACGGCCAGGACCTGTCCCGGCAGCTGGGAAGCAACATCGGTGCGGACCAGGAGTCGGCGCTGGCAGGCAAGACCCTCGACCATGTCCAGGTGATGCTGGACCTCGGGCAGTGGGGCCTGGTGTGCGGAATCTCCCTGGCTCTGGTCTGCGTCGCTGTGCTGATCGCCTCCGTGCCGACCCTGCGGGCGAAGCCCAAGGCCCTGCTCACCCAGCTCTCCTGAGGCGACTGTCACCATGATTCTGCTGATGAAACGCGCCTGGCTGTCAGTCAGCCGGCGACTCGGGAAGACCACGGTGCTGCTGCTCATCATGACGGTGATCTTCACCGCCCTGGTGTCGGAGGCCACCGTCCGGGGAGCCATGGCGAACCTACGGGAGAACGTTAGGGCGTGGGGTGCCCGCCGGGTTTGTGGTCCGGCCCGGCGGCGGTGAGCTGAGCACAGCCGACGCGGAGACCGTGCGCGGCGTCCCGGGGGTCACCGACCACAACTACGTGCGGACCCTCCCCGTCGTGCCCAAGGACACGAAGCTGGTCGAGATGGCTGGCGGTGTGCAGCTGTCCGAGGACGTGGTGCCCGAGGCTGCCATGACCGGGGTCACCCGCAGCGACCTGATATCGGGCTTCACCACCAAACGGTACGAACTAGTGGAGGACGGCACCCTGACCGCCTCAGACCAGCACTCCGCGGTGATCCACAAGGACCCTAGCCGACAAGAACGGGCTGAAGTTGGGAGATCAGCTCACACTCACCCGCGACGGGAAGAGCGTGACAGTCACGGTCGTCGGGCTGTTCACCGGATCGAATGAGCGCTCCTCCCTGCCGTCGGAGATGGCCGAGAACACCTGTTTCACGGACATGGCCTCCAGCGATGAGCTGGCACCCTCGGCTGGGCTCACCGAGGCCCAGTACCTGGTCTCAGCGCCAGCGAACTCGGCTCAACGATCGACCGGGCCAAGGGGCTGCCCCTGGCATGGGACAACCTCCAGGTGGAGGACAACGCCAAATCCTTCGCCGGGGTGCTGTCCGGGATCGCCACCGTGGAGAGCCTCCTGAACCTGCTGCTGGCCGGGGTGAGCCTGGCGAGCATTGCGGTCCTGGTGTTCGTCCTGGTGTTCTGGATCCGGGGCAGGGTGCATGAGATTGGGATCATGCTGTCGATCGGAACCTCCAAGGGCAGGCTGTTGTCGCAGTTCCTCGCGGAGCTGACGATGATCGCGATCCTCGCAGGCGGCCTGGCGTTCCTGACGGCCGGACAGGTCTCCCACATTCTCGGTGATTTCCTGATCGGGCAGGGCCGCCGGCTCCGGTGAGGCCTCAACCCCGAAACCCAGCATCGCAACTGCGTCGCTGATCGACTTTTGGACGTGCCTGGCTGCTCGGCTACGGCGTGGTGCTGCTGTCGGCGGTGGTGGCGATGATCCCGATGCTGCGGCTCAGCCGAAGCAGATTCTTTCGAAGATGAGTTAGGAAATACATGATGAGCGTTCTCGCATTGGACAAAGTGGACTACGCCTACGAAAAGGCGTCACGGAAACTGCTGCAGGATGTCAGCCTGGAGTTTGAGAAGGGAAAGTTCTACGCCATCCTGGGCGGCTCTGGCGCGGGCAAGTCGACACTGCTGGGGCTCCTGGCCGGGCTTGATGTTCCCGTCCGGGGCGCATCCTCTGCAACGGGAAGGACATCTCCGAGGAGGGTCTTGCCAAGCACCGCAGGCGCAACGTGTCCCTGGTGTTCCAGAACTACAACCTGATCGACTATCTGACGCCGCTTGAGAACCTGAGGCTGGTCAACCACAGCGCCGATGCCGGTGTGCTGGAGGCGATGGGGCTGGAGCAGGAGGAGATCAACCGCAACGTCATGAAGCTGTCGGGCGGTCAGCAACAGCGAGTGGCCATCGGACGGGCCTTGGTTTCTGATGCCCCCGTCATCCTGGCCGACGAGCCGACCGGCAACCTGGATGAGGAAACCGCCGACGACATCATCGGCATCCTGCGGGATGCCGCCCACGAAGGACAAGTGCGTCGTCGTCGTCACTCACAGCAAGCAGGTGGCGAAGGCCGCCGACATCGTGCTGAGGCTACGGCAGCGGAAGCTGGTGGCCGTCTAAACGGTGTCGGGGTGGAGATCGGCGTCGCGTGCTGCCAGCGCGGCGCCGATGATCCCTGCCCGGTTGCGTAGCCTCGCTGGGACGATGGGGGTCTTCAGATCCAGCTGGGGCAGGAACTTCTCCGAGTCCTTCGACACCCCGCCGCCGACGACGAACAGGTCGGGGGAGAACAGCATCTCCAGGTGAGAGTAGTAGCGCTGCAACCGGACAGCCCACTGCTTGTAGCTGAGCCTCCCGGTCCTTGATTGATGAGGCGGCCCGCGACTCCGCATCGTGGCCATCCAGCTCCACGTGGCCGAGTTCGGCGTTCGGGACCAGCACGCCGCGGTGGATGATGGCGGAGCCGATGCCGGTGCCGAGCGTCGTCATGCGATCACCAGGCCGTCATTGCCCTTGGCCGCGCCATAGTGCACCTCCGCCAGGCCTGCGCCATCCGCATCGTTGACCAGGGTGACGGGACGGCCGAGGAAATCCTCGAAGAAGGCCGAGGCCTCCAGGCCCGCCCATGACTTGTGAAGGTTCGCGATGAACGGCACCCTCCCGTGGACGACGGGAGCGGGAATCGTCAGGCCGATGCGCGCCCCCGTCGGGCAGATGCTCACGGAAATGCTCGATGATCTCCGCGACGACTCCCGCGACGTTCTTGGGGCTGGACTTCTCCGGGGTGGGGATGCGCAGCCGGGGCACGGCGAAGTCGCCAGCCTCCAAGTCCACCGGTGCCCCTTTGATGCCGGAGCCGCCAACGTCGATGCCCAGGATGTTCATGCGGGCTAGCCTAGCGGGACATTGCCGTGGATTGACCCCGGCCCATGGGCAGTTGCGCAGGGGCGTCGACCTCGCTAGACTGGCTCCCGTCGCTCAGACATGCGGGCGTAGTTCATCGGTAGAACGGAAGCTTCCCAAGCTTCAGAGGCGGGTTCGACTCCGTCGCCCGCTCTCCATCGGGGTCGTGCTGTAAAAAGCAAGCGCCTATCTGCCCCTCTGACCTCACAGGCTTGCCCAGCAATGAGGCAGACCTCCACCAACCAGTGATTGACAAGGGTCTTGGCCGCTTTTCGAGTTCCCATGGGGCTTCTGATGGGTGGGGCAGCTCGTGATCGTCGTGGCGGGCGGACCCGGGGCTCCCTCCACTCCAACGGCTCCCTCCATCTCCTCCCATTGCTCCGTCCTGTCCTATTGCTCCGTCATGGTTGGTTGCCCTGCGCGGAATACCCCAAGACGTGGAGCCGGCGGGGTCTGTCCGATTAATGGTGTAACTGGCGGTTTCTATTGGTGGGTGCTGGCTGCGGGCATGCGGTCAGCGAAGGTCGTGGCGAACGCGTTCAGGGCGGGCTTCAGCGCATGCCCCACCGGGCCTGGCCGGTGCCGCTTGGGATCCAATGATCTCACGGTCAGGTACAGGGTCTTCAACGCGGCTTGCTCGTTCGGGAAGTGCCCGCGGGCGCGACCGCTCTGCGGAACCTGGCGTTGAGTGACCTCGATCGCATTCGTGGAACACAAGACCTTGCGGATCTCGATGTCGTAGTCCAAGAAGGGCACGAACTCGGTCCAGGCACCCAGCCAGAGCTGGATCATCGCCGGATAGGCCTTGCCCCACTTCTCGGTGAACTGTTCGAACGCCCGCTCAGCGGCCTCCGGGGTGGGGGCTTCGTAGACGGGCTTTAAGTCGGCCGCGATCTGGGACCAGTGCTTCTTCGAGGCGTAGCGGAAACTGTTGCGCAGCAGGTGGATCAGACAGGTCTGGATCTTCGCGGCCGGGGAACACCGACCCGATGGAGTCGGGTAGTCCTTGAGCCCGTCGCAGACCATCGAAGAACACATCCTTGACGCCGCGGTTCTTCAACTCGGTCAGGCACGCGAACCAGAACTTCGCCGACTCCCTCGTCCCCTGGCCGGGCCAGATCCCCACAATGTCCTTGTGACCCTCAAGGTCGACCCCTGATCGCGGCGTAGAACGGCTGGTTACGGACCCTGCCCATCCCTGACTTTGATCACGATCGCATCGATAAAGATCGCCGTGTAGATGGACTCCAAAGGCCGACTCATCCACGTGGTCATCTCGTCGACAACCCGGTCGGTGATCCGGCTGATCGTGTCCTTTGACACGCTCGTGCCGTAAACCTCGGCGAAGTGGGCGGCGATCTCCCCGGTCGTCAGCCCTTTCGCGAACAGGCTCAGCACCATGGCATCCATGTCCGACAACCGACGTTGCCGCTTCTTGACCAGCTGCGGCTCAAACGTTCCGTTACGGTCCCGGGGTACCTGGATCTTGATCGCACCGACGTTGTCAGTAACAACCGTCTTCGACCTCGTGCCATTGCGGGAATTACCGCTGCCGCGGCCGACCGGGTCGTGCTTGTCGTAGCCAAGATGCTCATTCAGCTCTTCGTCGAGAGCGGCCTCAACGATCTGAGCGGTCAACGCCTTCAACAAACCACCGGGGCCGGTCAGAGCGACACCAGCATCCTTGGCCTGACGCACCATCCGCGCGATCGCCTCACGCTGAGCCACCTCCAGCTCAGTCGACTCCTCCGCCGACGGCGGTGATGATGATGGGTTCACATGCCCCAGTCTGGCCGACCCCACGGCCAGCTCACTACTCGTTGTTGTCTCGGTCATCATGACTCCTCCTGCCCTGTCGGGCGATGGAGCCAGTTACACCGTTTCCCTGACAGACCCGGATTTCGCCGTTTCTGATACCCCCATGAATAACCCTCTAGAATTCAAGGTGTTTTCATAAAGGTGTTGTCAAATGTTGTCTAACCTTTGGTCAGCTCCGCCTGGTATGGACTCTTTCGCTTCCTGTCGTCTATCCTGATCCAGGAAATCGGAACTGGGGGTTTTATGTCTATCGTGCGTCCGGCGTCTCGGGATCTTGTTACCGTGTTCCTCGCCCTGGCGGTTGCCTTCTCTGGCTGGCTGTTCGCCGGAGATGATGTGGCCAGAGCCGAGGAGAACAAGCTCATCACCTTCGATCCGGTCACGCTCACTCATGTGCTGGAGGACGGCACCCGGTGCCCGCGCCCGGCAGGCAGCTGCTCACCAGCGACTATTTCTATCTGGATGTCGCCTTTGACGCCAGCGCCGCTGATCCGCAGCCTGGCCAGAGTTTCACGATCCAGATTCCGGAGACCTTCACCAACCGTGATGCGGGCAACTCGCAGCGCACTGTCATCAAGCCTTTGACTGTGAGCGGTGTGCAGGTGGGAGACTGCAAGATCGAGGTGCACAAGATCACCTGCACCTTCAACGAGCAGGCGCGCGGCAGAAAGGATCTGACGGGGAGCCTCAGGGCTCAGCTTGTTGCTCAGAAGGCCACTGCCGCCACCAGCAGCACGGTGGTCATCAACGGGAAGGACTACGTCGTCGCCCACCCATGGGGCGAGGACATAGTTCCTCCCCGCGATCAGGCCCTTCGTTCCAAGCAATCAGACGACCAAGGGCTCCACCGGCGTTGGCGTCAACTCCAAGAACATCAACTGGCGAATCAACTTCGGTGGGGCCTGGTTGAAGCGGCACTACCCGAATGGCGGCCCCATCACCATCAAAGACGAGATTCAGGCTGGAATGGAGATCCCGACCGTCAAGTCGATCCAGCTGGCTGAGACCTATGGTGATCCTGCCACCGGAAAGCCGACTGACCGCATCGTCGCGAAGGGCGATGGCACCGGTGAGATCGACGGCTTCAAGGTCGTTCCCTCCTTCAACGGCAAAGAGGTCACCTTCGTGCTGACAGGGCCGTTCTCCTTTGAGAAGAACTACCGGGTCGAACTCGCCACCCCATTTACGGGGGACACGACGATCGTCCCCGGGCATGAGTACCACAACTCCGCCACCTATGTGGAGGCCCCTGGCCAGACCGCCAATGGCGTGCGCAGCTACTTCGAGTCCTTCAAGACCATCGTCAATTACCGTGCCGGATACGGCGGCTTCGAGGTGACCAAGACCACGGCAGGCGAGGTGATGCCTCCGCGGAACCAGAAGTTCGACGTCACCGTCGCCTACACCCTGCCCAACGGCAAAACCGCAGCAGACTTCCCCGGCTGGGATGCTCCCACAGAGAATCCGACGAAGCTGACCGTGACCTCCGGCTCGACGACGCCATTCATCCCGACCTTCCCAGTCGGCACCGTCGTCACCCTGACCGAGGACGTCTCAACCGCAAACCCCGTCATCCCGGAGATCGTCTGGGATCAGCCCGCCTTCTCCTCCAAGGACTCACGGGTGACGATCAGCGCGGACAAGCGGCAGGCCAGCTTCACGATCGTCAACCAGGCTGCGTTCCCGGTCGCGCTGCGCAACACGGCGGTCACCGGCGGCAGCTTCACCATCAGTAAAGTGAACGAGGGGATGATGCCAGCGCATTCCAGGACACCAAGTTCGACTTCATCTACAAATGCACGGACGGGAGCGAGGGAAGCCTCAAAGTCTCTGAGGCGGAGGGTCCGGTTCCCGCAGGGGCGTCCTTCCGAGACGGGGTGAACTGCACTGTCCAGGAGGATCCCGCCCAGCATGTGGGGCATCATCTTGAGGCTCCCGCGCCCCAGCAGGTGACCATCACCGCCGGTGCAACGGCGAACCTGGAATTCGTCAACAAGTTCACACGCAAGGCAGGAACCTTGGCTGTTGCTAAGGAGGTTGTTGCGAATGGGTCTGTTGGGGATGATGTTTTTGGGGTTGCGTATTCGTGTGATGCGGATGGGTGGTCTGTTGGTGGTGATGTGGTTCCTCGTGAGGGAAGGTGCGGGTTGCTGCGGCTTCTTCTGTGGAGGTGGGGCGGTTTGCTCGGGGACTGTGTGCAAGGTGACTGGTGAGGATCCTGCTGAGCGGGATGGGTTTTGAGCTTGGTGTGGATTTTGGTGGTCAGGTTGTGATTGAGGATGCTGGTGTGCAGACGGTCACGGTGAGGAATACCTACACCAAGGTGAAGGAGGGGACCTTGGCTGTTGCTAAGGAGGTTGTTGCGAATGGGTCTGTTGGGGATGATGTTTTTGGGGTTGCGTATTCGTGTGATGCGGATGGGTGGTCTGTTGGTGGTGATGTGGTTCCTCGTGAGGGGAAGGTGCGGGTTGCTGCGGCTTCTTCGGTGGAGGTGGGGGGCAGTTTGCTCCGGGGACTGTGTGTAGGGTGACTGGTGAGGATCCTGCTGAGCGGGAGGGTTTGAGCTTGGTGTGGATTTTGGTGGTCAGGTTGTGATTGAGGATGCTGGTGTGCAGACGGTCACGGTGAGGAATACCTACACCAAGGTGAAGGACGCCACGCCTACGCCGACGCCAACGGCCACGCCTACGCCAACGGCCACGCCTACGCCAACGGCCACGCCTACGCCAACGGCCACGCCGACACCAACGGCCACGCCTGCGGCCACGCCGACACCTACGGCGACTCCCTACGCCTACGGCCACGCCGACACCAACGGCGACTCCTACGCCTACGGCCACGCCGACGCCAACATTGACGCCAACACCAACGGTGAAGCCGACAGTGACACCGAGGCCCACAGGGGACGTGACGACGTCACCCGCTCCTGGACGAAGGACCCCCAGCGGTCCGATCAGGCCGGGGCTCCCGAAGACAGGGGCACTGACGTCGTATGTCGCAATGTTGTCGGGTGTTCTTCGGTTTCGGACGCGACGCCTCGCCTCGGCCGCCTCGCTCACGGCGCATCTACTGCTGTTTCGTTCGGTTGCCTCGGCATAGCATCCGCTCCGGAACCACCTCCCGCTGACGAACTTCCAACACGCGACACTCAGCACACTGATCCAAGGCCTTTGGGCATTCCTCATGATTGAGAATCTCCTGTGAGTTTCTCAAGTTGCGGCCCGCCGCGTCGTTTTCTCCCGAGCCTCTGGGGCGTGCTGTGCGTTTGACGATGGCTGTTGATCAGCTAGTGCCTTCCCTCACCCCCAACTCGAATTAACTAACGGTCAACAACGAGTGCTAACTTTCCGGCAGTTTGTCGGCCGAACGGCCAACAATGCTGGTCCGAGGGGCGCTGGTCGCCCTCGGTGATGTTGTTAGGAAGAGTTGTCCATGACCCGTAAGCCATCACTGCTGCGACGTTTTGCGGCAGGGTTTCGCCACGATGGTGCTGACCGCCTCGGCGTTGTTCGTCGCGTCACAGCCGTTGTCCCATGCCGAAGAGAACAAGGCCATCAAGTTCACGTCTGCCAAGCTCACCCACGTGAACGAGAACGGCGAGGAGATCCCTGCGCCAGGGCGTCAGCTGACCACCGGTGACTACTTCTACCTCGATGTGGCATACGACGCCACCGATGCGAGTCCCAAGGCGGGTGACTCCTTCACCATCGGGCTGCCGGATGCCTTCGACAACCGCGACCACGGGAACTCCCAGCGCGTCGTGGTCAAGCCGCTGGAATACCGTTCCCCTGACGGCACGACTGCGACCGCTGGCGAATGCAAAGATCGAACAGCGGCTCATCACCTGCTCCTTCAACGATGCCATCGCCGGGAAGGCTGATGTTGCCGGCACCATCCGGACCCAGCTCGTTGCCAGGAATGCCACCGACAAGACCAGCAGCAGCTTCCTGCTGAACGGTGATCCCGTGGACGTGGCCCACCCCTGGGGCGAAGACATCGTCCCCGCCGAGGTGAAGGCCTTCAGGCCGGACACTCGCGTGGCGAAGGGCTCCAAGGGCGTTGGCCTCGCCAGCACCGAGGTGAACTGGCGCATCGGTATGGGAGGTGCCTGGCTAAAGCGGCACTACCCGAATGGCGGGCCCATCACCATCACCGACACCATCCAGGCCGGCATGGACCTACCCGCGCAAGCCAGCGTCAAACTGGTGGAGGTGGGGCCGAATGCCACCACCGGCAAGGCTGAGGACCGCGTCGTTGCCACCGGCGACGGCACTACCCAGGAAGGCGGCTTCGGTGTCGCGGCCTCAGTGGAGGGGAGGACCGTCACCTTCAAGCTGACTGGGCCCTTCTCCTTCGACAGGGACTACCGGGTTGACTACGACACCAAATTCTCTGGAGGCTCCACCATCGTCCCCGGCCACGAATACCACAACCAGGCCCATTTCGTGGAGGCCGACCTAGATACCGACGACGCGGTGCGCGTCTACTTTGAGTCCTTCAAGGCGACGGTGACCTACCGGCAGGGGCTTCGGAGGATTCGAGGTCACCAAGAGCACCACGGGCTCCGCCCTGCCGTCCGCTGGGCAGAAGTTCACCGTGCAGGTCCGCTATGAGCTTCCCGCAGGCAAGACTGCTGCCGACTACCCTGGGCTGGGATGCGCCGGCGAACCCGCGCAGCTTGAGGTGACCGTCGGACACACCACCTCCTTCCCGGGATCGTTCCCCACCGGGACCACCGTGACCCTGTCCGAGGATGTGAGCTCAGCCAACCCGGCCACGCCGTTCGTTCGCTGGGGCGCCCCTGTGTTCTCATCGAAGGACAGCCGGGTTGCCATCGGCAAAGACCAGCTGACCGCCACCTTCAAGGTGGCGGACCGCGCCTCCCCTGCCGGTGATGCTCACTCAACTCCGCCACCGGCGTCGGCACCCTCTCTATCGCCACGAAGGTGACGGGTGATGATGCAGACGCGCTGGCAGCCCAGGAGTTCGCGTTTGACTACACCCTGTTCCGACGGGACTGCCGGAACTGTGACGACCTCCAGTGCGCAGGGGCCAAGACCGTTGACGGGAAACTCGTTGACGGCGTCACCTGCGCCATCACCGAGCAGACCCCCGGCGAGCGTGAGGGGTACACCCTGAACGCCCCGGAATCGCAGACGGTGACCATCGCCGGTGGGCGGGACGTCAGCGTCGTCTTCGAGAACAACTACAAAGAAGAAGCCGGAGCCGACGCGGTCTGCTGAAGCCGGAGCCGACGCAGTCCGCTGACCCCACGTCGGCTCCCTCGTGCGACTGTCGGCCCGTCGGCTCCCAATGCAGACGCCCAGCCGGCAGCGCCGCAGAGTCCGACCGCCGCCCCTGCTGGTGAGTCGACCGTGATGCCATCTGCCGCGCCACGGCGAACTGCCCCGCCAGCCCCGGTGGCCATCAAGCCTCGCCTGCCGAGGACCGGCTCCCTGAGAATGAGCGCCGCTCTGATCTGCTCTGGGCCCGGGAATTCCAGCCCAGAGCTCTTTCCGGAAGTGAACATGGAATCTCTTAGATTTTCTCAGGAAATCCGTGTGGCGTAGCCCGTCGCCTGCCGGACCGAGGTGGTGCATGCGGTGGCATCCTGAAAAATGATCAAACTTTCTGACCGTTAGTTAAGGTCTCGTTCCTAACTTATGGTACTGTTCACTTCAGTTCACCTAAATTCCTGGGTGAATGGCTGGCCGCAAAGGCCAGCAAACTGTTGGCCGGGGGGCGACAAACCCAGTCCGGTCTTGTCGCAGGGAAGGTTTGCCAATGGTATGGAACCGCATGCATGAGTCGATGTCCTCGGCTGCTGTGCGGTCGTGCCATGTCGGTGGGGCTTTCCTGCGCATCGGGGGCAACTCCCCTGGGGCACCGTGGTTGGTTGTGGTGCAGCGTCAGGTCATTGTGGGCATGAATGTGGCCTGACTAGGGAGTTGCCATCCGAAGCAGGGGCGTCCGTCCCGTTGCCCAGCCTCTGGGCGACGCTGGTCGCCCGCCCTGTCCGTCCAGTCGTGAGGCCTGAGTTCATCTGCCCCACCGCCGAGCTCCATACCCCCCGGAACTTGGCACCGAACTCGGTCTCCGTCACAGGAATCTCGGCCGATGCGCACTGCCTCCGCGCAGCCGATGGGCCTGCTCTGTCCACCTTGACCTAGAGCGCCGATCGCCGGGTTCGAGATTTCGGTGACCACTGGGCCCGAGGGTTTTCCCTCGGGCCCAGTGTTCTTTCTGGCCGAAAGGCTGACGAGATGTGAAAGTCCTACTCCATAGTTAACCAATGGCCAGAATCAAGTGGCCTGAAGTTAGGAGATGGGGCTATCTTCACGGTGCGATGTATGTGCGGCCGGGAGCTGAGGATCAGCCTCCGGCCAGAGACCCGGGGAGGGGCTGGTGAGACTATTTTCAAATGCGTCCATGAGACGTGTCACAGCAACGGCGACGGCGCTGCTGATGGCTGCCGGCGGACTGATGGCCGGAGAAGTCCTCCCCGCCAGGGCAGATGCGAACACCGACATCGTCTTCACCAATGCAGCCTTCACACACACCTACTCAGATGGAAAACCGCTGAAGCGCGACAACGTCTGGACCCATGACTATCTGGAGTTCAGCGTCAACTACGACGCCACCGCGGCTGCTCCCGTGCCCGGCGACTCCTTCACGGTGGGGCTGCCGAAGACGCTGAGGCTGCGTGACATCGATGTGAGCAAACCGCTGCTCACCAGCGAGGGTGTCACCGCCGGTGAATGCTCACTGACGAACCCCGGGGGGAACTCCCGGATCACCTGCGTCTTCAATGAGGCCATCAAGGGCAAGATCGACGTCAAGGGCAGCCTGAAGGCCAGCCTGTACGTTGCCGAGACCACCGCGACGAAGTCCGTCGACATTGATCTGGGCGGCAAGGTCGCTCCAGTCCCGCTGCCCTACGGGAAGCCGATCATCAAGCGGCCTGTCGCCCCATGGCAGGCGAGGCAGGAGCCGGCGAAGTACTCGAGGGCGTCTCTTCGAACTCGACCGCCATCACCTGGATCATCAATGTGCCTGGCTCTTGGGCTAACGCCAACTACGCCATCGGTAAGCCGGTCATGATCTCCGACAACCTGACTCCAGGTGTGCTGTTCGTCAGCCCCAAGAAGAGCGCGACCAGCCTGATGGAGTACTGCCCGAAGCCAGAGGACCCGAGGGATACGTCGCACGTGTCGTCGCAGACTCGTCGGGAAAGAGCGTGGACGGCTTCGCTCTCGGCGTGGATGTCAGGCAGGATCACAACGTCACCCCTCATGGGCACCGGGAAATGGCAGGGATGCCTGCGAATACCACTTCCGGCTGCAGACCACCTTCGCGGACGGCAGCGCCATCGACAAGGACGTGACCTACGAGAACTCCGCCACCTTCGTCGGTCTTGACAAGACGGTCAAGGGGACGAGGAGGTTTATGGAGTCGTTCAGCGGCACCATCCAGTACCGCGACGGCTTCGGAGGCTTCAAGGTGGCCAAGTCCGTGGCAGGCGATGACGCAGAGGTGGTGGCAGACAAGCCCTACGCCTTCCAATTCACATGCACCGACGGGCAGACCGGGGCGCTGGAGGTCTCAGCCGCAGGCGGGGCCGTTGTCGTGCACAAGCAGTTCCGTGAGGGAACCACATGCACTATCACCGAGTCCGGGCAGGAACGCGACGGCTACACATGGTCGGGTGAGACCTCGAAAGACGTCACCATCGTGGCGGGTCAGGCCACCGAGGTGAAATTCGTGAACACCTATGCCAAAGCAGCCGAGCCTCAGGGCGCGCCGCCAGCACCGCCTCAGTCTCCGACGGACTCTGCGTCCCCGCAGCCGACTCCCTCCGTTGCGGACCCCGCACCCACGGAGTCGCAGACCCCCGCGTCCCCGACTCCCAGCCGCATCCTGGTGAGGCCTGGCCTGCCGAAGACCGGCCGCTGATCTGGGCAACGGCGTCAACACAACTGAACACGACCCTGTGGGTCCGGGTGAACACCGGACCCACAGGTGACTCGCTCCGAATCCTCTGGAGTGCACAGCATGACTGCAGAGGGGCTGTCACCGAGGATGACTCATATGGGATGCTCTCCTCGATCTTCAAGAAAGGGAAACCTTATGTCTCGTTTCGGCCTGGTCACGGCAGCCGCCGTGCTGGTGACCAGCGGGCTGGCATTCCATGCCCCCGCCGCCCACGCCGCACCTGTCGATGTCGTCGTCGACGCCGTGTCATACCGTGTCGATCCGGCCTCCCGGAGTCCGGGGCCACACTCGTCGGATACACACGCGGGAAGGTGTCCCGTGACTTGCGATCCCCGACCCGTGACCAGTGATGGCCTCACCTATCCGGTGAAGCGCATCGGAGACGGTGCGCTGCGGTCTGCGCGGCTGGACAGCGTCGCACTCCCGGATGGGCTGGAGGAGATCGGGTCTGCCGCCTTCTACGGCAACTCCATCGACGACCTGGTGATCCCTGACACCGTCACATCCATCGGGAGCCAGGCCTTCATGAACAATTTCATGAAGACCGTCAAGCTGCCGAAGAACCTCACGGAGATCAAGGCCTCGACCTTCGTCAACAACAATCTCACCCAGGTGGATCTGCCGGTGGGCCTGACCACCATCGGCCCGGCGGCCTTCGCGTCCTGCAAACTCACCTCCCTCACCCTGCCGGACACGGTGACGAAGGTCGGGGCATCGGCTTTTGAGGCCAACCAGCTTGCCAGTGCTCACCCATTCCCACAGGGCTGACCAGCCTGGAGCAGGGGGTGTTCTCGAACAACAGGCTCACCTCCGTGGACATCCCTGAGACCGTGACCTCGCTTGGCCCTGAGGTCTTCGCAGGCAACAGACTCACCTCGCTGACCCTGCCCAAGGGCATCACCACCATCCCGGAGCGGGCCTTCCACAGCAATGCGCTGACATCCGTGACGTTGCCCGAGGAGCTCACCGAGATCCAGGAGGCCGCCTTCGAGTACAACGACCTCACCTCGCTGACCATTCCATCCAAGGTCACCGCCATCGCAAAGCGCGCCTTCGGCAGCAATGCCCTAGAAGACGGTGAGGATGGAGGGGGCCCGCACCCGTCATCCATGCACCTGGACGCTTCAGCCCCAACACCGGATCCTTCGGTGATCCGCGGAGCCTCACCCTCAGCTACTACTGCCACTTTGGCGCCGACCAGGTGGCGGACGGCTACGCCAAACCCACCTGGAACGGCTACACCGTCGCCGACCAGTGCCTGGTGGTGACCGACAAGGGCAGCGGCCTCGTCGAGCCCGCGAAACCTACTTTCGACCTGGATGCCGATGAGGATGGCGACGGTTTCCACCAACGGGGGAGAGATCAAGGCCGGGACCGACCCCTTCGACCCGAAAAAGCTATCCAGTGGTGACCAAGAAGGGCAATGGGCTGTTGAGCCGAGAAGCCTGCTTTTGATCTGGGTGCGGATGAGGATGGTGATGGGTTCACCAATGGCGATGAGGTGGAGGCTGGGACCGATCCGTTCGATCCGAACAGTCACCCGGCGTCGGCCAAGAAGGAGCAGAAGCCATCCGCGAATCCCACTCCGGCCATGACGACGAAGCCATCCGCGAATCCCACAACATCGGTGACGTCGAAGAAGCATCCTGGTCTGCCCCGCACGGGTCGCTGACTCGGTTGAAGAACGCACAGCGCCCAGCTCTTCATCTATATGGGCTGGGCGCTGTCGTTGGGCTCCTGGCCGGTGCTAGCCAGCGATCAGGCCGATGATCAGGGCGGCAATGCCACGAGCTGGAATCACACCCTGCTTCAGTGCGGCGGAGGCCTTGTCGGGGCTGCTCAGGAGTAGGACAAGACTGGCCGCGACCATCGATCCGGCCCCGGTGAGCACCAACGTCGTCCCCACCACCGGCTGCCCCGCCAGGTGGAATGCGATGCCGAGGAAGACCGCGATGGCGAGGAAAAGATTGTAGAAACCCTGGTTGAAGGCGATCTCCCGCGTCGTTGCTGCCTGTTCGGCGGTGCCGGTTCCAAAGATTTTTCGGGCGCGCTCACCCTGTCCAGGCAAGCGACTCCAGATAGAAGATGAACACGTGCACGAGCGCGGCGATTCCTGCCAGCGTCAACCCGGTGATGATCATGAGAGCCCCTGCAAAGGATCGTGTCTCGGCATACTGTAACCTCGACGGGGCTGTCTCCGGGGTTTGGCAGGCTTCCTGTTAGTCCTTGCGGCTCGGTTCATACAACGGAAGGCGGCCATGTGAAGAGGGTCCTCCAGCTCTGCTGATGTCGCTGGAATCAGCTGAGCTGACGCAGCAGCCCGACAATCTCGATGAGCGAATAGAAGCTGGCCTGCATCGCCTTTTGAGGACCCGAAGTTGATGACAATCTCTGCATCGTGCACCGATCGTGCCATAGATGCGCCGCAGTCAACCCGAGATGACCCCGGGACGCGGCCAATTCCGCAGGAACGGGGGAGAACTCGTCGAATTTCACGTTCATGCTCCCGGCCCCATAGTGCAGGCCAGCCCTGTACTTGTGACGAGACTCGGTCAACCATGACCATGATTCCGCACTGATCTGACCTCCTGAGCGGAGTGCGTGGATGAAGGTCAGATAATCGGCCAGCGTGGCCGCGAGGCCACCCCCAGCCCAGTCGAGGCTCAGAGACTCCGCGTTGTCGACTCGGGTTTTGCCCAGGTATAGGGGCGCAATCGTGTTTTCTCCGATCGCTGGCTTCGTGCGCAGTGGCATGAAGCTGCGGCTCATGCCCAACGGTTCGAAGATTCGCTTGTGCACGAGGTGGGGGTAATCCGTGCCGGTGACAGCCTCAAGCAAGAGCCCCAGGACGATGAACCCAGTGTCGCTGTAGAAGAATTTCTGCCCAGGTGCCCCTACTGGCTGTTGGTGTTCTCGGGCATGGTCGAGCAGGCTGTTCGGGGTCCACTGCCGGTGAAGATCCGCTACTGCGAGTTCGGCGACCGTCGGCCCCTCCGTGCGGCCATTGAGGTAGTCGTTCGCTCCGGAGGTATGAGTCAGGAGATGCTCGATGGTGACTTCGCTCAGCCTCTCATCCACGAAGATCCCCGCAGCAGATCAGGGTCCAGCACTGATGAGATGCGAGTGTCGAGAGTCACTGCCTGCTGCTCGACCAGCTGCATGGTGATCGCTGCGGGGGCTAGTTTGCCAACGCTGGCGGAGTGGAACGGCAGATCCTCCTGACCGTAGCGGAAATCCAGCCCAAGGCTCGGAGCATGCACGGCAACCTGCGGCTGCCATTTCCGTGCCTTCTTGTTCAGATGCTTATGTGAGTCTGGTGTTGAACTCGTCCACATTCACCGTAGCCACAGTGGTCCTCCCGACAATGAAGTAAGACGCAGCGCACCCGAGCTGTTCCTCACGGAGAGGAGTACAGCAGAGGCTGCTGCAAATCGTGTTGACGTCATGAGGCTCAGGCGGCTGAACCTCATGAACCGGCAAGGCGCATCTTGTAGGTGAAACGTTCCATTTTGCGAGAACCGGCAACCGGTGGATCAGGCAGGCGATGGAGCTTTCGAGGCGAAGCATGGCTCGGGTCCTGACGCAGACAAGTCCATGAGGCTTTTTCCATGGGGGGCTTCGGGGAGGGCGGGCCCCTTGCCGCAGCTTTGGCCGTGGTGCTGGTGGTGTGCGCGAAACGCCGGCTGCAACACCGTGGCGGGCCTGTGGCGACGGCGTTGGGGGCACGGGGCGGCGATTCATGCACAGGCCCGGCAGGGATGTGGGGCGGTGATTCGTGTGCAGGCCCGGCAGGGATGTGGGGCGGCGATTCGTGCACAGGCCCGGCGTCGAGGTGCAGGGTGAAGCCGAGGGCTTCACGTCCACAGGGCCGACAGCGGAAGCCCCCAGAGCCCTCCTCCGAAACTCACCGGCATGTCCATGGGCGCCAAGACGACGGCCTTTGACCATGCGATCGCCCAACCGCTCTCTGAGAAAACGCAGACCGTTGAAATGGGAGCCCTTGAGGGTTCTGCTGGTTTTCACCTCAATGCCCATGATGCGGCCGTCGTCGAGTTCGAGAATGAAGTCGATCTCCTGGCCGTTTCTGTCCCGGTAGTGATGAATGCGGTATCTCGTCTCGCTCCATTCGATCTGGGCGTGAAGCTCTGTGGCGACGAACCCCTCGGTGAGCTGCCCCAGCAGCTGAAGACCGTGGGGGAAGCGTGGAGTGAAGCCGTATTGGCCCCACTAGCCACGCTGCCAGGCCTGGATCGACTATTGAGGCCTTTGCGGCGGCCGGTTTCCCGGCTTGTCAGGTTCGGCGTCCAGGGCTGAATTTCCTGGACAAGGTACAGGCGAGTCAGAGCATCAAGGTAGTTGGTGATGCTTGAAGCGGGGATGGCGGCTTCCTGCCCCAGCCTGGCCTTCACTGTTTCTCCGGACTGGTTGGCTGCGATCAGCCGCAGTAGGGCCTGCAGGCGGTCCGGGCTGAGCTTCTTCCCGTTGTCCAGCGCATCTACGCGCGTCAGCTTCTCCACATAGTCGCGATACCAGCCGGAGCGAATGCGAGGTGTCAATCTCTGAGCTGCGGAAGTCCTCCGTGAAGGATCAGGTCGATCAGCGACTGATGGGTGAGTGGCTCCTGTCCTGCAGTTGCTGCGATGGGGCTCTCGGCGGCGAGGAGCCGATCAACCAGGGTGCCGCGTGCCGTGGTGTTCCGCAACTCAGCTTGGGTGAAGGGGAGCAGGTTGATGGTCATGGATCGACCCGCAAGCGAGTCCTTGTCGCCGCGCATCCGTGCCAGGTCCGAGGAGCCGGTGAGTATGAACGACCTGGGCGGCGGTCTTTGTCCACCGAAGCTCTTGATGGAGAGGGTCAGCGGGGACGCGCTGCACCTCATCAATCACCAGAGTCTGGCCGGAGGCCTGCTCCACGAACCCCCGGGGGTCGTTGCGGGCAAAGGCGAGTGCGTCTGGCTCATCCAGGGAGACGACTTTAGCCTGCGTACCGTGGACCAGCATCTGGGCAAGGGTCGATTTTCCCGTCTGCCTGGCACCCTCGATTGCGAGTATCGGGGTGGCGTCCAGTACCTCGCGTGCCCACGGTTCCACTGCGCGGTTGACAAGCCCCTTCATAGCGTGAAGCATACGCCAGGCGATGCCTCAAGTCTTAGGTTCGCTGGTAGTCAACTCTTAGGTTCGCTGTGTCTCATCTCTCAGATTCGCTGGCTTCCTGGGGTGGCTGAAAGGCTCCAAAGCTGCGTCGCTGTCTACCTTCTGACTCAATCCGGGGTATCCCGTCGGCCGCTCTGAGATGTCCAGTGATTGAGGACATGGCCGGATTCTCATCCCGTGGCGGGGGAATACGGTGGAATGGGACAGGAAAGACAGCGGCCCGCCCCTCGTCGGGGCGGGCCGTTTGCGTGGGTTGTCCGGTCAGGACCTCGTCGCTGTGGAGGCGTTTGTGCAGGACCTCCAGCAGGTCGACGGCGGCCTCTGGGATGTTGGTTCCAGGTGGGTAGATGGCGTCTGCGCCGTTGGCGCGGAGCTCCTCAAAGTCCTGGCTCGGGATCACGCCGCCGACGACCACCATGATGTCCTGGCGGCCCAGCTTGTCCAGTTCCTTGCGCAGGGCGGGCACCAGGTGAGGTGGCCGGCCGTGAGGAGGAGGCGCCCACGACGTGCACGTCGGACTCGACGGCCTGCCGTGCGACCTCCTCCGGGGTCTGGAACAGGGGCCGACATCGACGCCCATGCCGAGGTCGGCGTAGGCCGTTGCGATGACCTTCTGGCCGCGGTCATGGCCGTCCTGGCCCATCTTCGCGATCAGGATGCGGGGCGACGCCCTCCTCCTTCTCGAATTCCTCGACGAGCTTGCGGGCCTTCTCGACGATCTTGGAGGAGCCGGATTCCCTGTTGTACACGCCTGAGATGGTGCGGATCTGTGCGGTGTAGCGTCCGAAGACCTTCTCCAGGGCGCTGGAGATCTCGCCGACGGAGGCCTTGGCGCGGGCTGCGTCGATGGACACCTTCAGCAGGTTGCGGTCAGGGTCGGTCGGATCCGGGTTCGCGGCGGCCCAGGTGACGCGCTCCAGCATCTCCTGGGTGACGGCCTCGTCGCGTTCCGCGCGCAGCCGCTCCAGTTTGGCGATCTGCTGCTCGCGGACGGCGCGGTTGTCGACTTTCAGCACCTCAAGCTCATCCTCTTGATCGAGGGTGAACTTGTTGACGCCGATGACCGGCTGGCGGCCGGAGTCGATGCGGGCCTGCGTGCGGGCCGCCGCCTCCTCAATGCGCATCTTCGGGATGCCCTGCTCGATGGCCTTGGCCATGCCACCCGCCTGCTCAACCTCCTGGATCCGCTCCCAGCCCTTGCGGGCCAGCTGCTCGGTGAGCTTCTCCACATACGCTGAGCCAGCCCACGGATCCACCGTCTTCGTGGTGCCCGACTCCTGCTGGATGAACAGCTGGGCGTTGCGGGCGATCCGGGCGGAGAAATCCGTCGGCAGGGCAATGGCCTCATCGAGGGCGTTGGTGTGCAGCGACTGCGTGTGCCCCTGCGTCGCGCCCATCGCCTCAATGCAGGTGCGCACCACGTTGTTGTAGACGTCCTGCGCGGTCAGCGACCACCCGAGGTCTGCGAGTGCGTGCGCAGGCTCATCGACTTCGGGTTCTTCGGGTTGAAGCCACGCACCAGACGCGCCCACAGCATGCGTGCGGCCCGCATCTTCGCGACCTCCATGAAGAAGTTCATGCCGATCGCCCAGAAGAACGACAGCCGCGGCGCGAGGCATCGACCGTCAGGCTCACCGACTCGCCGGCGCGAATGTACTCGACGCCGTCGGCCAGGGTAGCCATCTCAATGTCCGCAGTGGCCCCCGCCTCCCGCATGTGATAGCCGGAGATGGAGATCGAGTTGAACCGCGGCATGTTCGCGCTGGTGTAGGCGAAGATGTCGGCGATGATCTTCATCGACGGCAGCGGCGGGTAGATGTACGTGTTGCGGACCATGAACTCCTTCAGAATGTCGTTCTGAATGGTTCCGGCCAGCTGCTCGGGCTTGACGCCCTGCTCCTCGGCTGCGATGACGTACAGCGCCAGCACCGGCAGCACCGCGCCGTTCATGGTCATCGACACTGACATCTGGTCCAGGGGATGCCGTCGAACAGCTGCCGCATGGTCGAGGATGGAGTCGACGGCGACACCTGCCATGCCGACGTCACCGGCGACGCGCGGATGATCGGAGTCGTAGCCACGGTGGGTTGCCAGGTCGAACGCGATCGACAGGCCCCTTCTGCCCGGCCGCCAGGTTGCGCCGGTAGAAGGCGTTCGACCTCGGCGGTGGAGAAGCCCGCATTGACGGATCGTCCACGGCTGGTTCACGATACATCGTCGCGTACGGGCCGCGCAGATAGGGGCGATGCCGGGACGGGTGGTCAGAAAGTCCAGACCCTGAAGGTCGCCGTCGCTGAACAGCGGCGGCACCAGGATGTGCTCTGGCGTCTCGCCAGCCGGCCGAGTGGCCGACCTGGTGGAAATGATCGTCGAACTGCCTCTGGCGTCGCTGGGGACGCCGTCACCATGCAGCGCGACCGAACTGAAACGGGGAATAGTCATTGCTCAGGCCTCCAGCTTGTCCAGAGTGTCGGTCAGGAGTTCCACGACGCCCATGCCGTCGAAGACGTTGCCGTCGATGACGGCATTGACCTCGGCCTCGTCGCCGCCGAGCTCCTTGAGCTGCCCTGCGACCCTGATCTCCTGGGCGCCGGCCTCCCTTCAGAGCCTTCGCGACGGTCAGACCATGCTCGGCATAGACCTCGCGCTGGAGCACAGGACCGCGATGTCGGTGCCGGCCTCCTTCATGGCCTTGACGAAGACCTCGGGATCGGTTCCCCGGCGATGATCGTGTGATGCCGCCGACGTGGTACAGGTTCGAGGTGAAGCCCTCGCGCGCGCCGAAGTCGCGGCGGGCACCCAGACAGGCCAGCAGCACCGTCGGGATCCTCGTAGCGGACGACGCCCGGTCACGCAGCGCCTCGAACACCTCGGAGTCACGCACCAGGGGGATGCCCCGGTAGTCGGGGGCGGCGGGCCGCGGGTCACGTTCCAACGCCTGCTCAGTGTGGTCGGGAACATGGAGACGCCAGTCAGCGGCAGCCTGCGGGTGGCCAGCAGCTTCGCCCGCGCCTCGTTGATCTCTTTCAGCTGCGCGGCGACGGTGCCGTCGGCCAGCGCCGCCGCCATACCCTGCTCGTCGAGCTTGCCGAACAGCTCCCAGGCCTGCTCGCCCAGCTGCTGCGTCATGGATTCGACGAACCATGCGCCACCCGCGGGATCGTTGACGCGCCCCAGGTTGGATTCCTCCGCCAGGAGGATCTGGGTGTTGCGGGCGATGCGGCGGGTCAGATCGTTCGGCATGCCGATGACGGTGTCCAGAGGCAGGGACCGTGATGATCTCAGCCTGGCCGACGGAGGCGGCGAAGGCGGAGATCGTGCCCCGAAGCACGTTGACGTAGGCGTCATCCCGAGAGATCTCCTGCAGCGACGTGACGGCATGCTGCATTGCACCGCGCCTGTCGGGAGAGACCCCACGACCTCGCCGACCCGACTCCACAGGGTGCGCAGCGCGCGTAGGCGGGCGATGGTCACAAACTGGTCTGTGTTCGCGCTCACGCGGAACAGAATCTTTCCGAACGCCTCGTCGGGGCTGAGACCCAGGTCGGTCAGGGAACGCAGATACTCGACGCCTGTGGCCAGCGCGTAGGCCAGCTGGGCGACATCTCCGGCGCCCATGGAGTCGTAGCGGGAGGCGTCGACGACGACGGGTCGCAGACCAGGGAAGGGCTTGGCCAGCTCGACTGCCTTGGCGATGACGCTCAGGTCCGGTGCGCCGCCGTTCAGTGCGGCGAAGCCGATGGGGTCGACCCCCAGGCTGCCCGAGATGTTCTCCTTTCCCGAGGCCGTGAGAATCGCCACGAGCGCCTCGGCGGCGGCCAGCTCATCTGTGTTGGAGGACACGTGCACGGGGCCAGGTCGAACAGGACGTCGCCCAGCACATCAGCGAGCTTGCTCGCCGGGATGGCGTCAGGATCGACCCGCACCCACACGGCGGATGCTCCGCGCTCCAAGTCAGTGTCGATGTCCCTGCGTGCGCCGCGGCGGCGTCGGATTCTCCACCAGTTGCGCTATGAGCCAGCCCTCGTCCATCTCTCCATTACGGACGGTGGTGCCTCGTGAAGGGGGTGACGCCGGGAAACCCGAGATCGTCAATCCCATCCTCAATGGTGTACAGCGGTTTGATCGTCAGGCCGTCGACGGTCTTGCTGGTGAGGCGTTTATACGCCTGCTCGATAGTAAGTTCCTTGCCTTCGGGGCGCTTTCGGTTCAGGACCTTCAGCACCTCTTTTCTCCCAGTCAGTGAGGCTGGGAGTGAGTGAAATCCGCGGCGAGACTGATCTCCGCCGCACTCGTTGATTCTGCGCTCATCGCTCTCCGTCCAAATCCTTCCGACAAGCCACGGCGGGGAACGGGCTTGCCTGTTTCGGGACTGGTAGTCCTTGAGCCCCAACCCTAGCCCAGGGGGTGTGGCCGCCGCTGGCAGGGTCGGGGAATTGCAGGACCGAATGGTGGGTCCCTGGCGTGGGCTGCTGGGCAGCGCCAATCCTCCTGGTGCGTCGGTGCCTGTCGGCGCAGCAGCCATGATGCGTTGGCGTATGCCAGTTCGACCACAGCACGCCCCTATCCTGGGCCTTGCTGCCGAGGTGGTCGCGCAGCCCAATCAACGCCGAGGCGAACACAACCCGGTGAAAAGGCTTTCCAGGGTTTGCTTTCTCCCTCATCGACGGGGTAATCAAGGATGACGCTGTGACAGGAGTGCGGTCACCCCTCATCCTGCGAAGGTGATGGATTTGAACTGCTCCGTCTGCTCACGGATGCCGGTCTCCGTCGGGAACCGCTCAATGGAGCTGGCTCCGTAGAACCCGACGATGCCCTCGGTGTTGTCGAGGATGTACTGGGCGTCCCCTGGGTGTGCGATCGGCCCGCCGTGACACAGGCAGAGGATGTCAGGGTTCACGCTCTTGGCGGCGTCGGCCAGGGCCTGGACCTTCACCGCTGCCTCCTCTAGGGTCAGCGCGGTCTTGGCCCCGATGGTCCCGGAGGTTGTCAGGCCCATGTGAGGCACCAGGATGTCAGCTCCGGCACGAGCCATGTCCCGCGCCTGATCCTCGTCGAAGACATATGGGGAGGTCAACAGGTCGAGCTCCCGAGCCTGACGGATCATGTCGATCTCGTGGCCGTACCCCATGCCGGTCTCCTCCAGATTCGCCCGGAACACCCCGTCGATCAGCCCGACGGTGGGGAAGTTCTGGACACCCTGCGAAACCAATGTCCCTCACCTGGCGGAGGAAATGATCCATGACGCGGAACGGGTCGGTGCCGTTCACCCCGGCCAGGACCGGGGTGTGCCTCACCACGGGCAGCACCTCGTTCGCCATCTCCATGACGATGGCGTTCGCATCGCCGTAGGCCAGCAGGCCGGACAGGGAGCCGCGCCCGGCCATGCGGAACCGGCCGGAGTTGTAAATGACCAGCAGGGTCGATTCCGCCGGCCTCAGCCGACTTTCGCCGTGATGCCGGTGCCGGCTCCTCCGCCGATGATCGGCCTGCCCGCAGCAACCTGGGCGCGGAACCGTTCGAGGATCTCTTCACGAGACATTGCTTTTCCAATCACTCCAGAGGCTGTTCGGATGTGCTGATGATGGCTTCGTGCAGGGCCGGGCCATGGCGGCCCCGGAACCCCACGTCATTGATGGCCTGGTCGATCTCATGGATGGTGACGCGGCTGCCCGCCAGGCCGGAGCGCAGCTCCTCAAACAGTACGCCGTCGGCCTCCGCGTCCCGGAAGGGGCGTCGTCTCACGTCGATGGCGCTCACCCCCGCAGCGGAATGAACAACTCGGTGGGGCCGGTCGCCGCCACCAGCTTCCCGGCGATCCTCCGTCCCACCTCCGCCATCTCCGTGGCGGTGGTGCGCATCAGCGTGACCGCCGGATTGTGGACGAACAGGTTCCGTCCGGAGAACTGGGCGGGGACGGTGTCAGCGGGGCCGAAGTTCACCATGTCGAGGGCACCCAGGCTGACCACCTGCGGCAGAGCCGGCCCGCCCGGCCGCCTCCAACCGTCTTGGGCCCGCCGACAGCACCCCGCCGACCAGGTCGTCGGCGAGTTCGGTGGTCGTCAGGGTCGCACACCGGCCAGTGCCCCTGAGTCGATGAGTTTCTCCATTGCCCGTCCGCCTGTGCCGGTGGCGTGGAAGACCAGTACCTCGTAGCCCAGGTCGGTGAGCCTGGTGCGGGCCTCGTCGGCGGCTGGGGTCGTGACCCCGAACATGGTGATGCCGACAAGTGGCCTGTGACTCCGGGCGGGTGCCGATGCGCTGCTCGTGGGCGACAGCCATCCCGACCATCGCGGCTGCGGCATTGCCGAGGATCTGGGAGGAGACCGAGTTGATCCCCGCCACATCGACCACTGAGTACATGAGCGTGGCGTCCACCTCGCCGACGTAGGGGGCCGACGCCGCCGGAGGCCATGGTCGACACCAACAGCTTAGGGAAGCCGACGGGGAGCGCCTGGATGGCTCCCGCCGCGATGGAGGAGCCACCTGAGCCGCCGACGACCAGGAGCCCGTGAATTCTGCCTGAGTCGACGAGGTCCCGGATCACCTGCGCGGCCCCGGTCCTCATCACCCCTCGTCATCTCACCCCGGTCGTGGCGGTCTCGCAGGGCGGTGGCATCCTCCCTCGGCGGCTGCGATCACCTCGTCGGAGGTGATGTCCGCCAAGGGGCTGGTGGAGAACGAGCCGGCGTCGATCAGCAGGGTCTTCGCCCCGAGCTGCTCAAGCCGTCGCCTGAGCCAGGCGTACTCGGCCTCCTTGGTGTCGAGCGTCCTGAGCAGTGCGACGACGGCCATGGGTCCTCACTTCCTCGTGCGGTGTGGCTGCATGATGCAGCATCGTGCCGACCCAGGGTACGACAGCCTGCCGATGGACCTCCCGGGGTCATCGGAGACGGCTCAGCTCACGCCGCCCCAGCTCTCGATCCTCCAACCGTCCTGGTGGGAGCCGTTCAGCACGATCCACGACGTGTTGTCCAGCGGCTGGGCCTTCTCGGAGCCGAAGCCGGGGTCCTGGGCCAGAGTCCAGACTCTGAGCGCCGCCCCTCATGGCTGACCAGCGCGGCGCACTCGTGACCCGCGTCCACGATGCCTGCGACGGCGTGATTGAAGCGCGTCAGGAATTCCCGGGCCGTCTCTCCGCCCTCAAGGCCGGAGTCCATGTTCTCGGGGGACCAGGAGCTCAGCTCTGCGACATAGATCGTCCAGTCATTCATTTCCTCGACGCCCGCCGAAATCTCCTGGAGGCCCTCGATCACCTCACCCGCAGCCCCCGTGCCTCCGCCAGCGGGGCGGCGGTCTCCTGGGCGCGGGTCAGGGTGGAGGGCGTAGACAGCCTCAATCGGCTCGCCGGCCAGTTGTGGCGGTAGCGCCTCCGCCTGCTCCCGGCCCCGCTCGGTCAGGGACTGGCCGGGATGGGCGGTGTCGAGCTTGTGGTCCACGTTCGCCTGGGTCTCGCCGTGCCGGATCAGAAGGAGTCGCATGATGCGAATTCACGTTGGGACCGGAATGTCAGCCGGTCCCAGGCGGCAGAGCCCCTAAGCTTGCTTGAGTGGATGCAGCAGATGTGATGCCCGATCTCGTCGAGGTCCCTCTACACCAGCGATCAGATCCAGGCGCGGCTGGCGGAGCTGGCTGCTGAGATCGACGCCGACTATGAGGACGTGACATCCTCCTGGTGGGGTGCTCAATGGGGGCCGTCGCTGGTGGTCGCCGACCCGCAGCGGGCCATGAGATCGCACGTCGAGATGGACTGGATGGCCATCTCCTCCCTATGGCTCCGGAACCCAGTCCAGCGGTGTCGTCCGCATTCTGAAGGACCTCGGGGTGGACATTGAGGGCCGCCACGTCATCGTTGTCGAGGACATCATCGACACCGGGCTGACTCTCAGCTACCTCGTCAGCAACCTGGCCAGCCGCCAGCCCGCCAGCCTCGCGATCATGACGATGTTCCGCAAACCGGGGGCGGCGACGATGGACGCCCCGGTCAGGTATGTGGGCTTCGACATCCCGAACGACTTCGTGGTCGGCTACGGACTGGACTATGCGGGCAGGTACCGCAACCTGCGGGATCTGGCGATCCTCGCCCCGCACGTCTACTCCTGAGGGCGGCCGAGGGCGGTTAGTTTCTCCGGATTCCGCACGATGTAGAAGGCCGAGATTCCGTCCCCGGCGGCCATCGGCCATCCGACGTGATCGATTCGCCCGTCCACCCGGGCGACCCACGCGGGGGTCGAGTTGAGGTTGGCGGGTTCGAAGCTGGTCGTTCCCGTCATCTTGCTGGCCAGACCCAGGAAGAAACGAGCCACCTTGTCGGCTCCGACGACGGGCCGCAGAGCCACCGTGGCCCGGCCACCGCCATCGGAAACCACGGTCACATCCTCTGCCAGGAGATTCTTCAAGGAATCGAGATCACCCGCCCGGCAGGCGGTCAGGAACACCTCGGTCAGCCGCGGTGTTTCCCGGCGTCCACGTCGAAACGAGAACGCCCTGCCCTCGATGTGATGCCGGGCACGACTCGCCAGCTGCCGTACGGAGGACGGGGAGCGTCCCAAGAACTCCGCGACCTCCTCGTGGGAGAAACCGAAGACGTCGTGCAGGACGAAGGCGGTGCGTTCCAGCGGTGACAACGACTGCAACACCAGTGCCAGCGCCAGCGACACCTCTTCCGCCGCCAACAGTTCGAATCGGTCGCGTCACCCTCCGGTACGGGTTCCGGCAGGAACCGACCTGGGTAGTCGCGTCTCCCTCAGGACATCGAGAGCCAGGTTCGTGGCGATTCTGGGCCAGATAGGCCCTGGGCCGGGCTATCCCTCGTCTCCTCCGTCGCGCGGTGCCAGCGCAGCCACGTCTCCTGGGCGATGTCCTCGGCCCTCGGCGAGGAACCGGTGATGTCGTAGGGCGATGCGCAGCACCAGCCCACGATGTTGCAGGTATTCGTCCGTGCTCACCGTTGCCTCCCGAGCCAACGGTAACCCGCTGCCGAGCGGCGGGGCGCGTCGATCGCCGGGCGACAGATCCTCTCCTTGAAGAAAGCCCTCCCCGTCCGGTCAGGCGCCGACCGGTGGGGCGTCGCAACGGTCCACGAATTCGATCAGGCCGTTCCTGCGTCCGAGACTGACGCAGCGGAACGAGAAACCGAAATCGAAATCGGCGGCCGCTTCTCCCGCCAGCACCCGGTGGACGTTGTCGGCGACATGGGCGCCCATCGGAAGGGCGGTCGCGCACCCCATCCGCAGGTGGGGCAGCTGCGGCGAGACGACGGCATCGCCCAGTCCCCAGATCCCGGGGCCGCCTGAAGGGTCCTGTCCACGACAAGCCTGCCCTGTCCATCCACGGGCATCCCGGGACCGGGAGGCGAGGTCCGGTGCGGACAGCCCGGTGCAGTCGACCGCCAGGTCGGCCGGGCCGTCGTTCCCAGACCACCCCGAGCCGGGGAAGCTGGTTCGCGAGCCATTTCCTGTTTCCTCCGAGCCGCCGGGAAACAGTCCGGCGGGATCGGTCAGGGACACCTGAAGGTGCGGCGCCGCCTCGGCGATCTCCGTAGCGATCTCGACTCCACTCAGGCCGGCGCCGTCCACCCGGACCCGTGCTCCGGCGGGGAGCGCGGAAAGGGCCGTGCGAGGGCATCGGCCCCTGCCAGGGTTGCGGGGCCGTCGCCAGTGCTGCCGGTGGCGATCACGACATGAGACGCCTCCAGTTCCGTTCCGTCCGCCAGGGCCACCCCACCTGCCGAGACCCGGACCGCCCGTTGTGTGCTCAGCCCGACCTCAGGAAACAGCATCTCGTCGAGCGGGCGCGTCACTCTGTACCCGGTGGCGGCGCGCTGGTGTAGCCGGATCCCTGTTGACGAATGTGGGGCCGTCATTGACGAGATGGACCCTGCGGCCTCTGGCGGCGAGCCTGTTCGCGGCCATGACTCCGCCGTATCCGCCGCCGATGATGATTGCTTCGATTGTGTTCTATGCTCACGGGACGTGACCGGGAACCGAAATGTGACATCTCCGTTCCTCCGGTGGCCAATGTTCGCAGGCTGGTGCTCCCGTGCGTTGGTCGCAGCCGTGATCCCGTGACATGCTCCTCGCCGGATGGCCCTCCGGTTTCCAGCCGCGTTGAGCGGGGGTTCGTGTCCTTCAGGTCAGCTGGACGACGCCGGCCGCCGAGAAAATGACATTCTGTCCTCTTGGCGACCGCTGGTAATCTTCCAGTGCCTATGTCCTTCTGAATCTAGGAAATCCGCCGTTGCAGAAAATCATGAAGAACCCCATGGGGTGGCTGACGTGGATCGTCCTCGTCATCCTCCTCGGCTCACTGGCCATGCAGTTGGTCTCTGGGATGTTCGGCTTCAAAGACGTCCTGATGAACCAGGTGATGAGCGTTCTGCAGGGCGATGAGAAACTCAAACAGGTCGTCATCGCCGACGGCGAGCAGACCATCCAGATCACCACTGAGGGGCAGCGCATTCAGTCCAACTGGGTTGGTCGCCAGGTGGACACCTTTATTGAGATTCTCCAGCAGCGTCCGCCGCAGGCACCCTTGACGAGTGGGTCACCCGGCATCCGACGCCCAACCTGCTCTCCACGATCCTCTACACGGGACTGCCCTTCCTGCTGCTGCTGATCGGTTTCTTCGTGGTGATGCGGATGGTTGGGGGCGGGGGCTCCGGAGGACCGCTCAGCTTCGGCAAGTCGAAGGCGAAGCTCGCCAGCAAGGACATGCCCAAAACCACCTTCAACGATGTCGCTGGGGTCGATGAGGCCGTCGAGGAGCTGCAGGAGATCAAGGAGTTCCTCGCCGAGCCCGCAGTTCCAGAAGCTGGGCGCGAAAATTCCCGAGGGCGTGCTCCTCTACGGGCCTCCCGGCACTGGCAAGACCCTCCTGGCGCGCGCCGTCGCTGGTGAGGCCGGGGTGCCGTTCTTCCATCTCCGGCTCCGACTTCGTTGAGATGTTCGTCGGTGTCGGTGCCTCCCGCGTCCGAGATCTGTTCGAGCAGGCTAAGGAGGCCGCCCCGCCATTGTGTTCATTGACGAGATCGACGCCGTCGGCAGGCATCGCGCGCGCGGGCATGGGCGGCGGACAGTGATGAGCGGGAGCAGACCCTGAACCAGCTGCTCGTCGAGATGGATGGCTTCGATGTGCGCGGCGGTGTGATCCTGATTGCCGCGACGAACCGCCCTGATGTGCTGGACCCGGCGCTGCTGCGTCCCGGACGCTTTGACCGGCAGATCTCCGTGGAGGCCCCGACCTGGCGGGTCGCTCCCCACATCCTTCAGGTGCACGCCGTCGGCAAGCCCCCTGGCCGAGGACATCGACCTGGACTCTGTGGCTCGGCGCACCCTGGATTCTCGGGCGCCGACCTGGCAAACGTCCTCAACGAGGGCGGCGCTCCTGGCTGCGCGCATGAACTTGAATGTGATCGGCCAGCCGCAGCTCGACGAGGACCATCGACCGGGTCATCGCCGGCCCGCAGAAACGCACCCGCCTGATGAACGACCGTGAGCGTCTCATCACCGCCTACCACGAGGGCGGGCATGCTCTGGTCGCCGCAGCGATGCCGGGCAACGACCCCGTGCAGAAGGTCACGATCCTGCCGCGTGGCCGGGCACTCGGCTACGATGGTGATGCCCGACGACGACAAGTACTCGCACACCCGCGGCGAGCTCCTGGATCAGATGGCTCATGATGGGCGGCAGGGCCGCGGAGGAGATGATCTTCCACGACCCCACCACCGGCGCACAGAACGACATAGAGAAGGCCACCAAGGTGGCACGCGCCATGGTTACCCAGTACGGCATGAGCGAGCGAGTCGGCGCTGTGCAGCTGGGGTGGGGGACCCGAGCCGTTCATGGGGATGCGCGGCGCGCAGCCGTCGAAGGACATCTCCGAGGCGTCCGCCGCGATCATTGATGAGGAGGTGGCCAAGCTCATCAACGCCGCCCACCACGAGGGCCTACGAGGTCCTGTCTGAGAACCGTGAGGTGCTCTGACGAGCTCGTCCGGCAGCTGTTTGCGAAGGAGACCCTCAACAAGGCTGAGGTGGCGGAGGTCTTCAAGAACCTCAAACGCCGTGACAAGCGACCTGCCTGGACTGGTTCGGATCTGCGCGTCCCGTCGGACATCCCGCCTGTCGAGGTGCCGCCTGCCGTCGTGCCGCAGCAGCAGGGGCGCGCTGCCCGCCGCCGGGCCTGCTGAGGGGCAGGAGAAGCCCGACCGCTGGGATCCGCTGGCTGGGCCCCACCTCACCTGGGGACCGGCGGTGAGCGGGATCGATCTCCCTCGCATTGAGGCTGCGGTCCGTGAGATCCCTGCACGCCGTCGGCGAGGATCCCGACCGCGATGGCCTGGCTGACACGCCGGCTCGGGTTGTCAGGGCTTACGGCGAGCTGTTCTCCGGCATTGGCAGGGACCCGTCCGAGGTGTTGGGCGACCACCTTCGACATTGATCATCAGGAGCTTGTGCTGGTCCGCGACATTGAGCTCACCAGCTGCTGCGAGCACCACCTGTTGCCGTTTGTCGGCGTGGCTCACGTCGGCTACATCCCCCGGCGGCGGGAAGGTGACCGGGCTGTCGAAGCTGGCGCGGCTGGTCGACGTGTACGCACGCCGCCCGCGTAGGTGCAGGAGCGCCTGACGCCGCAGGTGGCTGATGCGCTTGTCGAGCATCTGGGGGCGCAGGGGCGTGATCGTGGTGATCGAGGCCGAGCACATGTGCATGACCATGCGTGGCGTCCACAAGCCTGGCAGTAAGACCATCACCAGTGGCGTCCGCGGCCTCCGCGCAACGCTGCCACCCGCGCGGGAGGCGATGAGCCTCATCCTGGCCAGGTAGGTGGGCGTCGTGACTGTCGTGATGGGCGTGCTGAACGTCACCCCGACTCGTTCTCCGACGGCGGACGCTTTCGCCTCCGCCTCGACGGCACATTGCGCAGGGGAGCGGCTGGCCTCTGAGGGGCGCGATCGTCGATGTCGGCGGCGAGTCGACCCGCCCGGTGCGGGGCGGGTGCCCGTCGATGAGGAGCTCGCCCGCGTCGTCCCTGTGATTGCGGCCCTGGCGGGCAGGGCATCACCCTGCTCGGTCGACACCATGCGCGCCGCCACAGCCCGGGCAGCAGTTGAGGCGGGGGCTGTCATCGTCAACGACGTCTCCGGCGGGCTGGCGGACCCGGAGATGCTCACCACCGTCGCAGGCCTGGGTGTCGACCACGTCGCCATGCATTGGCGGGCGCCTTCCGATGTGATGCAGCAGCACGCCGTCTACGGCGACGTGGTGGCGGAGGTGTGCGCCGAGCTGCTGGACCGCCGGGATGCCGCCCAGGCGGCTGGCATCGCGCCGCAGCGGATCATCCTCGACCCCGGCCTCGGCTTTGCCAAGACCTCTGAGCAGAACTGGGAGCTGCTGCGTCGCCTGGACATCCTCCAGGGGCTGGGGCATCGGCTTCTGGTGGGGGCCAGCCGGAAGCGTTTCCTGGGGGAGCTTCTGGAGGGGCGTGAGCCCCCGGGAGCGTGATGTGGCCACCGCTGCCATCAGCTCTTGGTGCGCGCAGCACGGTGTCTGGGCAGTCCGCACCCATGAGGTTCCCGCCCAGCTGGATGCCATTCGGGTGGGACTGCAGTTTGACATGCGTCCGAACCGGGTAGTCTCGGCTCCACTGTCCACGCCGTGAGGAGGTGAGGGTTCATGGACACCATCAACATCACAGGGCTGACTCGCCACAGGGTTTCACGGCGTTCTTCCGCAGGAACGACGTGACGGACAGCGCTTCGTCGTGGATGTCGAACTCCGCCTTTGCCCGGAGACAGACAGCGATAACCTGTCTGACACCGTCAACTACGCAGCCGTGGCTGACGATGTGGTGGCCGAGGTGGAAGGAAAGCCATGTCAGCTGATAGAAACCCTCGCTGGCAGGATTGCGAACAGATGCCTGGCCCACCCGCTTGTCCAGCAGGTCCGGGTGACAGTGCACAAACCCGAGGCCCCCGTCCCTCACAAATTCTCAGACTTGTCAGTCACGATCATCAGGAGCAGCCATGAACAACGGTCCCTTGATATTGATGTCGATACCCTAGGGAATCTGCGTCCCATCTCGAAGGTGGTTCTGTCCCTGGGGGCCAATGTGGGGGATTGCGCCGCGAACCTGAGCCGCGCCGTTGATTTGCTGGCCGATACGCCGGACCTGATTGTCGTCGACGTGTCCCCGGTGTATCAGACCCGCCTGAGGGCGAGGGTCCTGAGCAGGACGATTTCCTCAATATGGTGGTGGTGGCTGAGACGACGATGGAGCCGATGACCCTCCTCGACCGCGTCCACGCCATTGAGCAGGGCTTCGGCCGGGAGAGGGACGTTCCCAATGGCCCCCGCACCATGGATATCGACATCATCATGGTGGGCAAAAGGGTGACGGAGGAGGATATCGAACTTCCTCATCCGCGTGCCCATCAGCGGGCTTTTCGTGCTGGTGCCGTGGGCGGATATCGACCCGCTCGGGGAAATTGCCGGCCAGGGACCCATCGCGGAACTTGTGCAGCACGTTGACGTGTCGGGGGTCGTCAGGCGTGACGATATCGTGATTCCGAACCCGGCAAGGCCTTGAGCCCGGCCCCAAACTGGTTCCCACGACGGGACGTCATGTCGTCGTGGCCGCGCTCTCCGGGGCTTTGGCCGGTGTGGTGGCGCTGAATGTCTTTGACCTTCTGCAGTCCTTTTCCCGGTGGTTCCCGGAGCGTCCCAGTGTTGTTGTTGCTGCTGCCACAGCTGCCTTCCTCTATGCCAAAACTATTCCGAAGCGCTTGAGGAGCGCCGTCTGCCGCCCTCGTGAGGCCGTGAGGGCTGTCGTCATGGCAAAGTCCCTCATGTCCACAGGGGCAGTGCTGGCAGGCGGCACGCGGTTTACGTCGGCCGTTGGCTCCCGGCCATTGCGGCCGATATGCCCGCTCAGCGTGTCTGGCTCGGCGCGGCGACCATCGTGGCGTCCGGTGTTTGCGTGTGGGCTGGATGGGTCTTGGAGCGCGCCTGCATGATCGATCAGGACGGAGGCGAGGGGAAAGGCGAGGGCGAGAGCCCTGCCAGCCCCGAGGCTGCCTGATCGCGGATAACTTTTCGCAGTGAACCTCTCAACAAAAATGCAAGATCGGCGTTTTGATGTGATCGTCGGTTACCTCGAACGTTAGTCTGACTCCATGTCAGGTCGTCATGTTGAGAAGAATCCACACGAACGTGCACTCGCCATCACCATCTTGGCGGTGGGGTCGGCAGTGGTGCTCGGATCCCTGCTCGGGAGCATCTGGATGGTTCGCGCTGGCGCTGTGATCGGTGTGATCATGGCGCTGGCCGCCGTCGGGGTGTCCTGGCTTGAGCTGAAACGGGAGCGCGCCGAGCATCGCGAGGAGCTGAAGCGTCAGGTCGCCTTCCGCATTGAGCAGGCTGAGAAGCATCATGCGGAGTCCGTCGCCATGATTGAGCGCTTCAATGAGCGGGCCCAGAACCTTAAGTCCATGATTGCGAAGCTGCGTCGCCAGCTCGGTGCGGCGAACTCGGAGCTCAGCACCATGCGCGGCAACGCCGCCTGGCTGCGGGGCGAGGTTTCTGAGCGGCAGGCGCGCATCGACGCGCTTGAGGCGAAGATCAGCGAGCTGGAGGCGCGTCTCGCTGAGGCGGAGAAGGCCCGCGACGAGGGCTCTGAGGCCGCCAGCCTCCACGAGGCCGAGAAGCTGGAGGCTGAGGCCGAGATCGGGGCTGAAGCTCTGAGAAGGAGCTCAGCAATGTGCTGGAGCTGCCCCTGCATCCCAGCACCGAGCGGGCTGTCGAGCTGTGGACTGGTGAGGACCCGCCGACCATGGTTGACCTCTCGCAGCTGAACATGGCTCACTACGACCAGCCTCTTGAGAACGAGGAAGAGGAAGCGCGGGCCCGTAAGCAGGCCTGAGTCACGAACTGACTCCTGGGGGATCAGCGCCTGACCGGGCGGCATCCGCTCGCGCCACCTCAACCCATCCCTCATTTTTCCGGATCCCTGGCTCCAACGGCCCAACAGCCGTGGGGCTGGGGATCCGGCGTGCGGACCAGACCGCCCATCATGCGAGTTGGAGAGCACTGCTGCCTCGGTGCCGCGTCCTGGGGCGCATTGGGGTTTGCCGGGGCCGAGACGGCTTCCCTTGCCCCAATGGGGGATGATTATTCTGCCAATCCCAGCCGCTGAAGGAAGCCTTGTGCATCGTGCTCAAGGGCAGGCAATCGGGAAGCTCCGGGTATCACAGGTCCACGCTGCTGTGCAAAGATGTCAAAAGTGGCTCCGTGCAATGAATGCTCGACAACTTGGTGCACAGCCTTACCGCTGATCCCCCTGAGTGCGACGCTGGAGGGGCTATCGCCAACTCGCCACATGCTCTGAGCGGACACTCCTGCCGGGCATCGCGCAAGAGAAGTGAACAAGAGGGATGATCAAGCACCTTCGACCCATCAAGAACCTCTCAGCCTCCCAGCCCGACCGGATCTGCTGAATCCACGCTGTCTGATTGTGCTCTTTCTCCTGTGTCGGCCAAAAAGACAATGCTCAACCCCTGGTGAGTCTCTAAGCCCTATGAGAAGGGGCTTAACGCCATGTAGTGGTATTGGAGCATGGGGGCTTTGCATACATCGTGGTTCATAATAAGTCTCGCTCTTGTCGGAAGTGATGTATTGTCTGGGGTGTCCCTGCCAAGCAACAAACTTGTGCTTTCCATCGAATGAACAGGGAGTTCCCATGGCTCGTGAGGTCCAAGTCTTCCTCTAAGGATGATATCGACGGTACCGTCGCGGATCGCAATGTCACTTTCGCCCTGACGGGGTCGAGTACGAAATCGACCTCAATGAAGGCAACATCGCAAAGCTGGTCAATACACTGGAGCCCTGACCACCGCAGCCCGTCGCGTCCGTGGTTCCAAGGCTCGCTCGCGTCGTCGCGTCAACGATGGCCCCTCCACCAACGACGTTCGTGTTCGGGCGCGTTCCCAGGGCCACGAGGTCAGTGACCGCGGCCGCATCCCCTGCGGCGGTCATGGCCGCATACGAGGCGGCTCACTGACAATGGCAATCAGGGTGGGAGCCCCACCCTGCGCCACCCACGTTGGGGGAAGGGCTGACAGCCATCCGGGCGGGAGCTAGGAGCTTCCCGCCCCGTAGGCTTTCCGCCATCCCAGTGTTCGTTTACCTCTGATTTGAGCGAGCCTCTAAGCTGGGGGTGAGTGGGGGTCGACGCAACTTCGTCGCGCCCCGCAGGAGGAGATAGAGAATGTTCGAAAGGTTCACCGATCGCGCACGGCGCGTTATCGTGCTGGCGCAGGATGAAGCCAGCTGTTAAATCACAACTACATCGGCACTGAACACCTGCTGCTCGGACTGATCCATGAGGGTGAGGGCGTGGCGCCAAGGCCCTGGAGCAGTTGGGAATCACCCTCCAGGCTGCTCGTGAGCAGGTTGTGGAGATCATGCGGCCAGGGGCCAGCAGGTCCCGACGGGGCATATCCCCTTCTCCCCGCGCGCCAAGCGTGTGCTGGAGCTTTCTGCGTGAGGCTCTCAGATGAACCACAACTACATCGGCACCGAACACATCCTGCTCGGGCTGGTGCGTGAGGGTGAGGGAGTCGCGTCCCCAGGTGCTGCTGAAGCTGGGCGCAGACCTCAACCGGGTGCGTTCCACCGTCATTCAGCTCCTGGCCGGGTACCAGGGCAGAGGCCTCATGGCCGGTGCCCCGGAGGCTGGGCCGAGAAGTCCAGCTCCCAGGTCCTCGACCAGTTCGGCCGCAACCTGACTCCAGGCCGCCCGTGAGAACCGCCTCGACCCGGTCATTGGCCGCGTCAGTGAGATTGAACGGGTTATGACGGTCGCTCAGCCGCCGCACCAAGAACAACCCGGTGCTGATCGGCGAGCCCGGCGTCGGCAAGACCGCCGTCGTCGAGGGTCTTAGCCAGGCCATCGTGCGCGGTGACGTGCCCGAGACCCTGCAGGGACAAGCAGATCACACCTGACCTCGGCGCCCTGGTGGCCGGCTCCCGGTATCGTGGTGACTTTGAGGAGCGCCTGAAGAAGGTGCTGAAGGAGATCAAGACCCGCGGTGACATCATGCTGTTCATCGACGAGATCCACACTTCTCGTCGGGGCTGGCGCCGCGGAGGGGGCCATCGACGCCGCCAGCATCCCTCGCCGATGCTGGCCCGCGGTGAGCTGCAGACGATTGGCGCCACCACCCTCGACGAGTACCGCAAGCACATTGAGAAGCGACGCTGCGTTGGAACGTCGCTTCCAGCCGATCCAGGTGGCTGAGCCCTCCGTGTCGCTCACCGTCGACATCCTGAAGGGACTGCGTGACCGCTACGAGGCCCACCACCGCATCACGATCACTGACGAGGCCCTGGTGGCCGCCGCGACCATGGCGGATCGCTACATCCAGGACCGGTTCCTGCCCGACAAGGCCATCGACCTGATTGATGAGGCCGGTGCGCCTGCGCATCCAGCGCATGACCGCGCCACCCTGACCTCAGGGAGTTCGACGAGCAGATCGCCAAACTCAAGGTCGAGAAGGATGCGGCCATCGACGCCCAGGATTTCGAGACTGCGGCGCGACTGCGGGACGACGTCACCCGTATCCAGGCTCAGCGCGCCGAGAGGGAGGAGGCCTGGAAGCAGGGCGACTCCGACATCCCTGCAGTGGTCGGGGAGGAGGAGATCGCTGTCGTGCTGTCCAGCAGCACAGGAATCCCGGTGTTCAAGCTCACCGAGGAGGAGTCGGCACGTCTGCTGCGCATGGAGCAGGAGCTGGGGAAGCGCTATATCGGGCAGGAGGATGCCGTCAAGGCTCTGTCCCGTTCTATCCGTCGCACTCGGGCAGGTTTGAAGGATCCGAAGCGGCCTTCCGGCTCGTTCATCTTCGCTGGCCCTTCGGGCGTCGGCAAGACCGAGCTCACCAAGGCGCTCACCGAGTTCCTGTTCGGAGATGAGGATGCGCTGATCACCCTCGACATGAGCGAATACTCTGAGAAGCACACTGCCTCCAGGATGTTCGGCCCCCCGCCCGGATACGTCGGATATGAGGAGGGTGGCCAGCTCACCGAGAAGGTGCGCCGCAAGCCATTCTCCGTCGTGCTTTTCGACGAGATCGAGAAGGCGCATCCGGACATCTTCAACTCGCTGCTGCAAATCCTCGATGAGGGTCGCCTCACTGATGCTCAGGGGCGTGTGGTCGACTTCAAGAACACCGTCATCGTCATGACCACGAATCTGGGGTCCCGTGACATCAGGCAAGGAGTCAACCTTGGCTTCTCCCGTGCTGGGGATGAGGAGTCCAGCTACGAAGATGAAGGCCAAGGTCTCCGACGAGCTGAAGCAGCATTTCCGTCCGGAGTTCCTGAACCGCGTCGACGAGATCGTCGTGTTCCATCAGCTGACGCAGTCCGACATTGAGCGGATCGTGGATCTGATGGTTGCGCAGATTGAGGTGCGGCTCGCGGACAAGGACATGGGGTTGAGCTGACCCAGGCAGCCAAGTCCCTCGTCGCCAAGCGAGGCTTTGACCCGGTGCTGGGTGCCCGGCCGCTGCGTCGCGCCTGCAGCGTGACATTGAGGACGCCCTGGCTGAGAAGATCCTGTTCGGTGAGCTTGCGCCCGGACAGATCGTCCAGGTGGATGTCGCCGACAAGGACTCGGACCTGCTGTTCAAGTTCACCGGCGTCATGAAACCCCAGCCGGAGCCCGCCCGTGCGGCTCCCTCCGAGGAGGAGTGAGCGCGTAGAGCTGAAGAGGCCCCGACCACATGTGGTCGGGGCCTTCTGGATTCCCAGAAGGCTCTTAGGCGCTGGTGGGGATGCTGTCTGTGACCTGGGGAGCGGTATGCCAGGGCGGCAGCGGGAACGGCCGCGAGAAGGCCGAGTGGGAGCGTCCAGAGCAGTGCCAGCAGGTGGCTTCCCCAGGCGGGGGCGAGCACGGATATGCCCTCTGAGCTCAGGCCATGCTGTATCGCAAACCCGGAGATGATGCCCGCGACCACTCCCGACCCCAGACCGAGTGCCGTCAGGGGCGATGCTCGCCAGCCAGCATCCCGGCGAGCTGCCGGGGATGGGTGCCGACGACCCGCAGCGCCCCGTATTCGCGGTGCCTGTCGAGGGAGCTCAGCGCCAGCAGCAGACCGACTCCCAGCAGCCCTGAGGCCAACGCGAAGTCGAAGACCTCGGCGAAGGGCCGGAACCGTTCCCTCACAGCGGCTGCTCGCTCCTCCGCCAACTGTCCAGGCGAGGTGAATCGCAGCAGGGGTTCTCGCCGAAGGTCTGCGAGACCCGCTCGCTGACATCACCGGCGTCCGGGGTCAGGGAGATGCCCAGCCAGGAGTCAGTTGCTCCATTCCCTCCACTTTCAGGGCCCTCCGGTGGTGACGGCATGGGCGGGCTTCAGTTGCCGGCGACTTCGTGAAGCTCACGATCCGCAGTGCTACAGGGCGGCGAGCGAGGTTGAAGCGGATCAGGCCGCTCAACTCCAGGCCCTGCTTTTTGGCCCATTCCTCGGAGATCGCGATCTCGTTGGGTTTGGTGGGGGTCCTGCCTTGTTTCATCTCCATATTGAAGATGGACTCGAACTGGCCTGGTTCGGCCCCGGCCACCACCATGGTGCCCTCGTTGTACTCGATCTCTTGGGTGCTCACCGAGGCAACGCCCGTGACTTCTGGGATGGCGGTGATACGCTGCCCGATCTCGGAGGAGAAGGCATGACCGCGTTCGTTTCTCACCAGGTGTGTGGTGCTGAAGCTGGGGATGCGTTCCCGCGCCGTCGCCTCACCCGATGCGGTGATGATGGTTGTGGCGCTGAAGACTGCCGCCCCGAACAGCAGAGCGGCTGCCCCTGATGGTGATGCGCGCCGGGCTGTTGGTGGCCTGCTGTGCCGCGACCTTCGCCAGACCCCGAACCACCGGCTGAGCTGGCTGCCCAGCCAACGGAAGAACGGCAGCCCCAGCATGGAGGTTGCGAGCACCGCGCCGGCGACCAGAATCACGGCGGAGAGCACGGACCACAGCAGCGGGAATGGCACCTCGACGATCCGGGCGAAGAGCATCAACACCAGGGCGACGGCCACCAGGCCGACGCCGCTCCAGGCCTCATCTCCCAGCCAGCCCGTGACACGCACGAAACGCCTCACGCCAACGGGATAGGTTCGGGAGGCTGACATGGCGTGCTGGTTCGAGCCGATCAGGGTGCACACCACACCCGCCACGAACACCGCCAGCGCCCCGTCGATCCCCATGCCGGGGGAGGGCGGCCCAATGGGCAGTCCCGCCTCCGCGAGGGCGTGATGCGCCAGTCCCTGGAAGGCAAAGCCCAGGAGCACTCCGAGCAGCGAGCCGGCTGCCCCGACCGCCAGCGCCTCGGTCATGACGGTTCGCCAGGCCAGGAACCGGCTGATGCCCATGGCCCGCAGTGAGCTCCATGGCCTCCCGCAGCATTCGGGAGAGCCGTCCAAAGGTGGTTCCCGCCAGGGCGATGGTGGTGACCACCACCACGATGGCGATCAGCCCCAGGGCGATGAGGGCGCTGGTCAGTGGCGGGTGGAGCCAGAAACGCTGTGCGCGCTCGATTTCTGAGGGAGTCACGGTGCTGTAGCCGTAGGGCAGTACCGAGCTGATCTCCTCCGTGACCTTGCCCCGGTCGCTGCCCGGGGTGAGTGCGATGCCGATGGCGTTCCACCCCTCCTGTCCCGACAGGAAGAGCTCCCGGGCGCGTTGCGGACTGAACAGCACGAACGACGAGGCACCCATTGAGGTGTCCTGGCCTTCACGACACCCACGATCGTGACGTCCCATGGTCCGGGGAGGACAGGTCGTGGCTCACGATGAGCACATCGCCCACTTGATGGCCTGTCTCCTTCAAGGTGGTGGCGTCCACCACCACTTCGGAGGGGCTTTCGCGCGCGGCCCTCCTCCAGAACCAGATGGCTGATGTCGCTCTCCTCGAAGGCACCCGACTCGGTGGCGGCCAGTGCGGGAGTGTAGGCCGTGCCGTTGCTGCGCAGCGGGATGACTCCTCGCCCCAGGATGCGAGGCTGGATCTCCTCGACTCCTTCGATGGCCGCCACCTTGTCCACCACATCAGGGAGAGGTCGGTGCCCCCGGTGTGGAATGAGTCGGCGTCGGACATCCAGGACTTTGGGAGGACGCTGAGGTCCGCGACTGCTGACTCGGCCAGGGCGTCGGCGGTGCTGGCGATGGTGCGCCCGACGCTCAGCAGGCAGCTGAGCAGTGCGACGGTGAATGCCACCACAGCCGCGAGAAGGACGGCCCGCCACATCCTCCGGGGAAATGAGTGCCAGGTGAGTTTCCACATCAGCGGATCCCTGCTGAGTTCAGCGAGACGAGCCGCCAGCCGGTGCGCGCTGGGGATTCTTCATCGCCTGCGAGCTGTCCGTCGAACAGCAGCAGCGACCGGTCAGCCGCCGCGGCGATCACCGGATCATGGGTGGCGAGCAGCACCGTCAGGCCGAACTCCTCGACGCAACGGCGTAGGGAACTCTGATCAGACCCCTGGCGGGGTGCTTGCCAGGTTGCCCGTCGGCTCGTCGGCAACCACCAGCTCGGGGCGGGCGATGATGGCGCGGGCCACGGACACTGCTGCTGCAGGGATGCCGGCAGCTCACCTGCGGGGAGGGCAGCAGGTTGGTCAGCTCGGCGGCAGTGACCAGGCCTTTGAACCAGGCCGGGTCGGGGTTGCGGCCTGCGATGGACAGGGGGCAGCAGGTTCTCCTCGACCGTCAGGTGGGGGACCAAAATGGGATAGCGGAATGCGACCCCAACGCTGTGCCGCCTCAGCCGGGTCAGCTCCTTCTCGCTCAGCGCGGTGACCTCGTGGTCGCCGATCCAGGCCTCGCCGGAAGATGCTGGCTCAAGGCCGGAGAGGCAGTTGACCAGAGGCGTCTTCCCGGAGCCGGACGGCCCGAACAGCGAGGTGAACTTGCCTCTCTCAATGTCGAAGCTGACCTCCCGGATCGCGATGACCCTGCCTGGCCCCACGGGGTATGACTTCGTGAGCTCCTTGGCGCGGGCCGCAGTGGTGCTTGTGGCCATGCCTTTCCTCCCTGCGATTTCCTCCTGGCCCCCTAACCGTATCGGTCTGGGGGCTAGCTTTGAATCAGATTTGCGTCAGGGCCTCTGGACTGGCGTACGCGGCTTCTGTGATACGCACCAGCGCATCCCGGATCAACCGCGCGCGAGCCGTGCCGACGCCTTCGAGTTCCTGCAGCTCTGCCACGGAGGCCCCGAAGAGCTCCTGCAGCGAGAACCGGTTGATGAGCTTGGTGACCAGACTGTCTGGAAGACGCCCGACGGAACCCAGCAGCCTGGCCCCTCGGGTGACTATGGGGGTTTCCAGATAGCTGTTTGAGCCGAAGCCGATGTGCTCGGCGACGAGGGTGAGCTGAGCAGCTCCTCAGCTGAGAAGTTGCGGAGCTGCTCGAAGCTGAAGGCCTCCGGGTCCTGCAGATTGTGGGAGTAGTCCGCCGCCAGCTGTTCCGCCAGGCCTTGGAAGCCGCTCACCAACTCTGCGTGCTGCAATGCCACGAGCCGTCCCTCGACCCCGAGTGTGTCGATGTGGAACTGGGTCTCCCCGGAGAGGCGTCGCGTCATCTCGAATCGCTGCGCCACCAGGGCAAGATCCCGGATGGTCACCTGGTCGCCGACCTCCATGGCGTTGAATTGGCGCAGCACGTCGTCAAGCCGGCTGACGAGCTGGGACAGCGTCGCCAGGGGTCTGCTGGCGCGGCTGATCATCTGGCTGGAGCTCTCCACCACGTGCCGGTGGCCGTCCATGAACAGCGAGATCGTGGACATCGAAGCGGACACCGTCACCACGGGAACTCCCTGAGGCCTGGGCCGTGCGGTCGGCGGAACGGTGCCGGGTGCCGGTCTCGGCGGTCGGCAGATCACCTGCGGGCACCAGGTGAACCCCGGCGGCGACGATGCGGCTGAGATCACCCGACAAGATGATGGCGCCGTCCATCTTCGCCAGCTCCCGCAGAGCCTGCGGCGTGAACTCCACGTTCAGCTGGAACCCGCCGCTGGAGACCTGCTGGACCTTCGCGTTGTTGCCCAGCACCACGAGAGCGCCAGTGCCGCCGTGCAGTATGCGATCCAGGCCGGCGCGTAGGGGCGTGCCCGGTGCCAGACGCCGCTGGTGGCTGGCGCAGCCGCTCCCTGTTCTACGTCCCTGGTCCTCCTCGGAGTCTTAGTCTACGGCCCTTGCGACAGGGCGGGTGTCACTCAGCCCGGCGCAGGTCCAGGATGCCGAGCGCATCGGCCAGGGAGTCCACCTCCACCACCCGCAGCCCCCCGAGCCGCGGAACCTTCACCGTCACATCACGCGACCCGCTGGGCACCAGCGCCAACTCGAAGCCGAGACGAGCCGCCTCCGCGAGGCGACGCTCCGTGCCGGGAACCCGCCTGAGATCACCGGCCAGGCCCACCTCTCCCAGGGCCAGGGAGGCGTTGGGGGTGCTGCCGGTCCAGTGCGGCGGAGGCTACGGCGACCGCCACGGCGAGATCCGCCGACGGATCTGTGACCCTCGCCCCGCCGACGGTGGATGCGTAAACGTCGAACTGGCTGAGCGGCAGTCGGGCCTTGCGCTCCAGCACCGCCAGCACCATGGCGATGCGCGATGAGTCCAGACCGTGGGTTGCCCGTTTCGGGGAGTTTCCGGGGAGGGGGCAACGAGGGCCTGAACCTCTGCCAGCAGCGGGCGGCGGCCCCTGCAGCGATACCGTCACGCAGGTGCCGGGCACGGGAGCGGTGTGGGCTGTGGTGAACAGGCCGGAGGGGATCGGGGACCTCGACGATGCCGGTCTCGCTCATCTCGAAGCAGCCCACCTCATCGGCGGGGCCGAAGCGATTCTTCGTGGCTCGCACCATCCGGAAGCCGGAGTGACGGTCCCCCTCGAATGTCAGCACCACGTCGACGAGATGCTCCATGGTTCGCGGGCCCGCGATGGAGCCGTCCTTTGTGACGTGGCCGACGATCAGCACCGCCATGTTGCGGCTCTTCGCGACATGCGCCAGCGCGCCCGTCACCTCCCGAACCTGCGCTGGCCCGCCTATGGCTCCGTCGGCTCCCGAGACGGAGATGGTCTGGACGGAGTCGACGATCAACAGCGACGGGGAGACCTCCTCAACATGCCCGAGGAGGGTTTCGAGGTCGTTCTCGCTCGCCAGGTACAGGTCATCGTGCACAGCGCCGGTGCGGGATGCGCGCAGCTTCACCTGGGAGGCCGACTCCTCCCCGGAGATGTACAGGGTGGTCTCCCCTGTACCGGCCCATTTCGCTGCGACGCCGATCAGCAGCGTCGACTTGCCGACTCCAGGCTCACCGGCGAGCAGGACGACGGCACCCGGCACCAGGCCGTCGCCCAGCACCCGGTCCAGCTCTGCGATACCGGTGCGTTTGCGGCGGGTGTCGTCGGTGGCCACCTGGGAGATGCGCTGCGCGGATTTCGGAGGCGTGGAGGCCGCCACCTGTCTGGCCTTCGGCGCCCCGCGCTCCACGACCGTGCCCCAGGCCTGGCACTCGCCGCAGCGCCCCACCCAGCGCGCTGTGGTCCAGCCGCATTCGGTGCAGTGGAAGGAATCCTGTTTCGCCATGCCGGGAATAGTAGGAGCAGGGGCTGACAAAAATCTCAGGGCCAGGGTCGCCCCGGCTTCCGCAGCCTCCCCGGCTCAGATGACGACGACCCCTGGTGGGAGAGGAGAAGACGACCTCGGTGATGCCGGGGTTGCCGTTGGGGAGCCATCAGGCTCAGGACCACGCTGTCGAGTTCGTCGCCGATGGGTTGTCCCAGCCATTCGGACAGTCGCTCGGAGGAGCCGGAGATGCGAATGGAGGTCAAAGCCACATCGGATGTCAGGGCGCTCGGCAGGACCGAGGGCTCGGACTCCCATTGCAGGAAGAACGGCAGCTGGGGATCGGAGATCAGGCCCCTGACGCCGATCTGACGCCATTCGAGCTTCCGTCCGTCGGGAAACAGGCGTCCGCCTGGGACCGCGTGACGCTCAAGCCGGTTCTCCAGCGGGGTGATGTCGTCGACGCTGATTGCCCAGCCGAGCCAGCCCCCGCCCATCTCGGAGCGGGCCCGGACAGCCTGCCCGAATGGGGCCTTCTCGGCAGCAGGGTGGTCCAGGACCTCCACGATCTCGACGTATCTGGCATCGGCCAGGGGAATGATGTGATTCCTGGTGCCGAAGCGCGGGTGGAAGCCTCCTCCTTGTACTCGACGCCCAGGGCATCCGCCAGTCGCTCGGCATCTGCTCTGATGCCATGCGGTCCACTTGCAAAGATCATGTGGTCGACGTGCATGACCTCATTCTGCCTGTGTGCCCGTGGGCGAACCAATCGGGAGTGTCATCTGTTCAGCTGGCCTCGCGGGTAGGGGTTGGGGCGTGCCCCAGCCGAAGATTCTGCTCTCCACCACCTCAGTCTTCCCCGAGTCGACGGACGATGCCTTTGAGGTCGCGGCTCAGCTTGGATTCGATGGCGTCGAGCTGATGGTGGGCGTCGACTCCCTCAGCCTCGACATAGAGGCGATCGCCATGCTCAGTGACCGCCACCGGATGCCGGTCTGCTCGGTGCATGCCCCGACGCTGCTTCTCACCCAGGGCGCCTGGGGAAGCGATCCGTGGGAGAAGCTGCGCCGCTCTGCCGAGGCCGCGGGCAGATTCGGAGCCGACGCCGTGGTGGTGCACCCCCTTCCGGTGGCAGCGGGGCTACGCGGAGGGCTTCGCAGACGGCATCCGGGAGCTGAACCGCACCTCCGGGGTGACCTTCGCCGTCGAGAACATGTTTCCGTGGCGCACCCCGCAGGATCGTTCACGGCGTACCTGCCGGGCTGGGATCCGACGGACCTCGACTACGACCATCTCACTTTGATCTCAGCCATGCCTCGACGGCGAGGATGCGGTCCATGGATCTGCTGGATCGCTGGGGCAATCGGCTGACCCATGTCCACCTGACCGACGGCACCGGTTCCTTTCGAAGGACGAGCACCTGATGCCGGGAGAGGGTGATCAGGATGCCTGGGGTGTGGTGCGGGAGCTTGGGCGACGAGGCTACGCCGGGCACATCGCGCTGGAGGTGTCGACCCGACGTGCGAGGACCCGGGAGAATCGGGTGCGGCTGCTGGGGGCTGCCCTGGAGAGGACCCGGCGCGAGGCGGAGTCGGGGGCGATGCTGGCGGGGAGGGACTGACGATGCGCCGGTCAGGAGACTGGGTGCGGTGGCTGGTGCGCGGCTCGTGGGCTGCGCGGGCTGCTGCGAACTCCCCTGCGGTGTGGGAGATGGCCAGCAGCTACGTCGCTGGAAGGAAGGTCGTGGACGCCGTCGACGTGGCGGAGGGGCTGCGAGGCAAGGGCCCTCGCTGTTGGGTTTGCTCACCTGTCGGACCGTATCTCCGAGACCGACACGCCCCGCATCCTGAAAGCCTTCTGACCTCGCTGGCTGATGGGGCCGTCGGCGCGGAGCTGTCCGTGAAGCCGTCATCGATCGGTCTGCGGATTCCCTGAGCGAGGCCACCGCGAATCTGCGGGAGCTGTGCCGGGCGGCCGCCGCGGCAGGTTCCCACGTCACCTTGGAGATGCAGCGTCCCGGCGAATATGACGCCACCATGCAGCTCTACCGCGCCGTCCGTGAGGACCATCCGTCGCTCGGTATCACGCCGCCCGCGAACTTGCTGCGGGTGGAGACTGAGTGTCGCCGCCTTGCCGCGGACGCTGCGAGGGTCAGGCTGTGCGTCGGCTCCCTACCCGGTGGGTCGCTCGGTCGGGCATGCCTCCGAGCATGAGAAGGCCCCGGCGCTGGTGCGCTGCCTACGCATCCTGATGGAGTCCGATGCCTACCCGATGCTGGCTACCCACGATCCCAGGATCATTGAGATCGCCCAGGACCTGGCCGCCCGTATGGGACGTGAGGCCGACAGCTTTGAGTTCCAGCTGCTGCTCGGAGTCCGCCCCTTGAACAGCGACGGCTGGCCGACCTGGGCTGGCTGTCGCGGACCCACATCCCATTCGGAGCCGGCTGGTATGGCTACCTGGCGACGCGGATCGCGGCCCGCCCCGGACTCTGTGGAGCTACACCCGCGCCGTCATGGACAAACGCTGAGATGCGCAGCCTGGAGGCCACGCGCTGCCTGCGCGTCGAGATGCTGCTGGTGCTGGGGCTGTCGCTGGGCAAGTCGGCGGTCTATTCGGTGCTCTCCCTGATCGAGAAGCTCACCCGTCCCCTGCCGCTGGCCCAGCAGACCACGACGATGAATTCGTCGACCACGCCGGACCGGCCCCTGGCTGGACCTGGCGTATCAGGTGGTGGGGCTCGTGTTCCCGCTGGTTCCGGTGGCGGTTGCGCTGTACCTGCTGGGGGTCTTTCAGCGGCCCCATGGCGGCCCGTTCCGCGCCATGGGCTTCGACCTCAGGCGGCCCGGCTTCGATCTGGGCGTCGGCGCTGCGGTGTTCGCGGGCATCGGGACCGCGGGCCTCGGCCTGTACTTCGGGGCTCGGGCGCTGGGGCTGAACACAGCCATCGCGGCCGCGGACCCGACAGCCACCTGCGGGCGATCCCCGTGCTGATCCTGCGGGCCATCATGAACGGCCTCCTGGAGGAGATCATCATGGTGGGATACCTGTTCACGCGCTGGCGGCAGGCCGGTGGCGGTGTCGTCGTGGTGCTGATCGGCAGCGCCGTGATCCGCGGCACCTATCACCCTGTACCAGGGCTTTGGAGGGTTCGTTGGGAATCTCATCATGGGCCTGCTGCTGGGGTGGCTGTTCCTGAGGACCAAACGGGTGATGCCCCTAGTCGTCGTGCACTCGCTGCTCGACATCTTCGCCTTCGTCGGCTACGCCCTCCTCAAGCCGCACCTGTCCTGGCTGTAGCGTTCCGTTCCGCCTCCGCTGGACTGCAGCGGAGGCGGTCCACGACGTCGAGGAAGGCTAGGGCTGCGGGGCTGGGGTTGAACTCGACCAGGCGAGGTATTCCACGCGGACTGGTCCGTCGGTGACGGAATCGCCCGTATCGTGTCGTTATCGGGGACGACCGCCGGCGACAGCAGGGCTATGGCGAGGCCATGGCGCACGAGGCTGAGGACGAGAGCGGTCTCCATGACCTCGAACATGATGTTGCGATGGACGCCAGCCGCTTTGAAGGCAAGATCTGACTGAGCCCTTCCAGGCGACCCCCCGGGAAAGTCCACGAAGGTCTCATCGGAGAGGTCGCTGAGCCGGAGGCGTCGCCTGCCGGCGAGCCGGTGGGTCGTCGGGATCACCGCCACCAGTTTCTCCTCGGCCAGATGCCTCCAAGCGACGTGGTCGGGCTCGAAGCTCTCGTGAAGGCCCAGGAGCGCGACGTCCCATGGAACCGTGGGCGATGGCGGTGATGAAGTCGTTGCTGCCGCCGCTGTGAGATGGAGGCGTACCCTGGATGGGTTTCGTGGAAGATCCTCAGGGTATGGGGGATGTCCACTGCGGTGACGGTGGGGATGACGCCGACCGTCAGCGTGCCGCCAATGCGCCCCGAGGTGGCGAGCGCATCCACCGCTGCGCGTTCGGCTGCCTCCACGCTGGCCCGGGCTGCCGGAAGGAAGGCCTTCCGGCGGCAGTGAGCTCGACGCGACGGCTGGTGCGGGGCGAATAGGGCGACGCCGAGCCTCTCTCCAGGGCCTTGATCTGGTGGCTGAGCGAGGACTGGACGACAAAGCATCGCTCCGCAGCGCGGGTGAAGCTTCCAGTGTCGGCGATCGCGATGACGTAGCGCATCTGCTGCAACTCCATATACCTATGATTCCAATTCATGGCTGTAATGAAAAACATGCCTTGGACACATTGATGGTGGTGGTCGGATGATGAGGATATGAGCACAGCACTTCCGCCGACTGGCTCCTCTGCGGCATTGACCCCCATGCGTTCGGGCAGCCCGGATGGGTGGCCCTGACGGCTGTGGTGCCTGCCGTGTGGGGCACCACCCATATCGTCACGACGCATCTGTTGCCAGCAGGGCATCCTGTGTTCGCGGCGCTGATGCGCTGCCTGCCCGCCGGGTTGATTGCGCTGGCCCTGGTGCGTCGGCTCCCGCAGGGGGTGTGGTGGTGGAGGAGCCTGGTGCTTGGCACCCTGAACATGGCGGCGTTCTTTCCGCTGCTGTTCGTGGCTGCCCAGCATCTGCCCGGAGGCGTCGCAGCAACGCTGGGCGCTGCTCAGCCCATCATGGTTGCCTTTTTGGCGGCGGTGATCCTGCGGGAGCGCCTGGCTGTCTGGCGCATCGGATGGGGGAATTGCGGGAGTGGTCGGCGTCGCCATGGTTGTGCTCGGCCCCGAGCTGGCGTTGACCTCGTCGGCGTTCTCGCCGGGCTTGGCGGAGCGGCCTCAATGGGCGTCGGCGTGGTGCTCACCAAGAAATGGGGTCGCCCCGAAGGAGTGTCGGCCCTGGCGCTGGCCGGATGGCAGCTCACTGGGGCTGGGTGTGTCCTCATACTGCCGGCGCTTCTGATAGATGGCCTCCCCCAGCGGATTGACGGACATGCCTGGTGGGGATACGCCTGGCTGGGTCTCGTCGGGGCGCTCCCTGGCCTACACGGTCTGGTTCGCGGGATTCGCAGGCTGCCCTGTGACCGCCACGGCTCTGCTGGGCCTGCTCTCACCGCTGACCGCGGCCGTGTTGGGGGCAGTCATCGCAGGCGAACGTCTCGAACCGGTGCAGCTCGTGGGGTTCGGGCTTGCTCTGCTCGCCCTGCTCGCAGGCCAGCTCACCCCGCGTCGCCGGCATCGCCACTGTGCCCCTTAATCTCGCTTTCGCAGCTCATTCCCCTGTTAGGGCGGTCCACCAGAAGCCAGACACGCCCTAGAATCGCCCCCATGCGAGTTGAGTTTTTGGGGCCACCGGTCAGGTGGGCGGTGTCATGCGGAGACTGCTGGCGGAGCGGGACTATCCGGTGGATGCGATCCGGTTTTTCGCCTCCGAGCGGTCCGCGGGCAGGCGACTCGCCGTGGCGCGACGACGAGGTCACGGTGGAGGACATCGCCACTGCCGACTTCTCGGGGCTTGATGTCGCCCTGTTCTCCGCGGGCGGGTCCACCTCAAGGCCTACGCCCAGAAGGTCGCCCAGGCGGGGGCCACCGTCATCGACAACTCGTCGGCCTGGCGTCTGACCCCGGGTGCCGCTGATCGTCTCCGAGGTCAATCCGGGGACGTGGCGCATGCTGAGCTGGGCATCATCTCCAACCCGAACTGCACCACCATGGCCGCCATGCCGGTCCTCAAGCCCCTCCACGACGCCGCCGGGCTGCTGGCTCTGCAGGTCACCACCTTCCAGGCCGTCTCCGGCTCGGGCCTCGCGGGCGTCGAGGCCCTGGCGACGCAGCTGAACGCCATCGACGACCCCCGCCCCTTGGCGCATGATGGCGCGGCCCTCCAGGTCGGCGACCCGGCCCCTACGTCAAACCCATTGCCCACAACGCGCTTCTGGCGGGTGCCATCGTCGAGGACGGCGAGGGGGAGACCGATGAGGAGAAGAAGCTGCGCAACGAGTCGCGCAAGATCCTGCACCTGCCTGACCTGCTGGTCGCCGGAACATGCGTGCGCGTGCCGGTGTTCTCCGGGCACAGCCTCAGCATCCACGCCAGGTTCTCACGACCCATCACCCCCGGCGAGGCCCGGGAGCTGCTGGGGAGCGCGCCCGGCGTTGAACTCTCCGACATCCCCACCCCGCTGGAGGCGGCCGGAAAGGATCCCAGCTATGTCGGGCGCATCCGGCAGGGATCAGAGCGTCCCCGACGGCACCGGCCTGGTGCTGTTCGTCAGCAACGACAACCTCCGCAAAGGGGCCGCGCTGAACGCCGTCCAGATCGCTGAGCTGCTGGTGCGCTGATGCTTGCGATCATCGGGACCGGGGCCATGGGTGAGGCGCTGCTCGCGGGTTGGGTCGCCGCAGGCTGGGCACCCGCCGACATGCGTGCCGTCGACTGCGACGAGAAGCGCCTGACGCACATCAAGGAACGCTACGGTGTCACATCCGCCACTGTGGAGGAGGCCGCCGGGGCTGACGTGGTGGTGGTTGCCGTCAAACCCCACCTGGTGGCCGGGGTCCCTGACAGACCTGACCCCCACGCTGCGGCCGGAGAGCCTCGTCGTGTCCATTGCCGCTGGGGTCAGCCTCGAACGCCTCGCAGCGGCTCTGCCTGAGGGGCAGCCGGTGGTGCGGGTGATGCCGAACACCCCGTCGCTCGTTGGCAAGGGTGTCTCCGGCATTGCTCCCGGTCCGAGCGCCACCCTGAGCAGGCGAAGCAGGGTCGTGGAGCTGATGGAGGCCGTCGGGATCGGCGTCGTCCTCCCCGGAGGCGCAACTGCATGCCCTGACCGCCCTGTCCGGCTCCGGACCCGCCTACCTGTTCCTGGTGGCGGAGGCCATGATCGAGGCCGGTGTGCATCAGGGGCTGAGCCGTGATGTCGCCACCCGCCCGTCGCGGGCACCATCGCTGGGGCCGGGGCGATGCTGGAGCAGTCCGGGATGAGCGCAACTGAGCTGCGGGAGCGCGTGACCTCCCTCGGGCGGCACCACCGCGGCGGCGCTGCGGGGCTCTTGAGGAACGTGGAACGCGCGCTGCCCTCCTGGCCGCCGTCGAAGCCTGTGTTCAGCGCAGCAGGGAGCTGTAGGGCCGTCCTCATCGGGTGGGTGTGTCGTCCGGCACAATGAGGGACATGAGTCAGAACCTACCGGACCTGCCCGACTCTGACGTGCGCGTGACGGCTGGGCAGCGGCAGCAGGCGGTTAGGGGAGCTGCGGGAGGCCGCAGCCGACGAGCGGATCAGCTTCGACGAACTGGAGGGCAGGCTTCCTGCCGCCCTCAACGCCAAGAACCGCGGTGACCTTCACCGTGTCCTGGGGATCTCCTCCCAGCTGCCCAGCTGACGACGATGTTCGATGAGGTGGTGGCCGAGTCCGATGCGCCTGGGATGTCATGGGAGCAGCCGCTGCTGATCAAGGGCGATTGGAAGGGCACGACGAAGGATGGTGCCTGGAGGGTTCCTCCCTTCATTGAGGTCCTCTGCACCGGGGGCTGCCCCCTGACCCTTGACTTCATGGAGGCGACTCCGCTGGTGCCTGTCATTGACGTGGTGCTGACGGGGCATATGAATGCCAAGATCCTGGTTCCCGAGGGCTGGGGAGCTGATCTGCAGCAGCTCAATATCCAGGGGATATGAACTACGGAGTGAGGTCATCGGTGCCCACGCGACCGCAGCAGGACCAGCCACGACTCATCATCCGGGGCGCCGCGACGGGCAATGTGACGGTGCGGCATCCCAACGGCTGGGATCGGTTTGTGAAGAGGTTCCGCGGCCAGGACCGTGCTTGAGCGCTCCCTCCAAGGGCGAGGTGGCTCATACCGGGAGGAAAGGCCTAGCCAAAGCCGCTCTGACTTCGTCGGCTGGCGCCTTACCCTCATAGCGAGTTAACATATGGAACTCGCTGGGGTTTCCTGGTTGTTGCTGCCTCCGAGTCGCGGTGGCAGGTATCGAAAGGCAAGAAGTGGGCTCTGTCATCAAGAAGCGCCGCAAGCGCATGGCGAAGAAGAAGCATCGCAAGCTGCTGAAGCGCACCCGCATTCAGCGTCGTCGCGCCGGCAAGTGAGTTAGCTTCCGCCCGCTGGGGCGGCGCGTCTCGAACCTCCAGGAGCTGTCCGTGATCGAATCCGAGGCTGCAGAGTTCCCTCAGTCTTCTGTGGGCACGGTGACTTTCGTGGGCTTCGGCCCCGGGGATCCTGGGCTCATCACGTACGCGGGTAGCCGTGAGGTGGTGATGGCGGATCTGCTGGTGGTCGACTCCTGGACATGGTCGAGCACCTGACATCGATCGGCATTGAGCCCATCGGCGAGGTGGTGGAGGCAGCCGACGACGAGGTGGCTCAGGTGCTGGAGGCCGTTGCCGCCGGCCGGGCTGTCGTCAGGCTGGTGGCAGGCGATTTCTTCAGCGAGAGCAGGTACGACAAGACCCCTGCGCAAGCTCTTGGCCGACAGGGACATCCGCACCCACGTCATCCCAGGGGTCACCTATTGGAATGCCGCGCTCACCTATGGGGCTGTCGTTCCGACCCCGGTGATGGCATTCTGCGACGCCTCCGTCACCGTCCCCGGCGAGCGTGATTTCCCCGACGACGAGACCGTTGTGCTGCGGGTGTCGGAGGAGACAGTGCAGCAGGTGGCAGAGCGTGGCTCTAGGGATCTTCGGTCCGGATGCCGAGGTGCTGGAGCTGACGAGGCTCGGCAGCACATCGCAGCGCAGCAACCTGCTCCGCTGGTCCGAGCTGGGGCCGAGCCCCGAAGGTGGAACGCGATTCCTGGTCGTCGGGCCCGGCACGGGAGACAGCGTGCGCTCCCGCATCGACTGGTTTGCGACGAAGCCGCTGTTCAACTGGAGCGTCCTGGTGCCCCGCACCAAGGATGAGGTCACGGAGTTGACTGATCATCTGGGCCGCTACGGCGCCACCGCCGAGGTGGTGGCGACGATGTCCATTGAGCCGCCCCGCACGGAGCAGGCGATGGAGAAGGCGGTGCGTGGCATCGTCGACGGCCGGTACCTGTGGGTGGTGTTCACGTCGCCGCATGCCGTCCGTGCGATCGTCGAGCGGCTTACCGAGTATGGCCTCGACTCGCGTGCGCTGTCCGGCATTCATCTGGCTGCCGTCGGGCACGGCACGACGGAGGCGTTGAGCCGTGTCGGTGTGAGACCGGACCTGACCCCCAGCGAGGGCAATACCGCCCGTGACCTGGCCTTGGAGTTCCCGGCCTATGACGAGCTGATTGACCCCATGGCCCGTGTGCTGGTGCCCACCGCCGACGTCAGCGTCGCCGACATGGTGGGAGGCCTGACCAATCTCGGTTGGGAGATCGAGGAGGTCACCGCCTACCGAACTGTCCGAGCCGCGCCGCCTCCCTGTGGAGATGCGTGAGCGCATCAAGACGGGGATGTTCGATGCCGTGGTGTTCACCTCGTCGTCGGCGGTGCGCAACATGATTGGCATCGCGGGCAAACCCCACAACGCCTCCATCATCGCGGCCATCGGCTCCGCGACCGCCGCCACCTGCGAGGTGCATGGTCTGCGTGTGGACGTCGTCGCAGAATCCCCAACCTTCGAGTCGGTCGCTGCTGGGCTTGCCTGCTTCGCCGATGCTCGGCGCGCCGACAGGCTGGCTCAGGGCCTCGCCGACACGAAACCCTCACAGCGTCGCCGCCGTCGCCGCAAGGACGCCAAGCCGAGGCAGTCGTGACGGAGCCCACGGTCGTCCACGTCATGCGACACGGCCAAGTTCACAATCCCGACGGGGTTCTCTACGGAAGGCTGCCGGGTTTCGGGCTGTCTGAGCTGGGGCATCGGATGGCGGCCCGCATGGCGGAGCACTGGCGGTCTGCGCCGCTCACCCATCTGCGCTGCTCTCCGCTGCAGCGGGCCCGTGAGACCCTCCAACCCACCGCTGAGCTGTTTCCCAGCCTGGAGGTTGTCATCGACGATCGGGTGATCGAGGCCGAAAATGCCTTCGAAGGCAAGGTTTTCGGCAGCGACAATCGGGCGTTGCGGGACTGGAGGATGCTGCGGTATGTCCTGAACCCCTGAAACCCAGCTGGGGTGAGCCCTACATCGACATAGCAGCCCGGATGCGTGCAGCGATCATCGACGCCGCAGCGGCAGCGGGCCAGGGCGGGCAGGCTCTTGTCGTCAGTCACCAGCTGCCCATTGAGATGGCCCGCAGGGATGCTGAGTCGCGTCCCCTGGCCCACGACCCGAGACGCCGCCGCTGCACCCTGGTGTCGGTGACGTCGTTCACCTTCCGCGATGGGCACGTCACAGCAGTCGACTACGCCGAGCCGGCGGCTGATCTGCTGCCCGTCAAGCGCAGGCGGGGTTTCCAGGTGGGAACCTGAGGCCAGCGACGGGTTGTGAAAGCATCCTGTGAATCCTTAATCCAACCCTCAGATCCATTGTGCACAATGGGTTCGTCAGTTGTGATGGGAAGGAACGTCGTGAAGAACATGGGACCTGCATGCGCCATGGGCGGGGAGTGATACCGGCGTGTCCGACCCTCCGTGTGGCTGACGGACCTGTTCGACGAGCAGGCTCCGACGATGCACCGTCTGGCTGTGATGCTCGGTGCGGAGAGCGAGTCCGGGCACATGCTGCGCACCGCGCTGCTGGGGTTGGCGAGACGCTCGAACCGGATCGTTGATCCGTCGGAGCGTGTCGAATATCTGGCGGAGCAGGTGGTGCATCAGGCTCGTGTCGTGCGAGGCCCGGCTGGGACGTTGGAGCTGATGGAGGTTGCGGATCCCCGACAAGAGGAGGATCTGTCAGGCGGTGAAGGCGCTGCCGATCCAGCTGGGGAGTTGTTGGTGGTCTCCCACTACCCGTCGGTTTTCGGACCGGAGCTGGCTGGGGTGATGCGCATGACCGTCAAGGGCTGCAACCAGCGGCTTGAAGAGGCCCTCGACGCGCTTCGCCGTGCCGTTGGAGAGCCTGGGCCGGTCAGCCTGCCCGGGATCATCGAGTCGCTGTCCCAGGAGCTGACGGCGGCACTGCGGTCGTCGGCGCGGCTGATCCACACGCCGGGTCGTGAGACCCTGGAGGCGGAGCTCCGGGAATTGAAGGATCGGCGGCCCTTCGCCGGGGTTCCTCTGTGGGTCATGGCGCTCCTGGTTCCCTTCAGCCTGGTGGTGGGCTGCCATCGCATTCGCCACCCCCGTGAGTCCCGGGACGATCCGCTGCCTGGCCCCACCGAGTCGGTGACCACCACGCTCCCGTCGTCGAGGTCCCTTCCCGCCCAGGTGATAGGGGTGCCGGTGTACTACGTCGGCAGGCACGATGGGATGCTCTACCGCGAGCTGCGGGACCTGGAGGGCAGCCGGGACCTGGCGACGGCTGCCGTGGATGCGATCCTGGTGCTGGCGCCCCTGGATCCCGACTACAGATCGGCCTGGGGTTCTGGACGGGTGATCTCGGTGCGGCGCAATGGTTCGCGTGTGACCATCGACCCTGTCGGCGAGCGCGTATCCGGCCGACCCGATGCCCGAGCAGGCAGCGGCCGCGATCAACCAGATGGTGTCCGCGGTCAGCGACATCCTGGGTGATCCGGACATGACCGTCCAGTTCACGGCCAACGGTGAGGCTCCGCCTCCGGCCTTCCAGGGGAGCATCGCCGCAATGGGCTCGCGGCGATGGCGAAGCTGTGGATGCGAACCCCCAGCAACGGGGCCCGGCTGGATTCGGGGATCGTCACCTTCTCTGGAACGGTGCAGGCCGGCGTCGACCAGCCGCGGGTGCTCGTCACCGACGCCAACGACACGCTGCTCAGCTCGCAGTTCGCGCAGGTCAACACTGTTCCCGATGCGGATGGCTGGTACACGTGGACCGTCTCCTGGATTTGGAGCCTGGGGCGTACCAGGTGCAGGTGGAGGCTTCCTACGCAGGTGAGGGCGGCACCCCGATTCCTGCGCAGGAGACCCGTTCCGTCACGGTGCAGTAGCGGCGGCTCAGTGAGTCGCGATCCAACCCGCCAGGGGCTGAGGCGAAGCGAGGAGGCGCCAGGCGGGCGGTCTCCGCCATGATGGTGTTGCGCATCCCGTCGACCACATACGGTTTGCGCCGTCTCAAAGCCCTGAAGGATGTGGCGACGACCTGCTCGACGGTGCGTCGTCGGCTCATCACGGCGTCGTCGCCGGCTGCCGAGAAGAAGCCGGTGTCGGTGGGGCCGGGGCACACCGCCAGCACCCGCACATCGGTCTGATGCAACTCACTCCACAACGCGATGCTCAGCCGCAGCACGTAGGCTTTTGTCGCGGCGTAGGTGGCGAAGCCGGGGATCGGCTGGAACGAGGCCGTGCTGGCGATGTTGATGATCGCTCGCGGCCCCGCGCCGTCATGCCGGGCAGCACGGTGCGGGTCAGCTCAGTCAATGCGACGACATTCAGCTCAACCTCGGAGAGGATGCGCTCTGGGGCTAGGGTCCGTGAAGTCACCGAGGGTGCCGAAGCCGGCGTTGTTGACCAGGGTGTGGACGTCGCGGGTGGCCAGGTCGGCGACGAGGACGGCGCGGCCGCCGCGGTTGGTCAGGTCGCAGGGCCACACCTCGACCTCCACACCGTGTCGTGTGGCCAAGTCCTCGGCCAGGTCCGCCAGCTTCGTCGTGCTGCGGGCCACCAGAATCAGGTTTGCCCCCTGCCTCGCCAACTCCCGGGCGTACCCAGCGCCCAATCCGCTAGAGGCTCCCGTCACCACTGCCCATCCAGTCATGCTTCGAAGTCTATGTTGTGCGTGACAAGATGGCCTCATGCAGCATTTTGATCTTGCCGTGATCGGCTCAGGATCCGGCAACTCCATCATTGACGAGCGGTTTGCCGACCCTGGATGTCGCGCTCATTGAGTCGAAATCCCGTGTTCGGGGAACGTGCCTGAACCGGGGGTGCATCCCGACGAAGATGTTCGTCGTGGCGGCGGAGAGCGCGGAGGCTCCCGACCACGCGGAGCGGTTGGGAGTCAGCCTCGAATTGAAGGGTGTGGACTGGCCTGCCATCCGCGACCGGGTGTTCGGACGCATCGACCCCATATCGGAGGGCGGGAAGCAGTGGCGTCGGACCGGGCCGGGGGTGACGCTGTTCGAGGATCACGCCAGCTTCATCGACGCCCACACCCTGCAAGTCGGCGACACACAGATCAGCGCCGACCAGATCGTGATCGCGACGGGCTCCAGGCCCCGGCCCATCGACGTGGAGGTGCCGGAAGAGCTGAAGCAGTTCATCCACACCTCTGACGACATCATGCGGCTGCCGGAGCTGCCCCGCCGCCTGGTGGTGCTCGGCGGCGGTTTTCGTCGCCCTGTGAGTTCGCGCACATCTTTGCGGCTCTGGGGGTCGCGGGTGACGCAGATCAACCGCTCTGAGGTGATCCTGCGCGGCGAGGACGCGGAGATCTCCCAGACCTTCGCGGAGGAGCACGGCAAGCGGGTCAACCTGATCTTCAACCAGAGGGTCTCAGCCGTCGAGGCGGGGACCCTGAGGGCGACGTGCTGCTGGTGACCACCGACCGCAACGGCGTCGAGTATGAGTATCCGGCGGACGCGGTGCTCGTCGCCACAGGCCGGGTGCGCAACTCGGACTCCCTGAACCCTGAGGCTGCCGGGGTGGAGGTCGGCGCGAACGGCCAAATTCGCGTCGACAAGCATCAGCGGACCAGCCAGCCGCACATCTGGGCGCTGGGCGACGTGTCGTCGAACTATCTGCTGAAGCACGTCGCGAATGCGGAGGCTCGCACCGTCGCCGCGAACCTCCTGGTCAAGGATGGCGAGCCGGTCGCCACCGACCACCGCCACGTGCCGCACGCGGTGTTCACGGACCCGCAGATCGCGTCGGTGGGGGGCGACGGAGGAGCAGCTGCGTGAGTGGGGCGTCCCCTATGTCGTCACCCGGCAGAGGTACTCGGATGTCGCCTACGGCTGGGCTTTTGGAGGATGAGGGGCATTTCGTGAAGCTCCTGGCGGATCCCCGCACCTGGCATCTGCTGGGCGCGCACATCATCGGCCCGCAGGCCGCCACCTTGATCCAGCCGCTGATCCAGGCCATGAGCCTCCGCCAGACGGTCCCGGATCTGGCCCGCGGCCAGTACTGGATTCACCCGGCGATCCCGGAGGTGGTGGAGAACGCGCTGCTGGGGCTGCTGCAGGAGGCCAAGCCGAGGGAATTGGAGGGCTGAGCTCGAACCCGCGCTTTGGTGGGTGCCGGCGCATGGCTGGCCTGCCCACCAGGGCCTGCTGCATGCGGGGCCGTGGATTGAGGGCATGCCAGAATGGTCGCAGTGCCTCGTGAAGGAGGAGCATGTCTTTTGGATGAGCAGCCTCGGGCTGATCTGCTGGCTGAGCCGAGCGCCCGTACCTATCCACTGGCCCAGCTGGTTGGCATGGTGCGCGAGGGGGTCGTTCGGGTGCCGCATTTCCAGCGTGGCTTGCGCTGGAAGAAGGCGGATGCCGTGGCGCTGATTGACAGTGTGCTGCGGGGTTTCCCATCGGCAGCCTTCTGCTGTGGCAGCGCAAAGCACCCGCGGAGACGGTCCGGCTGGGCGAGGTCACTTTGGAAGCCCCCGAGCGGACTGACGCCCGCTACGTGGTGGACGGGCAGCAGCGGGTGACGATCTTCCTGAATGTCTTCGACCCAGAGCATGGCCTGGAGGGTGAGTTCGCGCTGGTCTACGACCTCAGGCAACAGCCCCCGAGGGTTCGCGCCCGCACCCGGAACGACTCCGGCGATCATGCCATCCCCCTACCGGTGCTCTTCGAACTGCCTGAGGCTGCTGCGCTGGGTCGGTGAGCATCCGAACTACACCGATCGGATTGATGAGATCAACACCGCCACCCAGCGGCTGCGTGAGTTCCACGTGCCGGTCTATGAGGTGCGCTCCGAGGACGATGGGGTGCTGCGTGAGATCTACGACCGCATGAACAACGCGGGCAAGCGCCTGACCCGGGCCGAGGCATTCAAGGGGTTGTTCGCGCCGGGGGAGGGTGACTCCACTGCGACCACCTTCGAGACCATCCAGGACGATATTCGTGTCCGTCTGGGCTGGGGCCAGATCGACCAGGACACCCTTCTGCATGCATTCCTGGCGCGACGGGCCACAAATCCCTACCGGGATATCCACCGTGAATTTCACGATGATCGTGGGGAGGGCCTCGAATTCCCCGGAGAGGATCAGGAACAGGCCCATCACAGGCTACTGGATGCCCTGGAGGCGGCCATCGAATTTCTGCGTGACAACGCTGGGATTCCCTCATTTCACGTTCCTGGCCTACCGACCCCTGCTGGTGGTGATGGCACGTTTCTTCGGGCTTTTCCCCCAGCCAGTGCCGCGCAATCTGGATCTGCTGAGACGCTGGTACTGGAGAATGGCGCTGTCTGGGCCTGGAATGATGGCGGGAAGCACCACTGGTGCGGTTCGGACCCCTGACGGCGTGCATCCGCCGCGATGAAGAGGATGATTCTGTGCAACGTCTTCTCAATGCCCTGCCGCAGGTTCCAGGCAAGAGAGTCGATGCGCATGATTTTCGCGCCAATCGTGCGTCTGGCCGAATCATGTTATGCGCCCTCTGGCATCGTCGCCCCTTGTCTCCGGACACGGGGGAGCCGTTCGGATACGATGACCTCTTCTTGAGATTGAAGCGCAATCCACACCGAAATCCGCGTCCCCGGAGGTCTTTCCCCGATCCGATCTGTCTGATGATGTCCGCAACTCGCTGGGGAAATCGAGTCATCATGCCAGGATCCCGCTGACCAGCGTGAGGGATCCTGCAACCTGGAGTGATGCGGTCCGTGAATCGCATCTGCTTGGCTTAGGGAAAAACCCGGATGATGTGGTCCGTGAACGTGAGCATGCCCTGCAGGAATATATCGACAACTTCCTACGGGAGCGTACGGGGCAGGGGCTCGATGACTCCGCGCCCTGGACGCCTTCGACTTCGACGATGAGGATGCCCCCCCCGCAGGATGAGGCATGGTGATCGAGGCATTCCGGGTCCTGCTTGGCGGAAAGACCGTGGCACATCTGCATGCCCGCGGAGACTACACCTGGCTGGAATGGCAGCAGGGCTACTGGGAGGACCCCGACCGCCCCATACTCGGGCTGCGTTTCGAGGACAACCCTGAAGGAGCGGGTGGCGGCGGCCCTGCGGCTGCCACCCTGGTTCTCCAATCTGCTTCCCGAGGGCAGACTAAGGCAGTGGGTTGCCCTGGATGCGGGCATCAATGAGCAGCGGGAGATGCGGCTCCTGGCCAGGCTCGGGCTCGGACTTCCTGGGGCGGTGATCGTCGAACCTGTTGAGGGCGAGGCCGATCCCACCTGGCGGCCAGAACAGGTGCAGTTCCCCGCTCCACGACGTCACGACGGGGATGTGCTGCGATTCAGCCTGGCCGGCGTCGCGCTCAAATTCTCCCTGCTCCAATCCGGTGACCGGCTGACGCTGCCCGCGGGCGATCAGGAGGGTGACTGGATCGTCAAGATGCCCTGATGGGGTCTACCCGAGGTGCCCGTCAACGAGTTCGCGATGATGACTCTCGCTCAGCGGTGTGGCATCGACGCCCCGGAGATAAAGATGTGCATCGCGATGAGCTGCCCAAACTGCCGGGGATGGCTTGGCCCAAAGAGCAGGAATGGGCGTATGCGATCAGGCGCTTCGACCGGGAGGGCAACAGCCGAATCCATATCGAGGACCTCGCCCAGGTGCGGGGTTTCTACCCGGATAGGAAGTATGACGGCTCATTCGAGACCGCGGCTGCGCTCGTGTATCGCCGCCGGGATGAGGCCTCCCTATCTGGAGTTCGTGCGGAGGCTGTTTTTCAGCTTCGCCATCGGCAATGGCGACATGCACCTGAAGAACACCTCCCTCATCTACCGCAATCCCCGACGTCCCGTGATCTCACCCGCCTACGACCTGGTGTCCACGGCCCCCTATCGCATGGATGGATCTGAGGATCTCGGTCTCAAGCTGGGACGATCCAAGCGTTTCGACGAGGTGTCACCGCAGTCATTCACGCTGCTGGCACGCAGGATCGGCGCATCAGCTGAGAACACCATGCGAACTGTTGCGGAGGTGGCGGGCAGATTGGGTGATGCATGGCCTGAGATGTCGGAGATGCTGGACAGACTACCCAACCATCGCGCCTGGCTGGACCGACGGATCCCGGAGGTCGCCTGCCGTTTCGCGGATTGACAGGCTTATCGGGACGTGGGTTTCACGACCCGCCGCAGGACTGCCACCAGCGGGTCGATGTCGCCCGTGTCCTGGCTGTGGAAACGGGCCTGACGAACCTCGTCGCGCAGCGGGTGAGGTCAGGGTGAACTTGGATGTGTCGATCCAGTAGCCGGCCTGATTTGCCAGCCGTGTGAAGAAGACGAGCTGGGAGCGGGTGTTGCCCTCCCGGAAACTGTGGATGAGGTTGAGGGTGCTCCAGCTTTTCCGCGAGCTCCTCGACGAACTCTTGAGCTCCAGGCCTCGCAGCAGGTTCTTGCTGGCCAGGCGTTCGTATTCCGCATTGGCTGCGAGGCTCAGATGGGGGCCGGCGTCGTAGTAGGCGTGTCCGCTCTTGGTCATGAATCCGCCGGTCGGTCCGACGCGCTCCTTCCCGCCCACTCGTAGACGCCCTGGAAGATGTAGCGATGGATGGCCTTCATGTGGTCGTAGTCGAAGCGGCTGAGGAGGGGGCGCCTCGCCATCTCGGTCAGGCGGAAGGCGGTGGCGGCCGTCTCAATATCCGCAGCACGCTGCGGTCGGTCTCGCCGTATGGCTTCTCCGGGGTCGTGAACTTGTTGCGCAGCACGCTGGTGCCTGGGATGTAGTAGTCATCCCAGGTGTGGGAACACGGTCTCCGACGTCAGCCCTGCACGCGACATCTCATCGTCACCACAGCTTCGTCGGCGCTCACCTCACCTTTTGCGACCCGGGTCATCAGGTCACGCAGCACAGGATCGGCGATCGAGTGCCCCGCCAACGCCAGGGCGGCGTCGGTGAAGGCCACGTGCCCTCGGCCTCAGCCAGGTGGTGTGGTCACTTCGAGACCATGGTCTGCCCCTTCTCGCGTTGTCTGCACCCCTACCCTGGTACGGGGTTACATTTCTTGAATGCAGAGCAAACCGCCGTGGCGGCGTCTGAAGTTCGCTGCCACGGCGGCTTTGACGTGTGGATCAGGCGGCTTCGCGGTGCAGCGTGCGCCAGATGCCGATGACTGCGGGGATGCCGAGCCATACCACCGCCGATGTTGCGGCCTTGCCCCAGTTGGTGGCTGCGCCAGGGTCTGCGACGGCGGCATTCAAGGCGACCTTCAGGTTGAGCCACTGGGCTATGTCGGAGATGACGCCGTTGAAGTTCAGCAATGCGTTCAGGAAAGCCTGGCCCATCATCCATATGACGATGGCCGCTGAGCCATTCATGACGGCGATGCCCAGCAGGAAGGCCGAGATAGCCAATCCCAGGTTCGGCAGCAGCGGCCCGACCACGTCCCAGGCCGTTACTGACCAGCTGATGTTCACGTTTTCACGTGGTGAGAGCAGGCCTGCGACGAGCGCCCCCAGGCCGAGGCACAATACCCAGAGGGCCAGTGCGTAGGTCAGAGCGACGATGAGCTGAGCTGACAGCACCCAGCCGCGGCGGGGCACTAGCGTGTATGTCGTCATGATGCTGCGGTTGGTCCACTCGCTGGCGGTCAACGTGATCAGGAAGCAGCCGAGCAGCGTCATGAGAGGATCGACGATGATTCTTCCCAGCTGCGCCCAGGTGAGGGGTGCGGCGCCGGACGTCGTCAGCATGAAGTAGACATAGAAACCGGTTGCCGCGGCTATGGCGGTGACGGCGAGCAGTGCGAGGAACCAGCGGTTTGCCCTGATGGACACTGATTTGCGGAGCTCATAGGCCAGGACCCTGCTGAATCTGAGAGGTGGGATGGCCGAGCGGGGTCCGGTCAGCGGGGGTGTCGCGGCGGCGGTCATGCGTCGTCCACCTCGTTGAGGGAGCCGTGGCTCGTGGTCAGGTTCTGGAAAGTGATCATGGTTTTATGTCACTGGAGTCGGCTGGGTTGCTGCCAGGGGTAAAGGTCTGTGGTTTCCTAGCCGAAAGATGCGTCTGCTGAGCCGGGATACATCGCAGCCAGAGATCTAGGGTCGCGAACTGAAAGGGTCGCGGATTGATTTCCCCGGTATTTATAGTCAGCGGAGGATCCGGTGCGGCATGCCAGAATGGGCGCAGTGCCTCGTGAGGGAGGGATAGTCGCTCAGACGAGCAGCCTCGGGCTGATCTGCTGGCCGAACCAACCGCCCGTACCTATCCACTGGCCCAGCTGGTTGGCATGGTGCGCGAGGGGGTCGTTCGGTGCCGCATTTCAGCGTGGCTTGCGCTGGAAGAAGGCGGATGCCGTGGCGCTGATTGACAGTGTGCTGCGGGGGTTTCCCATCGGCAGCCTTCTGCTGTGGCAGCGCAGAGCACCCGCGGAGACGGTCCGGCTGGGCGAGGTCACTTTGGAAGCCCCCGAGCGGACTGACGCCCGCTACGTGGTGGACGGGCAGCAGCGGGTGACGATCTTCCTGAATGTCTTCGACCCAGAGCATGGCCTGGAGGGTGAGTTCGCGCTGGTCTACGACCTCAGGCAACAGCCCCCCGAGGGTTCGCGCCCGCACCCGGAACGACTCCGGCGATCATGCCATCCCCCTACCGGTGCTCTTCGAACTGCCTAGGGCTGCTGCGCTGGGTCGGTGAGCATCCGAACTACACCGATCGGATTGATGAGATCAACACCGCCACCCAGCGGCTGCGTGAGTTCCACGTGCCGGTCTATGAGGTGCGCTCCGAGGACGATGGGGTGCTGCGTGAGATCTACGACCGCATGAACAACGCGGGCAAGCGCTCTGACCCGGGCCGAGGCATTCAAGGGGTTGTTCGCGCCGGGGAGGGTGACTCCACTGCGACCACCTTCGAGACCATCCAGGACGATATTCGTGTCCGTCTCGCTGGGAGCCAGATCGACCAGGACACCCTTCTGCATGCATTCCTGGCGCGACGGGCCACAAATCCCTACCGGGATATCCACCGTGAATTTCACGATGATCGTGGGGAGGGCCTCGAATTCCCCGGAGAGGATCAGGAACAGGCCCATCACAGGCTACTGGATGCCCTGGAGGCGGCTATCGAATTTCTGCGTGACAACGCTGGGATTCCCTCATTTCACGTTCCTGGCCTACCGACCCCTGCTGGTGGTGATGGCATCGTTTCTTCGGGCTTTTTCCCCAGCCAGTGCCGCGCAATCTGGATCTGCTGAGACGCTGGTACTGGAGAATGGCGCTGTCTGGGCCTGGAATGATGGCGGGAAGCACCACTGGTGCGGTTCGGACCCTGACGGCGTGCATCCGCCGCGATGAAGAGGATGATTCTGTGCAACGTCTTCTCAATGCCCTGCCGCAGGTTCCAGGCAAGAGAGTCGATGCGCATGATTTTCGCGCCAATCGTGCGTCTGGCCGAATCATGTTATGCGCCCTCTGGCATCGTCGTCCTCTGTCTCCGGACACGGGGAGCCGTTTGATATGATGATCTCGCTCTTGAGATTGGAGCGGAATCCACCCCGAAGTCCGCGTCCCCGGAGGTCTTTCCCCGATCCGATCTGTCTGATGATGTCCGCAACTCGCTGGGAAACCGTGTCATCATGCCGGGAGGCTTATTCATGGGGTGTAGGCGAAGATGAGTCCTGTGACGGCTTGTATTGTGGTTTCGAAGGTGTTGTAGGGGCGGCGGTAATCGATGTGTAGAACACGCCAGGTTTTGACGTTCGCGATGACACGTTCGATGAGGTAGCGGACACGATTGATGGCCGTGTTGTTTCTTTCTATCGGTGTCGGCGAGTTCACCATGGGCGGGTTTCCGGGCAGGGGTGATCATTCCCAATCCGATGTAGCCTTTGTCTCCACTATGACTTTGACTGTCGAGGGCTGCAGGAAGCCGGATTCCTTGATGGCCTTGCATCATGCACACTACCCGGCAGGGGTGGGGAGATCCAGGCGAGCTGTCCGCCAGGGGTGCAGGCCACTTGCAGGTTCACTCCTGTGGTGGTGTTTGCCTGAGTACAGTTCGGGACGGTCGTGCCATGACCAGCAGGGCGCCAGAGTACCGTCGATGATGTATTGGCGGTCCGGGTCGAGGTCCTCCACCTGAGGGTATCCACGCTTGGAGGAGTTCGGCGATCAAAGGTGTAGACCGCCACCACTCTTGAGATGGTGGATTGGGGAGACTGTGGATGTCGGCCAGCAACTCCTGGGTGGGATTGTGCCCTGAGCATCAACAAAGTGACCTGGATGCAGCGGAACAACCCCAGGTGCGAGATCCTGCCGCGGGAAGGTTTCCGGAGCAGGCGGTGTGGATCAGTTCGCACAGGTTGAGGATCTGGTCACGGTCAAGGCTTGTGGTAGTATTCACGGCAGCGGCTTGTCTTTCATCTGAGGTTTTTGTTTCTACACCTTGAATTATCTCAGATCGGGCAAGCCGCCCCTACATCCCCTCGGAGTAAAGCGTTAGCTGGGGAAACCAAAACACCCCTATGAATAAGCCTCCGGGGATCCCACTAATCAGTGTGAGAGACCCGGCAGCTTGGAGTGATGCGGTGCGTGAATCGCATCTGTTTGGCTCAGGGAAAATTCCGGATGATGTGGTCCGTGAGCGTGAGCATGCTGTGCAGGAATATATCGATAAATTTCTTCAGGAGCGCACGGGGCAGGGGGTTTGATGATTCCGCGCCTCTGGCTTCTTTCGACTTCGATGATGACTCTTCGCAGGATGATGCATGGTGACCGAGGGATTCCGGGTCCTGCTTGGCGGCAAGACCGTGGCACATCTGTATGCCCGCGGAGACTACACCTGGCTGGAATGGCAGCAGGGCTACTGGGAGGACCCCGACCGCCCCATACTCAGGGCTGCGTTTTCGAGGACAACCCGAAGGAACGAGTGGCGGCGGCCCTGCGGCTGCCACCCTGGTTCTCCAATCTGCTTCCCGAGGGCAGACTAAGGCAGTGGGTCGCCCTTGGACGCGGGCATCAATGAGCAGCGGGAGATGCGGCTCCCTGGCCAGGCTCGGGCTCGGACTTCCTGGGGCGGTGATCGTCGAACCTGTTGAGGGCGAGGGCCGATCCCACCTGGCGGCGAGAACAGGTGCAGTTCCCCGCTCCACGACGTCACGACGGGATGTGCTGCGATTCAGCCCTGGCCGGCGTCGCGCTCAAATTCTCCTGCTCCAATCCGGTGACCGGCTGACGCTGCCTGCGGGTGATCAGGAGGGTGACTGGATCGTCAAGATGCCCGACGCGGTCTACCCCGAGGTACCCGCCAACGAGTTCGCGATGATGACCCTCGCCCAGCGTTGTGGCATTGACGTCCCGGAGATAAAGATGTGGCATCGCGACGAGCTGCCCACGTTGCCGGAGATGGCTTGACCTGAGACTTCCCGAGATCAGCCGTCGTTTCACGGATTGATCAAGACCTACGGCCCAGTAGGCAGATTCTGGGTTGGCAGACCAGCCATGTATTGCTACTTACCGGACCGTAGGTCTTTGAGTTCGGTGATGTTTTGATCAGCTGGCCTCGCGGCGCAGTGAGCGCTAGATGCCAATGACTGCGGGGATGCCGAGCCATACCGCCGCCGATGTCGCGACATGGGCCCAGTTGGCGCCTGTATTCGGTCTGCGACCGCGGTCCCCAGGGGCGGTATTCAGGTGGAACCACTGGCCCACGTCCCTGAGCAGGAACAGCAACAGGGGTCGCGAGCCAGTCAAGCACCACCCATGCGACGACGACCGCTGGGGGTATTCTGCTGATGGCTATGCCCAGCAGGAACCCTGAAAGGGGGAATCCCACGTTCGCCAGCAGCACCCCCGAGTACGTCCCAGGCCGTCGCCGACCAGCTGATGTCCACGTTCTGGCTTGGGGAGAGGAGGCCTGCGACGAGGGCCGCCAGGCCGAGGCACAATGCCCAGAAGGCCGCGATGTAGGGTCAGAGCGACGATGAGCTGAGCTGACAGCACCCAGCCGCGGCGGGGCGTCAGCGTGTATGTCGTCATGATGCTGCGGTTGGTCCAGTCGGTGGTGACCATCAGGATCAGGAAAAGGCTGAACAGAATTTTTGGAGATCTCGGCGATGCCCAGGAAGGAATCGGTGGTGGAATGTGCCAGCTGTATCCAGGTGAAGTGCTGTGGTATCGAAATCCGTCAGCAGAAGAGAGAGATAGAGAATGGCTGCTGTTGCTATGGTTCCGGCGATGGCCGTTGCGAGGGGTCCAGCGGCTTGCTCTGGTCGATACCGACTTGCGGAACTCATAGGCCAAGACCAGCTGGAAGCTGATAGGAGCGATGGCTGAGCGGGATCCGGTCAGCAGGGGTGTTGCGGCGGCGGTCGTGACAGGGCTCCTTCGCGGGAGGTAGATTCGGGTGAGGTCGAGGAACAGCTCCTCAAGATCGTCGGTGGTTTTCAGCAGCTCTTCCTGGGTGCCGGAGGCGACGATGCGTCCCTGGCCGATCATCACGATCTCGTCGGCGATCTGCTGGACCTCGTGCAGCAGGTGGGAGCTGAGAAGCACGGTGCCGCCGTGGTCGGCGAACTCCCGCAGCAGGCGTCGCATCCAGCGGATGCCGGCGGGGTCGAGTCCATTGGCCGGCTCGTCGAGGATCAGGACCGACGGCGACCCGAGCAGCGCGTGCGCGATCCCCAGGCGCTGCCGCATGCCCAGAGAGTAGGCCTTGAGCCGGCGCTGACTCCCGCTCGGTCAGGCCGACCATGTGCAGGACCTCGTCGACCCGGGTCTTGGGCAGGCCCAGGACGGTGGCCCCAGGGCGAGGGTCTCATATCCGGTGCGGCCGGGTGCTGGGCGGAGGCGTCGAGCATCGTGCCGACCTCGAAGGCCGGGTTCTTCAACGCGTGGTACGGCTTTCCGTTGATGGTGGCTGCGCCGCTCGTGGGCACGGCCAGGCCGACGAGGCAGCGCATGCTGGTGGACTTGCCCGCCCCGTTGAGGGCCGAGGAAGCCACTGATGGTTCCGGGGGCGACGTCAAAGCTGATGCTGTCGACTGCGGTGAAAGTGCCGTAGCTCTTGGTCAGGGTTCTGGAAGGTGATCATGGCTCCATGCCACTGGAGCCGGCCGGTTTGCCGCCAGGGGTGAAGGTATGCGGTTTCCTAGCCGAAAGATGCGTCCGCTTAGCCAAAGGAGCTGCCGGGACGCCGCCGGGGGCGGTCTAGGGTCGTGAACGTGCGGAAACTCAATCTCAGGGCGAACTGGCCTTACCTGGTGGCCGGGATCTACATGATCATGAACTTCTCGACCGCGGATAAGAACTTCCTGCTGGGTCGGCTGGGAGCCTGGGGAATGGTCCTGCACCTGGCGGTTGGAGCGGCGGCATTGTTCGCGATGCGGCTGAGGCACCGGCACCCCCTGGCGCTCAGCCTGGCGCTCAGCGCCTTGTCCGTTCCCTTCATTGAGCTCCTCACACCCCTGCACAGTCTGGGCCTATCTGCACCCGTGTAAGCGACGAAAGATCCGCCTGACGCTGCTCGGCGGGGTTGCGATGTACGTGGCCTTGCTCTCGCAGCCCGTGTATGCCGGCCCCGGACAGGGACGGGACCAGCCTGGAATCGCCGTCCCTGACGATGTGTCCTCCAACATTCGGGAATGGGTTCAGCTGTTCACAACTCTGACGCCCCTGGCCGCAGCACTTGTGGTGATGCTCATCGCGACGCTCGGCAGTTTCCTGGGGACCAGGCAGGGAGGCGAAGATGGAGCGGATCGCGGCGCTGGAACGCGAACGTGAGCTGCTGGCCGACGCCGCGCGCGCCGAGGAGCGCGCCGAGCTGGCCCGGGAGATGCACGATGTGCTTCCACAAGATCTCCCTCATCGCCATGCATGCCGGGGCGCTGGCCTATCGCGACGACCTGGGCGCCGAGGAAACCCGGCCCGTCGTCGGCACCATCCAGCAGAGCGCGACCCAGGCCCTTGAGGAGCTGCGCACCATCCTCGGGCGGCTGCGCCAGATCGACGCCGAGGCGCGCCAGCGCGCCCGCAGCCGACCTTTGGCCGGGCTTGACGCCCCGCTCGCCGAGCATCGAGTGGTGGGACGCCAGATCGAAGCCGACGTGCGGATCGACGGCGAACCCCACGACGTGCTGAGCCGGCACGCCTACCGGATCGTCCAGGAGTGCTCTGACCAACGCGGCCCGCCACGCGCCGGGGGCTGTGGTGCAGCTCGCCATCGCAGGATCGCCGGAGGACGGCCTGAGCATCCGGGCGGCCAACCAGCTCAGCCTCATCAGGGTGGACTCCCCGGGCTCCGGACTGGGTCTTGGTCGGCCTGGAGGAGCGGGCAGAGCTGCTGCGTGGCAGGATGAGCGCGGGGCCCAAGGGAGGCGATTTCGTGGTGGAGGTGTGGTTGCCGTGGTGAACCGGCGCGTGCTGGTGGTCGACGATGATGCCCTGGTCAGGGGCCGGGCCTGCTGTTGCTCAGCAAAGCGGATTCCGGCATCGAGGTGGTGGGGAGGGCACCGACGGCTCCGACGCCGTCGCGCTGGTCGCCGAGCACACCCCCGACGTGGTGCTGATGGACATCCGCATGCCGCAGGTTGACGGGATCACCGCCACCCGGCAGGTCCTGACGCAGCCCGAACCACCCAAGGTCGTGATGCTCACCACCTTCGACGCCGACGAGCTGGTCCTGGAGGCGCTGCGCGCCGGAGCCCACGGTTTCCTGCTGAAGGACACGTCGCCGGAAGAGATGATCCGCGCCATCCACCGCGCCGCCGAGGGGAGCGGTCGCTGTCGCCGTCGGTGATCGGGGCGGTGATCGCGGCCGCGACGCCAGCGGGCGTCGACGACCGCACCCAGCGCGCCCGGACCGACCTGGAGGGTCCTCAGCAAGCGTGAGCTGGAGGTCGCCGTCGAGGTCGGCCGGGGCCTGAGCAACGCGGGAGATCGCGTCGAGGCTTTACCAGTCTCTGGCGACGGTGAAGGCCACCCTGACCAGGGGTCCTGACCAAACTCGGCTGCACCAACCGCACCGGGTCGCGATCCTGGTCCACGATGCCCGGCTGCTCGACTCCTAACCTCGCTGGTTCGCTGGCCTTATTCACGCTTTGCCCTGTGCTGTGACGCCAGCAAACCGCGATAAGGCCAGCAAACCGCGATAAGGCCAGCGGTTTAGAGATCACGGGACCGGAAGGCCGAGATCGCCAGCAGCACGGGGACGACCATCCAGCCCAGCACGACGCCCGCCGCCGCGATGGGGTGGGTGAACTCTTTCCCACCCGGGGTGGCGATGCCCGAGATCGTGTGCAGTGCGGGGTGAGGAGCAGCCACTGCGCGGCCCGGTCGAGCGCACTGGGCAGGATCGAGCTGAGGGTGGGCAGGGCACATGACGGCGAAGACCCCCAGGAAGGCCATCAGGCCGCTCCGGGTCAGGTAGGCCATGGCGACAGCCAGGACGGTGTGGACCGGAATCATGAGCATGGTTCCCAGTAGGACCTGCAGCGTGCCGCCGTCGAGAGCTGGCAGCGGCGCCCCGGCAGCGGGTGAGGGTGACCATGCCAGCGCCATGAAAGCCAGCAGCGTCGCGAGAACCGAGATCACGCACGAGAGCCCTCCCGCCACGATCAGCTTCGCCAGGACCACCCGGTGCCGCACCGGAGTCAGCCGCGCGGTGACCTCGACGAGGTTGCTGGAGTTCTCATTCGACACGAACAGGATCGCCGTCACGAGGCACACGATGTTGGCCACGTCCACGCCCATCAGCGACACCTCCACGCGCTGACGCTCCTGGAGCGCCGCTCAGGGATTGGCTCATCGTGAGTGGCACGGTGGCGACGAACATCGCACTCCCCAGGGCCGCGCCGAGCAGGGGCCACCACCAGCAGCGCTCGTCCCGTCCGCCACGACCGGGCTTTTGGCGAACTCTCCAGCCGCAGCCGACGAGAGGCCAGCGCGGTGCACCCCGTCGTGACTTGCCCTCCGTTCTGTCCGCCGCGGTCCTGTCCGCCGCGTGGGTGATCTGGAGGAAGGCATCCTCCAGCGTCGCCGCCTCACTATGCAGCTCGATCAGCGGGATGGACGCCTCCAGGGCGAGGCGTCCGATCCTCTCCGCCGCCAGGCCCGTCACGAGCATGCCGTCCGGCAGAGGACGGACCTGCCCTGACTCGGCGGCGAGGACGTCTCGCAGGTGATCATCGTCGCCGCTGCGGACCCGCACCTGGTGATCGACTGCCTGGGCGGTCAGCTCGTCGAGGGTGACGTCTCTGACCAGGTGCCCTTTGTCGATGATGATCACCCGGTCGGCTGTTCGCCGCATCTCGTCCATCAGGTGGCTGGAGACGAACACCGTCTTACCTCGGCCGCGAGTGACCTCAGCATGTCACGCATCCACAAGATGCCCTCCGTGTCGAGGCCATTGACGGGCCTCGTCGAAGATGAGGATGCCCGGGTCGGCCAGCAGTGCCCCGGCGAGCGCGAGCCGTTGCCGCATGCCCAGCGAGTAGCCGCTCACCTGCGGTCGGCGGCTCGTGACAGGCCGACCAGCTCAAGCTTTCGTCCCACCGTCTCAAGCGGGATCCTGGCGGTCCTGGCCTGCCAGGCCAAGTGTTCAGCGCCCGTGCGGAAACCTTGCACAGCGTGGGGGTCGAGAAGGCCGCCTATGCTGGCCGCCGGGTTCGGCAGGGACCGGAACGGGCGTCCCCGATCAGGGACGCTGCCGCGGGTCAGGTGCACCAGGCCGAGGATCATCTTCATCGTCGTGGACTTGCCCGCCCCGTTGGGGCCCAGGAAACCCGTGACGAGACCAGGACGGACTGTGAACGGAGGTCGTCCACGACAGCCCGTCCGCCATACTCCTTGGTCAGTTCGTTGACCTCGATCGTCGACCCGGCGGAGGCCGTGAGGCGACCCGGTCTGGACTGCCGCGTGGTCTGCGATGACATGCCAGAAGGCTAGCTGTGTTTCCGCACGGAATCTGGCGAACTGGGTTATTCGGCATCGCTCTGCCCGTTTGCTGGCCCTGTTCACGTTTGCCTGTGCTGTGACGCCAGCAAATGGCAACAAGGCCAGCAAACCGGGGATAGGGCCAGTTCTGGAGGCAGTCGCGCGTATGGTGTCGCGGTGGCATAAGCTTTCGTGGCAGCCTGGTCTCGGCAGGTTGCGCTGGTGGCTGTGGGCGCGCCTGGCCCTGTGTGGCGTCTTCGCCAGGCTGGTGTTGTTCATCGCGATTTCCAAGGGGTGAGTGGCCCATAGGGCCTCGGCTCGACCCTTAGGGGTGAGTCATCTCTACCTTTGTTTGTCCCGCTAGCAGGGTGGATGCGGGCGCCTGGGTGCGGGATGCTGGGGGTTCCCATACACCTGTACGGTCCGGTAATAGGGCCATGCAGATAAAGAAAAAGATAAAGAAAGGAGCGGTATGAGAGCAGCGAGGACGAAGGAGAAAGTGGGGCTGGGGTCAGCCCCTTGGGTAGGCCAGAGGCGGCGTTCTGTGGCCGCGCTGGTGGTGGGGGGTGCGCTGCTGGCGGGTCCGGTAGCGTCGGCCCTGCCGGCCTATGCGGTGCCCCAGAAATCCGGCACTCAATACCCCTGCCCCGGATGAGCCAGGGGCAGTACCGAAGGGTTTGGAATCTTTTTATAGCCAGGAGGTGTCATGGTATCCGTGCGGCGACACCGGGGGCATACAGAAAACTGACGAGCAGGGTAAGTTCTCGTGCGCGACGGTGACGGTGCCGATGGATTACAACAACCCGGACGGCAAGACCATCCAGGTTGCTGTGAAGAAACGCGCCGCGGATGGCGAGTCCCGGGGTTCGTTGTTTATCAATCCAGGCGGGCCGGGTGGCTCCGGCATCAGCTTGGTTGAGGCGGTGGGTAAGAGTTTCTCGAAGGACTTGCTGGCCGGCTACGACGTGGTCGGTTTCGACCCACGCGGTGTCGGCTCCTCCACCCCCATCACATGCCAGGACGCCAAGCCGGCCGAGGAGGCCAGCGCGGAGCAACCCCAGGAGGAGAGCTCCTTTGAGAACTGGGCCCAGGGCTATATGGACGAGGTATCCAAGTTGGAGAAGCAGTGCCGCGAGCACCTGAGCCGGGTCTGCTGGATCACGTGGGGCTACTGCTTTGGTGGCGCGGACCTGACGTTCTCCGGGCGGTCTCGGAGAGAAGACCTTGAATTATCTCGGCATGTCCCATGGCACTGAGCTGGGCTACACCTATGCGGAGCTTTTCCCTCACAACACCGGCCGACTGGTGCTCGATGGTGCCATGGATTCCACCTCAACCAACCACAGGCTGACCGTGGAAACAGCTGAAGGGTATGAGAAAGCCCTCCGTCGCTATGTCCAGGCCTGTCTGGAAGGGAAAAGCCGGCGACAATTGCCCCTGACTGGCAGCGTCGAGGACGGGGTGCAGCAGATCCGTGACCCTCATTACCTCCGCCAACGAATCACCGCTGAAAAACCTCCGACCCCGATGTGAAGATCACCGGAGCCCAGCTCACCGGGGCTATCCGGAGATATCTGAGTGGCGGCGCTTGGCCGCAGCTGACCGCGGCCTGGCCCCCTGCCATCGGTCAGAATGACGCCTCTGGCTTTGCTGAGGCCGTCAAGCAGGCTTCGGCAGGTGTAAGCATGGCGGCCTGGACGGCTGTCAGTGTCAGGACCGTCCCGCACAAGGCAACATGGATGCCTGGAAGGCACAATATGAGGAGACCCAGAAGGTTGCTCCCACCTTCGCAGGCGGCGCCAGCTTCGACATGACCTGCGCCGCGTGGGGTCACTACTCTGAGACCGACCCCATCCCGCAGGACGTCCACGCCAAGGGCGCAGCCCCGATCCCTGGTAGTGGGGACCGCCGGCGACCCAGCCACCTGCAACCACTGGGCCCAGGCCCTGGGCCAAGCAGCTCGACTCGCGCAGCTGCTGACCTGGGACGGTAATGCCCACATCGCCTACGTCCGCGGCAACAAGTGCATCACCACAGCCGTCGACGGCTTCCTCCTGGGCGGCCAGCTGCCACAGAACAACCTCGTGTGCACCACCTGAAGGAAGCCGAGTGAGTTCAGCGATGCCAGCCAGCTTGAGCGTCGCTGAGTTACGCCATGGTGTGGCCTTGCCGGACTCCGGTGGGGCCACACTGTGTCGTATGCTGTCGTCGTATGCATCCGACGGTATCGGGACCTTCGTCGATGCGTGCTTCCTCCAAAGGTCGTAATTGAGGTTCCGTCCCTGCGTTCGTAGCGTGGTGGAGGCCTGTGCCGAGATGCTGGTCGCATCCTCAGGCAACTGGGTCCTGGGAACCGCAAGAAAGGGAAACGATGACGAAAGCTGAAACGATGACGAAAGCTGGTTCAGGTCTAAACCGTATGGGAAGACGAAGGCGGTCTGTGGCTGCGGCTGTGGTGGGGTGTGCGCTGTTGGCAGCAGGGCTGGTGCGTCGGCCCTGCCCACGCATGGTTCTCCCAGCTGATCCAGGCCATCAACCTGTGGTAGCCGGAGGGGTTGGAGTCCTTCTACGGCCAGGAGATCTCCTGGTATCCGTGTAGCGATACCGGCGGTATGGAGAAGACCGAGGAGCAGGGCAAGTTCTCCTGCGCGATGGTGACGGTGCCGATGGACTACAACCAGCCCGACGGTGAGACCATCCAGATCGCGGTGAAGAAACGTGCCGCCGATGGTGAGTCTCAAGGTTCACTGTTCATCAATCCCGGTGGCCCGGGTGGTTTCGGGGTTCACCAGGTTGAGGGTGTGGAGAAGAAGTACTCGAAGGAGTTGCTGGCTGGGTACGACGCCGTTGGATTCGATCCCCGCGGCGTCCGCGATCCCCGCGGTATCAGCCCCTCCACTTCCGTCGACTGCGGGGATGCCGAGTCTCCCTTCGAATGGCTCATCAGCCTAGGCCAGCCGCGGGAGGGGCAGTCTTTCGAGGACTGGGCTCAGAGCTATATGGGCAAGGTATCCAAGTTGGAGAAGCAGTGCCGGGAACATTCTGAGCCGGGTCTGCTGGATCATGTGAATACGGTTTCAGTGGCGAAAGACCTTGATGTGCTTCGTGCCGTATCGGGGAGAAATCCTCGAACTATCTTGGCTTCTCTTATGGCACTGAACTTGGTTACACCTACGCGGAGCTCTTCCCGGAGCATGTTGGCCGGATGGTGCTCGATGGTGCTGTGGACTCCACTGTCTCCCATGTGAATTCGGCCAGGAAGGGATAGAGGGTTACGAGAAGGCGCTCCGCAGCTATGTGCAGGCCTGTCTCGGACGGCCAGACTGCGTGACTCGCCCCTTTGGCTGGTGACGTTGAGGAGGGGTGCAGCAGATTCGAGCCCTGATCGCTTCTGCTGATGCATCACCGATGAAAAACCTCCGACCCCGAGGCGAAAAGTCACTGGAGCCCAGCTTGCCCAAATCATTCAGCTATCTTTTCTGCAGTCTGGGTACTGGCAGCAGTTAACCGCGGCCCTCACGCCTGCAATCACCCAGAATGATGCCTCCGGCTTCGCTGAGGCTATCAAGCAGATGGGATGGTTCAAACCCTCCAATGCAGCCACGCTGCTGGCTGTTCTGTGCCAGGACCGCCCTTCGCAGGGAACATGGAAGCGTGGAAGGCCCAGTACGAGCAGACTCAGGAGCTGTCTCCGACCTTCGGCGCCAGGGCAATCAACTTCGACATGACCTGCGCCGCCTGGGGACATTACTCCGCTTCTGATCCGATCCCGCAGGACGTTCACGCCGAGGGAGCTCCGCCGATTCTGGTGGTCGGCGCCACCGGCGATCCGGCCACCCATATCACTGGTCTGAGGCTCTGGCGGAGCAGCTCGACTCCGGCCACCTGCTGACGTGGGAGGGCACGCCCATGGTGCCTACAGGCACGAAGATGCTGGGTGATTGCCTCACCACAGCCGTCGACGGTTTCCTCCTGGACGGCCAGCTGCCTGAGGATGATCTGGTCTGCTCCGGCTGAGTCTGGGCGTCTGCCCCTTATCGAGTCGTGTTGCCTCCGCCTGCTCGCGCGGAGACAACACGACCTTTTATGCCTGTTTTTATGGCTGGACGCGATCTAGGGCTGCCGGGGTCACAGTGTCATATAGCCCTCTTAAAACAAAACCCTGCCGTCTTGAATACAGCAAACCCCACCGCATGGTCCTGGAAATCAGGGAAACATTTAGATTTTTGTTAAATGCGAGCTATAGGTAGGGATAGCCATAACGAGGACGATGGTTAGCTCACGCGACACAGGCGGGCCGCGCTGATGTCATAAAAACCATGAAGTTTTCACGGGCATCTCAGCAAGTCATCCACCCCTGATGCTCCCGGCAGCCCCGGCGATCTCGGTGCGGGCACTGACCCGCATCTACGACGCCCCTGGGCGCAAGGATGCCCAGGTGGTCGCCCTGGACGGGTTGATGCCGACCTGCTGCAGGGCAGTTTCACCGCGGTGGTGGGGCCCCGGATCGGGTAAGTCGACGCTGCTGCACACCATGGCGGGACTGGACGCAGCCCACCGGCGCCCCTCGACCTGAGCGCCGGGCAGGTGGTCCTGGACCGGCTGCGCCGCCTGGCTGAGCAGGGCGCGACCGTCGTCATGGTCACCCACGACGCCGAGGCGCCGCCGCCCAGGCTGACGCCGTCGCCGTCATGAGCTCAGGTCACCTGGCTGCCTGGTCCGATACCCGCGACGCCGCCCGATCGCTGAGCTGGTCCACTCCGCCCGGATGCCTGCTCGCACGCCCGGCCACGTCCGCGAACCAGACCCGGCGCCGGCCCTCAGCACCTGCTGACTGGCCGCTCATCCCAAGAAGACGCGCAGATAGGAAAGAAGACCGATCCCATGGCCGCACTCATCTGGAAGGACCTGCGCCACCATGCCCGCCAGTGGCTGTGGTCGCTGCTGGTGACCATCACCGGAGGCGCTTTCATCGGCGTCATCATCGTCTCCTGGGCACAGCGCCCCGCAATGGTCCGCCACCCAGGCCGACGCCTCGAAGTACAGCTCGATGACCAGCATCCTGGGCTCCAACTTGGTCAGCTACGCGGGCCTGTCCATCGCCGTCATCGTCTCCTCGACGCTGGCGCTGACGGTGACCGCGCAGTCCCGATCCCACGCCCTATGGAAGATCATCGGCATTCCCAGCCGGCGCATCCGGCGCGTCATCCTGGCCCAGATCGGCGCCGTCGGCATGCTCGGCGGCCTCATCGGCGGGATCCTGGCCCTGCCGGTCACCGGCTGGTACCTGCTCACGTGGCACGAGTTCCACGTCTACCCCGCTGACATGCCCGTGGCCATGCCGGCCTTCGCCGTGCCCCTGACCATCGCGATCACCACCGCCTTCAGCATCCTGGGCGGCCTGGGTGCTGCGCGGCGCGCCGCTCCACCCCGGAGATGCAGGCCTTGCGCGAGGCCGCCTCACCCCGCTGCCCGGACCCGCATCTGGCAGTGGATCGTCGCAGGTGTGTTCCTGTTCGGCGTGACCGTGACCCTGATCATCGCAGTGGTCAACCCCAGCGAGCTCACCAGCACCGAGGGGCGGACCCGCAGACCGCCGCAGAGATGGCCGGGCGCACGAACGACGACTTGATGGGGCTGGGCGGCGCTCTGGGTGCTGATGCTGATGATCGCTGCCCTGTGCAGTGCCCAACTGGACGATCCGCCCCTCCTGACGGCATGGACCGCCCTCATTCCCGGGCGCAGCCCTCGCCTGGTTCGCCGCCCGGCCAACGCCCGTCACCGCTCCACCATGAGCCTGACGACGATCGTCCCTTCGGCATCGCCGTCGGCATGACCGGGGTCGTCTACGCGATCGTGGGGCGACCTGGCCACCGGTGCCGACGGCGGCGTCAGCGGGTTCCTGGCCATCGCCGTACCTATCTTCATCATCTCGGGTGCGGGAGGCGTCGCCAACATCGCGATGGTCGGCTCCGCCCGGCGGCAGGGAGGGTGCCCTGCTGGGCGTTATCGGGGCCCGGCGCTCACGCTCGCGGCCACCACGATCCTGGAGGGCGCCATCTACGCCATCACCGGCATCCTGTTCGGGCTGATCGCCACCATCCTGCGGTGCTGCCGGTCGGCCTATTCTCCGGGGAGGGATGCGCGTCTTCCTCGCGGCCCTGCCGTGGAGCACGCCTCGCGCCGGTGGTCGCGGTGGTGCTCGTGCTCGCCGTGGCTACCACCTGGCTGCCTGCCCAGTTTGATCGCCGCCCCATGATGGACCGGCTCCGCCAGCCCGTGTGAGCCGGGAGTATGGGGTTGGCTCGCTTTCGCCACGGCCGGTGGCCGCCAGTGTGTGGGCTGGGTGTCCCTCTGGCGGTCGAGTTGTGCGGTTCTGGGAGGTTCTGCCTGATGTGGTGGTGTGGTTGATGGCCGTGCCGGTGCGATGGCGTCACTGTGGGGGTTGTCCTGTTTCTTACCCTGACTTTCCCGCCAAGGTGATTGAAACAGGGAGCACGTCTGTCGGAGGGTGAGGAGATGAGGATCCTGAGTCCCTTGGGTATCTCCAGACTGGGAGCGCTTCCATGAGGTGGTGTCTTTAGCTGGTCGTCTCGCGCTGGCGTGAAGCCTGCGGGAACACAGACAGCCACCTGAGGGGTGCCTATTTCAGCCCTTAAGGGAGGGTTTTCCCTACGCTGGGTGTGGGGCCAGCAGGGGTGGATACGGGCGTCTGGTTCCGGGATGGTGGAAGTCCCAGGCAGCGGGGACCACATGAAAGGAAATCGATGGTTGTGAGGAGAACTGATCTCATTCATTCAAGGAGGCAGCGAGGCGGTCCCTGGCTGCGGTGCTGGTGGGGGTGCGCTGCTGGTGGGTCCGGCGATATCGGTTCTGCCGGCGTATGCGACACCGCAGAAGGACGGCGCCAGCACCTCCACTCCTACCCCAGACGGTTCAGGGAGCAATCCGACGGTGCCTAAAGGGTTGGAGGCGTTCTATAACCAGGAAGTGTCGTGGTATCCGTGTGGGGACACTGGGGGCATGGAGAAGACCGAGGAGCAGGGCAAGTTCTCCTGCGCGATGGTGGCGGTACCGATGGATTACAACAACCCGGACGGCACAACGATCCAGATTGCGGTGAAGAAACGTGCTGCGGATGGCGAATCCGCGGACCACTGTTCATCAACCCCGGCGGGCCAGGCGGCTCCGGCATCCAGACAGTTGAGAGGGTGGAGCAGTACTCCTCGAAAAGAGATGCTGGCCGGCTACGACGCGATCGGTTTCGACCCCCGCGGCGTCGGCTCGTCCACTCCCATCGACTGCGTGGAATGCTCAGCTAACCGCTACGGATAAGCCGCAACCGGGTGAATTCTTCGAGACCTGGGCAGCGAACTACCTCACGCAGGTCCGCGAGTTCCGGGAGCAGTGCGAGAAACACCTCGAACCCGGCCTGCTGGACCACATGGGCACCGCCTCAGTGGCCCGCGACCTCGGCGTCCTCCGCGCCGTCTCCGGACAGAAAACCCTGGACTATCTCGGCATGTCCTACGGCACCGAAATCGGCTACACCTATGCCGAGCTCTTCCCCCACAACACCGGCCGCCTGGTGCTCGATGGTGCCATGGACTCCACCTCAACCAACCACAGGCTGACCGTGAAACAGCTGAAGGGTATGAGAAAGCCCTCCATCGCTACGTCCAGGCCTGTCTGGAAGGGAAAGCCGGCGACAATTGCCCCTGACCGGTGATGTGGAGGACGGGGTGCAGCAGATCCGCGACCTGATCGCCTCCGCCAACGAATCACCCCGTGGCAACCTCCGACCCCGACGTGACCATCACCGGAGCCCAGCTCAAGGATGCCATCGAAGGATATCTGGGTATCGGCGCTTGGCCGCAGCTGACCGCGGCCCTGGCTCCTGCCATCGCCCAGGGGCGATGCGTCTGGTTTCACCGAGCTCCTCAAGCAGGGCCTCGAATAGCTCAAACACGACAGCAGTACATACGGGGTTATGTGCCAGGACCGTCCCGCGCAGGCCAATGGGGACCTCTGGCAGGCCCCAGTATGAGGAGGCTCAGAAGGTCGCCCCTCACCTTCGCGGGCGGCGCCGGCCTCGACATGACCTGCACCGCCTGGGGTCACTACTCCAAAACCGACCCCATCCCGCAGAACGTCCACGCCAAGGGCGCGGATCCCATTCTCGTAGTGGGCACCACCGGCGACCCCTGCCACCCCGTATCACTGGTCTGAAGCCCTCACCAAGCAACTCGACTCCGCCCACCTGATCACCTGGGAAGGCAACGCCCACGTCGCCTACGCCCACGGCAACAAGTGCATCAAAACAGCCATCGACGGCTTCCTCCTCGACGGCCAGCTGCCACAAGACAACCTCGTGTGCACCAACTAACCCCCAACCTATGGGTGGCCCTGCCGAGCCCCGGCAGGGCCACACCCGCAATCGCTGGGGCCAACTACCGCGAGAAGACCAAGCCCCTCGATCCCACAACAGACTGCTGCCGGGCATCCAAAGACCAGCTCTCCGCGCCGCTGAAACGCACTACCACACCGGCCCAGGCCGCCAAACCCGCCGATGAAACAGGAATATGGGGACTCAAGCCCCCATCGATTGACACCGTCTATTTTGTGTGGTTGGCTGAACCACAGAAGTTGAAGACAAAGGAATCAACGCCTCGGATGCCGACCAGGGCTTCCAGCCTGAGCGCATCAGACCTTGGCGGGCAAGTCGCCGGCCACGGCTGAAGCGTTCCACTGATCCGATGCGGACCTCAAACCGGACGCCGTTTCCATCAGCCATCGGAATGCAGCGTCTCTGTCGTCTCAACTTTCCTCAGACTAGGCAGCACCCATCCCAGGGTTGAAGGAGACTCCATGACGAAAATCACGAAACGAGGAGTGGCGCTGCTCGTCGCGGTTGCGGCAGCGGTCCTCGCGGTGGTGGCCGGTCCGCGCACCCGCACATCGACGGGAACACCTCCGGTGATGCCGACCTGGCGGCCCGGGTGCGTTCCCTACTGCCCGACGACGCGGGGCTGGAGGCGCTGCACGTCTCGGTCATCTCGCCCGAGGGAGTGAGGCATGCGGGGCTCGGCTCCTCCGGTGGTGTCGTGCCCGACGAGCACAGCCGCTTCGGCCTGGGGTCGGTGACCAAGACCTTCAACGGCCAGCTGCTCGCTGTGGCCATCGCCCGCAGCGAGGTGGCGAATCCGACACCCTGGCCACACATCCCTGAACTGGAGGGCAGCCAGGCCGGGACCGTGACCCTGCTGGAGTTGGCCACTCACACCTCGGGCCTGCCCCGTGAGGCTCGCTCCGGACTGGGTGTGGCCGTGGGTCTCCGGCAGCGAGCAGGCGTCGTCCGGCGACCGGGCGCCCCAGGGCGAACAGAATTCCTGCGGCAGGCCAGGACACTGACCTGAGTACCCGAGGCGCATTCAGCTACTCCAACCTGGGCGCTGACCTGCTCGGACTCGCCCTGGCGCGCGCCGCCGGGGCTGCCTCCTGGCAGGACTATGCGACGACCCGGCTCCTTCAGCCTCTGGGCATGAACGACACACGTGTTCACCTCGGTCGACGACGCCGTCACCGTCCCCGAGCGCGCCATCAAAGGCAAGTGGGAGAACGGGCGCACGGTGATGCCCGGCACGCCCGGCCAGTACGCCCTGCGGCGGGGCATCGACCTGGACCACGGGCGCCGACATGGCCCGCTACGCCCAGGCGGTGATGGACGGCACCGCTCCGGGTGGTACGACCGCCTGGCAACCCGCCAGAGCATCAATGACACATATCAGATCGGCTACCTGTGGATCGAGGTGGCGCCTGGACGATGACCGTTCGGCGATCTTCCACGACGGCGGTCTCGCCTGGTACGGCACCGTCGTGATTATGGATCCGGCCTCAGGCCGGGCGGTGGTCGTCATGGCCAACACCGCGCTGGCTCGGCTTGACTCCCTGGCCCAGGCGCTCCTCGACGACAGCCAGGATCCCGTCCCTCGCAGGCCAGTCTCGGGGCTGGCGCGACCGGTTTCATCCGTACTACTCGCTGGCGCTCGCAGCGGTGTTGGTGGCCCTCCGCTGTGGGCCGCGTGGCGGCAGAAGCGGCTGGGATCCCGGCTGGCGACGGTGATCCGGGCAGTGGACGTGCTGTCCTGGGCGGCCCTGGCCGCGGCGCTGGGTCCGTGGTCGTCGATTCGGGCTGGACCTACGCCCTGATGCTCCTGCCCGGTGCCTGCGCGATAGTCCGCATGGCCTTGCGATGGCGTGAGCTTCCCTGGCGGCCCGGTCCCGGCAAGCTGCGCTGGTGGCTGTGGGTGCGCCTGGTGCCGTGCGTGGCTTTTCGCGGTCCTGGTCCTGCTCGTCGTCATGCCCAGGGATGAGCGGTCCGTGGCGCGTTCGACCAGGGGCAATCACGAGCGTCTGGCTCCGGGATGGTGACAACACCCAAGCAGCTGGGCGATCAGCAAGGAGATCGTCCAGGCGAGAAAAAGAGAAAGGGAAACCAATGACAATGAGGAAAACTGATTCGGGTTCGGCTCATTCCGGTTGGCGGAGGAAACGGTCCCTGGCTGCTGCCCTGGTGGGAGGTGCGCTGCTGGCGGGGCCGGTGGTGTCGGCTCTGCCCGCCTATGCGCGCGCCGCAGGGATCCGGCTCTCATACCTCCTGCCCCGGATGACCCGGGGAATAGCCAGCGGTGCCGGAGGGGCTGGAGTCTTTTATGGCCAGGGAGGTCTCGTGGTATCCGTGCGACGATACCGGGGGCATGGAGAAGACCGAGGAGCAGGGCAAATTCTCCTGCGGCATGGTGACGGTACCGATGGATTACAACCAGCCTGAGGGTAAGACCATCCAGGTGGCGGTGAAGAAACGCATCGCCGATGGTGAGTCTCGGGGTTCGCTGTTTATCAATCCGGGCGGGCCGGGCGGCTCCGGCATCAGTTTGGTTGAGGGGCGGAGAAGAGTTTCTCGAAGGAGTTGCTGGCCGGCTACGACGTGGTCGGTTTCGATCCGCGGGGTGTGGGCTCCTCGACCGCCATCGACTGCGGGGACGCCAGGCTGCCCTTAGAAGCAGGCAGAGAGAGACCACGGTCGGGTGAGTTCTTTGAGACGTGGGCTGCGCAGCACATCACGGCGATCCGTGAGGTTCAGGAGCAGTGTCAGGGCTCACTCCGAACCTGGTTTGCTGGATCATGTGAACACGGTTTCGGTGGCGAAGGACTTGGATGTGCTGAGAGCGATATCAGGGAGAAGTCCTGAATTACCTCGGCTTTTCCTATGGCACCGAACTGGGCTACACCTATGCCGAGCTCTTCCCGAAGAATGCCGGCCGCATGGTGCTTGACGGTGCGGTGGATCCCACCATCTCCCACCAGGATTTCGACCTCGACAGGGCTGAGGCCTTCGAGAACGCCCTGCACAGCTACGTGCAGGCCTGTCTGGAAGGAAAAGCCGGCGACAATTGCCCGCTGACCGGTGACGTGGAGCAGGGGGTGCAGCAGATCCGTGATCTGATCGCCTCTGCCGACGCCTCACCCATGGCAACCTCTGATCCCGACGTGAAGGTCACCGGAACCCAGCTCGCCCAGGTCATCCAGATGTATTTCCTGCAGTCTGGGCTCTGGCCACAGCTGACCGCGGTCTTGACCCCTGCCATCGGCCAGCAAGACGCCTCCGGCTTCGCCGGAATCCTCAACCAGGCCTTGGGCGAGTTCAACGTCGCGACATATTTGGCTATCACCTGTCAGGATCGTCCCGCTGCCGAGGGTGGGGTGGACCTCTGGCAAGCCCAATACGAGGAGGCCCAGAAAGTTGCTCCTACCTTCGCAGGAGGCATCAGCACCGATATGCTCTGCTCCGCATGGGGCCACCACTCCACATCCGATCCCATCCCGCGGGATGTCCACGCCAAGGGTGTGGCTCCGATCCTGGTGGTGGGCACCACCGGTGATCCTGCCACTCCCTACAAGTGGTCTGAGGGCTCTGGCTGAGCAGCTTGACTCGGGCAGCTGCTGACCTGGAAGGGGCGAGGGTCACTGCGCCTACGGACGCGGCAGCTCCCTGCATCACCAAGGCTGTTGACGGCTTCCTCCTCGACGGCCAGCTGCCTGAGGACAACCCTGACCTGCACCAGCTAACACCTCAACATCCCTGAGAGTCGTGTTGCTCATAGCCGTGTGGGGCAACACGATCTCGCTACGCGGATGTGACCCGCAGTCGTGTGGGCATGCGGGCATCACCGTGGCGGCGTCCTCTTCCTCCCCGGGCCTCCGCGGTCCGGTGAACACGTCCTCAGCTCCCGTCCTCATGGCGTTCGCCGTCGCCCCCGCGGAAGATGTGGTCATCCAAGCGGCCGGTGATGTAGTCCTCGGTGGCTTTCTTCTCCGGGTTGTGGAAGATGCGTTCCGTCGGGCCGATCTCGACCAGGTGGCCCGGTTCGCCCCTGCGCTTTCAGGTTGAAGAAGGCCGTCTCGTCGGAGACACGCGCCGCCTGCTGCATATTGTGGGTGACGATCACGACGGTGTAGTGCTCTTTGAGCTCGTGGATGAGATCCTCCACGGCCAGGGTGGAGATCGGATCGAGAGCCGAGCACGGCTCATCCATCAGCAGCACATCCGGCTGCACCGCGATGGCGCGGGCGATGCACAGCCGCTGCTGTTGCCCACCAGACAACCCCACCCCCGCCTTGCCCAGGCGATCCTTCACCTCTTTCCACAGGTTCGCGCCACGCAGCGCCTTCTCCACGGCCTCATCCAGGACCGTGCGGTTCTTCTCCCGTTCAGACGCAGCCCTGCGGCGACGTTCTCGTAGATCGACATCGCCGGGAACGGATTCGGCCGCTGGAACACCATCCCGACGACACGTCGCACCGCCACCGGGTCGACGCCTGGTCCGTGCTAGGTCGGTGCCGTCCAGCAGCACCTCGCCGGTGCAGTGGGCACCCGGGATGACCTCGTGCATCCGGTTCAGGGTGCGCAGCACCGTCGATTTCCACAGCCCGATGGGCCGATGAAGGCCGTCACGCTACGTGGCTCCACCACCAGGTTCACGCTGGAGACGGCGTGGAACTTGCCGTAGTAGATGTTCAGGTCCCTGACCTCAATGCGCTTCGACATGCGACCCTCCGACTTCCTCACCTCAGCCGGTTCCGGCTGGCGATGCGCTTGGCTATCAGGTTCCAGCACCATCACGATCAGCACCAGCGTCAGGGCGGCGGCCCATACCCGGTCCGCACCCGGCTGCCCTCCGGGGTAGCTATGCCGGAGTTGATCATGGTGGGCAGGGCGCCCATCGAGGTGCCGAATGGGTTCAGGAACAGGTTCTGGGTGTAGCCGATCAGGATCAGCAGCGGCGCCGTCTCACCCATCACCCGGGCGATGCCCAGCACCACCCCGGTGAGGATGCCGCTATAGGAGGTCGGCACCACGATCTTCAGGATCGTCTTCCACTTCGGCACCCCGAGTGCGTAGGAGGCCTCCCGCAGCGAGTCGGGGAACCAGCTTCAGCATCTCCTCCGTGGACCGCAGCACCATCGGCAGCATCAGCAGCGCCAGCGCCAGCACCGTTGCGAATGCCGACGGCCGCTGCCCGAGGGTGGTGATCAGCAGGGCATAGATGAACAGGGCCGCGACGATCGACGGCACCCCGTGAGGACGTCGACCATGAACGAGACCACCCGGGCTGTCTTCGTCCCCCGGCCGTACTCGACGAGGAAGATTGCGCCCAGCATCCCGACCGGGACCGCGATCACCGCCGTCAGCAACCCCAGCATCAGGGTGCCGTAGATCGCCTGCAACGCCCCGCCCCTGGTGTCGGTGGCCTGCGACGACCCCAGCGGCGTCGTCCACCACTGCAGCGACGGGGTGCGACGTCACCGGAACCGGTCTCCGTGATCAACATCACCTGGTAGGGGCGGTCAGGATCGGGGAGACCGGCATTGCGGTGCGGCTGCGATAGGTGTTGACCTTCTCCCCAACCGCCACGAAACGCCCTCCCGGCACGAAGCGCCACTCCAGGCTCTCATCGACGGGGGGCGGTGTGCGGACGTCCCGTGCCGCAGTCGTCGGCGGCATGCCGGATCTTCGTTTCTTTGTCGATGCAGATGACGTGGTAGTCGGCGCCGACGCTGAACAGCAGAGGCGCGCCCCTTGACAGCCACCGAGATGAGGATCCACAGCAACGGGACCGTGGCCACCCCGACGCAGGCCCACACCAGCACCGTCGCCAGCTGATTCTTCAGGGTCCGCAGCCCGGAGGGGCCCCTGCAGGTTGAGGCTGGGCTGAGTAGCAGGCATCAGAGCTTTCGCCTTTTCCTCGTTCGGCCACCACACGGGCCAGGGGCGTTGACGGCGAAGGTCAGCACGAACAGCACCAGACCCGCGGAGATGTAGATCCCGGCCTTGTAGGGGTGTCGAACTCGGCGGCGTTGCGGGCGATGATCGATGCGAACGTCTCGCCGCCGCTGAACACCGACAGGCTGAAGGGGCTGGCCGACAGGATCAGCATGACGGCGATGGTCTCACCGAGCGCCCGACCCAGTCCCAGCATTGCTGCGGCGATTGTGCCCGAGCGGGCATAGGGCAGCACCGTCAAGCGAATCACCTCCCAGCGGGTCGCGCCCAACGCGAGCGCCGCCTCAATGTGGTCTCGGGGGTCTGGGCGAACATGTCGCGAGTGATGGCGGTGATGATGGGCAGGGATCATGATGGCCAGCACCAACGACGCGGTGAACACCGTCCCCGGCGACGCCACCTGCGTCTTCGAGAACAGCGGGAACCAGCCCAGCGCCTCCTCCAGCTGCCGTGCGAACGGCTGGATGGCGGGTCCCAGCACCTTGATGCCCCACAGGCCGTAGATCACCGACGGCACAGCCGCCAGCAGGTCGATGACGAAGGCGATGCCCGTTGAGATCCTGCCCTTGACGTACTGGGTCATCAGCAGCGCCAACCCGATGGCCACCGGAACCGCCAGGACCAGCGCTATGAGCGACGACAGCACCGTCGTCCACAGTAGCGCCGCGACGCCGAAGCTGGGTGGTCGGGAGGAGGCGTTGAAGACGGTGGAGGTGAAGAAGCCGGCGGTGTTGTCCAGCAGCGGCTGCCAGGCGTTGGTCAGCAGAAACACCCCGATGATCAGCACCACGGCGACGATCAGGGCGCTGGACAGTTTCGCGGCCCCGCTGAAAAGCCTGTCGCCGAGGTGGCTGGGCCTCTCCAGCAAGCGTGCCCTGCCCCGTCGCCTCAGAGCCCACGCCTGCGGGTGTCATCTCCGATGGTTGCCGGTCGCTCATGAGATCTCCAGTACGGCTTGGGCCACCTTCTCCCGCAGCGCTTCCGGCAGCGGCGCGTATCCCAGGTCCTCCAGGGCGGCCTGAAACTCGGCGGAGGCGAACAGCCCCAGCACGTCCCTCAGCAGCTGCGGACGGGAGCCCCCCGCGGAGCACGCCACCTCGTAGGTGACCGCCACGGCCGGGTAGGCGTCGCCGCCGGGCCTGTAGTCCAGGGCGAGCCGCAGGTCGTTGCCGTTGCCCTGCCCGGTGGCCCTCTCGACGGCCCGCGCGGCAGATGCGCCCGTCAGGGCCACCCCGTCAAGTCGGGCGACGGTGAGATCACGCTCCAGGGCAGAGCCCCACTCGACGTAGGTGATGGAGTTGGCGGTGGCGGCAACCGCGTCGGCCACGCCCGCGGTCTTCTCCTGCCCTCCCCATGGCCGGTCGGCCATCTCTTGGTGGGGGCGTGAGCCCAGACCCCGCCGGATGCGGCATCCAGATAGGCGGTGAAGCTCTCGGTGGTGCCCGACTCGTCGGCTCGGTGGAACACCGCGATCTCCTCATCGGGCAACGCGACGCCGGGGTTGGCTGCGGTGATCTCGGGATCGCTCCAGGACGTGATCCGCCCGTCGAAGATCTTCGCGATGATCGACGGCGTCAGGTTCAGATCGTCGACGCCTCCACGTGGTAGGCCAGGGCGATGGGGGCGAAGGCCAACGGCAGGTTCCAGGCCTCGTTGCCACCGCAACGCAGCCTGGCCCGCTCTGTCTCGATGGTCCCATCCTGTTCGGTGGCTCAGGGCGGTGTCGGAACTGGCCCAGTCGGCTGTGCCGCCGAAGAACGCCTTTCATCCCCGCACCGGAACCGGAGGCGGTGTAGTCGATGGTGGTTCCGGGACAGGCTGCCACATAGTCCTGCACCAGCATCTCGACGGCTGTCCGCTGGGAACTGGCTCCCTCCCCGCGCAGCGCCCCCCCGGGGCAGGCCAGGGAGAACGAGGGGATAACCCTGCCCCTGCGACCCCTGACGGAGGGACGACGGGAACGCCGACGGAGGCGCAGGCCGTCAGCAGCAGGGCACCGCCGAGGGCCGCGAGTCGCAGCTTCATGGTCGTCACCTTCCCGGGGTCTCAGGGTCTGACAGCAGGAAGGTAGAGGCCTTACATGACGGGTCCGCTACACCAGGGTTAACGTCGGGTAAACAGGATCGGATTTTCTGTCGGGGCCGAGTCCTAATCTCTTCTGCGTGACTGAGAGGTGGAGTGAGGCCAGGGTGGCTGAGGCCGCACCCGATGAGCAGGTGTTGAGAGCCGGCCGCAACTCGCCGTGCCTGCGCCATGGCAGGAGGTCGGTGTCAGCGGCAACCTGCTCTGGGGGCAGTGCCGGGGCTCTGGAGCCAAGCCGTATCAGGTCTCCATCGACACTGCTGCTCCCGCCTGGAGATGCTCCTGCCCCTCCCGGAAGTTCCCCTGCAAACACTCGGTGGCGCTGCTGCTGCTCTGGGCTCAGGGAAATGTGAGCGCCACCGACGGCATCGCCGCGTTTGCTGAGAAGTGGTCGGCCGGGCGCGAGTCCCGCGCCGCAGCTCGCAAGACCGCAGGGGAGAGGGCATCGAGTCGCACTCCGGAGCAGCAGGCTGCTGCGGCGCAGTCTGCGGCCAAACGAGCTGCGCAGCGCGACCAGCGCGTCGATGACGGCCTGGCTGAGCTGGATCGCTGGCTGCGGGACCAGATCAGCCAGGGGCTCGCCACCCACTCCGCCGATCGTTTCGGCGAACTGCGACGCATGACAGCCCGCATGGTGGATGCCCAGGCCCCCGCGGTCGCCGTGGAACTGGAGCAGCTCACCCGCATCACCGACGCTGTCGCAGACTGGCCTGCCCAGCTGATGGCGGGCTATGCCCGGCTGAGGCTGCTGATTCGAGCCTGGCAGCGTCGCGCGGAGCTGCCCGAGGACCCTGATGGCGACGGTGCGCAACCACATCGGCTTCACCGTCCGCGCGGAGGATGTCGTCGCGGAGCAGCTCGGCGTCGCCGACCACTGGGCGGTGCTCGGTCAGGTCGACAGCCACGAGGACAGGCTGTCGGTGCGGCGGGTGTGGATGCACGGACAGCGCAGCGGACGTTGGGCGCTGGTGCTGTTCTTCGCCGCAGCCGGAGCCAGCCTGGCGTCGAACCTGATACCCGGTACCGCCGTCGACGCCACCCTGCACTTCCACCCCGGCCGGCTTCGCTGCGCGCCACGGTGGGGGAGCAGACCTCCGACGCCCAACCCATCGGGCTCTGGGACCCGCCGTCGACGACTCCCGCCGACGTTCGTGACCAGTGGCGGGCCGCCCTCGCCGCCGACCCGTGGTGCCGTGGCCTGCCCGTGTGGGTGACGGGGCGGGTGCGTCGCGCCGATGACCAGTTCAGCATCGCCGATGCCGACGACGGCCTGCCGCTGCTGGGGCCGGCCGCCTGGCGTGCTGCGGTGCTTGCTGACTCCCGCACCGCGCATGTCTGCGGAGAGCTGACCAGCCATGGCCTGACCCCGACGGCCGTCGTCACCGGTCAGAAGGTGAGGCTGCTGTGAACCACGACGACCTGGTGACAACCTGCACCGTGGGCACCGGGCTGCGGCCGGTGCGGCTCGGTGAGCTGCCCTCATGGCTGGCCTCGGCCCTGGAACCCGCAGTGGAACCGGAGGTCATCGCCCTTGATGCCGCCGCGGCATGGACGGTGCTGCGGGACGCCCGGCTGCCGGAATCCCCGGACGGTGAGGCCGTGACCCTTCCCATCGAGACCCGCCCCGCGCTGGCTGGCAAGGGCCCGCTCCCTCATCACCAGCCTGACCTCCCAGACGGACCGGCAGGTGCGTCCGATCCTGGAGGAGGGCCTGCGCCTACTCCACGAACGCCACCCGGGTGGGGTGTCCCTCCCCGACGAGCTGCTCATGGAGCTTCTTGAGGTCTACCGGGACACCCCGGCGGGGAAGAACCCCTGCTGCCGCTGCTCGGGGAACGCGGCCGCGTGATAGCCCGGCTCCAACCGGACTCACGGGTGATCTCCCACGTCGGTGAGACCGAGCTCGGGGAGGATCCCCTGGATCCGCAGCAGTGGCGGCACGGCACCACAGCCCAGCGCGTCGCCCATCTGAGGGCGCTGCGGCGGGAACGACCAGCCGATGCCCGTGAACTGCTCGCTGACAAGGCCTTCCGCAAGGAGAGGGCCGAGGCCAGGGCCGGACTCGTGCAGGCCTTGGAGATCGGCCTCGACGTGGGCGATGAGCCGCTGCTGGAGCAGCTGCTGAAAGATCGGGCACAGGCTCCCCGGGCAGCGGCGGCCGTCATGCTGTCCCGGCTCCCCGGATCAGCCTTCGCTCAGCGCGCCGAGTCGCTCGCCACCCAGCACATCCGGCTGCAACACACCATCTTCGGCAAGGCCAGGCTGCAGATCACCCCCGTCCCCCAGACCGCCGAGACCGAGCAGGACGGCTACCCCCTCGACCAGGACGCCGAGGATGCCGGCATGCAGCGGGCGCAGCACCTGCTGGAGCTGATCCCCCCGAGCCGGTGGAGGTCGCTGATCGGCTGTGATTTCGGGAAACTCGTCGCAGCTGCGGCCCGCAGTGAAGATGGGAGCCTGCTCCATCTGGAGCGGGCAGCGCTTCGGCACCACGACAGCCAGGCGGCTGGCCTGCTGCTGACCGTCGGCGACCAGCAGGACAGCCCGCTGCTGGGGCAACTCCTGGCGCTCGCAACCGCTGAGGCGCGTGACCGCTGGCTGGAGGCGCGATGCGCCACCATGAAGTTGAACCAGGTGGAGGTGACGCTGGCTGGATTCCACGGCCGGATCGGTCCCGCCGCAGCCGAACGGCTCTCACATCAGCTCAAGCGCTGGGCCGGTGAGAAACCCAGCAACTGGGAGCTGGGAGGACTGGTGACGGCCTGTGAGCTGCTGCAACGGCAGCGGTTTCCCCGGGAACTCGCAGGCCAGATTGCCGAACGGATCCGTGACATCGCCGACACCGAAGAGGCCGTGCTCCCCAAAGCCGGTCAACTCCGCCGTGCAGCCCGCCACATTGAGTTGCTGATGGCCCTCACCGAGGGCGATCAATGACCCGTCGGCCCTCGGGCCGACACCCACACCACAAACACAACCAGCCGAGGAACCCGCATGACCGACAATCAGGTGCTACGTCCGCATGCCGAGCAGCAGTTCGCTGCGGAGCTTGAAGCCCTCGCCGCCGCCGATGACCGCCCCCGCCCGCCGGGCTGGCGGCTGTCTCCGTGGGCGGTGGTCACCTATCTGATGGGTGGCGAGTTGTCTGATGGAACGGTGATCAGCCCCAAATATGTCGGCAACCGGCGGCTCATGGAGGTCGCCGTCGCCACCCTCGCCACCGACCGGGCCCTGCTGCTGCTCGGAGTTCCCGGCACCGCCAAGTCCTGGGTTAGCGAACACTTGGCCGCGGCCGTCGCAGGCGACTCGACGATGCTGGTCCAGGGCACCGCAGGCACCACCGAGGAGGCCGTGCGCTATGGCTGGAACTACGCCAGGCTGCTGGCTGAGGGTCCCTCGGAGGCGGCGCTGGTGCCGTCCCCGATCATGGTGGCGATGCAGCGGGGATCTATCGCGCGTGTCGAGGAGCTGACCCGGATGCCCTCCGACGTGCAGGATGGCCTCATCACGGTGCTCAGCGAGAAGACGCTGCCGGTGCCGGAGCTCAGCACGGAGGTGCAGGCCACCCGCGGATTCAACCTGATCGCCACAGCCAACGACCGAGACCGCGGAGTCAACGACCTGTCGAGCGCTCTGCGACGCCGTTTCAACACCGTCGTCCTGCCCTCGCCCGCCAGCGAGCACGACGAGATCACCATCGTCACCCGTCGCGTCGCCGACCAGGCGGCTGCCCTGCAACTGCCGCAGGTGGAATCCCCGGAGGCTGAGATCCGCCGCGTGGTCACCGTGTTCCGGGAGCTGCGTTCCGGCCAGACCACCGACGGTCGCACCAAGGTCAAAACCCCTCCGGAACCCTGTCCACCGCTGAGGCCATCAGCGTCATCACCAACGGCATGGCACTGGCAACCCACTTCGGCGACGGCGACCCTCAAGGCCAGCGACATCGCAGCAGGCATCACCGGCGCGGTGGTCAAGGACCCCGTCTCCGACCAGGGTGGTGTGGCTCGAATACCTGGAGACGGTGGTGCGGGACCGCGATGACTGGCGCGACTTCTACCGGGCCTGCCGGGGAGGTGACCGGCTGATCGTGGCTGCCTTCGAGATGCGGATCCTCGGGGTCCGGCACCACGGCCCCGGATCGGCGCGCGCGGTGCGGAAGGCCCCTGGGCGAATACCAGCCGGACTGCGTTGTGCTGGAGGCCCCGGCCGACGCTGAGTCGTTGTTTCGGTGGATCACCGACCCCGCTCTGCGGCCACCCGTCGCGGTGCTGGCCTGGGCGGAGACCCAGCCGAGCCGGGCCGCCTTCTGGCCGTTCGCGGTCTTCTCCCCAGAGTGGCAGGCGCTCACCTGGGCAACGGAGGCTGGGGTGCCCGTGCGGGCCATGGATCTGCCTGCCGCCCACACCCTCGCAGAGGGGAGGGGATCAGGGGGCCGTCGAGACCGATGCCGAGCCGTCCCGCGCCGACCCCATCAGCCAGCTGGCAGAGGCCGCCGGCTATGACGATCCGGAGGCCTGGTGGGAGGACGTCGTCGAGTTGCGCGGTGACGAGTCAGCCTTCGAGGCCCCTCACCGAGGCCATGGCGGAGCTGCGCGCAGCCGACGCGGAGACCGATCCCAGGACATTGACCCGCGAGGGCGCACATGCGGAAGGTGCTGCGTGCCGTCAAACGGGAGGGACACGAGCGCGTCGCCGTCGTCTGCGGGGCCTGGCATGCCCCTCGCTCTGCGAACCCCCTGGCCGAGGGTGGCAGACGACAATGCCCTCCTCAAAGGCCTGCCGAAGACCAAGGTGAAGCTCACATGGGTGCCGTGGACCAACGGTCGCCTGGCCATGCGCTCCGGATACGGGGCTGGAGTGACATCCCTGGCTGGTACCACCACCTGTTCACCGTCGAGGATGATCCCATCGCAGCCTGGTTGACGCAGGTCGCGGGCGTGCTGCGGCGAGCCGACCTGCCCGTCAGCACCGCCCACATCATTGAGGGCGTGCGTCTGGCTGAGGCGCTCGCGGCGCTGCGGGGCCGGCCTGCGCCCGGCCTGACTGAGGTGCAGGAGGCCACCCTGGCCGTGCTTTGCGAGGGCAACGCCCCTAGCCCAGCAGCTCGTCACCCGTGACGCCGTCGTGGGGAGGGGCTCGGCGAGGTGCCCGACGATGTGCCCACGGTGCCGCTTGACGCGGATCTCCGGGCCACCGCGAAGCGGCTGCGGCTGAACTTCGAGGCAACTGTCAGGGAACTCACCTTGGACCTGCGCAAGCCGAACGACCTGGCCAGGTCGCAGTTCCTGCGGAGGCTTCGCATCCTGGGCATCGACTGGGGCGAACCCAAGACCGCCTACGGCAAGGGCACCTTCAAGGAGGGCTGGGCCGTCGCCTGGGAGCCGGGGCTCTCGGTCGCGGTCGTGGACGCGGCCCGTCACGGCACCACCGTCGAGGAGGCTGCGGGGGCTGCGCTGCTGGAGTCCGCTGAGGATCTCGTCGCCGTTACCGAGGCCGTCGAGCAGGCGCTCGCCGCAGACCTGGAGCAGGTGCTGGAGCCTCTGCTGGCCCGCCTGGACGGGTTCGCTGCCCGTGAGGCCGACATCGGACAGTTACTGCGCACCCTGCCTCCGCTGGCCCGTGCGCAGCGCTACGGCGATGTGCGACGCACCGATACCGACCGTCTTGCCCTGGTTGCGCGCCAGGTGCTGGCCCGAGCCATGGCAGGCTTACCCTCCGCGGCCTCTGGGATCAGCCCGGAGGCTGCCGCCACCCTGCGCTCAGACATCGACGGGGTGCAGGGTGTCGTCGGCCTGCTCGCCGAGGACGACCAGCGGGCCTGGACTGATGCCCTCACCGAGCTGGCGGGACGCCCATCGATTCCCAGGACCATCGCGGGACGCGCCACACGCATCCTGCTCGCTGGGGGAGCCATCGACGCTTACGACGCCGCCAGCAGACTCAGCCGGGTCCTCCAGCAGGCACGGAGCCAGCTGAGCAGGCCACGTGGGTTGAGGGCTTCCTCGCGGGAGACTCGCTGCTGCTGGTGCACGACCGTCGACTCCTCGGCATCATTGATGAATGGGTTCAACGCATTGATGCGGAAACGTTCACCGATGTGCTGCCGATCCTGCGCCGCGCCTTCGGGCAGTGGAGTGCCCCGCCCGAACCCAGGTCGCTGCGGCCGTGCGGAACCTGGGAACAGCTGAGGAGGAGACAGCGGATGAATTCCATCCCACCGCCGCGGACGAGCCGGTCCTGGCTGCCATCACACTGATTCTGAGAGGGGCGAACGCATGACCGGGAATCCCACCCCCGCCGAACGCTGGCGGCTGCTGCTGGGAGCCGATGAGCCGGGAACCCCGTCAAGCTGAGCGGACGGCTCCAGGAGATGGACAGGGGCCCTCGCCGCCCTGTACGACTCCGATGGCCGCAAGCCAGGTGGCAGTGGGCGTAGCCGGGGTGCGGGGCTCGGTTCCTCAACGCCGTCTGTGACCCGATGGCTGGGTGACATTCGCTCCTATTTCCCGTCGCGGGTGGTGCGGGTAATGCAGACCGACGCCATCGAGAGACTCGGGCTGAGGCAGTTGCTGTTGGAACCCGAGGTGCTGGAGCAGGTGGAGCCTGACGTCAACCTGGTTGCCACCCTGGCCTCGCTGTCGAGTGTGCTGCCGGAGCGGTCGAAGGCGACAGCCCGGGAGGTCGTGGCCAGGGTGGTCAGGCAGGTGGAGGAGCGGATCGCGGAGCACACCCGGCAGGCGGTGCGCGGTGCGTTGAACCGCGTGGCCCGCACCAACCGCCCCCAAAACCGGGGGACATCAACTGGCCTCGCACCATCCAGGCGAATCTGGGCAACTACCTGCCCGAGCATCGCACGGTTGTGCCGGAGCGTCTCGTCGGCTTCGGCCGCCGAAGCCTGGGGGTGCAGCGGGAGATCGTGGTGTGCCTGGACCAGTCCGGCTCAATGGCGGAGTCGGTGGTCTATGCCTCCATCTTTTGCTGCGGTGATGGCGCAGATTCGGGCTCTCAAGACGTCGCTGGTGGCCTCACGACACGTCGGTGGTGGATCTCACCGACAGGCTCACAGACCCGGTGGATGTCATCTTTGGCACCCAGCTGGGTGGCGGCACCAACACCTCCCCGGCGCTGGCGTATTGCGAGTCGTTGATCACCAAGCCTGCCGGGACTGTTCTCGTTCTGATCTCGGACCTGTATGACACCACCCCGAGAAGATGCTGCGACGCCTGAATGCCCTGGTGAAGGCGGGGGTGACGGTGGTGGTGCTGCTGGCCTCGACGATGCCGGCACCCTCCCTACAACCATGGTGTGGCGGCGAGCCTGGCGGGCTTGGGAATCCCAGCCTTCGGCTGCACACCCGACGCCTTCCCGGAGCTGCTGGCCTTGGCCATCAACGGGGAGACATTGGCGGCTGGGCAGAGCGAAAATGCAGCAGCTGCGGATAGCCACTGCTGATCCTCGGCTTGGCGTCAGATCCCGTCCGCCCTTCAGCGGAAGGTGATGGGTGAGTGGGAGATGCAGATGAAGTGCCCCTGCTCGCAGGTCTCCCCGCTGATTTTTGTCGGTTCCTCTCGTTAGCTTTTGGCACGTGGTCAACCAAAGTGGAGGAAAGTCAATGAGGTGGAGCGAAGTGCGGTTTCGTCGGGTTTGATGTCGAAACGAGCGGGCCGGACCCGCTGACGGCGGAGATCATCACGGCATCGGTGGGTGATCAGGATTGGCTGTTGCGGCCTTCGAGCTCAATCCCTGAGAGGGCGACAGCGATTCGCGGCATCACCACGGAGGAGGCGATGAGTCGGGGAATGGAACACGCTGAGGGCTTGGCTGCGATCCGTGATGCAATCGGGCAGGTGTGGGACGACGGCGGGGCGCTCTGCGTCTTCAACGCCACGTATGACTGCACATTGCTGGATCGTGAGCTCCGCCGGTACGGTCTGGATGGTTTCGAGATCCGTGGTGTGGTGATCGATCCCTACGTGATCGACAAGCAGGGCGGCTCGGTACCGCAGAGGGAGCCGACGGCTCGTCGATGTGGCGCGACACCATGGGGTGGAGCTCTCCGCGGAGGAGGCGCACGGGGCCAGAGCGGATGCCCGGGCAGCAGCCCAACTCGGTCGGCTTCTGGCCGGATATCTGTCGGACGTGAGAGGGCCAACGACTGGCAGGCCAGGTGGCATTCTGAGCAGAAGAGCTCCCTACGCCGAGTGGTTGGTGAGCCAGGGCAGGGAGCAGCAGGCGATGCAGGTGCGCTCCGAGCGGGGCTGGCCGCTACGGCATATGTGAGGTCAAAAACAGAAGGGAGCTGCTATGGCCATGTCGATGATACGGAAGCCAGTCGCGACGCTGTCTGAAGGCCGCAGACGATTCCAACTGGTGGCTGTGCTCTGCAGCACCGCTGCTCATCCTGACTTCCTGCTGAGGTGGAAGTGCGAATGCGCTGATTTCTGTGCAACACAGACTGTCAACAGTGCTTCCCCCATGCCTGAGGAGCTGACATCGGCTTCCGGGCCTCTGGGGTAGCTCAAGGTTGCTTGGGAAGCAGAGGTGCCCAAGACTTAGGCCCACATGGGTGTTACCGAAGGGCTTGTCGCCATTCCAAAACCTGCAGAGGGCAAAACAACTTTGAAACTGCTGAACTGGGATGACGGCGGCGAGCTGTGGTTGGTGAATATCGCTCAGGAGCTTGCGGGTTATTCAGTGAATCTGAAAGTCCTGCCAAAAATAGGTAGGCTTATTCATGGGGGTGTTAGAAACAGTGAAACCCCTTGTCGGGACCCAGTTGCTAGCAGCTGTGAATAAGTCTCAGAGTTTAAATAGTGGCGAGCGTCTTGTTTCAGATAGAGATAGAATAGAACGTGGAGAAGTTTATCGAAGTGAGCCGTCCTTTTTTCTTCCAGTGCGTGTTAATTACACCCATGAATAAACCTCTATCTGCCGTCAACCCCTATCCGGCTTTCGCAACCGCCATCAAATCCATCTTCGGAATCTTTTTCAATGGTTGCTAAATAACCTTCCTGGGGAAGGCGGATAGAGTGGAACGCAATCCATTGATGCCATGTGCCCGCTGGTGTCGAAAGTGCATCGTGAGGCCAAGCGGTCGGAGCGCATCGACTACGCCTCCGAGATCCAGCCGGAATAGCTGGAGGGCGTCGAGGTCATCGGTCTGAACCTCAGGGGCGTCGGTGCCTGACGAGTTGGTGCAGCAGGTGCTGGATTTCTTGGCCGAGCGGGGGTTCACGCAGGCGGAGGAGGAGCGCCTCATGGAGGAGAACCTCACGTTTGCGCTGCCGCCGGAGCTGCGCCGGGACCTGAGTGGGAAAAACCAGCGACGGGGCGGCCGGGACGTCCTGCGAAAACCCGCACCACCCCAGAAGGCTCGTGACCTGCCAGATCCTTCAACCCGGGCACACTACGATGGTGGGGACTCGGCGTCAGAAAAGGTGACAGATGGAAGATGCGGTGCTCGAAGCGCTTCAACGTGCTGTCTCATCGAATCCCGGCGATGCTGTCCTGCGGCTCCACTTGGCCGACCAGCTCTTCAAAGCAGGACGCAATCGTGAGGCCGTGCAGCACTGTGCGCTGATTCTGACGGAGGAGCCCGCCCACGCCGAGGCGCTCTCGCTGCTGGCCCGGGCCAGCACTCCAGCGGAGTCCCTTGAACCCCTCAAGCCCTCGCAGACCCCCGATGCCTCAGCTTCGGAGCCCTTCGACTGGCGACGTGCCGAGGTGGACCTCAACGGCCCAGCCCCGGCATTCACGACCGCTGAGGACGTTCCCGCGCCGCCCGAGGAGGTCTGGGGACGCCGAGAAGAACCCGCTCACACTGGGTGACGTCGGCGGAATGACCGAGGTCAAACGCGCGATCGAGCTGCAATTCCTCGGGCCCCTGCGCCATCCAGAGCTGCGCAAGGCATTCGGCAAGTCCCTGGGCGGCGGCCTGCTCATGTACGGCCCGCCCGGTTGTGGAAAGTCCTTCATCGCCCGTGCCATCGCCGAGAGATGGGGGCCTCCTTCCTCAGCGTCACCGTCGCTGACGTCCTGGATATGTACGCCGGGGCGTCGGAGCGCAACATGCACGAGCTTTTTCTCATGGCCCGGCGACGGGCGCCGATCGTCCTGTTCTTCGATGAACTCGATGCCATCGGCATGCGGCGTCAGACCAGCGCCGGCCAGGTGGCGCGAAACACAACCGTTCAATTCCTCACCGAGTTGGACGGAGTCGGCGCCGACAACGAGGGCGTGTACATATTGGCCGCCACCAACCGGCCGTGGGACCTTGATGTTGCGCTGCGCCGTCCCGGCCGGTTTGACCGATCTGTTCTGGTGCTGCCTCCCGATGAGGACGCCCGGTACGCGATCTTCAGACACCATCTTAAACACCGGCCCATCTCCGGAATCGACCTCGGCTGGCTGGCAAAGAACTCCGATGGACTCACGGGCGCTGACATCGCCGGGGCCTGTGAGCAGGCGACGGAGGCTGCGCTGGCTGATTCGATGCGCACCGGAGAGGTCAGGATGATCACCATGCGTGATCTGCAGAAAGCCCTTCGCCGGAGCCGTCCCAGCTGTGGTGCGTGGTTTTCGAGTGCCCGCAACGTCGTCGCCTATGCGAACAACGATGGTGAATACGATGATCTGCGCCGCTACATGGCAGCGCGCAAGCTGCTGTGACCAGCTATGCATCCGGTGAGGTGCCGGATCAGGCAGACTATGCGCGTCGCCTGCAGCGGTTCGCGCTGCTGCGGCAGATGGGCCGCTATCGCCAGGCCTTTGAGGGAGGCCGGAAGCCTGTGCGCAAACTTTCCCGGCTCGGCGCAGGCGCATCTTGTGCTCGCATACGCTCTGAACGATCTCGGACGCGCGGACGAGGCGCGTCGTGAGGCTTATGAGGCGCTGGCCCTTGAGCCGGAATACGCTGGGGCTGCTTTCAAGGCCGCGGAGTTGGCGCCCACGTGGGATGAACGCCGGGACCCTCATGCGTCGGGTGGTAGAGCTTGATCCTGGTGACGGCATGGCCCTCGCCCATCTCGCCTTGGCTGAACGCTGGTGCGGTGCCGGGCGTAAGCGATGCCGCGAGCTGGCCCGGGAGGCTCTTAAGGCCTCGCCTCAGGACGCGTCCGTGTATGTGATCGTCGCTGAGCTGGAGCGTACCTACAGCGTGAAACAGGCGCAGGCTCGTGTGAACGAGGCGCTGTCGCTGGAGCCCGATCACGCTGGAGCGCTGGAGCTGCAGGCGAAAATGGCTGACGGCACAGCTCACCTCCGAGAAGCGAGTGCGACTCTTGCAGCGGCCCTTGCCGTCGATCCAACCAATAAACAGCTCGCCTCTGGGATGCATGAACTTGGCAGCAAGGTCTACAGACCGCTGGGATTCCCTCATCTTCGTGGAGATCATCATCATTGTGCTTGGCGGGCTCGCCTCACGCGGGGTCAGCGCGTTGGATTCAGATGTCAGGGGCCTCAACTGAGCTGTCCTTCACCTTGACTCTGGGGCTCCTTTGGCTGGTGTTCGGCGGAGTTGCTGTTTGGTGTTCATGGCAGGCCCGTCGAGGGCTCGACGCGCAGCGTGCCGTCATCATGTCGAACTATCGCCGCTCCAGCATGACTGCCGTCCCAGTGGGAGCCACCGTGATTTCCAGCGCCGTCGTCCAGTTTGTGCTTTGCATTACGCTGCATAGTCTTTCGGTGGTCTGGTGGGCTGCGGTCATAGCGCTTACCCTCACTCTCGCAGTAGTTTTTGATCTCTATCAAAGTCCGTGCCGGAGGCCGGAAGGGCAAACCCTAGGGCTTGCGTCAGTCATTCAGTTGCCCCAACTTTTATGACATGCTGTTAGGGTAATTAATCGCACACCCTAGAATTGATGTCGCAAAGCGTGCTGTGGCGATGTTATTGTGTGTTAAACCTTCTGAGGGAGCTCGGGTTCAGCGGGGTCTCAATAGCCTCAGGGGTGTGACCCTGTCGAGGGATAGGGTTGAGCAACTTCTACTCCTCGTTGAAATCCATGGAGGGCTCATGACATTCATTGATCGTCGTAGTCACGGTGGGATTGCTGTTGGCGGCGCAGCCTTCCTGGCTCCTCCTTCCTGGCTCCGCCGGAGTTGATGCCGCAAGCGGATGCCTTGGGCTTCGCTGTCTCGAAAAAGCGCCTGACTGACGCAGAAATGTACACCGCGTCCAACTGGAACGTGGTCAGCACTGACCTCGAGATTCCCTATGTGCTTGAGAACGAGTCAATCGGCTATCTCTTCGGAGACACCCTCAGCGCCGCGCGGCCAGAAGGTGGCCGCCACCATCGTTTCCCCGGTCATGCTCCGTTCTGCCTCTGACCCAGGGGCGGCGACGGCATCGTCTTCGATAGCGCCGTGAAGGTTGTACGGCAATGGATTTTCCCTGAGCTCATGTATAACGCTCATGGCGACATTGGGAATCAATGACGCCACGGGATTATGTGGTGTTTTCCAGTCTCTATTCGACCCCCGCAAGACCATTTCCTGATCTATTCCTGGATTTTCTCCGACCCCAGCACCATGAGATTCTGCGGCTCAGGAAACGGGATGAATCCCGTCTTTGCATATAGCTCGTGGGCATCTTTCGTCGAAAGCATAAAAACGCCTAAGACCCAGCGGCCGGATGAAATCGACGATCACCCTCGACAGAGCGGTGCCGAGCCCACGGCCTCGTATCTCCGGCACGAGGTAGACATCGCACAGCCAACCCGATGTCACACCATCGGTGACGACACGTGCATACCCGGCCTGCGTACCGTCCGGGCCATACAGGCCAAAGTTGATGGAGGCATCAGCTGCCCGCTTCACAACCTCAAAGGACCGCCCCATTGCCCAGAAGGCATCTGTCGACAACCACTTATGGACCCGGACGAGATCGAGCCGGGAACGATCAGTGTCTACGACGAAGTCATCGCGCAGGTTCACTCTTGAGGCGCGGACCTGATGTGATCACATTTATCTCAGCAGACATCGCGGCTTCCTCTCGCTGCTGGAGCGGACATTGAGCTAGAGCCTCACCCACAGTACCCACTTCGCTACCGGGGAGGGAATCACTCACGCGTTACTCCAGGTGCGATCACCTGGAGTCCCAGGGAGCGGGCCGCGTCGCTGAGCCTGCAGTCGTAGGTAAGGATGGCAGCAGCATCAAGTCGCAGGGCTGCCTCCAGGTGCAATGCGTCAAGAGTCCGCAGATAAGGCATGGGCAAAAAGACCTGCGCTGCGGTAGACGGCCCGGTCAAGGGCGGCTAGCGCGACACCGTCGAGAATCCGAGTCACATCAGCCTGGTCGATGTCTTCCTGACGGCGAGGCGACGCAGTTCGGTTTTCAAGCAGATCGCTGGAGACCAGCATGTCCGAGGATCCGTCAAGCCACCTCAGCACAGCGTCGCTCTCGGGCTGTTCGATCAGCAACGCCCCGAGGGCCGAGGTGTCCACATAGACAACCCGCTGTGAGGTCACCGCCTCATCCTCACGCAGGTCATCGAGAGTCCCGGTAAGGTTCTGCACGCCAGTCTTCCGCGCAATCCCCAAAGCCGCCCATCCGCCCTGACGCCGCGCTGGACGAACGATCCTCAGCGCGGGAGCAGGCTCCTCAAGCGGCACAATCCGTCCCACAGGAACCCCGCTATTGGTCAAGATGAAAGACTGTCCCCCACTCACCGCACGCAGCACCCGGCCGGACTCATTGCGCAACTCGCGCTGCGACAGACTCTTGATCGGCGACTCGGCATCACTCATAACATACGACTGTAGCACATGCGCTACGAATACTGCATATTACCAAAACATATCTCCATCTACCGAAGCCTGAAATCCCATTTAGCAATGCGATTAAACCTCCTATTCTGGCCAAAGTATTGCTCAATTAGGGTGATGACAACCCAAGCTGCTCCACTGGCTGTTTCGTGGCCTCGGAGATAGGATCAAAATCCTTATCAACTGCAAGCACCGTCAATCCTGCCTCTCCGCCGTAGCCGCAATGAGGAGATCAGGGATTGACAGTGCGCGATGCTGTCCGCGATCGGCAAGCAGCATTTGCACTTCCCGTGCCCGCTCCTCCATTGTGGGCGTCAGGAATTCAAGCGGCATAAGCGATAGGGGCGGCATAGCGAACGCCTTCCAGGCGGCCTGGCCAGAGCGCGCGGAAAAACCCCAATTTAAGCCTTGTGACCGTTGCCAACCGCACTAGGCCACGCCCGATGCGGCTGCCCCATTCCTTAAACTCGGCGGCTTGCTCCAGTTGCATCCGTACATACGCCGACTTATCGACAAGCCACCCCTTTACTGCCATGCTGACTCCATGACATGAGGATCCGCAAGATCCTCGAATGCGGCTGCCGATCGACCCCAATCTTCCGCAGTCACCGATACGTCAACAGCAGGGGTCACAGTGTTCCTTCAAGCCTGCGTCGCAGGAACTCGTTGCGCGACAGCCCAGGGAACACGCCTCGGCATCAAAGCGCTCAATGGCTATTTCGCTGAGACCACGAATGAGGGACATCTGTCATATAGTTCACCTCCCATCCCGGTGATACCACATGATATCACCGTGGTGTTAAACACTTCTCTATGAAGATTCTATTTGCATAGATAACTTAGAGAGAGAAAAAGTTATTTGCGAACCACTCGCCTGGACGACTAGACTGGTTAGAATTTACGCAAAAAAGCTCTTTGAGTTTCATCGGCACCGCAGGTCTTTGAAATAGCGGGCAACAGGCCAACGCTGGTAACCACTCTGCTCATAGGCGGCCCTCGCGGATCCGTGTCCGGGATCTCCCCCCGTTTCCACCATCACCATGGCCATTCCCGCCTCCAGAGCGCGACCCTCACCATGCTTCATGAGTGCCCGCCCGATTCCTCGACGCTGAAAGACAGGGTCCACGGCCAGAACATAGATCTCGCCCATCGAGGTCCTCCGGATGGACGCGGGTACACACCCACCCCGCCGTCACCCCATCGGCGAACGCTACATCGACAGATTCCGGCTCATCATCAAGCACGCGCCCCAGGTCCAGGATTTGCCGCTGTCTCCAGCCATCCGGATAGAAGGCGTCGTAGACGAAGCCTGGCACAGAATCCCTCATCTGCGGGAACACCGACTCCCATGCACGCAGGGCAAGATCAAGCGCCGCCTGACGCATTGATGGGTCATATCTAGCAATGCGTAGATTCATGCATCATCCACTTCTCTCGATCCGAATGCAAACGGTTTCAGGAGATCTGTCATGTCGGTGCTGCGTGGAAAAAGCCCTTCCAACGGTGGATCTACCTGAGAGGCTTGGGAGAAGGTCGCTGGTCGCAGTCTAGCCATTGTGCCTCTGACGGCAGCGAACTGGCCGGGCTGGGAGCCTCGCCGTTGCCGACCAGGCACCCTGCGGCTGTCGTCAGATGTTTCACACATTGAACCGGAACTCCACCACGTCGCCGTCTTGCATCACGTAGTCCTTGCCCTCCAGGCGAAGTTTGCCCGCCGCCTTGGCCGCGGCCTCGGAGCCGGCAGCGACCAGGTCGTCAAAGCTGACCACCTGGGCTTTGATGAAGCCTTTCTGGAAGTCGGTGTGGATCACGCCCGCTGCCTCGGGGGCTGTCGCGCCCTGCGGAATGGTCCAGGCCCTGGCCTCCTTCGGGCCTGCCGTCAGATAGCTCTGCAAGCCGAGGGTCGCGTAGCCGACACGCGCCAACACGTCCAGGCCCGGTTCTTCGACGCCCGCGTCGGCCAGGAACTCCCGCGCCTCCTCCTCGTCCATCTCCACCAGCTCGGACTCGAACTTTGCATCAAGGAAGATCGCCTCCGCAGGAGCGACGATTTGCCGCATCCTGTCTTTCAGCGCCTCGTCGGTCAGCTCGTCCTGGTCGCAGTTGAACACATACAGGAAGGGCTTGGCGGTCAGCAGGAACAGGTCCCGCAGCAGATCCAGGTCGAGTCCCGACCCGTGGATGCGCCGCCCGGATTCGAGGACGCCGACAGCGGCCTGCATGGCCTCCAGCTTGGGGCGGCTCTCCTTCTTGATCCGCGCCTCCTTCTCAACCCGGGGCAGCGCTTTCTCCAAGGTTTGAAGATCGGCCAGGGCCAGTTCCGTGGTGATGGTGTCGATGTCCCCGGCGGGGTCAACCCGTCCGTCGACATGCGAGACGTCGGCGTCGTCGAAGACGCGAGTCACCTGACAGATGGCGTCGGCCTCGCGGATATTGGCGAGGAAGGCATTGCCCATGCCCTCACCTTTGGACGCTCCGCGCACGATGCCGGCGATGTCGACGAAGCTCACCGTGGCAGGCAGGATGCGGGCGGAGCCGTAGATCTCAGCCAGCACCGGAAGTCGGGCATCTGGAACGCCAACGACGCCGACGTTCGGTTCGATCGTCGCGAACGGGTAGTTGGCCGCCAGCACGTTGTTGCGGGTCAGCGCGTTGAACAAGGTCGACTTGCCGGCGTTGGGGAGGCCGACGATTCCGATGGTGAGAGCCACGGGCGAAGAGTCTACGGCACCTTGCTCCTGCTGGCCTCATCCCACGAAGTGGACTTTTTAGTTACGAACCCCTTGCGTTTCTCAAATCATCAGGGTTAGGCTTACCTCAGTGACCGACTTGTTCGTCACAGGTGTTCAGGACCACCGATCAGCGCTGTTGCCACGAGCGCTTCGCAGGCCCGCCGCACCAGCCTTACTCTCCTTGGGCTGGATGACGGCGGGTCTGCTCCTACTTCTCCCTTGCCTCGTCGCCGCTGCGGGCGGGACCTCACCCCAGCAGGTAGGCGCAGCGCGCGGGCCAGCATGTTCGGATCCTCCGCTCCGCAGAGCTCGCGCACCGAGTGCATGGACAGTAGCCCTATGCCGGCGCTCCACCGTCGTCAACCCCAGGCGGGTGGCGGTGATGGGTCCGATGGTGGAGCCGCAGGGGATGGTGTTGTTGCTCACAAAGACCTGCGACGGCACCCCCGCCATCTGACAGGCGCGCAGCCAGATGGCCTCGCTGACGGCATCGGTGGCGTATCGCTGATTCGCATTGACCTTCAGGATGGGACCGCGGTTTGGCAGCAGACTGGCCTGGGGATCGCGATGCCCCGGATAGTTGGGGTGCACCAGATGCCCGGCGTCGGCGGAGACGCAGGACCCGCGTGCGAAAAGCGCCTTGCGGGCATCCAGGTCGAGTCCGGCGACAGCGGTGATCCGCTCCAGCACGTCCGCCAGGAATGGGCCTGCCGCACCAGTGGAGGACTCGAGCCGATCTCCCTCGTGATCGAAGGCGGCCAAGAGCACCAGGTCGTCACTGGTCGGCGGGTCCTCGAATGCGACCAGCCCCGCGTGGGTGCTGGACAGGTTGTCCAGACGACCCGAGGCGAAGAACTCACCCCGCAAGCCGAAGCGCGCGGGACGCTGTGAATCATAGGGTGAACAGGGTCGTGACCCAGGACATCGTCGGCTGTCACCCCGGCCTGCTCCGCCAACGCTGCCAGCAGTCCCGCCTCGGCGTCGAGGGTGACCACGGGCTGCATATGGATCTGGCGGTCCAGCGTCAGGCCGTCGTTGACCGTGCGATCCAAGTGGATTGCCAGCTGCGGCACCCGGGCGACGGCATCCAGCCGCACCAGATGCTGGGCCCCGTCGTGCGTGACGATCCGTCCGGCGACGCCGAGCTCACGATCCAGCCACGAGTTGAGCAGAGACCCACCGTAGACCTCGACGGCGATCTGCCCCCAGCCCCGGGAGGTGAACTGGAGCTCTGGCTTGACCTTGAGCGCCGGGGAGTCGGTGTGGGCACCCACAACCCGCAGCCCTGTTGAGGCGCTGATCTGATCCGGTTGCCGCCAGGCGATCACGGCCCCGCCCCGTGCAACATAGAAGCGGCCCGCGCCGCTGGGGGAACGACCCCGTCTCGTCAACCGCTGTGAATCCGGCAGCTGACAGACGCCGCGCGACGGCATCGGCCGCATGGAAGCTCGTCGGGGAGGCCGTCACGAACGTGGCCAGGTCATCCAGGTGTGCAGCAGAGTTCTCGAACACGCCACCATTCAACACCCAGCCGCCGACAATTCTCATTCCGGGGCGCAGCGACCGAGCGGACCCAGCGCCGTGCCGCCGCGAGCCCATGACCAGCCGGTGGCCGACCAACGACGCCCTCCGGGCCCACAAAAATGTCAGCGCCCTCTGCCACCCTGTTCCCATGGACATCAACGTGCTGCTGTGGGCTTTGATCATGCTGCTGCTCGGCATGGTCATCGGGTATCTGATAGCGCGGGCCGGCGTCGCCTCGACGATGGCCCGCACCCAAGCCCGGCTGGACCTCGCCCTGGAACGCGCGGACACCACTGCCACGGAACGGGAGGCTCTGGCAAACCAGTTCCGTGCGCTCTCCGCCGGCGTCCTGGAACGGCAGACTCGGCAGGCCGACCGGGCCGCCGACACCCGGCTCGCCCCCATCAACGAGGCCCTCCGGCAGCTGCACCAGCGCCTCGAGAGGTGGAGAGGCAGCGTGCCACGCTGTCGGCGGAGCTGCGGCAGCAGGTGGAGGGCGTCAGGGTCTCGGGAGAGGCCGTCCGCAAAGAGGCCCACTCGCTGGCGACGGCGTTGCGGAAACCGCAGATCCGTGGCGCATGGGGTGAGTCCAGCCTCCGCCGCATCGTCGAGATCGCAGGCATGGTGGACCGCTGCCATTTCGACACCCAGGCCACCTACACCACGACGGAGGGCAACAGCTGCGCCCTGACATGCGGGTGTCACTGGCCGATGGCCGGGTGGTCTTCGTGGACTCGAAGGTGCCGCTGGAGGCCGTGATCGAGGCCTATCAGGCTGATGGTGACGCGGAGCGCGATGAGCAGCTGAGGCGCTTCGCCCGCCACGTCCGAACCCATATCGACCAGCTTTCCGCCAAGGAATACTGGAGCCTCGATGCGGGCAGCCCCGACTTTGTGGTGCTGTTCCTGGGCGGCGACGAATTCTCACCGACTGGCCTTGGAGCAGCAGCCTGACCTGCATGAATATGCCGTCCGGCGCAACATCACCCTGGCAGGCCCGGGTCTGCTGATCCCGCTGCTACAGACCATCTCCCACGGATGGCGGCAGGCACGGCTGGCGGAATCAGCGGCTGAGGTGGCCAGGCTCGGTCAGACACTTCATGAGCGCCTGGGAAAGCTGGGTGATCATTTCGCCAAGCTGGGCTCGGCGCTCAACACAACGGTCAGGCACTACAACTCAGCGGTCGGCACCCTGGAAAGCCGTGTGCTGGTCTCTGCCCGTCGGTTCCGGGATCTCGACGTGACCACCGCAGACATCCCGCCGCTGAATCCGGTGGAGACCAGCCCCCGCAGACCAGTGGCGCCGGAGCTGGTTGGTGAAGGGGCGGCCTCTGAGTTGGAGAACCCCACAGAATGAGGACGCAGCCGTCAAGCTCCGATGAGCACCGAGGCGAAAATGGTGCCTGCGACTGCATGACTGACTCCCTGAAACTGGGACGCACATGAGGCGGCACACCGTGTGTGGAGGTGCGGATCTTGCCCCGGCCCAGCACAATTGGACCCATGACTGCTCTCTCTGATGTGGCCGCCCTGATCCCCGACGCCCGTGAGCGATTGGCCGGCACCATCAGGGAGACACCGGTGGAGCTGAACCAGCGTCTGACGGATGCCACCGGAAGCCAAGTGTGGCTGAAGCGTGAAGACCTGCAACCCGTCCGCTCCTACAAGCTGCGTGGCGCATACAACCTGATCTCCCAGCTGTCCCCCGAGGACCAGAGGGCGGGTGTGGTCTGCGCCTCCGCGGGAAAACCACGGTCAGGGCGTCGCCTACAGCGCAGCCGCGCTGGGGATCTCCGCGGTGGTGTACGTGCCCTCCACCACGCCCCGGCAGAAACGAAACCGCATCCAGGCCCTTGGGCGTGGGCACGTGGAGCTGGTGATGGAGGGCGCCACATACGATGAGGCCTCCGAGGCCGCGGCGAACTGCGCACGTGAGCAGGGCCGCACCCTGATCCCCGCGTTCAATGATCCCCGCACCGCGGCAGGGCAGGGAACCGCCATCGCCGAGGCCATCGAGCAACTCGGCTTCGTGCCCGGCGTCGTGGTGCTGCCCGTCGGGGGTGGCGGCCTGCTGTCCGGGGGCGGCGGCCTGGCTGCGCACCCACCATCCGCAGGTCCGGATCATTGGCGTCGAGCCGGAGGGGCTCCCTGCGTGGCCGCGGCACTGTCAGCAGGCCGCCCATTCCGGCTGAACAACATCGACACGTTCGTCGACGGCGCGGCCGTCAGCCTGGTGGGTGATTTCACCTTCAAAGTGATCCAGGAGGCCGAGGTCGAGCTGGTGCGGGTCCCCGAGGGGCAGGTGTGCTCCGAGATGCTGGCGATGTACCAGATCGACGGCATCATCGCCGAGCCCGCCGGTGCCCTGGCGGCATCTGCTCTCCCCACCGGTGAACTTGGCACGCGCATCCACATCCCACACAGCTCCCGGATCCTCAGCATGGTTTCGGGTGGCAACAACGATGTCGCGCGCTATGCCGAGGTGGTGGAGCGCTCCCTCCTGCACGAGGGCCGCAAGCACTATTTCCTGGTCAACTTCCCGCAGCAGCCGGGCGCACTGCGTCGCTTCCTCGACGAGGTGCTCGGCCCTGAGGACGACATCACCCTATTTCGAATACGTCAAGCGCTCCAGCCGGGGAGGTTGGTCCCGCGCTGGTCGGCGTGGAACTTAGCAATCCAGGGGACTACCGCTTCCTGCTGGACCGCATCACCGAATCCGGGATGGAGGTCAACGAGGTGGACTCCACCAGCCCCTACTTCCGGTTCCTGGTGTAGGGAGCGGCCAGAGACGTTCCCGGCAGATTCTCCTCACCCCTGTGATCGGGGAGAGCCTCAGAGACTCGGATCAGGGTGGTGACCTCCGGGAGACCCTCCTGCGCTTGGCTGCGCCCCGTGGGCTTCTGAGATGCGAAAGCAGAGCGGCTGTGGGGCTGGGGATCGCTACGGTGAACACCATGGCTTCGACTTTCCGTGACAGGGAGCTCGCCCGCATTCGGCTTTCCGGGTGGGTGGGCAACCCCCGCATTCAAGCGCTGGTGGAGACGTCCGGGTTGCCGTCGCCGCTGACGTTCCTCGCCGAACTGCTGACTGATGCCCAGTGGCAGGCAGCGCACCGCGCGGTGACTCTGCTGCGTGAGAAGTTCAGCGTTCCGGTTCGCCGACCAGGTGGACTACGGCATCGTCCTGGTTCCCTCCCCGCGTCACCTGGACACGAGGACCCTGGTTCCTGCTGGCATCCGGGCAAGCCAGCATCCGGACCTCGGGGAGGACTTCCTGGATCCGGCCCTCGGCGACGGAGTTGACCTGACCGACCCAGCCCCTGCCATGGACGCCCTTCGTGACGGTGACCGGCGCATACGGAATGTCAGCGGGCAGCTGCCACGACGTCACTGGCGCCCATGCCGATGACTTCACTGTGGGCGGCTATGACACCCGCATCGCCATGACTCGCCAGCTGTGGGGCGCGCGTCTGCTTCAGGCGCCAGCAGGGATGTGTCCCGGACAGCGACTACAACGAGACGTGGACCTTCACGCTCTTTCCCGGTGAACCGCTGGTGGACGGGCAAGCCGTCTCCGCAACGGTGCTCAAAGGGCGGGTCAGGTTTCGTCTCGGCAAGGCGAATCGCGGCATCGGCAGCGCCCGCGTAGCCCCTGCCGTGCCCCTCGCGGCGATGTCGTCGTTATGAGCCGCGGGAACACAACCTGAATCCCTTTGGGAAAGAGAGGAGAAGATGATGCCCACCTTGACACCCTTGAATGAGGCTGAAAAAAGTGGATCGCTGACCTCATCCAGTGGTTTCGCGAGCTTGGGGTCGCTGATGATCTTGACGGCCTCTCAGAGTTTTTCGCGAAGCAGAAGCAAGCCTGGCTCGCGCTTCCCGACAACGACCGTCCTGACCCGAACCCCCTCATCAACAGCATCGGCGCCATCATCGGCAACCTCCTCGTCTCCAGACTCGACATGCAGTGGGTCGTCGCCTCCGATGAGTATGGGACAGAGGTGGCCGTTGTGGGTCAGCCCGGCGACATCCTGATCTATCCGATGAACGCCGTTGCCAAACGCTGGACGGGGGAGAGCGAGGCGACGATTGCCGATCTCGTCGACTGGCTGGCGGCCAAAGTGATTGAGGTCCGCCAGCTGCACGAGGAATGATCGTGAGGTTTGGCCTCACACCAAAAGCTGCGCATTCTCCTCGGGTGAGCTGTCGCAGCGATCCCACGAGTGTGGCAGCCGGCCCCGCCAGTGCGCCACCGCTAAGGCATGATGGCCGGTATGGTGGATGATACGCAATGGTTTTGGGCAGGCGAATATGGTCGTGACAGACTGCTGCGCGAGGGGCTGGAGAATCAGGCTATAGCGTTGGCAGCCGCCAGCCGACGCCATCGACGTGACACCGACCGCATTCGCTCCGAGCTATCCAGCATGCGGGGCTCCATTGAGGCCCGACTGACAGCTTTGACGAATGCCTTCGTCGCCTTCGTGGAACTCGACGGCATCCGCAAAGGAGCTCGCGGCTTTCCCCCACCACGCCCGGGCCCGGCGTTTCGCCCTGGAGGATCTCCAAACCCTCTTCGAGGGCGGGATGCCCCTGAACGCCCCGACGTGGAGGACTACTGGCTACCCCCGGCTATGGCGGCGCTGCGACCCGATGGCTCCATCGATCCGGACCTCGTCTCCGTGGCCCACTCCCGTGACCCCGAGGTTGCGCCTCAGTTCCTGGCCGTCGCACGAGCCGCCCTCGGCGCAGGCAGCGAGGCCGCACCTGAACTCCCACATCTCCTGGCCCCCGACGATCAGGGCACCTGGGCCTCCTGGCAGCTGATCGTGTGGGCCACCGTGCTGCGAGGAGCATTTGGGCCGCGGGCACTGGAGCCCCTGTCCGAGACGATACGGCCGCTGCTGGCAGCCAGAGACGACTGGATGGAGTGGGCTGCTGAGGGCCGTCCCTCCTGGACGTCCGAGGCCCAGGCCCTCGGGTGGGTGGCGGAATGCATTGAGGAATTGAAGCCGGAGGGCACCCACTTGGAGGAGACCGGGTGGAGGAAGACAGCGGCTGGCCGTCCTGATGTCCGGATATCCGGATTCACTCCACGGAAGCCGGACTCCTTGCGGACGGGATGGAGGAGCACGCGGTGTGGGGGAGAGACGGACCAATTTCAGGCCCCCAGCCCCATCGCCGAGGAGCCGCTCAGCCCTGTTGCAGGGGGCGGGAAGGGGAGACTACACCGGTTCCAGAACCCGATGCCCCGGCCATCGCGGAGGAGGTCTCCGCAGAGGATGTCGACGGTGCCGATGCCGCTGGGACCACTCAGGCCATGCTCGTGAAGGTGCTGCAGGTCCACATCAACGGCGGCGGCGAAGGTGAGCAGGAACTGTTGGCCCGCGCCGAAGTGCTGGAGGAGCAGTTCCGGGAATCCACTCGGGGCCAGTGCGGTCCCCGAGGAGGTTCCTGAAGAACGTCACGACGTGGTTGCGGTGCTGCGGCAGACCGCCCTCGACACTCACGCCAGCCGTCGGGACCGCCGCTGGCTGTGGGGTCTGATAGGTGAGCAGTTCAAGAAGATCGCGCGGGAACGTGTGGCCCAGCCGCCACCCGCAACTCCGGTGGAGAAAGTTCGGGCCGCAATGATCTGCTGGTCGACTCGAACGGACTGCAGGACCCGGCCAAGCTGCGTCAGCTCATGCGGCAATACGACGCCTGGCGCCCCACCGGGATCGGACAATACGGCCGACAGATCCTCCTGGGAGGCGTCGCTGTCGGGGGCCTGACGCTGATCCTCATGTTCCTGGCGCCGTCGGGGGCGTGGCTGATTCTGCTGCTTGCTGCGGCAGGGGGCTGCCTACTTTGGCTATTCGACATCCCAGTCCTTCGCCGATAAGCAGAATCGCGTTGAGAGCGGCAAAAGATCCCTCCAGGTCAGCGTCGACCGCGCGGTGGCATCGGTGGCTGAGAAGCACCGGAAGGCCGTGAAGGAGCACGAGGAGTATGTCGCCGCAGCCCAGCGGCTGATAGCGGCTGTCGGCGTGTCAGGAGGTGTGTGAGTGCTCATGGCGGATGAGCTGTCGCTGCGGGGAAGAGTCGCAATCGTCACCGGAGTGAGTCGGCGAGTCGGAATTGGCTGCGCCATAGCATCGCGTTTGGCGGCACAAGGTGCAGATCTGTTTCTCACGCACTATCGACCTCACGATGAGCAGCAGCCCTGGGGGCCAGATGATGTGACGGCTGTCATCTCCGAGGTCCGTTCTCACCGCGCATCCGAGGACCAGCGCGTCGTTGATGTCTCTATGGACCTGGCGGGCGCTGAGGGCTCCTGAGATGGTGATGGAGCAGGCAGTGGCGGAGTGTGGGCACGTGGACATCCTCGTCTGCAATCACGCCCGCTCTGGTGGTGATGGGCCCTTGGCGAACTCACCGCTGAGATGCTTGACGCTCACTGGGCCGTCAACACCCGCTCATCGCTGCTGCTGACCCAGGCATTTGCAGCCCAGCATGATGGACGACCCGGTGGTCGGGTGGTGTTGATGACTTCGGGCCAAGGGCAGGGGCCGCTGCCTGGTGAAGTCGCATACGCGGCCTCAAAAGCCGCACTGGCTGGAATCACGCTGACGCTCGCGGATCAATTAGCTGATCAGGGCATCACAGTCAACACCGTCAATCCTGGCCCCGTCGACACCGGCTACCTGGGACCGGAGCTGGCGCGTCAACTGGCTCCGATGCTGCCCTTCGGCCGCTTTGGCAGCCCTGATGACCCGGCCCGGCTGATCGAGTGGCTGGTGAGTGACGCGGGGTGCTGGATGACCGGTCAAGTGCTGAACACGGAGGGCGGATTCGCCCGTTGGCGCGCCCACAGTCTCTCAGCGACGTGATGCATGCCTGGGCGACGCGGGGGATGGCCTCCCCGCCCTGTTGCTGCGGCATCTCAGGGAGGTGGAGCGGCTTCGGCCGAGCTGATGCGCCGGTAGGTTGTGGTCATGCCACATCGACCCAGCTTTGACGAACTCGGCATCGCGACGGCGCAGCTGTGGGCGACCCGCAGCGCCGACAGCAAGGTGCAGGTGGGGGCCTGCCTGCTGGACCACTTCAACCGCGTCGTGGGTGTCGGCTACAACGGCCGCGCGGCGGGGGAGCCGAACGAACGCGAGTCCTTGGAGCAGGGGATGAGCGGCTTCATCCACTCAGAGGTGAATGCGCTGCTGGCTGCCCACTGGAATGGGGAGGCCCACACGCTCTACATCACTCACGAACCCTGCGCCACCTGCGCCCGGCTGATCGTCAACAGCCGGCGGGTGCGGCGGGTGGTGTACGTCGAGAACTACGCGGAGCAGGTCCGTCGGGATGCAGGGCTGCCGTCAGGGGCGGAGATCATGAAGACTGCGGGCCTGCTCGTTGAGCAGTGGTCAGGAGCGTAGGCGATAGGCTATCGCGGTCTGACAAGGTGCGACACGGTGCTGTCGGGACTGACCCGATCTTTTGTGAGGATAGACGGTATGACGAAACCGATTTTTCCAGACAGACGAACAGTCCTTGGTGTGATGGGTGCCTCAGCAGTCAGCGCTCTCCTGCCGGGGATGGAACCCCGAGCTCACGGTGCGGCCCCCGAGGTCGGTGAGACTCATCCAGTGATCCTGAACGTCTACTCGGACGAGGGGGACCTCCTGGACTTCGAGAGCCTCCGGGCTCTGCAGGGAAATGAAGCCGACGGTGACGATGGGGGTGACGACGAGGAGAAGGCGGCTGCTGAGCAGGACTACGGCTATGATGACGCGCTCCTCCACTCTAACCTGCTTTATGTCACGGGGTATCACTGCCTGCGTGAGGCGGAGAATGCGACGGCCAGGCTGGATCTTCCGAAGAACGGGTCTCACACGTTGACCTTGTCATGGCCCACGAGCCATGGCTATTCCGCCCTGATGGCGGATCTGCCCGGTGCTGGCACCTATGACCTGGAGGTGCTCGCTGCCCGCACCCTGCACAACCGGCAGGTGGAGCGGATTGCGGCGGGGCCCGCGCCAGATCAGACCATTGTCGAAGCACGCCAAGAGACCGAGAGGCTGCTGGCCAGGTACGACTCCCCCAATACCAGCGCCCAGGAGAAGCGGATCCTGACGAAGCGGTGTCTGGAACAGGCCTCCAAGGCTCAGCTCATGCTCGATCAGGCGCTTCCCGCCAAGACACCGAAGGAGGCCTGCATAGCGGTCACCTTCACGTCACCGCCTGCTGCCGGACAGACCGGAACATTGCTCAGCGCCATCACCGGCGGCAAGCGCAAGCCAGCGGTGCGCCTGGTGATTGAGCAGGAGAGCGGTGGAGAGCTGGAAGAGATGTCAGAGTGGGTCAGGGTGGTCGAGGAGATCCACAAGGCGGGTGGCCTGGCCGTTGTTCAGGTCTGTGATTCTCAGCAGCTGAAAAGATCTGCCGATAGGCGACTATCAGAGAAGACTTGATGAGCTGATAAAAAAACCTGGCCGCGGCAGATGTGTGGGAAGTTGGAAATGAGCTGGGTGGTGAGTGGCTGAGTGATGACGCCACAACCCTGGAGAGGGTGAGGTTGGCTGCGGACAAGGTTAGCGGTATCAACAACGGGGGCAAGACCCCGGATATGATGTTGACCCTCTACTATCAGCTGGGACAGTCGAAAGAATCTGCCAACTCCACCTTCACCTGGATAAAGAATAATCTGGTGGACAACGCAAAATATCGCAGCCTCGTGGAGAGGATCAAGATCTTCGGTCTGTCGATCTACCCCCAGCACCATCCCCTGGGCACGGCGGCGGAGCGAGTCATGTCAACGTTTGAGAAGACGTTCCCGGGGAAGAGCGTGGCCATCACAGAGCTAGGCTATGGCGCTGAGGACCTGGATGATGGTGCCTGGTGGTTCGGATCACCTGATGATCCAGCGAAGGCCCGTCGTATCGTCGCCGAGCACCTGACGAGCGTCGGCATGGGGCGTGCGAACTCCTGGGGTGCCCCCTTCTGGTGGTACTACCTGGAAGATGAGGCCGGTTCGCCCGATGGGCGCGTCAGCGATGTGCTGGCGAAGGTGGCTTCTCAGGGGGCCTGAGCTGCCGAGGCCTCGGATGTGGTGAAGCTGCCATGCTACTTCATCCGTTTGATGAACCACTGGGGAGGCTCTCCGCACGAGGAGCCTGATGGGCCTCCCCAGCTGGTAAAAAATTCGGCAGGGTCGCTTGCTTTCATCTTGGCATCATGTGCCGGGTTTGTGACCGTGGCCTTTGGAGACTGTGTGTTTCATATCCTGCCTGTTGCAGGCTTTCCATGGGCTGGTGTGGCATCGGGCTAGGAGGAGGGATCGCAATCGGTGGAAACGAGGCCTGCCTCTGTTGGTTGTGGGGGTTGGAAGTGAGTCGGATTGCTGAAAAGATCAGGCCATGACACAACAGAATCTGCCAGACAGACGAGCTGTCTTGGGTGTGCTGGGCGTTTCAGCTGTCGGCGCTTTCGTCTCGGGATCCTACTCGCAGGCCCACGGTGCCACTCCCGAGGAGGGTGATCCGGCGACTGGTGAAGTTATTCTTCATGCCTATGCGCCTGACGGGACATTCCTGGATTTTGCGGCCTTCCGAGATCGGCAGACCAACGGTGCTGGTGAGAAATGGTACGACGATGCCCTCTTGGAGGCCAAAACTCTCATGGCTGTCAAGGTGCGCCTCCTGGAGGAAGTGGAGGGGGCGACGGCGAAGTTCGCCCTTCCTCTGGAAGGCGGTCCCTACACCCTGACTCTGTCGTGGCCCACGAGTCATGGCTATTCCGCGTTGATGGCGGATCTTCCGGGGCCGGGCGTCTATGATCTGAACGAGCTGGCGGCCCGCACTCTGCATGACAGGCAGGCTGACCGTGAGTTTGGCCCCGAGCCGAGTGAGGCCATCATCGCTGCGCGCCAGGCCACTGAGGAAGCGTTGGCCAAGTGTGAGGTGCTTGGGTTCGGGCCGGAGAAGGGGGCTCTCGCAGCCCGATGCCTGGAGTTGGCCTCTGAGGCTCAGCTGATGTTGGATCTGGCGTTGCCTGCTACCACACGAGAGGATGTGCTCATAGGGGTGACTTTCACGAAGGTCCCCACGCCTGAGCAGATCAACAGTCTGACAGCTATCACGGGTGGTAAACGCACGCCCATCGTGCGGCTGGTGATCGGTGATGTGAAGGAGGTCCCCGCGTGGGCTGATGCCATTGAGGGAATCCATGCCATAGGTGGCAAAGCCCTCATCCAGGTCTGCAGCGGAAGGCAAGCGCGAGCGATGGGGCCATGACCGCTACATGCAGCGGATTGACGTGCTGCTGAAAGGGCTGTCAGCCGCTGAATTCTGGGAGCTTGGCAACGACCTGGGAGGTGACTGGCTCTCTGACGATCAGAGTGAGAAATTCTTTGCCCTGACAAGTCTGACCTATGGTGCGAAGAAGATTTTTTCTGAGGTGAGCAATAGGCCGGGTGATGACCCTGGCAAAAACCCCCCTCCCAGGACGATGATGAGCATCAGGTATCAACTGGGGCAAAGTGATGAGGCGCATTCAATGTTCACTTGGATGAGGAAGAATCTGAATAACGGCAGAGTCTTCTACAGGGCATTCATTGGTTATGTAAGCATCTCAGGTCTGTCGATTAATCCGCGAAGAAATCCTCTGGGAACAGCGGCATATCGGGTGATGACTACTTTCCAGGAGAAGGAACCACATAAGGAATCGGCTATCTCCAGCCTGATCTACGCCACTGAGGGTCCAGAAGCGGGTCCGTGGTGGTTCGGGTCGTCTGATGATCCCTGTGAAGGCGCGCCGTATCGTCGCCGAGCACCTGACTAGCGTTGGACTGGCAGGACAGAAGCGTTCCTGGGCTGCTCCCTTCTGGTGGAACTACCTGGAAGACGAGGCTGGGGCCGATGGCGGTGGACCCGTCAGCCATGTGCTGGCAAAGGTCGCAGCCCAGGGAGGATAGCGACGCGGATGGCATGGGGCAGGACGGCTATGTCGCCTTGGCCCAGCCCGGGTGGAAGGCCTCTGCCCCGTTGGGCCGTGGAGGCAGAGGGGAGACAGAGGCCTTCCATCTCAGGCGTATGACGTCACAGGTTCTCCTGGAAGAAGGGAACGAGCTTGGCCATGGCCTGGGCGACCGGCTCGGGATGGTCATAGAGGTCGTAATGCGTCCAGTCCTCGATCACGACGAGCTCCTTCTTCGCGGACCGGGCGCGACGCACGATCTCGTGGCCGTCGCGGTAGGCGCCGAACCCTCCGGGAATGGCTCCCACGATCACCAGCAGCGGTTGGGTCAGCAATTCCTCCGCCATGTGGAATGCGTCCCAGCCATAGGCGACTCCATGTGGGAGCGGAGCGTCTTGTTGACGCCATGCGGCTTCGCGCCGCGAGGGGTCTTGTAGTAGTCGGTGGCTCCGAGGATGTCGATGTCGCTGATGCCCATGTCCCGGGGCTGCTGGACTGACTCCGGCAGGCCGCCGTCGACCTGCCAGTCAGCGCCGCGAGCCTCTGCCGTGCGCTGCTGCCCGATCTGCTCCAGCTTCCTGATCACCGCCTCCGCCGACCCCTCGGTCTCGCGCAGCACCCGTCCGTAGTTGGCGCCTGTGATCGTGGCAACGGCCTTGTAGCGACGTTCGGTCATCGCTGCGTTGATGGCGTATCCACCACCGCCGCACATCCCAACCAGACCGATCCGGTCGGCGTCCACGTACGGCAGCGTGACGAGGTAGTCGACGACGTGTCGGTAATCCTCCACGCGCAGCGTGGGGTCCTCAATGGAGCGAGGCTCGCCGCCCGAGTCGCCCTGGAAGCTGGCGTCAAAGGCGACGGTCACGAACCCCTGTGCGGCCAGCTGAGCCGAATAGATCTCCCCCGAGGTCTGCTCCTTGCAGGATCCGATGGGATGGGCGACGACGATGACAGGGTACTGCCTGGCCTCATCGAAGCCGGGCGGGAAGTGGATGTCGGCTGCGATCTCCCAGTACATGTCACGGTTTGTGAACTTGACATGCTGGATCTCTGGCATGAGTTGTTCCTCCGAAAGACTGTGGTGGCCGGTCCAGTGTGCAGACCGGCGTCTTTGATTGTATGCGGTAGGGAGAATCGTTGATGCGTGAGCTTCGCGGGGCCCTCACTGCTGGCCTGTCGCCGGCGTTGCCATGTGGGTTTCGGCTTCTCTTCACGCAACAGCGTGGGCATGCGGCAAGATGTCCCTGTGAGCACCTTGACATCCCCCGCATTCATTGATCGAGCGGTGCGGACAGCTCGGCGCTGGGCCCAGCAGTCCCTCACCCACCCGGAGCCGCGTGCCGCACGTCTCCTGGCGAGCGCGCTCAATCATCCAGACGGGCTGCGATTCACCCTGGAATTCGTCGACGGGGTGCTGCGGCCCGAAGATCCGGAGGTGGCTGCGAGAAACCTGGGACGGCTGGCGAAGCAGCCGGTGCCGTTCCTGCCCTCCTATCTTCGGCTGGGTCTGGGAATTGAGTTTCGCCGGCGCCGCGTCTCTGGCTCCCCGACGGTTCGGCGCACATTTGCGATGCTGCTGGGGGACCTGGTGGTCGACATCGGTCGTGACCTCGGGCCCGCCATTGCCCGTCTGAAACGCAGCGGAGCCGACCTCAACATCAACCTGCTGGGTGAGGCCGTCCTCGGCGACGAGCACGCCTCCACCCGGCTGCAGCGCACCATGGACCTGCTGAGCCGTCCTGACGTCGACTACGTGTCGATCAAGGTCTCCTCCGTCATGGGGCCGCATTCCCCTGGGCTCATGATGTGACGGTGAAGGAGGCCGTCGTGCGGCTCCGGCCGCTCATGGAACTGGCCAGCCACACCGGGAAGCTGGTCAATCTCGACATGGAGGAGTACCGCGACCTGCATCTCACTCTTGAGGTGTTCGAACGGTTCGCGGAGGAGCTCCCGAACCTGCGCATGGGGCTGGCGGTGCAGGCATACCTGGCGGAGTCGCCGCTGCTGATCACTGAGGTGCAGCGCATCGCTGAGGGTCGGCGGGCCGCCGGCGGCACCGCTGCGGGTCCGCTTGGTTAAGGGGGCCAACCTTGCCATGGAACGCACCCAGGCTGAGATGCGCGGCTGGCCGAACCCGGTTCTGCCGACAAAGGTCGCCACTGATGCCAGCTACCTGACGGCGCTCGACCGCCTCATCGACCCAAAGACCGTCAGCCACCTCAACGTCGGCGTCGCCAGCCACAACATCTACAGCCTCGCCACCGCCGTCGAGCTCGCCAAGGAGCGACGCATCGGCCGGAGGTCGGTGTCGAGATGCTGGCAGGCATGGCGGTGCCCCTGCAGCGCGTCATCCTCGACGAGGTGGGTGCGCTGCGCCTGTACGTCCCGGTGGTGCCCCGTAGCGAGTTCGACGCGGCCATCTCCTACCTGGTGCGTCGCCTGGAGGAGAACGCGGCCCCGAAAACTTTCATGTCGGGAGCCGCCGCGCTCGGCCGTGATCAGGAGTTCCTGGACCGTGAGGAGAGCCCGCTACCGCGACGCGATGGCGCTCGTCGGAGCCGCTGCGCCCACCGACTGGGCCACGCAGGTGCGCAGCGAGGCCACCGCGATCTTCGCCAACACCGCCGACACGGATCCGGCGCTCATCGGCAATCAGCGTTGGGCCAACGCCATCCGCGATGCCCCTGCCAGCCACGGAGCTGGGACAGGGAGACCCTCGCGCAGGGCACCGTCTCCTCATCTGAGCAGCTGGACCAGATCCTGGACTCGGCCCGTGAGGCCGGGAAGCGTTGGCGGGACCTGCCTGCCGCGGAACGCGCAGCCCTGCTGCACCGCCTCGGCAACGAGCTGGAGGCCATGCGCACCGAGCTCATCACCGTGGCCGCCGACGAGGGTGGGCAAGCTGATTGACCAGGCCGGCGTCGAGGGTTTCCGAGGCCTGCGACTTCGCCCACTACTACGCCTCCCTCGCGCAGGAGCAGGTCGATGGCGCCACCCACAACCCGCCACACGTCACCCTGGTGACCCCGCCGTGGAACTTCCCCTGGCCATCCCGCTGGGCGGGTCGCTGCAACGCTGGCGGCGGGCTCCGCCATCGTGCTCAAGCCTGCCTCCCCGTCGCGACGCTGCTCCGCGCTCCCTGGCCGAGGCCTGCTGGCGGGCTGGGCTGCCGCGTGACCTGGTGCAGTACGTCGTCCTGCGGGAACGGGAGCTCGGCAAGCAGCTGATCACCGACGAACGGGTTGAGCTGGTGGTGCTCACCGGATCCGCCGAGACTGCGGAGATGTTCCGCTCGTGGCGGCCCGGCCTGCCCTGCTGGCCGAGACCTCCGGCAAGAACGCCCTCATCGTCACCCCGTCAGCTGACTACGACCTGGCCGCCGCCGACCTGGTTGCCTCCGCCTTCGGGCATGCCGGGCAGAAATGCTCGGCCGCCTCGTTGGGGATCCTCGTCGGCTCGGTCGCCCGATCGAAGCGCTTCCTGGATCAGGTGCTGGATGCCGCATCGTCGCTGGTGGTGGCATGGCCCTGACGAGCCCTCCGCCCAGATGGGGCCTTTGACGGAGATTCCCGGTGACAAGCTACTTCGTGGCCTGACCCGGCTGGAGACGGGGCAGGAATGGCTGCTGAAACCCGAACGCATTGACGACAGGCTGTGGCGTCCCGGTATCCGCATCGGCGTGCGTCCCGGCAGCGAATTCCACAAGGTGGAGTATTTCGGCCCGGTCCTCGGGCTCATGGCGGCGCCAACCCTGGCTGATGCCGTCGCGTGGCAGAACGGCACCGACTATGGGCTGACAGCGGGGCTGCACTCCCTGGATCCCGCGGAGATCCAGTACTGGCTGGATCGGGTGGAGGCCGGAAACCTGTACGTCAACCGCTCCATCACCGGCGCGATCGTCCGTCGCCAGCCGTTCGGCGGCTGGAAGCGGTCCGTGGTCGGAACCGGCGGCAAAGCCGGAGGCCCGAACTATCTGGTGGGCTTCGGCACCTGGCAGCCCAGCAGCCAGGTCGCGCCCAGCAGCCCCACTGATCCGCGGCTGGTGCGTCTCCTCCAGGCCGCCGAATCCCTGCTGGACGAGACGCAGCTCAGCTGGCTGTCAGCGGTCGCGGCATCCGACCAGGCGGCCTGGCAGTCGCTGTTCGGCGCAATTCACGACCCGTCGGCGCTGAAATCGGAGATCAACGCCTTCCGTTACCGTCCTACCAAGGTGACGGTGCGTATCGAGCGCGACGACCCCTGCCGCGGTACTCCGAGAGGCCCTCGGCTGCGCTCGTCACCGGAGCCACGGCTTCTTTCTCCTTCCGGGAGGAGCCCACAGAGGGACTCGCAGCGGCACTGCGTGGCCTCGGCTAGTGCGTGTCGGTGACCCCGGACAAGCAGTTCGATGCGACTGCGCAGGGGCCGCGTCCGGCACCTGGGGAGCGCGACCTGCTGGCAGAGGCGGGTGGCTCCATCGACCTGAACGTTTACGGCGGCCCCTCGCTGCCGACAGGACGCCTGGCGCTGCTTCCCTACGTCCATGAACAAGCCGTATCAGTTACCAATCATCGTTTCGGACATCCAACCCCGATGACAGATGATCTAAGGTTCTGAAAGAATGCGTGGGTGGGGTGCCGCCGGTTAGCGGAATCCTTCCGGTGGATTTCTGCCCTCGACCCTCTGCCGAGGAACGGACCTCTCGTACCCAGACGGCCACTGCCGAGTGGGTACAGAGGTTCGCCGTCCCCGAGGTCCCGCCAGTGGAACCCCCATGCTGCTCCACGAAGGACGTGGGGTGGTCGGCCTCAGGGGCAGGTGAGGGCGCGGTGCTGGACTCGCCGGGTGGGGTGAGTCGTCAGGGTGCATCGCCTCGCGCCCGGCTCCCATAACCCTGTGCCGCAGTAACGGCTGACAGTGAGCTCGTCGAGGAGCGCTGAGGTGTAGGGGTCGCGTCGCCAGGGCGATGGCCAGCGCTGGCACTTGGCGCGCGAGGGGTGGCGGAGTGGGTGCTGAGCAGATCTTTTAAAGTCGTCTGGGCAGCCTGTTCTGGGGCGATGCCTTCGGCGAGAGGGAGGGTGTGCGTTCTGTGCTCCCCCTGGCTTGGGAAGGGCGTCTTTTTCGACGGTGTGATCCTGTCATCTGATAGGTGATAAAAGCGATAAAAATTTTGATGAAAAATGATTTTGCTTTTGTGCTGAGATTATGTGGGAAATTTGCTGTGGCTCTCGGTTTGCTAAGATGATGGGTGGGGATAAAGACGAAGATAGGTGGAATAAGATATGACAAGTGAACAATCCAATGGCCTTTCGGAGGTCGATCCCAAAGAACTGGCTGTCGCCCAGGGAGAGGCGATTGAAGACGAATTCCTCTCGGATGAGGCGGCTGATTCTGGAGAGGCTGTCTCGGATGAGCTGACTGCGACGGAACCGGCTGCAGAACAGCCTGCGAAGGTGTCGTGGTCGGTGATTCTGCCGGCGATCATCATCTCCCTGGCTCTGGTGGCCCCTGCGGCCATCTGGCCGAACAGGATGTCGCAGATCGTCCAGAGCATCAGCGGCGGAGTCGTCAATGATCTCGGCTGGTATTACACGCTGATCGTCGTCATCTTTGTGTTCTACTGCGCCTTCCTGGCGGTGTCCCGCTTCGGAGACGTCAAGCTGGGGCCGGATGATGCAGAGCCCGAGTATTCGCGGATGAGCTGGTTCGCCATGCTCTTCGCGGCAGGCATGGGCATCGGACTCGTGTTCTGGGGGGTCGCAGAGCCGCTCAGCCACTACACGTCGCCCCCGCCGGGGGCCAACGCGTCCTCTCCAGCTGCGGCGGCGCAGGAGGCGATGAACACCACCTTCCTGCACTGGGGGCTCTCTGCCTGGGCGGTGTATGTGATCGTGGGCATCGGGATCGCCTACATGAGTCATCGCCGTGGCCGTCCGGTCTCCATACGCTGGATGCTTGAACCTCTGCTCGGAGACCGGGTGAAGGGTTGGGTCGGGGGATCTGATCGACGTCACCGCGCTGGTGGGCACGCTGTTCGGCGTTGCAACATCGCTCGGTTTCGGAGCGACGCAGTTCTCGGCTGGCCTCGAATACGTGGGTCTGATTCAGCAGAGCCCCACGCTGCTGCTCATCATCGTCATCGGCATCTCTGCGCTCGCAGGGCTCTCGGTGGCCTCTGGGCTGGATGTTGGAATCAAATGGCTCTCCAATGGAAACCTGGTGCTTGCTGCGGTGCTGCTCGTCACCATTTTGTTCCTCGGTCAGCCACTTTTCGTGATGCGCGAGTTCGTCGAATCCATCGGGCATTACATCCAGAATTTCATTCCGCTGTCATTCAGGACCATGCCCTTCCAGGGCGCAGCGGGTGAGGAGTGGCTGAGCAGCTGGACAACCTACTACTGGGGCTGGTGGATGAGCTGGTCGCCTTTCGTCGGCATCTTCATCGCCCGAATCTCCCGGGGCCGCACCATCCGTGAATTCGTCATGGGTGTGTTGGCGGTTCCGACCCTGGTGACCTTTCTGTGGTTCGCGGTCATGGGCGGCACAGCTTTGTGGTATCAGATGAACACCGGCGTCGACCTGACAGCTGCCGCTGACTGGACCACCACGGCCCTGTTCACTCTCGCCCACGAGCTCCCGGGCGGCCCAGTCCTGACGGGGCTGTTCATGGCTCTGCTGGTGATCTTCTTCGTCACCAGCTCCGACTCGGCATCGTTCGTGCTGGGCATTCTGTCCGCGAACGGTGTTCGACCCCCGCCTCTGTTCATCCGGTTGTTCTGGGCCACAGTGCAGGGGTGCCATCGCGGCGCTGCTGCTGTGGCTGGGAGCTGTCGGTGGCAGCACGACCGAGGGCCTGAAGGCGCTGCAGGTGCTGTCCATCCTGACGGCGCTGCCATTCTCGGTGGTAATGCTGCTGACCTGTGTGTCCATGTACAGGGCATTGAGATGGGAGGACAACCTCCGGCTGCGTGCAGAACGTGAGCTGCTGCGAGACCGGATCACAGCTATCGTCGAGCGGACGGTGGACCGTTCCGGCCCGCCGAGGAAGACTCGGGTTCCGAGCTGGCCAATGCCCAAGCTGCTGCGACGGCGCTCCAAGGCCCGCGGCGAATAAATGTCCGGAGCACAATCCCGGCGTGGTGTTTCACCGCGCCGGGATTGTGCTGTCAGAGCGCGTGAGGCGATGGTGGAGGCCGCAGTCCCCCGTGAACTATAAGGCGACTACGCTGTTCGCATGGATGACCGCCATGCAGTTGCGACTATGGGCGGCTTCGTCATAGTGAGAAGGTGCCATGCAAGAGCTGACCCCCCGCATCGTCATTGCCGTCCTCATGCTGGCTAACGGAGGAGCGTTCTGTTGGGCGGCTTTCGCTGCGGCCGCTGGGAGGCTGAGGCGCAAGCACATCATGGGAATCAACACCCGCAACACTGTGGTCAGTGATGAGGCCTGGGTCGCCGGGCATGTCCGGGCGAAGTCGGTGACTCTGCTTGCCGCCGTCGTGTCGATCCTGGGAGGTGTCGGAGCGCTGCTGCCCTTCGTCCCGCTCTGGGGAGTCGTCTGGGGGGCGAGTGGCGCTGTCGCTGGTGGTGATAGCACTTTTTCTTCTGGAGCGCCCGCGTCGCCGACCTGGCTGCCGCGCAGGTTGCCTCCCCAGGTGAGGGCAACGTGGGTGGGACGGGGAGCCGGCGCCCACGGAGCTGACTGTCGAAATCCCGAGCGACGGATCGTCTGGTCCCTCTCACTGGACCCACCTTGACCCGGAGCGTGGCAGAGGCCGCTGAGTCTCGGCAGAGGGCCAGCCAGGCGTGACGCACACCTTGCCTGCGGCGCTGGTCGGCACACCCCATCGCCTCTGATGAGGGGGCGCTGACGTTGATGGTTTCAGGCACCGGTTCGAGGAAGCATGTCCCCTCCCTGGCAGGCTGCCTGAGCTGATCGCCGCCGGTTTCGACCATGCAGCATTGGATTTCCTTCCCTCACAGGCTGCCCTGTTCTCTCTCACACAGGCTGCCCTCTTCGCCCCTTTTCCAGCTGGTGTGCGCATGAATCGCCGTCTTGCGCTTTGATGTCGTCGCCAGGGTTCGGCGGGTTCAGAGGGTGTGCGCAACAACGGTTTCTGGAGGTGTGTTGTGCGGTTGGATGAGCGGCGTTGTGGGTTGATGTTGGTGTTGTTGGGGCGGGGTCGGTCGTGTCATTCGATCGCGCGGGAGTTGGGTGGTAGTCCTTCCACTGTGAGGAAGGTGGCTGTCGAGGCGGGGATGGTGTTGTCGCGGGGTCGGGTGGGAGGGTTGGTGGGTTGAACGAGCATCGTTACAGTCCGCGGCGGCGTCGGTGGCGGTTACAGGAGAATCCGGTGTTGGAGGTTGGGAGAGCCAGCGCAGTGGCGTGATGGGCAGGGCCGGTTGACCCTGGCAGGGGCGGATCCTGATCGAGGTTCGGGTCGGTGACCGGGTTCCGCTCTCCTGGATCGCTGCAGAACTCGGTGTTCACCGTTCCACGGTTTCAGGGAGGTGAAGCGTTGTCCTGGCCGGTACCGGGCCCAGCCGGTGCAGCGGCTGGCAGACTGGTCACGTCGGCGTCCCAAGGACAGGAAGCTGGTGCTCGGGACACCGTTGTGGGATGAGGTGGTGACACGGTTGAACAACAAACATTCCCCGCAGCAGATCGCTCACCGGCTGCGTCAGGACTTCCCGGAGGACCCCACGATGTGGGTCAGTCACGAAACGATTTACCAGGCCCTCTACGTCCAGGCCGCCGGCGGGTTGGGTCATGAACTCACCGTCGAGAAAGCCCTGCGTTCCGGACGTAGCACCGAGGTCCCCGGTCACGGCTGTCCGGGCGGGGTAGCCGTAGCTGGATCGGTGAGGCCACCATCACCCACCGTCCGGTCGAGGTCGAGGACCGGGCAGTTCCGGGCACTGGGAAGGAGACCTCATCATCGGCAAGGGCGGCACCTCGGCCCTGGTGACCCTCAACGAACGCACCACCCGCTACACCATGATCCAACGGGTCACCAGCCGTGACTCCACCACCGTGACCGACGCATTGATCCAGATGGCCCACCGACTCCAGCCACCTTGATGACGACCCTCACCTGGGACCAAGGCGCCGAGATGGCTCAACACGCCCGCTTCACCCTCGCCTCAGGGTTTGCCAGGCCCTACTTCTGTGATCCCCACTCTCCCTGGCAACGCCCCACCAGCGAGAACAGCAACGGCCTGATCCGGGACTTCTTCCCCAAAGGCACCGACTTCACCCACATCACCGACACCCAGGTCCAACACGCCGAAGACCTCCTCAACACCCGACCCCGACGAGTACTTGACTGGGCCACACCAGCCGAGAAAATAGAACAACTACTCAACGTTGCACACACCACTTGAAACCGCCCTGCGCTCCTTCAGCGCCTCGGCGCACGCTGCGGTGAATGGGGAAGCAGGCGCGACGGATTACTGCATGATGATGTGCGTCTGACGACATTCCCCCAAACGTGCGGGGACACAGGGTGGCTGCCTGGTTAACTTGCCCCCGGGAGGAGACATGAGGGTAGATCATCATCCTGCTGAGCGGGCGGCGATCGCCGAGCGTGCCGTGCTGTCGCGTTCAGTACGGCGACTGTGGGCCATGCCGGGAACTCGGATCGGGATTGTGCGGCACCCGGCCCGAGCCATTCACCGGTTGTCGCTGGTGTGGCTGTACTGGTGGCAGGCGCACCTGCTCGACTGTCTCGTCGATGCTCAACTCCGCGACCCCAGCCCTGAGAGAACCCGGCTGGCCCACATGATGGTGCGAGCCAGCCTGATTCCGCAACGGCCTGCGTCGCACCAACCGCTACTACGACGATATGGCCTGGTGGGGACTCGCTCTGCAACGTGGACGGGAGCCGTTCGGCCTGTCTGCGAAGGAGACCCGGATTGTGCGCACCTGCCTGGCGGCAATCCGGCCGGAGGGCGTTGTGCCATGGCGCATCGGCGACGACTTCCTCAATGCCCCAGCCAATGGACCTGTCGCCATCATGCTGGCCCGTGCCGGCTATCGTGACGAGGCCGCCAGGATGACGGATTGGATGGCGGAGAATCTGATGCTGGACAGCGGACTGGTGGCTGATGGCCTGGTGGTCACATCCAGCGGGGAACGGCTCGACAAGACCGTCTACACCTACTGTCAGGGCGTGGTGATGGGGGGCTGAGCTGGAGATCATGGGGCCCGAGTCCCCTCGTCGCATTGCCGGCCTCGTCGCCGCAACCTCCCGGCATCTGGCCGCTGATGGTGTGCTGACAGGGATGGGGGGTGGCGATGGTGGTTTGTTCGCAGGCATCCTTGCCCGCTACTTGACGTTGGTTGCGAATCGGCTTCATGGTGATGAGACCACCCGGCAACTGGCTGCAGGCATGGTTCGCGCCTCTGCCGATGCGGCCTGGCGGAACCGAGCCGAGGGGGCTGAGGGATACCCCATCTTCGGACCCGAATGGGGCATCCCGCAAGCAGCTCAGGAAGGCCGGGGCAGCTTGAGAATGACCTTTCCGTGCAGCTCTCTGGCTGGATGGTCCTTGAGGCAGCCGCCGCGTTGAGTCCAGGTGGTGGTTGGGTGCCTGAAAGGCTCTGAATCCTCGCGGCGGAGCGCAGGGTGCGACATGAGGGGGTTGAGGGTGATGAATGGCCCTGCTGCCCCTATAGGATGCCCGTTAAGTAACGAAAGGGGAGAAGCAGTGTCGCACGGACTCGACGCCGCACGTCACAAGATGGTCAAGGCGGGGGTCAGTGCCCCCGCCATTGAAAGTATTCAGCCACTATTACAGGCTTTTTGGAGACCGGCGAGACCGGTCTGATCCGTGAGGACAGCATAGAACCGCTGCTGGATCCGCCACGGCTGGATGATGTCGTAGTCAGCGACGAGGCGGCGCGAGGCCATAGGTGCCACTGTGGTTTTGCGCCTGAACGGCGGTTTGGGCACGTCGATGGGTCTTGACAAGGCCAAGAATCTGCTGGAGGTGCGCAACGGGTTGAACTTCCTGGACCTCATCGTCCGCCAGGTGCGTGCCGCCCGTCGTGACTGGGATGCTCGCCTGCCGCTGCTGTTCATGAACTCCTTCCGCACCGAGGAAGACACCCTGAGGTATCTGGCGCGTTACGAGGATCTTCCGGTTGAGGATCTCCCGCTCAGCTTCATGCAGAATCAGGAGCCCAAGCTGCGGGCTGATGATCTGATGCCAGTTGAGTGGCCTGCCGACCCCAGCCTCGAATGGTGCCCGGTCGGCCATGGGGACATCTACACGGCCCTCTACGGCTCAGGACTGCTTGAAAAGCTTGTTGACAAGGGGTTCCGTTACGCCTGCGTCGCCAATGGCGACAATCTGGGGGCCGCCCCCAATGCGCGGCTTGCTGGCTGGTTCGCCGCCTCCGGGGCGCCCTATGCGGCAGAGCTATGCCGTCGCACCGTCAACGACCGCAAGGGTGGGCACCTGGCGATCCGCAAGGCCGACGGGCAGCTGATCCTCCGCGACACCGCCCAGACCGCATCTGAGGATATGCATTACTTTACCGACGAGCACCGCCACCCCTTCTTCCACACCAACAACCTGTGGTTTGACCTTCGGCAGTTGCTGAAGATCCTGGTGGAACGTGATGCAGTCCTGGGGCTTCCCATGATCCGCAATGAGAAGACTGTGGACCCAGCCGACTCCTCGTCTCCGAGGGTGATTCAGGTGGAGTCGGCCATGGGCGCAGCCATTGAGGTGTTTCCAGGGCGACCGCCATCTGTGTGGGGCGTGAGCGCTTCCTTCCCGTCAAGACGACGAATGAGCTGCTGCTGCTGCGTTCTGATGTTTACGACCTCACCCAGGACGGGCATCTCATCGCGCGTTCGAAGGCCCCGGAGATCAAGCTGGACTCCAGCTACTACAAGACCGTGCAGCAGTTCGAGAGACGCATCCCGCAGGCACCCTCCCTGCATGAGGGCGACCGCGCTGCGAGTCGCGGGTGACTGGAGCTTCGGGAGCGGGGGTCCAGGTGGTGGGCGAAGTGGGCCTGGAGGACACAGGCCAGGCGCAGCAGGTGGAGGCCGGGACGGTGCTGGGGGGTGGCAGCTGACCGGAGTGGATGGCCAGGCTGTGGAGCTGGCGCGTGCGGTGACGGGGAGACGCTTCCCGTCACCGCGAGGGGTGCAGCGGAGCTGGCCGCGGGAACTTGAGCGTCTGGGCTGGGGACCTGCTCGGATCGCCGAACTGCGATCCGAGCGCCGTCGTCAGCAGCGTCCCTGGCCGGTTCCCATCAACATGGCGGTGCAGCGCCAGCTGGGGTTTGCGCAGTTCGACGCCGCTCTGACAGAGCTGTGCCAGGCTTTGGGGCTGATGAACGCTCAGATGCAGAGGCTGCCTGCGTCGGCGCGTCCCCTCAATGATGATGAGCTGCGACTGATGCAAGACAAACCGCCCCACTGGGGATGAAACCCAGTGGGGCGGCTTTGAGCAGCCTCTGACGGGATCAGACGTTGCGAGTGCGAAGCAGGTCGCGGATCTCGCCCAGCAGCTCTTCCGAGGTGGGGCCAGCCGGTTCCTCCTCCTGCTTCTTGGAGAAGCGGTCGCGCAACGCGTTGTATGGCTTGACCACCAGGAAGTAGACCACGGCAGAGGTGATCAGGAAGGTGATCGTGGCATTGAGGAAGTTGCCGATGTTCACATCGCCGATGGCGACCTTGCTGAAGTCAGGCTGGCCGCCGAGCATGCCGACGATGTCCATGAGGATCTTGGTGAAGGTCTTGACGACCTCGGAGAAAAACGCTGCCGACGATAACGGCCACGGCAAGCTCTACGAGGTTGCCTCGCATCAGAAATTCTTTGAAGCCCTGCATCTTGCATTCCTTCTGTGCTCCGACTGGGGACCAGCCGGGAAGCGGACCGAAGCCTGGGGATTCAGGCCCGGTGGAGCCCGGTGGGGGCTGCCCACACTCTATGCAGATCGCCATTGCATAGCCAGCCCATCCGTCCCGGAAGTGTCAATCCGGCAGAATCTGGCCATATGGAGGGCATATCAGCGGTGTTTCGTGGGCTGTGTCGGCGTGTCGCAGCAGGCTGAAATGGGTGTCACCCCAGGATCACGGCCAATTGTCCGCTTTGCCCCAGAGCCGAGATGCTGGGGCCGAGATCAGCTGGAACGTCCACCAGCACCAGGGGCTTTCTGCCTGCGCCGGGCGACAGAATGGTTCCCTCCTCTCGGCTGGGAAGGGCAGAGACTCTGGCGTCAGCGGTGACCACCTCACTGGAGTCGGCCAGTACCAAGGTGATGGAGGTTCCCGGCGTGAGCATATCCCTCAGTGAGGTATCGCGAATCAGGATGGGCACCAAAGCACGGCCCTCAGCCAGGGTGGGGGTTGCCGCCAGCATGCCCGGTTGCACGACGGTTCCCCTGGCCAGGCCAAAACCCAGGGTCTGACCCGTCAGCTCAGTGGGGTCGGAGTAATGCCGTTCCGGCAGCGTGTTGCTGGGGAACTGCGTCACTGTGAGGTCAGCGTCGGTCAGCACTGCTCCCGCCTGGACGGCGCGGGCCAGGGTGACTGCTGGCGTCTGATCCTTCGGGCGAGGTGAGAGCTGGCTTGTCAGCGCGAACGCGGCGAGACCGGCTAGGAGAGCCGCGATGGCGCGCCGATGCCAACTCAGGAAGCGTCTGAGGCGCGGAATTATAGTGTCCACGTCCTCTTGATGGGCGCGTTATCACCCACATAACCTTCTTTCCACAGGGAAGGTCTTCTAAGGGGTTTCTCAGGAACCAGCCTTGGACGGAGCCGCGGATGTCTTGGTTGAATCCTTGGCCTTGACCGGTTGCGAAGACTCCGAGGGACGTCGTCTTCGATGCAGAGGCCTGCTTGCGGGAGTCCGTGGCGTAGCCGGACCCCTTGAAAACCACACCCACTGCGTTGTAGACCTTTCGCAGGCTGCCGGAGCAGGAGGGGCAGGTGGTGAGGGCGGGGTCTGAGAACTTCTGCACAGCCTCAAGCTCTTTCCCGCAGGCCGTGCAACGGTATTGGTAGGTGGGCATTCGCGCTCCCGAGTCGGTGGACAAACGACGTCATGATACGCGCCCGGGGGCAAAGTGGGTGAATCCATCCTCGGTGACGACGGCGTCTACAGGCAGGTCGTGTGGCTCACGCGGCAGCCAAGGCAGGATCTCCTCGGCGTTTCCCAAAGCCCACAGAGGGCTTTCCGGACGACGATGCCGCAGGGCTCGAGTCGTACCAGCCCCCGCCTGTGCCCAGGCGTGTGCCATCCGGTGCCGTCGCGAGGCAGGGCACCACCACCACGTCTGCCAGCCCCAGCGCCTCCGCGCCGAGTCCTGCCGCCACTGGCTGTGGGATGCCAGCCCACCCTGGTCTCAGACCCTCTGACGACCACGCCCAGTCCGGTGACCTGCGTATCTTGGGCAGCAGGATCTGCCACCCCAGCGCGGCCAACTCGTCAATCAGGGTGAGCGTTCCCGGCTCTCCCGCGCGGGAGGCGTAGATGGCCATCACGCCTGGCTCTCCGAGTTCAGCCAGCAGCCATCGGCTGCGCCTGGCGTCACGGCTTTGCGCATTCCTCCGGGGACAGAGCAGCACGTCGTTGGGCGATTCTCGTGCGCAGCGCGCCCTTATCCAATGTCTTATTCATTGGCCTATCGTAGAAACATGGCGCTGTTTGGTCGCAAGAGGCATGTGGAGCAGGATGAACCCCAGGTGGAGGAGGTCGTGGTCGAGACACTGCCTCCCGCCCCCGCACCTGACGAGAATGGGCTTCGCCGCGTCGATGATCACGTGAGTTATCTTCTGGGCCTGGTTGAGCCGCTGCGGCCTTTCGGGATGTCGGTGCTGGAAGCCTGGGACCAGGTGATCTGCGAGGACATCAATTCCATGATCAGCGTGCCGCCGAACTCTACATCGAAGGTAGCTGGGTATGCCGTTCGGGCCCTGGATCTCTGGACCGAGGACGGAGACCTGGTGGAAACCCTGCAGCTTGCTGCCGGGCTGGAGAGGCTGGGCACTGGACAGGCCGTGCCCGTAGGCGCCGGGGAGTGGTGCCCCGGGGCGCCACAGCAGTCCTTCCGGAGTCGTTCGCCAACCGTCACGGTGACCGCATCGAGATCGTCAAAGAGGTGTTCGACGGCGATTTTCATGCGCACTGCGGGTGAGCACCTCGCCGTGGGGACGCGGCTGCTGTCCGAGGGGAGGTGCTGACTGACCGCAGCGTCGGGATGCTCGCTGCCACCGGGGTGGACAAGGTTCTGGTGCGGCCCCGGCCGCGTGTGGTCGTCGTCAGCTCAGGCGCCGAGCTGGTGGAGCCGGGGGAACGGATCGACTACGGGGGAGTCCACCGACGCCAACTCCTTCCTCATCGCGGCGGCGGCCCGGGCAGCGGGGGCGACGGTGTTCCGCGTTCCTGTCCACTCCAACGACAGGCATGAGCTCAAGCAGGCCATCACAGATCAGCTCATCCGCGCAGATCTCGTGATCTCGACGACCGGAGGTCGCCGGGAGGAGTATGAGGTGGTGGCCGAGGGCCATGGCGGAGCTGGGTCTCGTCGACGCCGTCGAGGTGGCGATGTCGCCGGGGCGGACCCAGACCTTCGGGTTGATCGGTGATGAGCGGGTGCCCATGGTGATGCTGCCGGGCAATCCCGTGTCCGCCTATGTGTCCTTCCAAGTGTTCGGTGGCCGCTGCTGCGTCGGCTTTATGGGATCCGATGCCCAGCGACGCAGCGTCCGTGCCATCGCGAAGGCGACGTTCCGATCGGTCCGTGGGCGGCGTCATCTGCTCCGTGGCGAGCTCGTGGACGACGGGCGGGTGCGGACGGTCTCCAAGGTCAGTGACCCGTTCGCCATGGCGGAGCTGGGGCGTACGAACGCGCTCGTCGTGCTGGACGAGGACACCGAGTTCGTCCGGCCTGGGGAGTCTGTGCAGTGCTGGCTGCTCGATGAATCCTGAGAATTTTAAGGTTCAGCAGATTTCACGGCGCGTCCACTGGCCGAATCACATACATGTTGTTTAACGTTGGCTCGTGCTCGCGGGAATTGTCATCAGCGCCTTGGTCTTGGCCGTCCTGGCGCTTCGGCCTGCCCTGGCTGGCGAACCACAAGGACGACGTCGGCGTCCTTGATGCTGATCCGACGGAGCGGTTCTCAGACTCCATGCGGATCCTGCGTCGTGACATCGCCGACTACGTGGATGACATCCCCACGGATGTCTCGACGCCGCTGACCCGCAACGCCGAGCTGATGGAGTTGAGGGCTGCTGGCCCGCAGCGCGGCCATGCGTCGTCGTCGGGTGGTCTCGGCTCTGCTTCTGGTCAACGTCATCACGCTGGTGCTGTGCGTTTTCGATGTCGTGCCGTGGTGGGCGGCCGGCTTTTGCCGAGCTTGGGCTGATCGCCTTCCTCGTATCGGCGAGAGTTGGGGTGACGCTGATGCACAAGCGCTTCGATGAGCGCGCCGCGCGTGTCAGGGATGGCTATGCGGAGGCGGACTGCACCTCTGTGATCAAGATGCCGAAGAAGGAGCCGTCGAAGGAGATCTCGGTTGACCTGTCGGCGCCTGGAGACGACAGGTGCCCTGTGGGGAGCCGATTCCGGTGACGACCCCCACCTACGTGTCGAAGCCGCTGGTGCCACGCACGGTACGCACCATTGACCTGTCCGCGCCGGTGACGAGTCCCGGAGTTGTGCCGACGGCGGACCGCCCGCCGGCTCCCCGGCGGGCGAGGCGCGCCCTCCGCGAGGAGGACGAGGTGCTTCCGCAGTTCCCCAGGGCGGTGGGGGAGTAGTAGCGAGTTGGCGTATGAAGCGGCGCTGGTGCTAGCATCGTCGCCGTACCTGGGGCTATGGCGCAGTTGGTAGCGCGTCTCGTTCGCAATGAGAAGGTCAGGGGTTCGAATCCCCTTAGCTCCACCCCGAGGGGCAGTGTTGAACTCTCGACTGAGAGTCAGCACTGTCTCGGTTTTTCTTGCCTCGATGTAGTCCTCGTGGCTCAGCTCTGCGTTGTCGTCGTAGAACCGTGAGGTGATGGAGATCACCTCGGGCCCGACCCAGACCTTGTCGGCGAAGTAGTTGAACAGCATCTCCTTGGTGTCGCGGTCGTCGAGTTTCGCCTTGGCGTAAAGGTTGATACAATTCTGCGATGCTGCCCCCATCTTTGTGCCGTGCAGCCTTGACGTTCTCGACCTGGATGGCCGCGTCCAACTCCTCCTTCTGTTCTTTCGTGAGCGGTCCGGATGTCGTGCACATCGTCGGGTTCTCGACCAATCCAGGGGTTATTTAGCTCATCACCCTGCTTGGCCACGCGGGGATCGTAGAGGTGGAGACTGTCAGTTGACGTGGTGTCCATCCAGTCGTCGCAACTAGTATTGAGCGCGCACGCGTGTACTCGAATCGAGCCCACACTGGGTAGCCAACCAAGGAGATCCCGAACCTTCCATGATGATCCGCACACTTCGACTCAAGAACTTCCAGTCGTTCGGGCCAGACCCAATTGAGATTGAGCTCAACCAGCTTACGTTCGTCCTCGGCCCGAACGGCGCAGGCAAAACCGCTGTTCTCGTTGCGTTGGCTCGGATATTCAGTCCGTTGCCTGCACTCCGCCGGGTGCAACTTGAGGATTTCCATGTCCCTGCGACTGTCGACCCGGATCTGGTCGATAACGAGCTCTGGATCGAGGTGGACATCGAGTTTGAGGAGGCGGCCGACGAGGGTGAGGCGCATCCGTCAATTCCGACGTTCTTCCTTCACATGGCGATGGAAGCGCCAGCCGAGCCGCCGCGAGTTCGGGTTCGCCTTACGGCCGTCCTCGACGCTGACGGCTACATCGACGAGAAAATCGAATACATCACCCAAGTCGATGATGACGGCAAGCCGACGCAGCGATCGGTCATGCCGCGCCACGACCGGGCAGCCATCGAGGTGCACTATCTGCCAGCGCGCCGTGACCCCCTTGACCACATTGCGTACACGACCGCCCTCTTCTGGGGCGGATGCTTCGGGCTGCGGACTGGACTCAAGAGCGATCCAATATGGCGCGCTTGACGGGAGAGATCTCCACCTCGATGGCCGGGCAACGGTGCCGTGACCAACATCAGTGTCGAGATCCGGAGAGCTTGGGCTGTTCTGCATAAGGGCGCGTTCTTCAAGGATCCGGCCATCGCCTTCGGACGCGGTGAGATTGAGAGTGTGCTGCGTCAGTTGACGGTCACCTTCACACCAGGGGCCGACAGATGACGTGGTTGGCTTCGAACGGCTCAGCGATGGTCAGAAGTCGCTGCTTTATATCTCGCTCGTCCTGGCATGGCAAGGGATCGCGCGTAAGGTGTTGAGTGGTGAGGAAACCGCCTTCGATCCCAATAAGCTGCGGCCACCGGTTCACATCGTCATCGCGCTCGAGGAACCTGAGAATAGCCTCGCTCCACAATACCTTGGTAGGATCATCCGGCAGCTCCGTGAGGCATGCGACAAGAAGGACGTGCAGGGTGTCGTCGCGACGCATGCCCCAGCGTTGTTGCACCGTGCCGAGCCGGAATACATTCGGTTCCTGCGGTTGGCTGAAGATCGCAAAACCACCGTCCGCACGATCGAGCTGCCTTCCGACACTGACGAGGCAGCAAAGTATGTGCGCGAAGCTGTGCTGGCCTACCCGGAGCTTTATTTCTCGCGCCTCGTCGTCTTGGGTGAGGGCGACAGCGAGCAAATTGTCCTCCCACGGGTTCTCGCTGCCGTGGGCATTGCTGAGGACGACGTTTCGGTCTGTGTTGTCCCGCTTGGTGGCCGTCATGTTAATCACTTCTGGCGACTGCTCGAGCACCTAAAGATTCCGTACATCACGCTGCTCGATCTCGACTGCGGGCGTCACCAGGGTGGCTGGGGGAGGGTAAGTTACGCCGCCAGACAGCTGAACAAGTCCCAACCTGACATGATCGAGCATGTTGACACGATTCCAGCCTGGGATAAAGACTGTGACTTCCCGCGATTCGGCGACATGGATTGGCTCGAAAAAAACTGGAGAATCATGGCGTTTTCTTCTCATACCCGCTTGACCTCGACCTGATGCTGCTGAAGGCATGCCCCGATGCCTACAACGTCACCACGGCGACTCCTACGGAGACTACCAAGGAGGCGGTCCTTGGCAAGAAGCGTGTCAACGTGAAGCGGTTCGACGACGGCTACCTTCAACTCTTCGACGAGTATCAGCGGCAATTCAAGCAGGGGCAGCAAGCCTGCCAGTCACATCGCTGCCATGTCTCAAGCTTTTACGAACGAAGAGTTGCTTGATGCCCTGCCGGAGCCGCTTCAGCGGTTGGTCAAAAGCCCTCCAGGGGCGGCTGGAATCGATTCCAGAATGATCCGACCGGAGAGTGGAGGCCGGCAGACGGCATCACGCTTGAGCCGAACGCCATGCAGGCTGTCAAGCAGTTGGCGTCAAACGTCGTCGTGGCTGCCGGTCCTGGAGCGGGCAAGACCGAACTGCTGGCCCAACGGGCGGAATTCTTGTTGACGACGGGCGCCTGCCGATATCCACATCGGATCCTGGCGATCTCGTTCAAGGTTGACGCGGCGCGGAATATCCGTGAGCGCGTTCTCCAGCGGTGCGGCAAACAACTTGTCGTGCGATTCGACAGCTTCACCTTCCATGCATTCGCCAAGCGAATTATCGACAACTACCGACTCCTGTTGACCGACAATAATGCTCTCGATCCGGACTACACGATTGGAAGCTGTCGAGTTCCCCGCAAACAGATCACCTTCAATGACATGGTGCCGTTGGCGCTCGAAATCCTACAGAAGAGCCCGCACGCACGAAACGCTATCCGGCAGACCTACACCCATGTCTTTCTCGACGAGTTCCAGGATGTAACAGACCCCCAGTACTCTTTACTCAAGGAAGCCTTCCTGGCAGCGACGCTGTACTCACCGCTGTCGGCGATGCCAAGCAACGGATCATGAGCTGGGCCGGTGCGCTGGACGGCATCATGCAGACCTTCACCGCGGACTTCGCGGCCCAAGCTCTGACTTTGTACCAGAACCACCGCTCCGACCCGGTTCTACGCCGAATGCAGAACCGCATGGTTCAGGTGATGGATCCACCAGCCGCAGTGCCACTTGACGAGCTTGCTGGAATCGAGGGCTCGATCGAGGTTCTGCGTTTCACCACGTCCCTGGATGAGGCAGTGGAGATCGCAGGCCGAATCAAGGGTTGGCTCGACGCAGGTGTTCCACCGAGCGAGATCGCCATCTTGGTGCGTCAGCAGCCCCATCTAGTGGGCCAGCTGCTGATCGATGAACTGAACGGTCTTGGCATCGCGTCGCGTAACGAGTGGTGTCATCAGGATCTGACGGCCGAGCCAGCCGCTGCCTTGATTCTCAATTTCATCCGGGTGCTGGCCGACAATCGCAGGTCAGCGGCCTATGAGAACCTGATGCGTCTGGTCATTCCTAGCAGCTTGACCGAGGAGAAGGCGTTGCGCAACCCAGAGCTGTGACTCGCTTCTTGGAGGCGAGGCGCGGGCAATTCCGGAGGGGCGGGCGGCGCGGTCGGATCCGGCGGAATGGAAGAGAGCCATCTCCGAGTTCCTAGAGATGATTACCTTGCCGGTCCCTGCATGCCCCTGTCGCCTGAGTACCAGCGTGGCCAGCGGCTCGGCGAACTCATTGAGAAGAGCACCGCCGTGTTCCAGCAAGAGCTTGACAAGGATGGTGATCCCCAGCGGCCATAGCGCGGCTCTTCGAAGAGGGTGCTGTCCGAATCCTTACGATCCACAAGAGCAAGGGACTCGAGTTCGAGAAGGTCGTGGTCTACGGCGTCGAGCGTGAGTTCTTCTGGGGGGCGCGATCAAGGGAGTACCGATCGGAGTTTTTCGTGGCGATATCAAGGGCCAAGAACGAGTTGATCTTGACCCATGTACAACGACGCCCTCGTCCGACGGAGGCGCGGTCGGGATGGAAAGAGCAACGACACCCGATGCAGGAGTTTCTGGACCACGCCAATCAGAATTAGCGAAAAAGTAGGTGGTTTCGCGTCACGCGGAGTTTGACACGTTCCCCCTTAGCGCTACAAACAGCAACCAGGATGCCGATCTCCCGTTAATGGTCTTTCTTATAAGGTTTTCCTGGTAGTCGCTCCGTGATAGGAGCTCGGCATCGAAGATTCATTTGAGCATGACTGGCTTCCCGCGCGGAGCTGAGAAGCTCCAGCTCGCTTTTTGAGCTCCCTCGCCGCAAAAAGAGGTCAACCCCACTTTCATCGCTATGCCGAGGGGCTTAATGGTCGACGGTGTTTTTATCGTGGTTTCCGCCCGGTGAGCAGGCTGGCGTGCCTGCCCACCGGAACTTCATCACGTAAGGTTTGGCCTGCTACTGGATCTCGGCCTCCGGAGGGTTGATGGAGTGGGCGACTGCGACATCCGCCGATGCGATGCCCTTCAGCTTCGCGAGTCCCTCGACATCGGCTGGGGCGGTGCCGTAGATCATGCCCAGGCTGGGAAGCGTACGGGTGACGGTGACCCCGCGCCCCGCAGCCCCTCGGCGACCGCGTCGAGGTTGCTGGCCTGCTCGTCGGCGACGGTGAAGACCCAGCTCTTGGACGGCGACGACGTGCCGGACGGTGCCCTGAACCAGACCAGCCCCGACATCCTCCTTCGGCAGCTGCAGCGCCTTTGCGCCGGCGAGCAACTGATCCCACAGCTCCTGCCCGCGTGCGCCCGTCGCCTCCGCGATGAGCGCCGCGATCCCTGAGACGTGGGGGGTCGCCATCGACGTTCCGTTGATGGTGTTGTAGTTCTTCGGAGCGATCCAGGACGAGTAGACCTCGACCCCTGGTGCCGCGATGTCGACCTCACCGCCCTCCGCCGTGACGGCCTGGGCTGAGAAGTCCGCGACCTTCATGTCCTGGTCGACGGCGCCGACGGCCATCACGTACGGACTGTTGGCCGGCGCCCCGACGAAGCCTGGGTCACCAGAGCTGCGGTGAGCGTTGTTGCCGGCCGCCGCGATGATGACAGCACCCTGTTCCAGGGCCCGCTTCCCGGCCGCGACGTACGGCGGGTGGACGGTTCGGACGCTCGCCCCGAGCGACATCGAGATGACCTGGCAGCCGTTGGCCAGCGCCCAGTCGATGCCCTCCAGGATGGTGGTGTCGGATCCAGTGCCCTGGTTGCCCAGCACCTTGCCGGCGAAGATCTCGACCTCCGGCGCGACACCATATCCCCGACCTCCTTCGACGACCCGCGGCCCCGCCGCCGTCCCGATGCAGTGGGTGCCGTGGCCATGCCCATCCTCTGCGTCCTCACCTGCCACGAATGACTTGGTGGTCACCTTGCGGCCTGTGAAATCGGGATGCGCGGAGTTGAACCCCGTGTCCAGCACAGCCAGTTTGATGCCCTTGCCGGTGTAAGGGGTATTCAGGGCCCCGACGGCGGCGAGCCCCCCAGGTGGCGGCAGCCGTATCGCCCTCCGGCTCGGAGATGGCGTGGTATATCGTCTCGGGGAAAACCTCGACTGGGGACGTCCCGGGGACGACTTCTGCGACGTGATTGATGCGACTGCCTCCCCGGATCCCGCCACGACGGCAACGCCGAGCCGTGGGAAGTATCGTTCTGGTGTGAAGCCGAGGCTCTCCAGCATGGCGGGGGCGACGTCTTCTAGGATCTTTGCATCGGCGGTGTCGAACACGACGACGAAGCGGGTAGCGTTCTCGTTGATCATGGAGACTCCTTTGCTTGATGCCTCCAGTCAACCAGCCACCCCCGACAATTTTCGGGGATTGACGAATCTCCGGGGACGTTCGAGGGCCCCAGGCAGACGCGCGTACATCAGACACAGCCCGGACCCTCGCCCGCGAATTGACACGTCACGGCGGCGAGGCTCATCTAAGGTGTACGGGTCAGCGGGAGGAGCAACGAGTGAGCATTGCGTCGGAGATCACCCGGCTCAAGGAAGCCGGAGAGGGGCCGACCCTCCGGCTGGTCACCTACAAGTGGTCGGCGCTCGCGTTGGCCGTCTTCGGCGTCGAGTTCGGGCAGCATGCCCAGCAGGTCGCGGCGGACCGCCTCCACTCCCGCGTCGACGCCCACCTGCAGGGAACTCGGGACCCTCGGTCACGATCTCCCACCCGGTGCCAGCGGCCAGGGCCTGTGCCGGTCATGGATGCGGGAGGGCTGGCTGCGGCGTCTTCCCGGGGACGACGGCGACGAAATGTACGAGCTGACCTCCAGCGCCCTCGCCGCGCAGCGGATCTTCGACGAGCTGGCGCGCGACCGGGCGCTGCTGAGCGAGTCGCGGCTGACGACGATCGTCGAGGCCGTCGCCCGCACCGCCCATGAAGCCGTTCCCGACCGTGACGCCCGCATCACGGCCCTCGACGACGAGATCGCCCGCCTGACCGCCGAACGCCAGCGACTCATTGATGGCGGCGAGGTCATGGCGGCAAGCGATGAGCAGATCCTCAGCGGCTACATCAACGTCCGCAACCTCTTGACGCAGCTTCCCGGCGACTTCCGCCGCGTCGAGGAGGACATCGACCGCATCCACCGTCGCATGATCGCCGACTTCCGTGACGAGGAGCGCCCCAAAGGCGAAGTCCTCGACGATTACCTGACCGCCAGCAAGGAACTCATCTCAGCGACGGAACAGGGCCGCGCATTCGAGGGGGCCCTCGCGATCCTCCACGACGAGGACCTCCTCGCGCAGTTCCGAGCCAATCTGCGCGCCATCCTCGCCCACCCGTTCGCCCGGTCGCTGAGCCAGCGTGAGCGCCAGGACTTCCTCGCAGCCCCCGCGACGCTCAGAGCCGGGCTGCGCAGCGTCCAGGAGCGGCAGCACAAAGCCTCCCGCGCCCTCGCCGACCACCTCGCCAACCTCGACTCCACCACTGGACGTGAGGTTGAGAAGGTGCTGCGTCGCCTTGACCAGGAACTCGCGGCATGGATGAGGGACGCTCGACCCCGCGACCAGGTCCCCATGGACTGGATGCCCGGTCGACTCGACGTAGATCACCTTCGCACCCGCTTCCACGACCCCGCCAGTGAGCTGCCACCGCCGCCCTTGAGCGCATCTCCGACGCCCCCGCCCCGCCCTCGCTCGACGCCGTCCGTCGCTACGGCGGGCCATTGCTGCAGGAGGTGCGCGCCGCGCTCGTCGACGCCCTCGCCGACCCGGAGATCACGACTGTCGGAGACGCATTCAACACCCTCCCGCCGGCCTGCGCCGACCCGTTGAAGTCCTCGGCCTCCTCCAGGTCCTCACGCGCCTCGGCCTGTGGGATGGCCAAGATGTTGGAATTGCCGCTGTCCAGGCCATCCGCCCCGACGGCACCGTCCGCGAGCTGATGCTGCCGCGGCTTCACGTCACCGCCGCTGACCTTCGCCCACGCAAGGAGAACCAATGACTGACCCAGACGACGGTTTCGTCGACCCCGAGGCCATTGAGGACGAGCAGACCGGCTGGTCGCTGTTCGAGGGGCGACGAGGGTGAGCTTCCGCTCGACGTGCGGCAATGCCTTGCCTCCCTCCTGCGGCGTCCCATGCTGACCGAAAAGCACCAGCCGCGTGCCTGGGAGACTCTCCTGGCGCATCGTGGCATCATCCGCAGCCGCCTCAACGATCTGTTCCTGGACCTCGTTCTCGACGTGGATCGCGGCGTCGCCTACAAGGTGCAGGTTCGCTCGGAGGTTGCGCGACGCTTCCCCACCCTTCTGCGCGACACCTCCTATAGCCGCGAGGAGACCATTTTTGCTGGTGTTTCTGCGTCAGAGATTCCTCAGCGAACCCGGCGACCGTGTCCGTGTCGACCGGCAGGAATGCCTTGATGCCATCGCCCGCTACCGGCCTGAGACCGCGACAGATGTCTACGGTGACGAAACCCGCGCCCGCAACGCCGTCGAGAGCCTGCGGACCATGGGTCTCCTGGAGCGCACCGCCGAGGAGGACCGCCTCGTCATCTCCCCGGCCATTGAGACGCTGCTGCTCTCAGCCGCCTCACTGAGCTCCTCGACTGGCTGGCGCGCGCCAACAACACCCACGAATCCGAAGAGCCGGCCTGATCGACCTCGACCCTGAGGAGGCCGCAGCCCTCGCTGAGGCGCGCGCCGCTCAGAAACCCCTCGTCGACGGAGGCCCTTGGACGAACCCGGCATGGATCAGGAGGACGACGATGAGTGAGGCCGCGCTTCCCGGGTTCAGCGACGAGACCCTTCAGTGGCGAGCCCGCGCACTCCAACTCGTGAACTGGGGTGGCTTCCATGGCCACACGCACGTCGACTTCTCCGACGGCGGCACCCTTATCTCCGGCGCCTCCGGCACCGGCAAAAGCACCCTTCTCGACGCATACACGGCCCTGATGATGCCGTCGGCGGTGCCGTTCAACGGAGCCTCCAACAATGCGACGACGGGTCGTGCCCGCGATGTCACGCAGCGCAACGTCCTCACCTACCTCAAGGGCAAGCGTGACACCGGTGTCGACGGCTCCGACCAGGCCCTCCGGGTGACGGCGCTCCCGTCTGGGGTGCCCTGGCGATGACGTTCCAAGATGACTTCGGTCGCCGATTCACGCCGTTGCGCACATACTGGGTGCCTGTCGGCGCGACGCACCCCAGCGAGCGTCGCGATGAAGCTGTTCACCCTCGGGGCGGACATCGACCTCGCCGAGCTTGAGGAGTTCGCCGCCGGTCGCTTCGATCCGCGTGCCATGCGCTCCCGCTTCCCAGCGATCGAACACCATGACACCCTCACCCGTTTCTTCGACACCGTCACCTCACGCCTCGGCATCGGCACCGCCGGCGAGGGCGAACGCGCCCTCCGTCTGCTGGCGCGCATCCAGGCCGGCCACCAGGTTCGCACCGTCGACCGCCTCTACAAGGAACTCGTCCTCGAACGCCCCAAAACCTACGACGCGGCTGCGAGGGTCCTCGCACAGTTCGCCAGCCTCGACCAGTCCTACCGGGATCTGGAGACCGACGCCGAGAAGAAGCAGATCCTCGACCCCATCCCTGAGCTCCACGAGGAATACCAGGAGGCCCGGGAGCGCGTCGAACGCCTCGACCGCTATGGCGTCGTCGCCGGAGGCGAACGCACGCCGTTCCACATGTGGCGGCTCCGCGCCGAAGCCCGTGCACTGCGGCAGGCTGAGGGACGACAACCGGGCCCTCCGCGCTGACGCCACCTCGGCCCTTGACGCCGCCCGCGAAACCCTTGCCCGCTGCGAACGTGATGTCAAGGCTGTTGAGGGCAGATCCGCGCTGAGGGCGGCGGCGCTGTGGAGCGTCTTGCTGCTGAAATCCAGGAGACAGGGGCGCGGCTGGAGCGTGTCACCACCTCAAGGGCTGAGTTCGACGGGCAGGTCCGGGCGCTCGGCGTTCAATATCGGGACGAAACCGAGTTCGACGCGCTCCGAGGTCGCGCCCGGACGTTCCTCAGCGCTGCGCCCGAGCAGCGCGCGGCCCTCCAGGACCGACGCGACGCCCTCGTTGAGGCGCGGCCCGGGCTCGTCGCGGAGGTTGACCGGCTGCGTGATGAATACGAGTCGCTGCGGGGACGCGACGGTCTCGTCCCCGTTGACTACGACCGTGCCCGCAACCAGATTGCTGAGGCATGCGGGCTCAGCCCCCGCGACCTCCCCTTTGCTGCCGAGCTCATGGATCTCAGAGCCGAATACGAGGCGTGGCGGCTGGCGGCGGAGGTGACGCTGCGGGGCGTCGGTCTGACGCTGTTGCTTGACCAGCGCCGTCAGGCCGAGATCCGGCGCCGCATCGACTCGCTCGACCTGGAGCGCCGCATCAACTTCGAGGGTGTCGAGGTGGGCCTGCCGATCACGGATGATGGTGATGATCGTTACCTGTCCGGGAGGCTGCGGTTCAGGGCTGACTCTCCGTTCGCCGGGTGGGTGCAGCGCCGCGTCTCGCGGCGGGGCTTCGACCACCGATGTGTTGATGTCGCGGATCTCGGCGGCGACGAGCCGGCCGTGACGATCCGTGGCCAGGTGGCGTCGGGGCGGCGTGGCGCGCACGGCCGCACCCGCGGACAGCGGTTCATCCTCGGCTTCAACACTGCGACGCGCGTGCAGGAGATCCGCGACGAGCTGCAGGATGTCGTCGCCCGCCAAGAGGAGCTGGCCTCGCAGATCCGTGACCTCGACCACCGTACCGCTGAGCTGGGGGAGCAGGTCGCGGCCCATCAGGTGGTGCTGGCGACGACGTGGACGAGCATCGATGTCGCCACCGTTGATGCTGAACTGGTGGACCTGAAGTCCCGGCACGCTGAGCTCGTCGGGAACTCCGATGTCCTTGCTGCGCTGCAACAGCGCCTTGATGACCTGCTCGCGAAGCAGGAGGTCGCACGGACGGGCTACCACCGGGCGTGGGATGCGCTTGAGGCGGCCCGCGGTGAGCATGGTGAGATCGTCGAACGCAGTGACGCCGTCGCCGATGCCATCGAAGACTTGGCAGACCAGGTTGAGCTGTCTGACGACGACGAGGAGCACCTTGATGCGGCGCTCGGGGCGGCCTCGTGGCGGAGCTTCACGGATCAGGCGCGCGATCTGGGGCGACGGCTGCGCGTTGAATCGGCGACGGAGTCGCTAGCGGGCGCAACGGCTCGGTGAGCAGCTGCAGGGGCCTGTTCGAACGGTTCAACGACCGTTGGCCGGATCCGAACCGCGGTGTGAGCCCGTCGCGTACCCGGGTATGCGGCGATCCTCGACGGCATCGTGCGGCATGGGCTGTTCGAGCGGCGGAAGGAGTTCCGGTTGCATTTTCAGGAGTGGAGCGGCCACGACCTGAAGCTGCTGGGCGATGCATTCGAGGAGGCTCTGGAGGACATCCACGACCGTCTCGAGCCCGTCAACGAGATCCTCGGGCGGCTGCCGTTCGGGGCCCGGTCTGATCGGCTGCGGATCACCGTCCGGGAATTGCGGCCGCAGTCGCTGGGGGTGTTCCGCCGGGAACTGCGGGAGCTGTCGTCAGATGTCGGCGCCGACTGGGCCGAGGAGCAGCTGGATGACCGCTTCCAGCGGCTCCGCGCGTTCGTCGGGCGTCTGGTCGAGCAGGATGCGGGCCGCGATGACCTCCTCGGCGTCCGCCGCCACATCGAGGTCAGCGCAACGAAGGTCGACGAGGCCGGAACGGTCTTGAGCACCTATTCGTCGCTGGGGAGGCAAGAGCGGCGGCGAGACGCAGGAGCTTGTCTCGTTCATCGTCAGGGGCGGCCCCTGAGATACCAGCTGGGCGACGAGACGAGGACGAGGCCGCGATTCGCCCCGGTCCTGCTGGACGAGGGTTTCATCAAGGCCGATGGTGAGTTCGCATTCCGCGCGGTACAGGGCCTGGCGGGGCCTGGGGTTCCAGCTCATAGTGGGGGCCCCGCTGGACAAGAGTGACGGCCCTGGAACCCCCATGGACTTGATCCTCGCTGTCACAAAGAACGATGAGACAGGGGTTCTCGTACATCCAACCGCTGCAAGTGGTGGAGACCGAGGAAGAGGCAGCGGAGCCGCCACAGACCGACGGGTAACCGTCGGTCGGCTCGTCCTTCCTCAGCTTCCCCGGCATCCAAGTCCGCCTCAGCCGGTTGGGCATGAGCGGGAGGGAGAGTGAGGCGAGGTGCCGTGTGAGGAACTCTGGATCGTGCAGCCCCCGGCGCATGCCTTCGCCACGAACCTGAGCTTCTTCAGCGCACTTCCTCAGCGTTGGCATGGTTTTTCCTGACTGCCTCACGTCCTTCAGCCAACTCAGTCCGGTGCGCAGGACAACTACTGTCGCCATGACCCTATGACACTGACACTGCCGGTAGGGTAGCGTGCCATCTAGCCGCAGCCGGTCGCTTATGGCTAGGAATAATCTTCCAAGCTCACCCGGTCCTTCGGACTGATGGCCATGACTAGAAACGCCTGCAATTGACCGACGCTAATGCTGTGAGGAGGGATTGATTTGGTGTCCTTGCTGGTTCTCGGTGGCACGCAGTTCCTAGGCTATACGGTGGCCACCCAGGTGCTGCAACGTGGTTGGTTAGTGACATGCCTGCATGCCGGACATCATGCTCCGCCCCCGGGGGCAGGGTCTATCGTGGCAGATCGTAGAGACAACTCAGCCTTAGACGCTCTGGGGCAGCACACCTGGGACTGCGTCATCGATACTTGGTCAGGATCCCCGGAAGCCGTTGTGAATGCTGTCGACAGACTTGCCGACCGGACTTCGTGCTACCAGTACGTGTCGAGCCGGTCAGTCTATGCCTGGCCGGCGCCGGCTGGGGCTGATGAGTCCGCCCCTCTCGTGGCATTGCCTGAGTCCCCAGTTGCCTTGGACTATGCTCAGGCCAAGTTGAGGGGCGGAGGATGCTGTTCGAAGCGTTTTCGGTGGGCGATGCCTGATCGCGCGAGCCGGAATGCTGCTTGGACCAAGAGAGCGGCCGTGTCGACTGACTTGGTGGTTGGCGCGGATTTCGCGCGGTGGAGTAATTCCCGTGCCCGGCCCTCCAGAGTTGGATATTCAGTACGCCGATGCTCGGGATGTTTCGGCCTGGATGCTGGACTGCGCAGCTGATTCCGTCACCGGAATATTCAATGTTGTTGGGCCGCCCGGTGGGGCCACGATGGCCTCTCTCATGGCAAAATGCCTGGCGACGACTGGCTCTGACGCAAAACTGGTCTGGGTGGATCCAGCGATCGTGGCTCGGGAGGGAATCGAAGCCTGGACGCAGGTGCCCATCTGGCTCCCACCTGGCCCGGAACATGCGAGCGTCCACCGAGGAGATACGACTGCACTGCAGCGACCGGGTTCAGGCAGCGTGATCTGGCCGAAACTGTCGAGGACACGTGGCTGTGGATGCAGGGGCCCCGACGGTATCCAGACCTGGGCTGATCAGGAACTTGGGCTCTCGACCGAGGTAGAGCGCCGACTGCTGGCCAGTCGCGCATAATCGACGGTTGTGGGCTTGTGACCCATGACCTGTGACCTTTTCCCAGGGCCTCAAGTGCGGTCATCGCGTGGCTGCGTCGAGCTGCAGTTTTCTCAGCGAGGCGCTGCGAAGCCTGTTCCAGGTATCTGGGGTTGAAGCCGACCTCCTCCAACTCAGTCCTGGTCCCGGCGGACTGGTTTGCTCTGCTCTGCGACTGCGTTGTCGATTTCGTGCCGAAGCGCGAGGTCCCCACCTGAGACCGGCATCTGGTGCTGTCACTCGCCTCCGTTGTCTTTGCGGCTACGGGGTTCGAGGGCTCCGTGAGGGCGGCCCGCCGTCGCCGCCCACCTGAACTAATCTTCATCTGTGAACTAATCGTTGACTGGGCATTATGAGGCATTGGCATCGTGCCGACAGGCAGAAGGTTGCGCTTCGGGATCATAGAGCTTAGACTCAAGCTTCATAGGGGGGGTCGGCAGAACTGTTCATCGGTGCTTGACTCCGGGATTTTCTCGGGGCGCACCCGTCCCGACGACTTAGTCTGGGAGGTTCTGGCCGTGTCTGTCAATATCGTTTTGTGGTTTCTCGTCATGCTGGCGGCAGGCTACTTATTTCTGCTGTCAACATTCACGCTTGCGACGATGCTCTGGGAATGGCGGGAAAGCCACCGTTCCGCAACCCCGGCCGACGCATCTGAGGGTCAACTTTCGTTCACTCTCCTTGTGCCAGCGCGGCATGAGGAGGCGGTGATCGGAACCACGCTTGATGGCCTGGCCTCACTTGATCATCCTGACTACGAGGTGCTGGTCATCGTCGGTCGACGACCCGGACACCAGCCGAGAGGCGGAGGCGGCAGCAGCTCGACATCCGGGGAGAATCCGGGTGATCGTCGACTACCACGAGGAGAAATCGAAGCCCAGGCCCTCAACACTGCCTTGGCCCACAGCCGCGGCGATGTGATTGGCATATTCGACGCTGAGGACGTCGTCCACCCTGGGCTGCTGAGGTGGTGGAGCGGACTATGCTGGAGGACCGATCAGCCGCTGTCCAAGCGGGAGTGCAGCTGGTGAACTTCTGGTCGAAATGGTACACGTTGCGCAACACGCTGGAGTACTATTTCTGGTTCCGCAGCAGATTGGCATTCAGGAGAGCACAAGTTCATCCCCCTCGGAGGCAACACGGTCTTCATGCGTCGCCGAGTTGTGTGCGAGCTTGGCGGATGGGACGCCGACTGCCTTGCCGAAGACTGCGAGATCGGGGTGCGATTATCGAGTCACGGACTACCCGTCTCAGTAATATATGATCCAGAATTAGTCACCCGCGAAGAAGCGCCTGTCACCATAAAGCAGTTCATCAAGCAACGCACGCGATGGAACCAGGGATTCATCCAGGTGATGCGCAAGGGAGAGTGGCGGCGGCTTCCGGGACGAAGGCAGCGGGCACTGGCTGTGGTCACGCTGCTGACCCCCTTCCTCATTGCGTTTTCAGGCCCTCTGCTGCTGCTGGCGGTGGCATCCATGCTGTTCATCCCTCTGCCAGACGGATGGTCGCTTCTGACCTTCCTGCCCATCCTGCCGATGCTCGCGACGCTCGTTGCAGAGTGCGTTGGGCTGCATGACTTGGGGGCAGATCGTGGGGCGGCGACCAGGGAATTCGCCACTATCTGCTGCTGGTGGTTGGCCTGGTGCCGTTCCAGGCACTGCTCATGTTCGCTGCCGTGCGGGCATGCTGGCGCATGGCTTCCGGGCGTACCTCCTGGGAGAAGACGGCGCACGTCGGGCTCATCTGCTGACCCCGCCGGTGCCGGAGCAGGAGCGTCACACCCAGCCGGAACGGGAGCTCGCATGAAGACCGCGGTTGTGAAGAGGGAGCAGCTCGCCCGGTCCCAGACGTTGGCTGAACTGGAGCCGGACCTGTATGAGCGAGTGTCGGAGGCGCCACCGGCGAAACGCCGCAGAATGCAGCTGTCCAAGGGCACGATGCGTGACCTCGTGTGGCTGCTTCCAGTGCTCACCGGAGCGACAGTGCTGCACGCCTGGAACATGCTGCGTTCGCCGATGCCGTTCGACGACGAGGGAACCTATATCTCGCAGGCGTGGGCACTCGCGAATCACGGTGAATTGTCGCACTACACATACTGGTACGACCACCCGCCGCTGGGATGGATGCTGCTGGCCGTCTGGAACCAGCCGTTCCGGCTGTTCGGCATAGACGAGTGGGTTGCTGGACGGATCGGAATGCTGGTCATCCATGCGCTGTCCTGCGCGTTGCTCTATGCGTTGGCGCGGCGGTTCTCCGCGCCACGTTGGGCAGCAGCTATCGCACCAGTGCTGTTCACCCGCGTCGCCAATCATGATGCGATGGGGTCGGCTGGTGATGCTGGACAACATCGCCACGCCTTTCCTGCTGGCTGCCTGGCTGCTCGCACTCGACAGGCGACAGCGGCTGTCGCGTTCGCGACCAGTGCGCTCCTCCTGGCCTGCGCGGTGCTGGTTAAGGGAGACGACTCTGCTGTTCCTCCCGGCCGTGTTCTGGTCGCTGCTGCAATCGGCTCGATCGCACCGTCGCTATGTGGTGCCGATCTACGTATGGCTCGTCACCGGCATGGGATTGGCATATGTGTTGTTCGCCCTCATGAAGAATGAGCTGTTCGACGGCCCGGGCCATGTGTCTCTGGAGTGGGCTCTGCGGTGGCAGCTGGTGTCGCGCAAGTCGTCGGGCTCGCTCTTGGACCCGACCAGTGAGGCGGCGTCCAAAGGTAATGTCGTGGTTTGAGACGGACGGCATCCTGCTGATTGCTGGTGCGCTCGCTGCGCTGCTGATCACTCGGTGGTCTCGCTTCCGGCCGCTCTTTCTTGTACTGGTGTTGCTGTGGTCAGTGGTGCTGCGTGGCGGCTACGTGCCGGGCCCCTACCCGGTCAGCCTCATCTGGCCCTCAGCGCTGGCTGTGACGCTGTGCTCCGCCCGTATGCTGACATTGCTGCGAAAACGGCGAGTGGGACGGGCGATCAGGAGGGAGCAACTGTCGCGCTCGCTGCTGCGATGGCGGGGGTGGCGAGCCTTGGCGTGGTCAAGAGTGAGATGTATCTCACTGAGGACAAGGTGATTCAGTATCGTCAAGCCAGGGATTGGGTGCTGACGAACACCACAGCCGATGACATAGTGATCGTTGACAACTCGCTGTGGTTCGACCTGGTCATCGCGGGCCGTCCCCGGAAGAACATCGTCTGGTATCAGAAGCCCAACACCGACACCGAAGTTGACAGCTATCTCGCCAACGGCTGGAGAGACATCGACTACGTGGTATTGACCCTGCCTTTGCGGGAGACATACCGCCAGCGCGTCACCACCAGCGAAGCCCTGGACCATGCGACGCTGGTGGTGCAGTTCGACGAGCTGGCGGTGTACAAGGTGAACCGGTGAGCTGTTCCGCATGGCTGGAAGCTCCTTTGCGCCCAGCTCATCGGAGTTGTCTGAAATCTCAAGTAGGCTTTCACGCATCTGCTGCGCCGTAGTCTGCGGATCGGGCGGCAGGAGCGGGTGCTGATGACGAAAGGAAATGCACTGTGAAGATTGGGATCATCGTGGGTTCGATCCGCCAGGGGCGCAAGGCCGAGGGCGTTGCCCAGTGGGTGGCGCAGGGGCGTGGCCGGCCGTGACGGCGTGGAGGCTGAGCTGCTGGACCCTGGCGGTCTTCAAACTCCCATGTTCGACGCCCCAAACCGCCGATGATGCTGAAGCGTCAGTACGACTCGGGAGGCTGTCAGGGGCCTGGAGCCAGGCTGTTGACAGCTGCGACGGCTTCATCTTCGTCCTTCCCGAGTACAACCGTTCGATTCCAGCGGTCCTGAAGAACGCCGTCGACTGGCTCGCCCCGAATGGATGGACAAGAACGCCGCATGCGTCAGCTACGGATCGGTGGGAGGGGTGCGTGCCGTTGAGCACCTCGCCATGTCCTGGCCAACTTCAGCATGCACGTGATCCGTCCGCAGGTGATGCTGTCGCTTTTCACCGACTTCGCGGATAACTCCGTCGTCTCCAACGAACGCCAGCAGAAGGATCTGAAGAGCCTGGTCGACGATCTGGTCGCCGCCGTGGCCCGCCAGCAGGGGCTGACTCACCGGACCAGATCATCAGTCTGCGATGATGTCGGGTTTGCGTCCGCTGCTCGCCAGAGGATGACGCGAACCCGAGCGTCCCACTCGGTGGAACACCCGCCGTCGCGCAGTATCCTTGACGAGGGTACCCCCGAGGGTGCACTGGAGGCCAGGTCATGGGTTTCTCGCCCCCTCGGAGGTGCGGCGGTAGGCATCGCGTGATTGGTTCCAGCCTCAGGGAGCTGAAACCCACCCAGCACTGGGCGTACTTCGTGGTTCCTTCCGCAGAATCCGATATAGCTGATGGAAGGATGATCATGCGGTCCCAATCTGCCTTGTTCGTAGACGCTGGATACTTGATAGCCGCTGCCGCCAACCGGCTGACGGGCTCATCGTTCAGACGCAGCGTCAGTGTTGATTATGAGAAGCTTGTTGACGATTTGGTGTCGCTCGTAGAGCAACGAAGTGGGCTTCCCCTACTGCGGGTGTATTGGTATGACGCAGGACGCAACGGCATAGCCGACGCGGACCAGGAGCGGGTTGCCTCGCTGCCGAGGGTCAAGCTTCGTTTGGGCCGGATCGGTGTCGATGGCGAGCAGAAGGGTGTTGACCTGCGGATTGGCTTGGATATGGTCGGACACTCCCGCAACCGGGTGGTCGACACGATATACCTTCTGTCCGGTGATGACGACCTGACGCAGGCCGTTGAGGAGGCGCAAGCTCAGGGTGTTCAGGTGGTGGTGCTGGCCGTGCCCACAGCGGGTGGGCAGGCGCATGGTGTGAATCGACATCTGATCAAGGCGGCAGATGGTGTGGAGGTGCTGTCCCCGTCCCTGCTTGATGCGGTGATCAGGGCTTCGGAGACCCCCTTGTCGGTGGCGTCCTCGACCGCCACTGGCAAGGAAGCGATGCCCAGCCCATCCGACCTGGCTCGTCGTGCAACGGCAATCCGCGAATCTGTCGCCGCGGTCACGGCGTACAGCGGTGGCTCGGGTGGAAGGCCATACATTGCTCCCGACTATCAGCGTGACCCCAGGAGGTCGGAAAGACGATCCATGAAGTGGTCAGAAAGGCTTACGAGGCGTGGGCGCGCACCGCAACCCCAGATCAGAAGGGAGGATCTGGTTGCGGGGCAGCCCAACATCCCGCATGACTTGGATCGTGCTTTGCTGATCGACCTGAGCGACGCCTTTGACGGCGACTACCTGAGTGACCGGATGCGAGTCCAACTGAGGTCACGCTTCTGGGATGAGGTCAAGGAGGCTCGGGAAGCTCCCGTGCTTGCCGGTTGACGTGTAGGCAGTGAGAGGGGAACCGCGTGGCCCCGGGGAGAGGCCACGCGGTTCTTTTAGGGGGTGGGAATTGACGTTTTTACTTCTGGCCCTGGTACTTCCAGGCGCGCACGTAGTCGATGACGAATTCAGTCTTGTCCGCTGTCTCTGTGGTGTTGGGGATGCCCCAGTACTTTGAGCCCACCTGGGTGTTCAGGCGGAGATGGTACTTGTCCCCCGAGCCGAAGGCTCGCTGCCAGCGGGCATCATCTGACTTCTTGACCTCCTGGTACTGCTGGCCGTCGATGAAGAAGGTGATGCGCTCGGGAGTCCACTCCACCGCCCAGGTATGGAATTGACCGTCGTTGACGTCGATGCCCTCAGGTGTGTAGGCGGTTTTCCTGGTCGTCTTCTTGTTCTCCTGATTGAAGTGCACCGTTCCCTGGGGAGCGGGTTGACTGATCCGGTTCGCCTGGATGCTTTTCCTCTGGAGTTCCGTAGGCCCTCGAAGATATCGATCTCCCGGCATTATCCTTCCCGTTGTCCGGGCGCAGCCAGAAGGCCGGCCAGATGCCGCGGGATTTGCCCTTGATGGTGGGGAGCTTCGCCCGAATCTCGAAGCGCCCGAACTCCTGGGAGAACTTCCCATTCCAGTGTCGAGGGGCGCCGGTTGAGTACCAGCGATCCTTGGCATATTTGTCACCCGCGTACTTGATCGGAGCTGCGAGACGCTCCGTTCGGATGATGAGGTTCCCGTCGCTCACGTTGACGTTGGATGCGCGTTTGGTTGCCCAGTCGTGAGTCCACATAGTCATTGTCGGCGACATTCCATTTCTCCAGTGAAGAGGCATCGTTGAAATCATCATTGAAGACTGGGTCGCCCCATCCTGAAACCTGGCTGTCGCCACCGTTGCCCTCGGAGAACAGGCTGTTGACGGTCATGGTGGTGGACTCGGATCCGTTCTTCCCCACGTAGGCGCTCACGCCAATCCCTGCCGCCGGTGGCAGGGGGTTGCTTCCGTCGGTGGCTGTGACCTGCCAGTCCGGCTTAGGGGATGCTGGATGTGAAGACCCGAGCGGAGAGGGTGACATTGTCCGTGCCTGATACCTCCAGCTCAATGCGATAAGCATCATAGCGCTTAAGTTCATCCACCTCGGTGCCCTGGAGGATCTGGGTCTTGCCATTGGTGACCTTCTCCAACTGGATATAAGAGGGCTTTCCCGGTGTTGAGCGAACGACTGCGGAATAATAGCTCTGCCCCGACTTCCGGACCAGTACCCGGTTGTATACGCTGGATGCTGGGATTGTGCTCAAGGTGAATCTGTAGCCTGTTGTCGAGGACTCTGCAGCAGAGCCGGTATCTCGATTGACCTGCTTGAACTCTCCGGGATTTGCGGTGAGATCAAATGGTTCCTCCTCCCTGAATTCAGGGGCTGTTTGCTGGAGTGATGGCAGCTCATGCGCGCTCGCTGCAGTTGGTGTGGCAGGCAGAAGGGATGCGGTGCTGATGAGATGCCGCTGCGGCCACGGCCAAGTGAGATATGCGTTGGCGAGTTGTCATAAAATATATGCTCCTTAGAAAGACGAAAGCCGCTCCGGTGTGCCCGGATCCCCTGCAGGTCGGGGGCTGGGATGCCCCTTCCCTCCGTCGAGAATTCCCGAGCTGATGCGCTCTCTCACTTCTGCGGATGCTCCGTGATCGGTGATGAGCAGAGTCTCACGCTAGTCAGGCGGCTGAAGGTGGGCAATGGGTCGGGGAACACATCGAAGGTTGGGTCATATGCTGTGTCCATCTGGACGATATGTCGAGGCGGGGTGGAGCTGCAGGGTTGGGCCGCCCCGCCTCTCCCTCCCCGGTCGTCGCGATCATGTTGTCGATCTGTTCCTGAACCCGCCGTGGGGTTTGGCTTACGTGATGCGCAACCGTGGATATTCCGGCTTCCACATGTGTTCGTAGATGTCCTGCACCGGATTGGTCAGGGGGCGTCTGGCGAGACCCTGAGACTCGGCCATCTCGGCGACCGCCTTCGCCACCGTCGCCGCCACCATCCGGAGATTCCGCATGGTGGGCAGCAGCGAGGCGCCGGGCTGATGCTCGTTGACCAGGCCCGCCAGTGCCTCTGCTGCGGCATAGATCATCTCCTCAGAGACCAGCTTGGCCTGCACCACCGAGACACCCAGCCCCAGCCCCGGGAAGATCAGGGCGTTGTTGGCCTGGGCGATCGTGTGGTGTACGTCGCCTCGCCTGACCGGATCGAATGGGCTGCCCGTCGCGATTAGCGCCTTGCCATTCGTCCAGTCCAACAGATCCGCAGGACGGGCCTCGGCGCGGTCCGTCGGATTGGAAAGCGGCATGATGACTGGTCGGTCGCAGTAGGAGTGCATTGCCCTCACCACCTCCTCGGAGAACGCCCCGCCGCGGGCGGAGGTGCCGATGAGGACTGTGGGCTGGGCGTTCTTGATGACCTCCAGCAGATTCACCCGGTGCGGATCGGCCACATCCCACCCGTCAATCTCAGAGCGGGGGCGCGCGTAGGGGCGCTGGAAGTCCCGCACTCCGGGGCTGTCCTCAATGATCAGGCCGTTGCGGTTGAAGGCATAGAACTGTCCCGGGGCGCGCCCCACAGCGTTGAGCGCACCCTGGATCATGTCGGCGATGCCGATTCCAGCGGTCCCCGCCCCGTAGATCACCACCCGGTGCTTGCGCAGCGGAATGCCAGTGCGACGCACGGCGGCGATCACCGCGGCCAGGACGACGGCTGCGGTGCCCTGGATGTCGTCGTTGAAGGTGCAGATCCTGTCGGCGTAGCGCTGCAGGATGCGGTGGGCGTTGGAGACCCCGAAGTCCTCCCAGTGGATCATCGCGTTCGGGAACATCGTGGTTGTGATGTTCACGAACGCGTCGATGAAGGCGTCGTATCTCTCGCCACGGATGCGCGCATGGCGTTCTCCCAGATAGCCGTCGCTGTGGAGCAGCCCCAAATTGTCGGTGCCCACGTCCAAGACGACGGGGATGGCGCGCTGCGGATGGATGCCGGCTGCGGCGGTGTACAGCCCCAGCTTCCCGATGGCGATCTGGATGCCGCCGATGCCCTGATCCCCGATGCCGAGGATGCCCTCGGAGTCGGTGACCACCACTAGGTCGGCGTCCTCGGGCGTCAGCTCGTAGTTTCGCAGGGACTCCTCTATCCGCTCTGGATGGTCGATGGACAGGGAACACACCGCGAGTGCCGACATATTCGTGGCTGAAACGTTCGATGGCCTCGCTGATGGTCGGGGTGTAGACGATGGGGAGCATCTCCTCCAGATGCTCGCTGACCAGCCGGTAGTACAGCACCTCGTTGCGGTCCCGAAGCTGTGACAGGTAGATGAATTTCGACAGGGGTGAGGGGCAGCGGCTGAACTGGCCGTAGGTTCGCCGTAGCTGCTCCCTCAATGGTGGAGACCCGGTTGGGAAGCAGACCCGACAGGTTGAGCTGCTCCCTCTCGTGGTGGGTGAAGGCGGTGCCCCGGTTGGACACCGGGTTTGTGACGACGAGCCTGCCCCGAGAGCTGATCTCCAGGACGGCTTCCCGTGCATTGGTGTCCAACGTGAAACCCGGCTGCTGCATCCCGATGCGCCTCGTCTTCCCTCTGCCTCGTACAGTGGGGTCAAATCTACCGCTGAATCGCCCCTCTTGGGAGATCCCCCGCAGTGATACTGCACTCGTGGATGGATGGTGTCCCAGGGAGTGATCGGCACACGGCCCTCGCCCTGGCGTCAGACTCAGATGAGGGGCGGCTGCCGTTCGCCGGCATCTCACGAGACGGCGGCCCTGAGCCCCAGCTCATTGAGCGCAGAAAGCTTATGGATAACCCGGAAGCAAGGCTCCGGCTATCCCCCTGGGTCTCGTCGGCGCCTCCCACTAGCCTATGAGCCATGACGGTTTCTCCTCCGGTATCCCGGCAACCCAGGCGAGGTATCGGGGCTGTTCTCCTCACCTGCTGCCACCTGGCCCTGCTGGGGTGTTCGGCATCTTCGTCGTGGTGCTGCTCACAGTGCTGTTCGTCGTCAGCGTCGTCACCATGCCACTTTTCGGGCTTGGGATCGTGTTCTTCTCGATCCTGGTCCTCGCCATGATCTCAGTGGCTCGTTTTGAGAGCATTCGCGTGCAGGATCTCTACGGCCTTCCCCGTAAGCGGCTGCCCTTGGCTCCCACGACCGGTGCGGGGTTCTGGGCGAGGATTCGTTGGCTTTTTCGGCAGAGCATCTCGCGGAGCATGTGGCGTGCGCTCAACTCGTTCATACTGGCCTCGCTTTCGGGGTGGTGATACTGCTCGACGCCCAGCAGGGCGTTGAGCACATCTCGCGCGGCACTACGATGCTCCTCCAGCCGGACGTGGGCTCTGGTGTGCTGTTCATCCTGAGCGGTGTCGTTGCGCTCTGCCTTGTTCCTCTGCTGGCCCTATGCCCACGCGGCGATCGCGGTGAGCCTCGTCGGCAGGCCCAGTCGGAGAGAACTCGCAGCTGAGGCGGCGGCAAGCAGTCGGCAACGTGAAGGGGCCGTTCAGGCTGCCAGCCTGGAACGCACCCGCATTGAGCGTGACCTCCACGACGGAGTCCAGCCCCGGCTGGTGTCCATCGGGATGGCCCTCGGGCTGGCCCAGCACAAGATCGAGAAGGATCCCGAGAGCGCCCGTGCCCTCGTTCTTGAGGCCCATGCCTCCACCAAGGAGGCCATCATCGAACTCCGACAGCTTGCCCGCGGCATTCACGCCTCCGTGCTAGCTGATCGCGGGCTTGATGCGGCTCTGTCCGCGCTGGCAGCCCGCAGCCATGTGCCCGTGCAGCTGGACATGCGCCTGGATGACGGCGACCGCGTCGCCAGTCCCCGCTACCGTGAGGTGGAGGCTGCCGCCTATTTCGTCATCGCGGAGGCCCTCACCAACGCCGCCAAGCACTCCCGCGCCAGCGAATGCCGGGTGCTGGGACGTCTCCATGACGCCGGCACGCCCGAGGCGAGACTGTGGGGTTCGTGTGGAGGACAACGGTGTGGGCGGCGCTGAGGTGCAGCCCGGCGGAGGTCTCGATGGGATCACCCAGCGGGTGCGTGCTGCGGGCGGCACCCTTCGCTTGGAGAGTCCGCTCGGTGGCCCCACGACACTGGAGGTGAGCATCCCATGCGCATCCTGATCTGCGAGGACTCCGTCCTGCTGAGAGAGGGCCTCGTTCGGCTGCTCACCGAGGTCGGCCACGAGATTGCTGCCGCCCTGCCCGATGCCATAGACCTCCACACCACCCTGGCAACGGACCTGCCGGACTTCTGCATCCTGGATGTCCGGCTGCCCCCGACATTCACCGACGAGGGAATCCGCGCCGCGCTGCAGATACGAAGGCAACACCCCGAATTGCCCGTGCTCGTGCTGTCCCAATACGTTGAGGAACGCTACGCGGGTGATCTCATCACCTCCAACGGCGGTGCATTCTGGCTACCTCCGCGCGACAGGGTGACCGATGTCGTCGAATTCCTTGAGGCGCTTGAGCGCATCGCTTCCGGGGCCATGGTGCTTGACCCAGAGGTGGTTGCCCAGCTCCTCAACAGACGCTCCCATGACAGCCCCCTGGCCTCCCTGACTGAACGCGAACGCCAGGTGCTGTCTCTGATAGCCGAGGGACGCTCCAATCAGGCCATCGCCGAGGTGTTGTACCCGTCTGCAGCCAGCATCGAGAAACACATCTCCGCCATCTTCAACAAACTCGGCCTCCCCTGTCGACGAGAACACCAACCGCCGCGTGCTGGCCGCACTGGCCCACGTCGCTGATGAAAGGAACATCCCATGACCGAATCACGCAACACTGGTCGACGCTCCCCTGCTGACCCGGGTGCTGGACCCTGATGGGTGGGGTCATGCTTCTGGGCGTGGCGGTGCTCACACTCTGGGCTTTATCACAGCGCCGCAGGCACGTGACTACTGAGCCCCAACAACAGGCCAGAGACGGCATCAACAACCTGGTGGTGGATGCCTCCGCCGGCGACATCACCGTCACCTGCGGCGGTTCCGAGGATTTCGTGCTCACCCAGGAGCAGGTGACCGAGAAATGGAACCTGGAACGTGACGGCGACACCCTCAAAGTCAGCCGTACACCCCAGTTCCGCTTCTTCCCTCCCTCACCTTCATAACGGGCAAAGTGGGAGGAGAAGGTTGCGCTCATCCCCGAGGCTGCCTGTCAGCAGAACATGGCCGCTGACCTCTCCGTGAGCGCCGGGAGCCTCAACGTCGATGCCCGCTTCGATGCCCTGAAGGTGAGCGTGAGCGCCGGATCCGTCGAGATCAACGGCGAGGCAAACGATCTCAAGGCCAAGACCTCAGCTGGGGATCAGGCTGGACCTGGATGGGGTGGAGCAGGCTGACCTGGAGGTGTCTGCCGGCAGCATCAAAGGGGCCCTCCGGCAGGGTTCCCCGAAAACCTCAACATCAACGGATCAGCGGGCGACACCACCCTGTCTCTGCCAGCCGGGAACTACAACGTGAACTCAGACGTCTCCGCAGGCAGCTTCAACAACAATGTGAACATTGACCCGCAGGGGATGAGGAGCCAGATCGATGTCGAGCTGAGTGCAGGTGAAGTCACCTTGAGCACGGAATCCTGATCCCAGCCGCCACATCACACCACACCATCATTTCGCCCCAGTGCAGCTGACTTTCAGAGCTGCACTGGGGCAGGATGGGTGGATGGGAGCTCGGGTTAGTAGCGATCAACAAAGCATTCTGCGGTTCTGGTGGATGCTGGAGCTGTTCAGTCCGCAGAAGCTCCCCGAAGCTGACTGGCAGGGCGCAGCGTCCCGTCGATCAGCAGGTCATCCAGTGGTACCCCGGCAGGTCGCTGCCATGGGAGACGCTGCCACCCCGCCGCCGCTGGGCAAGACGGAACGGGTCTGGCAGCACACCGTCTACCTCGGCGTCTGTGACCTGGAGACCACATATCAATGGCTGCACAGGGCATTCGGGGAGGATGACGAAGTCTACGACGAACGCCCCAAAGGGCGAAGTGCCTGCGCGGGGCTGCTCTCGACCAGGAGGGCAGAGCGGTGCCCGGGACAGCGGTTTTGTCATCAGCGCTGTGGGCGGTCGCCCGCATTGAGAGCCCCGGGCCGCGGCATCCCGGATGGGCTGACGGCTTTCCCCGGACCGCTGAGGACTTCACAGAGGCCGTCGATGAATACGAGGGTGGCAGGCGTGACGCCGCCGGTGAGGACAAGCCGCTGCCTCACGACTCGGCCTCACTTCTCGAGGTCCTAGACATCGCCCACTGGAAATCTGGGATCACGCGCATTCCCACCCCTGGCTGCCAAACGCTTCCATCATCCAGTCGAGGGCTGTCTCTGCCAAAGCCACTGAGCAGGCGACGGAGATTGACTTCCTGAACAGCTTCTACCTGGATGACCTCGCTGCTGTTCGCGAGGCTATGGGCAAAGGGGAAGCTCCCGGTGAGGCACTCGCCTCCTACCTGACTAGTGACTGGCTCCTCGATGCCCGCAACCGGGTGGATGTCGTCAAGAACCCTGGCGTCGTGGATGAGGGGGTGGCGCTTGGCAGGCTGCCCAAGGGGCGCTGGCCTTCGAACCCCGGACATGGCTTGGCGCTGAGCCAGCAGTTCGCAGTCAACCAGGCACTCAACGACATGGCGTCCCCACGTGCGGCCTGATGGGGGTCAACGGCCCGCCCGGCACAGGGAAGACGACGATGCTGCGCGACATCCTGGCCGGCAACGTCGTCGAGCGGGCCCCGCCGTCTGGCTGCCCTCCAACGTCCCGAAGACGCATTCACCAACACAACCCCACACATGGACAGGGCAGAGTGGCCACAACCGCAGCGTGCGACAGCTCCGGTCGGAGCTGACCGGATTCGAGATGGTCGTTGCGTCCTCGAACAACTCGGCTGTCGAGAACGTGACCGACGAGATCCCCGCACGGAAAGCCATCGATAAGAAATGGCGTGACAAGGCCGACTATTTCGCCGAGATCGCCTCCGCCGTGTTGGGGAATGTGACTGACGACGACGGCAAGACGATCCCAGCCACAGCGGCCTGGGGTTTGATCGCGGCCCGGCTCGGCAACAAACGCAACCGTAGCGCCTTCCGCTCCGCATTCTGGTTCGACAAAAAGGATCCCCACACCAAGGAAACTGACCACGACGACGGCATCCGGATGCAGACCCGCCTGCAACAGTGGCGCGATGGCCTTGTCCGGCACAAGAGCTGGGAACAGGCGCGCGAAGATTTCACGCAGGCTGAGCTTCGCGTCGATGCCCTGATTGAACAGCGATGCCAGGCGCGGCAGCGCATGAGAGCGTCTCCACAGCTGGTTCGTGATGAGGAGACCCTGGTCTCAAGGAGCAGACAGGTGAGTCACATCCTGCGGGACGTAGAGGCAGATCTTGGGCGGCACATACCGGTGGCACGGCAGGCAGAGGCGCATCTGGAGGAGGCGACCATCCAGTACGACCGCCACCTGAACGTCAAGCCCGGCTTTGAGATCCTCTTCACCTGGGGACGCGCGATACGGGACTGGCGCTCCCAGCTGGCTCTCATCTCCGACCATCTCCGTGCAGCTGAGCAACGCAGAGGGGAGACAGCGGCCAGGACCCATCAGCTCCAGGAACGTGTGACACAGCTTCGCAATGAGTTCACCGCCGCGGCCGCAGATCACACGAGGGTTCGGAGGGAACTGGCCGAGCTTCGGGCGTCGATGCGCACAGGACCGGGAACGCTACGCCCCCGGGTACCCGGATGAGACCTGGACTGGCGACCACCGTGAGCTCCACGCTCCCTGGCTCGATGCGGAGATCGACACTGCCCGCTCGGAGCTGTTCCTGGCTGCGTTGCAACTCCACGAGGACTTTCTGGCCAATGCAGCAGGGGGACATGGTGACTCGAGCTTTCGTGCTGCCTGCGATGTCGTCGCAGGCAGCTATCCCCACCGCCTGGAACCTGAGAAGCTGCGTGCAGCCTGGCAGCTGTTCTTCCTCGTCGTTCCGCTGATCTCGACGACATTCGCGTCTGTGGGTCGCATGTTCGGGGCCCTGGGCCGTGAGGCGCTCGGCTGGTTGCTCGTCGACGAGGCGGGGCAGGCATCTCCGCAGCATGCCGTCGGCGCGATCTGGCGTTCGCAGCGGGTGGTGGCGGTCGGTGACCCGCTGCAGCTTGAGCCCGTGGTCACGATCCCTCCGAAGGCCCGGCGGGACATCGCCAGTGCCTACGGGGTCTCTGCGACGTGGATTCCCCCCGAGGCCTCCATACAAACCCTTGCGGACCGCGTCTCCCGGGTCGGGACGACCCTGCGGCAGGGTGGCGGTGATGTCTGGGTCAGTGCCCCGCTGAAGGTGCACCGGCGCTGCGATGATCCGATGTTCACGCTGTGCAACCAGATCGCCTACAACGGTCTCATGGTCAACGGAGTGCCGCCTAGGGGGAGTCGCGCCGGGAAACCCGACCCGTTCGATGACAGTGCCCAGGGGCCCGCGGTGGCGTGGAGCCATTGGGTTGATGAGCCCGCATCGACGCCCGATACGCACCTGCAGGCCAATCAGATAGAACGCCTGGAGAAGGCTCTTGCCTATTTGGAGGAGAAAGGGGTTCCCGCGTCGCAGGTGATAGCCATCTCGCCGTTCCGGGATGTCGCCAACAGGTTGGAGACGCTGTCAGCGCAGTACCAGGGGCTCCGGGCAGGCACCATTCACACCGCCCAGGGGAGGGAGGCGCCGGTTGTTTTCCTGGTCTTGGGCGGCGCCCCCAACAAAACCCGGGGCAAAGTTCTGGGCAGCCTCAAAGGTCAACCTCGTCAACGTCGCGGCCAGTCGTGCCCAGCGCAGGCTGTTCGTCATTGGTGACCGCAAGGGAGTGGGCCAGACACAATTACTTCCAGCAGCTCTCCCAAGCCCTGGAATGACAACCCTCAATGGGCTGATTCTGGGCTTCGCCTCAGACGATGCCCAGAGCCCCGTCTGGGGTGAAGCCGGGGAACACCCTCGGAGAGTTTGTCGCTGTTGCCGAGCCGTTTCGCGACGATCTCCGACAATGCCTGGCGATAGTCCAGAGTGATGGGGACGTCACCCAGGCTGAGGGTTCTCCTCAGTCAGCTCCGGGACGGTGCCGTACACCTTCCCTCCGGCCACGCCGCCGCCCATCACGAACATGGTGTTTCCCTGTCCGTGGTCAAGGCCCGCGTCCCCGTTCTCGGCGACCCGTCGCCCAAACTCGCTCATCGTCACGATGGTGGTTCTGTCCCACATGTCGCCCATGTCCTGGCGGAACGCGGCGAGGCCCTCAGCGAACTCGCGGGATCGTTTCGAGAAGTCCGCGTTGACGCCGGCGGCTGATCCGACCTGCCGGTGCATGTCCCAACCACCGAGGTCGATGCACGCCGCCTCAATGCCGATGCCGCTGTGAGCCATCTGGGCGATCTCCGCTAGGCCCCTGTCCCCAGGGGCTGTCAGGGTATCCGGATGACTCGCTCTGTATTGAGGGCCCGGGCTTTCCCCGCAGGGTGGACAGCGTGTCGACGGCCTCGAAGGTGACGTCCGCCTGGGTTTGGATCTCGCCGCCCGCAGACCCGTACATTTCCTCAATGATGTGGCGCACCTGATTTTTGGTCTCCTCCGATCCGTAGGTGTGCAGGTCGAACGCGGAGATGCTGGAGACTGCCAGCGCGTCGAGGGCGTCGGCGCTCAGCGACATGACGGTGGAGTTGCCCACGGTGATGCCCCGGAATGTTCCCGTCGACGACGATGAGGTCTGGAGATGCCGTCCGAGCCAGCCGCTGCGTGACATTCGCGGGGGCCGCGCGCTCCACGGTGGCCTGATCCTGGAAGTGCGAACGTGTCACCTCCGGCGATCCCGAACCCTGGACGATGGCCAGGTCCCCTGCCTGCCAGATCTCCCGCAGAGCCGACATGTTCTGGTTCAGCCCCCAGGTCTGGTCGAGGGCGATGGCCTGCTCGGGTCGCACGCCGATGCTGGGGCGGGCCTTCAGATAAGCCGCATCCCCCAGCGGGGCCACCGCCGACAGGCCGTCGAAACCGCCTCGCAGGGAACACGCACACCAGCAGGTGCCCGCCGGTGGCCCCAGGGTCTGCGAAGGAGTAGCGGGGAGCGCAGAGCCGGCCAGCAAAGCGCCGAATCCTGCGGCCACCCCGCCCAGAACGTGCCGTCGCTTGATGTTCCTGGGCCCCCTGAGGCATGTTCCACCTCATACAGCTCAGGCAGGTCGAAGCGTTCGGTGACGAAGCCGTCGGCCTCGCAGCAGCTCATGGATACTGAGCGGTCGCCGACCCTGCACGATCAGCTCGTCATCGCTCTCCCGGTGATGGTGCATGGGCGTCACGATGCGCTCGTGCATCATCGCTGCGCCTTTGATGAATCGGGTTTTCTTTGGTTTGTGTTGACTCACGTGGATCTTTTTTTCCTTCTATCGCAAGGAGGCGTAGGGGCTGGCGAAGGTCACCCGGACTGCGTGGCCTACCTTCTTGTCCAGCTCCTCCTCGGGCAGTGTGGAGTCGGCGGTGGCTGTCTCCCCGCCCAGCAGCAGTGATGCCACCTGCGCCACCAGGTTGTCCGGCCAGCGATACCCGGTCAGGTGCCAGGTGATGCGCTGGGCTGTGTCCATGGCGTTGTCGCCTGGTGCGATGCCGAGTGCTGTGGGCCAGGATGTCTCACCGGACTCCTCCTTGTCGCCCAGCACGGCATCCTGTGTGGCGTTGAGCATCTGCAGTGTGTTCGATGCCGAGCTCCAGTAGTCGGCGGTGTCTGGGTAGCCGTCGACGACTGGCCAGCCCCGGGGTAGGTCGCGGCCAGTGCTGATCAGCCAGCCGTAGACGCCGTAGTTGTAGAGATCCCCGGCTTCGGTGCGACCCTTTGGGGTGAGGGACTGCACCTGCGCGGCTCGGGCGATGCTGGAGATCAGCTCGGAAGGACGACGCCACTTCTGCCCGGCGGAGCTCCAGAACTCCTGGTGCGTCAGGGTGGCTTTGACCAGGGCTTTGATGCTGGTGTCGGCATCAAGGTAGGCCTGCGCCAGCGCGTCGACGGTTGCCTGGCTGGGGTCATCCGAGATGAACCGCACCGCGAACCTGCGTGCCAGGCGCTGCGCGGTTCCCGGATGTGATGCCAGGGTATTCCGCGTAGCGGTGGAGGACCTCGGGTCCCTCCGTCGCGTCGCTGTTTGCGTCGGTGAAGTCCATCACCCGCACCTGCCCTGTGTGGTGGTGCTGCGGGTTGTACTGGTAGGTGAAGGTCTCCCAGTTGACGGAGTGGCCGGTGAGGAGCAGCGCGCTCTGCCGCACGTCGTCCTCCGTGTAGTTGCCCACGCCGACGGTGTAGAGCTCCAGCAACTCTCGTCCCAGGTTCTCGTTGGGGTTGTCCTTGGTGTTCACCTGGTTGTCCAGCTCTATGAGCAGGGCGGGGTGCGTCAGTGCGCCGTGCAGCAGGTCCGCGAAGCGCCCCAGGGCGTGGGTGCGGATCAGCCGGTCGTATTCGCCCACGAAATCCGGGGCCTTGCCCTGGTTCGTCACGTAGATGTGGTTGGAGAGGGCCTCGATGACGTTTTTCCGCGAGGAGTCTCCGCGTGAACCGGTAGCGCAGCAGTAGGGCGTTGGTGACCTGCGGCCCTACCTTGTAGGTCTCGCTGGTCTGCTGCGCAACTTCCGCCGCCGTCACGCTGGACCAGCTGAAGTGCTGTCTGATCAGATCCTCGGTGACGGAGTCGTCGATGCTCTCGGGGTCAAGCTGAGCTTCGATCCAGGCGTCTGTGCCCATCGCCTCAATGCCTGCGACATCGGCTGCGGTGACGCCCAACCCAGCCCTGCGGGCGAGGTGCCATGCCGGGGTGGTGTGCAGGGTTAGGCCTGGGGTCAGGGGGCTGGCGGTCTCAATGGTGGTGGGCGGAGGTGTCGCCTTGAACGCATCCGACGGCTGAATCTCTGCCAGCGAGGCTCGTGCTCGTTCGTTGGACCTGGGGGTTGTGGACAGCTGGGCCAGATCGGCTTCCGGCATGTCCGCGTCACTGGGGTCGTGCAGCACCCTCCTGCTGGTGTCCGAACTGTTCCGAGAGGCGTTCCCGGGGAGGGGGTCGTCTGGGACGGTGAGGCCTCAGGGCGTCCCCTCGGGGTCTGTGAGAGTGCTCCGGAAGGGGCCCCTGCGGCTGAGCCGAGCACGGGCTCGCTCAGATTCAGTGGTGTCGGACTCGGCGCGGTCGGACTGGACTTGTTGTTGGAGGGGTCCTGGCTGCGATCGTCGTTGGAGCCTGAGAACAGGGAGTGCGCGCCGGCTGCGACCAGCCCTACGAGCGCCATCGACCCCGCCCCCAGGGCGATGGCCTGGCGACGCTGACGCGGATGATCGGGATTGGGAGTTGGGGACTGTTGAGGGCCCCCTGGGGAGATGTGTTCCGGCATCGGTCTCCATTCCTTTGGAACATCGAGAAGATACTGAGAATTTCTAAGGAAAGGGTAGCTGATTTCAGCTACGTCGCAAATACCGTTGTGATCGGCAGATTGTCTGCGGATCGCCGAGGATGTTCTCCTGTCTCCCGCGGCAAGACCGGAACCTGACCTGCCCCTGCGGAGGTCGTGGGTCTGGCCGGATGAGGCTTCGTATGCTCAGCGGCGGTGGTAGATCTCGCTGAAGGGCAGGCGGAACCGTTCTCCCCAGACGCCCCGGTCGGGCCTCCGGATGCCGCAGGTGATCACCATGGTGATCCTCGCCGCCCGCGGCAATCCCAGGATCTTCTTGACCCGTCCCTCGTCGAAACCCTCCAGAGGGCAGGTGTCATAGCCTGCCTCGGCCATGGCCAGCATGAAGGTCTGTGCGGCGAGCCCGCAGCTCTTGTGCGCCACGGTTCGCATGTCGGCCTCGGTGACGTTGGTGATCATGGGACGAAACCAGTGCGCCACCTCCGTCACCACGCGACGGAGAATCCCCAGTAGGCCGAAGGCCCGCGAGTACAGGAACGGCATGAGCTTCATGTAGTAGGTGGTCTGTCTGGCGATTCGGTGCGCCTGCCGGTCTGGGGGCTGTTGCGGGTGATGTTGCCTTCTCGAACTCCAGCACCTTGTGGGCGTGGTCGCGATGCAGGTCCTGACGGGTGACGAACACGACCATTTGGGCGGCGGTTGTTGCGGTGCGCTGGTCTAGGCAGGCGTGTGCCAGCTCGCGGAGCGTCGCCGGGTCGGTGACGTGATAGAACTCATACAGCTGAAGGTTGGAGCTGCTCGGCGCCAGATGCGCCAGCTCAAGGCATCCGGCCACTGTGTCCGTGTCCAGAGGCTGGGCCTCGTAGTGGCGCACGGAGCGACGGCGATGCAACAGTTCGGCGAGTGACACCGGTACCTCCCAAGTCAGTCAGCGTGACGTATGCTATGCGCTTTTCCGGCGGTGTGCGGTCAAACCTGGAGACCACTGTAGTCGTGGAGACGAGGTCAGATACCTTCGCGGACTCTGGCCACCCCTGTCTCTGGGGCAGCTCATGTCATGTACTTGGATCCTTGAGGCAACTTTCCAGAGGGGTGGTGGCAGCGGCGGCGTGCGGGACAGGCCGGCGGGAATCTGTCGAGGACCGATCCGACATGGTCCGAGTTGGTCAAAGAATCACCAACCCGGTCTGATTAGAGGTTCTGCTGAACAGCGTGCGGGATTCGGGTCTGTCGGAGGAACGGTGTAGGTGGCCTGATTGCCTGTGGGGGAGGGGCATGATGGTCGAGATCGCTGCCGGTGCTGTCGGGTCGGTTGGGGGATTAGTCAGGCTGGTTGTTGTGACTGAGCAGCCTCTATCTTCATCATTTGTGCTGGCTGAGATGGGTGAGGGTCAGCGAGAGATGATTGTCATGCTGGTGCGGTTGTCCCGCGTCAAGTATAGCTCTCTTTGGAGTGCTATGGGTTTTGTGGACACTGTTGAAAAATGGGATTTCTAGGCTGCTTTCTGGTTTTTGACTCCATTGTTGGTGGACGTGGTTGGGTGTGCGGTACCCCTAGCGCTGAGTGGAGTCGTTTCTGATTGTAGCGTAACTCGATCCAGGCTGTCACATCCTTTATAGCATGTTTCCGTGTTGGATAGATCTTCCGGTTCACTACCTCCTTCTTGCAGGTGGCATTAAATGATTCCGCTGCGGCATTGTCGTAACACGACCCGATTCTACCCACCGAGGCGCGGATACCATATGTGTTCATGACTTCCGCGCAATTCAGCTGAGGTGTATTGCGAACCACGATCCGAATGGAAGACGGTTTCACCCCCGGGTTACTGGGCAATTTCTGACCGCCATGTGTAAAGCCTCGGCAACAAGCCTGGTGCGCATATTCCCGGCGATCGCGTAACCGATGATCTTCATCTCGGGTAGCAATCCATGACGGTTGCTAGATAAGTGAATCCTTCCCAGGTGGGGATGTAGGTGATATCGCCCACCTCGTTTCTGCCCTGGTTTGTTGGCGGTAAAATTCCTTTTCACCAGATCCGGGCGGTGGTGAAGATCCTGGGCGGGGATGGTGGTGCGGGCCCGTTTCCGGGGCTGACAGGCCACCAGGCCGGCCTGGTGCATGAGCTGGCGCACCAGATCTAGGCTCGCGTGGAAGCCCCGTTCGGCCAGGGCTGCGTGGATACGCCGATACCCGTACGTTTGGTCAGACTCGTGGAAGAAATGCGTAATTAAAAATAGTGAGTTCTTCCCGTCGTTTCTGCGTCTCGGATAAACCCTGATTCCGCCATCTGTAGTAGCCAGAACGAGACACTCTGGCCCAGCGGCACATCAAATACACCAGATAGCTGCCTTTCCTCGCGGAGGTATATAAACATATTTCGCTGTTACCCGGAGTTTCCTGCACGCATGAAGGCCGCCGCTTTTTTCAAAAACTCGATCTCCATCTTCGCTTCACGCAACTCAGCCTGCAAGCGTTTGTTTTCCGCCACCTGATCCGACGACGCTTCTACCATACCTGGGTCGGGATGCTGTTTCCGCCATATCCTCACCCAGTTACCCACAGTTTGCGGAACCAGATTGTAGGACTTCGCCACTTCCGCTATCGGGCGAGACCCCTCAAGAACCTCCGCGATGATTTGTTCTTTAAACTCTTTACTGAATTTCGAAGCCGGCATGATACAGATTTTACCTCACATGTTCGAATAGACTCAGGTTTTTCGCCACTGTCCACGAAACGCCGGGCACTCCACCTTTCGATTGAAGCAAATATGGAGGCTTATTCATGGGGTGTAGGTGAATATGATTCCGAGGATGGCGTTGATGGTGGTGGCGAAGGTTGTGTAAGGGCGGCGGTAGTCGGTGTGGAGGATGCGCCAGGTCTTCAACTGCGCGATACTTCGTTCTATGAGGTAGCGGATAGTGTTGATCTTTTTTTGTTGAACTCTTTTTCGGTGTCGTGTAATTCACAACCGGCGGGTTTCTTGATCGGGGTGATCAATCTCGGCACCGAAGTGTGGCCTTTATCGCCGATGTGGGTGGCTTGATGAGTGACGTCGAGGAGCCGGGAGTCTTTCAGTGCTGTGAGGCCATAGGGCGTGTGTGGGAAGGGCTGTGAGACCCATGCAAGTCTTCCCGTCAAAGTACAGGCCACCTGGAGATTGACTCCGGTGGTGTGGTGTTTGCCAGAGTACAGCTCTGGATGCTGGCGCCAGGACCAGCACAGCTAGGAGGGTACCGTCAAAGGTTCAACTGCTGGGTCGGGTGGGGGTCTTCCACGGTGGAAACCTGAACCTGGAGGACCTCGGCGATGAGTGGGGTGTAGGCGTTGACAACGCCTGCTGACCGTGGAGTGAGACATCTCAACTATCTTCGCAAGCAAGGTTTTTGGGTGAGGTTGTGGCGCAACGTTAAGAGTATGAGGCGAATACTGGTGAAGAGACCGAGGGTTCGTGAGCCTGCGGTAGGTAGCTGGCCTTTGGTATGGGTGTGGATGCCTGCGCACAGGTCGAAGACTTCACCGGCATCAGGGTTTTGTGCTAGCATTCCCACGTGACGGCTTGTTCCTAAGATGGTTTGTTTTCACACCTTAATTGTCTCACGGGGCAAGCCGTCCCTTGCGCCTTCCAACGCGTGTCAACAAACCCTATGAATAAGCCTCCATGTATGCATGTGGCGGCTCGTTTCGATGGGCTTTCCACGTTTTATTCTATCTGAAACGAGTCGCTCTTGCGATTATTTAGACCCTAGTCTTTGATAGCACTTCTGGGTTCACTGAATAACCCTCATGGGAGTGTCAAAAACAGCGAAACCCGTGTGAGAGCCCAGTTGTCAGCAGTTGTGAATAAGCCTCGAGGTAAAAATCAGGTTCTGGTATAACCAAATCCTGACGAAATTCCGTAGATCTACTCCGGCACCTCGAAATCAAGATCAGTTGAGTTTAAATCAACATTGATCTGGCACGTGAGCCGACTTTCAGGCCGTAATTCGCTTTCCAAGCCAAGGATGACGTCTGCCTCTTCCTCTGGAGTCTGACTAAGAGAATTGGGATTTGATTTTGATGCATACATGTGGCAGGTTCCGCATGTTGCATACCCGCCGCATCTTCCTATGATTCCTGGAATATTGGCATCACGGGCGAAAGACATGACGCTGTCAGCTCTATTTATCTGAACTTGCACATGCTCAGTCGACGATACCCAGAAGGTCAGAATCGGCAATCGCCATTCGGCGGGCTTTTTCATTAAAGTTCATAACTCATCTTTTCTTAACAGAGATTCCATAAAAGCATATGATCAAGATGATTGCCATCGTTGATCCAACCATGATGGCTGGTCGTGTCCCAAGGTCGAACCAAGCGCCCCGGCTCGAAAGTTGCCCAGCTGCGGCCCCTGCCATCCCTACAATGCTCTGGATGCTCCCCACCCGGCCAAGAGCTGAGTCTGGCGCAGATGTCTGGGTGACGATCTGCTGGGTAATCACGGACCAAGCGTCCGATATTCCCATGAGGAAAAGAGCGACTAGCGCGACAAAGAAGAGACTCCCCACAGCAAGGGCAGCGATTCCACAGCACCAGACCAGAGTGAGAAGCACTACCAACTTGACGAGGATGACGGACGCGCCTGATCCAGCCTGAAAAAGTGTACCCAGAGCTCCCTCCCGAGCTCAAAGCGCCAAGCAGCAAACCGTAGCTGACGGCATCTCCCTTAAAAGATTTCTTGGTTCAAAGCAGGAAGCAGCGCCAATGGCAGTGCAAAGAGGGTTGCGATTATATCCACAAGCAACACGACTCGGATATCTCTAATTCTCCAAGCCAACCGCAGGCCCTCCCCAACTGCAAAAATAGTTTGTCTTTCATGAGAAGCCGGAGGAATGTCAGGAAGCATCACGACGGAAACCAAGTACATTACGAGGCATAAGGCGTGGATGGCAAAGAGGGTTGCAACGGTGTTTCGGCTGAGCAGTACTCCGCCCTAGAATAGGACCAAGAATCTGTCCAAAGTTCATACTTAACATATATAAGCTCATCGCAGCAGGGATTGACGATGGGGCTATGAGATGTCTAATGTAAGGGCGGCGTGTTGGGGAAGTCATGGCCCCGAAGGCAGACTGGCAGATAACTGCAGCGTAGGTCGGGGCAGGCGAGAAACCAACGAAGAAGGTTATTGCCAACAACGCAACAGTCGCGCCAAGCTGCCCGCTAACCCCGATAATGCCAAGCATGCGCGGACGGCGAGTGTCAGTAAGCGCCCCTCCGAGAAGCCCGAAGGCGACCGTCGGAACTCCAATGGCAAGGCCCAGTCCACCTACTACAAGGGATGAGCCGGTCTGTTGTAAAGAGCCCAAGCAACTCCCATCTGCATCATCTGAGCAGAAACGCTGACGAGAACTCCGGCGAGCCAGAGACGCGCGAATGGCAACGAATTGCGCAAGGGCGTCAGATCAATGAGAATTCTCATGCTGTCAGTCTACGGGATCAAAGATGGTTCTTGCTCACGGCAGAGGAACTTGGTTGGATACAGAACTGCAGTTTGAGCGATCAATACGCGTTTGTCGTGACAATTATCCTCCCAACCCAGGCAATCTACGCCCCCTTGAATGGTGTGAAACGAGCAGAATTGCGCAATAGCGTCTCCCGAACTAAGATGGCGCTGTATACATTTAAGTTGAACCTACAAGCATTGAGGCTTATTCATGGGGGTATCGGAAACTGCGAAATCCCTTGTCAGAGCCCAGTTGCCAGCAGCTGTGAATAAGCCTCATTCTGAAGAATATAAAAACTAGTCAACTTTCGTGAGTGGCGCCAGAGGGTCATTGCAAATTTGATAGGAGGATATCCAATACATGAATGAACCCGAGAGAAATTTCCTCACCGTGAGGTTTATTCACAGAACGGCCAGCCGCCACTAGAGACGCATCCTGAATAAATAGATTGGGCGGCTCGTTTCAGATAGAATAGATGTTGAATAAAAACACTAACGAAACGAGCCGCTGAATGTATAATAGCACAGGCCTAGCTGACGATCAGTTCAACGCCCTCTACGAGCGCCTCAAAGCGGCAATACGCAACAGTCTTAAACAAGACAAAAAACCAGTGCGGATTCCGACAGTTCTAGGTATCATAGGGGCACTCGAGGTGACGTTGAAGTATCTGAGACGAAACCGTGTCCAGGCCGAGCTTGCTGAAAGTCACAGCGTGTCTCAATCCACCATCAGCCGAGCCATCACCGCCGTAACAGATCTGTTGGCCGACTGTCTAGCAGAAGAGCGTCCGACCCTGGGGCAGGTACCCAAGGACACCGCCCTCCTGATCGACGGTACGCTCCTGCCCTGCTGGAGATGGAAAGCCGAGAAGGCCATCTTCTCAGGCAAGCACCGCCACAGTGGCGTCAACGTTCAAGTCATCACTGACACCCACGGAAACCTCCAGTGGATCTCACCCATCCTCGATGGGAGTATCCATGACGTGAAAGCATTCGATACCCACGAAATCCTAGGGCACCTAAATGCTAGAAATATCATCGCTGACAAAGGCTACATCGGCCGCGGACTCCACACCCCGGCCAGAACCCAACCCGGACGAAAACTAACCGATCTGGAAAAAGACTATAACCAACGAATCAACCACATCAGATGGCCCATCGAACAGGCTATCGCGCACCTCAAAACCTGGCGCATCCTCCACACCATCTATCGCCGCCCATACTCAACATTCCAAACCACAGTCAACGCCATCACAGGGATCATCTTTGGGATTCTGTGAATAAGCCTCTCCCTTCAGTATCTTTTGTGTATGGTTGATACTCACAATAGCAGTGCTCTTGGACCATCGCAACCCGGACAGAGTCAAGTGGTGTGAGCAACCAGGAGGCGTTTGAAAGCTTCGCGCGGGTGCTGGGGTAGCCCAGAGTGGCTGATGAGGACATGGCGATGTGAGACTCTGGCCCCTGCGAGCGAGCCTGCAAGCCATATTTCCATGGACCTACCTCCCCTTCTCACTCACGCAGCGCCGGGATGAGAAGGGGTTGCGGTGTTCGAGAGTCAGTTCTTGCTGGCTGTGGGGGCCTCGTCGATGGCCTTGGTGGGGATCGGAACGATGTAGCTCTCTGTCGCCCCGTCGCCGAAGTTGCTGGCGAAGATGATCCGGCTCAGGTCGCGAGAGGCGCTGGCCTGGGGCTCCAGGAAGTAGGCGTCGTCTCCTGACAGGTTCGACCAGTTGCCGCGGATGTGCGCGATGTTGAGCTTGCGGCCGCCAGGTTTGAGCTCCATCAGCCACACCTTCCGGTACTCCGGGCGGAGCTCGGGGGCGGGGTGGTGTTCCCGTAGTCGGCGAAATCAGCGTAGGTGGAGACCACGGCCCACCCCGGACGGTCAAAGGCCTGACCGCTGATGTGCAGGGCGTATCCTCGCCGGAGGCCGGGTAGAGGGTATGCAGGTCGGTTGCCTCGCCGTTGTCCAGGTTGATGGCAGAGATGACCCCGCGGGCGTAGTCGGAGTAGACCAGGTAGTCCTCTTTGTTCGGGCCGAATGCCAGGTCGGAGTGCTCTGAGGCTGGGGCCAGCTCTCGTGACTCCTTGAAGTCAAGCGTGTAGGCGCGGGTACCGCCTTGGCCGTCGAGCCAGGACGGGACAGCGTATTTGCCGCTGGGCGAGGTGCTGATGTGATCCGGGTAGGCACCGGGACGGGAAGTCCTTCGCATCCAGTGTGCCGAGGATCTTCTTCTCCTGGAGATCCAGGGTCACCAGGCCATGGATGGCCTTCTCCTGGGTGGACTCGTTGTAGCTGGTGGCCATCAGCGCCAGGTAGCGTCCGTCAGCGCTCATCGTGCCCCTCACCCTTGGTCCAGAAGGACGCTCGCAGCAGCCCAGGGAGTTTGGCCGGTGAAGTCGAACACAACCTCCTGGGTTCCGGAGGCGATGTCGTACACATTCCATTGCATGCCGCCGTCGCGTCCCGTGAAGTACAGCTTGTTCGGGTCGGTGGGATGCCACAGCGGCTCGCAGTCGCCGCCGAGGGCATCAAGCTGTGAGATCTCGGTGAACTTCGTGCCGTCGTAAAGATGCCAGTGGCCGCTGGTGTCCTGGGCCAGATAGCGGGACTGGTCAGCGTTGAACGCCCTGACGACGGGAGTACTCGTGCCGCATGCGGCCGGTCTGATCTGCATTGGTTGCGCGGTAGACCCGGGTGCCATAGGCCGGGTCAGTCTGGTAGGCGCCATGCTCTGGCTTGGCCACGTCATTGATGGGATCCGCCGACAGCGGTGTCAACTTGAAGTCAGCCGGGTACTCGGCGGTCAGGGCGTCGGCCGACGGCGCTGTCGTGGGTGTGGCCGTCGCGCTCGGGCTGGAGGGTGGGGTTGGGGCTGGTTGCGTCCCCGTTAGCAGGGGATGGTGCTGATGCCTGCCATGGCGACGACGGCGGCCACCGCCAGCACGCTGACTCGGAAAGATGTACGGAAGCTCACGCTGGCTCCTTCGGTTCGTCCCCATGTTTGCCTCTGGAAGCGAGTCGGTGGTGTTGACCCGCATCGTCAGCCTAGCGGCCTCCGCCCAGGATATCTAGGCTTGTCAGAGCCCATTAAAAGGATTCAATCGGATCGACGGGGCAACGCCCGGCTGACAAGGGGTTCTGCCTCGGCGGCTGGCCAAAAGGCTGACACAGGAGTCATTCACGGATGTTGCATGGGGGTGGCCTCCAGCCCTGCGATAGCGTGAGTGAGTCTTGACAGAAAGGTGAGTCATGGGGTCCTGGTACTCGACGGTGGCGGAGGTGCGCTCCGTGCTGCGTGCTGAGCTGAAGCTTGCGATGAAGGCCAAGGAAACTGCCGCTGTGAAGGCTCTGCGCTCAGCGTTGGCCGCCATCGACAATGCTGAGGCCGTGACGGTGGCAGATGAGGGCCCCGCAGCTGTCGTTGGCGAACACATTGCCCTGGTGGGGGCGTCGGCCTCGGTGCGGGGAGGGTGCCCGCCGTGAGCTGGCCGTGGCAGAGGTGCGGCAGCTGCTCCGTGACGAGATCGGTGAACGGTTGTCGGCAGCCGAACAGCACGAGGCCGTGGGGCGGAACACCACAGCCCAGCAGCTGCGGGCCGAGGCTGACGTGCTGCAGCGCTACCTGGGGTCCTGATGCTGAGCAGCAGGGAAGCTGTTGACGAACCAGTGACGCGCCCGCTGCGTCGCCAGGCTCATCGCGAAAGAGGTGTGTTGGAGCTGGAGCCACGCGGAAAGCGGATTACGTTGGACCAAATCGGCCTCTTCGCGAAGGATGTGATGCTCGAACCTTCAAGGTCGCATCTGAGATCACGTGCAATCACGCTGGGGCCGACGGAAGATAAGGAAACTGAATGCCATCCTGGCCCAGGTCGTGGAGGAGGCCCCGGCTGCACTCAACGCCTTTGCTGACAGCGTGGGGGCGACAGTGGTGCGGCGTCCTATCGAGGACGTGATTGCCGAGGTCGAGGCACAGCAGGCTGCGGCGGAGGCGGCCGTGTTGGCAGCCCGTGAGGCGATGCGTGAGCAGAAGAAGCAGGAGTTTCGTGAGAAGTGGGAAGAGCGCATTGAGAACCTCCAGGCGAAGTTCCACCCGGACGACAAGTGAGGGTCTCCTGACCCGGTAGCCCTTGCAGGGACTCTGAGGGCTGTCGGGAAGATGCGTAGTGGGGCGGCATGCCCGCTGCCCCCCCGCCCCACTGCTTTCGCGTGCCCTGATGATGACGTCTCCAAGGCGTCAGAGCACGCGTGAGGTGAGGCAGCCTGGAACGCTCGTGGCAGTAACGTCACACTTTGGTAAGGAATTGCCCCTAGCCCAGGTCATCGTGGCGAGGGAAAGCTCCCTGTCATGAGAAAGATCATTGCCTCACTCACCCTCACCGCTGCGGTCGTCCTCACCGGATGCTCCGCCACGTCCACGTCTCCAGGAGCTACTCCACCCTGAGGCCCTGACGTCGTCTTCTCGTAGGTTTGCTGACGTACACGGCACTGGCTAACGCGGATAAGGTCAGTGAGGCGTGGAGCGTGATATCCCGGGGAGTCGCTAGTCCATTTCGAAGAGCTCGCCCCGGTGGGGGAAACGGCAGCCTGCGGCCTTTCGGAACCAGGAAGGCGTGTTCGCGGCGGATCGTCAGCGGGTCGCAGTCACCGTCGGTGATGATCAGGATCGGACCGTCCTTGGGGGAAGTCCGGGTCGCTCTCAATCCAGTTGACCCCGGGTTGCAGCACCGTGCCGCCGCGTCCCCTGACCTCGACACGACCAGCGATGTCCCCCGCGGGCAGCCAGCCCAGGTCGTAGGGTGCGGCGTCGCAGCAAATGACCCGCACTGCGGGCACCTCCTTGGCCTCGGCGTAGCTGGCGATGGCCCCGAGGGCCTTGGCCAGGATGCGGCGATCCATCGACCCCGACGTGTCGAGCACCACCCCGAAGGTGCGGCCGTCACGTTGCCTGGGGTCGGGGGCGATGTGCGGGCGGGGAATGTCGGGTGTGCTCGACTGGCGACGGCTGAGCCGCGCCCAGCTGCGCCTAGTCTCAATGGGTGGGAAATGATGGTCGAACCAGCGCGCCAGCTCCACCTCCCACGGGATCGGCGGCTGCAGGACTGCGTTGATCTCCTCCAACAGCCCCTGCCGGGATGAGGCCTCGTCCCTGGGACTGATGCAGTATCAGGCCCTTGCCGAGCTGTTCTCGGCAGAAGGCATCCAAGTCCGTGTACGGCACCCTCTCCAGAATCCAGGCGACGATCCAGCATGTCGCCTTGGGAGCCGGCCAGGGTGCGGAGCCTCCGCATCCGGCGAATGTCATTCGTCAGGCGGTCGTAGACTCTCCGCGGAGAGGCCCCGCAGACTCCGGTCATGCAGCATTCCCACGGCGGGAGCGGCCCCTACCTGCATTTGGATCAGCCAGTCGTTGATGACGAAATCACAGGCAGCATTCCACAGGAACGGATCACGTCCTTGTCGCCGGGCCTGGTGCCGCAATGCCACGTGCAGCACCTCGTGGGCGATCACGAACCGCATCTCCTGCTCACCCAGCCCCGCAGCGGGGTTCAGATACACGGTCCGTAGCATCTCGTCGACGGCCGCGATGCCGATCTCCTCGCGACGGCAGATCTCCACATCCTCAACGAATTCGAACGACGCTACCATGCTGCCGAGCAGCGGGAAGCTACTGATGAACCAGTCACACGCCCGCTGCGTCGCCAGGCTCAGCGCAGTGGGGGCGGGTGACGGGGACATCCCCGAAGTCGTCACGAAGCCCGGCGGCCATCTCCATTGCCTGTTTCACCGACTCGGCGATTCCGGAGGCGAAAAGCTCCGGCCATGTAGTGTTCCAGAACGGCTGGTGGCTGTCGGAGGTCCAGTCTCGGGGAATTTCCATCGTCGGCTGGCCGGGCCCTGCAAGACTCAGGCCCGCGGCCCAGCTCGGGATGCCGTTCTCGCAGAACTGTCGATACCAGCGGGCCTCATCCCATTGCGGGAAGCCCCTCCGGCGCCCTCATGCCGATGGGCGCCTCCCCAGCTTGAGTCCCTGGACGAAACGTGCGTGATGACGTCGCAGGCGGCGCTCCACACCCTCCAGTCGCCGTGGTCGGGCTGCCACAGCTCCATGGCGTGCACCAGCAGCGCACGGGCCATGACGTGAGCCCACTCCTCAGGGGCCGCCAGGCGTTTCGCGTTGATATGCATGCCGCCGTCGCGCAAGACCAGCAGCCAGCCGTCAGGAGGGCAGAACGACTGCTCCGTGCGCACCCACCTGACCCCGGTCTCCAAACGGCTGAAGACCGGATGCCTCCTCAGGGACTCGCGACCGGAGTGATAGGCCTTGCCGGCGGGATCGGACTTTGGCTTCCGGCGACTCACGACGTGCTCTCGGGGCGACGCTCCACGATACGCGGCAGGTCGCGGACCACCTCAACCATGTACCAGGCCGGGAGGGTCTCGCCGTTCTCCTCCGCGACGACCAACTGCGCCATCTCCAGGCTGATCTGCGCCAGGTCACGGAGCATGGCCTTCGACGTGTGCACCAGCGACTGGACGTCGCTGCTGGTCTGATTCTTCTCGGCGGGCAGAATCTTCAGCAGCCGCGCCCGAAACGCCTGGGCCAGGAAGTATAGCAGGTCACGGTCCTGGGGATCTGCGGGCCAGCGGGCATCACCCTTGAAGATGGAGTCCAGCCGGTGACGGTCCGCGGCGAGCTTCCCTGAATGCCTTGAACTGCGCGGCATGTCGGGGCGTGAGACAGCCGGTGGCGATGGCCTCCACCATCTGCTGCGGAGGCTCGTCCGTGAAGGCACTCAGGGCGTCGCTGACCATGTGCCAAGAGCGGGGAGTTGAGAACGGCTCCTCGTGGCGTGGCGGCTGACTCCACAAATGATCGGGACGCTGCGTCAGGTAGTCGATGACCAGTGGATGCAGCCCGCGCCTGCAGGGCCCACGCCAGCCATTGGCTGGCGGAGACCCGCAGATGCACGTGCACCATGCGGTTCAGCAGAGCCGACGACATCGGCTTGACGATGGCGGAGTCCTGCGCACGGTTGCCCGCCCCGATGACGATGGAGCCTGCGGGCAGCTCGTACTCGCCGATGCGGCGGTCGTTGATGAGGCTGTAGAAGGCCTTCTGCACATCCTGTGAGCAGGCGTTCAGCTCGTCCAGGAACAGGCAGTATGGATCGTCGCGGGCGATCAACGCAGGGGGAAAAAACCTCGTTACCCCGTCCCTAATTTGGGGAACGCCCATGAGGTCCTCGGGGGCCAGCTGACTGCCCAGCAGTGACACGCAGGGCAGGCCGACGCTACTCGCGAACTGCTCCACCAGCGACGACTTCCCGATGCCGGGTGGCCCCAGATGAACACGGGACGTACAGTGGCGACGTTGAGCAGAAAGTCACTCAGCTCTCGCGGCGTCAGGGAGGCGGCTGCTTGCATGGAACGTCAATTCGTGGTCGTTGTGGGGTGACGGCGACAATAGCATCGGCTGCGGTTCCGGTGGGATGCCCACACCTGCGGGCATCCCCGGTGCGGTTCCAGACGCTGCGAAGACGTCACACATCCGTAAGCTTTTCACTCTGTTCCATGTCATCGTCTGGGGAACAGACTCGCCGGTATGAGAAAGATCATCGCGTCACTCACCCTCACCGCTGCGGTCGTCCTCACCGGATGCTCCGCCACGTCCACGTCTCCAGGGGCCACTCCACCTGATGCGACGTCCTCGTCCCATGGGGCGAACTCCGCTGCCGGCGATGCGACGGCGGCATTCGTCACCTACGAGGACTACCAGGCTGACAAGGCCAAATACGCCGAATCGAAGGTGGTGCTGTTCTTCAACGCCGCGTGGTGCCCGGACTGCAAGGCCATCACCAAGTCTCTGACCGAGAACCCCGGGCAGATCCCAGCCAAGACGACGGTGGTGAGCGTCGACTACGACAGCCACACTGACCTGCGTCAGCAGTACAAGGTGACGATGCAGCACACCTTCATCCAGGTCGATGCCCAGGGGATGGAGTCGCGACGGTGGGTCAGCACCTCGGCTGAGGCGCTGCTGAGGGAACTGCGGGGCTGAGATGTTTGTCATCGCGCTGCTCTCGCTCGTCGCCGGTGGCCTGACCGTGCTGGCCCCGTGTGTGCTTCCTTCCTGCCGGTCATCGTCGGCGGCAGCCTGGGACACGGCTCCCGACGCCGCCCCTACCTCATCGCGGGCAGCCTCGTCGTGTCACTGCTGGCCTTCACCCTGCTGCTGAAGGTCAGCACCGCGTTCCTCAACATCGACCCGCGGGTCTGGGCCATCGGTTCCGGCACCCCAGTGGTGCTGCTCGGCCTGGCGATGCTGTTTCCCGGGGTGTGGGCGCGATCGCGCAATGGACCCGCCTCGAGAACACCCACGGACTGCTGGAGCGGGCCCGCACCCAGCGCAGCGAGACCGCGGGGGTCCTGCTGACCGGCGCCGCCCTCGGCCCGGTGTTCAGCAGCTGCTCACCCACCTACGCCTGGGTGATCGCGACGGTGCTGCCCTGCCAGCCCGGTCGCCGGGATGCTGTATCTCGGCATCTACTGCGTCGGCGTGGCGGGAGCGCTGCTTGGGATCTCCCTGGCCGGCCGCAAGCTCATCGACCGGTTGGGCTGGGCCGGCAATCCGCGTGGCTGGTTCCAGCGGACCATCGCCGTGCTGTTCATCATCGTCGGCCTGCTGGTGGGCACCGGGGTGGACAAGCAGGTCCAGGCCTGGGCCGTCGACAGGGTTCCCCTGCCCTTACCGCCTTTGAGCAGGGGCTGATCCCCGCTGCGAACGCGATTCCCGGCGTCGCCAATCCGGGCGATGTGCCCAGGGGGCGTGACGCCCCCGAACTGGCTGGCATCACCCAGTGGATCAATAGCGACCCCACCACGCTGGAGTCGCTGAGGGGAAGGTTGTCCTGGTCGACTTCTGGACCTCACAGCTGCATCAACTGCATACGCACCCAGCCATACCTGAACGCCTGGTACGACCGCTACCGCGCAGCAGGCTTGGAGATCATCGGTGTGCACGCGCCCGAGTTCGCCTTCGAGAAGGTGCCGGAGAACGTCGAGCGCGCTGTCAGGGAGGCTGGCATCACATACCCTGTGGCCCTAGACAACGACTTCACCACCTGGAGGGCCTTCCACAACCGCTACTGGCCTGCCAAATACCTCATCGACAAGGAAGGCAAGATCCGCTGGACGCATTTCGGTGAGGGAGAGTACGACGAGGCGGAGTCGCAGATCCGCGCGCTTCTTGATGAGGGCGGGGACCCGTCCAATACCCGGGGCAGGCTATGAGTCACACCGCAGGGCAGTCCCCGGAAACCTACCTCGGAACCCGGCGGGCGCTGAGGGAGGAGACCCGGCTCGTTGCCGGTGAGCACGACTATGGAAGCACAGGCGACCCCCGCGCCACCAACGGCTGGACGCTGTCAGGTGTGTGGGAATGCGGATGAGGAGTCCATCACGGCCACCCAAGATGGGGCTCAGCTGCGGTATCGCTTCTCAGGCCGTGAGATGTTCCTGGTCATGGACGGTCCCGAGGGGGGCGCAAGTGCGTGTCCAGGTGGAGGGCGGTGGTCCACCGGGAGGCTCTGATGTCCAGGGCGAGACGGTGACGATCTCCGGAGCCCGTCTCTACCGGCTCGTCCGGCTGCCGGAGGCCACCGGCGGCACCACCGTCACCCTCACCTTCGACGCGGGGGTGAAAGCCAATGCCCTCACCTTCGGATGAGCCCTATCCTGAGACGGTGTCCAGGATCCTGCTCGTCGATGACGACCCGACCGTGCGCGGTGTGGTCAGCGACTACCTGCGCGCCGCCGGCCATGACGTCACCGAGGTCGGTGATGGGCCGACCGCACTCCAGCGTGGAGGGAACAGGACCTGATCATCCTCGACCTGATGCTGCCCGGCATCGACGGCCTGGAGGTGTTCCGCCGTCTGCGGGCCGGCGGGGTGCAGGCCCCGGTGATCATGCTGACCGCCAAGGCCGCGGAGGCAGATCGGGTGCTGGGGCTGAACTCGGCGCCGATGACTACCTCGCCAAACCGTTCAGCCCCCGGGAGCTGGTGCTGCGCGTCGCAGCCGTCCTGCGCAGAAACCAGCCCACACCCCTGGACGGGAGATCCTGACCGACGGGGACCTCTCCCTGGACCTGACGGCGCAGAAGGTCACTCGCGATGGTGTGCCGCTGACGCTCACGATCCGGGAGTTCGATCTCCTGGTCCATCTCGTGAGTCACCCCGACCAGGTCTTCTCCCGCGACGAGCTGATGCGCGCTGTGTGGGGCTGGGAGGTCGGCGATGCCTCGACGGTGACGGTGCACGTGCGCAGACTGCGCGGCAAGGTCGAACCCGACCCGCAGCACCCCACTCGACTGGTCACCGTCTGGGGCCGTGGCTACCGCTGGGAACCCCATGGCTGAGCACCTTCTCGCAGTGGTCGCCGTGACGTTGGTCGTCGGGCTGGCGTGCACGGCGCTGACCTCCACGGTCGCAAGGCGATCTGTGCGGTGGCGTCGCTGCTCAGCCCTCTGGCGGCGGTGGTGACCATTGGGATCGGGCTGCTGGTGGGGGTACAGCTTATGCTGATCGAGTCGGCCGGGGTGCCGTTGCTGCTGCTGGCGGCCACCGCTCCGGCTGCGCTGCTGACCGGGGTGCTCGTGTCTCTGCGCAGCCAGCGGGCGATCGCCCTGGCATCCGCCGCGCTGAGCGGGAACGTCGTCATCGGGAGGTGGAGCAGGGACGGCGGGAGCTGATCGCCTGGATGTCCCATGACCCGCGCACCCCGCTGGCGGGGATCCGGGCGATGGCGGAGGCGCTTGAGGATGGGATCGCTCCCGACCCCTGTCGCCTCACCATCGCGCCACAGCCGCCGAGGCGAAACGCACCGCCGGCATGGTCGATGACGTCCTGCTCCCTGGCCGGGCTCCAGTCCGGTTCCCTGAGTTGGCTCCGAGACCATCGCCGTCAGCGATCTGGTCTCGGACCTGGTGGCAACCCTCGCGCCGCTGGCAGCGCAGCGTGGGGTTGTCCTGACCGGATCGGCCGAGGGTGAGACGAGTGACGTCACCGGCGATCCCGGGCTGCTCGCCAGGGCGCTGCAGAACGTCGTCGGCAATGCCATCGCCTACACCCGCTCCGGCGCCGAGGTCGCCGTCACGGTCTCCGTCGATGACGGCGTCGTGCGGGTGGAGGTCGGCGACAGCTGCGGCGGGCTCAGCGATGAGGAGCTCACGAAGATGTTCGATGCGGGCTGGCGCGGCGATCAGGCCCGCACCCTCGACGGCGCCTCCGGCAATGGACTCGGCCTGCCCATCGTCCGCACCATCGTCGCCGCACATTTGGGCAGTGTCCAGATCCGGAACAAGCCGCCAGGCTGCGTCGTGACCATCGAACTGCCGAGGGCAGCAAGCGGATAGCGCATGGCTACGCATGTGGCTGCGACTATGGGCTGGATGATGCCGCTCAGGGATGTCAAAAACCGGCTTTGCGAATGAGCTGTTCGGGCGTGATGGTGCGCGGAATCTACCAGGGGCGGCCACGCAGGTCGATCATCCCGCTGGGCCAGTCCTCAAGAGCCAGTGTGATGGGGAGGATCAGCAGCGGCGGTCCCGGTGGCTCTCGACAACCTCCCCACTCAGCCGGTCGATGTGACGCTCGGGTGCGGCGATGCGCCGCCAGCCGCAGGACTCGTAGAAGGGAACGACATCCTCCCGGCATCCCAGGTAGCCGGCGTCAATGCCTGTCCGGCTCCGCATCGCCGTGGCGGCTACGTCCATCAGCTGGGTACCGAGCCCGGTGCCACGGACCTCAGGGGCGACGAGCACGCCCCCAACACCTGCGATCGTCAGCTCCCTGCTCCCGGCGGCGATCCGTCGCCGCTGGAAACCGGCATGCCCGATGATTCGACCGCCCCTGCGAGCCAGGATGTGCACGTTGCCCGGCATAGCCGTAGGGATGCTCAGGGCCCAGGGGCCGAAGGATGCGCGATATTCGGCGTCGAAAAAGGCAGCGAGACTCGCCAGGTCGGTGGCGGTCAGGTCGTCGTGTCCACGCGTGATCACGATTCTGTCTTCAGGGGACATGAGATCAGGATCCCACTTTTCACCCGTGCGGATTATCCCCGGTCTGGGGGTGAGGTGATGCCGCTGGGGCCGGGAGGAGGCATCCTCCCGGCCCCAGCGGATCATCGGAACTATGTGTTGTCTGCGAGGTCGAATGGCGCGTTGTCGGGAGAGACAATCGGGACTCCGGAGATGAGGGTGTAGCCGGGTATGCGTATCTCGACTGGGTTGGTTCCCTCAAGTCCGTCGAACACGGCATAGGCGCAGAGGAAGGCTTTTTCCTCCTTCGGATTCACCACTGGCTGCTTGTTTATGGGGTCAGCACGACGCCTCGCTCCTGCGACAGCAGACGGATGCCCGACGGGTGAGCAGGCCATTGCTGCCCCTGGAGAAAGCTCCGCTCGATGTGAGGGAAATCGAAGCTGGTCTTCTGGGCCGCAACCCTGCAGAATAGTCATGCCCGCCAGCACAGCAACTGGGCCGATCTGGATCGTGGTTTTTCCCAGCGGTGGCTGGCTCGTCGGCGGCAACTGCCAGGGCCGGGGTGATGATGCCCGCAGCACCGCTGCCCGCTGCCGAGATTGTGATGAAGGAACGTCTGTTCAACATGGGTCTGGTCTCCTGTTCGATGTGGGGTTCAGAGTGTGGTTGCGCCGTCACGGCAAGGTCATTCCGTCGATCTTGGAGCACATGACTCCCACGGCGCCCAATCTCAGGCATTTGTTGATCGCCTCCTGGCTGGGGCAGATGTGCCCAATGATGGGACGCCCGCAGCCCTTGGCGGTCTCCCCATGTGGACTCTTTGGCCTCCCAGTCCACCCCGATCAGGTCCCAATGCCCAGCCTGCTCCCTGGCCTTGCTGTTGAGGGGCATCGTCTCTTTGTAGAAGAAACCCCAGGTTCTTGAATCCGGCTGCACGCCAAGCATCTGCCAGATGCGTTGCGTCAGCCTGGAATTCAGGATGGTGTGCTGAGGGTCGAGCCAGTCAAGATAGGTCTTGACTGGCTGGGCGCTGTACTTCGGGTCGACGAACAGCACGTGGTCTGAGCCATAGGCGGCTGTCAGGTCCTGCAGCCGGATGAACGGCTGTCCTTTCGTCTTGTACTGGCGCACCTGCTCCCAGGTCATCTGGGTGACGGGAGTGTCGGGGCCGACGGGTCGACACCCTTCAGGTTTTGGTTGTGCACACCCACGGGTACGCCGTCGGAGGTCAGGAGAAGCTGAACTCCAGCGCGGGTATGCCCCGGTTGGCTGACTCGTTATAGGCCAGCAGGCTCATCTCCGGCCAGTCGGCTGAGCCGCCTCGGTGGGCGATCAGCGAAGCCGTTCTTCCGCGCCAGCAGCTCATCGACGGTCACGCCTTGGGCTGTCGGTGCAATCTGGGTTTCGCTGGCTACCCCGTCAAAGCCCATCACCTGGACATCCACAGTGCCGGTAGCCTCGGAGGGCTGTGCATTCTGGTTGACTGTCACGTGCAATGACTCCTATTCGTTTTAATTGGCTAGGCCGATTAATCGCGGGGGAGTGACCGCGCAAGGCGCAGGGACGACGAACAAACACTCGTCGCGATGAATGTGATTGTCGAACTGCCTCAAACGCAGTCGGTACAACAAGAGCTCAACCCACGACCGGCCCCAAGCCGGCGGTTATCGGGCAAGTACCTCACCTTCAGGTACATCCTCAACGTACCCCACGATGGGGTCAACGCAACCCCTCCGGGCCCTCCCAGGCTGGCCGTCCGTATGGAGGGCAGGCGGTGGCAGCATATTTGCCGGTGGAGTCTGTCAGCTCTTGTGGGGCATGAGCACCGATGTGAATGCGCCGGCGGTGGCCAAGATCCCGGCCGCGACCAGGGCAGCCAGATGGAACCCGGACAGAAAAATCGCGCCCAGCCACCAGCGCGCCCAGGAGAGCAACCCCCAGGACGCTGCCGGTTTGCCTGGCGGCGTTGGATGCCCCTCCGGCCAGGCCTGCGAAGGCGGCCGGAGCTCCGGTGATGGCTGCGGAGGTCGCCGCGGGCACTGCGAAAGCCACCCCGCATCCGGCAATGAACGTCAGGACAGCGACTGCCGGATAGGGTGTCCGCTCATCCACCAACACCAGGGACGCGAACCCGGCCGCCCCCGTTGCCAGGCCCAGGAGCATAGCGATGGACGGACCGATCCTAGCCGCGGCCCTTCCGCCAAGGGGCGCCGCGACCACCGCGCTGCATGCCTGCGGCGCCAGGGGCCAGTCCCGCCAGCCAGGGCGGGTAGCCGAGGTGCTGCTGGAAGAACAGCGAGAGCACGAAGAGCTGCCCGAAGAACCCCAGGTTCAGTGCGAACCCGGCCAGCACCGGCAGCCCGAAGCCAGCGGTGGTGAACAGGCTCAACGGCAGCATCGGGGCCGGGTGGTGTTTCTCGACGAGCGCAAAACCGGCCAGGAGCAGCACCCCGGTGACGAGCAGCAGCGCCTGAGCAGGTCGCAGGCCTTCCTCACCGGTGGTGATGATCCCGGCAGCCAGCGTCCCCCAGCCCGGCTATCGCTAATATCTGCCCAGCGTGGTCCACCGGGCCGCGGGGAGAGTGGCCGAGACGGCAGGGAGCCTGCGCAGGACAAGATGACAGGTGATGGCGATCACCGGCAGGTTCACCCAGAACACCGCCCGCCAGCCCGCTGTCTCCACCAGCATCCCGCCCAGTACCGGACCGGCGGCCGCCGCAATTCCACCGGCGCCGCCCCAGAGCCCGATGGTCCTGGATCTTTCACCGGGGCCGGGATGGGTCTCGGTGATGAGCGCCAACGACCCAGGCACGATCGCCGCGGCGCCGACGCCCTGCACCGCTCGCGCGGCGATGAGCACCCGATTGAGGGAGCCAGCGCGCATCCGGCCGACAAGGCCGCGAACAGCAGCAACCCAGCGACGTAGACTCTACGCGCTCCCATACGGTCGCATGCCGAGCCCGCGCCTAGCAGCAAAGCTGCGAATACGATCGTATAGGCGTCGGCCACCCACTGCAGCTCTGCGACCTGGGCGCCGAGATCGGCTCCGATCCGCGGCAGCGCGACGTTGACGATTGTCGTGTCCAACATGACGACGAAATACCCCAGCAGCACCGCTGCCAGGGCTCCCCGGGTTGGTCTTGTGTCCATGTGGGCATTCCTTTCCTCGGCTGCCAGGTGTCGCCTCGATGCTCGCACGCACAATGTTCGGTGCAGGCCGAACGAAGCCGGAGCCAGAATGGAGAAGATGAGAGCCCGCACATTCCCTGAACCGGTACCCGACATCTCCACGGCCGCGGCGGTGCTGGCCGACTCGTCGCGGGCGGCCATGTGCGCCGCGCTGATGGATGGACGGGCCTGGACGGCCGGTGAACTGGGGAGGTACTGCGGCCTGGCCCGCTCCACAGCGAGCGAACACGCCAGCCTGCTCGTCGCCCATGGCTTTGCCGAGGAGATCCGCCAGGGACGTCACCGCTACCTGCGCCTAGCGGGGGAACGCATCGCGCGCATCGTCGAGGACCTCGCCGTCGTCTCCGGCACCACCGTCGCGACCCCGCCCAGCCTCGGTGCCCACTGCGCGGGGGAGCGCCTGCGTGCTGGCCGCACCTGCTACCGGCACCTTGCCGGGCGTCTCGGCGTCGGTCTCGCTGAGCAGCTTCAGCACCGCGGCCTGATGGACGACGACTTCCAGCCCACCGCCGGCGGACTGGACCTTCTTGCCAGCTGGGGAATCCCGGAGACCGCCCGGGGAATCGCCTGCTTGGACGCCACCGAACGCCGCTTCCACCTCGCAGGACCGCTGGGCGTCAGCATCTGCCAGGCGTTCTTCGCACAGGGCTGGGTTGAACGCATCGCCGACACCCGCGCCGTCCGTCTCACCCCAGGCGGTGTCGTGGGCCTGGCCGGGGCCGGGATCAGCCTGCGCCTACCCTGCGGCCCCGGGCTTCCGGAGGGTGCGGGGCAGCACCACGTTCTCGACCATGTTCAGAATGATCAGCGCAACAGCCAGCAGAGCGACCGAGTAGATCGCCGCGACCTGCGTCGACAGGAAGAACAGGATCAGGACCGCAGCCGCCACTGACAGCCGTGACACTGCGAGGGTCTGGAAGAGCCGCCACCGGGTGAAGGCGAAGGTGACCAGGTAAAGCATCGTGCCGCCGAACAGCAGGATCGCGTTGTCCACCTGCAGCGGCTCCCCGGGATCGGCAACAGCCTGGCCGATGCCCGCAGCGATGGCGACGATCCCGGCGGCGAGCGCCAGATGCCCGTACGACAGCACCGGCCTGATCAGCTCGATGCGGTTCTCGCTCTCCCCCAGGACGCTCTGGAGGGTGGTGGGACCGAAGAGGAAATAAACCCACCACAGCCCGCACAGGACCGTGATTCCGTATCGGTCATTCGGTGTGTGTCCGTCTTGGTGTATCCGTTGTGTCGGGGAGTCAGCGGTCGAGGAAGGCCATGTGCTCGGGGTTGTAGCGGTCGCCCCGGATCCCGATGCGCTCAGCTAGGCCGTTGAGATCAGCCACCTCGTCGGCTGATAGCGCCACCCTGCGTGGCGGCCACATTCTCCCGGATCCGTGATACCCGGCGGGTGCCGGGGATCGGACGACCCACGGCTGCTGGGCTAGCAGCCACGCCAGGGCCACCTGACCCGGCGTCACGTCCTTCGCCGCGGCTAGCGCGCGCACCTGCTCGACGAGAGCCTGGTTCGCGGAGAGGTTCTCCTCGTTGAATCGGGGCACGCGGGTGCGGATGTCCCCGTCGGAGAAGGCGGTGGAGGTGTCGATGGTCCCAGTCAGGAAGCCCTTGCCGAGTGGGCTGAACGGCACGAACCCGATCCCGAGCTCCGCCAGCGTCGGCAGGACCTCCGCCTCCGGGTCGCGCGTCCACAGCGAGTACTCGCTCTGCACCGCGGTCACGGGGAACACCGCATGGGCGCGACGGATGGTCTTCGCTGATGCCTCGGACAGTCCGAAGTGACGGACCCTTGCCCTCCGCCACGAGGTCCCCGACGGTGCCCGCCACCTCCTCAATGGGGACGTCCGGGTCCACGCGGTGCTGATAGAACAGGTCGATGACATCGGTGCGCAGCCGCCGCAGCGACTCCTCCGCCACCCGCCGGATCTGCTCCGGGCGGCTGTTGAGGCCCGCCATCACGCCGTCGCGGATGTCCCAGCCGAACTTCGTCGCGATGACGACCTCGTCGCGGAGCGGCTCAAGAGCCCTGGCCGACGAGCTCCTCGTTGACGTAGGGGCCGTAGACCTCAGCGGTGTCAAAGAACGTGACGCCCTCCTCGACGGCGCCACGCAGCACGGCGATCATGTCGTCGCGGCTGCCGGGGTTGGGCCCGTAGCTCTGCGACATCCCCATGCAGCCAAGGCTGATTGCCGAGACCTGGAGTCCCCTGACCGAGAGTCCGGGTGTGCATGATCATTCCTTTCGTGGGGGTGATGTTCTCAGAAGGCCGTCAGGTCCAAGACGATGCGGCCCCGCAGCCCACCGGCCTCCAACAGCTCGTGGGGCGCGGGTGGCATCACGGACAGGGATGACCCGCCGAGTCGCGTCGTCAGCACCCCTGATCGAACAGATCACGCAGAGAGACGATCGCGGCGTGGTCAGCGGACCGCTGGCGCACATTGAGGCCGTGAACGATGATGCCGCGATCTGCTCCGGTCGCGGAGGGGCGAAGTGCCGCGTACTGGCCGTCGTCGCGGACCGCTCCGGTGGCCTCGACCCCAAGGTTCGCCGGATCCACCACAGCATCGACGCCATCCGGCAGCTGGGCCCCTGACCGCCTGAGCCAGATCGGCCTCGCGGGGCACGAAACCGCCGGCCCCGAGTGCGCGCACCAGCTCCTCATCCCTGGAGGCCGCCTGGGCGATGACCTGCAGTCCCTCATGCGCGGCCAGCTGAATGAGACACCCGCCAACCGCACCGGCGGCACCAGTCACCAGCAGCGTCGAGCCAGCGGGCAGGTCCAGCGCGTCCAGGGCGTTGCGGGCTGTCAGGGGGATTGAGCACAGTGGTTGCTGCCTCGGCCGTCGACAGGCCTGCGGGAGCACGAACCACGGACTCCGCGGGCGGGAGATCAGCTCGCTGTATCCGCCGTGCGCGCCGGTGAAATTGACGAAGGCGGCAACAGGGTCGCCGACGGAAAGTTCGCCGCCGACCCCGGATCCGAGGGGCCTCCACCGTCCCCGCAACCTCCATGCCGGGGACGAAGGGAGGCTGCTGCCCCGCGTACAGGGCGGTGAGCAGTCGGAGCGGGCCATCACGTCGACGGGCGCGACGCCCGCGGCCATGACGCGAACGAGAACCTCACCGGCGGCCGGAACAGGGTCTTGCAGATCAATGGGGTGGAGCACCTGGGGGAGCCCCGAAGGCATCGAAGCCGACTGCACGCATAGCTTTCTCCTCTGGGGATATGGGGCATGAATTAGGGGTGGCGCACCTCAGGGGATGAGCATCACCTTCAAGGCCTTGCGGGAGTCCATCAGCTCGTAGCCCTTCGACGCCTCATCAAGCGGCAGGGCGACGTCGAAGAGACGCCCCGGATTGACCAGGCCCTCCACAACGTCCCGCAGCCCCTGATCCAGGTAGGAGCGCACCGGGGCTGGGCCGCCGGTCAGGGGTGATGTTGCGACCCCAGAGGGTCCGGGGACCCATGGGTGCCTCCTCATACTGCGGAACCCCGACACGGCTGATGACCCCTCCGGACCGCACAACCCCGTGAGGCCTGCTCGTAGGCGGGTTTGAGGCCGACGGCCTCCAGGACGACGTGGGTGCCCTGCCCTGCCAGTCAGCTCCAGCACCTGCTCCACCCTCTTCCTGACCGCGTTCGGCGACCACATCCGTGGCCCCGAATTCGCGGCCCAGGTCGGTGCGATCGGTGTGACGGCCCATCAGGATGATCCGGTCGGCACCCATCCGGGAGGCCGCCAGGACAGCGGACAGCCCCACCGCGCCGTCGCCGATCACCGCCACTGATTTCCCCGGCTCCACCTTGCCCATGAAGGCCGCGTGGTAGCCGGTTAAGTACACATCGGACAGCGCCAGGTAGGACTTCAGCGTCGCCTCATCCTCGGTGGCGGGCGCGACGACGAGGGTGCCGTCTGCCTGCGGGACGCGGACCATCTCGGACTGGCAGGGTGCTGAAGAAGCCGCCGTGCGGGCAGGCGGTCTGGAAGCCGTCCAGGCAGATGTCGCAGGTGTTGTCGGAGAAGGCGAAGGGTGCGATCACCAGGTCGCCCGGCTTGACGGTGAACACCAGGTCGCCGACCTGCTCCACCACGCCGATCATCTCGTGTCCCATGCGGGCCCCTCCTGCGAGGCTTCCATCGAGTGGTAGGGATGCAGATCGGAGCCGCAGATGCAGGTGCGGACGATGCGCACCGTCGCGTCGGTTGGCTCCTCAATGGCCGGGGCGGGCGGTCCTCAACGCGAACGTCTCCGGGAGCGTACATGACGGCAGCGCGCATGGGTGTGCTCCTTCGAAAAGATGATCAGCTCCCACCCAGTATTTAGCCCTGGGCCGTCAGCAGCAAGCATTCAGCCTGGGAGTGTCTTTCCCATGCAGTGATACGGCATGCTCCCCGATTTCTCTGGGATAGTCGGGGCATGGCCTCATCAACCGTCCTCGGTGATTTCCTGCGTGCGAGGCGAGCCGGCCTGACCCCCGAGGCTGTCGGCATCACCACATCCTTCGGCATGCGCCGCGTGCCGGGGCTGCGACGTGAGGAGGTCGCCCAGCTGGCGGCGATCAGCACCGACTACTACACCCGGCTTGAACAGGGACGCATCAGACCCTCACCCGAGGTCATCGCCTCCATCGCCCGGGCGCTTCGGCTGGATGCGGATCAGACGGAGTACCTGACTCAGATCGCCACCCCTGCCCAACAGGCCCACCGCGACACCGACCCCCACGAGCAGACCTGGGCCGCTGCCGCAGCTGCGGGCCCTGGTCGACGACCTCGCCCTGAGTCCGGCCTTCGTCATCGGTCCGCGCACTGAGGTTCTGGCGTGGAATGCCATGGGTGCGGCCCTGATCACCAACTTCCGGGAGATCCCGCAGGAGCGACGTCACTACATCCGGATGCTGGTGACCGACCCCAGGATGCGGCAGCTCTACGCGGACTGGGGAGGACGTCACCCGCCTGGCTCGTGGAGCAGATGCGCCGTCTCAACGCCAGGAACCCCGACGATCCGGTACTGGGTGCGCTCGTCGAGGAGCTGTCGGCCCATGATGAAGACTTCGCCCGCTGGTGGGCCAGCCACGAGGTCGCGCCACGCACCGGGGGAGTCAAGCTGCTGCGCCATCCGCTGGTTGGTGAGCTGGAGCTCGAATGGTCCGCGTTGACGTGGAACGCCGACCCGGATGTGCAGGTCGTCGTCTGGACCGCCCCGCCGGGCACGGTCTCCCGTGAACGGCTCATCCGGCTCCGGGCCATATGCGACTCAAGAAACTCTACCGCCAGCGTGGAATAGCGGTGGGAATGCGGACGAACAATGTCAGGCTTCCAGAGACGTGATGTCTGAAGCGCTCTCCTCGGTGCGATCAGCCTGTGCGTGAAACGCCGTTGCGTGTGCTGATGGCGTTGCTGGGGTTCGGTTCCCGCGCTGTGGGCGGCGTTTCATGCACGGTGGTGGCATGGTGCCAGAGTTTTGCCTCATGTGCTCGAAGGGGCTGGTTTTTCGTCGCTTTCTGCGAGTAATCAGGTGCTCCACGTTGCGTAGCGGCAAGGGGTTGCTCGTGGGGGTGAAAACAGCGAAACCCTTGTCAGAGTCCAGGTGCTAGCTGTTGAAAACAAGCCTCAGAGGCACCCTGATATGACGATGGTGAGGTAGGCAGCGGGGACTTCGCGACGGACTTTCGTGACCACATCGGAGTTGGCTCGAACAGTCAGCTTCACGTAGGGCTGCAAGCTATCGAGGTTGATTCCTCCGCTGTGGCTGGTCACATCTGAAGCGGGGATTGAGGCGATGCTGTCGTTGAATCGGTTGATCTCCTCAGTGCTCCAGCGTGACTGCACTATGTCGACTGCGTCTCCCCAGGCGTCTCGAAGCGCACGACCCTGCCGCAGGACTATGTACCAGTACACGCACCACGCCACGCGACGAGTCCCTCGAGGAAATGAACAACCTCACCCCTTGCCACTCCTTCCTGAAGCTCCAGGAGCAAGTCATCTCTGCTTCCCGTCATACGTTTCCACCGCAGGCTGGCGTGACCGCAGGGCAGACCCGGCCCTCTCGTCTGCAGGCGGAACCCCGCATCCAAAAATCGTCATCGCGAAGAACCCAGAGGTGATATTTACGATCGCCACTGTTGTAGCGGCAATCATATGCCCCAAGATCAACCACGTTCCGCACAAGCCACTGGGCCGCGCGCCTGACATTTTGCTTTCAGGAGAAGGTTTCTGGTAGTGCATCCAACTCCATGCATGGGCCGGCATAGAAACGGCAGTGGTCAGAGCAACAATGGCACCTAAAATCACGATCCGTAATTTTTTTCCACATGACTCCATCATATCAAACAAATCGTGGGCAGGTCAGGGAGGCTTATTCATGGGGGTGTGTCAGAAACGGCGAAACTCCTTGTTGGAGTCCGGTTGCTGGCAGTTGTGGATAAGTCTCGTGGTTGTCTCTTAAGTATGTGCGCAGAGGCTTGTGCATGGGGTCTTGAGGCGACGGTGTGGCCTCATGTCCGGGGCCTGGGGGTGTTTGGGTCGGGATGCTGTGGTGTGGCGTGAATCGCCGTCTGTGGCGCTGGGAACGCACCACGGTGACGGCATCGAGACGTAGTACGGCGTTTCGTGCACAGGGTAGGCGTGAGATGAAGCAGGTCATGCAACCCGCCCGGAGAGGGGCCATGAGACCCACCAAGGCACGGATCATGAGACCCGCCAGGACATGGATCATGGCACCGGTCGAGACGCGGATCATGGCACCCGTCGAGGCGAGGTCCGGGGTGGGTCGCCTGGATTTTGTTCACCCTCAGGCCGCGCACAGGTGCGTGAATCGCCGTCTGCGGCGCAGGGAACGCACCACGGCGACGGCATCGAGACGCAGTGCGGCGTTTCGTGCACAGGATGGCTGGCGAGGGAAAGGGGTGGGGATGTTGGGAGGGTCAGGGGTGCCGCATTGTGCGGCTTGGCCATGGGAGTGTAGAAACAAAAAAATACCTTGTCAGAGCACAGTTGCTAGCAGATGCGAATAACCCTCCAGGTGCTCCGTTAGGATTTTCTTGCTGTTGTTGGGTCTGCGGCGCGGGCGGACAGCGTCACGAAGGTGGCGGAGATCCCCAGGAGGAGCGCGATGACCAGCAACAGGACGGTGAAACTTGGCCCGGTGGTGGCCAGGACCGGACCGATGCTAGCGCCGATGAACAGGACGAAGCCGTTGACCGCCATGCCGCTGCCCTGCCGCGGCGCGGATGCCTGACCGAACAGCGTGATCATGGCCGGTACCGTCAGGGCGATTCCGGTTACGAAGACCAGGCTGGTGACTCCCAGCCCGGTCAGCGACCCTGAGGCTAGGGCCTCCAAGAGCAAAACCGAGGGGCAGCGATCAGGAAGCCAGTCCGGGCGAGACCCGATGCCCCACCCAGCCTGCGGGTCAGGGGCCCTGCGGCCAGTGCGACGAACATTCCCGGCAGGCCGGTCAGTCGCAGCGCAAACACCGTTCCCGGATCGTGACCGAGAGCGGTCAGATGCATGCCGAGAGCGGTGTACATGGCGACAAGGGACAACAGGAGCGTAAGGTGCGCGGCGCACAGGAACAGCACATCACCCCTGGACAAGAGCTGGACGATGGTGAGGAACTGCTGGCTGAGGCCACCGGGAGACGACGCGCGGTCAGACTCACGCACCAGCAGAGCGATCGACAGCATGCATGCCACCAACAGACAGGTGCTGCCGAAGAACACCCAATTCCATCCGAGCTGTTCGGCCACAGCCTGCGCTCCTACCTGCCCGACGATCCCGGCGACGAGGAAAGCGGTGGACATTGCTCCGATCGCCGTCGCCCGGCGTTTGGGGAGCCACGGCCTCGCTGAGGTAGGCCAGCCCGACGGGGGAAGGCTGGAGGCCATCAACCCCTGCGCGCCGCGCAGCACAGCAAGCAGCGGAAGCGAGCTGGCCAGTCCACATCCGAACGTCGTGGCCGCCAAGCAGACCAGGCCGGTGATCATGACCCGTCTGCGGCCATATCGGTCTGCTATCGGCCCCCAGAGGAGGAAGCCGAGGGCATAGCACAGTCCATAGACCGTGGAGAGCGCGAATGTCGCACTGCCGCCCAGGGCGGCGCCGACTGGCGCCAGCAGCAGGGATCGCCGCGTAGAGCTGCGACAACACCACCAATGCCGTGATGACCAGCATCGAGACCCCCGCCTACACTGGCTGGGAAAGTTTCCTCCTTGCTGGGCTGGTCCCCTCCCGTCCTTGTTGCGGGGGTGCTTTCGGGATCTGAGCGTCATGACTACCCTCTTTTCCAACGTGACCGTTGGAAAAGAGGGTAGTGATGTGACACCAAAAATCCAACCAAATCGTTGGACTTTGAGTGATGAATGGATATGAGCGATGGCCTGGGACACTGAGGCGACGAAGCGCCGCATCTTGGAGGCGGCCACGAGCGAGTTTGCGGCCCACGGCCCAGACGGCACCACTGTCGAGCGGATCGCCAAGGCGGCGGGGATCAACAAGGAGCGCGTCTACAACTACTTCGGTGGCAAGCGCGAGCTATTCTCCCGGGTCCTGCGCGAGGAGCTGGCGAAGGTGGCCAAGGCGCTGCGGGTGAAGTCCTTCGCGCAGTCGGATATTGCCGAGTACGCGGGCTGCGTTTACGACTACCACTTGGAGCACCCTGAGCTTGGGCGCCTGCTGCGCTGGGAGGGGCTCATCTTCGACGCCGGGGAGGTGCCCGACGAGGAACGGCGGCGCGAGCACTACAGCTACAAGACGGAGGCCGTCCTCGAAGGGCAGCGTGCGGGGGTCGTCACCGACGAGATCGATGCGGAGCACATCGTCTTTCTGGTCCTGGCGTTGGCCGACTGGTGGTCGGCGGTGCCGCAGGTTGCGCGCATGCTGGCTGGGCCGGCGACTGGGGATGAGCACGCCAGACGCCGCGCCTCCGTGGTGACGGCGGTCCGCAGACTTGCCGTGGTCGGAGGCTAGGATCGCCTGATCATCAGCCAAGGAGGATGCCATGACGTTCGTCAACATCACCGCCCTGACCATCCCTGAGGGCGCGGGCCCCGAGATCGAGAGCCGCTTCGCTGCCCGCAGGCGCGACGTCGATGAGGCCGAGGGCTTCGAGGGGTTCGAGCTGCTGCGCCCGCAGTTCGGGCAGGACCGCTATTTCGTCGTCACTCGTTGGGACTCTCGTGAAAGCTACGACCGGTGGGCGTCGCGGCGTGAACGTGATGCCAATGCTCATGCCGACGACAGGCGCCGTGGCATGAGCATTGAGCTTCTGGGCTTTGAGGTCGTTCAGTATGACGAGTGATCCATCCGTGGGGTCGTAGGGGCGGTCGTCGCTTGTGATCTGTGGGAGGGCGGGTGCTGCTCCGCGTCGGGGCCGCTCAGTAGACTGCCCACTGCTGGCAGGACTCTAAGGTGGGTGTCACGATGGTGCGGATGGGACATGAGGCATTCAAGGCGGACATGTCCATGCGTCTTGGAAGCGGTATCAAGCGAGTGGAGCAGGTTCTCATGGCAGAGAAGGCTCGGGTTCTGCGCGAATTCGACCCTGACCGTCCCGCAGTACGCCACACTCATGGCGTTGCGCTATGTTCCTGCGCAGTCGGCTGCGCAATTGGCCCGCTCGGCCCTGGTCTCGCCGCAGACCATGGCAACGATCCTGGGAAATCTTGAGGCCAAGGAACTGATCACCCGCGACGCCTCCTCCTTGTACGCCCGCGTCCTCGTCTGCGATCTCACCGAGACCGGGCGTGACCTCGTTGCGAAAGCTGACCGTGCGGCATGCGCCATTGAGGATGACCTCCGCTCAGCGTTCACGCCTGCCGAGTTCGACCGCTTCCGCGAATACCTCTCACGGGCCGAGGAGCATATTCGCAGCCACGGCGCGTAAGGGCGCACCCTGCCGGGTGGGACTGGGGGCTGCCCTGGGCCTGTCGTCGGTTGGCGTGGTTGGTGTGGGCTCAGTGAGCCTGAGGGCTTCCATTTCGTGGAATCCGTTCTTCCGATCACTGTACTCTGTCTAATGACAGAGTTCTGTCTTAGATTAGAACTCTGTTATTAGTGGCCCTGCCCTCGAAACTGACCCGTGAAGGAGAAAACCCATGCACGCTCTCGTCGTCGCTCGGCACGACCGGTTCGATGGTCTCGAATACACCGACGTCCCCGACCCGCACCCAGGGTCAGGAGAAGTCAGCATCGATGTGCAGACGGCTGGCGTGGGACTGATCGACGCTCTCTGGACGACTGGTGCGATGCCCTCCCTGCCCGGTTTCATCCCCGGACTGGAAGTCTCCGGAACCATCCGGGGCCTTGGCGACGGCGTCACCGGATTCGCAGTCGGTCAGCAGGTTGCGGCGCTCCTGCCCTCAGCAGGTGGATTCGCCGAGATCGTCTCCGCGCCTGCCACATTGGCCGCCGCGATCCCGGAGGGGTTGAGCATAGACGTCGCCGCGGTGGTCCCAGTCAACACAGTGACCGCCCACCTTGCCCTGACCACCGTAGCCCGTTTCTCGCCTGCTGAAAGCCTGCTGGTGCATGCTGGGGTCGGTGGCCTGGGATCACAGTTCGCCCACGTGGCCAGAGCACTCGGCGCAGGCCGGATCGACGCCGTCGTCGGCACTGCCACCAAGCAGGAGGTCGCCCGTTCACTCGGATATGACCACGCCTACCTGCGCAGCGAACTCTCCACCGTGCCACAGGGACGCCCTACGACATCGTGGTGGACCCGGTCGGAGGTGAGGCAACCCAGACGGCTTTCCGATGCATGCGCAGCGGCGGACGCCTTCTTCGGGTGGGCAATGCCTCCCAGGCCCCCGACGTTGCCCTGGGCTCCATCGATCACTGGCTGCAGAACAAGACCACTGCCGGCTTCAACGTCGGCGCCTGGCTTGCCGCCCATCCCGAGGCTGGCGTCGACTCCATGGCCTGGGCGCTTGCCGCAGTCGCACGCGGGGATGTCCAAGTCGAACTGACTAGGACGGCGGAGCTGTCCGAGGCTGCGGACCTGCTTGCGGCGCTGGAGCGGGGAGAGACCACCGGAAAAGTCGCCCTCCACGTCCGGCGGTGAGTCACACACCGATGATGCGATGACGAAGGCCGGTCAAGACATGGCGCAAACGCCGTGCGGCATGGTCCTGGCCGGTCCTTGTGTCTGAGAGGTGCTCGTGTGCTCGCTCAGGAGGGACGTCAGGCGTTCGGCCACGTAGTCGATGTCCTTGTCGCCGCGACCTGAGAGGTTGACGATGATCACTTCGTCGGGGCTCATTGTGGAGGCCAGGCGGGTGGTGTGGGCTAGTGCGTGCGACGACTCCAGGGCGGGGATGATGCCTTCTGTGCGGCACAGCAGCTGAAAGGCCTCCAGGGTTTCGGTGTCGGAGGCGTGTACGTATTCGACGCGTCCCACGTCCTTCAAGAAGGCATGCTGCGGGCCGACGCCGGGATAGTCCAGACCGGAGGCGATGGAGTGCACCGCCGTCGGCTCCCCAGCGTCGTCCTGCAGCACCAGGGTTCTCATGCCGTGCAGCATCCCCGGCCTGCCGAGGGTCATTGTCGCCGCATGCTCGCCGACCACCCCCAGGTTTCGGCCCGCTGGCTCGACGCCGAACATCCTCACCTGCTCGTCTTCTAGGAACTCCGTGAACAGTCCCAGCGCATTCGAGCCGCCGCCGACGGCGGCCACCAGCGCATCAGGAAGCCGCCCCTCCCGCTCCAGGATCTGGCGTTTCGCCTCGCGGCCAACGATGGCCTGGAAGTCGCGGATGATCGACGGGTACGGGTCTGGACCCACCACCGAGCCGATGGCGAAGAACGTGTCCTGGTAGTCGGCCGCCCACACGCTGAAAGCCGAGTCGACGGCATCCTTGAGGGCCTTCCCGCCAGAGTCAACGGCCACTACCTTCGCGCCCAGCAACTCCATGCGCACCACGTTGGGGTGCTGCTTCGCCACGTCGATGGCACCCATGTGGATCTCGCACTCCAGCCCGAGCAGAGCCGCCGCCGTCGCCAGAGCCACGCCGTGCTGGCCGGCGCCGGTCTCGGCCAGCAGCTTCTTCTTGCCCATCCACTTGGCTAGCAGACCTTCGCCGAGGCAGTGGTTGATCTTGTGCGCGCCTGTGTGGTTGAGGTCTTCACGTTTGAGGTAGATTTTCGCGCCACCCAGGTGGCTCGTGAGCCGCTCCGCCAGGAACAACGGCGACGGCCTGCCCACATAGTCGGCCAGCAGCGCCTCATGGCTGGCCTGGAACTGCGGATCCTGCCGGACCTTCGCGTAGGCTGCCGCCACCTCGGCGACGGGGGCCTCCAGATGCGGGGGCAGGAAGCGCCCGCCATGATCGCCGAAGAAACCGGCCTCGTCAGCGTGAATCAGTGAAGTCATAGCGAAATCTATTCCTCGTTCCCGGAGTTGTCCGAGCCCTCAGCATAAATCCCGGGGGCATCATAGATCAGGGAGGCCCCGTCGGCGGCCTCCCGCAGCTCTCGTGGGGCAATGGCGCGGGCGATGTGGTACACGCCGACCGTGACGATGGTGCCGAGCGCGATCCCACCCAGTGTGAAGTTCTCACTGATCGGAAGCTTCACGTCCCCGATGCCGATGATGATGCCCGCCGCAGCGGGGATCAGGTTGATGGGATTGCCGAAATCAACCCGGTTCTCCTTCCAGATCTTCGCGCCCAACAGGCCGATCATGCCGTACAGCACTACGCAGATGCCGCCGAGCACCGCTCCCGGGGTGGCGGAGATGATCGCCCCGAACTTCGGGGATAGGCCGAACAGGATCGCCACCAGCGACGCAACGACGTAGGCCGCCGTCGAGTAGACGCGGGTGGCGGCCATCACGCCGATGTTCTCCGCGTAGGTGGTGGTGGGTCCGGCACCGACTGTGGTGGCGATCATCGAGCCGACGCCGTCAGCTGCAATGGCCCGTCCCATCAGGGGATCCAGGTTCTCGCCCGTCATCTCGGCCACGGCCTTGACGTGCCCGGTGTTCTCGGCGATCAGTGCGATCACGACAGGCAACGCGATGACGATTGCGCCCAGTGAGAACTGCGGCAGGTGGAAGCCCACCACGTTGGCGCTGCCGCCGAGGGACCAGGTGCCCAGGTCGGTGATGGGCGGCAGGCCGATCCAGTCGGCGCTGGCCACGGCGGACCAGTCGACCCGTGGCTTCTCAGTGACGACTCCATCTGCTGCGACCGTCGTCATGGGGCCGAAGGCCAGGTCGAAGACCCAGCTCAGAAGGTAGCCGATGACCAGGGACAGGAAGATCGCGATCCGACCCAGAAAACCACGCAGCCCCACGCTCAAGGCGATCACTGTCAACATGACGATGAACGCCAGCCAGGGTCCTGCGGCCAGTACGTTCCGCGACCACCGGGGCCAGGTTGAAGCCGATCAGCATCACGACGGCCCCCGTCACCACCGGCGGCAGGACCTGGTGAATCACCCTGGCCCCCGCGAAGTGGATGATCAACCCCACCATGAACAACGTCAGGCCGACCACGAACAGCGCGCCCGACAGAGTCGCGGGATTACCCCCGGCCGCGTAGATCGCGGCTGCAACGCCGACGAAGGACGCCGACGACCCCAGGTAGCTGGGTATCCGGTGCTTCACGACGAGCAGGAAGATCAGCGTCGCGATGCCGCTCATCATCACTGCCAGCTGAGGATTCAGCCCCATCAGCAGCGGGAAGACGAACGTGGCTCCGAACATCGCCACGACGTGCTGGGCGCCAAGGCCTATCGTGCGGCCCCACCCCAGCCTCTCCGTGGGGGCGACCACCGCCCCCGGGTTCAGGACTCCGTTGTTGTGCAGACGCCAGCCGAACATGCCCCATCCTTTCCTCGCGGGAATGCTACTGCCCGCGCCGCGCCGGTCTGCAATGCGCGCCGAGGCCGGATGATCAGGGAAACAGCTGGGCCGTTAGGGGTGGAGGGCATGGCGTGGGATGTGGTGGTGCTTGGAGCGACCATCGCCGGGCTGACAGCCGCCCGGCGACTCGCAGCCGACGGCTTTGCCGTGACGGTGCTTGACCCGAATCCGGAGCTGGTCAGCGCCAGCATCGGGCATGGGGTCGCCGCCTCCGCCCACGCCAGCACCGTCGCGAAAATGGCTGCCGCCTTCGGGGACAGCGCCGCCCACGAACATGTGCGGCGCAACCTAGTCGGCCTGGAGGAGATCCGAAAGATCGCCGCCTCAGGGGCGCTGGAATTGCCCGAGGTTGAGCTGCACGACCATTCCCTGGGCGTCGCCCTCGACCGAGAGCTCCACCACGTCCGGCGACTGATCCACGATGGCGGGGCGGAGATCTCCCTGCTGGGCGGAACCCGCTCCCTGGCGGCCGCAGGGCTGCGCTCCACCGCACTGCTGATTGACCCAGCCGCCTACGCCGCAGCCCTGACCGGGCAGGCCGTCGCATGCGGGTGCGGCTCGTGACCGACTCCACCGTCGTCCACATCAGACGCCTCGACGGGTGACCAAGGTTGCCTACCGCAACAATCTCGCCTGGTCCAGGGGAACTTGAGGGTGGTGGCCGGTCACGCCGTCATCGACACCCTGGGGATCAGCCCATGGGGTGCCCTGGCGGGGATTGAGAGCCCCCGGTACGTTCCGACGCTCCGCGTGCCGGACGTGGGGATGCGGGAGGCGAGGCTCCTGGCGGGTCCCCCCGTGTGGATGATGCGGCCAGTCGCTGGCGGAACCCTGCTGCTGGGGGCCCACCTGCACTGCCGGGCAGCTTCCCGGGGCTGCGGTGGCCCTGGCGAACTGGGCATCGGCTGAGTTGGGGGCTGCTGGCTGTGACGCGGGGCAACTCGTCGTCGATCCCAGCGATCACGGCCGCCCCATCGTCGGCGCCTCGGCCATTCCCGGCGGGTTCTACGCCCGCGGGAATGGCCGCGGTGAGCTGATGAACGGCACTGCGTCGGGCTGCTACCTGGCGTCTCTGCTGCTGGGTTCCCGGCATGACCAGGGGGTGTCGCTGCCGTGGGCCTCGAAGCTGCGTGCCGGGCTCGGCCGCATGCTGAAGCCTCGGCGTGACGCGGGCTGAGTCGGCTCTGGACCGGTGCCCGGCATCTGGTCCATGCAGATCCCTGATCCTCGCCGGGCCGCTATTGTCCTGGTGGCGTCTCGCACTGTGAGGAGAAACATGCAACACCCTGAAGCCGTCGTGCCCGCCAGGGACCTGGCGGTCGCTGTGAGGCCATGGTGGCTGGATTCTTCATGATCCTCGTCGACAGCACCATCGTCACCGTCGCCACGCCGACGATCATGGCGGAGCTGAGTGCGGATGTCACCGCCGTGGTGTGGGTCTCCAGCGCTATCTGCTGGCCTACGCGGTGCCGCTGCTGATCACCGGGAGGCTCGGCGACCGGTTCAGCCCCAAAGCGGATCTACCTGCTCGGCCTGGTGGTCTTCACCCTCGCTTCGCTGGGGTGCGGTCTCACCACCACTGTTGAGATGCTGATTGCCGCCCGCGTTGTGCAGGGGATCGGCGCCTCCATGATGACCCCGCAGACCATGGCCGTCATCACCCGCCTGTTCCCGCCCCACCAGCGAGGCAAGGCCATGGCGATCTGGGGTGCGACGGCGGGGATGGCGATGCTGGTCGGTCCGCTGCTGGGCGGCCTGCTGATCGGGCTGCTCGGCTGGGAGTGGATCTTCTTCATCAACGTGCCCATCGGAGTGGCAGGCTATATTGCGGCGGCGCGGCTGGTCCCGGACCTGGAACAGCATCAGCACCGCTTCGACTGGCTGGGTGTGGTGCTTTCCGGCTCAGGGCTTTTTCTGCATCGTGTTCAGCCTTCAAGAGGCCACGACCCATGACTGGGGGAGTGATCTACGGCCCCATCAGCGTCACATCGCTTCTGGTGCTGGGGGCGGTCCTGCTGGCGGTGTTCGTCGTGTGGCAGCGTTTCAATCCGAATGAGCCGCTGATGCCGCTGGCCCTGTTCAAGGACCGCAACTTCTCGGTCGCCAACTTGTTGGCTATTGCGCTGGTGGGTCTGACCTCCGTCGCCACCCCGTATCCGCTGATGATCTGGGCGCAGCAGGCACGCGGCATGACCCCCCTGGCAGCGGCGCTGATGAACGCCCCAGCGGCCATCTGCACACTATTGATATCAAACTGGAGTGGACGGTTGGTGAATCATGTGCACCCCCGCTACCTGACAGTCACGGGGTGGGCTGGTGTGGGCCGGTTCGCTGCTGGCGACTTCGCACTTCCTCGATATGACGACGCCCGTGTGGGTGCCGATCGCCACCCTGACTTTCACCGGTCTGGCAAGCACCCTGGTGTACAGCCCCCTGTCGTCTGCGGCGACGGCGAACCTTCCGCCGCTGCGGGCCGGTGCAGGGCTCCGGGGTCTACAACTCCACACGCCAGGTCGGCTCCGTACTCGGCAGTGCGTTGATTGCCACGGTCATGAGCGCGCTGCTGGGCTCGGCGTCATCCGGCCAGGGATGCGATGGCCTCGGGGATGACCCCGGAGGGTGGCCGCCGCCATGTCCACCACGCTGCTGCTGCCCGCGGCCTCCGTCTTCCTGGTCGCGGTCATCGCGTGCTTCCTGGAGCGGCCTCTGCATCAGCGCCGCTCCTGAGGGCTCGGTCAGATCCAGGTGCCGAACCACATGCGGGCCAGCCACTCCGGCCGGGTCAGCAGCTCGTCGGTCAACACTGGGTAGATGAAGGCGAAGTGCAGGATCACCAGGGCGATTGCCACTCCCACCAGCATGGCGTTTCGCCGTCGCAGCGGCCCGTCCGCCGGCCCGAGGAGCCTGCCGAGGGCCATGGCCAGACCCGTCACGTAGAACGGCAGCAGCACGATGGCATAGAAGAAGAACAGGGGGCGTCCCGCGTACTGGAACCACGGCAGCCAGACGGACAACACCCCCAGCACTGGGACGGCGAACCGCCAGTCCCGCCTGCCCAGCCACCACCACAGGCCTGCGACCAGTGCTGCGAACGCCATCCACCACAGGATGGGGTGCCCAGCCCGGAGATCACCCTCAGGCAGGTGGTCTCGATGGCCTGGCAGCCCTGCTCGCCGGGGTGAATGTCGTTTTGGGCGTCGATGCCGATGGGGCGGATCATCACCAGCCAACCCGCAGGGTGGGCCTCGTAGGGATGCTCGGCGTCAACCATCATGCCGTCGCCCGTGTGGAAGTTGTAGGCCGCCAGGTGGTATTGCCACAGCGATGCCAGTGGGGCTCCGATCAGCTTCACCAGGGGATCGTCGGGATTCTTCCAGCCCCAGTCCCGCATCGAGCCGCCGGTGGTGAGAAGCCAGCCGGACCAGGAGGCGATGTACACAGGAATGGCCAGCACCACCGTCGAGATGAAAGCTGGTGGGGCATCGACCAGCAGCGACTTCAGGAGCCCCAGGGTGTGTGCGTACAGCAGCGACCTACGACGGTGGCTGCCAGCAGCGCGGCCATGACGTAGCCGATTTTTCCTCCCAGCAGCAGCGTGAAGGCCACGGCCAGCACTCCCGAGACGATCAATGCCGCGCCGCCCAGCCCCCGTCGCTTCCGGCCCCCGCCAGTAGCGGGCACCCAAATCCCAGACGACGCTCACCACCCCGAACACCGCCAGCACATACGGGGAGTTCCACTTCACCGCGCAGGCCAGGCCGAACATGATCCCGGCGGTAATCCGCCACGGCCTGAGGATCAGGGGCCGGTCCGAAAGCGCCGTCGAGATCCTGCTTCCCGGCGTCACGCAGATGCCGGGCGAGTCTCCACCGGAACCAGTCCCGGTCCGCGACGAGAGCCGCCACCGCAGCCAGGACGAACACCGCCTGGAAGATGTCGAGCAGCGCGATGCGGCTCATGGTGAAGGCCAAGCCGTCGAAGGTCAGCAGCACACCGGCGATGGCCCCCACCAGTGTTGAGCGGGAGAGCCGCCGGGCCAGCCGCACTGTCAGCATCACCAGCAGCGCGCCGAAGACGCAGGACATGAACCGCCAGCCGAAGGGTGTTAAGCCGAACAGCTTCTCCCCGACGGCGATCAGCCACTTCCCGAGTGGGGGGTGCACCACATAGGCGCCCTGATCCATGAAGCCGCTCAGGTCCCCGGCCGCGATCTTGTCATTTGTGTGGTATTTCTCGTTGTCCTGCCACACCCGCTCATAGCCGGAATGCAGCAGCCCCCACGCCTCCTTGGCGTAGTAGGTCTCGTCGAAGACGATCTTGTGGGAAACCCCAGGTTGTAGATGCGCAGCAAAGAAAAGCCATGACGGCAAGCCCCATCGCGGCGAGCCATCCGGCCCGCCGGTCCCGCAGCTGACCGTCCTCAAGAGCCTGGATAGTAGTCACCACGCGCACAGTCTAGATGAGTGGCGTCGAGGGGCGGGCCAGGCCGTGGGCTGGTTGAGCGGAGGCTGCAGAGCGTATTGGGAGTTCGGGTGATTCGTGGGATGGGCGCGTCTGGGGTCGAGGGAGCCTGGGGCGGCGTGACGGCGCGTGCGATGCGGTGGGCTGTTAGGGCAATGGTGGTGGGTGCCTCCTGTGTCTTGTCTGGAGGTGGGTCACTGGGGTGGGGGTGTGCCCAACCCTATAGCGCCGATGTAGTAGTGGCCTCGGATGGCATTTCTAGGGTGTGGGTGGTGAGTTTCTTCATGGTGTCGGGTTGGTAGACGTCTAGGGGTGGGGGCTTCTCGGTCGTAGTGTAGGGACGTATAGCAGTCCGTCGGAGAAGGCGATGCGGTACAGGTATGGTCCGGCGTCGAAGGTTTCCACCTTCCCTGTTGAGGGTGTCACCCGGGATATGTAGCGGTGTTCGCTGAAGTCGCGGGGGCCGGGGTTGAGGAAGGTGTGCCACGTACAGTTGGTTGTTGTGTTGTTCTACTTGGTAGGGCATGTCCCTTTCAAGGGGATTTCGCTTACTTTCGCCTGTGGTGTGGTCTACCACACCTAATGTGGAGCGAGTCTCATCAATCGCTGGTTCCACGCGTTGGTTCTCAAGGAAAGGCAAAGCAAAATAGACCTTCCCGCCCAGTACGGTCGCATCCCCGACGCTCCCTTCGATGGGTGGCCAGCCCAGGGGTTCGGATAGATTCACTCGACCAGTTAGAGCCATGCTGTCCGGTGGTCCGGTGATGGTGTGCATTTCTACTGGGCCTTGTGGTGGGGTAGCTTCCAGGGTGCGTGCCATGGTGAAGGCCAGCACTTGGTCTTTGGTGACAGCTAGGGCGGATGGTTCGTCTTTGCCAGTACGGTACCTGCTTTCTCGTGTGCCTTCGGGGGTGTAGATGTCAAGCCAGGTGTTCTCTGCTTCTGCAAGATATGAAACCACTGGGTGGCCGGAGAGATCGGCGATAGCGAAAACTCCTGTTTCGTCGAGTGTGCTGATGTGTACGGAGCAGTTGCTGCGATCCAATCGGCCGATGCTGGATTTGTCGTGTCGGGTGTTGCCGTTGGCTGCGAACCACGGGGATGGGGTGTCGCCGTTGAATTCTGCGGTCTTGTGGATGCCCTGTACCTCGGCTCTGATTCGTGCTTTTTGCCTTCGGGGGTCCATAGTTCTACCCAGGATGGGGGAGGCGGTTTGGGAGGACCACAGCACAGCTACTCCGGTGGTGCAGTCCTCCCGCTCCTCCCCGCCACCGATACAACCTGCGGACCAGACCGTCAGGCTGGTCAGGGCTAGAGCGATCGATAGATGACGGATGTTCATGGGCGCATCTTGTATATCGTCTTGGTCTTGGGAGTGAGGACCAATTCCATGGGGTGAATGGCCTGCTTTGAAGCGGTAGGTGTCTGAGGTTGATGCCGTACTTGTCTTTTGAACGCAGCCCACACCAACTGAGCGCAATAGAACCTGTCGCGTCGATTCACGTTCCAGAAGTTGATGTTGTAGGGCTTCCCGATCTGGGCGTGAGCCCAGTCAGCGGCCGCGGCATCCTGGGCCTCTGTGGTGCTGAGCACCGTCACGCCAATTGCCTGAGTCTTGTCAACGTACCAGGTGTTTGGCATTCGCGTCACGCCTTTGTCAATGGACTCCACGGCAACGTCTTTGTTGTGAGACGATTCCGGCGTGGCCGCTGGGCACGATCCCGCTGGCAAAGTCAGGGGTGACCAGGATCACGCCGCTTCGTTCTGGATACATGCCGATGTATCCCTTCCTCGTGCCGGTCCCGTTATTTCCACCGCCTCCGCCGCCTTCGGGTTCGATCACCTCGTGTTTCTCCAGTGGGCCGGTCTGGCCCTTGTCGGGTTCCAGCCGACCGGCCTCATAGTCCTCATTGATCTGAGCGTTCAGCTGGGCCCAGGCCTCCTCCTCACTCTGCTGATCATCAGCATGCGCCACGGCAGCCTGACCGAAAAAGACCCAGCGCCACCGCGACGAGGCTTCCCAACAACTTTTCATTGTCTTCCCCTCTCACATCGTTGTTTCGCCTTCCACCCGCTCCTACGGCGGTTCGCTCATGGAACCGGCGGATGGAATGAATGCGTCGACGCTAACACGAGATCCGTGGCCGCGTGAAGAGAAAAACGTAAGAAAAACAGACGCCCCACCCGAGAAGCAATATTCGCACAAGCAAAAACCGCTAGTCAGAGGTTTATGAAACGAATCAAGACCACGAGTCATGTCATCCAAAAGGGTGACGTAAGTCGTCGTGGCCTGCTCGCAGTGGAGTCGACTCGGGTCGGCAGGGGTGGGTGTTCGTGTGGCCTGCGGACAGCGCAGCTGGGGGTCGCGTTAGGCTGACCGTATGGAATCGACGGCCCCGGGACGGCTGGTCCTGGCGGCCACACCCATCGGCTCCCACACGCACGCGAGGCCAGGCGCTGCGGGATGCCCTGCCTGCCGCCGATGTCATCGCAGCCGAGGACACCCGCCGGCTCCAGACGCTGCTGCGCCGCCTCGGCGTGACCACCGCCGCCCGGATCGTGTCCTACTTCGAGGGAAACGAGGTCACCCGCACCGTGGAACTGACCGAGGAGATCGCCGCGGGACAAGACGTCGTGCTGGTCACCGACGCGGGCATGCCCTCCGTCAGCGACCCCGGGTACCGGCTCGTTGTGGCCTGCATCGAACGGGGCCTGGAGGTGACGGCGATCCCGGCCCATCGGCCGTGCCCACCGCGCTGGCCGTCTCCGGCCTGCCCTCCGACCGTTTCTGCTTTCGAGGGCTTCCTGCCCCGCAAGCCGGGGGAGCGACGCGCCAGACTGGCGGCGTTGGCCGCAGAGGAGCGGACCATGGTGTTCTTCGAGGCCCCGCATCGCCTGCAGGCGTGGCTGAGGACGCGGCCGACCGCCCTGGGGCAGGGAGCGGCGCGCCGTCATCTGCCGTGAGCTGACGAAAGCCGCACGAGGAAATCCTCAGGGACGACCTGGCGGGAGCTGTCTGTCTGGGCAGCTGACGGGGTGCGTGGCGAGGTCACCGTCGTGGTGGCGGGAGCGGACCCCTCCGCCGCCGGGACTGGAGGACGCCCTGGACCTGGTGGCCGCCCGCATAGCCGAGGGGTGAGAGGCTGTCCCAGGGCCGTGCGCTCCGTCGCCGACCTGCTGGGGTGCCCCGCAAGAAACTCTACGAGGCCGCGCTGGCGGCCAGGAAGGAGACCAATGACCCTGCCGCAGCAGTCTGCCAGCTGCGCCTGAGCCGCTTGCAGACGCATGTCATCGACAACCACACCCACCTGTGATTCGACGCCGAGCACTCCGGGCCTCGACATCGCGGACCTCGCTCGATGCAGCCGCGCGCAGCCGGGGTGATCGGGGTCGTCGAGTCGAGCTGCGACGTCCCGTCGTCGAGACTCGCAGCCGAACTGGCCGCTGCGGACCCGAGGGTCCGCGCGGCCGTCGCCATCCACCCCAACGACGCCGCCCGCACCTTCCAGCGGGGATGGGCTGGCAGCCCTGGACGACGAGATCGAGGAGATCAGGGCACTGGCCGACCCTGCCAGGCGTGGTAGCCGTCGGGTGAGACCGGCCTGGACTACTACCGCACCCGTCACCCTGAGGCTCAGCGGGCGTGCAGGCTCACAGCTTCCGGTCACACATCGAGCTGGCGCGGGAGGCCGGCCTGACACTGGTGATCCACGACCGCGACGCCCACGCCGACATCCTCAAGACCCTGGATGCCGTGGAGGCGACCGGAGCGGATCGTGATGCACTGCTTCTCCGGCGACGCCGACTTCGCTCGCGAGTGCCTGGATCGTGGTTCTGGCTGTCCTACCCGGGGGTCGTCACCTTCGGATCCGCAGGATCGCTGCGGGAGGCCGCGAAGGCCACGCCCCTGGAACGCATCCTGGTGGAGACCGACGCCCCCTACCTGACCCCCAAACCCCACCGCGGCAAGCCGAATGCCCCCTACCTGCTGCCGCACACCGCCGCCTTCCTGGCCGACCTGCTCGGCATCGACCTGGCAGATTTCTGCCGCCGGGTGACGGCCAACACCGAGGCCGCCTACGCGACCCGCTGGGGCGGCGATGACTGATACCGGCCTGCTCGATCCCGCCTCGGTGCGCCGCATCGCCGCCGAACTGGGGCTCCGCCCACCAAAGCAGCGCGGCCAGAACTTCGTCATCGACGCCAACACGGTGCGGCGCATCGTTTCGCTGTCCGGGATCGGACCCGACGACGTGGTGCTGGAGATCGGGCCGGGCTGGGGTCGCTGACCCTCGGTTTGCTGGAGGTGGCGAGCGAGGTGAGCGTCATCGAGATCGACGAACGCCTCGCGGGAAGACTCGGGGGCCACCGTCGCGCAACGACTGGGCCGGGACGCGGCGGCGCGCCTGAACGTGGTGGCCGCCGACGCCATGACCGTCACGGAACTGCCGGGCCGGCCGCCGACCGCGGTGGTCGCGAACCTGCCCTACAACGTGTCGGTGCCGGTGCTGATGCATCTGCTGGAGAGTTTCCCGTCGTGGCGGCGGGGCCTGGTGATGGTGCAGCTGGAGGTGGCCGACCGGCTCGCGGCGCAACCCGGTTCGAAGGTCTACGGGGCCCCCAGCGCGAAATTGGCGTGGTGGGCCTCGGCGAAGCGGGTCGGCACCGTGCCCCCGAGGGTGTTCTGGCCCGTGCCGAACGTCGACTCGGGGCTGGTGCGGCTGGAACGCCGCGACCCACCCGCGACCACCGCCACCCGGGAACGGACCTTCGCCGTGATCGATGCGGCCTTCGCGTCGCGCCGCAAAAATGCTGCGGGCGGCGCTGTCGGGGATGTTCGGTTCCTCGGCGGCGGCCTCCGAGGCCATCTGAATCGGCGGGTATCGATCCCGGGTCCGGGGCGAGGCCCTGGACGTCACGGACTTCGCCGCCATCGCGAGCAGACAACAGGTAGGTTGAGCCCGTGAAGGAAGTGCGGGTGCGGGTGCCGGCCAAAAGGTGAACCTGGCGCTGAACGTCGGAGCCACCGACAACGAGGGCTATCACGCCCTCGGAACCCTGTTCCAGGCGGTGTCGCTGTTCGACGACCTGGTGGCACGACCCGCCGAGGCCGGGGTGTTCCGGGTGAGTTTCCGGGGCGAGGGCGCCTCCGGCCTGCCCACCGACGACACCAACCTCGTGGTCCGCGCGGCCCGGCTGCTGGCCGAGACCTGCGGGACGGGAAACCTCGGGGCGGAGATCCGGGTCCACAAACGCATCCCCGTCGCGGGAGGCATGGCCGGGGATCGGCCGACGCCGCCGCCACCCTGGTCGCCTGCAACCAGTTGTGGGGGACGGGCCTGGATACAGGGGCAGCTCCACGCTCGCGGCCCGGCTCGGCGCCGACGTGCCCTTCCTGCTGCACGGCGGCACCGCCGTCGGCACCGGGCGGGGAGAGAAACTGAAGCCCGTGCCGGTGCGCGGCAGCCTCCAGTGGGTGCTGGCGCTGAGCCACCAGGCCTGTCCACCCCGGCGGTGTTCCGGGAGTTCGACCGCATCAGCCCGCCCCGGCCCACGGAATCGATTCCCGGTCTGCTGGCCGCCCTGGCCGGTGGCGATGCTCGCCGTGTGGGTTCGCTGCTCGGAAACGACCTGCAGCAGGCGGCCGTCAACCTCCACCCCGAGCTGGCCGATGTTCTGGCTATGGGACGCGAGGCGGGCGCGGCCGGCGCCCTGGTGAGCGGTTCCGGTCCCACCATCGCCTTCCTGGCCGGCACCCCGGCCGTGGCCGATGCGATCTCCGACCGGCTGGGGTTGTCCTCCCGGGTTCGTGCCGTGCGTCGCGCCCACGGGCCGGTGCCGGGCGCGCGGATCGTGAACTGAAGGAGCAGGGGATGGACGAGGTCGACGAGGTGATGGCCGCGTGGCAGCGGGAACGCCCCGATCTCGCCACCTCCCCATGGGGGGTGTGGTCGCGGATCCACCGGTTGGCGGCCCTCCTGAACGGGGAACGCAAACGCTGTTTCGCCGAACACGGCCTGGAGGTCTGGGAGTTCGACGTCCTGGCGGCCCTGCGGCGCGCCGGACGGCCCTACCGGCTGTCCCCGGGCCAGTTGCTGCAGCAGACCCACGTCACGTCCGGGACCATGACCAACCGGATCGACCGGCTCCGTGCCCGGGGCCTGGTCACCCGCCACTCCGACCCGAGCGACGGCCGCGCCGCCCTCGTCGAGCTCACCGCCACCGGCCGCCGGGCCGTCGACGAGGCCCCTCGGGGCTCTGGTCGAACTGGAGGAGTCGCTGCTGGCAGGGTGGCCGGAGACGGAACGCCACGCTCTGGCCGGGATGCTGCGGCGGCTCCTCACGGCCGCGCAGGACTGATCGATGGCTCCCCGCCGAGTACCATCTACTTTAGGGGTTTGCCCATGAATGGCGTATTGATCGGCGTAGCACCTAGTCAGGGCGTAGTCGAGGATGGTTGTCGGTGGGTTCCCCTGGAGCAATCTCAGCAGCAACGCCATGCTAATCACGTGCCACCTGTCACACTTACGGATGCTTGTCCAATATTAAAGGTATCGATGGTGCAGAACACCGACACCTCAGCAGTATCGCTGGGGTTTACCATCGGGCCGCTGAAGCGGTCGCCCTGATGAGAGGGGGAATCAATGAGGATGAAGAGGGTCGCGGCTACGGTCGCGAGCGCAGTGATGATGGCTGGGATTGCAATTCCGGCATTCGCCGCCACCGTTCCTGCTGGTGGAGGAACTTGGAGCTACGGTACGACTGGGAATGGCACCTCGGTCTATTCGAACTACCACCATCCGTCCGTGTTCCACAAAGCGAGTACCATCAACTACTGGGGGGAACGCAGCTGTTCCCAAGCAAGCGCACGCTACTGGGCGAGGACTTCGCAGCGTGCGAATCCTGACTGGGGGGCAGTGGACCACTCCTACTGGGGCAAGGGCGGCTGCTGAGTTAAGCGCGGTCTGAGTTCGAGGTGAGAAGTGCTGCGGAAGCTCCTGCGGCTCCTGTTGGTCGCGTCGTGGATCATCGCCTTCCTGCTGGCCTACCAGTCAGTTGAGGCCGGTAGCGCGGTGTCCCCCTTGGCCGCTCGTGCCCACATCCAGGTGACACGATGGGCGGGGGATGCCTCGGTGGATGAGCTGCGGCGCGACCTCGGGGAACTGGCCCGTGAGAAGGGAATCCTGATCGGACAGGTGGTGCCTTCCTGGAGCACAATCGCACGGGCAGGACCATCTATCTGACCGGAGCCGGCGCCGATGAGTTCGTGGCCTCGGATCCGGCCATGGATTTCGGGTACGCCATGCGCACCGAACTCAAGCCGATGCCGGAAATCGGGATGCGCGGCCCGGTCGGGTGGTGGATCGTGCTGGGAGAGGCCGGTGGCGGTGCTGTGGCCGATGCCCTGCGTGAGCACGGCGCCGAGGCCCACCAACTCGAACCCGCAGGATATCCCGACATCAGGAAACTGGCTTCCGGGTCCAGTGCGGTCATCTGGGTGACCGCACTGCTCCTGGCAGGCGCGACGGCCGCCTCCGTCGTGTCACGGACGCGGCGGTACGCCATCAGACGCCTGCACGGCGGGGAGGTGTGGGCCAGCTGGTTGAGCGAGATCGGGCCCCTGTTCCTGGGTGGCTCCTGGGTGGGGCGGTGACGATGGCGGTGGGGGTTGGCTGGGCCGCCATCTCGTTCGGGGAGTGGGGGCCGGTGAGCTGGCGGCGCAGACCGTCCTGATGGCCGCCCTCCTGTTCTCCGGGGCGCTGGTTTCGTTGTTGTTCTTCCTGTGGATCACGCACGGCACCGACATTCTCGGAGCCATCAAGGGGAGATTCCCGGGACGGCCCGTGCTGGCGGTGGCGTATTTCCTGAGATGCGTCTCCGTCGCCCTGGCGCTCGGCCTGGTGGCCGGTGTCGTGGCTCTCGGCTGACGCGAGGAGCCGCGAGGAGGCGATCACGTCCCCTGCTGGAACTGGGCGATGCATCCGTGGTGGTTTCCGGCAACGTCTACAACCACGAGGACGAGAACCGGCTGGTGGAGGTCATCAGGTCCTGGCTGGCTTCCAAGGACAGGGGCAGGGGACCTGCTGCTGGCGAAACGCCAGGCGCTGGCGGAGATTCCCCGATGACGGAATGTCCGTTGAATCGCTCTGGGTCAATCACCGCTATCTCGAGGAACAACGGGTGATGCTGGCCGATGGAACCAGGGCCACGGCGGGCAGCCTCGGTGACGGGATCACGATCCTGATCGGCCCCGGGTTGTGGGATCTGCGTGACCGGGTCGAGAAACAAGTGGAGGCCCTGTTCGAGGGAATGATCCGGCAGGACGCAGGCGATCTCCCGGTGAAGGTCGTTCCCGTCGGGGCGGGCCAGGTGCTGAACACCTTCTCCATGCCACCGGAGGTGGCGGGGAGTCGTTGACGACGACGAGTTCCTCGCCGCTGAGCGATCCGGTCGTGGTAGTTGTTCCTCCCGGGGTTTTCGGGCCCTATGCCGGCACGGCGGGAGATGGGCAGCTGTTGGTTTTCGGAACGGATGGGATCCGTGCCGATGTCATGAACAATCCCGAGCTCGGCCGTTTCGTGTTGAGCGTCACCCCCGTCGTGGAACAGGGCCGGGACCATCATGGCGGACAAAGAGAAACGAGTTGAGGATCGCGGCTTTCGGTGCCGCGACGGCGGGGGTGGTGGCGGTTCTGGCCGGAGTGGCGGTGGCCGGGGCCCTACACCAGATTGCACGCCTCCCGCATCCTCGTCCGGCATCTGCACGGCTGGAGCATGTGGTCGAACTACCGGGTGCTGATCGCGCTGGAGGGATCATCCTGTTGGCGGTCCTGGCCTGGGCCCCTATGAGGTGATGCGGAGACGAGCGGAGTTCGAGGCGCTTTTGCGGGTGACCCCACCCCTGCAGGCCCCGGCACTCCAGGCCCTCGACATGCTCCCGGCCCTGCTGGTGTCGCTGGTCGCCACGGGGCGGGTTCGCCCTCACGCTCCTGATCGCGCACCGGAACATCGTCAGAAATGGAATCAGTGAGGCCTGAGCATGGTGTTGGTCGTTTCCTCCTTGAAGAAGTCCTTCGGGCCCCGGGTGTTGTGGGAGAACATCGATCTCAGGGCGGAGCGGGGCACCCTGACCGGCCTGATCGGCGCCAGCGGCTCCGGCAAGTCAACCCTGCTGAACTGCATCGGGTTGTTGACGGCCCCCGACGGCGGACGGATCTCCTTCGAAGGCGTCGAACTCCTCGACATGGGATCCGCCAGGCGCCGGCTCTTCCGGCGGGACACACTGGGCTATCTGTTCCAGAACTACGCCCTGATGGAGGACGCGACGGTCAAGGAGAACCTCGCGGTCGCGATGCGGGGCAGGAAGGACACCGGCCGCATGCGGGAGGCCCTGGAATCCGTTGGGCTTGCCGACCGGTTGAACACGAGGGTCGCCACGCTCTCCGGCGGTGAACAACAACGCGTTGCCCTGGCCCGCATCATGGTGAAGGCCGCCAAACTGATCCTCGCCGACGAACCCACCGGCGCACTCCGATCCCCACCAACGCCGGAATCGTCATGGGGCACATCCGCGCCATCGCCGACCAAGGGGCCTGCGTCGTGATCGCGACCCACGATCCCTTCGTCATGGACGGCTGCGATCAACTCCTCAACCTTGACGAAGGCTCGTAGGCGCTTTATAATTTTTCGAAATTATTCGAAGTTCTTAGTAGCTCGCTAGTATCTCCAGGGCGCAGGATTTGTTTTCGGATGGTTTCTTGATCGGTGTGGCGTAGGGCGAGCATTGATGATCTCCCGTGCACTCTCTTTTGTTTGAACGGCACTTGGAAATGGTGATGAAAGATGGGGTCCGCGGTATGTGATGATCAGGCCGGGATGTCGTGCAATGAGAGGTTTAGTGTTTTCTATGAGGAAAATCATTCCGAAGCTTTGAGATATGTGAAACGTCGATTCCCTGTGGGCGATCATGAGGGGATAGTTGCTGATGCTTTTCTGGTTGCTTGGGAGAAGATTTTGGCGGGTCTTCCGATTGGCAAACCGTGGTTCTACAGGGTTCTGCAGAACAAAATGGGTGATCAAATGAGGTTGGCGAGATATCGCGTTTGTTGTGATCTCGACTCTTGTCGGTTCCCGGCTGTCCCTGATCCTGCTGCTACTGTGGATGTCCGAGAGTGCCTACGAAGACTGTTTGGAGAGCTCCGTGTAGAACATGCTCAAGTATTATGGCTTGTGTATATTCAAGATATGACGTCGGTGGATGCGGCATCGGTGCTCCGAATTCCTGCTGGCACCTTTCGCAAGCGGCTGGAGCGTGCCCGGGCTGCATTTCTACTGAAACTTCGTGATGTACGTGAGGGTTGACTGCTCTGAGCTCCTCTGGCGAGACCTTCTTGGGGTCGCGAGACTGGTTCGCAGCCCTTCATAAACAGTCTCTGGGTCAGGGGATTTGTTGGCCTTCCTGGTAGAAATGCCAGGCTTGAGATTTGTTCAAAGCTTTCCCCAAGGCGTGTGCTGACTGACTAGGGGGTTGGTTGACATGCTGCCTGTGAATAAGCCTCAAGGGTTTCGTTTCGGCAGGGTGTTTCACCTGACCTTTTCCGAACCCACCACCCAGGTGTTGCACCCGCTGATGGACTCGGAGTGGAAACCCCGCATGCCCCAGTACAGCAGCGACTCCGGGCTGCCGTGGATGCCGTCGTCGATGAAGCTCTGCAGCGCCTTGCGGAGGACCTGGTAGTTCTTCTCGGTGAGCGCGAAGGAATCGTCGCTGCGGATCATTCCGGTGGCGTAGCACTCGGCCTGGATCTCCATCCGGCGTTCCGTCTCGTTCCCGCTGGGAAGTTTGGCCTTGGCGTTGAACAGTTTGCTCTGGGCCTGGATGTGGTGCCCGTACTCGTGGAAGACCATGAGCTTGATCCAGATGACGCTAGTGGAGTTTTCACGCAGCAGCCTGCTGCCGAAGTACAGGCTTCCCCCGTTCTGCGCTGCAGTACACGGCGGGCGCCTGCAGGGTGCCGCAAGGAGTGGTCGCCGTGCCCCTCGTAGTAGTTGATGGGAAGGGAGGGTGGGTAGCTGAGCTGTTTGAAAACGGGAATCCACGCCCTGTGTGTGCACTCCACCGCGGCTTCGATCTGCTGTTTCAGCTCGGCCATGGAGCTTGCGTGGCTTTTGGTTCGGGGCATCCGGTCACGTCGGGCCAGGCAAGGTTGTAGATGGGTGCCCGCTGAACCGTCTTCCAAGCCGGGTCGTTGGAGTCGGGGCTGGGGAGGGAATCCAGGTTTCCGTCGGGCACCTTCCAGCCGTTTTGTCCCGGCCTGCGGGGGCGGATGTGGGTGTCGGTTCGGGGAGGGTGTTGTCGGTTCGGGCGATGGGGTCTGCTTGGGCGGGACGCTGCTGCGCCGGGTCGTAGGGCTGGGGAGGGAGTCGTGGTCTCCTCGGCGGGTGTCGGTTTCGAAGTTGATTCCCTCGGCAGGGAAGAAGTCCTGTGCGACGTCGTCGCGGCGGGTTCGGATGTGGTCTGATTCTTGGAACCGAAGGAACCCGCAAGTACCGCCAGCAGGGGAACCAGTACGACCAACCCGATCACGATGCCGAACGCCACCGGAACCCCCTGCCCCGCCCCTGCCGTTTTCGGCGGTTGGGGGCTGTACTGGAAACCGAAACCCTGCTGCCCCGGAGTGTTCCAGTAGGGATTTGTGGACACCGGCGCCCAGCCCTGCCGGGGCGTCGGCTGCTGTCCCCAGATCGGCTGCTGATTCGGCTACCACTGCCCGCCCGGACCTGGAACACTCATTCTTTTCCTCTTCGCTCCGTCTGTTCATGACTGTGCTGACACGAGAAGTTTCGCACCCGCCCAGCTCATGTGCGTCCGAGGGTGTTCATCCGGAGGGTGGGAGATGGGCTTGCCGCCGCTCGTCCTTGAGTTCGACGAGGGCCTGGGATCGGCCTTCAGGTTGGCCATTCCGTTCCAGGCCAGATTGATCAGGTGCCGGGCCACCACCAGCCGCTCCGGTTTGCGGTCGTTCAGCCACTGCTGGCCCGTCATGGCCACCAAACCCACCAGGGCCTGGGCGTACAGGTGCGCGTACCGCGGGTCCCGCCCCAGGCGGGCGAACTCGGCTCCCAGGATTTCCTCCACCTGGATGGCGATCTCGCTGAGGATGGAGGCGAAGGAGCCGGTGGGGTTCGCCAGCGACGAGTCACGTGGAGGATGCGGAAACCGTCCGGGCAGCGGTCGATGTAATCGAGGAGAGCCAGGGCGCCGCGCTCGAGGGTTTCCCGGGGTCCCGCGCCGGGTTGTTTCAGGGCGGCCCGGATCTCCGCGTGTAGCGTGGTGGTCTCGCGCTCCACCACCGCCTGATATGCGCCGTCCTTGCCGCCGAAGTGCTCATAGACCACGGGTTTGGACACACCTGCCCGGGCCGCGATCTCCTCGACGGACGCACCCTCGAAGCCCCGCTCCGCGAACACCTCACGTGAGATGTTGAGCAGCTGCTCCCGCCGCTCGGCGAAGGAGAGGCGCACCCGTGGGTGACGGGCGGCGCGGGCGCTGGGGGGGATGGACATGGAACCCAGTCTCTCGCATCACTGAACCCAACCCCAACAGGGTCAACCGCTGGGCCCGTCCGCATCACCCCGTCTCACCCAGCAACTGGCCAGATGATCATTCACCAGGCCGATTGCCTGCATGGTGGCGCTACATCGTGACCGGGCCGACGAACCGGAACCCCAGCTGTTTCAAACGCCTGCTCAGCGCCTTCGACTCCGGGGTGCTGGCCGGTATGTCATCCCTGGTCTGCGGTGGGGCGAGCGTCGGCGCAGGCGTCATGCTTCGCCAGCACGTCCGCCAACCGCAGCCCGTCGGCATGCATGCCCACCAGTGTCTTCGCGTTCCCAATGGCTGCCGCGATCTTCGCCCGGTTGCGGATGATTCCGGCATCCCCAAGGAGCCGTTGCTCATCATCAGTGGTGAAGGCCGCCACCCTCGCGGGATCGAATCCTGCGAAGGCCTCCCGGAAGGCCTCCCGCTTCCGCAGCACCGTCACCCAGCTCAGCCCCGACTGGAAGCCCTCCAGCACCAGCCGCTCAAACAAGGCTGACTCGTTGGGGCTGTCCGGGACAGGACGGCCCCCACTCATGGTCGTGATAGGCCTCGTACAGCGGATCCCCGGACCCGAAGCAGCGCAGCATGGCTCCTCCTCAACGCTCGCTCTTCACCCTCCATTATGGATCGTGGTCATGCCGGTGATCCATCCGCCGCCGTTCTCCGCTCGGTTGTGCACAAGTGGAGCCCACCGGATTCGGCTAGACTGGCCACTGGCCGCAACGGCCGTTCCCCGGTTGGTCTTCCGGCAGGGCCCGCCTGACTTTGAATCAGGATTAGCGAAGTAGGTTCGACTCCTACCCGGGGAGCCCAGCGCTAGCGTGTCTCACGCCCCTCCCGGCGCTGAAGGGCCTTCCACCACGGGCAACCAGCGGTATTGTTAGCCCGGAGGAACCCCCGGAAGACCGGGCCAGCCGAACCGCCAGGGAGGACCTGAGTGACCGAAGATCGCATCGAATCCGGGCAGGGTCCCGGTACAGGCCGTGGTGGTGTTGGCCGCTGGCGGTGGGACGCGCATGAAGTCCAGGCGCTCAAAGCTTCTGCACGAGGTGTGCGGAAAATCGATGCTGAGCTACGCCGTGTCCGCTGCCTCCGCACTCGATCCGAGACACCTGGTGGTGGTCGTGGGGCATCAGCGGGTCCAAGTTGCCGAGCATCTCGAATCACTGAACCAGACGGTCTCCGTCGCGGTCCAGGAGCAGCAGCTCGGCACCGGTCATGCCGTGGCATGCGGCCTGCGGGATCTTCCGGACTTCGACGGCGAGATCGTCGTCACCTACGAGGGATGTGCCGCTGCTGACAGGGGAGACCCTCCGCAACCTGGTGTCCATCCACCGAGCCGAGGCCAACGCCGTCACCGTGCTCACCGCAGAGGTCGACGACCCCACCGGCTACGGGCGTATCGTTCGCACGGCGGGGAGGGTCACCGGAATCGTTGAGCATCGGGACGCCTCCGATGAGCAGCTGCTGATCCGTGAGATCAACTCCGGCATTTACGTCTTCGACGCCGCCACCCTCCGGGAGGGGCTGGGCCAGCTCAGCACCGACAACGCCCAGGGTGAGCAGTACCTGACCGACATCGTCCGCTATGCCTGCAGCCAAGGCCGTGGCGTCGGGGCCATGATCACCGACGACATCTGGCAGACCGAGGGGCGTCAATGACCGCATCCAGCTGGCGCGGATGAACCGGGAGCTGAACCGCCGCATCCTCCACCGCTGGATGCGTGACGGGGTAACCGTCGTCGATCCGGGCAACACCTGGGTGGATGTCGATGTCGATCTCAGCTCCGATGTCACCCTCATGCCAGGAGTGATCCTCAAGGGGGCCACGACTGTCGCCGAGGCGCTGTCATCGGCCCCTGACACTCACTCTCCAGGACGTGGAGGTCGGGCCGGATGCCCGCGTGGTCCGGTCTCACGGGTCGTTCGCCATCATCGGTGAGGGGCGCGAACGTCGGCCGTTCTCGTATCTGCGGCCCGGAACCCAGCTGGGGAGCCGGCGGCAAGATCGGGGCCTTCGTCGAGACCAAGAACTCCGTCATCGAAGGCGGCGCGAAGGTGCCGCACCTCAGCTATGTGGGTGACGGGATCATCGAGGAGGCGCCAACATCGGCGCAGGTACGATCTTCGCCAACTACGACGGGGTCAACAAGTCCACCACCCACATCGGCCGGTCAGCATTCATCGGCTCCAACTCGGTGCTGGTGGCGCCCGTCGGCGTCGGCGATGGGGCCTTCGTCGCAGCAGGCTCCACCGTCACCGATGACGTGCCGCCCGGGAACCTGGCCGTCGCACGCAGCCACCAGCACAACTCGCAGGACTGGACCGCCAGGCGGCGTCCCGACTCGAAGGCCGCTCGGGCCGCGGAGGCGAGCGACGGGAGCCCACACCCCGCCGTCGTCGAATCCCGTGACAAGCTGAAGGACTGACTCCTAGCTCATGACCAACCAGATTCCCAACAGCAAGCACCTCATGCTCTTCACCGGGCGCGCCTACCCTGAACTGGCCGACGAGATCGCCGGCCAACTCGACGTGCAGCTGGTGCCGACAAGGGCCCTCAACTACGCCAACTCCGAGACCTACGTTCGGTTCGAGGAGTCGGTGCGCGGCTGTGATGCCTTCGTCATCCAGTCCCACACTGCGCCGGTCAACGAGTGGATCATGGAGCAGCTCATCATGGTCGATGCCCTGAAGCGGGCCTCTGCGAAGCGCATCACCGTCGTCTCCCCCTTCTATCCCTATGCCAGGGCAGGACAAGAAGCACCTGGGACGAGAACCGATCTCGGCGCGGCTGGTGGCGGATCTGTACAAGGCCGCAGGGGCGGACCGGATCATGTCGGTGGATCTGCACGCCTCTCAGATCCAAGGGTTCTTCGACGGTCCGGTCGACCACCTGTGGGGGCTGCCGGTCCTCAGCGACTACATCCGCCAGAACTATGATCCCTCCTGCATGTGCATTGTGTCCCCGGATGCGGGCCGGGTGGGGCTGGCGGACAGGGTGGACCGACGAGATGGGCTGCCCCCTGGCCATCATCCACAAAAGACGTGATCACGATAAGGCGAACACCGTCGCCGTGCATGAAGTGGTCGGCGAGGTGGCGGGAAAGACCTGCCTGCTCGTTGACGACATGATCGACACCGCCGGCACCATCACGCAGGCAGCCCACGCGCTGCATGAGCGCGGAGCCAGCAGAGTCATCTGCGCCGCCACCACGCCGTGTTCTCCGGACCGGCGGTGGAGCAACTCAACCAGTCGGGCATGGCGGAGATCATCGTCACCAACACTTTGCCGATCCGCACCGCCGAACCCATTGCCAACCTCACGGTGCTGTCCATAGCCCCGCTCATTGCGCAGGCCATCAACGCTGTGTTCCTCGACGGATCGGTAACATCACTTTTTGGAGGACAAGCCTGAGATGAGCGTTCGGGGAGTCAACAAGCTGTCGATCATCGGAGCGGGAGCTGTCGGCTCCTCGCTCGCCTACGCCAGTCTGCTGCGTGGCGTCGCCCGGCATGTGGTGCTGCACGACATCAACGCCGAGAAGGTCCGGGCGGAGGCCCTTGACCTGGCCCATGGCAGCCAGTTCATGCCGCAGGCCCGCATTGAGGGGTCGGAGGATCCCGAGGTCACGCGCGGCTCTGATGTCGTGGTGATCACCGCAGGTGCGAAGCAGAGGCCCGGTGAGAGCCGCATGGATTTGGCGGCATCCACCGTGAGCCTGATGAAGAAGGTCGTGCCACCGCTGGTGGAGCGATCCCCCGAGGCCATCTTCATGATGGTCACCAACCCGGTCGACGTCACCACCTATGCCGCGTTGAAGATCAGCGGCCTGCCCCGCAATCAGCTGTTCGGATCCGGGACGGTGCTGGACTCGTCGCGGCTGCGCTACCTGGTCGCGGAGGCCTGCGAGGTGGCCGTCGGCAACGTGCACGCCTACATCGCCGGTGAGCACGGGGACTCCGAGATCCCGCTGTGGAGCGCCGCCTCCATCGGTGGGGTTCCGCTGTTGATTGGGAGCGTCAGACCGGCAAGCTTGACGAGGCCACCCGCGACGAGATTGCTGATCGGGTGGTCAACGCCGCCTGTGAGGTGATCGCAGGCAGGGGCGACGAACTACGCCATCGGCGTGGCCGCCGCCAGAATCATCGAGTCGGTGCTGCGTGATGAGCACCGGGTTCTGCCGGTCTCCAGCCTCGTCGAGGACTGGTACGGCATCAACGACGTGTGCCTGTCGGTGCCGACGATCGTCGACCGTCACGGAACGGGCAGGCTGCTGCGCCTGCCTCTGACGGATGGGGGAGCTCGGCTGCATGCACGAGTCAGCTCAGGCCATTCGCTACACCCTGAAGTCCATCGGATTCTGAAGTCTCAGACGGCCGCGGTGCTCTCCACCGCGGCCGCTCCCGCCTCTGCGTCTCCTATCCAGCGTTGCTGGTCGGCATCGGGAGGACGCCACGCTGCCGCAGCCGGGACACCACCCGGTTTCAGGCCGACGGGGGTGAGGCCGAGGTATTGCGCGACCTCACGCTGGGAAAGCCGAGCCGCGAGCCGCGGGTACTCCTGCAGGAAGGCCAGGTAGCGCTCCTCCGTGCTCATCGTCAGGAACTGGTACTCGCGGTGCATGTGATAGGACAGCAGCCGCAGCAGAGACACAGTCGCGAAGCGGTTCCACTCGCCGTGCCGCTTCCCGAGGGCGGCGAGGAGCCGGATGGGGGACCCGATCAAAGTGGAGTCCTCCTTGGCGATGCCGCGTTTCCTGGCGAGCGTCAGCGGGGAGTCGAGGATCGGGTGGTTGTTCGGCAGCCCCATCAACTCGTTGAATTCGCGAGGAGTCGTGTTCAGGAAGATGTCGCCCTCCTGGAGGTACCCCGCGATATGGGCTTTGTTCTTGATGGTCACCATGGTGGTGATGGTTCCGTTCAGCACCACCCACATCGCATGGGCTGGTTGCCATTCGGCAACGGCTGTCGGCATCAATCTCCATCACGATGGAGGAGGTCGCACAGAGGTTCCATCCCGGCAGCGGGCAGCCGACAATCCTCTCCATTGACCGGCGTGCGATGGGCTCCCAGCGGGTACCCACGAGTGTGTGGCACTAGTCATAACTCAGATCTTAACCCTGAGTTAACTGCAATAGTTTTCCATTAGTTAATGGCATCCGGGCCGCGTTTGCCAACTCTGTGCAGTCTGATTTTTCAAGATCAGGGGTCACAAGGCGTGGCGTGGGGCCGTCTGCGAGGCATGCTCGCCTGGCTGCACGTCGGTTGCCGCTGCGTGTAAACCCTAGTGGGAGCATCAGGGGCTCTCTCCCCAGGGTCTGGTTAACTTCCTGAACCCACATCTGTGGGTCGATGCGTCCGAGGCCCCAGCCCAATAGCTTGTTCCAGGGAAACACTGAAATCTGAAAGGTGTGAGACACCATGTCTGTTACTTCTCCTGCCCAGGGCACCTGCCTGCGGCGCCCAGAACCTGACGAAAGTTTTTCGGTGAGGGTGGGCCACGTCCTGTCGTGGCCGTCGACGACGTCTCCTTGAGCATCCAGACGGGCTCGTTCCACCGCCATCATGGGGCCGTCCGGTTCGGGGAAATCCACTCTCATGCACTGCATGGCGGGGTTGGATCGAGCCACGAGGGGCTCCGCCTGGGTGGGGGAGTCCAACCTCTCGGCGCTGCCGGAGCGGGAGGTGACGCGAGTCCGGCGTGACCTGATCGGCTTCGTGTTCCAGTCCTTCAACCTCCTGCCCACCCTGACGGCAGAGCAGAACATCCTGCTGCCGCTGGAGCTTGCGGGGCGGAAACCGGACAGGACGCTCCTAGGGGACGTCACCGCCTCCCTGGGCCTGGCTGATCGCATGACGCACCGGCCCAGCCAGCTCTCAGGCGGCCAGCAGCAGCGCGTCGCCATCGCCCGGGCGCTCATCACACGCCCCCAGGTGATCTTCGCCGACGAACCGACCGGGGCACTGGACTCCCGCACCGGCACAGCGCTACTGGAATACCTGCAGCGCTGTGCCAGGGAACAGGGACAGACCATCATCATGGTCACGACGACCCGAAGGCCGCAGCCTACGCGGACCCGAGCGCTCGTGCTCTCCGATGGGCGCATCGTCGACGATGTGGCCTCCCCGTCGGCTGATGTCATGCTGGCCAGCCTCGGCCGACTGGGGGCATGATGCTCCGAGACGCCGTCAACGAGATCCGACTGCATCCAGGCCGGTTTGTGGCGACGCTGTTGGCGATCGCCATCAGCGTCGGATTCATCTCCGCCATCCTCGTCGGGGTTCGCACCGAGGGGAACTCGATCGCAAACGCCTCCGTGCTGCAGGGTCTCCAAGGCAGATGTCGTGGTCAGTGGATCTGCCGAGGATCCGAGCGCGTCGAATCGATCATTCGGGGGCGCGGCAGGGGTCACCGCAGCGGATGCAGCAGCGTTCACGACCGATCCCCTCACCCACGGGGACGCCTCCGTGATTTTCAATGTGATGAGCCTGCCCTCCGAAGAGTTCCGCTGGGCCAACCTAGCGGAGGGAGCGTGGCCCTCCTCTCCCAGCGAGATCACGCTCTCCAAGGACGGTGCCAGGAAGCTGGGCGTCTCCGTCGGCGACCAGCTCACCGTTGACGTTGGGGCCTCGAAGGGCGGCAAGTTCACGGTGGTCGGACTCACCAACGATGCCCCAACCCTGTATGCCTCAACTGCTTACCTCGCCCCCTCCGGCGATGACATGCCGCCACCCTGTGGGCCGTCAAGAGCAGCGATCCCCAGGGAACTGTGAAGGCCATTGACCAGGCGTTGAATGACGCGGGAATCGGTGGCTTCAAGGTTATGAGCCTCGCCGACTATCGGACTGAGGTTCTCAACGGGATGACGGGCCGATTCGGCGTCTTCCGCAACCTGCTGCTGGGGTTCGCCGGCATCGCTCTGGTGGTGGGGATGATCATCATCGCCAACACCTTCACCATTCTGGTCACGCAGCGCCGCCGGCAGATCGGCCTGCTGCGTGCGGTGGGCGACCCCTCCACTGGGCAGGGTTGCGGGACGGCTGCTGATCGAGGCCATTGTGCTGGGGCTGATCGGTTCGCTGCTGGGCGTGCTGATCGGCGCGGGGGTTGGCGTGATCATCAGCCAGCTCACGGGGTCTTTGTACTGGGGTCTCGTGATGCCCCTCGGGGAGCTGGTCTGGGCGGTCCTGGCGGGTGTCATAGCGACCGTGGTCTCGGTGCTGGGACCATCGCTCAAAAGCAACCAGGGTGAAGCCGCTGGAAGCCCTGCAGGTGGTGCCGAGTGCCGCTGAGACCAAGCGGCTTGGAGCCGTTCGCGCCGTCTTCTGCGTGTTGTTTCTTCTAGCGGGTGGGCTTGCCATCTTCCGGGCCTTCTCAAGTCCGGAGAACAGTTTGGTGTGGGCCATGGTCGGTGGTGTCCCGCTCTCCATTGGGCTGTTGCTGGCGGCGCCGTTCTATATGCCGTGGCTGCTGAGGTTCTTTGGGAGGCTGTTCGGCTTTGCGGGCCCGACGGTGCGGCTGGCGGCCAAGAATGCGGCTCGCAACCCCCGTCGCGCCTCTGCCACCGCCGTTGCCCTGATGCTCGCGGTCGGGCTGGTGGTGACGCTTCAGGTGGCTGCCTCGACAGTCCGCAGCACGGCGATGGAGGCCATCAACGACCGCTATCCCGTCGACATCTCCCTGCAGGCCAGGGAAGGGGCCATCGACGCCAAGTTTGAGGAGCAGATGCGCTCCATGGAGGGCATCACATCCGTGGTGGAGGTCCCCAGCAGGAGGTGCAGGTCGAGGGCCAGATACTGTCGGTGCGCAATGTGAACGCCGCCCGCGCCGAATGGGGGCTGTCGAAGAGCCGGAATGTGCCCGATGGCGTTCTGATGGTGAGCACCGGGGTGCTCACCTCAGCGACGGTGGACCTGCCCGGAGCCGAGAAGCTGAAGGTCCAGACCAACCGAGAGGTCCCCTACGGCTCCGCTGCCGTGTCTGAGAGCACCTATGAGAGGCTGACCGGCGCCGAGGAGGTGCGGGAGCTGTGGCTGAAGATGTCGGATCGGACCTCCTGGACAGACCTCAATCGGGTGATCAAGGCGGTCGAACCGGTGAAGGACAAAAATCGAGATGAGTGGCGCGGCGTCTATGGCCGGTTTGGTCACAGAGATTGTGAATGTGACCCTGATGGTGCTGACGGGCCTGCTGGGTGTCGCGGTGGTGATCGCCCTGGTCGGGGTCAGCAACACTCTGGGACTGTCGGTGCTGGAGCGACAGCGGGAGTCTGCTCTCCTGCGGGCCCTTGGCATGCAGCGTTCATCTCTGCGGGTGATGCTGCTGGTGGAGGCGATGCTGCTGGCGCTGGTCGGCATCCTGGTTGGTATCGCCGCCGGCGCGGGCTTCGGCTGGCTGGGCGTCGTCACCGCGGTGCGCATGATGCCGGCCAACCTGGGTGTGCAGCCGGTCTTCTCCATCGACCTGCTGTATACGGGAGGCCTGATCCTCATCTGCGTGCTGGCGGCTTCCCTGGCCTCGGTGCTGCCTGGACGCCGGGCTGCCAACGCCACGCCGACGGAGGCCCTCGCCGCTGAATGAGTCGGCGGACCGATGGGGCTCGGCTACGTCACGGCAGCCGGGCCCCATCCACAGCTCAGTCCTGTAGTATGCGCAGCAACTCGTCACGCACCCTGACTGATCGCCGAGGGTTGCGGTCGCCCACCACGGCGACGGTCAGCCCGCCTGCGGAGGCTGTGGCCGGGGTGGCTGCGGATCCGGCGGCGGCATGGTCGGCCCTGACGCAGAAGGTGTGCTGACGCTCCGCCTCCGCCGCGATCATCTCGTTGACCGTGGGATCGTTGCTGGCCGCCAGGACATACCATGCCCCGGCCACGTCGTCGGCGCGCGCTGCCCGCTGCTCGACCCTGATCGCCCCACTGGCGGCCAGACGGCCGACGGCGATCCCCACATTCGGTGCGACCACCCGCACGTTCGCGCCGACGGCCAGCAGCCGGGGGATGCGTCGGGCTGCGACCATCCCGCCGCCGACCACAAGCACATCCCGGTTGGCGAGGCCGAGGCTGGTCAGGTAGCAGGGGTGCGCCGTCGCCCAGCCCCTCCAGGCCCAGCTCCTCCGCATACCGGTCCACGATCAGCCGTGCGAGCTCGTCGCAGTCGCCGATCACCTCCGCGACGCGCACCTCCACCTCAGGATGCTGTTCGGCCCAGGCTCGGACCTGATCCAGGTTCCAGGTGCGCAGTTTTCCGGGGAACAGGAAATGCGGAGCCACGATGATCTGCCGTGCTCCCGAGGCCATGGCAGTGTTCAAAGCCTCCGGGACGGAGGGCCGTGACACCTGGATGAAGCCGGGGTGGATGCTGCCGAGCCCGCTCTCCTCCATGAGGGTGCGTGCCAGACGGTAGCGCTCTGCGTTGGACTCGGTGACCAGGGGCCCACGACCCACGAACACGCAGGCGGTGTCCTTCGCTCGCCAGTCGCCCAGAGCCTCTTCTATCCGGTGGCGCATCGCTGACATCAACAGGGGACTTGACAGCAGCGAGGCCGCATGCGGACGCGCGCTTCACCCGCCCCTCGTCGATGGCCCTCAGGATGTCCTCGCGGACGTGCTCTCCGGTGGCGAGCATCAGTGGCACAGGCACGGCATCCACCTCGCCGGTGACCTCTCGCCCTCGATTGCCTCCGCCACAGCCTCGGCGACGCTCGGCTCAGCCAACTCGACGAAGCCAAGGGCCATCCTCGTCCCGGGCAGCGGACCCCGCACCCGCTCTGCGACGGCACGGCAGGCCGCCACGCCCTCCGGATCGCGGGGGCCGTGGGCCGCAAGGATCAACGGCACATCACCCATCAGCCCCGCGGACATCAGCGGCCACCCTCCTGGAATCTGTCCATCCACTGGTAGTCGCGTGGCGTCACGATCGCCGTCTCGCCCCCACCGGTGGCCACCGGTTTCGTGGTGGAGGAGCCGACGATGACGATGGTGTGCATGTTCACCCACTCTGGTTTGAACTCCCTGATCAGGGGCCCACCGGATGTACTGCTTCGGACGGAATGCCTCGTGGATGGCCATGACGGGCACATCCGCGGGGCGTTTCGCCCCCAGGATCTCCAGCGCCCGCGGCGGGTGCATGGTGCGGGTGCGGGAACGTGGGTTGTACAGGACCGTCACGAGAGTCCCCGTCGGCTGCCGCCATCAGCCTCTTCTCGATGACATCCCAGGGGGTGTGCAGGTCCGACAGTGAGATGGTCACGTGGTCGTGACCCAACGGGGCACCCAGCAGCGCGGAGGCCGCCAGCTCCGCCGTCACGCCCGGGATGACCCGGGCGTCGATGCCGGTGGTTCCTGCTCCAACGCAGGCGAGGCCATCGCGTAGATGGCGGGATCACCGGAGCAGACGAAGGCCACGGCATGCCCCTCCGCGCCCGCTCAATGGCGTAGGCGGTGCGCTCCTCCTCCCACCCATCTTGGTCGCATACGTCTGGGCGTGTGGGCTGATCAGGTCGCGAATCTGCCGCACGTACGGGATGTAGCCGACGACATGGGTGGCGCTCTCGATAGCCTGCCTCGCCATCGGGGTGAGTAGATCCCGGTGACCGGGACCGAGACCGACCACGCGCAACTCCCCACGGGCTGGGATGCGGCCGACGGCGCAGGTCGCGTCCGGGCATGTGCGCTTCGGCACGATCGGCTCCGCTCCACGGGTGATCACGGAGGCCTCGGCGACGCTGGCGGTTCCAACCTCGGCGGCGACGGCGTCCGAGGGCGTGGGAACCTCCACCCCCGCCAGCTCCTCCGCCTCATAGCAGACGAAGGGGACGCCCAGCTGCTTGGCCAGCCGCACGAGACCACCCTCGTGTGCCTTGGCGTCGACGCTGGTCAGGGGCGGAGACCGAATGGATCGACAGGCCGGCGGAGGCGAGGGTGTCCTGCAGATGCGTGCGGAGGATCTCGTCCGCGGTGCCCCGGTTGCACCCCATGCCGACCACCAAGGAGGGGGGATGCAGCACCACGCGCGGCAACCCGGCTGGTTCCAGCTGACCGACGTCACGATCAGTGATCAGGATCAGGGCGCAGCCTCCTCACCCTCGGGCAGGGGCCTCGGTCACATTGCCGGGCAGCGGCGGCAGGGGCCAGGGATGCTCACGTATCACCTGCACTGACCGGCCGTCGAGCATCGCCCCGGTCACGCCTGCGACGTCCCCGCTGTGCGCCCAGCCGAGCGTGTCGAGGGCCGGGATGCCCAGCGAGTCGGTGGCAGTGGTCAGGACTGCGGTCGCCCCCAACCCCTCAGCCAGTCGCCGGGCGAGCTCATTGGCGCCGCCGGTGTGGCCACCGGTCAGGGGAACCACGAACCTCCCGCCCTGATCGATCACAACGATTCCGGGGTCGGTCTTCTTCGAGTCAAGCAGCGGGGCGATGATGCGTGTGGTGGCACCGAGGCCAGATGGGAGATCACCATGTCGCACTCCTCGAAAGCCCTCCTCAGCCCCTCGGCCGCCGGGCCGTCGTGAATCCAGTGGCCCCCAGCAGTCCGTCGATCTGCTCCGCCCGGTGGCGTGCGTTGGCGGAGCCGGCGACCTGCCGATGATGAGCTCAGCCAGCGGGGTGACCGCCAACCGCTCCCGTGCCACCTCCTGCGCGGCAACCCGTCTGGGGGTGGAGGCGTCGACAGCCTCCTCATCCCACTCGGCATCCGGATGCCGCTCAGGATGAGCACGACGCTGGGCTGGCGCACGTCCTCGACGGCGGCCAGCTCCCCGCCGCCCAGGATCCGCACCCGCTCGTCATCCTCCCCGAGCCGTTCCGCAAGCACGAACACCCGCTCCAGGCCCTCCAGGGGCTCGGTCAGCCTGGTGAGCGGCTCACGCGGGTCTGTCATGACCGCGACCTTCGCGTAGCGCTTGGCAGCCGCTATGGCGGGCTCCACCGGCCGACCGTGGGTGGAGACCGTGATGGCGTCCTCCCAGGGCAGGCCCACGCGGGCGAAAGCCTCGGCGACGGAGGAGGCGCGGGTGACGACTCGGGGCCGGAGCCCCGCCGCGCGCAGCCGACGCACCACCCCGAACCACAGGGGATCACCGGATGCCAGGATCACCACCTCGGTGTCGCCGGGCAGCTCCTGATCCGCTGCACGGCCGCACTCAGCCCGCCCAGCACGATCCGCTTCTCCTGCGGAACCTCAAGATCATCCAGGTGGCGGCGACCGCCGACAACCACGTCGACCTCACGGACGGCGCGTCGCAGTTCCTCATGCGGGGCGCCGAGATGTCCATAGACAGTGATCATTCTTTGTCTCCCAGAGTGTAGTTGACTGCGCCGTGCCTGCGCAGGTCGTCGACTGCCTCCTTGTCTGCCGCCCGGTATCCGTGCCCGAACCCCGGGTGGTACAGGTGGGAGCGTCGCGCCGCCGGCCCCTCCGCCAAAAGCCGGGCCGACGAGGCACGATCGTGTGCTTCCACAGCTGTGCTCCCGCATCGTGGCCGGAAGGTCCCTGAGGGGCACCCGCCACAGCTGCTCCTCGGGCCAGGTCACCTGATAGCCGATGATGCAGGGGAGTCTCGGGGTCGTAGCCTCCCTCCAGCAGAGCCTCCTGCAACTGCTTGTTGCGTGCCGCCGACAGGTAGAGGGCCATCGTCGTGCCGTGGGCTGCAAACGCCCGCACGTTCTCCCTGTCCGGCATGGGGGTGCGGCCGCCCTCCAACCAGGTGAGGATCATTGACTGGGCCACCTCCGCAAGGGTGATCTCCACATCTGTGCGGGCGGCCGCCGCAGAGAAGGCCGAGATTCCGGGGATGGTCTCGGTGGGAATCCCGATCTGGGCGCACAGGTCACGCTGCTCCGCCGTCGCCCCGTAGATGCCGGGGTCGCCGGTGTGGACGCGGGCGACGAGCAGCTGCTCGTCACGGGCGCGGGTGTAGGGGACGAGATCCTCCAGCGGAATGGAGGCCGAGTCGATCACCTCCGCGTCGGGCCTGCGCCCGGCGATGATCCCAGGATGGACCAGGGAGGAGGCCCAGATGATGATGTCAGCCTCCGCGATGACCCGCGCACCGCGCAACGTGATCAGGTCGTCGGCGCCGGGGCCTGCTCCCACGAAAACGACAAGCCCCTGGGGCTGAGCCTCAATCCGCTCATATTCTTCCTCCAGTGGTTGAACGCCTCGGCGCAGCCAGTACGGTGCTGAAATAGGGTGTGCGGCAACTGACCTCAGCCAACGGGACGACCTGCTCGGTGGCGAGCCCCAGGTCGGTGCCGAGGATGGCCTCACCCAGCCGGCCCTGGGACGCCAGGACCTCCCGCAGCTCGGTCATCTCCCGCCCGCCCTTGTAGACGACGACGGTGTCAGACACCTCACAGAGCTGGGCGAGGGCCTGGGGACCGACGGTCCAAGGCACCAGGGACAGGATTTCCTGGCCCTCAACCAGGGAGTGCGGCTGGCGGCGGCGATGGCCTGCATCGCGGTGATCCCGGAACAACCTCGGTCTCACCTCCATCCGCCCGGCCACCAGGTCGCACAGATGGGAGAAGGTGGAGAACACTGAGGGATCCCCGACGGTGGCAGAAGGCGACGAGGCGCGCGCCGTGCTCGAAAGCCTCGACTGCGGCCTGCGCTGAGACCTCCCAGGCACTGGAGCGTTGAGCGCCAACTCCCCGACGCTCGGCCATGGAGAAGGGGATCCGCCTCACCGCAGGGGGACTTGGCCGGGAGGTGATGCAGCACGATCTCCTCGGCCCGGCCCACCCCGCTGGCGCGGGCCTCTGTGCTCGGCACCAGGATCACGTCGGCGTCCTTCAACACACGCAGTGCCTTGACCGTCACCAACTCGGGGTCGCCGGGACCCATCCCGACGCCAATCAGAGCACGGCTGTCTCCCATGGAGCTCTCCTTACGGGTGCTGCGTCCGCACGATCCTGGCTGGCCGGAGGTCTCTGGCTCCCACCCGTCGGTGGTCACAGCGGCGGCATCGCTCCGGATGCGCACCGGAAATCCCGTAGATCAGCAAGCTGATGGTCAGTTGTCGCGGTCAGCCTAGCCCCACGGTCCCCGGGCTCACCGACGGGGTCGGGGAAGCGCTGGAGATGAGGCAGGGGCCGCTGACCAGGCGTGGAACCTGCCCACTACCCTGAGGGCGTGACCCATGACTACATCAGGACGGGGGCGCGATCTACGCCCGCTCCTTCGAGATCATCCGTGAGGAATCAATCTGGAGCGGTTCCCCGACGATGTCGAGCATGTGGTGGTGCGCATGATCCACGCCGCAGCCGATCCGCGATAGCCGACATGATCGCCTTCACACCGGGGAGTGGCCCAGGCGGCGCTCAAGCGCTGGAATCCGGTGCGCCGATCCTGTGCGACTCCTCAATGGTCGCGACGGGCATCATCCGCAGCCGCCTGCCGGAACACACCCAGGTCGTCTGCCACATCAAGGAACCCCGACTGTCCGCCATCGCGGAGTCCCTGGGCAGCACCAAAGGCCGCCGCGGCGGTTGACCTGTGGCAGAGGGACGGTCTCCTCGACGGCTCCGTCGTCGCCATCGGCAACGCGCCCACCGCCCTGTTCCGGCTGCTTGAGGGTGATGGGGAGACAGGGGCCAGGGCCGGCGGCGATCGTTGGCATCCCGGTCGGGTTCGTCGGTGCTGCGGAGTCGAAGGACGCCCTGGTCGCGGACCCGTGCGGCGCGGAGTACATCACGGTCCTCGGCCGTCGGGGAGGCTCAGCGATGACGGTGGCTGCTGTCAACGCGATGGCGAGCCGCGCTGAGACCACCAATGACCGCTGCTGACGATCTCGCGGCTGAGGGGCAGGGATGCGCTGCGCCCACGCGGCCGCAAGGCCCAGCTGGAGACCTCCCGGCTGCGGGCGGGCTGGACGACCGGGGCATGCGCCTGCGCCGCTGCGACCAGCGCCTTCGTCGCGCTGCACACGGGGACTTTCCCGACCCCGTGGAGATTGTGCTGCCCGGGGTAGGCAGACGGCATTCGCTCTCACCCAGTCGCAGCTTGAACCCCATCGCGCGATGGCCGCGGTCACGAAAGACGCCGGTGACGATCCTGACGTCACCCATGGGGCGGTCATCCGGGCGGTTGTGGAGCCCGGTGAACCGGGCAGCGGGGTGCGTTTCCTCGGCGGAGGAGGAGTCGGCGTCGTCACCCTGCCGGGGCTGCCCCTTCACGTCGGGGAACCCGCCATCAACCCGAGGCCCCGCGAGTACATCACCGCGAATATCGTGGCTGCCGCCCAGCGGCTGGGGGTGGCTGCTGACGTCCGCGTCACCGTCTCCATCGACGACGGCGAACGCATCGCAGAGCGGACGTGGAACAGGCGCATCGGGATCGTGGGTGGGCTGAGCGTGCTCGGCACCACGGGCGTCGTGGTTCCCTACTCCTGCTCGGCATGGATCGCGTCGATTCACCGGGGGATCGGCGTCGCGGTCGCCGCCGGTGTGACGCATGCCGCTGCGTGCACGGGATCCACCTCGGGCGAGTGGCGGAGGAACTGTACCCGGGCATCGAACTGCTGGACATGGGCGACTTCGCCGGGGCTGTCCTGAAATATCTGCGCAGGCATCCGCTTCCGCGGCTCAGCATCGTCGGGGGGTGGCGAAGCTGTCCAAACTCGCCGCTGGACACCTGGATCTCCACTCGCATCGCACCCGGATCCAGCCCGGGCACCTGAGACGGCTGGTGGCGGCGCACGGCGCACCCCCGAGCTGCAGGAGGCGATCGAAGAAGTGAACACAGTGGCCCATGCCGTGACCCTCGCCGCTGAGGCCGGCATCGACCTGGCGGCGCTGATCGCCCGGGAGGCTCGCCAGGAGGCCCTCGCGGTGCTCGACGGCGCACCCGTCGAGGTGGAGGTGGTGATCATTGACCGTGCCGGGGCGGTCCTGGCCACAGCTGGGTGACCGGTTTCGGAGAGTCCGCTGGCTGGGGATCGCGGTGAGGCGTCAGAGTCCGCGGGCGACGGCGGCTCCCGCCGCAAGCCATGCCCTCTGCGTCTTGGGCTGAAGGTTGCCGAAAAGCAGGTGGCCGTCCACCATCGCCTGGTCGTAGGGGATGATCACGGCCTCGCGGGCCAAGTGGTGATAGCCCTCTGCCACCCGGATCAGCTCCGTCGGCTTCGCGGACGGGGAGGCCTGGTTGACCACGACGACTGAGCTTGCGGCCAGCTGGGAGGCGTGCTCGTCGCGCTGAGCCAGGGCCTCCAGGAGGTGCTCCGGCCTCGGCGTGGTCGTCGCGGGTGGTGGTGGCTACGACGAGCTGGTCGGCGTGGTCGATCATGCGTTGCCACATGGGGTCGGACTCGTCGTTGCCGGAGTCGATGAAGATGATCCGGTAGTACTTGGCAGCGACCTGGTGGATGGCATCGACGTCGCGGGCGCTGATGCGCTGGGCGGAGGCCAGGTCTGTGGGCTTTGAGCGCAGCACGTCATAGCGGTCGCGGGTCTGGTGATGGACGAAGTTCGCCAAGTCCGCTGCCCTGGCGTTGGGGCTGAGCAGGTAATCGGCCTGGGGCAGCAGCTCCAGCAGGGTGGAGTGGTGGTTGGCCTGTTCGGTGCGCCAGCCGAGGGTGCCGCGGGTCTGGTTGTTGTCCCATGCGAGGACCCCAGAGCCGCTGTTGCGTGCGAAGACGGCGGCCAGCAGGATCGTCGTCGGGGTTTTGGATGCTCCGCCTTTGCCGTTGACCACGGCAATGGTTCTGGGGCCGACCCAGTGTTTGGAGACGGCCAGGATGTCCTCGCGTTCCAGGCGTTCGCTCTGCCCGGGGGTCATCCTCAGCCCGAGGCGCGCCAGCGCCCCGCGCCAGCCACGATTTGCAGGCTCCTCCGCCATCTCATGTGACAGGAAGGAGCGGCGTGGCGCCGGCGATAGCGGAGCCGGCTGCTGGATTACGGGCAGGGAGGCGCCGTCAGGGGAGGGTAGATGGCGGTGTGAGCGGGGCGAAGTGGGAAAAGGTCTTCGGCTGGCTGCAGTCGCGGGTCCATGATTTCCGGGTCAGCCAGTGGCCTGTCTGTTGTCTTGGGGATCGGCTCGGTGGGGGAGGCGGAGGCTTCATGGGGACTGAGATGCGAGACGTCGGGGGAAGCCGAGCTGGAGGTGGCGATGGGCTCCGTTGGTGAACTGAAGGTGGAGGATGCCGACGCCACCGGGGTGGGGGTGACGCTGCCGTCGGGGCCGATGAGCAGCTGCCAGTGACCGGTGGGGTCGTGGGTCTCGGCCAGTATGGGGTGGCCCAGCTGCGCGGCCTGCTGCGCCAAGAAGGCGACGACCTGATTGCGGGCATGCTGCAGGTCGCCGCCATGCAGAGTGTGGACGGTGTCGCCGAAGGTGATCCGGGCCATGCCGTCACTGCCCAGGGTGGCCATGACCGGCTGCCCGGGGCCTGGCGCTGTGCTGCTCGTCATGTCTGTCTCCTCAGTGACCGCTCTGGACGGAACCAACTCCGTGGGTGAGCCTTCAAGGGGCTCTACGGATCATCGCATGGCATCGCACTCATGCCGAAGAAATCAGATCCCCTGACTGCACAAAAGAACATAGACGTTCGCCAGGTCATGCCGGGGTATGCGCGCCGGTTTTTCTGATCATCGGCCGCGCGGAGCATGCGTGAGCCGCGGCGTCGCATCTCTCTGGTCAGCTCTCTCCTCTTGTTGTCCTGTCTGTCGTATTCCCGTCGGCGACGGCCTCCTGAAAGTCAGGTGAAACAGGGTCGGCTTCCCTCAAGAGGCGATCCTGGCCACCTCGCGGCAGCGCCTGATGTACTCGTCGTCGTCGATGTCGCCGCGGACCAGGTCGGTGAGGTCCTTGACGGCCTCCCGGTTCGGCTCCCAGCCACCGTGTCGGCTGTGATCGAAGGCCCTGATCACCGACCGCCGCCGATTGCGGTCGAGGCCCTCGAACAGCTCAGGCCAGGTGCCCTCCAGATCCAATTGCGTCATTTCACCGTCCTCTCGCCAGGGTTTTCGTCTTGCGCAGCCCCTCGGCGGGGCCTGCATTCACGCTAACCGTGGAGAAGGTCAAGAAACTGTAACAACACCCCATCGTCCCCGAAGAGCTGTCGGCTGCTTGGTGGACATGCGCTGGGATGGGGGGCTGCCGTGAGGGTGGAGGCTGCCGATATGAGACCGACACTTGCCTCACCTGTCATTTCTATATATGGTGTACATATACAGATTGGAGGTGTTCATGGACATCGTGCTCTCAAACACCGCTGGGATGCCGATCTATGCCCAGATCGTGGACCAGATCAAGGCCGCGATCCTGCACGGCGACGTTGAGGGAGGGTGGTGCTCTGCCATCGATCCGTGCGCTCGCCCGGGACCTGCGGATCTCCGTCATCACCACCACCCGCGCCTATGCGGAGCTGGTGGCCGCTGGCTTCGTCGCGAATGTTCCCGGCAAGGGCTACTTCGTGCTGCCGCGCGACACCGACATCATCCGTGAGCAGCTGCTGCGGGGAGGTGGAGGGCCACTTCGCCGACGGCGTCGCCGCCGGACGACTGGCCGGTGTCGACGATGACGAGCTGCGCTCCATCCTCACCCTTGTCCTCACAACACAGGAGGAATCATGACCGAAACCCATCCCCTCCACTTGCAGGCGGTCACCAAGCATTACCCCGAGTTTGATCTCGGTCCCATCGACCTGGCGGTTCCCCGTGGCTATGTGACGGGGCTCGTGAGCGCGAACGGAGCCGGCAAGACCACCGCGATCAAGATCGCCCTCGGCGCCGCAAGGCCCAGGGGCCGGCAGGGTGACCCTGCTGGACAAGACCCGCGTCGGCGTCGTCTTGGACCAGCCCTGCTGGGATAGCAATTGGCGAGTTCGCGACGTGGCGCGTCTGCTGTCCCCCTTCTATCCCGGCTGGCGGCAGGCCGTGTTCGACGAGTTGGCCTCCTGGGCCGGCGTCACACCCCGCACCAGAGTGAAGGACTTCTCCCGCGGCATGGGCATGAAGATGCAGCTTGCCGTCGCCCTGGCGCAGGGTGCGCAGCTGCTGGATGAGCCCACCAGCGGTCTTGATCCCCTCGCGCGCAGCGAGCTGCTGGACCGGCTGGCCGACTTCACGACCGATGAGCGACACGCCATCCTCTTCTCCACCCACATCACCAGCGACCTGGAGCGGATTGTGGACGAAGTGGTCGTCCTGGATCGTGGGCGGGTGCTGGTCTCTGGAATGCGCGACGAGCTCCTGGAATCCTGGGCCATCGTGCGCGCCCCGCGGCGGAGCTGACGCCCGAGCTGCGTATCCGGCTTCGGGGCTGCGGGAGCACGCCGTCGGTTGGGAGGGGCTGTTGGAGACCGCTGATGTCGGTCTGTGTGGTCCCGGAGTCGTCGCTGAGACGCCAACCATTGAGGAACTGCTCATCCACGTGGCAAAGGAGGCAAGCAATGCGTGAGCTCAGTCACATGCTGCGACTCGACCTGTGGCAGATGCGCACCGGAGCCCCATACTCCTGATGGTGATCGGCCTGATGACATTCTTCGAGGTGCTGATGAGATCGGTCTCAATCGGTTCGACGCTCGTCGTGGGTGCGGTGTGTGTTGTCTTCTTCCTGTTCAACCTTGATCTCCAGCCTGGACAGGGGCCTGCTGTACGACATCCTGCCGTTGCGTCGCCGGACGCTCGTGATGTCGCATTACCTGGTCGCGCTGCTGTGGTTGGTGATCCTCAACGCGCTGGCGATGCTCCCGGGGCTGATCCTGGTGTCGGCTGGCATCAGCCTCGGCGAGATCGACAGCCTGGGTGCCCTGGGATGGAGCTGATGGGAAAGAGCGGGGTGGCGTTACTGTTCATGACGTTTTTCCTTCCCTTCACCAAGCGCTACGGCCTGACGGGTCTGGGTGGGCGTGTCATCCTCATAGCCTGCTGCTTCTGCATTGGCGCGGTGGTGGCCATCGTCGTGACCAAGGTGCTCTCAGGCCTGGTGGCAGGGGAGGCTGGCCTCTGGCGGAGTTGCCTGATGTGCCTGGGAGGGCTGATGGCATACGCCGCCTCCCTGCTGATCACCGTCCGCCTCTGTGAGCGACGCGAACCTCAGGGTTCCCTGACGAACCCTGAGGTGAGCCGTTACTGTTGAGCCATGCAGACAGGCAGCCGCATCGTTCTATGCAGGCACGGAGTCACCGACTTCACGACAACCGGCAAATGGGACGGGCGCGGTGGTGCCAACCCAGGGCTGAACCGCCAGGGCCGTGACCAGGCCCGCGACCTGGCCGCGCGGCTGTCGGCATTCCTGGAGACTCACCTGAGGTGCGGGTGCTCTCCTCGTCGCTGCGACGTGCAAAGGAGACTGCCGCGCCCGTGGCCGAGCTGTTCGGCATGGGCGTGCGGCCCATCCCGGACTGGGATGAGCTGGCGTTCGGGGAGTGGGATGGTCTGACGGGTGAGGATCTGCGTCGCGAGAAACCCGACGAGGTGCTGCGGTTCTGGGGCGACGAGACCTTCCGCATCCCGGGTGGGGAGTCACATGTCGATCTCCACTCCCGAGTTCGCCCGGCCTTTGAGCGTGTGCTGCGCCATCGGGGGCACGGCGGTGGTGGTCACACACTGGGGGCCGATCATGAGCTGCCTCTCGCTGGTGCTTGGCATCGACCTGCTGCCGGCCCGTCGCCTCAACCTGGCCCCGGCGTCGATGACGTCCATCGTCGTCGGCAGGGAGGGCCGCAGGTTGAATTCGTCAACGACCTCGGGATCAAAACCGATCGTCCAGGCCTGAGGCGCTCAGGATTTCCGGAAGGCGGAGGTCGCCAGGATCTCCCCGTCTCCCGAGACCGCCAGCGCCTGAATGTCGTGCTCCCTGGTCGCCTGATGCAGGGTGTCGGCTCCCGCCCTGACATCACCGCGGTCGCCAGGACGTCAGCGGTGATGATGTCGTGGGCCGCCACCGTCACCTGGATGAACTCGTCCCCGGACCCTGCGCGCCAGATGTGCTGGCCACGCTCTGTCGTCCCGGAGGTCGCAACGGCGGGGTGATCTTCGGTGGTGGCGAACTGGGACAGCAGGCCGGAGCGGTCGAACGGGTCGACGATGCCCACCGTCCCCGAGCCGCTGGTCAGCACATCGCCCCCCGCGTTGATGAGCCATGACTCGCCGCAGCGCTCCAACGTTTCCCCGCGCGCCGGATGGCCTCGGCCTTGACGATGCCCGCCAGGTCGATGACGCCGTCCGGCCGATGTGGTTGGAAGGCCCCGTTGGTTGCCCTCACGCCACTGGTGAGCCAGCGAGTAGAGCTCCTGTGCCTCCTCGGATGCGTCTGCCAGCCGCAGCTCACCGCGCGCCATCCGGCTGGCCTCCGAGTCCTTACGGTAGAGCGAGAACAGCTCATCCAGGTGGGTGAAGACCTCCTGCACCAGGGGCAGGGACTCCCCGGGGCATTTCAGGCTGACGACGGTGCCCATCGTCTGGAAGAAATGCCTCAAGACCGCACCTGGTCCAGCGCGGACTGCAGGCTCGTCAGGTAGGCCTCCGAGGTGTAGGTGGCGCCGGAGACCGTGTCGATCTCGGCACCGTTTGCCGCCACGACGTTCGCGTTCAACGTGGGGATGGCGCCCTCGGCGATGTCGACGGACTTCGAGCTGGTGGCCTCATATGCGGCCTTCGCGTCAGTCACCACCCATCGGTGACGGTCACCGAGACGGTCACCGAGCCGTGCCTGTGGGTCACGGCCTCTCCGGTGTGAGACATTGCTGGCCTGCTCGTCGGAGCCGGGTGTTGGGCTGCCCTGGGGTGAGGGATCGGATGCTGTGGAGCGCTGCGGCCCGGAGGGTGAGGCGGTGGAGGGAGCAGCGGTGTGGCCTCCCGCCGTGCCCAGGGCGAAGCCTGCGCTCAGCACCCGGCGGCGGTGAGCGTGGTCAGGATGGTGGAACGGGTTTTCACCAGGTGAACCTTTCTTCGTGGCGTTGCTCCTCGGGCAGTCCGAGCGCAGCAGCCTCCTCAAGGACGGCGTCGACGAACCCGGCGGGGCCGCAGACGAACACGTCGCAGTCGTTCAAGTCCCCGACCAGGGAGCCGATGTTGTGGGCAGCGTATTTGGCATTCACCCAGCGCCCCTCGTGGCGCGGTCCGGTCATGACGTGAGAGCGACTCCGCGTTCGTCGCACAGGCGACGGAATTCGTCGAGCAGCAGCAGGTCCTCCGGGTCGGAGGCGCGCAGCACCACTGCGGTCAGGGTGGGATCGGCCGTCGATGACTCCAGCATCGAGTAGACGGGGGTGACGCCTGTGCCAGCTGCTATGAGGAGCAGCCCATTGCGAGTCCGGGCACGATCGGTGAAGACGCCGTAGGGGCCCTCGAAGAGGACGCGGGTGCCGGGCTTGGCAGCCGCCAGTCGGGATGTGCCGTCGCCCACCGTCCGTATGGTGATGCGCAGCTCATTGTCGGATGGTGCCTTGGACAGGGAGAACGGGTGGGGCTGGCTCCAGAGCCCGCGGGCGCACAGCCGCCAGGTCATGTATTGGCCGCCCTCAATGTCCAGTTCGTCCAGGTGGCGACCCGTGAACCCTCAGGTGGTAGAGCGTCCGGGGGAGATGCGGGTGACCTCCGCCAGTCGCAGGTCGTGGCGCCAGGACCTGTAGAGCGGGACCAGAACGCGATAGGCCAGCAGACAGGTGCCGACGGCCAGCAGGGAGCGTGGTCCAGTAGATTCGCTGCCAGGTGCCTGTCGCGAGGGTGGAGCCCAGGGTGAACATGTGCGGGATGGCCAGGATCACCGAGAGGTAGGACAGCAGGTGGATGATGTGCCATACCTCGTAGCGCAGCTTCTGACGGACCGCCACCACGGAGGTGACGGAGATGACGAGCAACAGCCCCAGGCTGGCCGCTGCAAGAGCCATGTCATTGCTCCACAGGGTCTGCAATGCCCCCACGATGCCTGCGCGATGGGACCACGCCGCCCCCGCCAGGATCAGCAGGGCGTGGGCGAGAACCCCCAGCACGGTGATCTGTCCCAGCTGCCTGTGCCACTGGATGGCCTTCACCTGTCCGATGGCCCGGTCGATCACTGGGACTCGGGCTGCGAGCAGCAACATGAACAGCATGGCGTTCGTGGCCACCAGTCCTGAGACCACACCCAGGGCGTGCAATGCATCCGCGAGTGAGCTGATCGTGGTGAAGGTGCCGTCGGCCAGGTAGAGCGTGACGGCGAATGCCGTGCTGACCCAGCCGAGGCCTGCCAGGAGGTCGCGACGGTCGGCCTGCCTTCTTCCCCGAGGTGGGCCGAAGGTCATGGCGCGCCTGGCCTGCGGGGGAGAGGCAAGAGTGGTCATGGTCTCGAGGATCAGAGTCTTTCCTGTGTAGAACCTGTGAATAGGCTTCCACTAGCCTGTGAAGTTGAAACTTCATTTACTTTGGGGGTTCTGGGGGTCGTGCGGGTAGCATCGAGGGGCTGCCTGGCGAGGACGACCGTCCGTTATCGACTAGCACCTTCTGCAGGCGTGCACAGTTATCCACACCCCAGGAGGTAAGAATGGCAACTCACAAGCTTGCGGCCACCACCCGCACTGAGTTCGGCAAGGGCGCGGCCCGTAGGCTGCGTCGCGCTGAGCAGGTTCCCGGCGTCATCTACGGTGAGGGCTCCGAGCCACTTCACATCAGCCTGCCCGGCCGTGAGACGTTCCTGCTGCTCCGTGAGGCCTGACCTGGTCCTTGAGGTGAGCGTCGACGGGGCAGCCCCGTGGTCGTGCGCCCTCAGGAGGTGCAGCGCGACCCGATCACCGGTTTTCTGGAGCACGTTGACCTCATGCGGGTCAAGGGCGAGTGACCCAGACCCTGCATCTGGTGGTGGGGCTCGGTAACCCTGGCCCCACCTGATGCCCCCACCCGCCACAACGTCGGCTTCTGGGCGGTTGACGACCCTAGCCGGGCGGCTGGGGGCGACCTATTCCATGCCCCGAGGGCAGCGGGCACAGGTGGCGACTGGACTGCTGGGGGTCGGTCGCAGGTGGTGCTGATGAAGCCGACGACATCTCATGAACGAGTCAGGAGCAGCAGTCGGCGCCGTCGCCCGCTTTCCACCGAATCCCGCCGCAGGACGTGATCGTCATCCACGACGAACTGGACCTAGACCCTGCCCGCCTGAGGCTCAAACTGGGGGCGGCGACAGCAGGGCACAACGGTCTCAAGTCCATCCGTGCCCACCTGGGCACCGGTGACTTCCACCGCGTCCGCGTCGGCATCGGCCGTCCGCCCGGACGCCAGCCCGCCGCCGACTATGTGCTGGCCAGGATGCGTCCCGCCGACCTGGATGCAATGCGCCTCGACGCGGCGGTTGCGGCCGATGCCGTCGAAACCCTCATCGCCGAGGGGCTCGTCGCAGCCCAGAACCGGTTCAACAGATGACTGAACCGCGACGCTGAGGCATAGGGAGGAATTTGTCGGACGAGCGTGACAAGATGACGCCGTGAGATTTCCCGGCCTGCTCCCCGCCCTCGAAGCCGATCCCGCGGTCCGCGCAACCCTGCATGATGCCCGCGTCCCCGGCGCTGAGGCGCGGGACATCACCTGCGCCACATCCTTCTTCTCCGTGGCGGCGGCGCTGGTCGCGGCTGAGTCTGGACGCACGGTGCTGCTGGTGGCATCCACCTTCAGGAGGCTGGAGGCCCTCACCGCGGAGCTTGCGGACCTGTTGGGGGCGGAACAGGTGGTCTACTACCCGGCCTGGGAGACCCTGCCCCACGAGCGGCTCTCGCCTCGCGCCGACACCGTCGGCAAACGCCTCGCGGTGCTGCGCCGTCTGACCTCCGAGACGCCGCCGCAGGTGGTGGTGGCTCCTGTCCGCTCGCTGCTGCAGCCCCAGGTCAGGGACCTGGCGGCCATGCAGCCCGTCACCGTCAGGGTGGGGGAGGAGCGTGACCTCACGGATCTGCTGGCCGCACTGGTCGCTGCCGCCTACAAACCGCGTGGACCTGGTGGAGCGTCGGGGGAGTTTGCGGTGCGTGGCGGCATCGTCGATGTCTTTCCCCCACTGCGGAGCACCCTGTGCGCATCGACTTCTTCGGCGACGAGGTCACCGAGATCCGGCCCTTCTCCGTCGCGGATCAACGCTCAACGGGGAGCAGCTGGATGCGGTTGTCGCAGAGCCCCTGCCGGGAACTGCTGCTCAGCCCAGAGGTCCGTGCCTGCGCCAAAGCGCTCAGGCGGAGCATCCCCAGCTGGGGGACATGCTGTCCCGGCTGGCTGAGGGCAGGCCGTTGAGGGGCATGGAGGCGCTCATCCCGGCCCTCGTGGACGGCCTGGAGCTGCTAGTCGACGTGTTGCCCCCGAGGTCCGTTGTCATGGTGTCCGCGCCCGAGATGGTGCGGACCCGAGCCGCCGAGCTGGTGGCCACCAGCCAGGAGTTCCTGGCCGCCAGCTGGGCTGCCGCCGCCAGCGGAGGCGCCTCGCCCATTGATCTTGGGGCCTCCTCCATTGGGCGTTGGGCGATGTTCGAGAGCATGCTCTGAGGCTCGGTCACAAGTGGTGGGGCCTTAGCCCCTTCTCCGCAGATGAGGCCCCAGATGCCAACCTTGATGCGGACTCAGTGCATTCCCGCAGGCTCGCATCACCCCCACCGACGATTTCCGGGGTGACGTGGAGGCCGCCGTCACCCACATCCGCTCCCGCATGGCCGACGGCTGGCGGATCGTGATCGGCGTGGGAGGGCCGTGGCCTGGCGTCACGCATGACCGAGCTGCTGGGTGAGCATGGCATTACCGCCGCCTCCTCCGACCTGGAGGAGGAGCCCCAGCCCGGCACGGCGCATGTCGTTGTCGGGGGCCTTCCGCCGTGGCTGGCGCTCTGTGCCCGGCAGGCTGGAGCTGCTGACGGCTGTGGAGCTGTCCGGGCAGCAGGTGGCTGAGCGGGGGCAGCGGAAGCTCCCCACCCGTCGCCGCAACACCATCCAGCCGCTTGAGCTCAAGGCCGGGGACCCTGTCGTCCACGAGGTCCATGGCGTCGGACGGTTCGTGGAGCTGGTGCAGCGCACCGTTCAGGGAGCAGCGCGTGACTATCTGGTGATCGAATACGCCCCCAGCAAGCGGGGGCATCCCGGCGACCGGCTGTTCGTGCCGATGGATCAGCTGGACCAGCTGACACGCTACGTCGGCTCGGAGGCCCCGGCACTCGACAAGATGGGTGGCGCTGACTGGGCCAGGCGCAAGAGCCGCGCCCGCAAGGCGGTGAAGGAGATCTCGTCGGAGCTCATCAAGCTCATGCGGCCCGGCAGGCCACAAAGGGCCATGCCTTCGGGCCCGACACCCCCTGGCAGCGGGAGCTGGAGGACGCCTTCTCCTACGTCGAGACCCCTGACCAGCTGTCGGCCATCCATGAGGTCAAGGCTGACATGGAGAAGATCGTCCCCATGGACCGCCTGATCTGCGGCGATGTGGGTTTCGGCAAGACTGAGATCGCGGTCAGGGCGGGCCTTCAAAGCCATCCAGGACGGCAAGCAGGGTGGCGGTCTTGGTGCCGACAACGCTGCTGGTCAGCCAGCACCATCAGACCTTTGCCTCGCGGTTCGCTGGCTTCCCCGTCCACATGGCGCAGCTCAGCCGGTTCCAGACCGATGCGGAGTCGAGGAAGGTTCTCGAAGGACTGGCGACCGGCAGGACCGACTTGGTGATCGGCACGCACCGGCTGTTGGCCAGGAGGTCGCATTCAAGGACCTCGGCCTGGTGATCATTGATGAGGAGCAGCGCTTCGGCGTCGAGCACAAGGAGCGGCTGAAGGAGCTGCGGGTCAATGTCGACGTGCTGTCGATGTCGGCCACGCCCATCCCACGCACCCTGGAGATCGCGATCACGGGCATCCGGGAGATGAGCGTGATCGCCACCCCGCCGGAGGAACGCCACCCGGTGCTGACGATGGTCGGCCCCTACGACAAGGGGCAGGTTCGGGCCGCCATCCGGCGCGAGCTGGCGCGTGAGGGTCAGGTGTTCTTCGTCCACAACCGCGTCGACTCCATTGACAAGACGGCCGCAGAGCTGCGGGAGCTGGTGCCGGAGGCCCGCATTGCCACTGCCCACGGGCAGATGGGGGAGGCGAGGCTGGAGCAGGTGATGCTCGATTTCTGGGAGCGCCGCGCCGACGTTCTGGTGTGCACCACCATCGTCGAGGCGGGCCTGAACATCCAGACCGCGAACACCCTCATCATTGATCGCGCCGACGTGCTCGGCCTGTCGCAGCTGCATCAGCTGCGGGGCCGGGTCGGCCGGTCGTCGGAGCGGGGTTATGCCTATTTCCTGTATCCCGCGGAGAAGACCCTCACCCAGACCGCCCATGAGCGCCTGTCGACGATGGCCGCCCACACCGACCTGGGGGCAGGCATGTCGATTGCGATGCGGACTTGGAACTGCGTGGCGCGGGTAACCTCCTCGGCGGGGAGCAGTCCGGGCATATCGCCGGCGTCGGCTTCGACATGTACCTGCGTCTGGTGGGGGAGGCCGTCGCCCAGTACCGGGGCGAGGACACCACGCCCGAGCCGACGCTGCGCATCGAGTTGCCCGTTGACGCCCACCTACCCGACGACTATGTGCCGTCGGAGCGTCTGCGGTTGGAGATGTACAAGCAGATCGCGGAGATCCGGAGTGCAGAAGACGCTGACGGCGTGCGGGCCGAGCTAGTGGACCGGTATGGGCCCCTGCCCGAGCCGGTGGAGCAGCTGCTGGGGGTGGCGGCTCTGCGGAACCGGGCCCGAGAACTGGGCGTCAATGACATCGTCATGCAGGGAAAGAATGTTCGGTTGGAGCCGGTGACGTTGCCGGAGTCACGCCAGGTGAGGCTGCAGCGTCTCTATCCGGGATCGGTGTACAAACCCGCCACGTCCCAGCTGCTGACGCCGAAGCCCGATGGCGATCACCTGGCCTGGGCGATGTCCCTGCTGGACCGGGTGATCAGTCCATAGCAATATACGGGGTCGTGGCTTTGAACCTGCGCCCCCGTCAGGCGAGGTGGTAGGGGCAGCTTTGCCCTTGGTGCCTTCACGTGCGCATGTAGTCGATGACGAACTCACCCCAGTACCCCGAGCCGACCTGGGTGTTCAAGCGGAGGCGGTGTTTGTCCCCGACTTGAAGAGAGCCTGCCAGCGGGGGTCATCAGACTTCTCGACCTCAACATGGTTCTGACTGTCTGGGCCACACAACCTTGTAACAACACACTCACCCCCGGAATCCCTAGCCACCCCCACAACGAACCGACCTTGCGGATCCCTTGGATGACGGAGCTGGGGCGAATCGGTGATCAGGTTACTCGGTTGAGGTAGCAGGTGAAACGCTCCCGGGCCAGGGTAAGGGCCGATATCTTACGATCTATACGACTGATCTCACGTCGTAGACGGTTGGCCAGATCAGGGTCGGGATGGGGGGTGAGCTCGGCGTCTGCCCCTTCTAGGCAGGGGCAGAAACTCAGCAATGAGGGCCGTTGTGAATCCACTGTCGAGTAGTGTCCGGATCTGCCGAACACGCTCCACCTCGGAAGAGGGGTAGTCCCGGTAGCCGTTCGGCAAACGTCGTGACTGCAGCAGTCCACGTGCTTCATAGTGTCGCAACTGACGCGGGCTGGTTCTCGTGTGCTGGGCCAGTTCTCCGATCCTCATCGTCGTGGCTCCGCTCTGCTCGCTGTCTCAAGACTTGACATTAACACAGGTGTCAGGGGTTTAGCCTGGCTCCCATGGCGAAAGCAGAGATATTTGATCTTCTTGGAGAACGGCCAGGACCAGTGCTGGAACATCCCGGCATGCAAAAGGCATATAATCCAGATAACATGACAATTGGGGCCATTGCGCCGCTTGAGGGCTTTGTAGGTCCGGTGCCAACGATGGAAAGGCATGTGGAGCTTGTGCAACAGGCTGAGGCTGCAGGCATTGCCCAGTATTGGGTGCGCGACATCCCGCTTCTTGATCCCACTTTCGGAGATACTGGCCAAGTCTTTGACCCTTTTGTGTATCTTGGGTATCTCGCAGCTGTCACGGACAGCATCGTTTTTGGGTGTGGCGAGTTCCGTGCTGCCGCTACGTCATCCGCTGGATATCGCGAAAGCAGCCGCCACGGTGGACCAGCTGACGGGTGGGCGTTTCACTCTGGGGAATTGCCAGCGGTGATCGCCCTGTTGAGTTCCCAGCATACGGAAAAAGATCATGCGGAGAGGGGTGAGGTTTTCCGACAGTCCGTGAAATATCTGCGGGAGGCCCTTGAGGCTTAGTCAGAATGTGTTTCTGTAGAATTCGAGTGCGGCTACTGTGGTGATTGTTTCTGGGAATGTTGTGAAGGGTCTGCGGTAGTCGGTGTGGAGGATTCTCCAGGTTTTGAGGTTGGCGATGACTCGTTCGATCATGTAGCGTGTCGCGTTTACTGACTTGTTGAACCTTTTTTTCTTCTTCTGTGTGTTGTTGTTTCGGTTGGGTTCGGATGGGGGTGATCATGCCGAGTCCGATGTATCCTTTGTCGCCGATGAGGTTGCCCGGTGGTGATGTGGTCGAGTAGGCCGGTTTCTTTGAGTGCGTGTGCGTCATGGGTGCGGCCGGGCATCGGGTCGGAGATGAAGGCGAGCCGTCCTGTCAGGTCGCATGCGACCTGGACGTTGACGCCGGTGGTTTTTGTGTTTGCCGGAGTACAGTTCTGGCATGGTGCGCCATGACCAGGTCGGCAGTAAGGGTGCCATCGACGATGAGTGGTTCGCTGACATCGAGGGTCGTCGACCGTGGGGTGGGGTGCAGTCCTGCAGGGCCTGTCCCAGGATGGGCATCCAGGATGCGATGGTTCGAGAGATCGTTTTCTGGGAGACGTGGAACTGGTCGGCAATCGATGCTTGTGTGCGGTTGGATCGCAGATAGATCAAGGCCACAACAACACACTTGTACAGTCCTAGTGTGGGTTTCCGTCCTGCTCGGGAGGCTGGTGCCTCGCGGAGGTCATGGATGCGTGCGACAAGGTCGGTGATCTGTTCGCTGCTAAGACCTGTGCTAGAGTACATGGGAAGGCTCAACTTTCGATTGACTGTGTTGGTACTATCAATTATTCAGGAAGTTGAGCCTTCCTCGCGCATACCGACACGCACAACACGTCAATTAACTATTGCAGCCACCGATTCTGACTAAGCCTCCTTGGGTCCTCTTTTCCAAAAATCAATTCGCCACTGGGGCGCCTGGAGGGAGCTGATCTTATACCGAAACCGGTTTTATCAGAAAGTTCCTCTTTTTGTCACGGGTAGCTCTCGTCAGAATGTCGACTGGATCGCTCAAATGGCAGACGGATGGCTTTTCTATACTGTTCCCCTCGAGCAGCAACAACTTAACATCCGCCGCTGGCGCAGGCTCACTGGATCTCGTGGAGAACCTGGATGGAAGCCGTTTAATCAGGCGATCTATATAGACCTCGCGGAAAGCCCGGTCCATCTGCCCCGGGGGATACACCAAGGTCTACAGGTTGGTCGTGAGCCGCTCCTGGAACTGCTGCATGCTTGGCAGGGGAATCGGAGTCGATCAACTGATGATCAACTTCAAACAATCAAAAACGTCCTGTCGCCGATGTCCTAGCGAGCTCAAAGAGTACATTCTTCGCATTTTCCGCCGGGAAGCGTGCCGTCTGAGGGGGTGATAAAACCATCGTCCGGAACCGACATGGGGGAGGAGCTGTGAACTGAATAATCCGTTTTCATGTGCTGCTCCCCGTTGCCTTGATTAGTGTCGGCGTCGCGGCTATTCAGGTCGGCCACATGATCGAGGCCACCGTTGTCGCAGTTACTCGAACAGATGCCAAAACGAGATGTGGCTGCTGGAAGTAGGCGCAGACGAGGTCATCGTCTCTCAGGAGGAAGGAGGGTTGTTCATGGGGGTGTTAGAAACAGTGAAATCTCTTGTTGGCGTCCGGTTGCCGGTGGTTTGTGGATAAGTCTCGTGGTTGTCTCTTAAGTATGTGCGCAGAGACTTGTGCATGGGGTTTTGAGGTGACGGTGCGGTCCCGTGTCCGGGGCCTGGGGGTGTTTCTGGGATGTTGTGGTGTGGCGTGAATCGCCGTCTGCGGTGTTGGGGAACGCACCACGGTGACGGCATCGAGACGTAGTGCGGCGTTTCGTGTACAGGGTGGGCGTGAGATGAAGCAGGGTCATGCGGCCCGCCCGAGAGGGAGGGCCACTGCGCCCGTCGGGGCAGGGGCATGGTGGCAGTTCCCGGCGGGGAACCCATCGGGGGCCACTGCGCCCGTCGGGGCAGGGGGCATGGCGGCCGTCGAGACGCGGATCGTGGCACCCCGTCGAGATGGGGTCTGGGGTGGGTTGCCTGGATTCCTGTTCAGCCTCAGGCCACGCATAGGTGCGTGAATCGCCGTCTGCGGCGTTGGGAACGCGCTACAGCGACGGCGTCGAGACGCGGTGCGGCGTTTCGTGCGCAGGATGGCTGGCGAAGGCAGGGGTGGGGATGTTGGAAGGGTCAAGGCTGCTGCATTGTGCGGCTTGGTTATGGGAGTGTAGAAACAGTTAAACATCTTGAGGCTTATTCATGGGCGTCAGAAACAGCGAAACCCCTTGTCAGAGCCCAGTTGCTAGCAGCTGCGAATAATCCTGGGTGGATTGGCTGGGCAAATGCATCAAAAGCCAGATGACTACAGCGTTGGAGGAGATTCCTGGCCAGAGTCACCTGGCCGTGGTAGGTCGGCCCCTGATGAGGTGGACGGTATGCTTCGGGGCGAGGCTGTTTGCTGGAGGAGACCCATGAAGTTCGCTACTCGTGCTGCCACTGCGTGCCTGGCGTTTGCGGCGCTTGCTGGTTGCTCGCACAGTCCGTCCACTGCGGCAGTCGTCGGTGATGTGGTCATTCCGGAGGCGAGGCTGACTGAGACGGTGGAGTCGTGCAAGGCTGCTGGCCTTGAGATCACCCGCACCCGGACGTTGTTCTTCCTCGTGATCGGCGACATCGCCGATCACGTTACTCAGGTGTTGGGACCCCCTTCGACGAGGCCGGGATTCAGCAGAGCATTGAGTCCGACCCCAGGGCGGGCTCTGGTGGAACTCCCTGCGAGAAGGTTCTTCACGGCCATGTGAAGCTGAGTCTCATGCAGCGGAATATGAACCCGGTCACCGTGCAGCAGATGCTGCCGCAGGTGGAGCTCAATCCACGCTATGGCAGCTGGGACCCAGAGCAGGGGCTTGACCCGCAGGGCGGCTCCATCTCAGTCGCGACGGGGGCTGATGACCACGGCCGGTGAGCAGCTGATCCGTCTCCGCGAGGTGATGGCCCGGCTGCGCATCGAATGCCCCTGGGATCGTGAGCAGACTCATGCCTCCCTCCTGACGCACCTAGTGGAGGAGACCTGCGAGGTGATCGACGCCGTCGAGGCCGGAACGGATGCAGATCTGCTGGAGGAGCTCGGCGACCTGCTGCTCCAAGTCTACTTCCACGCCCAGATAGCCGAGGACGAGGGGCGCTTCACCCTCGACGACGTGGCCGCTGGAATTGCCGACAAACTGGTTCGCCGACACCCCCACGTCTTTGCCGGTGGGGAGGTGCCAGAGGACATGCGTGGCAGCTGGGAGCGACGCAAACGTCAGGAGAAGGGCCGCGTATCGTCGCTGGACGGCATCGCCCAGGCCATGAGCTCCCTGGCGCGTACCCAGAAGGTGATCTCGCGGGCTCGGGCTCGTAGGGGTCCCCGTGGAGCTCCCCGACGAGCCCGTCACGGCTGAGCAGGTGGGGCAGCAGATACAGGCGCTTGTGGCCCGTGCCCAGGCCAGCGGCATCGATGCCGATGCTGCCGTCCGTGCGGCGCTGCGTGAGGTTGAGGGCCGAATTCGCGAGGTCGAGGCTCAGAAGTCGCAGTCTTTGTCCCATTCCATTCTTCCGGACGTTGGATAGGCTGTGATCACAGACACCCACGTCTTCAAGGAAGGGCAGCCCCATGGCAGCTATTGAGTTCATTGACGCCCGCGAGGTTCTCGACTCCCGCGGCAACCCCACGGTCGAGGTTGAGGTCGTCCTCGACTCCGGCGCCGTCGGTCGTGCCATCGTCCCTCCGGCGCCTCCACCGGCGCGTTCGAAGCTGTCGAGCTGCGCGATGGCGGTGAGCGTTTTTGGAGGCAAGGGGTCCAGACCGCCGTCAAGAACGTGCTCGACGTGATCGGCGAGGAGCTGCTCGGCTTCGAGGCCGATCAGCAGCGCGCCATCGACCTGGCGATGCTTGAACTCGACGGCACCCCCAACAAGGCCAAGCTCGGCGCCAACGCGATCCCTCGGAGTCTCCTGGCCGTCGCCCACGCTGCCGCCGAGGAGGCCCAGCTGCCCTTGTACCAGTACGTCGGCGGCCCCAACGCGCACATCCTTCCCGTGCCGATGATGAACATCTTGAATGGCGGCTCCCATGCGGACTCCAACGTCGACATCCAGGAGTTCATGATCGCCCCGATCGGAGCCGAGTCCTTCGCTGAGGCCCTTGAGATGGGAGCCGGCGTCTACCACGCTCTGAAGAAGGTCCTCAAGGACCGTGGCCTCAGCACTGGCCTTGGCGATGAGGGTGGTTTCGCCCCCAACCTGGAGTCCAACCGCGCAGCCCTCGACCTCATCGTCGAGGCCATCGGCAAGGCCGGCTACGAGCCCGGCAAGGACGTCGCCCTAGCGCTCGACGTTGCCGCATCGGGAGTTCTACGACGACGGCGGCTATCAGTTCGAGGGCCACAAGAAGACTCAGCGCAGAGATGATCGATTACTACGCCGAGCTCGTCGACGCCTACCCGCTGGTCTCCATTGAGGACCCGCTGAACGAGGAGGACTGGGACGGCTGGAAGGCCATGACCGAGCGTCTCGGCGACAGAGTGCAGCTCGTCGGCGATGACCTGTTCGTCACCAACGTCGAACGCCTCGGCCGGGGCATCGACAGCGACACCGCGAACGCGCTGCTGGTGAAGGTGAACCAGATCGGCTCCCTGTCCGAGACCATCGACGCCGTCGAGCTGGCCCACCGCAACGGCTACCGCACGATGATGTCGCACCGCTCGGGTGAGACTGAGGGACGTCACCATCGCCGACCTGGCGGTCGCGCTGGGCTGTGGCCAGATCAAGTCCGGAGCCCAGCCCGCACGGATCGCGTCGCTGAGTACAACCAGCTTCTGCGCATCGAGCAGAACCTCGACGACGCGGCCGTCTACGCCGGTCGCTCCGCCTTCCCGCGTTTCAAAGGCTGATCTGCCCGCAGGTCGGTCACACTAGTTGCCCATGGCAGGGACTCCTCGCAGGAAGTCGGCGAACAGCGGACCGGGACGTGGCTCACCACGATCCCGGACCGCTGCGCGCCCTGGGGGAACGCACATCGACGGGCCGGGTGAGGCCGCGCCCCGTTGATGTGGACGAGGTCCCGGAGTCAGCCGAGGAGAGGTCCGCGCGTGTGCGGTCATCCGAGCGGGCGCTTGGGATGACCTGGCGGCTGTTGATCCTGGGTGTGGTCACAGCAGCACTTGCGGTGACGCTGGCCCAGAGCTTGCGCGTCTACTTCGCCCAGTCGCAGGGAGATCGCCGCGCTGCGGGAGCAGATTGAGACCAGCAAGCAGGAGATCTCCGACCTGGAGGATCGCCTGGAGCGTTGGAAAGACCCTGTCTTCGTGAAGGCCGAGGCCCGTGCTCGGCTCGGCTGGGTGATGCCCGGCGAGACCGGGTATCGGGTGATCGGCACTGACGGCAAGCCGCTCGGCGGGGACTCAACCGTGCTTGCCCCCGCGCAGTCCAGCGGTGGTCAGTGGTGGGAGAACATGGGGGCTCTGTGAAAGTGGCTGACGAGCCCACCGCGGAGGGACAGGAACCCGCCAACACTGAGACCGGGCCCGCCCCAAGCCCCAGCCCCACAGGAACACCGTGAACGACGCATCGCCGACCCCTCCGACCTGGCCATCATCAGGGAGCAGATCGGACGCCCCCTCGTGGGGTGGTCGCCGTGGCTCGGCGATGCGCCTGCGGCGCCCCGGGCGTCGTCAAAACCGCACCGAGACTGGACAACGGCACCCCTTCCCGACCGTCTACTATCTGACGAATCCCCGGCTGGTGGCCGCCTGCTCGTCGCTGGAATCATCGGGCCTGATGGCTGAGATGTCGGAGCGACTCACCCGTGATGAGGACTTGGCTGCCCGCTACCGTCGGGCTCACGAGGCCTATCTCGCGGACCGTGCGGCGCTGGGAGCGGTGCCGGAGATCGAGGGCATCTCGGCTGGGGGCATGCCCACCCGCGTCAAATGTCTGCATGTCCTGGTCGGGCATGCGCTCGCGGCCGGGCCGGGGGTCAATCCTCCGGTGACGAGGCCTTGAGCTGATCCATGAGCGCTTCGGCTCGAACTTCTGCCCGAGGCCGCATGACCACCGTCGCCGCCATCGACTGCGGGACCAACACCGTCAGGCTTCTCGTGTTGCGAGCCGACGCGGGGGGCATCACCGAGCTTGCCCGGGAGGCGCGGCTGGCGCGTCTCGGGCAGGGCGTCGACGCCACCGGGGAGTTCCACCACGATGCTTTGCAGCGCACCTTTGCCGTCTGCGACGAATACGCGGACCTGTTGAGGCATTTCGGGGTGGAGCGCACCCGGTTCGTTGCGACATCGGCTGCCAGGGACGCCCGCAACCGGCAGCTGCTTCTCGACGGGGTGCGTGAGCGTCTCGGCGTCGAGGTGGAGGTGATTTCCGGCGATGAGGAGGCGCGGCTGTCGAGCGCTGGTGTGCTGAGCGGATTCACCGCCCCAGCTCCGGTGCTGGTTCTTGACATCGGGGGTGGGTCCACTGAACTCGTGCTCATCGACGGCAAGGCCCAGGTGAGTTGGGCCTGTTCCCTTGATGTCGGGGCGGTGCGGGTCAGGGAGAGATTCCTGCACGACGATCCGCCTTCCCCGGAGCAGACTGCCGCTGCGAGGCGGTTCGTGGGGGAGCTGCTGGACGGGACGGGCATCGACTTTGGGGAGGTCGTCACTGCCGTCGGGGTGGCGGGCACCGTCACCAGCGCAGCAGCCCGGGTGTTGGGTCTGGCTGAGTACGCCCGGGACGCTGTCACGGGGCGGCTCTCAGCCGCGAACAGGTGGGGGAGGCCACCCGCACTGGCTTACCACCCCTGTCGCCGTCATCGAGCAAGAGCCGTGTATGCACCCCTGAGAGCCGGTGTGATCGGGGCAGGTGCTTTGATACTGGATGAGATCAGCGCCAGGATCCCCACTGGCGTCATCCTGGTGAGCGAAACCGACATCTTGGACGGCATCGCACTGCAGATGCTGGACTGATGTCGTGGCCCTCGTAGCCCAACGGTAGAGGCAGGCGGCTTAAACCCGCCCAAGTACGGGTTCGAATCCTGTCGGGGGCACCACGCCGGGAGAGGCGTGTGATGTCAGCGCGTCTCGGGAGCCCCGGAGTGCGGGTAGCCGAGGCCTCGGAGCGTGGTTGGAGTTGGGGCGACGCCGGGTGGGTCTCCAGTCTTCGGTCCACCCCTGCGCTCGAAACTGAGCGGGGGTGCGCATACACTGTAGTTTCTAGAGTCATTCTGCGACCCTGAAGGATAATCAATGGCCAACCCCGTATTCAGCAAAAGCGAGGCATTCAAGCAGCCGCCTGCCTACCAGCAGCCCTACGGCCAGCCGCAGCAGGGCTATGCGCCGCAGCAGGCCTACCCGGGCATGCCCGTTCAGCCCATGGGCGGTGTGATGACCATGGATGATGTGCTGGCCAAGACGGCCATCACCCTGCTGGTCGTGTTTGCTGCCGCGGCAGCCACATTCATGCTCATGCCGACGGCGATGCTGCCAGTGGCGTTTATCGGCGGCGGCGTCGGCGCTTTCGTGACCGCCATGGTCAGTGTCAATGCGGCAGAACATCCCCGTCGGCGGAGTGATGATCTATGCCGTGCTGGAGGGCCTTTTCATCGGCGGGATATCTAAATTCTTCGAGGCCACCTGGCCTGGCATCGTCGTGTCGGCGGTGCTGGCGACGTTTGTCACCGCTGGCGCCACCCTGGCGGCCTACAAGTTCTTCAACATCCGCGTGACCGCCAAGTTCCGCAAGATGGTGACCATCGCCACCTTGGCCTTCGCCGGTCTCGTGCTGGTGAACCTCGTCCTGGTGATGTTCAACATCAACACCGGTTTGCGTGAGGTCGGAAGCAGCGCGGGCCTGCTCAGCATCGCCGTCTCGATCCTGGCGGTGTGCCTGGCTGTGTTCAACCTGGTGGTCGACTTCGACTTCGTGGAGCGGGGCATCGCCGCTCAGGCGCCAGCCAGGGAGTCGTGGCGTGCCGCTTTCGGCATCACCGTCACGATGGTCTGGCTCTCACGTCGAAATCCTGCGGCTCATCTCCCTACTTCAGGAACTGAGCGTAGGGCAACAGCTGGTCTAGGGCCCGCCTGGCCGCATGCGTCCAGGGCAGGTTCGGCCAGGTGGCCAGAGGCACCCAGTCAGCCCGTTCCGTTGTACCTCCCAGGTCGCGAACGGTGGGTTGGCTGGGTGTTTCGCATGCCGCGGCGTAGATGAGACGCAGCGCGTGAAAGTCCTCCAGGATGCCATTTGGGCTGCGGCCGATCCAATGATCGGACTGCACCATGAGCAGCCGGGACTCGGAGATGCTCTGTGCCGTCTCCTCGAACACTTCGCGCAGTAGCCCGGCTACCGGGTCCTCTCCCGCATCCAGGCCGCCTCGGGAAGCGACCAGGTTCCGGGAGCTCCCGTGCGGGCTGCGTTGACCGTTCCGAGGAGTCCCCAGGGTGACAGGACGATGGCATAGGTGCCGATGCGTTGCCGCACCGTCGGTGCCTCGCGGGCCTCCGGCTCCAGATCTCGCCACCGGCCGGGGTGGTGGTGGGGCGTCATCCGCTGTCACCTCCCGCACAGCGAATGCGACGGTGATGTCCCCGTCATTGAGGGCTGCCGTCAGTGGTTGCTGCAGCACCCAGCCCAGCCGGTGCAGGGGCTGCGTCCGGGTGCTCACCATGTCCCAAGACGAGATCCGCCACTGGAATAGCACCGTCTTGCGCCCCTGCCGATGATTCGCACAGACGAAGTGTATGAGACCCTTTGATGGTCTTGGCCGGTCCGGGTGAAGCCGAGGGTGGGATTCCCAGACCGCGTCGCAGATCACTGAAACCCGAGGCCGTCGGATAGGCTGGGCCCCGAATTGCAGGAGGCAACATGGACTATCGCGATAGCGCAGACCTGTCTGGCTCGCGCACCGGGCGTGCCTCGGGTGGTGGTCGCTCGCGGGGGCAGATTGCCCTTGGCGGAGGTGTGGGGGCGTCGTGCTGATGGTTTTGGCGCTGTTTGTCGGCCCATCGCTCGGCATCAACGTCACCGACCTACTGGGCTCGGGAACGCAGCAGCAGAACCAGGGGGCAGGGCAGGCCAGCGACCTGAGGCACTGTCAGCGCGGCTCTGATGTCGCCAAGGACCGCACCTGCCGCTGGGTCGTCTATGAGGTCGCTGTCCAGAACTACTGGAGCAAGGCTGTCACAGGCTACAAACATGCCGACATGAACCTGTTCAGCGGGACCATCGCCACTGCCTGCGGCACGGGGGCGAACTGAGATGGGTCCGTTCTACTGCTCCGGCGACTCCACCGTCTACATCGACGACCAATACGCGGGCAAACTGCTGAAACAGCTGGGCGCGAGTGGAGGCGACGCGGCTGAGCTGTATGTCGTAGCCCATGAGTTCGGACACCACATACAGAACCTGCAGGGGCACGATGCGTTCCGTCAAGCGCGGCACAGGAGAGGACTCCGACCAGGTGCGCCTCGAACTGCAGGCGGACTGCTATGCCGGGGTGTTCTTCAACAACACCCTGAAGGACCCGAACTCTCCCATCTCATCGGTCACGAAGGACGATCTGATGCGCATCACGGATGCGGCTCGTTCCGTCGGGGACGACCACATCCAGAGCCAGCAGGGTGGTTTTCGTGAACCCGGAGTCCTGGACCCATGGCAGCTCTCAGCAGCGGCAGCGTTGGGTGGGGATCGGATTCGACACCGGTAATCCAGCTGCCTGCAACACCTTTGAAACAGAAGATCTGTGAGGAACAGAAGTGAAGATCGTCTCCCGGAGCAACTGGCTGCGGAACTGCCCAAGCTGCCCACGAACCCCCGCGTCGTCACCCAGGGAAGCTTCGGCACTCCCCGTGCCCCTCATAGAGCTGCTTGACCGGGCGCTCCCTGAATATCGACTGTTCATCGTCAACGGGCTGGCAAGCTGCCGGACCGTGAGGGCGTGCGGATCGAGACCACCTTCGTCGGGTCGGGGCTGCGGAAATCCTCGCGTCGACTACTATCCGGCGCGCCTGTCGGTCACCCCGAGGCTTTTCGATGGCCCGCTGCCACCGGATGTCGTCGCGATCCAGGTGTCCCGGGTGGTGGACGGTAAGGTCAGCCTCGGCATTGAGGTTCAGGTGCTGCCCGGCGCGATTGAGGCTGCCAAGGCGCGGGGCGCGATCCTGGTGGCCCAGATCAACGAGAACTTGCCGTTCATCCACGGCGATGGCGTGCTGTCGGTGGACGACATCGACGTTGCCGTCGAGATCGTCGCTCCCCATGCCGGTGGCTCCCGAGGGGCCATCGACGACGAGTCAGCGGCTGTCGGTGAACGTCTTGCCGCGATGGTGCCGGACGGCTCCACCCTCCAGATGGGTATCGGTGCCTTGCCGGGCGCTGTGCTGAGGGCGCTGCGGGGTAGCCGCGGGCTGCGGGTGTGGACGGAGTTGATGGCTGACGGCTTCTTTGGGTTGTTGCAGGCCGGGGCGCTGGATGAGGACCAGCCCATCACTGCCACCTTCGCGTACGGCTCACAGGAGCTCTATGACTGGGCCGACGACAATCCCAGGCTTCGGCTGCTGCGGTGCGAGACCACCAACAGCCCTGGGAACATCGCGCGCCAGCCGGCGGTCACCAGCATCAACACTGCTCTCCAGGTGGATCTCTTCGGGGCTGTGAACGCCACCCGTGTCAACGACAGGATCATCTCCGGCACGGGCGGCCAGGCGGATTTCGTCGTCGGGGCGCTGCAGTCGCCTGGGGGCAGTCGATCATCGCGCTCAAATCCTGGCATCCGAAGGCCCAACGCTCCACGATCGTCCCTAAAGTTGACGGAGGCCACCACCTCGTTGCAGCCGACATGGGTGGTGACGGAGCAGGGAAGCGCCCGGATCTTTGGGGCGTCGCAGCGTGATCAGGCTCTAGGGCTGATTGAGGCCGCGCACCCTGACGCCAGGACGGGCTTGCACGGTGAGGCCGAGCGGATGGGGTTGCTTGGGTGATGTCGCCGCGCCTGGTGGTGGGGTCTCTCAGCTGCGGAGCGCCTGCTCGGTGTATTCCGTGCCTGCCAAGTCGGTGTAGTGGATTACCCCGTCACAGTTATAGCGGGCGATGGGGGTCTCCTTTTGAATCGGTTGTCGATCTCCACGCGGCATCCGGGGAGTCGTCGGCATTGAACTTGGAGATAGCCCGGGCCAGGACGAGGGCATCGATCTGCTGAGGATCGAAGGGCTCCCAGGCCGCTGGCCTCATTGCGTCGGATCAGGTAGACGGGAGGGCACCTCGACGGGTGCGTCGTTCTGTGACGCCTTTGGCGGTGGGTGGGGAATCGGCCCAGTAGCCCATATCCGGGGCGAGGCCCACCTGGATGACGGTGCCGCGACTGCCTCGTGTTACCGCCGCGATACCCTCAGTCAGGTCCGCCACGGACACGAAGCCCAGGTTGCGCAGGGCGGAGCCGTCGCGTTCAGAAGATTGTCTTCGTCTCAGGGCGGGTGGAGACCGTCATGAGGGACCTCGCCCTGAGGGGTATTGGATGATCTGCAGCACCTTGTCGTTGCCCTCGGCCCCAAGTTTCGCGGAGGTCTCGAACAGCTCGCTGATGTTTCCCAGAGGGTAGTCGGCAGGGGCGGAAAGTGGCCTGGCCCGAGTATTGGACATCGGAGTCCACCTGGCTGATTTTGTTGTCGCTCCAACGCAGAGTCAGGGGCTTCTGATCGGTGGTCAGGAAGGTGAGCGTGACATCGGTCTCGGTCACGTCGAGCTTCAACGCCGGACGGTTCCCGACGATCTCCACCATGCGCTGCACCACATCCTTCGCCCCTCCGCGGATCAGTGCTGGCGGTCCGGGCGCATGGGGATGGGGAAGGCGGCGCTGGACGACGGGGTGGGGCTGGGGGCTGCCGCTGAGCTGGCGCTGGAGGGATCTCCGTCGGGGGTTGGCTCAGGGGCTGACGAGCAGGCGGTGAGTAGCATGACCACCGCCAGGGCGATGGAGCTGCGTAGATTCACCGCACCATGCTACCGCGAGTCCAGGAGGCAGTCTCTCGGGCGAAAAAGCTCATGGTGTCGTTCTTTTGGGCGTCTCTGATGGGACATCGTTGTCTTTCGTCCCTTTGGAATCAGGGCTCCAGATGGTCTGGGGAGCTTCGGGGGCCTGCCTGCTTGAGGACCTTCCCGCGTCTCGACGGGTTTCAGCAAGACCCCACGCCGGAGGCCGAAGCGTTCTGGTGATTGACATGCCCCAGAGGCGTATGCATGTCAGCCAGCCCTCTGGCGGCAGGGCAAGCAGGTGGGTTGCGAGGGACACCAGATCGCTTCATCGCCCGCGGTGACCCTCAGACAGGAGGCGGGGGTGGTATGAAACGCCGGGTTCGCCCTGAGGGAGTGCGGGTGTCTGCTGCTAGCGTTTCATTCGTGCAAGGTCAGTGATGACTACACCTATTATGCAGGCCAATACAGCACGAATGAGAAGCAGGCTGATTGTGGTACATGAATTTGCGGCCTCGCCTATGTGGGGCCTCTTGTCTGATGAGTTGGCTGAGCCATCGACTCCCTTGCCTTGGCAGATTGCCCTCGGAGCAGTCGTCGATGCGATGCCGCCGATGGGTCCAGAGCCTTTCGCCCCTCAAAGTGTGCGGGGGCGGGTTGCTGATGCGGTGCCGGAATTTATGCGGCAGCTGTGGTCGCGGCCTTGTGCCCGTGACAAGCAGGTCGAATTGGCCTGGCGTTCCAGAGGATTCCTTGAGCCGACGTGCCTGCCAGTGGTGCAGTCACTTGCCCAGGGAAGATGGTGGACCTCGTCCTGAGTGCGGAGAATCTCTGAGAGGGGAGCCGCCTACTCACTATGAGCCGTGTCTCGTCACTACGACAGGCCCGTGGCTGTCAGCCCCTTGCGTCGCCGCTTTTGGCCAGGAGGACAGCTATGGTGAACCGTGGCCCTGTGGGGAAGAGGACATGATGTGGCGGCCGATAGTCCCCGTGTTTGAACCCCGGGTATATGAGATAGACAATGCCGCTGCATGGATTCACCTTGTGGAAGCCCATCCCGCCAGATTTGTCTCCACTGCGGGTGCACAGCAGAGGACGCATGGCCTGGAATTATGGTTTGCAGATCACCGGCTCTATGAGCCTGACTGGCCTGCGGTCGCCCAGGAATGGGATGCCGTCCATCTCACCCAGCTTGCATATGCAGAATGCGCATACGCTGTGATCCCCTGCCTCGACGGCGTCACCACCATCACCGGCTGGGGGCCGGACGCCACCGTCTGGCTGAGGCATCCCCTGGGGTGAGAGCCTTTCAGATCCACGCACCGTTGATATACGTGGACTATGGGGTCAGACGTCGCTCTATGAGCAGGCGACTCCTGTGGCGTGGTTCGGGCAATACCCGCCGGGATTCTTATGCAGGTATTGCTGGTGCTCCTCCTCTGCATAGAAGAACTCGGCATCGGGGGTGATCTCAGTGGTGATGGTGCCATAGCCGGCCCGCGTCATGTCGGCCTGATAGGCGTCGCGTGAGGTCTCCGCTGCGATGCGCTGGGCCTCATTGACCGGAAAGATCGCGGAGCGGTATTGAGTGCCGACGTCGTTGCCCTGACGGAATCCCTGGGTCGGGTCGTGGTTCTCCCAGAAGATGCGCAGCAACTGCTCGTAGCTGATGCGGGTGGGGTCGTAGACCACTCGCACCGTCTCCGTGTGGCCTGTCCTGCCGGTGCAGGTCTCGCGGTAGGTCGGGTTGCGGGTGAAGCCGCCCATGAAGCCAACGGCAGTGTTGACCACCCCGTCGGTGGTCCAGAACAGCCGCTCCTCACCCCAGTAGCAGCCCATGGCGAAGTAGGCGACCTCGCAGCCCCGGGGCACCTCGTCGAGGGGCAGCCCCAGCACGGCATGGCGGGGGATCGGGGCCAACGCAGGATGCTCTCGGCCAGGCAGTGCCTCCTCAGGAGCGACGAGGGTGGGGTTCTTCCGGCTGTTCAGCCATGCCAGGACATCAATCTCCATCCCGCTAGCGTATTCCGAGTTTCAAGGACACCATGGGTTGCAAGGACTCCATGAGGCTTATGCACAGCTGCTGGCGACTGGGTTCTGACAAGGTGGTTCGCAGTTTCTGACACTCCCATGAATAAGCCTCCATGGGTATGGGGTTCAAGGACGTCCGTGGGGTCTGGGCAGCCTGAGATGGGGGAGGCAACGCGCCACGCCCCGTACACGAATCGCCGTGTGTGGTAGTGCTGGCGTCTTCTGGTTTCGTCTCCGATGTGTGTGTGGCGTTTCGTGCCCGCTGTGTTCTCGTGGGTGGGTGTGCAGGAATCGCCATGTGGTGGTGCTGGCGTCTTCTGGTTTCGTCTCCGATGTGTGTGGTGGCGTTTCGTGCCCGCCTTTCAGGGGAGCTGCCAGTTGATGGGGCGGCCCTGGCCTTTCTCAGGGCCTCGTTCGCTCGGCTGAAGGGCGGCTTCCGAAAAACCCGTTGCGGGCTGACAACGGCGACGGGTGGGGCTGGCTATCACCGGGATGTCCTCGAGGAGCTGCTGAGCTGATTGGGCATCTCGCCCCCACAGGATCGCGACCAGCGGCCCACCGCGTCGCGCCAGAGCCCTCAATGGCCACCGTCGTCACTGCCTCCCAGCCCTTGCCTCGGTGGGAGCCCGCCCGCCCAGGGGAGACGGTGAGGACTCGGTTCAGCAGCAGGACGCCCTGCTCGAACCAGGCGGTGAGATCACCATGAGGGGCGGGTGCTATGCCCAGGTCGTCGCTCAACTCTTGATAGATGTTCTGCAGGCTGCGGGGATCGGTCGTACCTCGGGGCAACGGCGAATGACAGACCGATGGGGTGCCCCGGAGTGGGGTAGGGGTCCTGCCCACGATCAGGACGCGCACGTCGGCCAATGGGCGGCTGAAGGCGCGCAGGATGTTGTCACCTGCGGGCAGGTAGCTGCGCCCCTCCGCGATCTCCTGCCTGAGGAAATCCCCCATGGCGTGGATCTGGGGGTTCGACGTCGGCCAGAGCCTCCGCCCAGTCAGGGTGCGACGAGTTCGGCTAGGAGTGTGCCATGACATCAGCCTAGTGTCGTGTGTTGGAGGTTCGTGCGTGGGAGGTGGGTCCGGGGACGTTCAGGGTGATCTGCTCTCCGCTGTCGCCGGTTTGTCCGTGGGAGGCGGGTCGGGACAGATGCACCGCAAGGTGGTTGAGCCGCGCAGAAGAGCGTGCACGATTGCCGCGTGGCGTATCGCGAGCGTAACCAGGGGCAGGCGGTTTCAAGTGGTGTGCAACGTTGAGTAGTTGTTCTATTTTTCTCGGCTGGTGTGGCCCAGTCAGGGTACTCGGCGGGGTCGGGTGTTGAGGAGGTCTTCGGCGTGTTGGACCTGGGTGTCGGTGATGTGGGTGAAGTCGGTGCCTTTGGGGAAGAAGTCCCGGATCAGGCCGTTGCTGTTCTCGTTGGTGGGGCGTTGCCAGGGAGAGTGGGGATCACAGAAGTAGGCCTGGCAACCCGAGGCGAGGGTGAAGCGGGCGTGTTGGGCCATCTCGATGCCTTGGTCCCAGGTGAGGGTCGTCATCAAGGTGGCCGGGAGTCGGTGGGCCATCTGGATCAATGCGTCGGTCACGGTGGTGGAGTCACGGCTGGTGACCCGTTGGATCATGGTGTAGCGGGTGGCGCGTTCGTTGAGGCTCACCAGGGCCGAGGTGCCGCCCTTGCCGATGATGAGGTCTCCTTCCCAGTGCCCGGGAACTGCCCGGTCCTCGACCTCGACCGGACGGTGGGTGATGGTGGCCTCACCGATCCAGCTACGGCTACCCCGCCCGGACAGCCGTGACCGGGGACCTCGGGTGCTACGTCCGGAACGCAGGGCTTTCTCGACGGTGAGTTCATGACCCAACCCGCCGGCGGCCTGGACGTAGAGGGCCTGGTAAATCGTTTCGTGACTGACCCACATCATGGGGTCCTCCGGGAAGTCCTGACGCAGCCGGTGAGCGATCTGCTGCGGGGAATGTTTGTTGTTCAACCGTGTCACCACCTCATCCCACAACGGTGTCCCGAGCACCAGCTTCCTGTCCTGGGACGCCGACGTGACTCAGTCTGCCAGCCGCTGCACCGGCTGGGCCCGGTACCGGCCAGGACAACGCTTCACCTGCCTGGAAACCGTGGAACGGTGAACACCGAGTTCTGCAGCGATCCAGGAGAGCGGAACCCGGTCACCGACCCGAACCTCGATCAGGATCCGCCCCGCCAGGGTCAACCGGCCCTGCCCATCACGCCACTGCGCTGGCTCTCCCAACCTCCAACACCGGATTCTCCCTGTAACCGCCACCGACGCCGCCGCGGACTGTAACGATGCTCGTTCAACCCACCAACCCCTCCCACCCGACCCCGCGACAACACCATCCCCGCCCCAACAGCCACCTTCCTCACAGTAGAAGGACTACCACCCAACTCCCGCGCAATCGAATGACACGACCGACCCCGCCCCAACAACACCAACATCAACCCACAACGCCGCTCATCCAACCACACAACACACCTCCAGAAACCCTTGTTGCACACACTCTTTCGAACCCGCCGCAGGTGGTGCGGCGGGTCTGTCCGATTAATGGTGTAACTGGCGGTTTCTATTGGTGAGTGCTGGCTGCGGGCATGCGGTCAGCGAGGTCGTGGCGAACGCGTTCAGGGCGGGCTTCCAGCGCATGCCCCACCGGCCTGGCCGGTGCCCTTGGGGATCCAAATGATCTCACGGTCAGGTACAGGGTCTTCAACGCGGCTTGCCTCGTTCGGGAAGTGCCCGCGGGCGGACCGCTCTGCGGAACCTGGCGTTGAGTGACTCGATCGCATTCGTGGAACACAAGACCTTGCGGATCTCGATGTCGTAGTCCAAGAAGGGCACGAACTCGGTCCAGGCACCCAGCCAGAGCCGGATCATCGCCGGATAGGCCTTGCCCCACTTCTCGGTGAACTGTTCGAACGCCCGCTCAGCGGCCTCCGGGTGGGGGGCTTCGTAGACGGGCTTTAAGTCGGCCGCGATCTGGGACCAGTGCTTCTTCGAGGCGTAGCGGAAACCGTTGCGCAGCAGGTGGATCGAGACAGGTCTGGATCTTCGCGGCCGGGGAACACCGACCCGATGGAGTCGGGTAGTCCCTGAGCCCGTCGCAGACCATGAAGAACACATCCTTGACGCCGCGGTTCTTCAACTCCGGTCAGGCACGCGAACCAGAACTTCGCTGACTCCCCGTCCCCTGGCCGGGCCAGATCCCCACAATGTCCTTGTGACCCTCAAGGTCGACCCCGATCGCGGCGTAGAACGGCTGGTTACGGACCCTGCCCATCCCTGACTTTGATCACGATCGCATCGATAAAGATCGCCGTGTAGATGGACTCCAAAGGCCGACTCATCCACGTGGTCATCTCGTCGACAACCCGGTCGGTGATCCGGCTGATCGTGTCCTTTGACACGCTCGTGCCGTAAACCTCGGCGAAGTGGGCGGCGATCTCCCCGGTCGTCAGCCCTTTCGCGAACAGGCTCAGCACCATGGCATCCATGTCCGACAACCGACGTTGCCGCTTCTTGACCAGCTGCGGCTCAAACGTTCCGTTACGGTCCCGGGGTACCTGGATCTTGATCGCACCGACGTTGTCAGTAACAACCGTCTTCGACCTCGTGCCATTGCGGAATTATCCGCTGCCGCGGCCGACCGGGTCGTGCTTGTCGTAGCCAAGATGCTCATTCAGCTCTTCGTCGAGAGCGGCCTCAACGATCTGAGCGGTCAACGCCTTCAACAAAACCACCGGGGCCGGTCAGAGCGACACCAGCATCCTTGGCCTGACGCACCATCCGCGCGATCGCCTCACGCTGAGCCACCTCCAGCTCAGCTGACTCCTCCGCCGACGGCGGTGATGATGATGGGTTCATGCCCCAGTCTGGCCGACCCCACGGCCAGCTCACTACTCGTTGTTGTCTCGGTCATCATGACTCCTCCTGCCCTGTCGGGCGATGGAGCCAGTTACACCGTTTCCCTGACAGACCCAAACCGCCCGGCATCGAGGCGCAGTACGGCGTTTCGTGCACGGGATGGTTGGCGAAGGAAAGGGGCGGGGACGTTGGGAGGGCCAGGGCTGCCGCATTGCGCAGCTTGGTCATGGGAGTGCAGAAACAGCGAAATCCCTTGTCGGAGCCCAGTTGCTAGCAGCTGCGAATAATCCTCACAGAAGCGGTTCGTGCTTTCATGGAGCAGCTGGAGGATGATCCGGTCACCTCGCGCTCGATGCGTTTGCAGATGAACTGGTGGTTGATCCGGTTGCATCTAGTGGACGTGTCCTCATCGATTCCGGTGTGTGGCAGTGGTGAGGTGGAGTGAGGTCTGGTGGATGGATTTCGGCGAACCGCTGGGATCCGAGTCGGGCTATTAGGGCGTCATGGTGCGCGTGGATGTCGGGTTGCGGCTTGCCCTCGCGCTATGACGCGGCCGGGCGGATAGAGTGCCGCCATGACCGTCCCCAATGTGCTGGCCACCCGTTACGCCTCCGAGCAGATCCGCGACATCTGGGCGCCTGAGGCGAAGATCATCGCCGAGCGACGTCTCTGGCTGGCGGTGCTGCGAGCCCAGCGGGATCTCGGCGCTCGACTTCGGGGGCGCCGACGCAGAAGCCGTCATCCGCGACTACGAGGCCGTCCTCACGCAGGTTGACCTTGACTCCATCGCATCCCGGGAGCGCGTCACCCGCCACGGCGTCAAAGCCCGCATCGAGGAATTCAACGCCTTGGCCGGACATGAGCACGTCCACAAGGGGATGACCTCCCGCGACCTCACCGAGAACATTGAGCAATACCAGGTGCTCGCGTCCCTCAGGGTCATCCGCGACCGCGTCGTCGCCGCCCTGGCCCACCTGGCTCGGCTCGCCGTCACCTGGGCTGGTCAGCCGCTGACCGGTCGCTCCCCACAACGTCGCAGCGCAGATCACCACCCTCGGCAAGCGCTTCGCCACCGCCGCCGATGAGCTGCTCGTGGCCTATCACCGTCTGGAGGAGCTGATCTCCCGCTACCCGGCGCGGGGCATCAAGGGTCCGGTCGGCACCGCCCAGGACATGCTCGACCTCCTCGGCGGCGACGCCGACAAGCTGGCCGAGCTGGAGCGCCGCGTCACATCGGAGCTGGGCTTTGCCCAAGTCCTCACGTCGACCGGGCAGGTGTATCCCCCGCAGCCTTGACTACGAGCGTCGTCACCGCCCTGGCGCAGACCGCCGCCGCGCCGTCGAACGTCGCAACCACCATCCGTCTGATGGCTGGCCTGGAGCTGGTCACCGAGGGCTTCAAGGAGGGCCAGGTCGGGTCGTCGGCCATGCCCCACAAGATGAACACCCGCTCCTGTGAGCGTGTCAACGGGTTGGCGGTGATCCTGCGCGGCCACGTGTCGATGATCGGTGAGCTGGCTGGTGATCAGTGGAATGAGGGCGACGTCTCCTGCTCGGTGGTGCGACGGGTGGCACTGCCCGACGCCTTCTTCGCCCTCGACGGGCTGTTCGAGACCTTCCTGACGGTCCTGGTGGACTTCGGGGCCTTCCCGGAGGTCATCGCCGCCGAGCTGGATCGCTACCTGCCGTTCCTGACCACCACGAAGGTGCTGATGGCCGCGGTGCGCAAAGGCGTCGGCCGTGAGGAGGCCCACGAGGCCATCAAGGAGCACGCCGTCGCTGTCGCCCTGGAGATGCGGCAGGGATTGAAGACCAACGATCTCCTCGACCGGTTGGCTGCCGAACCCACGCCTCCAGCTGACCCGCGACGAGCTGGACGAGCTCATCACCAACCCTCTCGACCTGACGGGTACCGCCGGGACGCAGGTCGCGCAGGTCGCCGAGACTGTCGCCCAGGTGGTGGCACAGCACCCGGAGGCCGCCGCCTATCGCCCGGGTGCCGTGCTGTAGGAGCGGAGTCAAAGACTGTGAAAGAATATGAGGCTTAGTCAGAATCGGTGGCTGCAATAGTTAATTGACGTGTTGTGCGTGTCGGAGATGCGCGAGGAAGGCTCAACTTCCTGAATAATTGATAGTACCAACACAGTCAATCGAAAGTTGAGCCTTCCATGTACTCTAGCACAGGTCTTAGCAGCGAACAGATCACCGACCTTGTCGCACGCATCCATGACCTCCGCGAGGCACCAGCCTCCCGAGCAGGACGGAAACCCACACTAGGACTGTACAAGTGTGTTGTTGTGGCCTGATCTATCTGCGATCCAACCGCACACAAGCATCGATTGCCGACCAGTTCCACGTCTCCCAGAAAAACGATCTCTCGAACCATCGCATCCTGGATGCCCATCCTGGGACAGGCCCTGCAGGACTGCACCCCCACGGTCGACGACCTCGATGTCAGCGAACCACTCATCGTCGATGGCACCCTACTGCCGACCTGGTCATGGCGCACCATGCCAGAACTGTACTCCGGCAAACACAAAAACCACCGGCGTCAACGTCCAGGGTCGCATGCGACCTGACAGGACGGCTCGCCTTCATCTCCGACCCGATGCCCGGCCGCACCCATGACGCACACGCACTCAAAGAAACCGGCCTACTCGACCACATCACCACCGGGCAACTCATCGGCGACAAAGGATACATCGGACTCGGCATGATCACCCCCATCCGAACCCAACCGAAACAACAACACACAGAAGAAGAAAAAAAGGTTCAACAAGTCAGTAAACGCGATACTCTACATGATCGAACGAGTCATCGCCAACCTCAAAAACCTGGAGAATCCTCCACACCGACTACCGCAGACCCTTCACAACATTCCCAGAAACAATCACCACAGTAGCAGCACTCGAATTCTACAGAAACACAGGGTCTGTCAGGGAAACGGTGTAACTGGCTCCATCGCCCGACAGGGCAGGAGGAGTCATGATGACCGAGACAACAACGAGTAGTGAGCTGGCCGTGGGGTCGGCCAGACTGGGGAGCATGTGAACCCATCATCATCACCGCCGTCGGCGGAGGAGTCAGCTGAGCTGGAGGTGGCTCAGCGTGAGGCGATCGCGCGGATGGTGCGTCAGGCCAAGGATGCTGGTGTCGCTCTGACCGGCCCCGGTGGTTTGTTGAAGGCGTTGACCGCTCAGATCGTTGAGGCCGCCTCGACGAAGAGCTGAATGAGCATCTTGGCTACGACAAGCACGACCCGGTCGGCCGCGGCAGCGGTAATTCCCGCAATGGCACGAGGTCGAAGACGGTTGTTACTGACAACGTCGGTGCGATCAAGATCCAGGTACCCGGGACCGTAACGGAACGTTTGAGCCGCAGCTGGTCAAGAAGCGGCAACGTCGGTTGTCGGACATGGATGCCATGGTGCTGAGCCTGTTCGCGAAAGGGCTGACGACCGGGGAGATCGCCGCCCACTTCGCCGAGGTTTACGGCACGAGCGTGTCAAAGGACACGATCAGCCGGATCACCGACCGGGTTGTCGACGAGATGACCACGTGGATGAGTCGGCCTTTGGAGTCCATCTACACGGCGATCTTTATCGATGCGATCGTGATCAAAGTCAGGGGATGGGCAGGGTCCGTAACCAGCCGTTCTACGCCGCGATCGGGGTCGACCTTGAGGGTCACAAGGACATTGTGGGGATCTGGCCCGGCCAGGGGGACGGGGAGTCGGCGAAGTTCTGGTTCGCGTGCCTGACCGAGTTGAAGAACCGCGGCGTCAAGGATGTGTTCTTCATGGTCTGCGACGGGCTCAAGGGACTACCCGACTCCATCGGGTCGGTGTTCCCGGCCGCGAAGATCCAGACCTGTCTGATCCACCTGCTGCGCAACAGTTTCCGCTACGCCTCGAAGAAGCACTGGTCCCAGATCGCGGCCGACTTAAAGCCCGTCTGCAAGCCCCCACCCCGGAGGCCGCTGAGCGGGCGTTCGAACAGTTCACCGAGAAGTGGGGCAAGGCCTATCCGGCGATGATCCGGCTCTGGCTGGGTGCCTGGACCGAGTTCGTGCCCTTCTTGGACTACGACATCGAGATCCGCAAGGTCTTGTGTTCCACGAATGCGATCGAGTCACTCAACGCCAGGTTCCGCAGAGCGGTCCGCGCCCGCGGGCACTTCCCGAACAGAGCAAGCCGCGTTGAAGACCCTGTACCTGACCGTGAGATCATTGGATCCCAAGGGCACCGGCCAGGCCCGGTGGGGCATGCGCTGGAAGCCCGCCCTGAACGCGTTCGCCACGACCTTCGCTGACCGCATGCCCGCAGCCAGCACCCACCAATAGAAACCGCCAGTTACACCATTAATCGGACAGACCCGAAACACATTCTGACTAAGCCTCTATGTGTTGAAGCTTATTGAAGACAGTCTGCGGAGCGGTAGAATCGCTTGTCTGCCCGATTGTCTCATTGCTGTGAATATGCTTCCCGGTATTTCCGGGCCATAGAGAAATTAAGGAACAGTGTCTGTGTCGGAGAATAATCCATTTGCCGGCCTTCCTGAAGTGCCTGCTTTCTCGCTTGTCAGTGAGACCTTTGTCGACGGTCAGATGGCCTGCGGCGCAGCTATCACGGATTTTTGGTATTCCGGAGGGAGAGGACCGGAGTCCTCATCTTGCGTGGGGGCAATGTTCCTGAGGAGGCCAAGAGCTTCGTGGTCACCGTCTATGATCCTGACGCGCCAACCGGATCTGGTTTCTGGCACTGGGCAGTCGCGGACATCCCGGCGCACGTCACGGAGCTGCCGGAAGGAGCGGGAGATGAAAACGGGATGGGCCTGCCTGAAGGCGCCAGGCAATTCCGCAACGATGCGGGAACCCGGGGGCTTTGTCGGGGCCGCGCCGCCAGCCGGTCATGGTCAGCACCGTTACTTCGTGACTGTCAGCGCAGTCGATGTGGATCATATCGGCGTCGATGACGACGCATCCCCGCACTGCTCGGCTTCATGTTGAGCAGCCACGTGATCGGACGAGCTTTCTTGATCGCCACTGCTGAGATGCCGGCGGCAATTGATGCGTGAATCAGGGTGACCGGGAAGGGTAATTAAAAGAACGGTGTGTGGGCCGGGACCAAGACCCGGCCCACACACTGTCGCCGTATCAGTCGGTGGCTTTGAGGGCTTCCTTCCACTTCATCGGTTTGCCGGTGCGCAGCAGGCCGCGATCGTATATGCGGGCTGCGAACCAGATGACCAGAGCAGTGGTCGCGATGAGAATCACGATGGAGAGGAAGGGCTCCCAAGCGGCGCCCTGTTCGCGGAAGATCCGCAGGGGAACTGCGACGGGGGCCGAGAGGGGGATGTAGCTCATGATCTGCAGCACCAATGGGTTGTTGCCAGCGAAGCTGACGCCGAAGTAAGGCAGCATCACGAGCCATATGAGCGGCTGAACTGCGTTGTTCAGGGTCTTCAGAACGAGACACCAAGGCGGCGGCAGCAGCATGCAACGAAGCTATCATTACGAAGCCGAATAGGAATAGCACGATGAACCACAGAATGGGAATGGTCAGTTCTGCCAGTGGTATCGACCCGCCATTGATGGCAGCTCCCAGGAACACGGTTCCGGCGATGGCTGCGATCTGCACCAGGGCTGCTGCTGAGTTCCCGAGGATCTTGCCGGTCAGCAAGGCCTTCGAGGGACACTGGCCAGCAGGATCTCCACAATCCGGGTCTGCTTCTCCTCCACCACGGACTGGGCAATGCTCATCCCGAATGTGATGGCGGCTATGAGCCATACCATGCCGAATCCAAGATTCAGAAGATACTGGAATGAGGGATTCGGGGCGTCCGGGTTTAGGAGCTCCATCCGGTGCCACCGAAAGTTTCATGACAAGGCTGCTTGGTGGATCGTTGAGAGCAATCAGCTTCAGGCCGATCGGATTCCCCGGGTCAGGAACGATTGCAGCCTTCACCTCCTCGGAGGACACCAGCTCCCGGGCAGCGGCCGCGTCAGCCACCTCCGTCACTGTGACATCAGGCAACTGCGATAGCGTCTGCGCCAGCTCCGCAGGAGCAGCGACGGTGGTGGTGCCGCTCACCAGTTTTTCCGATCTGTGGGATGAAGACCATCAAGCCGAGATACAGCAGCAGCGTGACGGCTGTCGATATCAGGAAGGACTTGGACAGGAACCGGGTGATGATCTCGCGTTTGGCGACGATGCCGACGGCTGTCCAGAACGTGGGGCGCTGATGGGTGGACTGGATGCTCACTGGGTCATCTCCTTGTAGATCTCGTGCAGGCTGCGGGTGACGCGCCCGAATTTGGTGACGGTGCTGCGGTTCAGGGCCTCAATCAGGATGCGGTTTGCGGTGGACTCGTCGTAAGTCTGGAAGCGGACGTAGCCGCCGTCGAACTCAACCACCTGCACCCCGATATCACGCACCCAGCCAGTGTCGCCGTGCATCTGGAGCTCCCAGTCGTTGCTGGTGTCCAGCGCCAGCAGCTCGCTCGGGTGCCGTTGGCTCGAACCTCGCCGTCCTTGATGATCACCAGCTCGTCGCAGAGCCGTTCCACCACATCCAGCTGATGTGATGAGAACAACACGGGAGCGCCGGTGGCGGCGACGTCGCGCAGCACCTGAACGGTGATGTCCACGGCGTCGGGATCAAGACCGGAGAACGGTTCGTCGAGGATCAGGGGCCCCGGGACGATGGATCAGGGCGGCGGCGATCTGAGCCCGCTGCTGGTTGCCGAGGACAGCGACTCCAGGGTGTCAGTGGGTTTGCCATACAACCCGAGGCGCTCCAACAACTCCAGCCCATACTTCCTGGCCTCGTCCGCCGGTGCGCCGTGCAACTGGGCCAGGTAGACCAACTGGTCGATGACCTTCATCTTCGGGTACAGCCCACGCTCCTCGGGCATATAACCGAAGGCGGCCCGCTGGTCGGCGGTGATGGGCTGCCCATCAACCAGCACCTGCCCGTCGTTGGCTGCCAGCCACCCAGGATGATGCGCATCGTCGTGGTCTTCCCAGCCCGTTGCCGCCGACGAAACCAGTCATGAGCCCGGGCTTGATGTCAAAGGACACGTCTTTCAAGACGTGCTTGTCTCGAAGAATCGGTGAACATTCCGAACGCTGATCATGTCCTCAACGCTATGGCGAAAGCCCTTTCCAGCGCTTCCCGCCGCTGGGGAAATCTGGAGCTCCCCACACGGGGGATGACTACGCTGAGCTGGGGAGATCAGCCCGTGCTCGTAGGCCCAGATGACGGCGCTGATGCGGTCACGCAAACCGAGCTTAGCCAGGATGTTCGAGACATGGGTTTTGACCGTTTCAGCGCTGATGAACAGCTCGGCGGCGATCTCGGCGTTGGTCAACCCCCGGGCCAGACACAGCAGGGTGTCGTGTTCCCGCTCGGTGAGCTCTGTCGTCGCAGTGCTCGCCGCGAACGTCAGGTGTGGTCGAGGCGAAGCGGGCGATCACTCGGCGCGTCACCTGCGGGGACAGCAACCCCTCCCGCGACCGAGGATCTGCACGGCCCCAATCAGCTCCTCCGCCTCTGCCGTCTTCAGCAGGAAACCTGCGGCACCGGCCTGGAGGGTCTCGAGAGGAAGTCGTCGCGGTCGAAGGTGGTGAGGATCAGGATCGCAGAGGGGCAGCCCCTTTGCGGTGAGCTGCCAGGGTGGCCTCAATGCCGTTCAGCTGCGGCATCTGCACGTCCATGCAGATCACATCGGGCTGCAAGTCCAGAGCGAGGGGCGACGCCCTCCACGCCATCTGCGGCCTCACCCACCACCTCAATGCCCGGCTCGGTTTCCAGGATCGTCTTGAACCCCATCCTGATCAGCGGCTGGTCATCCACCAGCAGCACCCGAATCATGCTTCCACCCCACCGGGATCTCAGCTCGCACCCGGAAGCCTCCTCGAGGCTTTGAGCCCGCCTCCAACGTTCCGCCGACAGCGGTGACGCGCTCCACATCCCTACCAGCCCGGTTCCGGTTCCCGGCATGCTGGATCGCATTCCCACCCCGTCGTCGGCGATCTCCAGCTCCACTGCATCGCCCCGGCCTCGCAGCCGCACTGCCACCGTCGCGTTCGGGCCGGCATGTTTCGCTGGCATTCGTCAGGGCCTCCTGGGTGACCCGGTACAGGGGTCAGCTCAATGAGTGGGGCTGAGGGGTTGGCAGATCGCCGATCTTCTCGTGGGTGACCTTCTTCCCCGCCAGCCGAGATGATGTCGCCAGCACGGCCAGGTCATCCAGGGTGGGCAGGCCCTCCTGCTCACCGTCGCTGGAACGCAGTGTGAACACCATGGTCCGGAGATCCTTCACCGCCAGCCTGGCTCCAGACTCCACCTCTTTGAGCGCAGAGCTGGCGCGTTCCCTGTCGGTGTCCAGCAGGGCGTCGAGCCGCCGCTGCCTGCACAGACATCGTGGTGACGTGGTGTGCGACGACATCGTGAAGCTCACGGGCGATCCGCACCCGCTCCTCCGCGATCGCCGTGGTGACCAGCTGGGCTTGCAGATCCTGGATGCTGGCATTGGCACGGTCCAGCTCGGTCTGCTCCATCGCACGCTTTCCAGCCTTGGTCGCCGAAGAACCAGGCGGCTCCGAAGAAGACGATGTTGATCGTCCAGGTCAAGCCAATTTGCGCCAGCGCGGCGTCGTAGGGGGCCTGCAAGCTCTCCGGCCTCGATTCTCTGCAGGGAGCTTGGTGCTGGTGTACACGATCGAGGCGGTCGTGGCTACCAGATGATGATGCGCGTCACCACCGCAGCGCGGCGGCGCCCAGACCATGCGCCAATGCAGAAGAACCCAAGGAACACCGTCACCTGGGAGGCGTACAGATCGATACCGGTCGTGATGAGGGGCGGTGAGGTACGAGTCCGCATATCAGGGAGCCAGATGTCAGGGGAAGCGGCGCCGCCAGATCAGGGGCAATGTGAACACACAGGTGGCCAGAAGCTGCTGCCAGAAGGGGTTTTGTATGAGGCTCGGTCTTGTGGCTCAGCCACGCGGTGAGGCATCCAGCGCCATCAGCAGCGCCGCCATCACCAGATCGGTGCGGAGCCAGTTCTCTGGCAGTGGACGAGTCTGCATGCTGTGGATCGTAGCAACGGTCGAGGCCTGTTCCCTCGACATCGCCCGCGGATCTGCCGTCTCGATCTGGACATGGCTTTGAGGGCAGTCGACTGACGATGGTGTCTGACTGGGGCTGACATGAGTCGTGCCGCCCCAGATGTGGGACGGCACGACGATTGTGCGGATGAGGGGCATGGGAAACCGGATTCCACTGCCTGTCGGGCTGAGGGCTGCGCTCCCAGTTACCTATCGCCTTATCCAGCGTTTTGCGCTTCCCAAGCTCAGATAGCCCTCGGCGTTCGCATCCTGGGCGGTGTTGGCGAATTTGATGGGGCGCCGCCCTCCACTGGGGTTGGGGATGCGGATCGCGGCGGTTCCGGCGGTGGCGGGGAGGGCAGCGGTCAACTCGACTGTCTGTCCGGGCAGGATGCTGGGTAGCTTCGCGTCGACGGACTGTGTGGAGACAGCCTTGCCGTTGGCATCAGGGATGGAGAACTCCACCGGCCAGTTGTAGTAGAACGGCGCGACGCCGCGGTTGGTGATCTTGACCGAGATCTGAGCCTTGCCTGAGTTGGTTGTGATCCTCGCCTCGGTGGCGGCGAAGTCATAGCCGAGTGAGGGCGTGCGCAGCCTTCGCCTTCTCCAAGGCCGCGCCATTGTATCCGGGCACCCACGCCTGGTTGTTGATCAGCCAGGGAGGCGTGGCTGCTCTTCACCGCCTCGGCAAAGTCTTCTGCGGGCGGATTCTGACAGCCTGCCGGCTCGAAGAGGCATGGCTGGACTGGAGGCTGGACCTCGCCGCCGATGGCCTCGGTCTGCCAGCGCGTGTCGAGCCCGGCCTTCTGCATCTGGCTCAGGAAATGCCAATCCACGGTCGGCAGTGTCGAGACCGCGAAGGAGTCGTCGTGGAAGCCGACGTGCGTGTTGCCCAGGTCTTTGGCGGGATTCCGGTTCAGCAGTTTCGTGGTGTTGAAGGCCTGGTCCCAGGCTTGGTAGAAACTCAACTCGGCGTCTCGTGACGGCATCCAGTTCTGGCCGCTGGGGTTGTCGCCGCTCACCTCGCCGTTCATGGGCCAGGTGTGCTGCTCACCCCAGAACCCGACCAAGCCGGTGGTGATGAACCCGATGCGCGGATCGCCATCATATTTCTTGCCGAAAGCTGTGACGAAATCCTTGATCAGTGACTGCACTCGCGGATCATTGTAGTCAGGGGAGAAGCTGATTCCGTTATTGTTAAATACAGTGTATTTCCTGGACTGATCGATCCCGCCTGCTCCCAAGAGATAATCCGGCACTCCTGTCTTTTTGCTGGGATAGTCGAGATAGAACCTTAGTGCAGCCTGGTGCCCTCGGGCCTTGATGGCCTCCAGCTCGTTCTCGAATTTGCTCCAGTCGTAGCTTTTATCGCCTTTGACAACGTCGTTGAGTGGCAGATAGAACCATTCCATGGTGTGGGGGGAGTCCGGTATTGTTATCTATCTGCTGTGCGTAGGGGTATGAAGCCCTTCAATGGGTTGTCGGTGCGTGCTGCCGTCGTCTCAAGAGACTGCCATCCCGCGATGATGCTGTCGTTGGCATGCGCGCTGGGCAAGATGGCTGTCAGGGATAAGGCTGCGACGGCTGCCGCAGCGGCGGTGCGAAGCTTTAACATTGACTCTCCTATTCGTGAGATATTGATGTCATCACATGGTTTTGTGTGTGGCGAGACTCGCCGTTGGATAGATCGTGGGCGATCAAGGCCAACCTACTAGGCGGTGGGGTCAAGGCCCTCGGCCGCGTCAGGCCAGCCGCTCTGAACTGCCCACAAGACGGCACTAGGCTGGCCCCGTGAGCCAGTTTGAATCACTCGGTCTGCCGATGCTCCACCTGGGGAAGGTGCGCGAGATGTACGCGCTGCCCGAGGGGAACCTCCTGATGGTGGCCACGGACAACATCTCAGCCTTCGACCACGTGCTGCCAAGCCTCATCCCGGACAAGGGAGCTGTGCTGACCCAGCTGTCCCTGTGGTGGTTCGAGCAGCTGGCTGACCTGGTGGACAACCACGTCGTCTCCGTCAATGTGCCGGCGGCCGTGAGGGGGCGCGCCATCGTCGTCGAGAAACTCCAGATGGTGCCGGTGGAATGCGTGGCGCGTGGCTACCTGACGGGATCCGGATGGGCTGAATACCAGCAGATGGGCACGGTGTGCGGGGTGCAGTTGCCGGAGGGGCTCCGCGACGGCGACAAACTGCCTGCACCCATCTTCACGCCAGCCATCAAGGCAGAGATGGGGGACATGACCAGAACGTCGACTTCGACACTATCGTCCGCTTGCACGGCGACGGCCTGACCCGGCAACTCCGCGACCTCACCTTGCAGATCTATGCCCGGGCCGAGCAGATCGCCGCACAGCGAGGCATCATCCTGGCCGACACCAAGTTTGAGTTCGGGACGTCGCGACGACGGCGCGCTAGTCCTAGCCGACGAGGCGCTGACCCCAGAACTCGTCGCGTTTCTGGGATGCCGGACTGTGGGCTCCGGGCAGCCAGCTGCCCAGCTTTGACAAAGCAGTTTGTCCGCGACTGGTTGGCCAGGGGAATCCGGTTGGGACCGGATCTCGCCCCCGCCCGCGTTGCCCCAGGAGGGTCGTCGAAGCCACCCGCGTCCGCTACATCGATGCCTACGAACGCCTCACCGGATGCCCCTGGACATGACAGCGGGCCGTCAGCCGATCTTCAGCTGACTCGGGATCTCGTTGAATGTGGCCTGAAGATCGGGGTCGGCGTCCACGGCTCCTGACCAGAACACGGCCAGCCCATTGGGATTGCCCGTGCTCATCACCACCGCGTTCATGATTCCACCCCACCGGGGAATCTCGCTGCTCTGGGCGTGAACCTGAACCCAATGTCCCTCATATCCGTCGATGGTGATCGACTCGGATTTCAGGATTTCATGTGACAGGTAGCCGCTGAAAGAACCACTTGTCACGTGACATTCTATGACCTGCTGCGCCATGGTGGCCGGATCTGTGGCCTCTTGCCCTGTGGGAGCCAATCCCAGCTCCAGGGAACGAGTACCAGTTCGTTTCCCATGTGTGCGAAGGAATATGTGGCGCTGTCTGTCAGGAGATTCGACACCCGAGAGTAGAACTGTCCGCCCAGTGGCAGGGGAAACTCATCCCGCCGCCGGTGAGACGTGCCGGATCCGGTTGCTCGGCAGTGGTCATGCCCACCCGTGGGCAGGGGAATCTGCCGCCCCGACTTGCTCTCCGGTGGGTGAGGGGGATGGGCTTGACGTCGTTGGCGTCGGGGAGGGCGATGGGGAAGAGCTGGTCTGCTCATTCCAGACGCTTCCGGTGGGCTGTGCGGATTGTGAGTCCTCAGTGGCGGGTCGTGTCCCCTGCCGACGAAAACCCACGTCAGCAGCAGCGCCACTGCGACCACTCAACACCCAGACTCACCCACACAGCGCCTCTGCGTGGCGTGGGCTTGTGGGGTTCGGGTGTGCTGTCCGGCTGTCCCGTGGGGACGGGCGGCCCCTGCCAGCTCTGCCCATCCCAATAGCGGGCGTGTCCGGGGCGCCCTTCTGGATCTCGATACCAACCCGGCTGTGACATGGGGAAAGTCTATGAGTCGAAGTGCGCATGCCGATATGGTTGGCCCATGCCACGTGTCGTCGTTAATGTCATGCCCAAGCCAGAGATCCTTGACCCCCAGGGCGAGGCGGTCACCGGGGCGCTCCGGCGACTCGGGTTCGAGGGATGACAGTCCGTCAGGGCAAGCGCTTCGAAGTCGAGGGTGGATGGTGAGGTGACCCCGGAGGTTTTGGAGCGCATCTCCGAGGGCTGCTGACAGGCTCTTCGCGAACACCGTCATTGAAACCTTCGAAGTGGTGGCCTCCTGATGCCCAGAATCGGCGTCGTCACATTCCCCGGATCACTTGACGATCATGATGCGCTGCGGGCTGTGCGCCTGAGCGGTGCTGAGGCGGTTCCCCTCTGGCATGGCTCGGACTCCATTGACGGTGTCGACGCCATCATCCTTCCTGGTGGATTCTCCTATGGTGACTATCTGCGTTGCGGTGCCATTGCCCGGTTCAGCCCCATCATGGACACGGTCATCGACGCAGCTGGCAAGGGCTTTCCGTGCTCGGCATCTGCAACGGCTTCCAGCTGCTGTGTGAGGCGCACCTTCTCGATGGAGCGATGATCCGCAACGTCGACCAGCACTTCATCTGTCGCGATGAGCGGCTGCGAGTTGAGACCGTGGACACCACCTGGACATGCGGGTTCACGCGCGGCCAGGAGATCGTCATCGCGTTGAAGAGTGGAGAGGGGAACTATCAGGCCTCTCCGGAGACTCTGAAACGCCTAGAGGACAATGACCAGGTGGTCTTCCGCTATCTGGATAACCCCAATGGCTCCGCACATGACATAGCGGGCATCACCAATGACCGAGGCAATGTCGTCGGGCTCATGCCCCATCCGGAGCACAACGTCGAGGAGCTGACGGGGGCGTCGCTGGATGGTCGGCTGTTCTTCGGCTCTCTGATCCAGTTCCTGGGTGCCCGGGGGTAGAGCGGGGGTTCCCGGCCTCGGCTGGGAACCCCCGGTGCGCCTCCGGCCTGCGCTCAGGCGAAGTCGCCGGCCGTGAGCTTCACCCCGGCCGGGAGTTTCGCGATCGGCTTCGGCTCTGCCGTCGCGCCTGACCCGTCGGCGTCAAAAATACAGGGTGTCTCCCTCCTGATATACGCGGGTCTCCGGGGTTGGGGAGCCGTCTGCGAACCAGGATTCGGTGAGCGCGCCGTAGGTGGATGTGGGCAGTTTGATCTTGTCCTGCCCCGGGGTGAGAGTCCGTGATGATGTCGTACCTCGTGTCCGGTTCCATCCTGTCTTGATCCGTATTCCTGCCTGGCACCGGTTCTGGGGGCGAAATAACCTCCAGTTTCTCCTCGGGCTTGGCGTCCAGGACGAAGGTGTCGTTGCCGTCGCCGCCTGTCAGGGTGTCGGTGCCGCGTCCACCACTTAGGACATCATCGCCAGCTCCACCCGACAGGACGTTGTCGCCAGAGTTGCCGTGGATCGCGTTGGCGTCCTGGTTGCCCGTGGCCTTCAGCGGGTCGCTGCCGAGCATCTGCAGGTTCTCCACACCCTCTGGCAGGGGTGACGTCAACAGCGGAATAGATGGTGTCGGTCCCCTTGGTGTTGGCTGCGGAGTCCTCGGGGAGTCGAAGATGAAACGGTCATCTCCCTCGGTGCCATCCTGCCTCGTCACCTGCGAATGGTGGATGCCGATGTCTTTATTCACATAGGAGATGTGGGCGGGACCTATGCCGTCAGCTGTTCCGGTGTGCTCGACCAGAGCGGCTGGGGGCTGGTACCCCGTGCCCGCCAGGTGATTTCCGGTGATCTTCATCCCGGTGATGTTCCCGACGAACTTCTCCGTGCCTGCTTTCTTCTCATCCTTACGAGGTCCGCTTGAGGACTCCGCGCCCACATAGAAGGGGGTCGAGGCTTTGTCTGTGCTTTGAGGGAGCATTATGTTGCCCACCACTTCGACCCCTTCGAGGTCGCCGCGCCCTCCGGCGTACACTTGACCTCCCTTGGACGGTTCACCAGGATAGGAAGTCTTTTTTCCAATGTAGGAGTATGGGTTATTCTTCGACGGGTCGTAGCCGTTTTGAATTTGCGGAGAAGAAATCCCAGATAGACTCGACGGCGACCATGCTTTTGTTGGCTTCGCCCTGAAATGATGTTCCCCGGAACACATTGTTCTTTGAGGCTGGGCCGACGTAGAGTATCCATTGGGGTTTCGCTCCGGACATCACCTCTACGGTGTTGTTCTCGAAGACGTTGGACTCACTGCCCTGGTAAGCCTGCATCAGCCCCTGGCCGCTGGCGCGATTCGTGACGACGGTGTTGTTCCTGATGGTGTTGCGGCTTGACCCGTATGCCAGATGGATCGAGGCTGACAGGCTGTTCCCGAAGTAGTTGTCGAAGACCTCGTTGTCGTTGGACCCTGTCCTGCATGGATATATTGCGAGTGTTTCCGGTGACGAAATTATCCTTGATGACGCTCTTGGTGACACCCGATAATTCGATGCCGTAGTATCCGCCGTTGATGTTGTTTCCTGCGATGGTGATGCCGCTGGCATTCTTCTTGTCATCTGTCTCGGCTATCTTCCCTTTTTCCACGAAGCGAGTGTAGGCGGCGGATCTGCCTCCCTCGGTTTCGCCTTCTATGGGCACAGTTCCTGAGGTGACGCCGATAGCGACCCTCCCTTCGACTTGATCATTCCCTGGGGGCTGTGATGCGGTTGCCGATGATCTGAGTCCCGGTGACCAGGCCATTGCGGGCCACCACATCGATCCCTCGCCTGTGGGTGTTGAGGATGCTCATCCGGCTGATAGTGATGTCTGAAGACTCTGTGACCAACACGCCCTTGGCAGCCTCATAGCCTGTCAGGTCGATGGTTGTGTTGGTGAGGGTGATATTCGCGGCTTTCTGGGCGATGCGGAAGACGTTCCTCTCTATCAATTCCCCATTGGAGTTTTTCTGCTCCTCCCACGTAGGTTTGAGGGTGGCGCCTGCGCCATCGAAGAAGGTCATGCCGTCTTTCAGCATGAGCTCCGTGGAGACGGTGTAGCTCTTGGAGGGGTCAAGCCGGACTCCCTTCTTCTCAGCAGCGGCCTTGTCGATGGCCTCCTGCAGCTCCTTCTCCGTGGTGCCGGCCGGAGTCACGTGAGCCGTTGCAGGTGGGGTGGTGGGCTCCGCCGCAGGGGAGCAGCGCAACCCCTGGAGCGACTGCTCCGCCGTCTTCGGGGCTGGCTGCGAGCCGCATCCGGTCGACACGATCAGGGTGCTGAGCAGGGGGACGAACAGTAATCGGGACAGTTTCATGAGGGTCTCCAGAAGTGGTGGGCTGCCACCCATCTAAACCCTGGCTCCGGCGGTTCGGGAGGACCTTGACCGAAAGGATGACAGAAAAAAATTGAAACGATCAATTGGGCTCTGGCGTGGGCGGCTGTCAGTGGCGACGCTCGGGCAGGTCGGAGTGCGTGGCGAACGTCGCCTCCGCCCGGCGGACGCTGTGAACGCGGTGCCGGGGGATGAGATCCCCAGGAAGCCGTAGTCGCGGCTGATGTACGCAGCGCGCAGATCTCCGTCGGCTACGCGCTGACGCAGACAGCGCCACCAGTCGGCGATGTCTCCCCAACCGGGGGCCGCCAGGGGAGCCGCCGAACTGCTGGACGGCCAGCGACGCCGTCAGGGGAGGCGAAACGCAGCCGCTGCTCCAGGGGCCATCCCGCGAGGGTCCCCAAAACCAGCCCGGAGGCGAACACGTCACCTGCTCCCGTCGCATCGACTACCTCAACGGAGATTGATGGGCACCACGCCTCCTCACCCGTGAGCTGGTCAATGGCGTAGGACCCGCCGACGCCGTCGGTGACCACCGCGAACGGCACCAGCTCCGCCAGCTTGTGAACCGCGCGGGTGGGGGAGTCGGTGCGAGTGTAGGCCATGGCCTCCAAGGCGTTTGGGGTGAACGCCTGGCGGTGCCGTAGCGGCTCCAGATCCGCGGTATCCCAACGCTCCGTTTCGTCGAAACCGATGTCGGCGAACAGCGTGGTGCCGCGGGAGCGCAGCTCACCCCACCAACTGGTGTCGCCGCGCAGATCCACCACGGCGACCCGCGAGGACGGAGCCTGCACCATGTGCCTGCCGAGGGACTCCGGCGGTTTATGGCCGTGGGCGACCATGGCCCGGTCGCCTCCAACGGTCATGGCGACGGTCAGGGCAGTGTGGAAGTTCTGGAACCGGGGTGAGGTCGCCAGATTGATGTGCTCATGCTCCAGGGAGCGTCTCCCAGATCCAGTCCGCGTAGGCGTCGTCGCCGAAGCCTGCGACAAGCCCCGTGCGCAGACCCAGCCGGGCCAGCGCCGTCGCCAGATTCGCGATGCCCCCGGGGCGGGAGCCCATACCCCTGCTCCACAGCTCCTCACCGGGCTGCGGAATGCGAGGCAGACCCGGAGGATGATGTCGAAGAACACCGTGCCGGTGGTGATCACATCCAGCGGCGGGTCGTCCGGACCCAGGGAGTCGGCGAGGGGATCAAAGCTCCAGCAGCGTTCGCAGAACTCCTCTGAATGGGTGGGCTGGGTCATCATTGAGGACTCCTTCCGGGGCGCGTCGCTGCTGTTGCCCATCCTGCCGCATGGACCGTCCCTCACGATAGGTCGTGGCGCGCGCGTTAACTGCGGCATGGGTCGGTGAACAACCGATAGATTGAGCCTGTGGCAGACACCGTGGCTCATGCAATGAACACCCCCGACCTGGAGCAGCCATATGCGGCGCTTGGCGTGCGGGGCGAGGAGTACGCGCGGATCCGTGAGATCCTCGGACGCCGGCCCACCAGCGCCGAACTGGCGATGTACTCGGTGATGTGGTCTGAGCACTGCTCCTACAAGTCCTCCAAGGTGCACCTGAAACGATTTGGCGAGCTGAGTCAGGACACGCCTCGTGGCCCGCTCCTGGCCGGGATTGGCGAGAACGCCGGCGTCGTCGACATCGGGCAGGGCTACGCCGTCACCTTCAAGGCCGAGTCTCACAACCATCCAAGCTTCGTTGAGCCCTACCAGGGTGCTGCGACGGGAGTCGGCGGCATCGTCCGCGACATCCTCGCGATGGGGGCACGCCCGATTGGCGTCATGGACTCGCTGCGGTTCGGCCCCCTCGGCGAAGCTGACACGCGACGGGTGCTGCCGGGTGTGGTGGCGGGCGTCGGCGGCTATGGCAACCGCCTGGGCCTGCCCAACATCGGCGGCGAGATCCAGTTCCACACAACCCTATCTCGGGAATCCCCTGGTCAATGCGCTCTGCGTCGGGGTGCTGCGTCACGAGGACCTGCACTGCGCCCACGCCTCCGGCATTGGGAACAAGGTGATCCTGTTCGGTGCGGCAACGGGGGGCGACGGCATCGGCGGAGCATCAATCCTGGCATCCGAGACCTTCGACGAGACGGGCCCCGCGAAACGCCCCAGCGTCCAGGTGGGGGACCCGTTCATGGAGAAGCTGCTCATCGAGTGCACCCTGGAGCTGTTCCAGGCCGGCGTCATCAACGGCATCCAGGACTTCGGGGCCGCGGGCATCTCGTGCGCCACCTCCGAGCTGGCCTCCGCCGGGGACGGCGGCATGTCCGTGAACCTGGACTTGGTGCCCCTGCGTGACCCTGAACCTCGCGCCCGAGGAGATCCTCATGAGCGAGTCGCAGGAGCGGATGATGGCCGTCGTCGAACCGGGCAACGTTGACGCTTTCGTGGAGATCTGTCGGAAATGGGATGTGCAGGCCACCGTCATCGGTGAGGTCATCGACGGTGACCGCCTGATCATCCACTGGCGCGGCGAGTGCATCGTCGACGTGGACCCCAAGACCGTCGCACACCAGGGCCCCACCTATCACCGGCCTTATCACCGGCCGGGCTGGCTGGACCAGGTGAACGCGAATCGGGCTGAGGACCTGCGCGCGACAACTCGCCGCAGGGGCTGTTCACAGCCTTGCAGAGGGTGCTGGCGCATGGCAACGTCGCCGACAAGTCTTGGGTGACCAATCAGTACGACCGCTATGTGCGCGGCAACTCCATCCTGGCGCAGCCGGAGAACGCCAGGGATGATCCGGATCGATGAGGAAACCGGGTTGGGCATTGCCCTGGCTCTGGACGCCAATTCCCGGTTCACATTCCTGAATCCTACCTGGGGGCTCAGCTGTCCCTGGCAGAGGCCTACCGGAATGTCTGCGTCACCGGTGCTGAGCCGTGGCCATCACCGACTGTCTCAATTTCGGCTCCCCGAGGATCCCGAGGTGATGTGGAGCTTCGTTGAGGTCATCCTGGGCCTGGTGGATGGCTGCAGGGGAGTTGAGGGTCCCCCGTCACGGGCGGAAACGTCAGCCTCTACAACCAGACGGGTGGCACCCCGATCCTTCCGACCCCCACCATCGGGGTGCTGGGGGTGATCGACGATGTGTCGAGGCGACTGCGCTCCGGATTCGTCACGCCAGGCGATGGGATCTGGCTGCTCGGGACCACGCGGGAGGAGCTGTCGGGCTCCATCTGGGAGGATGCCCTGCACGACGGGCACCTGGGCGGGATGCCGCCGACGGTGGACCTGCGGGCCGAGCAAGCGCTGGGCAAGGTGATCCGCGCAGCCAGTGCTGAGGGCCTGCTGCGCTCAGCCCATGACCTCAGCGAGGGTGGGCTGGCCGTCGCATTGGTGGAGTCTGCGTTGCAGGGCGGACTTGGTTTCACCGTCTCCCTGCCCGGCGACGATCCGACGGTGCAGTTGTTCAGCGAGTCGGCTGCTCGCGCCATCGTCACCCTGCCGGAGACGTCGGCGGAGCGTTTGAGGGCCCTCTGCCAGGAACACGGCATCGACCTCACCCCGCTGGGTGAGGTGGTGGAATCCACAGAGGTGACGCTGACCGGGCTGTTCAGGGTGTCGCTGGCAGAGCTGCGAGATGCCTGGGTCGCACCGATCCCACAGGCGATGCAGCACTGAGAGCCTGGAGCAAAGCTGGGGGGCCTGGAAATCCAAGCCCCCAGCTCGTGCATCTGCTGATCACTCAATTGGCTGTTTCGTGACGTTGCTGATTGCGTTTCATGATGAACCACAGACTGCCCAGGAAGATGAACCACAAAGGCGTGTAATACAACGCGATCCGTGTGTCCTCCTTCCAGGCCAGTAGGCCGATCACGAAGACGAAGAAGGCCAGCGTGACCCAGGGCATGACGCCTGGCAGGGGCATCCTGAACTTGGAATTGCGGTGGGCTTCCGGCCGAAGCTTCCGGTATCGGATGTAGCTGACCACGATCAGCCCCCACATGAACAGGACCAGCACGGAGGCCACTGTGGACACCATCTCAAATGCCTTCATGACGGTGCCGCCTGCAATCAGGATGGGGAAGGCGGAGAAGGTCAGCGCCACGGAGAAGCATAACGCCAGGGCAGGCACCTTGTGGCTCGACAGCTTGCTGAGAGCCTTGGGGGCCTGCCGTGACTCTGCCAGCCCGAACAGCATCCGTGATGTCGAGAAAATTCCCGAGTTGGCGCTGGAAGAGGCTGAGGTCAGCACCACGAAGTTCATGATTCCGGCAGCTGAGGTCAGACCCATCAGGGTGAACAACCCGACGAAAGGTGAGGTTTCCTTGTTCACAGTGTCCCAGGGAGTGACCGACATGATCACCGCCAGGGCCAGGACGTAGAACACCACGATCCGGACTGGGATGGCGTTGATGGCTGTCGGCAGCGTCTTCCTGGGATCAGCCGTCTCAGCTGCCGCAGTTCCGATCAACTCAATCCCGATGAACGAGAAGATGGCTATCTGAAAGGCCTCCAGGAAGCCTGTAGAACCGTTGGGGAAGAAACCCCCGTGATCCCACAGGTGCGTCACCGATGCTGCGACACCATCGACCGGAGACGTGAACCCGGTGAAGATCATCCATACCCCCGCAGCGATCAGAGCGAGGATGGCGATGATCTTGATGAGCGCGAACCAGAACTCGATCTCGCCGAACAGCTTGACCGTCAGCAAGTTCGATCCCAGCAATGCCAAGACCATGAGAGCCGTGAACAGCATCGACCAGGGGGAGGCCGGACGGGTCTCGCCCGGCCCGATAGGCCCTAAAACCCAGAAGTCGAAGTAGCCCACGATCACGATGATCTCGGCGGTGGCGGTGACCACCCAGAGAAACCAGTAGGTCCAGCCTGCAAAGAAACCGGCCCATGGGCCCAGAATGTCTCTGGCGAAGTCCTGGAAGGACTTGTAGCCCAGGTCATGGAGCAACAGCTCACCCATGGCCCGCATCACGAAGAACAGGATCAACCCAATGATCATGTAGACGAGCAGCAGCGACGGCCCAGCCATATTGATGGTTTTGCCCGAGCCCATGAACAGGCCGGTTCCGATGGCTCCGCCGATGGCTATCAGCTGGACATGTCGGTTTTTGAGGCTGCGCTGCAGATGCTGCTCGCCCTGCGTTGATGCTTCGGTGTCCTCAGACATTGCTCAACGCATCCGTCACGGGAATACAAGGCAGATCGAAGGCATCGGCCACTCCCTTGTAGGTGAGCTTGCCATGGATGGTGTTGAGGCCCTTGGCCAATGCCTCGTTCTCCTTCATGGCCTGGATGGCGCCCTTGTCTGCGATTTGGAGCGCATAGGCCATCGTCGCGTTGGTCAGCGCCCAGGTGGAGGTGTTCGGCACGGCCCCTGGCATGTTCGCCACGCAGTAGAACTGGCTTCCGTGCACCTGGAAGGTCGGGTCGTCGTGCGTCGTCGGATGGGAATCCTCGAAGCAGCCACCCTGGTCGATGGCAACATCCACCAGAACCGAGCCCTCCTTCATCTCCGCGACTAGTTCGTTGGTGACGAGCTCGGAGCCTTGGCGCCGGGGGATCAGCACCGTGCCGACGACAAGATCTGCTGCCCGGACTTGCTCACGGATCGACAGGGCCGAGCTGACGATGCCATGCACCTGGTTGTGGTAGCGCCAGAAGGTGGTGCGCAGCTTGTCGAGGTCGGTGTCGAGGATCGTGACGTCGGCACCCATGCCGAGTGCGATGTTGGCTGCGTTCTGACCGGCGGTGCCTCCGCCCAGGATGACGACCTTGGCGTTGGCGACGCCGCCGATGCAGCCCATCAGGGTGCCGCTGCCGCCGTTGGCCTTCAGCATGGAATGCGCGCGACCTGCGGTGCCAGACAGCCGGCGATCTCCGACATCGGGTACAGCAGCGGAAGCATGCCGGAGGGCAGCTGAACTGTCTCGTAGGCGATGGCGGTGGTCCCTGAGTTCAGCAGGGCGTCGGTCTGGGGACGATCGGCGGCCAGGTGCAGATAGGTGAACAGCGTCAGGTCATCGCGCAGGAAGCCGTACTCGCTGGCGATCGGCTCCCTTGACCTTCATCACCATCTCGCCAGCTGCCCAGGTGGCCTCTGCCCCTCGACGATCTGCGCGCCCTGGGCCGCGTACTCGTCGTCGCTGATCTGTGATCCGACGCCTGCCCCGGACTGTACGAAGACTTCGTGGCCGTGGCGAACCAGCTCGTGCACGCCGACAGGTGTGATGGCGACACGATACTCGTGGTTCTTGACTTCGGTGGGAACTGCGATGCGCATTGATACTCCTTCGTTTCTGTTGCGCGGCCTAGGGGCGGCATCGCCCCTTGCGTCACTCTAGAACCAACGACGACCTCCTGTGGGGAGAACCGGCAAAAATTCCGGATTGCCTTCAAGATTGTCACCCTGGTCGGGCTGCTGATCCCCTCAAGGTGTGAGCAGGGTCTGGGAGAAGTCCGACTCGTGGGGGATCAGCTTCCGGTACTGGACGAAGCCCCGGAGCTTGCCGGAGAACGAATGCCGACCCCACTCGTCGTCGGTCATGGAGCGTCCCTGATGCTCGAAGGGCGACAGGTGACCGATGCGCCGCAGATGGTCAGTCAGGGCCACGTCCTGCTCCGGGTCTCGTCGTCTGTCGTCGGTGAGGTAGCTGACACGGGCGCAACGACCCTGCCGACACCAGGACGGGGGTCCAGACCGGTGGCTCGCAGATCGTCGATCTCATCGACGGCGACGAACGGCAGATGCCACTGACCGGGGGACAGGGGTGTGGGAGTGGACTGGTCTATGGCAGCGCGCATCATCACGGCGATGGTGCGGATCTCAGGCTGAGCGTTCTCACTGCATCGCAGGGCAAGGAAATTCGCCCACTGCGTGGCGGTCACGATGATGGTCTGCCACAGATAGGGCTCCAGCACCCGACCGATAATCTGCCCGTGGGCGTTCAGAGCCCGCTGATCAACGGGTTGGGCCAGCAGCCGGGCTGCCTCGTCGCGCAATGGAGAGGTGGGTGAGACGCAGCCGGTGCCGAACAACAGCTCCAAAGCCGTGACGACGGCCCGGTTGCGGCCGCGCAGCCAGGTGTCTTCCGCCGCCTGGGAATTCTCGGCGTCGGGGCCCCCGCCTGCTGGTGCCCCGGGCGGGCTTGCTCCGAAGCGTGTCGGAACGAACGGCCTCGCCAATGCCGACTTGATGTTCTGGGCGACGGGCTGCTCCTGACGATATGCGGAGTTTCGGCTGAGCATGCAGTGGGCGTAGAACTCGTCGAGAATGATTCTGGGGAAGGTCACCTCCAGGCTGATCAGGCGGTTCTCATGCCTGCTCAGCGAGTCGGCATGGATCTTGCAGGCGTAGCTCATGGGGAGGCTCCGAGTGACGGCGGGGAAGGGTTTCACACACGCTACCGCGCCGGGGTGGCAGGTCCCATTCCCGCATGGCGCAGCCCCTGACTGGGTTAATCCACGCTCGTGGTCGGCAGGCTGCTGAGAGCCCTGCAGCCTCTGATGGTTCCGAAGCGTTCTTAGAGTGGGGCAGCGAGACCTCTCTCGATGTAGCGGGTCAGCTCAGTCTCGCCCCGTTCCCTCCAAGGCGTCCAGGAGGCTGCGGAGATCGTCGGGATGGCGGTTTTGCGAAGCCTTGGCTTTTGCCTCGATCTTCTTCACAAAGACCTCCACGCCTACGATGGCGCGGGCCATCTTCAGCAGTTTCTGCTCTCCGACGGCCTCCAGCACCTCCGGTGGTTCTGTCCTGCTGGTGAGCGCCCGGGCGGCGCTGAGGGCGGCCTGGGGAGAGGTGGTGAAGCTGATGTCTCCCGTGATGTGCATAGTGATGTAGTCCCAGGTGGGGACGTTTGGCAGGACGCCGTTGCTGGCGTACCAGCACGGTGAGATGTAGGCGTCGTCGACGTCCCAGGATCACCAGCGCGGGACCCGTGACGGGCTCCCGTCGCCTGGGGTTGTTGCGCACCAGTGGGTGATGAGCACCTGGCCGGTCTCCCGGTGCTCCATGTGGAAGGGAACGAAGCTCGCTTTGGGGCCGGAGGCGTGAACGGTGACGAGGTTCCCGGCGCGCACTGTGCCGAGTAGCTCCGCCAGCCTGTTGCTGGGGATCTCGTAGTGCTTCGCCGTGTACATGTTCGCCAGTCTAAGACGCCCTCCCGGGTGTTGGTGAAGGGGTTGATTGCGGCTAATGCTGAGTGAATGCCTCGGAGCCCGCTGGTGGGCAATCCTTCGGGTGCGGTCGCTATGGTTGTCGCAGTCTTGCGACGAATCGGGGGCGGCCAGTCGTCCGTCGGCAAGCTGAAGACATCAACAGCACATCCACCAAGGAGTCGACATGAAGACCAGGATCATCCGCACCGCCCTCGCAGCACTCCCGCCGTCGCCAGCCTCGGTTTCACTGCCTGCCAGGCTGGTGTTGAGGCCGCACCGAAGGGTACGAGCGGCAACACCGCTCCGGCCCAGATGCCCACGAGCTCGATTACCCCGGATGTGAAAGTCACCGAAATCGATGGCAAGGACAGCAAGGTGTCAGCGTCGGCCGGTTCTGATGGCGTCAGCGTCGGCGCAGGTGATGTGAACGTCAAGGTCGGCCCCAACGGTGTGGACGTCGGCACGGGTAAGGCGAGCGTCAGCGCTGGCTCTGACGGTGTGGGACGCCGGCACGAGTAAGGCGAGCGTCAGCGCTGGCTCCGACGGTGTGAGCGTCGGTGCGGGCGATGGGACCCCGGCTGCGGAGAAAAAAAGAGGAAGACGCAAAGAGCATCCCAGGAGTCACCGCCCGGGCGGACGGGATCACGGTTGACATCCCCAGCACCGCCAACAAGGCGACCTGCACCGGAGGCAAGGGGATTGTCGACGAGCTGTCTGCTGTCGTCCGCTTCGAGGGACACTGCGATGTGATCGAGGTGCGTGGGAGCAGCAACACCGTCTACGCGGACTCGGTGGGCAAGCTGATCATGGATGACATCAGCGGCAAGGTTGTCGTCAAGAAGGTCGATTCGATTGAAGCCGACTCAAACAGTACCCTCATCGTCGCTGGTGGCGATGTCGACGCCGTGAGTGTCTCCGGGATAAGCAACACCATCTTGGTGACCGGAGCCATCTCTCGTGTCGGCGACACCGGACTCAGCAACACCGTGACCGATAACTATCGGCAGTGAAAATGATACAGCCCCATGTATCGTCAGCCCCGTTCTCATGAGGAGAGACATGAAGCCAACAATGATCCGCTCGGCCCTCGCCACGGCAGCCATCGCAGCACTTGGTCTTGCTGCGTGCTCGTCGAGCGCCCAACCGGCTGACAGCAAAACCGCAGACAACGTCCAGTCCACCACGGTGCAGAGCACCGCCAGCGAGAGCAGCGCTCCAGCCACCCCCAAGGCGGACGAGTCCACTGCAGCTGCCAAACCCTCATCACAAGGCGATGACGACAAAAAGGACAGCAAGAAGGACAGCGACGACAAGCCCTGCGTTGGCGATCCCAACATCACCGGGAGCAACGGTGTGGTGAGCCTGACCGGGCACTGCGAGGTCATCACCGTCTCGGGCAATGGCAACAACATCACCTTTGAGTCCGCCGACAAGCTGATCGTCAAGGGTGAGGGAAACAATGTCACGGGGAAGGACCTTGATGACGTTGAGATCAGCTCCAACGGCAACAGTGTCTCCGCGGTTGATGACGAACTGGACCACGTCAAGGTCTCCGGAAACGAGAACAACGTGCTTTCAAGGGCGCTGAGAAGGTCGAGGACACAGGGGTCTGGCAACACGATCTCGTGACCACCGTCCTGGTCGTTGATGACGACCCGATGATTCGCGGACACCTCGCTCGCATCCTGGTGCGGGCGGGGTTCGCCGATTGACAGCAGCCGATGGTGTGGAGGCCCTGGCATTGGCGCAGGGAGAAAAAGCCCAGACCTGATCGTGCTGGATGTTCTGATGCCCCGCACTGCCTGCTCGGCGGGCTGGGGAGCAGCACGCCGGGCCGCAGACCTGATCGTGCTGGATGTTCTGATGCCCCGCACCGATGGGCGTGAGGTGCTGGCGGCCCTACGCCGTCGCGGCGACTGGACTCCGGTGATCCTGCTCACCGGTGTGGGGCAGTCCGGCACCCGGGCTGATGCCTTGGACAAGGGCGCGGATGACTACCTGAACAAGCCCTTCGATCCTGCCGAGTTGATCGCCCGGATCCGGGCGGTGCTGCGGCGCGGGCAGGTGGGGCAGACCCTGGCGCATGCAGCCCACATTGCAGGGGGCGGTTTGGAGCTGGACCGGCTGGCGAAAACCGTTGAGGCGAAGGGGCGAGTGGTGCAGCTCACACCGAAGGCTTTGGCGCTGCTGGAATACCTGATGGTGCATCACGGGGAGACGTTCAGCAGGGATCATCTTCTGGAGCAGGTGTGGGGGGTCGAGTTCGCCATCACCACCCGGGCTGTTGACCATCGTGTGGCGGAGCTGCGGAAGGTGCTGGGAGCCCGTGGGCTTGAGGTGATTGACACGGTGCAGGGGCGTGGGTATCGATTCCACCCGGAGGTCCGGGCGGTTTGATGCGCGTCGGATGGGCGTGGGCAGTGGCTGCGGTCAGGGGCCCCTCGTGGGAATGGGCATGTTGATGGCGGGGAAACCCGCCTGTTCAAGGTTGGAATTGAGCTGTGGGCGCTGCCCGTCGTTGTGGGGCCGCCGTGCTGGTGGGGGTGCTGCTGCGCTGGCGTGCCCAGCGGATGCGACGGGCCGTCGCTGAGGCGACGGAGCAGGCGCAGGCTGCTGCGCGTGAGAGTCATCGCACTTTCATTGGGCGGCTTGATCATGAGTTGAAGAATCCGCTGACGGCGCTGCGAATGGGGCTCACCTCGGTCTCTGATCCAGCGTTGGCGGACTCAATGCGTGGGCAGGTGGAGCGTTTGTCGTCACTGGTGACGGAACTGCGTAAGATCAGCGAGATTGATTCCTATCCTCTGGCGAACGAGCCGGTGGATGTCGCGGAGGTGGTGGTTGAGGCAGTCGCACCGGAGAACCGTGAAGTGGCAGTCACATTCCGCGAGCGCCCCCGACCCTTGCCCCCGGCTCGGGGGTGACAGGGATCTGGTATTCCTGGCGTTGTACAACCTGGTGAACAATGCCGTGAAGTACTCATCGCCCGGAGCCATGCTGGAGATCCGAGGCATCGAGGATCGCGGACACATCGTCGTGGAGGTCTCTGACACTGGCCGAGGCATTCCGGCAAGTGAGGTGGACCAGGTGTGGGGGAACTGGCTCGAAGCGCCGAGGTTCGACATATCCCAGGCAACGGTCTGGGCCTGCCGATGGTTGCGGCGGTGCTGCGACGCCTGGGCGGCTCATGTGAACTCAGCTCCATCCAAGGACGAGGAACGACAGTGCGTCTGCGTCTGCCGCTCTGATGAGGGTGACAAGCCTGGGATCTATCCGTAGGCGGATCGTGGTTGAGTTTTTTTTGTTCAGTCTTATGACATTGTGAAGACTTCTGAAGACCTTGCCACGGGGCCTCCTGAGGCAATGAAGCTTCTTGTCAAGGTCCGGTTGCTGGTGGTTTCCAATGAGCCTCATCAACAGCCAGGAAAAAGCAGCCCGCCCTTCTTGATCAGGTCCATGACCTCACATCGCAATGGAGCTCGGGCCTTGGCGGCCAGGAAAAAGGGGTTGTTCACGGCTTGTCCTGTCTGGGTCAGGGAGTCGCACTGGAGCCTGGCCTTGGCGGCCAGGGAAAAAGCCCATCGTCCAGCACCTCACCGTAGCCGCAGTACCCGGGTCGCAATGGAGCCTCGGCCTTGGCGGCCAGGAAAAAGCAAGTAGCGATCTGCTGGCGAGACGACGAAGGCAACGTCGCAATGGAGCCTGGCCTTGGCGGCCAGGAAAAGTGACCTTCCGCTGATTGGCGTATCCAGCACCTGTCATGTCGCAATGGAGCCTGGCCTTGGCGGCCAGGAAAAAGTCGCTCGGAAGGCATGCTAAGAGAACTCCCGTACTGCCGGTCGCAATGGAGCCTGGCCTTGGCGGCCAGGAAAAGCCAAGCCCAATTCGTGTCCGAACGCCACTGGCAAACCGGTCGCAATGGAGCCTGGCCTTGGCGGCCAGTGAAAAAGCTTCCCCGCCAGCTACATCATCCACGGCAACAAAGGAGTCGCAATGGAGCCTGGCCTTGGCGGCCAGGAAAAAGGACGGAGGAAGCCGGTAGACAGACCGGTGCAGCATATAGTCGCAATGGAGCCCGGCCTTGGCGGCCAGGAAAAGGGAGCTTCAGACCTATCACCGGTAGCCGCAGTCTGGCGGTCGCAATGGAGCCTGGCCTTGGCGGCCAGGAAAAAGGTCACCGCCAGCCGCAAGGCGCGCCTCGACAACGCCCGGTCGCAATGGAGCCTGGCCTTGGCGGCCAGGAAAAGGCTGCAACGTCGAACGCTAAGTTAAAAACAGTATAGACGTCGCATGGAGCCTGGCCTTGGCGGCCAGGAAAAGGAGTGGCTCACGGTGGAGGGGCGTGTATGTGGTGCTGCGGTCGCAATGGAGCCTGGCCCTGGCGGCCAGGAAAAAGGCAAGGCTATTCATGGTCACCTGAGATGTACATGACTGGTCGCAATGGAGCCTGGCCTTGGCGGCCAGGAAAAGGTTCGCGGGTCTTGCCCGGCAAGATGTCGGCGGTCTCGTCGCAATGGAGCCTGGCCTTGGCGGCCAGGAAAAAGGATGGGCGTGGACTCCATCACTGTGGGCATTTCAGAGTCGCAATGGAGCCCGGCCTTGGCGGCCAGGAAAAGGTGGATGGGGAGACCGTACCTATCGGAGAAGAGTTCTCGTCGCAATGGAGCCTGGCCTTGGCGGCCAGGGAAAAAGGTTGAAGGGTGATTTGCAGTCGTTTGATTTTGGCTGCGTCGCAATGGAGCCTGGCCTTGGCGGCCAGGAAAAGCTGAGTTGATCAACACGACAGACTTCACGGGACTTGGTCGCAATGGAGCCTCGGCCTTGGCGGCCAGGAAAAGCTAGTGGGGTATCTGGTTGGTCCAGGGCGGGCAAATGTCGCAATGGAGCCTGGCCTGGCGGCCAGGAAAAGCCTGTTCAGGGCGTCTCAGGCCACGGGTGTTGGCATGTCGCTAATGGAGCCTGGCCTTGGCGGCCAGGAAAAGGTTATGTGTGGGATCGGATCCGCACGGGAACAGCGGTCGCACTGGGAGCCTGGGCCTTGGCGGCCAGGAAAAGTCGTGCCGGGCAGACGCTGGGATGGTGTCCAGCCCAGTCGCAATGGAGCCTGGCCTTGGCGGCCAGGAAAAGTCGCTGCCCGCGGAGGGATTGTTCCTCGAGTAGTTGAGTCGCATGGAGCTCTGGCCTGGCGGCCAGGAAAAGTGGGACGTGTTGCGAGGGAGGCGGGTGGTCCCTGTCGCATGGAGCCTGGCCTTGGCGGCCAGGGAAAAGTTCTTCGCTTTGGTGTCTGATCTGGTTGATCTTCACGTCGCAATGGAGCCTGGCCTTGGCGGCCAGGAAAAAGCTTTCCTCAACCGCTCCGAAGGCCTTGACCGGTGCCGTCGCAGTGGAGCTCTGGCCTTGGCGGCCAGGGAAAAAGGTCAGCCCTATACACAGCAACAGCTATCCTGACCCCTGTCGTAATGGGAGCCTGGCCTTGGCGGCCAGGAAAAAGCTGCTCGGGATTCCATGGACAGGTCTGAGAACATGCTGTCGCAATGGAGCCTGGCCTGGCGGCCAGGAAAAGCTTGGGCGCAGCGGTACCGTCAGCCGTCTGAGGCCGAGTCGCACGGAGCCTGAGCCTTGGCGGCCAGGAAAAGCAGGAAGCCTGCTTGTGGGTGCTGACCCGCCCCGAGTCGCAATGGAGCCTGGCCTTGGCGGCCAGGAAAAGCCACACCCAGAAGCAGTGAAGCCGCATACACAACCTGTCGCAATGGAGCCTGGCCTTGGCGGCCAGGAAAAAGCTGACAAAAGACACACAAGAGCGTATACGGCTCCTCGTCGTAATGGAGCCTGGCCTTGGCGGCCAGGAAAAAGCTCCACAATACCGTTTATGGTATAACCGAGTCGTTAAAGTCGCAATGGAGCCCTGGGCCTTGGCGGCCAGGAAAAAGATTACGATCCTCTGGTGGGGGTACTCCAGTCAGTATGTCGCAATGGAGCCTGGCCTTGGCGGCCAGGAAAAGAAGAGCTCTAGCTCTTTTATCGGGGTCGGACCCATGTCGCATGGAGCTCTGGCCTTGGCGGCCAGGAAAAGCGAGGACCGACGGTGAGGAGCCTGACCATGTTCAAGTCGTAATGGAGCCTGGCCTTGGCGGCCAGGAAAAGCAGTCCTACAGTATGGACCCGCATTCCACAGCTGTTGTCGTAATGGAGCCTGGCCTTGGCGGCCAGGAAAAAGCGGTGTGACCGGCGTCGGCATCATTGATGTTGACTGGTCGCACGGAGCCTGGCCTTGGCGGCCAGGAAAAGAGTGACCCTTTCCGATTACTAGGGAGACGTTAATGAGTCGTACTGGAGCCTGGCCTGGCGGCCAGGAAAAGCAGCATACATGAGCGCTGTCCGACGTGCTCCCTGAGGTCGTAATGGAGCCTGGCCTCGGCGGCCAGGAAAAAGCAGAAGTTCGCGGACCTCGCGGCCGGGCTTGGGGAGTCGTAATGGAGCCTGGGCCTTGGCGGCCAGGAAAAAGGGCTCGCGATGCTTGTCTGACTACTAGTATTGCACACCTTCAGCGAGCGGTGGGAGTCCCCTGCGGGGAGGAAGGTGGGCTCCAGGCTGCTGAGGCGCGCTCGAAATGCGTGCTGACTAGGGGTCGAGCGCTCCCTGGGGGAGGTGGGGGTACTGGAGCGCTCGCTAGATGATCTGCGACCCTCTGAGGGCAGCTCGATGCGATGCCCGACGAAGATGAACCTGTCGTCACCGATCTCTCCTAAATCTACGATCACCACAGAGTCTACAGCCAAGTTCATGATCGATTCCCCCGCGGCTCGTAAGTGGATCAGCTCTGACTTGTTGAGATCACAGATGAACACTGAGTATTGGAGGCGCTCTCCATGAGCCTCCATCAGCTTGCAGATTCGCCGGAGTCGTTTGGGCTCGGATATCATACGCGACGAGATATCGGCGTCTGTTGGTTCTCATCGAGTCACCATCGCGGTATAGTGGTCGAGCTCCCCGTCAGAGATGCGCCCAATATCCGGGCTTGGATGTCCATGATTCGCCGATATGACGCTTTATAGCCGAACTGTGGGTGTGTTATCTCTTGGTCAAGGCGACGTTCGTAGGCGCGTAGCACTGCTTTGCGTCCTCCGGATTCTAGCATGCAGCCCCCAGCTCGGCTTCGGAAGTCTCTGGGTCCGACTTCGCCGTTATTGAGAACTTGTATTACGACGCTTTCTGCTACCAATGGACGAAACTCTTCTGCCAGATCTAATGCTAATGCCGGGCGGCCAAACCTCGGTTTATGGAAAACGCCAAAATATGGATCGAAACCGACCGAGAATAGGACTGTGGTCAGATCCTTGATAAGCAAAGAGTAGCAGAAATGACAGGAGGGTGTTGATGGGATCTGGTGGCGGTCGTCGAGATCTGCCGTTTTCCTGGAAGTCTGAGATGTCTATGCGAGAGTTGTCTCCAATCATTCTCGGAAAAATTATTGAAATAGATTCGTGCTGCTGTTCCTCGATTCCGTAGAAGCTGTCCCGGAGAATCTGCCTGCAGTGCTTGAGAGGGCAAGTTCTTTGAGCTGGCTCCCCTGCGGCGTCAATTCCTGTGCGTGAATTTCTGCGCAGTAATGTCCGGCTGTTTCTGATCTTTCCTGAGATCATCTGTCGAGCTATCTCCAAATGCTCTCTCGGATGCCCGGAACTGTGCGATCCTCAGATCTACGTTCTTTCCGGGAGGCCCTCGGCTCATTCCCGAGAACCAGCCTCCATAGGGTGAACCATAGGACTGGGATGTCGTTGCGGAAGAGTTCCTCAAAGCCTGTGAGGAGATGGTGGCGTTTCCAAAGATGCACAGTTGGCTGACGTCAATGAGCCGATAGCTGGCTTTGTAATCTCGCCATCGAGGCGTACTTCCAGCCTTCGCGTCGTATCCCTATGGTCGCTCCCCTGTAATGTCATATATACTGGTCGACCTTCCAGAATGGGCGCCATCAGCCGTTTGAGCTGCTTTCTTGCCTCTCGGTGGGGGCTCTTCAGAGCGGTGAACTCGTCAGGTAAACATATCCCAACTAGAGAGCAGCGAGGCATTTGGGGCTATTCTTTAGAGGGGCTGGGGGAGCTGGGTCGGCTGCCACTCGCCATGCCTCTTGAGTGTTTCTATGACCTCGGTGAGTGCTGCTTCATTGACTGTGATAGCCACCTCTGGCGGGTCTCGGCATACCAGATTTCTGCATGATTGACCGTGTACCCGGCTCTTGAAGAAGCAGCGCCTGAGTCAGCAGCTGGATTCTGTCGCTGGGCCAAGGTGCCCTGGTTTTTATCTGGATGCCCCTTCTTGTAGTCAACTGGAACAACGGAGCCGTCTCTCGCCGTCTTCCACCAGATCCAGCTTGGCAACCAGGCCAAACTTGGGGGATGAGAGGGACACGAGCGGGCCGTCCTGCCTCCCCAGGCTTCTGACTTGTCGGGAAGATCGCCTGAAACTCGATCCACAACACGATGCAGATAGAGCCCCTCCTCGACATCGTCATTGGTGACGAAACTGAGACTGAACCCATTCCAGGTGAAAAAGGCGAGGACAGTACAGGAACTCGTTCAGCATTCGAGCTGGAACTGTCTCCGGCAGTCCTGGGATATCTCGCGGATCATCATCGTGATATGGGGTCAGCATCCCAGTTGACTTGCTGTTGGGTGGTTGGTACCTCTTGGCGCGGCAGACATGAAAGACCCCAGCAGGCGGAGCTCCCGAGACAGGCCTTGGTCCAGATCCCCATCCAGGGCGGGGTGTTCCACCAGGGCCTTGACTGCTGCGGGTCCCAAGGGGCTTTCCACAGTGGCAGGCGAAGCTCTGAGGAGGAACGTCCTCGTTGACTCGACGGATGCCAGCCGCTCGTCTGAGCCTTTTTCTCACTGCTGTGGTCGTCCACAGTGGGTAAGACATCAGAGCCAGCCACGTGGCTCCCGGAACCCTCGCATCGTTGCCTTCCTCTGCCGTCCCTCGGTCGCGGTACACGCGGCTCGGTGATCCAGATACTCCCCAGTGACTCCCTGATACACGGCGCCAGCTGATGAGTGCCTGCCTGAGATAGGGTCTGGTTCGGCCTGCACGTGCTCAAGAGGCTTCTCCAGCATGGTGGCAATTGATTGCTCACCCGAAGAGGCATGTAGTTGCTCACTGAACCACGGTTCTGTGAGTCGACTGCGAGGTCTGTGACCAGGCTGCCCAACCATGACCGCACCGTGGTCGTCTCAGCCTCGTGGCGCTCTCAATCAGCTTTTGATGTCAGCTTGGTGAGCTCTCCCTGAGGCACTCGAAGCTTGTCGGGTGCGCACCCCTGGGGGCGGGAACCCAGTGGGTGCGCCTGGTACAACGACATCCTCCGGCATGGAGTTGACGAGGTCTTGAAGAGCGCTGGTCACCGCCTTGATGGAGTTCAGACTGGAGAACAGGATGGGGCAGTGCTCGGAGGTGTCCCAGGCCAGCCGCGCTTTTCCGTCCACGAAATCATGGATGAGCCGCATCGTTCCGATGGCTGCAAGAATGGCGAGAGGCGAATCGGCAATCAAAGCCGGTAATTTGACCTGGTCTCATGATCCCTCCGAGGACACAGTCATGTCAGCGCAGCGCACGATGGCCTCCAACAGGGCTAGCCCCCATCGACCATAGCGGTCGTTGAGCCGGGCAAAACGATCGGCGTCAGAAAGCCTCACACTCGACGGGCAGCGAAGCAACCACCTCAATACCGTTGATGAAGGCGCTCAAGACGTGTTCCCCATCATCAGCGACGGGGGCAGCAACGGCCGGGCGTGTCCGTGGTGACTTGCGACCAGGTGACACAGTAGCTCGGGGTCCCCGGGTATGGCTCCGGTAGGTTTTTTTCAGATGCTCCGCGACCAGAACCTCAGACCAAGACTCGTGCCGTGCTCCCCGCGGCAGCCTGCTGAGTTTTCTGGCGCGCAGGTATGGCGACGATCACCTGGAGGCATGCCGGACTTGGCGAGAGGCTCATCAGCTAACTCGGCACGGATGGGGTCGCCGCCGAACAGCATTGCCTGGAACCTGGGGTCCACCTTGCCCAGGTCATGCCAGCGTGCGGCATCTACCACGGTGTGTCGAAGAGAGTCGGGAAGCCGCAGGCTGCCTGCAATGTCGTCGGCACGTCCTCCCACCGCACTCAAATGCACATCCAGGATGACTTTTTGGTTTAGATGTGAGGTCTCGTCAGAATCGCCCTCATCCACCGCCGGCAAAACCGTTTTTTTCTGGGATGCCTCCGCAATACCGGGAAAGCCTCTTCCTCAACCTGGGTGAGGATGACCTGTCTGGAGAGCCGGTCACGCAGAGTTACGAGATCATCCTGGGACCAGAGGATACCGTCTTCATGACGATGTTCTGGGCAAGCCAGATGCGAATCGTTTCGATGATTTCGGTCTGGAGGGCATCACGACTGTCAGGGTCGTCACAGTTCCACCAGTCCCTGCACCAGGTGCTTGAGCTCTGGAGGTCCTGGAACGCCAAGTCGATTGGGCAGACCCGGGTCAAGGCGAAGTGCGGCATGACCGCGCCTGAGGGAGGCCAGCTCCGAGATGTCGGGCACCTTCTCCGTGCTTGTGGGGTTCCAGCCGAATTGGTCCAGTCCACCCAGCTCAGCTGGGAGCGACGATCACATCTCCGGGGCGCAAGGAATCGGCAGACACCCACTCCCAGGACAGCAGACCCTCCTCCCCTTCACCCCGGCGAAGCACCATCTGCTCGGCATCGTCGTCCCCTGAATGGAATATCGTCGTCGAAGTCTTCCACGTCACCTACGGGAGTAGTCTTTCCGTCAAGCAGCCACTGCCGTATCGCTCCCAGCGGAACCTCCACGCATTCCTCGGTTCGTAGAGGCAGGGAATCAAGCGAGGCCCTGGCTGTGTTTGCCGGGAGAAGGCACCCTGTATCGTCGTGGAGGCCATCACGCCACGCCACCGTGATCGGAGCGATCGAGCGGTCAATCCCATGCAGATATGGGTCCAGTGGGGATCTGTTGTGGGCACCGGCGAGGTTCGCACCCAGGCGTCGAGTTGCGCTGGAAGCAGCAGAGGCAGCAGTGGTGACGGTGCGGTGAGACTCGGAGGAAGTTCACGTGGCGCAAGGCCAGGGAGAGACATCCAAAGGCCCCTTCTCCTCGGTCAATGCTTGGAGAAAAAGCAGCGGTGTCGACCTTGGCCTTTCCATAGACCGGAGGCTTCGGATCACCGTCTTCGACCACTACCACCTTTGCCTCAAGCCGCTCACCTCGTCGATTGAGCCGGGCCGATGCGCTGAACCAGCGCATCGAAGGAGGCCGTCTCGGTCACCAGCGCAGTGGCGTCAAGATCAATTCCCACCTCTACAGTCTGGGTCGCAACCAGTACTGCTGATCCTGGGTTCTCAGCGCGATCAGCCCCAAACAGCCTGGCCACTTGAGCTGCTGTTGCCTCCCGGTCCAGGGGACGAGAACGTCCCATGAGCAGAAGCACCTCAGCGTCGTGGGGCAGGTGTTTGGACCTCAGAAGTCTCTGATGAACTGCCCTGGTGCGATCCACAGTGTTGCAGACCACCAGAACACGAGAGTCCTCGGCAGTGACGGCCTCAGCTGTGGCTGCCGCCAACTTCTCCACGGTCTGCTCGGGTTTGAATTTGCTCCCCTCGGGAGGTGCGATCAGGGTCAGTGTTTTTGAGGCTGTCAAGCGCCGCTTAGCCGTGGAATTTCCCCAGATGCGCCTCCTCGTCGAACGAAGTGACCCAGCCATTCGGCTGCTTTCCACTGGTTGCGCTGAGGTGGATGACCGAGGTCTGGGGCAAGCCGAGGACTTGGCTGGAATCCAGTGAGTGGGCCGCCTCAAGGGATGAGCTCAGGGCTTGTGCCAGATGCGCCTCATCGATCATGATCACGGAATCGGTTCCCACCAGGGCTGCGTCGATGGGCCGCCTCCCGGCGCTGACCCCCATAACCACGGAAAAACAGCCTGCTTCCCACCTGGTCGACGGTGCCAGTGATGATTCCAGGCATGTCGGGACGGGGGAGCCAGGCAGCATCCCAGGTTGTTCCACCACGCATCTTGACGATGGACAGCACTGGACCTGCACAGGAAGAGCCGGAGAGCTTCCGGAGCCGAGTCGTGATCTCTGCCGAGATGCTTCCATCAGCTGCCGTATCCAGTGCCTCAGAGATGCGCTTCCCGTGAAGCTCAGCCTGGTCCACGACGATGCGGCGGTCGACGACAAAGAAGATTCGACGCCGCCCCAACTCGGGTGGAGCCTCACCTCGGCGCTCATAGCCATGATGAAAACAGCCACATCCAGCATTGACGTTTTTCCGAGCCCAGTGGGTATGTCCACCAGTGAAGGCCAGGAGCCCTTCGCGAGGATGTCTGCAACGGCGGCCGACTGCCAAGGGAAGGGAGGGTGGCCGTGCACCTCCAGCATGAACTGGCTGAAGTCGTTGGCGATCATTCTCTGTCCCTTCCAGTTTCGGGGGCGAAAAGACCGACACCGAAATAACGTCCGGCGCCCATGCAAGCACTGGCCCCGTGACAGGCTGTTCAAAAGTTGCTCTGACATGGCGGTAAAGACGGCCATGAGCCCGTCGGGGCAGCTCAAGGGGGTGAGCTTTTGACCGCACCGTTGATCAACGGCTGCTTGCTCAACTCTAGGCCCAGGGGTTCGGGAAACCCGGCTTGTCGGAAAGAGCGCTTCACGGCTGCGGGGAGATCGCCATCCTTGGGGTATGTATCCAGCACCAGGGGAGTGACGGATACCCATCGTCTTGAGGGGCCCAGCCAGCGATTCGTAGTAGCGCTACGGGGCAGCGGCTCATGGGGTGAATGTCGTAGCTCGAAGACATGCTTGATGCCAGGGACTCGTAACTCGACTATACGATCGGGTTCGTCACCCAAGATGCCTCGCAGAATCCGGTGTCGTTCCGCACGGTCCAGGCCGGGGATTGCGACAGCCAACGCAACGAGATGCCCATCCGCATGTTCGAACCCGGCGAAGGGAAGTCCAAGGTATGCGATATGAGGCTGTCCATCAATCCCGTGACCGTGGAGGGCAGGTGGTAGGGGATTCTTGGTGTCGGACATGACCTTGCTGCGCAGCGCTGCCGTGAAGCGGCCAATGAGATTTCCGGGCGGCTTCTGGTCGATGAAACGAAGAATGATCAGATCAGGGTAGGCGGATGTGAGGGATGATGCGGGTGAAACATCAGCCACCGGACGCTGCATCCGGTATGACTGGCGTGCTCGGGAACGGCTGGCCTGCCATGAGGGCTGATTACCGTCGTAGAGGGCATTCAGTTCGTCCAGGAAACCCGGGAAAGGGACCCTGAGAGCGAAATCCTCGTGTTCGCGATCTGTGGGTTCGAAGATCTCCAGTCCTGGGATGGGGGTGATCTCGGGTACTCTGCGGAAGGCGGCGATCACGGGAGAGGAGGAGCGTCCAAAGGTACGGAATGCGCCGGGCTATGTCGTCAATCCCAGCGATCTCCTCATCCGACAGTGCTTCGTCGCCCGGCCAGAAGAACTGGACTCTGGGATCTGCCGGAAAAGTGCTCACCCGCTCTTTGAGGTCGCTCTTGCGTCCCGGGTAGGTCTGATTTCCTCCTTTCTTCTAGCGCGTTGGTGACAACATAGGTTCGGCTTCTGCTGTGTGGCGCCAGGGTTGTGGCGTGAATCAGCGGAGGGCCCAGTCTCTCGAACTTGTAGAGCAGCGGGAGATCGCCGGTTCGGGAGACCGAACGCATTGCACTGAAGACCCGGGCGGGATGCGGAGGCCATTCCGGTGAACGAGGATCCTCGCCGTCGCCAGCGTCGTAGCGTTCGCCCATCAGACAGATGTCGAGACAGATGGGCATGTTATTCCCCTGCGGAGTCGGCCTTGGTCATGCTGAAGTCGATTGCTGCGGCGAGTGCTTTGGAAGGAGTCAACTCGATGGGGTCGAGGTGCAGCGGAACCTCCGCATCTAGGGCGGCTGTCAACGCCTCATCGTAGAGCTTGAGTACCCCGTCGGCTGACAGGGTGAAGGGTTCCACCACTCCACCGCGACCGATCCATTCAAGGCTCTCGGACTCCACCACCAGATCACAGCCGCTGCGCAGCCAGACCCCGGCGCTGCCGAATGCCAACCGGTCGCCCAGAAGTGCGAAAGCCACTAGGAGTGCATGGGCCGCCAGCTCTGCCTCTTGGCTCAGATCACCGAAATGGATCCGGCGTACTGCAGTCAGACTGAGGGTGGAGAGACGGGTGGCCTCTGTGATGGTCACACCACCATGGGCGTCGTTCGGTGCGATATTCCCGTGCCCGATTTCGCTCAGCCTGCTGGCCTTCGTCCCCTTGGAGCCAGGCGGCAGGTAATCCCACTCGTCACCTTCACCGCTTCGTGCCCCGGTGAGGTTGAGCGGGTCCATCCGGCCCGCCTTGCGTGTGCCGGGGACGGGATCCCAGCCGACAATCTCGCTGCTGTAGATGCGTGGGAATTTCTCTTGGTGACCCTTACGATGACTGTTCCACCCGCCATAGACCAGTGTTGCAGGGTCATACTCGCAGCAGCGCCGTTGCGTCCTTGAGAGAGGCCTTCTGCAAAGCCTTGCCGATAGGAGTCTTGTCGAACTTCTCGCCGTTCAGGACAGAGTCGCGCCAGTAGGCGTCGAATGCTCTGTGTGGTGCGTCAAGTCCCGTGATGATGACTTGCACGGCACCCCTGTGGGTGAGCCTAAGCATCGGCATCCGGAGAAGATCCGCTTGATGGGCGCTCTTTATGGCCTCGGTGCATCGATTGGCTTGAGGGGACCTGGTCAAGCACCACAGCCTGTCGGGGGCCCCGTCGCGGATGCGCTCTTCCAGAAGGTAGGGAGACCCATCAGAGGACGACGTGGGGAAAGTCGGTGGGAAAACCCGGCTGACTGCCAGCCGCCAGGCTGGTACGTCGCAATGATCCTTGCCAGGGCGAATTCGGGGTCGCGGAGCTTGTCGAGGAGTGATGTAGAGACAGCGATGTCATGAACAGTCCTTCAAAGGGGGTGTTGTTACCGTCACCATAGCGTGGTTGAAGGAGGTGGGTGCTGTTTCGAGATAAACCGTTCACGAAGACCCCGCAGGCGGAACCAGATGCCTGTCCCCGGTCCTGGCCCCACCCTTCAGTCGGGCAGCGACGTGGTGCCGTAGACCTTCTTCCAGTCGTTGATGAAAGCGTCGACGGCGGCCTCAATGCCTGGTGCGGAGACGCGGCACGCAGCAGCTTCTGGGGCAGCGTCACCGCGTCGGCACCTGCTTCGAGGGCGGGAGACCCTGGGAGACGTTCTTGAAACTGCCGCCATAATCTTGCTGGGCGCGTTGAACTGGCGGATGAATCCGGCGAGGCCCTCCAATGTGCCGCGGGTGTCGATGTCTAGTGACTGCATTCGGTTGTAGTAGGGCGCCAGGTAGTCGACGCCGGTGGCTATCGCCAGGAACCCCTGGGTCTTGGAGTATATGGCGGTGGCGGTGACCTTGACACCCTCGTCTTTCAGGGTGACGCATTGCCGCGATGCCGGCCTCGGTGGTTGGGATCTTGGGGTAGACCTTGTCGTCGATCTTATCGAGGAGCTTGTGGGCGTCGTCGATCATGCCTTTGGCATCTTTTTGCGAGGACCTGCACGTGGAGGGTGCGATCGGGGGCTCGATGATCTCACGGATCCGGCGGAAGTGAGCGTAGAAGTCGACTTTGCCCTCGGCCTTGAGGATCGTGGGGTTTGTCGTCACGCCGGTGACGGGGTAGATCGGGGTCAGGCGCTCAATGTCGTCGAGGCTCGCCGTGTCGAACAGGATGTCCATGGTGGGTGACTTTAACGCCACCCCCACGCTGCGCTGACGTGGGGTGCGGTGAGAGCAACTTCGCCGGATACCATCTTTGCTCACCATCCAACGGCATCACCCAGCTGAACGAGCTGGACCAGATCGTCGCCAAATCTGGTGACTGTGGCTGGCAGATCGTTTGGGATGCGGGTGCCAGCAGACCTGCCGGGCCCACGCAGGCCTGCCCTCCTGCCGCCTCGCTTGGGGGCGATGACAGTGATGATTGCCGAGTCGTCCAGGGCCCGCTTGCCCTGCGCCCGCCCCAGCAGATACAACTGCTCCGCCGCGGAGGCGACGGGAACGGCCAGCCCGGCGGAGCGGGCAGCGTCGGTGACGATTCCCATGTCCTTTGACGAAGATGTCGAGCCGACTCCTCACCTCCGCGCCGCCAGCGTCGTAGGCCTGTAGGGCGCGCGGTCCGGCGATCCCCGAGCATGAACGACGCCGCAGCTCCCGCCATGAGCGTCTCCAGCGCAGCCCGGGGTCCAGTCCCAGCGCGGAGGCTAGGAGCCAACGCCTCGCCGGCAGCCGCGATGTGCACCCCGCAGAGCAGCTGGTTGACCGTTTTCATGGCTCGTCCGTCGCCCGCTCGACCCAATGCGCTTGAGGGTGGACGCCAGCGCATCCAGCACTGGGTGGCTGGAGTTCCCAGGCCTCGTCGCTCGCCCCCACCGTGACCAGCAGGTCCCCTCGCTTGCCGGCGCGGACTGGGCCGCCTGAGACGGGGCGTCGACGAGATGCATCCCTCCGAGGTCACTGCGGCTGCGACGCCGCGGACCGCGTCGATGCCGACTGTGGAGGTGTGAGCACGACCGCTGCGCCTTTACCCAGGAGCCCACGATAGGGTCCTTCCCACAACAATGATCTGAGTTGCTCCCTGGTTGCGGACGGCCACCACCGCCACCTGAGCGCCGGCGGAGGCCTCACCAGCTGATTCACACACCGCCAGGCCAGCTGCCCGCTAGGGAACGGCGGTCGGCTGACATCGAAACAGCGCACCGTGAAGGTGGTGCTCAAGCGTTGGGCCATGGGCAGGCCCATGGCGCCAAGACCGAGGACAGCGACGGTGGTCATGCGGTTGCTCCTTCATGCTGGATGGGTTGAACTGAGAGCTTGGCGACGACATCCGCGAGCGACGCGGCGTCGCCCACGTTGCCGGCGAAGACGACGTAGCCGATGCCTCGTGCCGGACCATCCATGGGCTCCCACAGCGACACGATCCCCGGCAGCATGGGGCCGCGGACGAAAGCCCTGGTGATGCCCAGCCCCCGGGCCGCCACGTCGGAGGACGTGATGCCGCCCTTGGCCACCACGAAGCGTGGCGTGTAGCCCATCAGGATGCGTTGCACCACCTCGACAACCGCGGAGCTCACCGCCCGAGACAGGCGCAGGGAGTCATTCGCATCGGCTCCGGTGACCAGGTCCCGGGACGTGCTGACCACCACATTGCCTTTGCGGTAAGTGGCGGAGCACTGCAGCCACCACGGCGTCCAGGTGGACATCCCGGCCAGGAGAGAGCACCTCGGGGCACATCAATGACGACCTCCGCGGGCGCGGACCGGTGGCGCAACTCGGTGAGCTGCCGCGTGGTCAGATCCACGTGGCTGCCCACCACGATGAGCCCACCCACCGCGTCGCACGCCGGCCCAGCGGCCGCCATCGCCGCGACCTCCGCTGCGGTCAATGGCGCCGGAACATCCTGCCCGATGCGAGCCCGCGGGAAAGGCGGACCCACCCGGTATATGAACCGCGAACCCCCGTCCTCCGCCCGGGATAGGGCGATCGCGAGCTGACGCAGATCGTGCTCGTCGACGATGTCGGCGACGATCGGCTGGGCCTGCCGGCCCCTCGCAGGTGGGCGACCACGGCGTCGAGGTCGGTACGCAACTCTGCGAGCCCGATCTGGAGCACATCCTCGGCAGTCCAGCGGCCCTGGGACTCTCCGCCACCCAGTCTGCCAGCCGTGAGGAGCGATACCCGAACGTGGCGTCGCGGGCGAACTCGCCTCACCGACGGGCAGGTGGTCGCCGTCGGAGGCTCGGGCATAGTGGATGCCGCCGATCGTGACGCGGCCCGCGTCGCCGAACGCCGGTCCGACGACGATGCCGTCGACGCCGACACCCTCGTGTCGTCGGACCGCCTCCGCGAGCACCAGGGGTTCATGGGGGAAATGGCCGCGCAGCGTCGAATCCGGAGCGGGACACGAAGTCGACGGCGATCCTGGCGCGCTCGGCTGCGACATACGCAGCCCCAGCGGCCCTGGTGTTTCAGGACGCCGAGCATCCCCAGGGGCGAGGCTGCGGAGTTGGTCGACATAGACGGCGGATGGCCCTGGCGCAGCCCCCAGGCAAGCGAGTCCGCGGACCAGTCCGTCAACACGGGCAGGTCGGTGACGACTGCTGCCGGTGGGTCGTCGTCGAGACGATGAGCACCCTGCCTGGGCGCGGCACATCGCCGGCAGCAATGTTGAGGGACGGGGATAGCCAGTGAGCAGGTCGTTGAGTGTGGGCATGGTTCTCCGTGAAGCAGCGCTGCCAGGATACCGCGCTTGAATCCCCGGGTATCCTGACGGCATCCCGATATGCAAGGAGAACAACGTTGTTCGTACATCTGTCGCACAAGCTCGACCCCGAAGACCGCGCATTCCCAGGCGAGCCGACGCTTGAGGTACGCCCCGACACCGTCCTCGGTGAGACCGGCAAGCCATTCAACTCGGCGATCACCACCCTGCCGAACCACGTCGGAACCCACATGGACGGGCCGCATCACTCAACACCGTCGGTCACGAACTTCGACGAACTGCCCATTGAGCTGTTCGCCCATGAGGGTGACGAAGTGCTCGTCGTCGACTTGCCGTGCATCGTGGTGACTTCCGTGAGGTTATCGTCAAGGAGGACATCGAACCGTTCGCCGAGCAACTGAAGGGCAAGCGGCTGCTGCTTCTGCGCACCGGCTTCGTGAAGTACAAGTTCGCCGACCCGACCGCTACGCTGCCGAGGGCGTCAGCCTGCACCCAGGCTTCGCCGCTACCTCAACGAGGAGTTCCTGGACCTGATGTGCATCGGCATGGACTTCCTGTCCGTCGCGTCCCCCACCAACGACTACGGCGTCGAGGCCCATCACTGGCTGCTCGGCAACCACAACGACCACATCATCTGCGCCATTGAGGACATGCCCCTCGACGCCTGGCTGATCACCGGATCAAGGCCATCACCCCTCGGCCCCCTACGGGTCAGTGGGCATCGACCTCCCAGCCTGCGCCATGGCCTGCGTGGAGTGACGGTATCGAATGAGACGTTTCTGAGTTACGCCAGTTGCTGGCTTCCAGGTGGGTGATCCTCACGACGACTGCGGGTCCCTACCGTGCCGCTTGGAATAAACGGGTAAGTGGCGTGAATGGGACGGGTTCAGATGGTGTGTGATGTCATGTATGACACGATCCCGACGATGTGTGCGCTGTTCCCCGGGATAAGGAGGTGGCGACGGGATGTTGGGAACGCCTAGGAGGTGGGCCCCGTGAGTGCTATTGTTCCTGGCGGGGCGATACCACGTCGCCAGAGCATATGGGGATGAATCATGGAGATCACGTCGATTGCAGCCTGACGTTCCAGTCGGAGGTGCCGATTCCGCAGGACATTGCGCCTTTGCTGGTGCCGGGGAGCAGCCGTGGGCCGCATTCCAGACGTTCCGCGATACGGCTGTTTTCACGTCGAAACGGCTTATCGTCCGCGACGCTCAGGGACTGAGCGGCAAGAAGGTGGAGATGTACTCTCGCCGTACTCGGCGATCAACATGTGGTCTCGGAGAACGCCGGCACCTTCGACTTCAACGCCGAGGTCGAATTGTGGACGCGAGCGGGACACATCAAGATCAAGTTGAAAGGGGGCTGATGTCCGGCGCATTGATCAGCTGATCGGGCACGCCGTCCTCGGAGACCACTGAAGGAGTGTCGCTTGATCGCGGCCTATCCGTCGCATGGGGAGTCCAGTTCGGTCATAACGCATTTCGCTGATGGGCGTCTTCCGAGGGAGTTGAGCATGGTTCCTCCGACGAACTATTCAGCTGGGAATGGTGCTGGCTTTCTACGCGTTTGATCCCGAGGACGCTGCCGGGAGCCCCTGAGATAGTGACGTCTGATGTCAGAAAATTCTCACATCAGATGTCATATTTTTAGGCTGTGCATGGCTTGGAGCGCTGCGGGGCATGAGCGAGCTGATGTTGGGCACATGTCAGCGATGACCGGCAACCTGAAGCTGGCCGCCGGGGGCAAGGGGTGACGACTTGGCCTGACGGTGGGCGGGGAGCGTCGTCGATCAACTTCGACCCGCCTTGATACCCAGCAACGGTGCGGTATCGTAGGTCAAACGAAAGAACTTCGTGAGCAACATGGAAGGTCCCAGCGATGGCGGTGGAACGCACGGAACGCGAGAGCGCGATCCTCGCGAAACTGGCCGACGACGGCCAGCTGAGCGTCGCCGGTCTCGCCAACGACTCTCGGGGTCTCCGAGGTCGACCATCCGCGGACACCTCCGGTCTCTGGAGACAGCAGGGAATGCTGGTGCGCACCCGCGGCGGAGCGCGCCCCATCACCCTGCAGGGCATCCTTCAACGTCAGCAGATCAACGTCGAGGCCAAGGAGAAGATCGCGCAGGCGGCTGCCGGACTCGTCGGTGACGACGACACCGTCATGATTGAGGCCGGCACCACCGCCGCGCCTCATTGCCCGTCACCTGACCGGGCAGACGCGGAGTGCAGATCGTCACCACTCGGCCCTGGTCTTCAACAACGCCCGCGCCAACCCTGCTTTGAACATCATCCTGACGGGCGGTGTCTTCCGGCCCGAGTCCGGAGTCTCTCGTCGGTCCCCTGGCCGAGCGTGCCATCGCCGACTTCAACACCCGCATTGCCTCCTCGGCACCGATGGTTTCTCCCCAGAGCGCGGTCTGACAACGCGCTTTGTCGAGGGGGCGCAGGTCGCAACCCCTCATGAGCGAACGCGCCGAGCAGACCCGCTTGTCGCTGACTCCTCCAAGTTCGGGCAGGCGGGTTTCGTCTCCTTCCTGCCATTGAAAGCCATCACCGGCATCATCACCGACTCTGGTCTCCTGACGACGCCGTGGAGGCCCTCAGAAGAACACACCCACGTCCGCGTCGTCTAGAGAAACCAATGGCAACCGTCATCGTCATGCCGGCCCTCGGGAACAGTGTTGAATCCTGTCTCATCGTGTCCTGGTCGGTCACAGAGGGCGACACCATCGCAGACAACGACATCCTCTGCGAGGTCGAGACCGACAAGGCAGCCATGGAGGTGCCCAGCACCGCATCCGGCACCGTGCTGAAGCTGCTGTGGAACGAGGGCGACGACGTCCCCGTCATGCAGCCCCTCCTCGTGGTGGGCGAACCGGGCGAGGACCCCTGCCCGGCGTTGGCTGAGGTCGGCTCGGTGCGGGCCTGAACCGGAACCCGAGGCCGCCCAGAGCCCGCCGTGGAAGCTACCGCTGGTACCGCCGCCATTGCGGCAGCCGCCCCTGCCCAAGGGGAGCGCGGCTCCAGCCCACGCGCCCGGAACCTGGCGGTCACCGAGGGCATCGACATCGCGGCGGTGCCCGCCGGGACCGGGCCCGGGGGGTCGCGTCATCGCCCGTGACGTCGCTGCCGTCGCCGGCGGCACCACCAAGGCCGCAGCCCGGGCCGGAGCTCGTCGGGAGAGGGCACTGGCCTTGGCGGCCGCGCGTCAGCCAGGCTGACCACTGCTCCCGCCTCCCCGGCGGAGGAGGCCCCGGCCCCGATGTCGACACCAGCTGCCGCCGCGGACTCCGGTTTCCCCGGCCCCTACACCGAAACCCCGCTGAAGGGCATCCGCAAGGTGATCTCCGAGCGGATGATGCACTCCCTGGCCAGCTCCGCGCAGCTCACCTACACCACCACCGCGCGGGCCCAGGGCCTGCTCGACATGCGCAAACGCCTGAAGAACTCTGACCCGGCGCTCGGCATGAACAAGGTGACCATCGGCGACCTCGTCGGATCTGCAGCAGCCAGGATCGCCGCGAAGCACCCCAACCACAACGCCCACCTGAGTGACGGCGTGCTCACCACCTTCGAGCGCGTCCACCTGGGCTTCGCCTGCGACACCCCCCGCGGTCTGCTCGTGCCGACCATACGGAACGCCTCCCAGCTCAGCCTCGGCCAGTTCTCGGCCATCAGCAAGGACCCGCTGCGCAGGCCATCGACGGCAACATCAACCCCGACTCTGCTGAGCGGCGCCACCTTTTCACCGTCTCCAACCTGGGCGGTTTTCGGGATTGAGAGCTTCACCCCGCTGCTCAACGTGCCGCAGACCGCCATCCTCGGCGTCGACGCCATCTTCCCCGCGCGCCTACACCGACGAGGACGGCCAGGTCCGCACCGAGCAGCGCATCGGATTGTCGCTGACCGCCGACCATCGGGTCATCGACGGTGCCGACGCGGCCCGGTTCCTGAAGGACCTGGTGGCCTTCCTGGAGAACATCGAGATCGCCGTCCTGAGCTGAGAGGAAAAGACATGACCGACTTCGACGTCATCGTGCTGGGCGGCGGCCCAGGGCGGCTACATCGCCGCCGAACGGCTCGGCCACGCCGGCAAGAAGGTGTCCTCGTGGAGGCCGAGGCCCTGGGAGGCACCTGCCTGAACGTGGGCTGCATCCCCACCAAGACCCTCCTTGAGCCGCCAAAACCTACGACCACGCCCGCCATGGCACCCAGTTCGGCATCACGGTGGAGGGCATCAGCGTCGACCGGCCCGCGCTGCAGAAGTGGAAGGACAAGCGGTATCCACCCTCGTCGGCGGCGTTGGTGCCACGGAGAAGAAGGCCGGGGTCACCGTCGTCAAGCGGGACATGGCACCTTCGACGGCCCCGGCAGGGTCACCGTCGACGGCACCAGCCACACCGCTGAGCACGTGATCCTGGCCACCGGGTCGGTGCCCGTCATGCCACCCATCCCGGGAGCAGCCGGCAACCCGAAGGTCATCGACTCCACCGGGGCCCTGTCACTGCCTGAGGTGCCGAAACGCCCGGCAGTGATCGGCGGTGGGGTGATCGGCGTGAATTCGCCAGCCTCTACTCGATGCTGGGCACCGAGGTCACCGTGGTCGAGATGCTGCCGGAGATCGTGCCCTTCGCCGACGATGACGTGGCTGCGCAGCTCCGCAAAGCCCTGAAGGACGTCACCTTCACACTCGGCTGTCGTGTCACCTCCATCGACGGCGGCAAGGTGAGCTGGACCACCGCCGATGGCACCGAGGGGTCGGTGGAGGCCGACTACGTGCGCTGATGGCCGTCGGCTGCAAACCCGCCGTCGACGGGCTGGGGTGCTGAGCAGAGCGGGCTGGAGTACTCCGGCCGCGGCGTGGTCGTCGACGACCGGATGCGCACCAACCTGCCGAACGTCTGGGCCATCGGCGACGTCACCGGCCGCAGCTGCTGCGCACGCCGCCTACCGCATGGGGGAGGTGGCTGCCGCCAACATCATCGACCCTAAGGCCCACCGGCGCGGCGAGGTGATGCGCTGGCACACCGTCCCGTGGGCCGTCTACACCGCCCCCGAGTGCGCGGGCATCGGACTGACGGAGGCCGCTGCGAAGAAGCAGGGACGCAAGGTCGTCACCGCCAGCGTCCCCGGCTACATGTCTGGGCGCTTCGTCGCCGAGAATGGTCTCCAGGCCCCGGCCCTCGCCAAGCTGATCCTCGACGCCGACACCCGGCAGGTGCTGGGCATCCATTACGATCGGCAGCTACGCCGCCGAGATGATCTGGGGCGCCTCGCCGTCCTGGAGACCGAGCTCGATCTCACCGACCTGCGCCAGCTGGTCTTCCCCCATCCCACCGTTAGTGAACTGATCCGAGAGGCCGCCTGGGCTGTCAAGGCCTGAGCGATAAGGAGAGAAAATACATGACCCGCTCACTGATCGTCGATCCGGCGAACGTGCGTGCCAAGAGCGCCATCAAAGCCCCCGAGGTGCCCGTCAATGCCATAAACCTGACTTCAAGGCCGAGCTGAAACGCTACGGCAAGCAGGGGCTGATCGACATCCTGCATGACATGATCGCCGTGCGGAGCTGAGACCATGCTCAACTCCATCAAGACCACCGGTGCGTGGAATGGCGTGGAGTACAACCACCGCGGCCCCGCCCACCTCGAGCATCGGCCAGGAGTCGGCCGTCGTCGGCCAGGCCTCCCAGCTGAGGGTCGAGGACTTCGTCTTCGGGTCCCACCGCAGCCACGGCGAGATCCTCGCCAAGTGCTTCTCCGCTTCCCGGAAACTCGATGCCGCCGATCTGGAACGCATCATGCGGGAGTTCCCTGGACGGCGAGACCTCTCCTCGCCGAGCAGGTCTCCAACGACGACCCGGCCGGACGCCGCCGAGAAACTTCATCCTCTACGGCGCAGTAGCCGAGACCTTCGCCCGCAAGGCCGGGTTCAACCGCGGCCCGGGCGGCTCCACTGCACGCCTTCTTCACGCCCTTCGGATCGATGCCGAACAACGCCATCGTCGGCGGGCTCGGCTGACATCGCCACCGGCGCTGCCCTGTTCCAGCGCATCAACCGCAAAGCCTGGCATCGTGATCGCCAACATCGGCGACGCCTCCATGGGCTGTGGCCCCGTCTGGGAGGCCATGATGATGGCCGCCATGGACCAGTACCGCACCCTGTGGCAAGACGGCGTCACCGGCAACCCGCCGATCTGGTTCAACTTCTTCAACAACTTCTACGGCATGGGTGGTCAGACCTCCGGTGAGACCATGGGCTACGACATCCTCGCGCGCGTCGGCATGGGCGTGAACCCGGAGGCCATGCACGCCGAGCGCGTCGACGGCCTCAACCCGCTCGCCGTCGCCGACGCCGTCGCCCGCAAACGCGAGGTCCTGGAGTCGGGTCACGGGCCGGTGCTCACCGACACCATCACCTACCGCTTCTCCGGACACTCGCCGTCGGACGCCTCGTCGTACCGCACCCGCGAGGAGGTCGAGCTGTGGAGGCTCACGACGGCCTGAAGAACTACGCCGCCTACCTGGTGAAGAACAAGGTCCTCACCCAGGCCGACGTCGATGCCATTCAGGAGAAGTTTGACGAGCGCCTCACCAAGGTGATCGCCCTGGCCACCCGCGACGAGGACCAGTCGCCGCGGGTGCACATGGACTTCATCGACACCGTGATGTACTCCAACGGGAACAAGGAGAAGCTGTCCGATGAGGAACCGCAGCTGCTCACCCCTGCTCGCCGAGAACCCGCGCGTCAAAGGCGCTGAGAAACAAGCGTTCGCACCGCCCGCGACGAGAAACGGCAAGCCGGTTTCCAAGAACAAGGCTTTTCGCCTACCGCGACGCCATCTTTCGAGGCCGTCGCCCACCGGTTCGCAACTGACCCGACCTCGCCGCCTGGGGTGAGGAGAACCGCGACTGGGGTGGCGCGTTCGCCGTCTACCGTGGCTTGACGGAGCTGCTGCCGTACCACCGGCTGTTCAACTCGCCGATCTCCGAGGCCGCGATCGTCGGCGCTGGCGTCGGCTACGCCCTCTCCGGCGGCCGCGCCATCGTCGAGCTGATGTACTGCGACTTCCTGGGGTCGCGCTGGCGACGAGATCTTCAACCAGGCCGCCAAGTGGCAGGGCGATGTCCGCCGGCCTGCTGGAGATGCTGGTGATGCGCGTCTCAGTCGGCAACAAGTACGGGGCGCAGCACTCGCAGGACTGGTCGGCGCTGTGCGCCCACATGCCGGGCCCTGAAGGTCTACTACCCGGCCACCCCTACGACGCCAAGGGCATGATGAACCTGAGGCTGCGCGGCACCGACCCGGTGGTGTTCTTCGAGTCGCAGCTGCTCTACGACAAGGCCGAGGAGTTCCAGCCCGGTGGCGTGCCGGAGGGGCTACTACGAGGTGCCGGAGGGCGAGCCCGTGATCCGTCGCGAGGGCAGTGATCTGACGATTGCGACCCTCGGCGCCACCCTGTACCGCGCCCTGGAGGCTGCCGAGCAGCTGCAGTCCAGGTATGGCCTCGTCCGCGGAGGTCATCGACCTGCGGTTCGTCGCCCCGCTGAACCTCGACGTGATCGTCGAGTCGGTGAGGAAGACCGGCCGCCGCTGCTGAGCTCCGACGCGGTTGAGCGCGGCTCCTTCCTGCATGACATCGCATCGAAGATCCAGACTATCGCCTTCGACCACCCCGACGCGCCCGTCACCGTGGTTGGCTCCTGCAACGCCATCACCCCGGCGGCGGAGCTGGAGAAAGAGTTCTTCCCGCAGCCCGAATGGCTCATCGACGCAGTCCACGAACGCATCCTGCCGCTGCCCGGACACGTGACGATCAGCAACCAGACCACCGCCGAGCTGGCGCGCCGCAACCGTCTCGGCCTCTGAGCCCATCGCACCCACCTCGTCCGGTCCGTATCCGCTGGATCGGCGGGGGTGGGCGGGGACGTAGTGATCTAAGGAACCACATGAACCAGACAAACGACCCGGGCATCACCCCGGCTGAACGCCTCGCCGCGCTGCGCACCGTCGCGGCCGGCGAGACCTTCCCGCAGTGGGTGGCGGAGTCCAACAACCACATCCACACCTGCTACTCCTTCAGCCCCCTACACCCCGACGGGGCGGCGCTGGGCGCTCGGCGCGCGGGGCTGCAGGTGGTCGGCTCCGTCGACCATGACCCATCGCCGCGGCCGCCGAGATGAGCGAGGCCACCCGCATCCTCGGAATGGGCAGCGTGACCGGTTTCGAATGCCGGGCCTTCTTCGATCCCGGAGGTCCGTTCGCGACACGGAAGCTCAACAACCCTGACTCGGCAGGCATCGCCTCACATGACCGTGCAGGGCGTGCCAGCCCCGCCCGGCAGGCGCACCGCCGGTGAATCGCCCCGAAACGCAGGCCCGGCTGCAGCGCACCTGGCGATGGCGCAGTCCGCCAACGACATCCTCACCGGACTGGGCCTGGCGTTCGACCCTGAATCCGACATGGTGGCGCGCAGCCAGTCGCGACCGGCGGCGGCATCACAGCGCCACCTGCTGGCGGCGATGGCCGACGCACTGATCGCAGGGCTTCGCCGCGGCCAGGCGCTGACAGGCCTGAGGGGATGGTGGCCATCCCGCCCGCCCTGGAGGCGGTGCTGGCTGATGAGGACAACCGCACCTGATGTACGACCCGCTGGGCGTGCTGAAGTCCGAGTACCCTGAGCGGATCTACATCCAGCCCACCACCGAATGCCCGACCGCTGAGGAGGTCGTCGCCTTCGCCGACTCCGTCGGAGCCATCGCCACCTACGCCTACCTGGGGGATGTGTCGGCCTCACCGACGGGCGACAAGAAGGCCGAGAAGTTCGAGGACGAGTTCCTGGGTGAGCTGTTCGACGCCATGACTGAGCGGGGCCTGCGGGCCATCACGTACATGCCGCCCCGCAACACCCCTCGAGCAGCTGCGCCGCATCCACGAGCTGGCCGCCAGACACGGGATGCTGGAGATCTCCGGCGTCGACATCAACCAACCCCGCCAGTTGTTCACCTGCCCTGAGCTGCGCCGTCCCGAGTTCGCTGAACTCAACGAGGCCACCTGGGCGCTCGTCGCCCACGAGGCACTCAGCTCCGTCGACCCGTCGCTGCACCTGCTTGGCGAGGGTCGGCCCACCCCGGAGCAGCTCGCTGACCGTATCCACGATTTCGCGCCGCTTGGCCGGGCCTATGCCGACGGGGCCGACGCTGCCAGACTCGCTGCCACCGCTCCCAAGGCCTGAGCAGAAAGTGACTGATCATGAGTAATGCACCTACGGTCCGAGGCCTGTTCTCACCGCGCTGCGTGGCCCCCGTCCTGGTGTGTCCCAGCGACGCTGAGCCCACCATCGTCCTCGACAAGACCACCCCTGTCCCTGCCGACGTCACTCTGCCGGTGGTCGTGAGGATGGGGGAGGAGATCTACGAGGTGTCCGCCCCCGCGCGCGGGGAACGCGAGATCAGCGGCCGCGTCGCCCTCGTCACGGGTGGAGCCCAGGGCTTTGGGTGCGAGATCGCCAAAGCGCCTGGTGGAGCAGGGCTGTTTCGTCTACATCGCCGACCTCAACGGCGACGGTGCCGCAGCTAAGTGCGTCGAACTGGGGCGCGATCGCACCCACCCCATCACCGTCAACGTCGGCGATGAGGACTCCGTCGCAGCCATGACCGCGGAGGTGGAGCGTGTTACCGGCGGCCTGGACTTGCGTGATCTCCAACGCGGGGGATCGTGCGGGCCGGTTCCGTCCTGCAGCAGGACCTGGCAGCGTTCAAGCTCGACCGACATCAACTACGTCGCGTTTCTTTCCTAGTCACCAGCACCTGGGTGGTCTGCTGGCCCTGCCAGCAGCAGAGACCGCGTCCGGCTGGCTCACCGACATCATTCAGATCAACTCCAAGTCCGGCCTGGTCGGGTCCAACAAGAACGGTGCCTACGCCGGCAGCAAGTTCGGCGGCATCGGGCTGGTGCAGCCGTTTCGCGCTGGAACTGGTGGAGCACGGCATCAAGCGTCAACGCCGTGTGCCCAGGCAACTCTCTATGACGGACCGCTGTGGTCTGATCCCGACAAGGGCTGTTCGTGCAATACCTCCACTCCGGCAAGGTGCCTGGCGCGAAGACCGTCGAGGACGTCAAGGCGTTCTACGAGGCCAAGGTCCCGATGCGGCGCGGCACCACAGGCATTGATGTGCTGCGCCATCTACTACATCGTTGAACAGGCCTACGAGACCGGCCAGGCCGTTCCTCGTCACCGGCGGCCAGGTCATGCTGAATGCCTGACCGGTCAGAGACTGCAAGGAGAAAACATGAGCGAGATCTCCGCCACCCAGCACGCCATTCAGATCGTCGGGGCTGATGAGTTCGTGCTCAACCCCGCCAAGCCCGTCGACGAGGTGGGACCGCATCAGATGCTGCTGAAGGTGGAGGGCCTCGCGGCATCTGCTTCAGCGACACCAAGCTGCTGCACGCCTTCGACACCCACCCGCGCAAAGGCCGAGGTGATCACGGGGATCGCGCCCGAGGCCCCTCACGAGATCCCTGGGCTACCGGCCCGGTGCGCAGCCGACGGTGCCGCCACGAGCCGGTGGGACGCATCGTCAAGGTGGGGGAGAAGGTCACGCACTTCGCGGTGGGTGATCGCGTCCTGGTGCAGGCCGACTGGAAGCATCTGCGCACCCTGAAGTCGAATGGCGCGTTCGGCTACAACTTCGAGGGGCTCTGCAGGAGCTACGTCGTGATCGACGAGCGCTGCGCGGTCTCACCGTCGGGCGAGGAGTTCCTGATCCACGTCACCGACGGGCCGTCGGCGGCGGCCGTCGGGCTGATCGAGCCGTGGGCCACCGTCGAAGGCTCCTATGCCTGGGTCGAGCGCGACTACATCGCCGACGGCGGTCGGCTGCTGGTGGTCGGCGATGGTGGCATCGCGGCTCTGACCGCTGAGCATCAGCCCGGCGAGATCGTCCAGGCCTCGCTGGAGGAGCTCGACAGGCTGATGGGTCAGGTCTTCGATGACATCGTCTCACTTCGGGTCCGATGCCGGCGTGATTGAGGCCCTTGCCGGGCTGCTCGGAACCCGCGGGTGCTGTGCGTAGTGCTGTCCGGTGAGCGGATTGGTCGCAAGGTCAGCCTGGATATCGGACGGGTCCACCATGACTTTCATCCGGTTCTGCGGCACCACCGGAAGCGACCCTGCTGAGGGCTACGCCCGGATTCCCGCCAACGGTGAGCTGCGCGACGGCGACAAGGTGGCGATCATCGGCGCGGCCGGGCCGATGGGGCAGATGCACACCATGCGGGCCGTCACCCGGGGGTGCCAGGGCATCACCGTCGCCGGGACCGACCTCAGCGACGACCGCCCAGCGCATCTGCGTGATGCCGTCGCCCCGGTCGCCCAGGCCAGGGCGCGGAGCTGACGATCGTCAACACCGGCACCACCCTCGCTGGAGCCCGGCTACACACACCTGAGCTGCATGGTTCCGGTCCCGGCCTGGTGTCGCAGGCTGCTCTGATCTGGCCGCCGAGGGGGCCATCGTCAACGCCTTCGCGGGGATTCCGGCGGGAACGTTCGGCGAGTTCGACCCGCAGGGCATCATCGAACGGCGCATCTTCATCCTCGGGCACCTCCGGGCTCGGATGTGAAGGACATGCGCACGGTGCTGAGGAAGATCGAGGCGGGCGTCATCGACACCACCATCTCCCTCGACGCCGTCACCGGCATGGCGGGTTTCGCGGATGCGATCGACTCGGTGATCAACCGCACCTCGGGCGGCAAGATCATGGTCTTCCCGTCGCTGCATGACCTGGGCCTGGTGCGGCTTATCGACATGCCGGAGAAAGCTCCCCGCATGTCGCGGCCAGGCTGAAGGACGGCCTGTGGACCAAGGAAGCCGAGGAGGCGCCTCAGCCGCACAAGTGAAGTTAAGGCGTGCCACCCGGTGACGGCCCTCACTTTTCCAGTGCTGGATGAGGGATTCGCCTGTGCAAAGGGCAGAAGCAGCAGGGCTGCGACGCTGAGAAGCAAGTGTGAATTGTTGATTTGCGCTCAGCGCTTTTGCTGGTTACAGTCCAGCGTTTTGCCGATCTGGGGCAGTGAACTGCTAGTTTCGCTTCATGCAACTGTTGCAGCGGAACTTGGCGACCTGGGTGGAAGAGCTTTCGACAGCCTCGCCTGTCGTCGTGGATCGAGGGTGCGCGCTCAGGTGGGGAAGTCGACGCTGGCCTCCATGCTCGGAACGCCCGGCACTGTATATCGCGTCAGATGGACGACGACGTGGCGATGGCAGGTGCGGAGGATCCCGTGGGTTTCCTGCGAATGGCGGGGAGAGGGAGGTTCGTCATCGATGAGATCTGCCTGCCCGGAGCTCATCCTGCCGCTTAAAGCCGAGGTCGACCGTGATCGGAGGCCCGGCCGCTTCGTGCTCACTGGCCCGCGAACTTGTTAGCGAACCCTAGGGCAGAGGATCTCCTTGCGCGGACGCGCCATGACTGCGCGGTTGCAGCCGTTCACCCCATGCGAGCTCGCCGGACGGCAGGATGATTGGGTGTCCTGATGCTGCAGCGTCAGCGACGCCCGTCGTGCCGCGCTGAGCGCAGTGACATAGTCGAGCGCGTCGTCAGCGTACCCACCAGTCCAATCCATGTCGCCGAGGCCGCGTGTCTCCCTGCCAAAGTGACTATGCGAATAGACCGCGGAGCGGGATGCGTCCGATGTCGGACGGGCGCAACTGGAGTTGCTGCCGGTTGCTCCAACTCAGGCGATGCCGGGGGCGGAACCGGGTGCTGATCGGCTGGCCCAGGAACTGGGCGTGGGGCGAAGTGCCGTGTCCAGTCATCTAGAGCTCCTTGAGCGGCTGTTTCTGATGCACAGGCTCCCCAGCTGGTCGCGAAACTTGAGCCAGCGTCAGGTTCAGCGGCCCAAATGCTACCTCACGGACCTGGGGTTGGCGGCAGCACTGAGCGGTCTTGATGCGGGACACCTGAACTCTGTTCAAGGCGGCGAGCATCGTGGCCCACTGCTGGAGGGGTTCATTGCCTGTGAGCTTCTGCGTCAGCGCGGCTGGTCTGCGATACACTACGAAGTCTTCCACTACCGCGACCGGAACGGCTCCGAGGTGGACCTTGTGATTGAAACTCCCAAAGGGGTGATCGCGGTAGAGGTGAAGTCTCGCTGTCGCTCCAGCCGGTCATCATTTCAAACATCTCAGGGCGCTGCGGGACAAGCTGGGTGGTGAGTTCTGTCGCTGGGGTTGTGCTCACCGCGGGGAGGGGCGGTCAGTCGGTGATCGCTTGGAGGCGCTGCCCGTGTCATCGCTGTGGACCCATGAATAAGCCTATAGTGAGCAGCGGTGGTCATGAGTTTGAACATGCTGCGAGCAGCGCGCTCTGTCAAAGACGTGCTGAGGCTGTTGGGATAGCTGAGGCGATTCTGCCTGCGGTGTTCTAGGTTGTGGAGACAACCTTTTCAAGGAGGCGTCGTGAATAATAGCCACTCGCTTCTGGCTGCTGGGCAGAGGCATTCGGTGGGTCGACGCTCGGATGGAGCTGTCGTGGCTGTTGGGTCACATGCCGTTGGTGAGTGCCGTACCGGGGATTGGCAGGATGTCGTTGCGGTGGCTGCCGGTGCGGAACACACCTGGGGTGCGTGCCGATGGCAGCGTCTTGAGCGCCGGGAGCCAATGACTACGGTCAGCGAAACGTGGATGGCTGGTCACTCACAGACGCCCTAGACGTGGGCGGTGACGGCGCGCTATCACTGTATCTGTATCTGCGAACTTGCTCGAACACTGAGGGCCCCTCCGAAAGCCTCGCATCACTCGGACACGTGATGTCCAGAGCGGAGCACCGGCAGGGCCTCGCGGGTGGCATCCACCTGTGACAGGTCCACATCGACGGTGGCCAGCTCCGGCGCTGGTCCCAGCCCAGCAGAACCTCCTCCCGTCGGGTCTGACCACCATTGAGTGACCCACACCCGTTGGGGGCCGGACTTTCGGGGCTGCCTGAGGCGGCCTGGTCCACCGCGATCACGAAGGACGCCGAATCCTATCGCCCGTGCCGTCGCCAAAGTGCGCCACTGGTCGAGCTTTCCCGGCCGGGCGCCCAGGAAGCGCACACCACCATCACCCTCGCGCCACCCAGCGCCAGGTTGATGAACTGCTGCGGAAGCGAATGTCGTAGCAGATTGACAGCCCTGAAACGCCCCTCGGCGATCTCAGCTGTGACCAGCTGATGGCCGGGGACGATGTCGATCGACCCGCGATGCCCCAGCGCATCGAATAAGTGGATCTTGTCGTAGCGGGTCTCCACCTCACCCGTTGCCAACACGGTGTTGTGGACCAGCCCGCCGGGAGCCGTCGTGAACATTCCCGCGACGATGGCGATCCCGAGCTCGTGGGTCAGAACCCGCACACCCGAAGCCCACGGCCCGTCGAACGATTCGGCGACTCCGCCGGAGGGCGCAGGAACGAGCACATGGCAGCCTCCGGGAACACCATCGCCTCCGCGCCGGCCCGCTGCCCGTGCCGAGCCATGTCCGCGACCACCGCCAGATTGGCCTGCGGATCGATCGTGGAGCGGATCTGAGCCAGGGCAATGCGCATTGTGAGTTCCTTGGCTGATTCAGGAGCTGATGGCCGCGAGGTGCTGATACGCGGTCTCGGAGGAGTCGCGGAGGAACTGGGCGCAGCGCTCCTGCTCATCGGTCTCGCCAATCCGTCCGGCGGCGACGCTCAGCGCCCACAGGCTGCGCAGAAACCCGCGGTTGCGCTCGTGCTCCCACGGCACCTGACCCGTGCTCTTCCAGCCGTTGCGGCGCAGCAGGTCGAGGCCGCGGTGATATCCGGTCCGCGCATAGGCGTAGGCAGCCAGGGTCGCCGCCAACTCGTTCCTGGCGAGGGCATCCTCAGCCAGCAACGCCCAGCACAGCGATGATGCCGGATGAGCTGCAGCCACCTCCAGCAGGCTGCCCTGTTCGATGAGCAACGCGGCGGGGTCCTCGGGGAGATGCACGACGACGTCGGAGGCCATGAGGTTGGGGTGTGTCTGAGACATGACAGCCAGCCTAGTGTCGTGTGCCGTCATCTCGTCGGGTGTTCTTCACTCCCGGATGTGGCGCCTCGCTTCGTTCGCCTCGCTCACGGCACACCCAGCACGGTTTCGCTCGGCTACCTCGCGAGGCAGCCACCCCGCAAGCCGACTCCCAGCGGCGAACTTCCGACACACGAGGCCAGGGCACACCGTGAGTGGATGATGCCGTGGAACCGCTGATCGAGCGGGTGCTGCGTGCCGTGGAGGCGTGCCTGCGGGGCGCGTGCGCTCCTACGGCCAGACATCGCCGAGCTGGTGGGAACCTCTGCCAGACGGGTGGGCTCCATCATGGGCACCGAAGGCCTCGAGGGTCCCGTGGTGGCGGGGTGACCAACGCCTCAGGTCGGCTTTCCGGAGCACCTGACGGCAGAGGCGTCCCTGCGCTGGAGACGGAGGAACCCTGCGTGGCGATGGCCGCTGCATGATGTCCCAGGCCCGTGCCGACCTGACCCAGTGGGCTGCGGACTATGAGATGGCGGACCCCGCCTCACGCCTGACGTCGGCCAGGCCTGATCCAGCCATGACGTCGTCCCATGAACTCCACACCGACGGCATAAAGCACACATGAGCACTGACGACCCCACCTGCCACCACTCCAAGGCGGCATCGCCGGTAGCTTCGACGGGCCCCAGTGCATCGGAGATAAAAGGCAACAACGTTGTTCACCGCGTGAAGCGCGATGGCCGCCTCCAGGCCACGGTGCGCAACACCAGCCATCCCGCGATGCTGGCGAAGCGAGGCCACGCTCACACCGCCCTCGATGCCATAGCGTCATGCCCGATCACGAACAACGGGACGGTGAGCAGTGTCACGAGCCAGCTGGACGAATCCACGCGCGAGCGCCTGGAACAGAAAAGCCCCGGGAATACGTACTCTCGGCAGCCGATTGCAAGGGGGCCAGGATCAACAGCAGCAACAGAGTTCCCCACGCCGAGCTCACAGAGGGCAGGTCCAAAACCAGGAGAGCAGAAACGGCAGAACCACAGGAGGCGTCATCACCGCCACAGCGATCGGTAGGGTGTCGGCGATGATCCGCACACCGCAGGCGTCCCGTCGCTGATGGACGAGCCCCAGAGGCTGTCCGGTACACCATCCGCACCGTTGCCGCCACTGCGAGCGTCATAACCGCGATGCCGCTCAATTCCAACGTGGGCGGGAGCGCGAAGGTGTCAGGGGAATCCTTGGCCAGAAACTTTCCCGCAGCACTGGATCGAAGATCACGTACCGACGAGGAGGGCTAGCATCAACACCCCCGAAGCCAGCAGAAGCACCCCGGCGGCGAGAAGCGGTTTCACCAGCGATGGCGTGGCAGTGTCCGCAGCAGGCGATGGTAGGGGATTGTGCTGCGGCATCCGATGCCATGGTGGACGATGTGATGAGGCAGGTGCTGTGTTCATATCCCCAGATTCAGGCTCCGGACGCCTTGCGACCATTGCTCGACAGGCCCGGAATGATCGGCCAGTGGGAGGAGACCCGGAGGGCCGTCTCCTCCCACTGGCCGATGGGAGGCGACTGTCTGTGGGCAGCCTGCGGCCATGACCAACGAGCTTCTGGGGTGACCGGTGGAAGCGTGTCGTCGTATGGTTCGCCGCTGCTGGGACTTCCACTGGTCATGGCGCATGTGGTGCTGCTGCTGGACGGGGGAAGTCCTCCACGATGTGATCGTCTCTCAGTTCGCCATCGACCTGCTGTTCGGGAGCATCGCCCTGGCCTTCCTGCCAGCCGCGCTGAGGCGTCGCGGGGAGCCACCCATGCGGTCATTCTCGCCGGGGCCATCAGCACATGCCAAGGAAGCCGCCTGCGTCGCCACTCGCGCTGGTCGCATCTCGGCGAGTAAAGACGCTCCCCTCCTGACGGCCGGCTTCGTTCGCGGCAGGGGCGCACTCCAGATCTGGATGGACAGCTCCACATCAATGACCCAGTTTGAACTTCTTGGGGTGAGTTTGGTTGTGCTGACGGTGTTCCTGATCCCCGCCCTGATCGGGCATTCGCTCGGTGCCCGCGCTGAGCTTCTCCGGTCGCTGCGAGAGCGTGCGGAATTGACCGAGCAGGCGAAACGCGAACGCGAGGAGCGAGGCCGTGTGGAGGAACGCGCGCGGATCTCCCGCGAGATGCATGACGCTCTCGCCCATCGGCTGTCGCTGCTGTCCCTGCATGCCGGTGCCCTGGAGACGCGCCCGGACCTTGACCGTGAGACCATCGCCGCCAGCTGCTCCACCATTCGTGAGCTGGCCGCGACGCCTCCGTGAGCTGCGTCAGATCCTCGCAGTCCTGCACGCCGACGGCACCCGGGACATATCCCGTGCTGAATGGGCTGAGGTCATGGCCGTCATCGATCGGGAACGCGACGCCGGAGCGCACGTCGCCATGACAATCCCATATGGTGGGAGCAGGACTTCCACACAGCTCCCCAAACCCTCCGTCACACCGTGCTGAGGATGGTGGAGGAGGGGCTGACCAATGCCCGCCGCCACGCGCCAGGAGCTCCCGTCGATATCAGATTCCACGCCGATGACGGTGTGAGCGTGCGGATCAGGAACCCGGCCCCGGCGACTGCCGGATCCATGGCCCCTGGACTGGGCAGAGGCCTCGGACTGGCTGGGATGCGGGGCGTGCAGCACTCGCCGGGTGCTGGCCGCAGCCCACGACGAGCCCAGGTTTTCCCCCAGCATCCTGCGCCGTCTGGTCTCCAACGCGGTGGCTGCGCCCTCTCGAACCTCCCGAAGCGGGACATCACCGAACGGGAGCGGAGGTCGCTGACCTGGTGGTGCAGGGCCTGAGCAACCCTGAGATCGCCGCTGAGCTGTACGTGGGGATCACGACGGTCAAAACCCATATCTCCGCGCTGCTTGACAAGTATGAAGTCGCCAACCGGGTGCAGCTGGCCGTTGCGATCCTGTCCGCTGAGCACTCACAGTGAAATAACCCACCCCGATTTCCCGATTCCCAACGGCACGCTACAGACTAGGAACGTGCCACTCGACTCATGATCGTGCTGTCGCTGGTGGTGGTGACGGCTCTGGCCTTCGACTTCACCAACGGTTTCCACGACACCGGCAACGCGATGGCGACATCCATCGCCACGGGTGCCCTGAAGCCCAAGACTGCGGTGACATTGTCCGCAATCCTGAACCTGATCAGGGGCCTTCCTCTCGGTGGAGGTGGCGCTGACGGTGTCGAATGCCGTGGTCAATCTGCAGGACAGCGACGGCGCGCCCCGACCCGAGCTGCTGGTGGACGGCGGGAAGGGGCTGCTGCTGATCGTCCTGGCTGGGCTGGTCGGGGCCATCGTGTGGAATCTGCTGACGTGGCTGTGGGGTTTTGCCGTCGAGCTCCTCCCACGCCCTGTTCGGCGGGCTGATCGGCGCGACCATAGCGGGTCTGGGCGTCAACGGCGTCAAATGGAGTGGCGACGGCACCAAGCTTGACGGGGTGGTCGGCAAGGTGATCCTGCCTGCGCTGCTGTCGCCCATCATCGCCATCGCCGTCGCCAGCATCGGCACGTGGCTGATCTTCGCCATCACCAAGGGAGTGCCCGAGAAGCAGCGGGACGCCAGATTCCGGATGAGGGCAGATCGGGTCCTCGTCGCTGATCTCCCTCGCGCACGGCACCAACGACGCCCAGAAGACCATGGGGGTCATCACCCTGGCGCTGATCGCCACCGAAGCTGGACGGAGCTGCACGCCGTGCCGCTCTGGGTGAAAGGTGGCCTGCGCCCTGGCGATCGCTCTCGGCACCTACCTGGGAGGCTGGCGCATCATCCGCACCATGGGCAAGGGACTCGTCGAGGTCAGCGCACGGGGCCTGGCCGCAGAGGCATCATCCGCGGCCGTGATCCTGACCTCCAGCCACATGGGTTTCGCGCTGTCGACCACGCATGTGGCGACGGTCGATCCTGGGGAAAGCGGGCTGGGCCGCGCAGGATCCAAGGTGAACTGGCGGGTCGCGGGACGGATGCTGGTGGCCTGGGCCATCACGCTGCCATCTGCGGCGCTGGTCGGGGCTGCCATGTGGCTGGTGGGTCACCTCATCGGAGGTTTCCTGGGATCGCTGGTGGTGTTTCTCATTCTGGTGGCGGCCTCCGGATGGATGTATCTGCACTCCCGCAAATCCACCATCGACCACCGGAACGTCAACGATGACTGGGTGGAGAAGGTCGCAGCCTCCGCTGTGCCCACGGCCGGAACTGACAGCACACCGCCGGCGGTCGAATACGCGGTCCTCAGGGCAGAAGAGCGGCCAGCAATGAGCAACTTCCTGCTGGGCCCTGGAGGGTGCCCTGGCATGTCCTGCTCGTCGGCCTGGTCCTCGGTGCGGGCCTGCCCGCCCTCTTCGCCCTCGGCATCCGGGCGCTGTCGATGGGAGCCTCGGACCCGGACCCCGGAGGCCGACGACGTCCGAGCCCGGCGGGCAGAGTCATCGCAGGACTGTGCTTCGCGGTGGTCCTCCTGGGCATCCTTGCCGGCATCGGCGTCATCGTCGCCCATGGGCTGGGGGGCGCAGCTGACCTTCAACGGCCTGATCCCCGTCTTCACCCGTCGCTGAGGGCAGCGGTGCGGTAGCATTTCTCTTTTGGAAGAATCCGCAGTGGCGCGCGTTGAGTGCCGTCTTGTGGTCGGTGGCTCGACGCCGATCTTGGAAAGGCAACATCATGACACAGCACGCCATGAGCGAGAACACGCGCGCTGCAATCGAACTCGTCGACACCTACACGGCCCACAACTACTCGCCGCTGCCCGTCGTCGTCACCGAGGCTTCGGGGGCATGGCTGACTGACATCGACGGCCGTCGCTACCTGGACTGCCTGGCTGCCTACTCGGCCCTCAACTTCGGGCACGGCAACAAGACGTTCATCGGCGTCGCCAAACGGCAGCTGGACCGACTCACCCTGACCAGTCGTGCCGCCCACTCCGATGGGCTCGGCCCATTTGCCCAGAAGCTGGCGAAGCTGGCAGGCAGGACTTGGTGCTGCCCATGAACACCGGGGCCGAGGCAGTGGAGACCGCCATCAAGGTGGCCCGGAAGTGGGGGCATCAGGTCAGGGGCTGCCGCAGGAGCGCGGTGAGATCATTGCCATGCGTAGGTAACTTCCACGGCCGCACCACCACCATCATCAGCTTCAGCGACGACGAGACCGCCCGCGCCGACTACGGCCCCTACACGCCAGGGTTCACGCTGGTGGACTTCGGCGACGCCGAGGCCCTGCGCAAGGCCATCACCCCGGAGACGGTGGCGGTGCTTCTCGAACCCATTCAGGGTGAGGCCGGCATCATCGTGCCGCCGGAGGGCTACCTGCGCCAGGTGAGGGAGATCACCCGGGAGAACAACGTGCTCATGATCTGCGACGAGGTGCAGACTGGCATGGGCCGCACCGGCACCACCTTCCGCTTCCAGGCCGAGGGCGTCGACCCCGACATCATCACCGTCGGCAAGGCCCTCGGGGCGGGCATCGTGCCGTTGTCGGCCGTCATCGCCGACCGTGAGGTGCTTGGACGCTGCAGCCCGGCCAGCATGGGCTCAACCTTCGGCGGCAATCCGCTGGCCTCGCGCCATCGGGGCGGCCGTGTGCGATGCCCTGGCCACCGGCGAGTACCAGCGACGCTCCACCGAGCTGGGGGAGCGGCTGCACGCCGGGCTCGCGACCACCGTCGGGCATGGGGCGACGGCGGTGCGCGGAGCAGGCCTGTGGGCGGGAGTCGACATCGACCCGGCGCTCGGCACCGCCAAGGATGTGTGCATGGATCTGCTGGGCCGGGGCATTCTCCTCAAGGACACCCACGGGCAGACCATCCGCTTCGCGCCGCCCCTGGTGGTCACGGAGGAGGAGATCGATTTGATCGTCCGTGAGTTCGCCGCGGTGCTGCGGGAACGCGCCGCCCGGGCCTGATCCCAGGTGTCGGACAATCGGCTCCAACTCTTCGTCTGCCTGACTTGTGAACGCAGTTGACAATAATCCCGGATTAGAATTTCTGTCATGGAATCGGTGAAATTGATTGACGCCTATGGTCGCGTTGCACGCGACCTCAGGGGTGTCTCTCACCGACCGCTGCAATCTGCGCTGCACCTACTGCATGCCGGCCGAGGGCATGCAGTGGCTGCCCAAGGAGGAGACTCTCAGCGATGAGGAGACGATCCGGCTGATCAGGGTCGCTGTGACGCGGCTCGGGGTGGAGCGGATCCGCTTCACCGGCGGGGAGCCTCTGCTGCGACCCGGGCTGGAACGTATCATCGCCGCCGTCAGTGAGCTGCCTGGCCCGGCTGGGAAACCCTGAGCTGTCCCTGACCACCAATGGTCTCGGCCTCGACAAACGCATCGACAGGCTTGCGCGAGGCCGGGCCTGACCGGGTCAACATCTCCGTCGACTCGCTGGATCCCGTGCGTTACGCGCAGCTCACCAGACGCGACCGGCTGCACGACCTGCTGCGCAGCATTGAGGCGGTTGACCGCGTGGGCCTGCGGCCGCTGAAAGTGAACTCGGTCATCATGCGCGGCATCAATGAGACCGACATCGTTCCCCTGGCCATGTTCAGCCTCACGAGGGGCTACGAGCTGCGTTTCATCGAGCAGATGCCGATCGGCCCCAAGCACGGCTGGCGGCGTGACCAGATGGTCACCGCCGGGGAGATCCTCCAGGAGCTGGGGCGGCGATTCGTCCTGGAGCCTGCGGAGGAGCCACGCGGCACTGCCCCGGCCGAGATGTGGCATGTGGCCGCGGATGCCGAGCAGCCGGGTGGGCGGCTGGGAGTGATCGCGTCGGTGTCGAGTCCGTTCTGCGGTGCCTGTGACCGCACGCGGATCACCTCGGATGGGCAGGTGAGGACCTGTCTCTTCGCCCAGACGGAGACGGATCTGCGTTCGATCCTGCGTTCAGGAGGCGGCGACATGACATCGTCGCTGCCTGGGCTGGAGCGCATGCCGCCAAGCCACGGGCGCACGGCATCGACGAGGCCGGCTTCATCCCGCCATCCAGAACCGAGGAGCGCCATCGGCGGCTAGGAGGAGGAGAATGCATGAGGTCCGGTTCTTCGCAGGTGCCGCTGAGGCCGCTGGAGTCGACGAGATCACCGTCGATGCCCAGGGACTCACTGTGGCTGATGTCGTCGCGCGCCTTGGGCGGGGCAATCGGCACCTGGCTGAGGGTGCTGGGCAAGCTCCTCCTGGCGGACGGCGCCTGTGTGCGCGATCGCGCAGTCAGCGCCTTAGACGTCGGTCAGCTTGATGTCCTACCCCCTTCGCCGGTGGATGACATGCGCTACGGAATCGTTCTGGGAGGTGGCCGGTCGTCGCGGATGGGCACCGACAAGCTTGAGCTGCGCCGCGACGTGCAGACGCTGCTGCAGCAGGTTGTCGAGGCTGCCCTCGGCTGTTGTGGGCTGGTGGTGGTGGCCTCGCCGCACCGGCTGAGGGTTCGACGACCCCAGGGTCGCTTTCGCGGTGGAGGACCCACCGTTCGGTGGCCCTGCGGCGGGACTGGCCGCCGCCGTCGCCGAGCTGCCTCCTGCCCCGCCGGAGGTGGAGAAGGCCGAGGTGCTGCTGCTAGCCGGGGACCCTAGCCTTTGCCGACGAGGTGGTGGGGCTGCTCCTGGCGGCTGAGCTGGGTCCCGACGGCGTCGTCCTGATGGACAGCGAGGGTGGCCGCAATATCTCGCGGCCAGGTATCGCCTTCCAGCTTTGAGGCGCACTCTGCAGGGGCAGAGGAATTGTCGCGATAAATCCATACGAAGGGTCCTGGGCGACCTGAATTTAGCAAGGATAGAGGTTTCAAATTCGGTGATGATCGACCTCGATACCCCAAAAATTGCCCGCGAATGCGGGTTTGGCATCCGGGTTGACTCCGTGGATGAGGAATCTCTGAAGGGTGTGTGAAATTGTGGTCAAGTCGTGCCAAGCTATGCCCATGAGCACTGAATCCGCGCGCCTCGACGGCCCCGCTTCCGACGCCTTGTTGAAGGTCGGAAAATTCTTCACGAAGTGGGACGGGACCGAGGACGGACGAGCGGTCTTCCGTGAGGGGACCAGCGCCGGTGACGTGTTCTATCGGCAGCGTTGGAGCTACGACAAGGTGGTCCGTTCCACCCATGGTGTGAACTGCACCGGGTCGTGCTCGTGGAAGGTGTACGTCAAGGACGGGCTCATCACGTGGGGTCGCAGCAGACCGACTACCCTCTCCCGGTCCTGACCGGCCGGATCTGAGCCCCGCGGCTGCCCCGCGGCGCCTCGTTCCTCCTGGTACACCCTATTCGCCCACCCGGGTGCGCTACCCCTACGCGCGTGGGGTGCTCATTGAGATGTACCGCGAGGCCAAGGCCCGTCTCGGGGATCCCGTCGAGGCGTTCCGTGATGTGGGCTAACGATCCGGTGAAGCGTCGCAGGTACCAGCAGGCGCGCGGCAAGGGAGGCCTGGTGCGCATCTCCTGGGAGGAGGCTCTGGAGATCGCCGCCGCCAGCTATGTCAACACCATCAAGCACTACGGACCGGACCGGTGGTGTCCTTCTCGCCGATCCCGGCGATGAGCATGGTCTCCCATGCCATCGGCACCCGTTTCACCCATCTCCTTGGCGGAGCCATGACCAGCTTCTACGACTGGTATGCGGACCTGCCGTCGCCAGTCCCCAGGTCTTCGGCGACCAGACGGATGTGTGCAGAGTCCGGTGACTGGTGGGACGCCACCTATCTCATGATGTGGGGATCGAACGTGCCGATAACCCGCACGCCCGACGCCCACTGGATGGCGGAGGTGCGCTACCGCGGAACGAAGGTGGTTGTCGTCAGCCCTGACTATGCCGACAACGTGAAGTTCGCCGACGAGTGGCTGCCCGCGCAGCCCTGGAACCGACGCTGCCCTCGCGATGGCGATGGGGCATGTGATCCTCAAGGAGAACTTCGTCGACCGGAAGGTGGAGTACTTCGACCAGTACGCCAAAGCAGTACACCGACCTGACCATGCTCGTCACCCTGGAGGAGCATCCGGACGGGCATGGGCTGACGGCCTCGAAGTTCCTGACTGCCGCTGATCTGCTCGCGCACCGCAACGAGTCCGATGCGCAGTTCAAGACGGTGATGTGGGATCAGAACACCTGGTCTCCGGCTGTGCCGAACGGCTCCATGGGGTTCGGTACTCCGCTGATGGCGAGGGCAAGTGGAATCTCGACCTGGGGAACATCAAGCCGCTCCTGACGCTGCACAACCAGGTGGGCTCCCGCGCCGTCGAGGTCGCCCTCCCGTGCTTTGAGGATCCACGCGGCCAGGGCAGCATCATCCGGCGCGGCGTTCCTGCACGCATCGTCGAGGGCAAGCTCGTGACCACCGTCTTCGACCTCATGCTGGCGCAGTACGGGGTGCAGCGTGAAGGGCTGCCGGGTCAGTGCCCACTGGATACGACGACGCGCAGACCCTTACACCCCTGCATGGCAGGAGACCATCAGCTCCGTTCCGGCGGAGGCGTGTGTGCGAGCCGCCCGCGAGTTCGCCAGCAACGCTGAGAGTCGCAGGGCCGCACCATGATCATCATCGGTGCCGGCATCTGCCACTGGTTCCATGCCGATGTCACCTACCGCTCGATCATGGCGCTGCTGATGATGTGCGGCTGCATTGGGCGCAACGGTGGTGGCTGGGCCCATTACGTGGGGCAGGAGAAATGCCGTCCCATGACGGGGTGGTTCAACACCGCCAACGCCATGGACTGGACTCGTCCGCCGCGCACGCATGATCGGCACCGCCTACTGGTATATGCACACTGACCAGTGGCGCACTGACGGCTACTCCGCGGACCGCATCACCTCTCCGCTGTCAACGGGCAAACTCGACGGCATGCATGCCGCCGATTCCATCGCATTGTCTCAGCGTCTCGGCTGGATGCCGTTCTATCCGTCGTTCGACAGGAACCCCCTCGACTTGGCAGACGAGGCGTTGGCGGCTGTCGACCGCGGCGAGTACGAGTCACCGCAGGAGTACGTCGCGGCGAAGCTGAAGTCGGGGAGCTGAAGAGCGCGCTGGAGGACATCGACGCCCCCGAGAACTGGCCGCGCACCATGATCCTGTGGCGCTCCAACCTGTTCGGCTCCTCGGCGAAGGGCGCTGAGTACTTCAGCAAATACCTTCTGGGCACCCACAACAATGTGATGGAGAACGGGCATGGAGCCGACCAGCGGCCCAAGGTGGTCAAGTGGCACGACGAGGCCCCCTGAGGGAAGCTCGACCTGCTCATCACCTCGGACTTCCGCATGACGTCCTCCACGCTGCTCAGCGACATCGTCCTGCCGGCGGCAACCTGGTATGAGAAGTACGATCTGAGCTCCACCGACATGCACCCGTTCGTCCATGCCTTCACCCGGCGATCACGCCGCCCTGGGAGAGCGCGCACGGACTTCCGGATGTTCACCGACCCTGTCCCGCAAGATCGGGGAACTGGCCAAGGGGCGTCTCGATACCCGCAAAGACTTGGTCGCTGTGCCCATGCAGCACGACACCCCAGGCCAGATAGCTCAGCCCGGCGGCACCGTCCCCGACTGGCGAGGCACCGACCTTCCTGCCGTGCCAGGCAGGAATCTGCCGGTGCTGGCAGTGGTGGAACGCGACTACACCGCCATCGCGGACAAACTGCTGACTGTCGGCCCCCTGGCGGAAAGCTGGGCTCACGACGAAGAACATCACCCTATGACGTGAGCCATGAGGTCAAGCGCCTGGCCCAGATGCACGGCGTGTTCCTCCGGCCCCGCCGAGAGGGCGTCCGGCCATCGACACCGACGCGCGGCTGGCGGAAGCTATCCTCACGTTCTCCGGCACCACCAACGGTGAGCTGGCGGTGCAGGGATTCAAGAGCCTGGAGAAGAAGACCGGCCGTGATCTCGTGGACTACGCGGCCGGTGCTGAGGAGAAGCGCGTCAGCTACATTCAGACGCAGCAGTCCCCACAGCCGGTCGTGACGCCGCCGGAGTGGTCGGGGTCGGAGACAGGCGGCAGGAGGTATGCCGCGTTCACCATCAACACCGAGCGCCCTCAAGCCCTGGCACACTCTCTCCGGGCGGATGCACTTCTTCCTGGACCACGACTGGATGACCGACGCGGGTGAGAACCTGCCGATCTTCCGGCCGCCTCTGGACATGGTGCGCGATTACGGCGAACCCGCCCTCGGGGGCGCGGGGGAGCGGGCCGTCACGGTGCGGTACCTGACGGTGCACAACAAGTGGGCCATCCACTCGCAGTACCAGGACAACCCCTACATGCTGACGCTGGGGCGTGGCGGCCCCAGGCCTGGCTCAGCGTGGAGGACGCCGCTGCCATCGGCGTCGCCGACAACGACTGGGTTGAGCTGACCAATGCCAACGGCGTGTTTGTGGCCCGTGCCATTGTCTCGCCGAAGCTGCCGCCAGGGGTCTCCTACGTGCAGCATGCCCAGGAGCGTGTCGTCGACACCCCGAAGTCGCAGGCCACAGGTCGCCGCGGCGGCATTCACAACTCGGTGACCCGCATCCTTCTCAAGGCCACCCACCTGATCGGCGGCTACGCCCACCTGGCCTACGCATTCAACTATTTGGGGCCAAGCGGCGTCCAGCGGGACATTGTCTCGACGGTGCGTCGCCGCTCCCAGGAGGTGACCTACTGATGCCCAAGCGACGTCGCGTCATGGCCCACGTGGCCATGGTCATGAACCTGGACAAGTGCATCGGCTGCCACACCTGCTCAGTCACCTGCAAGCAGGCCTGGACCAACCGTGCCGGCTCCGACACATCTGGTTCAACAACGTGAGACCCGCCCGGGCAGGGAGTATCCGCGAACCTATGAGGACCAGAAGAAGTGGCAGGGCGGCTGGGTTCGCACCAAGTCCGGCCGGCTGAAGCTCCGCTCCGGAGGCCGGTTCAAGAAGCTGCTCAGCATCTTCGCATCCCGGTGCAGCCGGAGATCGGCGACTACTACGAGCCCTGGACCCACGACTACGAGAACCTCACTGCGGCGCCCCTTGGCGACGACTACCCGGTGGCGCGCCCGAAGTCCCTGGTGACCGGCAAGGACATGGCCATCAAGATGTCGCCGAACTGGGACGACTCGCTCGGCGGCATTCACGAGACGGGGCCTGATGACCCCATCGTGAAGAAGCTGCGGGAAGAGGCCAACCTGCAGATCAAGTTCGAGTACGAAAAGACCTTCATGTTCTACGTGCCTCGGATCTGCGAGCACTGCCTCAACCCGTCGTGCATGGCCTCCTGCCCCTCGGGTGCGATCTACAAGCGCGCCGAGGACGGCATCGTGCTGGTTGACCAGGACAAGTGCCGGGGGTGGCGGCAGTGCATCACCGCTGCCCTACAAGAAGATCTACTTCAACCATCGCACGGGCAAGGCGGAGAAGTGCACGTTCTGCTACCCGAGGATTGAGGCGGGCATGCCGACGGTGTGCTCGAGACCTGCGTGGGTCGGCTCCGCTACATCGGCATCATCCTCTACGACCCTGACCAGGTGACGAAGGCAGCCCTGGCCGATGACCAGGACCTCTACGAGGCTCAGCTGGATCTGATGCTTGATCCGAACGATCCGGAGGTGATCGCTGATGCCCGTGAGAACGGCATCCCCGCCGACTGGATTCTGGCGGCGCAGCGGTCTCCCGTCTACGCCCTCATCAAGCACTTCAAGGTGGCGCTGCCGCTGCATCCGGAGTATCGCACCATGCCCATGGTCTGGTACGTGCCGCCGCTGTCGCCCGTCGTCGATCTGCTGAAGTCGCAGGGCATGACTCCGGGCCGGAGGCAACCTGTTCAGCGCCATCGACGCCCTGCGGATCCCAGTGGAGTATCTGGCGGAGCTGTTTACGGCCGGGGACACCGAGATCGTGACACTTGTGCTGCAACGCCTGGCGGCGTGCGTTCCTACATGCGTGACATCACCCTCAACCGGGAACGGCAGCGGAGCTGGCGCATGCCGTCGGGATGACGCCCGAGGCCCATGGAACAGATGTACCGGCTGCTGGCCATCGCCAAGTACGACGAGCGCTACGTGATCCCGCAGGCCCACTACGAGAGGGCCCACACCTGGAGGAGATGGTCTGCGCCCTGGACTACGAGGGTGGTCCCGGCGCAGGGGGCGGCGGGCCGTACGCCAGCGCCATGGGCAACGTGGTTCCCGTGACCATTGAGAGCTATGCCTCGGCAAAGGCTCGGCGGGAGAGTAGGGCACATGGACCCCAGGCTGGTGTTCAGCGCGGCGGCGCTGCTGTTGAGCTATCCCGACGAGGAACTGCTCGGGCAGCTCGACCTGATTGAGGAGGCGTTGGCGGGAACGGAGGTCTCAGAGCTCTTCGCCCCGACCATCGCCCATCTGCGTGCACAGCCGCTACTCGACGTGCAGGCCTGGCATGTGCAGGAGTTCGACCTGTCGCGACGGCATGCCCTGCACCTGACCTACTGGACTGACGGGGACACGAGGCGACGCGGCGAGTCCCTGCTGCGCTTCAAACAGGTGTACCGGGACTCCGGGCTGCTGGTGAACCTGGACGGGGGGCTGCCCGATTACCTGCCGATGGTTCTGGAGTTCGCCGCAGATGGGAATCCCGAGGCCGGGATTGGTCTGCTGAACGACTACAGGGGCCTCGTTGAGCTGCTGCGCATCGGCCTGAGGGAGGACAATCTGCCCCCAGGTCGGGGTAGTGGAGGCCGTCTGCCTGATGCTCGGCGGTCCATCGCCCCAGACCCGATCCGAGGTGGCCAAGCTCATCCAGGGCCCGCCGACCGAGACCGTCGGCGCTTGGGGGCCGACCTGCTCCCATACCCCCAGCTCATGGGACACTGAGATGCACGTTCTGCTGAATACTGAAAGCCCGATCACGGGGCTGGACATCTTTCTGTGGGGGGTTCTGCCGTATCTCACGGCGGCTGTGCTGATCGGCGGCACGATCTGGCGGGCGAAGTACGACCAGTTCGGCTGGACCACGCGCTCGTCCCAGCTCTATGAGTCGAAGATGCTGAAGATCGCCTCTCCGCTGTTCCACTTCGCGATGCTCGCGGTGTTCATGGGGCATGTTGTCGGGCTGATGGTGCCCAAGGCGCTGACCGACTGGGTGGGGTCAACCAGGAGATGTACCACATGGGTGCGCTGTTCGGCGGCGGCATGGCGGGCATCGGTCTGGTCGTCGGGCTGCTGCTGCTGCTGTGGCGGCGTTTCTCCAATAAGGCGATCACCCGAGCCACCACCCTCAATGACAAGATCATGTACATCGGCCTGGCGACGGTCATCGGGCTCAGGGATGGTGGCGACCTGACTGGTGACCACACTCCCGATGGGCATCACCACAACTACCGCGAGACCGTGTCAGTGTGGTTTCCGCTCTCTGTTCGTCTTCCAGCCTGACCTGACTGCCATGAAGGCCTCCACCTGGCAGTTCCAGACGCACATCGTCCTCGCTCTCGTGCTGATTGCGGCGATCCCGTTCACGCGGCTGATACACGCCTTCTCCATGCCGCTGCATTACCTGTTCCGGCCATACATCGTTTATCGTTCCTGGCCCGAAAGACCGCCCATCCGCTACTGTCAAGGGACGGGGGTGGGACCCCGTCGGCACTAGAGACAACCAGAGCGAGTCGCCGCCGCTGACTGCTGGCCCGTCTCTGCCACCGTGTAGAGAAAAGAGCTGAAAATTGAGCAAGCACCTGATCGAGGTCGAGCCCATCCATGAGACCGGTGAGGGTGCCGGTCGGGTGATGACCTTGTCACCATCGCCTTCACCCTGATGTTCGCGGTGTGGCTGATGTTCGGCATCCTCGGCATCCCGATCCAGCAAGAGCTGGGGATCAGCGACGAGCAGCTGTCCTGGATCTCCGCGGTGGCGAGTTCTCAACAGTTCGATGTGGCGGCTCCCCGCGGGCATCATCACCGACCGCATCGGTGGAGCGTCGCGTGACTTTGTTCCTGTTGTTCGCCACCGCCATTCCCGCGTATCTGGTGTCGCTGGCGAACAACTACGCGATGCTGCTGGTGCTGTCGCTTCCTCGTCGGTTTCCCGCCGGAAACCTGTTCTCGGTGGGTACCGCGTGGAATGCGGCTGGTTCAGCAAGAATCGGCAGGGCTTCGCGCTGGGCCTGTTCGGGGCGGGCAACGTCGGCGCATCTGTCACGAAGTTCATCGGGCCCCCACTGATTGCCGCCACGGCTGGCAGCACCTATGCCCTGGGCATCCAGGGGATGGCGTCTGGTTCCGGTCATCTATGCCGGTCTTCTGATCCTGATTGGACTGGTGACATGGCTGGTGGTGCCCAGGGCAGATCGGGCGCCAGGAACAGCCAAATCGATTCGCGAGATGCTGCAGCCGCTGCGCCATCCGGGTGTGGCGATTCAGCCTCTATTATGTGGCGGTGTTCGGGCCCACGTCGCGTTGTCGGCCTGGCTGCCGGTATTACGTCGACAACTTTCACGTCGATCTGGCATACGGCGGGCCTGCTGACCGCCACCTTCATCTTCCCTGCCTCCTGCTGCGGCCCCTGGGCGGCTGGCTGAGCGACCGTTGGGGTGCCCGGCGAGTTATGTACTGGACATTCGGCCTGATGCTGCTGAGCAGCGGTGTTCTCATGATGCCCAACGGCTTTCTGACCATCGTTCATCCCGACGGTAGTGAGACCACTCACTGGCACTCACGCAATGAACCTACCATTGTTCAGGACCCTGGTCTTCCTGCTGGGCTGTGCCATGGGCTTCAGCAAGGCCGCGGTCTAGCAAACACATTCCCGAGTACTTCCCTGACAACGTCGGCTCTGTCGGGGGCTCGTCGGTATGCTGGGTGGCCTTGGTGGCTTCTATGTACCCCGCTGTTCGCCTACACCAAGACCTGGAGCGGCTTTCCCAGCAGCACCTTCTTCTGTGTTTTTCGTGCTGGTGGCCATCTGCCTCGTGTGGATGCACTTGACTATCCATCGGATGCTCGACAAGGCTTCCCTGAGCTGGCTGACAAGATCGACAAGGGAAGGTGACGAGTGATGAGCGCCCAACAAGCTGTGAAGGGGACTGGCTGCAACAGTGGGACCCGGAGGATGAGAAAGTCCTGGGACAAGAGCCTGGCCTGGAACACCCTGATCGTCACCACGGTCAGCCTCACCCTGTGCTTCGCCGCCTGGTTCCCGCCGACGCGCTGGTGCCAGAAGCTGACTGCGCTCGGTTTTGGCATCGACACTTCCGGCCTCTATTGGTTGGGCCGCGATGCCTGGGCTCTCTGGCGGTCTGCTGCGTCTGGTCTGGATGGTGCTGCCGCCCATCATGGGTACCCGGAAGATGGTGACGCTGACCACCGTGGCGCTGGTGCTTCCGCTGGTCGGCTGGGCATTCGCGATCCAGAACAACCAGACGCCCTACTGGGTGCTGATGCGCTGGCCTTCCTGGCGGGTATCGGCGGCGGGGCCTTCTCCGGATTCATGCCGTCCACGTCGTTCTTCTTCCCCGGAAGGCTCAGGGCACGGCACTCGGCATCCAGGCCGGTGTCGGCAACTTCGGGGTTCTCGCTGGTGCAGCTGCTCACCCCTGGCTGATTGGCTTCGGCATGGTCGGCTCCGCGCAGCTCGTGGCTACCTCCGGTGGCGGAACGAAGGAGGTGTACTACCAGAATGCGGCGCTGGTGTATGTTCCGATTGCACTGGCTGTCGCCATCTGGTCCTACATCGTGTTGCGCTCTGTGCCGGTGAGGCCAACATCCGGCAGCAGTTTGACATCTTTGGGAACCAGGACACCTGGTGGATGACGCTGCTCTACATCATCGACCTTCGGCACCTTCTCCGGGCTTTCGGCGCAATTTGGGCTGCTGATGGGCAATCTCTACTGGCTCGGGGAAACAGCGCCATCGTCTCCGGCGGGCAGGTCCTCATTGAGGGCTACACCCTGCCGGGACCCTGTGGCCCTATGTCTTCCTGGGGCCTCTGGTGGGCGCAGGGGCCCGTGTGCTGTTCTCGCCGCTGACCGACCGTATGGGTGGGGCGATCTGGACGCTGATCTCAGGCGTGGGTCTGGTGATCTCCATCGTGCTCACGATCCCTCCTGACACCTGACACCTCCAGTGCCTCGGCCCTGCAGGGGGTTTCACCCAGTTTCTGTGGGGATGCTCGCGATCTTCCTGTTCTCTGGGATCGGCAACGCTCCACCTTCAAGCAGATGCCTATGATCTTCGAGCGACGCCAGGCCGGTGGCGTGATTGGCTGGACTGCTGCCGTCGCGGCCTTCGGGCCGTTCCTGTTCGGCGTGGGCCTGACTCTGATGTCCCCGACCCTCTTCTACATCATCGGCGTCGTGTGGGCGGTCGCCTGCATCAGGATCACCTGGTGCGTTACGCGCGCAAGGGCGCGGCGAAGCCGAGCTGAGGATGGCACATTGATTCGTGAGGCATCCGTGGTTGACACGGGACGATTGACGGCGACGCCCTGCTGCGCTCTGTGCAGGATGAGCGCGCAGGGGCCGTCGTCAGCTTCGCCGGTGTGGTGCGCAACCACGATCACGGGGTTGCCGTGACGGGCATTGAGTATGTGGCACATCCGTCCGCTGACCGGGTGTTGCGGAGATCGTCGCCGAGTATGAGGGGCGGTGCACGGCATCGCCGTTCAGCATCGTGTGAAGGCTCGGCATCGGTGGTGTGGCCCTTTACCTGGCGGTTTCGGCCTCCCACCGCAAGGAGGCCATCTCCTGCATGGATGAGCTGATTGACGAGATCAAGGCGCGGCTGCCGATCTGGAAGAAGCAGTTCCTGGCCGATGGCACCCACGAGTGGTCTGGCAATGCCCCTGACGGATGAGCAGCGGGAGCGCTACATCCGCAACATCGACGCTCGTCGGCCTCGGCGTTGAGGGTCGGGGAGCGGCTGCTCGCGCTCGTCGGTGCTGGGTGATCGGGGCGGGAGGCCTGGGCTCTGCGGCACCGCCGTACCTGGCTGCTGCGGGGGTGGGGCGGATCGGCGTCGTCGACGGTGGCGTCGTCGAGTTGATGAACATGCAGCGTCAAGTGCTGCACACTGAACTGGGACGTTCAAGACCTCCTCAGCTGTTGAGCGGCTGGGGGCCCTCAACCCCGGATCATCGTCGAGGGGTTCCGGAGTATCTGACCTTGGAACGCGCAGCCGAGGTGTTTCCCAGTTCGACCTCGTGATGGACTGCACCGATACCTTCGCGGCGAAGTTCCTGATCTCTGATGCTCGCCGAGCGGTGAGGGGCCCCGGTTGGTGCGGGCATCGGCCGTCGGGATGCAGGGTCAGTGCAGTGTTTTCGGTGTCCCGGACCGTTACGGGGATCGGCTCTATCTGCGGGACCTCATTCCCGAGGAGCCTGCTGACGCGCCTATCCGAAGGCCACTGACATCGGGGTGCTGGGGCCATGCGTGGGTCAGCTGGGCACCCGTGCAGGCCACAGAGGCCATCAGCTGCTGGCCGGATTCGGGGAGCCGTTGGTGGGCAGGGTGGCGGTGCTTGATGCGCTGCGGTCGCGGTGGGATTGTCTTCCATTGAGGAGGTGCGGTGAGAGCGTTGAGGAGCATCTGACCGGGTGCTGGGGCCTGGCTGGGCGGCTGGAGGCAGAGCTGCCCATTGGGGAGGGCGACGGCCGGACGCTGGTTGAGGATCTGCCCGCCAGGATGCCGGTGCCGCCCTTCGACAACCCGCGATGGATGGTTTCGCGGTGCGAGCCGCCGACCTGGCGACGGGTGTGGTTCTCCAGGTGGTGGGGGACATTCCGCCGGGGCACGTGACCTGCCGGTGGTTGGGGCGGGGCAGGCTGTCGCATCATGACAGGTGCGCCCATGCCACCCGGCGCTGACACCGTCGTCCCTGTGGAGCTGACAGACCAGCCGTCTGGGGGCGAGTGCGCTTCCTGACGTGGTTGGCATCACTGAGATCGTCGCTGCGGGACGGCATGTGCGTCACCGTGGGGAGGATACCCAACCAGGTCAGGTCGTGCTGCGTGCTGGTCTGCGATGGAGCCCTGCGGCTGCCTCGGCCGCATCCTCCGTCGGCTACGCGCAGGTGCGCTGGTGCGACGTCCCGGGTCGCAGTGTTGGCGACGGGATCGGAGCTTGTCCCCGCCGGGGTTCCCCTCGGCCCCGGTCGAGATACCGGACTCGAACTCGCTGCTGCTTGCGGGGCTCGTCCGGCAGTTTGGGAGGTGATCTTCGCCAGTATGGTCTCCGACGATCCGGGGAGTTCGCGGATGCCCTCGTGGAGGCGGGTGGAGGCGGATCTGGTTCCTCACCACCGGGGAGTGTCCGTGGGGGCCTTTGAGGGTGGTCGGGCAGGGTCACTGAAGGTGACATTGAGTTCGCGAAGGTCGCGATGCAGCCTGGGAAACCCCAGGCCAGTGGGGCTGCTGAAGGCGCGAGGTGGGCGACGGGTTCCGATGCTCGGCCTGCCCGGGAACCCGGTGAGCGTTTTTCGTCTCCGCCTGGGTGTTCGTCCGACCGGTGATCGCCGTTCTGGGCGGCTACCGGGTGCCGCCGAAGCTTTTCGAGACCGTGGCTGCTGAGGGCTGGACGGGACCGAGGGAGCGCAGGCAGTACATTCCCGTTGTCTTCACTGAGGATGGGGCGCTTCCGGTGCATCGGCTGGGCTCCGGCTCCCACTTGGTGGCCAGCCTCGCCCTGGCGGAGGGGCTGGCCATCGTGCCGGAGGGGAGCCGCTGGCGTCACCGCCGGGGATCATCTCACCTGCTTTAGGGTGTGACCCCATGGAGTTCACTCATCTTGATGAACGCGGGCAGGCCCGCATGGTTGACGTGACGGCCAAGCAGCCGACTGTCCGCTCGGCGAGGGCGGAAGCTGCTGTTCGCTGTTCTGCGGAGGTGGTGGCGGCGCTGCGTGATGGGACGGTGCCGAAGGGTGACGTGCTCGCGGTGGCTCGCGTCGCCGGCATTGCGGCCGCGAAGAAGGTGCCGGAGCTGCTGCCTCTGGCCCACGTGATCGGTGTGCATGGGGTGGTCGTCGACCTTGAGGTGGTGCAAGACGGCGTGGCGATCTCCTCGACGGTCCGCACTGCGGATCGCACGGGCGTGGAGATGGAGCCCTGACCGCGGTCACCGTCGCGGCCCTGGCTGTTGTCGACATGATCAAGGGTGTTGATCGGAATGCTGAGATCACCGGGGCCCGGGTCGTCGCGAAATCGGGGGACGCTCCGGCGACTGGGTGCGTTAGCCAGACGATGGCCGGGAGAGGGTCGTGGTCGGCTCCGTCGAGTTGATCGACCATGCTCCAGCAGCGGTCCGACGACGGCGATGGTGTCCCGCGCCCCACCCCGGGAGCCGGGGGCGTTGATGATCACGGCCCGTGGGTCGCCCTCCAGAACTCCGGCAATGCCGCGGGGACAGCAGGGCGCGTGGCTCCTTCTGCGCGCCGACGCGGCGCCTCCTCCATCGGTCCGGGGATCTCGTAGGCGATGAGCTCGCGGACCGTCTCGACGGTGACGTCGGTGGGGCTGATCCCTGTCCCGCCGGTGGTGAAGATGATGCGCGCCCCGTCACGCTGCGCCGTGAGGATGGCGTCGCGAATCGAGGCTGGGGGTGTCGGGGACGATGACGGGATCGGCCACTGCGAATCCCAGGTCAGCCAGGGCCGTTCGGAGAACGGGTCCTGAGCGGTCCTCGTACACGTCCTCGGCGGCGCGGTCTGAGCAGGTGATGACGGTGGCGTGGGTCATGACGTCACCCTATCGGATGGCGCATTTCCGCTTTTGCTGATGATATGGTCAGCCGCATGGAGAGAATTCGGATTTCCGCTGCGGCGGTGTTGCTGGAGTGTCAGCGATGACACGGTGAGGCGTTGGATCGACGCGGGTCGGCTGACGGCTGAGCCGGATGATGCCGGACGGCAGACCATCGACGGCGCTCAGCTGGCGCAGTTCGCGGTGGAGCTGGCTGACGATTCGCTTGATGCCATGGATGAGGGGGGTCGTCGCTCCGCCCGCAATCATCTGACCGGTCTGGTCACCAAGGTCATCTCCGACAAGGTGATGAGCCAGGTGGAGATGCAGTGCGGACGCTACCGGATCGCTCTCTCATCTCCACAGAGGCCGTGCAGGAGCTTGGCCTTGAGCCAGGTTCGGTTGCCACCGCAGTCATCAAGGCGACCAATGTCACTATCGAAGGAAGAGGCAAATGAAACGCATCGCGGCTCTTGCGGCAGTCCTGCTGGTCTCGGCTTGCGGGTCGGCTCAGAATCAGGGCGCCACACCGTCAGCCAGCAGCCCGGCTCCCACGGCGTCGGCGTCCAGCTCCGCCACCTCGGTGAGAACAAGACCGAGAAGACGGTGGTGTTCGCGGCGGCCTCGCTAAATAAGGTGTTCCTGAGATCGCCCCCGCGACGTACACCTTCGACGGCTCCTCCGGGCTGGTTGACCAGATGAAGGGCGGCGCGCCTGCCGACGTGTTCGCCTCAGCTGACAAAAGAAAAACATGGACAAGGCTGTTGAGGCGGGGCTGATCGACGGCGAGCCCGTCATGTTCGCCACCAACTACCTGGTCCTCGTCACTCCGGCGGACAATCCCGGCGGCATCACCGGCTTCGATGGAGTCTCTGGACGGAAAGCGGCTCGTGATCTGCGCCGCCGACGTTCCCCGGAGCCGCCACGGCGAAGCTGGCCGAGAAAGATGGGCAAGACCCCTGCAGCCCGTCTCGGAGGAGTCCAAGGTCACCGACGTGCTTGGCAAGGTCACCTCAGGGAGGTCGATGCCGGACTGGTCTACGCCACCGACGCCACGAGCGCCGGGGACAAGGTCAAGACCTTCGACATTGCCAGCGCCAAGGAAGACCCCAACACCTATTGGATCGCCAAGGCCAAGGGCGCGAAGGACTCCGAGGGTGCTGATGCATTCATCGCGAAGATCACCGGGGAGGGTGCCGCGGTGCTGCAGAAGTACGGGTTCGGCCCTGCCAAGTGAGCCATTTCCCGCGGTGGGCGTGGCTGCCGTTCGGGATGGGTATCCTGCTGCTGGCCAGCCCACTGCTGGGGATGCTCGCCCGGGTCTCCTGGGCTGAGCTCCCCCGCTCTGCTGGCGTCGCAGAGGGCTCAGGATGCTCTCCGACTCAGCCTCATCACCTGCTCGATCTCGACCCTGGTGGTCACGGCCATCGGGGTTCCCGTTTCCCTGGTGCTGGCCCGCAGCCGAGGCTGGTGGACGTCCGGGGTTCGCACACTGGTGACTGTTCCGATGGTGCTTCCGCCTGTCGTCGCAGGCCTGGCGTTGCTGGTCACCTTTGGTCGTCGAGGGACTGCTGGGGGCTCCGCTGTGGGCCTTCGGGATCGAGATCGGCTTCTCCACCGTCGCGGTCATCGTCGCCCAGTCCTTCGTGTCGCTGCCGTTCTTGGTGGTGTCCTGGAGGGGCGCTGCGCTCCTCGAAGGCCGGTATGAGCGGGTGGCGGCGAATCTGGGGGCCAGGCCGAATCGTGTGTTCTGGAGGATCACCCTGCCGGTGATGGCCCCGCGCTTGCCTCTGGGGTAGCGCTGTCCTTCGCCCGAGCACTCGGCGAGTTCAGTGCGACCCTCACCTTCGCCGGGTCTTTGCAGGGGCATCACACGAACCCTGCCTTTGGAGATCTATCTGCTGCGGGAGTCTGATTCCGACATCGCGATGGCACTTTCGCTGGTGCTGATTGTGATAGCTGTGCTGATTGTGCTGCTGTCGTCGCGTCTTCGGGCATGGGGGGAGCATGGCTGAGCTGCTGTTGATCGACGCCGAGGTGGCTCCCGTGACATCCGGTTGAGGCTGGAGGTTTTTCGAGGGGCAGACGGTGGCTGTCATCGGCCCTAACGGCGCTGGCAAATCGACGCTCCTGGACCTGATTGCGGGGTCGCTTCGACCCACCGCCGGATCAGTCAAGGTTCGAGGCGAGGAGGTCTCGGGGCCGCGTCGTCATCTTCCGCCGTATTGTCGCGGGTCTCCATGTGGAGCAGCGACCTTTTGCTGTTCCCCATCTGGATGTGCTGCGGCAACGTCGTTTTTCGGCCCCGGTCCGGGGGTGCCGAAGGCCGAGGCGCGGCGTCGTGCGATGGAGGAGCTGGAGGCGGTGGGCTGCGCCGATCTGGCAGCCCGGCCGTCGAGTGGGCTCTCGGGTGGGCAGGCGCAGCGGGTGGCGTTGGCGCGGGCGCTGGCCGTTGACCCGGACATCGTCTTGCTGGATGAGCCGTTCGGTGCGCTGGACGCCACCGTGACCCCGAGCTGCGACGCCTGCTGCGGGAGCGGCTCCGCGGTCAGACGACGGTGCTCGTCACCCGCGAGCTGGTGGATGTGGTGGCGTTGGCTGATCGAGTAGCGGAGCTGGCGCGGGGGCCGCGTGGTTGCCAACGGCCAGGTGGATGAGCTGTTCCAGGCACCCTCCACTGCCTTTCTCGCGGATTTCGTCGGGGTGAATCTGCTGCACGGCCGAGGTGACGGCGACCGGCTGTGGCTATGATGACCACATCGCCGTCACCGGTGGTGGGGAGTCGCTTGCCGGGGCGGGGCGCGCGGTCTTCGCCCCGTCTGCGGTGAGCCTGTTCCGCCATGCCCCGCAGGGCAGCTCCCCCAATCAGGTGGAGGTGGGTGTCGTCGGTGTGGAGGATCGCCGCTTCGGGCAGCGGGTGACCCTGGAGGTCGCGGGGCAGCGTTTTGCTGCGGACATCACGGCGGCTGCGGCGGCGGAGCTTGGCCTTGCTGAGGGGGTGCGTCTGGTGGCGGCCGTCAAGGCCACCGAGGTCACCCTGCATCCGAGTCCAGAATCCATCTGAGCTGCCGCTTCCTGCTGCATTCCCTCTCAACCTGTGTGATGTGCCGGGACCATGAGATGGCGACGATGCGTCTTTGTGTCGTCTTTTCGGCCAGGATGTGGTTGCTTGTTGCGATGGGGGTTGACGGCTGGGGTGGTCGCGAACGTAGCGTGTAGCAACCTCAAATTTCGTTGGAAGGGATCATGATGAAATTCTCGATGGAACAGGAGACCTTGGTCAGGCTTGGACAGCGTAGCCAGAGCGAATCCGAGGATCTGACGGTGCTGGTTCGTCGACTGTTTGAGGCGGCTGAGCCTCTCAGCGGACAGGTCAACGGGCCCGCCCGCGCGGCCATCGACCGTTACAAGAACAGCATCGACGAGATCGCCGGGGCATTGAACGGAGCCCTGTCCGGGATCGTCGGCTCCATCTCGCAGCAGAACCGGGCATTTGTCACCGCAGCTGATGAGGGCGCGGCCGCCCATGACCGGGCTGAGAAAGCCTCCGACTTCAGCAGCGTCGGGTTCTTGCAGCGCATCGGCCCCAGCTGATCGCTGGCGCATGGCCCGTTGCGGGCACGTGAAATGTAGAAACGTACAACAGAAGGCTGAAGTGATGAGCGGGAATCAGATAGATCGCAATGACTATAGCGTCGGGGCCTCGCAGGCTGCCCAGGCGAATTTTTGAGGGCTGTGGCGAGCCAGCTGAGGCTGCGCTTGACCGCCGTGACGCCGATGTGAAGCAGGCGATGGCGGAGTATCAGGCCGACGGAGTCTCGGATCAGTATGCGCAGTTGGAGCAGCAGTGGAATACGGCTGGACGTCAGGTGCGCGAGGTGATCAACGGCATCCGTCAGTCCTTGGCTGACAATGACGATGTCGCCATGCGGGCGCTGTCGACGGCCAGGTCGAGCATTCCAACCTGATGAGGGTGGAGCTCACCCGCTGGCGGATGAGTGGACTGAGGACTACTCGCTGCTGCAGTGCTCCAGTGAGCGTGTCACCCTTTCGGCTCCGGTACGGGCTTTCCTCCATGAGGCGCGTGCCAATGGCGTCAGGCCCATCCTGCTGACTCCTGAGTCGGCTCATCTGAGCTGGTTCGTAGCTGATGAGCTGCGGTTTGCGGGTGGCTATTGGGCAGTGCACACGCGGAGTATGGAAGTCTATGACGCCCGATCCGGGTATCGCATCCGGTCTTTTTCCCGGTCTGTGGCGGGATTTCGATCAGAACCGGATGCAGCTGTGGTCGCTGAGGGAGCTGAATCCGAGGGCTCAGGGCGCGTTCTTCTTTGACGTGTTCACCCGGGAGCGGGCGGTTTGAGAACACCCTGGCTGGTGGTGTTGCCGAGCACATGGTGGCTGGTCTGGGCGGAGGTGGCCTGGTGCGCTGGGATGTGACGGAGCCGCTGGCCAATCCCTGGTCCAGGCGTGATGCGACGATGTCGATGCGATATCAGATGCCTGCGTCGGAAAGACACTTGGCACGCAGTGACCGGGACGCGGCGGTGAGCATCACGGTGTCGAGGACTCGAACGGGGTTGTTGGAGCACACGCGCGGACTGGTTCCCGTGGGTGCGTACGACTCTCCCGTCGGGCTTGCGCCGCAGACGCCGCTGGCCATGCATCCGGCGATCACCCATACGCTGCAGGGCCTGACCGACAGATTCCGCGTGAGATGTGGCGATGATCTCGTACTGCGAGGTGGTTGAGGATCGCGGGTCGTTGGGCCAGGAGGTTGCCAGACGACGTCCGGACATGCCGTTGGCGGTGCTGGTCGGCGCGTTGGCGGTGAGGACCCTGCAGATGGGTCTGTCCGGTAAACGGTGTGTAGGGTCCGGTGGTTTTTATCAGTGAGTGGTTCGGTCGAATCGTCCAGTGAAGGTGATTGCGAACGCGTTGGGTGCGGGTTTCCACTTGATCACTCAGCGTGTCCGGCCCCTGCTGGTGGGGGGACGGGAGCGGGCTGCCAGGTACAGGCATTTCAACGCGGCTTGTTCGTTGGGGAAGTGCCCACGGGCCCGCATGGCCCGGTGGTACCTCGCGTTGATGGAGTCGATGGCGTTGGTTGTGCCAGATCACCTTCCGGGTCTCCAGGTCGTAGGCCAGGAATGGTACGATACTGCGCCCACGTGTTGCGTCACAGCTGCATGATCGCCGGGTACCGGTCGCCCCACTCGACGGCGAACTGGTCCTTGGCTGCTTGCTCGGATGGGGCTGTGTGCACCGGTGTGAGGGATTTCATGATCGCGTTGCGGTGCTGCCGGCCGGTGTAGCAGGAAGCTGTTGCGGATCAGGAGGGGCGATGCACTACTGCACGATCGTGTGTTCCCAGGTGGTATTGGATCGCCTCCGACAGCCCTTTTGAGGCCGTCGCAGACGGCGATCATCACCTCGACGATGCCTTGGTTCTTCACCTCGAAAAGATCTGCAGCCTGAACCTCGCCCTTCAGCACCGTCACCAGCCCAGATCCCTGTGGATGTCGCGTTCCCCGTTCATCGTGACACCCATGACAACGGAGAACGGGGTGTTACGGACTTGACCATCGCGGACCTTCACGTGCGAATCGCGCCGGGCGAAGATCACCGGATAGATCACTCCAACGGCCGACTCGACCACTCGGCGAGCTCACCAACGATCTTCTCGGTGATCCGGCTGATGGTGTCCTTCGACACCCTCGCTCCGCACACCTCCTCGACGTGAGCAGCGGCTTCACCGATGCTCAACCCGCAGGCGGTCAACGACAACACGATCTGATCGATACCGTCCAAACCTCGCTTCCGTTTCGAGACGATAATCGACTCGAAGGAACCATCACGATCACGGAGAACCACCGATCTCAACCGGCCCGATCTCGATCAACACCGTCTTGACGCGGGTGCCGTTACGCATGTTCACCTCAATCAGCATGCCACCGCGCTCGTAACCCAAATGCCAGTCAACCCGGCGTTCAGCACCGCCTCAGGACATTCCTTCATGAGCTGGCTCACCCCCGAGCCGACCAAACCCACCCCTATTCCCTAGCCAGCGCCAACAAACGCCCGGCCAGAGTCCTCCTGACCGATAATCTCTCCAGTCACGGGATCAATCATCCGTCTTCTCCACCATGCCGGTCATATCAGCTACAGCCATCTCCTCCCGGATCAGACCGGACCTCACACCGTTAATCAGGGTCTGTCCGATTAATGGTGTAACTGGCGGTTTCTATTGGTGGGTGCTGGCTGCGGGCATGCGGTCAGCGAAGGTCGTGGCGAACGCGTTCAGGGCGGGCTTCCAGCGCATGCCCCACCGGGCCTGGCCGGTGCCCTTGGGATCCAATGATCTCACGGTCAGGTACAGGGTCTTCAACGCGGCTTGCTCGTTCGGGAAGTGCCCGCGGGCGCAGGACCGCTCTGCGGAACCTGGCGTTGAGTGACTCGATCGCATTCGTGGAACACAAGACCTTGCGGATCTCGATGTCGTAGTCAAGAAGGGCACGAACTCGGTCCAGGCACCCAGCCAGAGCCGGATCATCGCCGGATAGGCCTTGCCCACTTCTCGGTGCAACTGTTCAGAACGCCCCGCTCAGCGGCCTCCGAGTGGGGGGCTTCGTAGACGGGCTTTAAGTCGGCCGCGATCTGGGACCAGTGCTTCTTCGAGGCGTAGCGGAAACTGTTGCGCAGCAGGTGGATCAGACAGGTCTGGATCTTCGCGGCCGGGAACACCGACCCGATGGAGTCGGGTAGTCCCTGAGCCCGTCGCAGACCATGAAGAACACATCCTTGACGCCGCGGTTCTTCAACTCGGTCAGGGCACGCGAACCAGAACTTCGCCGACTCCCCGTCCCCTGGCCGGGCCAGATCCCCACAATGTCCTTGTGACCCCTCAAGGTCGACCCCGATCGCGGCGTAGAACGGCTGGTTACGGACCTGCCCATCCCCTGACTTTGATCACGATCGCATCGATAAAGATCGCCGTGTAGATGGACTCCAAAGGCCGACTCATCCACGTGGTCATCTCGTCGACAACCCGGTCGGTGATCCGGCTGATCGTGTCCTTTGACACGCTCGTGCCGTAAACCTCGGCGAAGTGGGCGGCGATCTCCCGGTCGTCAGCCCTTTTCGCGAACAGGCTCCAGCACCATGGCATCCATGTCCGACAACCGACGTTGCCGCTTCTTGACCAGCTGCGGCTCAAACGTTCCGTTACGGTCCCGGGGTACCTGGATCTTGATCGCACCGACGTTGTCAGTAACAACCGTCTTCGACCTCGTGACCATTGCGGAATTAACCGCTGCCGCGGCCGACCGGGTCGTGCTTGTCGTAGCCAAGATGCTCATTCAGCTCTTCGTCGAGAGCGGCCTCAACGATCTGAGCGGTCAACGCCTTCAACAAACCACCGGGGCCGGTCAGCGCGACACCAGCATCCTTGGCCTGACGCACCATCCGCGCGATCGCCTCACGCTGAGCCACCTCCAGCTCAGCCGACTCCTCCGCCGACGGCGGTGATGATGATGGGTTCCACATGCTCCCAGTCTGGCCCGACCCCACGGCCAGCTCACTACTCGTTGTTGTCTCGGTCATCATGACTCCTCCTGCCCTGTCGGGCGATGGAGCCAGTTACACCGTTTCCCTGACAGACCCTTTTGAGATCCAGGCGAGGTGTCCGGTCAGGGTGCAGGCAACCTGCAGGTTCACCCCCGTCGTGTGGTGTTTGCCCTGAGTACAGTTCGGGATGCTTCGACCATGACCAGCAGGGGCGCCAGAGTGCCGTCGATGATGTACGGGCGGATCTGGGTCGAGGTCCTCCACCTGAGGTATCCACGCTTGGAGGAGTTCGGCGATCAAGGGGTGTAGACCGTGACCACCCATGAGATGGTGGATTGAGAAACTGCGTGGATGTCGGCCAGCAACTCCTGGGTGAGGTTGTGTCTGAGCATCAACGAAGTGACCTGGATGCAGCAGAACAACCCCAGGACACGGGATCCTGCCGCGGGAAGGTTTCCGGAGCAGGCGGTGTGGATCAGTTCGCTACAGGTCAAGGATCTGGTCACGGTCAAGGCTCATGGTAGTATTCACGGCGGCGACTTGTCTTTCAACTGAGAGTCTTTGTGGTAGGGACACTTTGAATTGTCTCAGATCGGGCAAGCCTCCCTCGCATTCCCTCAGGACAAAGCGTTAGCTGAGAAAAACCAAAACACCCCTATGAATAAGCCTCATTGAATCACCCCCAGAACCTAGCATCGCCAATCCCCACAACATCAGCGGCTTCTTCCAGTTTTTCTCCGTACTCACTCCAGAGGTCCGGTCGCTTCTCCTCAATCCACTTGAAACCTTGACGCAAGTCCGCATCGCCACCCCTCCAACCCTAGACCCCGCCAAGGAATGGATGCGATTGCTGCGGGCAGGTTTTTGAACCATTCGCATGACAATGTGTCGGTCGGAATCTGCCAGCCACCCAACGACCCTGACAAGCCACGCAACCGTGACTGGCACCGACTCTGCCGCCCCTTTCGAGGACCAATGATCGAAAGATCGGAGGTTGTCTCGATGCAGTAGGTGCCCTAATGCACCCGAGACCTCGAAACGAAAAACGTGAAACTACTGGTGTACGCGGAGCCTGGTTCTTCTTTTTCGACGAACAAGTTCCGCCTCCTTGATTCCGAGAAGCACTCCGCGAGCACGTTGAGCCTGAGTCCACCCTTGGTGCTGTAGTCAATAGCCTCAACTCGACGCAAGATCCCACTGGCACACGACGGTAGAACACGGACCAAGTCTCGATAGAATTCGGGACCAGGATTCTGAAACTCGGCAGTCCAACCCGCCACCAATTCGGAAATAGCGAAGCATTTATTTCAAACCCTCTCACGACAGCCAATTCGATGAAATCAAGCAGGCCGCCATAAGAGGTGAAAAAGTGTCCTTATTAACGGAATAACGTCTTTCTAAACCAAACACGTAGTCATCGACCGCAACCTGATCCAGGAAACCCACATCCTCGAGGCCAAGCCGACTCCCGGGAAAGCGCAACCGCCGGGTTAGTGCGAAAGGTTCTCTCTCAGAGTTCTTGATCTCTACCCTCATACTCACCCACTTCCTCCCAAAGCAATCTCAGACGAGCTTTGTCTGAGCTTTGATAGACGACATTCAAAAGCTCGTCTCTACGACCCTTCGCAAGAACCTGTTTCGTCCAGACTCTCACCTGCCGTTTCGCCACCTTGAGTCGAGACGCCAGAAAACTACTGAGGAATAAGCGCAGTAACGATGATCGCAATCAGGCTCAGCAGCAGCATGGGATCTGTCCAATCCCATTTTGCGACGAACTGTTGCCACCAGTCGATCACTTCTTCCCTTCAGAAACAAGCCCCCTCGCGCATTGAACCGGACCTCCACTGCGTTCAGTCGAATATGCCTCCCCCGTAATGCGAATGCCCCGCTTTGTAGCGATTTAAGGGATAATCGGATTCTCTAGCACTTGACGCAACTCCTCGGCGAGCTCCACCTTGCCACGTCATCAAGTCGAGCTCCTTTGGCGAGTAGACCTTTCTTCCTCAATGCCTCCTCCATCTTTGCCTTAAGAAGCTTCCCGTAGAGGCAGCCTTCGGCTGGACGTTCAGTGGTTGGCCAGAGTTCCTCAGTTCGTGGAGCGCCGCCATCTAAATAATGCTTATTCGCGAATCGGCGCTTTTCTCGATGCTTCTTGCGCAACTCGTCCTTGCTTTCAGAAATTACAGCGTCTCTGAGCGACTTCACATCCGCCAAATCCATGTCAGTAGCCAACGCGATATGTTCCTCACTCACACAGTACGACTCGGTATCACAAAGAGGTGAGCAGAAAACGCTGATTCCTCGGTTTAAGAATGGCTGCGACCACTCTTCTAATTCCTGATCTGTCAGGAAGTCCCTGATCCCGATGGATCGTGAACGCGGGGGACCCGGATCCATCAACTCCGCCATATCCTTAAAGGCTTCCGCAGCAAACGTGTTATTTAAGCCATTGAAGGTCGTAATTTTTACGGAGCCGGATGGAAGCAACAAAGAATCGAGCGCTTGCTTTAGGATCTTTTGGTTCTCATCCTCGGTGTATATAATTGTCTTCGTACTGTTATCCAGCTGATCCAAAGGCCCCTCAGATCCATAAGCAAGGCAGCGAGCTCGCGGTGTGACGAAGACTCACATGCCCTTCCTTCATCCATACAACCCTCACCGCCTCGGACGCACTCGTAATCAAGTGGCGACTATGGGTTGAGACGATGACCTTACAATGGAATTGTTCAGAGACCCGCTCTAACGCCACTCCTAAGCTCTTCTGCCTCAGATGGATGCAGATGGCTATCTGGCTCGTCTACGAGCAGCAGAGCAGGCTTGAAGAGCAACACGTATGCAAAGATTTGGGTTATCTGCAATAGACCAGTTCCCCAGAGGTCGACGGGAAGAAAATTCTTGGGATCAGGAGCGCTATCAGCTGCTAGCTGGACATCTACGTACAAGTCTCGCTCGAGATCAAAGTTTACCCGGAAAGAGACGTGCGACTTCAGGACTTCACCAACCAGTTGTTCTAGCTCACCCAACAAGTCCCGGTCAGCCAACAGTCTAATGATGTTTCTAAACACCAGATTTGCATCGCCACTTGCGGCCTTACGGAAGACCGCGGCATAGCCACTCATGTCCTCACGATGGGGAACGCCAGCCAATCCAGGAACATACACACTGAACAGCTTATTTGGATCACAAATGACTTGACCAAATCCCGCCAAAAGACCCGAGCGCTCTACGCCCACATTATTGTGATTCCGCGCCTTATACATCTCAATTCGATATTCGGCTGGATCCGCAGTCTCGGCAGCGAGACCCTCAAACTCCACGATACCTCGTTGCCCGCCACTCCTATTCTCATAAGGAGCATCGTGACCCAATAGCGTGAAGTCGGCTACTGGCGAGTAGCGCAAGCTAGCTTCAGCCACGACTTGCTGCCCAAGTTCAACAGAAGCCTGTGCACAGCTCACCGCTGTATGAAGCGCCTGAAGAACACTGCTCTTGCCCGAGTTGTTACCGCCCACCAGATAGGTTATAGGGCCAAGCTCGATACGGGTGTCGCTAATCTTCTTGAAATTTTGAATCCGGACTGCCGAGATTTGGAGGCGCGGCGGCTCCACCTGCTCACCAGACACCTCCGCGTCGCGCACGGCCTGAGAGGCCATTGCCACGTCGATACCTGTGTCACTCATTTCTTCCCTCCAGACGTTAGTCCTGAGCGGAATTCTACGACATCGCCGTCCTGCATGACGTAGTCCTTGCCCTCCAGACGCATCTTACCGGCCGCTTTTCTGCCGCTGCTTCGGTGGAGTGCCCGGCGTTTCGTGGACAGTGGCGAAAAACCTGAGTCTATTCGAACATGTGAGGTAAAAATCTGTATCATGCCGGCTTCGAAAATTCAGTAAAGAGTTTAAAGAACAAATCATCGCGGAGGTTCTTGAGGGGTCTCGCCCGATAGCGGAAGTGGCGAAGTCCTACAATCTGGAGCCGCAAACTGTGGGTAACTGGGTGAGGATATGGCGGAAACAGCATCCCGACCCAGGTATGGTAGAAGCCCTCGTCGGATCAGGTGGCGGAAAACAAACGCTGCAGGCTGAGTTGCGTGAAGCGAAGATGGAGATCGAGTTTTTGAAAAAGCGGCGGCCTTCATGCGTGCAGGAAACTCCCGGTAGCAGCGAAATATGTTTATATACCTCCGCGAGGAAGGCAACTATCTGGTGTATCTGATGTGCCGCTGGGCCAGAGTGTCTCGTTCTGGCTACTACAGATGGCGGAATCAGGGTTTATCCGAGACGCAGAAACGCCGAGAGGAACTCACTATTTTAATTACGCATTTCTTCCACGAGTCTGACCAAACGTGCGGGTATCGACGTATCCACGCAGCCCCTGGCCGAACGGGGAATCCACGCGAGCCCAGAGCTGGTGCGCCAGCTCATGCACCAGGCCGGCCTAGTTGGCCTGGCCGGCCCCGCAAAGCGGGCCCGCACCACCATCCCCGCCCAGGATCTTCACCACCGCCCGGATCTGGTGAAAAGGAATTTTACCGCCAACAAACCAGGGCAAAAATGGGTAGGCGATATCACCCTACATCCCACCTGGGAAGGATTCACTTATCTAGCAACCGTCATGGATTGCTACCCGAGATGAAGATCATCGGTTACGCGATCGCCGGGAATATGCGCACCCAACTTATTGCCGAGGCTTTACACATGGCAGTCAGAAATTGCCCAGTAACCCGAGGTGAAACCGTCTTCCATTCGGATCGTGGTTCGCAATACACCTCAGCTGATTACGCGGAAATCATGAACACATATGGCATCCGCGCCTCAGTGGGTAGAACCGGATCGTGTTACGACAATGCCGCAGCAGAATCATTTAATGCCACCTGCAAGAAGGAGGTAGTGAACCGGAAGATCTACCCAACACGGAAACATGCGATCAAGGATGTGACATCCTGGATCGAGTTACGCTACAATCAAAAACGACTCCACTCAGCGCTAGGGTACCGCACACCCAACCACGTCCACCAACAATGGAGTCAAAACCAGCAAGCAGCCTAGAAATCCCATTTTTCAACAGTGTCCACAAAACCCATAGCACTCCACTCACATGTTCGATTAAACCTGTTTTTCGTCACTTCCCAAAAACGTGTAGCACTCCATCAGGTCACATGACGCGGGCCGCGATCCGGCCTCGCACCTCGGGAAAAGGCGAGGCGACGTTTCAGTGATGCTCGACCCGGCGGATCTCCTCGGTTTTGTCCTCCGACAGGTTGGCGGTGCGGAACTCCTCGGTCAAAGGCAGCCGCATGCGGAAGTCGGTGCCCAGGCACAGTTCGGCCTCGCCCTCCTCCAGGACGAAATCCACCAGGTGTCCACCCCAGGTGCGGTCGTCGTCGATGATGTGGGCGTGGCGGCCTGCCACCGAGATGCCGGACTCGTAAAGGGGTGTGCGGAAACCGGCGATCGTCCCGTTGAAGTCCTCGTGGCGGGCGACCTCCTCGCCGTCGGTGGCCTCGATCATGGGCCGGTAGGGACGGTCCTGTTTCGTCACCGTGCGTGCGCTTGCCCATGCGAATCGGCCGGTCACCCGGAGCGCGTACATGTAGTTCGAGCTCGGCACGAAGGCGTCGATGGCCCGGGAGAACTCCTCCCGGGTCATCGGGCCCGTCGAGGAGCGTCAGGCTCGGCACGAAATTGGTCACGACGGCGTAGGGGTGCGTTCCGTCAACTCGGGCACGGTCACGGACCCGTCACCGCGCAGCCGGTAGCAGACACCACCCAGGATGATCATCTCGCCGTCGAGCCCGTTGAAGGTACCGATGCCGAAGGAACCGTGGCCGAGGAGCTCGGCCAGGGTCATCTCGTCCTCGTAGACGCCCTGGACGAGGGGCGGAGATGAAAGCTGGTCTGGAAGATTTCGTGACGGGTGACGGCATGTGCGGTCATGCCCCACGTAGACGCCCCGCTCTCACAGCCGATTGAGCCACCACATGGCGCCTCACCCACTCGTAAACTGGCTCACCGCAATTTCAAGGAGCTCCAGGAGCGGTGTCCCTGAACCGGCATTCCCACCTCTCGCTCTACAGAGCAGACAAAGCCGCGCTTCGGCAGGCGATCCGGCTCAGGGCTCGAGGAGGCCAGGCGGAACACCACGTCACAGGCGGACGAAGGCGATCGTCATGGGTGGAGATGACGATGGTCGCCCCGCGGGCCTTCTCGCCCAGCAGCAGGGTCGTGGACGATCTGCCGGTTGCCCGCGTCCAGTGAGGCGGTGGGTTCGTCGGCGAAGATGACCTTGGCCCTCTTGTGGATCGCGCGCGCAATACCGACCCGCTGCCGTTCCCCACCGCTGAGCTTGGCGACCTGCTCGAGGCCCGGCCTGTCAGGCCCACCCTGTTGAGCGCGTCCTCCACCCCGGCCCCACTTCTTCGGTTTGCGGAACAGCGGGAGGATTCCATGCAGACGTTGAACCCGACGCTCTCATCCGGCACCAACCCGTAGTCCTGGAAAACGAATGCGGCACTGTCGCGCCAGAACCGTCGCCGTCGCCCCTCCGACAGGCGCGTCACCTCGGTGCCGTCGATCAAGATCTCCCCGGCTGACCGGAAGAAGCAGGCTGAGGGCAGTTGAGCAACGTCGTCTTGCCCGAGCCACTGGGGCCGGTGAGCGCCATCGCGGTTCCGGATGGAACATCGAGCGAAACACCATCGAGAATGGTACGGGAATCGATCGTGAAATTGATGTCGTGGGCTGTTATCCGCATGATGTTCCTGAGTTCCAGTGGGCTCGTTGGGTGACTCGAGCAACGACGTTGAATGTCGCTCGTTGATGACACAATCCGGAATATAGGAGATAGACCAAGACCCCGAGCATTAGGATGGGCGACCAGGACAGGCCAAATGCCAAATAGGCGATCGACACGATCACGAAGGTCAATACGATGATCACACCTTCAATGATAATCCGGTTTCTGAGTACGCTCCACCAGCCGCGTCCATAGGTCAGCATGGGGTAGATGAATCGCGCATTGTTGGTGGCATAGACCCTGGCGCGGACAACCAGCCGCTCACGGCTATGGCGGCCAGCAGGATCACGATGGTGGTGCCGGTGGTCAACGCTGTCTGGTTGGCGAACTGTGCGGACAGCAACGCGGAATCGGTGACCCGGCTGCGGCTCAGGAGCATGCTCGTCACCCCGAGCTCCCGGGCTTTCTGTTCCAGCACCCCGGTGTCACCGAACATGATTTCCCCGTTGGTCATGGCAGACACGATGGCGTCGTCGTTGAAGCTCGCGGTGATCCGTTCCGAGACCAGCAGCAGGGGACGCTTGGACCGTTTGAAACCCAATCCGCTTCCGGTGGGTGCGATGATCCCTCAGAATCTTCGAAACGGTAGGCGGTGAGTCCATTTTCGAGAGCTGTGGCATTCTGTTTTCCGACTCTCCCGGAGATCCCACCGACGTTCCGTCCCTCCAAAGATTTCAGAAGCCTTTCCACGGTTTCCCCGGGCACCGGGACCAAGGTCCTTCTTCCCTGCCCCGGGACAAGCCCCAGACCGAGTTCTTCCGCATATTTCTTGTTTATCACGGCCAAACCGTCGAACCCTTCGGCGGAGAATTCGGGGCCAGGGATCCTCCCTGTTCACAATGGAGGCATATGCCACGGTGCCGGTCTCGTCAACGGCACCCACGAAGCGGCCAAGGACGCCGATGCTGTTCTCGAATTCCTCATTGGTGAGCCCCCGACCGCTTGGGGAGACGTAGCCTTTCAGCGGCATCGCCCTGCCCTGGATATCGGCCTGATCGAGAGACGAATTCACCTGCCACAGCATGGCCGGCAGGGCGGCCAACCCAAGGGTCAGGGCCACAGCCTTGAGGAGTTGACTGGGGAACTCGAACCTGGCCTCCGGAGGTCGTCGCAGGGCCAGTGATTTGACCGATGGCGCCGGTGACCAGGGATGCAACCACCCCGAAGACAACAGAAATCCCACCCAGCAGGCAGAGGTACAGTCCGACGACCGCGATCAGGGCCAGCGCACCGCCGAGATCCCTTGAGAACACCGAACAGTATTCCCAGAAGCAGCACGCCCATCAGCGCGATAGGTACCGCCAAACGCAGCCATCCGAGCATGTCCTGCGCCTGGATCCGTAGATCCGAAGTGCCCGCCAGCAGCCTGACGGCACGTGATTCAGCACGCGCCGCATACCAAGCCAACACCACGGTGACGCCCAGCACCGCCAGCGCGATCAGCGGGATCCCCCACCTCCGTAGACGAGACCTGCGGCGAACATCGCCAACGGACCTCCCTGGGTCCAGAAACGGTCGCGCCGTTGTCCTGTGCCCATCGTTCAAATTCCTCAACCCCGGCCGCCGGGCCCCTTCAGAGCATAGACCGCCGAGAGACTCGTGTCTCCCAGCTCCTTCGCCGGATACAGCTTGCCGTGCCTGAGGAAAATCAATCCAGACAATGTCCGTGGCGCCAGCCCGGCTGCCTGTCACCCAGTGCGTAAAAGATCCAACCCATGGAACGGATCATCCTTACTAGGAGCCCCCAGATAGAACATCGATGTCATGATTGCGACTGATTTCCTGAATTCCGTCCAGGATCTGTTCCTTGGCCAGATTGGAACTGCTGAAGAGGATTGTCCCAGAACGATCCGTCCCCAAAGTACTCCTGCTCCACAAGCGACAGCTGGAGGTAGGAGAGGGACAGCGACGATCACGACGGTCACGACAGCCATCCGCGAATCAATGACCTCAACACGGTTGACCTTCGTCCCTTCTCATCGAACCCGAGTAACGGATCTTGATGACAGGGTGGGCGAATCAGATGATTCGCCCACCCCAAGCGATCAGCAGAACCTGTAATGGTAAGAGACCGAGGTGAACGGCGGCCTCAAGCAGTCACAGATGCAGTTTCTCGCGGACCTTCACAGCCACTCGAACGATTGCTTGCTCCAATCATCAAGCTGGCCGCATGGTTCTTGCTCGGATGCCAGAAGCTGGACCAAAGCGGTACCGATTGCATAGTTGGTTCCATAATCCCACGTGCCTCCAGCGACGTTCTTAGTCACCGCAAAGGCAGTTCCGGTCGACACCAACGTGATCACGAACGCCAAAGCGATCGCCCTCTTGACTGCTGCGATAGGGTTCTTCATGGGTTTCTCCTCCCTCCCAAGAGGCGCCCCTTCCAAGCACCTCCCCATGAGTCTTGAAGGATTACGTTACTACCTTTCGACGATTACGTCAATAGGCTTGATGGGATCTGTTTTAAATTTTTTTCCAAAGTTTTCTAGGGGTCGGCAAGAGACCAAGCTGCCCGCAAGCGACCCCTTGGTGTCAAGTGGTGGAAGCAACGAGTAGACGTTCGTATGCTTCGCGTGGGGTGAGCCATCCCAGGGCTGCTCGGGGGCGTTCATTGAGCTCTTCGGCGATGGCGCCTGTGGTAGGGCTGGTGTGTAGTGATCTGGGTGCCTTTGGGCAGGGTACTCACGGATCAGCCCGTTGGTGTTCTCGTTGGTTCCCCGTTCCCATGGAGAACGAGGATGAGCGAAGTACACCTTCATGTCGGTTGCCAGGGTGAGCGCGGCATGACGGGCCATCTCCGAGCCCTGATCCCAGGTCAAAGAACCCCGCATCACATCTGGGATGGTGTTGATGTGATCGATCAGCACATCACACAAACCCTCGGAGTTCTTCCCCAACGGGTAGAGCCAGGATCGTCACGAACCGGGTGGTGCGCTCTACCAGGGTCGCTGCCGCTGAGGTGCCATAGGGTTCCCGATGATCAGGCCACACCTGCCAGTGCCCTGGGACCCTACGATCATCCACATCCTCAGGGGCGGTCATCAATGCTGACCATCCCCACGAACTGGGTGGGTGCGCTGCCCCACCAGGTTGACGCGGCCTGCGTCTGGTGCGCTTCGAGCGCAGCATGATCCCGTGACGGGCCAGTTCTCCTTTCGGAAGGGCATAGATCCAGGTGGAGTGCTATGGGTTTTGTGGACACTGTTGAAAAATGGGATTTCTAGGCTGCTTGCTGGTTTTGACTCCATTGTTGGTGGACGTGGTTGGGTGTGCGGTACCCTAGCGCTGAGTGAGTCGTTTTTGATTGTAGCGTAACTCGATCCAGGATGTCACATCCTTGATCGCATGTTTCCGTGTTGGGTAGATCTTCCGGTTCACTACCTCCTTCTTGCAGGTGGCATTAAATGATTCTGCTGCGGCATTGTCGTAACACGATCCGGTTCTACCCACTGAGGGCGCGGATGCCATGTGTTCATGATTTCCGCGTAATCAGCTGAGGTGTATTGCGAACCACGATCCGAATGGAAGACGGTTTCACCTCGGGTTACTGGGCAATTTCTGACTGCCATGTGAAAGCCTCGGCAATAAGTTGGGTGCGCATATTCCCGGCGATCGCGTAACCGATGATCTTCATCTCGGGTAGCAATCCATGACGGTTGCTAGATAAGTGAATCCTTCCCAGGTGGGGATGTAGGTGATATCGCCTACCCATTTTTGCCCTGGTTTGTTGGCGGTAAAATTCCTTTTCACCAGATCCGGGCGGTGGTGAAGATCCTGGGCGGGGATGGTGGTGCGGGCCCGCTTTGCGGGGCCGAGCCAGGCAACTAGGCCGGCCTGGTGCATGAGCTGGCGCACCAGCTCTGGGCTCGCGTGGATTCCCCGTTCGGCCAGGGCTGCGTGGATACGTCGATACCCGTACGTTTGGTCAGACTCGTGGAAGAAATGCGTAATTAAAATAGTGAGTTCCTCTCGGCGTTTCTGCGTCTCGGATAAACCCTGATTCCGCCATCTGTAGTAGCCAGAACGAGACACTCTGGCCCAGCGGCACATCAGATACACCAGATAGTTGCCTTCCTCGCGGAGGTATATAAACATATTTCGCTGCTACCGGGAGTTTCCTGCACGCATGAAGGCCGCCGCTTTTTTCAAAAACTCGATCTCCATCTTCGCTTCACGCAACTCAGCCTGCAAGCGTTTGTTTTCCGCCACCTGATCCGACGAGGCTTCTACCATACCTGGGTCGGGATGCTGTTTCCGCCATATCCTCACCCAGTTACCCACAGTTTGCGGCTCCAGATTGTAGGACTTCGCCACTTCCGCTATCGGGCGAGACCCCTCAAGAACCTCCGCGATGATTTGTTCTTTAAACTCTTTACTGAATTTCGAAGCCGGCATGATACAGATTTTACCTCACATGTTCGAATAGACTCAGGTTTTTCGCCACTGTCCACGAAACGCCGGGCACTCCAAACCGCCGCCGACGCCGCCGCGGACTGTAACGATGCTCGATTCAACCCACCAACCCCTCCCACCTGACCCCGCGACAACACCATCCCCGCCTCAACAGCCACCTTCCTCACAGTAGAAGGACTACCACCCAACTCCCACGCAATCGAGATGACACGACCGACCCCGCCCCAACAACACCAACATCAACCCACAACGCCGCTCATCCAACCGCACAACACACCTCCAGAAACCGTTGTTGCGCACACCTCTGAACCCGCGGGACTGTCTGATTAACGGTGTGTGAGGGGTCTGTCGGGAAACGGTGTAACTGGCTCCATCGCCCGACAGGGGCAGGAGGAGTCATGATGACCGAGACAACAACGAGTAGTGAGCTGGCCGTGGGGTCGGCCAGACTGGGGCATGTGAACCCATCATCATCACCGCCGTCGGCGGAGGAGTCGGCTGAGCTGGGTGGCTCAGCGTGAGGCGATCGCGCGGATGGTGCGTCAGGCCAAGGATGCTGGTGTCGCTCTGACCGGCCCCGGTGGTTTGTTGAAGGCGTTGACCGCTCAGATCGTTGAGGCCGCTCTCGACGAAGAGCTGAATGAGCATCTTGGCTACGACAAGCACGACCCGGTCGGCCGCGGCAGCGGTAATTCCCGCAATGGCACGAGGTCGAAGACGGTTGTTACTGACAACGTCGGTGCGATCAAGATCCAGGTACCCCGGGACCGTAACGGAACGTTTGAGCCGCAGCTGGTCAGAAGCGGCAACGTCGGTTGTCGGACATGGATGCCATGGTGCTGAGCCTGTTCGCGAAAGGGCTGACGACCGGGGAGATCGCCGCCCACTTCGCCGAGGTTTACGGCACGAGCGTGTCAAAGCGACACGATCAGCCGGATCACCGACCGGGTTGTCGACGAGATGACCACGTGGATGAGTCGGCCTTTGGAGTCCATCTACACGGCGATCTTTATCGATGCGATCGTGATCAAAGTCAGGGATGGGCAGGTCCGTAACCAGCCGTTCTACGCCGCGATCGGGGTCGACCTTGAGGGTCACAAGGACATTGTGGGGATCTGGCCCGGCCAGGGGGACGGGGAGTCGGCGAAGTTCTGGTTCGCGTGCCTGACCGAGTTGAAGAACCGCGGCGTCAAGGATGTGTTCTTCATGGTCTGCGACGGGCTCAAGGGACTACCCGACTCCATCGGGTCGGTGTTCCCGGCCGCGAAGATCCAGACCTGTCTCGATCCACCTGCTGCGCAACAGTTTCCGCTACGCCTCGAAGAAGCACTGGTCCCAGATCGCGGCCGACTTAAAGCCCGTCTACGAAGCCCCCACCCCGGAGGCCGCTGAGCGGGCGTTCGAACAGTTCACCGAGAAGTGGGGCAAGGCCTATCCGGCGATGATCCGGCTCTGGCTGGGTGCCTGGACCGAGTTCGTGCCCTTCTTGGACTACGACATCGAGATCCGCAAGGTCTTGTGTTCCACGAGATGCGATCGAGTCACTCAACGCCAGGTTCCGCAGAGCGGTCCGCGCCCGCGGGCACTTCCCGAACGAGCAAGCCGCGTTGAAGACCCTGTACCTGACCGTGAGATCATTGGATCCCAGGGGCACCGGCCAGGCCCGGTGGGGCATGCGCTGGAAGCCCGCCCTGAACGCGTTCGCCACGACCTTCGCTGACCGCATGCCCGCAGCCAGCACCCACCAATAGAAACCGCCAGTTACACCATTAATCGGACAGACCCGCCGGCGGTTCCAGCGACGGGAAGGGCGGATCCGATGGCGGCTCCTGCGAAGGCGGATGCGAGTACCTGTGATCCGGTTCTCACGGATGCGGTTTCGATGACTCGACTCTGTCTTTCATCTGCAGTTATCTCAGGATGTTCCTTGCGGAAGTGTTTGTTTATTTTCTCGTGTTTGCTGTGGTGTTTCTGGCTGACAGGGGCATCTGGTGTCGTCGTGGATGCTCATGGTAATGCCTGGATGCTTTTTGAGTAGTGTTGGTCGAGGAGAATGGGTAGTTTTCCTTCGCGTGTTGTTATTTTTGTTTTTGGCTGTGGTTTTTGTTGTTCGACTGGGGAGTGCTTTGAATGCGCCCATGGCGTGAGGGGGTCGTTGCGGGGGATTCCTGCTTTGCGGGCTCGTCGGTACCAGGGTGGGAGGAGGAAGGGTGGGAACCAGAAGAAGAGACCGAGGGAGGAGTGATTCCGCAGAATACCCAGGTTGCGCCGATGATTCCCAGGAAGACCTTGGGTATGGCAGCTTCCAGTTCATTTATCTTCGTGATTAACCCTGCAGATCCCATGATGAGCATGGCGATGCCGCCGTAGAGCATGGCCAGGGGTGGGCAGGTCCAGCCGGTGTAGTGGAGGACGAATCTTGGGGTGGGTTCGGTGTAGGCGACCCAGCCCACCCGGAGGCCGATTAAGCCGATGACAATCAGGAAAATTGCCGTCACGATGATTTCCCCGGTAAGGCCTTCTAAAAGAATGATGACGGTGCTCATCCCCCAAACAGCCCCTTTGCTCCAGTTCCAGACAAATTCTCCGAAGTCGGCGGCATTGTCGCCGAGGGTCTTGCTCGTCGCCATCGTGATCAAAGCTCATCACCAGGCCTACTCCGAAACCGACGGCTGAGCCGACGGCGGTTCCAGCGACGGGAAGGGCGGATCCGACGGCGGCTCCTGCGAAAAGGCGGATGCGAGTACCTGTGATCCGGTTCTCACGGATGCGGTTTCGATGACTCGACTCTGTCTTTCATCTGCAGTCATCTCGGGATGTTCCTCGCGGAAGCGTTTGTCCACCTTCTCGTGCTCACTGGCGTAGGTGAGCCCGACGCCGAGTACAAAGAGACTCCGTCCAGCGATTCGACCTGCAGCTGTGACTCCGGTGTAGGTGTGTGAAGTGTGCTCCGTGCCTGCGCCGAACCAGCTGAGTGGGTTGGCCAACCGGGCTGGCTTCATGCCGTGTGGTTTGATGACCGTCGAGGGACCCCAGTTTCCCCGTGGAGGGCTGAGGAAGGTTTCCCGCAGAGCCGCTGAGAATCGAGTCGAAGCTGCCGCCCTTGGTGTGGTTGCGGTTTCCACGATTTCCAGTCCCAGAAGGTGGTGCGGTTGTAGGAGCTGCTGTACTTGAAATCGAACTCCACGCCAAAGATGCACGTAGAATCGTTTGATGACGTGTTCTAGGTTGAACTTGTAGCTTTGCTGCGAAGCCGCGAGGGCGGAGATGAGATATGTCACCCGCCAGCCCCTGCCATGCTGGGGCTCCTTCCTCTGGGGAGACCGTCGTCCCCGATGGCGGACAGCTGGTTAGCGCACTCGTTGATCGCTGCCTCGTACCTGTGAACCAGATCGTTCACCCTCACCTGGAGTCTCAGCCCCTCCTGGTCATAATCGGCGAGCTGGACGGCATCCGTAGGTTGTTCCTTGTTGTTGTAGGCCTCCACCTCAGACTTCAAGGAATCACGTTCCGCCTTCAGCGTGCTGATCTGGTCAGGAGAAGAGCGTCATCGCTGTTTTTGACGCTGGTGCAGCCGTCCGAGGCGCGCTGGGCCGTGGCGAGAGCAGGATCAAGGGCCGAGTACAGGAGATCGCTGTGCGGAGTGACATAGTTGTCTCCAGCAGCTAGTCCCTTCCACGTGCTGTGGGCGCCCTCAATGTTGGTGTGGAATTCGGCACCTCGGGCCATCAGGCTGGAGGCGGAGTTGAAGATGGCCTCCGGGTCCGGCCAGTTCTCAAGTTCGCTGGTCTCGACCTTCATATGTTCTTCCCATCCGTGATGCGTACCTCGTCGACGCTGTGCGCTCGGCGTTCGGCGCTTTCGGTCGCGGAGGCCATCTCGGCATCAGCCCGCTGGATCATGCCACCGCCTGCCGGCCACCAGCAACAGCACGTGCAACCTGCTGCTCGGAGCCGGTCATGGCTGTCGTGAGGACCCTGTTGTAGACGGCGTTCAACGATGACGCGAGCTTGGCGCTTTTCCCGGTGCAGGCGGAGCCCAGGGCGTCAATATCATGCGAGACGGACTGATGGGAGTTCTTGGCGTTCTGGTTCTCCTGCTCCGTCTTGGTGAAGATCCCGAAGCAGGCTGGGGCGTTCACCTTGTGATAGGTCATGGCGTTCCTAACTGTTTTTCGGTGATGATCGCGGTCAGCGGTAGCCAGAGCCCAGCACCGCTGTGTCGCTGGATGGTGATCAGGTCACTGGTGTTGTGGAGGGAGGGGTCGAGCCATGTCGTGGCTTCTCCCGCGACTGGGAGCGGACCCAGTTCAGGTGGGTCCCGCCATCACTGTTCCTCAGCGACAGCAAGGTCCAGGGATGGTTCGCGAACTCGGAGGCATCGCCGCTGGAGCTGAAACCCACCGTGTCGCGTTCCAGCTTGTCCCGCAACTGTTCTCCGCTGAGCTCCAAGTCCATATCCATGGGGCCAGGCTGGGGTGGCGTTCACCCAGGCCAGCAGGATGCGGAACAGATCGTTGGACGGGCAGTAGCCCCAGGAGACTGGTTCCCTCCTGTTCTGGATTCGGGGCCACGAAGATGGTGGTGGCGTCGGTGATCCAGAACCGGAACTCCTGCGCTTGAGAGGTTGCGGCGATAATGGTCCAGCCTTTTCCGCTCAGAAGATGGTCGATGTACCAGAACCCTGCTGGGCTGGGAGCTCCATCGTGTTCGACGAGCGCCGCGTTCAGGAGCTCATTCTTCTCTTTGCCCGTGACCGGGGTGAAGACCCGTTGTTCGGCGTGCGTGAAGAAGCGCTGGGCTGCCTCGTCGCCGAGCACGGAGGCTCGGCCTGAAGGACGAGGGCCTGGTGGGAGTCACCACCGTGAGGTCCTCGCGAGGTGCGCGTCACGGGAGGTGGCCCATGTGTCGAGAGTCACGTCGGGGATGGTGGAAGTGGTGGTGGGAGGGGCACACGTTCGGCTGTTGGCATGGCCTGGAGGGTGTCGAGGATAGCCTGGTGCTGATCCTCAGGACTCCATTCGACCAAGGGAGGGTGAGGGTGAGTTCAGCGATCACCCCGTCGGTGATCACAGGTCCTGGACGCTGAGCAGGCACAGGGATGTTGCCATGGAGTTCCTCGGGTGCGACAGGGGTGAGCATCCAGATGCGGCAGTGCTCCACCCGTGCTGCTGCAGGGCCTCAACCTGGATCACCATCGCGCCGGGAAGTTCGGCAGTTGATCGGAGATTGGCCTGACTGATGGCGGCCAAAAGCATCGGGCCGCTCTTCAATGACCGACTCCCTGAGCACCACATTGGGGGCGAAAACCCAGCGGCGCGTCAGGGGACGCCGCGATAACGCAGCCGGGCTGTCTGGCCTCCTGCCACCCATCGGGAACCCTCACAGCTGAAGGCTGATCCCACCAAGTGCATGACCACGTCCTCTCGTTGCTCAGAGCCCAGTGAAACATCTGAAGGAAATTTTTCAAAAAGTGCTCAGGTCGAACCGGGGAACCGCTTCGTGTCGGCTATTTGAATGATGTGAGGACTCTCGCCGCGTCGAATGTAGCGGCCCCGTCCGGGCTGAAGCCGCTCTGGGATCACGCGGGGCAGGACCTGCCCCTCAGTGCAGTCCCCGGACATCAACAGCACCGCCCCACCGGTGTCACGCACTGCCTGAAGGAACAGGGCTGTACAAGGCACAGGGTGGAACCCGCCACAGGGCGCGTGACCACGATGTGCAGTTTCAGGTCACGGGCCGCCGGCAGGTAGGGGCATCAACGCATTGAGCGGCTCCGCTCCACCAGCCGAGACGATGTCATGGTCATCGACCAGCACCACGATCCGTGGCGACCGGCTCTGCTCCTCAGCGCTGCGGGAAGAACGCTGCTCCAACTCGCTGGCGATCGATGCAGCCAACCCGCTGGCCTGCTGGAGCGACCTGGCGTGAGCGGCCAGATAGTCCTCCGGGATGCAGCCCGCCACGTGACCACGCGGATCGACGACGGCGATGGCCAACTCCTCGAGGGAGAACCTCGCCACCAGCCCCAGCGCGATGGTGCGCAACGTGGTCGACTTTCCGCACTTTCGCATCGCCCAGGACCAGCAGATGCTGGTCTGCGTCGGAGAAATCCCACAACGCATGCCCCATCGTGTCCTGCCGGATACCGAGGGGGACGGCATGGGGTTCCAGGGCAGGGGCTGGGCAGCGAAGCCGGGTCGATGTGGTTGGGCAGCAGCCGGATCGGAGCTGCAGACGGGCCGGACCAGGACTCGGAGACCTGACGCACCAAGTCGTCCAGAGCCTCACCCAGATCGGTGCCCTCCGCCAGTTCGAGAGACGGCAACGCCACCTGGGCGAGTGTCTTGTTGTCGGTGAGCACCCGTCCTGGGGTGTCGTTGGGGATGGTCGCAGCAAGTTTCCGCTCAATGTTCGAGTCACTTGGGTCATTCAGCCTAAACTCCACCCGATTGCCGAACAGGTTCTGGTGGGCCATCCTGAGATCCCCCCAACGTCCCATCGTCAACACCAGGTGGAGGCCGTAGCTGGAAGCCTGCAACATCAGCCGGTTGAAGGTCTCATCCATGAGTCAAAGTCACTGCGGAGCAGCCCGTAGCCGTCGACGAGCAGCACGATGTCCGCACTGGCCACCTGGGGAAGCTGCCCTTGGGCGTGCAGGCTTCGCAGATGTGACATCGAATCAATGCCGTGAGCCTTGAACAGCTGCTCTCGGGCCTGGAGCATCACGGTCAGCTCCTCAAGGAGCCGACGAATCCGGTCCGAGTCACCGCGACTGGCGACACCACCGACGTGTGGGAAACCCTCAATGCGACGCAGACCCCCACCGGAAAGGTCCAGACCGTAGACCGTGACCTCCCGCGGCGTGGTGGTCAGCGCCAACGAGGCCGCGATGGTGCGCAGCAACGTTGTGCGCCCACTCTGCGGGCTGCCGACGATTGCAACATGACCGCCGCTGCTGGTCAGGTCCAGAGTCCATGGGTTCTGCCGCTGATGGGCGGGGTCGTCCTCCAGGCCGACGATGACACTCAGCGGGTCGGTGTTCGCCTCGTCCAGCACCCGACCCAACGTGAGCCGGGGGACAGCGGCAGCCAGATCGGCCTGACCGCGGTGTCCTCCGGGACGCAACGCGGAGACCACCTCGTCGACGAGGGTGCGGTTGGTGTCCGGGCGGTGCAGCACCGGCACCTCCGGGTTGTGCTGGTCGACGTCAATGCCGTTGTAGACAGGCAACTCATAGATCTGCGGACCCGATGAGACCGTCTCCTGCCGCAGGCCACGCGGCATCGGCCCCGAGACGTAGCCAGCCCGGAACCGCTGATACACCGATGTGTCGACCTTCAGATAGCTCGTACCCGGGCAGAGGCGGAAGGTGGAAGGCGTCGGTGGAGGCCAGCACCAGCTGTGACTCTGATTCGCTGAACGTCCCTCAGCCCCAGGCGGTAGGAGAGGTAGGTGTCCAGACCACGGAGCTTCCCGCCCTCAATGCGCTGGCTGGAGCAGCAGGGTGGACGCCGATGGAGCGTCCGATGCGGCCGATCTGCAGAAACAGGTCAATGAAGTCCGGCTCCGCGGTGAGCAGCTCACCGAACTCGTCGATCACCACGAACAGGTGCGGCATCGGCGGCAGCTCCGGCCGGTTGCGGCGCAACTCCCGATAGTGAGTGATCGACGGCGACGAGTCGGCGTCCTTCAGCTGCTGCTGTCGGCGCATGACCTCGCCCTGCAGGGAGGCCCGCGCCCGCACTGTCAGCTGGGGGTCGTCAGCCAGATTGTCGATCAACCCCGCCAGATGCGGCAGAGGCGCGAAAGGCGAGAAGGCGGCCCCGCCCTTGTAGTCGATGAGAATCATCGACAAATCCTCCGGAGAATGCGATGTTGCCAGCGACAGGATCAGCGTCCGCAGCATCTCCGACTTGCCGGAGCCGGTGGCGCCGATGCAGATGCCGTGCGGCCCCATGCCCTGCTGCGCGCTCTCCTTCAAGTCCAGATAGACGGCTTTGCCCTGGTCGTCGACGCCGAACGCCACCCGCAGGAAATCCGCCGGCGAACGAGGCCGCCAGAGCTGCTCCAGATCAATGGGTCGGTACAGATCCACCCCCAGCAGCTCGCCGATGTCAGCCTGCTCACCGTCGCCGACCTCCCTGATGCAGGGCATTGAACGTGCGTCGAGCAGCCAGGCCTCTGGCGATCGACTCCAGCTGCCAGTCGGTGGCGCCCTCCGGAATGAACTGCGTGGTGTCGGGCTCCGAGCTGCGGGCGGCAGTGGTGATCGTGGCGGTCTCCTGCCGCAGATCGATGCGGATATCGACGTCATCGGGCTCATCAAGGCGGTCGTCGATCAGGTGGATGACGGTGATTGCAAGGTCCCGATCGTGGAGGCTCTGGTCGGGGCGGCGCAGGGAGCGGCGGCCCCGCCATGCTCATCGGCGATGATCACCATGCGGGCAAGCTCCTCCGCATGCCCTCCGCGGCGACGGGCAGCGGTGGCGACGATGGAGCGCTCCTGCATCTCGCTGGCCAGGATGTCGCTCCAGGGCCGCCAGGCTGGGGGCGATGCGGCGTGCCGGAACTGGGCCGTCGAACAGGTCGGGGTTGTGAACATGGGGGAGCAGATCGAATCCAGTCCAATCCCGGGCGACGTTCACTGTGAAGACGGCGGCCAGGTCAAGGTCCTCGGGAAGCTGGTGCGCTGCGAGCTGCAGCACGAGCGCCCGGACCAGTGGAATGGTGCGCTCCCGGGGGCCGATCACAGTCACCACCGCCGCATCCCTCAGGCTCACGGTTGCGGGCATCGCCTCAATGGCGGCATGGGGCTGGCCGCAGCTCAGCCTCCCGCAGCAGGATCGGGTCGATGGGCTCGACGGGGGTTTCAGTGTGCGGGACGTTGAGTGTGAACCACGGGACCGTCGCCAGGCCGATGCGGGCCTCAAGATGGTCGGCGTCGGTGCGGCGACGCTCCCAGACTCTCTCCGGATCGAGGATGAAGCTGGGCAACCCCGCCGGGCGTGGATGCAGGGGACAGCGCCGCAGGCGGGTCTCCTCAGCCTTCTGCCTCAGCTCGTCGCGTGTGCGTTCCAGGAAGTCCAGGTATCGGCTGCGCTGCAGCCGCAGTTGCTGGCGGCCCGACCCCTGCTGGATAGGGCGAATCCGAGTCCGCTGACCAGAGCCACGATGAAGATGATGGCGGCGATCATCGATGAACAGGGGCTGCCGTTGCGCATCACCACCATCATCACCACAGATGTCAATGCCCCCCACCACGGGAAGCAGGAACTGGAATGGGGTGGGGCTGAGCTCAGTTCCCAGGGGTCGGGGGCTGGGATCTCGATGGGCTCAGGCCGCTCAATGGGCAGGGAGATGCGTGTGGGCCTCCGCACCCGGGGGCGGTTGACCGTATCAGGCGGTGTGTCTTCAGGAATGGTGCTCTCAGTCATCCGACATTCCTCCTGTTGCCGGCCAGCGCGCCTATCAGGTCCGCCGCCAGCCGATAGACCTGAAGGGCCTCAGGCTCCCTCAACTGCTCGAGGAGGTGCTCCGTTGTGGTGACGGGGATCGTGGCGCAGCAGCACCGTCTTGACAGGAAGGTTGCGGACCAGGGGACGCACTGACGGCCCGATCTCGCCGCGCACATCAACCACCGCCATCAGCACGGGCACCCGTTTCCCCAGCTCGGCGGCGTAGTCGAGGAGGATTGCACCACCTTCCGGTCTGCGGGCGCGACCATGCACAGGGCGTGGGACTCCGACGCCACATGGTTCAGCTGTGACACTGGGACAGCGCCCCAGTCGGTGACGGTCAGGTCATGGACGCGCTGCGCGTCGCCGACGGCGTCCCGCCAGCAGCCGCGTGGATCGTTCCAGTACTCGCTGTCCAGGCGTCTGACGGTGTGGGGCGGCTCCAGGCGTGACAGCCGCGACCTGTCGGGGTCGGCGGTGGAGACCACCAGCAGCCGGTCCGGGCGTTGCCGGGCCAGCATCAGGGCCAGCTCCCGCGTGAGCGATGTCGTGCCACAGCCACGCACCAGCGAGGCCAGGCTGATCCGCCGCCGCACGGGCAGCGGTGTGCTGACCCGCCGGGCCAGTTGTTCCAGGGCGCGGACCCGTGATCCGGATGCGGCCTGCACCAGAGCCCAGATCATCGGAACGTCTCCAACAGGTCCGCGTAGACGCCGAGCGCCCCCAGCGCCAATGGGACGGCGGCCACCACCAGCATGAGCTCAGCGATCTCGGCTGCGCGTCGCAGCCTTGCCGCCAACACATCACTGGGCCTGGCAATGGACATCCCCAGCAGGACGGCACCCACGGAGGCTGCAGCCAGCGACCGCTGGAGCGACGTGAGCAGCGGCGCACACCGGTCAGCAGGGGAAGCACCGCGGCGGTCAGCAGAACGACACGCTGCGGGATCAACGGCAGAAGCCGGGTGCGCAGCAGCATGATGACCACGACGACGCATGCCAGACCCAGCGCCCAGGTGTCGCCCTGCCAGATCAAGTCCATCAGAGCCAGCGTGGTCGGCAGACTGATGGCGACCACAGACCAGCTCAGTGTCGCGTATCCCTCCAGGATGGCGGTATCGGCGTCGCTGCGCTGGGGCCGTTTCCGCGCGCATCGTCTGGTCGTCGTAGCCGGTGAGACCGCTGAATGAGGGCAGCCCCGGCAGCAGGCCGATCAGCACGAGCCCCGTCAGCGTGGTCCCCACCGCCATGGGCAGCGGCGGCCAGGACAGCTGCGCGGCCAAGGCGAGGCCGTGGCGGCGACCACGCCGAATCCGCTGCCGATGAGCGCCGAGCGACGGCAGGGCGCCGATTCCGACGACTGTCCCGATGATCACCCAGGCAGCTCCCGCCCAGACCACCACGATGGTTGGAATGGGCCAGCTCTGGAGTCAGGAGCGTCACCTGGGGGCTCGCAACCCCGAGGGCGGCTGCGGCGAAGACCTGCTCGGGTCCGCTGTCACCCTGGCGGGCGAAGTATGCCCCCAGGGCGGCCAAGGCCGCGGCCAGCAGCAGCGGCCCCGAGACGAGGGGTCTGAGAGTGTGAGGGCTGCAGGCTGCAGCTGAGAGGAGGCCATGAGACCCGCGATGGCGGTCAGGACAGCGAGAACGGTGGCTCCGGCCCGCTGGCTCCAGTGATCCCGTCGCTGCCTGCCGACAACGGCGACTGCGTCGGTGATGTCCACGACCTCCGGCGGTTGGGGGCGTCATCAATGGGAGTGAGCTGGATCATGGTGCCGTGATCCACGTGCTGGTCGCTGAGGCTCTCGGCCAAGTCGATGCGTGTGCCGGTCAGAGTCGTCAAGGCAATCTCCCTGCCTCCCGGCACCTTCTCTCCCAGAACCTCCAGAAGCTGCGGAAGCAGCGCGCCTACCGGTTCGTCGTCGGGGAGCACCAGGTTCGCCTTCCGGTTGGTTCCGGCGACGGTCAGGCGCGTATAGGCCATTACTGCTCCCTTCTCCACGACGGTGAGGGTCTTCGGGTCGATGCTCAGGCCTGAGACAGGGTCGGTGTAGTACCCGGTCGTCGGGTCGTAGTACCAGCCCAGTCGGATGTCGATGGTGCGTCCCTGCGGATCGGTGGCCAGCAGCGTCTCCGGGTCGACGCGGAAGCCCGTGCGGGGATCGATGTACTCGCCCGTCTCCGTGTTCAGCAGCAGCTTCGTCGCCTCGTCCTCCGACAGCCCATTGCCCGGCTGAAGCGGGGTTGGACTGCCGGGCGACCGCGAACGCTGACACCACCTTCTCCTGCTTCTGCCGTTCAAGGATTCCCAGGACGAAGCTGGTTCCCAGGCACGCGACGCAGACCACCGCCGCCAGGATCACCGAGCCGAGGATCCGGTAGAGATTGGTGTTGACCTTGTGACGCTCAATCTGATGGCCATGGATGAAAGCTGCTGCCAGACGTTCCCGATGGGTCCGGGTGGTCTCGATCAGGGTGCGGTCGAATTCGTTCATCGTCTTGCCTGCAGGTTGGGGACAGCCTCGATCCGGATCTCACGACTCCCGAGCCTGAGCTGCGCCAGCGACCCTGTGGACAGCGGCACGCGAGCCTCAAGCTCCGCGGGCAGAGTCTGCTCGCCCTCCGCGGTCATGATGGTGGTGCCCGAGCTGCTGCCCAGGTCGGAGATAACTAGGTCGTTGCCCTCAATGGCCACCAGCAGGTGGGTGCGGGAGACAGTTCGGCTGAGATCCGCGACGGCGAGGCACTTGTAGGGGGGCGCCACGTGGGGATTGCGGCCGATCACGCAGGGCAGCTCAAGACGATGACGGGTGCCGTCGTCGAGCACCGCCACGATGAGTGGCTTCGCCTGCTGGGGTTTTGGGTGCCGTGGCGTTGAGGGAAACCCGCCGTGGACGCAGCCGCATCGGATCCTGGCCCTTGCGGACATCGACCGCGTCGAAGCCGGGGCGTTTGCCTGGGAGGCCGGTGGTGGGCTGAATGTCTCGGATGCCGAGTAACCAGTGGCCGAGGCTGGTCCCATGATGGGTGCGCGCCAGCCACCAGGTCACACCCAGCGCTGCTGTGACCAACACAGCGACGATGACCGTCACGGGCCCGGGGGAGCCCGCGTTCAGCGTCAAGGACGAAACCGGCTATGACAAGGAACGCGACTGCCACATCCACGGCTGTTGACGCCATGACCTGACGACTCGTCGCCACAGTGTCAGCGAACTTAGACTCGCTACCTGCCACGCGGCACCTCCCTCGGCTGACAAGTCAATCACGTTTGGCCAGCATGCACACCTCGGAGGTGAGCATGGACGCCGTTGGGGCCTGGCTGCGTCATGAAGCATCGTGGGGACTGCTCACGCCAGGAAGGCGAAAAACCCTTGACTTGCGGCGAGTCCGCTGGGGTAACGTGTGGGCAATCAAACTCCAGCGGGGAGGGGGACAGTGAAGTTCTCGATGAAAGAGGAAGCGCGCTGGCCCGGCTGGGGCAGCGGAGCCAGACGGGCCAGAAGACCTGGCGATCTTGGTGCGCAGGCTCTTTGGCGTGATGGAACAGGGCGAAGGGCGCTGGAGCAGATGAGCGGATATCAGACTGATCGCAACGACTACAGTGTGGCGGCCTCTCAGGCGGCGCAGGTCAGCAAATGCCATTCCCACGTGAAATCTGTAGTGCTCTCATGAGCCGGAGGGTTGAGATGCCTTCCGCAGCGTTGATGCGTGGCATCGTGAGAAGGACCTTGACATGATAGTGAATGGGGCCTGCTTCAGCTATGAGGTGCCCGATGATTGGCTGCTGGTGGAGCACGAGGGGCATGGTGATTGCCAAAGCCCCGGAGGAGGTTGTCGGATTCACCCCGAACCTGGTGCTGAGGGAATCCCACGTTCCCGGGCCAGGTCCTTCAACCTTGGCCGATATTGCACAGTGCAATCTGCGGGGGAGTGAGTCAGCAGATACGTGGCGCCTATGTTTTTCGTGTGGAGGCGCTGCCCGATGCCGCTGCCGTTCCGGGGCCTGCGGAGCGGCGACGGCTGTGGATGTTCGCGCCGTCGTGGCTGGAGGACGGCACGCCGCGTGCCCTGATGATGATCCAGGATCTGTTGGTGGTTGATGATGTGGTGGCCGAGCTCACCGCGACGGTGCCTTTCCTGGGGTGGCATCCGCAGAGCATGTACGAGACGTTGCTGGGCACACTCCACCCGTTGCCGAGGGAAAGCCGCCGAAGGCCAGGAACCGTGGTGGATGTTCCGTCTGCGGACTTGGACGACTGGGCGACTCAGCGTGACGGCGTCCCGAGGGAGCAGCTGACCTGCCATGGAAACCTTGACATGGCCTTGGACAGCGCGACGGTGGCGCTGGATCCTCAGGCTTTCGAGGCCTTTGAATGGACGACCAGGAGGCGTTTCGGGTTCAGCGTGGATCCGGCCAGGGCCATGAGCCAGCCGCTGATCGCGGCTGGCCTGTTCGACGAGACCGGCCGGGCCACGAAGTCGGCTCCCTGGCATCGACAGATCATGCGTCGTGGCAACACCTGGAAGGTCAGAATTGCCCAAGAGCAGCCTCTGCTGTTCCGGGTCTGGACGCTGGGCGCTGAGTCGCTGCTGCTGACCACCGTTCAAGACGGTGCTGAGGCAGCTGGTGAACGGTATCAATTCCGATACTGCCCCACGGATGCGCTACCCAGACTGCTGCTGATGTGGTGCGGCATTCGGCCGCACTGGCTCATGGCATTTGACGTCCGCATGCCTGCCGGAGAGGTGCAGGCCAAGTGTGAGCAGGATGCTATGCCCCAGTCGGTTGAGGCGGTGGGGGATGCGCGCGAGTTCTGCGAGCAGCCATGGGTTGTGATGGCCTTGACAGATGCGCAGGGCAACGTGGGTGGGACTTGGGCCAGCACGCCGCATCGCGGAACAGCGCTGCTGTGGATGGCGGATGAGACTACAGGGGAAATGGGTCTGCTCAGTGACGGACAAAAGCCCCCTTTCTGGGAGCTGCTGGTGGGCACAGCGCTCGGCATAGGCGAAGGAGGAGGATGATGACTGAATACAGAGTGGAACCGGCGTCCTGCAGGGCGATCTTCTCATCTGTGGAGGAGAAGGCGGGAAGCGCTGCCAAGAGGCATTCCGCCATCTCCGCTGAGGTGGATGAGCTGCGCGACCTGTGCGCCAAGGGCGAGGCCGCGCGGATCGCGTCGGCGCTGTCTGCAGTCTACAACCGGGTGCTGACTGTGGGGATGACCAGCGCGGTTCAGCAGATGCGCAATGCCGCAACTGGCGGACGCAGTGCCGTGTCACATATCCAGGCGGGCGACCAGGCCATGGCTGACAACACCGAGAGGGCCGCCCATGATGTGGACGATATCGAGATCACCGATGGGAAACCACTATGAGTGTCAACGACGCAATCTTGCAGGATTGGCCAGATGCCGCCTCGATCGAGTTGTCGGCGGGTCAGCTCCGCAGCCGGGGAGCTGCTTTTGCGGAGGACGTTGAGGGCGGCTCACAAACCTGGCGGGGTCTGTCGTCCTGTTACGAGACCCCGCACCAGGACCCTCCTCTACTCTGCGCTTGCCCCAGCTGTCGAGTGCGCTGGATGGGTGAGCTCCGGCTCCGGGAACATGGCAGATGCCCTTGAGGAGTTCGCCACCACCCTGGCCGGGCTTGAGGGGGAGCGGCAGCGGCTGATTGAGGCGGCGGCAAAGATCAACGCGCAGCCCTGCGAGGTGGATCCGGACCCAGTCCGCGTCAGAGAGAACGAGCAAGTCCAGATGGAGATCACTCAGCTGGGTGACAAATACAAGACAGCCATCAGTGAATGCGCGGAGAAGATCTCCTCTATTGGAAACAACGGCAAGCTTCCGGCCCGCTTGATGCGTGGATGCCCTGGGTGCAAGATCAGGCCCTCGCGTCGGGGACTTATGTTGCGCAGAGTCATCTGTATCGGGTGACGCGCACGAGAGCGCATTACATGTTGAGGTTTTTAAAGTTCGACTTCGAATGTTTCGTCAGTCCGTGGCGCTACTCGCCCAAGGTTTATTCTTGGGGTGCCTCGGGTGCGGCCAGTGGTGTCTCGCCGGGAAGTGGTTATTCATCGCGGGTGGTTGAGAATTTCAGGGAGACGTTTCAGGGTCCTCCTCGTCCGAGGTATGTTCCCCAGGGCACTGAGGTTGTGCGAAACCCAGGTGGAGAGTGGTTTGGCTGGGGTAAGACAGTGGAGACCCAGGTGAAGTCCGGTGTTTCTGGTCTCGGGCGTGTTGCAGGAAGGACGCTTTTTCATTGCTGGCGTCGGATTGACTTATTGGGGTGAGTGAGAAGGCCAATGCGAGACTCGCTGAGCAAAACCCAGAGATGTCAGCAGGGGAACGCGGGGAGAAGGTGAGGGAAATCGCCACGGTCCGGGCTGGAACTCAGGTTGCAGCTGCCGCAGGTACGGGAGCTGCTATTGGTGCTGCTATACCAGTTGGTGGACCTGTTGTGGGATTGGCTGTTGGTGCTCTTGTGGGTGGGGCAATGATGATCCCGACGGGTGATGGGAAAAATTTGGGAGATCGCGTTGGGGATGTTGGGGAGGCTGTGTGGAACTGGTTAAAGAGTCCTTTCGGTGGGTGAGAGATGTACTTATTAGAGGCAGATTTAGTGCAGGCGCGATGGGCGCGCGTGCCTTCTTGGTGGTTGTCGGTTTAGTCTTGTTGTGGAGGGGATGGGTGATGTGGACTGAGCGGGTTCCGAGTTTTGTTCTTTCCTATCGAGGATGGTCTTCTCCGCCCTTGGCTTTACCTTTTGGCGGCTTATTTATGATTTTTCTTGACTGTGGGTTCTTTTCAACCTGCCTGGCCTGCTTTTATGATTATCGCTTTGGGTGCTGTGGGTCTCTTTTCTGGTGTGATATTCTTATTAGGTATGTTTGTGTGGTATCCGTGGTTTTTGTTGCCTCGGTGGTATCGGCGGGCTCGGAAGGCTGGTGTGCCGCGGAATAATCTTGAGGAGATGGCGGCTTTCAAGGCGCTGCCGGTTGAGGAGCAAAAACGTCGCTCCAATCCGTTTCGATGATCTGTTTTGGGGTATGGTTTCGTTTTGAAGGTGGTTGCACAAACTGCTGGTGTTGAGAACTTCTTCAAAGGGTTGGTGGGAGGATGATTCCTCTGATATCGCAAGAACCTGGGGCTATTGCTACTGGTGCGGTGCTGTTGGTTTTGTCGATTTTTGGCACCATCCAAGGGGTGCGGATTTGGCGTGATCCTGTGCCGCGGTTTGTTCTCCAGTATCGTGGATGGTCAAACCCTGGGCTAAGTCTTCCTTTTGGAGGTGTGACGATGGCGACCATGGGGTTGTATGGCATTCAGCCAAGATGGCCCATGCTCTTCGCTGGTGTTTTTGCCTTATTGTGGCTTGTGTCCGGGGTGATATTCTTATTAGGTATGTTTGTGTGGTATCCGTGGTTTTTTTGTTGCCTCGGTGGTATCGGCGGGCTCGGAAGGCTGGTGTGCCGCGGAATAATCTTGAGGAGATGGCCGCTTTCAAGGCGCTGCCGGTTGAGGAGCAGAAACGCCGGGCCAATCCCTTCAGGTAGGCCGTCCAGCTTGCTGTTCCAATCCTGGGGAGGGATGCCTCGTTGCCTCTGCGCTGATCGCTCGGCTGTGACCGGTGCTGAGAGGCCCGGCCTTCTCGTCGGACCTCGGGCTGGGAGGTCTTGGGCCTGACGTGAGGCCGGCGGCTCCAGGCGAGGTCACGGAAGGTGCCTGGGCGGGGTCTCGGTCACCTGGTGGCGCTGCGGCCTCGGTCCGGCCGGAAACTCACGATCCCCTAGCTCTAATGAACAAATGATTTTTCTCAAGTTTATCTGAGCGAGACAGTGGGAGGATGGTGAGGATAGAATGCTCTGGCCCCGTCGGGTCGCCCGTTGAGAAGGTGTTGTGGCGACCTCCCGTGGAAAGGAGCGCGCGTCGTGGCCGTCAGTTCGTTGACCCCACTTGCGGATGGAGTTGGGTACCGTCTGGTCAAGCTGGGTGAGATCGCCCTCGGCCAAGCCGAGGAAGTGCTGTCAGGGATGGGGGTGAAGCCTAGGCACTTCAACGTCTTGATGACGGTTGCGGCCACTCCGACGCTGTCTCAGCGGGAGATCAGCCGTGCACTCGGACTGGATCCCAACGTCATGGTCGGTGTGATCGACGAGCTGGAGCGTGAGGGACTGGCCCGGCGTGAGCGCAGCTCCGTGGACCGTCGCCGACACGTCGTTGTGGTCACTGACAAGGGAGCTGACATCCTGAAAAAGGGGGTGAGCGCCCTGCAGAAAGCGGAACGCGCCTTCCTGGCGTCCCTGAGTGCTGAGGAGCAGACGATGCTCTTCGGGATAACAGGGCGGCTCCTCGGAGCCGACGGCGAAGACAGCAAATAGCAGACGATGGTTGTGGGGTCTGCGACCCCACAACCATCTCATGAAAAAAGCAGATAATCATTCGTGATGCTTGTGGAGCATCAGGTGATTTATGCGCCAGCAGGAGCCCACTTGGGGCGCGCGACGAATGTTAGCGTCTTCAGCAGGTAATCACTCATCTTCTCGACGACAACCCCCTTCCCCGGGCCAGGGGAATGCATGACCCTGCCGTCGCTTGGGTAGAGCGCCGTGTGGTAGATGTTGCCGAAGTAAGCACCCTTGTTCCCTTGCGGACCATGTCATTGGAGTGCTCTGGATCCTGCTCTGAGAAGAACAGGACATCCCCGGCCACGTACTGCTGGTTCTGGTCGAACCACAAATCACCGTGAGCGTAGAACCAGCTGGCCAGATTGTTGGCCTGCCAGATTCGGGAGCCCACCGGATTATGACCGAAGTCAACCCGCCGCCCGACGACTGTGTTCTGGTCCGCGACATACATCGTGTGCTGGTAGTCCCAGCCCACCAGGACCATTCCGACGAACTGTGAGCACGTGATCGGGTAGGGCTTGGTGCCGTTTCTGTGGACGTTCTCACCCGACAGCGGTGATCGACGACTTGCGTCCCAGGTGAGATCGTTGCCCGCATCCGCAAAGGTCTGCGCCCGCTTCAGGGCGTCGGAGACAGCAGGCTGATCAACATTGTTGAGCGGTTTGGAGGGCAGGTGGTTGGGAACTGCCCATTTCCCATCGGCGAGTGGGATCGAGATGTTGCCGAGCTTCCCGGCAGGCATGGAGTCGGAGATCTGGAAGGACATGGCACCCCGTCGCCGACCTTCTCCTCGCCTCTGGTGACGACGGTGCCGGAGGAGGCCAGATCGGTTCATCAGGTCTCTGACCGTGTCGACTGTGGTGCTTGCCGTCACGACTTCGCTGGGCGGCAGTCCGCTTGCCGGAGAGCTGATCAGTGTGACGGCGAGTGCTCCAAGCAGGGCTCGTTTGACTGTGCTGACAATGGTCATCTGTGTGCACATTCTCGATGTGGACTTCGGACTTCATCAGCTGTCGCTGAGCTTAGCCGGCAAGGGGTCACGCTTTGAGGGAAGCCCCATGCGCGCCTCCTGCAGTGCGTCGCCGTCTACATGTTCTACTGGCCTGGGGTGGCCGCCACCGGCCGGGGCCAGGCCCCCAGGTTTTGCCAGACGAAGTCTGGGACCCGTCCGAGGAAGCCGAGCAGGAAGCCCGCATGAGGGACTCGATCGTCGCCGCCTCCCAGTCGTAGTCATCTTTGAAACGGACGAATCCGTCGCTTGAGATCGCGAATGCGCCGGGCCTGGTGGCCATCAGGTATTCCATCTGACGCTGATGTATCACGTCAGAGGCGAATCGAGGGATCAGCGCAGCAGACTTTGAAATTCTTGTTGAAGTCGGCCCATTCGAATTTCTGTGATGACCCAAAGCCAGCCCCAGTTGAAGGAGATCTCCCTGAATGGGAACAGGAGCCGGAACTCGCACAGCTGCTCCTCGTGGTGCTCCGTGTGGACAGTGGTGCCGCCATTGCCGTTGGAGCTGGTGTGCGTGGTCTCCCAGGTGTGGGTGAGTCTCAGGAAGGCGATGTTCGAGTCGGTTCCATAGATCACATCCTTGGCCTGGTGGTTGCTGCCGCCAGTCGTGTGCTCGATCTGGGCGAGATAGGCGTCATCCTGGACCAGATAGACCCAGTTGTCGTGACCGTACACGCTCAGTCCTGGTGGCGCTGGCGGACCAAGAAGGCGTTGCGCGGGCAGAGCCAGCAGCGCCCTTCGCGCCCCGGCCAGCAGTTCGATGGCCGCCGACAGCTCCTGCGCGTTCTTCGGGGCATCGATCAGGATGAGGCTCTCGTGGTCAATGCTGATCCGGAACGGGGCCCGCAGGCATGGCTCCAAGGCCTGCGCATACTCCCCGGCGATCTCCTGGCCACCGGAGGCCGATGCCAAGACACCCCCGAACTGGATGACGCTGGACAGCGACATGCGCTGTTCGCACCCGGGGCCGGTCACCTCACCGGGCAGGTAGGAACTCGGCAGCGGCATCCGCACCACATACCCTCTGCCATGCCACTCGGAGCATCGGTACTTGAAGGCGATAAAGGGGGTTCCGTCTGAGGACGTCCCGTAGATGGCATCATCAACCGACCGATCGAATCCGATGCCGAAAGGTGGGACGTTCAGGCCGTGCGCAATGCTGATCGTAGGGGTTGAGTCGAATTCCCAGCCTCGCCTTTTCAGGGGACCTGACGTAGCGGTAGCGGACCACGCCCCAGATCGCGAGTCCGAGAACTGCCAGTGCCAGGAGAACAGCCAACAAGTAGAACAGACCTTGCATGAGTCGATAGTGCCATTCGCAGGAGCCACCATGTGTCGGGGCCGCTGATTGTTCAGTCGTCTAGGGTGGGGCAGTGACTGATGAGACTCCCGCCATCCGGGCGCTGCGTGAGCTGGGGGTGACGTTCACCGTCGTCCGGCATGGGCCGGTGGAGTCGCTGGCCGAGGCCGCAGAGCTTCGAGGTGTGGCTCCCCGTGACTTGGTCAAGACCATCGTGGTCCGCAGGGGAGCTGATGACTATGTGTTCGTGCTCGTTCCAGGGGATCGGGCCTTCTCCTGGCCCAAGCTGCGCACCCTGCTGGGGGTCAGCAGGCTGTCTCTGCCGGATGCCGCCACCGCCTTCGAGGTCACCGGCTATGAACGCGGAGCCATCACGCCCTTCGGCGCGGTGCGGACCTGGCCGGTGGTGGCAGACGCCGCCATCCGCGGCAGGGACATCTCCATGGGCGGTGGTGGCCACGGCATCCGGAGTCAACCTGGCAGCCGACGATGTTCTCTCCGCCCTCGACGCCACCGTCGCCGATTTGTCCGACCAATGAACGCAGAAGGGCACAACTTCTCAATTTTGCCAGCGACTTCTCAGCTTCGCCAGATGATCGGCAAAGTGTGTTAATGTCGCGTCGACGAAAAACGGGAGGCTGCCCATGACCCTTGCTGTGGCGACATCACTGCGCTATCGGCGCATCGTCAGAAGGATCAGTGGCTCGTCGTTGAACTGCAGCGACGAGGCCACCAGGCCAGCTTGCAGCCTGGGACGATCCCAGCGAGGACTGGTCGAACACCGAGCATGTGGTGTTCCGCTCGGTATGGGGATATCAGGATGACGTGCCCCGCTTCTCCGGCTGGCTGGACGAGCTGGAGCGCAACGGCACACGCACGTTCAATCCCTGCACATGATTCGCGACAACATCTTCAAGGACTGTCAGCTGGCGTGGTTGCGACGCAACGGCATCCCGACCATCGACACCCTCGTCGTCTCCCACGACGAGGCCGTGCAGGAGCGAGTGGAGCCGGGGCCCAGCCTGGAGAGCACCCTCGAAGGACATCGCCCGGAATGGCTGGGCGTCCCGGTGGTGATCAAGCCGATCATCTCAGCCAGCGGACGCGACACCATGCGGGTTGACAACGCAGCCGAGGGCGAGGAGCTGTTCCAGAGGATTGTGGACGATCATGCCCGTCGCGGTGCGCTGGTGCAGCCTTTCATTCCAGGCGTGGCTGACGGCGAGCTCTCCTTCATCTTCATCGGCGACGCCTTCAGTCACTGCGTGCGTCGCTTCCCGGGGGTCACCTTCGAGCGACGCAAGGCGGTTGCCGTCACGCCTGCCCCGGAGGCGATGGCCCTGGCCGAACAGGTGTTCCGGATCATTGGGGAACCCACCGCCTACGCCCGCATCGACATCGTCCGCGCGCCCGATGGCTTGAGGGTGATGGAGGTGGAGCTGGTGGAGCCGGCGCTGTTCCTCGGCAGTCTGGACTCCACCTACCGGCGTCGAGCTGCGCTGCGCCGGCTTCGAGATGCGGTTCACGCGGAAGTGGAGCCCAGAGCAGCCTGACCCGCAGCGTGTCCTCCCGAGATGCCGTGGCTGCGTCTGCCCTGGGGAGCAGCTGGAGGATGTTTCTCAGGAACAGGATATTTTTTTCTCAGAAATGTTAAGGTAACCCTGATCGTCACGCCCAAGTGGGCAGAGGGAACCCGGTGAGACTCCGGGGCTGACGCGCAGCGGTGTGGGTGACGAATCTGGCTATGCCACTGGGAAGCTCCTGGGAAGGCGCCAGAGGAGGATGACCCCGAGTCCGAAAAACCTGGCGATCGTGTCGCAGACCGCCGACCCCGCGCACTCAGGGTCGACCCTAGAGAGGCTTCAAGCATGCACAGAAGAATTCATCGTCGTCTCATAGCGTTCCTACTCTGCATTGGGCTCAGCATCGTCAGCGCCTGTTCGGTTCCGTCGCAGGAGTCGCAGGGGATCGGCAGGGGGCAAGGAGCTCAAGTTCGTCACCGTGCTTGCCGCCGACAGCACTGACCCTCATATGGTGAGTGGCTCCTTCATTTTGAACTCGGGCTCCATCGAGACCCTCGTGCGGCTCGATCCCACGACCGGCAAGTTAGCCCCTTGGCTCGCGGAGACATGGGAGACGCAGGATGGTGAGCACTGGACGTTCACGCTGCGCAAGGGCGTCAAGTTCCACAACGGGAAGCCCATGACCGCAGAGGCTGTGAAAGCCAGCCTGAGGATTCCATCACCAAAAATCCGTCGGCGGCGAAGGCGGTGCAGATCGCCAGCGTTGAAGCCCCTGATGAGTCCACGCTGAAGATCACGACTCAGGGTGTGTATCCGGGCCTGCCGTCGAACCTGGTGTATTACAGCACCGCCATCACCGATGTGGCAGCGGAGGGTGACCTGCCAATAGCCACGGGGGCGTTCAAGTTTGAGTCCTTCGACCCCGCTGGTGAGGCCGTGCTGGTGAAGAACACCGACTACTGGGATGGCCAGGCCAAACTCGACCGGGTGGTCATGACGGCGAATAAAGACGCCAACGCGCGGCTTCTGTCGTTGCAGGCCGGTGATGTGGACGTCATCTACCGGCCGTCGCTTGAATCACTCGCATCGATCTCAAACAACGCCGACCTGGCCACCGACTCTGTTCCCGGGACGCGCATGTACCACATCATGTACAACTACTCTGGAGCGAATGCTGACCTGTGGAACAACCTCGAATTCCGCAAGGGCATGGATGCGCTCATGGACCGGGACGGCATTGCCAAGAACGTTCTGAACGGTGAGGCGACTGTCGCCTACAACGTGTTCCCAGGGAATTACCCCTTCTCGCCCGCACCACTCAAGCATGATGCAGGCCCCGAGGCGGCGCTGGAGCATTTCAAAGCCGCTGGGCTGGAGGTCGCTGACGGCAAGGTCACCCACAACGGAGCGCCTTTGACGCTCAACCTGGCCACCTACGCCGCCCGCCCTGAGCTTCCGCTCATCGCCCAGGTGCTGCGTGACTCCGCCGCCAAGGTGGGGATCACCATGGAGATCAATGTTGCAGACAACATTGATGAGGAGCTTCCGAAGGGCAACTTCGACCTGGCGACCTATTCGCTGCTGACCATCACCCGCGGTGACGGATCCTTCTTCCTCAACGGTGCCTTCACGCCCGATGGCGCCCAGAACCACGGGCACCTCAATGATCCCAACCTGCAGCAGCAGATCGATGTCTTCAACACAGAGATCAATGAGGCGAAGCGTGCGGAGACGGCCAAGGGCATTGCCACCTATATCGAGGAGCAGTACTACAACTCCTACCTGGTGGTGCCGCAGGAGACCGCTGCCTTCAAGAAGAAGGTCACAGGTTGGGTCACCCCCAGCAATGAGTTCGAATACCAGATGATCACCAAGGATCTCGACATTGAGTAAGATGCCATATCCCGTTCGCTGGCTGCTGAGCGCGATCCTCTTTCTCTTCCTGCTGACGGTGATCAGTTTCCTGGTGGTGACCTTGGCCCCAGGAGACGCCGCATTGTCCATGCTGAATATGGACAACGTGAGCGTCAGCAGAAGCGATATCGAGGCGCTCCGCCAAGAGCTGGGCTTGAATGATCCACTGCCGACACGCTACCTGCGTTACCTGGGTGACCTGGCGCATGGCAGCCTCGGGAATTCCCTGATCACGGGGAAACCGGTGATCGAGGAGATCGCCAAAGCCTGGCCCTATACCCAACTTCTTGCGTTGTGGACCCTGCTCCCGGTAGTCGTCCTCGCCTTCGGGTTGGCAGCCCTGGCAGCCAGGTATGCCAATACCTGGGTGGACCGGGCCGTTGGCGTGTTCACCGCCGCGAGCGCGGCGATGCCGTCGTTCTGGCTGGCTCTTCTGCTCATCGATCTTTTTGCGGTGAGGCTCGGCTGGCTGCCTCCAGCGGCCTGAATGATGTGCGTGGCCTGATCCTGCCGGTGGTGACGCTGGCCATCGCGGTGCTCGCCCCCTATGTGAAGATCCTGCGGGACGGCTTCGTCGAGGCCTCGAATTCCAACTTTGTGCGTTCCCTGCGGTCTCGTGGGATTCCGGAGAAGATCATCGCGTGCAAGCACATCCTGCGTGACAGCCTGATACCCCTGATCACGTTGTTGGGCGTCAGCCTCGGCAGCCTGCTGGGCGGCACCATCATCATTGAGGTCACGTTTGGCATCCCCGGAGTCGGGAAGCTGGCTATTGACGCGTTGACCCGACGGGATTACGGAATCATTCAGGGCTTCATCCTGATAGTGGGCGTCGTCGTGTTCGTCATCAACACGCTGATCGACCTCGCGTACCGCCTGCTTGATCCGGCACTCTCACGCAAGGCAGGTGCCACAGCATGACCAAGCACGCATCAAAGGGCCTCAACTGGGTCATCATCCTGGCGTTGGCGATGTTCGCCATCCTGCTGCTCGGACCCTGATTTGGCTCCCTACGACCACGAGTCCATCGATCTTTCAAGCAAGCTGCAAGGCCCTTCTGGACAGTACCTGTTGGGCGTCGACCACCTCGGACGCGACATCTTGTCCAGACTCCTGACAGGAGCCCAAGTCACCATCGGCATCAGCTTCCTGGCGTTGGGGGCCTGCATCGCCATCGGCGTGCCGCTGGCATGATCTCCGGCTGCGGGTGGCTGGGTGGACTGGCTCATCATGCGCCTGGCCGACATCTTCATCGCCTTGCCGGACTATGTGGTGGTCATCGTGCTCAGCGGCCTGCTCGGACCGGGATACACGAACCCGCTGATCGCGATCATCGTGGTCAAATGGGTCACCCTACACCAGGCTTTGCGCGCTCCCTGGTGATGCAGGAGAAAACCCTCGGACTATCTGCAGGTGACGGTGCTCAGCGGGGCATCCGCATGGAGAATCCTCAGCAGGCATATGATCCCGCACGTCGCTGGACCGATCCTGGCGCTGGCGACCCTGGATATCGGCAAGGTCATCTTGCTGGTGGCCTCCCTGTCCTACATCGGCATGGGCGTGAAGCCACCCTCACCAGAATGGGGTGCGATGCTGAACGACGGCCGGGCGTATTTCGCCAGCGATCCGCAGCTGATGCTGATCCCAGGCATCGCGATCTTCGTCGTCGTCCTCGTCGCCCAATGGCTCGGCGGGCAGTTGCAGCGACGTTACGCCGTCGAATCCGGACAGGAGCGCTGAATCATGGCTTTGCTTGAGATTGAGAATCTGCGCATCGGCACCCGACGCAAAGAGCTGGTCAAGGGCATCGATCTGGACATTGAGCCCGGGCAGTGGTTCGCCTTGATCGGCGAATCGGGCAGTGGCAAAGTCCATCACCAGCCGATCCATAGCGAATCTGCTTGCCCCGAACCTCATCCGTGAGGCAGATAAGCTGCAATTCGGTGACCAAGACCTGTTGAGAATCAGCAACCGCAATGTGCGGGAACTTCGTGGCGACCGGATCGCCTACGTCTTCCAGGACTACCAGGCGGCATTCACCCACTACTACCGGATCGGCAACCAGTTCCACGAGCTGATGCGGGCGCATCGTCCCTGGGGACCCAAAGAGAGGGCGGAGCGGATGGCCGAGGCCCTTGACGCGGTCGGCCTGGACCCAGCGCTGGAGAGACGGTACCCATTCCAGGTCAGTGGCGGACAGCTGCAGCGGGCCGCTCGCCATGGCTATAGCGTTGGAACCGGAGCTGCTGATCGCAGACGAACCAACCACCGCACTCGACGCCTGGAATGCAGCGCGTGTCCTGGAGCACATGGACTCGATCAAGGAACGTCTCGCTGCGCGATCCTGTTCATCACGCATGACCTCAGAATCATGCGACGGCATGCCGACGAGGTGGCCATCATGCGGCAAGGCGAGATCGTGGAGCGGGGCTCGAAGCAGCGCATCAGTGAAAGCCCGGAGCATTCGTACACGAGGGATCTGTTCGCAGCCATCCCGCCCTTGCGGAATATCCCGGATCGGCTTCCCGTGGCCGGGGATGTCCGGCAGGTGACCGCTGAGCGGCGTGAAGTCGCTCAGGGGCTTGCCCTGTCGGTCAGGGATCTGCGCAAGGAGTTCCCGGGCACTGTCGCGGTGGATTCCGTATCCTTCGACCTGCGCAGCGGCACCACGCTCGGTCTGGTGGGGGAGTCGGGCAGCGGCAAGTCAACGCTGGCGCGGTGCGTGCTGACCTTGGAGAAGGCCGACTCGGGGACGATCCTGCTTCATGGCGATCCTCTGGAGCGTCTACAGGGCAAGGAGCTGAGGGCGGCCCGTCAGCGAATGCAGGTCGTCATGCAGAACCCGGTGGCCTCCTTCAATGACCGGCTGACCATCATGGACTCCCTTATGGAACCGCTGCACTGCCAGCGCAGAGAGGCTCCGTCGTTCCTGCCCGGAGATAAGAGCCCACGGCAGGTTGCGGAGGGACTGCTGAGCTTGCCCGGCTCCCCAGCCGACTACCTGGGTCGCAAGCCGGCGGAGTTGAGCGGCGGTGAGCTGCAACGTGCGGCCATCGCCCGGGCCATCAGCGTCGAACCACAGTTCATCGTGCTCGACGAGCCGACCGCCAGCCTCGACGTGTCAACCCAGGCGCGTGTGCTGAATCTGCTGAAGGACCTTCAAGACCAGCTTGGGCTGTCCTTCCTGTTCATCTCACATGACCTCAGCTCGGTGCAGTTCATCAGCGACCATGTGATGGTCATGCAAAACGGATGCATCGTCGACCAGTTCGACCGTGACTCCGTCTTTGACGAGGAACGGCATGAATACACCAAGCAGCTGGTGCTCACGTACGACGTGTGACGACATCGGTGGCGCCGCTCAGGAAAGGGGCGGCGCCACCGAATGCTCCAGCCGGGTGGCTTGGGGTCTGTGTGAGAGATTCTCCTACGCATCCTTCTTGGGGTTGCCGAGGACGTGCTTCCTGGAGCCTGGTCCTGCTGGCCGGGCCGCCCCTGCTGGCTCCCGTTCCCCGGCTGACCGTTGTGTCCCGGCTGCCCGCCCTGAGGGGGCTCCGGCGGAGTGAGTTTGCCGAGGGCCTCGGTGACGGTGGCCTCGTCGAGCCCCAGCTTGGAGGCCAGAGCCGAGGCGAAGTCAGCGCTGCCAGGATGCATGGGCTGGCCGTTCTTGCTCTCGGTGTGCAGCTCCTCCAAAGCGGTCTTCACCTTGTCCGCGTCGATGCCGAGGTCGTCGCCAGGTCTTGGGCCATGCCGCCTCCGGGTCCCCGGGAGGCATCTGCCCATCAGCGGGAGGCTGACCTGGCATCTGCCCATCTGCAGGGGGCTGGCCACCTGGCATCTGCCCGCCCTGGCGCTCCTCGCCCGGTGCGACGACTGAGACGGACGACGAGGCGCTTGGAGTGGAGGAGGTCGCGCCCTCGGTGCCGCTGGTGGCGCGTGCCAGCCCGATGCCGCCCCCGACCAGGGCGACGGTGGCGACCCGCCCAGGGCTATCTTGGCGACCTTGTTCATGTGAGTCCTTTCGTTCGGTACATGAACATTGGACAGGCTCTGTCTGGCTTTGAGCTGGGCGAGTCTGTGCCTTGCCCATGAGGTGATTCCCCTGTCCGATGGTCCGTGCCACAGGGGAATGCCATCCGTGTCAGGATGAGACGATGGTTGATGGCCTGACCCGCCCGAGTCCGGCACTCACTCAGAGGATAGGCGTTCTCAGCGAGCCCCCGAGCAAGCCCACGAACCCTATCCGGGCTCGTGGGCGGTGAGGCCTCTCACTCCCAGGTGCGCAGGAAGACCTTGATGGCGCGGCGCTCGTCCGCATGGCCTGGTAGCCGTCGGCGGCCTGCTCCAGGGAAGGCGCATGGTGAAGACCCTTCCCGGGTTGATCTTGCCCGCGAGGATCCGGTCGATCAGGTCTGGCAGGAAGCGGCGTACGGGGGCCGGCCCTCCCAGGAGGTTGATTTCGGAGAAGAACAGCTGCTGACCGTCCAGGGACACGTCGTGGGAGACGCCAACATAGCCGACGTGCCCGCCGGGGCGGGTGCAGCCGATGGCCTGCATCATCGCCTGCTGAGTTCCAACTGCCTCGACTGTGCCGTGCGCGCCATAGCCGCCCGTGAGCTCCTTGACCTTGGCCACCCCTTCGTCGCCACGCTCAGCGACAACGGCGTCAGCGCCGAACTCACGTGCCAGCGCGGCTCGGTCCTCGTGTCGGGAGAAGGCGATGACCTGCTCCGCGCCCAGGGCCTTGGCGGCGAGCACCGCAGAGACCCCACCGCTCCGTCGCCGACGACGGCGATGGTTTTTGCCGGGCCCCGCATGGGCGGCGACTGCCCCGAACCAGCCGGTGCCCAGCACGTCGGAAGCGGCCAGGAGGGAGGCGATGACGTCCTCGTCCTCGGGTTTGCCGCCAGGCACCACGACGAGGGTGCCGTCGGCCTGCGGCACGCGCGTGTACTGGGCTTGCGTGTCGCCCATGAAACCGCCGTTGACGCACCGTGACTGGTACCCGTCCTCGCAGATCTCACAGGGTGTTGTCCGAGATGCAGAAGGAGCCGACGACGAAGTCGCCGACCTTCACGTTGCGGACCTCGGAGCCGACCTCGACGACCGTGCCCACATATTCGTGGCCCATGGGTCGTGGCTGGCTGGTGGCGTCGATCTCGCGGTACGCCCAGAGGTCAGAGCCGCAGATGCAGGCGGCGTCCACTCTGATGACGGCATCCGTCGCATCGACGACCCGCGGCACCTCGCGGTCCTCAACGGTCACCTTGCCTCCGGGGTTCATGAAGACGCCGCGCATCGTGGTGGGCAGAGCAGTGGTGGACATCAGATCTCCTCAAAGGTTTCTTGACTGAGCCCCAGCCTATGCGTGTGATGCGGGGCAGGCCAGGGCAACTCACGCTGTGCGACAGGTGGCAGAGATCATGCCGCTGCCCCGATACCCCTGAGGAGAATCCGGATGTGGGGGCGGAGCGCGGCCTGAAGATCCTGGTCTGTTCGGCGGATCAGCCAGCGCAGCATCTCTGTGACCAGTGAGGGCGAACAGCCAGCGGGCCAGCTCCTGCCGGTCCAAACCCTCCACCTCGTCGACGGGAAGCAGATTTGCTATGCGTGACACCGACAGATCCACTAGCGCGAGGGCCTCCTGGCGTTCCGGGCCGTTCCGCCCGAACAGCACCTCCTGCAGATATCGGGCGGTGTTTTCGGCCTGCGATCGGGCGAGGTCGCACAGCGGGCCGAGCGTCTCGAGGATCCCTCCTCAGGGGTTGTCTCCCTCCGGGGGATGGCCCGCCTCGACGATGGGCCGCAACTGGGCGTTGATCACCATCAGCAGCAGCTCCCTGCTTGGTGCCGGCGTACGTGAAGACAGTGCCATCGGCGACATCGGCGACGCGAGCGATGTGCTGTGTCGTCGTTCTGGTCGTAGCCCTGCTCGGAGAACAGGCGCGTTGCCGCGGCCACAATCGCTGCGCGTTTTGCGGCACGTTTGTGGGCACGGCGTCCGAGAAGTCGCGCTCATGCCCGCACCCTAGCAAATTTTGAGTGTACTCATGTTTGAGTAGACTCACCCCATGTGACTGCCCCACTCGTCGTCGCCCGCGACCTCAGCCTCACCACCTCGCGGGGAGGGCATTCAGCCAGCTGAACTTCGAACTTCCTCGCGGCTCACTCGGCGCGGTCGTCAGTGAGGCCGGCTCCGGAAAAAATCGGCGCTCCGGCTCGCGATGACAGGGAGGATGCGGGGCGTCACCGGCTCCCTGACGATCGACGGCGAGAGCCGTCCTCGACGCATAGCGCGGCTCACCAGCGTCGCCCGCATCGACAGGCTGGTCACACCCGAGCCTTCCCTCTGCCTGGAGGACTGCATCACCGAACGCACGCTCGCGGACGGGGCCAGCGCTCGCGCCCGGTATGCCAACTACCTGAAGAGCTGCAAGGATTCTGGGACTTGAGGCCGACCGCACCACGCTCTACGCGAGCCTGACGCCTGCGGAGCAGAGCCGAGCAGCCGTCGCACTCGCTGCCATCCGCCCCGCCTCGCTCATCGTCCTGGACGACCTCGATGACGGGCTCACCGTCGACGAGCAGGCCGCATTGTGGGAGGGACTCCACCGGCTGGCAGCAGAGGAGCAGTCATCGTCGCCGCCACCAGCGAGCCCACCACTGTCCCCGAGACAGCCGTCACCATCAATCTGGAGAATCACGATGCCTGAAGCCGGCTTCAAGCCCCTCACCCTGGCCCGGTATGAACTCAAGCGTTTCCGGGGCTCATGCCGCGCGTCGCGCTCGTCTTCCTGCTGCTGGTCCCACTGCTCTACGGTGTCATCTACCTGGCGGCCAACTGGGACCCGTATGGCCGTCTCGACCAAGTCCCCGTTGCCGTCGTCAGCCAGGACAAACCCGCCACGGTGGACGGAAAGTCGGTGACCGCAGGCCAGGACTTCGTCGACAGCCTGCACCGGGAGAACACCTTCAAGTTCATCGATGCCAGCCCTGAGAGGCCGCTGACGGACTCACTCCGGCCGCTACTACCTGACGATCACCGTGCCCGAGACTTTTTCCGCCGACCTGGTCAGCGGACGGGGAACTGACCCGACCCGCGCCCAGATCATGCTGCGACGCAATGACGCCAACGGATTCGTTATCGGAACCATCACCAACTCCGCGCAGAACAGCATCGCCCGGGCCATTGACGAGACGGCGGTGCGCAGCTACTTCGAGGCCGTCTTCGCCAACCTCGCCACCATCCGCAGCGGCATGTCCCAGGCAGCGGACGGCGCTAATCAGCTTTCCGAAGGTCTCAGCACTGCCCACGACGGTAGCTCGACGCTGAGCACAGGCATCACGGAGGCATCGAAGGCGCTGCCCGACTGCGGGACGGGTCGGGCAAGCTGGCTGAGGGCGCCAGCGCCCTTGCCGATGGGGGCTGATGCTCTCGCGACCGGCGCAGGAACCTGGCCGACGGCGTCTCACAGGCACATCAGGGAGGAGCTGAGCTGTCGGATGGACTGGAGAGACTCTCCGAGGGATCGTCGACGCTTGCCAACGGTGCCAGCCGAGTCGCGGCCGGTACCCAACGCCTGGTGGATATCGTCGATCCAGTTCTGATCCTCGCCGCTGAGCGACTGCCGAAGGTGCAGGCCAAGGTCAACGAACTGGCTGATGCGGCCTCGGAGGTCAGCTCAGGCCTGGCGGACGGGGCGGAAAAGCTCTCCACTCGGGTGTCGACAGCATCCTCGGACCTTGAGACCCTGGCATCCGACTATCCGGAGCTGGCGGCGGATCCGCGTTTCACTGTGTTGCGGAAGAACGTCAGCCAACTGTCGACGGACATCAGTCAGCTGTCCAGCAGGGCCTCCTCCGTGGCTGACAAGGTGTCGGCCGTCGAGGAGACGCTCCAGGGACGCCGGTGATCTCGGTGAGGCGGCTGATGCGCAGAGCAAAGGTTGACGAGCTGAACTCGGGGGCGCAGAAGGTGGCTGAGGGGGCGAAGTCCCTTGATGAGGGGATCACATCCGCCCACACCGGAGCCCAGAAGCTCGTCTCAGGGCTGAAGCGGCTCGACACGGGAGCAGGCGGTGTGCGGGACGGTGCGACTCGGCTCAAAGACGGAGCTTCCAAGGTGAAGTCGGGAACCTCCGAACTGTCCACAGGGGGCCACGACGCTCGCCGACGGCCTGACGCAACTCGATTCCGGTGCGACCAGCCTTGATGCCGGGCTTGAGCAGCTGGAGACGGGGGCTGGGCAGCTGTCGTCGAGGCTGGCTGAGGGCGTGTCCGCATCCCCGCGCCCACCGAGGACGAGGTTGCGAACGCGGTGCAGGTGCTCTCAGCCCCGTCGATGTCACGATGACCGTCGACAACCCCGCCCACATCTATGGCCGTGGCCTGGCACCGATGTTCTTCTCCATCGCCTTGTGGGTGATGGGGATCTCAGCCTTCATGCTGGTCCGACCCATCACGGGTCGCGTCCTGGCGGGAAGAGCCAACAACCTGCGGGTTGCAATCAGCGCATGGCTTCCCATCGGGATCATGTCGGTGGTCGCGGGATGGCTGATGCTCGGCGCCTCCTGCCTGCTGCTCGGCCTGGACCCTGTGCATCCGGTCCTGACTGTTGCGCTGGTGACGCTGGTCTCGGCAGCCTTCTCAGCGGTGGCGCATCTGCTGCGCACAGCCTTCGGATTCCCTGCGACGGCGTTGCTGCTGGTGGTGCTCATCATCCAACTGGCCTCCACCGGCGGCACCTATCCACCTGAGCTGCTGCCAGCGGCTTTTCGCCTGGATCGGGCACATCATGCCGATGACCTACTCCATCAATGCGTTCCGCTACACGATCTCGGGCGGCCTGTCGTCGTTGTTCATCCGCGACATCCTCTTCCTGCTGGCGCTGTGGGGAAGTTGCATTGCGTTGCTGGTGTTGGTGATCCGCCGCCGTCGCCGTTTCACGATGCGTGACCTGCACCCGGCCCTGGACTGGCGTCAGGCCAGGGCCAGGGTGGGAAAGGGCCTTACTCGAAGCGCAGAAGCGCCTGAAGCATCCGCGGATCCTGATGGGTGAAGCCGGCATTCCGGAGCCTGCCGATCCGGGGCTGCGATCGCAGCCAGCTCATCCTCGCTCAGGGGAGAAGCCGAAGGCGTCGATGTTGCTGCGCAACCGCTCCAGGCAGGGTCGACTGGCCACCAGAGACACGCCACGCTGGGGTGAGCCAGCGGATGATGACCTGCGCGACGCTCACGTCGTGGGCTTTGGCGATCCCCAGCAGAACCGGGTCCTCCCGGATGGCCGTGTTGCCCTGCCCGAGCGGACCCCAGGCCTGCAGGGACCGTGCCGTGTTCAGCCATCAGCTCCTGCATGGCGAGCTGCTGATTATGAGGGGTGGGTCTCCCGTTGGTTCACGGCTGGCACAGTGCCGGCGTGGGTGACGAAGTCCAGGTACCGGTCCGGGTAGAAGTTGGACACGCCGATTGCCCGAACCAATCCCTCCGAGACGGCTTCCTCCATGTCCCGCCAGGCCGCGTAGTAGTCGTTGAACGGTTGGTGCATCAGGTAGAGGTCAAGATACTCCAGGCCGAGGTTCTCCAGCGACACCTTGAGGCGATCTTCGTCTTTCCCTGGCCGTAGTCCTGCAGACCACAGCTGGTGGTGATGAACAGGTCCTCGCGGGGGATGCCCACCTCAGCCAGGGCCTGTCCGACGGCCTTCTCGTTGTAATAGCGTGACGCAGTGTCGATCAGGCGGTAGCCCGCGTTGACAGCGGCGGGCACGACCTCGCGGATTGTTGCGTCGTCCATCTGGAAGACGCCCAGCCCGATGACGGGCATCTGCGCGCCAGTGTTGAGGGTGATGGTCTGCATGGTTTCTCCTATTGCTGTTCTCCGAGATGTCGGGCGATTTCGTGGCCCAGCCCTCCCCGTCGCCCCGCACCGGTGATCAGTGCTGTGCGCATGTAGTTCTCCCATCGTGGACTGAGATTCAAACTACTCCCGGGATCCACAATGCCGTCGCGACCCGCGGGTCGCGGCGGCATCGAGATAACAAGTGGGCTGGGTCAGGCGCAGCCCGTGTGTGCCGGCGAGGGCCACAGCCCTGATGCGCAGTGATCTTCTCCTCAGCGGTTTGCACATCAGGAGTCGATGGTGTCGGACATCAGCTTCTGCTTTTGCAGCATGGGCTCCATATCCGTGACTCCGGTGGCGAACGCCAACGGCATGGCGGTGACGGCGATGGCCACAGCAGTGCCGTCGGGGCCGATCATGCTCTGGCTGGTATAACCAAAGGGCCGCCGGTATGTCCCAGGCCTCGCCACCGCAGCTGCGAGGCAGGCTGAAAATGCCCAAGCCATAGCCGTTCATCCCGAGCTCGGGGTGGTCGGTATCGACGGTCTTCTGCATCTCCGCTAAGGATTCCTGGCTCAGGAGGGTGCCGTCGAAGGTGGCTTGGAGGAATGTTCCCAGTTCGCTGGGGGTGGAAATCATGGCTCCTGCTCCTGAGGCCCAGGAGGGGGTCCATGTGGGTGATGTCCTTCCAGTCGTCGGTGGGGGTGTTGCGGTGGTAGCCGTGGGGGTGCGTGTTGCGGATGTCTTCCTCTCCGGGGTTCGGGTAGTAGGTGTGGGTGAGTCCGAGGGGTTCGGTGATGCGCTGGGTGATCTGCTCTCGCCAGGGGGCGGTGGGTGATCTTCTCGATCAGCAGCGACAGTGTGATGTAGTTGGTGTTGGTGTACCTGAACTGGCTTCCGGGGTCAAAGGCTGCGGGTTTGCTCAAGGCGATGTCGAGTAGATCCCTGGATGAGTAGTAGACGTCCCTGACCTGGAAGATGTCATTCTCGCCGACGACGGTATCGGTGTATTCGGGCAGACCGCTGGTGTGTTGGAGGAGTTGGCGGACGGTGATCTTGGTGGCGTCGATGCCCTCGCCTTTCAGAAGGCCAGGCAGATGAGGTGTCGATGGGCTCATCCAGGCTGATTTTGCTTTCCTGGACGAGTTGCATGGTCACCACGGCCACGAAGGTTTTGGTGTTGGAGCCGATGCGCACCTCCCCGTCGAGGGGCGGTGCTTCTCCGGTGTCCAGGTTCCCCACACCTGCTACTGCGCTGGTGATGTTGCCTGGGGATCACGCACTGCGGCCAAGGCGGCGGGGAAAGCCCTCAACCACTAGGGTTCTCTATTGCCGCCAGCACTCGTTCCTTCTCAGCAGTTGATGCGAAGTTGCTCGTCGAATCTTTCATGGCGTCAGCCTCCCAACATCCGCACCCCCTCACCCCGGCCGCAAGGACGGTGTTGCCTGTCCACAAGAACAGGTCTACTGGCATCGGACACCGCATGTGGGCTTCTGCCCGGAAAGGGCGCCGGGGTCACTGAGCATGGAGGCGCAGACGACAATGGCCCCGACACCCCACTTCAAGGGGTCGGGGCCATCGCACTTCCAGTCAGGCGGCGAAGGTCTCGGCCTTGGCGAACCGTGCGGCGACATCGGGCCAGTTGACGACGTTCCACCAGGCGTTGACGTAGTCGCCCTTGACGTTCTTGTACTGCAGGTAGAAGGCATGCTCCCACATGTCGAGCTGCAGCAGCGGGATCTGCCCGGCAGGCAGGTTGCCCTGCTGATCATAGAGCTGGTTGATGTTCAAACGGCGACCCAGGGTGTCGAGACCAGCATCGACCACCCCGAGCCCTGGATGCCGTTCGCGGCCGCGTTGAACTGCTTCTGGAAGGCGTCGAAACCGCCGAAGTACTCATCAATGGCGCAGCCAGCTCCCCTCGGGACGGCCGCCGCCCTCCGGCGACATGTTCTTCCAGAAGGTGGAGTGATTGATGTGGCCGCCCAGGTGGAAGGCCAGGTCCTTCTCCAGCTTGTTGATGGCTCCGAAGTTACCGTTGCTGCGGGGCCTCGGCCAGCTGCTCCAACGCGGTGTTCGCGCCAGCACGTAGGCCGCGTGGTGCTGTCGTGGTGCAGCTGCATGATCTCAGGGGCGATGTGGGGGCGAGGGCTCCGTAGTCGTAGTCGAGGTCAGGCAGGACGTAGGTCATCGTGACTCCTAGATGTCTTGGCTGGGCGGCCGGGGCCGCGCCGGATGCACCCATCCTGTGCAGTTGCGGAATTCCCCGGTGGATTCCGCGACACCCGCAGCACCCTGAACCCCTTCGCGGAGGCCAGCTTCTCTGCCAGCCAACCCTGACCAGTGAGCCAGGCTGCCAGCGAGTCCGCACCGAGGTTCTTGCTCACCACCAGATAAGCGACGCCCCGGGTCTCAGCCGCGGCAACCACGTCAGCAGCAGCTCGTGCAGCGCCTGCTTGCCGATGCGAATGGGCGGATTCGACCACAGCTCGTCATAGGTCGCGTCCCTCAGCGGCGAAGTGCGGACCCGATCTGCCACCCCGGCGCGTTGGGCATTCATCCTGGTCAGTGTCAAGGCCCGTTCGTTGATGTCGACAGCGTCGACGGTGACCTCGGGACTCGCGGCAGCCAGCGCCACCGCTATCGGGCCGAAGCCGCACCCAGGTCCAACACATGCCCGCTCGTCGGGGGAGCGACCGTGCGCAGCAGCACCGGCGTCCCCAGATCCAGCCGCGACCCCGAGAACACCCCGCCGGCCGTCGTGAAGGTGAACTCGCGGCCGAAGATCGTCGCGGCGATCTCCCGCGTGACCATGGGGGAGTCGTCGTTGGTGAAGTAGTGGCTCATGACACCTCCAATGAGCGGCGGGACCGAGCTGCGACGGCGCGGGCCGCCAACTGGTCGTCGGCGGGGTAGCCGACCTCCTCCAACACCAGCCCGTGGGCGGGCATCAGCGGCACCTCGCCGCAGCGCCGGTCGCTTCCGCGACCTCCTCCAGCCAGGCCAGGCTGCGACGCGCCCCGCCCACGACGGTCAATGCGCCCACCAGAGCCCGCACCATGGAATGGCAGAACGCATCCGCCACCAGCTGGAATTCGATGACACCGTCAGGTTGCTGTGAGACGGAGAGCTCACGCAACTCCCGGATGGTGGTGGCTCCCTCGCGATGCTTGCAGAACGCCGCGAAGTCCCGCAGCCCCGTCAGCAGCTGCGCCGCCTGCATCGTCCCCAGATGCAGAGGATGCACCTGGGCGACCATGTGACGTTCCAGCGGGTCGGGGGCTGCTCCGAGTCAAGCAGTCGGTAGCGGTAGCGACGCCAGACAGCGGAGAAACGCGCGTCGAAGCCCTCGGGGCGATGGCCACCGACCGCACCGCGCGCGTCGCCAGGGCAGATGCGTCGCAGACGCCGCAGCAAGTGCTCGGGCGTCAGCTCCGGGACGTTCAGATCGACGTGGCACACCTGGCCGCGGGCATGCACACCAGCGTCGGTGCGGCCCGCGACGGTCAGCACGTCGGGTTCTGGTCAAGCCGCAGCACACCCTGCCCAGGCATCCTCCAGCACCCCCTGGACGGTGCGCAGCCCAGGCTGTGAGGCCCAGCCGTGGAAGCCGCCGCCGTCGTAGGCCAGATCAATGCGCCAGCGCGTCACGGCAGCCGCCGGTAGGTCAGGTCGTGGATGGTGCGTCCCTGCTCCAGGCCACGGTTCTCGTATTTCGTGATGGGGCGAGCCTCGTAACGGGGTGCCCAGCCGTCATGCAGATTCTCGAACCGGGGATGCGCATCCAGGACGTCACGCTGCCACAGGGCGTAGTCCTCCCAGTCGGTGGCCAGCCGCCACAAACCTCCCGGACGGAGCTTCGCAGCCACGACATCCCCGAAGGCCGCGCTGACCAGGCGACGTTTGTGATGACGGGTCTTGTGCCATGGATCGGCGAAGAAGGTCCACAACTCGTCCGATGGACTCGTCGCCGATGATGATGCCGAGGCCCTGCGCGCCGTCGGCCATCACCACCTTGACATTGTCCACGTCCTCGCGGGCCAGCCGCCCGATGATGGAGGCGACGGATGGGGGATAGACCTCGAAGGCGATCAGATCCACCTCGGGACGAGCCGCAGCCATCGGCACCAGCGAGTCCCCGTTGCCTGGCCCGATCTCCACGATCCGAGGGGCCTGCCTGCCGAAGACCTCATCCCAGTCGACGGATGCGTTCTCCGCGAGAGCCGTCTCACGCTCCCCGGTGGCCACCTGGACGACGAATCGTTCACGATGACGGTCCCCAGGCGGCCCTGCTGCGAGATCGTTCAACCTGGGGCTGCGGCGCACGAGAGCTGACGATGGAACGCTGGGGGCGGTCTGGGCTCACCCGGTGATGATAACCGCATAATTCACCCCATCTTGAGAGGGCCGGGGAACTTTTAGTAGATTTCTGCACAGCCGAGATGCACAGGAACCCGGTGTGAATCCGGGACGGTCGCGCCACTGTGACCCGAGAGGAAGTCAGGAACTGGTATCGACGGCTTTCCCCAACGGACGCGATATCCAGGAAGTGGTGACAACAGTGCAACTCAAACATCTTCTAGCAGGTTTCGCAGCCCTCGCGCTCCTCCCCCTAGGGGCCTGCTCCCAGTCCGCAACGAACCAGTCGGACACCCCTACTGCGACGAGTTCCTCCGGCAGCACTGCTCCCGGGCTCGGAGCTGACGGCTCCATCACCGACTACAACCCGGAGGTGAACCGCTTCCCCGAACAGGTGGCCTTCGACCACGCCGTGGGGATCACCGTCGAATACCACGGCTCCTACAAGGGTGGTCAACGTCAAGGGAGCCGGTGAAGGGGGTGCGCCGGGAGACCTACGTCCTGATCACTGCGGGGCCACGCCTGGGCTGCCCGCAGAACTGGCCAATGCGCAGCGCATCACGATCCCCGTCAAGCGGAGTCGCCACATCATCAGCCACCCAGCTTCCGGCCTTTGAACTGCTTGGAGTCACCGACTCGATTATCGCAGTGGACTCGCCGTCGTTCGTCTGGTCGGAGCCCATCGCCAAGCGAGTCCAGGAAAGGCAAGATCACCGGATTCGGCACTGAGACCGGCGGCATCAACGTGGAGACTGTCGGCTCCGTCACCCCAGACGTGTTCGTCTCCAGCGGCATGGCCGATCCAGCCCACGACAAGCTCAGAGAACTTGGGATACCGGTGGTGGGCAATGCCGAATGGCTGGAGCAGACCCGCTCGGACGGGCCGAATGGCTGAAGCTCACGGCGCTGCTGACCAACACCGAGGGCCTCGCCAGCCAGGGCCTTCAGGCAGATCACGACCGACTACGAGGGCCGTCAGGCCAAGGCCCAACAGGTCACGGAACGTCCCACCGCCGTCACAGGTTCGCCGTATCAGGGACAGTGGCCGCGAGCCGGGGGCACAAGCTACCTTGCGGCCCTTCTTGCCGACGCTGGAATGAGCTACGTCTTCGCCGACGTGGACTCCACCGGAAGCGACCCGGTGGCCAATGAGGTGGTCCTGGAGGGAGCCGCGAACGCCGACATCTGGATCAACGCCGACTTCACCGGGAAGTGGGCCAGCATCTCCGCGATGGGCGCTGAGGACCCGAACCTGCTCACCATCAAGGCAGCGCAGGAGGGCCGGGTGTTCAACCCACCAAACGCATCAACCAGGGGCGGCAGCGACTACTGGCAGCAGGGCGTCAGTGCGTCCCGACCTGGTGCTGCGTGACCTGGCCAGAAGTCCGCGCACCCCGAACTGTTCGCCGATCAGGACTACACCTTCTACCAGCAGCTGCCCGCCTGATGCGTGCCCTGTGTCGGGTTCGCTCTGCTGATCACCGCCCTGGCGGGTCGCCGTAGCCGCCGGCCTGTGGCTCGGCCCAGCCCAGATCACCTTCGAGGAGGTCTGGGCTGTGCTGACTCGGGCGGCCCACCCGCCCTCGTCGCCCAGCTGATCATCGGCTCAGTGCGGCTGCCGCGCACCCTGACTGCCTGCCTGGCGGGCGCGAGCCTCAGGGACGGCGGGGCTGGCCATGCAGACGTTGTTTCGAAACCCGCTGGCCGACCCGTTCATCCTGGGCATCTCGTCGGGTGCGTCGCTGGGGGTCGCGGCGGTGATCCTGGTGGCAGGGGGAGCGAGCGCTGCGTCACTGACAGCTGGTCTGGGACTCGGCGGTGACATCGCGGTCATCATCGCCTCGGCGCTCGGCTCCGCAGCCGTCATGGCGCTGGTGCTTCTCTTCGGGCGGGCCGTCCGCTCCTCGGTGACCTTGCTGCTGATTGGCGTGATGCTGGGCTACCTGGTTTCCGCCGGGGTCAGCGCTCATGATGTCGTTCTCCACGCCGGAGCTGATAGCGGCCTTCACACGCTGGCGTTTCGGCAGCTATGGGGGAGTGACCTGGAGCAACCTCAGGGTGCTCGCGGCGGTGATCGGGGTCGGGCTGTTGGCCTTCGTGGCGTTGATGAAGCCTCTCAACTCCTTGCTGCTGGGGGAGCGCTATGCCCAGAGCGCCGGTTTGCGGGTGCGCGGCGCACGGACAGCGCTGATAGCGCTCACCTCACTGCTCGCCGGCGCTGTCACGGCCTTCTGCGGCCCCATACAGTTCATCGGACTGGCGGTGCCGCACCCTGGCACGTGGCATGTTCAACACGTCAAACCATCATGTTCTGATCCCTGCCACGGCCCTGCTCGGGGCTTTGATGGCGTTGGTCGCGGACATCATCTCGGGCCTGCCCGGCGACGGGGTGCTGCCGCTGAACGCCGTCAACGCGGCCTTCGGCGCGCCGGTGGTCATCTGGATCCTGCTGCGGCGACGAAGGGAGGCTGTGAGCGTCCTGACACTCGAGGACTCGCCGTCGGCTACCGCAAGGGCAGACGCAGGGAAGCAGGTGCTCAGCGGGTTGGACGCCAGCCTGGAGAGCGGGACCCTGGTGGGACTCGTCGGCCCCAACGGGGCGGGAAAGTCGACGCTGCTGCGCACCGTCGCGGGCCTCCAGCCACCCCTTGCCGGACGGGTTCGCATACTCGGCCGAGACCTGGCAGGCATGAGACGCGACGAACTGGCCCGGAGGGCAGCAGTGGTCCTGACCGATCAGGTTGACCCCGGGCGCCTCACCGCTGCCGAGGTCGTCGGGTTGGGACGGCATCCGCACACCGGCTGGTCGGGGCGTCTCACCGTCACCGACAGGGCGGTCGTCTTAGAGGCACTGACGGCGGTGAGGGGAGGTGAGCTGGCGGGTCGCATGATGTGGGAGCTGTCCGACGGCCAGCGGCAGCGGGTGATGATCGCCCGGGCCATCGCCCAGGAGCCGGAGCTCCTGCTGCTCGACGAGCCGACGGCGTTCCTCGACCCGCCAGGCCGCATCCGCGTGTTCGAGCTGCTGTCGGATCTCGCCCATGAGCGCGGCCTGGCGGTCGTCGTCTGCACCCATGATGTTGAGGTGGCGGCCCGGCATGCCGACAGGCTGTGGCTGGCTGGATCGGGGAGGGGCTGCTCATCGGCTCTCCGGCTGAACTGGCCGTCGACGGAAGTCTCCAAGAGGCCTTCGGCTGCGACGTCGGATTCGACCCGGCCACCTACACCTTCGTCTCCGTGAGGAACGGCGGGCGGGGAATGCCGGATCGGGGATGAGATCAGGGCGATGCCGGACTGCCAGAGCCCCTGCCCCACTCTATGGTTGTCCCATGCGCACCCTGCTGAATCTGATCTGGTTTGTCTTCGCCGGCCTCTGGCTTGCGATCGGTTATGTCATCGCGGGGATCATCTCCTGTCTGCTCGTCATCACGATCCCATTCGGCGTCGCGGCGTTCCGGATGGCGGCGTATGTCGTATGGCCTTTCGGGAAGGCCGTGGTGCCCAGCCCCAACGCAGGTGCGGGCGCTGGCATCATGAACCTGCTCTGGTTTGTGTTCTGCGGCTGGTGGCTGGCGCTCGGGCACCTCGTGGCTGCGGTGGCGCAGGCCATCACCATCGTCGGCATCGTCAATGCGGTGGTCTCGCTCAAGATGATTCCCATCACCTGCGTTCCCTTCGGCAAGCGGATCGTGGACCGCAGCAGCCTGGCCCCCGGGAGCGGCCGCCGCATTCGATCTGACCCCTTTCCAGGGAGGAAAAGACGCTGGGGTGACCGTGTGCGCGGTCACCCCAGCGTCACTGCTCAGGCAGTCATTCCTTCGGCCACAGCTCCCGGGGCATCAGCTCGTAGCTGTTGAACTCCCGGGTGAAGCTGCCGGTTCCCTGCGCCAGGCCACGCAGGTCGATGGGATAGTTGATCAACCCAGCTGCGGCACTAGGGGCGTCGATGATGGCGTGATGTTCGGTGTCGGCGTCGCTGCCGAGCACCTGGCCACGACGACCCGCCAGGTCGGTCAGGACCGGGCCAAGGAAGGCCTCGTTGACCGTGATCCGCACCTGGTCGACCGGTTCCAGCACGCCGACGTTGTGCTCGGTTGCGGCCTCCCTGAGAGCCAGGGGCGCCCGCGGTCTGGAAGGCCATGTCGGAGGAGTCGACGGAGTGGGCCTTCCCGTCGTACAGGGTCACCGCGATGTCCACCACCGGGAAGCCGAAACGGGTGCCCTTGGCCATCTGGGCCTGCAGTCCCTTGTCGACTGAGCCGATGAACTGGCGTGGAAACGGCCCCGCCCACAACCTTGTCGATGAACTCGTAGCCGGCGCCGCGTTCGAGAGGCGTGATCTCGATTTTCGCACACCGCATACTGGCCGTGGCCGCCGGACTGCTTCACATGGCGGCCCTGGGCCTTCGCCGGAGCGATGAAGGTCTCACGCAGCGGCACCTTCACGGGAACCTCATGCACGTTCAACCCATAACGCTGCCTCAGACGCGCCAGCAGCAGCTCCTTGTGGGCCTGTCCCATCGTCCACAGCAGCTGCTGGTCTGTCTCCGGATGGCGTTCCAGCCGCACGGTCACGTCTTCGACGGCCAACCGCTGCAGTGCGCTGCCCAGCTTGTCCTCGTCGTTGCGGGTGTCAGCCTCAATGGCCACCGGCAGCAGCGCCTGGGGACGCGCCACGGGCGGATGGCGGCGGGTCGGTCCGGGCTGGGACAGGGAGTCGCCGGTCTCAGGGCCTTGGCCAGGCGTGCGATGTAGACGATCTCTCCTGCGATGGCCTTTGGTCTTGCCCACCAGCTCCACACCGATGGGGAGCCGACAGCTGCCCGACCTTGTCTCCCCGTCGTGTCGGGATGTGAGGGATCGGTGGACTCCGCCGAACAGCTCACGTTTGCCGGAGACGTGGACGGCGTCCCTCAGCCTGAGGGTGCCGGAGAACACCCGGACCAGCGACAGCCGCCCCGAGTACTGGTCGCTCAGGGTGCGGATCACCTGCGCGACGAGCGGGCCCTCTGGGTCGCAGGTGGTGCGCGGCAGCGTCTCCGTCGAGGGGTGACGATGTCGGGAACGGTCTTGGTGTTCGCGGCGGGAAGCCTTCTCGATCCAGCGCAGCAGCTCCTCCGTGCCGACGCTCGCTGGTGGTGTGGGCGGGCAGCACGGGGAAGAAGCGGGCGCTGATGATGGCGCGGTTCAGCACCTCGTAGACCTCAGCGACCGCGATCTCCTCGCCCTCCAGGTAGCGCTCCATCAGGTCCTCGTCCTGGAGCTCGGTGATGATCGCCTCCAGCATGGGTGCGCGCTGCTCCTCAATGTATGCGGTCTCCTCCTCGGTGGCGTCGCGGGAGACGCGGGTGCCGGAGGAGTAGTCATGGATGCGCTTGTTCAGCAGGGAGATGTTGCCCGTGGAGCGGTCCCCCTCACGGATGGGCAGCAGCGCGGCGACGACCCCTCCCCGAAGGCGTCACGGCAGACCTCCACCATGGACAGGAAGTCGGCTCGGCCCTGGTCCAGCTTCGTGATCGCGATGATGCGCGGCAGCCCAACCTGCTGGCACTCCTCCCACAGCGCAACAGTGGCCGGCTGGACCTCCTCCCCGGCGGGTATGACGAACACGGCTGCATCAGCGGCTCTCAGCCCTGCGCGGAGCTCACCGACGTATTCCGGATGCCCGGGGCGTCCAGGAGGTTGATCTGGACATCGGAGGAGGGAATGGAGGCCAGCGTCAGCGATGCGGCCCGCTCTGGGCTGTCCTTCTCACCGCGGTACCCCTCGACCCGGGCGCGCAGAAGGTGCTCGAAGAGGGTGGTCTTCCGGAGCCGCTGGCTCCGACGAGGATGACATTACGGATCTGGTCGGGAGAACTGATTGCTACGTGAGTACTCGACTTTGAGGCCATGGATGAATAATAGTGCCTTGCTGGGAAGCGACGGGGGATAGGGCGAGGGATTTCGGCTGAATCTCACCACTGCCATGTCCAGATTCCGCCAGAGATCATGTCAGGTCGCGGGCAGACTTGGCAGGGTGAGTCCACTGCCTCTTGACGAAGACGCCTGCTACCGGGCGTGTTCCGGTCGTGACCAGGCGTGGGATGGGCATTTCGTGCTTTGCGGTGACCTCCACGGGTATCTACTGCCGCCCATCGTGTCCCTGCCAGGTTGCCCCTGACGGGAGAACTGCCGTTTCCTCGCCACGCGCGGCCGCAGCCGTGGCGGCTGGCTTCCGGGCGTGCAGACGCTGCCGTCCTGACCGGCTTCCCGGGATGAAGGGATGGGACGACCGCGCAGACCTGGCGGCATGCGCTATCCGAGCCATTCGTGATGGTGAGGCCGATCAGCGTGGTATCGCCCTCAATGGCCAAGCGGCTGGGTGTCAGCCAGCGGCATCTGAACCGGGTGCTGGTCGCGGAGGTCGGTGCTACCGCCCAGCAGCTGGCGCAAAGCCGGCGAGCCCACACTGCCCGGGCGCTGATGGATCAAACCGGCTGGCAGCTGGCAGATATCGCGTTCGCCGCGGGTTTCGGGAGCGTCCGTCAGTTCAATGCCGTGATGCGGGCCGAGTTCGGTGCTGCTCCGTCCCGGCTGCGACGTGCGTCGGCGGTGGAGCGCCCCGACGGCGGACGGTGCCGCCTGGTGTTGCGGATGCCTACTCCTGGGGCGGCTGCGGGTGATGCGATGCGCGCTGCGCTGGCCGCCCACATCGTCCCTGGTGTGGAACGGGCGGTGGGGGACCGCATAGAGCGCCTGATCACAACTGGTGCGGGGACTGCGACAGTGGCGGTCGATCTGCGCGGCCACCTTGAGGTGAACCTGCCGGGGCTGTCGGCACTGACTGAAACCCTGACGGTTGTCCGGCGGTGGCTGGCCATTGATGCCGACCCGCAGCCAGCGCAGGCGTTGCTGGGCACTGATCCCGCCATGGGGAGGTTGATTGCCGCACGGCCCGGGCTGCGGATACCGGGGGCCGTTGATGGCGGAGAGTTCGCCTTGTTCACCGTCCTGGGGCAACAGATTTCTCTGGCCGCCGCCAAGACCGCGGCTGCGCGCATGGTCTCCACCTTTGGGAAGGCTGCGCCGGAGTTGGGTGCTGGATGGACTATCCCGCCTGCTCCGGATGTGCTGGCCGGGATGGGGCCCGATAGATTGCGGACGGAGCTCCGGCTGACCCGGGCCAAGGCGGCGACCCTGCACGCGGTGGCTGTCTTGTTGGCGGCCGGCCTGCGGTTGGATGGGCAGGCGGACCGCAGTGAGGTCCGCCGCCGGCTGCTCGCGGTCAAGGGGGTGGGAGAGTGGACTGCGGAGTTCATCGCCATGCGGGCCCTGGGCGATCCCGACGCCTGTCCTGCTGGTGACCTGGTCTTACGGCGCGCTCTCGGGGTAGCGGGCGGGCGCGAGGTACGTGCCCGGGCCGAGAGCTGGCGGCCCTGGCGGGCTTACGCTGTGATGCATGTGTGGACGGAGGCGAGTTATCTATGCAGCAAGAACTGACCATGGAGCTACCGGGTGGCCGGTGGGCTTTCATCGTGGAGGACGAGGTGCTGGTGAAGGCCTGGCAGGGCGATGCGCTGGGGCAGCTGCCACCAGCGCCACAGGATCACCCAGTCCGAGCTGCGCTGGCTGCCTATGCGGCCGGCGATATGACGGCATTGGACGAGCTGGCCGTGCGCCAGCCGGGCAGCGAGTTCTTCCAGCGAGTCTGGGAGGAGATGCGCAGGATCCCTGGCGGGACGACCCTCTCCTATGCCGGGCTTGCGGCCCTGGCTGGGCGTCCCAAGGCCGTCCGGGCTGTGGGTGCCGCCTGCGCACGCAACCAGATTCCTCCGTCGTGCCTTGCCATCGCGTGCTTCGCAGCGATGGCAGCCTAGGCGGCTATGCATATGGATTGCCGGTCAAGCAGGCCCTGCTGGATTTCGAGCGTCATCATGCCTGAAAGGGACGAGGGAGCGAAGTGTCCGCCTTCGGTTGGTCGAGCCGGTTCCGGAGCTTGAGCAGGAACAGTGTCGAGACCCTGGCGATGGTTGGCAGCGAATCCTTCAGGCGTCTCGGCTGCCGGGCACTGGATGCCCAGCGCCCGACGGAGAGCAACCTGCAAGTTCGTAGCCGCTGTGTCAGGTCAGACCGTGGCGATGGGCCCAGATGACGGCCTGCACCCGGTCCCTGGCCCCGATCTTGGGCAGCAGCCTGGTCAGATGGGACTTCACGGTACTGACCTCCACCATCAGCTCGCTCGCGATCTCCGCATTCGACATGCCACGGGCAAGCAGCGTGATGATCTCCTGCTCACGAGGGGTGAGGGCTGGGTGGCCTCGGTGCTGGGGATCGTGGCCTGCCTGCGGGCAAACTCGGCGATCACCCGTTTCGTGACTGCCTGATCCATCAAGCCGAAACCTGCGGCCAGGCGCCGTACCGCAGTCACCAGTTCCTCAGGCTCACAGTCCTTGAGGATGAATCCGTCGGCTCCGGCCTCCAGGGCTCCGAGACACGTCGGTGTCCATGTCGAAGGTGGTCACCACCAGCACGGCAGGCGTCTCCCTCTGCCGCTCGGTAACAATGCGGTGCGTGGCCTCCAGGCCGTCCCCGGCGGGCATCCGCAGATCCATGCACACCACATCCGGGTTTGTTCTGGCCACGACCTGCACGGCTTGACGGCCGTCGGAGGCCTCACCGACCACCTGGATGTCGGGCTCGGCCTCAGCAGCATCTTGAACCCGGTGCGCACCACGGCCTGATCATCCACCAGCACCACAGAGATCATGTCTCCTCCTCGCTCACTTGTGGCCAGGTCAGCCGCACCAGCCATCCGCCAGTACTCAGGGCCCGGCATCGAATGCAGCTCCGATGGCGGCGGCACGTTCCCGCATCACCTCCAGGCCGACGCCGCCGCTGCCGAGGCCGATTTCACCGTGTCCCGGCCCATTGCCAACCCGGAGCCCCTCAGCATCGATCTCGACGTGGATCGTGGCACCGGGAGCGTGTTGGATGGCATTGCTGATGGCCTGCTGGACGATCCGGTACGCGGCGGTATCGCTCAGTGGGGGCAGCGTGGGTGCCTGGGCTGAGCGCAAGGTGATGGGCACTCCCAGTGCGCGTGTGGTATCGATGAGTTCGGGGATGTCGCGCAACCCTTGTTGCGGGTTGTCGTGCGCAGCAGTTTCACTACTGAACGCAGCCCGGCCAGGGCCTCCTTCCCCCAGGCCGCGCAGTTGTCTCGCCGTGTCTCTGGCTCGGGTGGGGTCCCGGTCGATCAGTTGTTCGAGCGCGGCTGCCTGCACCACCAGCCCAGCCAGGTGGTGGGCTGCGACGTCGTGAAGTTCGCCTGCCAGACGTCGCCTCTCCTCAAGGAGGGTCATCGCCAGTCGCTTCTCGTTTTCCTCACTCTCCAGTCGCCTGACGGCCTGCTCGTGTCGTGTCCGGCTGGCCAGCATGGCTCCGCCGAGCATGGGCACCACGAAGTTGAGGAAATAGACAATCACCACTGTGGTGCCGGTGGGCCAGTCCGGCTGCTTCACCAGAATCGTGATGAGCGCCATGACTGAGGCCAGACCGGTCAGCAAAACTGTTGCCCGGGGCAGGGGCAGCCGGAGTCCGAGACAGAACGAGATCACCGGTTGGGCGATGCCTGAGCCAGCCAGATCATCCGGTAAAAAGCCACACGAAGGGGATGGCAAGAAGGAAGATGATTCCTTGGACCAGCAAGGGGTACTTGCGCCACCAGATCAGCGCCAGCCCTCCAGGGTCATCGAGCACCACCGCGGTCTCCCATACTCCAGGAGCGAGGGGAGCCGTGGGGGACCCGTCAGGAGGCCGATGAGCAACGATAACGCAGCGATTCCCAGGGCCAACAGCACGTCACCTTGTCGGACCATGATGGACAATCTGCCGTGGATGGCGCGCAGACAGGTGAGATCTACTGCGGTCATCCTGGTGCCTTCCTGGCTGCGTTGGTCTCCTCGAGCGCACGGTCCAGTGCGATCTTCGTCGTTCATCTTGCCAGGACGGCACCATGACGATCCTCGTGATGACCCCATCTGTCTGCGCATCCTCTCGGCTCACAATCCGAGGTTGGGGTTGATGGCGTTGCCGGTGATGGCCCACCAGCAGGTGGCCAGGAGCGCCGCCAGGAGGAGAGCTGCCATGGTGGTGCGTTTCCACCCAGCTCTGGTCTTGATGGTGGTGATGAAGTCGAGGGCTGCGGGGATGATGGCGGCGATTCCTGCCCATTGGAGCACCTGGATGGTGCGCAGGAGTGTGTTGTCGAGCAGGTCGAAGTTGCTACCCATCACGGCCATGAGGGACGCTGCACCATCCGGTGAGGGGCGGTGGCGGCGCTCACTGCGCCGAGTCGGGTGATCCGGGCCGGCCAGGGTAGGCCTGGGACGGATTGACCGCGTCGATTCTGGACAAAGCGCGTGATGGCGCCTATGAGCCATGCCCCCAGAACCAAGGCAAGAGCTGCAAGGCTGGCGATGAACACCGGGAGGAGGGCCTGTTGCGCGGGGGCGACGGGGAGCAGAGACGAGGCTGGTCCTGGTCCAACGCCGACGGCCTCGACCTTGCCATCAACGACCTGGGCGGTGAGGGTGGCGTCGGTGTTCGGATCCTTCCAGATCCAGGGCACGACCTCCACGTATTCCTTGTCTTCCTTGTCTCCTTTGTTGCGGTAGAGCAGGTTGCCGTTGTCCAACACCTGGATGGTGCTGGATGAGACGAGTGTGCTCCAGGCGGAGAACCATGTGGTGTGAACCGAATGAGCTTGAAAAAGTCAGGCGCCTGCGACCTGGTGGGCGCGTTCGGCGGAGCCTTCCAGGTGGGGGGTCTCGACTCTGTCGGTTGGGAAGTAGCGGTCGGCGAAGCCTTCGGTGAGGTCGGCTCTCAACTGGATGCCGAGGCCTGCTGAGGCGTTGCCATCACCGTTGACCGAGAGGAAGATGCCGACCCGGGAGTCGGGGTAGATCTCGAACTCGGAGTGGTAACCAGTCAGGTCCCCGCTGTGCGCGACGAACCGGTGGCCGTTGCGAGTGCCGGTGAAGTAGCCGAGCCCCGTGCGGGGGGAGTTGGCGAGGTTGCCCAGTGTGTCCTCGGTCAGAGCGGGGTCCACATCTGTTCCCAGCCCTGAGCGCTGAGGAGGTGGGGTGAGCGGTTCAGCTGGGCGAGCATGAAGGCGGCGGCATCGGCCCCGGAACCGCTCAGCGCACCCGCTGGGCTGTCCGGCATGGCGTCGAAGGGCACAGGATCACCGTCGAGGGAGTAGCCGTCTGCCAACTGGCTGGTCATGCCGTCGGGTAGAGGCTGTTCGAAGGTTGCGGTGGTCATTCCGGCTGGGGCGAGGACGTGCTCGCGGAGGTAGTCCTGGAAGGGTTGCCCACTGGCCTTTTTCGACGAGATATCCAGCGAGGGCGATGCCGTAGTTGGAGTAGCCGGGGGTGGTGCCTGGGCGGTACACGGAGACGGGTGGGTTGTATCTGACGTAGTCGGCCAGCGGCATGTGCTTGAGATCAGGGCTGCCAGTGTTGAGACTTCCCTCGAAACCTGCGGTGTGGGTGAGCAGGTGGCGCAGTGTGATTGGTTCACTGTGGTGTTTCTTGACCGGGACATCGGTGTAGGGTGGCGATGTCGGTGTCGAGGTCGAGTTTGCCCTGTTCGACGAGTTGCATCGCGGCGATGGAGGTGGGGATCTTCGAGATCGATCCCCAGCGGAACACAGTGGTTTTCAGGGTCCACCGGCACCTGAGTGCTGGCATCGGTGCCGATGGTGGCGTGGCCATAGCCTCGGCTGGTGAGGATCTCGCCGTCCTTGACCACCACAACCATGGCACCGGGGAAGTCGCCATTGTCGAGGGGCATCGGTGAGCTTCCCGTCGAGCCAGGCATCGAGGTCGGTCTTGGTGAGCTCATGTGCCCCGGTTGGTGGGGTCACTGGTGGTGGTGGGCTCGTGGGCGGGCTGCTGCATGCGCTGAGCAGGGCCAGTACTGCGATGAAGATGGCTGCCATCAGGCGTCGTGGAAGTGTTTGTGACATGTGTTCCAGCCTTCCGGCACGGCCTGCCGGGCCACTAGAGTCGTGAGAAGGAACTTGGATGACGACTATCGACGCCATTGGAGTTACGACCATCGACGGCAGAGACGTTGTTCACGACGGTTCTTTCGCACCTTCCCAGTCCCAGATGACCGAGCTGAGGATGCTTTGCGCCCGGCCGTTGAGAGCCTCAGACAAGCAGGCCGGGGATTCATGCAGGTGGGTGGAGGTCCTGGAACCGCTTCATAGCAGCGGAGCCTGGGTGATTTTTTTGACCGCGGCCGCTCGCCGCGCATAAGATAGCTAGCTGTTGCGCGCCGTGCCGTCGATCCAACAGGTCGAGCGGCTGCGCGTGCGACCTCTCAAGCGTTTGATAACGAATGGAAGTTGCTGTGTCCACGTACACCCCCAAAGCCTGGCGAGATCGCCCGGAACTGGCATGTGATTGACGCTGAGGACGTTGTCCTCGGCCGTCTGGCCTTCCCAGGTCGCCACGCTGCTGCGTGGCAAGCACAAGCCGACCTTCGCGCCACATGTCGACGGCGGTGACTTCGTGATCGTCGTCAACGCCTCCAAGATCGCGCTCACGGGCAACAAGCGCACCGATGACATGCGCTACTCACACTCCGGCCGTCCCGGTGGCCTCAAGGCTGTCTCCATCGGCGAGCTCCTGCAGAAGGACCCCCGCAAGGCCGTGGAGCGCGCCGTCTGGGGCATGCTGCCCAAGAACAAGCTGAGCCGCCAGCTCATTGGCAAGCTCAAGGTGTACTCCGGCCCGGAGCACCCGCATGCTGCGCAGAAGCCGCAGCCCTTCGAGATCACCCAGAAAGCCCAGTGAGCCCAAGGACTTCGAACATGACTGAGACCACCACCGCGGTCGAGGAGACCGCCGACGAGATCACCCCTGTTCGTCGACGAGCAGGACCGCGAGATCGCCTACCGATCCGATTCCAACCCGGCCGCGGCAGCCAGCGAGTTCGCTCGCCCGGCCGTGATCGCACCGGGCGCGGCCACCGGCCGCCGCAAGGAGGCCGTCGCCCGCGTCCGCATCGTCCCCGGCTCCGGCCAGTGGACCATCAACGGCCGCACCCTGGATGACTACTTCCCGAACAAGGTGCACCAGCAGCTGGTGAATGACCCGCTGGTCACCGCTGGCGTCCAGGGCTCCTACGACATCATCGCCCGCATTGATGGCGGCGGCGTCACCGGTCAGGCCGGCGCGCTGCGTCTGGGCATTGCCCGCGCCCTGAACGAGGTAGATGCCGAGGCCAGCCGTCCCGCGCTGAAGAAGGCCGGGATGCTGACCCGCGATGCCCGCGTCAAGGGAACGCAAGAAGGCCGGCCTCAAGAAGGCCCGCAAGGCTCCGCAGTACTCCAAGCGCTGATTTTCCGCAGCGCCGCGCAGGAGGGCCCCGTTTCGACGGGGCCCTCCTGCGTTTCTCCGGCTCTTCTGCTGGGGCGAGTTCTTCATGTCGGTTCATTCCCGGTGACTGGCAGAGCGACGGCTACCCTCTCCACCCCCTAAGCTTGCCCCCATGGCTCGACTCTTTGGAACCGACGGCGTGCGCGGCGTCGCCAATCAGGATCTGACTGCTGAACTGGCCCTCAACCTCCGGTGGCGGCTGCACACATCCTGGGGAGGCTGGGGTGTTTGGGAGGCGTCAGCCGACGGCACTCGTGGCCCGGGACCCCCGTGCCTCCGGTGAGTTTCTGGAGGCCGCGGTCTGTGCCGGGTTGGCCAGCGCCGGGGTGGACGTGATGCGGGTTGGGGTAGCCCCCACTCCTGCGGCCGCCTTCCTTGTGAGCGAATATCGCACTGACCTTGGTGTGATGATCTCCGCCTCACACAATGACATGCCCGACAACGGCATCAAATTCTTCGCCCGCGGCGGCGTGAAGCTGGATGATGGCCTGGAGGACGCCATTGAGGAGCGGATGGAGGAGAGCTGGCAGCGTCCCGTTGGCGACAAGGTGGGGCGTATCCTCGACCAGCCCCACGCCCTCGACTCCTATGTGGCGCATCTGGTGCGTTCGCTGCGCGCAGAGCAGCCGCTCAAGGGCCTCACCGTTGTGTTGGACTGCGCCAACGGGGCCTCGTCGGAGACCGCTGTTGCCGCCTTTGAGGCCGCAGGCGCGTCCGTCACCGCCATCCATGCCTCGCCTGATGGCCTGAACATCAATGCGGGCTGTGGCTCCACCCATCCTGAGGATCTGCAGAAGGCCGTCGTGGCCTCCTCCGCAGACCTGGGCCTGGCTTTCGACGGCGACGCCGACCGCTGCCTGGCTGTCGACCATGAGGGCAACCTCATCGACGGCGATCAGATCCTGGCGATCCTGGCCCCTGGCCCCTGCAGGAGGATCACAGGCTGGCCTCGAACACCGTCGTCGCCACCGTTATGAGCAACTTGGGGCTCAAACTGGCGATGGCTGAGCATGACATCCGCCTGGACCAGACGAAGGTTGGCGACCGCTACGTCCTGGAGTCCATGGGTGCCAACGGCTTCTCGCTGGGCGGGGAGCAGTCCGGGCACGTCATCATGAGTGAGTTCGCCACCACCGGTGACGGCGTGCTGACCGGCCTGCACCTAGCCAAGCGCGTTGCGACGACGGGCAAATCGCTGAAGGAACTGGCCTCGGTGATGACGCGACTGCCGCAGGTCGTGGTCAACGTCCGGGGCGTCGACAAACTTCGCGCAGGGGTTGACCCCACCATCAACTCCGCCGTCTCCGACGCCAGCCAGGAGTTGGGCAACACCGGTCGAGTTCTGCTGCGTCCTTCAGGCACTGAGCCGGTGGTTCGGGTCATGGTGGAGGCCCCGACCGACGCCCAAGCCCGGGAGATCGCCGAGCGTCTGGCAGCTCTGGTCAAGGAGCGGGTCGGCCTCTGAGAGGGTTTCGCGGATAGCTGAGGCTTTTTCGCATTGGCTTACGTCTAGTTGGCTGGTCCTCATCACGCGGTGCGAGACCAGCCAACTGTCCCTGCCGGGTGGGGCCTCACACCTTGCGGATGGCGATGGTGGAGACGCTGTGATCGGGACCCTTGGTGAGAATCGCGGTGGCCCGGTCGCGGGTCGTTGCGATGTTCTCCCGCAGGTTGGGGCCGTTGATGGTGTCCCAGACGTGTGCGCCGAACTGGAGGGCCTCGGCCCGGCTCAACTGCGTGAAGCGCTTGAAGTAGCTGTTCGGGTCGTGGAAGGCCGTGTCACGCAGCACCATGAAGCGGTCCAGGAACCAGCGTTTGATGTCATCTTCGGAGGCGTCCACGTAGACGGAGAAGTCGAAGAAATCGCTCACGGCGGCGCCCGAGTGGCGACCCTGAGCATCAACCCGGGCAGGCTGTAGCACGTTGAGTCCCTCGACGATCAGGATGTCGGGGTTCTCGATCACCAGCTCCCCTGTCCGACTCGATGTCGTAGATCGTGTGGCTGTAGACGGGGACGACCACGCGAGGCTCCCCGGACTTGACGTCAATCACGAACTGCAGCAGAGCGCGTCGATCATAGGACCTCGGGGAACCCCTTGCGATCCAGCAGCCCGCGACGTTCCAGCTCGGCGTTCGGCAGCAGGAAGCCGTCCGTGGTCACCAGATCTACCTTCGGGCTGCCGGGGAGCGGCGCAGTAGCTCTTGCAACAGCCTGGCCGTTGTCGACTTCCCGACGGCGACGGAGCCCTGCCACGCCGATCACGAATGGTGTGCGGCGCACTTTCAGTTGCAGAAACCGGTTGGAGTCGTCGCACAGCCTGCCGGTGTTGGCCATGTAGAGGTGCAGCAGCTGCGTCAGCGGCCGGTAGATCTCGGCGACGCCCCTCGGCGGAGGTGGGATCTCCGAGGCCCCGCAGCCTCCCCAGGGTGTCCTCGTCGAGGTCGATCTGGGTGCTGTTTGCCAGCAACGCCCAGGCGTCTCGGCGTAACACGACATACGGTCGGGACACTTCTGAACTCCGTACTGTTGGCGGAACGGAGAAAGCGTACCAGTGTCGCTAAGTTGACGACCAACCGGCTGTGACAACGGTTTCAGCCCTCTGGAACGTCGCGTTTGATCTCGTCCAGCCAGACCCGGGCGCTGACATCGGAGGGCATTCTCCAGTCGCCGCGTGGGGATAGCGAGCCGCCGGGAACCACTTTGGGGCCGTTCGGCAGGGGTGCTGCGCTTGAACTGATTCGTCGCGAACCGGCGCACGAACACCTCCAGCCAATGCCGGATCGTCGCCAGGTCATAGCTGTGGCGTTTGTCGTCCGGCAGCCCGGCAGGCCAGTTGCCGACGGTGGCATCCCGCCAGGCGTGGTGGGCCAGGAAGGCGATCTTCCGGGGGCGCAGACCGTGGCGCAGCAGATGGTGCAGGGTGAAGTCCTGCAGCTCGTAGGGGCCGATGCTGGCCTCGGTCGACTGGGGGACCTCACCGGGGCGCGTCGGGATCAGCTCTGGGGTGATCTCCGTCTCCAGCACTGAGGTGAGAACCCGGTTGACCTCCGCGTCGAACTGGCCGGAGTTGGCCACCCACCTGATCAGGTGCTGGATGAGGGTCTCGGCACGCCGGCGTTGACGTTGTAGTGGCTCATGTGGTCGCCGACGCCGAAGGTGCACCAGCCCAGCGCCAGCTCTGACAGGTCGCCGGTTCCCACGACGATGCCGCCGTGGTGGTTGGCGGCGCGGAACAGGAAGTCGTAGCGTACCCCCGCCTGCACGTTCTCGAAGGTGATGTCGTAGAGGTCCTTGCCTTCTGCGTAGGGTGGCCCAGGTCCTCCAGCATCTGCCTCGCCATCGGGCGGATGTCGACGGTGTCGAAGGTCACGCCCAGCGCCTCGGCCAGGGCCTGAGCGTTGCTGCGGGTGTGTTCGGTGGTGGCAAACCCGGGCATCGTCCAGGCCAGGATGTGGGTGCGTGGCAGTTTCAGCCTGTCGCAGGCCTTTGCGGCCACGATGAGGGCGTGTGTGGAGTCGAGGCCTCCTGAGACGCCGATGCACAGCTTGGGTGCTCGGTGTGGGTTGCCGCCGCTGATGGCCAGCATCCGGCGTTCCAGCCCTGAGACCTGGATGTTGTATCCCTCGAAGCAGTCCAACTCCAGCCGGTCGGGGTCGTTCGGCACGAATGGGAAGCGGTCCAGGGGCCGCTCCAATCTGAGGTCTCCCTGCGGAGGCCCGAGCGTGAAGGCGATGCTGCGGTGCGGGGGTGGCTCAATCCCGAGGCGGTTGTCGTCGAAGGAGCCTTTGGCGGAGCCTCTCCGCCGGATGCGGTCCAGATCGACGCCGGCGACGGTCAGCTGGGCTTCCACGGGGAAGCGCTCACCCTCGGCGAGGAGGGATCCAAGCTCATGGATCATCGTCTGCCCGTCCCAGGACAGGTCGGTGGTGGACTCCCCGAACATCGCGGCCGCGTACACGTAGGCGGCCAGGGCAGCGAGCCGAGGCCGACTCAGCCAGAGCTCGACGCTCGGCGGCCTTTGCGATCGTGATGGGGGAGGCCGACAGATTGAGCAGCACCGTGGCTCCCAGCCAGAGCAGCCAGGTGGCTGGGTGGGACGGGCACCCACAGGTCCTCGCAGATCTCGGCGTGCAGCCGCAGACCCGGGATATCCGTCGCCTCGAAGATCAGATTCGCCCCAACCGGGATGGGGCCCGTCAGCCCATGACGGGATCGTCACGGCATCCGGCAGATCACCGGTGCCGGCTGCGAAGTGTCGTTTCTCGTAGAACTCCCGGTAGTTCGGCAGATGGGATTTCGGGACGATTCCCAGAGCCCGGCCGCGGTGGATGACGACAGCGCAGTTGCACAGTCGGTTCCCGATCAGCACGGGTGCGCCGACCACGATCACTGGGCGCAACTCGGCGGTGCCGCGGATGATTCCGGCGACGGCATCGGTCACGGCGTCGAGCAGGAGTCGGTCAGCAGCAGGTCGTCAATGGCACAGCCGCTGATCCCCATCCCTGGGTAGACCGCCACGGCGATGCCGCGGGCGTGGGCTGTGCGGGCAACCTCCAGTGTGCGCTCGGCGTTGGTTGTGGGGTCGAAGTCTCGCCACGGGCAGGGTCACCGCCGCGACGCGCGCGAAGCCCTGCTCGTAGAGGTTGTAGAAGTCCATGGGGCAATAGCGTACTGTCAGCAGGGAATTTCACCCTCCTCGAAGCTGTGGATGAGTGGGGGAGGGGCTTTAGTCAAGAATCACTCATTTTGATTGTGCATTTTGATTTGGGTGTGCTGTACAGTTCTTCCTCGTGTGTGGAATCGTTGGATACCTGGGAAGCCGCGATGGGCGGCAGATTGTCATTGAGGGCCTGCGTCGCCTTGAATACCGTGGTTACGACTCGGCCGGCATCGCGGTCGTCGCCGACGGGGCGCTGGACTACCGCAAGAAGGCCGGGAAGATCGCGAACCTGACGGCCGAGATCGAGGCAAACCCGCTGCCCGAGTCGGGCATCGCCATCGGACATACCCGCTGGGCCACCCATGGTGCGCCCACCGATGAGAACTCCCATCCTCATGTCGCGGACGCATCGCGGTCGTTCACAACGGCATCATTGAGAACCATTCCCCTGCTGCGTGCGGAGATCGATGCGGAGTTTGCGTCTGAGACCGACACCGAGGTGGCAGCCCACCCTGCTGAACCGCGAAGTTGCAAACGGCGCCAGCCTGGTCGCCGCCATGCGGACTGTCGTGGCGCGGCTTGAGGGGGCCTTCACCCTGGTTGCCGTCGACCCGGTGAGCCGGATCGGATCGTCGCCGCGCGACGCAACTCCCCGCTCGTGGTCGGCATCGGCGAGGGCGAATATTACCCTGGCCTCCGATGTGGCGGCCTTCATCGCCCACACCCGCGACGCCATCGAGCTGGGCCAGGATCAGATCGTGGAGCTGACTCGCGACGGCGTCAATGTCACGAATTTCGACGGCACCCCTGCAGTCACCCGCGAGTTCCACGTCGACTGGGACCCTGAGCGCAGCCCAGAGCAAGGCTACGACTGGTTCATGCGCAAGGAGATCTTCGAGCAGCCGAGGGCCGTCGCAGACACGCTGTTGGGCCGCACCAACGAGCGCGGTGAGATTGTCCTGGACGAGATCCGCATCCGTCCCGAGGAGCTGCGCCGCGTCAACAAGATCGTCATCGTGGCCTGCGGTACCGCCTTCTACGCCGGGCTCGTCGCCAAGTATGCCATTGAGCACTGGACGCGCATCCCCTGCGAGGTGGACCTGGCCAGCGAGTTCCGCTACCGCGACCCCATCATCGACCCCATGACCCTGGTGGTGACCATTTCAGTCCGGTGAGACCGCCGACACCCTGATGGCCATCCGGCACGCCCGCGAGCAGCACGCGAAGGTTGTCGCCATCTGCAACACCAACGGGGCCACCATCCCGCGGGAGTCGGACGCCGTCATCTACACCCACGCGGGGCCGGAGATCGGTGTCGCCTCGACGAAGGGATTCACCACCCAGCTGATCGCCTGCTACCCTGCTGGGGCTCTACCTGGCGCAGGTGCGCGGCATGAAGTACGCCGACGAGATCGGTGCGGTGCTCAGTGAGCTGGAGCGGATGCCTGAGGAGCTGCAGCGGCTCCCTGGACGCCCAGCAGTCGGTGCTGGAGCTCGCGGGGGAGCTGAAGGACGAGCCGTCCATCCTGTTCCTCGGCCGCCACGTCGGCTATCCCGTCGCCTTGAGGGGGCGCTGAAGCTCGGCGAGCTGGCCTACATCCACGCCGAGGGCTTCGCCGCCGGTGAGCTGAAGCATGGGCCGATTGCGCTGATCAGCAAGGGGCTGCCGGTGTTTGTGGTGGTCCCGCCATACAGCCGTGACCAGCTGCGTGACAAGGTGATCGCCAACATCGCCGAGGTGAGGGGCTCGCGGGCGCGCACCATCGTCTTGGCTGAGGCCGACGACGACGCCGCCCGTGACCATGCGGATCACTTCATCGAACTGCCCAAGGTGTCGACGCTGCTGCAGCCGCTGCCAGCCATCGTGCCGCTGCAGCTGTTCGCCTGCGAGGTCGCCACCCTGCGGGGCCACGATGTCGACCAGCCCCGCAACCTGGCCAAGTCGGTGACCGTCGAATAGCCCGTGATGCGGCCACTGATGGTGGTGTGTGGGTCATGACGGAGGCTTCGCCCAGGCAGATCACCGTCGGGGACGCTCGCGGCCTGGTGGCGGTGCCCGGCGCATCCAGCCACAAGTACACCCGCGGTGTGGTTGGCATTGACACTGGCTCCGAGGACTACCCGGGGGCAGCGTTGCTGAGCATCGCGGGGGCGCTGGGCGCCGGACCCGGCATGGCGCGATACCTCGGCACAGCGCCCCGTGATCTGATCTTGGGCAGGTTCCCCAGCGTCGTTCTGGTCCCTGGCCAGGTTCAAGCCCTGGTGGTCGGATCGGGCTGGGGGCAGCGCCCGGATGCCGAGGCGCGGCTGTCCGGGGCTGTGAGCCGGGGCGTTCCCCTGCTGGTCGACGCGGATGCCCTGCAGCTGCTCCCGGCGCACCTGCCCCCGGAGTCGCTGCTGACCCCCCACGCTGGGGAACTCGCCCGTATGCTGTCCATGCGTCGGGCCGAGGTGGAGGCGGACCCTGTTGCCGCAGCCCGTGAGGCTGCCCGTGCATTCGGGTGCGCGGTGCTGCTGAAGGGCGCGATGCAGCCTCTGGCCACCCCGGATGGGGAGGTGCGGCTCGCGATCCCGGGGCCGGCCTGGACCGCCCAGGCCGGTTCGGGGACGTGCTGGCCGGGGCCTGCGGCACGCTCTCGCGGCAGGCCTGCCTGCGTGGCGAGCAGGCCTGCTGGGGAGCCAGCCTCCAGGCATTGACGGCGTCGCTTTTTCCGGGGCCGCACACGCCCGATGTCCAGGCTCGGCGGTTTCCCGAAGTTCTGGCGCAGACCATACAACCTGACCGACTCTGAAATATCCTCCTCTGAACCCTGGAGGCTCATTCACATCTGCTAACACCCGGCAGTGTCAAGTGGTGGAAGCAGCAAGGATGCATTCAAAAACGCTTCGTGTGGGTGGTGTGGGGTGATTCTGGCAATGCTCTGCTGCTGTACCCCACCTCGGCTGCGGCTGTGAGGAGGTCTGCGGTGCGCTAAGGGTTTTTCGGTCGCGCCATGATCTATTATCACCGCAGGTGTTTCAGTAATATGGGGTATGACTAGCACGACACAGACTGTCCTGAACCGTCGCGATGTCCTGAGCGCTATTAGATATGGAGCGACGATCTGGGTTGTCGCTACCGGGCTACTTGCTACGCTCGGTTCGGTGCTCATCCCCGAGGCCGGGTCACGGGGTGGCGTGTTTCTCATCGTCGGCTTCGCTATACTTGCGCTTGGCCTGGCTGTGGTCACTATCTGCTCTACCGACGTACGCGGAATGATCTGATCACCTTGCGTCTGTTGTTCGGTACCGTGACTGCTGCGACCGGGCTGCTTCTGATGCCGTGGTCTATGCCGTGGCCGTGGCGCGCTACCCGTTCCTCCTCCGAGAATCAACAAGGCCCCTGTCGCTTTCCTTCTCTTGTTCGCTTACGGCTTCCTTCTCATTGCGCCTCACCTCGTATCCAAAAACCAGATTAGAGAGCCGCTAGGTAGGGGATTGTCTGATTAACGGTGTGAGGTCTGGCCTGTTCCGTGAGGAGATGGCTGTGGCTGATATGACCGGGCATGGTGGAAGGCGAGATGATTGATCTCGTGACTGGAGAGATTATCGGTCGGAAGGACTTGGCCGGGTGTTTGTTGGTGCTGGCTAGGAATAGGGGTGGGTTTGGTCGGTCCGGGAGGGTTGTTGAGCCAGCTCACGATGGAATGTCCTGGAGGCGGTGTTGAACGCCGGGTTGACCGGGCATTTGGGTTACGAGCGCGGTGGCATGCTGATTGAGGTGAACATGCGTAACGGGGCCTGCGTCAAGATGGTGTTGATCGAGATCGGGCCGGTTGAGATCGGTGGTTCTCGGTGATCGTGATGGTTCCTTCGAGTCGATTATCGTCTCGAAATGGAAGCGAGGTTTGGGCGGTATCGATCAGATCGTGTTGTCGTTGACCGCCTGCGGGTTGAGCATCGGTGAAGTTGCTGCTCACTTCGAGGAGGTGTATGGAGCGAGGGTGTCGAAGGACACCATCGGCCGGATCGCCGAGAAGATCGTTGGTGAGCTCGCTGAGTGGTTGAGTCGGCCGTTGGATCTTGTTTACCCGGTGATCGTCGCCCGGCGCGATTCGCACGTGAAGGTCCGTGACGGGCAGGTCCGTAACACCCCGTTCTATGTTGTCGTGGGTGTCACGATGAACGGGGAACGTGACATCCTCGGTATCTGGGCTGGTGATGGTGCTGAAGGGGCGAGGTTCTGGCTGCAGATCTTTTTCGGAGGTGAAGAACTCCTTCCCGATGCGAGTAGCCGTATCGCGCTGCCAGCGGTTCTGGCTGCAGATCTTTTCGGAGGTGAAGAACCGAGGCATCGTCGAGGTGATGATCGCGGTGTGTGACGGGTTGGAGGGACTCCCTGAGGTGATCAACACGGCTTGGGAACACACGGTCGTGCAGTAGTGCATCGCCCCTCCTGATCCGCAATAGCTTCCGCTACGCCGGCTGGCAGCACCGCGACGCGATCGTGAAGTCCCTCACACCGCACACGGCCCCGTCCGAGCAAGCAGCCAGGGCGACCAGTTCGCCGTCGAGTGGGGCGACCGGTATCCGGTGATCGTGCAGTTGTGGCGCAACGCGTGGGCGCAGTATCGTACCGTTCCTGGCCTACGACGTGGAGATCCGGAAGGTGATCTGGCACAACCAACGCCATCGACTCCATCAATGCGAGGTACCACCGGGCCGTGCGGGCCCGTGGGCACTTCCCCAACGAGCAAGCCGCGTTGAAGTGCCCTGTACCCTGGTAACCCGCTCCCTTGACCCCACCGGCGGGGGCCGGGCACGCTGGGTGATCAGGTGAAGCCCGCACTCAACGCGTTCGCAATCACCTTCGCTGGACAGTTCGACCGAACCACTCACTGATAAAACCACCGGACCCCACACACCGTTTATCGGACAGACCCAGACGTAGTGCGGCGTTTCGTGCACAGGATGGCTGACGAAGGAAAAGGGTGGGGGACGCTGGAAGGGCTAAGGCTGCCGCATTGCGCGGCGTAGTCATGGGAGTACGGAAACAACAAAACCCCTTGCCAGAGCACAGTTGTTAGCAGCTGCAAATAACCCTCGTCGGTGGTCTGTGGCGGTTTTATAAGGAGTGGTCAAAAATGACCCCGTGATTAACGCCTTGAGTTCCGAATACCAACGGGAAATATTTTCGCAAAAGCCCGGATATTGCAGAAATTCGGTGCGACGGGGGATTTCAGCGTCAGCTGCCCTCAACCTGAGCCTGTCGGGCGAGGCCCGTCAGTGATCGCTGTTGAGGGACTTGCGGCGCACGCTCAGACGGATGGCCTCCTCGTAGTGCCCGACCAGCTCTCCGCAGACATTGGGCCCAGGTGCGGGTGAGAACGGACTCACGGGCCGCCGCCCCGAAGGCGATGCGTTTGGCGTCGTCCCCGACGAGGTCTGCGACCCGGGCGCGTAGCTCTGCCAGGTTTCCCGGCTCGTAGAGCCAGCCGGTGCGCGACGGGTCGACGAGGTCGATGGGGCCCCCGCGCCTGGGGGCCACGACGGGCAGCCCCGAGGCCTTCGCCTCCTGGATGGCCTGGCAGAAGGTCTCCAGCTCACCGGTGTGGACGAACAGGTCGAGGCTGGCCATGGCGCGTGGCAGATCGTCGCCGCCCAGCTGCCCCAGGAAGGCCGCCTCAGGCAGCGCCTGCTCCAGCTCGGGGCGGGAGGGACCGTCGCCGATGATCACCAGCCGGGCGCCGGGGACGCCCTTCAGGGCGGTCAGGTCCTGGACCTGCTTCTCGGCGGCCAGGCGACCCACGTAGCCGATCAGGCATCCGTCGGGGCCGGCGAGCTGGCGGTGGAGACCGTGATCGCGCTTGGCCGGGTCGAAGCGCTCCGAGTCCACGCCACGCCCCCAGATGCGGACGCGGGGGATGCCGTGGCTGATCAGCTGCTGCTGGGCATACGTCGACGGGGCGAAGTTCAGCGTCGCCAGGAGTGCACCTGCGTCACGTGATGCCACAGCAGGTACTCGGCGTGTGGGAAGCCATACCGGGCGGCAAACGAGGGAACGTCCGTCTGGTAGATCGCCACCATGGGGATGCCCAGCCTGGCGGCGACGGAGGCGGCCTTGGAGCCCACGATGAATGGGGCGGCCAGATGAACCACGTCCGGATTGAAGCGAGCCACCAGCCGTTCGATGGTGGAAGCCGGGGTCGTCACCACGCGCACCGAGCCGTATCCGGGAAGGCCGATGGAGGCGACGGTCTCCACCGGAAAGCCCGCATAGTCCTCGGGGTCCGTGCGCCGTCGGACGGGGCAATCACCATTGCCTCGTGCCCGGTGCGGCGGAGGTGCTCAAGCACCCGCAGGACAGAGTTTGTCACCCGTTGACCTGCGGAATGAACGACTCCGCGATGACGGCCACACGCACTGCATCAGTCTACGCACCGACGCACGACACCCCTGTCAAAAGTTATGGTGGCAAACTGTCAAAAGTGAGTGTAGGTTGTGAATGTGACCACTGGCAGCAGGCGTAACAACGGGGTGTCGCGGCCTCAGATTCCTTTGCTTCTGAGCACTGTGCTCATGGTGTACGTGGGGTCAGATGACCCTCAATCCGATCATTGCCCCACTGGCTCGTGACCTTGGGCTGGAGGACTGGCAGGTGGGGGTGACCATCTCCAGCGCTGCTCTGATGGTGGTGCTCACCTCGCAGTTCTGGGGCAGGCGCGCCCAGTCTTTGGGGGCCAAGCCCGTGCTGATCGCGGCGCTGTCCACGGCTGTCATCACCATGGCCTTGTTCACCTGGGTGACGGCCGCGGGCCTGAGCGGAGGGCTGAGTGGGTGGCTGCTGTTCGCTCTGTTCCTGCTGCTGCGCGGTGTGGCGTTCGGGGTGGCCATCGCCGCGGTGCTTCCCACGGCCCAGGCCTATATCGCCGAGGTCACCGAAGACGGCCCGGAGCGTGTCAAGGGCATGGCCGGCATCGGTGCGGTGCAGGGGCTTGCGTCCATCCTGGGCGCCGTTATCGGAGGCGCGCTGGCTGGATTCGGGCCGCTCGTCCCCATCGGCGTGGTCCCCTGATGATCGGCATCAGCCTGGTTCTCGTGGCTCTCCAGCTCGGACGCGGGGAGCGTGGCCAGCTCATCGAGGCCCCTGAAGCGAGTCAGCCCAGCCGATGCGCGCATCTGGCCGTTCCTGCTCGCCGGGTTCGGCATGTTCACGGCTCTGGGATTCATCCAGGTCACAGCGGGCTTCCTCATCAAGGACCGACTCTTGCTGGGCTCTGAGGAGGCGGGCCAGATCACCGGCCTGATGATGCTCTGCATGGGGCTGGGCATGGTGCTGTCGCAGGCGGTGATCGTCCCCAAGAGCATGTGGGCGCCGCCCACGCTGCTTCGTGTTGGGACGGTGGTGGCGGTGCTGGGGTTCGCGGCGCTGCTCCCGGAGATGGGCATGTGGCTGCTGATCGTCGCCTCTCGCTGCTGGGCCTGGGGCTGGGGATCGCCATCCCCGGGCTACATGGCAGGGCCCACCATGCTGGTGCGGCATGACGAGCAGGGGGACTGGCCGGGGTGGTCGGCGCGACCAACGGCCTCACCTCACGTCATGGCCCCCGACACTCAGTACCATCCTGTATGGCTGGTGGCAGCCCCTTCCCGTCGTAATCTCGCTGATCGTGTTGACGTTCGTTGCCGTATTCGTGACGGTGCACCCGGCTTTCCGACGTTTCCAGCCACTCGCGGAGCAGCAGGAGGCTGAGCTGTGATGGCGGCGGGGGCGAAGGGGCGTCCGCCCCGGCTCACCCGGGGATGGTGGCGCAGGCGGTGCTTGAGACCGGCTTTCCCAGACTGAAGTTCGCGGCGGTGAGGGAGCGCCTCGGGGTGGGGGAGAGCACCCTGTTTCGTTACGCGCCTGACCGTGACGAACTGGTGCGACTGGGACTCGACCTCGTCATTGGGTCCATAGCCTGGCCCGAGCTGGAGGGACCTGGCGTGAGGTGCTGACCCAGTACGCCCACTGCGCCTGGCGGGGATATGAACGCCACCCCGGCTCGGCCACCGAGGTATCCAGGGGCATCATTCCATCTGGGGAATCCGGATCCTGGACGAGTGTGCGTCCACCTGATGAACTGCGGGTTCACTGCGCAGGAGGCGGTGCTGGCCTGCGACCTGGTGTTCGACCTCGTGATCGACAGTCGCCGCGGCGTGGAATACCTGGACGGGCTGTTGGGCGATGGCGCGTCAAGGCGCGCAGAGATCAAGGAGACCTGGGGTTCGGAGGCAGAGACCGGCGGGGACACGCGTCACAGGGCCGTTGCGGAGGCGAGACGAGCCGCCGTCGGCGTCGCCCCCTTCGAATGGTTCCGCCGAAAGCTGGAAGTGCTCCTGGATGGCCTTTCCGTGACCATCGGTCGCAACCCCTGATGATCCTCCGGTGGGCATCCGGTGTGATCGGCTGCGCCCGATGATTGGGGCCCAGGGCGCTGTCGTGGGCTACAGTGGTGCGTCGGCCTCATTGGCCCGACCCGGGGCGTTGCTGACCAAACCCCGGGTTCCCTGAGCCGGATACCGGCTGTCAGCATCGCGCATCAAGCGCCAACGGCCGTCTTGTGTTGAGAGCTTCTCTTATGGGACGAGACGAGCCACAGCCCGCGGACCTCATCCGCTGGGCCCGAGACGAGCACGTTTGAGGACCTGACATGGCCATGCCCAAGAAGAAACCCAAGTCGCACAAGGCGGACGGAACCCCGAGAAGCGCTGGACCGCCGCCGAGCGCGCAGCCTGCGGCCACAAGCCCCGCACATCCGGGGAGTGCGCAACCCCGAGGCGCGCGCCCGTCGTGACGAAGCCCCAGGTCGTGCGGAACGCGCCGACTGGCATGAGCGTCGTGATCCCCGCCCGTCCCGTTTCTCCCGCGAGGACAGGGACGGTGGCCACTCGCGAGGCGGGAGATTCCCTGCGACCGCGACGAGCCCTTCCGCGACGGAGAGCGACGGGGCCGGAGGTTCGAGGACTCGCGCGACCGGTTCCGCGGGGATGACCGACGCGATGGCGATCGCTGGCGCGGCGAGTACGATGCCCGCCGGCGGGAAGACCGGCAGCACAACTTGCGCCGGGATCGGACTGGGACAGGGATTCCAGGCGTCCGGGGCGGCGTGACGTTGATCGCGATGCCGATCGTCGCGGCTGGCGTGATGACCGGGGTTTCGAACGCCGCGACTCCGGCCGTCGCCGTGACTATGACCGAGACGATCGTCCCCGTGGCCCCCTGCAGCCCATTCAGGGGGCGCCATGACCGCCCCCATGGTCGCCGCGAACACGAGCCCCGCGGCTTCGACCGTCGCCGGGACCATGAGCTCCACGATGTCCAGGATCCCGGTATGGACCAGATGAGCTGGCAGGCCACCACCGTCGACGCCGAGGTCACCGAACGCGACGAGAGCTCAGGGTTCGCTGAGCTGGGGTGGCCATCCCGCTCGTGGCGGCCCTCGCCCAGCAGGGCATCACAGAGCCCTTCCCGATCCAGCGCGCCACCATCGCCGACGCCATCGCGGGCCGGGACGTACTCGGCCGCGGACGCACCGGCTCCGGCAAGACCCTGGCCTTCGGGCTGCTGCTGCTGACCCGCCTGGCCGCTGGGGACTCGACGAACACCCCAGGGCCGTGATCCTCACCCCCGACCCGTGAGCTGGCCCTGCAGATCGCCGACAACCCTGTCGCCGCTGGCCGCCGTCATGGGGCTCGACCTCTACCTTGTGGCAGGTGGCATGGCCTACGGCCCACAGATCAAGGCATTCGAGCGCGGCGTGGACGTGGTGGTCGCCACCCCGGGCAGGCTCATTGACCTGCTGGAGCAGGGAGCTGTCGACTTGAGCCAGGTGGAGATCGCCGTCCTCGACGAGGCCGACCACATGAGCGACCTCGGGTTCCTTCCCGCCGTCACCACGATCCTCGACGCCGTGCCGTCCGACGGGCAGCGTCTGCTGTTCTCAGCCACCCTCGACGGGGCCGTGGACAGGCTGGTGCGGGGATATCTGGTGGACCCCGTCACCCACGAGGTGGACTCCGGCAAAGCGTCGGTGACCACCATGACCCACCACATACTGAACCTGGCCCCGCATCACAAGAACCAGATCACCGCCGAGATCGCCAACCGCGAGGGCAGGACCGTGATCTTCGCCCGCACCCAGATGGGCTCCGACCGCATCGCGGGGCAGCTGCGGAAGGCCGGAGTCATGGCAGGTGCCTTGCACGGCGGCCTCACCCAGGGGGCCTCGCGCCCGGGTCCTGGCGGCTTTCAAGAAGGGCCAGGTGCCGGTGCTCGTTGCCACGGACGCCGCGGCGCGGGGTATCCACGTCGACGACGTGTCGCTGGTGCTCCAGGTGGATCCGCCGATGACCCACAAGGACTACCTGCATCGCGCGGGACGCACCGCCCGGGCTGGTGAGGCGGGTGCTGTCGTCAGCCTGACCCTGCCGCATCAACGCAAGCAGATGCGACGACTCGTTGGGCAGGCTGGGGGTGCAGGTGGAGCCTCTGGACGTGACTCCCGGCAGCGAGGAGCTGCAGGAGACGACGGGTGCGCGTCCCTGCCTGGGAGCCCCCATCGACGATGCCGAGTTTCAGGCGCTCATCGCCCCGAAGCCGCAGCGCCGCCGTCCCGCGGGCAACAGGAACCGTGGAGGCTGGCGTCGTGGTGGTCGCCGCCCACGCGCCAGGGAGTAAGATCCCTCAGCCATGACCGAGACCTCGCTCGTGCGCCTGGCTGCCGCAGCCGACGCCCCCTGAGATGCTGCGCGTGGTACACGCCGCGTTCTCCGCGCGGCGAGCCGTCGACCCTCCTCCCGAGGCCCTGTCCGACACCCTGGGCCGACGTTCGGCGTGGCCTGGAGGAGGGGTGGGTGTCTGCGCCTTCGACGGCGGAAATCTGGTCGGCTGCCTGCTGGTGGCTCATGACGGAAGACTGCCACCCTGCGCAGGGGTGGCGGTGCTGCCGGAGGTCGCAGGCAGGGGGTGGCGAAGGCCATCGTCGCGGGCGCGGTCTCACTGGCTGCGGAGGCCGGGTTGCGTGAGGTGCGGCTGCTGTGCCGCCGAGAGTTCCCCGAACTGATCTCCTGGTGGCGGGAACACGACTTCACCCTGGTGGCGGAGACCGAGCAGGGGCCTGATTCTCGGCCGTGACCTGCCGGTGATGGTCGCCGTCGCCACTGCGGAGGACATGCGCCGGCTCGGTGCGGACCTCGCAGGGCTGCTGCGCGCTGGGGACCTGATCATTGCCTCCGGGGGCCTGGGGGCCGGGAAGACCACCCTCGCCCAGGGCATTGGGGAGGGTCTCGACGCCGAGGGGCCCGTGATCTCACCCACCTTCGTGATCTCCCCGTATCCATCCCAGCCGCAGCGACGGACCGGACTTGGTGCACGTCGACGCCTACCGCATGGGCGATGCGGGGGAGCTGGCCGACATCGACCTCGACGCCACCTTGGAGAGGTCTGTGACATTGGTGGAGTGGGGACAGGGTCTGGCTGAGTGGCTGGGCCGACGAGCGGCTTGAGGTGGACATCGACCGCGAGGCCGGCGACGACATCCGCCGGGTGACGCTGACCGGAATTGGGCCCCGCTGGACGGGTGCCCTGGAGAATCTGAGGAGCTGGGCATGACCTGGACCATCGGCATCGACACCTGCATCACGTGGCAGCAGGACTGGCGCGTGACGGGCAGCCAGCGGCGAGTCTGGAGGTCGCGGACACCCGGGCTCACGGCGAGGCTCTGACCCCCTGATCCAGCGCCTCTGCGCGGAGGCCGGGGTCAGGCTCGCCGACCTCGACGAGTTCGCCGTGGGCATGGGGCCAGGGCCGTTCACGGGACTCAGGGTGGGGATCGTCGCCGCCCGGACGCTGGCGTTTGTGGGCGGCAGACCCGTCCATGGAGTCTGCTCCCCTCGACGTGATCGCGGCCCAGTGGGAGGACGCGCCACGAGAGTTCGTCGTCGCCTCGGATGCCCGACGCAGGGAACTCTACTGGGCGCGCTATGCCGACGGGGTGCGCGTGGGGGAGCCGCAGGTGTCCTCGCCGGGGGAGATGCCGGAGCTTCCGCTGGCCGGTCCTGCCGGAGAAGGCTCCGGACCTCGGGCCCTGGACGCCTCAGTGCTGGCGGCTCGCTGGCGCCGGCTGCCGGCGGTCGACGGGGAGCCCTTCTACCCGCGACCCGCCGACGCCGCCGTCCCCACGACCCGCAAATCGGCCCCTGCCGAGGATGAGACCGCCGCGATGATCCTGCGACAGGCCACGGTCGCCGACGTCCCCTGCGCTGACCAGGCTGGAGCCTCCTTCCCACGACGGCAGCGCTGGTCCGCCGATGCCTGGCTGCAGGAGATCACAGCCGAGGACCGCCTGGTGCAGGTGGCCGACATCGACGGGGTGAACGCCGCCGCCACGTGGCAGTGCGTCGACGACGTGACCGATCTGCATCGCATCGCCGTCGCAGCAGGGTGCCGGAGAGCCGGCCTGGCGAGACAGCTCCCTGACGGCGGGCCTCGAATGGGCGTCGGTGAGCGGCTCGAAGCGGGTGCTGCTGGAGGTTGCGGAGGACAACGATGCAGCCATTGGGCTGTACAGGGCGCATGGCTTCCGGCAGATCGCCCGTCGTCGTGACTACTACGCGCCGGGCTGTGATGCCCTGATGATGGAAATTGCCGCTGGACGCCAGCGGCCTGAAGGACTCGTAAAGAACTGGAGCACTCGTGAGCGACCCCTCATCCTCGGCATTGAATCCTCCTGCGACGAGACCGGAGTGGGTATCGTCCGGGGCAACCAGTTGCTGGCTAGCGAGGTTGCCAGCTCCGTCGACCTCCATGCCCGCTTCGGTGGTCGTCCCGGAGATCGCCTCCCGCGCCCACCTGTCGGCGTTCGTGCCGACCTCCGGAGCGGGCCTGCGCGACAGCTGACGTGGACCTCTCGGAGGTCGACGCCATCGCAGTTACCGCCGGGCCCGGGCTGATGGGGGCGCTTCTGGTCGGCATCTCCGCAGCGAAGGCTCTGGCGGCCTACCTGAACAGGCCGCTGTATGGGGTCAATCACCTGGTGGGGCACATCGCCGTCGACCTGCTGGACCACGGCCCGCTTCCCATGCCCGCACTGGCGCTGCTGGTCTCGGGAGGTCACACGTCGCTGTTGCACGTCACCGACCTGGCCCGCGACATCCGGGAGCTGGGGTCCACCATCGACGACGCCGCTGGCGAAGCCTACGACAAGGTGGCCCGGCTGCTGGACCTTCCCTACCCTGGAGGACCCGTGATCGATCAGGCTGCCGCAGACGGGAACCCGGAGGCCATCCGCTTCCCCGGGGCCTGACCGCCCGACATGACCTGGAGAGGCATCGTTTTGACTTCTCCTTCTCCGGTCTGAAGACCGCAGTCGCCCGCTGGGTGGAGACCGCCCGACTGGAGGGCAGGGAGGTTCCAGTGGCCGATGTCTGCGCCTCTTTTCAGGAGGCTGTGGTGGACGTTCTGGTGTCCAAGACTCGATGCGGCTGGGCACACCGGTGTGGACACCATCCCTGCTTGAGGGGGAGTGGCCGCCAACCTCGCGGCTGCGTGGGTTGCTGGAGCGTTCTGCTGCGGAACGTGGCCTTGAGGTGCGCTGCCCGCGCCCTCCCGCGCTGTGCACCGACAACGGCGCCATGATCGCGGCGGTGGGGGCTGACTGCTGTGCGGGCCGGACTGGCTCCCTCAACCCTCGGCTTCAGCGTCCCCTGGCCTGCCCGTGACCCGAATCGTCGTGTGAGCACATCTTCTGCCTGTATTTTCTGAGGGATCGTGGGTCTCAGATGAGTAACAATCCGTCTCACAATAAGACACTGGGGTTCTCAACGGACCCGGGTACGGCTATGGTCCGATGCGTACTGGTCCCGTAGTGGGATCTCATGTCGGTGAGCGACAAGGAGAGAGTATGAAGTTCAGGGGAACCAAGACGGCCCTGGCTGCGCTGTTGGGCGGAGTCTGCTGCTCAGCGCCTGCACCAGCGGTGACGAGGCGGAGACGCCTGCCGGTGGTGGAGGCGACCGTCATCAAGGGCATCGACGCGGGGGATCCGTGCCGCCAGGACAACGGAGTCACAGAGACCAAGGACGGTCAGGTCGTCTCACAGCCCTGGCCCCGGTCAGTGGGCGGGCTACAACAACCTCACCTCAGGCACCTACTCCGTCTACAACTCTGTGGTGGCCGACCAGATGTTCTCGAACTTTGTGTACTTCAGGGGCCGACGGCACCATCTGCGACAACAAGGAATTCGGCACCTACGAGGTGGTCAACCAGCACCCGCTTGAGGTGAAGTACACCATCTCTGACAAGGCCACCTGGTCGGACGGCACCCCATCACGATCAACGACTTCCTGCTGGAGTGGGCGGCCCAGAACCCCGAGTTCCTGGCCCCTGGCCTGCTCAACAAGCAGAACCCCGACGCGAAGCCTGTGTTCGACCATGTCTCCAGCACATTTGCGGAGAAGGTCCTCAACGGTCCCGAGGGGCAGGCGGGTTCGAAGGAGTTCACGCTCCGGTATGAGAGCACCCACCCGACCACAAGATCATCATGAACAACCCGCTGCCCGCCCACGTCGTGGCCAAGCAGGCGGGTCTCGAACCGGAGGCGCTGGCCCAGGCCATCTTGAACCGGGACGCTCGAAACCGTGAAGAAGGCCGCCGACTTCTGGAACACCGGATGGGTCTTCGAACCGGGGCAGCTCTCCGAGTGAGGACCTGATGCCCTCCTCCGGTCCCTACAGGTCAAGCAGGGCGGGTGGAAGGACACCACCCTGACGCTGGAGGCCAACGACAAGTACTGGGGCACCCCTGCTGGAACCAGGAACCTGGTCTTCTCCTACGTCGCAGACGCCCAGATGGCGCAGTCCCCTGCAGAACGGCGACCTGACGTCATCCGCCCGCACCCCCACCGTGGACACCCTGGATCAGGTCAAGGGCATCGGCGCGTCAGCGACCATCGCCACATTCTCGGAGCAGACGTGGGAGCACCTGGACTTCAACTTCCGCGACACCAACGTCTTCTCCGACGCCCAGGGAGGCAAGGCTCTGCGTGAGGCCTTCGCATTGCTGTGCCGCGGCAGACCATCGTCGACACGCTGATCAAGCCGATCAACTCCGAGACTGTGGTGATGAACGCCCGAGAGGCCTTCCCCTTCCAGGAGCCGGCATACAAGGACATCACCTCCGCCGCCTATGACGGCCGTTACGACAACGTTGACATCGCGAAAAGCCAAGCAGCTTGTTGAGCAGTCCGGCATCTCCACCCCGATCACGGTCCGTCTCGGATACAAGGCAGGCAAACCAGCGCCGCCAGGAGACAGTCTCCGCCATCGCATCGTCCTGCCGGGAAGCGGGCTTTGACGTCAAGGACAGCTCCAGCGACAAGTTCTTTGAGAAAGAGCTGAAGGATGGCGACTACGATGTGGCGCTGTTCGCATGGTCTGGCTCTGGCCAGATCGCCTCGGGTGAGAACATCCAGGTCACGGGCAAGCCGCAGAACTACGGCAAGTACTCCAACGCCACGGTCGATGAGGCATGGAGCAAGCTGACTACCACCCTGGACACCAACGAGCAGCGCGAGCAGCTGAAGATCATTGAGAAGCAGCTGGGATGACATGTTCAACATACCGCTCTACGCCCATCCAGGTCTGGCGGCATGGAACAGCAAGGTCACGAATGTCCGAAGCACATCCACGCAGAACACCATCTCCTGGAACGCGGATCAGTGGCAGGTCAAATGATCGTCCGCTAGGGCTGATCAGGTCGAGGTTACTCATGGGGCGGGTGACGTTCACGTCACCCGCCCCATGCTGTGGGATTGCGCGGCAGCGTCTCGAAGCCACCTGCTGGCTGCGGTCGCTCCAGTGAGCGTGGTCTATTATCTGGCGCTATGGGTCAGCCTGGAGTTGGCCTGACCTGACCCCGAATAGGAAAATCCTGTGATCAGCACATCGCCAAACGCCTGGGGATCTCACTGATGGTCCTCCCTGCTCGGCTCCCTCCTGCTGTATGTCCTGGTGGCTAACGCCGGTGATCCGCTGGCGGAGCTGCGGGCGTCTAACTCCCCTCAACCGGGACATCGCTGATCAGGCAGCGCATCATCAACATGGGGCTGGACAAGCCGTTGATGGAGCGCTATTTCGACTGGCTGGCGGGGTGTCGAAGTGCTTCATCGGTCAGTGCGACCTCGGCACTCGATCTCAGGACAGCCCGTCAACAGCCTGGTGGTGGCGGCGATGGGAACCACTCTGCGCATGGTGCGCTGGCCACGCCCTGTCGATCGTCGTCGGCGTCACACTGGGCATTCTCACCGCCATCCGGCAGTACAGCGGCTTCGACTACGCCGTGACCCTGGTGGCCTTCATGTGCTCTCGCTGCCCGTTTTCTGGGTGGCGATTCTGCTCAAGCAGTACGCCGCCATCCAGTTCAACGACTGGATTCAGACCGCCAAGCTCGACTTCACGACGATCATCGTCGTCTCCCTGGTGCTGGCTCTGGTCATCGCCGCCATCGTCGGAGGGGAGGGAAACGCCGCCCGATCACCTTGGGGTCCCTGTTCGTCGGCTTCATCGCCATCCTGACGTATTTCAACGCGGTGACGTGGTTCCGACGCCCCGCCATCGGCATTCCCGTCTACATCCTGTTGGTGGCCGGCATTGCCGCACTGGTGATCGTCATGACCAGCGGATTCGAGAACCATAGGGTGCGTAATGCGGTCGGTGCCACGGCGGGCGTCTCGATTGTCGGCTATGCCTGCGTGCGCGGCATCCTGATGAAGAGCCCTCCCGCCGCTGCTGCTCGGGATGCTCGTGCTGGCTGTGGTCCTGGCCGTCGTCGCGGGGCAGTTCCTGGGAGGCTTCTCCAAAAGACAGGCGACGTTCGCCACCGTGGTCACGGCGGTGCTGTCGTCGCTGGCTGCCATGGCTGATCTGCTGCTGAGCAACTGGTCGGCCTACTTGAAGGTGGTTCCCTCGTCCGATACCGACCATCGGCGCCTCGACGCCGAACCTCAACACCACATGGTGGGGCTTCACCATTGATGGCCTGACTGCAGTGCTGCCGCCCACGGCTGCCTTGACCCTCATCTCCATCGCCTCCTACACCCGCTACACGCGGGCCTCCATGCTGGAGGTCATGAACCAGGACTACATCCGCACCGCTCGTTCCAAGGGCATCTCGAACGCAAGGTCATCACCCGGCATGCCCTGCGCAACTCGCTGATCCCTGTTGGCGACCATCGTCGCCTATGACTTCGCAGGTCTGCTGGGCGGCGCCGTTGTGACGGAGACGGTGTTTGCCTGGAAGGGCATGGGGCACGCTGTTCCGAGAGGGGCCTGCTGGAGCTTGACCCCTGCGCGTCATGGCCTTCTTCGTGGTGGTCGGCACGGCGGCTGTGGTGATGAACATGCTGGCCGACCTGGCTTACGCCTTCCTCGACCCGAGGATCTCCTGATGAGCCCCCACGATTCCGAGGAAAAGATGCCTGAGAACGAGACCCCCGGAGACAGCTGAGCCCGAGACTCCCTGAGACGGCTGATGACGAGACCCGTGAGAAGGAAACCGCTGAGGCGGCGCGCTACGAGGTGGAGGAGACCCTTGAGTCCCTCGACGAGGCGGGCGACCGCTCCTATTCCCAGGGTGCCCTCGTGCGGCGACGCTTCTTCCGCCACCGTGGCGCACCGTTGCGATGACCGGGCTGGCGTTCGTCATCCTTCTGGCCTTCACATCCATCGGTTTCGGACCGATCCCCGGGTGGTGGTCCAAGAATTTCACCGACCTCTACCCGTCGTTGAGGGAGGAGCTCCGACGCTGAAGCTGTGGCCGTTCACGATCGGTGAGCATCCCTTCGGGCAGAGCACCATCGGAAACGACTACTTTGCGCTGGTGATGCGTGGGGCCCAGAAGTCGATCATCATCGCCTTCACTGTGGGGTCTGATCGCCACCACCATCGGCACCGTTGTCGAAGCGGCCGCCGGCTATTTCCGGGGCTGGATCGAGACGCTCCTGATGCGGCTCACAGATCTGGTCATCATCATTCCGCTGCTGGTTCTGGCTGCTGTTCTGGGCCGGATGATCAGCGGTGCAAACATCTACATCCTGGCCTTTGTGCTGGGCATCGTGGTGTGGACTGGCATGGCCCGGCTGGTGCGCGGCGAGGTGCTGTCACTGCGGGAACGGGAATTCGTGCACGCCGCGAAGGCCATCGGAACCTCCGATTGGCGGATCATCTTCCGTCACATCCTGCCCAACGCCGTCGGCACCATCGTGGTGAACTCGACTTTTGCTGATCGCCTCCGCAATCCCTGCTGGAGACCGCGTTGTCGTACCTGGGCTTCGGCGTTCACCCGCCAGAGACGCTCGCTGGGCCTGCTGATCTCGCAGAACGAGAGCGCCATGACCACGCGGCCCTGGCTGTTCTGGTGGCCGGGCATCTTCATCGTCGTCATCGCACTGTGCGTCAACTTCATCGGCGACGGCCTGCGTGACGCCTTCGACCCGCGTCAGCAGATGGACTGAGGGGAGCAGGAAATGAGCACAGAGATCAATGAGACCCCTGAGGCCGTGGAGGTCGAGAGGCAGCCGGTTCTCCAGTTTCAGGAACTTGACGTCAGGTTCCGCACCGAGTTCGGGCGGGTTCATGCCGTCAAGGGCATCGAGTTGGTGGTCAACCCTGGCGAGGTCGTCGCACTGGTGGGTGAATCCGGCTCCGGCAAGTCCGTGACCGCCACCACCGCGCTGGGCCTGCTGCCGAAGACAGCCACGATCAGCGGTGAGACCATCGTCGCCGACAAGGCCGTCTCGAAGCTGGGCAACAAGGAGCTGCGGCAGTTGCGCGGCAACCGCGTCGCCATGGTCTTCCAGGAGCCGATGACCGCACTCAACCCGGTGATCAAGATCGGTGAGCAGCTGACCGAGTCCATGGAGGTCCACAACGTTGCGCATGGCATGGAGGCGTGGCAGCGAGCCATTGATCTCCTCAACGCCGTCGGCATCCCGAACGCGGAGCGGCGGGTCAAGCAGTATCCGCACGAGTTGTCCGGAGGGATGCGGCAGCGCGTGGTGATCGCCATGGCGCTGGCCTGCGATCCCGAGGTGATCATCGCCGACGAGCCCACCACCGCCCTGGACGTGACGGTGCAGGCTGACATTCTGAATCTGCTGCGCTCGCTGAAGGACAAGCTGAACACGGGCATTCTGCTCATCACCCACAACATGGGTGTGGTGGCGGACATGGCTGATCGGGTCGCCGTGATGTTCAAGGGCAACATCGTTGAGCGAGGATCAGTGGGAGGAGGTGCTGCTCAATCCGCAGCACGACTACACCAAGAAACTGCTCGACGCCGTCCCCCACTTGGGGGCGGGGCATGGCCAGTTCGGCACCACCCCAAAGGACATTCCTGAGGACGCGGGCTTGCGCTGGAGGTCACGGACCTGGTGGTGGAGTACAAGCGGGCTGGGAAACGCCCGTTCCGCGCCGTTGACGGTGTCAGCTTCGATGTTCGCCGAGGCGAGATCGTCGGCCTGGTGGGTGAGTCCGGCTCCGGGAAGTCAACCATTGGACGGGCGCTACTCGGCCTGATCCCGTCACATTCGGGTGAGGTTCGGGTGCTGGACAGCGATCTGCTGCGCTCAGTGCGGCCAGCAGCTCAAGGAGCTGCGACGTCATATCGGCGTGATCTTCCAAGATCCAGCGGCCTCTTTGAACCCATCGGCTTCCGATCGGCGACGTGATCGCCGAGCCCCTACAGGTCCACAAGGTCGGCACCTCGAGAAGAGAGGGGTGAAGCGGGTCTACGAGCTGCTGGAGGCCGTGGAGCTGCCGCGCAGCGCCTTCAACCGCTACCCGCACGAGTTCTCCGGCGGTCAGCGGCAGCGCGTGTCGATCGCGCGGGCGCTGTCGCTCAGCCCCGACCCGCTGATAGCGGACGAGCCGACCTCCGCGCTCGATGTGTCGGTGCAGGCCTCGGTGCTGGGGATGCTGACGGAGCTGCAGCGTGACTTCGGGTTTGCCTGCCCGTTCATCAGCCATGACCTGGCGGTGATCGACCTCTGGCACACCGTGTCGTCGTGATGCAGCATGGCAAGATCGTGAGAGGGGCGACCGTGAGCAGGTGCTGCTCAACCCGCAGGAGGAGTACACCAAACGCCTGCTGGCTGCGGCCCCGGTGCCCGATCCGATTGAGCAGCGGCGTCGTCGAGGAACGCCATATGCTGCTGAAGGAGCTGGGCGACGAGGTGGTGGAGCTCGACACTCGGGAACTGGACCAGTGAGGGCCGCGGGGTGGGGCTGCGGTTTTGCCCCGGCTAGTTGTTGCCCATGAGCTTGTCGATGGCTCTGCGGTCTTTCTTCGTGGGTCGGCCTGCGCCACGGTCACGTCGCGCCATCGGGACGTTGAGGAATGCCGGGCGCTCGGGAGAGTGATCGACATAGGCTTTCTGCGCGACGGGCGCACCGACTCGTTTGCTCAGCAGCTCGACCACCTCGAATTCTCGGGTCCATCCGGTTCCCTGATGGTGATGCGGTCCCCGGGTTTCACGACGTGGGCGGGTTTCACGGGGTCGCCGTTGAGGCGGATGTGCCCGCCGGTGACAGCTTTCGTTGCCAGTGAGCGGGTCTTGAACAGCCGAACGCTCCACAACCACACGTCTAGTCGCGTCATGAGCTGAAGTCTATGACCATCCCCGGCCTCTGCTCTGCCGTGATCAGGAATCTCGGGCAGACGCTGTTTCACTGTCGGGTGGTGATGCTGAACCGGTTCGGAGCCAGGGAGAGTTCCCTGAAGCGGCCCTTGTGCCGTGGGGGGATGAGTCACGGTTATGGACACTCTGGGAGCGGAAAGGGTGTTGAAGCGTGCAGCCACCGAGGGATAGGCTGAGCAGATCGACGTTCTTTCCGGGGTGGGAGCTTTCTTGACCCTGCCTGTCACACGGTGCGTGGCCGCGCCTGAGAACGTCTTGTCTTCCAGCACACTCCACTCTGGTTGTTGGCCGAGTACCACCTGAATGTAGCTAGAGGACTAGGACTGCGGTGAAGCTTGGCCTCGGGCAGCCGACGGGCCTTATCCCAGATTCGATTGCAGCCATCTGGATCTCGGCGGACAAGTGATACAGTGATGATGTGAAGGGCTCGTTATTATCTTCAGAATATACTGAGGCTTATTCATAGGGTTTGGCGACACTCGCTGGAAGACGCAAGGGACGGCTTGCTCCATGAGACAATTAGGGTGTGAAAACAAACCATCTTAGGAACAAGCCGTCACGTGGAAATGCTAGCACAAAACTCGACACCAGTGAAGTCCTCGACCTGTGCGCAGGCATCCACACCCACACCAAAGGCCAGCTACCTACCGCAGGCTCACGAACCCTCGGTCTCTTCGCCAGTATTCGCCCTCATACTTTTTAACGTTGCGCCACAACCTCACCCAAGAACTACTGCGGAGCTGTTTGAGATTTCTCAATCCACGGTCAGCAGGCGTTGTCAACGCTCACACCCCACTCATCGCCGAGGTCCTCCAGGTTCAGGTTTCCACCGTGGAAGACCCCCACCCGACCCAGCAGTTGAACCTTTGACGGTACCCTCCCTAGCTGTGCTGGTCCTGGCGCCAGCATCCAGAGCTGTACTCGGCAAACACCACACCACCGGAGTCAATCTCCAGGTGGCCTGTACTTTGACGGGAAGACTTGCATGGGTCTCACAGCCCTTTCCGGGTAGCACCCATGACCTCACAGCACTGAAAGACTCCCGGATCCTCGACGTCATTCATCAAGCCACCCACATCGGCGATAAAGGCTACATCGGTTCCGGGATGATCACCCCTGATCAAGAAACCCGCCGGTCATGAATTACACGACACCGAAAAAGAGTTCAACAAGAAAAATCAACACTATCCGCTACCTCATAGAACGAAGTATCGCGCAGTTAAAGACCTGGCGCATCCTCCACACCGACTACCGCCGCCCTTACACAACCTTCGCCACCACCATCAACGCCATCCTCGGAATCATATTCACCTACACCCCATGAATAAGCCTCTTAACTTAAGTGAATGCGTGCAAGCAGAACCGCAGTTTCGTAGAAAAATCAAGATCCTGATGAATCCGGAAAAATTTGGTTACAAGGGTTGACTTCGCTCCATACCGCAGTGTATACTACAACGCAAGGTTCGCAAAAAACCGGAGCCAGCGGGCCAAAACGCTTTGCTTAATCCTTAAATTCGATATGGTGCAAGCAGGACAATCGGAGGGACTTCATGAAAAGCTAAGGGCCAAATGGTTTTAATTTCAATGATCTCAAGGTGCACGCACACTTGCCAACCCCTACTTGTACAATCCATGTAGTTGTAGACAGTGTAGAAAGCAGAGGGTTTGTCACAGTGCGAGTCCTGCGGCTCGCGTAGTATTTAGGGATCTCTTTTCAGAAACAGACCCTCTCTTGTGGAGGAGCAAACCGTTCTCGAGTGTAAGGCTGAGTTATCGCGAGAATTAACTATGCATGATAGAGCGCTAGTATTCACTGTTCAGGCTTTTTGAGGTGGTCAAATGAGCAAAAAAATTCACCACGGGATTCGGTTTTGGGAGAAAGAATAATTCCTCGATCAGCTGTGGGAAACCAAAGTGATTCCGTTATTGGCGGTTTCTTGACAATGGATAATTTTATCGCTGGGCAGAGGGTTCCTTCGGAGCGATATATCCACACAGTCCATGCGGACGCTCTATTAACAGATGCATTCACCTGGCTTGCTCGCAAAAGGAATTTAGACCGTGGAACTATTACTATGGGGGCAGATGATAGCGCTATAGTCGGTCGTACCGCTTTAGCAACGTCTGAAGATCTGGAAAATGCAATTATCGCTGGACGCAGAGCAGCTTTGGATTGGGCAGCTCGGCCGAGTTCTGATCATCGCGAGTTCTTACGACGAGCTAACCGTGCTCTTCAAGAAAACAGCAAATATATTGAAGAGCTGCTTGTAGCTGAGGGGGCATCCACGTAAACTTGCGCAATGGGAGATCGATGGTATACTTAAGGGGACTTCGCTATCCACCTCATGATTTCTGCAATACTTTGAATGGAAATCCCCATAAAATTGATGGAAGCGTTGTCGTTTCTTCGACGACGACCGAGTGGTCTGGTAGGTTTAATTCTTCGCAGAATGCTGCTGCTGCTACATCTCCTCGGGTTAATGGCGGTTGCTTCTGGAAATACAATAATAGTCAAACCACCTCGGAGCAGTCCTCTCGCAACTTCTGGATATGGCAGGAAGTTATCTATCCTCAGTTAGTATCGCTGGATGCTCCGTCAGGTACGCTCTCAGTACTCTGTGCACCTCCCCAGTCCACTATCGAAAGATGGATAGATAATGATGGAGTTGATTGTCTATTTTATGTTGGTCAATCGAAACGTGGGATACAAATTGGCCAAAGTTGCATGGAACGAGGAGTACGTCCAGTGCTTGAACTATCAGGGAATGATTCGCTGATAGTCTGGAAAGACGCTGATATCGAAGCCGCAGCGAATGCAGCAGCAGAGTGCTTCTATGGGTCAGCACAGATTTGCATGGTACCTAAACGAATAGCGGTTCATCCTGATATCGCTGACTATTTTCTAGAGCTACTTGTAGAGAAGGCCCAAGCGATCCGTCCGGGCTTGCCTAGTGACCCTGACGTTTTACTTTCACCAGTCCTAAATCCTCAATTATTTCGTGAAATCTTAGAAGAAGCTGTCAACGCAGGAGGAAAACTCCTAACAGGTGGTCGTTCTCTTGACCATGAGGGAAGAGAGGATATAGCAGGAGCTTTCATAGAGCCTACAATAGTTCTATTTCAGGCTGGCCAAGATGGTTTTCCAGTTTTGCGTGCGATAGAGGAGGAAACTTTTTTCCCCCTTCTTCCCGTTATCAGTTGGAGGCCCGAAGAAGAAAACTGTTATTCTGGAGGAAATGATTCATTTTGTTAATTCGAATAAATATGGATTGCGAAATTCCCTATGGACACGTTCTTCGGTGATTGCACAGTATTGGTTAGATCGTGTCAGTAACGGTGGAATTCTTAAGGTCAACTGCAGTCACATAGGTTTCTCGGAAATTCTCCCCACACATGGTGGGACGGGCTGGTCCGGGGGACCTTTCGGCGAGGCCAACTATCCCGCTGTGACGACAACTCGGTTGCAAGCAGTGCAGATTAATCATGACTACTGGGAAGGTAACATATCGCGATGGTAAATGAAGGAAGGGCCGCTGATGCTTTTGTCGCAGATGTTCGCGGAATAGGAATAGAGCGAGCTGAGCAGGAAGCAGCGGAAATTTTTTTCAAAGCTATAAGGACTATAAGCTTTGTGGTCTACCTGTTCCACATGATTTAGGGGGTGCTGATTGGTCGGCGTCTTGTGCGGCGAAATTCATAATGGAGCTGGGAGAAGTTGGGCCATCTGTTGCGCTGGGGGCAGTCATGCACAACTTTTCTATCGCGGGTCTTTCTGCCTCCTGGCGATACGGTGGCGGTGCCCTAGCACCGATCCTGCGCTCTGTAGAAGATCAACAGCTTGTATCCAGCGGTTTTGCAGAACTTGGTTTGAGCTCTTCCTCATTAAACCAAGTATGACGGCAAAAACGCGATGGTTCTGGCTGGAAAAATTAATGGAGTTAAAAGACCATGCTCACTCAGTTTATCTATGGATTTTGCTTACTGCTAGTGTCTGGCTTTGATGGTGATGAACAGGAGCATGACTCTGGGCATGCGGTAGCATTAATTGATGCTCGGACTCCCTGAATTCGAGTAGAGAAACTATGGAGGAACCATGTTCTTGAAGGAGCTCAGAGTGATGCTGTTATCCTTGAAAATGTTTACGTTCGAGATCATCAGTTAATCCGTCCCAATCAGGACATGGCTGCAGAAACAGCGGTGTTGCAGGTAGTTGGAATGAATTGGTTTCTAATAATGGTTCTTTCGGCTTATGTCGGAATGGCCAGACGTCTCGTTGACGAGCTTGCTGGCGGTTCCACAAGTAATGACTTCTTCCCTAGGAGCTCAGGGAGCTGTTCAGCGCCTTACATCTGCAGTTCGTGGATGTCAAATAATTTTAGACATGCTTTCTCGCGATATGGATCGGGGTGAACTGGATCCTCGCGAAATGCAACGCCGATTGTTAGATGCTAGAACTTCTATTGAATGTATTTTCAAGGTGATCGCTGCAGAGACACCTGATATCATGCGTGGTGAACAGTTCATAACTAATGGGGTCATTAGTCGACTACGTGAATCCCTTAGCGGTTTGCTGTTTCATCCTCCCGCACGTAATCAACGATACACGTTATTTGAGGCTGTCGAATGAACATGATAGCTCGGGATCTAGGCAGTAATATCTCGACTTTGGAATAGCAGACATCTCAGTTCCAAGAGAGCTGCAATCAACTCGATGTTTGGTGATGAGTTTGAGGTCGCGAGCCTAGGGAAACACAGTGACCACAGATTGTGGTCGTGAGTTGCTGAATCTTGCTGGTTACGGTGTAACCTTTTTGGGAGCGCGACACCCAAGTGTGGTAGCGGCAGTGCACGATCAGTTGGATATAGGTGGCATGACCAGTCGAGTACTTGGTGATTGGCTTGTTCTGTTGTGGCTCATGAACTTTGCAACACTTTTTTTCTAATAAGAAACTAAGCAAAGTACATTTTGCTAATTCAGGAGCTGAGGCTGTAGAGGCAGCGATCAAACTAGTTCGGGCTCATGGTGTGCGTCGGATTATTACTACGGCTGGTAGTTTCCACGGTAAGACGGTAGGGGCTCTTACTCTGACGGCCAATCCTGTCTTTCAGCTTCCTTTTTGCCATTGCTTGAAGGTGTCGTTACTATTCCTTATGGCGATAGTAATTCACTGCGTGCTAAGCTTGGAGAATCAACGGAGCCCACAGCTGTTTTTTTGTCGAGCCTATACAGGGTGAGAGCGGCGTACGTTTTCCACCCGAAGGTTATCTCGGCGAAATTTCCATGCTCTGTTCCCAGTTTGAAGCGATTTTAGTAATGGACGAGATCCAGACTGGATTGGGAAGAACAGGTCGAATGTGGGCTCAGCGAAAGAGAAGCTGAGTGTCGTCCTGATATCGTTCTCTCCGGAAAGGTTTTTGTCCGAGGGGGTAATTCCGGTGTCAGCCATGATAGCTACACCTGATGTTTATGCACCATTTGATCGGGATCCTTTCCCTGCATACTTCTACCTACGCGGGCAACCCATTAGCTATGAGGGCTGCCTTGGCGACTTTGAAAGTGATTGAAGAAGAGGACTTGATTGCTAGAATTAATGTGGTTGGAACTGCCTTTAGGTAGGCGTCTGCGAGATCTCTTCGTAGAGTTTCCAGAAATCATCTTGGATGTGCGTGGGGAAGGGTGCCTATGGGGAATAGAATTCATAATGAAGTTTTTTTGCTGCTGAAACCCTTCTGGGAATGCTAGAGCGCGGAATAATTGTCAATCATTCTTTGAATGGTGGATCTGTTATTCGCTTGACGCCTCCTGCTTTCATTAATGAGGAAGAAATTGAACGATCGCATCAGGCTTTAAGGGTGGTTATGAAAGAGTTATTCGGGAACCTTGGAGGAACTGCATGAAGACTGTAGTTGTCGAAATAACTACTAGTTTATCTCCTGATGATGCTTTCAAACTAGCGACAAACATGGAGGAGTTTCCGAAACACTCTGCGATTGTGAATTCAGTATCCAGAAAGGGTAGTGAATCTATCGCAGAAACTAGCTGGGAAGTTACTTTCCGGGCAAGGGAAACTTAGGTGGACTGAGCGTGACGTTCGGGATTTCGGTAGGCGTTGCTGTTCGTTCGTCCTGCTAGAAGGTGACTTTGATATTTTTCGAAGGGGAATGGGAGATCGCAGAGAGTTTATCTTTTGGGTCGCATTTATCTTTTAGATGTAGCTTCGACTTTGGTATTCCTAGTATGCAGGCAATGTTAGAGTCGCTCGCCGCTAGAACGCTTGCAACTTGTATCTGTGAGATACTTTCAAACCTTTTGGCGGATGTCTCATGGTTAAAAATTCAACAGTGACTAAGGAGTCTAGTCTATGGATATAGCAAGCGTTCAAGCGGACTATGAGGAGGAATGTAATGTATGAAAGTACAATTGAAACTGCGATAGGTTCTTTGAAGGTGGTGACTACTGGAGTTGGTCCGGAAGTTATTTTTCTTCATGGATTGATGACTAATGGTGCTATTTGGAATAAGGTGACTCAAGAACTGCCTGGGTTTCAATGTATTCGAGTGATCTCCCTCTAGGGGCGCATCGCATTCCGGCAGAGTCAGATGCTGATTTATCTATCCCTAGCATTGCAAAATGCTATTGCCCCGGCGTTAATGGAGCTTTGGTCCCGAAGGGTACTGGTTAGTTGGTAGCGATACCGGTGGGGTGCTGGCTCAACAACTGGTGTGTTATAAGCCGGAAGGCATACGTGGTCTATTGCTTCTTCCGTGCGACCTGTATGATAATTTTTGCCACTTCCCTACGCTATCTTCAGTATCTGGCCTGAACTCTGGTGCTATGTGGGCCACCCGGTGGGCGCTTGAGATCCCATTAATCAGAAAGGCGCCGATAGCATTCGGCTGGTTGGCGCGACGAGAGTTGGCTCCAGGTCTTGTTCGTCAGAGTATCGACCCTTTGCGATCCGGCTTAATAAGCGGGACTTGGCTAAGTTCCTGCGAGGAATAGATCCGCTATCACCCTTGCTACTGTTGCAAAGCTCCCAACCACAGCTGTTAGTACACATTTTCTTTGGGCAACTGATGACAGGCTTTTCCCGGTACCGAAAGCTCAGGCAACTTGCAGAATCTATGCCGGAGGGAACCTATTGAGGGAGTGTGAGTGACGCCTATTCCTTTATTCAGATTGACCGTCCTCAGGCGGTTGTAGATGCTGTTCAAAAGGTTAGCAGGATAGGTTGGCAAGGTGTTCAATAAAAATGTCAATGTTATGCGCAGATTTATCTAGTAAACGTCGCGGGTAAGTCGAACTATATCCCAATAAATTAAAACCTAATGGCGCGTCCACAACCACTGGCTCCCTCACTTTTCGAGGCTTCGAAAGGATTTTTTGTTTTAAGGGGGGAGCATGTTCCGTAGCTGAAGGAATCGATATTTTATGAGATCAAACGTTTTTGCCATCCTCTCTACCTGTCCGAGCCTGCTATCTTTACAGGTGAAGCTGAACATAGTATTGATGAGCTTTCCTTTGACCTCCAGCAGTGTAATGCTCTGAGAGAGGTTGGGGTGTCTCGTTACCGTAGCTCTAATCTCGATGCAGTTGAGATGGTGCGTCGAGCTCTTCCTAAAGGGTTAGGGTGATTTGGCCATCTCCCACGTGCTGCTACTACTAGTCGACTACGTTGGCCAGATGGCGTCGAGGCCTTTTCAACTGGTCGTTTCATAGAGGAGATCGGGTTAGGCTCAGCAGAGGTGTGGGGGCCTGACTCTACCAGTGTAGCGGCTACATTCCCAGCAGTCCAGCTCGCCCTGCTCTTGTGCAAGGAGGGCGGGCTGAGGCTGTGCTAGTGGCCTGCGTAGAGACCGCGGGTCCTCAGGACAATCGTCTGGTCTTCGCTGGCACTTCGGTGCACAGCGATGCCGCCGCTACTTTCATTCTCAGTTCTGAGCCGGTAGGGGCCACCTCGTTGAAGGTACTCGCCAGCGAGTCGTTTACCGCACTGGGTTTCTCAGTCGGATCGACCCGATCCGACAACTCAACCGTTACATGGCCGACTATAGTGATGGCTGCAGCCAAGTGGCTCGTGCCTGCGCTCGTGCGGCAGGGCGGGACCTAGATGAGTTCCGATGGTTGGTGCTGAACAATTACAACAACCGGGTGAACAGGGGGTTGCTGAGCTGCTTGGGTTCTCTTGGACAGACGTAGGGTCCGTGATGGCCACGACACAGGACTTGGGCCATGCCCTCTCGGTGGATAACCTTATCAACTTAGCCGCACTGCTCAATTTTGGTCACACCAGTCGGGGCGACGGCATCCTCATGTTGGGAACTGGCCCCAATCGATGGGGTGCAACTGCACTAGAGGTAATGTAAGCATGAAGCCACAGTTTATCCACGAGTTTCTCCCTGCCCATGCCGACGGACGTGGGCTACAGACGGCGATCATCTCGCTGACGGTGTCGTCACTCACCGGGAGCTGGCTGAGGCTGCGGTCATGATGGCTAATGACCCACGCGCACTTGGCCTTCAGCCGGGGCAAGCAGTAGTCGTGCTGGCTGATCCCAGCATTGAGGCTGTCGCCCCTGGTATGTGCTTGCTCGATAGTGGGTGCCGTGCATGTCCCTCGTAGATGCCGATGCCCCTCGAGATCGGCAGAGGGAATTATTTGCGATGTTGACGCTGCGTTGGTCGTGATCTCGGGGCGAACCGTCCTATTGCGGACTGGACTGAGAGATGCTGTGCCGTGCTTTGGTCCCGGGTTTGTGCTGACTGAAGCGTCTGAAGCGAAGGTTGTTCCTGCGCCAGCGGACCTCAGACCCGAGGTGCGCGGGGCCGAATGACGCCTGCTACATGCTGTTCACCTCGGGTACTACAGGCAAACCCTAAGGGCATAGTGATGTCGCACCGCGCAGTTCTGGTCTTCTGGGAGTCACTCATTCGCTGATGTGAACCCAAACCCGAGATCCAGGGCTGCGGGTTGCAAGTTTCTTCGCTTCATTTCGACTTTTTCTTTGCTGGACTGGGGCTTGGCCTTGGGAGCGGTGGGTCGGTTGCCCTCATCGACCGTGTGTTATTCCACCAGCCTCGTGCCTTTTTGACTGCGCTCCATGATCTGCGGGTCATCTTTGATGAGTGGTGTACCGTCGTTGTGGGCTAATGTTCTCAAATTCGAACCGGCCGAGTGGCGTCGCTGCGTGGAACCTGAGAGCGCTGTTGTTCGCAGGCGAGGCGTTCCCTCGTGCCCTGGCTTCACAGCTTGCGGGATCAGCTTCCGGCTGCGGCTTATCAACTGCTTTTGGGCATTCCTGAGTCTATCGCATGTACTTTCTACGATCTCCCGGATCCCTTACCTGTCGATTGGACAGATCTGCTGATCTCTTGGCGAAGTACCTCTGGAGAGTTGTTCCCGCTGAATAAGGAAGGTGCTGTAGGCGAGATTGCTTGTCCGATCTCGGGCGTTGTTTGACGGATATTTTCCGAGACCCGGAAGCGACGGCTGCTGCACTGATTGAAGATCCAGTCAACTCTCTCAGCACCTCCTGTTTTCCTTTTCGGGTGACCTCGGAGAGGTTGGTCCAGACGGCTGCTAAGGTTCTCGGGGGCGCCGAGACAATCAGGTCAAAGTACTCGGGAATCGAGTCGAGCTGGAAGAGATCGACGCTCATGCGATGAGTGTGCGTGGCGTTCAGGCTGCAGTCGCGGTTAAGAGCGGAGAAGAGATCTGGCTCGCGGTGAGCCATCACCCAGCAGTGAGCCTGACCTTGTTGACTCTGTGGCCAACCACCACGCCTTAACGTTCCGCCATATGGTGCCCTAGTCGGATCCACTCGTGGTCGGCATTCACCGCAACGTGAACGGGAAAGCCGACCGCAGACGAATGCTTTGAGGAGATGATGTGATGACCATAAATCATAGAATCAGCAGGCTGGACGAACGCGTGTGTACGGTCGTGACCTGTGCGTGGTCCGCGCTGAGAATGCCACCGTGTGGTTGCGCGACGACACCGGTAACGTGAGGGAGTACATAGACTTGATGAGCGCCTATGGAGCAGTCAACTTCGGGCACATGAACCCTGAAATCTGCGCCATGGTCCAAGGCGGCGCTGACATTGTCGCCGCGAGCTATCCCCGGAGGCCCTATGAGGTTGCTACTCGCTCACCGACCGGCTAAGCCGCCCCGAGCACAGGGTGTTGTTCCAAACAGGAGGATCCCACGCGGTTGGTGCTGCCTTGGCGCTATGTTTGCAAGCACGTCCCGGCCGGTGGCCTGCATCCGGGGCAGCTTCCACGGCCTCGGACTGAAGCCCTGAGCATCACCGATGTTCAACGCGGCAGTGCCATCCAAGCGAGCTCTGCTGCCAATGTGCACTACTTCCGCTGTCGAGTGGATCGAAGTCGGAGGCGTCGCACCTGACTGGTCAGAGATCTCCCTGTTCATCCACGAGCTGGAGTAAGGCGCCAACGGGTAGTGTCCTGCTGCCCGAGGAGTGGCTCCGTGAGGTCCTTGAAGAGGCGCGTAGAGCGGGAGCTCTGGTGGTCGCCGACGAGATCCACAGGGTTTTCACCGCCACGGTCTTCCTGGCGGCGTCCGAGCGCATTTGTGGTGCTGCAGATGTATTACTTTTTAGTAAGTCACTGACCAACGGGCTCTACCCTCTGTCGGCCGTCGTTTTCCCGCAGCTCTGGAAGATAATCTCACCCTGTGGGCCCGTATGGCTCGCACACATTCCAGACCGGCTGTCTCGGCTATCGTGCGCCCGTGCCGTCGAGCGTTGGATCGACACTCACCCGGTAGCTCGACTCAGCCGATGTTGTTCGTGACCGCTTAGCGCAGACTGCCGACCTTCTTGAAGCAATGTCAGGGGTCGTAGAAGTTCACGTTACAGGCCCCACCTCCCGTTCGCTACCCCTCATGCGCGTGAGATTGTTGAGACCTGTGCGCAGAGGGGGCGTTCTCCTTTACGGGCAGCCGTGATGGAGGGCGCGTTCGTATCGCCCTTCGCCCCTCACGTCCCCTCATGAACAACTGGACTGGGCACTGGCCATGGTTCAGGACATTACTGAGAGTACAGCTAATTGAAAATGAAAGGAAGCAAGATGACTAAGCAAGAGTTCGAGGAACGCTTTGTCGAGATCCTTCGTCGTGTTAAGAATGACCCAGAGATGTCTGCTCCCTAGCAGTGCGAGAGCTTGTGGGATGGTGGGTACCTTACGTCGTTCACCATGGTCGAGGTGATCTCTCAGGCTTTGAGACACTTCTGGGGCGCGAGTTGGTGCTCTCCGCCGACGCACTGAGGAGCTTCTATTCCGTCGACCGGATCTTCGAGACTTACGTTGCGGATTCATGATGATGAGGGAAGTTTGCCAGAGTTGCGCGCTGTCCCCGAGCGGATGCGTGAGCGTTCGAAAATTTGTGCACAGCTCAACTGAGGGATGCTGCGCTCTGAACAGGGTTGCAGTGTCTTCTGGCGGCTGGTTCGTCGTGGTTGTCCGGAGAAACTAGTTGGCCCGGTCTTCCCGGTCCAGACGGCCAATGACATGCTTCCTGTCCTGCAGGGTCTGCAGGCTTGCCCTTCGGGTTGGGTGCTGGTACTGGAAAACACTTCAGATGCGAGTGAGGCACTCGCTGGAGAGATCGTTGCCACTGCGGCCATCCAGCAGGGATTGGGAGGGCTTGTGGTCAAGGGCGCCCTGCGTGACACGTCCGAGGTCGCGGCCACTGGGTTACCTGTGTGGTCGACCGAAGTCAATATCGTATCGGCTAAGACAGCAGTTTGTCCGGCGCCATCCGTGCCAGGTACATAGCCGATGGGACTTGGTATCCTTAGATCTCGTCCCTTTTAAAGTGGGACCGGGCTCTTCATCGACCATGATGCAGCTGTCACTGTGCGTGACGAGGATCTCTCAGCAGTCCTCGGGGCAGCGACCCTGCTCTCTGAACGTGAAGGCATGCTGTTGAAGGCTTTGCAGGCAGGCCGCCGACTTGACGAAATTGTGGGTCTAGAGGCTCATCATGCGAGGCGATGGGCCCTCTAGCCTTGGAAGTGTGACACATGCAAAACATCACCACCTCTAACCGTTGATGTTAGTTTCCATCCGGAAGCTTTTGAGGAGGCGCTCTGGGAGTATTATGCTTCGCTGCGCGTCCACGGGGAAGTATTCTGAAAGCGCTGCGCAGCGCAGTTTTATTGTGCAGTCACACACTTTGGCTGGAAGCTGTTCTGCGAAGCCGCGATTTTCGTTCTGATCATCCTTTCCGTCTGGTCACGGCTGGCCTTTGGTCAGACACTGATCGATACCGATGGCCCCCAGCACAGGATGCAGCGGCAGTTCGTCACCGCCGAACTGGGAGGTCGTGCGTTACGCGGGGTTATCGAGGATACGGTGGTTCCGGCAGTGGACGAACTCGTGCAGGCCATGCGTCGGAAGAGGGGTGGTCGATATTCACCAAGAACATGCCGTTCCCCTTCCTTGAGGGTGCATGCCGACTCGTCGGCGTGAGGAGCTCGAGCCGTTGATTTTCTAGAGCCTCCGTAGTTACCCCTCACGCGATTTTTGGACGACACGAGACTGTCTGTCGAACAACCCCTCAAAGACCGAGAGATCATTGAGGGCAACACGCGGAGCGCCTTCAGGATGCCACCACGGGATTGCTCGGAAGGGCCTCGGGAAGCGCTCGCATCTGGAACATGGGATGAGGAGACGCTCGTGCGTGCTACCACACTCATGCGTTTTCGGCAACGACACAGAGCACTGTGGGTGCCATCGGTATCAGTGATGCACACGCTAGTTACCCAGTCTAGGTGGCAGGGCGGCTCTGCGTGCCGGTCGAGTTTCTGTGGCTGACTTTGTGCGAGAGGTACCATGCTTGGGAACCACCTCTTCACCTAGTTCTTCGTTTCGCGAATGGGCGAATGCAACTTGAAGTCAAAACGTCCCGTCTGGGTCGGCTATCCAGGTTAACTTGGCTGCCGCGAACCGTGACCCTAGATGTTTTCTTTACTCCCCGATATCTTTGACCCCACCCGACAATCTCGGGACGACTTGTCATTCGGCCGAGGGGTACACACTGTCCAGGGTCTCGAATGGCGACAGCTGAACTGGAGCTGACGCTCCAAGGTTTCCTTGATGCAACAGACTGGATCGAAGCTGAGTCAGTCCAGCCCATCGCAGGCAGAAATTTCCGCGTCGCCAAAGGACTGATAATCCGATGCCACGAGAGGAAGAGTTGATGAACTACGAGAAAATCAGACACCAGTTGGAAGGAACGCGAATGAAGCAGGCTTTGTTCAGTCTTCCGAAGCGCTGGTGGGTCGCTTGTTGCAGCTTGTCGTCGCCATCCGTCCTGGAGGCCGATACCTTGAGCTGGGCACCGGGATGGGGGTGGGTCTGACCGCTGCTGAGTGCTTTTGGGGCGCCGACGGTGAGATCGTGACAGTTGAGCTGAAGGCTGAAGAGCAAGCTGTGGCACGTGGGGAGCTCGGCGGCGATGACCGGATCACCTGGGTCGGGGGATGGGTCGGTGGCTACGTGACGCGGTGGTCGAGCTAGAGGCTACTTTTGATGGTGTCTTCAGCTGACATGGCCCGGCAAATACCACGACTGGGACCTCGCGATGCGCTTGGTGAAGCCCGGAGGATGGTGCATGTAGTCGATGATCTCTACCCTCAACCCGGCTGGGCCTGAGGGCCACCAAGCGAGTGTGGACCGCTTGGTGGCGGACCCTGACCGCTCTGGAAGCGTGGACGACAGAGCTCCCTTGAAGTTGGTTCTGGCATCATCGTCTGCGTTCGTGGTGAGGTGCCGAAAACCGGGGAACAGGTTATGCCCGGGAGCCCTAGATCTATAAGGTGCGGGCGTGGAGATCTTCGGTGAGGAGGGCAGGCGGGCTCTTGAACAGGCAGCGAGGGAACCCGACCTGACTCGTTGAGCGGGGAGCGACTCGCGACGCAGCTTCCCACCGGAGCTGGCGGCCGCGACCCTGACGCAGGTTGCGCTGCGGAGACGGGCGCGCGGCAAGGTGCCCTACGCGGACCGCATGTTCTTCACCTCCCAGGGGCTGGAGCAAGCTACCCGGTGGGTGGTGGCACGGTGGCGCGCAGCTCAGTTCGCCAAGGCCGGAGTGCGAGGTCTGGGACCTCGGCTGCGGTCTCGGTGTGGACGCGATGGCGTGCGCGGAGACGGGTCTTGGGGTGCATGCGGTCGAGGCTGACCCTGTGACTGCCGCATTCGCCCGGGAGAACCTGGCCCCTGACTGGGAGGGGAGGTCGCCGTCGGGGCGGCCGAGGACGTCTCGGTGCCCGAGGGCTCCGGGGTGTTCCTGGACCCTGCCCGCCGCACCTCGCGGGGACGCAGCTGGGACGTGGCAGATCTCACCCCACCCTGGCAGCTCGTCGAACGTTATCTGACCGGGTCTTGGTGCACCGTCGTCAAGCTGGGTCCCGGTCTGCCGAAACCGCTGATCCCGGAAGGCATCAGCGCCAGTTGGCTGTCTGTGCGCGGTGATGCGGTGGAGGTCATGCTGACGAATCTACGGCCTGCGGGACCAAGAGCCGTCGTCTTCTCGTGGACGGCTGTGAGCCGCACATCCTTGAGGCCGGGGCCGAGCCGCTGCCGGTCGGAGATGCGGGGACGTTCATTCACGAGCCGGACAATGCCGTGATCCGGCTGGGCTTTGTCGCCGAGGCGGCAGGGGAAGCATGGCTGCTGGCCTCAGGGGTGGCGTACCTCACCTCGGATGCCCCCCTGAGCAGCCCCTTCGTCACCGACTACCGCATCCGGGAGGTTCTCGACCTCGACGTGGCGGGACTGCGGCGGTGGGTCAAAGCAGCCCGGATCGGTACCCTGAGATCAAGTGCCGTGCCATCGACATCGATCCCGCGACGCTGCGACGCCAGCTGAGGCCCAGGGGACCGGGGATGGCCACGCTGATCTCTGGCCCGCACCACTCGGGAGCCAAGGCCTTCATCGTGGAGCGGCTTCCCGGTGATGGGTTCTGTGGATCGCTGATGCTCAGGGTGTTCTGCGGGCACCTGGGTTCCAGCGCCCCGACGGCGGATCTCAATGTCTGGCTGCCGGCTCTCCGGCTGTTCGCTGCTCGCCCCAGATCGTGTAGCCGCCGTCGGCGAGCATCTCCAGGTCTGCCCGACCCGGCTGGCCCTCGGAGGTGAGGTAATCACCCAGGAACAGAGAGTTGCAGATCTCCATGCTGAGCGGCTGCAGGGGTCCGCAGGTGCTGCTCACGACCCGCCGCCACCCGCACGTCGGCGGGACCGTGCACGAAGCGGACCATCGCCAGGATGCGAAGACATGTGCGGGGTCAGGTGTGCGTGCCCAGCCAGGGAGTGCCGTCGAAGGGCATCAGGAGTTGACGGGGACGGAGTCTGCGCCCACCTGCTTCAGCTGAAATGCCACTTCCACCAACTGCTCGTCGGTCTCACCCATGCCGGCGATCAGCCCAGAGCAGGCCGACAGCCCGTGCTCGCGGGCATGCTGGACGGTCTTGCGGCGGTCCTCGTAGTCATGGGTGGTGCAGATGTTGTCGTAGTGCGACTTGGCGGTGTTCAGGTTGTGGTTGTAGGCATCGGCGCCGCAGGCTGCTAGGCGCTCAGCCTGCCCGTCCTTGAGGATTCCGAGGCAGGCGCAGACCTCCACATCGGGGTTGTCGTCTTTCAGGAGGTGATGATTCTCCCGACGCGATCTACATCCCGGTCCGTCGGGCCGCGACCCGAGGCGACGAGGCAGACGCGCTTGGCCCCGGCCTCGATTCCAGCCTGAGCGGCGGCCAGCGCATCGTCGTGGGTGAGCCAGGTGTAGCGGAGGATGTCGGCGGCGGAGCCAAGACGCTGGGAGCAGTAGAAACAGTCCTCAGGGCACTTGCCCGACTTCAGGTTGACCAGGTAGTTGACTTTCATGGATGCGCCATGGAAGTGGCGACGGACACGTCCGGCGGCGGCAACCAGTTCGTAGGTGCGCTCATCGGGCAGACGTAGAACGTCGAGGGCTTCGTCAGCTGTGATGCCTTGTCCCGTGATCACGCGGTCGGCAAGTGCGTTGAGGTCCACGGTCTCTCCTTCTCGTGGTGTTGCTCAAGCTTTTTTGAACAATGTTCAGGAGCGTAGCAGGCGCCTTCTGGAGCGTGGGCTCTTCGGGAAAAGTCTCAGAAGCCTGCCCGGATCGTTGGCACTCGGCTTGATTGAGTGCTAATCGAGGGTATAGCTTTGGACTTGGCACTCGGCATGTTCGGGTGCCAGCCCGGGTGGCACCGCGACGACGCCCGGACCGGAAAAAGACAGTCATACCGGCTCAGCCGGAGAAAAACAGAAAGGGGTTTGTCGTGGCAACCACGATCAAGCCGCTCGAGGACCGCGTTCTCGTCCAGCCGCTCGAGGCCGAGCAGACCACCGCTTCCGGCCTGGTCATCCCGGATACCGCAAAGGAGAAGCCGCAGGAGGGCCGCGTTGTGGCCACCGGCCCCGGCCGCATCGATGACAAAGGCAATCGCGTCCCGCTTGATGTCGCTGAGGGCGATGTCGTCATCTTCAGCAAGTACGGCGGCACCGAGGTCAAGTACGACGGCACCGACTACCTGCTGCTCAACGCCCGCGACATCCTCGCCGTCGTTGCCCGCTGAAGCAGGGAGGTGACTGATGGCAAAGACTCTGCAGTTCGATGAGGAGGCGCGTCGCTCACTTGAGCGTGGCGTCGACATCCTCGCCAACACCGTCAAGGTGACCCTGGCCCCAAGGGCCGCTACGTCGTGCTCGACAAGAAGTGGGGCGCCCCACTATCACCAACGACGGCGTGACCGTCGCCAAGGAGGTTGAGCTGGAGGATCCCTACGAGGACCTCGGTGCCCAGCTGGCCAAGCGAAGTCGCCACCAAGACCAACGACGTGGCCGGCGATGGCACCACCACCGCCACCGTGCTGGCCCAGGCCCTGGTGCACGAGGGGCTTCGCGCCGTCGCCGCCGGAGGCAACCCCGTCGGCCTGAAGCGCGGCATCGACAAGGCCGTTGAGGCCGTCGTCGGGCAGCTCCGCGAGAACGCCCGCCCCGTCGACACCACCGCCGACATGGCTTCTGTCGCCACCATCAGCTCCCGCGATGAGCAGATTGGCGAGCTGATCGCTGAGGCCTTCGACAAGGTCGGCAAGGACGGCGTCATCACCGTCGACGAGTCCCAGACCTCGGCACCGAGCTGGAGTTCACTGAGGGCATGCAGTTCTGACAAGGGCTACCTGTCCCCGTACTTCGTCACGGATGCCGACCGCATGGAGGCAGTCCTGGAGGATCCCTACATCCTCATCAACTCCGGCAAGATCTCCTCGATGAACGACCTCCTCCCGCTGCTGGAGAAGGTCATCGCCGCCAAGGGCAGCCTGTTTGTCGTGGCGGAGGGACGCCGACGGCGAGGCCCCGTCCACGCTGGTCGTCAACAAGATTCGCGGCACCTTCACCTCGTGGCCGTCAAGGCCCCGGCCTTCGGTGACCGTCGCAAGGCCATGCTGGAGGACATCGCGATCCTCACCGGCGGCCAGGTCGTCGCCCCCGAGGTCGGCCTGAAGCTGGACCAGGTGGGTCTTGAGGTGCTGGGACGCGCCCGCCGCATCGTTGTCACCAAGGACAACACCACGATCGTCGACGGCGCCGGTGACAGCGCCGAGGTCGCAGGTCGTGCGGCGCAGCTGCATGCCGAGATTGAGCGCACCGACTCTGACTGGGATCGCGAGAAGCTCCAAGAGCGTGTCGCGAAGCTGGCCGGTGGAGTCTGCGTCATCAAGGTCGGTGCCGCCACCGAGGTGGAGCTGAAGGAGAAGAAGCACCGCATTGAGGACGCCGTCTCCGCTACCGCGCGGCCATTGAGGAGGGCATCGTCGCTGGCGGCGGCTCCGCTCTCATCCATGCTGCCAAGGTGCTCGACGGCGACCTCGGTCTGAGCGGTGACGAGAAGGCTGGCGTTGCCATCGTCCGCAAGTCGGTGGTTGAGCGCTGCGCTGGATCGCTGAGAACGGCGGTGAGGCCGGCTACGTCATCACCTCCAAGGTGGCGCAGCTGGAGCCCGGTCACGGCTACAACGCCAGGACCGGTGTCTACGAGAACCTCGTCGACGCGGGCGTCATCGACCCGGTGAAGGTCACCCGCTCTGCGTTGGCCAACGCCGCATCCATCGCCTCCTGCTGCTCACCACGGAGACCCTGGTGGTGGAGAAGAAGGACGAGGAAGACGACAAGTGAGATGACTGATCTCGCCGACGGCGCCCCCGGGCTTGACATCCGGGGCGCCGTCGCGTCTGCGCTCCTCATGTCCTTGAAGAGGAGAAGGGTGGATGAATGGGGTGTAAGGTGTAAGCATGGCTTTGAACATCAAGAATGAACGTGTCTGTCTGTTGGCGAGACAGGCCGCCCAGAAGGCTGGAACCACCCAGGTTGAGGCTTTGAGCGTGCTTTGGAGGCTTTTTCTGGCCAAGATGCCTGGGTCGAGCAAGGCAGATGAGAGACGGGGCGAACTGCTGGACAGCGCCTGGAGGAGTTCTATTCTTCTCTCAGCGAGAGGGATCGATCGGTGATTCGCCTAGCAGCCATTGATATGTATGATCCCGATGGTCTTCCTCGATGATCATCGATACCTCGGCCCTGCTCGCCATCCTGCTCCGAGAACCGGGTCATGAAGTCATTCTGGACGTCGCCCGCCGAGCAGATTTGCGGATGTCAGTGGCAACATACGTCGAATTGAATGTGGTGATTGATCGCCGCGGCAGGGTGGGGGACCGGGAAACGACTTGACAGAGTCCTGGAACCGCTTTGGAATCGAACTGGTGCCTGTGTCCCTGGAGCAGGGGCGGGTCGCCTGCGCAGCTCATCGCCGTTACGGTCCTGGAAGCGGATCTGCGGCGCGCCTCAACTACGGGGATTGCTTCTCATATGCGCTCGCCGAGACACTCGGTGAACCTCTTCTGTTCGTCGGCAACGACTTCAGCCACACCGATGTGGAGCAGGCCATTCAAGATCCCTCGATAGAATCCCGGCACACGATCTGCCGCTGCTTTCCCGTCCTCCGTGCATCACGATGGCTCCAAGAAGAGAGCTCATATGATCTGCCCCGGGCCGAGGTGGTGTTCGAGAGCGTCGAAACGCTGCCGACTCACGCCATCACCGGCGGTGTGCTGCTGAACCAGAAAGTCACCCCGCAGATGCTGATGAGGGACGCCGACCGCCGTAGGGCTGGTGATGCTGTTGCGCGCATTCTTCAACCGTCGTGAGCAAGGGCCACCCAAGACGACATCATCGCCCGCACCGAGCAGACGCTGTGAGCTGAGCGTCGGTGCGGCTTCAGCGCATCCGCAGGGGCCGGCATCGGCATCCTGTGGACCGATGCCGGTTCTCTGGTCGGGCCCAGGCATGAGGACGCCGTCTCCGCTACTCGCGCGGCCATTGAGGAGGGCATCGTCGCTGGCGGCGGCTCCGCTCTCATCCATGCTGCCAAGGTGCTCGACGGCGACCTCGGTCTGAGCGGTGACGAGAAGGCTGGCGTTGCCATCGTCCGCAAGTCGGTGGTTGAGCCGCTGCGCTGGATCGCTGAGAACGGCGGTGAGGCCGGCTACGTCATCACCTCCAAGGTGGCGCAGCTGGAGCCCGGTCACGGCTACAACGCCAGGACCGGTGTCTACGAGAACCTCGTCGACGCGGGCGTCATCGACCCGGTGAAGGTCACCCGCTCTGCGTTGGCCAACGCCGCATCCATCGCCTCCTGCTGCTCACCACGGAGACCCTGGTGGTGGAGAAGAAGGACGAGGAAGACGACAAGTGAGATGACTGTCTCGCCGACGGCGCCCCGCTTGACGTCCGGGGCGCCGTCGCCTTGTGGGGGCTGAGCTGCTCCTGAACGCCTAGAGGCTGGTTGAATTGTGACCTTCGTGTCCCTGATGCCCCAGAAGGTGGAGTATCACATGTAGCAGGCGAGACCGAGAGTGCTGGCGGTTTTTCTTAATCTCACATCGAATGTCGCTATTGGGCTATTCAAGGATATGCCGACCGCCAGAACACATATATCGGGCATTTTTCAGGCGATGACGGTTGCGCAATCGTGCCAGATGTAGCCATTCATCATGAGGCGGTGTATAGAGCTCCATGCCGAGCTGCTGCAATTCCTGCCAGACTTCGATTTCATGGCCGTCCCGTGCATGTCCGACCATGATCTCTGCCAAGGTGAGAGGATGGAGGGGAAAAGGTGGTTTGCCATGCAGAAGTATGTTTTTGCTCTTCGTGGTGGCGATCGTCGCCATCCAGAAAGGCGATCACCACGCTGGCATCCAGAATGATCACTCAGGCCAGCCCTGCCGGAGTTCGTTAAGGTATCCCGGACGGTAGTTGTCGCTGTATTTTCCCGCCATGGCCTCTATCTTTTTTTCTCCGCTGAGTCTCTGCTGTGCTGTCGGAGACTGTAAGAGCGTTGGCCCCTGCTGTCATCAGCTTTGGTCATCAAAACACTCGTCGGTACTCCTGGCCACCGTGCCTCGGCGACGGTCAGAGCCTGTTGCACTTCAACGGTGTGCGTCACCTGAGTCCGAGGCAAACGTGTTGGCATGACGCAAGAGTACCACCTGTATAGTTAGTGGTACTCCCTGGGCTGCATCCGGATGTCAGAGGATCGATGATGATTCACCGTCCCGGATGCAGCCGTCATGATCCGTCAGACGATCCGGTGCATCCAGCCGTATGGATCGGGGATTTGCCCGTACTGGATGCCCGTCAGCTGTTCTCTAGAGACGCAGGGTGACAGGCCCCGGCTGGCCGTCACCGACCGCGTGGCTGCCCTCTGCGTCGGTGAAGCTCGCGACGGGGTGATGATGGCGGCGGTGCCGCAGGCGAAGACCTCGCTGATGCTGCCATCGGCCAGCCCTGCATACAACTCTGTCTGTGCGAGGCGGCGCTCCTCGACGTCCAGCCCGCTGTCAGCAGCCAGACGCAGAATGGCCGACCGCGTCACCCCTCCAGGATGCTGTCGGTCAGGGCGGGTGTGATCAGATGGCCGTCCGTGGTGACGGCGAACAAGTTCATGCCACCGAGTTCCTCGACATAGCGGTGCTCAACCGCATCCAGAAACGCCACCTGGCTGCATCCGCTGCCTCCGCCTCAGCTGCTGCGCAGCCATGGACGCGGCGTAGTTGCCGCCGCACTTGGCGAAACCCGTCCGCCGGGAGCGGCCCGGCTGAAGTCGCGCGCGAACCAGATCTTCACAGGAGTGATGCCGGAGCCACCGAAATACGACCCCGAAGGGCTCGCGATCACCGCATACGTGACATGCGTCGACGGCTTGACGGCGAGGAATGCGGAGCGTGCGAACATGAACGGCCTCAGGTACAGGCTCTGCTCCCCGCCACGCGGAACCCACTCCGTGTCGACAGCCACGAGCTGGTCGATGCTTGCCAGGAAGTCCTCGGTGCTCAGCTCCGGCAAGGCGAGCCGCTGTGCTGAACGCTGAAGCCGAGCGGCATTGACCTCGGCACGGAACCGCCAGATGGACCCGTCAGCGTGGGCATAGGCCTTCAAGCCCTCGAACGCCTCCTGGGCGTAGTGAAGAACCGCCGACGCCGGATCCAGGGTGAAGGGCGCGTAGCCGACGATGCGATGATCATGCCAGCCGCGTTCCGGGGTCCAGTCGATCAGGGCCATGTGATCGCTGAACTGCGACCCGAAGCCGGGATCGGCCAAGATGGCGTCGCGCTCCGCTGCTGAGCGTCCGGCAGTGCGTTCCAGGCGGAACCGTGACTCAGGCATAACGGCCCATCCCTCCCGCGACATCGACGCATGCGCCGGTGATGTAGCTGGCCCGGTCAGCTGGCCAGGGAAGGCGACGATGCCTGAGACCTCGTCGGGCCTGCCGAACCGCGCCAGGGGACCTCATCGGCCGCCAGATCCGCGAAGAACTCCTCCGCCGTCTTCTCTGGGGCCCGCTTGGCATGGATGTTTGCCCATTGCGGAGTCGTCACGCACCCGATGTTGACGGAGTTCACCAGGATGCCCTCCCCAGCCAGCTCTCTGCGCCAGGGCCTTCGTGAGGTTGAGGCCCGCGGCGCGGTTCACCGTGGTGGAGAAGAACCGGTGGTCAGGCATCCGCGAGTACACCGAGCCGATGTTGATCACCCGTGCCGCCTGGCTCTGCTGGAGCCAGGGGAGCGCCGCCTTCACTGCTCGGAACCAGCTGTGCACCTTGATGTTGAAGTCGGCCAGCAGAGCATCGTCCGACAGGGTCGCGAAGGTCCCGGATGCGCTCCGCCCGCGTTGTTTACCAGGATGTCGATGCCACCCATCGACTCCGCGGCCCAGGCCACGAAATCGGCCAGCTGCTCTGGATCGCGCACATCGACGGCACGTCCCTCAGCGCGCGCCCCCAGGGAGGCGGCGGCGGATGCCACCTCGTCGGCGTTGCGGGCGCAGATCCGCACGACGGCGCCCTCGCGCACCAGCTCCTGGGCGATGGCGAGTCCCAGACCCTTCGAGCCGCCCGTGACGATTGCTCGGCGGTCGGTGAGATTCAGATCCATGTCACGCCTCCTCAGGCAAAGGCCTCGTCGACGGGCACCTGCAGCCCAATCGCCAGGCGGTTGGTCTTGTTGGCGGCTGCCACGATGGACTGCAACCCGCCAACTGTGCGTCGCTGGCGCCCTTCGCGCGTGCTGCCGCGGTGTGGGAGCGCACGCAGTAGGTGCAGTTGTTGACGGTGGAGACGGCCACGTAGATCAGCTCCTTGATCATGGGGTCCAGCTCGGTGCCGGGGCCCATCAGCTCCTTGAGCTCCTGCCAGGTGCGCTCCAGGTTGTCCGGGTCGTTGGCCAGCACTCGCCAGAAGTTGTTGATGAAGTCGGTCTGGCGGGTGGCGCGGATGTCGTCGTAGACGGCTTTGACGCGCGGGCTTGCGGGACTCGTCGTCGACAATCGGCAGCAGAGGACTGTGTTCCATGGATTCCTCCTGATCGAGTTCTTGGGGACGAAGGCGAAGACTCGGGTTAGGGAAGCCGGTGCCGCCCGCGATGCGCGGCACGCCCACCGCGATGACTGAGCCCGTGGGCGGCAGCTGGTCGATGTTCACCAGGTTCTCCAGATGCCACAGGCCTGCGGGGTGGGAGACGCCGCGGTGAACCGGGAAGTCGGGTTTGTCACCGGGATCGATGCCCAGTGTGTCGACACCCAGCCCCACGGCCCTGCCCACGAGTAGGCGAGCGCCTTCAACACCGAAGCCGGGGAACTTGAGGTCAGTGGCGCCTTTGCTGCCTGCGTAGGTCAGGGCGTCGGTTTTGCGTCCGGCCCAGCCCGAGTGCATCAGCACTGCGCTGCCGGCGGGGATGAGGGCCATGCGCGGCCTCGAATGCCTCAATGTCCGATGGCTCAATTACGGCGTTCGGGTTGTCGGCGGCCTTGGCGGTGATATCGATGACGACGGCGGGAACCACGAGATCGTCGATCGGGATCCCTGCGGTGTCGATGCCGCCTGGAACGAAATGCTCCGGGGCGTCGAAGTGGGTTCCGGCGTGCTCGAATGTCGTGAAGACGCGGGCGTGGTAGCCGTGCGCGTCATGAGTGACGGCGTCGACGACCTCCAGCGCCGGAGCGCCGGGCCACAGGATCGTCTCCGGGCCGAGTACGTCACTGAGGTCGATGAGCCGGAACCCCTGTGTGAACGCGGCGAAGGCGGCGTCGCGGCCGATGATCGTGGCGGTGGTGTGCTGGGCCATGGGATCTCCTCGTCAGATGGTGCAGCTTCCCCCGCCCGGAGCCTACCGGTTCGTGATGGCAGCGTCCGGGATGCGTCCATCGCGGGCGAGGCATCCTGCCGGGGCATGCCGACGCGCTGGGGTTTCGAGGGGAGGCGCTTCGACCCGGTTTCTTACCACATCATGAGAGCGCTTTCAATCGTCTTTTTGCCGGCTTGAGTGTGCCGCGTGGGACGGCTAACGTCGCTTAAAATTTAAGGGTGAATCGCTTTCACCAGTGACTTTTTTCACAGAATCTGGAGTGCAGATGTCAATCAGTCGACGCACAGTCCTCTCCACCGCCGCCGCGTTGCTCTGCAGTGTCGCTTCTGGCCGGCGCCCCTATGGCCTCGGCCGCCACGCGCAACACCTTCTACATCTCGGAGTCCGGCAACGATGATGCTGCCGGCACCTCGGATGGCGCCCCTGGAAGACGATCGATCGCATCAACAAGGCCTTCGCCGACGGCAACATCGGTCATGGCGACGTCATCCGCTTCAAGCGGGGAGAGCGTTTCTACGGCGAGTTCCCTCGAACTTCCGACCCCTCCGACGCATCGTCTCGCCTGGTCTTCAGCACCTACGGCAAGGGGTGAGCGGCCCCAGATCATGGGATACAGGTGCTGAACAAGAAGGGGGCCTGGTCGAAGGCAGGGACCAACCTCTGGCAAATCTACCTTGGCGACACCAACAACTACTACGGGAACACCTCCTCAACTGAGGCGCGCTGCGGCAACGTCGGCCTCCTCCGGGTGAACAATGAGCTGTTGGGAAGCAAGAAGGCGTCGGTTGATGAGCTGAAGAACGACTGGGACTTCCACTCTGACAGCGAGTCGAAGGTCCTGACCATCTGCATCCCCAGCAACCCCACCAGCTACGGGGACGTCCCGCATCGCCGTTGACGGCAGGCTGATCCAGACGAAGTCGTATGTCACCATCCAGGGGCTTGATCTGATCGGCACCGGCGGTCACGGCATCCAGGTCGTGGACAGCACCGGGGTCAAGATCCTCAACAACCGCATCCGCCACATCGGAGGCAGCGAGTTGATTGGTACAGCGTCCCCAACACCCGCTATGGAAACGGTGTTGAGGTGTGGATTGGGTCCAAGGACGTGCTTGTCGCCAGCAACATCATCACCGATGTCTACGATGTCGCGACGACGATGCAGGGTGAACAGACCCTGAAGCCCGATGAGTGGGGCTCCCCGATTCGGCTGGGGTGGAGCAACGTGCACTTCAAGAGCAACCGCATCACCCGCTGCAGCCAGTCTTTCGAGGTGTGGTCCCGAGGCACAGACTTCAGCTCGGAGTCGGGCTTCTCCAACTGCTCGTTCACTCAGAACAACTGTACCGATGCGGGTGTGGGGTGGGGTTATGAGGCCCGTCCCAACAAGGACGAGGGCGGCGTTCACCTGCTGTCCTACGCTGAACAGCTCCCGATTGACATCACCGTCACCGGCAACCGCTTCGTCAATGCCGTCAATGCCTACATCTATCGGGCCGAGAAGTTCAACACCAAGATGAGCATTGATGAGAACACCATCCAGTTGAAGGCCGGGCAGCGCCTGCAGGCCCAGAGCGGCGAGCCGGGCGACCCGCAGCAGCTGGAGACCATCGAACAGCATGTTGAATGGTCGAAGGCAACCGGGATCGACGCCAACAGCACATTCATCATTGAATGACGCCATCCCTCACTTCGCGGGCTTCTGAGAGCCCGTGGGCCGGGCGATTGTCCATGGTGGAATCGCCCGGCCACCTGAGACTCCGCCGATAGGGTCAGGCAGATCTTGCGGCTCCTCCGGGGTCGGCCTGTCTCGGCTCCAATTGGAAATCGAATTGGTCTTGCGCCCCTATCGCATCATCCAGCACTCATCGGCGGTTCAATTTCTGTTGGGGATAGGTGCGCAAGACCCGGACCTTACGGGAAGGCCATGTCCGTCAAACGTCGTACAATCCTCACCACAGCAGCCGCTTTGCCCGCAGTGTCCCTGCTTGCGGGGCACCGCGCGCCTCAGCCGCCACTGGGCGCACTTACCACGTGGCCCAGGATGGCAATGACCAGGCTGCCGGCACCTCGGAAGGCGCGCCCTGGCAGTCGATCAACCGGGTTAATGAGGCCTTCGCGAAAGGGCAGGTCGTTCGCGGCGACAGCGTCCTGTTCAAGCGTGGGCAAAGCTTCTATGGTGAGTTCTCCAACCTGGGAAGCTTCGGAGATAGCGGGGAAAAACCTTACCCTTGGATCCTATGGCTCTGGGGATCTCCCCAAGATCCTCGGATACAAGGTGCTAAACAAGCCTCAGGCCTGGAAGAGCGCAGGCAACGGCCTGTGGCAGATCGACCTGTTCGACACCAACAACTACAGTGGCAACACCTCATCGGTCGCCGGGAAGCGATGGAATGTCGGTCAACTATGGGTCAACGGCAAGCTCTATCCTGTCAAAAAAGATTCCGCAAGTGAGTTGAAGTCCGACTGGGAATTCTGTTCAGAAGGAGGCAAGGGCAGTGCGAAGCTGACGGTGCGGGCCCCTGCAGAATCCAGCCGAGGCCGGAGAGGTCCTTGTCGCGGTTGATGGCAACCTCGTCGATGTCGCCTGGTCGAAGAACATCACGATTCAGGAACTGCACCTGATGGGCATCGGAGGACACGGCGTTAGCATGGGCGAGAAGGCCTCCGGCATCACGATCAAGAACAACCGCATCAGCTGGATTGGCGGCAGCTACACACCGAACGGAAGCCTTCGGTATATCCGCTATGGCAATGGCATCCAGGCCTGGATCGGCAGCAAGGACGTGCTCGCCGAAGGCAATACCATTGAGGAGGTCTTCGACGTCGCCGCCACCATGCAGGGCGACCAGTGGGGCGAACACCTTGGGTGGCAGAACGTGCACTACAAGAACAACCACATCACGCGGTGCAGTCAGTCCTTCGAGGCGTGGTCCGCCGGGAAAAACAGAGGTGCAGGCACCGGCTTCCAGAACTGCTCCTTCACCGGCAACAAATGCGCCGATGCGGGAGTGGGCTGGGGCCAGGCAGTCCGTGTAAATCCAGATGAGGGCGGCGTGCATCTGCTGACCCATGACACGCAGCTTCCGATGGATCTCAAGATCACGGGGAACAATTTCGTTGGCGCCGTGAATGCCTACATGTACCGGTTTGAAGGCGCTAATGCGTTGCACAAGGCGATCATTGATGGCAACACGATCCAGCTGAAGGCTGGGCAGAAGCTGCAGCAGCAGCGCTCGGAAACCATCGAGCAGCATGATGCATGGTCTGGTGCCACGGGCTTTGGCAAGAACAGCCAGTTCACCATCGGCTGATCACTCAAAAGGCCTCTACGCTCGGGGCCGACAGGTGGTATAGAGATAGAAACTGGTCAGGTGACCACGGAATACCGCCTGTCGACCCAGAGCTGTTAGGTGAGTAGCTGAGGTCCGGGAACTCCTGCTGGGCGCGTTCCAGCAGCGCCCGGGCCACACCCACGCCGTCGATCAGCGGATGATGGGCGAATGCCGCAACGGCTAGGTCGCGGCGAGCCTCAGCGCAGCACGGATGACCAACTGCTCCGCATGCTTGACCGACTGCACCAGGCCGACGGCGTGCGCGGGCAGCGGGGAGATCGGCAGAGAAGCCACCCCGGTTGCGTCGATGCGGCACGGAGCCTCAATGACGGCGTCATCCGGCAGCTCCGGCAGCCCTGCCCGCGTTGCGGACGTTGACGATCAGATCGGTGGTCTCATCGAAGGCCAGCGCCTTCATCACAGCCAGTGCGACCCGGTCATACCCACCGGACTCCAGGTCCTCCGCGTCGCGTTCCACACCGCCGGCCGCGACGCGGTTGGAGGCCATATACGTCCCCTCCCGCCGCAGCCGCGTCTCCTCCCACAGCCTGTATGCCTCGGAGCCGGTAAGGTCTGCGGCGCGGGTGTAGAAGTCCCGCTGCTGAGCTGCCAGGAACACGCCCCGTGTGGCCTCGGCCGCCTCGTCGGCCTCCCGAGTCTCGCGCGCGAAGTAGTAGTAGTGCAGGTATTCGTTCGGCACTGACCCGAGCAGCTGAATCCAGTCGGCGCCGAAGAGCCTGCCCTCCTCGAAGGTCCCGATCAGCTCGGGGCGCTCCAGCAGCAGCGGTAGGACATCTTCGCCATCGACCAGCAGCCGCTGCAGCCAGCCCAGATGGTTCAGTCCGGCGTAGTCGAGGCGCACCCTGTCGTCCCCCTGCCAGCACCTGCGATGCGGCCTCGGGCGGAACGAGCCCCGCCGCCCTGAGTGTGGACAGCACCCGCCTGGCCAGCCCACGGGGGAGTCGCAGATGCCGATCACCCGGTCTCCCAGGATCTGGGAGCTGACCTCTGTGATGATGCCGGCCGGATTGGTGAAGTTGATCAGGTGAGCCTGGGGCGCGGCACGTGAGATGGCGTGGGCGATCTCGACCGCCGTCGGAATGCCCCGCAGCGCATAGTTGAGCCCCCGAATCCCGTGGTCTCCTGCCCCAGCACCCCGCAGCAGCGTGCGATAACCTCCTCCACTGCGCGCCCCTGCGTGCCGCCGACGCGAATGGCGCTGAACACGAAGTCAGCCCCGGCGACGGCCTCCTCCAGGCCGGTGGCGAGGGTGACCAGGGGTGCATGGTGGTGGCCCTTTGCCATGGCTCCCAGGATGGAGCGAATGACTCCCAGGCGAGCCGCATCGGTGTCCCAGAGGGTGAGGTGGGTGACGCGATGCTCGCTGTTGTCGGCCAGCAGGGTGCGGAACATTAGCGGGACGCGGAAACCCCCGCCGCCGAGCAGGGCTCAGTCGCATGGGCTCAGCACCTCCGTGGAAACGAGAACCCTGACGGCGGGCCGCCAGGTCTGTGGCTCTTCCCGCATCGTAGTGCCCCGAGAAGCCCCCGTCGTGGCGTCTAAGCCCCTTTGTCACCGCGATAGAATGCAGCCCGGAATTCAAGTGGGAGGAGAACTCCGTGGCCAACCTGACCCCCGCCGGTGTGCCGTCGCCCTTCGAGGCCCTCGGGCTGACCTTCGATGATGTGCTGCTGCAGCCCAACGAGTCGGACGTCATACCGTCCGAAGCGAACACTGCCACCCAGTTCAGCCGCAACATCCGCCTGAACATTCCCCTGGCCTCAGCGGCTATGGACACCGTCACGGAGAGCCGAATGGCCATCGCCATGGCCCGGGAGGGAGGCATCGGGATCCTGCACCGGAATCTGTCCATTGAGGATCAGGCCCTGATGGTGGATCGGGTCAAGCGCTCGGGAGGCGGGATGGTCAGCCAGCCGATGACGATTCGGCCTGAGGCCACCCTGGCCGAGGTGGACGAGGTGTGCTCCCAATACCGGATCTCCGGCTTGCCCGTGGTGGACGACGAAGGGCTGCTGGTCGGCATCATCACCAACCGCGACCTGAGGTTCGAGGATGACCTTCAGCGGCCCGTCCACGAGGTGATGACCCGCATGCCGCTGGTGACCGCGCCCGTCGGCATCTCACGGGAGGACGCCCTCGCGCTGCTGGCGAGGAACAAGATCGAAAAGCTGCCCATCGTCGACGCCGACGGAAGGCTCTCGGGTCTCGATCACCCTCGCGATCTTCGTCAAGGCCGACAAATACCCCAACGCCGCAAAGGACGAGGCAGGCAGGTTGCGTGTCGGGGCCGCCGTCGGCTTCTTCGGCGACGCCTGAGCGTGCCATGGCTCTGGTCGAGCAGGATGTGGACTGCATCATTGTCGACACCGCCCACGGCCACTCCAGGGGGGTTGTGGACATGATCCGTCGTCTCAAAGCCGAGCCGTGTGCTGCGGGCGTGGACATCATCGGCGGCAATGTCGCGACCTACGCCGGGGCCAGGGCCCTGGTTGAGGCTGGGGCCGACGGCATCAAGGTGGGTGTGGGGCCAGGCTCCATCTGCACCACTCGTGTGGTCGCGGGCGTCGGCGTGCCTCAGGTCACCGCCATCCATGACGCGGCCCGCGCAGCCAGAGTCCCCACGGGGTGCCCGTGATCGGTGACGGAGGCCTCCAGTACTCCGGCGACATCGCCAAGGCCATCGTCGCGGGGGCGAACTCCGTGATGCTCGGCTCCCTGCTGGCCGGCTGCGAGGAGAGCCCCGGAGACTTGGTGTTCATCAACGGCAAACAGTTCAAGACCTACCGGGGGATGGGCTCCCTCGGCGCCATGGCGGCCCGCGGCCGCAAAGCCTCGTACTCCAAGGACCGGTACTTCCAGGGCGACGTGGCCAGCGACGACAAGCTCATTCCCGAGGGCATTGAGGGCCAGGGTGGCGTACCGAGGTCCGCTGGCTGCCGTCAGCTATCAGCTGGTGGGTGGGCTGCGCCAGTCGATGTTCTACTCCGGCGCCCGCACCATCGACGAGCTGCAGGAGCGGGGCCGTTTCGTGCGGATCACTGCCGCTGGCCTGCGCGAATCCCATCCCCACGACATTCAGCTCACCGCTGAGGCCCCCCAACTACTGGTCCCATTGACAGGACGAATGATGTACGAACTCGGCCGCTCCAAGAACACCACCCGTGGCTTCGCCTTCGACGACATCGCGATAGCCCCGGCACGCCGCACCCGGGCGGAGTCGGAGGTGGACATCGGCTGGCGGATTGACGCGGTGTCCTTCGACGCCCCCATCGTCGCGGCGCCCATGGACTCGGTGATGTCGCCCGCCACCGCCATTGAGATGGGCCGCCTCGGTGGCCTCGGCGTCCTCAACCTCGAAGGCCTGTGGACCCGCTACGAGGATCCGTCGCATGCCTACGAGCAGCTGACGGGAGCCCGGCGACCAGGTGACCATCACCCGCCGGATGCAGCAGCTCTATGCCGAGCCAGTGAGGGCGGAGCTGATCGAGGCTCGGCTTGCGGAGATCCGGGAGGCCGGGGTTCCGGTTGCCGGCGCGCTGTCGCCCGCGAGGACCAGGCAGTTCGCCGATGTGATCGAGCGCGCTGGGGTGGACTTCTTCGTGATCCGCGGCACCACAGTCTCGGCTGAGCACGTCGACGAGACCGAGGACACCCTCAACCTGAAGGAGTTCATCTACCGCTTCGACGCGCCGGTGCTGGTGGGAGGCTGCGCCACCTACCGGATGGCCCTGCACCTGATGCGCGCCGGGGCGGCAGGGGTGCTCGTCGGGTTCGGAGGGGTGCCACCCACACCACCGCCTCGGTGCTGGGAATCGAGGTGCCGATGGCCCTCGGCCGTCGCGGATGTCGCCGAGGCTCGACGGGACTACCTGGAGGAGTCGGGAGGCCGCTACGTCCACCTGATTGCCGACGGCGCGGTCGGGAGGTCTGGTGACATCGCCAAGGCCATCGCATGCGGGGCCGACGCGGTCATGGTCGGCTCCCCGCTGGCGCGAGCGACCGGGGCCCCGGGACGCGGCTGGCACTGGGGCCCGGAGGCCTGGCATGCGACGCTGCCCCGCGGCGAGCGGGTCTTCTTCGAGCAGGTCGGCTCCCTGGCAGAGGGTGGTGCACGGGCCGTCGCAGCTGCCCGACGGCACGATGAACCTTGTTGGCGGCCTGCGCAAGGCCATGGCCCCTGACCGGCTACACCGACATCAAGTCATTCCAGCGCATCGACGTCATGGTCCACTCATGACCGGCGACGAGGCATGGGCTGAGCTGCGGAGACTCCGGGGCAGCATCGACAACATGGACTCGATGCTGATCCACCTGCTGGCGGAGCGCTTCAAGATCACCCAGCAGGGTCGGCAGGCTCAAGGCCAGGGCCGAGCTGCCGCCAGCTGATCCCCACCGGGAGGCAGAGCAGATCCGACGCCTCCGGGCGCTCGCTGTTGAGTCGGAGCTGGACCCTGAGCTCGCGGAGAAGTTCATCACCTTCATCGTCCGTGAGGTGGTGCGGCACCATGAGCAGATCGCCCGACAGGAGCTGCCACGCTAGGGCGGGCTCGACGGGAGGTAGGCTGAGGCGCTGTGACCGATGGCGACGACATCTGAGAACCCGGACCTGCGGAGTGAGGGGCCGCAGCTCAGCCATCGGGCACGCGGTTGTTCTTTTCGATGCCGCGGCCGCGCGGCGGGACGAGTCAGCGGGTCATGGCAGCTCGTATTCGAAGACATAGGGAGTGGTCTCCAGCGGTGTTGTCAATCGTCAGCGTCCCGGTGATTCCGCCAGCTGCCCGGTTCCCGTGCCGGGGACGATCACGACCGACAACTCCGGCTTGCCGTTGGCCACGATGCCGTTGTGCTGCATCACGAAAGTTCCTTGCTTGCCATCCAACGTGCCGGTGAACAGCTCCATCGCCACATAGGCGGCGGAACCAGGGTCTGGGGTGCGCGCCGCGATCATCTGAGCCTCGGAGGTGCCGGTGGCAGGGCCGGAGAAGGTTTTGCGCACGACATTGCGGTTGAGCACGACTCCGTCCTGCTCGTGGAATGGGGGCTCGCTGTCTGTGCTGACTTCGATGGGGGCCGCGAAGGGTGGTCATGATCTCTCCTCAACGTTGTGAGGTTCCGTGGTCTGGCCGTGTCCCTGCTCTTCCCGGGAAACCTCGCTGTCCACGATAGGGGACAGCTCGCCGTCATGACAGCATCGGTGCTCAGCGATTGCCTCCGGCGTAGACAGGCTCGCCTGGTCGCCCAGCAGGGACAGGGGCCCCGCGGGCGGTGGCCCGGATGGACCAGTCGAAGCGTTCCCGCAGGCTCAGGGAGGCTATCGACGCTGCCCCTGCGCGCACGGTGGGCGCATGATCCCAGGCAGGCAGCTCGGGCGTCTCATCGTCGGGGGAGGTGGAGTGATCTCGCCCAGGGCCACTGCGTGCTCGGCGACGGTGGAGACCAGGAGGCTGGCCTGAGTTGGGGAAAGGCCGAAGCGGGTGGCGAAGGCAGCCTGCTGTTTCTCCGCGAGCCGGAGGGTGAAATCGCGTTGGGGTGCGGAGAGTCTGGCGAGGTGCTGTCCGATCCCGGGGTTGGCGATGACGAAGTCACGCAGTGTGTGAGCCAAGTCCACGAGCGCATCCTCAGGGGCATCCGCTGTGATTCCCGGGAAGGTGGTGGCGGCGATGATGCCCTCGGCGACGATGGCTCTCAGTCCCTCAAGGTCTCCGACGATGCGGTAGATCGACATCTCGCTGACGCCGAGTTCCCGTGCGACTCCCCGGATCGACAGCTGGGGAGGGTGAGCCGTCGCCCCGCCTCGACGATGCGGTCGGTGGTGATGCGGCGAGGACGTCCAGGTGACACCATGCCCCCATTGTCGCGCCTTCATGCGGGCGATGTCCTGAGGAGCGGCACATCGGAACCTCTGGGCCTGAGAGACCCTGGTGTAGCCACAGCCAATTAGGTTAGACTAACTAACATAAATAGTCTCCAGTCATGCCTGGGCTGTGTTGAGCCAACCAGCCCCGCGAACGAAGGTCCCACGCCCATGCCTTTCAGACCCTCTCCGCTGCCACGTCTCGGCGGCATCCTGCTGCTGGCCCTCCTCAGTCCTCCTGGCCGCTGCCTGCACCGCCCGGTCCGGTGATGCGTCGAACGCTTCCGGCTCTCCGGTCGCATCAGATGAAGCCGCCTCCCTGCTCCCCCGGAGGTGAGGGGCAGACGCAATACCCGCTCACGCTCTCCTCGCCCTACGGGGAGTCGGTCATCCCTCAGCGCCCGGCCCGCGTCGCCACCGTCGGGGCGAACGCCGTTGACACCGAACTCCTGCTTGCCATGGAGGCGTCCCTGCCACCACGAATGGTCCGGTACAACAAGGCAATTCCGAAGTGGCGAGTGCGGTGCGCATTGAGCTGGTCTCGAGACCGAGCTGGGACCAACATCCCTATGAGGCCATCGCAGCAGCGAAACTGATGATCGCTTTCGGATACGACCTCACTAACCTTTGCGAAACTCTCCGAGATCGTCCCCTGTGGCTCAGCGCGACAAGCCGCGGACCGGATACTTCAGCAACCCCGAGACAACATCCGCATCCTCGAGGCGCCCTGACCTGGGGTCCGCCAGTTAGAGAAGGTGGTCGCCGACCACAGAGGCCCACGTCGCCGACACCCGGAAAGCCCAATCGGGAATCTGAGGGCAAAGCCTCAGCTACACCGTTCGCTTGGGAATCCAGCGGTCTCAGCCAGAGCCTCCTGGTCGACCATCGCCGATGTGTTCACATCCATCGGCTTTACGCAGACTCAGCAGGCGGGCTCCTTTCCGAGACCCAGACCGTCAGCCCAGAGCCTGCGGGCCCATCGACGCTGATGCTGATAGTCGCTGCGGGAGCGAGAACCCCACGACACTGGCCCCTGATGCCCGTGGATCCCGGACCCGCGGGTGTTCCAGGGCCTTGAGGCGGAAGAGTGACGGACGGTCACCGAAGAAATCCCCAGCAGGCTGGGCGGATGCCCACGGCGGGTCCGATGGGGACCAGGGTGGGCCCCTCGACATCCTGGTGCCCCGGATCGCCGAGGCAATCGGATGACCTCCCAGCCTGGCGGCAGCTGGATCTGAGGGAAGCCCATGACGCCATCAACCCTGCTGAGACGTTCGCGGACCAGTGCCGTGGCGCGCCCAGGCCGCACTCGCGGGAAGTCTGCTGCAAGTCAGGATCGTCCTGTCGCCAGCGTCATGACGGGAGTCAGATCCCTTCAGCCTTCCTGAATGGTGGCGGGCGCTCGTGTTCCCCAGCCCCGATCCGCTCACGGCGATCGTCTGGGGACATGCGCATTCCGCGTACCCTCGCAGGCCTGGCCGTCGGCGCGGCGTACGGTCTCGCTGGGGCTCTCATGCAAGCCCTCACCCGCAACCCCTCGCAGACCCCGGGATTCTTGGGGTCAACGCCGGAGCAGGGCATCGCCGTCACCCTGGGTGTGGGGCTGTCCGGCCTCACCGGCGTGGCCGGCTACCAGTGGTTTGCCTTCGCAGGGGCTGTCGGCGCCACGATCCTCGTTCTCGCCATCGGCGCGGCTGGGCGCGGCCTTGCGCATCCAGTCCAGCTTGTGCTCGGCGGGGTGGCCATGGCGGCCGTGCTGAGCGGGGTGAACCGCTTCCTGGTGCTGCTGGATCCCGACACCTTTGAGGTGGTCCGGACCTGGGGAGTCGGCTCTATAGCGGGCGTCCGTCTCGTCGAGCTGATCCCAGTGCTCCCCGCCATGGGGTCGCCTGCGTCCTGGCCTTTTCCTGGCCCGTCCGCTGGACGCCATGGCCCTGGGAGACGACGTCGCCTCCGGGTTGGGAGTCCGGATAGGCTGGACCAGGGTTGGCGCGGTGGCCGCGATCACGCTTCTGGCTGGGTCTGCGACGGCCATCACCGGCGGCATCGCCTTCGTTGGGCTGATGGTCCCGCACCTGGTGCGCTGGGGCGTGGGGTCAAGCCAGCGGCTGATCCTCGTGGGCTCTCCTGGCGGCCCCCGCTCTCGTGCTGGCAGCTGACGTGCTGGGCCGGGTGCTTGCGGGCCCCGGGGAGATCGAGGTTGGCATCCTGACCGCCGTCATCGGTGCGCCGCCACTGGTGGCGCTTTCCCAGGAGAGGCAGTCAGGGATGAGGGCGCACGTGGCGTTCGCGGAGCCCATGCTGCGTCTGCGCGGCAGCCGATTCGGACTCCGCATCGCTCTGCGTCCAGTGCTGCTGCAACTGCTGCTGACCTCATGGCGCTGACGCTGGCCGGGGCCTGCCTGCTGCTGGGAGACTACCCCTGTCCCTCCAGCAGGTTGCCAGCGCGCTGCTGGGCGAACCCGGCTTCACCCGGGTGATCGTCGTCGAATGGCGTCTTCCCGCGGCGATCTCCGCGGTGTTCTTCGGGGCGCTGCTGGGACTCGGTGGGGCGATCTTCCAGTCCCTGACCCGCAATCCGCTGGGATCGCCTGACATCATCGGCTTCGATGCCGGAGCCCACACGGCAGTCGCGGTGGCGATGCTGTTCTTCGGGGCGCGGGCTCATGGGATCGTCGCCGCTGCTGCGGTGACAGGCGGGCTGCTCACCGCCCTCGTCGTCCGCCTGCTCACAGGCAGGGGCGGAATGGGGTTCCGCCTGGTCGTGGTCGGAGTGGCGGTTTCAGCTGCGCTCAGCGCGGTGAACGCCTACCTGATGACCCGAGCCCGCGTCGAGGGATGCGATGCTCGTCGGGTTCTGGGGGGCGGGGAGCCTGGCGAGGGTGGGCCTGGATTCGCTTCCGCTGTGGCTGGCGCTTGCAGTCGTGTTGCTGGCCTCGGGGGCGCTTCTGGGGTCGAGGCTGGGGATCATGGAGCTGGGGGACCAGACTGCCGGCGCACTCGGGCTGCCTCTGGAGCCCTGCCGACTGCTTCTCATCGTCGTAGGGGGTTGCGGCGTCCGCCGTGGTGACTGCGGCAGCCGGGCCCATAGGCTTCGTGGCGCTGGCCGCCCCGCAGATCGCGAGAAGGCTCATGCGATCCCCGGAGTCTCCATCGCCGGTGCCGCGACGACGGGGGCAGTGCTGCTCTCCGCCGCCCAACTCTGCTCTGTCGCGGCCAGCGCCAGCAACCGCCCCATACCCGTGGGGCTGATCACCGTCTGCGTTGGCGGCCCTCTATCTGATCCATCTGCTGCTGAGCGAGGGAGGCGAAGGGGTATGACAGGCAGCCGGCTACGTGTGGAGGAGGCGACGCTCGGCTATGGCAGGAACGTCATCTCCACCGGCCTGGATGTGGACATCCTCGACGGGGAGCTCACCGCAGTGGTTGGGCCGAACGGCTGCGGCAAGTCGACGCTGCTGAAGGCCCTGGCCCGGCTGCTCAAACCCGCAGCTGGGCGCCTGATCCTCGACGGCCGCGACATCCACAGCTATCCCACCCGGCAGGGTCGCCACGCAGATTGGTCTTCTTCCCCAGGGTGCGATCGCCCCGGACGGCATCACCGTCTCCGAGCTGGTGGCCCGGGGGCGCTTCCCACACCAGGGGTTCGGGCGGCGATGGACCTGGCGCGACGAGGAGGTGGTGGCTCGCGCCATGGCGGAGGCGAAGGTGACGGAGCTGGCCACCCGGCAGGTCGATGAGCTGTCCGGCGGCCAGCGGCAGCAGGGTGTGGATCGCCATGGTGCTCGCCCAGGACACCCTGATCCTGCTGCTGGATGAACCCACCACCTTCCTCGACATCCGTCACCAGGTGGATCTGATGGAGCTCATGGTGGACTTGAACCGCAGGGGCCGCTCCCTGGTTGCCGTGCTGCACGACCTCAACCAGGCCGCACGCTTCGCCACTCACCTGATAGCGATGCACGAGGGGAATCGTCGCCCAGGGGAACCCGCAGGAGGTTGTCACGCCTGAGCTCGTCGAACAGGTCTTCGCGGCCCTGCGTGGTGCGCCCGATCCCGTGACGGGATCACCCAGGTGACTCTGATCGGAGGAACCAGACCACTCACCCTGAAAGGACCGCAATGACCCTGAGCATAGGAATCGCGCTCTCTCCGACCTGGCTGCGCAAGGGGCCTGGCGACGCGATGACAGCGCTGCCGAGGAGATGTTCTCCCTCAGCCGTATCTCGAACTCGCAGGAAAGGCTGAGGGAGGCTGCGCTCGACTTTCTCTTCTGCCCGAGGCCGGCTATCTCAGACCGGACACGATCGGCGAGGCCCCCGGTTTCGCCACCCTGGACTCGTACACCCTCGTCACCGCCCTGACCGCCCACACCACCCGAATCGGCCTGGTGCCGACGATCCAGACCGCCTGCGCACCCATTTCCCGTGGCCAGAAGCCTCGGCCTCCCTGCAGCAGATCAGCGCAGGCCGTGCAGGCTGGAATGTGGTTTACCGCCCTGGGCGGTGAGGAGAACTACGGCCTGGACCGGCTGCCCGAATCCGCCGAACGGTATTCCCGGGCCGCGGAGTTCGTCAGGGTCGTGAATGCGCTCTGGGAGTCGTTCCCGCCCGAGGCCTTCGTCGTGATCGTGCCTCGGGGATTTTCGCAGATTCCGGGAGGGTGAGGCCCATCGACTTCGAGGGCGAGCACTTCCGGGTTGCCGGACCGATGGCGCTTCCCGCCCACCCCGCGGGTAGGGCTCCCCTATTTCAGGCGGGAACCTCGCCGTCTGGGATGGCCTTCGCGGGATCCGTGGCGGATGCCGTCTTCGGGGCCACCCTGAGCTGGAGACCGCGATGACGCAACGTTCCGCACTCCGCGCCGCAGCCGTCTCCGCAGGACGTGAAGCCGATGCCATCCGGTTCATGCCCGGACTCAACCTGGTCCTGGCGGCCACCCGCGAGGAGGCTCAGGCCCCTGGCCGAGGCCAGCGAGGTGGGCACACCCTGCACTGGACCGTTATCGGCACCCCAACAGACGCGGCAGAGGCCATTGAGGCATGGGCGGCCGCCGGGGCCATTGACGGGTTCATCGCCCTGCCGGGTGGGTCGCGCACATCCATAGACCTCTTCCTGGGCCAGGTGGTTCCCCTGCTGAGGCGGCGTGGGCTCTTCCGGGACGGCTACCAGGAGAGACATTGCGAGAGCACCTCGGACTCCCAGGGCTGAGAGGCCCGGCCATGGGCGCGGGCGCGGGCCGGGGACGGCCTCAGATCCCCCGGCCATAGGATTGCATGATGCGTTGCTTCCTCGCCGTGTTCCCGCCCGCCGGCGTCGTCGACGACATCACCGGTTTCCTGGAGCCGCGCCGCACCGCCACGCAGGGGATGCCGTGGCGGTGGACCAGAGCCCGGCAGCCACCACATCACCCTGGCATTCATGGCCGACTACCCGGACCAGCGCGTTGAGGAGCTCTCCCAAGGCCTCGACGCGTGGGCCCGGCGTCGCGCACCGCTGACCATGACGGTCTCCGGCGCCGGGGCCTTCCCCAGTCCTGAACGCGCCAGAGTCCTCTACCTCGGCGTGCCGGGTGAGGCCGCGGTGAGATTGGGGGAGTGGTCGCAGCAGCTGCGGGCCCTCGTGACTCACCACGGAGGCAGCCCCGACGGGATGGGGTTCACACTCACCTGACCGTTGCGCGTGCCAATCGGGGCCAAAGGGAGGCCGTCTTGTCCAGGCCCTCGATACCTACGCCTCAGCGGTGTTCACCGTCTCCGAGGTGGCGCTGGTGGAGTCGCACCTGGGGAGCGCCGTCATGAGGTGCTGCACCGCGCATCGCTGTCCGGGGTCTGAGTGCCTGGGAATCAAGGCCCAGCGCGCCGGTGACATCCCGCGACACGCCGATAATGTACAAATGTACATGTACATGCGTACATTATCCGTGTGGCGAAACGAGTGAGGGATCCCGAGGGCCGCAGGAGCAAGATCTTGCAGGCCGCCGGGGAGCTGATCAGGGAACTCGGGGTCAGCGCCGTCACCCACCGAAAGGTGGCGGAACGTGCCCAGGTCCCGCTGGGCTCCACCACTCACTACTTCGCGTCTCTGATTGACCTGTTGACGGAAGCGCTGGCCAGCACAGAAGACGACCGCCGGGAGATGATGGCGGACATCATCGGCAGGCTGGAGGCAGGGGATCCGGTGACTGTGATGGCGGATATTGCCGAGCAGGCGCTCTCAGACCCGGTGAGAATCCGCAATGAGATGTCTTTCCAGCTCATGTATGTGACACATCCGAAGTTGAAACGTTTCCTCGCCTCCAGTGAGAGAAACACTGAGGTGTTGAGACATGCCTCGGGAGATCTTTCGGATACGAAGGCTCGTGCTGTGGAGGCATACCTCCAGGGCATCTCCTACCAGGCGGCAACGCAGGGAGTGATCACTTCCCGTCGGGAGATAGAGGAGGTGCTGAGGCGGCTTATCGGTGATGCCTCGTCTGAAGAGAACACATGATCAGGGAGTGCTGTGCCCTGCATGGGGCACAGCACTCGGCTGAGCCGTTGCAGCGGCCATCGCCCTCTTCAACCCAAGAGATAAGGAAACATATGACCTTCATCACTGCGCAGGAATTGCGTAAAAACCTACCAAAACAAAAGGCAGGCCTGGTGCATGCGCTCGACGGACTCAGTCTCTGTGTCGAGCAGGGGCACCGTCCGGGCGCTGCTCGGACCGAACAGGGGCTGGCAAGACCACCAGCGTGAAAGTGCTGACCACTCTGCTGCGCCCAGACTCCCGGGAGCGCCAGCGTCGCCGGGATCGACGTGCTAGCCGACCCCGCGGGGTGCGGCCCCTGATTGGCGCCTCCGGCCAGTACGCGGCTGTCGACGAGGTGCTGACAGCCCGGGAGAACCTCATACTCGTCGGGCGTCTTTACCAGCTGGGCACCCGCCAGGCCAGGCAGCGGGCCGGGGAGCTGCTGGAGGTCTTCGACCTGACCGATGCCGCCGACCGGCCGCTGCAGGGGTTCTCAGGAGGGATGCGCCGTCGAATCGACCTGGCTGGGGCGCTCGTGGTCAATCCGCCGGTGCTGTTCCTCGACGAGCCGACCACCGGTCTTGATCCGCAGGCCCGGATTGGGCTTTTGGGAGATTATCCGCAGGCGCGTCAGTGAGGGTACGACGCTGCTGCTGACCACCCAATACCTTGAGGAGGCGGACCAGCTGGCCGATGCCATCTCGGTGATCGACCACGGCCGTGTCATCGCCGAGGGCAATGCCGACGAGCTGAAGGCATCGGTGGGTGGTCAGCGCATCGAGCTGACTCTGGTGGATGTGGCCGACGTGGAGCGTGCCCGGTCAGCGGTCGCCTTGCACGTCGCAGGTGAGGTGTCGGTGACTGACCGCACCCTGACCGCGCAGGCCGAAGACCCGACTGGTGCCTTGGTTGTGGTGCTGGGGGCTTTGAGGGATGAGGGCATCGAGCTCCACGACGCGGGGATTCGACGTCCCACCCTGGATGATGTCTTCCTCACCCTGACCGGCCATGGGGCCGAGGATGAGGAGGTGGCGGCATGAGCACGATTCAGCCCCTGAAGCGCAGCCGCCTCGTCTCCTGGTTGAGCGACGTCCCACGCCGTTTTGGTGCGCAACCTCCTACAGCTGCGGCGCAGCCCTCGAGATCATAGGGTTCTCCATGACGCAGCCGATCATGTTCGTGCTGCTGTTCACCCAGGTCTACGGCGGTGCCGTGCAGGTGCAGGGCAGCGACTACACGCAGTTCCTGATCGCCGGCATCTTCGGCCAGACGATTGTGTTTGGGACCCTGATCTCAGGGCTCTATATGGCAGAGGATCTGAAAGAGGGATTATTGACCGGTTCCGTACCCCTGCCCATGGCTCCCAGCACGATTCTGGTGGCCCGCACGCTCTCCGATCTTGTTGTGGCCGCCTGCTCCATCGCCGTGATGATCGTCGCCGGCTTCATCGTCGGTTGGCGCTTCCATGACGGCGTGGGGAACTTCTTGCTCGGAATTATCATCCTGCTGGTGTCGGCCTGGTGTTTCAGCTGGGTGACGCTGCTGCTGGGGATCCTGGTGTCCAAGCCTCAGGCTGTCACCAGCGCGGACAGGTTGTGCTTTTCCCCATGGCCTTCGTCAGCAATGCCTTCGTGCCCTTGGAGAGCCTGCCGGACTGGCTGCGGGTGATTGCCGAGTGGAATCCCTTGTCGACGCTGGTGCAGGCGGTGCGGTCACTGTTTGGGAATCTCGGCACCGCTGCGGTTCCGGATGTCTGGGCGCTGCAGAACCCTGTCATGGCCACCGTCATCTCCTGGGTGGTGCTGCTGGTGATCTTTCCGGCATTGTCGCTCATGGCCTTTCGGCGGCGCCTCTCCCGTTGAGGATGATCCTTCATAAGAGTTGAGGATGATCCTTCATAAGACAGGCCCCCTCTGGTTCACCCAGCGGGGGCCTTGTCATGGCATGTTCTTGGCCTCAGGCGTCGACCAGGTCCTCGAAGAGGACGGTGGACAGGTAGCGCTCCCCGAAGTCGGGCAGAACCACGACGACCGTCTTTCCCGCATTCTCGGGGCGGTTCGCCACCTCGACGGCGGCGGACAGCGCAGCGCCTGAGGAGAGGCCGACGAGCAGGCCCTCCTGGGTGGCGGCCGCGCGGGCCAACTCGATCGACTGGTCGATGTTCCGGGTGATGACCTCGTCGATCACGTTGCGGTCCAGGATCTCTGGGACGAAGTTTGCGCCCAGGCCCTGGATCTTGTGCGGGCCGGGCTGGCCGCCTGAGAGGATCGGGGATTCGGCAGGTTCCACGGCGATGATCTTGACCTCGGGTTTGCGCTCCTTCAGCACCTGGCCGACGCCGGAGATGGTTCCGCCGGTTCCGACCCCGGCCACGACGATGTCCACCGCGCCGTCGGTGTCCGCCCAGATCTCCTCGGCCGTGGTTGCGCGATGGATCGCCACATTGGCTGGGTTGGCGAATTGGCGGGCGAGGATCCTGCCGCGCTCGGCGGCGATCTCCTCCGCCTTCTCCACTGCGCCTTTCATGCCCAGCGGACCGGGGGTGAGCACCAGCTCGGCCCCGTAGGCGCGCAGCAGTGCGCGACGCTCCAGGGACATGGTCTCAGGCATGGCCAGGACCACCTTGTAGCCCTTGGCTGCCCTGACGAGGGCCAACGCGATGCCGGTGTTGCCCGGACGTCCCCTCCACGATGGTGCCTCCGGGCTTCAGCTCACCTGAGGCCTCGGCTGCCTCAATGATGGCGGCCCCGATGCGGTCCTTCACTGAGTTTGCGGGGTTGTAGAACTCAAGCTTCGCGGCGACGGTGGCGTTCTCGCCGGCGATGCGGTTCAGTTTGACGAGGGGAGTGCGGCCGATCAGTGCGGTCACGTCTGAGTAAACGGTCATAGCGATTGCAACCTGCTCCGAGGTGTGATTATTCCCATGTGGCCAGGAAAATGCGTAGCGCCTGGGAGGCGCTGGGGCCTTCGGCCGACGAGGCATTTCCTCGACACTAGACTCGAGGCCATGACTTCGCAGCACGACTTGGTTCTCGTCGTCGACTTCGGTGCCCAATACGCGCAGCTCATCGCCAGGCGTGTGCGGGAGGCCGCTGTCTACTCTGAGATCATTGGCTCTGACGCTTCCGTCGAGGAGATCCTGGCCCGGAGGCCAGCGGCCATCATCCTCTCCGGTGGGCCCTCCTCCGTCTATGCGGAGGGTGCCCCGCAGCTGGATCCCGCCCTGTTTGACGCGGGGGTACCGGTCTTCGGCATCTGCTATGGCTTCCAGGCTATGGCGAAGGCCTTGGGTGGTGCTGTGGCAAAGACCGGTCAGCGGGAGTATGGCCGCACGCCTTTGTCGATTCAGAACAGCGGCAAGCTGTTGAGCACCCTGCCGAACACCTTGAATGTGTGGATGAGCCATGGTGACTCGGTTTCACGCGCACCCGAGGGCTTCCACGTCCTGGCGCGCACGGCCGGCGCCCCTGTCGCGGCCTTTGAGTGTCGCAGCCGGAGGCTGGCTGGTGTCCAGTGGCATCCGGAGGTTGCCCACAGCCAGTGGGGGCAGCAGGTTCTGGAACATTTTCTGTTCAACATCGCGGGTCTGAAGCCGGACTGGACTCCCGAGAACATGGTGAATGACGCCGTCGAGGCCGTTCGGGCCACGGTGGGGGATCGCAGGGTGCTGTGCGCTCTCTCCGGGGGTGGATTCGGCTGTGGCTGCCGCCTTGGTGCAGCGGGCCGTCGGGTCGCAGCTGACCTGCGTGTTCGTTGACCATGGCCTCCTGCGGGAGGGGGAGGCCAAGCAGGTGAAGGAGAACTCGTCGAGGTCACCGGGTGGATCTGGTGGTGGCTGACGAGTCGGAGCGTTTCCTCGGGGCTCTTGCTGGGGTCACGGAGCCGGAGGAGAAACGCAAGATCATCGGCCGTGAGTTCATCCGCACCTTTGAGGCGATGGCTTTGAAGCTTGCGGGAGAGCGGGAATCGAGTTTCTGGTGCAGGGCACTCTGTATCCGGATGTCGTCGAGTCCGGAGGTGGGGTCGGCACCGCGAGACATCAAGTCGCATCACAATGTCGGTGGGCTGCCTGAGGACCTGCAGTTCACTCTCATTGAGCCGCTGCGCACCATGTTCAAAGATGAGGTGCGTGCCGTCGGGTTGCAGTTGGGGCTTCCCGAGTCGCTGGTGTGGCGGCATCCGTTCCCAGGGCCTGGTGGGCATCCGCATCATCGGGGAGGTGACGGCGGAGCGTCTGGCGGTCCTGAGGCGCGCGGACGCCATTGCCCGTGAGGAGTTGGCGAGGGCCAAGAAGGAGCGGGAGATCTGGCAGTTCCCGTGGTGCTGCTGGCGGATGTGCATTCTGTCGGGGTGCAGGGGCGACGGCCGCACCTATGGGCATCCCATCGTGCTGCGGCCTGTGACCTCGGATGACGCGATGACTGCGGACTGGGCCAACTGCCCTGGGAACTGCTGGAGAAGATCTCCACGCGGATCACCAATGAATGCCCGACGTGAACCGTGTGGTGCTGGACATCACCAGCAAGCCGCCGGCCACCATCGAATGGGAGTGAGGCCCTGCGCCTCTCGGGTGGTGCCTGCGCCCTCTGCCTGAGGGACTTGTTGCATGTCATCGGGGGAGGTTCGGCGGGGAAGTAAGTCGCCCGTGTGTGGTTGAACTACCAGACACACGGGCGACCGTTGGGGGATTTCATCTTGCACATAGCGAATCGGCTCTGACAAGCTCCTGACCAAAAGGAGGACGGTTGCTGTTAACTCCGGTTCCGCCGGTCCTGGTTCCAGTCCCGGATCTCGCGTAGCCCGTCCTCAGCCAGGGAGCTGCCCTCGGGCCGGGGTATGATGGCCCAGAGCAGGAGATAGACCAGCAGCCCTGAGCCTGCTGCCGCGCACAGCAACGCCATGACCACGCGCACCACCGTCGAGTCGACTCCGGTGGTCTCTGCGATGCCTCCTGCGACACCTGCGATCCACTTGTCCGAGTTGGAACGGGTGAGTTTCATGTTTTTCTCCTTCGTGATGGGTTGTTCTCGTCCTCTGGAGGACGAGCCAGGCTCAGACCCAGACCGATGGCCCCAGCTGCGATCAGGACCACCGAGAACCAGGTCTTTCCAGATGTGATGAGCACTTGGCCGCTCGCGGCCCAGGCCGTGAGCAGGGCGAATCCGGTCACTATTAGCCCGGTGACCAGTGTCGGGATGTCGGCGTTTCTCATTGCGGGTACTCCACGTCGAAGGTGGACAGGGAGCCCCGCAGGATCAGGCGGAGGCCTGAGGCATCCTGTCTGTTCCGGAGCTGACCCTTCCCTCAGGGGAGTTGACCTCTGAGAGCCACAGCGCCAGGTCGTATGTCGCAGGACGTGCGGGAAGCAGGATCTGGACATGGCTTGCTGTTGCGGAGACATGGACTTCGGTGGGCTCCCCGGTGGGGAGGTGCTGCAGATCCACTGTCTGGCTGCTGGCGACGACCTGGTAGGTGAGCGCATCGGATGCCGCCGGTGGGTTGGCTTCCTCGGTGGCGCGATAGGTTGCGAGCGCGGCAACCGCGGTGGAAGCCAGAAGTGTGAGCAGCAGCACCGTGAGCGGCAGGCCCCGGGAGCCCGCAAGCAGCCCCCACAGCAGGATGGCGGCTCCCGTGGTTCCCAGGATGATGGCTGCCAACATCAGTGGATCATGGCTGGGCTGAAGAGCTACGACAAGCGCAGTCGCCAGCCCGCCGGTGAGCAGCACCAGCAAAACCGCCCAGCCAGGAACGTCGTCGAGGTGCCGGGTGGGTGCTGGGGGTGGGAACTCGACGGACTCCTCTGGCGCGTACAGATCCACCACCGGGAGCTCGTCCTCGGGAGTCGCCGTGGCCTCCTGGTCATCCGAGGTGGTGCTGTGGTTGCGGCGTCGACGAAACAACAGCAGAGCGATGAGCACGAGCAGGGGGAATATCGAGGCCGGTGTGATCTGGGAGGCCATCGCGATGGCGAGGACGGAGGTGCTTGCGATCATGAGCCACTGAGTCCTGGGCCCCCATCCGGAGAAGGCGGGGACCAGCCGGAGGATGGGGGTGATGCCCCGTCCGGGAGGTCAGCAGCGTTCCCCAAGAATAGGCAACCACGCCGACGCCGCCTGTCAAGGTCAGCATGATGAAGCCGACCCGGATCAGCAGGGGATCTATGCCGAACCGGTCGCCCAGCGCACGGGAGAGCCCACAGCCTGGGCCGCCTCTGGGGCGCTCGAGGCGCGTCAGCTTGGGATGCAGGGCGCCTAGGGCTGACCAGTTCACTCATGCTCTCCAGTGTGGTCCTCATGGGCTGGGGAATCCATCGGGGCTCCCCCTGAGGTGTGACTCAATGTGCCCTGAAAGTGGATTTCCTGACGTGACTATCCGGGTGGCAGATGTCACTCTTGATATGTCATGACTTCCACACCGACCTCCGGGAACGCGACCCAGCCGCTGCAACGTGACATGTCACGCAAGGCCATAGCGGGTGTCGCGAGCGGCATCTCCAGGCATCTGGGCCTGTCTCTGTCCCTGTGCCGGGGGGCTTTCGTGCTGTTGGTGCTCTTCAATGGGCTGGGTGCCCTGCTCTACGGTGCGATGTGGGTTCTGATGCCTCCCGGTGATCGCGGTGATGAAGCTCCCGGGCTTGCGGGAGCTGCCCGCGCGGGAATGCGGCCACAGCTCAGAGTCTCGCCCACGAGATCCCGGGTGCTGTTCTGTGGGGGGCTCTGATAGCTGGGGTGCTGTGGTTCCTGGTCTTCGACGCCGATACCGGATCCGACAGCCGGATGTCGATATTTTGGCCGCTGTTGATCGGTGGTCTCGGCGTGGTGGTGGTGTGGGTGCAGGGCCGATGGGTTCGGCAGCGCAGCCTCGGACGCCTCCCGGCCGAGGTCCCGCGGCAAGGTAGTGGCCAGCATCGCCAGGCTGATCGGGGACTGCTGCTCGTGGGGTTTGGGATCAGCTGGATCCTGGCCGCGCAGGTCGGCTTGGATGGGTTTCCGACCGTGCTCGGGGCCGCCATCGCGTTGCTGGCTGGGGTCCTCGTCGTCGCCGCGCCGTGGATGCTGCGGGTCTGGGCCCGGGTGAAGACTGCGGAACGGGAGCGGATGCGGGCCGAGGCGCGAGCGGATATGGCGGCTCATCTGCATGACTCGGTGCTGCAGACACTCGCCCTGATCCAGCGGCGGGCGGGCGATCCTGCGGCGGTGGCTTCACTGGCCCGCCGGCAGGAGCGTGAGCTTCGCACCTGGCTTTATGGTGAGGAGGCCAAGGCCCAGACGCTCAGGGGGCTCTGGAGCAGCTGCGGGTCGACGTTGAGGAGCGGTTCCCGGTCGCTGTCGAGGTGATCTGTGTGGGGGACATGGATCTGGATGAGGCGACCACGGCCCTGATCCAGGCCACGGGGAGGCGGTCACCAATGCGGCGAAGCATTCCGGGGCGTCGCGTGTTGATGTCTACGCGGAGGTTGATCCCGAGCACATTGAGGTGTTCGTTCGGGACCGTGGCTGTGGCTTCGACCAGGCCGCCATCCGCGCTGACCGCCGGGGAGTGAGAGAATCGATTCTGGCGCGTATGGAGCGCCATAGGGGAACGGCCCGATCCGGACTTCCCGGGGAAGGCACCGAGGTGAGGTTGGAGTTGCGTCGATGACGGAGAACACGGAGAACACTGTGAAACCGCTCAGCGAGTTGCGGGTGGTGCTGGTGGATGACCATGCCATGTTCAGGGCGGGTGTGCGTCACGAGATCGGCGCCCTCTGTCAGGTGGTGGGGGAGGGGCAGGATGTCGCATCGGCGGTGGCTGCGATCCTGGAGTCTCAGCCAGATGTTGTGCTGCTGGATGTGCATCTGCCCGGCGGCGGCGGGGCGGAGGTCATCAAGCAGGTGGCCTCTCAGGCCCCGAGCGTGAAATTCCTGGCTTTGTCGGTCTCTGATGCGGCTGAGGACGTGATTGGGATCATCCGCTCGGGCGCACGTGGCTACGTCACGCAAGTCGATCTCCTCGGAGGATCTGGTGGAGGGCATACAGCGGGTGGCCTCCGGTGATGCCGTGTTCTCGCCACGGCTGGCGGGTTTCGTGCTGGATGCGTTCTCAGGAGCGGTGGACATCTCCACCATTGATGAGGAGCTCGACCGTTTGAGCAGCCGGGAGCGTGAGGTGCTGAAGCTCATTGCCCGCAGCTATTCCTGCAAGGAGGTGGCGCGGGAGCTGTTCATCTCGATCAAGACGGTGGAGACCCACGTCTCCTCGAGTGCTGCGCAAGCTTCAGCTCAGCAATCGCCATCAGCTGACCAAGTGGGCAACCGACCGGCATCTCGTCTGAGGCGCTATGGGGGTGGGGCTCCGCTCGTGGTAGGAGCCCCGTTGCCGATGGTCTACTGCCTGGCCTTGCCCCGCCATCCCTGAAAGGCGAGAATCAGGAGGGCACCCAGGAAGGCGAAGATGACTCCCTTGATGGAGACGATGCCTTTGAAGGAGACGCTCGAACAGCAGCTGGCCCAAGAGCCAGCCAGCAAAGCTCCTCCCGCTCCGAGGAGCGCCGTCGAGAACCAGCCGCCGCCCTGCTGGCCAGGCATGACGGCCTTTTGCGACGGCGCCTCCGATGAAGCCGATGAACAGGTATGCAATGATGTTGCCGATCATGTTTCAATCATGCGTGAAGGGCAGGTCAGAGGCCATGGGTGAACCCTGGAATCTCCACTATCCTCACCCGCCCGCAGTCAGAACAGAGGCCGCCACGGGCTCAGCAGAGACTCGGCGAACTTCTTCCACCAGGGACGCCGATGCCAGGCCTCGGCGCTCCAGCTCCACGGTGTTGCCCTCGTCGACGGCGAAGACATGCTCCATCTGCCCTGCGACCTCCTGATCCGTGATCTCAAGGTTCACCTCATAGTTGCCCCACAGGCTGAGACGATCCAGGTTTGCAGTTCCGATGGTGGCCCAGGCCCCGTCGATGACCGCCGTCTTTGAGTGGACCATGGCGCCCTGGTAGAGGAACAGACGCACCCCGGCGTTCAGCAGGTCTGCGTAGAACCCTCGTGCCAGCCAGTCCACGACGGCGTGGTTAGATCTGGCGGGCACGATGATCCGCACGTCGACTCCACGTTTGACGGCGTCACGGAGCGCGGCTACCAGGTCGTCGTCGGGGATCAGATAGGCGTGTGTGAGCCAGATTCGGCTGGTTGCGCGGTCGATGGCCTCCAGATACATGTTGCGGATGGGATAGACCTGGATTCGGGGAAGGTTTCGGTGCACCCGCAGTTTGGAGAGCCAGGGACGGTGATGATCGTTGGTCAGCGCCGGAAGCCGATGCCGGGCTGCGTTCTGGTTCCAGAAGTCCACGAAGGCGTTGTCCAGTTCGGCTGCTCCTGGCCCGATCACCCGAGCGTGGGTGTCGCGCCATTGCTGGGCATACAGCTTGCCGATGTTGTATCCGCCGATGAAGCCGATCCTGTGGTCGACGATCAGCAGCTTTCGATGATCCCTGCCCCATGTCCGCGGGGACCATGGCATCGGCAGGGCGGGGTGACGCATCGCCAGCACTCCCTCAGGCATCCGCAGAAAACGGCGTGGCACAACGAGGGTTTGCGAAGTCATCGAGATGACGTGCACCTTGACGCCCCGGGCGGCGGCCCTGCCAAGCGCCTGCTTGAAGCTTCCCCCACCTCATCCGACTTCCAGATGTAGGTCTCAGTAGACCACCTCGGAGGCAGAGTCGATGGCCGACAGCATATCGGCGTACAGGGTCATCTCCGAAGGTGTAGACCGTGACCTCATCGGCCCCGACGGTGAGGGGATCAGCTGAGGTGTGGGGGAACCAGCGGAGCTTCCGATGCTTCTTGCGTAACGACTCCCAGACGGTGACCCCACCATGATGGAGAGTTGAGTCAACAACACCGCGATGCCCATCCTCTGGACTGCGACACGGAGAAACAGCAGGGACTCGCCTCATGCGGGTCAGCTTATTAGGGGTGGGGGAACCATGTCCGACACCCCGTTCTGACTTCACCGCCTTGTTCGCCCCTGACCAGCCCGCACCCGGGAAGCACGTCTCATCAGAGTTGGGGTGTGCCGTCGATGAGGCTGGGCTGCTGGAGGGTTGAATGAGCCGCAGCGGGAGGCCGTTCTCCACTCTGGTCCCCCGCTCTGGTGGTTGCGGGAGCCGGCTCGGGCAAGACGCGGGTGCTGACCCGGCGCATTGCCCACCTCGTCGGGGTGCGTGGCGTCCATCCTGGGGCGATCCTGGCGATCACTTTCACCAACAAGGCGGCGGCTGAGATGCGTGAGCGCGTGGTCGATCTGGTGGGCAATCGCGCGAGGCCGATGTGGGTTTCCACGTTTCACTCGGCATGCGTGCGGATCCTGCGCGGTGACATTGACCGCTTCGGCATGGGCAAGAGCTTCTCCATCTACGACGATGCGGATGCCAAACGTCTGATGTCCCTGGTGCTGCGGGACCAGGGACACGACCCAGAAACGGTTCCCCGTCCGCTCCGTGATGAACGCCATCAGCGGCTGGAAGAACGAGCTGGTGGACTTCGAGACGGCCGGAGAACAGGCATCGGGCCCACAGCAGAAGGTCCATGCTGAGGGTGTATGCGGAGTATCAAGCGCGGCTGCGGGCTGCCGATGCCCTTGACTTCGACGACCTGATCATGACCACGGTTCACCTGTTCCAGGCCTTTCCCGAGGTTCGGGAGAGATACCGGCGGCGTTTCCGGCATGTTCTCGTCGATGAGTACCAGGACACCAACCATGCGCAGTATGCCTTGATCCGGGAGCTCTGCGGCGGTGACGGCCTCGACGACGGGTGCCCCTGACGGTCGAGGGCGCTGAGCTGATGGTGGTCGGTGACTCCGATCAGTCGATCTACGCCTTCCGGGGCGCCACCATCCGCAACATCCTCGACTTTGAGAAGGGATTTTCCCGGAGCCCGAACGATCGTGCTCAGCCAGAACTATCGCTCCACCAACACGGTGCTGCAGGGCAGCCAACGCGGTCATTGCCCGCAACGAGGGGACGTCGTGACAAGACGCTGTGGAGCGAGCTGGGGGAGGGGCGCTCATCGTCGGCTGGGTAGCGGACACCGAGCATGACGAGGCGCAGTTCGTGGCCTCTGAGATCGATCGGCTTGTCGACGGGGGCCTCACCCGCTACGGGGATGTGGCGGTGTTCTACCGGACCAATGCGCAGTCGCGTGCGCTGGAGGAGGTCTTCATCCGCGTTGGAATGCCCTACCGGGTGGTCGGCGGGGTGCGGTTCTATGAGCGCAGGGAGGTGCGTGACGCCATCGCCTATCTGAGGGCCATCGCCAATCCTGCGGATGACGTGTCGGTGCGTCGGATCCTCAATGTGCCCAAGCGGGGCATCGGGGATCGCGCCGAGGCTGCGATCTCGTCGCTGGCCTCTGCCGAGCGACTGACCTTCTATGAGGCTCTGAGCCGCAGTGATCAGGCTCCGGGGTTGGCGACTCGTTCGCTGAGGCAGATTCGCGCTCGTGGACCTGATGGAGGCTCATCGGCTGCAGCTGGCCCAGGGTGTGCCAGCAGATCAGATTCTGACGAGCATCCTGAACGCCTCCGGGTACATCAGTGAGCTGCAGAACTCCAGCGATCCCAAGACGAGACTCGCCTGGAGAACCTTGAGGAGCTGGTCAGTGTTGCTGCTGAGTTCGTGGCCGCAGCGAACGCCATTGATCTTGAGGAGGGCGACGGGGAGCTCAGCCTGACCTCCGGGATGCCGGAGCCCGATGACTCGCTGGCTGCATTCCTGGAGAGGATCGCCTTGGTGGCGGACTCGGACCAGCTGCCGGGCAGCGAGTCCGGACAGGGGTGGTGACCCTCATGACCCTCCACACTGCGAAGGGGCTGGAATTCGACACCGTGTTCCTCACCGGAATGGAGGAGGGGTGTTCCCCATATGCGGGCCATGGAGTCACGTGATGAGCTGGAGGAGGAACGTCGCCTGGCCTATGTCGGCATCACCCGAGCACGGAAGCTGCTGCACCTGTCACGCGCCAGCGTCCGGGTGACCTTCGGACAGCCGAACTACAACCCCTGCCTCACGTTTCCTGGAGGAGATTCCCGCCGGGCTTCTGGACTGGCGGCGTCTGGGGAGACCACCACCTGGGCGGCCTCCAGCGCAGACCGCAGGTCCCGGACGAGACAGGCCATCGGCTTTGGCGCTGGCACACCCAGGCCGTCCGCAGCATCCGGTGAGCTGGCTGCCGGCGACCGGGTGCTGCACACCACCTTCGGCATGGGGCAGATCCTGGCCGTCCATGGGGCTGGAGCCAAGCAACAGGTGGACGTGGACTTCGGGTCGGCGGGGAAGAAACGGCTCGCGGTCTCTCATGCGCCCATGGAGAAGCTGTAGGGAAAGACGGGGGTGGGCCGCCGCTTTCAAAATTCAAAGCGACGGCCCACCCTGGAGTCGTTGAGTGACTGTATCCCGCCGTCAGCCAACCCCCAGGCTGCGGAGGAAGGCCATCGGGTCGGTCGCCTTGTACACGTCGCCCGGTGTGGTGCCCTGCGGGTAGTACTCGAAGTGCAGATGCGCCCCGAAGGAACGGCCGGTGGTGCCGACGTAGCCGATCATCTGCCCGGCCTTTACCGCCTGCCCGGGGGAGACCAGCGACTGCGACATGTGGGCGTACAGGGTGGAGCCGCCGTTCATGTGTTTGATGACCACATTGTTGCCTGCCCAGGAGGCGGCGGTGGGGCTCATCACGATGCCAGAGGCTGCGGCGTAGATCAGGGGTTCCCACGGGGGCGGGGAAGTCCTGGCCGGTGTGGTAGCGGGACCAGCTGCCGGTCTGACCGAAGTGGGCGCCGACGGTGTAGTTCGACTTGACCGGCATCGAACCACCTCCGTCTGAGGCCGCGGACACATCGTTGGGATCGATCTTGGATGTGTCGACGCCAGCCTGCTCAAGGGATTTCTTGGCGGCGGCTAGACGCTCCTCGGCGGCCTTCGCCTCGGCCTCCAACTTCTCGGCCTGAGCTGCCACCAGCTTCAGATCCTCCTCCATGAGGGCATCCCGTTGCGCGGCGGTTTCATTGGCGATGTTCTCCAGGGTGTCGGAGTACTCGGAGTTCAGCGCGGCGTCGCGTTGCTTGGCATTCTCTCCTGCGACAGCAGAGTTCAGACCGCTGCGGGCGGCGGAACGCGAGGCGTCCTGGGAGCGATCGGAGAGCCATGCTCGGCAGCGGCTGCGGCGGCCTCTGGGACGGCAGCATCAGTGGCGAGGCTGTTGGACACCGAGTCCTCCCCAGCAGAACGTGCGACCCACGCCCAACCGAAGAGCGCCCCGGCGGCGACCACACCAGCCAGCACGGATGCGACGGAGGTCTTCCCCAGGCCACGCCGACGACGTGAGGGGTTGGTGGAGACTTCGATGAGTTCGGTTTCCTCGGCCTCTTCGACCGGGGCTGCCGCCCGTTTCGGGGTGCTGGCCTGATCCTTCTGGCTCAAGAGTTTTCTCCGCTCCTAGATGGCATCCTTCGAAACCTTAGCAATTCTTAACTTGCTCTCAAAATCGTGGTGCTCGACCCGATTTCTACCGGTGAAACGATACCCCGACCGGGGTCGCTGGCCAAAAAGTACGACGCCGGTGGGTGTTCTCCGGGATGCGTCTTTCAGCCCTCATCCGCTATTGCCCATCCGGGGGATCCTTGGGTGAGCTGTGCCGTTGGGCCCCGCAACACGGGGGCCGCAGTCGAGGTGTGGTGCTGTGCCGACGTCTGAGACGCAGGGCAGAATAGGGCTGCTGAGCGGGAAAGGCCCGTAGCCGCGGATGGCTCTCTATGTTTACATCGGTTAACCAAAGACTTGGTGGTCAGGGGTGATCCGAGGTTGAGGACAGCCTGAGAGCAGCCTCGTGGACGCCGCCCAGAAATCAGCTTTGCGTGGCCCGCTGGCCCGCGCGAAGGGCGATGACATTGAACTGGTTGGCGGAGAAACGATATTCAGCCCCGACCGTGGCGTGCAGGTAGACCACCTTGTTCCCCGCAGTGACCACCGCTGCCTGGAAGTACGTCGAGGAGGTGTCGGAGGTCTGGTGTGAGATGTTGAACAGCTGGGCGGAGACCGGCAGGTCATTCATGCCGACACCGGTGACAGGATCACCACCCTCAACCTTGGCGGTCTTGGCGGTCTTGGCACAGTTCGCGAGGTTGTTGGCCAGCGTCTCCCCGAACGTCTTCGCGGACTCCTCGTTGGCGAATGTGAAGAGCAGCTCATCCACGCCCATCTGCTCCGGCGCATTCGCGTCGCCGGTCATCAACAGGGTCCGTTGCTGCCTGTCGTCCGGTCCCGGCTCGCTGTCCAACGCTATGCCCTCGCAGCCTGTCCCCTTGATCGTGATGGCCCCGGGGCTGCGCAGTCCACTGGCTGTGGACAGTGGGGGTGATCCGCGGCAGGTCGCTGGGTATCAGCCAACCCGCAGGGGTGATGGCAGGTGGGGGCGTCACCGCGAATCCGGGGGTGGTCGGACAGGTGCCACCCGTTGCCTCGCACAGGCTGGTCAGCGATCGCGTCAGGCTGCCCACGGTGGGTTCTGCCGCCACCGCACCCTTAAGACGTGTGGTATCCAGCAGGTGAATCGCTCTGCCGCTACGCACCAGCAGGGAGTGTGTGGAACGTGGGTGTGGCGCTCTGAAGGACAACGCTGACCTGGGAGACCTCGTCGCCCAGTCCCGTGATCGCTGTGGAGCTCAGGATCTGGGCTGAGGGATCGGCGCAGTTCGCCATGGCAGTCAGGTTCGCGGTATACACCTGCTTGGCCGCCTCCTCAGTGGCGTAGACGTCAACCTGGTGCATCAACGCCAGTTTGTCCGCCTGGGTGGTGGCCATGGTGCGCTGCATGCCAGCCACCGGGTTGACGTCAGCGGAGGTCTTGCCTAGGCAAGCCGCATGGTTCTTGCTCTTGCCCGGCTCCTGAACGGTCTCAGTGATGTTCCAGTCGCCGTCTGCCGAGATGAGCTTGGCATCGGCGACATTCACCAGTGAATCCTCGGTCAGCGTCAGGGGCTCGGCGCTGGACTCGGAACTGCTGGGAGCGACGGGGCTGGCGATCTCATGCGTCGCTAGGCGGGAGAACAGGAAAAAGCCAACCGCTATCAGCAGGGGCAGCGGCGACGGCCCCCGCCACCCACATTGTCAGTGTCCGGCGGTGGTGGGCCAACCAGCTGTCTCCGAGCAGTTCGCTGGCTCGTCCGGCTGCACGTGCAGCCCTCGCTGGTTTCGTGGGCCCGTCGGTTCGGGCAGGTGGCTCCGGGCGGCTGGGTGTTGCGGTGTCGTTGGAGCGGGTCGGCTTGGCGGCCTCTGACGCCCTAGTGGGCCTCTTCCGGGGAGAGTCATCCCCAGCTCCTGGGGGATTGGTGGGGCCGTTAGCCGGCTGTTGGAAGGGCGAGGGGGCGCAGCGGCTGCTGCGCGGGGCGGTTTCCGCTCGGGCCAGGTGAAGTTCCGGGGGTGTGCTCACCGAGGCAGGGCTGGGAGCGCGTGGTCGAGTGCCGGGGCTCCGCCTCTGATGCGTACCCGTGCGGGGGTTGTCTCATCATTCAGGCCATCCCAGCGGCTCGTGGGAGCCGGGGGAGTCAGGGTGTGTCATGTTCCGGACCAGGCAGGACCGGCGCCGGGATAGCAGTATCCCGACTCCCTTGAGCCTGGGCGTGCGAAGGGGGAGCCGAAGTCCCCGGCAGTGCCGCGTCGGGCCCTGCCCGCAGCCTCGCTGCGTGTATCGTCGACGCCGTCCGGCTGGGCGTCATCCGCCGCGAAAGCTCTGCGGGGACGTTGCTTGCCGGAGTCAGTCATGTTCACCTCCACACGGACATCTGACCGCCAATCGGCGGCACTTCCTGGGTACAGGGGTACCCGTGAGTCAGGTGTTCCGTCGGATTGAAGCTAGGAGTCTGGTGTGGCGGAACGCAGCTCACGGCACCGCACGATCGCTGTTGACGTGGATGAAGCCGCCCGAGCAAGACGTCCTCAGCTGACCCTTCCTTGGTATCTGCTGGCCATACTCGGGGCCCCTGTCCGTGGTTGCGGCGGGATGGCTGCTGCTGGCGGCTCCAGCCGCCCTCGGATGGCTGACGTCCCCTCGCTCCCAGCTCACTCAGGCCATGGGGCTCGCCAGCCACGTCCTGCTGCTGGCCCATGGCTCCCCCGTTGACCTGGGCGGTCAGCATGTCAGCCTCACCCCCTCGGCCTGACAATGATCCTGATCCTGCTGGGGGTTCCGGTGGCATCGCTTGCCGCCCGGGCACGCAGCCCGCTCCCAGGCGGACCCCGACGATACCGGGGAGCTGTGGGTGGACGGGCAGCGGCTGGTGCTGAGGGTCGGTTCGCTCTATGCCGGTGTCATGCAGCAGCCATCACCCTGATGGCGGTGGCGGTTCCCGGCAGCTCAATTGCGCGATCTCTGATCGGGGCTGCGCTTCTGGGGGCGATCTCGGCTTCTGGGGGAGCGGCTCGCGGCATTGGTCACGATCCGCGCCGCACCTGGCCGGCGTGGATCGTGACGGTTCCCGGGCACTCGCCGCGGCCTGTCTCGTCTGCACCGGGGTCGGTGCCACCATGCTGGCGATGGCGCTGGTGTTGCAGCGGGATCGTGTCGCCGCCCTGGCGGATGGACTGGGCGGCGGGGCCTCCGCAGGCATCCTGCTCATCGTGATCCAGCTGGCCTGGCTGCCGAACCTTGTGGTGTGGGCCACCGCCTGGACTCTGGGGGCGGGGATCACGCTGGGGGATGGCTCATTGGTGAGCATGGGAATCAGCGACGTGGGCTTCCTGCCGGCCATCCCCGTCCTCGGGTGGTGCCGCCCTCGGGCCAAGCCGAGTCCCTGCCCTGGTGGTGGCTGCTCGGCGGCGTGGTCGCCGGGGTCGTCGCAGGCCTGATCGTCACCCTCGCCAGACCTGCCAGCCGATTTGACGAGACTACCCTCGTCGGTGGCTTCACAGGGGTTGCTGCGGGTCTGCTGCTGGTGATGCTGGGCTGGTTTGCCTCTGGTGGGCTGGGCAGCCAGCGGCTCGCTCACATGGGGGTTCGCCTGGGAGATCTGGTGGTCACTGCACCCAGCGTCCTGGGACTGTCTGGCCTGATCACCGGGCTCACGGTCGGACTGGTCCGCCGTGAGTGGCCGAAGCCAGCCCCCTCGGGGAGGCCACCAGGAAGCAGCGACGAGTCGGGGCCCAGCCCACAGGCCGTGATGGGGCCGGCAGAGCAGCCCCTACGCGGGTAGCCGGGGCTGGTGGGCGCAGAAGGGCTCCTCCGCCAGATAGTCGCCGGTCATGGCGTAAGCGCGGGCCCGTGAGCCGCCACAGAATGAGCGGTAGGGAGCAGACGCCGCACTTGCCCTTGAGCTGTGTGCGGTCCCGCAGCGACGTGAACAGCGGTGACTCGCGATAGACCTCGCCGATGTCGTCGGTGCGGACGTTCCCGGCCTTGATGGGAAGGAAGCCGGAGGGATAGATGTCGCCCAGGTGGGAGATGAAGAGGAAACCGTCGCCATCGTTGACGTTGCGGGCGCGTCCAATGCCGTCCTGCTGCGAATAGTGCATCCCAGAGGTCAGGACATCAAGGTCTGTGTCGGCCCCAGCCCGCGCCTCTGCGCGTTTCCGCTGCATCACGACCCGCGAGTACTGCGGGGCGGCGGTGGCCTGAGATCGAAGGAGGCGGTCTTCGAGAGATCGTAGAGCTGGTTGAAGACGGCCTCGAAACCCTCCGCCGAGGCCACATCCTCCTTCTTCGCCCGGCCCATCGGCACCAGGAAGAAGACCTCCCAGAACACGATGCCCAGCTCGGTCATGAGCTGGCACATGGCGTCCATGTCATCAAGGTTGGCCTTGCGCACGACGGTGTTCACCTGGGTGGACAGCCCGATCTCCTGGGCCTCGCGCAAGATGCGGATCCCGTGGGCGAAGCTGCCCTCGACACGCCGGAACTCGTCGTGGATGGCTGCGTTGGACCCGTCGAGGGCTCACCGCCAGGCGGGTCAGGCCTGCGTCCTTCAACGCCTGCAACTGCTCACGGCTGGCCAGGGGAGGTCGTCGCGGGTGTGATGGCCATCCGCAGCCCGATGTCGGCCCCGTGCCGCACCAGATCGATGATGTCGGGCCGTTTAAAGGCGTCGCCGCCGGAGAAGACGAACACGACGCGACCGAACTTCCGGACATCGTCCAGCAGCCTGATGGCCTCCTGGGTCGTCAGCTCACCGGGGTTGCGCAACGGCTGCGCCGAGGCACGACAGTGACGGCAGGCCAGGTCACACGCCTGGGTGGTCTCCCAGATCACGATGAAAGGCGCCTTGTCGAAGTCCAGATTGGGGCGGGCCCCGAAGGGCCTGCCATGCGGATGCCCCTGCCCGAGCCGAGTGCGGATGTGCCATGGGGCGACGGTAGCGTCTTGGACGCCGAGGATGTTGTGAGGGTGCATGTCCCCACATGGGGTGCTGTCCCATGGCCATCCTCCGGCCATCCCAGTAGGGGTTGCCGGGTGACGACTCGCGTTGTGGTGCTGGCCTCAGGATCGGGGACGCTGCTGCAGGCGCTCCTCGACGCGACGGAGGGGGAGCCCTGGCCGCTCAGGTGGTGGGCGTGGTCTCGGATCACCCCGGATCATATGCACTGGAGCGTGCGCGTGCGGCGGGAGTGCCCGCCATCGCCCACCCTTTGCCCAGGGGTGCCGACCGGCGGGGCTGGGACGCGGAGCTGACCCGGATCGTCGCGGATCTCGCCCCCGACCTGGTGGCATCCGCCGGATTCATGAAGCTGCTCGGCGAGAGCTTCCTGACGCGATTCGGTGGACGGACCATCAACACCCATCCGGCGCTGCTGCCCAGTTTTTCCCGGGATGCACGGCCCCCGTGATGCGCTGCGTCATGGCGTGAAGGTGTCCGGGGCCACAGTCTTCCTGGTCGATGCCGGAGTGGACACCGGTAAGATCCTGGCCCAGGGGGCTGTAGACGTGCTGCCTGACGACACCGTCGAGACCCTCCATGAGCGCATCAAGGTGGTGGAGCGCCGCCTGCTGGTGGAGACCGTCCGTGCCTGGAACGAAGGAGAGAGATGAACGACCGGATTCCGCTGCGCCGCGCGCTGATCAGCGTCTACGACAAGACAGGCCTCGAAGAGCTGGCCTCCGCGCTGCATGCGGCTGGGGTTCAGCTGGTCTCCACCGGCTCGACGGCCGGTCGGATATCCGCTGCCGGGCTTCCAGTCACCCCCGTCGAGGAACTCACCGGGTTTCCCGAATGCCTCGATGGCAGGGGTCAAGACCCTTCATCCCCGGGTCCACGCCGGAATCCTGGCTGATCGCCGCCTGGAGACGCACGTGACGCAGCTGGGAGAGCTGGGGGTTGAGCCCTTCGATCTGGTGGTGGTCAACCTCTACCCGTTCGAGGCAACCGTCGCCTCCGGCGCAGCCGCCGACGAGTGCATCGAGCAGATCGACATCGGCGGCCCGTCCATGGTCCGGGCTGCGGCGAAGAATCACCCCTCGGTCGCCGTTGTGACCTCACCCGGCCAGTATCCCGGTGTCGTCAGAGCACTCGGCGATGGGGGATTTACGCTCGGAGAGCGCCGAGACCTGCGACGGAGGCCTTCCGGCACACCGCCGCCTATGACGTCGCCGTCGCCTCCTGGATGGGGGCTGCCGTAGCGACCCCACCCGATGACGGCTTCCCCCGACTGGCTGGGCGCCACCTGGGCCAAGGAGCAGGGGCTCCGCTACGGCGAGAACTCCCACCAGGCAGCGGCGCTGTACAGCTACCCGCCCGGCCCCGCCGGGATTGCGCAGGCCACGCTGCTGCACGGCAAGCCGATGAGCTACAACAACTACACCGACGGTGAGGCCGCCTACCGCGCCGCCTATGACTTCACCGAACCATGCGTGGCGATCATCAAGCATGCCAATCCCTGCGGCATCGCGATCGGTGCCGATGTCGCCGAGGCGCATCGCAAGGCCCACGCCTGCGACCCGGTCTCCGCATTCGGTGGCGTGATAGCCACGAACCGTCCCGTGACCGCCGCCATGGCGGAGCAGGTGCGTGAAGTCTTCACTGAGGTCCTCATCGCCCCGGATTTCGATGAGGAATCCCTGCAGATCCTGACGGCAAAGAAGAACCTGCGCCTGCTGAAGGCCGTTCCGTACGCCCACAGGCAGCGTGTCCTCCATGCCATCTCCGGAGGAGCCCTGCTGCAGCAGCCCGATCGCATTGATGCGCCTGGCGACGCCCCCTCCGGCTGGGAGCTGAGGGCTGGGGACCCCGTCGACGAGACCGTCCTGGCCGACCTGGCCTTCGCCTGGCGTGCCTGCCGGGCCGTGAGGGTCCAATGCGATCCTGCTGGCCCGCGACGGCGCCTCCGTGGGAGTCGGCATGGGGCAGGTCAACCGCGTCGACTCCTGCAGGCTCGCCGTCGAACGGGCGGGGGCAGCGGGCAGCTGGAGCCGTCGCTGCCTCGGATGCGTTCTTCCCATTTGCCGACGGCCCGCAGATCCTCCTCGACGGGGGAGTCAAGGCCATCGTGCAGCCCGGTGGCTCCGTGCGTGACCAGGGAGACCATCGACCTGTGCGCGGAACGTGGCGTGGCACTGTATTTCACCGGGACCCGTCACTTCTTCCACTGAGGAGGCCGCAATGGCTGCGAAAAAAATCTGGACGGCAAAGCCACGGCCGAGGCGATCAAGACTGAGCTGGTCGCTCGCGTGGGCAGAGCTGCGTGCCCGAGGATCGTGCCCGGGTTGGCCACGGTCCTGGTCGGCGACGACCCGGCCAGCCAGAACTACGTGCGCATGAAGCACCGGGACTGCGAACAGGTGGGGAATCGCCTCCATCCAGGTGAGGCTCCCGGCCGACGCCACCTTCGTGCAGCTGGAGGACGCGCTGCATGAGCTCAACCAGGATGAGGCCTGCACCGGGTACATCGTCCAGCTGCCGATTCCGAGGCACCTGGACGAGAACCGGGCGCTGTCGCTGATCGACCCCGACAAGGACGCCGACGGTCTCCACCCCATCAACCTGGGGCGGCTGGTCCTCAACGAGCCGGCAACGCTGCCCCTGCACCCCACGCGGCATCGTGGAGCTGGTGCGGCGTCACGGCATCAGTGGCGGGGGACGGAAGTGTGCGTCATCGGCCGCGGGGTGACGGTGGGTCGGCCGCTCGGCCTGATCCTGACCCGGCGGGCGAGAATGCGACGGTGACCCTCTGCCACACCGGCACCCGGGACCTGCCTGAGCACACGCGGCGGGCCGACATCGTGATCGCCGCCGCAGGCGTGCCCGGGATGGTCACGGGCGACATGATCAGGGGAAGGGGCTGTCTGCATTGATGTCGGGGTGAGCCGGGTCAATGGCAAGACTGTGGGGGACTTGGCCCCCGATGTGTGAGGGAAAGCCTCGTGGGTGACGCCAAATCCGGGAGGCGTGGGGCCGATGACCCGCGCGATGCTGTTGAGCAACATCGTTGATCGAGCTGAGCAGATCCATGCGTGACAAGAAGGCGGTGCTGCTGCCCGCGAACCCGTGATCGCTCGTCGCCTCCGTGACGGTTCTCGTCGTCGGGTTCCTGGTGGTGATCGCGGGACACTGGCGACCCGGATCGCTGATCATGGCCGTCGCCATGCTGGCAGCGGGGGGGATGCGGCTGGTCCTGCCCCGGCACATCTCCGGACTGCTGGTGCTGCGCCGTCGCCTGGTTGATGTCGTGATCATGTTGGGGCTGGGGATCTCGATCCTGGTGTTCGCGCTGCTTGTGCCGCCTGGGTCCTGACCCTGTCGTGGAAGACGATAGGCTCAAGGCGGACATACCCGCGAAAAAGAAGGTCCGCACGATGAGCATTGACGCTCCCGTCAAGATCGCTGTGACCGGCGCAGCCGGCAGATCTGTTACAGCCTGCTGTTTAGAATCGCCAGCGGATCTCTGTTGGGGATCGCCCCATCGAGCTGCGGCTGCTGGAGATCACCCCGCCCTCAAGGCGCTGGAGGGCGTGGTGATGGAACTCGACGACTGCGCCTTCCCGAACCTCGCGAACATCGTGATCGGCGACGACCCCAAGAAGGTGTTCGAGGGGCGAACCTGAGCCATGCTGGTGGGTGCCATGCCCCGCAAGGTCGGCATGGAGCGCGGTGATCTGCTGAGCGCAAACGGCGCCATCTTCACGGCCCAGGACGGGCGCTCAATGATGTCGCCGCCGACGATGTGCGCATCCTGGTCACCGGCAACCCGGCCAACACGAATGCGCTGATCGCGCTCAAGAACGCCCGGACATCCCAGCAGAGCGGTTCAACGCCCTGACGCGCCTCGATCACAACCGGGCCAAGAGCCAGCTGGCCGCGAGGTCAGCAGCCCCGTCGGCGACATCAAGAAGATGACGATCTGGGGCAATCACTCGTCGACGCAGTACCCTGACCTGTTCCACTGCGAGGGTGAATGGCAAGAACGCCGCCGAGCTGGTCAACGACGAGGCATGGATTGAGCACACTTTCATCCCGACCGTCGCCAAGCGTGGCGCTGCGATCATTGAGGCCCGCGGTCTGTCGTCGGCGGCCTCCGCCGCAAACGCCACCGTCGAGCACATGCGCGACTGGGTGCTGGACACCCCGAGGGCGACTGGGTCTCCATGGCGGTGCCCTCCGACGGTTCTTATGGAGTGCCCGAGGGCATCATCTCCTCCTTCCCCTGTGTGGTGAACAACGGCAAGTACGAGATCGTCCAGGGTCTGGAGATCGACGCCTTCTCCCGCGCCAAGATCGACGCCTCGGTCGCCGAGCTGACCGACGAGCGCAACGCCGTGACCGAGCTTGGCCTGATCTGATCTCGGCATCACCCTCCAATGAGAAGGCGCCCGGCGGGAGTGCCGCCGGGCGCCGCTCGTGGAGGGTGAGATCTGAACCAAGCTCGCCGCCGAATTCACCGGCTTCCAACCGGGCCTTGACCAGTGACAGGAACCGGGCCGCGTTGGCGCCGTCGATGAGTCGGTGGTCGTAGCTAAGTGACAGGTACATCATGTCCCGGATGGCGATGGAGTCCGCCCCAGGGGATCAGTCACCACGACGGGACGTTTCACCAGCGCGCCGGTGCCGAGTATCGCGACCTGCGGCAGATTGATGATCAGGGGTGTCGAACAACGTCCCGGCCGAGCCGTAGTTCGTGATGGTGAAGGTGCCGCCGCTCAACTCATCGGGGCCGACTTTTCCGGCACGGGTGCGGGCTGCCAGGTCGCCGATGCGCTTGGCCAGGCCCGCCAGGTTCAGGTCCCCGGCGTCATGAATGACTGGCACCATGAGGCCGCGTTCCGTGTCGACGGCGATGCCGATGTTCTCCTGAGAGGCGTAGGTCACAGTCCCGGCGGCGAAATCTGCCGTCGCGTTCACGATCGGCATAGCCTTTAGAGCCTCAATGGTCGCCTTCGCGATGAACGGCAGATACGACAGCGATGCGCCCTCGCGTCTCTTGAAGTCATCTTTGGCGGCCTTGCGCAGCAGGGAGATGGCGGTTAGATCCACCTCGACGGTGGCTGTCAGCTGGGCCGCGACCTGCAGCGACTCGACCATGCGCTCGGCGATGACCTTGCGCATCCGGGAGAGTTTGGCAGTGGTGCCGCGGAGCTTTGTGGCCTCCTCTGACACGGCGACCGGGCCGGACGCCGGTGCGGGCGACGCCGGGGCTGAGGCGGCGGGCGTCGGGGCTGGCGCCTCAGCGGCACGCTTGGCCTGCTCCGCGGCATCCAGCACATCCTGCTTGCGGATGCGGCCGCCGACGCCTGTTCCCTGGATGGAGCCGAGGTCGACTCCGTATTCCGCGGCGAGTTTGCGCACGAGCGGTGTCACGTAGACATCCGGCACCGAGGCGCGGCGGGCAGCCACGTCGGAGGGGCTCTCGGCGGTGGGGCCACCTGCGCCCGAGCAGCCGGAGAGGCAGTCGAGGCAGGGGGCCTCCGGTGCTGCTGATGGAGCCGCGGGTGCAGTTGGGGGCGTGGGGGCCGCGGGCGCCGGGGGCTCAGCGACTGGGGCTGCGGCAGGCGCGGCATCGCCGACGAGGGGCGAGGACCTCTCCGACGGCGGCTGTCTCGTCCTCGTTGACCCGGATCTCCAGGAGGGTTCCGGCGACGGGGAGGGATCTCGGTGTCGACTTTGTCGGTGGACACCTCCAGCAGTGGTTCGTCCACCTCGATGGTCTCGCCCACGGCCTTCAGCCAGCGGGAGACGGTGCCTTCGGTGACCGACTCACCCAGCACCGGAAGCTTGATCTCGGTGGCGTTCCCGGCTGCCATCGGAGCAGCGGGCTGGGCCAGGGGCGGCTGCGGGAGCCGGGGGGCTGCCTGGGGTGCTGCGACAGGCGCAGGTGCAGGTGTCGGCTCTGGGGCTGCGGGCGCCTCGGCGGCCTCTCCGATCACGGCCAGCACGGCGCCGACGGCGGCTGTCTCGTCCTCGTTGACCCGGATCTCCAGGAGGGTTCCGGCGACGGGGGAGGGATCTCGGTGTCGACTTTGTCGGTGGACACCTCCAGCAGTGGTTCGTCCACCTCGATGGTCTCGCCCACGGCCTTCAGCCAGCGGGGAGACGGTGCCTTCGGTGACCGACTCACCCAGTACCGGGAGTGTGACTTCAGTTGACATGTGAACTTGAGCTCCTTTGCGTCTGGCGCGTCGCTATCCGACATAAGCCTATCCCTGTTTCCTCGATCCTGTGGGGAGCATGGCAATGCCGGCGTTGTGATTGTGGTTGCTGGGCTCTCCGGGATGACCCTGTTCGCGAGTGAGCCCGGACGCGAACAGCCATGGGTGTGTGAGACCGCCGCTGATTCCGGATGCCCTGCATAATGTGCTGCGTGGGTTGGTTCTCGAAGCGCAAGGCAGCCGCGCAGGTCGCCAAGGAACAAAAAAATAGTGGCGGATGTCCTGTTGCAGCACTTGGAGGGTTTGTGGAAACCCGCCGCGGCGTGGAGGCCTGGCTGGAACAGCCGACCAGTTTCAACAAGCCGTCGATCCTGCTGATCGCAGCTGACGGTGAGTCCACCCGGCGGGCGATTCCCTCGGTTGCCTTCGGATATGACTTCGCAGCCCGTCATGACATCCCCGCCTATGACGCGGGGGTGGTCCCGTACCCGCAGCGGCTGCGCGAATACGGGACCAGGAACAGGCGCCGCCCTAGCTAGCCAGATTCGTGGCCAGCGCCACCAGGGTTCGGACCGCCACGCCCGTGCCGCCCGCAGGCGTATAGCCGTGGGGGACTCGTCGTTCAGGCGGGGCCTGCGATGTCCAGATGCGCCCAGGGGTGCCCTCTGGGACGAAGCGCTGCAGGGAATGCGGCTGCGACCAGGGGCCCCGCCGTAGCGGTTCTTGCCGCCTGAGCGCAGGTCGGCGACCTCGGATGTGAGGGGCCACGGGCGTCCTCGGTGATCGGCAGGGTGCCAGAAGTCCTCACCGGCGGCCTCGGCGGCGTCGAGGAGCTGGTCAGCGGTGGCGTCATCCCCGCCATCAGGCCCGCGGTGCGCTGCCGAGCGCCACCATGCACGCGCCGGTCAGGGTGGCGGCGTCCACGATCAATCCGGCCTCATCCAGGCCTGCGCGGCCCAGCGCATCGGCCATCACGAGTCTGCCCTCGGCATCGGTGTTGACGTTTTCCACGGTGGTGCCGTCGAGACATGGTGAGAACATCTGAGGAGCGGTAGGAGCTGCCAGATGGCGGGTTCTCGGCCATCGCGGCGTGAGGCGGTGACCTTGATGGGAAGCCCGAGTGTGGCTATGGCCCGGGTGGCTGCCAGCACGGCGGCGGCCCCCGCCATGTCGCAGGTCATCGTGGCCATCTGGCCTGCGGAGCTGATGTCGAGGGCCCCCGAGTCGAAGGTGATGCCCTTGCCGACCAGAGCCAGGTGGAATTTCGCTCCCCGCGGCGCCCAGCTGAGCCGCACGAGCCGCGGGCCACGGGAGGGCCCCCGCCGACGGCGAGCAGGCCTCCGTAGCCGTCCTTGGCCAGGGCCTTCTCGTCGAGGGACCTCGACCCTCACCTTCAGGTTCACGACGCTTTCCCGCGCCGACTCGGCGAAAGTCTCGGGGTACAGCAGATTCGGGGGAGTGTTCACCCAGTCGCGAGCCTGGATCACCGCCGACGCGACCACCTCTGCCCTCTCGACGGCCTGCCTCACCTGCGCACGCCCCGTGACAATGGTGATCGCCGACACTGGGGACTCCGCCGTCTCACGGGCGATGCGGGGAATTCGGTAGGAGCCCAGAAGTGCGCCCTCCGTGGCCGCTTGGGCCAGCTCGGGGTCATTGACCTCCAGCGACACGGCCACGTGCAGCCCATGCGCGTCCTTGAGGCTGCTGGCTTTGCGGAGCGCGACGCCAGCCGCATGCCGTAGAGCCGATGGGGTGGCGTCTGCGTCGCCTAGGCCGACGACTATGATCTGCTGCGGCAGCCGCGGCAGGCAGATGACGCTCCCGAGGGAGCTCTCCGCGCCCAGCCCGAGGGCGGTCTCCAGCAGTGATGAGGGGAAGCGCTTCGACCAGAGCTTCTCCAGGTCTGCGGGGACGCCGACCAGCGTCGGCCTCTCCCCGACGCTCGTCAGGCCGACCACCACGGCGTCGGCGTTCTTGTCAATGCTCTTGGCCGTCTTCAGGACGGGGATGTTGATGCTCACCCAGCCCAGCTTAGAGGGCGACGGTTGGGGGAGAGCTGCCCAGGGGCTGTCTGCGCCGATCTCTCAGAGTCTGCCCGCTGACATCTCATGACGGCCATGCGCAGCGATCAGAAGAAATCATTCCCAGCCCCTGCGTTTCCCGACACTTGTTCAGTAACGAGGCCAAACCTCCGCAGATTCGCCGTTGATAAGGGCAATTCCCTGAATAGTCCTCCTCGAGCGTGTGGATGTGGGTTAGGCGGTTGGGCTGACGAGGGCGAACGTTGGAATTCCATGACGTTTCATGGCGGGACTGCTGTGAGGTGTTGAGACGTGGCGGAGTAACAGGTGCGACATGTCTGATAGCCGTGTTTTTCTCCCCCGCTGGCCAAGGTGAAGCCCCAGATGGGGTTGGTTCTATGGCATGTGGCCGATGGACGTTCTAGCCTTTGGCTCAGGCCACTTGTGCCTTGCGGGGTGGCGGCTGGTCCCTCACCCCACAAGCCATATGTCGGGTCTGCTGGTGGTGCGCAGGCTGGTGGTCAGGTGGCGAACCCCCAGATCACGGCGTCAGCGGCATCGGGGGTGGACCTCGCGGTCGTTCTCCCACAGGCTGACCTCTCCCACGCCTGCGTTGAGGAGGTCGCTCAGAACAGGCTCATCCAGTCCTCAGCCTCCTGCTGGGTGGTGAAGGTGGGCATCAGCTCATGCTGCTCCAGATAGCTGATGTCAGAAGCTTCCTGAGACGGGGCGCCACTGATAGCTCCACGGCCTCCCTCGCTTGATCCTGGGAGCAGGCCGCCGGAAGCGGCGGATCAGCAGAGGCCCGGTTGTACATGTACATCAGCAGTCCCCGCAGCTGTGCTCCCGGCACGCGCTGCAGCAGAAGCCACTTGAAGCTGCGCCACATGGTCCAGGTGTTGATCATGCTCAGGATCAGCAGCACCCAGAGGCCAAAGCATGATCGTCGTGCTGAGCGCCGGAGGAGTTGATCAAGGCCATTCCCGCGGCCATGATCAGGATCATGGCCGGCAGCATGAACTCTGTGATCGTCCAGCGGGCATCCACGAAATCCCGCGCCAGGGTCCGCTCCTCGCTGGCCTCCAGCCGGTCCCACGCCTGGGTGCGCTCTTTCAAGCGGGCCTCCCGGTCGGCCTGCCGCTGCTCCTTCAGGGCTGAGGGTCGGATGCAGGCGCGCCATGCGGGCTGCCTCGGCCTGCTTGCGGGTCATCGTCGGCTCCGTCTTGCGCACCGGTCTGCGGCGCGCGACCTGCACCTTTCCCGATGATGCGGGCGATGCGGTGGCTGGAGACTCCTGGCCGGGTTCCTGTCCCGCATCCCCAGAGGCAGCCGGTGCGGCCTTGGTGGGCCTCGTCTTCGTGGATTCGCTCTCCGGTACGAGACGGGTTCGGCGCTGGGGGTGCGCTCAGCACCTTCTGTCTTGCGCTCATAAGGACGGAACAGTGCCACGGGCTTGGCCTTCTTGTCGTTGGGGCAAAGGTCTCGCCAGTCTACAGTTACCGGAAACATCAGGGATGGAATCAGGGTGATACCCGCTGAGACATGTGGGCTGGCGCGCGGTACGGTTGGAGACATAGACCAGCACCGGAAGGATCCCCATGGCAGGCATCTTTGAGCGGATCGCGCTCATGTTCAAGACCAAGGCGCATAAAAACCCTCGACAAGTACGAGGACCCCCGTGAGACCCTGGACTACTCCTATGAACGCCAACTGGAGCTGTTGCGCAAAGTCCGTCGGGGCGTTGCTGATGTCGCCACCAGTCGTAAACGTGTGGAGATCCAGGCGCAGGCGATGAGCGCCGAGGTGGAGAAATACACGGTCACTGCGCAGCGGGCCCTGCAATCCAACCGGGAGGACTTGGCGCGGGAGGCGCTGACCCGCAAGGCCGCGCTCAGCCAGCAGCTCCAGGATCTCCAGACCAGCACTCCACCCTGCAGGCGGAGGAGGAGAAGCTGGTGCGCGCCAGCACCCGTCTCCAGGCGAAGGTCGATGCCTTCCGTACCCGCAAGGAGACCATCAAGGCCACCTATTCTGCGGCCGAGGCGCAGACTCGCATCAATGAGGGCCTTCACCGGAATCTCCGAGGAGATGAGCAGCGTCCGGCATGGCCATTCAGCGGGCCGAGGACAAGACCATGCAGCTGCAGGCCCGGGCCTCCGCCGTCGACGAGCTCCTCGCCACCGGAGCGTTGGAAGACCCCACGGGTGCGGTCCAGGACGATCTCACCCGCGAACTGGACGCGCTGGCTGCGGGATCCTCCGTCGAGCGAGCTGGCCGCCATGAAGGCGCAGCTTTCCGGGGATCATCCTCATCTCGCCCGAGATCTCAGCCCCCACCACGCCCGTCGGTGAGGCCCGCCCCATGAGGCAGGGGGATCAGGCATGATCGTGCGCATCCTGGGGAATCGGCCAGTGGACGCTGGAGCCAGAGCAGGTTCTTGAGCTGAACGAAATTGATGAGGGCCGTCGAGCGAGCTGTTGACAAAGGCGATCAGGCAGAGTTGCGCCTGGAGCTGGGGCGTCTCGTGGAGGGCTGTTCAGCGTCTCGGGGTGGAGGTTCCCGATGACGTGATCGTGGAGTCTGACCTGGTGCTTCCGATGTCGATGCCAGCCTGGAAGAGGTCCGGGTCTTGTTGGACAGCACATCCGAGTACTACGGTCTGGTGCCGGACAGTCATCCGCTGGAGGGGATGCCAGCCTCGATGCAGAGGTCGACGTGACATCCGCCGACGGCGCGTGAGGGTTCTCGTCTCCTGTGACCGCATCGGGACGTCTCGGCCCCGCCGAGGCGTCCGATGTCTTAACGAGGGCCTTTCAGGAACGAGGGGCCCAGGTCGCGGTGGCGCCCATGGCCGGTGGGGAGAGGACCTGGCTGGGGCCATGGCGCGTTTCGAGCCCGAGGCCAGTCTGACCACGGTGGGCGCGGTGACGGAGTTGCCGACGGCATTGGCACAGCGCCCCGACTACCTGGACGTCACGGCCCCTGCCCCCACCGTCCCTGAGGAGCTTCTCGCCCTGCCTGTCGCTGATGGGAGGGGCGTCACCGTTGTGGTGCCTGACGCGGAGGTCGGGCGGCGTCTCACTGAGGGCTTCAGGGGGCGCTCGCCGAAAGAGGGACGCCAGGCCGGGGGTGATCCTGACCGACATTCTGGCCGCGGATGCCGCAGCCGAGGACTGGCTGGCCCGCATCGGCGTTGAGGACGAGGCGCCCGCAGGAGCCATGGGAGGTCTTGGCGCCTGGGCCATCGCCCAGAGCGCACAGGGTCGCATCAGGGCTTGACCTCTGCATTGACGGCTACCGGCTCCGGGAGGTCGCCGCCAAGGCCGACCTGATCGTCACGGGAACCGACACGCTGGATTTCCACCACCGCGGGGAGGGTGGTCCGGCGACTCACGCAGGTCGCAACGCAGGCCCTCACCCCCGTCATCGTGGTGGCGGGTCGCAACTCGTCTCGGCCCGGGAGCTTCGCCTCACCGGGATTGAGGAGGCCCATGCCGTCGCCCCCACAGGTGTGGGCGAGACGAGCGTGGGACAGGTGGAGCTGCGCAATCTGGCCGCGCGCGTGGCAGCCACATGGACTTGGTGAATCGACCGACGTGCTTACAATATTCTCGTGACTGAATCCCAGACTGTTTCCCAGGGCGTCCTACTCACCGATGTCGCCGTCGCAAAGGTCCGTTCCTGCTGGAGGCTGAGGGACGAGACGACCTCAGCCTTCGAATCGCCGTGCAGCCGGGTGGCTGCTCAGGCCTTCGCTATCAGCTGTACTTCGACGACCGCGATCTCGATGGTGATGTCGCCACCGACTACGACGGCGTCAAGGTCGTCACCGACAAGATGAGCGCCCCCTATCTCGGAGGGCCTCCATCGACTTCGTCGACACCATCGAAGCAGGGCTTCACGATCGAGAACCCCAACGCCCAGGGGTGCCTGCGCCTGCGGCGCTCCTTCCACTGATCAGAGTTCCGCAGGCGCAGGGGCGTCCGGGGTCACCAGCTGGTGGCAACCGGTCGCCCCTCCTCATGCCCAGGCCCGACTGCACGCCGATGACGGCCCGGTCCGTGAACTCCGCGAGTCCTGGCACCGGCGTAGGTGGCGGAGCTGCGAACCCCCGAGGGTGATCCAGTCCAGCAGATCCTCAACGCCGGGACGCTGCGGATCCAGGTACATCCGTGAGGAGAGATCCTCCTCGAACAGGGCGGCGCGGGCCCGTTCGAAGGCCGACTGCTCCCGTGTGCGCTGACGCACAGCCCTGGCCGACGCCATCCCGAAGCTCTCCTTGTAGGCGCGAGACTCGTGGTCGAACAGCAGATCGCCGGTGGCCTCATGGGTGCCCGCGAGACCAGGGAGCCGATCATCACCGAACCGGCCCCTGCAGCCAGAGCGAGAGCCACATCCCGTGGATGCCGCACCCCACCGTCGGCCCAGATGGCGCGACCCAGCTCCGCGGCGGCCGCAGAGCATTCGAGAACCGCCGAGAACTGCGGGCGGCCGACGCCCGTCTGCATCCGGGTGGTGCACATCGCTCCGGGACCCACACCCACTTTGACGATGTCAGCACCTGCGGTGACCAGGTCGTGGACCCCGTCGGCGGTGACGACGTTCCCGGCGACGATCAGCACACGACGCCCTGTGGCCTCCTCCGCCTGGTCGCGGACGGTACGTGCCAACCCCAGAGCTGAGATCATCTTCTCCTGATGTCCGTGGGCAGTGTCCACCACCCAGTACATCCGCCTCCGCCTCAAGTGCGGCGCGTGCCTTGGCAGTCACGTCACCGTTGATTCCGATGGCGACGCCGGCCCGCAGCCGAGACTTGTGATCTAGGGGCGGGTGAGTAAATCGCCGAGCGGGCGCCCCTTGCTGGTCATCGATCCCCACGAGCTGCTCCTGCCCGTTGACCGCCAGCGCCACCTTCTGGTGACGTGCCGACAGAGTGTCGAAGACCTCCTTGGGTGCGGCCTCAGGGCTCTACCAATGTGATGTCGGTGGTCATGATGTCACGGGCCTGTGTGAATCGGTCCACGCCCTCTGCATCCTGGGGGTGGAGCAGACCGGCAACCCTCCGCGATCCACCACGCGGCCACCCCGTGTGAGCGTCTCCCCATGAGGGTCAGGGCCTCACCCACCGTGGTGTCCGGATCGACCGTGACCGCCGTGTCGAAGACGGGATGGGCGTGTTTGACCCTGTGGATGGATGTTGCGACCACGTCGAGGGGGATGTCCTGCGGGAAGATCGCCAGGCCGCCGCGCCGGGCCATGGTCTCTGCCATCCGTCGCCCGGACACAGCTGTCATGTTGGCGGCGACCAGGGGCAGTGGGGTCGCCAGACCGTCGGTGGAGGTCAAGTCCACGTCAAGCCGGGAGGACACATTCGACCGGCTCGGAACCATGAAGACATCGGAATAGGTCAGGTCGTTTGCGGGCTGCTCATGGAGAAAACGCACGGCTCCAGTATGGCCCTGCCAGGGGAGCGCATGTGGCCTATGGACCGAATGGGCGATGTGACGCATATGGGGGATGTCATCACAGAGGGTGTCTCACCTCCCATCACAACCATCGGCTCTCAGCCGACTGTCCTGAGACTGCGGCGGGTGCGGCTACGATGTCGTCAGGCAGTCAATAGCTGGCGTGGCTGGTTGTGAAGGAGAGACCATGAGCGGCGAGACCATCCGGGTCCTGTTGTTTTCCGGCGACCGCACTGTTCGAGAACAGGTGCGGCTGGCTCTTGGACGCAAGGTGGCGTCTGATCTTCCCCCTGAGGTGGAGGAGGTCGCGACGGGGCCTGCCCTGCTGAGGAAACTCGACGCTGACGCCGGCTACGGGCTCGTGATCATGGATGGTGAGGCCCAGCCTGAGGGCAGGTTCGGCCTGGCCCATCAGATCAAGGAGGAATACACGCACTGCCCGCCCGTGCTGCTGCTGGTCGCGCGTTTCGCCGATGCCTGGCTCGGCACATGGTCGCGGGCCGAGGCCTTGTCTGCCTATCCTGTGGACCCCATCCGGCTTCCTGCGCAGGGTGGCTGAGCTGCTCCGGGTGCATGCCGCATGACGTGGACATGGCCGAACATTCTGACTGGCCTCGTGCGTCGTGAGGGGCTGGAGGCCGAGGCCGCCCAGTGGGCGCTCAGTGAAATCCTCGGGGGACGGGCCAGCGATGTGCAGCTGGCAGCCCTGCTGGTCGCCCTGCGAGCCAAGGGAGAGACCGAGGACGAGATCGAGGGGTTGAGCTCAGCTATGCTCGCCAATGCGCTGCCCATCAGCCTGGACCGCGAATCGGTGGATGTCGTCGGCACCGGCGGAGACCGCGCCAACACCGTGAACATCTCCACCATGGCTGCGCTCGTCGCCGCGGCCGCCGGGGCGAAGGTGGTCAAACACGGCTCCCGGGCGGCGTCCTCGCAGTCTGGAACTGCGGACACCCTTGAAGCTCTCGGAGTCAACATCGTGCTGGACCCGGTGCGGCAGGCCGCGGTGCTGGACGAGGTGGGCATCTATGTTCTGTTTGCGCAGCTCTACCACCCCTCCATGAAGCATGTGGCTGGAGTGCGCAGACAGCTGGGCATCCAGACAACTTTCAACTTCCTCGGTCCTCTGTCCAATCCTGCGCGTCCCCGGGCCATGGCCCTTGGCGTCGCCAATGACGCCATCGCACCCGTGGTCGCTCGGGTCTTGGCGGGCCGTGGCGTCCGGGGCCTCGTGTTCCGTGGCTTCGATGGCCTGGATGAGCTGACCACCACATCGCCCTCAGACGTGTGGCTGGTCTCCGACGGCAGGGTGCACCGCACCACGCTGGATCCCGAGGAGTTGGGGCTGCAGCCGGCTGCCCCCGCCGACCTGACCGGTGGGGATGCCGCGCACAACGCTCAGGTGATGCGGGAGTTGGTAGCCGGCAGGGCGGGGAGCTGTTCGCGACATCGTGTGTCTCAATGCCGCAGCTGCCTTGCTTGCCTACCGGGGTGTCAGCGCCGTCGTTCCGGTCGCTGAGCAGCTGGCTACCACCCTCGATGACGTCAACCGGGTCATCGACGATGGCTCAGCGCAGGCCAAACTCGACGCCTGGATTGAGGCCACCAACCGTTCCTAACTCACCCACAGCGCTGCCACGAGGGGCCGAGCCAGAGAGAGGGGCCGTACGGGAAGGGCGTTGCCATGCCACCTCTGGCTGCGTGAATGACGGCCCAGACAGCTCCGATCGCGGTGCCCGCCACCAACGCCGCAGTGAATCCCTGGACGCCCAGGGGCCGGCCGCAGCACCGGTCAGCAGACCCAGCCGCACATCACCGAACCCGAAGGTCCTGGAGAGCCGCCACACCAACCACAGCGCCCCGGCCATGACCAAGGAACCCAGCAGTGCACCAGTGGCCGCTGCGGGCGCCAGCCAACCCATCGCCGCCACCCCGACCGCGACCTGAACGGTGGTGATCCAGTGCAGGCGTTTCGGAAGCCATGTGGTCTTGAGATCCACCCAGACCAGAGCGCCACCCGCGCCCAGATAACCGAGCCACAATGGCAGCTGCTGTGTTGGGAGATGCCAGAGGGAGAGGGCGCGAGACGCCAACGATGATCGCGAGCAGAGCGGCATCGGGCAGGCGCGCCACAGCGCGTAGTCCGGTGGGGCCTCCCCGGGGCCGAGTGAGAATGGCAGCCGCGGCACCACCCACAGCAGGTGGGCCGCGGCTGCCAGAGCACTGGCCAAGGCCAGTGCGATGATGATCAGCGCTGGGCCTTCGTGAACCCTGCGGCCAGGGCCGCCTCCTCAGGAGTTGAACCAGACCTCGGCGATCGTCAGCTCGTAGCCCCGGGTGCCGGGGACATGATATTTGCGGGAGCGATCGTTGCCCTTGATGATGAAGCCCTCCGGCGGATTCGGCCCTCATAGGCCCCCTCTCCGTAGCTCTCGGCGGGGCGGGGCTCAGCTGCCAGGGGTGGTGGCGTCACCGGTGGCTGCCTGCGCGGCGGACTCGTTGAACTTCGCGGCTGTGGCGAAGGTGTCGTTGTTGTTGATGTAGGCGCGTGACGGCTCGTGCGCAGTCCAGCCGTCGTCCTTCGGGGTCAGGAAATGACGCACTGCGGCGACGGCTCCGGCGATCAGGGTGCCGAAGAAGACGAACTTGACGAATCCCTGAACTTTCCGCCCTTCTTCTTGACTGGCGTGACGACGGCCCTGTGTCCGGCCGCCTTGTGGAGAGCCTCCTGTAGGTTCGGCAAGACTTTTCCGGTCAACGTCTCATGGGCTGCGTCAACAGCCGGCGGGACCTTGTTCAGCGCATCACGGATGACGGGCTCCCAGTCATCCAGATGCTTCGAGGCGAAGTTTGCGGTCCGCTTGCCCGCCTCGCGGGCGACAGGGACAGCTCTGCGCTGCGCCTCGGCCAGGATTGCGGCGGCCTTCTCGACGGCTTCGTCCCAGATAGTGCGTCCAGTTTCCGCGGCGGCGGCGGCAGACTCCGCGGCGGCCTTGGTCAGTCGTGACTTTTTCACTGATTCCTCCAATGGTTGGCTCGTGATCGAGCACACACAACGGTACCTGCTGCTTGTGTTGAACCTCAGGCCTGCCCATGAAAAATTGAGTGGAGTCGCGACGGGCCTCCTGGCAGTCACAGGGCCGCATGCCTCGTGGCTGAATCCCCGGATGTGCGACTGCGTGTAGGTTGTGGGCATGAGCACAGCAACTCTTCACACCACCAAGGGGGACATCGTCATCGAACTTTTCGACGACGATCCCCGAAGACGGTAGCCAACTTTGTGGGATTGGCCGGGGAACCAAGGAATACCGCGACGCCACCACTGGTGAGACCAAGACCGGCAAGTTCTACGATGGCCTCGGTTTCCACCGAGTCATTGACGGATTCATGATCCAGGGTGGCTGCCCCCTGGGAACTGGCACCGGTGGACCCGGATACCGGTTCGAGGATGAATTCCACCCCGAGCATTCCTTCAACCGTCCCTACACTTCTGGCGATGGCCAACGCAGGGGCCTGGAACCAATGGCTCGCAGTTCTTCATCACGGTGGCCCCCACCCGCACCTGAACCGTCGCCACACCATCTTCGGTGAGGTGAAGGATCCCGCCAGCCAGGCTGTTGTCGACGCCATCGCCACCACTGAGACTGATCAGCGCGACCGGCCCGTCACACCGGTGGTGATCAACTCGGTGACGCTGGCCTGATCCAGCGCGCAATGCACTGGCCAGGCCCAGTCGCCGGTGGTGGCGAGCAGCCTCACCCAGGGGACTCCAGCCAGTCTGCGATGTGTTCCGCCTCCTCGAAGCTCCCGGCGGGCAGGCTGCCGGGAGCTTCGAGGACAGCTTCCGCCAACTGGATCATCGACTCTGCGGCGTCGCGCACCTGTGTGGTGCGGGCATGCGTCACGGCCGCGAGCTTCCCGAAGCGAATGACGTGGATTGCCCAGCCGTCTCGCTCCGGGGCGGCGGCCACCCAGCTCACTGCAGCCTGCGATGGAGCAGACCCGGTGAAACCGCCTGGAGACCTCGTGGGCTGCGATCAGCCGACGAGTCAGGTCCCCGGCCTCCTCGAAACGCTCCTGGGAGATCAGCCTGCCGAGCCGCGGCGCCGCAGAACCCAGCAGGGTCCCGGACATCACCCGCGAAGGTGCGAGCCAGCCGCTGCACCCTGTCGGCGTATTCCTCCGCACCCTCACCCAGCTCACATGGCGCCGGGCATCGAGTCAGCTCAGCCAGGGTGCAGGGGATACTGGGCGTGCGTGCCGACAGCCGTTGTCGGCAGGCGCGGATCCCGAGGTGTCCTGCAGCGCCTGGGCCACCTCAGCTGCTGCCGAGTAACTGTGGAATGGCCCCCAGAAGGCATCCCCATCGCCCAGTCTGCGCACGGTGGCCAGCCGGGGGAAGGGGCTCGTGAGTCAGTGTGAGCCACAGCAGCTGATGCTGCTTCCGTGAGCAGCGGTTGTACCGGGGGACCTTCCCGCAATCATCCGCAGCTCCCGGACTTCAGCCTCAGATCTGTTGCACACCTGAGGCCTCTGACCCCGGTGGCCACCTGGACCATCTCGTGGATGTGGCTCCGCTTCTCGGCAGCGGAGAAATACGAGGCGATCCGCTTGCGAAGGCTCCGGGATTTGCCGACGTACAAGATCTCAGTGCGGGGTGAGCCATCGGTATCTGCGCCCGCGTGCTCGAACCAGTAGATGCCCGGGGCGTCGGGCATTTCCCTGGCCCATATGCGCTTCGCGCGTCGGTCGGGGGTGACGTGGGAGAGCAGCTCCTGAAGGTCCTCCACTGTGTCCACCCCGAGGTTGCCCACCCGTTCGAGCAGGCCGTGGAGCACGTCAGCGGTGGCGTGGGCATCGCTGAGGGCTCTGTGATCAGGCTGGGTGGCTGAGCGGAAATGGGCGACCAGGGTGCTCAACTTGTAATTGCGCACCTCCCCTCTCGTAAGGGTCTGCCGCGCCAGGGCAACAGTGTCGATCACCGTGAACCGTGGCCATCCGATCCCGAGCGACTGCGATGCCCGCTTCAGGAAGCCCAAGTCGAAAGGGGCATTGTGGGCCACGAGCACGCTGTCGCCCGCGAACTGGAGAAAGCTGGGCAGGACGGCTCCCAGAGGCGGCGCAGCGGACACCATTGAGTCGGTGATCCCGGTCAGCAGCTGGATCATCGGTGGAATGGGAGAGGTGGGCCTGACCAGGGTCTGGAAGTCTCCCGTCACCTCCCCGCCGCACACCTTCACGGCCCCGATCTCTGTGATCTCGGCTTTGGCGCCGGCTCCCGTGGTCTCCAGGTCAACCACACAGAAGGTCGTCTGGCTGAGATGGGTTCCCAGGTCATCGAAGCTGGGTTGCTCCTGTGGTGAGCGCTGTGCCGGGTGCATGGGCAGAGACGCTAGCCGCGAGCCCCGACAAAATATCAGCGCCTCCTGCGAGGGCGGCGTGCATGCATGAGCTGGTGATCGACGGTGACTGCTGCGTGGCCTCGGCTGCCGGGAGCGCTGCATGGGCTGCCCGCTGGCTGATGGTGTCTCGATGCCGTCTCGCGGAGGGCAGAGCAGGAGGCTCTGCAGTGGCGTTGCTCCAGGTCAGGGCTGATCCCGCCCCTGAGGTTGCGGTTTGGGAATGGTCTAAAGGTCGTTTAAGATTCTCTCAGCCTCATTCCCGAGTGTCTGGAGAGCATGAGTGAAACACTTCCGCGTGGGTCTGGTGGGCCTGTTGGTCGCCACGAGCGTCATTTTTCGTCCCATCGGCGTCCGCTGACCCGGATGCTGTCAAAGCGGCAAAAAGCCGATCTGGATCGAATCCATGAGGAGTCCGCCGCGTTGGATGCCCAGATCATTGAGGCGGCCTCACGGGCCTCAGATGCGGAGACGAAGCTCGCATCGCTCGATACTGATCTGGCCGCCCAGGAGGAGAAGGTCGGCAAGCTCGGTGACGATCTCGGCGATCTTGCGATGCTGCAACTCAACAGCGGGGGACTCGACATCACCAGTCAGCTGCTGAGCAGTGGCACTGATTCGAGCTTCCTGTCGGGGCTGTCCACCATTCAGAACGAGACAGACCGAAGCAACTCCGATCTCCAGGCGCTGCAGGTGGAGCAAGCTCGCCTGGATGTCCTCCGCGACGACCAGGAGTCCACCACCAAGTCCCTCCAGGAGGACAAGGCCGCCAAGGAGCGTCTCATGGAGGACTATAAGGAGAAGGAGGCCGAGGCGCAGGCGGTCTTCGACCGCTTGAACGCGGAGGAGCAGGAGCGACTCCGAGAGCTGGAGCGGCAGCGCGCGGCTGAAGAGGCTGCACGGCAGAATGCCTCCCCTCACCGAGCCCCGGTGGTGACGACAAAGGCCAAACCTGAGGATCCACCCGTCTCCGAGGGCGGCGGCGGATCTGATCGGGCCTCCCAGGCCCCTGAGCGTCGCCATGTCCAAGCGAGGCTCCTCCTATGTCTTCGGCGCCACAGGCCCTGGCTCTTTCGACTGCTCCGGTCTCATGGTGTACGCCTACAAGCAGGTGGGCATCTCGCTTCCGCGGACATCCAATGCGCAATACGGTGCAGGGCTCGGCTGTCTCAAAGGGAGATCTGCGTCCCGGTGACCTCGTGTTCTACTACGGCAGCCTCAGCCACGTTGGCATGTACACAGGCAACGGCCAGATCGTGCACGCAGCCAACCCACGCAGCGGGGTCGTGGTCGCTGGACTGGACTCAATGCCCTACGTGGGTGCTCGTCGCGTCGGCTGATACCGAACGCGATGTGGTACGGATTCTTCAAAGCACGTTCTGTTCCGTCCGCTGGTCCGTTACGGTTTTCGCGCCCGCATCGTGGGGGCTGAGAATGTTCCGGTAGGTGGCGGCGCCATCCTGGCCAGCAACCACATCGCCACGATGGATCCGGTGGTCATCCCCGCGATGCTGCCCCGGAAGGTGACCTTCCCCGCGAAGCGTGAGCTGTTCGAGGGCAACAAGGGCATCGGATCAAAGATCGTGGCGTGGTTTCTGAAGGCCATCGGGATGGTTCCCATGGACCGTGGAGGAGGTCGAGCCTCGGCGGCTTCCCTTCGAGCCATATTCGAAGTGCTGGACAGTGGCAAACTGGTTGGCATTTTTCCCGGAGGGACCCGTTCCCCGGACGGACGTCTCTACAAGGGCAAGACCGGCATGGCCCGCATGGTGCTCGCCTCAGGGGCCCCCGTGCTGCCGGTGGGGCTCGTCGGAACCCAGACGGTGAAGGGCTTTCTCGGGATTCCCTGGGTGCGGCGTCCCATCGTGATTGTGGGAAAGCCCCTCGACTTCTCTGATCTGCAAGGCATGGAGAGTGAAACCCGGATCCTCCGCTGGGTGACGGAGGAGGTGCTGGCGGCGATCCAGGAGCTCACCGGCCAGGGAATACGCCGAGCGTCTACGCCACGCGCGTCAAATACGGCGACCTGAAGGAGACGGGGTCCGACGAGTTCCTGCTTCCCGACCCGGCGGCGGACCCAGACCGGTGGTGACGGACGAGTGAGCTTGGGGCCGCCTCCCACCTCAGCGCGCCTGGGCTGGCTCCAGGCGGCTTCCTCCTGGTTTCGCAAGGACTACGACGTTCTGGGACGTGTCTTCGTCGTCACATCGACGGTGCGGATCGTGCTGGGCATCCACCTGCTGGTGGTGAATCTCTGGGTCGTCTACCCGAATGCCCACAACAAGGCCGGTCTTCTCGCAGCATTGGCGGTTGCCACCGCCTGGACCACATTCGTGACAATGCTGCTTCGGCGTCCCACGGCACGCAGCCTGTGGGTCCATCTCGCCGACGCCGCGGTCACCTGTTCGCTCATCCTGGCAGCCCCTCTGGTGACACACCATCCATACGCTGACCTGTCGCTGGCGATCTTCTGGATGGCAGGCTGCTCGCTCTACGCGGCTGTTCTGCGAGGGCCGGCAGTGGGCATCGCATCCACCGTCGCGACGTCCATGGCGATGTTCGCCACTCCTCCACGGTTCACACTGGCTCGCTGCGATGTGTCCCTGGCGATCCTCCTGATGTCGGTCTGCGCCGGTGTGCTCATCACGCAGTTCAAGCACACCATCACTGAGCAGGAGCGGGCGAGAATTCGCTCCGTCGCACTCGGGGAGCGGGAGAGGCTCGCGAGAATCGTGCACGACGGGGCTTTGCAGGTTCTCGCGCTGGTGGAGCGGGAGGGACCCGACCTGGGACCCCGGGGAGCTCGTCTGGCGGAGTTGGCGCGACGATCGGAGAACCAGCTGAGAAACCTGATCAGGGATCGCGAGATCATTGATGAGGCCACCACCATGCACGTTGACTTGGCTGCGCAATTGGACAAGTATCAGAGTGGGACCGTGACGGTGTCGACGATGGCGAGGCAACGTCATGGTGCCGAGGCTGATCGCTGAAGAGGTTGAGGCCACTTTGATGGAGGCCCTGAAGAATGTGGACAGGCATGCCGGGCCGGGTGCCAAGGCATGGGTGTTGCTGGACCAGGAGGACAGCTCCGAGATCATCCTCTGGGTACGTGATAACGGTGTTGGGATGGATTTGTCGGAGGTTGATTTGGCTGGCGATCGCGGAAGGCTTGGGGTTCGCAACTCCATTGTGGGCCGGGTCGCTGCCCTCGGGGAACGGCGACTGTTAAGTCCAGTCCTGGCTTGGGAACTGAGTGGGAACTGCGGTTCCCGGTGAGAGTCAGTGAGCCGTGAGCGGCATGGAGCGTAGCCGCGTGATGCTGGTGGATGATCACCCAATGTGGATTGATGCACTTGGTGAGGACCTCACGGAGGAGGGCTTCGAGGTCGTGGCCTCGGCCAAGAACGGCACCGAGTGTCTGCAACGGGCTCGCGCGACGCGCCCCGACGTGGTGGTGATGGATCTGCAGATCCCGGACCCGGATGGTGCAACCTGCACGGAGCTGCTGGTCCGGGAGTTTCCCGACCTCCAGGTGTTGGTGATGTCCGCCAGCGGTGAGCGCGACGATGTGCTGCGTGCGATGAAGGCCGGCGCCAGAGGCTACCTGGTGAAGTCGGCGTCGAAGGCTGAGCTGATAGAGGGCGTGCGCCGCACCGCTGCCGGGGATGCGGTCTTCACCCCGGGACTTGCAGGGCTGGTGCTGGGCGAGTTCCGTCGCATGGTCAACGTTGCCCGCAGCCATGATGACGATGGCCCTGTGCTGACCACGCGGGAGGTGGAGGTGCTTCGCCGGGTGGCGAAGGGCCTGGCCTACCGGGAGATCGCCGAGGAGTTGTTCGTCTCCCACCGCACTGTTCAGAACCATGTGCAGAACGTGTTGCGGAAACTTCAGCTGCACAACCGTGTCGAGCTGACCCTGTATGCCATCGACCAGGGACTTCATGACCCAAACCAGTGACAGGTGCCACGTCGCTTTGAGGTAGTCTTCCCGCCATGTCATCTATGATGTCCCGGGCCGAACTGCGCTCTCTTCCGTTGGTCCAGCAGCCAGAGTATCCGGATGAGTCAGCGCTCGACCACGTGATCGACACGATGGAGCAACTACCACCCCTGGTGTTCGCGGGGAATGTGACGATCTGCGTGAGCGGCTGGCAGAGGTCGCGGAGGGCAGGGGCATTTCTTCTGCAGGGGTGGGGACTGCGCGGAGTCCTTCGAGGCTGTGACCGCCCAGAACATCAAGGGAAGCTGCTGGTTCAACTCTCCATGGCAGTGGTCATGACCTACGCCGCGCAGGTGCCGGTGGTGAAGGTGGGACGCATCGCCGGCCAGTACGCCAAACCTCGCAGTAAGGACACGGAGACCCGCTCGGGGGTCACCTCCCCAGCTACCGGGGGATGCCATCAATGGTTTCGAGTTCTCCGCCGCATCACGGATCCATGACCCGGGCGCTTGGTGCAGGTCTACAACGCCTCCGCGGCCACCCTCAATCTGGTGCGGGCCTTCGTCAAAAGGCGGTTTCGCGGATCTCAGGGGAGTTCACACCTGGAACCGGGATTTCGTCGGAAATTCGACGACCGAGGTGGCCTATCAGCAGCTGGCAGCGGAGATCGACCAGGCGCTGGCGTTCGCGGTGGCCTGTGGCGTCGATGACAGGGCCCCTGTCCACCATCGACTTCTACGCCTCCCATGAGGCTTTGCTCCTAGAGTATGAACGTGCTCTGACGAGGTCGACTCACGCTCCCAGCAGCTGTACGGCTGCTCGGGCATATGCTCTGGATCGGGGAGCGCACCCGGCAGCTGGACGGCGCGCATGTCGAGCTGCTGCGTCGCGTCCGCAATCCGCTGGGAGTCAAACTCGGTCCGACGACCACACCGGAGGACGCCATCGCGCTGGCCGATCGCCTGGATCCGGACCGGGTGCCCGGCAGGATCACCTTCATCACCCGGATGGGTGCTGGCAGGGTGCGTGACGTGCTCCCGAGGGTGGTCGAAGGGTGGGAGTCCACTGGCCGCAAGGTCGCCTGGGTCTGTGACCCGATGCAGCAACACCTTTGAGGGCCGCCAATGGGTACAAGACCCGGTCCTTCGATGATGTGGTGGAGGAGGTTCGTGGATTCTTCGATGTCCACGATGCCCTGGGCACGTGGCCGGGTGGTCTGCACGTTGAGCTCACCGGCGATGACGTCACGGAGTGCCTTGGGGAGCGGTCCCGCTGGGAGAAGCCGACCTGGCCAGCCGATGCGAGACGGTCTGCGACCCGCGGCTGAACCGCAACCAGAGCCTGGAGTTGGCCTTCACCGTCGCGACACGCCTGAAGGAGGGACGCAATGGCCGGTCTAATCCGGTTCAGGCCTTCCAGGCCCGTGATCTCTAGCGCTGCGTGACGGAAGTTCGTCAGTGGGGAGGCGGTCCCAGGGTGGATGATGTGCCACGGCAGCCGAGCGAAATGGTACTGGGTGTGCCGTGAGTGAGGGCGAACGAAGCCAGGGCGCGCAGCGTCCGGGGCCGAAAAGATGCCAGGAAACCTCCCATACCATGGGTTGACCCCGAGGCCTCGCAGCACGTGTCGTGCTGAGGCGGCTCGAGTGTCTGCGACGTGCACGTCGCCGCAACTCTTCGACTAGGGGCGTCGAGGGCGCTTCGTGCGACCACTGGGCCAAGCCGTCAGCAGCAGGGGCAGTGACTACCAGCGTGCCGCCGGTCAACACGTGCCAGGACAGATTCTCCATGCCGAAGCCGATGGCGAATCCAGCTGCCCATACGGGTTCCGAGCACATGATCACCGCTGACGTGGTGGCTGGCACATAGCTCTGCGCCCAGCTCTGCAGGAACAGAGTCACTGCGCCGCAGAAGATCCCCAGGTACAGGATCGGCAGCCACACATCCCACGATGAGGGCATGTGGTAATCCACGAAGGGCATGAACAGCAGGGCGCCGCCAGCGCCGCTGAGCGCCTGCATCAACGTCAGAGATTGGACGGTCTCGGGCTGCACCCAGCGGCCCAGCAGCACGATGTGCAGGGCGAAGAACACCGCGCTCAGCAGCGTCAGGGCAGCGCCGAAGCCGAAACCAGCCCTCGCCGCTGCCGTGCCCCATTGCCAGGATGCTGATGCCGCTCACCGTCAGGAAGATCGCCACCCAGATACGCCGTGTGGTGCGCTGCTTCAACAGCAACGGCGTCAAGACAGCTGTGAACACCACATAGCTGGCGGTGATGAATCCCGACAGGGACGGGGAGTGTATTCGAGACCCACCATCTGCAACGCCAGACCAGAGTTGAAGATCAGACCCAGCGCAGCTCCCCTGCAGACAGGTCTCACGTCTCATCCGCAGATGAGGCGGGAACGGAGGCAACAGGCACAGCGCCGTCAGCAGAAGCCGGGAGATCAGCAGATCTGCAGGAGTCATCGCCGCATAGGCGCCTTTGGCCACCACCACGGTTGAGCCCCAGGCAGCTGCCGCGAGGAGCAGCGCGGCAGGTGGCAAGACATGGCGATTAAGGCTCACGCGCTTAGCTTAGAGGCTCCGCTTCTGAGCCGGTGCGCAGGAGTGCGGCCAGCGCGATCATGGCAAGCAAGACGGTGTGCTGTGATCAAGATTCGTAGACTGTGATAGTGCTGCCCTTCGGGGCCTGTGAACCCGCCTTCGGGTCGGTGTCTGAGACGAGACCAGCCCCGATGGGGAAGGCGGGATTGGGCTTGACCTCCACCTCGAAACCAGCGGCCTCAAGCCTCTTGCGGGCCGTCTCCAGTGCGGTGGAAGCGGACATCAGGCACCGTCACCATCTCAGGTCCCAGAGACTTCACCAGCTTGATGGTGTCCCCTTTCTTCCCTGTGCCGCTCGATGGGGTCTGCGAGCTGACCATGCCCTCGGCGACGGTGGTGGAGTGCTCTCGGAGACCTCCACGGTGAACCCCAGCGAGGTCAGCTCCCTCTGGGCGGTGTCGACGCTCTGGCCGGTGAAGTCCTTGATCTTCAAGGGCTCCGGTCCCTTGCTCACCACGAGGTTGACGGAGGTTCCAGGGGAAGCATTGCGCCGGCAGGCTCGCTGGTGGAGATGATCTTGCCGGACTCAGCCTCCGCCGACCACACCTCCTTGACCTCACCCACCTTCAGCTGGACCGACTCGAAGGCTGCGCGGGCATCATCGACCGTGAAGCCGACTACTGCGGGCATCGCGTAGCGCTCCGGGCCCTTCGAGATCGTCAGGGTGACCTTGCTGCCCCGGGGGGCGCGCATCCCCCCGGAGGGGTCTGTCCTGATGACCGAACCCGCTGCCACGTCCTCGGGTATTCATCCACCGTCGTGAAGTCCAGGTCGTTGGCCTGCATGGCCTGACGGCCTGCTCACGGGGTGTGCCCACCACGTCCGGCGTCGTGGTGAAGCGCCCGTGCCCCCACCACCAGGAGCTGAGGCCGACGATGGCGGTGATCAGCAGCACCAGGAGCAGCAGGATCATTCCCCGTCGCCGCCGATGCACCGGATCATGGGAGATGCTCAGCTGCGGGAAGATCGGCGTCCCATGAGAGCTGGGCTGCGGGTTTCCCCGCTGGCTCGGCATTGTCGCGGCAGGTGAGGCCGCAGCCTCGGGGAATGCGGTGACCGCGGCTGGACGGGAACCGTGATGGCATCGGGATCGTACACCCGCTGGACCCTCTTGGAGACCTGCGGGATCGTGGTCGTCGGCAGCTCCGTGAGCGGCCGGGGACGTGGCTCCGGGCGTGGGGCGATGTGCTGAGTCACGTCCTCGTGGTCACTGGGTCTCGGCCTGAGACGGGCCGCAAGGGTCGGGTTGTGACGATCCGGGTTGCAGCAGCTCCGTGCGAACCTGACGCAGCTTGGACATCAGCTCCCGGCCATCGGCGATCCTGGTGTCCGGGTCACGCGCGGTGCAGGCTGACACCAGCGCATCCAGATAGTCCGGCATGAAGCCTGGCACCCCGAGCTCCCTGCAGCTTCGCTGAGGGGTGCTGGGGACGTCGACGTTCACGTGGTTGTAGGCGATCTGGTAGTTGTTCTCGCCGACATGCGGCTTCTTCCCGGTCAGCAGCTCGAAGAGGGACGATGCCCGTCGGTAGATGTCGCTGCGTGAGTCCGGTCGGGCATGGGTCACCAGCTCAGGCGGCAGGTATGAGGCCGTGCCGACCAGCACCCCGGTGGCAGTCATCTGAGGTGACGTGGTCTGCCGGGCCAGCCCGAAATCCGCCACTTTCACCTGACCACGAGCCGATATCAGGACGTTCTCAGGCTTGATGTCGCGATGGACGATGCCGTACTCATGCGCCGCGGCCAGGCTGAGGGCGAGCGGCTCCAGCAGATCCAGGGCCCGTAGCGGCTTCAACGGCGCCTCTCGTGCGATCAGGCGGCGCAGAGTCTCCCCGTCGATGAACTCCATGACGATGTATGGCTGGCCCTGCGAGGTGCCCTGATCGAAGATGCTGACCACCGATGGATGGTTGATAAGGGCGGCTGAACGGGCCTCACGGTCGAACTTCGCCTCGAACTCATCGTCCTCGCCCAAAATCCTGTCGCATGATCTTGACTGCGACGGTGCGCTGCAGGCAGGTGTCGCGGGCACGGTGAGACGGTGGCCATCCCCCGCGAGCCAGCTTCGCCAGGATCTCGTAACGGTCATCCAGCACGCTTCCGACCATCGGGTCGTGCGCACTGTTCTTGTTCACTGAGATCTCCAGAAGCCTCTAGGGGAAGTCGATGCTCCACAAGGATAAGCCTGTCTTTGAGTGTAGGCCGCGCGCCAAGCAGTCACTGTGGTCGGCGCGCCGCGTAGGCTCTGCATCATGACTGTCCTCACGAGCCTCCGCTCGCGCCTGATGCTCACCCGGCTAGCGGCTGAGGTGCCCCTGGCCGAGGCGCCTGAGCGGCTCCCCGAGATTGCGCTCGGCGGTGTCGACCTGGCCCTGCTCACCACAGATGAGCATTCTAGGGATGTCCAGGCCCGCTTCCAAGAGCTGCAACGCGACTTCGGGCAGCGGGTGCTGCTTGCCATCGACAATCCCAGGCTGAAACCCGATGTGTGCGTTCCACGACGGAAGATCCGCACTACCGGCCCCATGAGTGGGCCCTGCTGGGCAGGCGAGTGCGGGATGACAGCAGGCTCCGCAAGCCCGACAGCCTGCAGTTCCTGATCCTCCAGGACGCCGGGCCGGAATCACCGCTGCTTCGATCCGCGGTGGAGGCCCAGCCGCCCCTGCAAGCCGGTTCCCTGCCCTGGTTCCCCGAGGGTGATCTCCGCCCGGGGGCGGTGGAGAAAGCTGGTCAGGGGCTGGTGCCCGCCGCGTCTGGCTGACGGGACGCAACCCCGTCGAGGACCTCTTGGCGATCGACGAGCTGCTGCGCGACTCCTGGCGGGAGGACCCCCAGGAGCATGCCTACCGGGGAGCGGCCTCCATCGCCTGAGGGCCCCCACGCAGGCGGACCGCTACCCCTGATCCGGCTGTCGCCAGATGTGGGCGGGTTCCCGCGCTGCGCGGCGGTCAACCACCAGGCGGCTTCCACGCATGCCGCGCCCACCAGGCCCGCGACCACTCCGAACAGCATGGCTCCCACGTTGCTGAGGTCCAGCGTCAGCAACTGTTTGTGACCAGGGCAGCGGAACAGACCCACGTAGAAGAGATAGGCGAAGGCCACCAGGCCAAGACGCCAGGTCACCCAGGGGCGGGCGACCACCGCGAGCACCCAGGTCGCGGTGATGATGAGCGCTGCGAGGGTCGCGGTCGACGCCTGAGTCTGCACTGCAGACGAGACCCCGCCGAAACCGCGCGTCGCGATGTAGGTGACGGTGGACACCAAGCCGACGATCACCCCTGAGGGGACCGCCAACGCCAGCACGCGGCGCACAAACCCCGGCCGGGCCCGCTCCTATTCGGGGGCAGCGACAGCAGGGAAGGCGGGTATCCCGATCGTGAACCAGCCGACCACGGTCATCTGCAGTGGGACGAACGGATTCGGCAGCCCCAGCAGGCCGACGATGAGCGCCAGCGCCACGGCGTAGACGGTCTTCGTCAGGGAACAGCTTCGCGACCCGCTCGATGTTGCCGATCACCCGCCGCCCCTCGGCGACCACATGGGGCAGGGTCGCGAATCGGTCGTCGAGCAGCACGATCTGCGCGACGGCGCGGGTGGCGGCTGAACCTGACCCCATCGCGACGCCCAGGTCCGCGTCCTTCAGGGCGAGGACATCGTTGTACACTGTCACCGGTCATCGCCACGGTCTGACCCTGGCTCTGCAGGGCCGTGACCATCGCGCGTTTCTGCTGCGGCGTGACCCGGCCGAACACATCTGCTCTCCTGACGGCCTCCGCGAACTCGGCCTCACCTGTGGGCAGGGTGTCGAGCATCGACGGCCTCCCGGCGACAGACACCCCGAGCGAGCGGGTCACCGCCCCGACTGAGGCGGCGTTGTCGCCGGAGATGACCTTCACCTTGACGTTCTGCTCATTGAAGTAGGCAAGGGTGTCCGCGGCATCAGGGCGAGACCAGCTGATCCAACACCAGCAGGGCGGCCGGGGGCGACCTTGCCGGGAGCCCTCGGGGAGTCCACCTGCTGGGATGCGCGGCCGAGGAGAGGGCACACGACGGCCCGTGGAGCCGATCTTCCCCGCCCTGGTGGCGACATTGGGGGTGCCAGCACATCGGGACCCCCAGCGCAGTTGCCGCCTCTGGTGAAGGGACTCCCGACCACTTCTTGGCTGATGTGAAAGGCGCCCTGGCGGTCACCTCCCAGGCCTGCTGGGCGGCGGGAACCGCCTCTGCGATGGCGTTCACGTGGAGGCGTTGGGGGCGGGGTCGGCAGCCACTGAGCTGGGACAGCACCTCCTTGACGCCGGCCTCGTCGCCGTCCAGGACGATGATCTCGCCGAGGGTCATGGCGTTCTGGGTGAGCGTGCCGGTCTTGTCGGCGCAAACCACGCTGACCCGGGCCAGCCCCTCGATCGCGGGCAGCTCCTGCACCAGGCACTTGCGTTTGCCCAGACGGATCACGCCGAGGGGCGAAGGCCATGGAGGTCAACAGCACGAGGCCTTCAGGGATCATCGGGACCAGGGCCGCCACCATCCGCAGCGCGGAGTCCCGCCAGGTTGCCCCCGGCTGGTTGAGACTGAACCCAGATGGTGAGCAGGCCGGACGGGAACCAGCAGGAAGGAGACGAAACGCAGGATCTTGTCGATACCAGAGCGGAGCTCCGAGTTCACTCAGCGTGAACTTCGCAGCCTGCGCCGTCAGCGCTGTGCTGCATAGGCCTCCGCCCCCACCTTCGTGGCCCGGTACCTGATCCCGAGACCACGAAGGCACCTGAGAGCAGTTCGTCGCCGGCGACCTTCGCGACAGGGTCGGCCCTCACCCTGTCAGCATCGACTCGTCCACCTCAAGGTGTCGTGGGCCACGACCTCCCGTCCACGACGATCTGATCACCGGGATTGATCGCGATCAGGTCATCAACCACAACCTGGTCCCGGGGCAGCGACACCGCTCGCCGTCACGCAGCACCGTGGGGTGCGCCTCCCCGATGACCGCCAGGTTGTCGAGGGTGCGTTTCGCGCGGAGCTCCTGGATGATGCCGATCGCTGAGTTCGCGATGATCAACAGCGCGAGGCCCCTTTGTAGCAGCTGCCCGGTGGCTGCGACGATCACGAACAGCGCGGCCAGCATCGCATTGACCCGTGTGGGGACGTTCGCCCTGATGATCTGCCAGGTGGGCGGCCTGAACGCTCGGGCAGCGTGTTGATCTGGCCAGCCTGGACCCGGCTGGCCACCTCCGCCGCGGTCGAGCCCCTGAGCTCAGCGCTCACGACGGATCGTCCTCTCTGTGAGGGGCCGTCAGCGCGGTGAGGGCCTCGCCTGTGCAGTCTTACTCTGTGAAGGGCCGTCAGGGCAGCTTGGCCTCTTTCGTTGATGTGCTGTTCGATCACGTCCAGGGCTCCTGTCGAGGGTGATGATGGTGCGGGCCTCAGCGATGTCGCTGATGGTGGGGGAGGGTTTCCCAGGAGGTGGCGGCAGGAAGGCGCTCTGCTGCCCGTCCGCGCGCGTGCCAGGGCCTCAAGGATCAGCAGGGTCCTCTTGCCCTCACGCAGGTCGTCGCCGGCTGGCTTTCCGGTTACCGCCGGGTCGCCGAAGATCCCGAGCACGTCATCCCGGAGCTGGAAGGCGCCTCCCAGGAGTGATCCGAAACGCCCCAAAGCCTTAAGGAGCTCACCTCCGGGATCGGCTCCGCCCCAGAACCGCGCCGATCTCCAGGGACGGCGCACGGAATAGCGGGCTGACTTGTACTCCAGCACCCGCTCTGCCTGGTCCTGCCCGTCGGCCGTGGTCGTCTGGAATGCTGCTGCGACGTCCAGGTACTGGCCAAGCAGCACCTCGGTGCGCATCGTCTGCAGCAGTGGGCGGGCATTGTCGAGGGCATCGGTGGGCAGGCCCGAAGACTCGAACATCTCACTGCTCCAAGCCAGCAGCGCATCGCCCAGCAGCACAGCCGCCGCTGCCCTGAGACTCCTCAGAGGAGCCGCCTCCGCAGGCCTGTGCATGGATGGTCTCATGCTGTCGGTGAGCGGAGGGATGTCCCCGTCGGACGTCAGAGCGGTCGATCAGGTCGTCGTGGACCACCAGGGAGGCATGCAGCACGTCCAGGGAGGCGGCTGCTCGTATCAGCGCGGCGGGGTTCTCTGGGATCTCCGCGGCGGCTGCGTATCCCCAGTAGCAGAATGCGGGGCGCAGCCTCTTGCCGCCAGCGGTGTAGGTGCGGGAGCCACATCCAGGATCGGAAGGCTGCCGACCTGGGTGGCGAGTGGGATCTGCGAGTCAAGGAAGTCTGTGATCGCCTCGCCCACTCGACGGATCAGCTCAGAGCCGGAAGGATCGTCCGAGCAGGCAGCAGCATGACCCCCAGCTTATCCGCGCTGTCGTTGCCGGTGCTTCTTGTGGGGATGAGATGTCGTGGCTGCGATGCATCCACCCCCTGTGTGGGTTCTGCGGCCTTCACGTGGAGGGTCCGAGCTGAGCGCCGACCGCCACGCGGAGCTGCCGAGCGCCGAGGACCGTCATGCGTTGGGTGGCGCGAGTCAGCGCGACGTAGAGCACACGCTCCGCGCCCGGGGCCTCGGCCACGATCTCATCGGGGGCCAGCACCAGCACACCGTCGTACTCCAGCCCTCTTTGCCTGCAGGGCAGTGACCCCAGAGGCGTTCCTCCAGGGCTGTCAGGAGCCGGATCCGACATGGTGAGGCGAGTCACGAAGTCCAGGCGTGACGGCGGAACCACGATTCCGATGGTCCCGCTGACGTGCCCGGCCAGCTCCCGGACTTGGGTGACGAGAGCGTCGGTCAGGTCGGTCTCGCCTGTCTCTGAGGCTTCGGCTGCAGCCCTGTTGTCCGGACGGCCTCGAGGCAGATCGGCCTCGGGAAACACCCGTGTCACGACCTTTGCTGCGAGATCGAAGACCTCTGAGGGGGAGCGATAGTTGTGGACAGTGTGAATCGGCGCAGCGGGGCGCGACCCACAAGGTCGGTCAGGGCTCGCTCCGTCTCGGCGGCGTCGGGGTAGGAGCCTGCAGGATCACCGACCAGGGTCCATGACGCCTGGGGTCCGCGTCGCCGGAGCATCCGCCACTGCATGGGCGTGATGTCCTGGGCCTCGTCCACCAGGATGTGAGCGTAGGTTGACTGTGGCTCATCGTCGGGGGCGACGAGGAACGCTCCCGGCCGAGCAGGTCAGCGGTGGTCACCAGCTCGGAGACGTTGCCGAAGTCCACGTAGACCGGCTCGTCTTCGACCTCGGAGAGGGATGGGCCCGAGCATGTCGAGCAACTCATCGAGCAATGCCATGTCGGCGACCGACCAGCCGGTGATCTCGATATCCCCGGTCTGAAGCCACTGGTAGGAATCGAAGAGCGCCTCACGATCAGCTGCGCTCAGGTTGCGGGCCAGCCTGTCCAGCACATCACGGTCGGCCAGTCGCGCCAGCAATCTGGGCGCGTCAACCATCGGCCACCAGGCGTTCATGAACTTCCGGAAGGCGTGGTGATCCGGATCTGCTCATCAATCTGCTCGGGGAGATCCACCTCCACCGTCAGCTTCCCGGCCAGGGCTCGCGCGACGCCGGTCTCGGCAGCCGCCCGACCTCGGTTCATCTTGTGGCTGGACAGCACCGACTCGCGGATGCCTGCCAATTCGACGGCGTTCAGCTGAAGCACCTCGCCCTTGACGGTGACACGGACTGAATCCAGGCCTGGGGCGATGGGATCGCGGACCAGCCGCCGCAGCACCTGAGCATCCTCAGGGACCCTTCACGGATGCCGCAGCTGCGGCGTCGACACGTTCGGAGGTCATTCCCAGAACATCGGCGGCGATGGCGCCGACGGCCCAGCGGTGACCGAGTCCTCACCCAGGCTCGGCAGGACCCGTTCGATGTGGTTCATGAACACTGAGCTGGGGCTGACCACCGCACCCCGCCCTTCTCCAAACGGGCGCGGTTTGTGTACAGGAGGAAGGCTGCGCGATGCAGGGGCGACCACGAGTCTTGCCGGTGCCGGGCCCCCGCCGATGATCGTGAGAAACCCTGGTAGGGGCACGGATGGCCTCGTCCTGCTCAGCCTGAATGGTGGCGACGATATCGCGCATGGTGCGGCCTCGCGCCCTGGTGAGCGCCGCCATCAGAGCGCCTTCCCCAGAACGGGAGGTCGGTCTCGACGGTGGTGTCCAGTAGATCATCCTCCAGCCCAATGACCTTGTCGTCACGGCAGCGCAGCACGGCGTCGGATCACATGCATAGGGAGCTGCCTGGGTGGCGCGATAGAAGGAGCTCTGCCGCGGGCGCCCGCCGAGTCGATGACGGAGGCTCGTATTCCTCGTCTCGCACCCCGAGCCGCCCGATATAGCGGGTCTCAGGAAAGGTCAGATCGAGACGGCCGAACACCAAGCCCTCATGTTCGGCGTCGAGAACAGCCAACCGCCTCACGGCCTGATAGGCGAAGGCATCCCGTTCGAAAGGGCTGTGCCCGACTCCTCACGCAGATAGTCCGGCGCGATCACTTTGATATAGCTCAGCCCCGCTGCGGGCGAGCGAACGGGCGCTGGCCGCGGAGACGGGCCAGATTCTCGTAGACCCAGTTGACGTGCTCCTCGTTCCAACTCGATTTCGTGTTGAAGGTCACCTCGGGAAGTGGTCAACGGCTTGTATCCTCACATTTTAGGGTGGACGATCCAGCTTACCCGGTTTGGGATCGGGCCTGTTTACTCGTAGCCTCATGGACGACATGAGGGAGCAGAATAATGATGAGCAGTGACCGTCCGGGCAATTCTCAGCCAGCAACGGGAGACAATCCCGCGCGACCATGGCAGATGGCAACGGCTGCCCTTGCAGTTGCGCTGGTGCTCTGCCTCGGTGCGCTGGCGCAGGGCACCCAGCGGGGAGGCCCAGGCCACCGTCACTGTGACCGCTGGCGCAGGACAGACCGCCTCCGGGCAGGGCGGAGCAGCCCCCGCGACGGCTTCCAGAACGCACAGCAGGATGCTGCAATCGATGCCCTGGCGCGCCGGCAAGAAGGCGATCCCATGGCCAAGGGCAGGGTGGATGCCCCCGTCGTGATGATCGAGTATGCCGACTACCGGTGCCCCTTCTGCTCGGTGTTCGCGGAGACACTCTTCCCCAGCTTCAGCCGTTGATCGACGACGGCACCCTGCGCGTCGAGTTCCACGACATGGCGATCTTCGGCGAGGGACTCCATCAACGCCGCCGCAGCCGCCCGCGCCGCCGGGGAGCAGGGCCTTTTCTGGGAGTTCCAGGCTGCCCTCTACGCACGCCTGCCGAATCAGGGACACCCCGACGTCAAGGACGACCTGGTCATGGAGATCGCCCAGCAGGTGGGGGTCAAGGACATGTCTGCGTTCGAGACTGCCTACCGAGCGCAGGGAGACCAGGAAGCTGTGGTGAGGCACTGGGGGAGGCTAAGGGGCTGGGCATCCAGGGTACCCCCTTCTTCTTCGTTGGGAGGCAGCAGATCTCCGGGGCCCAGCCGCTGGAGGTCTTCCAGCAGGCGATCCAGCAGCAGAGGAACGCATGATCTGATGGAGGTCGGATTCGCGGGCGCCTTCCTGGGGATTGGCGGCTCTGCTGAGCCCATGCGCCGCCATGCTCCTGCCCTCTTTCTTCGCCCTACGCCTTCGGTGAGGACAGACGACGGCTCATCGCAAGAACCTGCGCATTCTACCTGGGGCTGCTGCTTCCCCTGGTTCCTCTGGGCCTTGGGGTTGGTGCGCTCGGGTCGCTGCTCACCGAGCACCGGGAACGCTGGCGCTGGTCGGTGGGCTGGTGATGATCCTGTTTGGGGTGGTGACGTTGCTGGGGCTCCGGCTGCCTGTCCCTGGTGTGAGCAGCTCCGGTGGCACCAGCACCGTCGCCGTGGTCCTGATGGGGGCGGTCTATGGCCTGGCCGGCGCATGCACAGGCCCGCTGCTGGGCGCGGTCCTGACCTTCGCGGCAGTCGGTGGCTCCAGCGTTCTATGGGGCACTGCTGATGGTGATGTTCGGCGCAGGGATGGTCACCCTGCTGCTGCTGCTGGCTTGGGTGTGGGATGGGCTCGGCGTCACCAGGTGGCTCAGGCCGAGGCCCGTCCGGATGGGACCTGTGAACACCAGCTTGTGGAATCTGATCAGCGGCATCCTGCTCATCGGGATCGGCTGCCTGTTCCTGTTCTCTGATGCGACCTCGGCGCTGGGTGGGCTGCTTGACGCGCGTCAGCAGTTCGACCTGGAGAACTGGCTTCGCCGCTTTGCCGGCGGCATCCCCGACGCGGTGGCGATCCTGATCCTGTTGGCCGGGGCTGGGGCTGTGATCTGGTGGGTGAGCCGGCGCTCTTCAGGTGAAGGCTGCCTGAGTGCAGTTCTCGTTTCAGGACAGGCCGAGAGTCCCGGATGGCGGGGAGCAGCCGCGAGGCAACTGCGCGGCCCTGTTCGTACATGGACCTCAACCGCCACACGTTGCGCTCAGGTTGGTGATCCGCATCTCGTCGGGGAACACCAGGAACGCTCAGCCTGCCTTTTCCAGGTGACGCAGCTCCGCCATCGCCCGGTTGTAGTTGTCCGGGCGTTCCAGGGATGCCGTGGGCGATCGCGGGGTAGTGCGGCGGAAGACCGCATGGTGGGCGGCCGGAAACCGGGCTGGCGCCTTCCGGTAGCCGCGTTCACGGGTCAAGACCACCAGGAAGCGGTCATGGCCGTCGGCCTTGGCGGCATCAATGGCCAGCCCTCCCGTCGGTCCGAGGGCACCATCGCAGTAGTCCACTCCGTCGATCCGGGTGATCGGCATCAGCAGCGGCATGGTCGATGATGCCCGCACCCTTTTCCATTGGGTCTTGCCTGCCCTGCACATCATCACGGCCCCAGTAGATCATCTGACCGTCCTGGCGGCGGAATCCGCCGATGCGCAAGCTCGCGGGGTTCCGCGTGAAAGTCTCGTGGTCGAAGGGCAGGGGCCTGGTGTGGCTCTGAGGTGTGCTCGTAGATCCACTCGGCGTTGAACAGGCCTCTGCCTCGCAGCCAGGTGCCCCAGTTGCCGAATCTCGGGTGCGCTGCGAACTCGACGAATGTCGTGCGGGTCCTCTCCACGTCGCGTGACGGGTAGTTCGCCAGACGGCTGGAACCAGCCGAGATGCCGCCCACCCATCCGATGTGGATCTGGGCCTCCAAGAGCGTCGCGGCGACGCCTGCGGAGAAGGAGGCTCGCATCCCGCCGCCCTCGAACACGAGTGCGACGTCATTGACGTTGCTGGAGAGATCATCGGGCACGGGAACAGACGATAGGGGAGAAAAGCGGGCGTGAGCGGAGATGACCATGTCTCGGTACAGCAACAACCAGCGATGGGTTTATGAGACCCCAGGGGTGTCCGAGAGAGGACTTGAACCTCCACGCCCTATAACGGGCACTAGCACCTCAAGCTAGCGCGTCTACCTATTCCGCCACCCGGACTTGGGTTGCCCCCACACTGTGGGCGCGAAGACGAACATTAGCAGGCCCCTTCGGCAGGCTGCAGCCGGTTATTCGCTCGTGGCGCGGAAGGCATTCGGTCCGCCTGATATGTCGTCCAGGGCAGCCACTATCGGCGGCACCAGGCGTTTCGTCTCGGCTTCCAGAAGCTCTGCCAGATGCTCCGCGGTCCGGGGGCCCACCAAGGCGCTCGCGACATGCGGGGCGTCGCGCACCCACAGCAACGCCACCTGCGCCGGAGTCAGCACCAGTCCGTCGGCGGCCTTCGCCACGGCGTCGATCACCGACCGGCTGCGTGGCTGCAGGTAGGGCTCAAGGAACCAGCTGAAATGCTCCGGAGGCTGCTCGTGAGTCGCGGGGATGCCGTACCGGTAGCGGCCCGTCAGCGCGCCCCTGCCCAGCGACGACCATGCCAGCAAGCCGAGCCGGTGATACCTGGCGGCCCCGATCACCTCGACCTCTGCGCGGCGGGCCAGCAGAGAGTACTCCACCTGCACCGATGCCAGCCTCGTGGCCCGCCATCGCCGTCTGCCATGCGGCTGCGGTTGCTGTCTGCCATCCCACGAAGTTGCTGACCCCGACGTAGCGGGCCAGTCCCTGGAGACTGCCGAGTCCAGAGCGGACAATGTCTCGTCGATGGGGCATCGCCCCAGGCGTGTATCTGCCACAGGTCCACGTGATCGGTTCGCAGCCTCCGCAATGACCCTCCAGGTCGTTCAGCAGCGCGGCTCGTGAGGTGTCGATGATGCGCTTGCCGCCTCGGATCACGAACCCGGCCTTGGTGGCGATGGCCAGCGAGTCGCGGGGATGCCGGAACTCAGCAGCTTCCCGATCATCTGCTCGGCAGCACCGCCTCCATACGCGGGCGCGGTGTCGATCAGGTTGCCGCCGGCCTCGACGAAGTCATGCACCATCTCCTGGGCACTGGACCAGTCGACGTCGCGTCCCCAGGCCATCGTCCCCAGACCAATCCGGGAAATGTGCAGCCCAGACCCCCGAGCGCCCGATATTTCCATATTCCGCAGTTTATGCCTGGAGCACCCTTTTACGAGGCCTTCAGCACGCCGGTGACCAGCAGGACGACAAGAACAGCCGCCAGAGCCCACCGGTAGTAGACGAAACTGCGGAATGTGTGGGTGGAGATGAACTTCAGCAGCCAGGCGATCACGGCATAGCCGATGACAAATGCGATGACGGTCGCCGCGATCGTGGGCCCCACGAGACGCTGGCGTCCCCGCCGATGTCCTTCAGCTTGTACAGGCCTGATCCGAACACCGCAGGGATCGCCAGCAGAAAGGAGTAGCGGGCGGCGGCCTCACGGGTGTAGCCCATCAGCAGACCCCCGGAGATGGTCGCCCCGGAACGCGACACACCGGGGATCAGGGCGCAGGCCTGCGCCAGGCCGAACCACAGGCCCTATGTGGCCAGGTGAGGCTGATTCAGCTGACGTTCATTGCGTTCCGCGATCCGATCCGCGATCAGCAGCACGACGCCGACGCCCGCCAGCATGGCCGCGGTGAACCAGAGGTTGCGGATATGGGTGTCGATGGCGTCCTGGAACAGCACACCCAGCACGACGATGGGGATGGGAGCCGACGATCACCCAGCCATCCCATGCGGGCGTCGGGATCGTCCAGCCCACCCGGCCGGTCAGTGATCCGAACCACCGGGAGATGATCCGGATGATGTCCTTGCGGAAATAGAGCAGCACAGCGGTCTCGGTGCCCAGCTGCGTCACGGCGGTGAAGGCCGCCCCGGATCTCGTCCCCGAAGAACAACTGCCCGAAGATGGAGATGTGCGCGCTCGAGGAGATGGCAGGAACTCCGTCAGTCCCTGCACGATGCCGAGTGCGATGGCCTCAAGCCAACCCATGTGCTGCTTCCTAACGATCGTGTGGTTTTCGCGGGACACTCTAACCGGTGGCGTCGCTGATGGTGACGGGCGTCACCGGAACCTGGCGTGCGCAAACTGCTGGAGGGACCCTGTGCTTCTCGTTCAGCGGCGGCGACATTACCCTGGGGAATGCTGCACCAGTTCTCGCACCGGACAGAGTTGTCGTCAGGGGCCCTCGGACCTGTCGGGAAGCGGAGGTTCGTGATCCAGATGCGGCAGCGCGATGCCCTGGCGACACTGGAGGTGAAGCGTGAGGCGATCTTGTCCATTGCCAAACGCATCGACTCGCTGCTGAGTGAGGCTGTGTCCCTCGGATGGATCAGGGGAAACCTCTTGAGCTGGAACCGGGCTCGGCCCCTGGACGCTCCCGTCGAGGTGCTCTTCGAGGTGCATGCCGTCGGCTGGGCCCTGGATGCCACCCGCGGGGCGATCCAGTTGGAGTTCTACTCGGCAGGCGTCGACCCGGGTGAGTCGGGTTGGTCAGCCTGATCCAGCTCTGGCTCTATCCGCGGATGGCGCGCCAGTTCTCCGCCAGGGCACGGACCATCATCGCTGGGACTGATCCGAGCTGTCCTTCTGCGCCCAGCCAGTTCATCCTGCCGGGCACATCTGTCCCCGCTCCAACGGCCTGCGCACCCCCCTGTTCTGACCCGCCGCATGGCGGATTCGGGAACCTGCGGGCTGAGGCAGTAGCTTGGTGGCCATGTACTCGTGGGCCCCCGTGGCGATTCCCAGCCTCCCCGTCGGCCGGCGTGCCGCAGCAACTCCGGCTTCATGACTCGGCGGCCCGTCAAGACCATTCCGGTGGGACCCGCCGAGGGAACCGCCGGCATGTACGTCTGCGGCATCACGCCATACGACGCCACCCATCTCGGCCACGCCAACACCTACCGTCATCTTCGACCTGATCAACCGGGCCTGGCGTGACCTGGGCCTGGAGGTCACCTATGTGCAGAACGTCACGGATGTCGACGATCCGCTGCTGGAGAGAGCCCAGGCCACCGGCCAGGCCTGGGAGGAGCTGGCTGAGGAGCAGACGGAGCTGTTCCGCTCCGACATGACCCACCTGCGTGTGATCCCACCCAGCCACTATGTCGGAGCGGTCGAGTCCATTCCGTGCGTCGCTGAGCTGATTGAGCGTCTGCTCCCGACAGGGCTGGTCTACCAGGTCGACGATCCGAGCACCCCGACTGGTATTTCAACTCTGTGGGCGCGCCCGGTTTCGGGACTGTCAGCCACTACGACGAGGAACGCATGATCCGTGTCTTTGCGGAGCAGGGCGGCGACCCGGGCCGTCCCGGCAAGCGGCATCCGCTGGACTGCCTGCTGTGGCGCTTCTCCCGGGAGGGGAGCCCAGCTGGACATCGCCGTTGGGGGATGGCCGTCCCGGGTGTACATCGAGTGCACCGCGAGTCTCCTGAAATGGCTCGGCCCGAGCTTCGACCTGCAGGGCGGTGGCAGCGACCCTGATCTTCCCCACACAATGCAGGATGTGCGCCGCAGAGTCCGCGGCAGCCACGGGTGAGCCCATGGCGAAGGCCTACGTGCATTCCGGCATGGTGGGTCTCGGAGGGGAGAAGATGAGCAAGTCCAAGGGCAATCTGGAACTCGTGAGTCGGCTCCGCATGAAGGGCGCCGACCCGATGGCCATCCGCCTCGCTCTGCTGAGCCGGCACTACCGCAGCGACTGGGAGTGGACCCCGGAGCTGCTGGAGCAGGCGACGCAGCGACTCGCCACCTGGCGCAGCCTGCGTCAGCTCCCGCGACGCGGCCTGCGGCCGAGGTGATCGCTGAATTGCGGCGGGCGCTGCGCAACGATATCGACGCACCGCTCGCGCTGCAGGTGATCGACGACTGGGCGGCCGGCAGCCTCGCGGGCGGGGAGATGACCCCGATGGGTTCCGCCAGGTGTCACAGCCGCGGATGCCCTGCTCGGGGTCGCGCTGTAGGACGCTAAGCTGCCCTGGGTGAAGTCGCTGAACAGCTCTTCGAGCAGCTTTCCGAAACCGCACGCACCCGCCCTGAGGGCTCCTCGACGGTCGCCCGCCTGGACGCGGGCGTCCACCACATCAGCAAGAAGGTGGTGGAGGAGGCGGCAGAGGTGTGGATGGCCGCAGAGCATGAATCCAGGGACCATGCTGCGCTGGAGATCAGCCAGCTGCTGTATCACCTCCAGGTCATGATGATCGCCTTGGACCTGGATCTCGACGACGTATACCGGCACCTGTGAGCCGGAGGCGGGAACACCGATGCTGAAGATTGCCGTGCCCAACAAGGGCTCCCTCGCTGAGTCAGCTGCCGCGATGCTGCGCTCTGCCGGGTATCGCCAGCGCACCGACTCCAGGACCTGACCTTGACGGATGAGGGCCCACCACGTGGAGTTCTACTACCTGCGACCCCGCGACATCGCCGTCTACGTCGGTCAGGGGCATCTGGATGTCAGGGATCACCGGCCGCGACATGCTGCTGGACTCCGGCGCGCCCGTCACCGAGATCATGCCGCTGGGGTTCGGCGGCAGCCGGTTCGGTTCGCCGCCCCTCGGCCGGCGACCACACGGTGGCGGACCTGGAGGGACAAGCGCATCGCCACCTCTATCCAGGGCTGCTGGGTAACTGGCTGGCCGCCCAGGGGCATTCGAGCCGAGCTCGTGAAGCTCGACGGCGCCGTCGAGTCGGCGATCCGCCTGGGCGTGGCGGATGTCGTCGCAGACGTGGTGGACACCGGAACCACCTTGAAACGCGCGGGCCTGGAGATGTTCGGGGACCCGATCTGCGTCTCGGAGGCCATCTTGATCCGTCGGGCCGAGACCCCCGCACCCGCTGGGCTGCAGGCGTTGCAGACGAGGCTGGAGTCCGTGCTCGTGGCCAACAACTACCTGATGATGGACTACAACGTTGCGGAGGAGAACCTGGCGGCGACGACGGCCTGGCCTCCGGCGTCAACGGGCCGACGGTGTCGCGAGCTCGCTGAGCCCGGCTGGCTGGCCGTCCGGGTGCTGGTGCCCAAACGAGGGGCCCATCTGCTCATGGACGAGCTGTTCGATGCCGGGGCGCGGGAATCCTGCTGACTGAGCTGAGCGCCGTTCGGATCTGAGCCGGCATCCTCCAGCGGCAGGCTCCGACAGCTAGTTGATGCCGCGTTTCTTGAGGATGGCCTCGATCTCGTCGAGGTCGTCGTCTGCAGGGGGCCGGCTGGGCGGGGCGTCCCTGCGGCTGGGATGGTGCGGAGGCTGAGGCCTTGGGTGTGCCGGCGGTCACTCCCGGCTTTTTCCTTGGGGGAGGGGCTGCTGGCTTCGGCCTGCAGACGTCTCCTGTTTGCGTAGGGAGGCGGGAGATCACGATCAGCACGATACCCAGGCCACCCAGGCTGACGCCCCAGCTTGTGGCACTGTCCCAGGTGGCCTGGTTGAACCAGGCGATCAGGCTTGAGGATGCCGTTCGCTATCAGAGTGGTCAGGCCCGTCGGGTAGAGGGCCAGGGGTATCAGGGCACAGCCGATGCCGGCCAACAGCGCCCGCATGCTCCTGCCGCGCGCGAAGAGGCCCGCCGTGATGGCCACGATGACGGTCATGACAGCGATGGTGACAAAAAGCGACGTACCCATGTGAGCAAGCATTCCACACTCCGGTGGTGATGTCGCCGGGGCCCATCCTGCTCGTTGCGGCTCATGGGTGGGCCCCGGCTGTCACCGCCTCAGGACTCCCGGCCTGCGAGGATCTCCTGGGTTGCCTCGTCGCTCAGGTCCTGGTAGCCGTAGTCCTTGTAGAAGGCCTTGACCTCTCCCGGAACGTCGACATCGGTGAACAGGTTCAGGTGCAGGATCTTGCCCAGCCAGTGCGGGGTGAGGGCGCCCTCGGCGCTGCGCACGCACCACAGATAGACCCCCGCGGGGCAGACGTGGATGTTCTGCTCCTTGACGGCGTCCACCGTCGCCAGCGCAGGGTCGGCCAGGATGGTCTTCTTCGACTCCTGAGAGAAGGTGAAGATCATCCGATTCCAGGAAACCACCTGCTCGGCGTCGACGACGAGTCCGGTGCCCTGGCCGCTGGCCGTGAAGTCGGCGGCGACGTTCACCCCGCCCGCGGCGACGATGTACTCGTGGCTGATGTCCTTCGAGTTGATGGTGGAGTACTCGTTGCCGTCGGAACGCAGCTGCAGCACCGTCACGCGCTCGGCATCAGTCAGGGATGAGGTGCGCCGTCGTGTCGGCGACGTTCCCCTTAGTACAGCGTGACTAGTTCCTCGGCCTTCTTCTGGTGCTCTCCACCCAGGATGTTGCCGATAATGGTGAAGGCCTGCGACATCTCCTCCACGGTGCTCAGCTTGTTGATGCTGACGAAGACGATGCCTGCGCCCTTGAGCTGGGCCTGCTGCTCCTCGTTCACGTTGTCCGGGCCATAGACCACCTGAGCCCCGAGGCGATGATGTCCTCCACATTCTTGGTGTCGTATCCGTTCGGGTTGGCCTTCTCGTAGCCGGGATAGGGTGGCCTTGAACCGTGGGGAGAGCGCGCTGGTGGCGGCAGCCACGATCTTGTCGGATGCCCCCCAGCATCGCGGTCACAGCGAGAAGGCCCCGATTGATGGGGCGACCTTCGTGACCTCTGCCGGGATCTCGACATCCTTGCCCTCAGAGTCGCTGACGATCCTGGTGCCGGAGGCGGGGAGAGGCCGGCGCTGGATCTGTGGGGCTCGGCTGCTGGGCTGCTGGGGAGCAGGAGGCGATCAGCACGGGCCGTCAGGCCGCCGATCAGTATGGTCAATAGTTTCTTCATGGCCTGTTTTCTCCTTCATCTGAGGGGTGATGGGGGCAGGGTCGTCAGAGGGTTGGATGCAGCGCAGCCTGTGACCCGCGTAGTCGGCGTCGAACACGGCGACGCTGATGCCGTAGGCCAGCTGGAGATTTCGTGGTGTCAGCACATCCGTGGCGGAGCCGTGCAGATACTGGCGCTCCCTTGTCATCAAAGAGACCTGGGCATTGCACTGGAACACATGGTCCGGGAAATGGGTGGTCATCACCACGGCGTAGCCCTCATCTGCCAGGCGGCGCACGACACGCAGCACCCGCACCTGGTTCCCGAAATCCAGGTTGCTGGTCGGCTCGTCCATCATGATGAACCTCGGCTGCTGGGCCAGGGCCCTGGCGATGAGGACGAGCTGCCGCTCGCCCCGAGAGCTCGGTGTAGGCCCGTTGGGCGAGGGTGGCCCGATCCCAGGCGCTCCAGGCACTCGGCTGCGATTGCCAGGTCTCGTCGTCCCAGCATCTCGAAGGTTCTCAGGTGCGCGGTGCGCCCCATGGCCACCACATCCACCACCTTGAAGGAGAACGGCGGGACGTGGGATTGGGGGACGTAGCCGACGAGCCGCGCGAACTCGATGTCGTTGAAGCTCTGGGCGTCGCGGCCGTTGATGAGAACTCTCCCGGACATGATCAGTTCAGGCGAAGCACTAGCCTTGAACAGCGTCGTCTTGCCGATTCCATTTGGGCCCGAGCAGACAGAGGATGGAGCCTGAGCCGACGCTGGTGCTGAACCCCTCACCACTGCCCGGCCGTGGTAGCCGCAGGACACGTCCTGGATCTCAAGCAGCATCACACCCAGTCCTTCCTGCCCTTGAAGAGCAGGTAGATGAACAAAGGCGCCCCAATCAGGGAAGTGACGATCCCCACCGGTATCTCGCCCGGCAGCAGGATCCGCACAGTGTTGTCGACCACCAGCATGAACAGCCCCCCGGCCAGCAGGCAGCCCGGCAGCAGATGGCGGTAGTCGGGTCCGGTGACCAGACGCATCAGGTGCGGCAGGATCAGCCCCACCCAGCCGATGTTCCCGCACAGCGTCACCGTCGCCGCCGTCAGGATCGTTGCGCAGCAGATGATGATCAATCGCGTCCGGCGGACGTTGATGCCCATCGTCTGGGCCTCCTCCTCGCCGAAGGACAGCACGTTCATGCGGTGCCGCAACAGCATCAGCGGGATGGTTCCGACCAGCATCGCCACCATCAGCACGAGCAGGCTGCTCCAGTTGCTGGAGCGTGCGAAAGCTACCCATGAGCCAGAACACGATTGCGGGCGGTTTGTCGTTCGAGTCCGCGATGTACTCGAGTGAGGCTGGTGAAGGCCGAGAAGATCGATGAGATCACCACGCCCGCCAGGACTAGGACCAGAAGCTTCGACGATCCCGCCCGATGAGCCGACCCAGCAGCAGGACCACTCCGACCGCTCCCCAGGCCGAAGGCGAAGGCCACGCCCTGCATCACCCACAGGGACGCCCCCATCAACAGGCAGAGGATCGCCCCGGTGGAGGCGCCCGACGAGACCCCCGAGGATGTCAGGGAGACCATCGGATTGCGTAACAGGCCCTGGTAGGCCGCTCCTGAGATTGCCAGCGCGCCCCGGCCATCAGGGGACAGTAGCAGCCGGGGATGCGTATCACCGTGAGGACGTAGACGCGCCTGGCTGTTCTCCTGCGCAATGCCTGACCGGTGACCAGGTCGACGAAGATGTTCGCCAGCTGCTGTAGGGGTGGCGTAGCTTCCCGTCGTCATTGCCGCCACCAGGGTGACCAGGATGAGCGCCACGAGGACGACGATCACCAGGGGCCTTGCGGTGCCCTCTCCTGGTGGCCGGCCCGACCGTCATTCTGCGGTTTTTCCGTTAATGCGTTAAACAAGGCTACTCTTTCTCCGTGTATGAGGAGATAAGTCTAGCCTGAGGGGAGTGCCGGCGCCCCGAGGCGCCGACGAGTCTCGGGTTACTTCCAGCCCAGAGCGCGGGCCAGGGGAGACGAGGTTCTCGAACAGGTGTGTGTTGTAGGCCACGCCCAGCTGGCTGGGCAGCGCGAACAGTACATAGTCGGCTTCGGCCGTCGCCCTGTCCGCCGCCAGACGCTCAGCCACCTCGTCTGGTGGTCCTGCGATCGTTGGCCCGGAGACGGCTCTGGAGTTGTCCAGGATGCCGCGACCGTCGCCGCGTTCGTCCTGGGCTCCGAAATAGCGGCGGTCGTCGTCGCTGGTGATGGGGAACACAGGGGCGAGTCACCGCGGCCAGGCCGCCGGTTGCGTGTCCGGATGCCGCGTGGCGTTCGCGATAGCGCGTGATCTGCTCCGCCTGCTGCACGTCGAAGGGGCGTCCGTCGTCGCCCAGGAGGAGTGTCGAGCTGAGCAGGTGATATCCCGCGCTCGCCGCCCACTCTCCCGTGGCGATGGTGGCAGCCCCCACCAGATGCGCTGATTCAGGCCCGGCGACTGTGGCTCGATTGGCAGGGTCTGCGGGGCCGCCAAGCGTCCCAGCGCGTTCTGAGTGGGCCATCGGGACCCCTGAGATGGCTTGCCGGAACCGCTCGGATCGACTGCGTGTCAGCTCATCCCAGCGCTCGTCCGGCTGCCTGTCGAGGCCGAAGGCCGCCTGGCCGTCTATGGCTGGCTCCGGCGATCCCCGGCTTACCCCCCAGCTGGATGCGGCCCTCGCTGATGAGGGTCTGCCGAGGCGATGTTCTCCGCCAGGGCGAGGGGTTCTCGTAGCGCATGTCGACGACTCCGGTGCCGAGGTCGATCGTCGATGTGCGGGCCCCTGCTGCGGCGAGCAGGGCTGTTGGTGCGCCCAGCGACTGGTCGAAGTGGTGGACCCGGAACCAGGCGCCATCCATCCCGGCTCGCTCGGCGGCCACGGCCAGGTCGATGCTTTGGCGCAGCGAGTCACCCGCGGTGCGCTACCCGGGCGCCTGGCACGTCTCGGTAGTGCCCGAAGGACAGGAAACCAATCTTCTTCATATTTTCAATTAACTGCTTTCGGGTTGCCCTATTCCCCGAAGCGTCTCTCGCGATTTGATTGCGATCTCTGGCCCTGAGGTTCGGGGCGAGGCCGACCTGACGTGTGGGCTGGTGGAGGACCGGGCCCGTGCCTGCCTCATGGGTCAGCGCCTTGCTGGCTGGATAACCTGCTGGGGCCGAGACCCCGGTCCCCGCCAGGGCCCCACCGGCGAACGCCTCGACGGGACGGCTGGCCTTGTCACTGGAGATCCAGCGCGAAGTTTGCCAATCCCATGCCTGCCATGCGATCCCGGACTACGTCGAGTGCCGCGTGTTTCTCCGCGACGAACAGAACCCGTTTCCTCTCGGCGATGCGGCGGGCAATCAGGTTCGCGATGGTCTGCGACTTTTCCCGTTCCGGGCGGCCAGGACCTGCACTGGGTGCGTGTGCGTCAGGATCTCTCGATCCTGATGGCTCAAAGGTGAAAACCAGCTCTCCTGGACGCTGCTCCGCCACCCTGACTCATCACGGCGGCATCCAACAACAGCTCAGGATTCGAGATCACCGTCTCGCGCCCGGCGGCGATGTCCACGGTCGTCGTGAAGGGTTTGCTCAGCCGACTCTCGTCATCGCGGAGCTCAATGGTGATGACGGCGCCGTCGAGATCCGTGGACCCGCCTGTCACTGTGACGGAGCGAACTATGGAAATTCGATTGTGCGCCATCGAATAGCTCACCACATCCAGCACCTGGAGATCTTCGAATCGTGCCTCGGTTGGGGTCTGCCGCCTGCCCGTGAGCTCGAGCTCCGACAACTCCATCGTCACTCCTGCGTTATCGACTCCATCGTGGTGTGCAGCAGGATAGTGGACCGCCGCCGAAGGATGTGAATCCGTTAAGGGAAAATGTACGAGGCATTCGTGATGGCCTGTGTTCAGATCATACGGAGAAACTCAGCGCTTATGCACACCGTCCGAAAAATATGTGACGCTTTGCCTCGTGGTCATCGGGATCTCGTCTTCTGCCTGGGTGGGCTCCGTGCCCAAGACGCTGAGACACGTCGGTGTTTGGTTTTTCCTGCCGCTGCAGGGGTAGCCTAGTGCGCCGAAAGCGACGCGAGAGCGTCCGCTCGCGAAAGTGGAGGCCTGACCTCCCACCTGGGCAGCTCACCGCAGCCGGGTCGGAAGGGCGCAACTGGTGCGCCTGTCAGGCCTTCGTGTATGCGCGGAGGCCTTTTCGTGTGCCACAGACCACAACCTTGGAGGAACCCATCAGCACTGAACCGCGGGATCAACGAACGTATCCGAGTATCCGAAGTCCGGCTCGTCGGCCCGAAGGGCGAGCAGGTCGGCATCGTGCGTCTTGAGGATGCCCTGCGCCTCGCGGCGGAGAGCGACCTCGATCTGGTGGAGGTGGCGCCCCAGCGCGCCCCCGGTTGCAAAAGCTGATGGACTACGGCAGGTTCAAGTACGAGGCCGCGCAGAGGCGCGCTGATGCCCGCCGGAACCAGTCGAACACCATCACCAAGGAGATGAAGCTCCGTCTCAAGATCGACAATCACGACTATGAGACGAAGAAGGGTCATGTCGTCAGGTTCCTCAGGGGCGGCGACAAGGTGAAGATCACCATCATGTTCCGCGGCCGTGAGCAGTCACGACCTGAGCTGGGCATCGAGGCTGCTGCGGCGGCTCGCGGAGGACGTCGCGGAGTTCGGGTTCGTCGAGTCCGCGCCCCCGGCAGGGACGGCCGGAACATGCTGATGGTGCTTGGCCCCACCAAGAAGAAGACCGAGGGCCAAGGCCGAGCAGGCCGAGGAACGGGATCGTCGCATGGAACAGCGCAAGGCCGACGCCGAGGCCGAGAAGGCAGAGGGAGGCCCGGCTGCGGGCCGCTGCCCAGCCGTCGAAGAAGCGTCGCGGCCCTGCCGACAACATGGACCCAGACATCGACCTGTGACCCAGGCCGATCACTAAGAGAAAGCAGAGCCGACAATGCCGAAGATGAAGTCGCATTCGGGTGCCAGAAGCGTTTCAAGGTCACCGGATCGGGCAAGTTGATGCACCGCCAGGCGAACCTGGGCCACCTCAACGCCCACAAGTCGTCCAAGCGCCTGCGCCGCCTCAAGGGCAACACCGAGCTGGCTGGCGCCTGACCTCAAGCAGGCAAAAAGCCCTGCTTAGCGGTCACCCCGGTCGCTGACCAAGCCCGAACCCCCACCGACCCGATAGGCCGGGGCTGACCGGCCCAAAAATCAAGGAGTAACCATGGCACGCGTCAAGCGTTCTGTGAATGCGCGCAAGAAGCGCCGTGACATTCTGGAGCAGGCCTCCGGCTACCGCGGGCAGCGCTCGCGCCTCTACCGCAAGGCCAAGGGAGCAGATCCTCCACTCTGCCACCTATGCCTACCGCGACCGCCGCGCCAGGAGGGCGACTTCCGCGCCCTGTGGATTCAGCGCATCAACGCCGCGGCGCGCCGAGGGGATGAGCTACAGCCGTCTCATCGACGGCCTGAAGAAGAGCCGAGATTGAGGTGGACCGCAAGATCCCTGGCCGAACTGGCCGTTAGTGACCCCAAGGCCTTCTCGGCACTGGTCGCCGTGGCACGCGAGCACCAGGCCCCGGCCGCGGCCTGAGCGTGACCGATTCCTCAAGGACGAACGCAGCACGTGAGCTTCCGGCTCCGTGCTGCGTTCGTTTCGCCGGCTGACGAATCGCCGCGGCCGTGACCTGGCGGGGAGTTCCTCGCCGAGGGACGGCAGGCCGTGCGGGAGGCGCTGGCCGCCGGCGACCTGGTCAAGGCCGTGGTGGTGGGTGATCTGGAACGTCATGCCGACCTGTTGGAGGGGGTCTCCGTTCCCGTCTGGCGGGCGGCGAATCCGCGATGCGCCAGCTCAGCGACACCGTCACCCCGCAGGGGATCGTCGCCGTGTGTCGCCAGCCAAGCTTCGGGTGGGAGGACATCGCCGATGCCCGGCTCCTCGTGATCTGCGCCCAGGGTGCGCGACCCGGGAATGCCGGGACCGTCATCCGGTGCGCCGATGCGTTCGGCGCCGACGGCGTGATTCTCACCACGGGATCGGTTGAGGTGTGGAACCCCAAGACCGTGCGTTCCTCCGTCGGCTCCCTCTTTCACCTGCCGATTCTCACCGGCATTGAGCTGGCCGACGCCGTGGCCGAGTGCACGCGCGGGGCATGCAGGGTCCTGGCCGCTGACGGCGACGGCGAGCCCTGGACCTGCTGGCAGCCTCCGGACGGCTGCATCCGCCGTCAGCCTGGCTGATGGGCAACGAGGGCCTGGGGCTTGCCGGAGACTGACGCGGCTCTGGCAGACCAGATCGTCGCCATCCCGATGTGGGGCTCCGCGGAAAGCCTCAACCTGTCGTCCGCCGCGGCCATCTGCCTCTACCAGACCGCTTCAGCCCAGCGTCGCTGAAGTCCTTCCAGACCCGCCTGGCCGCATCCGGCGGGCATCACTACACTCAGCGGTTGAGATCCGACCAGGGAGAACATGTCCGGCCCGAAAGACAACCTCGATTCACAACAGGCCATGGTCCTCGACGCCGCGACGGTGGAGGTCATGTGGCCGAAGCGCTCACGGCCATCGCGTCCGCCGCATCGACTGCTGAACTAAAAGCAGGTGCGCCTTGACCATGCCGGCGACCGGTCACCGCTGGCTCAGGCCAACCGCGGCATCGGCGCCCTGCCGCCCGCAGACCGCAAAGAGGCAGGAGCGCGCATCGGCAGGGCCCGCGGCCAGGTCAACCAGGCCTTGGCGGAGCGGCAGCAGGAACTGGCAGCCGAGGAGCTGACCAGAGCTCTGGCGGATGAGAGAGTCGACATGACCCTCCCCGTGGTTTCTGCCCCGCAGGTCGCGCTGCACCCCATCACCTCCCTGATAGATGAGATGTGCGACGTCTTCGTCGCGATGGGCTGGGAGGTCGCGGAGGGGCCTGAGCTGGAGGCCGAGTGGTACAACTTCGATGCCCTTAACCTGGGCGTCGACCACCCCGCCCGTGGCGAGCAGGACACCCTCTGGGTGGAACCGGTCTCCGCGGGCAAACTGCTGCGCACCCAGACCTCGCCCGTCCAGATCCGTGCCCTGCTGGAACGTGACGTGCCGCTGTATGTGGTGAGCCCGGGCAAGGTGTTCCGAGCAGACGAGTACGACGCCACACACCTGCCCGTCTTCCATCAGTTAGAGGGGCTTGTGGTGGACAGGGGCATCTCCATGGCGGACCTGCGGGGCATCGCTTGACCACTTCGCCCGCGCCATGTTCGGTGACGTCACCATCCGGATGCGGCCCCACTATTTCCCGTTCACCGAGCCCTCCGCGGAGGTGGACCTTCAATGCTTCGTGTGCCACGGGGAATCCGTCGGCAACCCGGAGCGGCCCTGCCGCACCTGCCGTTCCGAGGGGTGGATCGAGTGGTGCGGCTGCGGTGTCGATCAACCCCGGGTGCTCACTGCGTGCGGCATTGATCCGGAGGTCTACTCCGGCTTCGCGTTCAGGGTCGGCGTGGACCGCACTGTGATGTTCCGCACCGGTGCCCCCGACCTGCGTGATTTCGTCGAGGGCGACGTCCGTTTCTCCCGTTCCGCTCTCGGAGGTGTGCGATGAAGGCCCCGATCACCTGGCTTCGTGAGCTGGTGAATCTGCCCGAGGGCATGGACACCAAGGCCGTGGCTGAGGCGTTCACCGCGCTGGGTTTGACCGTTGAGCACATTGACTCAACCGGCCCCCGGTGTGACCGGACCGCTGGTGATCGGCCGTGTGCTGAGCTTCGTCGCCGAGCCCCAGAAGAACAGCAAGACCATCCGCTACTGCCGCGTCGACGTGGGTGCCCACAACGATCCGCAGACGATGAGCACCCGGCCTCCCGGGGCATCGTCTGCGGAGCCCAACTTCGCGGAGGGTGACCTGGTGGTGGTTGCGCTGCCCGGTGCCGTCCTGCCAGGTGACTTCCGCATCGCGGCCCGCAAGACCTATGGCCATGTCTCCGACGGCATGATCTGCGCCGAGGACGAGTTGGGGCTGGGCGACGATCACTCCGGGATCATGGTCCTGCCCGAGGGCTCCGGGCTGCTGCCCGGGGATGACGCGCTCTCGGTCCTGTGGAGCAGCGACGAGGTGCTCGACATCGATGTGACCCCGGACCTCAGCCATGGGCTGTCCATGCGCAGCAGCCCCGCGAGATCGCCACTGTCTCGTCCGTGCCGTTCGTCGGCCCCTACGATGTGCCGCTGCCGGCTCCCGTGGACGATGGTTACCCCGTCGTCCTGGGTCGAGCGCTGCCACACATTCGTGGCCCTGATGATTGAGGGATTCGACCCGGCGGCCCCCACTCCGGAAATTCATGGCGGACCGGCTCGCGCCAGCGGCGTTCGCTGCATCTCGCTCCCGGTGGATGTCACCAACTATGTGATGCTGGAATCCGGGCGGCCGCTCCATGCCTACGACGCCGCGAAGCTCACCGGAGCCATCCGCGTCCGGCGTGCAGCTGACGGCGAGCAGCTGGTCACCCTCGATGGGGTGACCCGCAGGTTGGTGGCCGATGACCTGCTGATCACCGACGACTCAGGACCGATTGGCCTGGCGGGGGTGATGGGTGGTGAGAGCACCGAGGTCTCCCGCGACCACCTCGGCGATCGTGCTGGGCGGCCGCCTTCGACCCAGCCAGCGTCTCTCGCTCCTTCCGACGCCATGGTCTGCCTCAGAGGCCTCCAAGCGCTTCGAGCGCACCGTCGACCCCGCACTCGCCTGCGCGGCTGCTCGCCGCGCTGCGGAGCTGCTCGTCGAGCACGGCGGCGGCCGGATCATCCGGAGATTACGGTGGTCGGAACGAGATCTGCGCCACGACGCATTGATCTGAGAGCAGGCCTGGTGCCATCCGTCCTGGGAGCTGAGGTGGAGCAGGACGAGACCCTGCGGATCCTGGAAGCCGGGGATGCCGGGTCACCGCGCTGGGCGACTCCCTCTCCGTCGAGGCCCCCGACGTGGCGACCAGACCTGAGAGACCCCTACGACGTGGTCGAGGAGGTGGGACGCAAGATCGGCTACCACCGAATCGGGCGTCGCCTGCCGGCGGCCCCGCCGGGACGTGGGTTGACTCACGCCCAGCGGGCCCGGCGTGCCGCGCTGCGCGCCGCAGCCGCGGCGGGTTTCACGGAGATCCTGAGCTTGCCGTTCATGTCCGACGCCGACCTGGATCGGCGGGGCCTGGTTCCCGAGGATCCCCGCCGCTGCGCGGTTCGCCTGGCCAATCCACTGGCCGAGACCAGCCCATATCTGCGAACGAGCCTGCTTCCCGGGCTGTTCGCTGCCGTGACTGAAGAACACCTCACGTTCCCTGGACGACCTGGCGCTGTTCGAACGCGGCCTGGTCTATCGCGACGGCGGTCAGCCCGCCGCGCCCCGCCAGGGTCGGGCAACGTCCCACCGATGAGGAGCTCATGGCGCTGGAGAAGGCCCTGCCCGCGCAGCCCGAGCTGCTGGCTGGGATCGTGACGGGTGCCTGGCGCCCCAGGGGATGGGACGGTCCTGCGGTGGCGGCTGACTGGCGGCACGTCGTCGCGCTTGCGGAGGCGGTTGGGCAGGCCATCGGTCATCTGCTGGAACGCAGCGAGCGCAGCTGCCACCATGGCATCCGGGGCGCTGCGCCGCGCTGCTGCTCGACGGCGAGACGATCGGCCATGTCGGTGAGCTGCATCCCGAGGTGATCAGGGCCTTCGGGCTGCCCGCCAGGACCTGCGCCGTCGAGCTCGACCTGGGCAGGCTCCTGGAGACGCCACCGGGGGAGCCGCGCATCGGCCTGCTGTCTGGCTTCCCCCTGGCCAAGGAGGACGTCGCGTTGATCGTCGATGAGAACACCCCGGCGGAGGCGGTTCGTCGAGGCCTCGCCGAGGCGCGGGGAACTCCTGGAGAGTGTCAGCCTGTTTGACATCTACCATGGTGACCAGGTGCCGGAGGGCAGGAGTCCCTGGCCTTCGCACTGCGGTTCCGCGCGGAACGCACCCTGACCGACGCTGAGGCCGGGGCGGCACGCGACTCGGCGGTCGAGGTCGCGGTCAGGCGATTCAACGCCCAGCAGCGAACCTGACATCCGCAGACAGAGGAGGAAGGTGGCCACATCTGGGCCCGGTGAGGTCTGTCCACTCCGGCATGAGCAGGGACAGCTGAGGTGGTCGGCCACCCTGAGGTGGTTGGCATCGTCACCGATGCCGCCACCTTCTCCAGCCAGGTCTCTCGGTTCCTGCAGGTGCCCAATGGCCTGGACGGCTCAGAGCATGCGATGTTCCGGACCCTCATCGACAGGTTTTTCACGGGCGATGAGCTCGCGGCGTTGGAGCCTCGGCTCAGGGTGGCCCAACGACTCGTGGCAGGGCTTCCCGGGGCGAGGGTGATCGATGTGGTCAGCGGCCTAGGGAACCCGTTACGCCGTGCAGGCGATGCTCGTCTGGCTGGGCTGGGATCCCGGACTGGAGGAGGAGCTCGTCGGTTGGGTCGCCGACAATGCCGCCGCAACCCGCTCCGGCGAACTCAGAACGCACCCGCGCCGTCGCCGAGCACTTCGACGAGATCATCGCCCGGGTCATCGGTCCGCGGATGGAGCGCCTGGACGAGCCTGCCAGGATGTCACCGACCGTCTGCTGCGGCAGCAGGGTACGGGGGCGGAGCCTGGAGCATGCCGAGCTGGTCTCGATCCTGCGCAACTGGACCGGCGGCGACCTCGGATCCCTGGCGCTGTGCGTCGGGGTGATCATGCATCAGCTGGCCGCATCACCCGGGCTGGAGAGGCAGCTGCGTGACCGGATCGGTGATGTCGAGGCTCTGGACAGGGCCATTGATGAGCTGCTGCGCATCGATGATCCCTTCGTGTCCAACCGGCGGATCACCACCCGCGAGACGACGCTGGCCGGTGAGGACATCGGGGCCGGTCAGCGGATCGTCGTGGACTGGACCAGCGCCAACCGGGACCCGCGGGTCTTCGCTGACCCCGACGCCTTCCAACCTGGGGCAAACGCCCCCGACAACATCGTCTACGGGTGGGGTCCGCATGTCTGCCCGGGGCGCGGGCTGGCGACGCTGGAGCTTCGCGTCCTCCTTCAGGGAGCTGCTGCCCTCCGTCTCCTCCATTGACCTTCCCGCGGGGCCCCCCGGGGTCCGCGCCGAATACCCCCTCGGCGGCTGGGCCAGCCGCCCTGTCATCCTGCGGTGAGGACCTCGCAGTGCTGACCAGGGGGCGGATCGTCGACGCAGGGCTCCGGATCCTTGATGCCTGGGGTCTGGGGGACCTCACGATGCGGCGGGTTGCGGATGAGCTCGGGGTCAAGGCCGGAGCCCTGTACTATCACGTGCCCAACAAGCAGTCGCTGCTGTCCGGGATAGCCGACGCGATCCTGGCCCCCATCACCCCGCCAGAAGTACCCGGGACGAGCGAGTGGCTGCGTCGCTGGTCACACAGTCTGCGCGATGCGCTGCTGGCCCACCGGGATGGGGGCCGAGCTGGTGGCCTCCGCCACTGCGCTGGGGATGGGCGCCGTCGACGTGACGGCCACGGCCAAGACCTCGCTGGGGGCAGGGGACATCCTGAGCCGACCGCAACCATGGCCGCCTTCCTGCACTTCGTCCTGGGGCACGTCATGGCCGAGCAGACCCGCGCCCAGCTTGCGGCCCTCAGGGGTTCTCGACCACTTCGACGAGGAGGCCTCCAGAATGGATTTCTCCACGGGGTGGAGCTGCTGGTCCGCGGCGTCACCGCAGGCGGGCCAGCAGCCTGAACCTCACTCCGGAACGACGTTCACCAGCTTGGGTGCCCGGACGATCACCTTCCGGACACCGTTCGGGATCTCCTTGATGATGCGCGGGTGGGTAAGGGCCAACTCTCGCAGCTCCTCCTCAGTGATCGAGGTCTTCACCTCCACTTGGGCACGCACCTTGCCGCGCACCTGTATAACGGCGGTGATGGTGTCCTCGACCACCAGCTCCGGGTCCGCCACGAGAACAGCTCATACGCCAGGGAGCTTTCATGACCGAGACGACTCTACGGCTCCTCCGCGATGTGCGGGGCCAAGGGAGCGACCATCAGGATCAGCGGCTCCACCGCGGAACGAGGAACCACATCGAGTTTGGTCAGGGCGGTGTTGTACTCGGTCAGGCGTGCGATGGCGGTGTTGAACGACAGGCCCTCGTAGTCATGTCCGACGGCGTCGATGGTTTTGTGCAGGGCCCGCAGCGTGGCGTCATCGGGGGTGATGTCGTCGACAACCAGCTCACCGGTCTGCTCATCGACGACGTTGCGCCACAGGCGCTGCAGGAACCGCTGCGATCCCACGACGGCGCGGGTCTCCACGGCTTTGACTGCGCGAGCGGCCCATGCCCATCTCGTACAGCCGGAAGGTGTCGGCGCCGTAGGCCTGGTACATCTCATCGGGAGAGACGACGTTCTTCAGTGACTTGCCCATCTTCCCGTATTCACGCCTCACGGCCTGGCCATGCCAGGACCAGGTGGTTGCGTCCCCCTCCCCGTGATCCTCCACCTCTGCTGCTGGCACGGCTTGGCCGCGGGAGTCACGGTAGGCGTGAGCCTGAATGTAGCCCTGGTTGAAGAGCCTGCGGAACGGCTCAGCGGAGGGACGTGCCCCAGATCGAACAGCACCTTGTGCCAGAAACGGGCGTACAGCAGGGTGCAGCACGGCATGTTCGACGCCACCGACATACAGGTCGACGCCACCGGCGTCACCCTCGTCACGCGGCCCCATCCAGTAGCGCTCCACGTTCTCGTCGACGAAGCGGTCGCGATTCTCGGGATCCAGGTAGCGCATCTCGTACCAGCAGGAGCCTGCCCACTGCGGCATCACGTTCAGCTCACGCCGGTAGGTCCTCAATCCGTCGCCCAGGGTCCAGCTCGACGCTCGCCCACCCCGCGGCGCGGGCCAAGGGAGGCACTGGGTCGGAGTCCCGATCCTCCGGATCCAGCGCCTTGGGGAGTAGTCGGTGATCTCCGGCAGCTCCACGGGCAGCATCGACTCGGGCAGCGCGATGGGCAGCCCTGGTCGTCGTAGACGATCGGAGGAGCTCGCCCCAATAGCGCTGACGACTGAACAACCAGTCACGGAGCTTGTGAGGTGACGGTGGCCTCACCCAGTCCCCTGGCCTCCAGCCACCTCGTGATGGCGGCCTTCGCCTCTGCGGCGTCCATGCCGTTGAGCGAGATCTCGGAGTTGGCGGAGTTGATGACCTCGCCGTCGCCCGTCAGGCTGAGGCGCCGTCGTGTTCTGGCCCAGGCGCCACAGTGTCGATGATCGGCGGGTTGAAGGCCTTCGCGAAGTCCCAGTCACGCTGGTCGCCCGCAGGGGACCGCCATGATCGCGCCCGAGCCGTAGCCCATGGTCACGTAGTCGGCGATGAAGATTGGGAGTCGCCGGCCGTCAACAGGATTGACGGCGAACAGCCCGGTGAACAGGCCTGTCTTCTCCTTGTCCTCGATACGGCGATCGGCGTCGGTCTTGCGTTCCACCTCGGCTCGGTATACGGCGACCCCTCGGCTGGGAGGCATACCCCCGGTCCATGCCGGATCAGTGCCCTGAGGGCCATTCCGGAGGCGGCGTCGTCAGCCAGATGGTGTTCGGGGCCAGCACCATGAAGGTGGCGCCGAACAGGGTGTCAGGGGCGGGTGGTGAACACCTCGATCCGCTCGCCGCTGGTGGCCTCGGTGAAGAAGACCCTGGCGCCCTCAGGAACGCCCGATCCAGTTGCGCTGCATCGCCTTGACCTTGTCGGGCCAATCCAGTGTGTCGAGGTCCGCAAGCGGAGGCGTTCGGCGTAGGCGGTGATCCGCAGCATCCACTGGCTCATGCTGCGCTTGAAGACCGGGAAGTTTCCGATCTCGGAGCGTCCCTCGTTGGTGACCTCCTCATTCGCATGATACGGTGCCCAGTCCGGACAGCCCAGTTCACGGGGGCGTCGGACGGGTACGCCAGGCGGTGCGAGTCGATGATCCGGCGCTGCTCCACCTCGGACAGTTCACTCCAGGCCTCACCTGAGGGTGTGGCACGGGTCCCATTGGCGAACTCCTCGGCCAGCTCGTCGATGTGCCGGGCCCTGCCTGCCTCCTCGTCGAACCAGGCATTGAAGATCTGCAGGAATATCCACTGCGTCCAGCGGTAGAAATCGACATCGGTGGTGGCCACGCTGCGCCGGGTGTCGTGGGCCAGCCCCAGGCGTCGCAGCTGGCGGCGCATGATGGCGATGTTCTGCTCGGTGGTGGTCCTGGGATGCTGCCCGTCTGCACCGCATACTGCTCGGCAGGGCAGACCGAAGGCGTCGTATCCCAGTGTGTGCAGCACATTGCGGCCCTTCATCCGGTTGAAGCGCGCGAAGGTGTCGGTGGCGATGTATCCCAGTGGGTGGCCGACGTGCAGACCCGCACCGCTCGGGTAGGGGAACATGTCCAGAATGAAGAGTTTCTCGCCCCGGGACTTGGCTTTCTCCGGCTCTGCCCAGACCCCGGCGGGATTTGGCGCGTGGAACGTGCCCTCAGCCTCCCAGCGGTCCTGCCAGCGGGCCTCGATCTCGCCGGCCATGCGTGCGGTGTACCGGTACGACGGCTCACTCATCGGTGTTCTCTCCTCCAAGTATTCGGTGGCGGATTGAGACTATCCCGCCGTGACCAGGCCAGTCGACCGAGACCACGTTCGCCACCACCACGAGTTGAATATTTATTCGAAAGATGGCATATTCCCCACTGTGAGTTTCAAGGTCGCCGTCGCCGGTTGCACGGGCTATGCAGGTGGTGAGGTGCTGCGACTGCTGTTGCAGCATCCCCAGGTGGAGATCGGAGCCCTGACGGGCAATTCCTCAGTGGGGGAGTGCCTGGGAGACCATCAGCCCCACCTGGCTTCCCTGGCGGACCGCAAGATCATCGCCACCACGGCAGAGAACCTGGCGGGCCATGACGTCGTCCTCCTGGCCCTGCCCCACGGGGCCAGCGCCGGGATCGCTGGGCAGCTTGAGCCAGACGTGCTCGTCATTGATGCTGGGGCTGACTTCCGGCTCCGTGACGCAGCTGCCTGGCGGCGCTTCTATGGCACGGAGCATGCCGGGACCTGGCCCTACGGCCTGCCCGAGCTGCCCGGCTGCCGTGATGCGCTGCGTGGCACCCGCAGGATCGCCGTGCCTGGCTGCTACCGACGGCGGCGACGCTCGCCCTGTACCCCGCAGTGCGGTGGGGGCTGGTCGACCCGACGGCCATCACCATCGTCGCGGCCTCGGGCACCTCCGGAGCGGGCAAGGCCGCCAAGCCCCACCTGATCGGCTCCGAGGTCATGGGCAGCGCCTCGGTCTACAGCGTCGGCGGCGTGCGCAGCACATCCCGAGATCGCTTCAGAACCTCAGCTCCTGACCGGGGGCCGGTGAGTGTCAGCTTCACGCCGATGCTGGTGCCCATGCCCCGCGGCATCCTCGCCACCTGCACGGCCCCCCGTCAGGATGGAGTCACCGCAGAGCAGGCCCGGCAGCGCTACGCGATGGCGTACAAGATGAGCCGTTCGTCGACCTGCTGCCAGAGGGTGCATGGCCGGTCACCGCCAGCGTCGTCGGCTCCAACCGCGTGACCCTGCAGGTCACGGTGGATCAGGCGGCTGGGCAGCTGATCGCCGTGGCCGCCATCGACAACCTGACCAAGGGCACTGCGGGTGGGGCCGTCCAGTCCATGAACCTCGCCCTGGGGCTGGAGGAGACCATGGGTCTCAGCACGATCAGGTGGCGCCGTGAGCGTGACCACACCCAGGGGATTCGAGGCGACGGGGGTCGCTGCCGGCATCAAGACCTCCGAGAGGCGAGACCTCGCCGTGGTGCGCAACCTCGGGCCGGGGCGCTCCGCTGCGGGTGTCTTCACCCGCAACCGCGTCTTCGCGGCACCCGTGGGATGGTCCCGGCAGGTGCTCGCCGACGGGCAGGTGAGGGCCGTCGTCCTGAACTCCGGTGGCGCCAATGCCTGCACGGGGCAGGCCGGCTACGACGATGCCCGCTCCATGGCGGAGACCACCGCGGCGGCGCTTGGGCTTGAGGCGGGTGAGGTGGCGGTCTGCTCCACGGGCCTGATCGGGGTCCGGCTGCCGATGGAGGCGGTCACCACTGGCATTGAGGCCGCCTGTGCGGAGCTGACTCCCGAGGGCGGTGCCCTAGCAGCGGAGGCCATCATGACCACCGACACCGTCACGAAGCAGGCGGAGCACGCCGGGGCCGGCTGGAGCATCGGCGGCATGGCGAAGGGGCTGCATGCTCGCTCCCGGACTGGCGACGATGCTCGTCGTGCTCACCACCGATGCGGCCCTCGGCGCGGATGCCCTGGACCTCGCGTTGCGTCAGGCCACCCGGGTCAGCTTCGACCGCGCCGACGCCGATGGGTGTATGTCCACCAATGACACCGTCCTGCTGCTCGCCTCGGGGCCAGCGGCATCGCACCTGATCCCCACGAGTTCACCGCTGCCCTGACCGGGGTCTGCGGGGAACTGGCCCGTCAGCTCATCGCAGATGCGGAGGGGGCGCGCCACGAGATCGCCGTCGAGGTGACCGGCGCCGCCAGCGAACGTGACGCGAGGCCGTTGGGCGCAGGTGGCGCGCAGCAACCTGGTCAAGTGCGCGGTCTTCGGCTCCGACCCGAACTGGGGCCGGGTGCTGTCCGCCATTGGCGTCACCGACGCGGTTTTCGAGCCGGACCCTGATCGACGTGTCCTTCAATGGGGTCCAGGTGTGCCGGGGCGGCCAGATCGGGGAGCCTCGTGAGCTGGTCGACCTCTCGGGACGTGACGTTCACGTCCTGATCGACCTCCACGCCGGCGAGCACAGCGCCACCATCCTCACCACAGACCTCACGCACGACTACGTGAGGGAGAACAGGAGTACTCATCACTGAGCCGACTGTCTCATCCAGATCACCAGCAGCTGCTGACCAAGGCCAACACCCTCATCGAGGCCCTGCCCTGGCTGAGCCAGTTTGCCGGGGAGACGGTCGTCATCAAGTACGGCGGCAACGCCATGATCGACGACGACCTGAAACGGGCCTTCGCGCAGGACATCGTGTTCCTGCGGAGGGTGGGGCTGAAACCCGTGGTCGTGCATGGTGGTGGACCGCAGATCAGCTCGATGCTCAGCCGTCTGCAGATCGACTCCGAATTCCGTGGCGGGCTGCGCGTGACAACGTCGGAGGCCATGGACGTGGTGCGCATGGTGCTGGTGGGGCAGGTCGGACGTGAGCTCGTGGGCCTCATCAACGCGCACGCGCCCTTCGCGGTCGGTATGTCGGGGGAGGACGGTGGGCTGCTGCGAGCCAGGCGCCGGGGTGTGGTCGTCGATGACGAGGAGATCGACCTTGGGCTTGTGGGTGACGTGGACTCCGTCGACCCCGCCGCCCTGCTCGACCTCATCACAGCGGGACGGATCCCCGTCATCGCCACCGTCGCGCCCGGTCCCGACGGTCAGGTCTACAACGTCAACGCTGACACTGCGGCCCGGCCCTGGCGGTGGCCCTGGATGCCAGGCGGCTGGTGATGCTGACGGATGTCGCCGGGCTGTACGCGAACTATCCGGATGAGAGCAGCATCATCACCACGATCACCCCCGCCGAGGTCCGTGAGCTGACCCCCGGCCTCACCTCGGGCATGGTGCCGAAGATGGAGGCGTGCGTTCGGGCGGTCGAGGGGTGGGGTGCAGTCCGCGACCATCATCGATGGGAGGGTGCCGCACAGCCTCCTGCTGGAGATCTTCACCGACGAGGGGTGGGCACCATGGTCTGCGAGGGAGAATGGGACGCCATGACGGCTGAGCCTGCTTGATCGCTACCAGGAGGCGATGATGAATGCCTTCAGGGACCCCAAGACGGGTGTTCGTGCGCGGCGAAGGTGTTTATCTGTGGGATGCCGACGGCAGGCGCTACACCGACCTGTTGGCCGGGATAGCCGTCAACTCACTCGGGCACGCTCACCCCGCTGTGGTAGGGGGCCGTCACTGCGCAGCTGGGACAGCTGGGACACATCTCGAACCTTTTTGCCTCCGAGCCGCAGATCCGGCTGGCGGAGCGCCTCGCCGCCGCAGCCGGGGGCGGGAGGGTGTTCTTCACCAACTCCGGAACCGAGGCGAACGAGGCCGCCTCAAACTGACCCGGCTCATGGGCCGCACGAGGATCGTGGCCATGGAGGGCTCTTTCCACGGACGGACCATGGGCCCCTGGCGATCACCCACACCCCCAGATACCGGGAGCCCTTCGAGCCGCTGCCTGGGAGGTCACCTTCGTGCCCTACGGCGATGGGGCCGCGCTGGCATCTGCTATGGATGACAGCGTCGCGGCGGTGGTCCTGGAGCCGATCCAGGGGAGTCCGGGGTGGTTCCAGCTCCTGACGGCTATCTGGCAGCGGCCGGGAGCTCACCAGCAGGCACAGGGGCCCTGCTCTGGATCGATGAGGTGCAGACCGGAGTCGGTAGGGCGGGGGAGCTTCTGCTCAGTCGTGCCCGTGGCATCACCGCCGACGTGATCACAGTGGCGAAGGGGCTCGGCGCGGGCTTCCCCATCGGTGCGTGCATCGCGACGGGGCAGGCTGCTGGGCTCCTGAGCCCCGGTGCCCACGGCACCACCTTTGAGAGCAATCCCGTCGCGGCCGCGGTGGAAACGTCGTCTTGGATGTGCTGGAGGAGGAGTGCTGGAGGATGTCCGTCGTGTTGGCGACTGGCTTGCGGCTGAGGTGGAGGGCTGGGGCACCCGGCATCAGGGAGATCCGTGGTGCGGGCCTGCTTCGGGGAATCGTCCTGACCCGGGAGGTGGCGTCCCGGGTGGCTGACCTGGCCCCTCGGCGACGGCTGGGTGCTCAATGCCCCGCGTCCGGACATCCTGCGGATCGCGCCACCTCTGATCATCACGAAGGGCAGCTGGCCCTTCGTCGCCGCACTCCCCGGGCTGGCTGGAGCAGTGCGATGACTGAGATGCGGCGCTCCGCCCGGTTGGCTCTGCTGCGCACCCTCCTGACTGAGGGCGAGTATGCCTCACAACAGGGAGCTGAGCGCCGCTCTGGCGGAACGGGGCGTCGCGGTCAGCCAGCCCACGCTCAGCAAGGACCTCGTTGCGCTGAGCGCGATGAGGCGGCGGGCAGCTGATGGAAGCCTGGTCTACGCCGCTGGCGCGCCTCAGGAGAGCGGAGGGGCGGCTGCCGACAGGCTGGCCCGGCTCTGCCTTGAGGTGCTGCGCTCCATCCAGCATGCCGGCAACCAGGTGGTCGTCAGGGACCCCGCCGGGTGCTGCCAGTATCTGGCTGCTCACGTGGACGAGGCACGGCTGCCGGGGGTGATGGGAACCATTGCCGGCGACGATACGGTGTTGATCATCGCGACGAGTGCTGAGGCGCCGGAGGGCTGGCGGAGAGTTGAGTGCATGACGCGCAGCGAAGCCGGATGGCTTGGAGAACCCTGAAGGGAGGGACGGTGACTGAGGGAAGACTTTGGGGCGGGCGCTTTCAGGGCGGACCCGCGGAGGCGATGTTCGAGCTGAGCCGGTCCACGCAGTTCGACTGGCGGCTGGCGCGGCATGACATCGCGGGATCGAGGCTCACGCGAAGGCCCTGCTGGCTGCGGGGCTGCTCACGGCTGAGGAGCTGAGGCCATGGATGCCGGCCTCGCTGAACTGGCGCGCCGCGTCGAGACTGGGGACTTCCGGGCTGCGCCCACTGATGAGGACGTCCACGGGGCGCTGGAACGTGGGCTCAAGGAGATCGTGGGTCCCTGAGCTTGGTGGGCGGCTGCGTGCGGGGCGGTCCAGGAATGACCAGATCGCCACGCTTATCCGCAGCTATTTGCGGGAGGAGATCCGGATCCTGCTCGCCGCTGTGCTTGATGATCGTCGCAGCCCTGGCCCACCAGGCCCAGGAGAACCTTGGCGCGGTCATGCCGGGGCGCACGTACCTGCAGTCGGCGCAGCTCGGTGCTGCTCAGCCATCATCTCCTGGCCCACGCCTGGCCGCTGCTGCGGGATGTCTCACGCCTGCAGGATCTGGATGTGCGACTGGCAGTCAGCCCCTACGGCTCCGCAGCGCTTGCCGGTACCTCTAGGGGCTCGATCCGCAGCTGGTCGCTCGTGAGCTGGGCTTTGAGTCGTCGGTTCCGAACTCCATCGACGGCACGGCCGCGCGCGATCTTGTTGCGGAGGCGGCGTGGGTGCTGGCGCAGATCGGGGCTCGACCTGTCACGGCTCAGCGAGGATGTCATCATCTGGTGCACCGCCGAGTTCGGCTTCGCGAGGCTGGCGGATGAGTGGTCGACCGGCAGCTCGATCATGCCCCAGAAGAAGAACCTGATGTCGCAGAGCTTGCGCGCGGCAAGGCGGGAGGCTGATTGAAACCTGACGGGGCTGCTGGCCACCCCTCAAGGATGCCGCTGGCCTCACAACCGGGATCTGCAGGAGGACAAGGAGCCGGTCTTCGACGGGTTCGACCAGCTTCGCATCCTGCTGCCGGCTGTCGCGGGCATGGTCTCGACGCTGACATTTGACCATGACCGCATGGCTTTCCGTGGCGCCTGCCGGCTTCTCCTGGCGACGGATGTCGCCGATCATCTGGTGCGGATGAGGATTCGCTTCGCCGTCGCGCACGAGGTGGCGGGGGAGACCGTCGATATTGCGAGTCCAAGGGGATCACTCTGCAGGAGCTGACCGTCACGGATCTGCCGCAGATCTCCGAGCATCTGGACGACGGGGGTCCTGGATGTTCTCACGGTGGAGGGATCCGTCAACGCTCGTGACGGCCGGGGCGGCACCGCGATGGCCCGAGTACGTGAGCAGTTGGCCGAGGTGGAGCAGGTCATGGCGGAGGCCGCCGACTGGTTGGCGCGCTGATCTCCTGCGAGTTTTGCAGAAGGGAGCCCCGCGGACATGTCCGCGGGGCCCGAGCAGTGAGGTCAGGCTGCGTGCCGGCAGGGTGGTGCACTCGCAGGAGGCGCAGTTGCAGGACGAGCAGGAAGTGCACTCGCAGTCGCCGCAGCTGCAGGCGTTGTGTGAACAGGTTGAGCAGGTGCAGTTCTCGCAGGTGCAGGTTGCGCAGGTGTCGGAGCAGTTGCCGCAGCTGCAGGTGGTGCACTCGTCGTAGTGCCCGTCGTGCCTCGCGGTGCGCGTGGCCGTCGTGGATGTAGTCGACGTGATCGAAGTGGATCACAGCCTCATCGGCCACAACCGGGGCCGTGGGTGTGCTTGTGGGTCTCGGCAGCGTGATGCTCAATGGTCGTGGTCGCTGAGTTTCCTCCTGTGTGTGTAGTGGTGCGTCGCCCACGACATGGGCGACATGCTGGTCGCAGATCCGGTACCAGATCTCCTGGCCCTGGCGTCGTGTCGTCACCAGGTTCGCCTCGCGCAGCACCCGCAGGTGCTGGGAGACCAGGGGGCTGGCTCAGATCCAGCTCTGTGACCAGTCGGCTGACCGTGCGCTCCCTGCTCGGTGAGCAGATGCACGATGGCGACGCGGACTGGGCTCGCCAGCGCCTTGAACAAGGTGCTGGCTGGCTCTGTATGTATCAATCCGCGCCCTGGGCATAACAAGATTCTTATATGCGAATGTCTGCATGTCAAAGTCTGATGGGAAAGTGTGAAACTCCGGAGTACGCTGCCGTGCGTGAACGCACTACTCGACGACCTACTCTGGCGAGGGCTGATCGCCCATTCCACTGATCTGGAGGCGCTGGGCTCCCATCTCGACGCAGGGCCCGTGAAGTTTTTACGTCGGCTTCGACCCGACTGCGCCGAGCCTCCATTTCGGCAATCTCGTGCGGCTGCTGTTCGCGCGTCGGCTGCAACAGGCCGGACATCAGCCCTTCCTGCTGGTCGGTGGGGCCATGGGGCAGATCGGCGACCCCAAGAGTCGGGGGAGCGGGTGATGAACTCAAGGAGGTCGTTGCCGGCTGGGTCGAGCGCATCCGAGGCCAGGCCGAGAGGTTCGTCACCTTCGAGGGGCGCAATGCAGCCACCATGGTCAACAACCTTGAGTGGACCGAGACCATGTCTGTTCTCGACTTCCTGCGCGACGTCGGAAAGCACTTCCCCGTGAACCGGATGCTGGCCCGTGACGTGGTGGCGCGACGCCTTGAGGCGGGAATTAGCTACACCGAGTTCTCCCTATGTGCTCCTGCAGTCCATGGACTACGGGAGCTTCACCGGCGTTACGGCGTCACATTGCAGCACGGTGGATCAGACCAGTGGGGCAACATCACCGCGGGCGTGGAGCTGTTGCGGCGCTCCGACCAGGTCAAGGCGCACGCGCTGGCCACGCCGCTGCTCACGAAGGCCGATGGGACCAAGTTCGGCAAGACCGAGACCGGAACCGTCTGGCTGGATCCCGAGCTGACGAGTCCCTACGCCTTCCACCAGTATTTCCTGAATGTGGAGGACTCGAAGGTCGTCGAATATCTCAAGGTCTTCAGCTTCCGGTCTAGGGGAGGAGATCGACGAGCTGAGAAGGCCACGGAGGATGAGCCTCACAAGCGCCTGGCCCAGAAGGCCTTGGCCAATGACGTGACTGATATCGTCCATGGCGTGCGGGAGCGTGAGTCCGTGGTTGAGGCTGCGAGTGCACTCTTCGGGCGAGGGGAGCTCGCTGAGCTCCATGGGTCCACCCTCGATGCGATCATGCGGGAGGTGGGTGCTCCGGAAGTCACGCTGCCGATCCCCCTGATTGATGCGTTCCTGGTCTCCGGGATCGTTGAGTCCAAGGCTGCTGCGCGTCGCGCGGTCCTTGAGGGAGGTGCGTATCTCAACAATGAGAAGGTTGCGGACCCCGATTTGGTGATTGGCTCAGAGCACCTGCTGGGAGGCAGATGTGCAGTCCTGCGGCGGGGGCGTCGCACCGTCGGTGGAGTCCGGGTCTCTGCCGCTTCGTAGGCAGCCCAGAGCCTGTTCCAATCCCGATTTGTGCTTTGCGACACAAGCGTGTAAGCTTCTCCGAGCTGTCGTGGCAAGCCCCTCGGGGCCTGTAGTCCGTGGCCGTCCCCGCCGGCTGGCATGAGACGAGTGTGCGATCAGAGAGATCCCACTCAAGGTTTCAGGTCCCATAGTCGCCCTGCTTGACAGGGTAACGTGGAAGGGGTAAGTTAGTCGGGCTCCGGTTGGTCCGGAACAAATGAATGAGACAAGTGAACGGGATCGAATTGACATTCGAGACAAAACCTGGTAAGCTTAGTCGAGTCGCCGATTACGAATCAGCGTCCGTCTCTTTTGAGAACTCAACAGCGTGCTTTATAGTCAATGCCATATGCAGTGATGCCTTCATGTTTTTGTGGGGGTGTTGTTGTGGGATTCTTTGATGGATTCTTTTTGAGGATTTGTCAGTGTTTGGATTCTTTGTTTGATTTCTTTGCTGGTCTGCTGCTGCTGTGTGTGGTGGTGGGTTGGTTTTGTTTTCAGCGGAGAGTTTGATCCTGGCTCAGGACGAACGCTGGCGGCGTGCTTAACACATGCAAGTCGAACGGTAAGGCCCTTTTTGGGTACACGAGTGGCGAACGGGTGAGTAACACGTGAGTAACCTGCCCAGACTTTGGGATAACAGTTGGAAACGATTGCTAATACTGGATATGAGCTGCTGCTGCATGGTGGTGGTTTGAAAGTTCCGGCGGTTTGGGATGGGCTCGCGGCCTATCAGCTTGTTGGTGAGGTGATGGCTCACCAAGGCTTCGACGGGTAGCCGGCCTGAGAGGGCGACCGGCCACATTGGGACTGAGATACGGCCCAGACTCCTACAGGGAGGCAGCAGTGGGAATATTGCACAATGGACGGAAGTCTGATGCAGCAACGCCGCGTGCGAGATGACGGCCTTCAGGGTTGTAAACCGCTTTCATCCATGACGAAGCTTTTGTGACGGTAGTGGGTAAAGAAGCACCGGCTAACTACGTGCCAGCAGCCGCGGTGATACGTAAGTGCGAGCGTTGTCCGGATTTATTGGGCGTAAAGAGCTTGTAGGCGGTTTGTCGCGTCGGGGAGTGAAAACTTAAGGCTTAACTTTGAGCTTGCTTTCGATACGGGCTGACTTGAGGAGGTAGGGGGAGAATGGAATTCCTGGTGGAGCGGTGGAATGCGCAGATATCAGGAGGAACACCGGTGGCGAAGGCGGTTCTCTGGACCTTTCCTGACGCTGAGAAGCGAAAGCGTGGGGAGCAAACAGGCTTAGATACCCTGGTAGTCCACGCTGTAAACGGTGGGTACTAGGTGTGGGGGGCATTCCACGTTCTCCGTGCCGTAGCTAACGCATTAAGTACCCCGCCTGGGGAGTACGGCCGCAAGGCTAAAACTCAAAGGAATTGACGGGGCCCCGCACAAGCGGCGGAGCATGCGGATTAATTCGATGCAACGCGAAGAACCTTACCTGGGTTTGACATATGCCGGAAGCGCTCAGAGATGGGTGTGCCTTTTTGGTCGGTTTACAGGTGGTGCATGGCTGTCGTCAGCTCGTGTCGTGAGATGTTGGGTTAAGTCCGCAACAGGCGCAACCCTCGTCCAATGTTGCCAGCGGGTTATGCCGGGGACTCATTGGAGACCGCCGGGGGTCAACTCGGAGGAAGGTGGGGATGACGTCAAGTCATCATGCCCCTTATGTCAGGGCTTCACGCATGCTACAATGGCCGGTACAAAGAGTTGCGAGCCCTGTGAGGGTGAGCGAATCTCGGAAAGCCGGTCTCAGTTCGGATTGGGGTCTGCAACTCGACCCCATGAAGTCAGGTCGCTAGTAATCGCAGATCAGCAACGCTGCGGTGAATACGTTCCCGGGGCTTGTACACCGCCCGTCAAGTCATGAAAGTCGGTAACACGCGAAGCCGGTGGCCTAACCTCTTTTGGGGAGGGAGCTGTCGAAGGTGGGACTGGTGATTAGGACTAAGTCAGTAACAAGGTAGCCGTACCGGAAGGTGCGGCTGGATCACCTCCTTTCTAAGGAGAAGTTTTTCTTCTTGATGTTTTTGGGTGGAACGTTGGCTGTGGGGTGCGTTGTTGGGTTGTGAGGGGTCGGCCGCGTGTGTGGTTGGTTTCTTGTGGCATAGCTGTGGCTGCGTGTGTGGTTGTGGTTGTGTGTGTGTTTTGAGAACTTTATAGTGGATGCGAGTATCTTTGTAGATTGTGATGTATTTTGTTGTGGCAAGCTACTGAGTGCGATCGGTGGATGCCTTGGCACCAAGAGCCGATGAAGGACGTTGTAACCTGCGATAAGCCTAGGGGAGTTGGTAAGCGAGCTGTGATCCTGGGATTTCCGAATGGGGTAACCTAGCCGGAGTTGTGTCTGGTTTCTGCTGCCTGAATGTATAGGGTGGTGTGAGGTGACGCGGGGAAGTGAAACATCTTAGTACCCGTAGGAAGAGAAAACAATAGTGATTCCGTGAGTAGTGGCGAGCGAAAGTGGATGAGGCTAAACCTTTGCCGTGTGATAGCTGACAGGTGTTGCGGTGGAGGGGTTGTGGGATGTTGCGTGGCCTGGCTGTTGACGGGTCGTGGAGTGATAAATGGTGGATGAAGCTGAAGAGGTTGGAAAGCCTTAGCGTAGTGGGTGATACTCCCGTAGGTGTATGTTCACCACTTCATTGCAGTTTTTCCCAAGTAGCACGGGACTCGTGGAATCTTGTGTGAATCTGGCAGGACCATCTGCTAAGCCTAAATACTTCTTGGTGACCGATAGTGGATGAGTACCGTGAGGGAATGGTGAAAAGTACCCCGGGAGGGGAGTGAAATAGTACCTGAAACCGGTCGCATACAATCCGTCGGAGCCTTCCTTTTTTGTGGGGGTGACGGCGTGCCTTTTGAAGAATGAGCCTGCGAGTTAGTGATGCGTGGCGAGGTTAACCCGTGTGGGGTAGTCGTAGCGAAAGCGAGTCCTAATAGGGCGTGTGTAGTCGCGTGTTCTAGACCCGAAGCGGGGTGATCTATCCATGGCCAGGGTGAAGCGAAGGTAAGACTTCGTGGAGGCCCGAACTCACTTCAGTTGAAAATGGAGGAGATGAGCTGTGGATAGGGGTGAAAGGCTAATCAAACCCCGTGATAGCTGGTTCTCCCCGAAATGCATTTAGGTGCAGCGTCGTGTGTTTCTTTTTGGAGGTAGAGCACTGGATGGTCTAGGGGGCTTACCGGCTTACCGAAATCAGCCAAACTCCGAATGCCAGGAAGTTATAGTGCGGCAGTGAGACTGTGGGGGATAAGCTTCATAGTCGAGAGGGAAACAGCCCAGATCATCAGCTAAGGCCCCTAAGTGGTGACTAAGTGGAAAAGGATGTGGAGTTGCGTTGACAACCAGGAGGTTGGCTTGGAAGCAGCCATCCTTGAAAGAGTGCGTAATAGCTCACTGGTCAAGTGATTCTGCGCCGACAATGTAGCGGGGCTTAAGTTGTCCGCCGAAGCTGTGGCGCCCACATGTTGTGTGGGTGGGTAGGGGAGCGTCGTGTGTGTGTTGAAGCAGTTGGGTGACTGGTTGTGGAGTGCATGCGAGTGAGAATGCAGGCATGAGTAGCGAATGACGGGTGGGAAACCCGTCCGCCGATTATCCAAGGGTTCCAGGGTCAAGTTAATCTGCCCTGGGTTGGTCGGGTCCTAAGGCGAGGCCGACAGGCGTAGTCGATGGTGAACGGGTTGATATTCCCGTACCGGCGGGGCAACGTCCGTGTTGAATCATGCGATGCTAAGCATGCGAGGCCCTGTTCTGCCTTTTGGGGTGGGGTGGGGTTGAGTCTGTGATCCGAGTGTGTAGTAGGCAAGCTGCGGAGGGACGCAGGAAGGTAGCTCATCCCTCAGCGGTGGTTGTCTGAGGCTAAGTGTGTAGGGGTGGGGTGTGGGTAAATCCGTGCCCCGTGGTGCCTGAGACATGATGGGCCTGCACTGTTGTGGTGTGGGTTGAGTGATCCTATGCTGCCTAGAAAAGCTTCGTGAGCGAGTTGTGAGCTGCCCGTACCCTAAACCGACACAGGTGGATGAGTAGAGAATACTGAGGCGATCGAGTGAATCGTGGTGAAGGAACTCGGCAAAATACCCCCGTAACTTCGGGATAAGGGGGACCTGATGCGTGAACGCACTTGCTGTGGGAAGCGTTGAGGGTCGCAGAGACCAGGCCCAAGCGACTGTTTACTAAAAACACAGGTCCGTGCCAACTTGTAAGAGGATGTATACGGACTGACTCCTGCCCGGTGCTGGAAGGTTAAGGGGAGCTGTTAGCCATTTTGGTGGTGAAGCGGTGAACTTAAGCCCCAGTAAACGGCGGTGGTAACTATAACCATCCTAAGGTAGCGAAATTCCTTGTCAGGTAAGTTCCGACCTGCACGAATGGAGTAACGATTTGGGCGCTGTCTCCACCACGAACTCGGCGAAATTGCATTACGAGTAAAGATGCTCGTTACGCGCAGCAGGACGGAAAGACCCCGGGACCTTTACTATAGTTTGGTATTGGTGATTGGTGTGACTTGTGTAGGATAGGGTGGGAGACTGTGAAGCTGGGACGCTAGTTTCGGTGGAGTCGTTGTTGAAATACCACTCTGGTTACTCTGGTTATCTAACTTAGGGCCATGATCTGGTTCAGGGACAGTGCCTGATGGGTAGTTTGACTGGGGCGGTCGCCTCCTAAAGGGTAACGGAGGCGCCCAAAGGTTCCCTCAGCCTGGTTGGCAATCAGGTGTTGAGTGTAAGTGCACAAGGGAGCTTGACTGTGAGACTGACGGGTCGAGCAGGGACGAAAAGTCGGGACTAGTGATCTTCTGGTAGCGGATGGAAGCGCCAGGACTCAACGGATAAAAAGGTACCCCGGGGATAACAGGCTGATCTTGCCCGAGCGTCCATAGCGACGGCATGGTTTAGCACCTCGATGTCGGCTCGTCGCATCCTGGGGGCTGGAGTCAGTCCCAAGGGTTGGGCTGTTCGCCCATTAAAGCGGCACGCGAGCTGGGTTTAGAACGTCGTGAGACAGTTCGGTCCCTATCCGCTGTGCGCGTAGGGAGTCTTGAGAAGGGCTGTCTCTAGTACGAGAGGACCGAGACGGACTAACCTCTGGTGTGCCAGTTGTTCCGCCAGGAGCACGGCTGGTTGGCTACGTTGGGAAGTGATAACCGCTGAAAGCATCTAAGCGGGAAGCACGCTTCAAGATGAGGGCTCCCGCAGAGTGAGTCTGGTAAGGCCCCCTATAGACGATGGGGTTGATAGGTCGGATGTGGAAGCGCAGTAATGTGTGGAGCTGACCGATACTAATAGGCCGAGGGCTTGCCGCATCAAAACATCATTGTTTATGAACACAAGATTTTTTGTGTGCTTGCATCCACTATGGAGTGTCTCAGGACACACCCGCCACCACCCCCCCGTCTCTTCGTGGGGGTGGTGATGCCAACCCCCCTCCGGCTTGTTGTTGCAGCTGCGGGGTGAAAGGTAAAGTTGTATAGAGTGTTGTGTCGGTGGTCATAGCGGAAGGGAAACACCCGGTCCCATCCCGAACCCGGTAGTTAAGCCTTCCAGCGCCGATGGTACTGCACACGCGAGTGTGTGGGAGAGTAGGACACCGCCGAACACCAAACCCTCGAAAGAGGTTGCGGGGAAATCCAGTAGAGTCTGGGTTTCCCGCAACCTCTTGTTTTATTGTGTTTCTGTTTCCTTGCCGGGGTGTGTGGGGTGGGGCTCCCCCACCACAGCCCAACTGAGAGGGGGGCTTGCCGTGTGGGAGTTGGTCTTGGGGGCCGGGTTTTGCTTGAATTGCTTTCATGGCTGATCAGGAAACGCGGCTGGCGGCAGTGGGCGTGGGGGGCCAGGGGTCAGAAACCCCGGCCGTGGTGAGCGTGGACATCGAGGTTCGGGTTCCCGTGATGCCAAGGGCAGACACAACAACAAACCCCGTGGAGGATGGAGCCGAGGCAGCCAGAAGCCCCGATCAGCTGAAGATGGCGACGAACGCCAAGGCTTTCGCCGTCGTAGGAGTGGCGAAGATCCGCGGGCAGGGGAAGACCGAAGACGCTCTGGAGGAGACCGGCGGCAATACGGCGACCGTAAGGCCGCTGGAATCAGCGTGGCGAGCAGCACCCCGGTGAGACATCGCAACGCTTCCCCAGGAGAGCGACGAGGTGATAGCGAACGCGCGCCTCGCTCGGAACACGACTACGACGGTGACCAGCGCAGCGATCAGCGGTGGCGTAAGATTCGCAGCAGCTTCCGCCGTGCGGATGGGGCTCTGCGCGGTCGGGGCGTCGGCTCCGCGACGGCGACGCCCCCAGAGATTCTAAGAACCAGGGGCGTGACAGGCATGGTGATCGAGGGCGCCACGCGGCCCGGTGAAGGGGACCAAGCCCGGGACCACCCGGCGAAGGATGAGCCACCGATTCCCAAGGAGGGCTATCAGAGTCTCTTCTGCCTTGGGGTCCGTGCTGAAGCTCAAGGGCGTGCCGAAGGATCTAGCTGACACCGTGGGCGCGCACATTCTGGCCGCTGGGCAGCTGCTTGAGACTGACCCCAGGCTGGCCTACCGCCACGCGGAAGCTGCCCGTCGTCGTGCCGGTCGGCTGCCCGTGGTGCGTGAAAGCCACAGCTGAGGCTGCTTACGCGGCGGGTCACTACGACATCGCACTGCGGAATTCCGTGCCATCCGCCGGATGAGCGGTGGCGATGAGCTGCTGCCGAGTCCTCGCGGACTGCGAACGGGCGCTGGGCCGCCACCGTGAGGCGCTGGACCTGCTGGCTACGCTGGACCCCAGGACGAAGAACCTGGGCTGCGCATCGAGTGCCTTCTGGTGGAGGCCGGAATCCCGCGTGGATCTAGGGTCAACAGGGCGAGGCACTCGGCTCCTGAAATCCGCCATCTCGCACAGAATCGGTCCTCGCCAGAGCCAGGCCAGGCTGCATTATGCCTACGCGGACCTGCTGGAGGCTGAGGGACAGCTGGATGCCGCCCGTGAGTGGTTTGACTCTGCTGCCCGCCTGGACAAGGACGTGCGCCTTGATGCCGCAGACCGCATCGCCCGCCTGGACGGAGTGATCTTGCCGGAAGACTTCGATCTAGAACCCGAAGACCCCGATGCCCTGACGGAGAACGAGGCTGAGGCCACGAAGGAGATCACCGGGGAGGAGGCTGCGGAGACGGCCACGGCCCCGACGGCGAACGCCGAGACGCCTGAGGAGCGCGAAGACGCAACCAGAACTGAAGTGATTGAGCTGATCAGCCCTGAGCAGGAGATATCCGAGATCCTCACGAAGATCGACGGAGAACAGGAATGACACCACTCGTGGCCGGTTACGATGCCGCGTTGTTCGACCTTGATGGCGTCATCTACCTGGGGCCGAATGCCATCGACGGTGTCACGGAGGCCATTGCGACGCTCCGGGAACGCGGCATCCGCCTGGGCTATGTCACCAACAACGCCGCCAGAACCCGGGGCGGTTGCCGCGCACCTGAGGGAACTCGGCATCCCCGCCGCTGACGCCGATGTTGTGAACTCCACCCAGGCGACTGTGCGCATGCTGCAGGCAGAGCTCCCCGCCGGGGCGCGGATCCTGGCTGTCGGCACGGAGGCCCTCGCCGCGCAGCTGCGGGAAGGCGGCTTCGTTCCGGTGACCACGCTGGAGGAGGAGCCTGACGCCGTTGTGCAGGGCTATCATCCTGATCTGCCCTGGGGCCTGCTGGAGCTGGGTTCCATCGCCGTTCAGCGGGGCGTTCCCTGGTATGCCACCAACCCAGACCAGACCCGACCCACGGAGCGGGGGAATCCTGCCGGGCTGTGGTGCACGAGGTTGACTTTGATCGCCGCTTGCGCGGGTTTCCGGCCCAGGATGGCCGGCAAACCGTACCGGCCTCTGCTCGACGAGACTGTTCTGAGGGCTTGGGGCGAAACGCCCCCATCTTCGTCGGCGATCGGATCGACACCGACATCGTGGGTGCCGGGAACGTGGGTATGGACTCGCTGTTCGTCTTCACCGGGGCGCATGGAAAACATGATCTGGCGGCAGCCGAGCCCACTGGACGGCCAACCCACATCGGGGCGGGGCTCAATGCCCTGCTAACCCCCGCCCGTCGCCTGGAGGAGATCCCGGCGGGTACCGTTGCGGCCTGCACGAGGTGTGGATCACAGACGGCGTCGCGAGGACCGAGGATTTGCCCGGGACGTGGAGGGCCAGCTCGACGTGCTGTGGTGTGCGCTGCACGCCAGATGGCGACGCGAGGCCGAAGTCGATGACCTGCTGGAACATCTCGATCAAGTGCGATGACCACCCCGACACCACGGTCCACGGCCCCTGCCGACGTGCAGCGTCGCCAGGCGGTGATCGACGCCATGGCCGATCTCGATCAGCTGGATGAGCTACCCGTCGCGGATGCCTTGGCGCGGCTGGAGGCCGCACAGCAACAACTGGCGACGGCACTCAATCCGCAGGCTTTCGCGGAGGGTCGCCACGGGAGCCTTCTCCGTGAGGCTGGATCAGGCCCTGGTCATCCGCAGCCGGCTCGCTCCCGCAGCCAGGCGGCTCAGCTCATCGCCGATGGGCGAGTCCGGGTGGCTGGTGGGACGAGCACCAAAGCCTCCAGGCAGGGTCAGCGACGAGGATCTCATCACCGCTGAGACCGAACCCGTGGGTATCCCGCGCATCCCACAAGCTGCTTGGCGCCCTCGCCGATTCGGGGACCGTGCTGTGGGGGCGTGTGCTGGACGCGGGAGCTTCGACCGGTGGCTTCACCCAGGTGGCGCTGCATCAGGGGGCGGCGCGCGTGTATGCCGTCGACGTCGGGCACGGCCAACTCGTGGAGTCCCTGCGTGGCGATCCCCGGGTGGTTGTGCGTGAGGGCCTCAACCTGCGGCATCTGAAGATCTCGGACCTTGAAGACCAACCCGTGGATTTCATCGTCGGTGATGTCTCCTTCATCTCGCTGCGGCTGCTGCTGGCACCGTTGCTGGCGGTCCTGACTCCCCGTGGGCAGGCGCTCCTGCTGGTCAAACCACAGTTCGAGGGTCGGCCGCGAACGGGTCGGCGCAGGTGGAGTGGTGCGCGAGGCTGGACTGCGGCGAGCAGCAGTGGATGCCGTCGTCGCAGATGCGCAGGCCCTTGGCTGGCGATGCGACTGGCGCGCACCCAGCCATCTGCCCGGCTCAGTGGGGAAATCAGGAGTTCTTCATCCGATTGTGTGCCGATTCCGGCCCCTGATTACCCTTTGGACCTTGTGGATACCAGAACTGTCGCAGTGCTCCTGCACCCGGAGCGACCCGAGGCGCTGGGGGCGGCATGTGCGTTCATGCGGCAGATGCCCGGCTTCCGTTTCCTGACCTTTGCCGATGACGTGGATCGTCTTGCCGAGCAGGTACCGGGATCAGACCTGAGCCCCACCGATGGGCAGCCCGCCGAACTCGCTGTCGTGTTCGGTGGCGACGGCACGGTGCTGCGTGCAGCTGAGTGGGGCTCACTCCCTGGATGTTCCATTGCTCAGGGGTGAATCTCGGTCATGTCGGTTTCCTGGCTGAGTTGGAGACCTCCGACCTGAGCGCGTTGCCCCAGGCCGTCATCGAGCGGCGCTATCAGACTGAGAAGCGGCTCGTCCTGAGCGTCAGCGTCGTGGAGACCTCGGGGAGGTGGCATGGTCCTCATTCGCCGTCAACGAGGTGTCTTTGAGAAGCTGATGCGGGAGAAGATGCTCAATGTCTTCCTGCAGGGTGGATGGTCGGCCCCTCTCGAAATGGGGCTGTGACGGTGTGCTCGTGGCAACTCCCGACCGGCTCCACCGCATACGCCTTCTCCGCAGGTGGGCCGGTTGTCTGGCCCGAGGTGCAGGCGATGCTCGTGGTGCCTTTGTCCGCGCATGCTCTGTTCAATCGGCCCATGGTGCTTGCCCCCAGCTCGGATGTTGCCCTGGAACTGGTCTCCCCTGGAAATGGGGCCATCATCTGGTGCGATGGGCGGCGCAGCTTTGAGGTGCAGCCCGAGCAGCGGATGGAGGTCAGAGCCAGCCCTCGCCCCCTCAACATCGTCCGCCTGGCGGAACAGCCCTTCACCACCCGGCTCGTTCGGAAGTTCAAGCTGCCGATCAACGGCTGGCGCCGGAACCCGGAGAAGAAATGCTGACTGAGCTGCGCCTGAGCTGTCTGGGTGTCGTCGCCGAGGCGACCGTGCCGCTCGGTCCCGGTCTGACCGCGCTGACCGGTGAGACTGGGGCGGGCAAGACCATGATTGTCGCTGGTCTGGGGCTGCTGCTCGGAAGCCGGGCGGATGCCTCCCTGGTGCGGGTCGGGCAGGACAGGGCCCGGGTCCAGGGACGCTGGGAGGTGCCGTCCGCCATCGCCGAGGCCGTCCAGGGGCTGGGAGGAGACCTCGACGACGACGTCGAGCTTGTGACGCTGCGGCAGATCTCCGCACAGGGGCGTTCCCGGGCGCTGATCGGTGGCGCTCAGGTACCGGTGTCCGCTGCGGCGAATCTGCTGGCAGAGCTTGCCACCATCCATGGGCAGTCGGAGCAGATCCGGCTTTCCACCCCGGAGCGGCAACGAGAGATCCTCGACTCTTTCGCGGCACCGGAGCAGCTGGCGGACTACCGCCGCGACTATGCGGAATACCGTCGGGTGTCTGAGGACCTCGCTGGCTTGGAGGCCGAGGCCCTCAGCCGCGCCAGAGAGATCGATGTGCTGCGGTTCGGGCTTCGACGAGATCGCAGTCGTCGACCCGCAGCCTGGTGAGGACGAGGCCCTCACAGCCGAGGCCCGGCGACTCACCGACGCCGACGAGCTGAAGGCCCTGGCGGTGCAGGCACAGGAGGCGTTGAGCGGCGGTGAGGAAGACTTTGATGCTCCCAGCGTCCTCGGGCTGCTCGGCGTCGCCCGGCGGAACCTGGAGGCCCTGGCCGAGCGGGACCCCACCGCGGCGGAGCTGGCGCGACAGGTCGATGAGGGCGAACTATGTGCTGATGGACCTGGCGCAGGACGTCGCCAGTCACGCCACGGATCTCGTGGCGGATCCGCTGCGGCTGGCCGCCGTCGCTGACCGGCGCGGAGAGCTGGCGGCTTTGACCCGAAAGTACGGCGATACCGTGGACGAGGTCCTCACCTGGGCTCGTGGAGGCCGCCGAGCGGCTGAGTGAACTCGACGGTGCTGATGACCGCATCCTCCAGTTGAGGGATCGGCAACGGGAGTTGGATGTGCGTCTCGACGCAGCTGCCTCTGAGATCACGAGAACCCGGCGTGAGGCGGCGGCCCAGCTGGCCGAGCTGGCCTCCGCGGAGCTCAAGGCCCTGGCCATGCCCCATGCGCGCCTGGAGTTCACCGTCACGGACGCAGCCCGTGCCCGCATGGCGCTGATCGCGTGGAGCTGATGTTCACTGCCAATCCGGGCTCTGCGCCAGGCCCTTCTCGGAAAGGTGGCCTCTGGAGGTGAACTGTCCCGCGTCCGCCTTGCCCTGGAGGTGATCCTGGCGGGCCAGTCCGAGGGACACACCTTTGTGTTTGATGAGGTGGATGCGGGGGTCGGCGGTGCTGTCGGCCTGGAGATCGGAAGGCGGCTGAAACGCCTGGCCGCCACCTGCCAGGTCATCGTCGTCACCCACCTGGCCCAGGTCGCGGCCTTCGCCGACAACCATCTGGTGATCGCGAAATCCAGCGACGGTCACGTCACCACCTCCGACGTCCGCCTCCTGGATGCGGGAGAGCGCGCAGCCGAACTCGCCAGGATGATGGGCGGCAACGAGGATTCCGCAGCCGGCCTGAGCCATGCTGAGGAGTTGCTGAGCCTTGGAAGCGCTCGATAGGATGAGTGGCATGTCACGTGCACTGCTCGTCGTCGATGTCCAGAATGACTTCTGCGAGGGCGGGGCCCTGGCTGTGGTCGGTGGGTCCGCAGTGGCGAGAGAATCGCCCGGCTGCTGCGTGAAGAGCATGACTACACGCTGGTGGTCGCCACCCGAGACCACCACATTGATCCCGGAGCCCATTTCAGCGACGACCCTGACTACCAGGACACCTGGCCACGCCACTGCGTCGCCGGCACCCCCGGTGCCGAGCAGCATCCCGCGCTGTCGCATCAGGACTGGGATGCGGTGTTCCTGAAGGGACGATATGACGCCGCCTACTCGGGGTTTGAGGGATCTGCGAGGAAACCGGCCAGGAACTCGGGGGAATACCTGAGGGGCAGGGCATCACCGCTGTCGACGTGTGCGGACTGGCAGCCGACTACTGCGTCGACGCCACTGCCCGGGATGCCGCAGCCAGGGGATTCGACACCACGGTTCTCACTGCGCTGACCGCGGCGGTGGACCCCAACTCCTGCCGCGGCTGAGGAGGAATGGGACAGCAAAGCAATCCGCCACGCCGGAGAACTGACTTTTGAGGGCTGAATTTTTGGCGTAACCACTCGCTTTCGGCTAGCGTTCCCGCTGAAGATTGACACTTGAGAGGACGGGGACGTGGGAAAGCGTGTTCTGGCGAGCGCTGCTGTCGTGGCGGTTGGCATCGGATGTTGTGCGATTCCGGCCGTCGGAGCAGAGCCCTCCGTGACCGCGCACGTCTATGCTGTTGGGCCGTCCGGCGCTGATGGGCAGGCTCCCGCGTGGATTGGCGGCACCTGTGGAGCAGGGGCGGTCAAGGCGGTGCTCCGCGTCGGAGAACCTGCTCTGGCGCCCAGAGCATTGCCACAGGAAACCACATCAGAGGACTCCGCAGTACCACCTTCCTCCGAGGCGCCACCTGTGTTGGAAGCAGAGGAGAAGATGGAGCTTCCAGTCACCGATGACGGATTCGAGCACATCTACCAGGTCTCTGGAGCCAAAGACATTGAGGCCACCTGCATCTATCCGGACGGCAACGCAGTCAGCACCTGGATCACAGTTGACGCCGCTCAGCCGACCAGCCCCACTGTCACAGCGAGGGGCGCGGGCGGTGGAAGCCTATTCCATCCAGGGAGAGGTCATCGACGTCTCGGTCGATGGTTTCGCTCCCGGCCAGGCCTTCGAAGTCCACTATGCGCTCCACCCCGAAGCTGATCGGCAGAGGGACAACGGATGCTGTGGGCAAGGCCAGGATCCAGGTCCAGATTCCGGGAGACGCCCCCGCCGGCTTGCATCACCTGACGGTGCGGGCCGGGAACGGGCAGCGGACCCTGATCAGGTTCCTGATCGGTGACAAACCCAAGCCAGGCGCCCCCACACTCCCCAGCGCCGATCCTGTCGTCCCACGATCCGCTGACAGCCTGCCCCAGCCAGCCGACACCCTGCTCCGGCCCGCTGGGAACTATGAGGAGACCGCCAAAAGACATGCGCTGACTGTGCTCAGAAGAGCCCCAGCCCCTGAGCGGATACGCGCCCCCCGAGCCATCCGGCCGAGGCTGCCGAAGACCGGAGGATTCGCGAACCCGCTGCCCACAGTGCATCCTTGAGACACGAAGATGTCGTCAAGCGCAGCGGAGGAGAAACTGATGGGGTGGGACCGACCGGTGTCGTGGAAGGTGGCGGACCGTGCCCTACTGGGCAGCGGACGTGTGTGCTCCTTCGTTGATGAAGCCGTCGTCACCCCTCGGGGAGACCATCAACCGGCAGTTTCTGACGCACCCCGGTGCGGTGGCGGTCGTCTGTTGGGATGAGCAACGCGATGCCGTCGCGGTGGTGCGCCAGTACCGGCACCCCGTCCGCCAGGAGCTGGTGGAGATCCCCGCCGGTCTGCTCGACCTGGAGGGAGGACTATCTGGCTGCCGCGCAGCGGGAGCTGGCGGAAGAGGCTGAGTTGGCTGCCAGCCGCTGGGATGTGCTGATCGACCTGGTCACCACCCCAGGAGCCTGTGAGGAGTCGCTCCGGATTTTCCTGGCGCGGGAGCCGCGGCGGACACTTCGCCCCGACGGGTTCGTCCTGGAGGGAGAGGAGGCGCACATGAGCTTCGAATGGGCAGGACGGGCAGACCTGGTGGAGGCGGTGCTGGCGGGGCAATGCCAGTCCCCAACCCTGGTCTCCGGAATGCTGGCCTTCGAGACCGCACGGCTTTCAGGGACGCCTTGACCGGCTGCGCCCAGCCGACGCGCCCTGGCCGATTCGCAACGCCCGCCTGAATGAATCCCGCTGAGACAGCCCTCCGGCAGTACCTGGCGCATATCCGAGTGGAGCGGGGCCTGCGACCCAATACCGTCGCCGCCTACCACCGCGACCTCGAACGCTATCTGGGCTTCCTGGCTGAACGCGACGTGACAGACCTGGCCGAGGTGACTCCCGTCGAGGTCAGCGAATACGTGCGGGAGATGTCGACGCGCCTGAAAGCCTCGTCCGTGGCTCGCCAGGTCGTCAGCATACGGAACCTCCACTCCTTCGCCCACGAGGAGGGACTCACCCGCGAGAACCCGGCGGAGGACATCACCCCGCCGAGGATCGACCAGAGGGGCTGCCGAAGGCCCTCAGTGTCGCCGAGGTCACCGCTGTGATGGAAGTTCCTGACCGGGAGAACCCCATCCGGGCTGCGTGATGCCGCACTGCTGGAGCTGCTCTACGGCACGGGGCCAGAATCTCCGAGGTCACCGGGCTGGATGTCGATGATGTGCTGCCAGCCGTGACCGATCCCGGGCTCGGGCTGCGGCTGCGGGGCAAGGGAGGCAAGGAGCGTGTGGTACCCCTCGGCGATTTCGCGAGGGAGGCCGTGGACGCCTACCTGGTGCGGTCGCGACCCGGTCTCGCCCTCAAAGGTGAGGGCGGGGGAGCCCTGCTGCTGAACACACTGGGCAGGAGGCTCTCACGGAACTCCGCGTGGGCGGTGGTCGCACGTGCCGCCCAGGCAGCGGGAATCACGACCAGGTGTCGCCGCACTCACTTCGCCACAGCTACGCCACCCATCTTCTGGAGGGCGGTGCCGACGTTCGGGTGGTGCAGGAACTGCTTGGGCACTCCTCTGTGGCCACCACGCAGATCTACACCCTGGTGACCGTCGATCATCTGCGCGAGGTGTACCTGGAGGCCCACCCCCGCGCCAGGTAGTCGGGTGGCGCAGACACGCCCTTGGTGAAACCGTCTGTCTTTGACGAAATTCGCGACACGCAACACTAGAATGGACTTATCGACAATTGCCAGGAGGCGAAGTGGGAGACCAACTGTTCCAAAGGTGCCCGACGCACCCAGTGAGTCCACCCCTGTGGAGGACCTGGGACCGACTGGACGGCCTATGCCGAAACTGCTCCCGCCAGAGCCTCCCGCCCCGGTCGTGACATGCGGGCCACGATCATCGCGATGTGCAACCAGAAGGGAGGGGTGGGCAAGACCACCACAACCATCAACCTGGGAGCCGCGCTCGTCGAACTCGGCTACAAGATCCTCTTGGTCGACTTCGACCCGCAGGGTTCAGTGTCTCGTGGGGCTCAGGGGTGAACCCCACACTCTGGAGCGCAGTGTCTACAACCCGCTGCTGTCCCGGGAGTACACGGCCGGTGAGGTGATCCAGCCCACCTCCGTGGAGAGTCTGGACATCCTGCCGAGCAACATCGACCTGTCGGCGGCCGAGGTGCAGCTGGTCAGCGAGGTGGCCAGAGAGCAGACCCTCACCCGGATCCTGCGGCCTCCGCTCCGACTATGACTTCATCCTCGTCGACTGCGCCCCCAGCCTCGGACCGCTCACCATCAACGCCCTGACCGCGAGTGACTACGTGATCATGCCCCTCGAATGCGAGTTCTTCGCGCTGCGCGGCATCGCCCCTGCTGACCGACACCATCTCGAAGGTCGCGGATCGCCTGAACCCGGACCTGAAGATCGCGGGAATCCTCGGCACCATGTACGACGGTCGGACCCTGCACTCACGTGAGGTGCTGGAACGGGTGGTCCAGGCCTTCGGTGACCAGGTCTTCCACACCGTCATCAGGCGGACCGTGAAATTCCCGGAGACCACGGTGGCTGGGGAGCCCATCACCACCTACGCCTCTGCCTCCCCGGAGCGGACGCCTATCGGATGCTGGCTCGAGAGGTGCTGCTGAAGTGTCAGTGAGCAAACCCGCCAAACGAGCAGAGCGGGCAGGAGAGCAACCCTGCCCGGAGCCAGCGAGCTGTTCCGCCGACGCAGTCACCGGCCACCCCGAGGCCAGAGGCTGCACCGCCGCCCAAGCCCACCCCCGAGCCACAGCCAGAGCCCACGTCGGCTCGGCAGGCCTCCCGGTCCGGGAGACCTGCCGCCAGCGGCCGCGTCAAACACGATCAGAAGATCACCGTCTACTTCTCCTCAGAGGAACTGTTTGCCTTGGAGGACGCCACGCTTGAACTGAAACGCCGCCACGGCATCAACCTGGATCGTGGACGGCTGGTGCGTACCGCCGTCGCTCTGGCCATCCACGACCTTGCCGAGAACGGCGCAGACTCCGCGGTGGTGGCGGAGCTGACGCAGTCGTGAGTCGTCGAGGGCGGCCCCGGACCGAGGAACGGCCGGAGACCACCCCGGCTTCGATGTCCACCTGTCCAATTTCGACGGGCCCTTCGATCTGCTGCTGCAGCTCATCTCCCGCCGTGAGATGGATGTCACCCAGGTGGCTCTCAGCCAGGTCACGGACTGAGTTCATAGCCCATGTGCGCGCCATTGGGGACTCCATTGGCCTGGAACAGACCAGCTCCTTCCTCGTGGTTGCGGCGACGCTGCTGGACCTCAAGGCCGCACGGCTGCTCCCAGGGGGCGAAGTCACGGAGCCGGAGGATCTTGCCGCGCTGAGGCACGTGACCTGTTGTTCGCCCGTCTGCTGCAATACCGGGCCTTCAAACAGTTGGCTGCGTGGATGGCCGACTCCATCGCCGTCGCAGACCGTCGCCACTGGCGGCCTGGAGGCCTGGAGGAGCAGTTCCGCAACGTGCTGCCCGAGGTGGAACTGCCTGTGGAAGCCGGAGACCTGGGCCCGGCTGCAGGCGCTGGCTCTGACCCCGAAGCCGGCGCCCGTGGTGCAGCTCACCCACTTGCACGGCAGCGTTGTCAGCGTCGTGGAGCAGACCGCTCTCGTGGCCGAGAGGCTCAGCCGGGAGGAGCAGACGACCTTCCGGGCGCTCGTGGCGGGCTGTGACCGGCTGACGACGGTTGTCCGCTTCCTGGCGGTCCTGGAGCTTTTTCCGCGCTGGGCAGGTCAGCTTCGAGCAGGCCAGCCCCTTGACGGAGCTCAGCATCCGCTGGTCGGGCGGCGAGGTGACGGAGCTGGGCGTCGACGAGTATGACTTTCAGGAGGACAGGGTGAGCGCATCCAGAGCGATTGAGGCCACTGCTCATGGCCACTGGAGCCAGTGACGACGGCAGGCCTGGCGGTTGCCCTCCGAACTTCCTGAGGCCGATGTCACAGCCGAGCTGGAAGGGCTGGCCCGGTTCTATCACGACACGGAACGTGGTTTCGAGCTGCGTCGGGTGGCCGGAGGGTGGCGCCTGGCGACCGCCCCCGACCTGGCCGAGTTCCTGGAGGCGGCTGTTGTGGCGGAGGCCAGAGCGCGGATCAGCCAGGCGGCTCTTGAGACCCTCGCTGTCATCGCTTACCTGCAGCCTGTCACCAGGGGCAGAATCGCCGGGGTGCGTGGAGTCAACGTCGATGGGGTGGTGCGGACGCTGCTGACGCGTGGGCTGATCACGGAGGCTGGGGAGGAGCCCGGTGGCGCCACGACCTTCGCCACGACACCGCTGTTCCTGCAGAAGCTCGGTCTTGACTCGCTTGACGAACTGCCGGACTTGGCGCCCCTGCTGCCCGACGCCGTAGCCTTGGAGGCTGAACTTCGCACCACATCGGGAATTGAGGAGCAACATGACTGAGCCGGAGGGCATCCGTCTGCAGAAGGTGCTGGCTTCGCGGGCGTCGCCTCACGCCGCGCCAGCGAGATCCTCATCGCCGAGGGGCGCGTCGAGGTCAACGGGAAGGTCGTTGTCGAGCAGGGGCGGCGCGTCGATCCGGAGCGCGACACCATCCGGGTGGATGGCTCCCGCATCCCCCCGCCGCGGCATCACCAGTACCTGGTGTTGAACAAACCCCGTGGGGTGGTGTCCACCATGGAGGATCCCGAGGGCGTCGCAGCCTGTCAGGAGTTCTTGCCCCGCAAGTCGCAGCGCCTGTTTCACGTCGGTCGTCTCGACACCGACACGGGAGGGCCTGATCCTGCTGACCAATGACGGAGAGTTCGCCCACCGGCTCGCCCATCCCAGCTATGAGGTTCCGAAGACCTACCTGGCTGAGGTTGCGGGCAGGGTGGGATCCGAGGACCATTCGCAGGCTGGAGAAGGGACTGCGGCTTGATGACGGGACCCGTTACACCAGACCGGGTGAGGCTGGTCGCCGCGACCGACTCGCAGTCCATGCTCACCGTGACCCTCCATGAGGGGCGCAACCGGATTGTGCGGCGCATGATGGACTCTGTCGGCCACCCCGTCAATCGCCTGGCCCGCACCGGAATTGGCCCCGTCCGGCTGGGGCAGCTGAAGGTGGGCACCGCACGCGAGCTGACACGTGAGGAGCTGGGGGCCCTGCTCGATCTCGTGGGCATGTAACCAGGGTTCAAGGTTGGGGTAGCATCTGCTGGGTGCGTTTGGTGATGTGATGCCCCGAACCCGGGTCGCGCTGGCGACGGCCGCTGCCGCAGTGCTGGCCCTGACAGCCTGCGGCTCCGCTGAGAGTGAGGCGACCCCGGAGCCCTCGGCCCCTGACCCCTGGCGATTCCTCTACCTCCTCCACCAGCCCCTCGCCGGGTGAGTCGTCGGCTGCCCCGCTACCGGAGGGAGAGCCCGCAACCGACCTGAGCGCCATCTCCGTGACCGACACGGACACGCCGGAGGTCTCGGTGCCGGCGCCCTGGAGAGTCGCCTCCACTCAGACGCAGGTGCTGCGGCCGCCGACGAGTGAGCAGACCGTGGAGAGGACGCCAATGTCACCATCAACTACGTTGGGGTGAATGGCCGCACTGGAGATGCCTTCGACTCCTCCATGGCAAGGGGACCCCTGCTTCGTTTGGCCTTGCCAACACGATTCCCGGCTTTCAGAAGGGGCTGGTCGGCCAGAAGGTTGGCTCTCGGGTCCTGATCGGCATGACCGGTGAGGACGGCTATGCCCAAGGCAACTCCAACGCCGGCATCCAGGCAGGCGACTCCCCTGATCTTCGTCGTCGACATCCTGTCGGCCTCGTTCCCCGAACCAACGGGCGAGACCGTGACACCGGCGGAGGGCCTGCCCACGGTGACAGCTGGGGAGAACGGCCCCTGAGCTGACGGTCCCCGATGGTCTGAATGCGGACACCCTGAAGGTCCAGCCCTGATCAAGGGCCCAGGCAAGGCGATCGCCGAGGACTCGACCATCAGCGTCAAATACCGGGCTTGGGGCGCGAAGACCGGAAAGCTCATCTACGACGCCTGGAAACCACAGCAGGGTGCCTTGGCTGGGCTGATCCAGGGCTGGAAGACCGGACTCCCCGGACAGACCGCAGGGTCACAGGTGATGCTGGTGGTCCCAGCCGCTGAATCCTTCCCCAATGGTGACCCCAAGAACGGTCTTGAGAACGGCGAGGGCCTGGTCTACGTCATCGACATCGTTGACGTTCAGGATCCGCCGCAGCAGCCTGGCAGGCTGCAGTCAGTGCTCTGCCATCCCAGGTGGCCGGGGCGTGGAAAGAGCAGGGCAGGGGCTCTGGCAGGTCAGCCAGGGCCCCTGCCGCCGTCTCATGCCTGCCCAGGCCCAAGGAGGCGGTCAACTCCATGAGGACCTGCGATGTGCTCCATCCCCGGGAATGCAGATCGCGCAGAGTCACCGCCCCATCGCGTTTCGCAAGCCTGACGCCGTCACGGTTCCTGACCAGACCGATGTGGGCATGGGTGGCCGGGAGGCCCCAACAGGGGCCGTCAGCCAGGCTTGCCTCGGGGCTGAGCTGAGCAGGTCGGGCCCCGGGTGATCTGACTGATTCCCTGGAACAGGTCGTCGACGACTACGGCGAAGTTGTAGGCGGGGTGCCGTCGCTGCGCACCAGGACGAAGTCATCCACCTTGCCGGTCACCTCGCCGACGAACCTGTCGGTGACGGTGAAAGTTCGCTCCCTCCGCCCTGATGCGGATCGCCGCCGGCCGCTCTCGGCGCCGCCGAGCGCGCTCTGCCGTGGACAGTCGTGCACAGGTCCCGGATAGGGCCGGTGTCCGTCGGCATGTGGGGCGGATGCGGCATTCTGGATCTCCCGTCGGGTGCAGAAGCACTCGTAGGTGCGGTGGCTGAGCTGCGCCAGAGCCTGCCCGGTAGGCCTCGTGCCGTTCAGACTGGGTGACCACCTCGCCATCCCAGGTGAGTCCCAGCTCAGCCAGATCTGCCAGCTGCCTTCCCGCCGCCCCGCCGGCGGCCCCTGACACGGGCCTCGTCAAGGTTCTCGAGCCGCAGCCGCCACTGGCCTCCCGCTGAGCGTGTCAGGAGCCAGCCCGCGAGTGCCGTCCGCAGATTGCCAAGATGCAGATCAGCGGTGGGTGAGGGCGCGTAGCGGTCGACTGTCGTCATGCCCCATTCTGATGGTTCCGTGAGGAGGTAGCCTTCTGCGGCAAGGAGGAGACATGTCGGCTAGGGAAGTCAGAGGCTGCTCAACCTGCTCATCATGCTGCTCCAGCGCGCGCGGGTGGGTCAGCCGGGACCGCATCCGCCAGGTGATCGAGGGCTACCGAGGGCTGGACGACTCCACCTTTGGCCGGACCTTCGAACGGGACAAGAAAGAGCTGCGGGAGGCCGGAGTGCCGGTCGAGACAGGCACCTCAGATCCGGATGGCCACGAGATGGGATACCGCATCGATCGCTCGGCTTTCGAACTGCCCGCCATCAGCTTCACCCCGACGAACTGGCGGCCTCGGCGCCGCAGCCCGCATCTGGCAGGACAGCGTGACTGCGGGAGACACCAGAAGGGCTCTGGCAACCCTCAGAGCGGCGGGAGCAGACCCCGATCCGGAGCGGCTGCTGACCCTCCAGCCGCAACTGAGCGCGGTTGAGGGCCTTGACCTGTGGTGGGAGGCGCTGCGGGTGCGCCGGGAGGTGCGGTTTGGATATCGCGGGGAACCGCGCAGGCTGCAACCCTGGCGGATCATGCAGCGCCGCGGCCATCTGGTATGTGATCGGCATGGATCCCGACCGGCAGGAACCCCGGAGGTTCAAACTCACCCGGCTGACATCCCCGCCACAGCTCACAGGGGAGGCGGGGGCGTTCACCCCGCCCGACGAAGTCCCCACCGGGTTCGGGGATGAGGCAGCCTCAGCCCGGGTCGCTCTCAGAGCGGGTCGGGGACTTGACCTGGCGCGAGACCGGGAAGCCAGCCGAGGCGATGCCGGATGATCCTGCCGGCTTCGAGATCTATGAACTGCCGCTGACCCCGATGCTGGTGGGCGAGGTCTGCGCGCTCGGACCGGACGCGGTGGCCCTGGCCCCCCGGGAGTTCGTGGGGGACGTCGTTGCTCACCTGCGGGGCGTGGCTGAGAGGTGGCCGGCATGAAGTCCTCTGAGCAGTTGCTGCGCCTGATCCAGCTGGTGCCCTACCTGACCAGGAACCCCGGGGCCTCTGTCACAGAGACCGCTGCGGCCTTCGAGACCACGCCCCGGCGCATCCTGGCGGACCTGGAGGTCATCCAGTTCTGCGGGCTCCCCGGTGGCCTGACCGATGACCCTGTTCGACATCGATATCGAATGTGCCCGCGAGGACGGGGAGATCTACCTGAGCAATGCCGACGTCCTGTCGCGTCCCATGCGACTCAGCGTCGCGCAGGCCGCAAGCCTCATGGTGGCACTTGGCGCCCTCAAGGAACTCGGCTCGGAGGCGGCCGCCAGCACCCTGGAGAAGCTCCGTGCGGCCTGCGGCCAGGCTAGCTCGGGCATAGACGTCACGCTGGTGGCGGGGGATGATCATGTTCGCAGTCTCCTGGGCAGGGCCTGCGATGAGGGGCGTGTGACCCGTATCGAGCATGAGGCCGCAGACGGCCTGGTCGCGCTCGACATCGAGCCTGCCCGGCTGAGGGTCGTTGACGGTGTGACATACCTGGATGCCTGGAGCCGGCGACGTGATGCCTGGCGCAGCTTCCGGCTGGACCGGATCCGCGCCGCGGAGATCCTGGCTGAGACTGCGCCGCCCCGTGAGGGGCTGGATGAGGCCACCCGTGACTGGTTCGCCTCGACCGATCGTCAGGTCAGGGTGACGGTGACGTCTCGCGGCGCCTGGTTGCCCGAGTACTATCCGACCGCATCTGTCCGGGAGGTGCCCGGTGGGCTGAGCGTGGAGCTTCCGGTCGGCAGCCGTCGCTGGCTGATCGCCCTGCTGCTTCGGCTCGGGAAAGACGTGACAGCGGTTGATGATGATGAGATTGTTCGTGAGGCCGGGGAACAGGCCCGGACGGCGCTGAGGGCCTACGCGGACTGAACTCGTCTGGCTGTGGGGTATCGGCTCACATGCGGGTAGCATCGCGTGCGTGGTGTGGATTGTCATCGCAGGAGGCCTGGCTGCGGTCGGGCTGGTAGTTTTGGCTGTGCTCGCCAACGGGGTGCGACACAAGCTGGCGGATGTCTTGGATGAGGTGAGGCATCTGGACCGGCGTCGCGCGGAGTTGAGGGAGCTGACGGCTCGCATTCAGCTGCCACCCAGACAACCCAACTAGAGTTCACAGCATTTGAGCCCGGGAATCCCCCGGGGAGACGAGGTAACTTCACATGCCAAACATCGGTGTTATGGAACTGGCCGTCATTCTGCTCCTTGCGCTGCTGCTTTTCGGCGGCTCGCGGCTGGCAGGCCTGGGCAAGGGCGTCGGACGCTCCATCCGCGAGTTCAAGGAGGAGGTCAAGGCTGCCGAGGTTCCCGACAAGTCCGAGAAACCCGAGGAGCCAGAGGTCGTGGAAGCGGAGATTGTCGACGAGCATGCCTCTGATCTCGACAGGCGTCAGCGTGAGCTGGAGGCGCGTGAGCGAGCTCTCAGGGAAGCCGAGCTGAAGGCCCGTGAGGAGGCCGTGAAGACGCGCGAGACCAAGCTGGGGAACTGACCCTTTGAGCGAGAAGACCAGCCAGACACAGGAGAAGCCTCGGCGGTTCGCCTGGTTGCGCCCACCGAAGGCGGAGTCTCCTGATGGCAGCATGTCGTTGTGGGATCACCTGCGGGAGATCCGCTACCGGGTGACAATCTCAGCCTTGGCGCTGGTGCTGGCCGCGATCGCAGCCGCTTTCTTCTACCGCCCGCTCGTGTTGTTCATCATGCATCCCTACACCGTCGCCAAGCAGGGTGTCGAGGAGATCAACGACGAGGCGAAGCTACAGCTGGCCAACAACGGCGTGACGGGACCGTTCACCCTGGGCGTTATCGTGTTGATCATCGCCGGGCTGATCACCACCATCCCCGTGTGGCTCTACCAGATCTGGGCCTTCGTGGCTCCCGGGCTGCTGGCCAAGGAGAAGAAATACGTCATGTACTTCTTCGGCGCCGGGATTCCGCTGTTCCTCAGCGGCTGCGCGTTGGGCTACTGGCTCTGGCCCCAGGGCATCGCCGTGATGCTCAGCCTCACCCCGCAGGGTCTGGACGTCATGAACTACCAGGACATAACCGACTTCGTGATCCTGGAGCTCAAGGTCATCCTGGTCTTCGGAGCGTCGTTCCTGCTCCCCGTGATCGTGGTAGCCCTCAACCTGTTCGGTGTCATCCGCGGCTATCAGCTGAAGAGATGGCGCAAAGGCGTCTTCTTCGCCTCCTTCGTCCTCGCGGCCGTTGCCACCCCATCGACCGATCCCTTTCACCATGCTCTGCATGGCGATCCCCGTGACCCTGCTGCTTTTTCATTGCGGAGATGGTCTGCCGTTACCTCGACAAGCGCAAGGGCATCACAGAGGAGAGCCAGGCAGAGTTCAGCATCGACGTGGACGACGGCAAGTGAGCGAGCTTGCCAAGCCACGCCTGGTGACTTTGGTGGTCAACGAGCGTTCGGGGGCGGTCGCGCAGGCCGGATGCTGCCGAAGGTGGCACGCCGCATCAGGGAGCAGGTGCCAGACTGCTGAGCTGCACATCATCTCCTCATCCTCGTGGGCTGACGCGGAGAGCTCACGCGGGCCGCCGCGCTGAATGCCCGGGTGGGCGACGCCCTCGTGGTCATGGGAGGCGACGGCATGGCGCATCTCGGCCTCAACGCCGCCGCCGGGACCCTGCAGCACCCTCGGCCTGATTCCCGCTGGCACCGGGGAATGACTTCGCGCGTGGCGTTGGCATCCCTCGCACCGTCGACGAGGGCGGTCGACGTGATCGTCAGCGGCAGGACACGGACCGTTGACCTTGCGCGGATCACCAACCCGGCCTTCCCCTTCCGCTATGTCGGCGCGGTGGTGTCCACTGGCTATGACGCGCGGGTCAACCGGGCAACCAACCACATCAGGCTGCGACTGGGGCTCAGCTACGGCTACATCGCGTTGCGTGAGCTGACCTCCTTTGATCCCCTGCGCTACAGGCTTGTGCTCGATGGCGAGACCCGCGAGCAGGAGGCGATGCTGGTTGCTGTGGCCAACTCCGGGATCTTCGGCGGCGGCATGCGCATTGCCCTGATGCCGACCCCGCGGATGGCCTGCTTGATGTCACCATCGTCGGGCCCGTGAGTCGCACCACGCTGCTGAGGCTCCCTGCCGTCGATGTACTCCGGGGAACTTTGTGAGGCATCCCTGCGTGGAGCAGCTGCGCGCCAGGCGCGTCGAGATCTCGGGTGAGGTCTCTTCGTGATGGGCGACGGCGAGGAGCTGGGGAGGTTCCCGTCGTTGCGGAATGCGCCCCTGGAGTGCTGAGGATCTTCGCCTCCTGAGCTGTCCTGCTACGTTGGGGCCGTGACCGATCAGGTGCAGCGGTTCGCCGCGCTCTACCCCTTCCCTCTGGATGAATACCAGCTGTCAGGCTGCTCCGCCCTCGCCTCCGGGGCCGGGGTGCTCGTCGCGGCACCCACGGGCGCAGGGAAGACCGTCGTCGGGGAGTTCGCCGTCTGGCTCGCCCTGGAGACCGGCAGGAAATGCTTCTACACAACCCCATCAAGGCGCTCAGCAACCAGAAATACCATGACCTTGCCGCCCGGCACGGCGCCGATCAGGTCGGGCTGCTGACGGGGACTCCGTCGTCAACGGCGATGCGCCCGTCGTTGTGATGACTACCGAGGTGCTGCGCAACATGATCTACGCGAACTCGGTTGCGCTCAACAACCTGGGCTACGTCGTGATGGATGAGGTGCACTATCTGGCCGACCGGTTCCGTGGTGCGGTGTGGGAGGAGGTCATTCTGGGTCTGGCTGCCAGCGTCCAGATCGCGGCGCTCTCCGCGACGGTGAGCAACGTCGAGGATTTCGGGGACTGGCTGCGCACCGTGCGGGGAAGCTTCGAGGTCGTGGTCTCCGAACGCCGCCCCGTGCCGCTGTACCAGCAGGTGCTCGTCGGCTCGCGGCTCCACGATCTGTTCGAGGGCACAGCGCCCACCGCCAGGGAGCTGCCGAGCGCCCGGGCCGCCAAGGTGAACCGTGAGCTGCTCAAGGTCTCAAAGGCGGGAGGCCACTCGTGTCCGCGATGACTCCCCGTCGTCGCGCGGCCGCTCTGGGAGGGGCAAACGGCCGAGGGATCGGGGGCCTTCGGAGGCGACGTCCATCCGCGGTTTGCCGGAAGGCCGGTCTCCCGCGCGGCGATCGCCGGTGCACTCGCCAGGGAGCGCCTGCTGCCCGCGATCTGCTTCATCTTCAGCCGGGCGGGGTGCGATGCAGCGGTCGGCCAGCTGATGGCCGCTGGGATCATTCTGACCGACCGGGCAGAGGCGGAGCAGCTGGCGGAGATCGCCGATCGCCACGTCGCGGGGCTGTCCGTCACGGACCTCGACGCACTGGGCTTCGAGGAGTTCCGGGAGGCCCTACTGCGCCGGGGTCGCAGCCCACCATGCCGGGCAGCTTCCGGCCTTCAAGGCGATCGTCGAAGAGGGGTTTTGCGGCGGGGGCGCTCAAGCTGGTGTTCGCCACTGAGACCCTGGCCCTGGGCATCAACATGCCTGCCAGGACCGTCGTGCTGGAGAAGCTCGTCAAATACAACGGTGAGGCTGTCGTTGACATCACCCGGGCGAGTACACCCAGCTCACCGGCCGGGCCGGGCGGCGGGGCATCGAGCGTCGAGGGGCACGCGGTCGTGCTGTGGCAGCCGGGCATGGACCCACGGGCCGTCGCCGGGCTGGCCTCAACCCGCACCTATCCGTTGCGCTCGTCATTCGCCCCCTCCTACAACATGGCGGTCAACCTGACCGCCGCGATGGGGCGGAGCGGGCTCGGGAGGTGCTGAGCCAGTCATTTGCGCAATTCACCGTGGACAAGACGGTGGTGAAGGCCAGCAGATCCGTGCGTGACCGGAGCCGGGAGATCGCCGGGCTCCGGGAGGAGGCGCAATGCCACTTGGGCGATTTCATGGCCTATGCCGCGATGCGTGACGAGATCTCCCAGCTGGAGAGCACCTCGGCGGCTGCGCGCCGGGCCCGGCGGACCGATGAGATCGCCGACGCCATCACCCAGCTGATGCCGGAGACATCGTGTGGGTGCCGCGGCGGGAGTGGTGCGTGGTGTTGCAGATCGGCCAGAAGAGGCATCGCGATGACCTCCCTGGGTGCAGGTCATCGCCGCCGACCACCGTGCTGCGGCTGCGTCCTCACGACCTGCCGGGTGCGCCCGTGCCGGTGGGGCGGGTCCGGGTGCCCCGGCGCTTCTCGGTGCAGGACCGCAAGACCCGGCGAGAGCTGCTTGGGTCGCTATCCGCGAAGCTTGACTCCCTGGACCCTGAGGCTCCGCGCTACGAGGCCACCCCCACCGACGCGGGAGCACGCAGCCCGCGTCGCGGAGCTGCGCCGCCAGCTGAAGCACCACCCCTGCCATGAGTGCGAACACCGTGAGTTGCATGCGGTTGCCGCAGCCAAGGCCATCCGGCTGGAGCGGGAGGCGGCGCGTCAGGAGGCTGAGCTGACCGGCCGCGCCAACTCCCTGGCGGTGCAGTTTGACAGGGTCTGCGCGGTGCTCAGCGACCTGGGATACCTGCATGGCGATGATCTGACGGATGCGGGTCGTATGCTGCGCCGCATCTACAACGAGCTGGATCTGGTGGCGACTGAGTGCATCCGGCGTGATGTGTTCGCCGGTCTGGACGCGCCCCAGCTGGCGGCGGTGCTGTCGTCACTGGTCTCACGAGTCACGTCCCAGCTGGGACCTCGGCACCCTCGGATGCCCGACGCTGCCAGTGAGACGGCTCAGCAGCGACTGCGCACCGTGTGGCGTGAGATCAGGGGCGCTGGAACGCAGCCACAAACGCGTGATCGTGGGCGTGAGCCGGACATCGGCTTCGCCGAGGCCGCTTGGCGATGGGCCAGTGGCCAAGAGCTTGCGAGGGTGCTGCGGATGAGCGGCCTAGCCGCCGGCGACTTCGTCCGCTGGGTGCGGCAGGTGGTGGACCTGGCCGGGCAGATTGCGACGGCTGCGGGACCGGGAGACCTGCGCAATACCTGCCGGCAGGTTATGGACCTGATGCGTCGCGGTGTCGTGGACGCCGACCTGGGAGGACTGACCGTCGATACCCTGTATCCATGTCGGTAGCGCTGCGGGTGATTCCCTGCCTGGACGTCCACGACGGGCGCGTGGTCAAGGGGCGTCAACTTCCAGAACCTGAGGGATGCAGGCGACCCCGTCGAACTGGCTGCCCAGTACAGCTCAGAGGGGGCGGATGAGCTCACGTTCCTGGACATCTCTGCCTCATCCGAGGGTCGTGAGACGACCCAGGAGATGGTGACTCGCTGCGCCGAGACGGTGTTCATCCCCCTCACTGTGGGTGGGGGTGCGATCCATTGAGGATGTCGATGCCCTGTTGCGCTGTGGGGCGGACAAGGCGGGATCAACACGGGGGCTCTGGCTCGGCCGTCGGTGATCGACGAGATCACCGCCCGCTTCGGCAATCAGGTGCTGGTGCTGTCCCCGGACGCCCGGCGTGCTGAGTGGGCGCCCTCGGGCTACGAGGTGACCACCCACGGCGGACGCCGATCTGCGGGCAGGGACGCCATCGAATGGGTGCGGGAGGCTGCGAACCGTGGAGTCGGGGAGGTGCTTCTCAACTCGATGGATGCCGATGGCACCAACGATGGTTTCGACATTGAGATGATCCGCGCTGTCCGTGAGGTGGTTGACGTCCCCCTGATCGCGTCGGGGAGCGGGGACTGTGGAGCATTTTCGTGGCAGCCGCCCTGCCGGGGCGGATGCGGTGCTGGCGGCCAGTGTGTTCCACTACCGGAGGCTGCGCATCGCCGACGTCAAGCAGGGGCTGGCGCAGGCCGGCTTTGAGATTCGAGGAGTGTGAGAACCATGAGTGATTGCCTGTTCTGCCGGATCGTCGCCGGTGAGATCCCGGCGCGCCGGGTCTACGAGGATGAGAGACGTGCGTCGCTTCCTGGACATCAACCCGTGGCAGCCGGGGCACACCCTGGTGATTCCACGTCGGCACGTAGCCGATGCCCTGGAGGATGCAACCGCCCTGGCTGAGGTGGCCCCTGCGGTGCAGCGGGTCGGGAACCTGCTGCGGGAGAGGCTGGGGGCGACCGCCTGCAACATCTTGAGCAACGCGGGCGCAGACTCCGGGCAGGAGGTCTTCCACCTCCACGTCCACATCCTGCCCGCTACGCCGACAACCCCGGCATCTCCCATATGCGTGGGCCGGTCACAGCCGACCTCGACCAGATGCACGCCCGCATCATCGGTGAGGAATAAGGAGCCCCAGTGGCCTTTTTCAGGTGCAGTCGCATTCAATCAGGGTTGAAATCTGATGGGGCGGGCGCGACAACGCTCACAAAGATGAAGTCCTCATCGCCTGTGTTGCGCATCCCATGGCACTGTCCGTTGAGACCATCACGTCGCCAGCCTGAATCGGGAGTTCCTCACAGGGGCTCGGGGAAGAAGACACCGCTGCCCTGCAGGCAGATCCAGATATCGTCTGAAGTGGAGTGATCGTGGGCTATCACCTCCCTGTCCCGGCTTGACAAACCCACACCACCCCGCCAGTGTTCTCAGTGGTGAAGAAGGGGGTACGCGTGGCGGTCTTCCCTGAACGGGCCACCTCAGAAAGTCGGTAGTGTCTCTGTGTCATAGACACTATGGAACCATCCATGGCATGCCTTTCACATAAGTCTTTCGAGAATCCGAGAAGATGTCTGGTGAGGCAGCTCACACGCGGCGCAGCACGGCCACGACTTTACCCATGATCCGGGCGTGGGTGCCGTCGATGGGGAGTAGGCCTCGTTGTCAGGGCAGCAGCCAGGCCTTGCCGTCTCGGCGGCTCAGGGTCTTGACAGTAGCCTCGTCATCCAGCAGCGCGGCGACGATGTCGCCATTGTTCGCGTCCGGCTGCTGGCGCACCACCACCAGTCTCCGTCGCAGATGGCGGCATCAATCATGGAGTCCCCGCGAACCTCCAGCATGAAGACCGTGCCCTCCCCTGATCAGCTGTCTTGGCAGTGCGAAGACATCCTCCACCCGCTCCTCCGCGAGGATGGGTCCGCCGGCCGCGATCTGCCCCACCAGGGGCACCGAGACCGATCTGGGATTCGGATCATGGGTCTGCTCGGAGTCCAGCACGCCGGACTCCGGCATCTCCGAGGCGAGGGTGTCGGGCAGAGTGACGACCATGGCTCGGGGGCGGTTCGGGTCGCGGCGGATGAACCCGGCCTTTTCCAGCATCTTCAGCTGGTAGGACACCGACGAGGTGGATGCCAGCTGCGCCCGGTGCGCGAGCTCACGCATGCTCGGGGGATAGCCGTTGGCTTCGACGGCGTCCAGAATCAGCTTCAGAAGCAGTCGTTGGCGGGGTGTGAGGCCGGTTGCATCCGCGGGGCCATCCGGCAGCTCGGCGATTCGCGCCACATCCGCCGCGGCCTTCGCCTTGCTGGGGCGACCAGCGCGTGAGGTCTTCCTAGGGGCCAGGGGAGTGCCCGTGGCATCCTTGGGGCCTGTGGGCTGCTTCTTGTCCGCCATGAGCACATCCTACCCGTAATCCGAACATCTGTTCGATGGCGGCGTCGTCGGTGGATTGATCTCCGGAGCCTCCTATCCGGATGCGGAAAATGTCGGTGCCCTCGTGTTGGCTCAAGGTCACGCGAAACCTCCCGGAATCGAACGGGTGTTTGAAAGCTGCGGGGGAGTCGTGTAGCGTTTCGAACATCAGTTCGATGTGTCGCGGATTGCGGCCATCGGTGAGTCAGGAGGTAGTTATGAGCAACGCTGTTGTCGAATCGACCGCCGTCAGCCTGCGTAGGAGGGTCGCTCTGGCTCGTCCGGGTGGCCGCCCGACCCAGCCTCGGACCTGCTCTCGCGTTGTTCGCGATGATGCGTCGACGGTCAAGCGCTCGGCCTGCGTCGTGCAGCGCCCGCGGCGGAGCCTGTGGATGCGGCTGAAGATGATCGTATTCACGATCCTGACGACCTCGGCTTCCTGGTGGCGGCACCGCAGCTGTTGGCCATGATGGGGCCCGACCCGGCCGTCGATCCTGTCCCCGGCGATCCCGCCTGGGCGCATGTCCTCAACGACTGAGAGGCCACGGCTGCGCGACACGCGAGCAGGTGTTTGATCCTGGGGCGTCTCGGGCATAGAGTTCCCACATCTAGTAGTTGCAGCCTCGTTGTTGCCCAACACTTTGTGTTTTTAAGCGTTGGGGGCGGGGCTCAGCTGTCATCCACCACCCGGGGGAATCGGGTCATCTGTCAGAGCTGCGCTGTGTTCTGTCCGTTCTGCCGCCATTCGGACACCAAGGTGTCCGACTCGCGGGCGACAGATGACGGCTTTGGCCATCAGAGCGCCGCCGGATGTGCGTGGCATGTCAGCGCAAGTTCACAACCGTGGAGCAAATCCAGCTGTATGTCCTGGAAACGCTCGGGCGTGGTGGAGGCATTCAGTCGGGAGAAGGTCATCCGTGGGGTGGCCAAGGCCTGCCAGGGCAGGCCCGTCACCGCCGCCCAGCTTGCCGCCCTCGGACAGCAGGTTGAGGGAGGCTCTTCGCTCCATGGGACAGGCCGAGTTGACCTCGGAGGACATCGGTGTGGCAATCCTCGGCCCCTGGCCGAGCTGGACGCCGTGGCCTACCTGCGTTTCGCCTCGGTCTACAAGAACTAGCGAGTCGGTGGATGACTTCATCGCTGAGATCCAGTCGATGAGACAGGGGGACGGGTGCTGGGCTCTGCGGCCAGGCCGCAGCCTCAGCGTCGTCGTCGCCGCAATTCCCAGGAGACCGACGCCCAGGAACCCCTGATCGGCTGATCTCTCCGCAATTTTTCCGTCGTTTGATTGAGGAAGCTATGACCACTGCTGACCAGTCACCCAGCCGCCGGAGCCGCGGTGGTGAGCAGCCCTCGCTCAGTCGGGCTCACCATCAACCGCGTGTTCTCCACTGAGGGGTTCACCCCTATGACGAGGTCACCTGGGAGCTCCGCGACGTGGTGCAGACCAACTGGAAGACGGGGACGTTGTCTTCGAGCAGCGTGACGCCGAGTTCCCCCGACTTCTGGAGCGTCAACGCCTCACCATCGTCACGAACAAGTACTTCCGGGGGCGCTGGGCACCCCGCAGCGTGAGCGCAGCCTCAAGACCTTGATCGACCGCGTGGTGGGGCAATACGTCCGCGCTGGCATCGACCACGGCTATTTCGCCTCCGACAAGGACGCGGAGATCTTCGAGGCGGAGCTGACCTGGCTGCTGCTCCACCAGTACTTCTCCTTCAACTCGCCCGTGTGGTTCAACGTGGGAACGGCCTCCCCCCAGCAGGTCTCCGCCTGCTTCATCCTCAGCGTCGACGACTCCATGGACTCCATCCTCAACTGGTACAAGGAGGAGGGCTTCATCTTCAAGGGCGGCTCCGGCGCCGGGCTCAACCTGTCCCGCATCCGCTCCTCGAAGGAGCTCCTCAGCTCAGGGTGGCACAGCCTCGGGCCCGGTGTCCTTCATGCGTGGGGCCGATGCCTCGGCAGGAACCATCAAATCGGTGGCGCCACCCGTCGTGCCGCCAAGATGGTGGTGCTTGACGTGGACCACCCGGACATTGAGGAGTTCATCGAGACCAAGGCCCGCGAGGAGGACAAGATCCGCGCTTTGCGGGATGCCGGCTTCGACATGGACCTGGGGGGCAAGGACATCACCAGCGTCCAGTACCAGAATGCCAACAACTCGGTTCGGGTGACAGACGAGTTCGCTGACCGCCGTCGAGGCGCGGACCGGCTTCGGGCTGCGTGCCCGCACGACCGGTGAGGTGATCGAGCGGGTTGACGCGCGGGAGCTCGTTCCACAAGATTGCCAAGGCAGCCTGGGAATGCGCTGATCCTGGTGTCCAGTACCACGACACCATCAACTCCTGGCACACCACCCGGGAGAGTGGTCCCATCACCGCCTCCAGCGTGCTCCGAGTACATGAGTCTGGACAACAGCTCCCTGCAACCTCGCCAGCCTCAACCTGCTGGAAGTTCCTGCGTGAGGATGGAACTTCGACGCTGAGACCTTCGTGAAGGCCGTCGAGCTGATCATCACCGCGATGGACATCTCCATCTGCTTCGCCGACTTCCCGACGGCGTCGATCGGCGAGACCACCCGCAACTATCGTCAGCTCGGCATCGGATACGCCAACCTCGGTGCGCTTCTCCTGGCCATGGGCAAGGGCTACGACTCCGATGGCGGGCGTTCCACGGCGGCCGCCATCACCTCGATCATGACGGCCACTGCCTCATCGCCGCTCCGCGGAGCTGGCTGGAGTCGTCGGGCCCTCACAACGGCTATGGGGCTCAATGCGGAGGCGCACAAACGGGTGATGCGCAAGCATCGCGCCGCCAACGATGACGCCCGCATCATGCCCGCTGACCAGGCCCTGCACGACGTGGCCACCCGCGAGTGGGAACAGGTGGTTGCCCTCGGCAGACCAACGGCTACCGCAATGCGCAGGCCTCTGTCCTGGCGCCCACGGGCACCATCGGCTTCATGATGGACTGTGACACCACCGGCATTGAACCCGACTCTCCCTGGTGCAGTTCAAGAAGCTGGCTGGCGGAGGCTCCATGCAGATTGTCAACCAGACCATTCCCAGGGCCCTCGCCAAGCTCGGCTACACCCCGGAGCAGACGCAGGCCATCGTCGACCACATCTCCCAGCACGGGCATAGTCGTCGGCGCCCGGACCTGGCGGAGGGGCACCATGGGAGGTCTTTGATACTGCTATGGGGCAGCGGGCGATCTCGCCTATGGGTCATGTGCGGATGATGGCGGCGGTCCAGCCGTTCCTTTCTGGAGCGATATCGAAGACGGTGAACCTGCCTGAGACTGCTACTGTCGAGGACATCGCGGATGTCTACCGGCAGGGCTGGAAGCTGGGGCTGAAGGCCCTCGCCGTCTACCGGGACAACTGCAGGTCGGCCAGCCGCTGTCCGATGGCAAGAAGGGCGATGATGCGCAGGAGCGGGTCGTTGAGAAGATTGTGGAGAAAAGTTGTCTATCGCCCGAAGCGGGGAGCGGCTGCCCAAGTCCCGCCGCGGTCGCACTACTAGCTTCTCGGTTAGCGGGGCCGAGGGTTTACATGACATCCGGGGCCTATGAGGATGGCCGCCTGGGTGAGGTGTTTCTCAAGCTCAGGGAAGCAGGGGGTCGACTCCTGGCGGGTGTGATGGATGCCTTCTCGATCGCGGTGTCTATTGGTCTGCAGTACGGGGTGCCTCTGGAGAGCTTCGTGCAGAAGTTCACCAACTGAAGTTCAGAGCCTGCGGGCATGACGGACGATCCGGACATTCGCATTGCCCAGTCGTTCATGGACTACATCTTCCGTCGCTTGGCGATGGACTACCTCTCCTTCGACGACCGCGCCGACCTGGGTATCTACACGCCGCCGAGCGTGCCCGCTACGTCGAGACCGGTTCCCTACTCTCGGAGGAGGAAGAGGCCGAGATGCCCGAGGCGGAGAGCCTGCGCAACGACGCCTACGACGACTTCAACGTCGACGGCGCCCGGCAGCCCTCCCTGATCGACGCCCACACCACGGCCGAGCTGATGGAGTCGATGACCGGGCGGGCGGTGGACGCCCTGCTGTGCATGACCTGCGGCACCAAGATGCGCCCCAGCGGATCCTGCTACGTCTGTGAGGGCTGCGGTTCCACCAGCGGCTGCAGCTGACCCGACGGTGAGCGGTGGGGTGCAGGGCGCTGCCCGTACCCCACGATGCTCTACTCCACCCGGAGTAGAGGGTCAGTGCGCACGGATCCCTGCCGAAGAGCGCTGAGGGCGAGTTTCAACTGCGAGGTGGGTCAGAGCCTTCAGGATCCGGATTTTGACAAGTTCTGAAGGCCCACCTCCAGATTTTTCACTGTCTCACACCATGTAGCACTCCAATCGACCCACTGCCAGCGTCTTTCCGGTGAGCGGACGCGGCGGGATGGAGATGAGCGCGGCGCAGAAGGATTCGCATCAGTTTCAGTCAGTCAGGCCGGGCAGGGTCGTAATTGGAATCTAGGTGGTTCTTCTGCTGATTCAGCTTGTGTTTGACGCGGTTTTCCTCCCGGTTCTTGAACCACGTCGTGATCGGTGAGATTTTGTCCTTTCCGGTAGCGCGGTCTGCGTTGGGATACTGTACTGGCTTACCGTCATTCCATCCGTAGGAGGAACGGACGAAGGCGCACGGCGGGCCAAGACTCGAAAGCCTTCAGGCAACGCATTGAGCAGAGACATCAAGCGTTCAGCGCTGGATGCCTTGATCTCCTGGAACCACTCAAGGCCAAAAGCAGCCCGTCAGGTCGCGATACAACCCAGCAAGTTTGCGTCCGTCGTGTACGACGACATCGGTTGCCCGGATTTCTACCATTCCCAAGCCCAGGGGTTTTACCGAAGCCGAGACGGTGGAAGCCGATGGAGGGCTTGTCGCCGCCGGTCGGTCTTTTCGCTGCAGGGGGCCAGTCGCTCGGGGAGTGAGCAGCCATACGAGTACGGCGAGTTCCTCCGCAGTCAGCCCCTCGAAGTTGATCGTCGTGGTGAAAGTTGCTCCTGGGGCGAGGTAGGAGCCGATGACGGTCTGGTTTGAGCCGGGTGCCTCGGTTAGCATCTCGACGCCTGGAACGGAATCGAGTTGCTGGCCGATGCGCAGGCGGTGGGACGGATAGACCTTCCGGATGAGGAGCTGGCCCGGCCTGTAGGTCTCGTCACGGGTTGTCTCCTCCGGTAAAGGGCCGCCGTCCGCCTTGTGCAGATAGGGGAAGCCCGTCGACGGTTTGGGACTCGCCAGGGGCGGAAGGGCCCAGCCCGTGTTTCCGCCCCGGAGAGTCTGAGCCAGGTGGCGCCTGCTGGCTGTTTCGCGGGGCTGATGGGATGGATCGTGATGCGACCACGATTCGCTGCCCCTTGGGTCTGGGCATCTTCTTTCCTGTCAGCGATGAAGCCCCACATGCGGTCGGCGGGGGAGGTCTGGGAATATTCCCGAGCGGGGGCGATGCTGCCGGCCTCGGCCAGTTCCGCAGGTGTACACGCCTCACTGCTGACGCGTCTTCCCATCTGGGACAGGGACAACTCGGTGATAGTGCCCTTCGTGTTGTCGATTGAGGCGAAGAGGGGATTCCGGGCTCGTTGGAGGCGAGCGTCCTCACGTACCGCTCGATCGCCTCACGGTTGGCTGAGAGGCCCGGTCCGCCGTTCTCCCTGTCGAGGATTGAGTGGATGAGCCAGGTGTTTGGGGAGTCCGAGCGGCGGGTCTTGGTCTCCTTCTGTGCGCCGACGCTGCGACGGCGCGCTTCCTGGCGTTTGAGGGTGCGGATGTTCTCCAGGTAGCTGTGGATGACCTCGACGAGGGTTCGTGAGTACGTGGGCTGAAATATCCCGGTACGTCCTGTTCTTCTTTGTGTCGAAGAAGATGAACTCGTTGTACTTGGTGTCAATGGAGAGGGCGGAGCCCTCTGGGGTGAGGCGGACGACGTAGCCGGTGTATAGGGGCCTTTGGGGGCGGGGCTCTTGCTGTGGCCGACGGTCCCGCAGAAGCGTTCCCCTTTACTGAGGAGACGATCAGTCGCTTGGTCTCGTAGAAGTTCTCCTCCTGGGCGGTGAAGGTGACTTTTTGAGCCGTGTGGCGTCGCGTCCCGAAGCTGTGACAGGCGCTCCTGTACATGCTGCGGACCCTGCCTGGTTGGGGTATTTTCGCTTTCTTTTCTTGGTGGCTCCGGAGTATATGAGCTGACCTGATTTGTCATACAGGGTTGTGCGGGACTTCTCGGAGTCAGGAAGGACGGCTGCGCACAGGTACGGAAGACGATTCCACTCGCCGTTTTTGGGTCTCCGATTCCTGCCGAGCATGATTCGTGCCCGAAGGGCAGTTCCTCCGGAAGTCTTTCGACCCACGACGAGGAACACTGGATGAAGAATTGCCGCTTCCTGAGATGTGCGGCGCTGTGTGAGCACGTGGTCGTTGCCTGAAAGAACGCGCATACGGGATGCGGTGACCGCCTCGTAGGCGGACGACAGCACACCCTTGAGGGTGGTTGCGGGAATGGTCGCATCCTCCCAGTCCATGGCGCCACCCACAGCTCCGCTGCGTGAGGAGACGACAACCTGCCCCTTCTCGGTGCGTTGGCCGGGAACGGTCAGGGGATGCAACCCTTGATGGACACTTGCAGTTCGCCCGAGAGGCCATTCGGCAGGAGGTGATCATGCCTGACGGGTGCGTAGTCCCCGCCGAAGTCATTCTTTCCGTTCTTCCGGTGTTTCCTCGTGGTGGGGACACCGTTGTCGCATGGTGCCAGGCAGTCATCGTCGTCTCCGCCGGGGACGGTTCCCGCCTCGTGGGTTTTTGTTGGCTCCTCCGATTTCCTGGGGACGACAATGGGTTCGCCTGAGTCTCGAACCGAACAGGTCACGTGGGGCGACGCCCTTGTCGGGGTGAGGTTCGCCTGTTGTTCCGTTTGTCTGGTTGTTCTCCTTGTTTTCGTTCAGACTCATGTGCCTGACCGCCGTGTCGTCGGCGTAGCCGTAGGCTGCACGCTGCATTGCCTGGACCCAGGGGTGCTCCGTGATGACGGAAGGCATTGTGGTGTCGAAGACGACTTCACTCGGGTCTGTGGTCACGCTGCTCGCCCCCAAGCAGCCCCTCGCAGTGATGCGTAGTCCTGTGCGAGACTGCCGTCCTGTTGAGCCCTGCAGGCTCCCCTCGACGGCTCGAACCTCGAGGGCACCCAGCCCGAAGGGTTTGCCGAGTCCCATGCGGAGGTAACCGATCTTCGAGCGCTGATCGTCCTGCTCGGATGCCGGCACCAGGTTCTCCGGGGTCAAGACCCACAGGAGGGCTGCGAGCTCGTCAGAACTGAGGTTGTTGAAGGTCAAAGTGGTGGTCAGCACGCTGCCGGTCGCCAACCAGCTGCTTGCTGTGATCCGAGTCTCGAGGTTCTTCTGAGGCTTTCCATTCATGAGGGGGTCCGAGGTGGCAGCGGCCGGAAACCCTTTTTGTCGAGGATCCTCCGATGAATGGGGTGAGGCGGCAGCCCCTGAGGAGTTGGCCGTCTCGGAAGAGATCAGAGCGCGGTAGGGCTCCGTCGGAGTTGCCATCGTGTCGCCGAGGAGTCCTGCCTTCGTGGTCAGTCAGGTAGCGGCGGGCCGAACCGGGTTTCGGGGCGAGGAGGGGAGTGAGAATTTGTGGCTTGTTGGAGACGATGGTCGCCTGTGTTCCATCGACCGGGCCGATGCCGATTCGACCGCGAAAGGCGACGTTCCCGCCCTTCCCGGCTTCGTTCCGGATGACGTATCCAAAGAGGCGGTCGGCGGGGACGCGTCATCGGCCTGCGTGAGCGGGGCGACTTCCTGCGCCTTGGCGAGCTCCAGCGGCGAACGCTGATAGGCGTGGCGCCCGATCATCGTCGGAATGATCTCGACGACGACCGGAGCGTCATTGGAGTTGTCGACGACCGCGAAAGCGACCGTGCCGACCGCTAGTGATGCTGCGGCGCACACGTCCTCATTCGCTGTTGGCGCGGCGATGTTTGCGACTCCTGTCGTTTTCGCGGCCTCCGTTGTGCGCGGTGCACGGCATCAGCGGCCCGGTTGGGTGGCTTTTTCTTGTTCTTCGGATCCTTGCTGCGTTGAGCCACATAGCTCTCGACAACGGTCCGGTAAGCTTCGCGCACCCGAGACGAGATGCGCACCAGTGTGGGGGCCGTGAGGTGAGACGTCAAAGAACACGCGCTCGTCGTGCTTTCTGGGGAACAGGTCTCCTGGCGACTGATTCGGCGCTGCGGTCCCTGCACACGTAGCCTGTGACGCCGTCGAGGTGCTTGGCCGTGGTGATGGTCTTCGAATGCGGAAGATCTCGATCGGTTGGCCGGTATCCTCGTCGTGGATATGGGTGACCAGCCAGTAGGCGTACCGTGCACCCCTCCGGTTATCTCTGTGCAGGCACAAGGTCAAGTCACAGACGATCTTCTTACCATGCGGGGCGAGGCGGTCAAGCCGGTCCTGGGGACGACGAGTTTCGCAGGGCCGCGAGACGTTCCTTGGAGCGCCGCTGCACGCATCTTCGGGTAGACGAGTTTGTGCTCGCGATAGTCCTCAGCGACCTTGGTGTCGCCGTAGTAGAGGGTGCCGATGAGGCCATCCTCATCCTCCCCGGTGATGCAGATCGGGATCAGCCCGAGAGCGCTGGCGGCGTCGCCCCGGTAGGTCAGCGGCACGGAGCGATCATCGGCGGTCCGGCGGAAGCCACCATGGTTCTCCACGTCACCGAAGACACGGAAGCGCGAGCACGTGAGCGTCTCGTACGCGCGAGAGATCATGCCCTTGACCATGGTTGGTGGAACGCGGACCGTTTCATCGGCGTTGAGCGGAAGGGCAACGAAATGGCGCTTCTCAGCCCGTCCTCCTTGACCGGTTACCTCCCTTGGTGGTCTGCTCACCGAAGACCAGTGGTGTGTGCAGCTTTATCTCCAGGTCAACGGAGCCGGACCAGAACTCAGGATCGAGATGGTCATGCGAGGGTGCAGGTCGGTCGAGGAAGAGGTCGGGGGGAAGGGCGTTGCGTCGAGCATGGTCCTGTGCGAACCGCCGCAGCACAGGGATCCGATTGACGGCGGAGTGGAAATGCCTGAAGTCCTCAGTCCCGTTCTGCATGTCAGCTCCACTCTCCCGTCATGAGTTCGTCGACGAACACGGTGTTCCCGTACTCCTGCTCGGTGAAGATTTCGATACTGGTCATCGTCTGAGGGTTCTTGAGCGGTTCCGCACCGTGTTGGAGATATGCGTTGTGGCGGTACCAGCACGGCTTGAACTTGAGGGTGCCTTCCCTTCCGCATGAGGCTTCGTGGACGATGATCTCGGCCGACCCAGAGCCATTGACCCACCGCCACTCGTGGGCAAGGACCTCACTGTCATCAGTGATGCCGGCCTCCCACAGTCGCAACTCGTAGATGAGGGTTGTTTCAACATCTCCGCCGGAGCTGTGCAGCCTTCCGCCGGAGATGGACGTAATGGCGTGCGCCCCAGCCGTCGTATAGGCGATTCCTGCGACGGAACCGGCAGAAGCGGCGGCTTTCAGAACATCGTCGAGGGTGGCGTTGGGTTCGGGTGACGAAGACCACATTGCTTCCCGCAGCGAGGGCATCGTGAGTTCGTCAGGCATTGCTCTTCTCCCCGGTCTCGATGAGATAGGACGACCACCCGGCAGCGTCTGCGCCGCCGCTCGGCTTGATCATCTCGTTGACCGTCCGCAGGTGCTTCAGCAGGGCATCCGCAGCGTCGCGCCCGCTCTGGCCGTCACCTGCCCTGAACCTCCAGGAACCGTCGCCGGGGAGCCCTGAGCAATTCCAGTCCCTCGACCGTGAGGCCTGTGACCTCCACCTGTCCCAGTCCACGAGTTCCCCTGCTGCCCAGCGGGAGCGTGCCCGCGGAGAGCTCTGCCAAGACGAGCCCCAGCAGACACCAGGCGGCACGACGCCGGTTCTGGTCGTTGGGCAGCCTGTCGGGATCCAGTTCCAGGACGATGTCGTCCCAGCGGGCGCCGTCGTGGACCTCTTCTCCGTACAGAGCGCCTTCGGCCACGCCACCGGTCCAGCGGTCACCCGCGTTATGGGTGACCGTGCGGGGATGGCCGACGGCGCCGCCTGGGTGTCGAGCACCGTCAGGGCGCCACGCTGCTCAGTGGTGCCGAACAGGTCGCGGACGAGAGTGGGATCGTCTGCCAGCTGGTCGTGGACTGTGACGCCGGGCTTCGCCCAGTTGTCGAGCCGCTGCCCAAGGGCTCCCACGAGAACCGTGCGTGCGATCCGAGAGGCTCTGGTGCGCAATGCCCCGCGCACCGAGCTCCCGGGAAGGACGAGCGGACCATCCTCGCCTCCGGCGTCGCGCAGCGGCACGGTGGGGACGGGTTTCTTGTCAAAGATTTTACCTTCAGCGAGAGCGGTCTCGCGCTCTTCCTTGAGGTCGGCCTTGTCCTGCTTGGACAGCCCCGGGTCCGCCACCAGGATCCCCGTGGGACTCTTCCACGTGACCGTGATGCGAGTGCGCTTGGCAGGACCGCAGTCCACAGGCTCCAGTTCTGTGCCCGGCAAGGGGGAATCGGACAGCAGGGACTTCAGGCCCCTCCCTGGTGTTGGGGCTGAACTCCCGGAGCCGCCAGCGTTCATCCTTGGGCTTTTCCATCGTCGAGCGCGATCCGTCCCCAGCCCGCGCTCTGCCGACCACCGAAGGAGACCTGCCCGGCCTTGAACAGCCCGACGATGAGCTCAGGGAGCTGCTTAACCTCAGCAGCAGTTGCAGGCCTTGGAGGAGCCGCTGGCTCCTTCTTCTCCTCTGATGCGTCGTCGGCGCCGCCCTCGGTGTTCGTGCGTTTCGCCGGCGCCTCCGTCGTCGATGCCCTCCGCAGTGATGACGAGTGTCAGCGCGTTACCCGAGGCACGAACTCGTGGACGAACAGCGCCCCGTCGCCGACGGCGCCCCAGTAGCGGTTCATTGCGATTCCGACCCTGCAGGGCAGGTCGGCCCCGGCCTGCCGCTGCTCAGCCTCGGAGGAATCACCCGACCGAGAACCCGCCAGGGCCTCCTCGGGAATCTCGACGGGGTGGAAGGTCAGGGCGGAGGCCCGCAGGGGTGTGCTGTTCGGCGACTTCTTGCCTCTGTCACCCCACAGCCTGGCTTGGGCTTCCTTGGTCAGGAGTTGGGCGATGTCGGACCCGGGTTCTTCTCCAGGTATCGAGTGCAGGCGGTACGCACGGCACCTTGACCGAGCGCCCGGTGAGGATCGGGCGCTCATGGGCGTCGCGGGTGAATCTCGTGGCGACGGCCTCCCCGGTCGACGCCTCGCGCGTGGGGTCAGCCACCACGTCCACCCCACCCGAGTGCAGTGGGGATTGGGTTGTCAGATGGATCGTCAGCTCGTAGCGGATGATGCTCATGACTGCTCCTCCTGGGAGGTTGCGGCGTCGGTGCTGCCGATGAAGTCGGAGCGGTGGAGGTCACCGAGGTTGAAACTCTTCTCGTCCAGCAGTGGGTGCCCGACGACGAAGCGCCCGAAACCCTGAGCCGTCAGGGTCGCCGACGCCGGTGACGGCCAGGCGGGTGAGCGCAAGGGCGGCGGCTTCGTCGGGGATCGCGACGCGCAGCACCGACCCGGCCTGGATCGCCGTGCGCGTGGGGCGGGGTTGGCCTCCCGCCGTCGACCATGAGTCGATCCGACGGTGGCGGATGCCGGCGGTGAAGCGGTCGTCCGTTTGCTGGCAGACCTCCAGGCGTGCGCCGAGGCGGCCGAAGGCATCAACCAGGTCCTGCTGGCTGCCGCCGGGCCCCAGTGCAGCCGAGCGCGCCAGGGACGTCGGAGGTGAACCACAGAGTGGTCTCCCCGAAACACCAGACGAAGTTGTCGTTTCGGTAAGTGGAGAGAAGGTGCAGCGGGCGTGGCCGTAGGGCGCCGCTCAGCCGACGCGACCCCAGGCGTGCGTCATGCGCGGCTCCTGCCGTGAGAACCTCCTTAACACCTGAGATGTCGGCCAGGTCCTGGGACAGTGTCATCGTTGCTTGGAGAGTCAAACCGGCGGGCAGGGCCCGCACGAGGAAGAGGGCCCCATCCTTCGCGGCCCTGGTGGCGGCCGAGTGCGCCGTGGCCTGGCGGCCGGTGAGCGGTGGCGCTCCCAGTCCTCCAGACAGCGTCAGGCTCTCGCCGGGTGGCTCGTGTCCGTCCGGCGGTTCCGGTGGCGCCATTTCGAGGCCGGGGAAGACGAAGCCGCTGCGCAGCGGCGAGTGCACCTCCTGTGGTTCCCCGGCCCTCAGCCGGTTCGTCACCTCCCGCCAGCGCTGATTCGGCTTGCGCACCTTCGGGGTGGACAGTGTGAGCGGTGTCGGCAGGCCAACGATGTCACTCACCACCGGCAGCGCGTCGGAGACGAGCAGCCGACCTTGCACGACGGCGTCACGGACAGCAGCGTCGTCGGGCAGCGCGCCGCAGGGAGCCGGTGGACCCAGGGCAGCAGGACCGTGCCGCGCAGGAAGTCCAGTGACCGCACCTCATTGGACATGGGCACGTCATAGGACACGACCGGGGTGAGCAGGTTGATCGTCAGCTTCGTCGACCACCACTTGGGGGACTGCGAGGCACCGGGGCTGGGCGTGGGCGCCGGTTCAGCGGTCGGTGAGGAGGTGGTGTGTGCAGCCACTTGGGGGACTGCGAGGGCACGTGTGGCACGAGGGACGGTTGGAGCCTCGGGGAGAGGCGGTCCATTGCCTGGCTGCACCACCGGCGCACCTGACTCAGGGTCTCCCCGATGTCGGCGTGCAGTGCGGGGTCGATTCCGATGAGGATGTCACACATGCCGTCGCCGTCGGACCGGTTGGAGCCGATGCCGTGCACCAGCAGCCCGGACGAGAGCCAGCAGCAGGCGGGCGGCATCACACTGCTCATTCGACCACGTCGGTTCCTGTCCGTCGGCGTCCTCGCTGACGAGGGTGACCGTGCCCTCGAGACGGCACGCGCCTGCGCGCTCGAAGAAGCGCAGAAAGTCGTCGCGAGCCGTGCCCGTCTCGTCGTCAATGGACAAAGAGACGACCTCACGAACTGGAACGTCATGCCCCTCGGGTACGGTGGCGTCAGAGAAGACGACGTGGCGCTGATGGCGACGGTTCTCGCCGTCGTCGTCGGCTCCAGGCCCGAACAGATCACCGGCGAATCGTGTCCACGTGCCGTTGGCTTTCCGTCGTCGAGTGCTTGTGCTGCGAGGACAGCCTGCTCGCGGATGACGCCGGTCAAGACGGTTCCGCGGACCACCGGCTTGCCGGTCCGGTCCTTCTCGATGACGGAGTCGATCCCGCCGGCGATGCCGGTGCCGGTGGACACGCCCCAGTCGGGTGGAAGACGACGGCGAGCGGGAAGGTGCTGGTCTTGCTCACGAGTGCGCCTCCTCCGACATCAAGGTGGTGGGTGGCTGTCCTTGGGTTGTGTCAGTCCCGTGACTTCCTGCAGATGGGAGCTGGGCAGGAGGTCGGCCAGCTCGAGTAGGTCGAACAGTGACTCAGGGGCCGCCACGCGCGATGTCGGAGTCGACTGAGACATCCTTCTTCAGAGCCTCCCAGTGCTTCGTCGCCTCTTCCCTGCTTGCCGTCGGACAGGGGCTTGCGAATGCGGGCGGAGCGAGTGCGGGGGAATGGTGCGAGCCGGTCGTCCTTGTCGTCCGGGCGTCGGAAGCCTTTGAACCGGGCGACGCGGCGGCATGTGTCCTCCCACGTGGCAGGCGCCGGGTATCCGAGGTGCCCGAGGGGCCGCCGAACGGCGTCTCAGTGGGTGTTTGGGCCTCTGGATCCGATGTCCGTTTGATAAGTCGGAACGGGCGTGTGGTGAAATCTCTGTACCCGCCGAGCTGATCGTCAGGGTCGACGACGGTGGTGTCGAACAGGACGTGGAAGTCCAGGGTGGAGCAGCCCTGGTTCTTACCGACGCCCTTGGCGCGACTCACCAGCTTCTCGGCGAGTTCGTAGGCGATGTGGAAGGGGAAGTTGCGGCGCACGATCGCCACTCCCGCAGCGGCTGTCATGGGGGCGGGACCGGAGATGCCCTTCTTGTCACAGATCTTGCTGACTGCGTGGAGGTATTTGAGGGTGGATCGGCGGCCGTCTTCTCCTCGAAATGTGAGCAGGAAGGAGGCAGCGAAGGGCAGGGGCGTAGTCGCCGGAGGCGATGACGGTGACGTCGTCTCCGCCCAGGATGACGGGCACTACGGGAACGACGGTGAAGTCGATCTGTTCGGCACGCCGGTCTTTCTGGGCCCACTGGGCGACGTCATACCAGGCGGTGGCGAAGGCGTCGGTCCGACGGCGTCGAGACGGAGACTCACGGTTAGCACGAAGCGGCGCAGGGCGTCGGACTCTCGTGGTTTGCAGCCCAGCTGGACCTCAAAATCATCCGGAGCACGCAACCCACTGCCACCTTGAGGTTGCGCATGATCGCACCGACGCCGTTGCCATCGATGTGGATGACGGCAACTTTGGAGGAGGGCGATGGGTCCAGGGATTTGATGGATGCTCGGGCGGCGGTGGGAGTGTATCGCCGTTGTCTTTGGCGGTTCGCCCGTCCTGAAAAAAGTACTCGATAGCGCTGAGCGCTTTCTCGGTGCGCTCAAGGTCTTCTTCAGACCTGGCTTCCTGCTGTGTGGATTGCTCGCTGGTGTTGGCTGGGGTGCTGGCGCTGTAGCCGGGGCTTTGAAGCGCAGAACTATCTGCGAGCCCGTCTTCCTCGCCTGTCGAGAAGGCGCGCTCGAGCTTTTCTCGAAGTTTGGTGGGGTCGGGGACTAGCCGATCCTGGGCCTTCTCCTCTTTGAGTGCCGTGTTTGTGTCGGTCACTAGGTCAATGAGTCCCTTGCAGGGACCAGTAGGGCCCGGTACCGTTTGATCCGGGAGGGAAGAGGTGCGCAGTGGCAAGATCGTCCGCGGCCTCGTCCTTCGAGGCCGCCAGGGAAGCATGCATCTGAGCGGCGGGGCTGCTGGCAGAGACGAATCCTTCGCTCTGGCCAGGGAACGGCATCTGGGAGAAACGGGCCTGCGCGGGTGAGCGACGCAGGGGCATAGGCGGCAACCTCGGCGTGGACCTTTTTGAGCAGGTCCTCATCAACGGTGCTCCGGCCTTCCATGCTTATGTAAACACCGGAGACATCGATGCCCGGGGCCTGGGCCAGCGCGGTCCGAGTGACCTGGCCGATGACCGCCTTGGCGTGGTCCTCGGTCTCAACCATGAAGATGACCTTGCCGGACGCGCGACTGACCCACTCGGTGTGCTCAGCAATGAAGTTCAGGTCGCTCGCACCATCGTCGTTGACACGACTGACCTTGGTGCTGGTGAGGGTGGGCGGCCGTGTTCCGCTGCCAGGCCGTGTTCGCTCCGGTCGCGTTCAAGGCCTTATCAGTCCATTCCTTGAGACAGACGAGTTGTGCGGACGCGCCGATGTTCTCGCGCAGGCGCGGAGGAGGAGAATATGTAGCGCTGGTTCCCGTTGGTCTCGAGCATTACGGTACATGGGGATCTCTCGAAGGGATCGGGATGTGTGCAGTGTGCCACGGGAATACATCCTGCGTCACTACTATGTAGCTTGTAAGAAAAAGCCGAACGGCTGATGCCTCACCCTGTGGCGAGGAAGGGGCGCCTGCGTCAAGAACCGTCAGCCCGCCGAGGAGTGCTGCTGTGAAAGGGGACGCGATACATGACCATCATCATTTATCCAGTGGGACAGGGAGACCTAGGCAACGACATTGTCGGGCTTCGGGGATACGAGCGAAAGAAGGCCCAGAGGGAGGCTGAGCAAAAGTTCAGGGAGCTTCTCGATGCCGAGATTCAGAAGGCCTGCTCAAGAAGCTGCTCGAAGCGCCCTGAAGCAGGCTCCCGCTCAACGCCCGCCGCTGTCCCTCATCCTGCGTGCGCTCTCCCCGGCCGAAGGAGGCTGCCACGCTCGGTGACGGTCCTCCTCCTTGCGAGCCGGAGCGGTGATCCCGAGACACAGACGTGGGGGATTGGCGAGCTTCTCAAGAAAGCCTTGGGTCTTGCGGGTGTCCACGACGAGCTCCGCAGAGAATCGCGGCTCGACGTCAGTGGGGAGATGTGCGAGGCCAATCTTCAGGAGACGGCAGGTGTCGAGGAACTCACCGAGAGGCTCCGCCGCCTTGTGGATTCCCGGAACCAGACCGGGGATGAGCCGAAGGTTGTAGTCAACGCGATCTCCAGTGCCTCCGCGAGTCGTGCTCGGCGCGATGGGTGCCGCCGACCAGCTCGGCTTGGATTGGCGGGCCGCGGTCGCGCCCGGCTCCCAGAAAGACACGGCCGTCCTCCTCGACCGCACCTCTTACGAGACCGCTCCTTTTTACTGGTTGCGCTCCCTCGGATACGTTGAGCAGGCGAGGAATTGGGCACAGGAACGACGGTTGGCCAGGAGTGCCGGTCGGGCGTCGGTTGACGTCGGTAGCTGGATGGCCTCACCAACCTGATGAAACGACTTGCCACCAACCCGGAGTCCCTGGAGGATGAGGACCTCGCCTCCCTTCTTGCCCTCGACATGGCCCGTGCGGACAACGGCGCCGGCCTCATCGCACGCGCCTGGGCGCAGAAGCACTACCTCGGTCGCCACCGTAGAGAGGTCGAGGCTGGGAAGCACACACTGGATGATCTCGTCACGGTGGCGAAGAGAGCTCGGGGCAGGTCGCCCATGCTGGGGGAGATCATCTGCGCCGCCCAGCAGCGCAAGCAGGAACTCAAAGATGAATGCCCGGAATCGGTCCAGTGGCTGCTGGAGAACCAGTGGCTCAACGATGTCGGGAAGGGGGCGATCCATGACCTCGCTGCACCATCGGCCTCCGACGTCAAGCGGGCGCTTTCCCTCAAAGAGATTGCCTCTCGTCTCCCGGACTGGGTTGCCCGTCCTGGACGGGGATCGGTTCTGTTCATAGCCCCGTGTGGCGCCGGCGCACCGCGCGACAAGTGCGTCACCGAGCGGATCCCTAGGCAAAGAACCGGACAAGAAGATCCGTCGAGCGGTACCCGGCGCCATGCTCGACGGCGCGGGAGTCTCCCGGTCGAGTTCCTGCTCCTGCACTCTCCGACCTCCGCTCCAAGAAGACGTCTCTCGACACCGCCGCGGCGTCCTCCAACACCCAGGTGAACGCGGGCTGGGAAAGGCACACTCCTATCCTCGTTGACCTGTGCGATTACGGAGGAGATGGCGGGAACGAGTACGTGGCGACACCCGAGATCACTGAGGATCGTCAGCGGTCAGGTCGCTCTCGCGCTCGAGGCCAAGCATCCTGCGGCTGTCGTCATAGTCGGCACCGGTCAGAAGGCGGCTGTGCTGGGCGCGCTCCAGGCGGCCCAGAAGTGGTGCGCGGAGCACGCCACCCCGCTCTTCCTCCAGACCTTCATCGACAAGGCCGACAAACAGGGAAGGAAGGAATCGGTCCCCAGCTCCACCGGCTCGCGCTGCACAACGACGCCGAGACTGCTCTGCGTGAGGCAGCCATCAGCAGCCTGAAGAGTCTCAACCTCCTCAGCGCCGTTCGCGTCCTCGCGGCTGGCGACAGGGACATGGATGAGCTGGCGGACAGGTGCGACGAGCTGCGTCAGCAGCTCCTTGAAAGTCGCAAACGACAAGGAAAGACCCAGACCGCGGAGCCCGGTGTCCTCATCGATCTCCTCCAGACGGTAGCGGACTTGTGGACAGAGGCCACCGAACTGACGAAGATGCGATTGGCGGTCGTCGTTGCCGAAGCTCTTAACTTCAAGACGAAAGGGAGCAACCTTCTTCACCGGAACAACAACCTCGAAGGCGTGGGTGGAGGTCCAATCATTCTTGGTCGCCCCTGCCCGAAGGACTGCGACAAGAAGGGATCGAAGGACAAAGGCCCTCATCAGGACCTGCTGGAAATCCTCTACAGGGTGCGGAACAAGTTGGTCGTGACGCACGCTGACGACATCGTCAAGCCCGCTTTGCAGATGGTCCTCCAGGATCTTGGAGGCGCAAACATCGAGACGGACTCCAAGACAGTGAGTGGAGATGATGTGACCTATCCGGTCGTACTGCGGCTGACATGCAAGAAGCTCGAGGAAGCAGCCGTCGCCCTCAACATCACGTGGGAGCCATCAACGTGGAAAGCTGAATTCGACAGTCTCATGTCTGAGCTCAAACCCCGGGCCCACACCCGGGAACCCTGAACAGAGAATGGTGTTGCTGCACCGGCACCAGCCACGGTTCTGGTCAACCTCACTGTTCACGATGTCGTTGTAGACCTCGACGCCGACCGGACGCTACAACTTCCCGCCTCCGGCGTGGTGCCCACGCTTCTGCTCTCCGACAGGGAGGCAGGAGAGCCTGCGCGTGGCCGATCCGGATCACTCCGATTGATGACGGATTCGGGGTTCCTGATCTGCCGACAGCGTTCCGGGAAAGCGGGTGACCGGGGATCTGATCCGGGACGTGGTCTCCGCTACTTCTGCCGCGGGGTGTGAAACACGCCTTCTGATGGGGAGAAGCCGTTGACGAGAGGCGGGGAGCCTGCCGGAACGGGCCCTGGGTTGGTCCGCCCGGGCCGGGGAGCGGGCGCGTAGAATCACCGCCCGTGAATCAACCAGATCCCGAGTGCTACGGCGACCAGAATTCGAGGACTCCCTGGAACCCAGGCACCTGATCCTGCGGACCGACGCAGTGGCCCGGGCCGGGGGAACGATGCTCGGCGCCGGTACCAGTTCGCTCCGGGTCAGGGCAGCTCATGCGACGCTCCGCCAAGGCCCTGGGGCTGGGCAACATCGCCTCCTCGATCACGTTCACATCGCTGGCCATGACGGTGGAACGCCGCGGGGTGTTCCGCACCAAGGTGGTCGAGGTGCCCAAGCCTGGGGTGAATGCGCACCGCATCGCGATGCTGCAGAAACTCAGCAACGAAATGCCGGAGCGGATAACCGCAACCGAACTCCACCAGCGCCTCGACGCCATCGAGAAAACCCCCAACCTGTATCCCGCCTGGTTGCGTGGCATCCTCGTGGCGCTCGCCTGCGCCGCCGTCGCGATCCTGGTGGGAGGCGGCTGGCGGGAGGCCGCGGCGGTCGTTCCCGCCTCGGGGCTGGCCTATCTCATGTTCCGGCGCCTGGGCCGCTGGTATCTCAATCACCTGGCCGTCGTCATCGTCTCGGCGTTGACCGCCTCGGCCGGCTACCTGCTCGCGGCGGCGGGCTCTCCAGCTGGCTCGGTAACCCAGCCCGCGCCTGGCAGTGGGTTTCATCTGCGCGTCGATCTTCCTCATACCCGGGTTTCCGCTGGTCACCGCGGGCCTGGAACTGACCCGGCTCGACCTCACGGCGGGCGTACCCCGGATGACCTACGCCGCGATGATCTTCGTCGCGATCGCCATCGGCGTGTGGGTCGTCCAAGCGCCGGGGGTATCACGGGTGACCCACCCCGCCGGTGGTCCCCATGGCGCCCGCCGTTCTCTGGGGCCTCCCGCGCGGTGGCCGGTTTCGTAGCCGTTTTCGGGTGGGCCCTGATGCTCAATGCGCCACTGCGCCCGGCCATGGTGGCTGGTGTGATCGGCATCGTCGGCAACACGGTTCGCCTGGCCATGGCCGACTCAGGGATCCCGGATCACGTCGCGGTTTTCACCGGCTGCGTCGTGATGGGGCCGGGCTGCGCCTGGCTGGGTGGTGTGTTCCGGCTCGAGAAGATCATCATGACCGTCCCGACCCTGCTGGTCATGGTGCCCGGCTCGTCAGCGCTGCGCACCCTCCTGTACTTCGACGCCGGGGACGTCAACCGCGCCGTCACGCGAGGGGATCGCGACGATGCTCGGCGTGGTGGCCATGGTGGCGGGTCTGTCGGCTGCCCGCATGCTGACCGATCCGGAGTGGATCTTCACCCGCGACGATCCGCCCGCGATCCGGGTACCCGTTCCCCGGATCCGCCGGAGGAGGAACTGACCTGCTCCGTAGTTGAGCAGTTCGCGGCCCACCCGCGTGCCCTCCGAACGGGACTCGCGCAGGTCCTTGCTCACGATGGAGGTCTTGATCCGGATGGACCGTGCCACCGCCTCGGCCAGTTCCTGGCTCTCCGGGTCGAACATCTGCTGCGTCCGGGTCTCCAGCAGGGTGAAGGGGTCCGTGGATCGGGCCACGAAGCCGTGTTTGACCATCTCGGCCATGCCTCCCCGAAGCGGCTCCGGTCCCAGGTCCGTGATGTGATCCATGTCGCGGAGCGCCACTGCCGGCTCCTCACCTGGGCCGACGGCCGCGTCGTCCCGGAGGAGTCCCGCCCTGGAGAGCTCGAAGGACACCCCGCGCCCCCGGACCTCGTACTGCGGTTTTGTCCGCGGTGACCGGGGTCACCTCACCTGTGTCAGCGTCCTGGCTCGAACGATGTGACGTGGGCGGCGATCGCATCGACCACCGAGTCCACGGATGCGTGGTCGGTGTCCACTGCGAGACTCGCCAGCCGTGCATACGTCGGGGCGCGTTCGAGAGCATCCTCCGCAACCGGACCACGGCGTCCTGCCCTGCCAGGAGCGGGCGGCCCTCGTCGCGCCCGATCCGCCGGGCAGAGCTCTCGGGCTCCACCCGCAGCCAGACGACGGGATGGCCGTCGAGGGCGTCCGCGATCGCCCGGGTCATCGGGGCGCCTCCCGAGGCTGAGAACCCCCGGCGCCGCCAGGAGCTCGATCGTGATCTCGCGCTCCAACTCCCGGAAGTACGGTTCCCCGTCGGTGTCGAAGATCTCCCGGATGGTGCGCCCCTCCCGCTGCTCCAGAACGAGGTCGACATCGAGGTGAGGCAGGCCGAGCGCGCTCCGCGAGAAGCGGCCCGATCGTTGACTTCCGGGAACCCGACAACCCGATCAGGGCGATTGCGTTCACGGCAGTTGCCCGATCGTGGGAAAGGTCGCGGACCGAATGGTTTTCCACGGCAGGAGCCTGGTGCATCACCCCTCGTCGGCCTCGGTGAGCACAAGGACGAGAGATGCCCTGCGCTCATGCACCGCTTGGCCGGGGACATCCCATACAGGGGTCTCCACCGGGCTGGTCGCCACCTCCTCCAAGTGATGGTGGAGCGACAGCCTCAGTTCACGACCCAGGAGGCACCCCGGAACCTGGAGCCGGTCACGGCGGTGGACACCCATCTCCGTGCCACCAGCCGGTATCACGAGGTGCACCCGCAGCTCGCCTGTCTGGTGCGCACCGAGAACCTGCTCGACTCGGAGCACCTGGCCGGGGAGTGAGCACGCGCTCTCCCGGCCGATCATTCGGCGCGCTCCTCAGGGGAGGTTCGCGTCGATGAGCTTCAGGATCGGCTGGAGCTCCTCCACCGGGATCTGCCCGGGCGCGGAGGGGCGGCCCACCATCGCGAACGTGGCACATGATCCCGTCACCCGGGGGACAACCGGGTGATCAACCCCAGACCCCCCATGGACATGGTCAGCACCGGGGTCGATGGGTGTCGGCTGGTCGCGGTCCAGGTGGCCTCCATGAGCTGGAGCACGTCGCCCGTGTTCCGGGGCATGACCGCGACCTTCGCGACGGCGCAGCCCGCTCCTGCATCTCCACCAGGCGCCGGACCAGGTCCTCGGCCGGTGGGGTGGCCGTGAAGTCGTGGAGGCTGCCGACCACCGGCACCCCGGCGTTCTTCGCGGCTGCGATGATGGCGTCGCCGACCGCCCGCTCGAAGTGGTGCTCGACGTCGACCGCATCCACCAGGCCGGAGTCGATGACGGCGATGTTGAGGTCGCGGTACTCCTCGGATGTGATGGGTTTGTTCCCGTTCTCGTGGTGGGTGCGGAAGGTGAAGAGGACGGGCCGGTCCCGGGCGGCGGCGCGCACCCGGGCGGCAGCCTCGAGGACAGCAGTGGGGGAGGGGCGACGTCTAGGGAAGTCCACGCGCCACTCGATGATGTCGAACTTCACCCCACGAGCGTGGTGGTCTGGGAGACGAGCTCCTCTACCGTGGTACCGGTAACGGGCACGATGACCTTCGCTCTTCCCTCACCGAGGGTGACGCCTCGCAGCTGAACCGGTGACATGGTGACCTCCTATGGCCTCAGGGTAACCGAGAGGACCCGCCGGTCCCGTGCCTGGGGAATCGTGGACCCGCGCCGCGGCGGGGTGGTGAGCGGCTCGGCGTCACTTGATCCCGCACCACCAACCCCTGCCGCGTCGGCAAATCCCTCCCTGACAAGCATCATTGCAACGGCCACGTGGTGACAGTATTAACGATATGAATTTCTATTCTATTTCCATGAGGTTTACTCTGTGTTCATGGAACTCTTCTTCCCTTGGAGTTCCTAGGCTTCTCATAGTTTTTGTGTTAGTGTGTCTCAAAGCAGCAGAACCCGTCACCAAGTGGCGGGAACGGTACCGGGGAAACTCGAAGAAGAGGCACTCATGAAGCGTTTCATCTTTGCGAGGTGGAGAGACTTCACCCGTGCCTTCACAGGGTTGGACGGGCGTGGCCCTGGCCGCCCCTGCTCGGCGCGGTCCTGGGCGTCGGGGCGTTCACCGTCTACTACCTCGGAGCCACCGATTACCTCGGCGACGACCCCGCCAGTTGCGCGAACTGTCACGCCATGAACGAGCAGTACGAGGGCTGGCTGAAAGGATCCCATCACGACGTGGCAACCTGCAACTCCCTGCACGCCCCCACGACAACATTGTTTACAAATACATCAACAAGGCCGACAACGGGTTCTGGCATGCGTTGAAATTCACGTTCCAGAACTACCCCGAGAACATCAAGATCCGTGAACACAACCGCGAGATCATTGAGGCCGCCTGCATCGACTGTCACGGTGACTATGTCGATCAAGCCAAGAACAGCTCCGAGCACAAGGGCGAGCGGATGTCCTGCCTCCGCTGCCACGACGGCGTCGGTCACAAGAGGTGAGGAGAGATGAGCCCCACGACTGAGAACAATGACAAGCCCGCCATGACTGACGCGGGAGAGCGCACATCCACGCCTGAAGAGGTGGAGAAGAAGAAACCCGCAACTTGGACGGGACCCCGCAAGAGGTGGGTTCCCATCGTGGTGCTGCTCTTCGTGGCGGTGGTTGCTGCGGGGCTCACGTGGCTGCTCACCAACATCTTCCAGCACAAGGAGGAGGCCAAGCAACCCTTCACCAAGGTGGTGGAAGTGGACGACACCACCTACGACTCGGCGGTGTGGGGACAGAACTTCCCCATCCACTACGACCAGTACAAGAAGACCGTCGAGGACACCGATGGTGATTTCGTCAAGGTCGAGCCCAGCGCGGACGACCCTCGCGAACACCACACCTTGTCCCGCATCGACATGGAACCCCGGGCCCAGCTCATGTGGCGCGGCTACGCCTTCGCAGTGGACTACACCGAGCCGCGCGGCCACGAGTGGGCCCTGGAGGACCAGAAATACACCAAGCGCACCAAGCCGCCGTTCAAGCAGCCCGGCACCTGCCTCAACTGCCACGCCTCGATGCCAGAGGTCTATGACAAGCTCGGCAACGGCGACCGGACGGCTGGTTTTCCACGCCATGAACTCCATGTCCTACGACGAGGGCCGTCCAGCACGCATCCTCGACCATCTCCTGCATCGACTGCCACGACCCGAAGACCATGGAGCTGCGGATCACCCGTCCGGCCTTCATGGAGGGATCAAGAAGGTCAAGGCACTGGAGGGAATCACCGATTACGGCGTCAACCGCGACGCCACCAACCAGGAGATGCGGTCCCTACGTCTGCGCGCAGTGTCACGTCGAGTACCACTTCGCGGGCGAGGGCAAGACCCTGACCTTCCGTGGGACAAGGGCCTGACAGCCTATGACGCCATGGCCCACTACGACGAGATCGGCTGGACCGACTTCAAGCATGCGGAGAGCGGTGCCCCGGCCCTGAAGGCCCAGCACCCCGACTTCGAGACCTGGTCCCAGGGCATCCACGCCGCCAACGGCGTCACCTGTGCCGACTGCCACATGGCCTATCAGCGCAACGGTGCCGGGAAGGTGAGCAACCACCAGATCATGAGCCCGATGGCAAGCGATGAGTCCATCAACGCGTCCTGCCTGACCTGCCACCACTCCACCGAGGCCGAGATGCGCCAGCGCGTCGAGAAGATCCAGACGACTTGGCAGAATTCGCTCAACGTCAGTTTCACGGCTCTGGAGGCGCTCATCAACGACATCAAGGCGGCAGATGCCAACGGCACGAGCCACCGAGGAGCAGCTGACACTCGCCCGTGACTACCAGCGCAAGGCGCAGTTCGTCGTCGACTACTCGTTCTCCGAGAACGGACGTGGTTTCCACGCCCCGCAGTACTCGAGCGTCCATGCTCAACCAGGCCACCGACTGGGCGCGTTCCGGACAGCTCGCCCCTGCGCGGGGTCTCGGTGGAGAACAGTGTGCCCAGCCACCCGCGGAAAAGCACATGCCCGAGAAGAAGAACTGACCAGCCGTAAACAGAGAGGGATTGATCCGGGGCGATGAAGAAAAATGGTAGGACTTTCACGAGGGGAAGACCTCGAGTCCTTCCTCACCACCGCCCGGATCAACTCAAGGACTGGGCGCAGCAACAACTCGACCGGTTCGACGAGACCAACCGGAAAGCCCGGAGGACGGGACGACGACGGCGCGGACCTGGCGGATCTCCTGCCAGAAGATGAGGACGACAACGAGGAAGGCGCGGAGCAGTACCCCAGGTCTCGGCCCTGGAACGCCGCGCCGGGGTTTCACGCCTCAACCTGGTGCTCGTGACCCTGCTGGCGGCCGCCCTCGTCGTCATCATCCAGATGGCCGGGCGGCCCCAGCCGAGCCGACCACCGCGATGCCGAGCAACCACCCATCCATCGACGCCTCCGCCCTGGCCGAGATGGACAAGGCGCAGAAACTCGACAAGGACCGCGAGGCCGAACTCAAGGCCCAGATCGAGGCCAACCCGGCCGATTTCGAGGCCCGGCCGAAACTGAGCACCCTCTACTACAACGCCGCCCTGTACCCGAAGTAATTCCCCAGCTGCAGTACGTCCTCGACCAGGACCCCGACAACCTGGAAGCGCTTCTCGGCATCGGGGCAGCGGAGTACAAGACCAGCAGTACGACGCCGCCGAGAAGCACTGGCTGCGTATCACCGAGCTCGCCCCTGAACGCGTGGAGCCCTGGTACAGCCTTGGGTTCCTGTACATGGCACGCACCCCGGCCGATCCAGCGCGGGCCCGGGAAGCCTGGAACAAGGTGATCGAGATCGATCCGGACTCGAACATGGCCAGGAGGTCACCCAGCACCTCAAATCCTTGGCCACCCCCACCGCGGCGCCGAGCACCGAGGGCTGAAGAGCATGGAGCTGACGCTTCCGGTGGCCCTGCTGGCTGGGCTCGTCTCCTTCGCCTCCCCTGTTTTTCTGCCCATCGTGCCGGTTTTTCGTCGGCCAGCTCTGTCGGTTCCGGGCCCGCGGGTGGATCGACGCGTCGCGCTCGGGAACTCCGCTGGGCCTTCGTCGCCGGGTTCTCCGTGGTCTTCATCGCCTTGTGGGCGTCGCTGGGGTTGCTGGGTCGGTCCTGGGACCTACGCCGTCCACGCCCGGATCCTCGGGGGAGCGGTGCTGGTTTTCATGGGGCTTCACGTCGCCGGGATCCTGCGGCTTCCCGTGCTCGACAGGGCTGGTGAGGGGCCGGCTGCCCGTCGCGGGCGGGGCCACGTCCGTGTGCGCGCGCGGGACTCATGGGGGTGGTCTTCGGAGCCGGGTGGACGCCCTGCATCGGCCCGGTGCTCAGCGCATCCTCACCCTGGCCGCAGCCAGCTCCACCGTGTGGTCGGGGATGCTCCTGATGACCGCGTACTGCCTGGGCCTCAGCCTGCCCATCGTCGCGGTCGCCCTCGGATCGCCGCCGAGGTCACGCGGCGTTTCGACTGGTTCGCCAGGCACCACGTGGCGGTGTCCCTGGTGACCAGGGGCTCTTGGTGGTCGGTTTCCTCGCGATCACCAACCTGTTCGCGTCGCTGGCCGGGTTGATCCCCGTGTTTGGAATCTAGGTGACCGATGAGTGATGACAAACCCCTGTCGAACGGGAGCCAATGACGGACTGGACGAGGCCCTTTGACCTCTCACCCGGCCGGTTCCTGCAAAGCGCGATCTACGCGCTGTTCCACAACAAGGCCTTCGGGCTCGTCCTGATTCTTTTGACCGGGTTGTTGTCGTTCATCGGGGTGCTGCTGCTCGCAGAAGCTCGTCGAACATCGCGGGTGACCCGGGCGGCAGGCCGCCTGGCTCGACAAGGTGCGCGACGGTGTTGGCGGCTGGGACGTCGTTCCTTGACACCCTTGGTTTCTTCTCGATGTTCTCCTCCATCCCCTTCCTCATCGTGATGGGGCTGCTGGCCGCCTCGATCATCGCCTGCACCACGCACCGGATGCCCGTCATCTGGAAGGCGGCCCGCCACCCCACGTCCGCGTCAAGTCCAGGGTTCTTCGACGTGGCCGGGCTCCGCACCCGATTCATCACCTCGCAGAAACCCGACGACGCGCTGGAGGTGATCGTCGCCGACGCCCGCCGCCACGGGCTGCGGGTCATCCACGACGACAAGGGGCCGGGGCGGGGCGCATACCTGGACCGCAACGCCTGCTGGATGCCGTTCGGCACCGTGCTGGCGCACACGGCGTTCGTAATCATCATGGCGGGTTTCGTCGTCTCTTCGCTGACCGGGTTCCGCGACGAACGGTTCTCCCTGACCATCGGGCATCCCCGCGAGGTCGGGCACGGCACCACTCTGGTGGCCGAGGCCACGGGTTTCCGCGACACCTACTACGACAACGGGGCCCCGAAGGACTACGTCGCCGACCTGGTGCTGCGCGACGGCGACGAAACGGTTGCGCAGCAGGAGGTCAGGGTCAACAGCCCGCTCAGCCACGCCGGACTCATGTTTCACCAGGCCTACTTCGGGAGTTGCGGCGGTAATGCGTGTGACGGACGCGTCCGGGGCGACGGTCTTTGAGGGCGGGGTTCCATTGGAATGGACTACACGGGACAAGGTTTTCAACTACGGGCACATCACCCTGCCGGATCAAACCATGATGTACGTGATCAGCCCAGCTTCTGGGCAGGTAGGGAGGAATCGCTCCCGGCCAGGTAAGGGTTGAGCTGCGTCAGGACGAGAAGACCGCCCCGCTGGCCTCGACCGTGATCGACACGGGGACCGCGACCCCCGTAGGGAACTACTCAGTTACGTTCCAACGCGAGCAGCAGTTCACAGGAATGATCCTGAGAAGTGATCCCGGGACGGGAATTGTGTGGGCCGGATTCGCCCTGCTGGTCGTCGGCACCTGTATGACGATGTTTTTCCGCCACCAGCGCCTATGGGTTCGGGTGAGCGGAGCCGAGGAGGGAACCTTGGTGCAGATGGCCTCTCCGGATCGGCGTGATTCCGGGTTCACACGTTTCGTAACGGATATGGTCGAACGCATCAACACCCAACTGGCCAGCGCCACGAAGAAGGGAGATCAGCGATGATCGAATATTCCCAAGCCCTGCTGCTCATATCAACGACCCTCGTGGTCATTTCCACCATCGCCTACCTCGGGGCTGTCCTCGCGGCGAGGATGACGAGAGCCGTGGCAACCACTTCGGCAGACGGAGTGATCGTCGGCGAGGGAAGCAGGGAGGTCAAGGTCACGGGAGGCTCTCGGCGCACGCCGCTGCGTCGTTTTACGGTGGCGTGGTGGGCAGCCAAAGTCCACCCAGCTGGCCCTGCTGCTGATGACTGGCGTGCTGATCACCCGGACGATTGCGACAGGGGCATGCGCCTTCTCGAATCACTACGAGTTCGCTATCGCCTTCACCTGGGGCATGCTTCTGGCGCAGGTCTATTTCGAGTGGCGCTACCGGATCCGGACCATGTCGGTGATCACTCTGCCGGTGATCCTGGCCATGCTCATCTACGCCTCCACCATGTCCTACAGCCGAGATCCGCTGATGCCCGCGTTGCAGAACTCGCCGCTGCTCACGTTGCACGTGTTCACTGCATCGCTTGGCTGCGGGCTGCACTGGTTTCCTTTGCGGCTGCCGTGATGTACCTGCTGGCGCCATACGTGAAGTGGAAGGGCTGGCCGAGCCGGGAATCCCTCGATGAGCTGGGGTACAAGGCCACCGTGGTGACTTTCCCGATGCTCACCCTCATGCTCATTCTTGGATCCATCTGGGGCAATGTCGCGTGGGGGCGGTACTGGGGCTGGGATCCGAAGGAAACGGCGGCCCTGGTCACATGGTTGATCTACGGGGCCTATCTGCATGCCCGGGTCACCAGGAGCTGGCGCGGCAAGAAATCGGCATGGTTGCTGGTGCTGGCCTTCGCAGCTGTGGTGTTCACCTATCTCGGCAACCTGTTCTTCGGAGGTCTGCATGCCTACGCCTGATGATGATGAGGGTGACCGAGTTCCTGGAGACCGATGAGCCCGCTCCGGAACCGGACCGCCCCCTCGGAGGAGGAGCCTGCTTGGCGGGCGAGACTGCGTTCCTCGAGCTTCGGGCAGGTCGCGGTGGTTCTGGTGACGGCCTTTGCCATCGCGATTGCCGCCTGGTTGGTGGTGAAACCGGGCGACCAGGACTCAACCCGTGCCGAAAGCGAAGCCATGTCCCAAGTCGATGTTACGGGCGTGCAGCAACCCCCCGCCGTGGGGACCAGTGCTCCAGGCTTCACCGCGACGGACATCAACGGGACACCGGTGTCGCTGGAGGAACTGCGCGGCACACCGGTGTGGCTTGTATTCATAGCCCTACCTGGTGCACGGGTTGCCGTACGGAGATCCCGGACGTTCAGGGCGTCATGGCGTCCCAGGGCAACGCGATCAGGATCGTTGTGGTTTATGTCGGCGAGAGTCCAAACACGGTGAGCGATTACTCGAAACGTGTTGGAAATGACTTCCCAGAGGTCGCAGACCAGGACCAGCAGATCTCCGCGGCCTATGGAATCATGGGGGTGCCGTCGCACTATTTCATCGACGCCAAGGGCGTGGTGCAGCAACGGCACGTCGGGGTCTTGAGCCCCGATGCAATGAGCCAGGCCATCCACAACGTGATGTCTTCCTAGGACCGGCCCTGCCTGCCTGAACGCCAGGGGCCTCCGGCGACCCGCTCCGGAGTCGTCGCACCGCCGATGACGGCGTGTCGCAGAGTCTGCAGGTGCGGTCGAACGAGACAGGTTCTCGTCACTGTCCATGAAACACGCGGCTCAGTGACCCTATCCTCGGAACCTCCCTAAACTGGGAGGGTTCGACGCATGAAGGAGAGACATGCCCGCGCTTCGTTCCCGCACGTCCACCCACGGCCGAAACATGGCCGGCGCCCGCGCGCTCTGACGTGCCACGGGCATTACTGATTCCGATTTCGGCAAACCCATCGTCGCGGGTCGCGAACTCCTTCACCCAGTTCGTTCCCGGTCACGTCCACCTGCGCGACATGGGAAAACTCGTCTCGGAGTCCATCAGGCAGGCCGGGGCCGTGGGGCGCGAGTTCAACACCATCGCGGTCGATGACGGCATCGCCATGGGGCATGGCGGGATGCTCTACTCGCTGCCCAGCCGGGAGCTGATCGCCGACGCCGTCGAATATGTGGTCAACGCCCACTGCGCCGACGCGCTGGTGTGCATCTCCAACTGTGACAAGATCACTCCCGGGATGCTGCTGGCGGCCCTGCTGGCTCAACATTCCGACGGTGTTCGTCTCAGGCGGCCCCATGGAGGCTGGGAAGGTGATCATCCGCGACGGCCAGGCCACCACGTCCCTTGATCTCGTCAACGCCATGACTGCGGCCGTGGACCCGGAGGTCAGCGACGAGGAGCTGGGCCGCATCGAGGCCAACGCCTGCCCGACGTGCGGTTCTTGCCCGGGATGTTTACCGCGAACTCCATGAACTGCCTGCTGGAGGCCATCGGATTGGCGCAGCCCGGCAACGGCTCCACTCTCGCCACCGCCGCAGCCCGGCGTGACCTGTTCCTCGGGGCCGGCCGGCTGATCGTGGATCTCTGCCGCCGCTACTACGAGGAGGACGACGAGTCCGTCCTGCCGCTCTCCATCGCCACCAAGTCCGCGTTCAGCAACGCCATGCGCCTCGATGTGGCCATGGGCGGCTCGACGAACACCGTCTTGCATCTGCTGGCCGCTGCTCAGGAGGCAGGCGTGGACTTCGACCAGGATGACATTGACGAGATCTCCCGGGTCACTCCCTGCCTCGGCGAAGTCGCCCCCAACCCGAGCGCGCTATTTCATGGAGGATGTGCACCGCGCGGGCGGCATCCCGGCGATCCTCGGCGAGCTGTACCGTGGCGGCAAGCTCGAAACGAACGTGCATGCTGTGCACTCGCCGTCCCTGGAACGCTGGATGGCGGACTGGGATCTCCGGGAGGCCAGGCCACTGATGTTGCCTTCGAACTGTTTCACGCTGCCCCCGGAGGTGTTCGCACCACCGAGCCGTTCAGCTCCACCAACCGCTGGGAGACACTCGACCTGGACTCTGAGGGCGGTTGCATCCGCTCCGTCGAGCATCCCTACACCTCCGACGGTGGCTTGGCTGTGCTGAAGGGCAATCGCGCCCGACGGAGCCATCGTCAAGACTGCTGGCGTCCCGGAGCATCAGTGGGACTTCACGGGGACTGCCTTCGTCACCGAATCCCAGGAGGAGGCAGTGGAATCCATCCTCGGCAAGAAGGTGAAAGAGGGAGACGTCGTCATCGTCCGCTGTGAGGGCCCCAAGGGTGGCCCGGAAATGCAGGAGATGCTGTACCCGACGTCATATCTGAAAGGGCTGGGGCTCGGGCCCCGAGTGCGCGCTCATCACCGATGGGCGCTTCTCGGGCGGCTCCTCGGGGCCGTCCATCGGGCATGTCTCCCCGAGGGCAGCCTCCGGCGGCCCGATCGCCCTGGTGCGCACCGGCGATAAGATCACCATCTCCATTCCCAACCGGTTGATATCGCTGAACGTTCCCGACGAGGAACTCGCAGCCCGTCGCGCTGAGCTGGAAGCCGGCAAGGGCTACCGGCCCGCGAACCGCCAGCGTCAGGTCTCCACCGCATTGCGGATCTACGGCTCACTGGCTCAGTCTGCCGACAAGGGGGCCTCTCGGCGGTTCGACGGCTGATCCGGTGACTCCACCGTGCGACGTCCGCGGCGGAGGAAGAACGAGGCGAAGGCCCCCACGATCACCGCGAGTCCCAGAACGGTCAGCAGGGGGTTGTGCTCCCACGCCCGGGCGATGATCACGAAGCTCACCATGCCGCCCGTTCCGTAGATGAACGCCCACATGACGCAGCCGATGGTCACGGCGGGCAGATAGCCGCGCAACGGCATCCGGGTGACCCCAGCGACCAGGCTCACCATGGTCTGGACGCCCACCACCAGGAAGCTGAGCGTCACCGCGGGGGCTCCCCAGCGGTTCAGCCAGGAGCTGCCAGTCTCGTAGGCCCTTGATTCGAGGATCCTCCGCCAGCGACTACGTCCAGCACCCGCGACGATGGCCCGACCGATCCAGTATGTGCCGTTGGCGCGGCACATCACGATGCAGAACAGGCTGAGGATTATCAACCCGTAGGGAAGCTGCCAGGTGGCGGGATCCATGAAGGCCTCTCTGTTGGAGTCGTCGCCAGTTTAGGTGACCCTTCCCATGAGCGACGACTCACGCTCAAGCGTCGCGTACGGTGGTCGGGCCCTCAGGGCCAGCAGCAGCGCAGCCGTCGCTATCACGGGAAGGCTGAGGAGAGTCGTGGCGAACAGCACCTGCTGGACGATCTCCTGGTCGGTGTCGTAGCGGATGGCGTGCACAGCACCACCTGCGCCGCAGGCAGCGCCGCCAGGACTGTGGCGGCTCGTATCTGCTCAGGGGAAGCCCCGCCACTGTCGCAACCGTCCAGGCGACCGCAGGGCATGAACAGTGATTTGGCGGCGATGGCTGTGATGGCTCGTGACTCGAAATGCCGTGGCAGGCCTGAATGCCTCAGCCCCAGCCCGAAAGTCAGCAGCATCAGGGGAATCGACAGCCCTGCCAGCAGGTCCACGGGGGCGGCCAGCACCATGGGCAGTTGCAAGCCTGCCAGGCTGAGGGGCGAGTCCTGCCAGGGTTCCGAGGGTCACGGGGTTGTTGAACACCAGCCGCAGCACTCCGCGGAGACTGGAGGTCTTGGTTCGGCTGGCATCCAGGATCACCAGGGCGCAGGGTTGGATCAGACCCACCTGCAGCAGCAGGATGGGCGCCACCCAGGCCGCATCGCCCAGCACGTAGAGGGCGATCGGCAGCCCCAGGTTCCCGGAGTTGAGATACACCGACGACAATGCCCCGAGTACCCGCTGCTCAGTCGTCAGCCGTCGCCAGAGGATCAGCGAGGCCCCCAGGGTGACTGCCGCAGCTGCGGCGATGGCCGCAAGATGCCAGCTGAACACCGAGGCCAGATCGGCCTTGCTCATCAGTTTGACCATCAGCGCGGGGGTTCCCACGTTGAAGGCCAGGGCCGCCAGGGTCTTCTGGGAGGCTGGAGGGAAATGCCGTGATCCGCCGAGGAGATATCCGACGGCGACGGCGACGAGGATCGTCGCGAAACCAGTAGCCACCGCAGTCACATTCCCCAGCCTATTGGCGTTTGCTAGTGTCGTGGACACGAGATCGCTTTTCGGAAGGCGGTTCCGGGTGGATCGCCAGGCCAGGGCACTGATCATCACAGTGGTTGTGGGAGGCTGAGCGTGGCGAGGCGGCTGGAGCCCAGCCGTCTCGGATGCGGTAGTTGGTGAGGGCGAAGGAGTGGCCGGCGTGGCCGACATTGAGGGTTTTGATTTGGACAGGACCACCAGGCAGGCGTGGGAGCAGTTCACGGAGCGGCTTGCTGATGTGCTGTCTGTGATGGATGCCACGGCAGATCTGACGATCTCCGTCGCCCGTGGTGAGGAGGCAGCGGATGAGACCGCGGCTGTCCGGTTCTCCGTGGTCGCTCCTGGCCTGGTGGAGGCGAAGCTGGTGGGGGTGGCTCCCGAGGGGCTTGTGGAACTCGGGTGGCAGCGTGCTGAGCACGGCCTGAGGATCCAGCGCGATCAGGAGGAGTCGGCTGACCTGGCGGCGCTGGTCACCAGAACATTGACAGATGTGGTCGGGGTGCTGCACCCGGTCTTCCTGGAGCCCGATCAGCTGGCGGAGCTGCTGACCAGCGGTGATGAGGAGGTCTCATCCCCTGAGCCGGGCCCTTTGGGATCGTGCTGCCCTCAAGCCAGGCTCAGCTGGATGCCATCGTCGATGCCGAGCTGGCCCAGATGTTCGGGCATCTCCGCGCGCAACCCCGAGGGGGATGTCGCGATCCGGGTGGGCACCACCGTCGTGTTCTGTCGTTCGACCCCGACTGCAGGGAGCTCGTGCTGTTCGCAGCTCTCGTGCACGACGTGAATGGCCGTTCCCGGGCTTGCGAGGTGCTGAACGACTTGAATGTCGAATCCCGCTACTGCAGATTCGCGTTGCATCGTGATCGGGTGTTTGTGCAGGTGTCGGTTCCGGCGCAGCCCTTTGTGCCTCAGCATTTCCGTCAGGCCCTGGAGTCGATCTCGCAGGTCGCCGACGGCATTGATGACGATTTGGCGAGCAAACTGGGAGGGCGCACGACTTTTCCCGCCGCAGGCTGACCGGGGCATCGTGAGCCACTACAGTTCTCGTCATGACTGGGGCTGGCCGCGGCAAGTGGCTGAAAACACCGTCCACAGCTGTGGCGATGTGCATCGAACAGGTGACTGGCCGGCATTCTCCGGCACATCAGTTCCCGGAGCCTGAGGAGGCCGAGATGGAAGAGCGTAAGCTGATAGTTGTCGGAGTCGACGGCAGCGAGGATGGTCTGCGCGCCGTCAAATATGGTGCCAGCTACGCCAACGAGAACGACGGGGAACTGCTGCTGGTCCACGCGGTCGATGACGCCATGCTGGCCGGGGCCTGGGGAGTTGTCTACGATCCCGAGGTGCTGCAGAACGCCGGCGTCAGCGCCAATGAGGCAGCCTCCGCCATTGCCCGGGAGAATGGCCTGCCGGAGGATCGGATCCGCACCGAGGTTGTGCTCGGCTCGCCGGGTGGGAGTGCTCAGGGCGGCTGAGTGAGGTCGGATCTGATCATCGTCGGTCGGCGCTCAGTATCCGGTCTGGAGCGGATGTTTGTTGGCTCCACCAGCGTGTCCGTGGTCGCGAATTCCCGCTGCCCCGTGCTCGTGATCTCCGCAGTGGCCCACCCGAAGGACGTCGGTAACAAGAAGTTGATCGGAGTTGGCCTGAACACCAGCCCCGTGAACCGCTCGACGCTGATCGCAGCCTTCCGGGAGGCACATCTCCTCGGGGCCTCCCTGAGATCGTCCACGCGCTGCAGCCGCCCATCAGGCTCTTTCGGGCCGAAACTCGGTCCCGCCGACTTGGAAGAGCTGATCCGCTTCACCCGCGGCGGCATTGAGGCGATGGCCGTCGAGCAGGCGAAGTCCTTCCCTGAAGTGGCATACGAGGTGGTCGTGGTGGCCGCCAGCCCGATCAACGAGTTCGTGACCCGCTCGAGAACTACGACCTGCTGGTGCTTGGCGCAGGTGAGGAGGCCATCCCGGGGGTTCGGCCTCGGCGGTCTGCTGCGTGGCCTCATGGCGCACCCATCGTGCCCGCTGTACATCACCCACGGTAAGTGAGCGGACCCATCCTGGACTTCGACCCGGCGCTGCCGATCTCGGCGGAGGCGCCGCGGATCGCATCCCCTCATTCGGGAGCATCAGGTGGTGGTTGTTGCCGGTGAGACGGGATCTGGAAAGACGACGCAGCTGCCCAAGATCTGCTTGCTGGCGGGGCGAGAGAGCATCGCCCATACCCAGCCACGGAGGATCGCCGCTCGCACCGTCGCCCAGCGCATCGCCCAGGAGTGCGGCACCGGGCTGGGGGAGTTCGTCGGATATCAGGTGCGTTTCACCCGCAAGGTCAGCCGTGACACCCGCATCAAGGTGATGACCGACGGTGTGCTGAGCGAGCTCAGCCATGACCGGGACCTGCGGCGCTACGACACGATCATCATCGATGAGGCCCACGAACGGAGCCTGAACATCGACTTCCTGCTGGGATATCTCAAACAACTGCTCCGGCGGCGCCCCTGAGTTGCGGGTTGTCGTCACCTCAGCGACCATCGACACCGCCCGCTTCGCAGCCCACTTCGACGACGCTCCCATCGTGGAGGTGTCCGGACGAACCTATCCAGTGGAGGTGCGCTACCAGCCCATTGGCGAGGACAGCGACGAGGTCGACGCCATCGCCGTTGCGGTCTCAGAGATTGCCGAGACCAGCTCCACCGGGGATGTGCTCGTCTTCCTGTCCGGTGAGCGGGAGATCCGCGATGCCACAGAGGCCGTCGACGCCCTGCGACTGCGGGGCTGGGAGACGCTGCCCCTGTATGCGCGGCTGGCGGCAGCGGATCAGCAGAGGGTGTTCCAGCCGCATGCGGCACGCCGGGTGGTGCTGGCGACGAATGTGCGGAGACCTCCATCACCGTGCCCGGCATCCGCTAGCGTGATCGACACAGAGCAGTGCCCGCATCTCCCGCTATTCCGCGCGCACCAAGCTGCGAGCGGCTGCCTATCGAGGCGGTGTCCCAGGCCAGCGCGAACCAGCGGGGCCGGCCGTTGCGGACGGCTGGGCCCGGGCGTGGCCATCCGGCCTCTACAGTGAGGAGGACTTCAATGCCCGCCCCGAGTTCACCGAGCCTGAGATCCTGCGCACGAACCTGGCCACCGTCATCCTCCAGATGGCCCAGGCAGGGCTGGGGGAGATTGAGACTTCCCCTTCGTCGAGGCCCCCGTCGCCTCCCAGATCAGTGACGGGCTGCGAGTCCTCCAAGAGCTGGGCGCCATCAAGCAGCGGCGACGCCACGAACAGGTGCGTCTGACCCGCATCGGGCGGCTGCTGGCCCGGATGCCGATCGACCCGCGGCTCGGACGGATGCTCATTGAGGGTGGCAGACGAGGAGCGCTCAGGCAGGTTCAGGTGCTCGTGGCGGGCCTGACGGTCCCGGACATCCGGGAACGGCCCGCAGAACATTTCCAGCAGGCCGCCGATGAGCTCCACCGACGATTCGCCGCCCCGCCCGCAGACGATCCCTCCCGGATGAGGGAGTGCCCCTGACGTCACACGGTCCACACCGGCACCCGCCCGGGAGCAGGGATCTTCGAAGACGGGCCTGCCCGGCGGGGACTTCGAGGCGCTGATGAACGTCTGGGACTACCTGCGTGAGCAGCGGCGCCGCTCTCCGGCAGCGCCTTCTCGCAGGCTCTGCCGCGCCGAGTTCCTGCACTTTGTGCGATTCCGGGAATGGGAGGATCTCGTCTCCCAGCTGCGGGAGGTCTGCCGGGAGCTGGATCTGCCCCAGGAGGGCTCTGCGGGCATGGATGTGGTCGTCGACTGCCTCCTGACTGGCCTGGTCACCAACATCGGCCTGGCTCTGCCGCGTCCCAGCAGGACGCAGGGCGGGCGACGGCCCCTGAGGGAGTACCAGGGATGCCGCGGGCCCGGTTCGTCATATCACCCGGCTCCGCCTGCTCCAAGACGACGCCGCCGCTGGTGGTCGCCTACGAACTGGTGGAGACGACACGGCTGTGGGCCCGCACTGTCGCCCCCGTCACCGCCGCGCAGATTGAGCGCGCCGCAGGGACCTGCTCACCCGGACCCTCTCCGAGCCCAGCTTCTCGCCCGCTCCGCGACGGTCGTGGCCAGCGAGACCGTGAGCCTGCTGGGGGTGCCGATCATCTCGGGTCGGCGCACGAACTACGCCGCTGCCCATCCGGCAGAGCGCGTGAGATCTTCATTCGCTCCGGCCTCGTTGAGGGGGTGGGAGACCAGGAATCCCGTGGTTGCCGCCAACCGGTTCGCCTATGCCGAGGCTGAGCGGCTCACTGACCGGATGCGCCGTCCGGAGCTGCTGATCTCTGACCAGGCCCCTGTACGAGTTCTACGACCTCCGCCTGCCACCAGAGGTCGTCTCCGGAGCGACCTTCGACAAGCACGTGAGGGCCTTGGATGACGACTCCGGGCTGCGACTGACCCCCTGCCGACTGCATGACCGACCCGGGGGCCGTGAGCGTCGCTGATTTCCCCGACCGCTGGGCGACGGCGGGATTGGAGCTGCCGATCACCTATGTCTCACGACCCGGGGGCCGGGCACGATGGCGTCACGGTCGAGATACAGCTGGAACAGCTCGGGGCGCTGACCCGGAGCCTTTCACCTGGCAGGTGCCTGGGCTGCGGGAGGCCCTCGCCACCTCGCTGATTCGCACTCTCCCCAAGCGGGCGCGCACCTCCTTCGTCCCGGTGCCGGACTTCGCCCGTCGCGCCATCGCCTGGCTGGAGGAGAGAGCTGTGGGTGACGACCTGGCATTTCCCCTGGCCCTGGGGCAGGCTCACCGCGCTCACCGGTGATGTGATCGCCCCCTCTGACTGGCGGCCGGAAGCCGTTGAACGTCACCTGCGCCCCACCTTCGTGGTGCTGGACGGCCGCAAGGAGGTGGCCCGGGGGAGAACCTGTCCGAGTTGAAGACCCGACTGTCTGCGAGGGTCGCCGCGAAGCTCACCCGATCTGCGGGGCGGATTGCGGCCACGGGCCAGCGCGACTGGACTTTCGGCACCTTGCCGCGGAGCAGCCGCCTGGGCGGGGGAGTGGAGGGGGCACCCCTGCCTCGTCGACGAGGGCAATGCCGTCGGGGTGCAGGTGGCCGACTCCCGACGAAGGCCGAGCGGCTGCACGCGGGTGGGTGCGCCGCCTGCTGACGCTGGTCAATCCGTCGCCGATCCGCTGGGTGGTATCCCACTCGGACACGACGAGAAACTCGCGTTGGGGGCCAGCCAGTACCCCAGCGTGCCCGACCTGCTGGCTGATGCCTGGCTGAAGGCGTCAGACCGGCTGCTTCGCCGGATCACCGATCCGTGCGACATCCGGGATGAGACGAGCTTCCGTGCCGCGGCGGAGGCGGTGCGGGCGGACTGCCCCACCGAGACCGCGGCGGTTGTCGCCACTGCTGCTGATGCCCTGGCCGCCCACGCCAGGGTGGATCGTCTGCTGGAGATGCTCCCGCAGGATGACGAGGTGCGCCTCGACATCACCGAACAGCTGGCGAACCTGCTGTTCAACCGGTTCATCTCAGCCACCCCCGACCCGTGGTACGATCGGCTCCCCGTCTGGGTGTCGGCGTGTGAGAGGCGGCTGCTGGCCCTTGGAAGGAACCCGGGCCGCGATGAACGCAACCGTGCGGAGATCAGTGATCTCGAAAGTCGCTACTCGCAGCTGTGCGAAGCCCAGCCGCCAGGTCCGCTGCCTGCAGAGGTGGAGGAGATTGCCTTTCTGCTGGAGGAGCTCCGGGTCAGTCTGTTCGCCCAGGGGATGCGCACCGCAGTTCCCGTGTCGGCAAAGCGCATCCTCCAGGCTATGGGGCAGCTGCGGCCATAATGGTTCGGTGCCCGCAACCACGAAGGACCTGATCAGACTATTCGACCTCGACGAGGTGGGCGATGGCGTGTTCCGCGGCCCGCATCCTGACACCCGATGGCAGCGCTCTTCGGCGGCCAGGTGCTGGCCCAGACGCTGTGTGCCGCAATGCTCACCGTTCCCGTCGGACGTCAGGTGCATTCGCTGCATGCCTATTTCCTCAGGCCTGGCAGTCGCGAGGAATCCCTGCGTTTTCGAGGTTGAGACCATGCGTGACGGCAGAGCCTTCAGTGCCTGTCGGGTCGTCACCCGCCAGCACGACCGGGTGATCTTCCAGCTGAATGTGTCCTTTCAGCAGCCGGAGGATGGGCTGAGCCACTCTGCAAACGTTGCCGCAGGACATCATGCCAGTTGAGAATGCGCCCTCGTTGCAGGAGGTGTTGGAGCGCCGCTTCGGGGCGCCGATCCACCTGTTGTCGGAATGGGACGCGCTGGATGTGCGGCTGGCCGCCGATGCTCGACCCAGCCCGCTTGGTGGGACGATGCGCGCCTGGGTCCGCACCCAGGAGCCGTTGCCCGATGACCCGCATCTGCATGCCGCAGTGCTGGCGTATCTGTCTGATATAACGCTGCTGAGCGTCTCCACGGTCCAGCATGAAGTGGAGTTCATGTCACCGCATCTGGAGGCGGCCTCATCGACCACGCCATGTGGTTCCACCGCCCCGCCCGCTGTGATGACTGGCTCCTGTACGACATGCTCTCCCCTCGGCCTCGGGGGCGCGTGGCTTCTGCGAAGGCCGTCTCTTCCAGGGTGGGCAGGTGGTCGCCTCCTGTGCCCAGAGGCCTGATCCGGCTCACCGGGTGACGTGCGAGCCGGATCAGGGCAGGAACGGGAGCTCTCAGGCCACCGCCTGGTATTCGCGCATCTTCGCCAGGGCCAGCCTCTGATTTGACGGACACGCTCGGCGGTGATGCCCCAGTGCTGACCGATGTCGGCCAGTTTGGCCTGGCGGCCGTCGAGCAGTCCGTAGCGTCGACGCACCACATCGGCGGAGCGGTCGTCGAGGGAGGCGAGCATCCCGTCGAGGCGGGCGCGCTCCTCAGCGTCCAGGACCACCTCATCGGGACCAGGCGCGGTCTCACGGGCGATCAGGTCCCCCAGAGCGGTGTCGCCGTCGGCTTCGACCGGGGCATCCAGGGAGACGTGATCGCGGGCGTAGCGGATCAGGTCGATGACCTTGTCCTCGGCAGGTTCAGCTCCAGGGCGATCTCGGAGACCTCGGGTTCGCGTCCGAGGGTGCGCTCCAGGTTGCGGCGTACCGCGGAGACCTGGTTCACCTGCTCGGCGACGTGCACGGGCAGGCGCACGATACGTCCCTCGCTGGGCGATGCCCCGGGAGATGGCCTGCCGCACCACCAGGTGGCATAGGTGGAGAACTTGAAGCCTTTGGTGTAGTCGAACTTCTCGACGGCTCGGATGAGGCCGGTGTTTCCCTCCTGCACCAGGTCGAGCAGCGGCATCTGCGCCCGGCCGTACTTGCGTGCAACGGAGACCACGAGCCTCAGGTTTGCCCGGATGAAACGCTGCATTGCCTCGTTGCCGAGTTCGACGACCTTCTCCAGCTCCTCCTGTGTGGCGTCGAGTGCGGTTGTCTCGTTCCCCTCGAGAATCTCAGAGGCGAACAGACCAGCTTCGATGGCTCGGGCCAGTTGCACCTCTTCCTCTGCGCTCAGCAGAGGAGTCTTGGCTATCGCGTCCAGATAGAGCCCGACGGCATCCCTGCCATCAATGCCGTCGGTGCTTCGGGTTCGCGCAGTCGTGATCATTGATTCCGCCCTTCTCTGACGTCTACACCCATCTCAACGCCTGAGCGGTCCACATCGTTCCCAGAATTGTGATCTAATCGTTATCTCAGGGGTAGATCAGACTGTGGTCTGACGTTGGCGTTCACATCCCCGAGGTCTGAAGTGGGGTCTTCCCCTGCGAATGCCGCCACTGTCGTTTGAGTGTTTGCAGGGGTGCGTGGAAAGATAGCTGGGCGCGCCCCTGACCACACCGGGGCTGTGCGTGCCCAGATGCGAGGAGAGAACCCAGTGACCTCTGGTGTCAGCCCTGAACAGGCCCAGAAGACCGCTCGAAGCCGCGCCAGGAAGTCTGCCGCAGCCGAGGAGGCGAAACCCGCGGCCAAGCGTACCCGAGCCGCGAAAGCAGAGGAGCCCAAGAAGACGACTGTGCCAAGACGACCAAGGCCACCAAGACAACCAAGGCCACCAAGACCGCCAAGACCGAGACGGCGGCGAAAACCGCCACTAGGGGCTCCACGACGGCCAGGGCCGCGAAAGCTGACAAGGCCGCTGAGCAGCCGGAGGGCAGCGCCCAGACGAAGACCACGCGCACGAAGGTCGCCAGGAAGACTGCGGCCACGAAGAAGCCAGCAGCAGCCAAGACCACCCGCCCCGAGCCAAGACAAAGACCGAGCCTGAGGTCCCCTGAGCCGACCATCGCGCAGATCACCTCCGGTGAGATCGAGGTCGAGGTGCAGCGGGACGGCGATGACGTCGTCCTCAAGGTCGGCGGGAAGAAGCGCTCCCTCGATGACGTCGACGACTCGAAGTTCGTCGAGGAGAGGAGGCGAGCCTGGAGAAAGAACTGGTCGAGGAGGAGGGGATTCTCACTCGGACCAAGATGATGCCGACGAGCCCGAGCAGCAGGTTGTCTCAGCCGGTGCGACGGCCGATCCGGTCAAGGACTACCTCAAGCAGATCGGCAAGGTCGCCCTGCTGAACGCTGTCGAGGAGGTGGAGCTGGCCAAGCGCATTGAGGCCGGGCTCTTCGCGGAGGAGCGCCTGGCAGACATAGGTGCATCCCATTGAGGCCGAGGACCTTGAGGACTTCAGAGTGGATCGCCTCGGACGGCCGCATCGCGAAGAACCACCTGCTGGAGGCGAACCTGCGTCTGGTGGTCTCGCTCGCCAAGCGATACACAGGCCGCGGGATGCTGTTCCTGGACCTCATCCAGGAAGGCAACCTGGGCCTGATCCGCGCCGTCGAGAAATTCGACTACACCAAGGGCTACAAGTTCTCCACCCACGCGACCTGGTGGATCAAGCAGGCGATCACCCGCGCCATGGCTGACCAGGCCCGCACCATCCGCATCCCCGTCCACATGGTCGAGGTCATCAACAAGCTGGCCAGGGTGCAACGCCAGATGCTGCAGGACCTGGGACGGGAGCCAACGCCGGAGGAGCTGGCCAGGGAACTGGACATGACCCCAGAGAAGGTGGTGGAGGTCCAGAAATACGGACGCGAGCCCATCTCCCTGCACACACCCTTAGGAGAGGACGGCGACTCCGAGTTCGGCGACCTCATTGAGGACTCGAGGCGGTCGTCCCAGCAGACGCCGTCAACTTCACACTGCTGCAAGAGCAGCTCAACGACGTCCTGGACACGCTGTCAGAGCGGGAGGCCGGGGTGGTGTCGATGCGCTTCGGCCTGACTGACGGCCAGCCCAAGACCCTCGACGAGATCGGCAAGGTCTACGGCGTCACCCGCGAGCGGATCCGCCAGATCGAGTCCAAGACCATGAGCAAGCTGAGGCACCCCTCACGCTCGCAGGTGCTGCGCGACTACCTGGACTGATGATCCTGCGCCTGAGGGCCCGGAGCGAACCGGGCCCTCGCGCATCCACTCAACGCCGGATGGCGGCGATGGCCCCAGCGACCCTCAGCAGGTTGCCGTCATTCAGCGCCGCGACGCACATCCGGCCCGCATCGGTGCCGTAGACGGCGTGGTCGCGACGCAGGGCCTGCATCTGCTCCCCTCGTCAGGGCCCGAGTAGCTGAACATGCCGACCTGGTCGGTGATGAAGTCCATGTCCTCGACGCCCTCGGTACGCAGCGCCTCGACCAGCTCGCTGCGCAGCGCCTTGATGCGCTGGCGCATGTGCCCGAGCTCCTGCTCCCCACATCGCACGCCGTGCTGGGTCCCCAGGACGTCGGCAACAATCACCGCCCCGTGCGTGGCGGGATTGGAGTAGTTGGTGCGGATGCAGACCTTCACCTGGGACAACGTCCTCCTGGCCTCGTCGGCATCGCGACACACAATGTGCAGGGCACCGACCCGCTCACCGTACAGACCGAAGGACTTCGAGAACGACGTGGACACGAACAGGGGGATGCCTGCCGCAACAAACTTCCTGATGGCTGCGCCGTCCTCCTCGACGCCGGCCCCGAATCCCTGATAGGCCATGTCCAGGAACGGGATGAGGCCACGTTCCGCGATGATGCGCACCACGTCGTCCCACTGCGCATCTGTGAGGTCGCAGCCGGTGGGGTTGTGGCAGCAGGCGTGCAGCACGACGACGGTCCCCGGAGCTGCCGCCTCAGGTCCTGGACCATCCCAGTGAAGTCGATGCCTCTGGTTGAGGCGTCGTAGTACCGGTAGCTGCCCACCTCGAAGCCCGCGCGGGTGAAGATGGCGCGGTGGTTCTCCCAGGACGGCTCCGAGATCAGGACGGTGACGCCCGGGGTGAGAGGGCGATGAGATCAGCCCCAACCTTCAGCGCCCCGGTGCCGCCGAGAGCCTGCGCAGTGGCGATGCGGCCCTCCCTGAACGGCATGGTCTTCGGCTCCGAAGACCAGCTCGCGCACCAGCCGGACATAGGCGGGCAGGCCATCGATCCCCAGATAGCTATGGGGCTTCCGGCATCCGCCAGCCGTCGTTCGGCATCCCTTACGCATTCCAGCGAGGGGCAGCCTGCCCTTCTCATCTAGGTAGACGCCGACTCCCAGGTTCACCTTGTCCGGGCGGTCATCCGCGTTGAACGCATCACTGAGGCCGAGGATCGGGTCGGCGGGGGCTAGGGCAACGTGCTCAAGCAAAGACATCTTTTCACCTTCCAGGTCGGTGCTGTAAGCCTATCGCGGCGTGCCGGGACGCTGCCTGACACCGCGCTGCGCAGATCGTGACAGCCCTGCTGGCCCGTCGGACCCGGGTGCTGATGGCCAGCCGCAGGGGCCTCGGGGAGCCGTACAGCCGGACTGTCGACTTCGCCCGGGTCACGGGCTGTGTACAGCAGCTCCCTGGTCAGCAGCGGGGAGCCGGAGGGCGGCAGCACGATGCTCACCCTCTCGAACTGGCTGCCCTGCGACTTGTGGATGGTCGCGGCATGCAGCTCCTGGACGGCGTCGTTGTAGGGGTTGAGCAGCTCCGAGCGGCTGCCGCGATCCACGGCTGCAACCAGACGCTGTCCATCACGAATGATGACCGCGACGCCGCCGTTGCTCACCGCATCCGAGTTGCGGGTCACGATCAGCGGCTGTCCCGGATAGTGCCCAGGACTCGCCCCATAGCCGGGAAGCAGCCCCGCCAGATGCCGTCGCACCTGCGCCTGCCAGAACCCCGTGCCGAAGGGGCCCTCCCGGTGAGCGCACAGCAGCCGGTGCCGTTCCAGCGCCGCGACTGCCCTGTCGCCGTCGCCGGCCTCAGCGGCCGCCGTGACCTCCCGAGCAGCCTCCTCCAGGTCGGATGCCAGCCTGGGCAGACAGGTGAGTGGCTCCCCACCCGCGAAAGGCGTGAGGGAGCAGCTGCCGGAGTGTGAAAGCAGGTCGAGGCAGGCGTCTGCATCGCCGTCGCGGATTGCCTCGGCAAGCCGTGCGGCATCGCCGGCGCTGCGATGGTTGCCCCCGAGCCGGACGATGGCTGACCCCGAGACCGGGGCCACCAGCTCAGGCGTGGCGGAGATGTCCGCGAGAACTGCCCCAGCCTCGACGGAGGCCAGCTGGTCCGGGTCGCCGATCAGCACCAGCCGCGTGTTATCGCCCACCGCAGCCAGCAGCCACGCCATGAGGGTGATCGAGACCATGGATGTCTCGTCGACGATCACCAGGTCATAGGGCAGCGGATTCAAGGCATCGTGTGTCCGCTCAGCCCGGCCTGGGATGACGCCAAGCATCCGGTGGAGGGTCCCCGAGACCAGCGTCACCCGCTCCGGATGCTGCAGCTTCTCCGCCACCGAGGTCTCCAAACGGGTGGCGGCCTTGCCCGTCGGCGCGGTGAGGGGCGACGCGCAGCCCCGAGACGCTCAGGGTGTCGATGATCCGGGCGGCCACCGTCGTCTTGCCCGAGCCGGGGCCGCCCGTGATCACACTCGTTCGGCAGCGAGCTGCGGCCGCCACCGCCGCATCCTGCGTGGCATCGGGGGTGAGGCCGGCGGCACCGGTGACGGGGCCGGGTGACGTCAGCTCCGGCAGCGAGCTGCGGTGCCGCAGCTGCGCCTCCAGGTACCGTTCCTCGGCGAAGAAGCGCTCCAGATACAGCAGACCCTCAGTGAAGCGGAACACCCGTCCTGGGGCATTCGCCGCCGCGACCGCCGGGGAGGCCGCGACCGCCTGGGCCCAGGCCTCGGCTTCGGGCCAGTCCAGGGACACGGGCTCGGCGGCGGAGCCGTCGTCGCTGGCCCCTGGAACCACCAGCCCAGGGGCAGCTGCGAGATCCAGGCAGACTCGACCCGAGACGCAACTCCCGCACCGTCAGCGCGAAGGCCAGGATTACGTCGGGATCATTTTCACCGCTCAGCGCCGCCATGCGCCTGGCCAGGTGGAAGTCCGCGACGTGGATCATGCCGGCAGCGGCGAACTCCTCAGCCGGGCCGGTCGCGGCGATGGGAATCTCCAGGTCAGGCATGATGTCCTCCCAGCAGCTCGGAGACCTCGGTCACCAGCGCGGCAGGCGGATACCACTCGAAGACCCCGCAGCGTCCCCCGCCCAGCTCCGGGGTCCCCGGCCCGGCCATGCCGCGGACGAACAGATAGCCCACCCCACCCAGGTGGAGTTCGGGGTCGTAGCCCGGCAGCCGCCACTCCAGGTAGCGGTGCAGAGCAGCGCAGTACAGCAGGGCCTGCAGCGGGTAGTGGGCCTGCATCAGCTGCCTCGGCCATCGCTGCGGGGAGTAATGACCCACCGCCAGCTCCTGCTCAGGAAGCACCGGAAGCCGGTTGGTTTTGTAGTCCACCACAGCGAAGCCGCCTCCGACAACCGCAGCACCGCGTCGATGGAGCCGGTCAGGAATCTCCCGCAGCGGTGTCTCGGCGGCTGGGGGTCGCCAGCAGCCGGGCGGAGTAGGACGCCAGCGGATCACCAGCCGCCAGGTGGTGCCGCATCGCCTGGGCGAGGTCAGCCACCAGGGCTGCTGAGCCGCGATCCCCAAGGGGCAGGTCGAAGTCCAGCCTCGGAGACGGGCTGACAGGCAGGTCGGACAGCGAGCCCTCGAAGAGCCCGCCGAGGGGGTGGTGATCACCTTCTCCAGGGCGTCGGAGAGCAGCTGGGCCTGGTGGGGGTCGAGCCCAGAGGCGATAGCCCTAGCAGAGGCCACCTGGGCGATGCTCCCGGGCTGGCTCCCAGTCGAGTTGCTCCAGGACCTCGATGGACGAGTGCCGAACAGCGCCCCGGCCGGCAACCCGATTCATCGGTGAGGGCTCAGCCATCGGCCCCGTCAGCTCATCCGGGATGAGATCCAACCCTCTGGCTCGTCAGGTGCGTTCTCGTGCAGACCCGAGGTCGAGCCCGTGTACGAGGTGCGTCGCCAGGCCTGGTCGATCTCACGGTCGAAGACGCCACGTTCCAATGGCCTCTGGGATGGCTCTTTGGGGCGTGGCGGCAACTCCGCACCCGGGCCGGTGACAGCACGGAGGACAGATGCACCCAAGGGCCGAACCCGAAGTTGGTGGGCAGGCGGGGATACTCGGGCCTCAGCTCTGGGACGGAACGGTCACGACACAGCAGCGCCGTCAGCGGCCCCGCCGTCGCCCGCCGGTCCATCACATGCCAGGCGATGGCGAGATGCCTGGCCCGGCTGAGCCCCACATACAGCAGCCGCAGCTCCTCTCGCGTCCCTGTCGTCTGGCGATAGCCGTCAGCTCATCGCGGACCCCGTCGCTCACCGACGTCAACACCCGCTCACCCTGAGGCATTGACGTACGGGAGGCTGCAGTGCAGATTCAGCTCTGTGACGCTCACCTGGGGCAGCAGGACCACCGGGAACTCAGGCCCTTCGCCGAGTGCATGGTCCCCCACCCGGATCGCCGGTTGGTCAGAGGCCAGCCGGGACGGAAGCTCCCCCAGGGATCTGCGCACGCCTCGCCAGCCAGGCCTGCAGGGCATCAAGGTCCTGAATACCGGAGGACAGCAGCAGCTCCCCGATGAGCGCCAGGCCCGTCCACGTGTCGTCGCCGTCGCTGTGCCCAGCCAGTCGGGGCCGCAGCCCCGCGAGGAGTTCCCAGTGAGTGCGGCGACGCCACCGCGTTCGTGGATCGCAGCCAACCTCGTGGACACGCCGCGACCCCGGGGCCTCATCACCGCCCGCCAGCAGGGCGAGGGCATCGCAGCCCAGGAGATTCCCCAGGCCTGCCCAGGATGTGGGCGCGCGTCGGCTGGGCCACCGCTGCCAGCACGGCCAGCCAGTCGGCGAGTGCCGCCGACTCCTGGGTGGGGGAGGGACCGTGCCAGGCGACGGGCAGCCCGGCTGAGCGCAGCTCCGCCACCAGAGCGAGCTCGCGCTCCCTGGTGCGCGTCAGGATCGCGATGTCCTGGGGCCTGAGAGGATGCTCCCCGCCGTCGGAGTCACGGATGAAGGCTCCGGCCAACAGGCCGCGGGCGTGGGCGATGACATCCTCGGTCACCGTGCGCTCCGGGTCGGGGGTGGTATCCGGTCCGTGACCGCGAAGCCAGACCCGGGCTGCTGGGGCCCCCGGCAGCATCAGCCGGGACTGGTCGCCATACCCGGAGTCGACCGGTGTCACCTGGACTCCCCTCACCCGAGATGCGCATTGCCGAACAATTCGGTGATCCCGGCGGTGACCTCCGGTTCGCTCCGGTGGTTCTCACTCAGTGTCGCGCGATGTCCGATGAGGTCTCTCGCCTCGATATAGCAGCGCAGGTCGGCGCTGCGGAAGCCGTAGATGGACTGCTTCGGGTCGCCGATCAGCGTGATCGAGGCGCCGGCGGTGATGAATGTGTGCTTGAGAATCTCCCACTGCGCCGGGTCGGTGTCCTGGAACTCGTCGACCAGCACGATGGGGAATCGGCGGCGCAGCTCCTGCCGCACCTGCTCGCCGATCTGCTCATCCTGGACGAGGCGACGCAGCCTTCCCGGAGGTCGTCGAAGCTCACCAGCCCCAGCTGCCGCCTACGGTGCGTGAAACGCCTCCGCACCGCCTCGTGGTATTCCAGCTGCTCCGGGTTCGCCGCCGAGAACGGCAGATGAGATGGTGCTGCTGTCGTCGCCACCTGGAGGGCCCGTCTGGCGTCGAGCGGGGGCGGGGCTGTTGAGGAAACGCGCCAGGTACTCGTCAGATGCGCATTGCCGGATCAACGCCGAGACATCCGCCGTCACCTCCTCCGCGCTGTCCCAGTCGCCGAGCACCCCGAGCCCCTCCAACTGTGCCTGGCAGAACGAGTGGATGGTGGCGATGCTGGCGGTGCCGAAGTCATCGAGAGCCCGGCGAAGTCGCCGCAGGCACGTCTCCGGTTGCGGCTCCTGGAGCAGCCGGGCCGTCACCGGATCCTTCGGCGGCTGCGACTGCCCGGACAGGTGGGTCTCAAGGTCGGCTGCGATCGAGTCGAACCGCCCGTGGATGCGTCCCCGCAACTCGGTCGCCGCCGCGTTGCTGAAGGTGATCAGCAGCAGCTCGCGGACATCGACGCCAGCTTCGGCGACGAAGCGGGCTGCCAGGCCGGCTATGGTCCATGTCTTTCCCGTTCCAGCGCTCGCCTCCAGCAGCATGGGACCCTCTGGCAGGGGGCCCTGTGATGTCGAAGCGGTTCATCCGGTGGCCCTCCAGCAGAGGGGCGTGCAGGGTGATCGCCCAGGCTCCGAAGGCCCCGAATCGGGCTGGCCCCGGCGGGTCGAACTCGCCGGGAGGATCGGTGAACAGCTCGCGGCGGGGCCGGCGTAGAAATGCTCCCAGTGTCGGGCCCTGCCAGGCCCAGGGGAGCTCCAGTGCGTCGTGGGCAGCTGCCAGTCAGCCTCGTTGAGGGCGTCCGCTGCGCTGTGAGGGACGCCAGGACCCTGGCTGGCCTCGGCGGGAACCGGGACCAGGCGGGAACGGGCCAGCCGGGCACCGCGTACGAGCCACTCCAGATGCTGGCGATGCGTCGGCAGGCGGCGTGATCGTGACTACGTCCGCATGGTGATCGGCGTAGTGCCGTCGGAGAGGCACGCGAGCTCGCGTCCTGACACCGGCGGTTGCGAGCGCCAGCACCTGCACCCACGGCTCGTACAGCGCACGAGGTAGGTCGCTCGGCGACAGGACAACTTAGATCGCCGCCGCGCAGCCGCGCCTGTCCGGTGAGTCTCATCCCGCGACGTGGAGGCCGATGCCGGTGTCGTGGAGGGGCGCGTTCCCACTCTGTGCGCGCCTGCAGTGCCAGAGCCGGCGGATCAGCCCAGCTCCCCGGTCGATCAGGGGTTGCGCTCAGCGCCCCGCGGGCGGGAGCTCGCGACGGGCCTCCGCCTGGATTGCCACCGCGGGATCACGACTGCTGCGGGCGGCTGCCAGGGAGCCGGGAACGAGATGCCCCAGGCCTCAAGCCCACCGGGATGCAGCGTGATGTCGTCGTGGACCTCGAGGTGCGAGACGCTCCGGATGCCTGCGCGCTCCCGTAGGAAGGCGGCGGCCGGGTCACGGAGGAAGCGCACGATCTCGTCGAGGGACATCTCAGGCTGGTCGCCGCTCAGCGGCAGGGACAGGGCTGCTCGTCTCCGCGCGGACGCCGTGGAGACGGGAGCCCCTGCTCCGGGCGATCTCCGCTGCCTCGCGGGAGATGGCATCGAAGGAGGGACGCCCTTCCAGGAAATTGGGCTCGTCGGTGGCTGAGGCCGGCAGCTCTCGCATCTCAGGCGTGACCCCGAGCTGTCGCCACAGCCAGGTCAGAGCCGTCGGTTTCTCCCGGGGGGCGTTCGTGGACTCCCTGTCCGGTGCTGATGCACCACCACCAGGTGTCGGGCGGCCCCTGGCGTGGCGCAGCAAACGGTCCAGGCGCTGGCGGCGGGGTCGGACAGTTTCCGGCAGCGCATCAGGGGGTAGTCGAGACTGCGGTCCTCCACACCCAGCAGGGCAACCACTTGAAAGCCGGCCCCCGCCAGCTCACCCTCGCTGACGACTGTCAGGTCGCCATTACCGGTCCTGGCTCGCGACGGGGCTCCGCCGCAAGCTCCTCCAGCAGGTGCGCGAAGTCAGCGGCAGGGATCCGGGTCAGGTTGCCCGCCGTCTCCATCGCCAGCCGCTTCAGGCGTTCCGTGGCCTCCCGCAGCAGCGACTCCCGCGAGGCCGGCAGACCAACCAGATCGACCATCAGCCTCTGCGCCCGCAGCGTCCACTCAGCCACCGGCGTCGCCTCGGCCGTCAACGTGGCGTAGCGTCGCAGACGTGAGATGAGCTCGCTCAGCGTGCCGATCAGCTCCAGCTGGGAGGAGGCGATCCCGTCCGTCCCCGTCAGGGAAGGGCTGTGCTGCCCGCTGGCAGGGCCAGCCCGGCCAGCAGACGATCCAGGCCACGCGCCCAGGTGTTCTGGGTGACGCCGGGAAGCCCTGGTCTGCGCGGTGTTGGGCATCCAGCCCCCCACCGGATGCCGGCGGCCTCCAGCAGTTCCACCAACTCGGCCCGCTCCGGCAGTCGCCAGCGATGGGCTATCGGCGGCAAGCCCAGCAGATCCAGCACCGCGCTGGCCTCGGCGCGGGAATCCCTCAGCCTCGTGGCCGCAGCCAGGGCCAGCAGCACGGGGTTTCGTGGCTGGACCTCGGCCGGGATTGCAGTCGCAGGGTCCGGCCTGGGTGTGGATCGGACGGGGGTGTGCCCAAGAGCCAGCGACAATGCGGGCCACCAGGCGACCACATCCGGCACCACCACCAGCACGTCACGCGGCTCCAGCGCAGGGTCGCTGGCCAGAATTCGCATAATTCCTCCCGCAGCACCTCAGCCTGTCGGGCCGGGCCATGCGAACCCAGCCAGCTGATGCTCTCCGGACGTGCAGGCTCGGGCTGGCAGTCGTCGATGGAGTCCCCAGACGTCACGGCCGGCGATCCGGAAGACCGGGACGTCGCGCGTCCGGGCGAGCGCCTCCAGCAGTTCCATCGTGGCCCTCGAAGCTCAGGGCAGTGCAGCACCGCGGTGGCTGCTCCCGGTCTATCGGCCAGATGATCCTGGAGCCTCTCCGTGCTCCTCCACCGGATCCCATTCCAGGGCCTCGCTGATGCGGGAGGAACAGCTCCGGCTGCCAGGTGAGGTGCTCTGGGAGCTGCTGGATGGCGTCGTACGGATCCGCTGCCCAGCGTGCGAGCATCTCAGGCTGCCACAGCCCGTACTGGCGCAGCAGGCGGGCCATCCGCTGCGCAGCACCCCTGGAGCCGCCCAGGGTCGGTGGGCCAGGTGGGCTCCGGATGACGGGGTGGGCTGCGGTGAATCTGGGGTCGGCTAGCGCCTCCCGCACCGCCAGCTCCAGGGAGTGCCCCCGCCATGGTGAGGGGCTCACCATCGCCCAGCCCGGCCTGCGCCTGTGCGACCCAGCGGTCTGCGGGCACCAGGTCGACGCCGGCGAGGATGCCCATCCGGGCTGCGGAGCCCCTGGCCGGCCAGACGCGCCAGAGCCGGGAGGATGTGATCACCTGAACGGGATCGAACACCCGGACGCAACTCATCGCTTTCAGGGCAGCCAGCCCGTCGATCACCCCGTCCCAGCGCTGCGAGGTCTGCACAAACAACCCGATGACTGTCTCCTATACCGTCTGGGCATACAGCCCTAACGGGCGCTGGTGACCGTTTTCATTTCAGGAGGCCTCGCTGAGGGGGCGGCATCCAGGCATCGTGAGAACGGCACGGCCACCGTCCGCGCCCTTCCTGAAAATTGCCGGCCCCGCCTGTTTCAATGAGTCCCGTGACTGATCCCATCCTGGATGCCTCGATCCGGAGCAGCGTCACGTGGCGACGCTGCTCGACCGCCCGCTCGTCGTGCTGGCGGGTGCCGGAACGGGAAAGACCAGGGCCATCACCCACCGGGTCGCCTATGCCGTGCGGGAAGGCCGTTATGCTGCCCCTGCGACGCTCGCCATCACCTTCACCACCCGCGCTGCGGGAGAGCTGAAAACCCGGCTGGCTCATCTGGGGGTGCGCAGGGTGTCGGCGCGCACCATCCATGCTGCGGCACTCAGCCAGTGCCGTTACTTTTGGCCTCAGGCCTACGGGGCCGACTTCCCTCCGCCGCTGGAGAACCTGTTTCCTGGTGGGCCCGTGCAGCCAATCAGATCCTTGGAAGCGTCGACACCACTTTGGTGCGCGACCTGATCGGGGAGATCGGCTGGGCGAAGTCCAGCAACGTTCCCGCCACGCGCTATGCCAGGCTTGCCCGGGACCGGGAGATCTCAGGCGTCGAGCCCGATCGTGTGGCCCAGGTGATGGAAGCTTCTACGAGAAGTACAAATCGGAATCCGGCCAGGTGGACTTCAACGACATCCTCCTGTGCACGGCAGCATTGCTCGCTGAACGTCCCGCCATCGCCGACCGGATCCGTGACGCCTACCGCCACTTCGTAGTGGACGAGTACCAGGACGTCTCCGCCATCCAGCACCGCCTGATCGCGCTGTGGGGTTGACGGGAGGCAGGACATCTGCGTGGTTGGCGACCCGCAGCAGGCCATCCACGGCTTTGCCGGGGCCAGCCGAATACCCGACGGGTTTCGCCGCTGAGGCACCCCGAGGCCCAGCAGGTGCGTCTGGTGCGCAACTATCGCAGCAGCCCAGCCATCATCGAACTGGCAAACCGCATCGTCAGGCGACGGCCGAGTCCCGATGACCTGCGTCCAGTCTGCCCGGCAGGACCGGAGCCAGCATTCCATGCGGAGGGAACTGAGGAGGGATGAGGCCAGGGCTGTGGTGGCCTGGCTCAGGCAGCGTGCGACGAGGGCCTCGCCTGGAGTGAATGCGCGGTGCTCTACCGCATCAATGCCCAGTCCCCGCTCCTGAGTCGGCTCTGGGACGCCGCGCGCATCCCCTATCTCTGTCAAAGGCACCGACCGGTTCTGGGAGCGCGTCGAGGTGCGAGACGCCACGAACCGGCTGCAGCGGGCGGCCCAGGCGCAGCCTGTGGCCAGTCCGACGCAACTCCTAGAGCAGTTGCTGGCTGCCATCCGCTGGACTCCCGGAGGCGCCCTCCGGCATGGGGGGCCCAGCGGGAACGCTGGGAGTCCGTCAACTCCTCAGACAGCTCATCGAAGAAACCCAGGAGGCCCTCCCGGACTGGACCGCTGAACAGTTCAGCGCTTGGCTGACAGACCAGGCGACGCTGGAGACCCCACCGTCAACAGGCGCAGTGACTCTGGCCACCATGCATGCTGCGAAGGCCTCGAATGGGATGCCGTCGCTGTGATCGGGGTTCGGGAGACGATGGTGCCGTTCATCCTGAGCCAGGAGGAGCCGGCGCTGTCCGAGGAACGCCGGCTGCTGCACGTGGCCGTCACCCGGCCAGGAGGCATCTGAGGATCTCCTGGCCCACGAAACCCGGGCGGGGAAGGGGAATGAGATCGCGCTTCCTGACCGGGCTCGTCCCAGAGCAGCAGACTCCCGCGCAGCCGGGACGTGGCGGGCGGAGCGTCAGGTCCCGCACCTGTTTTGTGTGCCAGGGCCAGCTGACCGATGCAGCCGAGCGCAAACTCGGACGCCACCACGAGTGCGAGGCGCCTTTCGACGAGGAGCTGCTGGCCAGCCTCAAGGCCTGGCGCCTGAGACAGCCAATCAGACATCGCAACCCGCATTCGTGGTCTTCACCGACGCCACTTTGCAGGCCATAGCCGAGGCTGAGCCGATGGACCGTGCGGCGCTGCTCGGCATCAATGGCATCGGGACTGTCAAAGCCGACCGTTTCGGAGAGGCCGTGCTGGAGATCATCAGGGGACACCGCAGCCGCTGATCTCGCGCGCATGAGAAAAACCCCATCCGGATGCGCGCCTTCCCCTGCGTGCTGGCCCGGATGGGGTTCTGCGACAAGTCAACCTGTTTTGACTGGTTGCGTCAACCCCTACTCTCCCAGAAGCCTCCGCAGCTCCGCATCGAGGGCCTCTTCCTCCTCCCCTGCCGGTGATCGGGGTGCACATAGGAAGAGGGTCCTCCAAGTGTGTGGCGGTGGGCAGCAGATCCGGATGACGCCAGACTTCGTCACGTCCACCGGAGCCGTAGCGGTGTTCCAACGAGGCCCAGAGATTCTCAGCATCCCGAATCAGCCGGGGGCGGAGTTCCAGCCCCAGCAGGTCACGGAGCACCTCCCCTGTGGGACCTGCGGAGGCGCGGCGACGCCGCACCAACTCATCAAGTTGTGTCGCGTTGGTCATCCACGTGGTCGCCGCACGGTTGGTGACGTGATCCACCCAGCCCTCAATCAGAGCCAGCAGCACCTCAAGACGTCCCGAGGATCTCAAGCTGCCGGTCGGTGCTGGCTGGTTTGAAGAATGAACCCCGGACCTTCTCGCCGACGGCGACGATGTCCTCCAGGGAGAGGTCCTCACCTATCTCGAACTGCGATGACAGGGGCGTCGAAGTCGATCTTGATCTCCCGGGCGAAGTGAGCCAGCAGCGCGTCGAGCTGGGGTGAGAGCCAGCCGATGCTGTTGAACAGGCGCTGTCGGGCCGCCTCGCGCAGCAGCAGATAGATCATGACATCACGTGCCGGCAGGTCCAGATCTCTCGTGAACTCCGCGATGTTGGAGGGCAGCAGAGTCACCACGGACTCCTTGGTCAGGGCGATCCCACCTCTGAGCTCCGTGAGGGTGCTGGCAGCCACCGCAGCCAGCACCTCGCCCAGCCGGTCACGGTAAATCAGGGAGGCCGACGTCCCGCATCATGGGTGCGAGCATCGACGACAGGCCTGCGAACTGCGGATCGTCGGGGGCGCCGGTGCCGCGCTGCAGAGCCCGCCAGGCCATTGATGATCGGGTTCACCACGCGACGCCGCACCCAGCTGAGGTTGCCTCCAGCCAGTCGGGTGCGAAGCTGACAGACAGGCGGCAGCCCCAGCTTCCGTGAGCTCTGTGACAGGATCCAGCCAGGACTGGGCCAGGCGTTCCGCGTCGACGACTGCCAGCCACTCCTCTTTGGTCAGGGCCTCGTCGGGCCCGGTCTCTGCTGCCAGGCGTTTCGCGGCGGTGATGGTGGTGCGCCAGGCTGCGTCGGGATCCTGGTCAGCTGGCGTGATGCCGAATCCCATGGCTCCGGATGCCTGCATCCGCCGCACCTGCTCCATCAATGCGCCGAAATCGAGTTCCTGCGCGTCCAGGCCAAGCTGTTCCAGCATGCGTTTGAGCTGTTCGAAGTCGAACCCGTCAGGAGTTGACATGGTCACCGGACCTTTCGCGCTGAGGTGAGGACATCTGCCACCCACCCCACCTTATATAGGTGACGGAACAGAAACAGGCCACACAGCGGCTGTGACCACCTCGTGCAAGGGCTTGGTAGGCTTGGACGACAATCCTGACACGGCAAGGAGGGCAGTGAGTGTCGCGAAACCTGGTGGCCTTCGTCTCGTCGATGATCTTTGTTCTTCTGGTAGCCGCACTGGTCTTCATACCCGTGCCGTTCGTTGCCTGGCGTCCTGGTCAGACCGTCGACGTCCTGAGCAGCGACGCAGATGGGCCGCTCATCGAGATCACCGGCATCCAGACCAGCGACAACGGCGGCTCATTGTTCATGACCACAGTCTCCACGAGACGTGTTATCGGCCTCCCAGAGGCCATGATCGCCCACCTGGCAGGGGATTCGGATGCCATGCTGCATGACGTGGTGTACCCGCCTGAGAAAACCAGTGAGGAATTGCAGTCAGAGGCTGTGGTGGAATGGACAGCTCCCGCAGCGAAGCGGCGGTCGCCGCGCTGCGGGCCGCAGGGCAGGCCGTCACCGAGATGCCCATGGTGTCGGGAGTCAGCGGTCAGGGCCGGCTGCGCATCTGCTGCAGCCGGGCGACCTGATTGAGACGGTCAACGGAAACGCGGTCACCACCCGGGAGGAGATCGACAGCGCCATCCAGGGCGCTGGCCCAGGGAAAGACGTGGTCTTCCAGGTCATCCGTGCCGGGGCAGCCAAGTCGGTGACTCGTGAAGACGGCCACGGGCCCGACGGAAGGGTGATCGTCGGCATCAATCTTGGCGACGGCTACCGTTATGCGCCCACCATCACGTATCGCATCGATCCCAACGTCCTCGGTTCCTCTGCGGGGCTGGTCTTGCCTTGGCCATTTACGACCGGATCACTCCCGGCAAGATCATCCAGGGAAAGGTCGCAGGCACGGGAACGACTGATGCCTCAGGAAAGGTCGGGATCATCGGCGGTATCCGGGAGAAGATCAAGGGGGCTGAGAAGGCCGGTGCCAAGGTCTTCCTGCTCCCCAAGGACAACTGCGCCGGCATCGGGGATCTGAGCACCGAGGTGCGCTTGATTCCCGTCAGCACCTTGAGAGATGCCATCGCGGCGTTGCGGTTGCTGGAACGAGTCGGAGACCAACCCGGGAGGTGCAGGCCTGTGGCTGAGATGGACCCCAGTCGCTTGATCGCCGCTCTGGCTGACATTGAAAGGCATGTCTCCCAGCTGGGCTGGGATCAGCCCGCAAGGCTCTTCGCGCTGGTCGAGACGCGGAAGCTGCTGGAGCTGGAACCCCAGTTGCGCGGCCGTGTCACGGAAACCGCCGCGGATGCCCCTCACAGCCGTTGAGCAGGAGGATCTTCAGCTGGGCTCTGACATCGCCGCCCGGCTGCAACGCCTCACATGGCCTGGCACAGTCGTCGGCTGCGCCCCCGGCGATGGAGCGCACCTTCCTGCCCGCAGGAGTTTGAGGCGCAGATCCCCGCCAACCCCGACGAGGGCTGTCGCCTTCGTGAACGGGCATCCCGGGCGCACCGATGTCCGGGTTGTCGTCGGGGCGCTGCGTGATGGCTCCCGCCACGGGTTGGCGAGGGTGCGCAGCACACCAGATGACCTGCTCGGCGCAGAGGACCTGGTGCCAGGTCTCGCCGACGCCCTGCTAGCCACCTTGAAGGAGGAAACAGCATGAGCGCGCAAGCCACGGAGGGGCGGCACCGCAGCCCACTGCTCATCACGATTCTGATCCTGGGCGTTCTGACGCTGCTGATCGTGATCGCATCGCGGTTCTACACCGATTTCCTGTGGTTCAGCAGCCTTCGGCCACGACGGTGTTCACCACGCAGCTTGCCGCCCGAATCGGACTGTTCGTCACCTTCGGTGTGGTGCTGGCCGGTGCCGTCTATCTCTCGTTGCGCATTGCCTATCGGCTGCGTCCCCGTGCGGCAGAACCAACTTGACTCCGAACTGCTGATCCAGCTCCGCGACAATCTGGATCGTCGGTCCCGGCTGATGATGGTGTTGCCGGCAGCCGTGCTGGGGGTGCTCGGTGGCGTCGTTGCAGCAGCGCAGTCAAACACCTTCCTGGCGTGGATCAAGGCGACGGAGTTCGGCACCCCGGATGCGGTGTTCAACATTGATGCATCGTTCTATGTGTTCCATCTGCCCTGGTGGCGCTTCGTGCTGGGATACCCTGATGTTCGCAGCCGGAGCGGCGCTGATCGGCTCTTTCCTGGTGCACTTCCTGACCGGAGCCATGAACGCGGCTGCCTTCCGGGGCACGGGAATGTCACCTCAGTGGGCAAGCCCGCCCAGCGGCAGGTGTCGGTGCTGCTGGGACTGGGGCTGGCGCTGTACGCGGTTCACTCGTTCCTGGAGCGCTACGGCTATCTCACGACGCAGAACTCCCTGTTCACGGGTGTCAACTACACCGATGCGACTGCCCGCGCATACCTGCGAGCCTCATCATCGCGGCCATCGCCCTGATCTGCGCAGGGCTGTGCTTACAACGCCTGGAGGCTGAAGTGGAGCGTCCCGGGGATCGCGCTGGGCTTGCTGATGGTCTCCGCGATGATCCTGTCCGCCGTACCCATGGGTGATCCGCAGCTCGTCGTCAAACCCAATGAGCCGGACCTGAGCGAGAGTGGATCTCGCATAACATCGCCGCAACCCGCGGGGCCTTCGGCATCGACAATGTGGAGATCACCGACTACGAGGCCGTGACCTCGGCGACGGCTGGGCAGCTGCGGGCGGATGCGGAGGCCCTGCCCGCCGTACGCCTGATGGATCCGGCGGTGATTGCCCCGACGTTTGAGCAGCTGCAGCAGGGTTCGCGGCTACTACCGGTTTCTCCAAGCTGATGTCGACCGCTACACTGCTGGACGGGCGTGGAGACCGATGCGGTGGTTGCTGCCCGTGAGCTGGATCTTGACACGGTTGAGGCCGGCGATACGTGGAACAACAAGTACCGTCTCACACCCACGGCTACGGGCTGGTCGCCGCGTACGGCAACCGCCGCGAATCAAATAGCGAGCCCAGCTTCTTCTCACGGGCATCCCACCGAGGGACGCATCCCGGCCGAGCAGCCGCGCATCTACTTCGGTCAGGAAGCCACTCACTGGGTGATCGCGGGGGCTCCGAGGGCTCCGAACCAGTCGAGCTGGACACACCCTGGTGGCGGTGAGGGCTATGCCGAGACCAAATGCACCTATCAGGGGCGAGGGCGGCGTGCCGCTCGGCAACTTCATCAACAAGGCGGCATACGCGGTGCGGTTCGGGGACATCAACCCGATGCTCTGGGCGATGTCAACTCCACAGTCCCAGCTGCTCTACAATCGGGTTCCGTCGATAGGGTCAAGGAGGTGACCCGTTCCTGACGGTGGACTCCGACCCGTACCCGAAGCGTTGTCGGTGGTCGGATCGTGTGGATCATCGATGCCTACACGACATCGGCCGACTATCCGAACTCAACCAAGGTGGACTGGACGCAGGCGATCCGCGACACCCGAACCACCCTCAGTAGCGGCTCGTCTGGCATGCATGTGAACTACGCGCGCAGCTCGGTCAGCGCCGTCGTCGATGCCTGCGACGGCTCAGTCACCCTCTACGGCTGGGATGGGTCGGACCCGATCCTGCAAACCTGGTCGAAGGTGTATCCCGGCCTCATCACCCCAAGGTCGAGAGATCACCCCCGAGAGCTGATGTCCCATCTGCGGTACCGCAGGATCTGTTCAGGGTGCAGCGGCAGATGCTGGGGCTCTACCACACGACGAACCCGTACACCTTCTTCCAGCAGTCTGATGTCTGGAGGTGCCGCTCGACCCAGTCAACGGTCAGGACAGTGAGACGAAGGAGCCGCCCTATTTCCTGCATCATCAGGTGGCCGGGGGATGAACGGGCCCACTATGCGAACACCACCGTCTTCGTCCCCAGGGGCCGTGCAGAATCTCTCCGTCTACATGTCGGTGAACGCCGACGCCACCAGCCCCGGCTATGGGCAGCTGCGGGCGTTGAAGCCATCCGACGCCATGCTGATCCCAGGTCCGCTGCGACGTACAACGCGATCTCCGGCAATGAGGCGGTCGCCGAAGGCTGCTGCCGTTCAACCGGCAGGGCAACGCCAGCCATCTACGGCAACCTGCTGACGATCCCCGTCGGCGGGTGGGCTGATGTACATCCAGCCCATCTACACACCGACGGTTGCCGATGGCGGCTACCCCGTTCTCGTGCTCAGTGGTTCGCTCGGCGAACACGTCGGCGATTGGGGACACTCTTCAGGCCGCTCTCAGTGAGGGTCTTCCAGGGCGACTGCCAGGCCGACACGGGGGAGAAGCCCAGTGAGAGAAGCCTGCGCAGACCACACCGCCGCCTGCAGCCGAGGCGGAGGAGCAGGCCAAAGATCCTCCTGAGGAGAGCATGGACCTGTTCGCCGCTGCCGACGAGGCCCTCAAGGCCGGTGACTTGGCGGGTTATCAGCAGAAGCAGAAGGCTCAGGCGAAGACTGAGGAGGCGTTCAAGCTGCTTGAACAGTAGAGGCCATGAAGCCGTAGCGGCCGCGTGGCGGGTGTCACGCCATGTCGACGTCGTAGCCCAGCGCCTCCAGCGCGGGCTGGAGGATGGCGACGGGGCCGCCTACGGCGATGGTCATCGTCGCTGGGCTGACAGCCTGTTTCACGCCTGGCTGACAGCTCGGCCTGTGTGGATGCCAGGGGCGGCATGCAGCTGGTTCACGAACTCGGGTCCCAGCCCGGCGGCGGCCAAGACTGCAGTCTGGTGGGCGATGTCTGCCGCAGTCTCGTAGCTCAATGGGGCGACCTGTACCAGGTAGTGCGGAGTTGGCCACCTCCTCCTGTGTGAACGGCTGGGGTAGGGCCAGAGCCTCCAGCGTGCGGGCGATGGCTCGAGCCGACGAGTTGTCCACGGCCATCCTGATGCGAAACAGTCCGCTGACCTGCCAGGCATTGGCGCCGCCTGAGACCCCATAGGTGTAGCCGAGGCGCTCCCGCAACTCCAGATTCAAACGGCTGGCGAAAGCCCCGCACATGATGTGGCTGCCCAGTTTGAGCGCCGCCCAGTCATTGTCACGGCGCCCCCGGGGATGGGTGCGGCCATCTGGATGGTGGTCTGCGCGGCCTGGGGTTGATCCACCAAGAGGAACCGGGGGAGCCTGAGGGTGGCCTCGGACGGTTCCGGTGGCGACTGATGGGGTCCCCTGCCACGTCATGAACGACCGGCGAGGGCCTCCGGGTCCTCGCGGAGATCCTGCGATGATCAGCTCTGGCTCCCGCGGGGGTGCCAAACTGGCGTGCCATGCGCTGAACGGCCTCGCGGTCGACGGCATTCAGGGTCTCCGGCGTTCCCGCCAGGCGTCGGCCCTCCCGCTGCCAGTCGCCGATAGAGTGCGGTGCGCAGGGTCTGCAGACGGTGGCTGCTGGCCGGGACATCTCAGCAGTCACCTGTGCTCTGCATGGTGGCTGACGTCACTGGGCTCGAAGGATGGTTCCCGCGCCACCGAGGCCATCAACCGCAGTGCCGCCGTAGACGCCATGTGAGGGGCGCTCAAAGCTGAGGCGGGTGTGGTTCCACGACGCCCCGCCGATCGCGGCCGCTGTCAGCTCAAGCTGCTCCACGATGTCCGGCTGTGAGGAGGTGGCCTCGTCGCCTGCTGTGCAGGGCGACGGTCGCTACTCAGGTGACGTGGCTCGGCCTCCAGGGGGTGGGCAGCACAGAGCTCGACGGCTGCCAGGTGCTGGCCGGGAAGGTCACAGACCGTCACCCTCAGACCGTTGTCCAGAACCCGCGACATGCAGGGGGAAGGTCCAGGGTGTGGGGGCGGATATGGAGGGGCGACTCACTGGTGGTTCCTCGGCAGATAGTGGAGCTGGCTGGCGCCCAGGCGATCAGCCATCACGCGCGCGCAGCGTCCTCGGAGGTCGACCGCCGCCAGCTCGTCGAGTCTCTGATTGATCCTGACCGATCTGCGTGGGTGATCCAGAGCTCGGCGACGGCATCAGCCCGGTCCTCCACGGTTGCCAGCGTCTCCAGCCAGGCTCTCATGCTGGGCTTTCGCCCGCTGCAGCTCCCGCTCGTCAGGGGCGCCGAGCCCGCCAGCTCTGACGGTCAGGCATCAGCCAGGGGCCGTGGTGGGAGTCTCGTCGGCGGGGGCGCAGCACCGACGCTATCGAGGGGAGCGAGGTGGGGGAGTATGACGCCGTGGATCCCGTGGGCTACTTTGAGCTCCTTGACGAGGCGACGGTGCAGGCGGGAGGTACGTCCCCAGTTGCGACTGTGATGCCCACCCGAGGGCGAGGTGTCCCGGGGGCACCGGCGGCTGGGCTGAGCCAGGAGCAGTGCAGCAGTGGATGTGGGGCGTCTCTCTCGTCACGGTCTTCACCTGGCCGGGGAGCGTAGGGGTCAGTCACAGCAGGCTGACTGGGTGGCTGGCCCCTGCCTGAGGTCCCCGAAGTGCCGCTCCACGAGCGTCATGGCCTCATCCGCGGACACGGCACCGCAGATCACCAGGCGAGCCTGCGAGGGCTGTACCAGCAGGAGTGGAAGGCGGCAACATCATCCAGCTGAGCTGCCCCTCAGATCCTCCACGCTGCCGATTGGCGGGTGACCATACCGGATGGGTTGGGGCGAAATGCTGCGCCACGAGCAGCTCCAGCAGGTCGCCGTAGGGACGGTTGTCGTAGCGCTGGTGCTTCTCCTGGATCACCACGTCCCGTTGCGCATCCAGGTTCTCCTGGGTGACGGCAAGGCTGCGCAATCGGTCGGCCTCCAGCCACAGCACGAACTCCAGCGCCCCAGGCGGCACTGTCTCGTGGTAGACGGTGCGGTCGCGTGGTGGTGTAGGCATTTGCGCTTCCACCGATCCTCTCGATCGCGGCGATGTGCTCACCGGAGGCAACCTGGGCTGATCCTCGGAACATCAGATGCTCGAACAGGTGGGCGAAGCCAGTTCGGCCAGGCGTCTCGTCCACGGAGCCGACTTGAAATGTCAGGTTCACCGCCACTGCGGGAGAGCGCGATCGGGCAGAACTGCAAGGTCAAGCCTGTTCTCCAGCCGGTGCCGGAGGATGTGGAACTCGTTCAACTCAGAGATCGCCGCCCTGCTGTCGCTTGCGCCAACGCTCCTCAAGCTTGGCCATGAAGTCCTCTCCCTTGTCCGGGGTGGGCTTCTGGCGCTGGCAGTGGTGGGACTCTGCCCCTCCACCCCTGACCAGGAGCTCACGCCGATGATGGCTGCCACCAGCATCACCACAAAACCCGCTATCGAGATCAGGGGGTGGATTCTGAACTCCGAGCGATCAGGGCAGTCAGGCCGATGACGAAGGCCAGCCCCGCGAGCTGCGCACGCTGCCGCTGAACCCGGAACTGAGGTTGTTCCCCGCAGCGTGTCGGCGAACTTGAGGGTCATTCGCCATCAGCGAAGCCTCAGCTGCTCCAAGCGCTTCTGCTCCTGCTCAGACAAAGCCATCATGGCCTCCTGTCCTAGTGTCCACGGGCACCCCGCCCCTCACCATTGTAGGTGTCCTGTGGGAGGACCAAGTACGTCGGTCCTTCGCGCCCTGAGGTGGGGCGAGGCAGGAAGCAGGAAAGCGCGTATGCGCCTGCCGAAGGGGGCGTTGGGCAACAGGCCCTTGCGGAGGGCCCGAACCTGGTTGGGCAGCTGATCCACCGGTGGTGCCTGGCGTGCGAACTGGCAGCGCTGAACTGTGTCGGCGATGGCTTTCAGGTGTGTATCGGCGGGTGGCGGCAGGGGCGTTTCCCATCTGTCTGGCGAGTCTCCACGAGGGAGCCTGTCCGCCACTGCATGCCTAGATCCCGGAAGATCGCCGCCACCTCCTGCCAGGGCACCGGCCGCTGGGTCCTGAGGAGTCTGCCCCGAGCGCAGCCGCCACCCGCGCAGAGCGGTCCGCGCCCCGCGGGGATGAGGGAGGCAGAACGGGGTGAGCAGGATCAGGGGGAGCCAGCCGCCCCGCTGTCCCCGCCGCTGCTCGTCGCAGGTGGCTGAGGCTGCTCCGGAGAGACGGTGAAGGTGTGGGTGATGGGCTCGGGCTGGGCGCTGTGCTCTGGGTGGCAGACTCCTCAGGGTTTGAGTGATTCCGATGGAGGAGCGGTCTCTGGAGGCTGGGACGAGGTGGAGCCTGGAGGGGTGTGGTGCTGCTGGACCCGAACCCTTTCGTGGGTTCGAAGGAGATCCACCCAGGCCCCCTCGAAGTAAAGCTCCGGCCAGGCATGCATGTTGTCGCTGGTGACCTTGTACCTATCGCCCGTCTGCGTTCCGCCCGTGAACCCCACCCGATCCGCGCCGGGATGCCCTTGGCGCGGGCCAAGACTCGTCATGGATGATGCGGGAAGTGCACGCAGTAGCAGCCCTGGCTTCAGCAGGAAGGCGTTGATTGAGTTGGCATCGGTCGCATTGGGAGCCTGCAGTGTGTACTCGAAGCGGTCGGAATTCAGGTAGCTCTGGATGGCAAGAGCAGCCTCTCCGTCTGTCTTGGCCCCGCAGTGATCTCATCCAGCAGCCTCCAGACCTGCTCTGAGATGCCCTCTGGAACCTTCAGGGTCTCCGGGCCTCGCCGGATCGGAGCCGGCCTGGGCAGATTCCAGCTGCGTCGTGTCAGGTTTCGGGATGACCGATGCTGACCCGGTAGTCCAGGTTTTGAGGTCTGCTCGGAACCGGCCTGGCCAGTGGCGACGATGCTCAGGGTGTTCTGGTCGAACCCCCAGGTGCCCGCCATCCCAGCCATCCGGTGCGAACGGGACTGGGAGATACTGTGACGCGAGGTGCATCGAGACGTCGAACTCCACCTTTCTCCCCGGGGGCGTCGTAGGCGCCCTCAATCCCAGAGGCGCGAAGCCTCATCGACTCCAGCTGTGCCCCATTGGCGGTCAACCGGGTCAGCGCAGTTGTTCGCAGATAGTGGGCCTCGCCGTCGCTGGCACGGTATGTCAGGACATCGACGGGGGTCTCACGGTTCAGGGTTCCGTGTCAGGTCCAGCGTGGGATCGCCCAACTGGATCGGGGTGTCAGTTCCCTGCAGCAGCCAGGGCTGCTTCGGTCCCGTAGGGGAGTGCAGCGCTGGCGCCTGCAGCAGCGGCGACTCGCGACTGCTGCCGCTCCCAGGCCGACCCCAGCGTGAGGTTGGAAGCCCCTGCCCGCCGCTGCGGGCCTGACCCGCTCGAGCTCAGCAGGATTGCGGTGAATCCCCCGCCACCAGCAGGAAGCCCGTCAGCGGGACATCGGCCGGTAAGACCACCGTGCTGATCGTGAAGGGCAGGGGCCAGGGGAACAAGAGACCAAGCCGGCTGCTCCAGCACCTCCACCAGCAGGTCGGTCGCAAACCACAGCAGCAGCGCGGTGACGGCGATCAGCCATTCGAAGCCGGGGCTGGCGGGGATGGGGGCACATTGTTCCGGGCGTCGAGAACCCGGAGACGAACGGCTCCTGGAGCCCCACCACCCGGATGAGGGGTGTGGGCTGCTGGCCAGCCCAGAGCACCGGGATCATCCCGGCGAGTGGACAGCAGCAGTGACGGGAGACGCCTCATTCCCAACAAAAGCCATCAGAGCGGCCCACCACCCCGGGATCGTCAGCGTCAGGACGATTGTCGCCGAGACCAGGGGCTGGGTGGTGAGCGGTGCGAAGGCGAGCACTGCCAAGAACATCCCCGCAGAGACCATGAGCGGAGGCAGGACGGAATATCGGGTTCTCATCGGTTCTCCCTCTGCGCGGTGAGCCGCTGCCAGGCTGCGGGCACGGTCATCGTCGGGTGTACCGCACCAGGTTCCACCCCGATGCGGCCAGCAGCCGACAGGCTTCGTCATGCGCTGTGACCTTTTTCCGGGGAAGCCCGAGCTGAGGGCATCAGGTGCCAGGGGCGTCAAGGTGCGAGACACGGGTGGTGGCGGACACCAGGGCCACCGCATCCAGTGAGTGGAGCATTCCAGGCAGGCCACGACCGTCCGGGTGTCGCCCAGGACCTCTGGATCCGCCAGGCAGTCTTCCAGGGAGCTGCGGCCTGAGGCGGTCACGTCGGTGGTGGCGGCCAGGGAGGCGTCCAGTGGCTCCTGCTGACTCACCGTTGACCGGCGAAGATCAGCCCTTCAGCGCCGACGAGACTGACCCGGAAGCGCTCCTGCAGCAACTCGTTTCCCAATGATGCCGCAAACGAGATCACCCATTCCAGGGTGGAGTCCGCGCCGGCACCCAGGTGGGAGCTGGAGCGGGTGTCCGCCAGGACCACCATGGCCGGGTCCCAGGGCTGTTCTCCAGGCGGACCATCAGCTCTCCTCGTTTGGCGCTCATCCGCCAGTGGATGCGGCGCATGCCGTCTCCATGGCGGTGTTCCCCACGAGCACATCGTCGGTTCCCGCCTGTCCGATGCGCTGGGGTGTGGCATCGCCGCTCGCGCCTGAGACCCCGCCGTTCCTCGGCAGCGAGAGCTTCCATGTCTTGGGGGTGATGCGTAGCGGCGTCGCCTCACCTGGGACCTGCCACCTACGCCAGGCCATGCCGAATGGATCCACGTTGCGCACCCTCAGCGGACCCAGGCGATAGTGGCGCGCTGTCGCGCGGCGATGTTGTATCCGGCAGCCTGCCGCACCTGCCCAGGCCCCTGGCCAGCCTCGAAACGGGCGTCTTGGCCGAGGGTGCTCGGGATCAGGTCCTGGAAACTGAGTGCGGAGAAGGATGCGGCCTGGAGCTGCTCACCACCAGATGTGCCCGGGCCGTCTCCCGGGAGAGGCAGGGGAGTCCGGGGGTGACTACCCGCTCACTGGTGAGCCGTGGGGGCAGGCACAGGGCGATCACAAGCCCCATCAGCGGAAGTGCGACGAGGAACAGCCCCAGCCAGGCGGAGTCCCTCTCCCCGATGTAGGAGGCTCCGCACTGAGCAGCCCGCCGTGATGGCAAAAGCTGTCCCGCGCCCTGTCAGCCCGAAGCGGAACCCCCGCATGTCAGCCCCCGCTGCGGCGGCGGGGTCTGGGAGACGATTCGGCTGATGACCGACTCGTTGGACTGCCGAGCCACCTGTGCGTCGACGCTCAAGAGCACTCGATGGGCCAGGAGCGGCACTGCTAGGTTCGCGACATCCTCCGGTATCACATAGTCACGTCCCTGCAGGACAGCCCTCCACCAGGGCCGCCCTCATCAGGTGAATGCAGCCGCGTGGGCTTGCGCCCAGTCGGAGCTCTGGATTCTCGCGGGTGGCGGTGACCAGCCGGACGATGTAGTCCGTGATCACGGGGGCGACGTAGATCTCCTGCATGGCCACTATGGCACTCCTGACCGTGGTCACATCCGTCACCGGACGCACGGCGGCCAGCCGATCCCCGCCGGCCTGGGCGGTCAACATGGCGACCTCGGCGTTTGTGGCCCAGGGTAGCCCATCTCAATCCGTGCCATGAAGCGGTCACGTTGAGCCTCTGGCAGGGGGTAGGTGCCCTCCATCTCAATGGGGTTCTGGGTCGCCACCACCATGAAGGGCTGCTTCAGGTGGTAGGTGTGCCCGTCGGCTGACACCTGCCCCTCCGCCATGGCCTCCAGGAGCGCGGACTGCGTCTTGGGGAGGCCCGGTTGATCTCGTCGCCCAGCACCACATTGGCGAAGATGCCGCCGAGGCTTGAACCTCGAACTCGCGTGTCTCCTGGTTGAACACCGACACGCCGGTGACGTCACTCGGCAACAGGTCAGGGCGTGAACTGGATCCGGCTCACCTCGCCTGCGATGGAGCGTCCGAGCGCCTTGGCGAGCACAGTCTTGCCGACTCCGGGCACATCCTCCAGCAGCAGGTGTCCTTGTGCCAGCAGCACTAGCACGGCCATGTGGATCTGCTCGGGCTTGCCCTCAATGACACTCCCAATCGACTCGCTTGATGCGGTTGGCCAGAGCGGCCGCATCGGAGAGTCTGAGCGGCGCGGAGGCGGTCTGGGTCATGGGGCTCCTCGGAACTGATGACGCTTTTCGGACGTGACTGAAGCCTAGGGCATTCCACAAACCACCCCAGATAACAAGAAAGTGGAGGAAAGTGGGGTAATGTGAGGGGGCAAGTGGAGCAAAATGGGGGCTTTGTGGAGGAAAGGGGTGCCCGGGTGTTCCTTGGAACACACACCTGAGCTCGACGACAAGGCCGCCTGATCCTCCCCGCAAAGTTCCGTGAAGCTCTGGAGGGGGGGCTCGTGGTGACACGGACGCAGGAGCGTGCGCTCGCCATCTATCCGAAGGAGACCTTCGAGGCGCTCATGGCTCCTGTGAGCGCAGCCCCGGCCACGTTGAAGCAGGTCCGCGACCTACCAGCGCATGCTGACCGCGGGGCCAGCTTCGAGGTGCCGGACCGGCGAGGAAGGATCACGATCCCCCGATCCTGCGGGGCATACGCCGGTCTGGACCGTGACGTCGTGGTGATTGGCGCCATGAACCGGGCCGAGATCTGGGATGCCAGCCACTGGGCCGAGTACCAGGCGGAGCAGGAATCCGGTTTCGCCGAACTGGATGCCGAGCTGCTGGCCCAGCTGGGTCAGTGATGGCTCCCCGAGAGGTGGTCCATCACCGGGGATGACCCTGGCCTACTTCCCCGAGGCCAGGTCCACTCCCGGTGGGGAACCTCGCCCGGGGAGCCTATGAGGGACGAGGATCGTGAGAAAGGACAGGAAGATGCCGCTGCCGACTGCGTGCCATGACCCGGTCATGCTCGACCGCATCGTCGCTCTGCTGGCTCCTGCCCTCAGCGAGCCGGGAGCTGTCTACGTCGATCTCACGCTTGGTTTGGCAGGGCATGCGCAGGAACTGATGGAAGCCTGCCCGTCAGCCCGGCTCGTTGGCATCGACCGGGATCGAGGCTCTGGCGCTGGCTGAGGAACGTCTCGGCCCATGGGCGGGAAGAGTCACACTGGCTCAGGCGGTCTATGACGAGCTGCCTGAGGTGCTGCATGACCTCGGGATCGTCCAGGTGCAGGCCATCCTGGCCGACCTGGGCCTGAGCTCTCTCCAGATTGATCACGAGCGGCGGGGCTTCGCCTACCGGGTCGATGCGCCCCTCGACATGCGCATGACCCCCGGGGTCGGGCCGAGTGCCGCTGATGTGCTGAACTCAGGACCCCGGCGGAACTGCTGCAGGATTCTGCGCGGTTATGGGGAGGAACGGTTTGCCTCACGGATCGTGGACGCCATCGTCAGGGAACGCCGGGAGCGGCCCTTCGAGATCTTCTGCCCGGCTGGTCGATGTGATCACGCAGGCGATTCCCGTGGCAGCGCGGCACTCTGGTGGACACCCGGCCAAACGCACATTCCAGGCGCTTCGATCGAGGTCAACGACGAGCTGCGGGTTTTGGCCCGCGCTGTTCCCAGTGCGATGGCGCAGCTTTGCTGTTGGCGGCCGCATCGCCGTCCTGTCCTATCACTCCCTGGAGGACCGCCAGGTCAAGCAGAACTTCGCGGCCCTCGCCACGGATCGCGCACCGCGTGACATGCCCGTGGTCCCCGAACACCTCAAACCACAGTTCGAACTGCTCACACGCGGGGCCGAGAGGCCCGCGGCGGAGGAGATCGAGTCCAACCCTCGCGCGGCGTCAGCCTGACTCCGCGCGGCAATCCGTATCGAGGAGGCATCGTGAGTGCACTCGCTGCTGAAGTTGAGCCTGTCCCCACGCAACCAGCCCCCAGCGCCCGAGGCTGCGCATCGTAGCCGCGGCTCCAGCCACTGTCTCCACATTCGGTTCTTGCTGATCTTGGCGATGCTCGTCGTCCTCGGCATGGGCGTCGTGATGATCGTCACCACGCAGGTTGGAACCCAGTCTCGCGACCCTGTCCGCGCTGCGGAAAAGAGGCTGAGGCTGTCTTACGAGGAGGCGGCTCTCAAGACCGAGCTGCAGCGGGTCTCCAGCAGCGGTTCCCTGGCGCTCAGGGCCGCTGAGTTGGGAATGGTTCCCAATCTTATCCAGCTTTCGTCGATCTGCCGACCGGGACCGTCGAGGAGAACCGCAGCCCGTGGCGGGCGACGAGGCGCCATTCCTGTCGGGTAGATCCCCGCAGACCCATGCGCCAGAGACCCCTGCGCCCTCCACTGAGCCGTCAGCCGAGTCGTCGGCTGATTCGCAGACCCAGGGCTGATTCCCAGGAGAGCCCAGCCAGAACCCCCGCCCAGGCCGGAGTGGATGCCACTGGAGATGGGGAAGGATGAGCAACTCCAGCCGGCGGTCCCGAGGAGGCTCGTCGCGCTCTTCGGGTGAGGCAACGGCGAAAAAGCCTCCCACGTCGTCACGTCGGCCTGCCACATCCGCGAAACGCCCTTCCGCCTCAGGACGTGCCGGTGCCCGTCAGCAGCGACCGGGAGCCTCGCGGCGGCCCAGCTCGGAACGTTCGAAGACCCGTCAGTATCGCAAAGCCTGGCGGCTGCCGGTCGGGCGTTCGAGCCTTCGGATTCGGACCTCATGGTGGCGACTCTGGTGTTTGTGCTGGTGTGTCTGGGGCGGGCCGTGCAACTGCAGGCCATTGAGGCGCAGACCATCGCCGCAGAAGCTGCCATGAAGATGCAGAATGCGCGTGACCTGCTGCCCAACAGGGGGGGGATCTCCGATCGCAACGGGGTGGTGCTGGCGACCACGGAACCCGCCTTCCACATCACCGCGGACCCTGACATGGTGCAGACCAACGGCGCTGACAAGCGCAGACCCATGACCCCGGCAGAGCAGGAACTCGGTGCGGCTGCGCCGGAGGCCGTCGCGAAGATTTTGTCCCGGCACCTGGGCGGCTCAGAGTCCAAGTACCTCACGATTTTTGAAGAAGGAGAACTCGCAATATGAGGGAGATCGCCCGGCACGTGCCGGCATCCACCTGGACCGCCATAGAGCAGGACATGCGTCTGGGTCCCCGATGGGGAGGGCAAACGTCGCTGGTATGGGGCTGTTTGCGCAGCAGGATCCGCTTCGCACCTATCCCAACGGCGCTCTGGCCAGCAACGTCATCGGTTTCGTCAACGGCGAGGGCGTTGGGGTTGCGGGACTTGAGGGACTGCTGAACTCAGAACTGGCGGGCACACCTGGCTCCGAGGGTCTACGACCGCTCAACCTACGGCAGGATCCCACTGGGGAACCAATGTCCTCGTCCCGGCGATCGACGGCACCAACTATGCGCTGACCCTGGATGCTGACCTGCAGTGGGTTGCTCAGCAGGCCCTGGCGGACGGCATGTCCAAGTCTGGTGCGAAGACGGGCAGCGTCTTGGTGATGAATCCGAAGAACTCGGAGATCCTGGCGATGGCCACGCTGCCCTCTTTTGACTCCGGCAAACCAGGGGCGGCTGATCCGGGAGATCTGGGCAACCGCAGTGTGACGGAGGCATTTGAACCAGGATCGACAGAGAAGGTGCTGACGATGGCTGCCCTGGCTGACTCTGGACTGGTGACCCCGGACACGAGGCTGGAAGTTCCCTCCCGGATAGCCTCAGGCGGCGGATACGTCACCGACTCCTTTGAGCACGGCACGATCAAGCTCACCGCCAGGGGAGTGGTGGCCCAGTCCTCGAATATCGGGACCATTCAGCTTGCGCGACAGATGGATAAAGACAGGCTGCACAGCTATCTGAGCGTCCTTCGGGCTCGGGGCAGCTCCCCGGTCGGGTCTTCCCGCAGAGGCCAGCGGTTATCTCCCGGGCCCGGACATGGCCGACTACACCCGTGACCAGATCTCCTTCGGTCAGGGCCTGTCGGTGTCCACTGTGCAGATGGGGGCGGCGGTTAGTGCCGCGGTCAACGGCGGCACCTACCATCAGCCCACCATCATCAAGTCAGCCACGAACTCGACGGAACCGCCGTCACCTGCCCGCCCCACCTCGCATCAGGTCATCTCCCCGGAGGCCTCCTCCATGGTGCGGGACATGATGGAGTCGGTGATCGCCGACTCCAAGGAGGACCGGTCCATCCCCGGATACCGAACGGCGGGCAAGTCTGGAACAGCTCAGCGCTACGACGCCAACTGCAAATGCTATAACGGCTATACCGCCTCCTTCGTGGGTGTTGCGCCCGCTGAGGACCCGCAGTGCTCGTCTATGTGGTCTTGGACCAGCCCACCAACGGGAATCTCGGTAGTCAACTAGCGCTACCCGTGGTAAACAACGTGCTTCAGATGGCTTTGCCACGTTATAACGTGCTGCCTTCCCCAACTCCTGCCCCCGAGAGACCGACGACCTGGGAATGACTGCGATCCGACCTGACACGACAACAGCCATCAACCTCGCCGAGATGCTGGCGGGGCTCCCCGTCACCGGAGATCCTGAAGAGGTGTGCGTCACCGGGGTCAGGCATGACTCCCGGGAGGTGTTGCCCGGTGAGCTCTATATCGCCCTCCCGGGGCGCTTCCATGGTGCGCAGTTCGCATCCCAGGCCGTTTCCCAGGGGCAGCGGCGATTCTGACGGACCCGGCAGGGGCGGCGCAGATCGCCGGGACCCAGGTGCCCGTGCTGGTGACCGATTCCCTTCGCCCGGTCATGGCTGCGGTCAGCGCCCGTGTCTTCGGAAGCCCAGCGGAGAGCCTCCAGCTCTTCGGCGTCACCGGCACCAACGGCAAGACCACGACGGTGGCCCTGCTGGAGGCTGCCCTGACAACTGCGGGACATCGGGTCGGCACCATCAGGGACACTGGGGTTCCGCATCGGCGGTGAGCCTCTTGCGTCGGGACGCAGTACCGTCACCACCCCCGACTCCCTGATCTCCAGGCGTTGCTCGCGGTGATGCGTGAACGCGATGCCGACGCCGTTGCCATTGAGGTCTCCAGCCATGCCATGACGCTGGCGCGGGTCGATGCCATCCGGTTCACGGTCACCGCCTTCCTCAACCTCGGCAGGGACCACCTGGACTTCCATCCCAGCCTTGCGGACTACTTCGAGGCGAAGGCCGCGCTCTTCGTGCCGGAGCGGACCCGAGCTGCGGTGGTCTGGATTGATGATGAGCACGGCAGGGAACTGGCCCGTCGGGCCGTTGGCACGGGACTGCCCTGCGCCACTGTGGGAACACGCTCCGAGGCGGATTACCACATCCTGGGCTACGAGGCTCTGAGGCCGTTGGGTGGCCGGGCCCGGCTGGTCACATCCTCCGGACCGGTGGAGCTGGAACTCGGTATCCCTGGCTGGCACAACATGATTGATGCCGCCATGGCATTCGCCATGCTGAGAGCGCAGGCATCCCCGCGGCCGAGGCGCTGGCCGGGCTCAGGAAGGCCCAGGTGCCCGGGCGGATGCACGTTGTCGACCTGCCAGAGGGGGCTCCCACGGTAATTGTTGACTTCGCCCACACCCCGCAGGCTGTCACCGCCACCCTGGAGGCTCTGCAGGGGTTCCGCCAAGTCATCACGGTGATTGGCTGCGGTGGGGATCGTGACGCGGCCAAACGCCCGCTCATGGGCAGAGCAGCGGCGGAGTTGAGTGACCTTGTGATCATCACCGATGACAACCCCCGCACGGAGGACCCAGCGCAGATCAGAGCGGCTGTGCTCGCCGGAAGCAGGGGATACAGGGCAAAGGTCATGGAATCTGCCGAAAGAGGGCAGGCCATCGCGTTGGCATTGGCCAAAGGTAAACGCGATAGTGTTGTGGCGATTCTCGGCAGCGCCGTGAACAGGGTCAGCAAATCGGTGACCGCGTGGTGGCTTTCGATGACGCTGTGGTGGCTCAGGCCGCGTGGCGCCAGAAGGAAGGAAAAAAATGGTCGATGAGGGCTAGGCGACCCAGTGAGTTGGTTGACCTGATGCAGCCCGCGGCAGTCGAACTTGTGGGCGATGACCTGATGGCCGGGCCGGATGTGGTGCTGGACAACCGCCTCGCAACCCCGGGCAGTGTCTTCGTGGCGATTCCGGGGCCCGGGCTGACGGGCACTCGTTCGCGCCGCAGGCCGTGGAAGCTGGCTCGGCGGTTGTGCTCGGCAATCATGTCACGGAGGCTGACGTGCCCCACCTGTTGGTGGCTGACACCGTGGAGGGGTTGTCCTGGCTGGGTCGTGGGGTGGTGCGGGAGGCGAGCGCTCGCGCGGGCTGGTGAGCCTGGGAATCACGGGATCCTCTGGCAAGACTTCGACGAAGGACCTGCTGGCCCAGGTGCTTGAGCAGGCCGGTCCCACCGTCGCCCCCAGCGGAAGCCAGAACAATGAGATCGGAGTGCCGCTGACCGCGTGCCGCGTCACTGACGAGACACGGTTTCTCGTCAGCGAGATGGGTTCCCGCGGCAGGGGGCATATCGCCTGGCTGACCTCCTTGGTTGGGTTGGACATAGGGGTGGTCTTGAACGTCGGTGCGGCACATGTCGGAGAGTTCAGGGGGCCTCGAGCAGACCGCAGTCGCCAAGTCGGAGATCATCGCTGGGCTTGGATCGGGCGGCTGGGCGGTGTTGAACGCCGACGACGCAGCCTGCCGCGCGATGAGGGTGCCACATCTGCGCGCGTGGCCTGGTTCGGTGAGGCTGATCCACCTCCTGATGGGGACCTGCATGTGAGGGCCACCGACGTCCACGGCAATGCCCTGGCTCAGTGTTCCTTCACCTTGCACGTCACCCATCAGGGCCAGACCTCCACCCATGCGGTGTCCCTCCAGGTCGTCGGAAGACATCAGGTGTCGAATGCGCTGGCCGCCGCTGCAGCCGCCGTCGCCGCTGGGGTGGAACCCGGGGCCGTGACTTCGGCACTCTCTCGTGCGATGGCCCGCTCCAGCTGGAGGATGGAGCTGACCCGGGGAAACAGCGACCAGATCATCCTCAACGACGCCTACAACGCCAACCCGGATTCGATGGCTGCGGCCCTTCGCACCACAGCGGATCTGATCCGGGCACAGCGCGAGGTGCATGGCGGGGCCCGCAGCATCGCGGTGCTGGGGGACATGCTTGAGCTCGGGGAGGACGCCCAGCGTCTCCACGCGCAGCTCGGGTGCCCTGGCCGGTGAGCTCGGCATTGACGAGGTGGTGGGTGTTGGGGACTATGCGGAGGTGGTCGCCTCGGCCGCCAGGTGAACAGAGCCTCATCCCGCGTCGCGACGCGGGATGAGGCCGCGGATATCGAGCTCGGCCCCGGTGATGTGCTGCTGGTGAAGGGGTCTCGTGGCATTGGCCTGGAGCTGGTGGCCGAGGCTGTTGCCGTCCGCTCGAAAGGAGAGCAGCAGTGACGACCATCCTGCTCGCAGGGGCGTTTTCCATGGTGATCACACTGCTGGTCACCCCAGTTCATCAAGTTCCTGACGCGGCGCCAGTATGGTCAGTTCATCCGGGACGATGGTCCGCAGGAGCATCTCACGAAACAGGGGCACCCCTGACGATGGGAGGTCTGGTCATCATCGCCGCCGTCGTGATCGGCTACTTTCTGGCGCATCTGGTTTCTGTGGGTGCCGGTGACCCTGTCGGGTGTGCTGCTGGTCGGTGTGATGGCGGCCCTGGGCTTCCTCGGCTTCCTCGACGACTGGGCCAAGATCTCGAAGGAGCGCTCGCTGGGCCTCACCGCGCGGGGAAAGCTCATCGGTCAGTTCCTCATCGAGGGGCTTTCGCCGTCCTGGCCCTCAGCTTCCCCGATCAGCGTGGTCTGCGCCCGGCCTCGCAGTTCATCTCCTTCCTGAGGACATTCCCCGGCTTCAGCTGCCCTTCTTCCTGGCAGTGCTGTGGATCATCTTCCTGCTGATGGCCTGGCCGAACGCGACGAATCTCACCGACGGACTTGACGGTCTGCTGGCGGGAAGCGCCACCCTGGTCTTCGCCGCCTTCGCGCTGGTCAACATCTGGCAGTTCAATCAGTGGTGCAGGCGCGGCTCCGTCTCCGTGGCCCTGTGCTACGAGGTGCGCGACCCGTACGACCTGGCGGTTGTCGCCACCGCCCTTGCCGGGAGCCTGCTTCGGTTTCCTGTGGTGGAATGCCAGGCCCGCGAAGATCTTCATGGGAGACACCGGGTCCATGGCGATTGGGGCGGCATTGGCTGGGCTGTCCATCATGACCCGCACCGAGCTTCTGCTGGTGATCATGGGCTTCCTGTTCGTGATGGAGGCCGGGTCCGTCGCGCTTCAGGTCGGATTCTTCAAAATCACAAAGGGCAAGCGGATCTTCAAGATGTCCCCGATACATCACCATTTCGAGTTGCTCGGATGGCAGGAGATCACGGTGGTGATCCGGTTCTGGATCATTTGCGGCCTGTGTGTGGCGCTCGGCATCGGCATCTTCTACGCGGAATGGGTGGTGGGGCAGTGAACGACTTCCTGGCGACGGCCGGAAGGCTCAGCGACTGGAGTCAGGTCAGGGCTGTGGTGGCCGGTCTCGGGGTGTCGGGTTACGCTGCCGCCGACGGTCTGCTGTCCCTGGGGCCCAGGTGACTGCGCTGGATGAGTCCGAGACGCACGCCGACAAGGCCACGATCCTGGAGACCTTGGGTGCCACGGTCCGCCTGGGGAGTGGAAGCACCTCGGCTTTGCCCCCGACGCGGATCTGGTGGTCACCTCACCCGGATGGCGTCCCGATGCCCCGCTGCTGACCCAGGCGCTGGAACGCGACATTCCCGTCTGGGGTGAGGTGGAGCTGGCGTGGCGGATGCAGCAGCCGGATCGTGCGATCCCGTGGATCGGCATCACCGGCACCAACGGCAAAACCACCACAACCCAGATGGTGGAGTCCATGCTCCGGGCCGCCGGACTGCGCACCTGCGCTGTCGGCAACATCGGCCGCCCCATCGTGGAGGCGGTTCTCGACGAGGAGCCGTACGACGTGCTGGCGGTCGAGCTGTCCAGCTTCCAGCTTCACTGGGTGCACACCGTGGCCCTGCATTCGGCTGTCGTGCTGAACCTGCATGAGGATCATCTGGAGTTCTACGACGGTCCTGGCGGGTATGAGCGCTATGTTTCCGACAAGGCCCGCGTCTTTGAGCGCGTCACCCACGCCTGCGTCTACAACGTCGCGGAGCCCGAGACAGAGCGTCTCGTGGCGGAGGCAGAGGTGACGGAGGGTGCGCGTGCCATCGGCTTCACCACTGGCATACCTGCGGTCTCCATGGTGGGTGTCGTCGATGATCTGATCGTCGACCGGGCTTTCGTGTCGCAGCGGCAGACCTCGGCGCTGGAGCTATGCGAAGATCTCAGATGTTCAGCCATACGCTCCCCACAATGTCGCCAATGCCTGCGCGGCTGCTGCTCTAGTGCGGAGCCTTGGGGTGCCACCCCAGGCCGTCGCGCAGGGACTGCGGGAGCTGCGTCTGGCCGGGCATCGCATATCCCAGGTCGCGGAGGCTGACGGAGTCCGCTGGATTGATGATTCGAAGGCGACCAATCCGCACGCAGCTGACTCTGCGATGCAGGCCTTTCCGTCCTTCGTGTGGGTGGCTGGGGGCAGACGAAGGGCACCAGCTTCGACGACCTCATCGTCACCCACCGGGACCGGATGCGGGCGGCCATCGTGATCGGCGTCGACCGACAGGGTGATCGCGGATGCTTTGGCCCGACACGCACCCGATGTTCCTGTGATCCTCCTGGACAACCGGGACCATGGGGTGATGGACGAGGTCGTCGCCCGAGCAGCGGAGTTCGCCCAGCAGGGGGACGCGGTGCTGTTGAGTCCCGGGAGCGCCTCTCTCGACATGTTCTCCGGCTACGACGAGCGGGGCGAGTGCTTCGCGAGAGCAGTCCGGAGACATCAGACCACAACCAGTTAGGCGGATCACATGGCAACTGGAGCCCCCCACCAAACGCCCTTCTGGTGCCGTGGTGAGGGCTCTCGCCAGATCACCGATGGCGGATCATCACCTAGTCATCTTCTCCACGGTGATCCTCACTGCGATCGGGGCCATGATGGTGCTGTCCTCATCAGCTGTGATCGCGCTGTCCCAGGGGAATCGCCCTACTACTACCTCATCCGGCAGCTGATCTTCCTCGTCGGTGGCCTGATCCTGGTGATCCCGCCCAGCCGGATGCGACCCGAGACCCCGCTCCGGTTGGCCAATGTCGGGGTGGGTCATCGCTCTGCTCGGGCTGATTCTGGTGCAGACCCCGCTCGGCTTCACCGTCAATGGCAACAGGAACTGGATCCGGGTTGGCACCCTGTTCACCATCCAGCCCTCGGAGTTCGCCAAGCTGGCCCTGATCATCTGGGCGGCCGCGCTATTCCACAACAAGCGTGGGAAGCTCCATGAGCCCTTCCAGCTGCTGGTTCCCTTCGTGCCGGGGGATTTGTCCTGCTGGCCCTGATCCTGGCTGGACGGGACCTGGGGACGGGCCTGATCTTCGGGGCGCTCATCTTCATCCTCCTGTTCTTCGTCGGCACTCCGCTGCGGGTGCTGGTGCCCTCTCTTCTGACAGGGGTCGCTGTGGTCGTGATGCTGGTGGTCAGCTCGCCCAACCGGATGGCCCGATTTGTTGCCTTCCTCAATCCGCAGGCCAACACGGATCTCTCCTCCCAACCCGTGTCGGCGCTCTATGCGCTCGCCAGCGGAGGTTGGTGGGGGCTGGTCTGGGCGCCAGCAAGCAGAAGTGGGGAGGCCTGAAGGACGGGGCCCACACCGACTTCGTGTTTGCGGTGCTTGGTGAGGAACTCGGGTTGTTTGGGGTTCTGCTGGTGATCGGCTGCTTGCCCTGCTGGGCAGGGAGCGGTTTCAGATCGCGCTCAAATCTGACAAGCTTTTTCAATCGCATTGTGGCCGCTGGGATCACGTCGTGGTTCCTGGTGCAGGGCGTCGTGAACATCATGGTGGTCATGAACCTGCTTCCGGTGCTCGGTGTTCCGTTACCATTCATCTCGTCGGGAGGCTCCGCGCTCATGGCTAATCTGCTGGCCGTCGCCGTCTTGCTCATCTGCGCCAGGGGACACCCGCAGGCGCGAGCGTATCTCGAGAACCGGAACCGAGGACCAGGCCCCGGATGACGAGTGTGCTGGCGGCCGGGGGACTCATGACCCGCGTCGTGCTCGCCGGCGGCGGCGACCGGCCACACCTCCCCTGATTGCGACGGCGAGGGCCCTGGAGGAACTTGAACCCGGGGTGCAGATCACCTGCGTCGGGACGGCAGAAGGGACTGGGAGACACGGGTGATCCCGGAGGCCGGGCTGGACCTGAGGCTGATTCGCCCCGTCCCGATGCCCCGCAGGCCGAGCCTGGATCTGGTGAAGCTGCCCTGGAGCCTGACGCAGGCGGTGCGGGAGGCCCGAGGGGTTCTCCGGCAAGCCCAGGCGCAGGTGCTGGTCGGCTATGGCGGCTACGTTTCCATACCGGTCTGCCTGGCCGCCAACATGATGCGGATTCCCGTGCTGGTGCATGAGGCCAACCGGGTGGTGGGGATCGCGAACAAGGTGGCTGCGCGGTTCGCCACCTTCACTAGGTATACCTTCCCGGAACCAAGATCCGGGGTGGCAGGCGGATCGGGATGCCGATGAACCGCAGCATCACGCATCCCGAGCTGTCCCCAGCCGAGGCCAGAGCGCGTTTTGGGCTCGACCAGGACCGGCCCACCCTGCTGGTGAGTGGTGGCTCCCAGGGGGCCAGGGCGATCAACCAGACCCTCGTGGAGGCCGTGCCGCGAATACTGGCAGCCGGAGTTCAGGTGCTTCATGTGCTGGGCCAGAAGAACTTCACTGAGGGCCGATGTCGTGATCCAGGATGCTGGTGGGCCCGGTATGTTCCCGTCGCCTATGTCAGCGACATGGCGGAGCCTACCGATCAGCGGACCTCATGGTCGGGAGGGCAGGTGCCGGCACTGTGATGGAGACCGCAGTGTTGGGGCTTCCTGTCATCTTCATTCCTCTGCCGTGGGGCAATGGCGAGCAGGCGCGCAACGCCTCCGGGCTGGTTGCGGACGGCGCGGGCATCCTGCTCCCTGAGGCTGAGTTGACCGCGGATAAACTGGCTGAGCTGGTGATCCCGATGATCACCGATGCGGCAGGGGCTCACTCGCATGGGTGAGCTGGCCCGCCCCATTCGCCCTCCGACGCTGCCGAAGTGCTGGCCCGGGCGGCTCTGGATGTCGTTCGAGGAGAGAGTAACGTGCCCCTGCTCAACCCCATTGAGGTTCTTCCCGCCGATCACGTCGGCCCGGTCCATTTCATCGCCATTGGCGGTTCGGGAATGAGCGGCATAGCGCGCGCCTATGCGGAGCTCGGGGTCTGCGTCACCGGATCTGACCGCTCAGACTCCAAGGCTCTGCAGTCGCTGCGGCAGCGGCATCCCGTGCTATGTGGGGCATGACGCCAGCCAGCTCGGACAGGCGCAGACGGTTGTGATCTCCTCGGCGATTCGCTCAGACAATGTCGAGCTTGTCGAGGCGAAGCGTCGCGGGCTCGCGCATCTGGCATCGTTCGGCGGCGCTCGCCGCGCTGATGGTTGGGAAGCGAGGGGTCTCGGTGGCGGGATCCACGGGAAGACCACCACCACTGCGATGACGGCGGTCATGCTTGCTGAGGCAGGCCTGGACCCGAGCTACGTCATCGGAGGGTCTTTGTCCACCACGGGCGTCAGCTCCGCCATCGGCTCTGGCGAGGCCTTTCGTCGTCGAGGCGGACGAGTCCGACGGCTCCTTCCTGCAGTATCCGACCGAGATCGCGGTGATCACGAACGTGGGTGCCGATCACCCTCATCAACTGGGGCACCCCGGAGGCCCATGCCGATGGCTTCCGCGCCTTTGCCACGCGACCTGGGGTGAAATGGGTCGTGATCAACGTCGACAACCCTGGTTCCCGTGAACTCGCCGATGCCCTCGTGGGCGAGGGGCCTCAGATCATCCGGTACGGCGAGGCCGAGGACGCAGACGTGAGGATCACCGATGTGCGTGCGGAGGGCAACGGGGTGACCGCCACCCTCACCTACGGTCCGGACTCCGGACCGATCACGCTGCAGGTGCCTGGTAACCACAACCTGGCCAACGCCTCAGCCGCCTACGCTGTCGGGCGGATCTTCGGCCTCAGCCACGACAAGGCAGTGACGGCGCTCGGCCAGTTCGTCGGCACTCTGCGGCGCTTCCAGCTCATCACGGACACGGCGGGCATCCGCGTCTACGACGACTATGCGCACCATCCGACGGAGATCCGGGCCGCGCTGAGCGCAGCTCGACGGGCCACTGAGGCAGGCAATGAGCGGACCGGGCTCAAGGGGAGGCTGATCGCATGCTTCCAGCCGCATCTGGTACTCCCGCACGGCTGATTTCTATGATGAGTTCGGTGAGGTCATGACCCTCGCTGACATCGCGGTCATCAACGACGCCTGCGGCGCCCGGGAGGATCCCATCCCAGGGGTCACCGGGGAACTGGTGGTCGACGCCGCCAGGAGGCACGGCGCACGTGAGGTGGTCTACGTGGTCGACAAATACGACCTTCCTGAGGCTCTGAATGAGATCGCCAGACCTGGGGATCTCATCATCACGCTTGGCTGTGGTGACGTCACCATCGTCGGCCCCTGCTGGCTCCGCTGTTGGCCCAGCGTCCGGAGGCGCAGAGCAGGTGAACACCACCCGGGAGAGTTCGCCCGGGCGCTCGCGGCCAGGCGGAAACGGCAACGGCGGGTCCGCCTGCTGACGCTCGGCGCCGTGGCCTTCGTTTTGCTGTTGGCGGGTGTCATCACCTGGCTGTTCGGGTTCTCCTCGGTGTTCGCCGCGAGACAGGTTCGGGTGAGCGGCGTCTCGCTCTCACCGAGGAGCAGGTGATTCAGGCTGCCGCTGTGGAGGTCGGACGTCCGCTTGCGATGCTGGATCTGAGCGGAGCTAGGGAACGGGTCTCAGCCCTGGCTCCCGTGGCTGAGGTGACGGTGGAGCGTCGGTTCCCGGACACCGTCAGAGATCATCGTCAAGGAGCGAACCCTCATCCTATCTGTGGGAATGACGCCGGGAAAGTCAACTGGGTCGACACCGAAGGCGTCGTGTTCAACGAGGGAGGGAGCCGCCAGCGGTGTGGTCATGGCGCAGATTGATGCGCCCGATCAGCGACTGCTGCGCGACGTCTCCACGGTGGTGCGGGCGATTGTCCCGACATTGGGGGAGCGCATCACCTCACTCGAGCCTCGGCGTGGATCAGATTGAGATCCGTCTGATGACGGCGACACGGTGGTGTGGGGTAGCGCGGATGACTCCGGACCTGAAGGCTCAGGTTCTGGCTGTCCTGTTTCAGCCAGGAGGCCAGCGTCTCATGATGTGTCGGCTCCAGAGCCCCAACCACGCGCTGAGATGATGACCATCGGTGGTTCGGAATCGTTTAAACCCTCAAGCTGTGGTTGAGGTGATTTTCCGGCGTTGCGGCATGGACGTTGGATAGTGCGTGCAACTCCCCTAGCCTTCTGTCTCGACTACAAGGACAGGATTGGCGGTCATGGCAAGCGCATCTCAGAATTACCTGGCAGTGATCGAAAGTCGTCGGCGTCGGCGGCGGTGGCGTCAACGCCGTTAACCGGATGATCGAGGCCGGGTTGCGCGGCGTCGAGTTCATTGCAGTAAACACGGACGCCCAGGCGCTGCTCGCGAGCGACGCCGACGTCAAGCTGGATGTTGGTCGAGTGTTGACACGCGGCCTCGGAGCCGGTGCTGACCCATCGAAGGGTCGTCAGGGCTGCTGAGGACCATGCCGAAGAGATTGAGGAGGCCCTCAAAGGGGCTGACATGGTCTTCGTGACTGCAGGTGAGGGAGGCGGCACTGGCACTGGGGCTGCTCCTCATCGTGGCGAAGATCGCCCGCTCACTGGGGGCTCTGACCATTGGCGTGGTCACACGTCCCTTCTCATTCGAGGGGCGTCGCCGCGCCACCCAGGCGGACTCGGGGATTGAGTCGCTTCGTGAGGAGGTCGACACCCCTGATCGTGATCCCGAACGACAAGCTGCTGCAGATGACGGATCATCAGGTCGCCATCCTTGATGCCTTCAAGCAGGCTGATCAGGTTCTGATGCAGGGGCGTCTCCGGCATCACGGATCTCATCACTACCCCCGGTCTGATCAATCTGGACTTCGCGGATGTGAAGTCCATCATGAGCCAGGCGGGCTCCGCCCCTCATGGGCATCGGCTCCGCCCGTGGTGAGGATCGCGCGCGGGCCGCAGCCGAGATGGCCATCAGCTCGCCGCTGCTTGAGGCCAGCATTGACGGCGCACACGGTGTGCTGCTGTCTCATCGCGGGTGGCTCTGATCTGGGGCTATTCGAGGTCTCGGCCGCGGCACGAGCTGATTGAGGGAGGCCGCCCATGATGAGGGCGAACATCATCTTCGGCACGGTGATCGACGACGCCCTCGGTGACGAGGTCCGCATCACCGTGATCGCCTGCAGGCTTCGACGGAGGCCATCCTCGCGTGCGCGCCCATTCATCGACGACACTCGTGGGCTCCGGGCAGCCAACCCGCCAGTCACCACACGCCCCGCCTGTGGCTCCGCTGGGGAGGCCAGCGGCCCGGCGCCCATGACTCCCAGGCATCCGACCGTCCCGAGCCGCAGCCGCGTCCGGCCCGTGCTGAGGATGACGACCCGGATGTGCCGGACTTTATGAGTGACGGCGTGTCGGCGACGAAAGGCCCGGCAATCCCGAAACCGATCGGTACTCTCGTAGGCGAAGCGATTGCTGGGGAGGCAGGCTGTGGGAGTTCGAAACTGGCTGAATGGATGGGGCCTCGTCGAGGACGGTCGTTACAGCGATCCTCGTGATGAACTGTCCGAGGAGTATTCCGTCGAGGAATATGTTGAGCCTGAGCCCGAGCCGACGCCGGCCCCCAAGCCGCAGCGTCGCCCGCATCCCGTGCCCGTCGCCGTCGAACAGCCTCCGGCTCAGGAGCCCCGGCAGGGTGGCCGACATCAGCCGTATCGTCAACGTGCGTCCCCGCAGCTACAACGAGGCCCGTTCCATCGGCGAGAACTTCCGCGATGGCATTCCGTCATCATGAGACCTCTCTGACATGGAACGCGGTGAGGACAAGAGGCTCGTGGACTTCGCGGCAGGCCTGATCTTCGGACTGCGCGGAAACATTGAGCGCATCTCCAGCCAGGTCTTCCTCCTGTGCCCGCACAACCTCGTGGTGGGTCCCGAGGACAAGGCGCGTCTTGCGACGGGCGGGTTCTTCAACCAGAGTTGAAAAACTGTGTTGGCAATCATCTTGTACCCGCTCCTGCAGTTCTACCTGCTGGTGCTCGTTGCCCGTGTCGTCCCGTCGTCGGGTGCCCTCATCAAGCCATCATGGACCCCCGAAGGGATCGTGCTGATCTTGGTGGAGGGGGTCTACTTCCTGACAGACCCACTCCTTGAAGCTGCTTCGCACCTTCATCAAGCCGCTGCGGTTCGGGGCATAGCTCTCGACCTGGCGATGCTGGTGCTGTTCCTCCTCGTCCAGGTCCTCTTCTGGGGCGTTGCCCACCTGCGTTGACAGCCTTCTCGTCGTCCTTGCCGGTCAGCTCGCCCCAATGCCCCGAGAAAAATGCTGGGTTTCAGGGTCAGGGTGACCTCTGAAACCTGAACCTCTGCTTTCAGGTCGTTTGGACCTTCGGAAGATTAGAGTAACCTTAACGCCGTGCCCGGAGATTCTCAGGATCGGGCATAGAGGATCTCTTCAACCTGTGGGAGTAGAGATGAGCCTGACCCTGGAAGAGGTTCGCCGAGTCCGGTTCCGGATGGCGCGCCGAGGAGCCACCGGATATGAGGTGGGCGATGTCGACACCTTCATCGACAAGCTGGAAGAGTCGTTCGCTCCAGTTCGAGAACGAGCGTGACCTGCTGCGTCGTGGAGGTCGAGTCGGCCCGCAACTCGGGGATTCCATGCCTGCGGCAGAACGACGAGGCCATGGCCGCCAAAGGACAAGGAGATAGTTCTCTGCGTTTCTGAGATCGGTGACGCAGCAGCCAGATCGCCCAGCAGGCGAAACAGCCTCCTGCGCCTGTGGCCTCCCTCTGGCGTGAGTGAGCAGCGTGTCCGCAGCTGACTCAGGACAACGAGCGTCTACGTGCAGAACTAGATCAGTGCGGCGGAGTTGGACGATGCCCGCACCTCGCGTGTCAGCCACCTCGCCGGAAACGCCGAGATGCTGCAGGTCACCACTGTGAGGAGGCCACCCGGCAGTTGTCCGGCTGGTGTCACTGGCCACGGAGCAGGCCGGAGCGTCTGGTCGAGGAGGCCAGTGGAGGCCGACCGCAAGGTCGGTGAGGCCAAGCAGGAAGCATGAGATCACGGCGGATGCCCGTACCAAGGCCGAGCGGATTGAGGCTGAGGCCCATGTCAAGGCTGAGCAGGTGACCCGCGAGGCTCAGAATCGCGCTGATCGGGTTGACGGCAGGCTGACCGTCGCCGCGCCGAGCTTTTTGCGGAGCTGGAGCGCGAGCAGAGTGTGCTCACCCAGAAGGTCGCTGCGCTGCGGTGACTCGAGGCCACGTACCGCAAACAACCTGCGCGGTTACATGACCCGGCATATGGAGGCGCTTGAGCAGAGCATGCCTGAGCCGCTCGACATCCCCGAACTGGCGGAGCGTTCCCGTACACCGCGGCTTGACGCCCTGGCAGCTCAGGACCGTCGAGGCTGAACGCTCCCAGGTTGACCTGCGCCGGTGGAGGTGTAGTCTCCTTCACCGGACGAGCATCCAAACATCGAGGACAACTTATGCCAACCACGAACACGAGCCTGTGGCCGCCAGGTCCTTCCTGTCAGGAGGGAGAGGACATGGACTGCCGAGGAGGTCATGGAGCAGCGAGAGGCTCTGGTTGATGAGCTGGAGCGGCTTGAGAAGAAGGTGGCCGCCACTGACAGTGAGCTCAGCGCTCTCCTGCTGCATGGCAATGACGGGGCTGGTCGCGACTGCTGATGTCGGGTTCCTCGAATTTCAGGCGTGATCAGATATCCTCGGGCGCGCGCAACGCGCGCGAGATGGCAGCAGATCAGGTGAGCTTGCCCACCCATCTGTTCGATGAGGGCAGTACGGGCTCTGTGAGGTCTGTGGCGAGCGTCAGCAAGTGCGGAAGGCTCCAAGTCTTTCCACGTGCCACCCTGTGCGTGAGTTGTAAGCAGCGCGAGGAACGACGCTGAGCCGAGAAGCTCCCGCGCTGCTCGCCGCCGGGATGGCGCTGGTGGGGCTTGCCGTGGATCGGGTCACGAAGTGGGCTGTCCTGGAGCACCTCACGCCAGGGGAGCCGCGCAACGTCATCGGGACTTTTCTTCGTTTCACTGTGGTCTCAATCTTGGGGCGGCTTCGGGTTGGGGACACGTTCACCTTTGCGCTCAGCCTCTTCGCCATCTGCGCTTTGCTGGCGTGCATCGTGGTCGCTGCCACGGGTGTCCACTCTTCCGCAGGGGGTCACCCTGGGGCTTTTGATGGCAGGGCGTCGCCGAACCTGTATGACAGGGTGCTGCGTCCCCCTGGGCCTCTGCTCGGGCATGTCGTGGATTTTGTGCAGTTGCCGCATTTCGCCATATTCAACGTCGCGGACATGTGCATCACGACGGCGGCGGTCCTGATCCTGTTGATGGCTTTTTCGCACGCCCAAGACGGACGGGGAGGCTGGGGCATGAGCGTCTTCCTGGTGCCGGATGCTCTGGATGGTGAGCGGGTGGATGTCGCGGCGGCCCGCATCACAGGGTTCAGCCGCCCCGGATAGCCGAGCTGATTGGCGACGGGGGTGTGGTGCTGGATGGCCACCAGATAACTAGGGCATCCCAGCAGGCGAGGGCCGGCGCACTGTTGGAGCTGGTCACCGCTCCGAGACCCACTGATGTCATCCCACACCCCCAACTCGCCGACGATCTGAGGTGATCCACGAGGATCTCCGACATCATCGTGGTCGACAAAACCCGCGGGCGTGGCTGCCCATCCGAGCCTCGGCTGGCAGGGGCCGTCGGCGACGGAGCACCTCGCGGCCGCCGGGATATCCATCGCGACGCCGGGAGCGCCAGAACGGCAGGTGTGGTCTCACGCCTTGATGTTGGAACCTCCGGGCTGATGGTGCTCGCACGGTCGAGCGCCTACTCGGTTCTCAAGCAGGCTTTTCCGGGACAAGACAGTCGACAAGACCTATCTTGCCCTCGTGCAAGGCCACCCTGATCCTTTCTCTGGGACTATTGATGCATCGGACGTCATCCGGGTCACGAATGGAAGATGGCGATCATGGAGGGGGACGCGAGAGCATCACCCACTATGAGGGCTGTGGAGGCCCATCGTGCCGCCACGCTGGTTGAGGTCAGGCTGGAGACGGTCGCACACCAGATCCGGAGTCCACTTCGCGGCCATCGGTCATCCATGCTGCGGGGATCCGCTGTACGGCTCCGGACCCGGTGCTGGCGAGGCGGCTGTGGACTGGAACGCCAGTGGCTTCACGCCCATCGTCTTGGCTTCCAGCATCCCGTGCGGGGTGAATACGTTGAATTCGAGTCAACGCCTTCCCAAGACCTGCAGAATGCACTGCACGTCGTGCGCTCAGAATAGGACTGTACGGTAGGCTGACACCGTGCGTAGAGCTAAGATCGTCTGTACTCTGGGTCCGTCTGCGAACACGGTGGACCGTCTTGTCGAACTCATCAATGCTGGCATGAATGTCGCACGGCTCAACATGAGCCACGGCGACTATGAGGGAGCATGAGGGCCGCTTTGAACGCCGTTCGGGAGGCCGCTCGCGTCACGGGGCGCACCGTCGGGGTTCTTGCCGACCTGCAGGGGCCCAAGATCCGGCTGGGCAAGTTTGCTGACAACCAGAAGTACTTTCTCGACCGCGGGGACCGCTTCACCATCACCATTGAGGATGTCCCAGGTACGCGGGAGCGTTGCTCGACGACTTTCAAGGGTCTGCCCGGCGATGTCAAGCCCGGTGATCAGATCCCCATTGATGATGGCAAGGTGGGGGCTGAGGGCACTGGAGGTGACTCGACTGAGGTTCTCTGCGAGACGGTCGTTCCCGGATACGTCTCGAACAACAAGGATCAATCTGCCTGGTGTGGCCGTGTCGGTGCCCGCCACGAGCGACAAGGACGAGCGTGATCTGCGCTGGCGCTGTCCGCGGACATCGACATGATTGCCCTGTCGTTCGTCCGCAGTGGCGACGACATCAAGCGCGTCCACGAGATCATGGATGAGGAGGGGCGCCGGGTCCCGGTGATCGCGAAGCTGGAGAAGCCTCAGGCGATCGCGAATCTTCAGGACATCATTGATGCCTTCTGACGCCTTCGAGGTCGCCCGGGAGGGCGATCTCGGGGTCGAGTTGCCCCTCGAAGAGGTGCCGCTGGTTCAGGAAGAAGATCATCCGAGCTGCCCGCGTTTCAAGCGAAACCCGTGATCGTGGCCACTCAGATGCTGAGTCCATGAGATCTCCTCGCCGCGTCCGACGCGCGCCGGAGGCCTCTGATGTCGCGAATGCCGTCCTCGACGGCGCTGATGCGTGATGCTGTCGGGGAGACCTCTGTCGGGGACTTTCCCCGTCGAGACGGTTCAGACGATGGCCCGCATCGTGGAGAACACCGAACGTGAGGGGCACGCGAGATCCACATCATCGACTGGGACCCGCACACCACCGGTGGCGTGCTGGCGAAAGCCGCAGTCGAGGTCACCACGCGTCGGTGCGCGCCACCTAGTGGCTCTTCACCAGTCCGGTGACACCGCGCGCCGGCTCTCCAGGTTGCGGCCAGTCCATCCCGTTGCTGGTCTTCACCCCTGAGCAGACCACGCAGCAGACGATGACGCTCACCTGGGTGTGGAGGCGCATATCACCCCGAATTTCGCGGAGCAGGAGCAGATGGTCGAGTCCGTGGATGCCTTCCTCCGGGACCGTGGCATGATCGAGGTCGGGAGCGCATCGTCATCCTGTCGGGCTCACTGATGGTGTGCCCGGCAAGACGAACAACCTGCGCGTCCACAGGTCAAGGCAAAGGGCGAGATCGACGTCGAGCGCTGAACGAAACAGACGGGCCAGCCATACGGTTGGCCCCGTCTGTTTCTTTTGCCTCGAAGGCATTTCCAGAATGCCGTTGGTGCCCGGAGGATTCGAACTAAGGTCTGATGACCAGCCGGGCTTGAGCCGACCGCGTATACCGTTCCGCCACCCGGGCAACGCCAAATAGCCATGCCACATGCGCGCACTTTTCGCCTCCGGCCTGGTGACGCGCTAGAATGATGGCTGAATCCATAGCTTGGCTGACCTATTTGGTCCACTCGAAGGGAATGGAGCTAAAGCATGGTCCAGCAGCCTACAGAGGTAGCTTGTTGCCGAGGACGAGGCCTCATCCGGCCTCGACCTCGTGGAACTGTTGACCGACGAGGGCTTTGAAGTGATCGGACAGGCCGCAGACGGCAACGAGGCAGTGAAGCTCGCCCGCGAACTGGAACCCGACGTGATCATCATGGACATCAAGATGCCTGGGATGGACGGGATTACAGCAGCCGAGGCTCTCGGTGAGGAGCGCATCGCCCCCATCGTGATGCTGACGGCGTTCAGCCAGCGTGATCTGGTGGAGCGGGCCCGCGATGCCGGCGTCATGGGCTACCCGTGAAGCCGTTCGACTCCACCGCCGAGGTGGTGCCCACCATTGAGATGGCCATCGCCCGGTTCGCTGAGATGAAGGCCATCGAGGAAGAGCTGGCGAATCTGGAGGATCGCTTCGAATCGCGCAAGATCATTGATCAGGCCAAGGGAATGCTGCAGGAGGGGCTCGGGCTGACGGAGCCGGAAGCCTTCCGGTGGATCCAGAAGACGGCCATGGATCTGCGCAAGTCCATGCGGGAGGTCGCCGAGGGGGTTATTTCCCACAAGCGGAAGAAGGTCTAGGGCGGCACGGAGTTGGCAGGTGAGGCGCCCCACCGCTGAGACGCGCCCGCGTTCGTCGTTCACCGTCACCTCATAGACCGCCGTTCCGGTGCCGAGACGGACCGCCCTGGCCCTTCCCGTGACGATCCCCGAGCTGACGGGACGCAGATGGGTGACGTTCAGGTCGACGCCGACAGCGATCCTCTCGGGTTGCGCATAAGCCCATGCTGCGAGTGAGGCCAGCCCCTCGACGAGGGCGGCGGTGGCACCCCCATGCAGATACCCAGCGGGCTGAGTGTTGCCCGCCACGGGCATGGAGCCCACCGCCGACTCCGGGCTGACCTCCTTGATCTCGATGCCGAGGCGCCGGTGGAGGGGGCTGTGGGGAATGGCTCCGGTCATGGCGGCCAGTCTCGCACAGTAGATTGGGGGCGTGAATCGCCTGCTGCTCATTGACGGACACTCCATGGCCTACCGGGCCTTCTTCGCTTTGCCTGTGGAGAACTTCCAGACCTCCACGGGACAGCACACCAACGCCGTCCACGGATTCACCTCCATGCTGATTGGCCTGCTGTCCCAGGAGAGGCCCAGCCACATTGCCGTGGCCTTTGACGCTGGTCGGGAGTCGTTCCGCAACGAGTCCTATCCCGACTACAAGGCCAACCGAAGTGCCTCACCTCAAGAGTTCAAGGGGCAGGTGGAGCTCATCAAGGAGCTGCTGGATGGTCTGCGGATCGCGCATGTCGAACTGCCCGGATACGAGGCCGACGACATCATCGCGACCCTCGCCACCCGGGCAGAGGCAGACGGATACGAGGTGCTGATCTCGACGGGGGACCGAGACGCCTTACAGCTGGTCACCGACCGCACCACCGTCCTCTACCGCAAGGGCGTTAGCGAGCTGGTCCGCATGACCCCGGCTGTCGTCGAGGAGAAGTACCTGGTGCCGCCACAGCGGTATCCGGAGCTTGCGGCCCTGGTGGGTGAGACGAGCGACAACCTGCCGGGGGTGCCGGGAGTGGGTCCCAAGACCGCCGCCAAGTGGATCAGGACTCACGACGGCCTGGAGAACATCATCGAACGGGCCGAGCAGGTGCCGGGAAAGGCCGGTGAGTCGCTGCGGGTGCATCTTGAGGACGCCCGGCGGAACCGCCGGCTCAACCACCTGCTGCGGGATCTGAGGCTCCGCTGACACCTGCTGAGGTTGAGTGCCGTCCATGGATCGCGCCGCCATAACGCAGCTGTTCGCAGCTTTGGAGTTCCGCAGCATGAGAGATCGTCTCGCCGCGCTGTACGACAATGGCGATGAGGACGAGACCCCCGGACCCGAGACCGGGGCCTTCCAGGTGACCGGGGCCCCACTCGAGGCAGGAGCGGTGGCAGGCTGGCTCGCCGACCATGGAGGGATGAGGTGGCGCTCGCCTTCGTCGGTGACTGGGGCTCTGGGACAGGTGATCTCGGGGGATCATTCGCGGCGGCGACCACCGAGGCCTTCGTGACTGCGGACCCTGTCGCCTGCCGATGAGCAGGCCCCGATGGAGTGGTTGGCTGATCCCACACGCCCCAAGGCCGTGCATCGCGGCAAAGGGCCGCTGCTGGCGGTCTCGGGCGCGCGGCTGGGAGCTGGCGGGCATCAGCTTCGATGTCGCGCTCGCCGCCTCACTTGTTGCGCCCGGATGTCCGAGGGCAGGAACCGGCGATCTGACGCAGCGCCATCTCGGCAGGGAGCTCACCGCAGACCCGGTGAGGCCTCCCAGGAGTCCCTGTTCGACCTGGATGAGGGCGCGACCGCGCATTCCGCGATGCTGAATGCCCGTGCCATCGCCGAGCTGACCCAGGTGCTCAGGCGGGAGATGGAGGGACAGCCTGCCGCGGAGCTGCTCAGGGACATCGAACTGCCGTTGCAGCGAACCCTCGCCCGCTGTGAGCGGGTGGGCATTGCAGTGGACCGCAGCGTTCTTGAACAGCTCCGTGCCGAGTTCGACTCCGCTGTGGTGGCGGCTCAGCAGGCGGCATGGGAGGTGCTGGGGCACGAGGTGAACCTGGGATCACCGAAGCAGCTGCAGGCGGTGCTGTTCGATGAGTTGGGCATGCCGAAGACCCGACGCACCAAATCGGGATATACACCACCGACGCAGAGGCTCTGGAGGGGCTTTTCGAGCGCACCCAGCACCCGTTCCTGGAGCACCTCCTGGCCCACCGGGACCGCATCCGGCTACGGCAGACCGTCGACGGGCTGCTGAATGCCATCCAGGATGACGGGCGCATACACACCACCTATGCGCAGACCATTGCTGCCACGGGGCGGCTGTCCTCGACGGACCCGAACTTGCAGAACATCCCATCCGCACCGAACTTGGACGGCGGATTCGCAGCGCCTTCGTGGCCGGGCCCGGGGGCGGAGTCCCTCATGAGCGCCGACTACTCCCAGATCGAGATGCGACTGATGGCCCACGCAAGTGTGACGCGAACCCTCATAGCGGCCTTTCACATCCGCGTGATTTTTCACGCAGAGATGGCCTCGACGGTGTTTGGGGTCGCCCCCGACCAGGTGACCGGCGAGATGCGCGCCCGGATCAAGGCCATGAACTACGGCTTGGCCTATGGGCTCAGTGCCTACGGGCTGAGCGCCCAGCTGGGCATCTCGGCTGTCGAGGCGAAGACCTTGATGGATGATTACTTCTCTCGGGTGGGGGGAGTGCAGCGCCACCTGGCTGAGGTCGTCGCCCAAGCGCGCCGTGACGGCTATACCTCAACTCTGCTGGGACGTCGCCGCCATCTGCCCGACTTGAACTCCAGCAACCGGCAGCGCCGGGAAATGGCGGAGCGTGCTGCGCTCAACTCGCCCATCCAGGGTTCTGCCGCCGATGTCATCAAGGCTGCGATGCTCGGGGTGGAGCGGGCGTTGGATGAGGCCGGGCTGCGCAGCCGCACGCCCTTCAGGTGCACGATGAGCTCATCCTTGAGGTCTTCCCTGGGGAGAGGGCGGCGGTCGAGGCGCTGGTGCAAGCGAGAAAAATGGGCACCGCCATGGAATTGGCGGTGCCCTTGGAGGTCTCGGTGGGAGTCGGCGACTCAGTGGTACATCTGCCGCCCACTGAGCTGGCTGCCCCAGCTCAGTGGGCGCGTGGTTCACGCCGTCACAGGCTTGAACTTGAAGAAGATCCGTGAAGCCCAGATCTCGGTCTCCGGCTTGAAATCCCAGCAGATGATGATGGCCAGCGCCGGATCGCCCTCGTAGCGGACCATGACATCGGATTCTGGATCGTAGTCGGACTCCATCACCTTCTCGGTGCTGTCAAACTGGTAGCAGGCGACTTGACCCTCGGCGCTGTAGAGCTTGAGGACGTCACCCTGCGAGAGCTGCGGACCGTCATCGGTGTAGAGCTGATTGCCCACGGCCCGCCATTGCGGTAGGTGTGGATGGACAGCACCACCCTGGCCGCTATCTGAGGCGGCTGCGGGACCCTGGCTCCACCAGGCGGCGGTCTTCGGCTGATCCAGTGGCGGAGCCTCAATGAAGCCCTCGGAGTCTGTGGTTCCCGGAGATGACGTCTGCCCTCGACGCCGATCTTCTCAATGGAATAGCGCACCGGGATGAAACCAGCCGGCGTCAGTGGGGAGCAAGAGCCATCTCCGGAGGGAGATGCGCTCTCGGCAGAGGGCGCCGCCTCCGAGCTGACGCTGGGGGGTGGCGGCGGGGGTCGAGGCTGCGTCCTGACGGTCCTTCGGGCTGAGCAGCCACCACGCGGTCAAGGCGGCGACCAGGATGATGGCGACAGCGGCGATGACGATCTGGACCTTGCGGGTTTTCAAGGCTTCGGCGAAATTCACGGGAAACAGGGTAATCGTTGAGGGCAGTCACGTCCAACCAGCACCATGGTTTTTGATGATCTTCCAGGCGTGGTTTGCCCTGGGGAAAGCCTCGTGATTCAGGGAATCCCATGATGAGTGCGGTGTTGAGGCGTGTGGCGCACGAAAAACTGCCATGGTGAGGTGGGGGAGAGCGTTGACGACGATCAATGCGGCGTGACGGGCAGGGGTTCGTGAGTCGGCTGAACCCGATGACGGGTTTCCCCATTCCTGACTCGCGGATCGAAAGCCGAACTTGTGGTCTGCGCGTGGGTGGCGTCTCAGCGAATCCCCGTCGACGCCTCTCGCACTTGCAGGACCTCTTGGCAAGCAGATAGGTTGCATTGCACTGTGGTCTGCCTGCCCTCGGACGGAGCAGGGCCGGCGCGTTCCACCCTCGGGTCTCGTACCTGAACGCGGGACAAGGCACAGAGCTGAACCCAAATGCGAAAGCCCTACTACATGCCTCCTCCACTGAGGCCTCGGCCGTCACGGTCGACGATTTCGGTACTCGAAGCCTTCATGGCGGCCGTTGACGCCACCATCAAATATTTCAACGACGGCGACATCGTCTCAGGCACCGTCGTCAAAGTCGATCGGGATGAGGTCCTGCTCGACATCGGTTATAAGACCGAGGGCGTCATCCTCCAAGGAACTGTCCATCAAGCACGATGTCGACCCCTTCGAGGTCGTCAAGGTCGGCGACGAGATCGAGGCTCTCGTCCAGCAGAAGGAGGACAAAGAGGGTCGCCTGATCCTGTCCAAGAAACGCGCCCAGTACGAGCGCGCCTGGGGCACGATCGAGAAGATCAAGGAAGAGGACGGCGTCGTCTCCGGCTCTGTCATCGAGGTGGTCAAGGGTGGCCTCATCGTCGACATCGGCCTGCGTGGCTTCCTGCCTGCCTCCCTGGTCGAGATGCGCCGGGTGCGCGACCTTCAGCCCTACGTCGGGATGGAGCTGGAGGCCAAGATCATCGAGCTGGACAAGAACCGCAACAACGTGGTGCTGTCCCGTCGCGCCTGGCTGGAGCAGACCCAGTCCGAGGTCCGCCAGACCTTCCTCAACCAGCTGCAGAAGGGCCAGATCCGCAAGGGCGTGGTCTCCTCCATCGTCAACTTCGGCGCCTTCGTCGACCTCGGTGGCGTGGACGGCTTGGCGCACGTCTCCGAGCTGTCGGAAGCGACATCGATCACCCGAACGAGGTCGTCGAGGTCGGCACCCCCGTCACCGTCGAGGTGCTGGAGGTGGACATGGACCGCGAGCGCGTCTCCCTGTCCCTGAAGGCCACGCAGGAGGATCCGTGGCAGACCTTCGCCCGCCTGCACCAGATCGGCCAGATCGTGCCCGGCAAGGTCACCAAGCTGGTGCCGTTCGGTGCGTTCGTGCGCGTCGGCGACGGCATTGAGGGTCCTGTCCACGTCTCCGAGCTGGCAGAGCGCCACGTGGAGATCCCGGAGCAGGTCGTCACCGTCGGGGACGACGCCATGGTCAGGTCATCGACATCGACTTGGAGCGTCGCCGGGTCTCGCTGTCGCTGAAGCAGGCGAACGAGGGCGTTGACGTGGCGGCCGATGAGTTCGATGCCTCCCTCTACGGCATGGCCGACAGCTACGACGAGCAGGGCAACTACATCTACCCCGAGGGCTTCGATCCGGAGACCAACGAGTGGAAGCCTGGCTACGAGGAGCAGCAGGCTGCCTGGGAGCAGCAGTACGCCGAGCCCAGGCCCGGCTGGGAGGCGCATGACGTCAGGGTGGCCGAGGCCGCCGAGGCCGAGCGCCAGGTTGCCACAAACGCTGGCACCGGCTACGCCTCAACAGCGGAGCCCAACGAGGGTCTCGCTGGCCTCTGATGAGGCGCTGCAGGCTTCGCGAGAAGCTGACCGGCGGCAACTGATCGCTGACGATGGCTCTGGGCTCCCGGTGGGGAGGGCCCAGAGCCATGCGGTGTGTGGTGGCGCAGCTCAGCCGGATCCACTGACAAGGCCTCCGGCTCAGCGCGGATCCTGGACGCGGGTAGCATGTCCGACAACCGTGTGAGCGCGAGCTCTCAGCGCTCCACCCTGATCTCGAGGGAGCCGAGCTGCCATGGCTGTCAATCTCATCGCCAAGTTCGAATGCCGTGATGGGGCCCGGGAACCTGTGGCCGCATTGATCGGCGCTCACGCTGAGCACGTCATCACATCCCCCGGAACCCAGCGCTTCGAGGTCTACACGGAGCGGGACAATCCGAACCAGTTTGTGATCATTGAGCAGTACAGGGATGAAGAGGCCTTCCAGGGTCACCTGGCTGATCCCGAGAACGCCGTCTTCAACGACAGGCTGGGTCCGCTCATCGCCGGTGACGCCTCCGAGCTGACCTTTCTGCAGACGCCGTAGGGGATTTCAGGGTGCGCATCGGATTGACGGGGAATCGCATCCGGAAGACGACAGTCGCCCGGGAGCTGGAGCGCCTGGGAGCCGTGATCGTGGACTCGGATGTCCTGGCCCGACAGGCGGTCGCCCCGGGAAGCCCGGGACTGGCGGCAGTCGTGAAGCGTTTCGGCCACGGTGTCCTGGCAGCCGACGGCAGCATGGACCGGGCAGCTGTTGGAAGGATTATCTTTGGGGACGCGACGGCACGCGCAGATCTGAATGCGATCATCCATCCAGTGGTGCGAGCCTTGGCGACACAAGCCGAGGTTGCCGCGCCTAAGGGCTCTGTCGTCATCCACGTCATCCCGCTGCTCGTTGAGACCGGGCAGCAGGGGCGGTTCGACGTCGTTGTTGTCGTGGACCTGCTGCCTTCGGAGCAGCTCACCCGCCTGATGCGTCGCGACGGCCTCTCACACGTCGAGGCGCAACAACGCATAGCCGCCCAGGCCAGCCGCGAGGATCGGCTGCGAGCGGCCACGCATGTGATCGACGCCTCCCGTCCCCTCCCCGAGATGCTGCATCAGGTGCATGAGCTGTGGAGTTGTCTCAGTGATGCACACGGGACTTCTGGTCGATCCAGGAAAGACCCATCGCCGACAGGATGAAGGCCATGTGGATCAACGCCTGCATCAGCAGCAGCCACGTGGCTGAGGCGCCCATCGAGTCGTAGTAGCCCTTGGCCTCCACGAAGGTCTTCAGCAGATGCACGGAGGAGATGCTGATGATGGCCATCGCCAGCTTCACCTTCAACACGTTGCTGTTGACGTGGCTGAGCCATTCGGGCTGATCGGGATGGTCATCCAGGTTCACGCGCGAGACGAACGTCTCGTATCCCCCCGACGATGACCATGATGAGCAGGTTCGCCACCATCACCACATCCACGAGGCCCAGAACCATGAGCATCATGTCGGACTCATCCAGGGTGGAGATGTGGCTGCCCATATGCCACAGCTCCCCGCATGAACGTGTACACGTACAGCAGCTGCGCTGCGACCAGCCCCAGATAGAGCGGCGCCTGCAGCCAGCGGGAGAGAGAACAGCAGGGCAGCCAGGGTGCTTCCCTAAAGCCGCCCTGGGGCTTCGTAGATTTCTCGGACACGGCATCCTCTCGGTGAGTGAACCGACAGGATACCGGTGCGGCCGGCGATCTCGTCTGAACCCACCCTGCTATTTGTTGGCCCTCGACCATCTGCCGCAGTTCCTTCTTCAGGTCGTGGCGATCCGTCGCGGAGCCTCGGGCGGCCTGCTCAAAGTGCAACTCGGCTGCCGCCTGGCGCATCTGAGCCGCCAGGTCCTCAATCAGGTTCGCCAACTCCTGTTGGGGAAGGTCCTGGCCTTGAGGCCCTCGCTCGCGCCGTTCGTCGAGCAGTGCCTCGGTGTCGGCGTCCTCGGTTGAGCATGTCGGCGATGTCCGCGATCCGCTTTCTCAGCGGCTGGGGGTCGATGCCATGCTCGGTGTTGTAGGCAATCTGCTTGGCCCGTCGACGATTGGTCTCGTCGATGGCTGCTGACATGGACGGGGTGATCTTGTCGGCGTACATGTGGACCTGGCCCTGCCACGTTTCGCCGCCCGACCGATGGTCTGATGAGGGAACGCTCGAACGGAGGAACCCTCCCTGTCGGCATCCAGGATCGCGACGAGGGACACCTCAGGCAGGTCGAGTCCCTTCACGCAGCAGGTTGATGCCGACGAGGACGCCGTAGTCACCCAGCCTGAGCTCCCGGAGCAGCTCGACACGCTTCAGGGGTGTCGATGTCCGAGTGCAGGTACCGGGTGCGGATGCCGGCGGCCATCAGGTAGTCGGTGAGATCCTCGGCCATCTTCTTCGTCAACGTGGTCACCAGCACGCGCTCGTCACGTTCAGCTCGGCTGCGGATCTCACCCTATCAGGTCGTCGATCTGGCCCTGGTGGGTTTTGAGCACGATCTCCGGATCCACCAGGCCCGTGGGGCGGATGATCTGTTCCACGAAACCGTCGCTGCGTTCCACCTCATAGGGTCCTGGGGTGGCTGACAGGTATACGGTCTGCCCGATGCGGTCGCAGAACTCGTCGAACTTCAGCGGACGGTTGTCGAGTGCGCTGGGCAGCCGGAAGCTATGCTCGACGAGGGTGCGTTTGCGGGAGGCATCACCCTCGTACATGGCGCCGATCTGGGGATCGTGACGTGGACTCATCCACGACCAGGAGGAAGTCCTCCGGGAAGTAGTCCAGGAGGCAGGCCGGGGCGGAGCCGGGAGCTCTCCCGTCGATGTGCCGTGAGTAGTTCTCGATCCCGGAGCAGGTTCCGATCTGACGCATCATCTCGATGTCGTAGCTGGTGCGCATCCGCAGCCGTTGCGCCTCAATAGCTTGTTCTGGGACTCCAGGTCCTGCAGGCGGGTTGCCAACTCAGCCTCAATGCCCGTGATTGCCCGCTCCATGCGTTCGGGGCCAGCGGAGTAGTGGGTGGCGGGAAGACGTAGATCTCCTGCTCGTTGTGGAGCACCTCGCCGGTCAGCGGCACGAGCGTGGAGATGCGCTCAATCTCATCGCCGAAGAACTCGACCCGGATGGCGTTCTCCCTCATACATGGGAAGATCTCCAAGGTGTCGCCGCGCACCCGGAAGGTGCCTCGCTCATTGCTCATGTCGTTGCGGTTGTACTGGATGTCGACCAGGTGCCGCAGCAGAGCGGAGCGCTCATATTCCTCGCCGACCCGCAGGGTCAGGCGCTGCTCCAGGTACTCCTGCGGCGTGCCGAGCCCATAGATAGCTGACACGGTGGCCACCACGACGCAGTCGCGGCGAGTCAGCAGCGAACTGGTGGCTGAGTGCCGGAGCCGCTCAACCTCCTCGTTGAGGGAGGAGTCCTTCTCAATGTAGGTGTCCGTCTGCGGTACGTAGGCCTCTGGTTGATAGTAGTCATAGTACGAGACGAAGTACTCGACGGCGTTGTCCGGGAAGAACTGTCGCAGCTCAGTGGCGAACTGGGCGGCCAGAGTCTTGTTGGGCTGCAGCACCAGGACCGGGCGCTGCAACCGCTCGGCCAGCCAGGCCACCGTCGCGGTCTTTCCGGTGCCGGTGGCGCCAAGGAGCACAACGTCCTGCTCGCCGCCGCGGATGCGTCGCTCCAACTCAGCTATCGCGGTCGGCTGATCCCCAGAGGGGGCGAAGTCCGCCTGGACACGCAGCGGTGCCACTTGGCGCTGGATCTCATCAATTGGTCTCATGCCGAAGTCATCGTGACGTGAGCCTGGAAGATCCGAGAGAGTCAGTTCTGAACAGAGCAGTACGTGCGCGGCGGTGTGGAGACGACGTACATGTTCTCACCCTGCGCGCAGGTTGCATTCGCTTCCTCCACTCGTTTGGTGATTCTGTAGCGCTGCCGGCGCAACTGGGGGTCAATCGTGACTGGTCGACAACCGTGGTGCCTTCGATGTAGCAAACATCCGCGAAGAAGTTCGGAATTAGGCAGAGAGTCTGGTCACCTTCCCGCCTCGACAGCTGATACCACGCTGCCTCGTCAGGGCATTTGGAATGGTCTTGAACATGCAGACTGATTTCCAGGAGTACCTGGATTTCGTTGCCGAAACCACGGCTTCGTGGATGGGTGCTTTGTCTGAGCCGGTGATGACCAGGCAGTTGCCGATGGCCAAGGCTGGGTCCTCCGTGGGGGCGACGAGGTGGTTCTGGTGGGTGTTGGGCTGTTGGAGGAGGCGTTTTTGGTGGGTGTTGGGCTGTTGGGGGTGGTGCTTTGTGCTTTCCACAGGCTGTGGGTTGCTTGACAGGCGCTGCAGCAGGAAGAAACTGCCGACTGCGATCACCAGCACCGCTGCGACGATGGTGATGATCTGGCCTGCTCCCATGCCTTTTTCGGTGGGGTAGCCTGTGGTGGGTAGTACGGCTGCTGTGGCGGGTACTGCTGTGCCCCTGTATGGTTGCTGTGGGATTGCATGGCGGCTGCCCACCCTGCCCCTGAATCCCGTAAGGCTGCCCAGCAGCCGGGCCTTGCGGCTGGCCTTGGGTGTACGGGGTTGTGCGGTTGCCCGCCGTGTGGATTCTGCGGCTGGCCCTGGGGACTGTATGGCTGATACGGAGGCTGAGTCATAGTTGTAATCCTTCCCAGTCGATTTTAGAGCACCACTCAGTTCGGGGCCATGGCCGGCTGCCGCACTGAGACGGCCTGGGAATGCCTGCCCCAGAGTAGGGAAACCCGGCCGCGGAGGGGAAGCTCCCGGCCGGGTCCGTACCCACCTGGTCGTGGGATGAGTCACCTGATGGTGCTGCAGCAGGTGCGAGGTGGGGTGGTCGTGGAGAGCTGCTGCTCGTTCGCGGCGCAGGTGGCGTCGCTCTGCTCGACGCGCTGGGTCACCTTGAAGTTGCCTGTGGTGCACTCCGCCAGCTGGAAGTCATTGACCTTGTCGTTCTTGTCAACGGTGTAGCAGGTGTCCTGGTGCAGGTTCGGCGCGAGGCATGCCACCTTCACGGTGGAGCCGCCGCGTCGGGATGTCCTCGTGATTGTGTAGGAGGAGGTGTCCTCTGGGCACTGTGAGGCGCTGTTGACAACCTGGACAACCTCGTAGGTGAACTGGGACGTGTCCGAGCACTCCACCTCCTTGTGCTCGACCTTGTCTGCCGATTCGCCGGAAAGCGCAATGCACTTCCCGACCTGCAGAGCCTGATCCTGGGCGAAGTGGCTGTATAGCATCCAGCCGCCGCAGCCAATCACGACCGCACCCAGCACGGTGCTGACGATCTGCTTGACGCCGGCTTTCTTTTTCGGGGCAGGTGCCTGCTGGGCCATGTACTGCTGCTGTGCCATGTACTGTTGCTGAGCGGCCTGCTGCTGGTATTGGGACGGGCCAAACGGCTGGTTGGGAGGGGCTGAGTCATCACTTTCCTTCTGTCAGAGCGCCCTGATGGTAGCGGGACAACTGCCGGCTCGCACAATCAAACCATGGGAAGGGTTCACCGGGTATCTCGCGGGCTGCTGATGGAAGGGATCAGCGCTGACTGGAGAACACCAGGGCGTCCGTCCTCACGTCTCTGGCCAGCCAGGCCAGCAGATGCGCCGCGGGGCCTTCCACAGTCTCCCTGTCTGCTGGGAATCGCCAGCGACGGAATCGGTCCCTCAGCCGCGATCAGCTCCGTGGTTCCGTGACGGCGAGGGAGACGTCCCGCCTCAAAAAGCCAGCAGCGGCATCGCGATCTGTGGGTCAATCTCCAGATTCGGCTCGTCGGGGTCGAGGTCGAAGGTGTGAAGGACGAGCTCCTCAACCGGATGAGTGGCAACTCTGCCAGGGCCACCGTCAGGCTGGGACAGAGATGGACGATGCCCTGACGATCAGCCATCTGCGCCAGAAGGCCGTCAAGCTCGCCCGCTGAGGTGTCCAGTTCAATCTGCAGCCGCAGCCCATCGGACAACGCCAGCAGCTCACACTGCTTGCCGAGGCTGGTGTCGTAAGGGCCGGGGGAAAGCCCTCGATCACATTGCGGCAGAGACCCGACAGGGCTCGCGCGCCTTTGACGAGATGAGCGGCGATGTGGCTGTGGGTCCAGCCGGTGAGCCTCGTGGGCGCTGCCCAGTCTTCGGGGAGTAGGTGATGGTGCGGCCCAGCAGGCTATGGGTGTGGTCTCGCACGGCGTGCATGATTGCCTCAGGACAAGGATGTGAGGCATCGGGTGGAGTGCTCGCCATGCCGCCAACCTACCAGGAGTGTTTCCGCTTCTGGAGTGGGTGGGGAAACTGCTGGGCTGGTGTGGTGTCGTTGTGTCCGTTTTTGTCAGTCAAGCGGCATAGCATAAGGAGCCGTGACTGCTCGACCCACACAGCGGGGCCTGCTTGTGCGTGGTGCCCGTGTTCACAACTTGAAGGACGTGTCCCTGGACCTGCCGAGGGACTCGCTGATCGTCTTCACCGGGTTGAGCGGCTCGGGAAAGTCGTCGCTGGCCTTCGACACCATCTTCGCGGAGGGACAGCGTCGGTACGTGGAGTCGCTGTCCGCCTATGCGCGCCAGTTTCTGGGGCAGATGGACAAGCCAGACTGCGACTTCATTGAGGGGCTCTCGCCCGCGGTGTCCATTGATCAGAAGTCCACCTCCCGCAACCCCCGCTCCACAGTCGGGACGATTACCGAGGTGTATGACTACCTGCGTCTCCTGTTCGCTCGCATCGGCATTCCCGCACTGCCCCGAAATGCGGCGCAGCCATCGGCAGACAGACCCCGCAGCAGATCGTCGACCGGCTGCTTGCTATGCCCGGGAGGGCACCAGATTTCAGGTGCTGGCGCCGATCGTGCGGGGACGCAGGGGCGAGAGTTCCAGGAGACTTTTTCGGCAACTGGTGACCGACGGCTATGCCTCGCGTGCGCGTCGACGGGCAGACCCACGCCCTGACCGAGGTGCCTGCCCTCGACAAGAAACGCAAACACGATGTCGATGTCGTGGTGGATCGCGTCGTGGTGAAACCCTCAGCCAAACAACGCATCACCGAGTCTGTGGAGGCCGCTCTGCAGCTTGCCCATGGGGTGGTGGGCGTTGATTTCGTGGACCTGCCAGCCGGTGATCCTGAGCGCGAAAAACGGTTCTCCGAGAAGCTCGGCTGCCCCAATGAGCACGATGTGGCCATTGATGAGCTGGAGCCCAGGCAGTTCTCCTTCAACGGGCCCTGGGGGCCTGCCCGGAGTGCTCCGGGCTCGGCACCATGCTGGAGCCCGATCCCGAGCTTCTGATCCCAGATGAGGGCCTCAGCCTGGCCGACGGAGCCATCGCCCCCTGGAACACTCCGCACCTCAAGGGACACTTCGAGCATGTGCTGGAGGCCTTGTCCGTGGAATACGGCTTTGACATGCGCACGCCCTGGCGGGCCTTGGCCGCAAGGCACCGCAAGCTGCTGCTGAACGGCGTGCCCGGTGCTGTGACCGTCTCCTTCCGCAACCGCTTCGGGAGGGTCAGGTCGTTCTCACAGAAATATGAGGGGCTCGTGCCGTTCATCCGGCGTCGCCACGCCGAGGCCGAGACCGACTCGGGACGAGAACGGTGGGGCGGATACATGCGGGAGATCCACTGCCACACCTGCGGTGGTACCCGGCTGCGTCCCGAGACGTTGGGGGTCACCGTCGCGGGCAAGAACATCGCGGAGGTGGCTGACCTGTCCATCGGGGAGGCCTTCCAGTACCTGGACGCCCTGTCTCTCAACGAGAGGGAGGCGCGGATCGCGGAACGGGTGGTCAAAGAGATTCGGGAGCGGCTGAGGTTCCTGCTGGATGTCGGACTGACTACCTCACCCTGTCCCGCGCCGCTGGGTCACTGTCAGGCGGTGAGGCACAGCGCATCCGCCTAGCGACGCAGATCGGCTCGGGTCCCAGTGGGTGTCCTGTATGTGCTGGACGAACCCAGCATCGGGTTGCACCAGCGTGACAACCTGCGGCTCATCGACACCCTCATCCGGCTGCGGGACCTCGGCAACACGCTGATCGTCGTCGAACACGACGAGGACACCGTCCGTGCCGCCGACTGGGTGGTGGACATCGGCCCCGGAGCCGGGGAATGGGGCGGGAGGTCGTCTTCGCCGGGCCGGTGGAGGAACCACTGGCCAGTGAGCAGTCCATCACCGGCCGCTACCTCCGGCAAGCTCGCCATCGAGACTCCCACCATGCGGCGGCCGGGCAACGGCAAGGCGGTGACGGTGGTGGGGGCATCTGAGAACAACCTCCGCGCTGTGGGACGCCGAGTTCCCCTCGAAGCTCATCGCGGTCACCGGGGTCTCCGGCTCCGGCAAGTCGTCGCTGGTCAACTCGATCCTCTACACCGCCGCGGCGAAACAGATCTACGGGGCCAAGGCCGTGCCGGGCAAGCACAAGTCGTTGAAGGGGCTGGAGCACTTGGACAAGGTGATCCAGGTGGATCAGTCACCCATCGGACGCACCCCAAGGTCGAACCCCGCCACCTACACGGGGTCTTCGACAAGATCCGCAAACTCTTCTCCACCACGCCCGAGGCAAAGGTGCGCGGCTATCAGCAGGGGCCGGTTCTCATTCAACGTCAAGGGCGGGCGCTGCGAGAACTGCTCAGGCGACGGAACCATCCGCATCGAGATGAACTTCCTGCCCGACGTGTACGTGCCCTGCGAGATCTGCCACGGAGCCCGGTACAACCGCGAGACCCTGGAGGTGCACTACAAGGGCAAATCCATCTCCGAGGTGCTGGAGATGTCCATCAGCGAGGGAGCGCAGTTCTTCGAGTCCATCCCCGCTATCGCCCGGCACCTCACAACCCCTGGAGGAGGTGGGGCTCGGGTATGTGCGCTCGGTCAGCCCGCCACGACGCTGTCCGGGTGGTGAGGCGCAGCGAGTGAAACTCGCCGCGGAACTGCAGAAACGCTCCACAGGCCGCACCCTGTACGTCCTCGACGAACCCACCACGGGACTGCACTTCGAGGACATCCGCAAGCTCCTGGCCGTGCTGCACCGTCTCGTGGACGCAGGAAACACCATCGTGGTGATCGAGCACAACCTCGACGTCATCAAGGCCGCCGATTGGATCATCGACATGGGGCCTGGTGGTGGTCTCCGGGGCGGCCAGGTGGTGGCCACCGGCACCCCGGAGGACGTCGCAGCGGCTGAGGGCTCCGCCACTGGAGAGTTCCTGGCCCCACTGCTGGCACGCTGACGCTTCGGGTCACGTGGCCGGGCCAGGGGCTCACCAGGCCACCTCATAGGCGGCGATCACCAACTGGGCTCGATCCCGGGCGTGCAACCGGCTCAGCAGCGCCGAGATGTGGGTTTTGCAGGTGGCGTGGCTGATGTGCAGCTCCCGTTCGATCTGCTCATTCGACAGCCCCCGGGCCACCAGCCGCAGGATCTCGGTCTGCCGCGGGGTGAGATCGGCAATGCGCCCATCTGGCGTCTCGGAGGGAAGCTAGCGCTCCACGAGGGCAGCCATGGCTGACGGAGCCAGCAGCGCCTGCCCGCTGCGACGGTGCGGACCGCATCGATGAGGACGCCCGGGGTGGTGTCCTTCAGCAGGAAACCGAGGCCCCCTGAGCGCAGCGCCCCGAAGACGTACTCGTCCAGGCCGAACATCGTCAGCACCACCACCCGCACCTCTGAGAGCCGGGCATCTCGGACGATGGATCGAGTTGCCGCGATCCCATCCAGCTGCGGCATGCGGATATCCATCAAGATGACGTCGGGAACAAGCTCACGGGTCAGCGAGACGGCCTCGACTCCGGTGGCGGCCTCCCCCACGACCCGGATGCCGGTCTGGGCATCCAGCAGATGCGCCAGGGACTGGCGCAACAGCTGCTGGTCGTCGGCGATTACGACGCGGATCTCAGGCATCGGCGGGCCCCGGATCCGGGATCTCCGCCACGAGGTGGAATCCCTCGGGGAGGAGCTGTGCTGAGTTCTCCGCCCAGGGCTGTGACACGTTCCCGGAGCCCCAGCAGGCCGTGGCCCACGCCGGGACGAGGCCGCCACCCCGGGACTGGGCCCTCGTCTGCCACGGTGAGGCAGAGCCTCCCCACGGCGGGCCAGGTCGATGCGGGACTTTCAGGGGCCGGCGTGCCTGGCCACGTTCGCCAGCCCTCCTGGAGGATGCGGTGGACGGCCACCGCCACCCCTGTCGCTGTTGGCAGTCACACCGGCTCCTGAGGTCTCCACCCTCAGCCCCGCTCTTGCTGCGGCGTCGATGGGCTCCGCCAATCCGGTGTCCCAGGGAGCGGGGACAGCGGCGGAGCCTGACCGGAACGCAACACCTGGAGCATGCGACGTAACTCCAGGGTGGTGGCCCGGCTGGCCTGCTCAATGTCGCCGAGCGCGGCCGTCAGGCGATCCGGGGAGGCCGCATCCACGGTGCGGGCCACGGCGGCCCGCACCGTGATCAGGCCGAGGCCGTGGGAGATGAGGTCGTGGGAGATCGCGGGCTATCGTCAGCCGCTCCGCAGCCACCGCTGCCGCCACCCGCTGGGCCTGCAGCCGCCCATTCCGGCGGCGCTCCATGACCCGCGCCAGCCGCCAGATCCAGAGAATCCCGGCGGCTGCGAGCAGCAGCGGCAGCAGCGTCATGGCACTCGCGGCGTCCGTGAGCACCGGGATCGCCAGGAATCCGAGCAGCGTCAGGATGACCATCACCCAGGTGGTCAGCGAACGCATGCGCTGATGCTAGCCGTCAGCATCCCATCCGTCCTCAGCCCAGGGGCTGAGATCCCCTGGTCCTAGAGGCCACAGTGGAATCGTCGTCGAGCCCGATGGTTGCGGTGACCTGCTGCAGCAGCATTGCCCCATGATCAGATTCGACAAGGTGTCCAAGGCCCGTGGTGGTCGCCGGATACTCAATGAGGTGAGCTTTGAGGCCCGTCCCGGGCGGGTGACAGGATTCGTGGGGCCGAACGGCGCCGGCAAGTCGTCGAGCCTGCGCATCCTCCTCGGCTTGGACCGGGCGACTGCGGGAGAGGCCACCATCGACGGTCGCGCGTACCGGGACCTCCGTCACCCTCTGCGGCACGTCGGCTCCATGCTGGATGGGGCGCGGCAGCACCCGTCGCGCACCGCACGGGCCCATCTCGGCTGGGTGGCGACCAGCAACGGCATCCCGAGGGCTCGGGTGAGGCAGGTTCTTGAACAGGTCGGCTTGGCTGCTGACGCCCATCGCCGGGTTGGAGGCTACTCGCTGGGCATGGGGCAGCGGCTGGACTGGCGACGGCCCTGTTGGGTGAGCCCCAGCGGCTGGTGCTCGACGAGCCGGTCAACGGCCTTGACCCGCAGGGAGTCAGATGGATCCGTCAGCTGCTCAGAGCGCATGCTGATGCGGGCGGCACGGTGCTGCTCTCCAGTCACCCCCATCGGTGAGCTCTGCGGAGATCGTCGACGACGTGGGTGGTGATTGCGGGAGGACGGGTCAGGGGCTCAGGGCAGCGTCGAGGACGTCCAGGCCGGGCATCCCAGCCTGGAGGAGGCGTTCTTCGTGCATGTGGAGGGCCGGGCATGAGAGGGGCGCTGCGTGCCGAGGCGCTGAAGCTGTGCATGCTCCCCGGAAGCTGGCTTGCCGTGCCCTCGCACTGGTGCTCCCCGCGCTCCTGACATTGCTGGATGCCTCCCAGGTTCGTCATGCCGTGGAGACTGGTGACCTCGGACCACTGATCGACACCTCTACCACAGACTCCGGTTTCACATCGCTCCTCCTGGCCCAGATCGGTTTCGTGGTGCTCGGGGTGCTCGCCACCTCCAGTGAATCACGTCCGCAATGCGCAGGCTGTCGGGAGGGGCAGGCAGCTCACCACCAGCATGACCGCCGTGCCTCAGGGAGCGATGCGGATGATCGCGAAACTTGTGGTGCTTCTGCTGTCCGCCACCGTTCTCGCCATCGCCACCACAGCGTCGACGCTGGTGATCTCACGCTGGGCGCTGGGAGAGCTGGCTACCGATCTGGGTGGGGCCCTGTGGTCCCGGTGCACGGGAGTGGTGATGCTCCTCGTGGTGATGACCATGGTGGCGGCCGCCCTGGCGGAGCTCCTGCGTGGCGGTGCGCTGGCGCTGACCCTGCTGATTGTCACATGCCTCGGCGGTCTCGTGCACGTTCCTGCTGTCCAGGATCACGCCGCTGGCCCGCTACGCACCGGATCTCGCGTTGACGTCTGTCCTTCGTGACCGACACGGACATTCCGGACCCCTCGAACCCGCCACGGGATGCTGGTGGGGGCCGTCTGGGCGGTCGGTGCCGTCGTCTTGACGGCGCTGGTGCATGCCCGGAGACAGGCCTGAGATGGGGGTGATCGCAGCGGAGTGGCGGAAGCTCGGGCTTCCCGGTTTCTGGGTGGCGGCAGCGGTTGCCACCGGTTGCTCCTGGCTGCTGGCAGCGGTGATGTCAGGGTCTCGGGGAGCTGCGCAGACACTGCAGCTGGTGCCGAGATGCGCGGTATTGGGCTTCATTCTGTTGGGTGTGCTGGCCACAGGGGAGTATGCTGGGACGCCAGGTGGTCACCACCTGTGTCGCGATGCCCCGTCGCGCCCAGGTGGTGGTGGCCAAGCTGATGACAGTCACGGCTGCTCTCCTGGTGGCCGCGCTGGTGACCGTGCTGGGGCTGTGGCTGCTGGCCGGTGTGGGGGAGCGGAGCCTTCCTGGAGTGACGGCGTACCTGGTGGCGATGGGACTGCTCGGCCACGCCATCGGGCTGGTGCTGCGTCAGCTGGTGCCGGCCCTCACCACAGCGCTGGTCTTCCTCGTGGTCCTGCCACCCACGCTGCTGCCTTACACTCGGCTGGCCAGCTGGCTTCCGGGAGCCGTTGGCGTCGACCTGTTCGCGGCCAGCCCAGAGCATTCCGTCATGCAGTCCGCCGCCGCCTTGACCGGGTGGGTGCTACTGCTGTGGGGCATCGCCATGATCACCTGGATGCGACGCGATATCTGATCCTCTCGCTAATGGGATGGGCAGGTGCTCAGTGCTCCCAGAGGTCTGAGACCGGAATGTCCCAGAAACCGGGGCCCTGTTCACAGCCGCGGACGATCTGACCCCGACAAGGAGGCTTATTCATGGGGGTGTCAGAAACAGTGGAATCTCTTGTCGGTGTCCGGTTTCTGGCAGTTGTGGATAAGTCTCATGGATGTCTCTTTAAGTATGTGCGTAGAGACGCACTTGGGGTTTTGAGGTGACGGTGAGGCCCCCATGCCGGGGCTCGGGGGTGTTCGGGTCAGGAAGCTGTGTCGTGAATCGCCGTCTGCGGTGTTGGGAACGCGCTATGGCGACGGCGTCGAGACGTAGTGCGGCGTTTCGTGCACAGGATGGCTGGCGAAGGCAGGGGTGGGGATGTTGGAAGGGTCAAGGCTGCTGCATTGTGCGGCTTGGTTATGGGAGTGCAGAAAACAAGACGCCTTGAGGTTTATTCATGGGTGCAGAAACAACCAGCCCCTTGGCAGAGCCCAGTCGCTGGCAGCTGTGAATAACCCTCCATTCGTGTGTTTGAAGTGATCAGAATGCGGGATCTGCGCGGCCTTCATCTCGCTTCCTCAGGAGAGTCGATAGCGATTCAGAGTGAAACCGACTCCGGTTGTCCCTGTTGTTTCATGAGCCCGGTCATCTCGAAGCTCTCCAGCAAACCCCTGTTGGGGCCTCGCCATGCTGGGGAGAGGCTCTGCTGTCGTCCTCAGCATGGCGAGCAGTCGGGCCTGCCTAATTCTGACTCAGGGTTGCGTCCCGGACCATTGGCTTTTCAGGTGTGCGATGAAATCCTCTTTCCTGCCGTGGTAGTTCTCCTGCGAGAACCCTTCAAGATTCATCAGGATAGCTCGCCCTCCAAAGAGCTGGGACTTCTCCAGGCGGAGTGAATCGGCGGGACAAGTCAGGAGGAGACGACCCTAGACGACGGTCCCTGCCGATGCTGGTCTTGAGCTCAAAAGGAGCTTATGGCATCGCTGCAGTTCGTCGATCGGGTCTCTGTCCCTCCAGAGGTGACAGCCAACGGGGTCCTTCAGCGCGCGGTTCAGGGTGGTTGTGTCATTCAGGGTCGTATACCTGGCTTGCGACAAATCCAGCAGACAGGTGAGCGTTGACTTTTCGACCCTAGCGAGCGCCGAACAACATCAATAGCGGGGAAGATACGCATGATCTCGTCGGCGACTGGTTTCAGGCGGCGATCCCGCAGCTCCATGGGGAGGAACTTGCCTGGGAGACTGTGGCTCTGCAACATCTTCATTGTGGCTCTGCAGTGGTCTGATTATGGCTCTGCAGTGCTTCCGTGCGGTCCTGCAGTCAGCGGGCGGATGAGTTGCCAGCAGCTCGGCCAGGCTCATCGAAGCGCGACCCGCCAGGCCCCGCAGCTGGGTCTGGCAGCTGAAGCCGTCGGCCAGGACGATGGCGTCAGGATGCGCCCTCGACAGCGGGACCCAGGTCATGCTCGAAGACCTTCACGCTCACCTCGTGGTGTCCGATTTCGACGCCGAAGTTCCCCGCCAGCCCGCAGCATCCGCCCACGCGGATCACCTCCGCACCGGTCTGCCGCAGCAGGTTGTGATCAGCCTGCCAGCCGATCACGGAGGCGTGATGACAGTGAGGCTGCGCGACGACGGTGTGACCCCGCAGATCCGGGGCGCGGAAATCCGGGTCGTCGGCCAGGAACTCGGCCAGGGTCAGCACCTTGCCGTTGAGGGCGCCCACGTCGGCATTGCCCGGGAGCAGCTCTGGAGCGTCGGACCGCCAGACGCTGGTGCAGCTCGGTTCCACCCCCACGATCGGGATCCCTGGGCGACGTAGGGGGCCAGGACGGCGGCAGCTGCCGCCAGCTGACGGCGTGCCCCGTCGAGCTGCCCCGTCGAGATCCACGTCAGGCCACAGCAGGCCTTCCGGTCCAGGGTCTGCGGCTCGTAGCCGAGGCCTGCCAGAACCTGCACCATTGCGGCGAAGGACCCCGACTCGAAGCAGTCGCTGAACGAATCCACCCAGATCAGGACAGGCCCCTTGGAGCCTCCGGTGGGCAATGGGGTGCGGCGGCGGGCCGACCGGGACGCGAACCGGGGATCTGGCGGCGGCCGTCAACCCCGCCCCCATTTCAGGAGCGCACTCAGCCCCGGCGTCGCCCCGGCCAGGTTAATGAGCCATCCCACGCCGGGGATCGTGGTGATCAACCTGCCCCAGCGAGGCAGCCAGCCCAGAGAGTAGTGGTTCCTGGGCCGCAACCTGCCCTTGAAGCGCTCATGCGGTGACCCGTGCCTCGTAGGCGGCCATGTCGATGCCGGTGGGGCAGTCCCGAGCGCAGCCCTTGCAGGACAGGCACAGGTCGAGGGCGTTCGCCACCTCAGGGGAGCGCCATCCGCCCGTGATGAGCGAGCCGTTGACCATCTCCTGCAGCGCCCGTGCGCGGCCGCGTGTCGAGTCCTTCTCGTTTCGGGTGGCCTGATAGCTAGGGGCACATCACCCCACCCGAGGCTGTGTTGTTCGCCAGGCATTTGCCGACTCCCGAGCACTGGTGGACCCTGTTGGACGAAATCCGGGTCCTCCAGGTTCAACGGTGACCGGGTGACGGCCACCATACGCAGATTCTGATCCGTGGGGTCGGGGTCGACGAGAACACCGGGATTCAGCAGATTCCCGGGATCGAAGAGATGCTTCACAGCGCCGAACAGCCTCAGGGCCTCGGGGGAGTACATCTTGGGCAGCAGCTCGGAGCGGGCCCGACCGTCGCCATGCTCCCCCGACATGGAGCCGCCGTGGGAGGCCACCATCTCTGCGGCCTCCAGCATGAAAGCCCGGTACCGGGCCTGCCCATCCTCCGCCTCGAAGGGGAAGTCGATGCGGGCATGGACGCAGCCGTCGCCGAAATGCCCGTATGGCATGGAGTGCAGGCCATGCCTGGCCAGCAGGGCCTCGAAGTCACGCAGGTAGTCACCCAGGTTCTCGGGCGGCACAGCGGCGTCCTCCCAGCTGCCGTAGGCGGGTTTCTCCAGCGACACCCCCGCCAGGCCAGCGCCGTCGGCCCGCAGCTTCCACAGCGCAGCCGCCCTCGTGGCGTCCTCCACGACCCACCCGGCGTCCGTCGCAGCCTCCGCGAGCAGCGCCTCCGCCCGGACTCGAACCTCTGCCGGGTCCTCACCCGCGAGCTCGACGAACATCCAGCCCTCGCCTGCCGGCAGCTCCCCGACCGCCCCGGGACCCTGCTTGCGGATCACGACGTCGACGATGCGCCTGTCCAGACCCTCGCACGCGGTGGGACGGAACTTGAGCAGCCGGGAGATGTCATCCCCGGCCCTGTCCATGGACTCGTAGCCCAACGCCACCATGAGGCGATGCGAGGGATCGGGGGTCAGCCGGACGGTGGCTCGGGTGATCACCCCCAAAGTGCCCTCGGTGCCTGCGAAGAACCTCGGCACGTTGAAGCCCTTCTCCGGCAGCAGATGCTCCATCGAATAGCCGGAGACCTGGCGGTGAACCGGCCGAACTGGGTTCGGATGACCCCCAGATTCGCCATCACGAGCGCCCTGAGCTCGGGGGAACTCGTCGCGCCCCAGCGTCCGGAGATTGCCGTGGCCGTCGATGATCTCCAACTCGACGACGTTGTCGGCCATGCGACCGTAGCCGAGCGCCCGCGGCCCGCAGGCGTTGTTGCCGATCATGCCGCCGACGGTGCACCTGGACGAGGTGGACGGGTCGGGGCCCAGCCTTAGCCTCGTGGGGTGCCGCGGCCCGTTGCAGGGTCTCCTGACGACCCTGGTCGATGACCGCGGTCCGGGCCTCGGGTTGATCTCATGAATCCGGTGCAGATGCCGCGCAACATCGATCACCAGCCCCTCCCGACGGCGTTTCCTGCACAGGATGTGCCCGCGCCCCGGACCGTCACGGGAACATGGCATGTGAGCGCCGCACGCACCAAGGGTGATGAGCTGCTCGCGGGTTTCGGGCGGGCGACGGCCTGCGGCGGAACGCGGTAGAGCGATGCGTCGGAGGAGTAGAGGCCCGGGTCAGGGTCGAGTCATCAATGAGGTGGGAGAGGTCACCGAGCTGATGTCGTATGCGCTCGACGGGGTTCACGGCCCTCATCGTAGTCCGGCACTCTCCAAGATGGCCTCGCAGGCCCGGCCGAGGACCTCCAGGTCCGAGGGGTCGATCGCGTCGATCATGATGCGCCTGACCGCTGCGACGTGCCCAGGTGCCACCTGCTCCAGAAAATCCATCCCTGTGGGGGTGAGCGAGGCCAGCACTCCGCGGCCGTCGTCAATGCAGTTGATGCGTTCCGCGTGGCCGCGGGACTCAAGTCGTTTGATGGTGTGTGTCAGACGGGAGCGAGACTGGCTGACTGCGTGGGCCAGCTCGCTCATCCGCAGCTGCCTGTCAGGCGCCTCTGACAGCGTCACGAGGATCTCGTATTCAGCCAGGTCAAGCCCATCGCGCCTGAGGTCCGCGTCCAGGTAGCTCTCAATGCGGTGCGTGGCACGAAGCCACGTACGCCAGATTCTCTGCTGATTCTCGTCCAGCCACTGCACCCCGGTCACCCGAGTTATCTTAACGCTTTAACTATCCACATGCGTCGATCTGGAACGTGCCCCGGGATTTCGGTTAGGCTCAATGGGAATATATCAAGGAGCACTGATGGGTCTTCAGGAAGAAATACTCGGTTTCGCCAGTTCAGTTGGCGATATGTTTCGGCGTCGCGTTGCGGAGACCCCGAATTCCACGGCCTTCCTGGAGCCGGATCGCGCCGTCGAGGGGCCCAACGAGTGGAGCAGTCTCACGTGGGCGGAGACCCAGGTTCTGGTGGATCAGCTCGCGGCTGGGCTGATGGCACGTGGCCTGGCCCGGGAGCAGCGGGTCGGCATCATCTGCTCGACTCGGCTGGAGTGGATCCTCATCGACCTGGGGGTCGCCTGCGCCGCTGGGGCGACAACCACGGTGTACCCCAACACCGCTGCAGGGGACGTCGAGTTCATCCTCACCGACTCCCAGAGCGTTATCGTCGTGGCGGAGAACGCAGCCCAGCTGGAGAAGGTGCAGGCAAGCGAGGCGCTGCGGGAAAAGCATCCACACGATTGTGGTCATCGACACTGCGGGCGTTGAGCTCAATGACCGCGTCATCTCCTATGAGCAGCTGCAACGGCTCGGAGCCGAACTGCTTGACCGGGATCCTGGCGCTGTCGACGCGGCCATCGCCTCCACCGGCCACGACACCCTGTCCACGCTGATCTACACCTCGGGAACCACAGGCCAGCCGAAGGGCGTCCGCCTGAACCATGCATCGTGGGTCTATGAGGGCGCGGGAACGAGGCACTGGGGGATCATCGACCACACGGACCTGCTAATACCTGTGGCTGCCGCTCAGCCACGTTTTCGGGAAGGCGTTGATTGCCTGCCAGCTGGCCTATGGATTCGCCTCCGCCGTCGACGGCCGCATCGATCGGATTGTCGAGGGTCTGGGTGAGGTGAGGCCGACGTTCATGTGCGGGGCTCCCCGGATCTTTGAGAAGGTGCGGGGCACGGTGATGACCAGCGGCACCGGAGTGAAGGGCAAGATCGCCCGCTGGGCCTTCGCGGTCGGACGTGCTTCCCGGGCTACCGCCTGGCGGGCAGCCCCTGCCGGGCAGGCTGGCGATGCAGTACCGGATTGCCGACGCGCTGGTGTTCTCGAAACTCAAGGCGAAGCTCGGCGGTCGCATCAAGTTCGGCGATCTCGGGATCGGCGAAGCTGTCGGCCCAGGTCCAGGAGTGGTTCTACCCGCCGGCCTGCTGATCGTCGAGGGATACGGTTCCACGGAGACATCCGCCATCGCCTTCTCAACCTGCCCACCGAGCCCTGCTTTCGGCTCCGTGGGGCGGGTGATGCCCGGGATCGAGACGAAGCTCGCCGACGACGGTGAGGTTCTACTGCGGGGACCGATCATCACGCCCGGCTATCACAACCTGCCGGAGCAGACTGGCGATGCCATTCGGGATGGCTGGTATCACACCGGTGACCTGGGGGCCTTCGATGACCGGGGAAATCTGACCATCACCGACCGCAAGAAGGACCTGTTCAAGACCTCTGGCGGGAAATACATCGCACCCCAGAAGGTCGAGGCCGCGATCACCGCCAACATCCCCTACATCTCGCAGGCAGTTGCGGTGGGCGACGGGCGGAAGTACTGCTCGGCGCTGCTGGTGCTCGACCCTGTAGCTGCTTTCGCAGATGGGCGGAGAAACGTCAGCTCGGCCACCTGAGCTACGCCGAGCTCACCAGGCGGCCAGAGATCAACGCCTCCATTGAGAGGCAGATGGCCAAGGCGAACAGCCGGCTGGAGCGATGGGAGACCGTGAAGCGTTTCGTCATCCTGGACCACGAGCTGACGGTGGATAACGACGGGGTGACGCCCAACATGAAGATCCGCCGCGCTGCGGTCACCTCCCGCTACGCAGATCTCGTCGACTCCCTTTTACGACGCCGAGGAGTAAGATGTACCGCGTCACCATTCCACTGCGCTGGTCGGACCTGGACGCCCAGGGCCACGTCAACAACGTGCTGTTCGCCGACTACCTCCAGGAGGCCAGGGCGGCCTTCTTCCGCGCCGGCCCATGCTCAGACCTCCTCGACTCCGGGGTGGTGGTCGTCGGCCACCAGCTGCAATACGAGGCACCCATCTCCTACTCCGACGCCGGGATCGTGGCAGAGCTGGGGATCACGCAGCTTGGTGGCGCCCGATCTCGAGGTGGCATACGAACTGTTCCAGGATGCCACCCGGGTCGCCAGGGCCCGCACGGTCCTGTGCCCCTTCGACTTCGAGTCGCAGCGTCCCACCCGGCTCGCCCTGACGGATCGGGGAGTGGCTGTCTAGCCACCAGATGGAGGCGGAGCCGCTGCGGCCGCTGGAGACCCCCAACCTGGAGCGTTTCGGCACGGTCACGCCCTGCCCGGTGCGCTGGTCCGATCTGGATTCCTACGGGCATGTGAACAACGTGAAGGTCTTCGACCACCTGATGCAGGGGACGCATCGCCGCCACCACGTCCTGGAGTCAGGACATGGCGCGATCCGGAGTCTCGGCGCCCGGCTGAACTGGCTGATCGCCCGGCAGGACGTGGACTACATCCAGCAGATCCCGTATCGCCTGGTCCCCCATGCGGTGCGCACCGCGGTGGCGAAGCTCGGCAGGACCTCCGTGACTCTTGCCGCGGAGATCTTCAATCCCGGTGACGGCACCGCATTCGCCCGCGGCCGCACCGTCTTGGTGGCGGCGGATGGAGCCGGAGCGCCCGTCGAGTTGCCGAAGGAGATTCGTCGGGAGCTGGCTGGGCACTCCATCACAGCTGGAGCGTGACAGCGGGATGGTCACGCCCCGGTGACGACTGCCCAGGCCTGGTGATCACAGAGCCAGCACCAGAGGGGATCCGGAATTCCCGGCCGGGTGCTCCACCTCGGGCAGCGGTCCTGGGATGAGCGCGGACGCGAGAGCCTCCAGGGTCTCGGCCCGCGGCGAGGTGTGGGGCCAGATGAGGGCGACGTCCCGGCTCGGAGCCGGGGGCTGATGCGTCGCAGCGTCACACCGGTCAATGGCGGCACTGGGGGCAGGACCGTCAGGGGCCGGCAGTAGGGTGACGCCACCGCCTGAGGCGATCATGTGCCGCAAGGTCTCCAGGCTGGTGGCCCGGTAGTCCTCCGCAGGGCGGCGCCATGCTCATCAGCCCACCGCTGCACCTGCCCGCCCAGGCAATGCCCTCATCCAGCACCAGCAACTCGTGGTCGGCGATGTCGGAGGGCGGTATGAAGTGCGCGTCGCTGAGCCCCGCCTCACCATCGCCCGCCAGCGGATGCCCAACGGGAGTCGCCAAGACGAACTCCTCACGGAAGAGCGGACGCGCATGCAGCTTCGTGTCATCGACGGGCATCGCCACCAGCGCAGCATCCAGGTGGCCGTCGTGCAGCATTGTCACCAGGAGCTGACTCTTCTCCTCGGTGAGGAGGATCTTGAGACCCGGAAGATGCTCCTGGACGTGGGGAAGCACATGGGGCAGCAGGTAAGCGCCCAGGGTGGGGAAGACCCCCAGCCGCAGTTCAGTCACCGCGCCCGTGGCCTCCCCGCGCGATGGTGCGTATCGCCTGGATCCCGGCCAGCGACTCCCGTGCCTGGGCCACCACGCGCTGCCCCACGGGGGTGAGGGCCGGTGGTGTGGCGGCGCGGTCGATGAGGATGACGCCGAGCTCCTCCTCGAGTTTGCGGACCTGGACCGACAGGGTTGGCTGTGAGACTCTGCAGGCGGTGGCCGCCGCGCGGAAACTTCGCTGGTCGGCCACCGCGACGAGATATTCCAGATCCCGCAGGTTCATGCCCGGACAGTAGCAGCGGATTGGGTCTCCGCCTCCCGGGAACGGATCAGGTGATCGAAGGCAGACAGCGCCGCCGTCGCCCCCTGACCCCAGTGAGATGACGATCTGCTTGTAGGGGTGTCTGCGCAGTCCCCGGCCGCGAACACTCCCGGCAGCGAGGTCGCTCCCCGGGCGTCGGTCATCGATCTCACCGGAGCGGTTGCGGTCGATCACGCCGTCCAGCCAGCTGGTGTCGGGCAGCCCGATCTGGACGAAGACGCCCTCCAGGGCCAGGTGACGCACCTCGCCTGAGCTGCGATCCTCTACCTCAAGCCCCGTCACCTGGGAGCCGTCGCCGACGACCTCCACCACGCGCGTCGACGTCAAGATGTCGACGTTGGGCAGGAACGGAGCTTGTCGACCAGCACGGCATCGGCCTTGAGCGTGTCGAGGAACTCCACCACCGTCACGTGTGAGGCCACCCCGGCTAGATCGATGGCCGCCTCGATGCCCGAGTTGCCCCCGCCGATCACCGCCACCGGCTTGCCTTTGAACAGGGGTCCGTCGCAGTGTGGGCAGAAGGTCACGCCCTTGTTCCGGTATTCCTGCTCGCCAGGCACTCCCATCGTCCGGTAGTGGGCGCCTGTGGCTGGGACGACGCTGCGTGAGCGCAACGTCCCCCGCCCTCGACCTCGACTGTGATCAGACCGTCCTCGCCGGCCGGGGTGAGGGATGAGGCTTTCACACCCGTGGTGATGTCCACCTCATGGGAGCGCACATGCTCCTCCAGGGCGGCCCCTGAGACGTGGCCCCTCGGGTGGGGAACTGAGATGAAGTTCTCAATGGCCATGGTGTCGAGCACCTGGCCTCCGGAACCGCGTCGCCACCAACCCGGTGCGCAGGGCCTTTCGGGCCGCATAGATCGCGGCCGTCGCGCCAGCGGGGCCACCCCCGACCACGAGAACGTCGAAGGGCTCTTTTGGCGTCGAGGGACTCTGCGATGCGTGCGCTCGCTCCCTCGTCCAGGCGGGCGATGAACCGCGACGTCCATGCGACCCTGCCCGAAGAGCTCCCCATCGCGGTAGATGGTGGGAACTGCGCGGATGCCTCGCGCCTCGACCTCCTCCTTGAAGGTGCCGCCCTCGACCGCCACGTGACGGATCATCGGGCTGATGATGCTCATGGTGTTGGAGCGCCTGCACCACGGTGGGGCAGTTCTGGCAGGTCAGGGACATGTAGGGTGACGAACTCCCCGCCCTTGAGCGCCTTGATTGCCGCGATGGTCTCCTCATCCAGGCGGGGCTGATGTCCGCCGACCTGAACGAGGGCGAGCACCAGTGAGGCGAACTCGTGCCCCATCGGCAGGCCGGCGAAGCGGACCGACACATCGGTTCCCGCGCGCCGTATCGCAAAGCGATGGGGTGCGTGTCCGGTTCCCTCGACGATGCTCACCATAGGGGCTGAGCGCCGCGATCTCTCCGAGGAGCTCGCGTGTCCTGGCGGATGCGCTCGAATCATCGAGTGAGGCCGCGAGTTCGATGGGCAGTGAGACGAGCTCCAGGTATTTCTTGAGTTGCGCGATGGCGTTGGCATCCAGCACGGTGTGATTCCCTCCTGGGTCTGTCAGATCTTGCCGACCAAGTCGAAGGACGGGGTCAGGGTCTCCTCGCCCTCCTCCCACTTGGCGGGGCACACCTCGCCGGGGTGGTTGCGGATGTACTGGGCGGCCTTGACCTTGCGGAGCAACTCGGCGGCATTGCGGCCGACGCCCTCCGGGGTGGTCTCGATGTACTGGATGATCCCGTCGGGATCGATGAGGTAGGTCGAACGGTCGGCCAGCCCGGAGTCGGGACGTGCATTGTCGAAGTTGTCGGTGATGACCCCGTTGACGTCCCCGAGCATCGTGTACTCGATGGTGCTGACCTCAGGGGAGGTCTCGTGCCAGGCCTTGTGGACGAAGTGGGAGTCGCGGCTGACCGAATAGACCTCCACGCCCAGGGACTGGAGCTCGGCGTAGACATCCTGCAGGTCGGCGAGCTCCGTCGGGCACACGAAGGTGAAGTCGCCGGGGTAGAAGAAGACGATGTTCCACTTGCCCTGGAAGTCGTCGCTGGAGACGTCCCACGAAGGAGCCTGAGCGGTAGCCCGTCGCGGTGAAGGACTTGATGGGGGTGTTGATCAAAGACATGTGACCCTCCTGGGTGGTTCAATGCAGTGCGATAGTCATTATATATCAATAAGCATAGATTTGCATACTTGTATCTATCACGCTTCGTGGGTCTCCGCTGCGGTGAGACGTGTGGTCTTGGCGACTGGAAGGGCCCAGGGTGTGCGGAGGCTGCCTGTTAGGGTTGGGGCAAGGCGAACCTGAGCTCCGAGGGGAAGTCGGACAGATGTCGATGCAGGATTCACAGGATTCAACTGAGAAGACGCGAGGGTCGGGAGTTGCCGCGGTCATCGCGGGGGCAACGAGGCCGGCTCACTCTGAGCGCGGCCCCTCGCGGTCGCCGGGGCGCTGGCAGGGCTGGTTCCCTACGTCATCGTGTTCCTCATGCCCCTGCCTTCTGCCTCGATGATGAGGCCCTGGGGATGAAGGCCGGCCCCGGCTTCGCGGAGCGTTGCCGCCAGGGGATGGGCCGTGGCCCGCTGCCCGTCGATCTCCTCAATGCGGAAGCGGCTCATTCGGCCCTGTGCGACACACTCCGCCAGGGCATGGACAACCTGGGGTGCGGTCAGCGTCGGATGGTCTGTGGGAAACAGCGTCAGGGATCGTCCGCCGCGGCTGAGATGGGCCAGGCATCTCGCCGTCGGCGATCACAACCAGCGCCCCTGCCGTGCGGGTGGGACGGCTCGACGGATGCTCGGGCCAGGGCAGCACCTGCCCATAGGGGTTCGCCGGGTCGATGGCGGACAGTGCCCTCGCTGGGGAGCCGTCCGGGTCCCGGAATGAACGCAGCGTCTCGACGGTCTCCGGAGAGGCGAACTGGGCCGGCCCCAACCCTGCCACCAGCAGGCCGCGCCGCACCAGGCCACTATCCTCGAACTCCCTCAGCAGTCCATAGGCGGCTGCGAAACCACCGGGAGCGTCCCCGACGATCTCCCGAGTCACGACGCCATAGCGCTCCAGCCAGCCAGCTGCCTGCGCTAGCCGCGCCTTTCCCGGTCTCGGGAAGGTGTCATCGGTGACGTACCAGCGGCCGGTCAGGTGTTGCGGGCAGAGCGAGCTGGTCTCATCGGCCGGGGCCGCCTGGCCCGGGTCCGTGTCGCGGGCCGTGCGATGCGGCGAGACGAGCTGTTCCCGGTGAGCAGGGCCCGTATCGTCATCATGGAAGCCGGCGCGACCAGCCCGGCAGCGGCCGCCCGCCACAGGGCCTCCGCCTGCTCTGGGGAACCAGACCGTTGCTCCAGTCCCGCCGCGAGCGCGGCAACCTCGTCATCTGCCTGAGCGGAGGGTGGGGGCACCAGGTCCAGATCATCCGCAGCCACAAGCGTCATCATCGGATCCGGCCCGGTGCCCCGGATCCTGATCAGCACCTCCCTTCCGCCAGCAGCTGATCCAGGTGCGAGGGCTGGTATCCGCTGACCCGGGCAGGCAGCACATGCGACTCCCACAAGCTGGCCGGCATCACCGCACCCGCCAGCTGCTGCAAGGCCAGCAGCACTCGTCGGGGAGGAGGGCCGTGGCTCCGCGATGCCGTGCCGGTCCAGGAGAAACCGGGCATACCCCGCGGCGGGGACGGGGTCGATGGTGGCCCTGGCAGCGGCAAGGCACCGTGAGCGCAACCGGTCCAGGACCAGCGGATCGCAGTACTCGTCCGGGAATCCCTCCGTGAACTGCCCTGTGACCAGATGGCCTGCCGCAGCCTCTGCCTCCAGCACCCGGTCGGCCAGGGCCCTGCCGAGACCAAATGACGCCGCCAGCGCGGACGCGTCGAAGGGTGTGGGTGCGGGCGAAGCGGCCGACGAGCTGGGTCAGGGGATCACGGCCTCCCGGCTCGGCCGCCGCACCGGAGGGAACCGCCACCCCGAGCGCATCCCGCAGCAGGGCCAGGTCAGCGACGCAGGCCAGGCGCTCCTCACCCGCGATCGCCACGGGCACCAGGGTCGGGGGCAGCGGCTCCGGGAGGGCAACATCGCTGCGGAGCGCCACGTCGTCGCGGGACAGTGGCCCCAGACGGCGGGGCAGATCCGCCAGCTCCGTGACATCCCGGGCTCGGTGCCCATCGGCGACGTGCTGCAACCCGCCTGGAGCTGGGCCACGATGCCGGGATCCAGCAGCTCCCTGCAGGTCCAGCGACCCCAACACCGAGGACAGCAGAGCCGGGTCGAGGGCCAGCGACTGGGCGCGGCGTTCCGCGAGGGGGAGATCCCCCTCATACATGAAGGTGCCCGTATAGCGGTAGAGCATGGTCGCAGCGAAGGGACTGGGTGAGGGGGTGACCACCTCCACGAGCCTCACCCGTCCTGACCGGATCTGGACCCAGCAAATTCAGCAGGCCGGGCATATCCCAGCTGTCGTTCAGGCATTCCCGTGCCGCCTCAACCGTCACGGGGAAGTCCGGGTGCTGGCGCGCCACCTGGAGCAGCTGTAGCGGCGGTGCCGTTGCTGCCACAACGGCATCCGGCGGCCATGACGGCGGGGCAGCAGCAGGGCACGAGAGGCGCATTCCCGGAACCGGGCCGCGAACAGGGAGGTGTCACCGATCTGCCCGGTGACGAGCCGTTCCGCCTGATCGGGCGCGACCTGCAGCAGCTCGGGCACCAGCAGGTGCGGCAACTCTCCATCGGGGAGCCGCAGGATGAAACCGTCATCGTTGGCCACCGGCCGGGGAATCCACCCCAGAGCGCTGCTCCACGAGGGCTGCGACCGCCACACTCCAGGAGCCAGCACCGCACGTCCGAGGGGCTGTGCACCACCACCCGCCAGTCACCCAGCTCGTCGCGGAACCGCTCCACCACCACTGTTCGCTCGTCCGGCACCACCCCCCGTCGCCGCACGCTGCTCCTCCACGAAGGCGACCAGCTCGTCCCGGGTCGGCTCTGTCCAGCCAGGAAGGTCAAGGCTGCCGGGATCCTCACCGATGCGGCGCAGCAGCTCCCCGATTCGACAGCCCAGCTCCGCGGGTCGTGCCTGGTCGTCGCCGCGCCAGAACGGAAGCTTCCCAGCCGTCCTGGCGCGGGAGCCACCAGCACCTGGTCGCGGGTGATGCCAGTCACTGTCCAGGACGATGCGCCCAGCGTGAAGGTCTCACCCACGCGCGTCTCGTACACCATCTCCTCATCCAGCTCTCCGACGCGCCTGCCCGGACCGCCGCCCTCGGCCAGGAACACCCCTGTAGAGGCCCCGGTCCGGGATGGTGCCGCCCGAGGTCACTGCCAGCCGTTGCGCGCCGGGCAGCCCCACCAGGCGACCACCCCGCCTCAAGACGGGCCCGCAGCTCGGAGAAGTCTGCGCTGGGGTAGGTGCCCAACAGCAGCTGTAGCACGCTTTCGAAAGCAGCATCGCCCAGGTGCGCGTAGGGATGGGAGCGTCGCACCGCCTGAAGCCACGTGGAGGCATCCAGGCCTCCGTCGCCGGCGGCTGCCGCCTCGGCGACCGTCTGCTGGGCCAGCACATCCAGCGCCAGGGTGGGGATGCGCACCTCCTCAATGCGGCCTGCGATCATGTCGGAGGTGGTCACGACTGCAGCCGCCAGCTCCCCGCGGTGCAGGGGATAGACGGTGCCTCGGGACGCCGCACCCACCTGGTGACCCGCCCGACCGATCCGCTGCAGCGCACTGGAGGTCGTTGGGGAGCCCCTGATCTGGATCACCTGCTCCACCGCGCCCATGTCGATGCCCAACTCCAGGGAGCTCGTGGCGACGACGGCGCGCAGCCGGCCGCTCTTCAAGGCCGCCTCGATCTCGGCCCGCATCTGCTTTGCTGACTGAGCCATGATGGGCGCGAGCCAGATCGCCGTCGCCGCTGCGCTCCTGCCAGAGCTCGTTCAGGCGTGCCGTCAGCCTCTCCGCGGTGCGGCGAGCATTCGTGAACACCAGCGTGGAACGTGCCTGCAGGATGGCCGCAGGACCTCCTCCACGTGCGGCCAGGGGTCGGTGAGCGGGGAGTCGTCACCGTGACGTCCCACTGCTTGACGGAGCTGGGAGCCACCACGGCCACGTCCCGGTCACCGCCGAGGAAAGCCGCAACCCTCTCGATGGGTCGCACCGTGGCGGACAGGGCGATACGCTGCACGTCACGTCCGGCCAGCAGATCGAGCCGCTCCAGACTGAGTGCCAGATGTGTGCCGCGTTTGGAGCCTGCGACGGCATGGATCTCATCGACGATGACCGTCTCGAGGCCACGGAGCGTCTCCCGGGCTGAGGACGTGAGCATCAGGTACAGCGACTCGGGCGTCGTGATGAGCACATCCGGGGGATTGCGGCGTAGCCTGTCGCGTTCGCGGGCGGTGGTGTCGCCGGAACGCACGCCGACGGTGACATCCGCGACGGGATGCCCAAGCCGCGCAGCTCTCACCCCGGATCCCGACCAGCGGGATGCGCAAAATTCCGCTCCACATCCACCCTGAGGGCCTTCAGCGGGGAGACATACACCACCCGCGTGCCCCGGGGCCGTTGCTCCGGTCGCAGCAGGGGCGTCAAGGGCGTGGAGGAAAGCCGCCAGAGTCTTCCCGGAGCCCGTGGGCGCCACCACCAGCACGTGACCTCCGGCGCCGATCGCCTCCCACGCCCCTCCTGCACCGTGGTCGCAGCGGGGAAGGAGGCCCTCGAACCAGCTGCGGGTGGGAGGTGAGAATCCGGTCAACCGGCGGTGACCTCAGCGCCGTCAGTTGACCAGTTGATGTGGAATGCGCCTTCGTCGTCGATGCGACGATAGGTGTGCGCGCCGAAATAGTCACGCAGCCCCTGGGTCAGGGCGGCATTCAGCCGCGGTGCCCGGACCTGGTCGTAGTGGGACAGCGCGGCGGCGAAGCCGGGCACCGGTATCCCAGCCTGGACTGCCGTGGCGACGACCCGTCGCCAGGCGTTCTGGCAGTTCGCCAGCTCCGCAGCCACAGAGGGAGCCTCAGGAGAGTCACCAGATTGCCGGCGGCGTATTCAGAGCGGATGCGCTCCAGCAGGCGAGCGCGGATGATGCAGCCCGCACGCCAGATCTTCGCGACCTCGGCGATGTTGATCTTCCAGCCGTACTCGGCGGCCGCCATGCGGATCTCGTCGAGCCCCTGCGCGTATGCCACCACCTTGCTGGCCCACAGCGCCTGCCGAACGGCCTCGACGAAATCCTCCCGATCCGTGACCTGAAGGCTGCCGTCGGGCCCCTGCAGAGCAGCCCCTGCCGCGGCGCGCAGCTCCGGGCTGGAGGAGACCGCCCGGGAGAAGACCGATTCGGCGATGGTGTTCACCGGGGTTCCCAAATCCAGCGCGGACTGCACCGTCCAGGTTCCCGTCCCCTTCATGCCCGCGGCATCGGCGATCACGTCGACCAGCGGCACCCCGGTGCGTGGATCGGTCTTGCGTAGCACCTCGGAGGTGATCTCAATGAGGTAGGAGTCAAGGTCCCCCCGGTTCCAGGAGGCGAACACGTCGGCCTGCTCCTCATGGCTGAGCCCCAGGGCCCTCAGCAGCGTCCAGGCCTCGCCGATGAACTGCATGTCGGCGTACTCAATGCCGTTGTGCACCATCTTCACGAAATGACCGGCCCCGTCAGAGCCGATGTAGGTGCAGCACGGCTCCCCGTCCACGTCAGCTGCGATCCTCTCCAGGATCGGACCCAGGGCCTGGTAGGGACTCCTCCGATCCCCCGGCATGATTGAGGGGCCCTCCAGCGCGCCGATCTCGCCGCCCGAGATGCCGGCACCGACGAAATGCAGTCCGAGAGCGCGCAGCTTCTCCTCGCGGCGACGGGTGTCCTGGAAGAAGGCATTGCCGCCGTCCACCACGATGTCCCCCTCTCCAGCAGGGGAGTGAGGGGCCTCGATTGTCGCGTCCGTCGGGGCACCGGCCTTCACCATGAGGATGATGCGGCGCGGACGCTCCAGGGAGGCCACGAAATCCGCCAGCTCATGTGCTGGACGCAGGTCACCTTCCGCGCCATGCTGGGCGATCACCTCGTCGGTCCGGGCAGCGGTCCGGTTGTAGACGGCTACCCGGAACCCCTTGTGGGCCAGGTTGCGGGCCAGGTTGGACCCCATCACCGCCATGCCGATCACGCCGACCTGCGCCAGTTGCTCCGCCATCTGTTACCTCCTGATCTGTGGCCCCACAGCCAACGAGCCCAGTGTAGGGCACCCCGGAAAGAGCTTTTCCCCACGCATCCCAGGCACCGGGGTGTCCCTGGGCGGGGTCCGCATCGTGACCCTGCCCCGGCACGGGATCAGCGACGATACGTCTCACGGCCATGAAGGAATGTCGCCACCACTGGGTCCGGCAGGGGTGCGGCCATGGTGAGTTGCTGCGACTCAGCGAAGCGGAGTCGGCACGGTCAACGACGCCGGTGCGATCCGGATCCACCAGCACCAGGTTCGCGGGCTCCCCGGCGGCGAGCGGACGCCCTGCCGGCTCAGACGCCCCAGTCGTGCGGGAGCATGGCTCATGCGCTCAGCCACCCCAGCCCAGTCGAGGCGGCCCGGACGCACCATGGTCTCGACGACGACCCCGAGTGCTTGCTCCAGTCCGAGCATGCCCGGCCTGGCATCCACGAAGGCATGGTCCTTGTCCTGGGGGGCGGTGGTGCATGATCGGTGCCCACCATGTCGATGGTCCCGTCCTCAAGGCCTGCCCGCACGGCCTCAATGTGCTCTGGTGTGCGCAGCGGCGGATTCACCTTGAAGGTCGTGTCGTAGCCGGTCAGCTCTGCGGTGCCCAGCAGCAGATGGTGCGGGGTCACCTCGCGGTGACCCTCACGCCCCGTGCCTTGGCCCAGCGCACAACGTCCACCCCTCAGCCGTCGAGACATGGCACACGTGCAGCCGGGGAGCCGGTAGCCTCCGCCAGCTGCACATCGCGGGCGATGATGGTGGACTCGGCCACCGGGGCCAGCTGCCCAGCCCCAGCCGCCCTGACAGCTCACCCTCATGACAGCAGGCCCCGGACCCGCCAAATGGGAGTCCTGCGCATGCTGTGCGATGACCCCGTCGAACGGCTTGACCCACTCCAGGGCCCTGCGCATCAGTTGGGGATTCATCAGACACATGCCGTCGTCGGAGAACATGGTGACCGCCGCCCGGGAGCGGTGCATGAGCCCCAGCTCCGCGAGCTCCTCACCGCGCAGACCCTTCGAGATCGCGCCGACGACCGCCACATCGACCAGCCCGGCTGTCACCCCCAGGTGGTGCACGTGCTCAGCGCGTTCCGCGGTATCGGTGACGGGCGTCGTATTCGCCATGGCGAACACCGAGGTGTAACCGCCCCTGGCCGCTGCGTGGGAACCACTGAGCACGGTCTCTGCGTCCTCCCGTCCCGGTTCCCGCAGGTGGGTGTGGGGATCCACCAGGCCGGGCAGCGCGACCAGCCCCTCGCCGTCGATCGTGCGGGCCCCGTCGGGCGCCTCGGCGACGAAATGGCCGTCGGCGATGTGCAGGGTTGGTGCGTTCACCGCTCGGCAGGGTGACGCCGGTGATGGTGAGGGCGGTCATCAGGACCCTCTCCCGCCAGCAGGTGATATAGGACGCTCATCCGCACTGCCACGCCGGCGGAGACCTGGTCGAGGATGATGGAGCGATCCGAGTCCGCCGCCTCGGAGGAGATCTCCAACCCCGATTGATGGGACCCGGATGCGCGATGCAGGCGCCAGGGGGCAGCAGGGCGAGCCTGCGTGGCGTGAGGCCGTAGGCGTCGACATACTCTCGTTCCGAGGGGAAGAAGCCGCCGCTCATCCGCTCCCGCTGCACCCGCAGCATCATAGCGACGTCCACGTCCGGCAGCACTTTGGTCAAGGTCGTGGCTGCACTCCACCCCCACGTCTCAACGCCGGGCGGCATGAGCGTGGGTGGCGCCACCAGCGACACGAGCCCCCAGCTTGCGAAGCAGCGACACATTGGAGCGCACCACACGGGAATGCAGCAGATCACCGGTGATGGCGACCCTCTTGCCCGCGATCTCCCCAGATCGTGGGCGCGGAGATGCCGACGGATGGCGTGCGCGTCGAGCAGAGCCTGCGTCGGATGCTCATGCCATGCCGTCGCCGGCGTTGATCATTGAGGCCCGCACCCAACCCGCGGCCTCGGGCGACGGTGCCGGAGCCCGCGTGGCGCATCACGATCGCATCAACCCCCATCGCGTCCAGCGTCATGAGAGTGTCACGCAGCGACTCCCCTTGGACACGCTGGAGCCCTTCGCCGACACGTTGATCGCGTCCGCCGACAGCCATTTGGCGGCCAGCTCGAAGGACGAACGGGTGCGTGTGGAGTCCTCGAAGAACAGATTCACCACTGTGCGGCCACGCAGCGCGGGAAGTTTCTTCACCGGCCGTGACTGCACGTCATGCATCTCCTCGGCCGTGTCCAGCAGCCTGAGGATCTGCTCGACGCTGAGATCGTCGATGCTGAGAAGGTGCTTTCACGAGATGCTCCGCTCAATGGTGACCTGGTCGTCGCCGTCGGTCTCGGTGAGATGCACTCGGACACGCTCCGCACGCGCCGTCGGCAGCGACCTGCCGATCACGTCTCCCCGGATGGGCAGCTCCCGCAGCCCTCGATCCACCAGGACTGCGAGATGGATGGCACGTGGGCGGCCGAGGTCTGCCAGCGCCAGCAGCGCGGCCTGCACAGTGCGGCCCGAATACAGCACATCGTCGATGAGCACAACAGTTCGCCCGTCAATGGGTGGCACGGCGCTGCGTCTGACGGGGCGGGTTGGGTTGCTGCGCAGATCGTCGCGATACATGGTGATGTCGAGCTGCCCCACCGGCAGTTCGCGACCCTCCCGGGCGGTGATCACGCCCAGCCTTCCGGCCAGGGGAGCGCCCCTTGTCAGGATGCCCAGCAGCACCGCATTGTCTCCGCCGTGGGTGAGCTCCAGGATCTCGTGGGCCATTCGCGTCAAGGCGAAACCCATCTCCTCCGCGGACATCACCACCCGGGACCCACGCCCATCGCACTCCTCCCATCGTCTTGAGAATCCACCCCTGCTCAGCATGACATGGGGTGATGCCCACGTGCATCACCCCATGCGTCTCAGACCTCGTGGGAGAGGCTGCGCTCCTGGACCCGCAGGTTGCGTTCCGCCTCATCCAGGCGCTCACTCAGCAGGCGTCGTACCTGCTCGCTCGGCTGCCCCTCCGCGAGGTAGCCGCGGAAGCGGGCGACGACATCGGCTGTGGCCAGCGGCTCCGGGAAAAGCCAGCGCAGGGGCGGTCCCGACCGCGGCATAGCCCCGCTCACTCCCATCCGCCCTCACGGGCGAGAGATCTGACGGGCCAGCTCCGCGTAGGCGTCGACATAGGGAGTCAGGAGCTCCTCCCGCCCGTAGGCGACGAAGCTTGATGCGATGCTGCGGTGGGTCTCGTTCGGAACCTCCGGCTCTGAGGTCGCCAGCCGCCAGGGCCTCGGTCTTCGCCTCGGCGCTCGGCAGGCTGGCTCGTGCCCCGGCTGCATGTTCTGCGCCGGAGTTGGTGTTGTCCCGTTCCAGCTCTGCGGCAATCTCAGCCTCACCGAAGACCCCGCGGCGGGCCAAAGTCGCCACGATCAGCCAGCGCAGCTCGGTGTCGACGGACAGCAGCACCGGCACCTCCACGTCTTCCAGCCAGCTGTGGATGAGGTCGCAGGCCTCCTTGCTGCGGGCCACTGCGATGAGGGTCTTGGCGATGATCAGCTGCGCATCCGAGCCCGGCTCCGCATCCTTGAGCAGACCAGCGAGACCGGTGACGAGCCGCGCATTTGCCGCGTCCCGCAGGCTGGGTGCCATGAAGCGCCCAGAGCAGGCGGCGGCCTGGGCCAGCACCGTCGTGACGGCTGCCATGTCGGTTTCCGAGCCGATCCCCTGAAGCGCGAGGGAGACCATCTCTGCGGGGCGATCTCGGCGTCGCGAACAGAGTCCCAAAAGAGCGTCCAGGTGACGGCCCTGGCCAGGGATCCGTCAACCGGTCGATGCCTGCGACCAGGGCGTTTCGTGATCCCTCGTCCAGGCGGATCTTCACGAGGCCAGATCCCCGTCGTTGAGGAGCACGACATCCCGACGGGTGCGACCCACCAGCTCCGGAACCTCCGTGCGCTCCCCCGGAGATGTCGGTCTCACGTAGTCCACGCGCTCCAGCCCGTTCTCACCGATGGCGTAGAGGCCGATGCCCAGGCGGTGGGTGCGCAGCGTCGGCCAGCCCTCCGGCGCGGTCTGGACGATGGTGAATCGGGTGAAGGATCCCTCTCATCCACCTCGAACTCGGCGCGCAGGGGTGTTGACGCCCGCGGTCTCCAACCACTCGCCCGCGAACCAGGACAAGTCCCGGCCCGATGCGGCCTCCAGCTCGGTCAGCAGATCCGGAGGGTGGTGTTGCCGAAGGCGTGCTTGCGGAAGTAGTTCCCGAGGCCCTTGAGGAAGTCCTCAATGCCGACGAAGGACACCAGCAGCTTCAGCACCGAGGCGCCCTTGGCGTAGGTGATGCCGTCGAAGTTCTGCTCCACCTTCTCCAGATCGCTCATGTCCGCGGCGATGGGATGGGTGGTGGACAGCTGGTCCTGCAGGTATGCCCAGGCCTTGCGCTCGTTCGAGAACGAGGCCCACGGATTGGCTCCCGTCCCGTACTTCTTCGCGATCTCGTCGGCGGCGAAGTGGGAGGCCCACTCGGCGAACGACTCGTTCAGCCACAGGTCATCCCACCAGCGCATGGTCACCAGATCACCGAACCACATGTGGGCCAGCTCATGAAGGATGGTGTTGTCCCGCGCCTCCAGCTCGCGGGCGGTGACCCGGGAGCGGAACAGGTACTGGTCGCGGAAGGTGACGCAGCCGACGTTCTCATTGCGCCGAAGTTGAACTCGGGCACGAAGATCTGGTCATAGGAGTCGAAGGCGGAACCCCGAAGGCCGCCTCGAACACCTCGAAGCCACGCTGGGTGGTGGTGAGGATGGCGTCCGAGTCGAGATGCTGGGCCACCGAGGCCCGGCAGGCGACCGACGCCGGCAGGGGGCCGGAGGCCGAGGTGATCTGGCCTCGCACAACGTGATACTCGCCAGCCACCAGCGCCGTGATGTAGGTGGAGATCACCGGGGTGGGGGCGAACTCGAACCGGGCGACGCCGCCGTCGCCGGGGACGCCGTCCACGGAACGTGAGTTGCTGAACACGCTCCAATGGGCCGGCGCCAGCACCGTCAGCTGGAAGGTGGCTTTCTGGTCGGGCTGCTCGAAATTGGCGTACATGCGCCGGGCATCCGCCGTCTCGAACTGCGAGTACAGGTAGACCTGGAGTCGGTGTCGACGAAGCGATGCAAACCCTCGCCGGTGTGCGAATAGCGGCACAGCGCCTCGACCACGACTGTGTGGGGGCCGGCCGCCAGATCAGTCAGGGGAAGCCGGTAGCCGTCGTAGCCGTCGGTGGGCAGCGGTGTGCCGTCCAGGGTCGCGGATCGGATCTCGTCCGCGATGATGTCGATGTGCGTCGAGCCCGGCTGGGCATCAAAGTCAAGTTCAGAGCGTGATGCGAAGGTGCGCTCGGGATCGGCTGAGGCCAGAGCCAGTGACGTCTACTGTGACCCGGTAGGCCTTAGCCTTGACTACCTGGGAACGGTGAGCGGCTTCTTCGCGAGTGATATTGGCGGTTGCCATGAACACCTTCAATCATCGGTTGCAGTACTGCCAAGCCCGGCCACCTTAGCGCAATAATCACGGGAAGTCTCCGGCATTGAACAGGAAGTTTCCGGATCGATGTGTGCCACCATGAGGCCATGACGAATTCTCCCGGGCTGGAATCTCGCTGGCGGGAACTGAACGAGCTGTTGCTGAGCGCCAGCGACGCCTATTACGGCGGGGATGAGCCCGTGATCTCCGACGCTGAATATGACACGAGGCTGCGGGAGCTCGCGGACCTGGAGGATCGGCACCCCGAGCTGCGCCGCTGGACTCGGCGACGACCCGCGTCGCCTATGCGCGAGTCACCGAGTTCACGGAGGTGGAGCACCGGCAGCGGATGCTCAGCCTCGACAACGTCTTCGACATGGGGGAGCTGGATGCCTGGCTGGCGCGCATCCCCGCTGAGCGCTACCTGTGCGAACTCAAGATCGACGGGCTGGCCGTCAACCCTGCTGTACCTGGACGGGCGTCTCACCATTGCAGCGACCAGGGGAGACGGGCGAGTCGGGGAGGATGTGACCGCCAACGTCGCCACCATCGACGGCATCCCGCACCGGCTGAGGGGCGCGGACGTGCCCGCTGTGCTGGAGGTGCGCGGCGAGGTCTTCTTCCCCAAGGAGGAGTTCGCGAAGTTCAACGAGACGCTGGAGGCCTCAGGTGCCAAGCGGTTCGCCAACCCCGGAACGCAGCCGCCGGGTCGCTGCGGCAGAAGAATCCGCGGATCACCGCCTCTCGGCCGCTCAGGATGATCGTCCACGGGATCGGCAGCCACGACGGAGCCACGCTCCACAGCCAGAGCGGGGCCTACAAGGCGCTGGCTTCCTGGGACTGCCGGTCAGCACCCACACCCGCGTCGTGACCTCCCTGAGGAGGTCAGGCCTACGTCGTCCATCACGGTGAGCACCGCCACGAGGCCGAGCATGAGATCGACGGCGTCGTCGTCAAAGTGGACGATTTGGCGGAGCAGGCCGTCTGGGGGCGGCGTCCAGGGCTCCGCGCTGGGCCATCGCCTACAAGTACCCGCCGGAGGAGGTCCACACCAGACTCCTCGACATCCGGCTGGGCGTTGGACGCACTGGCCGCATCACACCCTTTGGGGCCATGGAGCCCATCCTCGTCGCAGGATCGACCGTCGCCATGGCCACCCTGCACAACGCCCACGAGGTGGTGCGCAAGGATGTGCGGATCGGCGACACCGTCGTGCTCCGCAAAGCCGGCGACGTCATCCCCGAGATCCTGGGGGCCGTCACCTCGCTGCGGGACGGAACCGAACGGGAATTCGTGATGGCAACCCACTGTCCCTCCTGCGGAACAGCCCTCGTGCAGCAGAAGGAGGGCGACAAGGACCTCAGATGCCCCAACGCCCGCAGCTGCCCCAGCCAGCTGCGGGAGCGGCTGTCCCCTGGCCTCCCGCGGCGCCTTCGACATCGAGGCTCTGGGGGCTGTCGGCGCACGCGACCTGCTGGAGTCAGGGGCTGCTGACCGACGAGGGGCGGATTGTTCTGCCTGACAGCGGAGGATCCGTGGGCAGCGCCATCTACGGCTCCCGGGCCGGTGGGCTGACCGCCAACGGGACGAAACTCCTGAGAACCTGGCCGCCGCCCGGCAACAGCCCCTCTGGCGGGTGCTCGTCGCTCTATCCATCCGCCACGTCGGACCGACGGCGGCCCGGGCCCCTGGCGGGGTACTTCGGCAGCCTGGACGCCATCCGGGAGCCGCCTCCGTGGAGGAGCTGGCGGAAGTCGACGGCGTGGGAGCGATCATCGCCCAGTCCCTCGTGGAGTGGTTCGAGGTCGACTGGCACATGGCCATCGTCGAGGCCTGGGCCGCGGCCGGGGTTCGCATGGCGGACGAGACCTCTGACAGCAGTGGCGGCGAGACGGCGACGGCCACTCTGCAGGGCCTGACCGTCGTGGTGACCGGCAGCCTGGAGGGCTTCACCAGGGACGGTGCGAGGAGGCCATCGTCTCCCGGGGCGGCAAGGCCGCCGGATCCGTCAGCCGCAGAACCGACTATGTCGTCGTCGGGGAGAACGCCGGCAGCAAGGCCGCCAAGGCCGAGGAGCTGGGGTGACTATCCTCGACGAAGCTGGTTTCCTGAAGCTCCTGGAGAGGGGACCGGAAGGGCTCGGCGATGCCGGGTGACAGCCGACGAAACTGGGATTGGGCATCCCCGACCCGCACAACCTGCGCAGGCTGCCCACGGCAACACTAGTGTGAGGCATCATGGACTCTGGCTCCGCGAACTGGGTGATGAAGGTCAGCGACGAGGCCATCAAGGCCTCTTGGGGCGTGCCCACCTTCCTGAGGGGACGTGCCTACGAGGCCGCCGGCCACGCAGTGAGGTACTCCCTGGGACACCACGGCGCCATTGACGCCGTGGTGCAGGGCGCCACGGAAAGACCTATCGAACCTTCCTCCACCACGACTGGCAGGGAGTTTCCAGCGCCTGCTCCTGCCCGGTGAGGATGGGCTGCAAGCACGCCGTCGCGGTGTTGCTGGCCGTGCGCAACAACGTGGGATCTGAGGCCGTGGCCTCCTCGTGGGAGAGCATCTTGTCAGGACTGCTGCCCTCGCACGTCGCAGAGGAGGAGGTCGTCAGGCTTGCCCTGGAGTTCCGGTTTGACGGGTCCGGGGGTCGGATGCGCTGGTGGTGCGTCCGCTGCGGCATGGGAAACGGGTTGGGTGACATCCCAGGCAAGCTGGCTGGACATCACCGTGAACTACCGGGACCTGCACTACGATCCCCGGCAGCGTGAGGTGCTGATGCAGCTGTCGCGTCTCGTCGGGGGTCAGCCAGCACGCCTACGGCAGCCCGACCTGAGTCCATTCTCCGGCTTCGGGCCGCTGGGATGGCCGCTCCTGCGGCAGGCCATCGCCGCCGACATCCCGCTCATCGCGGGAGAGGGCCTCAGCCGGGTAGAGGTCAGATTCGAGCCGGTCAGGGATCTGGCTGGACGTCACCGCCCTTGAGGACGGGACACAGGGAGCTCGCGATATCCGGGGGACCTGGGGCCCACACCCCAGAACGGGGAGACGTTTCCTCATCGGAGACCCCGCCCACGGCTTGGGGGAGTTGGAGCCAGGGGATGCCTGCGCATGCACCCGCTGGCGGAGCGGTGCCCGAGGCGATGCGGGGCCTGTTGAGCTCAGGGACACGGATGAGCATCCCAGCGCAGGACGCCACCCGGTTCCAGCTGATCTATCTTCCGGCTCTCGCCCGGTGTGGCCTTATCTCACCTGGAAGCCGAGTGCGGAGGACCTCCCGCATCCGGGGCTGACGCTTCAGTTGATCCACGAACCCGAGCACCGGCTGATGCTGACCTGGGGATTTCAGATATGTCTCGGGGACATCCCGCACTGGAGGTGCCGCTCAGACCCGCCGGAATGACTTCTTCCGGGACCAGACTGCCGAACAGGAGCTGGAGGTGGCCACGCAGCCCAGATCGTTGACGGGTTCCCGGGCCTGCTGGAAACCCACGGGGAGACACTGAGGCCGGAGGCAGTCCTGAGTCACGCAGACACCGCCCGGTTCATGACCGAGACCCTGCCCCGCCTGGAGGAGGCGGGGGTGAGCATCACCCAGGCCGGTGAGGCTCCCGAATACTCGCATGCCGTGGGAGCCCCGGTGGTCTCCTCCGAACCCAGGACACCGACGACCGTGACTGGTTCGATCTCCACATCGGGTCACCGTCGCAGGCCAGGAGGTGCCCTTCGAACAGCTGTTCCGAGCCCTGGCGGCAGGCGACGAGGCGATGCTGCTGGACAACGGAACCTGGTTCCTGCTGGAGCGTCCTGAGCTGAACCGGCTGCGCCAGCTGATCGCCCGAGGCCCGGGAGCTCACCGATCCCGAACCGGGGGAGTATTCCGCATCAGCGCCTACCAGGCTGGCTGGTGGGAGGACCTTGCGGAGCTCGGGGTCCTGGAGGAGCAGCAGTCGCAACGCTGGCGGGAGCGCATCCAGGCGTTGAGGAACCTCGGGTTGGGGAAAGCGAGATCACGGTGCCCGACGGTGTGGCCGCGACGCTGCGGCCCTATCAGCGGCAGGGTTTCTCCTGGCTGGCCACACTCTGGGATGCTGGGCTCGGGGGAGTGCTTGCCGACGACATGGGTCTCGGGAAGACCCTGCAGACCCTCACCCTGCTGGAACGCGCCCGGGGTCTGGGGCAACTGGACCGGAAACCTGCGCTTGTCGTCGCCCCCGCCAGCGTCGTCGCAACCTGGGCGCAGGAGGCCGCCCGGTTCGCTCCCAGCCTGCAGGTCGTCGTGATCCAGGCCACCGAGACCCGACGGGGAACTGCCCTGGACGATGAGATTAGGAGCTCATGTCGTCGTCACCTCCTACACGCTGCTGCGCCTGGAGCACGAGGCATACCTGGCTCGCCAGTGGGGTGGCCTGGTGTTGGATGAGGCCCAGTTCGTCAAGAACCACCGCTCCCGCACCCACCAGGTGGCGCGCCGCGTCAGGGCGCCTTTCACCCTGGCCATCACCGGAACCCGCTGAGAATTCCCTCAGCGACCCGTGTGGTCCATGTTCTCGCTGGCCGCGCCGGGCCTGTTCCCCCGCATCGAGGGGCTTCACGGAGCTACCGCAAGCCGGTGGAGAAAGAGGGGACACGGACGCACTGGAGCGGCTGCGTTCCCTGATCCGCCCCTTCATGCTGCGTCGCACCAAACGTGAGGGTGGTGAGGGAGCTGCCGAGAAGGTGGAGCAGATCGCCCGTCTGGATCTCACCCCGGAGCATCGTCGCCGCTACGACCAGCACCTGACCAGGGGAACGCACCCGGGTTCTCAGGATGCTCCAGGACATGGACCGCAACAGGGTCGCGATCTTCCGGGCCCTGACGCGGCTGAGGCAGCTGGCCCTGGACCCCCGGCTCGTGGATCCCCAGCTGCCGGCTTCCCCTCAGCGAAGATCACGGCGCTGATCGAGCAGGTGCGAGAACTCGCAGGCGAGGGCATCGCGCCCTGGTGTTCTCCTCCTTCACCGGCTTCCTCACGCTGGTGCGTGAGGCCCCTGGGGCGGAAGGGCATCGAGCACGTCTACCTGGACGGCCGCACCCGCGACCGCCCGGCCCGCATCACACAGTTCCGCGAGGGCGACGCCCCAGTGTTCCTGATCTCCCTGAAAGCCGGGGGCTTCGGGCTTACCCTCACCGAGGCGGACTACGTCTTCGTGCTTGACCCGTGGTGGAATCCCGCAGCCGAGAACCAGGCCGTCGACCGCGCCCACAGGATCGGGCAGACCCGCGCCGTCAACGTCTACCGCATGGTCGCGACCGACACCATTGAGGGAGAAGGTCGTCGCATTGCAGGAACGCAAACGCGACCTGTTCACCTCTGTCATCGACACGGGTGAGTTCCGCAGCGGCGTCATCACCGCCGACGACATCCGCGGTCTGCTGGAATAGGACAATGCCTGAAGGACACGTCATCCACCGTCTCGCAGCCGTCTTCCAGCGGGACTTCGCCGAACGCAATGTGAGCGTCAGCTCCCCGCAGGGAAGATTCGCGCAGGAGGCCGCACGCCTGGACGGCAGCATCCTCACCGGAGCCGAGGCCGTTGGAAAGCACCTCTTCATAGGCTTCGGCGTCCCCGACCCACGTCGCATCCACATCCACCTCGGGCTGATCGGGAAGCTGGGCTTCGCGCCGGTGGCGGAGCCCGTCGGGCAGGTGCGGCTCAGGATCGTGGCTGGGGGTCAGGCCGCCGACCTGCGCGGACCGCAGTGGTGCCGACTGGTCACCACCGAGCAATACGACAGAGTCCTCGCGGACTCCGGCCCCGACCCTTGCGGGAGGATGCCGATCCTGCACGCGGCCTGGCGAGGATCCGCCGCTCGGGAAAGTCCATCGCAGCGCTGCTGATGGACCAGCGGGTGGCAGCCGGGGTGGGCAACATCTTCCGCGCCGAGGTGCTGTTCCGGCACGGCATCGACCCGGCGACACCCGGCCGGGAGATCGACGAGGGCACCTGGGCGGTGCTGTGGGACGATCTCGTGGGGCTGATGGCGACTGCCCTGAACGGGGCCGCATCGACACCGTCGCCGAGGAGCATGGCCCGAGGCCCAGAACAGACCTCCCAGAGTGGACGCCCATGGTGGTGAGGTCTACGTGTACCGGCGCGCGGGGCAGCCCTGCCTGATCTGCGGTACACCCGTCAGTACCGCGATGCTGGAGGGGCGCAACCTCTACTGGTGCGCAACATGTCAGAGATCGGGTCAGCCGAGTCGTTGACAAGACATTTCCGGGATGCCCCATTACGCTTGGATTTCATGCGCCTGAGTGCCTATTCCGCCTATCTCTTCGATCTTGACGGGGTGATCACCCCACCGCTGAAATCCATATGAGGGCCTGGGCTGAGATGTTCAACGAATATCTCAGTGGCCTCGAGGGACCAACCGCCGTGGACCGATGCCGACTACTTCGCCTACGTTGACGGCAAGCCTCGCTACGACGGGGTGCGTGGCTTCCTGACCTCGCGTGGCATCGATCTGCCTCAAGGCGAGTCCGCAGGACTGACCAGGGGCAGCAGAGCGTCTGCGGGCTGGGCAATCGCAAGAACGAGACCTTCAATCACATCATCCGCCGCGATGGGTCGATCCTTTCCCGGGATCCACGGCCTTCATTGAGGCCCTCTTGACGCATGGGGCCAGGCTGGCGGTGGTTTCCTCGTCACGCAATGCGGTTCCCGTGCTGCGGGCCGCCGGGTTGGACTCCGCGTTCCCCGTGATCGTTGACGGCAAGGTTGCGGAGGTCCAGGGACTCGCGGGAAGCCCGCCCCCGAAACCTTCCTGTATGCGGCACGCCTGCTGGAGGTCGAGCCCGCCCAGGCCGTGGTGATCGAGGACGCCCTGTCAGGCGTCAGGGGCTGGGAGCCGCCGGGGGGCTTCGGCTGGTCGTCGGGGTTGACCGTGGGGCAGGGTGCCCCAGCCCTGCGCGATGCCGGAGCCGGACTTGTCGTCCATGATCTGGAAGAGTTGGTGAGCTGATGCGCTGGATCTCCTCCGACCCGCTGAACCGGTTCCGCTTCCCCCATTGATGAGTGGCGTCTTGTCGAGACCGAGCCGAGCCTGGAGGACCTCAGGGGTGACTGAGACCCTCTTCGCCGTCGGCAACGGCTACCTGGGGCTGCGGCAACCCGAGGAGGGCCGGAAGTCGTATGCGCATGGCACCTTCATCAACGGCTTCCACGAGACCTGGCCCATCAAGCACGCGGAGGAGGCCTTCGGCTTCGCCCGCACCGGCCAGACCATCGTCAACGTCCCGGACAGCAAGCTCATCAAGATCTACGTCGACGACGAGCCCCTGACCCTGGGGCAGTCCGACCTCGACTTCTACGAGCGGACCCTGGACATGCGCAACGGCTGCATGACCCGTGAGCTGGAGTGGCGCACGCCCTCCGGCAAGCGCGTGCGGATCGGTCCCGCCGCCTGGTGAGCTTCACTGACCGGCATCTTGCGCTGTTCGAGGTTGAGCTGACCATGGTCGACGGTGACGCGCCGGTGGTGTTTTCGTCGCAGGGTGGTCAACCGCCAAGACGGTTTCGACGACCTGAGGCAGCCCGGAGGGCGCGGAGGTTTTGACCCGCGCCGGGCCGGGAGATTCAACGGCCGGGTCCTGCAGCCTCGCGGCCACTGGCAGGACGAGCAGCGGATGGCCCTGGGATACGAGACCACGAACTCCCACATGACTCTGGGTGTCGCTGTCGACCACAGCATTGAGACCGCGAACCTGCAGGAGTCGGAGTCCCACGTCAGCGAGGATCAGGTCAAGCAGGTCTATCGGGTCGAGGCGCAGGGCCGGGGTGCCTGTCGTCATCCGCAAGGCGGTGGCCTACCACACCTCGCGGGGTGCCCGGTCACTGAGCTGTTCGACCGAGTGCCGCCGCACGCTCGACCGGGTGAGGGAACGTGGCTTCGAGTCGATCTTCGAGGCGCAGCGGGCGTGGCTGGACGAATTCTGGGAGAACACCGACGTTGAACTCGGTGAGCAGCCCGCCATCCAGCAGGCGGTTCGCTGGTGCCTGTTCCAGCTGGCCCAGGCCACCGCCCGCTCCGATCAACTGGGATTTCAGCCAAAAGGGTGTCACCGGTTCCGGCTACGAGGGCCACTATTTCTGGGACACCGGAGGTCTACCTGGTGCCGTTCTGATCTACACGGCCCCCGCGTCGCCCGCAACGCCCTGCGTTACCGCGTCGGGCTGCTGCCGCAGGCCAGGGAGCGTGCCCGGGAGCTGAACCAGGATGGGGCACTGTTTCCGTGGCGCACCATCAACGGTGAGGAGGCATCCGCCTACTACGCTGCTGGCACGGCCCAGTACCACATTGACGCCGACGTCGCCCATGCCTTCGCGAAGTACCGCGATGTCACCGGGGACGTGGACTTCATCCATCGCGACGGCGCTGCGGTGCTGGTGGAGACCGCCCGGCTGTGGGCGGACCTGGGGTTCTGGCGCACCGAGGCCGACGGGTCGCAGCGTTTTCCACATCCAGGCGTCACCGGGCCCGACGAGTACACGGCGGTGGTGAACAACAACATGTTCACCAATGTCATGGCCCGCGCGAATCTGCGGTCGGCGGTGAGCCTGGTGCGTGAGCTGCAGGACCAGGATCCCATGAACTGGGAGCGCCTGGTGCACACCCTCAACCTCAGTGAGGCCGAGGTGGCGGAGTGGGATCGCTGCGCCAAGGGCATGAGTGATCCCCTTCGACGAGACGTTTTGGCATCCATCCGCAGGATGAGAAGTTCCTGTTCAGCGAGCTGTGGGATCTGGAGAACACCCCGCGGACAAGTTCCCGCTGCTGCTGCACTTCCATCCGCTGGTCATCTACCGCTTCCAGGTGCTCAAGCAGGCTGATGTGGTGCTGGCGCTGTTTCTGCAGGGGGACGAGTTCACTCTGGAGGAGAAACGCGCCGACTTTGATACTACGACCCGATCACGACGGGGAGTTCGACGCTGTCGGGTGTGGTGCAGTCGGTCATCGCCGCCGAGGTGGGGTACCAGGACATGGCCATGCAGTATTTCCTGACCGGCCTGTGCACGTGGATCTGGCGGATCTGCACGCCAACGCCCGCGATGGCGTGCACATCGCCTCCACTGGTGGGGTGGAACGCCCTGGTGTTTGGTTTCGGCGGTCTGCGTGACTACCACGGCAACATCAGCTTCGATCCCCGGCTGCCGCGAGACTGGGAGAGCATGCGGTTCCGCTGCAGATCCGAGGCTCCCGACTCAGGGTTCTTCTGGAACGCAACTCCATCACCTTCGGCGTCGAAACCGGCGGCCCCGTCGAGCTCAGCGTGCGCGGGCAGCACTTCGTCATCGAGCCTGGCATCGCCACGGAGGTGTCCCTGGAACACCAGGGGAGGATCTGCCCTCTCTGCGCGGCCGCCATCCGGTGACAGGCGGGCGGCGGGCTGATAGCTCCGTCGTCACAGCGAATGTTCCCGAAGCCCACTCCAGCGGCCTGATCGTCGACTAGCGTCGTCGCACGGAGGCAGGGACGGTGCGTCGCATCCTCGTCGACGGCTGCTCGCTGGAGCTGCATGAGCCGGAGGGCTTCACACCCATGGCCTCCGGTGAGCCCGACTCCTGGGTGTTCGCGCGGGGGCAGAAGTGCTGGCGAGGTGCGCCTCAGCCGTGGTGGTCGGCCGGCCCTGGAATTCACATTGCGCAACTCTGGTGATGATGAGCAGGCCGTGACGGGATTCCGGCTGACCGTTCAGCGGGGAGGCCCTGGCCTGCTGGCCGGTGCGGTGGGGCGCATCATCCTCGGCGATGACCGGGGCGCCTGGATCAGGTGAGCGGCTGGTGCTCGGACGGCGGTCGAGGTCAGGGGACACGTACGGTCCTGGTGTTCGGAGCTGGGGTGCAGCTCGCCCCCGGTCAGCAGGTGTGGTCGCGCTGGCGGCTCGTGCAGGCTGAGGAGATTCCCAGTCTGCCGGATTGGGTGCCGACCCAGCGCCACCTCACCACCGGACGGGCATTGATGGTGCCGGACCTGGATGTTGCCCTGTCGGGGAGGGCCTGGCATTCGAGACGGTTCCTGAGGGCACTCTCGTTCAGGACCCGTGGGCCTGCATCAGCTTCAGGGTGCAGGGGGCCGACGGGCATGAGTTTCTTGGAGGTCGGCTGGCACCATCCGCTGCCGCAGCTCATTCTGCCTGCGCTGGAGCAGGTGGGGGAGCGAGCCGATCTGAGGCCTGGCTCATCGCATGGCTGCTCACGCACTCGGATTCCCTGGCCGCCGTCGGCCAGCGGGAACTGCTCGACCGCCTGGATGTTGCTCTCGGCCACTGCTTTGAAGCCCGGCATGTGGGGTGCTCTGGCGGGACTGTATGCGTTTCGCGGCACCGAGCTTCCGGTGAGGAACGACGCCATCTCGGCGGCCAGGGAGTTCATGCGTGGCAATTCTGGCTCTGGGGAGACCGCCTTCCTCGCTGTGGGAGGCGATGATCGCAGGGAGCCGGAGCTGGCCACAGATCTGCTGCCGTCATCCGGTGCGGCGCGCGACACACCCCTGGGAGCTGCTGGGGGCTGGATGAGGTGACGGCGCTCCGGCTGCTCTCCACCCGGCGAGGCATGGCCTGCCTGTCTCGGGACCCGTCGGATATGCGGCGGAGGGCGTCACCTTGCCCAGCTGTGGTTGGCGGCCCCACCCGACTCCGTCGCGCACATGGAGCTCTCCCGCGTCGTGCGAACAGCTCAGCGACGACTGATGTGCGGTTTGTCAGCCCAGCCGGAGCCAGCCTCCCTGGCGTGGCTGCTTCTTGAGCAGTCTCTGATGCCCGTCTCCGCCTGACTGTCCGGCGCGGCATAATGCCTGAGGGATCAAACTTCCGCCCTCGTCGACGTGACAGGACTCTCAATACCAGAAACGAACTCTCAACCGGACCGTCTTCGACCCCGCGTTCCTGAGACCGGGTTGAGGGAATCCTCCGTGCTCGGGCTGTCTGCCGGCGGCACCACTTTGTTGTTGCTGGCGCTGCTCGCCTTCGTGCTGGTGATCTCGGGAAGCTACAGGGAACTATCTCCAGGACTGGTTCGGCCCCTACCTGCTGGCGGCGGCGATCGCCGTCGGGATGCTCGGCCTGTGGACGCTGCTTGAGGCGGCTGATCGCAGCGACGGCCGCAGCCGGGAGCGTCAGCATAGCCACGGCATTCCGAGGATCAGGGCGCTGCTGCTGGTGCCTGTGCTGCTGTTTGCCCTGTCGGCACCGAACTCCCTGGGCGCGGATGCTGTGGCCGAGGTCCCCAGGGCGAGTCACAGCACCAAGGAGCCGAGGGCCTTCCCAGCCTGTCTGCCGAGACGGTCAATGAGATGTCGATCCTGGAGTTCACCGAACGCTTCGAGCAGGGGATCCGCAGCTGCTGGTGGGAAGACGAGTCCGGCTTCTCGGGTTTTGTTGCCCGGCAGAGGGACCTTCCCGAGGGGCAATGGAGCATCAATCGGTTCCGTATCTTCTGCTGCGTTGCCGACGCTTCCTTGTACAGCGTGGCTGTCACCGGCGTTGATCAGCCTGTGGGGGAGGAGCTCTGGGCTGAGGTGGAGGGCGTCATTGACCTTGATGCCAGCCGTGACCTGCCGGTCCTTGTCGCGGACCACGTCGAGGTGACCGCCAAGCCCGAGGAACCCTATCTATGAGTTTCATGAATCGGGCTGCGATGCGCGTCTGGGGGCTGCCCTTCGTGGCGGTTAGTGCGCTCCTGGCGGTGCTGTACCTTACGGTCAGCGGGAACCCGCCGCTGCGTTTCCGAGGAGCTGCCGCCACGTGGGCCACGCTGACGTTCGGCGTGGTGATCCAGGCGTTGCCCTTCCTGGTGCTCGGGGTTTTGGTCTCGGGAGCGATCGCCGCCTTCCTGCCCAAGGACGCCCTGGCCAGGATCACGCCCCGCTCCCCGATTCTGGCGGTGCCGGCTGCGGGTCTCGCTGGGATGGTGCTTCCCGGGTGTGAATGCGCCTCGGTTCCGGTATCGCAGTCTCTGATGCGACGGGGGCTTCCGCAGGTTGCCGCGCTAGCGTTCCTGCTGGCTGCTCCGCTGTGAACCCGATTGTGCTGGTTGCCACAGCAGTTGCCTTCGCGGGCAGCAACCCGATGATGGTGTGGGCCCGGCTGATCGCATCGCTGGTTGCGGTCATGGCGGTCTGCTGGCTCTGGCTGGGGTGGGCAGAAAGGAATGGATGAAACCCAGGAGGGGCATGTCCACGAGGGCTCCAGGGCCGCGGTCTTCCGGGAGACTGCGGTGCATGACCTGCTGCAGGCGGGTGGCTTCCTGGTGGTGGGTGCCGCTGCTGCCGCGCTGATGAAGGTCGCGGTTCCCTCCGGGGTGCTGGCGGTGCTCACGCAGAACCCGTGGCTCGGGATCCTGATGCTGGCATTCCTGGCCGTCGTGCTGTCGCTGTGCTCGGAGGCCGATGCCTTCGTGGTGGCCTCCCTTCCTGGGGTCTCGCCCACCGCGCAGTTGGTCTTCCTCGTGGTGGGGCCGATGGTGGATGTGAAGTTGTTTGCCATGCAGTCTGGGGCGTTCGGTGTGAGATTTGCCTCCCGGTTCATGCCCTTGACGCTGCTGATCTGCATCTGGTCGGCGGCTGTGGTGGGGGCTTTGATGTTCGGGACCTTCTGATCCGCGGCCCAGAGCTCTGTGGGGTGCGTGGATACCATCCATCTCCAGCGGATTAGCGGACGTCACACCAGCGTCGACGCTTGCCGAGTCGCCTGACAGACGCGGCATATGGCATATGGAGAACGGCTGGGGCTGGGATTGTTCCCACCCCCAGCCGTCGCATATGATCAGGATGCCTTCTTGAGGTGTGCGACGATGCCGTCGATGTCCTCTTCCAGTCGGTGCGGGCGCACGAAATGCCCACCGGGCTCCTCGTAGCGCGTGTGCGAGATGCCCGCCTTGTTCAGCAGGTCGCTGAACTCACGCTGGCCGTCGAGCACGTGCTGTTCCTGGACGGCATCGATGAACTTTTCCCCTGGCAAGTTGGGAGGTGTGATTTTTGCCGTCGAACATAGTGCTGCGGTCGGTTCCGCCACCAGGAAAAATCCGCTTGTCGCGGAAGCTCTCGATCTGCTCCACCGCGTTGTCGGCGCTCACCAGATCCTGTCGCCAGGGGACACCGTAGACCGGGCGTCCGAATTCGATGACACTGCTCAGGTTGATGTAGCGAGTAACCCGACCGTCGTCTCGACGCAGGCTGGCGGGGCCGGAATGGGCACTCACCGAGGCGAAATGGCCGTAGTACTTGGCCGTGTACTTCAGGGGCTCGAAGCCGCCCGTGGAAGCCCGAGACTGCACGCCCAGCGTATTCCGCGTGCGTGCGGAAGGTGGCATCCACCCACGGGATCAGCTCATTCATGTGGAAGGGTCTCCCAGTGGCGTCGACCGACGGTGATGCTGGTGCTGGAGGGGTTGCTGTACCAGCTGACCGCACCTCCCTCAGGCATGACGACGATGATCTCCTTGCCCGCCGTGAGCTCCTCAATGTTCAGATTCCTGAACTGCAGGTAGTTGCCACCACCCCCGTGGAGCAGGGTAGAGCACCGGGTAGCGCTTTCCGCTGGTGTGGTATCCGTCGGGCAGCAGCACGGTGGCCCGAGCAGGGGCGAGAAGGGGAACGCGGGTGGTGATGGAGGTGGTGAAACTATAACTCTGGAATCGGCCCTGATCCTCAAATTTGTGGGGCTCCCCTTGGATCTCGGCATGGGCTGGGGATGTCCCCAAACCCGTTGCCCCCATCCCCAGGGCCGAGGCGGCTGCAAGCCCTCAACTCCGAGGATGTGACGGCGATTGATGAGGGCGGTCAATGGACATGAATGCTCCTTGCGGAAGATCGATTGAGTTTCCATCTAGCCAGGCGCAGGCCATCGTGTGAGGCTGAGCCGCACGATTGTGGTTGAATTTTTCTGCCATTTCTCGATGGTCGCGCCGTCTTGTACATCCACGGTAGCAGAATTCCCTTACTTTTTGACGGTTTGAAAATTTAATTTTGCTCCTTTTGTGACTAAAAGTACGACCGTGTGTCTGCGAGGAGTCTGCTATCATTCGACAGCTCGGGCTGGAGCGTCTCAGGGTGCTTCGAACGGTGATCGCCTGGCCTTCTGATCCGACGTGCTCTCCGCCTGATCTTCAGGGCAGGCCCAGAGACTAGACGTGAGGAGGCCCACGGGCGGCTGCCGGAAACGTTCCCCTTGGCACAGAGCTTCGCTGTCCCTCGGGGCTGGTGGGCAACCTTTGAGGCGCAACGGGTGGCCCAAGGTGCTGTAAAATTGCCCCGAGGGCTGCCTGCGGCTCGGTCTGTATCACGGTGGTGAAAAGATTCACTTCAGACAGTGACCGACACGACGCCTCTCCTCCGTGAGTAAGGATGCTGGCCGGCTGGCTGACCTGCATAAATAAAACCTTTCAGCAGCTCCCTCGTCGTGAGTGGACTCCAGGAGGCTTATGCACAGCTGCTGGCGACTGGGTTCTGACAAGGTGGTTCGCAGTTTCTGACACTCCCATGAATAAGCCTCCAGGCCGTGGAAGGGCGTGCGAGCCGTGTTGCTTCCGCGCTGAAAGCGCACATGAATCTTGTCGGATTGCGGCGGGGCTGATGGTGGATGTGAAGCTGTTCCTCATTCGGTGAGCCAGGTGTCCGGCATCTGGAATTTCCTGTTGCAGCGTGGGTTTACGCGACTTGACGGGATCGGAGTCCTGGGTCTATATATCTGAAGCAGATATCGAAGACGATAGTGATAGGGGAATAATGGACAGCCAGAACTGGCCTGGGCTTTCACGAGGCAACGGCAGCCCAGTTCGGGGGAGAGGGCGGTTCAAAGTGGTACAAGAGCCGCTGGCTATCGCCGGTGCCGCTGGGCTGATGGGCATTGGAATCGCAGCCAACAACAGCAAGGCTGGAGTGGAGGCGGTGCCGGAGACGAGTGCCACAGCGGTTGTGACCCCGTCTCCGATACATGAAACGATTTTTGCGACGACAACGTCGACGGTAACTGAGAGCATGACTGCCACAACTGTGGTCACTGAGACTGCGGTCGCCACTGAAACCGTGACGCAGTCATCAACTGTGACGCAATCATCTTCGGAGTCGAGGCGAACAGCGCCTCAGCGAGTCGTGACACCGGAGCCGACAACGAAGGCCCCCAGCGTGACGTCCACTACAAGAACTGCCGGGAGGCCAAGGCCGCCGGAGCAGCCCCACTGCACCGGGGCGATCCTGGATACAGCTCAGATCTGGATCGCGACGGCGACGGCATGGCCTGCGAACGCTAACGGCTGCGGCCGCTCAATACCGGAAACCGGCACGTCAGTCTGTAGGGCTCGCAGGATGACGGAGATTGTCCTGTTCCACCACCTCCTGGGCGACCCGGGGAGTCAAGGCCTTCGCTGAAAGGCTCCGGGCCGCCGGGCACACCGTGCATCTTCCCGATCAGCTGGGGGAAGAACCTTCGACAGCTACGAGGCTGCTATGGACAACGCCAGGCAGACTGGCTTCGACACCATCACCCGGCGGGCACTCGATGCTGCTGCGGAACTGCCCCAGCGGGTGGTCTATGCCGGTTTCTCCATGGGGCGCTAGCAGCCCAAGAACTGCTGCAAACCAGCCCGGAGACGCTCGGAGGGGTGTTGATGCATGGTTTCGGAGACTCCCTGACTGCTTCCAGGACGCTGGCCCGAGACGATCCCCGTGCAATACCACACCATGGCCGCCGACCCCCTCGCAGTCGAGGACGGGGACATCGTCGCCGCCGAGGGGTCGCGGATCGCCACCCCAACCTGGAGTGCTTCCTGTACCCCGGGAAAGACCACCTGTTCACCGACAGCAGCCTTCCGAGTATGATGCCGCCGCCACCGAGCAGGTGACCAGCAGGATCCTGGGACTCCTGGAACGTGTCGCATCAGGCTGAGCACGAGGGCACGAGGAGGAGGGGCGTGTCTCCCTCAGAACACGCCCCTCGCGCCTGGTGATCTCCCTCAGCTGCCTGACTTCGCCACCAGGATCTCCCGGCGGCGCGCCTTCAGGCGGTGCATGACCTCGTTCCCGCCCGTGCCGAAGTAATCATGCAGGGCCCGGTACTCGCGGTACAGCTCGTCGTAGGCTGCGACGTTTTCCGGGATCGGCGTGAACGTCGTCTCCGAGGTCGCCTCACGGTGAGCCATCCGGGGGCCGCCTCCTGACATCCGGGTACTGACCTGCAGCCACAGCGGCGTAGATGGCAGACCCATGCGCACCGGAGGCCACCGATTCGCAGATTGACAGCGGCAGATTCGTGACGTCCGCGTAGATCTGCATCAGCAGTGGGTTCTTCACCAGGCCACCCGCCACCACCAGGTCGCCCACCTCAATCCCGGCCTCCCGGAAGGCCTCAATGATCACCCGAGTGCCGAAGGCTGTCGCCCTCAGCAGCGCCCGGTACTGATCCTCCGGAGTGGTGGTCAAGGTGGTGCCCAGCATCAGGCCGGTCAGCTCCGTGTCATCCAGGATCGAGCGGTTCCCGGAGTGCCAGTCCAGGGCCAGCAGGCCATGCTCACCCACCTGCTGTGCCGAGGCCAACTCCGTCAGATACTCGTGAACCCCAAGTCCCCGGGACTCCGCCGCCTCGACATACGCCGGTGGGACGCAGGTGTCGACGAACCAGCCGAAGATGTCGCCGACACCGGCCTGCCCGGCCTCGTAGCCCCACAGTCCCTTCACGATGCCGTCCGGGACGATTCCCCCAATGCCCGGAACCTCACCGAAGGTCTCCGAGGTCATCATGTGGCAGGTGGAGGTGCCCATGATGAGCGTCAGCTGCCCGGGCTCGCAGGCATTCGCCGCGGGGACCGTGGCGTGGGCGTCGATGTTCGCCACAGCCACCGGCGTCCCTGACCGGAAGACCGGTGAGCTGCGCAGCCTGCTCCGTCAGCTCCCCCGGCCTTGTCCCTGGGACGTGCGGTCGGCTCCGGAAGCACATCAAGCAGCCGGGAGAACCCGGGAGCCATCGCATCCAGCACATCCGCTGCGGGGTAGGAGCCGTCGACGAAGTTGCCTTTGTAGCCGGCGAGCGAGGTGGAACCGGTCAGTGTGCCCGTGAGTTGCTGCACGATCCAGTCCCCGGCCTCCACGAAGTGCGCCATGGCGTCCCAGACCTCGCGGTCCTCCTGGAACAGGGCCAGAGCCTTGGCCAGCTGCCAGTCCGCCGACACCTCGCCTCCGTAGCGTGCCAGGGTCTCGGGAGCCCTCTCGGCCAGCACCCGGTTGACGATCCGGCCCTGCGACTGTGATGCGTGGTGCTTCCACAGCTTCACAAAAAGCATGGGGACGTGCTGCGAACCGGGGCTGCTCACACAGGGGAACGTAGTCCTCGTCGGTGGGAAACACCGTGCAGGATGTGAAGTCGATGGCCAGCCCGACCACATCCGATGCTGCCACGCCCGAGTCAGCGAGGGCCGCAGGGAACTAATCTTCCCGAGAGCCTCAAGGTAGTCGGCCGGCACCTGCAACGCCCAGTCAGGCGGCAGGGGCTGGCTAGCCAGCTCCCGGTCGATGACACCATGGGCGTAGGGGTGATCAGCGCTGCCCAGCACCCGGCCGTCGGCCACATCAACCACCACGGCCCGCCCCGACAACGTTCCGAAATCGATTCCGATCACCGTTGTGCTCATGACATCTCCTCAGCTGTTCGCGGGCTCCTGGGAACCCCCAGAACCCAGTGGGGGTGAACAACTCGTCCACCAGCTCGGTCAACAGATTCGCCTCAGGGCCAGATCCAGGACGGTGTAGCGCTTCCGGATCATCTGGGCGCGGACATAGGGTGTCGCGGAATCGCTGCCATCCCAGGCCAATGTCCGAAGGATGCGCCGGGGCGCCGACATCGCGCAGCATCTGCTGCAACTCAGTGGCGGGAAGCAACTGGGTGCGCAGCCTCGCGGAGAGCTCCGGCCAGATCCCCGCCAGCAGGGTCAAGCGGGCCCGCAACTCCTCCGGGGGCAGCCACTTCGCGAGAGCCTGGGTGACGGTCTCTCCACCAGCCTGGGATCAGGATGCAGCCGCCGCACCTCTGCCTCCATGGCCTCCCGGGTGGGCCAGGCCGCCACTGCCTGGTCGATGTCGAGCTGGCTGAGGTCGCGTTCCAGCAGCCGCTCGTGAGAGCGGCGATGGCGACGGTTCCGATGCCAACCTTTGAAGCCATGCGAGAGACGCCGCGGCGTGACATCCACGCCGTGGCCCTCCATCTCCCACAGGTGGCTGAACTGATGCTCAGCCCCGGAGGCCGGGCGGCTGGACTGGTGGGCCTGCATTGCGAGGCCGCTCATCAACAGACCCTCAGCGAGGGTCCGTGGTCGCCTCCACATCACCGGATGCCAGCGCGGCCGGGCGTGACAGGGCCCCACGCAGAGGCCCCTGCACGAGTTCCCAGACCCCCTGGTCGATGGCCTCCGTGCCCAGCGCGTCGGCGATGATCCAGTCAGCCCCCGCCGGCACCTTCCCGAGCAGGTCACCGTAGCCGGAGGCTGTCATCACCTGGGGGCCGCGGCCATCAGTCTCACGTCGGCGACGCAGCCTGCCGGGGCGGGGCAGCTGAGCGTCTGCTTAGAAACCATCCAGGGCGATGGAGGGAGCCGAAGGCGGTGTAGCCGTCCATGGAGGCTGCGGTGCCCACCACCATGTGAGGGCCGGTTCAACTCACCTGAGGCTCGTTTCACAATGTCGTTGAGGGTGCCGGCTCCGACCGCCACCGCGATGCCGTCGATACCGGACAGCACGTCTCGGAGGGCTTCGCAGTTCTCGTAGCGGGCGTAGAGCTCCGGCTCGCCGGGAAGACATGCGGATCAGCCAGCTCAATCCCAGCCTGCGCCAGGGCCTCCGAGACCCGCCGACCGGCCAGGCCGAAGGTCCGCTCATCGGCGACGACAACGGCCCGGGCAGAGCCGAACAGATCCCTGAAGACCTCTCCGGCCCGGTCGATCGCATCCTCTCGAGGATCACCGCCTTCGTGTCGGTGGCCCCTCGCAGGGGCGCGGGTGATCAGCTCACTCATGTTCAGCCCCGCCTGGCGTTCTGGTGATCCACCATGTCGTGGATCATCGGCTGAAGCTGGGGATAGGTGTTGGCGTAGGCGTCCACGTAGTACTGGTACTCCTCGTGACGCTGCCGGTCAGGCTCCAGCAGGTCGATCTCGTGGACCATCTCCTGGCTGCGGCACCGAGGGTCGCTGTACAGCCCCGCCCCGACAGCGGCCAGCATGCAGCTTCCCAGCACCACCGCGTCGCCGACCTCCGTCAGCGCGATGGGCACCCCGGTCACGTCGGCGTGCATCTGCATCCAGTCGCGGCTCTTGGTGGCGCCGCCGGCTGCGACGATCTTCCTCACCTCGAAGCCGGCCGCTGACATAGCCCGCAGGTTGTGTGCGGTGCCGTAGCACACCGACTCCTGGATCGCCCGGTAGATGTGGGCGGGGCCGTGATGCAGCGACAGCCCCAGATGATGCCACGGGCCTTCGAATCGGTGTAGGGGGTGCGGTTGCCCTGGAAGTACTCGTTGATGATGAGCCCCTCCGAGCCGGGGAGGCAGATCCCGGGACTGCTTGTTGAGCAGGTCATAGACGTTGAGCCCGGTCACCTCGGCGGCCTGCGTCAGGTCGCGTGCGAAGTTGTCCTTGAACCATTTCAGCACCGAGCCGGTGGAGACCTGCCCGCCCTCGACGGTGTACTGGCCCTTGACGACGCCGTCGGTGTAGGCGCCGAAGAATCCCTTGCCGTGGATGGGCTTGTCGGTCTGCCCCGTGAGCACGTGGGAGGAGCCGGTGATGAGCGCCATCACGCCCGGGTCAACCACTCCGAGGCCGATCTGGCCGGCCCAGGCGTCGGCGGGTCCCTGGGCGACGGGGTTCCCGGGCGAAGCCCGAGCAGCTGGGCGGCGATCACGGACAGCTCCCCAACGGGGGTGCCGAGGTCGACGACCCGCTCCGGGATCTTGTCGAAGACGTCACCGCAGCCGATGGTCTCGTAGAAGTCCACCGGCCAGCCACCGTGGTTGCGGTTGTAGTACATCCGGAGCGCCGCAGAGTTGATGTTGGTGGTCCACTCGCCCGTCAGCTTGTAGGTGACCCAGTCTGGGGCGTCCACCAGCCGGAACGCCGAGTCGTAGGTCTCGCGTTCATTCTCACGCAGCCATGCGGCTTTGAACGGGTACCACTCGGCCGTGGCTGGGGCAGTGCCCTGGCCGTTGTAGAGGCGAGCCACCGAGTCGGAGCTCTCGGCCCGGGCCGCCTGCTCCGTGGCCCGCACATCCATCCACATGATGGCCGGGCGCAGGGCCTCTCCGCGTTTGTCCATGGCGACGACTGTCATGGTGGTGGCGTCGTAGGGAGATGCCCTTGATGGCGGAGGGGGAGACCCCTGAGGCCGAGAGCACCTTGCGGCAGGAGGCCTGGAGCGCCTCCCACCATTCGTTGGGGATCCTGCTCCGCCCAGCCCGGTGGGGATGGGTGGTGCAGTGAGGCCGTCGCAGCGAAGGCGACGGGGCGGCCCGCCAGATCGAAGATCGCGGCGCGGACGCTCTCGGTACCGAAGTCGATTCCGAGAAGGTAGGTGTTGTCGGTCATCGTTGATCCTTTTCAGTGTCAGTCTGAGGTGGTCCAGCCGAGCTCATCCCAGATGCGCTGGGGGATGAGCTGGTCCACGCGGTCCAGCACATAGGGTGGGTCGGTGGTCCTCATCCAGGGCGGCGACATCGTCGGAAGTCGCCTCGCCTGTGAGGACCAGGGCCGAGGTCATGCCAGTGTCGAGGGCCATCTGGATGTCTGTTCCGAGCCGGTCCCCGACCATGACGCAGTGCGCGGGATCGACATTCAGGCCCCGCAGCGCCTCCTCCAGCATGATGGGGGAGGGCTTGCCGAGGTTTGCCGTTGACTTCACGCCGGTACAGGCCTCAATGGCGGCGGTGATGGCGGCGCAGTCCGGGCTCCCTCGCGGCCTCCGGGGAAGGGGCGAAGCGGTCGGGATTGGTCTGGATGAGGATGGCTCGAGCGGTGGAACCAGATCGCGTCGAAGGCGATCTGGAGCTTGCTGGTAGTCGAAGGTGCGGTCGTATGAGGGCGACCACGATGTCGATCTCGGCAGGATCCTCGCTCAGCTGGAAGCCAGCCCGGGTGAGGGGCCTGCTTGAGCGGGTCCTCACCCACAACGAACAGGGTTGCCTCCGGGTGATGCTCCTGTAGCCAGCGGGTGGTGGTGACCACGGTGTTGGCGATGTCGGCGATGTCGGTGGGCAACCCGAGCCGTTCGAGCTTGCTCACATACTGCTGGGGATCCTTGGTCGGATTGTTGGAGAGGAAACGCACCGGGATGTTGCGTCGCCGTAGTTCTTGGATCAGCCGGGCGGCTCCGGGCAGCAGGTGTTCACCCAGGTAGATGGTGCCGTCCAGGTCGAAGACATAGGCCTGATGCAACTCCGTCGGATGCATGTGGTTCTCCTAGAACAGGGGCGCGGTGATCCCGGCCAGCGAGACGATGATGGTGTTGGTGATCCAGATGGCGGCAGCCGGGGGATCGAAGTGGGTGTTGCCGCGGTTGTGGAACAGCCGGGCCTGGAACTCGGCCAGCCAGGCGGAGAACACACCAGCAAGGACTGAGGCCAGCAGTGCGACGACGCACAGCATCAGCAGCTGCCCCATGACCTCTGGGGGAGGACAGCAGGTGCATCGGGCTTCGGATTGAGCTCGCTCAGCAGGGAGAAGCCGCTGGCGTCGAGCTTTTGCCAGAAGCCGCCATCACCCGGCAGATCGGCGATGAGACGATTGGCCAGCACCGGCAGGAAGGCCACGGCAGCCAGGCCGGCGCTGATCGTGATGTGGTGGGTGACCGGCATCGAGGCCCCGAGGATCAGGAACATGACGCAGACGGCGGAGATCGCGAAGACGAAGGTCTGGGCGTTTCCGGTGGCGGCCAGCCCGGGGAAGCACAGACCGATGAACAGGGGTTGCGCCACCGGCGAGGATGCCGAACATGGCGCCGAGGGAAATGTACTGAGGGGCCTTCTCCTGGTAGCTCAGCCATCCAGATTCCTTGGTGGGGGCGATCTTGCCTGAGAAGGTCTTGGCGTCGTTGAACTTCTCCTTGTTCAGGAAGTTGCCGCCCGCAACCAGCCGTGCGACGACGGCGGACACGATCACGGTCAAGGCCACGGAGTCGGTGTTCTTGCCGAACCAGGGATCAGGGTGACCAGGTTCTGGACGATGTAGCCGAAAGCGCCAAAGGCTGCACTCACCCACAGCACGTCGGGTTTCCCGAGTCGTGCGAGCGGCGCGGTTGCGTCCTTGCCGTCGGCATACCCGCGGCGGCCTGCGTAGGCTGCGGCTCCAACGCCTGCCGCGAAGGCGACATGGGGTCCGACGAAGGGGCCGAAGGCCAGATAGGTGAATCCGGCGGTGGAGTCCGTCCCAAGATAGATGCCGAAGGCGGTCAGGACTGTCAGACCGGTGACGGCGAAGGCGAAGTTGCCGCCGATCGCCGCGCCGAAGAAAGCTGCCTGCGAGGGGCGACCACCAGGCCGAACAAGAGGTGGACGGTGTCAGGATTGAACATCGCTGTTCCTTCAATAGCGGGAGAGGGGTTAGTCCGTGCTGGGCCTGTAGGGAGCAGATGGCTGCCACTTTGGGTGCGGAGGAGGAGGTCTGGTCGAAGGTGTAGCCGAGCCACTCCTTGACCAGGCGGCGGGCCAGTTGGAGTCCGATGACACGCTCGCCCAGCGTCAGGACCTGGGCGTTGTTGGACAGGACCAGTCGTTCGACGGAGAAGCTATCGTGGGCGACGGAGGCGCGGATGCCTGGGACCTTGTTCGCAGCGATGGCCATGCCCATGCCGGTGCCGCAGACCAGCAGTGCCCGGTCCGCCTCGCCTGCTGCGACCTTCCGGGCAGCCTCGACGGCCACATGCGGGTAGTCGATGTCCTGTCCTGGGTTCACTCCGACGTCGATGACCCGGTCAACCCGCGGGTCGGCCTCCAGATCCCTGTTTCAGAGCTTCCTTGTAGTTCACGCCGGCGATGTCAGCGCCTACGATGATGCTCAAACCCATGTTCTCCTCTACTTCCTTGTGGGGACAGCCGAAGCGTAACAGAGAACGTGTGAATTACAACAGGGTTGTTGTTGCTGATTCTCGGGTGCCGCTGGAGCGCCTCGGGACCATCACCGGGTCCTGGCACTCGCGGTCTCGGTCAGCCGGAGACGATCACCTCGATGCCGTGGGCGGCCAACTCGTCGCGTTTGCTCTGCGGGGTCTCTGGATCCACGACGATGGCGTCGAAGTCGGTCAGCTCTGCGAAGGTGTGCAGGGCCTTGCGGGAGAACTTCGTGTGATCCATCATCAGGAAGCGGGTGGTCGAGGACTCGATCATGGCGCGCTTCACCTGCACGGCGTTCTCGTAGGGGTGCTGGCAGCGCCCCAATGATCCCCGAGGCCGACATGATGCAGTAGTCGGCCTGCCAAGCTCGCAGGTTCGCCGCTGCGGTTGGCCCCATCGTGGCATGCGCCCAGTGTTCGTACTCTCCCCCGCCATGAGCAGCCGCACTCCTCCATGCCCTTTGGCCTCGTTGGCGACGAGGAGGGATGTGGTGATGACTGTCAGCCGATGACCATCTTCCAGGGAGCGGAGGACCCAGAGCGCCGACGCCGAGTCGTCGATCATCACGGAACTGCCCGGGGCGATTCTCGGTGCCAGCGCCTCAGCCATGGCCTGTTTCTTCTCAGGGAACTGCTGGAGTCGGAACTCGGCATCGGCCTCGTTGAGGCTGCTGGCGATGGCGTTGACCACGCCACGGTCCAGTTGGACGATGCCCGCCTGCTCCAGGCTGGCAACATCTCGGTAGATGGTCATTGCAGAGACCCCAAGTATCTGAGCCAGGGACTCAACGCGGGTTCCCCGTGGGTGATCACATGCTCTGCGATCAGCTGCCGTCGGCCCCACGGATTATGGGTTCCATTCGCTCGAGCAGCCTCGTTCTGCTGTGGATCACGTGAAATCATCGTATGCCGTCATGAGAGATCGATACCGCCCCATAGTATGCCAGCGATTCGCATGAAAACCCCGAACGCCTGAGAAGGAGGGCGCCCATCGGAGCGGGATGGCCCCGTATGTGTCGTGAAGCGGCCGTATGGCCGAGCCGCGGCGACGACATTGAGCCGTGGTGCGGCGTTTCGCGCACAAGATGGGCTTCGGGCGGTGCGGGGGCCTCGTGGGGCCGGTCGGCACGTGAGGAGAGGCGTCAAGAACGACCGCCATCAGGCCGTCTGGCAAGGAGGCTGAGGGGTGGCTGCTGTGGCAGACGCCAATGGGCAGGGTGCTTTTAAGCTCTCTTTGAAACTTTTCAATTGATCAAAGAAGACTACTTGTGGCGCCATGAGAGCGCTCTTATAGTTAACCTCGCGATCGCATCCAACAACCAACAACCAAGGAGTTGAGATGAGTAAACTCAGATTGAGAGCCGCAGGCGCGGCAATGGCGGCTGCGGCGTTGGTGATGACGGTCAGCCCGCCCACGCCGAAGTTCCGGCGGGGTCGCTGACGTGCCGTCCTACCAGCCTGTCAGCTCGTGGCATGTGCAGAACATGGTCGACGACATGAAACTGCACAACGACGGCACCAACAACGGCCAGAACCCCTACTACGGTAGCAGCGCTGGCTGGGCCGCCGGGCCGGGGCGTGTGGTGATGGGCGCCATCCCGAAGGGATCGAATGGGCCCGACTACTGGCGCGACATCGTGACCAGCAGCAAGTACACGGGTGATGCCTACTGAACGCCATGAACCCATGGATGGTCGTGTTCACGCTGCCGGACAACAAGGCGACGAACACACGGGTGGAGCTCAGCTCGATCCGCGCCTATGTCCTCAGCAAGAAGACCAACACCTGGGAGCTCGTTCAGGATCACAAGATCACGGGTGGCATCTATGACAAGACCTACAAGCCTTTGAAGGATGTCAAGCCCGATGAACGCCACGACGGCGACTACGCGCTCATCAAGCCGCCAGCTGCGAGCGCTGAGCACATCTACCATGGCTGGGGGAACCCATGACCCTCAAAGACCCTGCGGACATCAAAGCGGTCCACATCCGTGTGTTCGCGCGGCTGGTCAAGGACAACCCGAACGGTCCTGACGACCGTCATCTCGCCCGCTACACCCTTCAGGTCGGTGGTGACTACTACCCCTATCAGGGCTCTACGATCGAGGATAAAGACCTGCAGATGCAGGGCGGTGGTCAGTGGTTCCCCGGCATCGGCATGAGCTGAGCCGTTCTCGTGACCTCTGAGCAGCGTCTGACCAGCTTCTCGACGATCACCTCGGGAGTGCAGGGAGCCTGGCAACACGAAGGATCCGAGCGGCAGCCTCAGTGAGCAGGAGTTCCGCCAGAACCCGCCGCCGTTCTGATCCTCACGGCTCAATCCTTTCCAATTCCCTGAGCGGCGTTCATCTCCAGCCTCAGGGCCAAGAGGCATATTGGTGAGAGCGCTCATGAATTGAGTAAGCCTTTGAGAACTCACGCCCGGTGGGGCTGATGCCAAGACGTTGGTGTTAGCTCCCACCGGGCTGCGCTGTCTTCGCATCGCAGCTCGCCGACGAAATGCCAGGCGACAACAGCCGCCCGTGTTGCGGAAGCATCGGGTGAAAGTGGATCAGGCGAGGCTCGAACGACCACAGACGTGTCGGGATGACAGGACTCGAACCTGCGATCTCCTGCTCCCAAAGCAGGCGCGCTAGCCACTACGCTACATCCCGTTGGCTCCAAGGCCATCGGCGAGTCTACTGCATCCAGGCGCCGCCAGCGCAACAGAGTCCTCGGCCGACCGTCGGTTACTAGTCCTTTGTTCCGAGCATTCCCCGACGATGGAGCTCACTGCGCTGATGATGACGCCTCCGCCCAGTGCTGGGAGGAACCCCTCGACGTAGAAGCCGATGCCGAGCTTCTGCGCCACCCATGCGGTGAGCGTCAGCATGGCGGCGTTGATGACTAGGAGGAACAGTCCGAACGTGAGCACCACCAGGCAGAACGACAGCACCTGGGTGAAAGGCTTCACGACAGCGTTCACGACCCCCATGATGGCGGCGATGCCAAGCAGTATCAGCACATAGTGCCGATCATCCTGCGCCTCAATGCGCAGCCCCGGGACCAGCCAGACTGCGACGGCGGTTGCGACGGCTCCGTTATCAGGCGAAGGACCATGTTCATGCTTCCACGGTACCTGGCAAAGAAACTGTCCCGCGGGCTGGGCCCGCGGGACAATGGAGCGGATGACGGGAATCGAACCCGCGTAGCTAGTTTGGAAGACTAGGGCTCTACCATTGAGCTACATCCGCGAAGCGTGCGTGAGTCTAGCAGCTTCTCGGCTGAACACCCAGTCCGCTACGCCATCCGGTGCTTTGGAGGCAGCCGGCCCTGATACCCAGGACATGCGGCGGACACTGCAAGGTTGGATGGCCTCAACGCCCTTGGTTAGACTTGCGGGCGACCATCTCAAGTTCAGGAGACCATTCGTGCCCAGCACCGTAGAGAAGCTGAGCCCCACGCGGGTCAAGCTCACCGTCGAGATCCCCTTCGCAGATCTCAAGCCGCACCTCGACAAGGCCTACAAGGAGATCGCTGAGCAGGTCAGCATCCCCGGATTCCGCAAGGGCAAGGTGCCTGCTGCCGTCATTGATCAGCGTTTCGGGCGCGGAGTGGTTTTGCAGGAGGCCATCAACGAGGCGCTTCCCCTGGCCTACGACGCGGCGGTGCGGGAGGCTGCTGTTGTACCGCTGGCCCAGCCTGAGATCGATGTCACCGTTGGAGGACCGGGAGCTCGTGGAGTTCACTGCAGAGGTGGACATCCGTCCCGACTTCGAACTGCCCGACTTCTCGACCATTGAGGCCACCGTCGACGCGATCCCCGAGCTCGATGATCAGGTTGAGGAGCGCATCACCCTGCTGCGCAAGCGGTTTGCAACCATCGCCGAGCTTGACCGCGGAGCGGAGGAGGGCGACGTGCTGACCGTCGACCTGACAGCCTCCCAGAACGGAGAGGAGCTGCCGGACGCCTCCGCGGACGGCCTGACGCTGACCGTCGGCGAGGGACGCCGGGCATGCTGGAGGGGCTTGGATGATGCGGTTCGTGGCCTGAAAGCCGGAGAGTCCGCCACCTTTACGTCCACGCTGCTTGGCGGCGAGTACCGAGCCAGGAGGCCGAGATCACGGTCACCGTCACCCAGGTTGCCCAGGAGGAGCTGCCCGAGGTTGACGACGAGTTCGCCCAGATGATCTCCGGAGTTCGACACCGTCGAGGAGATGCGCGCCGACCTGACCAAGGCCGTCGAGGCCCAGGCCAAAGGCCGAGCAGCTCGCAGCGGCTCGCGACAAGGTGTTGGAGGGCGCTCTGGAGAAGGTCGACTTCGACCTGCCGGAGGCCGTGCATGCGCGTGAGCTTGAGGCGCGACGCAACCAGGTCGCCGAGCAGCTTTCCCGCGCTGGCTCGACCGTCGAGGCCTCACCTGGAGCAGGCCGAGGACGAGGACGCCGAGGATGCCGAGGCCTTCTGGGCGCAGGTCGACGAACGCTCCACCCAGGCGCTGCGCGCACAGCTGCTGCTGGACAAGCACGTTGACGACAACGAGATTCCCGTGGCCCAGGAGGAGCTGGACGGAGCTGATCTTCCGCAGGGCGGCAGAGCAGCGCACCACTCCCCAGGAGGTTGTGAACCACATGATGGAGCACAACCACATGCCGGAGTGGATGCAGGAGATCCGCCGCGGCAAGGCGTTGGCTGCCATCTGCGAAGCCGCGAAGATCGTCGACGAGAACGGCGACGTCGTCGAGATGAAGGCTCAACAGGGACAGGAAGAGAAGAACGACGAGGAAGCAGAAGAGGCTGCTGTCGAGGCCGACGCCGAAGAGGCCGAAGAGGCCGAAGAGGCTGAGTGAACCGTGGAGGACGGTGATCGGGCCAGGGTGGGCAGGCTGCCCCTCATAGCCACCGCAGCCCTAGTGCTTGGTGCGTTGTCGCTGACGCTGGGGCTGTTCAAGCAGCTCAGCTCGGTCATCGGCCCCACCTTCCTGGCGGTCAACTTGCTCATCACCGCCTACCCGCTGTACCGATGGCTGGAGCGGCGACGTGTGCCAAGAGTGCTCTCCGCGTTGTGCACCGGGCTGGTGCTCTTCCTGACTCTGGTGATCGGAATGGGCGCCCTCGTGTGGTCGGGGGCATCCATGGTGGCCTCCCTGACCGATTACGGGCCCCAGTTCACGGTGCTCTATCGGCAGGGGATCGACTTGCTGGCCAACCTTGGGTTCGCAGAGTCCTTCCTGCAGGAGCAGCTGAAGTCGATCTCCCCAAGCAATGTGATCACGCTGGTGGGCAATGTTGTCAACGAGATCTCCGGTGCCACCGGTGCCCTGTTCGTGATCCTCATCTGCATGTTCTTCATGGTCTTCGACCTGCCCACGATGGCCAGGCGCCTGCAGATCACCGACAGGCTTCATCCGCACTTCACCCAATCCCTGGAGGCCTTCGCCACCGGGATTCGGCGCTACTGGCTGGTCACCACTGTCTTCGGTCTGATCGTTGCGCTTCTGGACGGTGTCGTGCTCGTCCTGGTGGGGGTTCCCCTGCCGTTGGTGTGGGTGATCCTCAGCTTCATCACGAACTACATCCCCAACATTGGCTTCGTTCTGGGTCTGCTGCCCCCTGCGCTGCTGACCCTGTTCGAGAAGGGGACCATGGGAGGCCCTGGTGGTTGTGGTGGCCTACAGCGCGCTGAACTTCGTCATCCAGTCGATCATCCAACCCAAGTTCACGGGCGACGCGGTGGGGGTCACCCCAGTCGTCTCGTTCCTCCTCCCTGCTTCTGTGGACTGCGGTGCTCGGACCCCTGGGCGCTCTGTTGGCCCTGCCGCTCACCCTGATGGTCAAGTCCCTGCTGCTCGACAACGATCCGAAGGTCCGGTGGATGGGGCCTTCATCGCCGCTGATCCCAGCGTCGTCGACACCGGTGACTGCGAGGATTCCCTGCTGGGCAGGCGCGCTGAGTGGTCCTGGCGGGTCCGGCCTTGGAAAACTTCGGATTGTCGGTAGTTTGTATGCCGTGACCGACAAGCGAAACGACATCTCCATGGCGGCGCTGCAGGGCGCGGGCTGGGATTGACGGACAACGTCTACTCGTCCCTGCTGGCCAACCGCATCATCTTCCTGGGCTCGGAGGTGCGCGACGAGAACGCGAACGCGATCTGCGCCCAGATGCTGCTGCTCAACGCCGAGGATCCGCACTCGGACATCTACCTGTACATCAACAGCCCCGGCGGCTCCGTCGATTCCGGAATGGCCATCTTCGACACCATGCAGTGGATCAGCAACGACGTGGCGACTGTCGCCATGGGTTTGGCGGCGTCGATGGGACAGTTCCCTGTTGTCGGCAGGTACCCCCTGGCAAGCGGTATGCGCTGCCGCACAGCCGCATCATGATGCACCAGCCTCCGGAGGTCTGGGTGGTACTGCATCCGACATCCGCATTCAGGCGGAGCAGTCACTGCACATCAAGAGGACCATGGCCCAACTCATCGCCAAGCACACGGGCCAGACCGTCGAGCAGATCGAGGCGGACTCTGATCGCGACCGGTGGTTCACAGCTGAGCAGGCGCTCGAATATGGCTTCATTGACCACGTGTACGAACGTGCGTCCCAGATCAACTCGGAGGCCCCGAACCAGTGATGACCAATCTGCCCCAGGGCATTGCCCCAGCCGTGGCCGACATGAACTACTACATCCCCCAGTGGGAGGAGCGCACCAGCTACGGGGTGCGCCGTGTCGACCCCACGACCAAACTGTTCGAGGACCGCATCATCTTCCCTCGGAACCCCCATCAACGATGAGATCGCCAACGCCGTGATGGCGCAGCTGCTCTGCCTCCAGTCGATGGATGCGGAGCGGCAGATCTCGATGTACATCAACTCGCCGGGCGGCTCCTTCACTGCACTCACGGCGATCTACGACACGATGCGCTACATCAAGCCCGACATTCAGACGGTCTGCCTGGGGCAGGCTGCCTCCGCAGCCGCCGTGATCTTGGCGGCGGGCACGAAGGGCAAGCGGCTTGCGCTGCCAAACTCACGCATCCTCATTCATCAGCCCGCAACCGAGGGGTAGGGCTACGGCCAGTCCTCCGACTTGGAGATCCAGGCTAGGAGATCCTGCGGATCCGTGAGCTGATGGAGAAGATGCTGGCCGACGACACCGGGCAGGGGTTGACAAGGTGAGCCGGGATATCGAACGGGATAAGTATTTGACTGCCCAGGAGGCTGTTGAGTACGGGATTGTCGACGACATTCTTACGTCCCTGAAGGAACCCCAGAACTGAAAAATGATCAACCGGTCAGGGGTGTTATGCCGCGCGCTGACACCCTGACCGGTAGAGTGCGCCCGGTCGTTAATTGACGGAAAGAGCGGGGTGGCGAGTGGCACGCATCGGAGAGACCAGCGAGATCTTCAAGTGTAACTTCTGCGGCAAATCGCAGAAGCAGGTGAAGCGTCTCATCGCGGGCGACGGCGTCTACATCTGTGACGAATGCATTGGTCTGTGCAACGAGATCATTGAAGAGGAGTTCCCGCGCACCGAGTCGATTGGGCTGCAGGAGGAGTTGCCCAAACCACACGAGATCCGCGATTTCCTGGATCAGTACGTGATCGGCCAGGACGCAGCCAAGAAGGCCCCGTCCGTCGCCGTGTACAACCATTACAAGCGCATCACCAGAGGCCGCTTCGCCCCGCCCGCACGCGGCAGGGGGACGAGCCCGTCGAGGTTGGCAAAGTCGAACATCCTGCTCATCGGACCGACGGGCTGCGGGAAAACCTATCTGGCCCAGACTCGCCAAGATGCTGAACGTCCCTTTTGCCATGGCGGACGCCACCGCCTTGACGGAGGCCGGCTACGTGGGCGAGGACGTGGAGAACATCCTGCTCAAACTGATTCAGGCCGCCGACTTTGACATCAAGAAGGCTGAGACCGGGATCATCTACATTGATGAGATCGACAAGGTCGCCCGCAAATCTGAGAACCCGTCGATCACCCGCGATGTCTCCGGTGAGGGCGTCAGCAGGCGCTGCTGAAAATTCTTGAGGGCACCGTCGCCTCCGTGCCACCCCAGGGTGGGCGCAAACATCCCCACCCAGGACTTCCTGCAGATCGACACCACCAAGGTGCTGTTCATCGTCGGCGGCGCATTCGCGGGCCTTGAGGACATCATCAACTCCCGGGTTGGCAGGCGTCCGCTGGGGTTCAGCACCGACTCCTCAGTCCGCAAGGACTTGGTGGATCCGTTCTCGGCGGTGCGTCCCGAGGACCTGCACAAGTTCGGGCTGATCCCCGAGTTCATCGGGCGTCTTCCCATGATCTCGACGGTGTCCCCGCTGGACCGCTCGGCTCTGGTGAGGATCCTGGTCGAGCCGCGCAACGCGCTGACCAAGCAGTTCTCCAGGCTGTTCGAGCTGGATGGCGTGCAGCTGGACTTCACCGACGACGCCGTGAAGGCCATCGCGGACCAGGCTCTGGAGCGTGGCACCGGGGCCCGGGGGCTCCGCGCGATCCTGGAGGAGCTCCTGCTGGACGTCATGTTCGATGTCCCGTCCGCTGAGGATGTGGCACAGGTGATCGTGACGCGGGAGGCTGTCCTGGGTGAGGCTCCGCCCGAGCTGGTGAGTCATGCCCGTGTCGCCCGTCGTCGTGATCTCTCAGCCTGAGCGTGCCACAGGCGAGGTGGGGTAAGGTGTGTCCCCATGACATCTGGTTACCTGCGCTACCCACACGTTCACGGCAACCAGGTGGTCTTTGTAGCCGATGATGATCTCTGGCTGACCACGGTCTCGGGTGGCAGGGCGCATCGCCTGACCTCTGATCGGCTTCCTGCTCGCAGTCCCAGGTTCTTCCGTCGGGCAGGCAGGTTGCCTGTGTGGCGGGCGAGGTGGGGAATCAGGATCTCTACGTGGTGGATCTCAACGGGGGGCGTCGTCGTCTCACCTGGTTGAGTGCCACCCGTATGCAGGTATCCGGATGGCTTGATGAGAGCCACGTCCTGATGGCCTCCCAGTACAACGAGGCTCATCGGGCGCTGTCTTGGATGTATTCAGTGTCACTGGATGGGGCCCTGAGCGGCAGCCCTGGGGGCCTGGCATGTCAGCGGACTGTCGTTCCGATGGCCGAGTGGTGCTGGCATCCCCTAACTTCAGGGGCCCCTGAGGCGTGGAAGCGGTACCGCGGGGGGATGGCGAACCGGGTATGGGTTTCCGATGCGCGCCGCCGCCAGTGGTCCCGTCTGCTTCCCGACGAGACGGCCAGCCTCGCAGGACCATGCTGGGTGGGGGAGCGGGTGGTGTTCACCTCTGATCTGGGGGCGCGGCTTCCCGGATTGGCGGGGAGCAAGCCCAGGTCTGGAGCATCACCCATGACGGCCGGAATCTCAGGGGCCCACACCGCCCACACCTTCAAGGACGGATACTGTCGGGATGCCACCACTGATGGCAGGCGAGTGGTCTCACCACGCGCGTGGCAGGCTCTATGTCCTCGACAACCTAAAATGAGAAGCCGAGAAGGCTTTCCGTCACGCTCGGACTGGGTGCGCCGGAGCCGGTGACGGTTGAGGCCCTCGACCGGCTGAGTCTGTCACCCCGACCAGGGGTGGGGACGGCTCTCTGGTGGAATGGCGAGGACAGGCCTGGTTCCTGACGCACCGCTCGGGTCCCGCCCGGATACTCAGTGGGGCTTCCCGGCGTGCGGGTCAGGGAGGTCGCGCCGCTCGGCGCATCTGGCAAGGGCATCTGGGCCAGTGACGTCAACGGCGAGGACTGCCTTGAGATCATGCCCATCGACGGTGACGGCGAACCCGCCGCATTGCGCAGGGGCCGTCTGGGACAGGTCCTCACGCTGACCGCCAGCGCTGACGGCAGCAAGGCGGCCGTCGGCTCCCATGACGGTACGGTCTACGTCGTGGACATAGCCCGCGGCGGGGTGAAGAAGGTGGGGCGCTCGGCGCAGGGCGAGGTCACAGGGCTCACGTTCAGTCCCTCGCGGCCGCTACTCGTCTGGCGTGATGCCATCCGCTTCGAGGGTGCCTGCGGGCGGCTGGTGGCTACGACCTCACCGAGGGCTCCTCCTTCGTCCTGACGCGCGGCCAGTTCAACGACTACTGCCCGGTGTTCAGCCTGGACGGAAAGTACCTCTATTTCCCGTCCAGCCGCACCATCGACCCCAGCTATGACGAGATCGGCTTTGATCTGGGGTTCACGAACACGGTCAGGCCCTATGTGATCCCCCTGCGCGCGGAGGATCCCGTGCCCTTCGGCCCCACTGCGGACGGCTGGGCGATCAGCGACGACAAGGATGACAAGGCCGAGACGCAGGAGGACGAGTCCAAACCCGATCCCATCGTCTTCGATCTGGCTGGGGCGGAGGACCGGATGGCCCCGCTGCCTGTGCCAGCCGGCCGCTATGACGGGCTGATGGCAACGGCCTCCGGGGTGGCCTGGAGGCACCTAGCCCCGTCAACTGGTGTGCTGGCTCCGGCAAGTTGTCGGAGCAGGAGCCGAAGGACAGCATTGAGGCTTTCGACGTGGCCAAGCGCAAGCTGATCGTGCTGGTCGACGCCTGCGACGAGGCTGCCGTGAGCGGCGACGGAAAGCAGCTGGTGGTTCGCAGCGGGGACGACTTCTGGGTGCAGGGGAGCGATGCCAAAGCAGATGAGGAGGACCGGATCGGCATTGATGTCAGCCGGCTGCGTCGTCAGCTGAATCCCCGCGATGAGTGGCGTCAGATGTCTGAGGAGAACGCACGCCTGATGCGGGATCACTTCTGGCGTGAGGACATGAACGGCATCGACTGGGCCAAGGCATGTGATGCATACCGGCCCCTGCTGAAGATCATCACAACGCATGACGACCTGATGGATGTTCTGACAGAGGTCGTGGCAGAACTCAACACCTCGCATGCCTACGTGATCCCCCCGGATGCGCAGGGCGACTCCAAGGTGTCGTGGCTTGGCGCTGACCTGCGTCGCAACTCGAAGGGTGAGGTGGTAATCAAACGGATCCTCCACGGTGAGTCCTCCGACCCCAAGGCCCGCTCCCCACTGCGGGCAGCCGGTGTTGCCGCCCAGCAGGGCGACGTGATCGTGGCCATAGACGGCCGGCCGACGGCTGCAGCCCCCAACGTGGGTGCGCTGCTGCTGGGAGCAGCCGGGAAACCAGTCGAGCTGACCCTGGTGCGCGGCCGCATGAAACGTCGTGTGGCCGTGGTCCCGACGGCCAGCGAGGCAGGGTTGCGCTATCACGAATGGGTTGCCTCACGTGTGGCACGGGTGGCGAAACGCTCCAAGGGGCGGGTCGGCTACGTGCACGTCCCGAACATGTCCGCGCAAGGCTGGGCCGAGTTCCATCGGCTGATTGACGCCGCAGCCCGCTGCGAGGCGATGGTGGTTGATGTGCGATTCAATGGCGGCGGGCACACCTCGGAGTTGGTGCTGGAACGTCTGATGCGGGTTGTGGTGGGCTGGCAGTATGCGCGGCACATGGATGATCCTGAACCCTACCCGAGCCAGGGCATGCGCGGCCCCTGTCGTGTTCGTCACGAATCCGTATGCGGGATCGGACGGTGACATCGTGACCGCTGCCGCCCAGAACCTGAACCTCGGTCCCGTGGTGGGGAGCGCAGCTGGGGTGGTGTGATCGGCATCGACGGCCGTTTCGACCTGGTGGACGGCACCAGCGTCACCCAGCCCCGCTATGGCTTCGCCTTCTACCGGCAGGGGTTCGATGGAGAACCACGGCACGGATCCAGACATTGAGGTGCCGTTGGATCCTCAGGACTGGGAGTCGGGGGACGACCTCCAGCTGGATGTCGCGGTCTCGGAGGCCCTGGCCCGGCTGAAGGACACCCCAGCCGCCGTCGCCCCGAGCTGCCGCCCCGCCTGGGGCGAGTCGGAGGAATAGCGGTATCCGACGGGTTTGCCAGAGACCGGGGTCGGGGCCTTGGTGACACCCGACCCCGGGCAGATCATCTCGCCGGGGCCTCGCCTAGTTCGGTCTCGACTGCGAGCGGACCTTCGGCAACCACCCAGTGGAGGTCGCCTCAGATCCGTCCCACGGCCCGCAGATCCGGTTCGATGGCTTTCAGACGCTCCAGCGCCGCGTGGTCGCCGCGGAACTCGGCCCGCAGCACCGGGGGTCTTCATCGGACACCTTCGCCTCGGACTCTCGCGCCGCGGATTGAGATCAGGACCGAAGCCACGTCGGTGATCAGCTGGCGCACCCCGTCGCCCTCCACCTCAGCGACGGTAGGCCAGGGAGCCGTGTGGATGGAGGAGCCGTGAGTCCAGGACCAGGTCTCCTCCGTCACGAACGGCAGGGAATGGGGAGCGAAAAGCCGGAGCTGCACGTCGAGGGCGATGGCCAGGGGCGGCCTGCGCCGAGGTCTGGGCCTCAGGGTCCCTGCGCGCCGTAGGCCCGCCTTGACCAGCTCCAGGTAGTCATCGCAGAAAGACCAGAAGAAGGGACCTGCAGCCTCAAGGGGCCTGGGTGTAGTCGAAGGAGTCGAAGGCCTCGGTGCAGGTGCGCACCACATCGGACAGTGAGGCCAGGAGGGCTTGGTCCACGGATTCGTGACGGCGCTCCGCTGCCCGGGGTCTGGGGGCGAGGCTGAGCACGAACTTGCCGGCGTTGAGGAGCTTCATCGCCAACCTGCGCCCCACCTTCATCTGCGTCTCGTCGAACGGGGAGTCCAGGCCAGGCCTGGCCATCGCCGCCCGCCAGCGCACCGCGTCGGAGCCGTACTTGTTGAGGATCTCGGTGGGCACCACGACGTTGCCCTTGGACTTCGACATCTTCTTGCGGTCGGGATCGACCACGAACCCGGAGATCGTTGCCCGCCGCCACGGCAGCGAGTCGTTCTCGAAGTTCGCGCGCACGATGCGTGAGAACAGCCAGGTGCGGATGATGTCATGGGCCTGTGGGGCGATGTCCATGGGGAAGGTCAGGTCGAACAGCTCCCTGGTCTACACCCCAGCCGCAGGCGATCTGCGGGGTCAGCGATGATGTGGCCCAGGTGTCCATCACATCTGGATCGGCGATGAACCCGCCGGCCTGGCCACGCTGTGACTCGTCGTAGCCGGGTGGGCATGCCGTCACCGGGTCGATCGGCAGGCTGGCCTCATCCGCGATGATCAGCGCGTCGTAGTCCGGCTCCCCGTCGGCGTCCAGGGGATACCACACGGGGAATGGGACCCCGAAGAACCGCTGCCTGGAGATCAGCCAGTCCCCATTCAGGCCACCCACCCAGTTCTCGTAGCGGTGCCGCATGTGGTCTGGTGTCCAGGCCAGCTCCTCGCCGCGCCTGATGAGCTGGGCCTTGAGGGCTCTCATCGCGCCCGCCGTTGGAGATGTACCACTGGCGGGTCGCGACGATCTCCAGGGGCTTGTCCCCGCGCTCGTAGAAGTTGACCGGCCGGAGATTGGCGTGGGCTCGCCGTCGAGATCGCCTGAGTCCCCTGAGAAGCTCAACCATTGCCGCTCGGGCGGAGAAGGCCGTCTTGCCCGCCAGATGCTCGTAGGGTGCGGCGTTGACCAGCCAGTCGGGGAGTCTCCTGCTGCAACCTGCCGTCGCGCCCGATGACGGTGCGCGTCGGCAGCTCCAGCTCCCGCCACCACTGCACGTCGGTGAGGTCGCCGAAGGTGCAGCACATGGCGATGCCCGCGCCTTTGTCGGGCCTCGGCTGCGGGATGGGCCAGGACTGGGATCTCCACACCGAAAACTGGGGAGGTCACGGTGGTGCCGAACAGCCTCTGGTATCGCTCATCGTCGGGGTGGGCGATCACGCGCAGACGCTGGGCAGCAGCCTGGGCGTGTGGTCTCGATGTGGACGGGGCCGTCGGCGCCGTGGAAGGCGAGGCGATGGTAGGCGCCCGCGTGGTCGCGGGACCCAGCTCCGCCTGGGCGACAGCGGTCTGATAGGTGACGTCCCACATGGTGGGGGCATACGACAGGTATGCCTCACCGCGGGCCACGTTGCGCACAAACGCCCGCTGGGCGACTGCCTGCGTGGCTGGCGCGATGGTGGTGTACAGGGTGTCCCAGTCGATGGACAGGCCGAGATAGCGCCACAGATCCTCAAAGACCCTGCTCGTCGATGGCCGTCAGCTGCTCGCAGAGTTCGATGAAGTTTCGGCGGGAGATGGGGACTCCGCCGTTTCGGATCGGGTTTTTGCGGGCGGGGTGAAGTCTGGCTCATAGGGAAGTGACGGGTCGCAGCGCACGCCGTAGTAGTTCTGGACGCGCTGCCCGTCGGCAGGCCGTTGTCGTCCCATCCCATGGGGTAGAACACCTGCTTTCCCCGCATCCGCTGGTACCGGGCGATGGTGTCGGTGTGCGTGTAGCTGGAACACGTGGCCCACGTGCAGTGATCCCGAGACCGTCGGCGGGGGTGTCGATGGAGAACACCTGGTCTCTGGACCCCGGACGCTGGAAGGCATAGGGTCCTGTCTCGCGCCACACCTGACCCCATTTGCCCTCAAGGCCTTCGAGAGCGGGTTTGGTGGGCAGGCCGGAGTTGTAGGCAGGGTCTCGTCATGGAACGGAATCGTAGTTGGCTGCGCCGAGATGCGTCGAATAGAGCACATCCTGGGGCCTGGGGTGTCTCTCCCAGGCCCCTGGGCTGCCTCTCAGCTGCCCGAGTCGGCAGTCTGCTGGATGGCTGACATCAGGCTGTCAGGGTTGTTGGGGGTGACAATGGGCTTTTTGGGTTTGCGGGTCAACGAATTTGAGGTCCTTGCCGTTAACTCGGTAGGTGGGGGTGGAGGTCACCCCGGCCTCTCCCATCGCCTTGTTGGAGCGCTCAATGAAACCCTCGTAGGTCTTTTTGCTCATAGAGTTTCTTGAAGGTCGCCAGGTCCTCCCGGTGATCCCGGCTTGCTCTGCGAAATCTCCGGTCAGCTGCTCATCGGTGTAGCCGACGCCCTCTTGAGGCTGATCTCTGAAGACGGCTGCATGGTATTCACGGTATTTGCCCACCTGATCGGCGGCGGCGGCGCATCGCGGCGCGGCTAGATGACTTCTGGTTGCCGTTGCGGTTGACGTCGTTCAGGAAGTGGGCCGTCCGCACCTCGAAGGTGATTTTGCCCTCGTCGATGAGCTTCAGGAACGCCTCCCCGTATGACTTCTCGTAGGCGGCGCACCCAGGGCACTGGTAGTCCTCGTAGGCCACCACGTGCGGCACCGTGCCCTCTGGCTTCGTTCCGGTGCTGTTGATGGTGATGCCCGCCTCCTGCGTCGCATTGGGGAGTCTCCCCGTGATGCCTGGCTGCGACTCCACCACTGGTAGAAGACAACTGACACGATCACCAGGGCGATCACACTGACCACGCTCAGGCCGATGACCATCATCTTCTGGCGCGTTTCCTCTGCTCCTCCAGCTCCTGCTGCTTGCGCAATGCGGCACGCTTGCTGAGATTTGAATTGTTGGCCATGGGTTTACTTGCTCACTCCTTGATGTCCGCAGTGGCGGAGTCCTCAGCGGTGACGGGATCGTCGTCGCTCTGGTCGTCTAAACGTACAGGAGAACTGAAAAGTGCCTGCTCCAGGCTGAAAAATGGATCGAGGGCGCACCATGAGCCACAAGCACAGAGCCGACATCCCGACGTTTTCGGCGATCTTCAGTGGGTACTGCGTCTGCTCGGCCGACACCTCGCCTCCGGTTCCGAAGCAGCCGCAGTCGATGTTGATGCCGTTGGACCACACCCAGGTGATGCCGAAGATGAAGGCCAGCAGCATCATCAGCGTCGCTGCGGGCCGCCCAGCGGGTGAACAGCCCGACGATGAGAAGCAGCCCGACCGCGATCTCAATGACGGGGAGAATGTAGGACAGCAGCTCCGAGATTTCCCAGCTGAGAAGCTGATATGCGCGGATATTGTGGGCGAAGCTGTCGGTGGCCACCACTTTCACGGCTCCCGCGTAGAGGAAGACCACGCCGACGATGAGGCGGGCGGCGAGCCCGACCCAGTCGGGCCAAGACCGCAGTGATGGGTGAGAGGGCCTGTCGTTCACCCGTTCATCCTAACCGGCGCGCGCCCCGCACAACCTTTACCATTGGCTGCATCATGGACTATTCCGAATTGGTTTCCCAGTTGACTGCGCGTTGGCCTGAGCATCGCATCGGCCGCAGCCTCAGCCGGGTCAGCGCCCTGATGGAGCTGCTCGGCAACCCTGAGCAGGCCACCCCTGTGATCCAGGTCGCAGGCACCAACGGCAAGGGCTCGACCTGCATCATGATCGATGCCCTGCTGCGCGCCGCAGGGCTGCGAACCGGTCGTTTCTCCAGTCCACATCTCAGCGATGTGAGAGAGCGCATCTCCATTGACGGGGAGCCGATCTCCCGGGAACACCTCGCGGAAACCTGGCGTGAGATCGAGCCTTTCGTGAAGATGGTCGACGATCAGCAGCTGGATGGCATCGACATGACCTTCTTCGAGGTCATCACCGCCATGGCCTACGCGGCGTTCGCCGACGCGCCGGTGGACGCCGCCGTGATGGAGGTCGGGCTGGGCGGAGGCTGGGATGCTACGTCCGTCGCCTCTGCGCAGGTGGCTGTCATCGCCCCATTGGGTCGGATCACACTCATATCCTGGGGAGCTCCCTGGCTGAGATCGCGGCGGAGAAGGCCGGGATCATCAAGGAGGGCTCCACTGCGGTGCTGGCTGGCCAGGATCCCGAGGCGGCTCGGCAGCTGCTTGCGCGGGCCGTCGAGGTGGGTGCCGTCGTGAGGCCGAGGGACCGGACTTCGGCCTCCCTGGAGCGGCAGCCCTGCCGTCGGGGGGCAGCTCATCAGGATCCAGACCGCAGGTGGCCCTGTCGGTGATATCCTCCTGCCCCCTGCACGGCGCCCACATGGCGCGCAACGCGGCCCTCGCCGTCGCCGCAGTCGAGGCCTTCCTTGGCGGGCAGCCCCTGGCCCCCGAGATCATCGTTGAGGGCTTGGCCTCCGTGGTGGCGCCAGCCCGCCTGGAACTCGCCAGGACCTCACCCGCGATCGTGCTGGACACCGCCCACAACCCCCAGGCCGCTCGCGCCACCATCGAGGCATGCCAGGAGGCCTTCGCATTCCAGCCACTGATCGGTGTGGTGGCGATGATGCGTGACAAGGACATCCCTGGGTGTGCTAGAGACCTTCGCCCTCAGCGATGGACCAGGTGATCATCACCCGCGCCGCGTCCACGCCACGGGCGATCGCCGTCGACGAGCTGGCCGCAGCCGCGGAGGAGATCTGGCCCGCTGGGCAGGGTGCTGCAGGCTCCGACGATGGCCGACGCCCTGAGCTGGCAACCCTCCCTGGCCGATGCCGCAGGGCCGACGGCAGGAATTCTCGTGGCGGGGTCGCTGATCGCGGCGGGGAAGCCCGGGACCTGCTGTGCCGTGAGGGGAGGAAGAACCGCAACCGTAAGGAGAAGCTATGAGACAGCGCACCCTGGTGCTCATCAAACCCGACGCCGTCGCCGCGGGGAACGCAGGCCGGATCCTCAGCCGCTACGAGGACGCCGGTTTCCGCTTCGAGGCCATGGAGCTGCGAACCATCGACGATGCCATGGCCGAGCGTCACTATGCGGAGCACGTGCAGCGTGACTTCACCCAGGGCTGCGGGACTTCATCACCAGCGGTCCCCTGCTGGCCGTCGTGCTGAGCGGCGACGACGTCATAGCCGGGGTGAGGGCACTGCACGGCGCCACTGATCCCGCCGCAGCGGAGTCGGGGACCATCCGCGCTGACTTCGCGGGAGTCGGTGCGTCGCAACGCCGTCCACGCCTCCGACTCGCCTTCCCTCAGCCGAGGCTGAGATCGCACTCTGGTTCCCGGGAAGCCGCTGAGCTCCCCTCAGCGACTGGCCTTGAGGCTGCTACGCGGGCATTGCGCCTGACTGCGCGCGCGGAGCGGGCTGAGAGGGCATCGTAGAGAGGCCTGTCACGCAGGGCCGTCGCCACCAGCATCGCGATGGCGCAGGCCCCCAGCATCGGGGAAGCTGATTCGCCGCGCCTCGTCATCTCGGTCACGAGCACGATCCCGGTCAGTGGAGCCCGCACTGTGGCGGTGAAGAAGGCGGCCATGCCGATGAGCGCCAGGGCGGCGGGCTCCGGAGCCCATCCGGGTGCGACGGCTTGACCCAGCAGGCCGGTCAGCAGACCCAGCTGGCTGCCGAGCACCAGCATGGGTGCGAATAATCCCCCAGGGGTGGCCGCCGTGTAGGACACGACTCCCAGCACGAAACGGACGGAGAGGATGCCCAGCGCCGTGAGGATGCCTCCCGTGGCGAGAAGCGCCTCCTGCGTCAGGGGCATCACCCCCGCCGATGAGTCTGGGTGCGGAGAACCCTACAGCTCCGATTCCGCCGCCGACGATGGCGGCCCACGCCTCACGGGGCAGGGGATTGATGGCTTCCAGGTCTTGGCCCAGCAGCACGCTCTTGTTGTAGAGCACACCCAGTAGCCCGGCCACGATGCCCAGCGCCAGCACTCCCGGGGTATGCGACAGCTGTGGCTCTGCGAGCGGCCCCACCTGGAACATCTGCTCTGTGCCGCCGGTCAGCAGGGGCGGAGCTGGCGAATCCCGCGGCTGAGGCCAGCAGGGTCGCTACGGTGGTGCGGAGCTGAAAACGCCGCAGCAGCTCCTCCAGGACGAAGACGCCACCGGCGATGGGGGCGTTGAATGCTGTCGCGAGGCCGGCTGCCGCCCCCGCGGCGACCAGCACCCTCAGATCGTCGGCGTTGCGGTGGGTGAGGCGGCTGACGATGATGCCGATGTTGCCGCCCATCTGCACAGAGGGGCCCTCCTGCCCAGTGCGAGCCCAGCCCCCATCGACAGAAGGCCGCCGATGTACTTGACCGGCAGGGATCCGGGGACCGCCGGGTGGATCCTGCCCTCCACGACAGCCTCGACGCGGGGGATGCCGCTGCCCTCGGTGTGTGGCTCGATCCGGTGCACCAGGGCAGCCGCGAGCGCTGCCGCTGTGGCGCAGATGATGACTGCGAGCAGCAGCCCGAGCCAGGAATTGCCCTGGGCCAGGATCAGGAGACGGACACGCGCATCCGAGACGCCGTCCGAGGCCAGGCGAAAGGAGGCTGCCATGAGTCCCGTGAGGGTGCCGACGAGCGCAGCGGTGGCGGCGAAACCCACCAGGGTGCCCGAGGACTCGTCTTGCGTCGGCATCGTTGATTCTGTCGGTGGCTCAGGAATGCCTCAGAGCATATCCCCGCCATCGGGGATGGCATATGTCGACCCCTACCTTCATGGATGCCGACCCGTCGGCGGCGCAGACGACGCCCCTAGTGGACAGCTCACACCAGCCCTTCGCGCCATCCGGTGGTATACGCCCTGACGTCTTTGTGGCCATCTGGGCGCCGAATTGCGCACTCACGGTTGAACCTGTGGAACAATGGCCTTGGGTCAAGCACCGCCGGTGCCGCCGAGAGGCTGCCCGGGGCTGAACGCCGCGACGATGAACTCGACCGCGGCCACCCCGGACCTCCTCGGTTGACCATTCAGTCTTATTCGGGAGCAGCCCACTGCTCCCTGAACCTGAGGCGCGAACGCGCCCAACGAGGAGTCTTGAATGACCGATGCCACCCAGCCCGGGAATGCGCTGCCCGAACTGCCGCCCCGGCCACGAGTCCACCAGCTCGCGAAGCACCTGGGGACAACAAGCAGGGAACTGCTCACTGAACTTGCGGACCTGGGACATGCGCTGAGCAGTGCCTCTCCGTCGTCGCCGCCGAGGTCGTTGAGCAGGTCCTGGCCCGGCGCTCTTCCGCTGAGGCTGCGCAGGACGATGCCGACGAGGGAGCCAAGACGCCGTCGCCACAGACTCCGGAACCGGAGCCCACCGCATCCGAAGCCGAGCCCGTTGCCGAACAGTCCGTGCCGCGTCGCCGCCGCCGGGCGGCGTCCCGGCCTGCCGGGCCTCCCGTTGAGGTGGGAGGCGCACGTCGAGGCTTCCGTCACCACGGTCGCAGCCGGTCCAGGCGATGGAGCGGCTGCCCCGTGGAGAGGCAAGACGCTGCCCCCAAGCCGCGCCGCCATCGCAGGGCGACCCGCGCCGCAGGCGGTCCCACCGTCATCGCCGAGAACCCGCCAGCGGAGCCAGAGGTCCCTGAGACTGTGGAGCCTGAAGCGCCCACGCCCTCCGCGCCGCAGGCTGAGATGCCCGCTCCCAGGCCTCGTCGCCGCCGTGCGACTCTGCTCTGCCGGGGCCGCCAAGCCCGCAGAGGGCCCCTGACCCGGTTTCTGAAGCTGCCGTCGACACCACCGCCGAGACCGACGTGGGGGAGACGCAGTCAGAGGCCGCTGAGGACGGGATAGCCGCCGCGCTGCGGATGGCGGAGGAGGCTGCCAAGGCGCGCAGGGCGACGATGACCGATCCGTTCGCGGTCACGGCAGAGGGACGCACCGAGTCTCTCGCCAGGCTCGCGGATGCCATCGCAGATGATGCCGGCGACACCGATGGTGGTCAGGACAGCGGGGATGAGAAGGACTCCGACGAGGAGGAGCGTCCCGGTCGCCGCCGCCGTAGGCGGGGTGGTCGCGCCGCCGGCGCGGGAGCGCTCATGAGGATGATGAGACCACGGCAGACGAGACCGGCGAGGAGCAGGCCACGGAGTCGTCAGGGGAAAGCCCTGAGGAAGAGCCGGCCGAGGGGAGGGGATTCGGAATCCGATGCCGAGGAGACCGGCACCCGTCGTCGGCGTCGTCGTCGCCGTCGCTCCAGCCCTCCGAGAGCAAGGGCTCCGCTGAGGGCGAGGTGACCGGCATTGAGGGCTCCACCCGAATGGAGGCCAAACGGCAGCGCCGCAAGGAGAACCGCGCCGCAGGCCGCAGGCGTGCCCCCATTCTGAGCGAGGCCGAGTTCCCTGGCCCGACGCGAGTCCGTCGACCGTCAGCTGGTGATCCGCCAGCAGGCTGACTACACCCAGCTTGCGGTGCTGGAGGACGGCATCCTCGTCGAGCACTACGTGGATCGCGCCTCGGCCACCTCCCTCATCGGGAACGTCTATCTGGGGCGGATCCAGAACGTGCTGCCCAGCATGAGGCCGCCTTCATCGACATCGGACGCGGACGCAACGCCGTCCTGTACGCCGGTGAGGTGGATTGGGATGCATTCAGCGTCACCGCGGAGGATCGGAGGATCGAGAAGGTCTTCAAATCGGGTCAGACGGTGCTGGTGCAGGCCACCAAGGATCCGGTCGGGGCGAAGGGGGCACGCCTGACCGGGCACATCTCCCTGCCAGGCCGCTACATCGTGTACTCGCCGGGCGGGCACCTGTCGGGCATCTCCCGCAAGCTGCCTGATGTGGAGCGGAACCGGCTGCGGCAGATCCTGAGCGGGCTGATCGACGACAACGAGTCCGTCATCGTGCGCACTGCCGCCGAGGGGGTTGATGCCGAGGAGCTGATCCGGGGACGTCAACCGCCCTCAAGGCGCAGTGGGAGGTCATCAAGAAGAAGATTGAGACGGGCAAGGCGCCTGCCGCCCTCTACTCGGAACCCGATCTGACGCTGCGGATCGTCCGTGACCTGTTCACCGAGGACTTTGCGAAGCTGACGGTGCAGGGAGACGACGCCTTCGAGACGATCTCCGCGTATGTCAGCCACGTCGCACCCCACCTGGCGGACCGCGTCGAGCGTTTCGAGGTGGGTGAGGACGGCCGTGACCTCTTCGCCCAGCACCGGATCGACGAGCAGATCGCCAAGGCCCTCGACCGCAAGGTGTTCCTGCCCTCCGGAGGGTCGCTGGTGATCGACCGCACCGAGGCGATGACCGTCATCGACGTCAACACGGGCCGGTTCACGGGCCCGGCGGAAACCTTGAGGCCACGGTCACCAGCAACAACCTGGAGGCCGCGGAGGAGATCGTGCGACAGCTGCGGCTGCGGGACCTCGGCGGCATCATCGTCATCGACTTCATCGACATGGTGCTGCCCAGCAACCGGGAGTTGCTGCTGCGCAGGCTGGTTGAATGCCTGGGACGCGACCGCACCCGACACCAGGTGGCTGAGGTCACGAGCCTTGGCTTGGTGCAGCTGACTCGCAAGCGGATCGGCACAGGCTTGGCGGAGGCGTTCACGGAGGAGTGCGAGCACTGCCATGGCTCCGGGTATCTGCGTTTCGACGAGCCCGTTGAATCTCAGGCCCCGGCGGACGGTGGTGAGCGTAGGGGCCGTCGCCGCCGCAAGAACCAGTAGCGGGCTGCGACACGGCCCCGCTCGGTTTGACCCGCTGAGGCGGTGGCCGTAAAGTTGGCTCTCGGTGTTTTCGCGCTGTGTCCTTGTGCGGTCCGGCCGGGCACCACGTTCCGGCGTCTCACTCTGGGAGCGGCGGGAAGACCCACAAGGCATTAGAAACGAAGGTAGGTCGGCGTGTACGCGATCGTGCGCAGTGGCGGACGCCAGCACAAGGTGGCTGTTGGTGACATCCTCGACATCGACCTGGTGTCCGAAGGTGTCGGCGAGACCCTCAATCTGCAGCCGCTGCTGCTGGTCGATGGCGAGACCGTGACCTCCGACGCCAAGTCCTCGGCAAGGTCACAGTGACCGCTGAGGTCCTAGGCGAGAAGAAGGGTCCGAAGATTCGGATCCTGAAGTACAAGAACAAGACCGGTTACAAGAAGCGCCAGGGGCACCGTCAGCGGTACACCCAGGTCAAGATCACCGACATCAAGAACTGAGGTTGTTTCAAGATGGCACACAAGAAGGGCGCGTCCTCGACGCGCAACGGTCGTGACTCAACGCGCAGCGTCTCGGTGTGAAGCGCTTCGGCGGTCAGTTCGTCGGCGCAGGCGAGATCATCGTGCGCCAGCACGGAACGCATTTCCACCCCGGCGACAATGTCGGCCGCGGCGGCGACGACACCTCTTCGCGCTGGCTCCCGGCCACGTGACCTTCGGCGTCAAGCGCGGGCGCCGCGTCGTCAGTGTCGCCCGGCTGAGGCCTGATCCCCAGACATCTCACAGACGGGTCCGCTCCGCTCGGGGCGGACCCTGTCTCGTATTCCACGGCCCCGAGTCCCTCGACCGGAGCCGTTTGACATACTTGAGCCCACCCCCATCAGGAAGCCGGTTTCTCGTGGCCATTCCTCCTTCGTCGATCGCGTGAAGCTGACCGTGCAGGCCGGCAACGGCGGGCACGGCTGTGCTTCGGTGCACCGTGAGAAGTTCAAGCCCCTGGGTGGGCCTGACGGAGGCAACGGCGGTGATGGCGGCTCCGTCATCCCGCGAGTTGCCGACAATCTCAACTCCCTGGTCGAGTACCACCGGCAGTCCGTGCGGAAGGCCACGAATGGGCAGCCCGGCCGCGGTGACCACCAACATGGGGGCGAAGGGCGACGATGTGGTGCTGGTGGTGCCTCCCGGCACGGTGGTCTCCGATGCCGAGACGGGGAGCATCTGGCGGACCTACCCAGCCGGGGAGGAGTACATCGCCGCTGTCGGCGGCAAGGGCGGGCTCGGCAACGAGGCCCTCGCCACGGCGGCGCGGGAAGGCTCCGGGCTTCGCCCTGCTCGGTGAGGAGGGCCAGTCGCGGCTGATCCAGCTGGAGTTGAAGGTCCTGGCGGATGTCGGGCTGGTCGGATTCCCCTCCGCAGGAAAGTCGTCGCTGATCGCCGCGATCTCCCGGGCCCGCCCCAAGATCGCCGACTATCCCTTCACGACGCTGGTGCCGAATCTGGGCGTCGTCGTCGCGGGAGAGACCACCTACACGGTCGCGGACGTCCCTGGTCTCATCAAGGGAGCTTCTCTGGGCAGGGGACTGGGCTTTGACTTCCTCAGGCACATCGAACGCCGCCAGGCGATCGTGCATGTCATCGACCTGGGCACCTGGGAGCCGGGACGTGAGCCCTGGCTGACCTCGACGTGATCGAGGGGAGCTGGCCGCTCACGGGGGCTGGAGGACCGTGAGCGGCTCGTGGCTCTGAACAAGGTGGATCTTCCCGACGCGCCCGAGTTGGCTGAGCTGGCCCGCCCCGAGCTGGAGGCCCGCGGATACAAGGTGTTCACGGTCAGCACCACGACGGGGAGGGACTGAACGCCCTGAAGTTCGCGATGGCGGACATCGTCGCAGCCCGCCGCGCCGCCATGGCGGAGGAGGAGCCTCCCCGGCCCGTGCTGCGCCCCAAGCCAGTGGGACGCGCTGCCGCTGACGACTCCTTCACCATCGTCAAGAAGGGCGACGGTGAGGGTGGTTTCCTGTGGCGCGTCCGAGGTGCGAAACCCGAGCGCTGGATCAGGCAGACCGACTTCAACAACGACGAGGCGGTTGGCTACCTGGCTGATCGTCTCAACCGGATCGGCATTGAGGCGAAGCTGCTGGAGCTTGGAGCGCGGGAGGGCGACGCGGTTGCCATCGGCGGCGACGACGCCGTCGTGTTTGACTTCGCGCCGCAAGTTGAGACGGGGGCCGAGATCCTGTCTCGGCGCGGTGAGGACCCCCGGCTGGAGATGGAACGCCCCGCGGTGACCCGTCGACGCCAACTCGATGCGGAATACCACGCCCGCAAGGCTGCCGAGGCCGATGAGGACTGAGATCCGGGATGCCAGCCGCCTGGTGGTGAAGATCGGCTCCTCCTCCCTGACCCATCCTGGCGGGCACCTCGACCCGGCCCGGATTGAGGCGCTCGCCGCTGCCCTGGCAGGGCTGCATCACAGCGGCAAACGGATCGTCCTGGTGACCTCCGGGGCCATCGCCGCAGCACTTGGGCCGCTGGGTCTGGCCAAGCGGCCACGGGACCTTGAAACCCAGCAGGGAGCTGCCGCGGTCGGGCAGGGTATCCTGATCCAGCACTACGCGAAAGCCTTCTCCCGCTCACGGGGTGCTGGTGGCGCAGGTGCTGCTGACCGCGGGGGACCTGCAGGACGGACGCAGCTACCGCAACGCCCTCAACACCGTCTCCCGGCTGTTCCGGCTGGGGGCCATCCCCATCATCAACGAGAACGACACCGTCGCCACCGGTGAGATCCGCTTCGGTGACAATGACCGGCTGGCGGCCCTGACCTCCCATCTGGTGCGCGCCGATGCACTGGTGATCCTCAGCGACGTGCATGGGCTCTACACCGCCCATCCCGATGAGCCGGGCGCCGAGCTGATTCCTCGCGTCCACGATGCCGCGCAGCTGTCGGCCGACACCTCCCGCATCGGTTCGCGCGTCGGCACTGGAGGGATGAGCAGCAAGGTGGAGGCGGCGCGGATAGCGGCCTCCGGTGGGGTTGCCGTGGTTCTGGCTCACGCGGATCAGCTCGCGGAGGTGCTGGCGGGGAGGAGCTCGGCACTCTGTTCGAGGCGCGCGGCCGCCGCCGTCCCCGGCGTCTCCTGTGGCTGGCGCATGCCGCCGAGGTGGCTGGGGAACTGCGCATCGACGCCGGCGCGGAGGGGGCTCTTGCGGGACATCATGCCTCGCTGCTCGCGGCAGGGGTCAGCGATGTGATCGGGGATTTTGAGGCCGGGGACCCCGTCGACATCCGAGGCGGGAGGGGGAGGCTGCTGGCGCGTGGCCTGGCCGACTGCTCCGCCCGAGAGCTGAGACAACGGGTGACTGACGGCGGGCTGGCTGTGCACCGGGACCTGATGATCGAGATGTCCTGAGCCCCAGCGCAGTCCAGAATCTGCTCATCAAGCGGGTGGGCTGAGCCGGGATCTCCTACACTTCGTGCATGGAATTCGGAGCCCAGGCCACAGCCGCACGCATCGCCAGCCAGCAGCTGGCGACCCTCACCCGGGACCAGAAGGACCAGGCCCTGCATGCGATGGCGGACGCCCTGGCGGGTGCCGGGGAGAGGCTGCTCGCCGCGAACAGCGTCGATGTTGACCGGGCACGTGAGGCCGGGACCTCCGAGGCCGTGATTGATCGGCTCCGGCTGGACAGCGACCGTGTCGCGGGCATGGTGCAGGGGCTGCGGGACGCCGCAGCCCTGCCTGATCCCGTCGGGGATGTGGTGCGTGGCTGGCAGCTCGGCAACGGGGTGCGGGTCACCCAGGTGCGCACCCATTCGGGGTGGTCGGCATCATCTACGAGAACCGCCCCAATGTCACGGCTGATGCGGCTGGGCTGTGCCTGAAATCCGGCAATGCGGCACTGCTCAGGGGTCGAGGTCCGCCATCGAGTCGAACCGGGTGTGCGTTGAGGCTCTGCGTGCCGGGCTGGAGTCTGCCGGGGTGAGCCCGGATGCCGTGGCGCTCGTCGAGGGTGGCCGGGAGGTCACCGGTGAGATGATGGCGGCCCGCGGCCTGGTGGATGCTGATCCCTCGGGGCGGGGCGGGGCTGATCAACGCCGTGGTGGAGGGGCGAGGGTTCCGGTCATTGAGACCGGGACGGGCAACTGCCATCTCTACGTCGATACCTCTGCCGACCTGGACAAGGCTCTGACGATCCTGCTCAACGCGAAGACGCAGCGTCCGAGCGTCTGCAACGCGGTCGAGACCCTGCTGGTGCACCAGGGCGTCGCAGCAGGGTTCCTGCCCCAGACGCTGGCCGCGTTGCGCGATGCCGGGGTCGTCGTCCATGGCGATGAGCGGGTGCAGGGCCTTCGGCGACGGAGTGATCCCGGCCCGTGAGGATGAGTTCGATGCGGAGTATCTGTCACTCGATCTGGCAGTGAGGATCGTGGAGGACATCGACCAGGCCATCCAGCACATCCGCGCCCACAGCACCGGGCATTCAGAGACCATCGTCGCCCGGTCCAGGGCGGCGACGGACCGGTTTGTCGCAGAGATTGATGCGGCGGCGGTGCTGGTGAACGCCTCCAGCCGGTTTATTGACGGCGGGCAGTTCGGCTTCGGAGCGGAGATCGGCATCTCGACGCAGAAACTTCACGCCCGCGGTCCGATGGGGCTGCCGGAGCTGACCTCGACGAAATACGTCCTGGAGGGTGATGGGCAGGTGCGTGGCTGAAAACTGCATTATCCGGATACGATTCCTGTCATGGACTTGTTGGAGACGGCCATCGCTGAGATGGCTCCGGTGCTGGCAGTGGTCATCATGGTGGTGATCCTGGCGCTGGGGGCGTTCGGCTGGTGGCTGGGCATCAGCAGCGGAAAGCCGAGGAGCCGATGACCACAACTGAACTGGCGGCGGCCCGTCAGGGGCGGGAGCGCCACTACCGGCTGGGCGTGATGGGCGGCACCTTCGATCCGATCCACCACGGGCACCTCGTCGCGGCCAGTGAGGTCGCCGCGGAGTTCGAGCTGGATGAGGTGGTGTTCGTTCCCACCGGTGTGCCGTGGCAGAAGACACACCGCGAGGTGAGCCAACCCGAGGACCGTTACCTCATGACCGTGATCGCGACGGCCTCGAATCCCCGGTTCTCGGTGTCGCGCGTGGACATTGACAGACCCGGTAACACCTACACCGTCGACACGCTGAAGGATCTGCGGGCGGAACGCGGCGATGATGTGGATCTGTTCTTCATCACCGGGGCGGATGCGGTGCGGCAGATCCTGACCTGGCATGGGGGCCGAGGAGCTGTTCGACCTGGCGCATTTCGTCGGGGTGACCAGGCCTGGGGTTCCGATGACGGAGAAGGACCTGGAGCATCTGCCGTCGGACGGGGTGACGCTGCTGGAGGTGCCTGCCCTGGCGATCTCTTCCACCGACTGCCGGGACCGTGTTCAAAGGTCCCAGCCGATCTGGTATCTGGTGCCCGACGGCATCGTCCAGTACATCGCCAAACGTGGTCTGTATCCTTCCGAGACAGGAGAAGCATCTTGAGTGCCCCCGAGTCCGTTCTGGCGAACGTGACCATCGCCGCCGAGGCCGCTGCCGACAAGCTGGGCCGCAATATCGTCGCCTTCGACGTCAGCCAGCAGCTGGCCATCACCGATGTCTTTCTCATCGTCAGCGCCAAGAATGAGCGACAGGTCGGGGCGGTCGTCGACGGGGTGGAGGAGCAGCTCATCACACGGGCTGACCTGCGACCAACCCAACGGGAGGGGGACCGCGAGAATCGCTGGGTGCTGCTGGACTACATTGATTTCGTGGTGCACATCCAGCACACCGAGGAACGCAGCCTCTACAACCTGGAGCGGCTGTGGAAGGACTGCCCGCAGATTGAACTCGGCGTCGACGAGGTTCCCCAGGACGACGAGCAGTGACACACACCAGGCTGGTCTTCCTGAGACACGGCCGCACCGAGTGGAACAATCTGGGAAAAACTGCAGGGGGCAGGCCGACACCTCGCTTGACGAGGTGGGTGTGCGGCAGGCTGAGGGCGCGGCGCGGTTCTTCGCCGACTGGTCCTTCGCCGCCTGTTACTCATCAGACCGGCGACGTGCCCTCAGCACCGCGGAGATCGTCGCGGCACCCCATGGGCTGGAGGTGGTGCCGGATGCGCGGCTGCAGGAGATCAACGTCGGAACCTGGAGTGGGAAGACCAGCGCGGAGGTGTCGTTGGAGATGCCGGATTTCGTCGACCTCTACACCCGGGGCATTGACTTCCGACGGTCGGCGACGGGGGAGACCCTGGCGGAGATGACCGCCCGGGCGCTGCCTGCTGTCCGTGAGATCGCGGAACGCCACGATGGCCAGCGGGTGCTGATCGTCTCCCACGGGCTGCTGTTGGCGAACGTCATCCAGGCGCTGGTGGGTATCGGCGTGGAGGGCAGCGTCCTGGGCCTGCTGGACAATGTCTGCTACTCGATGGTGGGCGTCGCAGGGGACCGGGCCTGGGTGGTCAGGCACAACGTGCCCACCGCGTGAGGGTCTTCTGGCGTGAGTTGCATCCGGACGCCGGTTTTCCGGTAGGTTTCTGCACGTCGCATGACGGGGCTATGGCGCAGTTGGTAGCGCGCTTCCATGGCATGGAAGAGGTCAGGGGTTCGAATCCTTTAGCTCCACCATCAATTCTCTACATGAGCCAGTGCGGATTCTCCACCCCTATTGTTTTTGCTCTCTAATGCGCCACTGTTTGGCTGCCTGGCGCCACCTGTTGGGTTTCCTCGTGTTCTGTCTCTTGCTCTTGGGTGATGGTCTTGTGAGCTCGTTGTCGAAGCAATCTGGTGGGGAAAGGCAACGCTGAGCCAGGAATTCCCATGAATAAGGTTGTAGCGAGTGCGCCTGCCTCGTTGATAGTTCTTCGTGGATGACTGCCTCAGATGGTTTCTCTCGGAGATGCGTCGAGTTTCATTGTTGCTGCTGGTGAACTGTGGTTCCGGTTGTGGCGGCTTGGATGATCCTCTTCACTAGACTAATGGCGGCTCGTTGGGTACGAGGGTTCAGCTCATCCCATTCTATGATTCGTCCTTCAGAGATGTGTCTGTCTGCGGGGATCTCGTGGATGGCCCAGCCTGCAGTCATGAGGGCTGTGGAGGTGGTCTTCTTTCGCCGTTTGTCGGGACGAGTCCATGGACTGTGAGTTCCCACAAGAATAACGCGATCTCTGAGGTTGGTCTGCCCTGAAAGCTCTAAGTCAGTCAGCATTTCTTGGGCTCTCGACAGAGTGTCTGGGTCCCATTGGATGGGGATGAGGGCAGGCATGGCATGGGCCAGGCATCTTTGCCAGACAGCGGTTCCCGCATCATTGCCTGTGTCGGCTATGAGGAGACGGCAGGTGCGGTGGAGGGTGTCAACGAGACGGTCGACATCGGTCCCAGTGAGGGGACGGATGGTGCTGCCATCCTGGTGCCGAGTACCGATCGGTGCTGGTATCGTAAACCAGCCACCAGGCTGCCAGGAGATCCATGGATCCAGGTCTCGTTGAGATGCCCCGACCTGGTGATGATTGATTGCATCAGCGAGATCAACAATGCTGGCGTTGGTGGCGGAATATGTGCGCCGCCGGGTATTTCCAGAGGGATTGCAGTCGATGAGTGCTATGTCGTTATGTCCTGCAAGGTGGCTGCTGCGGCCGCGATGAGAATTGCCAGGGTGGTTTTCCCTGCCCCTCCCTTGGTGTTGAATACTGCGGTGGTGATCTCTGAGGGAAGCCCAAGGATTCGCTTGGGAGGGGTACGTTTGAAGCTTCCCAGCAGGGTGCTGAGAGCGCCGCCATGCCTTGGGGATGCGGGCTCATCAAGTTGTGGGAAACCGGCAGGAGCGGGTGACTGCGTTGGCTGCTGAGGTTGTGGCGCAGGTCCGGGTGGAAAGACGGGTGACTCTCCTGGGGGTGGCGCCGGAAGCCACGTGAGTTCGCCTGGTGGTGTCTGGGTTGATCGCGATGCTGGCTGCTGTGGCTGGAGTGGTGTCGAAGCTGGTGTGATGACGGAAGCTTGCGGTGCTGACGCGGCAATCCAATCGTCAACGTCAGCGGATCGGATGTGGAAATCTCCGTCGTGATTAGCGGTCATGAGGGCGAAGGCGCCAGCCTGATGCCTGGCCTGCTCTGTCATGTCTCTGACGAGGGCAGTGACAACTCCAGATGGTCTGTAGGGGGCTTCGTCTCGCAACGTTTGGCCGAGTTCAACGATCGTCATGGACGCTGGTTGTGGCTGCCGTGGATCACGCCACGTGATGGCGGCTTCTCCTGTTGTGCTGAGCTGAGCGAGCGCGATGATGTCAGTCATGAATGCTTCCTAGGTCAGTTGTTGGCCGCGTGCGGTGGCCAACAGCGAAACCGACGGGTTGAACAAAGCTACGTCATCATTCTAGATGCACCTATCAGGCAGTTTGCCGGTTGAAGCCGCCGTGCTGCCCGTTGGGTGTGGGTCGGGCCAAGTCCAGCCATAGCGGCTCAGGGCTCTTGACGGAGTGTTTCATGGCAGTCTTCTGCTTCTACTTCAGTTCTGTTCCAGTCTGCTGGTGACGGGCCCGCGGTGGGATTATTGTTGATTTTTGCATCATTCATGTGCTGATCCAGGGACGTGTTGTGCCGAGTTTGTGACAGGCCATGCGGTTGTGGGTCTCATCCTGGCTGGGGTGACACGTGGCATCGCATCGCAGGCGCTTCGATCCAGGAGTCCTGATCATCGACCTGGGATCACGCTGGAGAACTATTCGCAGCAACCGGCAAAATGGCTTCTGACAAGGCCTTATGCCCCTCACATCTTGTGCAATATTCATCTATGAGGGGTGTGGCTGAACGTTTCCTTGCGGTGTCCACCCGCAAGCTGGAACGATCTTCCTGTGGGCCTAGACTAAAGTTAGCTGAACCGTGGTAGCGTAGGAGACGCAGATCCGGTTGCGAGGCAGATGTAGCTGGAGAAAGCTGCGGACAGAACCCCTGAGGGTAGGCAATTCGGGAGGAGGTGGTTTCGTCATCATGATGATGTTACCGTGCGTCCTAGTGTGTGACAGGGATGGATGCTTGCAAAGCAAAATAATATGACGTAGACGACGGTCTTGAGAGTCGCGAGAGAAAGAGCTTGACTGTAGGGTCAACTCTGGATTTCGTGATGCCGCTATCTGCGGCCATGATGCCCCGTTGTGCTCTTGGGCCGGATGGGAACCAATTTTCTGACCAAAAAGTGGAAGAAGAGGGTGAAAAGTATCTTCTTGATGAGGCATTCTCCAGAGTGGATGGGATTGTGGAGCGGGTCTTGTCCAAAGAAATTTCTGTGGAAAGATACTCGGTGCGGTCAGGTTGCTCAGTAAGTGAAACTTTGGGCCCTTCGATCGAGATGAATTTAATATTTCGATTCGATGCGAGTTTGTCACTCAGGGTGTTGATCCGGGGCTTGTGTTTTTTTCCTGCTGGCTGCCGATGAATCGGTATCAATAAAAAAATGTGAATCCCTGTGGAATTTCTGAGGTAGATTTTGTTGGGATCAGAATCGTCTCAAAAGTGCCTCTTTAGAGTGTGTTATCCAATGGCAGGAGCGGCGTTTTTCTAGTGGCTTGCCCGAGAAAAGAAAAAGCGAGAGAAAGAGAATCATAGTGCAGGAGCTGAAGAATTTCTTTACCGAGATCGCTGGTCTGTTGAGCCTCCTGGGAGGCGCATGGCTTTGCGATGCCCTGTTTGTTGCGGGCATGGGGCTGAAGGATGAGAACAGGGGCTGGTGTCCGGAATGGTTTGTTGATGGCTGCTGGTGCGGCGTTGGTTCTCGCAGCGGGGATCACGCTGAGGGCCACGGCTGGCGCTGGAAGCTGAACCGGTGAACTTTCAGGACTTTCTTCGCTCCATGGTCGAGGATATGTCTAATGGGGTGGGGAGTTTGTTTGGCCTGTCCCTGACGGACATGTTGAAGTCGCCGTCAGAGTACTCGTCTGGGACGAGTGATCTGATGGGTACAATCGCCTCGACAGTCGTCCTTCCAGTCGCAACCGTTTTTCTTGCCGTGCTGTGCACCATTGAACTGAATAAGGTGCTTCTTGTGGCAGAAGGGGATGGGGAGACGCGATTGCGCGTGATCATGTTCACCTTGATCAAGTTCGGGGCCGTCAAGGTGATTTTTGACATCAGCCCGACAGTGATGAGCGCCATCTATCAAGTGCTTGCAGAACTTGCCTCTGAGACGAACAAGTTGTTGGTTGTGGAAGAGCCGAAAAGGACAAGCCGTAGATGATTTCATCAACGCCACGGGGAACCTGGACTGGCTGGGACAGGCGATCCTGCTCGTTTTCATGCTCTTTGCCCTGCTGGTACACAGGGGTGCGGTGCTGGTTGGTCTGGGTCTCGTGGTGATCCGGTTCGTGAAGATTTACATATACGGAGCATTCGCTCCTATCCCATTGTCGTTCCTAGTAAGCCAGGACACCCGTCAGTGGGGACTCAATTTTTCTGCGGAGCTATGCGGCTGTCGCGTTGCAGGGCTTCGTAATGGTCGTGGCTTTCGGGATTTTCCAGTATGTGTCGAAAGGATGGGGAGTTAATGCTTTGAGTTCGCCGCCAGGGGAACTCGATGGCGGCGGCATTATCGATAGGAACCTATTACATGTTCATGGGCGTTGTTTTGGGCATGACGCCTCGCTGGTTCAGGAAGGTTGGCAAATGAGCTTCTCGGTGGTTAAAAGGGCTAGAGCCATGCTGGCAGCAGTGTGTTGTGTGGCAGTGGTGGGGTGCGGCGATGGCGGTGTTGGCGCGGCCCGTGAGGACGCGCTGCAACGTCTGGAGGGTCTGATATGGCTGGAGGACTCTGCGAGCGTGAGAACTCGTCTGGAACGTGCCACCACAACCACAGACATCACAGATCTGATCTCTGGGGCAGAGGCTGAGAACTCTGAGCGGGATAAGCGGTACTGGCGTTGCGTCTCCAATGAGGCTACGCCTTATGTGACCAGTGGATCATGGCGGCTGTCCACCAGCAGTGTGGATGGCCGAGACTCCGTGGACGCTCGAATGGATTTGAATGCGGATGGCACTGCTGCTTTCACGGTAACTCATCAAACACCTCATGTTGGTGGCGAAGTCAAAGAGTCTATCCTGATGCGGGCTGGGCGGCGGCTCATAAAAGGTGTGGTCAGAGCCTGGTCAAGTGACCTTGGACAGGTGATCTCCGAGAGGCAGTTGCGGGGGAGATCCCTGAAAGACCTATATAAAGGAATTGGCACCTGTGGCGTTGGATTCAAGCTGACCTTGGTAACTAACGTGGGAACTGAGGAGTTCGATGCGATCATGACCTTGAGTGAGGGAGGTGGCATGTGGGACAAGTCTAAATCCAGATTTCTGGACCTTCAGGGGTGAGGTGGAGTTTGATAGGGTGAAGGAGAAGTAATGGCTCTGGAGATGCGGATCTATGAGGAGCTGACCGATATTGACCCAAAAGTGATAGCAGGCCTTACCTGGAGGCAACTCGGTGCTGTCGGGTTGATTTTTCTGTTGGGTGGTGGCCTGATAGCTGTTCTATGGCTCTCGGGATTCGTCAAGGTCTGTCGTGGGCGGTTCTCCCCGTGGCCGCACCGATCGTTGCATGGGCATGGGCAAAGCCCTCGGGTTTGCGTTTTGAGGTGTGGCTGAAATATATGTGGATTTATGAGTCTCGTCCGAAACGCCGGCTCTACGCGAATGAGCCGGTGTGGCGTCATGATATGGAAAGTCCGCAGTGGAAAGGGGCGCGTGATGTTGCGACGCGAAAAGGGAAAAACGATCCCAGAGTCCGGACACTGAACAGCAGAGCAAAGCCAAGCGGGCTGCTCGCGGCAAGGCCAGGCAGAAGTTGGCTACTGCTCGTCGGGGCTCAGTCCCTGCTATGGTATGAGGGCAATCTTGGAGTCTGGGATATGCGTCCTGGTGATGGGAAATATTCGCTAACCCTAAAGCTATCTGACATCAATTATCAGATGGCAACAGAGGAGCATCAACAAGGGCTTCTTGAGAATTACGCAAAAATTCTTCAACAAGTTCTCACAGAGCGAACAGCTGACGATCACGATCATCAATCGCCGGGTCGAGCGTGATGTGTTGGCCGCCAAAGTGCTGTTCCCGGAGCCGCGCCACGGCGATGCGCTGACAGAATACCGGAGGGACCACAACCGAATCGTTCGCTCCAAGCTCGGGGACCGTCGCTACAGGATCGTCGCCGAGAAATTCGTCACTCTGACGGTGACGTCACCCTCCTTGGATCAGGCAAGGGAATCCCTGCATCGGTTGTCAGCGACCGTCACCGCGCAGATGTGGTCGTTGCTGGAGTGCAGAGCCGAACAGCTGGATGGAGTCGCACGTATTGAGATTCTGCGTGAGCTGACGCGCGGCTGCTATCGAAAGGGATTTGACTATGCGGCAATGGCCGCATCAGGTGCCACCACCCGTGACGAACTGGCACCTATGGAGGTAGACCTGACGGCTCCGGATCGGATGGTGCTGATGGGTGATTCAGATGAGATTTACTATCAGTGCCTGCTACTGCGTGACTATCCCACCTGGCTGGCGGATACGCTGTTCAGTCGTCTGTCAGAGGTGCAGACAGACCTGGTGATTTCCTTTCATGCTACTCCGATTGACCGGGCTGAGTCGAGGGCGCTGGTGAAGCGTCGCAAGACCGGTTTGGATATGGAACGCACTGCAGTGCGGAAAAAACTGCAGAAGGCAGGGATGGATCCCGATTATGACATGCCATGGGATCTGGCGCAGGCTCAGGAAGAGGTTCGCGACCTACTGGACGACATTGACAAATCCGATCAGAGGCTGTTCACCACCACGCTGGTGGTGATGGTCCAGGCATCTTCGGAGAAGGAACTGGCCGAACGGGTCGATGAGGTCCGGAAAGTAGCCAAGGGGGAGTCCTGCGAACTCGCAATCATGAGGCGCTTCCAGGAGGAGGCGTTCAACACAGCCCTGCCCTTGGGGGTCTCGCGGTTGCCATTCCATCGCACGTTGACGACCGCTGCGGTGGCTGTGATGGTTCCGTTCACATCCCAGGAAATTCTGGATGACAACGGTTTGATGTACGGAGTCAACACCAACACCGACAATGCCATCATCCTGGATCGTCGTCGGCTGCGCAATGGGAACGCGTTCATTCTTGGCACATCTGGATCAGGGAAAGTCCCACTTCGCGAAGTGGGAGATGTCCGAGGTGTTGATCGGCAGGCCCAATGATGATGTGATCATCGTTGACCCAGAACGGAGTATCGGCCTTTTGGCAGAGGCGTTTCGGCGCGACTGTGGTGGAAGTTCATGCTGGATCACAGCAGGTCATCAATCCCTTTGACATTGTGATGTCTGGGTTGGAGGGTGATCCCGTTCGTCTCAAGGTGGAGGCCCTGCTGGGAATGTTGCGAGTCCTGCTTGGTGGCAGTACTGGTTTGACGGGGGCGGAGGGAGTCCGTGCTAGATCGCTGCATGAACGCCTTGTATGCGCGCTGGCAGGACCGAGGAGGGCCAGTGCCGACGTTTCGAGACCTCCATGCAGAGTTACTGCGGCAACCAGAGGAACATGCTCGTACAGTCGCAGCCACGCTGGAGCTCTACGCCACGGGTTCCTTCAGTGGGTTTGCCCAGCAAACCAACGTGGATGCGTCGAATCGTTTCGTATGCTACGATACTCGCCTACTGGGCCCATCACTGCAGACTTTCGGGTTGATGGTAGTGCTGGATCAGATCTGGAACCGTGTTCAACGCAATTTCGGCAATGGTGTGAGAACGTGGCTGTACATCGATGAATTCACTTTGATGTTCCAGAATCCCCATGCAATGCAGATGCTGATGTCCTTCTATCAGCGATTCCGCAAATATGGTGGTCTGCCAACAGGTATTCTGCAGAACATCACCGCATTGTTGGAGGTTCCTGAGGCTCGCAGGATGCTGTTGAATAGCGAGGTGCTTTTCCTGCTGGGCCAGAAGGAGAAGGATGCGGATGCGCTCGCGGAAATGCTGGAGCTGTCAGAAGAAGAGATCCGGGCTTTCACGACAGTGGAGCCGGGGTGCGGACTGTTAAGGGTAGGTCCGACCACGATCCCATTCGATGGTCGAAAACCCAAGGATGGCCCTCTGGCGGCGTTGTTTGACACGACTTTCGAGGAAAGCGCTTCTGGAAGGTGACGCGATGGTATCAGCGCGTTCCAGGGACCGTGGTCAGCTGACTGCAAACCAGAAACGAGCAGCACGCATTGAAGCCCGTGTGGTGGGGGCCTCAGTGGCAGTCGGACGTCACGTCGGAAGTCGGCTGCTCTCAGCCAAGGCTGCGATCGAATCCGGTGGAGATCAGGACATAGATGTCAGGATGAGCCGAGCTTTTCCCAGTCATTCCCGGGCGATTGTCGGCCGGGTGGTGCAGAAGTTCAGAGATCATCGGCGAACGAAACGACATCAGAAACGATGGCTTAGGAAGTACCGACCGAAGCGGGGGGTCCGGGCAACCTGGAAGATGTGGAAAAAACGTGACTGGTTACGTCGTATTCCACGTTCCAAGGAACGTCTCCGGCGAGCATCTCGACAACTCAAGGCTGCTGCCCGGCCGATAGGGCGAGCATGGCGTGATGCTGGTCAGCGGGATCTGGATCAGCAGGTAGTCGGAGCGTCGCGATCTATGATGCGCCGACTGAGAGCTCCGTTTCGTCGGGCTGGGGGACGGTTGGGGCGGAGCGCTGTTCGTGGATCGTGGAGGATCACGCGATATGGTGCCGCTGTAACTCGCCGTGCGGCAGACAGAATCTGGCAGCGTGCCGCCTGGGCGGGATACAACACTGCCATGCGTGTGGTGGGAGCGGTGAACTCGACGTTCACTGCGGTGGCTGCAGCTGCGAGTGCTGCTGGCGCAGCGCCGCCTGCGATTCTTGCGATTGTTGCCGCAGTGGCAGCCTTTGTGTGCGCTCTTACCCTCGTTTGTGACCAATGCGGGAATAGCGGAGCAAAAACGTCAACAGCAGCGGACGGTGTGTCCTGCGAATGAGGCTCCGCAGCAGTCGGTGACGGCGGAGCAGGTGGCGGAGTTCCTGCCGCGTCCTGGTGGGGTTGATAGGTCTGGGTCTTTGAATGAGGAGCAGCGGCAATACGCGACGGTGATTGTGGAGGAGGGGCAGAAAGCCGGACTTCCGCCGCGGGCGTGGGCGATAGCTCTGATGACTGCCCTGCAGGAGTCCACCTTGGGGGCGGATAAGTCTTCCTTCACCCCGGATGTGAATCATGATGTCGGCATCTTTCAACAGCGGGCGGTGGTTGGCTGGTATGCCGATGGTGCCACGGAGGCCGAGAACACCGAGATCTTGAACGACATTTCCTATGCTGCAAGAACATTCTATTTGGGGGCATGAGGTCGCCAAAAGATGTGTGGGGGCGGCGCAGGGCCGAAAGGGTATCACATTCCTGGCCTTGTGAACATTGATAATTGGGAGAACCGAGATCTGGGTTTTTGTTGCACAGGCGGTGCAGAAGTCGGCCTATCCGACTGCGTATTCGAAGCATGAGGCGACGGTGGCGACGTTGCTGCCGACGCTATCGACTCGTTGTTCGGCTTCTGCCCCTGGGACGAGTGGCCTGGTTGATGTGGATGAGTATTACCCGTGGTGGCAGTCCATGGGGGGACTCAAGGCCGGGTATGATCCACAAGGCTTTGCGTGGGCACAGTGCACTTCCTACGTGGCGTTCGCAATCCGGACGTATTCGGGGTACAAGGATTTTCAAAACAACTGGAAGGGGCAGCACTTCGGCAATGCCAAGGAATGGGATGCGGCCGCCAGAGGCGCCGGTATTCGGGTCGATCAGATGCCTGTGGTCGGTGCGGTTGCGGAGCGCTCGGTAGGTCGTTGGGGACATGTCGCCTACATCGTTGCCGTCAACCCTGACGGGACGTTCGTGGTCAACGAATACAACCATGTGACCAGCCGTGCCTTCAGCAGCCGGACCGCCAAGATCGGTCCCGGCACTGAGGACTTCGACAAAATCATCCACTTCGAGGCGCCGTGAGCTGTGGAACTCAGCCGTACATGATGCAATCATCAGCTGATGGGCGATAAAGACAGATGAGGAAAACACGGGAAGAAAGGGGGCATATGCCAACCGCGAAGGCGCATGTTCGATCACTGCGATGCGGTTCTGTGGACCAGCCCTGGGGCAGCTGAGTTCTTGATCTATCGTGATGGCTTGCCCATCAAAGCTGATGGAGACCACCGTTCCAGCGCAGAGCCACAGAGAGTGCATGGGCAAAAGTAATGATTTCAAAGACGACCAGCGGCTGCCGCTGCCAGACGATAATGTGGATGTCAGCAGAGAGAGGATTCCGCGATGGAACCGATGATGGCGCTGACCGGGGGTGCAATTGTGATGCGGGCACTCCGGAGGCTCTTAAAGCTGGTGCTCACCATCGGGCTCCTCGCCTTGTCGGCCTGAGCCTTGGGTCGCCTGCCGACCTGAAGGAGGAGTTGGGCATGTGCCGGACACGACGCCGAGTTGCGGTTGCCTTCGGGGTGCTAGGCCAGGTCATCAGGATCTGCCATGGAAACGAGGGCGTCGACACCATCTTTCACCCTGAGGAGCCAAGATGAAGAAAAACGTGGGTATCGCCTTGATGGTGCTGCTGGGGCTGGCGACGTTCTGGCTGGGCAACCACGTCAGCCACGACGCTCGTGAAGGAATGGTGCCGGGACAGCCGTTCTCGGCCATCCAAGCAGCTGGCAAGGGACTGAGCTCCCCACGGTTTGAGGTGTCGTTTCATCCGACAGATCTGTTGGTTGGGCTCGTACTGGTGGTGATCGTCGGGCTCTTCATGCTGTATCAGTCGCTGGGGCGTGCGCAGCGGCGTGAGAGGAGCACGGGTCCGCCAGGTGGGGAAAGCCAGGGGACATCAAGCCGCTCATGAACAAGAATCCCGAACGCAATCTGTGGTTGACCCAGAAAGTTGGAGTGAACCTTGATCGTGCCGAGAAGCCGGAACATCAGCGGAATCTGAATGTGCTCGTGGTCGGTGGCTCTGGCACCGGCAAATCACGTCACTTTGTCATGCCGAACCTGGTGCGGGGGTTAAGCTCCGGTCTGGTGACAGACCCGAAAGGGGAGCTGCTCGCCATGTCTGGAAATGCCCTGAAGAGGGCGGGATACAAGATCCGGGTGCTGAACCTGGTGGACTTTTGCACAATCTGACTGTTTCAACCCGTTTCGCTACCTGCGTCCAGGACACGAACCGGAGGACGTGGCTCTCATGGTACGCAGCATCATCTCCAACACCTCGGACGCAAGACGTCAGGGCGGGGATCCCTTCTGGGAGAAAGCAGAGTCAGCCCTGCTGAATGCACTGATCGCTTTCGTCGCTGCCACATACCATCCCAAGGATCAGCACCTGGGGTCGGTGATCGACCTACTCGGCCGGATGCGTGTCACTGAACCCGGCGACCCACCCTCTGAAGTGGACAACCTTTTCAAGGCTGCCCAGAACCTCGTCGGCCAGGAACTCTTGACCTATGCCGTGTCCCAGTACACCATCTACTCCCAGGCCGCCGACAAAACCGCAGCCTCCATCCTGGTGACTGCCGGAGTCAGGCTGGCGCCGTTGCACATCCCCGCTGTGCGTCGCATTCTGGAACGTGACACTCTGGAGCTGGATCGGGTTGGAGTCGAGCCGACCATGCTGTTCGTGATCATCAGCGACAGCAACAAGCAGTTCTCGTGGTTCGCGTCGCTGGTCTTCACCATGTTCTTCCAGCGTGCCCTGTGGCTGGCGGATCAACGTCCAGGCGGACGGCTGGAGGTGCCGGTCATATGCTGGATGGATGAATTTGCAAATATCGGCAAAATCCCCGATTTCGAGGTCTTGGCAGCCACCATCAGGTCCCGGGGCGTATCCTTTGCCGCCATCGTTCAGAACCTTAGCCAAGGTAAGGGGCTGTATGATGAGGTGAGGCTGGAAGACGATCATAGGCAACTGTGATTCCACACTTTTCCTGGGTTCGTCTGACCCGGACACTCGAAAATGGATTGCGGAGGCTTTGGGAAAGCAGACAATCCGGGTTGTGGATCACTCCAGGAACACCGGAGGGCGTGGTGGATCGCGGCAGGAGAAAACGATTGGTCGTGAGCTGCTGTCAGCTGATGAGGTCGGCCGCCTGCCGGGGAGGCGAAGCCCTGGTATTGGTGCGCGGCCTGCGGCCTTTCCGCGATCGGAAGCTGCCTCCTGCACCGGCGGATGAGCCTTATGTTCACCAGAGGCCAGCTGAGCAGGACATGCTGAGTGGGGGCGATGGCTGTGGTTGGTGAGTGGTTTGGTGGGGTTTCTCCCTATGCTGTGAAGCGTGGTCGGTGGCCGTGGGGGTGGGGTTTACCGGGGCGTCGGGATTTGTTGCAGGGGTTGTCGTCGCATTTGAGTGCGGTGTCGCGGGGTGAGGGTCCTGATCATGTGGTGGTGACTGGTCCGTCAGGGGTTGGGAAGACGGCTTTTTCTGGATGCCTGTGTGAAGGTTGCTCAGGAGCAGCATTTTTACGGTGATCGAAAATCACTCATAGCGCGGATTCTGTTATGCAGGATTTGGCTCAGGGCGTAAGTGGTGGGTCGTCGTGGTGGCGAAGCTGAAGTCGTCTTTGGATGTGGGGTTGAAGGCGGGGTTTGGGGTGGTGGGCGTGGATGCGTCGGTGAAGTTTGTTGGGAGGGAGTCTGGGGTGGGGGTTGATGCTGTGGCGGCAGGGTTGGGGCGTGTGGCGCGCCTCAAGGGGGCGGGTGGAGTGTTATTGGTGATGGATGAGATGGATCAGTTTTTCATCGCGGATTTGTTGGTGGTGCAGGAGGTTTTGCGTGGGTTGGGGCGGATCGTCGAGGGAATGTTCCGGTGGTGTTTGTGGGGGCGGGGCACGCGGGGTGAGGGAAATGATGCCGAGGGCTGTGGGTGGTGCCGTGAGGTTTGTGGGGTTGGGGTGTGATGTGGGCCGGCAGGCGGTGGCGGAGACCTTGTGTGTGCCAGCGCGTGCCAGGGGCGTGACTGGGACCAGGGGGCGGTGGATGCGGTGTATGAGGTGACGCGGGGGCATCCGGGGTTTGTGCAAATTGTTGCGGATCAGGTGTGGGGGTGATGCGTCGTCTCAGGGTGATTTCTCAGGATGATGTGGCGCGTAGCGCATTGTGGCGTATCGGCGTTTTGCTGATGCGTATGTGGTATCGCAGTGGCGGCGGCTGGATGTGCGGCAGCGGGATTACGTGTCGGTAGTGGCACTTCACCGGGGGCGTGTGGGGATAAGCGGGTGGCGGCTGTTTTGGGAGCGCCGTGGGCGGAGGTGGTGGCCGTGGGGGAGCAGCTGGCTCGGGCGGGTGTGCTGAAGTATCGTGGGGATGGTCGGGTTGAGTTGTGTGACTCTTTCCTGGCTTCGCATGTGCGTAGGTGCTATCCGCATTTTGGCGGGTCAGCGTGTGTTAGCAGGTGTGGAGCGGGCGAGATTGGGCAGGTGCGAGAGGCTGCGACACGGTCTGGGCGGGGGTAGAATGCAGGCAGAGACAGGTAGTGGCCCGGCGTTGATTGATGAGTTGGTGGTGCGGGCTGCCAGGTTGGGGGCGGTGCAGTCTCGTGGTGTTCGGGGCCCTGTGCGGGGTCGTGGAGATAGTGGAAGGAGCGGTGATGGATTCTGTGTCGTCGTGGAGTCTGTAGGAGCCTTTGCCGTCGTTGGATGATGTTCAGATTGTGATTGGGCATGCTGGGCGGGAGCGGGAGGAGAAGTTGCGGGAGTTGTGTGGGAAGGCGGTGGGGTATGCGGTGATGTGGGTGACGGTGAGGCCGGGGGTGGTGTTGTCGGAGGAGATGCGTGCGGCGAGTTTGGGGATGCGGGGGCAGTTTCATCCGCAGCATTGGCGGCGTATTACTGGGGTGATGGAGCGGGAGCGTCGTATGTATTGGGAGATGGCTCCGTGGTGGGGGATTTGGATGTTGATGAGTTTCAAGCTCCTTTCTTGACGCCTGAGCGGGGGTTGGGTGGTGGTACGACTGCTGATCAGTGGGTGTTGTTTGCGACGTTGATTCGTGGTGTGACGGGTCGTGGTGGGTTGTGTGTGTGTTTTGATGGTCTGGATTTGCTTTCGGAGAAGGAGCTTGCGATTCTTGATGGCTGTTACGAATATATTTTGCGTAATGCTCCGGATGTGCCGTTGGTGTTGGTGGGGTCTGCTGCTGATATACCGTATCCGTTGGGTGCGAGGGCGAATATTCACTATATGGAAGGGTATGGGCCGGAATATGATCTTGCCTTCTATCAGGCGGCGATGGAGAAATGGTTCTCTCCGGAGGAGCAGGCTATCTGGGATGAGCGGGAACGGGAACGGGATAAGACCCAGGAATCATGGAACTGGAGTAGCGACACCAACAACCAGGATGACTCTCCTTGGGGTAAGCACGAGCCGCCAGATTGGGGAATTACAAGGGAGGGCTCGGAGTCGCCGGAGTAGTGGCATGGTTGGTGGTGTTGTGCTTTGGTTTTCATTGCAGTTGGTGTTGATTGATGAGTTGGTGGTGCAGGGCTGCCAGGTTGGGGGCGGAGTGGTCTCGTGGTGTTCGGGGCCCTGTGCGGGGTCGTGGAGATAGTGGAAGGGAGCGGTGATGGATTCTGTGTCGTCGTGGAGTCTGTATGAGCCTTTGCCTCGTTTGGAGAAGGTTCAGATTGTGATTGGGCATGCTGGGCGGGAGCGGGAGGAGAGTTGCGGGAGTTGTGTGGGAAGGCGGTGGGGTATGCGGTGATGTGGGTGACGGTGAGGCCGGGGGTGGTGTTGTCGGAGGAGATGCGTGCAGCGAGTTTGGGGATGCGGGGCAGTTTCATCCGCAGCATTGGCGGCGTATTACTGGGGTGATGGAGCAGGGAGCGTCGTATGTATTGAGGAGATGGCTCCGTGGTGGGGGATTTGGATGTTGATGAGTTTCAAGCTCCTTTCTTGACGCCTGAGCGGGGGTTGGGTGGTGGTACGACTGCTGATCAGTGGGTGTTGTTTGCGACGTTGATTCGTGGTGTGACGGGTCGTGGTGGGTTGTGTGTGTGTTTTGATGGTCTGGATTTGCTTTTCGGAGAAGGAGACTTGCGATTCTTGATGGCTGTTACGAATATATTTTTGCGTAATGCTCCGGATGTGCCGTTGGTGTTGGTGGGGTCTGCTGCTGATATACCGTATCCGTTGGGTGCGAGGGCGAATATTCACTATATGGAAGGGTATGGGCCGGAATACGATCTTGCCTTCTATCAGGCGGCGATGGAGAAATGGTTCTCTCCGGAGGAGCAGGCTATCTGGGATGAGCGGGAACGGGAACGGGATAAGACCCAGGAATCATGGAACTGGGGTAGCGACACCAACAACCAGGATGACTCTCCTTGGGGAGTAGCACGAGCCGCCAGATTGGGGAATCAGAAGGGAGGAGTTAGAGTCGCCGGAGTAGCGGCATGGTGGATGGATTTCCTGGTGTTTCGTGAACTGTGACGAAAACCTCAGGCTATTCGAACGTGTGAGGAGGAAGTCTGTGTTATGCCGGCATCGAAACACGGCTCAGAATTCTTTAAGCTGCGGCTGGGTCTTGGGTGGACCGTGGCGATCGTGCTCGCGGCTTGGTTGATCGTCGTGGCAGTGGGGCTTTTACATCGTGCGGCGACGAAAAGAGGATGTGAGCATGACGGGTGTGGAGTTGTCCGTCGAGCCCACGCGCTCCAGGGTAGATTCGCCTATTTCATGTGACGGCGAGGGGCCTGATTCCCGGAGAGCGTGTGAGCATCAGGACGATGGTAACCGACGGGGCGTTGAGGCCGTGGGAGTCGATGGTCCAGGTCGATGTCGATTCGGCCGGCACCGTCGATCTGTCCCGAACGCCGCCGTCGCTGGTTCCTCTTATGAGGTATTGATGCAACCGGGTTCTTGTGGTCTATGACGGCCCCTGAGCGGACGCAGTTCTTTGTCCGGACGTTGCCTTTGGACCTCAAGTACCGCGTGGAGTTGTTGCGTGCCGAAAAACGTGGTAGCGCTGGCCGAGTTCCGGAGGCACTTCGGCGATGATGTGACGTGCGAGGACGTTCAGCAGAGCACCGGTCGTCGGAACCATCGCCCGCCCGAGGACGACCACCCTCGCCCCGGCGTTCTGATGCTGCATGGCTCGGATTCGTCGCGGCTGGACCATGCGGCCTCCCTCCGGCATCCGAGGGGGTATGTGGTGCTGGCCCTGAGGGTGGTTTGGCGCCGAGGATCGTCCCGCGCACTTGGTCGACATTGAGTTGAATGACATTGATGCGGCCATCAACCATCTGCTCGCGAGTGAGTGGGTGATTGGCCACCAGGTGGCGGTCATCGGACTGTCTCGGGGAGCAGAACTTGCCCTTGAGGTGGCGGCGAACAACTCGCGCGTGGGCCCCGTAATCGCGCTGTCGCCGTCTTCGGTGCGTCAGGCGGGGATAGGCCAGAACTACTCCTTCACGAAGCCTGCTTGGTTGCGCGATGGTGAGGCGTTGGACTGGGTCCGTGTGGCAGCGGAGGGGGTTTTGCTGCCATGGTGGCGTGGCTGACGTCGGCTGCGCTGCGTCGACCGATGCGGCAGAAACGCTCCTTCCTCAAGGCGCTCAAGGACACGGCTCAGGTTGAGCTTGCCTCCATCGCGGTGGAGGACTGCTGCGGCCCTTTGACGTTGATCTACGGCGACGATGACGGACTGTGGCCCTCGGGGAGTACACCAATCGGATCCGGGATCGGTTGATCCGCCATGGTTGGTCAGGGAGCCTCAGGGTCGAACGTATGCCTGGCGCCGGGCATTTCGTGGGATTCCCGTACGCGCTGCCCACGATGCCGTCGATGTGCGGTCTGGAGCCATCTGCGGGGTTCGCCATTGACTTTGGTGGCACGCCGCTCGCGAATGCGCGAGCTGCCCATGATTCCTGGGAAGTGGTTCGCGACGAACTGTCTTTTTGGGGCCGGACGCTACGAAATGATGTGCAGGAAGATCGGAGGAACTATGACGAGGTGATTTATCGCCGAATGTCGACGATCAGCGCTGCGGCGTAGAGTCCCACGGCCAACAGCACTGCCCTCCTCAAGGTGTCCTTCATTCGCCAGAAACCCCCAGAGGCGCGACAACCGCGACCATGCCGGTCTCGACGAGCGTGGCGATAGACCCAGCTGTAGCTCTCGTCCTGGAGTCAAGCTCCGAATGGAAAAATGCTGTTCACCATGACGGTCATCAGGATGTGGCATGGGACATGGATGAAGAAAGCAGGCAGTTGCCACTGGCAGGGGAACGGGAAACGCGAAGCCGGTGAGCGCCAGGCAGTTCAGCACCATCACGCTGGGAAAGTGCTTCTCCGGAGAGGTTGAGGCGCTTGGACAACCATGGCCCAGCCAGGCCTGCAACCTTCATCAGGATGAACGCCAGAAGGACTGACCCCAGGGAGACTGTCCCACCCAGGCGAAGCTGCCAGAGCATCAGCGGAATGACCACTGCGCAGCTGAGCAGCGCGGACCCAACATCCCCTGGTACGCAGGGGCACTGAAGGCCGAACGCGTGAATGCTGAGATGGGCTGCCGCTCAATGGTGTGACGATCATCGGCCGCGAACGCCGTGGCTATGCCCGCCAGGGAGGAAGAATGCGACGGCGAGCAGCCAAAACCCATCGAGGCGACCACATGAAGACAAAGCATCCCTGCCAGCCCTCCCAGCAGAGCGGTGGCACTGACAGGCCTGTGAGCTTGGTCAGGACGGAGAATCGCTGAGAGTCCTCCACCTGATTCATCAGCAAAGCATGCAGCGTCCCGCTCATCGCCGCAGCGCCCACACCCGCCACAACTTCGGCCAGCACAACCTCGCCCTGAGTGGTTGCCAGGAAGAACAGCGTGAAGGCCACTATCCGTATGAGATTGCCTAGCTGAATGGCCCGCTTGTTCGACCACATGTCGAAGACGAGCGCGGAGGAACTCCGCCAGCGCCGAGCTGAGACTGAAGACTGCCGTGAACAGCCCGATCTGCTGCAGTGTGAAACCAATCTCCCTGAAATACAGCGTGTCCACGACACTGAAAGCGGCAACACCAGCGGATGATGCTGCCGCAAACAACCAGATCGGCAGCTTCGCGTCGTATCTCATCTCTCCAGCGGTGTGTCGAGCGGTAGGTAAAATCACCCTGGCGAACCATGCAAGCAGTGTCAAGTCGTGGAGGAGCCAGGGAGCTCCCGCCAGCCACCCTGGCATGATGGGGGCATGCTGACGCCGGGCCCATTCCCCATCCTGGACTTCGATGACGACCCTCAGGACCTGACCTCCTCCATGATGCTGGCAGAATGTTCTGCCCGTCGGCCCGGCGGCTGCGGTGCTGGCCTTTTCTTGCCTCGGAGGTGATCGAAACGGTTGAGGGTTGGCAGGCCCGCCTGGTCGACACCGTGCCCTTCATCACCGTTGAGCACCCGATCTATGAACTGACGCGAGGCACCTCCCGGGTGGTTGTTGTGCCGATGCCCATTGGGGCTGCTGCGGCGACAATGGTGGGTGAGCACATGATTCGTCGCGGCGCGACCTCACTGATCGCCGTAGGCTCCTGCGGGACGCTTCAGCTGACCGCTGCCCGAGGGCGAATTCGTGGTCCCTGAGCAAGGCCTTGCGGGATGAGGGCACGTCCTACCACTATCTGTCTGCGGGGCAGTGGGTTGAGACCGATGCGGACCCTGACCGGCGTTTGTGCTCAGACGGCCCGGGCGGCGGGTTTCAGAGCTCTCGTCGCCCCCACCTGGACCACCGACGGGTTCTTCCGTGAGACCCGGCAACTGGTGGAGCAGCGCCGACGGCTGGGGTGCGTTGTCGTGGAGATGGAGTGCGCGGCACTGGCCGCCATGTCGGAGGTCCGCGGCGTCGCCTTCGCGCAGTTCCTGTTCACCGCCGACACCCTGGCGGGAGAGAGCTATGACCGCCGAGGTTTCAGGGGTCGACTCGCATCATGTCGCGCTCTCTCTGGCACTGGAGCCGCCGCCACCTGCTGACTGAGAGAGCGGCGACATCAGGAAATGGCTGGCGCGCGCCTGGTGAAAGCCTGTGCTGAAGTCTCATACAGGAAATGTCAGACCCGTCTGACATTGTTGCGCCATGACCGAATGGAATGAACCGGACCCGTATGATGAGCCGCCCCGGACCCGATGCTGGAGCCGCCCGAGGACGTAGACCAGGCAAGCCCGCTCCTCGCCAGACCCGCTGCGACGCGACGGGGGCGGGAAGACCTGCGCGACGAGGCTCTGACGGTGCTCCAGGAACTGACCGGCCGTGATGATGCGGACTTCCACCCCGGTCAGTTCGAGGCCATCGAGGCGCTGGTCAAGGACCAGCGACGTGCGCTCGTGGTGCAGCGCACGGGCTGGGGCAAATCCGCCGTCTACTTCATCTCAGCCTTGCTGCGGCGCCGCGCCGGTGCTGGGCCCACGTTGATCGTCTCGCCGCTGCTGGCGCTGATGCGAGATCAGGTCGCAGCGGCAGCCAAAGGCTAGGGGTGCGTGCCGAGAGCATCAACTCCGCCAACGCCACCGAGTGGTCCACCGTCTCTAGGCAGCTGGCCCGTGACGAGGTCGATGTGCTGCTGGTCTCCCCAGAACGACTGGTCAACACCCGGTTCCGTGAGGAGCAGCTGCCACAGCTCATCGCCCGGATGGGCCTGCTCGTGATCGACGAGGCGCACTGCATCAGCGACTGGGGACACGACTTCCGCCCCGACTACCGCCGCATCCGCTCCCTCATCGCCGAGCTCCCCGACGGGGTGCCCGTGCTGGCGACCACCGCCACCGCCAACGAGCGGGTCGTCGCCGATGTGGCCGAGCAGCTCGGTGCGGGCGGACACGGGTGTTCACGCTCCGCGGGGCACTGGCCCGCGACTCACTGCGTCTCGGCGTGCTGGATCTGGAATCCTCCGGGCGGCGACTCGCGTGGCTGCGGCAGCACCTTGATGACCTGCCCGGCAGCGGCATCGTCTACTGCCTCACCGTCTCCGCAGCCGAGGACACGGCTGCCTTCCTCGCTGGACGCTGGATACCGGTGCTCCCCCTATACAGGCCGCACGGATCCGGATGACAGGCAACGTGCGGGAGGCGGCTCTGAAGGCCAACGATGTGAAGGCCCTCGTGGCCACCTCCGCACTCGGCATGGGATTCGACAAACCCGACCTGGGGTTCGTCGTCCACCTGGGAGCGCCCAACTCTCCGTCGCCTACTACCAGCAGGTGGGGCGCGCCGGACGCGCCACCGAACGCGCCGACGTGCTACTGCTGCCGGGCCGGGAGGACCGTGAGATCTGGCGCTTCTTCGCCACCAACGCCATGCCCACCAGAGCCCGGGCGGAGGCGGTGCTGGGGGAGCTGTCGAGACAGCCGCTGTCAGTGCCGGCACTCGGCGCCAGGGTGGATCTGAAACATGGCCAGCTGGAACTGCTGCTCAAAGTCCTGGCAGTGGAGGGTGCGGTGCGGCAGGTGCAGGGCGGTTGGATCGTGACGGGACAGCCATGGGACTACGACGAGGAACGCTACGCGCGCGGATCGCGGCCGCCCGCATCTGCAGAGCAGGAGGCCATGCTGGAATACGAGGCATTGGGGGAGGGACGGTGCAGGGATGGCGTACCTCACTGCCTCGCTGGATGATCCGCCTCTGCGCCCTGCGGTCGCTGTGACACCTGCGCCGGCCCCTGGTATCCGACCGAGGTCACCGACGATGGGGCAGAGGCTGCTCGGGTCGCTCTGAGGCGAGTCAGGGTACCCGATTGAGCCACGGCACCAATGGCCGACAGGCATGCCGCGACTCGGCGTTGACCTCAAGGGACGCATCCCGTCCGGTGAATGCCACGAGCCCGGCCGCGCCGTCGCCCGCCTGACGGATCTGGGCTACGGTGCCGCGCTGCGAGGAGCTGTTCGCCGTGGGACGGTGAGGGTCGGCCGCTGGATGCGCCGGTGCCCGCAACACTCGCCGCAGCCTGCCTGCAGACACTCAAACAGTGGGATTGGCTACAGCGTCCCGTGGCGGTGGCCTGGGTCCCCAGCCTCCAGCAGACCCACCCTGGTCTCCTCCCTCGCGACGGGCATCGCCTCCGCAGGATCGGCTGATGCAGCTCGGTCCCCTGAATCTTGTGCCGGAAGCCGAGCCCTGAACCGCTCCACCAACTCCGCCTACCGACTTCGGGATGTTCTTCACCGCTTCCAGGTGCCGCAGGCCATGGCCGCCCAGCTGCCTGAGACGCCCGGACCGGTGCTGCTGGTCGACGATCTGATGGACTCACGCTGGACGTTCACCGTCACTGCCCGGCTGCTGCGGCGGGCGGGAGCCAAGGCTGTGCTTCCCTTCGCCCTGGCCTCTGTGGGCTGAGGGACGTGAGGGCGGCACAGCCTCATGGTGGCTCCCCATGAGGGTGGCGTTGAGCATCTCGCCTGCGTCATCACCCGACCCGGTTGCGGGATGATGGGGCCATGAGCGTCAGCATCTTTCGAGCCCAGAAACGTGATCTTCCCGAGGTGGCGCATGTCATCGCCTCCGCGCTGGTCGATGACGGTCATGGCCGCCATCGTGCCAGGGGAGAGGAACCGCCAGGGCAGGCTCAAGAGGCTGGTGCTCTCAGAACTTCGCCTCGGCTCCTTTCCTGGCGGGGTGATCGACGTGGCCCGCCCGGCCGGAGGGGGACCACTGTTGGGTGTGGCCGCTTGGGAGGGGCCAGGGCCATAAAGCATCCCCCTGGCAGAGCTGCGGGAACAGCCCCGGTTCCTCTCGGCGATAGGGTCTGAGGAACCTGCGGAGGGCAAGGGAGCTGTTCGCGGCCTTCGAGGACCACCGACCCACCCATCCGCACTGGTACCTGGCCCATGTGGCGGTCACCCCGGAGGCGCAGGGAAGTGGGGTCGGCACGCGGCTGCTGAGGCATCGGCTGGCCGAGATTGATGATGCGGGGGCGGCCGCCTACCTGGAGGCGACCACCCCGGCCAGCCGGCAACTCTACGAACGACTGGGTTTTGTGGAACAGCGTGCTCTCGACATGACGCCGTCGGGGCAACCGGTCGCCATGCTTCGCCCGGCGGGGAGCAGCGCTGAACGTCGCGTCAGCCCTGCGGTCAGGCGTGCTTCGCGACCACTACTGCGATTCTGGCCAGGGACACCGCACCGGATCCGGAACCCCTATCGACTTCTCCCCGAGCGGACGGGCACGCCCCAGCCTGGCCTTCAGAGCCCTCGTGGACTCGGCACCCGCCTCAGCGGCCGTCACAGCGGCGGCAGCCTTGTCGACGCAGGCCCCGTCCGTCTCATCGAAAGCTGCGACGAGAGGCGCCAGCGCATCAACCAGGGTCTTGTCACCCACCTCGGCCCCACCAAGCCGCTGCACCGCCGCCAGAGCTGCCCGCAGCGCCACCGTGATGCTGGGACGTCGTCGGGGTCTGCTCATCCCCGAGCGCCGACCCGATGGCCGTCAGCATCGCTCCCCACAGCGCACCTGAGGTGCCACCAGCCTGATCAGACCAGGCATCACCGGCAGCGGTGAGCGTCGTATTCGCGCCCGCGCCCTGCCCTGCGACTCGCCGTGCAGCTGCGGCGGCCGCCCGGGCTCCCCTGAGCATGCCGATCCCATGATCACCGTCGCCCGCCACCGCATCGAGCTTTCCCAGCTCCTCCTCGGCATCTCCCAGCATCGCCGCCACCTCATCCAGCAGGCCGACGATGCGGGTCGCGGCTGCCTGCGACTCAGGGCTGCCGGGGTGCTCACCGTCACGGCGGCCGCCTCGTGATTCAACGCTGTCATCGCGGGCGACCTGGCCCACCGAACCCTTGCGGTAGGCGGGGCTGTCGCAAAGGCGCATCCCAGTATCCGAGCAACTCGTCATCGACCCACACCAGGGTCAGGAGATGCCCGCCATGTCCAGGGAGGTCACGAACTCGCCCGACTCCACATCGACGCACTCGATGCCGGCCGCAGTGAGCCGGTCCACGACGCTGCCCGTCACCACGAACAACTCCTCGTACTTCGTCGCCCCAGCCCGTTGACGATGGCGACGACCCGGCCTTCAGCCTCCGCGGGACGCTCCGCGAGCAGACCGTCAACCAGGGTCTGGGCGACCTCATCGGCTGTGCCCAGCGCGGTCTCATCCACCCCGGGCTCACCGTGGATTCCCAGCCCGATGCCCATGCGCCCGTCCGGGACCGTGAACAACGGCCCGGCAGCGCCCGGAAGGGTGCAGCCCGCGAAGGCGACACCGAAACTGCGGGTGGCGGCGTTGGCCTGGCGAAGACCCGTTTGACCTCCTCGAAGCCCAGCCCTGTCTCGCAGCGGCGCTGGTGATCTTGAACACTGGGAAATCTCCCGCGATGCCCCGCCGCTTCTCCAGCTCATCCTTCGTTCCGGAGGCGATGTCGTCGGTCACCACCAGGGTGTCGGCGTCAATGCCCTCAGCGCGGAGCCGCTCAATGGCCTGCCCGAAGTGCAGCACATCGCCGGCATAGTTTCCAAAAGCCCATCAGGACCCCGGCCCCGCGATGGGCGGCCTTGAGCACCGAATACGCCTGGGCGCCGGAGGGGAGCTGAAGATGTTCCCCACACACTGCGCCGTCGGCGAAACCATGCCAACCCAGCCAGCGAAGGCCGGGTAATGCCCTGAACCGCCGCCGTAGACGACGGCGACCTCGCCCTGCGGCGTCGCAGTCGAGCGCACCACCCCGCCGTAGACGGGTTTCACATAACGCTTGTTGGCGGTGACGAAACCCCGGAGGGGCCTCGGCGGGGAAATCGGATGGATTGTTGACCAGGCGCGTCATTGCGTTCCTTTCAGATGGCGTCGGCCCCAGTGGAGCCGACGGTCTTCATGAGTTTCCTGCCCAGTCAGCCACACGACACTAGAGTGACGGCCATGACTATGAACGCAGCAGTTCTCGAGATGTGGGGCAGCTGCGGCTGCGACGGGTCCCCATACCGGAGCCTGGCCCGGCAGGTGGTGCTGAAGATTGAGGCCAACACCATCTGCGGCACCGACCTCAGGATCATCTCCGGTGCGAAAACCGCCGGAGTCAGGCCGGGGGTCATCCTCGGACATGAGTTCGCAGGACGGGTGGCGGCCGTGGGCGAGGGCGTCACCGGTGTCCCCGTCAGGGCGCAGGCCACCTGCTGCGTCGCCGTCAGCTGCCTGAGATGCACGATCTGCCAGTCAGGACGTGAGCATCTGTGTGAGAACCTGATCCTGTTCGGCTACGAGTTCGACGGTGGCCTGGCTGAATACCTGCTGGTGCCGCGGATCGCGATGGAACACGGCAACCTCATGGTGGTGGATCAGGAACTGCCTTCCACCACGCTCGCCCTGGCTGAGCCACTCTCCTGCTGTCTCAACGGGGCCAGGCAGGTGGCGGTCACCCCCGGCGAGACCGTCGTCGTCCTCGGCACCGGACCCATCGGCCTGCTGCACATTGCGCTGGCGAAACTCGCAGGAGCGGAGAGAGTCCTCGCCTCGGGACGCCCGGGACGTCTTGACGCGGCCCTGGAGCTGGGGGCGGATGAGGCTTTCGACCTGACGGGTGAGGCACTGACCCGTCAGGTCATGGCCCGCACCGGAGGCCGTGGCGCCGACGTGGTCATCGTCGCCGTAGGCGACCCCGAGTCTGGTGCACCAGGCCCTGGAACTGGCGGCCATCGGGGCAGGGTCAGCTACTTCGCGGGTTTCCCGAAGGGGACGACAGCCAGCCTGGATCCCAACCTGATCCACTACCGGGAACTCCTGGTCTCAGGCGGATCCATGCGCGGCGTGCCGATGTGGCACGGGCCGTCGCCCTGCTGTCGAGTGGAGCCCTGGGCGTCGGCGGCATCGTCACCTGCCAGTTCCCTTTGAGCGAGCTGGAGGGAGGCGATGGCGGCGGTGAGACAGCGGCATGGCGCTCAAAGTCGCAGTAGTTCCCGCCTGGTGAGGTGATGGCGGGCTGAATCCTCGTCACCCTGGGGGCTAACCCTTCCAGTGCCTCAGCAGCGACCTGGCCAGGTCGGCGGTGACGAGCTCGGAGCGGTCGCTCAGCGCCTCGACGCTCGTCAGCAGCGCGGCCGAGGGTGCGCCGAGCCTGGCCAGGGCTTTCAGGACGGCGCGTCGTGATCCCTTCTCCTTCCGGGGGCAGCGACCAGCGCTAGGCCAGTTAGCTGCTTGGGCGTCGGCTCCGATGACAGAAGCTGTTGGACGGTGAACTTCACCATGGCGTTGTCGGCGTGCGATAGGGGCTGCCAGCAGCTGGGAGAGCGTTGTTCGAGTTTGGTGAGCAGACGTGCGGCCACCATGTCGAGTTGCCCGCTAGTGACGGTGAGTGCCGCCGGGCCGGGGGTGGTGATGCGGGTCCTGTCGAAGCGGTAGTCTTGATGCGTGGCTCATTCGCGAGTCCCTCAAGGTAGGCGCCGATCCCGGCCAGGGGATCGGTGAGGGCGTGAACCGGTCGAGCTGGGGATGCCGGGTCTATCCGCGGGTCAGGCCCGCTAGCAGCGTCCCCCGCCAGCAGACGATGAGCCCCTGTCGGTCGAGGTACTGCGGGTGCAGCAACCAGATCCGCACTAGGCGTTCCCGCCACTCGCATCGCTCATGCGCGCTATCCGCTGTTCACCGTCGTCCCAGGACTGGTCGCCGACTGGGAACGAGCCCAGCCCACTACGTCATGATCAGTCGCGCCACCTTGGCGCTTTTCCGGAGCCGAGTAGCCATGCCATGAAAGAAGCCGGTGATGATGACGAATGGTGAAGCCGCTGATTACTTTGAGTTTGACAATGAGGCTTATTCATAGACTGTAGGCGAAGATGAGTCCGGTGACGGTTTTGTATTGTGGTTTTGAAGGTGTTGTAGGGGCGGCGGTAATCGGTGTGTAGAACACGCCAGGTCTTGAGGTTCGCGATGACACGTTCGATGAGGTAGCGGACGCGGTTGATGGTCGTGTTGTTTCTCCTGTCGGTGTTGGTGAGTTCGCCATGGGCGGGTTTCTTCGCGGGGGTGATCATTCCCAATCCGATGTAGCCTTTGTCTCCACTATGACTTTGACTGTCGAGGGCTGCGAGGAAGCCGGATTCCTTGATGGCCTTTGCATCATGCACACTACCCGGCAGGGGCGGGGAGACCCAGGCGAGGTGTCCGGCCAGGGGTGCAGGCCACTTGCAGGTTCACCCCGTCGTGGTGCTTGCCTGAGTACAGTTCAGGGACGCTTCGACCATGACCAGCAGGACACCAAGGGTGCCGTCGATGATGTACTGACGGTTCGGGTCAAGGATCTTCCACGCCGGGCACCCAGTTCTGGAGGGCTTCGGCGATCAGGGGAGTGTAGACCGCCACCACTCGTGAGATGGTGGCTTGGGAGACTCATGTGGATGTCGGCCAGCAACTCCTGGGTGAGATTGTGCCTGAGCATCAACAAAAGTGACTTGGATACAGCGGAACAAGCCTAGGGACACGGAGATCCTGCCGGATAGGTTTCCGGAACGGGAGGTGTGGATCAGTTCGCACAGGTTGAGGATCTGGCCACGGTCAAGGCTTGTGGTAGTATTCACGGCGGCGGCTTGTCTTTCATCTGAGGGTTTTCTTTCTACACCTTGAATTATCCCAGATCGGGCAAGCCGCCCTCACATCCCCCCTCGGGACAAAGCGCTAGCTGAGGGAAAGCCAAAACACCCCTATGAATAAGCCTCAAACACCACAGTACTCGCACTCCAATTCTACAAGAACACATTTTGACTAAGCCTCAGGGAATCGCCCGCCTCAAGATGGACCGGTAACCAGCCCGCCTGTTCGAGTTGGGCAGTCTGAGCTGGTGTCAGGGGATCCCCAGCCACTATGACAAAACGCATTGGAACCTCGCTCTCTATAGGTATTATTTTTGCGAGGTTACTGGCAGTGTCAAGTGAGTGCCCGGACGCCGGCGGCATCGTCACCCTGCCAGTTCTCTTTGAGCGAGCTGGAGGAGGCGATGGCGGCGGTGAGACAGCGGCATGGCCTCAAAGTCGCAGTGGTTCCCGCCCAGTGAGCAGCCTCAGTACTTGGATTCGAGATAGGCCAAAGACGCGGATCCTGATGGGTCATGCCGGCGTTCGGCTGCTGCCGGTCCATGGCCTGGATCGCTGCCATCTCCCTCATCGGTCAGCTGGAAGCCGAAGACATCGAGGTTCTCGCGCAGCCGAGACTCATGGAGTGCTTTTGACCACCAGAGGGATGTCTCGCTGCAGCAGCCAGCGCAGCATCACCTGGGCCACTGACTGCCGGTGGGACTCGGCGATGGCTCGCAGGACGGGGCTGTTCATGACCCTCAGGCCTGCCCTGAGCCAGAGGCGCCCACGCCTGGACGACGGTGCCGTGCTCCCGTGACAGTGAGACGATGTCATGCTGTTGATTCAGAGGATGCATCTCCCGCTGATTCACCGCCGGGACGATGTCGTGGTGCGTGACGAAGTCGAGCAGCGGTCAGGGGTGGAAATTCGACACCCCAATGCGCGCACCACGCCTTGCGCGTACAACTGCTCCAACGCCCGCCACGCCCATAGCAGTCGTTGAAGGGCTGATGCAGCAGATAAAGGTCAACCTGATCAAGCCCCAGCCTGGACAGAGACGACTCGAAGGCCCGCATCGTCTGGTCATAGCCGTAGTCTCGGTACCAGACCTTCGTGGTGACGAACAGCTCACCGCGTGGCACACCAGACTGGCTGATGACCTGCCCAACCGCCCGCTCGTTGCCGTAGGGGCGGCGGTGTCGATGAGCCGATAGCCGACCTCCAACGCAACCGGCAGCGCAGACTGCACCTCTGCCTCACTCATCTTGAACACGCCCACGCCCACCTTCGGCATCTCGACGCCGTTGTTCAACACGATGCTCTCCATGATCCCGTCCTTCCAGTCGCTCGAACGCACTCTATCCGCCACACCATGTCGCATATTCGGACAATGTGTCGCGTGATTTCCAATCCGAGCCGGTCATCTCGATAAGGTGTGAGGGGATGGCGTAGCCGCTGTTGCCGTATGTAGTGAGGATGGACAAAGGTGAAGATCAGCCTGGGCACCAAGAATTCTGTGGTGGACATAGCCCACACCGATGCAATCGCAGGGAAGCTGAGAGACCTCGGGCATGAGGTGGAGATAGTGCTGGATTCCTGCCGCCGGCGACTCGGAGACCGTCGGACAGTTGCGTTTGGGCCTGATGCGTGGTGACTTCGACCTCGTGGTCCATAGGATGCACCGGATTCCCTCGCAGCAGATGCCGGGGCTCACCTTCGCGGCAATTCTGAAACGCAACGACTCGCGGGATGCGCTGGTCGCCCGGGACGGGCTGACTCTGGAGCAGCTGCCGGAGGGCTCCAGTCGTCGCAACACGCTCCGTGCTGCGACGCACCCAACCGATGGCGATCAACCCAGGCCTTGAATTCATCAGACGCACCCGGGACAGCTGGTGGATCTGTTGGGCAAAGTCCACCGCGGTGAGCTTGACGCCGTCGTTGCCGGGGCCGCGGACTTCGCGGCGCTGGATCGTCTCGACGATGTGACCGAGTACCTGGATCTCTGGCCGGCGGGCGGGCTTGGGGCGAGTCGGCCTGGAATGCCGCAGTGAGGACACGGGGCTGGTGAGCGCCTTGCAGGAGATGGACCATCCTGACACCCGCGTCTGCGTCATGGCGGAGCGAGCCGTCTACGGAGCCCTCAAAGTCAGCCCCGCAGCGTCGCTGGCCGCTCGTGCCCGACGTGAGGGCGTCCTGTCATTGAGCGTCGCCGTCCTGCCGCACGACGGCTCAAAGCCGCTGACTGTGCAGCTGGGGATGCCGACCTCTGAGTTCCATGCGGTGCGGACTCGCACGGAAGGCCGCAGCATATCTGCGTTGCGTGGCGCAGAGGAGCTGGGACGTGAGCCGCGGATAGCTGCGACGGACGTGGAGGAGGAGTCCCGCGTCGGGTGACCAAGCTGTCAGAGGCCAGAATCCTGGTGCCCGGAGAGGAGGGACCGCTGGCTCGTGGACTGCGTTCCCTCGGCCTGAATGTGACGACGGCGATGCTGCAGCGCGTGGAGGTGCTTGATGTCAGTTCCACACTTGAGGGAGCCGACTGGGTGGTGTTCACCTCCATCCGGGCAGTCGAGAGCATCGTGAAGCTGGGCTGGACCCCTGCCGAAGGAGGCCAAGGTGGCGGCTGTGGGCGCAGGAGTCGCTGGCGCTCTACGTGAGATGGGCTACCACGTGGATCGCGTTCCGGGAGGGGCTTCGAGGGGTCAACGCTCTGCTCAGCATCTGGCCCGAGGGGAGGGAACCGTTCTGATACCCGGGTCGGCTCTGTTCGCCCCTGGTTTCGTCTCCGGGCTGCAGGCCAAGGGATGGAATGCCCAACTCATCCCGGTCTACACCATGCAGCTGCTGCATGAGGCCCCCACCGAGCATCCGTGAGCTCTGGGAGCGGTGCGCTTCGACGCGGTGGTCATCACCTCGGGTCCAATGCCTTCGCCGTCGGACGGCTGCTCGGCTGGAACCCCGACGTTCAGGTCTTCGCCGTCGGGGGAGTCCGCAGTGAAGGTCCTGGAACGCGCCGGGGTCCACATCGCCGGGGCCTCGGATGACTACTCACCTCAGAGGATCTTCGACATCCTTCAGCAGACCATCGAGGGATAGTTCCGCTACGCGGAGGGTTGACGCTTGACCCACTCGTCAAGCGTCACCCGCCCCCGTGAAGAACGGGACTCTCCTCACGCACATGCAGGCGAGCCTCGACGCCGCGCTGGTGGCGCATGGCGTCAGTCAGGCGATGCAGCTCATCGGCCTCGAAGGCCAGGAGCCACTCATAGTCGTTGAGCGCGAAAGCCGATGCGGTGGAGCCCAGCACATCCGGGTACTCCCGACCCGCCCTGCCATGCTCCGACAGCATCTTCGAGCGTTCGGCATCATCCAGGTAGTACCAGTTGTAGCTGCGGACGAACGGGCACACGCACCAGGGCCGTGGCGTGACACCGGAGAAGCACGCAGGTGTGTGCCCGCAGTTGAACTCCGCAGGACGGTGAACGCCGATGCATGACCAAACCGGCTCCAGGAACTTGCCGAGGGCGGAGCTCCGCAACGCATGGTAGGCGGCCTGCAGCTGCTGCGGATCCTCTGCCAGAGTCCACAGCAGAAGATCCGCGTCGGCGCGGAAGCCACCGATGTCATACCAGCCTCGGATCTGTGACCCCGGTCTCGGTCACTGCCGACGCTGCCTCCTCTGCCTCGGCCGGACCGACCTCCAGCAACGGGCAGGGCGGTCTGGAAGACCGAGTGCATCAGGTAGCGGGGTTTGGCGTTGACCTCCTCGGGGGATCAGGTTGTCACGTGGATCGGCTGCTGGGTGATGAGATGGGTGACCCATGGCGTGGCTCCTTATCAGGGTGGGGAGACAGCAGGATGCCGGGCTCTGTTTGGCAAAGGGTGGGTGGGGGCGGGACGTTTCCCCCGGATCACTGCGGCCTGCTCAAGCAGCAGATCGACCAGTGCCGAGATGAACCCAGAATGGGTGCCGGCGGTGGCAGCTCTCTCATATTCGAAAACCCGCCTCGGCCGCTGGGTCCCAGGCCTGGGTGTCCAGGTCGTAGACCACCTCCATGTGGTCGCTGATGAAGCCGATGGGAGCCGCCACAGCCCCGGCGACGCCGGACAGCTCAGCCAGTCGGTCGTTGATGTCGGGCTCCAGCCAGGGGATGCGAGGGTTGCCGGAGCGTGAGCAATAGGGTGAGCTCCCAGTCGAGGCTGCTCGCCGAGCTGCTGTCCGGCACGCGCCGCCACCTGGGTGGCGACTCGGATGTGCTGGGCGTCGTAGCGGGCATCGACAGTGCCATCTGCTGAAGCCTCATTCATCGCGACCGGGATGGAGTGAGTGACGAACAGCACCTTCAGCGCCCCGTCGTCGATGCGGGACCGGATCGTGCGGACCGCGGCGACCAGGGCGTCGACGTTGGCTGCGATGAATCCCTCACGTTCGGCAAACGGCCCGGCCTTGTCGATCCTCAAGGGGAACTCGTCCATCACCCGGGCGAGATCCTCCCGGTACTGGCGGCAGGCCGAGTAGCAGGAGTAGGCGGCGGTGGCGACGGCGATCACGCGATCCAGGCCCCGGTTCTGGAGCTCTCCGGCCGTCTCACGGAAGAACGGGGTCCAGTTGCGGTTTCCGATGATGACGGGGCGGGGACAGCCGCGTCGGCTGAGCTCAGCGGCCAGCGCGTCACGGAGCGCCTCGTTCTGCTCATTGATCGGTGAGCGGCCCCCGAAGAGGTGATAGTGCTGGGAAACCTCCAGGAGACGCTCATCCGGCACGCCGCGGCCCGCGGTGGCGTTGCGCATGAAGGGAAGCACATCCTCGGGACGGCGTGGCCCCCCATACGAAGCGAGCATCACCGCTGAGTAGGGGCTTAGCGCATCGCTGCTCATGACACCTCCGTGGGATCCCGTTCCAGGTCGGCGAGGCTGAGTCCGGTCACAGGGCATCGAGCCTCGTGACTTCTCTCGGATGTGTCGGCATGTATTCCGTACAGTTCCTCAATGGCGGCCAGATAGCTTCCGATCCGGCCCTCCGCGGCGGCGTCCCTTGCGCGTGTGGAGGGAAACATGCAGCAGCCGTGTCGTGAGCCTTCTCAGAGCCAGCGCGCAGTCCTCGACGGTCAGCGGTCGTCCCTGGGGGAGACGAGCCACCTCGTCGTCGACGAGTTTCAGCATGGAGGCTCGCAGCGATGCCACCGCAGGGTCGACGGCTCTTGAGGGCCAGTCGGTTCGAGAGCTCGCTGACTCCCTCCGCCACCAGGAGTTCGGCATGCGCCGTGTCCGCGGCCCAGGTGGGGAGATCGCCGACTGGATCGCCCCGAGGTCCAGCAGCGTGACTCCTGGAAGATTTGCGACGCCCGGGTCGACGTCGGGCTGCAGGGAGAGATCCAGCAGCACCAGGGGGCCGGAGGCATCGAGATCGTCAGGGCCAACGACAGGGCGTTGAGCTCACGGCAGGTCTCGACGAGTGTGGCATCCGCCAGGGCCTGGGTCAGGCTGTGGGCGGGCCGGATCTGGTGGCGTTCCGCGAAGGCCGAGGCGCGCCCGGAGGCCGAGTTCACCATGATGTCGGTGACGCCGCGTCGTTTCAGAGCCGCGATCACCGCCCCTGCGTAGAGCCGGTTCCGATCAGCAGCACGCGCTGGCTGGCCCAGTCGGTGATGCCGGTCATGTCCAAGCCCACCGAGACCACGGAGCGGCCGGAGTCCTGGGTCGCGTCTCTGCGCCGACCCGCCGTGCAGTGCGCAGCGCGGCGTTGACAACCGTGGTTAAGGTTCCGGAGGCCTGACCGGTCTCCTGGGCTTCTTTCAACGCCCGCCTCAGCTGTCCGGCGATCTCCCGCTCCCCGACAACCATGGAAGCCAGGCCCGAGGCGACTCGGAACAGATGCTCCAGTGCAGAGTCGCCCCTCATGCACAGTCCAGTCAGGGGGTGCGTCGAGTTCCCGGGCGAGCCGCAGCCGTAGGTGCGACTCGGGCACTTCGGCGGCATCTACCACGAACTCAACGCGGTTGCAGGTGGCCAAGGTCAGCACGCCCTCCACGCCGACAGTGCGCTTCAAAGAAGCGGACAGACTGTCCGTATGTTGAGATACGCGCTGGACCTCGATCAGACCATGCTGGTCGTGTTTCACAGAGAGGATGCGCAAAGTCACAGTGGGTCCAGTGAACCAGATTTCTGCTGATGAGGCAGAATCACCCGCATGACAAACAGCGCCTCGCCTCCTCTGATGGCCGCCCTGTCGGGTGTGCGGCCGGATCGGCTGCCGATCTGGTTCATGCGAGGGCAGGCAGGGGCGATCCCTGCCAGAATACCGGAACCTGAGACGCGGCGTCCCCATGCTGGAGGCATGCCTTCAGCCTGAGTTGACAGCCGAGATCACGTGTCAACCAGTCCGCCGACACGGCGTCGACGCCGCCGTGTTCTTCTCCGACATCATGGTTCCCCTGGCGCTGGCGGGAGTCGAGGTATCCATCACCGCCGGGATCGGTCCGGTGTTCGCAGAACCGATCCGTCGCGTGGCCGACGTCGATGCCCTGACGTCCCGGAGGATCGGCGACGGAGATGCCATCACGCACGCCGTCGGCCTCGTTGTCGAGGAGCTGGGAGCCGCCACCCCCGTCATCGGCTTCGCCGGCGCGCCATTCACCCTGGCCGCCTACCTGGTCGAGGCCAGGGGTCACGTGATCATCTGGCTGCCCTGCTCCTTCATGCAGGCCGAGCCCCAGGCCTGGGATCGCCTGCTCACGTGGTGCGCGGAGCTGTCGGCCGACTTCCTGCGACTGCGGGTCTCAGGCGGCGCCACGGCGGTGCAGCTCTTCGACTCGTGGGCGGGGGCGCTGACCGAGACGGACTACGCCACGCGCGTCGCACCCTACTCGCAGCTGGTCCTGCAGTCCGTCGAGGTGCCCGCATCCACTTCGGCACCGGGACGGGGCACCTACTGGAGGCCTTCGGGCGATGCGACTCCCGGAGGCAGTCGGCATCGACTACCGAACCCCCTGGACGAGGCCGCCCGGCGGCTTCCCGACAGGGTGCTGCAGGGCAACATCGACCCGGCACGCCTGTCAGCCGGATGGGACAACCTGGCCGCCCATGCCCGCGAGGTCGTTGACCGGGGACGGGCCGCGCCCGCCCATATCGTGAACCTGGGGCATGGAGTGCCTCCCGACACTGACCCGCGGTGCTGACAGATCTGGTTGCGCTGGTGCATGAGCTATGAGCGCTGTCGTGGTCGGAGCGGGAGTCGCCGGGTTGGCAGCCGCCCACCGGCTGGCCCGCTCAGGTGAGCAGGTGGTGGTGCTGGAGGCCTCGGACCGGCCAGGTGGCATGGTCGCGCCCCTGGAGATCGCGGGTCAGCGGATTGACGGGGGCGGAGGCCTTTGCCCGCAGGCTCGGCGTCGCCGACGAACTGTGCGCGACCCTGGTCTTGACGTCGCAGAGCCGCAGGGGCGGGCCGCACATCCGCTGGTCGCCCACGCAGTCCTGGCCCGGTGCCGACGGTGTGCTGGGAATCCCAGCCAGCCCCGACGATCCAGCGCTGGCTGCTGCGCTGGACGAGGCAGAGCTGGCCTTCGCCCGGGCTGAACCTGCGCTTCCCGAGGCGGTGGGCACCGAGGGCTGAGACCGTCGGGGGAGCTCGTGGCGGCCCGCATGGGAGCAGCCGTCGCCGAGACAGCTGGTCTCACCTCTGACCCGAGGGGTCTACGGGATGTCTCCCGAACGCATGCCGCTGGCTCAGTTCGCCCCGCAACTACGCGGCCCGGGTTCCCTCTACTCAAAGGTTTCAGCCGCGCGGGGAGCTCGATCGAGCGTCGCCCAGCCCGTGGGGGGGATGATCGCGCTGGTGGATGCCCTGGTCGATGACATTCGGTCCCATGGCGGCGAACTCCGGCTGAGGTGCAGGGGCCGAACGGCTGAACCGGGCTGGCAGGTCCTGGCGGATGGGCGGGCTGGGGAGGCAGACCGGGTCGTGCTGGCCTGCGTCTGCGCGCCCAGCGGCTGCGCTGCTGGAGCAGGTGGGGGTGAGAGCGAACGTGCCGGCGACGAGCGTCGCGGTCAGCGCCGTCGTGGCCATCAGACCCGAGGATCTGGAGGATGCGCCCGTCGGCTCAGGGGTGCTGCTGGGCCAGGCCATCCCGGGACTGGCCGCGCGGGCCCTGACACACTATTCCGCGAAGTGGGCCTGGAGCCGTGACGGCGCCGGGATCCTCCGGCTGAGCTACGCACCCGATGCCAGCCCAGCCGAGACCAAGCGCTGAGTGACGCATCGCTGCTGCTCGGACGGGAGCTGACCGCCGTCGACTTCTGCGGTGGTGCGCTGGCCGCTGTGCCGCGAAGCCTGCAACCGGCTGAGCGGTCGAGAATCGGGAGGCCCTTCCCCCAGGAGTGCATGCCGTGGGTGCGTGGGTGGCTGGGAACGGGATTGAGGCCGCCATCGCCTCGGGGCTGGAGGCGGCATCGTGAGACTCGGTAGTCGCGCTCAGCCTGGCGATGACCCAGTCCACCTGGGTGGCGGATCGGCTTCGCCGACTGGGACATGACGTGGAGCTGATGCCGGTGCGCACCCAGGGGGTGACCGGGAACGAGGCTCCCTGAAGCAGCTCTCAGGGCTGGGAGTCTTCGCCGCGGAACTGCGCTCCGCGCTGCTGCGAGGAGAGGTGGACTTCGCCGTCCACTCCCTGAAGGACCTTCCGGTCGAGCCCGTGCCGGGACTCGTGATCGCCGCGATCCCGGAACGGGAGTCGCCGCTGGACGCGCTGTGCTCCCGGGATGGGCTGCGTCTCACACACCTGCCCGCCGGGGCACGGGTCGGGACGGGGTCACCCCGTCGCGTCGCCCAGCTCCGTGCGCTGAGACCCGATGTGGACTTCGTCGACATCCGAGGCAATATCGACACGCGCCTGGCCCGGGTCGCCTCGGTGACCTGGATGCAGTGGTTCTGGCCGCCGCCGGGCTGCGTCGCCTCGGGTTGGGGGCGGATCACGGAGGAACTGCCGCTGCTTCCGCGCCCGGTCAGGGGGCGCTCGCCGTCGAATGCCGCAGCGACGACGAGGAGACCCTGGCTGTTCTGACGGTCCTCGACGATCCCGCGACGCGCCTAGCCGTCACCGAGGAGCGGGCCGTTCTGGCCGCCCTCGGCGGTGGATGCCGCTCCAATAGCGGCCCTGGGCGCTGGAGAGCTCCGTGCCGGGGTGTTCTCACCGGATGGGGCACGAGAACTGCAGACGAGGCTGCCACCACCCGCGGAGCCGGGAGACAGGCAGCCGCCACACTGCTCGCAGACGGCGCTGCCAGTGTGACGCACCTCCATGCCTCGTGCCTCCTCGGCTGGAGGAGTTCCACGATGATGCATCGCTGTGGCCGGCGGAGGCCGGGACGCGGGTGTTCCTGCCGCGTGAGCCGGGGAGGCTCTCCGAGGCCCTGCAGGCCCATGGCCTAGAGGTGACCGCCAGCCCGGTGCAGCGTCGCCGGGTCCTCGTGGAACGGGTGGATCCGGGACAGGTCGACTGGTCCGTGGTGACCTCAGCTCGGCACCGTCGCCACCCTGACGGAGCTGGGGGCCCATCTCCCGGGGCGGGTGGCGGCTGTTGGACGCTCAACTGCGGCGGCATTGCAGAAAGCCGGCTACACCGTTGAGCTTGTTCCCCAGCTGGAGAGCGCCGCAGGGCTGCTTGAGGAGTTCCCGGACGGCCCTGGCCGGGTGTTCCTGCCCTGCTCGGCGCTGGCCCCAGCCGCCCTGACTGAGGGGCTGGGACACCGCGGCTGGGAGGTCAACCGGATTGACGCTCACACGATGGAGCCGATCGGCGTTCCCGCTGACGTGGCGCAGCGCTGGCAAGCGGGCGAATTCGCGGCTGTGGTGGTCACCTCCGGTCAGTGGCGCGGGTGATGCACCGTGAACTGGGCTGGCTGCCCGCCACCCGGGTGCTGGCCATCGGCCAGCCCACCGCCAGGGTGCTGAACGAACTGGGGATAGCGGCCAGCGCGTCCCCGTCACCGAGTCCAGAGTCAGTGGCCGCCGCCGCGGCCGAGTTGGTGAGGAAGGGAAACGCATGATCGAATGGCCACGCAGGCTCAGGACCACCGCTGCGATGCGAAGGCTGGTCCGTGAGACCCGTCCCACCCCAGCCAGCTGGTGCTTCCCGCGTTCGTGGGGAGAGCGCAGCCGAGATCAGCGCGATGCCGGGTGTTCGGCGGCACACCGTCGACCAGATCGGCGATATCGCACGCGCGGCGCGGGACCGGGGGCTCGGCGGGATCATGCTCTTCGGCGTGCCCGATGAGGCCGACAAGGATCCCCGAGGGTCGCAGGCCTGGGATCCGGACGGCATTGAGCAGCGCGCCATCAGCACCCGTCGTGATGCCGTCGGCGATGATCTGGTGATCATGTCCGACGTGTGCCTGGACGAGTTCACCAGCCACGGGCACTGCGGATTCTCGCTGAGGACGGCCGGGTGTTGAACGACGAGACCTGCCAGGCCTATGCCCGGCAGGCTGTGGCTCAGGCCAGAGCCGGAGCGCATGTCGTTGCGCCGTCGGGGATGATGGACGGGCAGATCCGGGTGATCCGGGAGGGCCTGGATGAGACGGGCTTCGAGGAGACCGGGATCCTGGCCTATTCCGCCAAATACGCCTCGGCTTTCTACGGGCCGTTCCGTGAGGCGGTCGGGTCGGCGCTGCAGGGGATCGTCGAACCTATCAGCAGGACCCGGCCAATCGTCGCGAGGGTCTGCGGGAGGCTCTCCTTGATCTGGGGGAGGGAGCCGATATGGTCGATGGTCAAACCCGCCAGCCACTACCTTGATGTGCTCGCTGATGTCGCGGCGGCATCCAAGGTGCCGGTTGCCGCGTACCAGGTGTCGGGGGAGTATTCCATGATCGAGGCGGCGGCGGAGCGTGGCTGGATCAACCGGCGGGCAGCCATTGAGGAGTCCGTGACGGTATTGTCTCGTGCCGGCGCCGATCTGGTGTTGACCTACTGGGCCATGGAGGTGGCGGAGTGGCTGGACTGAGCAACGAGTGGATGACCCGGCCTGCGAGTCGATTCCCGGGGGGGTGAACTCCCCGGTGCGCGCCTACGCATCGGTGGGGGACGCCGCGTTTCATCAGGAGGCCTCCGGATGCCGCATCACCGACGCCGACGGTGCCACCTATGTTGATCTGGTCTGCTCCTGGGGGGCCCGCGCTTCTCGGGCACGCCCATCCAGGGGTGGTGACGGCCGTGCAGTGCCGCCGCGAGGGACTGAGCTTTGGGGCACCCACTGGCGCGGAGGTCGAGCTGGTGGAGCGGATTCGCGCCCGGGTGCCTGCGGCGGAGCATGTGCGGCTCGTCTCGACCGGCACCGAGGCGACGATGACGGCGGTGCGGATCGCCAGGGGCCACGGCGTGACCGATCGTGAAGTTCGCCGGCTGCTATCACGGGCACTCCGATGCGCTGCTGGCGGCGGCCGGCTCGGGTGTTGCGACGCAGGGACTGCCGGGCAGCGCGGGCGTCACCGTGGCTGCGGCCGCTGATACCGTCGTGCTGCCGTACAACGATGTTGAGGCCCTGCGAAGCCTCTTTGACCGCATCGGCGGCCAGATCGCAGCTGTCATCACGGAGGCGGCACCCGCGAACATGGGGTGGTGACTCCCGCCGAGGGCTTCAACCAGGAGATACGCTGACTCACAGCCGAGCACGGCGCCCTGATGATCCTGGATGAGGTCCTGACAGGTTTCCGCGTCGGGGCAGCCGGCTGGTGGGGTTGGGAGGCCGGGGTGGACTCCCCAGTCTGGACGCCGGATCTGATCACCTTCGGCAAGGTGGTGGGTGGTGGCATGCCGCTGGCTGCCGTCGCGGGTCGCAAGGACGTCATGGATCTGCTGGCTCCTCTGGGGCCGGTGTATCAGGCAGGAACGCTGTCCGGCAATCCACTGGCCACCGCGGCCGGGATCGCGACGCTGGACCTGGCCACGCCTGCCGTGTACGAACACGTCGATGCCCGTGCCGAGGAACTGAGGCTCATGGTCACCGAGGCGTTGGGGGAGGCCGGTGTCCCGCATGTGATCCAGTCGGCGGGCAACCTGTTCTCCGTCTTCTTCCGTGAACACCCCGTCATGAACTATGAGGATGCGCAGGCGCAGGACACCCGGGCGTATGGGCGGTTCTTCCACGCCATGCTGGATGCGGGAGTGGCCCTTCCCCCATCGGCCTTCGAGGCCTGGTTCTTGTCAGCGGCCCACGACGACGCGGCCATGGAGACCATCGGAGAGGCGCTGAGGAAGGCTGCCCCGCAGCTTTGCCACAGTAGGGAGGTCATCCGCTACGCTGAGAACCGCTCTCGGGGCTATGGCGCAGTTGGTAGCGCGCTTCCATGGCATGGAAGAGGTCAGGGGTTCGAACTCCCTTTAGCTCCACACAGTCACCCTTTTTCAAGAACACAATCAACGTTTGTGAAATCATCTTGCGTGCCTGGTTCATGCCCAATAGAGAATGCCGGGTGTCGCGTGCACAGTGATGAAAAACCCAGGCTATTTGAATCCGCGAGGTGAAATACGAATTATGTCGGCATCGAAATACAGCTTTGAGTTCAAAGAGCGTGTTGTCGCAGATGTGGTCGAGGCCTCTCGCCCAGTGGCGGAGGTGGCGAAATCCCATGGGCTGGCTCCGCAAACCGTGAACAATTGGGTAGATAACCGGCGGAAGCGGCAGTCGGACGCCGATGTGGAGGAGGCTGCGCTGGATCTGAGCGCGGAGAACGAACGCCTGAGGGCAGAGCTGCGCGAAGTGAAAAATGGAACTTGAGTTTTTGAAGAAGGCTGCGGCCTTCTTCTCCCAGGGGTCTCAGTAGTGGCGGAACCTCTACTTCGCATGCGAGGCGCCCCCAGGGCTTGTGCGGTCATGCGAATTCCTGTTTCTGGATTTGTCATAGAAAAATCGTGGGCTTTCGCTGGTGTCCGCAAAACCCCATGGCGCTCTACTCAGCGTTTGCGGTTGGGGATGTTGAGCACATTCACTTCCACCACATCGACATGCCCTGACTGTTCACATCAAACTCGATCACCCCAGACTCGCCAACCCCTGACCAGTTCACCACCCAATGCGACGTCGCTGTGATCGTGAACTTCCCCAGTCTTCTCATACACATACCCACATGACGGAGACTTCTCATTCCGCACCTGAAAAACTCTGCCACGCAGTACCCTTCCCGCACCGTACAACACCCCCATCACCCATATCCCACACCACCTCCGAGACCACAGCCGTCGCAGTCACAGAATAACCACCCTCAGACACCGTCCGAGACACCGGCCCCCACGTCACCTCCGACGGATCCCGCACCCACAACACACATTCCACCCCACAAAACCATTCCCCGACGGCAACTCCTCCAACAGGTGAGGAAACACACCCATATCAATCCCCCGCACCTCTATCTCATCCACCGCACGCCGCGCCAACACCTCAGGATTCGGCTTGCGCCCTCAGGCGCAGAACGCCACAATGGATAACTTATATTCCCATTCACACAACACAATCACACCATACCTACGGCCTCCCACACCGGATGATCAAACGGCGGCTGCGGGTCCATCACACGGGTATAGCACGCCCCTCAGGGTCATAAAACCCACCATCCACCTTACACGGAATCACCGCCCCAGCCTTCACGCACACCGGTTCCCCCACCCCCATCAGGCGGCCTCGACACATAACCCCCAGGCCCACCAGGACGCCCAGGAACATCAATCGAAATCTCGCAATTTGCCCGCTGTCCCCGAACGATGCAAACAGGATCAGCAATTGCAGGAAGGCCCGCAGAAACCAAAAACGCCGAACAGGATAATACGATGACAAGAAATCCGAGATGAATTCTATTTTTTTCAAGATTTGCATTTTGACCCCACATCGCTGACAAGATCCCCGACAACCCAGCCAAAGTTGTCGAAATAAATAACATCAATTTTTCCAATGGACAAAACGAGGGCGACCTGAATCTAAGACAGACTCTCCGGTATCTTGACGGACAAGGTCATTATTTGTGGCATCGGTGCAAGCATCTACTCTTACAGTCTTTCCTTGCGCTTCATCTTTAGTCTCTCCAGCGCCAGTGATATACACATCAAAGGACCCTGTGGCCACTAAGCCAGAATTTCTATCCTCGGCAACACTATTGGCAAATACCGACTGAGTCCTCCCGGTAGTGATTACAGTCAGCTCTTCTAAAGGAACCTCCGGATTAGTCTCTACTTTATGAAGCACTTCGAAGAATTTCTCCACCGTCTGTGCTGCCTCCAACTGCTCTGGACCAAACGTCGCACTCGGCTCAGGAGACGGTGCAGGCGAACTCGACTCAACAGGCGGCGTCCACAACGGCCCTGAGCCACCTGTGTGAATCGACGGCTTCGGCAGCGACTCCGAACCAGCACCACATCCCGCCACAACCACAGCCACCAGGACAGCCACACAACAACGCACCACAGTCACCACACACCTCCATTGGTGCCAGAGCCCCAGACCCACAACCTAAGCTTTCACCCGATCCTAGAACAAACCCCACCACCACGAAACCCCCTCACACAAACCTGTGGAAAACCCGGCCTACGTGCCGTGGGCCGAGAACCCCAACCGTCCGCTCGCTCAGTTCGCGGAAGGCCCCGGTCGGGAAGCACGACACGACAAACGACGGCTGAGTCCAGCACTGAAGAGGTGCCGGACCCCGCTGGTGGGAGGTGGTCTTGCGTAGAAGTCTCTCAAGCCCCTCCGCCTCGCTCAGGGCACTCGTCACCCCTAGTCAGCGCAAGACGCACCCTGGAGTGCCTGGTGTTTTGTGGACAGTGGTGAAGAGGGACTTTCCGACGGCTGCTGGGTTCACCGTCCTTCGGCTGCTTATTGCCCAGGGCCGTTGAACGACCGCAAAGTTACTATGGTGCAGCGGTCCGTGGTGGGCAGTCGGGGCCTTGCCTCCAGGCTGAGGTCCGCAGCTGAGACGAAGATGGAAACCTCCTCCCTCACAGGAGTTCCCCATGGTGAAGAAGCATAGAATCCCGTCGGATTGTCATCGTCGGCTCCCCTCAATGCCGATCTGATGGTGCAGACAGAGCGGTTTCCGCAGCCTGGCGAGACGCTCCCCGGCGGGGATCTCATAATTCTTCCCGGAGGCAAGAGCGCAAACCAGGCGGTTGCCGCCGCTCGCCTCGGTGGGGAAGTCCACATGGTGGGGGCGGTTGGTGCGGATAGCAACGGCAGTCTGTTGCTGGAATCCTGATGCAGGCGGGTGTCGATGTATCACGGGTGAAGGTCAGGGCGGATGTTCCCACCGGAACCGCGGTCATCCTCGTGGATGGGGTGGGGAGAACATCATCGTCGTCTCTCCAGGTGCAAATGGGACACTGGCCCCGGTGATATGGCAACGGATGCGTTTGATGACGCAGCAATCCTCGGATTGTGTCTCGAAATCCCGATGGAGACCGTCATGCGAGCTGCCAGCCTGGCCATAGGACGCCGGGTGACGGTCATGACCAACCTCCGCCCTACCGGGATGTCCCCCAAGAGCTCTTGGACAACACCGACATCCTGTTGGTCAACGAACACGAGGCCGCCCGCCTGGGTGATCACGGCGTCGCACGCACGATCGTTACCCGAGGCGGCTCCGGCGTCACCGTCATCGACGGTGACAATGCGTCGGTGAATCTTCCAGCAGTTCCGGTGGAAGCTGTCGACACCACAGGATGCGGTGACGCCTTCATGGGAGCCCCTGGCATGCCAGCTCGCGGATGGAGCCTCGCTGACCGACGCCGCACGATACGCAACGGGTGGGAGCCTTTACCGCGACGAGACGCGGCGCGCAGGCCTCCTACCCGACGGAAGCGGAGTTGGAGGTGTTCCTGGCAGCGCGTTCCTGAACGAACTTGCCCGAGATGACCCGCACCAGAGCGCAAGGACGCGAACGCTGTCCTCTCGCAAGCACCTGGTGAAGGAGCGCCGGAGCCGGATCAAGGCATCGTGCTGCACGGCTGCTGGTTGTGCAGCAAACCCTATGACGGGCAGAATCCCTGTCGACGTTCACGCCGACAGGAAGACAGAAGATGTCTGTTCAGCCGCCTCCACTGGGAAACTGGCAAGGCCAGCCTCACACTGGAGGAGGTGCCCCTCCCTCCCCGTCAGGCTATCCGGGACCCCCAGCCTCCGCAGCCAGCAGGTGCGGGGCTGTGGGGAGTCCCGCCCTGGCAGGCAGCTCGCAACACTCCACTGCTGGGCCTCGCCATCGCGTCCATGGCTGCCGGTCTCCTGGGGATCATCGGTTCTCTCGGACCCTGGGCCTCAGCCAAGCTCTTCGGAGATACGCTTGTGGTGACTGGTTTTGACCGTGATGGTGTTGTCACGATGATCTTGAGCCTGGTCATCATTGGCCTCACTGCCGCAGCTGCCTTTGTGCCTGCGGCGCAGCGGCTCTTCTGGATCATGATCCCGGCAGGGTGCGCTGGCGTTGATCAGCGTAATCATCGCGATCATCGACGTGTCACGCCTGTCCGGGCTGAGCAAGACAGGAATCACCGGAAACCTTGTGCAGATTGGTTGGGGACTGTATCTCGTGCTCATCGCGTCCCTTGTCGTTCTCGGGGCCAGTGTGGCTCATGTTGTGCTCGCCAAGAAGCAACTGGATCCTGCGTCGACATATGCTGTTCAGCCTCCCCATCCCGGAGCTCCCCAGCAGGGAGGTCAGCCGTGGTCTCAGCAGCCAGGCGTGAACCCGTAGCCGTAGCTACTGGTGTTGTGTGCCGTTAGTTCGTCAGTGGGAGGCTGTTCCGGGGCGGAAGAACCTCCGGCGAACTAGCGGCACGTAACACTAGCCTCGCAGCAGATCTCGCCGAGTGAATCTGAGACCTCCCAGGAGGATGGCCGCGACGACTGACAAGAGCAGGCCGAACACGCCGTGAGCGTTTGCGTTCTCTGCTGGGACCCTGCCGACGAGTTCCACTGCGGAGAGATTCCGAGCCCATGCTGGCAGGCGCAGAATCTCGGCGAGCAGCCCGACGATGAATGCCCACGCAGGCAGCAGCCAGGCTGCGGCCCTACATCTGGGCCACACTCCGACCAGCGCTGCACCACGGAGACCATCGCCCACACCGCAGGAAGCAACTGCAACCAGCAGATGAGGGCCCTGGGGAATGCCGTTTGATCCTCGAGCGCACCACCACTGGGCGATTCCCAGCGTTGTGGCTGCCGCCAACAACACTGTTGCAGAGATCACCATCGCCACGAGATGCCGCAGACCACCATCGCCAGCGCGCCAGCCGCCCGGCAAGCGCCAGACCGAGCCGGCCGTCGGCCTCCTCCCGGCCGAACCGCAACGCCACCACCAGCCCAGCGGCGGAAGCGCAGCAGGCCCCTATGAGCAGGGGCCATCTGGGAGGCGAAGTTCTCAATGGCACCTCCGGTGATGGCGGCAAGACCGGGGTTGGCGGAGACAGCAGCTGTGAATTCCCTCGTCAAGAGCCCCAACGTTCCAGCCCACGCGACTGCCCCCAACATCCAGCCCGAGGGCTGAACCAGCGTTGAGGCGCAGAGCCAGCGCCCAGGGGTGAGAGATGAGCCTGGCAGACTCAGGACCTGGCCGCACCTGAAACAGCCCGGCCCCCAGGTCTCGCATGGCGCCCAACAGCACCCCGGACAATCCAGCGGCAACGGCCAGTGCGGTGAGCGCCAGCATGGGACGCATATCCCACTGTCCCCAGGCCCTGACCTCAACGACCCAGCTCATCGGGGAAAGCCACGTCACGGAAGATGCACGGGGTCAACGACTGCGCGTCACCAGATACCCCACAGGACCAGCACCAAGCCGATGCCCGTCGCATCGCAGCGCTGGTCCTGGCTGTCTACCGCAAACGGCCCGATGCCAGACCAGCACAGCCCGAAGACCGCCATCGATATCGAATACCGCAGACCACCGATGCCGGGATATCCGAGCGCTATGAGGCCCACAGATGTGAGAAAGATGAAGCAGACCCACGACATCAGGATCGCCGCTGCGGCTGCCAGAAGCGTGGTGACGCGATGCGCCCGAGTGGCCGTGACGAGCTCCAGCAGCCCCTGCTCCTCTTGGGCCCGCGTCAACCGGACTGCCACAGATCACCCCGATGACGGGAAACGCCAGCTGTCCGAAAACCCCACCTCGTAGGCGGTGATGCCACCCAGATGCTCCAGATCATAACCACGTCCATTCAGGGCCATTGAGCTGCGGAGGCTCGGTGTGGCTGCGTAGATGGCTCGCTCCTCGACGCCTGCATAGGGTTCCCTGACGCCTGAGGCCACTGCGACCACACCACGCCAGCCCCAGCAGACAGAGCAGCAGAGCCCATGAGCAACGGCTCTGGAGAGCCAGCAAACGCCAGAATCCTGCAAACTGCCTCATGCGACACTCCGTCATGGTGCTGCCAGAACAGTTCATCCAGCGTGGCGGGGGTGACTGTTAACTTGTGAGGTTGTGCTGCGGCCAGGAGTGCCACAGTCTCATTGACCACGGTGGGGTCAACCGACAAATGCAATCCCCCGTCGGCATCCCCGGAGACCACAGTCACCCCGCTGGGCAGCCTCTCTGGTGGAAGGGGATCTGGAAGGACTGCATGGATCGTCACCTTGGCCTGCGCGCGTAGGGTGCTCAGCAGAATCTGTCGCCACGGCGCGTCCAGCTCGGATGATGGTCACCCAGTCACACAGGGCATCCACCTCGCTCATGATGTGGCTGCTGAGCAGGATTGTTCGTCCCTCGGCGACGGCCTCTCGAAGTGTTTCCAGGAATCGGCGTTCCATGACCGGATCCAGACCCGAGGTCGGCTCGTCCAGGAGCAGCAGTGGGGCCCGGGTCGCCAGGGCCGATATCAAGGCGACCTTCTGTCGGTTGCCCTTCGAGATACGTGCTGGTGCGACGTCTGGGGTCGAGTTCGAAACGCTCCACCAGCTCGGCACGACGTTTCAGGTCGGGGGAGCCTTGAAGTTTCGAGATCACATCGATGCATTCCCCACCCGTCAGGTTGGGCCACAGCACAGTGTCACCTGGAACATACGCCAGGTGCTGGTGGATGGCGGACGCCTGCTGCGGGATCGCCGCCGAGACCCTCGCCCACTCCCGCTGCTGGGTGAGTCTGGCCCAGCAGGGGCGCGGATGGTTGTTGATTTGCCGGCCCCGTTCGGTCCGAGGAAACCGTGCACCTGGCCGCGGCGGAAGGCTGAAGATTGAGGCCGTTGAGGGCCGCAACAGGACCGAAGTCTTGCAGGGCCCTACCTCGACGACTATTGGATAGTCAGTATCAAATGAAAGTGACTGTCTCATGTCTTCAGGGTAGACCATGTCGTGGCAGCTGGGTAGGGGGCTGCCGTGCATGGGCCTGTGGCAGGATCAATCCATGACAGAAGAGCGGGAGCGCCCATGGGTGGGCTGAGGGGCGCAGAAGCGAGGCGGCGATGCGGCATATCCGAGCAGACCACTCTGCGGCTGTTCTCGAGCGGGGGATTTGATCAGGTGACCATCGAGCAGGTGGCGGAGGCCGCTGATGTGTCGCCGTCCTCGGTCGCTACCGGTACTTCGGGACCAAGGAGGGCCTGGTCCTGCATGATGAATATGACGAGATACTGCTCCAGGTAGTACTCCAGAAGCTGGCGGAGGGGCATCAGCCCTGCGGGCCGCTGGGGTGCGAGCTGCAGACGGTGGCTCAGGGCACTTCAGGCGTGACGAGACAGACGCTCGGACCGCACTGGGCTTTGGGCCCGGCCATCGGGGCATCCAAGCCGCCGCAGAGGCCTACGTGAACAAACGACGAACAGGTGAGACTCAGATAGCGATCGCCGGCGGCAGGTATGATCTCGTGGGCGAGGGTTCATTGTTGCGGCGATTGTTCACGGCCTCATCGCCGCGATCCTCTCCTGGCATCAAGACGGCGCCGCCCGCCCGTGGAGGAATACATCCACCGGGGACTGGCGGCGCTGGCTCGGAATAGTTCAGCGAGGAATGACTACTCCTTGCCGGGCCTTTCTCCTTGGGGTCGAGCATGAGGAGCAGCATTTTGCTGGGCTCCAAGGCTGCCACGGCGTGGGGCAGGCGGGTGCCGAGTGCAGTAGTGTCACCGAGGTCAACTCAACGCTCTGACCGTCGGCGTCGATTCGCAGCCGGCCTTCGAGCACCTGAACGACAGCGGGCATGGCAGCCGTGTGCTCACTGAGCTCCTCGCCCTTGTCAAACGCGAGAGAACAGCACAGCGGGTCTCAGCATTCATGATGGTGCGCAGAGACGGTGGCTGCCTCATTGATGTCGATGAGCTGACTCTATCCCGTGGACGAAACTGAGGGGCTGGATCCGGACATGTGGTCTCCTGATTGATTGCGGTGGATGGTGGATCACTTGGGTTTACGGGCGACGAGGGCCACGCCGCAGGCGAGTCGGCGTGCTCGATGAAATTCTTTCGCATCGCCAGGACGCGGCGCCGCAGCTCTGGTTTCATCACAAGGTTCTTGGCGATGCGAGCCACCCCGAGCACCCCCTCGTCGGCCAGGGTTTCGGCCAGCTTCAGCAATGCCATGGGTGCCGTGCTGGTCCACTCGACGGTCAGCCCGTGTTCGGTGAAAAGCTCACGCCACTGGGCAACGGTCGGGGGCGGGCGTTGACGTGGATTGCGCGGGCCAGCGACCTGGAGATGTCGGTGCCGACCTCGGGGTCGATGTCGTCCGGCGTCAGCGCCAGCTCGTGAATGCCGTATGTGCCCCCAGGGCGGAGCAGGCGCACCGCTTCCTTGATGATCTCCGACTTGCCCCGGGGGCTCTGCATGGTCAGCATGGCCTCCCCGATCACCGTCTCCGCTACCCCATCCTCAAGTCCGGTGGCAGCAGCATCGCCTTGAGCAGCACCCCTCCGGCGGGCTCGACGATTCTGTTCACATGGGCGACGGCGGTGGTGTCCTGATCGACGCCTGTGTATGACCGCGGATGGGTTTTCAGGATCTCGCGGGCGGTGCGGCCAAGGCCGGGTGCCAGCTCGACGACCTCTTTGCCTCCGAGGCTGCACCGACCGAGCATCGCCCTGGTTAGCTGCAGGCCTCCCGGTCGCAACACACGCTTGCCTGCCTGTGCCAGAACCCAGTGCCCCGGCGCGGTCGCGGTGGGGCGATTGGTGAAACTCAGGGATCCGTTGGAGGCCTTCATCTACGAAAGGCTAGCATTACTTAAATGCAGCGCTCGGTGAGGACTGCCCTGCCCCAGAAGACGGGCGGCAACGCCGGCGATGACAGCTATTCCTGCGAGTATCAGGGCCGACTCGGGCGGGTCGAGGAGGCTGCCGAGCCAGCCTGCGATCGGGTAGGACACGGATCAGCAGGCGTGGCTCAGCAGAGTGGGCGGCAGACCGCTGGTTGCTCGGTGGCCGTGGCACAGCGGCGAAGCAGCCGTGCCGAGGGTGAGAATCGGATGTGGCGGCTCGGCAGGAGCAGATGACTCCCAAGGCCCCCATTGCCATGAACCGGGCGCCATCTGTACGGCGACGGCGGCTGATAGAGACCCACAGGGATGATGAAGGATCCGATCGCCATGACGGTGCTGTCCTTCGACTCGTGCAACAGGGCGGGAAGCAGTAGAGCCACGGCCATGGAGCCTGCGCCGTATACGGCCAGCAGCCAGGCAACCCCTGACTCACCTGCCCCGATGCGCCCCTGCACGATCACCACGGTGTTGATGAGCACCATGGCGACCGCGGTCGCAACCGACATGTTCAGGGGCGGCCAGCCCCGCAGCTCGGGATTCCTGCCGAAGATGCGAGCCCCCAGGTGAGGCGCTCCAGGAAGGGCGACGACGCCTCAGGCGTGATCGTGGGCGGCTTGGCCCACAGCACAAGGGACAATGGAGGCCAGGAAGCCGAGCGCAGTGCCCACGAAGAGCTCGTGGAAGCTCACGATGGTGAGCAGGGCAGCTGCCAGCGCCGGGAGGAGAGCAGGGACTCAGGTCATAGGCCAGGCAGAGACAGCGGGAGGGGCCGCTGTGTACTCTTCTTCGTCCGGAAGCACCTGGGGGATGGTCGCCTGGAAAGTCAGGGGTGAAGGTGGCGGGAGGCGGCCTGGAGCACGAAGATCAGCACGTATATCTGCCAGGAGTCCACGAACAGGGAGGCACAGGGCAATGGCAGCCCGCACGGCATCAGCCACCAATCAACACGCCAGTTCGGGCAAGCCTGGTGACCAGGGCCACCATGATGGGGAGATCAGCACGTACGCGAGAATGCGGATCGTCAGGCGGTGCCCAGAACGACGCCGGCGTCGCCGCCTGCGACCTTGAAGGCCAGCAGGCCCAGCGCCACGGTCAGCAGCCCTGTGCCGACCAGCGCGGAGACCTGGGCCGCGAACAGCTTAGCGTGGGTCCGGCTCCGCAGGCACTGGAGCATCAGGACCTCCTGTGGTGTGGGGCATCTCCTCGACGGCGTGCTCGGCCTGGAACAGAGCGTCTGTCACCAATTGCATGGCGTGCTCGTTTGTCAAGCTGTAGAAGATGCGCTGACCGGCCTGCCGAGTGGTGACCATGCGGGCCAGGCGCAACTTGGCGAGGTGTTGGGAGACGGCGGCCGGCGCCTTGCCCACCTCATCCGCCAGCTGGCCGACGGACAGCTCCTGGTCGCGCAGAGCCAAGATGATCCGGACCCGGGTGGGCTCCGCCAGCATGGAGAAGACCTCCACCGCCAAGTCGACGTACTCCGGCGTGGCCACTGCCGCAGTCGCTTTTCATGCTTATTTGCATCCATACGCAGATAATGGCATGCGTTAATGTCGGTGGCAAGGTCTACCTTCTTCTATGGGCCATGAGGATGGCGACGTGACTGGTATATGTGTCTGGGAAGGGAGCGGCCATGAGATTTATCGCGACAGCGGACTGGCAGCTGGGCATGACGGCGCACTTTCTGCGTGAGGACGCGCGCGCCCGCTTCCACCAGGCCAGGCTGGACGCAGTGGAGCGGATCGGTCAGCTGGCGCGGGAACACGAGGGCAGCTCTCGTGGCGGTCGGCGGGGATGTGTTCGAGTCGAACCAGCTCAACCGCTCCATCTTGTACCAGGCCTTCGAGGCCTTTCGCGCCCTGCCCCGTCCCCTCGTGCTGCTGCCGGGCAACCATGACCCGCTCGATGCCTCCTCGATCTACCAGCTCATCCGTGTTCCAGGATCGCTGCCCGCCGCATGTGCATGTCATCACCGACTCCCAGCCCGTCGAGGTGGTGCCCGGAGTCGAGGTAGCCGGTGCCCCATGGCGTTCCAAACGCCCCGCCAGAGACCTCGTCGCGGAGACCTGCTCACAGCTCCCAGCGGTTCCCAACGGCAGACATCGGCTGCTGCTGGGCCATGGCGCCACATCCGGACTCAGCCCGGACCGCGAATCCCTGGCCGTTATCGACGACAAAACGCTCACGCGGCACATAGAGGAGCGGGTCATCGACTTCGCCGTCCTGGGAGACCGGCACTCCACCACGGAAATCACACCCCACATCTGGTATCCCGGCACACCGGAGGTCACGGACCGCCGGGGAGACTGATCCCAGCAACGCCCTGCTGGTGGAGCTGGGTGATGCCATACCACATGTCGAGGTGCTGAAGACAGGCAGATGGACGTTCCGGACAGTCGAGGAGACTCTGATGGGTAAGTCCGACATCGACCGTCTCGCAGCCCGCCTGGACGCTGTATCCGGCAAGGACCGCACCGCGCTGTGGCTCATCCTGCGAGGCGCGCTGTCAATGACAGATCACGTGGACCTGGAGGCACGACTGGCGGAGCGCGAGCCGCTCTTCGCGCGGCTGGGGCAGTGGCGGCGGCACACAGACCTGGCGATGCTGCCTGGGGGCGGACGACTTCACCGGTCTGGGGCTCACCGGCTTCGCCTCCCTCGCGTTGACGGAGCTGAGGAGGCCGCAGCCGACTGATGAGGTCGCACGCGACGCCCTGGCGCTGCTGTACAGACTGGCGGGGGACGGGGCATGAGACTGCACCGCCTGACCCTGCGGAATTTCAAAGGCACAACCTGCAGGACCGTCGAGTTCGCCCCAGGGGTGACCGTGCTCCAAGGACGCAACGAGGCCGGGAAGTCGACACTCATGGAAGCCCTCCGCTTCCTGCGTCTCCACAAGGCGACCAGCAGGAAAGCTGACATCCGTGCTGCCCAGCCGGTGGGCAGGGACAGTGGACCCGAGGTGGAGGTGGAGCTGAGTACCGGCCCCTACCATCTGACCTATCGAAAACGCTGGCTGCGCAGCCCGGAAGCAGAGCTTCGTGTCTGGAGCCGAAACCAGAGCAACTAGCTGGTGATGGGGCCCACGAGACGATTCCTGGGCATCGTCGCCGAGACCACCGACGAGGGGCTGTTCGAGGCCTTGGAGATCGTCCAGGGAGCCTCACTGGGACAGGCCGAGCTCGCTCAGCTGCCTGCCCTACGACGTGCCCTTGACACGGCGGAAACATCTCCTGAGGGACACCAGGATCTGCTGGAGAGCGTCGAAGCCGAGTACCTGAGATACTTCACGCCCAAGGGGAGGCCGACGGGGGAGTATCGCAGCGGGGCAGAGGAGGTGGAGTCGCTGCGCGAGCAGGTGGAAGCTCTTGAGCAGCGAAGCTGGGAGATCGATCAACTGGCTGAGCAGCACGACCGAGTCTCGGCTGAGCTGAACTCCATCCAGGAGCGCAGGAGCGAGGTCCTGAAGGAACTCGGGGAGCTTGAGGCCGCGGATCACGAACTGGACGTCCTGCGTGCGGCCAAGGAGCAGGCCCGCGCGGCCCTGGAGGAGGCAGAGACCCTCCTGACCCAGGCGCGACGGCGTCTCGACGACCGCCGGGAACTGCACGGAGCATCGCCTCCAGCGCGAGGCAGTGCCGTGAGGCTGAGGATCTGGCCCAGGAGGCCGCCGCCAGGGAGAGACAAGCCCGTCAGCTCCTTGGGGAAGCCGCGAGCGCGCTCACTGAGGCTGAGACCGAGAGAACGGACGTGCGACAGGCCCTCAATGAGATCGAAGGCAAGCTACGCAGAGCCCGCGAGATCAGCGAGGCCAGGGAGTGCGTGATGTGCTGGAACGCATCGAGTCAGCAGGAGCGACGACTCGCAAAGCCAGGAAGGTGATTGAGGGCCGTCGCGGTCGATGATGCCGCACTGGCGAATCTGGAGGAGCTGGAGGTTGAGCGTCGCCTGGCGCATGAGTCCTGGCTGGGCGGTGCGGCCAAGATCGAGTTGACTGTGCTGGGTGAGGTCCTCCTGGACGGCGAGGCTCTGCCCCTGGCGACCATGGGCCGATGCCCGTCGAGGACATGGTGCTGGAGGCGCCCAGGACGGCTGCGGATCCGACTGACTGCAGGAACCGAGGCCCAGGATGCGGAGGCCCGAGCTCGACGCGCCGGTGAGGCGTTGACGCAGGCGCTGGAGAAACTGGGAGTCTCGGGTCTGGCTGAGGCGCGGCTCGCCGTATCCCGTGCAGCCGAGGCACTCTCCTCCGCGAAAATTGCGCGCGAGATGCTGGACCACCTGCTGGCAGGTCAGACCAAAGCCGAGTTGGAGGCCCGCGCAGAGCTGCTGCCAGCAGAATCAGAGACGGAGCAGCCTGATGAGACCGAACTGGGTGCGAGACTCATGGGCTCCAGAGACAGTGGGTTGAGATTGATCGGCGGCTGGAGCAGCTCAGGGATGACGTGACGATGGCCCGCCACCAGCAGGAGACCGCCAGGGAGGAGTGGATTCAGAGCGGATGCCCAGGCCGCATCACGACGCTCACACCTGAAGGAGGCAGGCAGCGGCTGCAGCGAGCCATCGGGGAAGCCGCAGACAGTGAGCTCTGCAATGCGGTCTCCGCTGCGGAGGAACAAGTCGCCGAGCGTCGATCCGCGGTGGAGGACGCCACCGGGCGGCTGGCAGCGGCTGACGCGAGTCGCTTCACCTCAGGGTGGAGAACCACCGCAGCCTCAGCGGACGACTGCTGGAGGAGCACAGCAGGTCCGCGATGAGCTGATGCGGCTGTCAGCCCTGCTGACGGATCGGCTGGCTGAAGGTGCCTACGATCGGCTTCACGAGGCACAAGCCCACATGGAGGCAACCGAGGCCCGCCAGGGCGTCGCTGACCCGGGCGGCGCTGGCCGTTCAGCGGTTGCGTGACGTTCTGCTGCGTCACCGAAGCGAGGCCCAGCTGCGCTACGTCGGGCCATTCCGGGAACGCATGGAGGCGCTGGGCCGACTGATCTACGGCAGGGTCTCCCTGGAGGTTGCCCTGAACTCCAACCTGGCGTCCAGGACTCTCGACGGTGTGACAGTTCCCTTCGAATCGCTGTCGACCGGTGCCGGGGAACAGCTGTCCTTGCTGGGCCGGTTGGCCTGCGCTCAACTCGTGCAGCCGGGGAGGGGCGTGCCGTTGATCATCGACGATGCTCTGGGATTTTCTGACCCTGAGCGGTTGAGCAGGCTAGGGGCGCTCCTGAACCAGGCTGGCGAGTCGGGGCAGATCATCATCCTCACCTGCCAGCCGGATCGATTCCGGAATATTGGTGGTGCTCAGGTGGTCAGGATCTGAGGGTCTCCTCCTACCCACACCGGGGCGTCGATACGGTCTCGGGTGTGAATGCTGTGGAATGGGTGCGGTTCCTGACCGGTGTCGCGATCCTGGTCGTCCTGGCGTGTGCGCTGCTCCGGAGTGCACCGGGTGGCCCTCGGCTGGCGTCCGGTGACGGCGGTGCTGCGAGCCGGCATCCAGCTGGCTGCGATCACGGTTCTGCTCAGCGGGTGCGCAGATGGCCGTGGCTGGTGCTGGGCTTCGTGGCGTTGATGCTGACGACTGCATCATGGACCGGTGCTGGGCGGGCCGCGAAGCTGCCCGGCGGCCCCGTCATGCGGTCATCGCTGTGGCGACGGGAGGCGTGGTGTCCCCTGCCATCGCCTTGGCGCTCGGCATGGTCTCGGGCAGCCCAGAGCATGTCGTCGCTATTTCGGGATTGTGATCGGCGCCGCAATGAACATCGTCACCTCACCTCCCGGCGGATCCACGCTGACCTGGAGGCGCATCGGGGAGAGGTCGAGGCTGGCTCGCCCTCGGCGCGACCCCATCGCAGTCCACCGCATGGCTGCGCCGCAACTCAGTGCGCGAGGCTCTGCTGCCCAACCTGGACCAGATCCGGAACACCGGTCTGGTTACCCTGCCAGGAGCTTTCATCGGGGCGCGCTGTTCGGGGCGCGAGCCTCTGGGCAGCAAATTCAGATGCGGTGCTGTCGGCCATCTTCCTGGGCGCAGTGATAACAGGTACAGTCTTCTCACGTTGGCAGGCCGCGACCGCGTGCTGCCCAGCCCGGCGCGGGAGAATGAGCAGATTTTGTCAGGGAAATGGGGTGTTTCATTGGTGACAGCTACATACTCAGATGGATGGAATGAATATCACTGTCACACGAAAGCAGACGAAGAACCTCCGACTCAAAGTCACCCCAGACGGTGAGATTGCCGTATCCGCACCCTATGGTCACCCGGCAGAGTTGTTGACGAATTCATATTGTCCAAACGCCAATGGATTGCGCGGCAGCGTGAGCAGGCTTCTATGCGCCTGGCGGCCGCGCGACCGGCGGCAGACCGGGGGAGCTGCGCGTTCTGGGGCCAATGGTTTGAGATTGAACACCTGAGGGCTGCGCGTCGGCGGGTGACGTGGGCAGAGCCGGGGAGACTTGTGGTCTGCTGTCGGCGAGCTTCGAGATCCCCAACTGATGAACGGCCTCCGACGCGATGAGACAGCGCGTCTGGCTCGTCATCCCTGGTGGATCGTTGGCAGACGCAGCTGCGTCTGCCTGTTCCCTCGCTCATCAGATACAGGGGCGATTGACCAGCCGGTGGGGTCGTGCAATACAGCGCACGAAGCCTCAACTTCAACACGCGACTGTCCAGGTATCCGGTGGAGGCGCTTGAGTATGTCGTTGTGCATCGAATTGGCCCATCTGAGGTTCCTGATCATGGACGCGAATTCTGGGCTCTGGTCGGAGATGCGCTTCCTGATTTTCAGGGATCGGCGTGCACTGCTGAGGTGATGACGTCTCCGTGATACGCTTTCCACGTTTGAGAATGAAGACGTGGGCTCTGGAAAGCGAGGTATCTGGAGTAGGAGACGTCTTTGCTGCGTCAGCTGTTGTGCTGTTGCTGCTCGCTGGCTGCGCTCAGCACTCGCCCTCCGACCTGCGTCTCACCGCAGGCCGGAGCCCCTCGCTCATCGGCCCCACCGCCCGAGAACCAGCCCAGCGAGAGCCGTCTGAGAGCCCCGCCGAGCCCCAGGAGCCCGTAAGCCCTGAGGAGCCTGAGATCACCCCCGCACCGGAGGCACTCCTGTCTCCCGGACAGCAGGGCGACGAGATTCGGGAGCTGCAGCATCGTCTGCTGCAGATCCGGGTGGTACCAGGGCAAGATGTCCGGCGAGTTCGATGAGGCCACCGCACAGGCGGTCACCGGTTTTCCAGCAGAAGAGGACTTCCTGCGCTCGGGTTCGTGGATCAGGGGACCTGGGACATGCTGCTCGGCATGACGCGGGAACCCACCCATGAGGAGAAGAACAACATCCTGGTTCCTGGGCCATCGCTGCTGAGGCAGGGGGACCAGGGTGAGAAGGTGAAGGATCTTCAGGCGCGCCTGAAACAGGTCGGCTGGTATGACGTCCCCGTCGACGGCGTCTACAGCGACGCGACGGCCAATGGGGTCAGAGGCTTCCAGAGGAAACGATGGGATTCCCGCGACGGGAGGTCGATCAGCGCACACCTGACCGGCGACCGGCATGACCCGCAAGCCGACGCAGGATGAGCTGAACAACGTGGTCCCCACCAAGAAGCCCGTCGATGACACGGGCTTGGACGAGCGCTGCATGACAGGCCGGGTGCTCTGCATCTCCAAGGCTCAGCGACGACTCGCATGGGTGATCGACGGCGAGGTCAGATGACCATGGGCGTCCGGTTCGGATCGAGCGACGCCCACCCGCAACAGGATCTTCTCCGTGGGTGTGAAATCGAAGGACCATGTGTCGACGATCTACGACACCCCGATGCCGTATGCGATGTTCTTCTCGGGCGGACGGGCCATCACTACTCGGCTGACTTCGCCTCCAGCGGATACAATGGGGGCGTCGCACGCTGCGTCAACGTGAGGGGACAAGGCGGCCATCGCCTCGCTGTTCAACCAGGTCACGGTCGGTGACAAGGTCGTGGTGTATACACGGACTGACCCCCTGAGGCTTTTCAAGCCCATGGTCTGATGGGAGACCGGCTCCCACCCGCTAGGGTGAGTTCTGCTGTTCCGTATGAGAATGAAAGGTGACGCGCGTGGGCATTCCCCTTGCCATCACGTTGCAGGTGATCTCCTCAACCCTGTTCGCGGGTGGGGGCCACCTTGCAGCATCTTGGAGTCAAGTCCACGTTCGATCCGAGGCCTGCATCCTCAACCGCCTGACACTCAGCAGGCTGTTCCGGCTGTTCCTCATACCCAGTGGCTGTTGGGCTTGGTGTGTGTGTTCGCGGGCGCGAGGCCTGCATTTCTGAGCGCTGACGATGGCCCCCGTCGTGGTCGTGCAGCCGGTGGGAATCCTCGCCGTGCCCTGGTCTGTCCTCCTGGCGTCAAAGATCCACGGCCACCAGATCCCGATGCGCGTGTGGCAGGCCGTTGGGATCACTGTGGTCGGCGTGGTGGCCTTCACGATCTTCTCGTCCCTGTTCGCCAAGGGCGACAAGCAGTTCGGCTTCTGGCCCATCACGTGGTCGTTCATCGTCGCATGTCTGTTGTGCGCGGTGCTGTCCTTCTTTGCCGCCAAGAGTCGGCTCCTGGGCCAGAGACGGTGCTGTGATCGTCGGTGGGGTCCATTTTTCTATGGTCTCGCCTCTGGCATGATGAGGGGCCATCAATATGATCCAGTCGGGGCATTTCCATCTGCTTCATCCCAGCACGCTCATTGTCATCGGCTACATGTTCGCCTGCTATGGACTTGGGGTCTGGATGATCCAGCAAGGATATGCCTCTGGTCCTGCCGAGATCACGGTCGGCACCGCTGACCACTATCGACCCTTTCAGTGGCGGTGATCTTCAGCCTTTTTCGTCCTCGGGGAGGGGCCGACATCGGCGTTTGGCCTGCCATCGGCATGGCCCTGTCTGGGGCGGTTGCGATATATGGCGTCGTGCTGCTGCCAAAGACCATCCCGACGCGGTGGCTGAACGCGAAGTCCGCCGTCAAGGCGGGCGACGACTGAGAGTCACTGGGGCGCGGCGAAAGCCGTGAGCGCATCCTTTTCGGTTCCGTTGGTGAGCACCACCGTGTCGAGTCAGCTTTCGGGGCGAGACGCACCGTCTTCTCCAGAGCTCTCCTGCCTTCACCCGGATGGGTTCCTGGGCGGCTGGATCGGTGCTCTGCATTGTTTGATTGTTGAAGATCGCGACCTGGAATGATGCCTGGCCCTCATCAAGAGGTGATTCGGATGCGCACCTCCACCTCGTCGTCTCCCCAGGAACTGGAAGCACCTCGAAAGTGCCTTGCCGTTTCCCTCGAGGGGATGCTGGCGCGCCGCCCCCAGCGATGAGGCGGCCGTGGCGAGGCCCGGGCCTGACGCCGAGGGTGTGGAAGCTTGGCCTCCGGGCTGAAATGCTGCAGGCCGATCAACAGCCCACCACCACGGCGAGCGACCACGCACCAGGAGACCACGTCCCGGACTGCCCTCGGGGGCCTGGTGATTCTCGATACTCTGCGGCTGGTGGGGAGGCGTCGGGGGCGGGCGCGCGCCGAATGGCTGGCGGGGATCGCGGCCCGGTCGACTGGGCTGATGGCCATTGTTGATTGCTCATGGTGGATATCACCATGCCGGACAGGTTGTCCACATTCCCAACTCCTGTGGCCTGACTGGATGCCACGAGCTCGATCCCGATCAACGCAGAGGATGTGAAAACCCACAGAACTGTCCTGCAAGCTCCTCCACGAGGATCTGCTCTGCATACCCGGGGTGTGCCTCGGGTTTCGCCCTGCCGAGTCCTGCGTCGTCATCGGGATCTCGGGCTCTGAGGGTGGCTTTCTGCGCCCGCTGTGATCTGTCATGGCTGGAGGCTCAGGGAGCTGCGTCACTGGCTGAGCGCATCCTGACAGCCGCCAGTGAGGTGGGGAATCCCACATATGTGGTGATCGGCTACACGCGGATCCTGCTTCCAGCTCACCGGCTGCTCACAACGCTGTCCCTGGCGTTGGGGGAGAACGTCATCGAAGTGCTGCTGGCCACTGCTGAACGTTACTGGAGGGTTACTCCAGGCGGCATCGAACCTCCCGAGGGGCTCACCTGGAGGGAACAGGAGACGAACCTCGCGGCCACAGCTGTGTACCACGGAATCCAGATCGCCTCCGACCGAGCAGCGTGGTGGTCTGAAGTGAGGCGGAGATGATCAGGAGGAGAACGAGTATCTGATCAGCTCAGCCGCCGGATACCTGACGGGGCTGACGGAGCAGGAACGCATCACGTTCCTGGATCATCTGCTGCGGGAGGAGGCAGAGCTGCTGCCGCTGGAGGCCGCGCAGCTGGCTGTGCTCGTGGGGAGGCCCCAGTTCGGCCGGACGGGTCGTCTCGAGCTGAGTCCTCAGAGCTCTGGCCGGATTACGCAGGCACCTGGCAGCGGCCCGCAGATCCTGCACTCGGGTGGAGGCCCCCAGTGTCTTAGCAGTACTGGCTTTGGCCTGTTGGTTTGACAACCGGGCAGCCCAGCACGGGACTGTGTTATGCAACTGGAGGCTCTGGACCCTCGAGCATCGGCTGCTTCCCTTGCTGCGTGCGCTTCACCATCTGGCAGTGCGGCCACCCAGATCTGGGATGGGACCTCCCAACGCATCAATACACCACTAATGTAGGTTCATGCGTTTCGTGGTAGTGCGGTGAGGCTCTCGTCGATTTGCTGCCCAGAGGCAGGTGTCCTCAGCTGAAAACCCGGTGGGCTGCGCTCTGCGCGCCCCGAACACGGCGCTCAGGCTTGCCCGGCTGGGTGAGGAAGTCACTTCCTCGGAAGACTGGGAGGTGATGCCTTCGGCACGCAGATCGAGCGGCATCTCCAGGCCAACAGGGTGCCACGGATCTGTCCGTCCGCACTGCTGAGGGCAACCTCAGTGGCGGTGATCTCCCTCGGCGTCGAGGGGAGGGCCTCACACCTTCCACTTCCACGAGACCTCGAACTTCGGGTGGCGTGCGGGGGAGTTCCCCGAACTGCGTGAGAACGACTGGTTCCATTTTGGGTCAATCGGCACCGTCACGGGACCCGGCGCCAGAGCCGTCTTGAATTTCGTGCGCTCCACCCCAGCGTCGTTGAGCTACGACATCAACGTTCGGCCACACGGTGCTGCCGGACCGGATCGAGTATTTCCAGCGGGTTGAGCAACTCATAGCATGCAGTTGGTGCGGGCGGGGGCATTGTCAAAGCCAGCGACGAGGACATCAGCTGGCTCGTCGATGACCCTGACCGATTCCCTACGCCGAGGCATGGTGCGCTGAGTACGGCCTGGCATTGTGCATCGTCACACTCGGACCAGATGGAGCTGTGGCCATCAAACCGGATGGCAGACAGATCCGGGTTCCTGGCCACAAGATCGATCTGGTGGACACTGTGGGAGCTGGGGACACCTTCATGTCCGGGTTCCTGGCCTCCTACTCTCGGCGGCCCGATGACCTGGAGGGAGCGCTCCGATACGGTGCGGGAGCCTCCGCCATCGTCTGCATGCGTGATGGCGCCAACCCACCAACCCGTGAGGAACTGGAGGAGTTTCTCAAAGCCCAGTCCTGAACGGAAGCCGCCGATGACGGGTTCACTCCCGAGCGACAGCTGAACTTGGCCAGTGCCCGAAATCCATTCCATGCTGTAGGACCTGCTGGTCTGCTTGTTGACGTTGAGGGCCTCCGATGCTGTGAGACAGGAAGGTCACGGTGATTGCGGGCCTATGAGGCCCCGCTCCCAGGCCCTCGTGGACGGCGGCGGCTCGATCCTGGACATTGAGTTTCGCGTAGATGTGAGCCAGATGCGTCTTGACGGTGCCCTCACTGATCCCAAGCCGCCTGCCCATCGCCCGATTCGTGAGCCCCTCCGCCACACACTCCAGGACCTCAATCTCACGATCGGTCAGCCCTGGGGCCTGCGGATGCGGCTGGAGTGCAGGAGGAACTGCCGTCCGTGAGCAGAGTCACACCGCCTCCACCAACTCGTTGCGAGGCAAGTCCTTCAACAGGTAGCCGTCAGCACCGGCCGCAGCTGCTCCGCACATCACTGGCATTGTCGTGGGTGGTGAGCACCAGCAGCCCCGTGGACGCGGCCCCACGCCGACGCATCTCCCGGATAGCGGTGAATCCGTCGCCATCGGGCATCCGAAGGTCCATCAGCACCAGATCCGGATCGGTGGCGGCAACCCGGCCAAAAGCCTCGGAACCGCTGCCGGCCTGACCGACGACCGCAAAGTCACCCTGCGACGACAGGGACCCCTTGCAAACCATCCCGCACAATCGGATGGTCGTCAACGATCACAAGAGCGCCACGTCATGCTGGCACCTCCGCGATCACGGTGCAGCCAGCCCCGGTGCCGGACTCAATGCGAGGCTGCCCCAGCCTCCTCAAGGCGTTGCCGCATACCACGCAGCCCACTGCCCACACCGATATCCGGTGTGAAGCCCCGCCCATCGTCTCGAACAGTAAGCTCCGGGCCGGTGCCGCCTGCAACCAGCCTCACATGCACTGCCTGAGGCTTGGCTGTGCCTGGCGATGTTCGCGAGCGCCTCCTGAGCCACCCGGATGAGCACCGCGTCATGCCGAGACGGCGCGGGAGCCTCGTCAGCATCGAACTCCGCGAAGATTCGGTGCAGCCGTGCCCAGCTGGCGATGATCCGGTGCAGCGCCTCCGGCAGAGGAGCCCTGCTCCAGCTCTCGCGGACCGGTGCCCTCACCGCGCGGCGGGCCTCGACCAGAGCAATCCCGTGCCGCTGACTCAGCCCTGTCAAGACGCACCTGGATGGTTGCGTCAAGATGTGCGAGAACGGCTTCCAGCTGGCGGATCACCCCGATGAGCCCTTGGGCGACGGTGTCATGGATCTCACGTGACAGCCGGCCGCGTTCCTGCTCAATGCCCATGCAGCGGGCCTGCTCCACCAGGTACTGGTGCGGCTCAGATTGACGGCCTTGGTCTCCGCGAGCTGCCGCATGGCGGCCTCCTTGGCTCGCACCTGACGGTCCCGGTCACGTCTAGTTGCGAGCATCACCAGCATGATGCCGATATTCACCGCCGCAAGCAGCGGGTATGACCAGACAACCGCAGACATGCCGCGAGGCCTCCGGCCTGCCCAGCCGCCGTCACCATCGCGGTGGAAATCCCGCGGAACCGCATGCCGGGACTCAGCAGGTACTCGATGTCGATGTAGCCGGAAAAACGAGTAGATGCTGAGAAACGGGTTGAAGAGACAACCGATGAATGTCAGCGACAGATTGAACACCACCCACGCCATAGCGGCCCGACTCCCCATGCTGGGGGCCATCGCAGGATGATGATCCTGCCCGCTGCAAGGATGCCACTGGGGTACAGGGAGGCCACCATGTCCTGACCAGACACGATGAGCCCCAGGAAGGCCCAGCCGATCAGGAACGACATGACGAGCAGCAGGAACGGCACCCACCGGGCGACGTGCGACAACTGGGGGCTCATCCTTCAGTGTCCCTTGCCACGATGTGATGACGGCATCATCCGATCGGAGGATCGCGACGAGCGAGTTGCGGAATACGTTCACCATATGACCAGCCCAAACCGACTGCACGGACTGGACGCCGTTCGTGCCGGAGCGCTGTTGCTCGGCATCGTGCTCCACTCCCTCATACCCTTCACTGACATCCCATGGATGATCAACGACAGCCGCACGTCACTCACCGCGATGGTGACCGTGGGGATGATCCACCTGTTCCGGATGTCGCTGTTCATGCTGTTGGCAGGCTACTTCGGACGGATGGTGACGCTGCGGCGGGGTGCGAGAACGTACCTCAAGGACCGAAGCAAACGGATCCTGCTGCCGGTGTTCGCCTTCTGGCCGTTCGCCGTGTTCCCGCTGGGGATTCTCGCGGGGGTGGCCGCTGCCTACCGTGGCCTGCAACCGCCCGTGGTATCCGCAACCCCGTTGCAGATGCTCACCCCCGGCCAGCTCTGGTTCCTTCTGGTGCTGTTCGAACTGACAGCCCTGGTGTTGGCGGCCGTTTTCTGCTGCTGCGAATGCTCAGCCCAGAGGGCAGGGGAACTGGCGGGAGGGATCGGCACTCTCTGGCGGCTCCCCTAGGTTTCCTGCTTCCCGCAGGGGATCCATCTGCTGACTCTGCTGCTGCAGCAGGAGCCACCGACTGCTGGGATCGTCGCCCCCACAACCATCATCCCCGAACCCGTGCCCCTGCTGGGCTACCTGGGTGCGTTCCTGTCTGGCTGGTTCCTGCATGCATCCCCGGAAGCCCTGAACCGGATAGCCAGGAGATGGCTGCCGATGCTATGTGGGGTGTGGCAGCTGGCCGCGTGGGCGTCGTCGCTTCCCGGGTTCGCGACAGCCTCCCTGGTGGCTGTCGCCAGCTGGCTGCTCGTCTACGGCATGCTGGGGCTCGGCGTGAGATTCCTCAACCGGGGAGCATCCAGGGAGTCCGCCACCTGGCGGATGCCTCATATTGGATGTACCTCATGCATCTGCCTCTCCTGGTGGCGATCGAGATTCCCCTGGCGGACCTGTCCTGGCCGATCCTGGTGAAACTTGCCGCGACCTGGGCGATCACTTTGGCGCTGTTGCTGCTGAGCTACCACTGGCTGGTACGCAGCACATGGCTGGGAGCCTGGCTGAATGGGCGGCGACACCCACGCCAACAGCACTTTGTCTGACGAGGTGTGGGGCTGGGGAAGCTTCAGCCCCACACACAGCCGTCATCCCGGTCTTCGGAAGCTTCGGCGCCGGACGTGGTCTTGGGTTGGGGTGTGCGCTTGGCTCTGTGGTCGGTTGGCCAGAGCATGAGGAGTCGTCGCCGGTGAGAGTGACGGGGATGTGGGCGGTGGTTCCCGAGGGGTGAATCGGAACGTGAGGGTGGTTACCCCCAGCTTCAGCGAGCAATCCGCTGGAATCGTCACCGTGACACGGGCTCGGCCGTCAGCAACAGTGCTGGACCCCACTTTCAGGTCACCGAGATAGGCGTCAACCTGCGTGTTGGGCTGGGCGGGGAGACCTTCCGAGGATCCTTCGGGGCATTTCCGTCGCCGAGCCCAACAGGAAGTCGACGGTCTCTGGGGACACGGCATTCGTTGCGACGTCGAAGCTGAAGACACTCGGTGATCCACCCGCATCACCTCAGCCGGCGCGACAGCCACTGGCACCCCGCGTTTCACATGACGACGGCTCACCGTACCTCTGCCTTGACCCACTCAGTCCAGGCCTCCAGGTCGGCGCGACCTGTGTCTTTCGTGTTCACGCCCTGGCGAGTTCGTGGAAGTTGTCGCCACCGGCGATGAGGAAAAGAGCCGGAGCCCACGGTGTAGAGCTTCTGGGGATCCATGGGGACGCCGTTCACATGGATGCCGGTGATGCGGTCGCCCTCGGTGCGGGACTCGTCATAGGTGTAGGAGACATTGCTGGAGAGCCTGAGGCGAAGGAAGGGACGAGAGGGTGCCTCTCCTGACTGTTGCGCTGCCACTGCTGCTCCAGGACCGTTTTGAACTGGGCCCCTGTCAGCTGGGTGGTGAACAGGGAATTTGCGAACGGCAGGGCCAGCGCAGCCTCCTTGTAGGTGATTTCGCCCTGATCAAAGCTGTCGCGTGTTCCTCCCGGGTTCTGGATGCCGATGAACCTCGCTATCCCCGTTGCTCAGCACGTCGTAGAACATCTCGGCCACCAGGTTCGACATGGGGACTCGACGTTGCGCACATCAGCGTTGCCCGTCGGTGTGGAGATAGCCTCGGTGGCATTGCCGATCACGGTTGCTCCGATCTCGTCGGCTTTGGTGATGGCGGCAGAGACGATCTCGGAGATCCGCTGAATCCGCGGCAGGCTGGTGTCGGCTGCCTCGGGGCGATTTTGATGGTGCTGTTGGTGATTCCGCAGGTGGCGCCGTCGGCGGTCACCCCAATGTGCAGCTCATTGATGGCCGCCGCGTAGGACCCCGCCTGAGTGAACAACTGCCGCTTTGGCATTTGTCCAGGAATAGGTCTGGTGAGTGTGGCCGTTCAGCACCACAGAGATCCGGGGATCGAGGTCGTTCCACATGCGTTTGAAGTTCGGGCTGGCCGCGGCCTGGGCATCCCCAGTGCTGGAGCCGTTGGCGGCACCCTCATGGATGGCGGCGATGACGAGATCAATGTCGGCAGGCAGCTGGGCGACGGTGTTGTTCACCGCTTCCACGGGATCCCCGATCGTCAGGTCAGCGAGGCCTGCAGGGGAGACCAGCGATGGCAGAATCACCGGTCACGGCCCCGATGACGGCGACATCAAGATCCCCAGGGTGAAGGTCGTGTATGCCTTCAGGGGAGGGGCCACCTGGGTGGTGCCCTTGGTGTAGAACGTTGGCGCCCAGCTGATCGACTCCCCGGAAGCGCGGAATGCACCCGTCCCGCCAGGTCAGACCAGCCCTTGTCGAACTCGTGATTGCCCACAGCCTGGGCGTTCAGGCCTGCGGCGTCGAGCACTGAGAGGGTCGGATTGTCCCTGTCGGCCATCGACTCGAATGTCGATCCACCGATGTCATCGCCGACGCTCAGCAAGCCGACATTGGCCTCGCCTCTCTCGGCACGGGCCTTCTCCACAGGGGGTGAGCAGGGCAGCTGCCTTGGCGATGCGTCCATGGAAATCGTTGTATGTGAACAGCGACACCTGGGTTGCCGCAGCGCAGTCATCGGCTACCGCTTGGGGAGCTGTGAGGCCGAGGGAGCTGAGTCCGAGAACGGCAGTGGCCATGACAGCTGTCATACGGGTCCAAAGCTTGGGCATGAGCGACTCCACATGATTCCAGACGACACAGTTGTCGATCCCTACACATGTAGCTAAGGCGTCGTCGCACCTCCTGTCAAGAGGTAGTGGTGACATATCCCCGTCTGAGGGGAGGCAGCAGGGTTTCCAACAGCCTGCATGAAAGATGATGATTCGGCCTCCGCAATGCCCACAGTGTGAATATGCGACGCCCCATCGAACAGCAACAGCTTGAAAGAGCCAGGCTGGCACTGATCACAGCCGACCAGACACCTCTAGGAGCGGCACGGCATGCCGGGGATGATGAGGCAGAGCATCCCCGAAGACAGAGATTGCTTCAGAGACGGGGCTTTCCCAGGAGCCAGAATCTGCCCGGAGGCGGAGCAGAGCCCGATTCACCCAGGCCTGTGGAGGCGCATCCCGAAACTCGGTCGCGAGCACCTGCCTGTGGTGCTCGCCCTGCTGGTGCTGGTGGTGCTGATCACCTTGTATGCGTTCGGGCGCAGCTCAGCGACGGAGCTTCCCGCACCCGTCATGAGCCCGACAGTCGTCACATCCTCCACACCTGATCCATCCCCCAGCCCCTCAGCAGAGTCGATTCGCGTGCATGTCCTTGGGAGCGGTCTCCTCACCCGGTGTCGTCACGGTTCCCCAGGGTGCGATCGTGCAGGACGCCCTCCACGCCGCTGGCGGCCTTACCGAGGAGGCCGACCCGGGAGAGCTGGGATTTGGCAGCTCGCGTCAGCGATGGCCAGCAGATCATCATCGGCACCAGGCAGGCCCCCCGTGGTGATGTCGTCGCAGCGGAGCCCCAACCCTCTGCCGGCAGCTCAACATCAGGCTCGGGCACGCTCAGCCTGAACAATGCCACTGCTGAACAGCTTCAGAGTCTCCCAGGAGTGGGACCGGTGCTGGCCCAGGCCATCATCGCATGGCGCAACGAGAATGGCCCATTCACTGACGTGTCCCAACTCCGGGAGGTCTCTGGCATCGGCCCCAAGATCTTCGAACGACTGGCCCCGCTGGTGACACCGTGAGCTCAACCTCGCATGATGAGGCCGTCCACCATGACTGGCGGCTCGCGCCACTCGCAGGTGCAGGGTGGCTGGGATGCTGGCTTGGGACATCCGGTTGGCGCCCTCCCTGCCGCTCTGGATGGCAATGGCGGTGGCACTGGCGTTGACAGCCATCCTGACACGAATCAGCTGGCTGAGATTAAGCATCATCGCACTGGTGGTGATGGCGTTGGCCTCCGGGCTCCGGTCGTGGCAGCTTCACGACGGCGTCGTTGCGGCCAGCGCTGAGAACCGAGCCAGTGGAGAGGCGCAGGTGCGGATCACAGGGAGACCACAGTCATCCAACGGGCCGGCCGCAGCATCGTCATGGCCCACGGCCAGCTGTTGGTGCTGCGTATCCGGGACCGGGAAGTGCGCACTGACGTTCCTGTTCTGCTGTTCGGTGACGACGAGGCCTCGGGGCTGGCCAGCATCGACTCCGGGGTGACGCGCCAGCTGAAGGTGCGGCTCACCCCCGCGGCCCCGATGCCGCAGAGGCCGCGGTGCTGAGCGTGATGAAGGTGCTGTCGGAACAGAGACCTCCGAATCCTGGATGAGCTGGTGAACCGCATCCACGAGGGACTGCGCACCGCCACAGCGCATTCACCACCGGATCAGGCCGCGTTGGTGCCCTCCCTCGTGGTGGGGGACCGCAGCCGGATCTCCCCTGAGCTGACTGCCCAGTTCAGAGACACCGCCCTCAGCCATCTGCTGGCGGTCAGCGGCTCAAATCTCACCCCTGATGCTGGGGGTGCTCCTGGCTGTCGCCCGCGGTGCCGGTCTGCGCGGCTGGCCGATCCGATGGATTGGAGTCCTGGGCGTGGCAGGGTTTGTGCTGGTTTGCCGAGCTGAGCCTTCGGTGCTGCGCGCCGCCGCCATGGGCTTGGTCGCTTTGTCCGCCATTGGATTGGGGCAGGGGCCGTCGCAGTGTCCGGAACCTGTGCCTGGCGGTGCTCCTCCTCTTACCCCTCGACCCATGGCTGGCACGTTCCTGGGGTTTTGCGTTGTCGGCGGCAGCCTGCCTCGGCATCACGGTGGGTGCGGAACCGCTCGTGAACGCCATGAAGGATTGGGCACCACGATGGCTGGCTGAAGCGGTCGCCGTCCCGCTGACTGCTCAGCTTGCCACCCTGCCGCTCATCACCGCCATGTCAGGGGCAGCTGTCGGTGATCGGGCTGTTCACGAATGCACTTGCCGGGCCGTTTGTTGGTCCCGCGACGGTGCTGGCCTGGTCGCGGCCGTGACGTGTTGGTTCCCGCCGGCCGCGGCGAGGGGCCGCTCACCTGGCGGGCTGGACGGTGCAGCCCATCGTGTGGTTGGCGCAGCTGGGGGCATCGGCGCCGGGGAGCCGTTGTGCGGCTTCCAGCGACCTGAGCAGGGTGTGCTGGTCAGCATGGTGTTGGCGGCGGCGACCGCCATCATCGTGGGGCGTGGCCTGCGCCATCGCGTGGCAGCAGCCGTCATGGCTGTGGTGCTGCTGGTGGCGGTCTGGCTGCGTCCCAGCCCAGTGGGATGGCCCGGAGACTGGCAGGGTCGTGTTCTGTGACGTCGGACAAGGAGACGCCACTGCTCTTCGAGCAGGCCCCGGGGCGGCGGTGCTGGTGGACACCGGCCCCGAGCCAGGCCCCACACTGGCGTGCTCTTGATGCGTTGGGGATCACACAGATCCCCCTGCTGGTTCTCACCCACTATCACGCAGATCACATCGGCGGCACTGAGGAGGTGCTGGCCAAGTACCATCCGCAGCTGGTGCTGGTCGAGTCCGCTCCGCTCACCGGCCTTCGCGGCGGAGGCGGGGTGCGTCAGAGCAGCCGAGGCGCATGGAGCGCAGCTGCTGGTCGCCGAGCCAGGGCGGCAGTTCACAGTAGGACAGGTGCGCTGGGACACTGCGAGGTCTGGGATCCCGGGCCGGTCATGGCCGGTGGTGAGGGGAGAGCTCATCCGAGAATGACTCCTCCATCATCGCGGTCGCCGAGGTGGCGGGGCTGCAGTGCTGCTTCCCGGTGATGCAGAACCGGAGGGACAGGCCAAGGCTCTGCGATCAGCAGCACAGCATGGGATGTCGCTGGCCGTTCATGCTGCTGAAGCTGCCGCACCATGGCTCCTCCCGGCAGAACCAGGATTTCCTGGCGTCCTCAGGGGCGATGCTCGCCGTTGCCAGCTCCGGTGAGAACAATCCCTACGGTCATCCGAGCCCCGTACGCTGCAGGCAGCTGAAAACCTTGGGATGGGCATTGCCCGCACAGACCAGGAGGGCAGCATCGCCGTCGAACTGCGGGACGGGCAACTGCGAGTGCGGCGGTGGCAGAGCTGAGAGGAGTGGCATGCTGTGCGGGTGAACAGTTTCGGACGTGCTTTGTTGGTCACCGGCTCCGAGCCGCTGTTGGCAGCCCGCGCCATCGACGAACGACGCCAGGGGCGCGCTCGCTGAGCAGCCTGAGGCGGAGGTCAACCGCATCGCCGGTGCGGACCTGGCCGAGACGATGCTGTCCGAGGTGACGGGCGGTTCGCTGTTCGCCACCCACATCGTGGCCATCATCGACGACGTCGGATCCACCCCACCAGAGGTCGCCGACGCACTCGTGGCCCTGGCCAGGGAACCCGGTGAGGAACTCTGCCTCATCTTGTCGCACGAGGGGGAAACAAGGGCCGGGGGCTGATCGACAAACTGAAGAAGGCGAAAATCGAGACGGTGTCCGTCGCTGCCCCGAAACCCTGGGGAGCTCCCGAAATTCTGCGTCACCGAGGCGAGAATCCGCAACGTGAGGCTGTCCCAAGAGGCCGCTGGGGCACTCGTCGCGGCGGTCGGCAACGACCTGCGCGCCCTGACCTCTGCCATCGCCCAACTCGCTGACGACGCGGCGGGAGCTCCCATTGATGAGGCGCTGATCCAGCGCTACTTCGCCGGGCGAGCCGAGGTCACGTCCTTCTCCGTCGCCGACGCTGTCCTGGCGGGAAACACCTCACTGGCCATGGAACGGCTCCGCTGGGCGCTTGGCACCGGAGCCGCCCCTGTGCTGATCACCTCTGCGATGGCAGGGGCCTTCCGTGGCATGGGCAAGTTCCTGGAGGCGCGGGGAGGGGGACCTGACCTTGCGCGGCGCATCGGGGTTCCGCCGTTCAAGCTCAAGGAATATCAGCGAGCCGCACGCAACTGGCAGCCGGCCGGAGTGGCGGCGGCCATTGGGATCATCGCGCAAGCTGACGCCGACGTGAAAGGGCAGCCACCAACGCGGACTATGCCCTGGAGCGGATGGTGCTGACGGTGCTGCGCCACCGCAGGCAGTAGACCGGTCAGCGTTTCCTGTAGAGCCTGTTGGACTGGAACACCGGCTCACAGGTGACCCGGACCCCGAGGCTTCGCAGGATCCCTTCATCCACCGGCCCCAGGATGACTGTGGAATGCACGTCGCAGTCCCGCAGGTTGTGCAACTCGGCGAGCGCCCGACGCGCGAACTCGTCCTGCTTCGCGCTGACCGATAGCGCGATCAGCACCTCGTCCGTGTGAAGCCGCGGGTTCCGGCTTCCCAGGTGCTTCGTCTTCAGGGTCTGGATGGTCTCGATGGTCTCCTCATCGAGGAGCTTCACCCGGGATCAATGCCCGCCAGCGCCTTCAGCGCGTCAAGCAGCATTGCTGAGCAGGCACCCAGCAGGGGGGAGGTCTTGCCCACGATGATCTGGCCGTCGCCAAGCTGGATGGCTGCCGCTGGGGCTTGCGTTGCCTTGTCCCTCTCCAGGGGCTGGGCGCACCACGGGCCGGTCGTCGACGGTGATCTGCAGCTTGCTCATCAGCAGGGGCGATCCGCTCCGACTGGGTGGGCTCCGGACTGGTCCCGGTGTTCCGCGGCGAGGGCTTTGAAGTAGCGTCGGATGACCTCCTGCTGGGAGGCGGCGCGACACACCGCGTCGTCGCTGATGCACAGCCCCTGCCATGTTGACGCCCATGTCAGTGGGGGACTGGTAGGGGACTCGCCCAGCAATTGCTCGAACAGACGTTTCAGGACCGGGAAGATCTCAATGTCCCGGTTGTAGTTGACTGTCTGCTCCCCATGGGCTGCCAGGTGATAGGGGATCGATCATGTTGACATCGTCTAGGTCTGCGGTGGCTGCCTCGTAGGCGATGTTGACGGGATGGTCGAGTGGAAGATTCCAGATGGGGAAGGTCTCAAACTTCGCATATCCGGACTGGATGCCGCGTTCGTGGTCGTGGTACAGCTGGGACAGGCAGGTTGCCATCTTCCCCGATCCGGGTCCCGGGGCCGTCACGACGACGAGGTCGCGTTCGGTCTCGATGTACTCGTTGCGCCCATAGCCCTCAGGGGACACGATTCGCGAGACATCGTGGGGATAGCCGGGAATCACATAGTGGCGATACACCTTGATGCCGAGCCGCTCCAGTTTGCGTTTGAAGGCTGCGGCCTGCTGGTTGTCATCGGACCAGTGCGAGATGACGACGCTTCCAACGTAGAGGCCGTAGGAGCGGAAGGCATCGATGTGACGCAGCACGTCGTCCTCGTAGGAGATGCCGAGGTCCGCGCGCACTTTGTGGCGCGAGAAATCCTGCGCGTTGACCACCACCACGATCTCCACCTCGTCGGTCAGCCCCGCCAGCATCACGATCTTGTTGTCCGGAGTGAAGCCGGGCAGGACACGCGAGGCGTGCATGTCATCTACCAGCTTGCCGCCGAATTCCAGATAGAGCCTGCCACCGAACTGGCGTCTTCTGGCCTCAATGTGCTCCCCCTGCAGCGACAGGTACTTGTCCCGATCGAATCCCACCTGATGCATAGTCGCTCCCCACCTGATCCGTAGTGATGATTCCCCGGTAGTGCCACGCGAGATCAACGCGAAACAGCGCCCGGACTACCGAGTGAGTCTGGGCGCTGGCTGCTTGGTCAATGACGACTCAGGCGAGCTTTGTTGACCGTCAGACTGATGGCGGACTTGCGGTTCGCCGCCTGGTTGGCGTGGATGACGCCCTTGCTGACTGCCTTGTCCAGGGCGCGGTTAGCGACTTTGGCGAGCTCGACAGCCTTCTCGTTCTCACCCGCAGCGACCGCATTGCGGAAGTTGCGCACATAGGTGCGCAGCTCGGACTTCACGGACTTGTTGCGCTGGCGTGCGATCTCGTTGGTCTTGATGCGCTTCTTCTGAGATTTGATGTTTGCCACGGGGCTTGCCTCGCTAAAATTCGGTTACTCGGTGACGCGCCTGTCACGACGCGACGGTCAAGATTAGCCGAGCGAATCCGCTTCAGCCAAATCCGTACCCGGCCGGTGTGCCGTCGCCGCGCATCCCAGCGGCTTCTGGCGGCCCCAGGTGCAGGCTGAACGTGCCAGATCGAGATTCATGGGTCAGTCGTGAGATGATGACTCGTCAAGCATCCCAGCCCCGAGGAAGATGAATGCCTGCTCCCCGGTAAGACCGACCCGGCGATCATCCGCAATTTCTGCATCATCGCTCACATCGACCACGGCAAGTCGACGCTCGCCGATCGGATGTTGCAGCTGACCAAGGTGGTCGATGAGCGCGCATGCGCGCCCAGTACCTGGACCGCATGGACATCGAACGTGAGCGGGGATCACCATCAAGTCCCAGGCTGTGCGGATGCCCTGGACTGTTGACGGCACTGAGCACATCCTCAACATGATCGACACTCCCGGGCACGTTGACTTCCCTACGAGGGTGTCCCGCTCCCTCGCTGCCTGTGAGGGGAGCGATTTTGCTGGTGGACGCTGCGCAGGGAATTGAGGGCTCAGACCCTGGCGAACCTATACCTGGCTCTTGAGGCCGACCTGCACATCATCCCGGTGCTGAACAAGATCGACCTGCCGAGCGCGAATCCCGAGAAATACGCGGCGGAGCTGGCGGGGATCATCGGCTGCGACCCCACCGACGTTCTGCAGGTCTCCGCCAAGACTGGCATCGGCGTCGGAGAGCTGCTGGATCAGATCGTCGCGCAGATCCCCCACCCGTCGAGGGACCCGCAGGCCCCCGCCCGGGCCGCTGATCTTCGACTCCGTCTACGACACCTACCGTGGCGTGGTCACCACGTTCGGGTCGTCGACGGGGAGCTGTCGCATCGCGAACGCATCCTCATGATGTCGACGAAAGCCGAACATGACCTGCTTGAGGTTGGCGTGATCTCCCCGGAGCCCAAGAAATCCGATGCCCTCGGTGTCGGGGAGGTCGGCTACCTGATCACCGGGGTGAAGGACGTGCGCCAGTCCCGGGTGGGTGACACGATCACCGGCGCCTCCCGATCCGCCGCCGAGGATCTCGGCGGTTATCGGCACCCGAACCCCATGGTTTACGCCGGCCTGTACCCCATTGATGGCGACGACTTCAATGAGCTGCGGGAGGCGCTGGAGAAGCTGCAGCTCAACGACGCGGCCCCTGACCTATGAACCTGAGACCTCGGGCGCCCTCGGATTCGGATTCCGGGTCGGTTTCCTCGGTCTGCTGCACATGGAGATCGTGCGTGAACGTCTCGAACGCGAGTTCAACCTGGATCTGATCTCCACCGCCCCCAACGTGGTGTATCGCGTTGTGATGGAGGACGGCTCCGAACACACCGTCACCAACCCGTCGGAATACCCGGCAGCAAGATCGCGGACGTCTACGAGCCGGTGGTGCGCGGCACCATCTTGGCACCCAGCGAATACATCGGCACCATCTTGGAGCTGTGCCAGACCCGCCGTGGAATCCAGCAGGGACTGGACTACCTGAGCGAGGACCGTGTCGAGATTCGCTACACCCCTGCCGCTGGCTGAGATCGTTTTTCGACTTCTTCGACGCCCTGAAGTCACGCACCGCAGGGATACGCCTCCCTCGACTACGAGCCCGACGGGGAGCAGGCCGCAGACCTGGTGAAGGTGGACATCCTCCTCCACGGCGACCCCGTCGACGCCTTCTCGGCTATCGTCCACAAGGACAAGGCCTACTCCTACGGCCTGATGATGGCGGGCAAGCTCAAAGAGCTGATCCCGCGCCAGCAGTTCGAGGTGCCCATCCAGGCGGCCATCGGATCCCGGGTGATCGCCCGGGAGACCATCCGCGCCATCCGCAAGGACGTGCTGGCCAAATGCTACGGCGGCGACATCTCCCGGAAACGGAAGCTGCTGGAGAAGCAGAAAGAGGGGCAAGAAACGCATGAAGATGGTGGGTCGCGTCGAGGTCCCGCAGGAGGCCTTCGTCGCCGCACTGTCCACCACCCAACCAGCCAAGAAATAGTCTGCTGGGGACGCTCTCGGATTCTATTTCTGCATTACCGCAACCCGGAGGTGGTCAGCCCCTGCACCAGGTGGCGTTGCAGGAACAGGAACACCACCAGCATCGGCAGGATCGCGATCAAAGACCCCATGAATAGCTCCGGGTAGCGCACCCCTGGCTGGTCATGTACTGGCTGAGGGCGACCTGCACCGTGCGAGTTCCCTCACGTCCCACCAGCGACGGCCACAGGAACGCATTCCAGGAGCCGATCAGCACGATGACGCTGACAGCCACGATGGTTCCCGTCGAGCTGGGCACCACGACTCGCCAGAAGGCGGTGAACGGATTGCACCCGTCCACCAGGGCAGCATCCTCCAGCTCCTGCGGGAAGTCCAGGAAGGCCTGCCGGAACAGGTAGGTCGCGAAGGCCGAGAACATCCCGGGAATCACCAGGCCCCGGAAGGAGTCGATCCAACCGAACTGGGCGGTGATGATGAACATCGGGACGAATATCGTGGCTGCAGGCACCATGAGCGTGAACACCGTCAGTCCCAGCACCACCTTGGCCAGGCGATGGGTGTACCGCGCGAGTCCGTATCCTGCCATCAGGGGAGAGCAGCACCGTGCCCGCCGTCTGCAGTGCCGCCACGATTGCGGAGTTCAACAGCCCCACCCCACACCGATGGTGTCGCTGGTCAGCAGCGAGTTCAGATTCGCCAGGGACAGCTGGTCCGGCCACCAGTTCCACCGCGACGATGTGATGTTCGCGTTCGTGGAGAAGGCGTTGCGGACGATGACGTAGAAAGGCAGCAAGAACAGCAGGGCCAGCACCGTGGCAACACCGTAGCGCAGCGCCGTCATGACCGGTGACGTTCTCATCGCCGACCTCGATTCAGCAGCCAGCTCTGGGTCACGCTGAACAGCATGATGATGCTGGCCAGGATCATCGTGCCCGCCCGCCGACGCCGAGATCCTGCTGGCCACCGCCCAGAGCCGTCAGGGTAGAGATGAACTAGCGGGGGTCGCCCGTAGGGCGGATAGGCGTTGATGGAGCCGAGCATGTTGTGAGAACTCGTCGAAGGCCTGGAAAGCGTTGATCAACAGCAGCATGATCACCGCGGTGGAAGTCGCACGCAACTGCGGCAGGGTGATGAACCGCAGCATCCGCCACCCGTGGGCGCCGTCCAAGGCCGCGGCCTCGTAGGTTTCGGGTGGGATGCGTTGCAGTCCCGCGATGAACAGGATCATGTAGAACCCCGCCTGCAGCCACAGTCGAACGGTGATCAACGCCACCCAATACAGCCCGTTGCCGCCGCCGAACCAGTTGACGGGCTCGCCGCCCAACCCCCGGAGGAGGGAGTTCAGCATCCCGAAGCGGGCTCCCGAGAAGAAACCGAATCGTCACACCAGCGCCGCCACCACATAGGAGACGGCAGTGGGGATGAAGAACACGGACCGAAAGAACGCCTGACCGTGTCTCATGCCGTTGAGCAGCAGCGCCAATCCCAGGGAGCACACATACGTCAGAGGCACGATCACCACGGCGAAGCCCATGAACACCAGCAGAGAGTTCCGAAACAGCGGGTCCCCGAGAGCCGGGCATAGTTGTCGAAACCGACGAACCGCGTCGGGCTCAGGGTGTTGCGCGCCTCGTGGAACGACAGCCAGGCGCTCCACAGGATGGGGAAGTAGACGAAAACCAGCAGCCCCACCGCGAAGGGGCCACGAATGCCAGGAACCACAGCCCCCCGCGCCGGGACAGGTTCACGCTTTCAGCTTCTCCAGTTCGGCGACAGCCAGGGCGGAGAAAGCCCGCGAAAGGCCTCCCTCGGGTCTTGGCTGCTCTTGACGATGTTGCTTACGGCAGCGGAGTACGCATCTCCCAGGGCACCTGACCAGCATGATGTCGTTGGCGAATCCGTGCTGTTCCACGAACTGCGCGGCCTGGGCCAGGCCGTCCGCCAGTTTCGTCGCCTTCGTGACCAGGGACTTCCGGGCCGGGATGTGGGTGCCGTAGGCGGTGGAGAAATCAACCCGCTTGTCCGTCTGCTCGATCCACAGCCAGCGCACGAACTCCTTCGCGACCTCCACGTTCCTGCTCTTGGCGGCGACGCAGGGCCGGAACGCCCCGAAAGGCACAGCCAACCGGCCCCTGGAACCGACGGCGGGGAGGGGCCACCCCGACGTCGTCACCGTGGGGCGTCGAGGATGTCGGGTAGTGACCGAGACCGCCCCACTGCATGGCAACCTCCCCCGTTGACGAATGCGTCACCGGAGAACCAGTCCGCCGAGGCGGCCTGCAGAAGCCCCTTCGAGGTTGTGAAGTCGGTAGGCGGCGAGGGGCCGCATAGAACTCGTCGGTCAGGAACGCTACATCGGTGCGCTCTGGATTCAACTGGTCATGACCCGAAGCCCAGATCAGGATGGTCCCGAGCATCTTAACCCCGCCGTCGTTGCCTGCGAAGAAACCCCCGATGTCATTGGTGGTGACGGCGTTGGCGGCTGTCACGAGCTGCTCGAAGGTCCCGGCACCGGCACCCCGGCCGCCTGCAGCAGCGAGGACGGTAGTACAGAGCTGCATGTCGATGGTCTGCGGAATGCCGTGGATCCTGCCGTCGAAGGTGTAACGCCTGATGACCGCATCGTTGAAGTCATCCCTGACGGGGGCGATCAGGTCGGTCAGGTCAGCCAGCTGCCCGGAGCGGATCATATCCAGGGAGCCACCCTGCTCCACCTCGAACACATCAGGAGCATTCTCAGTCAGGAGCTCCGCCCCCAGGATTTGCTGGTAGTCACCCGGCGTCCACTTCACCTCCACGCTGGCCTCCCGGAACTCGCTGGCGTAGCCCTCAACAGCCTCTTTTGACCCCGGCCTCGCCGTATTCGTGATACCACTGGGTGAGTTGTGGCATGGCGGACTCGCCGTCACGGGATGCGGCAGTCGATGCGTTCTGCCCGAGGCCGCTGTTGGAGCCGCAGGCGCTGAGGGTGGCGGCTGCGGCAAGGCCGCCCAGTCCGAGAATGCCTCGTCGAGTGAAATCCATGGGCAAGAGTCTTGCATCAATCACTCCCGTGCGTGGGCAGGCCCCGAAAAACTGGGTGATCGGGGTAGATTGCCAGGGTGCCCAGCCAGTTGCCGCCCGGAGAGCCGGTGCCTGATGACGGAAGCCTTCCCGCCTCCGCCCTGGCAACGCTGGGGGAGCGGGGCTTCTCCGTCTACCTTCACGTCCCCTTCTGCCAGACCCGCTGCGGTTACTGCGACTTCAACACCCACACCGCCTCCGAGCTCGCAGGCATGTCCTCCGGCGACTACATGACGGCGGCGCTCCGGGAGATGGAGCTCGCAGCCCGCATCCTGGGGCTCGAGACGCCACCCGCAGCGACCGTGTTCGTGGGGGGTGGGACGCCGACGCTGCTGCCTCCGGGGGACCTGGCCAGGCTGCTGGAGGCTGTCCGGGAGCGCTTCGGCTTGAGTGAGGATGCGGAGATCACCACCGAGGCCAACCCTGAGACCGTTTCCGGCTACTTCAGCGGCCCTGCGTGAGGCCGGTTTCACCAGAGTCTCGTTGGGGATGCAGTCGGTGGTGCCGCAGTGCTGCAGACCCTGGAACGCAGCCACACCCCGGGGCGCGGAATCGAGGCCGCGAGCTGGGCCCGTGAGGCTGGATTCGAGCACGTGAGCCTTGACCCGATCTACAGGAACCCCGGCGAGTCGATGGCTGACTGGCAGGCCAGTCTCGACGCCGTCGTCACAGCGCCCGTCGATCACGTCTCTGCGTATTCCCTCATCGTCGAGGAGGGAACCCGGCTGGCGTTGCGGGTCCGCAAAGGCGAGATGCCGATGCCCGATGACGATGAACTCGCGGAGAAATCACCTGATGGCGGAGTCGACGCTGAGCCGGCGCGGATTCATCAACTATGAGACCAGCAACTGGGCGATGGGGGACAGCGGACGATGCCGCCACAACCTTTGCCTACTGGAGGAGGCGACTGGTGGGGATCGGCCCCGGCGCGCACAGCCACATCGGTGGGGTGAGATTCTGAACCGCAAACACCCCCGAAGCTACTCCGCGACGCTCAGCGACGGACGAAGCCCCGCCCAGGGGTCGTGAGGTGCTCTCGAGGAGGATCGCCGCACCGAACGGGTGATGCTTGAGCTGCGGCTTGCCGAGGGCTTGCCCTGACGGTGCTGACTGATGACGGAGGTCGCGTGTGGCCTCGGTGGTCTCCGATGGGTTGGCTGAGGTCCGTGATGGGCGTCTGATGCTGACGCTCGCAGGGCGGCTGCTCGCTGACGGCATCATTCTGCGACTGCTCGGGGCCTAGTGTCACGTGTTGTTGTTTCGCCGGGTGTTTTTGGCCCCGGAGGTGGTGCCTCGTTTCATCCATCTCACTCACGGTACGTCGTCCCCAGCGCAGTTCCGCTTGGCTGCTGTGGTTGCGCATCTGCTCTGCGAACTTCCTGCACGCGAGACTGGGGGCGGTCGGTGAGACGGTGACGGGTGGGGTGCGGGCCGATACCGCACTTCCACCGAGGCCCGTGGCAGGGGGCTTTCACCGGAGACGGTGACGGGTGGGTGCGGGCCGATACCGCACCCCACCCGCACGAGGTTGCCGGATCAGGCCTCTGTGTAGTTCTGGGCAGAGGGAACCGGGCCTGCTGCTCCAGGCGCTGCGTGTAGTCCTCGACGATGCCGACGGAGGAGGCATCCTCCTCATCAACTGCATCGTGGATGTCGCGCAGAGTGGTGACCACCGCATTGATGGCGGAAACGATGTAGTTGACCGCCTCGGCCGTGATGACGGAGTCCCTGGGGAGCCTCTGGCACGTTGGTCTCAGAGGCGATGGTCCCCGGACGGGCATCCGGGATGGAGTTGATGGCGCGCATGCGCTCCGCGAAGTCGTCAGAGGCCAGGCGTGCGATGTCCACCACCTCATCAAGGTTGAGGTGGAGATCACGGAAGTTGGGGCCGACGACGTTCCAGTGGATCTGCTGGCGACCAGACTCAGCGCCGTGACGTCGACGAGAGCCCGCTGCAGGTTCGCGTGGAGGGTCTCGGAGGCCTTGAAGGCTGGGGAGACGGGAGGTTCGGCAACATGTTTACTCATGAACTGCAACTCTACGTTTCCAAGCAAATATCCACCTGATGACGATCCGGCGTTTCTCCATGAAAATTCACGCAGCCGTTCGTGGCCGGTTCCCATGTGAGCCCATGGGCACACAGCATGTCGACGGCGTCACCCGGAGGGGGTGGTGTTGGTAAGGCCTGACGAAGCGGTGTCTGCGTGGCTCTGTAGCATGAACCCTAAGGTCCCGCGAACACCCGATCCACAGACCGCGGGCTCCCGGACAGGGAAGGACTGCCCATGAAGCTGCATGATGTCCGTCGCGACTACTCCGGCGACCTGCTTCCCGAAGACCTCGACGGTTTTGAACCGTGGGGGTTCTTCGACCGTTGGCTCACCGAGGCGCTGGAACAGGAGCTGGAGGCCAGCGCCATGCAGCTGAACACCGTCGATGAGCAGGGCGTGCCACGCTCCCGGGTGGTGCTGCTCAGGACTACTCGCCCGAAGGTCTCACCTTCACACCTCGCACCTGTCCGCTAGGGCCGGCAACTCGACGCCCACGCGGTGACCTCCGTCACCTTCTGGTGGCCCCATCTGATGCGTCAGGTTCGCATCATCGGCAGGGCAAGCCGGCTCGACCGGGCCACTGTGGAGGCCTATTTCGCGACTCGACCCCGCGCCAGCCAGATCGGGGCCTGGACGTCACGGCAGTCGGAGCCGCTGATCAGCCGCGCCGACCTGGAGGCCACCAGGGCTGAGACTGAGCAGCGGTTTGCCGGTCAGGACGTGCCCCTGCCCGCCGTATTGGGGTGGCTACCGGATCAAGGTCTCGGAATTCGAATTCTGGCAGGGGGCAGAGCGGACGCATCCACGACCGGGTGGTCACATCGATGCGACGGCGAGACCTGGACGTCGCATCGGCTCCAGCCCTGACGGGTCAGGACCGTCCCCAAAAGCACCTTGGCTGTTCCCGGAAACGGTCCCTGCCGGATCACCCCTGACGCACAGCAGCGTCTCAAGGCGTGCGACCACGTCGATCAGGTCACGCTGGGCATCAATGACATCGTTGATGTCCCTTGTACGCGGCTGGGATCTCATCGACCACACCTGCGTCCTTCCGGCACTCGATGCCCTGGTCTGCTCAGCCAGATCATGCTCCGTGAACGTGCGCCTCGCCTGCCCACGTGACATCCGCCGTCCCGCGCCATGTGATGCGGACTCGTAGGACGCCTCGTTGCCCAGGCCACGCACGATGTAGGAGCCAGTTCCCATCGACCCCGGGATGATCCCGAGATCCTAAGCCCCGCGCGGATCGCCCCCTTTCGGGTGACGATCAACTCGACCCCGTCGTGCTCCTCGACGGCCACATAGTTGTGATGGCAGCGGATCGGGGCCTCGAACTGGATGCCCGCGATGCTCGCCCGCAGCTCATCGCAGATGGCCGTCAACATTACGTCACGGTTCAGCAGCGCGTAGCCCCTGAGCCCACCACAGATCACTCAGGTAGGCATCCATCTCGGGTGTGCCCGCCAGGAACACCGACAGGGTCGCGATCCACCAGACCAATGTTGTGCGACAGCTGTTGGGCGATCTTCATATGCACCTGGGCCCTAGCTGGTTCCCGGTACCGCGGGAACCGGAGTGCAACGTCACCCACACCCGCCCATCGTCACCGGGCACAGCTCGATGAAGTGGTTGCCGCCGCCGAGGTCCCGATCTGATGCGACGCCTTCCGGGCTGCCTTCAGCGTGAACGTGTTCCTGCTGAGGTCGTGTACCCGCAGATCCTCGTAGCCATCCATAACCTCGCGGTACCGGACTCCGAGCTCCCTGTGCGTGGTGACTGCATGCGGCTCACCCTGGTGCTGGTCAGGAAACCAACCGGAACGGCCCGCTCAATCCGCAGCCGGAGCGACCGCAGGTCATCCGGCAGCTGATCGGGCCTGAGCGGCGTCCGCACTGCGGTCATGCCGCAGCCGATGTCGACTCCCACCGCGGCCGGGGCGACGGCCTGCCGCATGGCGATGACTGACCCGACGGTCGCGCCCTTGCCGTGATGGACATCGGGCATCACCCGCACGCCGTGGGTCCAACGCAGCCGGGACACATTGCGCAGCTGCTCCTGTGCGGGCCACTCGATCCCCTCCTCGTCGGCCCACATGAGGGTGTTGTCGGTGCCGGTCAGTGGCACCGGATAGGTGGACATGGTTCCTCCTGTCTCAATGATGGATATTCAGGGGGCAACCAGACACCTGCCCGCACACAGGGGTGGCGAAGGGATGGTTGAACGGAGGAGTCGGATGCCCCAGGGCTCAGCGGGTCAAAGCTGAGCGACTGCCGGAGTCGGAGACGCGCAGCACGGACGCCAGCTGGCGTTCACGGCTTTTGTTCGCGGTCACACTCTCTCGACTCTCTCGAAGCGACGCCGATGTGGCGCCTGGGGAAGGATGCCATGATCGCCGCTGGTCCTGCAACCGAACGGTGTTTCTTCTGGCAGATGTGCCCATCGCCTCGTGTGCTGCGAAATTTTTCGGAGATCTCGTCCCTGCGGAGCGTTGCCCACTTTTCGTTAAGTGAGACAGAATACGGTTGGGAACAGGGATGATTCATGCCGACCGGGGAGACCGGATGGGAGATACACCGACAATGAATCCACCAACCACAAGCCTCTCGATCCTGGGCGCTGGAGTCATCGGCCAGGTCGTCGGGGCCCGGCTGAGTGAGCTGGGAGTTCCCGTGTGGATGATTGCGCGTGGGAAACCCACACACAACTTGCCGCCGAAGGCATCCAAATGATTCGCGGTGAGGGCGTGCGCCGCCAGATCCCGGTGCGGGTCACCGATGCCATGCATCCCTGGCCGGACACCGACATGCTCCTCGTCACCCTCCGGCGTGACCAGATCGGTGGTGTGCGTTCCCGGCTCAGAGCCTGGGCTGAGGGACGCAAGAGCCGGAAGGTCATCTACTTCTCCAATGTCGGGGCGATCACCTTCGAGCTGCTGGGCGGGCTCCCTCCGCGCAGGTCGGGTTCGCCTTCCCCGGGCTGGCGGGGCACCGAGATGGCGACGGGATTGTTCATTACGACGAGGTCGCGGGCAACCGATGACCGTGGGGCGTGGCCAGCCGGGAGCGGACCTGCTCGCACGCTGGTTCAAGGCCGCGGGATTCAAGGTGAGCGTGGTGCCGGACATCCAGGGATGGCTCAAGACTCACCTGGTTTTCATGGGACTGACGATCTACGCCACAGATGCTGCTGGATCCGCAGTGGCGCTCAGTGAGGACGAGACGGCGATCCGCACCCTGGTGCAGACGCAGCGTGAGACGCTGCGCGCCCTGGAACACCGGGGAACAGCGCTCTCACCAACCACTGTCAAACTGCTGCTCGCGAGATTGCCTGGCTTCGCTGCACGTCGTTTCTACCAGTCGATGCTGCGCAAAAGAATCGGTCAGCGGCTGATGGACTACCTGGTGGACAGCCGCGACGAGGTCACCGTTTTGGGCGATGACATCCGGCAGCTTCTCGGTGACGACCTGCCAGCATCCGCCCGGAACCTGCTGGAGGGCAGACACCTTCTGCGGCAGGGCTGAATCCGCAGCTCCACGTGGAACCGGCGGTCCTCAGAACGTCGGCTGCCCGATCATCTCCAGCGGACGACGCCGCATCCGGTGGGGGAGCACTAGGTGGGTTGCCTGCCGCAGATCCTCCGTGACGATCTGCGTACGCCCATTCCAAGCCGCCAGGGGCACGGGCCGCCCGGACCATCGTGATGTCCGCGCGATGCCCGTCAACTCCCGCCTCCACGCAGGGTCTCCGCGACCTGCCGCAACACCTCATGGTCGACCACAACCTGCGGCAACAGGCTGATGGCCGAGGTGATTCGCAGCGTGAGCTCCTTGCCGGCGCCACGCCACTGCCCAGCGAACCCGGCGGGGTCGGCCTCGAATGCCAACCGCCGCTCAATGATCTGTACCCGAGCATCGGGGTCGGCCTCACCCTGACCGTGACGCACAACCCGAAACGGTCAAGAAGCTGCGGGCGCAGCTCACCCTCCTCCGGGTTCATCGTGCCCACCAGGGAGAACCGGGCCGGGTGGGTGAGGCTGATGCCCTCCCGTTCGACGGTGTTGACGCCCATCGCCGCGGAGTCCAGCAGCAGATCCACAACGTGGTCGTCGAGCAGATTCACCTCATCGACGTACAGGATCCCGCGATGCGCCGCCGCCAACAGGCCCGGTTCGAAGCGTTTGCGTCCCGCCGTCAGAGCAGTCTCCAGATCAGGGGTGCCCGCCACCCGGTCCTCCGTCGCCCCTGATCGGCAACTCCACCACCGGCACCCGGGTGTGGCGGGTTTCGGGTTCCTCCCTGGGCAGGCCCAGCTCCTCACGGTATTCGAGGAACTCTTCGGGGACAGGTGATAGGGGCGTGCCCGCCACCTCGACGCGCTCCGGCAGCAGCTCCGCCAGGCCGCGCACCGCCGTGGACTTCGCGGTCCCTTTGTCGCCGCGGATCAGCACCCCGGAGACCTCCGGGCTGATCACCGTCAGAATCAGGGCGAGTTTCATCTCGTCCTGCCCCACGATGGCGGCGAACGGATACGAGGGTTGGCTCATCGGCGTTCCTTCCTTGAATCTCTTGAGTCATGCACCACCGAGACAAGATCATCGGCCCGCAACTGCTCAATCGCGAACCGGCGGGCCCCCAGCGCCGTAGCCAGTTCGACGCTGTGCCCACGAGACATTGGCCCGGCGGGTTCGGTGTCCACAACCACCCACGTGACACGGTTGTCACGGGCCAGCTGCTCGGCGACCTGCACCGCCTCTGCGCTGGCGAATCGTGAGGCACGACCCGCCAGGTCGATGTTGCCGCGCCCATCGGTGACCACGATCGCCAGCGGATGCAACGCCGGATCCCTCATCAGGCAGCGCCGCAGCAACTCCGCGACCTGCACCAGGCCAGCGGCAAGGGGAGTGCGTCCTCCGACCGGCAGCTCCCGCAGTTGCCGCTCCGCCATCTCAATGGAGGCGGTCGGCTCCACCAGCACCTGCGCACCGGTGCCCCGGAAGCTGACCAGCGACACCTGGTCCCGCCTGACGTGAGGCGTCCAGCAGCAGGCTGAGGACTGCGCCCTTGCCAGCCACCATTCGACCCCCGAGCCCCCATCGAACCGGAGGCGTCCACGCACAGCACCACCAGCGACCCAGCCTGCCGGATCCGCACCTTGCGACGCCAGTCACCTGGCTCAATGATCACCGCCAAGTCACGACGTGGGTCCCCCAGCTCGGCGGCGCGTCTCTGCCGGCTGCGTTGATGCACCGCCCCGGCGCGCAGCGTGGCATCCAGGGCCAAATCCACCGGCTTTGACGCTCGGCTGGGAGCGGATGTAGCGTCCCCGCACGTCGTCGCTGAGGGTGGTGGTCCTCCGCGGAACCGGAACGTCCCCGCCGGGTGACGCCCAGATCGGAGGACGGACCGTGAACACCTCCCAACACCTGCGACCTGTTCCGGTGCTGACCTCCCGGCCGACTGCTCAGCAGCTTCGGGATCCTCGGACGATGGTTCCGACGACCGTGGCGGTGACGGTTCGGCAGCGGCTGGCTGCTCCCCTCCGCCCGGCTGCTCCGGTGGCGGCTCCGTGGTAGGCGCCTGGGGCTGCGGGGCGGGGCAGCCTGGCGTCGCCGGTGGGTGAGCACCAGCTCAGCCACCGCGTCGACGCCCCTGCTCGGCCACCTCGGATCTTCCACACCAGGCGGCGTGAGCGCGGGCCGCGCGTCCCATCACCAGCTCGGCTCGGTGCCCAGCGGCCTGCGCAGCCAGCGCTAGCGCCGCGATCTGCTGGCTGAGCGACCGCCCCAGCACCACCGCCGGCACCGCGGCACGCGCCCGGCAAAGTCTGGTGGCCAGGTCACGCTCCGGTTCTGCCCAGGATGCGGCGAAGCCGGTCGGGTCTGCGTCGAAGGCGAGGCGGCGGGTCATGATCTCAACCCGCTCGTCCACGTCCGTTGCCCCCGTCACCTCGACGCACAGCCCGAACCGGTCCAGCAGCTGGGGGCGCAACGCACCCTCCTCCGGGTTCATGGTCCCCACCAGGGCGAACCGGGCAGGCTGGGTGCGGGAGAATCCCTCCCGCTCAACAGTGACCAGGCCTCTGGCGGCGGCATCGAGCACCAAATCCACGAGATGATCCTCAAGGAGATTGACCTCGTCGACGTACAGCAGCCCACCATTGGCCTCAGTCAGCAGCCCCGGTTGGAAACGCGGTGAGCCGCCGGTCAAGGTGCCCTCCAGGTCCAGTCCCCCGACCAGACGGTCCTCCGTCGCCCCCAAAGCGAGGGTTCGTAGCCGCCCCGACGGCAGCAGCGCAGCCAGGAACGCACGATCGTCGACTTGGCGGTTCCCTTGGCCCCTGGATCAGCACCCGCCGATCGCAGGCTCGATGGCGACCAGCAGCAGGGGCCAGCCGCATCTGCGGCTGCCCCACCACAGCTGTGAAGGGGAAGAGCGCGGGCACGTCAGGCGGTCACAGCCTCCTCAATGGTCTTGCCGTATCGCTCCCTTGAACCAGGTCTCAGGTCCTTCTGCTCCTTGGCCCGGTCGGCCTGCGCCTTGTCGAAACGCCCCATCTGCTTCCAGGCCCGGGATCGCGTCGGCCCCATCCTCACCGACCACGGCGGTCAGCTCACCCGACTCCAGGCTCACGGTGTAGTCGAAGCCCTTCTGCATGGCGGAGACGAAACGATGACAAGACATCGTCTTGGCGTTGTAGTCAAAGGTGTAATGGTCGGTGAAGTTCTCGCCGCTGTTCGGGTCGACCAGCTGAAGGCAGCGGTCTTCGCCACCGGATCGATCGTGACCTTCAACCCGGAGTCCTGAAGACCCTTGGCCGTGAGGTCGGTGTCGACCAGCTTGCCGCCCTCCTGCGTGAGACTGGGAGCGGCTGCCGGGCTGCTGGCGGCCGCGGGTGCGGAGTCTGAGGGCTGCCCCGAGCTGCCGCCCGAGCATCCCACAAGCGCCAAGCCGAGCACCAGGCAGGCGCTGAGCGTCGCGGTCATCTTCTGCATGTTCATCAGGGTTGCTCCTACGTAGTGTGATCAGGCGCCGTCTCATTGGCGCCCTCAGGGGCGGTGTCGATGTCGAATTGGATGTTCTCCAGGGTCTCGATGCGTTCGTCATCGGCCTGCCACAGACTGCGACGGCTGGCCTCCAACAGCCGGTTCGCGATCGCGGCGGTGGCGTGTGGATTCGCCTCACGGAGCCTCTTAAGCATCTCCGGGTCCCCCATGAACCGGTCACATACGGCGTCGAACATCCAGTCCGCCATCTCGGAGGTGGTGGCGGCCAAGCCCAGCAGATTCGTGGTGCGGTCGGAGATCTCACCGACGCCCCTGATGGCCGTGGGCGAGCATCGCGTCAATCCACGTCGGGTTCAGCAGCTGCGCATACAGGCCCGCCCGGGCCGCATCACCTGCCGTCGCGGTGTGCACGCGGCGTCCGGTGGTGTCAGTGACCAACGTCGGTACGGACTCGCCCCGCGCAGCCGCTACGGAGGCGCTCATCCCACCCAGGAACTCGAAGAAGTGATCGAGATCGGTGATGTGGTGCTCATTCGACGAGCGGCACTGCGCCACCAGCTGCACATCCGCCAGGTGGCCTCGATACAGGTCGGGCACCGTGTCGCCGTGACGGTGCCGCGAGTAGACGTGCTGCGCGCCGTTGGTGAAAATGCTCGGCCAGCTCAGCGGTTGTGCTCCAGTTCCCCGCGTCGATGACGTCGGTTAACCCGGTGGCATACAGCTCCGGTGGCGGCCCGAAAACCCGCACGTGGCTCAGCTCCCGGGCCTGCCGTTCGTCCATGCCCTCGCTGACGAGCCGGTCACGGGTGGCATGCGTGCGTGCCGCGATGGGATTGAACTCGGCGGGCTCATCCAAGGTGGCGACTGCGGCGAACATGTCATCTAGTTCCTCGACGAGCGTGCCGAACAGGTCCCGGAAGAAACCGGAGATCGTGACCACGACATCCACGCGGACGGCCCAGCTCCGCTGCGGGGATCACCTCCCAGCCGGGCTGCCCAGGATGCCTGGCCCTGCGCCCTGCGCACCCCAATCAGCGCCATCACCTGCGCGTAGGTCTCGCCATGCGTCCTGGTGGTCTCCCAAGCCCCACAGCACCAAGCCGACGCACTCCGGCCAAGCACCGTTGTGGCCCTCCTGGTGAGGCGTCGATGATCTGCCCGGCCATCTCGGCGCCGCGCCGGGCCGCGAGGGCGCTCGGTACCTGACGGGGATCGAACTGATACAGCGACGCCCCGCTGGCAGCACCTCCGGGTTGCGAATCGCATCACCCCCGAGCCTGGCCTCAACATGCCGCCCGGACAATGCCTTGTGCAGGAAATCCCATTCCTGGTTGCCCGAGAACCGGGCCGCCAGCTCGCGGGAGCGGATGATAATCGACCGTGAGGCATCGTCATCGGCCAGTTCCTCGACGGGGGCGTCGCTGCCCGAGGGCAAGCTCCACGAGGTTCCGGGCTGCGTCGGCGTAGCGGGCCATGTCGGCCTCGCCTAGCTGCCGGACCTGCTCGGCGTCGAGACCGTCGGCGACCGCCATCAGCTCGTAGCCGGGGCCAGCTCGTCGACGCCGTTGCCGATCACGCCGCTGACCATGTAGGCGACCTCATCCGGGTTCCAGTGGCTGCCGAAGACATGCAGACCGAGGGGATCAGCTGGGCGCGCAGCCGCTCCAGCTCACCCTCCAACTTGTCGGGATCGGTGGGCAGATGCGCCTGCGTGGCCCGTTCCTGGAGCTCCGCCAGTTGATCGTCGCTGGTCTGCAGGGGCCGCGGCCCGGGTGCGCTGGTAGGCGGCCAGCAGCTCCGCGACCTCCTCAAGCTCGTCGTGCAGCCCACCGGGGTCATCACCGGTGACTGGTAGCTGACCATCGTCGCGTGCGAACGCCGCCTCGCCAACAGCGCCTCGGCGGGATTGCCGACGTAGTACAGGTCAGACATGCGGCACGTTCCCGATCATCAGGTCCGGAAAAATCGTGGCGGCTGACGGCGTTCTCCTTCGATTTCAGGAACTCGAACGTGCCATGCGTGCCGACGTGCACGATCCGTCGGCCTTCACACGTGCTGCAGCCATGTGTGTAGGCCAGGTACTGCGGATGGGGTGGGACTGTGTTGTCGTGAGCCATGGAGTTGTCCACCTCGGTCCGCGACCCGGCTGGATCCCCACCAGGACGTTGCCGTACGCGACGTGCGGGATGAGGTAGCCGCCGGCAGCATCCACCATGATCTGCGGCCCGTCAGTGGGCCAGGCCCTGCCCACATCCTCCCAGGCCTGCTCATCGCCCAGATCAGCTCGTGCCCGCTCACGCGGGTAGACGGCCGGCTGCACCTCGGTCAGGTAGCTGGGGAGTTGACCTGCCCAGCCATTAGGGTCGGCGCGCAGCTGCTCCGTGCTGACTGACTCGGTGCGGTAGCCATGCTCTCCGAGATTCTTCAGGATCGCTGAGATTGACGCCGCCACGTCCAGCTGCGATGCCGCCAGGGAGGCTGCCCTCCCCGGCCGGGTAGTCGTATCCGATCACCGCCACCCGTTTGTCCTGGTTCGCCAGGCCGCGCAGCCGCAGCAGCCCCGCGACCCTCCCGGCAAGCCGTTCGAGTTGTTCCTCAATGACCTGTAGCTCCGCAGTGTCCACGCAGTGATGCTCGTCGTGCTCGGGTGGGGTCATGGCGGCGACGGGGATCTGGTTGATGGCGCCGTCGAACTCGGGCAGCATCACCGAGACCAGCACCTCCGACGGCCCCAGCCCATGGGACTCATGCAACCATTCGTCAGCGGTGGTGCGGGTCAGCAGGATCGGGGACAGGTAGGGTGCGCCCAACTGGTTGAGCGCCCGGATGCCGCGTTCGACATCACCGCCCATGGGGCCTGCGCCGAACCGGAAGCTCATCAGGGTGACTATCAGATCCGGTGCGAGACCCTCGGCGCTGCAGATCTCGACGATCGTCTCGACGGCGGTCGCTGCATCCGTCTCGATGGCGATCGGCAGCACCCGCGCCTGCCTGCCGAGCACCTCGGCAACCCGGGCGGCGACGGCCTCAGGATCAGTGGGGTAGCTGTAGCCGTTGTATAGCAGCGCTATCACGGGCCGCCCATCCGGGTCGCCGTGGGGCCGTAGGTACTCGTCCCTGCTGGCGTAGCGGATGCCGGTTCCCGGATCGGCCAGGTAGGCACCCGGCTGATGGATGCTGGGCTCTGGCACCTCAAGCTCAGAGTGGCCGCCGTAGTCACGGAGCAGCGTGCCCAGCACGAACAGGGCATCGGTGCCATGCATCTTCCGGTAGGCGTGTGTCAGGGCGCGAATACATCATTGCGTCGCGCCGTTCCTGGGAGTCCCCGGCTGTCCCAGGGTGCATGCCCGGAGGCATCTCCTCACCCTGCCCGGGGCCGGAGGAAGGCATTCCTGGCATCGCACCTGCCGGCATCTGGAACCGCCCCATCTGGAACCGCCCCAGGCGGATGCGCTCTGTGAAATGCAAGCCGAAGGCCAGCAGATCCCGCGGTAGCTGGCCAGCATCGGGGCCAGCACGTCATACCATTCCGGGTCGGGCGCATCAGGTCCACCATCACCACGTCAGCCTCCGCGATGGCCGTGCGCAGGGCTTCGGCGTCCCCGTCACGCAGCCGCTGCGAGGCGTTGAAGAGAGCCATCTTGCCCCAGCCGGGAACCTGCTTGTCGTAATGCCCGGCAGCTGTGATGAACCCCCGCAGCGCACCGGGGTAGTGGGTGATCACGACGATTCTCATGATGGATCTTCCCTTGTCAGCGGAATGGCGGCGGAGATGTTGGCGGACACCCGGCGACGCGGCACGATCACGGGATGCCCCGACTCGGGGTCGGTGGTGGCCCAGGCGTTGACGGCGAAGTTGCGTTCGATCTTCTTGACCGACAGGGCATCAGCGGGGATGCCGTCCACCTCGATCCGGCCGTGCCTCATGATCAGGCAGCGATCGCGGTAGCGGGCCGCCTGCCCCAGATCGTGCAGCACGTGATCACCGTCAACCCCTGACCGCTCGTTGAGTTCCCGCACCAGGTCAAGGACATCCAGCTGGTGCGCGATGTCGAGGTAGGGTGGTTGGCTCATCCAGCAGCAGGGATCCGTGGCTCCCTGAGCCAGTGCGGTGGCGATCCACACCCGCTGTCGCTCACCGCCGGACAGCGAGCTCACGAGCCGATGCGCCAGGTGCCTGACTCCCGTGGCCTCCATCGCCTGCTCAACCGCAGCGTCATGACGCGGCGGGTTCGGCTGCCACCACGGCAGGTGCGCGTAACGGCCGTAGCCGATCAGGCGCTGCACGGTGACGTCGCCGCTGACCTGACCACCCTGCCACACCACTGCCATCACCCGCGCGATACGGGCTGGGGAGAGCTCCGGACAGGTCGGCCGTCGAGGAATACCTCCCCACCGTCGGGACGCAAGGCCCCGCAGACGCGCGCAGCAGTGTGGTTTTTCCGCAGCCGTTCGGCCCCAGGACACCGTGCAGGGCCCCGGGGGTGAAGTCTGCGTCGATGCCGTCGAGGACGGGTTGGCCTCCCAGGCTGACCCGGAGACCGTGTGTGCTGAGCCCGGCCTGCATCACAGAGCCCTCCGCAGCAGAAAGAGGAAAAAAGGCACCCCGAGCACCGCCATCATGATGCCCACCGGGATTTCGATGGGGCTGAACAGTGTTCGGGAGATGGTGTCGCTGATCATCACCAGCGCAGCCCCGAAGATGATCACCCCGGGCACCAGCAGCCGATGGCTGGTGCCCAGCGTCAGACGCATGATGTGGGGGACGATCAACCCGACGAAGCCCAGCAGCCCGACAACGCTGACGGCGCTGGCGGCAAGTAGCGCCGCGATCGCCGTCAGGAGGACCGGTTGACCTGCACGTTCATGCCGATGCCCCGCGCCACGTCGTCGCCGAGCACGATCACGTCCAGCCGTCGCGTGACCAGCAGCGACGCCAGCAACATCACCAGGGAATACGGCCATATTGGTTGAACTCCGACCAGCCCTTCAGCGTCATCGCCCCGTTCGCGAACAGCAACGCGCCCTGCAGACGGTCGGAGAACAGCACCATCACTGCGCTGATGCCTGCACCGCACAAGGCCGAGACCGCCACCCCGGCCAGAATCACCCGCATGGGTCGGATGCCACCTCGCCACGCCAGGGCGTAGATGATGACTGCCGTCAACATAGCCCCGCAGAACGCCACTGGTGGCACGAGAGTCTGGTATTGGGAAGAGCCAGCAGCACCACCATTCCGGCGAGCCCCGCACCCGACGAGACTCCAATGATCCCCGGGTCGGCCAGGGGATTGCCCATCACAGCCTGCAGAATCACCCCTGAGACAGCCAGATTCATGCCGACCAGGGCGCTGACCAGCACCCGCGGCAGCCGGATGTCCCACACCACCCCATGCCACTGGTATCCGGGGTCACCGAACAGCGAGGACAGCACCTGATCTGGGGTGAGCGCCAGGGTGCCGCTCCCGATGGCGAAGACGGCTCCACCCAGCAACAGCACTCCCAGGACGGCGAACACGACAGCCTGGTACCAGCCCTGTTCCCTGAAGATCCCTCCAGTTGACGGCCGAGTGCTCAAGGTTCCACCGGTGCCCCGAAGATATCGGGATGGATGCTCGCAGCCAGGTAGGCCAGGGCGTCGCCATAATACGGCCCAGCGTTGAACAGGAAGTACTGCTGCGGCAGATAGTGGATCCGGCCTTCACGCACCGCGTTAATGCTCTGCCAGGCCGGGTTTGACTCCAGCTGCTCCTGGAAGGTCTCACGGGCCTGCTCATTGCTGCCCATCATTGATGTCACGAAGACATGGTCGGGTTGTTTTGCTGACGATGTATTCGATGTCGAGGGGGGTGGTCTCCGAGCCTGGATTGTCTGGGGTGGAGCTGGAGGCGATGTTGGACAGGCCCAGTTGAAGGACCATCTGCCCGGCGATGCTGTTGTCGCGTTTCACGGCCAGGCTGTCGGAGGTGACGAATAGGATCACCACGGGAGGCCTTCTCCTCCTGAGGTGTCTTCGAAACCACCTGCTGGCACTGCTCCTCAATTGCTGCGATGCGCTGCGCGGCGACCTCAGAAGAGCCGCCCAGAATTCCGAAGACCTTATAGGTTTGCCGCAGATCGTCCAGGGAACGGATCTTCACCAAGATGGAATTGATGCCGAGCTTCTGAAAGGCCTCAATGGCTGCGTCGTGCGGCCCCTCGACGCCGACCACCAAGTCCGGTTGCAGCCCAGCGACGGCCTCCGAGTCGGTGGCGTAGGGGCATGCCGACTGATGGCAGCGCCTTGATCGTCTCGGCATAGTCCGCGCCCAGCCTGATGTTGTCAGTCAGTTCGGGACGCCCGACGGCGGTGCCGCCAGCGTCATACCAGACGTTCAGGGGAGTGCCGGACAGGAAGACCACACGTTCAGGGCGCTTCTCCAGCGTCACCTGGCGGCCGGCGGTGTCGGTGACGGTCAGCGGGAAGGACTCTGACGAGGCGAGAGCGCGGTGCTGGCGCTGGCCGACGGGGCCACCGAGGGTGCTGGGGACCCGGAGTCGGTGGCCGGCCTCCCGCAGCCGGAGACCACGAGCAAACCCGCCAGCAGGAACCCCAGGAAGCGTCGTCGCAGCATCGTCATCGTCCTCCTCTGGCGCGAATCGGTCCAAATAGGCAAGAACAGCCTAGACTAGTGGGGTTGCAGGGCCTAGTGCCGTACCGCGGTGACCGGTGCTCCTGGCACCCTCCCTGGAGATCTGCTGTCCGCCGGGCCACCGCGTCTTCTCATCGCTTGAGAAAGCATCCTCATAGTCGAGTGCCACCGCTAGTTCTGGGCTGACGAGGGAATGCAGGTCGGCTGCGCGTCCTGATACAGGCCTGGTGGGTTCGTCCGCTGGAACCTCACGATGGTGACGGGTTAAGCCCGTGGCTCCCACTACCGGTTCTCCTGCTCGTATCGTTGGGCAGTTCGATGACTGTGGGGAAGTGTCGATGCGCCGCCCCGTGTTTGGTTGCCAAGATCATTGTGCATGCCAGCGATAATCTGTGGTACGGCGCTCAAATCTCATAGATTCCGAGAGTCTTCAATGAGGCTTATTCATGGGGTGTAGGTGAATATGATTCCGAGGACGGCGTTGATGGTGGTAGCGAAGGTTGCGTAAGGGCGGCGGTAGTCGGTGTGGAGGATGCGCCAGGTCTTCAACTGCGCGATACTTCGTTCTATGAGGCTTATTCACAGCTGCTGACAACTGGGCTACGATAAGACGTTTTGTCGTTTCTGGCATCCCATGAATAAGCCTCAAAGAAACCTCGTCCCAGGCGCTGGTTGCGTCGTCTGGGACTGTCTGATTAACGGTGTGTGGGGTCCGGTCTGATCTGGGAGGAGATGGCTGTGGCTGATATGACCGGCATGGTGGAAGGCGAGATGATCGATCCTGTGACTGGAGAGGTCATCGATTAGGAGGACTTGGCCGGGTGTTTGTTGGTGCTGGCTAGGGAATAGGGGGTGGGTTTGGTCGGTCCGGGAGGGTTGTTGAGCCAGCTCACGATGGAACGTCTTGGAGGCGGTGTTGAACGCCGGGTTGACCGAGTATCTGGGTCACGAGCGCGGTGGCATGCTGATTGAGGTGAACATGCGTAATGGCACCTGCGTCAAGATGGTGTTGATCGAGATCGGGCCGGTTGAGATCGGTGGTTCTCGGTGATCGTGATGGTTCCTTCGAGCCGATTATCGTCTCGAAACGGAAGCGAGGTTTGGGCGGTATCGATCAGATCGTGTTGTCGTTGGAGTGCCCGCGGGTTGACCACCGGTGAAGTCGCTGCTCACTTCGAGGAGGTGTACGCAGCGAGGGGTGTCGAAGGACACCATCAGCCGGATCACCGAGAAGATCGTCGGTGAGCTCGCCGAGTGGTCGAGTCGGCCGTTGGATGTGATCTATCCGGTGATCTTCGCCCGGCGCGATTCGCACGTGAAGGTCCGTGACGGGCAGGTCCGTAACACCCCGTTCTATGTTGTCGTGGGTGTCACGATGAACGGGGAACGCGACATCCTCGGCATCTGGGCTGGTGATGGTGCTGAAGGGGCGAGGTTCAGGCTGCAGATCTTTTCGGAGGTGAAGAACCAAGGCATCGTCGAGGTGATGATCGCCGTCTGCGACGGCCTCAAAAGGGAGCTGTCGGAGGCGATCCAATACCACCTGGGAACACACGATCGTGCAGTAGTGCATCGCCCCTCCTGATCCGCAACAGCTTCCGCTACACCGGCCGGCAGCACCGCAACGCGATCATGAAATCCCTCACACCGGTGCACACAGCCCCATCCGAGCAAGCAGCCAAGGACCAGTTCGCCGTCGAGTGGGGCGACCGGTACCCGGCGATCATGCAGCTGTGACGCAACACGTGGGCGCAGTATCGTACCATTCCTGGCCTACGACCTGGAGACCCGGAAGGTGATCTGGCATAACCAACACCATCGACTCCATCAACGCGAGGTACCACCGGGCCATGCGGGCCCGTGGGCACTTCCCCAACGAGCAAACCGCGTTGAAATGCCTGTACCTGGCAACCCGCTCCCTTGCCCCCACCAGCAGGGGCCGGACACGCTGAGTGATCAAGTGGAAACCCGCACCCAACGCGTTCGCAATCACCTTCACTGGACAGTTCGACCGAACCACTCACTGATGAAAAAACCGCCGGACCCTACACACCGTTTATCGGACAGACCCTGACGGGGACACGCCGATAGCCCACGCCCTCGCCGACGTTCCTGAGGAGTTCGCCGACCTGTCTTGACCTCAAGCGCACTGGGTTGCCGCGTGCCTGAGGTGCAGCACCAGGCTGTGGAGCTGCTAAATCTTGTGCGGCGCCGGATCGTCGGCCTGTTAGGGGAGAACGGCTGCGGGAAGATGACCCTTGTCGCAATCCTGGCGCTGGCGCTGCGGGACTACACGGGTACCGTGAAGATCACCGACATCGATCCAGAGCCTGATCGGGTCAGCCTCCGCTAATACGAGCTCAAGGTCCCGGGCCGTGTCCAATCGGAGGGTCCGGGGCCTTGGCCTCTACTCTGGGGCGAATGGACCGATACCGCGACGATGTGCTGAAACCCGGCTGGCAGAAGAGTCACCTCAAGAAGACCAGGGGATGTTCCCGTCGAGAAGGACATGGTGGTGGAGTTCGACGACTTCTGCGGTGCCGTCGTCGGTTGGGAGAACGGGATCGTCATCCTGGAGGACCGCAGGGGAAGCGACGCAGCTTTCCCTTCGGCCCGGGGTTTCTCCTGGAGGGTCAGCCTGCCGCGCTGCGCCCTCCCTCAGGGAAAAGCACGCACACCCCGTTACACCGCGTCCGGCTCACGCATCACCGACGAGCCAACCCGCGCGAAGGTTGCCCTGCCGTCACGCATCTACGTGGAGGGCCGTCATGACGCGGAGCTGGTGGAGAAGGTCTGGGGCGATGACCTTCGGTATGTCGGCGTCGTCGTGGAGTACCTGGGGGCATCGACGACCTGCCCGCCATCGTCGCGGACTTCAACCCCGAGCCCGGCCGGCGCCTGGGAGTGCTGGTGGACCACATGGTTGCAGGAAGCAAGGAATCCCGCATCGCAAAACAGGTGGCGAAAGCCGGATACGGCGACTACGTGCTGGTGACCGGGCATGAGTTCATTGACATCTGGCAGGCCATCAAACCCGGAAGGATCGGCCGCAAAGCCTGGCCCGAGGTCCCGATGGACCAGGACTTCAAGAAGGGCACGCTCAAGGCCCTCGGCCTGCCGCACCAGGACCAGGCTGACATTGCCCGCGCCTGGCAGGCCATGCTGGCCCGGGTGCGATCCTGGGACGACCTGGAACTGCAGTTGATCCAGCGCATGGAGCAACTGATTGATTTCGTCACGCAGGACCACATCGAACAGGGCTGATTCGGGCAAGGACGGAGCCCCGGTGACAGGTTCGGCCAATGCGGCCTTTCGACACCTCGACACGCGCCGCTGGACGATTCCCGCCCAGTGGTGGATAGGCTGATCGCATGGACACGGCAGCCATCCTCGATCTCATCAGGAAACCGCTGAGACGGTCATCAACCCCGGTTTCGATCGTTGCAGGACGAGGATGTGGACTCCAAATCCTCACCCGGCGACTTGGTGACGGTCGCGGACCGACAGGCTGAGGAGATGATGACGAAAGTCCTGCGAACGGCCTTCCCCAAGGCCCTAGTCGTGGGAGGGAGGCGGCATTCACCGCACCGGAGCTCCTGGAGCAGCTGCCCGAGGCTGAGCACGCCTTCGTGATCGACCCCATCGACGGGACCAGGAACTTCGTCCACGGCCGGATCGAGCATGGCGTCATGCTGGCTGAGCTGCGCCGGGGAAAGGCGACGCGCGGATGGATCTGGCAGCCGCAGACGGACCGGGCATACGTGACCGAGCGTGGAGCCGGGGTCTGGCTGAATGATGAGCCGATCAGAGGCAGCCACCCCAAGAGGCCACCGCTGGGCGCGACATCGAAGGAAGGCCTCCACGGCTTCACCGGCGATGGCGTGCTCTCACCCGTCGTGTCGACCAAATACGCCTGCGCCTTCGACTACCCGCGCATCCTCCATGGTGAGATCGACTTTCTCCACTACACAAGATCTGTCCCTGGGACCACCTGGCGGGAACTCTGATGGTCGTTGAGCAGGGCGGGACCGCCCGAACCCTCAACGGCCTGGAATACAACGCCGCATCCACCGGCCGGGGACTGCTCGTCTCCTGCTCACCCGATGCCTGGCAGGGTGGTCGGGGGTGTGTGGCCGACTACACCAACGGCAGACTCCGCCGCACCGTGACGCCCTTGGCAGCCAGCTGATCGTAGATGACCGGAAGAGCGGAACGCATCGTCTCTCGTCGAATGGCCACTCTGCGGCCGCAAAACGCATCCTCCAGCTTCGTTCCCTGCGACATCAGATGCTCGACGGTGCCATGAGACCATCGCGATCTGCGCGCTGCCGGAAACAGAACTCCCGGTCACGACGAATCCCCAGTCGGATCCCTGGGCGGCCATGCCCGGGAACGAACGCATGCTCTCCGTCGTGGCCCCCAAGACGTTGTCGAGGACCCTTGGCCAGTTCCTGCATCCGAACTCGGCCCGAACTGGGGATCGCCCGCGGACTCGATGAGATCACCCATGAACACCACATCCTGGTCAGGCACCAGGACGACGAGATCGGCGTTGGTGTGCGCGGCGCCGAAGTGCAGCATCTCGATCCGCACCCCCCCCAGGTCAAGGGAGCTCACCAGGGAGAAGGTCTCCCTGGGGGCGGGGAGCTGCGACAGGCCGATGGACTCTGCGCCGCAAGAACCTCCGGCTCCACGTGCTTCAACAGGTCCTCGTGCGCGATGACGCTGACATCGGTCATCCCGGCGGTGCCGAACCAATGGTCATGATGGGGATGCGTGACGACCACGTGGGTGACGGGCACCGGCGACAGGGCACGGGCCTGCTCCAGCAGCTCACCCCCCTGCTCCGGAGAGGACCCGGCATCAATCAGCACCGCCCGTTGCTCTCCGGAGACCAGCCCAACGGTCACCCGTGAGAGCTGCAACGAGGTGACGCTCACATGCGGGGTGATGTCTTCCCAGCCGCCCATGGGTACTTGGTCATGGGGCTGAGAGTACAGGCCGCGCGACCATTGCGCGCTGTGCTCTAGACTGGCACTCGAATGCTGCGAGTGCCAATCGAGGAGGTGACCATGCTCGACGAGCGAAAACTGAAGGTGTTGCGGGCTATCGTCACCGACTACGTGGCCAGTCGTGAGCCTGTCGGCTCCAAGGCCCTGGTGGAGCGGCATCAGCTGGGAGTCTCCCCGGCGACGGTGCGCAACGACATGGCGGTGCTGGAAGAAGAGGGCTACATCGAACAGCCCCACACAAGCGCAGGACGCATCCCCACCGACAAGGGATACCGGCTGTTTGTGGACCGGCTCGCCACGGTGAAACCCCTGTCCGCCGCCGAACGCCGGGCCATCAATGCCTTCATGGCGGGGGCGCTCGACGTCGACGACCTGGTGACCCGCACCGTCCGGCTGCTGGCTCAGCTCACCCATCAGGTCGCCATCGTCCAGTACCCGCAGGCTCAGCGCAGCACCATCGCCCATGCCGAACTGGTCGCTGGCCCCGGGAAGCTGCTGGTGATCCTGGTCAGCTCCACGGGGCGAGTTGATCAGCGGCTCCTGGAGCAGTCCGGCCTGAGCGCAGAGGCAGCCCACATTGCGAACCTGAAGCTTCGCGAGGCGACCCTCGGCCTCACCGCAGCTGAAGCGGCCGCCCGGATCGCGGCGGCACTGATGAGCTGGAGCCTGCGCTGCGCCCCAGGTCACCCGGTCTTCACCATCGCCCTGGAGCTCCTCGGTGCCGAACCCGTCGCCCAGGTTCTGGTTGCGGGCGTCCCCCAACCTGGCGGGGCGTTTCCTTCACCACAGGCCTGCGCCCCTGCTGGGAGGCCCTGGAAGGCAGGTGGTGCTGCTGCGTCTGCTGGACGAGGGCCGCAACCGATGACGTCACTGTGCGCATCGGCACAGAGAACACAACCCAGGGGTTCCAGTCCACATCCCTCGTCGCCTCCGGCTATTCGGTCGGCAGCGAACGTGCCGCGACTCTCGGTCGTCGGCCCAACCCCAGATGGACTACCCATCAACCATCACGTCCATTGCGCACCGGTTGCGCGATACGTGAAACCGCACATTGATGAGCTGAGTTGACGGGACTACTGCGACATCTCGGCGTTGAGCAGAACGCCTCCACCAGGGACATCAGAAGGCGTACCGCCGTCGGGCAATGGCTGACGTCGCCCAGGGACGGAATGCGGCGGAGAATTCAAGAACTCAGCGGGCCTACGAGGGTCTCAGTGACGCGCAAACAAGCGCACCGTCTGCGACCGCGGCGGCGATCGCTGGGGACATGACGAATCAGTTTCAACGTGCGGGCAGTTCGGAGGAGGTTCGCTTCGGCGGTGACTTCGACTATGGATGCCATGTTGCGTGCGGCCAGGCCAACCGCGGTCCCCGTCTGGTGGCCCGGTCGGGACTCCCTCGTGCGTGCGTGGCTTGACCTGCGTGAGGCGATATTCGGATGCGCAAACCATCAAGATCGACACGGCGTATCGAAATGCCACGGCGGTGGGAGCCGGTTCCCAGCCGGTCGCGTGCAACACCTACCGCAGCCAGGGTGAGGTGGAAGCGACCCGTGCAGCACCAGCTTCATCGGCGATATCCGCACCGCCAGCGCTGCCCCACCGGGGTTCCGGCACCATCATCCCGAGCCTGCGTTGGTGCTCCGGGGAGGGCGAGATTCGCACATCCACCCACCATCTCCCGTGGAATACCGGCGGTGTCCACCGCATCCGCATCCATCTGGAGGACACAGGGAGACGAAGGGGCGCGCGGCGGAGGCGGCCGGCGTCTATATGTCGAGCTGACGGTCAGCGAGCATGAGCGCTTTCCGGCGTGATGGTGACAATCTGGAACCGTGATTCCAATTCCATGACGGCGGCTGCGTTTGGGCACCGATGGACGTCGTTGCTGGAGGCCGAATGGGAGGTCCGCACCGGAGGACCGGCAGCTGAGCGTTGAGGGTGCCAGCAGGCACGCAGTCTGAGGGCGGATTCCCGTGAAGGGTCGCGGCGTGCCTCGGCTGCGCGGCGGCGGACGTGGCGACCTGGGCATCACATTCATCGTCGAGACTCCCACCAAACTCGACGAGAAGCAGCGAGACCTGCTCCGGCAGCTGGCGGAGATCCGTGACGAGACCCACATTGAGGCAAAGCATCCGGGCCCCAAGGGAGTGATGGGCTGGCTCAAGGAGACCTTCGGGTGACCGATGCGCTCTTCCTGGCGCATTTCGGTGACGTCGCCGCCGGCGACATCGTCGAGTCTCCGGCACAGAGGCCCGCCACGCCGTGGCCGTGAGGAGAACGACGGTGGGGAGAGCGTGCTCATCTCCGACGGGCGGGGACGAGCGATCCGCAGCCCCGTCGTGACGGCCGAGAAAACCCGGCTCGCCGTTGAGGGTCGCTGAGATCCTGCGGGCACCGGGCGACGGCACCGTTTCGTCGCGGTGCAAGCGCTCGCCAAGGGAGACCGCTCGGGCGTGCGGTGGAGACCATGACCGAGCTGGGGGTTGATGAGATCCTCGCATGGCGGGCATCCCGTTCCATCGTGCGCTGGACCGGGGAGCGTCGCGAGAAATCCCTGGCGAAGTGGTCCTCGGCGGCCCGGGAGGCCACCAAGCAGTCTCGTCGCCTCCGCGTCCCTCAAGTGTCCTTCGCCACGACAGCGGGGTGGCGGAACGGATCAGAGCCACTGAGTGTGCCCTGATCCTCCATGGAGTCGGCCGACATCCCCATCGGGCGGGCCGACTTTGCCCGATGAAGGCGAGATACTCCTGATCATCGGTCCCGAGGGGCGGCGTGGCGCCAGAGGAGCTGGAGGAGTTCAGAGGCTCGGGGCTCAGCCCGTCCTGATCAGCGACGCCGTCCTCAGGACCTCCACTGCGGGGGCGGTTGCGCTCAGCCAGCTCTCCCTGCTCCTCCAACAGCTCCGCTAACGGCGGATCAGCACGGCCCAGGCTGGATGCTCAAAGTGCAACCGCCGAGCCGGGGGCATCAGGTCCCCATCCACGTGAACCGGTGCGGGGCAGGGGGCAGACCTCGACGTGTGGATTCCCAACGCTCCAGGGCGCGCGGCAGGCCTGGGGTCGTGCAGCAGGCCGCGGGCGGTGATACCCAGCCAGTGGCCGGGACGCTCCGGCCAGATTCGGATCGCGTGCAAGAGGGCGTCATCGGGTCTTGCGCCCGGGAACAGGTGGAGCCAACGGCAGCCTTCCGACGTTTCCCACCAGCACACTCCAGGCCGCGACTGGCTCCCCGTTCACCTGAAGGTGCATTGGCCTTCGCTGAAGCACCCGGAAACCCGCGTCAGCATAAGCCAGCCAGCCGATACGCCGCTTCAACCGTGAGGACACCTGAGCGATCGCCTCGGCGTCGCGTCCCATGCCGCAGGCCACCAGAAACGGAGGTCGGCGGCTGGGCGTCAATTTTGGCCCAGCCGATGTCGGCCCGGACGATGCGCCCGTACAGCGCCCGTCTGAGCGCCTTAAGTCGTCGTGGCAGCCCCAGGTTCCGGGCGTATATGCAGGCAGTTCCCGTCGGGGAGGATACCCAGGGGATCTTCGTGCCAGCCAGAACTCCGGCTACCAGGCGGACGGTGCCATCCCCACCCGCCACCACCACTGCATCGCATCCGTCCTCCAAGGCCTGCCGGGTCTGCTCACCGCCAGGGGACTCCGGGGTCGTCTGGTATGTCCGGATCCTGGTCAGCTTCTGCAAGGCGGCCTCCGCGTGCGCCGCCCATCGGTGACTCGGGTTGAGGATGAGGGCGGTTCCGGTCGTGGCATAACGGTAGCCTTGCCGGGTGAGTTATGGCTTTGAGGTTGCAGTGCGTGTGGGGCAGCGGGCTCGAACGGGGATCATTCACACCCCCACGGGGATATCCGCACCCCGGCTTTCATTCCAGTCGGCACGAAGGCCACGGTCAAAGCGGTTCTTCCTGAGGCTATGGCCGAGCTGGGGGCGCAGGCGCTCTGGCCAATGCCTATCACCTCTATCTGCAGCCTGAGCTCAGACCTGGTGGATGAGGCCGGGGGGTTGAGCCGTTTCATGAACTGGTCCGGCCCCACCTTCACCGACTCCGGGGATTCCAGGTGATGAGCCTGGGAGCCGGATTCAAGAAGGTGCTCGCCATGGACACCAAGGGGCTGCAGAACGACGGCGTCATCGCCGAGGGCCGCACGCGGCGAGCGCACGTCGATGAGGGATGGAGTGACGTTCTTCAGCCATCTCAACGGCGCCAAGCTCCGTTTCACCCCCGAGGTGTCGATGCGGATCCAGCATGAGCTTGGTGCCGACATCATGTTCGCCTTTGACGAGGCTGACCACCCTGATGAACACCCGCGCATATCAGGAGGCGTCGGTGGAGCGAACCCACCGCTGGGCGATGCGCTGTCTCGCGCCCACGCCGCACTCACCCGGGAACGCATCGGCAAGCCATACCAGGCATTGTTCGGGGGTGGTTCAGGGCGCCCAGTACGAGGACCTGCGCCGCCAGGCTGCCCGCGACCTGGCGGCCCTGGAGGTCGATGGTCAGCGGTTTGACGGTTTCGGGCTGGGAGGGGCCCTGGAGAAGGAGAATCTGGGGGTCATCATCTCCTGGATGGTGGATGAGCTGCCTGAGGATGAGGCCCCGCCACCTGTTGGGAATCTCAGAGCCCGAGGATCTGTTCGAGGCGGTGGCCGCTGGCGCCGACACCTTCGACTGCGTGAACCCGTCGCGTGTCGCACGCAATGCCGCGATCTACACCGCAGACGGCCGCTACAACGTTGACACGGCCCGGCATCGCAGGGGACCTTCGCGCCTCTGGAGGAGGGCTGCGACTGCTACACCTGCTCCCATTACACCCGTGCGTACCTGCATCATCTGTTCAAGGCGAGAGAGATGTTGGCTTCCACGCTTGCGACCATCCACAACGAGGCGGTTCACGGTCCGGCTCGTTGATCAGATCAGGGTCAGTCTGGAGGAGGGCAGATTCGACGACTTCCGCGCTGATTTCATGGGCCGCTATGCCGTCAGGCGTCCGTGGAGCTGATCCCGTTGGCCAGGCCTGCCTCCCGTCTGCGCACCAGGGAGATGACGCGATGGGTGATGGGCAGCACCAGCACTCGACGCTCACTTTGAAGGTATATCCAATCACGATGTAGTTCAGCATCGTTCCGCCGTCGATCCGCCCGCCGAAGGCATCAGGCAGAACAGGGACCGTGTCGGCTGCCTCACCGACGATGGTGGAGCCGAGCAGCCGCGCCCAGAGGCCTTTCCACCTGGCGTTCGCTTCAGCGCCACCAGCACTCGTGCGTTGAGGAGCTGCCCCACCAGATAGCCTGCGAGAGACGCGGCGACGATGCGTGGAACGAAACCGAGGACTGCCTGGAAGGCCTCCTGGTCCTCGTAGCCGGGTGCGGGAGGGGCCAGCCCCACCAGAAGAAAGGTCACCGACGCCAGCGCCGCGATGACGAAGCCCAGCAGGATCGCTCTCCTTGCCCCGCGCATTCCGTACACCTCGGCCAGGACATCGCCTAAGACATAGGGTCAGTGGAAAGAGAATGGCCCCGCCATCGGTGATGATCGGCAGGAGCGGCAGCCCGAACGGTGCCCATGCGGGGCCGATCGCGATCAGCTTGGTGGCGGCAATGTTCGAGATCAGCAGCAACGCGACGAAGAGGGGCCGCGATGAGGTCGTAGCTGCCTCGTGCGCGAGGTGGGATGTCGGGCTGGGTCACCAGGGCAGTTTACGTCGCCGGAGGGTGTAAATCCACGTGCGACCTGAAGCTGATTTCCGCCCGGAGGGTGATATGGGATGGCAGTATTGGTGCATGGAAGACATGGCCGAGGTGATAAGCCACATTCCCGAGGAATCTGAGCAGCTTGATCAACTGCAAGAGGGTGATTCCCTCATTGATCGTGGCGTCGATGATGTCCTGGATGAGGGGTACATTGCCCCCGGAGATGGTCACCTGCTCAGGGATTTGGGAACACGGTGGCGGAGATGCGGCAGGGGCGAGGCCTTGAACAGCGCATTCGCCAAGAGCAGCCAGAGACCCGGGTGGATGACGCTCCCTGGAATCCCGGAGGTGAGCAGCGTGAGGGTTGGGCGTGAACGCGCGGGAAGGCTCATGCGCGTGCAGGGCGCTGGTGGCGAGGACACGCTCGGCATGGGCGTCGGATACTCCGGGGAGCTGCCAGCGCCGAGGAAGCCGCCATGCATATCATCGCTGAGGATGGCAACGACGACTGAGCAGCCTCTTCGCCAGCGCTCAGTGACGCAGGCTGTCGACGCTCAGCCGTCCGGAGGCATAGGCCTTGACCAGGCGTCGTGGCACGTTGAAGGTCTCGCCGCTAATGCGGATCGGGACAAGGTCGGGCAGGGTCGCCTTCCACTGGGCCCGGCAGGGAACGGGTGTTGGAGCGGGACATCTTGCGTTTGGGGAACAGCCATGGATTTCCTTCCAGAACAGGGAGCATAACGATAACCATTCTTGATAAGTTTCTGCAACGGGCATGCTGTCGCGGATGACCTGCGGCTGCGGGTGGCCTCCAGCCAGTCCGTCACCGCAGGAGTCGGATGCTGAGCCTGTCGGGGTGATGAGCGCAGCGTGACCGTGGGTGGGAACCTCTACACTTGTGAGGTCGAGTTGGTCCGGGAGGTCCGGGCAGTGAGAGGGTTGCGTGAGCAACGAAGAACAGCGAGCGAGCCGCGTCGTGGCGGTTCCAGCCTCCATCGATATGGTGACCCTGCTGGGTCCGCGCGATGCGTTTTTGCGTGTGCTGGAGGAAAAGCTGCCAGCCGACCTTCACGTGCGGGGCAGCCAGATCACGATCACCGGCTCCCGGGCGATGTCGCCTCTGCCGGCGAGATCATCACCGAGCTCATCACCATCATCCGAACCGGTCAGGGGCTGAGCGAGGAGACGGTGGGACGTGTCATCTCGTTGGCTGCGGACGAAGTCAGCCCATCGGAGGTGCTGACTGCTGACATCATCTCCACGCGGGGCCGGACGGTGCGTCCCAAGACCCTGAACCAGAAACGCTACGTCGACGCCATTGACCGGCACACGGTGGTCTTCGGCATCGGGCCAGCGGGCACCGGCAAGACCTACCTGGCCATGGCCAAGGCAGTGCAGGCGCTGCAGGCCAAAGCAGATCAGTCGCATCATCCTCACCCGTCCTGCCATCGAGGCGGGGAGCGGCTCAGATATCTCCCGGGAACGCTCAGCGACAAGATCGATCTACCTGCGACCGCTGTACGACGCGCTCCACGACATGGTGGACACCGACTCGGTTCCGAAGCTGCTCACCTCGGGCACCATCGAGGTGGCGCCGCTGGCCTACATGCGCGGCCGAACCCTCAACGATGCCTTCATCATCCTGGACGAGGGCGCAGAACACCTCGGCCGAGCAGATGAAGATGTTCCTGACACGTCTCGGTTTCGGATCCAAGGTGGTGGTGACGGGCGACATCACCCAGATCGACCCTACCCGGCGGGGTACGCAGCGAGCTCCGTCAGGTCACCGAGATCCTCGACGGGATCGACGACATTGCGTTCTGCACGCTGACCGCCCGTGACGTGGTGCGGCACAGGCTGGTCGGGAAGATCGTCGCAGCCTACGATCAGTTCGACAGCATCCACCAGGACAGGGGACGCAGATGATCGACATCAACAATGAATCCGGTGTGGCCGTCGATGAGCTCGGGCTGGTTGCGCTTGCCAGGTTCGCGTTGGAGAAACTGCGCATCCACCCCCAGGCTGACTTGTCGATCCTCCTAGTCGACGAGGCCACGATGGCGGACTACCACGAACGGTTCATGGACCTGCCCGGCCCCACCGACGTGATGAGCTTCCCCATGGATGAGCTGCGGGCGCCCCGTGATGACGAGAGCCGCCTCAGGGAGCTGCTGGGAGACATCGTGCTGTGCCCGCAGGTTACCGCGCGGCAGGCCTCTGAGAACGGCCGTGAGCCTGAGGCCGAGGCCGAGTACCTGCTGATCCACGGGCTGCTGCACTGCTGGGACACGATCACGCGGAACCGCAGGAGAAGGCTGTGATGTTCGGACTGAACGATCGGATCATCGCCGCCTGGAAGTGGCACGCAACAGCAGGCCCAGCAACTAGTGTCAGGGTGTTTCTCGGTCCCGGTTGCGGCGCCTTGCCCACGGTACGTCCAGTACGGTTTCGCCTGCTGCCTCGGCGCAGTGTCCACCCCGAAACCATGTCCCCGTGACAAAAGCCCGACACACGACATCGGTGGCCGTCTTCTTTGGCCCTCCCGGTAGGCTGGCGGTCACCCATTATTCCCGCAAGGTTGGTTGATGCCGCAGTCCCAATGGATCGAACTCGCCGCGGCGCTGGTGTGTGCCATCCTGGCTTCACTGCTGGTGGCTGTCGAGACCGCATTGACTCTGTTCACGCGCGCTCGAGCCGAGCAACTGGTTGAGTCCGGGGTGCGGGGAGCGGAGCGTATCCGCCTGATCACCCAGGACCCGGCGCCGTCAATCAATGCGGTGATGTTCACCCGCATGTTCTTCGAGACCACGACCATGGCCTGCTGGCGCTCGTGGTCTTCAGAACGTCACCGGCACCGTCGCGCGGCTCAGGGACCCTGGTCGCGATTCTGCTGGTCGTGTTCTTCATCCTGTGGGGGTCGCGCCGCACCCCATGGCAGGCAACATCCTGAAAGCATCATGCGCGGTTCGGCGCGCCTGATCTCGATGCTCACCTCGGTGCTCGGACCAGTTGTCCAGCTGATGATCCTGCTGGGCAACGCCCTGACCCCCGGTCGGGGATTCACAGATGGACCCTTCGCATCTGAGGCTGAGCTGCGGGACATGGTCAACATGGCCGAAGCCAACGAGGTGATCGAGGCCGGCGAGTCGAGGATGATCCATTCCGTCTTCGAGCTTGGCGACACTCTCGTCAAAGAGGGTGATGGTGCCGCGTACGGATATGGTGTGGGTGCCGCAGGACCGCACACTGCGCCAGTTGCTCTCGCTGGCTCTGAGATCTGGCTTCTCCCGCATCCCGGTGGTCGGTGAGGAGGGCGTCGACGACGTGCTGGGCGTGGTCTACCTCAAGGATGTCACGCGCCGCATCTATGACTTCCCGGATGCGGAGCGAGGTGAGACCGTCGGAGAGATCATGCGGCCCGCGACCTTCGTTCCCGACTCCAAGCCGGCGACAGAGCTGCTCCGGGACATGCAGCTGCGCCACTCGCACCTGGTGATCGTCATTGACGAGTTCGGCGGCACCGCCGGGCTGGTGACGCTGAGGACCTCGTCGAGGAGATCGTGGGTGACATCGTCGACGAATACGACCACGAGATTCCGGCGGTGGCTGAGCTTCCCGAAACTGGTCAGTACCGGGTCAGCTCCGGCTGCCGCTGGATGAGCTGGGGGAGCTGTTCGACGTCACCGTGGAGGATGACGACGTGGAGACCGTCGGGGGCTGATGGCGAAGCTGCTGAATGTGGTCCCCATTCCGGCTCCAGCGTCACCTACGAGGGCATCGAGATGATCGCGGACAGGGCCGTCGGTCGGCGGCATCAGATTGGAACGGTCCTGGTTCGTCTGGCCCCGGACAACGTTGAGGAAACCCAGGAGGAAACGTGACAGACAAACCCTTCCACTCCGGTTTCGCCTGTTTCGTCGGGCGGCCGAACGCCGGCAAGTCCACGCTGACCAACGCGCTGGTCGGGCAGAAGATCGCCATCGCCTCATCGAAGCCGCAGACAACCCGCCACGTCGTGCGCGGAATCGTCACCTGCGACGATGGCCAGCTGATCCTGATCGACACACCGGGGCTGCATCGACCCCGGACCCTGCTCGGGCAGCGCCTCGACGATCTGGTGCGTGACACCTGGTCGGAGGTGGATATCGTGGGGGTCTGCCTGCCTTGTGATCAGCGAGATCGGCCCTGGAGACCGCTACATCGTCTCTCAGATAGCAGAGCTGTCTACTAGGCCTCAGTTGGTGGCCCTGGCCACCAAGACCGACCTGGTCGGCAAGGACCGTGTTCTTTTCGCACCTGGTGGACATCGCTGCGCTCGCCGACGAGTTGGGCATTCACTGGGCTGAGGTCATTCCCTGCTCGGCCTGCGCCCTCGAACAGGTGGACACTGTTCGCGACCAGCTGCTGAGGCTGCTGCCCGAGGGGCCCATGTACTACCCAGATGGGGAGGTCACCGATGAGCCTGAGGAGACGCTCATCGCGGAGCTGATTCGGGAGGCTGCGCTGGAGGGGTGCGTGAGGAGCTTCCGCACTCCATCGCAGTTGTCATCGACGAGATCCTGCCCAGACCGGATCGCCCCGAGGACAAGCCGCTCCTGGACGTCTTCGCCTCCATCGTTGTGGAACGGGAGTCGCAGAAGGGCATCATCATCGGCCATAGGGAAGTCGGCTCCGGGAGATTGGAACTGCGGCGCGGCTGCAGATCAACCGGCTGCTGGGAACACCAGTCCACCTCAAGCTGCACGTCAAGGTGTTGAAGGAATGGCAGCGTGACACCAAATACCTCAACCGGCTGGGGTTCTGAACCGGAGCGCCGACTGGTTGCTGACTCTGCCCTGCGCATCAGAAAAAGCCGCAGAACTATAACTTTCCGGTCACGAGGCCGTGTCGGATTTTTCCTCATTGGGGGTCATTGTTCGTAAAATCTGCCCGTCGGCATTCCCGACTGGCCTCGATGAAAAGGAAAGCGTGAATCGCGTCATGAGGTATGGTGCTGCTGCTGTCGTCAGCGCCTTGGTCCTGACAGCCTGTGGTGGGGGTGGAAAAAGGCGTCGATGCCAGTCAGGCCACCAGCGAGGACCCTGCGCTCCTGGAGACGACCATCAGCATCCTTGCCCCATCCTATGCGGATTCCTCGAAAGGGATTGGGAAAAAGGTTATCGCAGAGTTCAACAAAACCTATCCGAAAGTCAAGGTCGAGCTTCAGATCGAGGGCTGGGAGGGCTTTGGGGCCCAAAAATCCAATCTCGCATCCAGTCTGGCGACTACCCGGACATTCTCAATGACAATGCCTTTTGCTGCATCTGCTGAGGCCAAGCTGCTGCATCCGATGGGGGAGATCCTCAGCGAGGAGGTGCTGTCAGTATCGAGCCTGCCCTGTTGGCGAATGGCGTTGGCGCTGACGGCACTCAGTGGGCGGTTCCGGACATCGCCTCGTCGCGGATGCTCGTCTACAACACCGAGCTATTCGAGAGAGCCGGCATCACCGAGGCTCCCAAGACCTGGTCTGAACTGGAGGATGCCTCCAAGAGGCTGGTCGCCCTCGGGAATGGCGTGGTGGGTTACGGCATGCCGCTTGGCTCAGAGGAGGCTCAGGTGGAGTCGTCGTTGTGGCTGTGGGGGGCAGGCGGGTCGTGGGTTGAGGGGATGCCTTGAAGGCGGATTCTCTCAAGGCTGTCGAGGCCTTCACTCAGATGAAGAGGATGCATGCCAAGGGATTGACCCAGCCACAGCTGGAGGACGACAGGCAGGACCTGTCGGTTCTGTTTCAAAATGGCAGGCTCGGCATGATGGTCGGCCATGGCCAGGTGGTCGCAGATGCCGCTGCCAAGGGAATCAACGTCGCCCCTCGCCCCCGTCCCTCGAAGGACGGGCAGGCTATCGCGACGGGGTGACGGACTTCATTCTCGCCTTCAACACCAAGGATGCGAAACGCAGGCAGGCCACATCCGCGTTCCTCAACCTGTTCTACTCCGATGCGATGTATGAGGGCTGGTATCAGGGCACCAAGCTGCTGCCCGTCACCACAACCATGATCGAGAAGGGGAAATCCTCTGGGACCGAGAACAACAAGAGGTTCCTTGAGGCCCTGTCCTGTGAAGTTCCAGCCCGTGGGAGACACCAGTGGGATGCCCTCCAAGGCGCCCTGCGAGGGCAACGCCCACAAAGTGGGTGTGCAAGACCCTGCTCAGCTGCTCACCGACATCCAGGCCCAGGTGGTGGCCAGCTGACAACACCCCCGCAGGGAGGGGCGAAGCATGTGCCGTCACCTTCCTTCCCACACGTTGAACACGATGGAGGACGGTGTCCAGATCTGAGAGGGCTGAGCAGTCCATGCGACGTGGGAACCGCGGTTGGCGTGATTTCCTGCGTTCGATTCCCTGGCTTGCGCCCACACTGCTGCTGATTCTGGCTGTGGTCGTCTATCCGACGGCCCTGATGATCCAGACCTCCTTCTTCAAATACAACAAGCACGCCATCCGGACCTCAGATGAACCGATTGGTCTGGACAACTATGTCGGCAGCGGTAGGGGGCTCTGGATTTCCCGGGGTTCCCATCGCACAGATCCTCACCAACACCCTGGTGTGGGTGGTGGCAGTGGTACTCATCACCCTCGTGCTGTCGCTTGCCCTGGCGCAGTTCCTCAACCTGTCTTTCCGAGGCCGTAAACTGCTGCGGCTTTTCGTCATCCTGCCATGGGCCTGCTCCGTCGTGATGACGGCGACGGTGTTCCGTTATGGGCTGCAGCAGAAGGAGGGTCTGCTCAATCGGATTCTGGTGGACACCGGCATCTTGAGCAGCGCCGTGGCATGGACCAAGGATCCGTTCAGCGCCTTCTGGATTGCCGTCTTCGTGGCGGTCTACGTCTCGCTTCCCTTCACGACATACACCATCCTCGCCGGCTTGCAGTCCGTCCCGAAGGATGTACTGGAGGCCGCCCATGGATGGGGGCGAACTGGTGGAGACGGTATTGGCATATGGTCCTGCCGATGCTGAGGGCCTGCCATCGCGATTGCCGTCCTGATCAACATCATCAACGTTTTCAACTCGCTGCCGATCCTGCGGATTCTGCAAGAGTCCCCCGGATATCACACGGGGCATATCACCACCACATTGATGTTCGAGTACCAACGGAACCTAGGCCCAGGGGTCTCGTCGGCGCTGTCAGTGGTGAATTTTCTGTTCTGCCTGGCCATCATCGGGGGTCTATCTGGCAGTCATCAAGCCAACGAGGGAGGTGGGCTGACTGTGGCCCGTAAAGGTGCGTACCGCGGCGGTCTCGAGCGCCGGCCGAGTACCTGGATCGTGGTGCTCGGGGCTCTGGGGAATCGTGGTGTTCTTCGGCTTCCCCTATGCGCTGATGGCCGTGACCTCCCTGAAGACCAGGCTTGAGGTCACAGACATTCCCCCGCTTATCTCCCGGCGACACCCCGCATCGACAACTACCTGACGGTGTGGTCGACTGAGGTCAACCCCGCAGCATCGCTGCTGTCAACGTCGGTGATCTCACTGGGAGCGACGCTCCTGGTGCTGATCGTCGCCACCCGGCGTGACCTACTACGTGGCCCGGTTCCGGTTTCCCGGCAGGCGTGTCTTCCTGCTCCTGGTTCTGTGTGCGCAGATGCTGCAACCTACCGTGCTGGCCGTCGGCCTGTTCCAGGAGTTCGCAGGCTGGAAGGGGCACGCAGCCTGGGGAGCCCTGATCCTCATCAATGCGGCCTTCAACCTGTCCTTCGCCATCTGGATCATGCAGGCCTTCTTCGCCTCCGTGCCTCGGGAGATCGATGAGGCAGCGCTGATCGACAGCCTCGGCAGGCTGCAGACCATGCTCAGGATCTCCCTGCCCTGGTATGGCCGGGCATCGTGACAGCAATCATCTTCGTCTTCGTGAATTCCTGGAACGAGTTCGCGGCCGCGCTGGTGTTGGTTCAGGACAACACCCTGCAGCCGCTCACCGTCTCCATGCCTCGCTTCCTGGGCCTCTACATCCAGGACTGGCAGCACCTGTTCGCCGTCGCCCTCATCGCGGTGGTGCCTGTCATCGTCCTGTTCGGCATCATTGAGAAACGACTGATCGGCGGATTGACCGCAGGGGCCGGCAGATAGGCGACGGGAGGATGCCCCGCCTGTTTTGCCCGTGGCCCACGGTGGCACTAGGCTTCCGAGCATGGCACAGCAGACCCTCCTTCTTGGGTGCCGCAGCGAGGCTCAGTCCTGAATCCGGCCAGCCACCTCGCTGCGGGGCAGCCGCATGCTTGGCCATCACCCAGCGGAGGAGATCATGACCCGAGTCCAACCCAAGCCTGTCCAACAGCCCACCGTCATGCCCGTCGGCCGCTACCGGGCATTCGAGCCGGTGGAGCTTCCCGATCGGACCTGGCCCAACAAGCGCATCGAGAAGGCACCGCGCTGGCTGTCCACCGATCTGCGTGACGGCAACCAGGCGCTCATCGACCCCATGACGCCCAAACCGGAAGCTGCGCATGTTTGAGCTTCTGGTGTCCCTCGGGTACAAGGAGATCGAGGTTGGATTCCCGTCGGCCTCCCAGACCGACTTCGACTTCGTCCGCAAACTGATTGAGGACGGCCACATCCCGAGACGTGACCATCTCGGTTCTGACGCAGGCCCGGGAGGATCTGATCTCCCGCACCGCGGAGTCCTGATCGGGGCGCAGCGAGCGACCATTCACATGTACAACGCGACCGCAGAGTTGTTCCGTCGCGTGGTCTTCGGCATCGACAAGGCCCAGTGCGTGGCGATGGCAACCCGCGGCACCGAGCTGGTGATGAAATACGCAGAACACCATCTGGGGGATGTCGAGTTCGGTTACCAGTACAGCCCGGAGATCTTCACCCAGACGCCCACCGACTTCGCCGTCGAGATCTGCAATGCCGTCGCCGAGGTGTGGCAGCCAACGGAGAACCGCGAGATCATCTTCAACCTCCCCGCCACGGTGGAGCGCTCCACCCCAACACCTATGCCGACCAGATCGAATACTTCTGCCGACATGTGAGCAACCGGGAGCACGTTGCGGTTTCCCTGCACCCACACAATGACCGCGGCACCGCAGTGGCCGCAACCGAGCTGGGCCAGATGGCAGGGGCGGACCGCGTGGAAGGCTGCCTGTTTGGCCATGGGGAGCGCACCGGCAACGTGGACCTGGTGACGCTGGCCTTGAACCTGTACACCCAGGGCGTCGACCCCGAGGTGAGCATCAGCGACATCGACCATGTGCGCCGCACCGTCGAGTACTGCACCGGGCTGCCAGTGCACCCCCGTCACCCCTATGCCGGGGACCTGGTGTACACGGCGTTCTCCGGCTCCCACCAGGACGCCATCAAGAAGGGCTTGGAGCATCTGGAGCGGGAGGCCGCCGCCCAGGGCAAAACCGTTGCGGAGATCGAGTGGGAGGCCCCATACCTGCCCATCGATCCCCACGACGTGGGTCGCAACTACGAGGCTGTCATCCGTGTGAACTCCCAGTCAGGCAAGGGCAGCATCGCCTACCTGATGAAGAGCGAGGCCAAACTGGATCTGCCACGTCGCCTGCAGATGGAGTTCAGCCGCGTGGTGCAGGCGCGCACGGACTCAGAGGGCGGCGAACTGCTCCCGAAGGCCATCGTCGAGATCTTCACCGCCGAGTATCTTGCCGAGGAGCCGTGGGCGCTCACGCGGCCGGCTCCTCCTCCCAGAACGGGCAGTTCAGCATCACAGCCACCGTCAATAGCCCCCATCCGGCGAGGACATCAGCCTCGCAGGAGAGGGCAACGGGCCGGTGTCAGCCTTCGTCGATGCCCTGAGTGAGGCTGGGGCGCAAGTCCGGGTGCTGGACTACAGCGAGCACGCCATGGATTCCGGTGGCGACGCCAAGGCCGCCGCGTACGTGGAATGCGAGATTGACGCCGACGGTGAGACACAGGTCCTCTGGGGAGTTGGGGTTGACCGTCAATCACCAGCGCCTCGATGAAGGCCATCCTCTCTGCCCTGAATCGGGCCGCCCGTGGCTAAAGGACGAAAAAGATGGCTTGCCTACCTGGCGCTGGCTGGCGCGGTGGCATTGGTCGCCTCAGTGGGTGTCGACCTGGAGTCCGAGCGTGAGATCAACACCACACGCATGGTCACTGAGACCAGCACCGTCGATGAGCTGGCGGGGAGCTGAGGATCCTGCAGATCAGCGACATCCACGTGCGCGACAACCCGGAGCAAATCGCCCACGTCGTGGACATGGCCCGGGAGAGCAACCCGCACATCATCGTGATCGCGGGGGACACCCTGAACACCTGGAACGAGAGCCTGGATCCGCTGGAGACGCTTTTCACCGGGCTCGCCCAGATCAGAGTGCCCATGTATGCGGTGCTCGGGAATCACGACCACTGGTCAAAGGGACCTGCCGCAGCTGAGGGCGCTGTGCACGGTACGGCGTCGAGCTGATCGACAACGAGCACCGGGTGCTCACGGGCGACTACGGGACCTTCACCCTGGTGGGGCGGGAGACGCCTTCACCAGCCATGCCCACCTCAGCAAAGCACTGGAGAACGCCCCAGCCGAGGATTCCGGTTCCTCCTGACGCACGCCCCCGAGATCGTGGACCAGCTGGAGCAAGCGGACATCGACTACGCGGTGTGCGGCCACACCCACGGAGGCCAGATCGCGCTGCCTCTCATCGGGGCACTGTATGCGCCCGGTCAGGGGCTGTTCCCCCAAAGTACAGCCGAGGCTTCTACCAAGTGGGCAAGGCGCGACTGTACGTGGACTCGGGTCTGGGCTACACCGAGCCCAGGATACGTTTCTGGTCCAGTCGCAGATCGTCCTGCACGTCCTGCATCCCTGAGCCTCCACATCGCCGCCTGCAAGGGACGGCAAAAGGACCCCTGGGCTCATGTCACGATCGCGACTTGCCCGGCCGGTACGCGGAGACGCTCGGCTCACCGGGCAGCCAGAACCGCCACGGAAACCGCTCCCCCGTCGCCGCCGGGGCTGGAGACCCCGACACGTGGCCCGGTGATGGGATCAGGAGGGATCGGGTAGGGGCTGATGCCAGGACCACTCACCACCGTTGCAGAGGTCGACACCATCTGTGCTGAGGTCGCCCCGAGCGCCTGGGCCAGGTTCCCCGGGCCACGGGCCAGGTGCGTCTCCGGCAGGGGAGTGCGGCGCGGGCGGGTGCTGCGTCGCGAGCGGGCCAGGTCCGAGCCCATGACCACCTCCCCGGCCCGCAGCAGGCAACCCGTCGGAACCCCAGGCTGATCGCACACCACATTCAGAGCATGATGCATGCCATAGGTGAAATAGCAGTAGAGATGCCCGGCCTCACCAAACATCGTGGCGTTGCGTTCGGTCTTGCCCCGGTGAGGCGTGGGAACCAGGGTCGATGGGGCCGGCATGAGCCTCAACCTCTGTGATCCGGATCGCGACGATGCCTTCGAGGGATTCCCGCACCAGCAGGCCCCCCAGCAGCCGGGGCGCCATCTCCAGCACCCCCGAATCGAAGAAGTCGCGTCCCACACGCCGGTACCCAATCATGCGACCCGTCATACCATGAATCCGCCAGACCGCTCAGAAGTAAACTGCGACAGGTCCTCGGGGGCCGTCGAGAATGCTGATGGGGGTTTCGAAGATCTCGGTCAGCACCTGCTCGGTGATGATCTCCTCGAGGTGTTCCGTGGGCTGCCAGCCTGCCATTCTTCATGGCAATGATGGTGTCGGCATAGGTGGCTGCGAAATTGATGTCGTGCAGCACGATGACGATCGTGCAGCCGAGCTCCTTCGCCGCCCTCCGCAGATGCTGCATCATCTGGACGGAATGCGCCATGTCAAGATTGTTCAGAGGCTCATCCAGCAGTACATACTCCGTGTCCTGGGCCAGCACCATGGCCACGTAGGCGCGTTGCCGCTGACCTCCTGAGAGTTCGTCGATGAAGCGGTCCGCTATCTCATCAAGATGAAGGAAGGAGATCGACCGCTCGACGATCTCCACATCAGTGTCGGTGAGGCGCCCACCCGAATGCGGGGAAGCGCCCAAAGCCGACCAGCTGCCGGACGGTGAGCCGCGTGACGAAGTGATTCTCCTGCCGCAACACCGAAAGCACCTTTTGCGAGATCTCTCGACTTGGTTGTGGACACGTTGAATCCACCCACCTCAATGCTGCCCGCATCCATGCCCAGCAATCGCCCGATCATGGTCAGGAGCGTTGACTTTCCAGCCCCATTCGGACCGACCAGGGCGGTGATGCCACCACCCGGGATGCGCAGGTCGATCGGCCCGATCGTTATGGAGCCGTACTCCTTCGTGGCGGCATCGATGCTGATCTGCAGACGTCCCTTTCGTAGCAGGTGGAAGAGAAAGAAGCCGCCTCCGACAGCCTCAATGATGATGCCTACAGAACCCTGCGCATACATCACATGGCGGAGGACAAAGTAGGCGCCGCCGAGAAGAACAACTCCGATGAGCCATGCCATGGGGAACACAAATCGGTGTTCGTGGGTGTCTGCGAGCTGATAGGCAGTCATCGCTATGAGGAAACCCAGGAAGGACATCGGGCCGATCAGCGAGGTGGTGACCGCCATCAGCACGGCGACCAGCAGCAGCACCGTGATCGACAGCCGCCGATGCTCAATGCCAAGTCCAATGGCGGCGTCCCGTCCCAAGGCGGCGGCGTCAAGGCGTCTCGACAGGAGAAGAAGAGTGATGCCCGCCGCCAGGGGCCAGGGGGATGGCGATGTTCAGGTGGCTGGCGTCGGCGTTCGACAGATTCCCGATCAGACGTGCCGTGAGCACATCGAACTCGGAGGGGTGAGCAGACGCTGCATGTAGGGTGGACAGTGCTCCCAGCCCAGTGCCGATCACGATCCCGATCAGAAGGGTCTGGTGAAGGTTGCGGTGTTCATCACGCAGCAGCCACCCATACAGCAGCGCAGCGAAGCCGACCATGAGCGCAACCTGCACAGATACTGCCCAACGCCTTCCAAAGCATTCAGGCCAGTCACCCCGAAGAAGAACACCACGCTGGTCTGCACCAGCCGATACAACGACTCGAACCCCACGATTGCTGGTGTGATGATGCGGTTGTTGGTCACTGTGTGGAAGGCTACTGTGGCCAGTCCCTGACACCAGGCCACCACGAGAATCACCGCCACGGAGGTGAATCGTCTCTGCGCAATCCTCCAGAAGCCTGCGGTCCCGATGGGCAGGGGATTGGCCCAGGCGAGAAGACCAAAGCAGATCAAAGGCGCGAGCACAATCAGCGCTGTGAGGATCAGCCAATATCTTCTGGCGGCTCCAGGGGCTGGCAAAGGGGCCGTGACCAGAATTCCTGGAGGCTCTGGGCATGTGGGGCCCCACCCCAGCTACATCCGCGATGCTCTCAGCCATGACGCCGCCGCAGAAGGAAGTAGACGAAGACACAGGACCCCAGAACTGCCAGGATGGTTCCGACAGGCACCTCGAATGGCATGATCACCACCGGCCGATGATGTCGCAGACAGTGATGGTGGCGGCTCCGAGAAGACACACCCAGGGGAGATTCGAGCGCAGATTGTCACCACGCCACATGGAGACCAGGTTCGGGACGATCAGGCCGAGGAAGGGAAGATTCCCAATGACAACGGTGATGATTCCCGTTGCCGCGGCAATCATCCCGGTGCCGAGCAACACCACTTTTTCGGTAGTCAGGCCCGACATTGGTGGCCACATCCTCGCCAAGACCCGCGATGGTGAATTGATCCGCCACCACGAAGACGCCTACGACGACGAGCAGAACAGCCCAGACGGGTTCGTACTGTCCCTGGATTGCGGCGGAGAAAGACCCCTGGAACCAGACCCCCAGAGTCTGGAGCCTGTTGATGGCCAAAGCCAGATAGGGAGGAGACTGCCCCCACCACGGCTCCAAGCATGATGCCGATGATGGGAACGATCACTGCGGAGCGCAGCCTGATACGCCGCAGGATCAGAAAGAACACCATGGTTCCGATGAACGCGGTCACGATGGCAACCACCATCTTCACCAGCAGCGGCGCCTCGGGCATGACGATGAGCACCACCAGAAGGCCAAGCCCAGCCCACTCCGTCGTCCCGGTCGTGGTGGGCTCGACGAATCGGTTCTGGGTGAGCTGCTGCATCACCAGGCCACACATCGCCATGGCAGCCCCTGCCAGGAGCAGCGACACTGTGCGGGGAATCCGGGTGATGACGAAAATCTGATCGCCATCGGCAGAGCCGAAGATGTCGTAGGCCCCCACCAGCAGCGAAATGACCGCGAGCACCGCCACACCCGATAACCCCAACAGCAGCGAAAACCTCAACAGAGGGTTGCGGTTTGCGTGACATAGCTCCGTCGGGAGCAGGCTGACTGGCAGTCCTGCCCCCGGCGGAGGTGGCATCGATCACGCGCTGGCTTCCATCGCGTCAGCCATGGCGTTGAAGAACTCGGTGTAGGTCACGATGCTCTCATTGAGGTAGGTGTCGGGAGGCATAATGAGGACCTGCTTCTTCTGGATGGCCGTGACATTCTGCAGGGCTGCTGAGTCATTCAGCATCTGCTGTGCCGGCACCACGGTTCCGCTTTCCGGAGCCGATGGCTGCATCTCGGTCCATCACCAGAATCCAGTCAGGGTTGGCCTCAGCTATGGTCTCAACCGAGATCTCCTCGCCTTGATGATCGTCGCTGCCCGCTGCCGCGAGCGCGGGGGTGAGGCCCAGGATGTCGTAGACAGGACCCAGGGTGCGGCCAGTGGTCGGCGCAGCGTAATTGATCTTCCCCCCGGATGTGATGATGCCGATGACTTTGGCATCGGGTTTGTAAACGGCCTTGACTCTGGCTATCGAGGCCTCGAATTCGGAGACGAGCTTGGCGGCCTCCTCCTGCTTTCGAAGATCTCACCGAAACAGTCACCTGCCGTATCAGCTCCTTGTCGAAGGGCTGCCCGTCGCGGACATCCAGATCCACCACAGCCGCTTCCGGCACCAACTTCTTGAATTCTTCATAATACTTGGCGAAACGCTGTCCGTTGATCACCAGATCGGGGACACCCCAACCGCGGCCTCCAGATTCGGCTCGCGATGGTTGCCCAGATCCACGATGGACGTGTCCTTCTTGTACCCGGCATCATCAGCCATCAGATCGACTGGGGCGGCAGCCAGCTTGACTCCCCAGTCATGCAAGGGCTCGAACAGCCGGTTGTCAGTCACGATCACGCTCTTCGGCGGGTTGGGGACCGTCACGCTTCCGTGATTGTCCTCAATCGTGGTGGTGGCTGCCGTGCTGGAGGCGGTCGTCTGGCTGGCATCGCCGCCTTGCGGATTGCCTCCGCAGCCAGCCAGGGAGAGGCTGATGGCGGTCATCGCTGCAGTGTCGGCAGCAGACGGGTCTTGAACGGGATCATTGTGCTCCTTGGCTCAGCAAGATCAGGTGAGGCTTGACTCGCCTTATTTCGAGCCACGAAGTTATCATGAGTGAACTTGTCTGTGGGAGAGGCAGAGCCGACTGTCCTGCCATGGAAGTGTGAATCCCCAGGGTCGCTGGTGAAACCGCCAGGGGAATCAACGCTCGCTGTCATGGATGGGCAGACCATTCTCGCTGAAGCCGCGGAAACCATCCAGGATGAGCTGGAGCCTTCTCGCAGACACATCGCTCACTCGTTGGGGTACCTCCTTCTCAGGAACCCAATGAACAGCACGCAGCTCGGCATCATGCGGAACCAGAGCCGGGCTACCTGGTCGGGCATGATCCCACCGTCGTAGATGAACTCGATGGCATCACCCCAGCCCAGCGTCCGGGGGCATCCAGTCAACCAGTGCCGGTTGACCAAAGGTGCACTCAAGCCCAAGCTCCTCCACGACCTCGCGTCTGGCCCCAGCTCTGGGCGTTTCGCCTGGGTCAACCACCCCGCCGGGGAGCTCCCAATCTTCCTTGTAGGCAGTCTCAGCCAGCAGGATGCGCCCCAGGCGGTCACGGAATACGACATGCGCGATGACTCGCTTCGTCGGCAGAACCGAGTTCATGACCCCTGAGAAACCCTGCGGTCCGTATACCGGATCCACTGCCAGGCAGGCATAGACGAGAACATCGGCCAGCTGCCCCGATGCGGTGAGCATGGCGGAACGAAGACGTCCCTCGCGACGGAACCCGCAACGATGCAGAACAGTCATCGCAATGCGATCCGTTGCAGGGGATCTCGCACTGCAACCTCCGCAGGTTGTGAGCGAGGATCGCGTCATCGGCGACCAGGGACACCGCACGCTCCAGAGCCTCGGCATCCGCCAACTGCCCTTCCCAGCGGAGCCTCCGACCCCACTGGAGATGTCCACCTTGACCTGAAACTCGCTCACCTGATGCTGGGCCGTAACCAGACCGATCCCAGGGAGGGACTGTGACGTTCGCGCTGGCGGTGAAGTGGCCCCAGGGCTCCTCTCGTGCGGTGACGACGCCAGGTTCCTGAAGTCCCCCGAGCCGTCGTAGACCTCGGCGTCGGTGTTCAGGATCTCCTCCCACTCCCCGGGCAGGGGCAGGCCAACGTTGTAGTCGTGGATCGGCTCAGGGGAAGTTCGTGAAGCAGGCGATGTGGTTGCCTGAGGAATCACTGCGAACCCAGCTGAGTGTGTTGTGCCCGGCATCGTCGGCATTGATCCAGGAGAAACCCTCAGGGGAGTTGTCCAACTCGTATAGCGCCGGATTGTCGCGGTAGATGGTGTTCAAGTCCCGGAGCAGTCGCTGCAATCCGCCATGTCCCCAGAGTTCCGACACCCACCATTCCAGGCTGGTGGACTCATTGAACTCGGGACGCTGCCCGAACTCAGACCCCATGAACAGCAGCTGTTTGCCGGGAAAACTCCACATATACGAATAGAAAGCTCTCAAAGTTGCGAATTTGCGCCAATCATCCTGTGGCACCTTGTTGATCATCGATCCCTTGCCATGCACCACCTCGTCATGGCTGATGGGCAGGATGAAGTTCTCCGAGTACTGGTAGACCATCGCGAACGTGAGCAGATTGTGCTCATACTGCCGATAGACCGGGTCGAGGGCCATGTAACGCAGGGAGTCGTTCATCCAGCCCATGTTCCACGCGAAGCCGAAGCCGAGGCCGCCCTCATCAATGGGTTTGGTGACTCCCGCGAAGCTGGTGGACTCCTCTGCGATCATCATCACGCCCGGATGGCGCTCGTACAGGTGCCGGTTCACGTGGCGCAGGAAGTCAGTGGCCTCCAGATTCTCGCGGCCCCCGTACTGATTGGGCACCCACTGGCCCTCCTCGCGGGAATAGTCCAGGTACAGCATGGAGGCGACGGCATCGACCCTCAGCCCGTCGATGTGGAACTCGGTGAGCCAGTAGAGCGCATTGGAGACGAGGAAGCTCTTCACCTCGTTCCGCCCATAGTTGAAGATGTAGGTGCCCCAGTCCTTGTGCTCGCCCTGCCTGGGATCGGCATGCTCATAGAGCGCGGTTCCGTCGAAACGCCCATGCCCCAGTCATCCTTCGGGAAATGCCCGGGAACCCAGTCGAGGATCACGCCGATGCCGGCTTGGTGAAGCTTGTCGATGAGATGCCTGAGGTCATCCGGCTTGCCGAAACGGCTGGTGGGGAGAAGTATCCTGTGACCTGATATCCCCAGCTGGGCTCAAATGGATGCTCCGACACCGGCATGAACTCGACGTGCGTGTAGCCCTGCCACTTCACGTAGGAGACCAGCTCCTCCGCCAGATCAGGTAACTCTTCCCGCGACGCCAGCCGCCGAGGTGCACCTCGTAAATGCTGATGGGCTCCTGTGGGGGGCTGAGGAGGCGCAGCGCGTCATCCACTCCTCGTCAGACCAGATGTACTTGGACTCGTAGACGATGGAGGCGTTGGCGGAGCCTGCTCGGAGAAGCGGGCCATCGGGTCAACCTTCTCATGCCATACGCCGTCGGGCCCCTGTATCCGGTACTTATACAGGGGTGCCCTCGTCGAAAGCCCTCAATGAAGACGCCCCACACGCCGGTTCCCGGGATCAGCTGCATCTGATCGCCGGTCCGCAGTTGAAGTCCCCGACCACCTGGACGGCCTGCGCGTTTGGCGCCCAGACTGCGAAAACGCACTCCATGCACCGGGCCTCGCTCATCATCCTCCACGGTGCAGGTGAACGATCCCAGCCGCCTCCAGAGCTCTGTGTCGCCTCCTGTGTGGAACCCCTCCAAGTCCCAGCCGGTCAGTCCGCCGAAACGGTCGTGTGCCATGTTCGCTCCTTCAGGTGAGTCCCTCAGTGAACTCTACTGGGCCAGCCTGCCATTGGGCAGGCCTCATCCAGGAAAAACTGTGGTGACGCGCCAAAGGTCATGCAAAAGTGGGGGTCCTGTTCTGGTCGCAGAACCCCCACCCGAGGTGCTGGGGGCCCACGCCATCGGTGAGACCTCCCAGCGTCATCGACTCAATGAGTGTCTTGCCTCTGGTCAGCAGCGTGTCCCGAGGCGCAATGGATTGATGCCCTGCGCAGCCATGATATACCAGGATGTCGCCCCAATGTGCAGGCTCGTGTGGGCCATCTCATCGCCACCGGAGCCACCTGAATAGCCCACGGATGTGTCTGCCTGGATGCCCTTGCCATCGGCATTCGGTCCGTGCACCTGGGCGGTTTCCACGGTCTTCAGATATTCCTTGGACTTGGCGGCATTGGCACCTTGCGCACTGCACTTCAGCGCCAGGGCCATGTGGGCTGTGCCTTCCAGCCATACGACGTTGTCGTTGCGATCCAAACGGTCTTTGACGATCTGCAAGGCGTAGCGTATGCCGGTAAAGGGGTAGTTCAGGTGCTCTTGTCGGTGGTCTCCAGGTTTTTGACAGCCCAGTCAAGTCCACGATTTAGAGACTGGTCGTCCAAGGTCAGGACCGCCCACGAGTGGATGTCTTCCGGAATGTACTCCGAGTCGTTGCTCGTGACACCGTCGTCCTGGGTTCCCGTTGAGAACCAGCCCTCTTGGTTGTTCCACATGCTGCGCACGAATTTCTCGGCACTGCTGCGGGCCTGTTCCCACTTGGCATCCCCTGAGAGCTCATGGAGCATTCCGAACAGGCCGATCATGTCGATATTGTGCTCCGTGGACTTCCACGTCGCTTTTTGTGCCATCAATTTTTAGCAGCCGCCGGTGAAGCCTCCAGCCCCGCGGCTGTCACTGAGTCTCATGGAGCAACCATTCCCCGATCTTCGCCGCGCCCTGCTGGTATTTGGCATCTCCTGTGGCCTTGGCAAGGTGTGCCAAGGCCATTCCAGCCAAGCCATATTTCCTGCGGCCGGACCAGATGAGGTGACGTTTGGCCTCCCGTTAGGCAGGAAGAGCTGGTCCGGCATGTAGGCGTTGCGTATCCGACCGTCTCCTGCCGGATCCTTAGCCTGCAGCTCAAGGATGGTGTTTCCCATGTTCTTTGCGCGTTCCAGGCTTTCAGGGCTGTCAGATCGGTTGGCATGAGGCGATGATCGTCAAAGCATCATCGTAGATGACCGAGGATTCAGCTCTCCTTCTCGCCTTTGTGATAACTGGAGGAAGCCGCAGCTGTGACCCCTTTCCCCCACTCGTCCATCGCCTCATCCAGATGCTTGTATGCGTTTGCGACATGAGGGTAGATGGCATCATTGTTGGAAGGGCCAGGGGCTGGGGGAGGCCTGGAGGCCTATGGAGCCGATCAGTGATGCGGCGAGAGTTAATCTAGCCACGTCGGTTAGTATCTTCATTAATATTTCCTATTCTCCTGGCTGTGTGGAAAAGGGCGATGCTAGGCCGACCGCCAGGGTTCTTCGGCCATCGCTACCTGTGCCACGTCGCGACTCGACATGTATGGAAGAGATCGCGGTGACGATTGGCTCCGGTGAGAAGCAAAGCTGCAAGACCTCCACCAGAGACGCTGGCAGGTCGCCTACCGGGCACCCTACAGCAGGCGGGTGTCAGAGGCGCTCGACCTCCGTGACCCCGAGCCGAAGCGAGATGCATCGGTGGCCAAGCGGGGTAAATCGCAGCGGAAGGCGTAAAACAGGTGACTGAAGGAGGATCATTGGGGCCAATAGCTGGGTGGTGAAAACCGCTGAGGGGAAGTGGTTTCCGAGGTCCGAGCGCGATGACCCTGGGCCCTGTCTGAGGATGTCAAAGTCGCGGCGAAGAGACTGTCGAACAGATGTGAAACCTTTCATCTTCTCCCGCGAAAAACGGGCGCGGTGGCCACACCCCTGAGTCGCCACACCGGACATGATCCTCTGACGTCGGCGTGCCGTGTTGAAAGCTGCGAGGAGGATGCTAACGTCAGTGCAGAAAGTTGCCTGGTGAGAAAAGGGCGTAGCGATGAAACCTGGCACGATGATCGGCTCAGTCCTTCTGGGGGCGGTGCTGACCGGCCTCGTCTTGACGCCGTCGTCGGCGAGAGCTGATGAGACTCTGCCTGAAGAGGCGCGGGCTGCGGTTGAGCGTGCCGTGAAGGGTGCGCTGACAGACGAGGACCGGGGCTCCCGGTGACAGAGTATCCGGAGGTGGCCGCAAGGCTGCCAGACCCCGAGGCTGTGGAGACGGAGCTCTCAGAGGAACCTGCTGGGCAAGCTTCAACTGTGAGTGGTCGCAGTTGCACCACATATACAGGAAAGGCTACTCAATGGTCTCTTCTTCGGAGCGTGATATATAAGTTTACGCATAGCGCCACGGTGTGCGCTGATGGAGTGAGAATCCTGAGTCATTCTGATCCTAGTTCCACTATGGAGGAGCCTCAGTGGGTGATCGATAACTGGGAAGTGGTGGATAAGAGCGTTTTCGGCGTCGGAACCCAGGCCTCGAAGTCTCGAATTCAACTCAGATTTCGATATTGCGTGGTAAAGGTTGGCTGTTATGCCGTAACTTACCCGACGGGAGTTATTGAGGCCAAGCCGAATCAAACGGCAGATATACAAACAAGGGCTGCGTGATATTTGTGAAACGGGTTGCGTTATTGGCTGTAGTCATTTTTGGCTGGTTTGTCGCGCTGTTGTTCTCGGCATCGTGTCTTATGGCCTTTGGGGGCGTAGGATCAATCGAGTTAGGACTGCTGGGCTTGTTCTGGTTGGTGATAGCGGTGTTGGTCTGGCGTTCGCAGTCGAAGAAGCTTGATCAGCCGCGGGACGGAACATAGCTGAATCTGTCGGCTTCTGGCTGCGTCGCACTAGGTAGGGTTCACGGGCTACCGCTGGTCCTGTGCGGCCAGAAACCCAGGGAACATGCAGCAGGTGGGGGCGCATTCGGGTTTCGTAGATCGTCTCATATATGGCCTTGTCGGTTTCGTAGGCTTCCAGCAGGGGTTGGGGCTGATGCGTCGGCTGGGCCGTAGCCGTCGAGCAGGGCGTCGCGGGTTTCGTCCAGCCAGCCCTGGGAGAGTCTCCCTCTGAGGCGGCGTAGTGCAGGGGAGCGGGAGCATGCCCGCCACGTCACGCCATGGGGGAGTCGAGGGCGCGGCGCTCCCGCAAGGGTTTGAGGGGCTCGCCCTCGAAGTCCACATAGCGCCAGCCGTCGCCGGTGAGGAGCGCCTGCCCGAGGTGGCAGTCGCCGTGGATGCGCTGGGCGGAAATCGCAGCCCCTCCAAGGCCTGGTGGCGGCTGAGGATTGCCGGCCTGTACCGGGCAAGCTCCTGGCACCTCGGCAGCCGCCTCTTCCAGATGACGCTGAAATCTGTTGCGACATCCTCCCAGGGAAGGACCGTGGTTGGCAGGCGCTCTGCCAGCAGTCGGTGGACGACGGCCAGCTGCCGACCTAGCTGTTGGGCATCGTCGGAAAAGGACCGTCTGGCAGCTGCGCGGCGAGCCTCCACACTAGCCATCGCGGGGGCTCGGGCAGGGGCCTCCAGGAAGATTCCCAGGTCTGCGCCCTGCCACGACCAGGTGCCGTACAGCTCCGCCACAGCCCCTGAACCGGCCAGGGACGCGATGCAATTCCACGTCGAGGTTCACCCCTCCTCCAACCGCCGGAAGACCTTACCCACGATCTGGTCTCCGTAGAAGATCGAGGTATTCGACTGCTCACCGAGATAACGTCTTCCTGTCAGGCCGGATGGGATTTCCGGAGCCGTTCGAAACCGGGCCTCTGACGTTGCAGGCATCCCAGCAACACGGCGAGCGCCGCCTCGTTGCCGGTGGCCTCAGTGCATCAAATGACTCGCCATCCCAGGTGAACCGCGCCAGGGGCCTGCTGGGGCAGGGTCCTGGCGAATAACTAGGCACAGGGGAACGTGATACCGCTCAGGCTCTCCCGTGGGATAGCTGACGTGGAGGATGGCGCTGCGCAGGCCGGGGGTGTGCCCGGCCGGTGGCTGGAACCATTCGGTGAGCTCCATCCCGTCGAGGTGACCATCCCGGGTGCGTCCCGAGAACCACCGGGACGCAGCGGCGAGGCCCCAGAGCGCATCCCGCAATGGTCCTAGTGAGCAGGTCATGGCGTCAGAACTGGGTCACATGGAAGATGTGCGCCGGCCTGCCGGGATACAGCCGCACCCAGTTGCGCTCTCCCCAGATGTAGTCCTCGCCGGTGAGCTCGTCGTGAACCTCCACCTGTGCGCCGGGAGGCAGGCCGAGCGCCGCCAGATCCAGGTAGACATCAGACTCGACGGTGTTGTCTGGATCCAGGGAGCACACCACCAGCATCACATCGTCGGCATCATGTTTGGAATAGACGATCACCGAGTCGTGGGGGCGTGGTGGAAGTGGATGTCACGCAGCTGCTGCAGCGCCGGATGACGCTCGCGAATGCCGTTCAACTGCCCCAGCAGCAGATTGAGGTTCAGGGTGGACCTGAAATCCCGTGGACGGTATTCGTACTTCTCGGAGTCCAGGTATTCTTCGCGGCCGATCGCATTCGGCTTGTGCTCGAACAGTTCGAATCGAGTAAACTCCCCAGCTGGGGGACAATGTCGCCGCAAGAATGGCGCGAATGGCGAAGATCGCGGGATTCCCCGACTGCAGATGGAAGGGGTTGATGTCGGGGTGTTCACAAAGAAATTCGGACGGTAGTACGCGGCCATCTCCCGGACAGCTCCGTCAGATATTCGGTCAGCTCCCATTTGGTGACCCGCCAGGTGAAATAGGGTGTAGGATTGTTGGAATCCCACCTTTCCGAGGCGCCCATCATCTGAGGTCTGGTGAAGGCCTCAGCCAGGAAAAATCACCTCGGGGTTGGTCTCGTGGACGCGCTCAGCAGCCAGTCCCAGAACTCGACGGGCTTGGTGTGAGGGTTGTCGACGCGGAAGATCGTGACGCCGCGGTCGATCCACAACTGCACGATGCGCAAAACCTCCGCGTAGATGCCCTCAGGATCATTGTCGAAGTTCAGGGGATAGATGTCCTGGTATTTCTTGGGTGGGTTCTCCGCATACGCGATTGTTCCATCCAGCCGGGTGGTGAACCACTCAGGATGATCCTGCACCCAGGGATGGTCGGGGGAGGCCTGCAATGCGAGATCCAAAAGCCAGCTCAAGTCCGAGGGACTTGGCCTTCGCGACGAACCGCTCAAAAGACTCCTCGTCGCCGAGATCCGGATGGATCGCGTCGTGTCCCCGTCGGGGAACCGATGGCCCAAAGGCGACCCCGGGTCCTCAGCGGTGGCTTCAGGGGTGTTCCTTCCTTCTTGAAAGCAGATCCGATGGGATGGATGGGTGGCAGGTAGACGGCGTCGAAACCCATCTCCGCGGCAGCCTCAAGACGCTCATGGGGAGGTGTCGAAGGTTCCGGAATGCCAGTGGCCGGAATCATCCTGCCAAGCCCCTGAGACGCGGGAAGAACTCGTACCACGACGAGTAGAGGGCTCTGCGCCGCTCGACGCGGATGGGATACTCCTGGGTGGGGGAGATGCATTCGCGTGGGCCGAAGCGGGCCATCGCACGTCCGATCGGCCGGGGAGTTGATCAGATCCAGCAGCTCGTCAACCGGCGTGTCCACGGTGAGCACATCGTGGGCGGCGTGCAGCAGATGAGCCGCAGCCTTCACGCGGGCGGCCTCTGCGGTCTCCGCGGCCCGAGCCAGGAGGTCGCGGCCCTCCAGGCAGAGCAGCTCCACGTCCATGCCCAACGGCGGTTTCGCAATCGCGTGGTGATGCCACGTTCCCCAGGGGTCCGACCAGCCCTCGACCCGATACGTCCAGTCCCCCTCCGTGGCCATGCGGACGTGGGCCTGCCAGATGTCCAGCCCCTTGGGCTCCACCTGCATCATGTCGATGCGACGCTGGGTGCCATGCGGGGAGGTGAGGATCACGGAGGCGTTGACCGCGTCATGCCCTCACGGAACACATTCGCCGTGATGAGGAGGCGTTCGTGCGCCACGGCTTTGACCGGGTAGGCGCCGTCGGCGATGACGGGAGAGACCCCGGTGACTGGTATGCGGCCGAAACCGCCCTCGGTGCGTCGCAGATGTACTCGGATCGGCGTTGGCTCATTCACAACTCCCAGCCTAATCCCTGTGGGGGGCAGCCGGGCAGCGCAAGGTCAGCCGCTGACGCCTGTCGAGTTTCCATCGTCAAACAGTCGCGCTGTATTTTTGTACGCGTGCGTGCATTCCGACGATTCACAGTTCACCCCGTGCTGCCCGAGCGAATCTCCAAGCTCGATGCCCTCGCGAAAAACCTCCGCTGGTCCTGGCACCAGGAAACCCAGGACCTGTTCCGCGCCATCGACCCCCAAGCTCTGGGAGGAGGTGGGAAGGACCAGTGAAGCTGCTTTCCGCAGTGAAAGGCGACCGTGTCCAGCAACTCGCCGCTGACCAGGTCTTCGTCCGCAACGTGGAGCTCCTTCACGACGACCTGACCAACTATCTCTCCCGCCGACCTGTGGTTCCAGCGTTACGCGAAAAGAGCACAGCGATGCTCCTGCGGGCATCGGCTATTTCTCCGCAGAGTTCGGTGTCACTCAGGTTCTTCCCCAGTACTCGGGTGGCTTGGGGATCCTCGCAGGTGATCACCTCAAGGCTGCCTCGGATCTGGGACTGCCGCTCGTCGGCGTCGGACTGCTATACCGCTGCGGCTACTTCCGGCAGTCGCTGAACGCCGCTGGCTGGCAGCAGGAGCGCTATCCGGTGCTCTCCTCCAATGAGCTTCCCGTGACGCGTCTGCTTGATGCATCCGGGAACCCCCAGGAGATCAGCGTCAACGTCGGCGGACGTGAAGTGTACGCCTCCATCTGGGTGGCCTCCGTCGGGCGCATCCCCTGCTGATGCTGGACACCGACCGCGACGACAACGACCCAGGGGCCCGCAACATCACCGACCGTCTCTATGGCGGCGGCACCGAGCACCGGCTCGCACGGGAGGTTGTCCTCGGTATCGGCGGCATCCGGGCGCTCGCCGATACTGCGAGATCAGCGGACGTCCCCAGCCCGACGTCTACCACTGCAATGAGGGGCATGCCGGCTTCCTGGGATTCGAGCGCATCCGGGAATACCGCGCCGCCGGATATGACCTGCAGACCGCCATCGAGCTCACCCGAGCCGGCACCGTCTTCACCACCCACACCCCGGTGCCGCCAGGCATCGACCGCTTCGACAGATCACTGATCGGAGGAGTTCGCCCACTTCGATCCCGGAGTGCCGCTGGACGCCATCATGTCCTTCGGCGCGGAGACCTATGAGCGCAGGGACCCATCCCGCTACAACATGGCCGTTCTCGGGTTGAGACTGGGGCAGCGGGCCAACGGCGTCTCGAAGTTGCACGGTGAGGTCTCCCGAGACATGTTCAACGGCCTGTGGCCGAACTTCGACGCCACGGAGGTCCCGATCGGATCGGTCACCAACGGTGTCCACCACCGGACGTGGATCCATCCTGAGCTGCTGGAGATCCTGAAGGCCCACACGGACGACTCCAGCACCGTCATCGACGGCTACGACTGGTCCGCCATCCAGAACGTCGACGATGACACCCTGTGGTCGCTCAAGCGGCAGCTGCGGTCGTCGATGATTCACATGGCGCGCAGGCGGCTCGCTGAGTCATGCCGGGCACGGGGCATCCCGTCGGATTGGACGGCTGAGGCCCTCAACCCGCGTGTGCTGACTTTTGGGATTCGCCAGGCGTGGCGCCTCCTACAAACGTCTCACGCTGATGCTCTCAGACCCCGAGCGGCTGAAGGCTCTGCTGAACCATCCCACCACCCCCATCCAGATCGTGATCGCGGGCAAGGCCCACCCGGCTGACAACATCGGCAAGTCGCTGATCCAGCAGATGGTGCAGTTCTCCGACCAGGAGGATGTGCGTGGCAAGCTGGTGTTCCTGCCCGACTACGACATGTCACTGGCTCGGCCGCTCTACCCAGGCTGCGACGTGTGGGTCAACAATCCGCTGCGCCCCTACGAGGCCTGCGGAACCTCCGGCATGAAGGCCGCCTTGAACGGCGCTGCTAACCTGTCGATCCGCGACGGCTGGTGGGATGAACTGTACTCTCCCAAATTCGGCTGGGAGATCCCGTCGGCTGAGGGCATCACGGACCAGGCGGGCGTGACGCCACCGAAGCCGAGTTCCTCTACTCGATCATTGAGAACGAGATCATCCCACGGTTCTACACGCTGGATGCCAGCGGCAGCCGACCCAGTGGCTTCAGATGATGCGTGACTGCATCTCTGATCTCGGGCCGAGATCCTGGCATCCAGGATGGTTCGTGACTACGTCACCGACTACTACACCCCGGCGGCCGCCTCGCTTGCCGCACGTGCGGATGAACGTGTCGCCTCTGACCTGGCGCAGTGGAAGGAGCGGGTCCGCCGTGACTGGCACTCCCTCCAGGTCGCTGGTCTTGACGTCGGCGTCACCGAGCTCCTCGAAACTGGAACGGTGCTCCGCCCCACTGTCGACGTGCGCCTCGGGAATCTGAGCGCAGAGGGACGTCTCAGTGCAGCTGATCTTCGGTGACGTCGATAACGAGGATGTTCTGCATAACATTCGCAAGTATCCGACAGTTCCCGCCGGGGAATCCGATGGGGTGACCCGGTTCGTCGCCGAGGTTCCCACCCGGTATGCCGGGCAGATCAGCTGCCTGGCTCGCGTGGTGCCCTCTCATCCGCTGCTGTCCTCGGATTCGGAGATGGGCCTCGCGACCGTCATCCGCTGATCATCGTGATGAACCGGTTCCCGAGCCCTCCTCGGGGACCGGTTCGCGATGATGAGGGCAGGTTCAGGGGCATGAGGGACAGCGGCATGCTGAGCAGCTCCGCCGCGGTCCTTGGAACATCGCAGCTCATCAGCGCGACGCAGCGGCCGGGAAGCGTGATGGTGGCTCCCGGAGCCAAGCCCTCGCGCGGTAACTCATCCTCGTCCGCGGAATGCCAGATGATTCGCAGGCCGGCTGCCCAGGGAAAGGCATGGCATCGTGATGCTGATGGGCTCGGCACCTGAGTGGAACCAGGCCAGGAAGGCCTCCTTGGCATCTGAGGTGTACATCCCGAGCAGGCGCCGGGAGCCGTCATGCCAGTCCGGGTCGGTCATCGGCCCGCCCTTCCCGATTGAACCAGGCCAGGTCGACCCGGCCCAGATTCTCACCATGCTCGTTGAATACGTCATGGTGATGCAGGAAAACGGTCGGTGCGCAGCAGCGGATGCTCCCGACGTAGCATGAGCAGCGCCACGAAGCGCTGACGCATCGCCTCCCAATCCGGTTCGAGATCCCAATGCACCCAGCTGAGGGGCGAGTCCTGGCAGTAAGCATTGTTGTTGCCCTTCTGCGTCCTGCCGAACTCATCACCAGCCAGGATCATCGGGTCCGGCCGCCAACAGCTGGGTGGCGTGCAGGGTTCAGCACCTGCCTGATCCGCAGGGCCCGGATTGCGGGGTCCTCGGTGTCGCCCTCCACACCGTGGTTCCACGACCGGTTGTGATCGGAGCCATCCCGGTTGCCCTCCCGTTGGCGGAGTTGTGTTTCAGTCGTAGCTCACGAGATCTCGAATCGTGAAGCCGTCGTGGGCTGTGACGAAGTTGATCGACGCCTGCGGTGAGCGCCCCTGGGGAATTGTTGAACACGTCTGGTGAGCCGGCCAGCCGGGTCGCCAGCTCCTACACACCGTGGACGTATCCACGCCAGTAGTCACGCACGTGGTCCCGGAAGCGGTCATTCCACTCAGACCAGCCCTTCCCGTAGCCGCCCAGCTGGTAGCCGTAGGGGCCGATGTCCCAGGGCTCGGCTATCAACTTGACCTGGGACAGGACTGGATCGGAGTCGATCTCGCGTTTGAGCGGATGATCGTGGACGACGTGGTGTCGCTCATCACGCAGCAGCGTGGTGGCCAGGTCGAAGCGGAAGCCATCGACTCCCATGTGCTGAACCCAGTAGCGCAGCGAGTCCATGATGAGCTGCCGGACGGCGGGGACGAGGTGTTGACGGGTTCCCGCACCCGGTGACGTCGTAGTCATCGCGCAGATCCTCCGTCAGCCGGTAGTAGCTGGCGTGGTCGATGCCCCGCATCGACAGGGGTCGAACCCTCGTGACCGCCTTCTGCTGTGTGGTTATACACGGCGTCGAGGATCACCTCGATTCCCGCGTCATGCAACGCAGCCACCATTGCCTTGAACTCGGAGACCTGGCTTCCGCATGGTGCCTCTGGTCGCGTAGTAGGCGTGGGGGGCGAAGTAGCTCAGGTGTTGTATCCCCAATAGTTCCGCAGCCCCTTGTGCGCCACGAAGGGGCTCCGAGGCGAAGTGGTGGATGGGAAAGCAACTCCACGGCGGTGATGCCGGTATCGAGGAGATGGGAGATCACATCCGGATAGGGCCAAGCCCGCGTAGGAGCCCCGCAGATGCTCGGGCACCAGGGGGTGCATCTTTGTGAAGCCGCAGATGGATCTCGTAGATCACGGTCTCGGCCATGGGCCGCCTGCCGCCCGCCACGGGGGAGGCGGCGGGGTGTCGGCGACGACGACTCCCAGCGGCACCGTCCCGAACAGATCCGTGGTGTCGGGCCGGAAGTCGTCGCTGGCGATGTGGTCGTGGATGGGTCCCCGGTAGTCGATGCCCCCGCTGACCGCCCGGGCATGGGGGTCCAGCAGTAGCCGAGCCGGGTTGAACCGGCGACCGTGCTCAGTGCCCAGTCGCCGTGAACACGGAATCCATATTCCTGGCCGGCGGTGATGCCGGGGAACGAAAAAGCGACCAGACCTGGCGGTTGTCGGGGTCCATCAGGGAGGTTCCACTGCCGGTTCATCGCGTCGACCAAGGTCAGCTCGACTCTGGAGGCGTGCGGTGCCCACAGGCCGAAGCGGACGCCACCGTTCTCGACGTGTGCGCCGAGGCGTCTGCTGTCGAGTGGCTCGGTGAGCATCCATTGCCTTTCTGTGTGAGAAAACCTGCTGCAGGGCCGGTCTATAGTGCCATAATTGAGCCCCTCACGCAATGGCCAATTGGGGGCCATCGCGCAGCGTTAGTGTTGTGGGGTGCAGAGCTACTTCGATCACGCCGCCACATCCCCCATGCGACCGGAGGCACATGATGTCCTCGTGGGGGAACTCTTAGTCGTCGGCAACCCGTCCTCGCTTCACCGCATGGGTCAGCGCGCGCGTCGCAGGCTGGAGGAGGCCAGGGAGGAGCTAGCGGCGGCGGCCGGTGCGAGGCCATCGGAGGTGGTGTTCACCTCAGGAGGCTCGGAGGCTGACAACATCGCGGTGCTGGGGGTCAATGCAGGGACGTCCCGAACGACCCCGTGCGCTGATGTCCGCGGTTGAGCATCCCGCTGTTTTGGAGGCCCGCCGTTTTCGGGGCGGAGGTCCTGCCGGTCGGGGCTGACGGCGTCATCATCCCGGAGGCCTGGGAGCTGGTGGATCAGCAGGTGGCAGTGGTCTCGGTGATGGCCGTCAACAACGAGACAGGAGTCACACAGCCCCTCAGCCATGTGGTGGAACAGGCCCGGCGTGTCGGTGCATGGAGCCACAGCGACGCAGTCAGGCCTTCGGGCACATACCGCTGAGCTTCGGAGACTCCGGTGTGGACCTCACTGAGCCTCTCAGCGCACAAGATCGGCGGGCCTGTCGGCATCGGCGCCCTGCTGGTGCGCAGAGAGTCAGCCCATCACCCATCGGCCTGGGAGGCGGGCAGGAAAGCCGAGATCCGCTCAGGGACCAACTCAGTTGCGCTGGCGGCCGCCTTCGGGGCGGCGGCGACGGCGGCGACGGCGCATCTCAATGCTGCAGCCGCCCGGTGGTTGGCCTGGCGGGAACGGCTCCAGGCCCTCGCCGTCCGATGTGGGGGACGGGTCAACGGGCGGGAGTGCGCACCCCATATCCTCAACGTCACCTTCCCGGGCTGCGGTCCCAGGATCTGCTGTTCCTCCTCGACAGCGCGGGGGTCTGCGCCGCCGCCGGTTCGGCATGCCGGGCCGGAGTCAACCAACCCAGCGAGGTGCTTCTCGCCATGGGGCATCTGAGGAGGACGCCGCGGCGTGTCTGCGTCTGTCGTTTGGTCACTCCACCACCTCCGATGAGATTGCGCACCTGGAGGGCGTCCTGCCCGAGGCAGTCGAGGCAGGGCCCGGGCAGCCAGGTAGAATTCAGCGGCTGCGCCGGACGAAGGAGGGAACATGAAGGTGCTGGCTGCCATGTCCGGTGGGGTGGACTCTGCGGTCGCCGCTGCGCGTTTTGGTCGCGGCAGGGCATGATGTGACAGGCGTGCATCTCGCCCTCAACCGCAATCCCCAGCTGTACCGGAGCGGGTCGCGTGGCTGCTGCTCCCTGGAGGACGCGCATGACGCCCGCCGCGTCGCAGACCTGCTGGACATCCCCTTCTATGTGTGGGATTTCTCCGAGCAGTTCAGGCAGAGGTTGTTGAGGGACTTCCTGGATGAGTACCGTGCCGGACGCACCCCGAACCCCTGCCTCAGGTGCAATGAGGAAGATCAAATTCGCGGCTGTCCTCGACCGTGGGCGGGCGTTGGGCTTCGACGCCGTCGCGACCGGTCACTATGCGCGCATTGAGGGACAACGATGGCGAACTTGAACTGCACCGCGCAGCCGACCCCGACAAGGACCAGTCCTACGTGCTGGGGTGCTGAGCCAGGAGCAGCTGCGTCACTGCCTGTTCCCGCTGGCGGACACCCCCAAACCCCAGGTTCGGGCCGAGGCCGAGGCGCTGGGGCTGAGGGTCGCGTCGAAACCCGACTCCTACGACATCTGCTTCATCCCCCGACGGCGACACCCAGGGATTCCTGAGAGACCACCTGGGGGAAGAGCCGGGCAGATCGTGGACGAGTCCGGTCAGGAGCTGGGCAGGCATCGCAGCTATCACGGTTTCACCATCAGCCAGCGCAAGGGACTGGACTTGAGGGTTCCCGCGCCCAGTGGCCAGCCGAGGTATGTGCTGCGCATCGAGCCGGTGTCCAATCGGGTGGTGGTGGGGAGCAGGACCGCCTGGCAATCCGTCGTCTGCGGGGAATTCACCTGACCTGGACGCAGCGTCCGCAGGCCGGTGAATGGCATGGGGAGGTGCAGTACCGGGCCCATGGGGCGGCGCTGCCCGCCAGGGATCTCAGCCGGGACGGATGGAGATCGACGTGGAACTGGATGAACCCACACGAGGGGTTGCGCCGGGGCAGTCCATGGTGTTCTTCGAGGGAACGCGCGTCGTGGGTTCCGCCACCATCGCCGAGGCCCACGCATGAGGGGTCACCGCAGCCGGGTCGTTGCCGGGGACGACTTTCGTGGTGCGTTGAACGCCATGACGGAGGCGCTGCCCGAGTGATGCCCTGCCTGAGCTGCCGGCGCGCGGGGTGGGCTCCGACATGGTTGGCAGAGCCCTTGGCGTCATTGATGAGCTGGGCTTCGACCTGCAGCCCGCCGGATGGCGTCTCACAACGGCCTCAGGTGCGGACCACCGTCGCGCCAAAGCCCAGTGGCGACGTGACCTGGACGATGCCGAAGAGCTGTTGGCGGGTTTTTCAGGGGCGTGGTGAAGATCGGTCTGGCCGGTCCCTGGACCCTGGCTGCCGCTGTGGAGCGGCCCACAGGGATCGGCTGCTGGCTGACCATGGTGCCCGTCGTGAGCTGAGCCAGGCCCTGACTGAGGGCCTGGCATCGGCTGGCGGCTGATCTGCGGCGACGCCTTCCCGCCTCCCAGATCCTGCTGCAGGTCGACGAGCCGGCGCTGCTGGCCGTCGCACATGGCGAGTGCCGACGGCCTCCGGATTCAGCAGGCACCGGAAAGTCTCTGCGGCGGAGATCGCCGAGGCCCTGCGGCTCCTCGCTCCCGACGCCTGGCTTCACTGCTCGCGCGCCCGGCGACTGGCTCGATCTCGCAGCGCACGGGTTCCAGGTCGCCGCCATCGACACGCGGAACTTTCAGGAGCCCCGCTGCCTCGATGCGCTCGCCACGTGGGCGCAGGAGGGCCGAGGCCTTGTCGCCGGGTTGTGGACACCTCACGCCACAGGAGTCAGAGCGCCGACGAGCTCGTGGCTGAGGCCCTGCGTGTCCTTCGTCCCTGGAGCTTTCCCAGCGGGCACTGGAGCAGCAGATCCTCCTCGGCACAGCCTGCGGCATGGCGGGCTGGCCTCAACGGACGTCACGCCCCAGCTGAGCGGCTCTGCGGGGGCAGCGCCGTTGGTGGCCGAGGCCCTCGCCCAGCAGCGGAGGGTGAGAGTTGGCGTCGTGCGCGTGACCTCGGATCTCAACCTGAACGGCCCTGCCCCCTGCGTGCGCAACCCCAGCTGGGGGAGTGAGGGGCCAGGGCTGGTTCCCTCCACCCGATGGAAGAAATGGCAGCGCGTCCTAGTGCCCATCATCGCCATCGGCCTGGCGGTCGGCCTGTTCTTCCTGGCCCGCATGTTCTACCTGGCATTGACTGAAGCCAGTCAAGCCCTCTGACCCCACCTCCCTGAGATTCATGCGGCAGACCGCGAGGCGGGAGACCGCATCGTGAGGGCTGTCGGCGGCAGAAACACCCGGCGACTCAACCGGCGGGTGGATTCCCCAGGGCGCAGTCTCGGTAGGGATTAGCGCGGCCCGCAGACGCGGGACTGATGAGCAGGAGGAGAAACCGTGTCCCTGACACCGCAGGAGGTGGCGCGACTGGCATCGCTGGCCCGGCAGGCTGACCGAGCCCGAATGCGCCGAGCTCGCCCCCGAGCTGGACGTGATCCTCGCATCCGTCGCCCGGGTCGGTGAGGTCGCCCGTGACGTGTTTCCCTGATGACCCACGCCCTGCCGCTGGCCAATGTGATGCGAGCCGATGAGGTCAGGCCTCCCTTCCACAGGAGACGGTCCTGGCAGGCGCCCCGGCAGCCGAGGAGGGGCGTTTCCGGGTGCCCCAGATCCTGAGCGAGGACTGAGCCATGACCCTCATCACCCAACCTGCCCACGAACTGGCTGGCATGCTGGCCGCAGGTGAGATCTCCTCTGTCGAGCTCACCCAGGCCCACCTTGACCCAGATTGAGGCCGTCAACCCCGCGCTCAACGCCTTTCTGCACGTCGACCATGAGGGGGGCGCTGCGAAGCGCAGGGGCATGTTGACGAGCGACGCCGCAGGGGCGAGCCGCTGGCCCCGCTCGCCGGGATCCCGATCGCTGTCGAGGACAACTTCTGCACCACAGGCCTGCCCACGACGTGCGGCTCGCGCATCCTGGAGGGCTGGATCCCGCCGTATGACGCCACCGTCATCTCGCGTCTCAAAGCCGCTGGGCTGGTGATTCTGGGCAAGACGAACATGGATGAGTTCGCGATGGGATCATCCACGGAGACCTCGGCCTTCGGGCCCTCCGCAACCCGTGGGATCTGGACCGGATTCCCGGCGGCTCCGGAGGAGGATCATCGGCGGCCGTCGCAGGCTGCCTCGCCCCCCTGGGGCTCGGCTCCTGACACGGGGGGGTCGATCCGCCAGCCGGGGGCTGTCACCGGCACCGTCGGGGTGAAGCCCACCTACGGCGGCGTCTCGCGCTACGGGGTCGTCGCCATGGCCTCAAGCCTGGATCAGCCGGGACCCGTGACACGCACCGTCCTGGATGCTGCCCTGCTGCACGAGGCCATGGGCGGGCACGATCCGATGGACTCCACCTCCATCTGCGAACCCCTGCCCGCTCTGAGCCAGGCGGCTCGTCGCCGTGACGTCCGGGGGCTGCGCGTCGGCGTTGTCAGGAGTTCGGGGGTGAGGGCTATGACGCGGCCGTTGAGCAGGGATTCGCCGAGGGCCGTCGGCTGAGCTTCGTGATGGGGGCGCGGAGGTTGTGGAGGTCTCCTGCCCCCACTTCGAATACGCCCTCAGCGCCTACCACCTGATCATGCCGGCGGGCTGTCCAGCAACCTGGCCCGTTTCGACGCCGTCCGCTACGGCCTGCGCCTCGGCGACGACGGGTCACGCGGCATGGAGGCGGTCACCTCCCACACCCGCGGCCAGGGCTTTGGACGGGAGGCCAAACGTCGCCTCATCATCGGCACCTATGCGCTGTCCAGCGGCTACCACGACCAGTACTACGGTTCCGCGCAGAAGGTTCGCACCCTCGTCGCCCGTGACTTCGAGTCCGCGTTCACGGCCTGCGGCGTCCTGGTGTCGCCGACCACCCCCACCGTCGCCTTCCGCATCGGGGAGCGCACCAGCGACCCGATGGCGATGTCTAAGGCAGATCTCTGCACGATCCCTCAACCTGGCGGGCAACGCATCCGCGAGCTTTCCCGTGGGACTCAGCCCCGAGGGCCTCCCCGTGGGGCTGCAGGTCATCGCCCGCCGATGGCCGATGACCGCTCTACCAGGTCGGCGGTTTCCTTGAGGCGGTGCTGGAGGACGGGACCGGCGGTCCGCTGCTGCGGAAAGCCCAGAAACTGACCGGATCGAAGGCGGTGTGGTGATGACAGACCTGATGAATCTCGACGAGGTCATCCGTGACTTCGACCCGGCCCTGGGACTTGAGGTGCACGTCGAGCTCAACACGAAGTCGAAGATGTTCTGCGGCTGCTCAGCCCAGTTCGGGGCCGAGCCGAACACACAGACCTGCCCCGTGTGCCTGGGGCTGCCCGGCGCGCTTCCCGTGGTCAACGCGAAGGCGGTGGAGTCGGCGATTCGCATCGGCCTGGCGCTGGGGTGCACGATTGCGCCTTGGGGACGGTTTGCGCGGAAGAACTATTTCTACCCCGACATGACCAAGAACTTCCAGACCTCCCAATACGACGAGCCCATTGCCTTCGACGGCCGCGTGGAGGTTGAGGTGGATGGTGAGATCTTCACGATCGAGATCGAACGTGCTCACATGGAGGAGGATGCGGGCAAGCTCACCCACGTGGGCGCAACCGGCCGCATCCATGGGGCCGACTACTCCGTGATCGACTACAACCGTGCCGGGATGCCGCTGATCGAGATCGTCACCCGACCCATCCTGGGCACGGGGGCGAGGGCCCCCCAGGTGGCGCGGGCCTATGTCGCCCACCTGCGGGATCTCATGCGGGCTCTCGGAGTCTCTGATGTTCGGATGGAGCAGGGATCGCTGCGCTGCGACGCGAACGTGTCGCTGGCACCCCAGGGCGCCTCGACGTTGGGCACCCGCACCGAGACCAAGAACGTCAACTCCCTGCGCTCCATTGAGCGTGCGGTGACCTACGAGATGCGTCGCCAGGCCGCGATCCTGGCCGGTGGGGAAAAAGTCACCCAGGAGACCCGGCACTTCCATGAGGGGCGACGGTTCCACCAGCCAGGGCCGGTCAAAGGGGAGGCCGAGGACTACCGGTACTTTGCAGAGCCCGATCTGGTTCCCGTGGCCCCAGCGCCGCGTGGGTCGAGGAACTGCGTGACACGTTGCCCGAACCACCGGCGGAGCGACGCGGGCGACTGGCCACCGATTGGGAAGTGGACGCCACAACCATGCAGGCCATCGTCGCCGCCGGGGCTCTGGACCTGATCGAGTCCACCGTCGCCGCTGGGGCAGCGCCGCGGGCTGCCCGGAAATGGTGGCTGAGTGAGTTGGCCAGGCGCGCCAACGAGGCGGGCGTGGAGCTGGAGGGAGCTCGGCGTCTCCCCAGGCGGTGGCTGAGACGCAGGCTATGGTCGAGGCCGGTGAGCTGACTGACAAGCTTGCGCGAGCCGTCTTCGACGGGTGATTGCCGGTGAGGGCACACCGGCTGAGGTGGTGGCCCGGCAGGGGACTGCAGGTGGTCTCCGACGATGGAGCCCTGGCAGCAGCTGTCGACGAGGTTATCGCCGGGAACCCGGATGTCGCAGACAAGATTCGAGTGTGCAAGCACCAGGCGGTTGGGGCGCTGATCGGTCAGGTGATGAAGGTCATGCGGGGCCAGGCGGATGCCGCCAAGGTGCGGGAGCTGATCCTTTCAGGCTTACCTGATGTGATCGGGCAGAGGCTGCCACGGGTTCTACAGTTGGATGTCAACGGTTTCGTAGACGGCCTGCAACTCAGTGGACTCCACCAGGCTTTCCAGCCTCTGGGTGAATCAGGATGCACCAGTCGGGGCATCGCCTGGCTGAACTGGCTCATATCTCCGTCGAACCTGATGATTGTCACGACCCGCCTGTCATCGGCAGGGGTCAACTCCCACCTCTACGCCAGCGGGATGTGCTCGTCGCCGTCCGGTCGCCATGCATCCACCAACTCGGCGACCTCTACTCCCTGGTCGGAGAATGCGGCTAAACACTGCAATGATCATCGCCCATCACCTCCGGCCCCACTGTATAGAGAACGGGGTGTCAATCGAGCCGTGAAGACAGCTGCTGCAGAACATCATCGATGCCCGGACTCACTCACAGTGAGCCGATGGCTTCATGCAGCTCCTCAACCACTTTAGGCTCACCCGTCACGGTGACCTCAGCCTGCCTCCCGGTGAGGAACAGCAGCAGCTCGGAGGGAGACCCTCCAAGCGGATCGGTCGGCTCCCGGAACCGTGCCGGATCACCCCATGGCCTGTGGGACGCAGGATCAGCTGCCCACCCCAGGCGCGCTGTGCCCTGAAGGCCAGCACACGGACCGTGCGCAGCAGCTCGGCCTGCTCCCGTTCGGTCAGCTGCTGCGACCGCTGGTTGGCGCGCAGCACGTCCTCGTGGTGGACGAAGAACTCCACGGCATTGACGATCCGGTCCAGCGGACGCATCACCCAGCCGGGGGCGACGCAGCTGCCGCACCGGTTCCTGAAAGCCCAGCGGGTGCAGGGATTCGGTCTGGATCCTCCCGGTGCGCTCGCGAACCGCTTCACACCCATGCCAGGGAAGCGCGGTGGGCCTGTGCTCACGTATCCAGAGATGGGCAGCCAGGTCACCGACGTTCCAGCCCTCGCAGCGTGTCGGCGCCAGGGGCCTATCTCAAGCATCAGATCGCACAGCTGGGCGCGCTGGCGGGAGGCAAAGTCATGGGATGCAGCCTAACGCCCTCCCAGAAGACGTGGGAAACCTGCTCTTCTGAGGTCCGCCATGCGCGTCGCAGCTTGGTATCGAACCGGCGGAGCGGGAACAATGGCCCCATGAGATTGCGGGACGAACTGACCGCGCGAATGCGTTTTCAACTCCGACGGGCTCGTGCCCGCCGTCGCCCAGGACGCCGAGACCGGTGATGTGCTGATGATGGCGTGGATGGACTCCGAGGCGCTCGCCCGCACCCTCAGCAGCGGGAGGGCGACCTACTGGTCCCGCAGCCGCCAGAGCTATTGGGTCAAGGGTGAGACCTCCGGAAATGTGCAACAGGTGGTCTCAGCGCATCTGGACTGCGACGGCGACACCATCTTGTTGCGTGTCCAGCAGACCGGCGCCGCATGCCACACCGGCAACCCGACCTGTTTCTTCACTGAACTCACCAGTCAGGACATTGCATGCTGACCATATCCCCAACCCTCAGCGAGTTCACCGAGCTCGCCAAGACTAGGAGGGTCATCAGCGTCCATGCCAGGGTGGTGGCGGATCATCTGACCGCAATCAGCCTGTACGCCACCCTCTGCGGAACTCGGGAGGGAACCTTTCTCCTCGAATCGGCATCCGAGGGCGTGTGGTCTCGGTACTCCTTCATCGGGGTGAGGGCCGCAGCACCCTCACCGAACGCGACGGCCGGGCCGTGTGGCTGGGCAGGGAACTGACGGGCATCGGCAGCGGCGATCCGCTGTCAGTGCTGCGTGAGACACTGAGCCAGCTGGCCACCCCAGCCGTCGCAGGCCTGCCTCCCTTCCATGCCGGCATGGTTGGCTACCTGGGCTATGACGTCGTGCGGCGCCTCGAAACCCTGCCCGACACCTCGGACGACGACCTGCATCTTCCGGAGCTGGTGATGATGCTGGCCTCCCAGCTGGCGGTGATGGACCACAAGACCAGCGAGGTCTGCCTGATATCCAACGCCATCAACTTCGACGGTGCCGACGAGGGGTGGAGCGCGCCTACCACGAGGCAGTGGCTGGCATCCACGAGATGGCCCGCGCGCTCGGTGAACCCACCCCACCGCTGGTGAGGCCCGCGAGAGACGGGCTGAGCGAGCTGGAGGTGGTGCGTCAGCGCACCGATGAGGAGTTCGAGGCGACCGTCCGGGATGTGATCGGTGAGATCGAGGCGGGGGAGGCCTTCAGGTCGTCGTTTCGCAGCGGTTCGACATTCCCACCGCATCCGATGCCCTGGAGGTCTATCGGGCGCTGAGGGTCACCAACCCGAGCCCCTACCTGTATCTGCTTCGACTGCCCGGGTTCGCTGTGGTGGGCTCCAGCCCGGAGGCCCTCGTCACGGTGCAGGATGGGGTCGCAACCACCCGGCCCATCGCCGGATCAGGCCCAGGGGCCACACCGAGGCCGAGGACCGTGAGTTTGCCGCAGAGCTGGTGGCCGACCCCAAGAGAGGGCCGAGCACCTCATGTTGGTGGACCTTGGCCGCAATGATCTTGGGCGCATCTGCACACCCGGAGCGTGACCGTCCACGAGTTCATGCAGGGTCCACCGCTACAGCCACATCATGCACTTGGAGGCCGCGGTCAGCGGTGAACTGGCTGAGGGCGTTCCGCCCTGGACGCGACGCTGGCATGCTTCCGGCGGGAACCCTGTCCGGGGCCCCGAAAGTGCGGGCCATGGAGATCATCGACTCCTGTGAGGTGAAAAGGCGTGGTCTCTACGGAGGGTGGTGGGCTATTTTGATTTCGCCGGAAACTCCGATGTCGCGATTGCCATCCGCACCGCCGTCATGAAAGACGGTGTCGCCCACGTGCAGGCTGGCGCCGGGATTGTCGCCGACTCAGATCCGGCTTCCGAGAACACCGAGTGCAAGAACAAAGCGGCGGCGGTGATCACCGCACTCCGGCGGGCCGCGCAGCAAGGAGAGGCATCATGACAGTGCTGGATGAGATCATCACCGGAGTTCGGGAGGACCTGGCCGTCAGGCAGGCCGAGTGTCCGCTAGTTGACCTGATGGAGCAGGCGCGCGCAGTCGGAGCCCGCCCGTGATGTCCTGCCATTGTTGCGGGCGCCGGGGCTGTCGGTGATCGCCGAGGTGAAGCGCAGCTCACCGTCGAAGGGGATCTGGCGGAGATCCCCGACCCTGCGGAACTCGCGGAGGGCTACGTGGCGGGTGGTGCGGCGGCGGTCTCGGTGTTGACGGAGCAGCGTCGGTTCAGCGGCTCCCTCCACGATCTGGACATTGTCAGGCAACGGGTTGCGGTTCCGCTGCTGCGCAAGGACTTCATGGTGGAGTCGTATCAGCTCTACGAGGCCAGGGCGCATGGCGCCGACCTGGTGCTCCTGATCGTCGCAGCTTTGAGTGAGGCGGAGCTGCGGGCCTTCATGAACCTCACCGATGCACTCGGGATGACGGCCTTGTAGAGGCCCACACCGAGGAGGAGGTCGACCGTGCCATCGAGGTCGGAGCCGGAGTGATCGGCATCAACAACCGCAACCTCAAGACCCTAGAAGTGGACATCACCCAGTTCGGGAGGATGGCGGCCCGCATCCCCGACGATCGCATCAAAGTGGCTGAGTCTGGAATCCTGAGCGTCGATGATGCCAAGCGTGTCCGTGATGAGGGTGCCGAGGCGATCCTGGTGGGGGAGGCCCTCGTCCGGCATGGCGACCCCGTGCAGCCGTGGCGGCCTTCCACGAGATCGCATAGACGCCGCTGTCCCTCTTGGACGGTGAGGCGGCGTCCCCGCACATGCCTGTAGGCTGACGCGCATGTTCTCACAGCCCGACGCCCGCGGCCATTTCGGCCGGTTCGGTGGCACCTTCGTTCCGGAGGCCCTGCGGGCCGCCCTCAGCAGTTGGAGACCGAGTTCCAGGCCGCTCAGCGGGATCCGGAGTTCAGGCTGAGCTGGCGAGGCTTCAACGCAGCTACGCGAGGCCGCCCGACACCGGTGACGGTGGCCGAAATTTCTCCGCGCACTGCGGGAACGCCACCATCTATCTGAAACGTGAGGGACCTCAACCACACGGGTGCGCACAAGATCAACAATGTGCTGGGGCAGGCGCTGCTGACCAGGCGGATGGGTAAACGGCGGGTGATCGCCGAGACCGGAGCGGGCCAGCACGGCGTCGCCACCGCCACGGCTGCCGCCTTGCTGGGATTGGAGTGCCGGGTGTACATGGGGGAGATCGACACGAGACGACAGGCCCTCAATGTTGCCCGGATGCAGCTGCTGGGAGCCGAGGTCTACGCTGTCGCGGCCGGTTCCGCACCCTGAAGGATGCCATGAACGAGGCTATGCGGGACTGGGTGACCACAGTGGAGACCACCCACTATCTGATTGGGACCGTCGGCGGGCCTCATCCCTTTCCGGTGCTCGTCCGGGAACTCCAGCGCATCATCTCCACCGAATCACGTCAGCAGATGCTCCAAGAGCACGGCGGGCTTCCCGACTATGTTGCGGCCTGCGTCGGTGGAGGCTCCAATGCCATCAGAGTCTTCTATGACTTCATCGGCGACGACTCCGTTCAGCTGTACGGCTTCGAGGCCGGTGGTGAGGGCGTGGAGACGAGCCGTCACGCCGCGACCATCAGCGCGGGCAGCGTCGGTGTGCTGCACGGGGCGCGCACCCGGGTGCTGCAGGATGAGGATGGGCAGACCATCGAGTCGCACTCGATCTCCGCGGGTCTGGACTACCCGGGGGTCGGGCCGGAGCATGCATGGCTTGCTGAGACGGGCCGTGCCCACTACGAGCCCGTCACTGATGCGGAGGCGATGGAGGCCTTCCGTCTGCTGACCCGCACCGAGGGCATCATCCCCGCCATCGAGTCTGCGCATGCCGTGGCAGGTGCCCGCCGCCTCGGGCTCCAGCTGGCTCAGCAGGACCCTACCGCCCGCCCCAGGATCCTCGTGTGCCTCAGCGGCCGGGGGGACAAGGGCGTCGCCACGGCCTTCGAGCGATTTCTGGCCTGAGGGGCAGCCCGACAAGACCGTTGGAGGAATGCCGTGACCATATTCAGCGACCCCAGCAGACTCGGCATCTCTGGGAGCCGTGTCGCAGACTGTGTCGAACAGGGGCGTCCTGCCCTCGTCGGATATCTGCCCGTCGGCTATCCCACGGTGGAGGGTTCCTTGAAGGCCATGAGGGCGTTGACGGAGGGAACCACGGGGCGCGGCGTCGACATCGTGGAGATCGGCATTCCGTACTCCGACCCGCTGATGGACGGCCTAGTGATCCAGCACGCCGCGCTGAGGGGCCCGCGAACGCGGGGTGCGGACCCGTGACGCATTCCGGGCCGTTGAGGCAGTGGCGGCCTGTGGAGCGACACCGATGGTCGCGACCTATTGGAACCTCATTGAGGCATATGGCCCCGACAACTTCGCCCGCGATCTCGCAGCCGCGGGTGGAGCTGGAACGATCACCCCCGACCTGCCCCCGGAGGACTGCCCGGAGTGGTTCGAGGCCACCGACCGTCACGGGCTGGACCGGATCTTCCTCATCGCTCCATCCTCGACGAGGGGCGCATCGACCTGACGATGCGCTCCTGCCGCGACTGGGTATACGCCACCAGCGTGATGGGGGTGACAGGGGCCCGTGACTCGACCTCGGATGCGGCCCCAGTGATTGTGGGGCGGGCCAGGGAAGTGGACTACAGCCCTGCCCATCGGCATCGGCCTCGGCGTGTCCGACGGCAGCCAGGCCGCGGAGATCGGAGCCTACGCCGACCTGGTGATCGTCGGCTCTGCCCTGCTGAAGTGCCTGGACTCGGATGGCAGGGACCTGGAGGGTGACCTGCGCCGACTGCGGCTTCTGGTGGACGACCTGGCATCGGGGTGGAACGCGCCAGGGGTGTGACTTCGCTGACCCTCCAGGGGCATCCAGGGATCTGGGGAATGCCGGCAGGGCTCGGTGACTACCCCAGCAGCGTCAGCACGGCCTTGACGCGGCGGTGGACGCTCGGGTCGGGGTATAGGCCGAGTTTCCCGAAGATCCGCTGCGTGTGCTTCTCAATCGCCCCCTCGGTCACGAACAGGGCGCTGTGCGATGCCGGTATTCGTGTGCCCCTCGGCCATCAACCCAGGACCTCGCGTTCCCGTGGGGTGAGCTGCTGCAGTGGATCATTGCTCCTGCCGCGTCCGAACACCTGGCTGACCACCTCGGGATCCAGCACGAGGCCGCCATCAGCCACCCGGTCGACGGCGTCGAGAAAGGTGTCGATGTCGGCCACGCGGTCTTTCAGGAGATAACCCAGGTGGCTGCCGCCATCGGCGAGCAGCTCCTGGACATAAGCGGCGACCACGTACTGGCTCAGCAACAGGATCGGGGCGTCGGCCCAATGCCTCCGGATCTCGACGGCGGCCCGCAAACCCTCGTCTGTGTTGGATGGGGGCATGCGGATGTCGGTGACGACCAGCTCAGGACGCAGCTCCAGCGCCTGAGGAACCAGCTCTGTGCCGCTCCCGACAGCGGCGATCACCTCGTGGCCGCCGTCGTTCAGGGATGAAGGTGAGACCCTCCCTCAGCAGGACGGAGTCGTCGGCTATCAGGGACTCGCATGGGATGACCGCTTCGATCGTGGTTGGCCCCAGGGGAGGTCACCTTCAGTCGACCCTCGACGCCGTGGAGGCGTTCCTCAAGCCCAGTCAGGCCATGCCCCTTCGCAGTCGAGGGCGCCTCCGATCCGTCGTCGGTGATGGTGATGTACAGCAAGCCGTCCTGGACGGCGGTGACCAGCCTCGATGAGGGTCGCCCGGAGTGCTTGTTGGCATTGACTAGTGATTCCGAGACCACGAAGTAGGCGGCCTGCTCGACGTGGGACGACAGCTTGTCGGGGAGGCTGGAGTAGACGGTCACGGGGATGGCGGAGCGGGCAGCGGTCTCATCGATGGCGGCCTCAAGCCCACGGTCGACCAGCACCGGCGGCGCGATGCCGCGGGAGAGCTGTCGCAGCTCTGCGAGCGTCTCCTGGGTCTGGTTCATGGCGGCTCCCAGGATGGCATCAGCATGCTGTGGGTCGCGTGCCATTTGCTTGCGTGCCCGCGCCAGATCCATGTTCAGCCGCACCAGACGTTGCTGCGGTCCGTCGTGGATGTCGCGTTCCAGACGTCTCAGCGCCCCCGACTCGGCGCGCTGGGCCGCGGCGCGGACTCCTGCAGCTGGCTCACTCGGAAATCGGCGCGGGCACGCTGGTTCAGCAGCAGCTCGCCGATGTTCGCCTGAAGGTTCGCCAGGGCTGTGTGGGACGGCCGGGGCCTTGAGGGGCTGCGGGAATGCCGATCGCAATGTAGAAGATGGTGTTGATGATGTCCGGAAAAAGGGAGTCCCAGCAGGTGGGCAATCCCTTCGCTATGGAAGCCGAATCGGTTCAGCACCCAGATGCTGAGGGGGCCGAGCACAGCAATTGTGGAGAGCACGAGCCAGATCAGTGACAGCGACCAGGTCAGGATGGAGGTGAAGAAGGAGACGGCAACCCAGAGCACGTCGTACCAGGACTGCGGATCCTTCAGGGGTGTGCTTCACCCGGTTGATCAGGCCAGGGGCCTGGGGGTGGGAAGATATGCGAGGGGGCCGGCTCACGTCCCAGCAGCGTCTCCTGGGAGCGGCGTTCCACCTGGGCTGCGGATCGGGCCATGAGCAAGCCGCCGGTCAGGATGAGCAGCCCAAAGCCCAGGATTGCCGTGCTGGCTCCCAGGGCGATGCTGATGATGATCAGCATGAAGGTGATCAGACGCAGCGGAAAGCCGAGGGTAGGTAGCCCACATGGGCTGAAGCGGGCCGAGGGCAGTGGTTTCTGTCATGTCTCACATTCTCTCGGCTGCAGCGCTCGGCCCATATCCTGCTGACTGGTCAGCGGGGGTGAGGCTAGCCCGACAATCCTCCACCCCTCAAGCTCTCAGGGAAGCTCTCTGTTGAACTTCTTGAAAAACGACTTGTGACCCGGGCCGTAGACTTTGACGTCCCCATGATGCAGACGCCTGTCAGGATTAGCTCCGGGCCTCCTCCCCGGGCTCCAGACCCTTGACCTTTGTGTCGCCGAGAATGCTGGCGATCTCGTTGCGGACCCTGACCCCTGCGGGTACGCGCAGCGGCATCCCCATGACGGCCGAGACGTTGATCCTGCATGATTGGGCCTCGAAGACGGCTGAGGTCATGTCGATGTGGACGTCGCCGAGGATGCTGACGATCTGATTGCTGGCGTGCACCCGCACGTCTGAGTCGCGTTTCGTGCTGCCGAGGATGGCGACGAAGCTTCTGGTTTGCTGCGTGGCTCCACGGGGATCGACCACTGCCCATGGATGATCGCCGTCGGTGGGGACCCTACCGTCTTGGACGTGGGCGCCGAGGTGACAGGGAACAAGATCCGTCGTCACGGTCTTCAACTCTCCGAACGTCTTGGCCCCAGACCTGGCTGAGACGCTCGTCGTGCTCCTCCCGGTTCAGGCGGCCATCGCTATAGGCGTCGTTCAGCAACTGCTCCACAGCGAAACGATCCGCATCCGAGCAGCGCAAGTGATCTGGCTGCGGCATGAGGCCCAGCATACCCAGATCCCAACGCCATCCAAGGGTAGGGGTGGAGCCCCATCGGCCGGATGAGAGGAGTCACTGTGGGTGATTCGTTCGTGCACCTGCACTGCCACAGAATTCTCCATGCTGGATGGCGCCGCCCGGATCCACGATCTGTTCGAGGGCGCCGAGCGCATGGGGATGCCTGCGCTGGCGATGACGGATCACGGCAATCTGTTCGGCGCCTACGAGTTCTACAAGGCCTCGAAGAACTACGATGTGAAGCCCATTATCGGTCTTGAGGGCCTACCTCACGCCCCGCACCCACCGCTCCGAACGGAAGCGCGTCCAGTTCGGTGACGGCACTGGCGAGGACGTGGCGTCCAAGGTGCCTACACCCACATGACGATGTGGGCATCCGACCAGGCGGCCATGCACAACCTCTTCAAGCTGAGCTCCCGCAGCTCCCTGGAGGGTTCTTCTACAAGCCCCGGGCGGACCGGGAGCTGCTGGCTGAATACGGCAGGGCCTTATCGCCACCACGGGCTGCCCCTCGGGGAGGTGCAGACTTTCCTCAGGCTCGGGCAGTACGACAACGCCGTGGCCGCGGCGGCCGAGTTCCGGACATCTTCGGCAGGAGAACTTCACGTTGAGCTGATGGACCACGGCCTGGCCATCGAGAACCGAGTACGTCAGGATCTGCTGAACCTGGCTCGTGACCTGGGTCTACCGCTCGTTGCCACCAACGACCTCCACTATGTGCATGCTGAAGACGCCGACGCCCACGACACCCTGCTGTGCGTCTCCGCCGGCTCCCGCAAAGCGCAGACTGATCGCTTCCGTTTTGATGGCTCCGGCTACTACCTGAAATCGCCCGATGAGATGCGGGCCCTCTTCAAAGACCTGCCGGAGGCCTAGACAACACCCTCGCCATCGCCGAGCGGATCGAGACGGCATTCGGAGGGCATGGGAACCTACATGCCCCGTTTCGACTGCCCGGACGGTGAGACAGAGGACTCCTGGTTCCACAAGGAGGTTGATCGGGGGCTCCATGAGCGATATCCCGACGGCATTCCCGACGAGGTGCTTGATCGGGCGGAGTTCGAGGCCCAGATCATCTCCACGATGAGGCTTCACTGGGTACTTCCTGGTGGTTGCGGACTTCATCAACTGGGCCAAGCGCAACGGCATCCGGGTCGGACCCGGTCGTGGCTCCGGCGCAGGCTCGATGTCGCCTATGCGCTGCGGATCACGGATCTGGACCCCATCGCGCACGGCCTGCTGTTCGAGCGGTTCCTCAACCCCGAGCGGGTCTCAATGCCGGACTTCGACATCGACTTCGACGATCGCCGCCGCGGTGAGGTCATCCAGTACGTCACCCACAAATACGGGTCCGACAAGGTCGCCCAGATCGTCACCTACGGATCCATCAAGGCGAGGCCGCCGTCAAAGACGCCTCCCGGGTGCTGGACATGCCCTTCGCGCTGGGGGAGCGGATCACCAAGGCCATGCCCCCGGATGTGATGGGCAAGGGAGTCAAGCTCCCCGACCTGTTCAATCCGGAGCACAAGCGCTACGCGGAGGGCCAGGAGTTTCGGGGAGCTCTACACCGCCGAGTCCGACGTCAAGACGGTGGTGGAGGCCGCCAAAGGGGCATTGAGGGCTGAAGCGGCAGTGGGGGTTCATGCCGCCGGTGTGATCATGTCGAATGCGCCCCTGCAGGATGTGATCCCCGTCATGAAACGGGAGGCCGACGGGGCCATCATCACGCAGTTCGACTATCCCGGATGCGAGTCCCTCGGCCTGATCAAGATGGACTTCCTGGGCCTGCGGAACCTGACCGTCATCGACGACGCGGTGCGCAACATCAAGATCAACCGTGATGAGGACGTGAACTTGGAGGAGCTTCCCTCGACGATCCCGCCACATACAAGCTGCTGCAACGCGGTGACACCCTCGGGGTTTTCCAGCTGGACGGCGGCCCGATGCGGCAGCTGCTGCGTTCCATGCAGCCTGACTGCTTCGAGGACATCTCCGCCGTCGGCGCCCTGTATCGACCGGGCCCGATGGGCGCCGACTCCCACAACAAATATGCCCGCCGCAAGACCGGTCGAGGCACGTTGAACCCATTCATCCCGAATTGGCGGAGGCCCTGGAGCCGATCCTGGGCGAAACCTACGGCCTGATCGTCTACCAGGAGCAGGTCATGGCCATCGCCCAGCAACTCGCCGGCTACACCTTGGGCGCTGCCGACATGCTTCGCAGGGCCATGGGAAAAAAGAAGAAAGCCGAACTGGACGCCCACTACGAACGCTTCAGCAAGGGCATGACCGAGCGGGGATTCAGCCGAGAGCCCATCGACACCCTGTGGAACATCCTGCTGCCGTTCTCCGACTACGCCTTCAACAAGGCACATTCCGCGGCCTACGGCGTCGTGTCCTACTGGACCGCCTACCTGAAGGCCAACTATCCGACCGAGTACATGGCAGCCCTGCTCCAGTCTGTGCGCGACGACAAGGACAAGTCCGCGGGATATCTTGCCGAATGCCGCCGCATGGTATCCACGTCCTGCCGCCGGACGTCAACTCCTCAGAGCTCCAGTTCACTCCCGTCGGAAAGGACATCCGCTTCGGGCTGGGCGCCATCCGTAACGTTGGTGACAAGGTGGTCCACGCCTGGACTGCTGAGCGATCCCAGGTTGGTCAGGTGCGTGACTTCCACGACTTTTTGGACAAAGCACCGCTTCAGATGTGCAACAAGCGTGTGGTCGAGTCCCTCATCAAGGCGGGCGCATTCGATGAGCTGGGGCATCCGCGCCGGGGCCTGATGACGATCTACGAGGACGCCGTCGACTCGGTGATTGAGGTCAAGAGGAACCAGGAGCATGGCCAGTTTGACCTGTTCTCCGACTTCCTCACGGGAGACGGAGGGCGAACAGTCCGCAGCGCTGGAAAGACAACCTATCCCCGAAGTGGAGGAGTGGGACCGGCGCACCAAGCTGGCCTTTGAACGTGAGATGCTCGGGCTCTACGTCTCCGACCATCCACTCAACGGTTTGGAGCATGTACTGGTCCAGCACGGCAAGCACTCCGTGTCTGCCATCGCCGCCGAGGGCGGTCCTCGCGGTGAGACCACCGTATGCGGGCTGATCACCTCGGTCACCCGGAAGGTCAACAAGCAGGGGGGCCTTCTATGCCGTTGTCGTGCTGGAGGATCTTGAGGCGAGCATTGAGATCACCGTGTTCCCCAGGGTATATGACACCGTCGCCCAGCACCTGGCACCTGACACGATCGTCGCGGTGAAGGGGCAGGTGGAGGAGGCCGAGGATCGCGTCCGAATGCGGGCGCAGGATGTGCATGCTCCCCAGGTGAGCGCCGACGGCGGGCTCAGGCCGGTCGACTGCGTCTGCCCGCTGTGCGCTGCACCCCGGCGTGGTCGGTGACCTGAAGCAGGTGCTGTCCGGGCATCCCGGAAGTGCCGAGGTGCATCTGCAGCTCCGCAACGGCGAAAGGCTGACCACCTTCCGGCTGGGGAGGGATTCCGCGTGGCTCCCAGTTCCCCCTGTTCGCAGACCTGAAAGCCCTTCTCGGGCCGAGCGCCGTGACCTTTGGGAGGGGAAGCTGAGGTGGCTGAGAGCAAGACCGGACCCAGGATGAGATGGCGGTGGCTGCAGTTCCTGGGCATAGTGACCGGACTGGGAGTACCCATGGGCATGGTGTGGGCAAGATTCGCCCACCGCCCCGGATACACCGTGTCACAGGATCTCGGGGCAGGGTTGACCGAACGTGGCCTGGCTGACATGTTCTCGGCCGATGCCCTGTTTGTGATGCTCGCCGCCGTCAGTGGGTGATCATCGGCCTCGTGGCCTGGTGGCAGTTCTACGACAGCAACTGGGCGGTGTGCGCAGCCCCGGTTCTGGGGGCTTGCCGCCTGCCTCATCATGTGGCGGCTGGGCATGGTCTTCGCCCCATTCACTTTTGATGAGCGCCTGGCGGCAGCCCAGCCGGGAGACGTGATCCCCATCGATCTCACGCTCCGCTCGCTTTCTGCGCTGTTGGTCGGCCCGTTCTGCGCCATCATGCCCATCATGCTGTTCACTGTGTTCCTCCCGGGCGGCTGTCCGTCCCGAAGACTCAGCCCGAGGCGCGTCGGGTCGCGACGGTAGACTGAGCGACCGTGTTGAGAACCGTCGATCTGACCGGAGTCAGAAATGATTACCGGAGGTGGATTCCACGAGCGGCCATGGACACCGCCCAAGCCACTGAGGCCGTTCGGAGCATCTGCGACGACATCAGGGATCGTGGAGCACAGGCACTGGCAGAGTACTCGTCACGGTTTGACCATGTGCTGCCAGACAGCTTCCGAGTGCCGGATGAGGGTCCTGGAGACTGCCGCCGCGGAACTCGACCCCATCTGCGCTCAGCCTTCGGGGAGGCAATCCGCCGCCGCCGGCAGGTGGCGGAGAGCCTGGAGCTGGGTCATGACCCAGCGGCTGCCGAGCTGGCTCCCGGCGCACATGTGGGGTTGCCGGACCATCCCCGTCGAGCGAGTCGGCCTCTATGTTCCCGGAGGGCTCGCGCCTCTTGCCTCAAGCGTCTTGATGAACGTGATCCCGGCTCAGGTCGCAGGAGTGCGGGAGATCGCGGTCGCCTCACCTCCGCAGCCCGCCTTCGGTGGCTGGCCACACCCCAACATCCTGGCGCTGTGCCACCTGCTTGGGGTGGAGGAGGTCTACGCAGTGGGCGGCGCTCAGGCCATTGCGATGTTCGCCTACGGTGTGCAGGACGTGTGCGCGCCGGTCTCGATGGTGACGGGACCTGGCAATATCTTCGTCGTGGCTGCCAGAGGCTGCTGCGCGGCATCGTCGGCATCGACTCGGAGGCCGGGCCGACGGAGATCGCGATCATCGCCGATGACACCGCGAGCCCCGCATTTGTGGCGGCGGACCTGATCTCCCAGGCGGAGCACGACCCGATGGCGGCGTCCATCCTGATCACGGACTCGCAAGACCTCGCGATGGCGGTGCAGACCGAGGTGGAACGTCAGGTCGCGACCACCAAGCACCGGGAGCGCATCCGCACGTCCCTCAGCGGACCTCAGTCGGCGGTGCTGATCGTGCGGGATGTCGGCCAGGCTGTGGAGGTCGCAGATGCCTATGCCGCAGAGCATCTGGAGATCCAAACCAGGAACGCGGCAGAGGTGGCCTCCCCGCGTCCGCAACGCCGGGGCCATCTTCGTCGGCGACCACTCGCCGGTGAGCCTCGGCGACTACTCGGCCGGCTCCACCCACGTGCTGCCGACGGCGGATGCGCCTGTCACAGCTCAGGTCTCAGCGTCCGCTCATTCGTGAGAACGGTCCACGTCATTGACTACTCGGCTCAGGCCCTGGCTGAGGTAGCGGACGGCATCGAGCGGTTTGCGTTGGCCGAGGACCTGCCCGGGCATGCGGCTGCCATCTCCATCCGGAGGAAGGCATGAGCGCACCTCGCCTGCGTGACGACTTGGCGGGGCAGGAGCCATATGGGGCACCCCAGCTGACTGTGCCCGTGGTGCTCAACGTGAATGAGAACCCCTACCCCCCGTCGCCGGCCCTCCGGCGGGCGATGGCGGAGGCCATCTACGAGGCTGCGGGCGCCCTGAATCGCTACCCGGACCGGGAGGCCTGGGAGCTGCGACGGGATCTGAGCCGCTACCTTGGTCATGGACTTGGCCCTGACAATGTCTGGGTGGCGAATGGGTCCAATGAGATCATGAGCCAGCTGCTGACCGCATTCGGCGGTCCCGGTCGCAGGATGCTGACCTTCACGCCCACCCTATTCGATGTACCCGGAGTATGCGCGGAATTCCTGCACCGAGTATGTCACGGTGCCGCGCCGCGAGGATCACTCGGTGGATGCGACGCTGGTCCTGGAAGCCGTCGCCAGGCATCAGCCGAGCGTGGTGGTGATCACCACACCCAACAACCCGACCGGCGCCGGAACCTCCCCGACGTCATCGACGAGATCTGCGCCGTAAGCGATGCTGTCATCGTGGTCGATGAGGGCATATCAGGAGTTCTCCCGCCAGCCGTCGTCGCTGTCGCTGATCGCCAGGCACTCGAATCTGGTGGTGACACGGACCATGTCGAAGGCTTTCGCCATGGCGGGGGCGCGGGTCGGCTACCTTGCGGCGTCACAGGAGATCGTGGACGCCTGCAGGATTGTTAGGCTTCCATACCATGTGAGCGTCCAGACGCAGGTGGTGGCGCGCGTCGCGCTGGCCCATCAGGACGAGTTGCTGGCTCAGGTCGGCGAACTTGCGGAGCAGACCCGTCAGCTCCAGGCCTGGCTGAGCGATAACGGCTATGAGGTGGTCCCGTCAGAGGCGAATTTCGTGCTCTTCGGCGGGTTTCGGGACCGGCATGCTGTCTGGCAGGCCCTACTGGACAGGGGCATCCTGATACGAGAGACCGGCCCTGAGGGATTTCTCAGGGTCTCGGCCGGCACGCCAGAGGATGACCCGCCTGCGTTCTGCCTTGACGCAAATTAACCCGGAAGGACGGCAATCATGAGCCGCATCGCCACGAAGTCCCGTCAGACCAGTGAGTCGAAGATCAGGGTGACGGTCAATATCGACGGCGCAGGGCATCCACCATCTCCACCGGGGTCGGCTTCTACGATCACATGCTCACCGCCCTGGCCAGGCATTCTCTGATCGACCTGGACATCCAGGCGGAGGGGATGTTGAGATCGACGGTCATCACGTCGTCGAGGACACTGCCATCGTCCTCGGCCAGGCCCTGGGGAGGCCCTCGGGGACAAAAGCGGCATCCGCCGCTATGCCGATCCACGGTTCCCCTGGATGAGGCGCTGGCGCATTGCGTCGTGGATGTCGCAGGTCGACCGTATGCGGTGTGCAGCGGAGAACCGGAGGGGGCAGGCATACGCGCGCATCGGGGGCACCGGGGTGGTCTACGCCGGCTCCATGACCTACCACGTCTTCGAGTCCCTGGCGTTCAACGCAGGACTGTGCATTCACAGCCGACTGCTCGCGGGCAGGGGATCCGCACCATATCGTGGAGGCCCAGTTTAAGGCCCTGGCCAGGGCGCTTCGAGATGCAGTCGCCTTTTGACCCCAGGGTCTCGGGAGTGCCCTCCACGAAGGGGCGCTCTGAACCCGAGGTGTGGGTTGTTCGACTATGGCTCGGGCAACCTGCACCCGTTGCCCGTGCGCTGGAGAGCGCCGGCGGTGATGTCCTGCTGTCGGGGTCCGCGGCGGAGCTGATGCGTTGCGATGCGCTCGTGGTTCCGGGAGTTGGTGCCCTTTGCGGCATGCATGACGGGATTGCGCGCCGCCCAGGGAGTAGAGCTGCTGCGCGAGTGGTTGACCTCTGGGCGTCCGCTGCTCCGGCATCTGCGTCGGGCATCAGATCTTGTTCGGCTCAGGTGACGAGCATGGCCGCATTGCTGAGGGGCTGGGGGTGTGGCCGGGGAGGTCAGGCGGCTGGTGGCGTCTCGGCTTCCCCACATGGGTTGAACACTGTCGATGCCCCCGCAGGTAGCAGGCTGTTCGACGGCATCCGGGATGAACGGTTCTATTTCGTCCACAGCTACGCAGCCACCCATCTGACGAGCAATCCCGATGTGCCCGGTGAACTCCGGGTCACGACCGCACGTCATGGCAGTGCCTTCATTGCCGCCGTGGAATGTGGCAACGTCTATTCGACTCAGTTTCATCCTGAGAAGTCTGGTGTGGCAGGGGGCCAGGGTTGCTGCGCAACTGGCTGACGTCAGTCGGCTGACAGGGCATCTAGCAATTCGGGCAGGCCGACGGCTGCTGTTGTGCGCCATGGCAGGGTGACAGTTCATGCCGGTTGGTTCGGGGTTGATCTCCGCGACGAAGGAGCCCGCCTGCAGGGCGATTCCCGGCAGGGCGGCTGCTGGGTAGACGATCGACGAGGTGCCCACCACCAGCGTCAGGTCGGCGCTCTTAGCTGCCGCCACGCCCGCGTCGATGTCGGCTGAGCTGAGGGGTTCACCGAAGAAGACGATGCTCGGTCTCAGATCGCCGCCGCACACAGCGCAGCGGCTCGGGGCAACCCTGAGTTGCGGCTTCTCGAGGCCTGGGACAGGTCTGGGGTTCCTGGACTGCCGCAGTCGATGCAGTGGAAGCGGTCAAGCCTGCCGTGTAGATGGGCCAGGACCTCGGATCCGGCCCGCTCGTGCAGGTCGTCGATGTTCTGGGTCACGATGTCCAACCGCTCCAGTGAGGCGTTGGGGCTGCGGCGCCTCGGCCCCATTGAGCCAGTGCGGCATGCCCTGCATTCAGGGGTGGTGGCGGCGACGATCCCGATGCGCCACAGATACCAGGCCCACACCAGTTCAGGATCGGCACGCCACCCCTCCTCGGTGGCCATCGCCTCAGGAGAGTACCGTGCCCACAGCCCCGCAGACTCGTCACGGAAGGTCGGCACCCCGGACTCAGCCGACATGCCTGCCCCGGTTAGCACCAGCACGCGCCGAGCCTGCCTGGCCTGCTCCTCCAGTTCACGCGGCAAGGGATCCCATTGTCTGCTCATGGCCCCACTGTGGCACGTCACCGGTCCTGATGGGTGCCAACCCGGATATCCTGACGGCTGTGACGATCCTGCTGACTGGCTTCGAGCCTTTCGCCGGAGCGGCGAGCAACCCGTCGGAGGAGCTGGTGCGGCGTTTCAGCTCCGAGACAGCAACTGAGGTGCTGCCTGTGGAATTCGAGGCTCTCGGACGACGAGTGCCGGAGCTCCTGGCTAGGCACCGGCCGCGGCATGTGGTCTGCCTGGGACTTTCGGCGGAGCGACTGGGCTCACCTTCGAGCGTGTCGGCATCAATCTGATAGACGCCAGGATCCCGGATAACTCCGGTGCGCAGCCGGTGGATGTGCCCGTCGTGGACTCTGGGCCTGCCGCTCACTTCACGTCGTTGCCTGTCAAGGCCATGATGAGGGCCGTCCGGAAGGTGGGTGTCCCCGCTGACAGCTCGCTGTCGGCGGGAAGCTATGCCTGCAACGCTCTGCTGTATCTGATGCTGCATCACAGCTCACTGGAGCTGGCTGGCAGCCGCTTCCGTGCCGGGTTCATCCACCTGCCGCCTGTCGAGGTCCTGAGCCTTGACGCGCAGGAAAGAGGGCTCAGAGCTGCGCTGGCAAGAGTGGATGATCAAGAAATGCATTATTCGGAGGGAGCGCTTGATTAGATGTTCGAGGCCTTTTTCCTTCACCTCGCGATGCCGAATTGATCGCGTCCACATCAGTCTGTCACCCAGTCTGGCTTCACGGTAGGGTGTGCCATCGTGGAACCTTTGCAACTGTTGCCTGCAGTTGATGTGCAGGATGGTCAGGCCGTCCAACTCGTCCAAGGAGTCGCGGGAACCCAGAAGGAGTTCGGCGATCCCCTGGCGGCTGCCTTGAGGTGGCAGGAGGAGGGGGCCTCCTGGATTCACCTGGTTGATCTTGACGCCGCATTCGGACATGGAACCAATATCCCGTTGCTGGCTGAGATCATCGCTCAACTTGATATTGATGTGGAGCTTTCGGGGGAATACGTGACGACGAGTCCCTCGACCGTGCGCTGGCCACCGGATGCCGTCGCGTGAACATCGGTACCGCGGCATTGGAACGGCCCGAGTGGTGTGAGCAGATCATCGGCCGTCACGGTGACCGGGTTGCCATCGGCCTTGATGTGCGTGGTGAGCGCCTCGCCGCCCGCGGCTGGACGACGGAGGGCGGGCCCTGGACTGAGACCCTGGATCGTCTCGTCGCAGCCGGGTGTTCCCGGTTCGTGGTCACCGACGTCACATCCGACGGCATGCTGACGGGGCCCAATGTGGAGCTTCTGAGCGCGGTGTGCGCCCGTACCAGCGCTCCTGTCATCGCCTCTGGGGATCTCGTCCCTGAAAGACTTGCATGCCCTGCGCGCCCTGGTACCCGATGGTGTTGAGGGGGCGATCATTGGAACGGCCCTGTACCTGGGGCGGTTCAGCCTGGCTGAGGCCATCGTCGAGGCGGGTCCGCAGAACGCCGGTGGGAAGGCATGAGCGCCCCCCGCACTGCCTTCGGGGCAGCTGAGTCCGTGAGGCTGCACACCCCGCCACTCCTGACCGGAAGGATCCCAGAGATCCTGGCCGGCAAGAAGATCGCGATGACAGGGGGTCACCGGCTTCATCGGCGAGCAGATGCTCTGGAAGTTCCTCACCGAGTGCCCCTGACACCAGAACCGCGGTCCTGGTGCGACGCAAGGGATCGTTGTCTCGCCGCCAGCCGGGTCGCGACCCTGCTCAGGAAGCCCATCTTCAAGGAGCTGGTGGCCAAGGCCGGTTCCGTTGAGGACCTGATGGCCAGCCGGATGGAGGTGATTGAGGGCGACTTGCCTGATGTGCCTGAGCTGCCACGCGACATTGATGTGCTCGTGCACTGCGCAGGCGACGTTTCCTTCGATCCTCCCATTGACGCAGCCTTCAAGACCAATGTTCTAGGCACCAAGGCCCTGCTGACCCGTTTCAGGGAGTCCTGCTCGGATGCGCAGGGCAATCTGGAGCGCATCCCTCACTATGTCCACATCTCGACGGCGTACACGGCGGGACGGCGACGGGGCCCCATCCCGGAGGCTGCGCACCCACACAATGTCGACTACGAGGCTGAGACACGTGCGGCGCTGGCTATGACGGACCTCGTCGAGGCCCGCTCTCGCACCTCGAAGCAGCTGACCATTCTCCGCAGGGAGGCGGAGAAGCTGCACCGGAGAGCCGGATACCTCACCACCAGCGAGGACACGGAGCGCCGCAGGCTTCGAATGGGTGAAGGAGGAGCTCATCGCGGCCGGGACGGAACGTGCTCGGTCCCTCGGCTGGACTGACGTCTACACCTTCGCGAAGGCGATGGGGGAGGCCGTCGTCGTTGATCTGTGCAAGGACATGAGGGTCTCGGTGGTGCGTCCGGCGATCGTCGAGTCGTCGCTGCGCTTCCCCCATCCCGGGTGGATTGAGGGCTTCAAGATGGCTGACCCGATCATTCTGGCCTATGGCCGGGGCCAGCTTCCTGAGTTCCCGGCCTCGCCCGATGCCGTGATCGACATCATCCCCTGCGATTTCGTGGTCAACACCATCGTGGCGGTGTGCGCCACCCAGCCGAAGGTGGGGGAGCCTGAGTTCTACCACTGCTCCTCGGGAGCCAGGAACCCGCTGACCTTCCGCGGCATCTACGAGCACATCCGGGCCTATTTCTCGCGTCACCCCTACACCACAGGTGAGGGCTCCCAGCCGCTGGCGACGTGGAACTTTCCCGGCCCAGAGCCCATCGAGCGCAAGCTCTGGTTCGCAGGCAAGGGTGTCAGCATTGGGAACCGGCTGCTGAGTTTCGCCCCCCGCGGGAAGAGAACCCTTGAGGCCGCTCGCGCACTCGACAGGACGGCCAAGCAACTCGACTTTCTCAACAAGTACCTGCGACTGTACGGCGAATATCTGCAATCCGAGCTGCACTTTCGTGGACGACTGCACCCTGGCTCTGCACAACAGCCTCCATGAGGCGGACAAGGAGGTCTTTGGTTTCGACTCCGCGGCTCTTGACTGGACGAGCTACATCGAAGAGGTGCACACGCCGGCCATCACCGGCCCCATTCGCCGACTGGAGGCGGCCAGGAGGCGCCGGAAGGCTCGCTCGGCCACCTTCAAGGAACTCAAGCCGGCCAAAGAGCCCGGGACGGTGCTCGCCGCCTTCGATCTCGACGGCACCGTCATGACAACCAACGTCATCGAGACTTACCTGTGGCTGCGCCTGCCTGAGCTGTCGTTGGTGGAACGAGCCGGTGAGCTGTTCAAGGTGGCGACCCAGCTTCCGAACTATCTCGGAGCCGAACGCAAGGACCGCGGGGTCTTCCTCCGGCAGGTCTACCGCCGCTACGAGGGCGCCAGGCTGGCGGATCTGGAGCGCTTCGTGGATGAGCGTCTGACGCCATTCGTGCTCGACCGCACCTCTCCCGGAGCGGTCAGGCGAATCCGTGAGCATCGCGATGCCGGGCACACGACCATCCTCATCACCGGGGTGATCCGCCCGCTGACCCGCCCTTTCGAGGGGCTGTTCGACCACATCGTCGCCGCCGACCTGGCCACCGACGCCGATGGGGTGTGCACCGGCTTCCTGACCGGTCCGCCCCTGGTGGGCGATTCACGATCCGCCTGGCTGACCCACTACGCCGGCCTGCACGGCATCAACCTCGACGCCTCATTCGCCTATGCCGACAGCCACGTCGACCTCCCGATGTTGCGGACCGTCGGCAATCCCGTGGCCGTCAGCCCCGACATCGGATTGATGCGGGCTGCCAAGCAGTCCGGATGGTCGATCATCGACTGGCCCTCCAACGCAGTCCAGCCCCGGTGGAGGCTGCCGTCATGAGACCGGCCCGGTTTCCTGCTCTACGTGGATGACCAAACCCCACCCCTGATCACCCTGGCAGGCAGCAGTGTCAACCTTCAGCAGTTCCCCACAGGCACACGGGTCATCTATCCGCCGGAGGCGATGCCCTCCTCAGACCCCACTGCCCTGATCGACCAGGCTCTGGCGACGCCCAGCGGATCCGAGCCGTTGGCGGCCAGGCTGAGACCAGGCATGAGGCTGACCATCGTTGTCGGCAATGTGGACCCCGTGCAGCCGATGATGCGCTTCGACATTCGCCGCGGCATCGTGGAGCGTGTCCTGGAGCAGGCCGCACGCAGCCGAGTCGATGACGTGTCGATCGTGATCGCAGGGGGACTCGGCCCACGCTGGAGCAGCCAGGACATTGTCGTCGCGCTCGGCGATCGAGTGGCGTCCTCATTCCTGCCGGATGGGATGATCACCAGCCATGACGTCACCGACTCGGGATTGGTGGCAGTGGCCACCGTCGGGAACCATCCCGTGAGGCTGTCCCCGCGCATCGCGACCTCGGATCTGGTGGTGGCCGTGGACGTCAGCCACGGGCCGAGACCTCGCTGCCTGCTTGCGGCCGGAGCCACCGACGTGAGCACCATCAACCGGATATCCGGGTTGGAGGGTGGCCACGCGGCCTGCGGCGAGGTGTCGGCAGCCATCCTGGGCGAGGTGCCGGTTTTCGCCATCACGGCGGTCCTCGGGCAGCCCTTCCTGCAGCGGCCGCTGGGTTTCCTCAATCGACGGGAATGGGAATGGCGGCTGCCCCAGCAGCTGTCCTACGCCACAGCTCGCCAGTTCGTGGCGGTGATGCCGCGTCAGGGGCGCGCAGCGACTCCATGGAGCTCCCCTCGCAGACTACGAGCTGTGCGATGTCGTGGGCGGCGATCCCGCCAGGTTCTGTCACGGGCACACGAGGTGTGGCATGCTGCCAACGCTGTTCCCGCGTCCCAGTCCCACGTGCTGATCACGTCGGTGTGGGGAAGCAGCTTCGATCCCGGAGATCCGGTCGGCTCACCCATCAGCGCAGCGCACCATGCGTTGGTGCGGGCCACGGGCATGGACAGCGACGGCCCCTTGGTGGCGCCTGGCGGATCGGTGGTGGCCTTCCATCCGCTCAGCCGCGTCTTCTCGAATCGAACCCAGGCCCCGGCATCCGACTTCTTCACCAGGTCCTCCCGAGACCCGCGATCCCCGCATCATCCGGGAGAGGTTTGAGGAGCAGGCCTGCACGGACACCTGGTATCTGAAGCTCTATCGGGAGCACAATGCCCATCATCCGCTGGCGGTGTTCCACACCTGGTACGCCATTCAGCGGGCCGCCTCCCCAGCTAGATGAGGTGATCTGGGTGGGTGCGGACCGCACATCAGCGCGGGTTCTGGGTCATCGTGCTGCAACCAGGCTGGAAGATGCCCTTGAGTTGTGCAGGCAGACGTTGGGGGATGATCTCAGAGCAACCTATCTGCACGCTCCAGGGACCGTCGCAGGGGAGCCACGATGATCACGTGGCCTGCTGACATGCTGCGGTTCGCCCGGTCTGGATTCGGCTACGGGCATCGTCGCCCCTGAAGGAGCGCCCGAACCCACTGTCCGCCGTCGCGACCGGCTCGGGAGATCTGATCTCAGTGAGATACCAAACCTTCTGCACCCGCTGACCTGGCGGTTGGAGTACCGGGTGGCAGGCCTCGACGCGTTGGAGGGCCTGGAGGGGCCGGTGGTCTTCGCAGTCAATGGGCAGGGGTGCTCGACTGGCAGGTTCTGAAGGCTGTTCTGCCACCCCGGCTGAGGACCCGGAACCACAATCCCAGCGGTGCCCTCACGCGGGGGGCGAAGCGTCGCACTGTTCTCTGATCCATCCACTCATCGACGGTGGTGGGGTGAGTTCAGCACCGAGGCCGCTGAGCTCGCGAAGCTTCACGGCATCCCTGTGGTTCCCGTGGCCATGCTCGGCACCTTCAAGCTGAACGAGGTGCTGCGTCTGGCGCTCAAACGCAGGCCGCGGATTTTCGTCCGCTTCGGCGCGCCCGTGATGTCCGGGGGTAAGACGCTGGAACGGACAACAAGTGAGCTGCAGGCGGCGGTTGGCGCGCTGTTCCACACGGGAGCGCTGTCTTGGTGGGCTGTTCAGAACCCCGCGCCACCGCCTGTCACCGAGCCGATGCCCAGGTGGCGGCGTCTGTGGCAGCAGACCACGCCTCGTGAACCATCCGCCGGCCGCATCTGGGTTCAGGAACGCTGAGGAGGTCCCGTGGAGCCATATGTCGAAGGACACCTGCACTGGCGTTTCCTGACCATGGATGACTGGGACGAGGTCACGGGTCTGCGTGCTCAGCTCGCAGCCCTGGACGACTCCCTGATGCCGGCCATTGACCGCGTCGTTGGAGTCGACTTCGATCTGCAGGAAGCCGATGCCGTCGGCGGCTGGGACTCCTACGGAAGTCTCCTGGCATTCGGATGCTCCTTCCGGGCGCCGGAGCCGGATCCGTTGCGCATCTATCTCATCGGTGGGGTGCATCCGACACATCGCTACCAGGGCATCGGGAGCGCCCTGTTGAGCTGGCAGGAGCAACAGGCCATCGCCTGGCGTGATGAACACCGTCCGGGGAGGAGCTCTGGCTGGGCTGTTACGGGAGATGCTGCAGCCTGGGCTGCAGCGTTTGATGGAGAGCAGGGGTTCACGGTGGAGCGGTATTTCATCGACATGCACCGCAACCTGGACCAGCTGCCCCACCCGGCTGAGATCCCGGGAATCCACTTCGAGATCTTCACTGAGGGGCTGAGTTCCCAGATCCTGACTCTGCACAACGCATGCTTCACATCCTCGGTGTCGGAGCAGGCGTGGCGGGAATCACTTCAGGCCGACACCTTCAGGGCTGACTGGTCGTGGGTTGCGCTTCAGGACGGGGAGGTCGTCGGTATTGCCTCTCCGGCACTGATGACGGAGCCGGCCTGGATGGGGTCATGGAAGGCTGGTGTGATCGTCTGGGGGTGGCTGATGGTCACCGTCACCGTGGTGTGGCTCAGTCTCTCCTTGCCCGGGCTATGCACTCGATGGCCGATTCGGCTGCCCGGCGGCGGGCATCGGCGTCGACACCAGGGACAAGGCTGTGGCTGACTGGCTGAACCGCGTCCTGGGCTATGAGGTCCGTGATGGCGTGACCCTCTATGTCAAGGGCATCCCCGCTCAGTGAGCTAAGCTCACCGATGCACATTGATCTCTACATAGAGGGCGGAATAGATGAGCGGCCACTCCAAATGGGCTACCACCAAGCACAAGAAGGCGGTCAGTGACGCCAAGCGCGGCAAGCTGTTCGCCAAGCTGATCAAGAATGTGGAGGTGGCGGCCCGGCTGGGGGCGGAGACCCGGCGGGCAACCCCACGCTCTACGACGCCATCCAGAAGGCGAAGAGTCGAGTGTGCCCAACGACAACATCGATCGCGCGGTCAAACGCGGATCCGGTGCGGGTCAGGGGAGCCGACTACGAGACCATCATGTACGAGGCCTACGGGCCGTCCGGCATCGCGATCCTCATCGAGTGCCTGACCGACAATCGGAACCGCTCGGCCTCGGATGTCCGGGTGGCGGTCACCCGCAACGGCGGGACCATGGCTGATGTCGGTTCCGTGCAACAGCTGTTCTCCGCAAGGGCGTCGTGGTTGTGCCCAAGAGGCAGGGACGGCCGGGACATCGCCGAGGACGATCTGCTGGAGGCTGCGTTGGAGGCTGGCCTGGAGGAAGTCAACGACGAGGGGGAGACCTGGGAGGCTGTCTGCGACCCCAACGACACTGTCGAGGTCCGCAAGGCTGTGGAGGCCGCCGGATTCGACTACGACTCATCTGAGGTGCAGTTCGTCGCATCCTTCGACCAAGAGGTTGACACCGTCGAACTGGCCCAGAAGATCTTCCGCATCATTGATGCCCTAGAGGACTCCGACGACGTGCAGAATGTCTACACGAACTTGGATCTCACTGACGATGTCGCCGCGGCGCTCGACTCCGAGGAGTAACGGCTACAATCCGAACTGATGTTCGAGATGAAGCGTATTCTGGGGATTGATCCCGGCCTGACCCGATGCGGTGTGGGAGTCGTTGACGGCACGGTTGGGAGGCCTCCGCGTTTCGTGGCCGTCGGGGTGGTGCGCACCAGCCGCATGCTGGACCTTGCCACCCGGCTCTTGGAGGTCGAAGCCGGCCTTGAATCCTGGTTCGATGAATACCGGCCGGACGTCATCGCCATTGAGAGGGTTTTCGCCCAGCACAACACCGCGTCGGTGATCGACACAGCCCAGGCTGCGGGGGTCGCAGCCCTGGTGGCAGCGAGGCGAGGGCTGCCCGTGACTTTTTCACACCCCCAGCGAGATCAAGGCTGGGGTCACGGGCTCCGGCCGGGCCGATAAGCAGCAGGTGACGTCCATGGTCAGAAGCATCCTCAAGCTGAGTGCCCCACCACGCCCCGCAGATGCCGCTGATGCGCTGGCCCTGGCCGTCTGCCACGCCTGGCGTGGCGGGCACACGAACAGATATGCGGCTCTCGTGGCTGCTGCGAGAGGAAAGTGATGATCTCTCAGCTGACTGGCACCGTCGTGGCCGCGGGCACCACCTGGTTTGTGATCGATGTCGGGGGAGTGGGGTTCAGGGGGCACTGCACACCAACCACGGCCGCTTCCCTGCGACCGGGGGAGGCTGGCACGATCCACACCTCGCTGGTGGTGCGTGAGGATTCGCTGACCTTCTATGGATTCTCCAGTGCGGAGGAGCGGGATGCGTTTGAACTCGCCCAGTCCGCATCGGGTGTGGGGCCCAAAGGTTGCCCTGGCCATCTGCTCGGTGCTTCCCCGCGGAATTCAAACGCGCGATCCTTGCGGAGGACCTCAAGGCTCTGTGCCGTGTGCCGGGCATCGGCAACAAGAGCGCCCAGAAACTGGTTCTGGAGCTGCGGGACAAGGCTGGCCTGCTGTTGCTGGACGACGCTGCGCCAGCACCCGCGCCAGTTGTCCCAGACTCAGAGCTGTGGCGTGAGCAGGTGAGCGAGGGGCTGCAGGGACTCGGATGGTCCAGCCGTGAGGGCCGCCACGGCATGCGATGCCGTGGCGGATCTGGCGGCTGGGGAGCTCCGTCGCTCAGCTGATGCGCGCTGCCCTCGGCGCCCTGGCGAAACGGTGAGGAGGCAAGCTGTGAAGCCGTCTGAGATGGATCCCCTGGGCCGTTTTGAGAGTCGGACTACAGAGTCAGCCCTGCGACCAAAAACGGCTGGGGGAGTTCGAGGGCAGCCCGCGTGCGCGACCAGCTGGGGTTGGTGCTGGACGCGGCCCGGCATCGCGGAACCAGCCCGGATCATGTGCTGCTGTCTGGTCCGCCGGGGCTCGGCAAGACCACGCTGGCCATGATCATCGCTGCCGAGTTGGGCGTGAATCTCAGGATCTCCTCTGGTCCTGCGATCCAACATGCGGGGGACCTGGCGTCGATCCTTTCCGGCCTGGACGCGGGCGATGTGCTGTTCCTCGACGAGATCCACCGTCTGGCACGGCCCGCCGAGGAGATGCTGTACCTGGCCATGGAGGATTTTCGCGTCGATGTGGTGGTTGGCAAAGGGCCGGGGGCCACAGCCATCCCCATTGAGCTTCCGCCGTTCACGCTCGTCGGAGCCACCACCCGGGCTGGCCTGTTGCCCGGGCCGCTGCGGGATCGCTTTGGTTTCACCGCCCAGCTGGGTTCTACGACACCAGCGACCTGGCGGTGATCGTGGCTGGTTCCGCGAGGAAGCTCGACATTGAGCTGGGACAGGGGATCTGCGGATGAGATCGCGGGGCGTTCCCGCGGCACTCCCCGCATAGCGAACCGGCTGCTGCGCAGAGTGCGTGACTACACGCAGGTCAACGGCCACTCGATCGTCGAGCGGGAACATGCCCGAGCCGCCCTGGAACTCTACGAGGTCGATGATCGGGGTCTTGATCGCCTGGACCGGGCGGTGCTGAGAAACCTCTGTACGCTGTTCGGAGGTGGCCCTGTTGGCCTTTCCACACTGGCTCTGAGCGTGGGGAGGAGACCGAGACCGTCTCCGAGGTCGCTGAGCCGTTCCTCATCCGTGAGGGGCATGATGATGCGCACCCCGAGGGGTCGTATCGCGACTCACGCGGGATGGGGGCACCTGGGCCTCACCCCGCCGTCTGGTGAGTCTCCGCTGTTCGAGTGAGCTATCCTGACCCACGGCGTATACAAAAGCTGTTTGGTGAGGAAAGAATAAATGCCTGCTGATCTCTCGTTGATCCTGATTCCAGTGCTGGTCAGGGGCGATGTATCTCTTCATGATCCGGCCTCAACAGAAGAAAATGAGGGAGCGCCAGGCGGAGATTGATGCGATGCAGCCCGGAGACAGGGTCATGCTCACCAGCGGCATCTTCGCCACCATCCGGCACCTGGCTGACACCCAGGCCATCGTCGAGTTGGCTCCCGAGGTCGAGGTCACCATCGTGAAGCAGGCCATCGCCCGCACCGCCACCGCGGATGAGGAGGAATTCGAGTTCACCGACGAGGTGGACGCGGATGAGGAGCCGACCACGCCGGACTCCCCGGAGGAAGAAACGACAGAAGTCGCCGGCCAGGAGGCCGTTGAGCCTTCGGCGAAGACTACCCAGACCGAGAAGAACTGAGACGAGACCGCATGGCAACAGCATCCCGAAAGCCCCGTCCAGGTTTGACCCTGATCGTCTTCTTGGCGGCCATTGCCGCCTTGTTCGGCATCATGGCCTCCACGAACAGCTGGAGCCCGAAGCTGGGCTTGGACCTGCAGGGCGGCATGACGATCACCCTGACCGCGACGAACGCCACGGTGGACAGGCAGTCCCTGGAATTGGCAAAGGGACATCATCCAAAAAGCGCGTCGACGGCCTTGGCATCGGGAGGCCTCCGTCACCACCTCAGGTGACCGGCACATCGTCGTCTCCGCACCCAATGTGCAGCGCAGCGACTTGGTGGATCTCATCGGCAGTACGGCTCAGCTGACCTTCCGGCCTGTGCTCCAGGCGCAGCAGGGTCACGTCTCAGTCCGACCCGACCCTGCCGGGGCTTCGACCCCAACTCCTGATCCTGGTGATGTGGGCTCCCAGCTTCCGGTCTCTGAGGTGCTGGCCTACACCCCGACGAGCCAGGACACCGCGATGCTCAGCGGCTACAAGTGCGGTGACAAAGTGGCTGCCAAGCTTGATCAGGCCACCGTGGCCTGTGATGCCTCCCGCACCCAGAAGTATCTCCTCGGGCCTGTGGGAATCATCGGCCAACGTGTGGTCAAGGCGAGTTCCGGTGTGCCTCAGGGTGAGGTAACGCCGGTCGTGACGCTGGAGTTTGACTCCGACGGGGCCAGCGTCTTCAGTGAGATGACCACGGCCATGGCCTCGAAGCAGGCCCCCGGCAACCAGTTCGCCGTGGTGCTGGACGGCGTTGTGCAGTCGGCTCCCGCGTCGAGAGGGGCATCACGAACGGGCAGGCTCAGATCTCGGGAAACTTCACCCCGAGAGCGCCGCAGAGCTGGCGAACGTGCTCAACTTCGGTGCGCTTCCGCTGACCTTTGAGCCCTCGCAGGTCGAGACGGTCTCGGCGACGTTGGGCGGTGAGCAGCTGAAGGTCGGTCTGATTGCGGGCGTCGTCGGCCTGGGGCTGGTGATCCTCTACCGTCTGGCGTACTACCGGGGCCTTGGTCTGGTTGTCATCGGCTCCCTCGGGGTGGCTGCGCTCTTCACCTACGCCTCGATGGTCATCCTGGGCGAGGCGATGGGTTTCACTCTCAACCTGCCCGCCATCGCGGGGGCCATTGTCGCCATCGGTGTGACGGCGGACTCCTTCATCATCTACTTCGAACGCATCCGAGACGAGATCCGCGACGGGCGGAGCCTGAGATCTGCTGACGACAGGGTGGCAGAAAGCACGCTCCACCATCATCGTGGCTGACCTGGTGTCCATCATCTCAGCGGTTGTGCTGTTCATTCTGGCTGTGGACGGCGTCAAGGGCTTCGCGTTCGCGCTTGGCCTGACAACCCTCATTGACCTCGCAGTCTGCTTCTTCTTCACCAGCCGCTGGTCCTGCTGCTGGGCCGCACGAAGTTCTTCGGGCAGGGACATAAGCTGTCCGGTCTCGACGCCAGCCACATGGGCGTCACCCGAGACTCCTGCTCGGACGCCGCAGCCGTCGCACCCGCATCGCCAAGGAGGCCTGATGTCAACCAGCACGGGCTCGCCCACCGTTTCTACACAGGCCAGCTGTCCTACGATTTTCGTGGGCAAACGCAAATTCTGGTACATCTTCTCCGGCATTGTGCTGGCGATCTGCGTCATCGGGCTGATCATCAGGGGAGTCAACCTGGGTGTCGAGTTCCGCGGCGGAACCGACTTCAGGTCCCGCTGACCGTCACATCCTCCACAGTTGATGAGGTGCGCGGCAAGGTCGCAGCCTTCGATGTTCCGGACCTGGATGCCCAGGTCTTCTCCCTGAGGAGAACGGCGTCCGCATTCGGACCAGAGCACTCAACCCTGATGAGACAGCGTCCGTGCGAACCGCTGTGGCTGAGATGGCAGGTGTCGCCCGAAGGACGTCACCCACACTGCCATCGGTGCCTCTTGAGGGAGAAAGCAGATCTCCCGGCAGAGCTCTCATAGCCCTCGTGGTGTTCATCGCATTGGTGATGGTTCTCATCGGATTCTGGTTCAGGAACTGGAAGATGTCCCTGGCTGCGGTGATCGCCCTGGCAATACGATCTGGTGGTCACCGTCGGCATCTATGCGTTGGCGGGCTTCACCGTCACGCCGGCCACAGTGATCGGCATCCTCACGATTCTCGGGTATTCCTCTATGACACGGTCGTGGTCTTCGATCGGGTCACAGAGAACACCGAAAGCTGGACGACTCCAGGATGACCTACAGCAAGGCTGCCAACCTTGCAGTGAACCAGGTCCTGATTCGCTCCCTGAACACAACCGTCATCGGCATCCTCCCGTGACTGCGCTGCTGATAGGCGGAGCCATGTTGCACAGCGGTCCCCTGGCCGATCTGGGACTTGCCCTGTTCATCGGCATGATCGCCGGCGTGTACTCGTCGATTTTCATCGCCACCCCACTGCTGGCGCAGATGAAGGAACGCGAACCAGAGCAGATCGCCCACCGGGCGAACCTGGAGCGCAGGGCTGAGCGGGAACGAGCCCGGGCGAGAAGAAGGCGGAGACGCCGGAGGATGAATCATCCGTCGCAGCTCCCCGGCAGGAGCGCAGATCAAGCTGAGCAGGGAGCAGCGGGAAACGGAAGCGCTCATGAGCCTGGTCACCAGCCTGATCGCGGATGTGCCAGACTGGCCGAAGCCCGGTGTGATGTTCAAGGACATCACGCCCCTTCTGGCCTCACCGGAGGGCTTTCGTCAGGCCGTCGACGACATCGTCGCTTCAGCACCATGACATTGATGTGGTGGTGGGGATGGAGGCCAGGGATTCATTTTTCGCGGCTCCCGTCGCTCTGGCTCTGAATGCTGGCTTCGTGCCCTGTCCGGAAGCCTGGGAAGCTGCCGCGTGAGGTGCTCACGGAGTCCTTCGACCTTGAGTACGGCACCGAGACCCTCACGATGCACGCCGACGCGCTCGTCGCAGGGGCGCGCGTGCTCGTGGTTGATGATGTCCTGGCGACAGGCGGCACAGTGACGGCCACAGCCGCCCTGCTGAAACGGCTGGGGGCGGATCTCGTCCATGTGAGCGTGCTCCTGGAGCTTTCAGCCCTTGGCGGTCGGGGTCGGCTGGAGTCGGAGGGAATCGACAGCTGTTCTGCTGTCCTGACGGTCTAGGGACGCTGAGACTGTGGGCAAGCTGAGGAAACCTGCGGCAAGGGGGCATGCCACCTCCTTGGTGAGCATGCCCAGGCTCCAGGTGAGGCCGCTGCGGGAGCTTGGCAAACGCGCCGTACTGGCGTTGGTCCTGCTGTTGTTCAGCACTGTGATCGTGTGGCTGGATCGTGACTCCTACGTCGACAATGTGCAGCACGATGGAGTGAGCTTCATCGACGCGCTCTACTACTCGACGGTCACCATGACCACCACCGGCTACGGTGACATCACGCCGCTCGCAGCGCATGCCCGGCTCATCAACGCCGTCCTCATCACCCTCGATGCGCGTCGGCTTCCTGGTGCTCCTGGTCGGCACCACCATCGCCGTGCTCGCCAATGAGGGAAGCCGGAGTATCCGAGACCTGCAGTGGAGGATGAGAATGCGCAATCATGTTGTTGTCATCGGCTATGGCACCAAGGGACGCAGCGCAATCAACACGCTGCGTCGTCATGGGGAGGTCGACGACAGAATCGTCGTCATCGACAGCAGTGAGGTGGCGGTCAGTGAGGGCCAATCTTGATGGTCTTGCTGCCTTCCTTGGGGATGGCACCCACCGGGATCTGCTGCGGCGCGCCGAGGTGTCGAAGGCGCGCAAGGTCATCATCTGCCTGTCTCGGGATGATGCCGCAATCACTGACCACCCTGACGGTGCGGCAGCTGAATCCGGGGGCGGGAATCGTAGTCAGTGTCCGGGAGCAGGACAATGTTCCCTGGTGCGCCAGTCGGGGGCGACTTCGGTGGTGACGTCATCCGACACCGTCGGCCGACTGCTGGGCCTGTCGGCTGTTGGGCCAGAGCTTGGGGCGATCATCCAGGATCTGCTGACCGCAGGCACGGGGCTGGAGGTCTCCCAGCGGCAGGCGACAGCCCACGAGGTTGGGCAGTCCTCGAACAGCCTGACCGGGGAGCGGGTGATCGGCATCCTGCGCAACGGCACCCTGCGACGCTTCTACGACTCGACTGCGGGCCGGATAGAGACCGGGGATCAGCTCATCGTGGTGAGAAAGCACAGCGCCCTGAATTATCGGGGAACATGACTGATCAGCTCGTAGAGGCGTTGCCTGCCACTAGAATTCACTCATGGCTGAGCAGGTGACAGAGCACGCGGCGTTGCGACGCCTGACCAGCGGCCCCGAGCAGCCTCGCCTGCGGATGCGTCACCGCCTGGCCAGACTGGGGGCGGTGCAACCGCGTTCGGCCATCCTTGATCCCCTGTTACGCATCGTTCGCTCCAGTCACTAAGGCCGATCTGAAGCTGATAGAGCGGGCCTACCGCCGCGCTGAGGCACTGCACCGAGGTCAGAAGCGCAAAATCCGGTGACCCGTACATCACGCACCCGCTGGCTGTCGCCACGATTCTCGCTGAGCTCGGCATGGCAGAGCCCGTGATCGTTGCCGCGCTGCTGCATGACACTGTCGAGGACACTGACTACACACTGGAGGAGCTGAAGGAGGGTTCTCTGAAGAGGTGGCGCGGATGGTTGACGGCGTCACGAAACTCGACAAGGTCACCTACGGGGAGACCGCCAAGGCGAGACCATCCACCAAGATGATCATGGCCACCTCGGAAGAGGTTCGGGTGTTGATCATCAAACTCGCAGACCGGCTTCACAACATGAGGACCATAGGTTTCCTGCGCCCAGACAAGCAGGTCCGGATTGCCACGGAGACGCTCAACATCTTCGCGCCGCTGGCTCACCGCCTGGGCATGAACACCATCAAGTGGGAGCTGGAAGACCTGTCGTTCCAGGCCATCGAGCCCAAGGTGTACTCCGAGATCGCCGATCTGGTGGCTCAGCAGGCACCTCAGCGGGACCGCTACCTGCGGGGAGTTGATAGCCCAGTTCCAGGACCTCGTGTCCGAATACAAGATCAAGGCGACCGTTTACGGCCGACCGAAGCACTACTACTCCATCTACCAGAAGATGATGGTCCGCGGCCGTGACTTCTCCGACATCTACGACCTGATCGGGCTACGGGTACTGGTGGAGGACACGATGACCTGCTATGGGGTTCTTGGCGTCGCCCATGCCAGATGGAAGCCGATCCCAGGGCGTTTCAAGGACTACATAGCCAATCCGAAGTTCAACATGTACCAGTCGCTGCACACGACGGTGCTCGGCGACCGCGGCGAGCCTGTCGAGCTCCAGATCCGAACTCATGAAATGCACCGTCGAGCCGAATACGGTGTCGCCGCCCACTGGAAGTACAAGGAGAATCTGCGCAATGGCATCACCCCGGAGGAGGCGGGCTGCGGGCCATGCATCAGCTCAGGGTGATGAGCAAGGAGACCGAGGACCCCACCGAGTTCCTGGACTCTGTGCTGTTCGAGATCAATGCCGACGAGATCTACGTGTTCACCCCGAAAGGTGAGGTGATTGCCCTTCCTGTGGGCGCCACCCCCGTCGACTTCGCATTTGCGGTCCACACGGAGGTGGGTTTCCGCTGCATCGGGGCGCGCGTCAATGGTCGGCTCGTCGCCCTGTCCACGAAACTCGCCCAGGGCGACAAGGTGGAGGTGCTCACCTCCAAATCCCAGAACGCCGGCCCGAGCCGAGATTGGCTGGGCTTCGTCGCCTCCAGCCGGGCGCGGCAGAAGATCAAACAGTACTTCTCTCGCGAACGTCGTGATGAGGCGATGGAGAATGGCAAGGAGATGCTTGCCAGGCAGCTGAGGCGCGCGGGAATGCCCATGCAGAGGCTGCTCACCCTGGAGAACCTCACGGCCGTGGCGAACGAGCTGAGACATGCGGATGTCTCAGCCTGTACATCGCGATCGGCGAGACCACATCAGCCCCCAGTCGGTGGTGACCCATCTGATTCAACTCGCCGGTGGGGAGGATGAGGGCGGTTGACACCATCAACGAGGACGAGGTCGTACGCACACCGAGACGTCGACCCTCCACCGCGGCGAATGATGCCCGGGTCCTGGTGGAGGGGACCCGATGATGGCGGTGAAGCTGGCGCGCTGCTGCCACCCCATCCCGGGCGATGAGATCATCGGCTTCGTCACCCGCACCGAGGGGTGTCTGTTCATCGCAGCGACTGCACCAATGTTCCTGCGCTGCAGGAGACCCCGGAGCGCCTCATTGAGGTGTCATGGGATACCCACGACGGGGGGCAGTTCCTGGTCACGGTGCAGGTGGAGGGCATGACCGCTCCCGGCTCCTGGTGGATGTCGGCGCTGTGCTCTCCGAGGGCTCACGTGGACCTCTTAGAGGTCTCCATGGTCTCCGACGGCAACAGGAAGTTCGTCGGCCGCCTCAGTTTCGAGGCTCCAGACCCGACACATCTCAGGCACGTGATCAGCCAGATTCGGCGTGTGCCTGGGGTGTACGATGTCTTCCGGACGAATTCTTGAATCTGGGACCCGAAACCGTCCGGACACTCCCCGCCAGCCCCGGTGACTACGCGTTTCGGAAGTCTTGAAGGGTTTCCTGGGCCTGGTTCAGCCAGGATGTGTAGGTCTCCAGGGACTTTTTGATGTCCTTGATCTTGCAGGAGTCCCCCTTGGCCTCGGCGTCCTGCAGATCCCAGGTGAGTTTGTCAACCTGAGACGTGAAGAGCGCGACGGTGTCCTCAGCCCGTTTGCAGGGCCTCGGGATCGGTCCGCCGCCAACGTTCCTCCTCCAGAGCGGCCACGCGCTCCGAAACCTTCTCACGGGCGTCAAAGATCACGCATTGCCGCCGCGGGAACATGACCGACCTCTGAGAATTTCGTGAGGAAATCACGCAGTCGGCTCTTGGCTGTGTCCAACATCCGTCACACCCTCAAGATTCTCGCCTGCTCTACGAGCGCGACTTTTTGTCGCCAGATTCTCAACCTGCTCGCCATCGACCGCCTGCTGGGCTGCGGGCAGGCGTTGAAGAAATGGTCCTGCAAGGCCCGGAACTGCTTCCACAGCGTCTCGTCGTCAGCCCGCCGGGCGATCCCGCCGCCTTCCAGCGGGCCATCAGATCCCTGAAGGCGCCGGCGGTCGGACCCCAATCCGTGGACTCCGCCAGCAGGTGGCCTCGGCGATGATCTGCTCCTTCACCCGCTTTGCCTCGTCGCGGCGACTGTTGAGCTCTGAAAAATGCGCCTTCCTGCGGCGCGTGTACTGAGTTCGTGCGGAGCTGAGACCGGTGCCACAGCTCATTATCGGTGGCCTTGTCCACCCGTGGCAGGGCCTTCCACTCCTCCAAGAGCTCCCGGAAACGGTCAACTCCGCGCCGCCAGTCCTCACCGGCAGCCAGAGACTCCGCCTCGTCGACCATGGCCTGTTTCGCGGTGATGGTGGCGGCGTTCTGCTCAGCGCGTGCCGCCTTCCGTGCCTCAATCTGAGCGGGCAGCAGCTCCTCCAGCGCATCCAGCCTGGAATCCAAAGCCGCGAGATCCCCCACCGCGTTCGCCTCGGAGATGTTGGCGCGGGCCGTCGCGATGGCCTTGCGCGCCTCCTCAGGGACATGGCGGGCCTCCACCCGGGAGACGAGCAGAGTCACCTCAGCGGCCAGGCTCTCGTAGCGGCGGGTGTAGAAGGCCATGGCCTCCTCTGGAGTGGAGTCGGGGACCTGTCCGACACTTCGTTCTGTGTCACCGACACGGACATACACGGTTCCGTCCGAGTCGACGCGACCGAAATCCGCGGGTGCTTGCTGTTCGCTCATGGACACAATCTAGCGGGCGATGGTGTCTGTGGGATAGGCGGGCGCTGTACCAAACGGGTGACAGGCTGCCATATGGTAGAGCAGTGCGCATCGAGAACATTGTCGTGTCGCCTTGGAGGGCGGTGCTTTCTCGTGGCTCCGGAGGACTCCGGGCAGTGCCTCGTGGTGGATCCCGGGGTCATGGGCTCTGAGCTGATCGTCGCAGCCCTGGCCCGCCTGGGTGGACTCCGGCCGCCATTCTCTGCACCCACGGGCACCTGAACCATGTTGGATCATGGCACCCTGTCCGAGGTGTGGAATGTCGGTCTACTGCGCGCTGCTGACCACCCGATGCTGACCAAGCCCTCCGCGGGGCTGGGGGAGCGCTTGATTCCCCTGATCCAGACAGCTGCTCGGCGCCGATGAGCTGGCAAGGCCCACCAGAGCTGAGGATCATCAGGCCCTTATGGTGGCAGGACTCACGGTCACACCGTATTTCAGGCACACCAGGGGTTCGACGCTGTTGAGGATCAGTGACGCAACCCAGACGGTAGTGCTGACCGGAGATGTGATCTTCAGGGGACCGCCAGGCGGACCGATCTGCCGGGCGCGGATCTTCGCCAGATGCGGGAGAGCCTGCCTCCTGATCCATGACTTTCCCGAGGACACTGTGCTCCTGCCGGGGCATGGGCCGGGAACAACCCTGGCTGCCAGAAGGCAGACAATCCATACCTCCGCACTGAATTTCTGAAGGACTGATGATCCCATGGCCCGTCCAAGCCGATCTCTGGCTTCCCCGGAATACCTTCCTGCCGGGAGGATCATCGAGAGCAGGTCCTCGATGTCATCATCAGGGACCTTTGAGCTGCACGGATTTTCCCCCATCGAGACCAGGGCCGTGAGCCCTCACACGCAGCTTGCCCGCAGAAGTTGACAAGATCTACCGTCGTTCCGGCGTCTTCACGCGCAGGAGGAGAGGGATGAGCGGGACTGCATTTCGACCTCACCGTACCGTTTGCCCGCGCTATGTGCTGGAGCACGCAGGGCATCTGGTGTTCCCTTCCGGCGCATCGGGTGCAGAAGGTCTGGCGCGGTGAACGTCCGCAGGAGGGCGGTATCGAGTTCGCGCGAGGCCGACATCGACATCGTCGGCGGGATCGACTGGCGGAATCACCACGATGGCGGAGATCCCGCTCGTCGCGCTGGGCGTCTTCGGGAAGCTGCACCGTGATCTCCGGACTTGCTACCTGTGAGCATTCGCGTCAACAACCCGCAAAGCTTTCGAGGGCTACTGAGGGCTGGGGATCAGAGGACCCGGCAGCGGTGCTGCAGCGCGTCGACAAATACGCAGCAAGATCGGCCCTGACGCGGTCGCCGAACTGCTTATCGAGACAGGTAGAGGCTGGCGCCCACTCCAAGCCAGGGCATGCGTCGCTCTCGCCGGAATCAGCGCCGACGAGCGGGTCCTTCGTCGACGAGGTGCATGCACTGGGGTCTCCACGATCTGGCATGAGGCAGGTCTGGCTGATCTCGCCTCCCTGATGCGGGTGGCCGCGCTCCAGTGAGCCCGGCAGGGTGGTGGCTGACCTGCGGATCGCGCCCGCGGCCTGGACTACTACACGGCACCGTATGTGAAACTCTTCTCCAGGGGCTCGGAGGCTTGGGTCCGTGCCTCGGGGAGGCCGGCGGTGCGACTCACTGGCCAGCGATGGAAAATCACTTTCCCGAGTCGGATGCTCGTTCGGCGTCACCCGGATCCTCGCACCCCTTATTGGCAAGGGGAGGCTCTCTGCCTCCAGAGCCGTTCCCTCCGCTGTGCTCGTCGCGGTTGACTCCGAGGAGACCCGTGAGCGCGCCATCGGCGTCGCCCGACGGCTTCGGGACACGCGCATCGCGCCTGTGAGGTTGCCCCCAAGGCTGGGAAGTTCGGCAAACAGATTCGTTGCGCGGAACGATCGCGGCATCCCGTTCGTCTGGTTTGGCGCAGGCGTTGATGACTCCGTCAAGGACATCCGCTCGGGGAAGCAGAGCCCCGCGGATGCGGGAACGTGGGGCCCTCCAGATGAGGACGCTCGACCCCGCATCCAGGCCGGCTAGACGGACGACTCGTTCAGGCGTTGCACTTCCGATACCTGAAAAGGTTAGGCTCAGCTTTAATTTTGGTTGTTGAAGCCTGAATCTTAAGGAGGTCGGATGTTCTTGGCCTCGTTCACTCATCGGCATGCGTGAGGGTTTTGGAAGCCACACTCATCATCAGCATCCTCATCGCCTATAGTGCGAGAAACAGGAACGTGGGGAGGTCGTCTCGAGTCTGGTTCGGCGTTGCCCTCGCCGTGATCATCTCCGTCGAGTCTCGGAGCCCTCTTCACCTTCGGACGCTACGGCCTGACCTTCGAGGGTCAGGAGATGATAGGCGGCTTCATGTCGCTGCTTGCCGTGGCGATGGTCACCTGGATGGTCTTCTGGATGCTGAAGGCCGGGCGCACCATGAAAGGCGGAGCTGGAGACGAGCGCGGCTGCCGCGCTCGGGGCGGGATGGGAGTATGTTCTGGCTGGCCCTCATCTCACTGTATGGGCCGGAGGCGTGAGATCCTGCCTTGATGCTGTGGAGCTCTGACAAACCGTCCCTGTCGCTCGTGGCGGCCATCATCGGTATCCTCACGGCCTGCGTCATGGGATATCTCGTCTACAGGGGAATGGTGCGGATCAAATTCTCCACCTTCTTCGCCTGGACTGGCATTCTCCTTGTCATCATGACCGCTGTGGCATCCTCGCCTACGGTATCCGCGACCTGCGGGAGGCGAGGCTTCTGCCTGGGCCGTTCTCCGGAGCCCCTATCACGCCAACGGACTTCCGCACGGGCCAGGTGCTGGTCAGATTCTTCACAGAACGTCCGTGCTGGGGAGCTCCGTTCCCCATTCGGATGGGCCTTCGAGCTCGAATGTCATCGATCAGCGGCGCCTGGGGGCCTTTCTGAAGGGGGACGGTGGGATTCCACGCCCCTGATGAGCTGGCTTGAAGTCGTCGCCTGGGTCGTCTATCTGGCGATCGTCCTCGATGTTCATTCGTCGGGCTCTTCCACGAAAGAAGAAAGAGAAAGATCATGAAGCCTCTGCATCTGCGTAGCCTCGCGGCTCTGGCAGCAGGGCCCTGCTTCTGAGCGGCTGCACAAGAACAAGCCTGCTGCACAGGAGTCCGCCTCAGGTGGGGCCAGTGAGGCCAGCAACGCCTGAATGTCCATCGACAGATGACGACTGCAAGGTCTCTGCCGCATCACCCAGCCTCAGGAACGTCACATGCGGCTCAGCATCCAAGAATGACGGCGGCAAGATCACTAGGTCTACCTGCTGGCCTCTGATGGGCTTCGCATCGTCTCGGAAGGGAGAACATCGCCCTGGCGCCAGCGCGAGACCTGACGGTCGGCCTGCAGCCAGGCGACTACTTCACCGCCTGCAAGCCGGGCATGCGTGGCGTGAACGTTGGCAAGACCGCATTCAAGGTGACCGGCGATCGATTGAGCTTTCCGGCGAAGATCAGACCTTGTTCGACGAGGTAATTCAGCGGTACGCGTCGACTCTCGTGAAGAACGGTCCGAACTGGCTCCGAAGACTGAGGAGTTCGCGAGGCCTACATGGAGGGCGACGACGCCAAAGGCGAAAAGAAATAGTCCGCATCCACGCGCGTCCACTACGGGAGGATCGAGCCCATCGCTGAGGCGCTCGGCGTTCTCGATCGCATCGACTACTGCGAGATCAACTACCTTGCTGAAAGCAGAATCGGTTCAAGGAAGACGACCCGACCTTCACCGAATGGCTGAGATTCCACCGCATTGAGAAGGATCTGTAGGGCCCTCGCAGCCGATGCTGTGCAGCCTGACGGCAGCCCGCCACCGAGGGATGGGCCCCTCCACCCCCGAGGATCGCAAGCGGATCGGTGAGGCCCTGATCGCCGACGTCAACAAACTGCAGGAGACGGTCAGCGACCCGAACTTCATCAAGGAGAACGACGTCTCAATCTCGACGGTGTCCAACGAGCCTCTGGGCTTCTTGAGGAGATCTCCCAACAAGGTGACTGGGTGAGGAGAACTGGTGGAGCCACTACGACCTGTGGGATTTCCAGGCGAATCTGGAGGGCGCCAAGATTGCCTTCAGACCTGGTCGCCCCATCGCTGAGCGCAAGGGGAGGAGGCCAAAGCCTGGTTTCCCAGATCAATGCCGAGTTCGACAAGCTTGCAGAAGCTGCTCGACAAGTACGGTTCCCTCGACAAGGGATTCGTCCTCTACAACGAGGTCACCGCGGAGCAGCAGAAGGAGCTCTCGGATCAGATCAACGCGACCCGTGAGCCCCTGTCAGAGCAGACCGCCACTGTTCTTGGGATCAAGTGATGACGGACAAGTCGGGAAACTGACGGGCGGTGAGGGGACTCTCGAGCGGGGCATGCTCGCATGGGCAGGCGCCGCCACCGGTTTCGATCGGCGGGTGCGGGAGGCTGTTTCGCCTCCCGCGCTCTGGCGCCCAGGCAGGGTGAAACCCCTGGCACGGCAGGGAGGACCTGGGATACCCGTTCTATGGTGAGCATCAGGCGGGAATCATCACCCCTGCCCAGGAGCAGCTTCACTTCGCTGCCTTTGATGTGGGCGCTGACCAGTCCCGTGAGGATCTGATTGAGCTTCTCAGGATTGGACCTACGCAGCATCCCGACTGTCCAGGGACTGCCCGTCGGTGCTGGCGGGGCCTTCGCGAGGAAAACCCGTTGGCTCCGCCCACCGACACGGGCGAGGCAGCCGACTTCGGCCGTGGTCTCACCATCACGTTCGGCTTCGGCCGGTCGCTGTTCGTCGATGCCGGAACGGCAATGACCGGTTCGGCATAGCGGACAGGCTGCCGGAGGACTTCACCAAGCTTCGAGATGATCAACGACTTCATCCAGCCGGCGATCTCGGAGGAGACATCTGCATACGGCCTGCGCCAACGATCCACAGGTCGCTGTTCGCCATACGCAATCTGACCCGGCTGGCTTTCGGCCGAGCAGCTGCGGTGGTCGCAGCTGGGTTTCAGGGCGGGCCTCATCCACCTCCAAGGAGCAGCTGACACCACGTAACCTGTTCGGTCAGAAGGACGGCACCAACAACCTGAAGGCCGAGGAGCCAGAGAAGCTCAACGAGCACGTCTGGATCAGTGAGGGTCCCGCGTGGGCCCACGGCGGCTCTTATCTGATTGCCCGGAAGATCTCGATGACCATTGAGGTCATGGGATGGGCTGCAGCTAGAGGAGCAGGATCGGCTTCTTGGCCGGGCCAAGGGCTCAGGCGCGCCGCTCATCTGGTGGAGATGAGTTCACCACCCCTGACTTCACCAAGAAGAGATCCGACAGCAAGCCCTTCGATTGACGCGCGTTCCCATGTTGCTGGGACCCACCCGTCGAACAACGAGGCATCCACATGCTGCGGCGGGCCTACAACTTCGTGGACGGCAATGATCAGCGGGGCCGACTCGCGGCGGGGCTGTTCTTCGTGGCGTTCGTGAAAGCCCCTGCCCGGTTCGCGAAGGTGCATCGCAACATGTCGCGCGACGGCATGTTCGTCGAGATACCTGAAGACTCGCTCAAGCAGCGTCTGCACCGTGCCGCCGGGCTGCGCCGAGGCGGCTATGTGGGGGAGGGCTCTTCGCCCAGTAGGATTCCTCCCTGAGACAGAGCTGCACCAGTCTGTGCAGCCGCACAGAGAGGAATGCCCATGTTGCGACACAATGCCGGAGAACTGCGATCTTCGAGACGAAGGTGAGCAGGGTCTGTACTGGCTGGCTGGGTGGCCAAACGACGAGATCACGGCGGTCAGTCGCCTTCATCGATCTCCAGGACGCCTCCGGCATCGCTCAGGTCGTGGTGCGTGACGAGGTGCTCCAGCTCCTCCGGGGCCCATGACCTGCGGAACGGTTCTGCATCCAGGTGACCAGGATCGTCGAGATCCGCCCGGGGGCAACGCCAGCCTCGAGTCTGCACGGGCGAGATCGGGTGGCGATCTCGGAAGCTGGAGGTGCTGAACCCCGCCACGCCTTCCCTTCCAGATTGATGAGCGCGTCACGGTGGGGGAGGAGGCCCGCCTGAAATACCGCTACCTTGACCTGCGGCGTCCCGCCCCGGCAGCTGCGCTCCGGCTGCGCTCCAGGTGAACGAGGCCGCCAGGCGCGTGCTGGGGAACGCGACTTCGTGGAGATTGAGACCCCACGCTGACGCGCTCCACACCTGAGGGGGCCCGCAGACTTCCTGGTGCCCGCCAGCTCAGCCCGGGATCCTGGTATGCCCTGCCGCAGAGCCCGCAGCTGTTCAAGCAGCTCCTGATGGTGGCGGGCATGGAATTCGCTATTACCAGATCGCTCGCTGCTACCGAGACGAGGACTTCCGCGCCGACGGGCAGCCTGAGTTCACGCAACTGGATATTGAGATAAGCTTCGTCGATCAGGGAGGATGTGATCGAGGCTCGAGGAGGCGCTCATCAAAGAGGTCTGGGCCGTTCAAGGCGATTGAGCTGCAGACGCCATTTCCACGTCGACCTATGCCGATGCCGCGAACCGCTACGGCTCCGATAAACCCGACCTGCGTTTCGGTGTGGAGCTGACCGAGCGACCGAAATATTCGCCACTACCCAGTTCCGGGTGTTCACAGCCCCTATGTCGGTGCAAAGTGGTCATGCCGGGCGGCGCCTCGCAGCCGCGCGCGCCAGTTCGATGCCTGGCAGGAATGGGCGAAGCAGCGTGGTGCCAGGGGCCTGGCGTATGTCATGTCTCAGATTCCGGGGAGCTGGGTGCCCGTCGCCAGAACCTCTCCGCGACTGAGCTGGCCGCCCTGCCCGGGCGCACCGGTGCGAAGCCGGGGACTGTATCTTCTTCGCGGCCGGGGCGCACCGCCTCCCAGAATCTGCTGGGTGCTGCACGCGCGAAATTGCCCGCCGCTGTGGCCTGATTGACGAGAATGAGTGGAGCTTCCTGTGGGTGGTGGACGCGCCTTTGTTCAAACCGGCCTCAGGAGGCCAAGGCCGAGGTGATGTCGCTGTCGGTGAGGGTGCCTGGACCGCGGTTCACCATGCCTTCCGCATCGCGCCCAGCCAGGTGGCTTGCTACTTTCGACGAGCATCCGGGGCGGGCGACGGCCTGTGCCTATGACATGATCTGCAACGGCAATGAGCTGGGCGGTGGCTCCATCCGCATCCATCGCCGTGACGTGCAGGAGCGGGTGTTCAAGGTGATGGGGATCACGCAGGAGCAGGCGAGTGAGAAATTCGGCTTCCTGCTGGAGGCCTTCTCCTTCGGTGCCCCGCCGCGACGGGGGATCGCATTCGGCTGGGATCGGGTCGTCACCCTGCTCAGCGGGGCCGAGTCGATCCGGGAGGTGATCGCCTTCCGAAGTCTGGAGGCGGATTTGATCCGCTGACCGCAGCCCTCTCTCAATCACCGCGCAACAGCGCGGGAGGCTGGAGTCGACGCCACACTACGGAGCGACAAGCCGACTCAACAGGCCTGAGGCCGCCCGCGCCCCGTCACAGGGTGAACTTGATCTGCCGTGGCCTGGCGATCACCCACAGGGAGATGGTCGCCAGGACCGCGCAGACCAGCATCGACCACGCCATGGGGGCTGCCGAGGTCAGTGCGAACTGACCGATCACCGGGCCGACGATGGCTGCCATGGTCATGTTCAACGCACCCATCAGCGATGCCGCGACCCCGAGTTCTCCCTGTGGTTCTGCAGGGCGAGCTACCTGAGCCGCCGGCATGCAGCAGCCGAAGGTGAGGGTGAAGGAGAACATCGCGGGCATCAGGGGAGATATCCGCCGCGCAGGGCGTCCAGCCCCAGCAGCGCCGATGCGGCCAGAATCATGCCGGCTGTGCCGGCCACCAGGATCCACTGTGGACCGAAACGCCGGGTCAGACGGCTTCCCAGCTGCACGCCGGCGAAGACCCCTGACGGAACACACCGCGAAGACCATGCCGAACTGGGTCTCGGATAGGCCGAAGGTCTCCTGCAGCAGCAGTGAGGAGGTCGAGATGTAGGAGAACAGCCCGCAGGAAGGCGAATGAGGCCGTCAGCCACACACCGACGAACAACCGATCCCCAGGACATGCTGCATAGGCGGCTCGAAGCTGCTTCAGCCCACCGCGGGTACGTTCCTCAGGCGGGCGGGTCTCCGTGATCAGAAGCCAGACCAGCGCCAGCCCAGGACCGCTCCGTATGTGGCCAGCGCCCAGAACACGCCGCGCCAGTCCATCAACGTCACCATCCAGGAGCCGATCAGCGGCGCGATGATCGGCGCCAGCCCGTTGATCAAGGCCAGGCGGGACAGCATCACGACGAGACGGTGACCGGAGAACAGGTCTCTGGCCATCGCCATCGCGACGACAGCACCCCCGGCTGCGCCGATGCCCTGCAGCGCCCGCATCGTCGTCAGGAAGTGAACGTTCGGCGATATTGCCACCATGACGGAGGCGAAGACGTGCAGCGTCGCCGCGATCAGCAGGGGATGGCGGCGGGCCGAAACGGTCGCTCAGGGGACCTAGTGATCAGCTGCCCGAGCGCGAAGCCGACTGTGGTGGCCGACAGGGTCACCTGCACCTGTGGGTCGGTGATGTCAAGGTCGGCTTTGAGGGCTGGAAAGGTCGGCAGGTACAGGTCGACGGTGAATGGACCGAGCCCAGTGAGCAGTCCGAGAGTGACGATGGTGGCCACCCGTCGGCGTGTGCTGAGCTGGTCACCGAGATGATGAGACATTCTTGTGACTCCGCAGCGGATGAGGGTGCGAACAGCGGACTGAGTTTATGCCAACAACCGGGACGCATCCACACCTCACTACAGTTGGGGCCGTGGACTACGACTTGTTCGGCAACCCGGATCCGGCTCCGCCCGCAGCGGCGGCTCACTGGGCGATGCTCGGCTGGAGGGCGCTCCTGGCAGTGCGGATGCGGCCCACGGAGCTGGAGGGATCGTTGGCCAGCAGCATCTTCTCACCCCAGGCTCACCGCTTCGCAGGCTCGTCGCGGGCCAGCCGATGAGCGTCTTCCTGTGGGGGCCGCCGGGGGTTGGCAAGACGACGCTGGCCGCTATCGTCTCCCCGAGCTTCGGGGCACGTTTCGTGGAGCTCTCGGCTGTGACGGTGGGTGTGAGGGAGCTGCGTGGCGAGCCAGATGCCGCCCGCCGTGAGCTGGAACGCGGTCGCTCCACCGTCCTGTTCATCGACGAGGTCCACCGGTTCTCGAAGACCCAGCAGGATGCTCTGCTGCCCGCCGTCGAGAACCGCATCGTCACTCTGATTGCAGCCACCACCGAGAACCCCAGCTTCTCAGTGATCTCCCCGCTGCTGTCCGGTCCCTGCTGCTGCGCTCAATCCTTTAACCGACGAGGACATCGCGGCACTCGTGACAGGGCACTGGCGGACGATCGTGGGCTGGCGGGCAGCATTGCCCTGGAGGATGCGGCTCGCGATGACCTCAGTCAGGCTTGCGTGCGGAGACGCACGTCGGGCGTTGACGTACCTGGAGGAGGCCGCGGCTTCCGCTACCGCCCTGGGCCTGGAGATGATCTCGTCCGAGGTGCTGATGCAGGCGGTGGATCGCGCCGCTGTGCGGTATGACCGCGATGGCGATCAGCACTACGACGTCATCTCGGCATTCATCAAGTCCATCCGGGGCTCCGGATGTGCAGGCGGCGCTGCACTACCTGGCGCGGATGCTGGAGGCGGGGAGGATCCAAGATTCATTGCGCGACGTCTGATGATCCAGGCCTCGGAGGACATTGGCATGGCTGCCTCCGGCGTGCTGGCGACCTGCGTCGCCGCAGCCCAGGCAGTGCAGCTGCTGGGCATGCCTGAGGCCCGCATCACCCCTGGCCCATGCCACGGTTGCCGCCGCGACTGCCCCGAGTCGAATGCCGCCTATGTCGCGCTGGAGGAGGCCATCGGAGACATTCGGGCGGGCCGGGGAGGGCCTGTCCCGCCGCATCTGCGCGACGCCCACTATGCGGGGAGCCAAGGCGCTGGGGCATGGGCAGGGGTATGTCTATCCCGCATGACCTGCCGTCGGGGATCGCAGCTCAGCAGTACCTGCCGGACGACCTGAAAGAGGCCCGATACTACCGACCGACCCGGCATGGAGCGGAGGCAGCCATCGCCGAACGCCTGACTGCGGTGGAGAAATGGCTCACCTCTTAGAGCCGGTCGGCTAAAGTTACGGCGAAACTTCGATGAAGGAGGCCAGCATCATGTCCGTCGGTGAACTCGCAGGACTGCTAGCAGCTATCGCACTGTGCGTCCTCGTCGCCTTGACTGCCGTCCCACTGCTCAAGGCTGGGCGGGCCCTTGACGAGTTGAGGCTGACGGTCCGGGATCCGGGCACAGCTCAGTGCCTGTCCTCGTGGAGCTGAAGAGTGCTGTGGAGAACACCAACGACGAGCTGGTGAAGCTTTCGGCCGTGACCGAGGATGTGCGCGGGTCTCGGCGAACGCCACCGTGGTCAGCCAGCAGGCGGCGAATCTCTCGCAGCTGTTCGCCACCACCCTGGGGGCCCACTGGTCCGGACCGCCGCCGTCGCCCACGGCATCAGGAGCGCCCTGAAAGGCCGCCAGAGGAAGGGACGCAAGTGAGCCGCCTGTTTTGGATTCTCGTTGGTGCGGCGCTGGCTGTCGTGATTGCGCTGCGCGGCAAGCAGTGGCTGCACAGGTTCACCCTGCAGGGGATGGCGGAGAAAGTCGAGGAGACCGGGCAGCGCGCCGCCGCAGGGCCTCGGTGAGTTCTACGCCACCTTCCGCGCAGCCATGCACGAGAGGGAAGCCGAACTCCGCGAGGAGCTCTCCCTCCCGAACAACTCCTGAAAGACCCGATAAGGAACATCACATGAGGACCTCCGAGATCCGGAGCCGGTTCATCGACTTCTTCGCGCGTCACGATCACACCGTGGTGCCGAGTGCCTCTCTGCTCTACCACGATCCGACGCTGCTGTTCGTCAACGCGGGCATGGTGCCCTTCAAACCCTTCTTCATGGGGAGGAGCCCACCCTTACCGCCGGGCTGTCTCCGTGCAGAAGTGCGTACGCACCCTGGACATCGACGAGGGTCGGCAAGACGACGCGGCACGGCACCTTCTTCCAGATGACCGGAAACTTCTCCTTCGGGGACTACTTCAAGGAGGGGGCCATCAACTATGCCTGGGAGCTTGTGACCTCCGAGATCCACCATGGTGGCTTGGGGTTCCGTCCCGATCAGGTGTGGGTGACAGCTCTGCACGGTGATCAGGAGACCATCGACCTGTGGCAGAAGGCCGGCATTCCACGCCACCGGATCCAGGAACGCGGCCCGAAGGACAACTACTGGCACATGGGGGTGCCGGGACCGGGCGGGCCCTGCTCGGAGATCTATATTGACCGGGGACCCGAGTTCGGCCCCGACGGCGGTCCGGAAGCCGATGAGGACCGATTCCTGGAGATCTGGAACCTGGTGTTCCAGCAGGAGGAGATCACCAATGTGCTCGCCAAGGACTCATTCGATGTCGTGAAGCCCCTGGCAACCCAGAACATCGATACCGGGGGCGGGCTGGAACGCATGGCCTACCTGCTGCAGGGCGTGGCCAACATGTACGAGACCGACGAGGTCTCATCCCGTGATCGCGAAGGCTGCTGAGCTCTCGGGCCGCCGATACGGGGCCGATCCTGCAGATGACATCCGCTTCCGCGTCGTGGCCGACCACATCCGGTCCTCGCTGATGTTGATGACTGACGGCGTCACCCCCGGGAATGAGGCCCGCGGCTACGTCCTGCGACGCCTGCTGCGACGCTCCATCCGCGCGATGCGGCTCCTCGGCGTCGACGCCCCCGTGCTCGGTGAACTGCTGCCGGTCTCCAGAGACCTGATGAGCCTGTCCTACCCCGAGATCACCGAGGCCTGGCCGCGGATCATCGATGTCAGTGAGCATGAGGAGGACTCCTTCCGGCGCACCCTGACCTCCGGAACCCAGATCTTCGACCTGGCGGTGACCCGCGCGAAGGAGGCGGGAGCCACGCAGCTTCCCGGTGACGAGGCCTTCCAGCTGCACGACACCTACGGCTTCCCCATCGACCTGACTCTTGAGATGGCTGCCGAGGCTGGACTGAGCGTGGATCGCGACCGGTTCACCGCACTGATGCGCGAGCAGCGGAACGAGCCCGTGCGGATGCGAAGGCGAAGAAGGGCAGCCTCATGAGCCTGGACGCCTACAAGGCGGTCCGGGAGCTGAGGGAGACCCCATCTCGTCGGCTATCACGACCTGGATCACGAGACCCAGGTCATTGGCATCATCGCCGACGGTCAGGTCGCGGAGTCTGCCTCTGACGGCCAGGTGGTGGAGCTGGTGCTCGCGGAGACGCCCTTCTACGCCGAGTCGGGAGGTCAGGACTGCGATACCGGCATGATCACCGGTGACGGATGGTCCGCTGAGGTTTTGGACGTGCAGCGTCCCGTGCCGGGGCTCGTGGTGCACCGCGTGCAGTTGCTTGGCGAGGTCGGCTCTGGCGCCAGCGCCCAGGCGCGTGTGGATGCTGTCGCTCGGCATGGCTCGTCGCAGGCCCACACCGCCACCCACATCGTCCACGCGGCCCTGCGGGAGCTGGTCGGCTCCACCGCCACGCAGGCTGGCTCATACAACAAGCCCGGCTATCTTCGTTTCGACTTCTCCTCGACGCATGGCCTGAGCGACTCACTCCGTCTGGAGGTGGAGCAGCGGGCGAACCAGGCGATCCGAGACTCCTTCGACGTGACCGCGACGGAGATGAAGCTGAGGAGGCCAAGGCTCTTGGGGCGATGGCGATGTTCGGTGAGAAGTATCCTCCGGTCGTCCGCATGGTCGAGTTGGCGGGACCGTGGTCTCGTGAGCTCTGCAGTGGAACCCACGTTCCCAACACCTCCCAGATCGGGGTGTTGAACCTGCTTTAGTGAGTCATCCATCGGTTCAGGGGTACGTCGCGTCGAGGCCCTCGTCGCGCAGGACGCCTTTGATCGCTTCGCTGCCGAGCGGGCACTCGTTTCAACCCCGACGGAGAGCCTGCGGGTCCAGCCTGACCAGCTTGCCGAGCGGGTGAGAGGCTGGTGCAGCAGCTCAAGTCGGCAGAGAAGCAGATCGCAGCGTTGCAGGCTGAGAAGCTGCTGTCCCGCTCCGGGAGCCTCGCGGCCGGGGCACGTCAGGTCGGTGATGTGCGGCTGGTGGCTGTCGCGGTGCCTGGGGTGGGAGGTGCGGATCTGCGCACCCTGGCTCTCGACATCCGGGAGAGGCTCGGCCAGGAGCCTGCGGTCGTGGCCCTCATGGGGGGCGCCGACGGCAAGGCCGCGGGCGTCGTCGCCACGAATGCCGCAGCCCGTTCCTGGGTGTGAGGGCCGGGCAGCTCATCTCCCTCGCCACGCAGGCCATGGGCGGCAAGGGCGGTGGCAGGGACGACCTGGCCCAGGGTGGCGGCAGCAGACCGGAGGCAGCGCCTCAGGCTGTGGGCGGCTGTCGAGGCGGCGCTGGCAGCCCGTGGCTGAGCAACCCCGCCTCGGCATCGACTGGGGAAAGGCCAGGATCGGCGTTGCCGCCAGCAACGCCGGGACGAATTTCGCCTACCCAGTGGAGACGATCAGAGCCGATGGAGGTGAGCTGCGGCGTCTCATGAGGCTCGTGGAGGAGTATGGGCCCGAGGTGATCTACATCGGGCTCCTCTGAACCTGCAGGGTGAACGCTCTCTTGCCGCTCAGTTCATCATTGAGCAGAGCGTTCTGCTCGCCAGTCAGCTTCCCCAGGTGCCGATCCGTTTGATTGACGAGCGAATGAGCACAGCCGGTGCGTCACGTCATCTTATAGATGCGGGTCGCAGTTCACGCAAGCAGCGGCGTATCATTGATCAGGCTGCCGCAGTTGAGATTCTGCAGCGCGCACTTGATCGGGAGACAATCACCGGTCAGCTGGCCGGGGAGCCACTTCATCAGGAGGACACGTGAGCCCAGCCTTTGTGGACAACGACGGTCAGTTGAACTGGCGGAAGATCGCCTACCATGCCCGAAGCGCCTTCGCGGTGGTCCTCGCGTTGTTCATCCTCATCGGCGGCGGTTGGTTCGCCTTCCATAAGGTCGATGAGCTGTGGACCTCGATGCGGGCCGAGAACGACTACGTCGGACAGGGCAGGGATGAGGTCATCGTCGTATTCCCTAACGAATCCACCATCACCCAGATCGGTGACATTCTGGTGAAAAATGGGGTCATCAAGTCCACCAAAACCTTCCGGAACGTCGTGGCGAAGAATCCTGAGGTTTCGTCAATCAACGCTGGACGGTATCGGCTGCGCACCGAGGTGCCCGCCGAGACAGCCCTGGCCATGATCCTGGATCCGGCGAACAAGGTGCGGCTGACAGTGCGGATTCCAGAGGGGGAGGCGAAGGTTCAGCAGTGGCCTCGCCTGGTACAGGAGCTTGGCCTGGAACAGGATGATTTCCCAGAGGCGGCGTCGTCCCCGATCTTGGGATTCCCTCCTGGAGCCAGGGCGGTGACAATGTGGAGGGATTCCTGTTTCCCCGACACCTGTGAGGTGGCGGAACCCGCGGATGCCAAGGAGGTGTTGCAGCAGCAGGTTGCGCAGTTCAACAAGGTGTCGACGCTCGGTGAACCTCGAGTCCCGGGCCGCCCAACTGGGCAAGACCCCCTACGAGGTGCTGATCATTGCCTCCATGGTGGAGAAGGAGGCTGCACGGCCTGAGGACCGAGCCAAGGTCGCTGGCGTCGTCTACAACCGCCTGCGCCAGGACATGCCGCTGGGATTCGACTCGACGGTGCACTACGCGATCAACGACTTCACCCGCATCACCACCTCTCCAGAGGATCGAGCAGTCGACAGCCCCTACAACACCTACGTCAACAAGGGGCTGCCACCCACCCCGATCGGCAACCCCGGGCAGGCAGCCATTGAGGCGGCTCTCGCCCCGGAAAGCCACGACTATCTTTACTTCGTCACCGTCGATCCTGACTCCAAGGAGACCTCGTTTCGCCAAGACCGGGGAGGAGCACAACCAGAATGTGGCGCTGTTCCAGCAGTGGTGCCAGTCACACCCCCGGAAGTGCGCCAATTAGCGGGGGTGACGTCAGGTGAGGTGCGCCGTCATCGGTGAGCCGGTCTCCCATTCCCTGTCCCCAGCCATCCACCGCGCCGGCTACCGTGCGGCAGGTCTTGGATGGGACTACGACGCCATCACCGTTGCACCCGGGGAACTTGTGGAGTTCGTGACGACGTGCCGTGACTCTGGGCAGTGGGCGGGGCTGAGCGTCACCGCCCCTCATAAGCAGGCTCTCCTGAGCTTGGGGGAGCCAGACGCCGTGGCACGCCTGGCAGGAGCGGGTAACACGATCGTGTTCGGTGCTGAGACCCTTGTGCACAATACCGACGTGCCCGGTTTCGTGCGCGCCTGGAGGCATCGCGGCCTGGCGGAGATCGTCACCGCGGTGATCGTTGGGAATGGGGCGACGGCGCGTTCTCTGCTCATCGCCCTCGCCGGATTGGCCGTGCGCTCGGTCACCGTACTCGCCCGGAGCCCGGAGCGCGCGGAATCACTCCTGTCCCTCGGCCAGATGCTGGGCATCACGATGGAGGCCCAGCCGCTTGAGGCCAGGATCGGTGACACGGATCTGGTGGCGAACACCATCCCTGCCTCCGCCACCGCAAGGTGGGCACCCGAGTGGGCATCGCGATCCGCGGTGCTCTTCGACGCCGTCTACGACCCCTGGCCCACTCCGCTGGCGGAGGCCGCCGCACCTGAGCAGCCAGTGATCACCGGTCTGGAGCTGCTGGCTGGGCAGGCCGTGGACCAGTTCCATCTGCTCACCGGCGCTGACCTGGGTTTCACGGATGCGCTGTCCGCCGCACGGATGGAGCTCAAGGCCCGACGCGGCACCTGAGACAATGGCATCATGCTGCGTTATATGACGGCCGGGGAATCCCATGGTCAGGCTCTGATCGCCACGATGGAGGGCATACCCGCCCATGTCCGGATTGGTGGGGCCCTGAGATCTCAGCTGCACTGGCCCGACGCCGCCTCGGGGTCGGGCGTGGGGCACGGATGAAGTTTGAGGCGGATGCCGTGACGCTGCTCGGCGGTTTCCGGCACGGCGAGACCCTCGGCTCGCCGGTCGCGATCATGATCGGCAACACCGAGTGGCCGAAGTGGGAGACGGTCATGTCCCCCGGCGAGGTGCCTTCCGAGGAGCTGTCGCGGCAGGCCCGGCAACGCCCCGCTGACGCGCCCACGTCCCGGGCCATGCTGACCTGGCCGGCATGCAGAAATACGACTTCCCAGAGGCTCGGCCCATTCTGGAGCGAGCCTCCGCCCGTGAGACGGCGGCCCGGGTTGCGCTGGGCGCGGTGGCCGCCGCCTTTCTGCGGCAGGCTCTCGGCGTGACCGTTGTCAGTCATGTGGTTGCGCTCGGCACTGTGCGTTCTGCCCCTGATCGGCTGCCGCGATACGAGGATCAGTCTGCGATCGACGCCGACCCGACCCGCTGCTTCGATCCTGTGGCTGCGGCCGCCATGTCAGAGGAGGTGGAGGCGTGCCGGCGAGATGGTGACACCCTCGGTGGGGTCGTCGAGGTGCTCGTGTGGGGCTTCTCCCGGTGTTGGCTCACATACCCAGGGGGATCGTCGTCTCGACGCGCGGCTGGCGGGGGCGCTCATGGGCATCCAGGCCATCAAGGGAGTTGAGTTGGGCGATGGCTTCGATCTGGCGCGCCGTCGCGGCTCTGCCGCCCACGACGAGATCACGCCGACTGCCGAGGGATCGCCCGTGCGACCCAGCACTCCGGCGGAGTCGAGGGAGGCATGTCGACAGGGAGGTGCTGCGGGTGCGGGCAGCTATGAAACCCATCGCGACTGTTCCCCGCGCCCTGCGCACCGTCGATGTGGTGACGGGGAGGCAGCCACCGCCCATCACCAGCGTTCCGATGTCTGCGCGGTGCCTGCTGCCGGGGTCGTCGCGGAGGCCATGACCGCACTGGTGCTGGCAGAGCTCGCCTTGGAGAAGTTCGGGGCGACTCGTTGGCTGAGACACGCCGAAACCGGGATGCCTACATGGCCGATGTCGCAGCACGGAACCTGGGGGTCAGGGCGTGACGATCGTGCTGGTCGGTGCGCCCTGGGGCAGGCAAGACCACCGTGGGAGGTGAGCTGGCCCGGCTCGGTCTCTCCTTCGTCGATGTCGATGCCCGCATTGAGGAGGTTGTCGGAAAGCCCATCACCGAGATCTTCGTCGATGAGGGTGAGGCGCATTTCCGACAGCTGGAGGAGTCAGCCACCCTGGAGCTGCTGCAGAGTGAGGACGTCATCAGCCTGGGTGGGGGAGCGGTGATGAATCCCCGCATCCGTGACGCCCTGTCCGGTCATGATGTGATCTGGCTGAAGTGTCGATCCAGCAGGCATCCCGGCGGATCGGACTGAACACCGCCCGGCCGCTGCTGCTGGGGAACGTCAGGGGCCGCCTCATCGAGCTTCTGCGGGAGCGAAGCCCCTTCTACGAGGCTGTGGCAGGAACGAGGGTCATCACCGACAACCGCGATCCTGCCGGTATCGCGGATGAGTTAGCTGAGAGCAGGGGCGCATCGTGAGGATTCCGTGAACAGCGTCACCGCACCCTATGACGTGATCATCGACGGCGGTGCTCTCGAAGGCCTGCCGGAGCTGACCGTCCAGGCGCAGCGTGTGGCGATCATCCATCCAGAGCCTCTCGGTGACCTGGCTGAGAGGGCAGCAGGAGCTGCTCCGCCCAGGACGTGACTTTGATCCCCTGTTCCGGATGCCGAGGCCGCGAAGACCCCGGGAACGTTGACGGCGTGCTGGCAGCGGCTTGCCGCCGCTGGATTCACCCGCAGCGATCTGATCGTCGGGCTGGGGGGCGGGACCGCCACCGACCTGGCCGGCTTCGTCGCGGCCAGCTGGTTGCGTGGTGTCGGTTTCATCAGCATCCCCACCACGGTGCTCGGCATGGTCGATGCGGCGGTCGGCGGAAAGACGGGCATCAACCTGGCTGCGGGCAAGAACCTGGTCGGTGCCTTCCACGAGCCCCAGGCGGTGCTGTGCGATCTGGATCTGCTGCGTACCCTGCCCGAGGCTGAGGTGCGTTCCGGCTTGGCCGAGGTCATCAAATGCGGATTCATCGCGGACCAGGAGATCCTGAACCTTGCCGACCGGGATATAGCAGCCAGCGCTGATGTCACCTCGTCATGCTTCGCGGAGCTGGTGTGGCGGGCTGTCGCTGTCAAGGCGACGGTGGTCGCATCTGATCTGCGGGAACGCACCTCGACGGGAGAGCGGATCGGCCGCGAGGCCCTGAACTACGGCCACACCCTCGGGCATGCCATCGAGGCCCGGGAGGAATTCCGTTGGCGTCACGGGCAGGCCATCTCGGCTGGCATGGTGTGGATGGCGAGGTCAGCCGCCGACTGCTGGGCCTGGATGCGGAACTCGCCGAGGCGCATGCACGACTGCTCACGGCATGGAGGCTGCCCGTCGCCTATGAGCCATCGGCTTGGCCGGAGCTGAGGGCAGCTGATGAGCCTGGACAAGAAGACCCGTGGAACGCATCTCAGACTGGTGGGCTTGCGGGCGCAGGGGCGGCCAGTGATCTTGGCTGACGTTCCCGAGGAGGATCTGAAGGCCAGCTACGGCGTGGTTTCCGGGCGACGCTGACACTCAGGTAAGATTCCGCGACGGCATGCAAGCAGAGTCCGAAAGGCGAGGCGCGTGGTATCCACCAATGATCTGAAGAACGGCATGGTGCTTGACCTGGATGGTCAGCTATGGCAGGTGCAGTGGTTCCAGCACCACAAGCCGGGCAAGGGCAACACGGTCGTCCGATCCAAGTTGAAGCACGTCCTCACCGGAAAAATCGTCGACAAAACCTTCAACTCCGACACGAAGGTCGACACAGCCACCATTGATCGCCGTGACATGCAGTATCTGTACTTGGACGGCGAAGACTACGTCTTCATGGACAACACGACCTTCGACCAGATCAACATCCCCAGGGAGACGGTGGGCGATGCCCGGGACTACCTGCTGGAAAACCAGGCGGCGACTGTTGCCCTGCATGAGGGATTCCGCTGTTCGTCGAGCTGCCGGCCAGCGTTGAGCTGACTATCACCTACACCGAGCCGGGTCTGCAGGGGATCGTTCCACGGGCGGCACCAAGCCCGCGACGCTGGAGACCGGCAAGGAGATTCAGGTCCCGCTGTTCATCACCAACGGCGAGAAGATCAAGGTGGACACGCGTGACGGCTCCTACATCTCCCGGGTGAATGGCTGAGCCTGCCCGCTACGGCACCCAGACGAAGGCCCGGCGAGTGGCCCTCGACGTTCTCTTCGCCGCTGAGCTGCGGGGCCGGGGCATCATTGAGACCTTTCTTGAGGCGCGTGACCTGTCAGCCATCACGGTGCGGGAGCGACGACAAAGCTCGTCTATGGTGTCGCCGAGCACCTTGAGGAGCTCGACGCGAGGATCACCGCGTCGCTCGACAACTCCTGGACGGTGGAGCGCATGCCAGCCGTCGATCGCAACCTGGCTAGGCTCGCCATCTTCGAACTGGACCACTGCGACACTCCGACGGGCGTCGTCATCAGCGAGGCCGTTCGTTTGGCGCAAGAATTGTCAACAGACGGCTCCCCGAGTTTCCTCAACGGACTCCTGAGCAAAGCCGCCAAGACCAGAGAAACCACCTCAGAAAACAACTCGTGACCCCCTTTGGAGCGCCCATGACCACCGTTCCCGCTTTGCTGGTTCTAGAAGATGGGCGCTCTTTTTGCGGGCCGTTCCTTCGGGGCGGGGGTGAGGCCTTCGGGGAGCTGGTGTTCTCGACGGGCATGTCCGGCTATCAGGGAGACCTCACCGATCCCTCATATCGGGGCAGGTTGTGCTGGCGACGGCACCGCACATCGGCAACACCGGGTGGAATGATGAGGACGATGAGTCCGGCAGGATCCAGGTCGCCGGTTTCGTGGTGCGGGACCCGGCGCCACGTCCCTCGAACTGGCGCAGCCACCGCAGCCTGGAGGACGCAATGCTGGAGCAGGGAGTCGTGGGGATCTGCGAGATCGACACCCGCGCCCTGACCCGTCACATCCGGGCGCTCGGCGCGATGCGCGTCGGCATCTCAACCACCACCTCGGATCCCGAGGTCCTGCGCCGGGTCCTGGAGCAGCCTCGGATGGCCGGTGCGGACCTGGCCGGGAAGGTGAGCACCCCCGACGGCGCAGGTGGTGCCGGCCAAGGGGGAGAGGCGGCTCACGGTTGCCGCCCTCGACCTGGGCATCAAAACCATGACACCGACCCAGCTGGCGCTGCGTGGCATCGAAGTGCACATTCTTCCGGCGGACAGCACCTTTGAACAGATCACGGCTGTGAACCCCGATGGGGTGTTCTTCTCCAACGGCCCTGGGGACCCGAGCACCGCAGACGGCCCCGTTGAGGTGCTGCGGCAGGTGCTTGCCGCGCAGATCCCGTTCTTCGGCATTTGCTTCGGCAATCAGCTCTTCGGGAGAGCCCTCGGCTTCGGCACCTACAAACTCAAGTTCGGGCATCGCGGCATCAACCAGCCCGTTCTTGATCGCACCACCGGCCGGGTCGAGGTGACCGCCCAGAACCATGGCTTCGCAGTCGACGCCCCCATCGACCACCCAACCGACACCGAGTTCGGCCAGGTGAGCGTCTCACGTCGTCTCAATGACAACGTCGTGGAGGGCCTTGAGCTGCGTCGCGACGGGAGGCTGGCAGGTTTCTCCGTCCAATACCATCCCGAGGCTGCCGCCGGTCCCCACGACTCCAACTACCTGTTCGACCGCTTCGTCGACCTCATGGAGGACTCACGGTGAAGATCGAGTCGCTGGAGATCCGGAACTACCGGGTTCTCAAGGACGTCGTCCTCAAAGACCTGGGGCCTCTCACGGTGCTGTGCGGTGCGAACGGGAGTGGCAAGTCCACGCTGATGGATGTTTTCGCCTTCCTGCATGAGGCTTTCACGGATGGGTTGCGCCGTGCCTGGGACAAGCGCAACCGTATGGCTGCAATCTGTTCCAGGGGACAAACCGGTCCTGTGTCGTTGAAATTGAAATACCGTGCTGAGAAGGATGGAAAGCAGAGGCTGGTCACCTACTTCCTCGCAATAGAAGAGGAGCAGCACCGACCTGTCGTTGTTGAGGAGAAACTGCAGTGGAGCTCCGCGCCTGGCCCGGGACGTCCCGCGCAACATACTCAGCTTCAAACGCGGGCACGGAGAAATCTATGATGAGGCTACAGAGACTAAGGACAAGCAGAGTCTCAGCAGCCCGGATCTTCTCGCAGTGGCCACGCTCGGGCAACTTCAAGCGCACCCCAGGGTTGCGGCGCTGCGTGACTTCATCACGGGATGGTACCTGTCCCACCTGAATGTGGGGGAGACCCGCGTCACCCCGGAAAGCGGTCCGCAGGGAGTTGCTCAGCACCACGGGGGACAACCTGGCCAATGTGATCCAGTATCTGGAGGAGAGCCATCCCGAGGCCCTTGAGGAGGTGTTCGAAGATCTGTCACATTATGTTCCCCAAATTGAACGACTTGCGCTGGAGCATATGGATGATGGTCGGCTGCTGCTCCTCCTCAAGGACAAACCCTTCGAGAAAACCGGTGATGGCACGGTACGCCAGCGATGGGACGCTGCGGCTCCTGGCCTATCTCACGCTGCTTCATAGCCCCGTACCTGTACCGGTGATCGGCATTGAGGAGCCCGAGAACCAGCTTCACCCGAAGGTGGTCCCGGCACTCGCCGAGAGCATCAGGCGTCTGTCCCGGAAATCACAGGTCTTTGTCACCACTCACCCCCGGAGTTCCTGCTGAGTCTGGAGCCTGGGAACTGCGTGGTGTCTCGAACCACATCGGAGGGTGGATTTGCGAACATCTCACGTCCTGCTGACAGCGAGCTGATTCAGCGGATGCTAGCTGAGGGGATGAACTTCAGCGAGCTGTGGTCCTTTGGCTACCTTGAGGCAGCCGACCCCAAGCCAGTGGATCCAGCATGAGGGCATCTCGCGGTCCTGGTCGAGGAGGAGTCGATGAAGGTTTTCCTGGAGGATTCCTCCCAGAACGTCTCGACCGCGACTGGACCTTCGAGGCGCATTCTCTGCAGGGGAAGCATCGGCTGCTCAAGCGCGCTGTGAAATTGGCCAAAGGGCATCACGACAGTGGCCATCATGTTCTGATCCTGGTAGACCGCGACGCCAGCGACTGCATCCAGTTGAAGAAGCAGCTGACCGATTCTCTTGCATCGGCTGGGCTCAGCCTCGCATCGGCCAAGCAGCGAAGGACCGGAGATGCGCTGGTCCGAATCGTGGTGCAGGAGCTTGAGGCGTGGTTCTTGTGCGATCCGGCGCTTCTCGTCGTCTATCCAGGAATCCGATCCGGCTATCGCAATGCAAGGCGCTACCGAGACCCCGAGGGATACCTGACTGCTGGGAGTCGCTGCGGGACCTTGTCCACAAGGCGGGATATGACTTCAGCAAAGTGTCGTGTGCGCGGAGAATGTCGCACCTCATGGCGCAACGGGAAGATGACACCTGCAATGACTCTGCCAGCTTTCAGCACTTTGTGCGGGGGCTGTCACAACTGACCGGCGAAGGGAAGGACCGCTGATGCCACGCCGCACCGACATCTCCTCAGTTCTCGTGATCGGCTCCGGGCCGATCGTCATCGGCCAGGCCTGCGAGTTCGACTATTCCGGCACGCAGGCCTGCCGGGTGCTGGAAGGCTGAGGGATACCGCGTCATCTTGGTGAATTCGAATCCAGCCACCATCATGACGGATCCCGACTTCGCCGACGCCACCTATGTTGAGCCGATCACCCCCGACTTCGTGGAGCGGGTCATCGCGAGGGAACGCCCTGACGCGCTGCTGGCCACGCTTGGCGGCCAGACCGCCCTGAACACCGCCGTCGCCCTGCACGAGTCAGGGGCGCTGGAACGTTATGGCTGCGAGCTGATCGGAGCCTCCTTCGAGGCGATTCAGCGCGGTGAGGACCGTGAGGCCTTCAAGGAGATCGTGCAGTCGCTGACGCACCTCCCGGGGGTGCCCCAGAGGTGGCGCGCTCCCGGATCTGCCATTCGATGGAGGCGGTGAGAGAAGCAGCCGATGAGCTCGGGTTCCCCGTGGTGGTGCGTCCCTCCTTCACCATGGGCGGGGTCGGCTCCGGTTTCGCCCACGACCCAGAGCAGCTGCGCCAGATCGCCGAGGCTGGGCTGGCGGCCAGCCCCGTGACTGAGGTGCTGATTGAGGAGTCGATCCTCGGCTGGAAGGAGTACGAGCTGGAGCTGATGCGAGACAAGGCCGACAACGTCATCGTCGTGTGCTCCATCGAGAACTTCGACCCGATGGGGGGTCCACACAGGTGACTCGGGTGACGGTGGCTCCAGCCATGACACTGACCGATCGCGAATACCAGCGCATGCGCAACGCCGGCATCGCGATCATCCGGGCGGTCGGCGTCGACACGGGTGGCTGCAACATCCAGTTCGCGGTGAACCCGGTGGACGGACGCATGATCGTGATTGAGATGAACCCGCGGGTCTCCGCAGCTCGGCACTCGCATCAAAGGCCACCGGCTACCCGATCGCGAAGATCGCGGCGAAGGTCGCCATCGGCTACACCCTCGACGAGATCCCGAACGATATCACCCGCGTCACCCCAGCCTCCTTCGAGCCCGCCCTCGACTATGTGGTCGTCAGGGTTCCACGCTTCGCCTTCGAGAAGTTCCCTCAGCCGACACCACGCTCACCACCCACATGAAGTCGGTCGGTGAGGTGATGTCGCTGGGACGCAACTTCACAGAGGCACTCGGGAAGGCGCTGCGATCTACGGAGACCGGCACAGGCTTCTTCCTGAGCGCCCCCCGAGATATCCCCCTGGACGAGGTGCTGACTGAGCTGAAACGTCCTCACGATGGACGTCTCCTGAAACTGATGGAGGCCCTGGAGGCGGGCGCAACCGTCGAGCAGCTCGCCGAGGCCACCTCCATCGACCCCTGGTTCCTCGACCAGCTTGCCCTCATCCATGAGGCCGGCGACGACCTGCGCCGTTCCGATCACCTGACCCCCGAGCTGCTCCGCCGAGCGAAGCGGCACGGCCTGTCCGATGCGCAGATCGGAAAACTGCGGGGACTTGACGAGGCGGTGATCCGTCAGCTGCGCTGGGCTCTCGGCATCCGTCCCGTCTACAAGACGGTGGACACCTGCGCAGGCGAGTTCGAGGCGCTCACCCCATACCTGTACTCCACCCATGACGAGGGAGTCGGAGGTGCCTGCGCGCACCAGGGAGGCGGTGCTGATCCTGGGCTCTGGACCCAACAGGATCGGGCAGGGCATTGAGTTCGACTACTCCTGCGTGCACGCCACGATGGCGCTCCGCGATGCAGGTTACGAGGCGATCATGGTCAACTGCAATCCGGAGACCGTCTCCACGGACTATGACACCTCTGATCGCCTCTACTTTGAGCCGCTGACCGCCGAGGATGTGCTGGAGATCTTCCATGCAGAGTCTGCGGCCGGCCCAATCGCGGGGGTGATCTGTCAGCTGGGTGGCCAGACTCCGCTGAAACTCGCCCAGGTGCTCAAGGACGCGGGCGTGCCGATCGTCGGCACCTCCCCGGAGGCCATCAACCCGGCGGAGGAGCGTGGCGCCTTCGGCCGGGTCCCGGCGAAGGCCGGGTTGCCCGCCCCCTGCAGCATGGGATGGCCGGTTCGTCGGCGGAGGCCCGGCAGGTTGCGGCGGAGATCGGCTATCCGGTGCTGTTGCGCCCCAGCTTCGTTCTTGGTGGTCGCGGCATGGAGATCGTCTACGACGACGCCGCCCTGACCGCTACATCGCCGGGGCCACGGAGGTCAGCGAGGGCACTCCCGTGCTCGTCGACCGGTTCCTCGGACGATGCCATCGAGATCGACGCCGACGCCCCTCTACGACGGTGAGGAGCTGTATCTCGGCGGCGTGATGGAGCACATCGAGGAGGCCGGCATCCATTCCGGCGACTCGGCCTGCTCACTGCCTCCCATCACCCTAGGTGACGAGATGATCGAGCGATCCGGCGTTCCACCCATCTCATTGCCGCCGGTGTCGGGGTCCGGGGGCTGCTCAACATCCAGTTCGCCCTCCACGCCGACGCCCTCTACGTCCTGGAGGCGAACCCGCGAGCCTCCCGCACCGTGCCCTTCGTCTCCAAGGCAACCAACACGCCGCTCGCCAAAGCCGCCGCCCGTATCATGCTCGGAACCAGCATCGCGGAGCTGCGAGCCGAGGGAATGCTCCGGGCTGAGGGGATGGCACGGTGTTGCGTGAGGCGCGCCCGGTCGCGGTGAAGGAGGCCGTGATGCCTTTCAACAGGTTCCGCACCGTATCGGGCGGCTTCGTGGACACGCTCCTGGGACCGGAGATGCGCTCCACCGGTGAGGTGATGGGCCTCGACATCAACTTCGGAATCGCCTACGCCAAGACCCAGGCGGTTGGCGGCTGGCCGCCGCCGACGGAGGGCACCCTGTTTGTCTCCATCGGCAACCGCGACAAGCGGCATGCTGTGTGGCCCATCAAACGACTCGCCGACCTGGGATTCCCGCATCCTGGCGACCTCTGGAACAGCCTCGGTGCTGGCGTCGCAACGGCGTCACCGTCCAGGAGGTTATGAAACTCAGCCAGCGCCCCGAGGGCAGCATAGAGCCCTCCATTGTGGAGCTGATCATGGATGGGCACATCGACCTGATCTTCAACACCCCACAGGGCACGTCGGAGGGGCCACCCCACGGAAGGACGGCTACCTGATCCGCACCGCGGCGGTGTTCGCCGACGTCCCATGCGTCACGACTGTGCCGACTCTGGCCGCCGCAGTGCAGGGCATCGAGTCACAGCGGGCTGGGGAACTCGGAGTCCGCTCCTTGCAGGAGTGGGGGCAGGCTGACATGACGGGATTGGTGACCAGGGCTGAGCTGGCGGTCTATCAGGAACTCATCCGCCCGGTGCTGTTCCGCTGGGCCGGTGGGGATCCCGAGGCGGTCCACGAGGACATGATCCGCTGGCTGGGCGCTCTCCCACCCACACGAGCAGCTGTTGAATGCCAGCCGGTAACCGTGGCCGGGGTCCGCTTCAATCGTGTCGGCGTGGCTGCCGGACTGGACAAGGACGGGGTTGCGGCGACGGCGTGGGCGCGGCTTGGATCTCGGTTTCGCGAGTTGGGCACCGTGACCGCTCAGGGCCAGCCTGGTAACCCCAGGCCCCGCATGCTCCGGGCCAAGGGCCTCCCGCGCCGTGATCAACCGGATGGGTTTCAACAACGCCGGGGCGGGAGGCCCTGGCGGACCGGCTGCCGAAGCTCGGGGTGCAGCGCGGGGAATCAACGGCTCGGCATCCCACTCGGCATCTCCGTGGGGAAGACCAAGGCGGGTGGACTTGGAGCGTGCCGGAGACGACTACCCGGCCTCCATCGAGGCGCTGGCCCCTTCGCGGACTACCTCGCCGTCAACGTCTCCAGCCCCAACACACCCGGCCTCCGGATGTTGCAGGCAGCCCGGGAGCTAGGGGGATCTTCTGAGCAGAGTCGTCGCGGCGGCGCCTCGGCCCCGATCCGGTGCCGGTGTTCGTCAAGCTGGCCCCGGACCTGAGCCGGAACAGCTGCGCGAAACCCCTGGCGGTCATCAATGCCTCCGGTGCTGAGGGGATCATCGCGACGAACACCACACTTCGTCGCGATGGCCTCGCCTTCGAGGATGAACGGTTGGCCGGTGAGGCGGGGCTGAGCGGCGCTCCCCTGACCCGGCGGGCACTTGCCTTCGTCGAACAGGTGACGCGCACCTCCGATCTGCCGGTGATCAGGGTCGGCGGGGTCTGTCGCCGCGCGATGGGCTGCGGATGTTTGAGGCTGGGGCGTCGCTGATCCAGCTGTACACCGGTTTCATCTATGCAGGACCGGCACTGGTCCGCGGAATCAACGAGATGCTGAGGAAAGCCACATGACCTACGCCACACGACTCGCGGAGCTCAGGGCCCGACGCGGGAACCTGTGTGTCGGAATCGATCCCATGCCTTCGGTCCTGGCACGCCTGGGGGCTTGAGGCGACGGTTGCGGGACTGGAGGCCTGCGCTCGCGGAATCATTGATGCGCTGGGGGAGCAGATCGCGGTCTTCAAGCCGCAGTCTGCCTTCTTTGAGGCCTTCGGATCGGCTGGTGTGGCGGTTCTGGAGCGGGTCCTGGCGGACATCCGACAGGCTGGCGCCATCAGCCTGCTGGATGTGAAGCGTGGTGACATTGGCTCCTCCATGGTCGGATACGCCTCGGCGTATCTGACCGATGGCTCCCCCCTGGCTGCTGACGCCATCACATTGAGCCCTTATCTGGGGTGGGGCGCTGAGTCCGGCCATCGACCAGGCAGTGGCATCCGGACGAGGGGTGTACGTCCTCGCCCGCACCTCCAATCCGGAAGGCACATCGCTGCAGAGCTCATGCGGCCCAGATTGTGATCGATCAGATCACCCAGGGCAATCCAGAATGGGAGTTCGCAGTGGGCCTGGTGGTGGAGCCACCCGTGCCGACATTGGTTGTGACCTCTCCTGATTCAACGCCTCAATCCTGGCGCCGGGCATCGGAGCGCAGGGGAACCGTCGCTGGGCTTCGTGAGAGTTTTCGGCCTGCCATCACTCATGTGCTGCCCACGGCAAGTCGTGAGGTGATCGGTGGCGGGTCGGCAGAGCTGCGACAGAGAGCCGAGCATCTCCCTAGCGGAGATTGCTTCCGTGAATTCTGATCTCCGTGTGCTGGAGAACTCTGTTTCATACACATTCTTCGCATGAGGCGAGTATTTTGTGCAACAGAGCAGGGATCCACGAGGACGGCCGCACACTCGCGAAGGAGAATCGATGATCATTCCGCAACTGACGCTGCGCAGCTCGAAACGGCTCGGGCTGCAGCTACCGAGGCTCGAAGAGCCAGGTCTCAGTTCAAAGAGAGCGTCAGGTCTGGGAAATTAGTGTTGTCAGCTGCGCTGGACAAGGCGATCAAGGACGAATCGTTGTCCCGGGTCAGAGTTGTGGAGTTGCTGCGTGCCCTTCCCAGAGTGGGTGCTGCAAGGTCTCAGGAGATCACGGAGGCCTTGGAGATCGCACCGAATCGACGTATCCGCGGCCTTTGGTCGGCGCCAGATTGAGCGTCTCATAGAGATGTTCGGCTAGTTCATGTAGTTCATAGATTTTTCTTGGGGCAGGCGAAAACCTGCCCCAGGCAGGCTCCATCTTCTCCTTTCGTCAAGATCCATCCCCTCATTCCATCTGGTGTCAGAGTTCCCTTCAACAGACTCGGCTGACTCGCAATGCTCATACACCATCTTGGTGTCGTATTATCGTCCATATACGACATTTGGCGCGTGGTTCTCTCCGTCTTGACGTGATCGGTCTTGGACGCCAGGTGCCTGAGCGTCACGCACGGTGACGGAATCTCGTAAAATCAACTGGTGCATCCAACCAGGCAGTCTTCAGTGTGGATCATCTCCGGCCCCAGTGGGGTCGGCAAGGGAACCGTATGCAACCGGTTACGGGAACTGCATCCCGAGATCCACATCCCCGTGTCCGCCACCACCCGTCCTCCCAGGGCAGGAGAATTGGACGGCGTCAGCTATCACTTCGTCTCGCAAACTGAGCTCGAGGAGCTACACACCTCGGGGCAGCTTCTCAGCCGCTCAGGTGCATGGTCATCACTGGTATGGAAACACCCGGGCGGATGTGTCCCAAGCTCTCGCTGAGGGAAGACCGTGGTGCTTGAGATTGATCTTCAGGGTGCCCGACAGGTGAAGCAGAACCTTCCAGAGGCTGGTTTGGTGTTTCTGGCTCCTCCCAGCTGGTATGAGCTGGTCAGGGCGTCTGACAGGTCGTGGCACGGAGGATGCAGGCCCGTGAACCGACGTCTGGTCACCGCCGAGGCTGAGCTGGCCGCCCAAGAGGAAGCTGACGTCATCATCGTCAACGACAAGCTCGAAGACACGGTGCAGGCTTTGATAAACTTGTTGGGCTTATGACCACAAGTGACCCCAACCTCGCAGAGGTAGACCTTGAGCACGAATCCTGAAGGAATCACCAACCCGCCGATTGATGATCTGCTGGAGAAGGTCGACTCTGGCACCGCCTGCTGATCTTCGCAGCCAAGCGGGCCCGGCAGATCAACGCCTACTATTCGCAGCTCGGCGAGGGTCTGCTGGAGAACGTCGGCCCCCTGGTTGGCGTCGCACCGCAGGAGAAGCCGCTGTCCATCGACCCTGCGGGAGCTCTCGGACGGCATGTTGGAATCACGGAGATCGACCTCGCTGCCGAGGGCGGCGGGAGCGCCGCCATTGAGGCTGATCCAGCCTTCACCTTTCGTCGATCCGTTCGCCGAACTCGACGCTGACTCGGCTTCCTGAGACTTCCGCCCACAGGGGCGGTTGCGGCTTGTTGCCACCCTATGCAATGACTGTGGCTTGTCGCCACGAAAGGAAAAATCGACATGAGTCGTCTGTTCACATCGGAGTCGGTCACCGAAAGGTCACCCAGACAAGATCGCCGACTCGATATCTGATGCCGTGCTGGATGCGCTGCTGGGGGACGATCCTCAGGCGCGCGTGGCTGTTGAGAGCCGCTGATCACCACCGGTCTCGTGGTCGTGGCGGGCGAGGTGTCCACCACAGCCTATGCCGATGTGGCGTCGCTGGTTAGGCAACGCATCCTGGACATTGGCTATGACAGCTCCAAAGTCGGATTCGATGGTGCCTCATGCGGCGTCACGGTGGCCATCGGCTCCCAGTCGCCAGACATCGCAGGTGGAGTCAATGACTCGCTGGAGGTCCGTTCCAGCGAGGATCAGGACAACGCAAGCAGGCAGGGGCTGGGGACCAGGGCCTCATGTTCGGCTATGCTTTGCAACGAGACCCCTGAGCTGATGCCCCTTCCGATTCACATGGCCCACAGGCTGGCGGCCCGGCTCACCGAGGTGCGCAAACAGGGCATCCTCGGATACCTGCGGCCTGATGGTAAGACCCAGGTGACGATTCGCTACGAGTCAGGGATCCCCGCAGGGGTGGAGGCCGTGGTGGTCTCCAGCCAGCATGACGAGGGCGTGTCCCTCGCCGATGTGATGACCCCTGAGATCACTCGTGAGGTCATCACCCCGGTGTTGGCAGACCATGGCTACGACGCTGCTGGCTCCCGAATCTTCGTCAACCCGTCCGGCAAGTTCGTGATCGGAGGCCCGATGGGCGATGCCGGTGTGACCGGCCGCAAGATCATTGTCGACACCTATGGGGGCATGGCGCGTCATGGAGCGGCGCCTTCTCGGGAAGGACCCTCCAAGGTTGATCGATCGGCCGCCCTACGCCACGCGGTGGGTCGCCAAGAACGTGGTGGCAGCCGGGTTGGCTGACCGCTGTGAGGTGCAGGTAGCCTATGCCATCGGGAAAGCCCATCCAGTTGGCTTCTACCTGGATACCTTCGGTACCCTCGCATGTCCCGGCGGAGCAGATCATCGCCGCGGTCAACACTGTCTTCGACCTGCGGCCTGCCAGCATCATCGCCGATCTGAAACTGCTGAGACCCATCTACCGGCAGTTCTCCACGCTTGGTCATTTCGGACGCACCGAGCCGGATGCCACCTGGGAATCCACTGACCGGGCGGAGGCGCATGCAAGGCAGTCAAGGGCTGAGTGTTGGACTCGGCGGCGCTATTCGAGGATCCAGCCGCCGAACAGGTGGCCAAAGGTCGCTGTCGACGTGCCCTTGGCCCACCTGGACCAGCTGTTCGACTATCGAATACCGGACAGGCTCGCGAAGACTGCCCGTCCGGGGGTGAGGGTGACGGTTCCGTTCTCGGGGCAGGTCATCGACGGCTGGCTTGTCCGCATTGGGGACAGAGAGGCGGGCAAGCGGCTCGCAGAGCTGCGTACCGTAGTCTCACCTGAGCAGGTTCTGACACCAGCGCTATGCGACCTGATACGTGCCGTCGCCGACCACTACGCGGGGACGTGGTGGGATGTCGCCCGGCTCGCCATTCCACCACGCCAGGCCGCGACGGAGAAGCAACCCCAACGCTCCTGGCCCACGCCCTCATGCAGAGCTGATCCTGTGGTCCTCAGCGGATTTCCCGGTGGAGCTGACCTGATCGCGGCGCTGAGGCGCGGGGCCTCGCCTCGCGTGTTCTGGCAGGTGCCATGTGTCGCTGATGTTCCGGGGACATGATCCAGGTGTGGGGAGCTGTCTCCGCCACCCCTGACATCCGCCGCTCTGCGCTGGTGTTGGTTCCCACAAACAGAATCATGGAGGCGGCCACCATCCGGCTGGAGCAGATGTTCGGCACGGGAACGGTGGCGATGTCTCAGCGGAGAGCTCGGGCGTGGCCTCCGCTATGAGAACTACCTGGCCTGCGCACGCGGGTCAGGCTCGCATCCTCATCGGTACCCAGTCGGCGGCCTTCACGCCGATGAGGTCATTGGGGCTGATAGCCGTGATCGACGACGGCGACGAAAAATCACATCTTCGAGCGCTTTCCCCGTCCCCACGTGCGCGCCGTCGCCACTCTGCGGACGGTACAGGAGGGCTGCGCGCTGCTGCTGTGCTCCCATGCCCGCTCCTGCGAGGCCCAGTCCCTGATTGAGCGGGACTGGATGCGGGAACCGACATTGACCCCACAGGCTGCGCGGCAGCTCGTCGCACCAGTTCGCGTCGTCGCGGAGGATCATGCTCACAACCCTTCTGGGGCGAGGCTGCGCCTGCCCAGCGGAGTTTTCGACCTGATGCGGGCCGCACTGACGCGAGGACCCGTCCTGGTGTCCGTGGCGAGGGCAGGCTGATGCCGCGGGCCTGAGATGCGACCGCTGCCGCTCCCAGGGCGTTGTGCCCAGGTGCAGCGGACCGTTAACGCAGAGGCATCGAGATCGGCTGGAATGCATCCTCTGCGGACACACACCAGTGCGTTTTGAGTGCCTTCACTGTCACAGCACTCGGCTGCGGGCCCCCGTCATCGGTTCGGAACGCACCGCCGATGAGCTGGGACGGGCCTTCCCAGGGTGCGGGTCATCAATTCCTCAGCTGAGCGGATCCGGTCCAGCGTGCCGGATGACAACGCCCTAGTGGTCGCCACCCTGGCGGTGAGCCGGCGTGCAGGGGAGGCTGTGCAGCTGCCCTGATCCTGGATGCGGAACGGACCCTCGGGCGCGCTGACCTGCGGGTGGGGGAGGAGTCGCTGAGGCGGTGGTGTCAGGTGGCATCGCAGGTTCGCCCTGCCAGCGCTGGCGGCACCGTCGTCTTGGTGGGGGCCACGTGAGGAGCCGGCCGTGCAGGCTCTGCTGCGCACCGACCCCGGATGGTTCGCAGCCAGGGAACTGGATGAACGCCGAGCTGCGGGGCTTCCGCCTGCCGTCAAGGCGGTGCAGGTGTCCGGGGACCCTGAGGCCGTACCGGCGTTCTTGGACAACGCCCCGTTCCAGGGCGCGGAGGTTCTCGGACTCGACCCTGATCAGGGATGAACCTGATCCCGAGGCGATGGCGCTGCTACGTTGTCCCTGGACCGGGGACGTGAACTCGTCGGCCAGGGTCAAGGAGGCAGCCGCCATCCGGTCAGCCCGCAAGGAGGGCGGCAGGCTGTTTCTGCAGGTCGACCCCACGACTCTTGCCTGAGGAGATAATGATGAGAGTGGTCTTTGCCGGAACCCCCGAGGTGGCGCTCCCCAGCCTGGAGATGCTGGCGGCTTCCCGACATGAGCTTGTGGCGGTGATCACCCGCCCGGACGCCCCGTCGGGACGTGGTCGGAGGCTGACACCATCACCCGTGGCCCTGCGCGCCGCTGAGCTTGACCTGCCGGGTGCTCACGCCTCGACATCCCGGCGATCCGGGGTTCTTGGCGCAGCTGCGTGGCCTCGCCCCAGATGTCTGCGCCGTCGTGGCTTATGGCGCGCTGCTTCCGCAGGAGGCGTTGGCGATCCCACCCCATGGATGGGTCAACCTTCATTTTCTCCCTGTTGCCCCGGTGGCGTGGAGCAGCTCCGGTGCAGCGGGCAATCATGGCGGGGGACGTGGAGATCGGAACCGCCTGTTTTCGGATCGTGAAGGCCCTCGACGCTGGAGATGTCTACCGGATGCAGGCTCAACCGATGCCGGAGGCGACCGCGGGCGAGGTGCTGCACCGCCTGGCGATCTCCGGGGCCAGCCAACTGCTGGAGACCCTGGATGCAATTGAGTCCGGAGAGGAGCCTCGACCGCAGTCAGCTTCGGGGGTTGTGTTTGCACCGAAGATCACGACGGAGAGGCCAGATTGATTTCAGCCAGCTCTCCCATCGCGTCCGCGATCACATCCTCGGCTGCTCACCCGAACCCGGGCGTGGTGTGAGCTCGATGGGGAGAGACTCAAGATCTATCGGGCGCGGCTGTGAAGCCACAGCTGATCTGCAGCCCGGCCAGCTGCACATCACGAAACGGCAGATTATCGCCGGAACGACATCGGGGGTGTTGAGCTGCTGGAGGTGCAGGCGCCGGGCAAACGCAGGATGGCTGCCATCGACTGGGGGCCGCGCCAGGGCCTGCCGGGGAGTGCTGCTGAGCACCCCGCTGGCAGCCCGCCGGGTTGCCTTCGACGTCCTGAGACAGGTGACCGCCGAAGACGCATACGCGAATCTCGCTCTGGCCAGGCATCTTGCCGACGCCAGACTGGACACACGTGATGCCGCTTTTTGCGACGGAGCTCGTCGCGGAACCCTGCCGGCTGATCGGCAGCTACGACGCCATCATCACCCGAGCCGGTGGGCGTGAACTGAAGACGCTACAGCCAGCGGTGGTTGATCTGCTGAGGCTGTTGGCGCATCAGGCCCTGAGCATGAACATTCCCCTGCGTGCCGCGGTGTCGAGCACTGTGGAGCTGGCGCGGGCGACCGTTGGGCAGCGCGTCACTGGGATCGTCAACGCCATCGGCCGCAGGATTGGGGCCAAGGACATGGGCGACTGGATTACCGAGCTCTCCCTGGGACAGGACGATCTCGGACGGCTGGCGGTGAGATTCCACCACCCGCGATGGATCATTGAGTCCTACGGGGAGCTGCTGCCGGCTGCCGAGGTGCCAACAGCCCTCGCCGCGAACAACGAGCCGCCCAGGCCGACGTTGGTGATCCGCCCAGGCCTGGCCACTGTCGAGGAGCTCTCCCAGCCACACCAACCCGCTACTCACCCTATGGTGCGGTACTGGATGGGGCACCTGCTGCGATCACCGCGGTGCGTGAGGGACGCGCTGGGGTTCAGGATGAGGGCTCCCAGCTTGTTGCTCTCGCATTGGCACGTGCTGAAGCCCCAACCGGACCCCTGGCTGGACCTGTGCGCTGGGCCTGGTGGCAAGGCGGCCCTGCTGGCTGGGCTCGCACGCTTGGCAGGTGACCAGCTTGTCGCCAATGAAGTGGCGGAGCATCGCGCCAGGCTTGTGCAGCAGGCACCGGCTGCATACTCCCGAGGGCACGGCTTCCGTGCTCTGTTCAGGATGGCAGGCAGCCCAACGAAGTGCGGCAGCTGGGGCCATTCAGCCGGGTGATGGTTGACGCCCCCTGCAGCGGCCTCGGGGCGTTGAGGCGCCGCCCGGAGTCACGGTGGCGCCGTGTACCCGAGGACCTGGCTGATCTGGTTCCGCTGCAGCTGGCTCTGCTGCGATCTGCGATCAGCCTGGCAGCCCTGGGGGAGTGGTCGCATATGCGACTTGCTCGCCCCATGCCCAGGAGACCCGGGAAGTCGTGATGAAGGTGATGACATCGCACCCAGGCCTTGAGCTGCTGAATGCCCCATCCCTGCTTCCTGAAGTTCCGGATGGCGCTGCGGGAAAGTTCCTCCAGCTGTGGCCGCACCGTCATAGCACCGACGCCATGTTCCTGGCGCTGCTGCGTGTGCGCCAAGCAAGGCCTACTTGAGGCACATGATTGGGGAGACGGTGCGGACGCTGTGTCAAACCAGCAGCGCGGAACGCCACTAGACTTCTCTCATGCGCATCACGCCCAGCATCCTCAATGCAGACTTCGCCAATCTTGCCGCAGAGATCAGCAGGATCCCCGACGCGGATGCGATTCACGTGGATGTGATGGACAACCACTTCGTTCCGAACCTGACCATCGGGCTCCCAGTGGTCGAGTGCATTCGAAAGGCCACCGGTGAGCCGCTGGACATCCACCTGATGATCGAGGACCCGGATCGCTGGGCGCCGGCCTATGCCGAGGCGGGGGGCCGAATCAGTCACCTTCCACGTCGAGGGCAGCTCATGCGCCCATTCGGCTGGCGCGGGAGCTGCGGGCCCGGGGCGCACGCGCCTCCATGGCTCTGAAAACCCGCCACTCCCATCGATCCTTATGCCGACATGCTGGATGAGCTCGACATGGTGCTGCTGATGACGGTTGAACCCGGATTCGGTGGGCAGAGGTTCCTGGATATGGTCCTGCCGAAGATTCGCCGCACCCGAGAGCTCATCGGGAGTCGTCCCCTGTGGCTTCAGGTCGATGGCGGGGTGTCCGTGGAGACCATCGGGCGATGCGCTGAGGCGAGGCGCCGACTACCTTTCGTCGCCGGCTCGGCCGTCTACAACTCGCCTGACCCCGATGCCATGGTTCGGGAGTTGCTGACGACTCGCCGTCGACGCCTGCCGACACTGAGGGGTCCCTGCAGCAGACGCCCCGAGGGCCGCTAGCCCTGATCTCGCAGGTAGCGTTCGAACTCCTCGGCGATGGCATCACCCGTCACGCTCTCTGCGTCTGAGGGCGTCCTTGGCCTCTTCTAGCTGTTCGATGTACTCGGCGACATCCGGGTCCTCGGCGCTCAACTCATCGACGGCCTTGGCCCAGTCATTGGCCTCCGACAGGAGCTTCTCGGCTCCCAGACGGGCATCCAGCAACGGCTCCAGCTGGTTGAGAAGGGCGTATTGGGCCTTGGGGTTGGGGGCGTTGCCAACGTAGTGGGGGATGGAGACCCACATGGAGGCGCCAGCCAGCCCCTCCGCTATCAGTGCCTGATTTACCACCCCAGTGATCCCCACCGGCCCCTCGTAGCGCAGCTCCCTCAATGCTGAGACGCTCCCGGAGCACAGGGGTCATATGTGTGCATGGCCACCGGCAGCGGGCGAGTGTGTGGGGTGTCGCTGAGCATCGCGCCGAGCAGCACCACGAGCGACGGGGTGTAGGCGCTTGAGCCGCCCAACGAGATCGGTGGCGAAGGTGCGCCACAGCTGAGTTCGGCTCAGGGCCGACGGCCACGATCAGATCGCGGTTCGCCAGCTGGATGCGCTGCACCGTCACGTGGGGCCACTGGATCCAGGGGCCATCTGGGGAGCGCCTCAGGATGGGACGGGTCACCTGGAAGTCGAAGTAGCGCTCATCGTCCAAGGCCTCCAACTCTGAGGGAGGGAAACGCCTCCATGATGTGCAGGAGCGCATCGCTGGCGGAGTTGGCTGCGTCGTTCCACCCGCTGAAGGCGATCACAACGGCCGGGTCCCGCAGACCCTCAAGGTTGGGCTGATGCATCCCTCCAGTCTAGTGGCGCATCGTCTCACCTCAGCTGACGTGTTCCTCATGTCTCACGGTCCCGCCTCGCCCACGGTGCTTACGTGGTGCTCGCCCGGCTTTGTGGCAGGCATCTTGAAACCCAGCGGAGGCAGACCCAGACGAGATGCCACCAGGATTTCACGCTGAAGGCAGATCAAAGAAGTCCAGGAGCCTTGACAGATGATTTGAGGTCGCTATAGTTTCTCTGAATTAATTCGCTGATCAAAGCGAAAAGTCCATCACGGATTAATAGTAACTTTTTGGCATTTATCGAAGGGGAGTATGAAGCCGTTGAGACGGATGGCATTTGGCCTTATCGTCGCCTTAGTCTCTGTCGTAACCTTCATCACCTCACCTTCGGCCAGGTGCCGATTTCGCCACCGGAGAAGCGGTCTGCATCTGGGCTCCATCATGTGGGCCGAGTGGGGGAAAGCGCTTGGAGGAGATTCCCTCTCGGGCAAGACTGCATCCCAGGAGGTAAAAGTCGGGGAAGACGTTCTCCACTTTGAATGCTCAATCTCCCAGCCGGATTCCGGAGCCGGGTACGGTACGAATTCGAACAACAAGGTGGTCGTCAACTATCCGGGAGGCTATAGGCAGGATGGCCTGGACGACCTCTACAACCGTGGTGGCACCTCCACGCAGAATCAGATGATGAGCGCCATCTACACGGGATCCAGTCGTGGTTCCTTCCGCTTCAAGATCTCCCTGCAAATCCTGGCTGACAGGGCTCCACCCATCCCACCAGCGGCACATCGGTTCCCTCGGGGACTTGTGATTGCTGAGGCCGAGACGGCGAATGCCGGTGAGTACACGATAGTGGAGGCTGATGGAGGCGTCACGTGGCATGTGATAGATCGCATCAGGAGCTCCAACTGCACCGCCACGGCCCTGATCGATCGAGCCGCGGCAGGAGGTCGAGAGACCCTGAAACTTTACCCGAACGCCCATCCCAACGGATGCTCGACAGCACCGACCACCGTGCTGTTCGCTGAAGGGATATCGGAGGCCACTTTGTCCGTCCACTCCATTGGCCGGGCGGGGTCGCCATCGGCGCAGTCGTCATGTGGACTACGGTGACGCCCCGTCAGCTATGGCCAGGCGGGCGCTGTCTACCGCACCAGATGGGGTGGGGCAGTGCCGCTCGGCACCAGCGACGTCTTCGCCTCTGCGCTGTCGGGACCGTCTGAACCCAGCATCACGCTTGCCTCGTTGATAGACGCCGAGCAGCCCTACCCGCCGAACAGCGACGGCACAGCCGACGATGCCACTGGAGCCAACGGTCGCATTGACGACGAGGATGCTATCTCCGGGATGCCCGAATACCGCGTCATGCCGAGGGGCACGGCGAGTCAGAGAGTAACCTGTGCGGGGAACAGGCCATGTGAGAGGCTGGGTGGACTGGAACGGCAATGGTGCATTCGACGGCTCCGAGGCATCGGAGACGGCACCCTGCCTTCGCGGTAGTGCCACGCTGACATGGCAAATACCCCCAGATGTGGTGGCGAAAACCACCTATATCAGGTTACGGGCAGCGGCAACACGCCAAGAGCTCACCCAGCCGATCGGGATAACCCCCAAGTGGCGAAGTTGAGGACCACAAGGCGAAGGTTGAGGTGTACAGCCTCGGAGTCTCGAAGGATTCAGATGCCCTCTGCAGGGCAAGAAGTTCGTCGGGGACGAGGTTACCTACTCTCTGAAGCTGAAGAATACGGGGACAGCAGACTTCACCAACGGGAACCCCGCATACCCTGTTTGATGACCTGAGTGGCGTGTTGGATGACGCGGATCTTGTTCAAAGCTCCATCCGAAGCACCGTGAATGGGGCAGCCAGGGGAGATGCGAATTTCAGCCTGACCTCCAACAGAATCTCCTGGTCTGGACAGCTGAGACGTCAGGAGACGCTCACGCTGACATACCGCGTGAAACTGAAACTCGGCGGCGATAGGCAACTTCCCAATATCGCCTGGGGACAGCTCACATCAGGCGACCCCGCCACTCCGGTCACATGTGAAAGCCCTGATGACGCAGGTCATGATGAGAGCACGGGCCCTACCGTGCGACACTGAGAAATACTCGCTGCTCTCCCTGGTGAAGCAATTCGAGTCACAGCACAACCCCAGCCCGGATGCGAGCGCCTGGAGGTTGCAGGCCCACGGGACTTTGGTGGAGAGCCGGATGACAACCCGCGTGAGGTCGTCGGTCAGGAGCAGCCGGTCGCTGCGAACACATTCGTCGTTCCAACAATGGGAACCTCCACATTCACGGAAACCGCTGCCCCAGAGCTCCAAGCCGGCTATGAGCTGTTCAACCCGAACCAGCTGGGCAGCGGCGGCCAGGTCGTCGCACTCGTGAACCGGGACCTGCCCACCCGCCTGAAATGGGTCAAGGCAGACCAGACGACCCAGGAAAAATCTGGCTGGCTCCGTCTGGCGGCTCACCGGCCCCACCAACCCCAGCGGCCTTGAGATCACCGACTGTGTAGCAGCAGATCCCAGCGGCTGCACGGGACCGGATCACGATCCCGACCGCGGGTGCATTCCTGGTTGAGGGCCTGAGCTGGGGAGTGCACTCACTGACTGAGATCACAGCGCCGCAAGGGTATGAGCCCCTTACCCAGGCGGTGTCCGCCGACTTGTCACCCAGCGCCTCGGGGCTGATCACCGATCTCGGCACGATCGAGAACACCCGCCTGAAAGGCTCAATCAGCTGGCGTCAAGGTCGCCGCCGATGGCGGTGAGCCCCTGCCGGTTCGCTGTGTGGACGCTGACGGATGCAGGTAACGCCCCGCTCGCCGACATTCGAGGACTGCGTGGGCGGCAGCTGCGACGGGATGCTGGATAGGACCCCACCCCAGGTGGTTTCCGCGTGACTGATCTTGCTTGGGGCACCTGGACTCTGGCTGAGAAGAGGGCACCCGTCGGGTACTACGTGACGACCCGTGTCGAGCGAGTGCAGCTGGGGCCAGACCACCTCGACCACGTCATCAATGAGAGTTTCGAGAACACCAGGATGCCGGTTCCGGTGCTGCCGCTGACCGAGGCACCCCCAGCGACATCCCTCATGCTCTCAGGGGGCGGACTCCTGGCCGCAGCCACGATTTTGCTGGCGCTGCGGCGGCATCGACGCAAAGACTCAACCATCGCAGCGGGCGACCGCTGAGGCATGGAACCACATAACAGATGGAGGGAATCACATGACTATCCGCACTGGCCTTCGCCGCATCCTGGCGTTGGCCACAGCCCTCGGCATCGGGGCCTTGAGTTTCGCAACTCAGGCCAGCGCCGATTCCGCCGACATCAACCCGAATGCCCGGGCCAGCCTCACAATCCACAAGTGCATTCAGCCCGATCAACCCTCCTCAGCGGGTTCAGGGCTTGAGATCCCGAACGCCTGCACCCCCCTGAATGGCGTCGAGTTCACCATCTACAAGGTAGACGGCATCGACCTGACCACCTCCGAAGGGTGGAACAAGATCCAGACCCTGACCGCCCCAGAGAATGGCACAAACGTCGGCCCCTACAGCACGACTCGGCTCACCTCCATGACCACATCCGGCAACGGCACCGCATCCTGGACCAACCTGGATCTCGGCCTCTACCTGGTTCGTGAGACTGACACAGGTGCCCCCAACACGGTGTGGTGCTGGGGAGCAAGCCCTTCCTGGTGACGCTTCCCTACAATTCGGAAAATGCCTGGAACTACAACGTCCACGTCTATCCGAAGAACTCCCTCGCCAGCCTGACGAAGACCGTGGACGACAGCGTCCAGCAGGCGGGATACCTGGGCAAGAACGTGAAATGGACCATCACTACGGACATCCCCCACTCCGGCAGGGAACCAGCATCGACAGCTACGTCATCACCGACACGCTGCCCGCCGGCATGACGGTCACCAACATCAGTGCGGAGATCAACAACAATGGCGGCTGGCTGTCGGTCCCTTTACGACCTCAACTGCGTCGGCTCCGTGACCCGCACGTTCACCAGCGATGGCCTGGCGAAGTTGCGCAACCTGGGGGACGGAAGGTTCTCCTCCACCTGACCGTCGATGTCACTGACGTCACGGCGAGCGACCAGGGGTCTTCACCAACAAGGCCCAGGTGACGATTAACGGCACCGCCTCCGTCGAGGTCTCCGCGCAGACCACCTGGGGGCAGCTGCGTGTCTACAGTCACGACCGCGAGAACCTCGGCACGCTGCAGGACGCAAAGTTCTCACTCTGCCTGGAGCCCAGCTGCGACACCATCGTCCAGCAGGATGTCGCCACCAACGATCAGGGCATCCTCAACTTCCCAGCGCTACGCCCGGGCACCTACTACCTGGTGGAGACGACACCTCCCGCCGGATAGTGCTCGACGCCACCCCGCAGCAGGTGACTGTGCTCCAGGGAACACTGAGCCTCCAGCAGATGCCACGGCGAGGGCCAAGAACTACCACACGATGTCGAACGTCAAACAGAACGTGCCGCAGCTGCCCCTCACCGGTGGGATCGGGCAGGTCGCCCTGGCAGCGGGCGGCATCGGGCTGCTTCTCATCGGGGCCATGGTCATGATCACCTCACGCATGGGCACCCGCCGCAACCGCATCTGATGCTGAAAGCACTCTCCCGCCGCTCCCGCTGGCGTCCCAGCCTGCTCACCTGGCTGGCGGCGCTGTGCGGGGCGGCGGGGACTGCTGCTCACCCACACCCCGGCGGCATCCTGGCTGGCCCAATACCAACAGTCACAGCTGATCGACTCATACAACGACTCCCTGCGCCGCCAGGCCACCACCGGCACACCACCCTCCCCCAAGAGGCGCTGGAAGCTGCTCGTAAGTACAACATGAACCTGGCCTCTGGGGGCGCTGGTCGCAGCCAACACCAACATCCCGCAGAGCACCGGCGATCCTGTCACGAACGACTACCACACGTTCCTGATGGGGCCGGGAGATGTGATGGCCAGGCTTCGCATCCCCAGCATTGACGTCGACCTGCCGATCTACCACGGCACGGCAGACGAGACCCTGCTGCGCGGTGCCGGACATCTTCAGGGAACTTCCCTTCCCGTCGGGGGAGTCGACACACGCGGTGGTCACAGCCCACAGGGGGCTGGCTGAGGCCACCATGTTCTCCAACCTGGATCAGGTCGGTGTGGGGGACAGCTTCACCATTGAGGTCTTCGGCGATGTCTTGACCTACCGGGTCATCCAGACGCAGGTGGTTGCACCCGAGGAGCAGGAGGCGCTCTACCCCCGGCAGGGACAGGACCTGGTCACTCTGGTCACGTGCACCCTTTGGGGATTAACACCCACCGCATCCTGGTGACTGCCGAAAGGGTCATTCCACACCCCGAGGGGACCGGGAGGCTGCTCTGCTGGACTCCGAGCTTCCCAGGTTTCCCTGGTGGGCCATCTGGGCGGGGACTGGGCTGGTCGTCATCATCGTCTTCGTCTGGCGCAGCGGATACCGGGATGCCCGTCTGCGTGAACTCTCAGTTGTTGGGGATAACCTCAAGGAGTGAACCATTGGCGATCAGCTGCTCTGCTGGACCGACTCGCGGCCTGCCGCACAGATGAGCGCAGGCTCACCGCACTGGCCGCAGACTCGTCGTCGCGGCTCCTCCTGCTGGGGCCCGATCTCTCAATCCCCGTCTCAGACGGCGCACTGCTACCAGATTCCCAGCCTTATGAACGACAGCCGGCGGATCTGCTGCTCGGCAGGGCGGGCGGGATCGTCTGGTGGGCGAGACAGGGTCAGACGAGCCACTCCGACCCTGAGACATCTCAGTCTCCCACCCGAGCAGCAGCAGGTTGCGATGATGGCCACCGCGCTGTTTGAGTGGCACGCGACCAGTCCCCGCCGTCTGCGCTGCGGCAACCAGACCCAGCCCATCCTCGCGGGCACGGCACGACGATGCCTCACCTGTGGTGCTGACCTGTTCCCCCGCACCGATCCAGCCGTGATCCTCGCCGTCACAGATCATGACGACCGTCTGCTCTTGACCCATGCGGCGGGCTGGAGCGGTAACCGGGTGTCGGTCCAGGCGGGATTCATTGAGGCGGGAGAGTCCGCTGAGCAGGCCTGTCACCGTGAGGTGCTGGAGGAAACCGGTCTTCTTCTTGAGACGCTGCGCTTCGTGGGCACCCAGCCGTGGCCTTTCCCACGTTCCCCTGATGCTCGGCTTCGAGGCCCAGGCGGACTCTGCCCGGCTCAGCCTGGATGAGGTGGAGCTAGCCTGGGGAGGATTCCACACCAGGGCTGGGCTTCGTGAGGCATTGGATGCGGGCGGGTGACGCTTCCCGCACCATCTCGCTGGCGCGCCAAATGATTGAGGCTTGGCTGGCACGGGACCGGTAGGATCACCCGTCGTGACCGTATTTCGTGACCTGTTGACCTCCCGTGTCCTTGTAGCCGACGGCGCCATGGGCACGATGCTGCAGGCTCAGGGAGATCTGGAGCTGGAGCGCGACTTTCAGGGGTCTCAGAGGGCTGCAACGAGGTGCTCAACGTGACTCGACCGGACGTGGTCGCAGCCGTTCACCGCGCCTATCTGCAGGCCGGCTCCGACTGTGTGGAGACCAACACGTTCGGCACGAACCTTGCGGCGCTCGCCGAATACGACATCGTCCCCCGGCTGGAGGAACTCGCAGGCGCCGGCGCCAGGATCGCCCGCTCAGTGGTCGACGAGTTCACGGACAAACCACGGTTCGTTCTGGGATCAATGGGGCCCGGCACAAAGCTGCCGAGCCCTAGGGCATGTGACATTCGCAGACATCCGCGACGCATATCAGCGTCAGGTGGAGGCGATGGTCGCCGGCGGGATTGATGCCGTACAGATCGAAACCCTGCCAGGACCTGCTGCAGGCGAAGGCCGCCGTCATCGCTGCGAGACGCGCCCGGGAAAACCTCGGAGTGGACTTGCCGATCCTCGTCAACGTCACAGTTGAGACCACAGGAACGATGCTGCTGGGCTCCGAGATCGGGGCAGCCCGTACGACGCTGGAGTCCTCGGGGTCGATGTGATCGGGTTGAACTGCGCCACCGGCCCGGCAGAGATGAGCGAGCATCTGCGCTATCTGTCACGCAACGCGACCTGCGGATCGGCGCGATGCCGAACGCCGGCCTGCCTGAGCTGACACCTGATGGCGCAGTGTATCCGCTGGGCCTGGAGGCATTGGCGACAGCCCTGGATGCCTATCGCACAGAATACGGCCTGAGCGTCATCGGCGGATGTTGCGGAACCACACCGGAGCACATCAGGCTGCTTTGCTGAGAGGCTCAGCGGCAAACCCGTCACAAAACGTGAGATCAGTACTGAACGCACCTGCTCCTCCCTCTACGTGGAGGTGCCATTCCATCAGGACCCTCAGCTACCTGAACATCGGGGAGCGCACCAACGCGAATGGCTCCAAAGCCTTCCGTGAGGCGATGCTGGCGGGTCAGATCGACGAGTGCGTTGAGATCGCCAAGGGCCAGGCCCGCGACGGCGCACACGTTCTGGATTTGTGCGTCGACTATGTAGGCCGTGATGGTGTGGCCGACATGACGGAGCTCGCCGGACGGCTGGCCACCTCTGTCACCATGCCGATCGTGCTGGACTCCACGGAGCCACAGGTGCTGCAGGCCGGGCTGGAGAGGCTGGCGGGCCGCTGCATCATCAACTCGGTCAACTACGAGGATGGGGATGGCCCCACCTCCAGGTTCGGTCGGGTCATGCCCCTGGTCGCGGAGCATGGCGCGGCCGTGGTCGCCCTGACGATCGACGAGGAGGGCCAGGCCCGGACCGCCGAGTGGAAGATCCGGGTGGCCTCACGGCTGATTGACGAGTTGACCGGCACCTGGGGAACAAACGTGGGCGACATCCTCGTCGACTGCCTGACCTTCCCCCATCGCCACGGGACAGGAGGAGACCCGCCGCGACGGCATCGAGACCATTGAGGCAATCCGGGAGCTGAAACACCGCTACCCCGGGGTGCGCACAACTCTTGGCGTGTCCAACGTGTCCTTCGGCCTGAATCCGGCGGCCCGCATGGTGCTGAACTCCGTGTTCCTTCACGAGTGCGTCGAGGCTGGCTTGGACTCGGCCATCGTGCATTCCGCGAAAATCCTCCCCATGGACCGGATCCCAGAGGAGCAACGGCAGGTTGCGCTGGATCTGTGTGGGACCGCCGCAGTGAGGGCTACGACCCCCTGACCCGTTTCCTTGAGCTGTTCGAGGGGGTCACCGCCGCCTCCGTCCGCGCCTCCGGGCCGCTGAGCTGGCCGCCCTGCCCCTGGCGGAGAGACTGCGTCGCCGCATCATCGACGGCGAGGCCAAAGGGCTCGACTCCGATCTTGACGAGGCCCTCGCGGACAAGGCTGCCCTCGACATCATCAACGAGGACCTCCTGGCTGGCATGAAGGTTGTGGGAGAGCTGTTTGGCTCCGGCCAGATGTAGTTGCCGTTCGTCCTCCAATCAGCGGAGGTGATGAAGGCCGCCGTGGCCCATCTGAGCCGCACATCGACAAGGTCGAAGGCAGCAGCGGCAAGGGAACCTCGTGCTCGCCACCGTCCGGGGGATGTCCACGATATCGGCAAGAACCTCGTCGACATCATCGTCAGCAACAACGGCTACACCGTCATCAACATCGGGATCAAACAGCCGATCCAGGCCATCATCGACGCAGCCGAGGCGAATCGGGGCCGATGCCATCGGCATGTCCGGGCTGCTGGTGAAGTCCACGCTCGTGATGAAGGACAACCTCGCAGAGCTGGAACCGCTTGGGACTGGCGGAGAAGTACCCAGTCCTGCTGGTGGCGCCGCCCTGACCCGCGCCTTCGTGGAGCATGATCTCAATGACATGTTTGATGGCGAGGTGCGCTATGCTAGGGACGCCTTTGAGGGACTGGTCCCCTCATGGACGCCGTCATGGCCGTGAAACAGGGGCGGCTGGCGCGCAACTCCCCGGGAACCCAGGAAACGCTGCCACAAAAATGGAGGTGATTGAGGAGGGGCAGGTGGACACCCGCCGCCCGACGATGTGCAGCGCCGCATCGCTGCGCCCACTCCGCCGTTCTGGGGAACCCGCGTGGTCAAGGGCATACCTGTCGCCGACGCCGCCCAGTGGCTGGATCATCGGGCCACCTTCCTGGGCCGGTGGGGCCTGAAACCCACCAAGGACGGGCCCAGCTATGAGGAGCTCGTCGCCACAGAGGGCATACCGCGGCTGCGCATGTGGCTGGACCGCATCACCACGGAGAGACTGGCGAACTTCTCCGCCGTCTACGGCTATTTCCCAGTGCACAGCGAGGGCAACACCTCATAGTCGGCGACCCGGAGCAACCGGAGCGTGAACTCACCCGCTTCGAGTTCCCCCGGCAGCGCCGCGATGCACGACTCTGCCTGGCAGACTTCTTCCGTGACACCCAGGAGACGCGGGAGCTGGGACCGGATGTCCTGGCCATGCAGCTGGTGACGATGGGATCCGAGGTCGCCCGGGGAACTCAGCGGCTGTCTCGAGGGCAACCGCTACCGTGAATACCTGAGTTGCATGGCTGTCCGTGCAGCTGACCGAGGCCCTGGCGGAACACTGGCATCACTGTATCCGGGAGGATCTGGGCTTCACCGATGAAGAGGGAGCCACCGATGCTGCCATCCGTGATCAGGCCTATCGGGGCTCCCGGTATTCGTTCGGCTACCCCGCCTGCCCGAACATGGAGGATCGCCGGAAGCTGGTGAGCCTGCTTGAACCCGAGCGGATTGGGGTGGAGCTGTCAGAGGAACTTCAACTGCATCCTGAGCAGTCAACCGATGCCATGGTGGTGCATCACCCCAGGCGAAGTACTTCAGCGCCACCTGAGCTTTGTTGGAAACACGACGATTGGAACCCTCGTGCCCAGAGTGATCCTGTGATCTCGACGACACCCAGCCGCCACGCCACTGCGGCATCTGGGAGGTGGGCCCAGTGGGTCTTTGGCTGGGCGGAGGAGCTGTGTGGAGATCTGGAGGAGCCAGTGGTGAATCTGTCAGAGTCCGGAGCGGACCGCTGGAGCGTGGGGGAGCGAGTCACCCCTGACCGACCCCAGGGCCGTAGAAAGTCGGTGGTCCTGAAGGCGGGCGCGGTCTGGCACACCACGAAGGGGGAATCAGCCATGACGACCTGATCGGCGGACCCGAGGGGTGACGATCCGCCTCCGCCGGCGGCACTCGAGTACCTCGTGCTGCGTCCGCTGCTCAACGAGTTCATGGTGGGGATGCCCCGTGACGCAGCTGTCATCTACCCTCAAGGACGCCGCCCAGATCGTGATGTGGGCTGACATCTTCCCGGGGCCTGGGTCCTGAGGCGGGAGTCGGCTCAGGAGTACTGTCGCTGAGCGCTGCTGCGGGCCATCGGCGCTGGGGGACGTCCGCATTCCTACGAGCGACGCCAACAGTTCGCCGACGTGGCACGCCGGAATGTGGAGACCTTCCTCGGGGGTCCGCACCTGGCCTGGGAGCTGACCGTCGGTGATCTGGCGGAGGCCATCTCCGACGATCCCATCGACAGGGCGATCCTGGACATGCTCGCCCCCTGGGAGTGCATCGAAGCAGTGGGGGAGCGCCTGATACCCGGCGGCGTCATCTGCTGCTATGTCGCAACCGCCACCCAGCTGGGCAGGGTGATGGACACCCTGCGTGCGCACGGCGGCTACACAGAGCCCACGGCGACGGAGACGACGGTGTGACTGGCATGCCGAGGGCTTCGGCGATCCGTCCTGGCACGGTACCAGCGCGCACACCGGCTTTCTCGTGCTCTCCCGGCGACCGCACCGGGTGTCACCGCCCCCGTCCGCAAACGCCGTCCCGCGCCCGGCGCATATGGGTCTGACTATCAGGGCCACGTCCCTCAACATCCCGGAACCATCCTGATGGCGATGAGAGTTCTGATCATCGGCACGGGCTTGGTCGGCTCGTCGCTGGGCATGGCGCTGACGCACGCCGGTGCCGACGTGCAGCTGGCGGACCTCAACCCGTCCCACGCGAGGGTGGCTGCTGGCCTGGGGGCAGGACGGGTGGCGACGGAGCCCGAACCGGTGGATGTCGTGGTGGCAGCATCGCCGCCTGAGACGATCGCCGATGTGGTGCTCGGGGCACTCGGACCATCACCCTGAGGCGGTGGTCACCGACGTGGGATCGGTCAAGGCATCAATCGCCAGGGCCGTCGAGGCTGCGAGTCCCCATGCGGCCTCGGTATGTCCCCAGCCACCTGATGGCAGGCCCCAGCTCACCGGGCCCGTTGACCGCATCTGCGATCTCTTCCGGGACCGCACCTGGGTGATAACTCCCACCGGCCACAACTCGCAGCATGTGGACGTGGTCCGTGAGCTGGCTCTGCCTCGCCGGCAGCCACTTGCGGAACTCGATGCCGACCTTCACGACGAGGTTGCTGGCCCAGGTGAGCATGCGTCCCGCATCTGACGAGCATCCTGACTCGCCTCCCCATCTGAGGGGGTGCCGGAGAGAACCTGCGGCTTGCGGGGCAGGGCATCCGATGTGACGCGCATCGCCGGCTCTGATCCTGGGCTGTGGCGTCAGATCATCACCACGAACGCAGCCGCCATCCGCAGGGAGCTGAGGAGGTCGCAGCCGATCTCGAATACCTGATCGGGGTGCTCGACCAGGGGGACCAGCTGGAGGCCTTTCTCAGGCTGGGGCAGCATGGCGCCCAGGCCCTGCGTGGCAAACACGGCCAGGAACCCCTCGACGTGGCCGTGGTCACCGTGGAGATTCCCCGACGAACCCCGTTCACTGACCCGCCTGTTCACCGATGTCGGCGACTTGGGGCACAATGTCGAGGACTTCGAGCTGAACCACGACGCCGTGCGCGAGGTGGGCTATCCTCAATCTCTCGCTCGAACGCCCGAAGGCCGAGCGATTCTGCGACAGCCTGATCGAGCGAGGATGGCGGGCATGGCTGGACAGGGAGGCACTGTGATGCGGGAACCCGTGATAGCGCTGGACGGGCCCAAGCGGAGTCGGTAAATCATCCACGGCGAAACAGGTTGGTGCTGCGGCTGCAGCTCGGCTACCTGGACACCGGGGCCATGTACCGGGCCATCGCAGCCGAGTACCTGCGGGCTTGGGCCGAGGCAGCAGGATGTGGAGGGAATCGGCAGGTTTGCAGCACCAGGGCTGAGCTGCGGATCTCAACTGACCCTCAAGGCCCCGCGGGTCTCCATCAACGGTCGCGACGTGACCCAGGAGATCCGAGAGCCAACCATCTCGCAGCCGTGGTCTCCTCAGTTGCGAGGGGTTCCCGAGGTGCGTCGTGTCCCGACACTGCAGATGCGTCAGATCATCGCCGAGCACACCGACGCATCGTGGTGGAGGGACGCGACATCACCACCGTCGTTGTGCCCGACGCCGATGTACGGGTGCTGCTCACCGCTGACCCCGGCGTGCGGGTTGGCCGGCGAGCGGCAGAGTTGGGGGAGAGCTCGAGCGGGTGGTGGATTCCATAGTGCGTCGCGACCAGGATGACTCTGACGGTGTCTAATTTCATGGTTGCCTCCGAGGGGTTGAGGTGATCAACTCCACTGAGCTCAGCCTTGATCAGGTCGTGGCGGCTGTGCTGGAGTTGCGCCCCATGAGTGAGCCCCTGACCCTGCTAATTGTCTACATTCCCATCCCTGACACTGACCGAGTGCTGAGCGCCCTGTTCGCGGCGGGTGCTGGGCGCATCGGGGAACCATGACTCATGCGCGTTCGTTGCGCCCTGGTGCCGGTCAGTTCCGGCCCCTGACTCGGGGGCACACCCCACGATTGGGGGCGGTGGGAGAGATCGAGCGAGCTGCGGAGGAATCGCGCTGAGGTCTCCTTCCCCGGTCGTTGCGGAGGTCGTCGTCTCCGCGCTGCGGAGGGCGCATCCCTACGAGGAGCCGGCCTTCCACGTCCCTGACAACGGCATAGTCTCTGCCAGTCTCCGCAGTACGATTCTTGAGGCTGTCCCGCACTTGAGGAGAAACGCATGAGCGGGGAATCGATGATCAAACCGGTGGTTGCGGTGGTCGGCCGTCCAAACGTCGGCAAATCCACCCTTGCCAACCGGATTCTGGGTCGCCGTGCGGCCGTGGTGCAGGATGTCCCTGGGGTCACCTGGGACAGGGTGTCCCTACGACGCCACCTGGAATGGCTGTGAATTCGTGCTCGTGGACACTGCTGGGTTCTGACGCGCGGGGATGGCGCAGCAGATTGCTGAACAGGCTGAGTTGGCGATCTCGCTGGCTGATGCGGTGCTGTTCGTGGATGCAACCGTCGGCACCCTTGACGAGGATGAGGCCGTGGTGAGGGTGCTGAGGCGCTCCAGGAGGCCTGTGGTGCTGGCGGCGAACAAGGTCGACGACCAGCGTCACGAGGCGATGGCGGCCACCATGTGGAACCTGGGGCTCTGGGGAGCCTCCCGTGTCGGCCGCATGCACGGCCGGGGCTCCGGTGATCTGCTGGATGCCCTGCCTCGCGGCCCTGCCTCGAGGCTCCGCCGGAGCGGTTCGAGGAGATTGCCGGGCCCTCGTCGTCGCGATCGTCGGCAAGCCGAACGTCGGAAAAGTCGTCGCGCTGGAACAAGCTCGCCCGCCAACAGCGGTGGTGTCTCCGAGGTCTCAGGGACCACAGTCGATCCTGTGGATGAGCTGGTTGAGATCGGCGGCCAGCTGTACTGTCTCATCGACACTGCCGGCATCCGCCGCCGCGTGAAAGAGGCCTCTGGGCATGAGTTCCATGCCAGCCTGCGTACCCAGGCCGCCACTGAGCGGGCCGAGGTGCGTGGCCGTGATCGATGCCCTCAGCCCGTGACGGAGCAGGATCTGCGGATCTTGACCAATGTCGAGGAGACGGGCAGGGACTGGTGATCGCCTTCAACAAGTGGGATCTCACAGATGACGAGCGGCGTCGCCACCTGGACCGGGAGATCGAACGTGATCTGGTGGGCTTCACCTGGGCCCCGAAGGTCAACATCTCCGCGCTCACCGGGCGCAACGTCGACAAGCTCAGTCGATCCATCGAGACCGCCGCCGCGGGCTGGGAGACCGCATCTCCACGGGCAGGCTGAATGCATTCCCTCGGCCGGCTTGCGGCGGCTCATCCGCATCCGGTGCGGGGGAAAGCATGCCCCGCATCCTGTTCGGCACCCAGGCTCAGGCCTGCCTCGACGTCTCGCGCTGTTCACCAGCGGACTAGTTCGACGCACCCCGCGTCCGATCTCATTGAACGCCGGCTGCGGAGGAGTTCGGCTTCGGGGATCCCCGATCCACATCGAGATCCGCGCCCGCGAGAAGCACAGGAACCGCACCTGAGCAGCGGCAGGCGGGCTCATGGTCATGCCCGCAGCAGCTCCGCCAGGCTCAGGGGACTTTCCCCGTCAGCCCCCGGACGCTGTCAGAGACCACATCCATCTCACCGGAGTGCGATCGCGGTGTAGGTGGAGACCCAGGCATCGACCTCCCAATCGGGAGCCCCCATAGCCGGCTCTGGAGGCATAGGCCTCCAGGGTCTCCTCCGTAGGTGACCCGCCGTCCCAGGCTCCTCACTGATGATCTGGGCGATCTCAGCCAGTGTGAGCGCCTCCGGTCCTGTCAGGTCATAGGTGACCCTGCATGACGTGACGGGTCGCGCAGGACGGCGATGGGCCGACCGGGCGACGCCTCCTGCCTTGGCCACCGCTCCGACCCTGCCGTCTCCAGCAGGGCCCTCTGATCTCGTCGCTCATCCACCACGTCGGGGAAGAAGTCCATGTAGAACGAGTCGCGGAGAAAGGTCCACGACATTCCGGAGGTACGGATGTGTTGCTCGAGTGCCAGTGATCTCGTGCCAGGGTGAACGTCGCGTCCGGGCCGGCTCCCAGAAAGGAGGTGTAGACGATGTGCTGGACCCCAGCAGCAGCTGCTGAATCCACGAAGACCTGGTGCCGCCGAACCTGCCCGGGCTTTCCCCAGCCGAGACCATGAAGAGCACGTCAACGCCGGCGAGGGCCTCGCGAGTGGCATCGGCGTCCGCATAGTGCGTCACAGCGATCTGCCCCTTGAGCTGGGAGCCCGTTTCGCATCGCGCACCAGCAGCCTCAGCTGCGAGGGCGCGGTCCTGCAGTTCCGCGGCGACGGCGCCGCCGATCTTTCCCGTGACCCCTGTGATGGCGATGATCGGGTCCTGGTGCGTCATGGTGATCTCCTTCCTGGGCAACATCATGCCCGGCGGCTGCCTCAAACTCTGGCGCACGACTCGTCTGGCTCCCGCATCCGGACGCCCGGTGGGAGCAATCCTGATGAACGGGGAGGCCCGAAACCGCCGAAGTGGGGGTGGGTGAAGCTTGGTCTGACCAATTAAGGTATATTTGACTACTGTTATTCCCGACGGCGACGTCGCACCGGCGTTGTCGCCAGGTGTTCGACCAATCAGCCCCGAGGAAGAGGTCTTCGCGGTAAAGCGTTAGCCTCGAAGCCCAGCGAGATATTCGATCTGGCTGCACTTCAAGAAGCCAACTCTGAATGCCAAGAAACGACGCCTCCAGGACTCCCTGACGATCTGGGACCTGAGGAAGATCGCCAAGCGCCGTACCCCGAAAGCGGCCTTCGACTACACAGACGGAGCGGCTGAGGGAGAGCTGTCTCTCGCCCGCGCCAGGCATGCCTTCGAGGACATCGAGCTGCATCCCGACATCCTCCATCCCCGCTGAGGACGCCGACACCTCCTGCGAGATCCTCGGTGGCCCGTCATCCATGCCATTCGGCATCGCTCCCACTGGATCTCACCCGGCTCATGCAGACCGAGGGTGAGATCGCGGGCGCAAGCGCAGCTGGAGCCGCTGGCATCCCGTTCACGCTCGACGCTGGGCACCACGTCAATTGAGGACGCCGTGGCTGCGAACTCGTGGCCGCAACTGGTTCCAGCTCTACGTGATGCGGCGTCGTGAGATCTCCTACGGCTTGGTGGAGCGTGCCAAGAAAGCCGGATTCGACACCTGATGTTCACAGTCGACACTCCTGTCGCCGGCGCCCGCCTCCGTGACAAGCGCAACGGCTTCTCCATCCCACCCTCAGATCTCCCTGGGCACCGTCATCGACGCCCTGCCGCGACCCTGGTGGTGGATCGATTTCCCAACCACACCCAAACTGGAGTTCGCCTCCCTGAACTCCACCGGCGGCACAGTGGGCGCGAGCTGCTGACGCAGCCATGGACCCAACCATCAGCCACCGTGATCTTGAGATCATCCGCAGATGTGGGACGGCAAGATTGTGATCACGGGCGTGCAGACCGTCGCTGATGCGAAGCTGCTGGCCGATGCAGGCGTCGACGGCATTCTCGCTGTCCAACCACGGTGGACGCTCAGCTGGACCGGGCACCGGTGCCGTTCCACCTGCTGCCGCACGTGGTGCGGGAGGTCGGCAAGGACACCGCGGTGATGTTGGACACCGGAATCATGAATGGTGCAGACATCGTCGCCAGCGTTGCGCTGGGAGCGAATCTCACCCGATCGGCCGTGCATATCTGTACGGGCTCATGGCTGGCGGACGCGCCGGGGTCGACCGGACCATCGCGATCCTCCGGGAAGAGCTGGTGCGCACCATGAAGCTGCTGGGTGTCCTCAACCTTGGCAGAGCTTGAGCCCCGCCACATCACCCAGCCTCACGCGCTACGTCCCGGTGCCCAAGGTCGCGGCGGACATTGCGGAGGCAATCAGCTAACCCGTGATATCGGTCTGCCTATGGATGTGGACACCGTGGGCCAGCCTTGTGGTCGTCGTCCGTGGGTCGGTGGTGGTCATCCTCATCGACTCCACGGCATTTCGCAGCCCTCAAGAGTGTGGATCTGTGCGAAAAAGCGGATCGTCGAAACACAGAGATCACCTCGTCTCCATTCACGGCGAGAACTCCCCTGCGTTGGCGACGTCAGGGCACAGGGATCCCTCGCTCGCGGGTGAGGAAGAGGACCAGGCTGTCGCTGTCGATGGCCTGCAACCCACTCCGCTGTTGCCAGACTCACCCTCCGGTTGGGTTACTCGGATGACCTCCCCAGGCTGTGCTGAACCCAGCAGACTGGTCTCTACACGCACCTCGGAGACGATCATCCTTCGGCGTTCCGGCGTCTCCTGCGCTGTTGAGCTGAGCACCGTGACCTGGGACACGAACTCGGATGCCCCGGCCAGGTTGGCGATGCTGCCGAAACGAGCGCCGTCGCTGCTGCGGTGGTGCGTGTGTCGTCCTCTGGCATCCCGGATGTCGTTGCCGGGCCGCCAGGAGATCGTGAGCACAGCCACTGCGGCAGCCACCAGCGCACCTGTTGCCACGAGGAGCCAGGAGATGGTGGGAAGCCACCGCCGTGGGAAGGGACCGGCTGGGCGGGGGCCTCAGTCATGAGTTCCCTGCAGCTCGCTGCGAGCCCGCCCAGTCAGCGGATCAGCTCGCAGGGCCTGGGGCGTGCCCGTCGAATGCGGGTTTCAAGGTCATTCATCCCGGTGTCCTTTCTGCTGGGCCTGATGCCGAGTTTGGCTAAGAGCCGTCTCTCGCCCGGGTGAGCTGAACTCGCGCGGTCAGCACTGGTGCAGCTGAGGATCCCTGCGATCTCCGTGCGGGCCGATCATCCCAGTAGGCCATCATCAGGAGTTCGCGATCCTTCTCCTGAGCTCGGCCATCGCGTTCCGGATGATGAGCGCATCGTGGATCTCTGTCATCGGGCCAGCTGGTCAGCATCGGCTTGCGCCGAGCACGTCTAGTGGTTTGGGCTGTCTTCTGCTCTCTTCGGTACTGGTTGGCCACCAGATCTCGCAGTGTCCGGTCACAGCCAGGCAAGGGTGACTGTGCCGCCTCTGCTGTGAATGTTCCCAGGCGAGGCTGAAGTACTCTCATTCGTGATGTCCTCCGCAAGAGCCACCTCCCCAGACGATTGTTGGCGATGCTGAGCACCAGCGAGTGATGCTGTCGATACACGGCCTCGAAGTCGGCTGCGTTCAATTGCGCTCCTGCTGGTGATCTCGTCTCGTTGAGGGCCTCGCCGGGCTGGAGCTCCGGCAGGCCGCGTGACGACGCCATTGGCCGGAGACCCCTGCTGACCAGGAAATTTTCTTGAAACGGCATCGCCCATCAGATGCCTCCCACGTCACGCCATCCGCCAGCCAGCATCACCGGTTCTCCACAGCGCACCGCTGTTCCACCGCAGTTGGACAGGACCCCGTTCGTTTTTCATCGTGGCCCCTTCCTCGAAGATCAAGCTGATTCTCCCACCCCCGACTCGCCGTACACGCAGGAGGTTGCCTCATCGACGGCGACTCGTCCCTCGAACAGGGCTTCCATTCGCCCGGCATCTGGCGGCAGGGAGGTAGGGTGACTGACGATGGGGAGCTGGCTGTGGAGCAAACCCGCCACCCAGAATGTCGCGATGGCGGCCATCGTGGTAAATCCGATACCGGTCCTTCCTATCGTGTGGCGTCCCCCGGCTTGCTATGAGGTCAGAACTGTCGCATCCAGCACCGCCTCGGCCTCCAGGATGCTGGGGTAGTGGCGTAGCCTCCGACTCGCCAAAGTGAATACCCCGTGCGGTCTCCGAGTAATACCATGGGCCACCGCTGTCGCCGGAGCTCGTGAAACTGCTGTCTGTCTGCACCATGCATGGGAGACATAGAGCCCGTGTCGGGGTGTATGAAAGCGTGGGTTCACGTTTCTGGATCGTGCAGGAGGGCAGCGCCCGGCTCTTTCCAGAAGCTGAGACCCTGAGTTTTCTGACCCATCACCACGAGCGGTGATGGAGTGGTGATCCCGAGCGCGAGACCCGAATCTGGTTCCCAGCGAGCTCCGTGGTGGTGTGAATGGACATCGCCGTGGTCGCCTATGTGCTGCTGTTTGACGAATTCTCAGGAGACGCCGCCCGGTCGGGACTCCTGGGGAATTCGGGCACTGTCCAGCGGTCATGCGAGCAGCTCGTCCCCGGTAGCTGGCGGTGAACCCCAGCGTGCAGCCCTCAATGCTGCCTCCGCCCCTCAGGGTCTCCTCTTCGGGGGTGATGCCCTCCGCGCGAGTGACCGTGATCTTCACCGGTGATCCTCGGACATGCCAGCAACCGCTGATTCTGTGCTGGAGGAGCTCGTGTCGCCCAGTTCCGCGGCTGACTCGTACTGATATTGATTGAGCCATCGGCCTCAATGTCGCCGACGATTCTCGAAGTCGCCAGCCGCCTCCAGGAGGTCATCTTCTCCTCCCGGACCTGTTCCAGTTCTCCCTCCGAGAACTCCGCATCAGTGCGCACCTCCACGGGGAAAGGCAGAGAGGCGAAGCGTTCCCGGGCGTCCTGGGAAATATCTCCCTTGAAGGAGACCCACCCCTTGTATCCCGTCTGTTCCGTTCCCCTGGAGTCCAGGCGGCATAGAAATACTGATCCCCGGCGATGCTCTTGGCGTATTCGACGGCGGCCAAGAACTCCTCCTCGCCCTCGAACCATTGAGCGACCTCCTGCTCTGGGATCCCCAGTTCCTCGGCGAGCAGGGCGTTATCCCCAGACTCGGCGGTGGAAGCCGGTGGGTCCGTGGAGGGACGGCATCGTCGGCGACGGAGACTGGTCCAGGCAACACCGAGAAGGTGAGCACCGAGGCCAGGAGCAACGGCAGAACAAGTGAACGCTTCATCAACCACTTCCCATACGTCGTGGATCCACCTGGTCAGGAGGATCGAAGGGGTGAGGTCAGGAAGACCTATGCGCTCATTTATGTCTGAGAGGAGCAAGCGTGTTACATGCCGACACTAACTGATGATGGAGCTCAAACTCGTAGGGCAGACAGGAGTTTCGGATCTGCGCGAGCTGGCGGTGTCGTCCCGTTCCCCGCTGGACACGCAGCATCCGGCAGGTGCGAGCCATCGCATTGAACCTAGGGAGTAGCAGAGCTACGGTGACTGGAAGCGTTCTCGATACTCGCTCGGAGTTGTGCCGAGCGTGCGCCGGAACGCGCGGGCGAGCGTATCGACCGTACCGAATCCACACACTGTGGTGATCCGTTCAAGGGGTGTCGTCGGTGGTTTCGAGCTCGGTTCTTCGCGGCCTCGATGCGGGCGGCCCTCGATATACGCGGCGGGGGTCGTGCCGAGTTCGTCTTTTGAAGATCCGGGTGAGGTGCCGATCACCATACATGCGCGTTGCGAGCGAGCTCAGGCACCGTTAAAGAGCGGGCAGATTCCGGTGCGACGTACTGGCGCAGCTCCTCAACCCGGCGAGTACTCGAGGCCGGGTCCAGGGAGACGCTGAACTGGCTCTGCCTCAGATGGACGTTTCAAGAACATGACGAGGTTCCGGGCGACACGCAGCGCGTACTCCCGCCCAAAGTCCTCCGCTCACCAACGCCAACGTGAGATCGAGGCACGCCGTCAGCCCCGCGCCCGTCCACACGCTGCCCTCATGGATGAAGATCGGGTCGGCATCAACCTCGACAGCAGGATGCTCGGCGGCGAGCTGACCGCGGTCGACCAGTGCGTCGTCGCCCGCTTCCCATCCATCAAAACCCGCGTGCGCAGCACATGCGCGCCGACGCACACCGACGCGACCCGGCGAGTTCGTGGGGCAAGTCTGCGCACCCACCCACCACACCATCGGGTCCACGGTCGCACGTACGCGACGTTGAGCATCCACCTTGACTGCGCCCGGAACGACGAGTGCGGCCGATCCGCTGCCCGCGACCTCCGCGAAAGTCACATCTGGCAGCACCCGAACCCCCGCCGAGGGTGATCACGGAATCCAGCGTCTTGGCGGCGAGCACCACCCGGTAGCCAGTGGGTTCGTCCATCTCGCGTTGCAGGAGCGAGAACACTTCGGGCGGGCCGGTCACGTCCAGCAGATCGACGCGATCAAACAGCGCGACAACGACAAGGCGTTCGATCATGGCTCCCATCATCTCCACTGTGTGCCACCAGAACACGTCGCATGTCGAGCTCTGCGGGTTGCGTGTCATCGCTGACACGCTGGCTGGTTTCTAGCGTAGAAAACGCCCCGGATGCGGGGCGTCTCCGTTTCTCGTGAAAGGACGTACGACTGATGACGACGACGCTTCGTGACCCCAACGGCTTCGACCAGACCCCGCCTGCTCCCGGATGCGACGCTGATCCTGGTGGACTACCAGAACACCTACACCCGCGGCATGATGGAGCTCTCGACGGCTGGCAGCCCGCCTCGACGCGGCAGCCGACCTGCTCACCGCGCTCGGAAGGCAGGAGCTGCGGTGATCCACGTCATCCACGACGGTGGCGAGGGCACCCCTACGACGTGAACACGCAGATCGGGCAGATCCATCCGCAGGTCACACCAGTCGACGGGGAGCCGGTCGTGGTCAGAGACCGCCCCCAACGGATCTGCGTCAACACCGACCTCGGGAGCGCGTCGATGCCGCAGGGCACGAGAACGTGATCGTGGCCGTCTAGCGACGCATATGTGCGTGACATTCACCAGCGAGGGCGCGTTCCCGCGCGGGAACAAGGTGACCATCGTCGCCGACGCCTGTGCAACCTGACCCTTGCACGCCCACCGGAGAGGTGAGTGCGAGCACTGCACCGTAGCGCCCTCGCGGCCATCGGCGACCCTACGCCGTCGCCGTCAAGGACGCATCCGTGCTGAAGTAACCGGAACCACAGGGGAATAGCGAGGTTGAAGCCATTAGCGTCAGGCATCCGGTTTGGCCCCGGCTGGCCGCAACAGGGCTTCGGAGCATGGAACGACGCGAACCATCAATAACAAACAACCCCAGGTCAGAAGCATGCTGCTGACCCGGGCATTCGCGTCGGGACGACAGGATTTGAACCCGCGACCCCTGACCCCTGCAGTCAAGTGCGCTACCGTTGCGCCACGTCCCGATTGCCTGAGGCAACGCGGGTAGCTTAGCGGCAACTGGTCAAAGACGCCACCGGATGACGCCGCCTCGCTCTCATCGCTGGAAAGGGAGTGTTGGGAGCACCATGCGTCGTGTCATAGAACCTCGGACGTGACGGCAGGACAACACGATCGGTGAAGCTGAGCCACAGCGAGGCTGCCGTCCCCGGGGAGCGGAGACCCCCAGGCGAAGTACCCCTGATGGCCATGAGCCTGCGCGTCAGTTCCCTCGTCATCGCACTCGTGGCCCTGGCTGTGCTGCTGGCCGGCTGCGCCACCCATGCCAACACGCCCGGTGGGGAGTCGCCAGCCGCCCTCGGCCCCCACCGAGACCACCACTCCCGCCCCGCCTCCGACGCCCGCTGCGCCACCAGTGGGGAGCTGACCATCACCTCAGACACGCAGGCGGCCACCCCGCACGACCCGGTGACCCTGACGGTCGAGAATGCGAACATCACCGATGCAACAGTCACCGGGCCCAGCGGCCCGGTTCCCGGCACCTATGCCGACGGCGCCTGGACCCCAGGCGAGGCACTGGCGTTCGACAGCGACTCACACCATCTCGGTGACCACCGCGGAGGCAGTGCGCGCGAGGCCACCTTCCACACCGTGAAACCCGGCAGCGCGGAGGCCAGTTTCGCAGGTGCTGTACCCATACGACAACCTGGGCGTCGGCATGCCGGGCTATGTGAAGTTCAAGAACCCTGTGCCCAAGCAGTACCGGCCCGCCATCGAGAGGAACGCACGGGTCACGACCGAACCCCAGCAGGAGGGTTCCTGGGGGTGGCTCAGCGACACCGAGCTGGTCTACCGACCCAAGGAATACTGGAAGCCCGGCACGAAAGTTGTTCTGAATCTGAACTGGTCTGGTCTTCAGGCATCGGATGGCGCCTGGCTGCTCAAAGACGCCGACGCCGACTTCACCATCGGCGATGCGTGCCCGCATCATCAAGGTGGACATCGCCAATCACACCCACCACCGTGATGGAGAACGGAGAGGAGGTCCAACCCTGCCCTCCACCACGGGGAAACCTGGTTTTCGAAACCCGTTCGGGGACGAAACTGATCCCGAGAAACACGACTCGCTCCAGATGAACCTCGAGACCATCGCCATCCCTCAGGCAGCAGCGAGTCGCACGACCTGAACGTCAAGTGGGCGATGCGCGTCACCTGGACCGGTGAGTTCATCCACGCCGCTCCCTGGTCGGTGGCCGATCAGGGCAAGAACAACGTCAGTCACGGATGCGTGGGACTCAGCACAGACAATGCCGGCTGGCTGTACAGCCGGACGAATGTCGGCGATGTCGTCGAATTCACTGGCTCCGACCGGCCCATGGAGCCTGGTGAGGGCATGGGTGTGTGGCTGTACAGCTGGGAGGAATGGAAGGCGCTGTCATCCGTCACAGGCTGAGCGCCGGGAAGCCAGTTTGCTAGGCTAAGGCTCTCCATGGATGTCTTCTCCTCTCTCGCGATCCTCGGGGTGGCCTTTGTCACAACACCCGGGTTGACGCGCGTGCTGGGCAGGAATGCCGGATGGCCACTGGCCCTGCTGTATCTGGCGGCGGCCGCCGCACAGGTCCCGGCGGCGGTTGCCGTGGCTGCTGGAGAGCATCCTCCTGGGCCGTCGACTGGATTCCCGCCCTGGGCATCAGGTTGTCGTTCGCCGTCGATGGGCTGGGCTTGGTGTTCAGCCACATCGCCTTGCTGATTGGCGCCGTGGTCTTCGTCTATTCGACGCGATATCTCCCGGTCGGCAGGAGTCTCGAGCTTCTACCAGGTCACGACGGCCTTCACTCTGTCGATGCAGGCGCTCGTCCTCTCCGACGACATGGTTGTGCTGTTCATCTGCTGGGAGCTCACATCCCTGGCCTCCTTCCTGCTGATCGCGCGCCCGGCCATGGGGGAGGGCGCATCCATGCGGACCCTGCTCATCACGTTCGTGGGGGTGCTTCTCCTGCTGGCCGTTGTCGCCATCTGGGGCGGACCGGGACGACCTCGCCTCGCCGGGGCCTTTGCCCACGACATCTGGGCCACCGATCCGGCGTTCACCACTGCCATGGCTGTGTTGGTGGCCCTGGCCGGATTCACCAAGGCAGCACAGTTCCCGTTCCATGTCTGGCTGCCGGATGCCATGGCGGCTATCACCCCCGTCAGCGCCTACCTGCATGCCGCCGCGGTGGTCAAGGCGGGTATCTTCCCGCTGCTTCGCTTCAGCCCCGTCTTCCAGGTAAATGGAACCTGGAGCGTGTTGCTGTTGGCGTCGGTCTGCTCACCGCATGCCTGGGTGGCTACTTCGCGCTTGAGCAAACCGATGTGAAGAAGCTGATGGCCCACCTGACGGTGAGTCAGCTGGGGTTGTTGACCGCAAGCATCGGCCTCGGCACCCAGGCTGGCATCGCCGCGGCGGTGCTGCACACCATCGCCCATGCCCCGTTCAACGTCCGGGCTGTTCATGATGGTCGGGGTGGTTGATCACGCCACCCATACCAGAGATCTTCGTCGCTTCCCACCACGGCTGCACCGGAGGATGCCGGTGAGCTTCGGCATCATGACGCTTGGCTGCGTTCCTCGATGGCCGGGATCCCTCCTGATGCTGGGCTTCTCCCGAAGGAAGCCATCCTGGGCTCCCTGTTGGGTGCTCCGGGGGCGTCCTGACCGGTTGGGCTGCCTTCACGGTGGCGGCTCGGGTCGGTCCTCACCTCGCCTATTCGCGCGCGCGTGGTCCTGGGGGTCTTCGTGGACGGCACCGACGAGGAGCGCCAGATCACTCGCGAGCGACCCCGTGCTCGTGGCGAGCGCCGGGCTGCCGATCCTGGTCTCCATTCCCCTGGTCTGCTGGCTTCCTGGACTGGAGGCCCCCGTGAGGCTTCTGCGACCGCCGCCACGGGCAGCGAGCCAGCATCTGCATCTGTCGCTGTGGCATGGCGTGAACGCGGGAACTGGTCGCAACCGGCGTCATCATCACCGTCGGCGTGTTCCTGGCATGGCTGCGCCGTCCTCTGATCTCCTGGGTGCTGGAGCATCGGTTTCCCGTGCAGGGTGCCCGCGCTGCAGGGAGCAGTTGGCCGAGTGGACCCGGTCGGCTGGGCCCCGGCTGATCAGCTCGTGGCCCCGGCACACCCACTGTCCCGTTGCCATTCCCATCGTGGCCGCCTGGGTGATCGGGATCGTCGGCCCTGGCTGGCCTATCTGAGGGGTCCCTCGAGCAGCTTCCCGGGCTGACGCAGCCCGTCGATGTGCTGCTTTTCGTGCTCATCACCGCAGCCGTCATCGGGGGTGTGCATCTCCCAGGTGCGGCTTGCCGCAGTGCTGTCGATGTCCGCCGTCGGCATCCTCGTGACGGTCAGATTCTGGCTTTCGGCGCCTGACGTCGCGATGACTCAGCTGCTCGTGGAAAGCTCTCACATCATCGTCATCATGCTGGTGCTGCAGAAGCTGCCCGTGCGGTTCCCGCGACGCCCACGCCGGGGGACCGTGCTCACCTGGGTGCCCTGTTGCTGGTAGGCGGCGGGGTCGCTGGGCTGACATGGCTTTGCTCGCCCGACGGGAGAAGTCCCCTGGCGGAAACCTTCCTCCAGCGAGACCAAGGCCATCGCCCCAGGAGACAATGTCGTCACGTCATCCTGGTCGAGTTCCGCGCCTTCGACACCCTGGGGGAGTTGAGTGTCCCGCCACGGCGGCCATCGCGATCATGGCGGCTCCTGTCGACGGTGCGTGACAAGCACATCGATCCGCTCTGAACGATCCTGACCTGGTGCCGGTGTCCGCCATGAACATCAACCAGAACCCGAAATCGCGGGCGCACTGGGCCATCATGGAGGCTTCGGCCCAACGCCGTCAGCCTGCAGGTGATGCTCCGGTCTCGCGACGCCCCTGCTGGTCGTGATCTCGGCGGTCCTGTTTTGGCGTGGGCACAACAGCCCGGGTGGCGGGTTCAACGCCGCACTGGTGGCGGCTTCCATCGTCGGGGCTGATCTCACTTCGTCCACCGCCGGGCGACCGGCAGGTAGGCCCACCCGGCGCGCTGTTCCTGATCGGTGGAGGAGTGACGCTGGCGGTGGCCACGGATTCTTCTGACTTGCTGATCGCAGGCCTTCCTGGAACCCATCCACGGTGAGATCCTCGGTGTCCATCTGACTAGCCGTCGATGGCCTCGACGCTGGCGTCCCACCCGCAGTCCTCGGTCTGATCCTGGTTTCGATCAACGTGCTAGGCACGACCCGCGGAACTACAGCGGGCGGTGAAGGTATCCGTGAGCGCATCGACGAATCCCTGGGGGCGAACTGCCAGTGCCCCTGAGACCGTCAGGGTGAGCGTCCGCGCTGTCCCGCCATCCGGACCCGCTTCATCGCAGACGGCAACCGCCCTGAGGAGGTCTCCCTCGATGATCCTCATCCTCACGATCTTCGTCCTGGTGACGGCGGCGTGTACCCGTTGCTGCAGCGATCCATGGTGCGCGCCGTCTTCGGGCTGGGCTTCGATCAGCCATGCTGCGAACTTTGTGCTCCTGACGACCGGGGTGCCGGATGGCGCGTCGAGCCCATCACCGACGGGACCAGCACTGCCGCCGTGGCTGATCCGCTGCCCCAGGCCTTCGTCCTGACGGCTGTTGTGATCAGCCTCGCAGTCACGATTCTCATGCTCGCCATGGCCGTGATCGGGCACAACGACAACCTGCTGCGTCATCCCGAGACAGGGAGACCCACCGCACTAGCTGAGTTCCGCCGTCCTACCTCCTTTCGTGGCCGTCCCGCTTCTGCTGGCTGGTGTGACGGTGCTGCCCGGGACCCGGTGTCTCAGCGCCTGGCCCCTCATCGGCGCTTCAATGGCCACCATGACGGGGGAAGGCGCTGCTGCTGGTCCACCATCACGCGAACCCACCGTTGGCCCACTCCATCGGCTCCTATCAGCATGGCCTCGGGATCGTCTTCGTCTCCGACACGCTCAGCGCCCTGATGCTCGCCACAACGGGCTTCCTGACCCTGATGTCGGGCATCTTCCTCATGCTGACCGGTGAAGACCGCTATCGCTTCGTCGTCCCCCTGATACTGCTGCTCAACACCGGGGTCAACGGGGCGCTCCTGACCGGAGACCTGTTCAACTTGTTTGTGTGGGTGGAGGTCATGCTTCTGCCGTCCTACGCACTGATCGCGGTGACGGGGTCCTGGAGACGGCTCGGCATCGGTCGAATGTTCGTGATCGTCAACCTCATCACATCAACAATCCTGGTGATGGGTGTCGGCCTGCTCTACGGGGCGGCAGGCAGCGTGAACCTGGCCTTCCTGGCGGGAAAGGGGGACAATCCACAGGTCTGTCTGGCTACCGGTGTGATCCTGTTTGCGCTGCTCGTCAAGGGCGGGGTGGTCCCGGTGCACGGCTGGCTTCCGTTCCTACCCGCCACCTCCGCCGGCGTCATGGCGTTGTTCTCTGGCATACACACGAAGGTCGGCATCTACGCCGCCTACCGCATCTACGCGACGGTCTTCGATGCCGACGCACCCTGGATGCCCGTGCTGGCTGCCGTCGTCATCGCCACTGTTCTCGTCGGCTCATTCTCGACCTTCGGGGAGGCCCGCATTCGGGGGGCCCTGGCCTTCCAGATGGTGGCCGGTGTGGGTCAGATCCTCATCGGGCTTGTGGTGCTCACCGATGTGTCCGTCACGGCGGGTCTGTTCTACATGGTCCATCACACGATCACCAGCGGTGGGCTGGTGATGGCTTCCGGGGTTATTGAGAACGCCTACGGCTCCGGGCGTTTCGACCGGCTTTCCGCCTCATGCGGCGAGATCCTGGACGGCGGCCATCTCGCCATCGGCCTGGCGTCGCTTGTGGGTTCGCCGCCAACCTCAGGTTGTGGGGCAAGGTAGTCCACTCGGCGGGGCAGCTAAGGCTGGGGAACCGTTGAACTGGTTGTTGCTTGCGACGGTCGCCCTGGCCTCCGTCGGTTCGTTGATGGCGCTGCAGCGGCTGTGGCGTGAGGCTCTGGGGCGCCCCCATGAAGGACCATTCGCCCGATGATCCGACGACGCCTCGTGGGGGAGCCGACTCCCATCGCCGACGACGCCCGCATCTCCTGGCGCATGCTGTGGCCTGCCGCAGTTCTGGTCGGCATCTCAGTGGCACTGTTCATCGGCGCAGGCTGGGTGCGGCCGGTATTCGACACAGGGCCACGGGCTGATAGACGCCAGTGGCTACGCAAATGCAGTGGACCAGGTGGTGCGCTGATGCAGTTGCTTGTCTAATCTCATGGTTCGGATATCTCACCTGGCAGATCGTGCTCGGCCTCATGGAATGTGATGTCTCGCGGCCTGGAGCCCCCAGGCCACTGGCTCTCCGGCCATCGTGGAGTATCGCATGCGGGCGGTCACGACTTCGAAATTGCAATGTTCACCTCCGCCATCACGATCACGCCAGGCACCCTCGTCGTCGGGGTGTGCGCGGGATGATGAGGACCCACCATCGGTGTTTGTTCATTCGCTTTTCGACAGCGACCGGTCGTCTCATCGCGACAGGTCTGTCGGAGTTGGAGTGGCATCTGCTGCATGGCCTCGACCCAACGGGATGCCCAGGGAGGAACGATGACGATCATGTTCTGGGTGGCCATGGTGATCCCGCGCCATCGGTCATGCTCTGGCCTGGCACGGGTGCTGAAAGCCCTGACGCGGCAACCCGAGCAGTGGTGGGGATCTGGTGTCTTCTCCTGCGTCGCGATCCTCGCGTTGTTCGGCATGCTGGCGAGTCCAGCGTCTCGGTGGACCTTGCGCTTCTCGCCTCGATCCTTGGCATCCTGTCCACCATTGCGCTCGCGCGGATTATGACGAGGGGGAGACGCTGATGATTCTGGAAGTGCTGACAGGCGTCCTGGCAATCATCGGGGCCATCCTGGTTCCCGTCGGCGTTGCCCAGTTCCGGGCGCGGGATGCATTGTCCCGCAGCAACCGCTCGAGCCCGCGATGGCACTCGGGGTGCCTTCATTCTGGTGGCCACGGCCCTGGATGGAGAGCCCGCGAGGGCTTCTCGCCTATGCTGGTTCAAGACCATCATCACCGCTGGTGGCGCTCATCCTGGTCAGCTCTGTGGCATCCAACGTGCTGGCCAGGCGATCTGCCGCACTGACGCCACGGTGGATCCGAGAACCGAGCCAAATGATCTGAGGAGTAAGACGTGAGCCCCAAACCCAATCGACGCCTGGCGTGTCCTGAATGACCGATCGTCTGGGCTGCGTGGCGTCCAGCGCACGGCTCTTCACACCAGAGGATCCCTTGACTCTGGCCAGTGGTGAGCAACTCGACACAGGTAGATGTCAGCGTACGAGACCTACGGCGAGCCTGAATGCCGCCGCAAGCAACGCAATTCGTATGTCGCCGCTCTCACAGGATGCGCATGCCGCCGGTCTCCCGAGGGTGATCGGAAACCCGGCTGGTGGGACAAACTGATCGGCCCCGGGAAGCCTGTGGACACCGACTGCTGGTTCGTGGTCTGCGCCAACATCTTGGGGGGCTGCCGAGGCACGACGGGCCCTTCGTCGGTTAACCCTGGGAGTGGGGAGCCCTACGGCCTGGACTTCCCGCCGCCGCCATGTCCGAGCTCAGTGACGGTGCACCGCCGGCTCGACATCACCTCGGCATCAGCCGCTGTCGTGCTGTTGGGCGGGTCCCCTGCATGCAGGTCCTCCAATGGACGCCGTCCCATCCCGAGGACTGCGCAAACGCCATCATCATCGCCGCCTCCTCCCGGCTGACCGGCCCAGAACATCGCCTTCTCCGCGGTGGGACGGCACGCCATCATGCGCGACCCAGGCTTCCACGACGGTCACTTCCAGCGTGAGGGCACCACCCCCGCGCGTGGGCTGTCCGTCGCCAGGATGCTGGCCCACATCACTCACCTTCTGAAGAGGCCTTCAGCGAGAAGTTCTGCTGGGCCGTCTCCGCGCAGTCGGCAACACCTTCGACCCCGGATTTTGGCGCCGACTTCATGCCGTGGAAAGCTATCTGGAAATATCAGGCTGCAGGCTTTCCTGACCCGTTTTGATGCGCTCAGCCACCTGTATCTCGACGAGGGTGATGGACTATTCTTTCGATCCGTTCGGTGGATGAGAATGCGCTGGAAAGGTTACAGGCCTCTCCAGTGTCCTTCCTGGTGACAGAGCTTCGACAAGCGACCGCGTTTCGGCACCGACCATTCACGCCGCATCGTGCGCGTCATGTGGAGCGGGCTGGGCCGCCCGTCTCCTTCCGCCCGGGAGTTGCACTCCCCGTGGGGCCGCGATTCCTTCCTGCTGAGCCTTCCCTGATTATCACGCCACTGTGCGGCCTTTCTTGGCCGGGTGGTTGCGGAGCTGCCAGCGACCCGCGCGACCCGAGGCCGATCGCGTCGACCCGATACCGACCGACCCGCGGTGCTCGACTTGGGATGCGGCGTGACGGGCAGCTGCTGCGGCCGCTGGAGCAAAGGGCTGCCGCGGCACCGTGGAGATCGAAGCCGAGCCCTATCTGGCGCAGGCGCTGCGCCACGCGTGAACGTGATAGATCTCGACATCAACAGCCAGCTTGACCACCTCGCTGATGACTCATATGACGCCGTGGTACCGTCCGGAACCCCTCGCAGAATGCGCGTCTCCCAGCTCTGGTGCTGAGGGAGATCGGGCCTCATACTGCCCAGCACGACCGGTCTCGATGCCGAACTTCGTTCACTGGCGCAACCACGATGCCTGCCGCGAGGCCGTATGCCAGCGACCAAAAGACCTTCCCTTTGACAACTGGTACGACAGCCCGAACCTCCACTTTCACATCGTTGAAGGCTGATCTGCGCCGCTGTTCACATCTCTGGGGTTCTCCGTCGACCGCTGCATTCTGACAGTGCTGTGGCCATCCAGCTGAGATCAGAGTGGAGTGCCAACCCGCCAGCTGTAGCCCGGCGGTCTCGCCTGCTGCACGCGAAACGGCGATCTGTCGATGACACGGTTGGACAAGGCAACGCTTCACCCTGTACCCATGTCACCGCCCTTGGCAGCGGCTCCTCCTCGCCTAGGGTTTGCGCGCCCTGTCTGTGTCGCCCCGCACGGCTGCGTGCGCGGGTCTGCTGACGTGGCTGGACGGCTGGGCGCCGGGCCTGGCCTCGGCTTTCGGCCTGGGCTGCTGGCTGGTGCGTCGTACCACGGCTGCACCATCTGGTGGGTCGCGTCGCAAGCTGGTGCGCAGCGGTGCTCGCTCTGCAGGCGCTGATGGCGATATGGATCGGACTGGCAGGGATGGCAAACGAGATTCATCACCCGCTCGCCCCTCTGGCCTCTTCTGACGCCGATGGTCTGGTGGCCATCGAGTCGTGCGCGCGCCGGCAGTGGTCCCCTTCGCGTTTTCCTGGATGACTTGACGGTAACACGACGATCGACCAGCCGCTCGCAGGCTGGCCGCCTACGTCGGAACCCCTGGGGCGACGTGGCTCGTCGCATCTCACCGGATGCTGTGCCCTCGCAGTTCCGGGAAAGCAGCGGAGGGCAGGATGCCGCATTCCCCGCCGCTGCTGTGTTCAGTCCGAGCGCTGCTGCTGATTCCGGCTGGACCAGCCGCGCAGACGCAGAACATAGGCAGGGTCCAGGAATGCTCGGAGCCTGGGTGAGCCTCGCGATCATCGCGCCACGGGCGCCACGCCACATCACCTGAGTGAGACGATTTTCCTGCTGGCTGAGTCCCGGTCAGAGGGCAGCGACTACGATCGTGTGGGCTGGAGAATCCTACCGACACCGACCCCAGCATCAACCGCACAACCGGGCGCAGATCACCGCGGGTCGAGCTGGCCCGGGCCCGGCCTCGTCGGGGCGCCGCCAACGGTGGGGCCGAACCGCACACCAGGCAGAGACCACTTTCGCAGGTCTCGGGCGCCGAGAGTGACCGCGGACTATCACACAAGCGCTATCTCGTCCCTTCGGGGAGTTTGTTCCGCATGCGGGAGATCCTGGAGCCCCTGTTTCCGGAAGTCAAACGGTGGGGAGCAGTCGATTCCCAGCGACGGAGCTGGGGTGCTGGCCATACCGTCACCCAGATTCCCAGACCTTCAGGCGGGAACTGTGATCTGCTACGAGCTGGCTCTACGATCAGACGGTCTACGACATCGTCAACGCCGGCTCTCCCACATCCAGGTCGCCCAGAGCACCACCCACAATTTCTCCGGTACCATCGAGTCGGCAGCGGATGGCCATCAACCGTCCGTGCCGCCGAGCGGTGACGCGAGTTCGTGGCCACCACCTCAACAGCTATTCCCGTCTCATCGACGCTGCCGGAAGGGTGCATGAGCCCACCCGGAACACACCGCAGCGCATCGTATCTAGTTCTGTCCCGCTGCGGGACAATGTCACTGCAGCAGTCCGGTGGCACCTTTGCTGTCGATCACCAGTCTGGTGGGGCGCAATCATCGCCACCATTGCGGGATGTCGCATTCGGTAGGTTGGATCGAAATTACGATGACGTCGTGACCGTGAAGGAGAAACAAATGACAGAAGCCCCACATTCGGGCGAGGCACTCGTCATCATTCCCACCTTCAACGAGGCGCAGAACATCCGAAGCATCACCTCGCGGATTCGTCGCAGCGTTCCTGATGCCCATGTGCTGGTGGTGGATGACAATTCCCCAGATGGCACGGGCGAGTTGGCCGATGAGATGGCCGCTGGCGATGACCACGTCCACGTTCTGCACCGTCAGGGCAAGTGAGGGCCTAGGAGCGGCATATCTCGCAGGATTCACTGGGGCCTGGAGCGCGGATACGGGTGCTTGTCGAACATGATGCCGACGGATCACATCAGCCGGAGCAGCTTCCCGATCTCCTGGCGGCTCTAGAATACGCTGACATGGTCAAAGGCTCTCGCTGGGTCAGGGGGGGATCTGTTGTCAACTGGCCGTGGACCCGAGAGTTTCTGTCTCGGGGCGGCTCCCTGTATATCCCGCTGATGCTGGGTTTGCCGTACCGCGATATCACAGGCGGTTTCAACGCCTTCCGCGCCAGCGCTCTTAAACAGATTGTGGATCTGCCCATTGATCGCAGGGGATACGGCATCCAACGTGATCTGACCTGGCATGCGCACCGTGCTGGACTCCGCATCGTCGAGGTTCCCATTGAGTTCGTGGAACGTGAGTTCGGTGACTCCAAGATGGGGAGCGCCGTTGTGAAGGAGGCCCATCCTCTCCACCACCAAGATGGGGATGGGACATCGCTGGCAGCAACTGAAGCGGATATTCCGGAGGCGACGCCATGACTGAGTACCGCGGCGGGGGAGCCGGAAACATGCGGGGATTGCTGTGGGTGATACTCCCACTGGCGGTCTTCCTCGGCATTGAGGTTGCGACGTTCATCTGGGATTGCAGTGTCCTCGGCTGGTGGACTCGTTGCACTGATGATCGGTGCCACCCTGGCTGGATGCTGGCTGTTACAGCGCGAGGGACGACGCACCTGGAATGCCATGGTGCATTCATTGGCCACAGGTGCTCTTTGCACCAGGTCAAACCGCAGACGCCGTCCTAGTTCTGGCCGGTGGGATTCTCCTGATCTCACCAGGCTTCGTATCCGACGCTTCGGCTTCCTGTTGCTGATCCCGCCCACCAGGCACCTGGTCCGCAGCACTCTCGGCAAGTTGTTCGGGCGCGCGCTGACCAAACGCAACCTGGGGCCGACGGTCATCGAAGGGGAGGTGGTGAGCGACAGTCTGGTCCGGAGGAGACGATCCCCGAAATCAGTCCTCGGAGCCCCTGGAGCTTGTCGAGCTGCTCGGAAAGGATCTCCTCAAGTTCTGGGATACTCCGTCGCTGCGTAGCATGTCCCAATGGGTGCGGGGCGCCTTGGCCTCCTTTCTCCTCCCCGGTGGCACCGTCAGAGCGTTTGGCCATCAGACACACTTCTTGCACTCCCACTCGAAGGGCAACTCCGCCTCAATGGCGAAGGTCACCTCGAAGTGGTGCCCCTTGGGGCAGTCGAAACCGACATGGCTGCGTTCAGCGAACTCGATGCCCTGCTCATCCTCGAAACTCTTGGCGCCCAGTCCGACGCCTCGCAGTGTGCGATCTGCCATCAGTAGCCTCTATGAAGTTGGACGTCTCACGTTCAACTCAGGTTCCCAGTCTGCTGGTCCACATGCCTCGGGACCGCAGTACTTCCCGAAGCAGATCCGGACGATCAGTCACGATCCCGTCGACCCCCCAGTCGATCAGGGTGTGCATCTCGTCGGGTACGTCGATTGTCCAGACATGGACGCGGTAGCCAGCCTGGTGGATGGCACGGATCCGTGATCGTGTCAGCAGCGGGAGGGTCACTCCGGCAACCCGATGCGTGACGGGAATCTGGAACACCCGGGTCCTCCTGGACGGTAGCGCGCAGCAGCCCGAGTCGCATGGCTGCTCGGCACGGGGCCCACGCCGTCATGACCAGGGAAGCATCCGCCGGAACCGGTTGATTCTGTGCTGCGAAAACGAGCCGACGCAGACCCGCTGCTCCCGCGCCATGCTCGTATCAGCTGCGCCAGGGCGGTGGCTCCGTTGGCTTTTGATGTCAGTTGAACGGCGTCGGGAAACGTCTCCAGGCAGCCCGTCACGGTGAAGTTGGCTCACGCTCGCCTGCAGAACCTCACGCACCGCGCTGAGGGGCAGACTCGGCGATGCGGGCCTTCCATGTCAGTGACCCGCGCCAGACTGGGGTCATGGAAGGCGACGAGATGCCCGGTCAGCAGTGGCATGGACGTCTGTCTCCAGGTACTCGAAGCCCAGAGCGATTGCGTTCGCAAAAGCAGTCAGGGTGTTCTCGATCCCCAGATTGGCCGTGAGCAGGGCACCGCCGCGGTGAGCCATGGCCGTGAACTCCGGCTCGAGGAAACCTGCGCACATGAACTCCGTATGCCTGGTCCGAGGCCTTTGAGGGCGGCAGACGAGACTGTGCAACATGCACAATGTCTTATCGATCCAGTCGGCCGTCGCCTATGGCCATGCTGGCAACTCCTCGGCGACGTTCCCGCTCCAGCGCGCAGGGGTCAATGTCCTTCCGGTCTACACTGCGAACTTCTCGGAATCACACCGGATGCCGCGGTTGGCGGCCCTGCATCAGCCGCAGATGTGGCGGAGGTGATCACCGGAATCGATGAGCGTGGAGTGCTGAGCCGAGTGGATGCGGTCCTGGCCGGCTATCTTGGCGCAGCTGATGTCGGTCACGTGGTTCTGGACGCCGCAGCCCTGGTGAAGTCCCGCAGTCGAGGCGATCTTCCTGGCCGATCCGGTCATGGGGATGTGGGCCGCGGGTTCTATGCCCGCCCCGGGATTCCCGAGTTCTTCCGGGAGCACGTTGTCGCAGCCCGCCAACATCGTGACGCCGAACCTCTTTGAGCTGCAGTACCTGGTGGGGCGTCAGACGCAGACACTGCATGATGTCGTGGCGGCGGCCCCATCAGCTTCGCACGCAGGGGCCGGATATCGTTCTCGTCACCTCGGTGATGGCCTCCGACGCATCAGACGGGCTGCTTCGGATGCTGGCGGTGGATGGCGATTCCACCTGGCTGGTGGAGACCCCGACTCTGGATTGCAGCTTCGTCGGCTCTGGCGATCTGACCTCCGCCATGTTCCTGGCGCACTGGCTTCGCACCGGGAACGTGACACTCGAGGGCCACCGCATCGGTGGTCTACTCGATCCTGGAGCAGACTGCGGTCAGCGGTGAACCCGAACTGCAACTGGTGGCGGCCCAGGGGCAGGTGGTCAGCCCCACCAACATCTTCACCTGCCCACGGCCACTCAGCTGGTCGCCTCGCCCCCAGAAAGTGCAGTCTCGGCGCCGAGCTTCATGTTGAAACGGCGAGGCAGGTCTCATAGCCTCGATTGATTACGTAGACATTGCGAGGATCGTGGTGCTACGGGCGGCGAGGGCCGCCAAGAACAGGCAGACCGATGGGCGGCGCGGGTGGGCACTCGATGTCGCGTCCACGCGGTCAGCCGTGACCATCAGCTTATGGGCGTCCATGACCGTGACGTTGGCTCCCAGATCGTTCAGCTTCTTGGTGGACGGCGTGTCACAGACCCAGTCGTAGATGATCGACTGAGCCCTCTCGCCGTCACATAGATCAGCGCGAAGAAGGCAGGTTGTCGATGTTGGGCGGAACAGCATCGGGTGGATCTTGTCGAGCGGGGCCACCAGATCCGATGGTTTGACGGTGACATCCACCAACCGGGTCATGCCGTTGCCGGACCGATAGTCGCGCTCAACTCCAGTCGCTGTCCCATCTCCTCCGCTCGAACTCGACTTCGAGGAACTCGATGGGGCAGCGGCGGACGTCAGCTCGGTTGCGGCGATTGCGGCGGTGATCAGGCTCATGGCCCTCAATCGGATCCTCAGAGATGTAGTATTCGGCGTCCCCTGTTGGATGTTCTCAACACCTCGGATACGAAGGCGGTGGTGCCGATGCCTTCGATCTCACCAGCTCCCGCGCAGAAGCACAGGTCCTGCACCATGTGGTTTCCAGAGGCGTTGCGGATAACGGTCAAACCAGTCCGTAGCCCGCTATGATGAGGTGCTCCGTCACAGCGTCACCCACGTTCCACCAGAGTGATGTGGATGCTCTGCGGCGCCGTCACGCTGCGCGGTAGCGCGGTACTGGCTGTCGCGTGTGCACTGAAAGTCCCAGCTTCTTCAACGCGGACATGTGGGGTGGACGGTGCGGGCTCCCCAGGTCACACAGCCGCCGGCATATGGCCAGAGCGAAGGTGTTGAACTTTCTCGTGCATCAGGGGCCGAGGAACATCAGGGGTGACCGTGCGACGGGCCGCCACCTGGTCGATGGTCTCGGAGTGAGCCTATCCGGGCGGGTGATCTCCAGATCCTGACCCCCATTGGCCCACTGGACTGCTTGACACCGGATGGGACTCCAGAACATCGCAGATGCGGTCGACCTCCTCGATGCTGGCGATTCCGCGCAGCACCGTGTGCGGCGGTTTGAGCATCGAAGCGCCACAGAAAGCGCCACAGCCGCGTTCTTGAGTGGGTCCGGACGCCGATCTCCCTCAAGTTTCGTCGGGCGGTGATCTCGCGTTGACCTCGCCATCTGTCGCCGTCTGGATCAATGGCATCTCCAGGGCGGTCGCCAACCGCAGATCGATCATGTTCAGCGAGAGGTTCGCTGGCATCATCTCGATTCGGTGAACCGCCGCGACTGGGCGTCATCTCCTCAGCCGAGTCGCTGCTGGGACCAGTCACGGGCGATACGAGCTTCACGGATCGCGATGCCAAAGGACGCTAGTTGCAGTCATGCCGACATGGTATCACCATATCTGAGATTGACCCTGTAGGCCAACGTGTACTAGAGTGGGCAGCACGGCCCACGGGCACGACGTGTGCGTGCTCGCGCCGGTCCTGGTGGCTACATTGCCGCCATCCGACGCCCAGCTCGGCCTGGAAAACTTGCATCACTCGGAGAAGCGTTACTGGGGCGGCGTCTGTCTCAACGCGTCGGTTGCATTCCAGCCGATCGCTCCTGCGCAACGCTGAACCGGCTCACATCGTCACCCATGAGGCGAGGCCCCGGCGTCAGAGACATCACCGTCGACTACGGCAAGCGCGCTGCAGCCGGAGTCGCCAGGGTGTCGGAGCGGATGACCAGGGCATCCGCTGCGGATGAAGAAGAAGAACAAGATCGAGGGAGTTCGACGGCTGCAGGGCACGTGCTGCCCACACCTCACGCCGCCGGTGACGATGGTCTCGAGGCAGCGTCACGTGCCAAGAACGTCATCGCCCGCGGCGGGATCAACCACACGCATGCTGCCAGGCACTTTCCAGGTTTCACAGAATGTACGTCACCTACGAGGAGCAGACCGCATGGACACGCTCCCAGGCTCCATCATCAATCGCCGGTTCCGGGCCATCGGCACTGTTTGAGTTCGCCTACGTACTGCGCAGCTACGGCGTGGACGTGACCATCGTCGAGTTCTTCGACCGCACATGGTTCCTTAACGAGGATGCCGAGGTCTCCTGCAGAGACTGGACCAAGGCCCACAAGCGGCTCGACAGGATCAAGGTGCTGACCTCCACTTGAAGGTCGACTCTAGTGAGACACCGGTTCCGAAATTCAGTCACCGTCAGCCCGGCCAAGGGCAGGGAGGCCAAGGTCAGTGAGGCCAGACCGGTTCCCGTCACCGCCATAGGATTCGCTGGGACCGCAGGTTTACGCGCTCGAGAACACAGGGTCACCCTCAGACCATGACGCCACCATCATCGACGACCACATGCGAACAATTCGGGTCTGTCATCGACACTGCACCACCAAGATGATGCTGGCGCACGTTGCAGGCTCTGAGCAATGGTCGCGGCCGAGACGTCGCCATCGAGACACCGATCCTGCGACGCCCAGTCCGCGGTGCGACAGCCTGCCCAGCCGCAGATCGCTCCTTCGGGTATACCGAGCAGCAGGCCCGCGACAAGGGGCATGAGGTGAAGGTGTCGAAGTTCCCGTTTGCCGCAAACGGCAAGGCCTGGGGGCTGGGGAAGGGCATCGGTTTCGTCAAACTCGTCGCTGATGCCCGATACAACGAACTGCTCGGCGCCCACATGATCGGACCGGATGTCACCGAGTTGCTGCCCGAGCTCATCCTGGCGCAGAACTTCGACCTGACGACTGAGGAGATCGCGCACTCGGTCCATGCACATCCAACCCTGTCGGAGGCAATCGAGGAAGCGGCTCACGGCATTGGCGGGCAAGATGGTCAACTTCTGACCCTCGATCCTCACCCGTGGCATCACGTACCCCTGGGTTACCCCAGGGGGTATACTCTCTCATCTCGTCAGGAACCAGAGAGGATGGAGGACAGCATGTGCCGTTCTATAACCTGCCCGCAGTGCCACAAACCCACCTGGACCGGCTGCGGCCAGCACATTGAGGAGGCGCTACGCGGAGTGCCCAAGGACCAGCGCTGCAGCTGCCCACGACCCAAGGGCAGCTGATGGAACTGGAACCGAATCCGCGAAACCCTCGATCCTGAGGCTCAAACGGCCAGCGGCCAGCTCAATGCGGTGATCCGGATGATGGAGGAGGGGCGGGACTGCGCCCAGGTCATCAGTGCAGCTGGCGGTCGTCTCCAAAGCGATTGATCGCGCCGGATACACGATCATCGCCCAAGGCATGAAGACCTGTCTGGAGAAGGACCTGACTGGAGTCCATCGACAGCAAGATAGCTGGCAGCTCTTCCTGTCGCTGTCCTGAACCCCTCAGAAGGGAAACCGAGGTTGTTGGGGCCGCGCTCAGTCGCGAACAGTCGTCGACATACGCTCGACTGCGGAGGCCTCGCCCTTGATCAGTTCGGCCCGCGCCAGCGTGAGGCGGTGACGTCACCGAACCAGAGACGCGCGAGGGCGGAGATGTCCAAAGCCACTTCCGCCTCGCCGTCGTCTTGGGCAACCGTTCCCGCCCAGCATCGCATTCTGAATCCGCCACGTGCCCGAACACAGGCCCATGGCGTCGTCGACTCTCATCGTGATCTCTCTCCATCAGATTCAAAGCGCGCTCTGCAACAGCCTTCTCCAGGTCGAGAAGCCGCAACCAGACACCGTCATGGACGGCCTTGATGTTGATGGCCCAGGATCAGTCAGGCACCAGGGAAGCGGATCGTCGACTGCCGCCGCGCCGTAGGACAGCCTCTCGACGATGTCGAAGCTCGCCAAGGCCCGCCAGAGGGCTCGGTCAATCGCAGGGTCGGGGAGCAGACGGCATCATTTCCTGCTGGGCGCCGGTGGCATCATCCCCAGGCTCCCTTGTGCTCGGAATTGGGCAAACCCATCGGGCTCTCCAAGCGCATTGAAGTGGACCAGGTAACGCAGCCCTGCGCTGGCCCCTGGAGGAATATGTCCCAGCTCCTCCGCAACTGCGGTGCATGGACTGCGCCGCAGGCCCCACGGCATGACCGCTGGAAGGCGTTCGATATCTGCTCGAAACAGGGAGTGATGGATGCGGGATCGATCACCTCCACGACGCCATCCGCGACGGTGACATCAGGCCGGAGCGCGAATCGCCTGGTGTCGATGTCCCAGTCCACATATCGGGTTGCTACCGCCAAAGCCAAAACGGCCATAGATGGTGGGCTTCACCGGCAGTCAGGACGGCATAGGCGTTTCTGAGGCTCGCCCGAGGGCCAGGTGATGGGTCATGAGCTCGCGCAGCAGACCGCGCCCTGCGATGCGTGGAGCGCAGCCGCCGCCGTGCTTGACAACCATCGCGGGAACGATGCCGGCGCCGGCGTTCAGAGTCGTCGGAGACCAGGAGAAACCAGCAACGGGCTGCCTCGCCGTCGAGGCCTCCGCCTTCTGCGGTCACCATACCCAGCGTCGCGCCGTCGGCACGTTTGCTGTTCCTGAATTCCACGACGCTCCTCAGCTGATGGCCGCTTGTCCAGAAAGGCGTTGGCGAACAGATCCAGGTAGAGCGCCCAGCGGGGATCGTCGTCATGAGCTTCCAGCGGAAGGGTCTCAAGTCTGTAGGGTTTCCAGCACCGCTTCAGCCCAGCCTACGCCAGTTTGTCCGATAATCTGCATTATGTACTTTTACGACAGTTGTGACGACGGCCGCTTCTTCCCCGGTGCCGAACAGGTCGCCGGCCCACCCACACGGCAGGCCAGCATCATGGGCACCCCTCTCAGGTCTTGATGCCGGGCCAGTAGGCGTTTGGATCAAGGCGATCGCCAAAGATCGCCTGACCCACGCGCACGCACGTGGCGCCATGCGCGATGGCCAGCCTCGAAGTCTCCGGACATTCCCATCGAGAGTTCATCCCAGCCCACCGCTGACGTCGCGAAGTTCTCGTTGCACCTGCCGCATGACCTGGAAGCAAGACGCTATCCGCTCCCTGATCGTCGGTGAACAACGCCAAGGTCATCAGGCCTTTGACATCAAGCGCATCGAAGGCTGACAGCTCACGCGCGAAGGCTGCCACCTCGTCCGGAGGCAACCCGAACTTCTGGTCCTCGTCCGGAGCTCGTTGATCTGCACCAAAACTTCCAGGCGGCGTCCCTCCTGCTGAAGTCGGCGATCCAGCCTCAGCGGGCAACCTTCAGGGAGTCCAGGGCCTGAAACTCCGTGGCGAAACGGGCCACGTACTTAGCCTTGTTCGACTGCAGATGCCCGATGACCGCCCACTCATACCGGGCACCCTCACGCAAGGACTCCCACTTCCCTGAGCCTCCTGCACCTTGTTCTCCCCAAACCTCGGTACCCGACCTCGTAGGCTTCCAAGACCGACTCTGGGGGTTTCGTCTTTGAGACAGGCAACAGTCGGATCTCCTCAGGGGACGTCCCGCATGCTGCGCTGCCACGGATTCGCTGCTCAATCTGCTGGAGGTTCGTGGCGATGTCAGTCACCCGGCCAGTCTCATTCCCGGACGGCCATGCCAGAATTCCAGTTCGTGACCAGCTTTCATGATCACCCGTGCCCTGTCTCCGCACCTGCCTCACCGCCAGCCCCATCAGCGGCCTGGTGGATGTGAGGATTGATCAGGGCATTATCACGGCTGTGGACCCGAGCCGGGGTTGTGGCGATGGGGATTTCGACGCGGATGGGGCCGAGCTGCTGCCCGGTCTGTGGGACTCGCACGTGCACTTCTGCCCTGGCGGCGGTGATCAACAGCTGTCTCCAGCTGCCGGCAGAGGCCTCGAGCCAGATCTGCGATCTGGTGCGGCGGCATCTCAGCGGTGGATGCCTGATGGGGTACGGCTTCCGTGCCGCGACCTGGCCTGCTCCCGACGCCCAGCGCCCTGGATGCTGTCAGCAACACCATTCCCATTGCGTTGATCTCCCGTGACCCTGCACAGCGTGTGGTGCAACTCCCCGCCCTGCAGATGGTCGCGCCGCCGGGCATCCCACCGGCTACCTCGTGGAGGATGAGGGCCTTCACCGCCATCCGGGCACTCATGGCGGGGATCCCGGATGTGTGAGGCCCCGTGGCAGAACTAGAGCGTCGGGGCGGCATCCTCGGGGGTGGTCGGCATCGTGGACTTCTCCTCAGGCTGGGCGGTTGAGGCCTGGCAGAACCGGGCACGGACCCGTCCGCTCACCTTGAAGGTCGAGGCAGCCACCTACCCGGGAGCGCCTTGAGGACCTGATTGAGCTGGGAGCTCCCACAGGGACGCAGCTTGCGGAGAACCTGCGTGTCGGCCCGTTGAAGCTGATCGCGACGGCCTGATGGGCAGCCGCACCGCATTCTGTTCTCTCCCTATCCCCAGCCGCTACCCGGATATCCATATGGAAAGCCAGACACTCCCCGACGAACTCAGTCGAGCTCTCCAGCGAGGCAGCCGCAGCGGGAATAACAGCAGCTGTTCACGCCATCGGTGATGCAGTGTGCTGTCATCAGGTCCTGGACGCCTTCGAGGCCACGGGAGCCCTCAGGTTCGATAGAGCACGCCTCAATGTATGTCCCACGACGGACATACCTCGTCTCGCGAGGCTGGGCCTGACAGCCAGCATCCAGCCACTTCACCAGATTGATGATGCGGCTGCGTGGGAGACGTGTGGCCCCGCCTTCAGCATCATGCGTATCCGATGCGAGATCTCCTTGCCGCCGGCATTCGGCTGACGATGGGCTCCGACGCACCAGTCGCGCCGATCGATCCGTTGCGGAGCATCGCAGCTGCCTGCGAGCATCCATACCGAGCCAGCCAGGCTCTGACCTGGGAGGAGGCACTGCAGGCCTCAATCCGTTCTATCGTCGCCGTCGGCGAACCCGCAGACCTGGTGGTGGTCGATGACACCCGTCGCGTGCTCCTCACCCTGATGGCAGGCCGTGTCACCCACTCGGAGAATTAGCCCTATTCAAAGGGTGCTGGATCACCTGCCCCGACACGGTGGACCTCGATCTCATCACCGCTGAAGTCCACCACTGTGGTGGGTTCTGGCCGCAGTCCCCCGGAATCCAGGATGGCATCGACCTCATTCTCCAGCAGCTCCTTGATGACCCAGCCTCCACCAGCGGTTCGGGATGCTCGGGAAGCAGAAGCGTTGAGCTGAGCAGCGGAGCCCCAAGCTCGCTCAGGAGCGCCAAGGTGGTGCGATGCTGCGGCACCCGCACCCCGACGGTGCGTTTCTTGGGATGCTGCATCATCTTCGGCACCTCCCGGTGGCCCTTGAGATGAAGGTATAGGGACCTGGGGTTGCGGCCTTGATTGCCCGGAAGGCCCAGTTGTCCATCTCCACATAGGCGCCCAGCTGCGCGAACTCGGAGACCACCAGAGTGAAGTGGTGCTTGTCGGACAGCTGCCGGATGTGACGGATCCGCTCAATCCCCGAGCTGTTGCCCAGGATGCACCCCAGCGCATAGCAGGAGTCAGTGGGATGCAGATCAGGCCTCCGTCATTCAGGGATTTTTGTAACCTGCGTGAGGGCACGGTGCTGTGGGTTGTCCGGATGCACGTCGTAATACTGAGCCACGACGTGATTCTAGTGTTGTGTGTCGGTAGCTCGTCAGTGAGAGATGGTTCCGAGGCAGAGGGTGCGTCAAGGCATCCAAGCGAAACCGGATTGGACGTACCGTGAGCAAGGTGAGCGAAGCGAGGATCCGCATCCAGGACCGGAGGAACAACGGCGACACGACGGCACCAGCTTTACCCTCTACCGTATGCGTTCGGTGGGTGTTTGGGCCTCTTGACGGATGGCAACGTCTATAAGCGGGATCAGCTGCACCGCGCGCCCTTCCACCACAGCCGTCGTCCACCGCGCTTCCTTCTTCACAACAACCTCACACGCAGAGCGCTCCCCTCCGTGGCGCTGAGGCCTTGGCGGCGTCCGTCGTCATCAGGTACCCCCAAAGGCCGCGGCCGCCCGGGCGGAGTCCTGGGCAGCCGCCCGCGCCAGCCTCAGCCCACAACAACAGCGACCACTGAAGAGGGTCGCCAGGAGCTGGCTACCGCCAGTGGAAACAGCAAGGCCAGCTGAACGCTGCCGCTGAAAGTACGCTGGTCCCTGTCAGCCACACGGCCCCGGTAGGTGTCGACTGGGGACCTGCCCTCTGCTGAGAAAACACGTGATCTGGGCAGACCGGGCAGCGCGACGGGAAAGAAGCCCGGCAACTGGCCGCCACGACCGTGGTCTTTGTTCCGGCGGTGCCGTCAAGCCTGAGGCATTGATGGTCACGCTCGCCCTCGGTGCAGGTGATGGGGGCACTTCCAAGATCGGTGTCAGCCGCCTCGCGGAGCCGCCTGCTCCGCATCCACCGGGTTCCGGGCCAGCGATGCCGCTCTGGCTGCACGATTGGCGGCAGCACGCGCCTGCTGGGCCAAGGCATGTCCTGCCCGACGGTGCCACCCCGACCAGCAGCATGGCTGCGGGCAGCACCAAGACAGCCTCTACCGCCTCTGAGCATTCCTCTCTCCGAGCAGGTTCGTCTCATCTGCACTCCCTTGCGCATCATGCGGCGACCTGACAGACAAAAGGCTACCGCTGCTTCCCGCGTCGCCGTTCGAATCTCAGGAAGAGAGTCAGCCGATACGCCACTAGTAGGCTGGAGGCGTCAGAACCGATCCGGAAAAAGGAAAATCCATGGTCAGAAGGTAGCCATCCTCACGGCCGGTGGCTTCGCCCGTGCCTGTCCTCTCTGCCATCGGGGGCTCATCAGCGTTACACCGAGGTGGCTCCCGAGGTGGAGATCATCGCCTACAAGCATGGCTATCAGGGCCTCCTCCAGGGCGATTTCGTGATCATCGACGAGACTGGCGTCAGAAGGCGCACCTGCTGCATCTTTTCGGTGGCTCACCGGTGGGGAACTCCCGCGTGAAACTCACCAATGTCAAGGATCTCACGCATCGCGGCGGTCCCTGAGGCGCGGATCCGCTGAAGGTCGCAGCTGACCAGCTCGTGGCGGATGGCGTGGATGTTCTTCACACCATCGGTGGCGACGACACCAACACCACAGCTGCGGATCTGGCTGCCTTCCTGGCCACCAACGACTACCCGTTGACGGTCGTCGGACTGCCGAACCATCGACAACGATGTGATCCCCATCCGCCAGTCGCTGAACTGGACGGCTGCCGAGCAGGGGCCATCTTCGCTAAGAACATCGTGGCCGGAACACAACTCAGGTTCCCGGATGCTCAGCGTCCGCGGTCATGGCCGCCACTGCGAGTGGCTGACGGCTGCGACTGCCGCCGAGTACCGCAAATGGCTGGACGCCCAAGAGTGGCTGCCTGAGATCGGATTGTCCCGGATCGCCTGGGGACGTCCCGTGCCGTATATGTCCCCGAGGGCTGTCATCGACATCGCCGCAGAGTCTGAGCAGCTCCGCAGTGATGGACGAGGTGGGCAGCATCACCATCTTCCTGTCTGAGGGAGCTGGGCTGGGAGTCGATCGTCGCCGAGATGGAGGCGGCAGGTGAGGAGATTCCCGCGATCCATTCGGTCATGTGAAACTTGACAAAGTCAGCAGGGGAGTGGTTCGGCGACAAGTTCGCCTGAGAGCTGGGGCTGAGAGGTCATGATCCAGTCCGGATACTTCGCGGTCAGCTGCCGCCAACGAGTTGACTTGACGCTGATCAGGCGGTGCACTGCTCGCCGTCGACGGCGCCCTCGGGCCGGACAGCCAGGCGTGATCGGTCAAGACAGAAAACGGTGACGTGCTCACCGCCATCGCCTTCGACCGCACTCAAAGGTGGCAAAGCCGTTCGGCATCAGCCTGCCGTGGTACACCGAGATGCTGGCAGACAGTGGGCAGCTCCCGCGCTGTCAGCCATCCTCATAGCCTCCGAAAGATCCACGTTGGGCGGCGGTGCCTGTCCACAGACCCTGCCGCCCAATCCCCTCAAAGATCAAGCCTTCGCGGCCGGGGCGCGTAGCTGAGCATGATCACCCTCCATCTGGGCTTTCTCACGTCATACCGCCTCGCCCGTCTCCGGGATGCCAACTCGTTCTCGGGATGGGTGCCAACGGCAGGAGGACCCGCTCTTTCGGCGAGGTCCCCGAGTGCCTTCAATCTCCTGCCAAACGCTGGGACGGAGATCGAACATCCCTGGCCGCCTCTGGTCAGGTCGAAGAGCTCATTGGCTGATGTGCATTCGTAGACGCTGAATCCATCGCCTTGGGCAGGGGTGAGCTCAGTCAGGTCCTCCACGCCGCAGCCCGCAGGTGATCAATGGCGACGCGAATCTGCTGCAGTGGATCCCACATCAAGGAAACGCTTGACCACGCGCAGCAACAGGATGTCGCGGAAGGATACAGACGTTGGAACCGGAGCCGTTGGCGTCGCAGGCTCAGGGACCACGAGACCGGTGCGCGCCCAATAGTCGAGGCTGACGATAGGTGATTCCCGCGACCCTGTGAGCCACTGGCCCCACGGAAACCTAGGTCCGCTGCAACGGGCCAAAGTCACCGTCGAACAGCGTTTCCTGCAGCGGGCCCTGCCCGCTGGTTGGTTTCCTCTGCCACTGTCTGCCCTCATCCATCTTGCCGCAAGGTGCGACACGCCTCGACGCTAACCCCGGGACGACCTCTCAGCTCAGGTGACACGCCCGGGACGCGCCGCAGCCGATTTCGCAAACCTCCACCCCGGCTTCAAGGTTCCCTTCGTCCTGGGCAGGGAGCTCGCAGGCCACCGTCTCGTGGCGGCAGCGGTTAGAAATCCTCTGGCTGCACCTGGTCCAGAAACTCCCGGAAGAGCTCAACCTGGTCAGGCACGTTCTCACTAATCGGGACCCCCACGGTGTCCATCAGGCGGCTGGGCACTGCAGCAGCCAGTTCCGCGCACTGCGACGGCAACCGCGTCGCTGGGTCGGGCATCAATCACATGCCGGCCGGCCCTGATCTCGGCGATGAAAACGCTCCTCCGCTCGGTGATGGTCAAAACTGGTTCGTCGTCCTTCCCGGAAAGCAGCTCCAGGGTCGTCGCCAGCAGATCTTGGGTCAGGGGACGCGGGAAGGTCTCCCCTTCCAAGGCCACAGCGATGGCAGCCCCGTCCATGGAGGAGTCCAGATGGGCAGAAGGCGGTCACCATCGCGTTCACGAAGCAGGAGGATGTCTCGTCGTCCAACCGCAAAACCGGCCACCGTCAACTCGATCATGTGCTCAACCCTACGCGGCTCTCATCCCACGAGCTGCGATATGACCATGGCCGTGTGTGCGTTCATCACGACCTGGTAGACCTCGTTGCGGACCTCGGGTGGCGCTCCCTGCCTGCGTTTGTCCTGGCTGACGCCTGCTCCTCAGAGCCGACTCCATGGCTGCGGCCTGCTGCAGCAGACGCAGCTGTCGAGATGTCGACGCCATAGTCGCAGTCTCTTCGCCGCCCACGCCAGTGTCAGGGCCTCCCTGCCATACAGCTGGGTTCCGGGACGATGTGAGATCAGCTTGAGACGCTCAAGCTCAACCAGCGCTGCCTCGCCAAGACCTGACTCAGAGAGAAGCTCGTGGCGTTTGAACAGCTGGCCGCGTCGCGTCCGCAGGCTGCTGCCGAGGTGTTGGCTCAGGTGGCGATGGGATTCTCGGGGTCTCCTCCACCTCGGTGGGAATCTCACCACGGTCCATCGCCTCAAGCTGTTCACGAATCACCTTGAGCGGGAGATGCATATCCCGCTGGGCAGCAGAATGAGGCAACCGCTCGACATCCTTGGGATGAAACTTCCGGTAACCGGACAGGTGATCCCGTTCCGGTGAGATGAGCCCTCGCCCTCCAGGTAGCGGGCTTGGACTGAGATGTCAGGGGAACTCCTGATCGCCTCAGCACCTGCCCGATCGTGCGAGGGTGCGGCCGGCATCAGCTCCGCCCGGCCTCGCTCAACAGGATCGTCGCCCGATACTTACCGATCTGGATCTCATCTCCGTGCCTCAGTTGGGCGGCCATCCAACAGTGCACGGTTGGACGTAGGTTCGTTGAGGGCTTCAGGTCTTCCAACACGAGTCTACCGTCGGTGCGCACCAGCTTCGCATGGTGACGCGACACTGTCACATCGTCGAGGAAGATATCGGACTCTGGGTGGCGTCCCAGAGTCGTCACGTCGGAGTCGATCAGGAACTGTGACTCCTTCATCCCGCCTCGCGTGACGATCATCAAGGCATTGCCGGGGGCCAGCTCGCTGGTGTTCATGGTCGCCCCTGTCCCCACAGCAGCAGGTGTTCGTCTGTGGAGCAGCCAGAATGCTGGTCGTGTCGTTCTTCGTGTCCATGAGCTCTCCTTCACGGTGGTTTCCGAACCCCCGCCATCGGGTGGCCCCCTTTCCATCCTGTGTGTGCCCGTCGCGGCTGCCCCAAGCCTATCGGTGGATGACTGATTGACAAGCTAGCCATGCTAGTTGGGTTTCGCGAATTCCACGTGAGTCAGATGCGGGTGAGTCGATGGACAACTCGGGGACCTGGTTGATCTCGACGTGGCCCTGGACTCCCTGCTGCCTCGACATCACTGAGCGGCGGGCCCATCGGAGCGGGCTAGCTTCGAGGGTCGCCGGGTCTCCGTGGCCTCGACCACCACCGGCTGTCCAGGGCAACACCGTCGACGGTGATGCGGCCTCGCTCGTCGGGCCCTATCCAGGTGGCTGCCACGACACGAACAGAGTCGTTGAACTCCAGCACCTCGGCTCACTGCGTCGCGCAGTTCCTCCAGGGCGTCCAGCAGCAATTCAGGTGTCACAGCCCCTTGCGGGTCATGGATGGTGATGCGGATTCCTGGTCCCTTTGGCGGGGACGGTGCCCGCCAGGATCCTGGAGTTGTCCGACGCGGTCTCAGGTCTCGTCGTCAGCTGTCTTTGCGCCCTCAGCGCCGAGGAAACTTGTCCAGGTCGTTATCAGGTCCCGGATCTCGCTTTCCAGGCGTCTGGTCTCCGATGACAGATTGTCCAGCAGCTGAACGAGGCTCGGTTCGCCTCAGATTGGAGTAGTTGGGCTGCGATGCCTGAGAGCGGATTGTCCAGACGATCAGCAGCGCCGCAACGCACAGAAGACTGGCCCCCGACGATCTGGCCTTGTCCCAGATGGAAGAAGGAACGCCAGAACTGCGGCTGATCTCTGGGGCCGGGTTGCTGTGCGGCTCGGCGCGGAATGAGCTCAGGCATGCAGCACCGCCCTTCGGATGGCAGCCGAGTTGTTGAAGATGCGGATGCCGAGGACCACGACGACTCCTGTCGACAGCTGGGATCCGACACCGATCTGGTCACCAATGAAGACGATCAATCCAGCGATGGTGACATTCGACAAGAAGGAGACCACGAAGACGCGGTCAGAGAAGCACCCTCAGCCATGCGCGGTACCGCCGAGGATGGCATCCAGGGGCGGCGACGATGGCGATGGGAAGGTAAGGCTGCAGGAAGATGGGCAGGGCTGGCTCCACCAGCAGGCCGATGACAATTCCTGTGATAAGTCCAATGACAGCAAGCATGTCTTTTCTTCACCTCTTCGCATGTCGCACGGCCATGGCCGGATCGGCGGCCAGGGTCGAGATTTCCAGTGGCTGACGCACCTCATACCTGATGCCGTAGTTCTCTTCCATGGAACTCCACCACTTCGCTGCAGAGGTCAGGGAGAATCTTTTTCAGCAGCATCTGGGGATCTCCGATGGCCTCGATCTCATAGGGGCGGTTTCAGGGGACACATAGTCAGCGGTGATCGCTGAACCCGCGATCCGGATAGGGGTGAGCATGGTGATCCTGTGGCCGTTGATGGCGATCGCCTCTGCACCCGCCTCCCGGAGCCCATTGACCAGTCTGGTCAGGTCGGAATCATAGATCAAGCCTTTCCCGCCGACAGCGTTGGCGGCGTCATTAGCCTCAATCATGATGCCTGGGCCTGTTACAGGGAGGCACCGGTGACCAGCTCCAGTTCCTGGAGTTCGCCCTGGCATTCGGATCACCAACAACGGCATGCCGTAGCCTGCTGATCTCGTTGTCGAGTTCGACGACCGAGGCTGACAGATCATCACGTCGTTGCTGCTCAGCTGCAATGCGAGCCCTCTAAAGTCTTTGCGCTCATCAGCCATCTCCCCGCGAGCGCATGTCGCTGATACCGCCGCCAACACCAGGAGCGCTGCAACAAGCACCATTCCCACCGCGAGCAGCCCTGGGCTCCGGCGGGCGAAGTCGTCGTGAAATACTCGGCTCCCATAGCCTCGGCTGCGACATCGCTGAGCAGACCCATACTCGCATCAGGGCGCTTCATCCGGTCTCCCGGCCGGAGCCAGGCGCACGGTGCGCACCACATCAGTCGATCCCGGCCGCAATACGCTGGCTCCCCCAGCCGCCAGCGGCCGCGATCAAGGTCCGCTGATCTGACCCCCAGAGATGAGGAGGATCCGACCAGGATCAGGGAAAGGACACAAGCAGGGAGCATGGTACCGGCTTTCCCCACTAGTGTTGACCGATAGGGGCCGGGCGTCCGCTGCGCCGCAGTGATGGTAGGAGCCCGACGAGCATCGCATCGCGTGCGACCAGGATCACGAGGAACCGCAAGGGACGGTCCCTGATGGTCAACGTCATCAAGGCCGTGAGGATGTGAGAGCCGATCGGCTGTCGGGGTCAGCCGCGCCCCCTCAACCTCGGAGGTCTGCCGGAGTGCTCGGGCAAGAAATCCGTCTAACCAGTCCGTGGCTCCGGAGGCAGCCAGCAGAAGTACGGCAGCCATGTCATGGCCAGCCACGATCAGCCAGCCGAACACAGGGACGGCGAGGAGCCGCGCAAAGGACAAGATATTGGGCACCGTGAACAGGGCGATCTGTGTCCCACTGCCTGGTTGACTCCACTGACTTCACGGCGACCAGCCTGGTGGCGCACGCCAGGAGTCCTCAGCGGAGGCGGTGCCGGGACGGATGCATCGCAAGGTGGCTGAGCGGAACGGTACGGGCCATACTGTGAGCGAGGTGAACGAAGCGAAGCACCACATCCGGGACCGAAAAACACCAACGAAATGACGACACGCGACACTAGGCCTTAGGGTTCCACGCCTCAGCGAGCAGACGGCGGGCATCCCCCAGCAGCTGGGGCAGCACCCGGGTCTGCGCGATGATGGGCATGAAGTTCATGTCCCCCGCCCAGCGAGTACGACGTGCTGGTGCAGGTGGGCGGCGATCCCGGCTCCGGCGACCGCTCCCTGATTCATCCCGATGTTGAAGCCTGCTGGCCTTGAAACCTTGGCCAGGACGGCTATCGCCTGTTAGGTCAACTCGGCGATCTCGTGGGTCTCCTCCTAGTCGCATCCACGTAGCCGCTGACGTGCCGGTAGGGGCAGACCAGCAGATGGCCGGGCGAATAGGGGAACAGATTCATCACCACGAATGCGTGTTCACCACGGGCGACGATCAGGCCGTCCTCATCGCTGCGGGTGGGTGAGGCGCAGAACGGGCATTCAGGTGTGACGCCGGAATGCCCCTGTTCGATATAGACCATCCTGTGCGGGGTCCACAGGCGCTGGAATGCATCCGGCACCCCGCACGGGTCAGCAGGCTTCTCGGTCATTCCGCCTCCGGATCCGTGTTGGCTCCGGAAGCGATGTGATCGACGATCCGCTGCACCGCCTGGTCGACTGGAACGCCGTTGAGCTGTGAGCAGTCACGGAATCGGAAGCTGACAGCACCGGCCTCACGATCCTCACCGCCCGCTATCAGGATGAATGGGGCTTTGGACTTGAGGCGTTGCGGATCTTCTTTTTCCGAAACGGTCATCCGACGGATCCAGCTGCACGGACCCCGCGGTCTCGCAGCTGCTGGGCGACTTCCTCCAGGTACTCGTTGAACTCATCAGCCTCGGCACCCCCACACCTGGACAGGGGCCAGCCATGCCGGGAACGCACCTGCGTAGTGCTCAGTCAGCACCCCGAAGAACCGCTCGATGGATCCGAACAGGGCACGGTGGATCATGACGGGACGTTTTCCGGGTCCCATCCGCTGCCTGGTAGCTCCAGGTCGAAACGCTCGGGAAGGTTGAAGTCGAGGTTGAATCGTGGACATCTGCCGGGTGCGGCCGATGGCGTCTTTCGCCTGAACGGAGATCTTGGGTCCGTAGAACGCAGCCCCACCGGGGTCAGGAACCAGTTCGAGCCCAGAGGCCGCGGCGACCTCCTCCAGCACCTGCGTCGCCTCTTCCCAGGTGTCGTCGTCCCCACGAACTTCTCGGGGTTCTTGGTGGACAGCTCCAGGTAGAAGTCGTCCAGACCGTAGTCCTTCAGCAGGTTGAGCACGAACGTCAGCAGGCTGGCTAGCTCGTCGCGCATCTGCTCGCGGGTGCAGTAGATGTGGGCGTCATCCTGGAGTGAAGCCGCGGGCGCGGGTCAGCCCATGCACCACGCCGGACTTCTCGTTGCGGTAGACCGTTCCGAATTCGAACAGTCGCAGAGGAAGCTCTCGGTAGGACCGGCCCCGAGATCGGAAGATCAGGTTGTGCATAGGGGGCAGTTCATGGGTTTGAGGTAGTAGTCCTGCCCGGTTTGCGGATGGTGCCGTCCGCATCACGTTCCTCGTCCATCTGCATGGGCGGATACATGCCGTCGGCATACCAGTCAAGATGGCCGGAGGTCTGGAACAACGAGGCCTTCGTCAGGTGCGGACTGTAGGCGAACTGGTAGCCCTCGGCAATGTGACGACGACGTGAATAGTCCTCCAACTCCATGCGCACGATAAGCCCCATTGGGATGGAACGACCGGCAGGCGGGCCGATCTCGTCGGGGAAGGAGAACAAGTCGAGTTCCGTCCCCAGTTTTCGGTGATCACGTTTGGCGGCCTCAGCCATGCGGGTCTGGTAGTTTTTCAGATCCTCCTTGGTCGCCCAGGCTGTGCCGTAGACGCGCTGCAGTCCGGCATTGCGCTGATCCACGCCGGTAGGCGGCGCTGGATTTCGTCAGGGCGAAGGCCTGTAGATACCCAGTGTGGGGACGTGGGGCCACGGCACAGATCACGCCGAGCGACGGAGCCATCCTGCGAACGTTGTCATAGATCGTGAGCTGCCCTTCCCCCACCTCAACAGATGATCCGTCATCGGCAGAGGCTCCGCCCTTGTCAGCGATCAGCTCCAGCTTGAAGGGCTCTGCTGCCAGTTCCTCCCTGGCGGCCTCATCGCTGACTTCCTGCGCACAAAACCGTTGCCTCTCCCGGACGATCTGACTCATCTGCCTCTCAATGGCCTTCAGGTCCTCCGTCAAAGGCTCCGTGGCAAAGTCGTAGTAGAAAACCGTCGGTGATGGGAGGCCCCGATGCCGAGCTTCGCCTCGGCGAACAGGAGCTGCAATGCCTGGGCGGTCACGTGCGCAGTGGAGTGGCGGATGATGCTGAGTCCCTCGTCGCTGCTGGCGAGAACGGGGCTGACCTCATCGCCATCATGAAGTTCACGCTGCAGATCAAGAGATTTCGCCGTTGACGCGCATGGCCACCACCGTGCGGTCCTCGCCGAAGAGGTCTGAGTCCGGTGGTGATCGTCGCCAGCTCCATGCTCTCACGAGAGTCAGGACGGATGACGACGATGGACGCAGACACTGGCGCGTTCCTTTTCAGTAGGTGACTCGCCAATTCTGCCATCAGCAGCCCAAGAGGGCAGGGAGGGCTCACCACGGGCATTCGATATGGGAGTCTCGCCTCCGGGGCTGCAGACCAAGAAGAATCGTTCAAGACGATCGATGATTGTCTAGGCTACGCCTGGCGCTGCAGCCATCTCGTTCTGCCCTCCGGGCTGAGTCTGTGCTGCGGGTCACCGCTCAGCAGGGCCGTGAACTCCGGCTTACCTGCCATCCGCTTGGCGACGTAGGGGCTGGTGGGCCGAACTTTCTTCCCGGCGGATGGATGTCGTTCAACGCGAAGTCAACCACCTTCCCGTGCCAGTCCTGGCCTCGGAAAGTCGGGTTCGGTGACGGTGTGCGGCAAGCTCTATGACCGAGGCCGCGGTGCAGATACTCTGCGAAGGCTGCGAGGTGCCCGTCGATGAGCGGTTCGTATCGGTGATCGGTCTCGTTCTTTCTCAGAATCGGTTCGTTCACTGGCACCTCCATGCGCAACAGCCGAGCCCTGGGGCTCGGTATCTCCGATGTTTTTGGTGGGCGATGCAGGTTTGAACTGGCGACCTCTTCCGTGTCAAGGAAGCGCGCTACCCCGCCAACCGCCCGAGGTGGAGACAGGATTCGAACCCGTGTACACGGATTTGCAGTCCGTTGCCTCGCCTCTCGGCCACTCCACCGGGTGGAGTTTTTGTCTCGAGCGGACGACGAGATTTCCGAACTCGCGACCCTCACACGGTGATGCTCTACCAACTGAGCCACGTCCGCATGCGCTTCGTCTTGAGCTCCCCCGCAGGTTGGCCTCGTTCAGCGCGTTGAGAACACTAGCGCAGGGTTTCGAGGATTGCAAATCTGACGGCTGACTCGCGTCAAGCGCCCAGGACTGACTGGTCAGGTGGGAATTCCGACGTAGATGGTCTCAAGGTACTCAGCGATGCCTTCAGAGCCGCTCACGTCAGCGAGTGCGAGCGCCTCCGAAGGGCGCAGCAGGTTGGAGATCGCCGCTGGTTGATCCGACCATGCCGACCTCAAGACGGTCTGCCATGCGCAGAGCCCGCTCAATACTGCTGGTGTGGACATATCCCGCAGGCCAACGGGCGTGCGTTGGCCCATCAGCACCTGCTGTTCAGTGTCAAATGCCACCACCGGGGCCACGGGCCCGAAGATCTCGCAGACCACCGCCGCCTCGGGAGCGGCGTCCGTGAGAACAGTCGGCGGATAAAGTACCACTCCCGCAATCCGCTCTCCCCGGTCAGGATCTTGGCTCGACACTGCGCGCTCAGCCAGGGGACGCTATGTCGTCTCGTGCCGTCTCTCAGAGATGAGGGGGCCGATCTGGAGTATCGGCCTTGAGGCCGTCACCCACCACCAGGGGCTCGAACTCCGCAGCCAGCCGGGCGGCGAACTCCTCAACAACCTCCCGCTGCACATAGAACCGGTTAGCCGCATTTGCAGGCTCATGTTTCGCAGCTTGGCTGCCTGCGGCGGCGACAGCGCGCTCCAGATTCGCGTCGGCGAACACGATAAATAGCGCACACCCGCCCGAAGTTTCCATGGACGTGCGCGGCATTGTCAGCGGCCTCGCGCAGCAGGTCTTACCCACTCCCGAGACCTGTGAGAGGACGAGTTTCCTAAGCCGCAGGTCCCGGACGATGGGGCCCGTCAGCGCCGGAGAGGTCTGCTGTCGGCGGCATTGGCGACCCCGTCGGGAGATGCCAGCCTCCCGACACGCCTCCGGCGAAGGCCAAGGCGGTGAGAGGAGGTTTCCCGGGAGGGCTTGAGGGATTTCGGTGCGGCCTGCGGCGAGAGCTGGCCCCAGGTTTGCTGGGTCACGAATCGATCGAAGTTCCAGGGCGTGACCGCAAAGCACCGCCAGGCCGACAGGGCGCGGCATAGTGATGAGTCCGGGAGGGTTTCCCTCGGTGTGGTCGAAGTAGCGGCCGTTCAGGCGTCACGGCCTCCTCGGAGGAACCAGCGGACGAACTCCGCTCCGTGAGCCACCTCACCCGCGCGCCTCAACCAGGGACTTTCCCATCTCCAAGGTCATGAGGGTGGCGAGACTCTTGGAGCGTTCCTGAGCACGTCAGCAGATTGCAGCGGCTCGGACCTCACTCGCGTTGGGCCGCCCAGGCCTCTCAGAGGCAGCATCCACGCCGCTTCCAGGCCACCATGCCGTCGTCAGGGACCAGCATCCCGCAAGCGCGATGCGAGCGGGCGCCCTGTGGCAGGATTGAGAACTGCAGACAGGCGCCCGGTTGAAGACGCTCTCCGGAACCGATTCAAGTCCCCGTAAGGCGATGGCCAGAGCTCTCCGTTACCTGCTGCGCCGTTGCGGGACGAGGCTTCCACTGCGCTGTGACCTCCGTGATCCGATGATGTTGAGAGCGCCATCGCGCAGCAGCGAAGGTGGATGAGGAAGGCCCAAGAGCATGCCAGCATGTGCGGCGGCGGCGTGACAACATCAGGTACGCTCAAAGTTTCATGTCCGCACGGGCGATTGGCGCAGTGGTGGCGCGCTTCGTTCACACCGAAGAGGGTCGGCGGTTCCGAGCCGCCATCGCCCGCACAGCTCACTCAAAGCTGATCACCCATGGCGAGAGGAGAGTCTGCCAGCCCCAGCCATCCTGCTTGTCGCACGCGGTGCGGCGACCCGCAGCCCTCCCCTCGGCTCGGTCCTGCGGGACGTCTCAGAGGAGCTGCGACCCGACTGCTTCGAGGTTACACTCGGCCTCGCGACCAGCGCCTCACCCACGATTTCACGAAGCGGTTGAGGCCTGGCTGGCAGTGGAACCCACCGAGATCGCCATGATTCCCATGGACGCAATGGTGTCAGCCGCCCAGGTACCCCCGCGCATCATCAGGCGGGTCAGCGATGCCGCCGCCCGCTCGCCTCGGCTCAGCGCCAGTGATCGCCCGTCCCTCGGCGGCTGTGGGTTGCTCAGCGTCCTTGACGGCTGAAGCTTCGCGAGGAGCTTCACCGCGTCCAACGCGGTTGAGGTCGATCGCGCTGGTCCTGGCCTGCCCGCCGGCGGGGATGTCCGGGCGCGTCCTACTGGCCCGGAGGCGCAGCGGCGCGGCACTGGGCGCGCGCGGCTTCCCACGTCAGCTGGCTCAGAGCAGCACCACAGGCCGCGCAACCAGCACGGCGATACTGGCGGGTCTGCGGGCTCAAGGGACGCCGGCACATCGCCGTCGGCTCCCTAGTTTCCTCACATCAGGACCAGTGTTCCGGGCCCCATCAGCAGGCGGCTATCCGCGCGCGGTGCGACAGCCGTCACACCTCTCCATCACGGAGGATCCGAGGGTCAGCGAACTGATCCTGGCTCGTTATGCTTTTGCAGCGATGAGACTGCTGACGTCGACCCACACGAAGGATGAGCATGAACGACCAGTTCCTCGACCTGCCGGACCGGGAATGGCGCAAGCGCCTGAGGCGCACTCGAATACCACGTGCTGCGTGAGGCCGGCACCGAGCGTCCTTCACGGGGGATACCGCCGCACCACCGAGGAGGGTCTGCAGATACCGTGCCTGCGGCACGGAGCTGTTCCGTAGCGGGCCAAATTCCCTCACACTGTGGATGGCCGAGCTTCTTCGAACCGCTGGCGGACGACCGGGTGATCTACCTAAAGGGACGAGTCCTTCAGCAGACCCCGCACGGAGTGAGGTGCCGATCCTGCAATTCACTTTGGGACGCACGTGTTCGAGGGCGAGGCTACGCCACGCAACCGACGAAGATTCTGCATTAATTCTGTGAGCTTGCGCCTGGTCCCGGCGCGCCACCGATCCGCAGGACGTCTCAACACCGCAAACTTTTGCCGTGACTCTTCCCACCCACCATCGCGGCCCCCAGTTCCGGCGTTCGCTCGAGGAATTCGCCGACGTACAATGGCGGCCTGGGATCAAAACCGAGCAATCAGCTCAACGCATCGCCCCTTTCGCCACAGCTATTGCGGCGGACTTCGAGGACAGCAGCAAGACTCTCGGCACCGGGCGCCTGATCCTCTTGCACGACCCTGCGGAAACGAGCAGCTGGGATGGCTGCTTCCCTTGGTCTCCTACGTTCAGCGTGACGTGGACTCAGAAATGGTGACTGACCCGTTGCTTCCAGGGCGGCGGTCCTGGCTCGCGACGCCCTGGACGCCCACGGGAGACATCATCTCCTGCCAGCGCAGTGACGGCATCGTTTTGAGTCAAGGTTTTGGGAGCTGTCCTCTCATCAAGCTGGGGTGGAGGTGCTGCGTTCCTCGTGGAGTCCGTCCTCGACGCACAGAACCTGATCGTGCCTCATCTGGAGGCCTGGCAGGATCTGCTGAGCCACATCGCGGGACGTCCACCGCTTCCCAGCGGCGTGGTGCCGGTTCCCCGGGCGCTCAGACCTACTTTCCTGGACTCTTCCCGGGAACCGCTGCGGTCGCTGGTGGGTTCCAGGCGCTGCGTTCGACGAGTGCCTGCATGCACTGACCATGGCCTCCGGCAGTCGCAATCGCGCACGAGCGCGCGCGCACGGCCACCGGTATTGGCCCAAAGCCTACCTGTTTCGGGTCCGCCGTGAGGCGCCAGGAACCTGGCTCCATTGACCGATGGCGCTGCGAGGACGGCGGATTGTACGTTGGGCTCCCTGGTGTGCCTGCGGGGAGGCAGCCTGGCTCATTCATGCGGCCTCCTCAGGATCTTCCCTGTGCCAGCAGAGGTTGGGATCAGGCCGCCTGCGCTCTTCGACGCGGAGCTGGCCGCCAGGCTGCTGGGAGCACAGTCAGCAGGCCTGGCACCGCTGCTGGAGGACAGACTCAACGTTCGGCTGCGCAAAGGCCCACTCAGCCACTAGCTGGAACGCTCGTCCCTCCCAGAGTCCTGGCTCATTTGCGCAGCACTCGACGTTGACTTCCTCATCGACCTTTGCTGATGTACTGCGTGCTGAGCTGGTGTCCACTGGACGGCTGGAGTGGGCACGAACAGGAAATTCGCCCACATCCTGGAGGCATTCATGCAAACCTCCCGCACGAAAACCCGATCCATGGCGTCGCCTATCCGGTCCTGACTGTCTGCAAGTATCCCCGCAACTCGCGGTGGCATCATGCGCTGTGGGAGGAACGCGACCGGATCGCGCAGGATCGAGACCGGCCGCTAAGCAGGATCCTGAGCGATGCCGCGATCGTTGCCCTGGCGGCCACAGCACACGTGATGGCGTAATGCCGACATCTGCCACGCTGTCCGACATACCCAAGTTCCGCACCCGTGGGCCCTACGCTACCGACACAGCTGGAGAAGCGGCACTGAAGGCTACAGCCAGGCTGGATCCCAAGGAGTATCCGACCAAACGTCCTCCCAGTTCAGGGACGCCACAGCCACGTTCCTGGGAGCGTCTGTCGCCGAAGCGATGGGAGCTGTGGAAACGAGTCCGCGGCGGCGTGGAGGAGCTTGCATCGTGACCTTGGCATCCAAGCCAGTCTGTGAGTGGCACCGCCAGGAAATCATCAGGGACTGCCTCACCACTGGGAGAGGGCGGGATCTGCCCACTGAGCTGTTGCACCTCAGTGCCCGGCCGTGGCAGGTGGATTTCTGGCGCCCTTGATGGCTGAGAACGTTCAGAGCACCTGAGATGTGGGTGAGGCTGATCATGTATCTGCCTCCAAGACCTTCCGGGCCACATCCCGTGATGTCAGGCCGAGCTCACTCAGCGTCTCCCCCCGGGAGGCATGCGCAAGGAACTGTTGCGCAATGCCGAAAGTCAGGACACGGACTTGCGGCGCCCGCTCCGCCAACTCACCTCTGAGCCGCTCCCCCAGTCCCCGCCCTCAGGTTGTCCTCAATGCTGACCACGGTCGGATGACTGGCCGCCAGCTCCACCAGCTCGGGGCTCACCAGGATGCACCCAGCGGATCGGCAACCCGAGCAGGCGACCCCTCAGCGCTCAGCTTCTCCGCCACTTCAAGTCCCAATCCGGCGAACTGGCCATGGCCGATCACTGGGACGCGCCGCGAAAGTCGATGCAGGAGATCAACCTGGTCCTCCCACGCCTACTGGTGACGGGGGTATCTCGCTGGGCAGTGGCTCTTTTCGAATAACGCACCACAGTGGGGACATCGTCAACGGTGGTGGCACGTTCAAAGCTGCCACCAGGCGCGGCTGGTCACGAGGAGCTGCGATCGATGGTAGGCACGATCCCGAGTGACGGGTCCCACTGCCATTGTGACTGGGGCCATCGGCACCAGTGACACCAGCGCGGTCGAGCACGGGCGTGACTCCCTCACCATGCAGTGCAACATCCATCAACACCTGATCGAAAGCTCTGTTCAGGAAGGTGGAATGAGCTATGCGACGACCGGGTGCAGTCCGGCCCGTGCCAACCCGCGGCGGAGCACAGCATGCTGCTCCGCGATGCCGGCGTCGAAGATCCGTCGGGGAAGGCTGCAGCGAACCTAGCAAGAACCTGTGGGGTGCAGCATCGCTGCGGTGATGGCCACGATGTCCGGGTTGCGTTCGCCCAGACGCAGCATGGCCTCGCCGAATGCATCGGTCAGGTTGCCCTGGACGATATCGCTGAGCGGCTGGCCAGTGAACTCGTCGATCCTGCCGACTGCGTGGAACTGATCCTCGATGTTCTCCTCCGCGGCTTTGAAGCCCTTTCGCCTTGCTGGTGATGGCATGCACCAGCACCGGCCTGAACTGCCGGGCATACTCCAGGTGCCCGATGACAGCGCGGATGTCGTGTCCATCAATGGGGCCGGTGTGCTTCAATCGGAGGTCGGAGAACATCCCTTGCGACAAGCATCCTCGACTCCCGTCTTGAAGCCATGCAGCAGATCGTAAAGCGGTCGTCCCAGGACGAGGGACGCGGTTCAGGTGGCGTTTGATGAAGCTCAGCGTCCTCTCGTAGCGCTGATCGGTGCGCAACCCTGCGAGGTGGTTTGCGGGACCTCCAACAGTCGGCGTGTAGGGAGCGACCATTGTCATTGACCACGATGACGATCCGCAGCTCAGGTTGGGCTGCGATGTTGTTCAGCGCCTCCCAGGCCATTCCACCGGTGAGGGCCCCATCGCCCACCACGACCACGACGGTACGCTCCTCTCCTCTCAGCCGGAATCCCTTGGCAGAGTCCTCAGCCCATGAGGCGCGGTTGATGCATGAGTTCTCAACCCGGTCATGCGGGGATTCGGTGCGATCAGGGGTAGCCGGAGAGCCCTGCCACGCTGCCGCAGCCGATCGAAACCGGCGATCCTGCCCGTGAGGATCTTGTGGACATAGCTTTGATGACCGGTGTCAAAGATGATTGGGTCGTGAGGGGAGTCAAAGACCCGGTGGATGCCGAGGGTCAGCTCAACCACCCCGAGGTTCGGGCCGAGATGCCCTCCTGTCCGGCTCACCCTATTGACCAGGAACCCACGGATCTCCTGTGCCACATCATTCAGCTGCTGACGTGAGGTTTCGCAGATCACGTGGTTCTCTGATCTTGGCAAGGAGGACATGCCGTTCAGTCTAAAGAGAACCCCGGCTGATTCCTGAATCCTCATGCCGCGACCCCATGGATCTGAAAACTCTCATCACGAAGTGTCACACCCAACAACCGGACAGCACGGCAGAGATGAGAAACGTCCCAGCCTCCCTGGCCGCAGGGCTACGGCGTCCTCACCCCTGGGGGAGCCGGACCGGGCCGACCACCCAGGGATGGTTCAGGATTATCCCCTTCCCTCATCGACCATGCATTCAATGAGAAAAGGTGGCACTGACACCTGTCAGCGAGCGTCGCATCACGCTCAAACCTTGGCGAGGTTCCTCAGCACGTACTGCATGATGCCGCCGTTGAGGTGGTAGCCGCGCTCCCTGGGGTGTCGATGCGGACCACGGCATCGAAGCCACCTCAGTGCCATCGGGCCCGCACCGCAGTCTGTGACGGTCTTGGGCGTGATCCCCGTGTTCAATTCCTCGACTCCCGTGATGCTGAGGGGTCTCCTCACCGGTGAGCCCAAGGCTGTCTGCCGAGAGCCCTCGAGGGAGTGCAGCAGCAGCACACCCATGCCGATCAAATTGGACCGGTGGATGCGCTCGTAGCTTTCGGCGATCACGGCCCTCACTCCGAGCAGTGCAGTGCCCTTGGCCGCCCAGTCGTGATGAGCCAGATCCGTACTCCTTGCCGGCCAGCACCACCAGGGGATGCCTGATGCAGCGTAGTTCTGAGCTGCGTCGTGGCAGTGGCGACCGGCCCGCCTGCGACGGTGAAGTCGCGTGTGAATCCGCCTTCCGTGCCGGGGGCCACGTGATTGCGCAGGCGGATGTTGGCGAGAGTGCCTCGGATCATGACCTCGTGGTTGCCGCGCCGTGAACCATGGGAGTTGAAGTCGCGCCGCTCCACCCCATGGGACGCCAGGTACAACCCGGCTGGGAGTCTGCCTTGATGTTGCCGGCAGGAGAGATGTGGTCTGTGGTCACTGGGTCCCCCAGCTCGCAGCACCCGCGACCAGTGATGTCTTCCACTGAGCTCCGGGTCGGCTGGCATGCCATCGAAATATGGCGCCTTGCGGACATAGGTGGAGGTGTCGTCAGTCGAAGACGGCTCCATCGGGAGTCGGCAGAGAGCGCCAGCAGTCATCGCCGGCGAAGGCGTCGGCATACCGGGAGGCGGGACATCTCAGAGCTGATGGCCGAGCCGGTGATCTCCTCAATCTCCGGACTGGGTCGGCACAGACTCTCTCATATGGACGTCATTGCCCTCGGGATCCTGGCCGATGGGGTCATTGAACAGGTCAATGTCCATGGTGCCGGCAGTGCATAGATGATGACCAACATCAGGCTGGCCAGGTGGTTCATCTTCACATCAGGCTGATCCGGCCTTCAAGTTGCGGTTGCCGAAGGACCACTGATCACAGCCAGGTTGTGTTCGTTGACGGCGGCCGAGACCTCCGATCAGAGGTCCGGTGTTGCCGATGCACGTCACAGCCGTAACCGACGAGATTGAATCCGATGGCGTCGGGTGGCCGTCAGGCCGCGCTTCGTAGTAGTCGGCGACGACCTGCGGATCAGGGGCCAGGAGGTCTTGACCCCATGGCTTCCGGGTCGGCCCCGCTCAACCGCCTTCTTCGCCACCAGCGCCGCTCCAAACATGACGCTGGGATTCGAGGCTATTGGTCGCACGACGTGATGGAGGCGACCGTTACAGCGCCGTTGCGCAACTCGAACTCAGTGCCGTCGGACGGCGTGACGGGAACCGCGGCATCGACATCCCCGGCATAGGTGGGAAGGGCCTGAGTGAAAGTTCTCCTGGGAACGGTCGAGGGCGAATCTGTCTGAGGACGTTTCGGCCCGGCGATGGAGGCACGATTGTCGCAAGATCCAGCTCAATGTACTCCGGGTAAACGGGTTCACGGTCATCCTCCATGCCACGGCCTGGGTCTTCGCGCACAGGCCTCGACGAGGGCGTCTGCGACTCGTCTCGCCCCGTCAGGCGCAGATAGTCGGTGGTCTTGGGTCGATGGGGGAAGATAGCGATGGTGGAGCCGTACTCAGGGCTCATGTTGCCTATGGTTGCGCGGTTGGCAAGGGAACTTCGGAGAACGCCCTCACCGTAGAACTCAACGAACTTGCCCCACCACGCTCCCGCAGCATCTCGGTGATCGTCAGCACCAGATCGGTTGCCGTGGTGCCCTCCGAGCTTGCCGGTCGGTTGAACCCGACCACGCGGGGGATCAGCATGGAGACAGGCTGGCAGCAGCAGCCTCAGCCTCAATGCCGCCAAACGCCCCAGCCACAACGCCCAGACCATTGACCATGGTGGTGTGGGAGTCGGTTCCGACGCAAGTGTCCGGATATGCCTGCAGCACCCATCAACCACCTGGGGAAGATCACACGGGCCAGGTGCTCTATGTTCACCTGATGCACGATGCCGGTGCCGGGGGGAACGACTTTGAAAGTCGTCGAAGGCTGTCTGCAGCGGAGAAACTGGTAGCGCTCACGATTGCGCTGGTATTCGTCGATCGCTGTTCTGCTCGAAGGCGCTGATTCCGAAGACCTCTGCGATCACGGAATGATCGATGACCATCTCCGCCGGCGCGAGGGGGTTGACCTTGGAGGGGTCTCCGCCAAGGGCCGTGACGGCTTCGCGCATGGTCGCAAGGTCAACCACGCATGGCACTCCGGTGAAGTCCTGCATGATGACGCGCGCCGGCGTGAACTGGATCTCATGGTGCGGCTCAGCTGCGGCATCCCACTCCCCAGGGCCGGATGTCATCAGCGGTGATGTTGGCCCCGTCCTCTGTGCGAAGCAGGTTCTCCAGCAGCACCTTCAGGCTGTAGGGAAGTTTCTCGTGCCCCGGGACCGCATCAATGCGGAAGATCTCGTAGGCGGTGCCGCCCACGCTCAGGACGGATCTGGCTCCGAAGCTGTTGACGCTCATGGTTCTCCTTTGTTTCTCCCCGCCACTTATCTTGATGTCAAGATATCACGGCGACGCCCTGTTTCCAAGACGCTCTGCGGCCCCTGCCACCAGGCCATGGCGTCAGTCTAATCTCCGCCAACATCCGCCGAGCGTGGTTTCAGCACGGCCACACACTCCATGGTGCGTCATGCGGGAACAGGGTCAAAGGCTCCGGATGGATGTCTGTTCATATCCCCTGCCCGCGAAGCCAGCCAGATCACGTGCCAGACTGGCCGGGTCACAGGCAACATAGGCGATGGCTCGTGGCCCCAACCCAGCGATCCTGGAGACCACCTCGAAGACCCGCGCCTCGCCTTGGTGGGTCGAGCACAACCAGATCAACCTTTGAGGGCAACTTTCGCAGAGCCTTCGCCAGCGACACGGCGAGGAATCTTCCACCTGGAACGTTCAGCCGCGCATTGGCTGTGGCAGCCCGGTTCAACTCCACCCCACCACCCCGCGCCGGCTCCCCAGTCCAGCTGCGAACGGTCCAGAGCCGCAGTACAGATCAGCGCCAGCTCCCCGAGAGTGGCTCAAGTCCTTCAAGCACAGCAGCCAGCAACGTCTCCCCGGCCGCAGGGTGAACCTGCCAGAAGCCATCTGCGGCAACGCGGAACTCATAGCCACCCGCACGTTCGCGGACCACAGCAGTGCCTGACACGAGTTTCCCGTCCGCGAGGGATGCTCGTCCCATCTGCGCTGTGGACGACTGTAAGCTCGAGAGCCCTCAGCCAGCCGGTTCAACTGGTCCGGGCTGACTCCGGGATGAGAGACCAAACACCCTTGCGCAGGGAAGTGGGACGACCTCGTGTGACCGTCGTCCCCTCAAGCCGACCCGGCCCCCGCAACGGCGTATCGCATCCGGGTCCGCCAGTGCAAAGCGGGCTCGACAGATTCCACCTGCCCCTCCCAGGAGATGCCCGCCAGACGCGACAACTGCTCAGCCACCACTTCGGTCTTCAGCTGCCGCTGCGCCTCCAGACTGGCATGCTGCCAGTCACAGCCCCGCAGCTGTCGGCGATGGGGCAGGGCAGGGTGACTCGCAGGTCGAGGGCTCCAGAACCTGAACGACCCGTCCGCGATCAAAAACGTGACCCAGTCTCCGTGATCTGCACGAGCACTCGCTCTCCCGGCAGTCCGCCGGTCACGAAGATCACCTTCCCGGAGCTGCGGGCGACGACAGAAACCGCCATGGGCCACCTTCCCCAGCGTGACCTCGATCACCCAATCCCCTTCTGCGTTCTTGGCGTCGCGCGCTGCTGAGCTGATGGGGCACCGAGATGACCATGACTCCCTTCATGAAATGCAGCCGGGTGCGGATCAGCATCGCTGTCTGGTTGTGTAGCAGGGATTCCCACCAGTGTCCGACCACGAAGTCAGAGGAATGTACACGGCGACGACATCCCGGGGAAGTTCTCGGTCCTCAAGTCGGCGACATATCGCAGGAAGGGCTGCGTGATCTCACGGTACGGTGAGGCGAGCATCCGCAGCGGAATCCCGAAGTCCTCTCGTTGCCAGGCCTCCATGACCTCCGGGTCTCCCTCATCGTCGATGGCGATCGTGACCGCCACCAGGGAGGTGGCGCGGCTAACTTCGCATATGCGATGGCCTTGGCCACCAGTAGGTTCACCTGCTGTACCAGCACCACCGCGCGAGCCCTGCTTGGCGAGTGCCCTGTCGGACTTTGACGTCAGCTTCAGCTCGTCAGCCACAGCCAGTAATGGTTCGATATGGCAAGCATCAGCATGAACATGACGCCCATGGCACCCAGGGCAGCAGGGCTCCATGCAGGGAACTTGCTGACCAGGATCACAACGAGAACCACTGTAATCACGGTCGCCCCGGTCAGGCTGATCAGCCTGGAACGCCGGATCCTCCGCCGCTGTCTCGGGCTCTCCTCCTCGCCCAACGCCCTGCCCCAGTGCACAACCATGCCGACCTGACCGAGCGCGAGATGAGGATAGAAGACACCAACCACATACATCTGGATCAGGGGCGGTGACAGAGGCGTTGAACACCGCCACCAGGATGATGGCGGCGATCGCCAGCATCAAGATCCCATTGGAAAAAGGCCAGCCGATCGCCGCGAGGTGTGCAGCTGCCGGGGCATGTATCGGTCTTTGGCGAGGGTCGAGGCCAACGCCGGGAAGCCTTTCGAGAGGCCGTGTTGGCCGCCAGGAACAGAATGAGCATCGTCGCCGAGACGACGATGTAGAAAGCCTGGCGGGAACCAGTCAGAGAACACAGCCCTTGCCAGTTGCCCGGTCATCGTGGCGACAGCCGGGCTGACGGCATGCCCAACTGGTCGACGTAGTGGGTTCCCGCAAACTCATCAATCAGATGGACGTGCGTGAGATTGGCCAGGCCCAGGATACCGAGGAGCATGACGATCGCTATCCCCCGAGTTGCCAGCGCAACGAGGCATTGTGCAGCTCTTCGGGGCCGGAAGGCGGTACCCCGTTGCTGATGACCTCCACCCCTGCTCAGCGCCACGCATCCTGAGGGAAGGCCCTCGCCAGGATCGCGACCAGAGTCCAGCCGATGCACAGTCTCCATTCCATCGGATCGTGCGACCATGAGATCCGCGGTCTCACTGCGAAGGTCCTGCCCCAGGACAGAGCACGCGAAACAGCCCAGCCCCTATCATGAGCAACATTGATGCCATGAAGGCATGAGGTCGGGATCGCGAACACTCCCACCGACTCCCGGCCACCCCTCAGGTTGGCCAGAGTCAGCAGGACGATGACCGTGATGGCCCCAGGCCTCACGGCCTTCAAGGAACGGCACCATCGCCTTCGCATTGGCGATGGCGGCCGACACCGACACCGCGACCGTGAACGTAGTCGACAAGGAGTGCCGAGGCCACGGTGAGCCCTGCAAACCGCCCAGGTTGTCATTCGCCACCTTGTAGTCGCCACCACCATCCGGGTATGCATGAACCGTCTGGCGATAACTCGCGAGTGACCACAGCGACCACCGCCGCAGCTGCCAGTCCAACCTGCCAGGAGAGCATGAGACCCAGCCATTCCCGCCAGCGACAGGGTGATCAGGATCTCGTCTGGGGCGTACGCGACAGGCTCCAGCGCATCCGAGGCGAATGCGGGAAGGGCAACCCGTTTGGGCAGGAGTGCCTCACCAAGCTGCGCATTGGCCAGACGCCGCCGACGATGAGCCTCTTGAACGCCAAGAACACCTTCACGGGGTTACCGTAGAGCCGGATCGGTGTACTTGTCCTGGCGACGTTCAAGGTCTTGCGGTAGGTTCGCCTCATCTTCAGGAGCAAATAGGAGTCGTATTGCACATCGTCATCATGGGTTGTGGCCGGGTTGGCTCCATGCTGGCCAGAGGCCTGGAGAACCCACTGACCATTCGGTGGCTGTCATTGATGTCACCGATGAGGCCTTCCGCAGATTGGGCACTGACTTCACGGCACGACGGTCAAGGGAGTCGGATTCGACCGTGAGGTGCTCGAATCCGCTGACATCCGCCGGGCGGATGGGTTCGCCGCTGTGTCGAGTGGCGACAACTCGAACATCCTCGCCGCCCGCGTCGTGCGTGAGCAGTATGGCGTTGACAACGTGGTGGCCCGGATCTACGACCAGGGACGCGCTGCCGTCTACGAGAGATTGGGCATGCCACGGTGGCCACGGTCCGCTGGACCGTCGGCCGGGTGATGAGGGCGACTGTTGCCTGAGGCACGAGAGCCGGTCCTGGCGCGACCCGTCAGGCCCACCGTCAGGCTGCTGCGCAGGTCTATGTCAACGCGGGTTGGGTCGGCAAACGCATCAGGGAGCTCTCCGCCGCAGCGAGGCACCGATCCCCTTCTTATCCAGGACTGGCCGTGGGATCGTTCCGGACTCGGAGACGGTCTTCCAGGATGGTGATTTGATCTTCGTTGCATGCGAGACCGAGCGCACTGACAGCGTCGAGACTCTGTTCGCGGCACCGCCGACACGTCACTGATCCACTGAGAGGTAAGCCATGCGTGTAGCCAGCTAGCTGGAGCCGGAAAATGTCGGCCGATCCATGGCCGGGAGCTGATCAGCAACGGGCACCAGGTGCTGTTGATCGAGAAGGACCCCTCCTCCATCACACCGGACTCAGTTCCTGGGGCGGAATGGTTCCAGGCAGATGCCTGCGAACTCCAAACCCTGGAGGAGGCTGAGCTGGAAAACTGCGATGTCGCCATCGCAGCCAGCGGCGATGACAAAGGGTGAACCTGGTGCATTCGCTGTTGGCGAAAACCGAGTTCGGGGTTCCCCGCACCGTGGCGCCAGATCAATCACCCAGGCAATGAGTGGCTGTTCGACGAGGCCTGGGGTGTCGATGTGGCGAGTGTCAACCCCCTCGCATCATGTCCGCTCTCGTGGAGGAGGCCTGTGGCCACCGGTGACCTGGTTAGGCTGTTCACCTTCAACAAGTCCTCCACAAACCTGTCGGAGATTCGTCTTCCACGGCAGAGCCCGTTCGTCGGTCGGCGGATCCGGGATCTGGAACTGCCGCGCGAGGTCACTCTGGTGGCGATTATCCGCGACGGCATCCCGCTGCTGCCTGAGCGAGACAGCGCCTTGGAGGCGCTTGACGAGATGTTGTTCGTGGCCAGTCAGGGACTCCGAGCGAACTCAGCTCAATGTTCGCCTACCTCGGCGAGGACAGCAGCCAGGGGATGCCCTAGCTGTGTGACGCAAGTTTCGTCTCAACCGACGATGTTGAACTCGGGGTTGTACGCGACCCGCCCATTGTCACCAGAGGAGATCCGCCCCTGCACCATCACGTCGCATCCGGGGGTGATGCAGTCAAAGGCGACGACGCCCCGTCCAGTTGAGTTCGATGCTGCCCGTGCCGTCGGTCAGCATGTGCCTCCACTCCCCGCTTTCGAGTTTCGTCACGGAATTGATCGTGCCGCGGATCCGAACCTTCGCCCGGTCTGGGCAGTCCGACAGCGGGCTGGCACCGCAGTCCCGGGCGCCTGCTCCTGGAGGTCCTCGGCCTCCGGGAGCTCTGACGATGAAAAAGTCGCCTGATGCGATCCAGCACACCGCGACGCTGGGAGTTCACTGGGGCTCCATCTTCGGCACTGTCAGAGGGATGAGGCTTCCGGGGGCGGCCGGTGCGCTTGCCCTCGGCGTACGACCATGTTCCCGAAACGCATTCAACCAGCGCCACCGTCACATCGTCGTCTTCGGGGCTCGAATGCGGCACGCCCGGAACACGATGCCCCGGAGGATCCAGCCTGGCCCTGAGACCAGCCACGTGCGGGAGATGTGCATGCCCGTTTGCCTTCGTTGTCGGTGACAGGCTGTCTGCGTTGCAGCTCCACTCCGAAGGGTCCCTCGGTCAGGGTCGCAGTTCCACCGTCCCGCTCCGAGGCCTCCATGATCTCGTCGCGGATCTCTCCCACCATGGAGGTCCGGGCGGGACCCGCAAACAGGGCAACCTCCATGGCGGATGCGCCGTCACTGATCAGAAGCGACTGGACCTCGTTCCTTGGGTTGTCCACCTGCAGTTGCAGCTGCATCCCCTCGAACGGGGTCGACGAGGCGCCCCCAAGTCCACACGCTGGGACGTCATCAGCCTCGAGGTCTACCTCCTCGATGTCGAAGGGGCCCTCGTCGCGATCGAACTCCTCATCGATCTCGGCCCACTTCGTGTCATCGGTGGATTCCATGCTGCTCCTCGATTCCAGTGCTTTCCGGATGAACCATAACCCCCTGGCCACGCTCCCGTCTCATCGAGGGCCGGTCACTGCGACGAAATCAGCCTTCAGGCAGGGCAGGATCACCAGCTGCGCGATCCGGTCCCCTGCCCGGAGGCTGATGGGTTCCCGGGGATCCAGATTGATGAGGCAGACCCGGATCTCGCCACGATAACCCGAATCAATCACGCCGGGGGTGTTCACGATGCTGAGACCCGCTTCCGCAGCAAGCCCTGATCAGGGTCGCAAGCCGACGGTTCCTCCGGAAGGCCACTCGAATCCCCGTTCCCACGACACGGCGCTCCCCGGGAGCCAGAAAAATGTCAACGGTGCAGCGCAGGTCGGCTCCGGCATCGCCAGGCCGCGCATATGCCGGCATCTGCTGAGGGGCTTCGACCATGGTGGGGATCTCAGGCACCCGGCCAATGTAGCGCGGCTGCAGGCCATCTGGCACACGGGACATAATGGGGGTGAAGCTACGGAAAGGACCCCACTGATGGCGGTTGAGGAGAAAAGTGCTGTGGAAGATCTACGCGGGTGTGCTGGGCGCCGCCACAGCGATCATCGCCCAGAAACTCATCACGAAGGCTTGGGAAAAGCCGCCACTGGTGACGCCCCGCCCGACCCGAACGATCCCGACACGCCGATCGCCCAGGCACTGGTCTGGGCGGTATGCAGCAGCTTGGTGTCGGCATCGCGCAGCTGACCATGAACCGCTACGTTCAACGTCGGTGGCTCAGCAACACCGGCCACAAGGGGCCCAGGGCAGCCTACGCAACAAGATGGACCTCTGAGGGGCCCTCAGACGCAGTCGACGCAGTACTTCAGCTCTCCCTTGGTCTCGGCCAGCTGGCTTTTGTGATTTCACCAAAAAGCATGAGGCGCAGGTGAACTCATCAGACTGCTTGGGCAGCACCCTGACGGTGAGCTCCTCATGGGAGAGATCTGCGCCCGGCAGTTCGAAGGATTCGGCGGCCTCCACCTCATCCTCGTCGACTTTGCCCGAGTTCTTGTCGTTGCGGCGGGTTTTGAGCTCTTCGAGCGAGTCCTCGCTCATCTCCTCATCCGTCTTGCGCGGAGCGTCGTAGTCAGTGGCCATGCCCCAGGTTCCTCCTGATATCGCCCTTCGGCTTGTCCCGAACTTGATCGGGGCTATGTGTACCACATTCAGCTCGCGGTTCAAGTCCCAGGCTTCGGTGTCGTCGGCTGGTAGGTTGTTGAGTCACACACTAGGGGAGAATGCATGGACAGCGCACTGAGCCCGCGGGAGATCCAATCCCGCATCCGTGGAGGCGCCACCCTCGCGGAGGTGGCAGCCGAGGCAGGAGTCGACGCCGAGCAGATCGAGGGGTTTGTCCTGCCCGTCATCGCAGAACGAGACACATGACGTCGACGGCACTCGGTTGCGCTGTTCGACGACGTGGGGACGGGAGCGGGCATCGACGGCTTGATGAGATCATCACGACCCGACTGAAGGCACGTGGCATGGACGCCGATGACATAGCCTGGGATGCCTGGCGTGAGCCAGACTTGAAATGGCGTGTCGTGGGGGTGATGGAGGATCATGAGCGACGAGCCGAGTTCCTGTTCGACCCCGAGGCCGGTTCTCGGTGGCGAGACAACCGGACGCACGCTGGCTGATTGGGGAGGAGCTGCCGGAAGCCAGGACCCGGACAACGAGAACACCCTCGACTTCGATGATGAGTTTGCGTTGGTGAGAGCCACCAGCCAGCCCGAGACTCCCCAGCCCTCCCCGAGGGATGATGTGCCGACGGACACCTTCGACGAGGGGCCGGCCACCTCAAGTTGGATGACCTCTATGACATGCTGAGCGGTGTCAGCGAGGACTCGGTGCGCATCTACGTCGGCATTGATGAGGAGAACAGCGGGTCTGAGGTGCTGGAGCGGGAGACCACCGAGGTCACGCACGAGGACACCGAGGTCAGCGACGAGTTTGCCTCGCTCCCGGAGCCTGGTCCCACTGAGGAGGAGCCCCGTCGGGGGATGCTGACTCCGCCCCCGCTCGGGAGACGCTCCTGGCGCGGGCCGAGAATGAAGACACGGCCCCCAGCCCAGAGCTCGCCACCGGCGCCGCGCCTCCGTCCCCAGCTGGGACGAGATCATGTTCGGGGGCGGCTCTCGCTGAGCCCGGACTCAGCCTCGAAAAGGGCAGAGGGTCGGCGCCCTAGTGTGGCCCGTGCGCGGGTAGCAGTCATACGGCGTCTATGGTGGGCGCGGCACAGCACCTCGTAGCGGATCTCACCTGACTCCGGTGTCACCGACCACTACCGAGAGCCCTCCGTCACCATGCAGTCCATCGATGGTGCGGGCATTGTAGTGCCCTTGGCCCCGCACCAGCACAACGGACCCAACGGCAGAGTCTCCACCCGGTCGGCGAGTTCCACCAGACGCTGAGATCCAGGGAACAGCCGAGGTCCGGAAATCCGCCAGAATGCCGAAGGCATAGACGTCAATCTGGAGTTCGTCGACGATGCGGGCCAGCTGCTCGACCTGCTCGCCAGAGTAGAATTGCGCCTCGTCACAGACGAGGGTGGTCGACCCGCTGTCCGGCGATGAGCTGTGAGATCACATAGCGCCAGAAGTCGAAGTCCCCGTCAACCTCGGTCGCGGCCTCAGACAGGCCGAGACGGGAGGTGATTCGTGCCTCCCCCGATCGATCACGGGAGGTGAAGATCCGGCCCTTCCTGCCGTGGGTGGATTGGGTGTGGTCAAACTGCAGCGCCAGCGTCGACTTGCCACAGTCCATCGGCCCGGTGTGGAAGACGAGTTCAGGCACGCTGATCTCCAATCAGGGTTGTCGTAGATGGCAGCATATTTCTCCAGCGGTGCGGCGGGGCGTCAGCAACTCACGCATCCCCAGCGCCGCCTTTCTCATGCTGGCGCGTCTTCCCGGATCGGCGAGTTCCCACAGGCCCGCTGCCATGGAGGAGACGTCCGGTTCGGTCAGGAGCGCGGAGGAAGGTGATGTCGCGACTGTGAGACGGTCGTCGCAGTACAGGATGGGCAACTCCGCAGCAACAGCCTCAGACAGCACGAGCGCCTGGGAGTCAAAAACGATGACTCGCCAGCACTAGGGGCATCTGCGTTCACCAGTTCGTAGGCGATCGCGTCAAGCGACCTCAGGTGCCCGCGAAGTCGATGTTCGCGGCGTCTCCTGCCAGGGTCTTCAGGAGGTCTCGCTGGTCACCGTCGCCCACCAACACCAGCTCGGAGTTGGGGATCCCAGCGCGTTTGAAGGCCCGCACCAGCACATCCAGTCGTTTCTCCTTGGCCAGCCGTCCACCGACAGGGAACCGCACGATGCCGTCATCGGCGCGTTCACGTGGAGCGGCGGCTATGGCGTTGAGCATCCTGCCCAACGCCGGTTGGCACCATGGCCGGGCACCCGGTGGGTGGCGGCTTGTTCGATAAGTTCCTTCATGAAGGGACTCGGCACGATCAGGCATCACTTTTGCCTGCGATGTCGGCAAACGAAGCCCAGTCCATCCGCGCTGCCAGGCCCCGGGCTCGGCCCTGGAGGGCACCAGGCGGGACCGGCTGAGACTCGGCCCGCCGCCCGGGTCAGCAGGGGATTGATCAGGAACTGATAAAGCCACGTTCCAAAGATCGCAGCCTTGACTGTCCATGATGGGTTCCGGCGACGTTCGCGTGAAAGGTGTGGAGGTGCGGGATGCGCTGCAGCCAGCCTGTGCCCCGAGGATGAGCGCCCCCGTTCCGTCTGGGGAATGGATCATATCGAAACTGGCGCACTCCGAGATCAGCTGAGCGCGTCGCTCCGAGTTGTGGAGGATGCTCAGGTGCGCGGGCAGCCCTCGAAGTAGATCGTCGGGCACTCGATGATCCGACAGGCTCTTGACTTCTCCAGGTGGCGATCTGGGGCTATCAGGCTGACTTCATAGCCCAGATTGGTCAGTTCCTCGATCTGCGTCTCCACCGAGCGTCCGATTCCGCCGGAGGAGGGAAAGAAGTCGTCAATGATCAGCGCCACATGCATCAGCGAGCACCGTAGCTGAACAGCGGGACATACATCTCGGCGGCGGTCAGGGAGCCGTGCTGCCCCTAAGCCCGAACTCTCGTGGCAGAGTTCGGGTGTTGATCCTATGATCCTCACGCATGGCCACCAGCACATCGCCTATCCGGGGACGCACCTGCTCGGTCACAGCCCCGAACCATCCTGCCTCAATGGCCTCATCACGCAGAAGCACCACTGCCCGCTCCCCCAGCTCGCAGATCCAGGCGCGGGCCAGCTCAGAGGGATCCTCTGCGTACAGCTGCCGCAGCCGGGGCTCGCCCCCGATGAGGCCGGCTCCCATCAGCCGGGGGCTCTCCTCAATGACGATCCGGTGCTGGGTGGGAACATTGACCATGCCGTGGTCGCCGGTGACCAGAAGACAGGGTGTCAGCAGGCAGCGCAGCCGCCAGCTGCGCCACAAGATCCTCGGCCTGGCCAGGGCGCTGAGCCACTGCCAGCTGCCCACTCCGTGCGCATGCCCCTCGTGGTCAAGGAGCCGTTCATAGGCGTAGACAACCTCATGCCGGGACAGAGCCTGCGTCACCAGGGCGGTGAATGCCGTGATGTCGTCCTCATCGGATATCCCGATGTGCTCTGTGCCATCGAAAGCCAGCCGTTGCAAAACCACTTGTTGCGAACCGCGCCAGGCTCACGCATCCACTGGTGATCCCTGGGAACGCAACTGCTGATATCGGGTCTCTGCGCAAGCGAATCCAGGCACATCGGCAGGGACCGCCCTCCCAGGTCAGGGGCGTTCAGAATCCTGCCGGCCTCAGGGTCCAGGAAGGAATAGCCGACCACCCCGTGTCGCCCGGGCATGGCCCCACAGCCGATGGATGTCAGCGATGTAGCCGTCGTCGATGGGACCGCACAGGTGAGCCGGATCGCCCCGCCTAGGGGCAGGAGCCAGCAGCACGCTGTCAGCGGCATGCATCTCAAGGGGTTCCAACCAAGCCCATCGATGAGAAACACGACGTACCGCGATGCGCTGGGAATCCCCAAGACGAGGCTTCTCCCCCACCAGTCGAGCCTCAATGCTAGGCAGCAGGTTGCTGAGACACGGGCCGTCGTAGTCTGGCAACACAGAAGTCGCTGTCGCTCATCCGACGTATCCCTGCAGCAGGGTACCGAAAGCTATCAGCTTCTCAACGCTCGGCCAGCCATCCCCCATGGGGCTCATCCGCACCGTCAGGTCATTCGGCATGGAGACACCTGCCCAGCCGTGCTCGGCCTCGCACTGGGGATCCTCGCAAGTGGCTGGCCCCAGCTCCAGCCGTGATGCCGCCCCCAGGCCAGCGTCAGCCGGCTTCCGCAAGCTGGGGGCTGGCCTCCGAGTAGTTCTGCGAGTGCTGGACGGACCGGGTGACCACGGCGGAGTGGATGGCCCGCAGCGCTATCACCTCGACGCTGGTGATGGCGCGGTTCGGATCCCCGGCATCCTGCTCGTCGGTGTGGCTGATGATCAGCTGTCTCTGGGTGAGCACGAGAACAGTCAGGTGTCTTTGCAGGTCACCGGTGGCGAAGCTCGCCTCGTGGTGCACGAGGTACCCGATCATCTCCTGCCCCCCCAGGGCACTGCCTAGCGTCGCCCAGACAAGCTCCGGGAAGAAACGGCAGTCCTCCACCTCTCGTTTCAGGTTGGAGGCCAGGGACGCCTCGGGCGACTGTGAGATCACGCGGCCATTCTTCCACTAAATTGAGGGACCATGAAGTCCCGCCCCTTCTTCGCTGCGCGCATTGAGGACCGTTTCAATCATGCCCTGAACCGGTTGTTGCTGCGCCGAGGCTGGCAGGAATCAATCATCGCATTCACCGGTTTCGGCACCACCAGGCAGGTGCGGGTTCTGGCGCGGATCGTGCTTCGCCCGCCGAAGCAGGTCGGAATAATGCAGGCCGCGACGGAGATGATCAACCGTCGCGGCTGGCGCAACTTCATGCAGCCGCGAAGGTGGTCTCCAACGCTGAGGTGGTCATCGGTGACCTGAGAGTACCGGTGCGCTCAGATCGCGGAGGCTACATCGACGTCCGGATCCGCGATCACGGCCTGCCCATCGGCTGGCATCAGGTCAGAATCGACGGCGCTGGCGGCGCCTCCAGCTGGGCACCTGTGCAGGTCATCGACGAGAACCAGACTTTCGGGATCGTCTCTGACATCGACGACACCATCTTGTCGACATGGCTGCCCCGCCCGCTCGTCGCGGCATGGAACTCCTTCGTCTTGAAGGAGCAGGCACGGCAGGCTGTTCCCGGCATGTCACGGCTGTATCAGCAGCTGGTGGCGGCCCATCCCGGCGCGCCCCTGATCTTCGTGTCAACCGGGGCCTGGAACACCTACCCCATGGTGACCCGGTTCCTTCAACGCCATGGCTTCCCACCGGGTGCCCTCCTGCTGACGGACTGGGGACCAACCAATACGGGATGGTTCCGCAGCGGGACTGACCACAAGCGCACCTGCCTGCGGGAGCTTTCCCGCGATCTTCCCCGAATCCGCTGGTTGCTGGTGGGCGATGACGGTCAGCACGATCCGGATCTGTATGCCGAATTCGCCTCCCTGCAGCCCGATCACGTCTGTGCCCGGGCGATTCGTCAGCTGACACCTGGCGAACACGCTCTCGCCCATGGCACCCCTGACCGAGACTCCCGACACCTGGGAGTGGACCCCGGACATCGCCCCGGAGGTGCGTGCACCCGATGGGGATGGACTGGCAGATAAGCTACGGCCGTTGATCCGGCTTGAGGAGACATGATTTCACCCATGGCGAGCACCACCGAGGAGTTCGAGGAACACATCCTGGATGTAGACGTGACCGAGGAGATGGAGTCCAGCTTCCTCGAATACGCCTACTCTGTCATCTATTCCGGGCTCTGCCCGACGCGCGTGACGGCCTGAAGCCTGTCCAGCGTCGCATCCTGTTCTCGATGGATGAGATGGGTGTCAGCCCCGAGAAGGGGCACGTCAAATGTGCTCGCGTCGTGGGTCAGGTGATGGGTGTGCTGCATCCCCACGGTGATGGGGCGATCTCATGACGCCCTCGTGCGGATGGCGCAGCCCTGGGCGATGCGTCTTCCGTTGATCGACGGTCACGGCAACTTCGGTTCCCTCGACGCCGGCCCGGCCGCGATGCGCTACACCGAGTGCCGCATGGCCCATCCGGCAGTCGCCATGACTGCTGGCCTTGATGAGGGACGCTCGTCGATTTCCGGCCCAACTACGACGGCAAGGACACCGAGCCCGAGGTGCTTCCGGCGGCCATCCCGAATCTGCTGGTCAACGGCACCGCAGGCATCGCGGTCGGGATGGCCACCAATATGCGCCTCACAACCTGGGAGAGGTCGTCGCGGCTTTGAAGACTCTGCTGACGGAACCGCGACGCCACGCCCTGAGGAGCTGATGCAGCACCTGCCCGGCCCTGACTTTCCCGGCGGTGGCCGCATCATCGGGCTCGACGGCATACGGGACGCCTACGCGACCGGCCGCGGGTCTTTCCGCGTGCGTGCGAAGGCCAGCATCGAACAGGTCAGCGCACGCCGCCGGGGCATCGTGGTCACGGAGCTGCCTTACCTGGTGGGGCCCGAGAAGATCATCGAGCAGATCAAGAAGGCTGTGGAGGCCCGCAAGCTGGTCGAGTATCGCGGATGTGAAAGATCTGACTGACCTCGCCAACGGCACCCGTCTGGTGATTGAGGTCAAGAACGGCATCAACCCAGAGGCGCTGCTGGAGCAGCTGTACCGCACCACCAAGCTGGAGGACACCTTCGCCATCAACGCCGTGGCACTGGTTGAGGGGCAACCCCGAACCCTGGCTTTGAGAGAGCTCTTGGAGGTGTTCCTGAATCACCGTCTCGAGGTGACGACCCGCCGCACCCGGCACCGGCTGGGCAAGGCTCAGGAACGCCTTCACTTGGTGCAGGGTCTGCTGCTGGCCATCGTCGACATTGATCAGGTGATAGCCATCGTCAGGTCCAGCGAGGACGCCGCAGAGGCTCGCTCTAGACTAATGGAGACCTTCACCCTGGATGAGGTTCAGGCCAATTACATCCTGGACATGCAGCTGCGGCGGCTGACGAAGTACTCGCACACTGGAGCTGAAGGCTGAGGCCGATGAGCTGGCGGACCGGATCGACGGGCTGCAGCAGATCCTGGACCGCGACGATGTCCTGGCCGACTTGGTCGCCTCCGAGCTGGATGACGTTGCGAAGCGGTTCGGCACTCCCAGACGCACGGTCCTGATCGCCTCGGACGGCGTGGTGAGGCACACCGGCCCCCTGGAGGTTCCAGACGAGCCCTGCTGGGTGTTGTTGTCGACGACGGGACGGGCTGCGCGCACGGACTCGGCCGCACCCTGCCCACTCAGGGCCCACGAGCACGTCACGACGCCATCACGGCCGCGATCAGGGTGAGCTCACGCCGAGTTCGGAGTAATCACCCAGACCGGTCGCCTGGTCCGGGCCAGGGCCATCGAGTTGCCGACGGTGCCGCTGACCGCCAGCGCCCCGAATCTCCAGGGCGGCTCACCAGCATCGGGAGCTGTGGGCTCTGGAGCAGGGCGAGCGCGTGGTGGGTCTGGCCACGTTGTCGTCAGACAGTCCCGGGGTGGCGCTTGGCACCCGCCGGGTGTGGTCAAACGCGTCAACCCTGGAGGTGATCGGCAGGACTCCTGGGACATCATCCGGCTCGACGACGGCGACGAGGTGGTGTCCGCGGTGGAGTGCATGCACCTCACCTGGCTTTCATCACCACCGATGCGCATCTGCTGCATTTCCAGCTGACCTGGTCCAGCCCGCAGGGGCGTCTCGGCGGAGGCGTCGCAGGTGTCAAGCTGGCTGAGGGGCATCGGTGCTGTTTTTCGGCGGTGGATCCGGAGCGTGACCTCGTGGCCACCATTGCCGGTGCAACGGACGCCCTCTTCGAGCAGGAACTGGCGGCGCGAAGGTCACTCCACTTGCCGAGTACCCCGCCAAGGGACGCGCCACCGGGGAGTTCGCTGCCAGCGGTTCCTGAAGGGCGAGACCGCGCTGGTAGCGGCAGCCATCGGGGAGGTCATCACCGCAGCCACGAAGAACGGCGAGCCCATCGAACTTCCCAAGCTGAACACGCGACGCGACGGGTCCGGCGTGACTCCGGCAAAGCCGGTCGCCGCTTTGGGGACACGCACTGACGAGAAGAGGATCCCCATGAGCTGACGACCTGCTGGCTGCAAACCGCGACTACGCGGCAACATTCACTCGCCAAGCGGCGCCAGCGGCATCGCCCAGGCCGGTGTCCGCACCGTGACCTGCATGGACTCCAGGATCGACCCACTGCCCATGGTCGGACTCGGCCCCGGGGATGCCAAGATCCTGCGATCGCCCGGCGGCTGGGTTGCCCCCTGGACGATGACCGGGCTCGTCTTGGCCGTCCAACTGCTGAACGTCAACCGCATCCTCCTGATAGCCCACACCCACTGCGCCATGTCCGGCACGGATGAGGCTTTGCACCAGTCGATAGCGGAACGCAGCGGGCTGGACTCCACCTGGCTGAGCTTCGGCGCGAACCCCGATCAGCTAAACCGTCTGCGCCAAAACGTCACAGCGGTGCGCGCCCACCCCTTGTTGAGGGATCACGCCGAGGTCGGCGGATTCATGTACGACGTCGACACCGGCCTGCTGGAGCAACTCGTCTGAGGGTCCCACAGACCCGGTCGCGACTCCCAACCTTCAGAGCATCCCGTCCAACGACCCTGAGAAGGACCCGTTTGGATCCTTCAGACCTGCGGTGAGGCTGGCAGTGAAGGTGTGACGTGAATGGCCTCGGCTATCGGGGCGCTGAGTTCAACCTCCTTGTCCAAGAACTGCACTGCCATGAGCCCCATCCCGGAGAGTCCGGAGAGCACACGCAGGTGCGCCCCGATGGAGATGCCCGCTCAGCCAGGAAACGGAGGATATCCGGGTTGGCGTCGGAGACCCTCACCACTGAGACCTCAGCACCCCTCGGGCATGTTCGCGATGAGGCTGATCCCGCTGCGATCAGCCTCCCGGCGACGCGCGGTATGGGATCTCCGTGCGGGTCCGTGTCGGGATGCCCGAGGGCTGCGTCCATCCTTTCGATGAGGGCATCGGAGGCGGCATGCTCCAGACGATCAGCCTCATCATGCACCTGGTCCCAGGGCATGCCCAGCAAGGTCGCAAGATAGGTCTCGATGATGCGGTGGCGTCGCACCACCGCCCGGCCGATACGCTCCCCGCCTCGGTCAGCTCAATGGTCCCGTAGGGGCGGTAGTTGATCATCCCCTCTCGGGCCAGGCGCTTCAGGCTTGCGGAGACGGTTGACGGGGTGACCCCGAGAGGCGGCGAGCTCCGTCGTGTTGGGGTGGCGTCCGTCATCAGGCCATTCGCAGGCTTTCCAGATCAGCGCCAGGTAGTCCTCTGTGACTCGTGTCACATCAGCACCGGTGCCTGTCATTCATTCCTTCTTCCAGGTGAATCAGCTTCCAACGGCTATAACTGTCGCTGCCAGACTGAGCCATCGAAAGCATAAATGTCCACCCGCGGGCCCGCTTGCCGCGGATTTCACGGCGTGTCGACACGAGGGTCCAGGTGTCGCAAAAGGTGTAGTCAACCACACTTTGAGTTACCTGTGGACACACCAGGGCAGGTGGTTTCAGAGTGGTTCAAGACCTGGGTCCCAGAAGCCAGATCTTATCAGAAATCATTATCAATAAGAATTGTGGAAGGTGCCCTCATGCCTCTTCTGGTCCATCTGGATGGTTGGTCTCGGCGTGTCCGCAGACGCCTTTGCCGCCTCGCTCAGCAGCGGCGTGAAGATGGGCCGGTTCAACTACCGTCACGCCTTGACGATTGCCCTCACCTTCGCAGGATTCCAGGCGGCCATGCCACTGCTCGGCTGGACTCTGGCGGCGAACTTCACCAGTCTCCTCGACCCCTTCGACCATTGGATCGCCTTCATACTGCTGGCCGGCATCGGAGGCAAGATGGCTTGGGAGGCCTTCCAGGAAGAGGAGGGGAGACCGGCCGGGAAGCTCACCTCAACCTGCGTCGCCTGCTGATCCTGGGCATCGCGACCAGCATCGACAGCAGCAGCTGTGGGGGTGACATTCGCCATGGTGGATGTCTCCATCCTTCAGGCGATTCTCTCGCATCGGCCTGGTGACGCTGGTGATGTCTTTCGCAGCAGTGGGCATCGGCCATCGCATCGGAGTGCGATTCCGCAAGCCAGCCGAGTTTTTGGGGGGCGTGGTGCTGATCATCATCGGAGCCCGCATCCTGCTAAGGGCTCGGCCTGCTGCCCCTAGCATCGCGTGTCGTCAGACGTCGATGCGGTCGGCTTCAAGGCATAGAGCGCCTGCGACGATGAACTCCTTGCGGGGGCCACATCATTGCCCATCAGCATCTCGAACACCTGCTCGGCCCGCCCGGCGTCATCGACAGTCAGTCGGCGCAGGGGTGCGGTGACGTGGATCCATGGTGGTCTCGGACAGCTGATGCGCATCCATCTCGCCGAGCCCCTTGTAACGCTGAGGGTTCTTTGAAGCGGATGCCTTCTTCGTCAGTTCGGCAGCCTTGCGCTGGTATTCCCCGTCCGTGTAGGTGTAGATGTACTTTTTCCATGCCGCGTTTGGGATTGATCAGCTCGAACCGGTGCAGCGGGGGAACGGCCGAGTAAACTCGCCCAGCCTCCACCAGGGGACGCATGTAGCGGAAGAACAGTGTCGCGAGGAGGCAGCGGATATGGGCTCCATCAGAGTCCGCATCGGCCATGAAAATGATCTTGCCGTACCGGGCGGCGTCGACCTCAAAACTGCGTCCAGATCCAGCACCCACCACCTGGATGATCGACGCGCATTCAGCGTTCTTCAGCATGTCCCCCACCGACGCCTTCTGGACATTCAGGGATCTTGCCACGGATGGGGCAGCAGCGCCTGAAACTCGGAATTCCGTGCGGTGTTCACGCAGTCGAGCGCCGAGTCGCCCTCCACGATGAACAGCTCGCTGAGCTCCCCGTCCGCGCTGCGGCAGTCTTTGAGTTTCGGCGGCAGAGAAGACGAGGCCAGGGCGTTCTTCCGCCGCTGGTTCTCGCGGTGGGCCTTGGCCTGCACCCGGGCCCGAGAGGCATTGACGACCTTCTCCATGAGGGTGCGGGCCACCCTGCTTTGACGGCAGCTTGGAACTGGTCGAAACTCCGTCAGCTCTGCCTCGACAACCCGCGCCACCAGCTTCTGCACCGGCGGTGTTCCGAGGACCTCCTTGGTCTGGCCCTCGAACTGGGGCTCAGCCAGCCGGACGGTCACGATGGCGGTCAGTCCCTCAAGGCAGTCATCCCTGGTGATCTCCTCTCCCGTCTTGAGCAGGCGAGTGCCGTCGAGTGATTTGACGAATGCCCGGCTAAGGCCGCGCTCGAAGCCTGTCACATGGGTGCCGCCCTTGGGCGTGGCGATGATGTTCTGAGCGACCGGAGCTGGGTGTCGTAGCCAGTCCCCAGCGCACGGCGATGTCGATGTCGAGGTCCCGTTCAACATCGGTGGCGGTCATCGCCCCTGCCTCGTCCAGCATGGGGACTGTCTCGACGAAGGAGTCATGCCCCCGTAGCCGCAGCACCTCGGTCAAAGGTGCGTCGTGGGCCAGGAAATCCACGAATTCCGCGATGCCCCCCTCGTGATGGAAGGTCTCGGTGGTGGGGACCTCTCCCCTGGCGTCAGTCACCTCAAGGCGCAATCCGGGCACCAGGAAGGAGGTCTGACGCGCACGGTCATGGAGTTGGCTGATGGACAGTCCCGCATCCGCCAGGAATATCTGCCGGTCGCTCCAGTACCTGACGCGGGTTCCGGTGCGGGCCTTGGGCCACCTTGCCGATCTTGCGCAGCCCTGACGCTGGGGTGAACGAGGCCTCGGCCCCTCCCCTCGAAGACCCCAGGCACCCCCGCCGGAAGCTCATGGCCCACGTGGCGCCCTCCCGGTCCACCTCGACGCGTCGAGCCGTGAGCTCAGCGCATTCACCACAGATGCGCCCACGCCGTGCAGGCCGCCAGTGGCGTTGTAGGTGGAGTTGCCGAACCTGCTCCGGCGTGGAGGCGTGTGTACACCACCTCGACTCCGCTCAGGCCGGTGCGGGGCTCTGTCGACCGGTATCCCACGGGCGCGATCGACGACCCTCAACCGAGCCGTCATGGTGCAGCGTCACCTGGATCAGGTCACCGAATCCGACGAGCGCCTCATCGACGGCGTTGTCGATGATCTCCCACAGGCAGTGCATGAGGCCACGTGTGTCGGTGGAGCCGATGTACATGGCAGGCCTCTTGCGGACCGCCTCCAGGCCTTCGAGGACCAGCAGATTCTTCGCCCCGTAGTCGCGGGGCGCGTGGGTACCTAGGGGTTTGAGCGCACCGAGACAGGGTATCGGGAACATTGAACGGCCGCGCTACGTTGGAACCGAGGAAAATGAAATCTGTCGTGGATCTATCGTGGAAAGGGGCGATCATGACGAACACCACCACCAAGCAGCCCGTGGCCACCCTGAACGCCATGGATCGCTGCGACCGCTGCGGCGCTCAGGCCTATCTCCGCGTGGAGCTCACCAGTGGGGGCAGCTCCTGTTCTGCGCGCATCATGCGAGCCCAGCACCGCGAGAAGCGGACCCAGGTCGCGGCCCACATCCACGACGAGACGGCGAGGCTCTCCAGCTGAGGCACGCCACTGCCCTCAGGGCAGTGAGGAGAGCCCAGATTGACCAGCTCAGGTTTGCTCTATGCGGGCTACAGCTGCCTCAATGAGTTCAGGACCTGCCTCGACGGGCTCAAACCGGTTGGCGAGCACATGATGGAAGGCCGTGCGAACCCTGGCCGGCGCGATGCCGCTGGCCTCGGCCCAGGCCTGGCGGGTAGATGGCCAGTTGAAGCGGGTCGGTGTCCCGGTTGCCGATCTTCCAGTCGACTATGAGGGGCGTCATGGTCTGAGTCATCGCTGGGAAAGACGGCGTCGATTCGGCCTCGCAGCACCAGCTTCCCCCATGTCAGCAGAAAGGGGATCTCGACTCCCAACGGGGTCATGGAGGCGAATCGGCTTGTCTCAAAAGGCCTCCTGAAGACGTCTCAGGGCAGGATCCTCGGATGCACGCTGGTCCAGCTCATCGAATCCAGGGCTTGCTCCGAAACGGGTCACAATCAGTCGTGGAATCTCTCGCCCAGCCTCGCGCTCCGCGAGGGCTGTCTCGGCATCCGTCGCAGCAGCCTCGTGGCGAAGCCGTCCGGGTCGCGATGAAGTTCCATCAATGCGCTCGCCGACGGCCCCGGCGGCAACACCAGCTGGTGGGAGGCACGGCGGCTGAGCTGTTCAGTGAGGAAGGCGATGTCCTGATCCCAGGATGCGATCCGCTGCTGGTCGGCTCCAGAGGCCACCCTGAGACGCCACACCCATTGAGTCTCATCGCCTCCGGATGCAATCAGCTCCTGTGCCTGACGCACCAGTTCGGCCGCCTCGGCGCGGGAGGTGTCCCGATCTGTCGGTGGCGCGGGCCAGGCGGCAGTGCGCTCACCCTCAGGGCTGTGGATTCTCCTCAAAGCGGGATGATCTCCTGCCTCTGATCGGCGAGTCCGGATGCCACTGTGAAGTATTGCGAGGCACCACGGGGCCGCTTTCAACCCCTGGCCCAGACATGGGAGGACACCACCAGCCGTCGCTTCGCCCGCGTTGCAGCCACGTAGGCAAGCCGGTCCTCCGAGAGCCGCTGCTCGGTCCTCAGTTGTTCCTCGTAGGCATCAATACCGGTCTTGGTGTACTCGCCCAGCTGGGGAATACTCTCCGCATCGCCTCGCAGCGGTGCAGGCAGCCGTGTCGCATTGGTCGTCCAGTTCCCTCACGGTCAGCGCCGGGGAAGACCCCTCCGACAGCGCTGGGAATATAGACGGTGTCCCATTCCAGGCCCTTGGCGCGGTGCACTGTCAGCAGTTTGACGGAGTCCGTTGCGGACACGCCGGCTCGTTCCAGCCCAACCCCGTGCTCCTCCTCTGCCTCCAGCCAGGCCAGCAGCCCAGTGAGGTCGCTGTCCCGGCCAAGCGTGGGAAAATCAGAGCAGAGCCCGGCGAATCGGGCAAGCTGTGAGGAGTCGCCGTTGATCATGGTCTCGGTGACCAGGCCAAGACGGGCAATGATCCGGTGCACCAGATCACCGATGGGCTCCCCAGATGCGCACGCAGTTCAGCCATCTCTGCGGTGAAAAATCGTAGCCGCTCTCTTGCCTCGCCAGTCAGCCGGGCGTCTCCGGGATCAGCGCAGCATCCATCAGGCAGGGACGCTGGCAGGCATCACCGTGATTGATCACCGTGCTCAGCTCGTCATCCAGTTCATAAGCGTCAACGATCTCATCCCGATCCACCAGGGTCACGGGCCCTACGGGCCAAGACCGCCACATCCTTCTGGTCCCAGGCGCCATCTGGGTCCGGTCAGCAGATCCACGGCGGCTGCGTTGTCGACAGGATCGGCCAGAAGACGCAGGGTGGCCACGACGGGCGTGATCTCGGGCAGGGTGCAGCAGGCCACCCAGGCCCATGATCTCCACGGGAATTCCCAGATCCTCGCAGCACATCGTGAATCCTGCCCAGCAGGTCGTTGCGCCTGGTCAGCACCGCCATCTCCTGCCATGGGGTTCCCCCAGCATGTCGACGCCCGATGTCGGCTGCCAGCGCCTCAGCTCCTCATCCAGTGTGTCGAATTCCACGCCGTCACCTCGCCTGCCGCCGCGCCTTCAGGGGAGCGCAGTTCAATGCCGCCACCGCTGGACCCGGTCAGTGGAGCGGCCAACGCATTGCCGACGAGTCAGGATCCGGCTGCCGCTCCTGCGGTTGATGGTCAGCTCGTATCGCTGCGCACTCTCACCCCCGACCCGCGGAAAATGCTCTGGAAACCCGATGATGTTGGAGGCAGCAGCACCAGCCAGGCGTAGATGGCCTGGTTGGGGTCCCCGACAGCCGTGACAGGGTGGCCTTGGCCTTGGGCTGGGGTGGCTCCGCTGAACAGACAGCGCAGCAGAATAGCCTGGGCAGCGGAGGTGTCCTGATATTCGTCCAGCAGAACCACTTTGAAACGATCTCGCATCACCTGGCTGACGGGGGAGTCTCCTCGCCAGGGTGACCGCTTGAGCCTGCTGGTCTGCGAACTCCGTGAGTCTGAGGGTCTGTTTGAGCTGTCTGTAGCGCTCTACCAGGCCAAGCAGCTCCAATCGTTCGGCCAGCGCCTCCCGACTCTCCTCGACCGCTTTGAGAGGTTTCCCGCGGTAGAGGGGGGCCTCGGCGAATTGGGCATCGGCGTACTGGCTGAACTGTCGTAGCCTCCGGGGGGTGACGAGGTGGGCCGCGAGTGCGCTGTCCAACGCAAGCACCCCTTCCAGGAAGCGATCGGTGAGAGATGCGTGACAGCTGTGCCAGCGCCTCGTCGTGCTGCGTCACAGCCATCGCCGCAACCCGATAGCGGGACGCCCCGCTGAGCAACTGCATGTCGCCCTCAAGGCCGAGGCGTAGACCGAAGTCACGGACGAGACGCCCAGCGAAGGCATCGTAGGTCAGGACCAGTTCCCTCACCCTGAGCATCATCGTCAGCCACCAACCCCGCCTGAGTCAGGGCACGCGACACCCCTAGAGCCCAGCTCCGCGGCAGCCTTGCGTGTGAATGTCAGACCAAGGACCTGCTCGGCGCTGACCTGGCCCGTCCCCACGAGCCACACAACCCGTGCTGCCATGGCTGTGGTTTTTCCCGTTCCAGCTCCCGCGATGATGACCTGAGGTTCGAAAGCGGTGCGCAGATCGCCGTCAGCTGCTCGTCGCTGAAGGGTACGTCAAGCAGTTCACTCACTTCCCGCGGGGTCTTCAGCATCATGCACGGCCCTCCCCCGGCTGTTTGACCGGGCAGGAGGCAGCAACGGGACACCACATGCACTGCGGTCCCTCCCGCGCCTCGAATCGCCCCGTCTTGAGGATCTCCACGGCCTGCTCAAGCTTCTCATCCAGCCAATTCCGCTCATCCCCGATCACAGGCTGGAACTGCTGCACGGGGAGGGACCGGCCATGACGCAGCTGGAGCAGCGAGGGTTCCGTCACCTCTCTGAGACCAGGAACGTGATTTTCGAAGGCCCCTAGCCTCGCCGCAAGCTGGTAGCAGCCAAGTTGTTCATGCTCAGCCAACTCCTTCTGGTGGCGAGACGACGCCCGGTCTTCAGGTCGATGATCGCCATCTGACCGGCCTGCAGCTCAGCCGGTCGACGGTTCCTCGCAGCAGCACCTTGGCTCCCAGAATCTCCAGCGGAACCTCAAAGTCCAGTTCGACGCCAATCAGCTCATTGGTGTTCGCCTGCTGCCAGGTATGGAATCGGGTCAGGGGCCGCGATCACCTGTTCTCGTTGCGTGGCTTCGAGACCGCGAGACTCGAAACGGATCTGCCCCCACAGCCTGTCCAGGATGGTGAGCATGTCGTCGAGGCTCAGAGAGTCACGCGCAGCACGCTGTGCGATCAGGTGTGTGAGCTCACCAATGCCCGCCTGAGCGTCCCGGTGCCCATCCGCTCCAGCGCGCCGCGTCAGGGAACCACTGGCGCGGGCAGGCCAGCAGCGTCTTGAGGCCCGACCCTGTGATGATGATCGGCTCGGCGCACCTCCAGGCGGACGATGACAGCTCCCGCCCCCACCAGTCTCTCGGGCCGGGCCTCCCGGAACAGGAGCTGGCCCTGTTGACCGGAGGCAGTTGCGAGTCGCGCCAGCCTGAGGGCAGCCGCCCGGCGAAGCGCTGGGGGCTCCCACGATCCTCAGCCACCCGCCGCAGTTCTGCCACCAGCGCGGGACCGGTCTGCCGTCTGGGCGAGCATCCAGTCACCCTCATCAGGCTGACCCCGAGCTCATTGCAGAACCGCGACGGGGCCGCTGGGTTGTCGTCGGTGGCTGCAGGCGCGCTGACGTGCAGTTCCTCCTGCGCACGTGAGCATGCCACATAAAAAGCGCGACGTTCTGCTGCGATGAGGCCCGCTGTGGTGGCTCGCATCGAGGTGATCCGGGGCCATCCTGTCCGGATCAAGCAACAGCCCACGCCACCCCGTCTGCGGCCAGACGCCCTCACTCACCCCTGATCACGTAGACACGCCGCCACACGCCGCTTCGCGCACGGTGCGCTGTCAGCAGCCGCACTCCCGACCCTGGACGGACAGTTCGCGGCCCGTATCCGCCGGGATCTCCTCCGCGATACCTCTGCGCTGAAGGCCCGCGCCCCGGAACGGCCGGCCAGGTCTTGGCGACGTTCAGCCAACTCGAAGAGCTCAACCACCGCATCAAGGTCCTGATGGGCGCTGCGATGTCCGGCGAGGGCGGCGTCCCGAAGCCGTCCCGGCCAGGGCGTGCCGCTCCAGATGATCCACAGCGCCTCCGCAACCCCTCTCCCCTGGCAAGCGCATGTGCTGCCTCGGCGAGTACCTGGGAGAGGCGGGCCACCGCTTCCGCTTCCGGTCCGGGGATCGTGCCAGCAGCTCCGGCCTCACCAGATAGACGCCGAGGCCACGCTCACCGCCGGCAGCCATCGGCGACCGCACCAGCTGCCTCTGCGCCACCGCATCGACACCTCCCAGTGGGCTGGACAACAGCTGGGTTGCCTGTTCCTCATCGAGGCTGTCCGAGGGCGAGTGCCCCCTCCAGCCCGGCCAGAAGCACCTGCACTGCTCGCTGCGCGCCAAGGGCGATCTCATCACCAGCCACCTCAACAGGGATTCCCCGGGAGGTGAGCTCTCTGGACAGTGGAGTGAGTTGGTTGCGCCCAGAGCGGGCCACCACCGCCAGCTCCCCCCAGGAACAGCCGTCCTCCAGCACAGCAGCACGCAATCCCATCGGCCAGATGCGAGACCTCGGAGCCGGCATCGTCGTAGATAGTCACGGTCACTCTGGAACCGGCCCCCGGGGCAGCACTCGGTGATGGAGCGGCGTCACGGGCATCTGAGACGCCGGCGCAGCTGGAGACAGGGCACCGGTGATCGCCTCCCTGGTTGCGGTACCCCGTCTGAAGCATCCTGGTCTCAGCGCCGGAAGCGTTCTCAAGGTGCGCAGGCTCTCCCCCGACGCACCCCGAAATGACCCGAGGCGCTGTTGCGGATCACCGAAGCAGAGCAGAGGTATCCCACGTAGGGCCAGGTCCGCCAACAGTTGCGCCCCAACCTGGTCCAACTCCTGCACATCATCGACGACGATCGCATCGAATCGGGCGCGGCAGGCACTCGCAACGGCCTCATCCGACAGCAGGAGACGGGCCCGGTGCACGAGTTCGGTGTAGTCAAGCGCACCGTCGAAGTCCGCGATGGTCAGGGTAGAGCTCGAAGAACCTGCCGATAGCTTGGAGAACATCATCGTCGCCAGCCAGCTCAATGATGTGTTCGGGATCAAGACCCAGCTGCCGGGCACGAGCGAGCACCTCCCTCAGCTGCCGGGCGAAGGCACGAGTGCCGGCTGCCACCTGAACGGCCTCGGGCCAGGCCTCGGGTCCCTCACCCTCCAGAAGGTCACGCAGCCGCTGCTCCTGCTCAGGGGCCCGGAGGAGTCTCAGATCCTGTCCGAAGTCCCCGAGATCACGCAGCAGCCCAAGGGCGAAACCATGGATGGTGGTGATCCGAGCCCCCATCTCAGCTCCTCCCCGCTGCCAGATGATCTGACGGCGCAACTCCTGTGCTCCCTGCCAGGGAGGCCGCTAGGACAACGAGCCGATCCAAGGTGCCCCCAGCACGTAGCCGGGACACCACAGTTGCGACCAGTGTCGCGGTCTTGCCCGTGCCAGGCCCACCGACGACGACTTTTGACTCCCGTGCCAGGCTCAACAACAGCCAGCTGATCGTCATCCAGCACCGGTGGCGCTGGGATCGCGTAAGGCTTGAGCAGCCAGGTGTGTGGAGCAGTCACGGGACCATCAGAACTCATGGGTGACCCCTGATGTGTAAGAGTGATCCCACGTCCAGCCGCCACAGTGTGGCAGGACAGCACATCAGGAGAAAAACGCATGGCTCTGGGAACCGTAAAATGGTTCAACCCCGATAAGGGCTTCGGCTTCATAGCCGTTGACGGCACATCAGAAGAGGACGTTTTCGTCCACTATAAGTCCATCGATATCTCAGGATTCAGGACACTGAGGAGCAGAACCAGCGGGTCGAGTTCGATATCACCCAAGGCCTCTCAGGCAAGCAGGCGGAGCACGTCCGCCCCATCTGATTAGATGCTTCCCGCTGCCTGCGGAGGGCGGGCACGGCTAATATGAGCCCCACGACCAGCAAAGGGGAAGCTCAGTGACCACTCACGTAGCGGGTGACCCAACTCCCGTCCGCAACCACTACACCGTGGTGCCAGCCCCATGGGTGGCGGGTTGCAGTGACATCGGGACGAGGCACCGTACCAACCAGGGATGCCCTGTGTCTGGCGGCAAGTCCTGCGCCAGCCAGTCGTGCCGTGCTTGTGGTCTCTGACGGGGTAAGCACCGCAGCTGAGCCGAGCAGGCCTCGTGGCATCGGAGGAGGCCTGCTCGGTTCTGATGCGGGCACACGCGGCTGGGGCTGCGATGGCTGATGCCTTCAACTCGGCCCTTTATCCAGGCACACTGTCAGGCGGTGGTCACAGAGGGCACCGCTGACGAGCTGGCAGCCTGCACCCTCGTGGCTGCCACCGTCGGGGACGGGCTGATTCGCGTGGGCAGACATCGGGGACTCCCGCGCCTATTGGGTGGGCGATGATGGCGTCAGCTGCCCTCGCTGACCCAAGACGACTCCATGGCTCAGGGCACGCATGCTGCTCGGGATGTCGCGTGAGGAGGCTGAGCATTCCGTGCAGGCACATTCAATCACCCGCTGGCTTGGCCGCAATGCCACCGATCTGGCACCCACGCTTTGTGGAATTCTCGCCAGAGTCCTCTGGCTGGCTCATCGTCTGCACGGATGGCCTGTGGAACTATGTTGGCTCTCCTGAGGAGCTGAGCCCGTGGTGCGCAAAGCACAACGACAGAACTCGGGGCGGCAGCCCTGGCCGAGGCTCTGGTCGCATAGGACCCATCTCCTGCGGAGGCCGAGACAACATCACTCGTGGCGGTGGCTCGATGCCACAGTTGACCAGGACGCTATGGTAGGCGCCATGGACGTCAGAATCGGAATCAGCGACAGCACCCGTGAGCTTCAGGTACGCACCCCAAGCAGTGCTGACGATGTCGTCGCGGCGCTTCGTGAGGCGCTGGAAGGAGAACCCTCTGTTCGAACTGACCGACGACAAGGGGCGGCGGGTGGTCGTCCCGTCACCAAACTCTCCTACCTGATTTGGGGCTGTGGAGGGTCGTCCCGTAGGTTTCGGCACACTCTGAGGCATTAACCGGGGTAGACTTCCTCGCGGGATTGCCGCCCTGCAGAATCTGCTGTGAGCAGAGTCTGCCTGACAGTTAGGTTTTCATCCTGAGCGAGACAACTACCGCTACCGAGACCTTCGCAGACCTCGGTATCCGAGAAGAAATCACGGGTGCACTCGCCGCGGCGGGCATCGTCCATCCGTTTCCCATCCAGACGATCGCCATCCCGTTGGCCTTGAGTGGCACTGACTTGATAGGCCAGGCCCGCACCGGCACCGGGAAGACGCTCGCTTTCGGCAGTTCTCTGCTGCATCGGCTGCAGACCATCGCGGAGGCAGCCGACAAGCCGATCAACCACGGCAAGCCACGTGCCCTGGTGATCGCGCCCGACACGGAACTCGCTTCACAGGTGACCCGCGACCTGGAGCTCGCTGGGAGCAGGCTCAACATGCGGGTGCTCACCATCTACGGTGGCACCAGCTACGACGAGCAGCTCAAGGCGCTGAAACGCGGGGTCGACGTGGTCGTCGGAACCCCTGGTCGGCTTCTGGATCTGGCGAATCGACGTGACCTGGATCTCAGCCACGTGGAGATCCTCGTCCTGGATGAGGCCGACGAGATGCTTGACCTGGGTTTTCTCCCCGATATCGAGAAGATCCTGGCCAAGACCCCTACCTCACGGCAGAGCCTGTTATTCTCCGCCACCATGCCGGCGCCAATCCTGGCTCTCGCTCGCTCCACGCTGAATCGCCCGATCAACGTGCGAGCAGAGGGAGCCGACGCCCAGGCGACGGTCCCCGACATTGAACAGTTTGTCTATCAGGCCCATGACTTGGACAAACCCGAGGTTGTCGCCCGTATCATCCAGGCCCGCGAGGTGGGCAAGGTCATGATCTTCTGCCGCACAAAGCGGGCGGCGCAAAGGCTGACCGATGAGCTCTCGGAGCGGGGTTTCCCCACCACGGCCATCCACGGGGACCTTAACCAGTCGGCACGTGAACGGGCTCTGAAGAAGTTCCGCTCAGGCAGCGTACGCACCCTGGTGGCAACTGATGTCGCCGCCCGAGGTATCGACATCTCCGGTGTCAGCCGACGTCATCAACTACGAATGCCCTGACACCGACGCCACCTACGTCCACCGCATCGGCCGAACCGGCCGGGCGGGGCGCAGCGGTGTGGCCGTGACCCTGGTCGACTGGCCGGATGTCACCCGCTGGAAAGTGATCAGCAGAGCCCTCGGCCTTGAACTCGAAACCCCTATAGAGACCTACTCCTCCTCTGAGCACCTGTACTCGGATCTGGACATACCGGAAGGCACCAAGGGACGGTTGCCACGCTCAGCACGTCCTGCTCGTGAGGATCGCGCCCCCTAAAGAGAAAACGCCCCGACGGCGGGGTCAGAAGGCATCGGCGGCGGCGCTCCACCACGCAGCCCAAGGGCGATCACCTTCCAGGGCCAGAGCCCCGGAGCCTCAACGCCCAGGCGGCGGAGACGCCGCCGCCGTGCAGGGATCGATATCACTGACGAATCTCAGTAATCCATGCTCATAGCCTGACGAACCTCAGCCAAGGTGGCCTCCGCGACCTCCGTTGCCCGTTCATTGCCATGGCGCAGGATGGTCTGCAATGCCCCAGGATCGGCGATGAGTTCTGCCCGGCGGGCGCGATGCGCCGCAAAGCAGTCGTTGACTGCCTCCGTCGCGAGCCTCTTCAGGCCTCCCCGCCACCATCACCAATCTCCGCCGCGACATCCTCTGGCTCACGTCCCAGGCACAGCGCGGTGATGTTGACAAGGTTTGAGACCTCTGGCCGATTCTCCGGGTCATAGGTGATGTTGCGGTCCGAGTCAGTCACAGCACGTTTAAGCAGCTTCGCCGTCTGGTCAGCTGTCATCCCCAACTCGATGGTGTTGCCGCGTGACTTTGCTCATCTTGCTGCCGTCAAGACCCAAGATGGTGCCACTGCGGCTCAGGAGGGACTCGGGTTCCGGGGAAGATCAGCTGGTCGGGTCAACTCTGCCGTAGCGTTCATCGAAGCGCCTAGCAATCACCCGGGTCTGCTCCACATGGGGGAAGTTGGTCTTTGCCGACTGGCACCAGGTTGGCCTTGCAGAACAGGATGTCAGCGACCTGATGCACCGGAAGGTCAGCATAAGACCTGACATCGGACGATTCGACACTGCGAGTTCATCCTTCACAGTGGGATTCCGGCGCAGTTCCCCATCGGTCACCAATGCCAGGAAAGGCAGCAACAGCTGATTCAAGGCGGTCACGGCTGAGTGGGTGAAGATGACTGTCCTGTCCGGATCAATTCCGGCCGCCAAGTAGTCAGCCACCATGTTGTAAACATTCGACTCAGCTCCCTGACCCCGTCGCGGTCATAGATCACCTGGTAGTCAGCGATGATCAGAAATGTCTCGATGCCGCATTCTGCAGCCGAACCCGGTTCTGCAGGGGAACCGAAATAATGCTCGATATGCAGAGCACCCGTTGGGCGATCACCGGTGAGGAGACGAAACCGCTCTGGGTGTGCCCCGATGGCCTCCTCAATCTCGCGGCTGCGCTCCTGGGAGCGCGGCAGGATCTCTCAGACTCGACGGTGCTCTCGGGTTTCCATGCGGGTCACCATACCGCCGGTGAACTGCACACGTCACGCCACACCTCCACGTGCCCTGATACGAGCCAGCAGCTCCAGGGTAGGCACTCTTGCGGGTGGTGAAGCAGCCGAGCGTGCGCGCTCGAGTCTCGGCGGAGCCATGGTAATCGCTTGATCCTGTCCTCAGGAGCCCGAGACGGGCACCCATCTCGAACAGCAGCAGCCTGGTCTCCCGATCATGATCATTGTGATCGGTCTCGATACCCTCAAGCTCATGCTCCCTGACAAGTTTCTCGATCACCGGGGCACCTCAGTGCTTCGCGGGTGATCGGAGCCCAGGGATGCGCCAGCACCGCAACCCCATGAGCGGCGTGCACAAGATCGATCGCCTTGCCGACCTCAAGAGAGTACCTCGAAGAGGCAGGCCTTCCCTGCGCGAGGAAAGAATCAAAAGCCTCCCGTCGATTCGCGACGACTCCCTTCGCAACAAAGCGTGTCGGCAACATGCGGACGACCCAGCGATGGTGCTCCCTGAGCCGTCGCCATGATCTCCTCGACGGTGATGGGATGTCCCAGCTCCGTCAGCAGCCGGCACATCTCCGGCAGACGCTGGGTTCTCCCCACCCGAATCTTCGCCAGTTCCTCGTTGAGGGCACGGTTCCACAGGTCGCATCCATAACCCAGCAGATGCACGTGTGCGGCCCCTCATGTTTACAGGAGATCTCAATCCCGGTTAACACTTTTCAGACCGATCCGTTTACCCGCCCTCAGCAGCTTCTGCGACACCGTCGAAAAGTGTCATGGTCGGTCAGGGCGATCACGTCCAGACCGGCTTGAAACGCCTTCATCGCAAGCATCGTCGGTGTATCGGTGCCATCGCTGACCCGGGAATGGGTGTGCAGGTCGATCCTCAGCGAGGCTCAGCCTAGCCCCAACCGCGACAGAGCAACCCTCTCATCCCCGCTAGATTGGAGTCATGGAGCTTAACTACAAGCATGTTTTTAGTGGCACCCTGATCAGGTAGCCGCTCTTTTTCCGTAATGAGGCCTTCATCGACGACGTTGCGAAGCACGCCGGGGGCTTTGGAGCATACGGTTCGCATTGAGGGGTGAGGTGGCCCATCTTGACCTCACCCTGCCCGCCCCTGAGGCAATCTCAAAGTTCTTGGCAAGGGGATCAAGCTCAGCCAGTCCTTCACGTGGTGCCCCCGACGAGGCCGGGGTGCGCAAAGGCGTGTTCACGGTTGATGTGACCGGCGCCCCCTCGTCAGCGTAGAGGCCGCAGCCGATCTCCACCACTGGGAAACCACCTCTGAGGCCATCTCACAAAGGCGAACTCAATGTCAAGATCCCTCTGGTCGGCAAAAAGGTCGAGGGACAGGTCGAGCCGATGATCGCCCGTGCCTTCGCAGGGAATTGAACGGCGCGCTAACGCCTGGCTGACGCAGGGCCAGGGGCTGACCTGAGCTCACAGCCCCGGCGGTACTCCCTCCACATCGTTCCACAGCAGATCCGACTCGGCTCAACAGCCTTTGCACCTCATCGAACCCCACGCGGTAGTCGATGTCCAGGCCGCAGGGCGGCTGCGGCAGCTGGGGAGGCATCACGCCGGGGGCCTCACTGAACCAACAGGTCATGGCTGAGGGGCCTGACCTCTGCGACGACGCAGGCACCATTGGCGAGATCCTCCCCAGCGGTCACGAGGGCGCGGTCGACTTCGGCCACCAAGACCAGTCGTTCCCCGAACTTGGACAGGGAGGCCACCGACGCAGAATCATTGCTGCGTATTCCGCGTCCTCCATGTGATCTTTTGCGAATATTCGAGGGCCGCCAGCAACTCAGGCGTAACGCGATGCGCCTGCCGATCCCTCAGCTGGGTAGAGCCGTCAATGGCTGTCATATCGGTGCGGGAGATGGGGGATGAAGACGAGTTCCTCTGCCACGTCACCACTGTAGGCCCAACACTCTGGCAACTCATCCTGCCAGGCCCGGGAGCAGCGGCATCATGAGGGTGTTGTCATCACATGCCGAGGTGTTGTCAATGACAGCCTCAGTGTTGCCACCTGACGCTGGATCCTGGAAACAGGATGACGCCGCTGCCTACCGTGTGGGCGCATGATCAGGAACGCCATACCAGCTGCAGCCTGCGCCCTGGCGCAAGCACATTCGACGCGCTCCTCGGAGCCAGAGCCCTGCACCAGGTCAGACCGCATCTGTCCCCAAGCCTTCGCCCAACTCGTCGCCCTACTGGGACGCAGGTTCAAAAGTCAGATCCGCGGGGCGGCTGTGACTGAAAAGCCCACAGCAGGCAGCGTCGAGGCCTCGCGGCACTCTCAGAGTCGCAGACCCGGTGGCTGGCCTGCGCCATCCGGCTGGACCGGGACCTCCGCTGGCTCTGCTCTGACTTGAGGGTCGTGGGCTTCCCGGCCTGAGGATGATCAGCGCTTGCGTTTGGCGGCTTTGCGCCGAGCAGCCCGGTTGCCACCGGACCTCGCCAGAGGAGGACGTGGTGGTCTTCTTGGGAGAGCCGGGACGTGTCGTCGTGGTCTCACCTGATTCGTCCGGGGCCGAATAGGTCAGGTTCTCCTGAGGCTTGCCTCCAAGTCCTTTCGCAGGGGGCCTTCGGCTCTTCCTCAGCATCTCCAGATGGTGAGGGAATCTTGGAGAGCACGTCCTCAGCCCCTGCCGTCAGCGTCCTTGACCACGCCCACGCTCACCGGCTCGGGTTTCGCAACCTCAAGTTGAACAGCATCCCGATGGTCTGCTCGAATGAGGCTTCACGCATGGCGATGAACATGTCGCCACCCTCACGCTGGTACTCCACGAGCGGATCCCGCTGCGCCATGGCACGCAGCCCGATCCCTCCCTCAGGTAGTCCATCCATAGAGATGCTCCCGCCAGTTACGATCCACCACGGACAGCAGCACCTGGCGTTCCAGCTCCCGCATGGTTTTCGGCCCCGAGGGCCTCCTCCCGGGCATCGTAGGGCCGCACTGATGTCGTCGCCGAACTGCTCGACGAGCTCCTCCTGGTGGGGATTTCCTCCTCAATCTTCTGCTGGTCGAGGCCAACTGGATAGAGGGTTCGCAACTCGTTGAAGAGCATGTCGAAGTCCCAGTCCTCCGGCACCCCGACGGTATGTTGACGCACCACCGCGGCAACGACCTCCACGGCCCGGTCACGCAGTTGTTCCGACAGGTCGACGCCTTCCAGGACCCGCCGCCGGTCCCGGTGAGACCACGTGCCGCTGACGATTCATGACGTCGTCGTATTTGAGGACGTTCTTGCGCATCTCGAAGTTCTGGCTCTCCACCTGCTTCTGCGCTGACTCGATGGCATTGCTGACCATCTTTGAGTCGATCGGAACGTCGTCGGGCACCTTGAGCACCAGTAGGGCACGCTCCAGCATCTCGGGGCGGAACAGGCGCATCAGGGTCATCGGACGGCGACAGGTAGAAACGGGACTCTCCCGGATCCCCTGGCGTCCAGAGCAGCCACGCAGCTGGTTGTCGATGCGTCGTGACTCGTGACGTTCAGAGCCGATGACGTACAGGCCGCCAGCATCAACGACCTCTTCGTGCTCAGCCTCCACCTGCTCCTCAATGGCCTTCAGTGTGTCTGGCCACTGTGCCTCGTATTCCTCAGGTGAGTCGACGGGATCCAGCCCTGTTTACGAAGCTGGAGGTCAGCCAGGAACTCAGGGGTTGCCGCCGAGCATGATGTCGGTGCCTCGACCCGCCATGTTCGTGGACACTGTGACGGCGCCCTTGCGGCCCGGCCTGCGCGACGACGGCCGCCTCCCGTTCATGCTGCTTGGCGTTGAGGACCTCGTGCGGGATGCCCTCCTTCTTCAGCATCCCCGACAACAACTCAGATTTCGCGACCGATGCGGTGCCGATCAGGACCGGCTGGCCGTTCTCGTGGCGCACCTTGACGTCCTCGATGATCGCCTCGATATTTCGCCTCTTGCGTGCGGTAGATCTTGTCACGCTGATCGTCTCGGATCATCGGGCGGTTTTGTGGGGGATGGGGATAACGCCGAGGCCGTAGATCTTCTGGAACTCCGACTCCTCCGTCTTAGCGGTGCCAGTCATGCCCGCCAGCTTGTCGTACATTCGGAAGTAGTTCTGGAGGTGACGGTGGCCAGGGTCTGATACTCGTCCTTGATCTTCACCCCTCCTTGGCCTCCAGCGCCTGGGTGCAGGCCCTCGTTGTAGCGGCGTCCGGCGAGGGTGCGTCCGGTGTGCTCGTCGACGATCAAGATCTCGTCGCCCAGGACCACGTAGTCCTTGTCCCGCTTGAACAGCTCCTTGGCCTTGATCGCGTTGTTCAGGTAGCTGATGAGGGGGGTGTTGGCAGACTCATAGAGATTGTCGATGCCCAGGCGATCCTCCACCATCTCAATGCCTGCGGCACCGATGGCGATCGTGCGTTTCTCTCGTCGACCTCGTAGTCCTGATCGCGTTTCATCGACCGCACGAGCCGTGCGAACACGGGATACCACTCGTGGGAGTCCTGAGCCGGACCAGAGATGATGAGCGGGTCCTGGCTTCATCAATCGGGATGGAGTCCACCTCGTCGACGATCGCATAGTGATGGCCGCGCTGCACCAAGTCGCTGCTGCTGAGCGCCATGTTGTCGCGAAGATAGTCGAAGCCAAATTCGTTGTTTGTCCCATAGGTGATGTCGGCACCGTATGCGACGCGGCGTTCCGCCGGGCTCATGCTGGCGAGGATCACGCCCACCCTCAAGCCCTGAGGAAGTGGTGGATGCGTCCCATCTGCTCCGACTGGTACTCAGCCAAGTAGTCATTGGTGGTGACGATGTGAACGCCCTTCCCGGACAGGGCGTTGAGGAACGACGGCAGCGTCCCCACCAGGGTCTCTGCCCTCGCCGGTCTTCATCTCGGCTATGTTTCCCAGTGAAGGGCCGCTCCACCCACTGATCTGGACGCCGAAGTGCCGTTTGTTCAGCACTCGGACGGAAGCTCACGGACGGTGGCGAACACCTCGGGCATCAGGCGATCCAGGCTCTCCCCGTCCTCCGCTCTCCCCTGAAGGTTGCGGTCTGCTCCTTCAGCTCCGCGTCGAGACATCGCCTGGAAGTCCTCTTCAATCAGGTTGACCTGATCCGCAACCTTGTGCAGCCTCCGCAGCTGCGAGCCCGAGCCGAGGGTTGCTCAGGAAGTCCATGAATCCCACGTGTTTGATCCTTCATTGTCTGGGTCCGGCGGCTGGGGGCACACCTGTTCCATCCTAGCCAGCCACCGCCTGTCACATAAACCGTGGCGGTCCCGCAGCCCGGGACCGCCACAGTCACTGTCATGCTACTTGGTGACGTTGAGGGTGAATCACCCCCATAGTTGTAGGCTCTTGCGACGGTAGACCACCGATGGCCTTCCGGTATCAACGTCCTCGTAGAGGAAGAAGTCATGTCCAACGAGCTCCATCTCATCGGAGCGCCTGGGCCAGCGTGAGCGGCGTGGTCTCGAAATCCTTCTCCCGCACGACCAGGGGGCCGTCTCCGTTGACGACCAGGCCAGCCACCTCATGGGTTTCTGGCTCCGGTTCAACCTGCTTCATGTTCCAAGGGACGGCGGCCAGTTCCTCCACCACCGTTGCCGGGCGCAGGCCCCGATGGGTCTTGCGGCGATCTGCTGCCTGCGCAGCTGTGCCCTGAGGCGATCGAAAAGCCTGGTCGAAGGCCAGATTCTTGTCGTTCGCCTTGGCCTCGGAGCGAATCACCGGTCCCCTGCTGCGTAGTGTGATCTGCACCTCAATCGCATCTGACGGGTTGCGTGCACCTTCGGAGGCTGAGAATTCCACTTCTACTCGGATGACCCGGTCTCGGAGCCTCTCCACAGTGGCGATTCGCTCGTGGACCAGTTCGCTGAGTTCGGGGCTGATCGTGCAGCGCCGACCGGTGACGATGACGTCCCATGTCTCCTCCTGGGCTAGAAATATCACGACGCCAGCGTGGCTGCGCCTCCCGGCACCGTCCCACTGACGCCTTCCATTCCTCAACGTTACCCGGTTCGGTACCCCAGCAGGATCATTTCGGCCGGATTCCGCAAGGTTCGCGTCAGCGATCACCGCTGCTGCGCAAACCTCAACCCCACAGCACGCAGGGGAGCGTTCCGCCGTGGCAAGGGAGGCTCCGGTGGTGACGACATCATCCACCAAGATGACGGGGCCAGACCATTTCATGGCCTCGAAAGTGGTGTGGCTGAGCTGCTCACGGGCGCTTCTTCCCAGCCCACGCTGACCCACCCCTGTCGTTCTCCCTGACGCAGCAGGCGCGCTGTTCTCAACCCCACACGTCGCCCGGCACGCCGAGCCAGCTCGTATGCATGATCGAGTCCTCGCCGTCGCACCGATGCGGGACGTGAGGGCACGGGCACCAGTGACACTGCCTGCCTCATGCTGGGTGGCTGTAACAGCCCGCGCCAGCAGCTCTGGCCAGTAGAGAGGCCAGATGCCAGGCACCGTCTTTGAATCGAAGGATCAGGGTTGACAGATGAGGTCGGTAGGACGCTTTGCCGCCCATATTGGGACGCTGATGCCCCGACGCCTCAGACGGTGGGGCTGTCTCTGCCTCAGCCGGGTGACGCATGCTGAGCAGCAGCCGACAGCAGCCACCCGCAGAGTGGGCAGGTTGCGCCCAGCAGTAGCTGGGCAGCGTGGTCGAGGAATGAGGCACACTCCTCATTCTGAGCAGCCGAGCCAGGATGACTCAGGATCCACCTGTCACCCTGGATAACTGATCCAGGACATCATCGTCTTGGCGTTACGCCACGTGCTGCCTGGCTGGTACAGCGAGGACCGTGCCGTCGGCCGCGCGTGTGGCAATGGCGTCACCTCGGTCTGGGGAGCGCGGTAACCTGAACCGGCGAGTTCGAGATTGGCCCCCAGATCGTCGACCTCTGAGCCATCGATGCGGGTGACGAACACCGAGGGCCCTCCGGCGCCACGGGCCACGAGCGCCAGTGCCAGCTCACCTGTCCAGTCCAGGGCCACATAATCGCTGAGTTTCACCCCTGGCCGGGGACAGATCAACCTCATGCCATCCCGACAGGGTATGTCCCTGCATCAGCACGGCGGTCCCACAATGAGTGCCGTCTTGTCCCTTGATGATCGCTGCGACGCGCGTGCCGGAGGCATCCACTGAGAAGTCCACGATCTCACCGGCAAGGCTGTCGCATCGATGGGCGTCACCACTCCCTGGGATGACACCACCAGCATCTGCTGTTCGCCGTTCGCGTTATGCCCGATCAGCCAAAAGCCGATTTTGAGCAAATTGTGCCCCAGAAGCACGGCTCAATGCGGTCTCCACGGAGACCAGGGAGCCTCGTGGGTCCCACCCGAACCACTGCTGGGTCTCCAGCGACAATGCCGTCAATGAGCCGTCGAGGATGTCGCGGTCATGTCGACTGGTTTCAGCTCACCGGCATCAGCGACGAAGACATCCTCCGTACTGAGACGCCCGGGAAGCTGATCGCCGACTCAGACAGGTCTGAGGCACTCGCTCTCGACAGAGGCTGATATCCCTGCTGTGAGGACAGTTCGAGAATCTGCTGCTCATTTTGGCCTGGCAGGACGTAGGGGCTTCCCACCGAGGTGATTTTCTCAGCCCCGTCACGCGCTGAATTCATGACGGGGACCAGAGGAGCTGAGCTCCCAGCTCCCGCCTGGCCTCATCGCCCAGATTCGTCGGCAGGCCATCCAGGTCAACGGTCACTGTGCCAACCAGGTCAGGGTCGCCCCGCCCGCACCGGTGACTGAGGTCGGGATGGCGCTATGGACGATGGGGCTCAGATCGGCGCTGGGCCCGGCAAGCTGTGCTCGGACGATCCTGGCCGGAGTCAGCTCAGACTTCGGGACGTGGAGGAGATCGGGCAGAACGGCCTGTGTCTCGTTGGAGACGAAGTACGACCTCACCGCTGAATAGGAGCGGGCGAAGATGTAGCTGGACAACGGCACGCCGCTGGGTGGGGGCGGAGATCCGCCATTCCCGTCCTCTCTCCACCAGAGCAAAATCGTGGCTGATCTTCTCTTCCCCGATGGTGAACCGGCCGGCTGCGTCAATGGAACCTTTCGTCGTGCCTTGCAGTACGAAGGCCCCATTCTCCTCCTCCACCAGCCCCTCATAGACCAGGGCTCCGGCCTCCGGGTTCCAGTTTTCCTTGGCCTCCACGCTCAGGTGTATGGCGGGCCAGGCTGTATCCCCCCTTGGGGTCCGCCACGGCCTGCAGGAAGCCCTCGACGACACGCGATGCGCTCATGCCCTTCTGCGGAGGCTCTGGGGCGATCTGCACTCCCCTGTCCTGCCTTTCCATGCTGACCTCCTCCACTGGCCCGGAGACCGGAATCTGGCTGCAGGCTGCGAGGGTCAGCGCCGTCACACCCAACACACCCGATGCAGCAGGAGCGTTCGATGTTCCATCACATTTCCCTCCTGGCATCAAAGTCAGCGGGGATGATCGGCAGCGGTGAGCTGCTCAGAGTGATCTCTGGGGTTCGGGGAAGCGTGAGCCGGAATGCGCTCCCCGCCCGGGCCTCCCCCAGGCCGACAGCCATCCGCGATGCAGCCGGGCGTCCTCCCGGGAGATCGCAAGGCCCAGGCCGGTGCCGCCGGCTGCCCGGGCCCCTGGAGGGATCCGCTCGCCAGAAGCGGTTGAAGACCAGGCTTGAGGAACTCGCCTCAAATCCGACTCCATGATCACGTACTGTGACCGCCACCGCCTCAGGATCCGAGGCGACGGTGACGTCGATGGGTCTTCCCTCACCGTGGTCGATTGCGTTGGTCAGCAGATTCCGCAGAATGCGCCGGATCCTCCTGGGATCGAGCTGGGCGAGTGGCCGGATCGCCAACGTGAAGCTGCAGGACGCTTCGCTTGGGAATCGGCGAAGGCCCGCTGAGCGTCCAGCTCGAGGTCACCAGCACGTTGAGATCCGTGTCCTCCAGCTCCAGAACGGCGGCACCGGCATCAAACCTTGAGATCTCCAGCAGATCCGCGAGCATGGCGTCAAAACGCTCGATCTCGGAGCTCATCAGCTCCACGGTCCGGCCAGTTTGCGCTCCAAGCTCCTCCCGGCTCTCGTAGAGCAGATCAGATGCCATCTTGATAGTGGTCAGGGGGTGCGCAACTCATGGCTGACATCACTGACAAAACGCCGCTGCACAGCTGACAGTGATTCGAGTTCACGGATTCTCTGCTGCAGATCCGCTGCCATCTCGTTCATCGACTTCGCCAGGAGGCCAGGTCGTGGGTGCCTCTGACGGGCATTCGCTCATCCAGCCGACCCGATGCGAGTCGCTGGGCCGTACGGCTGGCTTTCCTCACGGGCCTGACCACCTGAAGCGTGACAAGGTAGGCGATGGCTGTCAGACCCAGCAGCAACGCCGCCCCGGCTGCCAGCACCGCACGCTGGATCTCGAGCCAGCATGGCCACCTCACCGGCCATGGGAAAAACATAGTAGACGGGGAAGCTCTCCCCACTCGATGTGGTCAGGGTCGCCCGAACGCCAGCGGTTGCTGACCGGTCACCGCCTCCCGGATCGCTGATGCCCGTGGGGGAGGTGTATAGACCGTTCCGCTGGCGACGGCCTCACGCAGTTGGGCTGGGATGGAGTCCATCAGGATGTCGGGGAGGAATAGAGCACCGAGGCCGGCCCCTCAATAATGACACGAGTATTGAGCTGCCTGGGCCCCTGCGAGCTCGGCCAGACGACTCGAGCTGCTCGTAGGTTGCCATGCCCAGGGTGTCAGGGAGACAGCAGCTGATCCTGCATGAAGCGATGCATGCCGATTGCCTCCCTGGCGGATGAGGATCGCTTCGAGTCCACGATGCCCGCAGCCATCTGGTGGACCAGCGCCATTCCTGCGAGCACAAGGATGATGCACGAGGTGACGAAGGTGGATGCCAGAACCCGCAGCGGCAACGAGCTCCACCACAACCGGAGAAGGCCGCGACGGTGCTCACTCAGGCTGGGACGTCACCGGCTCGATATCCAATCCCCGAACGGTCACAATGATCTGTGGGCGCTCCGGGTCCTTCTCAACCTTGGAACGCAGACGCTGCACATGGACATTGACCAGGCGGGTGTCGGCCGCATTCCGGTAGCCCCACACCTCGTCAAGCAGCGCCTCACGCGTGAACACCTGAGAGGGGCGCTTCGCCAGCGCCAGAAGCAGATCGAACTCCAGTGGGGTCAACGACAGAATCGTCGACCCCCGCTTGACAGTGTGGGCGGCGACGGAGATCACGAGATCCCCAATGGTCAGCTGATCAGCGCCAGACTCCGCCCTGAGGCGACGGATTCGCGTCCGGATGCGAGCTAAGAGCTCCTTGACTTTAAACGGCTTGGCCACGTAGTCGTCGGTCAGCGCCGGCCTGCAGAGCCAGCCACGACGTCATCGGTGTCCGAGCGGGCCGTCAACATCACGATCGCGCACGCCGGACTCGGCGCACATCTCACGGCACACCGTCACCCCGTCACGTCCCGGCAGCATGAGGTCAAGCAGAACCAGATCCGGTCGTGTCTGACGCAAAAGCAGTCAACGCCCCCATCGCTCGTGCCGCAACGGGCCGTCTCGTATCCCTCTTGACGCAACACGATCTGGAGCATCTCGGACGGCGCCACATCGTCATCGACGATGAGGATCAGGAGTTTTTCCTCACGGCCCTCTGTCACAGTCCACCTCCCTGTTGGATCTGACACTCAATGCTAGTGGCGTGTTTTAGAAGCTGGTCAGTGGGAGGCGATTCCGGTGCGAAAGCAGCACGATGCCGCCGGGTGAAACGCCGCCAAGCCATACTGTGAAGGAGGCAAGGCACCGCATCCGGGAGCCAGAAAGCTCTCAGCGAAAATCGCGACACGGGGTGCGTGTAGGCCATGTCCCCACCTCGGGAGGGAGCTAGTTGCGGCTCGGGTGATCAGTCCACGTGGACCACAGTCCCGCTTTCCGCCCATCCGTCTGAGAACCCTGCGCCAGAGGTCTGCGGGGTTCCGAACCTCCTCGGCCAGGGCGTTGGCCCGGAACCATGCACCCTCAGCAGTTCTCCCACCAACTGGCCAGTCTCCCACCCGCGAGACCCACAAAGATCCCGCAGCTGCGCAGGTGTCACGAACCAGCTCAGTCGGGTGTCTCCAGGTCCAGCACCCCACATCGTCGAAGAGCCGGCGCCAGCCAGGCGGTTCCTCGCCAGCAATCCGCACCTGCGTCGGGCCGATGGCGGTCTGTTGGGAGACCGGGCCGCCTTCCAGCAGTTTTGCCGGCGGTGGAAGCAATTCACCAAAGTGCTCTAGCTCGGGACCACATCCATGCCCTCACCACGGTTGAGGCATGCCCCGATGGTTCCGGAGTCGTTGCGATCCAGCAGAAGCACCACGCTTCGGTCAAAGTATCCGCCCCGGCCGGGCTCGGTGGCGATGAGAAGCTGACCCGCGGCGGGTTCACCCAGTTACGCATACCCCCCATTGTGTCAAGCGGATTACCATGCAGTCATGGATTGGGCTGAGCACGCGATCTGGTGGCATGTCTATCCTCGGCATGCCGGGCACCCATTCGAGAGCCCCGACCCCTGCCCCAGCGTCTCCGGAGGCTTCTCGGCTGGCTGGACTACGCCATCGAATTGGGCTGCTCAGGTCTGCTGCTGGGCCCCATCTTCAGGTCGCAGACCCATGGCTACGACCTCGCTCGATCTGTTCAGCATTGATCCCCGTCTGGGGACCGAGGAGGACTTTGCCGAGCTAGTCATCAAGGCAGCATCGCCGCGGGCTCCGGGTAGTGCTGGACGGAGTGTTCAGCCACGTCGGCGAGTCGCATCCGAAGGTGCTCCGCGCCCTGCGGGAGGGTCCGGACTCCAGCGCCGCAGCCCTGTTCGACATCGACTGGGAGGCCCCTGAGGGCCCGGTGCCTCGCGTGTTCGAGGGGCATTCCTCACTGGTGCGGTTCAACCACGCCAGCGACAGAACGGCCGACTATGTCACGCGCATCATGCGCCACTGGCTGGACCGTGGTATTGATGGTTGGCGTCTTGATGCTGCGTACTCGGTGCCAACCAGGTTCTGGGCGAAGGTCACGCCCAGGGTAAAAGTCGACTCATCCCAACGCATGGTTGCTCGGAGAGGTGCTCCATGGCGACTACGCTGCCTTCGTGGCCGACTCCGGGATCGACTCCGTCACCCAGTACGAACTGTGGAAGGCCATCTGGTCCAGCATCAAGGACCGGAATCTGTATGAGCTGGACTGGACCCTGCGGCGGAACAACCAGCTGCTGGGGTCCTTCCTGCCGAATACCTCATCGGCAACCATGACGTCACCCGAATAGCAAGCCAGATCGGAGCTGACGGAGCCGTCATCGCGCTTGTCATCCTCATGACGGTGGGCGGCATTCCCTCCATCTACTACGGCGACGAGCAGGGTTTCATCGGCATCAAGGAGGAACGCTGGGGCGGCGACGACGAGATCCGGCCGACTTTCCCCGACTCCCTGGAGGGTTGTCACCCCTTGGCGCCTGGATCTTCCGTGCCCACCAGGAGCTGATCAGGGCTGCGCTGCAGACACCCATGGCTGGCGACAGCCACCACCAGGATGCGGCATCTTGAAAATGAGAGATGCACCTATCGCAGCATCGCCGCAGATGGCTCCAGATATGTGGAGATCGACATCGATCTGACCGAGGTTCCTCATGCTGTGATCTGGGATGAGGAACACACCGAGATCTGGCGTCGCACGCTGTGACTGAGAGCGATGGCTTCGAAGCTCAGCGTTTGCGGTTGGGGATGTTGAGCACATTCACCTCCACCACATCGACATGCCCCCTGACTGTTCACATCAAACTCGATCACCCCAGACTCACCGACCCCTGACCAGTTCACCACCCAATGCGACGTCGCTGTGATCGTGAACTTCCCCGTCTTCTCATACACATACCCACATGACGGAGACTTCTCATTCCGCACCTGAAAACTCTGCCACGCAGTACCCTTCCCACACCGCACAACACCCCCATCACCCATATCCCACACCACCTCCGAGACCACAGCCGTCGCAGTCACAGAATAACCACCCTCAGACACCGTCCGAGACACCGGCCCCCACGTCACCTCCGACGGATCCCGCACCCACAACCACACATTCCACCCCACAAAAACCATTCCCCGACGGCAACTCCTCCAACAGGTGAGGAAACACATCCATATCAATCCCCCGCACCCCATCTCATCCACCGCACGCCGCGCAACACCTCAGGATTCGCATGACACCCTCAGGCGCAGGACGCCACAATGGATAACTTATATCCCCATTCACACACAACACAATCACACCATACCCACGGCCTCCCACACCGGATGATCAAACGGCGGCTGCGGATCCATCACACGGGTATAACACAACACCTCAGGGTCATAAAACCCACTATCCACCTCGCACGGAATCCCCGCCCCAGCCTTCGAGGACACACCGGCTCCCCCACCCCCATCAGGCGGCCTCGGACACATAACCCCCAGGCCCACCAGAACCCCCAGAACCCCCAGGACGCCCAGGCCCACCAGGACGCCCAGGAACATCAATCGAAATCTCATAGTCTCCATGCTGCCCCTCGACTACTACAACGAGGGTCAGCATTCCCTGCAGGCTGCACGATCCACAATAAGACTACATTCAATAGGCAAATAGCAACCAACCGAATACCTAAGAAAGCGCGACTTTCCCCTTTGGCTCGTCATGTCACCCACGACCCAAGCGTAGTTATTAGCAAAAACCACTTTAATTTTCCAATGAACATAATATGCGCGATTTGAGTCCAGGATAGACTCGCCGGAATCCTGTTTCACTACATCGCTAGCAGTAGAGTCGGTGCAAGCGTGAACCAAAAACAGTCTTCTCGCCAGATTCCACGCTTAGTTCTTCCGCTCCCTCTATATGCACTCCCAGGGTTCCAGTGACAACTAAACCCTGTTCGCGGATAATCATTAATCGTAGACATAAAAGCAGTCCGAGTCTGTCCCATAGTGATGTATGCGAGATCCTCAACTGGTGCTGTCGGTTCTGACTCTAAACGATGCAAAATCTGGAAGAACTTCTCCACCGTCTGCGCTGCCTCCAACTGCTCTGGACCAAACGTCGCACTCGGCTCAGGAGACGGCGAGGCGAACTCCGACTCAACAGGCGGCGTCCACAACGGCCCTGAGCCACCTGTGTGGAATCGACGGCCCTGGCAGCGACTCCGAACCAGCACCACACCCCCGCCACAACCACAGCCACCAGGGACAGCCACACAACAACGCACCACAGTCACCACGACACCTCCATTGGTGCCAGAGCCCCAGACCCACAACCCAAGGCTTTCACCCGATCCTAGAACAAACCCCACCACCACGAAACCCCTCACACAAACCTGTGGAAAACCCGGCCTACGTGCCGTGGGCCGAGAACCCCAACCGCCTGCTCGCCCAGTTCGCGGAAGGCCCCGGTCGGGAAGCACGACCGACAAACGACGGCGGGGTCTCACGGTCTCTCACTGTGGGGATCCCGCCGTCGTAGGGTGGAGATGGCGGGAATTGAACCCGCGTCCTTGAAAGGCGAACCAGGGCTTCTCCGGGCGCAGCTGACTAGTCGGTCTACTCGGCCCCTGCACTCATGTCAGCGAGTTGCAGCCAGGCCCAGCTTCAGTTGAGTCCCGAACCACCCCTGAAGCACAGGTGGTTCAGCAAGCCTTCGAGAATGAGGCCAGGCACCGGGAGGAAGGCACCCCCGGGCGTGACCCTTCGATCGCTGATCAGGCAGCGAGAGCGAAGTCAGTGCGATTGTTCTTGGCACTTATTGGTTCCCATGCAGCGTTAACGAGATAGGCATGGGATCCTCGGCCCGCTTCTCCTCGAACTACCGTCCAAGTCGAAACCAGTCATCCCCTGTTGAGTTGTTGCGACGACCAGTCTACCGCATGTTCTGCCTGCGGTCCTCTTCAGGACGCAGCAGCATGAGCCATTCGATGAGCGCGGTGGACTTCTGGCCGTTGAAGGCCCGAATCACAGCCAGCCACGGGTCATGAGCCCCTGCCACGAACCCGAACAACAGGAGCAGAGGCGTGACCACGCCAGTTGCGACGAGGAGGATTGCGACTGCACCGTAGATCAGGATGTTGAACTGGAAGCACATGGCCCGGGAGAGGCCTCAAGAGAGGCCCGCCCGCCGGAGGAGCCAGCGCCCGTCCTATTGCCGGAACAAGGAAGAGCGTCGGCACAGTGGCCAGGTGGAAGAACCCAGCCGCCAGGTTCTGCGCTCCATCCACCGCATGATGTCGCGCCACCGGCGCATTGCCGAGCATGGCGGGGGCGACTCGAGCCAGCCCATGCAGGGAGGCGTTGAGTTCCCCACGGGTCTGGGCTGTGAGGGCTTGGCTCTGGCGCTGCTCAAAGAATTCCTCCGACAAGGCACCCGATGCGTAGGCGTGCTGTAGGTACTCGACTCGCCCTGTCCCGCTGCACATCGGTCACGAGAGTTGACAAGCTGGGCTCGTTCATGCGTTCCATGATGCCTCCAGCCTATAGAGCAAAGTACCGGGGACAGCCCTGAGCCACCCCCTGAGGTTGGCCTGACTCAGAGTCATCGGCGTCCGGCACCGAGTCGATTCCCTGGTGCGCAGGGGCGCGCTGGGCCTCACTGATCGGCGTCGCGTTGCGCTATGGCTTGGCGTTTGTCCCAGTCCCTCTTGCCCGTGGCCACCGCTATCTCCACCTTTGCGTAGCCATCTTTTGAAATAGATGGACAAAGGCACGATCGTGCGGCCTGAGACGTCGGAGTCCTTCTGCACTTTTTGCTATCTCACGCCTGTTCAGCAGCAGCTTGCGGGAACGTTTGGCCGCGTGATTGCGCCAGGTTCCGAACTCGTACTCTGGGATGTGCGCGTTGCGCAGCCACACTTCCCCGTCCTCGACGATCGCGTAGGCCTCGGACAGTGATGCCGTCCGAGCCTGGAGCGTCTTCACCTCGGTACCGGTCAGCACCATGCCGGCCTCGTAGGTGTCACCGATGTGGGTCGTCGGCGGGCCTTCTTGTTCTGTGCGACGAGCTTACGTCCGGTTTCCTGGGCATCCCGCTATGATGCCATGTCTGATCTCAGCCGAACCATCTGGCCATCGGATTCGACGGTTGAGCCGTTCTCCCACACCATGAGGTGGAGGTGGCAGCCGGTGGAGTACCCCGTGGTGCCGACGTATCCGACGAGATCGCCCTTTGCTGACCCGCTGTCCCACAGAGACCGTGTACGACGTCGCGTGGTTGAAGCCCGTGGTCACATAGGTTCCGCTGATGCCGCCGTGGTCGATCATCAGGCGATTGCCGTACCCGGCGCTGAAGTATCGCTCAGAAACCACCCCGTCGGCCGGGGCGTACATGGGGGTGCCGCAGCCAGCCGCGATGTCGGTGCCGTCGTGGAGCTTCCAGTAGCCCAGCACCGGATGCAGCCTCATTCCGTAGGGCGAGCTGAGGCCGCCTGCCACCGGCAATGAGGAAGCTGCCGCTGCTCGGACGATCTAGAACTTCCTGATCCCGGAATTGTTGGAGGTAGACGGGGGTTTCGATGTGGAGGATGAGTTGGCCTTCTGGCGGGCCGCCGCTTCCTGGCTGCCCTCCTCCGCCAGGCGTTTCTCCTCAGCGATCCGATCCTGGATTCGCCGGTCGACATTCGCGGCCTCCGACTCGATGTCGCTCTGTCGTTGCTTCTCCGAGGCCAGTTGGGCGTCAGCCTGCTTGCGGGCTTCATCCCGCTGGGCCACCTTCTCAGCCACAAGCAGCTTCTGCTGCTCGGCCTTCTCCTCAGCGGCCTTGGAGGCCTGCAAGCTGCTCAGCTGCGACTTTCCGAGCGTCAGCCGCCGCGCTCTCGGCTTCGTCTGCGGCTTGCTTGGCAGCATCCAGCTTGAACTTTCGCTCTGTCAGCTCGTCCAGCTGCTTGGCGCTGTCCGCAAACAGGGTGTCCGCGAGTTGGGCCCTGCTTGTTGAGGTCGGCGGTCCCGAGGTCGCCGAAGACCATGGACAGCTGGATCGAACCCGCCGCCCTGCTGGGTCATGACGATGACTTCCTCGGCAGTTCGGCGATCAGCGGAATCGTAGGCCGCCTGGGCCGCGTCCACGTCGGCTTTCGCTTTCTTGGCCTTGGTCTCGCGGCTTTGAGCTCTTGTGCGCGCTGAGCGTCGAGTTCGGCGGATTTCTTGAGCTCTGCTTCGGCGCTAGCCAGCTGCCTGCTTCGGCGCTAGCCAGCTCCGCCTTTGCGGAGTCCAGGGCGCCGGATAGCGGCCGTCAGATCATGTGAGGCACCCTCCACGACGGCTTCTCGAGCCTCCAGGTCGGAGCGGAGCTTGTCACGCTCGATCGTCCAGCCTCATCCGCACTGGCATGGCCTCCCAGGTCATCCGACCATGGCAGCGCTCAGGATGGAGGCTGCCAGGCCACGCGAGATGCGATTGAGGATGCGGTTTTCGGGCTGAGGGGAAGATCCCTGATTCACCTTGTTCTCCCTAAACACGTCAGATTCTGAGGTACTCCGCTGCCAGCAGTGTCGGAATGATTGCCAGGGCAACGCCAACGGCTTTCCGATGGAAAGCTACGGCGGAGAACACCTGTGGCTATCTCGATCCAGGACCGCGCCTGATCGACTTTCGGCATTCTGCTCGATGACCACTATGTAGGTGGCTGCGAGGGCGCCAGATGCGATAAGGGCACCGACAATTCCCGCTACGAGGCTTTCCAGGAGGAAGGGAAGCATGATGTAAAAGTTTGATGCACCCACCAGTCGCATGATTCCGATCTCACGTCGGCGCGTGAATGCGGCCATCCGGATGGTCGTTGTGATCTGGGAGCGCAGCGGCCAGCAGCAGGAGGAGGCTCATGCCGATGGTTGCCCATTTGAGTGCGTTTAATGTGTTGAATGTGGGGTCCAGCACCTCTCGCAGGTCCCGGACATTCTGCACGCCTTGGAGGCCCTTTGCCTCGTTGACGACGGTTTGTAGTATTGCTCGGGATTGACCAGCTTGATACGGAAGGAGTCCCGCATCTGTCGGCGGTGCGTGAGGCGAGAATCGGCGAGTCCTTGAAAAACTCGCTTGAACTCCTCGAAGGCCTCTTCCTTTGATTCATGAAGACCTCCTGCACCTCGGGCTTCAAGTCCTGCCTTGATGGCGGCCCTTTGAGCTCTGTGGTGCCCTTGCCTCGCCCTCACAGTTGCCGCCAGTGGTGCGCTTCGGTGCACAGGAAAAACCGAGATCTCGATCTTGTTGTACCAGCGGTCTTTTGATCTGGTCCACCTGCATGGACGTGAGCAGCCCCACCCCGAAAAGAGATAGGGAAACAGACATGGTGACTACGACCGCAATAGTCATGGCCAGGTTTCGCTTCGGCCCGGACCAAGTCTCCCGAAGTGTGTGCCTCAGTTAACGATTCTCCGGGTTCAGTTGACGCCGTAGACGCCCTTGGCCTGATCACGCACGAGTTCTCCCTTGCGCAGTTCCAGGACACGACGCCGCATTTGATCCACGATCGAGGAATCGTGCGTGGCCATGATGACGGTTGTGTCTGTGCGGTTGATCCTGTCGAGCAGCTTCATGATCCCCACGGAGGTCTCAGGATCAAGGTTCTCTGTTGGTTCGTCGGCAATCAGGATCTTCGGGCGGTTCACGAAGGCCCGGGCGATGGCTACACGTTGTTGCTCACCTCCGGAAAGCTCCTCGTTCAGTCGCCCCTCCTTGCCTCCGAGGCCGACCAGCTCCAGCGTCTCGGGAACGAGTGTGCTGAATCACACGTGACGGCTTGCCGATCACTTGGAGTGCGAAGGCGACGTTCTCGTAGACGGTCTTGCCGGGGAGCAGGCGGAAGTCTTGGAAGACGGTGCCGATCTGCCGTCGCAGGGCCGGCACCTTCCACTGGTTGAGAGTTCCTAGGTTCTTGCCTGCTACGTAGAGGGTTCCTGCGTGGGCCGGTATTCACGCAGGATCAGACGCAGGAACGTGGACTTGCCTGAGCCGGACTGGCCAACCAAGAAGACGAACTCACCCTTGGCGATCTCAAGGTTGATGTTGCGAAGCGCTGGGCGGTCCTGCCCAGGGTAAAACTTCGTGACGTCCTCGAAAGTGATCACAGTGCTGCTCCGGCCGGCTAGGGAAGATCCCAGAAGCTCTGCAGGACACGGCCAGTAGCAGTTAACCACGTCGAAGCAAACCCTTGGGCTCAACACGCCGGGACAGACCACCAACACGACACGAAACGCTCCCTCAGCTGCACCCGAGGCTGCCAGAAGAGCCTCTCATGGCATCCAGCGACGGAGCCTACCTACTGCGGGACGGCCCGTTGCGTTTGCGCCACCAGATTCCTGCGTCGATGAGACCCGTCGATGTCGCCGTCGAAGACCGCGTCCGGGTTGCCCACCTCGTACTCGGTCCGCAGGTCTTTGACCATCTGGTAGGGGTTCATGACGAGGAGCGCATCTGAGCTCCCCACGAGTTGCCTCCGTCGCCCTTGAGCGCGTTCATCTCCTTCTCCCGCTCCAGGCGGGCAAGCTCCAGCAGGCGCGACTGCAGGACTCTGAGCGCAGCCGCCTTGTTCTGCAGCTGCGACTTCTCGTTCTGGCGGCTGACGACGACACCGGTGGGCAGATGGGTGATCCGGACCGCAGAGTCGGTGGTGTTGACCGACTGTCCGCCCGGCCCGGAGGAGCGGAAGACATCGACGCGGATGTCAGCCTCCGGGATGTCGATGTGGTCGGTCTCCTCGGTGACGGGCAGAACCTCAACGAGCCTGCGAAGGACGTCTGGCGACGTCCCTGGTTGTCGAAAGGCGAGATGCGCACGAGCCTGTGCGTTCCCTGTTCCACAGAGAGAGTGCCGTAGGCGAAGGGGGCCTTGACTGCGAAGGTTTGTGGACTTCAGTCCAGCCTCCTCGGCGTAGGAGGTGTCATAGACCTCGACGGTGTATCCGTGCCGTTCCGCCCATCGGAGGTACATGCGCATGAGCTTGTCTGCAAAATCTGCGGCGTCGACTCCACCGGCCTCAGCCCGGATGGTGACCAGGGCTTCACGGGAGTCATATTCGCCGGAGAGCAGGGTCCTGACCTCAAGGGCCTCGATCTCCCTGCTCATCCTGGCCAGTTCACGCTGAACCTCTGAGCGGGCCTCGGCGTCCCCCTCCTCCTCTGCCAGCTCCAGCATCACGGCGGCATCCTCTCAGCCGTGCCCGCAGCCCCTCCAGCCTCCTCCACCTCGCTTTGACGAGCTGAGAGCTTTGAGGTCACGCGCTGGGCGTTCTCCTGGTTGTCCCATAGATCGGGGGCCGCCACCTCCTCTTCCAGCTGAGCGATCTCAGCACGGAGACGCGGCAGGTCGGCAACCATCTCAATGGAGGCGAGTGACTTGCCAAGCTGGTCGATCTGGGTTTGTAGTTCTGCGTCAGCCACGGTTAGGCAGCTTACCGCCTCAGCCCCTGTGAACAGTGCTGGTTGAATAGGGGTCGTTGAAGAAAGGAGTCCACATGGCTGCAACGAAGACCCGTCTGAAGTCCGATCTGGCGGATGCGCTGCGGGCAAGGACGAGTTCGCGAGTCCACCATCCGGATGCTGCTGGCTGCCATCACGGTCGAAGAGGTGGCGGGCGATGTCGCACGTGAGCTCAACGACGACGAGGAACTGGCTGTCATCACGAAGGAGCAGCGGAAGCGTCGTGACTCTGCTGAGACCTACGCGGAGGCCGGTCGTCAGGAACTCGCGGACAAGGAGAACGCCGAGGCTGAGTTCATGGCTGCCTATCTTCCCGCTCCTCTGACCTCGGAGGAGCTCGACGAGCTTGTCTCCGCCGAGATCGCCAAGGCTCGGGAATCCGGCGAGTCCCTATCTATGAAGCACATGGGTTCTCTGGTCAAAGCCGTGAACGCTGTAGCCAGGGGGCGTGCTCCGGGCGCTGAGATCGCGGCCCGCGTGAAGGCTGCCGCCCTGCAGGGGCTGAGCCTCCCAGGTCAGCAACACCTGGCCCGGGAGGCGCCCCCGACGGACGGCGCACCGGAACCGCGGCTCCTGCGCCATCCTGGTCTGGTTTTCTGTTGAGCAGGAGGCCCAGAGTTTGCCACAATGGTCCGTCAGGGGCGCATAGCTCAGTCGGTTAGAGCACCCGCTTACAAGCAGGTGGTCGGGGGTTCGAATCCCCTCTGCGCCCACCATGTGGTCGTACCTGAATCGTCAGCTGACCCAACCCATCCTCTTTCCACAGTTTCTGTGCTGACGGCGTGCCATGGGTAGTGATGGGAAGGCGATGCCACCGCGCTGGCATCACTCGATCCTCAACTCGCCCATCTCATCCCATCCGCGGCCCTCCACCAGACGCGAGATGATCCTTGGGGTTCCCACCAGATGGGGCCGCATGGCCTCCAGCGCGGTCGTGAAATGCGGTGCTGTCACGTGCGCCTCCGCCGCATCATCTTCGAAGGCCTCCACCAGCACGAACTCTTGGGGGTCCTCAAGCCCTCGTGACCCACTCGAACCAGAGGTTGCCAGCCTCTTGGCGTGTGGCCTGCGTGAAGGGCTTTCGATCGCTTTCAGAAAGTCCCGCTGTCCTGTCGGGCTTCGAATCTCAACTATCAGGATCATTCCCCAGCCTGTCTAGCCGATGCGGCTGGGAACAAGGGCAACCTCAACCTCCACTCCAGGGTTCGTCTTCGCACCCACCAGCCGGGGCCCTCGCCCTGACACACACCAGTTTTGGGCCCTAGCAGGGTGTCATCGCTTGGTTTGCCCCCTAGACTGACCCAGAAGCCATCGCGATGAGGAGAATCAGATGACGGAGGACTCGTCGTGGTCCGCTGGCCCTCGTCGTTCTGCTGATGTCCGAACCTCCTCCCGAGCTCAACATTCTGTAGAGCAGTCACCCAGCCTGGGGCGGCGCGCCGCCTACCAGGACGACAACGGTGGAGCCCCACGTCGTGGAGCACGCCGATCGGCTGACAGCCCTTCCGATCCCGATTTCGCGGGGACTCGGACTGGATGACGAGACCCAGTCCAGCTATCACGAGCGCCCACGGGCCCGGCTGCACCGGGATCCGGCAAGGAGAGCACTGGGAGCCACCCGGATCCACGTAGTCCCAGCCATCACCCGAGCCCGCGTCCAATCGTCTGGGCCGCCGCCGCGCACGAAACCGTGCGGCAGCAGAGCAGGAGGAGCAGGGAACACAACGTCCGAGCAGCGATGACGCACCCGACTTCCACGAGGATGACTGTACCCGACTTCCACGAGGAGGACATAGCGGCAGCCACCTCCACGACAGATGAGGCACCGGAGCCTGCCCGGGTGGCACAGCCCGCAGCCGACAAACTTCCCCATCCACATCCCGGCAGATCCCGCTGGCGAAGGCGGAAACTGTATCTCCCAGCCTCATCTGCCTTCTGCTGGCGGTACTGCTCATCGGCGGCATCTGGGTGGTCCTCAACCGTGATCAGCTTCCCCGCGGCCTGTCAGGCGAATCGTCAAACGGGCCTGGCGCAGACGCCTCCACAACCAGCGGAACCCCCGAGAACGAAAAGCACGCCTGCGAGCCCAGACCCGGAGAACACGGAGGGCGCCCAGGCCGCATCAGAGGAACTGAAGCTGAACGACACTCGGCTGACCCCACCAGCAGGCTGGAATCTCTACGGGGATGAGATGATTGAGGACGTCGAGGGAGAGGCGGATCGCCGAGTGATCCGGCTCAGCAACTCAGACACGGACATCCGACTGCAGGTCATATCGGTCACAAGCGCCGGTGGCGACCTGGGGGCTGCCTGTGAGGGATTGTCTGCGAACCAGCAGGGACAATTCAGCGACGTCACCAGATCAGCCACTGTGTCAGTTGGTGTCGATCCCGCTCAGGGGCTGGGTTCTCCGTGGATTCCACGGCATCCGAACAACAGACGGGGTCGCCAGCACCGTCACCTTCACGCTGGTGCTTCGCACCACCGATGGGCATGTCCTGATGCTGCGAAACATCATCTCGGACTCGGTCGTCGCTGGCGCCGCCTCCGCCAAGAGCTGGCCGCCATGAACTGCACCGCCAGCCTGAATTTCGGGTGACCCTCCCCTCTGCTGAGCCCTCACTCCTGCCCAGGACGCCGGCTCCAGCATGTCGAACGGCTCGCGCAGCGCCCACCACCACTGGGTTTTCGGACGCATCTGCTCCCCAATCCATATCATCAGTCACATCCCGCAGCGGCGCGAACAACCCTGCTGAGCTGGCCTCGCAGCCGCATAATCAGCCTTGCCCGAGCGCAGCTGCCTGTCCAGATAGCCGATGGCGTTCCACGCCAGACGGGTCGCATTGATCCGGTCGAGGGGGATGGCGTCCCACCCTGCTGGAGATGGCCGACCACGGCCTGACGAACCGTGAACCGACCCTGGCCCTCCGCCTCATACAGCTTGCCGAGCACATCGGTGGTGTAGTGCGTGCTGGTGTCCCTCACCGACGACTGCCAGGTAGAAGTTTCGCCCGGAGTCGAACGCATCCACCAGTGCCGCAATATCCTCCTCCAACTCTGCCAACGTGATTCCGGTCTCCGGCAGATATGCCTTCTCCGCCCCACCGGCCAGGCCCCCACCAGAGGAAGGAAACCACAGCCGCGCCCCATCGTCTCCACGATGAAGGCACGTCTGCTGGCGGATGCGCTCATCCGCACCATGTCGATGCAGTCGACAATGGTGTTCAGGGCGGTATCCGCCCCCACTGACATCGGCCATCCCGGCAGGTTGTTGTCGATGCTGGCTGGAACCACCGCGATCGGGATGTTGAACGCTGGGTAGCGGCGACGCTCCCGCTCCATCAGATCCCACCGTTGCGTAGGCGTGAAGCCCCCCATCATCAGGAGTGCATCCACCTGGCGGTCCTCCAGCTGACGGGCCATAGAGTACAACTCCATGTCGCTGGGAACATAGCGACGGGTCCCGAAGACTGCCCCACCCGTGTGGGCCATGCCCTCGACATCAGCCCAGGTGACCTCGTCAATATTGCCCTCAATCAGGCCTGGGACTCCCCCACGCACTGCAAGCATCTGGTACCCGAGATCGATCCCTCGAGCGCACAGCCACCCGGCTGAGTGGATTCATCCCAGGTGCCAGCGCCCCGGCATGCATGACTGCGATCCGCTTGCCCGCTGGGTTCGACACGGAGGGCCTAGCCTCCGCGATGGCGCGGTAGATGTCTATCATCATCTGGAATCCGGGACCGCGCGCGGCAATCGCGGCCTCGTAGTCGCCCTCCGAAATACGATCAGCAATCTCACGAGTCGCCACCACCGACTCCAGCAGCGGCCCTAGTGCTGACCTGGTCACGATGAACACCAACCAGGATCGGCTCGGAGCCCGCATCAGCTCAGGCAGCACCTCCTCCACGGCCCTGACCCCGCAGGCAGTCGCCATCCACCTGTCATAGGCGGACGGCTTGCCACCGCGCTGCACATGGCCGAGGATCGTTATCCTGGCATCCTCGCCGGTGCGGTCCTTGAGGATGTCAGCACGCGGTGGGCCGTGATCGGAACGCCCTGGCGGTCAGCTGCCCCTCCGCCACAACCAGGATGGAGTCCCGGCGTCCGGCTGCCCTTCCCCTGACCCAGCACCTCGACCATGCGATCCTCCCAGCCGTCACGCGGCGGTGACTCGGAAGAAGGTGTAGTCCGGCCCCACCAGCTATGGCACTCATCAGCGCCAGATAGCCGCAGCGTCGTCCCATCACCTCGACGATGAACGTGCGCTGATGGGACTCAGCGGTTGCCGAGATAGCGTCAATGGCCTCCGTGATCCGAGTGCAGAGCCGAGTCGGTGCCCACCGTCGCATATCAGTGCCGACCATGTCGTTGTCGATCGATCCGGCAATCCCGCAACGCGCAGCACAGCGGGTGACGCTCTGCGGTCTCTTTGGCGATTTCCCCGGAATCGACGAGTTCGGAAAAGCAACTCCCCCATTCCAGGCGGAGCTGACGGGTGCCCGTCGAGGAGCCATCCCCACTGATGACAATGAGCCGGTCGATACCGGCCTCACCAGGTTCCGAGCGGCACGGCAGACGGCCCTCACGTTCCCGGAACTCCAAGCAGCGGGCAGTCCCGATGACGGTTCCCCTTGCTCAGGATCCCGGAGACGTCATGTCCACCCCATACGATGCAGGTGCTGCCCGCCGTACACCGCTCCCTCGCCATCCCTCCCGGATGGCGAACACCCTAGCTCCAGCCTGGATGGCGGCCCGCACAATCGCTCGGACAGCCGCATTTCATGCCCTGGGCGTCACCGCCTGAGGTGAGGACTCCCGATCCGGGGTTTCACAGTCGCGACAGATCCTCCGTATTCTGGGTTTTCAGCGTCTCGCTGGCGCCCTTCGGACGTACCAGTTTGTGTCCCTGCCAGTCGGCGCACACATTCGCAGAGCTGGTCAGTGACAGACCCGCAGTGGTTGCCCCTCAGCAAGGTCGCTGGGAGAGACGTATCCGGCCCGGCCAACTTTCGGAGTGAACAACCAGATGAACCCCGTGCTGGTCAGATCGGTCATCGCGTCCACCAGTCCATCGACGACGTCACCATCGTCCTCACGCCACCACAGGATCACGGCGTCAACAGCTTCGATGGCGTCCTCCACCATGTCAGCATCGATCACATCCATGATCTCTTCACGCAGCTCCTGGTCGGTGTCCTCATCCCATCCAAGTTCCTGGACGACCATTCCGGTCTCCAACCCTAGAAGCGCGGCACCGCGCGCGGAATTCATGAGACTTCCCCTTGAACATCAAGTTCCACGATGCCTAGCCTGCCAGATGCCCCGGGTGCAATGCACCCGGGGCATCAAATTCAGTTCGCCAACCAGCGCCTGATCACTCGTCATCACCCGCCTTGCCGGAGGTTCCGGCGTTGATGTCGTCGAGCCTGTACCTCTCGGCCGCCTGAATGGCCCACTCATGCGGCACCTCACCTTGGGCTGCCGGTTGCTGCAGCACTGCCACAGCAATGGATGGGCCATCAATGTGGAAGTAGCGCCGTGCAGCTGCCCGAGTATCCGAGAAGCCAAAGCCGTCGGCACCCAACGTCGTGTAGGAGCGCGGAACCCAGGGGCGGATGAGATCCGGCACAGCATTCATGTAGTCACTGACAGCGACGATGGGGCCCTGGGTTGGAGCCAGTTTGGTCTCCACCCAGGTCGGGACGCATGCCCGAAGGGATCGTTGAACTCTCGCCTTGTCGTGGGCCAAGCCCTCCCTGCGGAGTTCACCCCACGAGGTGACGGACCAGACATCAGCGACCACGCCGTAGTCGTTCTTGAGCAGTTGCTGCGCCTCAAGCGCCCATGGCACGGCAACCCCGGAAGCCAGGATCTGAGCGCGACGGGCATCCTCGCCGACGCCCTCAAATGAGCCGGGATTCAGGAGGTACATGCCCTTCAGGATGCCCTCCACCTCAACGCCCTCAGGCTCTGCCGGCTGCGGATAGGGCTCGTTGTAGACCGTCAGGTAGTACATGATGTTCTCGGGCTGTTCGCCGTACATGCGCCGCAGGCCGTCCCGGACGATGTGCGCTATCTCGTAGCCGTACGCTGGATCGTAGGCGACGAAGGCCGTGTTGGTGGAAGCCAGGATCGGCGAATGGCCATCCATGTGCTGCGTACCCTCACCCGTCAGGGTGGTCCGTCCCGCCGTCGCACCGATCACGAAGCCACGGGACAGCTGATCCCCAGCTGCCCACAGGGGCGTCACCAGTGCGCTGGAACCCGAACATCGAGTAGAAGACGCAGATCGGGACCATGGGCTCACCGTGGTCGCGTACGATGCCGGCGGCCGTGAAGGCCGCCACGGATCCGGCCTCGTTGATGCCGGTGTGCATCACCTGGCCGTTGGTGGCCTCGCGGTAGCTGAGAAACAGGTCCGCGTCCACCGGTGTGTACTTCTGGCCATGGGGGCTGTAGATCTTGATCGTCGGGAAGAAGGCATCAATGCCGAAGGTCCGTGCCTCATCGGGGATGATCGGCACAACTCTGGGAGCGAACTCCTTGTCACGCATCAGATCTTTGAGCAGCCGGACGAAGGCCATGGTGGTGGCCACCTCCTGCTTGCCCGATCCCTTGCGGATCGACTGGTAGGCCCTTGTCTCCCGGCAGAGATAAACTCGGTCGCCCCGCCGCTCTGGAACATAACCACCCAGCGCCCGGCGACGCTCGTGCAGATACTGCATCCGCGGGTCATCATCGGCTGGCCGCACGTAGGGGGACGGTATGGGTCAGCTTCGAGGACGGAGTCGGGCACTGGCAGGTGCACACGATCCCGGAAGGTCTTCAGGTCATCCAGTGCCATCTTCTTCATCTGATGCTGGCATTCGTCCCAGCAAAATGCTGCCCGAGGAAATAGCCCTTGATGGTGCGCGCCAGGATCACAGTTGGCGCGCCGGTGAATTCGACGGCTGCCTTGTATGCAGCGTAGACTGTGCGAAAATCATGGCCGCCGCGGCTCAAAGCCCAGATCTGGTCGTCAGTCCAGTCCTTGACCATAGCGGCTGTGCGCTCATCACGTCCAGAAGTGCTCTCTGACGTAGGCGCCGTCGTTGGGCTTGAACGTCTGATAGTCGCCGTCGACAGTGGCGTTCATGAGGTTGACCAGTGCCCCATCATGATCGGCGGCAAGCAGCGGATCCCAGCCGCGACCCCAGATCACCCTTTGATGACATTCCATCCAGCCCCGCGGAAGAAAGCCTCCAACTCTTGGACGATCTTGCCGTTGCCGCGGACGGGGCCCATCGAGCCGCTGCAGGGTTGCAGTTGATGACGAAGGTCAGGTTGTCCAGTTCCTCATTGGCTGCGGTTGCAGAGGCCACGGGATTCAGACTCATCCATCTCACCATCGCCAAGGAAAGCCCACACATGCTGTTGCGATGTGTCCTTGATCCCCCGGTTCATCGAGTACCGGTTGAACTGCGCCTGGTAGATGGCGTTCATCGGCCCGATGCCCATGGACACTGTCGGGAACTCCCAGTTGGGCATCTGGTGCGGATGGATAGCTGGGCAGGCCTGGATCCGACCGTCCGACCAGGTGCGTGTTCCGCCGAAACCGTCGAGATCAGCTGTCCCAGCCTTCCCTCAAGGAAAGCGCGAGCGTACATGCCAGTGACGCATGCGCCCGGAAGAACACCTGATCACCGCCACCGGGATGGTCTTTGCCCCGGAAGAAGTGGTTCATGCCCACCTCATACAGGGCTCGCAGCGGATGCATAAGTCGAGATGTGGCCACCGACGCCGAGGCCTGGGCGTTGCGCACGGTGCACTGTCACGGCCGCGTTCCACCGAAGGAGGCGACGGATCTGACGCTCAAGGTCCTCATCCCCGGGTATTCCGGCTCCTGGTCTGCCGGGATGGTGTTTCACGTAGTCGGTGCTGGTCGGGGACGGGACGCCCGTGACGTCGCGAGCCCGCTCCAGCAACTTCAGCATGACGTAGCGGGCACGGTTACGTCCTCCATGGTCGATCACTCCATCAAGCGACTCCAGCCACTCTGCGGTTTCCCGGGATCCGTGTCTGGAAGGTTTGTGGAAGGCCGTTCGGGATGGGAGCACCTGCCTCGTCCTGGATACTCACGTGAGTCCTCTCGCAGCCGGCGAGTGGCGCAATTAGGAGCAAACCTTACTCAAATCCCCGATGAGACAAGTCATACAAGACACTTTGAACCCTGACCTGCCATGACGAATTGCCGTCAGGTGGCGATCGCATGGCAGCCTCCTCCCACCTGTTTGAGGCCACCGTCGCGCGCGGTCCCTGGCACTGCCTCGCCGAAGCCTTCACAGGCCAGATGACTCCAGCGCGCGCGACGGGATGCCCCATCATCTCGCACTTCCCAGGTAGGCTGTCAGCCACGATGACCGCTCAACCTCCCACGCTGGGACCTCCTGGCGACTGTGTCCTCGACCCGCACCCAAGTGAATCCTGAAAAGCTCCCGTGCCGCAACCGCCGCCATGAACACCGCAACCTTGACCGCATTGGAGTGCTCGGCACGCCTGGTTCGCGTGAGCCTTGACGCCGGTATCGGTAACCTGGATCAGCATAGCTTGCACGTCAGACTCGACGGCCTTCGTCAACTGCGTTGCGCAGAGAGCACATTTGATCCGAGTCGGTCTTCTGACGCCGCGCTGAGGGCCCTTGGCAGGACGAGATCTCATTGCAGCAGACAGTCGACCTGGTCCGCACCACAACGGATGTGGTCGAGGAGCGAAGATCCACCTGCTGCCGCGCTGACCGGCAACCACTGCTGCTGGGCATCGTTCACTACTCACGTGGAGATCGCAATCGCCGCGGCCGCAGATCTACGCCAGGGCTGCGGTCACGAGGCGCCTGGGACTTATCAGGGCGTGTTGTGGATACCGTTGTACGCGCGAAGTAGACAAAGTCCGTCAGTTCCCGCGCGCGTCCACGGAGCTGGAACAGGGGCCCCGACCGTCGTCGTCTGCGGGCGCCCCCGCGACCTCACCGCGAGGACCTGCGCCGGGCTGCTGCACGTCCTCGGCCTTGGTCTTCGCAGCCCCAGGGTGACGGCTGATGTGCATCCTCGCCAGGTGCGCCGCTGACCGACCACCCGTTTCCTGCTCCCCACGGTCGCAAACTCGAGAAGCACTTCGCCGACAGATATTCCGGTGGTCGTAGGCCCCACTGGTTGAGGACGCTGCGAGGGCGCCTGCCTCAGCCAGGCTGCCCGCCTCAGGGTGCAAGGCGGCCCGAGCCTGTGGGGGTCCCAGGACTCTGCTGTCCTCAGATCTCCTGCCAGAACGCCTCACCAGAAGAGATGGCCCTTCACCTGGACACTCGCCCACTTCGGACTCTTGAAGGGCTCCAAGGCTGTTGGAACCAGGTTCCTGGACGCCGGTTCCTCCATGGAGGAGCTAGCCACGCCATGTTCATCCATCCCAACACCGTCCGCTATCGCTACGCAGAATCCACGAGATCGGCCACAACCCGGCCAGTACCGAAACGCGTGTTGAGACTCGCCATCACTGGGCGTCATCTTCAACAGTGACCGCTCGGTACCGACCCTGGGCGCCACCAGCCAACCGCCTGGACACCGATGCTGGACTTCCGGCGTCCGAGCAGCCAACATGAGACATCAAATCAACCAAACAGCAGGATTCTCTACGAGGCTTGGAACATTTTCGTCACATTTCAAAGGCCGCATTCTGAGATTCCTGAGGCAAAATTGTGACGATGCTAGCATTCGTCCGCGCCCGGACAGGGCGCCAGACCAACTTCACCACGGCGGAGGACGCGACGTTCAAGGCTACTAAAGGTGGCTGGTGCCGTCGCCGACATCGACCTGGTGACCACGGAACCGTCTCAGGACGCGGCATGATCCGAGGACCGCCATCGCCGCAGCCCTCCTGATGGCCTCGGCTGGCAGCTGCGCTGGCTGCTCCCAACTGGAGAACACAGTGAAGACCGTCGACACTCGCGGGCATTCAGTCAGGGAGATCGCCGCAGCCGCCATCGCGGGGGTCCTCCCCGAGACCGCGATGTGGTGCTGGTACGGGAGCCGCGGGCGCTCCATGGCTGCCGCCTCTGCTGGCCCCCCACTTCCGCAGGCGCGTCATCGGCGGAGACCGCGACGAGGGTGCTTTCCGCTGTGGAGGCGGGCCTGACCGCCGCGAACAACAATGGGGTGGGCAGATCGCGTGTGACCGGCACCGCAAGATCAAGCTGGCGACGCTCGCCGACAGCGCCCCTCACCACTTGCCCGCCTGATACCCGCTCAGCGTCGCCGGTGCTTCACACCCATCACATGGCCCTGCCGTGGATCGTCTGAGAGCGCATGCACGCAGCGGCCCCCACGTACCCCGGCACGTCTGTCAGCAGCTCTGGCGCCGTCGTCGTCTCCGGCGCCAGTACCTCGACCGTCTCGTGGGGCGAGGTGGCAAACCCGCGCTGGGATCCGTGCGCTGGAGACCACATGGAAGAACTCCGGGTCACTGGTCTGTTTGAGCAGCTGCCGCCCGCTGCGGACGCCGACGGGATCGAGGAAAACGCGCAAACCTCAGGGCGTTGGGCTGTTCAAGCTCAATGATCCTGGACCAGCTCGACGCGCGCGTGCCTTCTGCAGCACGCCCGGCACACAGCCTCCCTCACACCGCCCGAAAGTGATGAACGCCATGGGCACTTTGACCACCGCACCGGGAACCGCCGTACGCATCCTCGGCGTCGGCGGCTACTGGGTTCCGCGCAGTCGACAGCGACGTGACGATGCAAGATCATCATCCTCCCGAATGGATTGGCGCAGCGCACCGGCGTGGAGCGCCGCTGGGCCACTTTAGAGGATGGGAACTGTCGATGGCGGTTGCCGCAGCCCTGCAAGAGCCATGGATCGGGCTGCAATCCAGCCCGTCTCAGACCGACGCCGCCATTCGCCCATCGGTCTCGGCATTTCCAGGCGATACGCAAACGACGCTGGCTGTCTACGTCGCCGTCAGAGGCTCGGCCTGGCGCAGGTCCTGCAGCCTTCGATATCAGCAGCCTGCGCCGGCTACTGCTGCGGAGCCTAGCCATGGCTGCACTCCTGATCGCGCCCGGCTCAGCCACACATGTGCTGGCAGGACCGAGCATGGAAACGCCGACCATGGTCAACTTCAGCACCGCCCACGGCATTCCCTGCTCTCCGACGGGGCGGGCGCAGCCATCATCGGCGGCGAGATGCGCGCCATCGGCTGTCGTATGGGGGTTCGGATGGCCCAAGCAGGCACCAGCAATCCAGATTGATGGACTGGGCCAGGCAGAGATCCTGAGCAACGGCTTCACGCGCACCGCGCATGGATGGGCGCGCGGTCTTCCGCTAGTACCAACGTTCCATAGCCGACAAGTGCAAAGGAGACGCTTTTGAGGTCGCCGGGATCGGCCCGGAGCAACTGGAGCGTCCATCCCCACACCAGGCCAGCGACCGGATCACCGACTCGTTGTTACGCCACCTGCAAACTGCCGCCTGACAATGTTGTGGTGTCGTGACATCAGGAGACATGGGTTAACGCTCATCTGCAGCGGCACCGTGCCGCTGGCGATGAGAGGCCCTGCTGGAGTCTGGCGAGGCCACCTCCGGGCAGACCGCACCATCCTCAGCACCGGCGCTGGCCCCGTACTACGCAGGCCAAGTCGCCGCGTGCCGTAAGCACGCCAGGAGATCTAAGGAGAAAATGATGGCGAGCACGAAGAGATCCGCACCCAACTGGCCGAGATCGTCAACGACATCGCAGGCGCTCGCGCGGTGGAGGTATGCCCGCTGGACAAATCGTTCGTGGCTGACCTGGGTGGCCGACTCTCTGTCCATGGTCAGAGGATCATCTTACGCCTGCGAGGAGAAGTCTCGGCGTCTCAACTCCCCGACGAGGATCTGAAGAACCCCACGGGCCGTGGGCAGATGCGTCGCCTACATCGAGCGCGGCCCAGTCCTGGATCCGTCGGGTGGGGTGGGACACTGCCCCCATACCGCACCCATGTGCATGCGTAGTGCGCATGCCTCGCAACCAGTCCCAGAGAGAAGACCCTCGCGACCGACGTTGTCATCACCCGGGTCGGCGCTTTCACCCCTCGCGACGCCCCGATGCACCGGGAGGCGATGCTGGCGAGCAAGTCAGGGAGTGTAACACCTGCCCACGGAGCGGGCGGACCCTTCCGTCCACTTTCGGCAGCGAGGCCGCAGGCGAGCTGTCTGACAGATCGACCGACGTAGCGCGGAAACGACCGCAGCTCAGCCCGCGCTGGCTACTGCGCCTGGACGCCTGGGCGACGCCGTTGATTCGGTCCCGGGAGGGACAACTTGTGGAGCCAGACCGGCTGGACGGTCTGCGTTGGGACTTCAAACGACGCTGCACTCGTTGCTCGGGCAACTGGGATGTCCAGAAGGATAGATGGGCCCTCGCCGGGTTTCCCACTTCACGATCGCATGCTGATGCGCCAACGCGCCGGCGGCAACCTCGAGCCTCGTTACATTTCTCCGGCGCGGTCACGTCCGCCGGCCGCGCGCCGGTGAGGCGCATGCGCCTCGAACGAGGCGAGGCGGTCTCTCTGCTGGACCAGATCCAGCTTGGCACGCATGTGACATCGCCGGTCGTCGGGGGCGGAGCGATTCACCCGCTGCCCACCAACGCCTTCGCACAGATGCCGCGCCCAGCCGCCGCAACGACGATCCAGAGCACGTCTCACGCCCATGACACCGGCAGAGACGGGTTCAGTGCTATGGGTGAGGGACTCGCGGTCGCCGAGTGATCGAGACCCTGGAATCCCGCCAAGGCGCGGGAGCAGATCTGCACGCGCACGCGGAGCCGGGATCGCGCGGGCGACAAACGACGACAGAGTCCAGCCCCAGGCCAACGGGCCGCGGCCAGTCCCACCCGCCAAGGCGAAGCGCCCGCAGGCCGCGGGGCTGGAAGCCGTGCATGCATCGTTCATGTCCGCGCCCGGCACGTCCACACACAGGCGATCTGGACGCCAACTCGATCGCCACAGCCTTGAGACGCTGCCATCGGCGACTGCATCGTCACATCCACCAAGTCGACATCGCGCACTCTGCTGGGTGGTGCTGGCGCACTGGAGACGTTTGCCCACACGCGCCATGGCGTTGCGGAACGTCGTGCGCTACCATCAGCATCGAGAATCTGGAGCCGGGCACCCATCAACATCACTGCGGCCAATGAGAGGCGAGGCGTTGCCTGCTGGCGATCTCGGCGCTGTCAACAACTCCCTTCGGCTTCAGCGGGCCAATGTCGTATGCTGCGACCAACGCCAACATCACCGCACTGATCTGGCTCACGAACGTGGCCCGTCCCCACCGACGGGCCGCTACCTGCTGCTGCATCAAACAACCTGATGCAACCAGCGGATCAGCGCATCCTCAGAGCCGTAGCGGAAGGATTCCGAGTTCTTCATCCCAGTGCGGTGCCGACGATCGTTCCATCGCCCGATGGGCTTTCGAGCTCGGCGCAGCGGTGTTCGTGGCATGACGAGCAATGCGGTCCTCCGGCACCAGGTATCCCCGTGCATCCCGACCGTCGCGCTGAAACGCCCAAGGCTTGGGGTGTAGCAGAACAGGTGCCTTCGGTGCCGAGAGCGGCATCCTCCGGTGACCTCGAACCTGATTCGGGAGAGTTCTGCGAGCCGGGACGCCAGACGCGCTCCTGAGCCCGTGTTGCCGGTCCACGACAGCTCGGCACGACGGGCCCCCTCCTCGACAGGTTGTACGGTCCACTGCCGGGAAACACCAGCCCCCAGAACCGCGGCAGCGGCCCACTCAATGTGAGGGCACAGCGCAGCGAGGGTGAGTGGATGAACACCATCCCTCGCGCCCCGGGCAGGCATTCTGCAGCCCTCAATGCGTTCATGTTGTCCTCCCTGATGTCTCGGCCGGATTGCCTTCCCCTGCGACCCGCGCCCACACGAGAGATTGGCCCCATTGTGCTACAGACTCCGTCGCGTGACAACAGAGTTCATCTGGTGGGGTATAAAGAACCCTGAAGCTCATGTCTGTTGATGCAGTTCTTCTTGAGCGACGATCGGATTGAGCAGGTCAGGGCAAGCGAGGACAGGGTGTTCTGGCTGGCCACTATCGCCTCCGAGGATTCCCGGGTGACCATTCGCAGATGGCGGGATGGCAGGATCGACGAGATCACTCCGAGGCCAATGTCCGCTCCCGAGTCACGGAATACGGTGGCGGCGCATACGCTGTGACGGCTGGCCTCGTGGCCTGGTGCGATGACCTCACCAACAGGTTGTGGCTCCACGATGGTGAGACGGCTCGCCCCCTCACGCGAGAGAGCCGTCGCTTCCGGTACGGCGGTCTCTCATTCGCCTGCTCACGACGCCTGCTGCTGGCGGTTCGCGCGAGGATCACGCAGCCTCTCCCGAAGAACGCAGCGAGATCGTCGCCCTCGACCTGGACGGTGACAGCGCCGACGGCGGCCGGGTACTGGTCACAGGGGCAGACTTCATGCGAGTCCGGTGGAAGACGGCGGGAGGCTCGCCTGGTCCCAGTGGATGCATCCCGACATGACTGGGACTCCTCCCAGGTGCTCATGTGCCCGTTGGAGAGCCCCAACCAGATCACGCTCGTGGCTGGTGGAGAAGATGTCAGCGCGCAGCATCCCATGTGGCTCCCCAACGGGGACCTGGCTTACTGCTCCGATGACTCTGGCTACTGGAACTGGGCCATCACGGGGGCTGGGCAGCGTCGCTGGGTCCACCCTCAGAGGACTGCTCCAGCACCGCTGTGGTGCTGAACACTCCCCAGCCTGCCTCACGACCGAGGGGCACAGTGGCCACTGTCCAGATCGTTGAGGGCCGAGGCCAGATCTTGCCATCTGGGATCTCGCGACGGCTCGGTCACCCATCCCCTACCAGGAACAGCGATGATCGACTCCATCGCGTCACGCGATGAGGACTCTGTTCGTGATAGCCGAATGGAGGATCGCTCCGCGACCTCGTGCACCTGCGCCCGGACGGCACCCGCTTTGAGATCGTCCCGGCAAGGCCCGTGCTCAGATCAGCCAACCCGTGAGCCGTTGGGCTGAAACGGGGCCCATCGGGCCAGTGCAGTCCTGGTCTTCCCCGTCCCCGGAGCCACCGCTCCGCCACCGCTCGCTGGTGCTTTTCAGCCACGGAGGACCGACCTCGGTTCACTACCCCAGCCTCGACAAGTCCATCCAGTTCTGGGTCTCCCGCGGTCTCGCGGTCCTCGACGTCCACTACTCCGGCTCCACAGGCTTCGGTCGCGCATACCGGGAACGCCTGAAGGGGCAGTGGGGGTCCTCGGCGTCGCCGATGTGATGCCAGCAGCCCGGCGGGTGTGTGCCGATGGGCTCGCTGACCCTGGGCGCGTCGCGATGGCGGGTGGCAGCGCCGGTGGCTACACCACGCTGCAGGCGCTGGTCACCAGCGACTTCTTCGCATGGTATCGGCTCCTACGGCATCGGCGACCTGCGTTCCCACAGCCAGACACGCACAAAGCTGAATCGCACTACACCTTCTCTCTGGTGGGGCCCGTGGCCGGAAGCCGAGCAGCTGTACTCGACCGCTCCCCATCACCAGCTGGATCACCTCAGCACACCGATGCGTGATCCTGCAGGGGCTTGAGGACCGGGTGGTGCCCCGAGGCAGGCCTACGACATGGCTGATGCCGTGCGACGGAGGGACTCCCCTGGCACTGATCCCCTTCGAGGGCGAAGGGCATGGGTTCCGTTCGCTGAGCGCCCGCAGGAAGGCCCTCGAAAGCAAAGTCTCATTCCCTTGAGCAGATCTTCGGCCTCCCCGAAGCGATGACATTCCCTTGCTGGAGCTGGGCCCCGGGCAGGTCACGGCCAGCGAGCCCCGAAGAGGATGACGCCAACGGCAGCGAGTATCGCAAAGATGATGGCCAGGCCTGCGTAATGGTCAGTGACCTCTATCGGAACCTTCTCATACCCGATGTCGCTGGAGATAGCCTGGTAGATCTCTCGGAGTTCACCGGCGGACTCGGCCGCGAACTTCTTGCACACCTGATCTCTCGGCGATCACATAGAGCTCGCATGGTGATCGACAGCCACGCGCTGGGATTGTCCGTTCGCCTCGGCACGGCCGTTCGCGTTCCGCAGGCAATGGTGTAGATGGGGACCCCCATCTCACCGGACACTATGGCTGCGTCTGCGGAACTGCGCCCGATGTTCGTCGCGCCATCGGACAGCAGAACGATTGCAGCCGGAGCCGCCGCCTCGGGGTCGCTGGGATCGGGGCGGCACCAGCCGAGAGCATCAGGCTGGTGTATATCACGCCTCACCTGAGGCGGTCGACGGTGCCATCTTGATGTTGTCGATGGCGCGCGTCAGGGTTCCCCGGTCGACCGTCGGAGGGACCGCGATATCAGCTGTCCCCGCGAATGTGACCAGGCGACGTTCGAAGCGTTCCGGCAGTTTGAGAATGAATTCCTTGGCAGAGGATTTCGCCGCCTCAAGACGGTTGGGCTTCGCATCCTCGAGCCTCCATCGACCACGAGACGTCAATCGTCACCACGATCGTCGCCCGGGTCCGTGGTTTTGTCCCCATAGTCCTTCGGCATGGCCCAGGCGATCACCAGCGAGGCAAGGCTCAGCAGGGCAAGCAGCACCGCACCATGACGCTTCCAGGCAGGATCCTGGGGATCACGAAACGCAGCCGTGAATTGGGGGTGGCCGTCATCTGGGGCAGGCGCGCGCGCGAAACCAGTAGAGCCCCGCGATGACCGGGATGAGCAGCAATGCCCATAGCCTGACGGGTCGCAGAAATTCAGGATGAGGGCGTCAGGATCATCGCGCACCTCGCGGCCCATCATCACGGCTCGAGCGCAGCCACCACCGCGAATCCGAGTGCCCCCAGGGCGTACTGGGCCGTCACCGGTTTCTGACCTCCTCCGATCCGAGGGAACTCCCGATCCTCTTGTAGGCCTCTTGCAGTTCACCGGCGTTGTCCGCCTCCAGGGCCTGGCCGTCGGTAGCTGTCGAGATGGACCGCAGCGTCTCAGGGGTCCGGAGCGACGTTGTAGCGTTGCCGTCCACATCCACGGAGCCATTCTGGGTTCCGTAGGAGATAGTGAAGATCGGAACATGGGCCTGTTGGGCACGCCTGGCTGCCTCTAGGTTCAGCACCCTCAGTGTTCTTGCCGTCGCTGAGCAGCACCATCATGGCGGGTGCCGGCTCGGAATCACCTTCGGCTGCAGGCGCTGGGGCGATGGCCTCAAGCCCGACGGTGATCGCATCGCCGATGGCGGTTCCCTCCTCCAGTTTCAGCCCCGAGGCACGTTCGAGGGCCCCCTGTCTGTTGTCGGAGGCATGACGACAGAGGGCTTGCCGTTGAGTTGCACCAGCGCCACGTTGAAGGGTCGGGAAGGGCCTCAATGAAGTCGTGGGCGGCGGACTCGGCTGCCTCAAGCCGACTCGGGGCGATATCCGTGGCCTGCATCGACAACGAGGTGTCAACCATCAGCACCACAGTGGCTCGTTCCTCGGAACCTTCTCCGTGCCGAGTGGCTGCGCCCATGCGAGGCCGAGCGCAGCCAGGGAGCACAGCGACATCGCCACCGCGGTGACGAGGTCCAGCGCCGCTGCGACCCGATGACCCGCCCAGGACGGAGGTGTTGGTGAATCGCAGCGAGATGCGCCCCTCAGACGCAGCAGGGATGATGTAGGCGATGATGAGCGCCGGAAGCAGCAGCACCCACGGCCGTTGCGGGCTCTCAAACTCTGGCCACGGCATCGGCGGCTGACCCCTGCGGCGGGCGTGGAGGACGCTGGCCACACGCCGATAGCCCAGGACGAAACGTGCAATGTCAGCAACCCAGTCTCGGTCCGTGCGCAACTGGATGTGCCCAGCGCCAGCCCGCCGCAACGCGACCTTGACACGCTCTCGCTGTGCTTTGGAGGCTTCATCCATCCGTCGTCAGGGCAGCCGGATCTGAGGTGTTGACATACCGTTTGAATGGGGTCTCCGGGTCACGGATCAGCATCTCGCCGGCGTCGGGGAACTCCAGCTCATGCCGGTCCACCACCTCGACGCACAGTACCTGGTTCCGCACCGCCAGTCGTCGGATGGCACGTTCCCACGCCGGTGGTTGTTCGGGATCCAGCTCCGTCTCGCCTGCCGTCGAAATCTGACACCACCACGCGCATTCCACGGCGACGCTGAGGCGGGTGAGCTGCTCGATGCCGTCTGCCGGGTGAGGATCACCGGGCGCGTTGTCAGGGAACGATGGGTTCAGTCAGCATCTGCCGCAGCAAACCGTAGAGCGCGGTGCGACCGGAGCGGGCTGGGAGGCGTTTCACCTTGTCGGGAAGCATCATCATCCCGCCAAAACGGTCCCCCATCCGCTGGCTGAGAAAGCCGATGGTGGCAATCGCCGCGATTCCCAGGTCTCGCTTGGTGATGCCGTCCGTTCCCCAGTTCATCGATGGCGTGGCATCAAGCAGCCCCCATACCTCAAGCTCCCGGTCGGCGATGGTGTCACGAACGTGTGGGACGGTTGTTCGGGCCGTGACTGCCCAGTCAATCTTGCGCACATCGTCTTGTCCAGGTTGATAAGGACGCGCGTCGTTGGTGTCGGATCCTGGGCCGGGAAGCAGCCCCAGATGGTCCCCGTGGAGGAATCCCTCCAACCGCCGCACAACCGTCAGCTCAGGTCGCCGCAGCGCGCTTCTAGAGCGAGAGTTTCGCCAGCGGGACGGTGGGGCCGCTGGGTGTTTCAAGACGGAGATGGCCACCCGGCGTTGCGGGGAGGCTCCGGTGGGACGAATGCTGGGGAGGCCAAGGGGTGACTCTCAGGCCTGGGTGGGCTGGTAGCCGTGCTGCTGGTGGCGCTGCTGTCAGGGACTGCTCATTCCACACCGGCGTCGGGGCGGGAACCATGGCGAGAATCCGGTCGACAACATCCGTGGTGGCGATGTTGTCGGCAACCGCGTCGAAGCCCAGCACGATGCGGTGAGCCATGACGTCTCGCGCGACCGCCTGGACATCGGTGGGGGAGCACGTGGTCGCGCCCATGGATCGGGGCGAGTGATCGTGAGGCGGCAACCAGCCCCAGGGTCGCCCGCGGGGAACAGCCGATCTGGATGACAGATTCCAGGTCAGGCATGCCGAAGTCAACTGGGTTTCTGGTGGCCAGCACCAACCGCACGATGTACTCGCTCACCAGGGTTGTGCACGAATACCTTGGAGGCCATGTCCTGCAAGTGCCGGACTATCTCGGGGTTCAGCACCCGCTCGGCCTTCGGCGGCTCCACGCTCATCCGGCGCAGGATCTCGAACTCCCTCATTGCCCATCGGGTAAGGCACATCGACCTTGACTAGGGAACCGGTCGCGCTGCGCCTCAGGCAGCGGATAGACGCCCCTCAGACTCCACAGGGGTTCTGCGTTGCGATCACGATGAACGGGTCGGGCGCGGGATAGGTCTTTCCTCCGATCGACACCTGCTTCTCAGCCATCAGCTCAAGCATCGCGGACTGCACCTTTGCCGGAGCCCGGTTAATCTCATCAGCCAGCACGAGAGTTGACGAAGACGGGGCCGAGCTCAATCTCGAATCCTCATTCTGCGCCGAGTAGATGCGGGTGCCGACGATGTCCGACGGCACTGGGTCGGTGTGAACTGAACTCGTGCGAAAATCACCGCCGACCACCGTGGCGAAGGACCTGACGGCCAGGGTCTTGGCCACCCCCGGCACCCCTCCAGAGGCGAGTGTCCCTTGGCCAGCAAAGGCAACCATGAGCTGCTGAACCATATGCTCCTGGCCGACGATGACCCTCTGGACCTGGCTGATGGCCACTCCCAGAAGTTTGGCTGCGTCGGCGACGGTCTGCGGCAAAGCGGTCTGCGCGGTGGGGATAGTCAACTTGCGGTCTCCTCGAAACGATCGCCCACCACGATACCGCCACCTCAGGGCAAGCGCCGCAATGAGGCGGGGCGGCCCACAAGTGTGATGTCATAGTGCGTGATGAATGCGCCTCCCGGTCCCAGCCGGCAGTCCGCGAGTACTTCCCACTGGACGCCTCAGACCCTGTTCGAGTCGGTGACTTTTTGGTTGGACTCACGCCTGACAGCCAGCCCTGCGGGACTGGCCTTCTGCGCCCACGCAGAGGCTCCGATCCGTCATGCTGATCCTGCTGCACGATGGCGCTGCCTCTGATCCGGCGGCTCGCGCCCGCTTCTCCGGCGAGGTCAACGCCATGCACATCGACACGGTCGTGGCACGCGGAGGCCAGGATCAGGACGTGGGCCGCATGGCAGTCAGGTTCCAGGACGAGGATGACGACCCGATCGTCGCTTCCCATCAGCCCCTCGCCCCTGGGTTGCCCTGGCCTTCGACGGCTCGAGGCGGCTGTGGCTGAGGCCAGCCGCATCCTGGCAGCCGTCGATCTGGTACACCCCCAGCTGGGCTCCCCCTCCGGCCGGATTTTCCGGCTCCACTGGTGGCAGAACACGCGCGGCGGCACCTCACGCACCTGGCCTCTGCCCTGGCCCGGACGCGAGGATCGGGCGGGGTGGATCAGCCTGCTCGTCATTCCTCATCGATGCTGATGATCTCCGCAGTCGGGGTTCTCCTGGCCATCCTGGTGTTTCCAGAACCAGCCGAAGGTCGCTCCGCCGCCACCTGTGCCGACGAGACGCAAAGGCTCCGGATCGCCAACACCCTCCTCTTCCTCCAGCGGTGAGGAAGGCACACCAGCCGGATCGGCACACCGTCCATGCAGGGAGCCCTCTGGCTCCGAGTCACAGCCCTGGCAGCCCAAGCCCGAGAAAACTCTGACAGCTCACACCCAGAACCTCTGAAGCACACAGGAAACGCACAGCTCAGCCGGCTCAATGGTGTCAGTCCGAGGGAATCACCCTCCACTGATCACCAAGGTCGAACACATGGAACTCCTGCCCTACCTCGCCAACATCGTTTGCGATCAGCATCCCTGGTCTTCGGGATCTACCTGCCCCGCCATCATCGGCGCGACCTGGCTGTGGCCTACCTCAGGTGAACATCGAGGTCATGGCGGTCTCAGTCGTGCTGTTGAACAGCTCCGTGGCCCGCGGGCCTGGGGCTGGGGTTGTTCGGGGTCCTGTCCATCATCAGGCTCCGTTCCGACGAACTGGCCCAACACGAGGTGGCCTATTACTTCACCTCATTGGCTCTGGGGCTTCTGGGTGGACTCGGAGATCGTCCTGACCCTACATTCTCATGGCCTTGATCGTTCTGGTGTTGGCGGTCGCGGACACCAGGTTCTTCAGGGAGGGGCGCAACGTCAGGTCGTTAATCTGGATCGGGCCATCATCAACCCGGAGGTTGCGTTATGAGCTCGCGCACCGTCTCGGGGGCGCGTGCTGGGAGATCAACGTCCAGAGCATCGACTTTGTCGATGACACCACCCTCGTCGGTGCGGTTCGCACCCGCCACCGTGTCCTCCACCGGCACAGTGCGGGTGGGACGATGATGAGCATCAGCAACTTCGCCTCGGTCCCGCTGTTCGAGCTGAACGCCTCCGCCGAGCTGCTGGAGAGGGTCGATCGCAAAATACCCCCTGCATCACTGCGCAGCCGAAATGTTCCTGGAGCAGTTGCCGCAAAGGCTACGCATTCTTGAGATCAATGGCCGTCAGCATTTCGGATACACATCGGTCTACTTCGACACACCGGGTCGCGATGCATGCCTCTGGCTGCCCGAGGTCGGGCACTGCCGGTTCAAGGTCCGGGTGCGCCAGTACCAGGACTCGGGGACACTTTCCTGGAGGTCAAGACTCGGCAGGGCAGAAGCACTGTGAAACAGCGCATCCCTCGCGAGGCCGAAGCCTTCCCAGATCGCCCCCAGCGAATATGCCTTCATCAGGGGCCTGTCTGGAGGAAGGTGGAATCCACGGTCTACAGCCCTCATCACTGCGTCCCAGCCTGAGACCAACTACATTCGCAGCACATTCCTGAGCCCCGACGGCCGGACACGGTTGACACTTGACCAGGACCTTGCCTGGCGCGAGAACGGCAGAGCCCTGCGCATGCCACGGCTGGCGATCATCGAGACCAAGGCCGGAACCGCCCCATGCGAGGCCGACAGGCGACTCTGGCACCATGGTCACCGACCCCAGCGCATCTCAAGTACGCCACCGGCCTGGCGCTTCTGCATCCCGAGCTTCCTCCAACCGATGGCATCGCACCCTGAAACACCACCTCACCCCTGAGATCGACCACAGAAAGAGATGAAGATGATCCGCAAACTCCAGCTGGGTGTCGCAGCCCTGGCCTTGACAGCAGGAATCGTCGGCTGCTCGCCCACCACGAACGTCGGTAACGCCGGCAGCACGAGCACGAGATCGGTCCGCAACCACAAGCACCGTCTCAGACCAGTTGGGAGGCAGCGAGGCCCTCACCACACTCCTGGAGGCCAATCAGGCCTCGCACTACTCTCCGGAGGACGCCACCTATGAGGAGTCCCAGGTGGTGGACACTCAGCCTGGAGGGCTCATCGGCCAGCACCTCCGGGCAGGGAGTCTCCCCTCGGCGAGGGCTCAGTCACCATCACCGCGGCAGGAACGTACCGGCTGACCGGCTCATTCCAGGGGACAGGTCACCATCAACACGCGGACTCCCAGGATGTGAAGCTGATCCTGAACGGCACCGAGCTGACCAACAACTCCGGATCTCCCTGGTGGTCTCTGCCGCCGACGGTGACGCTCATCCTGGCTGATGGGACCACCAACACGGTCCGCGACGCCAACGCCTACGCCGACACCTCCGAGTGCCCCCCTCCTCCGCCATCGACTCCGCCGCTGATCTCGAGTATCACCGGAACGGGTTCGCCTGACGGTTTGCAGGCAGCAACAATGACGCCATCAACAGCGCCGACGGGCTGGTGATCGCCGGTGGCACCGTCACGGTCACCGCAGCAGACGACGGCATCCGAGGCAAGGACTACGTCATCGTCTCAGGCGGCACGGTCACGGTCGAGGGCCTCCGGAGACGGCATCAAAGCCGACAACGACACCGACGCGGATCGCGACTACGTCCACATCGCAGACGGCGCTGTCACCGTCACAGCAGGCGATGACGGCATCAAGGGTCACACAGACGTCGCAGTCTCGGGCGGGAAGACGACCGTCTCGACCTCAGTGGAGGCCATGGAGGCCCAGTCCATTGTGATCTCGGGGGTGAGATCAATCTGACCAGCTCCGATGACGGCGTCAATGTCTCGGCGACTCTCCCCAGGGGTGACTATCACCGGAGGAACGCTGACCGTCAATGCGGGTGGCGACGGTCTCGACTCAACGGCAGCGGCCTGATCTCAGGAGGGAGCGTCACGATATTCAGCCCCACGAATGACGGCAATGGGGCGATAGACGTTGAGCAGGGGCCTAACGGTCACCGGCAGTGAGCTCTGGGCGCTGGGCTCAGCAGGGGATGGCGACGTCCCCATCCGAGGCCTCCACCCAGTCATTCGTCTTCACGAACCTGAGCGGTGTCGCCTCCGGTGAGGTTGCCATTCTCGACAGCAGCGGGGAACACGATCAGCACCATCACCTCCGAGAAGCAGTTCTCCTCAGTGGTCTACTCCGGGCCGGCGATCAGCGCCGACGGCAGCTACCAGGTCAACGTCAGCGGCGAGTCGGCGGGGAATGTCGCCGCGAACCAGTACCGATCCGGCATGCCGGGGCCGGGTGGGGGTCAGCGTCCTGGCCGGTGAGGGTGAGGCGCTGTAGCCTTCTGTCATGAGACCGGCTCTGATCGCCACTGACCTGGACGGCACCTTCCTCGGCGCAGACGCCGAGCCTCACCCGGGAAACCTGGCTGCGGCTCGGCGAGCCGTCGAGGAGGGCGCCGATCTTCGTGGTGACCACAGGAAGACCGCGACGATGGCTGGAGAACCTGGCTGCGCTGGCCGATCTCGATCCCATGGTGATCTCCAGCAGCGGTGCGGCCACTGGACGGCTGACAGCTGAACACGCAGACACGCTCCACATCATCGACCCTGACGCGGTAACGCGGTTCGCTGGAACTGCCTGCTGAGCTGGAGGTGTGTTTCGCCGTCGAGTACGAGCACACGTGGGGTCGTGAGGCAGGTTATCCGGAGGTGCCGTTCTCGGCTGCGGAGCACGTGGTTCCCCCTCGCGGAGTTGCTGACGGCAGGCCCCATCATCAAAGTGTTGGCCCAGAACCCGACATGCGGGCACCCACGCCTTCAGTCGCATCGCGCTGAGGCTGCCAGGGACCGGCTGGAGGCCACCTTCTCCTGGAACGACACCTGCGGCACGATCGAGGCTGTCGGCCGCTGGAGTGACGAAGGGCGCAGCTCTGTCCACGTTGCTGACGGATCATCAGATCGACCCGGCCAGGTGCGTGGCCTTCGGGGACATGCGCAACGACCTTGAGATGTTGCGTCTCGTGGGTCGCGGCTACATCATGGCCGCTGCCGACCCATGCCTTCTGGGTCACGGCTTCATCCAGATCGGACGCCATGAGGACGGCGCGGTCGGGGATGCCATCTTGGGGTTGCTGCGGGAGGTTGACCTTCCTGAGTGACTGTGGCGGGATGCATCACCCCGGCCACGGTCCGGCGGCAGCTATTTCGTGGCGGCGTCCACAGCAGCCCAGTCCAGACCCTCCGGGGCGAGTGCCACGAGCCCGGCGAGGAAACCCCAGCCGTGACTCGCGCACCTCGGGTTCGCTTGGCCATCACCAGGATCTCGTCGAAGAAGCGGGCAATCAGGGGAACCAGCCGCCTGCCAGTCGTGGCGAAATCCATCACCGTGGCGCAGCGCTCAAGGCCCTCCACGACCTCACGCAACGCCACCTCTGCGGGCTCACGCAGTTGGGCAGGATCATGGCCGGGGAGGGTTCCTGGGGCACGATCCGGCGGATGCGGACGACTGCCTCGACGACTGCCCGCCATTCCGGGTCGTCGGTAGTGCCTCTGGTTCCCGGGCGTGCCGCACAGCCCCGCGGGGTGCCCGGCGGACGGCTGAACCGCCAGCACGATGTCAGCCGAGTGGCCTTCGTCACGCATCAGCTGCGAGAACCTGCCTGCGGTGAACTCCTCGGCGGCTGCGATGGATTCCGGGCTCACCTGGATGCCCTGGGCACGCAGCACATCGGCGGCGATCTCCAAACCCTGGCGGACAGTGATCGCGGCCAGCACGGGATCCTCCCGGGAGGATGCGCACCACACCCAGCGCCGCACGGCTGCAGCCCGTAGGGGTCTGAGGATCCGGACGGCTTGGCCCCCAACGCGAACATGGCCATCAGCAGGTCGAGGCGATCCCCAGCGCCAGCAAGGACCCCGGCAGAGGCGGGGAGGGCGTCGGCGGAGGTGTGGGGTTGTTCCATCTCGTGAAGGGGCCTCGGCGACCGCGGGGGTCTCGCCCTTGCGGAGCGCGTACTCGCGGGCTACGAGATCCCGCAAGGCTGGTCATCTCGGTGACGAGGTTGGTTGCCAGATCGAATTTCGCCAGGGCACCGGCCCGACGCAACGTCGCCTCCTGCGAGGGATCCAGTGCGGTCCTCTCCCCCAGCCTCCAGGGCGATGGCGGCGATCCTGCGGGCCCGCTGCCCAACCGAGCCGAGGCGGTTCTCGAAGGTGAGCTTCTCCAGCCCGGGCACGAAATCCTCCACGGATGTGGCTTCAAGGTCCTGATTCCAGAAGAACAGCGCATCCTCGTAGCGGGCCCTGAGCACCGATTCGTTGCCGGGAGGCCACCACGGCCGCATCGCAGGAGCCGTTGGCCATGGTCACAAAGTGCGGTAGCAGCCGCCCAGCGGCATCCCGGATGGGCAGGTAACGCTGGTGCTTGGCCATCACGGACACCAGGATCTGCTCCGGCAGCTGCAGGGTAGCGTTCGTCGAAGCTGCCGAGCACACCGACAGGCTCCTCGACCAGGTTGGTGATCTCGTCTACCAACGCAGCGTTGCCCTCGAAGTCGATGACCCCGGCCACGTCTGCGGCAAGTCTCCCCGGCCTGCCTCACCACGGCGTCGCGACGTTCTGCCTGGAAAGCACAATCCCGCCCTGGGCTATCAGCGGCAGCAGTTCCCCGGCCGAGGGCACCTCGTGGTGGCCGACGGGAACGCCATCGGGCCGCTGCCTGGAGACCGCAGAACTGGCGGTGGCGCGCTGCAGATAGGTGGTTCGGCCGCTGGTGACCTCGGAGATGCGGGCATGCACAATCTGAGGACCCCACAGCGCCACCAGCCACCGAACGGCACGGGAGAAGCTCAGCTTCGGATCATTCCAGCGCATGTTCTTCTCAGCCCGCAGTCCCGCCACGCAGGGAGACGACGATGCCACCCAGCACATCAAGAGCGGTACGTCCCGGGGGCCTCAACAGCGACGCAGGCATGTTCGGCACCACCCACCTCTGCCTTGACCAGCTGGTCGATCGTGACTCCCTGGCCTCGCATGAATCCCTGGAGCGGTGCGGTGGGATTGCCGTCCGCGTCGAGGCAGCAGCCCACTTTGGGCCTTTTGCGCAGAGTGGTGGCGTCGGGTTCACGGGCGGCAACGTCAGCAACGGTGGCGACAATCCGCCGGGGTGTGCCGTCCACCCGGATGTCGCCGTGGGTCAGGCGTGAGGCGGCAAGACCATCAGTCAGCGCCCTGCGCACGGCCTCCACCGTCAGGGGTGACGACGTGCGGCGGCAGCTCCTCGACGCCGATCTCTAGGGGCGAAGTCCTGGGGTTCCTCACTGGCAGGGCTCCACGGATCCGGCATCGGCAACAGGCTTGTGCCCAGCCTCCTTCAGCAGCGGGAAGCCCAGCTCCTCACGACGTTCCACCCACAGTGCCGCAGTATCGCGCATGAGGCGACGCATGGTGCCGAAGGCCCTGGGCTCGCTCTGTCGTCGAGATGGCCCGCGGGTCGTCAGGACGTTGAAGGCGTGGCTCGACTTGAGGATGTGGGAGTGCGCGGGCACCGGAAGCCGGGCCTCGACCATGCGGGTCGCCTCGGAGACGTAGGCTTCGTAGAGCCGTCGGTTCGCCTCGACATCCGCATCGTCGAGGTAGTAGCGGCTCATCTCGTATTCCTGCTGCCCGAAGGCCTCACCGTAGGTAACGACGCTGCCGTCGGCCTTACGGGCATAGGCGATGTCCTTGAAGTGCGTCACACCCTGCTGCGCCATCAGAATGCGTTCGATCCCGTAGGGTCAGTTCGACGGGGATCGGATCGAGGTCCTGCCCGCCCACCTGCTGGAAGTAGGTGAACTGGGTGATCTCCATGCCGTCAAGCCAGACCTCCCAGCAGCCCCCAGGCGCCGATGGCGGGCTGGGCCCAGTTGTCCTCCACGAACCGCACGTCGTGGACGTCCAGGTCGATGCCGAGGGCCTCCAGGGATCCCAGGTACAACTCCTGCGGGTCACCCGGCTCGGGTTTGAGGATCACCTGGAACTGGGTGTGGGTCTGCAGCCGGTTCGGGTTCTCACCGTAACGGGAGTCGTCGGGCCGAACTGAGGGTTCCACATAGGCCACATCCCAGGGCTCTGGCCCAAGCACCCACAACACGGTGGCGGGGTTCATGGTGCCAGCCCCCACCTCCGTGTTGAATGGCTGCCATGTCAGGCAGCCACGCGAGGTCCAATAGTCGGTGAGGATCCGGAGGGCGTCTTGCATCGTCAGCACCGGGCCAGATTGCCAGCGAGCACCTCGCGGAGCACGTCCAGCGGCAGTGAGCCGACGGCCAGGGGCCCTGGTTGTGAAAGTCCTTGAGGTTGAAGGATGCCCCGTCGCGCGCCTGCCGCTCGGGCGGATCTGCTCCCAGATCCGCTGCCCCACGCGGTAGCTGGGAGCCTGTCCTGGCCAGCTGAGGTAGCGGTGCAGTTCGAAGCGAAGGGACTGCTCCTCCATAGCGACGTTGTCACGCAGCAGCTGCCAGCACTTGTCGTAGTCCCAGGTACCACCGCCGTAGCGGTCGAAGGCTGGCTTGCCCAGGTGCAGGCCCAAGTCGAGCACGACACGTGTGGCGCGCAGCCGCTGCCCGTCGAGCATTCCGAACCGCTCCCCGGGTTCAGGAAGCCGAACTCATCCATGAGACGTTCGGGTAGAGCGCCCAGCCCTCACCATGTCCCGAGGTCCAACACACCAAAGAACGCCACCGGTTGAGGCTCTGGCCCAGAGCGACGGCCTGGCCGATCTGCAGGTGATGCCCAGGCACACCCTCGTGATGGACGGTAGTCTTCTCCAGCCAGGTGGTGAACTCGGTCACGCCCGCGGGCACGGACCACCACATCTGCCCTGGTCGGGAGAAATCAGCCGAGGGCGCGGTGTAGTAGATGCCGCCCGTGTTCGAGGGGGCGATCATGGCCTGCACGTCCCGGACGCGGGGATCAAGGTCGAAGTATGTCCCATCCAGGGCGGCAATGGCCTCGTCAGCAGCGCCCTGCATCCACGCCCTCAGGGCGTCGGTGCCATGGATCTGGTTCGCGGGTTCAGCGTTGAGTGCTGCGATGGCGTCAGCCGCCGTCGCCCCCGGCCCCTGCGATCTCACGTGCGAGGGCATCCTGCTCCGCCGCAACCTCCCTCAGGGACCTCAACGCCCCACTCGTAGGTCTCATCCAGGGTCAATGCGGGCGCCCAGGAACTCCCGGGAGGCCCGTTCGTAGCGTTCACGACCCACGGCATCAGACTCCGCGGCAGCTGGGGCCAGCTCCTCCCTGAGGAATCGCGCAAGCTCACCACAGGCCTCGGCAGCCAGGGGCCCACGCCCTCATCAGTGCCGTTCCCAGAGCCCCATCACGATGCGCCTCGGCAGCCCAGCCCATGGAACCTGGATGCAGGCTGGGCAAGCTGGGTGGCCTGGTCCGCCACGTCCAACACCGCGCGGCGTGCCGGCACACGGCCTTCAGCGATGCCCTGACGCAGCGAGGCCCGATACCCAGTGAGGGGCCTCGAGAACCACTGCCATCCTGGAGGCGATGTTGGCCCGAGTCCTCATCAGTGGCGGTGGGCATCAGGTCGAAGGCCTCACGCACCATCTGCAGGGGAGAGGCTATGTTGTTGACGTTCGCCAGCCAGTCACCTTCCTCAATGGCCTCCAGCTCCAGCCCAAGCCGTTCCGTCATCGCCGCCGAAGTCACCTTGTCCACATCGTCCGCAGCTGGGGTCGCGGCGATCTTGCGCAGGGGTGTCGCGCAGATGATCTGCCCAGCGGGCCATCTCCCCTGGTGAGAAGTCGGGGGCAGATGATCGTATCCGGGGATGCCGTGTCAGTGGCGCATGATGGGATCATGTGCTGCGATGGCATCCACATGGGCTTCAGCTACTGCGTCAAGGTCAGTTGGTGTGCGCATGCGGGAAACCCTATCGGTTGACCAGCTGCGTTGTCTCCAGCCCCCGGTGTGCGACGGGTAAACACCAGACACGTTGAGCAGCAAAGCTGATGCCGAACAGCGTGATCTCGGTCAGGGGTCTTCGCGGGAGGGCAGGGGCATAATCATCGTCAGCACAGTCAGCAGCAGGTGGTTCCCAGCGAGGATGCCCGCCGCCAGGGGCTGCGTAGCGCAATGGCGATCTGCGGTCCCCGTCACGGAACACCGCATGACGGTTGAGGAGGTAGTTCACCGTCGCCGAGACCATCCTGGCCGCAAGCACGCTGAGCAGCAGGTGCCCGGTGAGCTCCATAAACACTAGGAGCATCACGAAGTCAACGGCGAACCCGGCCAGGGACGACCCGGCGAAGGCGAGTAGCGGACGATAGACGCGCCAGGGAGTCGATGATCGGGCGGAAGTGGGAGCTGGCATTCCCCCGCAGGGTATATGGTCTCGATCTCGATCTCCCGAATGGTGATGCCGCCCTTCCTGCTTGCAGCAGCAGCGACAGTTCGTACTCGAAACGCTCGCCCGGAATGGAGATCAGCCACTCCAACACCCCAGGCGGATAGGCCCGCAGCCCGGTCTGGGTATCACCAATGGGGATTCCGGTGAGCACCCCGAACAGCCACGAGGTGACCTTGTTCCCAAACGAACTGCGCAGCGGAACCTCGCCTGTGAAACGACGTCCCCCAAGCACCATCTCACGGGAGCCCGCATCCACCTCACGGGCGACCCGGAGGATGTCGGGCACCCTGTGCTGGCCATCTGAGTCAGCGCAGACGACCACCTCACCCGGAAAGCGTCGCATCGCGTAAGTGAAGCCGGACTTCAGGCATGGCCCTTGCCACGGTTGACCTGGTGACGCAGCACCTCGGCACCATGGATACGGGCCAGCGCGAAGATCTCGTCGTAGTCCGGTCCGGAGCCGTCATCGACCACCAGTATCTCGGGAGAAGACGAAACATTCCTCAGCTGTTTGACCAGGGTCACCAGAGAGTCACCGGGTTCGTAGGCGGGTATGAGCACGAGCATGATGTCACCGTCCGATCCACAGGGATGTCGCTGGTGCCGCGTTCCCCTGCTCTTGCCAAGCGGGTTGTTGACGAGGGGAGCCGTTGAAGACCATCTGCGATGAGCCGCCGCCATCAAGGTTGTGAGGCCACCGTTGCCCCCTAACTCCACGAAGATCTGCGCGAAAGCGGTCATGGTGACGCCGTTGCTGTATCCCCTGCGCGGCCATCAGCCACGATGAAGACGAAGTGGTTGGGCTCGATCATCCCCAGGCCGGTTCGGGGCTGGTTGCCCTGAATGGAGTGGTTCCCAAAGTTGGTGTCGATCTCCAGCTGGTCGATGCCGGAGACGACTGCTCCCCATCGACCAGCGTAGGGGCCGAAGGACAGCGTCTGCCAGGCGCCGTCGGCGATCAGCCTCGCAGCAGTGGTGCCTGTCTCGTCGTAGCTGACCATGGAGCCATCACGCATGATCACCAGGCCCTGGCGCGCTGGCTCATCGCGGAAGGCCACACCGTCGCGGATGACTATGCCGGTGTCCCGGAAGCCGTAGTAATCACCATTGACGGCGAACAGGGCTCCCACGTTCTGGGCGATCACCGACGGGTACTCGATGATATTGGTGCCGAAGGTGTCCTTCGCGAATCCGTTCCTGAGGGCCGTCGCATCCGAAAGCCTCACATCTGCGACAAACCATGTCAGCGCGAGTCCCCGAGCCAGCGGTGTGTGAGGTGATGGCGATGCTTCGGTCGCTGGATGTGTAGGTCAGGCCGTCAGGACGCCATCACCGGCGGAACTCGCAGCCTCTGTGGAAGAGGCCCCCGATGCCTGCGTGCCTGGCAGCCCTTGATATTCAGAGGCGGCGGTGACATCGGCATGTTCAATCAGGTAGCGATCCAGGGCCCAGGCGGTTCCACCTGCTGCAGCGAGTCCGAGCACCCCACGGAACCGGTGATCACGGCTCGGCGGAGACGCGCGAAGCGGGTCGTGAATTCTTCATGGCAATCAGCTTCCCGACCCGTCCTATGCAGCGGCTGTGGGGAAGCTGCGCACCCATGTCTTCAGGTCATCCAGCCAACCATGTGCCTTTCGCGCTGAAACACCGCTAAGCTAGGCCGAGCTCGGGGCGTTAGCTCAGCCGGTCAGAGCAAGGGACTCATAATCCCTGGGTCGCGGGTTCGAGCCCCGCACGCCCCACCAGCCCGAGGCCAGTGGTCACCGCATCAGATTCCTCACCGTCCCGCCCGGAAATCACGAGCGTGTGGCGGGCGGCCCGTGGGGATTTGGGACACAGCTCACCTTATTGGCCCTCTCCTAGCACTCAGCATCGCCACGTCCACGATGACCGACAGAAAATCGCGCATTCTCCGTGTGGCGTCCCGCCTCGCCCAGATCGCGGTGAGCGGTCTGCGGATCTCAAAGATCTCGGATGGGGATCCGCGCCAGCCTGCCGGAGCTAATGTCCTCGGAGACAGCAAAGAGCTCAACGCGCCGGGGGCAATCCCAGCCATGAGCTGCGCTGCGGATGCCAAGCGTTGTCGACAGCACCGCAGCAGGTTCTGCGCTCATGGGGAACCCGGCGCCCGCCATTGCCTCCTCCAGAGCCTGCCGGGTACCGCTGCCGGGTTCTCGCAGCACCATGCTGGTCTTCGCCAGCTCCCGGGGGAGACTCCGCCGTTCCGCGCCCAGCGGTGGCCGCTTTGGACAACCACCTCGATGGTGTCATGCCCGACGACTTTGGCGGCCAGGTCGGTGGGCACCATCGGGGTCTCGATGAGCCGAGATCTATCGTTCCAGCTCGTACGGCATCGACGACCACGCTGCTGTTCGCCGTCATCAGTTTGACGACGGGGCCGTCATCCCCACGGGAGATGCGCCACCTTGCAATCCAGTCGGGCATCAGGTGCTCGGCAATCGTGAGGGCTTGCCATGATCCTGAGCCTCCTCGCACGATCAGTGCGCAGCGAATCGACGGCGTCGCTGAACTCATCGGCGTCAGCCAGCAGCGAAGCCGCCCAGCCGACCACCAGCTCCCCGGCGGGGTGAGTTTGAGCCCCTGGCCGAACGCGCCAACAGCCGGGGCGCAACTGCGTCTCCAGGCTGCGAATTCGCAGGGAAAGCGCCTGCTGGCTGATCCCCAGCCTGGCGCTCGCAGCCGAGATGCTGCCCTGCTCTGCCACCAAAGTCAGGGGCGCGCAATGCTGCAAGGTCGGGCTCACGATTCACCGTCATCCTCCATCAGGGTCTCCAGTCACAATAACAACTTGTGACCCTGATGATTTCTGCCCTACCCAACCCCAGTCATCGGGGAGACGATGGAGACCATGACTCACACTCCCCTTGGACAAGAGTCCCTGATACAGAGAGTTCGCGCCCAGTCGCATTCCCTGCTGCCCGGGCTCACGATCTGCATCGGCGCTGCGGTGCTGTCCTACGGAATCAACTGGTTGCTGCCTGGCGTCAGCGCCTTGATCATCGCAATTGTGCTGGGGGTGACGCTGACCAACGCCGTCAGGCTCCCCGCCAGCGTCTCACCGGGGATCGAGTTCTCTGCGAAGAAACTTCTGAGGGTGGGAATCGTGCTGCTTGGGCTCCGGCTCTCGCTGACCGACATGCTTGACCTCGGATGGCCAATGCTGCTGGTCGTGGTGTGCGTCGTCGCCGGCGGCCTGCTGGGAACAGTGCTGCTCGGACGGCTGCTCCGGGTTCCGCCGAATCTCCCCTGCTGATCGCCTGCGGGTTCTCGATCTGCGGAGCTGCGGCTGTGGCCGGGGCCTCAGGGGTGCTCGACCCGGACGACGAGCGGGAGGAGGACACCATCACCGCTGTCGCCCTGGTGGTTATCTTCGGGACGTTGATGATCGCCTGGTCCCACTCACAGTCGGTCTGCTCGGTTGGGGAGACAAGGCCGCCGGTGCCCTGGGCCGGCGGCTCCACCCATGAGATCGCGCAAGTCGTTGCGATGAGGCGGTGTCCTGGGCGGCGGTGCACTTGGCGTAGCCGTCATCGTGAAACTCGCCCGGGTGCTGCTGGCTCCTGTCATCACCTTCCTGAGCATCCGCCAGCGTCGCCTGAGTCGGGAGGGTGACGGCAGGGCCGCCACGGCATCCACGAAGCTGCCGCCGGTCCTGCCGCTGTTCATCATCGGTTTCCCTCGCCATGGTTCTACTGCGCACCCTCATACCCCTTCCCGACCTGGTGCTCACCACCGGTGAGGTCCTGCAGACTGGTCTGCTCGCGGCGGCGATGTTCGGGTTGGGCTGCGGCGTCAAGGTCCGGAACCTCCTGAAAGTCGGCCTCAAACCCTTCGGACTCGCTGCGCTGGCCACTTTGCTGGTGGCGTCCATCGCCTACCTTGGTGTGGCCTGGGTCGGGTGAGCACCCAGGATCTGCCTGCCCCCACAGACCAACCGCTGCCCTGCCGGAGACGGATCTTTGGCAGGGCAGCGGTGTGGTGAGACTCCGATCTGGTCGATGTCCGCTTTTACTCCCCGGTCTTGGGCAGCCCGGGCCTGGGGAGCACCGGCGTCGGTTTCACAGGAGCTGGGGTCACCGGTCCTGTGGGCGTCGGGGTGGGTGTCGGCGATGGCGAGGGCGTTGGCTCCGGATTCGACGGGGGCGAGACCGGCGCGCAGGCGTCAGCCTTCTGATCCACACCGTTGAAGGTGATGGTCGCCTTGTTCAGCAGCCCAGTTCCCGTCTCGCCGTCAGCCACCGTGCAGTCAGCTGCCGCCGTGCTGATTCCTGATGCGACCTTGCCCCGCACCTCAATGGTGAAGACGTGCGACGACCCACCCTCAATGCTCTGAGCCTTGACGAGCACCGTGTCGGTGGTGCCGTTGAATCCGGCATTGGCCGTCACTGTCCCGGGATCCACGGAAGTCACTGCAACCCCAGTCACCGAGATGCCCTCACCGTAGGCGAGGGTCGTCACTGAGATCGTAGGTTCCCCGCCAGCGTCCCGGTGTTGGAGACCACGACCTGGTAGGTGGTGGTGACGTCAGCGCCCTCCTGGGAGGTATCGATCACCTTTTTGGTGATGCCCAATGCGGGCGGGTTTCGGAACGTGTTGGTTGCCGTAATCGTGAGCTGGGTCACCCTCACCGGTCCTACGGCCTTCGACGACTGCGGGAGTTGTCGTAGGAGTCGAAGTCAACCGTGGACGCCGTGGCGCCACCATCGTCGGTCTCGGTTCCGAAGCAGTGGGCGCCGTGGGGATCACACAGGATCGCCTGCGGCGTCCACCACCTTCTTGGTCTCGGCACCGGTGAGGACCACCTCGCCGTTGAAGACATCGCTGCGGTTGCCCGTCGCATCCTCAACCTGGCAGGTCACATTGATCTTGAACTCCTTCGCCAGCGCCGCCTGAACCGCTTCGGCATCGCCGTCGATCTTCTTCACGACGGTGACCTCGCCGGTCGGGGCGGGCGGTGGATGTCATGAGACCACATGCCTCGCCCTTCAGCGTCTCGCCATTCCAGGTGACCTGGGCCTCATTGAGCAGGCCTGTTCCCTGCTCGTTGCCGTCCATGGTGCACTAGCTGCGGCCGCGGTCATGGTGAAAGCAACCGTGCCCCTTGAGCTGAATGGTGGCAGGTGTGGGTGGCGCCGCCCTCGATCTCCTGGCCAGCGACAATCAGGGTGTCATCCCTGCCGTCGAAGGCCGGGTTGGGCGTGATGGCTGCCGGATCCACTGAGGTGATGCTCACCTCCTCAACGGTGATTCCCTCACCGAGCCTCAACTCATCGGTCAGGTCGTAGGTGGTCTCCAGCGTCCCAGTGTTCCTGACGGTGACCCTGTAGATGGCGGTCAGATCGTCAGCCTGTTGATCAGCCGAGACCAGTTCTTTGCTCATCTCGACCTTCGCCGGATTGCGGAAGGTGTTGGTGGCTGAGATCTGCAGCTCGTCGAGCATGCCGGGGTCGTTGGTGTCGACTGCAACACCGTCAGCCCAGGTATTGGGGGTGACGGCATGGCTGGTGGCACCCCTGTGCCCGTCTCCTGTCCGAAGCAACGCGTCCCCGGAGGGAGTTTGACGTCATTGCCTCCGGCGTCTTTCGCAGTGACCGTCTGACCACCCACCAGCTTCACATCACCACTGAACACCGTGGCACCTGCTGCCCGCTGGCATCAGGGACCCGGCAGGTGACCAGAACGATGAACTCGGTGCCGGCGGCATCTGCAACAGCCTGATCATCGCCCTCCAGAGCCTTCGTCACCTTGACGATGCCTGCCGAGTAGTAGTTGGTCAGTGACGCTTTGACCTCCTGTCCGCTCCCTGGTTGCCGCATCCCATCCGATGGTCACGGTTGTGGACGGCGGCTGAGCAACGGGGTCGGAGCCTGCCGCAGCGGTCTCGGTGACCACGCAGCTGCTTCCCACCGGGATTCCCGCCATCGTCTCGCTGTCGGCGCTGCTGGCTCCCTGGGGATGGTGACGGTGATGTCCTGCTTGTTCAGGACCTCCTTGCCGTCCAGGGTGCAGACTGCGCTGAAGGTGAAGCTGTCACCGCCGGCGAAGGGCTCGACCCCCTGTCCGGAGACCAGTTTGGTGACGGTGAGGCTGCCGCTGGCGACATAGCCCGCATCAACGGTGTCATCCTTGGCTCCCGCTTCAGGACAACCGGGGCGGAGGCCCCAGTGGTGGTGTCCGCATTGAGTCGACTGTCGTGTCAGTTCCCGCGCTCTGGGCCGTGAACCCGTCGGCGTAGTTCCCGAAGGTCACGGTGTACCCGGAGGAATCGGATGCACGCAGGCCCGCGAAGGAGTAGGCGCTGTTTGCATCTGTTGTGGTGGTCGCATGCACGGCGTTGCCCAGGTCATCGGTGCCCGTCAAAGTGACGGTGACTCCCTCGGCGGCTGGTTCATCGCTGCGCTGAGCTGATCCTGGATGCCGTTGCGGTTCAGGTCCACCCAGGTGTAGATCGCCGATCTCGCCTCCGATGACACGTTCGGCTCGCTTGATGGGCCCGACGGCCAGGTCCAGACCAGTGGTGCGGGCGAACACCACGTTCGAGTAGACGTCGCCATCGGCGTTGCCGACACCGAGCATGGACAGCTCTGCTTTCGACATATTCACCGGAGCCGAAACTTCCCGGCTGCTGGATCCGCAGCGCAGTGACATCCGCTGCCGAGGTGGGGCAGGTACCGCTGCCCGAGATGACGGTTCCGCCTGTCGGGGCATCACACCAAGTGGTGGCGCCACTGCTGCTGTTGGTGGCGTCGTTCGGGTCCTGGTTCACCCTCATTCGCCGCTGTGTAGAGGATCCGTGCTGCGCCGGTCCCGTGGGTGACTGAGGCGGACTCCAGCGTGAAGGTCCCCTTGAAGGCACTCTCGCCCAGCTGGTTGCGTGGAAGGATGTCGATGACATCCGGGCTGCTGATCGCCTGCGCGTCCGTTGGGGAAGCGTATTCATGATGCGGATACGCCATTTGTTCAGCTCATTCGTAGCCTGGCCCTCACGGTTGACCTGCACGACAGGGGTCAGCGCGGTCTTCTCCAGTTTGATGCCCGCAACGTTGGAGACCTGGACAGATGCCCTGGCAGTGCGCTGGGCCAGAGTGGATACGTCATCCTCAGCCCATACGACGACGGTGTTGGTGTACACGCCATCCCTTGACTGCGGGTGAGATCTCAGTGGTCAAGATGATGGGCGGGATTGCTCTGATTCACCTCATGACCCTGGGAAGACCCAGCGAGGTAGGGTCTCCCTGCCGCGCAGGCAGGACGTTTCGCGTCGGCAGGTGTTGATCCTGCGGACATAACGGCGGGAGTCACCGAGGCATCAAGGTAGGTCAGGGATTCCGGCAGGCAGTCCTCAACCCAGACGTCCTTGAGAATGCCGGGCACTGATGCCGCAGAGGTCAGCGAGGGTGACAGCTGGAACTGGGCCACATCGCCTCCGGTGAGTTGCGGCGGGGTTGCGCTGAAGGTGCCGGAGGTTCCTTTGCGCACCTGCTTGGCGACCCTGGCCTGGGCCAGCGCCAGGATCAGTCGGTCGCCGTATTGGCCAGTGTGGTTGCTCGGCTCGTAGCTGCTCTGTCCCCATGATGCCTTGTGCTCAGCAGCTTCTCCTGCGTCAGTTCCTCAAGGTTCACTCTCTTGACGCCTGCCCAGTTCGGCAGAATGTCCCCAGCAGGCCGACCCGAGTCCACCACCTCGTGGGAGATGCCAACGACCATGCGGACGCCAGCGCCCACCAGCTCATTCTTTGCGACAGGTGCGGGAAGGACGGTAGATGCGGACCCGACACGGCGGAGTAGACACCACGAGCGGCGAGCGTTGAGTCGTTTCCAGGGACACCTCCGATGGCGAGTCATACCAGGGGCCCTTGTCGTCACCACATTCTGAGGTTGCCTCGGATCCGCCCGGGGTCGCGGAGATACTGGACCTGATCTCTGGGACCTGGCTGCTCTGAGTGGCCCAGGCGGCTTTTTCCACCGATGAGTGCGTTGTTGTATCCGGAGACCCACACAGGGATCCTTCGCTGCCGATCCTCTGGAAGTTCGCTGCAGGGTGGGTTGAGCCGGGCACCGAACGTGACTCAAGATGAAGCCGGGTGTTGTCCCAGGCGTCGCACATCATGGCGCTGACCTTGCCGGGCAGGCTGGGGTTGGTTCCCACCAGCAGAAGTTGGGTCTGAACGTCCTGGGTCGGAGCGACCGTGATGCCGCCTGAACGGAAGGTTGCGCCGCCGGCAGGTCCCTCTCCGTAGGAGGAGTCGCTGGGGCTGAACTCGACAGGGGTCATGTTGCCCGGCTGTTCGGGCACACCGGCAATGTATTTGGAGAAGCCTGATCCGATGCTCACCTCCGGGGAGGTGGTCCGATAGTCATTCCAGGCGGGCTGGTCTCCACTGCCCTCGACGTCATTGGCGGTGAGCCCATTGACTTTCAGACCGCTGAAGGCATTGCGGGTCGCGAGGGACCAGGTGTTGTCCCGGTGGACCCCGAAATCCTTGATCACGTCAACGGGTGTGTAGACGATGAAGGATGTTGTCACCGCGTAGGCGGCATTCGAGGGAAATTGCCGTTCCGGACGGCTGCAGCACCTGGGAGGGAAGGTCTTCAGAGTCGTGTCTGCGTCCCTGATTGTGAACACTGCGGGCTTCCCGGACCGGCCTGGTTGAAGGTCACCTGCCCCGAGTCCCGTACCGCATTCGTAGTGGTTGATCCCTGAATCCGATCTTGGGGCAGCGGACATGTAGTAGTAGTCGTACGGGTAGATCCGGCTTCCATACTTCTCCAGGTCAGCCTCGATCAGGGCGATTGTGCCCGCATCAAGGTGCGGGTACATGGCGGCCGGACTCAGGTCATCGGTGAAGGTGATGTCACCGATGGCCGGCATCGCGCCCTTGCTGCTGTCAGGCGCAGAGATCTGCGCGGTGTAGGCCGTGAGCTTGCACACCCCTGCTCGTGTCCCAGGGGCACTCAGAGTTGGTGGGACCGTAGACGTACCCGCTGTTCTCCTTCAGGACCACACTGTTCTTCGAGATGTCCCATTTGAGGCGAGATGACGCCGTCACGGTGGGGAGCGCGGAGGCAGCCGTCATCGAACGATCATCCGCGCTGATCGCCCCCTCCAGGATGGTCAGCTTGGCGCCATTGCCCACCAGGTTGCTCACCGCGGTGAGATAGAGAGACTCAGAGGCATTGGTCTTATCGCCAATATTACAGATCAGCTCCTGCTCCGGAAGTCCGTTGAGTGCGTCAGCCACCAGCGGAAGCGCAGGGTCGGGCATCGTGTCCGGAGTCAGGCTGGATCCCGGCTGTTGGCAGACACCTGGCAGGGAATCCAGGTATATCCCCTTGGGGAATTTCAGCCTCACCGTGGTGTTCCTCCCGGTGTAGACAACGCCCGTTGAGTCGTTGACGTTGTACTGCACCTGATAGTTGACGGTGTCGTTCACCCGAACGATGCCGTTGTTCGGTCCGGAGTCGTTTCCCGCTGAGTCATCGGCATCCCAGGTTTCCGTGCCATCTGAGGCGAGCCCGACAATCAACCCCAGCTGTGGTGCGGCATGAGCGGTGGAGGGCGCGAGGAGGCCACCGAACAGCGCCGTCACCCCCACCAGAGCCAAACCCTTCAAAGCCCACGCCTTGGAATCAACCAAAGCCATTACTTCCCCTTCGACTTCCCAAAGAACAAGAACTGTTTATTCTCGGTCCTGGCGAAGCCTACAGCAAAACCCCTCCTTCTTTCATTGATTCAAAAGAGGATTCCTGAAAGTTAATGGCTGAAAAGCATATTGGCGGGCTCTTGGCCCGCCAACTCAGATGCTCCCCGGACTGGACTCGAACCAGTAACCCTTCGATTAACAGTCGAATGCTCTGCCAATTGAGCTACCAGGGATCGTGTGACCCTTCGGCCACGCGAGGAGAAACTTTAGCAGCCTTCATCGGATGAGTCAATCAGCTGGGCTGAGACATCGTCGCGCTGCTCAGACCCGAGGGAACCAGGTGGTCTACCCGGTTGAGACAACGCATCTCGGTGTCACCGCCGGGGAAGAGCCGGAACCAGGACACTCGAGGTGTTGTCCAGGGCGAACCAGCTTGAGGTCTCCCCAGGATCTGGGATGACATCGTGTCTAGCTCACCGGGGCAGAACAGCGCTGTCGCCAGCAATGAACCGATCGCCCCATGGCTCACCAGGACGATGCAGTCATCAGGCTGGAATGCCGTCCGCAACCAGTGGGCAAGCCGCCGGGCACGCTCCACCGCGACATCACGGGTTTCAAATGGCCCCTCCACCATCCCTCCTCTGTGACTTCGAGGGGAAACACGAGTCGCGGCGACACCGCCTGCAGCACCGATCGTGGAGATCCTGGATGATGCTGGTGTTCCAGGATGGAGCCTGCGAAGGGGCCTCCACGCTCCATGAGGTCTGACCTGACCTCAACCTCCATATTGAGGGCATCCGCCAAAGGGGCGGCGGTCAGCAGGGTCCGCAGGAAAGGTGAGGGAGAACAGATGGGTTGGGGCTGGGATGAAACCGGGCATCCAGTCTGCCAGCGCCGCCGCCTGGGAGTTCTCAGGGCGGTAGTCAGCCCCGGATCAGGGGACTCGCTGTGACTCATCGCGGTGTTCCTCCCAGGAGCGATTGTTGGTGGATTCGGCGTGCCGGATGAAGATGACGTCCCACGGAGGAAACCTACCGTGGTTGGAACGTCACAGCCCGTATTCGGAGCGCAAATGGTCCGTCTGCTCAACAACGAACGCCGCAGTATCAGGATCCCTCAAGGTCCGCTCCACCTGTGGCGCTGGCCAGCCAGGGTGATCTGCCCCTCGACGTCAAGGCCTCGACGTGCGGTAATCTGCACCCTCCTCCCTGCGGCAGGTCATGGTTAACAACCATGACGGTGGATGCCTGCACCCGTTCTTTGAAGACGATCGGCAGCTCGCCCGGCTCCTCCAACACACAGCTTCCTGGCCCGTCCGCAGTCTCCCCAGAAGAGGGATGAGTCCTCGGCGCGCCATCCGCCCCGCAGAATCCGGTCCCAGCGCAGAAGCTGCCAGTCTCCACCCTGGCGCACCGCCAGTTCCTCAACGGTCGCGACCACCACGGCGTCAGCGGGGCCAACAGCCCAGACGAGCACCCTGCGCTGCCGCCAAGGGAGCCCCAGCAGTTGGGTTTGACCGGGAAAGTGCTGTGATCGAAGCGACATTGCCCCATTGTGCCAAGCCCATCGTCAGAGGTGTTGTCACTCCGCCAGAGAGTGTTGTCACCTTGCTGCATCGTGTTGTCTGTTTCCCGCACGCCCTGGCCTGGGCTTCTGGGCGTATGTCACCGTGAGGCATGGATACAAGGAAGTTGATCCTGTCAGCCCGGATCCTGGGGGCTGCAGAGGAGAAGGAACTCGCTCAGCGCGTCGAGGCTGGAGTGTATGCCCAGCATCTGCTCGATACCAATGACAAACGCCACGCCACCGAGGAGCTGATGAGGCTCGTCTCCCGGGGCAGAGAGGCCGGGTGGACCCTGATCGAGTCGAATCTGCGCCTGGTCATGAAACTCGCCGGCGAGATATCCAACCGCTACAAGGTGTCGATGGACGACCTGTTTCAGGAGGGTTGTGTCGCATTGACCCAGGCTTTCTGGCGATACGACCTATGAGCGCAACACCAGATTCAGCACCTGGGCCTACGACTGGATCCCTACGGAGGCTGCAACACGCCTCCAGCACCCACTGCGGCAGCCTCGACCTAGTCCGTCGCAAGGATGGGACCCGACAGGTGGTCAAGTCATACGCACTGGAGCAGGCTCCCGCTCATCTGCTCACCGTTGAGGCCGGATTCGAGAAGGTGGAACAGGAATCGCTTCAATTCCTCGATCTTCTGGGAGAGGACGCTGTGGTGCTGCGGCTTCGCTTCGGCATCGGGACTCGTCGCCCTGACACGCAATCAGACCGCCGTGGCATTGGGACTGTCCGCGAGCACCATCCAGCGAATTGAGTCACGAGCCCTCCAGCAGGCACGGCAGTTGCTCAGCGCGGCGAGGATCCGCGTGAGCCCACTGCCGTCACCCCGTCAGGTTCTCCGTGAGCCGCTTGCAGCGTAGCTCAAGGCTGGTGAGGGTCTTGAACATCGCATCGTAGTTTTCCTGGTCTTTGATGGGGTCCGTGCGTTGAAGACGTGATTTCAGGTCGACGATCTCGCTGGAGACGTTGGTCAGGTGCAGCCGGTTGGTGTGGGCCAGCGAATAAGCCTCATCCGCCTGCCGGAGGAGAGGCTCCACCAAGAGCATCACCAGCAGCTGCAGCACGAGTTCGTTGGGGGCCTGACGGCGGAGTTCCTCCTCCCACCCTCCCCGGGGTCTGAGGCGGAGATCACCCGGAACACGGCAGCGTACCTGGGGTGGGAGAATTCTCGGTGCGCACCGCGTTCCAAGCCTCGTCGAATGTAAAGGGGTACTGGAGCATGAGTTTGAGGGTGTCGCGTTCCAGCCGGAGTGCGGGGTCAGCTGGGTCAGGCCAATCGGATCTCGGGGGACGCTGCGGCATCTGCCCCGACGTTGGAGTCCCGGTGGCACGGCGGGATCGGCTCGCCACCTCACGTCGCACATCCTCCAGATCCATGCCGAGCATGTCAGACAGTTCCCTCAGATACTGATTCACCAGGGACCGGTCACGGATCGAGCCGACCAGGCCCGCAGCCTCACGCAGCGCTCCAAGCCGTCCGTCAGCCCGATCCAGGTCGTATCCCCGGAGGATGTTCAACATGACGAATCGATAGATCGGGATGCGCCTGCTCACCAGTTCCCGGACCGCTGCCTCACCGTCGCGGAGCCACAGATCGCAGGGATCCAGCCCGGAGGGCCTCGACGGCGACATAGGTTTGGGCAGTGAAGTTGTGGTCTCCCTGGAAGACCTTGAGTGCGGCCTTCTGTCCTGCGGCATCTCCGTCGAAGGTGAAAAACCACCTCCCCATGAAGCCCGTCGTGGGTTCCGAGCAACCGCTGCAGCAGGCGGGCGTGCTCCTCACCGAAGGCTGTCCCGCAGCTGGCAACAGCGGTGTCAACCCCCGACAGATGAGCGGCCATCACATCGGTGTAGCCCTCGACGACCACGGCCTGGGCGCGTTTCCCGATGCTCTGCCGGGCCAGGTCGAGGCCGTAGAGAACCTGGGACTTCTTGTACACAAGGGTCTCTGGGGTGTTGATGTACTTGGCTGGCAGACGATCATCGTCGTGGATGCGTCTGGCCCCGAATCCCAGCACAGCACTGGCTGAATCCCGGATGGGCCACAGCAGCCGGCCGACGAAGAAGTCCCGGCCCCCGTCACGGATCAGGCCGGCAGCCCTTCAGCGTCGCGTCATCGAAGCCCTTGGCGCGCAGCGCCTGACGCAGCGCCTGACCACCTCGCGGGGCATAGCCGAGGATGAACCGTTCGGCGATGGCACGATCAAAGCCACGCTGGTCCAGGAACTGACGGGCGGTGATCGCCTCGAGGAGGCCAGTTGCGAGGCGAAGAACTCCTGGGCGGCAGCATTGGCCTCAGAACCCGTTTGCGCTGCCCGGTGGCTGACTCGGGCTCTGGCCGTCGTCGATGATGCGCAGGACGATCCCGGCTCGGTCCGCCAGGGACTGTACAGCCTCGGTGAAACTGAGATTCTGGTGGCGCTGCAGAAAGGTGATGACGTCTCCACCCTCACCGCACTCGAAGCAGTAGAAGAACCCACGAGCCGGGTGACGGTGAAGCTCGGGGTCTTCTCATCGTGGAAGGACACAGGCCCTTCAAAGACCCACCACCAGCGGACCGCAGAGCGACGTAGTCACGTACCACGTCGTCGATGCGACAGCGCTGCCGGACCAGCGCGATGTCCTCGTCGTTGATCCGCCCTGCCATGGCGGGAATTCTAATACGCGGCAGAAACAGGGGTCACAGCCAGCCACGCTCGGTTGCGATCCTGACGGCCTCCATACGGTTCGCTGCCCCGTCTTGCCGATGGCATTCGACAGGTGGTTGCGCACCGTGCCCTGGGATAGGAACAGCTTCCGCCAGCTGAGCCACAGGCTCCCCGGAGGCCGCCAACTGGAGCACCTCCTGCTCACGGGTGGTCAGCGGGTTGGGAAGGGTGAACAGGGACATCGTGCGCCAGCTCGCGGTCAATGGCGCGCAGACCTGCATGGGCTCGTCGCACTATCTCAGCGAGTTCCGCCGCCGGCGTGTTCTTGACCACAACCAATGGCCCCAGCCTCCAGCGAACGACGCAGGTATCCCGGCCTGTCAAAGGTCGTCACCATCACCACCCGGACTCCCGGCAGTTGATCACGCAGTTGCCTGGCAGCCCTCGATTCCGTCCACCCCGGCATCTGGATGTCAATCAGACACACCTCCGCCCGGGCCTCCCGGGCAGCAGCGAGAACCTCGTCACCACGACCGACCTGAGCCACGACATCGATGTCCGGTTCAGTTCAAGCAGCGCCGCCAGGGCGCCTCGTATGAGATCCTGATCATCAGCCAGCAGCACGCGGATCACCACGTCACCCTCACCTCGCAGCCTCCCATCGCCGCCGGGCCGAAGTGAAACTCGCCGCCGCTCGCAGCCACCCGCTGCCGCATGCCGGGTATTCCGCTCCCCTTTCCCTGACCGGGGCCATCCCCATCATCGATCATGGAGAAGCCGTGCGGTTCGAAGCAGATCCTGACTCGTCTCGCATTCGCATGCCGCAGCACATTGGTCGCCGCCTTCTCAGCACCCACCCGAGAACCAGGGCGACCGGGCCTCTGACCACCTCAGGGATCCCTTCACATCGACCTGAACTCCGCTTGAATGCAACGCGTCAACCACCCGGTCCACCTCATTGACCAGAGGCGTTCCTGTTGGCCGGTGATACTTCGTCGGAGTTCCCATGCGTCTCCTGTAGGAATTCCCGGGTCCGGCAAGTTCAGCACGAGCTCGGTCCGGGTCACTGTCGAACAGTCGTTCCGCCAGCTGCAGTCTCAGGGTCGCCACCGTGATCGAATGCCCCACCAGGTCGTGGACATCACGGGCCAGCCGTTCGCGCTCTTCAGCCGCCCTCAGGTGCTGTTCGCTCTCGGCAGCCGCCACCTCATACTCAATCACCCTCACCGTGAGCATGCTCGCAACCACCAACAGGACCGTGATGATGACCGGTGTGAAGTATGCCGCCGGCATACCCCTGCCAGATGACCACGGCGACGCTGACCCCGATAACCGCCAGCGTCGCGGGCAGTCGTATGGGAGGCCAGAGCCCATAGCTGGTGAACCCGACCAGGAAGGGGAACATGCTGATGACATCTATGCGGATGCTCCAGGCCAGCACTGCGATGATGATCACTATCAAGGCTGCCCGGACAAGCTGAGTCTTACGCCCCGGACGTCCCAGGAAGGCACCCAAGTGAGTGAAGGAGCTTATATAGAGAGGGATGAAAACCGTCAGGCCACCAGCCCGAGCCAGCGCTCGGGCCCGTCGTCGAGCCGCCAGAGCGAGACTATCGGGAAGAAGAAACACCATCCAGACACCGGCGATCACACCTCCTTCCTGGCAGGGATGTTCCCGGAGGAGAACCGATGTGCGAAGACGGCTCACTGCCGGGTCCTGGAGCGCCTCGTGCCCAGCACAGCCAAGCCGACGAAGATCACGGTCCACACCAGGTGGTTGCCCACCAGCAGCCAGATGGAGTCCGTCTGCGGCGGATTTGCCGGGGACAGGCTCATCGTCACGACCTGGCCTTCAAGCTGCGGATGTCTCACCAACCCAACGTAGCCGTACATCGGGGTGAACCGGGCGATGTCCAGCACGACTCCTCCAAGGGCATGAACACGTTGCCGAAGAAGGCGAAAAAAACCCACCGACCCACTGGTGATGCCGACGGCGCTCTCAGATTTCAGCAGAAGGGCCATGGCGAGCGCCGTAGACGCCGAACAGCGCCGCCCCAAAGAATGCCGATCCCAGGTGACGCCCCACACCCACCAGGCCTCGGCTTTGGCACCCGTCACAAAACCAACGCCAAACACCAGTCCCGATGCGGCAGCCCCTGACGACCAGGGGCCTCTACAGCCTTGTTCACGATGAAGCCGAGCGGTGTCTGCCGAGTCAGCCCAAGCTGACGCCCTCAACCGAGCATCGACTCACTGGCAGCCTGAGCAGAGATGGATGTGGCGGCAACCACAGCGCCATAGGCGGCGAGTGACACCACAAAAATAGAAGCCCACGTCGCCTCTGCCCGCCGGGAGATCAGCGATCTTTCCACGCCCGAACAGCAGATACATGAGAACCGGCAGGGGTGAAGGTGAACATCAGGTTCGGAACATCACGAAAGCCCCAGAGTCAGCCTCGATGCGAATATATGTGAGGTTCACGGCGATCACTTCCCTCGGTGAGGGCGAGGAAGGCGTCCTCAAGACTCGGTGCAGTGATTTCAAGCTCGGATGCGCCCTGTTGCAGAAGCGCGAGGCCAGCGCATCAGAGTCCGGCGTACTGGCAGTCAGGCGACTTCCCTCAATCACCACGTCGGTGCCGAGCATCGGCTGCAGATCGGTGAGGACGCTGTCAGCCTGTCCCGGTGGCAGGGACGGCACGCACAACCCTTCGGTGCGTCAATGCCCGGATCTCTGCGACTGGGCCGTCGGCGATGACACTGCCGCGGGCGATGAGCACGATGCGCTCAGCGAACTGCTGAGCCTCCTCCAGGTAGTGGGTGGCGAAGACAATGGTGCGTCCGTCCCGGTCCTGGTGGCGCATCGCCTCCCAGAAGTCTCGGCGGGCAGCGATGTCGAGACCCGCAGTCGGCTCATCAAGGATCAGGAGCCGCGGGTCGGTGAGCAGGGGCCAACGCGAATTTGATGCGCTGCTGCTCACCGGAGCAGCGCGAGACCTTGCGCGCTGCCAGGTCAGTCAATCCCGTGGACTGCATCACCGAGCGCACATTCTGCTAGTGCGCCTTGTATCGCCGCTATGGCAATCACCGTCTCCTTGACCGTGAGGTCTCTGAGCAGGCCCCGTCTGCAGGACAGCTCCCACCTTTCCTTGACAGATGGCCTGTCGAGGCTTGTCCCCGAAGACGCTGACCGAGCCAGAGCTCGGGTCGGTGAGGCCCAACACCATATCCAGCGTGGTGGTTTTGCCCTGCTCCGTTCGGACCGAGAAAGGCCACGATCTCGCCAGGATCAATCCCAACGTCGATGCCCGCCACCGCCTGGATCACACTTCCACCGCTGCGGAAGCTCTTGCGTAATTCCTGACACTGTATCGCTTTCACATCTTCAGGGTCGCAATGATCTCTGACGGGCACCTAGGGGCAACGTCACGTATCCGGCATGACAAAACTCGTAGCCCTCAGGCACCTCGGCCGATGCCCTTCGGCAATAGGGGCACGGTCCCAGCCCAGCAGGCGTTCAGCGTGGTCAAAGGCGAATCGGTCCGTCATCCCCCGACGTACATCACAGCCCCACGGGTGATGTCCTCCATGCGGTACTCGGCCGGGAGCGCGCTGGGATGCTCCAGGAAATACCCGACCAGACCCTGGAGCACCTCGACGACGATCCGGGACTGTGCCACGGACTCTGGCCGGTGTAGATCCGCTCGTAGTTGAAGCGTCGCAACTCCCCGAGGGCCTCGGCGGTCAACGCATCCATCCCAACCCGTCCGGTCTCCATCGTGGTCGTGATCACCGCGTTGAGGAATCGGGCAGTTGCAGCCGCCAGGTGGCCCCTGACGATCTCCGTCACGATCTGGGGAAGTTCAGGGGCGGTGACGATGCCAGCATGGATGGCATCCTCCAGGTCATGGGCGCAGTATGCGATCCGATCAGCCCAGCTGAGCGAGTTCACCCTCCAGGGTTCCCGGTGCCAGGGCGCGACCAGGAGTGGTTCGGATCCCATCCAGGGTCTGGGTCGTCAGATTCAGTCCGGTCAGCACAACATCAGCCCCCAGGGGCCGTGGTCGTAACCTTCGGGAAGGAAGGCGTCGAAGGCGTCCTCGGCGGCATGCCCACCTGGGCCATGCCCGCAGTCATGGCCCAGGGCCATCGCCTCAGTCAGAGGAACGTTCGCTCCGACACCCCGGGCCATCGCGACGGCGCACTGGGCCACCTCAAGGGCATGGGTGAGACGGGTTCGCTGATGATCGGTGGGGTGAACCACCACCTGTGTCTTGCCCGCGAGGCGGCGGAAGGAGGCTGAATGCACGATCCGGTCCCGGTCTCGTTCGAAGCAGGTCCTGAACTCACACGGCTCCTCCGGGACCACGCGATCACCGGCGCCACTCGCGAAAGTGGCTGTGGGATTCAGGCTGAGCCGCTCCAGTTCCTCTCGCTGTTCTCGCCGCCTGGGGGCCGAGGGTCCACCCGGGCGTTGGAATCACGGTGGGCGGTGACCACCTCATCTCCGTGGCCGTGCATCGTATGCGCCCACAGGAGAGCACGAGGTAACGGTTCGTTCATCGGCACACAGCCTACGCTGGCGTCAGCGCTCGGTGCTCGGCAGCCACTTCGTCAGGCGATTGCCGGTGTACAGCTGACGTGGGCGGTAGATGCGCTGCACCGGATTGTCATAGACCTCCTTCCAGTGAGCAATCCACCCTGCTGTCCGTCCGATGGCGAACAGCACCGTGAACATGTCGAGTGGGATGCCGATGGCCCGCAGAATAATCCCAGAGTAGAAGTCGACGTTCGGGTAGAGACGCCGCTCAACGAAGTAGTCGTCGGCAAGGGCAGCGGCCTCAACCTCACGGGCGATGTCCAACAGCGGGTCTGTGATGTGCATTGACTCAAGCAGGGTCATGGGCTGCCTGCTTTGGGATCTTCGCCCGCGGATCAAAGTTCCGGTACACACGGTGCCCGAAGCCCATCAGTCGAACCCCTGAGGTGCGATCTTTGGCCTTGGCGAGGTAGGAGCCGACCGACATTCCATCGTCGCGGATGGCCTCCAGCATCTCAATCACAGCCATGTTCGCGCCGCCATGGGACGGTCCCCAGAGCGCGGTGACTCCCGCGGAGACTGAGGTGAACAGGTTCGCACCACTGGAGGCCACCATGCGCACGGTTGATGTGGAGCAGTTCTGCTCGTGATCCCCATGAAGCACGAAGAACATGTTCAGCGCATGGGCCACCTCCGAGGTCGCCTCGTAGTCACGGTATGGCACGGAGAACATCATGTGGAGGAAATTCTCTGCATACGGCGGGTCATAGCGTGGATACGCAATCGGCTGCCCGATGTGGCTCTTGTAGGAGGCGGCGGCGATGGTGCGGGTTTTGGCAAGCAGCAACGCAGCCGCCCGTCGGAACTCCGACTCCTCGGTGATGTGGATATCGGGCAGGTCATAGGCCTGGATCGCGTTGATCATTGCGGACAGGATCGCCATGGGGTGAGCGTCAGCCGGGAATCCGTCGAAGTGCTTGCGCATGTCTCGGTGCAGCGCAGAGTTTTTCCTGTCAAGAGGTCACGAAACTCAGATCGCTCGGCTTCATCCGGCAGGTCCCCGAAGATCAGGAGCTCCGCCACCTCAATGAACGAGGACCTGGCGGCCAGGTCCTCAATGGGAACGCCTCGGTAGCGGAGGATGCCGCGCTCTCCGTCGATGAAGGTGATGGCTGATGTGCAGGAGCGGTGTTGCGTAGGCATCGTCAAGGGTGATGAGCCCCGTCGTCGCTCGCAGGGGAGGAGATGTCGACGGCACGCTCTCCTTCGCTCCCCCGGAGGAGGGGAAGCTCATGTGCTACGCCATCAACGATCAAGGTCACGGTCTCGTTCTCGGGCATGGGCTCCTCCGTTTCGTAGATTGGGTCACGGTAGTCGCAGCGCCGTCACCCTGAGGTGACTCGAGATCATCCTGTGGGACGACCTCCCCGAGGTCAGCCGCCGCTCGTGCCATCCTCCGCCGCTGAGAGGTCGATGTCGCTTCCGCTGGTAGTCGTCAGTACCAGCCGTGAGGCAGGATGACCTTGCCCCGAGGGCTTCCTTGCCTGCCGCGTGGAGTCCCGAGTTCGCTCAGGGGGAAGGGCTGCTCTGCATCCAGCAGCCCGACGAGTTCCCGCAGCTCCTCCAAAGACGACACCATGGCGAAACGCCTCCGGAGCTCGCCGACGGGATAGCCCTTGAAATACCAGGCCATGTGCTTGCGGAGATCAATTACCCCCGCTGGCCCCATGAGTTCAACCAGCAACTCGGCATGCCCGATCAGCATGACTCCCACCTCGCCAAGGGTCGGTCGGGCGCGCTGGCCCTGTCCGGCGAAGGCTGCCGCGAGGTCACCGAACAGCCAGGGTCTGCCCAGGCATCCCCGGCCGATGACCACTCCGTCGCAGCCGGTGATCTCCATCATGCGCAGAGCATCCTCGGCTTCCCACAGGTCCCCGTTGCCCAACACAGGAATGCTCACGGCCTGTTTGAGTTCGGCAATTCGAGACCAGTCCGCGTCACCAGAGTAGGCCTGCTGCACCGTCCTGGCGTGAAGGGCCACAGCCGCAGCTCCTTCCTCCTCGGCAATCCGGCCGGTATCGAGAAATGTCTCGTGCTCCCTGTCGATCCCAATCGGGTCTTCACCGTGACAGGCACCCCCGACTCATCGGCGGCGCGCACCGCTGCCCGGATGATGACACGCAGCCGGTCACGTTTGTACGGCAACACCCGCCTCCGCCTCTTGCGGGTCACCTTCGGCACAGGGCATCCGAAGTTGAGGTCAAAGTGGTGTACGCCATGTCTCGGTCATGAGGCCGTGTCGCCTGCGCCACGACTTCAGGATCCACGCCATACAGCTGAACCGAGCGGATAGTCTCGCTCGGGTCGAAGGTCAGCATCGCATGCGTTTTGTGATCCCCCACGATGATGCCCCCGCGACGTCATCATCTCGCAGACGTAGAGCCCCGCCCCTGCTCCAGACACGGGGCGCGAAACGCAGCATTCGTGATGCCTGCCATCGGGGCGAGCACAACGGGAAGCTCGGCCACGATCAGCGTCTCGTCTGCTCGGCGCATGCAGGCGAAGAGGCTCAACCACTGGGTACCCCCATCTCGTTGGTGACCGGGCGATTCTACGCATGGTTGGATGATGGCCATGAATTCTCTGCTAGCCGACTCCCACCTTCCGTTCCTCCTCCCCGACTATGCGCACCTGAGTGATCAGCAGTTTGAGGAGGCGATCATCACCGGTTTGGCCGAGCAGCGGGATGCACTGGAGATGATCGCCACCAACTCCGAGGCCCCGACGGTCGAGAACACCCTGGTGGCCTGGGAATTGAGTTCCGCCACCCTGGACCGCGCGAACGCAGCCTTCTGGGTGGCGAAGGCAGCCGAGGCCACTCCCGAGCGCGACCGGATCGAGTCCACTCTCGCCCCAAGGTTCGCAGAACACGAGGATGCCATCTGGCTGGATTCACGACTCTATGAGCGTCTGAGGCGCCTACGTGACCGCGTGAGGCGGGTGAGCTGGAGCTTGACGGGGAGGATCAGCATCTGCTCGCAGAATATCCGCGAATTCGAACGCTCCGGAATCACTCTTGGCTGAGACGGAGAAGGACCGCTCCGTGAGATCAACTCCGCACTGTCCTGCCTCAGCGTGGCCTTCGAACAGGTCCCTTGTCGCCGGCCGCAACGCTGCAGCGGTTCACGTCACCAGCCGCGAGGAGCTGACCGGTTTGAGCGAGGAGGCAATCAGGGGCCGCCCAGGCGGCCGAGGCTCAGGGAAGGGATGGGTGGCTGATTGAGCTGACCAACACCACCGACCAGCCCGTACTCGAACATCTTGAGGATCGAGAATTGCGGCGTCGTGTCTTCGAGGCCTCCATCGCGCGGGCTCAGCGGCGAGCATGACGTGCGCCAGTTGGTGCTGGACATAGCCCGCCGCCTTCGCGCGGAGAGGAGGCGCAGCTGCTGGGGTATGAGCACCATGCAGCCTGGGTGCCGCAGGGGTCCTGCGCCGCACCACTGATGCGGTGATGGGGCTGCTCCGCAGATGGTGCCCGGCGCGATGCAACTTGCCGAACAGGAGGCAGCCCGGCTCAAGGAGGCCCTGAGTAGGACCATGCGAACGCCACGCTGGCTTCTTGGGACTGGGGGTATTACGCCGCCAGGGAAGCCGCAGCCAACGCCGTCGATCCAGCTGCCCTCAGGCCCTATTTGGAGTTTGACAGGGGTCCTGACAGGAGTCTTCGCCGCGGCAACAGCCCCTATACGGCATCACCTTCCACCGCAGGGAGGAACTGCGAGGGTTCACAGCCGAGTCGATGGTCTACGAAGTACGTGAGGCAACGGGAAAACCTCTAGGGCTCTACATCAGTGATCCCTACACCCGTGACTCGAAACGGGGCGGGGCCCTGATGACATCGATCGTGAGCCAGTCGCGGTTGACAGGCGCCCAGCCCATTGTGACGAACACCTGCAACTTCTCTCGTCCGGTCGGATCTGAGCCAAGCCTGCTGACCTGGGCAGAATGTGACCACCTTTGTTCCATGAGTTCGGACATGCGCTCCACGGGCTGCTGTCCGACGTGAAGTATCCTTCCGCTCAGGCACAGCCGTCCCACGGGACTTCGTGGAGTTCCCGTCGCAGGTGAACGAGCTCTGGTCCTGGGATGAGAAGCTCATCTCCCGGTTCGCCGTCCATCACGAGACAGGCAAGCTGCTACCCGCCGATGTGGTGGCCCGGCTCAAGGGATCCCGCATCGACGGGCAGGGGTTCCACACCCTGGAGACGCTGGCCGCAATGCTGTTGGACCAAGCTGGCACACCGCGAGGCCCGAGGATCTCCTCGGAGCCCAGCTGAGTTGAGGGGCATTCGAAATCAATGCGCTGGAGAAGGCTGGCGTGGCCAGTGAGGTCATCCCCCAAGGTATCGCTCGTGCTATTTCAGTCACATATTCGGCAGTATGTACTCGGCCGCCTACTACGGCTACCTGTGGGCGGAGGTCCTAGATGCAGATGCCTGCGCCTGGTTCGAGGGCAAATGGTGGGCTGGGTCGTGGGGTCGGTGACCGGTTCCGCCGTGAGCTGCTGGCACGCGGTGGAGGCATCGAAGCGATGCAGGCGTGGCTCAATTTCCGCGGTGCAGCGCCCGATGTCACGTATCTGCTGCGTCGCAAAGGACTGTCCCGGGGCGATGTCAGTAGCTGAGACTCAGCCTGGTGGCCAGGGCTGCGGCTCCCCGCGCCCACGCGTAGAAGTCCAGCTCGGCCATCACCACCTCTGGGGGATCGATGTCCTCAAACCGATGAGTGGAAAGGGTCTCCTGGATCACGTCCATCCGATCCCAGTGATAGATGATGCCCTCGCCTGTCAGCAGAATCCGCTGCGGCCCCCAGAACTTTTTCTCAAGGGCCACCAGTTCCCCAAGGCCTGGGCGGCACGATCCAACAGGCCGCGCAGAGGCTCCAGTCTTCGCCTGCCTCAGCTCCTCGGATGTGACCGGATGGCCGACGAGCTCCTGCGCGGCAGCCAGCAGTGGATCATCAGCCAGGGCGTCATGAAAACGCTGTCCCCAGCTGGTCCACGCCTCCCCCACCATACCGGTTGCGCCCTGGTGCCCCACCAAAAGCTCATCGCCCACGACAGCTCCCGCACCAACGCCTGCGCCAACAGTGGCGACTGCGAAGTTGCTGACCCCGCGACCATGGCCACGCAATGCTCGGCCAGCGTCAAAGGCATCGACATCGTTGGCGGCAGTGCAGGGCAGGTTCGTCAGCTCGGTGACCCGGGCGGACAGGTTTCCACCATCCCAACCGAGGGCGCGCTGCCTCACCTGGCCAGCTGGATCCACCTCCGCCGCAAGGGCAACTCATCGACGAGATCGGCGCGTAGTCCGCCGCAAAACCCCACAACGACATCAGCTATGGCCCTGCGCCGTTGTCTCGGCCGTCGAGGTGTCGGCATCACACACCTCCGTTGCGTGTATCCGCCCGGCTAAGCCGGTGACCACGGCATGCAGCTCACCGGGGATGACCTTCACCCCGACAAACTTCGCAGCGTCGTCAACCACCACAAGGGGTAGAGCGGGACGCCCTAACTGATGGTGTGGCCCCGGCTGCTGTTCGCGAAGTATGCCAGCTGACACGAGGGGGTGGTCAGAGCGTGTCATGGAACCGGAGCTGAGACCGGTCCGCTCTGCTACTGCCGACTCGCGATAGGTCCATAACGTAAGACCGTCTGCACCACAAGTCTCGACGTCGGGTCGATGCTGCTAATTTCACGCAGTCCTCCTCGTCTGTTTGGCTACGACGTTGGCGCTGACTACGACGTTAGCGCCAACAGACAGTTCACTTACACCCCCGTCCGGTAGAAGAGCTGCCCGCGCAGATCGCTCCACAGCCTGTCGAGGCAAGAGCGACGATGCCTGCCTGCAGCATGTGTCGTCGCGGTGAGATTCTGGACGGTGTGCCCCTCCAGCAGGCAGCAGGTCGACTCCCACCGTGAGACGCCGGTCTGCTGCATCCCTCATCCTCAGATCCTGACGGTGTCCAGAGCACAGCCGACGATGGCCGCAGCACCGGAGCCCCTCAGATGCCGACATCCATCAGCTGGGCACCGGTGAGCTCCTAACCGTTCAGGGGAATTCAGCCATGGAACCTGATGGCTCGGTGGGACCATTGCGGTCAATGACTCCCCGCGCGTGAGCGCTCAAGCCGGGAAACGCGCACCAGCATGCCGAGGTTCACAGCAGGCATGGCCTCCAGCATCGCCAGCGAGTAGATCACCCTGCTCTCCCCATGAGCTTAAACCAGAGCGCCGCCATCCGGCATCTCGACACGCACAAGCCGCCGCTGAGCAGGCGTCCCCGGTTGTTCTTGTACCACTGGATCCAGCAGCGCAATCCTCAAGTTCCCCCTCCTCGCCTGAGCCAGGTCCCATTCAATCCCCAGATGACCGAAGACGGCGGTGGCCGCCCGATAGCCAGGTTATGCCGACGTCCCGTCATGCAGTTGTCCAGAGGCGATGTGGGAGCCCATGACCTCTGGCGGCAACAGCTGCGTACAGCCACACAGCATCCGCTGCCGGTCGATACCGGTCGATGTTGTCTGACGCCCGACCCCTTTCTGCGCTCCAGCACCTCCAGGTCGATGTGAGAGCCACCTGATGAGCAGGATTCGAACTCGACGCCGGGGAACCGAAGTCGCAGCTCATCGAGCAGCTCATAGAAGGCTCTGGTCTGAGCCGCACACCGCAGTGACGGCCCGTCAGGAGCCGTCCCGGCGTCATTCAAGTCACGGTTGTGGTCCCATTTCACATACGAGACCCCGCACTCCTCCAGGATCGCGCCTCATCTGCCCGAGAACATGGGCGAAGGCCCGGGGATGGAGAGGTTGAGCACCTGTTGAAATCGTCCTCGTAGAGCAGCCAGTCGTCCAGCTGCATCAGCCATTCCGGATGGGCTCGTGCCAGTTCAGAGTCCGGATTCACCATCTCAGGTTCAGACCAGAGTCCGAATTGCATACCAAGCCCCACCACCCGGTTGACCAGCGGATGCAGACCCTCAGGCCAGACCTCCGCTGACGAACCAGTCCCCCTAGCCCGCACGATCGTTGCGACGTGCACCGAACCAGCCATCGTCCAGGATGAATCGCTCCACCCCACGCCGCCGCGCGCTCTGCCAGATCCATAAAGTCGCGCAGAGTCGTGATCGAAGTAGACGGCCTCCCACACATTGAGGCTGACTGGTCGGCCTGCTCCAGGGTTGACCGGCCGGGTCCGCAGATGATTGTGGAACCGGGCAGCCTGGGGATCCAGGCCGACGGCATGATTGAAGTACACCCAGGGGGTGTCATACGTCTCGCCAGCACGGCAGCCGCCTCGCCGGGAAGCAGCAGTTCCCCGCCCCAATCACCTGGGCTCCTCCGAATTCACGCTCCGCGATGTGGATATGGTTGCCGCTCCACGCAAACGTGGCAACGCAGATCTCCATGGGTATAGCTGAATCCGGCCTCCCGAGACTCAGCACGCAGGCGGCATCGGCCCCGTACGTCCATGGCGTCCCTCCCTGCGATGAGTCCCCACCCAGCTGCGAACGCTGAGGCATCCGCTCGGCGTGCCCCAACGTCCGGCAAAGTCCAGGGAGATCCCTCGCCTGCCCGGGCACTGAAACCGCACAGTGGTTCCTGCACCTCGAAGGCCTCTGTCCCCAGATTCGTCAGGTGGGCGCGCGCACGCACGAGGTCCGCTGGGCAGCAGTTCAATCACAAGCCGCAACCGCACCTCGGCCGCCACGGCCTCAGCCTCATAGACAACCTGGGCCGACCCACAAGCCCGCAAAACCACGGACGGGCTGGCCGTCCACCAGCACGGAGGTCACCCGCCAGTCGGGGCTCCACGCACGTCCTTCCGAGCCGATCAGCCCTGGAATTCCGCACCACCCAAAAACGCGCCTCGGGAATCACGCCCACCCGAAGCCCTTGATCCAACGAGGTTTCCCACGGCACCATCCAGGCGGATCCTGCATCCAGCGCTGTAAAGTCTCCGGCCTCAAGTTCACCAGGATCACGTCCCCAGTGCACCACTTCCGGTAGCCCCTCCCTGGCGCGTCGCCAGCAGGACTGACGACCCCATCAGCACGCAGCACGATCTGCGTATCGCACTCATCCTTTATTTTTGCCAGATTAGATCCAGCCTACTCCCCGACAACGGCTCATGCCAGGGGGCCCCATCCGCCGGATCCCTCACATTCCTCGGGCGCCAGGTACGCAGACGGCTCGTCGACTGCCCGTAGCAGCACCGGGGTCAGGAGCATCTTTGCTTCATGCCCGGACAAGGCCCTTCGGTAACTGCCGACATCACGCCAGCGGCTGACAAGCGCCCACAGAGTCGGCTCATCAGCATTGACCACCGAGATCCACTCCCTGACATCCATCCCGACCTCGCCAGAAATCTGCAGCAGCCTCGGTCCCTGACGCCAGCTCTTCATCGACACTCACGAAAACGTATGAGTGCAAGCACAGCGACTCCTCCCTGTGAGCTCAAGCCCAGACCCAACGCCTATGATATCCATTCTCACGAGTCTGGAATCCCCCTACATCGGACCCTTCAGGTCCACCAGCGGCACCGGAGCAGGGCCCGGCATGCCGCCACTGGCTCAAACCGCAGGCCACAGGCAGACATCAAGACCACGACCGACCTCTCGCAGTACAATCGCACCTGACAGCGATCTCACAGACTCACGCCAGGAGTGTTCCGGTAGGGGTTTGACCATAGAGCACGGCGACCATCTTGGCCATGCGGCTGGAATCTATCAGGACGCCTCTCACGGAGATCACTATGACGAGCACTAGTACGCGGAACACATGTAGCGCGCGAAGTCCGGGCCCTGCTGGCAAACACCGAGGAGTTCCACAGCGCCCAGATTCACTCAGAGTTGCGCCAGGTTGGAGACAAGGTAGGGTTGGCAACCGTCTGCGGGCGCTGAGCATGGGCAGTCCGGTGATCTTGATGTGCTCCGCACTCCTGACGGGGAGGCTGCCTACCGCATGTGCTCCAACAGCCATCACCATCACCTGGTCTGCCGCTCGTGCGGAACCGCAGTCGAGATAGCCGGTGAGGCTGTCGAGACCTGGGCGAATGAAGTGGCCAGTGAACACGGCTTCACCGATGCGGGACACAATCTGGAGATCTTCGGCCTCTGCCGGAATTGCTCTCAACAGCAGGCCTGACAACCCCATCCCAATAGCAGGATCCTTCGTCCTGCATCCAGGCCTCAGGGTAAGGCGAGGAATGGCAACGACTTGAGGCTCCGTTCAAGATGCCAGGAGGCGAAGGAGGAGACGAGCTTGTGCGCCCGAAACCTCAGCGAGGGTCTCTGCTGCCAGACCTTGTTCCAGTCGCCTCGCCAACAGAGCGCCGACCAACACGAGAAGATCGGGGCTGGCAGAAGTTGACGCAGGCGGACGGCACTCCCGGACAGACCGCTCCCCCAGCTGAGAGGAGAACCAGCGCAATTGCGCTGTCTGTCCGCAATTGGCACAGGCCTCAGGGAGACTGCCCAGCCGGCGGCAGCCAGGCTGCTGCAGCAGATACGAGTCCACCACCGCAGTCAGCGGCAGCCGGCCGCGTCCCAAGGCGAGCAGACCTCCGAGCAGCAGCCGATACTGCGACATTGAAGGCGAATGATCCTCGGCGACGAGACGGTCAGCGGCTTCAACCAGCACCTGCGCAGCACAGAACCGATCGCAGTCAGCGCCCATCAGAGACGGATGCAGCGACTCCACCTGCGTCACGATGTCCAGAGCGCCTCGCCCTTGCACCAGCTGAAGATCAATGTGGGCTGAACGGCTCCAGTCTGGCGCCGAACCCGGAGCTGGTCTTGGCACGCCCTTCGCCACTGCGCGCACCTTCCCGCGCTGCTTGGTGAGCAGACTGATGATCCGGTCGGACTCCCCCAGCTTCCAGGTGCGCAACACCACAGCCTCATCACGATAAGTACGCACCACGTGAGTTTACCCAGTGGCTACGCTTGGGCCGTGTCATATCGCGATCCAACGCCGCACCCATCCGGCGCCCGTCCGCCGTCGATCCCCGGGACGAAGCTACGACGCCACGTCGCCATCGTGATGGATGGCAATGGTCGCTGGGCCAAAGCCCGAGGCCTGAGGCGCACAGAGGGTCATGCACGGGGAGGCCGCCCTGCTCGATGTGATTCACGGCGCCCTCGAATTGGGCATCCCCTACCTGTCCGCCTCACGCTTTCTCCACCGAGAACTGGAAGCGCTCCCCAGATGAGGTCCGCTGGCTGATGGGTTTCAACCGAGACGTCATCCACCGGCGTCGGGACGAACTGAATGCAATGGGCGTTCGCATCCGCTGGGCCGGTCGTCGCCCACGGCTGTGGAGGTCAGTGATCCGTGAGCTTGAGGAAGCCGAGCGGCAGAGCCGCGACAACTCGAAACTGACGCTGCAGTTCTGCGTCAACTACGGTGGTCGAGCCGAGATCGTGGATGCCGCCAGAGAGATCGCCCGCTTGGCCAGCGAGGGCAGGCTCGACCCAGACAGGCTGACGGAGGAGAGGTTTCGCCGGTTCCTGGACGAGCCCGAGATCCCCGATGTGGATCTGTTCATCCGTTCGTCCGGCGAGCAGCGAACATCAAACTTCCTGCTGTGGCAGTCAGCCTACGCAGAGTTCATCTTCCTGGATCGGTTGTGGCTGTGAGTTCGACCGCCGCGATCTGTGGGCGGCGGTCGAACAGTTCGTCACCCGGGAACGCCGTTTCGGCACTGCCTGACTTAGAAGAGCACAGTGGAGAGGCGACGGCGGGCCGAGAGCACCTCAGGGGCTGTGCGGCCAGCCACTCGAACAGCTCAAGCAGCCGGACTCTGATCGTCTCACGCTCTTCCGCTCCGGTTTCGGCTGCCAGTCCCAGCAGACGGTCAAAGGCAGCCGCATAGTCACCCTTGAATTATTTCGAGGTCAGCGGCGTCAAGTTGAGCGTTCAGGTCCTGCGGCCGGGCTGCTGCCGCCGCCACGATAGCTGCCCCTGTCGAAGTCAGCGGACCGCGTCAAAAGCGCAGCCCTGAGCACGTCCCGCCAGTGCCTCCGGGTCACCAGGGGCTGCGGCAAGCAGGGCATCGAATTCCTTCACCGCCTTGGCGAAGTCCCCAGCAGCCAGCGCCCTCATCCGCCTTCTCGAAACGCGGATCAGCCTTCTGTTGCGCATTGGCTGGCTCCACAGCTGAACCAGTGGGTTGCGCCCGACCAGTCAGCCCATTGGCGACCGCCAGCTGACCCACCTGATCCAGGATGGCCGAGATGTCCGCCTTGTCCCGAGTTCCTTGGAACAGTGGGGCCGCCTGACCCGCAATCAGTGCCAGCACCGTCGGCACCGCGGCAATCCCTGAGGGCCTGGGCCACAGCTGGTTCGCTGTCCACATTGACCCGGGCCAGCAGAAATCGTCCCCCAGCGGCATTCACCAGCTCACTCAACGCAGCAGAGACCGCAGTCCCCTCGGCTGCCCGGGGGGAATGGAACTCCACGATGACGGGGTACTGCATGGAGTGGCTGACGAGCTCCTGGAATCGGCCTCGTTCACCTCTGTGACGTAGCTTTCTCCTCCCGGAGCGGCGGCCGGAGACCGCCCAGCAGTGAGTGAGGACAGGTCAACCGCGCCGGGGCGTGAAAAATTCGGGTTCGTCATGCTCTCAATCTTGGCGGGCACTCCCAGATCGGACAACTGGGATGAAAGGATGGCTCCATGGCACATGAGCGAGCTGGCCTAGTAGCCCTGGAAACTGACCTCATCGACGTTGAGGCCGTCTTGGCGGCCTATTACGATTTGACCCCCGATCCCAGAAACCCAGACCAGAAGGTGGTGTTCGGAACGTCGGGCCACCGCGGCTCAAGTCTCGACACAGCCTTCAACGACCTGCACATCGCAGCCACCACGCAGGCGATCGTGGAGTACCGCGCTTCGCAGGGAGTCCGCGGCCCGCTGTTCATCGGGAAGGACACCCATGCGTTGTCCCTCCCTGCTTGGCAAACCGCCATGGAGGTGCTGGTCGCGTGCGATGTTCCCGTCTTCGCAGAGCGGGAGGATGAATACACTCCGACTCCCGCGGTGTCCCGCGCAATCATCCGCTATAACCGCGAGCATCCCGAGCAGGTCGCCGACGGGATTGTGGTGACCCCCCACAATCCTCCTCGTGACGGTGGCTTCAAGTACAACCCACCGCACGGTGGCCCTGCTGACACGGATGCCACCGCATGGATCGCCTCTCGCGCGAATGAGCTGATGGCGACACCCTCCGACATCCGTCGGACACCCTACGAGGCTGCGGCCCCCAGGGTGATGCGATTCGACTATCGGAGCCCATACTGCGCCGAGCTGGCGACTGCCCTGGATCTGGAGGCGATCGCCGCAGCAGGCGTGCGGATCGGCGCCGACCCCTTGGGTGGGGCCTCTGTTCAATACTGGCAGCACCTCGCAGAGACCACTGACCTGGATCTGACGGTCGTGAATCCGGTTGTGGATCCGACGTGGCGATTCATGACCCTCGATACCGACGGCAAGATCCGCATGGATCTGCTCCTCCCGAATTCGATGGCCTCCCTGGTGGCAAACCGCGACAAGTACGACATCGCGACGGGAAACGATGCAGACTCGGATCGTCATGGGATCGTCACCCCAGATTTCGGCCTGATGAACCCGAATGCCTTCCTGGCGGTCTCCATCGACTACCTCTTCTCGCACCGGCCAGGCTGGTCCAAGAGTGCAGGGGTCGGCAAGACCCTGGTCTCCTCCTCCATCATCGACAGGGGTAGCCGCTCGGCTGGGGCGCCGTCTCGTGGAGGTTCCCGTCGGCTTCAAGTGGTTTGTTCCCAGCCTGACCGACTCATCTCTCGGTTTCGGTGGTGAGGAGTCTGCCGGGGCGAGCTTCCTGGATCAGGCGGGCCGCACCTGGACCACCGACAAAGACGGCATTCTGCTGGCGTTGCTGGCCAGCGAGATCCTGGCCGTCACAGGACGTTCTCCAAGCCAGCATTACGCCACTCTTGAACAGGATTTCGACGTCTTTTCTACGCCCGCATCGACGCGGAGGCAAAACCGTGAACAGAAGGCACGGCTCACTGCATTGGCCTCCTCTGATGTGGCGGCGAGAGAACTCGCAGGTGAGCCCATCACAGCTGTCCTGACCGATGCCCCCGGCAACGGGGCCGCGATCGGCGGGATCAAGGTCACCACCGACTCAGGCTGGTTTGCGGCACGACCATCCGGCACGGAGGATAAGTACAAGATCTACGCCGAATCCCTGAAGGACGCCGATCACCTGCAGCGGATCCAGGCTGAGGCGAAGCACGTGGTGGACGCAGCCCTAGAGAGCTGACAGCAGCGGCCCAGACCAGACGTGGGCGAGGGGCAATCCTCACCCACGTCTGCTGCGCTGTCATACATCGGCAGGCTCTATACGCCTGCGGCCGCATCAGACTCCGACATATCCATCTTCTTGCGAAGGCCAGAACGCTGGATGACCCGTTGGATTGTCAAGTCACGTTCCGCCGGATGGGCAACATAGCGAATGTCCCGCAGGCCTTGTGCCCTGAGCGGGCCGACTCGAAGACCAAATGCCCATAGTCCAAGGCCTTGCCGAGGAGCGGTTGCTCCAGCGAGATGTCCAGGATCCGCGTCATCGGCATAGTTGCCAGATGCGTGTTGAAAACCCCATGAATTCTGAACACCCTCATATTTGTGATGACAAACCGATCCATGTGCGCCACATGGACTTTCCACAGCCCCTGGAGCAGCACATACAGGCCGATGAGCATAGGAACCCAGAACAGACCGCGAGCCGGGATCATGAGGCACGAAAAATCGGCATGCTGGCAGCCATAAGTCCCAACCAGGGCAAAGTCACCACCCAATGCTTGCGAACCTGATCAATCACCCGCTCGTCTTCCTCGACTAGCAGGTGTCGTTCAATGTCAGGCTCCAAGAGCCAGGCGAACAGAACCATCAGGGTCAGCTAGCGAGCTTGCTGAAGAAACGCCCAATCGATTCAAAACCACCGAAGAAGCCTCTGACAGCCTCAGCGGCGGCCTCGGGCCGAGTGAACAGATAGAAGAGAACGAGGCTACGCCGACCACGATCAGGACCTTCTTGAGCCAGCCAACCATGTTGCCTCCAAGTCTCACAGGGAAGGGACTTCTAACTCAGCACTCTCCAGTGTGCACGACAAACCTCAGGACCCCACCTCGACGCGCCGCCAAGCCGATGCGATTCTGCGATCCCTGCTCAGCGCAGCCTATCGACCGGTGCCCACGACGCATTCCACGACACGCCACCAGCGTCTCATGCTCACCCGCAGGCCTGACCTCCCGACACGTTCCCCCTCTGGGTCGCGGACTCCCCCGGATGGGACCAAGAGCGCATCCGCTCCAACCCCGCCCCCGCAGGTGGAGGTTGGGTTTGGGGAGTGTAAGAATGATCCTCATGGAGAACCAAGACCTGTTCATCTGTATCGACCACGTTGGTCTGGCGGTCCCGGATCTGGACGAGGCAGTCAAGTTCCACTCTGAGGTTTTCGGCTGGCGCGAACTCCACCGGGAGGTCAATGAGGAGCAAGGAGTGGCCGAGGCCATGATCGGCACCGGCGCGAGGGCGAGGAGAACGCCAAGATCCAGTTGCTTGCCCCGCTCAACGAGGAGTCGACCATCGCGAAGTGGCTGAGCCGCAATGGCGGTCCAGGCATCCAGCAGCTCGCCTACCGTGTCCATGACATCGACCATGTTCTGCGCAGTGCTGCGCGAACGTGGATTGCGGCTGCTGTTCCCCGAGCCGAAGCGCGGAACCGCCGATTCCCGGATCAATTTCGTGCACCCCAGGACGCCGGCGGCGTGCTGCTGGAGCTGGTGGAGCCTGCCAAAGAGGCCTCTCACTGATTTCACGGCCGAAGACACCGGTGGCGCGCCCTGGCGCCACCGGTGCTTTCTATCGGCCCTGTCGGGGTAGGGCTCAGTACCGTTCGCCGCTAGCCAGGAGAAAACACATGACCGATGCCCGTAGTGAGATCGATGAGAGACTGGCCTCAATCTCTTCGAGACAAAGGCCAGCGCCGTCGGCGGCTTCCACACGCCATGCTCGGCTACGACAAACAGGCCGTGGATGCCTACGTGCGCGACTTGGGCAGCGCCTCACTCGAACTGAAAGTGCAGTTGCGAGAGCAGCGACGCGAGACAAGCTTCGCACGCGAGCAAGTGGGCACCACGGACTATGGCGAGGCTCGGGGCACATGCCCGTGGCCTACTCCAGGCAGCCGAGTCCCAGGCAGCCGAGCTGATTCGGCTGGGAGAAACCGAGGGCAGATCGAGATGCGCCAGGAGGCCAGAATGGCTGCCGCTGCGATGCGGAGGCAGCTCAGCAGGAGGCCGACGACGTGCGACTGTCGGGACTGGCTAGCCTCAGGGAAACTCCGGCAGGAGCAGGCAGACGCGGGTCGAGGCAGTGCTGGAGGCGGCACGACGAGACGCCCACCTGCTGCGCGTGGATGCCGAGGCCCAGTCGAGGTCACTCCTGGAAGAGACCTCACAGAAAATCACAACCCAGTTGAGGCAGCCCGACTAGAAGCCGAGCGCATCCGGCAGGAGGCTGAACGACGCCACCGCCGCTCGGTTGAAGTCCGAGGAGACCACAGCAGCGGCGCTGTCGCAACAGGCGGCAGCGGCGAAGCAGGCCGAGGAGACCGTCGCCACCATCCTGGCCGAGGCACGAGAGACACCGAGGCTGCTTCAAAGCAGATTGAGGAGGCACGAGCTGAGGCCGCCAGGATCCGCGAGTTGGCGGTTGAGGAGGCCGAGCAGATCCGTCTGACCGCAACCAAGGAGGCTGAGCAGACCCTGGCCGCGATGCGGGAGGAGGCGCGCGCAAAGCAGGAGAAGCTGGAGGAGCAGGTGGGCTGGCGCAAAGAACAGCTTGAACGTGAGATCGCTGCTCTCAATGCCGCCGCAGCTCCATCGTGGCCTCCATGCAGAATCTGAAGGCGATGGCTGAGGCTGTTCCCGAGATGGAAAACACCCTCGTTCTGTCAGTGGACGAGGAGACCACGCCACAACTCAGGACGCCTCAAGAAGGCGAAGTGACCATTCCCGACCCAAGTCAAGCAGCAACCGAGAACACCAGCCAGCAGAACCCAGATGACGCACAGCCACAAACGACGGGATCGAGGCGGGTTCCTCCTCCTCGTCAGCGGAGTCTGCTGAGCCAGAGGTGGCGCAGGATTCCACCCGGATGCGCCGGCGAGCGTCTCCGATTGGGGTGGCTGTTCGGGAACAGTCGCAAAAGCACTGAGTGGGGCCTTCGGGAACGCGAGCCGCGGAGCACGTCAGCTGCTCACGCCGACCCCAGAAGAGCGGATGCCGCCTGTCCCCCGGTCATCGTTCACAACGAGTCGAAGCTGCTGAACTATTCTCCATTCTCCATCGGCTTTTTCGGTGCCCTCGGCGTTCTGGCTGCGATAGGGCTGACTGTCGCTCTGAAACAGGTGCAGCACATCCTGATCCTGGTGGGGCTCTCCCTATTCCTCGCCCTGGGACTCAATCCAGCCGTTGAATTCTTCACTCGGCGCCGTGTCCCCGTCCCCTTGCGGTCTTCGGGGTGACCATGGCGGTGGCTGGGATACTCGTCGCGGGCGTCACCTCGCTGGTCCCGTTATTCACAACACAGGTGCAGTCACTGCTGTTTCGCATTCCCCCACTGGTTGACGCTGCTGGCCAGCAATGAGCGTGTGGCCAGGTGGGAGGCCGAGTACAACATCATTGACAATGCGCGACGCTACATCGTCTCAGGGGACCTGGTCCAGAACCTGTTCGGCGGAATCTGGGGAGCTGGGATGCTGGTGGCGAACCTCATCTTCTCAGTCATCATCACCCTGGTTCTCACCATCTATTTCTGGCTTCGCTTCCAGCCATCAAACAGGGTCATCTACCGACTCGCCCCAGCCAGTCGACGAGCTCGCTCACAGTATCTGGCCGATGAGATCTTCCGTGGCGTCTCGGATACATCACCGGTATGTTCATGATCGTCACAATCGCCTCGGGATGCAGTCTCATCTTCATGAACATCATCGGCCTGCGGGACTACTCTCTAGCACTCGCCTTCATGGTGGCTCTGTTCTGCTTCATCCCAGTCGTGGGCTCGTCGATGGCGATGATCACCGTCGCCCTCGTGGGTTTCGCCACCTCGCCCAGCATCGGAATCGCCACGATCATCTACTTCCTGATATACCAGCAGATCGACGCCTACCTGCTGTATCCGACGATCATGAAACGCACTGTCAAAGTCCCTGGTGCCCTAGTGGTGCTTTCAGCTCTGATCGGAGGCATCCTACTGGGAATCATCGGGGCCTTGATCGCCATACCGACGGCAGCCGCCCTGCTGCTGCTGTACCGAGAGGTCCTACAGCCTCATCTGGACGCCAGCTAGGAGAGATCATCGGCTACATTGGGCCTGTGCGTCTCGTGATTGCCCAATGCCAGGTGGACTATGCCGGCCGCCTGAGCGCTCACCTGCCCATGGCCAAGCGGTTGATCATGCTCAAGGCGGATGGCTCCATATCCGTTCATGCCGACGACCGAGCCTACAAGCCCCTGAACTGGATGAGTGCGCCCTGCACGCTCAGGGTTCACGAACCGGATGATTCCATGCGGGAGTTGGGGGGCACCGCGCTATGGGAGGTTCGCTCCCGGTCCGGGGACACATTGCGTATCGTGCTCGGTGAGGTCTTCCTCGACACGGAGCATAGCTTTGGTGTGGACCCCGGCCTGCAGAAAGATGGCGTGGAAGCGCACCTCCAGGCCCTGCTCGCGAGGCATCCCTCGGCCTTCGGAGAGGGCTGGCGGGTGGTGAAAGCGGGAGTATTACACGCCAATAGGGCCCGTTGATCTGCTGCTGCGTGATCCTGAGGGGATTCACGTTGCTGTGGAAGTCAAAAGGCGTGGTGAGATCGACGGTGTGGAACAGTTGACACGCTATCTGGAGTTGATGAACCGAGATCCCCAGTTGGCTCCCGTGCGCGGCATCTTCGCAGCCCAACAGATCAAACCACAGGCGGCAACCCTCGCTGCCGACCGCGGCATCGACTGCCAACTTCTGGACTACGACGCGCTTCGCGGCCTGGACAACTCCGACGAGCGGTTGTTCTGATGCCCAGACGCCCCTCAAAGCACCTCGACCTGCGCGACCGATCAATACGGCTCGTTATACGGCCAAACGCACGCTGCGGGATGGCATTTTCCTGTTCCGTGAGGTCCCATCGGATCGAGCCGTGAAACATTACACCTGTCCTTGCTGCAACAGTCCCATCCGTCCTGGCACCACCCATGTGGTCGCATGGCCTGAGAGCCAAGCCTCGGTTTCGAGTCAGGTGTGGAACAACGTCGTCACTGGCACCAGCACTGTTGGAGGCAACAGCGATGATCCACTCAATCTCCATCGGCGATGGGCCGGCCCAGGTGGTGTTTCTGCATGGGTTGTTCGGCCAGGGGAAGAACTTCACTCGGATCGCACACGGGATCGCCGAGAAGGCCACCTGCCATTTGGTGGACCTTCCAAATCATGGGGACTCCTCGTGGACGGTCGGGTTCTCTCTGGAAGGTCAGGCTGGTCACCTCTCTCACTGGCTGGAGAAGACATTCGATTCCCCCATCGCTCTGATCGGTCATTCGCTCGGCGGCAAGCTCGCCATGCGGATCGCGCTGAGCCAACCTCAGCTTGTGGACCGTCTGATGGTGGTCGACATCTCCCCGCCGCCAGCGACGGGCCTACGCGCTTCGCCCCCTGGTGTCCGCTATGCAAAGTCTCGACTTGGAGCATCTCACCAGCCGCACCCAGGCGAGCGAGATCCTTGCCGATTCCATACCAGACCCTCAGGTCCGGGGATTCCTACTGCAGAATCTGCGTCGCCTCGGCGGTTCATGGGCTTGGCGGATGAATCTGGATCTGCTCGGTGACTCGCTCAAGGTGATCGGGGGTGGCCGCACTGCGACGGAACATACGAAGGCCCCGTCTGGTGGGTGGCGGGCAAATTGTCCTCCTACGTCCTGCCGGAGCACACTGCCGCGATGAAGGCCTTGTTTCCCCGCGCCCTGACGATCACCTTGAAACGGGCTGGTCATTGGGTGCATGCTGATGATCCGGAGGCCTTCGTGACACTGTGCAGTGAGTTTCTGGACTCGGCGTGAGCGGGACTATCCCAGACTGACTGAGGGTGATCAACGCCTCCGCTATGGGGCTCGTACCATCTTCTGCATCGACCCCCTGAGAGGCGATGCCCTGTACAACCGCCAGACCTGTGTCATCGACCTTCCCGAAGACGGTGTAGAGGGAGGCAGCTGCGAGTCATCCCACGATGAAGAACTGCGATCCCCCTGTGTTCGGATGGCCTGTATTCGCCATGGCCACGGTGCCTCGCGGATAGATCACCCGCCTGCCCCACTCGCCTCGAGGCCCGGTGGTCAGTGGGCTCAATTCGTCGGGAACGGTATACCCAGGGCCGCCCATACCTGTCCCGGAGGGATCACCGCATTGCAGCACAAAAATGCCCTGGTCGGTGAGCCGATGGCATCTGGTATCGTCTAGCCAGCCTTGCTGCACCAGCGATAGGAATGAGTTGGTTGTGCATGGCGTGGCGCCACGGTCCATGGTGATTGCAACGTCCCCCGCGGTCATATGCAGCGTGGCGCTTGCCTCCCGGTGTTCAGCACATCCTGAGTGCTGGGGGATCCACAGGCTTGGCGGGTTCACCGTTCGGTGGATAGCTGCAGGTTCCGGCACGTTGAACCCCCTCGGACTCCGATCCCGCCGATCCATCCTGCGAAGCTGACTGATTCGCATCGCCGCATCCCAGAAGGAGCAAAGCGGTAGCGACGATGGGCACAAACCTCTTGACTGACACGGGGCAATCTTATGCCGTTTGCCCCCAAAGCCCTGAACAGCAGCGTCTCTCCTCCCGAAGGATCGGCGGATAGGAGGGGCACCACGGTGGATGAGCACGCCATGGAGGCGACCAGGCCGAAGGCTCTCGGCTGCATCGCGACATTAGACTTGGTCCATGGTGAACTTGACCCGTATCTACACCCGCACCGGAGACGCGGGGACCACCCGGCTGAGTGACAATTCCCAGGTCTCCAAGACTGATTGGCGCGTTGAGGCCTATGGCGCAGTCGACGAGACAAACTCAGTGCTGGCTTTGGCCGTGGCCCTCGGCGGCCTGCCTGAACGGGTCGTGGAGATGCTGAGGCTCATCCGAAACGAGGCTGTTCGACGTTGGCGCTGATCTCAGCACTCCGAAGCATCCGAATCCCCCTATCACCCCTGCGGATCGAACAGGCATCAATAGATCGCTTGGAGGCCTGGTGTGACGAGCTGGGCGCCGAGCTCCCGAATCTTCGTTCCTTCATCCTCCCCGGCGGCAGCCCATCGGCGACGCAACTCCACGTCGCGCGGACGGTCTGCCGCCGCGCAGAGCGAACGGCTTGGCGGGCTGTCGAGGCGTTCGGCACAGATCCTCCGAGGAACGCGGTGAAGGCGGTGTCAACCTCTTGGCGGTCACCTATCTGAATCGCCTGAGCGATCTGCTATTCAACATGTGCCGCACAGCGGCTGGGCAGGGAAGGCGAGGTGCTGTGGGTGCCCGGCACTGATCGTGAGGCACCCGAACGGGAGATAGCAGCCACCCAGCTCAGGGGACCCGGCGCTCCTCGGGGGTAGTGACTGCCGGGTGGGGCGGACTCCAGCCATGCCATCAGCGCCATGACGTTGTCCAAGCTCATGGCGAGGTTGTGCTCGTGTCCGGTAAAAACGGTCTGAGATCGTGACGATGTGGGACTCGTCGAACAGCACGACAGCCTCCAGTGCGGTGGCTGGTCGTCGCCTCTGCCATACGGTGGTGGCCCTGCTGAAGGACCGGCTGGGTCGCAGAGCAAGCGAGAACGCACGGTACCAGTCGAGTCTGTTGTCCCTGTAGCGGGCAAAGCCAAGCACCCATCCCACTCCGGGACCCGCATCGCGCATACGATGTGCGCAATCAAAAGACCGCCCTGGCGAGTGAGCCAGCGGCGGCGAGCATAGAACAAGGCGAAGGGCGGCAGACAGACGCACACGGCTAAAATCACCGAAGTTGTCAGCCAACCCATAAACAAAACATAGCGGCTGGTAGGGCATCTGACGAGTTGAGGACACTCCTGCTGGTCGGAGAGGCCCTGGGAAGACACTCCACCGATGAGGTATGTGGTGCGGTAAACCGCATCCGAGGGCCACCGATCTGACGGGCTCCTAACTCCTCTGCTGCTGGTAGCGCTCCCCTGCCCTGATCTGGGCATTGAGGATGTGCAGCCGATGGATCTGCTCATCGGTGGCCTCACCCTGACTTCGCAGACGCCGAAGGTCATGAGCTGCCTTCCGGGCAACATCCAGGGTGATCTCCTCCGCGATCTGGACTTCATGGCTGAGCACCCTCACATGCCCCTGCGCCACGGCCAGCAGTCCGCCGTCGATGGCCAGGATCTCAGTGCGGCCATCGGACGAGACGATCTCAACCATGCAGGGCACCAGCGCCGCCATCATTGGCTCATGACCTGGGAGGATGCCGATGTCCCCCTCACTCGTGCGGGCGATGACATTGAGCGCCTCCCCCTCCCAGACCATCTTGGCTGCTGAGACGACCTCCAGCTTCAGCGGCTCATGTCCCACAGTCACAAATCCTTCTGCATCTTGTTCCAGTTCTCGAAGACATCCTCCATACCGCCGACGTTGAAGAACGCCTGCTCCGCCACGTGATCGATGTCACCGCGGCAGATCATCGCGAACCCCTCAATGGTGTCCGTCAGCGGCACAGTGGAGCCTGGGATATTGGTGAACTTCTCCGCCATGTAGGTGTTCTGGCTGAGGAACTGCTGGATCCGGCGGGCCCGGTTCACCGTGATCTTGTCCTCCTCCGAAAGCTCATCAATGCCCAGGATCGCGATGATGTCCTGCAGTTCCTTGTTCCGCTGCAGAATCTGCTTCACCTGAACCGCGGTGTCGTAATGCTCCTGACCGATGTATTGCGGATCAAGGATGCGGGAGGAAGACGTCAGGGATCCACCGCAGGGGTAGAGGCCGCGCGAGGCGATCTCACGGCTCAGCTCGGTGGTTGCGTCCAGATGCGCGAAGGTCGTCGCAGGTGCCGGATCCGTGTAGTCGTCGGCAGGGAACGTAGATGGCCTGCATCGATGTGATGGAGTGTCCCTTGGTCGATGTGATGCGCTCCTGCAGCTGGCCCATCTCGTCAGCGAGGTTCGGCTGGTATCCCACGGCTGAGGGCATCCGACCGAGCAGGGTGGACACCTCAGAACCGGCCTGGGTGAACCTGAAGATGTTGTCGATGAACAGCAGCACATCCTGGTTCTGCACATCACGGAAGTATTCCGCCATGGTCAGCGCAGACAGCGCAACCCGCAGGCGGGTACCCGGCAGCTCATCCATTTGGCCGAAAAGCAAGGCGGTGTCCTTCAGGACCCCGGCCTCCTCCATCTCGTGAATGAGGTCATTGCCCTCACGTGTGCGCTCTCCGACGCCAGCGAACACCGAGGTGCCTCCGAAGTTGTGGGCGATCCGGTAGATCATCTCCTGGATCAGCACCGTCTTTCCAGACACCCGCGCCACCGAACAGACCGATCTTGCCGCCCCTGACGTATGGGGTGAGCAGGGTCAAGGGACCTTGATGCCGGTCTCCAGCATCTCGGTGCGAGACTCCAGGGCGTCAAACTGCGGGGCGGGCCGATGGATGGGCCAGCGCTCCGTGATCTCGATCGACGACGGGTCGACGTTCAGCACATCACCGGTCACATTCAGACATGCCCTTGGTGATGTCACCCACGAGCACAGAGATCGGCGCGCCGGTGTCCTGACCTCGGCACCACGACGCATGCCATCAGTGGGCTTCAGGGCGATCGCACGCACCAGGTTGTCTCCGACATGGAGCGCGGTGCTCCATGGTCATGGTGCGCTTGTCCCCCATGACCTCGGTCTCAACAACAGGGGCGTTGCCGATCTCAGGGATCTGGTCAGCCGCGAACTCGACATCAACGACCGGGCCGATGACCCGGGCAACGCGGCCGATGCCGACCGCCGTGGTTGAATCTGCTGTGGCGAGTCATGTATTACCTCATTCGTTTCCGGCTGATTCGGCGAGCGCCGCAGCATCACCGACGATTTCAGAGATTTCCTGGGTGATCTCAGCCTGGCGGGCCTGGTTGGCCTCACGGGTCAGGCGCTCGATCAGCTGCTGTGCATTGTCCGTGGCTGATTTCATGGCGCGTTGCCGGCTCGCCAGTTCTGAGGCGGCCGATTGCAGCAACAGGGCATGGATGCGGTTGGCAACGTACATTGGCAGCACCTGGTCCAGTACGACTTCAGGACTCGGCTCAAAGGCGTAATGCGGCGGTATGCTCTCGTCGCTGTGTGGCTCATCTGACTCCTCCCGACGAGCGGCAGCATCCGCAGCGCCACCGCCTCCTGGACGAGCATCGACTTGAAGCTCGTCGCGACGATATGGAGCTGATCCACCGCCCTCCTCATGGGAAGCAGGGAACCGGTTGATCAGTACGTCGGCTATCTCCTTGGCGTGTGAGTATTGCGGGGCTATCGAGAACCCCGTCCAGCTCTGCTCAATCGGGCGGTTCCGGAAGTCGTAGTAGGAGACGCCCTTGTTACCCGTCACGTAGACCAGGAACTCCTGGTTTTCAACGGCAAGCCGGGATTGCAGTTGCTCCGCAACTTTGATGACGTTGACGGAATAGGCCCCTGCCAGCCCTCGGTCCCCGGTGATCAGGAGGATCGCCGACCGCCTAAAGCGGGGAGGCGTCCTTGAGCAAAGGATGTTCAAGCGTGTGGGAGTAGGTGGCGAGCGGATACCGCATGCACCAGAGCCGAGGCATAGGGAGTTGTCTCCCGGACCGTCTGCTGTGCTTTGACGATGCGGGGAGGCCGCTATCAGCTCCATGGCGCGGGTGATCTTCTTGGTGGTGGCGACAGAGTTCCGTCGCTGCCTGAGTTCCGCAGACTGCTACCCATCGGGCATCAACCCCGCTTCTGGCGGATGATCGTCTCCTGATTGATGGCTCCGTCATCCAGCGGTCCGTGTTCTTCATTCTCGTCAAGGAGTTTGCCATCTACGGTGCGGAATACCTGCTTGAACTCACCCAGTGCCTTGACGGTCGCCTCCTTCAGATCATCCCCGAACAGCTTGGTGTCGGCGATCTCGCCCAGGATCCCCGTGCTGTGCCTCAGGTATTCCAGGAACTCCTGCTCGAAGCGCAGGACATCCTCGACGGAACATCGTCGAAGTGTCCCTGCACCCCAGCCCACACGGAGATGACCTGGTCCTCGACCGGATAGGGGCGCATACTGCCCCTGGCGCAGAAGCTCAACGAGGCGAGCCCCCGATCCAGCTGCTGCCGGGATGCGGCATCCAGATCAGAGGCGAACATCGCGAAAGCCTGCATGTCACGGTACTGCGCGAGGTTGATCTTCAAGGAACCTGCGACCGACTTCCTGGCCTTGACCTGAGCGGCACCACCAACCCGCGAGACGGAGATTCCGGCGTCGATGGCTGGTCGCTGGTTCGCGTTGAACAGAATCCGACTGCAGGGAAGATCTGCCCGTCGGTGATGGAGATCACGTTGGTCGGAATGTGAGCCGACACATCATTCGCCTTGGTCTCAATGATCGGCAGTCCGGTCATGGAACCACCTCCCAGTTCATCGGAAAGTTTCGCGCAGCGCTCAAAAAGCCTCGAATGAGGTGAAGGCGTCGCCCGGGTAGGCCTCACGGCCCGGAGGCCGACGAAGCAGCAACGACATCGCCCTGTATGCCTCGGCCTGCTTCGTCAGGTCATCGAAGATGATCAGGACGTGCTTGCCCTGATACATCCAGTGTTGGCCGATGGCAGACCCGGCGTAGGGGGCGATGTACTTGTAACCGGCCGGATCTGAAGCTGGAGCATGGACGATTGTGGTGTACTCCAGGGGCCCTCAGCAGCCTCCAGCGTGCCACGCACCTCGGCAACCGTCGACCCCTTCTGGCCTATGGCCACGTAGATGCAGCGCACCTGCTTCCTCGGATCCCAGATTCCCAGTTCGCCTTCTGGTTGATGATGGTGTCGATGGCGATGGCGGTCTTGCCAGTCTTGCGATCGCCAATAATCAGCTGCCTCTGGCCACGCCCGATGGGGGTCATGGCGTCGATGGCCTTGAGCCCAGTTTGGAGGGTTCTCGAACCTCCTGCCGGTCCATCACCCCAGCGGCCTGAAGCTCCAAGGCACGTCGTCCCTCTAGGGTCCTTGATCTCACCGAGCCCATCAATGGGGTTTCCCATGGCGTCGACAACTCGTCCGAGGGTAGCCGTCACCGACGGGAACGGAGAGCACCTCCCCGTGCCATGCGACAGATCCCTCGTCGATGCCCTCAGGGTCTCGAGGACCACCACCGATCTCCCGCTCATCCAGGTTCAGGGGCGATGCCCATGGTCCCGTTCTCAAAACGCAGCAGTTCGTTCGCCATCGCCGAGGGAAGGCCCTCGACGCGCGCAATGCCATCGCCAGAGGTCACGACCACGCCAACCTCGGTCTTGCTGGCAGCCGCAGGCTGATACGACGAGACGAACTCGTCAAGCGCACTGCGGATCTCATCCGGACTGATGGTGAGTTCAGCCATTGCGTCCTACTTTCGCTTCATGTGTCGGTTCAGGGCCGACGGGCTTCATTGAGCCGCCCGGCCACGGTTGATTCGAATACTTCTGGCCCGAGGGCGACATTCATGCCGCCGAGGACTTCAGGGGTCCACCCTCAATCTGCAGGAACACCTTGCCCCCGACCTGCGCCTCCAGCGCTCTGCGCAACCTGGCCAGCCGAGTATCGTCTAGCGGCCTTGCCACGGTGACGTGAGCTATCTGCTCACTTTCAAGCTCGGCGGAGGCCCCAGGTAGCTGGCCAGGGGTCAGGGGGACCGTACAGGGCCTGGCTGCGGCGGCTCGTGAGGCAAGGCGTTCCGTGATGGGGCTGGTCTTGCCGCCGATGAGCCTCGCGATCAGTGCCCGACGATCTGTCGGCGAGCGACCACGGTTGCGCAACGCATCAGCGAGTTCGGGATTGCCCTCGATAATGGTGGCGAACTGGTGCAGCTCCTCCTGGACACGCTCAGAACACCCTGCTCCCTGGCGACGCGCAGCAGACCTCGGACTCCCTGCCGTTCAATGGCCTCAATCATGGTGTGTCCTCCGGGCCAGGGCTGGCCGGTGGCCTCGGTGACGATCGCCAGCGCCGTGGCGCTGATCCTCCCGCCGAAGACTCGTCCCGCCAAAGCTCGGCGATCAACAGCACCCGCCGACGGATCAGAGAGAGCGCGCCTCAGCGGAGGCTGCACCTCCAACAGATCGACCACCGCGAACAGCTCGTCAGCGGCTGCCTCGTCCACAGTGGTGGCGTCGGCAGCCGAGTCGAGGACCTGAGGGCTGCGTCGCGGGATTTCATCGCGCTGCCGCTTCGAGCTCGTCCAGGAACCGGTCGACTGTGCGGTTGGCGCGCTCGTCATCCGCCAGGGACTCACCGACGATCTTGCCGGCGAGTGTGGTGGCGAGACCACCGATCTCACCGCGCAGCTCCGTCATCAGCTGCGCACGCTCAGCCTCCAGCTGGGCACGTCCCGCCGCAAGAATCCGATCAGATTCCCTGGAGGCCCTCTCTCGTGCCTCAGCGATCAGCTGGGCTCCGGCTGTCTTGGCTTCCTCACGGATGCGGGCGGCCTCCTCGCGTGCGGAGTTCAGCTGGTCGTTGTATTCAGCCAAGGCCTCCTCCGCCTTGGCCTCAGCCTGCTCGGCTCGGCGGATGCCACCCTCGATTCGCTGGTAGCGCTCATCGTAGAGCTTCTCGAAGGCAGGAACGACGACCTTCCACATGACGAGGAACCAGCAGCATCAAGATAATGCCGACGACGACCTCAGAAAGGTGATGGGGCAGAAGGGGTCCGAGATCAATCCCAGACTCAAGCAACGCCCCAGGTACGGGGACCACGCTGATCCTTACTTCAGGACGAAGGCGAGAGCGATGGCGATGATGGCGAGCGCCTCAACCACGGCAAAGCCGATGAAGGCGGTGCTCATCGCGGCACCCCGGGCCTCAGGCTGGCGGGCGGTGCCGTTGATGACGGACGCAAAGATCCAGGCGACGCCCAGGGCCGGGGCGATCGTGGCGATCGCATATCCGATCATGTTGAGCGAGCCGTTGATTTCCAGGAGGGACAGCATGGTTTTTCCTTTCGGATGGCTCCTGCCGGGATTGGTTCAGGAGTCGGACTTTCGTGATATCAGTGCGCCTCGGATATGGAGGTTGACACGTACTGTGCGGTGAGAACTGTGAAGATATAGGCCTGCAGGGCGCCGATGAACAGCTCCAGGAACAAGATGGCGAAGCTGAATGTGACCGAGACTGCGCCGGAGACGTTGAACATCAGGTTGTTCTGGTAGGTCAGGAGGAAAGAGCCCCGACCACGAAGACCAGCACCACGAGGTGCCCGCGAACATGTTGGCGAACAGCCTCAAGGCCAGGGTCACAGGGACGGGTGATGAAAGTGGCCAGGAACTCCAGCGGCATGATCAGCGGCAGTAGATAGCCGGGAACTCCCTCGGGCACCAGGGAGCGTTTGAGAAAGCCCATGCCGAACTTCTGGAACCCGGCACCGACGTAGACGCACCACGACAGGAGAAAGCCAAGCCATAGGCGAAACCGACGTTCGAGAAGGTGGGCAACATGAATGTGAAGAACTCGCCGAACCAGTTGTTGACCAGCAGGAATGAGAAGAGGGCCAACAGGTAGGGGCGAGGAAGCGCCTGTAGTCATGGTGAAGGATGTCTCGAGCAATACCATTGCGAACGAAGTCATAGATGTATTCCGCAAGAAACTGTCCTTTGGACGGCTTGAGCTTCAGCTTCCTGGAGGCGCGCCACCATGGGACGATGACCAGAAGCGCACCGATGGCAGCCTGCCAGAACGGCTTGTTCATCCAGTTCGGGGTTCCGGGGATGACAGGGGGTGTCGAAGATGAAGTCATTGACACTCGGCGGCGTGTACCCACCGTCACCGCCCTCCAGCGGAAGAAGCCAAGGATTCATGTACCGCTCCCATATCGCTTGATGATCATGTAGACGCTGGCAACCAGCCCGAGGATGAGCCCCAACGGCAACAGCCATGAGGTTTTCCAGAGATGATCTCCGAGCCAGCCGAGCCCTCCGTAGAACAGCAGACCCGCCAAGATGTAGCTGAGCACCACCATCCCGTCCTCGGCACTGCCTCGTTGCGAGGTCTGCTCCTCAGATCGTGGTTTCCTGCCCATGTTGGGGGTGAGCCTACCCGAAAACCTTCGGACCTTCACACCACGGCTGGACCCGCCACTCAGGCGTCGTGGATATCGTAGATGGGAACGCGCTGACGCCGGGCGACGAGCACCACTCCCGTGGTCCAGGCCAGGACCGTGACCACCACGGTGAGCGCGAGCCAGCGCTCATCCGTCGCCGGTCCAAGTCTCGGGTGTCCTGTCACATACCAGAGCCCTGCACCGATCCCGACGACGCGGAATCGCATGGGAGGCGAGCACGATCCCAAGCCCCTGAACGGGGGAGCTCACGCCACCACCTCAATCGCCTGTCCCACTGAGAAAAACAGAAGCACCGCGGCAAAGCCGATCGCCGCCCCGACCAGCGCAGCACGTGACCCCGTGGCCAACGCCAGGAGCAGACCCCCAACCCCACAGCATGGCCGGCGATCACCCCTCCGACCATCATCTGCCTGGCGCGTCGGGTGGCTCCCGTGATGCGACGTTCAGCCACCTGTCGTTCCTTTGGAACGGCGTCCTGGTGGAAGGAGAGTCACGATGGCCAGCGCCACTGTGCAGATGGCCAGGGTCCACCACGTGGCAGGATGGTTCAGCAGCAGGGACGCACACCAGGCCACCTGCCACGATTGCGCTCCAGGAGCACAGAATCAACACCGCTGCACGTTGGGAATGGCCTCGCGCGATCATCCGGTGATGCAGGTGCTGCTTGTCAGCCACAAACGGATGCTGCCCCTGGCAGTCCGGCGGGCATAGGCCAGCGCAAGATCCATCAGCGGCAGCGCCAGGGTCACCAAGGGCAGCAGAATCGGCAGAAGGGGCGGGCAGAACATCATCATGATCGCGGCTGAGGGCGCTCGGATCGACCTGCCCGGTGAAGGAGATGGCGCTCATCGCCATGAGGAAACCCAGGAGCATCGCGCGGCATCACCGCAGAACATCCGCGCCGGCTGGAAGTTGTGGGCGAGGAATCCCAGACAAATGCCCACGGTGGCGACCGTGATGAGACTGGCTGTGGTCGCCCTCACGAGGTTCTGCTCGTAGGCGAGCACGTAGGAGTAGGCGAAGAAGGCTCCCGCACCAATCGCAACCACTCCCGCCGCAAGGCCGTCAAGGCCATCAACGAAATTCACGGCGTTGGCGCAGACCGCGATGAACAACACCGTGATGAGGATGCTAGAGGCGTCATCAATGGTCACGACGGCATTCGGCAGAGGAATCCAGTAGATCCTCACGCCGCCCAGCACAGCAGCCCCAGCGGCGAGGACCCTGACCGCCGAACTTGACCGGTGCGTTCAGCTCGAACATGTCATCCAACAGTCCGACCAGGCAGATCAGGCCACTGGCTGCCAAAACCGCCAGTGCGTCATGACCCACAGTGGCGAACCGTGACAGGAACGGCATCTGAATTGCCAGGATGAGGCTGACAGCCAAACCGCCCAGCATCGCCAGCCCACCGAAATATGGTTTCGGGATCGTATGCATATCCCGGTTCCGCACCCTCGCCAGCACACCCCAGCGAATAGCGAGCTGCCTGCAGAGTCCGGCCAGCAGATAGGGTTGTGGCGGCAGCACCAAAAGAACCAGAAGGTACTCGCGCATCAGTCAGCCTGCGGTTCAGGCACCACCTCGCGGGCCTCCTCGACGCTGATGGCTCCGCGACGAAGCACGACGACCATGATCGTCAACACTGAAGTCGACGATCGTCGAAGCTCCTCACCTCGTGCGGGGCCGCCGTCAAGATAGATGGCAACGCTATCCCCCAGCATCTCCTCGGCCCGCTCCACCGTGGTGGCAGCCGGCTCGCCCGAGATGTTGGCTGAGCTGACTGCGAGCGGGCCCGTGCGGCGCAGCGAGGGAACGCGCCTGGTCGAGGTCGGGGACCCGGATCGCGACAGTGCCCTGGTATCACCGAGATCTAGTGGAAGCGACCTCTGAGCGTTCAGGATGATCGTCAGCGCTCCCGGCCAGAAACGGTCCACCAGGTCGCGTGCGGCATCTGGTATGGCATCCACCAACGCCGGAAGCATGGAGCTCTCGGCAATCAGCACCGGTGGCGGCATGTCACGACCCCGCTGCTTGGCCGCCAGCAGTCTTTCGACAGCCTCGCGGTTGAAGGCAGCCGCGCCGACACCGTACACGGTGTCGGTTGGGAAAGACGATGCATCTCCCCTCCGCCACCACCTCCCGCGCTGCTTCCAAAAGCGCCATCGAGGCCTGTTTCCAGGGACAACGTCCTAGACCCGGTTTCGTTCACTCGCCAATCCTGCCACGTCGGGCCACGAGATGCCTGGGGCGTCCTGCCAGATCGCATACCCGGCGAACGATCTCGAAGTCCTCGGAGAAGATGGCGGCAACCTGATCCGGGTGGGTTTCGTCATGTTCCAGGCGATCACGCCTCCCGGCCGCAGGAGACGGAAGGCAACCTGATGCACCACCGGATCGCGTCCAGCCCATCCGGACCGCTGAAAACGGCCTCCCCGGGTCATGGGAGATCTCCGGCGGCAGCTGATGGCGCAGCCTTTCGGGGACGTAGGGCGGGTTGGCGACCACGGCGTCAACGATGCCATCAAGGTCGTGAAGGGAATCCGCCATGTCCTCAAGCCGCGCATCCACACCGAGGCCCTCCAGGTTCCTCAGCAGCCAGGGCCAGGCAGCCTCAGAGCGCTCGACGGCGTGAAGCATCAGGTTGCCCCGCTCCGTCGCCAGACTCCGCGTTATGGCGCCCGAGCCCGCGCACAGTTCAACGACTCGCCTCTTTCCGGAGGGCATGGCGCTGAGCTCGGTCAGCACCTCATCCACCAGCAGCTCGGTCTCAGGACGCGGTATGAAGACGCCGGGGCCGACAGCCAGAGTCTCATACCGAAAAGGGGCGCGACCGGTGATGTGCTGAACTGGCTCACCGCTTTCTCTCCTGACGGTCAGCTGCTCGACGAGTACCTCCTCGGAGGGCGTCGTCTCCCGAAGCACCAGGGCTGCAGAATTACAGTCCAGGGCGTGGCTCACCAGCCAGCGGGCATCGGCGGAGGGGCTTGCGACACCGGCTGCCGCCAGGCGATCAACGACTTCAAGGACTAGATCCCAGGCCCTCACTTCCCGGCCCCGGCCAGGCGCTCAGCCAGATCAGCCTCAGCCAGCGCATCCAGCACGGGAGTGAGGGCACCCGCGAGCACAAGATCCAGATTGTGGGATTTGAACCCGATGCGGTGGTCGGCGAACCGGTTCTCAGGAAAGTTGTACGTCCGGACCCTCTCTGAGCGGTCCACGGTCCTGACCTGGGACTTCCGGGCTGCGGATGCGGCCTCAGCCGCCTCGGCCTCGCGGATGGCGGCGAGCCTGGCCCGCAGAAGCCGCATCGCCTGCTCCCGATTCTGCAGCTGGGAGCGTTCATTCTGACAGCTGACGACGACTCCCGTTGGCAGGTGCGTTATTCGCACCGCGGAATCTGTGGTGTTGACTCCCTGCCCTCCGGGTCCAGAGGACCGGAAGACATCGACCCGGAGGTCGGACTCATTGATCTCCAGTTCCTCGGCCTCAACGTCCGGGGAGACCAGCACCCCGGCCGCGGAGGTGTGGATGCGACCCTGGGTCTCGGTGACCGGAACCCGCTGCACTCGGTGAACCCCGCCCTCGAACTTGAGACGGCCATAGGGACCAGTGCCGTCGATGCTGTTCCCCTTCACAGCAACGGTGACCGATTTGAAGCCGCCGAGATCGGTGGCCTGAGAGTCCACGATCTCAAGCTGCCAGCCCACCTGCTCTGCGTATCGCTGGTACATCCTCAACAGGTCACCGGCAAACAGCGCGGACTCCTCCCGCCCTCTCCAGACTTGATCTCCAGGATGGCGTCCGCATCGTCGTTGGGGTCCCGCGGCGCCAGCAGGCGGGTCAGGCGTGCCGTCACCTCGGTGAGTCTTTCTCCCAGCGTCGCAGCCTCCTGCGCAAAGGAGTCATCAAGTTCCGCGAGTTCGAGCGCCGCCTCCCGGTCGGCTGTGAGCTCCCGGTGGGCTGCCAAAGACTCGACGATGGGACGCAGTGCCGCATAACGCCGACCGACCCGGCGCATCAGCGCCGGGTCGGAATGCGTCGCTGGATCCGCCAACTGAGCCTCCAATTGGCCGAACTCAGCAACCAAGGGCTCTGCGGATTCGAACAATGGCCTCTCCCTATCCGCATGCGCTGACTGGGATGGCGAGTCCCTGTTCTGTGATCACTTCTTCTTTTTGGCGTACATGCGCTCGAAGCGGGCGACACGGCCACCGGTGTCGAGGATCTTCTGCTTGCCGGTGTAGAAGGGGTGGCATTCAGCGCAGACATCGGCGCTGAGCGTCCCTGACTTGGCAGTGCTGCGAGTGGTGAAGGTGTTCCCACAGGGTGCAGTGCACCTGGGTGTCGACGTATTCGGGGTGGATGCCCTGCTTCATGATGTTCTCCTTGGAATGTGTTGTCTCCGGGTCGCCCGAGTGATCCACTCAGTAAGGCGTGAACCGGCACGGCTAGCAATTGTGCCAGCCGACCGACTGGATTCAAAACGTCTTCGCCGGTTCCCCTCACCCTTCCTGCGCAGGCGTGGTCTTGAGGACGCTCAGCAGGAACTCATGGTTGTTCTGAGTTTTGCGCATCCGGGCCAGGAGGGTCTCAAGGGGCCGCCTGGTCATCAAGGCCGGAGAGTGCCCGTCGCAGCTTCCAGATGATGTTGAGTTCGTCGCGCCCCAGCAGCAGATCCTCGCGACGGGTGCCAGAGCGTCGACGTCGATGGCCGGGAAAATCCGCTTGTCAGCAAGCTGACGAGCCAGGCGAAGCTCCATGTTGCCGGTGCCCTTGAACTCCTCAAAGATGACTTCATCCATGCGGGAGCCGGTCTCGATCAGTGCTGTAGCCAGGATCGTCAAGGAGCCGCCGTTCTCGATGTTGCGAGCCGCCCCGAAGAATTTCTTGGGAGGGTAGAGCGCTGCCGAGTCGACACCGCCAGAGAGGATGCGACCCGACGCGGGAGCGGCGAGGTTGTAGGCCCGACCGAGCCTGGTGATCCCGTCGAGCAGCACGACCACGTCATGTCCCAGCTCGACAAGTCGCTTGGCCCGCTCAATGGCAAGTTCCGCGACCACAGTGTGGTCCTCAGCTGGACGGTCAAAGGTGGAGGCAATGACTTCACCGGAGACCGTGCGCTGGAAGTCGGTGACCTCCTCGGGACGTTCATCGACGAGCACCACCATGAGGTGGACCTCGGGATTGTTCGCGCAGCGATAGCGTTCGCGATGGCCTGCATGACCATGGTCTTCCGGCCTTCGGCGGCGAGACGATGAGGCCACGCTGCCCCTTGCCTATGGGGGCGACCAGGGTCGATGACCCTCCCCGTGAGCTGGGTGTTGACGGTCTCCAAGCGGAGTTTCTCCTGCGGGTAGAGCGGGGTGAGCTTGGCGAACTCGGGGCGCTGCCTGGCCCTCTCCGGGTCATCTCCGTTGATGGAGTCGATACGGACAAGAGGGTTGTACTTTTCCTTGCGCTCACCCTCCCGCGGGGTGCGGATGGCGCCCACGATCACGTCTCCCTGCGGGAGCCCGAACCGTCGCACCATGCCCATTGGGAGATAGGCGTCATTTGGTCCGGGAAGATAGCCGGTGGTGCGCACGAAGGCATAGTTGTCGAGGATGTCGACGATGCCTGAGACCGCCGCCAGGACATCGTCATCGGCGACAGTGGGCTCGCTCTCGAACCGATCCATCCCGGAGGAGCCCCGGCCCTCCGGTTCTGACGGTCACGATTGCGTCGGCGGCGACCACGGCGCCCACTCTCGTTGTCATCCTCGAACCGGCCTGCCCCCGAACTTGCGGGCGCAAGAACTGGGGGTGTCGCGCCACTGGGTTGACCCAACGCGGCAGCAAGCCGCTCCCCACCTCCTCATTGGTGGCTTCCTGGGCGGCGCGATCACGTTCCTTGTTGCGTTCGCGGCGACGCCGGTTCCGGCTGATGCCCTCACCCTCACCGCGCGGCTGGGCAGCGGACGGATTCTGCTCCTGCCTCGCCACCACCACGCTGGGGCTCTCAGTCTTCACTGGTTCTGGCTTCACCGGTTCTGGGGCTGGAGCCTCCCCACGGGAAGCTGAGGTTCAGCCTCCAGGCGACGAGGCGCACGCGCCCGGTGGGACGAGGGATCGGTCTTCTGAAGATGAGGCGCGCCTCCTGAGATGGCGGCGATGAGTTCACCCTTGCGCATCGTCGAGGTGCCCTTGATGCCCATCCCTGCGGCCATCTTCTTCAGCTCAGGAGCTTGAGGTCCGCCAGAGAGTTGGAACCGGAATCGGTCACGGTGTGCCTTTCTTGATCAGGAAACCGGCGAGAGAGAACTACAGCCGGTGAAGTGTTTCGTCACGGCGCTCAGTACACGGTGGGATGATACTTCCACCGGCGCCAATCGTGACTTATCAAGATCATAGCACGCCATGCGATGTTTGGCACTTTAGGCTCCCTCTTGGACGTCGCCGCTGTTCATACTGGGTACTATCGCGGTTCATAGCAGATCTGCCGCTAGGCGCTGTTTTGCCTGGCGGCTCAGGTCAGGCTTCAGCCAATTTCCGCCTGTTGTCGACAGGGTATTGATATGCTTTTTGCGGCTTTAAGGCCCGTCTCCAGGGCACGCGCTGATTCTCAGCCATCAAGCTGCTGGAGCGCCACTCCCCCACCAATCTCAAGGGTGTGACGGCGGAACCCCGCATGTTCGACGGTGTCTGCGACAGCCAGTTGCTCTGGTAGCCCCACTGCGAACACCGTGGGGCCGCGCCGGATATGGTGGCCGCGACGCCGCAGGAGCGGAGCCTCTGCATCAGGTTCCAAGACTCGGGCATGAGCTCTGAGCGATAGCGCTGGTGGAGCAGGTCCTGGGTGGCGGTCAACAGCAGGTCGGGACGCTGTTGAAGCGCCACTGGCAGAGAAGCCGCCCTGATCGCCTGCTGCACAGCATCGCTGCGCTGCACCACGTCAGGTAGCACTGCGCGGGCACCTGAGGTGCGGACCTGTAGATCCGGCACATAGGCAAGGCAGCTCAGGCCCCTCTACCGGACGAAGTTGAATCAACTCCACACGCCTGTCCTCGATCCATGCGAGGACAGCGCCCCCACACCGCGGCTCCGGCATTGTCGGGATGGCCTTCGAGCAGGCTGGAGATCCGCGTCAGCTCAACCCGATCCAGGGCCCGCCCGGGGTGGGCGATGCCATGTGCGAGGGCGCAGCCTGCCACGATGGCCGCTGCAGAGGACCCAAGGCCTCGTGAGTGCGGGATCGTGTTGTGGGATGTCAGGGTCATGCTCTCAGGAGGTGCTGTGCCCCACTCTCGCAATGCGTGCAAGATGGTGGCGATCACCAAATGTGACTCATCCTGGGGGACCTGATGGGCCCCCTCGCCGGTGACCTGGATCTTCAGGCCGGCCTCACCGCCGGTCTCCAGGATGAGTTCGTCGCTCCAGTCGACGGCCAAGCCGACGCAGTCGAAACCTGAGCCGAGATTCGCCGTGGTGGCCGGGACCCGAACGCGGAACCTCACTGCCCCTCAATGCGCATGTAGTCGATGGTGTCACCGATGAAGGAGGCGTCGCGGAGCTCCGCGACGACTGCTTGCAGATCAGCCTCTCGTGCCTCATGGGTCATGAAGTTGAGGTTCGCGGTGAAGCCGTCGGTACGTCCCAGGCCGTCCAGGTAAGACTGCTGGCAGGTCTGCAAGGAGACATTATTGGCCCCGAAGATCGTGGCGCACTTGGCGAGCACTCCCGGCTTGTCCACAACCTGGAAGCGGATGTAGTAGCGGCTCGTCGCATCGCCGATGGGTGCCACACCACGTTTGGTGTAGCCCGTTCCGAGGTGGGACGCCGTCCGGCGGACACGGTTCCTGGCGACTGTCACGACATCACCCATCACGGCAGACGCGGTTGGCGCGCCTCCGGCCCCCTGCCCGAGGAACATCAGCTGGCCCGCCTCGACGGATTCGACGAAGATCGCGTTGTAGGCACCCGAGACTGATGCCAGCGGATGGGTCTTGGGAACCATCGCGGGGTGGACCTTGACGATGACCCGATCATCCTCGGTGGTCTTCGCCACAGCGAGCAGCTTCACAACACAGCCCATCTTGTCTGCTGCCAGGATGTCATCCTCGGTGACCTGGGATATCCCCTCGCAGAACACCTCAGAACGGTGCACCTCGGTGTGGAAGGCGAGTCCGGCCAGAATCGCAGCCTTCGCCGCAGCGTCGTGTCCCTCGACATCAGCTGTGGGATCGGCCTCCGCGAACCCCAGTTCCTGCGCTTGGCGCAATGCCACCTCGAAACTCAGGTGGTTGGTGGTCATCTGATCGAGGATGTAGTTCGTGGTGCCGTTGACGATGCCCATCACCGCCCGGATCTCGTCACCGACGAGTGACTCCCTCAGGGGTCGGATGATCGGGATGGCCCCCGCGACAGCTGCCTCGTAGTAGAGGTCGACGCCGTTGTCCTGAGCGGTGGCGCTCGGCTGTGCCAGATCCTCAGCCAGCAGAGCCTTGTTGGCGGTGATCACGGAGGCACCTGCGTTCATGGCCGCCATCAGCAGCGACCGGGCGGGCTCAATTCCGCCGATGACCTCGACGACCAAGTCGAGGTCCCCACGAGTCACCAGCGCGTCCACATCTGTGGTGAAGAGGGCCGGATCAATTCCTGGGCGTTCCACATCCAAGCGTCTGACCCCGATCCCGACGAGTTCCAGCGGACGACCAATCCGCTGTCGCAGCGACTCTGCCTCATGGGTGATGATCCTGGCCACCTGAGAGCCCACCACCCCAGCGCCGAGCAGCGCCACCCTCAAAGGTGCATTCTCGTTTCCCACAGTCACTCCCCTACGTCCAGTCGCATCAGGTCTTCCAAGGTCTCCCGCCGCAGGAGGGTGCGAACAACTCCCTGGCGTACCGCCAGCAGGGGCGGTTTCGTAAGCTGATTGTAGTTACTCGCCATCGACCGAGAGTAGGCACCGGACCCGGGGACGGCAATGAGGTCCCCGGGAACGACATCCCGGGGCAGGAAAACATCGCGAATCAGGATGTCGCCGCCCTCACAGTGCTTCCCGACGACCCGCGCGAGCACCGGCTCCGCCTCCGAGACACGGTTGGCCAGGGCGCAGGAGTACTCGGCCGCATACAGGGGCTGGGCGAATGTTGTCGCTCATCCCTCCATCCACCGAGACATAGGGTGCGGGACCGGCCAGATTCCAGTTCGACGGCCTTGACGGTGCCGACTTCGTAGAGGGCGACTCCCGCCGGGCCGCAGATGGCCCGCCCGGGTTCGATGCTGACCTCGGGGCGGGACAGCCCGAAGCCCCTGCACTCATGTTCCAGGATCTCCTCAAAGGCCTGGGCGAGCTCCACCGTCGGCTTGGGACTGTCAGCCTCTGTGTAGGCGATGCCGAAGCCCCCGCCCAGATCGAGTTCTGCCAACTCGATGCCTGTTGCAGTGCGGAACTGGTGAGCCAGTTTCAGGGTGCGCCGAATCGCCACCTCGAAGCCGTGGGTCTCGAAGATCTGAGAGCCTATGTGGCTGTGAATCCCCCGCAGCTCGATCACGGGTGACGACTGACACCTGACGAGGGCCGCCAGGGCGTGCCCCCGAGGATCGACAGTCCGAACTTCTGGTCCTCGTGGGCGGTTGCGATGTACTCATGGGTGTGGGCCTCCACACCAGTGGTGACGCGCACCAGCACCTGGGCCACCACATCCAGCTCTCTGCCAGCGGCCTCGATCCGATCAATCTCGTGGAAGGGTCGACGATGATGCGTCCACTCCCTGCTCCAGTGCGAAGCGGATCTCCTCCGCAGATTTGTTGTTGCCGTGGAAGCCGAGACGCTCGGCGGACATCCCACCCGCCAGGGCGATCTTCATCTCACCCATGGTGGTGACGTCCAGGGCACAGCCCTCCTCAGCCACCCACCGGGCCACAGCGCGGGTCAGCAGCGCCTTGCCCGCGTAGTAGACCTTCCATCCCCTGAAGTTGTCGCGAAAGTCCCTTGCCCGAGTGCGGAAGTCCTCTTCGTCAATGATGTAGGCGGGAGTGCCATGCGCAGCTGCCAGCTCCGGCAGGCTCACTCCGCCGATCGTGATCTGCCCCTGCTCGTCACGGTGCGCTCCGACTGGCCACACTCCCGGAAGCAGATTGTTAAAACTCGGAGGAACAGAGAGCCACTGCGGGCCAGCCTGGGCGACATCCGCATGGATGGAACCCGCGATGTGAGCATGAGTCATGGTCTGAAAGCTTGCCAGAGAGCCGCCTCGGAGTCGATGAACCTTTCCGAACTGACCGTGTCTGAGGTTGCAGACCCACTTCCTGTTCGTGCTAGCCTTTCTCCTCGTCGGAGCCCCCGTAGCTCAGGGGATAGAGCACCGCCCTCCGGGAGGCGGGTGCCGAGGTTCGAATCCTCGCGGGGGCGCTGAAGCACCTGGATCGTCGGCAACACCCGAGCCTCAAGGGGTCAGCGCTTGTCACTCGAGACCACATCCCCGAAGGCCAGCGCCTCCCGCGTGGTGCATGGCGTTGTCCTGACGCTGCTGTTCCTCATCACACGCCGACTGAACATGTGGCTGTGGCAGATTCCATCCGTCAGCTTTGTCCAAAATGACGTCTCCTACTACAACTACTGGCTGTCATGCCTCGTGGGTGGAACAACGGATGAGCGATGCCTCAGGGCATTGGAGGGCCAGGCGTGATGACGGAGTACCCACTGCCCGCCGTGTGGTTCCTGGAGTTGCTGTACACGTTGGCGGGTGGGATACCCGCCTGGGTTCCCTGGTTCATGGCGGGCACATTCCTTGCCGCCATCGCTCTGTCCGCGGTGCTGCACCGGGTCAGGCCCAGACTTGCCCCTCTGCCGCCTCTTGCAGCAGGCATCCTTAATGTCGCCGTGTGGTTCGTCGCCGCTTTGCCACTGCGGACGGGAGCGCACGACGCCTGGCTGGCGGTTTTCGCCGTAACCATGCTTCTGCTGGATGCCTTGGTGGCCATCTTCCTGTTTCGGCATGGAACAACCAGCGCCACGGTGTTCTGGATCCTGTTCATCGGCGCCTGCGGCCCGATTGTGTGGTTCCGCTTCGATATCCTGACTGCTGCCGCAGTCGCGCTCGCCTGTCTCTGGCTGGTGCGCCACCCCCATGCCTCTGGGGCGCTGATCGGGATCGGGGCAGCCATCAAGCTGTGGCCGGCGTTGCTCATCGGCCCTTTGGCGGCTCCCAATCCTCGTCGAAGCGGGCACCACAGGCTGGTGGGGTTCCTGCTGGCAGGTTTATCCCTGGGGCTGGCCTCCCTGCTGTTCGGCGGCTGGTCACGCTCCATCTCACCCATCACCTGGCAGTCCCTTCGAGGGCCTACAGATCGAGTCGGTACCGGCGACGCCCCCTGCTGGTGATGCGGGCCTTCACCACGAGACGGCCTGGGAGGTCAAGCTGAGCAACTACAACGCCATCGAGCTGTTCGGCCCCGGGGTCAGCACGATGCTGCATTTCTCAACGGTGCTGACCATCGGTTCTCTGATACTAACCGCAGCGCTCACCTGGAGACTGTTCCGCACCCGGAATGCCGCACGTCAGCAGACCCAAGCCATCCTGCTCTCTGTCCTCGCAGTGGTGTTGGCCACGGTGATCGCCAACAAGACCTTGTCGACGCAATATGTGCAGTGGCTTGCAGGCCCCTTCGCCGCATTGCTTGCTCTCGGCTCTGACGACTGGCTAAAACGGCCCAGGCGCCTGATCGCCCTGGGTCTGCTGGCTGTCGCGATCCTGACGCAGTACACCTACCCCTGGGGCGCCTATGGAATCATGGGCACGCCCTACGCTTCAGGTTTTGACACCTCAACCCTGATCGCCCGCAATGTGCTGCTGGTGATGCTGACAGGATTCACCGCAGCACTGGCCTGGCACGCTGCCGGTCGTGATACGGCGGACGCGACCGGGGAAGTTCGCTAAGCTGGCCACGGGGCGACGAAGCCTGCTGCCCCACTCAAAGTAGTCTCACGTAAGGGGATAGTGGCGCTGGCCGCTGGCAAAGATGTCAACACCTGACTCGACTGACGCCTTCGGGGCGAATTCTGGCTGATCGACGAGATGCGAGAGCAATGGGAGACAGATCCCACCTCAGTGGACGAGACATGGAGGATGTTCTTCGCAGCGGAGAAGAGACCTGGGAAGGACCCGTCTCCCACGAGGCAGGGGCCCCCTGCTGCCCCGGAGCCAGCTACCCGGCAACCGGATCAGAAGACGAGGCCTTCACGTCCGACCAGCAGCCAACCGACGGTTGAGTCGGTCCAGCCAACCAGCGAGTCCCCGTCGACTCCCGGGACCGGAGCAGGTCTGTCGGCCAATGCCCCGAGCCCCTCCTTGCGCCCAGCTCCGAGTGACGCGGCCCCCAAGATGACTGTGCTTCGCGGCGCCCCGATGCGCACCGCCAAGAACATGGATGCCTCGCTCAGCGTGCCGACAGCAACCTCGGTGCGTTCAGTTCCCATGAAACTGGTGATCGACCAGCGCACCGTGATCAACAATTTCCTGAAATCCTCGAAGGGTGGGAAAGTCAGCTTCACGCATCTGATCGCCTACGCCATGATCCAGGCCCTTCGGGCTGTTCCGCGATGAACAACGCCTTCGACGTGATTGATGGAAAGCCCACCCTCATAGAGAATCAGGCAATCAACCTGGGAATCGCCATCGATTTCAAGAAGACAGATGGCACCCGCCAGCTTCTGGTACCCAACATCAAAGGGTGCGAGAACCTGGACTTCGGACAGTTTTGGGCCGACTACGAGCAGCTGATCTCCCGCGCACGCCGTGGGGAGCTGACCGTCGACGACTTTGCGGGCACCACCGCGACGATCACCAATCCCGGCGGGATCGGGACCAACCACTCTGTTCCGCGTCTTATGACAGGCCAGGGCCTCATCCTGGGGGTCGGAAACATCGACTACCCTGCAGAGTTCCAGGGCACATCGATCTCCCGCATCAACGACCTCGGGGTCTCCAAGACCACAACCCTGACCTCCACCTACGATCACCGGGTCATCCAGGGCGCACAGTCCGGTGAGTTCCTGAAAGTGATGCACGAACTGCTCCTGGGCGAGGACGGATTCTACGACAAGATCTTCGAAGCGCTTCGCATCCCCTACGAGCCCCTGCGCTGGAGCCAGGACATCTCAGCGCATCGCGCCAACCAGGTCACCAAGCAGCGTCGGGTTTTGGAGCTCATCAACGCCTACCGTTCCGTGGGGCATCTGGTGGCAGACACCGACCCCTCGAATACCGACAGCGTTCCCATGAGGACCTGAGGCTGGAGACCCATGGCCTGTCGATCTGGGACCTGGACCGGGAGTTCGCCGTCGGCACCTTCGCAGGTGAGCGTCGGGTCTACAGGGTGCTGCGTGAGATCCTGAGCATCCTGCAGGACTCCTACTGCCGGACCCTGTCTGTGGAGTACATGCACATCGCAGATCCGAGGCAGCGGGAATGGTTCCAGGAGCGCATTGAGGTTCCGCGGCAGCCCCTCACCCATGAGGAGCACATGCATGCCCTCGACAAACTGAATGAGGCTGAGGTCTTCGAGACCTTCCTGCAGACCAAATTCGTCGGCCAGAAACGCTTCTCCCTGGAGGGCGGTGAGGGCCGTGATAGTCCTGCTGGACGAAATCTGCCAGCAGGCTGCGTCACAGAAACTGGATGAGGTGTGCATTGGTATGCTCCCACCGTGGCCGCCTGAATGTTCTGGCGAACATCGTCGGCAAGAAGTATGCGCAGATCTTCCAGGAGTTCGACGGAACCATTGATGTCTCTGGCACAGGGGACGTCAAGTACCATCTCGGTTCCGAGGGCCGGTTCGAGGCCAGCAATGGCGACACCATCAAAAACCTCAGTGGCGGCGAACCCATCGCACTTGAGGCAGTGAACCCCGTGCTGCAGGGGCATCGCCCGCGCCAAGCAGGACATGATCAGGGGCCGACGACTTTCCGGTTCTTCCCATCCTCCTCCACGGTGACGCAGCATTTTCTGGACAGGGGCGTGGTCTGCGAGACCCTCCAGATGAGCCAGCTGCGTGGCTACAAAGACCGGTGGCACCATTCACGTCGTAGTCAACAACCAGGTCGGGTTCACCACTGCTCCCATAGGGTCCCGCTCCTCCACCTACTGCACCGGCGTCGCCAAGGCGATCTCCGCTCCCGTGCTGCACGTCAACGGCGACGATCCCGACTCCTGCATCCGCGCCGCACGGATCGCGTTCACATATCGCGAGCGTTTCCACAAGGACGTTGTGATAGACCTCGTCTGCTACCGGCGTCGCGGCCACAATGAGGGCGACGACCCGAGTTTCACTCAGCCCCGAGATGTACGATCTCATTGAGCAGAAAACGCTCCGTCCGGCGCCTCTACACGGCCGCTCTCATCGGCCGCGGCGACATCTCCATGGCAGATGCCGAGGATGTGGTGAACAAGTTCCGAGCTCGCTTGGAGAACGTGTTCAAGGGAGGTCAGGGACGCCAAACACTCCGGGACTGCGCAGGAGGAATACACGCGGGTTCCCTATTACCCCGCCAAGCAGGATCAGAATCTGACGCAGATCACCCCCGAGATGATGCATCGGATCAGCGAGGTTCACACTGTTCTGCCGAAGGGCTTCCCCCACACCCAAGGTGCTCCCGCAGCTTGAGCGCCGGGCTGAACAGATCCTCCATGGTCCGATCGACTGGGCTACGGCAGAGCTGCTGGCAATCGGTTCGGTGCTCGTGCAAAGGCCGCCCCGTGCGCCTGACCGGTCAGGATTCACGGCGCGGCACCTTCTCTCAGCGATTCGCCGCCATCGTGGACCGGGTCACAAACGAGGCTTGGGTTCCACTCAAACATCTCACCGATGACCAGGCGACATTCGGCGTCTATGACTCGCTTCTCAGCGAGTATGCCGCGCTGGCTTCGAGATACGGCTATTCAGTGGCCCGACCCAATGCGCTGGTGCTGTGGGAGGCCCAGTTCGGCGATTTTGCGAACGGCGCCCAGATCATCGCCGACGAGTTCGTGGTCTCCGGCCAGGCCAAATGGGATCAGAAGTCTGGGGTGGTGCTGCTGCTGCCGCATGGCTTCGAGGGGCCAGGGCCCCGATCACAGCTCCGCGCGGATCGAACGTTGGCTCCAGCTATGTGCTGAGAATGCTTTCGCAGTCTGCCAGCCCTCCACCGCGGCCAGCTATTTTCACCTGCTGCGCCAGCACGCCTTTGTGAACTTCCACCGACCAGTGGTGATCGCAACTCCAAAGTCGATGCTGCGCAGCAAGCAGGCTGCCTCCATGCCGGAGGATTTCACCACCGGCTCCTGGGACCCCGTGCTTGATGACTCGAGCATCACCGATCCGTCGGAGGTAGAGCGGGTGCTGGTGTGCTCCGGGAAGATCCGCTGGGAGCTGGTAAACCGTCGCGCCCAGCTTGGGCTGGAGAAGAAGGTGGCTGTTATCGCCTTGGAGCGGCTGTATCCCCTTCCTGGGCAGGAGATGGCGCAGTTGCTAGAGCGCTATCGTCACGTCTCCGACTGGCGCTTCGTGCAGGATGAGCCCGCCAACCAGGGGCCATGGCCGTTCATCTCGGTACATCTCCCGAACGCTGTCTCCATCCACACTGATCTGGCATTGCGCATGACCCGGGTGGCCAGACCGTGGTCGTCAGCTCCTTCCGTGGGGTCGTTGAAAGTCCATCAGCAGCAAAGCGAAGACCTGATGAACAACGCTTTCGGGGCCTGAGACATATACATCGGTCGACAGGAGCTGGGCAGGGGTAATCAGATCATCCCGGAGGAGATGATCATCACGACATCACCTCAGCGCCAGCCCGCCGACACGCTCAGCCTCGCTGAATGCTCTGTACACCTGGAGGATGAAAAGGAGTGACTATGACCACCGCCCATGTGGTGGCGACGCATTACGTCGATCTGACGGGGTCCGCCCCTGAGGGAATCTGGTTTGCGCCCGGACGGGTCAACCTGATCGGAGAACACACCGACTACAACGACGGCTTCGTACTTCCGTTCGCACTGGAGCAGCGTGCCCTGGTCGCGGCCGGCAGCCGCAGCGACGACCTCATCGTGATGCGCGCAATCGACCTTGACGAGACGGTACGGATGCCGATCAGCGACCTGGCCCCAGGCCGGGGAGGTTGGAGCACGCCTATCCCGCAGGGGTGCTGTGGGCGCTGCGAGAAGCAGGGGCATCGCATGGGCCCGATTACCCTGGTGCTGTCCTCCAACGTTCCCCTCGGCGCTGGTCTGTCCAGTTCTGCAGCCATCGAGTGCGCCGTGATGGCGGCCGCCTGTGACCTCTTCGAGTTGGACATATCTCCTATAGAGCGGGCGAAATTATCCCAACGCGCCGAGAATGAGTATGTTGGGGCTCCGACGGGTCTGCTTGACCAGGCAGCCAGCACGCTGTGTCAGCGCGAGACAGGGCTTTTCCTGGATTGCCGCACCCTGGAGGCCACCCTCGTTCCCCTGCCTCTCAGCTCCAAGGGGTTTGAAATCCTGGTGCTGGACACCCACACACCACACAGCCATGTCGATGGTGAGTACGGTGAGCGGAGAGCCACCTGCGAGGAGGCTGCCCGGCTGCTTCAGCTTCCAGCGCTCCGCGATATCGATGACTTGGAGGCGGCTCTGGCGAAATTACCGGATGAGAGAATGCGTCGCAGGGTCCGTCATGTGGTCACTGAGAATGAGCGAGCCAGGCTGGCTTTCACACTAGCTTTGCAGGGGCATCTGGAGGAGTTGCCTGGGTTGCTTGACGCCTCGCATGCCTCTATGCGTGATGATTATGAAATCACGGTCCCGACGGTGGATCTGGCTGTAACCGCCGCCAAAAACGGCAGGAGCGCTCGGAGCACGCATGACCGGGGGTGGCTTCGGCGGATGCATCATCGCCTGGTGCCGAAGCGGTGACGGCAGCTCCATCGGGGAGGCTGTTGAAAGGGCGTTTGCAGAAGCGGGATTCACCGCTCCCACCTGGTTCGTGGCGCACCCTCGGAGGGCGCCGGAAGACTCATCTGATAACCGCAGGGGCCCTTCTGCAACGACCGGCGCGGCGCGGCGGGTTGTCTATCGTTGTCGACCGGGTAAGTTTTCTCCCGCTCGAACGACTCACTAACCAAAAAGGAGTGCCATTCATGGACTGGCGCCACAGGGCAGCCTGCCTGACGGAGGACCCGGAGCTGTTCTTCCCTGTCGGCAACACCGGCCCCCACTCCAGCAGATTGAGGACGCGAAGAAGGTCTGCCAGCGATGCGAGGTCAAAGATCAGTGCCTGGCCTGGGCTGTCGAGGCCGGGCAGGATCATGGCGTCTGGGGAGGAATGAGCGAGGATGAGAGACGCGCCATGAGCGCAGGAGGGCACGCAGCCGAGCCCACGGCTGACCGGCACCAACGCAGCCAACAACCCCGCCGCGTCTCGCATTGGATATATCCACGTTCATCCTCAAAGCGCGGGGCTGATGTTTCGCCACCGCGCTACACATCGGCAGGCAGGATCAGACGGGCGCGTGTCCCCGATCCGTCTGGCAAGTTCCCAGTTCCAGCTTCCCGCCCAGGTCGCCAACAAGGGTTGAGATGATCGCGAGCCCCAGACTGGTCTGGTCTCCCAGCCTGAAGCCATCCGGAAGACCTGCGCCGTCATCCACAACATCGATGACGAGATGCTCGGCATCCCGTTGCGGACGGATCTCCAGCTTCCCGGAGGCGCTGCTCAGCCCATGCTCGATGGCGTTCTGGCAGAGCTCCGTGATCACCATCGCCAGGAGGGTGGCTGTTTCAGACCGGATCTCACCAAAGCTCCCTGTCCGCTTCGCCTCAACAGCTCCCGTCGTCGAGGCCAGATCCCCACCATATGGAGGATGCGGTCGCAGACAGAGTCGAAAGCGATGTCATCCGTGATGGCGTGGCTCAGGGTGTCATGCACCAGGGCTATGGATGCGACCCTGCGATTGGCGTCACGCAGCGCTTCGCGTCCCTCCACTGATGTGAGGCGGCGAGACTGCATCCGCAGAAAGCGCAGCCACGGTCTGGAGATTGTTCTTCACACGATGATGGATCTCTCGGATGGTGGCATCCTTGGTCACCAACATCCGATCTCGGGTACGCAGATCCGTAGTGTCGCGGCACAGCACGAGAGCCCCTCTCTTCTCCCCTTCAACCTGGGCGGAAACACCACGGCACGCATTGATGCACGGGGCTGTTCCACATCCACCACCACGCTCACCTGCCTGGTCAGGTCGGCCTGGATGGTCTGCCCGACGGACTCCACCCCACGCATCAGGCCACGAATCAGGGACGGAAAAATCCTCGTCGGCGATATCCCCAAAGCGCCCCGAGACGCCGAAACGCAGTGATCGCGTTGGGCGAGGCATAGCTGATGCGCCCGCCCTGCTCCACGCGCAACACCCCATCACAGACCCTGGGGCCAGTGCCTTGTCCGAGACAGGAGCGAGAGGAACCGTCCCTCAAGGAGCATGCTCGTCAGGATGTCGGCGGCTTCGAGGGTAGCTCTCCTCCAGCGCTCCGGTGGCACGCATCCCCATCTGGTTGGTATGCCGTTCCAGCACGGCGATGCATCGTCCGCCACGAATCACCGGAATAGCCCAGACATCAACGGGGATCCCCGCAGACAGGGGCATTGTCGCTGGTCTCACAGATCTCCTGGGTCATATAGGCGACGACGACCTGATGGTCAAGCTCATAGGCGATCTGCTCCCCTATGACATCGTCTTCCAGTGCCGTCGGTCCTGTGACTGGCCGCACCTGGGCTATGCAGGTGAAGACCTCACAGTCAAGGCCGTCTTCCTCAGGGAACCCAGAGCAGCAGGTCCGAGAATGACAGATCGCTCAGCAGATGCCATTGGCTTTCAAAGGCCAGCAGCCAATCGGCATCTGGTAGTTCATCGGACTGCGTCATCGCCATGACCCAACTCTGCCATCCTTGAGCTGGTGGCGCCACGGGGCATCTGGCACAATGGCCGTCGCAACTTGAAGAAGGAGACTCCATGGGCAAGACCGGTCGCAAGCGCCGCGCGCGCCGCAAGAACAAGGCCAACCACGGGAAGCGCCCCAACGCCTGATGCCGTGGGACGCGACACCCCGTTCCTGTCCGGGACGGGGGTGTTGATTTTCGGAGGACGATGTCTAATTGGACAGGGCAGAGTGCGGTGAGACGGGCACGAAGCGCATCGGGGACGGGAGCAGGAAGCTGGCTGCGGCGGATCATCTGCGTGATGGTGGTCTCAATCTCGAAGCTCTCCATACATCGCTCACAGGCATGCAGATGATGCCGAACCTCATCTGCATCAGTGTCAGGAAGCTCTCCGTGCAGGAAGGCGTGAACTGCCTCCAATGCCCGCATGCAGTCATCAAGCTCATCATGATCGTGGCCCCACATATCAGGATCAGGCATCACTTCACCCCCCCGATGCCCCGCTCCGCGGCGTAATCGGCCAGGGCCCTGCGCAGCTGCGCCCGGCCGCGATTCAGACGCGACATGACGGTTCCAATGGGGGTGTCCATGATGGCGGCAATTTCCTTGTAGCTGAATCCCTCGACATCGGAGAGGTAGACCGCGAGACGGTAGTTCTCCGGACAGGCTCGCCATCGCATCAGCCACAACGGAGTCGGGTGTCTTGTCGAGCGCCTCCATCTCCGCCGAGCGCAGCCCCCGCGAATCGTGGGACGCTGCTTTGGCCAGCTGCCAGTCCGAGACCTGCTCATCATCACTGAGCTGCGGAGAGCGGGCTGCCTTCCGGTACGAGTTGATGAAGGCATTGGGTGAGGATGCGATACAGCCATGCCCTCATGTTCGTACCCAGGGTGAAGGAGTCGCGCCCGCGCAGAGCCTTGACGTGGGTCTCCTGCATCAGGGTCCTCGGCGTCGGCCGGGTTCCGGGTCATTCTCAGCGCAGCCGAATACAGGCTGTCGAGGGTGGCTCAAAGCCTCCTCTTCGAATGCCAGGCCAAGCTCGGCGGCGTCCAGCGTGGTGGTGTTCGTCTCTTCCATCAGGGAAGAACATACCGGTGCTGGGCCCAATGGCGTCGGAGCGTCCAAGAGCAGAGCTGCGGTAGTCATGTGAGGCGGCAACCCTCCAGCAGCTGGGATTATTCCCACCCAGGGCGCTCACCAGCTGGTGTAGTCCTGCCGTCTGCGGATGCCCCGGACGAAGTTCATCGGCTTGGAGATCACCCACGTCGGGGAATCTCTATGTCCCTGGTGCCACTTCGCCTCTTTGATGGGTAAGTTTGGCTACATGAGTCTGTTGCGCTTCCTAGCCCGTAGCCTGTTTGCGAGCGCCTTCATAGCTGACGGCGTCCGCAAGGTCGCATCGCCCGCTGACATTGCCCCCGAGGCCGAGAGGTTCACCTCCCGGGTGGCTCCAGCGATACAGCGAGTTGTTCCCGCCCAGTATTCTTCTCACATCCCAGAGCGCGCCGAGTCCTGGATCCGGATCTGCGGAGCCACCGAGGTCCTGGGTGGAGTTATGTTCGCCACTGGCATCGGCCGGCGCCTCGGTGCACTGCTGCTGACCGCGGCGAGCTCACTGAACCTGCCGTGGCCTGCCCCGGCAAAGACGCCGACGACGATGAGAGGCAGGCCCAGCGCCCGGAGGTCCTGACCCGTGTGGCCCTGCTGGGGGCCGCGGCTCTCGCGACCCAAGACCTGCAGGGACGTCCCAGCGCCTCCTGGCGACGTCAGCAGGCCCGTCACGCCAAGGCACGTCTTCGACGCACCACGAAGCGGGCGGTGGCCTCCTGATGGCGTCTGCCCTCCCTGCGGCCGCCTCGGCCGTTGGGGGGACGGTGAAGGTGCCTGGTTCCAAGTCTGAGACGAACCGGGCCCTTGTCCTTGCCGCTCTTGCATCCTCCCCGTCACTGCTGACCGGTGTGCTGACCTCCCGTGACTCGGAGTTGATGATTCATGCTCTGCGTCGCCTTGGAACCGGGATTGAGGAGGTGGCCCCGGAGACTGTGAGTCACTCCCCAGCTCGGTTCCATGGCTGCCGGAGCGGCATCGACTGCGGCCTCGCTGGCACCGTTATGCGTTTCGTTCCCCCATGGCGGCTCTCGCTGAGGGTCCGACGCGCTTCGTGGGTGATTCGCATGCCAGCCAGCGCCCCATGAAGGGGCTCTTGGATGGCCTGCGACAACTGGGGAGTGACTGTGACAGGCGATGCCCCTGCCTTTGGTGATCACCCCAGGAGAGCTGTCACCGGTTGATCTGGTGGAGATTGACGCCTCAGCATCCAGCCAGTTCATCTCAGGCCTGCTTCTTGTCGCCCCACGACTTCCCGGAGGTCTGCGGCTGCGGGCCACAGGTGCCGTGCCCTCCCGCCCACACATCTCGATGACAATCTCCATGCTGCGGTCCTGTGGGGTGACGGTGACGGAACCGGATCCCCAGTCCTGGGCAGTGCTTCCCGGCCCGATGCAGGACGTGAAGCACAGATTGAGCCCGACCTGACGAATGCCGCGGTCTTTCTTGCAGCGGGGGCGGCGACCAACGGCACGGTGGCAGTACCCGGCTGGCCCAGCGACAGTCTTCAACCGGGTGCTGCGTTCCTTGAGATCGCCGAGGCCATGGGGTGTGCTGTCACACACTCCGCGGATCAAGTGACCGTGCGGGGCCCTCAGCAGCTACGTGCCATTGATGTGGATCTGCATCGCGCCTCTGAGCTGACCCCCGTGGTGGCAGCCCTGGCCGCCCTGGCCGCCGGCACCTCACGTATCACGGGCGTATCCCACATCCGTGGGCATGAGACCGATCGGCTGGCCGCCCTAGTGGCTGAGCTGTCCAAGCTCGGGGTTGCCGTGACGGAGCTTCCTGACGGTTTGGAGATCACAGGTGGGATCACCTCTTCGGGCGACGTCGAGTTGAGCAGCTATGCGGACCATCGCATGGCTCACTTCGCCGCCATTCTGGCCCTCGCCCGGCCGGGGGTAAGCATCGACGACCTGGGATGCGTCGCAAAGACCATGCCGGATTTCCCCACCCGATGGGCCACCCTGGTGGCTGCCTGATGGCCCGCTGGCATGATGATCACGCGGCCTTCGAGAGACCACGCCGCCGCAGCAGGCCACGCACCAGGGAACGCCCCGACTACAGCGACGCCCCTGTCGCACTCGTGGCTTCAATCGACCGGGGACGGTACCGTTGCCTGCTGAGCGAGGGTACCGCTGTGACGGCGACCAAGGCACGAGTGCTGGGCCGCAAGGCCGTTATCGTCGGGGATCGAGTGCGTCTCGATGGGGATGTCTCCGGAACCGAGGGCACGCTGGCGCGGATCGTGGAGGTTGAGGAGCGCCTCACCTGGCTGCGCCGGTCAGCCGACGACGCCGATACCTTCGAACGGCCCATCGTCGCCAACGCCGATCAGCTGATGATCGTGACCGCTCTCGCCGATCCTCAGCCGCGCATGGGCATGATTGACCGGATCCTGGTTGCTGCATACGACGCGAAGATCACTCCTGTGCTGTGCCTCACAAAAGCTGATCTCGCTTCCCCGGGAGCTGATGGCTGCTTATGAGCCTCTCAAGGTGCCGATCGTGGTGACACGGCCCGGCGGGGATCTCGGGCCTGTCCTGGAGGTGCTGGATGGTCTCACAACTGTTCTCGCATAGGGCATTCGGGCGTGGGAAGTCAACCTTGGTCAATGCCCTGGTGCCCGGGACGAGGCGGGCGACGGGTGAGGTCAGCGAGGTGACGGGGAAGGGCCGCCACACCTCGACATCCGCCGCTGCAATCGCACTGCCGGGTGGCGGCTGGATCATCGACACCCCAGGAGTGCGCTCCTTCGGCATCAGCCACGTGAAACCGGAGTCATTCGTCGGGGCCTTCCTGACCTGGCGGAGTACGTCACCGACTGCCCACGGGGCTGTCGGCATGACCTCCGCCCCTGAATGCGGGCTGGACGCTGCTGTCGCCGATGGAAACCTTGATGTGGCGAGGCTCACCTCTTTTCGCCGGATGGAGCGGGCCTTCGCCTGATCCTCACGGACTGGGCTAACTTAGGAGCATGGTCGCCAGCAAAGCACCTAACGACGGCGTCCGTCTGGCCCACGTGATGGCCGACGACGCCGACTCCATCTCCATGAGCCGCTTCAAAGCCCAGGATCTGCGGATCAAGACCAAACCGGATTCCACACCCGTGACGGAGGCCGACACCGCCGTCGAGAGTCGATCCGACGGACCTTGTCCCGCACCCGGCCCCGCGACGCGGTGCACGGTGAGAGCTCCAGGATTCAGGAGGTCCGACCGTCGCTGGATCATCGACCCAATCGACGGCACAGCCAATTATCTGCGCGGGGTGCCTGTATGGGCCACCCTCATCGCCCTGGAGGTGGAGGGCGAGATCGCGGCCGCCGTGGTCTCCGCTCCCGCGCTCGCCCGTCGCTGGTGGGCCAGTAAGGGTGGCGGGGCCTTCACTGGCCGGTCCATTCTGAATGCCAGTCAGATCCACACGAGTCAGGTGTCGCAGCTGTCCGACGCCTCCCTGTCCCTATGCAGAGGTCTCAGAGTGGGTGAGCACGGGGCGCGGGCAGGGATTCGTGGACCTGATGCGTGAGAGCTGGCGCACACGTGCCTATGGGGATTTCTGGAACTACATGTTGGTGGCCGAGGGGTCAGTGGACATCGCCTGTGAACCCGACCTGCAGCTCTACGACATGGCAGCCCTCGACATCATCGTTCGCGAGGCGGGTGGACGGTTCACCAGCATTGATGGAGAACCGGGCCCGTATCACGGCAGCGCTCTGGCCACCAACGGGCCGCTGCACGAACTGGTGATGCAGAGGCTGAGGCTGCCAGCTGAGGACTGATCCCCAGGGATAGACACGCCGACCGGGTTCCCGGTCGGCGTGTTCACGATCTCAGACTCAGATGACGCGAACCCGCATGGTCCCATCCAGTGACTGGATTTCGGCCAGCAGACCATCGTATTGGTCTCCCGAGACATCGGTGACGGCATAGCCGTAGTCTCCCGACGTCGCGAGTGTCTGGGGAGCGGATGTTCATGCCATGCCCCGCCAGCACCTGGTTCAGGCGGGCCATGACACCTGGGACGTTGCGGTGCAGGTGAAGAATCCGCTGATCTCGCGGGGGCTGGCACGGAGACCTCGGGAAGGTTGACGCACATAGAGGTGCTGCCGTAGGCCCTCGTGAGTCGGCAAGCTTCCCAGCGACGTAACGGCCGATATCGACTTGAGCCTCCAGGGTGGAGCCACCGACATGCGGCGTCAGCAGAACATTCGGGGATGCCCTGCAGCGGCGACACGAATGCCTCACCCACGCTTTTTGGGCTCGCTGGGGAACACATCGACGGCGGCTCCGGCGATATGCCCCGACCTCAGCGCATCGGCCGGGGCATTGATGTCCACCACGTTTCCACGGCACAGGGTTGAGGAACAGGGTGCGGCGGCGCATCTGGGCGAATTCCCGCGCACCGATCGGGTGAGCGTTGGCGTCCCGTCCGTCGACGTGCAGGGGAGATGGTCTCGCAGGTGGTGAACAGCTCCTCCATGGAGTCAACCCGTGTGGCGTTGCCCAGGGCAAGCCGGTCCACTAGGGTCGTAGAAGTACACCTTCATGCCGAGCGCCTCAGCCAGCACAGACAGCTGTGACCCGATGTTCCCATAGCCGATGATGCCGAGAGTGCGTCCCCGGACCTCATGTGATCCGGAGGCCGACTTGTCCCAGACGCCGGCATGCATGTTCGCGTTCTTGTCGCCCAGACGCCGAGCCATCGCGATGATCTCCCCAAGAGCCAGCTCCACCACGGACCGGGTATTGGAATACGGCGCGTTGAACACGACGGTGCCACCCGCCGCAGCGGCGGGTAGGTCGACCTGGTTGGTGCCGATGCAGAAGGCGCCGATGGCGGTGAGCTGCGGGTGAGCAACCAAGACTGACTCGGTGATATGGGTGCGAGATCAGATTCCCAGCAGCTCGACACCGTCAAAGGGCCGCGATGAGACTGGCCTCATCAAGCGCTCCCTTATGGTGTTCAACCTGATGACCGCGGCTCTCCAGCACGCGGACGGCTTCGGGATGGATGTTCTCTAGCAGCAGGGGCCTTCACGGCAGGGTCATGTTACCCCCGCGCACTTGGCTCACCGGGGACGATGACTACAGTGAGACACTGGCAGCCAGCAGACGCTGGGTGTACGCATCTCTCGGCTGGTTGAAGACCTCCTCCACCATCCCCTCCTCGACGATCCGGCCCCGATCTGCAACAAGCACCCGCTGGCAGAGATGCCGCACGACAGCCAGGTCATGGCGTGACGAACAGCATCGCCAGGCCCCGTTCCCGAACTGCATCCCCCAGCAGATTCAGCGCTTGGGCACGCACCGACACGTCCAGTGCGGACACTGGTTCGTCGGCAATCAGGATCTCAGGAGCTGACGAGGCTCGCGCTATAGCAATCCTCTGCCGCTGTCCGCCGGAGAGCTCATGCGGAAAGCGTTCAAGCATGGACTCTTCCAGGCCCACACTCGTGATCGCCTCGGCGACCGCAGCAGCCACTGCGCCCGCTGGCTGTTTGCGCTGCCATGGAGAGCGCAGAGGCTCGGCGACGATGTCCAAGAGCCTCATCCGGGGATTGAGGGAGGCGTTGGGGTCCTGAGAGACCAGGGAGACCCGTCTTCTGAGGTCGGTCAGTTGCCTGTCTGGCAGGCCATCAATACGCCTGCCGTCGAAGTGAATCTGCCCGGCTGATGGGCGTACCAGCCCGAGGAGAGTTCGCAGGATGGTGGTCTTCCCTGAGCTGATCCCCCACCAGTCCGACCCGCTCTCCCGGCACCAGTGAGAGCGACACCTGGTGGAGGGCCTGAAATCGATCAGCACCGCGCTGATAGACAACGTCCACCTCATTCATCTCCAGCAGAGGCGTCATGACGGCTCCCCCGCCCAGTAGTCAGCGACGGTGGGCAGTCTCTCCCAGGAGCCACCTGGGAGATCCTGGCAGCGGCAACCAGCCCCCGAGTGTAGGGATGCTGAGGCGCATTGATCACATCACCCACATCGCCCCGTTCGACGATCGCACCGTCAAGCATCACGATCACCTGCTGACAGACACGTTGCACCACTGCCAGGTCATGGCTGACGAACACCGCTGCCCGGCCTGCGAACTCGTCGTTCAGGAGATCGAGAATCTGCGCCTGGACGATGACGTCCAGCGCCGTGGTGGGCTCATCGCAGATCACCAGAGAGGGCCTGTTGGCCAGCGCCATCGCTATCAGGGCGCGTTGCCGCTGCCCGCCCGAAAGCTGATGTGGATAGGGAGTCCGCTATGCGTTCCGGCTCGGCGAGGCCAACTCGGCCCAGCCACTCCAGGACAATGCCCCTGATCTGGCCTCGCCGCTCACGGTGGTGGAGGGCGATGACCTCACCGACCTGACGCCCCACTCTCATGGTGGGGTCCAGCGCCGTCATGGGCTCCTGGAAGACCATTGACACCACATTCCCACGGAGACGGCGGAGCTCCCGCTCGGGACGGCCAACCAGTTCCCTGCCCAGCAGCCGGATGGAGCCACTGACGTGTGCGTTCTCTGGGAGCAGTCCCATGACCGCGAGCGCCAGCACCGTCTTTCCCGAGCCGGACTGGCCGATGATGCCGAGACGATCCCGATCCCCGAGGGTGAATGAGACTCGGACAGGGCGGTCTTCCGGCGTCGACCGAAATTCACGGAGAGGTTTTCCACTTCCAGCAGGTTCACGTCAGCTCCCCGCAGTCTCGGATCCAGGAGGTCACGCAACCCATCCCCCAGCAGATTGCATCCCATGGTCGCCATCACCACGGCAACCCCAGGCCACAATGCGATGACGGGGGCGACAAACAACTGGTCCTGCGCCTCCCTCAGCATCCGACCCCAAGTGGGGACGCTGGGGCCAGAGGCCAGCCCCAGATAAGAAAGCCCTGCCTCCGCGAGGATGGCTATGCCGACGCTGACGCTGGCCTGCACCCCGAGGACTGGGGCGATATTGGGCAGGACGTGTCGCAGAGCTATCTGCCGAACCGGGGTTCCTGACAGCCGAGCTGCCTCGACATAGGCCAGCTTCATCACCTGCAGCGTCGCTGCGCGGGCAATACGGACGAAGGCGGGCACTGTCGAGAGGGCAATGGCCATCGACGCAGTCCAGATCGATCCGCCGAGTGCTGCCGCGAACAAGATGGCGAGCAGCAGGGCCGGGAATCCGTAGAGGATGTCAGCCCCACGGGAAATGATCGCGGACATCCAGCCCCGGCTCATCCCCGCAACCACCCCAGCTGGGATGCCGACCAGCGCAGCACCGGCGACGGAGACCACCCCGACGAGCAGGACAAGCTTGGTTCCAGCCATCAGCCGCGAGGCGATGTCGAAACCAGCCCCATCGGTTCCCAGCCAGTGAGCTGCTGAGGGTATTTCACGCAGCCCACCCGTGATGGCAGCCGGGGGCTGGGGAGTCCAGAACAGCCCGATGAGCCCCCATCAAGACCACGACAGACAGCAGCAGGCCGCCAAAGATGAGATTGGATCGGCGCATCATGAGCTGGCCTCCGTTCTCGCGAGTCGCGGGTCCAGGGCCTGGTAGAGGGCATCAACCAGGAAGTTGATCACCAAGACAGTCCAAAACCAGCAGCAACACGATGCCCTGCACCAGCACGAGATCGCGCTGCGACACTGCCAGAAGCAGGCGAGACCCTAGGCCCTGGATGCTGAAGACTTGCTCGATGATGATGGCCCCAACCAGCAGCGTCGACACCTGCAGGCCGATGACGGTGAGCAGCGAGATCGCGATATTCCGAAAGCCGTGTCTGAGAAGCGCCCCAGCCGGCTCCAGCCGACGGCCCGCGCGGTGCGGTACCAGTCCTCGTTGGTGACCTCGACGACGGCGCTTCGCACATAGCGGGCGAGCAGGCTTCCCTGAACTAGCGCAAGTGAGGTCACGGGCAACACCATGTGCGTCGCCCAGCCTCCCAGGCTCCTGCGGATCGGAACATAGCTGCCTGCCGGCAGCCACCGCAGCTGGACTGCGAAGATGACCACCAGCCACATCCCTGCCCAGAAGGCCGGGATGGACAGACCCACCTGTGACAGGGCAGAGGCCGCGAACCCACTGGCACGCCGACGTCTCAGGGCGGCGAAGGAGCCGAGGGGAACAGCGATCAACAGAGCCACCGCCATGCCAAGGACGATGAGCCATGCTGAGATTCCCAGTTTCGGCATGATCTCCCCCATCACGTCACGCTCCCCGATCATGGTGGTGCCGAAATCGCCCCTGATGACTCCCCCGATCCACTCCACGTAGCGCAGCAGGAGGGGTCTGTTCAGCCCCAGTCTCTGTTCCAACGCCGCGACTTCCCCAGGGGCTGCCTGGGTTCCGAGCAGGACGTTGGCGACGCTTCCCGGCAGGGGCATTTCGTCGCCAGGAAGATCAGCAGCGAGGCAACCAGCAGGCTGGCCAGCAGGCCAAGCAGGCGTCGCCCGAGATCACGCAGAGACACGAGTCAGCGGTTGGTGGCCACGTGAGTGAGGTCGAAGGACAGGCCGGTGGTGTTCTGTGGCGACCCCCGAGATCTCGGCGGTGGTGATCACGAGGTTTGGCAGCAGGAAAAAGCCAGTCGGCAGCAGCGTCCTCGGCGAGCAGCCTCGCCGCCTCCTGCAACCTGGTCTTCTGCTCGGAGGCCGAGGCTGCGCTGTCGGCTGCCGTGATGAGTTCAGCGAACTGCGGGTTGTTGTACTGCCAGTAGTAGTCCGGATTCGCAAAGGAGCTCAGGTCCCGAGGCTCGACATGGGCGACGACTGTCAGGTCATAGTTTCGCTGAGTGTAGACCTGTTCCAGCCAGGTGGAGAATTCCAGTTCCTCAGGCTCGACGGTGACGCCGACCTCAGCCAGCTGAGCAGTCACGATCTTGAGTATCGGAGGCCCATAGGGCAGATTGGGGACGCGCATCCGCAGCGACAGCCCCTCCGAGTATCCAGCCTCAGCCAGAAGCTGTCTTGCCTTCGCAGGGGTCGTACGGGTAGGTGGCCGACAAGTCCTCATACCACGGGTCAGCGGGGGCCACCATCGAACCGATCAAGGTGCCTCTGCCACCCCAGGCTCCGTCGAGGAGGGCCTTGCGGTCTATGGCATGGTTGATGGCCTGCCGGACCCTGACGTCCTTCAGAGCCGGGGTCGCATGGTTGAAGCCGAGCACGACCTCTCCGTCTGTTGTTCCCTCCAGCACCTTGTACCGGGAGGTGTCGGAGAACTGATCCACGGATTGCGGCACCGTCAGGTTCGAGATGATGTCGAGTTGCCCGAGAGCATCGCCGTGACCATGGCGTTGGCATCGGCGTAATAGTTGAATCTGACCTCATCCACACGTGGGCCGGTGCCCCAGTACTTCTCGTTGCGGGCCAGTGAGACGGTGGAGCCGATGTCGTGGCGTTGGAAGACATAGGGTCCCGATCCAGCGGGCTTCGCGTTGAGATCCTGCTCCGCCGAGAGGTCGTAGACGATGCCCGCGCTGCCGGTGATGTCGTAAAGCCACTGGTGGCTCGGCTCTGTGAGCGTCACCTCAACAGTGTGCTTGTCGACGGCACGCATCTCCTTGATGCGGCCCATCTGGCTCTTGAGGACCTTCGTGCTGTTCTCGTTGTCGCGAGTGCGCTTGAAGGACGCGATGACCGCCTCGGCATCCACTGGTGTGCCAGATGCGAACGTCGCCCCACTCTCCAGGGAGAAGGTGTAGACGTTCCTCTCAGAGTTCGTGCTCCACGAACGGGCGAGCAAAAGGCTTGATGTTGCCCTGCTCATCAATCCGCACGAGCGTCTCGTAGACGTTGTACAGGAGAACGAAAGGCGTTCCTGCTCCTGTCGTGGTTGCGGGATCCAGCCCCTGAGGCTCAGCGGTGGCGCCGACATTGAGCACAACTGGCTCATCATTGTCTGTACCCGAGCGGTGCAGGCTGACAGCACGAGGCTCAGACCCAGCAGTATGCCAAGCATCGTCGTGAGGCGACGGGCAGGTCGGTTCAGATCCATGTCTTGCGTTTCTCCCGTTGTGGACGGCGATGAAAGAAATCTAGGCAATCCTACCTGCCGGCATCCGGCCCCGCGTCCAAAGTTATGGACCCATGACGGCATAGCCACGCCATTGGCTGCGGTTGGGACAGCCTACGAAGGTGATCAGAGCCGGGGATCCCACACTCTGAGCCTGCCGACAGAGCCATGATTTGGATCTCACAATGCGCCCCTGTATAGTTGGTCAGGCATCGCGGGGTGGAGCAGTTCGGTAGCTCGCCGGGCTCATAACCCGGAGGCCACAGGTTCAAATCCTGTCCCCGCTACTGAGAAGAGGTCCTGGTCAGCCGACCAGGGCCTCTTGTTGTTTTGTCAGCCCGCACCCCCATCCCATCCGGATAGCTGCGGGCCGCTCAGCGAAGAAGAGAAGGGTTCGGAGAGCGCAATGAGAATTTGGTCACTGCATCCCCGCTATCTAGATCGTCAGGGACTGCTGGCCTGTTGGCGTGAGACCCTGCTGGCGCAGGCAGTGCTGGCCGGCCGCACCCGCGGGTACACGAGACATCCACAGCTCGCCCGTTTCCGGGAGATCTCTGACCCCCTGCGGGCTCTCGGAAGATACCTGAGCCTTCTGGCAGATGAGGCCCAGGATCGGGGATACCGCTTCGACCGGACACGCATCGACCATGTTGGCGACGCGCCGACCCTCCACGTCACGTCGGGGCAGTTGGCTCTGGAACGAGAGCATCTGGCAGCAAAACTCTCGGCCCGTGATCCCGCACGCCTAGCGCAGCTTCCAGCCGTCGCGGAGCCCCATCCCCCTGTTCTCCGTGATTCCCGGTGGGGTGGAGCCCTGGGAACGCCATTCACCAGCCACGCAGCAGAGCTGAAGGCCAAAAGGCCACCAGAACCCACGCGGAGGCGCCAGTCCGATGGGCCAGTTCATAGATTCCGTGGTGGGGCCGCTTCCCGCCTCGACACGCCATACCTCCTGCTCAGCAAGCAGATCCCCCGATGACTCAGGCTGGACCCACCACTGAAGCGAGCAGCACCACTGCCCCTGAATCTCCCGGACGGTCAGCTGCCTCCCCGCCAGACGAACCTCATGGGCCCATCCCCACTCTCACATGAATCGGTTCATGACAGTGCTTCACAGCCACCCACCCATACTTATTCGAACTTGTCATCGATATTTATCGAGCATACACCCACCCTCACCTCTCAGCCTAGGGACACAGAAGCTGTGAATCCGCTGTGAAGCATCGCGGCAAAAACCCCTAGTCAGAGGGCGTTTGCCCCGGAAGCAACCTGTGAACAGCTGTGAAAACCTGAAAGAAATTTGAGATTTTCCTTAGAAACCTTCAGGATTGAGAGCACTTCCGAACGAAAGGACTGACCATGGGATTCTTGAAGCCCGCCCAGCCCCTGTCGCGGCTGTGACGCCTTCGGACCAGGAGCCCTCCCCGCCGAGCAGTTCCAGCGAAGCCCGCCCCTGGCGTCGCCCACTGGCGGCTCTGGTCCTGGCTGGCAGCATCGGAACGATCGGCTTGAGCACCGCACCCGACGCTGCCGCCTCAGAGCATTCCTCTTCCCGAGGCGCCGCCACGGCGTCATCAGCAAGCACCAGCCGTAACGGGCATAGCCGGAAGTCCTCGGACAGCTCTGGAACGAGCCAGAAGAAGAACCGTCCGAAGCGGGCAAAGGCGTCCTCAGGCCAGGACAGCTACCGGAGTTCCACACCACGACGGGCCAAGATCTCCAGCAGCTACAACCGCCCATATTCCTCAAGGAGTTCGGCTGTCCGCCCCTCAAGTTCCACGAAACCATCACGAAGCTTCGCGGGGAACGTCTCCGCCAGCTCCTCCTCGAACCGCCCCAAAGCCTCAGCGCCCAACGTCGGCAGCGCATCAGCGCCACTGAAATCCGGAACATACCGCGTCAGCGCCCCATTCGGTGCAACGGGAAGCTGGTCGCGCTACCACACGGGCCAAGACTTCTCCGCAAGCACCGGGACATCTGTCTACGCAGTGGTCTCCGGAACTGTGGTGAGCGGCAACGCCGGCTCGTGGGCTGGAAACTATGTTGCGATCCGCGCAGCCGACGGCTCCTCTACCTTGTATGCACACCTGAACAGCACTGCCGTCAAGGTTGGTGACCAGGTGTCAGCCGGCCAGAAGATCGGTGAGGTGGGCAACACCGGACGCAGCTTCGGCTCCCACCTGCACTTCGAGTACTACCCGTCTGGCATCACTCCTGGCAACGTGTACTCGGCCACCAACCCGATGAGCTATCTGAGCTCCCTCGGCATCTCCATGTGACGTCTCCCTCTCCCCACTGCGCGGTGCCGGGTTGGGTGTCTGTAAAAATGCTGTCGGCGCGACGAGCAGCCCGACATAACTGTCAACGACCTCCTTACCCGGCGCCGCGCAGCCTCAAAAGGGCTTGCGCAGCCACATCACCGTGTTTCGTCGGCCACAATCCGGGCAGTGAGCTGGCGAGAAAAACCTCCATAGCGGGCTGTGACGATACGAGGATCAAGGATCGCCACCACCCCTCGGTCATCCTCCCTCCGGATCAGCCTGCCAGCTCCCTGAGCCAGCAGCAGCGCCGCGTGGGTGGCAGCGACAGCCATGAAACCATTGCCACCCGCCTCATCAACGGCCCTCTTGCGAGCCTGCATCAGGGGGTCGTCAGGCCGGGGAAATGGAATCTTGTCAATGATCACCAGCTGACAGGTCTCTCCGGGCACATCCACCCCCTGCCACAGCGACATGGTGCCAAACAGGCTGGTGGCCGGGTCATCCCTGAAGGAGCGCTGCAACTCAGAGAGCTGCGCATCACCCTGGCAGAGAAAGGTAAGCCCTGGGAGAGCCTGCCGACAATGCGCTGTGGCCTGCTGGGCATTGCGCCGGGACGCGAACAGCCCGAGTGTCCGCCCGCCTGCGGCCCAGACCAGCTCAGCGATCTCGGAGAGCACCTCCCTGCCAGACCGTCCCTTCCCGGGGAGGGTAGCCTCGCAGCGGCATACAGGATGCCCTGACGCCGATAGTCAAAGGGGAGCCAACGTCCAGACCTCGCCATATGTGTTCACCCTGAGGCTCGGCGGCACCATCAATGAGCTCATCTGCGCAGCGCAATCCAACGCTGGTGGCGAATGCCCTGAAATTCCCTCCAAGCGTCAAGGTGGCGGAGGTCAGTATCGTCGTGGCCTGTCCAAAGATCTCCTCACGGAGCAGGCCCGCGACTGAGAGCGGAGCCACGTGGGCGGCTGCGCCATGCTGATCAGATTGACTGACCCACACCACATCCTCATCTGCCAGCCGGGCGATCCGCTCTGAGATGTCAAAGATCTCTGTCAGAGCCCCCATGGCCTGGGCGCGTTCGGCGTCGTCCTTATCCCCTGCCCAGGTCGCTGATGGCTTTCCGGGAGATGTCGCGGAGACGAGCGCAGGCCAGCGGCAGAAGCGTATCCTCACCGGTGATCCTCTCCGTGGGGCTGTCCTCGAGAGCATCACGGAACTCCTCGACGACATCCAGGAGGTCACCCCCAGGTCATCGTCAAGCCAGGTCAGGCAGCGCCTGACGACTCGCTCCACCAGGCCCGACCTTAGTTCACCCGTGGCTGCGGTGGTCAGGCGGCCAGTCAACTCATGGGCCTCATCAATGATGAGCGCCGCATATTCGGGAAGGGCTGTTCCCCCGCGCATGGCATTGATGGCTACCAGCGCATGGTTGGTGATGATCAGGTCCGCTGCCCTGGCGGTCTCTCGGGACTTCTCCACGAAACACTCCTGCCCGAACGGGCAGCAGGGCCGCCCGGGACATTCACGTGTGGGAATGGAGACCTGCTGCCAGGCTGCGGCGGTATGTGTCGGGGCATCATCACGATCCGCAGCCCCATCCACCAGCAGCTGTTCCTCAACCCATTCCCGCAGGGCCAGTACCTCGATCCCCAGTGTCGATGGGCTGTTGTCTCCTGACGGGACTCCTGGAGCTCAGCCGCACCCAGCAGGGTACCCTGCCCCTCCTCACGCACCCCATCACGGGCGCGATACAGGCAGGCATAGTTGTTCCTCCCCTTGAGCACTGCTGCCCGGGGCCGTGTCCCCGTCACGGCCTCCACAGCATCAAGCGCAGCCGGAATGTCGAAGGTGGCCAGCTGTGTCTGCAGGGCCAACGTCGCAGTGGCGACGACGATGGTCTCAGCATGTTCGACGATCCGGGCCAGGGCAGGCGCCAGATAGCCCAGGGACTTGCCCGTTCCCGTGCCAGCCTGCACCAGGAGGTGGGTCCCCTCCCCCAGCGCCTGGGCAATGGCCGTCGCCATGGCCTGCTGACCGGACCGTTCGCCACCGCCGATGCCTGTTACCGCATGTTGGAGAATCCGGGCCGCAGCCTCAGACACGGTAAGGGCTCAGCTCTTCAGCCAGGCCAGGGCGGACGCGGACCCGGATGCGGGTGCCTTCTCCCGTGTGCTCAAGTTCCTCAATGGTTCCGGTCCTGTGAACACGATCTAGCAGGTCTCCTCGGCTGTAGGGCACCAGTGCCGTCACCTCCGTTTCGGGGTTTGGCAGTTTCGCCTCCACCGCAGCTGCGAGTTCGTCGAGTCCCCGTCCTGTGCGGGCCGATGCCACCACGCACCCGGGATGGTTGGCGCGCAGCGCCAGCAATGTGGTCTCATCAGCCAGGTCAGCCTTGTTGCAGACCAGCAGCTCGGGAACCTCCACCGCGCCGATCTCCGCCAGCACTTGCCTGACAGCTGTGATCTGGCCCTCCGGGTCTGGGTCTGAGGCATCAACGATGTGCAGCAGCAGATCTGCTGTGGCTGACTCCTCCAGTGTGGAGCGGAAAGCCTCCACCAGATCATGGGGAAGATGGCGAACGAAGCCGACGGTGTCGGTGAGGGTGAACACTCGACCGTCGCGGGTCTCCGTGCGTCTGGTCGTCGGGTCCAATGTGGCGAACAGCGCATCCTCCACCAACACTCCGGCTCCCGTGAGCCGGTTGAGAAGCGATGACTTGCCGGCATTGGTGTAGCCGACGATGGCAACGCTCGGCACCTGGTTGCGTCGCCGCTCAGCCCGCTTGCTCTCACGGGTGGCGTCCATCTCACGGAGTCTGCGTCGCAGCTGCGCGATGCGGTGGTGGATTCGACGGCGGTCTGTCTCAGTTTCGTCTCGCCAGGGGCCCCGGCCGCCGATTCCCGCGCCGGCAGCAGCCCGGCCTCCGGCCTGGCGGGAGAGGTTGCCGCCCCAGCCGCGCAATCGTTGCTTCAGGTATTGCAGCTGGGCGAGCTCCACCTGAGCTTTACCCTCAGCAGATTTCGCATGCGCTGCGAAGATGTCCAGGATCAGGGCAGTGCGATCCACCACCTTCACTCTGACGCGGTCCTCCAGGTTGCGCAGCTGCGCCGGCTGCAGCTCCCCGTCGCAGATCACGGTGTCGGCTCCGGTGGCCCGCACCACCTCAGCGACCTCCTCCACCTTGCCTCGCCCGATGTAGGGTTGCGGGGTCTGGGTGGCTGCGCCGCTGCACCAGGGCCTCCAGCACCTCAGAGCCTGCGGTTTCGGCCAGGAGCTTCAGCTCAGCCATGGCGTTGTCCGCATCACGCTGGGAGCCGGATGTCCAGACCGAGACCAGAACGACCCGTTCCAGCCGCAGCTGGCGATACTCGACCTCGGAGATGTCCTCCAGCTCTGTGCGCATTCCTGCCACTCGCCGAAGCGAATGCCGCTCGGCCAGGTCCACCTGGTCGCCGTCGTAGTTCATGTATTCGGCATGCGCAAGATCAGCGGCAACGGGGCAGCATCGGCTTCGGGACCATGTTCATGGGGTGCTTTCATCGTCGGACCATTGTGTCAGCCCTCAACGACAAACAACCACACCACGCCCTGCTGAAAAGACACGGGGCAGACCTGAGCGCAAGAATCCGAGGTCTGAGGCTGAAGGTGTTTGCAGCCCAGGCAGCACCATCCTCAGACCCAGTATTCGCCGCGGGCAACGACGAGCGCCGGGCCCGTCAGCCATGCTTCCTCATTCTCGAAGGTGACAGTCAGCAGCCCCCGGGAACACTCACTCAACGGGACCGTCATGCCCACTGCGGGCACGATAGGCGGCGGCGGCGGCCACCACCCCTGTGCCACAGCTCAGAGTCTCCCCGCAGCCCCGTTCGAAAACACGCATCTGCAACCGGCCGAGATCCTTCTCATGGATGAACTCGATGTTGACCCCGCCCGGGAAGGCGTCATCCGGCTCCCAGCTGGGAGAGCGCGTAAGGTCCAAGCTCTTCAGCGTCTCCCCATCGGTGAAGACCACAGCATGGGGATTGCCCACATCTGCTGGCTGGGCATCGAAGACGGCGCCCTCGTGCTGGATCTGCACCGGGTTCTCCCCCAATCTCACGTTCCCAAGGTTGGCGGAGATCATTCCGCCGCGCGCTACCCGCACCTGTTTGGTTCCAGCTCTGGTGACGACCTCGAACTCACCAGACTGGACGAACTGGTCGTTGAGGAGGTGGCGAGCGAAGAGCCGTAACCCGTTCCCGCACATCTCGGCCAAAGAGCCGTCGGCATTGCGATAGTCCATGAACCACAACTCGGGGTCATGGTCGTGGCCGTCGACCTGACCGGCCCTGACCACGCGGAGCACGCCGTCTCCCCGATGCCTGTATGGCGGTTGCAGAGCCCCGCGACGGTCTCTGGAGTCAGGTCATGCATCCCATGGGGGTCATCAATGATGATGAAGTCGTTGCCCGTGGCATGGCCTTTCGCGAACGTGTATCGGAACACCGTTCTCACCTTTCCCTCAGCCCAGTCAGGCAATCCTACGTCATGGAGATTTCTTGGATAACTTCAGGGGTTGCGCGGTTCCAAGGCTGACAGCCAGGTAATCCGAGGATCCCGGCGGTACCAGGCAAGCTGCTTGCGGAAGAAACGTCGTGTTGCTCGCTTCGTCTCCTCCCGTGCGTCGTCTTCCGAGGTCTTCCGTCCAGATATGCCAGCACCTGACGGTATCCGATGGCACGCGAAGCCGTTCGCCCTTCGCGAAGCCCTCGTTCAGCAGCCCCCTGACCTCCTCCACCAGTCCCCGCCTCCACATCTCATCGACCCGCATGCCGATGCGGGGCATCCAGTTCGGCACGTTCCAGGCTCAAGCCGATCTGCCGCACCCCCTGACAACTCATGGCTCCACTCCGGCAACACGGCTTGATGGCCACCAGTCAGCTGATGCACCTCCAGGGCACGCACGATCCGGCGTCCCGTTGCCCGGCTCTATGTGCGCTGCGGACTCGGGGCGAGTTGCGCCAGCCGCGCATGCAGCGTCTGAGCCCCAACACGCGACAGCTCACTCTCAAGCCTCGTGCGCAACTCGTCATCAGAGCCGGGAAAGTCAAAGAGGGTCGGTGATCGCCCTCGTGTAGAGCGCCGATCCCCACGAGTATCGGGATCTTGCTCTGGCCTCTAGGTCCGCGATCACCGTCCTGGCGCGGAGCTGGAAGTCAGCGACGGAGGCAGTCTGCGTGACATCAAGGATGTCGATGAGATGATGCGGAATCCCACCGCGTTCCGCAACCGTGGGTTTGGCCGTTCCGATGTCCATCCCCCGGTAGACCAGCATCGAGTCGGCATTAACCACCTCAGCCTCAAAGCCGTCAGAGCGAAGACGGTGGGCCACCTCAACTGCAAGCGCCGACTTTCCAGAGGCCGTCGGGCCGACAAGCACGATCAGAGGCGGTTCCATGCCGCCCATCCTGCCAGCCCGGTGTCGCCAGATGCACATGAGGGGATCCAGCGTGCATCATTGAACCGTGGTGCATCCGGGCACCCGAAAATCAGGAGGTTAGGACATGGGAATCTTCGACAACATCGGCGAGCAGGGTCGCGAAGCACGAGGAGGCCATCGACTCGGCCATCGACAAGGGCGCTGAATTCATCGACAGCAAGACCGGGGGCAAGCACAGCGACAAGATCGATCAGGAGCCGACTTCATCAAGGGCAAAGTCGATGACCTGGCCGGCAAGAAAAGATGACCAGTAGAGCTGGTAGAGACCGACACCCACGCCCCGCTGGGCTCTGAGAGCTTCCAGCGGGGTTTCCCCAACTGCAGGGGATTTTCATTCTCGGGCAGGCAAGCCCCTCGCCGATCCTCAGCGTCGTGGCATGGCGGGCATCCCCAGCACAACTCCCCTGGGCGCCTCGGTGTGCGCCGCCTCCCAGGCATCACCACCACGTGTGCGACGCAATCCCCGGATCGGCGCGTCGGAGTTCAAGTGGTGTGGGGCCGCGTGGGTGATGGTGGCGTAGGCGATATCACCAGGGCGAGGACGTTGCGACAGATCATCAGTCACCGCCACGTGCACCAGACGATTGTCCCGGGCACGGCCGCTCATGCGGCTGGTCTCAGCATCTTTTACGCCCCTCGCCGAGTGCGAACATGACCTCAACCTCCGTCCTCCAGACGCCTGTTCTCCTCCCAGGCGATCTCGCCCACCAGCTCCACCAGACGCTCGTAGCGCTCCTGGACTGCTCTGCGCGGCACTTGGTCGGTCATCTCAGCCGCCGGTGTTCCAGGCCGCTTGGAGTACTGGAAGGTGTAGGCAGCCGAGAACCTCGCTTCGCGCACCACGTCCATGGTCGCCTCGAAGTCCTGATCGGTCTCCCTGGGAAGCCGACGATGATGTCGGTGGTGATCGCAGCATGCGGCATGGCTGCGCGCACACGCTCAGGATGTCCAGGAAACGCTTCCCGGCGGTAGGAACGCCGCATGGCCTTGAGGACCGCATCAGAGCCGGACTGCAGAGGCATGTGAAGTTGCGGCATCACGTTGGGGGTTTTCCGCCATGGCGGCGATGACATCGTCGGTGAAGTCCTCTTCGGATGGGGTGAGGTGAAACGCACGCGCTCCAGACCATCGACATCACCGCAGGCACGCAGCAGCTAGCGAAGGCCTGCCGGTCACCGAACTCGACGCCGTAGGCGTTCACATTCTGGCCAAGCAGTGTGATCTCCTGCACCCTTGGTCCACCAGCATCCGTACCTCGGCCAGGATATCTCCCGGCCGTCGGTCAGTCTCCTTCCCACGCAGCGCCGGAACGATGCAGAACGTACAGGTGTTGTTGCAGCCCACGCTCACTGACACCCACGCCGAGTAGGGGGACTCCCGGCGGCTGGGGAGGTTACTGGGAAAGGTCTGCAGCGCCTCAACGACCTCCACCTGGGCTTCCTGCTCCACACGCGCACGTTCCAACAGCGTCGGGAGGCTGCCAACATTGTGGGTGCCGAAAACCACATCCACCCAGGGCGCCTTGTCGAGGATCACGTTGCGGTCCTTCTGGGCCATGCACCCCCGACGGCGATCTGCATTCCCGGATGCTGCGCCTTGATTGCGGCCATATGCCCAAGATTCCCGTAAAGCCGATTGTCGGCGTTCTCACGCACCGCGCACGTGTTGAACACCACCACATCGGCTCCGGCACCGAGCACTGGCTGCGCAGGCTCGACGGCACGTTCCAGGCCAGCCTCCTCCAACAGCCCCGCAATCCTCTCGGAATCGTGAACATTCATCTGGCAGCCGTAAGTGATGACGTGATATGTGCGCGAACTCATGGTGGACTAACTGTAATGGGTGCTCCGCGTGCTTGTTGCCAGGCATGTCGGGGAAGCCGCCTTTCGGGAACTAACGCGCGTCTTCCAGACCCATTAGTGTTGGGACATGATCCATCCAACCGGGGAACAGTATGAGATCCGCTGGGGTGCTGAGCGCCGTCATCACCCAGGTGGGAGCCAGGATCCGAAGCCTGAGACACGACGGCGCGGAGCTGTTGGCCACCCATGGTCCGCAGGAGGCCCCCAAGGGCTGGGAGGAGCGCACCTGCTGCCTTGGCCGAATCGTCTTCGCGACGGCCGATACCGCCTGGGTGAGATTGAATACGAGTTGCCCATCAATGAACCCGCACGTCATAACGCCAACCACGGCTTGAATGTCGGGCCCGAGTGGGAGTGTCTGTCCCATCTTGAGCAGTCGGTCAGGCAGCGGCACCATCCTCTGGCTCGCCGGGGCTGGCTGGCATCCTGGCCGTCGAGATACATCATCACATCAGTGACGATGGTCTCGCCGTCGAGGTGCTGGCCACCAACATCGGAACAACCCCCGCCGTGGGGTATGGCGCTCACCCATATTTCCGTTTCGACAACCTCTCTAAGGTCGAGCTCACCATTCCCTTTGATGCAGAGCTGGCCGTCGATCCGGAGAGACTACTGCCCTATCAGGCTGAAGGCCCATCCAACCCGAGCATCGGTTCACAGAACCCCGTCTGATCGGTGACACCGTGCTGGACACCGCATATGCGGATCCCCCTCAGCCGACGCTGGGACGTCACCTGCGGGGCGAGGGACGAACCATCACGATCTGGGGCGAGGCAACCACCCAGTGGGTTCAAGTGTTCACCGCCCCGAAGCGGGACAGCATCGCGGTGGAGCCGATGACCTGCGGGCCAGACGCCTTCAATGAGGGCCCAACGCACCGGGACCGGGTGTTGCTGCACGCTGGCGAGTCAGCCCGGGCCTTCTGGGGAGTGAGCGCCGCCGTCTCGTGACTATCGGCAGCCGGTCTCATGAGTTTTTCCGCAATGAGCCTAGTGAGCCAGCGCTGTGGCCCGTGACTCGCGCACCACGGTGATACGGATCTGGCCGGGGTAGGTCAGGCTGGCTTCCACCTCTCCGGCGATCTCACGAGCCAGAACATGGCTGGCTGCATCGTCAATCTCCTCCGGCGAGACCATGATGCGCACTTCCCTGCCAGCCTGCATGGCATAGGCACGAATGACTCCCCTATGGGCGGTGGCGATGGACTCCAGATGCTGCATTCGCTCGACATATGCCTCCAGCGACTCTCTGCGCGCTCCAGGCCTGGAGCCGGAAATGGCGTCGGCAATCTGGGTGAGCACCGCCTCGACGGTCCTCGGCTCAACCTCGTTGTGGTGGGCCTCAACAGCATGGACGATGTCAGGATGCTCCCCGTGACGTCGGAGCAGATCCGCGCCAACGAGAGCATGCGGCCCCTCCGTCTCATGCGTCAGCGCTTTTCCTATGTCGTGCAGGAAGGCAGCCCGCTTGCACTGGGTGACATCAAGTCCCAACTCTGCGGCCATGACTCCCTGCCAGATGGGCACATTCGACCAAGTGCGCCAGCACGTTCTGCCCAAAAACTCGTGCGATATGCCAGGGATCCGAGAATGGGCACGAGGTCGGGATGCAGGTCAGTGATCCCGACCCCCAGGAGAGCCTCTTCCCCTGCCGCGTGAATCCGCCCATCCAGCAATCTCAGGTTTCGCGCATGCACCTCCTCAATCCTGGCAGGGTGAATCCTGCCATCCGCCACCAGGTCGACCAGGGTCAGACGCGCAGCCTCACGCCGGACGGGGTCAAAGCAGCTGAGCAGCACTGTCTCAGGCGTGTCATCGACAAGCACATTCACCCCGGTGATCTGCTCAAAGGCCCTGATGTTCCGACCTTCTCGGCCGATGATGCGCCCCTTCATCTCATCCCCGGGTAGGTCTACACCTGATACAACGGATTCGCTGGTCTGCTCAGCCGCACAACGCTGGATGGCGGTGACGATGATGGAACGAGCCCGGCGCTCAGCATCCTGCCTGGCAGCATCCTCGATATCGCGAGCAAGCGTCGCTGCGGAGATCCGGGCCTGTCGCTCTGCCTCTGCCAGCACCTCCGCCCGCGCAGCCGCGACGCTCAAACCAGCGATTCTCTCCCTCTCAGCCCGCACCTCCTCCTGCTCAGCGACCAGCCTCTCCCGGCCCTGACGCAGATCCTGCGTTGCTGCTCCAGCAGCTCTGCACGTGTCACAAGTCCAGCAGCTTCAGCCAAGAGCCGGTCCTCCTTCTCATGAAGGCGTTCGTCTCGCCGTTCCTGGGCGCTTCTCTGGTCCCTGAGCTCCGCACGCTGGGCGGCTATGCCCGCCTCCATATCCGAGCGACGTCGTTCAATGTCAGCGTTTGAGACACGGGCACGCTCCCTGAGCCTGTTCAAGGGCCCTCTCGGCGTCGGCGCGAAGTTGCTCGGCAGCCTCCATTGCCTGTTGGCGGATCGTCGCGGCGTCGGATCGTGAGCGTCGCTCAAAGTTGGTGCGTTCCTCAATGAAGGCCAGAGCCACGCGACGCTGACGCCATGTGACCGCCACCAGGATCACACCCAGCAGCCCAGCGACGATCCAGCCGAGCCATTCCATGGGCACTCCCTCTTCGCTCCTGATGACCGCCTGTCCTTCAGCTCCAACGCCTTCATGACAGCCCCTGGAGGACCGCCGCGACATCAATCCTTCCTGGCACGTGGTGCTGTCACGACTGATGGGCCGTATGCGCACATCATCGGCGTCAGCCAAGACGTCTTGGGCCGTGGACATCACAGCCTATAGCAATGTCACCATGACCCGCCGTCCTGGTCGACCTCGGCCTCCCCAAAGGGTTTCCATGGACGACCTTGGAGATCACCGAGGTCGTGAACCCACGACGTCCAAGGGCACCGTACAGGCGTCTTCGGGCGACATGAGGCTCAAGATCTCGCAGCCCACGGACACGCCGCAGCGCAACAGTCCTTGCCGCGGACAGCTCCTCTTGGGCTTGGATCTTGGCCAATGCCGAGGAGGCAACCTCATCGGAGATTCCGCGTCTGAGCAGTTCAGCACGAATACGGCTGGTTCCATGCCGATCCACATGAACCCTGGTCTGGACGAGGGCCGCTGCGAAGGCTTCGTCGTCCACCGCCGACTTCCCGGAATCGCCTGATGAGTTCCTCCACGATGTGCTCGGGGACATTCCGGGAGACCAGCTTTGACCGAAGTTCCGCCTCCGAGCGGCTGCGGGCCTCAAGGAGTCTGAGGGCAATCCTGCGAGCGAACTCCAGTGGCTCGGCTCCGGTGGGGTCAGAAGTCAACCTTGACCTCGCCGGTTTCCGGATCGATCTTCCTGCAGCCCCAGCCCCTTCATCTATCCCGAGTGCCGTACGGATCGACGCTCGATCTCAGCCGCCACCTCGGGGTTCTTGCGCAGGAAGTTTCGGGCGTTCTCCTTGCCCTGCCCCAGCTGATCCGACTCATATGTGAACCAGGCACCTGCCTTGCGGATGATGCCGTTGGCCACCCCCATGTCGATGAGGCTCCCCTCACGTGAGATGCCCTCACCGTAGATGATGTCGAATTCAGCCTGCTTGAATGGCGGAGCGACTTTGTTCTTGACCACCTTCACCCGGGTGCGGTTGCCAACCATCTCGGAGCCATCCTTCAGCGTCTCGATACGGCGAACGTCCAGACGCACCGACGAGTAGAACTCAGTGCACGGCCGCCAGTGGTGATCTCGGGTGAGCCAAACATGACGCCAATCTTCTCGCGAAGCTGATTGATGAAGATGGCGGTGGTGTTGGCGCCCTTCAGACGCCCGTCATCTTGCGGAGGGCCTGGCCTCATCAACCGTGCCTGCAGCCCAACGTGCGAATCCCCCATCTCACCCTCGATCTCAGCCCTGGGGGTCAGTGCAGCGACTGAGTCGATGACCACTAGGGCTAGGGCGCCGGAGCGCACCAGGGTGTCCAGCGATCTCCAGCGCCTGCTCCCCGTTGTCAGGTTGCGAGACCAGCAACTCGTCCGTTTTGACCCCAGTTTGCCCGCGTACTCCGGGTCCAGAGCGTGTTCTGCATCGACGAAGGCGCAGATGCCTCCCTCCGCCTGGGCGTTGGCGATGGCGTGCAGGGGCCACCGTGGTCTTACCCGACGATTCTGGGCCGTAGATCTCGATGATCCGTCCGCGCGGCAGCCCCCGATCCCCAGGGCCACGTCAGGGGCGACACTGCCGGTGGGTATGACGTCGACCGGCAGGCGACTTTCCTCACCCAGGCGCATCACCGAGCCTTTGCCGTGCACCTTCTCTATCTGCGCAAGAGCAGCTTCCAGCGCCTTCTGGGCGATCTGCAACGGCCATGATGGGTTCCTTTCGATTCCTTCCGCCTCACGGCGGCCCTAGTGCGACCTTCACACCCTCACTGTAGGAACGGGGGTGACAAAATCTCCAACGAGTCACCTTGCTGTGGAGAACTCGGCGACCAGCACACTCTCAGCCGAACATCTGTTCGAATGCGGCTCACCGCTCCGATGACGGCAGCTCTAGCTGGCTCCAGACGGCTCGCCAGATCCGTTTGCAGGGCACCCCGGCGGCCAGCGCCTCATCCACAGTCTGGCTTCCCAGCTCCTGGAGGGTCACCGTGGCCGCCCAGCTCCGCGCATAGCCCGCGCCCAAAGCAGCCTCTAGCCGACGCCACAGCTCAACCTCACGCATGGCGCCACTCTATGCGAAGCCTGCAACACAGTTTCCACACATTCTCGTACAATAACCATCAACGCTGAACACACAGAGACACAAGAAACTGCTCGAAGGAGATCGCGATGAATGCCGCAGGCACTCATTCTCACAAGCGTTCAGACCGCATGCTTGCGATGCTGGCTTTGCTGCAGGAGAACGGCCAGATGGCCTTATCGCAGCTGGCCACTGAGCTGGGAACCCCAGGAGGGCAACTCATTCGTCGCGATGTCGCAGTACTGGCAAATCAGGGGCTGCTGGACCGCACCCACGGAGGAGCCCGCCCGGCACAGGGAAGCCGTGAACTTCCAGTTCGGCTGCGCGACGGTCGAAAATCTGCCGCCAAGTCTCGGATCGCCGCTGCCGCAGCACAGCCTGTGCCAGAGGGAAAACATGCTATTGGGCCAAGCGGGAACCACTGCAGCCGAGGTCCCTTCGGCACTTCAACACCGCACTGATCTGACGATCATCACGAATTCACTCAGCATTGGCCCTAGAGGCTGCCGAGCAGGGACAGGGCGCGTTCTCATCGCAGGTGGAGTCCTGCGCTCAAATTCGCTTGAACTGGTAGGGCCCCCTGGCAGAGTCCACTTTGCGTCTCGTCAATGTCGGCACTGCGCTGGTGGGGGTCGATGGCATCAGCTCCACTGGCGGGCTCACCACCCATGATGACATCGAGGCCCGAACAAACCACACGATGATCGAAAGGGCCCAGCGAGTCATCGCCGTCGCCGATGCCTCAAAAGATCGGCCACGTCACGCTGGCGAAGATGGCAGACCTGAGTGAGATCAACGTGTTGGTGACAGACTCCGGAGCCCCCACAGATGAGCTGAACCGCATTCGCAACCTCGGCGTCGAGGTGGTTCTCGTCCCCACCCCAAACGAATAGCACCCATCCCGATTGCCTATTCGGCAGGAGGATGAGAGGTATTAGACTTTCGTTTAATCTGATCGCCCCACGAACGTAGTCGATTCCAGTCACTATCGTCAGGATCAAAGCCGCCCACATCAATGCCCAGGCCACTACCTGCGCCCAGCCCTGGCATCCCAGGCAGCCAGGCGAGAAAGAGTACAAAGCGCCACCGACTGAGTAACGGTCTTCAGCTTCCCTCCGCGATTGGCGGCCATAATCCCATACTTCGCGATCGCCGCGCGAAGCCAGGTGATTCCCATTCACGCAGCAGAATCAGAATCGTAAAGAACCACGGCAGTTCCCCCAGAATGCTGAGAGAGACAAAAGCGGCTCCGGTGAGGGCCTTGTCCGCTATGGGATCCCACAGCTTCCCAAAGTCCGTGATCAGGGTTGTAACGCCGCGCGACGAATCCATCGACAAGATCTGTGAGGATGGCCATCACAAATATTCCCGTCGCCACCAGACGCCATGTCTGATTCTCTGCATGCCAGAAGAGCACTAGGACGAAGACCGGAACCAGGAATATTCGCAGAACGGTCAGGACGTTGGGCACATTGAGGTTGCTGGTCTGGGTCTCGTGCATAGTCTCTCCCATACTGCCTAACCTGCGCCGAAGGAAGCCAGCAGGTCATCCAAATCCTCTGGCTTGACTCAGGACATCTTCGCCTTCGACCCTCGGAGGCCGACAACTCCACGGGACTCGAGTATGTCCATGAGTCTCCCGGCTTTGGCGAAGCCGACCCGCATCTTCCGTTGCAGCATGGAGGTCGAAACCATTCTGGGAGCCGACGATCAGCCTAGCCGCATCCAGCACAAGCTCAAGATCGTCGCCGATATCATCGACCACCTTCTTCTCAGCCGCTGCAGTCGTCACATCCTCTCGGTAGGTGGGGCTGCAGCTGGTCGGAGATGTGGGAGACGATGTCCCCGGATCTCCGACTCATTGACCCAGGCCCCTGCACTCGGATGGGTTTTCCCGCACCCATGGGCAGGAAAAAGCCCGTCGCCCTTGCCCACAAGCTTCTCGGCCCCTGGCTGGTCGAGAATGACTCGGGAGTCGGTCATCGAGGACGTGGCGAAGGCCAGACGGGAGGGCACGTTCGCCTTGATGAGGCCAGTCACGACATCCGTGGAGGGCCGCTGGGTGGCGAGCACCAGGTGGATGCCAGCAGCACGCGCCAGCTGCGTGATGCGCACGACCGACTCCTCGACGTCCCGTGGCGCCACCATCATCAGATCCGCCAGCTCATCCACCACCACCAGAAGATAGGGGTAGGGGCGTCAGGACGCGCTCAGAGCCAGGAAGCTGCTTCACTTGGCCGGCTTTGACCGCCTTGTTGAAGTCATCGACGTGGCGGAATCCGAAATTGGCCAGGTCGTCATACCGCATGTCCATTTCCCGGACCACCCAGGCGAGGGGCCTCGGCGGCCTTCTTGGGGTTCGTGATGATGGGCGTCACCAGGTGGGGATGCCCTCATACTGATTCAGCTCAACCCGCTTCGGGTCCACCAGCAGCAGCCTGACCTCATCAGGGGTGGCACGCATCATGATGGAGGTGATGAGCGAGTTGATGAAACTCGATTTGCCAGAGCCGGTGGCGCCAGCGACGAGGAGGTGGGGCATCTTGGCCATGTTCGCCAGCACGAAACCACCCTCGACATCTTTACCCAGGCCCACAGTCAGGGGATGATGGTCGCTGCGTGCCTGGGGAACGCAGCACATCCCCGAGGCTCACCACCTCCTTGTCCACATTCGGAATCTCGATGCCAATCGCGGACTTGCCCGGATGGGCGTCAGGATCCGGATCTCGTTGCTGCCCACTGAGTATGCGATGTTGTCAGCCAGCCCAGTCACCTTGGAGACCTTTGATGGCGTTGCCGAGCTCCACCTCATGGCGGGTGACCGTCGGACCGCGGGTGTAGCCCGTAACACGTGCGTCGATCTCAGAATTCCTCAAGGGTCGCCGCCAACTGCCGAACGACGCGGTCTGACGCCTCAGTCCGGGAGCCTTGGGACGGGTGCCTGGGGCCAGCAGGGACTCCTCAGGCAGCTGATACATGATCTCGCCACTCAACTGCAGCTGCTCGGCTCGGCCGGTCATGGGAGTGTGGCTGGCGGTGGCAGATCTGGCTTGCCCGGAGGATCAGCCAAGTTCAGGGCCGGTGGCGTGGGTTCGGCCTGGGGAAGGTAGGACTCCTCGTCCTCATAGTCGTAGACGGCGTCGAACTCCTCGGTCGGCGGTTCGTCATCGGTGATCAGCGGAGTGTCGTAGGGCACGTCGACACCAAGTTTGAGTTTCTCCTGCGACTTGTCGTCTGGGGACTCCACCAGGGACGAGAATCCGCTCTGAGGGATCGCAAACATTTGACGCGCTGATTTTTCCGGGTTATCAACACCACACCGAACAACGTGATCAGCAGCAGCACCGGCACCGCGACCCATGCGCTTGCCAGATCCGCGAACAGGCTGCTGGACAGGAACCCCAGAATGCCACCGGCACGACGCAGCTCTGGCATCTGGTCTGGACGAGGCAGGCCATGCGCCAGATTGAGCAGGCCAAGCCCACCCATGGTGATGCAAAACCATCCCAGTCCTGTACGAGGTGCAGCCTCAACATCCCTCGGATGCCGCAACACCCGCCAGGACCCGTAGAGGAGCACTGCGGGATGAAGGGCGCAGCCATGCCGAACACAGTGCTGGTGACAACCTCGATCAGCTCACCGATGGGCCCAGGAAGCATGAACCAGGACCGTGAGGCCAGAATCCCGGCGAGAACCAGCATGAACAATCCGATACCGTCGCGACGCAACTCGGGATCAACGTCCTTCTCAACCCCGCCGAAGCTCCGGGCGAGGGCACCCACGCCGTGGGCCAGCCCACGGAGCATTCTCCCCAGGAAGACCAAGATCGGGTTGGGGCCTGCGGGTTCGATGCGTGTGGTGCGGGTGCCTGACTGCGAGGTACCGGTACCTTTGCGGGTGCCTGCGCTGGCCGAGCTGTTCCGTCCGGATGAGCTGGTTTTCCTGCTCTTTTGCCCCCGGCGCTCGGCCTTGCCCGACGATTTCCTGGCTGAGGAAGAGCCACGTGTCGCCATGATGTCAACCTAGTCCACTGGTCCGTTATTTGATCTGCTGCCACACCGGGGTCGCTAGGCGAAGTGGTCCCATCCCGGTGCGCCCTCCCACACGGCGCCGTCAACCAGCACCTGGCTTCCCGGGATCACCGTCCCCATACGATGCCAGCCATCTGGCAGTGCAGCGGCATCGGGGAAGGCAGCGGCCAGCGCGTGATCTTCGCCGCCTGTCAGGACGAATCCCAGAGGCTCCTTGCCCGTCGCCGCCCCCAGCCGGATCAATCCATCAGGTATCTCCATGGACGCAGAGTCGAGGTTGATTCCGATTCCCGAACGTTCGCAGAGATGCCCCCAGGTCCTGAAGCAGGCCATCAGAGATGTCGATCATCGCATGCGCCCCATGCGCAGCTGCCACGGCTCCCTGGCCGTAAGGCACCGTCGGACACTGCTGCTCCCGCACCAGGTCTTTGGGCGAGCCGAAGCCACGCTGCAACACCAGCAGCCCGCCAGCAGCCCATCCGAGTCGTCCGCACACCGCCACCTGATCACCTACGCGGGCACCGGCCCGGGTGATGGCCTCCCGCCCTCCAGATGACCGAAGGCCGTCACGCAGAGGGAGATCTGCGCTGCCGAGGATAGATCCCCGCCCACGAGGCTGGACATGGCGCGGGAGCACTCGTCCGCCACCCCCTGCTGAAGTCCCGGACCCAGGATGGCTCCAGATCACGCGGGATGGCCAGCCCGATCACGATGGAGCTCTGGCCTGGCCCCCATGGACTCGACGCCGGAGACGTTCACTGCGACAGCCTTTGCGTCCGACCTGAAAGGCTTGCGACCAGGAGCGCCTGAAGTGGACGTTCTCGATCAGGACATCGGTGGTCACCACGAGATCCCCATCCGGACGTATCACCGCTGCATCGTCTCCGGGACCCAACAGGATGTCCTCCCCGCTGCAAGCCCATCGGTGATCTCAGCTATCAGTTCGAACTCGCCGGTCATCAGCGCAACCCCACGGGACGTTCAAGGGCCAAGTCGATAAGACGGCTCACGAGTTCTGGGTAGGTGTAGCCCGCCACCTGCCACAGGGTCGGATACATTGAAATCTCCGTGAAACCAGGCATGGTGTTGACCTCGTTGATCCACACTCCTTGAGCATCGACGAAGAAATCTGCGCGCAGGAGCCCCTCACAGTCGATGGCGTTGAAGGCCCGGGCAGGCAGAGCTGTTGGAGGGCCTCAGCCACCTCAACACTGGTGTTGGCAGGCGCCTCAAGAGCAGCACCATCCTCATCGAAGTACTTGGTCTCGTAGTCATAGAAACCATCCCCGCCTCGGACGCGAATCTCCCCCAGGACGGAAGCCCTGCAGCCCTCGGGGGCCTCTGGGTCGCCCAGCACCGCCACCTCCAGCTCACGAGCCTGCGTGAAGCCCTGCTCAATGATCACCTTGGGATCATGTGTCTGAGCTTCGGCGATGGCGGCCTCCAGCTGAGAGGGATCAGTCACCCGGGAGATCCCAATGGATGAGCCGCCGCGCGCGGGTTTCACAAAAACAGGATAGGTGAGCCGTGACACCCCGGCAAGCACGGCCTCCCGTTCAAAGCGAAAGCCTGCGACCCGTCGCGACGACGTAGGGCCCCACGGGCAAGCCCGCAGCCTCGAAGGCCACCTTCATGAAGTGCTTGTCCATCCTGACTGCTGAGGCCAGAACCCCTGCACCGACATAGCGAATGCCCATCATCTCGAAAGAGCCCCTGGATGGTGCCATCCTCCCCGAAGGGACCATGCAGCAGAGCGAAGGCCACATCGACACCGTGCAGATCCAGCAGTTGCTCCCCGACCCGGCTCGCCACCTCACAGCGCGCGTTCCCCACCATCCAGACAGCGTCATGTTCCGCTCAGCCACCTCAGGGGCCTGCCCATTGGTGATGCGGTAACCCGCCACGGTCTCCAGGGAACCTGGGTCCAGCGACCGGACTGCGTTATCCCCACCGCAACCACGTCGTAGCGTTTCCGGTCCACAGCCTCCAGAACACCTCGCAGCCGTCAGGCAGGGATATTCCATGTTCCGAGGACTCGGCCCCCGAAGACTAGAGCGATCTTGATGCGGTGGGACACTCGGCCTCCTCAACTGGACTGGTGCATCATCCTACTGGTTGTGAAGACGCGGGGCCCGATCAGGAACAGACGGTTCCTCTCACCGCTGTATCGTGGAGGTGCCATCACCCATCAGAATGATTCTTGGGCACCGCCGCCCGGTAAGGACATGACATGGCCGAAACTCTGCCCCCACCTCGCACGATCAACCCTGCGAATGTCCCAAGCTTACGCTGGGGCATCCTGGGAACGGGATGGATCGCCGACCGGTTCGTGAACGCTGTGCAGCGCAACTCGGGACAGGTGCTGGCGGCTGTTGGCTCACGAAGCCCGGAACGCGCCCGTGAGTTCGCAAAGACCCACTCGATCCCGCTGGCCTGCGGATCCTACGACGAGTTGGTGGGGCTGGACCTGGACGTCATCTACGTCGCAACAGGTCACCTGGATCACGCCGCACATGCAATGTTGGCGCTGAGGGCCGGGCACCATGTGCTGGTCGAGAAGCCCATGACCCCGACTGTGGCGGCCACTCGCGAGGTGGTGGCCCTGGCCAGGAGCAGGGGCCTGTTCTGCATGGAGGCACTCTGGTCTTTGGGCCCTACCGCGTTTTCGATGTGGTGCGCCAGTGCTCAGCTCCGGCTGGCTGGGCGACGTTGAGGCGGTCACCGCCGACATGGGTGAGTACCTCGTGGACCATCACCGAGCCATGGACCCAGAGCAGGGCGGCGGGGCGATGAATGACCTGGGGGTGTATCCGATGATGCTCGCCGACTGGGTGCTCCCAGGTCTCGTGACACGATCTGCGGCTGGCCCTCGTCACGCGACGGGCGCCGTCAGCCAGTTCATGGCTTTGCTCACCGACGATCAGGGGCCCGGCAGGCCAGCGTCTTCGCGTCGATGCTCACCAACACCCCGACTGTGGGGGTGATCGCGGGAAGTGAAGGGACCCTGGTGCTGGAGGGACCGTTCTATCAGCCGGGACCAGTTGAGGTTCGGCTCCGCAATGGCCGGGCTCTTCGCTGGGAGGAGCCATTGATCCGTCACGAGGGCCTGTATTACGAGGCCATTGAGGTGGCCCGTTGCATCGGGGACGGAGGACTGAGTCCCCATCAGGCCCCTCGATGCGACGTTGAGCACCATCACTCTGATGGAACAGGCCAAGCATCTGATGGGTGACCCGGTCCGGTGACCCATCCATCGCCTAATCCAGGACGCCACGATCAGGGTTGGAAAGTCCTGTCAGTGGCTGGAGCTCGGGGGCACTCGCCTTCCTGCACGCATGTCCCAACGATCCTCCGGCGCTGTTTGCCCTCGCAGCCGCGAGACCACGTCGGTCAAGGCCGTCATGATCTTGTCAGTCGCCGCTTCCAGCTCCCTGGCGCGTCGGCTCGGAGTCGGTGGGAAAGACGCTGAGATCCACGGGGCACCGGCCGTGACGCAGACGGGGCGACGCCGGAGTGAGAACAGCCGATGCAGCTTGAGGTATTTGCCACCCAACAGGGCATCGGATCCGATATGCGCGAGGGAATCACCGGGGCCCCTGTTGCCAGGGCCAGACGCGCAGCGCCGAGTCTCCCGGTCATGGGCCACCCCTCAGGATCGGCAGTGATCGTCCCTCGGGGAAGATCGCGACGCACTCGCCCGCCTCCAGCGCGGCCCGCGCATGAATCAGCGCATCTTTGGCGCGGTCAGTGTTGCGGACAACGGGTATCTGGCGGCATTGCCGTGCGAACCAGCCCACCACCGAACCTTCCAGATCTCAGATTTTCCCAGGAAACGGGGCCATCTCCCAGACCAGATGAGGTACTCACCAAGCGCCAAGACATCAAAGTTCGACAGATGGTTCGACACGATGAGAACCCCGCCCTGGGGAATCTTCTCCTGCCCAGCCCAGTTCCGTCGGATCAGACCACCCAGCAGCCCGTGCACCATACGCGCCAGGAACCGGTATGCCCACGGGGCCGATTCGCGATTGGCTGCGCGCAACGGCAGCCGCCAGGGCTTCGATCTGTGTTCCACAGCGCAGGACAATACCCAACCTTCAGCAGGCTCTGTGTGGCAGCCAACTTTTTCAGGCCCCCACCCTGTCATGTGGAACCTTCAGGACGTCCTGAGCTGTGGCGCTGATCACCCGACGGTGTCGGCAGTGCGGACGGGAAGCGTCTTGGGTTTGAAACCGGGTCGGGTTGCCTCATAGGCGAGGATGTCAGCGTCGTGCTGGAGGGTCATGGAGATATCGTCAAGCCCATTGAGCAGGCGATATCTGGTGTATTCGTCGATCTCAAACGACACCACGAGGTCGCCGCGCGTGATGGTCCGGGCATTCAGATCAACCTGTGTCGGCTCCGTTGGGGTCGACGTCGATGGCCGCCCACAACCGGTCCCTGTCAGGTTCTGTGATGACGGCGACAAGCAGACCCGCCTTCCCAGAGTTTGAGCGGAAGATGTCCCCGAAGCGGGTGCCGATGATGACCTTGAACCCATAGTTCTGCAGCGCCCAGACCGCGTGTTCACGGGATGACCCCGTCCCGAAGTCAGGTCCAGGGACCAGGATCGTCCCCTCTGTGAAGGGCTCCTGGTTGAGCACGAATTCAGGGTCGCCACGCCAGCCGGCGAACAGCCCGTCCTCGAATCCAGTGCGGGTGATGCGCTTCAGATACACGGCCGGGATGATCTGGTCGGTGTCGACATTGCTGCGCCGCAGCGGAACCGCGATCCCGGTGTGGGTGGAGAAGGCTTCCATGCTTCAGGCTCCCAACAGGTCGGCAGGGGCGATGCGAGATGACCGGCGACGGCGGGTTGCGGCCGCAACCGCCGGACTCACAAGATGGGTGCGTCCCCCCTTGCCCTGACGGCCCTCGAAGTTGCGATTGGATGTGGAGGCTGATCGCTCCCCCGGCGACAGCTGGTCTGGGTTCATGCCCAGGCACATGGAGCAGCCGGCTGCTCTCCATTCGGCACCGAAGTCCAGGAAGATCCGATCCAGGCCCTCTAGCTCGGCCTGCAGCCTCACCCTGGCGGAGCCGGAACAACCAGCATCCGCACCCCTCGGCAATCTTGTGTCCCTCCAGCACGGAGGCGGCCAGACGGAGATCCTCGATGCGGCCGTTGGTGCATGACCCGAGGAAGACGGTGTCGACGGAGATGTTCCGCATCGGTGCCGGGGATCAGGTCCATGTATTCCAAGGCCCGGCGCGCGGTGGCCTGCTCCACCTCGGACTCAGAAGTCTTCTGGAGCAGGCACCACATCGCCGAGGGGAACCCCATGCCCAGGGTTGGTTCCTACGTGACGAAGGGTGTGAGTTGAGTGGCGTCGATGTCCACTGACAGGTCGAAATGTGCGTCATCGTCTGAACGCAAGGTGCGCCAGTACTCGACAGCGGCATCCCAGTCAGCGCCCTCGGGGGCATGGGGACGACCTTTGAGATACGCGAAGGTGATCTCGTCGGGAGCGACCATGCCAGCCTTGGCTCCCCCATTCGATGGACATGTTGCAGATCGTCATGCGGCCCTCCATGGAGAGCCGCTCTATGAGTGCTGCCGCGGTACTCGACGATGTATCCCTGTCCTCCGCCTGTGCCGACCTTGGCGATCAGGGCCAGCACCACGTCCTTCGCAGTCACCCCCTCCGGCAGCTCGCCGTTGATGTTGACCTCCATCATCTTCGGCCGCTTCTGCGGCAGGGTCTGGGTGGCCAGCACGTGCTCTACCTCAGAGGTTCCGATGCCGAAGGCCAAAGCGCCAAACGCCCCGTGGGTTGAGGTGTGGAGTCGCCGCATACGATGGTCATCCCGGGTTGGGTCACCCCGAGCTGCGGACCGATGATGGAACCACGCCCTGGTCACGATCTCCCAGAGAGTGCAGACGGATCCCGAACTCGGCGGCATTCTTCCGGAGCGTCTCAACCTGGGTGCGGGAAACGGATCGGCAATCGGGGCGAGGATGTTCAGGGTGGGGGTGTTGTGATCCTCCGTGGCCATCGTCAGGTCGAGCTGGCGGACTCTGCGCCCATTCATCCGCAACCCTCGAAAGCCTGAGGGGCTGGTCACCTCATGGACGAGGTGCAGGTCGATGTAGAGCAGATCCGGTTCACCTTCCACGGAGCGCACGACGTGCGCGTCCCAGACCTTCTCCGCGAGGGTCTTCCCCATGTTCACGCTTCCCTTAAAGCTCTGACGGGCTCGCCGCCAGGAGGTCATGTCATTCGGCACCGGATACAAGGCCAGCCGGGATGGGAGATCACGTCATCCAGCCCATGGCACGGCCCTCATCTTCCCGCCTCCCCTGCGACGATTCCAAACTCCCTGCGGGGAGGAACAGAGCACAACAGCTCCCGGGACAGGGAGGAGTGTACATTGCATGTCCACATTGTAAAAACGGTAGTCTCGCATTATGGACGAAGGTAGTGGAGTCAGCGTGCTCGACAAAGGCGGCAACCGTGTTGACCGCCCTTGAGGCCGGTCCTCTGACTCTGGCGGGGCTGGTGTCCGCAACCGGCCTAGCCCGGCCCACCGCCCATCGCCTTGCAGTCGCCTTTGGAGCACCACAGACTTGTCGGACGTGATCTTCATGGTCGGTTCATTCTCGGGTCGCGGCTGGGAGAACTGGCAAGCGCCGCCGCAGAAGATCCCCTGCTAAGCACAGCGGGGCCCATCTTGACACGGTTGCGTGACATCACGGGGAATCGGCCCAGTTGTTCCGCAAGCAGGGGGAAGCCCGAGTCTGTGTGGCCGCCGTCGAGACGCCCAGCCGGTTTGAGAGACACCGTCCCACTCGGCGCCCAGCTCGCCATGCACGCCGGTTCAGCAGCGCAGGTTCTGCTTGCCTGGGAGTCCCCAGAGCGCCTCCCGCAGCTCCTGGAAGAGGCCTCCTTCACGTTGACCGCGCTGCAGCAGGTTCGCCGCCGGGGCTGGGCACAGTCAGTGGGTGAGCGCGAGCCGGGAGTGGCTTCGGTTTCCGCACCTGTCCTGTCTCCCACAGGCCTGGTCATCGCGGCTGTCAGCGTTTCGGGACCCATTGAGCGCCTGACTCGGCATCCCGGACGTCTCCACGCCTCCGCTGTCATGGCGGCGGCGGAGCGTCTGAGCAAGGTTCTTCGCCGTGTGGACGGGCCGGAATGACATCAGCAACGGCATCACAGGCAGAGGCACCGGGAAGTCCTGGCCTGGTGGTTTTCGTGGATAGCAGTGTTTCTGAGGTTGGAATTCTTGAACCGGTGAATCGGTTGAAGCAGAAAAATGCCCTGACCAGTGAATAACTGGCCAGGGCATTAACCTGGTAGCCCCGACGGGATTCGAACCCGCGCTACCGCCTTGAGAGGGCGGCGTGCTAGGGCCGCTACACAGCGGGGCCAGGCTATGGTGGTTGAGGCCTGAAACAAGGCCTCTTCCGCAGGGGTACCTGGACTCGAACCAAGACTAACTGAACCAGAATCAGTCGGGCTGCCAATTACCCCATACCCCTTGGAGCTCTCTTGAGCACGGAGCGAAACATTACACGGTCCCATGCTGCTGCGCAACTCGGCATCCTCTCCCACAGATCACACGGGCAAGGAGGGCATGAGTGAGCGCTCCCGCACCTTCACCACCCTTTTACGGGGCCTGAGCATGATTGAGATCAATCGGACAGCTCAGCAAGCCGCTCCAGCACATCCGGGGCGATCCTCACCTCGTGAGGCCCGCTGTCTCACCCTCATAGCCAGAGAGCCCCTAAGCACAGCATCCATCACCTCAAATCGGCCTCGCCCCATGCCGTCCGAGAGCTTCAGGGCGACACCGGTGCCGTCGGGCAACCCGACGGCCAGGATGCCGTCGGCGCCGACCTTGGCCACTGCCCCCGGAATCTGGCGGTGGAGCCTCACCACTGGGTCTGCTGTCCCAGAGGTGTGCTCTGGATAGCTTCGGTAGGCATCGGCGACAAGTTTGCCGGCTCCCTCGGTCTCAGCGGCCCAGCACCCAAAGGATCGCGCGAGCCCAGGCAGCGTGGTGACGAATGCGGGGGCGGTGCAGCCATCAACGACGGGATCGCCGACAACCCCGCAGTAGTCCTCAAGCACCTCACGAACTGCCAGTTGCAGGGGGTGTTCGAGATTCCAGTAGTCCTCCATGGCCCAGCCCGCCGTCAGACAGGTGCGGAGCATGCTGCATGCTTGCCAGAGCAATTGTGGGCAAGCGGCTCCCGACCCCTCGCCCGGCCCGCAGCCACTCGTTGCGGGGCGGCCTCATCCAGCGGAAGGTCTGCGGTATGGACGAAATCATCAACGCTCAGGCCCACCCCGGCCAGGATACGCAGCACCCCATCGACATGCATTGGCTCACCCCAGTGGGACGCACCTGCCAATGCAAGAAGCTCATCAGACAGGTCCAGACCCTGATGCAGCATCGCGATGACCTGGAAGGGTTTGAGCGCCGACCTGGGAAGCGTCGGGACATCAGCATCCCCGATGAGAAGCCTGACCGTGCCGTCCGGTGCTGTGATACACAACCGCCACGGTGGTGGCTTTCCGCAACCCATCCCCGATAGGCGATTCCGAGCAGAAGGTCTTTCATGATGCGTTCTCCACTGGGGTTACCGTGGCCAGGCGCATACGATGCGCGAGCCACCAGGTGAGGATTCCGAGGGCCGCGAATCCCCCCAGGTCCGCCGCCGCCACAGTCCAGGGGATGGCGGTGGTCGTCTTCAGGGCTGCTATGCCACCGGTAAATACGGCGTATCCGAATGCGATGACATTGTTCATATGTGTGCCGCGATGGCTGCCTCAAGACCACCTGTAGAGCCAGACCAGCGCACCGGCAATCAGACCGAAACCGAGTCGGTGCGCGAACAACGCCGCATTCTGACTGCCGTGGAGCAGCGCGAACGTCGAGAGGAGATCACCATCCCCACCCAGGGCCTCCCAGCAAGTGAAGCGACCGTCTGCTGAAGGTATCCCCGGAAGAAGACCTCCTCCGCGGTGGCCTGCAGCGGTGAGGTCACGAATATCAGGAGCAGATATCTCCATCCATCCGGCTGTGGGGACTGCCATGTGAAGGAGCCTCCCTGGACCAGCCACAGGGGTCACGTTGAGCACTGCCGCCGCAACGAGCAAGCAGAGAACCAGGTAACGCCATCTCACACCCGGCTGCACCGACACCACCCACTGCGGTGCGCGCCCATGCCAGAAGCGGTAAAGCAACAAGATCGCGGGCAGCAGGGCACCAGAGTGCCAGATGTGAGGCGAGTATTCCATCAGGGAAGTTCGTAGGCCATCGCCTCGGCACGGTAGCCGTCGAAGTCTGGGCGGCCGCGAATCCACCAGCCAATCCCCAGCACCGCCTGCGCGATCCCCTGAACCAGGATGAGGAAAGCCAACAGGGCTCCGGTGATGCCCAGCGCGAGCCGACCTGCGTCCTGTCCCTGCAAGGCAATGGGATAGCTGAGCCCGGCAGCGGGCTGTTGGGCTCTCACTCCCCCGCCACAGGGTTGCTGAGCACACCCAGCCCATCGATCTCAATGGAGACGACATCTCCATCAGCCATGGGGCCGACACCTGCCGGCGTGCCTGTGAGGATCACATCGCCGGGAAGCAGCGTGGTGAAGGCGGAGATGTCGGCAACCAGCTCAGGGATACCGTGAACCATCTGGGAGGTGTTCGCCTGCTGACGCAGCTCATCTCCCAATCTGGTCTCAAGTCCCAGGTGACCGGCCTCCGCCAGGGTGAGGTGGGTGTTGATCCAGGGGCCGAGGGGGCAGAAGGTATCGCATCCCTTGGCCCTGGTCCATTGCCCGAACTGCCAGTCGCGGGCGGTGACATCGTTGGCGATGGTGTACCCAAAGATCACCTGCGGAACCCGCTCCAAGGGCACCTGTTTGCAGATTCTCCCGATGACGATGGCCAATTCCCCTCATAGTGAAGGTCTTCACAACCTGCTGGCCGGGTGATCGGCTCGTCAGGACCGATCACACAGGTGTTCGGCTTAAGGAAAAGCAGCGGCTCTGCAGGGACCTCGGTCCCCTGCTCCGCGGCGTGGGCGGCGTAGTTGCGTCCCACACCCACGATCTTGCTGCGCGGGATGACAGGGGGCCAGCAGGCGGACATCTGCCAGGTCATGGCGAGCGCCCGTATAGTTGACGGGCACCCCAGCCAGGGATCGCCGGTGATCACGGCTATAGTCTCTGGGTGCTCCCCACCGTCGACCTCCAATTCGATGATGCCGTAGGCAGGATCTTGGCCTGCCTGGGCGAAACGGGCGATACGCATGGTTGTCAGCCTAATGCCGTGCCATGGGAAGCACGAGTCGCAAAGACCCTCATTCCCCCAACACTCAACGGCATCTGGGATTCAGAGTCCCACATCCGTCAATGCTTCTCATCACCGTGTCTACCGCCTGTTGCACTGCGGCGTCCCGAGAATCGACCGATCCAGCAGCATCATCAAGGCAGGCATTACGCTTCCCCACATGACAAAACAGACTCTGGCGGTCATCGGCGGCGACGGCATTGGCCCGGAGGTGACCGCCGAGGCCCTCAAGGTACTGCGGGCCGCCGTGGGCGAAAACGCCTTCGAGGAGGTTCACTTCGACCTCGGGGCGGAGCGTTGGTTGCGCACCGGCGAGGTCCTGCCCGATTCCACGCTGGAGGATCTGAGGGCCACGGATGCCATCCTGCTGGGGGCGGTCGGGGCGGCTCCCGGCTCGGACAGGATCCCAAGTGGGCTGCTGGAGCGGGGCTGCTGCTGAGGCTGCAGTTCGCCTTCGACCACGCAGTGAACCTACGGCCGTCGCGGCTTTACGCGGGGTTTCCACTCCCCGTCCCCTCGAGGTCGTGGCCCGGGGCGACATCGACTTCGTGGTGGTGCGTGAGGGAACCGAGGGACTCTACTGCGGCAATGGCGGCGCGGTGCGGGCCGGCACCCCCGAGGAGATCGCCACCGAGGTCTCCGTCAACACCGCGTTCGGGGTGGAACGGTGGTTCGTGACGCGTTCACACGCGCCCGGGCGCGTCGTGGCAGGATCACCCTGCTGCACAAGCACAACGTCCTGGTCAGCGCAGGGGGCCTGTGGCGTCGGCTCTTCGACCGGGTGGGTGAGGAGTTCCCCGATGTCGAACGCGACTACCTGCACATCGACGCCGCCATGATCGCCTTGGTGGTCGATCCGGCCCAGTTCGACGTGATCGTCACCGACAATCTGTTCGGCGACATCGTCACAGATCTGGCGGCGGCGGTAACGGGGCATCGGCCTGGCGGCCTCCGCCAACATCAATCCGTCGGGCGAGTACCCGTCGATGTTCCGAGCCCGTTCACGGTTCGGCCCCGGACATCGCCGGCCGGGGAATCGCTGATCCGACCGCGGCCATCAGTTCCGCGGCCCTGTTGTTGGCGCACCTGGGGCACCCCTGAGGCGGCCCGCCGAGTTGACGACGCGGTTGCCGCCGACATCACGGGTCGCCGCCCCGGTCCCGTCAGGACCTCCGAGGTCGGGGATCGGATCGCCGCTGCCGTGGCCGGTTGATCTGCGAGGCGAGGGGCCGGACCCGATCAGGGTCCGGCCCTCGTGTTCAGGGTTTTCACTCGGCGGTTTCGCCCTCGAGCACCTTTCCGTTCGTGTGTCCCTTCAGGATGTCGAGCAGGTCGATGCCGGTGGTGTTCTTGATCATCTCGACGGTCTGCAGCACGTTGTCGTTGACCTGGCGGGGCAGCGCAGCCGCCCCTTCCGTGGAGACGACGGTGAGTTTTGTCGATGCTGCCCATGGGGGGCGGCGACCTTCTCGGCGACCTGCGGCAGCACCTCGATGAGCATCCCGCAACACCGCGGCCTCGTTGTAGTTCGCGAAAGCGGCGGCCCGTTTGTTCATGGCCTCCGCCTCGGCGAGTACCGACGGCGAGGGCCGCGGCGGCCTTGGCCTCGCCCTCGGCGCGGACGGCGTCGGCCCTCTGCGATGCGGCGTGCCTTCTCGGCCTCGCCGCGGCGCGCTCTTCGATTGCCCCTCGGCCTCGGCGACGCGGCGCGGCGTTGTTTCTCACCCTCACCGGTGAGGGCGTGCGGTCTCGGCCTGGGCCTCGGCGTTGGCGATGGCGGCAGCTTTGCGGGGCCTCGGCCTCGAAGATCTCGGAGTTGCGCCGTCCCTGGGCCGCGGTTTCGGTCTCGTACCGCTTCGCGTCTGCGGGTTTGCGGACCTCGGTGTCGAGCTGGCGGTCCTTCAGAGCGGCTTGGCGCACGGGCCACCTTCTCCTGCTCGGTGAGGATGGCCTGGTCGCGGTCGGCCTGGGCTAGCGGCCCGGCGGCCGCGGCCTGGGCGCGGGGCGGCATCCGTTTCGGCCTTGATCTCGGCCTCCTGAGCACGCAGTTCGCGCTCCGAAATCGCGATCTCCTGTTCCGCCGCCAGCCTCGCCTGCTCCGCCTCACGACGTGCGTTGGCCCCGGCGATCGCGGCGATCTGGCCGACCTTGGCCGACTCAGGGACGTCCCCAGGTCGGAGAGGTAGGTGCCGTCGTCCGTGATGTCCTGGATCTGGAGGTGTCGAGCACGCAGGCCCTGACCGGTCAGGAGGCCTCGGACTCGTCTGCCACCCGCTGGGCGAAGGCGGCGCGGTCACGGATGATCTGCTCCACGGAAAGACCGCCGACGATGGACCGGAGCGCACCCGCGAGGGTTTCCTGGGTGAACGTCTCGATCTCCTCCTGCTGCATCAGGAGAGCGCTGCGCGGCGGCCCGGATGGAATCCTCGTTACCCCCACCTTGACGATCGCGACGCCGTCGAGGTTCAGTTTGATGCCCTGCCCGGAGACTGCGTTGCGGATCTGCACCATGATGCGGCGGCTGGACAGGTCGAGCACGTGCAGACGCTGGATCAGGGGAATCACGAAGACGCCGCCGCCTCGTGATGACCTTCTGACCGGACAGGGTCGGTGGAAACCAGACCGGTCTCCGAGGGTTGGTGACTGCCTTGCCCTTCTGGCCCGTGATGATGTAGGCCTCGTTCGGACGAGCCACCCGGTACCTGCTGGCAATCAGCCAGATCACCAAGGCGACCAGTAGAACTATGCCGCCTACTCCGGTAACCAGGGAGGAGAAATTATTCATTGATGTGCGAACCTTTCTGTTCAGTACTGGGGAGGTTCATCGGCGGTGAGGGCGAACCTCGACAGCTGTGGGGACAGGACACGGAAACCCAGACGGGGTTCCCGCGGGGGATCGGCAGTTCCGCCCGCGCCGCACGCTTGTAGGGTGCCGATCCGGATTTCACCAAAACCGCCTTCCGGGATGTCCGTGATGACGCGGGCCTCCGCCCCGACCAGATGGTCGCTGCGAAGGGCCTGCCCGGTTTCCGCGCGTTTCAACCAGCGGGTGAGGGCCACTGCTCCCCAACCGGCCAGGCTTCCTGCGACCAGACCGGCCAAGGAGGCCAACCACACGCTGTCGGTGAATTCATGAACGGCCACCCCACCGAACCCGAAGGCCCCTGACGAAGGCGGCGATCACCGAGGTGGAGAAAACCCTCGGAATCCAGACCGTCGAAATGAAGGGCGGAATCCAGCAGATCTCCCAGGATCAGGGACACCAACAGGACCATGACCCCTGCGATCCCGGAGAATCAGGAAGATGCTCACCGTTGTCCCTTCTCCTCTTGTCCAGTGGTCCAAATTTACCAAACCAGCGGTGCAGCCCCTAGGTGCGTATCACCCCCTAGACAGAGCCGGTGAGAAACGGCAGCGGGCCTCCCCAGCCGGATGGCCCACCCGCGTCCCAGGGTTTCCGAGGCGCCGTCTCAATCGGTTTCAAGAACTCTTCCCGCGAGGCCTTTCCTGCGCGGGCGAATCCCTGGAGCACGGCCAAGGGGAAAGGAATCAGGGGTGGTTCTCATTCCCAGCGCAGCCGAATCTTCGAGGTCAGTCGATCCCGGCGTCGCGTTTCTCGGGAAGCAGGAAAGCGGCGCCCGCGGCCATCGCGAAGGAAAACCGCGAAGACCGCGAAGGTGGTCACGATGCCGCCGCTGCTCATCAGCACCGGAACGAGCAGGGGCGCGATTATCGAGGCGAGCCTGCCCACCCCGGCCGCAGCCCCGGTACCGGTGCCGCGCAGCGACGTTGGATACAGTTCGGGGCCGATGGCGTACAGGGCACCCCACGCGCCCAGGTTGAAAAATGACAGGGCGCATCCGGCTGCGATGATCGCGCCCTCTGTTCCCGCGACCGCGAAACCCAGCGCGGAGAGGGCCGATCCTGCGAGGAACAGCGCCAGGGGTCAGACGGCGGCCGATGACCTCGATCAACCAGGCCGCCACGGCATATCCGGGTAGTTGGGCCAAGGTGATGATCAGGGTGAACTCGAAGGACTTGACCAGGGTGAAACCCTGTTTCACCAGCAGCGACGGAATCCAGATGAAGGCCCCGTAGTAGGACAGGTTGATGCAGAACCACACCAGCCACAACGCCAGGGTACGGCGCCTCAGCTGCTTGGAGAACAGGGTGGACCTGGTCGTCTCGATCGTCTCTCCCCGGTGCTTCGCGGCCTGCTCTGCGGTGTCGATCGTGGGACCGTCGTAGGAGGTTTTCGCCGACCTCTCGAAACGCCCGACCGTCACCTCGGCCTGCTCATAGCGTCCTGCGGTCTCCAGGTATCGCACGGATTCGGGTGTGCCGAGCCGGATCAACAGCGCCCACAGGGCCGGCACGGCACCCAGCGCGAGGGGCCCAGCGCCATCCCTGTTCGGAACCGGCCACCACGAAGTACCCGATGATCGCCGACAGGATCCAACCCACGGCCCAGAACGCCTCCAACCAGATCACCACACGCCCCCGGATCCGCCGGGGGGCGAATTCCGAGATCAGGGTGGAGGCCACGGGGAGTTCAGCGCCGAGCCCCAGACCCACCACGAAACGCAGCAGCAGCAGGACGGCCACCGAGGACACAACGGCCGTGGCCCCGGTCGCCAGCCCGTAGACCAGGAGCGTGAGCGCGAACACGGAACGACGACCGATCTTGTCGGCGAGCAACCCACCGAATGTGGCCCCAGGGCCATGCCGACGAATCCGATCGAGACGACCCACGATTTGGTGGCGTCATCCAGTCCCCACTGCTGCCCGAGCGCGACGATGACGAAGGAGATCAGACCCACATCCATCGCGTCCAGGGCCCATCCGACTCCCGATGCGCCCAGTAATTTGCCGTGTTCGCGCGTCATGGGCAGTCGTTCCAGGCGTTCTGTCCTGGTCAGCATTTCAGTTTTTCCTCCGGATCGAAACAACGGGTGCCCGCCGACGACGACGGGCACCCGTTGTCGTCGGCGTTAGGGATCAGCGAGCGGCCGTGCCTTCCACGTAGTCATCGGTGCCGTGGTCCTTGACCCAGCTCATGAGCCTGCGCAGCCTCGCGGCCGGTGGCCTCGATCAGGTGGGCCTCACCCTGCGCGCGCAGCTCCTTGAACTCAGGGGCCCCGGCCTCCTGGTCCTCGATGAGATCGCTTCGCGAAGGCCCCGGAGCGGATGTCGTCCAGCACGGCCTTCATGTTCTCCTTGACGTGTGCGTCGATGACGCGAGGCCCGGAGACGTAGTCACCGAACTCGGCGGTGTCGGAGATGCTCCACCGCTGCTTGGCGATGCCCCCTCGTACATAGGATCGACGATCAGCTTCATTTCGTGCAGGCACTCGAAATAGGCCACCTCGGGCTGGTAACCAGCCTCGACCAGGGTTTCGAAACCCGACTGGATGAGAGCGGAGACACCGCCGCAGAGAACCGCCTGCTCGCCGAACAGGTCGGTCTCGGTCTCCTCCGTGAACGTCGTTTTGATACCACCCGCGCGCAGCGCACCGATGTCTGGCGTAGGAGAGCGCCAGCGGCCAGGCGTTTCAGTGGCGTCCACCTCGACGGCGATGATGGCGGGCACCCCTGCCCTCGGAGTACTCACGGCGCACCAGGTGCCCCGGCCCCTGGGCGCGACCATGCAGACGTCGACACCTTCCGGGGCCTTGATGTAGCCGAACCGGATGTTGAAACCATGGGCGAAGAACAGGGCGTCGCCGGGCACCAGGTGAGGGTGCGATCTCCTCGGCGTGAGAGCTTCCGCTGCACCTGGTCCGGGGCCAGGATCGCGACGAGATCCGCCTCCTCGACCGCCTCCGCCACGGAGACACACGCAGCCCCTCCGCCTCGGCCTTCGCGACGGACTTCGACCCGGGCCGCAGTCCGACCCGGACGTCGACCCCGGAGTCACGCAGGCTCAGCGCGTGGGCGTGTCCCTGGGGAGCCGTAGCCGATGACGGCGACGCTGCGGTTCTGAATTATGGACAGGGTCGGCGTCCGAGTCGTAGAACATCTCTGCCATGTTGTTTCCTTTGCTGATTCCTGGTTGATTACTTTGACTTGTGATCGGCGAGTCTTCGCACCCCGGCCAAGGGGCCACCTGACCGGACTGCACCAACTCCTGGATGCCATGGGGAGAGCATCTCCAGAAGAGCTGCCAGCTTCTCCGGGGCTGCCTGTGGCCTCAATCGTGATGGACTCATTGCTGACATCGACCGCCTTGCCCTAGAACAGGCCGACCACGTCGATGATCTGGCTGCGTGAGTGCACGTCGGCACGGACCTTCACCAGGACCATCTCTCGGCGGACGGCGCTGGGCTCCAGCTCCAGGACCTTGCGGACCTCTATCAGCTTGTTCAGCTGCTTGACGATTCTGTTCCAGCGCCGCATCGTCCTCAAGGGAGACAACCACCGTCATGCGGGATACGTCAGGGACGCTCCGTCGGACCAACCGCCAGGAGTCGATGTTGAAGCCACGCCGGGAGAACAGGGGCTGAGATCCGGGTCAGGACGCCTGGCCTGTTGGAGACCAGAACTCCGAGGGTATGCGTGCTCACAGTTCTTCCTCTTCCTCCCACACAGGGGCCATGTTACGGGCCACCTGGATTTCATCATTACTGACACCGGCCGGGACCATGGGCCAGACCATGGCGTCTTTGTGGACGACGAACTCCAACCACCACGGGGCGGTCATTGATCTCAAGGCCTTGGCGATGCACTCCTCCATCTCCGTCTCATTGGTGGCCCGCAGGCCCACGCACCCCATGGCCTCGGCGAGTAGTTGGAAAGTTGGGAAGGTGCTCGGTGTGAAGGTCGGTGTTGGAGTAGCGGGAGTCGTAGAACAGGGACTGCCACTGGCGGACCATGCCGAGGGCATGGTTGTTGATGATCGCAATCTTGACCGGGATGTTGTTGAGCACACGGGTGACCAGCTCCTGATTGGTCATCTGGAAGCAGCCATCCCCGTCAATGCCCACACGACGGTGTCGGGCTCCAGCAACCTTGGCCCCCATCGCCGCGGGGACGCAGAACCCCATGGTTCCAGAGCCACCGGAGCTGAGCCATTTTCATCGGCTGTTCATGAGGCAGGGAAGTGAGCGGCCCACATCTGATGCTGTCCCACACCCGTGACATAGATCGTGTCGGGAGGGCTCAGCTGCCCAATGCGTCGGATGACCTCCTGGGGTGACAGGCTTCCATCAGGCACCTCATCCGCATCCACTCGATAACGGGCTTTTTACTCCCTCCAGCATCCGCAGCCAGTCTTCAGTCGGCGGCGGTTCCTCAATTGTGTTGTCAGCAGGGGCGAGGGTCTGTTTGCAGTCGCCGACGATTGGCACATCGACTGCGCGGTTCTTCCCGATCTCTGCAGGGGTCGATGTCGGCGTGAATCACCTTGGCCTTGGGCGCGAAGGAGTCCAGCCGCCCTGTGACCCGGTCGTCGAATCGTGTGCCGACAGCAATGATCAAGTCTGAGCGCTGCAGGGCCCCGACAGCGGCGACGGTGCCGTGCATCCCAGGCATCCCCATGTTGAGGGATGCGAGTCGAGAACGCTCCCGGGCCATCAGCGTCGTGACCACGGGTATCTGGGTCTTCTCCACCAGTGCGGCGAGTTCCTCGAAGGCCTCTGCCCGGACCACTCCACCGCCGATGTAGAGCACGGGACGCTGGGACTGCGAGATCAGCCGCGCGGCCGCGCGAGATCTGACGCACATGGGGTTTTGACGGTGGGCTTGTAGCCGGGCAGGTCCATCTCCTCCGGCCAGTGGAACGGGGCCTTGGCTGCAAGGGCATCCTTGGCGATGTCCACGAGCACCGGTCCGGGACGACCCGTCGCCGCGATGTGAAAGGCCTCCTTCACGGCCAGGGGAATGTCCTCTGTCTGCTTGATGAGAAAGCTGTGCTTCGTGATCGGCATCACGATGCCGCGAATGTCCGCCTCCTGGAAGGCATCCGTCCCGATGGCGGTGGAGTTGACCTGCCCTGTGATGGCCACGAGTGGCGTGGAGTCCATGTAGGCGTTGCCGATGGCGGTCACCAGGTTGGTGGCGCCCGGTCCCGAGGTCGCCATGCACCTCCGACGCGCCCACTCGCAATGGCATAGCCCTCGGCCGCGTGCCCGGCACCCTGCTCGTGCCGAACCAGGATGTGCCGGATGCTGGAATCGTAGAGCGGGTCATAGGCAGGAGGATGGCTCCTCCCGGGATGCCGAAGGCCACCTCCACCCAGCCCGTTCCAGCGACTCGACCAGCGCCTCGGCGCCTGTCAGCAACTGGCCCTCTGCCTTTGACATTGCTCTCCCTTCAGTTGCAGCCCGGAACTGCTTCGTTCAACAAAAACCCCTCGGCGCCGGCTGGCATACGAGGGGCGTCTCGACGGAGTCGAAACGCTGTCAGACGATTACGAGCTGACGGATGATCATGGGACAACAATTGCGGGCGGCACCCTTCTCTGTCAAGAAAAGGCCTCCAGGTGTCTGCATGCTGAGATGCTCCAGGCTTCCGGTGGGTCGGAACCTCCTAGCCCATCATTCCCGTTTCAGGTTTTAACGTTCGCGACATCGGTGTTGCCGAAGACTGGAGCCACTAGCTCCCCGCGGCATCGTCCGTCAGCGTTCAGCAGCCACCCCATCGACTCTGTGGCTGCGCAGGTGGATCGATCGTCTCATCCGGGGCGAGCAGGATGGATGCTGCGATGCTCGACTCCAGGGCCTCCAGGGCCCGCTGGTAGTTGACGCGGAAATTCACACGGAGGTTGTTGCTTCCCGTGATCCACATGCAGGAACGCAGCGCGGGCTGCTCTTTCAGCAGTTCGATGACGCGGGTCTTGTGGCTCAGCTGAACGGTTGCCATCCAGGTGCATTCCAGCAGCCATCCCGCCACTTCGGGAGCCACATCGCAGCGCATGATGATGCTGCGGTTCGCCAACAACCGCCGCAGACGACGGTGCACGGTGCTCGTCGGCATGTCGAGTTCCTGGGACAGCGACGCGACGCTGGCTCAGCCATTGGATGTCAGAACCTCTGCGAGCGCCACGTCGGCACCATCCAACTCCCCGCCGAACGGTCCGGAAGCAGTTGGGGGCGAGCCTGGTGGATCTGACGTTTCGCCAAGGCATTGATCTGCCAGGACTCCGCACCGGCGATGACGTTGGTCACCAGTGAGCTGCGTGTGCCGTAAACGCCCTCCAGGCTGCCGATCCAGTCGATGATCAGGGTGGTCAGCGTCGCCGTATCGGTGCCAGCACGGTGAGCAGAATGTCGCGGCGCCCCGTGGCCTCGTCGACGCTCACCACCAGCGGATGCCTGCACAGCTTCCGGATCACGGTCGGAAGGGCCTCGGTGCGGCAGTCAACCTCGACTATCGCCGTGAACCTGTTCTCAAGATTGGGGTGGGTCGTGATCCAGGCCAGCCCACTGGCGGTCAGGCGTTGCCAGCGGTGCGCGACCGTTGTGGGTGAGATCTGGAGGATTTCGCCAGCCCGAGCCCACGAGATCCTGAGGGTCAATCTGCGGGAGATTGACCAGCCTCATATCCATTTCCTCAAGCATGCCGCCGGTTCCAGGTGGCTCTTTGTGGGACATCCATGCATCCCAGGGGGGATTGGTGGGCAGATCCCCACCTGAGGGCTCCTTCATCATGGATTTCATGTAACCGGCGACGGCTGAGTCGCGCCTGGGGATACTTTGAGCCCGAAGCAGTCAGCGATGACAACTTCGCAGAAACAACTCGACAGGCAACCAGCCGGACGCCATCGGGATCGGGAAGCGTGACATGGCGAACATGTTAACGACACCTCACCGGCACCAGGACTCATGGTCTGAACGGCCACGAGAGCAGCTGGCCCGGGAGCTGTTTTCCCAGATGCCTCTTCATCTGGAGGACATGAGTCTCCGCAGTGGTTGCGCACCAATTGAAGGAGAGAAGTGAACGGGAATCAACGACGAATCCGCGTAGCCCAGTGGGGTCTCAGAGCCATGGGGGCGGGCGTGGCCAAGCTCATCCTGGCCAAGGAGGGCCTCGAACTGGTGGGTGCCCTGGACATCAACCCGGAGCTGGCTGGCAAAGACCTCAGTACGATCCTCGGTGGCGACTCCGTCAGAGTCTCCATCACAAACGATCCCACCAGCATCCTCGACTCCTCGAAGGTCGATGTGATCACCATCGCGACGACCTCGTGGGTGACACGGCAGCTGCCCGACCTGAAGGCCATCTTGTCAGCAGGCATCAATGTGGTGAGCATCGCCGAGGAGATGGCGGCACCTGAGGCGCAGAGGCCCAGAGGCCGCAGCAGAGCTGGATGCTCTGGCCAAGGAGCATGGGGTCTCCGCCATCGGCGTCGGCGTGAATCCGGGCTTCGTCTCGACCACCTCGTGGCAGTCCTGACCACGGGCGGCCACGAGGTGACGCGCATGAGGCGAGCCCGCGTCAGCGATCTGAGCCCCTACGGCGAGACTGTTCTGACCACCCAGGGAGTCGGCACCACACCAGAGGAGTTCCAGGCTGGTGTGGCCAGCGGCTCCATCGTCGGTCACGTCGGCTTCCCCGAGTCGATCAGGCTGATCAGCGATGCTCTCGGCCTGGGCGTCGACAAGGTTGAGCAGACCCTGGAGCCCATCATCGCCCAGAAACCCCGCCAGGCCCGGGACCGGGTCATCGAACCGGGGAAGGTTGCCGGCTGCAACCACATCGCCATCGGCTATCGCGGAGAGGACGAGGTCATCAGGCTCATCCATCCGCAGCAGGTGGATCCCGGCGCCGAGGGCGTGGACACCGGTGACTACATCACGATCTTCGGCACCCCCGAGATCCGGATGTCGACTGGCCCCTGAGATCGCAGGTGGGACGGCGACCGCAGGAATCGCCGTGAACACCATCCCCGCATCGTCGCGGCCACTCCTGGGCTGAAGCGCATCATCGACCTGCCCTCACCCACCGCGCTGATGGGACCCGAGGCCTACGAGCGACGCTGACCAAGGGAGGCGTGGACAACTGATGACTGATCAACAGACCGCCCCGGAAGGGACATGGGTCGAGATCCAGAAGACTGTGCTGAGTCCCGACGGAGGGCGCAGGGTGTGCCGCAGGACACCGCGGCAACCCCTGCTGGAATGGATCGACGGTTTCCTCCCACCCAGCCGCAGTCGGCGAGGAGGCGACGATCCGAACCCTGATCGGAAGAACCCACACGGGGAAGCTCAATCGCATCAACCCCGGCTACACACACAGTTTCGGCGAGACCGTGGGCGAGATCCTGACCATCGGAACGGAGGCCGAGCGATGACCGACAACTCCATCCCGCAGTGATGAGCAGAAGGAACGAGATCATGCGTTCCTCGCTCGGCCTGAACTACGACGAGTTCGTCTTCAGCCCGATCTCCTTCGACTACGAGGCCATGATGACGGCGACGGGATACTCTACTGGAGGACGTCGCCCGGATCCAGCAGGACACGAAGGTCGGGCGCACACCACTACATGAGCTTCATCGACTCACAGATGCGGTCCGCGCTATCGCCGGTCCCGGCAAGGGCGCCCGGATTCTGGTCAAGGACGAGGCCGCGAACGCCTCGGGGAGTTTCAAGGCACGCCGCGCCTCCCTGAGCGCCTATGAGGCCGAGAAGAAGGGGTTCATGGGCATGGTGACTGCGACGAGCGGCAACTACGGAGCCGCCGTCGCCTCACAAACGGGCGCAACGGGGTCTGAAGTGCATCGTGATCCAAGAGGGTCTACGACTCCCAGCACATCGGTCAGCCCGAGATCGTCGAAGTCGAGGGCCTGCGAGGCCTATGGAGCCGAGGTGCTGAAGCTGACCGTCGGCCCGGAGCTGTTCTATGTCCTGCTGCGCACCCTGGAGGAAACCGGCTACTTCAACGCCAGCCTGTACACGCCATTCGGCATCGCCGGGGTCGAGACATTGGGCGCTGAGATCGGCCAGGAGGTGCAGGAACGCTACGGGCGCCAGCCCGATGTCGTGGCAGTCACACATGCGGGCGGCGGCAACTGACCGGCACCGCACGCGGCTTGCGCAAGGTGGGATGCGACCAAACGCAGGTGGTGGCTGTCTCCGTGGACCTGACCGGCCTGCACATGGCCTCGGACAAGGACTTCAACAGCAAGTCCTTCACCACAGGCCACACCGGCTTTGGAGTGCCCTTCGCCACCTGGCCGGACAGGGGTCGATGTGCCTCGCAACGCCGCCCGGGCATTGCGCTACATGGATGGATACCACCTGGTCACCCAGGGAGAAGTCTTCTACATGACTGAGCTGCTGGCGAAGCTGGAGGCCTTGAGCGCGGGCCGGCGGGCAACACCAGCCTGACAGCTGCCGTCGCCTTGGCGATGCAGATGGATCGCGACCAGATCATCGTCGTGCAGGAGACCGAGTACACCGGGGCAGGCAAACACCACAACAGCCAGCTCTCCTTCGCGAGAAGCCGCGGCATTGAGGTTCGGCGGGGCAACCCTGCGGACAACATCCCTGGCAAGGCCATCGTCATCCCTGAACGACTCGACCAGGTGGCGGGCAAGCCATTGGATCTGGAGCGGCTGAGAAGCAGCTACATCAGGCACGCAGCCAAGGTGCTGCCAGCTGAGCAGTGGAGCGACAGGGACATCCAATTCCTGGCGGCTGATGCCAACACCTCGAGGAACATGTGCGCTCACTCGTCTCCGCCTCCCCGGCAGTGAGTGAACAGGAAGGACGACAACGATGAACACCGAGGAACAGGAGCGGGATCAACCGTTTCGAGAAGTTGCGTGCCGAACTTGCGACGTTGGATGACGAGGGCTCTCAAGGCCAGATTCTGGGAGCTGTGCCACCAGGTGATGGAGCCGGTGGTGGAGTTGGCCCGCACCCACACCACGCCATCCATCGAGCGGTCAGTGCTGCTGCGCATGGGCATCGACTCAGTCACCACCCACGCGGTGGTTGAGAACGTGCTCAACGCCGGTCTGCTGGGAAAGGGCGCGGGACACGTCGTCCTGCGGCTGTCCCAGCGTGATGGGCTGGACATCCGGCGGCTGCCGCCGCCATCGCCGACGATCCGGCTGTGTTGGCCGGGCTCTTCGAGGAGTGACAGTGACTGACAAGCTGGACCCGAACACCAAGATCGACGTGGAGGAGATCCTCGAAGACCTCGAGAACTACCACCCGCCGCGCAAGGGGATGGACATGGCGGGCGTGCCAGAAAATGGCGTCGACATGGGCGGATTCCACTACCGGGACATGTCCGAGCCGCTGAAGAACAGTATCCCGATGCCCACCGCGAAGTACTTCGAGGGTATTGATCCTGCAACCCACCCCAGTGATCACCTCGGAGATCGCCTCCGGACACTTCGAAGATGACATCCGACGCATGCGCATGGCCGCCTGGAACGGAGCCGATCACATCATGGTCATCCGCACCACTGGGCAGAGCCACATCGACGGCCTCATGGAGGGAACCCCTGAGGGCATCGGGGGCGTCCCCATCACCCGCAAGCAGCTTCGGGCCAGCCGCAAGGCCTGTGACCTGATTGAGGAGGAGGTTGGTCGCCCGATCAACTTCCACAGCTACGTCTCCGGCATCGCCGGTCCCGAGGTGGCGGTGCTGTTCGCCGAGGAGGGCGTCAACGGTGCCCACCAGGACCCGCAGTACAACGTGCTCTACCGCAACATCAACGCCTATCGCAGCTACGTCGACGCCGGGGAGGCGAAGAAGGTCATGACGGGGGCCAGGGATCTTCCAGATCGACGGCGCCCACAACGACCAACGCCACGGCACGCCATGGCTGGGAAGGTCATGCCAGAGCTCATGGTCCAGCATGGCCTGAACTCAGCCTTCTCCGCGATGGTGGGGATGCCGAAGGATCTGATCGGGCTTTCAACGGTGCCGCCAAGCGCCCCGCCGACACCGAAGCTGTGGTTCGATCTGCCCTACGCGGTGGCTCTGCGTGATTTCTTCTCTGAGTACAAGATGCGCGCCCAGCAGAACACCGCTACATCGAGTCCGACATCAACGAGGGCGATCCGTCTCCACGTGATCGACACGCTGATCTCGATGCTGACCCGAGCGGACATCCAGAGCACCATCACTCCCGATGAGGGGACGCAACCTGCCCTGGCACCATAACTCGGTGCGTGGCGTCCAGACCGTCAAGCAGACCTGGGCCGCACTCGACGGCATCAAGGAGATGCTCACCCTCAACAGGGAGGGCCCTTTGGGCGATATGGTGCGCGACCTCAGGAACGCGCCATCGGATTCCTCACCGAGATGCTGCACGCGGGCGGATACTTCGCTGCAGTGGAGCAGGGGCTTCTTCGTCGACTCGGCGGAGTTCCCAGAACGCAACCACGACGGCATCGCTCGCGACGGCGAGGGCGGGATCGCGGTCGGCACCGTGATCCCACGCGATCCCGACTACATGGCACCGGTCTGCGACCACTTCGGCAACAACACCCTCCCGAGGGAACCGGCAAGGCCTGTGACCTGATCGGCGGCTGCACCCTCTGCGATCCCGAGAAGATCGTCTACATTGATGAGCTCGACCCTGAGGACACCGCACACAAGCGCCTTGAGCGCACCAGCCAGTACCGAACAGGGAACCTCCTGCGCCCTGAGGCGGAATGGGCTGGGGATGGAGTCGCGCTCATTGAGCTGATGATCCCCGAACGGGCGGAGATCGCCGTCAGAGGCTGCCCTGGAGATGGCTAAGCGCATGGGACTCAGTGAGCCCGAGGTGGTCAACCTCCAGGTACTGCAACCCGCCGAGGGCTGCTTCGTCGAGGTGAAGGGACACGTCGGATTCGACGTGGACAAGACCCAGCTGACCATCCCTGAGAAGATCGAGTTGCTTCCCGAGGAGGAGTTGCGCCAGTTCGTCACCGACAACGAGATCAGCGTCGTGGCGGGAACCGTGGGTGAGGACGAGCACAGCGTCGGCATGCGCGAGATCCTCGACATCAAGCACGGTGGCCTGGAGAAATATGGTGTGAAGTACCACTACCTGGGCACCTCCGTGCCGATCGAGAAGATGGTGGATGCTGCCATCGAGTCTGGCGCCGACGCGATCCTGATCTCGACGGTCATCCAGCCACAACGAGGTCCATCGCACGATGATGAAGAAGCTGGCGGAGCTCACCAGGGGAACGTGGAATCCGCGACCAGAAGGTGCTCATCGCCGGCGGGACGCAGGTCAGCCGTGACATGGCGGCCGAGACTGGTCTGGATGCCACCTTCGGGCGCGGCACCAAGGGCATTGACGTTCTCGACGCCATCGTCAGAACCATGCGCTCCCAGAACCTCGGAAAGGCCGGGTGAGTTGAGTGATGCGGGTCGTCACCACTCTTGAGATCGGATCCACGATCACAAAGGCGAATGCCTTCTCGCTGGAGAATGGGCGGTTCAGGCACATCGGCCAAGGTTTCGCACCGACCTCGGTGTCGCAGGGCGATGTGAGGATCGGGGGTGATGCGGCGATCGCCGCGATGCGTGAGCAGTCAGGCATCACGATCGATCAGACGCAGGTCTTCGTGAACAGCTCCGCCGCCGGTGGGCTGAGGATGAGCGTTCACGGACTGACTCAGGGAATGACGGCCCGCGCTGCCCGCGAGGCCGCGCTCGGAGCAGGGGCCATCATCTGCCACACCTCTGTGGGTGCCATCGACTCCTACGACGTTGAGGACCTGGTGGAGGCGAAGCCGAACATCATCCTGCTCGCCGGAGGGGTCGACTACGGAGAGAAGGAGACCGTCATCGAGAATGCCAGGAGAATTGCTGCCTCCGGGCTGGAGGTTCCCGTCATCTACGCGGGCAACATCGCCATCCGTCGGCGGGTCCAGGACATCTTCGCAGACAACGGCATGGGAGCTGATGTGCGCCGACAACGTCTTTCCTGACGTGGATGTGCTGCGCATCGAACCAGTGCGGCGGCTGATTCACGAGGTGTTCAACCAGCACATCGTCAAGGCACCTGGCATGGGCAAGGTGACGCAGCTGTCCGGTTTCGGGATCCTCCCCACCCCGGTGCGGTGCTGCTGGCCGCCGAGATCTTCGCCGAGCGGTTGGGAGATGCGCTCGTGATTGACGTCGGCGGCGCGACCACCGACATCCACAGCGTCACCGACGGCTCATTGGAGTGGACGAGTCGCAGCGTGGATCCCGAGCCCCGGGCGAAACGCACCGTCGAAGGTGACCTGGGGGTTTTCGTCAACGCCCGCCGGGTCGCGGCCGTGATGGGCAGCTCCGAGGACGAGGAGGGTTGCAGTTCCTGCGTGCGGTCCCGGCCGACGAGCAGGAGGCCAGCGTCACCCGCTGGCTGGCGGAGCATGCCGTCGAGGTGGGGCTACGCCGACATGTGGGCACCGTGAGCGATCTGTTCACCCCAACAGGCAAAAAGCAGATCGTTCGCGGCAAGGACCTGACGGCTGTGCGGTGGGTCATCGGCACCGGCGGGGCCTCGACCCGCATCCCAGGTGGAGCCGAGATCCTGGCTGGGATTCGCCTAGGAGCCGGGGCCCGTCTGATGCCCCCACCCGAGGCTCAGGTCCTGATTGACCGCGACTACCGCTTCTCGGCTCTCGGAACCTTGGCCCAGGCCTACCACGACAGGGTGGGTGCCACCTTCGAGACTTGGGTCACTGATGAGCTCGGCCTATCGCCGACCCTCCCCGAACAGGAGGGGTCATGAGTTTCGAGACTCCCAGACTTGAGATCTATCTGGACCGACTGGCGAGCAATGCCAGGACTGTGGTGGATGAGTGCAGCCGGCAGGGCATCCACGTGGCAGCAGTGACCAAGGTAATGCAGGCTCACCCCGCGTTGCTCCGGGCTTTCGCTGACTCAGGTGCGGTCATGATCGCAGACTCCCGTGTCGACAACCTGCGTCGAGTCTCGGAGGCGGGGGCTCGGTCTTCCGACCATGCTTCTGCGGGCCCCCACCCCGCAACGCTGCTGAGAGCGTGTACTGGGCGGACTACTCTCATCTCCTCCGCTGAGTCGGCGACGGCACTGTCACATGCTGCTGCCTCTGCGGGCAGAAGGCGCAGCGTTGTCGTCATGGTTGACGTCAGGGGATCTCCGGGAGGGTATGGCCGGATCGGGCCGTCGAGGTGGTCACCCAGATCAGCGGGCTCCCCATCTCAGGCCTCGCCGGGCTCGGCACCAATCTGGCCTGCTACGGAGGGTGATCCCCACCGCTGAGAAGATGCGGCAGCTCATCGACGTCCCGGCAGCAGTGCCGGGAGGCCACGGGGCTACCGCTCGATCTCCTTTCCGGCGGCAACAGCGCAAACCTGCCGCTTCTTGCGAGGCGGCCAGATGCCCTCGGAGATCAACCAACTGCGCATCAGGGAGGCCATCATCCTGGGACGCAATGTTCTGGATCGCTCCCGTGGCCGGGCACCCGGCAGGACACCGTGGAGGTGGTGGCGGGTGTGATCGAGTGCAGCGCAAGCCTTCGGTGCCAATCGGACAGACCGGGCAGGATGCTTTCGGCAGCACCGTCTCCTTCACAGATCACGGCTGGCGGCAGCGCGCCATCTGCGACATCGGCCGTCAGGGATGCCGCCCCGACTCGCTGTCACCGCCTCGATCCTGAGGATTCGTGTGCTGGGAGCCAGCAGCGATCACCTGCTTCTCGACGTCACGGATGCCGAGTCTCCGGTGCACGTGGGCGGTGAGGTGCGTTTCCAGCCCAGCTACGGAGGCCTGTTGGCCTTGACCACCTCCCTCATGTCCGCAAGCTCACCGTGCGTGATCCGCACCCGGAGAAGACGGACTGCAAAGGCACAGTGTGAATTCAACGAAGGAGGTTGAGTGAAGAACACAGTTTTCAGGCAGCCCTGGGAGCGGGAACGCAGCCGGTGGCCCTTCCCCTGGCGACCACCAATCAACAGGTCAGGGACACAGCCCAGTCCTTGAGTTGACCCAATCGCCGGGCCATCAGGTCCCGGCACCAACCGGGATACCACCGCGAGGGCGGCGGATGGCATCCCACCGGATTCAACAGATGAATCCGACAGATCAGACACGGGTAAGGAGCTCTGAGAATGACGAACCCCAAGAGGCCCCTGAACACTGAGGGCCCACGCGACGATCCGGCGAGAGGCGCTGCACCAGCCGGGCCTGCAGGGGAAGAGCAGGAACTGCAGCGGGGCCTGAGCAACCGACACCTTCAGCTCATGGCTTTGGGCGGGGCCATCGGCACCGGCATGTTCATGGGATCCAGCAAGACCATCAACCAGGCCGGGCCTCCAGCATGCTGGTGTACGCAGTGGTCGGCTTCTTCTTGTACTTCATGATGCGGGCGATGGGGAGATGCTGCTGTCAACCTGAAGTACAAGTCCTTCCGCGACATCGCCGAGGATCTTCTCGGCCCCGCAGGTGGATTTATCGCAGGCTGGACCTACTGGTTCGCCTGGATCGTGGCTGCGATGGCCGATCTTGCCGCCATCACCGGATACGCCCGGTTCTGGTGGCCGGAGATCCCCTGTGGGTTCCAGCCGTGGCTTTGGCAATCGTGCTGTTTGTCCTCAATGTCGTCGCGGTGCGTTTCTTCCGGGGAGGCTGAGTTCTGGTTCGCGCTGATCAAGCTGATAGCCGTTGTAGCACTGCTCATCGTGGCCGCGTGGCTGCTCGCCTCTGGATTCGTGTCCCCTGAAGGCCACGCTGCCCGAATCGACAATCTATGGAATGACGGAGGCTTCTTCCCGAATGGCGCGTTGGGTTTCCTCGGCGGTTTTCAGATCGCCTTCTTCGCCTTCGTGGGCATCGAGATCGTCGGCACCGCTGCCGCCGAGACCCGCGACCCCAACAAGACCCTGCCGAAGGCGATCAACGCCATCCCCATCCGGCTGGCCCTGTTCTACGTGCTGGCTCGCAGCCATCGTCGCGGTGATCCCCTGGAGGCAGGTGGTTTCCAGGTGATAGCCCGTTCGTCGCCATGTTCGGCCTGGCCGGTTTCCCGGCGCCGCCGCTTCCGTGATGAATTTCGTGCTGCTGACAGCAGCGGCATCCTCCGACAACTCAGGGCTGTATTCCACCTCCCGCATGATGTATGGGCTGGCTGTGGATGGGCAGGCCCCAAGGCATTCGCCCGGCTGTCAAAGCGCAGCGTGCCGCAAAAACGCCCTGATCTGCTCCCTGCCTCCTGCTGCTGAGTGGCGTGGTCTTCCTCTACACCTCGGACAGCATCATCGCAGCCTTCACGCTGGTCACCTCAATCACATCGATCCTGTTCCTGTTCATCTGGGCGCTCATCGTGGTCTGCTATCTGGTCTACCGCAAGAAGCGTCCCGATCTGCATGAGCAGTCGAAATACAAGATGCCCGCAGGCATCGCGATGTCCTGGGCGGTCCTGATCTTCTTCGTAGTCAGCCTGATCATTCTGTGCTTCGACGAGGAGACGCTGCAAGCCGTCATCTGGACCCCGCTGTGGTTCGTGTTCATCATCCTGTGCTACCTGATACATCGAGCCATCCCGGTCATCCGGCGGCTCCGCAGAGTCTTGCACTATGTAGAGCAGCAGCATGTTCCCGAGGAATTTGAGCCTCTCCCCCGCAGAGAGTGAGGCTCTGATGCAGGATGGGCGCACCCCAGGGGGTGCGCCCATCCGTCTTGACTCCGGGAAGCCGATCCATCCAGGCGGCGACGGGCCAGTCCACCTCATGAGATGAACACGTCCCCCACCTCGCCGGGACCCATCCCATGGAGAATACTTGAGCGCATGGCAGAGACCGCAGATACCGTCGCCATCAGTCTTCGTCTGAGCCTCCTGGGTCTTAAAGGTTCCCACGGCACCTGAACGCTCGGACGCCGACGACCCGATCCGCCCGATCCTGGCACGCCAGCGCGAGCTGGACCGCCGCCTGTCCCACGGCCTGCCCGCGGTGGATCGTCGGATCCAGGATTTCCTGGACTCCTACCTGGCGGGAACGGGCACCTCCCCAGCTGCCCCGGCAGACTTTCGTGCTCGATCAGCCCGGTCTGGCTCGGAGCCCTGTCCCTTCCCTTCGACGGTGATCAATTCTCCTCGGAGTATCTGACGAGCTACCGGCTTGCCAATGGGGTCCTGCACAACCCAGCCAATGACCGGCGCACCACTCAGGGGGTGTTCCACATCGCGGAGGGCGGGATCGCCATCCAGGACGACAAGCTCGCTGTCCCGAGGCAGGTCTATGGCCGCCTGCTGGAGCATGCGTTCGCTCCACCGGCCAAGTCGATGACGTTGCCGTACTGCTCTGGCGACGATGATGCGGCACAGTCCTGGGTGTCTCTGCTGCTGCGTCCGGTGGTGGTGCCCCGCGTGCCAGGCTTCTCCAGGGAGCGCAGCCTGAGGTTCGTTTCTTCGCGCCGGGGACGCTGGTGGCGAATCTCGATTTCGTGGAGGGCATCTTCGGCAACGCCGGCGATCCGTATCTGCCTGACAACGACGCCTCTTTGAAGCCGCGGGGTTGGACGGGGGCACACCGGGGCTGTCATCCTCGCCCGCATCTGACGAAGCTCACCAAGAGGGGAACTCGGCCTCCCGCACTACGACGATGCCACTGAGCGACAGCGCCGTGACGGCATGTGCTGGCAGGATCCGCAGGAGCGCTACAACGGCGGCAGCGCATTCAAAGTGTGCGCTCGTGATGAGCGGGGAGTTATCGTCACAGTCATCGCGGACAACTATTTCGGCTACTGCAAGAAAGAGGTCAAAGCTCAGATCAGCTATTCCGCGAATCTGCTGGGGCTCGTCGAGGAAGAGCATGCAGGCGGGGCCATCTGCTTCCCCCGCTACAATCTCGGACAACATTTCACCGACAATTCGCTGATCCCAGCTATCAACTGGCCGATGTCATCGCCCGGGATCCCAGCGTTTCCTCCCCAGCCTGAGGGGCATGCGCTGGACCAGGAAAAACGAGAACATTGTGCTGGTGCCAGCCCACTCCACCTACAGCCTGCGGAACCAGTCCATCACCTGGGAGGTCAATGGCAAATCAGGTGGCATCCCGTTGCATGCGGGCAAGATCTACATAGGCCCCGACGGCTACCAGGTTGCCCTGCAGCTTGGAGAACGATGGGACGCAGTGGGCCCTGGTGAGCCGCGGCCCTCGCTCCACCCACTCGCCACAAACCCGCCACGGTCTCCGGCGGCGGCAAGTCCGAGATCTCCAAAGGCCATCACGGATGCCTTCATCACCGGCACAGCGTATGTGCAGGATTTCGACGAGGACATGGCAGCTGTCGGAAGCATCCTCACCCGTGACTTCAGTGATCGCTTCGCCGATCCCGGGCGGCAGGGAACAGACCGGCGTCCGATTCTCTCGGAGCAGCGTTCAATCGGTTCTGTGATTAAGCTGCTGACGCCGGGCAGCGACTACACCGACGAGTACAACGAGTGGCTGGAGTCAATCCCGAACCACGTCAAGGAGCTCGTCTTCGTCGTCAAAAGGTTCTACCGGCCCGAATGGGGCGATGACTGGGCCAGTCATTTCACGGTCGGCATCATCAACGGCAGGAAGGGTAGTTCGCTGCGTCTGGATGGCCAGAAGATCCGGGTGAATATGCTGCGTGTCGGTTTCACCCCTGACGGGTCATGGCGGCTTTTCGGGCTGCGCCACTGACTTCCATCCCGCGTCGAAGGTTCAGACCGAGGACGACATCACCGCCAGTATCGTCGTTCCCCCGTCTGTAACGGGATATGAGCTGTCACGCAAATATGTGACGAACTGTGAGCAGCTCCTGTTCCAGCGACCTGATGATGCAAAAGCATCGTGGCTACGACAAGCAGACCGAGTCGGACATCGCCAGGCCCGGACCTTCCTCTCGAATTTCGAGCCTCTGTCACGGAGGGACGCTCAGGCTCTCGTCGACGATGCCGTCGAGTTCAGCCAGTTCACCACCCCGATGAAAGACTTGATCCAGTCCTTCGCCACCTCGACCAGCAGCTCACCGGCGTGGTTTGTCAGCTCGGCGCACGCCCGCATGGTCAACGGGCAGCGCTCAAAGAATCCGCGATACCTCCAGGTGCGCCCGGACATCGCCGATCCAGGGCTGGTGGCGGCAGCCGAGCTGTCAGCCCACCTGTACCGGAAGCTTCCCATGCACCGAGCGTTCAGGCTTCCCGTGGATGTCGTCGCGGCGGGGCGCCGCAACAACGCAGCTGAGGAGGGCATCCCGCCCCTATGCGCCTATTCACCGTTGCACTACATGGAGTTGCCGGAGCTGTTCATGGAGTTCATCAGCTCCATGACCGGCAAATCGCCGTCCACCACGGGGGCCGGCTCCGAGGGCGCTAGGACAAAGGGGCCCTTCAACTCACTGCCCTCGGTGTTCGATCTGAACGCAGCCTTCCTGTCCTTCGCCCTGACGGGATACGACGGCTGGCTCTCCAGTGCCGGGGTGGTGGGCCCGCACGTGCGGGTTGACCACGACATCAGCCTGCTGATACCTGAGGTGTTCTCCCGGATGACCGACTCTGAACGCTCCGCTCAGAGCCTGATCGCGGAGGGATGCCTGGAGCGCGTCACGGACTGCGAGGAGAACGGGGAGTTTGTTCTGGCCTCCCGGCTTGGGTATCGGATGACGGAGAAGTTCGCATCGAAGTACTTCGGCCGGATCTTTTCTGCATCCCCATGTCGTCTTCACGCCTGACATGCTGCGTCCTGAGGTGCAGGACCGAAGGGTCTTCTCCGAATCAGTGCGCACTATCTCCGCCACGCATGCCCGCGTTGCGAGCGCCTACTTCGCCGATGGAACCGCCGACCTGGCGGTTCCCCAGTCAGGGCGCTCCTGGAGATCATGGCCACGGGTCGCACCACCAGCGGCCCTAACCCTCGACGACGATGCCTTCCGCCAGCTGTTCACCCGCGAGGCGGTGCTGGCCTCGAGTGGTATGCGGCCCGCGTGGAGGCACTTCGGGAGGTGGAGTTGGACAGGTTGAACCGGGCCCTGGCCTCCATGGAGGACTTTGCGGATAAAACGCTCAATGCGGCCACTGCATCACGGCTGGGGCTGACAGCGCGTCGAGCATCAGTGACGGCACGCATCAATGAGCTGACTCAGAATCCGGAACTGCTCTGGGGCACCATCGGCAGGCAGGTGGACTGGCATGGTCAGTGGTCTGAGTCCCAGTGATGTGTTTCGGAGGATGGGGGTCTGGGTGAGCATCTCCCTGGCCCCGCCTGGGCTCTGGAGAGCTGATCCCAGGATCTTGGCAAAGCTCCGGGCCTGCGTAGGGGTCAGGTCCCCGTATTGGAGCAGCAGCGCTGGCGGATGGTGCCGCATGGCGAAATCCCCCAGGGTGGAGACCCGGTAGCCTGCATCCTCCAGACGCATCTGAAGCACCAGTTCGTCAGCCTCGTCCGGCAGGCGCACAACCAGCTCTGTGCCGCTGGGATCGCCGAACACCCGCACCGCAGGGGCCCAGCGACTCAAGGCCGTCAGCAGGGGCGGCCCGCCGCTCACCGAACAATGCAAGGGGCCCTGGTTGCGGTGCCGGTACATCGCCCCCGAGGACATGTAGTAGGCCAGAGCGCGCGCGGAGAAGTCCGACACCGCAGCTACATCCACGGCCCGCCTCCTGAAGTCGTCATCCACCACCATCCACACCACCTGAGCTCAGGTGTGATGAGCTTCGAGGAGGAACCCAGATAGATCACACGGGTCCCGTCCCCCGCCATGGAGAACAGCGTCGGCATGGGCGCATGCCCGTAAGTGAACTCGGCATCAAGGTCATTCTCAACGATGACCCCACCGGTTCGCGCGGACCAGGCGAGAAGCTCCTCACGCCGCGCCTCGCTCATGGCCACCCCGGTGGGCCATTGCCGGGCGGGGTGACGTGCACCACCTTGTCCGCCCCAGTCAACATGTCGATCCGCAGTCCCTGCTCGTCAACGGGGATGCAGTGCACCCGACATCCCTCATTGATGAAGTGACGCTGGATCCGTGGATAGCCCGGATCCTCAATGGCCACGCTCTGTCCCCGGATCCCGAGTCCATGGACGATATCCCCGATCGCGCCCCCGATGCTGGGCCGCAGCACAATCTGGTCTGGGCGGAACACCATGCCCCGGAAGGACCGAAGGTGATCGTTGAGGGCCTCCCCCAGTATGGCCGAACCGTCCTGTTCCTCGTAGGGGTCCGTTGCCTCGCGCCACGCCCGGTTCCAGTCGCGCACATTGATCACGGACTTCTCCGCCCCGCCTGGGACTGTGAGGTTCAGGACGGGTTGCCTGCTATGGGGCTTCCGGTGAGGAGCCTGCCCTGGGGAGGCTGGAAGGTCCTGCAACAGCTCACCGGCTCCAGGGCTGACGCGGGTGCCGCTGCCGTGGGCCGAGTGGATCACGCCCATCCCGCCCAGAGTCTCATATGCCGCGACCACCGCCGACCGCGGAAGCCGTGCTCCTGGGCGAAGCGGCGTGAGGAAGGCAGCGGGTCGCCGTCCATGAGGCTGCCATTCTGGATACCCTGGATGACCGCCGCCACGATCCGGCGAGATACGGGATCAATCGTGGGGTCAAGAACCAGCCTCTGATGCAGAGCCGGGGCGGTTCGAACCATGCGCTCAGGGTACCCAACCCCACAAGCCTGCTCACCGAGTTGCTCATCACGGCTGACGAGCGCCTACCACAGGCCTGGAGGCCACCGGCAAAGTGGTCTGGGCTTTCGAGGCAAAGTGGTCTGGGGACATCCGCGATACCCTCGGCATCATGGGATCGATCACGGACGGCCAACGGCTAGGGTCGCCCATGAGATCAAGACAGCCATAGGACCATTAGGAGTCGGCAGTGGGCATAAATGACATCATCGTATGGATCTTGATGATCTGTATGGTGCTTGGCGGTATCGACCGCATCATCGGGAACAAGTTCGGCCTCGGGGGAGCAGTTCGAGGAGGGGTTCAACGCCATGGGGCCCTTGGCTCTCGCCATGGTGGGCGTCATGTCCCTCTCCCCGGTCCTGGCCAAACTGCTCAACCCCATCATCGGCCCCTATTTATTCCTGCTGGGTGCCGACCCTGCGATGTTCGCGGGAACCCTGCTGGCCTGCGACATGGGCGGCTGGCCCCTGGCTGAGAAGATGACCGACAATCTCCAGGCGGCCCAGCTGTCTGGTCTGGTCCTCGGCTCCATGATGGGCGCCACCGTCGTCTTCACCATCCCCGTTGCGCTGGGCATCATCCGCAAGGAGGATCGCGGATACCTTGCCAAGGGCGTCCTCGCAGGAATCTGCACCATCCCGGTCAGGGTGCTGGCCTCAGGCCTGGTCGCCGGCTTCCCCATCCTGATGGTCCTGGTCAACCTGATTCCCATCGTTCTGGCCGCCGTCCTGATCGCCATTGGCCTGTGGCTGTTCCCGAACGCCATGACCACTGGCTTTGAATGGTTCGGCAAGTTCTTGGTGGTTCTCATCACCCTCGGCCTGATGATTGGCGTCTTCGAGGAGCTGACCAAGGTCAAGATCATGCCTGAGGGCTGGGAGCTCACCCCGGTCTCTGAGGGGCATCGGAACCGTTGGGATGATCGCCATGATGTTGCTGGGCGCCTTCCCGCCGTGCACCTCATCATCAAGTTCGCCAGCAAGCCTCTGAGCGCTCTGGGGAAGCTGATGGGCGTCAACGACTCGGCAGCCGGCGGTCTGATCGCCACCCTGGCCAACAACATCCCGATGTTCCAGATCATGAAAGACATGGACAACCGCGGCAAAGGTACTCAATGCAGCTTTCGCCGTCGGCGCGGCCTTCGCCTTCGGTGATCACTTGGGCTTCGTGGCTGGCATCTCCCGCGAGATGATCGCACCGGTGATCGTCGGCAAAGCTTCTGGCAGGCGTCACCGCCGTCGCTCCTCGCCCTGCTCCTGTTCCGCAAGTCCCCTGCCGAAGGCCGAGGATGCCCCGGTGGAGGCCGAGGCTGCGGCCGAGGAGGCCTGATGCAGATTGCCCGTGTGATCGGCTCAGCGGTTTCCACCATCAAGCCGGACAACATTCGCGGCACGAAACTTCTCGTGGTGCGTGCCGCACGCCCTCCAACGAACTGTACGGCGACCCCTACGTGGCAGCCGACATCGTCAGGGCGGGCTCCGGTGAGCTGGTGCTCATCTCCGGAGGCAGTTCTGCCCGACGGGCTCTCGGCGATGACTCCGCACCGGTTGACGCCGTGATCGCTGGCGATCCTGGACTCGCTGGAGGTTGATGGCGACGTCACCTTCAGGAAGCACTGAGCGCTATGGTCGCCAAGACGAGGGAGATGCTGAGCGTCGGGATCGACATCGGCACCACGACCAGCCAGCTGGTGCTGTCGCGGCTGTCGGTGACGAACCAGGCGCGCGCAGGCCTGGTGCCGCGACTGGATGTCGACGACCGGACGGTCCTCTACCAGAGCGAACCCCACCTGACTCCCTTGTCCACACCTGATGAGATCAATGTCGGCGCGCTGGTGGGCATCATTCACCGCGAGTATGAGCGCGCCGGCATCGATGCCTCGCAGGTGGAGACCGGCGCGGTGATCATCACCGGCGAGACCGCCAGGACCCGGAATGCTGAGGCCATTCTGCAGGGGCCTGTCGGATCTCGCTGGCGACTTCGTGGTCACCGTCGCCGGACCGAACCTCGAATCGCAGATCGCAGGCCGCGGTTCGGGGGCCAGTGACTGGGCCGCCGATCACTACGCCACCATCGTCAACGTCGATGTCGGCGGCGGCTCAGCCAATGCTGCGCTCTTCCGCGCAGGCAAGCATGTCTCCTCTGCGGCTGTGATGGTCGGTGGGACGTCAGGCCATGATCAATCCCGACACCGGGGTGCTGGAGCATCTGAAGCCCGGTGGACAGGGTCGTGGTGGATGAGCTTGACCTGAAAGCGGCTCCAGGTCGGTAAGCCCGTCCAGCTGGATGTCCTGCGTCAGTTCACCGACGCCATGGCTGACGTGGTGGTCGACCTGGTGTTGGGCAGGACCTCCTCCCTGGGTGAGAAGCTGGCTTTGACGCCACCGCTGGACACCAACGGCCCGGTGGCTGCCTATTTCATCTCTGGCGGTGTCGGCTCGGCCTACTATGAGCAGCTGCCCTGCGACAGCGTTGAGGAGATCGCCCGCTACGGCGAGCGTCGGCCCCCTGTTCGCCGCTTCCCTGCGGGAGAATCCACGCTGGCAGCAGCTGCGCATCGAGGAACCGGCGCAGACGCTGCGCGCCACGGTGCTTGGTGCCGCCAGTCAGCAGGTCACGCTGTCAGGCTCCACGATCTGGGCCGAACGCGAGCACCTGCCGTTGAAGAATCTGCCCGTCATAGAGCCACGGCTTGTCGAGGCGGTCCCGGCCTACAGGGATCCGGAGGCGGTGAGGCGCGCCGTCACCCAGGCTGTGCGTCGCTGGGACCGTGGTGAGGCGGAGCAGGGAAACTTCGTGATCACCCTGGACATCCCCGGACGCATGGAATATGCCCAGGTGATCGCCATCGCGACGGGGCTTGCCCAGTTCGCCGACGAATATCTTCCCCCTGGGAAGCCCCTGCTGTTGGTCACGGAGGAGGACTACGGGCAGGTCCTCGGCCAGACCATCAAATCTCGCAGCCCGCAGCTGCCCGTCATCGTCGTGGATCAGATCGGCCTCGGGGAGGGCGATTTCATCGACATCGGCGAGCCCCTGTTTGAAGGCCGGGTCGTGCCGGTCTCTGTCAAGACCCTGGTGTTCTACCAATGAGAGCCCGGAAGGTGAGGAAAACAATCATGAAGATCACTGAGAAGGAGGTGGCCTGATGCTGCTGAGGACGAAGCTGTTCGGCGAGACCTACGAGTTCCGTGATATCAAAGACCTGCTCGCCAAGGCGAATGAGGAGAAGTCAGGCGATCAACAGGCTGGCATCGCGGCCAAGAGCGCCGCGGAGCGGGTGGCTGCACGGTTCGTTCTGGCGGAGGTGCCGTTGAGCGTGCTGCGGGAGAACCCGTGGTTCCCCTACGACGAGGACGAGGTGACCCGGGTCATCGACGATGCGGTCAACGAGACCGTTTACAACGAGATCAAGGGCTGGACCGTTGGTGAGTTCCGGGAGTGGATCCTGAACAACAAGACCACCAACGCCATGATCCACCGCGTCAGCAATGCGTTGACTGGCGAGATGGTCGCCGCGGTCACCAAGCTGATGAGCAACCTCGACCTCGTGGTCGCAGGTCGCAAGATCGAGGTCGTCAAGCACTGCAACAACACCATGGGGCTGCGTGGCAGGCTGGCGTCCCGCAACCAGCCGAACCACCCGACTGACTCGGTCGACGCGATCCGCGCCACAGCCTACGAGGGCCCTGTCCTACGGCTCGGGCGACTCGGTGATCGGCATCAACCCGTCCGATGACTCGGTCAGCAGTGTCAGTCGGCTGCTGGAGATGACCAAGGAGATCATCGACCGTTGGGAGATCCCCACGCAGAACTGCGTGCTGGCGCACGTCACCACCCAGATGGAGTGCCTCAAACGCGGCGCCCCTTGGGCCTGATGTTCCAGTCCTCGCCGGCTCCGAGAAGGCCATGGAGAGCTTCGGCGTCAGCGTCGGGCTCATCGACGAGGCGTACGAGCTGACGAACAAGTACCGCCTGGACTGAGGGCCCCAACCGCATGTACTTCGAGACCGGGCAGGGGTTCCGCGCTGTCGGCTGAGGCCCACAACGGCGCCGATCAGCTGTGCCTGGAGGCTCGGATCTACTCGATGGCGAAACGCTGGGATCCCTACCAGGTGAACACCGTCGTCGGCTTCATCGGCCCGGAGTACCTCTACGATGCGACGCAGATCACGCGAGCAGGCCTGGAGGATCATTTTCATGGGCAAGCTGACCGGCATCTCGATGGGCTGCGATGTCTGCTACACCAACCATGCCAAGGCCACGCAGAATGACCTGGAGAACCTGGCGGTGCTGTTCGCCTCAGCAGGCGGCAGCTTCATCTGCGGTGTCCCCCAGGGCGATGACGCGATGCTGTCTTACCAGTCCACCAGCTATCACGACATCGCGGCGCTCCGCCAGGCTCTTGGCTTGCGTCCGCTGCCGGAGTTCGAGGCCTGGTTGGAGGAGATCGGGCTGTGGAAGGACGGGCAGCTCACAGATCTCGCCGGCGACCCCTCGTTCTTCCTGAAGAGGTGATCTGAATGAATGAAAAGCTCGAAGAAATCGTCGCACGTGTCATCGCGGAGCTGAAACGTGACGGCATCGCCCCACCCGCCGAGGCTGTTCCGGTGTCAACTGGCTCCAGCTGCAGCACCGAAAAGGCCCCGTCAAGCAATGACCTGGTCATCGACCTGCCGGACCCGACCGCCGACGACGAGGCGCTACATGCTGCGCGTCGACAACCCCTATGACCCGGACGGGCTGCAGAACCTGCGCGCCACCACAACTGCCAGGATCGCCGTCGGGCGTGCCGGGCCCCGGCCCAAGACGTCATCGCTGCTTCTGTTCCAGGCTGACCACGGCGTGACGCAGGATGCGATCTACGGCGTGATCGACGATGACACGCAAGCAGCAGCAGAAGCTGTTCACGGTGCACAGTCAGGCCAGTGACCGAGCGGAGTACCTGCTGCGCCCCGATTTGGGACGTAAAGCTCACCGACGAGGCCAAGGCCCTGATCCAGGAGCGGTGCGTCAAGCGCCCCTGATGTCCAGATCTGCGTCGGCGACGGCCTCTCTGCGGCGGCGATCACCCACAACCTGGCCGACATCTACCCCGTCATTGAGCAGGGGCTGAGTTCCGCGGGGTTGACTCTCGGAACGCCATTCCTGATCGAGAACTGTCGTGTCGGCATCTGCAGACGATGTCAACACGATCGTCCAGGCGAAGGTCGTCTGCTGCTCATCGGAGAACGCCCGGGCCTGGGCATCGCGGACGCGATGAGCGTCTACATGGGCTACGATCCGCAGCCGGGCAAGAATGACGCAGACCGAGACCTGATCTGCATGATCACGACCCATGGCGGCACCAACCCGCTTGAGGCGGGCGCCTAGTGGTCGAGGTCGTCAAGCGCATGATCCAGCACAGCGCCTCAGGCGTTAAGCTCAAGTCACTCAGTGGTGAGGGCTGAGGAAAAGGAAGAACATGGCAATCCTCGAACCTGTGAAGCCGACAATTCTGTCGGCACGCATCATCTCGAATGTCGACCGGGGTTATGCAAAGCACCTGAATCTTCGCGATGATCAGCGTTCGCTGGCACTGGTCACCTGCGACATCGACGACGCGCTCTACGTCTCCCTTGATGAGGCAACCAAGTTCGCGGGACGCCGAGGTGGTGTATGCGAAGAGTTTCTACGCAGGCTCAGGGGTATCCCTCGGGCCCGCTCTCAGGTGAGATCATCGGGATCCTGGCCGGCCCAACCCCGGCTGAGGCACGATCCGGGCTGGATGCCTGCATCGCCTATGCCGAGGAGGAGGCCTGCTTCTACACGGCTGACGAGGCGGGTGACCTGACCTTCTTCCCGCATCTGATCAGCAGCAGAGGAAGCTACCTGAGTGAGGCAGCCGGCATCCGTCGTGGAGAGCCGCTCGCCTACCTCATCGCTCCCCCGTTGGAGGCCACTTTCGGCCTTGATGCGGCGATGAAGGCAGCCGGCGTGGAGATGAAGGTCTTCTATGAGCCTCCTCTGAGACCAACTTCGCCGGCGGTCTGCTGACCGGAACGCAAAGTGCCTGCCGCGCGGCCTGCTCCGCCTTCCAGGACGCGGTACTCGACGTGGCGAGCTCGCCCCGGAAGTACTGAAGGAGGGATATATGACGACAATCGACAAGGATCTGGCCTCCATTCAGCAGGCCCGTGATCTGGCTCTCAAAGGCAAAACAGGCGATGCGCAGCTTCCAGTTCGCCTCCCAGGAGGAGGTCGACCGGATCTGCGAGGCCATGGTCGCCGCAGCCCTACCTGAGGCCGCACGGCTCGGGCAGATGGCTCACGATGAGACCGGATTCGGCTTTCCCCTGCACAAGAAACTGAAAAAACGAGTTCGCCGCCCAGAATGTGTGGGACTCCATCAAGGACGTTCCCACCTGCAGGGGTGCTGCGCCACGACGAGGATCGCAAGGTCATTGAGATCGGCTGGCCGGTCGGTGTGGTCGTCGCGCTCACACCGTCGACGAACCCCACATCCACGGCAATCTTCAAGATCCTGCTGGCCGTCAAGGCACGCAATGGCGTGATCGTCGCTCCTCATCCGTCTGCCAAGAACTGCACCGCTGAGGCCGTGCGGATCATGGCCGAGGCCGGTGAGCGCGCCGGGATGCCCGCCGGGTTGGTGAGCTGCATGACCGAGCTCAGCATGGAGGGCACGAATGAGCTGATGAATCATCACGCAACGTCGATGATTCTCGCAACGGGAGGCCCCGGCATGGTCAAAGCGGCACACAGCCGCGGCAAGCCGGCTCTCGGTGTAGGCCCCGGCAACGTGCCAGCCTACGTGGATCGCACAGCCCACATCGTCAAGGCAGCGCGGATGATCGTGGAGTCGAAGTCCTGACTGCTCGACCATCTGCGCGACGGAGCAGAGCTGTGATCGCCGACAAGCCCATCGCTGACCGGCTGAAGGCCGAGATGCAGGCCTGGGGAGCGCACTGGCTGACCAAGGCGGAGGCCGACAAGCTGGCCTCGAAGATGTTCCGCCCCAACGGGATGATGGTGGCGGATCTCGTAGGGCGGACTCCGCAGTACATTGGCGAGCAGGTCGGCATCAACGTTCCAGAGACCGCGCGCATTCTGGTGGCGGATCTCGAAGGGATTGGGCCGAAGCATCCGCTCTCACGCGAGAAGCTCACGACGGTGCTCGGCTTCATGACCGCCGACGGCTGGCGCGAGGGCTGCGACAAGGCCACGGAGATGCTGCGTTTCGGCGGTGACGGGCACACCGTCGTCATTCATTCCCGTGACGAGGAGGCCGTCTTGGCCTTCGGTATTGAGAAAGCCTGCCTTCCGTGTGCTGGTCAACACCTGGGGTTCTCTGGGTGCGGTCGGCGTGACCACGGGTCTGCGTCCTCCCTGACGCTGGCTCCGGGCGGCATCGGCGGTGCGCTGGTCAGTGACAACATCACGGTGGAGCACGTCCTGAACATCAAACGGATGGCGTATTCACTGCGCGATGCCCCAGCGGTCGCCAGGGCCTGGGGCGGCGATGATTCAGGCAAGCCTGCACAGGCGGCTCCCGACCCGCTGCGCCTGAGGCCTCACAGGATGCTCTGGAGCAGATCGTGGCGCAGGTCCTCAGGGAACTTCGCGGGAACTGAGTCGGGCAGGAGTGAGCAATGGCCGTGACTCGTACCGCAGCCGATGCCCCGAAAAAGGAGGTAGCCACGCCGGAGAAAGAAGACACCCGCAAGAGAAGACCTCCTCCCGGAGGACACGACCTCAGCCGAGGCACGAGCATCAGCTGAAAAAAACCACAAACGACACGCAAGAAATGTCAACCCCGCAGGGAAAGAACACAAACACAAGGAGAAATGCAATGTCTGATTCCATGACTGCTCTCGGCATGGTCGAGACCAAGGGGCTCGTCGGATCCATTGAGGCGGCTGACGCGATGGTGAAGGCCGCGAACGTGAGCCTCATCGGCAAGGAGCAGATCGGCGCCGGTTTCGTGACCGTGATGGTGCGCGGCGGCGTCGGCGCGGTGAAGGCCGCCACCGATGCAGGGGCCTCAGCTGCCGCCCGCGTCGGTGAGCTCGTGAGCGTCCACGTGATCCCCCGTCCCCACTCGGACGTGGAGCTCATCCTGCCCAAGGTCAAGGGCTGAGGGACCGTTCGCAGCCCGTGCGCTGGCCAAACCCTTCAGCCAGCGCACGGGCCCTCCGTTCACTCCCCACTGAAGGAAGGCCATGTCCAAACGCATCGTCATCACCGCCGAGCAGGTACAGGAAGCGGCGCACGCCGGACGGCTGAGCGTGCCTCAGGGGGCTCTCGTCACCCCGCTGGCTCGCGACGTAGCAGCTGATCTCGGGGTCGTCCTCGACCAGGGGACCAGTGCGACGCCACCACCCGTTGTGGATGCCCCGCAGCCGGCGCAGAAACTCATCGCCGAGGGGTCTGGAGACGACCTCACGAAACGGGTTCGGGCCCTCGTCACGGCTTTGCTTGCCGAGAAGACGCCGGTCGCCCACAAGGTGAAGCTGTGCCGTGCCAGCGATGCCGTCACCGAGCCATTCCCATATCCCGGCCCGAAACCCACTCAACAGGTGCGCACCGGGGATGTTGTTACCTCGGAGGACGGCTCCCCATGGCGGCGGGCTACATGACCCTCACAGCTGGGGAGTTTCCCTGGACTTTCAGCTACTGACGAGATCCAGATCGTGTTGGAGGGAGAGTTGCATATCGGAACCCCTGAGGGTGTGAGAATCGCCAAGCCTGGCGACGTCATGTACATCCCCTAAAGGGCTCCGAGATCACCTTCGGGACTCCAAGTTGGACCCGGTTCGTCTACGTCACCTTCCCGGCTGACTGGGAGCAGGGACTGTGACGATCGTCACAGAGGCAGAGCTGCGTGATCAGCTGCGTCGCCCCAGCGTCGGCGCTGAGGTCGTCGTCCCGGAGGGGGCCCGGCTGACACCATCGGCTCAGGATTTCGTCAACCAGTGGAAGCTGGTTCTTGTCTCCTCCCGGGAACGGGAACCTGAGGCGCCTGTCGTCGACGAGCCGGGTGATACAACCCCCAGCTGGCAACGGGAATCCGTGTTTCCCATCAACCGTCCGGAAGGAGCCCCGCTGCTCCTGCTGTGACGGTCCGCTCACCCGCAAGGCGACCATCTGACGCAACTCGACGATGAGACCTTTTGTCGTGAGACCCACCCGAGGATCCGCCTCCGGGGCCGGTTCGACAGCCTCCACGCCTTGGTGCTCATGGCCGAATGCCAGTCCGGGCCTCTGGTCCGGGTGGCTCGCCGAATCGTTGGCGGTCCTCGCATCCCTATTGCCGCGAACTCACCAGCGCCGAGTACCACCTGCGCCCAGTCGCCCCCACTCGCATTGCCTGGCTGGGATGAGAAGGCCATCCACAAGGCAACGCACGATCCCGAGTCGGTTCTCGGCGTGCCGCACGAGACACCCTAAGCGGGAGCTCACCCATGCTGTCGCACTGGCTCAACCTATGCCGCACCTCGTGCCGCGAGCTGGAGTTGGAGGCCCTGGAGGCCTTTCCCGCCTGGGATGAGCCCTTCTCGGCTTCACTGAATCATGCGCTCAACCGGCTCTCCAGCGCCTTCCTATTTTTCTGCAGCTGCGACTCGCTCAAAGCGGCACCCCATCTCAGGAGAGGTGACCCATGCCAAAACAACTCATCACTGAGCAGGTCGTCAATCAGGCTCTGGCTGAGGGGGCGACAGAACTGCCGGTTGAGCCGGGGGCGATCATCACCGCGCTGGCCGCCGATGTGGCCCCGGAGCTAAGGTCTCAGCCTCATCCGCACCTCGGAGACGATCGCATCCGGCTCTCAGCCATCACCTGCCCTCAAACACGATGCCGTCGCATCCTCGGAAACGGATCGTGATCTCATCCAGCAAGGCCGTCATAGCCCACTTCGGCGTGGAGCCAGATAGCCTAGAGACCATCCTGAATCGAGTATTAGGGTAACTGATATGTCCCGCCCTATCTTGCATCTTGTCCCCACCCAACCCGGCTTGGCCACCGACGGCACCACGCAACGCCTACTGGAGGAGCTGGGCGACAAGGCCACCTGGCTCGATGTGAGCCCCTGCTTCTCAGGCGACGCCGCTGGGATCGCCCGGGATCCTGAGGAGGCGATCTCGGCAGCTCTGAAAGCGGTTGAGGGCTGCTGACGGCGATGTGCTGGTCACCACAGCGCAGTTGCCCTCTGCGCTTCAGCCCATCGCCTTCAGGCTTCAGGCACGCCTTGCAGTGGAGCTCGGCGCTGGCATGGTGCTCGTGGTTGCCACCGAGGGATGGCGCCTTGGGCAGGGTGGCCGGGCTGAGGCTGAACGCTGCCATGCGACTGTCATCGGAACGCGGCTCGCGGGAGGTGACTGGACAGGGTGCCCAGCTGGTGACACAACTGGATACCGTGTTCTGAACGGGGAGCTTCCCACCGGTGACGTCACCCAGCGGCGCGTCACCGGTGATGAGAGCATCAGCGAGGTTCTCGGTCAGTTGACTGCGGACTCCTGCCTGGTCATACCCGCAGACCGCACAGAGCTTCTCGTGGGTTTGACAATTGCGTTCGCCGCGGGACATCGGCCGCTGCCAGCCGCTGTTGTACTGCTGGGAGAGGTTCCCGACTCGGTCCCCCGGACATGGCGTCGGTTTGCACCCAGCATTCCGCTGGCCCAGATCAGCCTCGACGGGCCTCTAACTGTCGATGGGGTGTTGTCCCGCGCTCGCCGGGTGCACACCGAGCGCCTGGTGACGCCCTTGTTCTTCCAGCGACGGCTTCAGGATGATGCCCGGGCCGTGAACCAGCACATCGTGCTCCCGGAGGGCACCGAGCCACGCATCGTCAAGGCCGCCGCGGAGGTGCTACGGCTGGGCGGTGCCCGGCTGACTCTGCTGGGCCGACCCGAAGCTGTGCGGCAGGGTGGCCCAGGCCGAAAGGTGTGGACATCTCCGCCGCCGCTGTCATCGACCCCGAGACGGACCCGCTGCGCGATCGATTCGCTGACGAATACGCCGAGTTGCGGGCCAAGAAAGGGTCACGCGCGAGCAGGCTCACGAACGGATGGCGGACGTGTCCCTACTTCGGCACCATGATGGTGCGCGACGGGCTGGCCGACGGCATGGTCTCAGGGTGCGGTGAACACCACCGCGCACACGATCCGTCCGCATTCGAGGTGATCAAGACCAAGCCGGGAGTGGCGGTGGTCTCCTCCCTATTCTTCATGTGCCTTCCTGATCGCGTGCTGGGCTTCGGTGACTGCGCCGTGAACCCGAATCCAACGGCAGAGCAGCTGGCTGACATCGCGGCGGCATCCGCGGTCACGGCGGAGCAGTTCGGGCTGACCCCGCGGGTCGCGTTGCTGTCCTATTCAACAGGCACCTCTGGCACAGGCCCGGATGTTGACCTCGTCACCGAGGCGGCGAAGTTGCTGAGGGAGAAGGCTCCCGGCTTCACGCTGACGGCCCACTGCAATTCGATGCGGCCGTCGACGAGACGGTGGGCCGTTCAAAGGCCCCCCAACTCCCCGTCGCCGGCCGGGCCAGTATGCTCATCTTCCCGATCTGTCAGCTGGCAACGCTGCCTACAAGGCAGTGCAGCGCACAGCTGGTGCCCTGGCGATTGGGCCGGTGTTGCAAGGGCTCAACAAGCCCGTCAACGACTTGTCGCGAGGCGCCCTCGTGGAGGACATCGTCACACGATCCTCATCACCGCCATCCAGGCAGGACGTGAGGGCTGAGCCCAACTGCTCAGCAGCGCTCGCCCCAGTCCCTCGGCGCTGAAGCACGTCACTGGCTGGCAACCGGCCAGCGGCACGCTCAGCTGGGGGTGTATTTTGCCCCAGAGGCTGCGCCTGGCAGTGTGCTCTGCAACCTGGAGTGGGGGAAGGTGGTGCAGACCGTAGTGCGGGTCCGTATCTTCACACCCGTCCGGGAAGCCGCCAACCTCGGGAAGTCTGGTCGAGCCAGCCCAGTTCGGTGAGCTCTGAGGCAGCCGCCAGCACCTCTGGGATCCTGAGGGCCGACTGTGACTGCCAGCTGTGCCGCAGTGGCCTCCACTCCGATGGGGACTGCCTCCCGAACAGCCCGGAGCCGCTCCGGCAGGGAGTCGATGGGACGATCCTTTCCTCTCAGCTGGGGCTCATCACCGGCGTTCAGGGGGTTGAGCAGAGTGGTGATCTGCTCAGCTGACTCGACGAGGGTGGCAATGCCCTCACGGATCAGGTGATGCGGGGTCTCGGAAAGCGACGAGGTCACGGGGCCAGGGACCGCCATCACCACCCGCCCCAGCTCCGCCGCCCAGGATGCGGTGTTTCAGGGCACCGGATCTGGCTCCCGCCTCCACAATCACAGTTCCCCGGCTCAGTGCCGCGATCAGACGATTGCGTCCCAGGAAGCTGGCACGTATGGGCCGGCAGCCCGGCGCGAGTTCTGTGATGACGACCCGGTTTCCTGGATGCTCTGACGCAGGCTGTGGTGCGTTGCAGGATAGGTGAGGTCAATGCCGGTGGCCATCACCGCCATCGTCGGACGGCCCACCCCGAGCGCTCCCCTATGGGCTGCGGCATCAATACCGAAGGCCAGGCCCGACATCACCAACCAGCCTTCGAGACTCAGGTCAGCCGCCAGCTCCTGGGCTGCGTGCAACCCATAACCGCTGGCAGCCCGTGCACCCACGACCCCCACCACACGGTCTGCCGCCAGCAGCTCCAGTCTTCCACTGACCCAGAGCCCCATAGGAAGCCCACCCTGATCCCCCCACCTCACAGGCGGCCAGGGTCATTCAGGCAGGTCGGCCACAGCTCATCCCCGGGCATCAGGAATCGGGCCCCTGACCGCCTGGTGGCTGCCTCCAGCTCCTCCACATCAATCCCAGCGGCTCGGCGCCCAGAGCCTGGTGCTCTCCCCTGTGCGCGGAGGGTCCCCCACACGTCGACGGGGCCATGTTCCGCCACGACAGCGGCGATACGCGGATCAGCGGCAATCTGCAGGGCGCTGAGCGCCATTCGGGCCCGACGTTGCTCCAAAGTGCCCATCATGCCGCCAGAGGTTGTTCGCCCAAACGCAGCTGCATCGCCACGCAGTGAGCTCACAGATATCCGATCCTCTTCAGCCAGGTCTGCCACAGTCCAGGCCAGACGCAGCACCTTGTCCACACCACGAGCGCTGATGGTGCCACGAGCCAGAGCCCGTTCCAACGGCGTGAAATCCACGGGCATGGGCAGTTGTCGCCGCAGCCATGGCCCGGGAACCTCACTGTTGGTCCTCCATGGGGTCTCCGCCAGCCTGTGGCTCTGCCGGGCACGCGCCCCCCAGAACCCGCTCAGCGATGGCTGCGCTGCTCTCTGGCACCTCCCCAGATTTCCCAGGAAAGTCCGTTGTTGCGGGAACATGTGGTGCTGGATATCGATGCGATCCCTGATGGGTCCGGAGATCCGCTCCTGATAGCGTCTCACGGTCGTCAGGGGCGCAGCGGCACTCCCGTCCCTGGACTCCCGCAAAACCGCAGGGGCAGGGTTGGCAGCCATCACCAGCTGAAAGCTGGCCGGGTACCGGACCTGCGCATGGGCACGCCCAATGCTCACCCAGCCAGACTCCAGCGGCGTCCGCAGTGCATCCAGCACCTTGGCTCCGAATTCCGGGGCCTCGTCGAGGAACAGCACACCCCGATGAGCCAGGGACACAGACCCGACGGATCATCCGCGCTCCTCCACGATGATGGAGGCCGGTGAGGAGGAATGATGTAGGGTCTGCGTAGGGGCGGTTCGCGCAGCAGCCCATGACTGAGGTCGATGCTTGCCAGAGAATGCAGCGCCGAGACCTCGACGGCCTCCTCTCCGTCGAGGGGTGGCAGGATGCTCGGCAGTCGTGATGCCAGCATGGTCTTGCCAACTCCCGGAGCACCGTGCAGAAAAACATGATGCCTGCCCGCAGCTGCAACCTCCATCACCCAGCAGCCATCCGGATGCCCCTGCACATCGTGAAGTCCAGTTGTCCCAGAGCCTTGAGCGGCTCATCCTGCTCTGTCTCCGCAGGCCACGTGCCAAGAGGTGGCCGTCCATGCAGCACCTCCACGAGATCAAGCAGGTGACCGGCAGGCCACACCTCAATTCCCGGCACGAGTGCCGCCTCAGATTCCTGGCTGACTGGGACGAGCGCCTTCTCGAATCCAGACTTGACAGCGGTCAGCAACGCGGGCAGGATGCCGGGCACTCGACGGACGCGGCCGTCAAGACCGAGTTCCCCCAGGCACACGAAACGTCGGGTGGCCTCCCGGATCTCCTCATCCTTCGCGGCCAGCGCTGCGGCGGCGATGGCGAGGTCGTAGTGGGTCCCCGTCTTGGGCAGGTTCGCCGGGGACAGGGTTGATGGTCACCAACCCGGTAGGCCAGGAAAGGCCCGCCCCGGCGACCGCGGCCCGGACTCGTTCCTTGGCCTGCGACAGCGCCGCATCAGGCAGACCCACCAGAACCGTGCGCGGCAGCCCGGCCCCATCTGCAACCTCCACCTCGACCATGGCGCCGTCCAGGCCGTTGAGAGCCACAGACCAGGCAGCTGCGGTGGTCATGTGTCGATTCCCCGGACATGGGTCACCACTGGTTGTTCTCCAGGCTTCAGCAGAACACCGATGGCGTCAATCCGCACCTGGGGCGCATAGAGCCGATGCTCCGTGAGCCACAGATACCCCAGCTGTCGCAGCTTCGCGTTTGCGCCAGGTGATCGCCCTCCAGCGGATCCCCATAGCCGACCCCGGAACGGCACTCTGACCTCCAAGAAGACCAGCGTCTGGGTTTGGGGATCGTATGCGACGATGTCCAACTCGCCGTCGCGGCAACTCCAGTTGCGTTCCAGGACCTGCCACCCGAGCCTCACCAGGTACTGGACTGCCCTGTCCTCTCCCAACTGGCCAATTGCCTGCGTCTTTCCTCGAAACATTCACGAGACCACCTCCTACCCGTCACCAGTGGGTGGCTCAGAGGCTCGGCGGTCAGCCAACCTGCTCTTTTCCACAGGCCGGTTTCTCACACGGGGTTATCACCCCTGGTCGGGGACGGAGAACTCCGAATGCGCGATCTCCTCAATGGAAACATCACGGAAGGTGAGAACCTTGGCGGACTTCACGAAGCGGGCGGGACGGTACATGTCCCACACCCAGGCATCTCCCATGGACACCTCGTAGTAGACATCGCCGCCCTCCGTTCTGACCTTGAGGTCAACGGCATTGCACAGGTAAAGCGACGCTCGGTCTCCACGGCATAGTTGAAGATGCTGACAACATCCTTGTACTCGTGGTAGAGGTCGAGCTCCAGCTTGCTCTCGTACTGTTCAAGGTCTTCCGCGCTCATGGTGCATCACACTCTAGCTGCCTCGGCAACCCAGGAATAGCTGAGACGGTGGATCGGGCTGGGGCCCAGTTCCCGCAGAGCCACGCGATGCGCGGTGGTGCAGTAGCCCTATGCGCCGCCAACCCATAGCCGGGATAGCAATCCTCGTAGCCCACCATGATGGCGTCACGCTGCACCTTAGCCACGATGGAGGCCGCGCTGACACAGGCTGCAACCTGATCACCCTTCCACATCCCCAGCGTAGGGACCCCCAGCCCATCCACAGGAAACCCATCCGTAAGAACAAAGGCCGGTCTCACCGCAAGCCTGGCCACAGCACGCCGCATACCCTGCAGATCCGCCTCATGCATTCCAAGTTCATCGCATTCGCGAGGCTCCACCCTCACCCAAGCAACAGCAGCAGCCCGGTCAAGGATCTGCTGACACAACTCTTCCCTGCGTTTCGGACTGAGCGCCTTCGAATCAGCCACCCCCGATATAGGGCCTGTCGGGATCCAAAACAACGGCCGCAGCCACCATCGGACCTGCAGAGGCACCTCGCCCAGCCTCATCGGCACCAGCAACCGGCCCAAGCCCCCGCTCCAGAAGCAGCGACTCGTACGTACTCAACACCCGGGAGAGGCCTCAATGATGGTAGGGGACGCCGGTGGCTCATTCTCCGGTGGGGGATGTTCTTGAAAGTGTCCGGCACTCGGAAGGTACCGAGCCGATCCAGAGGAGCAACAACAGCCACAGCTGCCCCACGACACGTTCCTTGGGGAACGAACGCGGATCCTCCCACTGGGCCACCGCCGACGGAGGTCTGGAGCCGGCATCTGGAGTCGGCTGAAGGCGTTGCGATGGTCCCCCATCACGAAGATACGGTCTGTGGGAACAATGACATCGAAGGTGACGTTGGATGGCGCAATCTGGGTCCCACCCTCGGAGTACAGGTAAGAGGACTCGTCTAGGGCCACCCCATTGACGGTGACGGCGCCCTCGGCATCCACAGCACCTGACGCGGTCTCCTGGCATGCCGATGACACGCTTTACCAGGTATTCAACACCGGAGTTGGGCGGGACTCCGACGAATTCCAGAGCTGACTCCACCGGACTGCGCTCAGCCTTTTTGGCTCCCGCCAGCCAGTTTCCCGGATCCTCGAATACCACGAGCGTCGCCGCGTTGGAACCCCCAAACTTGGAGACCGCGACGCGGTCGCCAATCTTGAGTGTGTTCTCCATGCTGCCGCTGGGAATGACGAACAACTGGACGACGAAGCTGCGCAGGAGAGTGGAGAGGATCAGCGCTCCGACCACGATGATCGTGATCTCCCAAGACCGCCCAGAAATCTTCTCCCGGCAGATTGGGGGCGGGATGAGACCCGCTTCAGGTTCTAGAGCTTCCTCCGTGGCCACGCGTCTCCCTTTCAGCGCAGTTATGCGGGCGAGTGATGAACGACCCGCGTCGGCGACAGTGTACCGACGCGGGCCAAACGGCCCTTTTGCAGGAGCGCTTCTCCTTGATCTTCGCTGCCTTGCCGCGCAGACCACGCGGGTAGTACAGGAGACGGTGGATCGGGCTGGGGCCCAGTTCCCGCAGAGCCACGCGATGCGCGGTGGTGCAGTAGCCCTTATGCGCCGCCAACCCAGCCGGGATAGCAATCCTCGTAGCCCACCACATGATGGCGTCACGCTGCACCTTAGCCACGATGGAGGCCGCGCTGACACAGGCTGCAACCTGATCACCCTTCCACATCCCCAGCGTAGGGACCCCAGCCCATCCACAGGAAACCCATCCGTAAGAACAAAGGCCGGTCTCACCGCAAGCCTGGCCACAGCACGCCGCATACCCTGCAGATCCGCCTCATGCATTCCAAGTTCATCGCATTCTGCGAGGCTCCACCCTCACCCAAGCAACAGCAGCAGCGGTCAGGATCTGCTGACACAACTCTTCCTGCGTTTCGGACTGAGCGCCTTCGAATCAGCCACCCCGATATAGGCCTGTCAGGATCCAAAAACAACGGCCGCAGCCACCATCGGACCTGCACAGGCACCTCGCCCAACCTCATCGGCACCAGCAACCGGCCCAAGCCCCCGCTCCAGAAGCAGCGACTCGTACGTACTCAACACCCGGGAGAGGCCTCAATGATGGTAGGGGACGCGGGGCTTCCCGCTCAGGTTTGGGGATCTTCGAAAAAGCCTCTGGCACCCGGAACGTCGATAATCGGTCCAGAGGAGCAACAACAGCCACTGTCGCTCCGACCACTTTGCTGAGTGGGCACGAACGCCGCACTGCCCGGGGTACCGCCATCTGATGTGTCTCTCAGATGGCGGCGGGGAATCCGCTGATGCGTTGCGATGATCTCCCCATGACGAAGATGTGGTCAGCTGGGACGATGACGTCGAATGGAGACATTCGACGGGGCGACCTATGCCCCATTCTCGGAGTAGAGATACTGCGACTCGTCCAGAGCCACGTTGTTCACGGTGATGGCACCCTCGGCCGTGCAGCAGGTCACACGATCCCTCGCATGCCGATTGCGCGTTTGATGAGGGTATCCGTCTCCTGGGTTCGATAGGATGCCGATGAACTCCAGCGTCTTCCCGAATGCGCTGTGCTCAGGCTGCGGTCCCGACAGCCAATGCGCTGGGTCTTCGAAAACCACCACGTCGCCTCGCTGGAATCCACCGAACTTGGCGACCAGAACCCTGTCACCCACCTTGAGAGTGTTTTCCATGCTGCCGCTCGGGATATTGAACACCTGGGCGACGAACCCTTTCACCAGGGTTGAGATCAAGAGCGCGCCGACAAGAATGATGGCAATCTCGCCCACTCCGCTGAAGAGCCTGCGTGCGAAAGATCGTGGTTTCTCCTGAGCGGTCTCGGTGCTGGATTCTTCGGTGTTGCCCAACGCAATAGCCTTCCTGAAAAATGCCAGCGGCCCCGCGCCGCCGGGAATCCCCTACAGGCGCGGGCCAAACCCTCAGGAGCGCTTCTCCTTGATCTTCGCTGCCTTGCCGCGCAGACCACGCAGGTAGTACAGCTTGGCACGACGCACGTCGCCACGGCGCTCAACCTCGATCTTCTCGATGATCGGGCTGTTCACTGGGAAGGTGCGCTCGACGCCGACGCCGAAGCTGATCTTCCGCACCGTGAAGGCTTCCCTGCACGCCGCTGGCGTTGCGGGCGATGACGACACCGGAGAACACCTGGACGCGGGAACGGGAACCCTCAATGACCCGCACGTGAACACGCACCGAGTCGCCGGGACGGAATTCAGGGATGTCAGTGCGGATGGAAGCCTGGTCGATGGCCTTGATCACTGGGTTGGTCATGTCATCCTCGTCAGTGCCACAGGTCACCGCGCTAGTGGTTGTCCACCAGGCACCGGACGTTCCCCTGTGGCAGGAGCCGGAGCATGGCAGGCCGCCACGTTGGGCAGCGACTAGCAAGTATGTCACATCGACAGGCGGGATTCGAATCACCACCACCGCACTTGATCTCGCTGGGACCTCGCCACGCATCCTCCAGAGCTGACCCATGTCCTTGATAGTCTCCCAAACCAGACAACAGTATGCGAGACAACCCATCGCAGACCATAACAGCTCGAGGAGCCTCCCCATCATGAAAGCAGACAAAAGGTCGATGACGTCGATCACGGGAAGAATATTCCTGGCCACCATCCTCCTGGGAGCCACCTTCATCCCCGGAAGCGCATCCGCAGAACACTGGGGATACGCCTGATGCAGTCGACACCCGTCGGAATTGATGGCTCTGGGCATCCACTGGAGGCTCCGGCAATCCCCACTGAGGCTGAGGTGGATGAAACCAGCAACCACGTTCCGGCAAACCCACAGGAGATGACTCCGGAGGGAATCATCGGCGACGACAATCGGGAACGGATAGAAGACACCACAACCTTCCCAAACTCTGCCGTGGTCTATATCCAGTTCAACGGCAGACGCCATTGCAGCGGATGGTTGATATCCAGGGACACTGTCGTCACCGCTGGACATTGCGTATACAACCCATCGACCCAGAAATGGTTCCATGGGCTCCAGATCAGTCCGGGAGCCAACGGTCAGGAGCGACCATTCGGCACCGCGCAGGCGACGCAGCTCTGGACAGATGCCCAGTGGATTGCCAGAGCGATCCCCGACAGGACTGGGGAATCCTGAAACTGGACACCCCGATCGGCGATCAGACCGGCTGGTTCGGCATGATGTGGCGGGATTGGAGCTATGACGGCGAGACGACAAATCTTCGTGGGTACCCTGCGGACAAACCCGAGGCAGAGCTCTGGGGCATGGAAGGTCGGGTGGAGGAGAGCCATCCGAATCAGCTGTGCTACTACACAGACACCTATAGGAGCCAGAGCGGCTCTCCCGTATACAGCGCAGACGAATCCCTGGTGCTCGCGATCCACACCTACAGCAACAACAAGAACAGGAAACCCACCCCCTCCCTGTGCCCCGGCGAATACAATGCCGGGACCAGGATCACGAAAATCCCTCTTCAACGTGATCCTGCAGCTGCGATGAACCCCGCCAGGCGGCTCCAAGGCCTCGCAGGAGTCGCAGTCGTAACGAGCTGGTGCTTCCTGGGCCTCAGGGGGCTGCGCCACGGAGGCAGTTTCTCCCTCACGGCCCACCGCCCGTTGAGCCCAGCCCAGTCAGCGACACCGATTTCCTGCCCCCAGCCGGGCCACGCACTGCCGCCACCCTGGTGGGCACCGTCGCCGATGAGGCCGGTAGGCCAGTTGAGCACTGCGTGATCGAGCTCCCCGGTGACCCACGGGAGCTGGGCATCACAACCGACGCCGCCGGGGTTTTCGAGGCGGGAGTGGGAATACGGTCATCGAAGCTGACCATCATCTGCGACAAGCAGCTCTACCAGCCCCTGGAGGCCACGCTGGATGTTCCCACGTAGAGGAGTTCCAGCAGACATTCACCGTCCAGAGCCTCCTGAGAACCACTCTTTTCCGCTGAACAGCCCTTGTGGTTCCGTTGGAATCCAGGCCCTCAAGGGCTGTTCTCATTCAGTGGCCTACTTGCCGTCGCCCTTGAACAACGACTTGATGAGGTCGCGGTTCAACTGAGAGATGGACTCCAGCGGAATGCCCTTGGGACAGACAGCGGCGCATTCACCGATATTGGTGCAGTTGCCGAAGCCCTCCTCATCGTGCTGAGCAACCATCGACTTCACGCGACGATACCGTTCCGGCTGTCCTTGGGGAAGCATCGCCAGGTGAGTGATCTTCGCCGAGGTGAACAGCATCGCGGAGCTGTTCGGGCAGGCCGCAACACAGGCACCGCATCCGATGCAGGTGGCATTGTCGAACGCCTTGTCCGCCTCGCGCTTCGGAGCTGGTGTGGCGTGCGCATCCGGGGCAGAGCCCGTATTGGACGAGATGTAGCCGCCTGCCTCAATGATCCGGTCGAGGGCCGTGCGATCCACTGCAAGATCCTTGAGAACGGGGAAGGCACCGGCACGCCAGGGCTCGATCTCAATAGTCGCCCCATCGGCGAAGGAGCGCATGTGGAGCTGGCAGGTGGTGGTCGCAGAGCCGCCATGGGCGACACCATTGATCACCACACCACACATGCCGCAGATTCCCTCTCGACAGTCGTGGTCGAAAGCGACGGGCTCCTCGTTGGCATTCGTGAGGTTCTCATTGAGGAGGTCGAGCATCTCCAGGAAGGACATGTCCTCCTGACACGCCGTCAATGTTGTAGTCGACCATCGCCCCTGGGGAATTGGGACCGGCCTGACGCCAGATACGTAGCTTGAGCTTCACTTGTAACTCCGTTGTTTCAGTTCGATTGCCTTGTAGACCAGGGGCTCACGGTGCAGGACCGGCCTGTTGCCCTCGCCGGTCCACTCCCAGGCTGCGACGTAGAGGAACTCGTCATCGTGGCGGAGGGCCTCACCCTCCTCAGTCTGGGATTCGGCCCTGAAGTGACCACCACAGGACTCACGACGGTGCAGGGCGTCGATGCACATCAACTCCCCCAGCTCGAAAAAGTCCGCCACGCGGCCGGCGCGCTCCAGGGCCTGATTGAAGTCCTCGTTGATGCCCGTGACACGCACATTCTGCCAGTAGTCCTCGCGGAGCTGCCGGATGAGGTCAATGGCCTTCAGCAGGCCTTCCTCGGTGCGGTTCATTCCGCAGTACTCCCACATGATCTGGCCGAGCTCCTTGTGGAAGGAGTCAACCGAGCGGGTTCCCTGGATGCTGAGCAGCTTGTCAATGCGCGCCCTAGCGGTGACCACGGCTTCAACGACCTCCGGATGGTTCTCCGGGATCTTCTCGAAGGGCGCGTCTGCCAAATAGTCGTTGATGGTGTTCGGCAGTACGAAATATCCGTCGGCCAAACCCTGCATCAACGCGGATGCACCCAGTCGGTTCGCACCATGATCCGAGAAGTTGGCCTCACCCGTGACGTACAGACCCGGGATCGAGCTCTGCAAGTCGTAGTCCACCCACAGACCACCCATGGTGTAGTGCACCGCAGGGTAGATGCGCATCGGGCACCTCGTACGGATTCTCACCGGTGATCTGCTGATACATGTCGAAGAGGTTGCCGTACTTCGCCTCGACACCCTTGGCCCCGAGGCGGTTGATGGCATCGGAGAAGTCCAGATAGACGCCGCGACGCACATGGCGCTCCTCACCGTCTGGTCCGCGCTCTGTGACAGCCGGACCGACGCCGCGGCCCTCGTCGCACATGTTCTTCGCCTGGCGGGAGGCGATGTCACGTGGCACCAGGTTGCCGAACGCCGGGTAAATGCGCTCCAAGTAGTAGTCGCGGTCCTCCTCGGGAATCTGTCGGGGATCCTTGCCGCAGTCCTCCGCTCTCTTGGGCACCCAGATGCGGCCGTCGTTGCGCAGCGACTCCGACATCAGGGTCAGCTTGGACTGCGTGTCACCATGCACGGGAATGCAGGTGGGGTGGATCTGCGTAGCAGGGATTGCCGAAGTAGGCGCCCTTGCGGTAGGCGCGCCAGTTGGCGGTGGCGTTGCAGCCCATCGCGTTGGTGGACAGGAAGAAGACGTTGCCGTAGCCACCGGTGGCGAGCACCACGGCGTCGGCGGTCCAGGACTCAATCTTGCCGTTGACCATGTTGCGGGTCACGATGCCACGGGCCCGTCCGTCGATGACGATGAGCTCGATCATCTCGTGGCGGGAGTACATCTTGACGGTACCGGCCTTGATCTGACGCTCCAGCTGCTGGTAGCAGCCAATCAGCAGCTGCTGTCCCGTCTGTCCGCGAGCGTAGAAGGTGCGCTGCACCCGCACACCGCCGAAGGATCGGGTATCGAGCAGGCCGCCGTACTCGCGGGCGAACGGGACGCCTTGGGCTACGCACTGGTCGATAATGTTGGCGCTGACCTCGGCCAGCCTGTAGACGTTGGTCTCACGGGCGCGGTAGTCGCCGCCCCTTGACCGTGTCGTAGAACAGCCGGTAGGTCGAGTCATTGTCGTTGCGGTAGTTCTTGGCCGCGTTGATGCCGCCCTGGGCGGCAATCGAGTGGGCTCGCCTGGGAGCTGTCCTGGTAGCAGAAGTTCAGAACGTTGTAGCCTGCCTCACCGAGCGTGGCAGCCGCCGCCCCACCAGCCAGGCCGGTGCCGACGATGATGACGCTCAGCTTGCGACGGTTGGCCGGGTTGACCAGGCGGGCCTGGAACTGGCGGGTCTGCCAGACCTTGTCGATCTCGACCTGGGGTGCCTTGGCGTCGGCGATGTCCTCGCCGTCAAGCCAGTACTGGGGAGGGAACGAAGTTCATAGATCGTCATGGTGCTGCTCACTTCAGGACCCGAACTGGACGCAGAGGGGCATGATCATGAATCCGGCATAGAGCGCAACAGAAACCGCCAGGGCGATGATGTTGAGCCACTTGCGAGGAGGCGGCGGAGAGGTTCCCACCCAACGTCGCGAAAGCGCTCCACAGCCCATGCCGGATGTGCATGCACACGAGCACGATAGAAGGCATAGAACGCTGTTATCCACCACTGCTGGAATCCGGCTATCACCATGGTGTGCGGATGGTCCGCGCGCCCACCCAGGATCCCGGGAACGATCGTGAACTGGATCAGATGGAAGACCACGAAGACCAGGATGATGACGCCGCCCCAGCGCATGGTGCGGGAAGAGTAGGTCTGCACCTGGCGCTTGTCGACCTGATACTTGCTGCCGCGGTTCTTCATCGTCTTCACCGATAGCGTCGCGGCGGACCAGATGTGCAGGACGATGGCCAGGAGCAACGCTGCCCGGAACACCCAGATGAACTGCCCTGCCGGCATGACCGGGTAGAGGATGCCGCCGTCGCTGCTCTTGCCCTTCAACCACTCCGCATAGTGATCGAAGGCCTCATAGCCGACGAACATCTTCAGGTTGCCGTACATGTGAACGAGCAGGAACACTGATCAGGATCAGGCCGGTGACCGCCATCAAGGCTTTCCGGGCGACCGTCGACCGCAGCGCTCGTTGATGGATAGTTAATGATGTTGCCACGAGAGTCACTCTAGCCTCCCCCGACATGCTCCTCGCACTCTGGGTGGAATTAAGGTCGCTGCGTCGCGAAAAGTGTGAAACCCGCAGCCAGCAACGGTTTTACGTCATTTCGACCAAGCGAAAATCACTGCTGGTTGGCCCTGTTGTCGAGCAGGTCCGGGCGTCGTTCGCGAGTGCGTTCGCGAGCCTGTTCCACGCGCCAGGCGGCGATGGCTCCATGATTGCCGGAAAGCAGGATCGACGGCACCTCGCGGCCCCGCCAGCTGGGTGGTTTCGTGTAATTGGGGTATTCCAGCAGCCGGTGCCCCGGAGCATGAGATTCCTCGATCAGCGACTCAGCATTGCCCACCACGCCAGGAAGCAGCCGCACCACAGCCTCCGTGATGGCCAGCGCAGCCACCTCTCCGCCGTTCAACACGTAGTCGCCGAGGCTGATTTCGACCAGCTCGTAGCTGTCGGCGCAATGGTCGAGAACCCGCTGATCGATGCCCTCATACCGGCCGCAGGCGAAGAGCAGACGTGGCTTCGAGCTCAGCTCGTAGGCCAGCTCCTGGGTGAGGACCCTGCCGGTCGGTGTGGGGACCACGACAGTCATGGGTGCGGGGTGTGCGCTCTCCAGAGCATCCAAGGCCTCCCCAGGGTTCGGGTTTCATCACCATGCCCGCACCACCGCCGTAGGGGGTGTCGTCGGTGGTGTGATGACGGTCGTGGGTCCAGTCACGCAGGTCATGCACCGCCAGGTCGACGATGCCCCTGGCGATGGCCTTGCCCACCAGCGACAGGGATAGCGGGGCCATGTGAGTCGGGGAAGATCGTGACGACGTCGATCCTCATTCGGGATCCTCCAGCAGTCCCCCAACCTCCGCGAGCTGCACCTCCCCGCTGCAAGATCCACGCGGGGTACCAGCGCCCGCACAAATGGGACCAGACGGCGACCCTTCGGGGTGTCAACAGCCAGGCAGTCCTGCGCAGGAAGGTGAAGCACCTCACCAACCTGCCCGACAGTCTCCCCGATGGCATTCAGCACCCGCAGCCCGATGAGCTGACGGTCGAAGAACTCCTCCGGCTCGCTGGGCAGCTCATCGGCGGGCACATCGGCCAACAGCTGCGTTCCACGAAGCCCCTCGACGGCCGTTCGATCAGGATAGCCGCGGAAGGACACCACGAGTCGGCCGCGCTGCCATCGCACCCGTTCCAGAGTCAGCTCGTCACCGGCCGCCAGACGAAACCCGGCCCCGGCTGAAACCGGCGCCCGGGCTCGTCTCGTGCACATCAATGAAAAACGTCTCCGCGGATGCCGTGAGGACGCCCCACGACACCGACTATGACCTCAACGGAAGCGGTCAAGGCGGCTCAGCGACAGCGCGGCCGGTCGACATCGACGAAGTCAACCCGGACCTGCTCGTTGCCTGCCAGCGCGCCGACGACGGTCCGCAGTGCACCGGCGGTGCGGCCCTGGCGTCCGATGACCTTGCCGATGTCCTCGGGATGCACGCGCACCTCTAGGAGGCGTCCACGCCTCAGATCCTTGTCCCGGACTGTGACGTCATCCGGATTGGAGACGATGCCGGCAACCAGGTGTTCCAGGGCTTCGGCGAGCATCTTGGTCACGATTCCTGCTCAGCAGCCTCGTCGTCGATAGAGGCCTTCTCAGATGCGGCGGCCTCCTCTGCCTTCTTCTTTGCCTTGGAGATGGCGGGAGCCACTGCGCTGCCGTCCTCGGCCAGGGCCTTGGCAAACTCGGCCTCGCGGTCGCGGCGCGGCGGCTGCGGCAGAATGCCCGACGGAGAGTTGTCACCCGTGAACTTCTGCCAGTCACCGGAGCGCTTGAGGATCGCGATCACGGCCTCAGTCGGCTGGGCGCCCACGGACAGCCAGTACTGGGCGCGCTCGGAGTCGACGCGGATCACGGAGGGATCGTTCTTGGGGTGGTAGATGCCGATCTCCTCGATGGCCTTGCCGTCCCGCTTGGTGCGAGAGTCCATCACGACGATGCGGTAGTGGGGGAGCGAATCTTGCCGAGACGCTTCAGACGAATCTTGGTTGCCAAGTCTGTGTTCTCCTGTGCTAGTTGTCTGGTGCCAGACGAGTGTGGCGGCCGACGTCCGCGAGTGTGGGGCACACGCGCCGTGAACCGGATGAACCATGCTCGCCGGTGTTAGAGGGCGCCAGCGACAGGTGCTGACATATTGTGCCAGATTTTTCCGCCTGTCCCCAAGACGTGGTCTCGGGGCGTTTTCCCGCAGGTCATGGAGGACTCACCATCCGTCGCGTCGTGGGATCACCGCAATAGAATCTGAGGCGTGGAGATCAGCGAGGAAACCTTCGATGCCTTGGTGGAGGAGGCGTTGGAGTCTCTGCCCAGTGAGCTGCTCGACGGCCTCGACAACGTGGTGTTCGTTGTCGAGGAGGAGCCGGAGGATGGCTCCGACACCCTGGGAGTCTACGAGGGGTCGCGCTGACGGAACGAGACTCCTCCTGGTTCAGGGACGCTTCCGGACCGGGTCGTGCTGTTCCGCGGCCCGTTGACCCGGATGTGCGAGGACGAGGAAGAGCTGTTCGACGAGATATCGATCACCCTGGTCCATGAGCTCCGGGCACTATCACGGCATCGACGAGGAACGGCTCCACGAGCTCGGTTGGGGTTGAGATCAGAGAATCTGGCCTCGCAGCAACTTCACAACTGGTTCGCGCAGAGCTGACGGATGCGATCGCGGATCCTCGGAGGTGACAATCAGGTCGGCGCTGGCTCCCTCTGCCAGCCCGGTGACGCCAAGCCACGACCTGGCCTTCCAGCTGGATGCGGCGATGGCGAAGGCACCCCCGCCGAGCGATGCCAGCTCCTCCACCTCCGAGAGGATCTCCCCATGGGGCACGACCGTGCCGGCATCCGTGCCTGAGTAGACATCAATCCCGGCCTCGATGGCATTGCCGATCGTCTCTCGGCGGCGGGCATACAGATCCATCATGTGAGCCGCGAACCTCGGGTATTTCTCACGTCCCGGCTCGGCATACTGCGGGAACCGATTGAGGGTTGATCATCGTGGGGACCAGCGCCGTGCCACGATGCGCCATCTCCTGGATCACCTCGTCGCTCATGCCCGTGCCGTGCTCAATGCAGTCGATTCCGGCGGCGACCAGCTCAGCCACCGACTGCTCGCCAAAAGCAGTGGGCCGTCACCCTCGCTCCCTCCTCGTGTGCCGCGGCGATAGCCCTGGCCGCCAGTTCCGCGGGGAAGGACGGCTCCAGGTCCCCGGTGCCGCGGTCAATCCAGTCCCCCACCAGCTTCACCCAGCCATCACCGTCACGGGCCTCGTAACGGATCTGGTCGACGAGTTGCTCCGGCTCCACCTCGGCCGCCAGGAACCGGATGTAGCGGCGGCTCCGAGCGACGTGTCGGCCGGAGCGCACCAGCCGTGGCAGTCTCTCGTCCCGCTGCACCCAGCGCGTGTCGGAGGGGAACCCGCGTCGCGGATCAGCATGGTGCCGGCCGCCAGGTCGGCTTGCGCCTGCCTGAGTGTCTCCTCGCGACTCACCGCTCCCTGAACACCCAGCCCGATGTGGCAGTGGGCGTCAACCAGCCCGGGAATCACGAAGACATCGCGGGCCAGGGTACGTGCCCCCGCACCGGTTCGCTGCTGAGCCTCCCATCCACCACCCAGTGGTCGCGGGGCTCCCTCATCGGGGAGGAAGGTTCCATGGATGTGCATCGGCTCAGGGGTCATGGATTAACCCTAGAGGGCGCATGTCACGACCTCATGGGCGGCTCCCCTCAGAGGCGACAGTCATGACGTTGGCTCTGGCACAGCCTCAACCTCAAGCAGCAGAGCCTGCTCCGGGAACAGATCCGGCGGCGTCACGCCCACCGTTCCCAGCACCGCCCCTGAGACGACGAGTCCCTCACACCACGGGGGTGGGATGAGCCCCGCCGGCCCCCCGGCTATCAGACGGCTGGTGACGCGGTAGCGGCGGCGTGGATCCAGCCCTGGGAATCGGAGCCGGCCTTGAATCCCGAAGGGACCATGCCGGTGAGCATAGAGCTGGAACAGGGCACGGTTTTGATCTTGGCTGACGACGCCGTGAAGCCACATCGAGTCATCACCGACCACATCACGCACCATGTCCCCGGTCAGCAGGAGCTCCCGGTGGGTCTTATACCAGGTGAACCATTCCTCTAGGGCCGCCAGGTCCTCGTCGGTGGCCTCCGTCAGGTCCCATTCCACTCCCATGTGCCCCCAGACGGCGGTGGCCGCACGGAAGGACAGGTCATGCTGTCGTCCTGTGGTCTGGCTGCGCCCCGAGGCGACGTGAGTCCCCAGGAACTCGGGGGATCAGCTGACTGGTCCAGCGGAACATGGACTGCCTTCGTGAGGATCGATGCAGTCCGAGACCCAGAATCGCTGGGCATGCCGCACCATCTCCAGGTCAATACGTCCGCCTCCCGAGGAGCAGCTCGATCTCCAGGCCGGGATGGTCGGCGCGCAGCCGGTCCATGATCTCGAAGGCCGCACGGGCCTGAGCCCCTGAGACTGGACGCCCGCCGCTTAGCTGGCAGCCGGCATCGTACACATCCCGGTTGAAGTCCCATTTGATGTAGGAGATGGGGTATTCGTTGAGAATCGCGTCCATCTGCGACCAGATGTGCTCGCGGGCCTCCGGGATGGTCAGGTTGAGCACCTGCTGGTTCCGCCAGGGCGTGGGCCATGAGGGGCCCTGCGGCCAGGATCCACTCCGGGTGGGAGCGGGCCAGCTCCGAGTCAGGGGCTCACCATCTCGGGTTCGAACCACAGCCCGAATTCCATGCCGAGTCCCGTGACGTAGTCGGTCAGGGGATGCAGACCTTGCGGCCAGACCTCCGGATCCACCTCCCAGTCCCCAGCCCCACCGCATCTCCCCCGTCGCCCCAGGAACCAGCCGTCGTCCAGGACGTAGCGCTCCACACCGACCCGCTTGGCCAGGTCCGCCAGGGCAAGCAGTTTGTCCAGGGAGTGGTCGAAGCCGACTGCCTCCCAGACGTTGAGCGTCACCGGCCGGTTGGGTCCTGGAGCCGAGGGCGAGGATCTCGCCCACCGATGGAACCTGCGGGCGGCTTCGTCGAGTCCGTCGCCGTGGGTGAGGTACAGCACCGGTGAGGAATAGCTCTCGCCCGGGGACAGCACCACCTCCCCCGGCTGCAGAAGCTCTCCCCCGGCAAGCACTTGCATCCCTTCCGGCAGGCGCTCCAGATAGGAGCGGGAGTTCGCTCCGGTCGCGGTGTGCAGCCCGAAGACCTCCCGCCGCGGAAGTCAAAACCGGGTTTTCCGCACAGCAGGACGGTGGTGGCGTCGAATCCCGGCCGTCCGCGACGGTGTTCCCTCAGGTGGCATCCCATCGTGAGCTCACTGCGCTGCGGGGTGCGTTCGGTTCCCCAATGCCCCGTGAAGTCCAGATATTCGGTGGCCTCCAGCGGCACCGGGAACGCCAGGGTCAGCTCATCAAGGTGGTAGTCGGTGTCGCCTGCATTCGTGACAGTCGCCTGAGCCTCCAGCACCCCGCCGGGGGCCAACCGCAGCCGCACGGAGGCGGCGAGTCCGCTGTGCTCATCGCTCAGGGAGAAGGCCACATCATTCTGCGTCAGCACATGGCTGCCAGGGGGCACCGGCTGCTCCTGGCCTGGGACGCGAACCTCGCGGGTCCGGAGCCTCGGCGACCATGATCCCCGGTCCTCACGATGCCCCACCAGGCCCGGACGCCCGGACCAGCCGGTCCAGCCTCCAGGGATGATCCCGGCCTCCAGGGGTATGTCCGGGACGTTGTCGACATCCATGCGTTCACACCGAGCGCCACCGCAGTGAGGGGCATCCTCATCCAGCGGTCCGAGGTCCCTGCCCCAATGGACAATGTGGGGCATCCCTGACGCCCCACAACCACAATTACCCCCGTGCCGTTTTCACGCAGGAGAATCCTCCACTGCGCCTGCTGTTCCATCGTATGCCTTCCTCATCACCCGCAGGCCTCCATGCCGGCGGGCGTCCAGTCATCATTCAGTTGAGCGTCGGGGCCACCAGTTCGGGCTGCAGAATCACGGGGCCATCAGAAGGCTCCCCCTCCAGCTCAGACAGCACCATGTCCGTCGCGACGATCGCCAGGTCACGCCAAGGATTCATGACCGTTGACAGCGCCGGCTCGGTCTCCCGGGAGATGTCCGCGTCGTCGAAGCCGATGACCTTGACATCATCGGGGATCGTCAGCCCCCGCTCCGTCAGCACCGTCATCGCGGCTGCCGCCATGTGGTCGGAGGCCACGAACAATCCGTCAAAGTCGTTGCCCTCGTCGCAGAGCGTCATGGCCTGTTGCCGGGCGGACTCCGGTTCGAAGTTGCCGTGATACACCCCGACGGGCTGCAGCCCCACCTCCGCCAGCGCCTCCTCAAAACCCATCAGGCGCTCTCGCGCGGAGGCGATGTCCATCGGACCGGTGATGGTGGCTATCCTGCGGCAGCCGCGTTCGACGAGATGCCGACCCGCGATCCTGCCTCCCGACAGGTTGTCCAGGTCCACGAATCGGTGGGCCACGGAGAAGGCTCGGCCGGCGGACTCGTCATGGGCGGGCCGCCCCAGGAAGGCGCATGGAAGCGCGATGTCCTCCAGCAGGTCGGCCAGCTGGTCGTCATCGTGGTGGGGAGACCACCAGGATTGCATCGACATACCCGCCTCTGAGGTACTGCTCCAGCTTCTGCCGGTACTCTCCATAGGCTAGATAGAGGGCCATCTGCCATCCGGTGGGTTCCAGCCGTTCGGCGACCCCCGCCACAGATGTGGCGAAGAACGGGTCCTTGAAGACACGGGTGTGATCCTCGGAGACGATGACCGCTATCGTGCTGGAACGACTCGTGGCCAGCGACCGGGCAGCCTGGTTGGGGACGTACCCCAGCTCCTTGATCGCCGCCTCAATGGCCTCCCGGGTGCTGCTGCGCACCAGATGCCCGCCGCGAACCACACGCGAGGCCGTGGCGCGGGAGACACCCGCCGCACGGGCCACGTCCTCAAGAGTGGGCGCGTTGCGGCGGGAAGCCATGGCTGATCTCCTTTGTTGCCGGGGTGCTGCTAGTCGATTTCAAGCTGATGCGATCCTGCCACACCCGCGTACCACAGAGCGCTCGCCTTGGGGGTTCGCTGCAACGTCTCGTAGTCCACCCGCACGATGCCGAAGCGCTTGCTGTATCCGAAGGACCACTCGAAGTTGTCCAGGAAAGACCAGACTAGGGTAGCCCCGGACATCGGCGCCCTCAGCCATCGCCTCATGGACTGCGGCGAGATGATCCCGGATGTGAGACCAGGCGATCCTTGGAGTCATCGACGTAGCCGGACTCATCGGGCACGTCATCGTAGGCGGCGCCGTTCTCGGTGATGACCATGGGAATGCCCGCCGGCCCGGTGTAATCACGTTGCAGGCGCAGCAGCAGCAGCCTGAGATCATCTGCCTTGACCTCCCAGCCCATGGCGGTGACAGGGCAGGTCGCGGGAATGGGGCGCACCGTCTCCGAACCCACCATCGGGGCAGCCGCGGGATGCCCACCCTCGGTGATGCGGATCTCGGGCTTGGCTCCCGGCAGCGGCGCGGCATGAGCTCCCCCGTTGTAGAAGTTCACCCCGAGCACATCGATGGGGGCGCTGATCAGCTCCATGTCGCCGTCACGCACATCGCTGCCCAGACCCGCCTCAGCCATGTCCTCCATGACGTCAGCGGGATATTCGCCCTTGAAGATGGGGTCCATGAAGATCCGGTTGAAGCCACCGTCGATGCGACGTGCGGCATCGACATCGCCGGGATTGTCCGGATCCGCGGGATGCGCATACGTGGTGTTGCAGGGTGATGCCTACCGTCAGGTCACGCTGTGCAGCCCGCAGCACCTGGACGCCGAGCCCATGGGCCAGCAGCAGATGATGGGCGGCTGCAACCGCCTCTCTAGGTGAGGTGTGCCCCGGGGCATGGTCTCCGCCGGCGTAGGAGAGGAATGAGGAGCACCACGGCTCGTTCAGCGTGGTCCACACCTGACACGGTCGCCCAGCGCCTCAACCAGATGCTGGGTGTATTCAGCGAAGAGGTGAGAGGTGTCACGGTTGGTCCAGCCGCCCTTCTCCCCCAGGGCCTGCGGCAGATCCCCAGTGGTAGAGGGTGAGCCAGGGGCGTGATCCCGGCGGCGAGCAGCTCATCCACCAGCCGGGAGTGAAGTCCACTCCTGCCGGATTCACAGTCCGCCCGTCCGGGCACACCCGGGCCCAGGATGTGGAGAATCGATAGGGTCTCCAACCTGAGTTCGCGCATCAGGGGCGACATCCTCAGGCATCCGGTGGTAATGGTCGCAGGCCACCATCCCGTTGGAGCCGTCGCTGATCCGGGCCGGGTTCCTCACAGAAGGCGTCCCAGATGGAGGGGCCCCGGCCGTCGGCATCGCCGCCGCCCTCGATCTGGAAGGCCGCGGTGGCCGCCCCGAATGTAAATCAGGCGGGAAGTGCAGTGTGGTCATCCTTTGACAGCTCCTTGCATGATGCCGGAGACCAGTTGCCTGCCGGCGACGATGAAGACCAGGACGAGCGGGATGGTGGAGACCACCACGCCGGCCATGATCAGAATAGTCCTTGAAATAGCTGGCCTGCAGCAGCTGCAGAGCCACCGGAAGCGTCGGATTCTCGGCACCCAGGACTATGAAGGGCCAGAAGAAGCTGGTCCAGGATCCGACGAAGGTGAACATTCCGAGCATCGCCGCGGCGGGACGGGCAGCGGGCAGGGCAACATGCCAGAAGGTGCGCAGCATGGAGCAGCCGTCGACGCGAGCCGCCTCGATCAGCTCGTAGGGCAGCGCGCTTCGCAGGTACTGGGTCATCCAGAACACCCCGAAGGCCGAGATCATGCCCGGAACGATCACCGCTATCAGGGAGCCGGTCCAGCCCAGCTCGGACATCACGATGAACAGGGGAACGACACCCAGCTGGGTGGGCACGGCCATGGTCGCGATGACGAAGACCAGCAGGGGCTCACGTCCACGGAAGCGCAGCTTGGAGAACGAGAATCCCGCCAGCGTGGAGAAGAGCACCACAGACAGGGGCTGTGACGCAGGAGACGATCACGGAGTTCCACACCGCAGGCCAGAAGTTGATGTCAGACTCAAGCACCTGCTGGATGTTGAACAGCAGGTTTCCTCCGGGGATGAGTGACGGCAACGGGTTCTGTGCGATCGTCGCAGCATCTGAAGAGGCCAGCAGCACCGAATACCAGATCGGGTAGAAACTGATCAGCAGAATGATTCCGAGCAGCGTGTACGTCACCCATCCAGGCCGCCGAGCCACTCCCTCAGCCCTGGAGCTGGGGATCTCGCCCTCGGCGAAGGGCACGACGCGCGCAACCCGTGCGGCACCCTTTCCCGCAGTCTGCTCGATAACGGCAAGCGACGGCGTCCGGTCCTGACTTCGTCATTTCCCCACCCTTGCTCTCAGTAGAGGAGATCAGTCGCGTGATCAGGAAGTCGATCAGGGCGAAGGCCACGATGATCAGGAACAGCAACCAGGCGATGGCCGCAGCACGCCCGAAGTTCCGCTGCGCTCCCCACCCGATCTCGTAGAGGTACATGGTGACCGTCATCCACTGCCTGTCAGCCCCACCCACGCCTGTGTTGTCGAACATCCGGGGGCTCATCGAAGACCTGCAGGCCGCCGATGGTGGAGGTCAGAACCACGAAGATGATGGTTGACCGGATCATGGGGATGGTGACGTGGAAGAACTGGCGCACCCGGCTGGCTCCGTCGATGATGGCCGCCTCGTAGAGCTCCCGTGGAATGGCCTGCATGGCTGCCAGCACGATCAGGGGTGTTGTAGCCGGTCCAGCGGAAGTTGACCATGGTGGCGATGGCGAAGTGGGATGCGAGGGTGTCGCTGTGCCAGGCGATGGGGTCCATGCCGATGGAGGTGAGAATCGAGTTCACGACCCCGAAGTCATCGGCGAAGATCTTGCCGAAGATCAGAGACACCGCCACAGGCGTGACCACAAAGGGCAACAGCACACCCATCCGCCAGAAGGTCTTGGCCCTGAGGTTGGCGTCAAGGACAGCCGCGATGAGAACCGCAGCAACCATCTGGGGAACTGAGGAGAGCAGGAAGATGGAGAAGTGTTGCGAACCGCCTGCCAGAAACGCTGCTGATGGATGACATCCACGAAGTTCTGCAGCCCCACGAAGGCACCCTGACCGTTGATGAGATGCCACTTGTGCATCGCGACGAAAGCCGTGTACAGCACGGGATAGAGGCCAACCACCGCGAACAGGACAAAGAACGGCGCAATGTAGAGATACGGCGAAACCCTGACGTCGAGCTTTCCCCACAAGGTTCGGCGCGTCTGCTGCCTGTCCTCCTGGCTCTTGTTTTTCTTCCACTGTTACCACCTTGATGTCGATGGTGGGGGCCCTCACAGGGCGCCCCCCACCATCACTTTCAGTCAGTCACTCAAGCCCGAGAGCGTCGTAGGCCTCCAGAGCCTTCTTCCAGGATGCGTCCGCGTCGTCGACGTTCGTCTCCACACGGGTCAGGGGCGTCACCGACGACACCTCGGATCGAGGCGTAGTTCGGGCCGGCGTAGATCCTGACCTGGACGGCCTTCGCCCGGTCGATCAGGATGGATCCGACAGGGCGCATTGTTGAAGAACGGGCTGCTGTAGTCCTTGAGCGAGGCATCGTCAAGGGCCTTGACCTGGCTGGGGAAGTTGCCCTTGGTCTTGAACGCCTTGATCTGCTGCTCCGGGGCTGTGAGCCAGTCGGCGAATGCCTTGGCCTCCTCAGGATGCTTGGACTGAGTCAGGGACCATCAGGAAGGATCCACCCGAGTTCGAGCCACCACCGGGGAACACGTTCGCGACGTCCCATCCGGTCACCCCGGCAGCGTTGCCCTCGACGACGCCGAGCATCCAGCTCGGGCACAGGATGGTTCCGAAGCCGTCCTTCTGGAAGGCAGCGGTCCAGTCCTCACTCCAGGCGCTGTACCGAGCCGAAATGTCGAGGCTGCTGACGATCTTGTCGTAGGTCTCCTTGATCTTTGCGTTGTCCTTCAGCGGGATGGGAGTTCCATCGCTGTTCTCAAAGGCGTTGGCGACCTGGGAGAGCATCCCCTCGTAGATGGAGATCGAGGAGTCGTACCACGGAACGCCGGTGGCCTGCTTGAACTTCCTGCCCACCTCGAAGTAGTTGTCCCAGTCACCGTTCAGGAGCTTCGCCACCTCCTCGCGGTCACTCGGCAGGCCTGCCTTCTCGAAGAGATCCCGGCGATAGCACACCGCAGTGGGGCCGCTGTCGGTTCCGTAGGCCAGGAGATGTCCATTGGAGTCCTTCGCCTGAGCCTCCTTCCACTCCATCCACCGTCCCTTGACATCGGGGCTGGAGAGGTCGACGAACTTGTCCGGGTACTGCATCAGCTCGGGAAGCCAGCTTCCCTCCGCCGCGACGACATCGGAAAGCCCAGATCCCGCTGACAGATGGGTGTTCAGGTTCTGGCGGGCCTCATCGGCCTTTTGCCGCCTTGCGATGCTCAATCTTGATGTTCGGGTGCTGGGCCATGTACTCATCGAAGAGGTTGTCATAGCCGAACTCGTTGAAGGTCGAGATGGTCAAAGTGATCTGACCGCCGCTCTCGGCCGGAGTCTCAGCGTTCTTCTTCGGTGAACTGCAGGCAGCCATGGATAGGGGTGAGCGCCGCCGCAACTGAGACGGCTGCGATCCTGCGTGACATGCTCACGATTACTCCTTTGGTCGTGGACGACACGATTGACTTCAGAAGCCGGGGCTTCACCTCATGCCGGAATAGCCACGCTCCCCTGAGAACCCAGGCGCTCAAAGAGCCAATGAGGCGCTCCCATTCATAGGCAAGTCTAGCGGTGGGCACCTTCGTGTCAAGACCCCATACACACGGGCCTACCCAGTGCGACGTGACCGCTCCATGATCGCCGTCACCCCACCCTCACTGCTGGTCCAGCATCTTCTTCAGCTCCGGCGGCAGCTCGAACTCATCCATGGTCTGGGGTGCCTGCTGCTCCGCGCCGGGGACGCCCAACGCTCCCGCTCAGCCAGCTGCTGCTTGCGTTTCTGCGGGTTGCCGGAGACCTTGCTGCGTCGCTTCTGGAGACTTGGCCTGCTGCTTCCTCGCCGAGCGTCCACCGCCCATGCCCGGCATCCCGGGCATGCCGCCCCCGCCATGCGCTCCATCATCTTGCGAGCCTCGACGAACCGGTTGACCAGGTTGTTGACGTCCGAGACCTCGCACGCCCGCGCCCCTGGCGATCCTCGCGCGGCGAGAGCCGTTCAGGATGCCGACATCATCACGCTCAGCCGGGGTCATGGAGAAGATGATGGCCTCAATGCGGTCCACCTCCTTCTCGTCGATGGCATTGATGGCGTCCTTGAACTGGCCAGCTCCCGGAAGCATCCCGAAGATCTTGCTGAGGGGGCCCATCTTGCGAAGTTGCTGCATCTGAGCCAGGAAGTCCTGCAGGCCAAACTGGCCCTTGCCCGAGGTGAGCTTCTCAGCCGCCTTGCGGGAGGACTCGGCGTCAAAGGTCCGCTCAGCCTGCTCAATGAGGGTGAGGACATCGCCCATGCCCAGGATACGAGAGGCCATCCGATCGGGGTGAAACACATCGAAGTCCGACAGGCCCTCACCGTTCGAGGCGAACATGATCGGCTTCCCGATGACCCGCGCGATCGAGAGCGCCGCACCACCCCGGCATCACCGTCGAGTTTGGTGAGCACGACGCCGTCGAATCCGATGCCCTCGTCAAAGGCCTTCGCGGTGTTGACGGCATCCTGTCCGATCATCGCATCGACGACGAAGAGCACCTCGTCGGGGCTGGTTGCCTCCTTGATGTCGGCGGCCTGGCGCATCAGCTCCTCATCCACCCCCAACCGGCCCGGCGGTATCGATGACGACGAGCGCTCGTAGAGGCTGCGTTCGGCATGCTCAATGGCGCTGCGGGCAACCTGCACCGGGTCTCCGACGCCGTTGCCCGGCTCTGGGGCGAAAACATGCACGCCGGCGCGTTCGCCGACGATCTGCAGCTGGTTCACGGCATTGGGCCGCTGCAGATCGCAGGCCACCAGCAGCGGACTGTGCCTCTTCTGCTCTCAGCCAACGAGCCAGCTTGCCTGCCAGGGGTGGTCTTGCCGGCACCCTGCAGGCCCGCAAGCATGATGATCGTCAGGGGGCTTTTTCGCAAAACCGGACGGAGCGCGCCTGCCCGCCAAGGATCGCTATGAGCTCCTCGTTGACGATCTTGATGATCTGCTGCGAGGATTGAGGGCACGGCTCACCTCCGCACCGAGACAGCGCTCCTTGACGGCAGCGATGAACTGCTTGACCACCGCGAGGGTTGACGTCCGCCTCCAACAGGGCGATGCGGATCTCACGCATGGTGGTGTCGATGTCGGAGCTGGTCAGCCGTCCTTTGGACCTCAGGCCCCTTGAATACGTCGGAGAGTCGGTCGGAGAGTGTGTCGAACAAGTCCTTGGGATCCTTATACGTCTTGCTGAGCGGTGCTCGCTAAAGGATACAGCGCCAGCAGAAGATCAACGCATATAGGCGCTCGGTCCCCCGAGGGTCTCAGCCTCATACTCGACCAACGGGAGTTCGACATGCACCACCCACTCCCCCTCCTCAGGGGCCCGGCGCGGAACTTGCCGCCGGACAGGTCGACGCGCTCACGGATTCCTGTGAGGCCGCTATCCCAGCGAGCTGGGATTTGCGTCGCCGTTCCGGCATCTGATTCCGCACGGTCAGCCGGACGCTGTCATCGTCAAGGCGCAACTCGACCAGGCATCGGCTGCCCCGCCTGGCATAGCGCAGGATGTTCGTCACGCCCTCCTGCATGACGCGCGTGAGGGTACGCTGCGTGATGGGCGCCAGGTCATCGACTCTGGGGTCGATGCGGAACTCCGCCTTGAAGCGCTCGCTGGTCAGCGACTCCAGCAGATGCTCACCCACGGTCGTGGGGCGCACCAATGCGGCAGCAGCCGCATCCTCGGTATCCGCCATGACGCTCGTCAACAGCCTCAACTCCCCTCGGCCGCCGTGAGAGCATTCTCAATACGGCCGAGAGCCTGCGCAGCTCCCCGGGATCCTCACTGTCTCCGTAGGCCATGCATTGCAACAAGATCAGCAGACAGGTGGTGGGCAACCACATCGTGCAGCTCCTGGCCAGGAGATTGCGCTCCTCCAGCTGGGCGCGCTCGACGGCCGCCAGCAGGACGCTGGACTGCTCTGCCTGCCGGGTCTTCTCCTCCCTGTACTCGTTGGTCAAGGTGAATCCGCCAAGCCCTAGAACCAACATGACGAACACAAGCGCAAGGTTCAGCTCCATGTCGCGGGCAAAACCGACCCACTGACCAACAAGACGACCAACAAGACTCAGTCCAATTAATCCGAACAGGGCCACGGCTACGAAAATCGCCGTGAATCTCAGATTGCGGAGTTTCGCCACCCGCCAGGTCCCCATCAACGTGAGGGCACTCCGCCACAGGTGGAGTCCCGGGCGTGGTCATCATGCCGACGAAGGCCAGAATGGCGGGTACCGCCCCAGCCGGGGCCAGAAGCGCAGCAGGACGATGGCCAGGCATCCGAGTATGGACCGAGCAGAAGCCAGACCGGGGTCTGCCAAGCCACCAGCCACAGGGCCAGGTCGATGACCGCTATGAGCATGAGCGGAGTGCCCAGCCGCACTGCCAAGATCCGCGGTCGAGATTTTCCTCCTCCCCATGCTGCGCAGTGCGCAGCGTCTCCGATCAGGATCTGGTGACGTGCTGCCCTCCCTCGCCGGTGGTCAGCTTCAGGGGTACCTCCCAGGGTCCGCACCCTTTCGCGCAGCCGATCAAACTCAGAGGACCAGAGCTGACGAGAGGACGCACATCCCAGCAATCTCACCTCGACCACGGTGGCCTCGGCCGGGCAGGCAACAACGAGGTCAATCGCCTCAGGACGCTCGGTTTCGGCAGCCTGCTGCACCAGCTGCAGCAGCCGGGAGATCGTCAGCTGGGTCACCAGGTTCCGCTCATTGACGAGCGGGCTCATCGTCAGCTCGACGGGGATGCCCTGAGCTCGCAAACCGCTCCACTGCAACGGCCAGCTCCTCGCCTGCGCTGGGCGGGGCCAGCGACTCGTCGCTGCCCTCCGCCAAGGGCTCCTCACGCAGCATCCCACCAGGCCCCCGGACCCGGCTCACGGCATCCAGGCACACCACGCGCACCGCCTCCATGGCATCACGCATGCTCCTGGCCGAGGACAGCTGCACGTTGCCCCGGGCCCGCTGGGCCTGCTCCAGCCGAGCGCTCACCAGGGTGCGCAGCTCGCTGGCAAGCGATCCGCTCCCCGAGCGGATCTCAGCCACGTCGTCCGCCAGCAGCTCAAGGCGCGCCGCTCCCGGCGCAGCCTCACCACCGGCAGACGAAGCAGCAGCCCGTCACCGACACGGCGAGCACGATCACCGAGATGATTGCCACCGACTCCGCAAGATTGCCAACCCGCAGACCGCGGATCACCCCATAGCAGGCCTCGGCGACGAGTACCAGCGCGATCTGCCGGGGCTTGCCCCTGACGACAACGACCGCCGGCAGGTGAAGAGCAGCAGGTCATCGGCGTCGAGGTTTCCGAAGGCCAGGTCATGCCCATCGGGATCAGGCTGAGCAGCAGACCGGACCGCAGGCTCCACAGCAAAAACAAGACATGCCGCAACCTGGGCGAGGCCGGCTGCTGCCTCAATGACTGCCCTTCCCCCAAACCAGGATGGCACCTGAAAGACCAGTGCGCAGACACCACCACGACGGCGCACCAACGCCCGGCGGCCTCAAGACTGCAGCCGGGCGCTCGTGTTCAATTCTTGGGTTCATTCACCCCCACCTTCGATCCTGAACCTCAAGAGCTCGAAAATTTCCCCTCTGGGCCAGATCAGCGCATCCGCGGGCAGAACATCCTGATCCGGAAGGCGCAGCCGAAGAGACCGTTGGGCTGTGTGGTCGCGCTGGCGAGTTCCGCATGGCGCGCCACAGGCTGAACCGGTTCGGCGTTCGCGGGCGCTGCTCCGAGGGTGAAGCACGAAGCGAGTGCCACTGCAGCGGCTGCCAAGCGAATCTTCATCGCTATTCTCCAGTTCTGTCCGGATCGTATGCTTTGCTCTGGCAATGCTTTGATGGTACATATTTACCGCTGATAACTACATGTCTTCCCGCGTGTCTCCGAAGGGAATGATCACCGTGCATCGTCCGCGAACCCTCGAAGCTAGACTTCTGTCTAGCACTTCGTGGGCACGTTCCGATCGAAGCGCATGTACCACAACACGACTTCATTAGGTTTTTCTACAATATGGTGGCTGACACTGACTGACTTGTGCCGCGTACTGGTTGTCGATGACGATCCCATGGTTCGCGAGGCGTACCGCATGTTCCTCTCAAACACGATGACCACGAGGTGGTCGGGGAGGCACGCAATGGGCGGGAGGCCGTCGAGGCATATGGTGAGCTTCTGCCCGACGTGGTGCTCATGGATCTCCAGATGCCTGAGATGTCCGGCGTTGATGCCATCCGCGAGATCTGCAAAAGACCATCCGGGAGCCTGCATCGTGGCGCTGACGACTCTCGGCACCCAGGAGTACATCGTCTCAGCGCTCCGCGCCGGGGCAGCGGGCTACCTGATGAAGGACTGCAGCGGACCCGCGCTCCTGAGCGGCATCCAACAGGCACGCGACGGTGACATGCCGCTTGCCCCAGGAGTCCGCCGAGAGCTGGTCACCGATCTCCTCTCCGGCCATCACCGCGCGAATTCGGACGCCAACGAGGGCCGGGCTCGCCCCCGCGAGAAAGAGCTCCTGGTGTGGCTGGGCCAGGGCATGACCAACGCCCAGATCGCCTCGAAGATGCTCATCTCTGAGGGCTCCGTCAAACAGTACCTGTCTCACATCGGGGACAAGATGGGTTTGAAGTCCCGCACCCAGATCCTGGTGCGGGCCATCCAGCTGGGTTTGGTGGACCCTCCCTCACGACACCTGGCGCAGTCTGAAGGAGGCTGTCCCACACTGAAAAGGCTGAGCGGTCAGGATTTCCTGACCGCTCAGCCTTTCATCTCAGGGTTTCTACTCGCCCAGGATGCCGGAGACGAAGCCCTCGGGATCGAAGGGAGCTAGGTCGTCGGCTCCCTCTCCCAGACCCACCAGCTTGACTGGAACGCCCAGCTCACGCTGCACCTGAATCACTATGCCGCCCTTCGCTGAGCCGTCGAGCTTCGTCAGCACGACGCCGGTCACATCCACGACCTCCGCGAAGACCCGAGCCTGGGTCATGCCGTTTTGGCCCGTGGTGGCATCAAGCACCAGCAGCACCTCGCTGACAGGCGCCTTCTTCTCAATGACACGCTTGACCTTGCCCAGCTCATCCATCAGCCCCACCTTGCTGTGGAGGCGTCCAGCGGTGTCCACGAGCACGACGTCAGCCCCTGACTCCTTGCCCTGCGCGACGGCATCGAAGGCAACCGATGCCGGGTCAGCACCCTCAGAGCCCCGGACAGTCTTGACTCCCACACGTTCGCCCCAGGTGCTGAGCTGTTCCGATGCGGCAGCCCGGAACGTGTCGGCAGCTCCCAGCACCACGGAGCGCCCCTCGGCCACTAGGACGCGGGCGAGCTTGCCCACAGTCGTGGTCTTGCCGGTTCCATTGACCCCGACGACCAGGACCACGGCAGGAGTGCCCTGCTCTGCAGCAAGATTCAGGCTCCGGTCCATAGTGGGGTCCACCAGCTTCAGCAGCTCGGCACGCAGCACCTGGCGCGCACGCTCCGGGTCCGAGACTCCGTCTACGCTCAGCTCCCGGCGGAGCGCGTCCGTCAGCTCGGTGGTTGGCCCAACACCCAGGTCGGAGGCGATCAGCGTGGCCTCGAAGTCATCCCAGACATCTGCGTCGATCCGGTCGACGCTGAGCAGCTCACCCAGTGCTCTGGCGAGCGCGTTGTTGCTGAGGCCAAGCGCCGCCGGAGTCGCGCAAACCTCGACTTCGGGGGCCCTCAGGCTCGTCTGAGGCCGGAGCTGCGGGCTCTGGCGACACGGGCGACGCTGGGGCCTTCCGGGCTCTTCGACCACCTGGCCTGGAAGCTCAGTGGCCTCAGCTTCCTCGCTCGGCAGCAGCTCCCGCTTGCCATATCGGATGATGAAGGCGGCCGCCACCAGGGCGGCACCGACGAACGCGACGATTACCCAGAAGATCCAATCCACGCATTCATCCTAGGGAGATGTCCCAGTCGACGGGCCGTACGACTCCCGGTGGCCCCAGGAGTCATCAGGTTCTCAAGCTCACGAAGGTCGCATGGCTGTCAACCAGCCACGTGGGCGGCCCCAGATCATCCGTCAAGCTGATGCAACCGCTGGCTGACCACCGTTGATATGCCATCCCCGCGCATGGTGACCCCATAGAGGCTGTCAGCGATTTCCATGGTCCGCTTCTGGTGGGTGATCACCAGAAGCTGGGAGTTCTCCTGAGCTCTCCTCATATGGCCAGCAGCCTCCCGAGGTTCGCATCATCCAAGGGCCGCCTCACCTCGTCCAGGATATAGAACGGACTCGGCCTGGCGATGAAGAGGCTCACCAGGGAATGCGACGGCGACAAGAGAACGCTCCCCGCCAGAGAGAAGCGACAGCCGCTTGACCTGTTTTCCGGCCGGCCGGGCCTCAACATCAACCCCTGTCTCCAACCCAATTATCGGGCTCGGTCAGCAGCAGGCGTCCCTCGCCACCGGGAAAGAAACCTCTCGAACACGGTCGCAAACGTCGCTTCCACGTCACGGTAAGCAGCCTCAAAAACCTCCTGGACCCGGCGGTCGAGCATCATCAATCAGCGCCAACAGGTCGGCTCGAGTCTGCTTCAGGTCTGCCAGCTGTTCGGCCAGGAATGCGTGCCGAGTCTTCAACGCTTCAAAATTCCTCGAGCGCCAATGGATTGACCCTTCCAAGCGCCGCCAACCCTCGTTCAGCACGCCGTAGCCGTTTCTCCTGCTCCTGACGAACATAGGGATGGGCTCTGGCATCTCATCATCCGGTCCGATAGCCGAACCGTCCCCGGCCATGATCACAGGCACCAGCTGTCCTGGCCCATATTCAGCCACCAGTTGCTCGCTCTCCATACCCAGCTCACTCAGGCTGCGTTCAGCCAGCTGCTCAATCCTCATGCGATGCTCAATTCAGGCCAGCTCATCACGATGCGCGCCACGAACCAGCTCATCAAGCTGCGTAGTGGCCGCACGTGAAGCCTGCCTGGCCGCCCCTGTCGCCGCCTCCGCCTCTTGGCGAGCATGCTCTGCCGAGGCGCGCTCACGGCAGCCCGTTCCCCGGGTGGTGGCAGTCAGCTCCGCGAGTCGCTGGGCTGCCTCGTGAACCGCCTCAGCCACGTCAGCCTCCCGGCTGAGCTGCTCCGCACGGGCCTGCGCCTTGGCCCGCGACAATCGTTCCGCTGCTGCGGCTCTAAGCAGGCCATCAGCTCGCCCAGCCAGTGATCGGGCCTGTTCCTCAATCGTGCGGAGGGCGAGGCGTGCCTCCATCTCCTGTTGTCGAGCCACGCGGGCTGTGTCTGCCATGTCATCGCGCTCGGCGGGGTCCGGCTCAACGATCTCCTCCACGCTGGCCGCTGCCAGACGCCGTTCGAGTTCAGCATGCCGGGCAACATGCTCCTGGCGTGCCTCATCCGCCAACGCGATGGCCTGCGACAGTCGTTCCGCCTCCCGCTGTGCCGCGGCTTGCGCCTGCCTGTGGGCACCCAGCGTCTCCGCAACTGCCGACAGCTGGGCATCTGACTCATGCAATGCCGCGAGCGCAGCCTGCTCCCGACCCCAGCCACCTCCAAGGCCTCGCGTGCCACCTGCGTGGCGAACCGCCGCCGGTCGGCCTCTGCCGTCACCTGCCTGAGCCGCTCCTCAGTCTGCGCCAGCTCGGCATTCAGAGCCAGCAAGGATGGCTTGGCGGCCGATCCACCCTCCACCATCCAGCTGGCCAGCCTTTCCCCGGAGCGAGTGACCGCCACAATCCTCAGGGTTCTCTGCCACGACTGCCTGCGCCTCCGCAAGATCCTCCACCGCAACATGGCCGGCGAGCAGCCCCGCGAGCGCTCCCGACAGACCAGCAGGAGCTGTGATGAGACGCACCATCGGCGACGCCGCCACCTGGCGCCCTCCGGCCACCACCACGAGCGCCCGCCCCAGGTCGTGGGTCTCCAGATGGCGGATGGCCCTCGACCGCGGTGCCGATGCCCTCCGAGACGATGGCCTCCGCCGCGCTCCTAGAGCAGCTGCCAGTGCCTGCTCCCCAGCCTGGGGGCGACGCGGATCAGGTCTCCGAGCCGACCCAGCACACCTGGGCGTGACAGCAGATCGGCCGAGCCGTCGCGCTGCTCTGTGGCAAGCCGCAGCGCCTCGGCCCTGGCCACCAGGGTGGCCTTCTCCCTGGAGAGATGGGCCTCGTCCTCCGCGAGCGAGGCAACGTCACCCTCCAGGTCACGCACAACCGCACTGGCCGACTCCCATGCCCTCGTCCAGGTCTGACTCATCTGCCCCCAAACCCGCCAGCGACATCTCAGCCTGCCGGTACTGGTCGGCAGCCGCCTGCGCGCGGGACAGCGCCTCATCACGGCTTCTGTCCAGACGTTCAGCCTCACCCATCCCAGCCTCCAGACGAGATTGGGCCGAAGCCACCTGCCCCTTGAGCCGGGCCAGTCCTCACGGTGATCGGCGACCGCCCTCAGCGCCGCGGCGTAGGTCTGCTCTGCCAAGGCATGGGCAGCTTCAGGCTTCTTCGCCCTCGGCTGCCTCCTCCATCGCGCTGGTTGCCTCAGCCTGTCGCGCAGCAAGCTCCGCCTCCTGCTCCCGCACCTGGGCAGCCTCAGCCTCCAAAGCCTCGGGGTCGCGGCTCGAGCCCGTCACAGCAGGCTGGTCCTCCCTCATGCGCATCCGCTCCGCCGACACAGACACCGTCGAGGCAATCCGCTCCTGGAGGGCTGCCAATGCGTACCAGCGTTCTTGGCAGCCGTCGAAGTGGGCGCTGGCCTCCCGCAGCCGCACCTCTGCCTCCTCCTCTGCTGCCAGAGCTGCACTGACCTCCGCCTCCGCTCGTTCCCGTGCCGCCTCGCGGCGGCCTCATCCGCGAGGTCCTCGGCAAGGGCCTGGTGGGCCTGGTGCAGGTCATCAGCCAGCAGGCGTGCCTTGGCATCACGTTGCTCAGCCTGGATTACCGCTGCTCTGCGTGCCGCCTCAGCCTGCCTGCCAAGCGGTTTCAGCTGACGCTGCAGTTCGCCGATCAGGTCTTGGAGCCGCTCCAGATTCGCGCGGGTCCCCTCAAGTTTGCGTACTGCCTTCTCTTTGCGCTTGCGGTGCTTCAGCACCCCAGCGGCCTCCTCAATGAAACCTCGCCTGGACTCAGGCGTGGCCTGCAGAATCGCATCCAGTTGGCCCTGCCCCACGATGACGTGCATCTCCCGACCAATCCCCTGAGTCGCTCAGCAGTTCCGTGACATCCAGGAGCCGGGCGGGAGCCCTGTTGATCGCATACTCTGATCCGCCGCTGCGGAACATCGTTCGGGTGATCGTCACCTCGAGTACTCGATCGGCAATGCCCCATCGGTGTTGTCGATGGTCAGCGTCACCTCCGCACGCCCAAGCGGTGCCCGTTTCGAGGTCCCTGCGAAGATCACGTCCTCCATCTTGCCGCCCCGAAGGCTCTTGACTCCCTGCTCCCCCATCACCCAGCTCAGGGCATCGACGACGTTGGATTTCCCGGAGCCATTCGGCCCGACAATGCAGGTGATGCCTGGCTCGAAGTCGAGGGTGGTGGCGGAGGCGAAGGACTTGAAACCCCGCAGGATCAGCTGTTTGAGATACACGTCTCGGAATCCTCAGCCGATTCGCGCACAGACCTGAAAGTCCAGAACTTGTTCACGATGAAGGACACCGATGGTGCAGGCAATGGAGATCAGGTTCGCCCAGTAGTGCCGGCTTCGGAATCCCGTGGATCCGTCGAAGATCTCGGTGGGCAGAGCGATGATCGAGTGGGGATGCATGAGCGCCGTGATGATGACCTGCCCGATCGCCAAGGCGACCAGCCCCACCGTCAGGAAGGGCCAGTACTCCCGGAACCATCCCTGCATGCCGATGGGACCGGAAGGTCCACCACCTGTTCAGCTGGAAGTTGAACAGGTTGGCCACCAGAAACGCGACGGCAGTCATGATGTGATACCAGCGGATGTTGTATTCGGTGCCGGGAATCGACCACCAGACTCCCTCCCCTCGGGAATGGCTGCGCTTTCCCACAGGAGGGGAAGGCTTTTTGCCGCGACCACCATCACAGCCATGTTGACTAGCACCCTCAAGCCCTCCAACAAATCCGAAGCGGATCAGTTGTCTGAGGGATGTGCCGATAGGTGCGCAGCAACGTGCGGATGGTGCTCATACTGCTCCTTACTCGGGGTAGTCGTTGACACTCCGGACACAGGAAGCTGCTGCGACCCGCAAACCGCTGACGCACCATCAAAGTGGCGCAGCGACGGCAGGCCGGTCCTCCCGTCCGTAGGCGTCCAGTCCGCGTTCGAAAATATCCTGACTCACCGTTGACGTTGACGTACAACGAGTCGAAAGACGTCCCCCGCGGCCAGCGCCCTCGCTCATCACGGCACGGGCATGCTCCAGAAGGCTCACCGCGCTGGCCTGCGCAAGCTGGGCGGTGGGTACTCACCATGAAGTTGAGCGCGCCACAAAGATTCGTCTGCGTATATGTTGCCCACTCCGGAGATGAGACGTTGGTCCAGGATGGCGCGTTTCACGGTGGTTCTCCTCGACCGGAGCCGCCGCGCGACATCTTCGACGCCGAACTCCGGGTCGAAGGGATCACGAGCAATGTGCGGCACGGGGCATGCTCCCCTCAGCGACGAACTCTAATCCACCGAACATGCGCTGGTCGATGAAACGGAGCTGAGTGCCATCATCAAGGTCAAACAGGACCCTGGTGTGCCGCAGCCTCGGGTCGGATGGGTGGTTGATACGGAACTGCCCGCTCATGCCGAGATGGGCGATCGCGGCATCGGGTCCGAGCACCAGCCACAGATATTTTCCACGACGGGCAACCTCGTCGATGCTCCGTCCCCGCATGTTGGCCGCGAAGCCCTCAGGGCCTCCGGGATGCGAACGCACCGGACGGGGGTGGAGGACGGTGATGTCCCGGATCTGGCGACCTACCAGGTGCTTCTCCAGTCCGCGGCGGACCACCTCGACCTCCGGAAGTTCAGGCATCGGGCAGCAGTTCCTGACATGCCTGTTTTCGCAGCGATTTGCTCCGCGCGTTTCTTTGCTGGGAGCCACCCCAGAGCCGACGGGCCTGCACCGACGATCGCAGTGGCGCTGAAAGTCCCTCATGTGATCGGGGCCCTCGGCAGTGATCACATACCGCGGGGGCTCCAGGCCTGCGCGTGCGCAGTATTCCTGAAGCGCAGTCTTGAAGTCTGTGTAGTGCCCCTCCAGCTCACTGGCTGCGATGCGTTCATCCAGCAGGGCATGCACAAACCTGGAAGAGACGCCGGTCCCTGCGGAGATGTGCACCGCGCTGATGACGGCCTCCATGGTGTCTGCCAGGATGGATGTCTTGTCGGCCCCGCCCGTCAGGATCTCGCCTTGTCCGAGGAGGATCAGCGACCCGAGATCTAGCTCACGTGCAACCTCCGCCAGGGCATGTGAGCTGACGACAGAGGCCCGTAGCTTTGCGAGTTGTCCCTCAGCGAGATCGGGGTAGGTGGTGAAGATGTGCTCGGTGACCACGATCTGCAGCACCGCGTCGCCCAAGAATTCAAGGCGCTCGTTGCTGGAATCCGCCCGTGCTCGAAAGCATAGCTGCGATGCGTGAGGCACGCTCAAAGATCTGGGTGTCCATGGTGACCCCCAGATCTTTGAGAACAGCCCTCTAGCTTGTTCAGGCCTCAACTACCTGGCGACGGGCGCCCTTGGCGCCATACTCGCTGCAGGACGGGCAGGCGGTGTGCGGCAGGTGGGCCTCACGGCAGGCGGGGTTCACGCAGGTGACGGTGGCGACGACGGGACGCCTTCCACTGCGCACGGCGCGAACGGGTGTTGCTGCGCGACATCTTGCGCTTGGGAACGGCCACGATCTTCTCCTCGAACTTGAAAGTCTGGTCTCAGTTGTTGTCGCCCACGTTCAGCCCCATGAGCTTCTCCCATCGGGGGATCCACCTTGGCGGCGTGCTCATGCCCAGGGTCATCGTTCAATCTGAACCCGCATTCCTGGCACAAACCGAGGGCAGTCAGGTTCACACAACGGCGTGAACGGCAGTTCCAGCACCACCGCGTCCCGCAGGGCCTCCTCCAGATCGATCGCCTCGTCTACGACTAGGCTCTCTCCTCGTCCACCTCGTTACCGGGGTGGAAGTAGAGTTCCTGCAACTCGAAGACCTGCCGGTCTTCGATTGCGTTCAGGCAGCAGGGCACATTCCCCGCGGATCTCCGCGGTTGCTGTGCCCGTGACCAGCACCCCCTCGACGACTGCCTCAAACTTGAGGTTCAGGCCGACGCTGGAGCCCTGTGGCACTGAGATCATTTCGTAGCCGAGATCGCCCGGGGCGGGAACATCGACCTTGACCTCCTTCAACGCCCCCGGACGGCGCTCCAAGTCCCGCACGTCATAGACATACGGCGAGCGACGATCCGGATGGTGATGCACGGAGTTCATGGCAGCCATTCCCTTCGTCCGATCGACCATGACCACGTCATGACCGAAGCCCAAGCTTACTCGATGTGTGCGGGAATCGCCAAAACCTCACCCGTCCTGTCGCATGCGTGCCACCGCCTCGACAACGCAGGGGGCACGTGTGGGGACACATCACCCCCAAGCCGGATGACCTCACGGATAATGGTGCTGGACAACGTGACGTTCTGTGCTGCGGCGGGAAGAAGCACAGTCTCCAAACCAGTCAGGGAGTGGTTCATATTGGCCAGTTGCAGCTCAAAGTCGAAGTCCGCGCCAAACCTCAGCCCCTTCACCACCGTGGTGATGCCGCGTTTCTTCGCGAATTCGACGAGCAACCCTCCCATCTGCTCCACCTCCACCCCATGGAGATGGGCCGTGGCCTCCCGCACCAGGCTGACGCGCTGCTCCCCGAAGAAATAGTCCGATTTGAGGCTGTTGCGCCCAACAGCCACCAGAACCTCGCCGAAAAAGATCCCGGGCACGAGCGATGATGTCGAGGTGGCCATTGGTGATGGGATCGAAGGAGCCTGGGCACAGCACCTTGGTCATGATTCTCCTGAGGGTTTTCGTCGCCGCGAAGTAAAGGCTAGTCTCACCGTAGTGGCGTACCCAGTTGTCGTCGAGATCGGCAGGCCAGTTGGGCGGGTCCGAGCGGCTGGAGCGTTCAACAACGACGAGAGCCTGGGGATTGAGTATCCCCGGTGTGAACAAAGGACCAAGGATGCAGTCCAGAGCTGCGGAGTCCAGCTCATAGGGGGATCGGCGAACACCAGGTCCCAGGGGCCGCGCGGCAGCTTCCCTCAACTCTTGCTCCCCGGACTCAATCGGCAGCCCACTCCTGCGAGCATTGGCTGTGATGAGGGAGGCTGTGTGTGAGTCCACAGCCACCACACGCGATGCCCCGCGACTTGCAGCCTCCAACGCCACAGCCCCGGTTCCGGCGTAGAGGTCCAGCATGGCGACGCCTCCAAATGCTGCCCGGCCGGGGCGTCTACCGTCCCGAACCAGGTGGCCAGCGCCGAGAACAGCGCCTCCCGCACCCGGTCGCTGGTCGGCCGGGTGCTCTGCCCTGGGTGAGCCAAGCCTGACTCCCCTTGGCTCGGCCTGCGATGATCCTGGTCATCCCTTCTCCAGCCATTCACCGGCCGCGATCTGCTCGGCCTGCTCAACGAGGTCTTCCAGGAGCGGGTCCTCTGCGGCGCGCGCATCGGCCAGCACATCAGCCGCCAAGCCTTTGGCGCGTTCGATCAGATTGCGATCGGCGAGGACACGAAGCAGCTTCAGTGATGACCCGCCGGATTGGGCGGTGCCCAGCACGTCGCCCTCTCGTCGCAGTTCCAGGTCTCTCTCCGCCAATGCGAATCCATCGGTGGAGGCCACGAGCGCCTGCAGACGCTCCACGGCGTTGAAGGCATCGGCGGCGGGGCGGCGAGCAGCAGGGCACAGTCCTGGATGCCCCCACGTCCGATGCGACCGCGGAGCTGGTGAAGTTGCGCAATTCCGAAGCGGTCGGCATCCAGAACGACCATGACGGAGGCATTCGGGATGTCAACGCCGACCCTCGATGACGGTGGTGGCCACCAGCACATCCAGTTCCCCCGCCGCGAAAGAGACCATCGCCTGGTCCCGTTCAGCCGCAGGCTGCCCGCCGTGGATCATTCCAACACGCAGTCCCTGCAGTGGCCCCTCTGCCAGCATGGGGCGATCTCCCTCGACTGCGCTGAGGCCAGTTCCATCCTCCAGAGCTCCCTCGGTCTTGTTTCCGGTGATGGCCGGGCACACCACGAATGCCTGCCGCCCCTGGGCCACCTCCTCCCGGATGCGCTCCCACGCCCTGGCCACCCAGTGGGGATTACGGGCGGTGTCCACGAAGACTGTCTTGACCTCGGCACGCCCTGCGGGACGATCCCGCAGCTCGATGGTCTCCAGGTCCCCGAAGACCGTCATCGCCACCGAACGGGGGATCGGCGTGCGGTCATCACCAGGGTATGGGGCTGCTGGCCTGCCTTGGCCACCAGCGCGGCACGCTGCTCCACACCGAACCGGTGCTGTTCGTCCACGACCACGAGACCGAGATCAGCAAATGCGACATCCTCGGACAACAGCGCATGGGTGCCGATCACTATGCCCGCCTCCCGGAGGCAACCGCCTCGCGGGCTCTGCGGCGCTTGGCAGCAGTCAGCGTTCCCGTCAGGAGCGCCACCTGGGTGGCCTCCGGCTCGGCCTCAAGGGTGCCCGCAGCTCCCAGCCCTCCCAGGAGCGCGGTGATGGACGAGTGGTGCTGCTTGGCGAGGACCTCCGTCGGCGCAAGCAGAGCGGCCTGCCCCCTCCGTCGACGACCGCCAGCATGGCGCGCAGCGCCACCAGTGTCTTTCCTGAGCCGACTTCCCCTGCAACAGGCGGTGCATGGGATGGCTGGTGGCGAGTTCCTGGAACAGGATCTCCCCCACCTGGCTCTGCCCCCGGGTGAGCGGGAATGGCAGCCGCGCATCGAATGCCGCGAGCAGGCCGTCGCTCTTGCGCACCCTGGGAACAGCAGTGCGCTCAGCGAGTGCCGCACGACGATGGGCCATGGCCAGTTGCATGCCGAAGGCCCTCATCGAACTTCAGCCGCTCGATGCCACGCTGCGCATCAGTTTCGCTGACGGGTTCATGCACTCACGCAGGGGCCTGCGGAAACGCCAGCACACCGGCCTGCTCAACCACCCAGTCCGGCAGGGTGTCGCCAGCGGCAGCACCTGCGGCAGGGGCCAAGGCGATGGCATCGGCGATCTTCCAGGTGACCATCTTCGAGGTCGCCGGGTAGAGGCCGACGAGCCGCGCTCGTTGGATCACCTTCACCATGGCGGCTCGCGCATCCGCCTTACGACCTGTGATGGCGCCGAACTCATCAATGATCACGTAGTCGGGATGGCTCAGCTGCGGCTCACCCCGAAACTCACCGACTTTCCCCACAAAGATCCCTCGCGTACCAGGGAGTCAGCTGGTTCGCCCAGAACTTCGCATAGCCGGGTCTTTTGGAGGGCACGAAGAACGCTGCCCGCAGTTGGCCGTGTCCGTCGGTCAGCACTGTCTCCACCCGCGTGGTCCTGCCGTCGATCACGTTCGTATGCCGCACCCGTGCGACCACTGCGACATCCTCGCCGGGTCTGAGTGTGCTGAAGTCGCTCATCTCAGTGCCCGCGAGGTAACGACGTGGCGCATGCCGCAGCAGATCACCCAGAGTGAAAAGCCCCAGCTTCGCCAGCTCGTGGGCGGAATCTGCCCCCACAACATCGCGCAGCCTACGGCTCAGCTCACGATAGATCGGCGTACGAAAGCTGGTCATGGGTGCGAGCCTACCGATCAGGGCTGACAAACCCCGACGATGCCCCCGCTATGACCTCAGCGTTCCATGTCCGGTCCTGCTCTGGGCCGACGGGCATGGTGACTCTCCTGGCGAGACGGCTGAGCACGCGGATGTGGCTGCTTCCAGCTAAAAACTCTCGCGCAGGCTGGACAAAGCCTCCTGAAACCTCACCGTGTTCGCTGCGATGTCATCGCAAAGCTCAGTCTCCCCTTCCCCGACAGCTCCGTAGTCACGTTTGTGGCCTTTCCGATCCCAGACGGCAACCCGATCGGGCCGTCCCAGTTCGCGTGAAACCACCGTCAGCTGGACATACTCAAACGCCTCAATTCCAGATGCCAGTTCCCGAGTCTGGTGGGCATTGGCGAGAGGGCGCGATGCCCTGCCCCCATCCGGTGTTCCCTGATACATCGAGCTGACCGCCTCAGGCGGGGTGAACCGGGCGGAAGCATCACCGCGGCTGCGAGGCTCAGCCCATCGCCGCTTTGCCCCGTCCAGCGCCAGCTGCTCAGAGGCATCGACTGCAACCACATCCAGTCGAGTGTACCTAGCATCCATCAGCTCACGAACCAGTCGCGGGCCCTGCCCCTCATGGCCCAGCACGGGATCCGCCGACCACTGGAGAGTCCCCTCGATCACCACGTTGGTGCGGTCTTTCAGCAGATCTGCACGGATGTCATCGGCCAGTTGCGTGGAATACCGGTGCACCAGCGTCGCGAATTCCCCAATCAGCACCCCCTGCCATCCGGCAGGAGCCCACAGGACGCAGCCAAGCCTTCCCAGTACGCCCTCACCGGCGCCAGCCGGTCCTCTGACAGCCGCGGTCCTCTTGGGGGTTCATCCCCAGCAGCAGTTGCTTCACATCATCCGCGTCGATCGTCACATAGCACGACCGATCAATCTGCAGGGCACCCACTTCCTGAGCCATCGCGATGCCGCGGCTCTTCCCGGCACCTGGCGGACCAGCCATCAGCACCGCACAGCCTTCCCGTGCTCCCTTCTCCGCGGCATAGGCCCTATACGCTTGACGAATCTCCAGGCCATACTGAAACCAGACGCTGGCCTCCTCTGGAGGAGCAGACAGCGAATGCTCCTCCCCAAACGTTCAATACGCCATTGCAACGCCCTGGCGGTAATCTCTGGATTCACGTATCCGCCCATCGACTCCTGTCAGCGGCTGAGGCCGAGCTCACGACGGCGTTCCCTCGTGATCTGAGACAACTCCCGGGAACTCCTCGCGCGTCAGGAATCCATCGAATTCCAGGTCACGCACTTCATCCCACGTTCCCCGCACCACCACATCTTCATGATGCTCGGCAAAGGTATAGGGCCAAGAGCGCAGCTGCTCCATCATCTCCTCGCGGCTGATCTCCCCACCGCACACCGCCACCCGACCTCTTGCGGCGTCGATTCCAAATACCTTTGTGGTTCCTCTCGCATATATCGAAGCGTCGATTCGACCCAGCCCACACGAGCGTTGATCCGGGCAGCTATCTCCTCTGCTCCCAGCCCTTGGCCCGACAGCCTCCACATCTCGTGCTGTTGCCGGACCGGCAGTAGATACCGCTCAGCTCTTTCCCTCAAACTCTCAGCCATCGAGTCCTCCTGACACCAGCATCTCCTCTTTGAGACCCACCTCCTGGCTGGAAGCCTACCACGACCAGAATTTGCCTCCTGCGCCTCAGGGTGTGATTGCCCCTCTCACGTCAATTGCGATGTCCTGCTGCTCCTCATAGATTCCCGAGCCCAGGTGCTCCCTGCGCAGACGAAGGACAATCTGAGCATCGACGCCACAGATCAGGCACCACTGCTGTGCGCTCATCGCACTGAGGGCCCGGAGCCTCAGCTCCGGGCCCCTTAAACGAGTGTGACTCAGCGGGTGACCTTCCCGGCCTTGAGGCAGGAGGTGCACACATTGAGGCGCTTGGGAGCCCCGGCTACGGTGGCGCGGACGCGCTGGATGTTGGGGTTCCAGCGGCGGTTGGTCTTCTTCTTGGACCAGGGCACGTTGTGACCGAAGCCAGGTCCCTTGGCGCAGATATCGCAAACGGCTGCCACTGGATTCTCCTTGTTGCTCATGCCAGGCGCACAGAGTGCGCCCGATTCGATCATGTGGGCTGCCCTTCAGCATGGGCAACCGGTAGATCATAACCCGAGTCCTCGGTAAACCTCAAACTCGTGGACTACGTGGCGACGACCACGGGCACGATCATGGGGCGGCGCCTCAGCCTACAGGAAACCCAGGCGCCGATGGTGCGTCGGATCACCTGCTGAAGCCGGTAGACATCGTCGACGCCATCGTCCAGAGCCTGCTCAAGATCCCCCAGGATCTGCTCACGCACACCGTCGAACACCGAGGGGTCCTCGGCGAATCCACGGGCATGAATGTCGAGTCCGCCGATGATCTTCCGAGTGTGGAGGCTGACCACCGCGACGACGGAGATGAATCCCTCCTCCCCCAGGATCAGCCGGTCGCTGATGAATTCGGTGCTATCACCGACCGTGGAGCCGTCGACGAAGACGTATGAGGCGTCAACCCTGCCGACCTTGCGGGCCTTCCCATCCACGAGGTCCACCACATCACCGTCCTCACACACGACGGTGTTCTCCGCGGGGACCCCCGTCGCGATGGCCAGTTTCGCATTGGCAATAAGGTGCCGGATCTCACCATGAACCGGCATGACATTCTTGGGAGTCAGGATGTTGTAGCAGTACAGCAGCTCACCGGCGGAGGCATGCCCGGACACGTGCACGAGAGGCATTTCCCGTGTGCACCACCTGGGCGCCGAGTTTCGTCAGTCCGTTGATGACGCGGTACACCGAGTTCTCGTTTCCGGAATCAGCGAACTGGCCAGCAGCACGATATCCCGGGCCCCAGCTCAATGACAGGGTGTTCACGGTTGGCGATACGACTCAGCGCGGCCAGCGGCTCCCCTTGAGATCCGGTGGAGATGATGACGACCTCGTCGTCGGGATATTTGTCGATGTCCTTCATATCGATCAGCACGTTGGCAGGCACGTTCAGGTAGCCGAGGTCCCGCGCAGTGGCCATGTTCCGCACCATCGAGCGCCCGACATAGGCCACCTTGCGACCATGCTTCACAGCCAGGTTGAGCACCTGCTGGACCCTGTGCACGTGAGAGGCGAAGCAGGCGACGATCAGCTTCTGCTGGGCCTGATCGAAGACACGGGCCAGGGCGGGCTCAATGTCCTTTTCCAATGGGGTGAACCCAGGTGTCTCCGCGTTGGTGGAGTCTGCCATGAAGAGATCAACGCCCTCATCCGCCAGCCGCGCGAATCCCCGCAGGTCAGTGATGCGACCATCAAGGGGCAGCTGATCCATCTTGAAGTCACCGGTGTGCAGGACAGTCCCGGCTCTGGTGCGCAGCGCAACCGCCAGTCCGTCGGGAATCGAGTGGTTCACCGCGAAGAACTCAAACTCAAAGGCCCCCGCGCTGTGCCGCTCCCCCTCATGCACCTCGATCAGCCTGTGGCCGCGGATGCGATGCTCCCTTCAGCTTGTTCGCCACTAGGGCCAGCGTGAGCTTGGATCCATAGACCGGGATGTCCGCCCGTTGCCGCAGCAGATACGGGACAGCACCGATGTGGTCCTCATGCCCGTGGGTGAGCACCAGCGCCACGATGTCGTTCAGACGCTCCGAGAGCAGATCCAGGGCGGGAGGATCAAGTCGACCCCAGGATGCCGATCCTCCGGGAACAGGGACTCCGCAGTCGACCAGGGGCAATCTCACCATCGATCTCGAAGGAGGCGCTGTTGCGCCCGACATCGCCCAAGCCTCCGAGCGGCGTGATTCGAAGGGTGCCGGGCTTCAACTCGGGAGGTGTACGCAGGTCACTCACCCGTCCAGAGTATGCCCGCCCATCGAAAAAGTCGCGCTGCCCTCTGAAGGAGGAAGTCAGGTCCCTAGGGGTCATCAGTACACTGGCGGCCATGGCAGCACCCGACTCCGTCCGACTGGCCATGCCCGCCGAGGCCGTGGACATCGCCCGACTACAGCGGAGGGCGTGGTCACGCACCCCGGCATGGAGCCTGCGCTGGCTGCCTTCCCGCAGACCATGCGGTCCGCACCTGGCATGAGGCCATCGTCAAACCCCCACTGGCCCACTGCCGAGTTCTCGTGGCACTCGGCCGAGGACAGGGTTGTGGGCTTCGCCGTCACCGGCCCGAGCAATGATCCTGACGCCGAGGCAACCGACGGCATGGTGGCAGAGTTCATCACCGACGAAGAGTTGGGCGATCACGCAGCCCGCCTGATGAACGCAGCGGTCGACACCCTGCGCGCCGACGGCTACGAGACCGTCACGTGGTGGGTGCGCGCCGACGACGATCCCCTGCGCGGATTCCTGGTGGAATCTGGCTGGGGCGCAGACGGCGCGCACCGCTGCCTAGGGTTCGAGGATGAGGCGGACGCCGTCAAGCAGGTCAGGCTTCGCACCCAGATCGCGGGGAGACGAGGGCTGAGGGAATCCCTGAGCGAAGGTGACGCTCCAGGTGTCCTGTTCGTCAGTCAGAGGCTGCTTGCGGGGCGGATGCTGCGCCAAGGCAGCCAAACAAACCCGCACTGGACGTACCGTGCGCGAGGTGTCGTAACCGGAACCGAAACTCCCAACGCACTCACGCAACGTGACGCTAGATCCCAATCACTTCCTCGATGCCCTCGGTGAGCCCAGGATGGTTCACCACCCACCGATTCCTGCGAGCACTCCCGGCATGAAGCTGGCCCTGTCGAAGGAGTCGTGCCGGATCGTCAGGGTCTCGCCGTGAGTTCCGAGCAACACCTCCTGATGGGCGACAAGCCCCTGCAGTCGGACTCCGTGGATGTGGATGCCCTCCACCACCGCGCCGCGGGCTCCGGCGTCATGCACCGTGGCGTCCGGCACCGGGCCGAGTCCCGCCTCCCTCCTCACAGCGGCAATTTTCGAGGCCGTGGTGGCCGAGGTGCCGGAGGGCGCATCGGCTTTATTCGGGTGGTGCAACCCACAATCTCAACACTCGGGTAGAACGGGGCAGCCTTGGACGCGAACTGCATCATGAGCACCGCGCCGATGGAGAAGTTGGAGGCGATCAACACGCCAGTGCCGGGGTGCTGATCACATAGACGCCGCACCTCGGACATGCGCTCGGGTGTGAACCCAGTGGTCCCGATGACCATGTGGATTCCCCGTTCCACACACCATGCGATGTTTCCCATGACTGCATCCGGATGGGTGAAGTCCACCACGACCCGGGCCCGTCCAACCTGTTCGCACGGCTCTCCCAGGTCCACGCCGCCCGCCACCTCAAGCTCTGGGTCCTGCTCAACGGCGTGGCGAACCTCGCTGCCCATCTTTCCGCCGACCCCGAAGATTCCCACCTGAATTCTGCTCATCACTACCCTTTCTGTTCTCGTCATGCCAGGCCATCCGGGCCTGGTCTTGTACTAGGCACAGGAGCCGGCCGCCTCACGGGCAGGCCGGCTCCTCAAAAGCCCCGAATGGATCGGATCAGGCCTCCTCGGCCTTCTCCTCGTCCTCCCCTCAAGCACAGGGATCAAGCTCAGCTTGCCACGGTCATCAATCTCGGAGATCTCAACTTGGAGCTTCTGCTCGACGGAAACCACGTCTCGACATTCTCGACGCGCTTGCCACCCGCCAGGGAAACGCAGCTTGCTGATGTGCAGCAGCCCATCCTTGCCCGGCAGCAACGAGACGAACGCCCCTGAACGTGGTCAGCTTGACGACAGTGCCGAGATACCGCTCCCCCTTCTCCGGGAGATGCGGGTTGGCGATGGCGTTGATGGCCGACACCGCAGCCTCCGCGGCCTCTCCCGTCTCAGCGCCGACATAGATGGTGCCGTCGTCCTCGATCGTGATGTTCGCAGCCGTGTCGTCCTGGATCTGGTTGATGACCTTGCCCTTGGGGCCCGATGACCTCGCCGATCTTGTCGACGGGGATACGGAGGGTCACGATCCGGGGAGCGAAGGGCTCATCTCGTCCGGCACGTCGATGGCCTCACCCATCACCTCAAGCAGGGTGTGGCGGGCCTCACGTGCCTGGAGCAGAGCCTTCTGCAGTTCCACGGCCGGAATGCCGTTGAGCTTCGTGTCGAGTTGCAGCGCCGTGACGAAATCACGGGTGCCCGCCACCTTGAAATCCATATCTCCCAAGGCGTCTTCCGCACCCAGGATGTCGGTGAGCGCGACGTAGCGGGTCTGGTCGTCGATATCCTCACTCATCAGCCCCATGGCGATGCCCGCGACGGGGGCCTTCAGGGGGACACCGGCGTTCAGCAGCGACAGCGTGGATGCGCACACAGAGCCCATGGAGGTGGAACCATTCGACCCCAGCGCCTCAGAGACCTGCCGAATCGCATGAGGGAACTCCTCCCTGGGGGGCAGGACCGGGAACAATGCCCGCTCCGCCAGGGCACCATGGCCAACCTCACGGCGCTTCGGCGAGCCGACACGCCCTGTCTCCCCGTGGAGAACGGGGGAAGTTGTAGTTGTGCATATAGCGCTTGGTCGACTCCGGGGAGAGGGTGTCGATCTTCTGCTCCATGTCGAGCATGTTGAGGGTGGAGATACCCAGGATCTGGGTCTCACCGCGCTGGAACAGGGGCCGAGCCGTGAACACGCGGGACAACCGCAACCTCCGCGGACAGGGTGCGGATGTCGCGGGGCCCACGTCCGTCAATGCGGATGCTCTCGGTCAGGGTCCGGTGGCGCACGATCTTCTTCGTCAGGGACTTCAGCGCTGCCGAGACCTCATTGCCACGCCCCTCAAAGCGCTCTTCAAGGGCCTCAAGAACGTCCTGGCGGATGGCGTGGGTGGCCTCGTCGCGTTCCTGTTTACCGGGGAATCCGCATGGCCTCGGAGACCCGCTCGGCGGCCAGTTCCTCCACGGCGGCATAGACATCGTCCTCATAGTCGAGGAAGACAGGAAACTCGAAGGTCTCCTTCGAAGCTTCGCCTTCAGTTCGGACTGGGCATCGCACAGCACCTTGATGAAGGGCTTGGCTGCCTCCAGGCCCCTGCCCGACGACCTCCTCTGTCGGAGCTGTCTTCCCAGCGCGAACGTTCTCCCAGGTGGCCTCTGTTCCACCGGCCTCGACCATCATGATGGCAACATCGCCATCCGGCAGAACCCGGCCTGCCACCACCATCTGGAATGACGCCTTGGCGACCTGCCCCACCGTCGGGGAAGCACACCCAGGTGTCATCGATGAGGGCCACGCGGACGCCGCCAATGGGCCCGGAGAACGGCAGCCCAGCCAGGGTGGTGGCCATGGAGGCCCGCGTTGATGGCGACCACGTCGTAGTAGTGGGAGGGGTTCAGGGACAGCACATCGACGATGACCTGAACCTCGTTGCGGAGGCCCTTGACGAAGGCGGGGCGGAGGGGCGGTCGATGAGGCGAGCCGCGAGGATCGCGCCCTCGCCAGGTCGGCCCTCGCGACGGAAGAACGACCTGGAATCCGCCCTGCGGCGTACATGCGCTCCTCAATGTCGACCGTGAGCGGGAAGAAGTCGATGGCATCGCGGGGGCTTTGGCCGCTGTGGTGGCGGCCAGCAGCATGGTGTCTCCGTCGAGGGTAGACGGCGGCAGAGCCATCGGCCTGCTGGGCAAGGATGCCCGACTCAAACCGGATGGTGTGGCGTCCGTATTTGCCGTTGTCAATAACGGCTTCAGAGAATTCGAGACCAGGTCCTTCCATGGACAAGGCTGGCTCCTTTCGGGGAGGGCTGCCCGCAGGGCGCGGTACACCGCCGGTGCCACCGGTCTTCGATCGAGGCCTGCGGGGAATTTGAGTCGACCCGAAAGCCACTACCGAGGACCAAGTGAGACCCCCTGGCTGACAGCGAATGCATGAACTGTAGTTGTGTGATTGTGATTTTAGCGGCTCGTGGTCAGTAACCCAGGCAAGGCGGCCCCGCGTTTGCGGGGCCGCCTGAAAAGCCCTGGCTGTGGATCAGCGACGCAGTCCGAGACGCGCGATCAGCTCGCGGTAGTGCTCAATGTCCTGGCGAGCCACGTAGTTGAGCAGACGACGACGCTGACCGACCATCAGCATGAGGCCGCGGCGACTATGATGATCCCCCTTGTGGACCTTCAGGTGCTCGGTGAGATGCGCAATCCGCTTTGTCAGCAGAGCGATCTGCACATCCGGCGAACCGGTGTCGCCCGGGGTCGTGGCGTACTCTTCAATGATCTTCTTCTTTTCCCTGAGCATCCATCTGGGCGCTCCCTTCGGTTCGCTGCACGGCGCCCCAGTCGCGGGTGCGTTCGGGGCTCTACTGGACCGTGGCCGATCAACGGCAACCGGAGAAGGCTAGCACCCCTGTTGCCGTATCAGCGAATCCACGGTTTCTTACACCAACCTCCTCCACAGCCATTAAGGTTGAGATCAACCGTTCCGAGGCAAGGAACCTGTTATGACCATCATCGTTCGCCCCGTGACAGAGTCTGACCTGCCTTCCCTGCGTGAATTGCAGGCCCGGCCGGAGCTGCGGCTGGTGGATGAGCATTTCATCGCGTCCCAGCGTGGCGCGCTGATCTTCGCAGTGGCCGTCGAGGCAGATGAGCCGCTGGGCACGGCACTGCTTGACTTCAGTCCCGGGCCGCTGCTTCCAGAACTGCGGAATATGTACGTCTCCCCGCAGAGACGACGCCGGGGAGCCGGCCGGGCACTGGTGAGCTGGCTTGAGCAGCAGGCCCGGCTCAACGGCCACTCGGCCGTGCACCTCGCGGTCGACCCGAACAACGAGAGGGCAATACCGCTCTACGTCTCGCTTGACTACCTGCCCACCGGGGATCATCTGTTCGTCGCTGATGCCGAAGTGCCCCAAGTCGCCCACGGCGTCGAGCGCAGCAAACACTATGCGATCTACAAGAAATCCCTGACGGCCTACTGACCGAGAAGACCCTGGCCTTCTGCGTCACCGCCGGCGATTATGCAAGCCCCAGAATGCGACGGCAGTCGACAACATCTCGCTCCATCTGGGAAACCAGTTCCCCCACGCCGTCGAAACGCACCTGCCCACGAAGCCGTGAGACAAAGTCAACATCAACCTGGACCCCGTACAGCTCCAGATCCTTACGGTCCAGCACATGGCTTTCCACTCGGCGGTCGGTTCCCTCAAAGGTTGGGTTCGACCCCACCGAGATCGCCGCCGGCAGCCGCGGCCCATCCTCGGGCGTGAGCCACCCCGCGTAGACCCCATCAGCTGGCACAGCCAGCTCGGGGAGCCACGATGAGGTTCGCTGTGGGGGAACCTGAGATCTCGCCCCCGCTGATCCCCCCACGACGACCACCCCGCTGAACCGGAAGTCCCTGACCAAGATGTTGAGCGGCAAACCCACATCTCCCCTGTCCAGAGCTTCCCGGATCAGGGTTGAGCAGGTGGTCTCCTCCTGCACCTCAGCCAGCGTGAGGGACCGAACCTCGAATCGACCGGCGGCCAGGGCTCGGAGGACCTCCACATCACCCGCCGCGCGATGCCCAAAGCGGAAGTTCTCCCCCACCACGACCACCCGGGGTTCCAGAGGCACCACGAATCGTTCGACGAAATCGACTGGGCTCATGGCCGCCACCCTCTCGTCAAACCTCACCACCCGGACCTGCCCGGCTCCAGCCTGCTTGAGCAGATCAATCCGCCCCGGAAGATCCGTGAGCAGCTTCGGCGCCTGCGCGGGCGCCAGCACCGACAGAGGATGGGGCCAGAAGGTGATGACGGCCAGCTCTCCAGAGCCCCGCTCCGCCTGAAGCACCCGCTGATGGCCCAGGTGGACCCCATCGAAGTTCCCGATGGCCACCACTCGTGATCCGTTGTTCACGGATGACAGATTAGCCAGGTCTGGGCCCAGAGCACAGTTCAGCGCTGTCAACAAGGCAACAAATACGGCAACCGCCTGACCCCGCAGGGGCTCAGGCGGTTGCCGATCAGCGTTCAGTTGTCTTCCAGCACGACGAACAGTTGACGTGGCCCGTGAACTCCCTCCACCCGCGACAATTCGATGTCACTGGTGGCAGATCCACCGCTGATCCATGTGCAGGGGCCGTCCTGCATCGATGGAGGCTCGCAGCCGATGAACAGCTTCAGGAACATCAGAGACCACGCTGTCGGCGCGCACCACACAGACATGCCGGTCGGGAACCAGAGTCAGGGCCCGGCGTCCCTGATCCTCAGCGTGGTCGAGGGCAGATGGTCCCAGTCTCAGCCATGGAGACCGCCGAGCCGGTCAGCACCGCATCAATGGAGTTCAGCTGCTGATGGCTCAGCCCCTCATCGCGGACCACCTCCAATCCGGCATCGGACACAGCCTGCACCCAATGGGACGGGACCCCGTCGGGAACCACGACGCTCTTCGCCCCGAGCTCCCGCAGCGCTGCGACGATGGCACCGGGCGTGCCGCTCGCAGGTGTGCGAACAATCTTGGCCTGTAGTCAAGAATGTTCTCAACAAAGGTCTCCAGCACATCCTCCAGCGGCGTGGGCTGGTTGTATGCCCACGTCACGGGCACATCCTTGACCGGGTCCTTGTCACGGACATCCTGGGTTGCCTTCCGGATCCGAGACAGGATCTCCTCACGGGCACTCATTTGGAAGCCTCCTCTCGCCTCTGCCACCATGCGCGGAACGACTCCCCTGGCGGGACTGGCAGATCGCGAGCCCGGCTCCATGCCGAGGGCGGGGAACGGCAGCGGCCCGAAGTGGCTTCGCCTCTTGAACATCTTCCCGACGAGCCGTGAGAAGAACTGCACGAAGGCCAGGTTGCGGCCGCGCGCCATGACCCACCCCAGCAGTTTGAAGATCGTGGATTCGACCGTGGGACGGTGCGCCGTCTTCTTCTGCACCACCTGATTCCGCATGTGCACGAGGATGTCGGAGATGGGGATCTTCACGGGGCACACATCATTGCAGGCCCCACAGAGGCTGGAGGCGAAGGGCAGGGACTTGTCCACGTTCGAGGGCGACCCCGCGCAGCTGCGGGGTGAGGATGGCCCCAATCGGTCCGGGATAGACCGAGCCGTAGGTGTGGCCGCCCACCCGCTCGTACACGGGACACACATTCATGCAGGCTGAGCAGCGGATGCACCTCAGCGCCTCACGACCCACCGGGTCGGACAACACCTGGTCCGCCCGTTGTCGAGGAGGACGACATGCAAGTCCTGAGGGCTCGTCGCCCGGGGTGACCCCTGTCCAGATGGAGGTGTAGGGGTTCATCCTCCACCGGTGGAGCTGCGCGGCAACAGCCTCAGGAAGACCTCCAAGTCCTCGAAGGTGGGAACCAGCTTCTCAATGCCGACCACCGAGATCAAGGTCTCGGGCAGGGTCAGGCACATCCGGCCGTTGCCCTCAGACTCGACGATCACCAGGGAGCCGGTGTCAGCGACGATGAAGTTGCCTCCGGAGACCGCCACCTTGGCGCGCAGGAACTTCTCACGCAGATGGGTCCGGGCAGCGCCCGCCAGCTCTGGGGGTTGTCGCTGATGCCATCCGGGGCGGGCGCGCCCCAGAGCCCCATCTCCTTCTTGAAGATCTCCCGCACCTCGGAACGGTTTCGGTGGATGGCCGGCACGAGGATGTGAGATGGCCGGTCGTGTCCAAGCTGGACGATCAGCTCTGCCAGATCGGTTTCCCAGGCGGCGATGCCAGCATCCTCCAACGCCTCGTTCAGATCGATCTCCTGGGTGGCCATCGATTTGATCTTGACGATCTCCTGGGTTCTCTTGGAGCGTGCTATGTCGATGACGATCCGGTTGGCCTCCTCCGCATCACGAGCCCAGTGGACCTTGATCCCGGCCTCGGTCATGGCCTTCTCCGCCTGGATCAGGTAATGGTCCAGGTGACGGCCGACACGGTTCTTGATCTGCTCACCGGCTCGACGCAGTTCCTCCCAGTTGCTGACCTCTGAGGCGCGGGTGGCTCGCTTGCTGCGGATGACGGTGGTGGCGTGGCGCAGGTTCTTTCTGAGCTGCTGATTCTGCAGGGCCCCCTTGGCGGCCTTCGGGAAGGCAGGCATCCCAAGGCAGGTGCCGCGGGGTGGGGCAGGCGTCAGGCGTTCATGCATCAGGGTCATGCCGTCACCTCCTCAGTGTTCGCCAGGATCTCAGCCAGGTGAATCGTCTTCACTCCCGCGTTCATGCGGTGCATGATGCCGCCAATGTGCATCAGACAGGCGTTGTCGCCAGTGACGAGGTACTCGGCGCCGGTATCCATGACATTGCGGGCTTTGTCACCACCCATGGAGACCGACACATCGGAGTTTTTCACGCAGAATGTGCCGCCGAAGCCACAGCACTGGTCAGAGCCGTTGAGCGGCACGAGGTCGATGCCCCGGACAGCCCTCAGCAGCTGATAAGGCCGATCTCCGACGTGCGCCACCCGGACGGAGTGACACGTCGGGTGGTAGGTGACGCGGTGGGGGAAGTAGGCACCGACATCCGTCACACCGAGAACATCCACGAGGAATTCCGTGAAGTCGTAGGTCCGTTTGACCAGTTCCTCGGATGCCTGCTTCAGTTTCCGGTCCCCGCCCGCTCAGCAAGCATGGGATGCTGATGCCGGACCGCGCCGATGCAGGACCCGGAGGGGCCGACGATGTAGTCGTAGTCTTCAAAGGACCGGACGTAGTTCTTGACCGTCGGAACAGCTTCTTTGAAGTATCCGGTGTTGGTCAGCATCTGGCCGCAGCAGGTCTGCTCCTTGGGGAACACCACCGTGCAGCCGAGCCTTTCCAGCACGCTGACGACTGCGATGGGCGTTCCGGGGAACATCGTGTCATTGATGCAGGGTGGCGAACAATGCCACCGTCTTACCCGTTCCGGGTGCCATGTCTCTCTCCTTCAATCGACGAGGCAGTGAATGCGGCCCGGCCGAGGCTGGGGGTTCCAACGCTTTGCCACCAGCGTTGCAATCCCCGGCTCCGGGTGTTCCAAACCGCGATGATTCAGTTGTCTGATGCGCTGACTCAGGCCGGGGAAGCAACCAGCTCAGCACGGGGGTGGACATCAGGCCGGCCAGCAGGCACAGCATGAACAGCAGGACGAAGCTCCAAGCGATGATCCGACGGAGGATTGCCGACTCGCTGCCAGCCAGGCCGATGGCGCTTGATGCGATGGCCAGGGACTGGGGTGAGATCATCTTGCCCACGACGCCACCGGCGGCATTCGAGCCAACCAGCAGCTGCCTCATGCCCTCGACACCCAGTGCGGAGTTCGCGCCGATCTGCTCTCCGACGCCGGACTGGAGACCGGAGAACAGGATGTTGGCTGAGGGTGTCCGAGCCAGTCACATACGTGCCGATCCAGCCGAGCACGGGAGCCAGGAAGGGGTAGATGGCTCCAGCACCGGCGATGAACATGCCGAGGGCGAGGGTCTGGCCAGAGTCACCCATCACGTATGCCAGGGCCACGACTGCGCCGATGGTCAGCATCGCAAACTTCATCTTCTTCACATTGACCCACAGCTCCTTGAAGGCATCTTTCAGGGAGACTCCGTAGATCAAGGCGGTCAGCAGGGCCACCAGGGCAAGCAGAATGCCCGGGGTGGACGCCCATTGGAGGGTGTAGGGTCTGGTGCGACGACTTCTCACCAGCCATGCTCAGCATCTCGCCGAGCCCTGGCCAGGCGAAGGAGATGTCCGTCGACTTCAGGAACTGCTTGACGCTGTCTATGGCTGCGATCCCAAAGACTGCTATCACCAGAAGATAGGGCACCAGGGCCATGAAGATGCGGCTGCCCGTGAGCCTGGAGGTGTCCGCAGCCTCGACTTTGACGGGCTCAGTCTCCAGCTCCGGGTCTACCGGCTGGCCAATACGTGCGACGGACTCCGTCGCGCCCTTCGGCTTCCAGAACCGGGTGAACAGGATGGCCACTCCGACGCTGACCACAGCCGCCACGAGCTCGGTCAGGTTGTACAGCGGGGTGGAGGAGACGATCCACTTGACAATGCCGAAGGTGATTCCCACCACCAGCCCGAAGGGCCAGCACTCCCGGATGCCCTTCTTGCCGTCCATGACGGCAAGAAGCAGGAATGGCACCACGAGGCAGAGCATGGCGGTCAGTTGTCCGGTGATGGGTGAGATCGCGAGCACATTGTCTCCGAAGCCACCGACCTTGGCCGCCTGGATCACCGGAAGGCCAACTGCGCCGAAGGCCACTGGCACAGTGTTTGCCAGCAGCGCGATGAGGGGCCGCCCGTATCGGGGAGAACCCGATGGCCACCAGCATCGCGGCGGCAATGGCAACCGGGGCCCCAAAACCGGCGAGCGCTTCCAGCAGGCCCCGAAGCAGAAGGCAATCAACAGGCCGAGCACTCGGGGATCGTCGCTGATTAGGAAGAACGTGTTGCGCAGGTCCTCGAATCTGCCGGAGATCACAGTCACCTGATACATCCAGATGGCCATCAGCAGGATCCACACAATCGGGAACAGACCGTAGACGAAACCGTGGATGCTCGTGGACAGAGCCATCATCGCAGGCATCTTGAACGCCAGAACAGCCACCAGAAAAGCCAGAGCCCAGGACACTGCTCCGGCGATATGGGCTTTCCAGCGCAGCACCCCGAGGGTGACGAGCATGCACACGATGGGTATGACTGCCGCAAGGGGCCGAGAGCCACTGTGACCCCAGCGGATTCAACGAGGGCTGGAATACCTCTAGAAGGGATGACATGTCGGGAACTCCATCGTCCAATTGGGGCCCGGTCGGGCTTTATTTGGTCCGACCATAGCACACCATCGCGACGGGGTGTCCAGGAGGCAAAGATTAGGCCGGGATCCTCGGATCCCGGCCTCGACGGCCCAGCTGCTGGGGCCTATGGCAGCCGGGCGAAGACCACCACATCGTCAAACCAGCGGTAGATGTGGCCGGTCTCGGCGAAGCCCGCGGTACGGAGGGCGTCCAGGTGAAAGTCGAGGCTGACCTTCACCGGGGCAGTCTTGTCCTTCCATCGTCTTTCCCACTCCTGAGTCTCGGCCTCCACCCCGGCTGGGAGCGGGCCGCATCCCACCAGGCCTCCCAGGTCATGACCCCCGTTCCAGCTCACTGAGGCGAAATCGCTCCCTGTCAGACCTCGCTCACCTCACGCAGAAAGGTTTGGGTCTCGGAGTCGTAGCTGAGGGTGATCCGCATTCAGGAACACCGCTCCCGGGTTGAGCACCTCGGGGAGGCTCAGGTAGAGCCGAACCAGATCGTCGGGCGACAGCCAGTGCAGCGCCGTCGCGCTGACAACGGCATCGAACTTCCTCTCACCCACCTGCTTCGTCCACTGCGGATCGGTCAGGTCAACGTCGAGGAGTTGGACACGCTCCCCGTGGCGGTTTGTCTCACGTCCCAGCCGCAGCAGGATCGGGTCGCGGTCGATGCCGACGACCTCGGCCTCGGGGAAGGCCTCCGCCACCGCATCGCACAGCGATCCCGGACCGCATCCCAGGTCGAGCACCCGCAGCCCCCTCCTCAACGTGCAGGGGCGCGAATCGCCTCCAGCATCGCGCGTACCCTGAGGTCTCGGAACTCAATGAAGGCGGTCTGCTGGGCATGCCATGAGGTGAGCAGTTGTTCGGGGGTCATTCGTCCTCCTTGGAAGAGCCGGTTTCCGGGGTGAAAATCAGATGTGGGCGGCCATCGTGTTCGATGCGATGAACCTGAGGTGGTAGACGGGTTCCAGAATCTCGAGGGGTGAGCACCTCATCCGGGGTTCCGCTGGAGACCACCCGCCCTCCGTCGATCAGGATCAGGTGGTGGCAGTAGCGTGCCGCCAGGTTCAGGTCATGCAGAACCATGACGACGGCGCACCCAAGGCCTGTCACCAGCCCGAGGAGAGAGAACTGGTGATGCAGGTCAAGGTGGTTGGTCGGCTCATCCAGGAGGAGATGCCCGGCGCTTTGAGCGATGGCCCGCGCCACCAGCACCCGTTGCCGCTCACCACCAGACAGTTGCGTGATGAGCCGGTCCGCGAGATGAGTCGCCTCCACCTGCCGCAGGGGCATCGTTGATGAGCACCCTGTCCGAGGCATCTCCATAGGACAGGAGGTTGCGGCTGGCGATCCGGCCGAGGGCGACGGCATCGCGAACGCGGAGCGGCAGTGCCGTCTCGGAGTCCTGAGCGACCACGGCCACCCGTCGCGCAATCTCCCGTCGCGGGAGCCGGGAGAGGTCGTCCCCGTCGATGACGACGGTGCCCCGCCAGCGCGGGAGCGCCCGGTTCAGGGCAAGCAGGAGAGTGGTCTTGCCTGAACCATTGGGGCCCACCACGCCAACGACCTCACCCGGCTCCCGCAGCCAGGTGGGCTCCCTCAAGCACCACCCGACCACCACGGGCCACGCTGAGTTGTTCGGCGAGGATCATTGTGCTGCGATCTTCTCCGCCAGCGCGGCGGCACCCTCAACTGAGAGCACGTTCGGGGGTCGGTGAGAACAAACGGGAGGACGACAACCTGTCCCTTCTCCACAGCCTTCAGCTGCTGCATCCCGTTGAAGGACCTGAAGGCCTCCAGGGTCTCCTCGTCGCTGGCACCGGAGGAGAGCAGCACGATCCAGTCGGGGTTCTTCTCCAGGAGATCCTCCATCGCCCCGTCAAAGACCCGGCTGGAGTTGTCGGCATAGACATTCGACAGGCCGTTCGCCTCGAAGATGGGCTGGACCATGGAAGACCTGCCGTAGAAGCTGAGCTGGGTGGCTCCGGTGGCCATGTAGATGGCCGCCGCGGATCCGCGATCTGCGGGAGCAGCGGCCTTCAGGGCATCAGTCTTGGAACGCAGACCCGAGAGCACAGTTGCGGCCGCGTCGGGCTTCCCAAAGATCCTGGCCAGATTGTTCACCTCGGTGTCAATCAGGTCCCACGAGGCCTTGTCGACGGAGTAGTTCGGGCAATAGGCCTCCGGGGAATAGAGCTGCACCCCGGCGCTGGCCAGCTGCTCACGCTCCACGCCCTTGTCATAGCCGATCACGAGGTCAGCCTTGGAATTCAGCACGGTCTCTGTGGACAGCATGACGCCGCCCGTGTCCGTTTTTCCCGCATCGACAGACTCGATCGCGTCATGCTTGGTCTGGAGCTCCGGCGCAGCTGAGCCATAGTGCGCGTCGCCCGCACGCAACGAGACCCTGTCCGCCAGTCCGAGGGCATCCAGGTTGGAGTATCCCGTGTCACCGAGCATGATGACCCGGGAGGAGGACGGTCGAAGTGGAGGTTCTGCCCGCAGCTGACGATGTCGATGGGGTAGCCACCCTCTGACGAGGCGACGCTGGAGCTCTGCGCCCGCTGGCACTCTGCGCGGCACGGTCGGCGGCCGAGGCGCCACACGCTGCCAGCAGCAGTGTCGCGCTGGTGAGGGCGAGGAATCGTTTCATGACTTCTCTTTCAGGTGTCTGGATGTGACTGGGATGGATGGATGATTCCCCAGGCGGTGGCCGCCCCCGCCGCAGGCCACATCGCCCCGAGCGTCAAGCCGGAATCACCTCGATGCGAGTTTCTCCGACAGCTTGGTGGCGCCGTTGACAGACAGGGTGGTCGGTGGATCGGTGAGCGCGAACGGCAGAACCACAACCTTGCCCTCGGCGACTGCCTTCAGCTGTCCAGCCCCCTGGAAGCCTTTGAAGGCCTCAAGAGTCTCCTCGTCGCTGGCGTCCAGGGACAACAGCACGATCCAGTCCGGGTTCTTTCCCAGAATGTCCTCCATGGAGCCATCAAAGACCCGGGTTGTGGTGTCGTCATAGGAGTTCTTGATGCCGTTGGCCTCAAAGATGGGCTGGACCATGGACGACGTGCCGTATGCGTAGAAGTTCGGATCACCCGGGGTGATGTAGAGGGCTATGCCGCTGCCCTTGTCCTGTCTGCCGCTGGCGTCCAGTCGCTCCACTGCGGCCTTTCGCTCGCTGATGACCCCAGCAGCCCTGTCCTGCACTCCGAAGATGGCGGCCAGGTTGTTCACCTCGGTGTCGATCAGATCCCAGGTGGCGTGTTGCACCGAGTAGTCGGGGCAGAAGGCTGCTGGGGAATAGAGCTGCACCCCGGCCTTCTCCAGTGCGGCACGGTCAACCCCTCCTCGTAGCCGATGACAAGGTCGATCTTGTTCTCCAGCACAACCTCGGTGGTGACCCTCACGCCACCGGTTTCAATGTCGCTGGAGGCCAGCGCCGGAATGGCGTCGTATTTCTGTTGCAGCGCCTCCTGCCCTGCCCCGAAGTTCTTCTCCCCGGCTCGCAGGTCAAGCTCTCCCGTCAGGCCCAGCGCATCGATATTCGGCAGGCCGGTTCCCCCAGGATCAGCACCTTCTGGGGCGGAGCCTCGAAGGTGAGGGTCTTGCCACAGCTGTCCACGTGAGTCACGCCGCTTGAAGCCTGGGTTCCGCTGGTGTCCGCGGAGGCGCTGGAACTCTGCGCGGCACGATCTGCGGCTGAGACACCGCACCCGGACAGGGCGAGTGCCGCGATGGCGAAGGGGATGAGCAGTTTCTTCATGATCTTCCTGTTCTGACGGTTCATTGGAGGCTGTGGCCCTGATGACGGACGAGCACCACGAGGAACGGGGCGCCGATGAGGCCCGTCACGACACCAATCGGCACCTCGGCTGGGGCGAATGAGATCCGGGCGAACGCATCCGCCCACACGAGGAACAGGCCTGCAGCGAGCGCCGAGCCAAGCACGAGAAGTCGGTGGGCGGGGCCCACGAAGGATCGGACCACGTGGGGCACCACGAGACCGACGAACCCGATGCCACCGGCGGTGGCAACGGCGAGCGACAGCCGCTGAGACCGGGACGAGGGCAGGATCCGCGCGATAGCCGGCTCAACGCCCACGGCCTGGGCGGTGCGGTCCCCCGCTGGCCAGCGCATCGAGGATCGGGCCGCACAGCACCATCAGCGCCGTCAGCAGGGACGGCGGTGATGACGATCAGGGGATGGAATCCCATCTGATGCGGGCAAGTGAGCCAAGGGTCCAGAACATCACGGAACGCGCGGTCTCCGGGGAGTCGGAGGAGAAGATGATGAGGTTGGTCAGCGCCTGGAAGCCGAAACCCACACCGAGACCGCCGAGGATCAGCTGCAGGGGCGACTGGGTTCGTCCGGCGATGGCCAGCACCAGCATCGTCGCCAGCAGGGCTCCCGCGAAGGCCAGCAGACCGACGAAAGCGGCAACCGTGGTGCCGACGATGATGATGGCGAATGCAGCGCCGGAGGAGGCGCCCGCGCTGACCCCAGAACGTAGGGTTCGGCCAGCGCATTGCGGACCACCGCCTGCAGCACCACGCCCGGACCCCGAGGGATGGCGGCAACCGCCACACCCGCAATGATGCGGGGCAGTCGCGTCTCCCAGACGATGGCGTCGACTGAGCGATCCCAGGTGATCTGGATGTCAATACCCGGAATGTGGCTGAGCAGAACGCCGACGACCTCGTCCAGCGGGACGGAGGCTGAGCCGATGACGATGGTCAGAGCGGGGGTGAACACAAGAGCGGCGGCGAGCAGGACGATCCGCAATCCCACGGAGGCACGGGAGGTTCGCGAGGCGATGCTGGACATCGGTCTGCTTTCCAGTCAGGGCCGTTGCGCGCGGCCAGGTTAGCGCGCCCCCATCAGCATTCGGACTTCGGGTTGCTCCCGTTACCGTTGCGCGTCGGTCCCGGATTCCCACCGGGTTCCCTGGTGAGGGCGTAGGAGATCTTAACAGATGCCGAGAACGATTCCCGCCTCTGTCCACCACTGACGTCATGCCGCCTTCCGGGGAGTGACAGAATTGACCCATGCTCGAGGAAGATGATCGAACGGCGCACCGGATAGCGCTGGATCACGATTGAGCAGCTGATTCTAAGCGGTGCCTTCCCCGTGGGTGCACGGCTGCCTCCCGAACGTGAACTGGCTCCAGGTGCTGGGCGTCAGCCGAGGTGCCGTCCGGGAGGCCATCCGTGTGCTGCAGGCACAGGGAATCCTGGAATCACATCCCGGCCCTGGGCGCGGAACCCGGATCATCTCAGGCCACACCAAAGCCCTCGGGAGGCTGTTCAGGCTCCATGTGGCGCTGACATCCACTTCAGCGACCGACCTCACCGACGCTCGGGTCGCCCTGGAGCGTTCGACCGCAGCCTTGGCCGCACGGCACTGGGATGATGCGACCATCACACGGCTGGGCTTCCTAGTGGACCGCATGGAGGGGAGACAACCCTGGACAGCTTCAACTCCCTAGACACCGAATTTCACGTCGAGATCGCCGTCACAGCCCTGCAATCCCTTCATTGGCGACCTCACCTCGGCAATCCGGGAGGCGCTACGGGCCCCCATCCGTGACGCATCCATGGCTATGACGGACTGGCAGGAGCTTCGCATCACCCTGTGCAGGCAACACCGTGCGGTCTTCGAGGCAATCGAGAAACGTGACGGCGACTCCGCCGCAGCCCTCATGGAGACGCACATCCGGACCGCCTTCCGGGCACTGAGGCTGGGAATCTGACGTCGCCTCAGCTCAGGACAGCCAGGGGACGGGCTCCCCGTCCCCCGGACGGTAGAGCGCCAAGAGCTCCCGCCGGGCCCGATGATCCCCACTGGCTCAGCCTCCAGGTCGATGTGCAGGGGTCCGCCCGAAGCCGGCGTCCCTGGCCTGGGCCGCATCCACCAGCACGCAGGGAAAGCTCAGCCGTGCCGCATCAGCCATCGGCATGAGACAGGGGCGGCTCCTCCCCAAACGCACAGCCTGATCCAACCCATAGCCTCCGATGCGGGTCCTGCGCAGCGCCGTCAGGTGACCGCCTGTCCCCAGGGCCTGCCCCAGATCACGGGCGATGGCCCGGACATACGTGCCAGACGAGCACTCAACATCGACATCCACATCGAGGGATGCCGTCGCCTGGTCGCATGGCAAGCACGTCCAGGCGGGTGATCTCGACCTCGCGGGCACTCAGGCTCACCTCAGCTCCGGCTCGCGCGAGCTCATAGCGCGTTTCCCGCCCACCTTGATGGCCGACACCGTCGAGGGCACCTGCCGGATCCGACCCCGCATCGGGGAGATTGCGGCCTCAGCTCGGCGGCCCCGGTTCCCGAGGCATCCGCGAGCGCCGTGATCTGCCCCTCCGCGTCGTCAGTGGTCGATGACTGCCCAAGACGCACCGTCGCCAGGTAGCGCTTGTCATGCAGGGGCCAAGTGCCCCCAAGAGCCGTGTGGCCCGGTTCACGCCCAGAATCAGCACCCCCGTGGCCCATAGGGTCCAGGGTGCCGGCGTGACCGATTTTCCGGGTGCCAAGCAGCCGGCGGAGATGACCCACCACCTGATGGGAGGTCATCCCCGCCGGTTTGTCAGCTATGACGATGCCGGAATCCAGTGTCACTCTTCCCGCTGGCCTCACGCGGTTTGCGATACGGGTCGGCATCGCCTGCAAAGGACTTCCCGGCAGCCCGGGCTGCGGCCTCCGCATCCTGGGCCTGCGCCCTGGCGAGGAGGTCCTCAATGCTGCGCGCCGCCTCGGGAGTGGCATCCAGCACGAAGGTCAGCGACGGCGTGTGCCGCAGCTGCAGCTGCGATCCGAGGGTAGTGCGCAGCATCCCCGTCGCCGACCTGAGCGCAGCCGCAGTCCCGGCTCGGTCCGCCTCATCACCCATCACCGTGTAGAACACAGTGGCATCCCGGTTGTCTCCGGTGAGCCGCACATCAGTCAAGGTGATGAACCCCAGCCTCGGATCCTTGACACGCCGTTCCAGCGTGTTGGCCAGGATCACCTTGATCTGATCCGCCAGCTTCGCGTTACGCGGATGTACCATCGTCACTCTCCCTGTCAGGTGCGCTCACGCTCAACCATCTCGAAGGTCTCGACGATGTCCCCGATGCGGATGTCACCGTAGTTGCTGAGCGTCAGGCCGCATTCGAAGCCCTCACGAACCTCGGTCACGTCATCCTTCTCACGCCGCAGCGACTCGATGGAGGTCTCGGTGACCACGGTGCCGTCACGCAGCAGCCGCGCTTTCTGGTTTCGCTTGATCGAGGCCGTCGACAATCATGCAGCCCGCGATGTTGCCGAACTTGGAGGAGCGGAAGATCTCGCGGATCTCCGCCTGGCCCCGGACCTCTTCCGCGTAGATCGGCTTGAGCATGCCCTTGAGGCGGCCTCAATCTCATCGATGGCGGCATAGATGACCGAGTGGTAGCGAATATCGACGTTCTCGCGATCCGCGAGCTGAGCCGCATGGGCCGTCGCGCGGACGTTGAAGCCGATGATGACGGCCTTGGAGGCCGCAGCAAGCGACACGTTGGTCTCGGTGATGGCACCAACGCCCCGGTCGATGACCCGCAGGCTGACCTCGTCGCCGGCGTCGATCTGGGACAGTGCGTCCTCCAGGGCTTCGACGGAACCGGCGCCGTCGCCCTTGAGGATGAGCAGCAGCTCCTGGGTCTCGCCCTTCTGCAGCTCGTCGAACAGCTGGTCCAGGGTCTTGCGGCGGCTGGTCTTGGCCTGCTGGGCTGCGCGCATCCTGGCCTCGCGGCGATCAGCGATCTGACGGGCCTTGCGGTCGTCCTCCACCACCAGGAAGTTGTCGCCGGCACCCGGCACTGCGGTCAGGCCGAGCACCTGGACCGGCATCGACGGCGGAGCCTCCTGAACGTTCTTGCCCTGGTCATCGATGAGTGCACGGACACGGCCATGGGCAGAGCCCGCGACGATCGAGTCGCCGATCCGCAGCGTGCCGCGGTGCACCAGCACTGTGGCGACCGGCCCACGCCCCTTGTCGAGGTGTGCCTCAATGGCCACGCCCTGCGCGGGCATGTTCGGGTTGGCGCGCAGATCCAGCGCGGCATCTGTGGTCAAGATGATGGCCTCAAGCAACGCATCCAGACCCTCACCTGTGACTGCCGACACATTGACGAACTGGGTGTCACCCCGTAGTCCTCGGGCACCAGGCCGAACTCGGAGAGCTGACCACGGACCCGGACGGGATCTGCAGCCGGCTTGTCCACCTTGTTCACGGCCACCACGATCGGGACATCAGCAGCCTTCGCGTGGTTCAGCGCCTCAATGGTCTGCGGCATGACCCCGTCGTCCGCGGCCACCACCAGCACCGCGATGTCCGTGGACTTCGCGCCGCGGGCACGCATCGCAGTGAAGGCCCTCATGGCCCGGGGTGTCTATGAACGTGATGGCGCGTTCGTCGCCATCCACCTCGGTCTCCACCTGATAGGCACCGATGGCCTGGGTGATGCCACCGGCCTCACCTGCCACAACGTTGGTGTGTCGGAGGGCGTCGAGCAGCTTCGTCTTGCCGTGATCGACATGCCCCATGACCGTGACGACCGGCGGGCGGGCCTCAAGGTCCTCCTCATCACCGAGATTCTCCCGAACTCGGCGTCGAAGGACTCCAGCAGCTCGCGGTCTTCGTCCTCGGGCGAGACCACCTCGATGTTGTAGTCCAGCTCAGCGCCGAGCACCTCAAGGGTGTCATCGGCCACCGACTGCGTCGCCGTCACCATCTCACCCAAGTGGAACAGCACCTGCACCAGGGAGGCTGGCTCGACGCCGATCTTCTCCGCCAAGTCCGTCAGCGAGGCTCCACGGCGCAGCCGCACCGTCTGGCCGTCGCCCTTGCGGAGGCGCACTCCACCGATGGTGGGCGCCTCCATCTGGTCGAACTCCTGCCTGCGCTGCTTCTTGGACTTGCGTCCGCGCCTGCCACCGGAACCTCCGCGACCGAAAGCGCCCTGCGTGGAGCCGCCACGACCGCGGCCGCCGCTGCGACCTGCGCCGGGGGCCTCCCATCGGGGGCCGCCGAAACCGCCGCCCCCACCGCCGGGACGCCCAGCGCCTCCGCCGGAGCGACCGCGACCCGAGCTGGGAGTCGGGCGGGCTCCGCCACGCACAGCCTGCTGGCCGAGCGTGGAATTCTGTGTCTTGGGCATCATCGCCGGGTTGGGGCGCGGCAGGGCCACCCGTGCCGCCGGGACGCGGCATGCGCTGATCGCCTCCGGACCGCTGCCCATCACGGCTGTCAGGGGCGACGCTGAGCGCCCGGCCTTCCCACGCCCATGCCCTGCGAGGCCGTGAACGGGTTGTTGCCGGGACGCGGCCCCCAGGACGACGGAGGCATTGCCCGGTTTCGGGCCCTGACCGGGGCGTGGCCCGGGACGGGCGCCGGGACGCGGGGCGGAATCCCCGGGATCCTTCGGTGCGGGCTTGGGGGCGCTGGGACGCGGGGCTCCCGGCTTGGGAGCAGCTGCTCCTGGGCGCGGGAGCACCTGGTTTGGGAGCCGCAGGCCTGGCCGCCGGTTTCGGTGCGGGACGTGCTGGCTCGCTCACCACCGACGGGCCGGGCGTCGGGGCCCCAGGGGTGGCGACCGGCTTTGGGGAGGACGGATTCGCCTTGGCCTGGGGCTTGTTCGCGGGCTTCTTCGGCGTTGGCTTGGCCGGAGCGGGCTTGGCGACCGGCTTCTCATCGACCGGTTTCGGCGCGGGCGCCTCGAGGCTTTGGTGCGAAGGCTTCCCGAACCTTGCGCACCACAGGTGCTTCGAGGGTGGAGGACGCGCTGCTGACGTACTCCCCCATTTCGGTGAGCTTGCTGAGAAGCTCCTTGCTGGTGATCCCGATCTCTTTTGCGATCTCGTGGACGCGGGGCTGGCCACTACTCTCCTTCGTGAGGGCCAAGACGGCACACACGTCCGCTGGCCCGTTAGCTGGTTGGCTGGGTCATCTCATGTACTCATCAGTGGTCATGAGCGTTAACTCACTTTCTGAGGGACGCGGCCGGGTGGCCGCGAAAGGATGAGGCTCCGTCGTGTATCCGAGGGCCAGCGGCGATTCTACCGCGCTTTCAGCGTCAAAAGCCAACCGGCGCTGTCATTCCCAGACGTTGCCGCAGCTCCCTCGAGAGAACCGCTCCCGGTCCGAAGGATCGTCTGAGGACCTGGCGGCTCTCCGCCTTGGTGAGGCATGCGGGATGCAGGTAGGCGCCACGTCCTGGAAGCCGGGGCCTGGTGGCGTCAAGCACCTCGTCCCCCACACGCACCAACCTGATCATTTCACCCTGCTCATCACGGCTGCGGCAGCCAATACAGGTACGAATCGGGCTCACAGCCCACCATCTTGACATACCACCCCAAGGCTCTGCACAGCCCTCTGACAGGCTTCCACCCGAAGGTTGGGTGTGGCCGGAGACGCCGGCCGGGAAAGGAACCACGATGAGGAAAGTCATCATGGGCGGAGCAGCCGTCCTCGCAGCAGCAGGCATCGGGGTGGGGGGCAGCCCAACTCGCCAACGCCGACTCCCCAGCGCCTCAGCCCACAGACAGCGCCAGCGCCCCCGCCACCCCGGCAAGGGGTCAGAGGAGCACAGGGGACACGGGAAGAGGCTCAGGATGGACACCGCCGCTCTCGCCCAGAAGCTTGGTGTTGACGAGGCGAAGCTGACCGAGGCGCTCCACAAGATCCGCGAGGCCAACGCCCCCGGCAAGCAGCCCTCGAAGGAGAAGGCGGACAAGCCCACCAAAGAGGATCGTTCCGCCAGGCAGGCAGCCCTTGCGAAGGCCGTTGCAGAGGAGCTCGGCCTGGATGAGTCCAAGATCGCCTCTGCCATGAGGAGGTGCGCGAGACAGCCCAACAGGAACGGGCAGCCGAGGACAAGGCGACTCTGGAGCAGGCAGTCTCCGAGGGGAAACTGGCCCAAGCTGAAGCCGACGCCGTCAGCAAGGCCGCCGATGCGGGGATCGTCAGGATCCGCGCTGGACGGTGAGGCTATGAGCTGACATCCGGCTGGATGTCGATTCGCCACCCCGTGAGCCGCGCCGCCAGCCGTGCGTTCTGCCCCTCACGCCCGATCGCCAGCGACAGCTGGTAGTCAGGCACCACAGCACGGCAGGCGCGCGCGGCCTCATCCACCACGGTCACAGACAGCACCTTCGCCGGCGACAGAGCTGCCGCCACAAAACGCCTCGGGTCCTCAGACCAGTCAACGATGTCGATCTTCTCATCGTTCAGCTCATTTGTGACTGCACGGACCCGCTGCCCCATAGGGCCGATGCAGGCTCCCTTGGCCGAGACATCCGGGTTGTTGCTGGCAACAGCGATCTTCGACCGATGCCCTGCCTCCCGGGCCACCTCCTTGATCTCCACGACTCCTGGGCGATCTCTGGCACCTCCAGCGCGAAGAGCTTCCTCACCAGATTCGGGTGGGTTCTGGAGACAATAACCTGTGGGCCGCGCAACTCTCTGCGCACCGAGACGACGTAGACCCTGAGACGTTTCCCATGCGAGTAGTCCTCCCCGGGACCTGTTCGGCCAACGGCATCGTGGCCTCAGGGGATCCCAGGTCGATCCGCACTGCCCGCGAATCCCGGTCAGCCTGGATCACCCCGGTGAGGATGTCGCCCTCTGCGCCAGAGAAATGGCCATATTTCTGATCGTCCTCAGCCTCACGAAGACGCTGGAAGATCACTTGCCGGGCCGTGGAGGCGGCCACACGCCCAAAAGTCCTCCGGGGTGTCGTCGTAATAGCCAATCACCTCGTCGTCATCGCCGAACTCGGGGGCGAGGACCCTCACCCTTCCGGTCTTGCGATCCACCTCGACCTTGACTCCGCGCAAGGGGTTGTCTGTCTTCTGGTAGGCATTCAGCAGGGGCATCCTCAAGCGTCCTGATGAGGTAGTCCATGGGGATTTCCTTATCCCGCTCAATGGCACGCAGAGCTGCCAGATCAATATCCATCTCAGGCCTCCTCGTTGTTAGGTTCATCGCCTGGCAGGGCGTATTCCTTGGGTGGGTTGAGCTCAATCTGCACCTGAGCCTTGCGGATGTCGGTGAAGGGGAAGGCCCGGACGACGCCCTCAACATCAAGCTCAACCCCATCATCGGTCGCCGCAACGATCCGGCCGACGCATTCGCCATCCTCAAGGCTCAGGCGCACCAGACGACCGCGATTGCGGCGATAGTGCCTCGGATCCGTCAGGGGGCCGGTCGGCCCCCGCGTGGAGACCTCCAGGGTGTAGGGGCGCATTGCTGACGGCGGGGGTCTGGTCGAGAGCCACCGAGATTCGGGAGGAGACGTCTGCGATGTCGTCTCAGCACCGGACCGCGCCCCACCGGGCCGTCGCCATCGACGGTGATGCGCAGGATGCGCCGTTTCCTATGGGGTCACGGTAATGCCGTCCAGCTCCAGCCCGGCCTCCGCCAGGATGGGCTCAACGATGTCCGCGAGCTGTTGTTCTTTCATGGAGAGGCTCCGATTCGGTTGTGGGCTAGGGTTGTGCCTGTCATCTTACGTCGCGGACAGACCAACACCTATCGCCCACTCCACTCCAGCTGTCGGAGTTTTGGTCAACGCTCCCCCGACATCGCGAGGCATGGCGGACAAGTAGCCTGGCTAGACTTCGGCCATGCTCCTTGACCGACGCCAGCTGCTGTCGGGGCTCGGGATGCTCGCCCTGACAGCATGCGCCCCTGACCCGGCCATACACGGGGACCAGGCCCTCGCCCCCAGCCCCGTCGAACCAACCCAGGAGCCAGGCATCCGGGAGCTGTCTCAGACGCTGGTGGATCTGGTCGTCGCAGTCACAGAGCAGCAAGACCCCTATCGCGCCGCCGCTCAAACCCAGGTCGCCACCTGGCAGGAGCGGCTGCTGTCCGCCGACCCTGTGATCGGCGGCACAGCCGTCTTCACCGCCCCATCCCCACCACCGGTGCGGATCTCGACGTGGATGCCGCCACCCAGGCCGCAGCAGATGCCGCAAACACAGCATTGGAGGGCGCGGTGGGACAGCCGCTGCGGCTGTTGCTTGTGTCGATACTCCTGGGGGCGAGGGGGCTGTCGAACACATCCTCGGCACCCTCTGAAGCTGGAACAGCGCCGACAGTCTATCCGGATGCGACGGTGGAACAGGCGCTGGGCGTCGCTCTCACCCACACCTGGGCACTGTTGCAGGCTCTGGAGAAAGGACTAGGGTGTCCTCCCGAGCAGCGATCCGGTGTGGTCGGCCACCAGCGTGCGGGTCACCGGAGTCAAACAGCTGCGGAACCAGCTCATCAAAGCTGTGGGGGACACAACGTCCCGAGCAGGACATCCACTACGACCTGCCTGCCATCACAGATGCCGCCACCCTGCAAGCCGCCAGGCTGACGCTGGAGCTGCGGCTGCTGGACGCTCTGGCGGCAGTCGCGGCGGCCGGCCAGCCAGCCTGGCTGCCGGAGGCCCGTCGCTCAGGTGACGCAGGTTCAGGACCTGGGTGGCCAGTTGCCCACCTGGCCTGGATGGCATGAAGCCTGACCCAGGCCAGCCGCCGCCTCAGGGCCTACCCGTCACCCGTGGCTAAGGAGCTCCCTGACGGCCTCGATGACACCGGTCACGGGGAACATCCCGGCGGTCCCCAGTGCGGCGGTTGCGAACCTCGACCACCCCATCGGCCAGGCCACGGCCGACCACGACGATGACGGGCATCCCCAGGATCTCCGAGTCCGCGAACTTCACACCCGGGCTGGCCTTGCGGTCATCGTAGAGAACATCCAATCCGAGTTCCGTGAGCTCCGCCGCCACGTCCTCGGCCGCCTGGAACAGCTCTGGAGCCTTGCCGGTGACCAGCACCTGCACCTGATAGGGCGCGATCTCAGGCGGCCAGGCCAGGCCCTTGTCGTCACAGGTCGTCTCGGCGATCGCAGCCACCGCACGGGACACACCGACACCGTAGGAGCCCATGGTCACGGTGACCAGCTTGCCATTGGCATCCAGGACCCTCAGCCCGAGGGCTTCCGCATACTTGCGGCCAAGCTGGAAGATGTGGCCCATCTCGATTCCCTGGCCAGCGTCAGCGGCCCAGAACCGTCTGGCGCCGGATCGCCGTCACGAACATCCGCCACATCCAGCACGCCATCAGCCGTGAAATCCCGCCCCATCACCAGATGCGCGACATGCCTGCCCTCCTGGTTCGCCCCCGTGATCCAAGACGTTCCCTCAACAACCCGAGGATCGACGAGATAGGTGATCTTCGTCTCAGATTCCCTGCCCAGGGATCTGCGGTCCGATATAGCCCTTGACCAGCCTCGGATGGGCGGCGAAGTCGGCTGCCCTCGAAGGGGTTGCCTCAGCTGGCGCGAGAGCGGCCTCAAGACGTTTCGGATCGACATCGCGATCACCAGGCAGCCCGATGATCAACGGCCAGGTACGGCCGTCGGGCTCAGTGACCTTCAGCACGACGTTCTTGAGGGCATCGGCGGCTGTCCATGCCCGGTCGGCGCGGGGGTGCTGCTCATTGAACACCGCGATGAGGGTCGCGATGGTGGGGCTGTCCGGGGTGTCCAGTACCTCCGCCGGGGGCTCTTCTGAAAGCATCCACGGCAGGCGGTGGTGTGATCCGCACGGCCTCGACATTGGCGGCGTACCCCCGGGAGAGCGCACGAAAGTATCCTCACCGGCCGGGAGAACCGCCAGGAACTCCTCCGAGGCGGATCCCCATCGCTCCGGATGTGGCCTGCACGATCACATATTCCAGACCAAGCCGGTCGAAGATCCTGATATAGGCATCGCGGTGGGCCTGGTAGCTCGCCTCCAGACCTGCGTCGTCGACATCGAAGGAGTAGGAGTCCTTCATGACGAACTCACGCCCACGCAGGAGCCCCGCACGAGGGCGAGCCTCATCACGATACTTGGTCTGGATCTGGAAGATGGACAGCGGCAGGTCCTTGTAGGAGCTGTAAAGATCTCCCACGACAAGGGTGAACATCTCCTCATGAGTGGGGCCGAGCAGCATATCGGCTCCCCTGCGGTCCTTGAGGCGGAAAAGATTGTCCCCATAGTCGGTCCAGCGGCCCGTCGCCTCGTAGGGATCACGAGGAAGCAGCGCCGGGAACCTGACCTCCTGGGCACCCATCGCCTCCATCTCCTCTCGGATGATGGCCTCCACCTTGTGCAAAAACTTTCAAGCCGAGCGGCAGCCAGGAGTAGATGCCGGGGCAGTGCGACGGACATATCCAGCGCGCACCAGCCAGCGGTGACTGGCTACCTCCGCGTCCGCGGGGTCATCGCGCAGGGTTCGGACGAACAGCTGGCTGAGTCGCGTGATCACGTGGGGGTCCTTCCTGTCCAAGACAGGGGAACTCTACCGCCCCAACCCTCTGGCGGGATGCCCAGCCTCCCGACCCTATCCCCCGCGAAGACGATCAGCAGGTTCTGGTCCTCACGAGTCAGTAGTGGATCGTGGAGAGGGAGCCGACCTGTCGGAAGCCAAGACGCTCGTACAGCCGGATGGCGGGGTGTTGAAGTCATTGACGTACAGGCTGATCACCGGATGTCGCCTCTGGGCGAGCGTCAGCATCCCGGAGAGCATGGGTGCCGCCAGTCCCTGGTTCCGAAGAGCAGGCTCAGCCACACCCCCTGCAGCTGCGCATGGGGTCCGAGCCTGGGCCCCAGATCGGCTTTAAAGATAACCCGTCCGTCTCGACGATTCCCCAGGCGTCTCCCCCAGCAGGCGTGCCCGGACGAAGCTGCCATAGCCTGGGCCATGTTTGAAGGGAGAGGCTCCGATCTCATCGGTGTACATCGCAACCGAGGCCTGCAGGTAGGGCTCGTAGTCGGGAGCGGCCAGGGTCCGGACCCGCGGGTCCGGGTCAACGAGAGGCGGGTGTCGAGAACCATCAGGGGCTGGCGGTCCCGGACGTTGACCACCTTGACCCAGTCTCCGCGATAGCGAGTCGACAATCCCAGGTACATGCCGAGGGGCCATGATGCTCGGTCCCAGGATGGATGCACAGTTCCGCCGCTCCCCCACCGCCTCCACGAAGGCCGGGATCGCGTCCGGTTCGATGCCGGCGGGAAACAGGGTCCCCCGTCAAGGCACACCGCGGTGAGCTCGCCGTCGCGTTCAAACCCGTGGATGGCGCCGAGAGACCAGTTGTCAAACCCGAACTGCTCCAGTTTGGAGGACAGGAACAACGTCTCGACGGGGCGCTGCGCCAACAGGTCCTGACAGCGCCCAGGTCTTTGGGGCCGAGGGCCCGAAGCCTGGTTGTCATCTCAGGAGACCGTGACCTCGGGTTCTCCCACCTCTCCCATCTCCTCGGCGATGCGGCGGGACTCGGCCAGGAGGGTCTCAACGATCTGGTCCTCCGGGACTGTCTTGATGACCTCGCCCTTCACGAAGATCTGCCCCTTCCCGTTCCCAGAGGCAACCCCCAGGTCCGCCTCGCGCGCCTCGCCCGGACCGTTGACGATGCATCCCATGACCGCCACTCGCAAGGGCGCCTTCATCCCTTCCAGACCTTTCGTGACCTGCTCAGCCAGTGTGTAGACATCGACCTGAGCCTCGGCCGCAGGAGGGACAAGAGACAATGTCCAGTTTTCGGGGACGCAGATTGAGGGACTCCAGGATCTTGTTGCCGACCTTGACCTCCTCAGCCGGTGGCGCGGACAGAGAGACCCGAATGGTGTCGCCGATGCCCTGGCTGAGCAGGGCGCCGAAGGCGACAGAGGACTTGATGGTGCCCTGGAATGCCGGTCCCGCCTCTGTGACACCCAGATGCAACGGGTATTCACAGGCATCCGCCAGCAGTTCGTAGGCCCGGACCATGACGACGGGATCATGGTGTTTGACGGAGATCTTGAAATCGTGGAAGCCGACCTGCTCGAACAGCGATGCCTCCCACAATGCGGACTCGACGAGGGCCTCGGTGTGGGTGAGCCGTATTTGGCGAGCAGCCGCTTGTCGAGGGAACCCGCGTTGACGCCGATCCGGATGCTGACCCCAGCCTCCGAGGGCAGCCTTGGCGATCTCCGCAACCTTGTCGTCGAACTGCCTGATGTTCCGGGATTGACTCGCACCGCGGCGCAGCCGGCGTCAATGGCTGCGAAGACGTACTTGGGCTGGAAATGGATGTCGGCGATGACAGGGATCTTTGGACTTCATGGCGATGATCGGAAGCGTGGCCGCATCATCGGCGCTCGGCACGGCAACGCGGACGATGTCACAGCCACTGGCCGTGAGCTCGGCGATCTGCTGCAAGGTTCCGTTGATGTCTGTGGTCTTGGTGGTGGTCATCGACTGGACCGCGATGGGCGCATCTCCTCCGACAAAGGTGGTCCCCACCTTGATCTTGCAGGTTTTTCCGGCGTGGGGCCAGGACCTTTGCAGGGGGCGGCGGGCATGCCAAGGCTCACAGTCATGGGAAAAAGCCTACTAGAGGTTCCGCATGCAGACATCACCGCAGCAACCCGCTGTTCCCACCAGAAATCCCCGAGGCCTGCGATGCGGTTGAATGGCCCGGTGACAACACTTCATTCTGGGCGGCACCCTGCGAGGGCCGCGAACTAGCTGAGATCCTGACGGCACGCGGTGAGCACGTCATCACGTCCCTGGCTGGCAGGGTGGGGAACCCGCCACGGTGGCCGGGGAAGTGAGGAACCGGCGGTTTCGGCGGAGCCTCTGGTCTGAGCCGCCTGGCTGCTGTCCGAGGATGTCAGCCACGTCGTGGACGCCACCCACCCGTTCGCTGAGCGCATCAGCGCCAACGCCGTCGAGGCCTGCCGTCAGGCAGGGGTTCCGCTGCTGCGGATCGCACGACCAAGCTGGGTGGATCATCCGCTTGCCGGGACATAGCACTGGGTTGCATCACACGACGAGGCCGCAGAGCTTGCCGCCCGCCATGACCGGGTTCTGCTGACGGTGGGCAAGCAGTCGCTGGACAGATACCGTCATGTGGGCAATGTCGTCGCACGCATGGTGGAGGCTCCCGCAGCAGAAGTTCCCCACACCTGGAGGCTGCTCTTGGACCGGGGTCCCTTCAGCCTGGAGGACGAGCGCCAGCTTCTCGCGACGGAGCGCATCACAGCCCTGGTGACGAAAGACTCGGGTGGCTCGCTGACGGAGCCGAAGCTTCGTGCCGCAGACGAACTTGGCGTGGACGTGATCATCATCCGGCGCGCCCCCACGCCACCCGATCTCCCACAGGTACCGACCGTCTCCCAGGCCGCTGACTGGCTGACCAAGCACAGCCGATGATGACCCAAGCCTGCCCCTATTCAACCGGCAGGCCTGCGACCTCACCGAGGATGGTGACGGCGGGGGGTCTGATGTCAGCCTCCCGAGCAGCCTCGGCGATCTCGCCGAGGGTTGAGCGCAACAGCCTCATCTGGGGAAGACCGGCATTCTCCACCACCGCGGCTGGGGTCTGGGGAATCACGGCCCCGGCGACCAGTCGTTGCGTGATCTGCGGCAGGTACTTCACCCCCATCATGATCACGAGGCTCAGCCGGGATGCGGCCAGGTGGTCCCAGTCCAGATCACAGCGTTCGTCGCCAGGCGGAACGTGCCCGCTGACCACGGTGTAGCCCTGCGTCACTCCGCGATGCGTGATGGGGATCCCGGCCAGGCCACCGCCTGCGATCGACGAGGAGATGCCGGGGATGTGATCCACGGGTATGCCGGGCTGCGGCGCACGCCTGCCATTCCTCGAACCCGCGGCCGAAGACGAACGGATCCCCACCTTTGAAGCGCACCACATTCTTGCCCCGCATGGCGTGCTCCACCAGGATCTCGTTGATCCTCTCTGGGGTGTGAACTCACCTCGCGGGACCTTGCCCACTCAATGATCTCCGCGTCCCCACGGGCCTCCTCCAGCAGGCCTTTGGGAACCAGCCGGTCCGTGACGATGACGTCTGCTGCGCGCAGAGCCTTGAGGCCCGCGACGGTAACGAGATCAGGGTCACCAGGCCCGGCACCCACGAGGATGACACGACCGCTCATTGCAGCTCCTGCCCAGCGCGTCCAGCAGACGGGCCCGGAGCCCGGTTCCGGGGACGCGCACCCGGAATCCAATCGGAATTCAGCCCTGAACGTATCACTCGCCGTAGCCCAAGGCCACGCGCCCTCATCTTCTCCCTCAGCCCCCGTCCCCTGACCAGTAGGGAAAGGCGCCGATGAGGGCACCACGTGCAGGCCAGCTCACGCAATCCCGATGTCAGTGCCACCCTGTCGGCAGCCAGCTCAGCCTGCCAGGGCAGCTACCTCCCGAGCGGGCATGCGAGGAGCAGACGGCTCGCATGGCGGCCAGGGGCAGGTGCAGACACCGCCCACGGTGTCTGCACCCTACTCAGCTGCTGGATCAGCGCGGGGTCACCGCACACGTAGCCGACGCGCAGCCCGGCGAGCCCCCAGGTTTTGGTAAGTGAGCGGAGAACCAGGATTCCGGTCAGGTCGCCTCCGAGCAGAGACTCGGTCTCCCCCGGCACAGCATCCATGAACGCCTCATCCACCACGACCACCCGTCCGGGGCGCACCAGCCGGCGGATCTCCCCAGCCGGGTGCAGCACCCCCGTGGGGTTCGTCGGATTGCCGACGAGGACCAGGTCGGCGGCGGCGGGCACCGGTCACCAGCCAGCCGGAAACCGATCCTCAGCCACAACAACACTCGCTGCGGCTTCTCCCCAACAGCCCGGAGCGCCGCCTCCGGTTCCGGTGAACTGCGGGTGAATGACGACGGCGTGCCGGTGACGCAGCCCCGTGCGATGAGCGTGAAGGCCTCGGCCACCCCAGCCACGGGGAGCACCTGCGAGACAGCCAGTCCATGCCAGTCAGCCAGCCTCTGGATGGTGTCACCGGGGACAGGATAGGGCGCCAGCTCAGCAGCCATGATCTCATGGCGCAGCCACGTCGGCGGTGCGGAGAGCCTGACGTTGACGGCCAGATCCTCCACGCCTGCGGCGAGTTCCGCATCCCCGTGGTGGCTCAGGTCGAAGTCCCGGCGCTGGTCGCCTGCCCAACCCCTGTCCCGGCGATGACGTCATGGATCGTTCCCCGGCTGATGGGCGTGGACCGCATCGGCGAAACGTTGCGCTAGCTGTGGATGCCCTGCCCAGTGGATGTGCAGGTAGGGAGGCGTGAACGTTGCCTGTGTGAACCCGTCGGTGCGTGCGCCGTCCGGGGTGTCCCAGGCCCACCCTGATGCACTGCCCGGCGGGGAACTGGCTGGTGGTGCGGTGGAACTCATGCCCGTGACCTCCTCACCGAGACGCGCATAACTGCCGTCACGTGTCGCGGTGGCGCGTCGGTATCCGAGGGTCAGCCTTGGACCCATGGCCGCGACGCCTGGGATGGCCCCCACCATCGCAACCCCGTCCACGCTGTCCGACAGATAGAGCATCCCGGCGCATTCCGCCACGACCGGCATGCCCTGCCTGACGCACTCAGCGAGCTCCCGTCGCAGGTTCTCGCGTGATGCGAGAGCCGGGGCGTGCATCTCGGGAAAGCCGCCTCCCAGATATATTCCCGCAGTCCCGGCAGGCAGGGAGTCATCCGTGGCGGGATCGAACACCTGGGGTCGGCACCCTGCGGGCCTCTAGGAGCTCCAGGGTCTCCGGTAGCGGAATGTGAATGCCGCCCCGGCCACCGCCACGACTGGGCGGCGATCCGAGGGCGGTGACACCTCATCGGTGGGTTCCCAAGGCTCGACATCCAGCGCGGGAGCCTCCTGAGCGGCGGCCACCAGGGCGTCCAGGTCGATGTGAGCGCTGACCTGGGTGGCCAGGCGCTCCATGGTGGCATCAGCATCAGCGCGTTCCTCGACGGGTACCAGCCCCAGGGTGTCGTGAGGGGCGCCTCAATGGATGCGTCACGCGGCAGGACACCGAGGATCGGCAGACCCAGGCCCTCCAGGGCCCCCAGCACCTCGTCGCGATGCCGGGGGTCGCCACCTTGATGATGATGACCCCTGCGAAACGCTGCGCCGGGTCGTAACGGGTGAGACCCAGGGCCACCGCAGCCACGGAGCGGGAGGCGTGGGATGCGTCGAGGCACAGCACGACGGGGGCGCAGACGAGCGAGGCGACGTGGGCTGTGGAGCCGAATCCCTGAGTCGTGAGCTGTCCGTCGAGCAACCCCGCTGAGCCCCCTCAGCGCGGAGATGTACGGCGCTTGCGCACCATGCGCCAGCAGCGGCGCGATCCGCTGCTCGCCCACCAGGAAAGGGTCCAGGTTGCGACCGACGCGCCCGACGCGAGGGCGTGGTATCCGGGGTCGATGAAATCCGGCCCGACTTTGAAGCCCTGCACAGTCAGGCCTCGCGACGTCAATGCGGCGATGATCCCCGTGGTGATGGTGGTCTTGCCCTGCCCTGACGCGGCCGCAGCCACGACGAAGCGGGGCAGGCTCACCATTCGATGCCCTTCTGACCCTTCTGGCCCTCGTCGAAGGGGTGTTTGATCTTGGTCATGTTGGTGACCAGGTTCGCGATCTCAAGGATCGGCTCAGGGCAGCGACGGCCTGTGATGACAACATGCTGGAAGCCCGGACGGTGGGTGAGGAACTCGGCCACTTCCGTGGCATCAATCCACCCCATTCCATGGGGTAGGTGAACTCGTCCGAGGATGTAGGCCCGTGCCTTTGCTCCTGGATGCGGCGCTGCACCTCCGCCCAGCCGTCGCGGGCTGCCTGCGCGGGATCCCCGTCGGATCCCTTCGCTTGTCCACGACCAGCGGAACCCATCTTGTGCCACTCCACGGGCCCACCCTGACCGGTGTCCTCATGCAGCTTGCCCAAGGCCTCCAGCGCCGTCTGCTCACCGATGCGCCACTTGGCAGACTTCACGAACTGAAACACACCGATGCTCCAGAGCTGGTTCCAGCCGCGCAATGCCATGCCGAAGGCGGCGGTCGACTTGCCCTGCCCTCACCCTGATTGACGATCACCATCGGTCGGTTGCGGCGCTGCTTGCTGGTCAGTCCGTCGTCGGGGACATTCTCCGGGGTTCCTTGGGCCATCAGGCCACCTCCTTGGGTTGCAGGCTGCCGCGCACCACATCGGTGAGGGCAGCGGGGATCCAGTTCAGCCATGGGGACCAGCTCTGCCCCAAGACGCAGCGCCAGGTCGCCTGCTAGGCCGAGGCGCATCGGCCCCGTCTCGCAGTCGACAACCACACAGTCGTATCCACGCAGGGCCAGGAGTCGGCAGCCTGCCGGGAACGCGACAGGGCTCCCCCTGCCGGCCGTGGCACGCCCGTCGCTGAGCGGCACGACGATGGGCCGACGGGTCGGGTCCTGACTGCTTCTGTCGCCAGCACCTGGGCGGCGCATTCCGAGACCCTCAGCTAAAGGCGTGCGCCCCCGTGGGGAAGCTGCTCAAGACGCACCGCAGCGGCCTCAATGGAACCGGTTGGCGAGCACCAAGTCGGCAGAGTCCCCCGGAAGGGTGATCATGCCCACCTTGTCTCGCCGCTGATAGGCGTCTAGCAGGAGCGACAGCACGGCAGTCTTGACGGTCTCCATGCGACGCCGAGGCCCCCATCGACCCCAGGCGTCCACCACGAAGAGCACCAAGTTCGACTCACGACCCTCACGACGGGCGCGTCGCACATCATCGCCTGCGATGCGCAGGCGCTCACCGGCGGTGTGACCACGTTCAGCCTGGCGGGGGGCGGCCGCCTTGATGGTGGCGGGAGATGCCAGGTTCCGGCTGTGGCCTCGGGTTCGCCCCGACGACACGGCCGTGGCTGGTCAGGGCGCGGCTGCGCCGCCCAGGAGATCCCTCCCCCAGGCCCTTGGCGCGCAGCACACGGGGCCGGTACGGCTCGCCCGCGACGCTCAGCCCCATGGGGGCCTGTCCCTGGCTGGGAGCGGGCTGTTCCTGATCACTGCTCTCCTCCGGGCTGGCGGGAGTCTCCGGCTCCGGCGTCGGTGGCTGATGTCCCTGGTCAGGGGCTTGAGTCACCGGGATGGGCCAAACTCGTCGTCAGGACCGCCGCCTGGCCCGGGGTCAGGTTCCGGCTCAGGGTCCGGCTCTGGTTCGTCGTCGCCGAGCAGCTGGTCGAGCAGCTCCTCATCCAGTCCCGGGGCATCAAAGGGTTTGCGTCGGCGACGATGCGGCAGCGCCAGCAGGGCCGCAACCCGAATGTCGGCGCGGGTGACCCGGGAGCGTCCCTCCCAGGCGGCGTGGGCACGGGCGGCCCGTGCGGTGACGATGTCAGCGCGCATCCCGTCGACATCGAATCCCGCGCAGACCTCGGCGATCTTGCGAAGCATCGCATCCGGAAGTTCGACATCGGCTATGGCGGTCTGTGCGGCTGCGATCCGGGAGCAAGCTCCTGCTGCTCGGTCCTCATGGCCCGCCCGAACCCAGCGGGATCGGAGTCGAAGGCCATCCGCCTGCGGACGATCTCGACGCGAACACGGGGATCCCGTGGGGCCACGACCTCGACCGTGAGCCCAAACCGGTCGAGCAGCTGGGGCCGCAGCTCTCCCTCCTCTGGGTTCATGGTGCCAACCAGCATCATCTTTGGCGGCGGGGCGACGGAGACGCCGTCACGCTCAACGGTGTTGCGCCCCATGGCGGCTGCGTCCAGCAGCAGATCCACCAGGTGATCGTGCAGCAGGGTTCACCTCATCGACGTGAGGATGCCGCGATTGGCACCAGCCAGCAGACCAGGTTCAAAAGGCCGTCTGCCCCTTGCCGAGCGCTGCCCTGAAGATCGAGTGAGCCGGTGACCCCTGTCCTCGGAGGCACCCACGGGAAGCTCCACCAGAGGACTTGCGCCTCATGCTGTCCAGTGTTCTGGTGAGGGCCGTCCAGGCACTCTGGGTCGGGGTGCTCAGGGTCGCAGCGGAACCTGCATCCGTCAATGACCTCCTGCCTGGGCAGGACCTCGGTGAGGCCCGCACCATGGTGGATTTCGTGGTGCCCTTCTCACCGCGCACCAGGACGCCGCCTATCTCCGGGGAGATGCTGGCGAGGATCAGGGCGCGCGCCATGTCCTCGGCCCCGAGACCGCCGTGAATGGGAACTTCATCGCTGTGCAGAGTGCCTTCCTGTGGGTCCGCGCCCACGTTGTTCCTGGCTGGGTGGATGATCTGGCTCGCCAGTCCGGCCACACGGAGGCATGACAGTATGCCCTGACCGCGAGTCCGGGGGCTCACAGTGGCGGGACCGCTGCGGAGTTCACCGCATTCCGCACCCAGCCACGCCATTGTTCCACAACGAGACAATACCCCCGAACGCGCAAAGCCTCCCGGTGATCGAGGCTCCGGAGGACGACTGCCGGTCACGGTTCCAGACACGCCAGGCTCCCACCGTGATCGAAGTTGTGGGGGTGCCCGCAGTGGGCTGCCCGAGCTTCCGCCCACGCTGCGTGACCTCGTCATCGCAGCAGATGTGGTCGTCGGCGGGACGAGGCACCTGGCGATCTGCCCTGACCCAGCGCGCGGCGTTCCATGGCCCTCGCCTTCCGTGCGGGGGCTGAAGGGCCTCTTCTCGGGGCTTGGGGATGACGTCGTGGTGCTGGCCTCAGGGTGACCCGCTGCTCTCCGGGGTGGCGACCACCCCTGATGGAGGGTTGGGGCGGAGCGCATCCGGGTGCATCCGGCGCTGTCCTCCGAGACTCTGGCGCGCTCCCGGATGCTGTGGCCCGCTGAGACCACCGACTGGCTGTCCCTGGTTGGCCGTGACCCCCGCCGCGTCCTGGCGCTAGCCGCTCCGGGAGAGCGACTGATCGTGCTGTCTGCCGACCAGACCACTCCGGCCGAGGTGGCTCCGCATTCTGGCTGCTGAGGGATGGGGCCCGTCGAAGCTGACCGTGCTCGGCAACCTCGGGACGGACAGCGAATCCCGTCACGAGACCACTGCGCAGGCTCTGAGCGAGCATCCCGTCGAACTGCCGCGGCTGAACGTCGTGGCCATCGAATTCCTCAGCGACGGTACCCCCATCTCCAGGGGCCCGTTGCTGCCCGACCGGGCCTTCGCCCATGACGGGCAGCTGACGAAGCTGCCTCTGAGGCTGCTGGGGCTGGCCGCCCTAGCCCCAGCGCCAGATCAGGTCTTGTGGGACGTCGGGGACGGGCTCCGGCAGCATCGGCATCTCCTGGTGCCGGGCCGCCGACCGCGCCCGCGCCATCGCCTTCGACAAACGCGGGGACCGAGCAGCCCAGGCGCGTGGGAACGCCGCCCGCCTGGGTGTGGCTGATCGTTTTCGAGGTGCGGGTGGGTGACGCCACCACCCTGATGCAGGATCCTGAGCTGCCGCAGCCCGACGCGGTGTTCTTCGGCGGCGGGGCGCATGCCGAGACCTGCTCAGCGGCCCCTGGACGCGCTGCCCCTAGGGGCGGCTGGTGGTTCACTCCGTGACGCTGGAAACCGAGGGCGCTCCTAGCCGACCTCCAGGCCCGGTTCGGCGGGGAGCTGACCAAGGTGTCCTTCCAGACTGCAGCCGCTGAGGGAGCTATCGCGGCTGGCAGCCCACCCGCACCATCACCTGCTACAGCCTCGTAAAGGGAGACATCATGACTGTTCATTTCATTGGTGCCGGGCCGGGAGCCGCCGACCTGCTCACCCTCAGGGAGCCGAGTTGCTGCGCACCTCCCAGGTATGCCTGTACGCGGGAACCTACATTGACCAGGTGCTGCCCACTGTCCCGAGGACGACCGGAGGATCGACACCCAGAGCCTGAACCTGGATGCGATCGTCGAGCATCTGGTGCGTGCCCACCGCTGCGGGCAGGACGTCGCCCGGCTGTGCTCCGGCGACCCCTCGATCTACTCTGCCATCGCCGAGCAGACCCGCCGTCTGGACCAGGAGGGGTTCCGTGGGATGTCACCCAGGCGTTCCAGCCTATGCGGCGGCCGCGTCGCTCATCGGGCGAGAGCTCACCGTCCGGAGAGTGGCCCAGACGGTGATTCTGACACGCGCCCACAAAGGAGTCGACGGCCATGCCGGAGACCGAGAGTCTCAACTACTTGGCCGCCTCGAAAGCCACCCTGGCCATCCATCTGGCCATCCGGCACACCTCCGCATCCAGGAGCAGCTGCTCCCCACTATGGTGAGGACTGTCCCGTCGCGATCATCGCCAATGCCACGCAGGAGACGCAGCAGATCATCCGCAGCACCGTCGGCCGACTGCATGAGGACGCGGCAAGCTCAGGACTGCGGCAGGCAGCGATCATTCTGGTGGGTGAGGGCCCTGCGCCGAGGATTTCATCGACTCACACCTGTACAGCTCACGCTGCACCGCGCCAACTCCGTGAAAGACGAGAGATGACGAGTTCAAGCCACGATGAGCGTGGCGCCATCACCGTCTGGGTGACGGCTGTGCTCCTGGGTTTCATCGTCGCCATCGGGCTCGGCGTGGATTTCGCAGGCCACGCCCGCGCCACGCAGGAGGCTCGCGGGGTGGCCGCTGAGGCCGCCCGTGCCGGTGGACAGCACCTGTCGCTTCACGGTGGGCAGCTCCTCCCCGACCAGGCGACAGCGATGAGGGCGGCCCAGAACTACGTCGCCGCCTCCGACTTCACCGGCGACGCCCGGATTCAGGGCGATGTGATCGAGGTCCGGGTCACTGGGGGAATACCGCTGCCTGTTCCTGGGGGTCATCGGCATCCAGACCCTGAAGGTCGAGGCAGTGGGAACAGCTGATGTGACGACCTCCCGCTAATCGGGGGGCATTATCCGGGGTGAGTCCGGGCAGGCCCTCATGGTACTGCGCCAGATTCTGTGGAACAGTGGAGGTCATGACCAACGAGGCGATCAACAACACTGTCAAGGGACCGGGCCATTGAACTGCTGCAGAACGCCTACGCGGAAGGGCGCATTAATGAGCCTGAGCTGGAACGTCGTCTCGACTTGGTGATGACCGCAACCTCCTACCCCCAGCTGCGCCTGGCCGTGCAAGACATACCGGCCCCCACGCCCTCCCTGTCCTCCGCTCCACAGCGGCCCAGCCCGTCACCACGCCCTGGCGTCCCATCCCCCGTTCCGCCGACAAGGCCGCATTCATCCATCTGTCTGGGCTGATCTCCGGACCGGTTGGCCCCGGGATCGCCTGGGCGCTGACGGACAAGAAGTCAGCGCTGAACCGATGAGGCGGTGAAGGCTCTGAATTTCAGATCCTGTCAGTCATCGCCTTCGCAGGCGGCACCTTCCTCAGCTGGATCGGCTTCAGTTTTCTGATATCCATATGGACCATCATCTGGCTGATCCTGACCGTGGTGGGAGGCATCAAGGCCAGTCGCGGTGAAGACTGGGAGAACCCGGTCACTCAAATCACCGGGTTCCGCCCCATCAAATAAGGCCTCTCCGCTCAGTCGATACCCCTCATCCCTCCTCAGCTGCGCGGGTGAATCTGGGGTCCAGGCTCGTCCGCTCGGCGTGACGCGGGTCAATGTCGAGCCGACGATGACCAGGGGTCTTCATGTCGACGTCATCAGGGTTGAGCTCCCCAGCGTCGTGATGGTGCAGGACTCCTCGGCGTCCGGCGTCCCGAGCGAGCACCACGACCGTCTCCGGCGGCCTCTCTTCCAGCAGCACGGCCTTCGCCGCATGCAGCTGATCCGGACGCGCATTCGAGCGGGGGTTGTAGATGGCGACGGCCACGTCCGCACGGCTGAGGTGCCGCAGCCGATCCGCCACCACCGTCCAGGGCTTGAGTCGGTCGGACAGCGACACACAGGCGAAGTCTCCGCCCAGCGGAGCGCCAGCCAAGGCAGCCGCAGCCTGGGCGGCGCTGATCCCGGGACTACCGTGATCTCAATATCCCGGTAGCGTGGGTCCTCAGCGGCCTCAAACGTCGCAGAGGCCATGGCGGGACACGCTGCGTCCCCGCCAGAGACGATGGCCACACGTTCCCCTGCCAGCGCCAGGTCCAGGGCCTCCCGGGCCCGCTCCACCTCGACGGTGTTGCCGGAGGGGTGAAGGGTGAGCCCCGGGCGCTGGGACTCGCCGCACATAGGGTGCGTAGCCGAACACGTGATCCACGCCTGCCAGGGTCTCCCGCGCCTCCGGGCTCAGCCAGCGTTCAGGACCGGGGCCGAGCCCGACCACATGGATGTGGCCTTGCCGCCTCTGTGACGCAGCGACCTGCGGACGGTGCCGTCCGGCGTCGTCAGCTCGCCTGTCCTGTCCGGGCACGATGACAAGGGAGAAATAGGGCACGTTCTCCGGGTCCAGATCGGCTGCTGGAAGCACCCGCTGGTCCTCCCAGGTCGCACGTTCCACATACAGGGCACGGTCCAGCAGGTTGGCGGAGGCCAGGGCTGAGCGGGACCTTCGGGGAGTTGCGTCCCAGCTTCATCACGATCGCCGCATCCGTCTGGGCAAGCCTCCAGGCGAGCTCCGACTCGCTCAGGGTCCCAGGCAGGATGGTCGCGACATCCTCATGGCGGCTGAGGCGCCGTCGCGGCTGCGGGAGGGTGGAGCCCTGAATGGAGTGACCCGGGAACCACACGGCAGTCGAGATCCGCCAACCGGTCGAGAAGGTACATGTTCGTGGAATAGAACAGCGGGTCGCCCTCGGCCAGCAGCACGACATCGCCTGTGGCAGCAGTCCCCGGCAACGTTCAGCAGCCGCGTCATAGAAATCAGCCATTGCCCCGTCGTAGCCGCCGGGATGGTCGGTGGCTCCTGTGGTGACAGGGTATTCGAGGTGACGACCGGGTTTCCGCGGGGAACATGGTCGCGTGCGATGCCGAGGGCGATAGAGGGACGCCCAGGCCCACGGAAACAGAGCGACGGCACTGCCTTGGCCAAACAGTCTGGCGGCCTTCAGGGTCAGCAGCTCCGGATCGCGCCGGGGCCCACCCCGACGGCCCACAGGGATGCCGGTCATCGCTCGACTCGCTGGCGAGCGCATTGACGGCGGAGGCAGCCACGGCAGATCCCCGCGTACGTGCACCACGAGCGAGGGATGCGGGTCGGAGTCAACCAGGGCCTGCTTGGACTCGGCGGACCCGACGAAGCCGACGGGAACCCGATGATGGCTGCTGGCCGCGTCCCACCGTCGGCTGCAAGTTCGAGCAGGTGGAACAGCGCGGTCGGTGCGTTGCCGATGGCCACCACCGCGCCCTCCAGCTCATCCCCACAGGGACACCGCCGCGGCGGAACGGGTGGTCCCCACTCCGCCGCGAGGACTGCGGCCCGCGGGTCCCGCAGCAGGCAGCGGACCTGGTTGGCGCGGGCAGACGCCGCCGCGTGATCCCCGCGTCGATCATGTGGGCGTCCACGAAAATCGGGGCCCCGTTTGCAGGGCTCTGCCTGGCGGCAGTGACCAGCTCTGGGTGGAAGGCGATATGCCTGGGAAGATCCAGGTCCCAGAGGCGTGGATCATGCGCACCGCGACCTGCTCCTCCTGAGGCAGGGCCGTCAGGTCGGCACCCTCCCGGACTTGGCGGAACGACTCGGTGTAGATGGCCTGGCCGTTCGTCTCATACGGGTAGCGGCGGGTTGGTCGGTGAATCATGGGCGTCACCCTACGACAGCGCCGAGGACGCTGTCAGCATCCGGTGGGGCGATCAGCCCGAGATGCTCACCACCGGGCTCGCCGCGAGACTCGGTCGCAGCCCGAGATGTGCACCAGACGCGGAATGGCAGCGGATGGGGACCCCGCAACCTCCTCGCGATGGCTCGGGTGTCGACCTTCGCGTTGCTGCAGGGCAAGCCATAGCAGGCGGTCATGGTGCGCCATCACCGAGTGCGGGCTGGTGACGAGCCCAGCCTCGGCGAGTTCCGCGAGACGTTCCGCCGCGCCGGGGATGACGACGCCACGCCACGGGGTGAACACCAGACGACCCCCGCTGCACTCGTTAGCGACCCGCTGCAACGCCTCAGCCTGGGGAAGGGTCAGAAGCCCCAGGAACATGACAACCGCAGTGCCGGAGACCGCCCCATATCCGAGGGGGTTTTTCGGCTGTGGGGCAGGGGAAGTCGACGGCATCACCGATCCCTTCGAGCAGCGCAGCGGGTCGGTGAGCTCACGAGGCATGCCAGGCAGGCCTCTTCCCCCGACTCTGCGACTGGCCAGGAATCGGTGAGCTAGCTCGATGAGTGTCGCCACGGCGTCTGCGGCGTCGATTTCACGTGCGGCCTCGCTCCGCCGACGAAGACCACGGCGCGGCCTCCCGGAAGGGAGCGGTATCCGAGGTCGAAGGCCTCACCGAGCACGTCGTCGGGAGCCGTCGTCGAGCACGAACAGGAATCCGCCAGGAGCTTTCGGCAGCTCGGGATCGGCGATGATGGCCTGATCCAGAGCAGCCACAACCTGGGACAGATCTGCATTGACCGGAGCGACGGAGGTCAGCGGCGAACACACGACGGTGCGGATACGCTCGGCGGGCGGGTGAGGGGCATCAGCCCCGTCGCAAAGGCCCCCTCACGAAACCGCTGGGGATCGCTCGGGCAGGGCCCGCACCTGAAGGTTGTTGCGGCTCGTGATCTGGATCTCGGAATTGGCGTGCCCGCCGCGAGCCTAGCCACCGCCACAGCTGCTCGGCACGAACGAACCTGCCGGGCAGCCGCAGCCGAATCATGTTGCCATCGACGGTGGTAAGGATTTCAGCAGGCCAGGGCAGCGGTCTCGTTCAACGGTTCGGATCATGCCCGTCATTGTGCCCCGGAGAGTCGGACTGCAAAAACTTCGCGGCGAGAGAGCTTGTCGACGGTGGAGTGGCGACGACGCGAAGAGCAGGGCGGGGCTTCCTGAGCCAGTGGAACTCCATGGTGGCTCTACACTGGGCGCCGATGTTGACTTTCGAATACCGCGGCCCGGGGAGCGGAGCGTTTTCCGCAGCGACTACCAGGAGGCCTGGGACCACCAGCGGCAGGTGCATGCGGATGTTGCCTCAGGTAAGCGTCCCGGGCACGTGATCCTGTTGGAGCACGAGCCGGTCTACACCGCGGGACGCGCAACCCTGCCAGCGGAGCGGCCCTTCGACGGGACTTCCGTCGTGGATGTGGACCGGGGCAGCAAGATCACCTGGCACGGGCCGGGACAGCTCACCGTGTATCCAATCCTTCCGCTCCCGCAGAGGGTGGGGTCGTGGAGCCGGTTCGGCGTTTCGAGGATGCCGTCATCGACTACCTAACCAGCCACGGCATTCAGGGACAGCGAGTGCCCGGACGCACCGGGGTGTGGCTGAATGCGGACGCGGGCCAGGCAGCGCAAGATCTGCGCCATCGGATCCGGGTGTCAAGACGCACCACCATGCACGGCTTCGCATTGAATGTGCCTCGAACGCTGGGGCTTTTGGGAACATCACCCCTGCGGCATCAGCGACGCCGGAGTCACCTCCATCCTCGGAGGAGTCACCGAGTCTGTGGGATGTCGCTGGAGTGGCTCATGAGCTGGAGTCATACCTTCGCAAGCACCTCAGTGAGTTCGCCCTCACCACCACGATGACGTGACCCATCACCCGTGATTCCGAGATTACTTCATCGCCGCCGGGTATTATCCGCAAAGTGACTGCTGCACAGCCGGAAGGGCGTCGACTGCTCCGCATAGAGGGCGAAGAATGCCCAGACACCGATTGAGCGCAAACCCGAATGGATCCGGACCACCGCACGAACGGGGACCCAATTTCCAGGATCTGCAGCAGATCGTGAGAGTCAGCTGACCTGCACACCGTGTGTCGAGGCCAACTGCCCGAACATCTTCGAATGCTGGGAGGATCGCGAGTCCACATTCCTGATCGGTGGTGACCAGTGCGCCCGTCGCCGCGACTTCTGCCAGATCACCTCGGCGAAGCCGAGGGCTACGACCCCGCGGGCCGCAGTTGCGGCCTCGGTGAAGAAGATGGGCTTGCGTTACGCCACCGTCACCGGGGTCTGTCGCGACGACCCGCCCGACGAGGGAGCCTGGCTGCATGCCGAGACCATCCGTCAGATCCGCGGCGTCAACCCTGGCGTCGGGGTAGAGATGCTCGCCCCCGACTTCTCGGGAAGCCCGATCTCGTGGGTCAGGTGCTGGATGCACGGCCCGAGGTGTTCGCCCACAACGCGCAGACCGTGCCACGAATCTTCAAACGCATCCGGCCGGGGTTCCGTTACGACCGCTCCCTCGATGTGCTGCGGATGAGCCGCGACGCAGGGCTCGTCACCAAGTCCAACCTCATCCTGGGGATGGGCGAGAACCGGGAGGAGATCTCCCAGGCGCTCATCGACCTGTTCGACGCAGGTGCGGAGCTCATCACCATCACCCAGTATCTGAGGCCCGCGGCGACACTGCTTCCGATCGCCCGTTGGATTCCGCCGGAGGAGTTCGACGAGCTGGCGAGGAGGCCAGGCAGATCGGCTACTCTGGCGTGCTGTCCGGTCCTCTTGTCCGCTCTTTCCTACTGGGCTGGCAGGCTGTATCGGACAGCCATGGAAGAGCGCAAGAAGGCCAAGAAGGCGGAGAGCAGATGATGGCACGCAGCGAGAGGGCCCGTGAGCTGGCCCAAAAGCAGAAGGAGCAGCGTCGCGCGGAGAAGCTCCGCCGCCGGAACTCGAACGATCCCGCAGACTGGGGGCAGATTCGGCAGATCAGGGAGAGCTACAAGCTCACCAAACAGCATGACCCGAAGCTGCCGTGGCTGCTGCTGGCAGTGGGCCTGGGACCGTTCCTTCCCTGCTGGCCCTGGGATTCGCACTGAGCTCGCCCGTCATGTTCGGGATGCTGGGATTCATGGTCGGCCTCGTCGCGGTGACGCTGGTGTTTGTGCGCCGGGTGAAGAGGGCGGCCCTATGCCCGCTATGACGGCCAGGTCGGCTCGGCTGAGCTGGCCCTCGGGATGCTGGGAAAGAGAGTGGACGTACACCGCAGTCGTGGCCGCAACCCGCAACCGCGACCTCCGCTGACGTGGTGCACTGAGCCCCTGGGCCCGGGAGGGCTGATCCTGATCGGCGAGGGTGACGCGAAGCACCTGAAGCCTCTGCTCGCCTCGGAGAAGAGGAAGCACGAGCAGGTGGCCCACGGAGTGGACGTCGTGACCTTCACGATCGGCCGTGGGGGTGGTCTAGGTGCCGCTGGATCAGCCTCGCAGACAGGATCAAGAAGCTTCCCAGGCCCTGACTCCAGCGAAGATCACCGAGGTGGAGGCCCGCCTCAAGGCCCTGGATGCGATGCGCCCGAAGCTGCCGATGCCGAAGGGCCCCATCCCCATGGGCAAGAGCGGCATGAAAGGCGCCCGCCAGGCCATGCGAGGCCGCTGATCACATCCGGTCCTGCTGACGCTCCTGAACTGTGGCACGGGCTGGTAGCTTCGAGCGTGGCAAATCTGGTCAATCTGGAATCCGTATCACACGCCTTCGGCACCCGCATCCCGCTGAGCAATGTCAGCCTTGGGGTGGGCGAGGGCGAGGTCGTCGGCATCGTCGGACGCAACGGCGACGGAAAGACCACGCTGCTGCGGATCCCGACCGGCGATCTGCAAATCGGACTCAGGAGGGTCACCACGTCGAGGTCGGCCTCCATCGGAGTGCTGACGCAGCACATCAGGTGGGGATTCCGGGAGACGATCCGGCAGGTCATCCTGGACGGGGGCGCCGATCACGTCTACGCGGCCCAGGCGGACAGACTGATGATCGTCGAGGCCCTGCTGGCCGGGATCGACCCAGACCAGAGCCCATTGAGACTCTCTCGCGGTGAACGACGCCGCGTCGGCCTGGTCGAGGTGCTGCTGGGCGATCACGACCTGATCATCCTCGACGAGCCCACCAACCACCTTTGATGTCGAGGCGATCGCCTTTCTGGCCGGGCACCTGCAGGCCCGGATACGCGCCGGTCTGCGATGCTGGTCGTCAGCCACGACCGATGGTTCCTGGATGCCGTGCACCCGAATCTGGGAGGTCCACGACGGGTGGTGGATGCCTACGAGGGCGGCTATGCGGCCTACGTGCTGGCCCGGTGGAGCGGTCACGCCAAGCGGCGGCCGCGGAGTCCAGGCGGAGGAACCTGGCGCGCAAGGAGCTGGCCTGGCTGTGTCGCGGAGCCCCCGCCAGACCTCGAAGCCAAAGTTCCGCATCGAGGCCGCGGAGGCCCTGATCAGCGATGTGCCGCCACCACGGGACAGGCTGGCTCTGGAGCGCTTTTTGCGGTCTCTCGGCTCGGCAAGGATGTCTTTGACCTAGCGAACGTCACCTACGCTGCCGGGGACCGCACGCCTCGACCGGGTGACGTGGTCCATCGGACCCGGTGACCGGATCGGCCTGGTCGGGGTGAACGGTGCGGGCAAGACCACCCTGCTGGATCTCCTGGCAGGTTTGCGTGAGCCGCAGGGCGGAAAAAGTCAAAACGCGGCACCACCTTTGAGGATTGGCTATCTGTCCCAGAGCGTCGCGGAGCTGGATGGCGAAGACCGGGTCCCGCAGTCGGTGACGCGCCTGAGGCAGCAGACGAGGCTGGCCACGGGACGAGATGCTCCGCCAGTGGGTTGTTGGAGGAATTCGGGTTCACCGGAGACCGGCTGACCGCACGCATCGGTGACCTCTCCGGTGGGGAGCGTCGGCGTCTCCAGTTTCTCCGCTGCTGCTGGAGGAGCCGAACGTCCTGATTCTCGACGAGCCCACCAATGACCTGGACATATCGACACGCTGACGGTGATTGAGGACTATCTGGACACCTGGCCGGAAACGCTGATCGTCGTCAGCCACGACCGCTATTTCCTGGAACGGCCACCGACCACTCATGGGCGCTGCTCGGCGACGGCTCCACTGCGTGTTGCTTCCCGGCGGTGGGAGGAATATCTGGAGCGCCGTGCCCGGGCCCAGGCTGCTCCAGCCACTCCGGCGGCCAGGCCCGAGAAGCTCCCGGTCCGATGCCGCTGCGGAGCGCATACGACGCAAGGAGCTGGCGCGCCTGGAGTCGCAGCTCGGCAAGGTGGAGGCCGAGATCACGCGCTCCACGAGGCGATGGCCGAGGCTGCGACGGACTTCGGAGCGGCTGCGGCAGCGCTGGATGCGGATCTTCGGGCAGCCCAGGCACGCAAAGACGAGATTGAGGAGGCTCGGCTGAGGCCGCCGAGTAGCCCTGAGCCCACTCGTGCGCCACGTCATGAGGGACGGCGTCATCCTCGCTGCGCAGCTGAAGGTCACCGTGGCGTCTCGCCACTCAGAATCTGGCTGCGCCCACCGAGTCGATCCCGAAATATCAGACGATGCGGGAGCGGCCCGTCAGAGGATCCTTGGCCTGCCGGTGGCTCCCCATCAGCTCGGAGCGTGACCCGGCACTCGGAATACGGGTGTCACGGATGACGGCGCGCCGAGCAGGTTGATCTCACCCGGGAGGGCCTGTTGGACAGGGCATGTCGGGAAGGGCACCTTCGTGGCTCAACCGCGCATCGAGTTGCGGTTGTCCCCAGCTCATTCAGCCAGGACATGCGGGCCCAGGGGAAGGCGCCGGGTGCGATCGTGCTCGAATTCGCGCAGCCGAAGGGCTGGGGAGAATGATCCCTTCGCCGAAGGAACCCCGTTGATCACGATGACCCGTGTGCGCACCGGCGACGGGATGCCGCTGGCCATTGAGGAGACCCATCTGGATGCCTCCATGGCGGCGGGATATTCCCGCAGGAGGCGGAGGGCTCTCTGGCGAGACGCTCAGCCGGCGTTACGGCCTGCGCCTGGACCCGGCGAGCAGCGGATCACAGCCGTCGCCTGCCCGCCGGAGATTGCAGCGTCTCTCCAGATTGAGGAGGGATCGCCCATCATCTCGCATGGATCGCAAGACATTTGTGTGCAGGAACACCTGCGAGCACACGGTGATGGTCTCCCTGGTACCGCGCGGACTCCTATCAGTCTCACCACCCACCTGCTCTCACCAGCGATTGCAGGGCGTCTCCGCTGAAGAGAGATCCTGCCAGGCCGCGACAGACCGACAGCGTCTCACATGACACCCCCAGCCGCCTCAGAGCTCCAGAATCCGCGTGCCAGCTGATCCACCCGATCTCGCATTAACTCAGTCATTGCCGTCCCTGTTCGCGCTGCGCCACAGCGGAACTGAAGGCTCGATCTTCGCCACCATAGCAGGATCTCCGTCCACGCGCAGCAGGCAAGCGTGGACATCGGACTGGTCACGGGGTGTTGCACTGGGCGGGACACATCTCCGGCGGCGTGCGGGTGTCCAGAACGATGTCAGCCCGGCTCCCTCGAACAGGCGTTATGCAGCCCCGAGGCTCGCTGGCCTCGGCTCACGGCCACGCTGGTGATGCCGCGACGGCCGTTTGCCGGATGCCCGCGCACCCTCCGCTATCTCCACCGGATAGGTTCCGGCCGGGAGTTCGAAATCATCACCACGTCAGGCCCCGCAGCAGCCTTGATCCGCCAGCACCCATCAGCCGCTCCGCCGCCAGTGGCTTTCAGCGCCCCGTTGAGCGAAGCAGCTCAGGCTGGAACTAGAGCCACCATGGCGACCCTCCTGCCCGGAAGAGGTCTCCATCACCATTCAGCCCAGAATGACCGGACCCAGCCGTGTAGACCAGACCGCTGCTCAGGTGCGCCCTGACAATCTGCCCAGCCGTCTCGGCGATCGGCTCCCTGTTGTGTGCGACGACCACCATCACAGGCGCCGAGAGGCCATCACTCGCTCACTCAGCCAGCGGGGCATCAAGCTCCCCTCCGACGCGGCACGGGACGGGCGTCGAGACCACCCGGTCATGGAAACCGCAAATGCCCTGATTCCTGCGATGTGGGCCTCGTTGTCTGGGGAGGCGAGGCGAGAACACCAGGTCAACCGGGTCGTTCGCGTCGTGCCCGAACTCAACCGGTTCTTCCAGGCGCAGCAGCGACAGCCCCGGGGCCAGGCAGGTACCGTCGCTCCGGGCATGCGCCAGGAGCAACCCAGGAGCTCAGCACGAAGTACGGCCCAACTCCTCTGCGGATCGGACGCACTGTGCCCATACTCCGGCGTGGGTCACCCCGGCGCTCTGCAGCAGAGCCGCCGCACCCAGGATCGCCTCACGCCAGTCAGCGGCTCGCCCGTCGTCGCCGCGGTCATCACTCGAACCACCCCACCGACTTGAAGGCCGCGCGGAGCCTCTCGATGACACCGTCGTCCAGGAAGTCATCGACCGCGACGACGACGGGGCCAGCCCTCCAGTTCATCAGTGTGCATCCTCGCCCCACCACCGCATCTGGCGTCATGCTCCGGGCAGAGGACAGGTCTGTGTGATCGATCTCGGCATTCACCCCCATGCGGTTGACTGCTACGTCTCAACGGTCATGTGAAGGATCAGGGAACTTCCCATGCCCAAACCACGAGACGCACAGGATCTTCATCGGATCAGGCATCGCTCATTTCTCAGCCACCTCTTTCTTCTTTTCCTCATGTGGTCTTCAGTCTTGCTTTGGGGCAACCAGCAGCACCGCCACAGTCACAGCCAGCACCACGGCTCCCACAGCCCACAAGCCACCAGTTCCAAGTCCGCCAAAAGGCCTTCCCGATCCCAAGAACAAGCCAGCCAACGGCATACCAGTCAGGATCGGCCATCGTTGCCAGCTCCGCGGTGGAGCTGTACAGGCCCCAGCCGATCCACTGCCCGAAGGCCAGGGATCAACCCGTTGAGAATTCCGCCGAACACAGCACCACGACCACCCGGCCGTCGCATTGCCGAACACACCTGCTGCTCCCCGCCGAAGAGAGCATGATCATGGGCGGGACGAGAGCAAACCATCCGTGGCCGCGAAAACTCCCATGCACGCCAGGAACGTCACGATTGAGGCCAGGAAGCCGATCGCTGACAGCGGTCGGCGCTTCGGGAAGACCGTGGAATGTCCAGGGTAGCAGGGCAGGAGCCGGGCAGCAGTTTCTGGGACACGCCCCGGGAATGCCGGAACGATCTCAGCCAGGAACATGCGCACGCCGTGCAGCAGGATGGCGATGCCTGCCGCGAACTTCAGGGACTGCACGAAGCCCCACATCACCGGGGCCATGGTGCTTTTATCCATATCCAGTTGTGCCTTCACGACATCAGCCTCGGCGAACAGGATGGCCACGATCATGATGATGCCGATGACGAGACCGTGGACACGTTGATGTCTTTGAAGAAGGAGACGATCTTGGGCATGCGGATCTTCTCGGAGTCGTGTTTTTCAGGGTCCCCCAGCCTCAGGGCGCGGGCCCCATAGCCCGAGAGCAGGGCCAGCGAGGAGGTGGTGTGCCCGAGCCCGAAGTTGTCGCCGCCGACGGCCCGTTTCATGAGCGGTTCCATCCACAGCGGCTGCGTGTGTCCAGTAGCAGGCGACGACAACCGCACCCACCACAGTCAGCGCGATGGGGTCGGCTCGGCACGGCCTCCGCAGAGTGGCAACCAGGACCAGCGACATCCAGTACATGAGGTGACCGGTCAGGTACACATAGCGCGCGGCCTTGAACAGCGCGACCAGCACCAGATGGATGAGGGAAGCCCAAGGCGATCACTAGGGGAACCACACTTCCACCCTCCTCCAGGAAGGTTTTTCGTGTTGCTGGTGCTCGTCGGCGGTGTGATGTTGAAGGCGCTGGAGACGATGGCCTGGAAGAGTTCCAGTCCCTTGACAAAGATCTCAACGCCGATATTCAAGACGACGACCCCGAGTCGCCCGGACCGCTCCGCCCACTACCTGTTCGAATGGTTTTCGTTGCAGTGTATGGGGCCGACCATGGCGATGAGACCGATGAGGACGGCCACCTGTGAGAAGAGGTTGTTTGCCAAAGCCGCGGCAAACTGAGATATGAATTCCATTGGTCCCTCCGATTCGGGATGAAAGGCTGTTGTGGTGGCGCCTGTCCACCACAGGGTCGGGGTGGCAAGACGCCCGGGGTGTCAGATCAGGTCAGCGACGGGGAACGTAGAGTTGAACGTCCTCGATGCTCGCGCTGCCCTCATAGAAGTTCATGTGGGGAATGCCGATCATGAAGTAGTCGGGGTAGGCGGACCCCGCAGGCCAGATGTCCGGGTCCACGAAGGTCCGGTCGCCTGCCGTGTACGACCAGTCCATGTTGTGCCGCCCGTCGTATTCCTCGGCGGTCTGGTTGTAGTGGTGGATGGGATGCTCACCGTCGTCGAAGGGCTGGCTGTAGCGGTAGGTGGCCCACCCGACATTGCGGAAGTTCCCGGAGACCTCCAGGGTGTATTCACCGTTGCGGCGCTCAATGGCAAAGGTGTAGCTGAGGCGAGGCATCATCTCCGGCATCAGATCACTCGGCTGACGATGCCGCCCCGTGAAAACCGTTCCGCACTCCGAATGCATCAGGTACTGCGTCCCAGGGAGGATGTGTACCGCCGGAAGGGGTCGCGGACAGCATGTTGACCATTGCCGCTGCCCACTCATGGGGCTGGAACTCCCCGGTGTTGGGGTCGCAGTAGCGCAGACCCGTGCCGGTGTACCGGTAGCGGTTGTAGCCATCCATCACGACCTTGCGACGCTGATGCACGAACACGTTGTTGTGCGGCGCAGCCGGGTAATCCATGATCGACAGGGAAATAGTAGCCGTTGGGTCGCTGGTGACGTCATACCAGTCGCACTCATCCGGTGTGTAGTCGGCGCTCGGGGAGCCGGGCCAGGGGATAGATCGTCTTGCGGTGGCCGGGACGATATCCGTTGGTTTTCCCGTCGTAGTCCCAGTTCCCGTCACGCTGGCCACCGAAGTCGATGGCTCGGGCGTCACCTCGACCCGGTATTCGGAGGCAGCGGGTTCGTGGATCGCAGAATGACGGCCGAGTTGCTGTCGGGAACAGTGAAGGTTCCCACCGCCCCCAGCTTCTTGGAGCGGGTCCGCTCGAAGCTGGGCACATCATCCGGGTTCCCGTCCCCGTCCCGGTCACGGGCTGCCATCTCGACGGTGACCACCTTCTTCCCGATGACGTAGGAGCGGCGGTAGAGGTCGAGCCCGGCCAGGTGCTCGCGGAAGGCATCCCCTCCGAAGGTCTGGAAGAACTCGCCATCATTGTCATATGCATCAACGTCATATTCGGTTCCCGCACTCGTCCTTGTTCGGGAACCAGCCGTCATCCACCAGGGCTTCATCGGACGGTTGAAGTTCTCGGCCCGGATCAGCCGCCAGTCGATCGGTTCCCGTCAGGGTTCCTGGGTGCGGGTGGCGAGACAACGTCACAACCACCCTGTTCCCAGCATCAGTGAGGCCAGCACGGCCCGGCTATTTGCGCGCCATCTGCGAGACATCGGATCTCCTCCTCGCTCATCGCAGACAGCACCCAATTGGTATAGACCAATTTTAGATTGGTCGCCCCTGGAGGGTCAATAGCCTCTTCCAGTCTGTTTCAGCGACACCTGCACCTCAGAGGGCGCAGCCACGCAGGGATCAGGACAGCTGAATCGAGGCAGCTCCGTTGCCGGCACGGGATCGGTGGCGAGGCCTCCCATAGGTCAGGACATCGACCCGTTGACCATGCATGACGAGACTTCTCCGCTCGACGCCCTCCTGGATGAACCCTGCGGCCAGAGCCACACCACGCGAGGCGGGGTTGTTTGCTCGTGCGAGTTCAAGCCGGTGGAGAGCCTCCACCGAGCCAGAGCCAGTTCGCCACGGTTTGCGGCAGCTCGCGTCCAGCCACGGCCTCGCACCTCGGGATGAGTCAGTACCAGAACCAGCCGTTTTGCGATTCCCGGCATCAACGATCAGCCCCACCCGCCGAACAGCGATGTCCCCGCCAGGGGCAGACCCGATGCCTCCGGCGGGATCGATCAACCGGCTGATGGCGCTCGGCCTCACGCAGGTTGCCGACGTTCTGCCTCACCATCTCAAGATCAGCCCAAAGGCGTCAGAACACAGGGGCATCGCCGACCATCGTGGTCGCAGTTCAAGATGCTTCACGTCACTCTCCCAGTTTCTCGCGGATCACCTGATGCAGGCACCGGGCAGTCCTGCCCTCGAAGAGCTGTGCCATGCGCTGGCGGCCTCATCGACTCATCGGCAGCGCGCGGCAGCAGAGACAGGCTGATCACGCGCCTAGCCGCGCACGGCTGACCAGCCGGGCATTTGCCAATTCCACACACCGGGATCGCGTTGTACCGCTGCTCCGAGCTGCGGCGGGATTCCGATGAAGAGCCGCCCGCTGGCGCAGCTGGTCTGGACGGTGCCCTCACCACCGTGGCTGATCGGCGATCCACCAGATTCCCAGACGTGCATTTTCAGTATCAGCCGGTCGACGTGCGTTCTCCGGCAGGGAGGCTGGTCCCGGGAGATCAGAGGCGCTCAGGGTGATGATCTCCATCATCTAGCCCTCTGCACGTCGCTCAGGCCTCGGCTGGCGGAGCTTCCCATCACAGCAGGCACCACGGGGCGGCCTCGCTCCCACCAGTCGTACGATCTCCTCGAGGGACAGGCATCGAGTTGAGCGCAGACGGGTCCACCGCCTGATAGTCGTCCGGGAAGCCGACATCAGTTTGGAATCAGCTGGGACGGGGAGCCACCAGATTGGCGTCCGCTCCGATGAACCCACCAGCGTCCCCAGGCACCCGCACCCCACTCCCGGGCCACCTTCCGAAATCCCAGGCCGGCAGGAGCCTCGCCAGCACATGGCGGATCCCCAGAGCAGCCACCCGGTCCCACCACTCGCTGGACCGGGGTTTGCTCGGCAGAATCGGTGCGGCGCATCTGCGTCATGCGGCTGGGTATGAGCAAACGGCTTCACATAGAAGATCGGCACCGCCTCGGCACGCGGAGATCGGCTGGCTCAGCGTGGTGCCGATCACAGCAACCCTCCAGCATAGATCGAATAGAGGGCCCTTTCACTGTTTTAGGCACCCACGGCGCCGGACCATGTCCACGCTGAAGCGGATGCCGCCATCCACACGCCCTGGTCGAGAGGCCATCTCGCCCGTCTCACTCGGCGTCGGTGAGCACGGGCTCCAGGGGCTTCGCTGAAGTCGAGACCCAGCCTCGGATCGGCGGTGCAAGCAGCTCAGAGGAACCAGAACACAAACACACACGCACCGGAACTCCGGAGTCGGCGGGCGACTCTCGGTGGCAGGTGATCCTCCGCGAAGTTGAGAGGTCTCAGGGCACGAAGACAGCGGGGTCTAGGCGGTGCGTCCTCCACCTTTTCCGTCGAGCCCCATCATCTCGCACCCCAGCAGCTGTGTCGTCGCATGATGTGACGGCATCCCATAGTGCATCTCTCCGTTGCCACACGCACCCGCGGACATGTATTATTCATCACGCGGTGAGACTCATCATGCGATGAATTTTCTGCTGAGCACACAGCCTCGTGGGTGACGAGGGCGCACATGTGCTTCCACGCGGGATCTTCCGGCTGACGCGAGGATCTATCACCGGCCTCCTCGGCCCCTCGGGTTGCAGCAAGACCACTTTGATGCGCGCACTCTCCATGGGGTCCGGCGCATCCCCTCCGGAAACCGCGCACTGCTCGGCCTGCCGGCCCGGACACCGGGAGCTGCGTCACCGTGTCGCCTACACGTCTCAGGCAGTCAGCATCTGCACCGATGCACGGTGCTGGCCTAACGCTATCTATTTCGCCCGTCTCGTCGCAGAGCTCGCGGTGAGGCAGCCAGGACAGCAATCGAACGGGTCGGCTCGGCGGCTGAGCACCGCCGCATCGACCAGCCTCCTCAGGGCGGCCAGGCCGGCCGGGCCTCACTGGCCTGCGCGCTGGTCGGTCATCCGGAGATCCTGATCCTCGCATGAGCCCACCGTCGGGCTGGATCCCCTGACGTCAGAGTCTGTGGGAGCTGTTCCGCAGCCTGTCCGATGAGGGAGCGACCCTGCTGGGTGTCCAGCCATGTCATGGATGAGGCCACCCGCTGCGACTCCGTGCTTTTCATGCGCGAAGGCCACTTCCCGGCGCACGCGCCAGTGACAGAGCTCAGGCAACCACGGGAGCCGCCACGGAAGAGGCTTTTCTAGCCTGATCGGGAGGAGGCGGCATGAGCTCCCACGCTTCGACGACAGAACGCCGCGCACCCCACGCCACCGTGCTCCGCATCGCCTCCCAGCTGAAGGGCGATCCCCAGGCAGTCGCCCGATCCTGGCGGTTCCACCTCTGCTCCTGACGCTCCTGTACCACGTCTTCCACGATGTCCCAGTTCAGCCGGGGCAGCCAAGAGTCTTCGACTCCATCGGCCCCATGATGTTGGCGGTGCTGCCCATGTTCATGATGTTCATCGTGACCTCGGTCATCATGCTCCGGGAACGTGCCTCAGGCACGCTGGAGCGGATTCTCACCACTCCCCTGACCCGTTGGAACCTCCTTGCCTCGTATGCGGTGGTGTTCGGCATGCTCGCGATCGTGCAGAGCGCCATCCTGGTGGCGCTCCTGCTGGGGGCCGATGGGCATCAGGCTGGAGGGGCCGCTCTGGGCCTTCACCCTGCTCGCCTTCCCCGGTGCTGTCCTGGGGGTCGCCGCCGGCCTGCTGGCCTCGGCCTTCGCCCGCACCGAGTTCCAGGCCGTGCAGTTCATGCCCGTGTTCATCGCGCCTCAGGTGTTCCTCTGCGGATTGCTGGTGCCACGGGCCCAGCTTCCCGAGGCGCTGGGGACCGTGGCAGACTGGCTGCCGATGACCTGGGCCGTGGACATCATCCGCGACATGATGGCCAACCCCGAGTTGTCACAGGACAGTTGGAGAAAATTCATCCTGCTGGCCGCGGTGATCATCGCTGCTCTGCTGGTGGCCGCGGCATCAATGCCCAGGAAAGAGCAGGTGACTGCATGACCTCAACCTCCAAGTCGGAGCGCACCAGGGAACGCATCCGGCAGGCAGCAGCCCAACGCTGCCTCGCCTCCCGCTCCTTCGAGAGCGTCAGCACGCGGGCCATCGCCCAGGAGGCAGGGGTCGACCCAGCCCTGATCCACCACTATTTCGGATCGAAGGAGGGACTTTTCACCGCCGTGCTTGGGCGCGGCGATCTCGGCTGAGCAGCTGGAGGCCGAAATCGCTGTCGAGCCCGCAGCTCCTGGGGACGCTCCCTGGTGCTGGGGGCAGAGCGGATCTGGACCTTCCGCAGGGGCCGAGCTGGCGGCGACGGTGCGGCGCACCATCGCGGGAAAACAACAGTCTCGTTGATGCGAGACTCTCATCGCACGCATGATCCTGGACCGCATCGTCACCCACTTGGACTTTCCTGAGTCTGAGCGTCGCCTCAGGGCAGCCCTGGCAGGCTCACAGCTGGCCGGCATGGTCATCGCCCGCCACATCATCGGGATTGAGCCGCTGGCCAGCCTGAGTAGCCAGGAGCTAGCGGACCTGATCGGCCCCATTCTGCAGCACTACCTGACGGGTAGGCTGACGTCCTCCCCCAGGAGACATGACCCGCAGAGCCGACAGGGAGATCATGGCGAGGTCTAGCGAAGGCGACGGGTTTTCACCACCGCCACGCGCTCCTGCTGCTCATCATCGCTCAGCCCCTATTACGATGGCGCCAGAAGTGGGTAACGCGGGGCCGTCTCGCAGTTCCCGCCTCACGAGACAACTGGAGGGAATACATGTTCCAAAGCGCCGAGGAGCTCCTGGCCTATGTCACAGCGGAGGGCATCGAGACCATCGACTGCCGTTTCTGCGACCTGCCCGGTGTAATGCAGCACTTCACCATCCCTGCGGGCTCCTTCGGCCCTGAGGTCTTCACGGAAGGACTCAACTCGATGGATCGTCCATCGCCGGATTCCAGAAGATCCACGAGTCAGACATGGCGCTTCTGCCGGATCCGACGAGCGCCTTCGTCGATCCCTTCCGCAAATCCAAGACGCTGAACATGAACTTCTTCGTCCACGACCCCTGACGAAGGAGCCCTATTCCCGTGATCCCCGCAACATCGCACGCAAAGCGGAGGCCTACCTCGCATCCACCGGCATAGCCGACACCGCTTTCTTCGCCCCTGAGGCTGAGTTCTATGTCTTCGACGACATCCGTTTCGAGACCAGCGCAAACAGCTCCTACTACCACATCGACTCCGAGGCTGGCGCCTGGAACACGGGTCGCGTCGAGGACGGCGGCAACCGTGGATACAAGGTGCAGTACAAGGGTGGGTACTTTCCCGTCGCGCCGGTTGACCACTTCGGTGACCTGCGCGACGACATCGTCCGGCACATGGAGAGATGCAGGGCTCGTCGTCGAGCGCGCCCACCATGAGGTAGGCACTGCGGGGCAGGCTGGAGATCAACTGGCGTTTTCGACACCATGCTGAAATCCGCCGACGACGTGATGAAGTTCAGCATCTGGTCAAGAACACAGCCTGGCATGCGGGCAAGACCGCGACGTTCATGCCGAAGCCGATCTTCGGCGACAACGGCTCCGGCATGCACTGCCACATGTCGCTGTGGGCTGCCGGCTCCCCCCTGTTCTACGACGCCAACGGCTACGCCGGGCTCATCCGACATCGCCCGGTGGTACATCGGCGGGCGTGTTGAGGCACGCCCGGCACTTCGCCTTCACCAACCCGTCGGTGAACTCCTACCATCGCCTCGTCCCCGGTTTCGAAGCCCCGTCAATCTGGTGTTCTCGCAGCGGAACCGCTCCGCATGCATCCGGATCCCGATCACGGGATCCAACCCGAAGGCCAAGCGCATCGAGTTCCGCTGCCCTGACCCATCGTCCAACCCCTACCTCGCGTTTGCGGCGATGCTGCTGGCGGGCCTCGACGGCATCCAGAACTGGATTGAGCCGCCAGCTCCCATCGACAAGGACCTCTACGAACTTCCCCGGAGGAGCATGCCGAGGTGGAGACGGTCCCCGGGAATCTTGGTGCAGTGCTGGATGCCCTGGAGGCCGATCACGAGTTTCTGCTGGCAGGTGACGTCTTCACCCCCGATCTGATCGAGACCTGGATCGGGCTGAAACGCGCCGAGATCTCGGCGATCGCGGTGCGTCCCCATCCGCATGAGTTCGAGCTCTATTACGCGCTCTGATATTTCCGCAGTTCTCGAAGGGGCGCATCCGGTCGATCCCGGCCGGGCGCCCTCTTTTCACACCTGAACGCCCTCGAAGGATGGGGCCGCGTCGTAGACCTTCTGATCAAGGATCCCCGTGTTCGCGACGACAGCAGCCACGAGTGCCTGTCCGGTGACGTTGAGGGCAGTGCGCCCCATGTCAAGGATGGGCCTCGACTGCCAACAGCAAGCCAACACCCGCAAGCGGCAGCCCCAGGGTGGAGAGCGTGAGGGTCAGCATGACGGTGGCGCCTGTGGTGCCCGCTGTCGCCGCAGATCCGAGCACCGAGACGGCGATGATCAGCAGGTGGTGCGTCCACTCCAGCGGCACGGCGTAGAACTGCGCCACAAAGATGGCGGCCAGAGCGGGGAAGACCGCGGCGCAACCATCCATCTTGGTAGTGGCCCCGAGCGGGACCGCGAACGCGGCATAGCTGCGCGGCACCCCCAGATTCTGTTCCGTGACCTGCTCGGTGACGGGCATCACCCCCATGGAGGACCGGGTCACGAAGCCCAGTGTGATGACGGGCCAGACATTCCGGTAGAACTGCCCGACCCGCAGGCCATTCAGTTTCAGCACGCTGGGATAGACGACAGCCCACACCAGAAGCAGGCCGACGTACATGGCCAGGACGAAGACGCCCAGTGAGGCCAGAGAGGTCCAGCCGTCAGGGAGACGATGGCGTTGCCGATCAGGGCGGCTGTTCCGATGGGGGCGAGTCGGATCACCCACCACAGCACCTTCTGGACGACGGCGGCAAGCGCGGACTCGGTGAAGCTGACAAACCCATCTGCCGCCTCGCCAGCCTTCAAAGCTGCGATTCCCAGGGCGATGGAAAGGACCAGAACCTGCAGCACATTGAAGCTGGGAGTGGCTGTGCTGACGCCGTCAACGGTCTTGAGACTCACCTCCAAGCCCAGGAAGTTGCTGGGGATCAGGCCTTTCAAGAAGGCGGTCCAGAGAACCGACTCTGCTGGCCTCGCAGCAGCGGCAGAGGCGCTCACCCCGCCGTCAGCCAGGCCGAGACACCACGCCGGCGAGGATGCCGATGATGACGGACGCCAGGGCTGTGAGGGCAAACCAGATCAGGGTGCTGATGGCGAGCCTGGCAGCGTTGGCGACCTGACGCAGCCGGGCTATGGATGAGATGACGGCAGTGAACACGAGGGCACCACCGGCAGCTTCAGCAGGCCGACGTGAAGCCTCGCCGACCTGGCCGAGGGTGGCGGTCGCCAGTCGGCCTCCCATCCTGGAGGCCGAGGGCGACGGCAGCCGCCCCCAGCAACACGCCGGCTGTCAGGCCCAACGCGATCTGGGCGCTGAATCTGGACAGCAGGCGAGGCTTCTCTCGTCCGTTTCGGTGTTCTCAGTCTTGACGGTTGTGGGCATGGGGTTTCCTGGGTGTGGCGGAACTCCGGACATGACGCCATCTCATAGGGCGACGAGTCAGCGGAGAAGATGGATCTGATGCGGCTGGAGCTGGGCTCAACAGACGCAGCTGGCCTGCGGGCGCAGGTCAACGCAGGCGCGGGTGACAGAGCAGAACAGGCATGACGACCAGGCTGCCACACACTGAGCTATGAGCCAAAACGCGTTGTCAGCCCAGCATCAGCACAGGCTCAGCTGGGGCCTGCCGGATGATTCCCACCTCGGTGAGGGAACTCCCCCATCCGGGTGAAGTCGTCGACGTTGACGCCGAGCGAGATCTGCTCTCCCAGCAGCCCAGAGTTCGACTGTGGCCTCAAGCACCCGGGTGGCTTCGAGTCCGCTGCTCCGCATCGGCAAGGGTTGGGACGTGACGCTCCGTGGCATTCAAGGCCAGCTCCGGGTCCGGAGACGATGCGCCTGTCGGCCTCCAGCACAGCATCCACGATGGCCTTCAGCTGTGTCTCGGGCACCGTTCCCGCCATCGTGACTAGGCCGGGCCCACAAGTTGCGGCGCTGCGGGGTCGATGACCTCGATCTGGTGGAAGGGGCACCGGCGGCGGTCAGCTGCACAGCCTCGTTGTTGCGGAACCCGACGACGGCGTCGGTCTTCCCCGTGGTGAGGGGCCGCCACCTGGGTCCAGCCGATGGGCTGCACCTCGACATCCTCCTGTTTCAGACCTGCCAGCTTCAGCGCGGCCGGGGCGGTGAACCAGCTGGAGCCGTAGCCGCCCGGCACCCCGATGGAATGACCAGCCAGGTCCTTCATGCCTGTGACCGTCTCGGAGCCGAGGAGGACGCCCGGATATCTCTGATAGCAGGTTGCGAAGGTCCGCAGGCCAGGCAGGTCGCTGGCCGCGGCGACCATGGCCTCATCGCTAGATGCGAAGACGATGTGCTCCTCACCGGTCTGCAGTGCTGTGAACAGCCCCTCCTGGGTGCCATGGTGCCGGATGACCAGGTTCGGCGCATCTTTGAACAGTCCCTCGCTCTCCGCCACATAGAACGAGGCTGAACTGGACGTTCGGGATGAACGTCAGGCCGACGGTGAGGGCCTCACCCTCGGATGAGCCTCCCGACCACAGGCGACCATCGGAGCCGCACCTGCGATCGCAGCACCCAGCAAAACACTGCGCCGATTGAACGTCATGAGTGCTCTCCTTGAAGGTTGCTGATGGCGGCGCGTTCGAGCACCGACAGCAGGGCCACCAGTGCGGCGGCCATAACTGCAATGAGAGAATGGGGACGGCGAAGACTCCGGTGGTGTCGGCGGCCTCGGGGAGATGGTCAGCAGGGTGCCCAGCCCCTCACCGCCCGCATGACGAACTCACCCACGATGGCTCCCGTCATGGACAGCACCACTCCCCCGCGAACTCCGGCCAGGATGGCCGGGGCAGCGACTGGCACCTCAAGGTGGATGAGACGCTGCCAGGCATCCGCCCCGTCGAGCCAGGCGGTCTCGATGATGCGCATGTCGAGGCTGCGCAGGCCAACAACTGTCGTGGTGACCATGGGGAAGAAGGCAATGATGGCGCACAGCGCTGGCGATGGGGGTCGTCCCATAGCCCACCCACAGCACCAGCAGCGGTGCCGCACGGCCACCAGTGGCACGGTCTGCGGGAAACGCGATGAAGGGTTCGATGACGGCGCCGAGCGGTCGGGATGCGCGACGATGAAACCCAGCGGCAGTGCTACCACCAGGGCCAGTCCTGAGCCGAGCAGCGCGGCCGCGAGGTCGGCCAGGCATAGCGCCAGCCGATGCTGGACCCCACCCAACGCCAGACGACCAACCACGTCGATGGGGTCGGGCAGCAGCACGACAGGGGTCACCTGGGCCAGAGCCCACCACACGGCAAGCAGCACAGCGACGGCGACCAGGGGAGGCGCCACCCTGGCGGCGGGGGTCACGGACCGGGTCCGGGCGGGATAGGGCGGACCACAGGCCCAGTCGTGCGATGGCTCTGCTGCGCCGCGCCTGCTTGTCGGTCAAGAAAACCCGGTCCTCACGTCAGGGATCCGGGGTGCACGCCGCGACCTGCGCCCTTCACGGGCCATGCCGCAGACGCGCTCCTCCCATCCAGACTTTGACTGTCGGCCCCGGAGTTTCACCGAGTCAGCCTGTCGGCTCACCAAGCCTTCAGGGTCGCGGGCTGTCACCGCCGGTTCGGACTTTCACCGACCCCGGATGCGTCTTACGGATTATCCTAGCGCACAACGAGGGGCCAGACGTGCGGCTTCACCCGCGCTATCCCTCCCCAGAAGACCTGGTTGACCGCGCGCAGGGCCCGCCGCATGGCCCGGCGGGTGTCCTCAACCAGCTGGGTTCTCCCCGCGCCATAGCCGAGCAGCTCTGCCACAGCCGACAGCTCCCGGTAGTCGGCGGGCAGCGCTATCGCTGGGACTGCCCCGCACCAGCATGGTGGCGTTGCGCACCCGACTGAGCAGCAGCCAGGCTTCCCGCAGTTCCCTCACCTGGTCACCGGTCAGCAGGGTCACATCCCTCGCAGGCATCCAGAACCTGAAGCGTCCGGGGATGCGCAGCGCCACACCTTCCCGCATGCTGGAGCTGGATCAGCTGCACGGTCCATTCGATATCGGACAGCCCACCCGGGCCCGAGCTTGAGGTGGCGGCTCTTCTCACGCCACGCGGGATGCGCTCCTGCTCCATGCGGCCCTTGAGCCGACGGATCTCCGCGACGTGGGCGGCAGTCAGCCCATCCTTGGGGTAGCGCAGCCCGTCCAGCTGGTCAAGCACCGCGGCTGCCAGGTTTTGGGCGCCAGCTGTCGGCCGGGCCCGCAGCAGCGCTCTGAGCCTCCCAGGTCGCAGCCCATTTGTCGTAGTAGGCCAGGTAGGAGGAGACGGTGCGTACCAGGGGACCGCCCTGCCCTCGGGGCGCAGGTCGCGTCCACCACCAGCGCCGGGTCAGGCCCGGGTTTTGCCGACCAAGTCGCAGGCAGACCGGACCAGCGTCGCCGCCGCCGTCTGCTCCTCCGGTGTGGTGTCGTCGGGGATCACGAACATGGCGTCGATGTCGGAGGCGTAGCTCAGCTCACCTCCGCTCCAGCGTCCCATCCCGATGACCCCCACCGGCGGCGCGTCGATCTCCTGTCAGGGCCAGTTCGATGGCCGCGTCGAGAGTCGCCCCGGCCAGGTCACTCAGGGCGGTGCCGACGGTGACGACATCGGCTGTTCCCAGCACATCGGCCAGCGCCACCCGGCATAGTTCGGAGCGCCGCAGCGCCCGCACCGAGGCGGTGGCGGCCTCCTGATTGGAGGCCCGCGCGATGGCCCGGCTCATGGCGCCGGCCAGCATCTCCCTGGGGCGTGGCTCCAGCTCCTCGGAGCTGGCGAGCATCTGCACCATCTCGGGGGCGCGCATCAGCGGGTTCACCACGTAGCGGCGTGATGGGGCGATCCGCGCCAGGCGCTGCGCCATCCAGCCTTCGTCGCGCAAGGCGCGCAGGTACCAGGGCTGGTTCCGAGCCCTTCGGAGGCTGCCGGAACGCCAGCAGCCCAAAAGTCAGGATTCGGCCCGGCCGCAATCCAGCCGAGCATCGCGGGCATGAGCTGCCGCTGGATGTCCACGGCACGGGTGGTTCCGTTCGTCAGGGCCTGGATATGCTCCCAACGCGCCTCGAGGGTCGGTGAACCCCAGGACCTGCAGCCGGTCCTGGGCTGCCTTGGTCGACAGTCTCAGCTCATCGGTCGGGATCGCGCTCACAGCATCCAGCAGGGGAGAAGAAGATGCGCCTCTGGAGTCGTTCCACAGCCCGGGTGCTGGAGCGCCACATGGCGCGAACTTCGTCTGGAGTGCTGCTCAGGCCACGCGCCAGCTGGGTCCAGCCCGTCTCCTCGTCGGGCATCAGGTGGGTGCGACGGAGCCGCCGCAGCTGAACACGATGCTCGAGGACGCGCTGACGGCGATAGGGCATCCCCCATCTCAGCCCCATCGCTTCGGCCGATATAGCCATGCGCGATCAGCTCCCAGCAAATCTCAAGAGGTGCCGCGAACCCGCACCCGCGCGTCGCCGCGGCCATGCACCAGCTGCAGCAGCTGCACGGTGAACTCGGTGTCCCGCAGGCCACCCATTCCCAACTGATCTCCCGGCCAACCTCGCGAGCAGGGGATCAGGGAGATGACTCGCTGCCGCATGGCCCGCACCTCCGCCAGGAATCCCGGACGCTGAGCAGCCTCCCAGACCAGGGGAGACCATGTCGCAGAAGGCCTGGCCCAGTTCGTCACCTGCAGCGGGCGGGCCTTCAGAAGCGCCTGGAACTCCCAGTTCTTCGCCCACTTCCTGTAGTAGGTCTCGCAGGAGGCGATCGTCCGCACTAGCGGTCCCGCTTTGCCCTCGGGACGCAGCGCCGCATCGACTGGCCAGATAGTGCCCTCAGGCGTGTGGGCGGAGCAGATCCGCGTCAGGGCAGCTGCCAGGGAGCGTTCCCAGGTGCATGGCCTCATCAGCGTCCGCACCCTCAGCCGGCTCTGCCAGACAGATCACGTCCACATCAGAGATGTAGTTGAGTTCCCAGGGCTCCCGTCTTCCCCATCGCGAGGACTGCGAATCTGAGCTCGCTCAGAGTTGGGGATCTCATATCGGGCGCAGCTCAGCGCATTGTCGAGGATGGCGTCGGCGATATGGCTGAGCTCCGCCGCCACCTCCTCCACAAGCTCGACGGGGTCGTCGCTCGCTCAGGTCATAGGCCGCGACCTGCACCAGGGCCGCATGGTTGGCCCGTCTCAGTCGTTCAGGGGCCTCAGCGTCCAGGGGTGCCGATTCGCTCTCGGAAGAAGTCGCCCCAGCCTGCCCCACGCAGCTGTGGGGCGTCCCCGCAGCAGCCGGGTCTCCTGGGGGTGGCGTGCCAGGAAGCGCGCGCGAGCACCGAGGAGCCTCCCAGCACGAGCAAAAACCCGCTTCAGCCAGGCGGCGCTCGCGGCGATCTCCGCCACAAGCCGGGGCTCCTGCTCTCCCCAGACGCACCATGCACTCCAGCGCCTGGTCACGGTCCGCCGCCACGGCGAAGTCAGCCAGCTGCACAGTCGGCTCGCCCCGCACCTGTCCCGCCAGTCCTGCCAGATCCTGGCGGCGGCGCTGGGGATTCGAAACCCCGCCGGGCGAACTCCCCGACGGTGGTGTTGAGCCTGTTCACTCCCCCAACCTTAAGAGATCTCCCCTGGGCGGGATGACGGCCAGCGCATCCGCCTGACGTCTCTGGCACAACATCTAAGATGAGGTTATGTTCGCGCGGACGATAAGACGGTGACGGAGCTTCGAGACCTGTTGAATTGTCTGACTGCCGTCAACTGCTCCGAGGCCGTGGGGCTGCGTCTGGAGCTTGATGGTCAGCTCACGAGGCGGAAGCCGGACCTGACTGGAGTGCTGTGGAGCACGTCCCGCGCAGCCAGCAGCATGGGCTGGCGCTGGGCCGCATCCTGACGGCGGCCTGCTGCCGCGCTTTCTGCGCACGTCTTGGGCAGAGGTATCCCGGAGGTTCCATTGAGGTGCGCATCCGCCGTGGGCTGCGGTGCAGGTGGGGTTCGGGGATGGTCCGACGCACCGGCGGGGCACACCTCCGAATGTCGTGGAATGTCACCGAGACCTTCATTGCCCTGGCGACGGGCGCATTGTGCTGGGGAAGCCGAGATCCAGACCTCTGGCAGCCACGCGGAGCGGGTGGCGGCGGCCTTCCCGCTCCAGTGAGCGTCACATCACCGATATGTGCGTTCCAGCTCCCAGGGCGTCACTTGCTGCCGGTGAGCCTCAAATTCAGCCGTTTGTTGCGCATGAGTATTCAAAGACATGTTCTCCCAGGGTCTCCGCCACGAGTTCGGCATTCTCCATGGCCCTCAGCGCCTCATCAAGACTGCGGGGCAGGGATTGGATTCCCAACGCCCGCCTTTCCCGTTCCGTCAGTTGTGAGACGGCGTCCTCGGTCTCCTCAGGCAACGGATATTCATGCTCAATCCCGGCCAGACCTGCGTTGAGCATGAGGGCGAGCTGCCAGGTAGGGGTTGCAGGCTGCGTCCGGGGCGCGGTATTCGATTCGCGTGGGCTGGACTTCCCGGGGAGAACTGCGGTATCCGGATGAGGGCCGAGCGGTTGGAGCAGCCCCAACAGGCGAAGGTGGGAGCCTCGGAGCCGCCCATCAGGCGTTTGTAGGAGTTGACCCACTGGTTCGTCACGGCCGAGATCTCGCGGGAGTGGCGAAGCAGCCCCGCCACGAACTGCCGCGCGGTCTTCGACAGCCTGTACTCATCCGCCCCGTTGTGGAAGACATTGTTATCGCCCTCGAAAAAGTGACATGTGGGTGTGCATTCCGGTCCCGGGATACTCCGAGAAGGGCTTCGGCATAAACGTGGCATGGATTCCCTGGGTCACCGCCACCTCACGGATCACGACCCTGAAGGTCATGATGTTGTCCGCCATGGTGAGGGCATCCGCATACCTCAGGTCTATCTCATGCTGCCCTGGTCCTGCCTCATGGTGGCTGAATTCAGCGGAGATCCCCATCTCCTCCAGCATCGTGATGGCATCCCGCCGGAAGTCCGTACCCTGTCCCATGGTGGTGTGATCGAAATATCCCCCATTGTCGAGGGGCACGGGAGGCTGCAGCTGACTCAGGAGGTAGAACTCGATCTCAGGGTGGATGTAGAAGGTGAATCCCATGTCTGCTGCCTTCCTCAGCGCCCGTTTCAGGACATAGCGTGGGTCAGCGAAGCTGGGAGAACCGTCGGGAAGCTCAATGTCGCAGAACATCCTCGCGGTGGCCTGCTGCGCCTGCCTCCATGGAAGCTCCTGGAACGTTGATGGGTCAGGATGCGCCACCATGTCAGCCTCATAGACCCGTGCAGGAAGCCCTCGATGGCGGAACCGTCGAACCCCACGCCTCGGCGAAGGCGCCCTCCAGCTCCTCTGGGGGCGATGGCCACTGATTTCAACGACCCCAGCACGTCGGTGAACCAGAGCCGGACGAACCGGATGCCGCGCTCCTCCATAGACCTCAACACGGATTCCGTCTGCCTATCCATGGCAAACAGTCTGCCGCACCACGCCAGGGGTGTGATCCGATACCCGCATAATGAAAGGTATGGCAGAACCTGGCTGGTATCCAGACCCCGACGGCTCAGAGCATCCGCGCTACTGGGATGGTCAGCGCTGGTCGGAGCCAGCCTCAACGCCTGCCACCCGGTCTGGCCACAGGAGCTGGGGTGCGCTGGCGGCAGGTCTGGTCGCGGTGGCTCTCGTGGTATCGCTGCTGATATTCCAGCCTTGGAGGAGCACCCCCATGGGGCAGCACCCCAGTGGACACCAACTCCAGCCCGGCCGACCGGCAGCCAGTGGAATGAGCTGGAGCCAACAGAGACGCCGAGTTCGCAACAGCCAACCGACGGTGCTGGCCGGCCGGTGGCCTGCCCCATAGTGACCGACCCGACCTTCCCCGATCCCCAGAACGGCTGGTTCGTCTCGGGAGGGATGAAATACCGGGGCGTCCGGGGTGGATCGCTGGATCGGCGCGGACGATCGATTTCGCCACTGAGCGTTCCGGTCAGGAGCAACAAGTGGCTCGCAGTTGGGTCTCGGTCACCGCCATCGGTCAGCTCTCGAAGAAGGATTACAGCAGTGATCCGAACACCGCGGCACAGCAGCTGATCGACTGCCTGTCCACATCGTATTTCTACGAGGCCCTGGACCGAGTTGAGGTCCTGGAGAGCAACCCCCTCACCACTTCAGACGGCGTCTCGGGCTGGATGATCCGGGCGAATTTCTGGAACATACCCGACAGATACGAGGTGCAGGGCGACGAGGTGGTCGTGGCCGTCGTCGACCAGGGGGCCGCCGAGACGTTGACGCTGTTCCACTCCCAGTCGCGAATTGAGGACCCACAGGTCAAGGAGCTGGTCAAGGCCAGCCTGGACTCCCTCAACGTGCATAGGCTTTCCCCTACGGCATCCCCACCAGAAAGCGGTTCTCGGCACCATGAGCCAACGTCTCTGGGTGATCATGATGCCTTGGCCCTACCATGTGTCTCGTGTCAGCTCCAGGTTGGTATACGGATCCCCACGATGGCGAGATGCAGCGGTTCTGGGATGGCTCTGACTGGACCGGGCAGACGAGAGAGGCCGAGCCTTGCAATACTGCACCCCGGCCCTTGCGCCCTGAGCCTCCACAGCATCAGAGCAATCTTCGGTTGTGGGGGTGCTGCCGGATTGGCGGCGGCGGTAATTCTCGCTGGTGGATGGTGGCTGGTGGTCCGGCATGATCAGCCGTCGGCGACAGCATCCGCCAGCGATGCTTCATCCCTCAAAGCCAGCTAAGTCTTCCTCCCAGCAGCTTCCCTCCCCGAGGCCCCCGCCCCGGAGAGGCACCCTGAGTCTGCTCCGCCCGCAGACACCAGTTTCCACAACCTCGCCGTCGGCGATCGCATCCACGCCATCCCGGACTGCCCCAACACAGCCCAGGACGCCTCCGGGAAGGTGGGGGAGGATGGCAGGGTTCGTTCCGGGGAGACCGGCCTGTCATTTCCAATGATCGAGGGGCTTCACCCCAGAGCCCATCAACTCGGATTCATCCACCAGGCGAACTCAATCAAGAAGGACTACAGCGAACTGGGCTGGGCCGCCACTGTCACCGTCGGTGCTCTGCGGCCGTCCGAGGGATTCAGCGAGGTCACCCCAAGCGCCGCCCGGGTCGTCGGATGTCTGCTGGCTAACAATACGCTGTATCCCGAGGGCTCAACCGCCGAGGTGACCAGCATCAGCTACCGCGAGGACAGGCAGGATGGCTGGCTCAACGTGCGAATCCCCGTCAGCGGAATCGCCAAGGTGACCGCAGACTACGTATCGGTGGCCACCCTTCTGAAAGACGACGTCATGCACGTCGCCCTGGTGATCACCCCTGATCACGACAAGACTGGCTACGAAACCGTGTGGAACACCCTGGGTCGGGGCTGACCAGTCAGGGCAGGCAATCCGACCCCATTAGACTATGAACCCGTGACTCCCGTTACCCCCTTCGCGGTCACCCCGCGGCTAGACGTTCCTGCCGGCATCACCCGCCCCGCTTACGTGGGCAGACGCGCACCAGAGCGCTACACAGGAAGCGATGTCCAGTCCCCCGAGATCATTGAGGCGATGCGTGAGTCCGGAGCCATCGCCTGTGAGGCCATGCACGAGGCCGGGCGCGCTGTCCGTCCGGGGATCACAACAGATGCGCTGGACAAGATCGTGCACGAATACATCCTTGACCACGGGGCCTATCCGTCCACACTTGGGTACAGGGGTTTCCCGAAATCATGCTGCACATCCGTCAATGAGGTGATCTGTCACGGCATCCCGGATCTGCGTCCGCTGGAGGACGGTGACATAGTCAAGATCGACGTCACCGCCTTCAAGAACGGCGTGCACGGCGACAACTGCCACACCTTTCTGTGCGGCGAGGTGGATGAGGCCTCGCGGCTACTGACCGAACGCACCCAGGAGGCCATGAACCGGGCCATCAGGGCGGTGAAGCCGGGGCGTTCCACCTCCGTGATCGGACGGGTCATCGAGTCATACGCGAAGCGCTTCGGCTACGGAGTGGTGCGCGAGTACACGGGTCACGGCGTCCACACCGCCTTCCACTCAGGCCTGGTGATCCTGCACTATGACGAGCCCCGCTACGAGACCACGATGCGCCCCGGCATGACCTTCACGATCGAGCCCATGCTGACGGCTGGCTCCCCGACTCCGAGGTCTGGGATGATGGCTGGACCGTGATCACCCGCGACGGGTCTCGCTGCGCCCAGTTCGAGCAGACTCTTGTCGTCACCGATACGGGAGCCGAGATCATCACCGCCCCGTGATCAGTCGCCCGCCAGCTGATGGGATTCATGCCGGAGAGGGCAGCCTCAGGTACGCCGCTGCTCCAGTTCGACACCTACGGCGGCTGGTCCGTGCAGCGCCCCGAGTTCGGAACACTGGGACGTTTCTCACCGGACATGACCCGGCTTCTGCCCGACGGGCAGACGTTCGAACTCAAGCTACGACTGGACCGCGCCGCATACCAGCTCTACCGTGAGCTGGGAGCCACCCATGACCAGGCCCTCCACAACAGTCTGCTATGCGGCTCCTGGTCTGGACGGCACAACGCCCCGGCCTCGGCGTCTGGGAGGCGGATCTCAAGGCACCCAGCTCGGACCGCGTCGAGGCTGGTCGCCATGCTCTGGCCTGAGGACGACGATGCCTGGCCTCATGGCGAGATCAACTTCGTGGAGGGCCGGGTCGGGGACGGCACAACCATGACGAACCTGCACTGGCCGGATCCGGCGACGGGTGAGCCCGAACATGCGCCCCAGAGCGTGGCCGTCGACGTGACTGCATGGCATCGCTATCGCATTGAGGTTGGCCGTGACCGGATTCGCTGGCTGGTGGACGATCTGCCCCACCATGAGCTGGTGACAGATCATGCGCCACACGATGTGCGCATGCACCTCGTCGTCCAGTGCGGCGTCAATCCATCCATACGAGACGACTGGCATCCGGAGTTCGAGTGGGGAGCAGCGGATCCTGTGGCGGCCGGTCAGCGCCCCATCCGCCGGAGATGCGACACCGTAAGGGACGAGTCGGCCTGTAAGCCGAGAGACTCCTGCAACTCACAAAGAAAAACCTTGTCAGCAAGCATTGAGACAGTTTCCTTGGGGCCTGAGAGGTCGAGCTGGGTCCCTCGGATCGCCTCTGCTGCCGGCTTCTATTCGGTCTTCATCAGTCGCCCACAGATGGCTGTGGGTCGACAGCGTCTCCGAGGCGTCCGCATGCCCCAGCCTGGCGGCCACCGCCACCGGAGACAGGCCAGCAGCAATCAGCCTGAATGCGTGGTAGTGGCGCAGCGCATGCCAGCCCTGGGGCCCGCGCAAACGGAGCCGCGACAGGCCTGTGCGCGCCGTTACGGCGCATTCAGTGCATGCTGTGATGCACTGAGTCGGCGGGTGCTGGGGCGCTACCCCAAGGCCGCCTGACGCAACCAGTGTCGCACAGCGCCTCGGCGATTCAGTCGACAGCGATGCCGCTCTCCTGCATCACCGACCGCAGGTACTGCTCCGCGCTTTCGATCCCGGTGCGGAAGTATGAGGCGTGCGTCACCTTCACCGTCTCGATGGAGTCCGAGCCGACAAGGACAATGTCATAAGTCGGGTCGTCCCGATGCTCCCTCTCTAGCCGCTGATACTCCGCGATGGCAGTGTCGACATCCGCCCCGAAATCCTCCTGCCGGACCAACCGTCCTTGCTCGCGATCAAACACAAGCAGGAAGTTCTTGATATCGCTCCTCTTAGCCGTCACCGTAATCACCATCCTTCATCATCGCAGCCCACGCAGCCTGGAACTCGTCGTCCGACACGCCTGTCAGTTCGCCACACTCAGCGGCCTCAAGTCTACGCGAGTACAGGAGCGCCCAGCGATGGAACGGAGTATAGCCGTCCTGCTTGTGGTTAACACCTTCTCGTGCTGAAAACTCCTCCACCACCACTGCCCAACGATGCATCGTCACGGTGCGGAGCTGCACCTCCACCGGGCGAACCTGGCCTTTGCCCTTCCAGTTGCAGATGAGATGCACTGCACGGTAGCCACTTTGGCGTGGTTCGCTCACATAGTCGATCACTTTGACGCCGTCTCGCCGCCGCTTCGCCACGACGGTCTTCTGGAATAGTCGCAGAATCTCTAGGGTTCTCGACGACCACCCTGACCCCGCCGATGTCACGCATCCGCGCGAGGTTCATCTGCGACTCGCGCGCAGTCAGCTTCTCGATGATCGTTTGCATCCGTTTAAGGCGCTGTGTGACCTGCGCATCAACCCCTAGCTCCTGGGCATAGCGCCGCATGCCAATGTTGGCGTTCAACATTGGCCGTGCATGCGTCTGCCGATGTCGCTCGATGATCTCGGGCATCGACTCAACTCATCCGGGGAGGTCGCCCTGAGGATCTTGCGAAAGCCTGCTGCCCGCTTTCTCCACTTGATTGAGGGACAGCGGATCGAAGCCCCGTCATTCACGCAGACCCCACCCGTCGTCGTCCTGCGACTCCTCCTACCTCGTCTAGACGGGCACGCGGTGCAGCACCCCTGCTGGAGCCTCTACGGGCCGCGAGCCAGCACCCCTCAGCCGGGGTCGGAAGGACGGCGTCCGGGGGTGTTGGGCGTGGTCTCGGCTTCGCGAGCAGCAGCCACCGCCTCGCCGAAGAGCTTGACGGGCTCCACCCAAAGCGCCTTGGTCAGCGCCGCAAAGACCTCTGGGGCTATGGCTTGCTGGCCTGAAGCTCTTGATGACCGTTGACTTACTGAGTCCGGCCACCTCGGCGAGCGCGTCGTAGGACATTTCAACCGCCCCCACTGGGAGCGCGCAGCTCCATCGCCACATGCTCCGCCACCGGGCCGATCATCTGCCGCCTCGTCATGAAACCATCCTAGCGACGACCACCCAGAGGCTTATTCACAGCTGCTACTCAACTGGGCTCTGACAAGGAGTTTCGCTGTTTTCGACACCTTCATGAATAATCCTCAATGCATTGCACTCCCGAACACAGGCATGGCCCGTAGCCAGATAGGATTTGCGTCCCCGACAGGTCAATTTACTGGATCCTGTGGGGACGAGTCAGCCTGTAAGCCGGATTCTGTGGTCGATGATCATCCATCTGAGGCCAGCCGTTGCCGACGGGCTCCTGCGACCTACCGAGAACCTCGCGCGAGCAGCGCTCAAACAGTCCCCGCGGCCAGCGGATTAGCCTTCTTGGTCTTGGCTCCGGGTGGGGTTTACCCAGCCGCCCCAGTCACCTGGGACGCTGGTGGTCTCTTACACCACCGTTTCACCCTTACCCGGCCTGGGCCGGGCGGTCTGTTCTCTGTGGCACTGTCCCGCGGGTCACCCCGGGTGGGCGTTACCCACCACCCTGCTCTGCAGGTCCGGACTTTCCTCAGCCCGGTAGCCCGGGCCGCGATCATCCGGCCGACTCGTCCTCAGGGATTCTAGCCGCTCATCGGGGAGAGAGCCCAGCCCTCCTGAAGATCGACGCCACCTCGGGAAGCTCCACGGTGACTCCGGTCAGTTCCGAGCTGCCATCTCCTTACAGAGATCACCGACGGAACCTCATGTCGCAGCCAGGCATCACAGCCCAGAGTCTGCGGTGCGAACCAGGATCCGGTCGCATTCCACGCATCTCAGCACCTCATCCGCCGGGGCCTTGCGGTAGGCGTCAAGATCCAAACTGTGATCTCCAGCTGGCATCCGGTGCAGCGGCCACAGTGAAGCCTCGCTGCTCCCAGGCCGCTGTGGGAGCGGAGCTTCTCGTAGAGCGCCAAGAGCTCGGTGGGCACCCGTTGGGCCTCGGCCGCCCTTGTGGCGGCGATGGCCCTGGCCTCGTCGCTCAATGTGCTGACCTCGGCATCGCGCTCAGCGACATCAGCCCGAAGCTGCTGCTCCACCTTGTCTTTGCGTGCCGCATACCGGTCACGCTCGGCTGTGGCCTCCTCCAGCTGCCCCATGAGCTCCAGCTCCGCATCCTCCAGCTCCGAGATGCGTCGCCTGATCCGCTCAACCTCCTCGGTGAGGCCCCGAAGTGTCTTCGGGTCGGTGACAGAGCCGTCATCCAGGCGTTTCGTCTCACGTTCCAGGCGTGTCCTGACCGGAACCAGGTCGGATTCGGCGCGCCGCACGGCGATCTCCAGATCAGCGACCCGTGTGGTCGCTGCCACGAGATCGTCGGTGACGGTCTGCCGAGTCCTCATCAAGTCGGCGATCCTGGCGTGCTGGGGAAGGCTTCGAGCGGCGTGCTGCAGTCTGCCCACCTCACCATCAAGCTCGGCGAGTGTCAGGAGACGCTGCTGGTCAGCGGGATCGGCAAGCATGCGGGTCCTTCCAGTGAGTGGAAGCACAAATCTACTAGGCGGTCCCCGCCCCGTCGAAGAAAGATGACATCAGGAACATGCATCCACGGATATTGTCGACGAGGGAACAGGGCGTACACTCGGCCATCGTGAGCACTGAGCAGGCTGATGCCGAACGCACCGACAATCGCAAGCCACCTCTGTCGGAGGCCTTCAAGAAGTTCATCGTCGCAGACTGGGCTCCCTATTCGGACGTCCCACCGGCGCGGCTGGGCGCGGCGGACTGGACGCCGACACGTCAGGAGAGCCTCAGGAAGGCTTTTTCCTGGCGCCACCTTGGTTATTCCCGCCGGTCCCTACAAGGTGCGCTCAATGACTGTGACTATCGCTTCCGGCCGCACTCTGCATTCGCCTGGGTGACAGGCCTCGGGGAGGATCGGGAGCCGGACGCGGTGGCTGTGGTCTCCCCCACGACGGCCAGGCTCTACTTCCGTCCTCGCTGCCCGCGCACCGATGAGGAGTTCTACGCCTCCAGCAGATACGGCGAAATGTGGGTCGGGCAGCGCGACTCCCTGGAGGAGATGGAGGCGCGCATCGGCCTCCCCTGCCGTGACATCCGCCAGCTCCGTGAGGATCTCGACGGGATTGAGGGCTGCAGGGTTGTGCGTGACTCCGATCCGGAGATCACGAGGCTCATCGACGAGTTGCGCGGCGAGGACGCACGAGAGCGCGACGCGGAGCTGGCTCAGACCCTGTCCGAGTTGCGGATGGTCAAGGACGATTTCGAGATCGGCGAGCTGCGTCGCGCCTGCGAGGCCACTCAGGTTGGTTTCGAGGGCTGTCGCCCGAACTGCCCAATGCCGTCAGGAAGGGTCGGGGCGAGCGCTGGGTTGAGGGTGTCTTCGGTCTTCATGCACGCCACCTGGGCAATGCCGTCGGCTACGACACCATCTCGGCGGCAGGCGATCACGCGAACACCCTCCACTGGATTCGCAACGACGGGGAGATCACCTCGGATGATCTGCTGCTGCTGGATGCGGGAGTCGAGGTGAGCTCGCTGTACACCGCGGATGTGACCCGTACTCTCCCTGTCGGGGAAGGTTCTCCGACGCACAACGTCGCGTCTGTGAGGTGGTGCTGGCTGCGCAGACCGCTGGGATTGAGGCCTGCAGGGCGGGAAACGGCTTCCTGGCACCGCACAACGCGGCCATCCGGGTGATCGCCGAGTTCCTTGCTGAGATCGGGGTGCTGCCCTGCTCGGTTGAGGAGAGCCTGTCGGAGGATGGCGGTCACCACCGCCGCTGGATGGTGCACGGCACATCCCACCATTTGGGGCTGGATGTCCACGACTGCGCTCTGGCCCGCCGTGAGCTATACCGCGATGCGGAACTCACCGCGGGCATGGTGATCATGAGTTGAGCCAGGGGCTCTGCTTCAAATCCACCGATCTGCTGGTTCCCGAGGAGTTCCGGGGAATTGGCGTGCGCATTGAGGATGACATCCTGATCACCGATGGCGACCCGTGAATCTCTCAGGGGCCCTGCCACGCCAGGCCTCGGATGTGGAGGCCTGGCTGGCCAGGCTGCAGGGCTGAGCAGATCAGTCATCGTTCCTGGCGACCTTGGTGCGACGTGTGGCACGCTTGATGAAGCCGCGCAGCAACGCCGCCACATCCTCCGGCGCGGCGACCGTGACCTGGTGGGATGCGCTCGGGACGATGCTCAGCTGCGCCCCTGGCACGGACTCGGCCACCAGCTCCTGATTCACCAGAGGTGTGGAGGAGTCCCGTTCGCCGGCGATCAGCAGGAGGGGGCAGCGAATGTCCGCAAGGTCTGCCCGTACGTCGTGCTCAGCCAGGCAGCGGCACAGCTGGGCGTAGGAGTGGTCGTCGGCGGCGGCGAGACCCTCCATGATGGTGGCGGTGACCTTCGGGTTCGCAGCTCGGAAGGCCGGTGTGAACCACCGTTTCAGCGTCTCGTCAACCAGCTGCTGGGTGCCACCCTCCTCGACCTCCTCGGCACGTTCGATCCAGCGTTCCGGCGCCCCGACGGTGGCGGCCGAGCACAGCACCGCAACCCCTGCGAGCTCATCGGCATGGTCCCGGGCCAGGTGCAGCCCGGTGGCACCTCCGATGGACAGCCCCGCGAATACGACAGGCAGGTCACCGACCTGCTCACGCACCTGATGCACGACATCGATGATGGCTGAGGCGACGGCATCAAGTGTCGGCTCATCATCCCCCACACCGGGCTCAGTCCGTGGCCGGGGTGAGTCGACGAATACCACGCGAGCATCATGCTCCAGCAGTTCAGCGACCTTCGCCCACTGAGTGTGAGCAGTTTCCTCCGAGGCTCGGGGGCGACGACGAGGACGCGATCAGCGCTGCTGGCGGATTGTAGATATCCCAAGTCAACTCCATGACCCCGAACCCTACGGGTTGGGCGGCGTCTGAACGCCCACTGCCCTTGTGGGGATCGCAGGGTTCATTCTCTACCGGCCGAAGCCCTGCGGGCTGGCTCCAGCTCGCTTCGACAGCATCTCACGCGCCTGGGCAGCGACACTGTGCTCGCAGAGGACCTCGCAGCCAGTGGCCACGACCTGACGTCGCGACTCGAAGTCGCGGCGATCCACCACTCAGCCCATAGGCCAACGCGGCAGACAGCATCCCGAAGGAGATGCCAAGCCCCAAGCCCGCCAGCAGCAGACTCAGGAAGGTGGCTTCGTTGTTGAGGAAAATGTGGAACATCAATCCGACGAACAGGCCTGTTCCGAGGGCCGGAGATGCCACCCTGGATGAGCACGCTCCCCAGGTGCGCCGGCCCGTCACCCGTTCCACCGAGCGCAGGTCGGTTCCGACGATCATGAGGGTTCTCCACGGCGAACCTCTCGTCAGCCAGATAGTCCACGGCGGCCTGAGCCTCCTCATAGCTGGAGAAAGTGCCCACCAGCTGCGGGTAGTCGAGCTGAAAGAGTCTTCCTGGGGGTGGCGGAGGGGGTCATCACGGCTCCTGGCTGCGTCTCTTAAATGTCTTATGGGCAATAAGCAGATGCCAAGTGTGAGATTCATGCCCATGAGCACCAAGGATTCAGCGGTCTTCATCTCCCGCGTCATTGGTCTGCCCGTCGTCGATGCGGTCGGCGACCAGGTCGAGTCGCGTCAAGGACGTGGTCTTCCATCTGCGCACCAACAACCTGGCTCCCCGGGTGCGAGGGCTTGTGGTGGAGCTGTTCGCTCGTCAGCGGATCTTCGTGCCCATGGTGCGTGTCCACAACATCACCGCGAACCGGGTGGCGATCCTCAGCCAGGTGGACACACGTCGCTTCACGAAACGTGACACGGAATGGCTGGTGTCCGCAGATCTCTTCGACCGGCCCGTGCCACGCGAGCTACCCACCACCATCTACGAGCGTCTCCATGGTGCAGGTCCGCAACCGCGAGTGGGAGCTGTTCCAGGTGGCCATCAGCTCACGGGCAAGGTCAGCAGATTCGGTTTCGGCGGGCGTCGCGTCACCGACATCATCAACTGGAACCAGGTCCCGGACCTCGTGCTGAACAAGGGGCAGACGCCGGCGCATCTGGTGGCGAAATTCTCCGACATGAAGCCCGCCGACATCGCCCAGGAACTGCATGACCTTGATCCCGATCGGCTGGCCGCCGTGGTCGAGGCCCCTCGACGACGAGACCCTGGCGGTCGCGTTGGAGGAGCTTCAGGTGATGAGCAGATTCATCTGATCTCCACCCTGGACACAGATCGCGCCGCGGACGTGCTGGCTGAGATGGATCCGGATGACGCGGCGGACCTCATCAAAGGAGCTGCCGGAGGCTGTGGCCGAGAACCTCCTGGAGCACATGGAGCCAGAGGACGCCTCCGATGTCCGACGGCTGCTGGTCTACGGGGAGTTCACCGCCGGTGGCATGATGACCCCAGAGCCGGTGGTGCTTGGTGCTGATGCGACGGTCGCCGAGGCTTTGGCGCGTGTCCGAGCGAGCATCTCACCCCAGCCCTGGCATCCATGGTGTTCATCACTCGACCGCCTCTGGAGACCCCGTCAGGGACGTTACGTCGGGGCCGTGCACTTCCAGCAGCTGCTCCGCTCCGCACCCACCCTGATGGTCGCCACAATGATGGATCACAACCTGGAGCCCCTTTCTCCGGATTCCCCCCTGGCGCAGGTCTCGCGCTTCTTCGCCACCTACAACCTGGTGGTGGCTCCCGTCGTGGATGCTGACGGCGCTCTGGTGAGGGGCCGTCACCGTCGACGACGTGCGCGATCACATGCTGCCCGACGACTGGCGCGGCACGCAGATGGATGAACCAGCAGAGGTGACCCATGCCTGAACGAAGCCCGCTGTCCGAGCCACGGTCGCGTCGTCGCAGCCTGTTCCCGAAGGTGTCGCTGGACTCTGAGACGTTCGGGGAGTTCGCTGGAGCCCTCTGCCCGGTTCATGGGAACCGGCAAGTTCATCGCCTACATGACGGTCTTCGTGACCGCCTGGGTTGTGCTCAACGTGGTGGGCATCTTCGGGTTCAAATGGGACGAATATCCTTCATCCTGCTGAACCTGTTCTTCTCCACCCCAAGCCTCGTATGCCGCCCCGCTCATCCTGCTCGCGCAGAACCGGCAGGAGTCTCGAGACAAGCTGTCCTTGGATGAGGATCGCCGCCTGGCCGCGCAGTCCCGGGCTGACATGGATTTCCTGGCCCGGGAGATCGCCGCCATCCGGATGCATCTTGGTGAGCTCGCCACCCGTGACTTCGTACGTTCGGAGCTGCGCTCAGAACTCCGGGACCTGGGGGATCGGCTCGACCAGGTCGCATCTGAGAGAAAAGGAGATGCCTTGACTAAGCAGCAGCAACCCATCAGCTGGTACGCCGTCGTCCTGCTTACCGGTCACATCATCCTGGCAGGGGTCGCCGCATGGTCGCTCTGGGTTGTGAGCGGCGGTCTCTCGGCTGGGTGCCGCCGCCGCGCTCGTCCTGATCGTGTGTCATGGCCCTGCTGTGGCGTCTCCGGCTGGCACCCGCAGCACTACAAGCGGTTCGCGTACAAGGAGCGCGCCTACCGTACACGTCATCCTCCGGGACCGCCATCATCGTGCTGGCTGTTCTCGCCGGTCCCTGGCTGGCCGCAGTCGTAGGCGGCAGCATGGTGCTGCTCGGTGACGCCCTGGCTGTCCGCTCGGTGGATTCTCAGTAACACCTGAGACAGTATTGGAGGGTGACGGATGAGAATCCCCTCCTGCCCCATCTCCGGGCCGCCCTCCACCGTTGAAGATCCAGAGATCCGCCGGCCCATCACCGACCTGGGCATGGTGGATGAGTTGAATGCAACCGATGACGGGAAGGTGTTCGTCCGTGTCCTTCTGACGGTTCCGGCGCGCCCGATGCGCACCGAGATCACCCAGCGGGTCACCCGCGCCCTGGAGGTCATCGACGGCGTCACCGGGATCACGGTGGATCTGGGCGTGATGAATGATGAGCAGCGTTCCGCCATGAGGCAGGGTGCTGCGGGGTGGGCTAAAGCTGATCGTGAAATCCCATTCTCAAAAACCCGGGAACCTCACAAAAGTGATCGCGGTGGCCTCGGGGAAGGGTGGGGTCGGCAAGTCCTCTGTCACCGTCAACCTGGCTCTGGCTCTCGCCAGGGCTGGTCGCAGCGTCGCCATCCTCGACGCCGACATCTACGGTCACTCAGTGCCCGACCTGCTGGGTTTGGGTGATGCCCGACCGACCGTCGTCGACGACATGATCATGCCGGTGCCCGCCGCTGGGGACTCAAAGTCATCTCCGTCGGGATGCTGAAGCCCTCCAGAGATCAGGTGGTAGCTTGGCGTGGCCCCATATTGGACAGAGCTCTCACCAGCTGCTCGCAGATGTCTACTGGGGGCGTCGACTTCCTGCTGCTCCGACCTGCCTCCTGGAACCGGTGATGTCGCGATGAGCCTCGGGCAGAAGATCCCCAGCTCCGAGGTTCTCGTGGTCACCACACCTCAGCTGGCGGCCTCGGAGGTCTCCGAACGGGCCGGAACCATAGCCCCATCCTGCATCAGAGGGTCATCGGTGTGATCGAGAACATGAGCTGGCTAGAGTTCACGGCACCGGATACTCAGAGGAGCTACCGGATCAGAGTTGTTCGGCTCGGGGGTGGCGCTCTGGTGGCAGAGAGCCCTCACGGGCGGCTGGGATATGAGGTTCCGCTGCTGGCTCAGGTGCCCTTCGATGAGGCGTTGCTGGCCGGTGGTGACCGGGGCGAGCCCATTGTGCTGAGCGCTCCGGAACATCCGGCGTCCCAGACGCTGCTGGGGCTGGGACAAGATCTCGCTCACCGCGGTCCGGAATCTGCTGGGGCGGTCTTTGCCGGTCAGCCCTGTCTGAGGGGGTTGCAGACCCGTCTATGTCGCCTCAGGATCGAATGGGGCTCCCTGTGGGAAGCGCCGGAGGGTTCTTCCGCATCCGCCTCGGAAACCACTCCGGCGGCTCGACTCGGCACCTGTTCACTGGGCATCGTCGAGGCGCGCTTCAGACCTGCCCAGCGGTGACGATCTCACGTTTGGCCTCGTCGGTGCGGCGATCTCCTCACGCATGTGTTTTGCAACGAGGTCTTCGGGTTAAGGTCTTGGAGCTTCAGGTCGGGAGTACTCAGGGCCCCAACTCCTGCCGCAGGTGGGTCTGGGCGTTGTTGGCGATGTCACGGATCGCGACGAAGACTCGCGCTGCCTTCCGGGCAAGATTGGGCGGTTCTCTCGGGCCGAACATGACAACGCCAAGCACCAAGAGGAAGATCAGCTCACCGGCGTCGATGTTGAACACAGGATCAGGCTACCGCGGAATCGGTCTAGCCAATCCCAGGAGTCGTTTTGAATCCGCTGCCTGCCCGCTCCCACAGGCTAAAAACGATGCTCTTGGGTATTCGGCAGTTCTCCGCAGGCGGTGGCGAGCAGCTTGCGGGGGCCACTGGTGGTGACGGAGAGCACGCCATTGCCGACCTGCCAGGTCTCGACGAGCGGCTGTCCGGGCGAGTCGTCGACCACTCGCGCGGCCCCTGAGAGCACACCCTCCGTCCACGTGACGCTGAGCGTGCTCAGGCCGTCGGAGTACAGCAGCCGTTGGTACGGGGTCTCCCCATCCTTCGACTTGGCCACCCCCCCGAGAGGCAACCCCGCCAACCGCAGCGGGCAGTCAATCATGCCAACGCACCAGCCGGGAGTGCTGGTCACGGCAGTGGTTTCAAACCCACCGGGGGTGGTCGCGCCAGCTGCGATCTGCGCCTGTCCGCAGCTGATCTGCTGAAAGCCCGCGACAAGAGTGGGGTATCCGGAAGTGTTGTAGCGCTCAGTCCACAGCACCACCCCCAGTCTCCCGATCCACCCACCAGCGCGATGTGACATGTCCATCGTCCACCGCCTCGATGACCTGGGCGGTTCTGCCTGCGACCCTGTCGGAAACCTGATAGGTCTGGAAGGACCAGCCGCTCCCAGGATGCGGTGAGCAGCACCCCGTGGCTGGCACAAACCAGGACAGGGAACCTGTCTCCCTTGGCATCAAGCACAGTCAATGAGGCACCCTCCCCGCCACGACGTTGACCTCAGCATCGCTTGGCCGGTGGGCGCCGTCGCCATCCATCATCCAGACGCGCTGCAGACCGGAGAAGGTCACTGGGGAGTTGGGCATCAATTGCTGCCGGGCCGAACTCTCAGCCATCGGCACTGGCTTCCCCAAGGACATCTCCCGCGGGTTCAACCGAGTGGCTGGCCCGGGTTCCGCGCCCTGTTCTCGCGCCCAGAGGACAGCCCCGACGCCCTCGTTGACGTTGATCGCCGTCAGTGAGACGTAATACTGCTCTCGGGCGGTGCGCACTGGATCGCTGATGACGCTCGGCTCTTTCCCCAGGGCCAGGGGAGGACCAGCAGCGTCACCAGCGCGACGGACACCGCCACCCCTCCTGCATCAGGCGTCGTTCCAAGCCCTTCTGGCGGGTGGGTAGTGAACAGGACTGCCCTGGCGTCAGGTAGAGCGGCTGATCGCATTCGCCGCCGGCAATCGACTGCAGCCTCTGCGTCAATGCGCTGGGCGGTGCCGCAGCACCACCGCAGGAGCTGAGCCTGGAACGCACTCTCCGCAGGTCATCGACGACGCCTGCGCACCTCTGGCAGCGGATCAGGTGCTCGCTCACCTGCAGCAGGCGCCGCTCACTCAGTCGTTTGTCGACGAACCCGGAAAGGTCGTCGACATATCGGCGGCAGTCCCGGTCCGCGAACACCTAGGAGACTCCGAGGTATCTGGCATGAGAGTCAACAGGGGCTCGATGGGCCAGGGCATCGCGCAACTGAGAGCGTCCCCTGGCGATCCGGCTGCGCACTGTCCCCAACTTGATGTTCAGCACCTCGGCGATCTCCTCGTAGCTCATCCCCTCGATATCACATACACGACTGCAACCCGTTGCTCTGGCTTCAGAGCTGTGAGGCGGCAGCCACGTCAGCATCCAGGATGCCATCCGCATGCAAATCCTCAGGACTGCGGTCCTGGCCCCAGACATGCTCGGGGGCAGAACTGAGGGCATCCATGCGGATTCGCTGCCTGCGGCGAGCTGAGTCGAGGAACAGATTCGTCGTGATGCGATGCAGCCAACCCTCCAGGGTCCCCGGTTGGAAGGTGTGGATGGATTTGAAGACCCGAACGAAGACATCCTGGGTGAGGTCCTCCGCATCATGGCTATTGCCAGTCAGCCGGTAGGCAAGCCGGTACACCTGGGCGGAGTGGTCCCGCACAAGCTCCACCCACGTCGGGGCAACCCATTGCTGGGGGTTGGGCTTCGCCTTGCTCCGAAACATGCTTGGCCTCTCCATGAAGGTCAGTCTGGCACCTCATCCTGTGAGGAACCTGTGATTGTCAGATTTCGCCCAGCTCAACGTGCTTCCTCTGGGTTTTGTTCCTCGGCAGGCTCACCCTGGCGTCTCCGACGGAGTTCCTGGCGTCGTGTGTCGAAAGTTCGTCAGCGGGAGGCTGTGTGCGGGAGGGATGCTGCGCCAAGGCAACCGAACGAACCCATGCTGGACAACATACCCCGTGAGTGAGACGCCGGCACCGGAACCGAAAAACACCCGATGAAACAACTACACCCGACGCTGGGAGAGCTCGCCTCAGGATTGCCAGGAAGCGTTCCAAGGTTTCCGGAGCAACTTTGCCCATCGGGGGCGGCAGTCACCGACATGGAAGCCCCGGCGATTGAGGGCGGCCTTGACCATCATGGCTCCTGGGTCGCGAAGACGCCTCGGAACACCGGAAGCAGGTTGGCGTTCAGCTGGCGCGCCTGTTCGGGGGATCCAGCGAGATGAGGCCTCGATGATGGAGCGGGTGGGCAGCCCTGAGAAATGCGTGGAGGTTCCGACCACCCCGACACCTCCGACTGCCAGCAACGGGAGCAGGTAGGCGTCATCCCCTGCGTAATGAGCCAGCGTGGTGTTCGCGATGACGGCAGAGGCGGAGTGATGTCTCCTTGGCATCCTTGAGCGGCTGCGATCTGGGGGTGGCTCGCCAGCCGGATGAGAGAGTCCTCCGGAATCGGCAGGCCTGAGCGGTGCGGGATGTCGTAAAAGCATGACGGGAAGGTCGGTAGCCTCCGCAACGCTGAGGAAGTGCTCCTCCAGCGCATCAACCGGCGGGCGTGAGTAGTAGGGGGTGACCACGAGCAGCCCATCGGCCCCGGCGTCGGCGGCCTGTTGCGCCAAGTCGATGCTGTGCCGGGTGTCGAAGGTTCCCACTCCGGCGACTATCGATGCGCGGTCTCCAACGGCCGCCACCACAGCCCGGAGGAGCTCCTGCTTTCCCCTGTCGCTGGTGGTCGGGGACTCTCCCGTCGTCCCGTGATCACAAGCCCGTCATGGCCCTGCTCGTCGACGAGATGGGCAGCCAGCCTGGCTGCCTCAACCAAGTTGAGCTCCCATCAGGGCCGAACGGGGTGATCATTGCGGTCAGCAGCCGCCCGAAGATGGGTTGCATGGATGTGTCCGTCACGGTTCTGGCCTCCTCGACGATGCCTGCGTCGTCTTCGTGCGTTGTCTTGCGAGCGCCGTGTCGCGCCCACCTGCCGTACGGGCGGGAGCGGCACCGATCTCACGACTCATGGCGTTCAGGATAGAGCTTTCCAGGTCTCAGGAGTGGATCTGGGTAGAGTTGCAGTGTGAATCACGCAGCTGCATCCCGGATCCCGGCACCAACGGCGGAGAGCTGGCGCTTCGCCGAGGACCACCACCCCATCCCCGAGGCTCACAAAGTCGCCCGTGAGGAAGCTGAGCTTGCGGGTCTTACCCCCATCTCCCCCGGCGTGGCGGCCACCTCACGGTGCTCGCCAAGGCCACCCATGCTCACGCGGTCGTCGAGATCGGAACCGGCCTGGGGGTCTCTGCGCTGCCGCTTCTGGCTGGCATGGCGGCTGACGGGGTGGTCACCAGCATCGACCCAGAGGCTGAGAACCAGATACCCGCACGAGGTTTCCTGACCAGCGCGGGCTATTCAGCGTCCCGGTGCCGCTTGATCGCAGGCACTCCCCTGGAAGTCCTGCCGAAGCTGCGAGACGGCGCTACGACATGGTCTTCGTCAATGGGGACAAGCTGGAATACGTTGAGTGCGTGGCTGAGGCGCTGCGGCTTTTTGCGTTCAGGGCGGCCTGCTGGTTCTCAATGACGCGCTGTGGCACAACACCGTCGCCGACCCGGACCGGGAGGGCGACGGACCATCATCATCCGGGAGGCATTGGACGCAGTGCGCAGCTCGGGCAGCTACACATCAACTCTGCTGACCGTCGGGAACGGCCTCCTGGTCGCCGCCAAGAACTGACCCACGCCACAACACGGCCATTCGATTCCGTGGGGGAGCCGGCAGGCGTCGAGTTCTCAGGCCTCACCCACGCGGCGATGCCCGCACCCGCCGTCCTCGGGTGCTGCAGGGCGATCACGCTTCGAGGCCCCGTTGATTGGCCCTTTAAGCCGCCCCAACGACCTGACCTTGAGCATGAAGGAGACCACACAGTGGGCAGATCCGGTGAGCCGCACACCGCATGACGCGGACCATGATCCCGCAGTCGAGACGTTCCTGGTGATGCAGACCACCCAGTCATGGAACGACGTGCCGTACACGCACTACCCGCTGGAACCCCACAGCTGGCTGTCATGCGGTTCCACATCCCCCACACAGCTATTTGCCATGGCACACCCACGGCGTCCCCAGCGTAGCCTACGTCGCTGAGGGGCGTCCTGACCGTCGAGGACCGTGAGACCGGCCTCCTCGCGTCGTGCGAGCGGGTGAGAGCTTTCGGCGAGTCCGTGGACTCTGTCCATCGCGGCTACACCGAGGATCTGGCAGCCGATGTCATCGCAATCTACGCCGGAGCCGAGGGGTGCCGCTGTCCAGGACAGCCGACTGACGAGCTGACCCCTCGGTGCTGGGGAACCTCCGCATCCTTCCCGATCACGACGATGCCGTTCGCGGAGATGTGGAAGCCTCGTGCCAAGTCTTGTTCGCGATCGACGCCGATCTGCACTCCGTCTGGGACGATCACATGTTTGTCCAGGATCGCCCGGCGCACGACGGCGTCCCGCCCGACGCGGACCCCTCCATCAGCACCGAGTCGGTGACCTGCGACCACTTGTCCACGCGGACGTTCTGCCCGAGCACCGTGCGCTCCACCTCACCGCCGGAGATGATGCAGCCGGGGTTGACGATCGAGTCCTCGGCCTTTCCACGGATCACGAACTTGGCGCCAGGCGCCTGCGACTGGTTGGTCAGCAGCGGCCAGTCCCGGTTGTACAGGTTGAACTCGGGTTCGACGGAGACCAAGTCCATGTGGGCCTCGTGGTAGGCATCGATGGTCTCCCACGTCACGCCAGTAGTTGAGGTCCTTCTCAGTGGCCCCGGGAACAACGTTGTCCTTGAAATCGTAGACCTGGGACTGTCCCTGCGCGGTGAACCAGGGGGACGATGTCACCGCCCATGTCGTGCTTGGCCGTGGGGTTCTCAGCATCGGCCCGCAGCGCCTCGACGAGCGCGTGTCTGCTGAAGATGTAGTTGCCCATGGAGGCAAACGACTCGTCTGGGGAGTCTGGAAGCCCGGGGGATCCGCTGGCTTCTCCAGGAAGCTCTTGATGCGATGGTCCTCAGCCGCATCAATGATGCCGAAGGCACTGGCCTCGCTGCGGGGGACACGGATGCCCGCGACAGTGCAGCCGAGGCCGGAGTCGATGTGGGCATCCACCATCTGCTCAATGTCCATCCGATAGATGTTGTCGGCCCCGAACACCACGACGTAGTCCGGGTCCGCGTCCCTGATGAGGTTGAGCGACTGGTAGATGGCATCCGCCGAACCCTGGTACCAGCGTGGCCCCAACCGCTGCTGAGCCGGGACCGGGGTCACGTAGGCTCCCATCAGCGTGGAGAACCGCCATGTCATGGAGATGTGCCGGTCCAGTGAGTGGGACTTGTACTGCGTGAGTACGGCGACCTGGGTCAACCCCGAGTTCGCGAGGTTGGACAAGACGAAGTCGATGAGCCGATAACTCCCGCCGAAGGGCACCGCTGGCTTGGCGCGATCGGAGGTCAACGGCATCAACCTCTTGCCCTCGCCACCAGCGAGGACGATTGACAGAATCTTCGGGCGTGCCACCATGAATGAAACCTAGCGCCTCACCGGGTCCCTCACAACAGATTCGGAAAGATATCATTGCGAAGCATGAAACTGTCGCTGTTGACTCGTGAGTACCCCCATCCATCTATGGCGGCGCCGGGGTCCACGTGGCCCAGCTCGTCCCGCAGCTACGCAAGTTCATTGACGTGGACGTGCACTGCATGGGCGAGCCCCGCGACGGCGCTGCAGCCCATCCGGAGTCCTGGCCCGAGGGAGCCAACGCCGCGCTGAGAGTGCTTGGCGCGGATCTCTCCATGGCTGCCGCTGTCGCCGAGGACACCGACGTCCTGCATTCGCACACCTGGTATGCCAACATGGGCGGTCACCTCGCAGGCCTGATGCTCGACCGTCCCCATGTCGTCACATCCCACTCCCTGGAGCCCCACCGCCCCTGGAAGGCGGAGCAGCTGGGCGGGGGCTACAGAGTCAGCTCCTGGGCTGAGAAGACGGCCTTCGAGGCAGCGGACGCGGTGATCTCGGTGTCTGCCGGGATGCGCAGGGACGTGCTCGACTCCTATCCCGACCTCGATCCAGAGCGTGTCCACGTCGTCACAAACGGCATCGACCCGCACGAGTTCACACCCGATCATGGCACCGACGTCGTCAGCAGCCTGGGAATGTCGCTGGATCATCCCAGTGTCGTCTTCGTCGGCCGCATCACTCGTCAGAAGGGCCTGATCCATCTGGTTCGCGCTGCACTGCAGTTCGACCCGGAGACCCAGGTGGTGTTGCTGGCAGGGGCTCCCGACACTCCCGAGATCGCGGCTGAGTTCGAGGCTGCGTTCGCAGAGCTGCAGAAACATCGCAGCTCCCCTGTGATCTGGATTCAGGAGATGCTGCCCCGGGCATCAGTGCGCCAGGTGATGACCCATGCGACGGTGTTTGCGTGCCCCAGCGTCTACGAGCCCCTGGGGATCGTGAATCTGGAGGCGATGGCCTGCGAGACCGCCGTCGTCGCCTCAGCGGTCGGCGGCATTCCGGAGGTGGTCGTCGATGAGGCCACGGGCCTGCTGGTGCCCTATGACCCCGCACAGGCAGACGACCCGGCGTTCATCTCGGCCTTCGAGTCGGATTTCGCGTCCAGGTGAACCGCCTGACACGTGATCCGTCCCTCGCTGACCGGTTCGGCAAGGCCGGACGCCAGCGTTGCATTGACGAGTTCTCCTGGGAGCAGATCGCCCGGGAGACCATCGCCGTCTACGACAAGGCCATCGCCTTCCACGGGGCGCGCTGATCATCCGGTCTCATGGGAAACCGCCCGGGGCATCTCCCCGGGCGGTTTCGACGTTCCTCGTCAGGTTCAGCCGACGACGCCTTTGAGGGCGTTCAGCAGATCACTTGCCTCAACCGCGTTCATCTCGACAACCAGCCGGCCCCCACCGTCAACAGGCACGCGCATCACGATGCCGCGCCCCTCCTTCGTGACCTCCATCGGTCCGTCTCCCGTGCGGGGTTTCATCGCTGCCATGTGCCAACCTCAATCCTTGCAGTACAACAAGCGAACTCCTCCATTATTCCGCATCCTCAAAAATGAGGGAGACTTGCTGGCACCTGCGACGGGCTGCTCTGGCTCCCCACAGGGGCACCAGACGGGGCGTCGGCCAAAAGAGCGGACGTCTGCCCGGATCCGGTCGACGACGCAATCCGTCGCTGCCATGTCGTAGCCATGCGCGGCGAGATCGAAGACGGAGCCTCCCTGGGAGGTTCCTCCAGAGCTGCGGCGATGAAGGCATCCACCTGTCCCCGGTGATACCCGACGGCGGCCGCGGGAAGCCGCAATTCCGCCACATACTGCCTGCCGAACGGCAGCTCTGGGATCCGTCCTTTGGGACGGTCACTCACCGGCCCCGGCATCTCACCCAGGCGACCGGACCCAGCCCATGCTGCGAGAGCCAGCACCGCAACGGCGACCACCACGATCAACCACACCATGGGTATGAGCCTAACTGAGGTCACATCTCCGGTCTGGTCGCATGCCGCTCCCAGGGTCGAAAGGCACCCAGCAAAATGACGACATGCGGCATTAGAGTGGGAGCACGTCCATGAACGATGGGGGTTCGAAGATGTCGGTCACTTTGCTGTCTGCTGAGCAGGTCGCCAGGGACCAGGGAGTGGAGCCTGCTGAGGGACTGTCGGCTGCGGAGGCTGAGCGACGACTCTGCGTCCACGGTCCCAACGAGTTGCGGGGTGCCCCACAGAAGCCGGCGTGGAAACGTTTCCTTCTCCAATTCAAAGACCCCCTGGTCTATCTTCTGCTCGCTGCTGTCGCGATCTCCACCATCGCGTGGCTCTTCGAGGCGCGCACGGCATCCCAGTGGAGGCTGTCGTGATCCTGGTCATTCTGGTCGTCAACGCGGTCCTGGGGTTCGTGCAGGAGAACCAGGCAGCCGACGCGGTGGCAGCCCTGGCGGACATGACGGCCTCCCGGGCGACCGTCCTGCGCGACGGGCATCTCGTGGATCTGCCGGCGGCCGCGGTCGTCCCGGCGACATCTTGGTGTTGAGCGAGGGGCGATGCCGTGGCTGCCGACGCCAGGCTGGTGTCGGCGACGGCCCTGCAGGTCGCGGAGTCGTCCTTGACGGGAGAGTCGTCCGCCGTGGAGAAGGACACGTCAGCTCTTGCCGGCCCGGTGCCCCTCGGCGACCAGCGCTGCATGGTGTTCAAAAGGCACCTCGGTGGTGCGAGGCGTGGGAAGAGCTGTTGTGACGGCCACTGGGATGCGGACTGAGATGGGACGCATCGCCACGCTGCTGGATGAGATGGAGGATGAGCCGACTCCGCTGCAACGGGAGATCACGACGATATCCAAGACGTTGGGGATTGCGGTGATTCTCATCGCTGTAGGGGATTATGGTCACCCTCGCCATCGTGAACGGTCTCTCCTCCCCCAGGGATCTGGTTGAGATCCTGTTGATGGGAGTCTCGCTGGCTGTGGCCGCTGTTCCGGAGGGTCTGCCCGCAATCCTGTCACTGTGCCTGGCCATCGGTGTGCGAACCATGGCGGCTCATAAGGCCGTGATGAAGCAGTTGCACTCGACGGAGGCTCTCGGCTCCACATCGGTGATCGCATCGGACAAGACCGGAACCCTGACACGCAACGAGATGACCATCACCGAGGTTCGGACAGCCTCGGGACAGGTGCGTCTTGAGGCACGGGATACATCCCGTCGGGGGCAGTGCACCAAAGTAGCGACGAGGCCTTGCAAGAGGCCCGGCTGACGTTGATGATCGGGGCCCTGGTGAACAACGCCGAGCTCAGGCAGAGCAACGGACGCTGGACAATACAGGGCGACCCCACCGAGGCGGCTTTCCTGGTAGCCGAGCGCAAGCTGGGATCTGACCCGCTCATACGGCGCCCGGAGCGTCTGGCCGAGGTCCCCTTCACTTCAGAGCGGAAGCTCATGTCAGTGCTCGTGCGGAGCCGCGACCGCTATGAGGTTCTGGTCAAGGGCGCCCCCGATGTGCTTCTGGAGCATTGCACGCACGAGCAGGTTGGAGGGCATGTCCACCCTCTGACGGAGGACCGTCGTCGCGCATTGGAGACTCAGATGACGGAGCTGGGGCGGCAGGGATACAGGCTGTTGGCCGTTGCATGGCGTCATGGCAGCCGGGAGGAGGTCGCCGGCTTCGACGAGGGAATGAAAGAGATCTGATCCATGCCGGTGTGGTGGGCATCATCGATCCGCCGCGTGCGGAGGCCAGGGAGGCCATTGCTCGCGCCCATCGCGCTGGCATTCGGACCGTGATGATCACAGGGGATCACCCGGTAACAGCCTCCAGGATCGCCCAGGATCTCGGGGTGGATGGTTCCGGACGTGCCGTCACCGGTGCCGAATTGGAGACCATGGACGATGCCAGTCTCATTGAGGTCGCGAGGGAGGCGGGCGTCTACGCCAGGGTCTCTCCCGAGCACAAGCTCAGGATCGTCAAGGCGCTGCAGACGGATCATCAGATCGTCGCGATGACGGGCGACGGGGTCAACGACGCCCCTGCGCTGAGAGCCGCCGACATCGGCGTTGCCATGGGGATCACGGGGACCGAGGTGACCAGGCAGGCAAGCGACATGGTCCTCGGGGACGACAACTACGCCACCATCCTGGCTGCTGTCCGGCAGGGTCGGGTGATTTTCGACAACATCCGGAAGTTCATGCGATACCTGCTCAGCTCCAACATGGGTGAGGTGTTCACGGTATTCCTTGCGGTGGCCCTCGGCTCCGTGATCGGCCTGGCAGATCCGGCGCATCCTGAAAAGCGCCTTCGTGCCGCTCCTGGCAACCCAGATCCTGTGGATCAACCTGGTCACCGATGCCGGGCCCGCGCTGGCGATGGGGATCGACCCGGAGCTGGAGGATGTGATGGCCCGCCCGCCACGCCGTTACGGGGACCGCATCATTGATGCGGCCATGTGGTCGCGGATCCTGGGTATCGGGCTTATGATGGGCTTGATCGGTCTGCTGATCTTCGATCTGGCACTGCCCGGAGGCTCTGATCGGCGGGTTGGAGCAGCTTGTCCCTCTGGAATCTCAGGCGGAGACAGCCCGCACCACCCTGTTCACGGCGCTGGTGTTCATGCAGTTGGCGAATGCTCTCAACAGTCGCTCTGACACGGGAAGCGCCCTCCACCATCTGTTCGCCAATGGCTGGTTGTGGGGCGAGCATCGCCTGGGCGTGCTCTCTCAGATCGCCGTCGTCCATGTTCCGCTGCTGCAGTCGGCCTTCGGCACGACCCATCTGGCCCCCTGCCCACTGGGCGCTGGCCATCGGGGCGGGGCTGACGGTGTTGGCCTTTGAGGAGATCGTGAGGCTGTGCGGCGGATGGCCCGCTAGCTCTGCGGCTCCCCATCGCCACGACTGCCTCGGTGGCGTCGTCGGTCATGGTGATCAGCTCCAGGTCCTCGGCGCTGATGAATCCCCAGACCCGACGGTGTCTCGGAGCCAGCCGAGCAGCGGCCCCCAGAACCGGGTGCCGCCTACAGCACCACGGGGAAATGGGTCACCTTCCCGGTCTGGATCAGCGTGAGGGACTCGAAAAAGCTCATCAAGGGTTCCGAAGCCTCCCGGCATGGCGATGAAACCTCGCGAGTACTTCAGGAACATGGTCTTGCGCGCGAAGAAGTAGCGGAAGTTGATGCCGAGGCTGACGTATGGGTTCAGGCTCTGCTCGTGCGGAAGTTCAATGCCAAGGCCCACCGAGGTTCCCCAGCCTCCCGAGCTCCCTTGTTCCCCGCCTCCATGATGCCGGGACCGCCACCGGTGATGACGGCAAACCCCCTTTCGACCAGGCCAGCTGCGATCCTCTCAGCCGCTGCATAGCATGGGGTCGGAGGATCAGTCCGTGCAGAGCCGAGATGCTGACCGCTGGCGGCAGCTTCTGCAGAGTGTCGAAGCCCTCCACGAACTCGGCCTGGATGCGCAGCACTCGCCATGGATCCTTGCTGGCCCACTCCTCCCCATCCGCCCCCAGAAGGGCCTCATCCGCAGTGGGGGTGTTGTGGGCCTCGCCGCGAGCATGACAGCTCCCCTGACGACGTTCATTCATGTGGTTCTCCTCGTTCATGCTGTCCTTGAGAGCCAGCGACGCAGGCCGTCCGCGCAGCTGGCGAGATCGGCGGCGGGGCAATGCTCATCGTCCCGATGGGCAGGGACGAGTCGCCCGGCCCGTAGTTGACGGCAGGGGATCCCGAGGGCTGAGAAACGCGCGCGTCAGTCCAACCGTACTTGGGGCCGTGCCTCACCGCCGACCGCCTCGACGAACTCAGCTGCCAGGGGCGCGTCGAGTCAGTCGGGCGGCGGGTGAAGATCGACCACGTCCAGACTGGCGCCGGGGAACACGTGACGCAGATACTCGAGTGCCTCCTGCGGGCTCTTGTCCGGGGCATAGCGGTAGTTGATCTCGACCCAGGCCTCGGGGGATGACATTGCCCGCCACTCCCCCTCCGATGCGCACCGCGTTGAGCCCTCCGGTATTCAAGCCCGTCGACGATGATCCGTCGGGGCTCGTGGGAGGCCAGGGAGGTGAGCACTGTGGAGAGGTCGTGGATGGCGTTGTGCCCCATCCACGACCGTGCGCTGTGGGCGGCCTGACCCGTTGCGTGGATCCGGACTCGGATGGTTCCTGACACCCACCCTCAATGCGTGCGGCAGTGGGCTCCATCAGGACTGCGAAGTCACCGGCCAGGAGGTCGGGACGGTTCCTGGAGAGCCGTCCGAGACCGTTCAATGCCGCATCGACCTCTTCGTTGTCGTAGAACACCCAGGTGATGTCGGTGCGAGGCTCACCGAGCTCGCAGGCCAGCTTCAACGCGACCGCGACGCCCCCCTTCATGTCGCAGGTTCCCCTGCCGTAGATCAGCGGGCCGTCGGGTCCCTCCACCACGGAGCTGGGCGGGTTTCCCGGCCACGGGGACCGTGTCCAGGTGCCCTGCGATCACGATGCGCTGGTCGCGGCCGAGCTGGGTTCGCGCCACCACGCAGTCTCCGTCACGTTCCACCATCAGGTGGGGTTGGGCTCGCAGTGTCTCCTCGACGAGATCGGCGAGCATCCGCTCATTGCCTGAGACGCTCTCCACGTCGACGATGGAGCGCAGCAGGGTCACCAGGTCAACGCCAGGATCAAGTGTCATGCTGGCGAGCCTACCGTTCCACGGCCGTTCGCCTGCAGGTTCACCACACTGAACCGCATGACTGATGCGCAGCGCAAAGCCTGGGGTGGGGCCTCGCCACCAACCATGTGTCGGGAACCATCTTGGATGTGTTCTTTCCGGAACCGGTCCTTGGGGATGGCCTCACGGATGAGATACCGAAGGCTCTGGCCGAGGCCCAGTGCGAGATCACATCCGTCAGACCTCCACCCAGAGCCGTCCGCGTTGCCATTGATCTCGACGCACCCCGGAGAATCACCGAGGACGCCTACCTGCGTCTGCATCTTCTCAGCCACCGTCTGGTGAGGCCGCACGAGGTTGAATCTTGACGGCATCTTCGGGCAGCTTCCCAACAATGCCTGGACCACCCGAGGTCCCATTCCCGTCGAGGACGTCAAACGTGTGCGGACCATCCTGCGCGGGCAGGGTGAGCTCTTGGGCGTTTTCGGGATCGACAAGTTTCCCCGTATGACGGACTACGTCACTCCCTCAGGAGTCAGGATCGCAGAACGCGGACCGGGTGCGGCTCGGTGCCCACCTGGCACCCGGGACAACAGTCATGCATGAGGGGTTTCGTGAACTTCAGCGCCGGCACCCTTGAGCGCCTCCATGGTGGAGGGAGAATCTCCGCGGGCGTGGTCGTGGGAGACGGCTCCGACATTGGCGGCGGCGCCTCCATCATGGGGACCCTCTCCGGGGTGGGCAGGAGGTGATCCGCATCGGTGAGCGCTGTCTTCTGGGGGGCTGAGTCCGGAATCGGCATTTCCCTTGGGGACGACTGCATCGTGGAGGCAGGGCTGTACGTCACCGCCGGCACGAAGGTGGAACTGTCCGACAGCCGGATCGTCAAGGCGCGAGAGCTGTCCGGGGCCTCAGGTCTGCTCTTCATCCGGGATTCCCAGTCGGGCAAAGTCATGGCCAACAGCGAGGAAGCAGCAGATTCTCCCTGAACGAGGAATTGCACTCGAACTGATGCGCAAGACAATCATCATCGTCGTCATACTGGCCGTGGTGCTGGGCGCAGTCGGCTTCGGCGCCTGGAAGGGGCTACGAGTGGTTGGAGGCCCGGATGAATCCCGAGCGCTGCTACCTGAAAGTGGATGGTCAGGAAGAGCAGCTCAGCCTCACCTTCGAGCAGACCCGGAATGCCTCGATCATCGTGGCTGAGTCCTACAACCAGGGACTGTCGAGCAGGCGGCGGTGATTGCTCTGGCCACGGCCTGGCAGAGTCGGGGTTGCGGAACCTCAAGTACGGGGATCGCGACTCCCTCGGACTGTTCCAGCAGCGCCCCTCCTACGGCTGGGGAACCCGAGGCTGAGATCATGGATCCCTGGTACAGCTCGGGCGGTTCTACAAGGAGCTCGTGAAAATTCGACGGCTGGGAAACCACTGGGGTCAACGACATTGCCCAGCAAGTGCAGCGCTCCGGGCATCCCGAGGCGTATCGGAGCATCGAGACCAATTCCCGGGCCCTGGCGGGATCAGCTCTGAGGGTTCCGCTTGGGTGCTCTGGCCTGCGTCACCAGAGAGCCTGCCAGCACAGACCAGAGCACCATGGACCCGGGTGCTCGCGACAGTGCCGGGACTCAACGTGCAGAAGCAGGATGACCAGTTGGTGATGCAGGCAGACGACACCGCGGCCCTCTGGGCTGGCGCGCAACTGGCGATGGCCAACACGACGGACGCAGGCATTGTGAAGATCACCATCAGGGAGTTCTGAATGGTCCAAGGGCAAGCGCACCTGGGAGGAGATACACGATGCTTCAGGGGATTCCGGCACCGGGGTGATCCACTTCGCCAGTTGAGAACCAGTCTGGTGGCAGGATGGGCGAAGAGTTGTTCGTCAGGAGAGCTAGCCATGCATCGTCGTATTTTTCTTGCTCCGGGGGACTCGCCGCTGCTGCAGTCACAGGGTGCTCCAGTGTCATGGGCAAGCCCGAAGTTCATCTGTACGTGGGAACCACGACCTACGAACCAGTTGGGCCAGACATTCCAGAGGCTGTATCGGCTGCGAAATCCTCACAGCTGCTCGCCTGGCGTGTCCTCACGGAGGCTCCGGGCCCAGAGAACAGACTGTGCTCACCGGCTTCGATGGCTGCTGCCCTGGCCTTGGTCGGTCTCGGCGCCACCGGCAAGACGGCACAGGATTTTGATGAGCTCTTCGGCATGACGGCAACCGACAGGGCCAGAAGCATTGATGCCCTGCGCAACAACCTGCGGAACTACGAGTCCCTTCCGAAGACCTTGGATGCCAAGAAACCGCCCAAGACTCCGGTGGTGCACATCGCCAACCGCATCCTGATGTGCGGCGACGCCGAACCCAAGCAACCATTCCTCGACGAGGCGAAAACCTATCTTGATGCCGGTGCGGAACGGGCACGTGTGTCAGAGGCGCAAGATGCTCTCGACTCGTGGGTGAAAAGACAACACGGCTGGACTAATCGAGAAATCTGGCGTGAAGGTCACCGACTCCACCCTGCTGGTTGTCCAGGATGCGCTACTGTTCGCAGCGGCTTGAGCAGCGAGTTCACCTCGGACAAAGGCACCCCTGAGCTTCACGAGGGGTGACGGCGAGCAGGTTGAGATCTCTGCGTTGAAGAGTTTTTCACACTCGTTCGGCAAGTGGCGACGGCTGGAAGGCAGTCCGTCTATCCTACGACGACACCCTCGCCATGGGCGTCCTGCTGCCGCCGCAGGGCATCAGCCCACTCAGCTGGGATGTCAGCGTCTTGCAGGAAACCCATGAGGGCCCTCACCGCCGCGCCCCTTGGAACCATTGAGGTGGTGATGCCATCAGTTGACCTGAGACACGCTTGATCTGAAAACGCTGTTGGAGGCTCTGGGGATAAACCTGAGTTCCTTCAACAACATCTTTGACGGCGCAGAGGTGGAGCAGGCAGTGCAACAGACCCGGTTGCAGGTCACCGCCCAGGGAACAGTGGGTGCCGCAGTCACAGAAATATCCATCCCCATGTCCGCCCCCGTGCCAGGCCCCGGCCTGACTGAGTTGATCGTCGATCATCCCTATCTGATGCGGGTCCTGAGACGTCCGCACCGGGTGGCCGTTGTTCCTGGCGGTGGTTTCCGACCCGCTGTCGGAATGAATCACATTTACGGGGCGGTCAGCCGATTGGCGGCTGCCTGGATACGCTCGTCACTGGCTGTCAAGGCAATGCGAACATGGCGACTGGCCGAGGCTCCGTAGAAGTCGCCCGGCGCTGCCAGGATGCCGCGTTCAGCAAAGCCACGCGATGGTGTCCCGACAGGGTTCACCCGAGTGACCCAGAGATACAAAGATCCTTCGGAGTGCTCGACCGTGAAGCCGGCCTTTTCCAGCGCCAACCGCAGCACAGCGCGTCGGCTGAGGTATCGTTGCCGCTGCTGTTCGACATGCTCCTGATCATCGAGCATCGCAGCCAAAGCCGCCTGGATCGGGCCGGGAACCATGAGACCCAGATGTTTCCGCGCCTGCACGAGGGTTCTGGACGAGTTCTGCATCACCTGCCACAAAAACCAGCTCGGTACCCGGCTGCATTCGATCGCTTCGACATCAGGTGGACCGCCAGCAGACCCGTCAGGTCACCATCGTTCACCCGTGAGTCCACGACGCTCAGGGCCTCCCCTCCCAGGCGAACTCCCCGTAGCACTCGTCGCTGGCCAGGATCGCACCGACGCGGCGCGCAGCCGCAACCCAAGCCTGCATCTCCGACAGGGGTCAGGATCCGGCCCGACGGATTCGCGGGTGAGTTGATCCAGATCAGCCTCGTGCTCTGGGGTATGGCTTCTGGGTCATCACACGGGCTCGCGTCGGCACCGGCTGCGAGAGCCCCCACCTCGTGGGTGGGGTACGCCACCTCTGGATATACGACCACATCGCCGGCGCCAAGCCCCAGCGCCGTGGGCAGCCAGCCCACGAACTCCTTGGTGCCGATCACCGGAATCACAGATTCGTGAGCAAGTCCGCTGGCGCCCCATCGACGGGTCAGGTACCCGATGATGGCCTCCCGCACCTGAGAGGTTCCCCACACTGTCGGGTAGCCATGGGCATCTGAGGGAAGCAGCCAATGCCTCCCGGGCCGCTCGCGGTGTCGGATCAACGGGAGTGCCCACCGACAGATCCACGATCCCATCAGGGTGCTCAGCTGCTCGGCGACGCGCCCCAGCCAGGGAGTCCCAGGGGAACTCCGGGAGACGGCCTGTGAGAGTCATCACTCGCCTTGCGGGGGAAGGGCCTCCACTGTGGGGTGGTCATAGTCAACCGGCCCCAGCCTGGCAGCCCCGCCCGGGGAACCGAGGTTCTCGAAGAATTGTGCGTTGATGTCGTAGTACTCAGCCTGATCCGCAGGCAGGTCGTCCTCGTAGTAGATGGCCTCCACGGGACAGACGGGCTCGCATGCCCCGCAGTCCACGCATTCCTCAGGATGGATATACAGCATCCGGTTGCCCTCATGGATGCAGTCCACAGGGGCATTCCTCGACGCAGGCCCGGTCTTTCACGTCAACGCACGGCAGACCGATGATGTAGGTCACTTCCACTCCTTCAGATAGTCAGCCATACATTTTAGCGCGACGAAGCATGCGCGGACCACAGCCACCGAGCCGAGGTCAGCTGTCTCACTTGGGAGCGCAGGTGATGCGGTCTCCTGCCGAATAGGTCCAGGTGTAGTCCTCCTTCTTCGCGACCGCGCCATTCTTGTAGAACAGCCGCTGCCAGGGTGGCTGTGAAACCCTGGATCGGCTCCTGATTCTCACAGTCTGGGGTGTCCAGAACCCGGTCGGTGCCTGAGGTGAAGTTCGATTTCGCCGGCTCCGTGGACTCAACCTTGTCCCAGGTCGGAATGGACCAGATGCGGAAGGTCAGGCTGCCCTGGCCCCCGCTGGTGGATTTCACGTTGATGCCCCTCGATGTAGGCCGGGTATTCCGTGTTGTTCTTGAACTTCATGTCGAAGCTGCCGTAATAGATGGTCGCCTCGCGTCCAGCCGGGTACCGCGGAAATAGAGTGTGTGCGGGCGGTGTTCGACGTCCTCATAGCCCGCGAAGAACCCGGCGTTGTACATGGTGGTCGCAGCCTGAGAGATGCCGCCGCCGGACTCCTTGACAAGCACGCCGCCATTGATCACGTAGCCGTCGGTGAAGCCGTTCTCCTTGGTGCGGGGGCCCAGCGTGTCGTTGAGGAGAAAACCTCTCCCGGCATCAAGACCTTGCCGTTGATCAGCTCCGCGGCCCGTCCCAGGTTGGTGTTGCGATAGTCGGCGTGCGGGTACTCGGTGGTGAACTCCCCGATCACCTGCTTGGGCTTCACCTTCTCGGCTTCCTCGGTGGAGAACTCGGCCGGCCCCGTCACCACCTCCACGCTGAAGGCCCGTTCCGCACCGCTCTTGGTGGCGGCCTCCAACACTCCGTTGGCCAGCCCCTCGGGATCAATCTGCTGCCCCTCCTCAGAGGGCACCACCTGGATTGCGCCATTGACCATGGTGTAGGGAGGCATTCTTGCCGGTGGTCAGGCCGAGCTTTTTCCGTTCCCCTGCCGTCACGTTCAGCAGCTGCTCAGCGTCGATGTGCGGCACCAGCTTTCCCCCTCTGACGCGAAGGTGGTGACGGAGGCGATCTGCTCGGGGGTGATGTCAATGTGGCCTTCCCCACCGTGACCTTGACCGGGGCTGAGAGCGCTGGGGTGGCAAAGGTGTTGACTGCCTCGTCCACCATCGCTGAGGTGACTTCAGGCGGCTGGACCCTCAAGACGGCTGTGGCCTCGTTCTGTCCCTCCTGCATGGCCTGAGTCACAGCCTGCGTCGTCGCCTCAACATCCAGTGTCGTTGCATCAACCCCTTCGGTGCGTGCGATCTTGCCCTCATCGAACGCCAGTGTCGCATCACTGCCCTCTACGGTGAAAGCCCCGGCCTGGGACTCAAGCGCCGCGCTCAGCGTCTGCGTTGTCAATCGATGTCGCGAGCTTCGTGTCCCTCCGCCGAACAACCGCCTGAAGAGATCGGTTGGGCTGGGGCTTGCCCCACCTCCCGCCTCCACGACGGTGCGCTGATAGTCAACGCTGAGCCCGCTGTCCAACGGGTTCAGGGTGATGTAGTGCCCAGCCTCGTCGACGACGGTGAACGGGGCGGCGTATCGCTGGGCGAAGGTCTGCTCCAGCTTGGTCTGAGCAGCCTCAGGGCTCATGCCCCGATGGAACTCCCTCAACAGAGGCGTTGGCTGGAACGTTGTTGCCCACGATGAAATAAGCTGCGGTGTAGGCTCCCAGCGCCAGGGCCAGTCCAATCCCCCACCGATGATCCATTTCTTAGCGCGGGAGCGGGGCTTCTTCTCGGTCACTTCGGGTCCTTCAATCTCAGCTGTTCGGGGCGAGGCCGGACCTATGGTACGCGAGTACGCTGTCACGTTGGCTGCTTGATGACTCAGGGAGGTGCGCATGCGATCCAGGTCCAGGACTCATGGCACAGCTCTGCCCAGGACAGCCTGGGTGCTGGCTGTGACGAACTTTCTGGTCGCCATTGGCTTCGGCGTCGTGATCCCGGTTCTGGGACCGTTCGCCCGGACATTCGGGGCTGACACCTTTCAGCTGGGGCTCGTGGTATCAACCTTCGCTCTCATGCGGTTGCTCTTCAGCCCCTTCGCATCCCGCATAGGCCGGGTGATCGGTGAGCGCAACGCCATCACGCTCGGAACCCTCATCGTCGCCGTCACATCTTTCGGCATCGCCCTGTCGCCGAACCTGTGGTGGATGATCTCAGTCAGGGCTCTGGGGGGCATCGGATCCGCGTTGTTCACCATCTCGGCGTTCAACCTGCTGATCACGACCACTCCGCAGCAGCTCCGTGGGCGGGCCTCAGGACTCAGCCAGGGCGGCTTCCTCCTGGGCAACATGGCCGGGCCAGCGCTGGGAGGGCTGCTGGGGGCCATCGCTCTCCAGGCTCCCTTCTACTTTTTACGCAGCGACGCTGCTGGCGGCTGGGGTGGCCGCGTTCCTGATGTTGCCGTCCCGCTCCGCCCGCTCCCCGCTGCTGCGAGGAGCTCGAAGACCCTGCGTGAGGTGTCAGGGTGACATCCGCTTCAGAGCAGCCTGCCTGATGGGATTCGCCCAGGGGTGGCAGTCGATTGGGGTGCGCACAGCGCTGCTGCCGATCATCATCACCGAGACCTACCTCCTGGAGACCAGCTGGACAGGGTATCGCCTTCAGGGCTTGCCGCGGTGTTCCAGGCCCCTCGCCCCTAACCCCTGCTGGGCTGTTCACGGACCGGCAGGGCGTCGACCTGTGATGATGACGACCGGTGTTCTGTGCGGGCTCTCGTCGATGGCCATGCCCTGGCACCGAACATCTGGGTGCTGATGCCATTGCTGTGCGTCTATGCCGTGGGGGCCGCGATGCAGGGAACAGCCCCTGCGGCGGCGGTGGGCGACGCATCAGGTGGCCGAGGTGGCGCTCCTGCAGCCACCTACTCCATGATCGTGGACCTTGGAGCCATCATCGGACCGGTTGCTGTCGGCGCGCTGGTGGATGCTACGAACTTCACAGTCGGCTTCGCCGTGGGCGGCGGGCTGTTCCTTCTGGGCAGTCTGGTCTCCTGCCTCATCCCACGAGCCCTGGACCGTTCATTCCTCACCGAGGGTGAGTCCAGGAGTTAGCGGACCTTGATGTCGAACGGCAGGCTGAGGGCGCCGTGGATGTGAATGCCCAGCACTTCAGCCGCACGCACCAGAAGATCGTCCATGGTGGGGATCATGACGCGGGTGGCTCCGACGTGGTGCTCGCTGGAGTGGGCTGTGCGGAACTGGTCGAGGAAGGAGCCCGTCCCGACGTCCTGCCTGGAGGCCTCCTCAGGATCAATGTCGGCGAGTGAGCAGGCCCGTTCCCAGGCAAGGGCCCATCCGCCAAGATGATCCACGAGGCCCCGTTCGTGAGGCATCGGCGCCAGTCCACACCCGTCCTCTGGCCAGGGACTCAACTGCTCATAAGGCATACTGCGGTCGTTGGCGGCAAACTCTGTGAACTGCTGGTAGATCCGATCGAGTTCCGCATCCAGCCCGCTCCCACTCCTCGGGGGAGAACTCTGTGGAGGTGCTCAGCATGCCGGCCGTGTCACCGATCCTGATGGATTCCCGCTTCAAGCCAAGCTTGTCGTAGAGCCCCTGGGTGACGAATTTGCCCGCAACAACTCCGATCGAACCGGTGATCGTGGTGGGTTGGGCGATGATCTCATCAGCGGGCATGGACACGTAGTATCCGCCGGAGGCTGCGACGTGCCCATGAGCGCCACCACCGGCCGCCCCGACTCTCTGACGCGGAGCACGGTGCGACGGATGAAGTCCGATGCCACGGCAGATCCCCCGGGACTGTCCACCTCAAGGATCAGGGCCTTCGTCCGGTTGTCCCGCAGCACGGCTCGCAGATGCTCATCGACGACATCAGCGCCGACGGTCTGCCCACCAAGGCCCTCCGGGCGGCCGCGACCCGTGACGATGCCGCCGCGGACGGTGACCACGGCGACCCGGGGCCGGTCCAGGTGAAGGCTTTTGCCAGGCTTGGCCTGGCACGGAAACAGGACACGTAGAGCAGCTGCCCAGGCTCCGCCCCCCACTGCCGCATCGCCCGGGCATAGGCCTGGTCGCGGTATCCGAGGTCGTCGACCAGACCCAGCTCGCGTGCGCGCTCAGGAGTGATGGGGAATTGTTTTACGGCCTCCCAAACCTGCTCGGCGCTGACCCCGCGTCGACGGGCGATGACCGCCACCGCGTCGTCGACTATCGACTGTCCCAGACGCCGGGTCATCTCCCGGTTCGCCTCCGTGACCTCATCTGCGGCAAAACGGTCAGCAGCAGTCTTGTATTCGTATCGCTGCCCGTATTGGGGGTGACGCCTGCCTTGTTCAGCAGCCCCTTCAGGGTGTGATGCTCACCTCGACGCCGCCTGCGCCAAAGCTGCCCGTGGGCTGAAGCCAGATTCGCTGACATGCGGTTTGCAAGCTTGTAGGCGCTCAAAGGAATTCCCCAGCTCACCGAAGGACTCCGCCCAGGCCATCGTGGGCTTGCGCAGGCCGAATTCCTCGATCAGCCCCCTGATCTCATCCATGACGGGACCCGGCAGACCGCACTCAACGGCATGCACAATCAGACCTGTGACCCGATCATCCTTGGAAGCCTCGATCAGGTTTGCCCTGAGGTCCGTCAGGAGGTGGCGCCGATCGACCGGAGGAGCTGCAGCGGGTTCGTCGGAGCAGTCTCCAGGACACCACGGGCCAGATCCAGTTCGAGAACGATGCGGCGGGCGGAGCCGGGCAGCTTGTCGAGGAAGGTTGTACGCGCCATGAGTCAAACCTACCAGGGGCACTCCCCAACCCCGCCCGTCACAAGGCGGTCATCACCACATCACGATGCGGCTCACAGAACTGACTGGGCGACCTCCACGACGTTGTCGACGGTGAACCCGAACTCCTCGAAGCACTTGCTTCCAGCAGCCGAGGCTCCGAAACGCTCAATGCTGACGCTCGCGCCCTGCGCACCGACATATTTGGCCCACCCCATGGCGATCCCGGCCTCGATGGAGACACGCGCCTTGACCGCTGCGGGCAGCACGGACTCGCGGTATTCGTCGTCCTGCTCATCAAACCATTCCATGCAGGGCATGGACACCACACGGGTGGGGGTTCCCTGGGATTCGAGCCTGGCAGCAGCACCGAGCGCCAGCTCAACCTCAGAGCCGGAGGCGATCAGGATGATCGCGGGATCGGCCGAGGCCTCTTTCAGCACATAGCCACCCCTGGCGACGCCCTCAGCCGAGGCGTACTCGTCGCCGCGCGGCAGGGTGCGCAGGTCCTGCCGTGACAGGATGACCCCCGCCGGCCTGTCAGTGCGCCGAAGCACCTCTCCCCAGGCGACAGCGGTCTCGTTGGCATCCGCGGGACGCACCACATCAAGGTTCGGAATGGCCCTGAGGGCAGCCAGATGCTCAATCGGCTGATGGGTGGGGCCGTCCTCACCCACTCCAATGGAGTCATGGCTCCACACGAAGATCGACGGGATCCCCATGAGCGCAGCCAGACGCACCAGGGGGACGCATGTAGTCGGCAAACACCATGAACGTCCCCCGTAGGCCCGTGTCAGGCCGGACAGCACGATGCCGTTGATGATGCCCCCATGGCGTGCTCACGGATTCCGAAGTGCAGGGTGCGGCCGTAGGGATCACCGGGCCAGTCATGGGACTGGCGTTCCTCAGGCAGGAAGCTGGGCTCCCCCTTCATGGTGGTGTTGTTCGAACCTGCCAAGTCAGCCGAGCCGCCCACAGCTCGGGGGCTGAGAGCCAGCGCAGTCAGGACCTCACCGGAGGCTTTGCGGGTTGACATCTTGCCCTCCTCGAAGACCGGGAGGGCCAGATCAGCCGGGAGTTTGCGGGCACGGACCCGCTCCAGGAGTGCTGCGCGCTCAGGATTCTCAGAGGCCCAGGCCTCGAACTTCGCCTCCCAGGCTGCACGGGCTGCCTTGCCTCGTTCAGCCGCATTCTCCTGGGCGTGACGGACCGCCTCCTCATCGACAGCGAACGGCTCAGCCGGGAAGCCAAGCCTCTCCTTCAGCGCCGCGATCTCGTCCCCACCGATCTTGGGAGCCGTGGACTGCGTGGTCTCCGGCCTTGTTGGGCAGCGGCCACCCGATGACGGTGTTCAGCTTGATGATGGAAGGTTTGCCTGTGACGGACTTCGCCTCCTCAATGGCTGCGAACAGCGCCTCAAGATCCTCGCTGTACTCAGCGCCGTCATTGGTCGAGTCCACTTCCATCGTGTGCCAGCCATAGGCCTGGTAGCGGGCCAGGACATCCTCGGTGAAGAGCGATGTTCGTGTCGCCTTCAATCGTGATCCGGTTGGCGTCATAGATCAGGATCAGGTTGCCGAGGTTCTGGGTGGCAGCCAGGGAGGATGCCTCGGCGGAGACCCCCTCCTGGAGACAGCCGTCACCGGCCAGGCAGTAGATGTAGTGATCGAAGACGGACTCCCCCTCAGGGCGCATCGGGATCGAAGAGGCCGCGTTCCTTGCAGGCTGCCATCGCCATGCCGACGGCATTGCTGATGCCAGCACCCAGCGGCCCCGTGGTGCATTCGACGAAATGCGTGTGACCATACTCAGGATGCCCCGCGCACTTCGAGCCCCAGGTGCGAAGCGACTTCAGGTCATCAAGGGTCAGATCCGCACCAGCCAGGTAGAGCTGGCGGTACTGGAGCAGTGATGCGTGGCCGGCCGACAGGGATGAAACGGTCCCGCCCGATCCACATGTCGTCAGTCGGGTCGGTCTTCATGACCTTCTGGTACAGCAGATAGGCCACAGGAGCCAACGAGATGGGTGTGCCCGGGTGGCCATTGCCCACCTTCTCCACGGCATCGGCTGCGAGGATCCGGGCCGTGTCGACAGCCCCTGAGTCCAGTTCGGTCCATTCGAGGGTCATGTTCAGTCCTTAGAGTTCCGAGAACGACGGGCTTCTGCGCCCGGCTATCACACTATCGGATTGTTATCGTGAACACCTGGTGAGGACAGGCCGATGTCCAAGCCCACGATGTCGGGTAGACCGGTCAGCGATGGGGAATCCCCGAGACTCCACGTCGTCCTCTTCAGCAACGGAAGGGGACGAGACAGCCCCGGGATGATGGGACGGATGGTCTCTCCCAGCGCTTCGCGGACAAGACGCCCCAAGTCGGAGCCGCCTTCAGAGTCGTGGTGCGGATCTCAGCCATGAAAGCAGTCTAATGCGCCTCTTGGCCCAGGCCGAGGGAGGCTTGTCCGACCAGGGAAGACGATCCACTTGTCAGTCTCCCGCCACCGGAAGTCAGGTTGGATGATGGTGCTCGGCTTCGTGTAGAGCACTGCGCTGCGCACGTCAGCCCCGAACCCCCGGAGCAGTTTCATCACGAGCGCGAGTGTGCGTCCCGAGTCGGCCACGTCATCAACCACCAGGAGTTGACGATCCGCTATCGACTCCGTGTCGAGCATCGGAGCCAGCAGCACCGGATCCGGGAGAGTGCGGTTCACGTCCGTGTAGAACTCGACGTTGATGGCGTCGGTCAGCTTCACACCCAGCCGATAGGTGAGTGCGCCCGCGAGGGATCATCCCGCCCCGAGCAATGGCGATGATCACCGAGGGCTGGAATCCTGAGTCCGTGATCTGGCGGGCCAGATCATCGACGACGACCTCGCCAAGACCTTCCCAGGTCAATACTTCCTTGCCCTCATGCGTGCTCGCGTCAGCGTGGTAAGCCATGTCGGCATGCTACAGGCAGGCTGCGGACTGCCGGATGGCGTCAGTCAAACCGGTAGGTGACGAAGATCACGTCGAGCCAGCGCCCGAGTTTGCACCCGACCTCCTGCAGAACAGCGGACTCCGTGAAACCCTGAGTCGGGTGTGAAACGCCCTGGACGCCCTCATTGCCTGCGTCGAGCACCCCCACCATCACATGGATGCCACGGCCGTGGGCGTAGTCCATGAGGGGCCCCCAGGAGCATTCGGCCTATCCTGAGGAGCGCTTCCCGTCGGCAACGTACAACGAGTGCTCAACGGTGTGCGCGTAGCCTGTCTTGTCGCGGAAGGGCCCATAGCTGGCGAACCCCGCAACCTCCTCGTCGTCCACCATCACCAGGACTGGGAAGCCTCGGCTGCGGAGCCTCTCGAACCACTGTGTCCGCTCCTCCAGCGTGACCGGTTCGAGGTCATAGGTCGCGGTGGTGGCAACCCCTGCCTCGTTGTATATCCTGACGATGTCTGGAAGATCGGCATGGGTGGCGGCACGGATGGTTCGCGACATGGGGACCATAGTACGGACCCACGGACCCGATGTGTTCCCGTGCCCATCGGTTTCATAGCGTGGAAGAACATATGCGCCTGTCTCGGGACCCTATGCCTCAGCCGCTCCTGATGAAGGCCGAGCAGATTCAAGTCGCAGGACAGCCGCCATCTCGGCATGCAGGTGGAGGCGACCCGCGGCCAAGAACCCGCCAGACGTGGGAGGATGGTGTGCGATGAGACTCACCGGCCACCTGCCCCCAGACCCCAACCCCGACGCTCTGTTCGACGCCTTCACAGCAGGGGTCGAGTCCTCCGGCATCTCCCTGTATCCGCATCAAGAAGAATCTCTCCTGGCGATACTGGCGGGCGATCACGCCATCGTCACCACCCCGACGGGTTCGGGCAAGTCGCTCATCGCGCTTGGCGCCCACTTCGCCGCTCTGGCGCAGGGAATCCGCACCTACCACACCGCCCCCCATCAAAGCTCTCGTGAACGAGAAATTCTTCGCGCTCTGCGAAGCTTTCGGGGCCGAGAACGTCGGCATGGTCACAGGTGATGCCTCCGTCAACGCAGACGCCCCGATCATCTGCTGCACTGCCGAGATCCTGGCGAATCTGGCCCTGCGGGAGGGGCATCAATGCGGATGTGGGGCAGGGTGGTCGTGGATGAGTTCCACTTCCTGGCCGATCCCGAGCGTGGATGGGCCTGGCAGGTTCCACTGGTGGAGCTTCCGCAGGCCCAGTTCATCATCATGTCCGCGACGCTCGGCGACGTCTCCGCCCTCGCGGAGGAGCTCACGCGCCGCACCGGGCGTGAGACTGCGGTGATCGGCGGCGTGGCGCGTCCCGTGCCGCTGACCTATCGCTGGTCGGTCAGCCCCATCCACGAGACCATCACCGAGATCATCGAGACCCATCGGTCCCCGGTCTATATCGTGCATCCGACGCGGGGGCTGCGGTCGATCAGGCCACGGCTCTGCTCAGCCAGGGTGTGGTCCGCAAGGCCTCTGCTGCTGTGCCGGAGGAGCTCAAAGCAGCTTTGTCGGGATTCCCCTTCGCCGGGGGTTTCGGCACCACCTTGTCGAAGCTGTTGCGCGCCGGCATCGGAGTTCACCATGCGGGGATGCTCCCCGCTACCGCAGGCTCGTCGAACAGCTGGCCCAGCGGGGCCTGCTGGCGGTGATCTGCGGCACCGACACACTGCGTGTCGGCATCAACGTGCCCATCAGGACTGTGCTGTTCAGCTCCTGACGAAGTTCGACGGCCGGCGTCAACGGGTGCTGCGCAGCCGTGAGTTCCATCAGATCGCAGGCCGCGCCGGGCGCATGGATTCGACACCCTCGGCAATGTCGTCGCCCAGGCCCCGGAGCACGAGGTGGAGAACGCCCGGATTCTTGCGAAGCACCAGGGGATGAGGAGGAAGCTCAGGTCCGTTCGTCGCAAAAACCTCCGGAGGGCTTCGTCAACTACACCGAAGCCACCTTCAACAAGCTGATCGACTCAGTACCCGAGTCCCTCCATGCCAGGATGAGGATCAGCCATTCACTGCTGCTCAACCTGCTGCAGCGTGATGAGGAAACCAGCCTCGCCGTGGTCAGGCTGGTGGACTCCACCCACCCTGACCCGAGAACCCGCCGCGCTCTGCTGCGCCGGGCTGTGGCGCTGGGCCGTTCCCTGCTACGCGCGGAGGTCGTCACGCGGCTGCCAGCTCCGACTCCGGGCGGGCGACGGTATCAGCTGGCCGTCGACCTGCAGCGTGACTTCGCCTTGAACCAGCCGCTGTCCGCCTTCGCCCTGTCGGTGATCGAGACTCTTGATGAGAGCGCCCAGGACTATGCGTTGGACGTGCTCTCCGTCATTGAGGCGACATTGGAGGATCCTCGCGTGGTGCTGCTGGCCCAGCAGTTCAGGGCCCGGGGTCAGGCGGTTGCCGAGATGAAGGCCGACGGCTGGGATTACGAGGAGCGTCAGGGAGGCGCTGGAGGAGATCACCTGGCCGCAGCCACTGGCAGAGCTGCTGGAGCAGGCGCACATTGAGTATTCGGTCGCCCATCCCTGGCTGTCGGAGACCCCGGTCAGTCCGAAGTCCGTGGTACGGGACATGTACTCCCAGGGCATGACCTTCGGGGAGTACATCGCCCACTATAAGCTGCAGCGCACCGAGGGTCTGCTGCTGCGGTACCTCACTGATGCCTACCGGGCTCTCCGGCAGAGCGTCCCGGAGTCGCTGCGCACCGAGCAGTTGGAGGATCTCATCGCCTGGCTCGGTGAGATCACACGCCTAGTGGACTCATCGCTGCTGGATGAGTGGAATGAGCTCGCGGAGTTGGCAGGCGTCTCCAGCGATCAGCAAACGGAGGTCGCACCCCCGGCACGGCCGGTGACGGGCAATGCGCGGGCCTTCCGGGTGATGGTCCGCAACGCCATGTGGCGTCGCGTCGAGTTGTGCGCCGACGACGATGTGGATGCGCTGGCAGCGTTGACCAGCGGGGATCCCATGACTCGGCAGCGTTGGGATGAAGCACTCGGGGACTATTGGGATGAGCACCAAGACATGGGTGTTGGGGCCGATGCCCGAGGGACCGGCATTCTTCCTAGTGGAGGAGCAGCGGGGTGGTCGGATCTGGCAGGTGCGTCAGGTCATCGACGATCCGGCGGGCAACCGGGACTGGTCGATCCTCGCGACGGTGGACTTGGACGCCTCGGATGAGGCAGGGAGAGCTGGTGTTGAGGACCGTGGACTTCAGCCGTCTGGACGGCTAAGGTGCGCCTCCCCTAGGGGAGGCGCACCTCACTGAAACCTTCACTCCAGTCCTGTCTCATCGGGAGCTGGGCCGCTGACGTCAGCGTTTCAGAGTCACTGTGCGCTGTCCGATCGGCTCGCGTGTCTTGATGATCAAGGTGCCATTTCCCTGCGCCTTCCAGGTTGCGGGGGCATCCGGCATTCTGCCCTCGATCACTGTGATGATGATGCGATCAGAATCCTCCTCAAGCCGGTGGCGCTGAAAGATGAAATCATCGCCACTGGGTTTGAAGCGAATCAGGAGACAGTTGTCCCCCAGCACCTCATACTGATCCCATTCCACGACCTCGCTCGTCGACCAGCGGGGTGTCGTCTCCGATGGGGCCCACCATGGGGTTGACCGCATCACACCGCGGGTCATCCTGTGAAGATGATGAGCAGGCAGCGGCACTCATGAGAAGCGATGCCGCCAGAAGCACAACCCAGGCTCTGGCTCTATTCTGCAGCGCCATCAGGCCCCAAGCAGATCGAAGATTTGCAGCGGATTCGGGGATGCAAGCAGATTAGTCAAAGCGCAGTTTGTGCCACGCCTCGCACTCGGGCCGACGCACCGAGAGGTAACAGTCCAGGTGTACCCCAGGTTTTCATTCACCCGATCCTTGATCCACGGTCCTCCCTGATGCACCTTCATTCATTCCGCAACGCATAACGGAATCGGACCCTCCATTGTCAACAGCAGTGCCATCGCAGTAGTAAGGAAGAGAGCCATCGAAGGGAGAGGCGGAGGGATAACCCCAGATTCGGTTGCCTGAAACGTTTGCGCTATTTCCGCCAACAAGACCATTGGCCCCGACTGCCTGCGTGATGGTGCGGCCATCCTTCCGCTCAAGACTGACGATGGCCTGGTCATAGCGGGAAGTTCTTGTCCCTCTTCCAGCCGACGAACGCCGCCACTCGATTGCCATACCAAGCGCCCTGAGGGGCAGAACCCTTGTAGTAAGAGGGGATGAAGACAAAGTTTCCATTCCATGAGGCATTGTCGTCACCGCCTGGATGGACGCAGTGGCCTGCCGTGATGATCTTCGTCCCGTCGCCGCCAGCCACTGTTGAGGCGCTGCAGCTGCCGCTTCCTCCACTCGGCGTGGTGAAGAACAGCCGCCCCACAGTGCTCGGAACAGGAACCTCCGCAACGGTCTGATCACCAGCGCCTACGGCACGGGTGACAGTGGTTGCATCGCCACCCATCGGCCGCTCACCCGGGTCAGCCTCTGGCGCCACCGGATCAGATGTGACGACACCTCCGCCACCTTCAGCCGGGCCACTAGATTCCTCATTCAATTCCTCAGGAGACACAGTCGGCATCTCCATGGGCTCTGCGGCCTCAAGACGCTCCTTGGTCCAGAACTCCTCTGCCGACTCCTGGGATCCAGGCGAGATTTCGTGCACCACAGGATCCGTCGGATTCCCAGCATCGGAACCGTCATCAGCAGAGGCCGGAGAGACAACACCTGCCATAAAGATCAAAGAAGTGGCCAAGGCAGAAGCTGAACCAATCAACCTGTTCTTGTTTTTGTTTCATATTTCGACACTCCTTTCATTGATTGCCGAGCTCGACACGACAGATGAACCGACAACACATATCCATCTATCGAAGTTGCAAATAGTTTCTGGAAAAAAATTCAGATGCAGCTCTGTAGCGCAGGAGATGTTGATTGATTATCAACGCTGCCCAGCCAGCGGCTTGCCCGCAGGCTCTCAGAGAGCAGTGGGCCCTCGTCGCTGTCCAACTGCCGATGGCTACGAGCGCGCCCTCCAAGATTTCTGGACATCCCAGAAACTCGACCCGATATCATCTATTTTCCCCTAGGATAGTTCACCCTACGGCCATCACGCAACCCTCGCGACGCCAGGGATCTGCAACGCCCCTCAGCCCATGCGGGGCAAGATCTGCTCAACAAAGAGCGGGGCCCAGTTCGGCTTCGGATGGGCTGGATCGACGAAGACTGCCTCGACGATCTCCGCTCGCGGACGAGGGAGGCGACTCAGGGGCTCAGGCGCCTGGAACACATCGGCGATGACCACCGCACCGGCCTCATTGGCCGCAGGCGCGCGGAGTCGCCCCAGGGGATCAGGGATCCGGGATCAAGCTCAACCCCAGCTCCTCGAAGACCTCTCTGACAGCGCACTCCGCCGGCGACTCCCCCGGCTCCGGCTTCCCTCCCGGGTTGAAAAAGGGCGCTGGTCCCCCGCTTTCGCACCAGCAACACCCTCCCATCACCGTCGGTCAGCACCACCGCGCTGACCCGGATCTCGACGGGGACCATCATCGCTCCTGCCCCGGCCGCACCATGATGACGTGAGGCAGACCAGCCTCACGGTATTCTGGGCCTCGCCGCTGGAACCCCAGTTCCTCATACATCGCGGCAACATGGGTTTGGGCATGAATCACCATTCGCTCAACCCCACACCAGTCGAGGACCGCCATCACCAGAGAACGCGCCAGCCCCTCCGACGACGATCAGCACGCACCACGAGACGCCCAAAGAGCGCCTCGCCCCCAGCTCGGGATCATCCAGCACGACGGTGCGCAGATAGAGCGGCGCAGCCATGCCCATCAGGAATCCACCAGTGGAAGGTCGCAGGATGGCGGTCGAGCGCATCGAAGTCCGGAGCATCAATGCTCTGCTCCAGAAAGAACACCTCGCTGCGCAGCCGGGCGATCTCGAAGAAGTCATCTGCCGACATCTCCACCCAGGACTTGACCTGGATCCCATCCTCCACGGCTCTCCCTCACTCACCCACCCAGGTGACTCTAACCAACGGAACCGGTACCGTACAGCCGCCCTCAGGGAGATTTTTGGAGGGCTGACGTAACCTTGATGCCAAGGGCAATCTGGCAGGAGTGATGAAAGTGAACGCAGGTGGGTTGATCGTACTGCTGATCGTATTCGGGCTGGCGTTCATGGCCTTCAGAGGGGCCCGCGGCAATGCCCCTGGCTCAGGGCACCCAGTCGGCAATGCTGGGAGCCGGCCCACAGATGCGCGGCGAGTCCCCACTGGGGACGCGGCACGCTCCTCCCTCGACACTGACATCACGAGGTTTGGGGATGAGCTTCGCGATCTGGACCTGGAAGTGGTCGGCTACAACCTGGATGAGGAGGCGCGGGCACGGTACACGGAGGCGCTAGACGCCTATGAGAATGCGAAGCAGGCCATGAGCCAGGCCAAGTTCGAGTCCGACGCCACCGCGATCGCGCACATCCTGGAGGAGGGCCGCTACGCGATGTCATGGGTCAAAGCCCGTGCGCAGGGAAAGCCTGTTCCGGAGCGGCGCCCCCCGTGCTTCTTCGATCCGGCTCACGGCCCCTCGGTGCGCAACGTCACGTGGGCACCGGAGGGTGGCTCTCCGCGGGAGGTTCCCGCGTGCGCACTGGACGCGGCCCGTGTTTCCTCCGGCGTGAATCCGCACATCCGGATGGTGCAGCAGGGGTATCAGACGGTTCCCTATTGGCAGGATCAGGGACACGCAGCCTACGCCCGCGGATACTACGAGCCCTACGGCCTCGACCCAGCCATGCGCGGCATGCTGCAGGGAGCCATGATGTTCAGCGGATTCTCCCTGCTCATGGGACTTCTCGACGACTGACCCGGGCACGCCGTGCGTCGCAAGCGGCCTGGAGTGGGGGTACTCTTCGTCGCCGTATGACTTCCTCTGCGTTCGAGCATCTGTCTCCCGCCTTCCCGCAGCGAGCGGCGTGGGGCACTGCGCAGAGCCTCCGCGCATGGCAGGTTGCAGCACTGGAGCGCTATGAGAAGCGTCAGCCCAGGGACTTCCTGTGCGTCGCCACCCCAGGAGCGGGCAAGACGACCTTCGCGCTCCGGGTGGCCCACCAGCTTCTGCACACCCGAGTAGTCAAGCGGATCGTGGTGGTCACACCCACTGAGCACCTCAAGACGCAGTGGGCTGATGCCGCGGCCCGCGTCGGGATTCACCTGGACCCGGGCACGGGAAGCGCAAAGCGGGGACGGTCCAAACAATTCGACGGCTCGGTGGTGACCTATGCGGGGGTGTCGACTCGCGCCTACGCCTACGAGGCCCTGTGCCATCAGATCTCGACGCTGGTGATCTTCGACGAGATCCACCACGCGGGCGACGCCAAGAGCTGGGGATGGCATCCTGCAGGGGTTTCTCCGCAGCCACCGGCGGCTATCCCTGACGGGGACCCCTTTTCGTTCCGACGACAGCCCCATCCCGTTCGTGGCCTATGAGGAGTCCGAGTCCGGGGTGAAGACCTCGCGGGCCGACTACACCTATGGTTACCGCGAGGCGCTGGCAGACCACGTCGTCCGTCCCGTCATCTTCACGAACTATGGCGGCCAGATGCGGTGGAGGATGCGCTCAGGCGAGGTGCTGGACGCCGATCTCGGGACGATGCTTACCAAGGATTTAACCGCTCAGGCGTGGCGTACTGCGTTGTCCCCCACCGGTGAGTGGATTCCCGCGGTGCTGCGGGCAGCCGATCAGCGCCTGACGCAAGTTCGGCGGCATCTCCCGGATGCCGGGGGCCTGGTGATAGCCACAGACCAGACGGTGGCACGCGCCTATGCCCGGGTCTTAGCCGAGATCACCGGGACCAAGCCCACGGTGATTCTCTCCGACGATGCGAAGGCCGGCGGCAGGATTGAGGAGTTCGCGGCAGGGAGATGCGCGCTGGATGGTCGCGGTGCGCATGGTTTCCGAGGGTGTGGACGTGCCGCGCCTGGCGGTCGGGGTCTATGCGACCTCAACGTCCACGCCGTTGTTCTTCGCCCGAGGCGGTCGGGCGATTCGTGCGTTCCCCGGCGTCGCGGAGAAGTTGCGACGGTGTTCCTGCCGACGGTCCCGATCCTGTTGGCGCACGCAGCAACGCTGGAACGGCAACGCGATCATGTGCTGGGGCGTCCCCGCTCAGAGGAAACCGACATCTGGCAGGGAGACTGAGGGCCCTCATCGAGGGCCGCAAATCGGCAGGAGTCCGCCTCCGATGACCTGCTGGGCGAGTTCGAAGCTCTCGACTCCCAGGCGACTTTCGATCACGTGCTGTTCGACTCCGCAGGCCTTCGGGATGCATGCGGAGCCGACTTCTCAAGATGAGCTGGACTATCTGGGGCTTCCCGGCCTGCTGGAGCCGGAGCAGGTCAGCACGCTGCTGGCGGAGCGGCAGCGACGTCAGCTGCGTCGCAGGGAACGCTCAGACCCGAAGTCGCAACCAGAGGTGCCCCTGCATCGGGCCTTGGCAAACCAGCGCAAGGAGCTCAACTCTCTGGTCTCCCAACTGGCGCGCATTGAGCAGCGTCCCCACAGCCACGTCCATGCCGACTTGCGCCGCGAATGCGGCGAGCCACCTCTGGCCCAGGCGACCACGGAGCAGGTCACTGAGCGCATCGCCAAAGCCCGGCAGTGGCTGCGCCGCTGATCTGCCCCCGGCAGCGACGGCATGCCCCGGACCTGTCGCAAGCGAGGGCGGGCATCCTGAGGCACCACTAGGCTTGGGTTCATGAGTCACGATCCCCAGCAGTTGGCGAGCGAAGCAGCCGCCTTCCTGTCCTCCCATTTCCAGCTGGACCGCATCGACCTGGCGCTGGTGCTGGGCTCAGGGTGGTCTGCCGGAGCCGAGCGGCTCGGCGGAGGGCTGGGTGAGATTCCTCTGGGTGAGGTACCCGGTTTCACACAACCCGTTGTCAGCGGCCACGGCGGCATGCTGAAGCTGGTTCGCACGATGAACGGCAGGGGTTGCAGCCATCTTGACAGGCCGAACCCACCTCTCATGAGGGCCGGGGTGTCGCGGCCGTGGTGCACAGGGTCCGGACGGTGGCAGCCTGGGGCGCCTCAACGCTGGTGCTGACCAACGGCTGCGGCGGGCTGAATCCGGACTGGGCACCGGGAACGGTGGTGCTGATCCGTGACCACATCAACCTAACCGGTGACACCCCCTGACCGGTGCGACATTCATCGACATGTCCGAGGCCTACTCCCAGCGGCTGCGGAACGTGACGCGCTCCGTTCATCCAGAGCTGCCGGAGGGCGTCTACGTGCAGTTCCGCGGCCCCCAATACGAGACTCCGGCTGAGGTGCGGATGGCGGGGATACTCGGAGGCGACCTCGTCGGCATGTCCACCACCCTGGAAACCATCGCGGCACGTGAGGCCGGCATGGAGGTGCTGGGGCTGTCGCTGGTCACGAACGCAGCAGCCGGGCTGTCGGAGTCAAACCTCAACCATGCAGAGGTCCTGCAGGCGGGCCGGATGCCGGACCCCGGCTGGCGGGGCTGCTGGCGGGGATCGTGGGTGCGCTGTGAGCCTGCTGCAAGCCCGAGCCTGGCTGGCCGCCGATCCCGACCCTGACACCCGTGCTCAGCTCTCGGCCCTCATTGAGGCCGGAGACTCTGAGGAACTCGCCGACGCCTTCAGGGGGTTCCTAACGTTCGGCACCGCTGGGCTACGTGGAGCCATGGGACCGGGACCGAACCGGATGAACCGGCTCGTCGTGGCGCAGGCAGCCGCAGGATTCGGAGACTGGCTGCTCCAGCACGGTCACGGGGGCGGCAGGGGTGATCATCGGCTTCGACGCACGTCGCAAATCAGAGGAGTTCGCTCACGAGACGGCCCGAGCTGCTCGGCGGAGCAGGGTTTGAGCCACTGCTCGTCAGGGGCCCCCTACACCAACACCGGTGGTGGCCTTCGGCATTCGGCACCTTGAATGCGTGGCTGGAATCGTGGTCACCGCATCCCACAATCCGGCTGCCGACAACGGCTACAAGGTCTACTTGGGGGACGGATCGCAGATCATTCCCCGACAGATTCCGCGATCGCCGAGCAGATCGCGGCCCACAGCATCGAGACCCTGGCCTCGCTCCCCCGCAGCCGGAACCACAGGATCATCGGCGATGAGCTGCTCGCAGCATATGTCCGGCATGCCGCCACGTTGATTCCCGCAGGGACACCACGGAGGTGACGTGGGTCCATACAGCTATGCATGGGGTGGGGGGCGCAGGCCATGCGGAGGCTCGCTGATGCCGTTGGCTTCCCCGCAGCCCACGAGGTGCATGAGCAGGCCAGCCCTGGCCGGACTTCCCCACCGTGGCATTCCCCAATCCTGAGGAACCGGGCGCCATAGACCTGGCCTTGGAGCGCGCCCGACAGGCAGGGGCCGATGTGGTGGTGGCCAATGATCCGGATGCTGATCGCTGCGCTGTCGCCACCATCGTCGACGGGGGGTGGCGGATGCTGACGGGGGATGAGCTGGGGCTGCTGTTGGGCGATCACATGATCCGGCGGGGTGCTGACGGCGTGCTGGCCAGCTCGGTGGTCTCGTCACGTGCGCTGGCGGCCTTGGCTCAGGCCCGTGGCCGACGCCATGTCACGACGTTGACCGGGTTCAAGTGGATTGGGCGGGTTCCCGGGCTCGCCTACGGCTACGAGGGAGGCCATCGGCTTCTGCTGCGACCCACAGACAGTGCCGGACAAAGACGGGCTGACTGCGGCCTTGATGACGCTGGAGCTCACCGCAGAGTTGAGGTCGCAGGGACGTACTCTGGCAGACCGCCTTGATGAGTTGACCGCCGAGTTCGGCCTGTACGCCACCGCGCCGCTGTCCATCCGGGTGGCGGACCTGACCCTGATCTCGAAGGCCATGGCGCAGCTGCGGGCCCATCCGCCGGAAGCGCTGCTGGGGACTCCCGTCACCTACCGGGATCTTGCGGTCCCCTCAGGGGATCTACCACCCACCAATGGGGTGGAGCTGACCAGCGCTGAGGTGCGCGTGGTGGTGCGCCCGTCCGGGACCGAACCGAAGCTGAAGTGCTACCTGGAGGTGGTGCTGCCGCCCGAGCGCTCACAGGCCGGGACCACCGCTCGGAAGGAGGCCGCAGAGCAGCTGGCAGCGCTGAGACAGGGAGATGCAGGAGATCATCGGCATCGGCCTGACCGGAGAAAAGGAAATGTGCTCAGTAACATCCCCCTACCCTGAGAGGCATGCGAAGACTGCTGCGCGTACTGTTAGTCGCCTTGATCACTGCACTGGCCGCCGTGGTCGTCGTACCCGAGGCCCAGGCGAAGGACTCCGCCCCCGTCAACTGGTGGCATGTCAAGGTGAACCTCACCGAGGACGGCATCGCCCACGTTGCGATGGAGCTGGAAATGGACTTCTCACAGGTGGAGGGTCGCGGCCCGGTCTTCCAGCTGGCCAATCGCCAGGCAAGCGGCCAAGACGGATACTTCTACAAGTTCGATGTCCGGAATATACAGGTCAGCTCACCCACGGGAGCTCGCACCGAGGTCCAGACCACCTCATCAAACTCGAACATCCAGCTCAGGGTGGGCGACAAGAACACCGTATACAACACCCCACAGACGTATCGGCTCACCTATGAGGTCAGCGGAATTGTCTCCCCCGGCATCCTGAGAGCAAGTTGGATGAGTTCAGCTGGAATGTCATCGAGAACTGGGATTCCGAGATCAAGGACTTCCGTGTGGAGATCACCGGACCGGATGCCGTCTCAAAAAGCCGATTGCTTCCACGGGGACGGCCTCACGGACAGATGTAGCTCATCAGTCGCTGGCTCGTCAGCAACCTACACCCTCGACATTGTGCCTCGACGTTCCCCCATCCAGGTGGTCGCCGGTTTTCCCGCAGGGCACTTTCCCCAACGTGACTCAGACCCTTGAGAAAACCCGCTCCATCGCGGATGTCTTTCAGCTAACCCCAGCGACGGTAATCGTCAGCGGAGTACTGGGGGTGGGAGCAATAGCGGCCGTGGTGGCATTTGGCCTTCGCACAGGCCGAGATGAGGTGTATTTGGGTCTCACCCCAGGATTGACCCCCGCCCCAGGCATGCAGACGCTCATCGGAAAGCAACAGGGGCAAGCCCAAAGGTCACGGTGGCCTTCCAACCGCCCAGGGGCACCCGGCCAGGTGAGATCGGCACTCTCGTGGATGCCACAGCGAATGATGTGGATATCTCCGCCACACTCGTCGATCTGGCAGTTCGAGGCTACGTGGTCATCACCAAACTCGGTCACCAAGATCACCAGTTGACCCGCACTGGCAAGGACAGCAGCGAGCTGGTGGGCTACGAACAGCAGCTACTGGCCGCGATCTTCGCCCAAGGGTGATCAGGTGACGCTCGAACAGCTGCGCAGCGAGTCCTACGGAGAGTTGCGCCCGAACATGCGCAGGAAGCTCTATGAACGAATGGTGGGGTTGAACTGGTTCCACAAGAATCCACGCGGCGCTGGCCGCCTCTGGAAGTTTTTTTCTCGGAGGCGCGGTCCTTTGCATGAGTATCTTCCTCGGTCTGGCCGTCGGATCGGCAACCGGCTGGGGACTGCCCTTCGTCTCTGTTGGACTCCTCGGCATTGGTCTGATGACCCTGGCCTTTCGCCCGGCTCCCCGCACCGCAGAGGGCTCGGCTGCCCTGGCCCAGGCCAGGGGCTTCGAGCTGTATCTACGCACCGCTGAAAAAGATCAGCTGCGTTTTTGAAGAGAAGGTCGACATCTTCAGCCGCTATTTGCCATACGCGATGATCTTCGGTGTCGCTGACCGTTGGACCAGGCTATTCGCCCAGCTCGGCGCCGAGGGGATCTACCAGGCGAACACCTCCTGGTATCAAGGCCCTGATCTTTATTCCGCTGGCCTGTTCTACGGTGGGATCAACGGCCTCTCTCAGGACTTCTCCCACTCCATGAGCAACGCCGCTACCTCGGCCGCAGCCTCGGCGAGCAGCTCCGGCAGTTCCGGGTTCTCCGGGCGGTGGGGGCTTCTCCGGTGGAGGCGTCAGCGGAGGCTCCTGGTAGGCGCTTCCCGGCGACAACCCCATGCCGTGTGACAGCCGCAGGAACCTGGATCAGCTCTCAATCGGAGCCCAACTCGGCCCGGTCTGCCCCAGCTTCTCGTCGAGTTTCCTGAACAGTGGTGTCGGCTTGGCCAGCGGGGTACCCGCAACGATGGACCGACGCTCCCACGACGCCTGCTGGGAGGCATAGTCACCCGTCAGAATCGGGTAGCTGACGTCGTCGCCGTCGGTGACCTCCCGCAGCTCGGGCTGCGCCGCCCACCTCCCTCACCTCCGAGCGCTTCGAAGATCGCCTGGGCGGGAATGCGGCAGGTAGGGGGTCAGGAGGGTGTTGCAGTCGGATACCACCTGCAGTGCCACGTGCAGCACCGTGTCACGCCGGGCCGGGTCGTCCTTCAGCTTCCAGGGTTCCTGGTCGGACAGGTACTTGTTGGCCAGGGAGACGATCCGCATCGCCTCGGTGATGCCGGCCTTGAACCTGCGGGCGGCGATATGCTCCCCACCACAGCGAACGCCGCTGCCGAGGCGTCGAGTAGCTCTCGATCGGCATCAGTCAACTCACCTGCCGCAGGGAATCGCGCCGTTGTTCTTGTGAGCCATAGAGATGGACCGATTGACGAGGTTGCCCCCACTCGTTCGCCAGTTCGAAGTTGATCCGCCTGACGAATTCCTCCCAGGTAAAGTCCGTGTCCTGGTTCTCAGGGCCAGCCACGGCGATGAAATAGCGCAGCGCATCGGGGCCGAATTCCTTCAGAAAGTCGCCGACGAAGATGGATGCCCCGCGGGAGCTGGAGACCTTGGAGCCCCGCATGGTCGCGAACTCCGACGACACCACCTCGGTCGGCAGCTGAAGTTCACCGAGCGCAGGCCACACCTGGCCGCCTGCAGCACCTTGCCCATTCACGCCGAGCAGGATCCCCGGCCAGATGACGGAGTGGAAGACGATGTTGTCCTTGCCCATGAAATAGAAGCTCTGGGCGGTCTCCTCGTTCCAGAACCTGCGCCAGGCGTCCGGGTCGCCGCTGCGCCTGGCCCACTCAATGGATGCGGAGAGATAGCCGATGACGGCGTCAAACCAGACGTAGATCCGTTTCATGGGCGCATCGATCCAGCCCTCCAAGGGCACTGGAACGCCCCAGTCGAGGTCGCGGGTGATGGCCCTTGGCCGGATCTTCTCCAAAAAGGTTGTGGCTAAACTTCAACACGTTGGGACGCCAGTCCTCACGGGAGTCCAGCCACTGGGTGAGCTGTTCCGCGAGCTTCGGCAGGTCCAGGAAGAAATGCTCGGTCTCCACGAACTCCGGGGTCTCCCCATTGATGCGGGAGACTGGGTTGATCAGATCCACCGGGTCCAGCTGGTTGCCACAGTTGTCGCACTGGTCACCGCGGGCATTCCCGTAGCCGCAGATGGGACAAGTGCCCTCAATGAAACGATCCGGCAGGGTGCGTCCCGTCGATGGGGAGATCGCACCCATCTGGGTCTGGGCCTGGATGTATCCGTTGTCGTACAAGGCCGTGAAGACCTCCTGCACCACGCGGTAGTGGTTGGGAGTTGTCGTTCGGGTGTAGAGGTCATAGGACAGGCCCAAACCCTGCAGATCCTCAGCGATGATCCGGTGGTACTTATCCGCGCATTCTCGGGCCGACAATCCCTCAGAGTCCGCCTTCACCTGGATCGCGGTGCCGTGTTCATCCGATCCCGAGACCATCAGCACGTTGTGGCCCGCCATACGCATGTAGCGCGCGAAAACGTCCGAGGGGACGCCGAAGCCGGAGACATGACCAATGTGGCGAGGCCCGTTGGCATATGGCCAGGCAACCGCCGCGAGAACATCAGAGCACATGGGCGAATCTTATCGGTTGCGGGCAGGCCTGCACTCAGGGTCAGGCACGGGCGATCCGGAAGCCATGCCAGCCGACGCTGATGGCGCCGATCACCATCGCCAGAACCACCAGGGTCCCCAGATAGAACTGGAGTTGCCCGAACTCCTGGAGGAAGAGCCACAGCACCAGATAAAACAGCGCTGCGACACCTCCCCAGCTGACGACGCTCCATCCCACCCCGCGCAGGCCGTACCCAAGGCCCAGGGCGCATCCCAGGACGAACAGCGCGATGATCGGCAGACCGTAGAGCAGGAACGCCCCCTCGGTGCGCCCACCATCGCTGTGTCCTGTCACCATGCGCAGGAGGCTCCCCACAAGCTGCCAGATCATAGGCATCAGAGCACATGTGGCGATGAGAACAGGATAGACCCGTCGCCGGGCATAGCCCAGGGCGATGGCGAACCAGGCGCCCCACAGGAACAGCACGGGAACCATGGCGATGCAGGCCAGCAGCAGCACCCGCCGGCTCCTGGATGCTGTCCCGGCGAAAAGTGGCCACCATGGCAAGGTCAGCCGCCCACGGCACCAGCGGCCACCAGAATCGCCACCCGAAACGACCTCCCAGTGCGGCGAGCACGGCACCGATTTCCCCGATCACTCTGTCTCCTCGTCTTCCTCGTCGACCAGCGCGTCCCGTCTGGGACCGATGAGCAGTTCTGCCAGCTCCCGCAGGGTGACCGGCTGCCCCTTCAGATCGCCCTCGGATCCCTTGCGGACCACGGCGCTGGCATAGAGCCGACCCGGTCCAGACGACCCAGACGCGGTAGAGCGTCAACCTCGGCTACGGTTCCGCTGACGCGGGTGAAGGATGTGACCAGCCCCTTCACGGTGTCGGCTGCGGTGATGCGCCCGCCCTCCATCATCGCGACATGGTGGAACAGAGGCTCAGCCTCATCCACCAGGTGGGTGGAGATGATGAGGCTTCTCGGCACCGCGCGAAGCTCCTCCACGAGAACCCGCGTAAAAGCGTGACCGGGCTGGTACGTCAAGTCCGCTGTAGGGGCTCATCCAACAGAGTCAGGGGTGCCCGTGTCGCCAAGGCCAGGCTCAGGTAGGCGGCTGTCCGCTGACCCCGGCTGAGCGCCAGTGGGTGACGGCTCTCCGGGGACGTCGAACCATGCCAGCAGCTCCTTGGCCCGTTCCATGTCGAAATTCGGATGGACCCGGCTGACATGCCGCGCGAGATCCCGCAGCCTCTGGTCACCTGCGTACGGCCAGTGGTCGGATGTCAGGTACACAGTGCCTGAGGCGGCCTCAGGGAAGCTTCCGCCCGAAAACCCTCGCCTCACCCGTGTACCGGGCCTCCCGTCCCGCCAGCAGCCGCAGCAGCGTCGTCTTCCCGGCCCCGTTTCGGCCGATCAGCCCTGTGACCCCGCCGACAGGACCGGCGAGGGCTGACCTGCTGCAGCACCGCACGGGATCCCAGCCCTACCTGGACGTTCTCCAACGAGAAAGCCGCATCAACTGCCATTTTTCAGGGTCCTTCGCATGCACGGGGAGGTGCTCCTCCCACCAGTCCAGAATCGCATCAAACCGCTGGCGGCGATGCCACAGGGGTGCCAGATCGGGAGAGTTCATGATTCTCCCCGGGAAGATCAGCATCCGCGTCTCGACACCGCCCCGCCGCAGGGGCTGCGAAATATCGCTGCGCCTGCTCCAGGGGACAACGCAGATCCTGCTCAGAATGGATGACGAGGGTGGGTGTCCTGACCTGCCCCACCTTCTCGTAGGGGCGACTGCTCGGCGACGTGACGGGGATCCGATCCCACGTAGGCTTCGGAAAAGAACCACCCGATGTCGCTGGTCCCGACAAAGGCTGCGGGATCAAGATAGCCGCGCTCCACGATCGCACCGGAGAAGCGATGGTCATGCGCGATGATCCAGGCCGTCAGGTAACCGCCATAAGAGCCGCCCATGATTCCGGTTCGCTGCCTGTCAAGGCTTGGCAGGCGATCACATGCGCCTTCCAGGAAGACAAGCACATCCGCCATGTCGACAGTGCCCATCCGCTCTTTGACGGCACGCCCATGGGCTACCCCATAGGATGCCGAGCCACGCGGATTGCACAGGACAACGGCATACCCCGCCCCCGCATAGACCTGTGCCTCATCGAAGAAGCCCCAGCCATAGTTGGAGAACGGGCCGCCGTGGATGTTCAGCAGCACTGGATGAGGTCCTGGCCCCTCGGGCAGGAAGACCCAGCCGTGAACCTGCTGCCCGTCCGGTCCCGTGACCACCAATTCCTGCGGATGCACGAGTGTGACCTCTTCACGCAAAGACCGGCTGAAGTCCGTGAGAGGGACCAGTCCATCCCGCCCGACCGCCATCAGCTCCGAGGGGAACCGTGGGCTCGCTGACGATCACGACGACGCGCCCGGCCTGCTCCGCAGCGCCGTTCACCACGCGGGGACCGTCCACGAGAACCTCTGTCTCACCGTCTTCTCGGATCACATGCAGTTCCCCGGCGCCCCGCACCCGGGTCGAGGCCAGCATGGCGTCCTCACCGTGGGGTTCCAGGCCGCCCCAGGAAGCGGTGTAGTCGGCATCGGGCGGCGTGAGTCGCCTCGGGGGCCGAGAGCCGTCGGCGGGCATGGCCGCCACCGCTAGGTCCTGCCCCACGAAGTCAACTCCTTCTGGTCCCACCTCCTCACAGAACATGAACAGCGTCTGGCCGTCACGGCTGAACCGGGGATGGCGAAATGCCAGATGATCCTGTGGTCCCCCTGCCACCAGCTCTGGCTCACCACCTGTGGCCCCCACCCGGTAGACCATGGACCTCAGGTCGGCGTCCTCCTCCTCGTGCAGGGCCGCAGCAAAGTAGACGAACCTTCCGTCAGGGCTGAACTCAGGCTGATCGCAGTCCGCGCCAGCCGGGGTGAGGAGCCAGGCGGGCGGCAGACCACGCCTACCCCCGAGATCTGCTCTCGGCTCGGATTCCTCCGCTTCCGCTGCCCGACCGACGGGGGCCAGCCATGGCTCCTCATCCAGCGGTGGCAGGTCCATGACGTATATGCCACGCGGCCGGTCCCGGGTATAGCCGAGGCCGTTGGCCTGGTATTTGTTGGTGATGATGAGCCGCGGGTTCTCCTGCTCGCCGCTGACGCCGTCGAGGGTTCCGTAGCGCCCCCTCTCAGGCTGTCTGGCGACGAAGGCGAGGCGGCTGGCGTCGCGTGACCACGTGAACCCCTGAACCCCGAGCGGGGCGTCGGTCAGGATGCGAGGGCTCCCCACCGGAGGCCTCGACGATGGCAAGCTGCGCTCTGCCGTCGACGCCGCGCAGGAACGCCAGCGTCCTGCCGTCCGGGCTGAATTGGGGTGCGGTGTCCGAGGTTCCTCGGGTGACTGGTCTCGGGGGCTCGGTTCCCGATGTCGGAACGCTCCACAACCGGCTGACCTGGCGATCCACTGCGAAGGAGGGATGCGCGGCGGCGAACACCACCCTGTCGCCAGCAGGGTTCAGAGTCAGGGCTGAGAGCAGGGTCATCCGGTCAAGGTCGCGCGGTTTCACACCCATACCGTAAGGGGTCATGGCGTGCGGATGCCACGGGGGCCCAGTGGAAGACGCGGCCAGGGCAGCCGGCGGATCGGCACGGACATCGGCCGGGCCAGCGCAGCTCCCGCTGCGACCCCCGCCGCCAGCACAATCCCGGTGGCAGCAGCGATCATCAGATCCTGTTGACCATCGACGAAGATGGTGCTTCCCTGTCCCAGAGCGAGGCTTCCTCACTCCCGCCCAGGTCACCAGCCCGGGAAGCACCGGGACGACGGAGCCGTGGAGATCGAGTCCAGCTGCACCTTCAAGGCTCGTGATGAGACTGCGGCGGCCATGCCGATCGCCAGGGCCGCCACTCCCGTCGCGGGAACAGGCGGCCAGTGCTGCGCGTCAAGCCACAGATAGAGGGCCCAGCCCGTCGCCCCAATCAGCCCGGAGCTGACCGTCGCCCTGCGTGATGCCCGAGTGCAGAAAGCCCACCCAGCGGCCACGATTCCCGCCCAGACAATGGAGGCGGGCCAGGAAAAGCCCCTCAGGGTGAAGTCAGCATCCATCTCGACGGGAAGCCCTATCCAGGTGGTACCCGCCACGACGACGCTGGCACCCAGCACCAGGCCAATGGTGACGGTCAGGCCGTGCAGAGCATGAGCTGTTCCGGTGACATAGAGCCCGGAGATGATGTCCTCGGATGCACCCAGGATCGCCAGGCCAGCCAGCATCGGGATGATGGCTGCGATGACGATGATGCTGGGGTTGATCCCCTCCAGTCCTGGCATCCCCAGCCCTTGACCAGGGCGACCAGGGCCGCTGCGGCCGCCGCAAGCGCCCCGCCCACGCACTGCTGGAAGAACACCGAGACCCGCCGTTCAGCCAGCCAGACCTGTGTCCGATGGATGCACCAGGCGGCGACCAGCGCCAGGATCGCGACAACTGGCCTGGCCCCCAGCATGAGAGCCGCAGTTGCCGAGACCGCGCCGTATCCGAGGGACACATCAAAGCCCACCCCAGCGTGCGGGACGCGACAGGATCGCCTCCACCCGGGTGCGGGAATGCTCAATGGTCTTCTCAGCGGCCTCCGATGCGACACGCTGCAGATGCGTGATCTTGAGGAAGTCCTGGTGGCCCCACGGGCACCACCCGCATGGCCGTGATTGGGTCGCTGTCGGTGGTGGCACGCACTGAGACGATGATCGTGTTCTGGGTGACATCGGCTTGAAACTCAGTCATGCCGAAGTCACGCATGGAGTGGCGGGCGGCACGGATGGCTGACGACACGAGGCCCCACAGGCCAGCATGCCGCAGCCAACCTCAAGCCCCAGGTCCAGGGACGTCACGGGGCTCGGCATTCATGTCAGGCCGTCATCCTGGCTGAAAAAGATCAGGCTGCTCCGGCGCTGCCGCATTGGAGGGTTGCCCGGCGCAGCCCTGGATATCCTGGTCCGGACAGGACGGGAGTTCCGTCGCGGTACGCGGTGGCTGCGGCCCTCGCGTGTTCGTCAGCAGCCTCATTCAGGGGATGGCCCGCATGGCCTTTCACCCATTCAAACCGCACCCGACGGCCGGTCAGGGCATGGTCGAGCTGTTTCAGCAGGTCCACATTCGCAACTGGCTTGCCGTCGCCCTTACGCCAGCCTCGGCGTTTCCATCCGGGCATCCACGTGGTCAACGAGTTGATGACGTACTGCGAGTCGCAGAGGATGAGCAGTTCCTCACCGGAGCCCGCGGTGGCGAGAAGAAGGTCGAGAACGGCCATCAGCTCGCCCATGTTGTTGGTGCCGTGCTGCCAGCCTCCCGCAGCCCAATGCTGCTCGTCGACATACCAGGCCCACCCTGCCGGTCCCGGGTTCGACAGGGATGATCCGTCGGCTGCCGCCGTGATCACTCGCGGTCTCCGCGGCGCGCTGCCCGGAAGGCGGGGCGGATGAGTCCGTCAATCAGAGCCTCACGCTCGTCGTGGTGCAGGAAGGCGGCACGCATGGCGGCGATGGTGGCTCTCTCCACTTCCTGGAGTCCCCAGCCGAAGGTCTCGGACAGCCGCGCGAACTCCTGTGACAGTGAGGTTCCGCTCATCAGCCGGTTGTCGCAGTGGATGGTGACGTTGAATCCCAGCTCGGCGAGCCTGCCCACCGGATGCTGCCCGAGGGATCCGGCGATGCCTGTCTGGAGGTTGGAGGTGGGGCAGACCTCCAACGGAATCTGCTGATCCCTGACGAAAGCCGCCAGCCGTCCCAGGCGGGATGCTCCCCATGGAAGTCCTCGATGTCCTCCTGGATGCGCACACCGTGTCCAATGCGCTGCGCCCCGCACAGTTGGATCGCCTCCCACATCGACTCCGGGCCGTCGGCCTCGCCGGCGTGGATGGTGAAGTGGGCGTTGTTGCGGCGCAGCAGGTCGAAGGACTCCTGGAAGCGTGTCGGACGGAATCCCAGCTCGGCACCGGCGATGTCGAAGCCGACGACGGAGTCGTCGCGGTATCTCAGAGCCAGTTCCGCGATCTCAGTGCTGGGGTTGTCGACGTGCCTCATGGCCGTCACCAGTTGCGTCGCCACGATGGCGCGCCCCTCGGTCTCAGCCTGAGTCATGCCCTCAGCCAGTCCGTCGCGCACCGCCTCAACGGCCTCGACCAGGCTCAGCCCCTGAGCGAGATGCTGTTCTGGAGCCCAGCGGGCCTCCGCATAGATCACCCGTCGGCCGCCTGGTCCAGCACGAACTCCCGGGCGACACGCACCAGCTGGTCTCGGGTCTGCATGGCGGCGACGGTGTGGGCGAAGCCCTCCAGGTACCGCACCAGAGAACCGGAGTCCGCCGCTTCGAAGAACCAGCGGCCGAGTTCCTCGGGATCTGTGGTGGGCAGTTCGTGCCCGTTCTGAGCGCAGTGCTCGATCACAGTAGCCGGGCGCAGCCCGCCATCAAGATGGTCGTGGAGCGCCACTTTCGGCAGGGCACGCAGTTCTTCGAGGCTCAGCATGGGCATCATCCTATGGGTTGGGGTGGTGGTCAGCGGACGTGATCCAGATCGGAGGGCCGAAGGCTTGGGGCAGCACCTCGGACATCGGGGAGGATGCCCAGCGGCGTGTCCATCGAAGTCCGGTCCCCCGAATTCGAACAGCAGTTGTCTGCAGCGGCCGCACGGCATGATTCGCTCCCCAGCTTGTTGCAGCAGGTGAAGGCCACCAGCCTGCCGCCACCAGTGGCATTGAGCTGTGCAACCAGGCCGCATTCCGCACACAGGCCCACCCCGTAAGAGGCGTTCTCAACGTTGCAGCCCACCACGATCCGTCCATCGGAGACGAGGGCGGCCGCACCGACCTGATAGTCGGAATAGGGGGCATACGCCCTGAGGGGCGATCTCTCGGGCCGCGTCACGCAGCTGTTCCCAGTCAACGGCGGGCATCAGTGGGTCTTCACGAAGTGCGCGCCGTCAGCGGCGGGGGACGGACCCGTCCGACGAGACCTGCGACTGCGACGATGGTGGCCACATAGGGCAGCATCTCGATGAACTGGCTGGGAATCGGCAGCTGCATCAGCTTCGTGGACTGCGCGAAGGCGCGGGTGAATCCGAAGAACAGGGGCCATTGCCGATCCCAGGATCGGATGCCAGCGCCCCATGATGACGGCCGCCAGGGGCGATGAATCCGTTGCCCGCGGTGATGTTGTTGTCCTGGAAGGCCCCACCGAAGCCGACGGTGAAGTAGGCTCCGCCAAGCCCGGCGAGGAGACCGCCGAGCAGCACCGCCTGGGTCTTGATGGAGATGACCTTGATGCCGACGGTGTCGGCGGCATGCGGATGCTCACCGACTGCGCGGACCCGGAGCCCCCAGGTGGTGCGGTAGATCAGGAACCACACGAGCGGGACCGCAATGACCGCCAGATAGGACAGGGGCCGTTGAGCGAACAGGATCGGCCCCAGGAATGGGATGCTCGCCAGGCCGGGTATCGCCATCGGTGGTGACGGCGTGACGGAGCCGAAGGTGGCGGCGTTCGGTGCGACGAGCTGCTGGAACATGAATCCCGTCAGCCCCGTCGCAAGCAGGGTTCACCACCACGCCGATGATGACGTGATCCACCAGGTACTTCAGGGTGAACAAAGCCAGCACTCCCGCCATCATCAGACCTGCCAGCGCGGCGGCCACCAAGGCCACGAGGAAGGACTTGGTCAGGGAGAACATCACAGAGGCCGCGAAAGCCGCCGCCAGGGAACTGGCCCTCAATGGCGATGTTGACCACACCGGCCCGTTCAGACAGCACTCCCGCCAGGACTCCAAACAGCAGGGGGTCGCATACGCCAGCGTGAGGTTGAACTGGCTCGTGAGGGTGAAGGCGATGCTCGATGAGGCGGCCGCCCACACAATGAACCCGACGAGAACCCCCAGACCGGCTGCGACCCCCGCCCATATCCGGCTGATGCGTGGCCCTCCCCCAGATCAGAAACGCACCCGCCCCGAATGTCACCAGCGAACACACGAGAAGCGTAGGCAGGGCCCAGGACTTCGACGGTGGGGAGCTGCACCTCAGCGAAGGAGTCAGACAGAGCTATCTGGCCGCTCCCCTGCGCCGTGACGGCCATCACGAGGAGCACAGCCCCCAGGATCAGGATCAGCACTCCGGAGGAGAGACGGGTGGCCCGGGCCTCCGGCGACTCCACCATGCTCTGGGGGTCTCCTCCACATCTGCGACATTGCCTGCGCTCATGCTGCTGCCTCCTGTGGTGCGGTGGTGCGGCGTCTCTGTCTGCGTTCTCTGAAGAAGGGCAGCAGCCACGCGACGAAGGCCGGGGCCGCCACGAACAGGACTATCAGCGCCTGGATGAGGTCTGTCAGCTGATGCGGCGTGCCTGCCATCGTCACCATGGTCCGGCGACTTGCCTTCAAAGCACCAAACAGCAGGCCTGCCAGCACGATTCCGAGGGGCCGCGAGCGGCCGAGCAGCGCCACCGTGATGGCATCGAATCCGAGGGTGCCGATGATCGCCCCCGTCATCTGCGGGGGAAGCCCGTCAGAAGCTCCGGCGCGGTGACGACGATGACCCCGCCCAGCCCGGCGAGCCCACCGGCGAGCGCCATCGTGATGGTGGTGATCCCGCCAACCGATGCCCCCGAGGTCGCGGCGGCGCTGGGGTTAAGTCCGACGGCCTGCAGTTGCAGGCCGAATTTCGTGCGCTCCAGCAGCCACCAGCACGCGAGGGCTGCGATGAGGGCCAGCAGAAAGCCCAAGTGGAGGCGGTTTCCCGCCATTCTCAGGAGTGTCGCGCTCCATTCCAACACGGGCGAGATCGGATCGGAGCGTCCGGGGGCCTTCATGAAGGGCTGCATCATGAGGTAGGCCAGCAGGATGGTGGCCACATAGTTCATCATGATGGTGAGGATGACCTCATGCGCTCCTGTCCTGGCCTTGATGAAGCCGACGATGCCACCCCAGAGCGCCCCCGAACACGATGGCTGCCACCAGGACGAGCGGAAGATGGAGGGGCAGCGGCACCCCTGATGCTGAACCCCAGGTAGGCGCCGATGAGAGCGCCCATCACTGCCTGCCCCTGCGCACCGATGTTGAACAGTCCTGCCCGGAAGGCCAAGCCGACGCCCAGGCCTGCCGCTATGAGCGGAGCCGCCTCGGCAGTGGTGTTGGTTGCGGCCACCAGATTTCCCACAGAGCCCACGTACATGGCCTGGAAGGTGGTCGAGATCTTCGCCCAGGAGGCGTCGAGGGCGTCTTGGGGTCGGGAGAAGAACCATGAGAACTTCTCCATGATGGCGGCATCCGAGATCACCATGATCACCGCAGCCACGGCGAAGGCCAGGATCAGGGATGCCAGGGTGATCGCGATGCTCCTCACCCGCTGTGCAGTCGCTGTGGTCACTTCCCTGCCTCCTGATTCGAGACCGAGTTGAGGGCGTCCTCATGGCTGACTCCGGCCATCATGAGCCCCAGGACATCTCGTGGCGTGTCGGGCGGCACGATGCCAACGATCCTGCCGCGGTACATCACCGCGATCTGATCGGCCAGAGACTCCACCTCGTCCAACTCCGTGGAGATGATGAGCACCGCGGCACCCGTGTCACGTTCGGCGACGATGCGGCTGTGCAGGAATTCGATGGCCCCTGACGTCCACACCACGGGTGGGTTGATTCGCCAGCAGCAGCGCCAGTGGCTGGGACAGCTCCCGGGCCAGCACCACCTTCTGCTGGTTGCCGCCGGACAGCGACTTCACGGGCTGCGTGTGAGAGCTGGAGCGGATGTCGAATTCGGCGACTCGCTCCTCTGCATTGCGACTGATGCTCTTGAGTCGCAGGTTCCCGGCCACCGAGTATTCGCCCAGATTGTCCAGGACTAGGGTTCTGGGCGATGGAGAACTCGCCGACGAAACCATCCCTGTGGCGATCCTCCGGGACGTATCCGAGGGCCTGCCGCCAGGGTCTTCGCCGGGGAGAGGCGGGTGATCTGCCTCCCGTCGAGGGTGATGGATCCGCCCACTGGGCGCATGGTTCCGAGCAGCGCCTCTGCCAGCTCCGACTGCCCGTTGCCCTGGACTCCCGCGATCACGGTGATCTCGCCGCCGCGCACCGTGAGGTCCAGGTGGTCGACGGCGAGGCTCCCGGAGGCGTTGGCGACCACCAGGTCGCTGATCACCAGGCGGTCTTCCCCTGGCGATGGAGGCTGCTTCGCGACCTTCAGCTCGACGGAGCGGCCGACCATCATGGCGGCGAGCTCCGCCTCGGTGCTGCTGGTTTCGGCCTTGCCCACCACCCTTCCACGCCGGATCACGGTGATGTCGTCGGCGACCTGCCGGACCTCACGGAGTTTGTGGGTGATGAACACGATGGCACGGCCTTCGTCGCGCAGGGCCTGCATCACCACCATCAGCTCATCAATCTCCTGCGGGTGAGCACAGCTGTCGGCTCATCGAAGATCAGGTAGCGGGCATCCAGCGCCAGCGACTTCAGGATCTCCACCCGCTGCTGGATCCCCACCGGAAGGTCCTCGACCAAGGCGTCGGGGTCCACGTCCAGGCGGTAGCGTTTCGACAGCTCCCTCACCTGCCGTCGTGCCTGGGCGATGTTCAGCAGCCCTGCGGTTCCAGGCTCATGTCCCAGCACCATGTTCTCGGCGACGGTGAAGGGCGGGATCAGCATGAAGTGCTGGTGCACCATGCCGATTCCCGCAGCCATGGCCTGTCTGGGATCGCTGAGCCGCAGCTGCTCACCGCCCAGCAGGATTTCGCCCCCGTCCGGGGTGAGCAGCCCGAACAGGATGTTCATCAGGGTGGACTTTCCTGCGCCATTCTCACCGAGCAGGCAGTGGATTCGGCCCGGCGTCACATCAATGCTGATGTCATCATTCGCGACGAGATCGCCGAAGCGTTTCGTGATTCCTCTCAGTGACAGGACAGGTGCGTCAGAGACAGACGAGCTCACTGCTTCCTCCTTAACTGGGGGCGGACACACTCTATCGCCTGACAGCCGTTCAGCCGGGCACTGACCGCCCCGTGCCGCACCTCCGGAAAACCTTGATGGCAGAGCCCTGAGAGGCACTCTGCCATCGAGGTTCATTCACGGCATTCGCGCTTGGGAGCAGCCCGACCCCAAGCACCGGACTGGCTGGACTCCGACGGGGGTTCCGCTCTCCTGCGAAGGAGACGTCACTTCACCGGGGACTTGACGGTGATCTTGCCGGAGATGATGTCAGCCTTGATCTGCTGCAGCTCTGCCTTGGTCTCAGCCGAGACCTTGGAGTCGAAGTCGTGGAACTCGGACAGGTCAACGCCGTTGTTCTCCAGGGTCCCGACATAGGGGGTCGGAGGAGAACTGCCCATCCTTGGCGGCCTTGATGGTCTCGAAGACCGCGGCGTCCATGCTCTTCTCGACGGAGGTGATGATCACGTCCTTGAACTCGGGGGCGGAGACGTAGCCGTCGGTGTCCACCCAGATGGCGTTCACCTTTCCGCCAGACTCCTTGGCGGCCTCCAGCGCTCCCCTGCCCGCAGGCCCGGCGACGGGCAGGATGATGTCAGCGCCCTGGGCGATCAGGGTGCTGGCGGTGTTCTTGCCGCCGGCTTGGTCGCCGAACGGGTCGTTGCCTCCGATGAACTGCCCGCCTTCAGGGTTGGAGCTGTCCCATCCCAGGACCTGAACGTTGTCTCCCTTGGTCTTGTTGTAGTAATCCACGCCCTGGGCGAATCCGTCCATGAAGATGGTGACCGTCGGGTAGGGGGCTCCGCCGAAGGTCCCGACCTTCTTGCTCGCGGTCATGGAGGCCGCGAGGTATCCGGCCATGAAGGAGGGGCTGGGCGGTGTCGAAGATCAGGCCTTTCGCGTTCTCCACGCCCTCGAAGGGTCGTAGTCGACGATCGCGAAGTGACTGTCGGGGTGCTGCTTCGCGGCAGCCTCGGTGGCGTTCGCCAGCGCAAAACCGACTGTGACCACGATATTGCACTTGCCGTCGATCATCTGCTGCACGTTGCCGGCGTAGTCGGCCTCGGCCTTCGACTCGATCTCAGCGGTCTCCACCCCAAGTTCCCCGCCTGCCCTGGTCAGGCCCAGGTAGGAGGTCTCATTGAATGAGTCATCGTCGAAGCCGCCGAAGTCGGAGACCATGCAGGCCTTGAAGCTGCCCGACGGGGCAGAGCTTCCGGAGGCGGTCACGGATGGTGACGTACTGGCTTCGTCGCCACTGGGTTTTGGTGGTGGGCGCCTCAGCGCACGCCGACAGCGCCAGGGCGGTGGCGGTGGCGATCGAGGCCAGTTTGAGCAGAGACTTTGTCACTGTGCGCTCCAAAGGGTTCAGGAGGACATGGGTCGTCTGACTTTTACCCGGCTCACCCGGCCCCGTCACAGTGACAGGCGAATCGTTATCAGCTCGAAACCTGTCTCACAAGCGCCAGGGCGGCCCGCACCATCTGTCTCGTGGACTCCTGCCACATTGGCTCCTGACCGCGGTAGGGGCCCGTCGCCAGGGAGATCACCACGGCGGCTGCCCGCAGCCGCAGCTCAACCGGATCGACGCGAAGGTCGAACACCGGGACCCAGCGGGCCAGCACGTCGCGCACCTTGGCCTCCTGCTCGGGGTTCATCCGCTGGATCGTGGAGAGGTGGGCGATGAGGCAGGCCAGGTCGTCGGCTCGATGTCCCGGTCCGATGGTGTCGATGTCGAGGATGCCGGATATCCGGCCGTGGGCGACGTGCACCTGGCCCTCGTGGAAGTCACCGTGGGTGGGCTCATTGCCTGGGGGCAGTCCCGCCAGTCCGGCCCGGATCTGCTGCGTGGCCCATCTGAGGGTCGCCTCTGACCTCGGGCAGTGCGGTGGCGACGATGTGGGCGTAGTGTTCGACGGCGTCACTCCATGGGGGCCGACGCTCAAGCTGGGACACCGAGGGGGCATCGCGTCCAGGACGGCTATGAGCTCCTCGGGGCTGCAGGGATCGCCGGGGTCAAAGATGGCCCGAGCCAGGGGTTTTTCCGGGCAGTTCCTCCAGGATCATCAGGTGGTCGCTGGTGGTGTAGGCCACCGTGGGGGCGGGGACTCGCGCAGCGGCCAGCAGTTGATGCCGGGACAGCACATCTTCAAAGAGCCGTGCCCGGATTGCCTTGATGTAGAAGGTTTTCCCGCAGGCGGTGAACCGCACCACTGCTCTGCGGCGGGGTCGGTAGCCGATGATCTTCAGCTGGAGATCGTCGCCTGTGATGCGCTGCGGTATCAGGCCTGCATCGTTGACGAGCGCAGCCAGCTGGTCTGGGAATGCGGCCCGTTTCAGTCCCGGCAGGTCAGGGTCGGCCGGGTAGATCCAGACGGCGACCTCCCGGTTTCCGTCTGCGAAGACCTCGGCTCCCCCTGTCGGTGTCGGACAGCTCGCCGCGCCGGGCTGACACGCCGAGTAGCTCTGTGCGCTCACCGTAGGGGCCATTTGACCTGGGCCAGGTAGGTTGCGGTGGTGGATTGGCTCGGGTTGGCGTCGACATGCTCAAGCTTCCAGCTGAGGAGCTCTCCCCGGCATGCTGCACTGCCGCGCTGAGCACCGGCCCGGCCCCGGGACCGGTCAGCAGCTGTGACCCATCATCCATCGTTACCTCCCGATAGCCGCCGGACGGAGATGCGAGACGCCCGCCGACCATCCATTTCCTCGACTGTCGCATGACCCAGGTGGTCAGCGCGTCCGGGTCCTCAGGGGTCTCGTGAGGGGCCAATTCCACGCTGATCCTTGCCCCCAGGGTAGGTAGCCTACCGAGTCGAGCCATCACATATCCTGCGACAGTGTCATATGGGCCCTCGGGGATGATGTGTCCCGAGAGCTCCGCGAATTCCTCAATGGTTGTCAGGCCGTCCAGACTGGCCAGGGCGTCCAGCTTCGTGGCGGCGTCCTCCTCGTCGATGTCGTACTCATCGGTGATGTCGCCGATCAGCTCCTCGACGAGGTCCTCCAAGGTCACGATGCCCGCCGTGCCGCCGTATTCGTCACGGACGATGGCGATGTGCGACTTCGCGGCCCGCATCGCGGACAGGGCCCGAAGCAGTTTCACGGTGTCGGGGAGGCTCAGGACCGGCCGCACTATGCTGCGCAGTTGGCCATCGCGGGCATCATGGTCGAGGTCCATCAGGTCACGGACGTGACAGAAGCCGATCACCTTGTCAACCGAGCCGTCGGTGACGGGATACCGAGAGTGGGGGCTCCTCTGACCTCCTTGTAGGCCAGCTGCAGCGGCATGTCGGCGGGCAGGAACTCGACCTCGGTTCTCGGGACCATGAGCTCACGCAGGCTGAGCTGTCCCGCGTCGAAGACCTCATCCACGATGTTGCGCTCCTCGGTGCCCAGGGTGGTGGACACCGACACCATGGCGCGCAGCTCCCTCGTCGCTGACGGCGTCCTTGGACAGCTTCGGGTCGCCTCCGAAGATGCGGACGACTGCGTCGGTGGAGACCCCGAGGAACCAGATGACGGGACGCGCCAGCGTCGCGATCCCGGCGACCAGCGGTGCCAGCGCCAGGGCGAAGCCCTCGGCACGCTGCATGGCGAGGCGTTTGGCGCTCAACTCACCGATGACGATCGAGAAATACGAGATGACGATGGTGATGACGACGAGGGCGACGCCCTGGGCGATGGAGGGCGACAGTCCCCAGCCTTCGAGGATCGGGGGCGAGGCTGGAGGCCAGCGTCGCCCCACCGAAAGGCCGCGGACAGGAAGCCGGAGAGGGTGACCCCGATCTGAACGGCGGACAGGGAACAGGTTGGGGGTTGCTGGTCAGCCTCTCGATGGCGCGTCCGCGCTTGCCTCTGGTGGCCAGTTGCCTGATCTGCGACTCGCGCAGGGTCACCAAAGCCATCTCCGCCGACGCGAAGGTGCCCCCGATCAGAATGAACAGCGCGATCAGGGCGATGTCATAGACCGCTGACATCAGCGGAAGATCACCGTCCTGTGTTCGTCGGCCAGCACACGGTGCTCAGCGAACAGGCGGACGGCTTCAGCGAGGGTCTGAGACTCCTGGGCCTGCCCCCTGACGCACCAGTTTGCTGACGCTCATGGTGTGATCCACCCTCACCACGTTCTGCTCGATGATCGGCCCTCATCAAGGTCCTGGGTGACGAAGTGCGCGGTGGCGCCGATCAGCTTCACACCGCGGCTGTGCGCCTGACGGTAGGGGTTTGCTCCCTTGAATCCCGGCAGGAAGGAATGGTGGATGTTGATGGCCCGGCCTTCCAGGAAGCAGCACATCTCGGGGCTGAGGATCTGCATATACCGGGCCAGCACCACCAGCTCGATCTCCTGCTCCTCGACGATGTGACGCAGCTCGTCCTCAAACTCGGCCTTGGTCTCCGGGGCGACGTAGCGGTGTCTGAAGGGAACCCCGTAGAACTCGGCCATCGACTCCAGCACCTCGTGGTTGGCCATGATCTGGACCACGTCGATGGGCAGCGAGCCGGCGCGCCAGCGGAACAGCAGCTCGTTCATGCAGTGACCGGCTTTGGAGGCCAGAAGCAGGGTGCGGGTGGCCTGGCCCGCATCGTAGATGTGCAGTTCAGCGTCGAATTGGGCTGCCGCCTTGGTGATCTGCTCTGTGAGGGCCTCACGCGCCGGCACACTCACCTCAAGACGGGTGAAGAACTGTCCTGTGTCGGGAGAGCTGAACTGCTGAAATTCGTTGATGTTGCCGCCGAGAGCCACGATGACACCGGACAGGGGCGTGCACGATGCCCGGACGGTCCGGGCAGCGCAGCGTCATGACGAGATCCTGCATGAGTCACAAGCCTAGGCCATGCGATGGCAGAGACCCTGCCGTGAGTCTGCCGTTTTCCTTGGGGTGCCGCTAAAGCTTGGCTCGCCTTCGGGCTCTGGAACCCGGTGCAAGCCCGGGACGGTCCCGCCACTGTGACGCTTCCCGCGAAGTCAGGAACACCCCGAGGCACCTCAACCACCCGGACGCGGATCCAGACGGAGGAAGACTTGCCCCGCATCGCCCTGCTCACCACGACAGAGACCGACCTGCTCAGCGCACGCGCGAGCGAAGCCGATTACGTCTACGGAAACCCAGCGAAGCTCAGCGTCGAGGCGGTGAGAGCGCTGATCGACGGGGCCGACCTGATCGTGTTCCGTTTCCTCGGCGGCAAGGAGCAGCTTCCCGAGACCTTCACCACCTGCGTCGGCTCAGGCCTGCCCCTGGTGGTGCTCGGCGGACAGCACACCCCGATGCCTCCTTGATGGAGCTCTCCTCGGTGCCGATCGGCGTCGCAGCACAGGCGCATCACTACTTCACGCAGGGCGGGGTCGCGAACCTCCGCAACGTGCACGCCTTCCTCTCGGACACTGTCCTGCTCACGGGTGATGCCTTCGAGCCCGTGGAGCAGATGCCGGTGTGGAGTGAGCTTCCCCGGCCTGAGGCACCCGACGATGAGCCCGCCGGTCACCGGCGTCCCAGGATCGGCATCATCTTCTATCGTGCGCACTACGCGGCCGGGAACATCAAGCACATCGTCGCCCTCTCCGACGCCATTGATGCTGCGGGTGGGCGGGCTGTTCCCATCCAGACGGCGTCACTGCGCGATCCTGATCCGGGGCTGATTGATTACCTGGGCACCTGCGACGCGATCATCACCACCGTTCAGGCCTCGGGCGGTCTGAATCCCGCCGACGCCTCCGCCGGTGGAGATGAGGGCGCCTGGGACGTGGAGCAGCTGGCCAAGTTGGATGTTCCGATCCTGCAGGGCCTGACCGTGACCTGGAGCCGGGAGACCTGGGAGGCAAACCGATGACGGCATGGGTCCCTACGACGTCGCCACCCAGGTGGCGGTGCCGGAGTTCGACGGGAGGATCATCACCGTCGCCTTCTCGTTCAAAGAGGTCGACGCCGACGGCCTGCCCCATTATGTTCCGGACCTGGAGCGCTGCGCCCGCGTGGCGGGGCTGGCTGTGAACCATGCCCGGCTGCGCCTGATCCCGCCTGCGGATCGGCGGGTCGCCATCGTGCTGTCGGCCTACCCACCAAGCACGCCCGCATCGGGAATGCCGTCGGCCTCGACACCCCGGTGTCGATCATCCGGCTGCTGCGGGCCATGCGGGAGGCGGGGTATGACATCGGTGCTCCCTGGGAGATCCCCGGCACCGGGGAGCTGGAGCCGGTGGAGGGCGAGCATCCCGACACCACGGCCGGCAACGCTTTGATCCATGCGATCATCGCGGCGGGCGGGCAGGATGAGGAGTGGCTGACCAGTGAGCAGCTCAGCGGCCAGCCTGTGAGGATTGATGCCGCCACCTACCGGCGCTGGTTCGCGGAGTTCCCGGAGGAGCTGCAGCGGCAGGTGACTGAGGCCTGGGGTGAGGCCCCGGGGAACCTATTCGTGGATCGCGCAACCAATCCCGATGGTGAGATCGTCGCCGCCACCTTGCAGGGCCGGGAACATCGTGATCCTCGTGCAGCCGCCCCGCGGTTTCGGGAGAATCCGATCGCCATCTACCATGACCCCGACCTGGCGCCCACCCACCACTATCTGGCCACCTACCGCTGGCTGGAGAAGGAGTTCGGTGCGCACGCCGTCGTGCATGTCGGCAAGCACGGGAACCTGGAGTGGCTGCCCGGCAAAACCCTGGCCCTCGACTCTGCCTCGGGACCTGATGCGGCTCTCGGGAACCTGCCGCTGATCTACCCGTTCTTGGTCAACGATCCGGCGAGGGGCACCCAGGCGAAACGCCGCGCCCACGCCACGATCGTTGATCACCTGATTCCGCCGATGGCGCGCGCCGAGTCCTATGGCGACATCTCTCGGCTGGAGCAGCTGCTTGACGAGTACGGCAATGTCTCCGTGATGGATCCGGCGAAGGCTCCCGCCCTGCAGGGTGAGATCTGGCAGCTCATCAAGGCGGCTCAGATGCATCAGGATCTGGGGCTGGATGAGCGGCCGGATGAGGAGGAGTTCGACGAGTTCGTCATGCACGTTGACGGCTGGCTGTGCGAGATCAAGGATGTCCAGATCCGCGACGGCCTGCACATCCTGTCCCAGGTGCCTGAGGATGAGGGCATGGTGAACCTGGTCCTCGCGATCTTGCGCGCCAACCAGGTCTTCGGGGGCCGCACCGATGGGGTGCCGGGTCTTCGCGTCGCGCTGGGGTTGCCGGAGGATCAGCAGGATGTCTCCGTCACCCGTGAGGAGACTGATCGGGTGGAGGCGGAGGCCCGCAGCCTGGTGGAGCAGCTTGCCGCGGCAGACTGGAACGCGGATGCCATTGATGGCATCGTCGCCCCGCTGGCGGGACGCGACGGGGTGGATGTGGCTGGGGTGCGGGCGGCACTGGGTTCGGGGCCGCCGAGGTGGTGCCGCGTCTGCGGCAGACCGCAGGTGAGATTCCCGCGGTGTTGCATGCTCTCGACGGCGGCTACATTCCGGCGGGTCCGTCGGGCTCACCGCTGCGAGGCCTGGTGAATGTGCTGCCCACGGGCCGTAGCTTCTATTCCGTCGATCCGAAGGCCATCCCGTCGAAGCTGGCGTGGCAGACCGGTCAGGCGGCGGCGGAGAATCTTGTCGCCCGGTACCGGCAGGAGACGGGAGAATATCCCAGCTCCGTGGGTCTGTCGGTGTGGGGCACCTCCGCCATGCGCACCTCAGGGTGATGACATCGCCGAGGTGTTCGCGCTGCTTGGCATCCGTCCCTCTGGGAGGAGCAGTCGCGTCGGGTGATCGGGTTGGAGCCGATTTCCTTGGAGGAGCTGGGTCGGCCCCGCATTGATGTCACTGTGCGCATCTCGGGGTTCTTCCGGGATGCCTTCCCGCATGTCGTCGCCCTCCTTGACGACGCCGTGGCTTTAGCTGCGGCTCAGGAGGAACCAGCCGAGTCGAATTTCGTGCGTGCTCATGCTGGCCGCCGATCTGAGTCTCATGGTGATGAGCGGCGCGCGCGCACCCGGATCTTCGGCTCCAAGCCGGGCACCTACGGGGCGGGCATGCTGGAGCTGATTGAGTCCGGGGAATTGGCGCACCGATGCGGATTTGGCTGAGGTCTATGCCGCCTGGGGGCGGTTCGCCTATGGACGCGATCTGGACGGCGCCCCGGCCCGAGACGACATGGAGAACAACTATCGTCGCATCAAAGTGGCAGCAAAGAATGTTGATTCCCGCGAGCACGACATCATCGACTCCGACGACTATTTCCAGTATCACGGCGGCATGGTGGCCACGGTCCGGGCTTTGACGGGCTCCTCCCCCAAGGCTTATGTCGGTGACACCACCATTCCGGACGCGGTGCGCACCCGGTCATTGGCGGAGGAGACGGCCCGGGTGTTCCGGGCAAGGGTGGTGAACCCGAAATGGCTGGCGGCGATGCGTCGTCACGGTTACAAGGGTGCGTTCGAGATGGCTGCCAGCGTCGACTACCTGTTCGGCTTCGATGCCACTGCTCAGGTGGTGGGCGACTGGATGTACGAGTCGGTGGCCAACACCTATCTGCTGGATGAGGGAGAACCAGGCGTTCCTGCGGCAGGCGAATCCGTGGGCGCTGCGCAGCATGGTGGAGCGGCTCCAGGAGTCAGTGGACCGCGGCATGTGGGAGAATCCCGATCCTGAGTTGATCAAGCAGCTTCATGAGGCTCTACCTGGAGGTGGAGGGCGACTTGGAGGAGTAACAGACCCGCATCGCAGATCGGCTTCGGGACGGAGGTTCCGGAGCCGATCTGCATCAGAGGTACCAAAGCTCCCCTATCCTGATTCACAGGCATTGATCTTTCCGCTTTGGGTTAAGACAGATTACGGCCGACAGCCAATCCCTTTAATTCTTGGGAGAGTTGAACCAGAAGGAACCCCGCCGCGGGGAAGCATTTTTGACCTGTTAGCGAATATTCTATAGTTTCGATACCCAAGGCGCTTGGCCTGCCGCTTGATCCTCCACACCGCGCCCACAGCCACTAGAAAACTGGCGAGAGCCATCGAAGCAGCACCAGCAACAGTGCTAGACCTACTCGCAAAAGAAAACCAATACATCACCATAATAACGACAAACCCTCCTACCGCCCCGAGAAAAATTTTCCATGGAGCCGGAGGTTTTCTCTCCATTCGCTTTTCCACGATTCGATCTAAAGCTGCAACATCTATCTGCGGAATCCCTCCTGCTTCAACAATTTCTCCAGCCAAATAACTGAACCATATTCCGAACCTTGATACCCGCCAAACGTCCGACCATAACGATACTCCAACCAGTCTTCATACAACGCAAAGAACCGCGCCCCAGGAAGCGCCAATGACAGAAAACCATCGCGACCCATCATATTGGAAAAGTATACGTCCAATTCAGGGTGTATGCGACACAGCGAGGCCATAAATCCACCCCTCACGCATTTCCAACTCCAGGAACGTCGCACCTTGACGAGTCAACTCGTCACAGAATCTGCGCAATCGCCGCGAGGCCCGCTTCAACTCGGGTACATCAGATGACGCCATACTCTTCACCAGCCTTCCCGAGATGGTTCAAAACACGACACCTTTCAACAACCCTGCCCTAATTTTCATTCGCTGAAGACTACGCCTGAATTTCCACCACTGCATCAGGGAAACGGCCCAGTAATCATCGAAAACCCTCCACACACCGCAGCAATCGTAGAATTCGTCACCGCAGCAACCCAAAACAACACAAACACAACCCCCACCAACCCCACAGCGATACCAGACGGCAACAACCACGCCACCAACAGCCCCGTACGTTCACGAAACTCAGCCAACCAGATCCAACCGCTCAACATCAAAACCCAGCCGGAACCCCAGAACTCAACACCTCATCCAACCACACAACAGACTCCTCCTCACCAGGCGTACGCCAAACGATTTTTCCTTCAAACACGCCTTCCACTCAGCCGCATTCGCAAAAATACTTCATACCAGACAACCGCAATCGCAACATCCAGGAACTGCTAAGTTGGAAGAACCAAATTCTCCCTATCAGAGTCTCCGCAATAAAAATCACGACCCCGCTTAGAGCCCCCTCAGGCACAAGATCCACCAGCGAAATTCCTTGCTGCTGCAAACGCTCCACAAAATCGACAAGAACCTGAGAAGGACGCGTTGACGACTCATCATACCAAAGCCATAGATATCAACCTCCTTTTCACACAGAGCCCGAATACTGCTTCCCAAAGAAGAAACCCCTTCCCGAAAAATCCCAGGACCCGCTCAGCTTTCATTCACGAAGACTACGCCTGAATTTCCACCACTGCACCAAAAAACGCCCCAAAGTAATCACCGAAAACCCTCCACACACTGCAGCAATCGTAGATTTCGTCACTGCTGCAACCCAAAACAACACAAACACAACCCCCAGCAAGCCCACAGCAACACCAGAAGGCAACAACCACGCCACCAACGGCCCTGTACGCGCACGCTCGGCAGCCAACCGATCCAACCGCTCAACATCAAACCCAGCAGGAACCCCAGAACTCAACACCTCATCCAACCACACAACAGACTCCTCCACACTAGGGAGGAAGCCAATTGTCTTCCGCCCCTTCAAGCAGGCCTTCCACTCAGCAGCATTCGCAAAATATTTCGCACCAGGAACCTCCAATCGTAACGCCCATTCACCGCCAAGAATCCTGATCCAAATTCTCCCTACCGGAGTCTCCGCCAAAAATCACGACCCCGCTTAGGGTCACCCACAGCCCTAAGGTCCACCAGCGATATTCCCTGCCGCTGCAAACGCTCCACAAAAATCGATGACAACCCGAGGAGGAGGCGTTGGTGACTCGTCGTACCAAACCATAGTTTTTACTCCCTCTTTCCTTGAGGCTTATTAACAGCTGCTAGCAACTGAGCTCTGACAAGGGGTTTCGCTGTTTCTGACACCCCATGAATAAGCCTCTATGTTCCACAGAAGACCCACTTTCCTGAAAAATCTCACATTCCAATCAGCCTTATTTATATTCATGAATACTACGTCTGAACTTCCACCATTGCATCAGGAAACGCACAAAGGCGATCACCGAGAAACCAGCACACACCGCAGCAATCGTAGATTTCGTCACCGCCGCAACCCAAAACAACACAAACACAACCCCCAGCAAGCCCACAGCAATACCAGACGGCAACAACCACGCCATCAACGGCCCCGTACGCGCACGCTCGGCAGCCAACCGATCCAACCGCTCAACATCAAACCCAGCCGGAACCCCAGAACTCAACACCTCATCCAACCACGCGACGGACTCCTCAGGAGTAGATGAACGCCACAACACCCTACGACCCTCAACACAGGCCTTCCATTCCTTAGCCGTCGCAAAAATACTGCGCGCCAGGCAAAGCTAAATCTAGCATCCAAGAACCATCAAGAACCCCGATATAAATCCGCCCAATCGGCGTTTCAGCAATAAACTGACAACCACGCCTAGAACCACCAGAATCAAGATCCACCACAGATATTCCCTGCCGCTGCAAACGCTCCACAAAATCAATAACAACCCTGAGGAGGAGGCGTTGGCGATTCGTCATACCAAGCCATAGAAGTTAGCCTCCTTTTCCACAGGCCTCGAAGAATACATTCCAAAGAGGAAATACCTTCCCGGGAATCCCACAATCCACTCAGCCTTATTTATATTTATGAAGACTACGCTCGAATTTCCACCACTGCACCAAAAAACGCCCCAAAGTAATCACCGAAAAACCCTCCACACACCGCAGCAATCGTAGAATTCGTCACCGCCGCAACCCAAAAAACAAAACAAACACAACCCCCAGCAACCCCACAGCAATAGCAAGCGGCCCCAAACGAGCAACATACGGCCCCCTACGTTCACGAAAACCCAGCCAACCGATCCAACCGCTCAACATCAAACCCAGCAGGAATCCCAGAACTCAATACCTCATCCAACCACACAACAGACTCCTCCTCACCAGGAGTACGCCAATTGAAACCTTTCCCCTTCAAACAGGCCTTCCACTCAGCCGCATTCGCAAAATACTGCGCACCAGGAAGCTGCAACCGCAGCATCCAGGAACCACTAAGTTCAAAGAGCCAAATCCTCCCTATCGGAGTCTCCGCAATAAAATCACGACCCCGCTTAGAGCCCCCCTCAGGCACAAGATCCACCAGCGAAATTCCTTGCTGCTGCAAACGCTCAACTAAATCAATGAGGACCTGGGAAGGAGGCGTTGATGATTCATCATACCAAGCCATAGACGTTAGTCCTTCTTTCCTTGTATATCGCACTTTGTTGTCACCAGTCCCTTCCCTCGAACCCTGGAAGAGCTCTGCGGGGTGGAACACCAGTTATTGGGTCTGCTGGATACAGCTCAGGAGCTGCGCGTCGAGGCGCGGCCCGTCGCGGCAGAACATCACTTGGAGGTCCTGCTGGGTAAGGCTCAGGAGCCGCTCTGCGAGGTGCCACATCCGGGGGCGTGAGCTCAGTGTGCGGCACAGGCCGCTGAGGCGCAACCGGTGTTTCCGGCACTGAAGGACTCGGTACCACATCCGACGTACCAGAAGCAGGAGTTGAGGTTTGGCTAGGCAGGCCTCCAAACCCTTCATTAACTTTTTCCCACCAAGATCTGACTGGGTTTTTGATGGTTTCTGAGATTCCTGTGGCAAGGGCGCTGGTGCCTGCCCCCAGAAGTGTGTTGAAGCTGACGTGTTTGACGAGGTCCCAGCCTTGCAGCCCGGAGTTTAAACCGGTGTAGAGGCCATCAGTTGCACCGCCACCAGCACCAACCGCAGCATTAATCCCAACCTGAGGCCAAAAAAACCTTGAGCAGCCTGCGCAGCAGCACTCCCACCCTTAGCAGCAGTGGCAATATACGAAGCAACCCCACCACCCAATGCACCAAAAAGCCCCACCAATCGCCACCGACCCCCAATCCACTGGCTGCCCCTGGACTAAAAACCCCTGAGAAGCAAGACTGATCCCCGCACCCGCAATAGCCCCTCCTGCTATAGGGGCAGACCGGCGTGACCGCTATCCCAACAATCGTGACAGCAACACCAACGAACGTCTTCCAGTTGAGTCTACTGCTGTGATTCTGCCGGATATATTGTTGGAGTTCGGCGTCGGTGACGGGCCGCAGGCCTTGCGGGTCAACAGCATGCAAAGGATCATTACCCGCATACGCATAAGGATTACCCACCCACGCAGCACCCACCACAGGCACCAAAGGATCCCTGACTCAAAAACCACGAGTATTGGGGTCATGCACCCGTATCCAAGCCACTCCATGCCCGCAAAGAAAAGACACCCGCCAGCACCAACACCAATACCGTCGAGGTCTACCCCACTAGAAGGCGTCCAGGGCGCAGCAGGGTCGCTATATCTCTGCTCACGCCACCCAGTAACACCCCACTGCTCACCAACAGCAACCATGCCTGGAATCGGGGTGATGGATACACCACCCACCTCCAGCACCGACGATGGACTACCCCAAAACACCTCAACATCATTGACACGAGCTAACTCACTCAACGCATTCACGTGAACACTCGTCACCCCGAAGGCTGAGTGATGCTGGTCAGCCACCCTAAAGCACTCCACCGATACTCGGTACGACCATGAGGACCATCTCTGGCTGATGCGCCTACCCGCCGCATCATAACTAAACCGAGTAACCCCACCACCATCACGATGCTGCTCCAACAACTGCCCCGCCGCATCATAAACATAACAGGTCAGAGCATCATCCCGCTCCTCCGCAACAAGCCGCCCACCAGCATCATAAACCCACCTGCACTTCCCTCCGGAGAACGAACCTCCACCAACTGCCCCGCCGCATCATGCACATACTCAACACGCCACCCACCCTCAACAATCCCCGCAATACGCCCCTGCCCATCACGCTCAACAACCGTCTCCCTGACACTCACCATCAACCTCAACCACATGCCGAACCACCTCACCACCGGCATACTCCCAGCATTGCCGACCCCCAGGACTCTCCGACGACACCACACGACCCACCGCATCAAACCCCTGCACCACACGACCCCCAACCCCCACCACCTCAACACAACACCCCAAAAAGATCATAACCAAAACCGCGTGACATCACCACTAGGCGCAGTCACCACAACACAACGCCCCAAAGAGTCATAACCCCACGAGGTGATGCGATCGGTGCCGGTGGCATGGTCGCTGCGGATTTGCTCTATCAGCCTGCCGCTGAGATCCCAACGCAGCCGGTGCGTGACCGGCTGGTCAGGGTCGGTGGCATCCTCCACCACCAACGTGCCAGCTGCAACATCATGATGGTGAGTAGCTGCTATCTGCCCGTCAGCAATGACCTGATGCAACAAACCATCCGCATCATAGACCCACTCCAAGCGCTGACCCGTGGCCCGGTCATGACTGATCAGACGCCCATCAGCGTCATAACCAGATCGTTTAGTCCGACCCAACGGATCGGTCTCCACCACATGCAAATCGAGGCCATTGAACTCACGCACAGTGACATTCCCCAACGGATCCGTCACCTCCACGGCCCGACCCCCCAACGTCATAGCCATACCGGGTAACACGCCCCAACGCATCACACGCAGAGATCAACTGCCCGGCAGCGTCATAACTGAAACGACGCCTGCCCAGGAACCCTGCTCCACGTGGCAATCACCCGACCCGCCAGATCATACGTCCACGTGCTGCGCCCATACCCCGGACTGCTGACTGCGATCACCCTCCCACAAACGTCATACTCGTACCGGGTCTCCCCACCCAACGGATCAATCTCAGCCACCAACCGATTGTCGGCATCATTGACGAACCTGGTGGTCTCTCCCAACGCATTGGTGACAGAGACAAGCCTGCCCGTGACCTCGTCATAGGCGTATTCACTCATCGAATCATCGGGACGGCGAAGCCGCACAATACGTCCCGCCGCATCCCGGGTCATGCTGGTGACGCCGCCCTCCGCATCAACATACTCCACCGGCCGCCCACAACCGTCATAACGAGTCAACACCGTGCCACCACGCACCCCCAGTGGCCGAGACAATGCGCCCAACCCGATCAAAGACCAGGCTGCTTCTCGACGCCCCATCCCGCCCGGGGCCTTCCATCACTGTGGAGCGATCGACGCTGTACTCGGTCACCCATGCCCGGCCCGTCGGGTCCTCCTGCCTGGTCGGGCGGCCGTTGACGTCATACTCCCACCTCCAGCATCCGCCCTCGGGATCCATCATGGACACCAGCCGGGACAATGCATTGTGGGTGTATTCCCAGCGCCGCCCATCCGGCAGCTCCGTGGCCGCGATTGCCCAGATCATCGTAGAACGATGCCGTCCCACGTCCCAGCGGATCCGTCACCAGACTGGCCTCACCACATTCATCACGGGCTATCACCGTACGCGCACCCAAAGGGTCAATCGTCGCCTCAAGCCTCCCAGCCGCGGTGTACTCAAACCCCCACCTCGCCCCATCAGGATCAATCCGCACCGTCAGGCGATCAGCATCCCACACGTAACGGGTAACACTGCCCATCGGGGTGATGCTCGCAACAATCCGCCCCATGACATCACGCTCAAGACGACTAGCATTGCCTGCCCCATCAGCCATCACAACCACATCACCATGCTCGTCATAACCAACAAGGAGGGCTGCGCGGCAGATCGGCTTCGAAGCAAGAGGCTTCGAAGCCGATCTGCTGCTCTCAAAGCCTAGGAGGATTCGCCAAGAGGAGATCTCAATCATGGGGCCACCCATTAGGGCAACACTCTGATAAGAAGAGTCAGGAAGCTCAAAAAAACACCACCTTTGAGAAAAATAGAAAGAATAACTACCGCCCCCGCTTCCGATGGCCGAACTGCCTACGCCTGAACCTACTCCCCATACTAAAGCTAATACGACGAGCACGCCAATAATCCCCGTTGCAGCACGTGAAGCAGCAACACCGTAACCCGATACGTAGGAATACCACAAAAGCACACCCAGGACGACAAGCACCCCCACTACCATAAAAGCAAGCTTCCATCTAGCCACAGGGGGCTTCGACATCCGGTCTTCAACGACCTGATCCAAAAACAGCGACATCAATCTCCGGAGATTTCTCCTGTTTTAAGATATTTTCCAGCCAGGCGACTGAGCCATGTTCCGACTCACGGTATCCACCAAATGGACGCCCATAGAGACAACTCAACCAATCCTCATATGTCGCAAAAAATCGCGCCCTAGGAAGCGCCAGAGACAGAATCCATTGCAGCCCATCAAACTCAAAAAGAATCCGACCAATATGTGTATAGGCGACATAGCGAGGACACAGATCAATCCCTCTCGACACTCCACCTTCACAAACTGCACGCCTCGACGATCCAGGTCATCACAGAACCTACGCAACCGCCAAGAAGCCTGCTGAAGCCTAGGCTTACCAGAAGAATTCACGAGCTCCACAAATCACCTTTCTTCGAGCTTGCATGTCGGGACCACCACCGAGGCGAAGGTCTCTCACCACCACACGGCAGCTTAGGAGTCGGGTAGCCGAGAGGTTTGGCACGCCCTTTAATTTAAACCTCCACATCGCAAATAGTCCCAGCATCAATGGAGTAAGAATCATAGGAGCAACAGCCGCCACCACATTACTACCAGTAGCAATAGCTAACCAAAAACAGAAATATAACAGCAGCGAATGCTCCCAGCGCCACCAAAAACCACCTGCATCCGAGTCTGCGGAACTTTGGAAGTTCTTCTCTCTGCAATCTCATCCAAAACAGCAACATCAATCTGCGGACACCCCTCTTGTTTCCAGCAATTTTTTTCCAACCAAACCACCGAAGCAAATTCCGAACCAAGATAACCACCAAACCGCCGACCATAAAGACATTCCATCCAGTCTTCATACAAAGCAAAGAACTGCGCCCCGGAAGCGCCAACGACAAAACCCACCGCGCCCCATTAAACTGCAACAAGATCCTCCCAATGCGCGTATCAGCGACATATTGCCGCCACAAATCCACCCCTTCACGCCACTCAACCTCCACAAAAGGACTCCCCTGACTAGCCAACTCATCACAAAACCTACGCAACCGCCGAGAAGCCCACTTCAGCTCAAGTGCACCAGATGACATCAGTTTTCCTTTACTACAATCATCATTTCACGATAAGTCCGGAATCAGAAACCCTCCACCCATCGGGGTCTGTCAGGGAAACGGTGTAACTGGCTCCATCGCCCGACAGGGCAGGAGGAGTCATCGATGACCGAGACAACAACGAGTAGTGAGCTGGCCGTGGGGTCGGCCAGACTGGGGCATGTGAACCCATCATCATCACCGCCGTCGGCGGAGGAGTCGGCTGAGCTGGAGGTGGCTCAGCGTGAGGCGATCGCGCGGATGGTGCGTCAGGCCAAGGATGCTGGTGTCGCCTGACCGGCCCCGGTGGTTTGTTGAAGGCGTTGACCGCTCAGATCGTTGAGGCCGCTCTCGACGAAGAGCTGAATGAGCATCTTGGCTACGACAAGCACGACCCGGTCGGCCGCGGCAGCGGTAATTCCCGCAATGGCACGAGGTCGAAGACGGTTGTTACTGACAACGTCGGTGCGATCAAGATCCAGGTACCCCGGGACCGTAACGGAACGTTTGAGCCGCAGCTGGTCAAGAAGCGGCAACGTCGGTTGTCGGACATGGATGCCATGGTGCTGAGCCTGTTCGCGAAAGGGCTGACGACCGGGGAGATCGCCGCCCACTTCGCCGAGGTTTACGGCACGAGCGTGTCAAAGGACACGATCAGCCGGATCACCGACCGGGTTGTCGACGAGATGACCACGTGGATGAGTCGGCCTTTGGAGTCCATCTACACGGCGATCTTTATCGATGCGATCGTGATCAAAGTCAGGGATGGGCAGGTCCGTAACCAGCCGTTCTACGCCGCGATCGGGGTCGACCTTGAGGGTCACAAGGACATTGTGGGGATCTGGCCCGGCCAGGGGACGGGGAGTCGGCGAAGTTCTGGTTCGCGTGCCTGACCGAGTTGAAGAACCGCGGCGTCAAGGATGTGTTCTTCATGGTCTGCGACGGGCTCAAGGGACTACCTGACTCCATCGGGTCGGTGTTCCCGGCCGCGAAGATCCAGACCTGTCTGATCCACCTGCTGCGCAACAGTTTCCGCTACGCCTCGAAGAAGCACTGGTCCCAGATCGCGGCCGACTTAAAGCTCCGTCTACGAAGCCCCACCCCGGAGGCCGCTGAGCGGGCGTTCGAACAGTTCACCGAGAAGTGGGGGCAAGGCCTATCCGGCGATGATCCGGCTCTGGCTGGGTGCCTGGACCGAGTTCGTGCCCTTCTTGGACTACGACATCGAGATCCGCAAGGTCTTGTGTTCCACGAATGCGATCGAGTCACTCAACGCCAGGTTCCGCAGAGCGGTCCGCGCCCGCGGGCACTTCCCCGAACGAGCAAGCCGCGTTGAAGACCCTGTACCTGACCGTGAGATCATTGATCCCAAGGGCACCGGCCAGGCCCGGTGGGGCATGCGCTGGAAGCCCGCCCTGAACGCGTTCGCCACGACCTTCGCTGACCGCATGCCCGCAGCCAGCACCCACCAATAGAAACCGCCAGTTACACCATTAATCGGACAGACCCACCCATCGGGGATTGGACCAGTAGGCGCAGGAGGTGGTAGCTTGACCGCCAAGCCCGAAGATATAGGAACTGCTAACCCCGAATCAGTAAGCCCCCACCCTGACGGAAGTGGATCACTAGGAGTAGGCGGCTGTGCAGGGGAAGGAGTCTCAGGTATAGGGCGTGATGGAGGCGCCTCCAACATGGGACGCACAGGAGCCGCCTCCAACATGGGACGCACAGGAGCCGCCTCCAGGGCAGGCACTCTGGAGCAGCGACAGGAGCACGTGGTGATGTAACATCTGGAGTCGGATTTACTGGAACAACATCCGATGAATTACCTTGAGGCCTAGAGTTCCAATTCACCGCCTTAGAAACGCCATACATTCCACCGGAGGTAATTCCGCCAGTGACCCCCCAAGAAAAGCACTATTGCCAAGATTCTCCCAGTATGCAGCTCCAGTCAATCCATCTCGCCACCCTGTATAAGCTCCTTCAACACTTCCTCCAAAAAGCACCGGTGACAAAAACCAAGCCCAACTTGCCCACAAAAATCCTTGAGTTGACTGCGCAAAAGCATTCCCAGCTTTGGCAGCGCCAGCAAGATAGGAACCGATGCCACCGCCGACTGCCCCAAAAGCAGCATTGATCCCTACTTGAACCATATCAGGTGGCTGTCCGGGGTTTTGGAGGCCTTGCATAGTCATATTAACTCCACCGCCAACCAGAGCGCCACCAATTATCTGAGCCCCAGGGATAGGTGCGAACGTGACTACAACGCCGACTGCAGTTATCGCTACACCCGCGACGGCTGTGCCGTTCCGTTCCCAAAAACTTCCAGTATGATGCCTGTGAGTGTATTGTTGGAGTTCGGCGTCGGTGACGGGCCGCAGGCCTTGCGGGTCAACAGCATGCAAAGGATCATTACCCGCATACGCATAAGGATTACCCACCCACGCAGCACCCACCACAGGCACCAAAGGATCCCTGACTCAAAAACCACGAGTATTGGGGTCATGCACCCGGTATCCAAGCCACTCCATGCCCGCAAAGAAAAAGACACCCGCCAGCACCAACACCAATACCGTCGAGGTCTGGACTGCTATAGGTTTTGTGGACGGTAGTGAAAAACTTGGATTATGGTTTAGGCTGCCGTCTTGGTTTTCCCCCAGTCCTGATGGACTTCGTTCGGGGTGCGGTACCCGAGCGAGGAATGAAGTCTGGTCTGATTGTAACAGAGTTCAATCCATGATGTCACCTCTTTGATTGCTTTTTCTTCTGGTGTGGTAGATCTTCCGGTTGACGAGTTCTTTCTTGCAGGTGGCGTTGAATGATTCCGCTGCTGCGTTGTCGTAGCACACGCCGGTTCTTCCCACCGATGCGAGGAAACCATACTTGTTCATGGTGGCGGTGTAGTCAGCGGACGTGTACTGCGATCCCCGATCCGAATGAAAAATCGTCACACCCTTGATGGGCTGGCAGTTCCGAACCGCCATTTCCAGAGCGTTTTGGACCAATTCGGTTCGCATGTGTTCCGCCATGGCGTAGCCAACAATTCTTTTCGAGTAGCAGTCCATCACGGTCGCCAGGTACACGAATCCTTCCTGGGTGTGAATATAGGTGATGTCACCCACCAGTTTCCGGGCCGGAGCATCAGCCGTGAAGTCCCTTTTCAATCAGGTCGGGGCGACCTGCCAGATCGGCAGCAGGCACGGTGGTGCGGGCCTTGGGGCGGGGCTGACACGCCACCAGGCCCTCCTGCCTCATGAGCCGGCGCACCGTCTCCGGACTGGTTGCAACACCATTGCGTTCCAAGGCTTTGTGGACCCGTCTATAACCGTAGGTTTGTTTGGAGTCGTTGAAGAAATACGTCACAAAAATGGCGAGTTCTTCACGGTGTTTCTGGGTTTCCGACATACCCCTGTTGCGCCAGGCATAATAGCCTGAATGCGACACCTCCAGACAGTGGCACATCAAACGGGTCGGGTAGTTGCCTTCTTCGCGGTGGATGTACGCGTATCGTGTTTTTACCGGGACTCCTGTGCGAAGAAGGCCGCCGCTTTTTCAAGAAATCGATCTCCATCCGGGCCTCACGCAGCTCGGCTTTTGATTTTCTTGTACTCGGCGAGTTGGGCCGCCGTCATTTCCTCACCCTCGATGCCGGAATGGGTTTTCTCCACTTGTTCACCCAGTTTCCTACGGTTTGCGGGACCAGACCGTAGGATTTTTGCCACCTCGCTGATCGTACGGGACTTCTCAACGACCTCCAACACGACCTGCTGTTTGAACTCTTCGCTGTACTTGGATGCGGACATAATACAGATTTTACCTCACATATTCGATTAAACCTGTTTTTCGTCACTGTCCACAAAACGTGTAGCACTCCAGTCTACCCCCACTAGAAGGCGTCCAGGGCGCAGCAGGGTCGCTATATCTCTGCTCACGCCACCCAGTAACACCCCACTGCTCACCAACAGCAACCATGCCTGGAATCGGGGTGATGGATACACCACCCACCTCCAGCACCGACGATGGACTCACCCCAAAACACCTCAACATCATTGACACGAGCTAACTCACTCAACGCATTCACGTGAACACTCGTCACCCCCTGAAGGCTGAGTGATGCTGGTCAGCCACCCTAAAAGCACTCCACCGATACTCGGTACGACCATGAGGACTATCCTGGCTGATGCGCCTACCCGCCGCATCATAACTAAACCGAGTAACCCCACCACCATCACGATGCTGCTCCAACAACTGCCCCGCCGCATCATAAACATAACAGGTCAGAGCATCATCCCGCTCCTCCGCAACAAGCCGCCCACCAGCATCATAAACCCACCTGCACTTCCCTCCGGAGAACGAACCTCCACCAACTGCCCCGCCGCATCATGCACATACTCAACACGCCACCCACCCTCAACAATCCCCGCAATACGCCCCTGCCCATCACGCTCAACAACCGTCTCCCTGACACTCACCATCAACCTCAACCACATGCCGAACCACCTCACCACCGGCATACTCCCAGCATTGCTGACCCCCAGGACTCTCCGACGACACCACACGACCCACCGCATCAAACCCCTGCACCACACGACCCCCAACCCCCACCACCTCAACACAACACCCCAAAAGATCATAACCAAACCGCGTGACATCACCACTAGGCGCAGTCACCACAACACAACGCCCCAAAGAGTCATAACCCCACGAGGTGATGCGATCGGTGCCGGTGGCATGGTCGCTGCGGATTTGCCTCATCAGCCTGCCGCTGAGATCCCAACGCAGCCGGTGCGTGACCGGCTGGTCAGGGTCGGTGGCATCCTCCACCACCAACGTGCCAGCTGCAACATCATGATGGTGAGTAGCTGCTATCTGCCCGTCAGCAATGACCTGATGCAACAAAACCATCCGCATCATAGACCCACTCCAAGCGCTGACCCGTGGCCCGGTCATGACTGATCAGACGCCCATCAGCGTCATAACCAATCGTTTAGTCCGACCCAACGGATCGGTCTCCACCACATGCAAATCGAGGCCATTGAACTCACGCACAGTGACATTCCCCAACGGATCCGTCACCTCCACGGCCCGACCCCCAACGTCATAGCCATACCGGGTAACACGCCCCAACGCATCACACGCAGAGATCAACTGCCCGGCAGCGTCATAACTGAAACGACGCCTGCCCAGGAACCTGCTCCACGTGGCAATCACCCGACCCGCCAGATCATACGTCCACGTGCTGCGCCCATACCCCGGACTGCTGACTGCGATCACCCTCCCACAAACGTCATACTCGTACCGGGTCTCCCCACCCAACGGATCAATCTCAGCCACCAACCGATTGTCGGCATCATTGACGAACCTGGTGGTCTCTCCCAACGCATTGGTGACAGAGACAAGCCTGCCCGTGACCTCGTCATAGGCGTATTCACTCATCGAATCATCGGGACGGCGAAGCCGCACAATACGTCCCGCCGCATCCCGGGTCATGCTGGTGACGCCGCCCTCCGCATCAACATACTCCACCGGCCGCCCACAACCGTCATAACGAGTCAACACCGTGCCACCACGCACCCCAGTGGCCGAGACAATGCGCCCAACCCGATCAAAAGACCAGGCTGCTTCTCGACGCCCCATCCCGCCCGGGGCCTTCCATCACTGTGGAGCGATCGACGCTGTACTCGGTCACCCATGCCCGGCCCGTCGGGTCCTCCTGCCTGGTCGGGCGGCCGTTGACGTCATACTCCCACCTCCAGCATCCGCCCTCGGGATCCATCATGGACACCAGCCGGGACAATGCATTGTGGGTGTATTCCCAGCGCCGCCCATCCGGCAGCTCCGTGGCCGCGAGATTGCCCAGATCATCGTAGAACGATGCCGTCCCACGTCCCAGCGGATCCGTCACCAGACTGGCCTCACCACATTCATCACGGGCTATCACCGTACGCGCACCCAAAGGGTCAATCGTCGCCTCAAGCCTCCCAGCCGCGGTGTACTCAAACCCCCACCTCGCCCCATCAGGATCAATCCGCACCGTCAGGCGATCAGCATCCCACACGTAACGGGTAACACTGCCCATCGGGGTGATGCTCGCAACAATCCGCCCCATGACATCACGCTCAAGACGACTAGCATTGCCTGCCCCATCAGCCATCACAACCACATCACCATGCTCGTCATAACCAACAAGGAACCGGACCCCCGTGGGATCCTCAACCTGGGTGAGCTGTCCGCGTTCCCACTCCAGCTTCGTGACACCACCGGTGCCATCAACCACGCAGCTGGGCAGACGGCTGGAGCCCTCATAGGCGAATGTCGTGGTCGCGGGCTCATCGGAGGCATAGACCTGCACGGCACACAGCCGGTCCTGCTCGTCCCACTCATTCTCAACCCGGGCGCCGCTGGGCGTGACACGGGTGATCAGCCGGGACCGGTGATCGTATTCGCTCACAGTGATCCCGCCGTCGCGTTCGGTGGACATCACGACATTGCCGTATCTGTCGCGGGCCAGCGAGGTGCTCTGCCCATCCGAGTCCACGATGCGCACCAGACGTCCCCACGCATCATGAACCCACATTGGATCGGTTCCCGTCAGCGTCGGCGACCCCGGTCATATGCCCTGGCAGGTAGGGTGAAATGCGTGATTCGGCCATGCTGACTGCGTTGCGTCGTCACCCGGCCGCGATCGTCATAGGTGTTCTCCACCTCCACCACGCCATCACCGTCGGTGATGCGGAACATCAACCCTGCCTCATCCCAGTCATAGCGGCGCGTGCCACGATCCGACACCGCAGCCACGAGCCGCCGATCATCGTCGTAGACATACTCCACCCGATGTCCGTCCGAGGGACTCCGCCGCCTGCACGCGATCGTCGTCCCACACCAGACTCACCGACCGGCCACGCTCATGCGTCAAGCACTCGAAGCCGCCCCTCAACCCAGCGCAGGGCGACGGCGAACCCCTCGCCTGCGGCGTATTCGACGAGCCTCCCGGCAGCGTCGAACCACCACCAGCCGCCCTTGTTGTCGGTGATCCTGTGGCCCTCATCCTCTGCAGTCAGCCAGAAAGCCTCCGTGGTGGCCTGATCCCATCCCTCACCCAGGCGGGAAAAGAAGATCTCACGGCCATCAAACTGCGTCCACCGCGCCTGGGAGTCATCAAAGCGCAGTCCCGCCTCAGTCCACGAAGACCACCCAGGGCCGAAAGCCCCCACATCACGGTTCAATGAGTTGTACATGCGGCCCATCAGCAGTGCGGAACAGCCACCGTCGAAAGCCATGTCCGTTTCCGGCTCCAAGAAGTTCCCCGTCGCGGTGTTGACCGGGTCATTCGCATACCCGGTAGTGGGTGGGGCGCCGTAGGCCTGGGGTGGGTCAATCTTCAGCTCAGTGCGTTCCACGTTCACCCCAGCCGCCTCGATGGCTGCTGTGATGCTGGCATTGAGGCTGTCACTGTCCCCTGAGCCGCCTGCCGCCTCGAAAGCTTCAGCTACGACGTTGGCCCAGCGGACATCCTCGTCATTGGCGCTGATATAAGAGTCAAAGCCGGAAATCACCCCAGAGGCCCTCAAGCCGACCCCATCCACAACTACCGGTGAAATCGTTGTAGGCGCTTCGCACCGCAGCCGCCTTGGGACGCAGCTCCTCATTGCCGCCCAACGAGTTGGTGGCGAAACTGCGCAGATTCGCGGGCCGTCCCTGATGACACGCCGGTAGAACTCGACCCCGTCAAAGGCTGCCTCGGCTGAGGGGTCACTGCCGTCACCGACAGCTGCGGCTCCGGATCCGGCGGACCCACCGGAGGTTGCTCACCCCCGCTGAGCCAATCGCCAACCATCTGAAAGAGATTGCGATGATCCTGACGCTGTTTCCAAGCCCGCGCTGTCTCCCCGACGCTTCTGCTCAGCCGCAGCGGCACGCTTCAAATCCCCCACCGCAGTGGCGATCTCACGCAGCCGGATGGCGACGAGTGTGGCATCTGAGGCCTGCACTGAGCCATTCTGCTGAAACAGCTGCGCATAGTATCCTCAAAGTCCTCAAGCCCATAAGTCAACCATGCGGACCGAGAACCCGTCTGGCTGTCGACCATGGAGGCAGCGGCATTGCACGCCGAAATCAACGTATCCGCATGCCCACGATCAAACGGCACATCCTGCTCGATACCCCTGCATAACATCGCCCACGCTGATCACTCCCAAAAACATCAGTGGGCGACAGCTCAGTCGCCCACCCCCTGATCCCACCTTAACAACCGAACACGTCAGCCCGCAGGCATCTCACCAGGACGCGCGGCCTGGACGAGCTCCACCGCACCGCCCGTGCAGGCGTAGCCCCGGCCTGTGCTGATCCGGACAGGAGCCTTCCGGGGAATCTGCGCTCCCAGCAGTTCACCGTCGAAGTCAATGTTGGGCTGCAGCAGCACACCACAGCGCGACTTCCGAAGCGTCTTCGTCCAGTGGTTGTACAGCGAACGCAGATCGTCTGCACGTCCTGCGGCGACGATGTGCAGATTCGCGGGTGAGTTTCCCACCAGGGCTGCGATGGACTGGTCGGTGTCCGCAAAACGCTCCGCGTCATCGATCAGCAGAAGCACCGGGCCCCGCTGCAGTCGGATGGCGGCTATAACGGGGGCTGTCTCATCAGGTGAGTTGGCGACTTGGTCCAGCCCCGCATCCGCCAGAGGCGAACGTCGACTGCACAGGCCAAACACCTTGACCTCTGGCGATGCCATCCGGGCCGCCTCAGCAATCGCCAACAACAGCGACGACTTGCCAGAGCGGGCAGGACCTGCGATGAGGGCATGCTCACCCTCGAACAGCTCCAGGAATTGCGGTTGCAGATCCGATTCCCGGATACCCACCGGCAGCTGCCACGGCTCACCAGCGAGCACCGCCGTCACCCCCAGATCCCTCTGCGTGACGGACTCGGGCAGCTTGCCCACCACCGTCTGCTTGGGCGGTGTCCCAGGATATTGGGCCGCGACCTGCGTCACTGCGTCGGCGAGGGAAATCGCCGGGGTGGCAACATGGGTTTGAAGCTTCGTCTCCGCCAGCACCGCTCGCCCAGGTCCACCCAGCGGGGCGTCCTCCTTGCGGAGCCCCCGCGGTGGCGTAGTCGTAGTGGTCTGCGAGTTTGAACAGCCATTTCTGGGTTGCGACCTCGTCCATCGCAGGCGGGATCGTCTTGGCTCGTGTGGTGGCGACGGCGATGTGAATGCCCACGTCCGTCCCATCTGAATACACCCGGTAGAGCCCCTCCATGAGCGGCTGTCCCACGTAGTCCTGGTATTCCTCCCGCAACGCCGCCAGCCCATCAATCAACACCAGCAGCTTGCGATGTGAGGCGTTGCCGACGCTGCGCCGATCAAACTCCTCTCGAAGATACTTCAGCAGTCGGACCTGCTCTTCACGGGCGGTGGTCCCCGGGCCGACGTAGGCAATCGTGTGGGGCAGCTTCGCCATCGGTTCCAAGTCACGGTTTGAGACGCCGAAGATCGCCAGGTCCAGTTCCTGTGGCGAAAAATGCGCGCACATAGTCAGGGCAAGGCTGGCCAGCGTCGTTGTGGTGCCAGAGCCGGGGATGCCCACGCAGATCAGGTTGCCACGTTCAAAATCCCAGCCTGCGGGTATCTGCCGTTGATTTCTGGGATCGTCGGACACTGCAAAGGACACATTCTGGTTCTGCACGCCTCCCACCACGGGCATGTCCCTGATGGCTGGGTTCGCCGAATCCTCCAGCTGCACCCGCTCCCCCAGCGCCTCAGGCCAAACTTTCCTGGGACGGGCATAGCTAAGCTGCGCGTTAGCCTCAATGATGGCTGCAATCAGCTCATCCATATCGGTGTCATCGGACCGTCCAGCGGCAGGCTTGCTCAGTGGCGGCGGAGGCGGCCCGAAGACAACATCGGATAGCTCCAGCTCAACCGCTTCCTCCTCCTCAACTCTCCCGGTGACCAGAGCCGTCTGCACCGGGGTGATGTCGTCCTGCCCGAGCTTGACGTACGCGCGACCGCGCTGTTCGCGACCAATCGCAGAGGCATTGGGGACCCCTGATCACATTCGACGAGTCCTCGCGGCTCTGTACTCGCAGAGCCACCCGCATGTTGGTGTTGGCGAGGATGTCGTCATTCACCACACCTGCGGGCCGCTGGGTGGCGAGAATCATATGGACGCCGAGCGTTCGGCCTACTGCGGCGACGCTGACGAGGGCGCTGAGAACGTCCGGATACTCTTTCGCCAGCATCGCGAACTCGTCGACAACCAGCAACAGCCTTGGCATGGGCTCTGTGGGTTTCGTGGCCCAATAGGCGTCGAGATTGTCGACACCCTCCCCTGCCTCGGCGAATTTCTCCATGCGATAGCGCATCTCGGCCTCAAGCGCGAGCAGGGCCCGCTCAGCCAGCTGTGCATCCAGATTGCTGATGGTGCCGATCGTGTGAGGCAGCTGCTCCAGAGCCTTGAACGCGGCACCGCCTTTGAAGTCGATGAGGATGAATGTGAGCCGCGTGGGATCGTGGCGAGCGGCCAGGCCGCTGACCAGCGATCTGAGAAATTCGGATTTGCCCGATCCTGTGGTGCCTCCCACGAGGCCGTGTGGGGCCGTCGCGCACCAAGTCGAGTTCGAAAGTGCCTTTCTCCCCATCCCGATAGGGGCTGAAAAGTCCCTGGAGCGAGACCAAAAATCGATGACGTCCCTGGACGTGAGACGCTGCACCCCAAAAAGGGGGTTGAGCCGGGTCATGCGTGGAATGGCTGCTCCCGGTGTGAACAGTTCGGGGTCCTCGAATCGTGCCAGATCCATCGCAGTCTCCCGAGCAGCCGCAAGGCTCAGACCCGACCCGAACACCCGTTCGACAAGCTCGCGTCGCTCCGGATACGAGACGGTGCACTCAGCGTCATCACCCACCGTGATGATGGACGTGCACATCGCAGGCAGCTGCTCCGGCGTCGGCGCTATCACGATTCCGGAGATCTCCAGCAGAGGTGGTTCGCTCCCGCTGGGAGGACGCTGGTTCCGTCCCTGCCCGAGGAGATGTCGTGCAGTGGAGTCACGGCCCTCTGTGAGAACATCAGAGTCCAGCAACAGGAGCATGGCTGGCGTCGAAAAGCCCCGTCCAGCATCCCGGATGGTGCGCAGCAACGCATCACTGCGAGCACGTTGATGACTGAGCCAGCGGTCCCCGTTGGGGAATGCAGCATGCGGGTGTGAGGGAGCCATTTGGTCCAATCCCAGTCCTCCTCCCGCCCAGGATCGACGAACACGCCAACAGTGAGATCCGCTGGCCCGCAGTGCACGACCGCTTGAGTCAGCAGTGATCGGGCGAAGGCCAACGCAGTCTGGCGTGCGCCCACTATTCCGACGACACCTGCGTTGGAAAGGTCGGAAACAATGGTGGAGCTAGGAATGACCGCCTCCGCAATGGCGTTTTTCACATCATCATCACGGGGAACCGATGAGCGATCATCCAGAGGTGGTGTCCATGAGACATTCCCTGAGGCCGACGTGCAGAGCGAGAAACCCTGAGGTGCCGTGGCGACGCTCCCACAGTCTCGTGGTGGGAAGCGCAGCCCGCAGCCGAACCGTCGCGAGATCCGGCACTTCATCCTGCAGCCTGAACGCTCCTCCACAGCGGCCTCACGCATGCCCGCGCGCAACACCTCAATCTCCTCCGCGAGTTTGTGGAGGCCTCACGGCGTTCGCGTTTCCCCGCGAGCGTTGATCGAAATACGAGCCGACGGCCGTAATCGGCGACAGCCCGGCGATCAGCGCATAACGCCAGCTTCCCATCACCATCACCAAGACGACAGCCATGGCAAGGGGTGACAGCACAGCGATGATGGGAAACCGGTTTTGGATATTCACCTCTTTGCGCTGCGGCACCCGGAGTCTCTCAGGATCAGGGTGCTTTCCCGGACGGGGTGGGCGATTGAACGGCACTGTTCCCACAGGGGTGACATTGGGCAGTGATCCGGGGCGCGGGGCGAGGGGTTCCTGGAATCCTGAGCTGACGGTGAGTGTGTTGTCTCCTGCGATGATGACTGATCCATCGCAGGCATCCAGTGGCTCCTCTCCCTCCACCTGTGTCCCATCTAGGAGTGTGCCATTGGTGGAACGGGTATCCCGCACCTTCGCGATCTCCCCTCCACCTCGATAGACGCATGCCCCCAGGACACGCTGTCTGATTCAAGTGTCACATCAGCTTGGGGAGAACGTCCGATGACACTGGGGCGGCCAGACGCCAAGGGCACCAGATCACCCGCGGTAAGGCTGCCTCCCACCCTGACATTCCAACCTGAAGGCGGCTGTGGCACCGAAGTTGGATGCTGGGAGATGGTGACAGCCTCCAGGAGTTTCACCTCTTCGAGTGGCGTATCCGCCCGGAATTCCTCATCCTCCACGAAGATGGGGGCATCATCGGGCAACATGACACCCTGCAGTCTGCTCGACGACAGCCCCTGAGGGTTGTGCTTCCCGTGGCGCTCAGCAACTCACGTTCATGGGCCACCCCATCCCAGTCAATCACCACCCGCATGGCTCAGGATCCCCTTGCCGCTTCAAACCACCGGAGCTTGGGCCCCCGTCCAGGGCGGCCAGCTGAGTAGTCCGTGGTGGCGGCCAGCGGGAACCACGCTCCCATCCGCCAAGGCCGCCGGGCGGGAGAAGTCGAGGGGCGGCCCCACCAGCCCCTGGTCTTGGGTGAGCGAGAGCTGGGGCATCACCGACAGCACCTTCTGGGGTTCAGCGCTCCCTGCCCGCGCCACCGCCAGCATCAGGGCAACAGCAGCATCATGGCTGGAGGCGTCAGCGGCATGTGCCACCTCAGAGAACGGTGCTGTATCCAGGTAGCGGGTGACCATCGGATTCTGAGCTGTGCGCTGCACCGCCTTCAAAAAGGCCGTCATAGAGCGACCGGTGCTGTCCTGGCGCGAGGCGGCGGGATCATCATTGGCGAGCCCCACCGTCCAGTAGGCGCCACTGAGACTGCCGGTGTCACGCAGCAGACCTGCGGAGAAGGCAGGGGCTGGTCGCGGAGTTCGTGAGCAGGACAGGCAGCCCCAGCGCTGCGCCACGAACTGCTGCGGTGGCCTGCGCGGAGGAATCGGCGTCACCAAGGATGACGATGACATCTGCGCCCTCAGCGGCAGCCCTGACAGTTCCTGGATGAATTGGCTGTTGTCCTTTGTCGCCGGATCAAATGCAATCTCCGCCTGAGGCGTGAATCTTTGGGCACGACAGCCCCAGCTGCCGTCACCTGGATTGCCCTACCTGCCTTCAGCGCCAGAAGCGCCTCCTGGAATGAGGCATCGTGGGTGGAACGCAGCAGCGGTGGCCCACATCCCTCGGCAAGATAGTCATCTTGCGTGAGATAGGGCGCGACGATGGCGATGTGCTGGGCCCTGGCCTCCGTGATCGCATCCTTGGCATGTGAGCCTGAGGTGGCCAGCACAATGCCTGCAACGTCTTGAGAGGCCAGCTCTACAACCGCGGCAGCACTACCCTCTGCTGAGCCTCGGTCATCTACGACGACCACCTCCACGTCATGCCCGCCAGACCGGAATCGCTCTGCCGCCACCTCCACGCCCTCGGCCGCCAGCGCCCAGTCAGCGCCCTCTCCAGGGGCAGAGCTCAGCGTCACGACAACCCCGATCCTCACCTTCCCCGGCACTCCATCCGCAGTCAGGGCCACTGATTGCGGAGTCGCCGCAACGGGGGTGAGGGAGGGCTCCTTGCTGGGACCAGAGCCAGTGCAGCTTACGCAGAGCATCACCACGAGCAACGCATTGAACAGCCGCATGGCCACAACGGCCCTCACTATTTCCGCTCCGGGCGAATGCTGAAGGTGTAGACCGTGGTGTGCTTGGCCTCGGGACTGCTTTCCAGCTGGAACAGCGGCATCTCATGCACAGTGTTCAAGGATGTCAGGAAAACAGCCCGGCGTTTCGCGATATTGCCGATATCCTCGCTGCGCACATTGGCGAATGAGTTAGTCGCAGACGTGGCCAAGGTCACCTGCTCATCGGTCGTGGCCGTCGCCGCGGTGGATGTCGCCATGGTGCCCAGCAGACCACCGCCCTCGACGGTGGGATCACCCAGATCCGTCAGTGCGTCCTGCAGACTCAGCACAAGTTGGACTCTGGCCCCATCAATGTCTTGAGCCGAGTCCCCCAGGTGGGAGGCGAGAGCCTCGCCACCCGCGCTGAGGCTCTCCTCGAAGAATGCAGAGGCCGCCTGACCGGTGTCCCGCAGCGAGTCTGCTCTTTCTTTGACCGCCTCTTGCCCGGTGCTGGCAAGGCCATGGGAAAGGTGACGGAGCTCTGCGGCAGATCTGGTGATTGAGGGTTCCCCAGATATCGGCGGCACGCTCCCCATCACTCCTGATCTGCCGGATTGTGGGGTCGATTGCATCTCGTCAGATCATTGTTCACGGCTCCGATAGCCTCATCGAATGCCTTCTGCAGGTCGTCTCGAATCTGCTCTTGGGAGGTCGCCAGACGATCCATGTTCTCCCCAGCCGGGCATTGACGGCCGTCAGCTCATCAAGAGACTCCTTCAAGGAAGCGCGAGCAGACTTCTCCGCCTCATCATTCGCACCACCACGCCTCTCAAGCTCCGCCAGCCTCTCATCCACCTTCTTCTGAGAAGCTCGAAGGTCCGTGAGGATGCTCCGCCCTGATGCGTCTGGGGCGTCCGTGGCCATTTCTGAGGCGATGGTCCCCCAGGCTGTCCGCTGCTTGGAAAGCTGCTCCTGCATGGAGGTCGACTGCCTGTCAGCCGGAATCTGCACCTGGGACCCATCAGCCAGAACACAGGGCTCATTCGTCAGGGAGCCGTAGACACGCGCCAAGTCATCCGCATTGTCAGGTGTCGTGCGGATCAGGTCGCACACATCCCGTGCGACGGCGCTGTTCTGCTCAATCATGCTGCCAGTCTGCTGCTTCTGGGTGCTGGCGACCTCCAGCTGACGATCCATCCAGCTCTCCAGATCGCCGAGGTTCTTCGAGAAGCCGTTCACAGCCTGCCGAAGCGAGGAAATATCCAGCTGGGTGGCACTGTCACCCAGTGCCGTGAATCTCTCATTCACCACATTCAGTGCCTGAGTCAGCTGCTCCCGCGTGGACAGCATCTCGGCGACGCTCTCCGGTCTCAAGGCAAGCAGCAGCGCATCGCGTTCTTGGCCAAACCTCTGGGTGATGCTTTTCTGAGCACTCACCCTGGCCTCCCACAGCGCACAGGTTGCGGGAAGTCTCCGCTCAGTCGCATCCACGCCCATGTCGTCGCTGGGTGGCGGGGCGGTGGCCGACGGGTCGGAGCAGGCACCCTCCTTACTTGGATCCTCCGGCCCAAGTGAGGCGAGAATGGCCTCGCGCACAGCGTCACGGCAGTCCTCTGAGGCATTGGCATACTGGTCGAGTTGCGTGGACACCTGGCTGATGAGCCCGGAAACGGTGCCATCGCTCGACGCCGCCACCGCATCCACCCCGCATCCACCCCCTGTGGGTGGCGGTGATGCGCCGATGCGGCTGGGGTCACCCAACAGTCCCTCCATGGATGTGACCCCTTGTTGCAGAGTGTTCAGCATGGCGGATTGGCTGGTGGTGAGCTGCTGTCCAGGCTCTCCTGCAAGCCCTTGAGCTGCTCGACCAACGCCTGCGTGGATGTCTCAACCTGCTGGTTCGACTCTTTGAGCGCCGCCACCGCATCAGCGCCGAAGGTCTTCGTCGAGGTAGAGAGGATCTCACGCAGATCCGCGATGGAATGGCCAACCCCGCCAAGCACCATCTGCACATCGCCTGCCAGCGCAACCGTGCGTTGCAGCAACTCGGTCTCAGACTCGGTGGAGCCACCCAGGAAGGAGGCGCGGGGGTCACTCACCGCGCCAGGGTGCACGCTGAGCTGAAATTCGGGAACCTTCATCGCCTGCTGGGCATCCAACACGAGACGCAGAGTGACGGAATCCATCGTCGAGGGCGGGGAGAGAAGCTTGGCCCACTGCACCGAGGTGGTTCCGTCTGACAACTGAGCCAATGCCCCGTTGGTCTGTTGTTTCCCGTCCTGGTTCTTGCCCTCCATCACGACGGATGATGGTGGGACACCTGGCAGAGAGGTGGAGGCAAACACCGTCAGAGGGGAGCCGACAAGCGCCTGTTCCTGAAGGCTGCGGCCACTCAGCGTCATAGTGCACGCTGCTCGGTCGCACCGTGAGGTTTTGGAGTGTCAACTCAATCTCCACGTGCCCCTGTATGACCCTTCCAGTTCGGACAGATCGGTGCCTTGGCCCTGATCAGTCCGATAGCTGATGGTAAGCCGCAGAGGCAGGTCTTTCTCCACCTCGGCAGGGGCTGAACTGATTCTTGACGAGCGTGGTCCTCATCGCCCCGGAGTTTCGGCAAGCGCCTCTGAGGCAATGGAGGTGACGGTGCCGTCTGGTCTCACCTCCAGGTTGACCGTCTGCATGATGCTCTGGGCATCGCGTGGAATGGTCGTCTGCACCGGCTGCTCACCCGGTGTGTCAGAGACCACCATGGGCAACACTCAACAGCCAGCACTGCTGTAAGGCATCGCCTCAGAAATAGTTGCCATCCGTGTGGAGAGGAAGCGCCCACCGTAAGTCTCCTCCAAGCGTTCGACAGACGCAGATATAGTAACTGGAGCAGGGCTCACCAGTTTCACGAGTGTCGCGGTGGCCTTCACCACCACGGTGTCACCAGAGGAGGGACTGCGCTTGCAGGCAAAAGCCGCACTCGGAGCCAACTACCGGCTGCTCGAATCAGTGGGGCTGGGGGCATCCGGGCGAGGTTTGGCGAGCTGTGGACACCGAACCGATGAGGCCGTCGCCGCAAAGATCCTGCACAGCCACCACTCCCGAGACAATGAGGTGGTCGCCAGGTTTGTGGCGGAGAGATCCCTGCTGACACATCTGGATCACCCCTGCGTGGTGCGTGTCCGCGATCTCGTCATCGACGACGGGCAGTTGGCGATCGTCATGGATTTCCTCCCGACCTCCGCAGGCAGCGTGCTACAGGAACGTGGAACCCTGCCTCCGGCAGCAGCCACGAGCATCATGGCTCGGGTCCTGGAGGCCTTGGCCTACGCCCACCAGAAGCAGATTGTGCACCGGGACGTGAAGCCCGACAACATCCTGCTATCCGACTCGTGGGAAAGCGGAGAGCCAGAGTCCATACGGCTCTCAGACTTCGGCATCGCCGGGATCGTCGGAGATGGCGGCTCCTCGTCAACCTCCGGGATCGGCACCCCGGCCTACATGGCCCCCGAGCTGATCCAGACAGGGTTCTCCGCTCCCCCAGCGATGTCTACAGCGCAGGCATCACCCTCTACGAGCTGCTGGGGGACGCACCCCCTTCGGAGATGCAGGCACGGCGATGACCATCGGCCTGCGTCATCTCTCGGAGATGCCACTGCCCCTGCCCGTCCCCGAGGCCTTGGCGGATGTTCTGGAGCGCATGCTTTCAAAGGATCCCGAAGAGCGTCCGACGGCCGCCCAGGGCGCCCGCCAACTGGCTGAGCTGCCCCCTGTCTCAAAGACGTTCCCGCGCTCACGCCAACGCCTGCCAGCGAACTGCACCAGGGCACAATCCTGAAATCAACGGCACTCAAGCGCCTGCAGGCATCCCCGACAGCGCCCCCATCCGCACCCACCCCAACCCCAGACTTGGGACAGCCCGCAAGCGCAACGCTGCTGAAGCCCGTTCAGCAGCCACTCAAAGCCCACAACAGCAGACACCAACTCTGAGCAGAAACCACGACTCAGCCGCAAGAAGCTCTTTCGCCCTCATCGCTGCGGCATCCCTCCTCCTCGGTAGCGCAGCGGTGCTCCTCATCCCTCAGCTGCTTGATGCCGCCGGCAGAGAGGGAGACTCCCAGACCACCGCGTCACCAACAGCCACGCAGTCAGATCAGGCGCTTCCCACAGGACTCACTGTCTCGCGCACCGCAACCTACGAGGCCAGCACAAAGCAGATTCGCCTTGACATCCGGTATGCCGCCCAGAACGCTCCCCTGACTGGCCCCTTCCTGGAGGTGATACCCGCTTTGGGGAGGGAACGGGCTGCGCTGAGATCACCTGGGGAACGGCGCCGGCACACCACACCGCCCAGCGGAGACCGGCATCCACGCGCAGTGCGGATGGAGCGTGGACCCAGGCACCCTGGCCGCGCAAAGCTCAGAGACGGTGACGGCCACAGTTTCGATGCCGACAGGAACACCATCCACCCAAGACCTCAACAAATGGCTCTCTGCCATGTCCGCAGACACAAAAAGCCATCACCACCAACACTGAGCTCAACACCTCCGCCTACCCCGTGCAGCGCATGACGGGAATTCAGCTGATAGCCCCGCCACGGGTCCTGAGCCAGGTTCCACTCGAGTTGACGCTGCTGCCGATATGGCCGTCAGGTCCCGACACCCTCAACCCGCTGTATCGCTCCCCCATCCGTGGGAAAGCCATCGAGCATGTTGACCTCCATCGCCGGCGAGCAGGGCGTCCGCTTCGCAGATGGGTGCGGCGGCGCTCTACGAGTGTCGTCAGATGGCCTCACCGTCTCCACAGTGTCCATCGCACCGTCATGCCGGGTGAATGCACAGGTGGGCAACTTCAGCTTCATCACGAGCAACGAGTTCGTCATCGCGGCCCGTGGGCGCTGAGGCTGGCTTCGGGAAACCCTCACAAATGTGAGCCCACGGGTTGCTAACGTATGCAACGACCTTAGTTTCGCTCCGCAGGGTGCGGGAGAAAGCCAACCAACACCTGAGGGGAATATTCATGTCTCGCGTTCTCTCAACCGAACAGGCCAAGACAGCCATCCGTCAGATCCAGTCCATCATCGACGGCGGCCTCACCGACCAGATCAACGCCCTCGACCTCGCAGGGCCAGATCCTCTCAGACCCCAACAACTGGGACGGCCCGCTGGCCCAGCAGTTCAGGGGCAGCACATGGCCGGAAACCAAGTCCGCCCTCAACAAGGCAGCCACCGAGCTCGCGGAGCTGCGGCAACAGCTCGACACGATCGCCAGCAACATCTTCACCGCTGGCGGTGGTGCGCAAGGGCGCTGACTGCCCCACCCTCTACGTGCGCTCTCCCCATGGCGGGGCCCTGAAACCATAGGGGCATCCACCATGGGGAGACCCATGAGAAACCTACGGCATCGTGAAAACGATGGAATCACCTCTTTGTCTCGGACTCGTTCTTCTTTCCAAAGCCGGAAGCTTGAAAAGACGTTGAGGCATCCATCCGGCAGCGGCATCAGGTGCACAAGCATGCGAATGCCAAGAAATTCACCGCCAGAGCGTTGTGATCACAGCGGCATGGCGAAGGCATAGACGCCCATCACCCATCCATGCTCCTCACGGATCCTCGCCCGGGTGGCGACGATGTCGTCGATCACGTCCGCCAGGCGACCACTCCGCAGCTGCTGGGAGCCCAAACCCAGGTTCGCCGCCCACCAGATGGTGGCGTCACCGGCCCGCCTCGACGAGATGCCGGACTTTCAGGTGCCCATCCAGCATCACCACTGTCATACCGAGCTCAGGTCGCCACCATCAGCCAGACGCCGTCCCGTGGTGATGTGGACAGGGACCCCCGACCTCGTGGAGCACGATGCCGTGGGCTGCCGCCAGCGCCTGGAAGGCCGTGATGCCCGGCACCACGTGTGGTTCGACGTCGATGAACTCCCCGACTCTTTCCACGATGCGGATGGTGGAGTCGTAGAACGCTGGATCACCCCAGACGAGGAATCCAACAACGCTGCCCTCCGGGAGTCCCCGCATGACCTCCGCGTAGCCGCGGGCCCGGGCGGCATGCCAATCGGCCACGCCCGCCTCGTACTGTTCCTTTGGTGCGTTCCGCATCCGGTCCGCGCTTCGGGTCCTCGACGGCGACGAAACGGTAGGAGCCAGACTCCAGGTACTCCTCGCACAGGGCGCGGCGGGCGTCCACCAGGTCGGCTTTCACCTCACCCTTGTCCGCCACCAGGAACACGTCCACCTCCCGCATGGCGGCGATGGCCTCACCTGTCAGGTGGGCGGGGCTTCCCATGCCGATCCCGATGATGTTGACCTTCACCTTGCCACCTCCAGCAGCGCCGTCACGTCCAGGTTCTCCTCGCAGGCATCCGCGAGCCGTTCAATCATGGCCTCCCGCTGCTCAGCGTAGCCGGGGACGCCCTCGACGGGACGCCAATCGCTGCCGGCCCGTTCGGCCACCCTCGGTGAGGAAGGCACGTCGGAATCCATCGGACCTCGAAAGCCCCATGCCACATGGTCCCGAAGGTCGCATCGACCTGCTGCCCTCCGCAGAACTCCTCTCCCCCGGTGGCATGGACGCGGCCATGATGGATGGTATAGCCCTCCACGGTTTCGTTTCGCCAGGTTCCCCGGGGTCTTCCGAGCACCTTCTCCGCTGCGAATCGGACCTCACCGGGCAGCAGACCGAGTCCTGGGACGTCGCCATCCCCCGATTCGAGATCGTCGAGGATGCGTTCGGTGAGCATCTGGTAGCCACCGCAGATCCCCACGATGGGCCGCCGTTCCCCGGCCCTTTCCTGCACCGCCTTCGCCAAGCCACGTTCCCGAAGCCAGCCCAGGTCCGTGACGGTGGCGCGATCCCGGCAACACCACCAGATCCGCCTCCCGCACCTCAGCCGGTGAGGCCGTGACCACCACCTGCACACCGGGCTCAGCCGCCAGGGCATCCACATCCGTCGCATTGGAGGTCCGGGGAAGTGCACGACGGCGACCCGCAGCACCCCGCGGCCAGGCCGCAGCACCCGTGACCCGATGGTCAGGGCATCCTCCCCGTCAAGCCACACGTCGGGAAGCCAGGGAAGCACCCCGAAATTCCGCATTCCGGTGCGTCAGGGTCCAGCTCCTCCAGGCCGGGATCAAGCACTGCCTGGTCGCCACGGAACTGTTGATGAGGTACCCGGCCAGTCTCTCCCGGTCTGGTGCAGATGAGATGCCGTGGGTACCGAAGATCGCTGCCAGCGCTCCCCACGGTCAATGTCAGCAGCCAGCACAACCGGAAGATCGAAGCGCTCTGCCAGTCCGAAGTTCACATAGTCGCCCCTGCCTGAGATTGATCTCCGCTGGCGACCCAGCGCCTTCGCACAGCACCAGGTCGTATTCATCAGCGAGCTCCTCATAGGCGGCGAAGGCTGCCTCAGCCAGGTGCCGTCGCCCAGTCGCATACTCCCCGACTCCAGGTGCCCAGCCGGTTTTCCCCGCAACACAACGAAGCTGCGGCGGTCGCTGCCCGGTTTCAGCAGGGACCGGGTTCAGCAGACTCGTGGGTTCAACCCCGCGGCCTGGGCCTGAAGATACTGGGCACGCCCGATCTCCGAACCATCCAGGCACACCATGGAGTTGTTCGACATGTTCTGCGACTTGAAGGGCGCAACTCGGGCCCACGACGCCGAAATGCCCGGGCCAGCCCGTCACAATCAGCGACTTCCCCGCATCCGATGCAGTTCCGGCGATCAGCAGGCCCGTCATCTCTTCCTCCCAAGAACAGCCAGGGCTCCGGCGAGCAGGGCAGCACCGGCGACGGTGACCACTGTCACCAGCCTGGCGGCTCGGCGCACCTCACGTGCGCCAGGGTCGTGGGCCGTCGCCGAGGGCGGGTCGGGATTCAATGCGTTCGCCGTAGCGGTTCTCACCACCCAGCTGCACCCGAGCGCCCCCGCCCAAGCCGACTCACACCACCCGCCATTGGGGCTCCGGATGCTGTGCGCCGTCGCGACACATGATCCGCCGAGCCGCACCAGTGCCTCCACCGACAACTGGTGCGGCCAGGCAGGCCAGGGCACCTGTGATCCGGGCCGGGATCCAGGCAGCAGCGTCGTCTGCGACAGCCGAGGCAGTCCCAAAGCGGGCATAGCGGGCGTTGCGATGCCCGACCATCGCATCCAGAGTGTTCAAGGCCCGGTGGGTCACGATTCCCGGGACTCCACGACCGCGCCCCAGAAGAGGGTGCAAATCCCAGCATCGTTGGTGTTCTCTGCCATCGACTCGACGGTGGCACGGCCGAGCCCCTCGGCATCAAGCTGACTGGGGTCACGCCCGCAGAGGTTCGGAAGCTGCTCACAGGCCGCCATCAGGTCCCCGGAGCTGAGCCGGTCAGCCATCACAGATCCCTCATCCGCCAGCCGCCGGGTTCCCAGCGCAGCCCACGTGGCGACTGCTGTGGCCAGCACCTGTGACCAGCCTCGTCTGGCGGTCACACGTTCGACGACGAACCCCCCAGCAGCACAGGCACGGTGCTGATCACGGTGAAACGGGCTCCGGCGGCGCGGTCATCGGCGTAGGTGGCCTGCTCAACGTGGGCGGCCCACGAGGCCGAACCAGGCGACGGGGTGGTGTCGTCTGGGATCAGCGAACAGCTGATCGGCGATGACGCCGAGGGCCAGGCCCAGGCTGCGATGTCGAAGGGTCATGCCACTCCCATCCGATGATAGGGTCAATGCGATCAACACGCAGGTGATCACCTGAGTGGTCTCGATGAGCGAGCCGTAGCAGTCGCCGTTGGAGACGCCCAAGACGCCGCAGCAGGTGCCGCTGCCATCCCGCGGCCAGCAGCCATGCCATGACAATCGCCCCAGCCCAGCAGGCGGCGGCACGCCAACCCAGCAGCCACCAGGAGCCAGCAACCACAGCCAGCACGACAAGCATCCGGGTCATCCACATGGGCGGGCCGCACACGACCAGCCACCAAACCTGACAGGGTCCCGGGCACCGGTTCCTCCCCGAGACGCGGGAGGGCCCCCGGCCAGCGCGGAGACTCGACCCGCCGCCAGCCCGGCGGCAAGCAGCAGCAGCCAGGTCTGCGGCGGCAGCACCGCGATGGCGGCGGCCTCCGCCAGCAGCACCAGCAGCAGCGTCGTCACCCCCATCGGCCCGATGTCTGACTGCTTCATGATCGCCCGCGCATGTTCCGGTGGTTTCCGCGAGCCGAGACCGTCGGCCACATCCGCCACCCCGTCAAGGTGCATGGCGCCCGTGATCCAGGCCGCGGAGCCGAGCGCCAGCACCACCCCAAGCCAGCGCGCCTCCGCCACCCAGGCGACGCCCCAGCCGAACAGCCCCACCACGGTCCCGAGAGCAGCGCCCAGCCAGGGAAAGCCACCAGCCCGTCGGGAAAGTCCCGATCCTCCCAGTCATGCTTGCGCACCGGAAGCCAGGTGTACATGGCCACGGCGCTGTGCAGGGCACGGATCGGGCGCATCAGGGGCCTTGACGGGCATGGGAATCCCGGAGACGCAGAACCACACCCGCTGCACCAATTCGGCCACACGCATGTTGAGGCGTCCCAGCTGGTCGGTGAACAACCGGCCCGAGCGGGTCTCCGGAACCACGCCGAGCCCCACCTCGTTGCTGACGAACACCACCTCACGTCGAGTTTCACGCAGCGCCGTCGAAATTCGCTCACTCGCTCCTCCAACCGGGCCAGGGCTTCAGGGCCCGATCCCAGCAGCCATCATCCAGCAGCCGTGTCAGCCACACCCCGAGACAGTCCACGAGCATGGGGGCGGCGTCGTCACGACGCAGTTCCGCTGCCAGGTCGATGGTCTCCACGGTCTCCCAGTGCAGGGGCCGGCGTTCCCGGTGCAGGCTCAGCCGTTCAGCCCATTCCGCATCACCAGGTCGCTCTTCAGATGTGGCGACGTAGACGACACGCGGGGCATCCGCGAACAGCGACTCCGCGAACGTCGACTTGCCGGAACGAGTGCCGCCCAGCACGAGCGCGGTACCGATCACGCCTTGGACACTCCCTGCCCACTGAAGGTGCCCATCTCATTCATCACCAGCGCTGCCGCACGCACGAGGGCAGGGCCAGCGCCCCACCAGAGCCCTCCCCAGCCTGGGTCCCAGATCAACCAGGCCCTTCACACCCAGCACACGGTGGGCGACGGTGATGGCAGGTTCCACTCCCGCATGCCCGGCTAGCAGGGTAGTCGACGGCCGCAGGCGCGATGGCCCGGCGACCAGTGCCGCAGAACAGGACACCACCCCATCGAGGACCACGGGGACTCGGTGTGCGGCAGCTGTCAGGATCAGACCGACCATGGCGGCATGCTCGAACCCGCCCACCGCGGCCAGGGCCCCAACGTGGTCGCCTGCGGCCAACAGCCCCGCAACGTCGTTGATCTCAAGTCCCCGCTCTACCACGGCGACCTTGCGGTTCAGCATCTCGTCGTCTGCTCCGGCCCCGCGACCGGTCACCTCTGAGACAGGTGTGTCACCGAAGGCGGCGGTGAGGGCAGCAGCAGGGGTGGTGTTCGCGAGCCCAACCTCACCGGGAACGAGCACGTCTGCACCTGCGGCGACGGCACCCTCAGCTGCCTCACGCCCACAGCGATGGCGGCCAAAGCCTGCTCACGTGTCATGGCCGGCCCCGGGTGAAGTCAGCCGTGGCGGCAGCGATCCGGCGGTCTGCGGTGTCGACGGCGGGTGCGAGCAGGCCCACGTCGATCACCTCAATCTCAGCGCCCACCGAACGCCCGATGACGCTGACCCCAGCGAACCCGACAGCTATGCCGGTGGCCATCTGCACGCTGACCTCCTGCGGCCAGGGCGTCACCCCTGAGCGTAGACGCCATGGTCCCCGGCAAACACGATGACCCGAGGCCTGCTGGGAACAGGGCGGGGGGCAGGCCGCGGCGATCCCGCACAGCCGGATGCCGATCTCCTCCAACCCGCCAAGGGAGCCGGGGGCTTGGTCAGGTCGTCCTGCCGGTCACGCCCGGCCTGCAGCCACTCCTCCTCCACGGGAACGATGCGGGCTGCGAGCTGGGTGAGCTCGTCGGCAGTGTAGGCAGCTGTGGCCATGGAGTGACGTCCTTCATGTGAGGTGCTGATTCCAGTCCGGGCCGCTCTGCGTCGCGGATGCTCGCCCGGAACCCGAGGTGAGGTTAGCACCGGGCTCAGAACAGTTTGATGGGGCTGATGAAGTCGGCAATGATCAGCACGAGCCCACCGATCAGCAGGAATCCACCCACCACATATGCCACGGGAAGCATCTTGGCGGTGTCGACGGGGCCCGGGTCTGCCTTCCCACGCAGCCGGGCGATCGCCCGCCGGATGGCCTCATACAGCGCGCCCGCTATGTGCCCACCATCAAGTGGAAGCAGCGGCACGAGGTTGAACACGGCCAGGAAGAGGTTGACGCTGCCAAGCAGCGACAGCCAGGTGGCGGCCCGGTCCATCACGGGAATCTGATCGGCCGCTGCGATCTCCCCGGCGACGCGGCTGGCACCGACAATGGAGATCGGGCTGTTGATGTCACGCTCCTGCCCGGTGACGAGCCCCACCCCGACATTCCAGATCCGCACTGGGAAGGGAGGCCAGCGCAACCGCCGACATCCTGGTCATGTCCCACATCTGCGTCACGGTGGCACCGACCCCTCCGTGGACACGTTCACTGCCAGGGGAGATCCCCGGGAAACCCGCCTCGACGGTCTTGCCGGGATCCAGCCGGTCGGGGACCGACTGGATGATGGTGTTGACGCTCGGCAGCTGGATGACCTCGCCGGCGCGCTCCACGGTGACCGTCGCAGAGCCATCGCCATTGGCCCGGATCAGATCACCAAGCTGGGTCCAGTTGTTTAAGGCGACGCCGTTGAAGGCCACCAGTTTGTCTCCCACCTGGATCCCCGCCTGCTTCGCGGGGGTCTCCGGGTCCCCTGGCTGGCAGACGGCGGGTTTCCGATCCGAGGGGATCACGCACTCGTTGACGACGCTGACCTGCAGGTTCGCCTGCATCGTCCCGAAGAAGGTGTTGATGCCCAGGAAGATCAGGAAAAGCCAGCACCAGGTTCATGGCGGGTCCACCCAGCATCACGATCACCTTCTGCCAGACGGGCTTCTGGTGGAACAGGCGCCCATCATCGGCAGGAGTGATCTCCTCGTACTCATAGGAGCGGGCCTGATCCGCCAGCCGGGTCAGCCACCCCTTCTTGCGCCCAGTGTCCCTCTGGGGCGGGTACATGCCGACCAGCCGGACATACCCGCCCAGGGGAAAGGCCTTGAAGCCGTACTCGGTCTCCCCGCGTTTGCGGGACCAGAGGGTCTTGCCGAATCCAACGAAATACTGGGTGACCTTGACGCCGAACAGCTTCGCCGGGACCATGTGGCTGACCTCGTGCAGAGCCACCGAGGCCATGATGGCCACGAAGAACAGCAGGGCGATGCCTATCGAGGCGAAATTGATCACAGTTCCTCCACTAGTTCAGCGGCGCGACGGCGGGCAGCCTGGTCGGCGGCCAGCACAGCTTCCAGAGTCAGGTCGGGGTCAGCCACATGGCCTGCGGCGAGGTGCTCGTCAAGGCAGCGGGCAATCAGGTCGGTGATGGCGGGAAAGCTGATGCGCGCATCACAGAAGGCATCCACCAGCACCTCATTCGCAGCATTGTAGACCGCAGGTGCGGTTCCCGCGGCACGACCGGCCCGCCGGGCTAACTCCACCGCCGGAAAAGTCTCGTCGTTCAGGGGCTCAAAGGTCCATGTGGCTGCCCGGGTCCAGTCGCAGGGCTGCGCAACCCCGGCAACCGGTCGGGCCACGTCAGGGCCAAGCCGATGGGAAGCCGCATGTCGGGGGGTGAGGCCTGCGCCAAGGTTGAGCCATCGCAGAATTCCACCATGGAATGGACCACAGACTGCGGGTGCACCGTCACGACGATGTCGTCGTAGGAGATGCCGTATAGCAGCGCCGCCTCGATCAGCTCCAGCCCCTTGTTGACCAAGGTCGATGAGTTGATGGTGATGACCCGCCCCATATCCCAGGTGGGGTGGGCCATGGCCTGTTCAGGGGTAACCGCTGCGAGCTCCCGCCTGCTCCAACCCCGGAACGGCCCACCCGACGCGGTCAGGATCAGGCGTGACACCTCTGCCGCCCTGCCGCCACGCAGCGCCTGGGCGATGGCGGAATGCTCCGAGTCAACGGCCACGAGCTGCCCAGGTGAGGCCGCATCGACCACCAGACGCCCACCGATCACCAGTGACTCTTTGTTGGCCAGGGCCAACGTCCTCCCCGCCGACAGGGCAGCCAGGGTGGGTTCCAGGCCCACGGCCCCCGTGATGGCGTTGACTCACCACCTCGCACTCTGAGACGGCAAGTTCCGCCGCAGCCTCCGGTCCGGTCAGCACCTCTGGCCTGGGCTCCTGGAGCCGGGCAAGCTCCTCCTCCAGCCCGGGCATTGCATCCGGATTCGCCACCGCAACCCTGCGGGGATGGAACTGCGCGATCTGCTCTGCCAGTCTCGGCAGGTCATTGCCTGAGGCCGCCAACGCCACCACCTCGAAGTCGGTGCGTCGGCCTGTCACGAGCATCAGGGTCTGGGTGCCAATGGATCCTGTTGAGCCGAGCAGCACAATTCTTCGCACCCAGACAGTGTGTCACGCCACCCAACAGAAAGTCGCCGGACGATGCCGTCCGGCGACCCCTGATCCTGCCGTCTCAGACGAGCCGAAGGCCTGCATCGCATTCGCAACCTTGATGAAGCCCGTGATGTTGGCGCCAATGACGTAGTCACCGGCAGCGCCGTATTCTTCAGCGGTTCCCGCGCACATGTCATGAATGTTGCGCATGATCCCGGTCAGACGCTCCTCTGTGTAGTCGAAGCTCCAGGAGTCCCGCATGGCATTCTGCTGCATCTCCAGACCAGATGTGGCAACCCCACCGGCGTTGGCAGCCTTGCCGGGCGCGAACAGCACCCCGGCCTGCTGGAACGCGCGGACGCCCTCAGGGGTAGTGGGCATGTTGGCGCCCTCGGCCACCGCCTTGACTCCGTTGCGGATCAGGGTGGCCGCCTGGTCGCCGTTCAGCTCATTCTGGGTGGCACAGGGCAGGGCAACGTCGACAGCCACGTCCCAGATGGAACCGGCCTTGCCGAGCTCAGCCCCATCGCGACGGGAGACATAGTCCGCAATACGGCCACGCTCCACCTCCTTGATCTGCTTCAGGAGATCAAGGTCGATCCCCTCCTCATCCACGACATACCCCGAGGAGTCGGAGCAAGCCACCACCGTGCCGCCGAGGGGTGAACCTTCTCAATGGCATAGATGGCCACGTTGCCGGAGCCGGAGACGAGACCCTCTTGCCGTCGAACGACTCGTCACGGGTCTTGAGCATTTCGTTGGCGAACACGACGGTGCCGTAGCCCGTCGCCTCGGTGCGCACCAGAGAACCTCCCCAGTCGAGGCCCTTGCCAGTCAGCACCCCGGACTCGTAGCGGTTGGTGATGCGTTTGTACTGTCCGAACATGTAGCCGATCTCCCGGCCACCCACACCGATGTCGCCTGCGGGGACGTCCGTGTACTCCCCCAGGTGGCGGTACAGCTCGGTCATGAACGACTGGCAGAACCGCATCACCTCAGCGTCGGAGCGGCCATGCGGGTCGAAATCCGACCCTCCCTTGCCGCCGCCGATGGGCAGGCCAGTCAAAGAGTTCTTGAAGATCTGCTCGAAGCCCAGGAATTTGATGATGCCCAGATACACCGAAGGATGGAAGCGCAGCCCCCTTGTATGGGCCGAGCGCGGAGTTGAACTCCACCCGAAAGCCGCGGTTGACCTGCACGACGCCGTTGTCGTCAACCCACGGCACCCGGAAGATGATCTGGCGCTCCGGTCTCGCAGATCCTCTCCAGGATCCTGTCCTCCAGATAGCTGGGATTCTTCCTGATCACCGGGGCCAGGGAATCGAAGACCTCACGCACAGCCTGGTGGAACTCGGCCTCACCAGGGTTCCGTGCAACCACGGATTCAAAAATCGACTGTAGAGATTGTTCCATGACACTCCTCGGTGACGGGCCTGCATTGCTACAGAGCAGATGGTAGTTCCGCGCATCTGCCTTTCCCCATCACTGTCCACATCCGTCTCTCGTGCGCTCTGACCGCTTTCTCATGTGCTATTGCGAGCAGCGAGCTGCCCGCAGGCACCGTCGATGTCAGAGCCTCGGGTGTCGCGCAGGGTCACCGGCACACCACGCTGCCTCAGGACGCTAATGAAGGCCGCCTCATCCTCAGGCCGTGAGGCCGTCCATTTCGATCCCGGGGTCGGGTTCAAGGGGATCAGGTTGACGTGCACCCATCCCCAGTCTCCGCGTTTTCGCAGCACATCAGCTAACAGCCTGGCACGTTCCACCTGGTCGTTGATGTCCCGCATCAGCGCGTATTCGATGCTGACCCTGCGTTTGCTGACGCGGGCATATTCCCAGGCGGCGTCCACCACCTCGGCCACGGACCAGCGGTTGTTCACCGGAACGACCTCGTTGCGCAGTTCGTCGTCCGGGGGCATGCAGGGAGACGGCCAGGGGTGACGGGCAGTCTCTCCGACATGAGTCGGCTGATCTGGGGAACCAGCCCCACCGTGGAGACGGTGATCCCGCGGGCACTCATTCCGAAGCCCTCCGGGCTGGGGGCGATGAGGGTTCGGATAGCACCAAGCACGGCCTTGTAGTTGGCAAGCGGCTCACCCATCCCCATGAAGACGATGTTGTTCAGCCTGCCTGCACCCCAGGAACCAGCCCCGCGGTGAGCATCCGGTTCGCCGCCAAGGCCTGAACAGTGATCTCTGCCTGAGACAGGTTGCGTTTCAACCCACCCTAGGCCTGTGGCACAGAACGGGCAGGCCATCCCGCATCCCGCCTGGGAGCTGATGCACAGCGTGGAGCGGTTGGGATAGCGCATCAGCACGGATTCAAGCAGGGAGCCGTCATGGAGACGCCACAGGGTCTTGATCGTGCGTCCACGGTCCGCCACCTGTCGTCGGACTTCACTCAGCAGCGCAGGAAACAGCTGGTCTGCGAGATCCTGCCGAATGGCGGCCGGCAGATCAGTCCAGGACTCAACGTCCTCGCTCAGACCGTCGAAGACATGACGCGAGATCTGATCAGCCCGGAATCTCGGAAGCCCCAGCGCATCCATCGCGGCACGGCGCTCACCGGCGTCGAGATCAAGCCAGTGCTTCGGCGCCTTGCCCCTCGCGGGGGCGTCAAAGACCAGCGGCAAGTGGGTTGGCATGTCATCCCCCAAGGCTCAGGTGCAGAACGAGCCATCCTACAGGGACGGCAACCAGCATGGAATCCAGCCGGTCCATCACCCCCCATGCCCAGGCAGGAAATTGGACATGTCCTGATCCCCTCACATCACGTTTGATCTGTGACTCCACCAGGTCGCCGAGCGTGGCGGCCGGAGAGATGCAGAGACCCAACAGCAGGCCCAGCCACCAGGGTGCCCCCAGCCCCCACACAGCCGCCACTGCGCCGACGAGACCAGCCGCAACCATTGATCCCGCGAATCCCTCCCAGGTTTTTCGACGGAGATGGCGGGCGCCATCTTGTGCCTGCCGCACAGCGATCCAACCACGTAAGCACCGGTGTCGGCTGCGACAATGCAGAAGATCACCACCACGAAGCGGCGATTCCCGTGAGGGGCGGCCATCAGCAGCGGCACGAAAATGCCCATGAGGGGGATGTAGGTGATGATCAGAGCGCTGGCTGCGACGCCCGAATGAATCCCTCGAGTTCCGCCGAAAGAGCAGCGCGATCAGGCAGGCCAGGAAGGTTCCAGCAACGCAGATGACCGCGAAGGCAGCCGGTGGCAGACCCACATCCATCCGAGCCGTCACGTAGCCCCCCAGGACGCTCGCAACGGTTCCGACGACGATACACACGACCTGAGCCTGAAACCCTTGCGCAACAGCGCCTGGTGCACCTCAATGACACCGAGGGCGAGAGCGGCAGCCGCAAGAAAGATGAAGAACCACGGCACCCACAACAGCCCGACGGCGAGAGCACCCAGTAGGAGCACCCCACCCCGATGGCGGCCGGAATGTTCCGGCCGCCCTTCGGCGCCTGCGCTTCGCCGGAAGACTCCTCGCTCGGCATCAGATTTCGGTGAGTTCAGCTTCCTTGTGCTTGAGCAGGTCGTCGACCGCCTCCACATATTTCTTGGTGGTGGACTCCATCGCCTTCTCAGCACGAGCGAGCTCTGTCCTCGCTGATCTCCGAGTCCTTCTCCAGCCTCTTGAAAGCATCGATGGCGTGACGACGAATGTTGCGTACTGCGATACGAGCGTCCTCCGCCTTGGCCTTGGCGAGTTTGATGTACTCCTTTGCGACGCTCCTCCGTGAGCTGCGGCATGACAACCCGGATCGAGTTTCCGTCATTGCTGGGGTTCACCCCGAGGTCAGCCTCACGAATGCACTTCTCAATGGCGGCGATGGCGCTGCGATCGAACGGGGTGATCAGCATAGTTCTGGGATCGGTTGAGGTGAAGGTCGCCAGCTGCTGCAGCGGCGTCGGCGCTCCGTAGTAGTCCGCATTCAGGCGGTTGAACATCGCCAGGGTGGGCGCGTCCAGTGCGGATGGTGGACAGGTCCTCGCGGGCATGGTCCACCGCCTGCCGCATCTTTCCTGGGTTTCTTTCTCGACGCCGGCAATCATGACCGCTCTCCTCACAGGTAAATGGGTTGTCAGCGGGAAACGAGGCGTCCCAATGGGTTCGCCCTGCACGACACGGCGAATGCTGCCACGTTCGGACAGGGTTGAAGAAGACGAGGTTGAGCGCATTGTCGCGGGCCAACGCGATCGCCGTGGCATCGGCGACCTTGAGGTCCCTGGCCAGGGAACTCGTCATGCGTGAGGTGTTCGAGCGCGTCGCTGCCGGATTCTTCTGGGGTCTGAGTCGTAGACGCCATCCACTCCCTCGCTTGCCCATGAGCAGGACCTCAGCCCTGATCTCCAGCGCCCCTTTGCGCGGCGACGGTGTCCGTTGAGAAATAGGGCATGCCTGAGCCGGCTCCGAAGATGACGATGCGTCCCTTCTCCAGGTGTCGTTCCGGCGCGGCGGGGTATGTAGGGCTCCGCGACCTGGGCCATATTGATCGCGGACTGCACCCGGGTCTGGATCCCGGCCTTCTCCAGGAAAATCCTGCAGCGCGATGGCGTTCATGACCGTGCCGAGCATGCCCATGTAGTCTGCACGGTCCCTGGCCATCCCATTCTGGCTGAGCTCAGCTCCACGGAAATAGTTTCCGCCACCAACCACCACGGCGACCTGGGTGCCCTCAACGGCCACGGCCGCAACCTCCTGGGCGATGTCGGAGATCACCACGGGATCCACGCCAAGCTTCCCGCCGCCGAAAAACCTCGCCTGAGAGTTTGAGCAGCACGTTGATACGGCTTGTTCATCTGGCCTACCTTCCTGGTGGGTAACGCATCACGCCTCACAATATCGTTCCTCACCAGAAACGAGCGCGCCCCCACAGGACGCGCTCGTTTCCGGGTCTCTCGTCAGGCACCGACGGCGAAGCGGACGAAGCGCTTCACCCTCAAGGCCGGCTGCCTTGAGGGCGTCGCCGACGGACTTCTTGTCCTCCCAGACAGCGGGCTGGTCCAGCAGCGCCACGTCTTTGAAGAACCCGTTCAGACGGCCTTCGATGATCCGCGGGATTGCGCCTTCAGGCTTTCCCTCCTCACGGGCGGTGGCCTCGGCGATGCGGCGTTCGTTGTCGACGACATCTGACGGGACCTCGTCACGGTGACGTAGGAGGGGCTCATGGCGGCGATGTGCATCGCAACCTGATGGGCCATGCGTCGTCTCCGCCGCTGTACTCGACCAGCACTCCGACCTGCGGGGGCAGATCGGAGGCGCGGCGGTGCAGGCACAGGTGCGTGGTGCCGTCGTAGTTGGCCACATTGACCAGGACAGGTTCTCGCCGATCTTCGCAGCCAGCTCCTGCACAGCCTCCTTGACGGTGCTCCTCCCCAGGGCCGCGGAGTTCGCGGTCTCCAGGTCGGTGGCGCCGCTGGTGGCGATGGCCTCGACGATCTGGTCGCCCAGACCGACGAACTCGGCGTTCTGGCGACGAAATCAGTCTCGGCAGCGAACTGGATGAGAATTCCGTCCCGGCCCGCGACGATGCCGTTGGTGGCCTCGCGATCGGTGCGCTTGGCGGCCTTGGCGAGACCGGAGATCCGCAGCAGCTCAGTGGCCTTTCGAAGTCGCCCTCAGCCTCGGTGAGGGCCTTCTGGCGTCCATCATGCCGGCGCCGGTTGCGTCGCGCAGCTTCTTCACGTCAGCAGCAGTGATTGCCATGTTTCTTTCCGTCGATCGTGGAAGGGGTGATTGATTACTCGGACTTGGCATCGGCGGGAGCATCGGCCGCTGCCTCCGTCGCCTCCGGAGCCGACTCGGCGGCGGACTGCTCACCTTGGGCCAGGAGCCTCGCTCCCAGTCAGGCATGGGCTCGGCCTCAGCCTCCTCGCCGCTGCGCCCGGAGGAGCGTTCAATGAGGGCCTCCGCGACAGCATCGGCGATGATACGAGTCAGCAGCGCGACGGAGCGGATGGCGTCGTCATTGCCAGGAACCGCGCAGTCGACCTCGTCGGGGTCGCAGTTGGTGTCGAGGATCCCGACGATCGGGATACGCAGCTTGCGGGCCTCGTCAACAGCGAGGTGCTCCTTCTGGTGTCCACCACCCACACAGCCTGCGGGGTGCGGGCCATGTCGCGGATGCCGCCGAGGCTCTTGTCGAGCTTGTTCTTCTCGCGCCTAGCTGCAGCAGCTCCTTCTTGGTGAGTCCGGTGCTGGCGGAGTCCGTGAGGTTCATGCCCTCAAGTTCCTTGAGCCGCTGGATGCGCTTGGTGACGGTGTGGAAGTTGGTGAGCATGCCACCAAGCCAACGCTGGTTGACGTAGGGCATGCCGACGCGGGTGGCCTGCTCCGCGATGGCCTCCTGGGCCTGCTTCTTGGTACCGACGAAAAGCACCTGGCCGCCACGGGCCACGGTGGACTTGACGAAGGCGTAGGCCTTGTCGATGTAGCTGAGGGACAGCTGCAGGTCGATGATGTAGATGCCGTTGCGCTCAGCGAAGATGAAGCGCTTCATCTTGGGGGTTCCAGCGGCGGGTCTGATGTCCGAAGTGGACTCCTGACTCAAGCAGCTGACGAGTGGTCACTACGGCCATGGCTGTTCCTTTCTGCGGGGACGCCAGGCGTCCGCCCTTGACGGGGTGAGCTGGGGCTCACGCAGGTGGTTGTTCCCAGGATCCCGGTCAGGACCCCTGCCTGATGCGTTCGGCGATGACACCCAGCCTTGGCTGGGACCACACCATCGCTGACGGTCTCCCCGTGGCAACGCATGCGATGTCAATCGGATGTCACCGATTGCGGTGATTATCTTATGCACTGGGGCAAGCTGTGGCCAAACTGCGATTCAGGAACCGCGGGGCGCACCCCACAGTGGAGTGGAAGCACGCCCCGCAGGTTTTGAGTCAGCCTCCGAAGACCGTGTCGGTCTGATCCTCGATCAGGTTTCCGGCGAGGTCCTTCAGCGGCCCGGTGCCGCTGTCGGGCTGGATTTCACCGCCGGTGGAGCAGGGATAGGCTCGGTCCGCTGCCCTTCGGCTCAATGGAACATCGGGTTGATGATCCACTTGCCGTCCTCGTTGTCGTAGGCGTGGCACATCAGCTCGGTCTTGTTGCGGTTGATCGCCAGCCGCAGCTCAGTCGCATCACTCATGAAGGACACATCGGTGTCGGAGTCACCCGCGCCAAAGGCCGCGCGCTTGTCCATCGGGAGCCGGCTGGAAGGCATCAGGCCCGGTGATGCCGTAGATCTGCTCGCCGACGCGGCAGCGTTTCCCTCGATGTAGGTCATGGATATCTCGCCACCGCACGTGGTCATGGTGCTGGTGATCTTGTCGCCGTCGTGTTCCAGGGTGACGCCGAGGACCTTGTCTCCGGTCAGGGCCGAGGGATTCCGCCCACACCCTGGCCACCGGCTCCGCAGAGGCGGAGACGATCCTGACGTCGAAGCCATGGGCTTTGAGCGCCTTGATCAGGTCAGTTACCTGGTCGTAGTAGCGCACCCATCCGGTGACGTCCTTCGAGCCCACCTGGATCTTGGCTCCCTCTTCTGCGGCAAGGTTCAGGTCACGTGCCTGCTTGGCGAATGCCTCCACCCTCGGCATCGGTGTGGCCGGCCTGAAGCTGGGCGGCGAAGGCGTACTGCGGTTCGATTCGGCGGGCGTTGAACCCCGAGAACGCTTCGGCACCGCCGGATGTGGTGCCGTCGGAGTAGACCATGACGATCTCATCGGCGCAGGCAATCCCGGCCTCGGTATTCGTGGGCAGCGGTTGACCAGGTTCAGCCAGGGAGCCACAGGAAGCCGTCAGGGCTTGGACGGCTTCAGCCGTGAGGAATGTGCTCACCTGAGCCCAGTCCGTGGGTTGAAGCACCTTGCCGTTGGCCAGCATCCAGAAGGTGGTGGCGTCACCGATGTCGTTCTTGACGACGGTGTTGTCCCAGTCGAACAAGGCAAGCGGGGCTCCACTGGCAACGTCACCCACACCGCCACATGTTCCCAGCTTCTCAATCATGGCAACCAGACGCCCATGGTTGTCGCCGTACCAGCCGGGGTCGGCCGCAAGGTTTTCACAGGCATTCATGGCAGATGAATCGGCAACGGTGGGGGAAGCAGCCGACGATGATGTGGTCGTGGCGCCTCCACCGCCAGCGCACGAGGCCAACAATGTGGCTGAGGCCACGAGAGCCGCAACTCACGACAGAACGTACTGACTCATTCAGGGTCCCTTTTCATCACAGTGCACACCACCTCCGGATGGCGCAAGGCCATCCAGACGAGGACTCGGCGCGCAGAACCAACCCGGTGTTCTCTCGCCCGGGGGCAATCACGCTAGCAATGACCGGACTCCAGTAGAAGCCATCAGCGCAGAATTGCCTGAAAGTGAGGATGCGACACCGACGATGGAAGCCTCTTCCGCGACGGCGTCATCCCGGAGGCCATGCCGACCATGTGGTTTTCCACACTGAGAGCCGGCTCGGAGGATGGTGATGCCTCATCGGCCTGATCACTCATGGTGCGGACATGAAGAGGATCGTCATCTGGTCATTCCTGCTGATGCTGCTGACCCCGATGAGCTCATGGGCTGACGCGGGCCTGGAGTTGCAGGCCCCGGTTCCCGGTGCCCTACTGAAGGCCTTCGACCCGGGCACTTCACGATATTCGGCAGGGCATCGTGGCGTGGACCTTGCCGCCGCCAGGGGAGGGCAGTCCCATGCTGCCGCAGTCGGGAAGGTCTATTTCGCGGGCATGGTCACCGGAACGCCCTCGGTTTCAGTGGACCATGGCAATGGGCTGCGAACCACTTATACGCCGGTGGTTGCCACAGTCTCGGTCGGCGAGCAGGTGGCAGCTGGCCAGGTGATCGGCCATATAGCAGATGCCTCACCCCATTGCGCCCCAGATTACTGCCTGCACTGGGGTCTCACAGATGGGCTCGACTACCACGACCCGATGATCTACCTCTCCCGTCCTCCCATCCGGCTTCTGCCCCACGGCACGGAACCAGCTGCCGTCACTGGCTGCCCCCGGCCCAGGCCGCTGGGCCGGGGACAGGCGGCTCTCTACCCGTGAAGGTCCCATCACCAGCCCCTTCGGCATGCGTCTCCACCCGGTGACCGGCATCTACAAGCTGCATGACGGCGTAGACATCGGCGCTCTCTGCGGAGCTCAGATCCGTCTCCCCTGGGCAGGGAAGGTGACCTCCGCCGGTAACCATGGCGGCTATGGCTACCGGGTGGTCATCGCTCACGGCAATGGCAGGCAGACCGCCTACGCCCATCTCTCAGCCATTGAGGTCGGTGTGGGCCAGGAAATCCCAGCGGGTGGTGTGGTGGGACATGTCGGCAACACCGGCTACTCGACGGGCTGCCATCTGCATTGGATGGCCTGGGAGGCCGAAATCTGATCAATCCGCTCACACTCGTCGCATAGAGGTCATCGACCGGCCGGATCACGTCGCAGCTTCTCAGGCACGCGGATGCGCCTGTTGGAAGGCGGCTCGCAGCCGCTCGTCACTGACATGGGTGTAACGCTGCGTCGTGGCCACGGAGGCATGGGCTCAGAAGTTCCTGAACGCTCCGAGGTCCGCCCCCCAGCCAGCAGATGGGTGGCCATAGCGTGCCGCAGTGCGTGCGGCCCAACAGACAGGCCTCCCGCTGCGGTGGCTGCGTGGATGACGCGACGCGCCACCCTCGGATCCAGCGCACCTCCGCGGGCACCGAGGAACATCAACGGCGGGCTCTCAGGTTTCGCCACCCGGGCACGAACAGCCACCCACGCATCCAGAGCACGCCGGGCCGGAGCGCCCATCGGAACGGTTCTCTCCTTGCCGCCCTTTCCCAGCACCCGGACGGTGGATCTGTCGAAATCCACATCACGAAGCCCCAGACCACAGGCCTCTGAGATGCGAAGCCCACTGGCGTAGAGAAGCTCGACGAGGGCCACATCCCGGATGGCGATTGGATCACCCTCGGCGACTCCCTCGGCCAAGGAGTGCTATGGCATCGCCGACCTGCTCTCCCGTCGGCACCTTCGGCAACGTCCTGGCCCTCTTCGGGGACCTCAGACGGGCCGCAGGATTCTCATCGGCGAATCCCTCCCGGACCGCCCACGCAAAGAACCCTCGCACGCACGAGATGCGGCGCTGAAGCGTGCTGGGCTCCATGCCCGAGCCGACCTGCCCAGCCAGCCAGTCCCGCACATCGGCCAGCCGCATCTGCCTGGGAGTCTTCGATGTCGTCCCAGCCAGGCTGGCAACATCCGCGTGTAGGCCCGCACCGTATGCTGGTGAGCATCCGCGCTCCACCTCCAGGTAGATGCGGTACCGGAGATCGCCTCACCCCAGGGCTCCTTCCATGGGCGACAGTGTGGCAGAAGGCATACTATTGTCGCTTGTTGTGTCGTCGAGTGTCTCTCGGTCCCGGTGCAGCGTCTCGCAGCGTTCACCTCACTCACGGTACGCCCGGTGTCGTCTCACTCCGGCTGCCGTGGCAGGGCTCCCGTCCCGGAGCCGTCTCCCACTGACGGACTTCAGCGCACACCGCCAGCTGGCCGCTTGACTACCCGGAAACGAGGAGATTGATGCCTGACGACCTCACCGTTGGCGGCCGTGTCCGCCCCATCACCCGCTGGGGCACCCCTGGTGATGCATGCGCCGACCGAGCCGATCACGGACTTCGGGGAGGAACTGCATGAGTTGGTGCGCGACATGTTCGCGACCATGCGCGCCGCCGACGGCGTTGGATTGGCGGCAACACAGGTGGGTGTCGGCCTGGCGGTCTTCGTGTACGAATGTCCTGACGCCCAGGAGCGGGTTCACCGGGGCGTGGTCTGCAATCCCGAGGTGGAACTGCCGACGGGCAAGGACCGCAACCTGATGCCAGTGAGGAGGGTTGCCTGTCCTGGGCCCGGTGGATACTCCAGCGTCGCCTGTCCCGACAGGGCCATCTGCCGCGGGCAGGATGCCTTCGGACAGCGGATTGAGCTCGTGGCACTGGCCTGCTGGCCCGTTGTTTCCAGCACGAGACTGACCACCTCAACGGCACGGTGTTCGGTGACCGGCTCTCAAGCCGTGCGCGACGGAAGCTAGACGAGACGGTGCAGAACCTGGCTGGCGCTACCCCGAGGATTGGCCGATCTCCCCGAAACGCACCTCGGCCCCGCTCCCCTCGCAGGATTGAGAGCCGCCCCACTCCCGACGTGTATTTCAACCACACCCAGTCACTGACAGAAGTGGCGGTTTCTGGGCGTAGCTGAGACAATTTCCTGCGGCTATCCCGGAGTCCTCGGAGGTTGGGTCATGGGTGATCGCAGAGTCTCTGCGCTCGGTGTTGCAGTGTCTCTTCTCATGGGCGCGGGCTTCGGCTTCGCAGCTCCCCCTGCCCTCGCCTCCGATGTGCTGCCCATCGGGGCCGTGCAGGGCGCGGGCGATATCAGTCCTCTCGCAGGTCAGAGCGTCACCATTGAGGGCGTCGTCGTGGGTGACTTCCAAGCCCAGGGACAGTTCAACGGTGTCTTCCTGCAGGACGACGGCGACGGGGATGAGACCACCAGTGATGGGATCTTCGTGTTCGACAGGGGCCGCAACGACCTCAGTGTCGGCGATCACGTCCGCGTGACGGGCAAGGTGAGTGAGTTCAACGGCCAGACCCAGCTCACCCCCAGTTCCGTGACCAGGCTTGCCAGCGGTGTCCCCACACCCGCAGCCACTGCCTTGACCCTGCCTGTGACGGACTGGGAACGCCACGAGGGGATGCTGACCTTCCCCAGGACCTGACAATCGTCGAGTATTTCAACTTTGACCGATTCGGGGAGATCACCCTATGCGACGCAAAGGCAGTGGACCCCAACCTCTGTCACGTCCCCGCCAGGAGGCCATCACTCTGTTGAACGCCAACAGCGCAGACAGGCTGATTGTCGATGACGGGCGCGGAACCCAGAACCCAAGCCCAGCCATCCACCCCAATGGCCGCCCTCCCGCCAGGGACAACTACTTCCGCGGCGGGGACAGCGTCGCCGGGCTGACGGGCGTGCTCAGCTACAACTTCGGGGCTTTCAAACCGCAGCCCACGCAGGGCGGCAGCACACCGTCCGCAATCCCCGCCCAAGCGCACCGCCGCAGCTGGGCGATATGAGGATCGCATCATTCAACGTGCTGAACTACTTCACGACCCTGACCTCCGAGAATGCGGCGGCATCGGGTGCTGACACCGCGGAGGAGTTCCAGCGGCAGCAGGCCAAGATCGTCGCAGCCATGACCGAGCTGAATGCCGACGTATTCGGGCTGATGGAGATCGAGAACAACGGCCTAGCCCTCCAGAACCTGGTGGATGCCCTCAACGCGAATTCCCTGGAACCTATGCCGCTGTCTCCACGGGCAGAGTGGGCAGTGATGCCATCTTCCAGGCCTTCATCTACAAACCAGGGGCCGTGGAGCCCGTCGGCAACTTCTGCAACACTGAATTTCGGGGACCGCAAGAACTGCCCTCGCTGGTGCAGACCTTCCGACACAAGGTCACCGGTGAGCTGGTGAACATCTCCGTCAACCACCTGAAGTCGAAGGGTTCAGCCTGCGCTGGGGACCCGGACCGCGGTGACGGTCAGGGCAACTGCAATCTCACCCGCAAGGTGGCAGCCGAGAAGCTGGCGACCTGGTTGGAGAGTGACCCAACTGGTCAGGGAAGCACTCGCACCATCATCATCGGCGATCTGAACTCCTATGATCACGAAGACCCCGTCACCGCGCTGACAGCAGCCGGCTACACCGACGTGAGAAGCAGTTCAGCGGTGAGCAGGCCTATTCATACGTCTTTGACGGCATGGCAGGTTATCTGGATCATGCCCTGGCGAATCCGGCCGCGGCAGCCAGCATCGTCGACGCTCAGGCATGGCATATCAACGCCGACGAGGCCGACATCTTCGACTACGACATGAGCCACAAGAAACCCGCGGAGCAGGCGCTCTTCGCCCCTGACCCCTATCGTTCCTCCGATCACGATCCGGTGGTGGTCAGTCTCCACTTCGGCAAGGGCTCCTCTCCCAGCGCCAGCCCAGCCTCGTCTACGACGCAGGCTCCGGGCACGTCGGCTCGGGGACTCACCCGGCCTGGGCTTCCCCGGACCGGTATCTGAGGGCGTGGGCGAAGATTCCAGCGGCGGTGGCCACATTCAGTGAGTCGACACCCGACGCCATCTCAATGCTCAAGGCGACATCAGCGGCGGCCAGCCAGTCATCGCTCAGCCCGTGTCCCTCCGAGCCGAGAAGCAACGCCAACCTCCCGGTGGCCTGTAGCGGCTGAGGTCGACGGCCCGGGCTGAGTGTGGTGGCTGCCAGCTGAAACCCGGCATCCCGCAGCTGAGCGAGTTCGGCGACGGGGTCCCGCATCCTCCGCCAGGACACCTGGAAACAGGTTCCCATGGATGCCTTGATGGCTCGGCGGTACAACGGATCGGCACAGCCAGGGGATATCACGACCGCATCCCACCCGAGCGCCGCCGCCACCCGCATAACTGAGCCGATATTGGCGTGGTCCACCAGATCCTGGCACACCAGAACCCGATGCCTGGTGAGGATCGGCGTCCACGACGCCTCAGGTGGCCGCTCGAAGCTGGCCAGCGCCCCACGATGCACGTGAAAGCCGCTGACTCTCTCAATCAGGTCATCGGCGGCCACCAGGCATGGTGTCTCAGGCCAGATCTCCAACACATCAGCCAGAGTGGCAAGCCACTTCTCGGCCAGCAGGAATGATCGGGGTCGGCATCCGGCGTCGGAGGCCCGTCGGATGATCTTGTCCCCTTCCGCGATGAAAAGCCCACGTTCTGCCTCAAGATGCCGCTGCAGTTGCGCATCCCGCAGCCGCAGGTAGTCGCCCAGTCGGGGATCACCGGTCTCCGAGATGTCGCATCGCACTGTGTGAGACTACATGCGTGGAACCCAGCCGCGCCGCATCATGAGGTGCTCGCATCCCTGGGGCACCAGGCGGGCAGACGGTCGCTAAGCTCTCATCTCGTGGGCGAAGACAAAAGATCCCTTCCTGCTCTCACATCATGGTGGCAGCGGTGCTCGGATTCCTCCTGCCCACATCTGGAGCTGCTACAACGGCTCGCATGGGCCACGAAAGTGGCGATCTTCCTGTTGTTCTTCGGTTACGGTGCCCGTCTCTCAGCATCCGAGACCTGGTCAGGCCCGAGGCACTGGAAACTGCATCTGACGATTTTCTCCCTGCACCTTCCCTGGCGTTTCCGCTCATGGGGTTGGGCCCATTGCATCTTCCCTGGTATTCCACCGATCGCACTTGGCATGGCCTTCTTGACTCTTGTGCCGTCGACGGTGCAGTCATCCATCACGTTCACATCCATAGCTGGCGGCAACATCGCGGGGGCAATCGTGTCCGCCACCGCCTCAAATCTGCTTGGTGTGGCGCTGACGCCCCTGCTGGTGATGGCACTGCTGCCGACCACCGGCACAGTCTCCATCGGATGGGGCTCTTTCGGAGCAGTGGCGTCACAGTTGTTGCTCCCATTCATCCTGGGGCAGTTGTCGCGCCGCTGGACCGCCGACTTCATGGCACGGAACAAGGCAAAGCTCAAATGGCCTGACCAGGGCGTAATCTGTCTGGTTGTCTATGGGGCCTTCGGTGATCTCAGGCAGAGCGGGATCACGGTGACAGGCGTTGAGCTGTTGATCATGCTGGCGCTGTGTCTCATCGTCCTGGCCTGCATGCTGGCGTTCACCTGGTGGCTCGCCCGCACCCTGGGGGTTCAGCCGCGACGATGAGATCGCCATCGTCTTCTGCGGCACGAAGAAGTCCCTGGCGACGGGCGTCCCGATGGCGACTGAGTGCTGTTCGCCGGGCAGGCCGTCGGGCTGATCGTCTTCCCCCTGATGGTCTTCCACACCCTCCAGCTCATAGCCTGCACCTTCATCGCCCAGCGATACGCAGCAGGCGGCAAAGCTGTGGCCTCAGAGTCCCGGTGAGATACGAGGCTCCCATCCCATGGCGGAGGATGGGAGCCTACAGATGCTCTGCGCGGTTACGTCGCCTCACCCATCGGCGGCACTCGGATGGGTCATGTCCGCGGGCACCACCCACTGGCTGAACTGCTCGTCGGTCAGGAAACCGAGCTCCAGAGCCGACTCCCTGCAGCGACAGGCCCTTGTGGTGGGCGTTCTTGGCGATCTTGGATGCCTTGTCATAGCCGATGTGACGGTTGAGGGCTGTCACCTGCATCAGGTTGGTGTCCAGGTTGGCCTGGATCCGCTCCAGATTGGGCTCGATGCCGTAGGCGCAGTGGGGAGTTGAAGGACACACAGGCGTCCCCCAGGAGCTGGATGGACTCCAGCACGCACCATGCCATGACCGGTTTGAAAACATTGAGCTGGAAGTTGCCCTGGGGAACCGGCGAATCCGACGGTGGCGTCATTTCTGAAGACCTTCGTGGCAACCATGGTCATGGCCTCACACTGGGTGGGGTTGACCTTGCCAGGCATGATGGAGGAGCCAGGTTCGTTCTCTGGGATGAGCAGCCTCGCCGATGCTGCTGCGGGGACCGGATGCGTACCAGCGCACATCGTTGGCGATCTTCATCAGGGGCATCACCCAGAACCCGCAGAGCCCCAGAGACCAGCACCAGGGGCGTCGTGAGCCCCAGTGCGGCGAACAGGTTCGCGGCCTGGGTGAACGGGATTCCGGTCTCAGCCGAGATCTTCTCGGCGGTCAGCTCCCGAACCTCGGGTGGGCGTTCAGGCCGGTGCCGACGGCGGTGCCGCCAATGGCCAGCTCACGGGCTCGGGAGTCGGCGTACTCAATGCCCTCCAGGGCGAAATCGATCTGAGCCACCCAGCCGGAGAACACCTGGCCGAGACGAATCGGGGTGGCGTCCTGCAGGTGGGTGCGCCCAACCATGATCACATCATCGTATTTCCTGGCCTTCGCATCCAGGGTGTCACGCAGTGTGCGGATCCGCGGGTACATGGCTGCCAGCTCATTCACCACCGCGATGTGCATGGCCGTCGGGAAGGTGTCGTTGGAGGACTGGCCGCGGTTGACGTGGTCGTTGGGGTGCACGGGGGTTTTTGTGCCGAGTTCGCCACCGGCGAGTTCGATGGCACGATTCGAGATGACCTCGTTCACGTTCATGTTGGACTGGGTGCCGGACCCGGTCTGGAACACCACCAGCGGGAAATGATCATCCAGTCTGCCCTCAATGACCTCGTCGCCGGCCTTGGCGATGAGGTCCGCGATGTCTTGTGGAAGCTCCCCGAGTTCTGCGTTGGCGAGGGCCGCCGACTTCTTCAGGATCCCAAGGGCTTTGACCATGGGGCGTCCCCAGACGAAGGTCTCACGTCCGATGTCGAAGTTGTGGAGCGATCTCTCAGTCTGGGCGCCCCAGTACCGGTCAGAGGCCACTTCAATGGTGCCCATCGAGTCGGACTCGGTGCGGGTCTTCGCTGTTGCCATGGGAACTCCTTTTGATCTGTTGCCAACGACTCAAGGGTATCGCCGATGATTCGAGGTCAGAGCAGCGGGTGCCATCACCATGAGAAACCAGGACCGTGAGTGGGTCAGCCGTGGGAAGACGACGGGAACGGGCGCCCCACCGGCCGTCCTCCGTCCGCGAGACGACCAAATCCATGCCGAATGCCTCACTCAGGCGGGCATCGGTGAGCACTTCACCAAGGGGCCGGCCGAGACTGCTCGTCCCCGGGACAGCAGCAGACAGTGGGTGGCTCCCGTCGGGGATCTCCTCCACGTGGTGCGTCACCATCATGCTGGCAGGTGCCCCGGGTCGAGGAACAGCTCCGTCAGGGTTGCGACCAGCGCCTCCCGTCCGGCCAGGTCCAGCCCGCTGGCGGGCTCGTCGAGGAGCAGCAGCTCCGGGTCCGTCATCAGAGCCCGGGCGATCTGCACACGCTTGCGCTCCCCTCGCTGAGGGTTCCGAAGGTGCGATCTGCCAGGTGCCCGACGTGCAGGGGCCTCCAGCAACCCATAGGCCCTGGCCTCATCGGTGTCGTCGTATTCCTCCCGCCATCGGCCCACGACGGCCCATGCGGCCGAGAGCACCACGTCAAGGACCCGTTCGCGAGCGGGAATCCTTTCTACGATGGCGGAGGAGGTCAGGCCGATGCGGGGCCGCAACTCGAACACGTCGACGCGGCCCAGCTTCTCCCCAGCAGCTCCACAGTCCCCGAGGATGGAAACAGATTCGCTGAGAGCACTGACAGCAGGGTGGTCTTGCCCGCGCCATTGGGACCGATCACCACCCAGCGCTCATCCTCATCAATGCTCAGGTTGATGGCGTCCAGCAGGATCGCGTCGCCGCGCCTGAGCGTCACATCTTCGAGTTGCGCCACTGCTGCCATGTGGCTCACGTTACCGCGCCTCAGGCTCCCGTCGAGTGAAGCCCGCCGTCAACGTGGATCATTTCACCGGTGGTTGCGGGGAACCAGTCGGAGAGCAGGGCCACGACGGCCTTCGCGGTGGCGGTGGCGTCCTGGGGTCCCATCAAGCGGGGCCCTCCTCGTCCCAGATCTCGTTGAACTCCTCCGCGCCGGGGATGGCCTTCTTGGCGATGGTGTCGATGGGGCCGGCGGCAACCAGGGTTGAGCGGATGCCCTCTGGCCCCAGATAGCGGGCCAGGTAGCGGCTCGCAGACTCCAACCCAGCCTTCGCGACACCCATCCAGTCGTATGCGGGCCAGGTGACGCGAGCGTCAAAAGGTCAGACCGACGACGGAGGAGCCCGCCCGCAGCAGCTCACGGCAGGCCACGGCCAGCGACACATAGGAGTATGTGGAGGTGTTCAGGGAGATCCCGACATCCTTCCACGTGGTCTGCAGGAAGGCCCCGCCGAGCGCCCGCTCGGGGTTGGCAAAGGCAATGGAGTGCACGATGCCGTCCAGGTGGTCGAAATGTTCACGAAGCTGTCCCGGCAGGGCAGCCAGATGATCGGGATCGGTCACATCCAGCTCCAGCACAGGAGGAACGACATCCATGCGGTTCGCGACGCGACGTGTCAGCCCCACTGCCCGCGGCAGATTGCTGATGACGACGTTCGCTCCCTCCGCCTGGGCGATCTCCGTCACCCGGTAGGCGATGGAGGTGTTTATGGTCACGCCGGTGACCAGGATGTTCTTGCCTTCGAGAATTCCTACGTCTGCTCCTTGCAGGTTTCTTGTCAGTGACCCATGCCCAGGCCGCCGTCGACGGGGATGACGGCGCCCGTGACGCACCCGGCATCGGCCAGGAACAACGCGGCCTTGGCGATGTCCTCGGCCTGGCCGAGGCGCGCGGCGGGAATACGAGCTTTTATAGCCCTCGACGACATCCTCGCCGAGGACCGCCGTCATGTCGGTTTCGATGAAGCCAGGCGCAATGACGTTCGCGGTGATGTTGCGGCTGCCGAGCTCACGGCTGAGGCTGCGGGGCCATGCCCACCAGCGCGGCTTTGGAGGCGGCATAGTTCACCTGCCCGGGTGACCTGAGGAGGCCGACGACCGAGGACATCAGGATGATGCGTCCGAAGCGCGCCCGGGTCATGGGTCGTGCCGCGCGACGGACGACCCGGAAGGCCCCCCGTCAGATTGGTGTCGATCACGGCATCCCAGTCGTCGTCTGACATCCGCGCGATGAGCGTGTCCTTGGTGATCCCGGCATTCGCTACGAGCACGCCGACGGGCCCCAGCTCATCCTCGATCCGCTTGAACGCCGCATCCACCTGCGCCTGGACGGTAATGTCGCATTCGACGGGCAGCACCTCCTCAGGTACCTCACCCCCGGGCCGGTGGGTGCCGGCGACACGATATCCGGCGTCGCGGAATCGCTCGGCGATGACACGGCCGATGCCGCGGTTCGCTCCGGTTACAAGGACAACTGGCATGTCTTCCACGAGGCCAAAACCTATCGCGTCTACTCCTAAGACAGCATGACCGCCACCAGTTCAGCAGCTCACGGGCTGTCTCCAGGTCTCCGGTTGGCTGTCATGTCCCGTGTCGGGGATCCCGTGAGCTGGCCGACCGTTCGCTGAGGTGCGGCAGGAGGCACAGCTTCGACATCGCCAGGCAGGGATACGTGAATCTGCTGCTTCGCACGGCCCCACCCAACGCTGACACCCCAGACATGGTGGCGGCTCGGCACCGGTTCCTGACCGCGGGATGGTATGAGCCTCTCACCCATGCAGTGGCAGAGGCCCCTGGCGGGAACGTCACGGGTGCTCGACGCAGGCGTCGGCACGGGTCATCACCTGGCTGCCCATCTGGCTGCCACTCCCGATGCGACAGGCCTGGGAATCGACGTCTCCCCGCCGCCTGCCGGCTGGCGGCGCGGCGTAACCCCAGGCTGGGCTGCGTCGTCGCAGACACCTGGGCTGGTCTTCCCGTCAGAGATGAGTCAGTGGATGCGGTGCTGTGCGTCTTCGCTCCCAGGAATCCGGGAGAGTTCGCCCGGGTCCTGGCACCTGGAGGCCGCTTGGTGGTGGTCACTCCCTCCCGGGGCATCTGCACGAACTGCGTGAGCAGCTTGGCCTGCTGGCGGTCGAGGCGGAGAAGCTCCATCGGTTGGACAGTGCGCTGGAGACCTTTGAGCTGACTGAGCGCACTGAGCTTCAGCACAGCCTTGAGCTTTCCCAGGAGGCAGCCGCAGATCTGATCAGGATGGGGCCGAATGCCTTTCACCAGCAGGCGGATCCACCGGCGATCCGGACCACTGCGGCATTCACAGTGAGCAGGTTCTCCCGACGGTGAGGCCTCCCGGATCGGCGTCTGGTCAGTTGCTGATTTAAGATATAGGGTGTGTTGCATCCCGTCCTCCGCCCGAAGCAGGCAACTGGTGCTTCGACTCGGCTGGATGGCTGGACTCTGACGGCTGTGCTTGTCTGTGGCGCCTTTCTGCTCCTGACCTCAGTCGTGGTCACGGAGAATGCCGTGGCCAACACCGGCTTCAGTCGATTGCAGCTCTTCCTCGTCCCCGCAGTCACGATCCTGGCAGGCATCACCGCCATGCGCGCTGGCGGCAAGGCCAGGATCGAGAGGCCTTCCCTGGCGCTCCTCGTGGCCACCACCGCCTTTGGCCTACTCCTGTGCTGGGCTGCCGCCTCACTGCCACTGGTGCAGCATTGGGTGAGCCAGAGCATTGAGGATCCCAAAGCACTGGTGCCCGTCCCGCTGGCCTACCTGGTCAGCCCGCTGCTCACGGCTGGGCTGACCTGCCTGCTCGCGGTGCTGGCAGTGAACTTGGCCCCGCCCACTCAGCTCTTCGAGCTGCTCTGGTTGTTCGCCATCGCCGGAGCGGCCTGTACACCTGTAGCGACCGTGCTGAACTCGACGAACGTTGAGCTCTACGGACGCTTGGCTACACCGGCTTGGCGGCGCAGCAGTGATCCACACATCCCTGCTCCTCGGGCTGGCCATCTGCCTGGCCGCATTTCTCCACGGCCACCGGAGAGTCATATCCGGCCTTGCCTCGCTGGCCTACCTGGGGTATTTCCTGGCGACGGGAGCACGGGCGGGATTGATCTCCCTGGGCATCTTCCTGGCCCTGGTCATCGTGCCGCCCCTCATCCACTCAGCCCGGCAGCGACCAACACGCCTTCCCCTGATTGTGGGAGGCGTCATCGTGGGCCTGATCGGCTTCATCGGCATCACCAAGCGCATACTGCTGAACCGCGGACTCGACATCACCGGCGGAGGGCGGGTGGAGACGTGGACCTATGGTCTGAGTCAGGCATTCGCCTCACTGGGCAATCTGGTCTTCGGTGTCGGATACGGGGTCTTGTGGCCCTGGTATGCGTTCGAGGCCATGGTGCTGCCGCAGCCTGGAGCTCACGGCGACAAGCAGATGCCGGAGGGCATAACCCTCTCGCATGCCCACAACCTCTACGTCGCGGTGCTGTCCGAGCAGGGGTTGGTGGGCATAGCCCTTCTCCTAGTGGTGCTCGGCACGGTCCTTTGGGCTTGGTGGCAGGCGCGTGGGGTGGTGGAGCGCACCATCGCCTCAGGGCTCGTCGGCACGCTGGCAGGCTTCGCGTTTGACACCTATCTGACCAAGAACTTTCCCGTCAGCTTCATCTGGTAGGGTGACATTGGCCGGGCTGCTGACCATGATGAGCCATCGCCGCCGTCACGAGCGACAGCCGATGACGGTTCTCCCCCACACAGTCATGCTCGGTCACTGACCACGAGGCAGGCCACCACATTGGCGCCAGCCGCCTCCAACAGAGTCAGAGTCGCCTGCACCTCATTCAGGGAATCCCTCGGGTCCATGACCAGCACTGTTGTGGAGTTCCCGGCCACTGCCTGAAGCGCCACCGGACCGGCCCTGTCGGGGGCTGCGATCACCCCTGACGCCTCAGCCGCCAACCGTTCGTCAAGGCCTTCAACCCACGGCCCCAGGTTGACACGAGAGCCCGTGCCGACCAACACAACAGCTCCCGATTCCGATGCGCGCAGAGAGGGGGCAAGGATCGCAGCCAGTTGATGATAGGCCCTCGGCTCTGGGGTCGAGCGGAGCGTCAGCCGCCCAGAGGCGCTCACGCCCCGCCCTGAGCCCACCAGAGGCCTCATAGCAGCCACACACCAGGCCAGAAGCAGGCCAACCCCCAGCCCGAGGACTCCACCAGCGGCGATCGTCCGACTCTGCGATGCACCATCCGAGGACACGCTCATGGGAAGGGACAACGACTCTCGCCCGAAGCAGCTGCGGGCTTCCGGGATGCACGGCCTCAATCTCAGCACCGAGTTCCTCAGCCAGCGCCCTGGCAGTCTGGGAGGCCTTCTGCTGATCAGGGAAGGGCTCACGGTCAGCAGCAGCACCTGGTCGGAGACGGAGGCGCCGTAGCCCCAGAGACCTCATCGGCGGTGACACCATCGACGCGGGCAGCCACTCGTTCCACGACCGGCGTTGATCCGGCCATCGCGTTGTACAGGGACATCTCTGAACGGATCATGGAGGTCAAACGCCCGGCGTCCTCGGGGGTGTTCGCCTCGGCCGCGATCACCACCACCCGCGATGTGGCGCTGTAGACAGGGCTGAACGGACCCAGCGAGGATCCAGCCACCTGCAAGCCCTGCAGCGGTCGCGGCGGTGATCAACAGCCAGGATCTCGTCATCGCGGCCGCGAAGTCTCGCAGGTTCATCTCACTCCAGGTTCGTCAAGGGTTCGAGCAACGCCAATTATAACGACGATTGTTATAAAAGGCTCGCCACCCCCTGAGTCCGCTGCCCTGATGATCAAAGCGGTGCGCCAGGCCGTGCGAAGTCAGGCCAGAGCGATCAATTCGGCATAGTCGTCGCTCCACAGGTCCTCCACGCCATCTGGCAAGATCAGCACCCGGTCCGGCTCCAACGCCTCAACTGCGCCAGGGTCATGGGGTCACCAAGACGACTGCCCCAGCATGGGTGCGCAGAGCCGCCAGGACCTCGGCCCGTGATGCCGGGTCGAGGTTGTTGGTGGGCTCATCCAGCAGCAGCCGTTGGCGGCTGAGACCACGAGCATGGCCAGCGCGAGGCCGGGTCTTCTCCCACCAGAGAGCACTCGTGCCGGTTTGTCGACATCATCTCCGGTGAACAGGAAGGAGCCGAGCACCTTGCGCACTTCTGTGTCGTCGAGTTCGGGGAGGCCGAGATCATGTTCCTCCAAGACGCTTCGATCCACATCCAGGGTCTCGTGCTCCTGCGCGTAGTATCCAAAGCCGGGCACCATGCCCGAGCACTCGCTCACATCCGGCTTCTCAAGGCCCGCGAGCAAGCGGAGCATGGTGGTCTTTCCTGCGCCGTTCAGCCCCAGAACCACAACCTTCGAGCCCTTGTCGATGGCCAGGTCCACCGCGGTGAAGACCTCCAGAGAGCCGTAGGCCTTGAGAGGTCCTTGGCCATGAGGGGGTCTTGCCGCAGGGAGCAGGGTCCGGAAGCGGATCTTGGCAACCTGGTCGACGGCCCGCCCTCCACACCGGCGAGCAGCCTCTCCGCACGCTTGGCCAGCGTTCTGGGCCGCCACAGCCTTGGTTGCCTTGGCTCGCATCCTGTCGGCCTGGGCCATCAGCTGCCCCGCCTTGCGCTCCAGCGTTGAGACGTTCACGTTTCGCCTCTTCTCATCAGTCTCACGCTGCTGCAGATAGCGTTTCCAGTCCATGGCGTAGACGTCCAGCTCCGCCCGGTTCGCATCCAGGTGGAACACCTTGTTCACGACGGCCTCCAGCAGGCCGACATCGTGGCTGATCACCACGAGGCCACCCCCGAAGCCCTGGAGATAGCCACGCAGCCGTGTGATGGAGTCAGCGTCGAGATGGTTGGTGGGCTCGTCGAGCAGCAGGGTGTCCGCATCGGAGAACAGGATGCGCGCCAGCTCTATGCGACGCCGCTGCCCACCGGAAAGTGTGTAGAGGGGCTGACCAAGAACCCGTTCCGGCAGCCCAAGGTTGGCGGCGATACGTGCCGCCTCTGCCTCAGCCGCGCTAACCGCCGGCAGCCAACAGGGCGTTCTCCGCACGCGTGTAGGCCGCCATGGCCCTCTCACGAACCTCCTCCCGAGGTCTCGCTCATCTCCTGCTCCACCCGGCGCATCCGGAGCCATGACTTCGTCGAGACCACGCGCCCCCAAGATGCGGTCACGAGCCAGGTGCCCGGACTCACCCGAGCGTGGATCTTGAGGGCAGATAGCGAGTTGCCCGGAGCGGTTGACGGTTCCGGCGGCCGCCAGCGACTCGCCCGCGAGGATGCGGGTCAAGGTGGTCTTTCCCGCGCCGTTGCGTCCCACCAGCCCAACACGATCGCCTGGGGCGACCTGGAAGCTGACAGGGGGACAGCAAAAGACGCGCCCCCGCGCGCACCTCCACATCCTTGACCTGAAGCACGTCTGCGAAGTCTACCCATCAGGCACGCGACCCCAGGTCCCACTCCAAGCCCCCGAGTCAGACGGTCCGGTCATCTGGCACGATGGTTGTCGTGCAGATGCGAGTCGCCACCAGAGTCGATTCAGGAGTTAAACATGGGTTTCATCAAGGCCTTCACAGGGGCGCTCGGCGGAGTCTTCGCTGATCAATGGCTGGACTTCCTCACGGTTCCCCAGGCGTCGCCCCCACGGCAGCGTTCCTACCCGCGGTGAATGCGGGCAGAAACGCGGGCCGGGGGCTCGAACACCGCGGTTCTGAGAACGTGATCAGCAACGGTTCGAAGATTGTTGTGCCCAACGGCTACGGCCTCGTCACCTTCCAGGACGGTCGCGTCACCGGTTTCGTATCAGAACCCGGTGGCTTCGAGTTCCGTGGCGAGGACCCCTCCTCCCAGTCCGTCTTCGCCGGCGACGGAGTGTTCAGCCAGGTAGTACGCAACACCTGGGAGCGCATCAAGTTCGGAGGCCGTCCCAGCGGCATGCAGCAGGCTTTCTTCGTCAACCTCAAAGAGCTTCGGACAACCGTTTCGGCACTCAGTCCGAGATCTATTGGGATGACTCCTACCTGGGAGCGCAGGTGGGAGCAGTGACTCGCGGCACCTACACTCTGCGGATAGCTGATCCACTGCTGTTCGTCTCCACGCTGGTCCCGGGAGCCTTCATCGCCAACAATCAGACCTTCGACTTCACCGACTTCGACAGCCCGATCAGCGACCAGCTGTTCAACGAAGTGGTGGCCAGCCTGGGCCCGGCATTCTCGAAATACACCAACGACCCAGAGCGGGGAAACCGCATCACCCGTCTCCAGCAGGACTCCGTGGGATTCGCCAAGTCTTTGAGCGAGGTCGTCGAGGAGAACTACCAATGGCAGTCCGGTCGCGGCATCGTGATCGAGCGTGTCGCCCTAGTGGCCATCGAATACGACGAAGACACCCGTGCGTTGCTGTCCGACGTGAAGAAGGCTGATGCGCTCCGCGGCGACCGCGGAAACTCCTTCATGCAACAGTCAGTGGCCCGCGGTGTGCAGGCAGCAGGTGAATCCGGAGGCGGCCCAGGCCTGATCGGCATGGGAATGGGAGTCCCCATGATGGGTGGCGTGATGAGCGGCCAGCAGCAGGCTGCCGGACAGCCTCAGGAGGCCGCCCAGCCTGCACCTCAGCAGCAGAGAGGACCCCGTAGCAAAGCTGAAGCAGATGAAGGAACTCCTTGATGCCGGAGTGGTGACCCAGAGAGTTTGACACTCTGAAGCAGCGGCTACTCGGACTGTGAGGAAACCAGCACGATGACAGCACCCGGCACCGGCGGCCAGGGCCAGCCACAGCAGCCCCTGGCCGCCGGGGTATCCAGTGGCCACCAGCCCATGGGCTACCCCAACCCACAGCAGGCGTCCGAGTATCCACAGCCTCAGGGGTCCCTATCCGGAACAATCCTCACATGACACCCGGGCATATGGGAGCCAACCCATACCTGGCACCGAGGCCCACGGCAGGTTCCCCATACCCGTCAACGCCGGCACCTGGGCAGGCCCCTCCCCCGCCAGCTCCTGTTTCTATGCCGCCTGCAGCGTCTGAAGAGCCACAGGTGATGGAGCTCAGGAGACAGGGCGCGCAGGTGGCATGGTCAAATGCGTCAAGTGCGGCAGCACCGACATTCTCTACATCGTCGAAGCCCAGGCTCTGGTGTGCTCAAACTGCCGTACGCATTTCAATGAGGCACGCTTGGAAGACGAGGTGGACCTCACTGGAGGGATCCGGGACCTCAAGGGCACCACCATCACTCGTTCCGCCCAGAACCTGGTGGATGAGTCCGTGGTGACCCTCAAATGCCGCGCATGCGAGTGCCGAGGTGGTCATCAACGTCAATGAGACCGTGCAGGTGCGTTGCCACTGGTGCCGAAACTATCTCGCAGCGGATTCTCGGATCAACAATGGGGCCGCACCTGACGCCAGTAGCGCCTTTCGTGGTGCTGCGAGAACACGCGATCGAAATCATCCGCGACTTCGTGGAAAAACGCAAGTTCTACGCCCACCCCCAGATTCAAGCGAGAATTCACCCTGAGAACGTCGTAGGCGTCTATCTGCCCTATTTCATCTTCGACGGGCAGGGCTCGAGCCACCCTCGTGGGACAAGGCGAGGTGCAGACAGGGAAGCTGGTCAGAGAAGCATGGCGACTCCGTCGAAACCTATTACTCTGCCGACGTCTACAACGTGTCACGCGGGTTTGATATGAGCGTCGACGATCTGCTTCTGGAGTCCAGTAGCGAACGTGCGAACATGAACGATCTCTCGCAGACGAACAACATCATCAACGCCATCCTGCCGCTTTGATGTGAAGAATGCCCTGCGCTACAACCCCAACTATCTGCGTGGTTTCACCCAGTGAACGCCGTGACGTGAATTTCTCTGACCTTGACTACACCGTCCAGGATCGGCTGCTCAGCATCGCCCGCGCCAAAGGCGATGGCATGGTGCCACAATATGACCGTGGGGTGCGTTGGGACACTGAGCATGTGGACCTTCAAGGCTCTCGTTGGGTGACGGTCTACCTACCTGTCTGGCTGTATTCCTACTATGAGGCCAACAAGAACCTGAAAACACTTTGTGGCAGTGAACGGACAGAACGGCCAGGTGATGGGATCGGTCCCCCTGAACATGGCAACCCTGTGAGCAGTCACGATACTGGTGTTCATCGTTGGCACCGTCATTGGAATCACGTTGTTCTTGCTTACAGTGCTCTAGGAAAAGAATTGGACATGTCCTCCTGGCTGATCCTCCTGAAGACAAAGATCTCCATTAACGAGCTTTAGGCTCGCGCTCCTCGCTTTGGGCGTCATAGCAGCTGTCGCCGTCTATTACTACATCTGGAACAAATACCGAAACGCCGACAAGTCATATCAGTTTGAGAGGACTACCAGCGTGGACATCAACAATGTTCAGGGATCAGATGACTACTGTGGGTCCATCAGCCGGACCCGGGGAGACGGAGGTTGCACACCACGAGCTTTCCGCCAACCCGAGAGCGTCGGCTACGAGGACCTTACTAGGGTCGCGAGGAAATCAAGAATTACGGTGTTCCACTGGTCTGCGTGTGAAATGTTGATCCGTGGGGCCCGCCCTTGATGACCACCAGCTGAGTCTGCGGCACGTACTCCGGCATCCGGGCACTGGACTCTCCAGAGGGACGTTCTGGTCCCCGTCGCCGTGTATGACGAGCAGCGGCACGTCGACGCGACGACGAGTCGTCGCGGAGATCGGTGACCCAGCTCATGATGGTGGCGACGGCAGCGTGCGGCGCTGACTGCTGGGCGATGGCCACCGCCCGCTCACGCACCTCTGCGGGTACGGTGAGCCCCTCGTTGTTGCTGAAGAACCAGGTGCAGAACTGGTCCACAAAAACCGGCGTGGTCAGCGGCGCAGGCGTCTGCCAGCTCTTGGAACCCTCCCGGGGCATCGCACCGTCGGGATTCTCCTCGGTGATGCACAGCGCGGGACAGATGGAGCCGGAGGATCGCCCCGCCACCCTCTCGGAGCCTCGGGTCGCCAGGGTAGCGGACGACCTCGCCGCCACCCATCGAGAACCCCAGCAGGACGGCATCGCTCAGGTCGAGACCATTCAGGATGGCGTCGAGGGTCTCCAGTGAGAGTGTCGTAGTCATATCCACTGCGAGGTTTCCCGGAAGACCCAAAACCCCTCGGTCGTAGGTGATGACGCGGTATCCGGCGTCGGCGAACACCGCGGCATTGTCCTCAAACGCGGCCCCGGACAGCGGCCATCCATGCACCAGAACAATGGGCTTGCCGGACCCGATGTCCGTGTGAGTGCAGATTGACCTGGTCGGGTGTGGTGAGCTTCGGCATCTTTGCGCTCCTCGGTTGGGTGCGGCCCAGTGTAACGGGTGCCCCAACCTCACAGGGCTGTATCCCGATGGCCTCAGCTGCTCGCGTCCATCCTCTGTGATCATCTCCAGGGTCCACGGCGGTAGCCACCCAGTTGATCGTGACGGAGTTCGCCAGGCTGTCGAGCACATATTTCGTGTCGTACTCGATGCGGTCGGTCAGTGGGCAGGTCGGCGAGGTCAGGGTCATGTCCAGGTGACGTTCGCCTCTTCGTCCACTGTGACCCCGTACAGCAGGCCAAGGTCGACGACGTTGACCATGAGCTCAGGGTCAACGACATCCTTCATCGCCTCCTCAATCTCCCTCCTGTGTGGGGATCGGTTTGCCGGCATCGTCAGCGGGCAACTCGTCCTTGACGAGATCTGAGGGGCGTGGATCTGGGGTATACATCAGTTCTCCTTCGCTGAAGCCTGGCTGACAGCGTCTCGGAGGGCCGACCAGGCAAGCAGAGCGCACTTGACGCGCGCGGGAAACTTCGAAACACCGGCGAAAGCGATGGCGTCCTCGAAGCGGTCCTCGTCGGGGGTGATCTCCCCTTCGAGTGCATCATCTCCAGGAAATCCTCATGAGAGCCCGGAGAAATGGTCAATGTCCTGGCCGATCACGAGATCCCCCAGAACTGAGGTTGAGGCCTGCGAGATGGAGCAGCCCTCGCCGTCATAGGACATGTCGGCAATCAGGTCGCCTTCCAGGTGAACACGCAGGGTCAGCTCATCCCCGCAGGATGGGTTGACATGATGAACTTCAGCCTCGTAAGGCTCCCGCAAGCCGCTATGGTGCCTCTCGCGGTAGTGGTCGAGGATGATCGTCTGGTACAGCTCGTCGAGGTTCATCGCGCTCGAAATAGTTGCGGGTGAACACCAGGGCATCGGCGAGCGCGTCGATCTCCTCGAAGGTGGTGTAGAGATACGCGGAGGCCCGAGTGGAGCTCTGATGCCCAAGCCTTCTGTGCAGCGGTCTGGCGCAGTGGTGCCCACCCCGTATGGCAATGCCGCGTGAGTCCAGAACCTGCATGACATCGTGTGGATGGATGCCCGTGAGGTTGAAGGAGCAGGCCGAGCCCCTGTCGACGGCCTCCGTCGGGCCCAGCAGAAGGAGTCCGTCAATGCTGGTCAGCTTCGCAAGCATGTACTCGGTCAGCTCGTGCTCGTAGGCGGCTACTGCATCCATTCCGATCCGCCGCAGGTATCCCACGGCCGCCCCCAGGCCGGCGGCCTGCGAGATGGGCGGGGTGCCCGCCTCGAATCGGTGGGGTGGGTCGGCATATGTGGAGCGATGCATCTCGACGATCTCAATCATCTCCCCCGCCCAGGAAGGGCGGCAGGGACTCAGGAGCCTCATCTTGCCCCCACAGCACCCCGATCCCGGTCGGGCCGCACATCTTGTGCCCGGTGAAGGCAACCATGTCTGCTCCGAGCGCGGTGACATCGATGGCCTGATGGGGAACGGACTGGGAGGCGTCCACCACCATGACCGCGCCAACCTGATGAGCTTTCTCCGCGATGGCGGACACCGGGTTGAGGGTGCCCAGCACGTTGCTCACGTGGACAATGGACACCACTTTGGTGCGCTCGTTGATCAAGCCTTCTCGTTCAGCCGCCTCAAGGTCAAGCCTCGCCCTCGTCGGTGACGTCGAACCAGCGCAGTGTCGCCCCGCTCCGCTCGCACGCCAGCTGCCAGGGGACGATGTTCGAGTGATGCTCCATCACGGAGATGACCACCTCGTCGCCGGGACCCAATGTGGCACCCAGAGTGCTGGACGCCAGGTTGAGAGCCTCGGAGGCGTTCTTGGTGAAGATCACCTCCCAGGCTCCGCGGCGCCGATGAAGGACGCGACGAGTTCCCGTGCGCCCTCGTATGCCTCGGTTGCCTCGGCGCCGAGCATATGCATCGCGCGCGCCACGTTGGCGTTGTGCCGCAGGTAGTGCTCGGCGATCGCATCCACGACCTCCCGCGGCTTCTGGGAGGTGTTGGCCGAGTCGAGGTACACCAACGGATGGCTCCCCACCCTGCGGTCCAGGATGGGGAAGTCCTGACGGACCGCATTGACGTCAAGGTCATCTCGATCGTCTCCTCACCTCACCGAACACAACCGTACCCGCGAGATTCCACCGCCGGAACCCTCAGCTGCCCTCAGGGCCTGGGACGCGGCCCGGACGTAGGCCTCATAACCTTCCGCCTCAAGCTTGTCGGCCAGTTCTCGTCCGCCCTGGTCGACCATGCGACCATCGACGAACACATGCACGAAGGTGGGTTCGATATACCGCAGGATCCGGGTGTAGTGGGTGATGAGCATCACAGCCCGGTCTCCCTGGGCGGAGTACTTGTTGACACCCTCGGAGACGATGCGCAGGGCATCAATGTCGAGCCCCGAGTCGGTCTCGTCAAGGATCGCGGCTTTGGGGTTGAGCAATTCAAGCTGCGCGATCTCGTGGCGCTTCTTCTCACCACCTGAGAACCCCTCATTGACGGAACGCGCGAGAAGGACTTGTCAAGGTGCATGCGGCTCAGCGCGGTCTCGACGTCCCTTGACCCAGGTGCGGACCTTGGGCGCCTGTCCGTCGATGGCGGTCTTCGCAGTCCTCAGGAAATTGGAGACGGACACTCCCGGCACCTCGACGGGGTACTGCATCGCCAGGGAACAGGCCCTGACGGGCCCGCTCATCGACGGTGAGATCGGTCAGCTCCACGCCGTCAAGTGTCACGGAGCCTGAGGTGATCTCGTACTTGGGATGTCCGGCAATGGCGTAGGCCAGAGTGGACTTCCCGGAGCCGTTCGGGCCCATGATGGCGTGAATCTCACCCGGTTTGATGGTCAAGTTCACGCCCTTGAGGATCGTCTTCGGCCCCTCTTCGGTCAGGACATCGGCGTGAAGGTCGGAGATGATGAGGTGGACATGTGTTTCAGGACTCCTGGAAATCGGTGATGGGATGGTCCAGATCGACCAGTATTTGCTGATCCTCGATCTGGACCGGGTAGACGTTGACGGGCTCCGTCGCAGGGCAGGCATAACGCACGACCGCTGCGCAGGTCGAACCGGGAGCCGTGGAGATAGCACTCGATCGCACCATCCTCGACGTCCCCCCTCACTCAGGGGAACATGGCCGTGACTACAAATGTTGTGGATGGCAAAGTATTCGCCCTGATGGAGCACGATGGCCAGTTCGTGTTCGTCAACGGCCAGCGGAACCTCAGGGGCTCAGTTCGTCGAGTGTGGCGACGGGGACAAAAGTCACTGAGTCGCCCCCATGGCGGCAGCTGCCAGCTCAATTCCTTCTCCACTTGGGCGCGCAACCGCTCCTCGACTTCGGGCACCCCTGATTCTCCGGATGATGTCATTGAAGAATCCATGGACGACCAGACGCCGGGCCTCAGCCTCCGGGATGCCGCGGGAACGCAGGTAAAAACAGCTGGATGTCGTCGAACCGGCCAGTGGTGGAGCTGTGCCCGGCACCCTCGATCTCACCCGTCTCGATCTCCAGGTTCGGCACGGAGTCCGCGTGGCAGCCGTCGGTGAGGACAAGGTTCTTGTTTGCCTCATAGGTGTCGATCCCCTCGGCGACCTTGCGGATCAGAACGTCACCGATCCACACGGAGTGGGCCCCTCACCCTGGAGCGCGCCCCGGTAGTCCACGTTGGACCGGGTCTTCGGCATGTTGTGGTCCACGAACATGCGGTGCTCCACATGCTGACCGGATTCCACAAAATAGAGCCCAAACTGTTCGAGTTCCCCACCCGGAGCGGTGTAGGCGGCTCGCTCGACAAGACGGATGACGTTGCCCCCGAGTGAGGCCTGAACGGTGCGTACACGTGCGTCACGCCCCACCTCAACGGTGATCTGCCCGGCGTGGACCGCGTCATCGTCCCAGTCATTGACACAGACCAGGTTGACCTCGGCCCCGTCACCGACACGGATGTCGTATTTGGCGGCGTATGTCCCAGAGCCGCGGAACTGGAGAACCAGTGTGACGCGGGCCCCCATCCCCACGTTGAGAACAAACGTCTCGGCCGCATGCCCGCCATTCCCGGTGCCGGTGAAGACGATCGCGTCCCTCAACCTCCAGTTCTGCGGGAACCCGCATCACAAAGACCTCGGCGCTGCGAGCTGCCGCCACGGCTGCGACCCGATCAACTGGAGGCTCAACGGTCAGCTCGCGCATGCGCTCCCGTGATTCTCTGGTGAACTCGACGCCTTCTGGAAGGTTTCCTCCCAATCGAGGCTGGGCAGAACGTCACCTCCTCCAGCAGGGGTACGGATCTGCTTGATCGGGGTGAAACGCCAGATCTCCTCCAAGCCCTTGGGCTTGGGGTGATCGGGCCAGATCCCACGACGGGGTGGGGTGCAGATGGGATGCCACCGTCTCGATGGCGTTTGCCACATTGGGCGCTGTGGTGGTGCTCAAATCCATTCCTTCTGGGGGTTCTTGAGTAGTTGATGGGAGCGAGGTCAGCCGACCGCGCCTTCCATCTGGAGCGCAATGAGACGGTTCAGCTCCAGGGCGTATTCCATCGGCAGTTCCTTTGCGATGGGCTCGACGAATCCACGCACGATCATGGCCATTGCCTCATCCTCCTCCATGCCGCGTGACATGAGGTAGAAAAGTTGGTCATCGGAGACCTTGGAGACCGTGGCCTCGTGGGGCCATGGAGACGTCGTCCTCACGGACGCCAACGTATGGGTAGGTGTCGGAGCGGGAGACCGTGTCGACCAGCAGGGCGTCGCATTTCACGGACGAGGCGGAGTGGTGCGCTCCGGGTTCGACCTTCACCAGGCCTCGGTAGGAGGAGCGCCCGCCAGCTCTGGCCACTGACTTGGAGATGATCGAAGATGAGGTGTGGGGGCGCAGTGCACCATCTTGATCCCGCGTCCTGATGCTGCCCCTCCCGCGAAGGCGATGGAAAGGGTCTCACCCCGGGCCTGCTCACCCATCAGGTAGACGGCCGGATACTTCATCGTGACCTTGGAGCCGATGTTGCTGTCGATCCATTCCATGGTGGCGCCCTCTTCGCAGACGGCACGTTTCGTCACAAGGTTGTAGACGTTGTTCGACCAGTTCTGGATGGTGGTGTAGCGGCAGCGGGCCCCTTCTTGACGATGATCTCCACGACCGCGGAGTGCAGCGAGTCGGAGGAGTAGATGGGCGCGGTGCAGCCCTCCACATAGTGCACGTAGGCGTCCTCGTCGACGATGATCAGGGTTCGCTCTGAACTGGCCCATGTTCTCCGTGTTGATCCGGAAGTAGGCCTGCAGCGGGAATACTCACGTGAACGCCGCCCGGGAACGTACACGAAAGACCCACCAGACCAGACCGCGGTGTTCAACGAGGCAAATTTGTTGTCACCGGCCGGGATGATGGTGGCGAAAGTACTCCTTGAACAGATCGGGGTGCTCCTTGAGCGCAGTGTCGGTGTCGAGGAAGATCACACCCTGACGCTCCAACTCCTGGTTGATCTTGTGGTAGACGACCTCGGACTCGTACTGGGCAGCAACTCCCGCCACGAGACGGGCCTTCTCAGCCTCTGGGATGCCCAGCTTGTCGTAGGTGTTCTTGATGTCCTCAGGCAGATCCTCCCAGGTCTGGGCCTGACGCTCGGTAGAGCGGACGAAAGTGACTGATGTTGTCAGAAGTCGATCTCGCCGAGGTCCGCGCCCCAGGATGGCATCGGCTTCTTCCCGAAGAGCCGCAGCGCCTTGAGCCTCAGGTCCCGCATCCACTGCGGCTCGTCCTTCAGCTCTGAGATGTTGGCGACCACGGCCTCGCTCAGTCCCCGCTTCGCCGACTGGCCGGCGGCATCCGAGTCATGCCAGCCATACTGGTAGCCACTGAGGGCCTCCAGATGCTCTGTCCTGCGTAGCTCCCACTCCGGGGCATGTGGGATGTTGTCATGTACGTTACTCCTGATCCTGCTAGGAATGACTGGGTTGGGGACATGGGTGGTGCACACCCCGTCTCCGTGGGCAATGGTCGCCAGACGCTGCACATGGCTGCCCAGGAGCCGCGAGAACAGCTGCGTCTCCACCTCGCAGAGCTGCGGAAACTCCCAGCGGCAACATGGGCCACCGGACAGTGGTGCTGACACAGCTGATCGCCGGAGTGACCGGTTTGATCGATGGAGCGTAGTTGGCGCCAAGCGCCTCCCGTCAGCAGATCAATGGGAGAACGATCCGGGTTCTCCCGGCGCAGCTCATGGAAGCGCCGCTCGATCTCGCCGACGCGCTCCGTGGCCAGGTCGAGCATAGCCTGCGGTCCAGCGGCCTCTATCAGCCGACGGATCGCGACGATGGCCAACTCATCGTAGGCTTGGTGGAACTCTGCCCGCCCGGCGTCGGTGAGGAAGAACACCTCGACGGCCGCCCCCGCCCTCGGGCACCATAGACACGTTGCTCACGGGGCCCTAGCGTTCCGTCGGCCAGAAGAGCGGACAGATGACGCCGGATCGCCGCGGGGGTGAGGGACAGGCGATCAGCCAGTTCTCTGGCGGTGGATGGCCCCTGCTCCAGAATGGAGCGAACCACCCGCTCCCGAGTGGAGTTGTCTGTCTCCTGCATGGCTGCGCTCATTGTATCCTCCTCCCCTGACGATTTTGCCTACGCCAGTCTTTCGGAATCAAGGAATCCTATCAAGCAAGGGCGTCCTAACAGGAGCCGGGGCATCCAGATACTCTGTCCGGAAGCCCCCGCTTAGGGGCAGAAGGCCCCTCCTGGCACCTACCGCGAGTACCTCAACGGTTGGGCCGACACTGGGCCTCCGTCGCTATCCGGATCCCCGAGGACACAGCCCCCATCTCCCGAAGCTCCCTGCAGCCGACTCGTCACGCGGTCCCGAAGCGAGGTGGGCGAGATCGTGTTGAGGTAGATCTTGGTGGCCCCCTCAAACCCTGCGAGAGTTGAGACCCTCCACTTCAGCAGCACCTGCCAGGGCATCGGCAGCGTCACATCAATGGGGCGATAGTGCCACTCCTCGTTGGAGGCGATGTCCGCTCCGAGTTGCAGCCTGCATGGCGTGGATCATGTCAGACATGCCGCGCACCTCCTGGGCGTCCTGTTCCCAGGGATTGGAAAACTCGGAGCGGGAGTAGACCTCAATGGTCGGGTAGCGATGCCCGAAGCCGGCAAAGGCGACGGCATGCTCGTTCTCCGCGATGATCAGGTTGTGCTGGGCCGCGTAGTTGGGCCCCACCTCGTTAAGAGATTCGGGTCGCTCCGGAGCCTGGACAGCTCAACCTCATGCTGGACCCCGCGTTCATCTATCGCCACAACCTGCTTGTGCAGATGGTCGAAGGAGGCCCCAGCTGGCTTCAGCCAGTTCTGGAAGACCGTGATGTACCGGGCGTAGCGGTTGACCTCGTAGCCTCGACGGATCGCATCAATGGTGAAGGCTATGAACTGCCCATGCTCCTCAGGCGTGAGGCTGCCAGAGCCTGCCAGCTGTGACTCATCCGTTGCTCCATCAAGGAAATGTCGCCTGGCGATGATCACATCATGTCCGCCGCCGAAGAACCCCGATGCGGCCTCAATCTTGAGCTCCTCAGGCATCGCCGCGATCTCCGCGGCATCCATCCCTGAGGCGCGGAGCTTCATCTCAACCACCCGCAGCACATGCGACCGCCCTCCGGGAGGAGAGATAGCGGGCCTTCGTCGGCGCACTGGCTCCGGCAACTCGAAGCCGTAGTTCGCATTCCAGTAGTCGTAGCTCAGAATCTCAAACAGGTTTGGAACGCAACGAAACTCTGCGACGGTGCCGAACAGATCTTCCGCTGGCAACTCCGTGAGGTTCTCCACACCCCGTCTCTGCGCACCAGCCTGGCCTTCTCCGGCGGTGTCTCCAGGTAGCGCAACTCACAGAAGGCGCAGTGACGGCCCTGCTCAGCAGGGGTGAGCGAGCCGCGATCCGGGATGCGACACGCTCATCGGCCGGTTCCCCACGACCTGGAACAGTCCACACCTCAGTGCCGGTCAGCGGCCCAACCTGCTTGACGGTCCCATCTGCCATGCGGGAGAGAAACTCAGGCTGACGGAAATAGCGCTGCATGATACGAGACTAACGTCCACAACGGGCTTGCCCATTGCGCTTGCCGGTAGGGTCGGAGACGTGACTCAGCAGCAATCCACTCAGGGATCCGAAGGACCGGCGGCTGCCTCGCATCGCCGGCCCCTGCGTCTTGGTGCTCTTCGGTGTGACGGGCGATCTGTCACGCAAGAAGCTGATGCCTGCCGTCTATGACCTGGCAAACCGGGGCCTGCTTCCCCCCGGATTCGGCCTCGTGGGCTTCGCCCGCCGGGACTGGGAGGACCAGGATTTCGCGCAGGTTGTGCATGACGCCGTGAAGGAGCACGCCAGAACGCCCTTCCGTGAGGAGGTGTGGAGCAGCTGCTTGAGGGCATTCGATTCGTGCGTGGCACCTTCGACTCGGACGAGGCCTTCCAGCGGCTCAACGCGACGATTCAGGAACTCGACCAGGCGCGCGGAACCGGCGGCAACCACGCCTTCTACCTGTCAATCCCGCCAACGCACTTCGAGCAGGTTGTCTCGCAGCTGAAACGACACGCCATCACCTCGACGAACCCCGACACCTGGAACCGGGTCGTCATTGAGAAGCCCTTTGGCCACGATCTGAGATCGGCCAGGGAGCTGAACCGGGTCATCAGCCAGCTGTTCCAGCCTCAGGAGGTCTTCCGCATCGACCATTACCTGGGCAAGGAAACCGTCCAGAACATGCTGGCGATGAGGTTCGCCAACCAGTTATTCGAGCCAATCTGGAACCGGAACTACGTCTCCCATGTGGAGATCACCATGGCTGAGGACATCGGTATCGGAGGTCGTGCCGGATATTACGACGGCATCGGCGCCGCCCGTGACGTCATCCAGAATCACCTGTTGCAGCTGCTTGCGCTCACCGCGATGGAGGAGCCGACCAGCTTCGAGGCCCATCAGCTCCGTGCGGAGAAGACGAAGGTGCTGGCAGCGGCAAGTGTTCCCACGGACTTCGCCGCCCACACCGCGCGCGGACAGTACGCAGCCGGCTGGCAGGGGCGGCGAATGGGTGCGTGGCTATCTGGAAGAGGATGGGGTTCCCCCAGATTCCAAGACCGAAACCTACGCCGCCATCCGCGTGGACATCGACAACCGGCGCTGGGCGGGGGTTCCCTTCTATCTGCGGGCGGCCAAGCGGATGCCCCGCCGGGTCACGGAGGTCGCGCTCATGCTGCGTCCCGCCCCGCATCTGCCTTTCCCGCAGACGGACATCCATCCTCGGCTCCAATGCGCTCGTGATGCGGATCCAGCCCGACGAGGGAGTGACGCTGCGTTTCGGGGCGAAAGTGCCCGGGACCCAGATGGAGATCCGGGATGTCTCCATGGACTTCGCCTACGGTGAGTCCTTCACCGAGACTTCCCCAGAGGCCTACGAACGCCTGATCCTCGACGTGCTGCTCGGCGACCCCCCGCTGTTCCCCCAGCATGAGGAGGTTGAGCTCAGCTGGAAGATCCTGGATCCGGTGCTGGACTACTGGGCCTCGCTGCCCACCCAGCCGGAACAGTACGAGGCAGGCACGTGGGGTCCGGCCTGCGCCAACGAGATGCTTGCGCGCGATGGCAACGCCTGGCGCCGCCCGTAGAGGGAGATTTCCAGTGATCATCGAACTCAGCAACACCACCACCCGCGAGGTCTCCAATGCCCTGATCCGCGCCCGCCGCGAGGTGGGGCCCACCAGCGGGATGGTCTTCACCCTGTTAGTGGTCTCCGACCACGAGCATCGCGATGAGGTCCTGACTGCGGCACGCGCCTCAGCGATGGCGCATCCCTCCCGGGTGATCGTCGTCACGTATGCCTCGGGTGAGCCCCGCCTGGACGCGGAAATCCAGGTGGGTGAGGGCCCTGCCGGGCGATCTGCTCGCCCTGAAGCTGCATGGCGAACTGGCCCGACGCGGTGACTCCGTCGTCCTGCCTCTGCTGCTGCCAGACTCCCCCACGATAGTGTGGTGGCCGAATGGGGCTCCCGAGTCGCTGGCTGACGATCCCATCGGCCGCCTGGCGACACGTCGCATCACGGACTCGTTCGGCTCCCCGATCCGGCAGGCCGCCCTGGCCATCCGAGCCAGGAATCTTCAGCCTGGCGACTCAGATCTGTCATGGACTCGGATCACCCGGTGGCGGGCTCTGCTGGCCGCCGCTCTCGACCAGTTCCCGCACCAGGTCACCTCAGCCATGGTGCGCTCCACCCCGGACAACGCCTCGGCAACCCTGATGATGGCCTGGCTCAACCGGCAGCTTGGCATTGAGGTCACCCACGAAAACAGCACAGATCCGGGCATCTCGGAGGTTCGGCTGGCCACTGCCGAGGGAGACATCGTCATCAGCCGTGGGCCTTCCGAGACGATCGCCCTGTATCACGTTCCCGGCCAGCCGGAGCGGAAGGTCGCTTTGAAGAGGCGGCCCCTGACTGAGTTGCTGACAGAGGAGTTGCAGCGCATGGATCCTGATGAGGTCTTCGAGGCCGTGGTGAGCCTGATCGCCAGTCAGGTGGAGGCCTGATGTTCACCCGCATTGTCAGGCTGGCCTCTCCGCAGGACGTGGCCGACGTGGTCGCCCAGCGTTTCCTGACACGGGTGACAGAGCTGTTGAAGGAACAGGACGAGGCGAATGTCTGTCTGACAGGAGGCGGCACCGCCGACCTGGTCTATGAGAGGTTCGCTGAGCTCGCCCCGGCGGCTCTGGATCTCAAGCGGCTGCACCTGTGGTGGGGAGATGAGAGATTCGTCGCCGCCACCGATCCGGACCGCAACTCACTGCAGGCCATCAGCAGACTGGGGCGGGCTTTGCCCATCCAGTCAGCCAGCATCCACATGATGGCCGCGAAGGAGGGACGTGCCGATCCGCATGACTGTGCAGCAGAGTATGCCGCGGAGCTGGGAGACACCCACTTCGACATCACCTTCCTCGGTATGGGGCCGGACGGCCATGTGGCGTCGATCTTTCCCGGTCATCCCAGCATGGACCCCACAAGCCGCACAGTGATTGGGGTGACAGAATCCCCGAAACCACCGTCAGAAAGGATTTCCTGACTCTGAACACCCTCAACCGTTCAGGGGAGATCTGGTTCATCGTGACTGGCGCGGCGAAGGCAGATGCCCTGGTCAGGGCGATTGAGGGCGACAAATCACTGCCGGCCTCCTATCCGCGCGGCGCCCAGGCAACCTACTGGTTCGTCGATGAGGCTGCCGCAGCCAAGCTGCCGCAGCGCCACACCTGCCCGGTCTAGCGATACACGGCGCGCTGCTTCTGGCGTGCGTGGCCCGCTCCTCCGATCAAAGGAGCGGGCCACGCACATGCTGATCTTCTGTCAGTAGATGATTTCGCCTGCGGCGCGGCGCGCACGCAGGGAAGCCACGGCCTCCTCCAGGATCTGCGCAGCCTCGGCCTCTGAGCGACGCTCTTCCCGCATAGGCCAGATGGGTCTTGTACGGGGTGATCTTCGGTGGGGGCGGGGGATTGTCCGCATCCGTGTTCGCTGGAAGACCGCACCGCGGACAATCCCAGGACTCTGGTATCACTGCGTCTGCTGCGAAGGCGGGACGAGTCTCATGTCCGCTGGCGCAGTAGTAGGAAACGTGCAGCCGGGGTGCGGAATCTCCCTCTGCCTCTCCCATCGGCCCAGCGCCGACTCGGCTACCGCGGATGGCATTGCCACCTGCCACATCTACTCCTCAGGGGTTGTGTTTCACATTGCTCAAGCGCTGATGCGGTAGAGCACAAGCAGTCCGATGATCGCCAACACCCACAGCAGGGTGAGCACCATGCTGATGCGGTCGAGGCGACGCTCAGCTGTGGACACACCGCCCATCGCCGTGGACATGCCGCCTCCGAAGAGATCGGACATGCCGCCTCCACGACCCTTGTGGAGAAGCACGGACAGAGCCAGCAGGACGCTCAAGACGATCAGGATGACCGACAAGGTGAGGATAGGCCAGCTTATGAGGGGGACAATCACGCGATGTAGTTTAACGGAGGCCTTCAAATTCACCACATCCACACCCCGAAAATGCATCCCCGCCGCCCGGGGCAACCGGACGGCGGGGGCACAGCTGCTCAGGCGAACAGCACGATGGCCGCGAACTCCTCGGCCCTTCAGGCTGGCGCCTCCGACGAGGGCACCGTCGACATCGGGCTGAGCCATGATCTCAGCCACATTCGAGGCCTTGACGGAACCGCCGTACTGGATGCGGACGGCCTCTGCGGTGGCCTCATCGTGAGGGCGGCCGCCTCCCTGCGGATCGCACCGCACACCTCCTGCGCATCCCCGGGGGTTGCGACCTCACCGGTGCCGATAGCCCAGACAGGTTCATAGGCGATGACCAACGACGCCACCTGCTCGGCAGTCAGCCCCGCCAGGCAGCCCCGCACCTGCTCCAGGGTGTATTCGACGTGACGTCCGGCCTTGCAGAATGTCCAAGCCCTCACCGCAACAGATGATGGGGGTCATCCCGCAGCCAGCACCTTCTGGGCTTTGGCGTTGATCAGGGCGTCGGTCTCGCCATGGTATTCACGACGCTCCGAGTGCCCGATGACCACATAGGACACCCCGAGCTTGGCCAGCATTCCGGCGCTGATCTCACCGGTGTAGGCCCCGGCATCATGCTCGGACACATTCTGAGCGCCTAGACCCAGCGGGAACTTGTCGCCATCGATGAGGGTCTGGACGGTACGGAGGTCTGTGAACGGCGGGATGACGACGCACTCGACGGTGCTGCCGTCGTATTCCCTGTCCGCCAGGGTCCACGCCAGCTTCTGGACCAGCCCTGTCGCCTCAACATGGTTCAGGTTCATCTTCCAGTTGCCGGCCGCGATCGGCTTGCGCGCCATATCAGTTGCCCTCCTTCAGAACAGCGATGCCGGGAAGGTCTTGCCCTCCATCAGCTCCAGGGACGCTCCGCCGCCGGTCGAGATGTGACCGAAGGCCTCATCAGCGAATCCAAGGGCACGGACTGCCGAGGCCGAGTCGCCACCACCGACGACGCTGATGCCGTCCACCTCGGTGAGAGCCTTCGCGACGGCTCGGGTTCCGGATTCCAGGCCGGGGATCTCGAACACGCCCATGGGGCCGTTCCAGAACACCGACTCAGCCTCACGGATAGCATCGGAGAACGCAGCTTCTCGGTGGCAGGCCCGATATCCAGGCCCATCTTGTCCGCCGGGATGGCGTCGGCAGCCACCACATCGACCTGCCCAACGGTGCGCGCCCCCGAAGTCGACATCGGAGGCAACGCGGACGTCAACAGGCGGCAGGATGCGCTTGCCCGCGGCCTCGGCGGCCTTCAGATAGCCGGCGCAGGCCTCGATGGATGCGTCGTCAACCAGCGACCCACCCACCCCAAGGCCCCTTGGCCCTCAGGAAAGTGAAGGCCATGCCACCGCCGATGACCAGGGTGTCGGCGACCTTGAGCAGGTTGTCGATCACAGCCAGTTTGTCAGCAGCCTCGCGCCACCCAGCACCACCACGAAAAGGACGCCGCGGCTTCTGGTGAGGCCCTCCAGCACCTCGATCTCCTTTGCAACCAGGGACCCGGCAGCGGCGGGCGGCAGCTTCGCGATGTCGTAGACGGAGGCCTCCTTGCGATGCACCACCCCAAACCCATTGGAGACGAAGTAGTCGCCGAAGGCTCACGTACTTGGCGGCGAGAGCCGCCCGAGCAGCATCATCCTTCGACTTCTCCCCGCCTCGAACCGCACATTCTCCAGCAGGGGCGACGTCCCCGTCGCCCAGGAGGCTACCGACCGCCTCAGCGGACGGGCCGACGAGCGTCCTCGGCAAGCTTCACGGGGACACCGAGCTCACCCAGGCGAGGCGGCAACGGGAGCAAGTGAGAACTGCGGGTCGGGTTCGCCCTTGGGGCGGCCGAGATGGGCGAGCACGACGATGCGGGCGCCCGCGTCACGCAACTCGTTCAGGGTGGGCAGGGCGGCACGGATGCGGCCGTCGTCGGTGATGTTCCTCGCAGTGTCCAGGGGAACGTTGAAATCGCACCGGATGACCACGCGCTTTCCTGCGAGGTCTCGAGCTGGGAGACAGATTTCATTGGGGGATCCTTTCAGGGTATGGACGAGACGGCCCCGTCCACACGAATGCAGACGGGGCCGTCGAACGTCACGATCTGGTCTTCGGAAGACTCAGAGTTTGCTGCCGACGAGGACGGTGAGGTCCACGAGGCGGTTGGAGTAGCCCCACTCGTTGTCGTACCAGCCGACGACTTTGACCTGGTTCCCGATGACCTTGGTCAGCGGGGCGTCAAAGGTGCAGGACGCGAGGATCGGTCTCGATGTCGCTGGAGACGATGGGCTCCTCGGTGTAGACCAGGACCCGTCCGTCAGCGGCCTTCTTGACGATCTCGTTGACCTCCTCGACGGTGGTCTCGCGGCTGGCCTCAAAGGTGAGGGTCGGTGGCAGAGCCCGTCGGGGTCGGGACGCGGAAGGCGTAGCCGTCCAGCTTGCCCGCGAGTTCAGGCAGCACGGGGAGACCGCCTTGGCAGCGCCCGTGGTGGTGGAACGATGCTCAGCGCGGCGGCGCGGGCGCAGCGCAGATCCTCGTGGGGGCCGTCCTGCGGGTTCTGGTCCTGGGTGTAGGCATGGATGGTCGTCATGAGGCCCTTCGTGATGCCGAGGGCGTCGTTGAGGGACCTTGGCCATCGGGGCCAGGCAGTTGGTTGTGCAGGAGGCGTTGGAGATGATGTTGTGCTTCGCCGGGTCGTACTTGTCGTCGTTCACGCCCATGACGATGGTGATGTCCTCATTCTTGGCGGGCGCCGAGATCAGGACCTTCTTCGCGCCGGCATCCAGGTGGGCCTTGGCCTTCGTCGCATCGGTGAAGAAGCCAGTGGACTCGATGACGATGTCGACGCCCAGCTTTGCCCAAGGAAGGTTGGCGGGGTCCTTCTCCGCGAAGGCCTTGATCTCCTTGCCCCCGACGATGATGGCATCGTCGTCGTAGAGACCTCCTCGTTGAAACGTCCGAGGATCGAGTCATACTTCAGGAGATGGGCCAGGGTCTTGTTGTCGGTGAGGTCATTGACGGCCACCACCTCGAGGTCAGCGCCGGATGCGACGAGAGCGCGGAAGTAGTTGCGGCCGATGCGGCCGAAGCCGTTGATTCAACCTTGACGGTCATTTCAGATAGAGTCCTTCGAGGAGATACCTGGGCACCGCAACACCGGCTCGGCGTAATCGACGCCCTTCGGACGAGGCACCATCCTAGTCAGTGATTCCTCAACTTAGAAGGGTGAGGATGCCGAGATATCGCAGACGCGAGATCCAGCGGACGCCCACCGCTACTCCAGGCTCAGGAAGGTCAGCGGGGATGGATGCCTCCGTGTTCGGGATGCCAGCCGCCTCTGCCGCCTTGTCAGCGGTGGCCAACAGCCGCCGAGATCCGACCCGCCACCGCGTCCTTCGTCAACGGCGGATCATGCAGTTGCCCAGTTCCTCCAGGCTGGCCTGGCGATGCTCCAGCCTTAGCCGCCCTGCCGCCGCCAGATGCTCAGGGGCCTCATCGCCCAGGATCTCCAACGCTCGCTCCACGCGGGCGCTGGCTGCGACCGCGGCACGTGCCGAGCGGCGCAGGTTGGCGTCGTCGAGTTCGCCAGCCGGTTCGCCTGGGCCTTGACCTCACGTCGAAGGCGTCGCTCCTCCCAGATCAGGCGGGTTTCCTGGGCGCCCATACGGGTCCAGCAGGTCTGCGATAGCCTCCCCGTCACGCAGGATCACACGCTCCACCCCACGGGACTCCGTGCCTTCGCAGTGAGTCCGAGCCGTCGCCGCCGCACCGCACAGCGCGAGGGCCGCCTCAGAGCCCGGGCAGGTCACCTCCAGGGACATGGAGCGTCCCGGCTCGGTCGAGAGCCGCGCGCCAGGGAACGCACCCGCCACACCGCGACGCAGTCTGCAAGGGATCCCCCCACGACGTTCGCAGGCAGGCCCCTGACGGGACGTCGTTGATTGTCGACCAGGCCGCTCAGCCTGGCGAGGGCCTCACCGTCTCGGATCACTCGGACCGCGTAGCGGGTGGTGCGGCGCAGTCCCGTCGCATTGATCACCAGCAGATCCGAGTCGAGGGAATAGAGGTCGTGGATGTGGGAGCGAAGCCGGCGGGCGGCGCCAGCCAGAGTCCAACTCGGCCTCAACCACAATACGTCCGCCAACCAGATGGAGTCCGCCCCCGAACCGGAGCATGGCCACAACCTCTGCCCGCCGCACGTTCGGGTGGGGGGCCGCGACTGCCGCCAGCTCTGACTTCACCTTCTGAGTCAACGCCATGGCAGACATCATTCCACGCTCGCCCTATGGCTGCCCACCCTGGGAGCCACTTGGCGGAGCCAGTTCATTCAGCAGGCGCCCAGATCACCGGCGCTCCCCAGCAGCTCGCTGTGGCGGCTGCCAGGCGGTTGACGTCATGGCGCGGGCTTCCGTCGAGGCCCGCACATCCGCGACCACCAGCTCCGCCCCCAGTGATGCCGCGAACGGGATGAGGTGACGGTCTGTCTCCACGAAGCCCTTGTCAGCCAGGACGTAGTCCAGCCGGAGGATCGGGGCGTGCTCCGCCAACAGTTCGATATGCCGGGAGGCGGTGAAACCGTCCGTCTCATCGGAGGCTGCGATGTTCATCACCAGAATCCGTTGCGCGCTGGTGGTGTAGATGGCGTCACGCAGCTTCGGCACCAGCAGGTGAGGGATCACGGAGGTGAACCAAGAGCCAGCCCCAACACGATGGCATCGGCTGCATGCACGGCTGCCACCGCCTCCGGATGGGCCGGCGGGTCCTCAGGGAACGAGCCTGACCGACTGGACGGTGGCACGGGTTTTGGCGACGGTGGCCTGCCCTGACAGGGTGCAGATCTCGTCAGGTGCCAGAGGATCAAGCCCGAGCACATCAGCCTCAATCCCCAGGGGAACGGAGCTCATGGGCAGGACTCGTCCGCGTGTGCGCAACAGCTCCCCCACCATGTCGAGGCCAGCCACGGGGTCATCAAGCTGCTGCGAGGGCCTGCGATCAGGAGATTCCCTATGGCGTGTCCCGCCAGGGGACCGTCACCGGCGAACCGCGACTGCAGCACACTGGCCCAGCGCCTGCCTGCATGATCATCGCCGCAGAGCGCGGCAAGCGCCATCCGCAGGTCCCCGGGCGGCAGACAGCCGAACTCGTTGCGCAGCCTGCCTGAGGAGCCACCGTCGTCAGCGACCGTGACGACGGCGGTGAGACTATCGCTGACCCGACGCAATGCGCTCAGGGAAGTGTGCAGTCCATGCCCACCACCGAAGGCCACCACATCCGGCAACCGCCTCAGGGTGCTCATTCCTTCCCCAGATCCCGGTGGAGGACGCTCACCCCGTAGTCTCGTTCCCGCAACCGCGAGGCAAGCTCCTCCGTCATGGCGGTGGAGCGGTGCTTGCCACCGGTGCAGCCGATGGCGACGGTGACCTGCCGCTTGCCCTCTGTCAGGTAGCCGTGGGCCGCGGTCTCGATGACCCCAAGCATCTGCTCCTGGAAATCACCGGCGGCGTCCTGACTGAGGACGTAGTCCGCCACGTCCGGGGACAGCCCGGTCTTGGGGCAGCTCCGGAACCCAATAGGGGTTTGGGGAGGAACCGGGCGTCGAAGACGATGTCGGCATCAACGGGCAGGCCGTTTTTGAATCCGAAGGACATCAACGCCACGCTCAGTTTGTCGGTGGCGTCGGTTCCGAAGTGGTTGGAGATTCGGGAGGCCAGCTGCCGGGCGCTGAGCCGGGATGTGTCGACGACAATGTCGGCGCTGGCCCGCAAATCAGCCAGAGCCTGCGTTCACGCAAGATGCCGTCAAGCAGGCGGCCATCGTATTGCAGCGGCAGCGGGCGACGGTTTGACTCCTGGCGCTGCACGATGACGTCGTCGGCGGCCTCAATGAACATCACAGTCACCTGGTATCCGCGGTCCTTCAGCTCGGCGAAGGCGGATGGTATCTCTTCGAACTCGACACGGGGAGCGGACATCCACCACCACGGCAATTCGCTCGCCGACCCCGAGGTGGTCCACCAGGGCCGGCAACAGCGCGGGCGGCAGGTTGTCCACCACATACCAGCCCAGGTCCTCCATGGTGTGCGCTGCGGTTCGCCGCCCGGCCCCGGACAGGCCGGTGATGATGACGATCTCAGCACGCCCCTGCTTCTCCATGGTGAAACCCTAGCCGGTCAGCGGCCTCTGCTCGCGCCAACCGGCCGGTTCACCGCTCCCCCAGCCCCCTGGCGGCGAGGCATCCTGTGCGCTCGGCATGGGCCACCGCCCCGAGCACCACAGGGAACAGCAGGGGCGACGACGTTGCGGCCTGCCCCACGGGCCCCTGCAGCATCCTTGGCCTGGCCGAACAAGCCGAGCAGATGGGGATGGAGCGGATCATCAGCGCGATGGTCAGGGCGACCCGCTGAGGGTTCGCCCCCAGGAATCGCAGCGGAGAGCAGGCTCTGGTCAGCCCATGCAGCAGCTCCGGGGTCGGGGTGGTGAGCGTCAGGATGCGCGAGGCCAAGATGGCGAGCAGCAGGTTGCCCAGCTGAATCACGGCATTGACCGGTTGGGCAGTGATCAGGTTGTAGCCCACCAGCATCCCGATGATCACCCACATAGCCCACCCCAGCCGGAGAATCCTGGGCAGGCAGATGCCGGAGGCCAGCAGGAGCAGCGTCGCCAGCAGCAGCCCCCCGACGGTCACAGGCCAGGCTCGCAGAATCAGCGCCGGAAGGTCAACCCCAACAGGATGAGGTACTTGCATCCGATGCCCACCCGGAAGAGCCAGCCGTCGCCGGGCTGGTACATCCCAAGCAGGCTTGCGTGCAGATTCATTCCCGGACCCCCATCGCGGCCTCGTACCAGGCGATGGCCTCCCCAACTCCCCGTCGGCGGCGATCTCCCCCATCGACCACGAGGACCCGATCGGCCCGGGAAGCCACGGTCATGTCGTGTGGAATAGATCAGTTGCTGCTCCAGCTGGTCGAAGGTGCGCTGCAGGGCCAGCTTGTTGCGCAGGTCGAGCAGGGTTGTGGGCTCATCAGCCACCACCACCCTGGGCTCGACCGCCAACACACTGGCCAGCGCCACCAACTGCCGTTCTCCCCTGAGAGATCGTAGATGCTCTGATGGGCTAGATGTCCCAGTCCCCGCTCATCCAGGATCCGCTGGGCACGGGGGTTTCGCTCGCGGCGGGGAAGGTGCCCAAGGCTCAGTGTCAGGTCCTCCAGCGGCGTGGACATCAGCAGCTGGGAGAGCGGATCAGTGAAGATGAACCCACCTCCCTGCGCACCTTCGCGGCATCCCGCACGGTGTCGAGGCCGTTGACGGTGACGGTGCCGGAGGTGGGGCGGCGCATCCGTTCAGCAGCCGCAGCAGGGTGGATTTTCCGGAGCCGTTCGCCCCGATGACCGCGATCCGCCGCTCGGCAAGCTCCAGGTTGACGCCGCTCGGGAGCACCTTGGCGTTGTCACCCCGCCGGATGGGAGGAATGACGGCGTCAACGCCAACGAGCTGGATCACCGCTGGACGAGCAGCCTCGGAAGGCCCTGTGGACGGCGTAGGCAAGCAGGGACAGCGACCACGGACTTGAGGGCGTCGCTGATCCAGAAGGGCATGTCGATGGCCAGCGCCTTCCCAAAGTCCGCGGGAAGTGCCCACATCAGGGCCAAAGCACTCCGAGGGGCAGGATGACCAGGGTATCGCGCGGCCAGAGTTCCCAGGAAGAACAGCACCGGGGTTGAGGCCGCTGAGGCCGCGGCGTACCGCCCAGAGCGCAACTAGTCCGGCGACTGCGGCGGCGAGGGGGAAGGAGATGAGGTATCCGCCTGTGGGACCGGCAGATGAGCCGAGGCCAGCTCCTCCCTTTGGCGAGACCGGCAGGGCCTGCGGCCCCAACCACCAGATACAGCAGTATTGCCAGGAAACCCCCGCAACGGCCCGAGACACAACCCGGCCAGCGAGACACCGAGGGTCTGCAGGGGTGATGGGGATGGGGCCGATGTTGAAGCCGGACAATGGCCAATGCGGCAATCAGCGCCGCGAAGACTGCGATGTAGGCGACATCGACCGCCTGAAAGGCGCGACCAGGAAAGCTGTCACTGACACGATTGCCTCCCAAAGGGTTGACGGATTGCTTCGGACATTGAACACCCAGGTTTTGAACGTCGTTCAAGTCAGTTCCCCCACGCTGTCTCGAAACGACCCTCGCTGCGGGCATAGAATCCGCCAGTGCGCGACTTCTCCCTTCTGCTGAAAACTCCCGGCCTAGCAAGGATCGTCGCCACCCAGCTGCTGGCACGGATGCCTGCAGGCATGTTCTCGATCGGGCTGCTCATGCACAGTGAGCACGTCTACGGCAACTACGCCTCGGGGGTGCCGTGCTGGCAGCGCTCTCCATCGGCATGGCGGTGGCTGGGCCCGTCATCTCACGGCAGCTCAGCCGCTGGGGAACGCTGCCGGTGTTGCTGACGTGTCTGCTGCTTGCCACCGCAGCGCTGACGCCGATGATCCTGATTCCCCTGCCGCTGTGGGCCATGACGATGCTCGCTGCCATCGCAGGGGCCACGATCCCTCCAGTGCAGCCCACGGTCCGTACTCTCTACCCGAAGCTGGTTCCCCACCATCTGGTGACCCCATTGTTCGGACTGGACGCCGCGTTGCAGGAGATCATCTGGGTGCTCGGCCCGGTGGGGATCACCACGATGGTGGTGCTGCTGGGCTCTGTCACCGCATTGCTGATCGTCGTGGCCCTCCAGCTGGTCGGAGTGGTGTTGTTCATCTTCGAGCCTCCGGTGCGGGAACTCAGGATTCCCAAGGCGACGGGCGGTTTCGGCCGGGTGGCGCTGAAGCCCGCGGTACTGCTGATGACCGTGACCTCCCTACTGCTGATCGGCTCCTGGCCGGCATGGAGCTGCGGGTGGTCTGCGTGGTTTGGCGAGGGCTCGACTCTGGGTGGCTTTGCCCTGGCCATCAGCTCGATCGGCTCCCTGATCGGAGGACTCATCATGGGGCACCGTCCCCTCGGCCCCTGGTCTCTGCCCATCAGGTTGCTGGTGGTGGCCGCGGGATTGGGGTTGGCCAGCATGGCCTCCCGGCTTCTGGACGCTGTCAGCGACGCTGTTCGCAGCCGGATTCGGCATGGCTCCAGCGATCGCGGCGGTGTCGTCGGTGATCGCGGCCAGCGTGCCGTTCGCAGACACTGCGGAGGCCTACGGGTGGATCACGACGGGGCGGCTGATGGGCGCAGCCCTCGGGGCGGCGCTGGCGGGAGTCGCCATCGATGCCCTCAGGCGGCGGCGCTGGCGGGATGCTGGTCTCCTTCGGGATTGGGGCGCTCGCAGCAGTGGTGGCCACCCTCTTCCGCGGGGCGCAGCCAGATCTGCGGAGGCCTCAGGGGCACCCCCACACCGATTAGCTTTAACCTTGGTGTCAGGGGTGGGAGCAACGAGGAGGCGTTCGAAGGCTTCTCGTGGGGTGAGGTAGTCCAGGGTGGCTCGGGGTGTTCATTGAGTTCTTCGGTGATGGCGGTGAGGTTGGGCTGGTGTTGGGGAATGGGGGTGCTTTTGGGTAGGTATTCGCGAATCAGTCCGTTGGTGTTCTCGTTGCTGCCTGGCTGCCATGGGCTGTGGGGATCGGTGAAGTAGACTGGCATGTCGGTGGCCATGGTCAAGGCGGCGTGGCGGGCCATCTCGCTGCCCTGGTCCCAGGTTAGGGGTGCCTTTCATCACGTCTGGCAGGGTGTTGATGTGCTTGATCAGCGCGTCGCATACCCCAGCCGAGTCCTTGCCCTTGGGCAGTGCCAGGATGATTAGGAATCGCCTAGCCCGCTCCACCAGGGTGATCGCGGCGCTGCGCCCGTGGGCCCCGATGATCAGGTCACCCTACCCCTATGACCCGGGACCCGCCGGTCAGTGACCTCCTGGGAGCGCTCATCGATGCTGATCATGCCGACGATCAGGGTGCTTGCGCTGACCCGGGCAACGGCGAGGGCTGGCGCCGGGTGCGCTTGGAACGCAGCATGATCCCGTGCTCACGCAGCGTCTTGCGTGGCATCGGCATAGATCCAGGTGTAGATCGCTTCATCAGACACAACCGCTCCCGTGGCCTTGGAGGGCCCCAGCATCTCATCAGCGGCCTCGGTTCGCAGCCGTCCGGTGATCTGGCGGGGCGTGCGCGAGCGCGCCACGTCAGCAAGCACCCTGGCCCCCAGCACCGGACAGGCATCGATCGTGCGGGTCTGGGGACGTGCCCTGCGCCGCTGGGCCGCTACATCCGCACTCACCGGCTGGTACCCGCAGGACCTACGATTGCGGGCGATCTCCCGCGATACCACTGAAACATCACGACCGATCTGCTCGGCAATCCTGCGCAGTGACCAACCTGATCCACCCCCGCGCGATCCCAGACCGATCAGTCATCATCAACACGACGCAACACAACCTCCCACCTCTCCCACCTCTGACCAGCACTGTTGCTACGACCCTATGACACCGCCCTGTCCGAAACGTCAGAGGAGGCTCAGAAAATAGCTTCTGACAAGAAGTTAAGCATCAAGAAAAATCAATCGTACGAAAAACCTTGCACGATACATTCATACGATCTATACTAACGAGCGTTAGGCAAGTCGACACACCTCAGAGACGCAGCCATGATGCCGAAGCATCAACCCTGGGAGGAAGCTATGCCCAATATCGAAACAAAACGCTCAAAACGAATCAAAACACTAGTAGCACTAGTAGCACTTATCGTCAAGTCAGCTACTTACCGGATGCGCTGTTTCAATCGGTAAAGAATGGTGTGAAGTTTCGGCAGAAAACGTTCATCATTCAAAGGGAACACCATCCGACATGGTAGCGAAATCTAGGGCTACCTGCACTGCCCCCGTCCAGGTTAGCGGATATGTTGAGATTCAAAAGAAGGGCTTCTTTGGGAACTGGGAGACTTACACTAGGGAAGACTTCAAATCTTTCACAGTGACTCCCGGAAAGAAGGTGACGCGACAAGCTGCTGTTACGTGCGCTCAGGGAACATATCGGAACAAAACACATGTTGTCGCTACTTACGGAGGAGAGACCAAAACCGGAACAGCACATTCAACCCCAGTCACCGATCCATGCAAATAAACTCTAGCAGGAGGAGGCCACTTACTACAGGCCTCTTCCTGGCTACCTTGGCAAGTCTCTCATTAGGTTTTGCCAAACACCAAGAAGTATGCTGGACGGCAGCAGTAATTTCCATTACAACACTCCTAGCACAAAGGAAGGAGAAGATTAATTGGCAACATCTCTCCCTAGCTTCCGTTCCGATAGGAACGATTCTTACAGCATTCGGAATACCTTGGCAGATCGCCCCTATCGGCACCGTAGCATTACATCTGCTGGCTACTCGAGATAGAAGAAATCAAACAATCCTCAAAAGAACACTTTAAGATCAAGAGGTTAAAACCCTCTCAAATCACAGTAGCTATCGCAATAACCATAGTCGCCTGCATTTACATGCAGGACTATCTTCGAGACAAGATTCACCCTAATTCAGCTAACACCATGGATCTCACCTATAATTCAATTGACAGCAGCGTCACTATCAATGCAGCCGCAGAAGAAATCGTTTTTAGAGCAGCCATTATTTCACTCCCCATTTGGAGATCAAATTCATCTTCTATTATCTTCTCTGCCTGCATTTTTGGAATCGCACATTGGTCAATGGGGATACCCTCAGGACTAGAAGGAGCTTTGGCCTCTGGGTTATACTGACCTACCCTTAGCTTGGTTGTACAAAAAACACAATCGATAACACTTCCCACAGCTAGCCATTTTTGTAGTAAATTGCATAACTTTATTACTCCTTATATAAGTAAGAATAGGGGCCATAACGACAAACCTTCGGTTGCCATATAAAATACCTAGCCAATACAGTTTTAACCAAGAATTTCACTCACCGGAAGGAGGACCAGAAAGATTCTAGATAAGCTTACCTACACCCGAGGAGGCTACCCATAACCACAAGCAATTCCGTATTGAAATGAACACCCACAAAAACCGAAATCCGTCGTGCATAAACCCTTGAAATGTTATTATTCCTGCCGGGAGGCACTCGCAAGTAAATCTGATAGTCTCGACTAGTGTGCAATGAAATTCATTCATCAAATCATGAGGACTCATATACTTGGGGATCACTCGTCGGCGACAGCTGGCCAGCGTACGTGCGCATCCTCCACCCAGCCGGGCGGCTGGAAGCCGACGGCACCATCACACCAGTCCGGTGGAGTGATATCGCCTCAACAGGGAACAGACTTAGCCTGCGCAAGTTGGCAGATCGTCTCCGGCATCCCCCTCCACGCCGGACGATCCGGTCCCACATGGGACTATGAACCCGAAATCGGATCAGACTCACCAGTCGTCCGCAAAACGCTGCTCCGCCTGCTACTCACTGCGACCACTGGTCGCGTCTGCGACCGCTCAATGGGATGGCTGGGGTGACCGCACCACGCCAGCCCGAAACCCTCAGAAAGCTGGTCGCTGGTCGCCGCTACCACGTCGTTGCTGTCACCCCGAGCTAGCGTTCAAGCTAACAAACGACGACGATCCACCACTCAAACCGGACCTACTCTGGGACGAGGCCACAACCTTCCGCGCTCTATCAGACATCGACCTGCCCAGCACCATTGTCAGCTGCACCTCTAAACTAGCCACACACCTCATGGACATCCCCGATCTTGAAACCGTGCCACTCAAACCAACAGCCCATATCGTCATGTAACGGATAACTCTCGAACGCCCACATGTCACAGCCCGCACGGAACAACGACAAACCTAGCCTGGAGGATAGGCACGTGCGCGACTACTGGAACCACAACACCACCTACCATCCGTGAGGCTTAGTCAGAATCGGTGGCTGCAATGAGTTAATTGACGTGTTGTGCGTGTCGGTATGCGCGAGGAAGGCTCAACTTCCTGAATAATTGATGAGTACCAACACAGTCAATCGAAAGTTGAGCTTCCATGTACTCTCAGCTGGTCTTAGCAGCGAACAGATCACCGACCTTGTCGCACGCATCCATGACCTCCGCGAGGCACCAGCCTCCCGAGCAGGACGGAAACCCACACTAGGACTGTACAAGTGTGTTGTTGTGGCCTTGATCTATCTGCGATCCAACCGCACACAAGCATCGATTGCCGACCAGTTCCACGTCTCCCAGAAAACGATCTCTCGAACCATCGCATCCTGGATGCCCATCCTGGGACAGGCCCTGCAGGACTGCACCCCCACGGTCGACGACCTCGATGTCAGCGAACCACTCATCGTCGATGGCACCTACTGCCGACCTGGTCATGGCGCACCATGCCAGAACTGTACTCCGGCAAACACAAAACCACCGGCGTCAACGTCGGGTCGCATGCGACCTGACAGGGACAACTCGCCTTCATCTCCGACCCGATGCCCGGCCGCACCCGCGACACGCACTCAAAGAAACCGGCCTACTCGACCACATCACCACCGGGCAACTCATCGGCGACAAAGGATACATCGGACTCGGCGCAGATCACCCCCATCCGAGACCAGAAACAACAACACACAGAAGAAGAAAAAGGTTCAACAAGTCAGTAAACGCGACACGCTACATGATCGAGACGAGTCATCGCCAGCCCTCAAAACCTGGAGAATCCTCCACCGACTACCGCAGACCCTTCACAGCATTCCCAGAAACAATCACCACAGTAGCCGCACTCGAATTCTGAAAACACATTCTAGACTAAGCCTCCGTGGCTTGCAGCGCATCGCCGCCGAACGGCCCTGCCAGAACATCCTGGACGTCGGGTGCGGCGACGGGCTGCTGTTGCAGCGACTCACACCGTACGCCGGTCACCTCCGGCGGGGTATGCTGACCCCCAGTTTCCCATACCCGCCACCACGCGCAATCTCCTCACGCATGGCATGGTCGAGAGGCGACGATGTCGTGGGCGAGGGAGTGGTCCCCGAGTGAAGAATCCTGACCCTAGGGGCCAGGTTTGAGTTAGTGTTCCCGGCACTAGAAAGCAATGTGGCCAGGTACTCATACCCGTAGTGATACCCAAATCGCGCTTCCATCTGTCGCGTTCCAGGCTGCGGAGCACCCTCCGCCGTATACAGGGTGTTTTGTTCCTGCGGTTTTCCACTGCTCCAGACGGGTCGCAACCAAGTCGTCGATGCGGCCTCGGTGCCGGTCGTCAAGCCGTCATGCACCAGTGCGTATTCTTCCTGCATCTGTGCCATGGACGGGTCGGCATTCATACCGCCGGTGGACAACACCACTGCCATGCCCAAAAACCGACTATGCCCCGTCAGCATCTCATCCTGATCTGCACCTGAAGCCTTCAATGACGGCGAGGAGGGGTCTGTCCGATGAATGGTGTAACTGGCGGTTTCTGTTGGTGGGTGCTGGCTGCGGGCAGCTGCGGTCAGCGAAGGTCGTGGCGAACGCGTTCAGGGCGGGCTTCAGCGATGCCCCACCGGGCCTGGCCGGTGCCCTGCAGGATCAATGATCTCACGGTCAGGTACAGGGTCTTCAACGCGGCTTGCTCGTTCGGGAAGTGCCCGCGGGCGCGGACCGCTCTGCGGAACCTGGCGTTGGTGACTCGATCGCATTCGTGGAACACAAGACCTTGCGGATCTCGGCGTCAGTAGTCCAAGAAGGGCACGAACTCGGTCCAGGCACCCAGCCAGGCGGATCATCGCCGGATAGGCGCTTGCCCACTTCTCGGTGAACTGTTCGAACGCCCGCTCAGCGGCCTCCGGGGTGAGGGGCTTCGTAGACAGGGCTTTAAGTCGGCCGCGATCTGGGACCAGTGCTTCTTCGAGGCGTAGCGGAAACTGTTGCGCAGCAGGTGGATCAAGACAGGTCTGGATCTTCGCGGCCGGGAACACCGACCCGATGGAGTCAGGGTAGTCCCTGAGCCCGTCGCAGACCATGAAGAACACATCCTTGACGCCGCGGTTCTTCAACTCGGTCAGGCACGCGAACCAGAACTTCGCCGACTCCCCGTCCCCTGGCCGGGCAGATCCCCACAATGTCCTTGTGACCCTCAAGGTCGACCCCGATCGCGGCGTAGAACGGCTGGTTACGGACCTGCCATCCCTGACTTTGATCACGATCGCATCGATAAAGATCGCCGTGTAGATGGACTCCAAAGGCCGACTCATCCACGTGGTCATCTCGTCGACAACCCGGTCGGTGATCCGGCTGATCGTGTCCTGACACGCTCGTGCCGTAAACCTCGGCGAAGTGGGCGGCGATCTCCCCGGTCGTCAGCCCTTTCGCGAACAGGGCTCAACACCATGGCATCCATGTCCGACAGACCGACGTTGCCGCTTCTGACCAGCTGCGGCTCAAACGTTCCGTTACGGTCCCGGGGGTACCTGGATCTTGATCGCACCGACGTTGTCAGTAACAACCGTCTTCGACCTCGTGCCATGCGGGAATTACCGCTGCCGCGGCCGACCGGGTCGTGCTGTCGTCGTAGCCAAGATGCTCATTCAGCTCTTCGTCGAGGCGGCCTCAACGATCTGGGCGGTCAACGCCTTCAGCAAACCACCGGGGCCGGTCAGAGCGACACCAGCATCCTTGGCCTGACGCACCATCCGCGCGATCGCCTCACGCTGAGCCACCTCCAGCTCAGCTGACTCCTCCGCCGACGGCGGTGATGATGGGTTCCACTGCCCCAGTCTGGCCGACCCACGGCCAGCTCACTACTCGTTGTTGTCTCGGTCATCATGACTCCTCCTGCCCTGTCGGGCGATGGAGCCAGTTACACCGTTTCCCTGACAGACCCCGAGGAGACGGGTCATCTCCTCTGGCGACACCTGTTCCGCCAACGCCTGCGCGAAAAACGGATTGGGCATTGATCACCGAACAGACGCTGAAACTCTGCCACTTCTTCCAACGACGACGGCGGGTAATGGAACTGTTCAGCTGCTTTCTTAGCTTCCTCCTGGGCGTGTTCCCACTCCGCCTGCCCGTCGAGGATGGGAAATATCGTTGAATAATTCAGACCCCACTGCGGCCCGGGAACCATGCTTAGTCGGATCTACCAGGGAGTCCTGCAGGTCTCTCAAGGAGGCTTACTCATGGGGTTTGTTGACACACGCTGGAAGACGCAAGGACGGCTTGCCTCATGAGGACAATTAGGGTGTGAAAGAAACCACCTTAGGAACAAGTCGTCACGTGGAAATGCTAGCACAAAACCCTGATGCCAGTGAAGTCCTCGACCTGTGCGCAGGCATCCACACCATACCAAAGGCCAGCTACCTACCCCAGGCTCACGAACCCTCGGTCTCTTCGCCAGTATTCGCCTCATACTTTTTAACGTTGCGCCACAACCTCACCCAAGAAATTTGCTCGCGGAGCTGTTTGAGATTTCTCAATCCACGGTCAGCAGGCGTTGCCAACGCCTACACCCCACTCATCGCCGAAGTTCTCCATGTTCGGGTTTCCACCGTGGAAGACCCCCACCCGACCCAGCAGCTGAGCTTCCGACGGATACTGCCTCCTAGCTGTGCTGGTCCTGGCGTCAGCATCAGAGCTGTACTCGGGCAAAGCATCACACCACCGGAGCCTCTCGTCCGGGTGGCCTGCACCCAGGTGGGAAGACTTGCATGGGTTTCACAGCCCTTTCCGGGTAGCACCCATAACCTCACAGCACTGAAAGACTCCCGGCTCCTCGACGTCATTCATCAAGCCACCCACATCGACGATAAAGACCACACTCCGGTGCCGAGATTGATCACCCCAATCAAGAAACCCGCCGGTTGTGAATTACACAACACCGAAAAAGAGTTCAATAAAAAGATCAACACTATCCGCTACCTCATGAGAACGAAGTATCGCGCAGTTAAAGACCTGACGCATCCTTCACACCGACCACCGCCGCCCTTACACAACCTTCGCCACCACCATCAAAACCGTCCTCGGAATCATATTCACCTACACCCCATGAATAAGCCTCTAGGACTCATCGGAATAACCCAGCACATAATACTAGAAAACAAGAAACACAAAAGACAGTCGAGATCTTAACTTTCGCTTTTGGCCGCCCCGTTCGCTAGTCCAATCGCGAATAACCCAGGAATAGTTATTTTCATAAACAGCATTTTATTTGCCAATGCACAAAATAAGCGCGGAGGTATCAGGACAGACTCTCCCGTTTCCTTTTCACAAGATCACTATTTCTTGAATCGGTACAAGCAAATACCTTGACGACCTTGGGGAATCCTCTTCTGCACTTCCTCTGCGCCATTTATATATGACTCGAACGTGCCGACCATAGCTAATCCTTGCTGCCTTCTCTCCCTATGCGAGAGCATCACATTAGTTCGCCATTCACCGGTCATGATCTCTGAGGAGCTCCTGGGGGCGAGGCCTCAGGATCAGATTCAACTTGAAAACGAAGTTCGAAGAACTTCTCCACCGTCTGTGCTGCCTCCAGCTGCTCTGGACCAAACGTCGCACTCGGCTCAGAGAGACGGTGTAGGCGAACTCGACTCAGCAGGTGGCGTCCACAACGGTCCCTGAGCCACCTGTTTGAATCGACGGTTTCGGAAGAGATTCCGAAGCAGCACCACACCCTGCCACAGCCACAGCTGCCAAAGCAGCCACACAACAACGCACCACAGTCACCACACACCTCCATTGGTGCCCAGAGCCCCAGACCCACAACCAAGGCTTTCACCCGATCCTAGAACAAACCCCACCACCACGAAACCCCTCCACAAACCTGTGGAAAACTCTGATCTCATGAGCCCCACACCCGGCTGAGGGCGGATCAGGTGGGGGTGACCTCGCCAGTGGCCGAGGTTGATGGCCTCCCCACCGGTTCCCGCCACCGTCTCGTGGACGGCAGCGGCCAGCACAGGTCGAAGCCTGGAACCATGGCGATCTCCTCGACGGTGGCGGCCCGCAGCTTCTTCAACGGCCAAAGTAAGTCATCAGCGCCTTGCGCCGCATCTCCCCAGCCCCGGCACCCCGTCCAACGCGGAGGACAGCATCGACTGGTGCGCCTCCCCCGATGGTGGGTGATCGCGAACCAGTGGGCCTCGTCACGGACTCGCTGCAGCAGGGTACAGTCCCTCGGGAGGCCCGCGGCAGGATCACTCGGGATATTCCTCTCCCGGCAGCCACACCTCCTCCAAGCGCGGCAAGCCCGCGCGCGATCTCACCGTCCAGGCTCATATCCCTCAACACCGCAGCCGCGGCAGCCACCTGGGGGGCGCCGCCGTCGACGACGATCAGGGCCGGAGCGTAGGCAAACCGGCGGGGTGCGCCCGTGGTGGGGTCGATAAGCAGTGGTCCGGGTCGTCGTCCTCACGTCCCGCTCGTCAAGGAGCCGGGAGAGCCGTCGCCGCAGGACCTCATCCATGGCGGCCACATCGTTGGAGCCCTCGAAGCTCTTGATGACGAAACGCCGGTAGTCGGGCTTCCGGGCAAGGCCATCCTCGAAGACAACCATGGATCCCACTACCTCGGTTTCCTGGGTGTGGGGATGTCGGAGCACTCGATACGCAGCGGCGGCTCCGCTAGGTCGAGGGCCGCGGCGATCTCCTCCAGGGCCCTGATTCCGGGTGGTCAGGTCGCGAGGCGCGTTTGGTGGCCTGCTGCTGCAAGGCCAGCTCGGCATTCCGCAACACAGTTTCCAGCAGGGCGCGTTTGTCACCCCGGACCGGGACGCGCACCTCGACCCGCGCACCGCGCATCTCCTCCAGCAGGGCGACGAGCTCCGACTCGGCCGGCACAGAGCTGAGCACCAGTGGAGGCGGCGGGTTGTCGTCCGTGTACAGCTGCAGCAGGAAGGACTCCAGGAGCTCAGCCAGGTCACGGTCATCGGTGCGGTCAGCTAATCCAGCCGCGCTCCCCGTGATCCGGCCGCCACGGACATGGAAGATCTGCACCGCCACCTGCTGGCCGTCATCAGCGAAACCGACCACATCGGCCCGGGTGTCCTCCGACAGCACCACGGTGTTGCGTTCCCGGGCCTTGGCCAGGCCCGCGAGCTGGTCGCGCAGCACCGCGGCGCGTTCGAAGTTCAGGTCTGCGGAGGCCTGCAGCATCTCCTTCTCCAGCTCACCGACGATCTGGTCGGACTCCCCGCCATGAACCGGCAGAATCCATCCGCGATCTCACGATGCGTCTCAGGACCGACCCGGCCGACGCGAGGGGCGGCACATTTCCCGATGTCCCCAGCGGGCAGGGACGGCCGGAGGACCTGGCACGCTGAAACACCCCGTCGGTGCAAGATCGCATCAGGAAGACCCTCAGCAGCGCATCAACGGTCTCACGAATGGCCCAGGCCTGCCGAAGGGCCGAAATACCGGGTGCCGCGTCGTTTCGCACCCGACCGACGAACACCGGGGTATTCCTCCCCCAGGTCACCGCCAGCCACGGATAAGACTTGTCGTCTCGGTATTTGACGTTGAAACGGGGATCGAACTGCTGGATCCAGGGTGTTGTTCGAGTTGGAGAGCCTCCAGTTCGTTGGCGACGACAGTCCACTCCACCTTCGCCGCAGTCCGGATCATCGTCTGGGTGCGGAAGTGCAGCGATACAGGGTCGGCGAAGTAGGAGTTCAGCCGAGACCGAAGGTTTTTCGCTTTGCCAACGTAGATGACGTTGCCGAGGCGTCGAAGAACCGGTAGACGCCGGGTTCTGTGGGGATGCTGCCCGGCCTGGGCCGGTAGCTGGCCGGGTCAGCCATCGCCTCAGCGGGTCAGCCTGCGGTGCTTGGAGGCGTGCGGGCGAGCAGCCTCGGCGCCCAGGCGCTCGACCTTGTTGGCCTCGTAGTCCGCGAAGTTGCCCTCAAACCAGAACCAGCGTGGGGTGCCGTCCGCGTCCTCACCCTCCCAGGCGAGCATGTGGGTGGCGACGCGGTCCAGGAACCAGCGGTCGTGGGAGATCACGACGGCGCAACCCGGGAAGTCCAGCAGCGCATCCTCCAGGCTGGAGAGGGTCTCCACGTCGAGGTCGTTGGTGGGCTCGTCGAGCAGCAGCACGTTGCCGCCCTGCTTGAGGGTCAGCGCCAGATTGAGGCGGTTACGCTCACCGCCGGAGAGCACCCCGGCCTTCTTCTGCTGGTCCGGTCCCGTCGAAACCGAAAGCTTGCGACATAGGCGCGCGACGGCATCTCGAAATTCGCGACCTTGATGTGGTCGAGGCCGTCGGAGACCACCTGCCAGACATTCTCCTCGGCACTGATGCCGGAGCGGTTCTGATCGACGTAGCTGAACGACACGGTGTCCCCCACCTTTACGGTGCCCGCGTCAGCCTCCTCCAATCCGGTGATGGTCTTGAACAGCGTGGTCTTGCCGACGCCGTTGGGGCCGATGATGCCGACGATCCCGGCGCGTGGCGAGAGAGCGACAGATCTTTGATAGAGCACGCGGTCGCCGAAGCCCTTGGTGAGGTTTCCAACCTCCAGCACGACAGACCCGAGACGCGGGCCGGGTGGGATGTTGATCTCAGCAGTGTCGATCTTGCGGAAACGCTCCGCCTCGGCCGCGAGTTCCTCGTAGCGCTGCAGACGGGCCTTGTTCTTGGCCTGGCGGGCCTTGGGGAGAACGCACCCATTCGAGCTCCTTCTCCAGGATCTTTGCGCGCTTGGCGTCCTTCTTGCCCTCGATCTGGAGACGCTGCCGCTGGTCTCCAGGTAGGTGGAGTAGTTGCCCTCGTAGGGGTGCAGCTTGCCGCGGTCGACCTCGCAGATCCACTCTGCGACGTTGTCAAGGAAGTAGCGATCGTGGGTGACAGCCAACACCGCCCCCGGATAGCTCTTGAGGTGCCCCTCAAGCCAGTTCACGGACTCGGCGTCGAGGTGGTTGGTGGGCTCGTCGAGCAGGAGAAGGTCCGGTTGCTGCAGCAGCAGCTTGCACAGCGCGACGCGTCGCCGCTCACCACCGGAGAGCACGTCGACGACGGTGTCCGGCGGCGGGCACTGGAGGGGCGTCCATGGCCTGCTCCAAACGGGCGTCGATGTCCCAGGCGTTGTGGGCGTCGAGTTCGGTCTGCAGATCGCCCATCTCAGCCATCAGCTTGTCGAAGTCGGCGTCGGGTTCGGCCATCTCCATGCCGATCTCGTCGAAGCGCCTCATCTTCGCCTTGATGTCGGCGACGGCCTCCTCGACGTTCTCCTGCACGGTCTTGCCCTCGGTCAGGGGAGGTTCCTGGAGGAGGATGCCGACGAGTGGCGCCCCTGGCGAGTTGGCCTCCCCATTGTTCGGCTGCTCCAGTCCCGCCATTACCTTCAGCAGCGTTGACTTGCCCGCCCCGTTCGGGCCCACGACACCGATCTTGGCGCCGGGAAAGAACGCCAGCGTCACGTCGTCGAGGATCAGCTTCTCGCCCGCTGTCTTGCGGACCTTCTGCATCGTGTAGATGAACTCGGCCATCGGCATCCCTTCAAGTCTGAACCGCAGGCCGGTATGCCAGCTATCGGCGCAGATCCGCACCAGTTGGCGTGCCCTGTTCCAGCCGATCCAGCTCAACCCGCAGCGGCGTCAGGATGTGTTCCTCCCCGACCTCCGCGATGGCCCGGCTCAAGGCCTTGCGAGCTCGCCTGAGCGCGCCCCGCACCCCGGCGCTGATGAGGAAGCTGCTGGCGAGGGAAAGCCCCACCCCGGCAGCCACTCCTCCCAGCACCAGCACGGTGGGTATCGCCACGTACCCACCAGGCCCGATTCCCGGCCCGAGGGCGGTGGCAGGCCGAGATAGGTGAGGATCAGGGTTGACTGCCAGCCACAGCGCCCGACCCCGACGAAGGTCAGCAGCAGCCATTGCAGTACCCTGCACCAGCCGCCACCACAGCGGCTCCCACTGGGTGTCCAGATCAGCGGGTGGCACGCCTCCTCCAGCAGTCCCGGCAGCGGTTCCCGGTCCCTTCGGCATGCCTCAGCGATGGCCTGCCGCCACCCCGGGCTGAGTCCCTTCCAGCCTCATCCGCCAGGAGCACGCAGTGCGAGATCAAGCTGGGCCTGGGCCACGGAGCTGCCGGATCTGCGGTGATGTAGGCTGCGGGCTCCCCTGCTCTGGGTGTGGTCGACGACGCGGCGCACCGGGGCAGGGGGACCTCCCAGCCAGCTGACCATGGGCCATCCTGTCACCAGGCTCCGCGGCGTTTGAAGGCAGTGGAGACTGCTGAGACTACCTGCGGCACCCCAGCGGCAGCCTCAAGCCCTCCTGCAGGGCCTTCTGGGGATGCCTCCGGTCTGACCCAGAGCAGGCTGACTCGTAGTCCGCCGCCAACAGGTCGACGCCGGTGAGCAGACGCTTTCGTGCGGCGGTTTTACGGGCAACGACACCCGCCAGGTGGCGGCGGAGCTCGTCGATGCCCTCACCTGTGGCTGCGCTGACGGCGAACATCGGAACCCCAGTCAGTCCGTCGACGCGCAGAAGCTCCTCCAGATGCGCCAGGCGGTCCCGCACCTCGTTCGGTCGCAGCCGATCGCGGCCTGGTTCAGGGCGACGGCTATCACGTCGCGGTGGGGGCCAGCGGCTTCAGGTACTGGCGGTGGACGACGACATCCGCATATTTCTGCGGGTCCAGCACCCTACACGAACTGATCCACCACCGGAATCAGGCGATCCACCTCGGCCCGATGGGGCTTGGCGGTCGAGTCATGGTCGGGCAGATCCAGCAGAACCAGCCGCTCAAGCCCTCCTGCGGTGGCTTGACCTCGTAGCGGCGGCATCCCGAAAGCCAGTCCAGCAGCGCCGTGTTCTCCGGGGGCAAAGCTGATGGACAACGTCTGCGAGGTCGTGGGGCGTCGCACTCCGACGGTGGCGATGGCCGCTCTCGCCAGGGCATTCGTCAGCGACGACTTGCGGAGCCCGTCGCCCCGCAGCGCCACCACAGTCTCCCTGGCCGAGCCGGAGCCGCTGGTCGGCCCGGGCAATCACCTCATCCCCCGGCTCGTCAGCTCCATGGGAACCCGGCCCGCCGTAACCTCGGCCAGCCGGGGACAGACGGTCAAGCACAGCTTGCATCGTCAGTAGCCCTCTGGGCGTGTCAGGGCCTCGAAGGCCTCGTCGCTGGCCGATCTCAGCTGCTCAGCGACCAAAGTCAAGTCCTGCGGGAGCGCTGAGGGGACCGCCATCAACTCCAACCGCAGGGTTGAAACGCGACATCTGGGTGTCCAGCAGGTCTGCCACACGCTCCTCCAGGCGGGTCCGGGCGCGTTCGGAAAGGTGACGTACCGCATCTGTTCCGAGATGCCCTCCAGCAGCGCGCTGCGCCAGCAGAGAGGAGCCGCCGGCAATCCCCACCTCGGCGGTGGTCAGGCCCCCGTGGTGGCGAAGACCACCATGATGAGCGCCACCCCGACGGCGTTGGTCCCGAGCGCTAGGAAACGGGCTTTGCGGCGTTTGCCGCGTCCTTCCTCGTTGACGAGTGTGAAAATGTCGTTCTGCCAGGCCCGCACCAGCCGGATGGCTCGACGCGAAACCGGATGCCGGGCCGTGAGAGCGGATCCCCGTCCCCATCAACGAGCGCATCACCCCAGGGGTCAGCGACCAGTGGGCGGCGGCGCGTTCGCAGGCTGCGGTTCCCTGCTCCTCAATGAGGGTGGCGAGACCCTCGGAGATGGCGATCTGCACATCCTCGGTGTTCTCGCGTCCCACGAACCAGCTGGCGATGCGGTCTCCGGATGACGACGATCCGCTTCTCGATGCGCCGCATCAGGTCGCCGGTGCCGATGAGGTCCTGCCAGCGGCTCAGCACCTCGCCGCGAAGCATCGTGCCGTCACTGGTGGCGCGGGAGATCTCCTGGGCGGCGACGGCGAACTCTGCCTCAGCTGCCTGGCGAAGCTGCGCGACGGTGGCGAGCTGCTGGTTGGCGCCGTCGGCGAGATGCAGCAGCTGCGTGTCGAGTCACGCACCGCTCCGCAGAGCGTCTGGGTTGCGACTCCTCTGCGTTCGAACTGGTTGATGGCAATGCCTCCCAGCCACATCCGGATCTGGGAGACCTGGCGCGACAGGAGCAGCCCGTCGAGGGCTCCTCCCAGCTCGTGGAGCGTGAATACCTGCTGGGGCGGATTCCCCGCTGCGCGAGCAGTTCCCGGAGGTGGGTGGTCAGATCCTCGCTGGAGCCGGTGGGCAGCGGTTCAGCACCACGGAGATGAACACATCCCTGGCAGCTGCCGTGGCCAGCAGCTCCCGAGGCAACTGCGTCGGCGTAGCGGGAGGCAGTGGTGACAAACAGCCACAGGTCAGAGGCGGCGAACAGCTGCCGGGCCAGGCGGCGGTTGTCGTCGTCGATGGAGTCGATGTCGGGCGCATCCAGCAGGGCAAGTCCCTCAGGGAGAGCCTCGGTGCACGATGATCCTCAGGGATCTGGAGCCCTCAGCAGGATGGTCGGCGCGGGTCAGGTGGGGGCAGGACCGAGCGGAGCGAAACCAGTCCCGGTCTGCGGGGTTGCAGATGAGGGTCGGGGCAGTGGTGGTGGGCGTCGCACACCGGTCTTCGTGATGGCCTGCCCGGAGGAGGGAGTTCACCAGCGTCGACTTGCCGGCCCCAGTCGAGCCTCCAACCACGGCCAGCAGGGGTGCATCGAGGGCGACGGGCCCGGGCAGCAGATAGTCGTGAACCTGGCTGGTCAGGGTCCGTGCCTGCTCCCGCAGCTCGGTGGCGCCTTCCAAGGGAAGGGGGAAACGCGCACCGGGAAGGAGTGCGGCGAGGTTCTCGACGGCCTCGGCTAGGGGGTTCGTCATGGCCGTGGCGGCACCGGATGGGTCGGCTGCGGGAAGGGCCGGGGACGCTGCCTCCTCGGGATGATGGTGAGGGCCAAGGGGCTCTGTCAGGGCGTCGGGACGCAGTTCCTCAATCTGATGGACCAGTTCGTGGGTGCGGTGATCTGCGCCGGGACCGACGGTTCCGCGGTTGATCTGCTCCCTGGTGTGGGCCAGTTCTGTGATCAGGCGCATGAACTTTTGCGGTGCGCCACCAGGTCTTCGGACCACGGCAGATGCCGGCCAGGTGCAGCTTGATGCGTCGGAAGGGGCTGGAGAACACGACGACGCTCGCGGTCCTCAAGCCATCCTCCCCTCCGGAAGTCGATGAGACGCTGCCGGATGATCCGGGTGTGTCCGATGATGCTGAGGATCAGGGAGGCAGTCAGAAACCCGACCAGGCCAAGCGCCATGTACCAGTGGGTTCTCAAGTTCTCCTGGGAGTTGAGGCTGGCCATTCCGTTGAAGAGCATGTGCCCACCGACCGCGAGGGATGAAACCCTGCCAGCGGGGCCGTCACCCGTGCCATTTGCTGCGAGCCCCGAGCGCGACGGCTAGGGCCCAGTGACGTCATCATCGTGAACATCGGATGCGCGAAGGAGGTGTAGACGCCGCGGAGCAGCACGATTTCCTGACAGCAGCCTCAGGATCACCCGCCTCAATCGTCTTTGAGGTGAAGACGATGGCGCGGCCGTAGTAGATGATGTTCTCCACGAAGGCGAAGCCGACCGCCGAGAGCCCACCGAGCGCACGACGCTGAACCGTGCGATGTAGCGATTGCGGTAGAAGATCAGCAGCAGGAACAAGATGGTGGCTTTGCTGGCCTCCTCCACGAACGGGGCGATGAAGATGGCGGGACGAACACCGGCGGCAGCGTCGGCGCTGGTGGTCTGCATCATCTCCCGGCCAGGGAGTTGATGTGAATGCTGATCCACGTTGAGGCGCACGCTCCTCCAGCCGAAGGCCAGCAACCAGACCAAGGGCTTCTGGGCGGAAGCGATCCAGCCAGATGAACAGGGCGCTGTGAGACCAGGGCCGTCCACACCGCCCAGAAGGCCGCCATCCTGAGTGCGTCATCGTTCAGTTCTCCGGCGACGCTCCCATCAGGGAACGTCTTGTCAGGGCCTGAGCATCTGATACTGGTGAATGAGGTTGAACACGTAGAACGGGATCAACACGAGCGTGATCCAGAGGATGGGGCTGCGCAGCAGCTCGCTTCCACCAGGGACCGGGGTCAGCGGGGGAAGCCCCGACAGCCAGCGCTGCCGTTCTAGAACCTGAGTCATGATGCTCCAAAGGGTACTTGGCGCCCCAGGCAGGACTCGAACCTGCGCGCGACAGATTAGAAGGCTGTTGCTCTATCCACTGAGCTACTGGGGCTTCGCGGCAGATTCTACGCATCATGAGGTCAACACCCAATGCGCACCCTGCCTTAGCGGGCAATATTCTAGTGCGGTGAGCGATGAACTGGTGTGGATCGACTCGCGAGATGACGGGTCTTGATCTGGAGAAAGATGCCCTTGATCGAGGTTGCCGTCCTGGTCACTGATGCTGAGCTGAACGTGCTGGGCGACGGGGTGGATGTGCTGATCAAGCCATCCGACGACCAGCTGGCCGGGATGAGCGACTTCGTCCGTGAGATGCACACCAGTTCGGGGCTGCTCGACGACCTCGCCAGAGGCCTCACAATGGCTGAGGCGACCCAGCAGGCCCCTGGACTACATCCGCACGCACGTGCCCACCGCGCGGAAAGCCCCTGGCGGGCGCAACACCATCGGGACGGATCGGGCTTTCCTGGCCCGCGACATGCCGACGCTGGAAGCCTACGTCCACTACCGCAATGTGGACGTGTCGTCGTTGAAGGAGCTTGCCCGCCGTTGGTTCCCGCGGGTGCTGTATCAGGCTCCCGCGAAGCAGGGGAACCATCGGGCGCTGGCGGACATCCAGGAGTCCATTGAGGAGCTTCGCTACTACGGGGAGGCGCTGTTCGTTCCCGCGCCGGGGCCGTCGAGCGATGAGGCGAGGGCGATTGCCGCACGCCACCGGGGCAGCGTCTCGGGACTCGCCGCCCCCACCAAGGTGGTTGAATCCTGAAGCGAATAACGTCGGGGTGCGCCTTGTTGTGTCTGGCGAACCGGCTGAAGCGAGGCACAACATGGGTTACGACCGTCTGATCACCGCGAGGCGTCACATGGACGACCGCAGGTTCCGTGACGCCATCGCCGAGTTGAAGGCCGTGGTCGAGCACGAGCCTAGAGTGAGACCGAGGAGCGCTGGAGTTGCTCGCCCTGGCGAACTTCAAGCGCCGCCTACCTGCCCGAGGCTGAGCGGCTGGCTCGCCGACTAATCCAGCAGAAGCCGACGAACGCCTACGCCCACACGCTGCTGGTGCGTTCCCTGGAGCGCCAGTCGCGGCATGAGGAGGCGACCCGGGCCAAGACCCTGGCTGTGGCCTTGGCGCTGACCTCTGAGAGCTTGATCGCCACAAGCTAAACCAGGAATCCCGCCTGCGCACCGGCAGGCGGGATTCCTGCGTTGAGGCCTCTCCCCCGTCGCATGCCCTACGGATCCCGGACGTCCGCGATGACCCTGTCCCCGAAGTCGTCACGTTCCACAAGACGGAGGATCGCAGCGGCTGAGTCAGCAGGGGCGGTGAGGTTGCCGTCGGCCTTCAGGTCACGGAAGCGGTCACGGTCCGGGAAGTCGGCGTCACGGATGACGCCCTGCATGTCTGTGTCCACCACGCCGGGGCGATGGCCGCCACCCGCACCGTCCAGCCTCTCTGAGGGCCAACGCCTGCGCATGCATGATCCAGGGCAGCCTTGGTGGCACAGTAGACTGCCCAGCCGGCGAGGGGACGACATCCGGCACCGCTGGAGATGTGGACGATCCGCACCTGCGTACCCGGTCGACGGGCGGCGAGCACAGCGTCGGTCAATACGATGGGTGCTGTGACATTGGAGCTGGATCGCGTTCTGCACAGCTGCTGGCTCCAGGGTGCCGCTGGAGCCGATCGGCTCCACCATTCCCGCGTTGTTGATCAACAGGATGTCCGTGGCATCGCCCAAGAACCTGGTGAGTGTCTCCTCCGCAGCCAGGGCCGTCAGGGGACTGCGCCGAGCGACAGGTCGACGCACTCGCCCATGGAACGGGACACGGGCAGGGACCTCCCATCCGCCCGTGGCGAGCTGATTCGCCAGGGCAGCCCCCAGCCCCTGCTGACGCCGGTGACGATGGCCTTCCTGGTCAGTGGCTGCCCCTTCGGCTGGACGGGGTGGGCGAGGCTATGGGCGGCGTCCCAGCACAAGTCGGTCGGCGCCGATGGGCGCGATGACCCGCACAGCCAGCGGCAGGCCCTCGTCGCTGAGACCTGCGGGAACGCTGGCAGCCGGGTAGCCGGCGATGTTCCAGTAGGACGTGTAGGCGATGACCGGGACTGAGATCTGATGGCGGGCAGCGTAGCCCAGCCGGTGGATGGGTCTGATCGGAACTGGCAGCGTCGGCGTGACCGGCGTCAGGAGCACGTCAATGTGTTTGAACACGCGGTTCATGGCCTCCTCGACGCGGGCAGTGCTTCGTTCAGCCCAGGTGAGTGCGGCTCGCGCGGGAGCATCCTGGCGATGTTGGCCAGCTGGGTGCGACGTTCCAGGAGTTCTGGATGGTCGGTGCGACGGGCCTCGTCGAGTACTCCCAGGTGGTATTGCACCATGAAGGTCAGCGATTCAGCCCAGCGGATGGACCCCTGCTCACCTGATGGCCTTGCCGGGCGAGGATGCCAGCGGCTGCTACGACGGCGTCGGCCACCTGGGGTTCGGGTGTGATTCCGCGGAGGCAGGAGTCCAGGGTCCAGCCGACGCGAAGCGGCCGCTCGACCTGGGACGGGCTGTGGTGCGCGATGACCTGCATGGCCAGTTCCAGGTCCTCCACCGAGCGGGCCAGGGTCCGAAGGTGCCGAGCCGATGCCAGAGGTTCGGGTGGGGTGCGGTGGAGACACTGCCACGGCTTGGCTTCAGACCGAAGATCCCGGTCCAGGCGGCGGGGATGCGGATGGACCCCCGGCATCACCCACCCAGGGCCAGGGAACCATGCCGGCCGATACCGCGACGGCAGAGCCGCCGGAGGAGCCACCGGGGCTGAGGTCCGGGCCGAAGGGTTGCGGACGGCACCTCACCCCTCTGTGTAGGGGCTCTGCCCAAACTCCGGCATGTGAGTCTTGCCGATGATAACGGCTCCGGCGCGGCGAAGCCGGGTGACGACCTCGAGTCAGATGGGGCCGGCAGCGAGTTGGCGCGTCCGCCCAGGGTGGTGACGAGGCCCGCGACCTCGATCTCCTCTTTGATCGCGACGGGCACCCCGAACAGCGGCAGCCGCACGATCCTCGGCAGACAGCAGGTCTAGGGCCTTCGCCTGCCGCAAGGCGTCGGCGCTTAGTGCGGAGAAAGCCGTCAGCTGGGGGTCGCGTTCTTCAATGCGCTCCAGCGTCTGCCGGATGTGCTCGACTACGCTCTGTTCCCCGCACGCCAACCTCCTGGCAAGTTCCGCAGCCCCAACGTCCCTGAGCTCCATGTCCCCATCCTCCCATGCACGACGATCCAGGGACAGGCAGCCGGCCACACACCCTGATTTCACCTCACACAGGGTCATACGCTATCGTTTTCCAGTGGCTCGGCAACGAGTCCATGGTGGGTATAGCTCAGCTGGTAGAGCACCTGGTTGTGGTCCAGGATGTCGCGGGTTCAAGTCCCGTTACTCACCCCAGAGAAGAGTCCCGACGGCACGATGCGTCCGGGACTCTGGTGCTTCAGGAGTCTCGCTGCACCAGCCCTGCTGGCCTGTTCTTCCCGACAGGCTTGGCAGCGGGGACAAGAACCCCAGCGATCAGCAAAGGGACGAGGGCACCGACGAAGCGAGCGCGTTGACGGTCCAGGAAGAGCAGCGCTGCTTCACTCACCGCACGAATCGGCCTTGATATCGGCAGAGGATGCTTCAACCACACAGCACATGAGTTCTGGAGTGCCCGGCGTTTCGTGGACAGTGGCGAAAAACCTGAGTCTATTCGAACACGTGAGGTAAAATCTGTACTATGCCGGCTTCGAAATTCAGTAAAGAGTTTAAAGAGCAAATCGTTGCGGAGGTTCTTGAGGGGTCTCGCCCGATAGCGGAAGTGGCGAGTCCTATAATCTGGTTCCGCAAACTGTGGGTAACTGGGTGAGGATATGGCGGAAACGGCATCCCGACCCAGGTATGGCGAGATGCGTCGCAGGATCAGGTGGCGGAAAACAAACGCTTGCAGGCTGAGTTGCGTGAAGCGAAGATGGAGATCGAGTTTTTGAAAAAGCGGCGGCCTTCATGCGTGCAGGAAACTCGGGTAGCAGCGAAATATGTTTATATACCTCCGCGAGGAAGGCAGCTATCCTGTATCTGATGTGCCGCTGGGCCAGAGTGTCTCGTTCTGGCTACTACAGATGGAGGAGCCAGGGTTTATCCGAGACGCAGAAGCGACGGAAGAACTCACTATTTTGATTACGCATTTCTTCCACGAGTCTGAGCAAACCTACGGGTATCGGCGTATCCACGCAGCTCTGGTTGAACGGGGAATCCACGCGAGCCCAGAGCTGGTGCGCAGCTCATGCACCAGGCCGGCCTGGTGGCCTGCCAACCCGGAAACGGGCCCGCACCACCATCCCAGCCCAAGATCTGGGCTACCGCCCGGATCTGGTGAAAAGAAATTTTACCGCCAACAAACCAGGGCAGAAACGAGGGTGGGCGATATCACCCTACATTCCCCACCTGGGAAGGATTCACTTATCTAGCAACCGTCATGGATTGCTACTCGAAAAAGATCATCGGTTACGCGATCGCCGGGAATATGCGCACCCGGCTTGTTGCCGAGGCTTTACACATGGCAGTCAGAAATTGCCCAGCAACCCGGGGTGAAACCATCTTCCATTCGGATCGTGGTTCGCAATACACTCAGCTGATTACGCGAAGTCATGAACACATATGGTATCCGCGCCTCGGTGGGTAGAATCGGGTCGTGTTACGACAATGCCGCAGCGGAATCATTTAATGCCACCTGCAAGAAAGAGGTAGTGAACCCGGAAGATCTGCCCAACACGAAAACATGCTATAAAGGACGTGACAGCCTGGATCGAGTTACGCTACAATCAGAAACGACTCCACTCGAGCGTTAGGGGTACCGCACACCCAACCACGTCCACCAACAATGGAGTCAAAACCAGAAAGCAGCCTAGAAATCCCATTTTTCAACAGTGTCCACAAAACCCATAGCACTCCAGACAGTCGCCAATCACAGTCATGCAGTTGACAAAGTCCGCGCTTTTGCTCGTCCGTACAACGAGGTCCCTCTTGGTAGTTCAGAGATCATAGCTGGAGGAACCCTCAGGTTGACCCAGGAGGATACCCGGTGGGTTGCGCTGGGATGTTCAGGGCGCGAGTTAACGGGAGTTCTGGCACTTAGGGAGCTTGTGGTGAACCCGGAGACTAACACGATTGTTCATTTCCTCTTCAAATCAGGGTGATTTCTGTGGCGTGATTGGGTTTTATATTCTTCGTCAAGTCCTAGGGGTTCCTGGTGTTCTTGTTTATGATTCAGGGGAGTATTCTTTCGGTTTGAGCGATCTGAGCTAGGGGTCACCGAACAAGGCGTGACCAGTCTATCTATTGGTACTTTGCAGGTTGAGGGTTGATGTGGCAACTGGGCAGGTCTTGTTCGTTTGGGGTCTACATCCTCATACCCGTTGGCGGGAAGGGCGTGCCCGACCCGAGCGTGTGGTCGATGGTGGCGTTGCGGTGCGTGTTGACCAAGAGTTGGTCAGTGGCATCTCGGTGACTTTGGTTGAGGTTGGTGAGTGGGTCACTACGTGGCGACTCTGCTTCTGGGTGGGTGCATGTTCATCCGCTTGGTTGGAGCGATGATGGTCTTCAGGTGCGAATTGCTGACGGTACGGTTCTTGGTCTCAAAGAAGGTGAATTGTCCTCGGTGTGGTTGAAGCCCTCAGTTCGATTGTGAAGCGCTAGTCACCGGAAGAGCTGTGGAGATTGTTGAATTCCTGGAGCTCTTGGAGCATGTGGTAGAGGGGAGTGGTCGCATTGTCGGATGAACTGGACCGATTAACATCGGGTCATGCCCTTGGAGAACAGCTGGGGAACCTGATGTTGGTGTGGATGCACTTCACTTCCGATGGTGATGCTGAAGGGGTGATTGTGCGGGCACGTGAGGTGATGTTGTGTCTGGCGGGGCTGCCGTCGTCGGCGTTCTTGGATCTGGAGACGGCGGACTGCTTTGCCGTTGATGGTTCACAAGTGCGTTTGCTCCGGAGCCTGCTTCAGGGGCGGTTGATTTGGATGATGAGCGGTGGCTGATGTCTGGATGGTTGTCGTGATGGATCCTGAGGTGCGTCCCTGGAGGTGGTGGGATGCCGTGGCTCACGATCCGCTGTCGCGGAACGGTGAGGATTGGGATCGACGATTGGCCTCCTCCAGTGGGTGCTGGAATGGTTATTGACGGCCTGTGGCGCAACCAGTGTGGAGTACCCAGAGAGGGATGGCTCTGGTGCGGAGTGAAGGCCTGATCGTGGATAAACATCGACAGATTTATGCCAAGTACGATGATGAGACCATCACGGTCTATCAGGCCTATAGTGAGTGTATTGCTGTTCCAGCTGTTCAAGAGGTAGATTCATTATGCCTTTTAGCATGGATCGTATGACATGGATCAAGCCCTCGTTCTGTTGGATGATGTATCGCAGCGGTTGGGCCATGAAATCTGGTCAAGAACATGTCTTGGCGATTCATCAAACGCAGTGGATTTGAGTGGGCTCTACGGCATGCTTGTCTCTCACACTTCAGCCCTGAAACCTACTTGTCACGTGACGAGTGGCGGGCGCGGAAGCGGCAGTCAGAGGTTCGTGTTCAGTGGGACCCAGAGCGCGACATTCACCTGAACCGACTTGGAGGGCGAGCGATCCAGGGTTGGCCTCAGTGGTCGGGCAGTTGAGTTGTACGTAAATGACTGGATTGTGGAAATTGAGGACATATCGGATTTTGTGCATGAAATAGCCGAATCAAGGAAATGAGTCAGCCTTACCTGTTGAGCGCTTATACCCTTTAGATGCTGATGTTCTCCATATTATTGGCGCGAAACACTCTTGAATACCTGGCCAAGAACCATTCTGGAGTGTTCGGTGTTTCATGAACAATGGTGGAAATCGCACATTCTGTGACTTGTCTTCTGTGGCGTTGTTTTGGCCCGAGGCCTGGCCATATGAAAAACAACTTCCGATGAGTCAGGCGAAGTGTACTATTCGGTTAAACATCTAACCAGACTATCTGGGTTTACTCATCAATAAGAGATCAGGATTCTGGTGTTGGTGGGGCTATTGGTGCTGTTTCTGATTTGGCTGGAGGTGGGGCTGCCGCTGCGGCAGGTCAGGGCTGCGCAGGGTGCGGTTTCAGGTGGCCTGAGTTACTTCACAGGACCTGGACCGCACACCGTGGGAGTTTTGCGGCGGCGTTGGGCGGTGGTGTGATGGGTGGCGCCTTGTCGAAGATCACCGGAACAGCCCGTTACGGTCATTCCACTTGCTGCTTCCACCACATGACGCTGCACGCTCCCCACTGAGTTTTCCATGGGTCCCGCTCCCATGTTGAGCAGATATCCTCCAGATTCCTGAGGCATCATGCTGGCCGCGCTGATTCCGACAGCGCTGCTCACGTCCGGCGCGAAACGCCATACCCACAGAGATGGCGTTACGCTGGCGCGACGCATCCCCAGAATAAGCGTGAGTGGAAGCAGAGCATGGTAGGCAAGAAAACCGTTCTTTCCGCCCTTTCCCCCGCGAAAAAACCATCCTGCGGCACCCACCGCCAGTACCCCGAGGCATAGGGCGCCGAGCGCTGCATGTCTGACCAGGTGGGCCCTTGGGTCGGCATCTGCACGGGCTCTCGAGGAGATGCCGGATGACGCTGTCAGCCAGTTGCTCGATCAGAGGCGTCGCGACGAGGAAGTCTCCCCATCCGCCACCAACACCATCGCGAGGTTACGCCCGGGGATAAGCGCAAACACCGTCGTGTGCGTCGGCACCTGCCGACGTGCAGGGAACACTCTCCTCACCATTGAGGCTCTTGCGAATCCACCCGAATCCGTAGTCCCTTCCGGGCCCAGAGGACCATCGATGGCGGAGGACAAACCGGTGGGAACAGTATCGGTGAGAATCATATGGACCGATTCGGGAGCAAGGAGCCGCTTTCCTTCGAGTTCACCATCGTTGAGCAGCATCCGGAGAATCCGCCCAGCATCTCTAGCGCTCATGCAGATCGCCCTTCGACGGTGGCTGTATCCACGATTTTCGGCCCGCGGTCAGACAGCTGAGCCGGTATGAACAGGCCAAACACCCCCACATGACCCGGCACCGCCTCAGGGGCCGTTCTTGGACCGAGCTCGTTTTTGATCCCTAAGGGCTCGAAGAGGCGTTCAGCGACCCAGTGCCCGAAAGGAATTCCAGTTGCCGTCTCAATAACCCGCCCTAGGAGGTTGTAGTTCTCGTTGGCGTAGCGGAATCCCCGGTCCCGCGCGAAGCGGCGATGAGTAGCGTGGAGTCGGTGGCGAGGCCCGCTGGTGTGGCGGGCGAGGTCTTTCACCGTGACATCCGCGGGAAAACCAACAGCCGGCAGCCAGTCATGCACTGGATCATCCAGGGCCACATACCCCGCCTCCAGTGCCTGCACCAATGCGATGGCGGTGATGGATCTGCTCGTGGAACCGAGAACGACGGGGATCTCTGGTGTCAGGTTCCATACGGTATCGCTTCCACCTCACCGTCGCCCTCCACAATCTGCACGCTGCCTCCAGGCACCCCAGCGGCGGCGAATCCGGCCTCGACGAGTCTCCGGAGCTCACCGGCAATGGCTTGCACGCTCGGTTTGCGACGGCTCATGTCACCATCGCCTTGGATCGGGAGTCCACACCTGCCATCACCTCATCCTCCCACGCCCCGTCTGCCATGAAACATCGACACACACACAATACGGTCGCTTTCTCTGATGACGTCAGGCGCAGGCCCATCACATCTATCGGAGTCTCCTCCAAACTGCGATGACCAGTACGTGTCCCTTCCTGGACCAGCAACACGTTCCGGGTTCTCTGACCAGACCTGCACAGATCGCCATCACCTGCCTCCACAACACACGGCCCTACCTGGGCAGCGCTGCGTCGATCGCAGCCTCGGCTGTTGAATGGAGGAAGGCAGAGCCTGACTCAAGCAGCACGCCCGGCTCCACAAGCGCATCTGCAGAGCAGGAGTGAGTCAGCGACATCACACCCCAGAGCCAGGCGTAAAGGCACATGCGGGGGCCGGCAGCCAGTAGGGGACGATTGAGGCGCTTTGCAGTGCCTTCCCGATATCCCTGACGCTGGCTGGCATGGGGCCGCTGAGGTTCACCGGTCCTGTCAGCCGGTTGTCGATGATGTGGCGGATGGCGCGAACCTCGTCCTCCAGGGACAGCCAGGGCCATCTGTTGATCACCGCTGCCAAGCGGGCCGCCCAGAACCACAGCGGGTGAGCAGGATCATGGGCTTCAGAACCGCTTGCGGGTGCAGCAGGGGCGCCGTGCGCAGCAATGCGACATCGGCGCACGAGGCAGCCTTCATCGCCTCCGCCTCCCAATCTGAGCAGAGCCCAGCTAGGGAAGGGTGTATCCGACAGAGGCATCCTCCCGGAGGATCTCCGACGGCCGGTGACCGCGGTGTGATCGTACCTCGCTCACAGACGCCGGACACTTGTCCCAGCAGGCCACAGCTGACTCACAGCAAAAGCACCGGTATGACACAGGTTCGCATCCTTGGCTCACAACAACAGGATCACGTGCCCGTTCATAGCGAAGGGAGAGCAGATGCAGCGCGTCAAGGGAGTCATCGCCCGCAGTCAGGGGGCAAAAACAGAGATCGTCGACATCAACCTTCCCGACCCGGAAGGCGAGGAGGCAGTGGTCAAGATCCTGGCATGCGGAGTGTGTCACACAGATCTGCATTACCGAGAGGGGGCATCGGAGACGATTTTCCCTATCTGCTCGGCCATGAGGCGGCGGGCATCGTCGAGAGCATCGGCGGTGACGTCACCGGCGTTCAACCCGGTGACTTCGTCATCCTGAATTGGCGCGCGGTGTGCGGAAACTGCCGCGCCTGCCTTCGCGGGCAGCCGTGGTATTGCTTCAACACCCACAACGCCTCCCAACGCATGACCCTGGACGACGGCACCGAGCTGACAGCGGCTTTGGGAATCGGGGCATTCGCCGAGAAGACCCTCATCCACGCCGGACAGTGCACGCCAGTCGATCCCGAGGCCCGCCCCGCCGCAGCGGGGCTCCTCGGCTGCGGAGTCATGGCGGGGCTCGGTGCCGCGATCAACACCGGCGAAGTTGGCCGTGGGGATTCCGTCGCCGTCATCGGATGCGGCGGGTGGGAGCTGCTGCCGTGGCCGGCGCACGGCTGGCGGGGGCGACCAGGATCATCGCCATCGACGTGGACGACCGCAAGCTGAATCATGCAGCAGCTCTGGGCGCGACCGATTGCGTCAACTCACGAACCGCCGACCCCATCGCCGAGATGCGGCGGCTCACAGGAGGCTTCGGACCGGATGTGGTGATCGACGCGGTGGGAACCCTGAGACTTGGCTGCAGGCCTTCTACGGCCGGGGATCTCGCAGGCCAGGGTGGTGCTGGTGGGAGTGCCGAATCGGGAGATGGAGGTGCGGGTTCCGTTGGCGGACATGTTCGAGCAGGGGCGGGACACTGAGATCGTCGTGGTATGGAGACTGTCTTCCCAGCCCTGATTTTTCCGGTGCTGATCGATCTGTACCGCAGCGGACGGCTTCCGCTCGACGCCTTCATCAGCGAGGAGATCAGCCTGGGCGATGTCGAGTCGGCATTCGACGCTATGCGACGTCGGGGACGTGCTGCGCTCCGTCATCGTCGCATGAAGGATGATGAGCAAAAGGATGTGACATGAGCATACGCATTGACCACGCCATCACGACGGGAACGTTCTCGCTGGACGGTGAGACATTCGATGTCGACAACAACGTCTGGGTCATAGGCGACGACTCCGAATGCCTGGTGATCGACGCACCCCACGACGTCACCGCCATCCAAGAGGTGGTCGGCGACAGAATGGTGCGGGCGATCGTCTGCACCCACGCCCACGACGACCACGTGCGGATGGCCCGTCTCCTGGCGGAGACCGTTGGCGCTCCTGTGCTGCTGCATCCCAGCGATCTGGTGTTGTGGGGCCAGATTCATGACTCCCCACCCGACGGCGAGTTGCGTGACGGGCAGCGCCCTGGAGATCGCGGGGATCGGGCTCAGGGTGCTGCACACGCCGGGCACTCCCGGCTCATGTTGTCTGTATGCCAGCCAGCTGGGGACGGTCTTCACCGGCGACACTCTGTTCCAGGGCGGCCCTGGGGCAACGGGACGCAGCTTCTCGGACCACGATCTGATCATGGACTCGATCCGCAACCGGCTCCTGAGTCTGCCCCAGAGACAGTGGTCAAGACCGGTCATGGCCCAGACACCACAATCCGGGGCTGAGCAGCGCTCGCTGACCACATAGCAGGCGGCGGACTCATCGAAGTTCCAACCCACCACGGCCCATGCATGCCGAAAAGCCCTCCGGAATTCCCGGAGGGCGGCGGCCACGACGATGCGGCTCGAGTTGTCGAAGCGAGCAATAGTGGACACCAGCTGATCCATCAGCATGTTGAGGTCCCCTGCTTGATTTCGCTGGGCACAACGGCCCCATTGATGATGTTGGTGAAAATCGACAGCGACACCTGGGGCGAATGACGTACATGTTGAAGTTGGCCAGGATGACACGCAGGTGCTCCACGCCACGGGTGCCGCTCTTCTGCGCCGTAGCCCACGCAGGCCGCGGGCTTGTTCATCCACTCGGGTGCCAGCCAGTCGATGGCATTCTTCAGGGCGCCGGAGATCGAGTGGTTGTACTCGGGTGAGATGAAGATGAACCCATCACAGCCGTCGACAGCCTGGCTCCATGCCCGCACGGCCTCCGACTGGTACTGGCGGTTCAGCATCATGGGCGGGAGGGCTCAAAAGAACGAGGGGCAGATTGAACTGCGAGATGTCGAGGGTGGACGAGTTCAACGCCCTCGCGTCCGGCAGCGCCCTCCTCAACCCAGCGCGCCACTGCGCGGCGTTCAGCCCTCCCGGACCGATCCCTCGACAATTCCGATCTTCATAGACAGTTTCTTTCTTCACACCCAAGATATATGAAATTTCAACAACGACAGGTGGGGCATCGCGCACCCTGTGGCGCTGCACTTGTCACAGAGAGGAATCTTCACTCCCGGACCCCGGCGCACGCTCTCTGGGGAAGTCGTCGCCCTGCCGACAACCTCGGCTCCCCAGCGACACCAGTTAGCTGCTCTGAGCACCATCGCAGCACTGCTTTTGGGCAGGGTGCCATTCCATGGACCCTCCCGGGAAGCCCACCCCAGCAACTCTCGGTGAGTATCACCTCGTCATCGGGGCGGACAGCCGTACTCGTCAGCCACCATGCCCGGCTCTCCGAGGAGGCTCTCCGGCAGGCAGACCCCAGACCCTGAAGGATCACCCCGAGCACCCAGGGAAGAAACCCTCGTCGAGACCCGATTTCATTACCACCGCAGTTGGGGTATCGTTTTTCCTCGCGCAAGCACCACTAGCTCAACTGGCAGAGCAGCTGACTCTTAATCAGCGGGTTCAGGGTTCGAGTCCCTGGTGGTGTACTGGGCTGAGACACCGGCCCGCGCACCACTAGCTCAACTGGCAGAGCAGCTGACTCTTAATCAGCAGGGTTCAGGGTTCGAGTCCCTGGTGGTGTACTACGCTTCCTCTCCCATGACGTAGGGCCCCTCGTTTCCACCTCGGCCACGGCTGATCGCGGCCACACCAGCCACCAGCACCACCGCACCGAGAATCACCCCGCCGATGAGCAGGATTCGATCCATCCGCCACCCGTTCTCGTCGCGGAACTCGTCCCTGATGGCCTCAAACTCGCTGACGGCCAGGGCTTTGGCATCAGCGATACCCCGTTTGGCAATGTTGGCGGGGCTCACGCTGTCCACGAAATCGTTCATTGCCGCAGCAACCGCCTGCCGGTTGCTCGCCAAAGTCGGCTCGGATCTCGTTGACGGTGCGGTCCGTTTCGCTGCTCATTGCTCACCCTTCCTCAGCGGTTCATCCCAAGCTTATGCGGATTCGTCTCGCCTGAGGCAACGGCTCCCCCGTGTCCGGTGTTGAGACCGGCTCCACGGAATCCGGGTGATGCGACACTAGAATGCCGGCATGAGTGCGCGTCTCACACCTGGTTCCATCGCCCCGGCCTTTACCCTGCCGAATGCGGCGGGGAAGCCTGTCTCGCTGGCCGACCATCCCTCCAAGGCCGTGATCGTCTACTTCTACCCCGCCGCCATGACACCGGGCTGCACAACCCAGGCAGTGGACTTCACCAGCGCCTACGAGGCCTTCGCCGAGGCCGGATACACCATCATCGGCATCTCCCCCGACTCGGTGGAACGGCTGGCCAAAGTTCACGGCCGCATCCGGCGTCGGCTTCGAGCTGCTGTCTGACCCGGAACGCGCTGCCCTCGACGCATACGGGGCATACGGCATCAAGAAGTTGTACGGCAAGCGAGATTGAGGGTGCTGCGCTCCACCTTCGTCATCGGCGTCGACGCGGACGGAATGGCACCATCCGGGGTCGCCCAGTACAACGTGAAGGCGACAGGACACGTCGCGAAGCTTCGTCGCGAACTCGGTGTCTGACCATTTCCTGACCATCGACGCCGCAGTCGGCAACGGCGGGATGCCGAGTCCGAGGTCAAAACGCTCCCGCTTCCTGACTCGCCTGCGACGTGTGACCACGGAGGAGGAGGCCAGGAGCCGTGATTGAGGATCGGCGTTCGCAGTTCCACGACGCCAGCCACCACTGCTCGGCATTCGTCCTGGGGCGGAGGCCCGACCTCCGTTCCTCGGATGACGGCGAGCCGGCAGGGGACCTGCAGCATTCCCATGCTCAACGTTCTGCAGTCTCACGGCTTGACTGATGTCGTTACCGTCGTCACTCGGTATTTCGGCGGCATCAAGCTGGGTGCGGGAGGACTCGTCCGGGCCTATTCGGATGCGGTCGCCCAGGCGGTGGCCGCAGCGGGAACACGACGGGTGGAGAAACGCCGCTGCTGGTGATGGATGTGGACTTCGCCAGCATCGGGATGGTGGAGGACTCCTGCGCAGCATGGTGCTGCCCCTCAGGCGCTGGAGTCGTGGTGGAGGGGTGGATTGGGCGACTGCGCCCGGCTGACGGTTGCGGTGCCCATCGCCGAGACGGGTGAGTTTCACCGCACTCGCCGCCTTGACAGGGGGTTGCCTGCATGCCGCCCCCTCAGGGCAGCGCTGGGCAGACTGCGCTACCTCGTCTCAAAACGCTCTGTGATGCGGGGATGGCCGAGCACCAGCACGAGAACGAACCCTCCCCGGCAATCCAGGCGTACAGGCCGTCTTTCGTGACGGGCAGCAGAATTCCCGCGATCACACGACCGCCAGCAGACCCATCCGCACATATCTCAGCATGGCGCAGACCTCCCATGATGATCCCCTGCATGGGGCTTTCCGTGTGCCAGCACGTCATCTTGTCGCCCCTCGGGACGGCAGGCTGGTGCTGGCTGCGCATGATACTAGGGGGCAGCCCGCGTGAGGAAAACCGTCAGTGGCATATGGAGCCAGGTGCCGACCAAGATCGTCAGCCAGGCACGGGCAACAATCCACGCCGTCACAGGCTGAATGTGAGCTGTCCAGACTGAAAACGGCCAGACAGCCGACTTGAGGATGCCTGACCGTTAGTGGGCATCATTGATTGTCTGTGAGGGCATCATCCAAAACAGCGTCGAAGTGGTCCCGCAGATCCCGCCCCGGTGTCGTGGGTGCGTCCCATAAAGGCCGTCAGCAGGGGTGCCGACGACCGTCAACGAGATAGCGAGCTGACATGTCAGATGTGCAGCGGCCACCTGCCGAACTCCGCTATGCGGAGGAATTGCTGCGGCTACGTGAGCGTGACAAGAAAGACAAGCGTCCCATCGCCCCTGGATGGCAGCTTTCAGCCCAGTCGGTGGTGGAGTTCGTGCTCGGCGACGGCAACAGGATCACTCAGAAGTATGTGGGTCGCCGGTCCCTCGTGGAACGGTGCGTGGTGTCGCTGGCCACAAACCGCGGGCTGATGCTGATCAGGGGGAGCCCGGGACGGCAAAATCCCTGCTCAGCGAGTTGCTGACGGCAGCGATCTCCGGGGACACCACCCTGACCATCCAAGGGTCGGCAGCCACAACTGAGGATGCCATCAAGTACTCGTGGAATTACGCGATGCTCCTGTCGGAGGGTCCGACCACGCGGTCCCTGGTGCCAGCCCCGGTGTACCGGGGCATGAGCGAGAGCAAGATCGTGCGCTTCGAGCAGATCACCAGATGCGCCCCTGAGGTGCAGGACTCTGTGCTGTCTGTGCTCTCCAACCGGATGCTGTCCATTCCGGAGTTGGATGCCGAGCATCGCACCTCTACGCACAGCGCGGATTCAACGTGATCGGAACTGCGAACACCAGGGGATCGTGGAGTCAACGACATGTCAGCGGCTCTGAAGCGCCGTTTCAACTTCGAGACCATCGGAGCCATTGAGGATCTGGAGGTGGAGATGGCCTTGGTGGAACGGGAGACCGACATCATGCTGAAGGCCGCTGAGGTCCCCGCCCGGCTGGGTCGCGACGCAGCCGAGGTGCTGGTGAGGGGTATTCCGCGAGCTTCGAGCAGGACGGGCCGGCAGCGAGGGCATTGAGAGACTGAGCAGCGCCATGTCCACGGCAGAGGCTGTGTCGACGGGCATGGCCGCAGCTGTGCATGCCGCATGGTTCGGCAACGAGACCCCAGGCGGCAGGGGAGTTGGCGGAGGCCATCGTCGCCTCAGCTTTGAAGGACGATCTGGAAGACCTGGCCAGGCTGCGCGCCTACCGGGAGAGGCATGTCAAGAAACGGGAGGGGCTGTGGGCGGGCTGTACCGCCACCTTCCTGAGCCGCTCAGAACTGCGACCACCTCTCCTTGGAAATGCTGAATCCCTTGCCGGAGACGGTGTTCCAGCAGGTCATCCCGCTGCTCTCAGAGGTGCAGGCAAATTCGCCGTGAGCTGTGGACTGGCCATACGCGAGTGTCTGAGCACCATCTGCACTATCCACACCAGCGCTGCAGGTCGCGCCCTTGCCCTGCTGATCCACAGAGACTGTGAAAGCCTCAGCGCCCGGGCATTCCTGGTAATCCCTGTTCCGCACATTGCAGGCGACGCGATCATCGAACAGCTGGCAGGTGATGTTCTTGCTGGGGCTCACAATCTGCTGGTGAGCAAGCGCGCCCTGAGGCGCCGGCCGGACCTGCTTCTTGGACACCTTGTCCAGGGTGCCCGCCAAGGCCGCAGTGGCCCCCTGACGCCTTGGCGGTCTCAGCAACCCTGAGTGGCATAGGAATCCTGACATTTCCACTTCCAGATTCTCCATGGCCTTCACCACCTTGGCCTCGGCGTCCTTGGTCTTCCACGTGCTGTCACTGGAATTCTCCTTGCCGTAGTCGACGAGAAGCTGCGCATCCTTCGTGGCCGCGGAGCAACCGGAGGCCCCCAGCTGATCAAGATTCGCGGCAGGCTCAGTCGTTGTCGCCGAGGCGGAGGGAGACGCTGAGGGCGGAGGGGAGGCAGTCGACGTGTCGAGTCGTCGACTCACGTGGCTGGCCGGCGGGAGGTGGGAGGCTGGCCGAGGAAAAGGGCCAGACTCCCGATGATCCCCGCCAGTACGACGAACGCCGCGCAGCCCAGCAGAATCATCATCGTTCGCCGGTCCCTGGGGGATCTCACGGAAGCGGCGGGCATCAGCACAGTATCCCCAGCGGTTGGCTGTTGCTCCTGAGGCCGGGGAGTGGGTGCAACAGCGCCATGTCTGAACACCACGGTGGGCATCTCATCTGCCCGACCCCACCCGGACGCAGGGGCGAGGCCTGGTCGTCGCCGGGATCTTGGCGCGCAGCGCAGCGGGCACGCAGCCGGGTTGTCAGCGATCATTGGGCGCAACTCGGGATGGTTCGCTGCCAGACGCTCCAGAACCTGAGGGCCGTCATCGGGTCCCGTGCGAGGCGCTCATCTTCAGGGGTGTGGAAAGGCACAGATCAAATCATACGTACCTCGACGCTGTGCCTCCATACCCCGGTGCAGGCCAGCAGGACCTGAGACGACAACAGCGACGAACCACCCCGACACCCCAGCTCTGGGCCCACCAGATTCTGATGCAGCGCTGCCCCAACGCCCACCAGTAGTTCTGCCCTGTGGTACCGACGAAGGGGCTCGAACCCTCACGCGCTCAGCGCACAGGAACCTAAATCCTGCGTGTCTACCAATTCCACCACGTCGGTCTGCGGAAGGCAGTCTAGTCCCTTCCCATCTGATTCAACGAGCCTGGGAGAGAGCAGGTCATCAGCGAGGCGCAGCGCCGCATCACCCTCCCGGTAGGTGCGGACCGGCCCGGGGCCCGTATCACGGGTCTCAAAAGCGGACCGTCACCCTCCCGAGACCCGAGCCCCAGACCCAGCCGCGCCCCGACTCATCGTGCACCACGTCCGCTCAGGGAAGAAACCCCGACCCCGCACCCCAGAGGTGTCCACCGAGACCTCCGTGGACGTGGTCCCCACGGGGGCGGTCGCGTCGTCGAAGAGGCGTTCCTGAGCAGCCCTGGTGAAGTTGCTGACCCCGATGCCCAGCAGGCGAACGCCCGCCCTCACGTCGAACTCGGCCAGCAGCTCCTGCCCTATTCGCGTGATCACGTCAGCACGATCCGTCGCACCACCAAGTGAGCGCGCCTTGGAGACGGTGGTGAAGTCCGCGAACCTGACCTTCACGGCGACGGTGCGGGCAAAGAGCCCCGCCCTCTGCAGGCGGGCAGCCACCGCAGCCCCGTCACGGCGGAGAATCCCCAGCAGCTGTTCGCGGGCCTTCAGATCAGTGGGGAAGGTATCCTCCGTGGAGATCGACTTGGTCTCACGCTCCGCCTCAACCTCACGGTGGTCACGACCGTGGGCCAGCGCATGCAGCGACTCACCAGCCGCCCGCCCAAGTTCCCGGGTCAGCTCCTGCAGGCTGCTCTCCCTCAGATCCGCAACAGTGACCAGCCCCCAGACCGATGAGCTTGCCCTCCGTCACAGGCCCAACCCCAGGGATTGCCCTGACCGGCAGTGGCGAGATGAACTTCAGCTCCTCACCGGGCATGATGATCTTGACCCCATTCGGTTTTAGAGGCCTCCGATCCCAGCTTTGCCAGGAACTTGCTGCTTCCCACCCCCACCGATGCCGTCAACCCGGCGGTCCGTCTCGTCAGCTCAGCCCGCAAATCCGCGACATGCCCAGGCAGCCTGTCTAGATCCCACGAGCTGGCCTCCAAGTCAACGTAGGCCTCATCGAGGCTGAGCGGCTCCACCAGGGGCGACACCTCCCGCAGCAGATCCATCACGATCTGCGACGACTGCCGGTAGGCGTTGAAACGCCCTCCCAGGAAGGCGGCGTGGGGGCAGCGGCGCGAGCCTCCGTGCCGGACATGGCAGACCGCACCCCAAGGGGCCGGGCCTCGTAGCTGGCGGTCGCCACGACGCCACGCGGTCCAGCACCACCCACCACCACCGGTTTGCCCCGGAGGCTGGGCTTGTCCCGTTGCTCGACGGCTGCGAAAAAAGCGTCCAGATCCAGATGGAGGATGCTGGGGCGTGCTCGCATGGGGTTAGGGTAGCGGGGTCGGCCGATACTGCACGAAGTCGTATCCCTCACGTATCTCGCGGCTGATCTCCGTCCATTGACGGGCAGTGATCAGCGGAAGGCTGCGGCACCCTCAGGTGACTGATGGACGTGGGTGATGTCCAGCTCCGTCAGATACGGCCAGGCCGCATGGTAGATCTCACTGCCACCTCCGATGAAGCAGGTCAGCTCTGGCGTGGTGGCCGCCAGCTCAATGGCCTCCTCAATGGAATGCGCAACCTCCACCCCTCGTCGGACCAATCACGTTGCCGGGTGACGACGATGATGCGCCGGTTGGGAAGCAGGCCCACCTGCTCATGGGTGCGTCTCCCGAAGATCAGCGTGTTCCCGATGGTGATGGCCTTGAAGCGGCGGAAGTCAGCGGGGATGTACCACAACATGTCCTCCCTGAACCGATCACACCATTGTCGCGACGGCAGCTATGGCCACGATCCGCATCGATTCTCCTTAACTCGCTCTTCAGGCCGGCTCAGACCGCGATGGGGCGGGGATCTTCGGGTGGGGATGGTAACCGGTGATCTCAATGTCGGCCAGTTCGAAGGCGTCGATGGCGTTAACCTCCGGGTTGAGGCGCAGCCTGGGCAAAAGCTTGGGTTCACGCCCCAACTGCTCAGCCACCTGGTCAAAGTGGTTGTGATAGATGTGGGCGTCCCCAGGTGTGGATGAACTCCCCACCGACAAGTCCGTGACCTGGGCGACGAGGGTGCGTCAGCAGCGCATAGGGAGGCGATGTTGAACGGCACCCCCAGGAACACGTCCGCGGAGCGCTGATACAGCTGACAGCTCAGCCGCCCCTCGGCGACATAGAACTGGAACAGGGGGTGACAGGGGCGGCAACGCCATCTGATCCAGGTCGCGACGTTCCATGCCGAGACGATGTGACGGCGGGACTCAGGATTGGAGCGGAGCGACTCGATGACCCGCCAGCTGATCGACGTGACGCCCATCCGGCGTAGGCCAAGAACGCCACTGGTAGCCGTAGATCGGCCCAAGATCGCCGTCGGCATCAGCCCTCATCCCAGATGCTGATGCGATTGTCGTGCAGCCACCCAATGTTGGTGTCGCCGCGCAGAAACCACAGCAGCTCTCCGAAGACAGAACGGGTGTGGACGTGTTTTCGTGGTCAGCAGTGGAAAGCCTGCCGCCAAGTCGAAGCGCATCTGATGGCCGAAGATGCTGCGTGTGCCGGTGCCGGTGCGGTCACCGCGGTCCACCCGTCGGCCATGATGCGGCGCAGCAGCTCAAGGTAGAGCGTCCATCCTGCTCCTTCTCCAACCATGCGATGAATCCCCCGGACCGCCTGGCCACGGTGGCTGAGTGCGTCCTTCTCCTCAGGGTCGAGTTCAGCGGAGGTGCGGCTCTGTCCGGCAGGCAGGAACAGCGGGTCGTAGCCGAAGCCACCGCCACCTGTCTCCTGTTGCGCGATCCTGCCTGGCATCTCACCCTTCCACAGCTTCCGCCGCCCGTCTGGGAGAACCAGGGCCAGCGCGCGAGACGAACCTCGCTCCCCGACGCTCCGGCGGCACTCCCCCGTCCAGCTGAGCCAGCAGAAGCGCGTTGTTGGCGGCATCATCCGCTGCAGGGGCCAGCCCAGCGGGCTGAGCGAACCCCGGCATGGCATTGAGCTCGTCAACCTCCAGGCCGGGAGTCATCGGCCAGAGCTGGCAGCCCGATGTGTCGCACAGCCGCCTCAGCTTTGAGGAAGGCGTTGCCCTCAAAGGTGCGTTCAGTCTCGTTGGGTTCCGGATAGGCGAGGGAAGTCCCCAGCCCGAGGACCTCAATCCCCAGGCCCTCCTCCGCCAGAACACGGCGCAGCTCCTCCAGTTTCTTGGCGTTGTTGGTGGCCAGCACCACCTGGCAGCCAACGCTCATCAAAGCCAGGGCCTCGCGCTGCAGCCGCGTCAGCTCCGCACAGCCCGCAGCCCCGAGGTCAAGCAGCTGGTTCAGCTCGTCATGGTTGAAGGGCGCTCCCTCAGCGGTGCCCTGCACCTCGATGAAGTCACCTGAACCGGTCATCACGATATTCATGTCGGTTCCCGCCTGGGAATCCTCCTCACTAGGCCAGGTCCAGCATGGGCACCCCTCGACGAAACCGACGGAGACCGCGGCAACAGAATCAGTCAGCGGCTCGCCCCGCAGCACGTCAAGCTCCCGCAGGTGGGCGACAGCATCCACTAGGGCCACATAGGCTCCCGTGATGGCCGCGGTACGGGTCCCCCCGTCGGCCTGGAGGACATCGCAATCCAACACGATGGTGTTCTCCCCGAGGGCGGAATAGTCCACAACAGCCCGCAGGAGCGCCCGATGAGGCAGGGAGATCTCGTGGGTGCGTCCTCCAATCCGGCCCACACAGACTCACGGTCACTGCGGGAGTGCGTGGCACGCGGCAGCATCGAATACTCCGCCGTCACCCATCCCAGCCCCGTGTCGCGCCTCCAGCGCGGCACCCCACGGTGACAGATGCCGCCACCAGGACACGGGTCCTCCCGAACTCCACCAGAGTCGACCCCTCGGCGTGATTCAGCCAACCCCGGGTGATCCGGATTTCGCGAAGCTGATCAGGGAGTACGGCCGTCAATACGCTGCGTCATGCGCACAAAGCTACCGGACGGCGGCAGAAGCCCCCAGCTCAACGCGGGAGCCTCATGCACGAACTGCCCAAGCAGGGCGCTCCCTATGCCGAAAGGGAATGAGTCGGCATCCCCCGTGGTCAGGAACTCCCGTCTGGCATCGCGCGGCTGATCGTGGAGGAGGTCGCGGCGAACCAGCCCCGCATAGGTTGCCTGGGCGCAGGCGTCTGAGGATGACACCAGCAGCACCTCATCCCCCAGCACGTAGTTGATGACACCCGCAAGCAGCGGATGGTGGGTGCAGCCCAGGATCAGGGTGTCAACCCTTGCAGCCTGCAACGGAGCCAGGTATTCCTGGGCCGCCCCGAGCAACTCGTCGCCGCCGGTGATGCGGCCTCACGAACTCGACGAATCGTGGACATGCCTGGGTGGTGAGCCGCACATTCCCTGCGATGGCAAACGCATCGTCGTAGGACCTGGACATGGCGGTGGCGGCCGTGCACCACACCGACCCTGCCAGTGTGCGACGCAGCGAGCGCCCGGCGGGCCGCGGGGAGGATCACCTCGAAGATGGGCACGTCGTAGCGTTCCCTGGCATCTCGGAGTACCGCGGAGCTGGCTGGAGTTGCAGGCAATCACCAGCGCCTTGACTCCCCGCGACGCCAGATGGTCCAAGCCCTGCAGCGCGAACTCCCGCACCTGCGCGATCGGACGCGGACCGTAGGGCGCGCGAGCGGTGTCCCCAGGTAGATGAAGTCCTCATTGGGCAACAGATCCACCAGCGAACGCATCACCGTCAAACCACCGAAGCCTGAGTCGAAAACCCCGATGGGCGCCTCCCGGTCGGTCATCGTCCCTCCCCTGGGGGGCTCAGGCGCCACTTGGCCTGCAGCGCATCCTCAATCAGCAACGCCAGCCAGTCCAGGATGGCGGCGACATCCGGCGACTCCTCCAAGGCCTCCGCAGTGGGAACCGCCAGACGCTCCGAGGAGCCTGTCAGCTCAACATGCCACTGCATCCTCACCGCAGTCAGGACCTGGACCCAGCAGTCGATGTCCTCGACGGCCACGGGCACCTGGATGCACTCCACCTCCCCCAGATTCGCCAAAACCCTGCGGGCGGCATTCAGTCTGTTTCGGGCCTGCCCTGGGACAGCACGTCTGCGGAACTCCGCGGCCTCGGCCTCGTCAGCGACCGCTGGCGGAAAGAACCTCTCGAAGTCAGGCTGCCCATCGACAGCGTCCAGCTGGCTGGACTCGGAGCTCAGCTCCGCCTCCAGCGCGGCAGGGGGTCGTCGGAGTCAACCCTGGGAAGCAACAACCCAAGATCATTGATGTATCGCTCGATCAGTGCCTTCAGCACCCGGCCCCGACCGTCACTGGCGTGGAAAACCCAGGCGATGCGGCTCACATCTGCTCCATCGTCGCCCAGAGAGTGTAGTCCTGCATGGCGAGGACGTCGCGTTCCATGGCCTCCCGGTTGCCCAGTGGACACCACTGCACGACCCTCATTGTGGATTCGCAGCATCAGCTCCTCGGACTTCGCCAACGGGTAGCCGAAATACTCACAGAACACGTGAGTGACGTAGTCCATCAGGTTGACGGGATCGTCCCACACGATAGTCACCCAGGCCTGCTCTTGCTCCTCCAGTGGGGAGTCCAGAAGCGCAACCCGGCCCTCGGTCTGCTCCTGGGCTGCGCGGGTTGTTCTGGGATCGGACTGGGGGCGCATGCCGCCATCCTACTGACTGCTGGAAAAGGCGTTAATCACCTTGTTCAACCCATCGGATGACAGGAGCGCTCAGCGCCGCGACGAGCAGGGCGATCCCTGCCAGGACACCCCAGGGAACCACGGCACCACCCCCCAGGGGTCCGAGCCCATTCGAGAAGCCCGCCGATCGGCCCCCCTGCGAGGAGCACCACGAGGCCACCCATTGAGGACATGATCCCCATATGCGCACCCAGCTGGTTCTCCCCGGCGAGGTGTCCGACGGTGTCTCTGGCACGGGGCTGCACCGCCATGAAGCCCGCATGCAAGAAGATCACCAGGCCCGCCTTGGGCAGAATCCCAAGCAGCCCTCTCGGGGATGGAAACCATGCGACGGCTGCAATTATCAGAAATCCTGCTGCCGTGCACAGATGGCCCACCTGGAACACTGTCGCAGTCAGGCGATCCATCATCCTGGTGATCACCGACTGGGTGGAGATCACCAGGATCGAGGCCAGCAGGAAATACCAGGTGATGGTTGAGGAGTCATCAAGGCTGCGGTGGATCTCCACCAGCAGAGCCAGGTACATCTGGTTGTAGGCGAGAAGCTGCACCGTGTTCAGGGCCGCGAACACCAGGAAGCGCCGATTGCGGAGCACCAGCCTGAAAGACTGCGCAATGTGGGTGCGCTCCCCACACGCATCCGGCTAGGAAGCCAGACGGCATGGATCACTCCGATGACGGCGAACAGCAGCGCTGCGATCACGCAGGTGACCTGGAAGGACACGAACAGCACGACCCCGCCGAGGGCTGGCCCCACTGCGGAACCAGCCTGGGCGAACACCTGCTGCAGGCTCCAGCACGGCGGTGCGCGGCGGCCCACCGACCTTGGCTGTCTCCGGCCAGACCCAGGATGGCGGACTCGGAGGCAGGTGAGAACAGTGCCGCCGCGACCCCGATCAGCGTCACCCCGGCGATGATCCAGGGAAGCTCCCTGGTGGCTGCGAGAGTCGCGAAGCCCACCACCCGGACGCCGATCCCCGTAAGCAGCACGGGCTTGACTCCAACCCAGTCAGACAGAGCGCCCCCTGAGGAAGAACAGGCCCTGCTGGGAGAACGTCCGCAGCCCCAGGATCACACCGATCAGAGCCACGGCCAGGCCCAGATCGTCCTCAAGATAGGAAGCGAGGAAAGGCACCACCAGGTAGAAGCCGGCATTGAAGGCGAACTGGGTGGCTATCAGCAGCCCCAGAGGGTGGGGAAGCCGCCGGAACACCGCCAGATCCTTGATCATCGTGGGAGCTCAGGCCAGTTCGATCAGGAGCCGGGTGTAGTCCTCGGCAGGGGTGGGCAAGCGTCTCAGCTGTGCGTCCCTGCTCGATGATGCGGCCCTCCTGCATCACGGCGAGCCGGTCTGCCAGTTGGGCGACAACAGCCAGATCATGGCTGATGAACAGCATCGACAGCTCCTGTTCACGGCGCAGTTGCCCAGCAGCTCCAGGATGCTGGCCTGCACGGTGACGTCCAACGCCGAGGTGATCTCGTCGCAGATGATGAGGGTGGGCTCAGCCAGCAGCGCCCGCGCGATCGCAAACCCGCTGCGCCTGGCCGATGCTGATGGAGTGCACTCCACGTTGCAGGATCTCCGCGGGAAAGATTGACCGCTCCAGCATGACATGGATGGCCTCCCACTGCTCCTTCACGCTGCGTCGCAACTTGTGGACGAGAGGTTCCCGCAGGGCGTCGGCGACCCGCATCCGCGGATTGAACGAGTGCGAGGATCCTGCAAACACTCATCTGGAGACGCCGCTGATGCTCCCGCCGGGAGGCAGGGAAGAGGTGGCGTCCAGCCGATGCCCCGCCAGTTCAACAGTGCCTGAGGTGGGTGTGATGGTTCCCGAGATCATGCCTGCCAAGGTGGATTTCCCACTGCCTGACTCCCCGATCAGCTGAAGCACTCCCCCGCCGCGATCTGCAGCGACGTGGGTTTGACGGCCTCGACGGGACCCCGCCGTCCCACGAAGACCCTGCTGACCTCTTGAACGTCAAGCAGCATCGTGCATCTCCAGCGTGGGCACGGCAGCCACCAGTGCACGGGTGTATGGATGCTGCGGCTCCACCAGCACCTGCTCCGGCGGACCTGACTCGACGAAGCTCCCGTTCTCCAGGATGTGCACGGTGGAGACCAGCCTCCGCACCAGGGAGATCTGGTGGCTGACGAACACCACGGCGGTTCCGAAATCCGATGCGGTCTCAGCCAGCAGATCAGGACCTCAGCCTGCGCCCGTACGTCGAGGGCGCTCGTGGGCTCATCGGCCAGCAGCACCCGCGGCTCGCTCAGCAGGGCCATCGCTATCGCGGCCCGCTGGGCCATCCCACCCGACAGCTCGAAGGGGAAGGCGGCCAGCACCGCGTCCGGTTCATCAAAAACGCAACCGGCGCAGCAGACTCCGAGCGGCAGCCTGGCAGGCCCGACGGGAGGCCCTCGAGGGTGTGCAGCCGCACCGACTCGGTGAACTGCCTCCCCATCCGGATCAGCGGATCGAAGCTGGCCAGGGGACGCTGGAAGACCATCGCGATCTCTGGACCCCGAACACAACGCCAGGCTCGCTCCGAGACATCAGTCAGGTCCACCCCTGGTACAGGATGCTGCCCTCACGCACCGCCAGACCGCCATGCCGAAGACCCAGCAGGCAGGACAGCAGCGTCGACTTCCCACCGCCGGACTCGCCGACGACGCCGATCAGCTCACCGCTGGCCACGCGCACGTCGACGCCGGAGAGGACATCCGGCTGGCCGGGGTAGCCGGCCCGCAGGCCGGCCACCTCAGCACCGCTGAGTCAGTCGGCATGGGTTTCATGGGTCAGCAGATGGTATTCGGTGGGCAACACGTTTCAAGCCTTTCACATGTGCATTAGACACCACCCACCACTGGGCATGCCCGAAGGGGCACCACGGGCATATCGTCCAGGGCAATCTGCCCCAGCCCGCGGGTCTTGGTGATCCTCTGCTCGGCGTCGTAGGTGCCTGCGAGGTCATCCAGCGCGGAATCAAGTTCCGTCGACGGTAGTGGCTGAAGTTGCTCTCACCTCCGGTGCGGGAGCATCGTCGAGAAGAAGTACTGCGAGTCTCCCGTGGGGGCCATGGCAAACGAGTACATGCCAATCTCGTACTCCCCGGACTTCATCTGCTCAGACGTAGAGGGCAGCTCGCTGATCTGTACCTCGACGCCTATGGAACGAAGGTCAGCCTGGAGGAGCTGGGCCATCCGGCCGAGCTGTGGGCGTTTCGGATAGGTCAGGACCCGCAGGGTGAGTGGCTGGCCGTCCTTGACGAGCTTCCCGTCGGCTTCGGCGTAGCCCATCTCCAGGAACAGCGCCTTCGCCTTCTCCAGGTTCTTGGACTTCACCTTCAGGTCAAGCCCTCGGTGCCGCCAAAGACCACATTGTCGGGGAACAGGCCGTAGGTGCCCTTGCCCATGCCGTTCATGACCGTGGGATAGCTGTCGCGGTCAAGGGCCTGGTTGATGGCTTCCCTGACCCTCGGATCCCCGGTGACCGGGCTGGCGGTGTTGAGGATGGCTGTGTCGGCGCGGGTGGATGTGACCTGCCAGGGTGGTGTACCGGGTGGTGTCTGAGAAGACCGCCAGCCCTGAGGCCTCCGGCTGAACGGCGAGCTGGATCTCACCGGATTGCAGGGCCAGGGCCATGGCCTGCAGGTCCTCGTAGGCACGCCATGTGACGTGGGTCAGCTTGGGTTTGCCAGCCCAATAGCCTTCATGGGCGTCCAGTTCCAGCTTCTGCTTGGGCGTGAACTCGCTCACCTTGAAGGGGCCCGTGCCCTGGGGTTTTGGTGTCCGGGTCGATACCGTCGCCTACAGCCTGGATGCCCGTCATGGGGGTCGCTGAGGATGCTGGGAAGCGCAGCCAGCGGAGTCTTGGTGGTGATGGTGAGGGTCTGTCCCTGCGCGGACATGGACGCTATGGGCATCTGGGCCTCGGCCCTGACGTTGGTGGCGATGGTGTGCTCCAGGGAGGCCTTGACCGTCTCAGCCGTCATGGGGCTTCCGTTGTGGAAGGTGACCCCGTCGCGCAGGGTGAACGTCCACGTGAGCTCATCGACGTTCTTCCACTCGGTGGCGAGCTTGGGGATGAGGTTCAGCTGCTGATCCACATCCACCAGGGTCTCGGTGATGCCGTCGCGGGAGTTGAACCAGCCTGCGTAGGCTGAGGCCGCATCAAGCGACTCGCCACGGTCGATGGAGCCATAGGTCAGCGTGGTGGTGGCGGGTGCGCCTCCCGGTGTCTCGGCGGAGCCTCCGCAACCGGTCAGCAGGAGCGCCGCGGTGACGGCACCAGCGAGGAATGCTCTGGGTTTCACGTGGTGGATACCTTTCTTCTTCTGTGGGTTGGGTCAGCGCTCACGGCCAGCACTTCCTGGGAAGCATCCGCGAACAGGTTGACGAGCAGGGTCACGACGAGCAGGGGCCAGGCCAGGGCCGAACACCAGCCAGGGGGCCACCTGGAGATAGGAGCGGCCGTCGCTGATCATGGTTCCCCACTCCGACATCGGCTGGGGCAATCCCAGGCCGACGAAGGAGAGCGTGGCCAGGTTGAGGATCACGCTGCCGAGGTTGGAGGCTGCCATCACCAGCAGCGGACTGCCGATGTTGGGCACCATGTGGCGAGCGAAGATCGTGATTCCCGGCACCGCATTCATCCGCGCGACCTGGATGTAGGGGGCCTGCTTCACCTGCAGTGTGAGGATGCGGGCGTAGCGGGCGACGCCCGTCCAGGAGGCGAGGGTTAGCGCTGTCACAGCACTGGTGAATCCCGCCCCCAGCATCGCTGCGAAGGCCAGCGCCAGGATGAACTCGGGAAAGGACTGGAAAACGGCCACGATCCGCTGGATGAGGGCATCCACAGCACCGCCCACGAGGCCGAGGCCCACGCCCACGAGGGTACCGAGCACCAGCACCGAGCACACCACCGTGATCGCGACGGACAAAGGTGGGATAGGTGCCTGCCAGCACACGTGAGACACGTCGCGCCCCAGTTCGTCTGTGCCGAGCCAGTGTGCGGGGCTGGGGGGTTTGAGGGGCCTCCAGGGGTTGGTGGCATATGGATCGTGGGGTGTTATCAGGCTGGTGATCAGCGACGGGACGACAATCAGCAGCACCGTGCCGGCGAGGATGCGCCAGGCCAGCCTCGGGGGAGCTGAGGCAGCCACCGGCGCCGTGGGCGGATGGGCTGCGACGATGAGGCCAATGTCTTCAGGTCGGGATGACAGATCTGAAGAGACCCATCCTCGACGCTGTCCTCTCGGTGTGTGGGGGCTGCGCGGGGTTCCCGGGGTCGCTCGTTCAGTCGTGGGTCGAGGAAGAACGCCAGCAGGTCCGCAACCGTGTTGGCGACGAGGAACACCAGGGCGCACCAGAGCACTAGGCCTGGATGACCGGATAGTCCTGGCCTTGATGGCGCTCAGGGCGTAGCTCCCGATGCCCTGCCAGGAGAAGATCATCTCGACTACCGCAGAACCAGCCAGCAGCGCGCCGAAAGCTATTCGCCCCCAGGGTGCACATTGGGGCGGCGATGTTGCGCAGGATGTGTGCCCCCGACCCTGGATTCGCGCATGCCACGGATCCGGAGCCCAGCCACATATGGCTTTGTCGTACTCCTCCAGGGCGATGGCTCGAATCTGACGGGTGTACCAGCCGACCATCGCCAGGCACAGCGTGATGGTCGGCATCACCATGCCCCTGACGTCCTGCGACGCGGAGATCGGGAAGAGCCTGAGCTCCATGCCGAGCAGGTGCAACACCAGCAGGGGCGAACAGGAAACCAGGGACCGCTGAGCTGACGTAGCTGAGGAGCCGCACCATCCGGTCCAGGATGCTGCGGGGACGAGCAGCCGCCGCGATCCCGGCGGGGATGGCTATCACCCAGGCCAGCACGAGGGAGGCCATCGTGAGGGCCAGGGTTCGGGGAAGACGCAGTTGGAGATCCCTCGTGATCGAGGTGCCGTTGCTGAGCGATACGCCGAGGTCGCCCTGCAGCAGCCGTCCCAGCCAGTTTCCGTACTGCTCCAGAAACGGTCGGTCGAGTCCGAGCCGCCCACGCATCAACTCGATCATCTCCGCGGTGGGCTGTACCCCTTTGGGCGGTGAGCATGTTCTCCGCCAGGGTCCCCCGGGGTCAGATAGGTCAGGACGAAGGCCAGGAGGCTGACCCCAAAGAGCACCAGCAGCGTGTTGCCCAGCCAGCCCAGCAGGCGGCGGATCGCGCTCGGTGAAGTAGCCGCCCACGTCATGCCTCTCGTCTCGTTCGTGATGAAGAAAATGCGTTCGAAGAGACTACTCGATAATCGTTATCGATACTTCTTGCAGATTCGTCCTCGATGTCGTGCCTTGACGAGCTCGGGGAGGCGAGGCACCACATTCGGGGCCAGAGACGCTCGATAAACTTCCGACACACGACACTAGGCTTGCTCCATGACCACAGCCCTTCTGACCGACCACTACGAGCTAACGATGGTGCAGGCCGCCATGGATGCGGGCACCGCCAATCGCCGGTCGCTGTTCGATCTGTTCACGCGGCGGCTCCCCGAGGACGGCGCTACGGGGTCGCCGCAGGCCCTAGGGGCGTGCTCTCGACGCCATCGACGAGTTTCGCTTCGATGCAGCCACCCTGCAGTTTCTGCTGGACAGGGGCATCATTCGCGAGAATCTCGCCGCCTGGCTCGCGGACTACCGTTTCAACGGCGACATCTGGGGCTACCCAGAGGGCGAGGTGTACTTCCCCGGCTCCCCCGTGCTGTCGGTTGAGGGGAGCTTCGCCGAGGCATGCATCCTGGAGACGGTTCTGTTGTCGATTTACAACCACGACTCAGCCATCGCGGCGGCGGCCTCCCGGATGACAGCCATGGCGGAGGGCCGTCCGTGCGCGGAAATGGGGTCTCGGCGCACCCACGAGTGGGCGGCGGTGGGGGCTGCCAGGGCCGCATACATCGCAGGCTTCTCCGCCACCTCGAATCTGGAGGCCGGACGCACCTACGGCATCCCCACCATGGGCACCGCCGCCCATTCCTTCACCCTGCTGCACGACTCAGAGGAGGAGGCTTTCCGAGCCCAGCTCGGAGCCCTCGGCGTGGACACGACGCTTCTGGTGGACACCTACGACATCGAGGCCGCGATCTCGCAAGGGCATTGAGTTGACCGAGGGACGTCTGGGCGCGATCCGTCTGGACTCCGGTGACCTGCCCGTCGTGGCCCGCCAGGCCCGTGACCTGCTGGATGACCTGGGGGCGACGGAGACCCGCATCACCGTGACCTCGGACCTTGATGAATGGCAGATCGCCGCGCTGCGAGGGCCCCCGTTGACGGTTTCGGCGTCGGCACCTCCTGGTCACCGGCTCCGGGCATCCGACCTGCGGTTTCGTCTACAAGCTCGTCGCCCGCGCCGGAAGCGCCGACAAGGAGGCCCCGAGGTTCCCGTCGGGAAACGTTCCAAGGGCAAGAACACGCTGGGAGGCCGAAAGTTCGCCATGCGCCGTCTCGGGGACGATGGCAGGGCCGAGGCTGAGATCATCGGACTTGGAGCCGCGCCAGCCAACGACGGAAACGACCGTGAGCTGTTGGTGGATCTCATCCGCAACGGTGAACGGGTCCATGCGGCAACCCTTGACGATGCGCGCGCTCGGCATCGCGAGTCACTGACGGAGCTGCCCCTGGCAGCGCTGAGAATCAGCAGAGGGATCCAGCCATCGAGACCATCATCCTGGACGGCAACGGCACCCAGACCACCAACCCCTACCAAGCCTCCCCACGCCCCACAAACCTCTGAGCCGGAGCCGCTAGCTCATGGCCTCGGCGATCCGGCGGGGTAGGTCAGCCCGGTAGATGTCCTCCAAGCGCACTCTGCTTCCGTCCGCATCGGCCAGCGGCACCCGCCAGTTCTGGTACTCGTCCATGGTGCCCGGCTGGTTCTGGGCCCGCTTCTCCCCAACGGCATCAGCCAAGGAGGCGACGAGCACCTTGGAGTTCGTCAGTGTCAGGTAGCGATGCAAGGCCACCACGACCTCAACATTGTCGTCAGCCAGCTCCGGGTCCAGGACTCCGTGGTCGACCAGACGTGAGACCCAGAAAGCCCGTTCCCGCTCTGCGGCAGCCAGTTCGTCGTCCACGGGTTCGAGCAGCAGCCCCAGCTCCTCCCGCAGCCTGACGTGCTCGCCCTCCAGGTAGCCCAGGGTCGGAGGCAGGTCATGGGTGGTCACCGAGGCCATGCAGTATTCCCTCCAGCGCTCGGGCGGCAGCAGCTGACCGTCGGGGCCGTATTCCCACCACAGCACGGCAGTGCCGAGCAGGCCTCTGCGAGACAGGTATTCCCGCACCCAGGGCTCGACCGTGCCGAGATCCTCCCCCACCACGAGTGCCTGGGCGCGGTGCGCCTCCAGCGCGAGGATGCCGATCATCGTCTCATGGTTGTAGCGGACGTAGGTGCCTCCAACGGGTCCGAGCCCCTGGGGCACCCACCACAGCCGGAACAGGCCGATGATGTGATCGATCCTCAGCCCACCGACTCCACGCAGCGCGGCCCGGACCATCGCCCGGAACGGCTCGTAGGCCAGCTCCTCCATCCTCAGGGGATTCCAGGGCGGCTGCCCCCAGTCCTGCCCGCCCTGGTTGTACTGGTCGGGTGGGGCCCCAACGGTCACCCCGGAGGCGTAGGCGTCACGCATCAGCCAGGCCTCGGCACTGGCTGCGCTGACCCCGACGGCGAGATCAGCCAGCACACCAACCCCATTCCAGCCTCCTTCGAGGCATTCTGGGCTGCAGACAGCTGCTGCTGTGCCACCCACTGCAGCCATTCAAAGAACTCCACCCTGGCGTGACGCCGCCGGGTGAACTCAGGGTCTCTGCCGACCTTGGGTCCTGGAACTCCGCAGGCCACAGCCGCCAGTCGGAGCCGTGCACCTCGCAGAGAACGCACCACACGGCGAAGTCCCTCAGCGCCTGGCCTCCCTCCCGCCGGAAAGCATCGAGGGAGAGCTGCCGGGCATCTCGTCGCTTGGCTTTGAAGATCTGCCACAGGGCAGTGCTCTTCGCCTCCCAGATGCCGTCCCGGTCGATTCCCGACCCGCCACCCCTCACGGATTTGCGGAGCTTGCGTACACGACGGCGTTCCTCATCGTTGAGTTCGATGTACTCCGGAACAGCCTCGGGTCGGATGTAGAGGGGCTGAGGAAGCGCCGGCTGGACGGCAGATACGGCGACGGTTCAATGGGGAGCCACCGGCTGGGAGGCGTGCAGGGGTTGACGAGCAGGAACCCGGCCTGCTGCTCTCCTCCGGACCAGGTGGCCAGATCCGCCAGATCCTGGAAGTCCCCATTCCCACGACTGCCTCGACGTGACGCTGTACAGCTGCGTCGCATAGCCCCAGACCCGATTTCCCCGCATGCTGGGAGGGAATCCGACGTGGGTTGGTGTCACGATCAGCATGGCCTCAGCATCACCGTCGTCGGTGGCGCACGTGATCCTGTGGTAGCCGAGCGGCAGATCGGAGGGAAGCTCGAATGAGGCCTCACCGCGCAGTTGACCGCCCACCCTGACGGTCAGCCGTCCAGTTCTCCACCTGGGTGGCCCCCGGTGCTCCCCATTTTCCAGCACCACAGTCAGCGACACCGGGGATCCGGCGGGCAGGTGGACGTCGATTCTGGCCGACTGTCCCTGCTCCGCGACGGTGCAGTAAGGCAGTGCCCGCAGCCACGTGGAGTCCTCAAGGTCATTCAGGGACTGGCGGCAGGCCTCGGGGGTGGTGGCGTCGATTCCCATTGCGCCAAGGACCGCCTGGATGGTCGCCGGTGAGATCTCGGTATGGTTTCCCTTCCAATCCCAGAACTCCCGGGCGATCCCGAGGCGCTCCGCCAAATGGTCTAGTTCCGCTGTGAGCTGTGACAAGGATTCTTCCCTTCAGACTCAGGGGTCAGTTCTTGATGACGATGGTCCGGGCCGCCGCATCATGCAGGGTCTGCCTGCGAGGTTGAAACAGCGGAAGCAGATAGTTGATCAGAAAAAGGAACGCCAGGGAGCGAGGGCAACACGGGCAACACCATCTCCATCACTGCCCTCAACGCAGCCCGCAACATCCCGGGGGCTTGCCCGCCGGGTCGTCTGCCCGAGCGACGCGAATCCGCATGAGCATCTTCCCCAGAGTTGCGCCCCGCGTGGCAACCATCACCGTCCGGTATGCCAAGCCAAGAGCCAGCAGAACTCCCAACGCCAGGTAGAGAGCACCTGCGCATCGGCTGGAATCTCAGGCATGAACGTCGAGCTGCCTGCCTGCATCTGCAGCTGCCACTGATCCCCCCACTCCACCAGGTTCTGGCTCAGCGACTCCGGCATGAAGGAGAAGATCAGCAGCCACAGGGGAAAGGCCACCAACACCAGGTCCAGGACATAGGCTGCAAGACGCTGCCACCATCCGGCGAGCTCAGGCCTACCCGGCTGGGTGGCGGGTTGGCCTGCGTCCCGGGCTCCGGGCCGGGTGACCTGTGACCACGCAGCCCCATCCCAGTAGCGTTCATCCCCGGAACCCGCAGGATCCGGATACCAGCCTGCAGGCGGCTGCGCGGCGGAAAAATTGCATGGCCCCAAGAATGCCATCCTGAAAGCGTCGGCTGACTAATGTGCGCAGTCGTGCACTGGGCCGATTCTCAACGATGCAGCAACTGCGCAGGCCGACGCGAGCAGCAGCACCAGGAACACCCCTCCGAAAGCGGGATACCCTGGAACGCAGGAGAGCCGCATAGCCGGCGCCGGTGACCGCCGTCATGACAGAGTTCCCGATGGCCTCCGACACCTGCAGCGCCCCGAGTTGCGTCCCTGTTCCTGATGGCTGGAAAGCGCCATCGTCGCCACGGCCGTGCTCGACATGGTGAGCCCCATACCAAAACCAGATATCGTCCAGGCGATCACCCCGCCCAGAGTGGGACTACAGGCCACAGCACAAGGCAGTGATCCCGGCCATGGCGATCGCGACACAGCTGGCCCCGAGCGTGATGAGCTGGTCGCGGCGAAGCCTCACCCAGCTGCGGGACTGCGCCCACGAGCCGCCCGTCCATCCCAAACTCCCGATAGTCAGCGCCAGGCCCGCCTCAAACGTGGAGAGGTCACGTAGATTCTGCAGTCCCAACAGCAGGAAAGCCTCACCCGCGAAGAACGCCCCGGCCTGAAGTGCCCGCGACGCGACGATGGGGCCGAGCCCCGGCCGCATGCTCCGTACACGTTCGGGCAGCGCCCGGCTCATTCCCAGAACTAGGGCCACCGCACCGGCCAGGCCCGCCGCCACAGCCCAGAGTCCCTGAGCCTGCCCCGCCAGCTGGAGAAGCGCGGGGAGCGGCCGCGACCGTGACGATGGCCCAGGAGGGGATGCGTTGGGCACCGGAGTCAGGCGTGTATCTCTCCTGCACGGCCTTGAGATGCGGCAGAGTCAGCAGTCCTGCCACCAGCAGCAGGGGAACCGTCGACGCAAACGTCAGCCTCCAGTTGATCTCGACCAGCGCGGCGGAGACGGGTGGCCCCAGAAAGGCCGGCAGCACCCAGCAGAAGCTCAGCATCGCCAGCACTGCGGGGCGACGATCAGCGGCGAAGGCCAAGGCGATCACCACGAAGAGACTCAGGTTCAGCGCCCCCGCCCCGATGCCCTGAATGAAACGTCCGACGAGCAGCACCGCCACGTCGGGGGCGAGGGAGCCGACGGCGAGTCCCGCGAGCAGAAAGACGAAACCCGCGACCATGGGGCGCAGCGGGCCGTGCCGGTCACAGTACTGGCCCGCCGCCAGCGTCGCAGCCAGCATGCCGATCACCATCGCTGAGAAAGCCCAGGGGTAGAGCGGTTCGGCATCGAGAGGCCCATCACCCTGGGCAGGGCGGCGGCCACACCGATCATCTGGAAGGCAACCGCGAACACCGCCAGCAGCAGTCCCACCCAGCAGGCCGCGTGTCCCTGGCCCATTGATTTATCCCTCCGGCATCTACGATTGCTTGTTATGAGTGAGCTTGCACCGGTTCCCAGACCGTCCTCGACGAACGCACCGAGCTGCGGGATGACGACGACCACGAGCGGTTCAGCCACTACGTGCCCAGGGACAAGCTGGTCAAGGCCATGGTCACAGGCACACCCGTGGTCGCTTTGTGCGGGAAGGTGTGGGTTCCCTCCCGCAACCCCGACAGGTATCCCGTCTGCCCGGAATGCAAGAGATCTTTCAGTCCATGAATCCGGGCAGCGGCGACGAGTAACGGTCAGTAACGGTAGTGGTCGGGTTTGTAGGGCCCGGCCACGGAACACGCAGGTAGTCGGCCTGAGCCTGGGTCAGCGTGGTGAGCTCTACGCCCAGCGACGGCAGGGTGGAAACAGGGCCACCTCCTCATCCAGGTACTTGGGCAGCACGTAGACCCCCGGAGGATAGGCCTCAGGGCGGGTGAACAGCTCAAGCTGGGCCAGCACTTGGTCCGCGAAGGAGTTGCTCATCACGAACGACGGATGCCCCGTCGCATTGCCGAGGTTCAGCAGCCGGCCCTCGCTGAGAATGATCACGGCATGGCCGTCCGGATGAGACCCACTTGGCCACCTGCGGTTTGATGTCCACCTTGGTGACGTCTTTCGCGCCGCAGAGACCAGCCATGTCGATCTCGTTGTCGAAGTGGCCAATGTTGCCGACAATGGCCTGGTGCTTCATCCGGGCCATGTGCTCCTCAAGAATGATGTCGCGGCATCCAGTGGCGGTGACGAAGATGTCGGCGATCTCGACCACCGACTCAAGGCGCGCCACCTGATAGCCGTCCATCGCCGCCTGGAGGGCGCAGATCGGATCCACCTCAGTGACGATGACCCTGGCCCCCTGGCCACGCAGCGACTCAGCAGCAGCCCTTGCCGACATCCCCGTAGCCACACACCACTGCCACCTTGCCGCCGATCAGGGACGTCCGTGGCACGGTTGATGCCGTCGATGAGGGAATGCCGGCAGCCGTACCGGTTGTCGAACTTAGACTTGGTCACCGCGTCATTGACATTAATGGCCCTGAACAGCAGGGTTCCGTTGCGCTGCATCTCGTAGAGGCGGAGAACCCCGGTGGTGGTCTCCTCCGTGACACTGATGATGCCTGCGGCAAGAGCCTCAAAATCAATCTCCCTAGGGCCTCCCGGAGCGCCCCCTTCAGGACGAGGGCCTCCTCGGGAGTCCGCGGGATCATCGGCCGGCACCGCCCCGGCGCGCTGCGCCGCAACCCCTCATGGACGAACAAGGTGGCGTCGCCACCGTCGTCAAGGATGAGGTTGGGGCGTTGATCATCCGGCCAGTCGAAAATCTGGCGGGTGCACCACCAGTATTCCTCCAGGGTCTCACCCTTCCATGCGAAAACGGGAACACCCTTGGGGTTCTCGGGCGTGCCATCAGGGGCCAACGACCATGGCCGCCGCCGCATGATCCTGGGTGGAGAAGATGTTGCAAGATGCCCAGCGCACCTCGGCACCCAGGGCCACCAGGGGTCTCAATCAGCACTGCGGTCTGCACCGTCATGTGGATTGAGCCCGCAATGCGCGCCAGCCAGGGGCTTGAATCGGCATAACGTTCGCGGATCGCCATCAGGCCGGGCATCTCGTGCTCGGCCAGGGTGATCTCCCTCACGTCCGAATTCAGCCAGGGACAGATCAGCTACACGGAAGTCTGGTTTCACGCCGGGGAGTCTACGCCGACTCCAGGGCAGCGGCGAGGTGCTTCAGGGCCATGTCGTAGCCCGCCAGACCACACCCGATGATGATGCCGGAGGCTTTCGGGGACAGCACGCTGTGGTGGCGGAATTCCTCACGAGCGTGGATGTTGGAGATGTGAACCTCGACGTAGGTGACCAGGGCGGCCGCATCCGCGACGGCGTAGCTGTGAGTGGGTCCATGCCCCCGCGTTGAGCACGCATGGGATCCCGTGGTCGGCTGCCTCATGCAGCCACTCGATGAGCTGGCCTCGTACTCCGTCTGCCTGACCTGCACGTCAAGGCCCAGGCTGAGGCCCTCCTCCACAAGATGCGCCGCAAGCTCCTCATGGGTCGTGGTCCCGTAGATCTCCGGCTGCCTGGTCCCAAGCCGACCCAGGTTCGGGCCGTTCAGCACAAACACAGGGATCACGACATCTCCCCACGTCGGAGTCTCCCATCCCGATTCCCAGGTAGGCCGCGGCATAGCGTCCCTGCTGCAGCAGGTTGACGTATCGTTCCACATCGGAGGCGCCAAGCTCAGCCAATCCGGAGCCAATGTGACACACCCGGACCCCCACAGCGTCGGCCAGGCCTGTGAGGCACTGCACCGTCGCAACCAGTTCACGCGGCACCTGGTCGGCATCCAGCAGCAACAACGCAGGGCAGCCTCAATCTGGTTCTCGACAGGGTCACTGAAGACATCACGTCGGGAGTGCCCCGCAGCACCGCCTCCAGTTCCCTCAGCGTCGGCCGCCAGGGCAACCCCTGCCGCTGGCACGCCGCAGCGCCTCGGCAATCCTCCGCGACGCACGGCCGGCGATGGCAGTGCCTCCCCAGACCAACGGAAAGCAGTCCGCCAGCCCGACAGCAAGATCCTTGCCCTGGTTGTCCCCAAGGGGCGCGTCGGCGAGCAGCTTCGGCGACGGAGTCCGCTGCCTCGGCTGCGACCTCCACATCAACAGCGGGACCCAACTCCAGCTGTCCCAGGAGTGCCAGCACCGCGATGGCGGCAGCCATCGGGTCGTCCGGCGGGGTCGGGAGATGCGTGGTGAGGCTGCCGCTGCCAGCCGCTGCCAGCTCCGAGTCTGCCGGTGCGGCCACAATGACGGTCGCGCCCCGGCGCACGGCCCTCAGCCAGGCAGCGCACCTGCCAGGTCTGGGCATCGGGACCCCAACACCACCACCAGGTCCAGGGGCCGACCCACGCGGGCAGCGTGGGCCCAGGCCATGCCATGAACGGTACCGGGCAGGCCGGCTCCAGCACAGCCCGCACCAGCCGGGCCTCCGTGCCGAGCACCAGAACCCCGCGAGGCCGGTCCGAACGCGACAGACGCCCGACGGGCTCGCTCAGGGCGGCCCGTCGGATCCGAGCGCCCGCAGAAGCCAGCCAGAAAAGAGCCTGGTTCTCAGCGAGGTCATCAGCCTCCAGGCGGGCATCATCAAACCATGTTGTCATCAATGCCTCACAGGGTGCTGCGCGCCTGATCAATGAGCAGGACTGGAATGCGGTCCTGCACTGGGTATGCCAGCCCGCACGTCAGCGCGGTGCACCAGCTCGGCCCTGTCGTAGTCGACGGCGAACTTCGCACTGACAGGCCGGGCAGGCAGCTATGGCCAGAAACTCCGCTGACAGATCCATCAGGGCCTCAGTCATTATTTTCTCCTCAACTCACACGGACGAGGGCGAGCACCTCATCGCGAAGCCTGGTCATCGTCGCCTCATCTCGCGCCTCCACATTAAGACGCAAAAAGCGGCTCCCGTGTTGGAGGGACGCAGATTGATCCACCAGCCCGCCTCAACATCCGAGATGGTCAGCCCATCTTCCAGGGTCACCCTGCCCACGCCCCTCGAATACCCGCGCCACCTGGGCTGTGACGACTGAGTGGTCGCTGACCATGGAGTTGAGCTCACCCGAACGGTGGTACCCGTCAAATTGTCCCGCCAAGACGGGACAACGGCTCTGCGGACATCCGCAGAAGCTCCAGGACATGCAGGGCCGCCAGCATGCCGGGTGTCGGCGCCCCAGAAGTCACGGAAGTAGTAGTGGGCGGAGTGCTCACCCCGAAAATGGCATCCTCGCTCGCCATCAGCGCCTTCACGTAGGTGTGCCTGACCCGGGAGCGCACCAGCCGACCCCGTCCAGAGACCGCCTCGGAGACCGCCTGCGAGGTGATGGAGTTGATGACGACCACCCCACCCGGCTCCTTCTCCAACTCCGCCAGCGCGATCATGGCGGTGACGACGGAGGATCCACCACATTGCCACGCTCATCAATCAGAAAGCAGCGGTCGGCGTCACCGTCGAAGACCAGCCCCAGATCTGCCCCTCCAGGCGCACCGCGGCCTGCGCCGCCACTCAGGTTCTCCGGCTCCAGGGGGTTCGCCGGATGATTCGGAAAGGTTCCATCCAGGTCAAGGTACAGGCCGACGAGCTCCACGTCCCGCCCCTTCAACACTGCTGGCGCGACGAGCCCGGCCATGCCATTGCCGGCATCCACCACCACTTTCATTCGTCGTCCCGCTCCGGGTGGGACGATCCTCTCCAACCGGGCGATGTACTCGGTTCCGAGGTCGCGTTCGCTGTAATCACCGGTCGCTCGCTCCCCGATGGGGATCTCACCCGCCAGGTCACGTAACTGGGTGGTGAATGACGCTGGAACCGGCTGGGCGTTCGCCAGGCAGAATTTGATGCCGTTGTAGGCGGCGGGATTGTGGCTTGCCGTGAACTGCACCCCGGGCAACCCCAGATGCCCTGATGCGAACCACAGCTGATCGGTTGAGGTCAGGCCCACGTCTATGACGTCGGCTCCAGCACGTCTTGCCCCATCTGCGAAGGCCAGGGAGAGCTCGCGCCCAGCGAACGCATGTCGCGTCCCAGCACGAAGGCCCCTGCCGTTGAGGTCGAGCAGCTGCACGAAAGCCGCACCGAGTCTCCCTAGCACCGTCCAAGTCCCACTCGGGTTCCCTCCCCCAGCACAAGGCCCCGGATGTCATTCGCTTTGAAAATCTGGTCCTTCAGCACGGCAGAGAGCTTTACCTTTTCACCCCGGGGATGGGGTGTCATTCGATCTTGGGAAGCAGACGAAGATGTCCGCCCTTACGTCCCGGCTCAGGTGTCGGGGCGGCGGAACTGGGGATCTGGCTCCAGTCGCTCATCTCTGAGCCCGATCTCACGCACCGCATTGGCGAGAGCCACCAGTTCGTCGTCGGCATCAATGTCCCGCTGCCTCCTGCGCTCCCACGGGAGCCGAATAACCTCCCAGCCACGGGGCGCCGACGTGCGGCGGCGTGTTCAGCGCACAGGTCGAAGGCTCCCGGAACCTGCGCCTCGGCCAGCGGCCTGAGCACGGCCGTGGAATCGGCGTACACATAGGTGAGCGTGGCTACGGCAGGGCAGTCCGCAGGCAGTCCGTGAACATCGACGCACCTGCGCAGCCTACCGCTTCTTCGCGCGGCACGCGCACTCCAGGTGCCCCACCTGCTGGCACCGTGTGTCGGAAGTTCGTCAGTGGGAGGCGGATGCATCGCGAGGCAGTCGAGCGAAACCGCGCTGAATGTTCCGTGAACGAGGCGAGGCGCCACATCCGGGACCAAGAAGCACCAGCGACATGACGACACGTGACACTAGAGTTGACGCATGCAACGCAGCCGGGACCGACACGACAGAGGCCTCCGCGGACCCCTTTGCCCAACCGGATGACAAGGGCCGCAAACTGGTGCCGCTACACGCCGAGCCGCACCGAGTATTTCAACGAGTGCGTCAAACACGCCTTGAAGGCCATAACTGACGTCAACCCCCGGGCTCTCGATGGCATTGTCGTGGGAGTGGAGGATGTTCCTCTGCTCAAAACCGCATGGTCGGGAGACCGGGTCCCGATGTCAGCGGCCCTGGAGCCGTCCAAAGGCAGGCCCGCGCAGATCGTCATCTACGAACGCCCATTGGAGCATCGAGCCACGAGTCGTCAGGCGTTGCGGGAGCTTGTGCATCGCACCATCGTGGAGCAGCTCAGCGCATTGCTGGGCCTACCGATCGGGGATCTGGTCGGGGACGAGGGCCCAAAACTGGGAGGAGTAGCACCGTTCCGCCTGGCAGACCCACCACCTGCTGCACCTACTGCAGACTCGGATCCAGTTCGGCTGCGACAGGTTTCACAGCACCCGATGCGACCACCTCAAGCGGCGCAGTCCAGGCACCCTGCTGGCCGGCGCTAACCACAGCACCGAACAAAGGCGTGTCGGCTGAGACCCGCACTGCTGGCCACCCTCAGCACCCGCAGGCAGGGATGGGCCACAGTCTTCCCAGCACCCACCTCCACGGAGGAACTCTCCTCAGCCCCACCGGCACCCACGGCGGTCACGGTGGCGGTGACAGCCTCCCTCCCGGATTGGTGAGCTGCAGGACGCCTCCGGGGCCGTAAAATGTCGTCAGGTCGTCACCGGCCTGCACAGGAGCGACGTCATCCGAATCGTTCACGGTGTAGGACAGGCCCGCGATCACCGGAGCGTCAGCGAGGACGCCAATGGATGTGGGCCTCACTCGCCAGCGAGTCCTGAAGCGGCACGGAGACACTCGAATAAGGTGCGACGCTGATGTTCTCACCGCCCTCGGGGCATATGCCGTGTGGAGCCGTAGGCCTTCAGATTCACCGTGAGCCGCCGCTCGCTGGGTTCGCCAGCACTCACCACAGCCCGGGATGCTCCGGCCCGGCATCCCGGGCAGGTAGTGCTGCTCAGCAAGCTGCGAGGGAATCGCAGCCGTGGCCCGGGCGGGACGTCTGGGTGATGCGGCGACCGCCGCCCTGCCGCGGCTGGCCTTGAACGACACCCCTGACGGGAGTTGCCCCAGCGGTGAGCACCGACAACGCGATGGTGCGCCTCGAAAGGCGCCAAGGCGATGCCACGGGCACCGAGTGACTGGATCTCACCTTCCGCCCCGTAGAGCGTCAGATCGATGGCCGCCCGGAGGAGTCGGGGTTGACGATCCTCAGCTGCGTGTCAGCGGTGGCGGGAAGGGGCGATAACCCCCTGGGAGACAGGCCTGAGGGCAGGGGGTCAGGGTCTTGACGGTGCCGGATCCAGTCAAGGCACCACCACAGGCCCCTCCGTGCCTCCGCAACCACTGAGGTCTCCTGGCCGGTCAGGACCGTCTGGGCGGTTTCACTCATCTGCCCGCCAAGCGGTCCGATCTTGTCGGCACGGTCCACCAGGATCGTCGCCTGGGCAGCCGCAGGCATACACACCACCTTCACGGAACGAGTCGCCTCGACGGTGGTCGTCCGTGGAAGCGCGGCAGGGGTGAGAATCGGAGCCCGAAGGCCATGCCTGCGATCATCGCGAACCCAACGGTGGACTCCAGGATTCGGCGAATCATGTCTCTCCAAAGAACGCCGGGCGGCAGAGGCCCTCCGATAGTCGGGGGCAGCCAGACCCAGGATGATGATCGCGATGGCGATCTGCCATCCGAGGGCTCCCCAGGACGGCCGGAGCTGCCAGGTGAGTTTCCCGGAAACGCCAGCCGGGATGGTAAAGACCACCTCAGAGTCATCCGCGCGGGGCCAGTTGATGATCTCCGATCCGGGCCTCCCAGCGAGAGTCAGGGGGCTGGCCAGCACAAGCTGTCGGTCTGTGTCCGCCGCGGCAACCTGACCGTCGAGAACCGAGGAGCGACCGGAGGAATCCTCAATCCTGGCTCGCGCAGGCAGGTCGACGACCGTCCACAAAACTGTGCCCTCCGCCATGATGGAGTTGCTGAGACCGGCGGCATTGCCGACCGCCGCCAGCTGCTCAGAGCTAAATCCCCGCGTCCAGATGTGGCTGATTCCGACGTCGGTCAGCCGCGTGGCAAGGTCCTCCGGCGCATCGCCACCGCTGACCAGCTGCACCACAGTGGCGAACCCTAAACTGAAGCCTCCAGCCGGACTGCGTTCAGCCGAACCCCATGACGGCTGAGATGAGTCAACGACGTTCCAGGTAAGGGTCCCATCATCCATACGCTCGATCATCAAAACACGGGTCTGGCGGGGCGGAGCGCACCACGTCGCCGACATAGCTGAGTTCCGAGGAGCGGTTTGCGCACAGGCCCGGAGAACCCGTAGAAGGCCCAGACGCCGGTGGCCAGGACACTGAGCGCGGTCAGCCCTGCGATCACCGCACGGACATCCAGGGGCGCACGCTCGTCGCGGAGCCGGAGCGCAACGATGGGGGCCAGCAAGGCCGCCACCGTCAGCAGTGCCCATCCCGAGAGGGGCACGCGCCTCACCGCCATTGACCGGGACGGCGAGACGGGACAGGAAGACACCCAGCAGCAGCGGAACGGCGAGCGCACCGATGAGGGTCAGGCGCAGCCGTGAGGCACGGAGACCGCAGGTGGCGTAGAGGGCGGCAAGGCCGAGGACTCCAAAGAAGGCGAAGTTCACCCACATCGGGAATCCAGATGGCAGAAGCCGTCCGGTCAGCATCCCCAGGGAGGCTGGCTGCCAGGCCGGCCAGGCCAGTGGATCCGGGCCCGTCAGGATGCGGCCGGGCCAGCGCCACAGCGTCGGCGCCCAAGGGGCAAGGAAGGCGATGGGCAGCATGACGGCAATCAGCATCCGCAGCCACGCAGTCTTGTCCCACAGAACCCAGGCCACGGCGCCCATCAGGGCTATGACGGCCAGCGCCGGCCACACCACAGTGCCCAGCAGCAGCCAGGCAGCCGTGGCTGCTGGCGCTCGCAGCCGCTCTGCCCCTGCGGAGTCGTCGATGGCCATGCGGTGGATGCCAGCCGCAATGCGCGGCAAGACGACGGACAGCGTCAGGCCCGCTATGTCACCTGCCGTCACCAAACCGAGCAGGATCACCGCACCCGCCCAGGTGCCGGAGACGGCAGCGGCGGTGGTGCGGGTCACACCCAGCGCCGCAGGAGAGCATGGACAGAGCCCCGCCAGCAGGGGGTCAGCAGCAACGCCATGACAACGAACCATCTCGGGCTGCCGAAGGCAAGAGTGGAGAGGAACGCCCCTACACCAAGCCAGGGCGCATCCGCCCCAGCTGTCCCCGTCACCGGACCGAGCGCGGCCTGCCATGCCCTGTCGAGCGACCCGGGCGCGGGAAGAAGCCCTCCCGAAGATCTCGCCCAACCCGATCAGATCACGTGAGACGGCGACACACCCGACGAGCAGAAGCAGCGTCAGCAGGGTCAGTGGGGCGAGCAACCGTCGTCTGACGGGTCCTCCGGCGAAGTCGTCACCGGTCATCTCGTCGATGCTGATCCCGGTCTCCTGGTTGGTGAAGTCCCGGTAGCGTTCCGCCAGGTTGGAGCCGATCCGATCAACGGCGTTGCGAACAGGCCAGTAGCGTCCTGGCAGCAGATGCGAGACATCAACCTGAGCACCCACGGTGCGGGCCGCGAGGCTCGCCACCTGATCCGAGGTGCGAGTGAAACGGCGCAGCGCCCTCAACTCGGCCTTCGCAAGCCGAGGTGATTTGAGGAGCAGATAGCCAGCGGCACGGAACCAGCTGCCGAGGGTCAGCCGCACCCTCGACGGGGGCTTCTGCCCGCGGGCCGCCACCACCCGGAGCGCTGCGAGACGATCGATCTCATGGTCGTCTCTGGCGAGCGAGCACTGTCGCTCCCCGGTGCGCCCAGACTGGCGATGCGTCATTGCGGCATCAGGCCAGGTGATGACCTTGAAACCTGCTTCGTTGGCGCGCCAGCCGAAGTCGACCCCATCACGGTGAAGTGGAAGCTCCGGTGACAGGCCTCCCAGACGCAGCCATGCCTCTCCACGGATCAGCATTCCCGCGGTGGAGCCACCGAGAACCGCTGTGGACTGCTCCTGACCCTGGTCGATGTCACCGGGCTCAACCATGCCGACGCGGCGTCCCGTCGAGGTGATGGACTGGCCGACCTCGGCGAGGGTCTCCGGATAGTTGCGTCGACGAGGCTGCAGCAGTTTGGGGAAGACGACATCGGCCTGCTGGGACGCGGCGCCCCGCAGCAACTGGCGCAGGGCATCGGGTTTCGGCGCAGAGTCGTCATGGAGCAGCCACAGCCACCGTGGAGGCGCACTCAACGCAGAGTTGACGGCGTCTCCGAAAGACTGGTCCGCAGTTCCGGGGACCAGCGAGGTGACGACGCCCGCGTTGTAGGCCTGACTCAGGAGCGGACGCGACTTATCGGTCGAACCGTTGTCGACCACAATGATGCGGCCGGGCCTGGGATTGAGCGCCGCTACGGCGCGCAGCCGTCTGGGGAAGCCATTCTTCTGCGTTGTGAACCACCATCACGGCAGTCACCTCACGAGATTGATCTCCTCACAGGCCTCAGCCTCAGGTTCCTCATGCATCCACGCCCAGAGGTCATCGCCGTTTGCCTGGCTCGTCAAGGCAGCGTCCTCCCGTCAGTGGGGGCCCCAAGGTCTCAAAGGGGCACCACTGACGATAGCGTCACATGGCCTGCCGCTTCAGCTTCCGTCGCTCACGTTCCGACAGTCCCCCAGATGCCGAAACGTTCGTCATTAGCCAAGGCGTATTCCAGGCACTCAGCCCGGACTGTGCAGCTTGCGCACACACGTTTCGCCTCCCGGGTGGATCCACCCTTCTCCGGGAAAAAGGCCTCAGGGTCCGTCTGCGCGCACAGCGCATGCTGATGCCACGCAAAAACGTCCTCGGCGTTCACCCCCAACGTCCAGATGTCGTCCATACTGCCCCTCTCTGGCCCAAATTACACACGCGCAATTCCTCTGAGTCAAGCCCGTACGGCGAGTCGACTTGCAATCTCGCCCTAACGAACGTTAATTCCTGATCCGGTTCTACGCCCCTTCGCCCCTCGCGCGAACCCGGCGGTGTCCCGCCGCCCCCAGGCCATCGCTGACCTCTCAGCCAAGAATCGAAGATGAAGATGAACGTGGCCATGATACCCACGCACCCTGGATGCAAGTCGACGCGCAGACGCCCCTCGAGATTCCCCGACCGTGGCATGCCACCGAGCATCGACGTTCGGGCGATAGCGCTCGCCCCCTCAGCAAAACCCGCTCTGACAAGGCATTTTCACCCGATCGAAGGACTTCGGGTGCGGCTCACCCCACGACCAGGACATGGCCGATGAGAGGACCCTGAGACGCTCCCACCAAGGCTGAAACTCGCGGTGTCCTATTTTTGGCCAGAGGTTACGCGAACTCCACTCCATGCTGCTGTCGAACCAGCTCGACGAGCTCCTTAACCCGGTCTGCATCGGACAGCGACGCCACCAGCGTCGCCGTCCGCGTGTGCACGATGAGAGCGTCCTCAAGCCCCAGCGTCGCGACCAGATGCCCCGGCCCCGCAGCGTTGACGATCACGCAACCGTTGGAGTCCAGGGTGATGCTCCCTGCCGTCACGCCGGTTGCCGTGGTCATCTCATCGGGAACTGCTCTGAGAGGTTCTGGAAGCTCCCAACGTCGGCCCAGGAGACGTCCAGTTCGACGGCCAGGACCTCAGCATCAGTCTCCCCCCGGGACACGGGTTGCATGACGGCATAGTCCACGGAGGTCTTCAGGAGGGTTGGGAACAGCTCATCCAGCAGCCTGGGGTCTCTGGCGATCCTGCGCACCTGTCTGCTGTGTCGGGAAACGAGACGCTCCAGTTGGGTCAGCAGCGTCGCCGCCCGCCACACGAACATCCCTGCATTCCACCAGTACTCCCCCGAGGTGAAGTAGCGCTGGGCAAGCTCAGGCTCGGGTTTCTCACGGAACTCAGCGACCCGCCAGGCACCCGGCACACCGTCCAGGGGCTCTCCACGGTGCAGATAACCGAATCCGGTATGCGGCCCGACGGGCACCACCCCCATGGTCACCAACGCCTGCTCGCGCGCCTCCGCCACCTCGAAGGCGCGGATCAGGGTGGCACGGAATCCCTCGACAGGGCTGATGATGTGATCGGCACTGAGCATCGCGACGACGGCGTCACAGTCACGTTGCTCCAGCACCGCCGCCGACCAGGCGACTGCGCTGAGAGAGTCCCTCCCGACCGGCTCACCCAGCAAGTTCTCCTCCGGAAGCTCCGGCAGCTGCCGAGCCACGAGATCCACGTACGTGCGTGACGTGCAGATCAGAATCTGGGAGTCTGGCACCAGACCCGAGACCCTCTCGTAGGCCAGCCGAAGCAGGCTCTTGCCGTTGAAGAGTTCCAGCAACTGCTTGGGGGTGCCCTGCCGAGACAGAGGCCAGAGCCGCGTCCCCGAGCCCCCCGCCATGATGACCACGTATCGCATGAACAAACAGTAGGGGCAAACGCCGATACGCATTTACTATTACGCGCATGTTTGTGGATCATCTTCATCGGAACGCTGGCCCCTCTCCCCTGTTCACCCACTACGACGAGGCTGCCGGTTCTCGAGTGGAGCTGTCGGCAGGACTTTCGCCAACTGGGTGGACAAGACCGCAAACCTTCTGGAGGACCTGGGGACAGACCCCGGCGAGACAGTCCATGTAGAGCTGCTCACCTCAGCTCCCGGGCACTGGGTGACGGCAGTGTGGGTGGCTGGCTGCTGGCAGCGAGGATGCCCGGTCACCGAGAGCGCAGCAGGCGCAGAGCTGGCGGTCGTGGGGCCGGAAAGCCAGGTGCGGGGCTCCAGCAGCACCGTCATGTGCTCACTCCACCCGCCAGGCCTGGGACTCCCCAGCTTCCCGCCTGGATGCGTCGACTACGCCGACGTGCTGGCCCAGCCGGATTATCATCTCAGCGAGCCAGTCGCCCCCGATGAGGTGGCCTGGCTTCCACACATCACCCACGAGGAGGGTGGCCCGGACACCGGTCCGGGAGAGCCGGCGTCTGTCTGCGGATCCTGGCCCCGGATGGTCCACAGTGCAGGACCTGCTGGTGGCTCCGGTGCTGGGGGGCGGCTCCACCGTCGTGGTGACGGGGGCCTCGTCCGAGCGGCTCCAGCAGATCGCGGATGAGGAGAGAACAGGCTCAGGGTCATAGGCCGCGCAGGAAGCCAAGCCCCCATCCGAAGTGCATGACCGCTAGCACGAGGGGAAGCCTGCGGCGAGTCGCGGAGTCCAAGCCCCGCATGGAGGCGGTGGCGTAGCTGAGGTAGGCGAGGTAGCTGCCGGGCAAGGCTAGGGAGGACGAGCAGCCACGGCACACGCAGCAACAGCCTGGCGATCGCCCCCAGCAGACCGCCTCCAGAGCCGAGGACTGCGGCCGGGGGTATCAGGTAGCGCAGGCTGGCGGTCTCGGGATGACGCCGGATCACCTCGCGTCGCCACTGGCCGGTTCGGAAGAACTGCCTCGCCAAAGCCCCCAGGGTGGAGCGGGGACGATAGGTCACCCGCAGCTCGGGGTGAACCACACCACATGCCCGGCCCGGCGCAGCCGATAGTTAAGCTCCCAGTCCTGCGCCCTGTGAAGGGACTCATCGAACTCCCCCATCCTGGAGGGCCTTCCTCTGAAACACCTGAGGAAGACGGTGTCGGCGGGCCCCGCGGGAGTGTCCGCCACATGGGAATCCCCCGCCCAGGCCGAGTGGCGAGTTGTAGGCTGCGGCGACCGCCCGCTCGGAAAAGGGGTTCGGCCGCGGGCGTCCATCAGGCCCCCGACGTTGGCTGCCCCGGTCTCATGCAGGATCCCTCACCGCCGTGGCGATGTATCCCGGGCTGAGCTCAACGTGACCGTCCACCCTCACTATGACCTCATGCCGCGCCGCCCGGATGGCGAGGTTCAGGCCCGCCGGGGTATACCCGGTGGGGTTGTCGACGACACGGACACGGGGGTCGGAGGCAGCAAGCTCGTCGGCAATCTGGCGGGTCTGGTCGTCGCTCGGCCCGACGGCCAGGACACTTTCGAGGTCGCCGGAGTAGCCCTGCTCGAGGACACGTCTCACGGCGGCGCGCAGATGCCGTTCCTCATTGCGGACGGGCATCACGACGCTGACAGGTTCCAGGGGGTTCACCCGCCTCAACTACCCGGCAGACCGGCGTCTCCGCCTCCCCGTCGCTGCGTTCAGGCTCCACGGAGGGGTGGGGCTCCCCGTCGTCTTGGTGGGCTGCGGGCCGCTGTTGCGGGGCTGGGGGTGGATTCAGCCGACTCGGGTGCGGAGCTCATGGGTGTGGGGGCTGATTGATCCAGTTGCTGTGATGCGGCAATACGCTCCTCGACGGTGGCGCGGATCACCGCGAAGTCGGGGCGTCCGGTGTTGATCAGCGGTGGGGCGAAGTTGACGGTGTCGATCGGCAGGCCCCTGCCCTTGAGGGCGAGATCCACCAGCTGGGCGATGTCACCTGTGCCGACGTCAGGTGCGCACGATGTCGGACCCGGCTGCGGCCAGATCCGCGAAACGGCTGGCGACAGTCCCGGGATCGAGCTGCCTCGCCATCGCAGACATGACGCATTTCTGCCGCACCATGCGCTCATAGTCGTCGGAGTCGGCGCGGGAGCGTGCAAACCACAGGGCGCGGTAGCCATCAAGGTGCACATTCTCCCCGGTTCGATCCAGCCGTAGATGTCAGAGCCGACACCGCCGATCGGCACCCTGTTTTTCCGATATCCAACCGATTCCACCCGATGACATCGATGAGATTCTGGAATCCCGCAAGATCCACCATGGCGTAGTAGTTCAACTCCAGTCCCAGGGTCTCGGAGACGGCCTCCTTCATCGCTCTCCAGGCCGGGCCTCCTTGCCTGGATAGAGGTCGGCATGGTCCTGCCCGAGCGTAGACGCCGTTCAGCATGCAGTCCTCACCGCAGCGGTAGCCGTCGGGATAGAGCCTCTTGAGTGGCGAACGGTCCGGGAACCGCACGCCCATCAGATTGCGGGCAGCCCTGAGGAGCACCGTTCTCCCAGTCTCGACATCAATGGAGGCCACGTTGATGGAGTCCGGCCGCAAGCCCTCACGATCCGCAGCCGCGTCACGCCGAGCAGAAGGACGTTGTAGCGGCCACGTTTGGCCTCAGCGTCGCCGCCGCCCTCCAGGACCTCGGACACATGCCCGGCTGCGGTGAATGCGCTGGCCGCCAGGCTCGTTCCCAGCCCTGCAGAACCAGCCCCACGCACCCCCAGTGAGGACCAGCCTGGCTCGCCGTGTCAGCTCAGTGGCCGTGTCAGGCGCCAGGCGTCAATCAGGAGCAGAAGCCACCCGCGAACACCACCCAGACGATCACTCATGGCGGCGGTCACCGACCGCTCAGCAGCCGACGGTCGGCCCACGCCAAAGCAGCAGCCCCATGATGAGCAGGAACCCCACGGCCAGCAGGGGCGCCCCAGATCCGCAGGGCCCATCGGCCCAGGCCGCGATGACCCGACACGAACTGCGCCGAGCCAGGCAGCAGTGCACTCAGCAGAACCAGCCCGACGGCCCGTCGATTGCGCACGGCAGCCTCAGTAGTCGGCATGCTTCACCCATGGGGGTCTCGGGCAAGAGGTTGGGTTCCCCAGAGGGCCCTGGGGCATGCGCCTCGCGGCAGGCGCGCGTCCAGAGCCCGGGAATTCGGCGGAAGGGTAGCCTTTTTCTCCCATGAGCGACCAGCAGCGTGACCTGACCTCGACTGGCTGTACCGCCGCGAGCCGACCCCAGAGGCCACTCGCATCTACTCTCCCGAGGAACAGGCGCGTCTGTCAGCCTCACGCCCCGTGCCAAGCCCGCCGCCCTGGCATACACCACAGCAGGCCTCGGGGTATCCCGCAGCCCAGCACGTCGCCCCACTCTCTGGCCCCCGGCCACCACAGCAGCCGCCTGGTGGCCGGGGCTAGCCGCAGACCGCGTCGCCGCCACCCCATCCGCAGGATCATTGTGGCCCCTGGTCCTGGCGTGGGTTGTGTTCATGGTGGGGACACCGATCTACGCCTGGACAGTCGGGAACACCGTCAAGACCGAGCACCAGGGAACGCTCCCCTGAGCAGCCGGGGAACGGCCGTCCTGCTGGTTGGCTCAGATGGCCGGGATCAGCTGACCGAGCAGCAGCGCAGGGAACTTGGCACGGGCGACACGGAGGACGCCGCACCGATAGCATGATGCTGCTGTACAAGCCCCTCGGGAAGTCTGCTCTGATCTCACTGCCACGGGACTCCTGCGTGTCGGTTCCGGGCAAGGGCAATGCGAGCTGAACGCCGCCTACGCCTGGGGCGGGCGCCGCTGCTGATCCAAACCGTCGAGGAGAACACCGGAATTCGCATCGACGGATATCTGAGGTCGGGTTCTGGGTGTTGTGGGAGGCGGTGGACGCGGTCGGCGGCGTTGAGGTCTGCCCTCAGGAGCCGATCAATGATCAGGATTCCCACCTGGAGCTCCCCGCAGGCTGCCAAACTCTGAACGGCAAGACAGCCCTGGGCTACGTCCGGATGCGCAAGGCCGATCCCGCGGCGACGCTCGGTCGCATGGAGCGGCAGCGAGAGATCATCGGCAAGGTGGCGAAGAAGGCACTGAACCCATTGACGATCCTCAACCCAGTCTCCTACTGAACCTGAATCTGGCTGCCGCCCACACCCCTGGGCAGGGGAACCGGCACGGGCCCTCTCAAGTGCTGGACGGCGTCCAGGTGTTCATGCGGCTCCGCAGTCGGCTCAGGGTATTCGCTGAGCGTCCCGGTGTCGGACGCCAATGCGATGCGGGGCGACCAGAGCGTCGCGATCTGGGACGAAAAGGCCAGCAAAGAGGTATTCGACGCAGTCAAGAGGGGAAACACCGAGGTCCTGGCACAGTACTCGAAATAGTATGCGGTCTATGGGTAGCCCAGTCCGACTCAAGGTTCTGAACCCATCTCCGGCTACCCTGAAAAGGTCAGAGAACCCGAGGCAGAGGGAAGAACATTGAATCAAAACGATCCAAGCCAGCCTGGCGGCTCACCTTACCCTGGCAACACCGCACCAGACCAGGCCTTGCAGGACGGGCAGGCACCACAGCAGCAGACGACAGCTGCTCCGACGAAGCCTGTCGAAGACGCCCACGATCGTGGCCGGCGTTCTCGCGCTGGCGCTGCTCGTCGGTGGAGGCATCTTCGCCTGGTCACTGCTCCGTGGCGCAGCGCCTGCTGCCGCGAAGGGACTTCCCAAGGACACCTTGGCTATGGTCGAGGTGAATCTCAATCCGGCAGCCGGCGACAAGCTCGCCGTCAAGGATCTGGCGGCCAAGTTCCCCATCCTCGCCGACGATATGAAGACCGCCGGCGACGACTACAAGGCGGCTTTGTACAACGCCTTGAAGCAGCGGGACACTTCCATGCCCGACTACGAGGCTGAGGTCAAGCCATGGCTCGGCGACTCCATCGCCCTGGGCGCTATCCAGGAGGGCAAGGACGGAGACACCAACTTCCAGCCCGTGTTGTCCTTCCAGGTCACCGACAAGGACAAGGCCAAGCAGTTCGTCGATAAGCACATGTCATCAAGGACCAAGACCTTCTTCGTGGATGACCTGATGATTGTGACCAGTGAGCAGAGCAACCTCTCTGAGGAATCCTTGAAGAACGGCAATCTCACCTCCAATGAGAAATACAAGGCCGACATGGACAAACTCGGCCAGGGGCTTCCTGGCCACAGCATGGGTCTCCGATGACCTGGTGAAGGAGACCGTTAAGGCCCAACACATCGACCTGCCCAAGAGCATGAACTTCCGCGCCGCCGCCGGCATCAAGGTCGAGGACGGAGCCCTGGCCCTGCGCACCATCGGCTGGTCGGAAAGCACCTTCTCCAAGAGCGGTGAGAAGGCAGCCGACCTCATGTCCGGGATGCCCGGTGACTGGTTCGGCTCGCTGTCCACCGCGGTCCAGTCAGACGCTGTCGACAAGCTCTGGGAAGGTCTGCAGGAAGACAGGAACTCGGGTCGCCGATTCCCTGCAGCAGCTGGGCATCACATCAGCCGATGATCTGCGCGCCCTCCTCGGCAAGCAGGTTGGAGTCTCCATGGTAATCGATCAGAATCAGCCAAAGGTCGCACTGAAGGTCCGCACTGACGATCCCGGAGACGCACAAGGCGAAGATCGAGGATGTCATCAAGCGCGCTCCAACGGCTCGGCCACCGGCATCGAGACCACCGTCAGGGTGACTCGTCGTCACAACGTTCGGGATCGACTCGATGAGCTGGGGTCGCTTCCCAAACTCGGTGACAACGAGGCCTACAAGAAGGCAGCCAAGGACGCCGGCGACGCCCAGGCGATCCTGTGGGCAGATGTGCCGAAGATCCTTGACATGATCGAGGCCCAGAACCCCAATGCCTTCTCTCCAGAGGTCAAAGAGAACCTGGCACCAATCAACGGCGTCAGCATGACCACGAAGCAGGTTGACGACCACTACTCCGACATGTGGGTGCGCGTCACCACAAAGTGATCTGATCAGGCACTGTGAGGGCCTCGGGATTCCCTGGGGCCCCTCATGGCATGCTCCCCCATCACCGTGAGCGAATCGCCTCTCCCTTGGCGTGGGCTGCATCTCGGAGAGCTCCCTGAACTGCACCAGCTGTGCCCGGAGCTTCTCATCACTGGCTCCGAGAATCCTCACAGCCAGGAGACCGGCGTTGCGGGCATTGCCGATGGCCACTGTTGCCACCGGGACCCCGACGGCATCTGCACGATGGACAGCAGGGAGTCCATGCCCTCCAGATGCCTCAGGGCGACCGGCACGCCAATCACCGGAAGGGGTGTCAGGGCGGCCAGCATCCCCGGCAGGTGAGCTGCGCCTCCCGCGCCCGCGATGATGACCTTGAACCCCCTCTCATGGGCGGTCCTTCCGAAGGAAACCATCTCCTCCGGCATGCGATGGGCGCTGACAACGTCGGCGTGATAGCTGACGCCGAACTCGTCGAGCGCCGTGGCAGCTGCCTCCATGGTGGGGCCAGTCGGAACTCGAACCCATCAGAATCGCGACATCAGGCATCAGGTTCTCCCATCAGGTAGCGGGCTGCATGGCGGGCGCGGCTCACGGCCGAGCCCAGGTCAGTGTCGCAGGCGGTGACATGCCCCACCTTGCGTCCGGGCCGCACATCTTTGCCGTAAAGATGAACTGCAATCTCCCGGTCACGAGCGAAGACATGCTGCAATGCGCCAGTCAGATCCTGCTCCGCCCCGCCAAGCACGTTGTCCATGACTGCGACGGGGCAGATCATGTCCGGTGCGCCGAGGGGAAGCCTGAGGACCGCCCGGATGTGGTTCTCGAACTGACTGGTGCGGGCCCCGTCGATGCTCCAGTGGCCGGTGTTGTGGGCCGCATCGCGAGTTCGTTCACCAGGATCCTTCCATCACGGGCCTGCATCAGCTCGACCGCGAGCACCCCGATGACCCCCAGCTCACCGGCGATCCGCAACCCCAGTTCCTGCAATGCGCTGGCCTGCTCTGCGGGGAGCCTGGGCGCCGGGGTGATGGTCTCGACGCAGACCCCACTCCGCTGGAGGGTCTCCGACACCGGATAGACAACGGCCTGCCGGGCAGAGCGGACGGCGATCACGGACAGCTCCCGCTCGAAGTCGATGAACTCCTCCGCGAGAATCACCACCTCCTCACCCCTGCTGAGATCTCGGGCTTCGCATCGAACGGTAGTTGCGTCTCGCCCGGGCCAGACAGTTTCCAGACGCCTTTGCCGTCGTATCCGCCACGGGAGGTCTTGGCGATGACCGGCCACCCCCGTGTCTCCCCGAAGGCGGTGAGCTCCTGGGGTGTGCGGCAGATGGCGAAGGCTGGGCATGGCACGCCGAGCTCTGAGAGTCGCTCCCTCATCCTCGCCTTATCCTGGGCGAATTCCAGGGGTTCGGGTCCAGGGCGGACGGCCACCCGGTCCTGCAGCGCCCGAAGATGCCGGGTGGGTACGTGTTCGTGATCAAAGGTGATCACGTCACATCCGGATGCGAAGCTCTCCAGAGACCCCAGGTGCGTGTAGTCCCCGACGGTGGTGAGCGGCACGACCTGCGCCGCCGAGACGTCAGCGCCCTCGGCGAGCAGGCGAATCTCTATGCCGAGACCGATGGCAGCTCTGCTGCATCATGCGGGCCAGCTGCCCACCGCCGATGATTCCAACACGGTAACGACGATCCACGAGGCAGCAGCCTACTGGGAGCGTCCGGGAGATCCCTCTGAGGGGAAGTCCTCACTCGTCATCCGGCTCCCCATCGAAGATCAGGTCGGCGATGACGACATGAACCTTCTCGACCCTCGGGACATCGGGAAGATGGAGTGGCTTCTCTGCCGCAGTCTCCAGGATCAGCGTGCCGCAGCCGAACACCCGATCCCAGAAGGAGAGCTCATAGTTGACGTTGTTGATGCTGCGGATCGGCAGGGTCGTGTCCCGTCCTGTTCAGGATGCCCTTCCGCGTGATGATACGCCGATTGGTGATGGTATAGGTGGAGGTGTACCACCGCATATACGGCAGAATAACGAGCCAGATGACGATGATCAGATACAGGCCGATCAGGACATAGGTGCCGATGGGGCGGGCCTGTGTGGGCATCAACGCAATGCCGAGCCCGAGAACAGCCGTTGAGGCGATCAGAACAACGGCCGCCAGGAAGAGAGTTTTGACATGCGTGCGCAGGGTCAGCTGTATCTGCTCATCACGGGCCAGCAGTTCCTTGTTTCTCACCATGCCCCAAGTCTGTCATGGATTGGTCCATGCGGGCGTGGATCACGTCTCCGGCGGAGAAAACCCGACTCAGAGGCAGTTGCCATCTGAAGACGCCCGAGCTCATCAATGCCCAGGCCGGTCCCGGAGACCTCGGTCGCGGCGTCCACCACTATCCGCAGCTCCGTTCCAATGGATGCGCAGCGTTCCCGGTATTCCCTGCGCATCTCACCCGATGCCCTGCCAGCAGCCGTAGAGAGACTGGAACCGGTTGAGAACCCCTTCCAGAAGGCGCACAGGGTCCTCCGGCAGCCCGGCGATCCGCAGCGACGTGGCGGTCGGCACCGGCAGTTCCCCTCAGGAATCGAGATGTTGACTCCGATCCCGATGACGGCGCGTGGCCCGTCAGGCGACCTCGATGCGTTCGCTCAAGATGCCGCAGACTTTGCGGGAGTCGATGAGGACGTCATTGGGCCACTTGAGCTGAACCCGTCCCGGCACACCTGCGAGCTCATCAATGGTGTCGTGAACAGCCATGCCCGCCAGCAGCGAAAGCCACCCCCACTGTGAGAAGACAGGCTCCGGGGCGAGCAGCAGAAAAAGGCCAGCGAACTGTCACGCGGCGCCACCCAGGTACGATCCAGACGCCCCGTCCCGCGACCTGGTTCATGGTGGCGATCACGAGCCCTCACCAGCACCCGCCCGGGCCTCCCGAATCACGTCAGAGTTCGTGGATCCCGTCTCATCAACCCAGCGGACCCCGCGAAACATGTTCTCAGGCATGGCGGAACCCTACGTCACGGTCTCACCGGATTCCACCCTCAGGGGCCGTTGCGGACGCTAAGGTGCCATCCATGGAGATCGACATCCACACCACCGCTGGGAAGCTGGCAGACCTGGGGCGCCGCATTGACGCGGCTGTCCATGCGGGTTCCGCCGAGGCAGTCGAGAAGCAGCATGCCAAAGGCAAGATGACCGCCAGGGAGCGGGTCCTGGCCCCTGCTGGACGAGGGTAGTTTCGCCGAGCTTGATGAGTTCGCCCGGCATCGTTCGAAGAGCTTCGGGATGGATGCCCGCAGGCCGTATGGCGACGGCGTGATCACGGGGACGGGCGCAATCCACGGAAGACCGGTGTGCGTCCTCAGTCAGGACGTCACAGTCTTCGGCGGGGCTCTGGGAGAGGTCTATGGCGAGAAGATCGTCAAGATCATCGACTTCGCCCTCAAGACGGGCTGCCCGTTGATCGGTATCAATGAGGGCGGCGGCGCGCGAATCCAGGAGGGCGTGGTCTCCCTGGCGTTGTACGGGGAGATCTTCCGCCGCAACACACGAGCCTCGAGGGTGATCCCGCAGATCTCGCTCATCATGGGGGCTGCGGCGGGCGGGCACGTCTACTCCCCGCGCTGACCGACTTCGTGGTGATGGTGGATCAGACCTCGCAGATGTTCATCACGGGCCCACAGGTCATCAAGACCGTCACCGGCGAGGACGTCTCCCTGGAAGACCTCGGCGGGGGGCGTACGCACTCCAGCACGTCAGGAAACTCACACTATCTGGCCGCCGACGAGAACGATGCACTCGAATACGTTCGGGATCTGATCAGCTATCTGCCGCAGAACAACCTGGAGGATCCCCGGTCTATGACGACGCCGAGGTGGATCTGACGATCACCGATCACGATCGACAACTGGACCAGCTGGTTCCCGACGGGGCCAATCAGCCTTACGACATGCGCGAGATCATCCACAACGTCCTCGACGACGACGAGTTCCTGGAGGTCATGGAGCTGTTCGCAGGCAACGTCATCACCGGATTCGGTCGGATTGAGGGGCGTCCCATCGGCATCGTCGCCAACCAGCCCACCACCCCTGGCAGGCTGCCTGGACATCGACGCCTCAGAGAAGGCCGCCAGGTTCGTCCGCACCTGCGACGCCTTCAACATCCCAGTGCTGACGTTCGTGGATGTTCCGGGTTTCCTGCCCGGGGTCGGGCAGGAGCATCGGGGCATTATCCGCAGAGGCGCCAAGCTGATCTTCGCCTACGCGGAGGCAACGGTTCCTCTCATCACCGTCATCACACGCAAGGCCTACGGTGGCGCCTATGTGGTGATGGGGTCGAAGCATCTGGGGGCCGACGTGAACTTCGCATGGCCCACCGCCCAAATCGCGGTGATGGGCGCCCAGGGCGCGGTCAACATCCTGCACCGCAGAGAGCTGGCGGAGGCCGAAGATCCAGAACAGCGCAGACAGGAGCTGATCACCGAGTACGACGACGAGCTGGCGAACCCCTATGTCGCCGCGGAGCGCGGTTACATCGACCAGGTGATCTACCCCACGAGACCCGAGCCCAGATCATCCGGGTACTGCGGCTGCTGAGGATGAAACGCGAACAACTGCCGCCCAAGAAGCATGGGAACATTCCGCCATGAACGCCACGTACAGCATCAGTGCGGGTGGGGCCACCGACGAGGAGCTGGCTGCCTCATCACGGTCCTCCAAGCCCATGCCATGGTTCATGACCGACTCAAGGCAGCCGATGATCGTCCTCTCGCGGGCGGCTGGAAGTCCTACTATCGGGTCGTGCGGCAGCAGCTGGCCTTCGGGCGTGACGCCTGGCGCACCTCCATTCGATTCTGATGAGATTCATACTCGCCTCGAAGTCGCCGTCACGACTGGAGTTGCTGCGCCGCTGCGGCCTGAATCCCGAGGTTCACGCCAGTCTTGTCGACGAGTCGAGCATCACGGAATCACAGCCGGCCAGGCTGGCACTCCGGGCTTGCCGAGGCGAAGGAGGTGCCGTCGCTAAGCAGGTGATCGGCGACAGCATCGTCGTGGCCTGCGACTCGGTCCTTGAGTTCGAAGGCAAGGCCAGGGGCAAGCCACGCACCCCAGAGGCCGCGTTGGAGCAGTGGAGACGCATCCGGGGCCGTCAGGGGGTGCTGCACACAGGTCACTTCGTGTTGGTGCGCTCTGGGGGCAGACCCGAAGCGCGCTGCGCACAGCATCCACCGTCGTGAAAATTCGCTGATGTCACTGACGAGGAGATCACCGCCTATGTCGCCAGCGAGGAGCCGCTGTGGGTAGCGGGAGGATTCACAATCGACGGTCTGGGAAGCGCCTTCGTAACAGGCATTGAGGGAGACCCACACAATGTGGTGGGCATCTCTCTGCCACTGCTGAGACAGATTCTCATGGACCTCGGAGTCGACTGGCCAAGTCTGTGGAGAGAATCCTAGGCGCTCCCGTCCCGTGCCCGCAATCTGCCCTCAACGTGGGCGATCCGGTTGTATTGGTCGAACACGAAGTTCATCACCGAGCCATCGGGAAAGGTCAGGGCCAGGCCACCGTTGTCGGTGTTGACTGGGTTCAGGCCACGGAAGACACCATAGGTGCCAACGCTCTGGCGGCTGTCCCGCGAGTACGTTGCCGCGGTCATCGCGAGGTGAGGCAGGACGATGGGGTCTGGGTCGGGAAGCTTGAAGTCGAGCACCGCGAAGTAGGCGACGCCTGACTCGTGGGCGCCGGAGTACACCACCGGCACTCCAGCCAGGTGGGCGGCAGCGCAGGCGACCCCGGAGCCGGGACACAGCCCATAGTCTGGGACCCCCTCCAGTGAGAATCCCCGGCGGGAGAACTCGGGGATGCCAGCCTTCCTGCCTTTCTCCACCCCGGTCATGATGGGTGCCACAGCGGGATCGCTGGGGCCGTACATGGGGTTGGCCCACGACCACAGCCAGGTGTTGTCCTGGTGTGAGGAGGTGCCGATCAGAGCCACCTCGAATTCTTGCTCTCCGATCCACAGCCTCCGCTGGGTGGTGTCAGCCCGCCAGGCTGTCCTCTCCCCCACGTAATTGCGCAGTACCTCGTGACCTTCCAAGGCGAGCAGGGCGAAATCAGTCAGGGCGTCGATCAGGGTCACGGGCACGCATCTATGGTTACAGACGGCCAGTTCACCGGTTGTCGATTGTCAACCAGGTTTCCGACACAAGACGGTCACTGCCGAAACAAATGAAAATACCGTAGCCAGGCCTGTATTCCGGGTCCCGCCACTCCGAAGACGGTGTTATCGCCGGTTGACCGCCCCCGAGAGAGACTTGAAGCCAAGTGGTCCGGAGCATCAGAATTGGATCATGTCTCTTCCTGCCCGCTCGCCCCTGACGGATGTCGGGGAGCGTGCTGCCAGGATTCTCGACCAGGCCCAGGCGATGGCCGATCAGCTGCGTGCTGAGACGCGCGCCGAGGTGCTGGAGATCCTGCGGCGGCATGAGGCGGAGCGGCAGGCAGCCGACGATCTGGCGGCCGAGAACGCCGAGGCCCGGCAGGAGGTGGCCCGCTCTCGCGAGCAGGTTCAGCAGCGCCTGGCCCACGCCGACACAGAGGCCCAATCAACGATGCGGGAGGCCACCGCCCATGCCGCCCGCCTGGTCGGGGGCCGAACGCAGCTGCGAGCAGCTGCGTTCGGAGGCGCATGAGGAGGCCGAGCAGATCCGGGAGGCCGCGCGCGCGGAGAGCCGAGCAGATCATCGCCGAGGCCAAGGACAAGGCATCGCGGCTGCTGGAGGCCAAACGTATCGAGCAGGAGCAGCTCGACACCAGCCTGGCGGAGCGGGAGCGCACGGTCACGCAGCAGTTGGCAGAGCGCCAGGAGGAGGCGGAGACCGAGGCTCAGAGGCTTCTCGACGAGGCACGTGAGGAGGCCACCCGAATCGTCGAGGACGCCAAGGTGGAGGCAGAGGAGGTCAGGGCGGAGACCAGGCAGTGGCGCCGCAGGACAGTCGGCTCCGCCGAGCAGGCCGTCACCGACGCCGAGAAGCAACGTGAGGAGCTGCTGACCTCAGCCCACGAGGAATCAGACCGCATAGCTCGCCGAGGCCACCTCGCAGCTGGAGTGGACCAAGCAGACGGTGGCGGAGTTGCGCGGCAGCGTGAGGCAGATCTGAACGCCGTCGGCTGGACGCCGAGTCGGAGTTGAAAGCCTGGATTCAGGAGCAGCGCGAAAACCTGGAGGCCCACGTCGCCGCCCGCCAGCATGAGTTGGCTGTTGCGGAGGCCGCCGCAGTCACAGCCGTCAGAGAAGCGAACGAACGTGTCGGGACGCTGCTGTCCACAGCCGAAATCGAGGCGGAGCGCACCCGAAAGTCCGCGGACGCTGAGGCGCAGAGCCGCCGCCGGGCCGCGCAGGAGGAGTCCCGGATCTCATGGAGCGGGCGAATCAGCTGCTGTCCTCGGCACGTGAGGAGGCACGCACGCTGAGGGAGCAGGCGGTCTCGAACTCGATCAGCTCTATTCAGAGCATTACACGAAGCTGCGGGCCGACCGTGAGGCCGCCACCCGCGAAGTGGCTCAAGCCCGCGCCGAAGCGGACCAGGTCCGCACGGATGCTCGCCGACGCCTTGACGAGGCCCGCGCAGGAGTAGCACTCCTCGCTAAGCAACGCGCCGAGATCACTTCACAACTCAGGTAAATTGTCCGGGGTCATTGAGGCGTTAGCGTCCCCGGCGAGGAGGAACTAGGAGACAGATGACCGACGAAACATTCGCAACGGTGCGCAGAGGGTACGACCCCGCACAGGTGGACTCTGTGCTACGCCGTATGCGGCAGACGCACGCTGCAGCGCTTCAGGAGGCGGCCACCCAGACCGTCGAGATCAATAAGTTGAATCAGGCACTGGAGGCCTCTCAGAATCGCGTCAACAGCCTGCAGCAGAAGGTCACCGACCTACAGTCGCAGCTGTCGGAGGCCCAGACGAATGCAGCCCTGTCCGGGCAGGGGGCAACTGATTTCAATGCCTTGGGGGACCGCATCTCCCAGATGCTCAACCTGGCGCAGGCTGAGTCCGAGGATATCCGTGCTCGCGCCCAGCAGACGCCGAGGCCATGCAGATGCAGGTCGCGCACGAGGTGGAGCACGCCCGCAACGCAGCCGACGGCTACGCCACGGAGACCCTGATCCAAGGCGGGAGTCGGATGCGGCCCGGGTGCTGGAGCAGGCCAAGCGTGAGGCCGATGAGCTGCTAGACCACGCGGATCGCGAAGCATCGGCTCGTCGCCGGGAGGCAGAGGCCGTGTTTGAGAAGCAACGCGCAGCCGCCGGTGCCGCCGCAGCCGAGTTCGAGGCGACCCTGGCCGAGCGCAGGGAGCGCGCCACTGCCGAGTTCGCCACACAGATGGCCAACCACGAGCGGGCTCTGGCCGTGGCCAATGACAAGCTCACCGAAGCTCAAACCGAAGCCACCCGGGTGCTGGAGGAAGCCCATGCCGCGGCAGAGGAAGAGCGGGAGAAGGCAGCCACCGAAGCGAAGAATCGGCTTGAGAACGCCCGCGTGGCCGCTGAGCGGGTCAAGCGAGATTCAGAGCGTGAACTCAGTGCGCTTGCCGCCCGTCGCGACTCCATTACCGAGCAGTTGGCCAATGTCCGACAGATGCTGTCCACTCTGGGCGGCAGCGCTCTGGCAGCAAAATCTCAATCCCGGAGGGACGAGGAATAGTCACTCGCGGTCTGTGCGCAGGCTCAGGGCCGACAGGTCACCGGAGACGGTGAAAGCCCCCTGCCACGGGCCTCGGTGGAATAGCAGCGAATCCTGCCCGTCAGCCGTGATCTCGAATCCGGCGGCGGGCAGGTTCTGTCTCAGCCATGCGGCGATCCTTTCTCCCGGGGGATGTGATGGTCATCGTGACGTTCGTGCCGAGATCCACCCGATCGCGGATCACCATGCCCGCGGGCAGCACTAAAGCGGACGGGCCGTTGCGAAATCCCAGCTGCGCCAAGGTGACGCCGTCGCTGGGCACGCTCACCGACACCCTCGGCTCGGGTCCTGGCAGCTCTGGTGGCGGGGTGGTGCAGCCGGCTAGGGCGATCACAGCCAGCAGCCCCGCAAAGCGCCCTCACCATGCCACCAGGTCGAAGACGACGTCTTCTGGCTGGGCCAGGCAGACCCTGATCTGGGCTTCCAACCGTTTCCTGCGGGGGATGCGGCAGCCGGTCAACGGGGAACCAGCCGAGGTCGCTGGCCTCACCGTCGCCGACGCTGGGCGAGCCACCAATGATGCGTCCCTGAAACCATGGTCCAGGAATCGGCACCTGTCCCCGTTGGGGTAGGTGATCTCATCCATCACATCAACCCAGAGCAGCCGTTCAACGGCAATCTCAATGCATCCCTCCTCCCAGGCCTCCCGCACAACGGTCTGGGCTGGATGCTCCCCGGCTCGACGATGCCCGCGATCACGTCCCATTCACCGGTGTCTGCGCGCTGGAACAGCAGCACCTCCCTTCTTGAGGCCGCCACGCAGGATCACGACGCTGGCCCCCATCAGCCAGAGGGGGTCGTGCCCGATGTGACGGCGAAGGTCGACGATGTACTCGGGGGTAGGCATGGGTTAAAGGGTAGTGTCGCTTTTTGCCTCAAGGGACACATCGACCTCACCACCTCCACTAGACTCCGGCGAAAGACCCTAACTGGAGGAGGCCACTGGTGAGCAACGACGCCATCTCAAAGGTTCTGATCGCCAACCGTGGCGAGATCGCGGTGCGGGTGATCCGGGCTGCCCGTGATGCGGGCATCGCGTCAGTGGCGGTCTACGCCGACCCGATGCCTCCTCCCTGTTCGTGCGGCTCGCTGACGAGGCCTTCTCCCTGGATGGCGCCACGCCGGCGGACACCTACCCTCAACATGGACAAGCTGTTGAGCATCGCAGAGCGAGCTGGCGCTGACGCTATCCATCCGGGATACGGCTTCCTGGCTGAGAACGCTGATTTCGCGCGGGCAGTGCAGGAGGCCGGGCTGATCTGGATCGGGCCGGGCCCGGAGGCCATCGAGAGTCTCGGGGACAAGGTCAGGGCCCGTCACATCGCGCAGCGCGTAGGTGCCCCTCAGGTGCCGGGGCACCCTGATCCGGTGGCTGATGCCGACGAGGTGATCCGCTTCGCGGAGGAGCACGGGCTTCCCATCGCCATCAAGGCTGCCTTCGGCGGTGGCGGGCGGGGCTTGAAGGTTGCCCGCTCCGTGGAGGAGATCCCGGAGCTCTTCGAGTCGGCAACTCGCGAGGCGATCACCGCCTTCGGCCGCGGTGAGTGCTTCGTGGAACGCTATCTGGACAAACCCCGGCATGTTGAGACGCAGTGCCTAGCTGATGCCCACGGCAACGTGGTGGTGGTCTCCACCCGGGACTGCTCACTGCAGCGACGTCACCAGAAGTTGGTGGAGGAGGCCCCGCCCCATTCTTGACTCCGGAGCAGCTGGAGCTGCTGTACTCGTCGTCGAAGGCGATCCTCAGGGAGGCCGGCTACGTCGGGGCCGGAACCTGTGAGTTCCTCGTCGGGCAGGATGGCACCATCTCGTTCCTTTGAGGGTCAACACCCGGCTGCAGGTGGAGCATCCGGTCTCGGAGGAGGTCACGGGCCTGGACCTGGTGCGAGAGATGTTCCGCATCGCCTCAGGGGAGGCTCTGGGCTACGAAGATCCCATCGTCACCGGGCACTCCATTGAGTTCCGCATCAACGCCGAGGATGCCGGACGTGGCTTTCATGCCGGCCCCCGGCACCCTGGTGAAGTGGCATGCCCCCACCGGTCCAGGTGTGCGGGTGGATGAGGGCTATCACGCCGGAATGACCGTTCCTGGGGCCTTCGACTCTCTGATCGCGAAGGTGATCGTGACCGGGGCGACCCGGACGCAGGACGCTCGCGCGGGCGCGGCGGGCACTCGCCGAGTTGCAGGTCGAGGGATGCCCACCGTGACGCCCTTCCACCAGATGGTGCTGGAGGATCCGGCATTTGTCGCGGCCCATGAGGACTTCACGGTGCACACCCGCTGGATTGAGACGGAGTTCGAGGTGAGATTCCCTGCCTACACCGGGGTGTTGGGTGAGGCTGAGGATCTGGGGGCGCCTGAGGTGATAGCGGTCGAGGTCAATGGACGGCGGATGGAGGTGAGACTGCCAGCCAGCTTCGGCTCCCGCACCGTCCCGAGCAAGACGCCGAGGAAGCCGACGAAGCGGGACCGTGGAGGGGCTCGTGTGAAGGCTCCTCCGGCAACGGGCTGGTCTGCCCCATGCAGGGCACCGTGGTGAAGGTCGCAGTGGACGAGGGTGAGGTGGTTCAGGAGGGCCAGGTTGTTGCGGTGATAGAGGCCATGAAGATGGAGCAGCCCATCCACGCCCACCGCCCCGGGCAGATCACGAAGCTAGGCATTGAGGCTGGAGCGGCCGTCGGCTCCGGCGATGTGCTGTGCGAGATCGTCGATCCGGAGTGAGCAGGCCAGTCACTGAGCTGACGGGAGGCTGAGCCGCTGGTCCATGTCCAGTGCGGGAAGCGCAGCAGATGGGATATTGACGATCTGCGCCGGAACACCCGCGACGGTGGTGCGTGGGGGCACATCCTTTAGCACGACAGAGCCTGCCCCGATCTTGGCGCCCTCACCGACCCTGATGTTACCCAGAACCTTGGCGCCGGCACCGATCATGACGCCGCGTCCGATCTTGGGATGCCGGTCGCCGCCGACCTTGCCTGACCCGCCGAGCGTGACCTCGTGAAGCATGGAGAAGTCGTCCTCCACGACAGCGGTCTCACCGATCACGACGCTGGTGGCGTGATCGAACATGATGCCCTTGCCGATCCGGGCGGCAGGATGGATATCGACTGCGAAGACCTCCGAGATGCGTGACTGCAGGTAGAGGGCCAGGGCGTGGCGGTCGCGTTCCCAATAGGAATGCGCAACCCGGTAGGCCTGGATGGAGTGGAATCCTTGAAGTACAGCAGCGGGCTGGAGTACCCAGGGGCTGCTGGATCGCGATACACCACAGCCTGCAGGTCTGCACGGATGGCATTCTGGATGCTTTCCTCCTCCCGCAGAACATCGAGGATGATGTCGCGGAGGCTGAGCGCAGGCAGGGTCGCGTTGTCGAGTTTCGCCGCCAGAATGTAGGCGAGTGCCGTCTCCAGGTTGGGTTGACTGAGCACCACGTGGGATAGGAATCCCTGCCAGCAGAGGCTCGTTCGCGGCGGCCTGGGAGCATTCCTCCCGAATGGCCTCCCAGATTAGGTGATCAGCGACGATGCGGGCGGGGTCCATGGCTTCTCCAGATCGTTTTGGCGACTGCTTGCCTGAGGAACGCTTCAACTGCCCTCTGTATTCCCAGACCACTTGGCGACCCCATCCAGGACGGTTCTCCGGCCCGGGTAGGCTCATTCCATGACTATGCAGTTGCGTGACGCCCAACGCGACGAGTTCTGCAGGGTGCTGACGATGGTGCAGCCCGATTCCCCGACGCTGTGCGCTGGATGGACGGCTTTCGACCTGGCGGCACATGTGTGGCTCCTCAATCATGGCCCCTGTCCTGGCCCGGCCTGTTCCTGCCGCCATTCGCATGGCTCACCACACGGGAGATGAGCCGGGTGAAAGAGCGTTTCTCTTATGCCGGGCTCATTGAGGAGATCCGCACCGGGCCGGCATCACTCAGATGCATGCCCACCGATTCCCGAGAGGATTACCGCCACGCCCTGGGCGAGTATTTCATCCACACCGAGGATGTGCGCCGCCCGAATCGAATGCCGAGACAGGACATCTCCACCGACCTGGCAGAGACTCTGTGGAAACGCCTCAGGGTTGCGGCCCGGCTGTTGCATCCACTGGCTTCCTGGGAGTTCCAGACCCCACAGGGCGGCCGCGGCCGGATCGGTCGGCGCACCCCTCGAAACGCATCACGGGCGAGCCCGCTGAGCTGCTGTTGTGGGTCTACGGACGCACCGACACGGCACGGGTGTCGGTGGTCTCGCTGTAGCCCGTCAGCTCAGGGGAACCAGGAAGAAGGTCTTCCCGCCGTCGTCTGAGACGGTGGAGACCTGCCGAATCTGCTTCCCCTCCCGGGTGGAGATGAGCATCACATGCTCTCCTCCCTGCTGCTCCACCTCGCTGATGCGCAACGACTCAAAGCCGCCGCTGCCCCTCAATGAGGGTTCTCAGGGCCTTCAGACTCTCCTGCGCCTGCATCCGGTCCTGCGGATTCCGATACAGCTGGCAGAGCGAGCCCACCTCGCTGTTCTGGGCGGACGCAATCAGCTCTTTGACGACAGCCTCGGCCGAGGGCTTTTCCCTGGCCGCCGACACACTCCGAGGAGGGCGTCGACGCGCCAGAAGAGCATCCCGCTGCCAACAGCGCAGCAAGCAGAGAGAGGATACCCATTCTCAGACCTTGTGCGCGTACCACGTATACCCCCTTACTCCTGTGCCGTTCCAGAGGCTATAGACAATTCTCCACCCACCCGCTTGTAGGGGATTGTGACGCGAAACTGGGTGGGTTCAGTCTTGATCGTAATGCATAGGGTAGTTGCGAATAGGGTGAGCTCAGCGACTCACTCGCCGGCGGTGCGCACCCCGATGGTGAGCAGCAGGTTGGCATAGAGCCGCTGGTCCGCCGAAATGATCACGACGGTGACGTCCTCGGCTTTCGCCGCGTCGTAGAAGTCCCAGCGAGGAATCTCGTCGAAGGTCACGCCCGGGAGTTCTGCGCGGTACTCATCGTGGGCCGGGATGCTGTCCGGCTCTCGACGCCGACGGGCATCTGCCGCCGGCACCATCAGGCTGGCCTCGCTCAATGGGCACGGTGTTCTTCAACACCCTGCAGGATCTGGGTGACGTTCAGCAGGCCTGGAGCAAGGTTCAGGTAGATGCGTTCCGCCGCGGCCGGGGCCCCACTGGCCGCCGGATAGTTGCCGTCAGTAATGAGGATCCCGCTGTTGTGTCCGCTGCGCGCGAGTGCGCTCAGCAACTGGGGTGAAGCATCGGTCCGTAGAGCATTGTCAGTGTCCTCTCGTGGATTCTCGTATGATCAGTTCGGGTGCCAGAAGGGTGTGGCGGGCTGGCCCGCCATTGATCAGCTCCGCCAAGTGGGCGACGGCGTTCTGCCCGACTTCCAGATGTGGCTGACGAAGCGTGGTCAGCGGCGGCTGAAAGCAGTCGGCCCCCTCCACATCGTCGAAGCCCACCACCGCGACGCCCTCCGGCACCCGACGGCCGTTCTCCGCCAGCCAACGCAGGGCTCCGAGGGCCAGGTGGTCATTGCTGGCAAACAGGGCGTCCACATCGCCGGGGAACAACTCCCCAGCTCATATCCGCTACGGGGAGCCCAGGAGCCGGCGGACACCTTCGCGGGTTCCACCCCAGCTCTCTCGCAGGCGGCCAGGAAGCCGTCGCGTCGTTCGTGCGCATCAAACCAGTCAGAGGGGCCGCAGATGTGCAGCAGCCGTTTCCGGCCATTGGATGCCAGGTGCTCCGTCGCGACCCTGGCCCCCAGTTCCTGATCAATGGCAACCGAGGCGACATCGTCGGGCAGGCCGTTGCTCTGCCCCACAAACACTGCGGGGATGCGTCCGTGGATCACGGACACCAGGTCAGCTGACTGCCGGTGCCCACCGAGGACCACGATGCCGTCAACACCGAGCGGCACCAGCTGATCGAGTGTCGAGGCCGCGCTGTCGGGAGCACCTGCCACGGAGGTCTGGTATCCAAGACTGCCGAGTTCGGAGACCAGGGACAAGAAGGTGCGGGCGTGACCGCCGAACAGCGGCGTGGCATTGACGATGTGGATGACGCCCGTGCGTCGTCTCGACAGGGAGCGGGCTGCAAGGTTCGGGCGATAGCCGAGCTCCTCGACGGCCGCGAGCACTCGTTCCCGGGTCTCCGGGGCGACGACGCTGGCCCCTCGCACGACCCTGGACACTGTCTGGCTGGACACCCCGGCAAGTTTCGCGACATCTGCGAGGCTGGCTCGCCTTCCCGGGAGGCTCATGGCTGGTGGCTCCGGGTGGAGGCTGTTGCCGCAATCACCTGGTTCCTCTCCTCATGCGTCAGGTGACCAGAGATCTCAAACTGAACGAGCAGCGAACCCAGGGTTGATGCCTCGGCCGGGCCTGCCAGAACGGGGGATGCCGAGGGCCTGGGCGGTCAGGTCGCACAGGAGCCCATTTCTGGAGCCGCCACCGACCATGTTGAGCTGCGTCGGCGGCTCACTAGTCAACTCTGTCAGCGCCCGGACAGCCCGGGCGTAGCGTTCTGCGAAGGACTCGCACAGCGCTCTCACCAGCTGACCCTGGCTGATCTCGGACGGGGCCCCCGCGGCATGCAGGGGCAGCGGTGACACGGGCCACCATCGATCCGGGGTGCGCAAATTGGGGGTCGTCCGGGTCAATCAGCACTCCCAGCGATTCCGCCTCCCCAGCTGCTGCCACCAGGGCGACGATGTCGCTCTCCAGGCCCGCAGCCTGCCAGTCTCGCTGGCATTCCTGGAGGATCCACAGGCCCGTGATGTTGAACAGTGGCCGCACCCCATGGTCGGCGCGTGCCTCATTGGTCAGCCCGAGGTCGCGGGCCTTTTGACTGAGGAGGGGCTCATCACGCAGCACACCGAGAACGGACCAGGACCCAGCAGACAGAAAGTAGACAGCGTCTCCTTCTCGTTGCAGGGCGGCGACGGCGCAGGCGGAGTCATGGGCACCGGCCCTCACCACAGTGAGCTGTTCCAGACCGGGGATGACGCAGGGCCCGGCGATGGTGTGCTCTCTCGTCAGCTCCCCCACCCAGGTGCGGGGCAATCCCAGGGCGTCAGAGACTTCATCCGCCCAGGCATCCGCCCCGGGGGCGCACAGCCCCGAGGTGGAGGCGATCGAACGGGACCAGCCACGCACGCCGGACAACCGAAATGTGAAGTAGTCGGGGAGCCACAGGATCTGGTCGGTTCGCGCCGCCAGCTCCGGTTCCTCGGTCTGGTAGGCGAACAGCTGGTTTGCCGTGTTGATGGTGGCCGGGCAATCCCGGTCAGCTCCCAGGCTGAGGCCTCCGGCAGCCGCTCCTGGAATGCCGTCAGGGTTCGGCTGGTCCGCTCGTCGCGGTAGCAGCGTCCAGAGGTCAACGGGTTGGAGTCCTGGTCGAGGGAACCCAGTCGACACCCCAGGTGTCGACGCTCACCGATGATGCGTCCGGGAACTGGGCCACGGCGAGTCGCAGTCCCTGATGACCTCCTCCCAGATCACGTCCAGGTTCCAGGTGAGATAGCCGTCACGCATCGCTGGAGTGTGAGGGAATCGGTGGACCTCGGTCTCGGTGATGCGTCCGTCGGACAGTACGCCGGCGATCACACGACCAGACGAGGAACCAAGGTCAACGGCGAGGGGCGGTGGCGGTCACGGGTGGCTCCTGGGCGGTGGTGATTGGGGAACGGGGTGGGGGCGGGCCTGCCAGACCCGCCCCTGACGGATCGGTCAGCCGTATAGCGGGCCGAACTGGGCGCAGGCCCGGTAGTCGGCCCCTCAAGGCTGGCTGTGCCGAAACCGAGCCAGTTCTTCGGCCGGAAGATCTGGTCGGCGGGCACGTTGTGCATATTGACCGGGATGCGCAGCATGGCGGCCAGGGTGATGAGCCGAGCTCCGATATGGCCGTAGGAGATGGCCCCATGGTTGGCGCCCCAGGCATTCATCACGTCGTAGACACTGGTGAATGCACCCTCGCCTGTGAGGTTCGGCACGAACCAGGTGGTGGGCCAGGTACGGTCGGTGCGGTTCTCAATGGTCGTCGCCACCTCGTCGGGCAGTTCGACGGTGTATCCCTCAGCGATCTGCAGGACGGGCCCGAGGCCGTCGACCAGGTTGATGCGACACATGGTGACGGGCACGTCGCCCGCGGAGCGAAATGCGTTGAGATGCCGCCACCCGGGAAGTACTCGTAGGTTGCGGGATGGAAGGTGGCTCCCGCCAGCATCGCCTCCCGGTCCTCCTCGGTGATCTCCCACCACGGCTTGATGACGTGCTCGCCGTCACGCACGGCCGCAAAAAGACCCGTCGAGGGTGGTCGGACCGGAGTTGCGCAGGTCGATGAAGCCGCCGGCGGCCCGGCCTTCAAGCTCATATCCCGTGACACGTTTCACAGCCTCCGGGGACCAGTAGGTTCGCACGTCGCTAAAGAGCTGGGCGGTGTTGGTCAGCAGGTAGTTGAACAGCATCGAGGCGCCGTTGAGGGAGTCATTCTCTGTGGCCAGGATGTAGGGGGCCCGGGTGCCATTCCAGTCAAAGGTGGTGTTGAGGATCGTCTCCATCAGGTCGCCGTTCGGGAACCCGTCGGTCCACTGCCTCTGCCCCTGGAAGCCAGCGACCAGGGCGCCACGCCCCAGAGCCTCCTCACCCCAGCCCTTCTCGGCCAGCCTGGGGTTGCCCGCCATCAGGTCGCGGGCGATCAGTGCCATCTTGACGGAGTAGGCCCACCAGTCGTCGTGCTTCTCGGGCTTCTGGTTGTGGGGCGGGTTGAAGTCCTCACCCTGCTTGAAGTTCTCTCGCACCCAGACCAGAGCCTTCTCAAATTCCTCGACGCCGTAGATCTCTTCATTCACACGACGTGCGAACTCGCTCATGTCGACGTACTCGTTGCGCATGCCGAGGTACTTGGTCCAGAACTCGTCCTTGACGACAGAGCCCGCGATTCCCATCGACACCGCACCCATCGACAGGGTAGGAGCGGCCCTTCATCTGGGCCACGGCGAGCCCGCAGACGGCGTAGTCGAGGAGTCGCTGCCGAACCTCGTCGGGGATGCTCTCGTCGTCGGCGTCCTGGACATGCTGCCCGTAGATGCCGAAGGCGGGTATCCCCAGCTGGGTGTGCCCGGCGAGCGCGGCGGCAAGGTAGACAGCACCGGGTCGTTCGGAGCCGTTGAAGCCCCAGATGGCGTGAGGGATGGTGCGGTCCATGTCCACGGTCTCGGTGCCGTAGGCCCAGCAGGGTGTGACCGACAGGGTGAGGCCGACGTTCTCCCTGCGGAATGTGGCCGCAGTGGCCTGCGCCTCAGCCACCCCTCCGATAGTCGTGTCGGCGATAACGCACTGGACGGGATCGCCATCCGGATAGCGAAGTTCCGCCTCGTACAGCTCAGCAACGCGCTTCGCCATGTTCATGGTCTGGTCTTCGAGGCTTTCGCGCACTCGCGGCGACGGCCGTCGATGATGGGGCGGATACCGATCTTCGGATGGTTCGTCATGGGTTTTCCCTCACTTCGATGGTGGTTGATGGACGACTATTCCGGCGCTCCGGGCTGACGGTTCTCACGACGCGGAAATTCAGTCGGTGCAGGGTGCCTGCCGGGTGGGCAGAGACCCGCCCGGCAGGCACCGAAGATCACTCGTAGAGGTCCTGGGCGATCATGGGGGTCGTTGATGTTGTTCTTGTCGTACCAGGCGAACCCGGAGTCGATGGTGGGCGGCAGCTCCATGCCGTTGGCAGCTTTGATGGCCGCGATGACGGTCTCGTAGCTCATCTTGACGGGGAGCCTGGGTGATGGCGCCCGCCTCTGTTCCCGCCTTGATGGCTTCGAGCTGAGCCTTGCCGGCGTCAAACCCGACCACGGTGAGCTTCTTGCCGGACTCGTTGGCTCCCCTGGAGGGCCCCAATGGCGGCGGCCTCGTTGGAGCCATAGATGCCGCTGATGTCAGAGTTCGCTGTGATGACGGCCTTGGCGGTGTCGGCGGCGAGGCCTATCTCACTCGCGTATTGCGGCTCCAGGAGCTTGATGTCGGGGGCGTTGAGCTGCATCCATTCCTGGAAGCCCTCGCAGCGCTGCTTTCCGAGGCCGAGGTCTGGTCATGGCAGACCAGGCCGACAGTTCCCTTTCCTCCCAGCAGTTCGGACATGCTTGGCCGCCTCCGCCGCGGCAGACCTGTTCTCGGTGGAGACGGTGGTCTTCGGAATGGTCGAGTCCACTCCCGAGTCGAAGGCGACCATCGGAATTTCAGCTTTCTGGATCTCCTCCAGAACCGGGCCTGCGGCATCCGAGTCGAGGGCGGCAAATCCGATGGCTGCAGGCTTTTGAGACAGCGCAGTCCTGAGCTGGTCGAGTTGCTGCTGCGTCGCCCGCTCATTGTCGGGACCGACGAATTCGATCTTGTAGTTGAAATCCTTGCCTGCCTGCTCAGCACCCTGTTTCACGGCCTGCCAGAAACGATGCTGGAAGCCCTTTGGAGACCAGATAGATGGTTTTTGGTCCCATCTCCCTGGGGGACATCAGCACTGTTCGAGGAGGACACAGAGGGCGCGGCGCTAACCGGTGTGGAGGCGGACCCCTGCTGGTTGCCTGCGCCACTCGAGGTGGAGCAGGCTGCGAGAGCCAGGACCAGCGCCGACGACAGGGCCAGTGCAGAGCGCATCATGCGCATGGTTGTTTCCTTTCGTGTGGTGTAAGGAGCTGCCATCTCAAGTCTCAAAGCGCGTTCGCGGCCCGTTTGCGACGGAGGATATCGGCATAGACGGCAAGCAGAACGACAACCCCTGTGACGACGAACTGCCACTGCTGCTGGACTCCCATCATCTGGAGACCAACGGTCAGCGTCATCATCAGGAGAGCGCCGGCCATCGTCCCAATGATGTTGGCGCGCCCACCCGACAGGGAGGTGCCGCCAATCACCACGGCCGCGATGACCTGCAGTTCCATGCCGAGGCCCTCCGCCGGCTGCACGAAACCGAAACGCGCAGAGTAGAGGATGGCTCCGAAGGCGGTGAAGAGGCCGGCTGCGACATAGACCAGCAGCTTCCACTTCTGACATCAATGCCGCTCAGGCGGGTGGCCTCCTCATTGGAGCCGATAGCAGGGGCATATCGGCCGAGCAGAGTCTTGCTGAGCAACACGGCAGAAATGATCCCGAGAATGACGAAGATGAGTGCAGCATTGGACAGGGTAGGGGAACCAGACTCCCGTTGGCGATGGCAAAGTAGTCGGGGTTGGCGATCTTGATGGAGGAGGATTTCGAGATGATCAGCGACAGCCCTCTGGTGACCATCATCATCGCCAGGGTGGCGATGAAAGGCGGGAGGCCGAGGTAGGCGATCAACACCCCATTCACGAGACCCACCACAACGCCGACGAGGAGGGTGAGCAGCAGGCCGAGACCGAGCGGAAGATCCATGAAATCAGCCGCCATGAAAACGCCGGCCATCACGGCACAAAATGTCATCCCCGTGCCCACAGAGAGGTCGATTCCCCCGGTCGCGATAATGAAGGTGGCCCCCAGAGCCATGAGTGCCAATGGCTGCGGACTGCAGCAGGATGTCAGGAATGATTCCCAGCCCAAAAGTTCTTCGCCGCGAACATGAAGAATATGAACACCACGATCAGCGCCGCGAACACGAACAGCTGCTGAAGTGAGGACTTCAGGAACTGCACGCCTTCTGAGGACTTCGGGATTGATGCGGCATTGTTGCTCACGCTGCGGCTCCTTTCAACTGGGCTTTGCCAACGGTGGCCAGCTCCATGATGTTCTCCTGGGTGGCTTCGTCGTTGTCGAGGAAGCCGGTGATGTGCCCGTGGGCCATGACGGCGATGCGATGTGACAGACGCAACACCTCGGGAAGCTCAGACGAGATGACGATGATCGCCTTTCCCTGCCCCCGAGAGCTGCTCAATGAGCTCGTAGATCTCCTCCTTGGCACCAACGTCAATACCCCGGGTGGGTTCGTCGAAGATCAGCACATCGCAGTTGCGCACGAGCCACTTCGAGATGACAACCTTCTGCTGGTTGCCGCCCGACAGTTGCTGAGCAGCTGATTGACGCTGGGGGTCTTGACACGCAGTTTCTCGCTGTACTCCCTGTCCGACGGTGCGTATCCTGCCGTCGAGTACAAAAACCACCGATGTTGAAGTCCCGCATCGCCGCCATGACGGTGTTCGCCTTGATGTCCTGCTCCAGCAGGGAGCCCGAACTGCTTGCGATCCTCCGACAGGTAGCCGATCCCGGCCTGGACCGCATCGGCAGCCTCCCGGATGTTGACCGTCCTGCCATGCACCTGGATTGTCCCCGGGCGCGGGTCGGCTCCGAAGACGCAACGGGCAACCTCAGTCCGCCCGGCCCCATCAGGCCGGCGAATCCCAGAACCTCACCCCTGCGGACTTCGAAGCTCACGTCTCGCAACAGCCTCCTGGTGCTGAGTCCCTGGACTGTGAGCACGACCTCCTCAGAGGTCACCTTGGTGCGAGGCCGGGCCTCTGCGGACACTTCACGGCCGACCATCATCGAGATAATCTCACGCATCTCGAGCGTCCCTTGGTGGCGACGGTGCCGATATGCTGACCGTCACGCAGCACAGAGACGCGGTCGGTGATCTCCTCAATCTCCGGCATCCGGTGGGGAGATGTAGATGAGGCCGGTAGAGGGTGTCAAGAAGTCGCGGATCATGCCGAACAGCGCTTCCGTCTCGCCAACAGTCAAGGCCGCAGTGGGTTCGTCCATGACGAGAATGCGGGAGTTGTAGGACAGCGCCCGGGCAATCTCCAGCATCTGCTGACGGGCGACGGACAGGGTCACCGACGCGAGCCGTCGGGTCAAGATTCATCCCGAGCCGCTCGAACAGCTCTGCGGCTTCCCGGTTCAGCCTGGAGTCATTGATCCAGCCTGCCTGGTGGCTGCCGGGACGCCCAAGGTAGAGGTTCTGCGCCACAGTCAGGTCCGGGACCATGTTCAGTTCCTGGTGAATGATGGACAGCCCCAGTTCGCGGGCGTGGGCCACGCCACTCACCTCAACCTGTCTGCCCTCCAGCCAGGTCTCACCTCCGGGATCCGCAGTGTAGATGCCTGTGAGGGATCTTCATCAGAGTCGATTTGCCTGCACCGTTCTCACCACAGAGCCCCAGCACCTCCCCGCTCTCAGGTCGAGGGTGACGTTCTGCAGGGCCTTCACGCCGGGGAAGGTCTTGCTGATGTTCTTCAACTCAAGCAGGTTCGTCACATGCACTCCTTCGTGTCTGCCCCTCTGGGCTTCGACTTCACAGTCGCCGCCCCCTCAGGAATGTTAACGCTAGCACACAGGGCTGTGAAAGAGTCAAGCGCGTTATCAAAGCGTTACTGGCAGAGTAGAAAACCGCCAGTTAAGGCCTTGCGACTGGTCACACATCTCAGCGCAACCGCCCCGAGACAGAAAAACGGGCAGCCACCAGAGGTGACTGCCCGTTGACGACAGCTGTCAGGCGTGGGTGCCTGCAGAACGCAGATACTCACAGGCCTCAACAACGCGCTTGGCCATGCCCGCCTCAGCGGCCTTGCCCCAGGCACGCGGATCGTACTGCTTCTTGTTGCCGACCTCGCCATCAACCTTCAAAAACACCGTCGTAGTTGCGGAACATGTGGTCTGCGACGGGGCGGGTGAAGGCGTACTGGGTGTCGGTGTCGATGTTCATCTTGATGACTCCGTAGTCAACCGCATCGGAGATCTCCTGTGGGGTTGACCCGGAGCCACCGTGGAAGACTAGGTCGAAGGGGCTGGCCTTGCCGTACTTGGCGCCGACCGCATCCTGGATCTCCTTGAGCACCTCGGGACGGAGCTTCACAGCGCCCGGCTTGTAGACGCCATGCACGTTACCGAAGGTGAGGGCGGTGATGTAACGGCCCTTCTCCCCAGCCCCAGAACCTCCGCAGTGCGCATGCCGTCCTCAACAGTGGTGTACAGCTTCTCGTTGATCTCGGCCTTGACGCCATCCTCTTCACCACCGACGACACCGACCTCGATCTCAAGGACGATGTTGGCCTTGGCGCACCGCGCAAGCAGCTCATCGGCGATGGAGAGGTTCTCCTCCATGGGAACCGCCGAGCCGTCCCACATGTGCGACTGGAACAGGGGAAGCTCACCGCGCTTGACCCGCTCCTCCGAGATGGCGAGCAGCGGCCGCACGAAGCTGTCCAGCTTGTCCTTCGGGCAGTGGTCGGTGTGCAGGGCGACATTGATCGGGTAGTTCTTTGCCACCTCCTGCGCATACGCAGCGAAGGCGGAGGCACCCGTCACCTTGTCTTTGATGGTGGGACCGGAGAAATACTCGGCGCCACCGGTGGAAACCTGGATGATGCCATCGGAACCGGCCTCTGCGAAGCCCTGGAGGGCAGCGTTCAGCGTCTGCGAGGAGCTGACATTGATGGCTGGATAGGCGAATTTGCCCTCCTTGGCCCTGTCAAGCATGGAAGCGTATACCTCGGGAGTTGCAACTGGCATGATGCCTCTTTCGGTGCTGAGACTTTCGAACAGCCCCAGCCTATCGCGCCCCTGGCGAGCCAACTCCCGAGTATCAGGTTATGTCGACGACGGAATTCCTGGAGGCTTCGCTGGCCAGGCTCTCAGAACATGCGATCCATCGCTGAGACGTCGACTCGGATCCGACCCATGGACCTGGCCCCCACAGCTGAATCGATGGCGGCGGGCATGGCGTCGAGGAAGCTGATCGGGATCCGAGCCACGACCTGGCCGCCGACCTCCATCTTGAGCTCAGGGCCGGATCCCAGGGCCGATCCGAGATCCGCAGCCCCGTGATCTCCCGACCAGCGGGCCTGAACCCGCCTAGGGTGGAGGAACTCAATGCCCTCGGCATCATGCGCAGGGCCTCACCGTGACCGATCGAGGCCAGGTCTCGCTTAGCCCGGGTCAGCGACCACACGGTCACTGCCAGCTGACCAGCAGTGCCGATACCCCAAACCACTACCGCCGTCGGGAGGCTCCAGTCCGGCAGCACATCTGTGAGCAGCCTCATCGGACCGTCGGGAAGGATCCGCGGCCCCACCCAGGCCACCAGGAGAACCATCCCGACAATGGCCGCCAGGATCACCTGGAATCTGAGGGCGGAACGCTGCTTCGAGACCCGGGAGGCGGCGAACAGCGGGGTGAGGGCCTACGGTGAAACGCTCCGAATCCATGGGATCATGCTAGTGTCGCGCACCGTCATTTCGTCGCGTGTTTCTCGGCCCCCACCAATGCACTCCCGACACCACAACACTCGTAAACACTGTCAGGGATGCTGCAGACTCCAGTGGTACATGGCGATGGCTGCCGCAGCCCCGGCATTCAGAGACCTGGTGGAGCCACGCTGAGTGATGGCCACCAGCCGTGAGCACCCAGCCAGCATCGCATCGGTGAGGCCGGGCCCCTCCGAACCGAAGATCAGGCAGCTGTCCCACGGCAACTGCGCAGTCTCCAGGGGAACCGAGCCCGGCAGGTTGTCGACCCCGATGGCCTCAATGCCGTGGTCTGCCAGCCAGGAGAACAGCGAGGCCTCATCCTCGTGGTGCCAAACGTGCAGGTAGCGGTCGGTGACCATAGCTCCCCGCCGATTCCAGCGTCTCCTACCGACGATGTGCACACCCCCCACGTTGAAGGCGTTCGCAGTGCGGACCATGGAGCCGATGTTGAAGTCATGCTCCCAGTTCTGGATCGCGATGTGCAGCCCGGAGCGACTCCGGTCCAGCTCGGCGACGATGGACTCCAGCCTCCAGTAGCGAAAACGGTCGATGACATTGCGTCGATCCCCTGCCTCCAGCAGCTCCGGATCAAGTCGATCATCATCGGGCCAGGGCTCAGGGTGAGGCCCCACCCCGACAGTCGGCGCAGTGGGATCCGGCGGGTCGGTCACTGACGGTTCAGGCGCCGATCGGCCCACACGATGCCCGCTACAACCGCAGCGCCCGCCAATGCCAGACCAAGGAGAACCGGCAAAGAGGCGTTGGGGGCCATCGCCGTGCCGTCGGCATTCCACGGCCACAGGGCACGCAGCGAGCCGAGCAGCAGACCGGACATCACAGCCATGGTGATGGCATGCCTGTGCTCCAGCAGCCAGTTGAGGCCCTTGACGAAAAGCGCCAGGCCAACCGCGGCACCCGCAGCGAAGACGACGAGGTACAACAGGTTGCGATCGTGGACAGCCGTCAGCGTGGGAGCGTACAGACCGAAAATCAGCAGCATGAAGGACCCGGAGATGCCGGGCAGCACCAGCGCGCAGATCGCCACGGAGGCAGCCCCGAAGACCATCCACAACGGCGGATCATTGATGACAGCGCCGCTCCCCAATCCCGTCAGCAGGAAGGCGCCAACGGCGGCAACGCAGAACGCAGCACCGAGAACTGCGCGCTGGCCGCCAGTTGCCACGTCCTGACGCCTGATGCCCACCAGTGGAACCGCGACGGAGGCCACCACCATCCCGAAGAACAGGGCGCGGGCCAGCTGGGGGTGTCAGTGACGAAGTTCTTCATGACACCGGCCATCGTGACGATGATCAGGGCCATGCCGAGGAGCGCGGGAATCACGACAGACCACTGCGCCTTCCCCAGCTCAGCCCTGGCCGCACTGAACTTCCCGGTGACCAGGTGCTTGATGGCGGTGACCACATGATCGGCAGAATTGATCAGCGGCTCGTAGATGCCTGAGATCAGGGCGATGGTTCCGCCGGAGACACCAGGCACCAACTCGGCTAGCCCGATGAGAGTTCCCCAAAGAGGTTGGCTATGGCGGTTATCGGATCAAAGCGCCGGACGGCGCGCTGCGGGGTTGACAATCTGGCTCCTCAGCTTGGGGACAGAACAACGGTAGCCGGTGTGCAGCCCCAAGCCGAACTCGATTCGTCCTCTCCGGGCAGGACGTACCTGCGAACCATCCCGACTAGGGTGTGCAGCCCCAAGCCGAACTCGATTCGTCCTCTCAGCCTCCGAAGTTCACCGTGGGGGCTGGCGGACAACCGCGTCGTTCACCTCGAAGTAGGTGGCTCGCTCGAACCTCCCCATGCCGGCCACGATATTGCTGGGCACGCTTTCGATGCGTGTGTTGTAGCTGCGCACGTTGGCATTGTAGAAACGCCGGCTGGCCGCGATCCGGTCCTCTGTGTCCGACAGGGCGCTCTGCAGCTCCCGGAAGTTCTCGTTGGCCTGGAGCGTGGGGTAGGCCTCGACGGAGACCATCAGGCCACGCACAGCATTGCTGAGCTGAGACTCCACGTCCGCCCGCTGCTCGGAGGGGTGCCACCCGACTGGTTCGCCAGCGACATGGCCTGGTTGCGCAGGGACACGATGCTCTCAAGGCTCTGACGTTCATGGGCTGCTGCCCCACGCACGGTCTCAATCAGGTTGGGAATCAGGTCATACCGCCGATTCAGCTCGACATCGATCTGACGCCAGGACTCCTGGATCAGATTGCGTCCTCTGACGAAACCGTTGTACGAGGCGATCCCCCAGCCTACGAGCACCACCAAGAAGATCAACACCACGATAGAGAACGACAAAAAGGATATTCATCAAACACACTCCTCCAGCTGTGAGCCTGAAGTCAACGGTACCCTCTCAGAGGCGCAGGTCGCCCAAGCCCAGGGCAAAGCGGTATTCAAGCCCAGCCTCCGCGACCCGTTCTGCGGCGCCCGTGTCCCGGTCCACAACCACGGCAACTGCGACCACCTCCCCACCTGCCTCCCGCACCGCCTGGACTGCTGTGAGCGCGGAGCCCCCGTCGTGAGGTGTCCTCAACCACCAGGACCCGGCGACCGGCAACCTCCGTGCCCTCAATGCGGCGTTGCAGCCCACGAGCCTTGGCCTCCTTCCGAACCACGAATGCATCCAGCCGATCGCCGACCGCCGCGCGAGCATGGAGCATGGCGGTCGCAACCGGGTCAGCACCGAGGGTGAGGGCCGCCAACCGCATCAAAATCAAGATCTGCGACGAGGGTCGTTCACGACTCGACCGACCAGCGGCGCGGCCTGTCCATCAAGGGTGACGCGCCGCATGTCGACGTAGTAGTCGGCCTCCCTCCCAGAGGCCAGGGTCACTCTGCCACGCACAACCGCCAGGGTGCGCACGGCCTCAATCAGCTGTTCACGATCTGTCATTTCAGCTCCGTCGTCCTCAGGATGCCGAACGCAACCGAGCGGTCCGGCGTCGGATACAGGTCCTCGCATGTCGTCAAGGTGATGACAGCCTGGCTCGGAGACTCGTCAGGGACGCCCTGGCACCGGGGCAAGCACCCAGGAGTCGTCATCCTGAACAGTCAAGTCGGCTGCCGAGGAGATGAGCTCGTAGGTGAAGATGGCGTCATGGGTCTCGACAGCCACCTGAGCCCCCCGCCGCAGCTCCCGCAGCCTCCGGAAGGGTTCACCGCGGGTCAGGCAGTGTCCGGTAACCCCAAAGTTCCCGAGCTGCCCCGGTTGGGAGGTCCCGGGATACCAGCCGACACTTCCGGTCAGATCAACTCCGTCAACCCCAGCCACAACCGGGAAGTCCACATCACCCCACAGGCTGGGAATCCGCATCAGCCAATGGGCCTGACCGATGGCGGGGTTGGCTATCGCCTGTGGCGACCGGCCGCGTCTCTCAGGGGGCTGGTGGGAAGGCCTGCCACTGAGCCCGCAGATCCGAGACCTGTTCACCAGTTCGTGTGGCGGCTGCTGCAGCTGTGCCGAGAAACTCCCATCCCACATACCCGGCAGCCCCCAATAGGATGAACCCGGAGGTGATGAGGGCTGCGATCCTCAGCCCTCTCCGGCGACGTGGCGGCTGGTCATGCATGGACTCAATTGTTGCATCAGGAGAACCACAGTTTGCTCCCGGAGGGGGTGGGGACGGGACGGTGTCGGCATCGGTGAAAGGGGATGCACCACCAAGCCAGCCTGTGGCCTCCCGTCCTGCCAGCCATCGGTACGGGTAAGGCTGGGACGCGGTGGCCCGCCTCAGATCAGCCAGCTGAGCCTGCCCCTCGTAAGCTGTCAGCAGCACATTTCCGAATCTCCGCCCCTTCAGCACCGCAGGTTCAGCCCCCACCAGCAGCCCACCCCACCGTTGCTCCATCCCAGCCGCCACACGTTTGCTCCACCGGAAGGGCGAGGTGTCAGTCACATTGAAGACCACCACGCGCCTGCCCCGTCCGATCCGCACCAGATCATCGAGGAACTCAGAGGTCACCAGTTCCCCGGGGCACCTGCGACCCGGCGAAGGCGTCAACCACCACCAGGTCTGCGTAGCCGGAGGGCATGGCCCTCACTCCCTGACGGCCATCGACATCACGAACCTTGATGCCACTGCGTGGGGAAGGGCAACTTTCTGCGCACCTCCTGCGTCAGCTCCGCATCAGGCTCGCAGACAATCTGGGCGGTCCCGGGACGACGCCACGCGATCCACCGCGGTATGGTCATGCCCGCACCGCCGATGTGCACGACCCTGAGACGCTGCTCAGATGGGGTGGCGCCCAGCAGATTGATCGAACAGCAACGAGATGTGCGTCACGTATTCGAAGAGCAGCAGATCCGGGCGGACCGGATCCACCCAGGACTGTGAGGCGTCGCCGAACTGCACACGAAAGGCCCCAGGATGCTCAGGGACGGGAACCAGCCTCATGCATGGATTATGCCTTGCCGTGTGTGGATTCTTGCCTGGGCTGCAAGGATGGCCTGGGGAGGGTAGAACAACGACCAGACGACAGGGACACCGAGATGGGGGAAGTACCGAGACGCGGCAGACGGATGGCTTTTCGACTTCGGCAGGCGGGAGGCGACCACCGAAGCGGATGCGGCCGCGCTGTTGCGCGAGGGCGGACCCAAACTTCTGGCAGGCAGGCTGGAGGAGCTCGTGCAGTGGGCAGAGCAGGGGCCACGGCGTCAGGCCGTCTTAGAGGCAGCCTCGCAGGCACACACCATGTCCCAGGAAGCTGCGACGTCCCCTGGTCGCGACGGCACTGGCTGACGACGGGAAGGTCATCCTGGGCGGCCTGGATCTCTCCGGACCACATGGGCTGGCCCAAGTGGAGTCACATCCCAGACTATTGGAGACGCTCTTCCCCGGCGATGCTCTGGCAGCATTCGGCAGGCTGATCGACGAACCCGGACTTGAGGTCCTAGCGAAACGTTGGCGCGAACTGCTGGAGGAGACCTTGGCAGCCTTGCCGGAGCACATCGCGCAGGAACGCAACGACATCACACGCGCCGCTCTGCTGTTCACCTGGCGGCTGGCGCTTGAACCGTCGCTCCAGAACGCGCTGCGCACCGAGTTCCTGACAGTGGGTGAGCGCCACCCCCACCTGATGGAGATTCCCTGCGTGGCCGATTTAGCCAACCGCAGCACGTCCACCCCCACCCGGGCGATTGCGCTCATCGCGGCAGTCGAGTCCTCCGGGGAGAAGCTGTTGCAGGAGCATCTGGAGCTCCCTCACGCCGCAGGCGGAGTCCCCTGAGGCGCTGCTGGCCCGTCGTTGGCTGAGCACCCTGATCACGCTGGGCGTCGGGTTGACGTTCACGATGCTGTGGGCACTTTGGGGCCGCATGCTGTATGAGACGTTGCCTGGGCTCAACCCAGGGTGGTGGTGGCTCTATCCCGCCAGTCAACTCACCTCCGCGGTGATCGTCACGGCCCTGGTGGGATTCTTCAGCGCACACCCCAGATTCAACTCAGGTGCGGCGAACAGCCTCCAGGCCCTGGCTCTGTGCAGTGGGCTCTTGGCCACGGGTGATCTTGGGCTCGGTGCCCTGCTGGTCTCCGCAGCAGACCAGCCACAGCTTTTCTACAGCTTTCTGGGGGCCACAGTCCCTCCAGCCCTGGGATGCCTGCTGATGCTGGCCTATGGGATCACGGTGACAGCAGCACCGGCTGACTCCAGCAGCGGAGAGCGTGCCGCAGGGCCAGGAAGCTCGCCATGCTCTGGTTCACCATTGCGCTGCCGGGGTTGGCGCTGGGCATCGGCCACGCAGTGCTCCTGCTCAGGATGCAGCAGGCAATCCCCCACTGGCCTCCCGTGATCCTCACGGCGGGCACGGCCTCACGCATGGTGGGTCCTCCCAGCCTTCACGATGTACTGGCTGGTTCTGGGACATCCCAGTTCCATTTCCCCATACCGGTATTTCTCAGTATGGCGGGGTTGGTTGCCGGCTTGCTGTACCCCATTCTGACCGGCGAACAGACGCTCCTGCCGTGGACAGGAACATGGCTGTGCCCCCAAGGGCATTCCTGCAGCACCTGGGATCTGCTGAAAACCGCGCTGCTGCCCCTGGTGGCCGGTGACTGTCCTCGGCCTGCTGTATGTCATCGGCGTCGCCGCGCAACGAGGAGCAGGCCCGACGCTAGGGTCGGACGTCGGTGAGAAGCAGTTCCGGAGCGGATGCTGTGCCACGGCAGCCGAACGAAACGCCACTGGACGTGCCGTGAGCGAGGTGAAGATATGAGGCACCGCATCCGGGATCGAGAAGCACCCGACGAAACAACGACATGCGGCACTAGGAACCACCTGCGCAGGCTGTGACGGGCTGGGAGACATGGCCTCGGGCTCGGCGCAGCTGGATCCGGATGCAGGTCTCGCCCTCCTCCCTGCAATGGAACGATCGTGCCGGCGTCGGTGACCGTCTGGGTCTTCGCTCCGCAGCGCCCACCACCTCGACGAGATAGGAGTCAGCCGGCTGGGGATCCGGGGTTGGTCCAGGTGAACTCGACCTGCTGCCCGGTCACCTTTCCTCGGGATTGACCACGGCAGGGAACCGTCTTCGTCCCCCGATCTGGCGATGTCGTCTCCTCTTTGGTGGGGCCGAAGGCGCCGTTGAAGAACAGCACACCCATGGTGACCGCCGCCGCGATGACCAGAGTGCCGGCGAGCAGGATGCCCTGATGCCTTCTGGCTCTCTTCCGCTGCTCGGCCTCCTCAGCACCCGCCGGATCAGCCTCCGGGCTTTTCGGGGTGGGAACCGGCAGACCCTCCACGTGACGCAGCCCGGCCTGCGCAAATCCCTGGCCACGCAGCAGGACGCCAGGCCCCGGAGCCCCAGTGGAAACCCCCGGTGGCGTGGGGTCGAATGCGGGACTCAGGGGGTCATGGAAGGTGTAGCCACCGGTCAGTGACGACATGCCCATGGTGTAGCCGGATGTCAGCATGGATCCGGAGTCACCCAGCAGCCAGCCGGAGTCGGCGGAGCTGGGGTCACGATGAGAGGTCCCATAGGCGGTGTGGTCTTCGGACTCGGTCAGCACGTCGACGGGGGTGACAGGAACCCCCATGGACCCCTGAACCGCCTGGATAGCGCGGGCGAACTCCAACGCAGAGCTGTAGCGACGGGCAGGATGGGCGGCCATCGCGGTGCTGAGCACCTGCTCCAGCATGTCGGGCACATCAGGGCGCCCCGTCCGTGGTGCCACGAAAGTTCGGGCCCGCTCCCTGAGGGTATGGCGCTCGTTGTCACCGCCGGGCACCGCCAGAGGGCTACGCCCGACGAGCATCGCCCACATCGTCGCTGCGAGGGAGAAGACGTCGCTCCATGGACCAGTCTCCAACGGAGAGTCGGGATGCATCTCCGAGGGCGCCCAGAGCGGGCTGAGCGCGTTGGAGTTGGCGGAATAGTCCTGGGATGCGGAGATCCCGAAGTCGGTCAGCGCAGGCCGCTGGAATCCGGTGAAGAGAATGTTGGCGGGCTTGATGTCACGGTGGAGGATGTCCTGGCGGTGCACGGTCTCGACAGCGCCTGCAAGCTGGACGGTGTACTCCATGGCCAAAGTGGTGGCCAATACCCCATTCGACACCCGAGTGCCCAGGTGAGCGGTGGAGCACCTCCATCACTCAGGAACGGCCTGCCATCGGCTGACAGTCCGGAGCTGTGGATGGTGACGATGTTCGGATGCCCCGACAGGCGGGCCATCAGCACCGCCTCGGCTGCGAAGGCGTTAAAGGCTGTCTCGTTCACGGTCTGGTGCAGCACTTTGACGGCAACACCCCGCCCCAGCGAATCCCGGTACCGGAAGACATCAGCGAAACCCCCACCACCGAGCCACTCGATGTAGGTGAACCCCGGAATGTCCGGGGGCGTCGTTCGCTGTGCCATCAAGGAATCCGATCAAGATGTAAGAGCAGGGTCGTGACCCAGATCAATCACGTCCCCAGGGAGCAGCGTAATAGGATGACGCGGCAAGCGCACTGGTAGTTTCGCTCTACGACGCAGACACGTGCCGTTGGTGCTCTGCAGATCCTGGGCGAGAACCCGCCATCCGTCCAGCAGAATCGCCAGGTGATTGCCTGAGACATGCCGGTATGACAAGGTCAGAAGCTCTGGCGACTCCCCAGGGAAAGAGCCCCAGCCTGGGATGGCGCCCCACGATGACCGGGCCGTGCAGCGGGAGGGGCTCATTGTGCGGCGCACGCAGCCATCCCAGCTGAGGGCGCCGCGTCTGCTGGACTGGCCCGCTCACCGAATCGTTGCAGATAAAGCATCGGGTGCGATCTGGCGGGTTGGGGTGTCTGTTCCCGCAGAACTTCGCAGGGACCCGTACAAAACTGTTGTATCGAGGGCAGGCGACACCTCGTCGTCCACGGTGTCGCCCCCAGATAGTCAGTTTCGGGTTCGGGCTCTGGGGTCTGCTCCACAAGCAGCCGCTGTGGCTGCGCAGGAAGATCGCTGTATTGGAAAATGCCCGAACCCGATGCCAGAGGCTGACACCAGGCCTCCCTCGTAGGGTTTGGCGTCCTGCGACGGCCATCCGATCCTCAAAGCCCTGATCCCAGGCAGCACTCGCTCCTCCCATGTGGCGACGCCGGCTCCAGTGATCCGCTCCCACTGCCTGAGAGCGCAGGAAGGTCATCGTGAACTCATTCCCGACGGCCAGATGCCAGCGTTCACCATCGCGGATCGCCACAGCGAACGAGGGCAGCTCCAGCAGGCCGGTCCCACTGCCCTGGGCCAAGGCGCGCACGAAGCCCCCAAGCTCGGAGCGTTCTCGCAGCAGCAACATCAGCTGCTCGGCGAGCACCATCCCCACATGCGATGCAATCAGGGCAAAGCCATCAGGCCAGGCGAAGGCAATGTGTTCCCCGGAGTCCAGGAAACCTCACGTGAGACATCCACCAGATCACCACCCTGTCCGGGACTGATCAGGGTGCCAACCTGAGGGTGCGACCACCGAAGTGGATCAGGTCATCCTGGCGAAGCTCGCGGGGATCGCGGGCCAACAGGCGTGCGCGTTCCCCGTTGACCTCTGCGTAGACGCCGTTCGTGGCGCCGATGTCCACCACATAGACTCGGCGTTCCTCCCGGTACAGCACCAGGTGGGTCTTGGACAGTCGCATCGTCTCATCCATGACCTGAACGGAGCGGGCATTGGGGTAGGCATCGGGAACAAGCGGATTGCGTCCGAGGACGAGAGGACCATCCACAGTGATGCGTTGCCCATCATCAAGGACCACTGCAGGTACGGCGGTCAGCGAACTGGCTCCAGTGATCTCAGCCACTGTCGCATCCTCCAGCTGAGAGAGTCCTCCTTCAGGGCCCGTGCAGCATGCGCAGGCTTGACAGAAATGTCATCGGCTGACCCATAGTCCGTGGCCCTGGCGGAATATGCGCCACCGGCGGAAAGACCGGCGCATTCGGCGAAGTGGCCCAGGCATGGCTGGGCTGCGATCCCTCCGGCACGGGGGAGACGGGCGCCGGGAAGACCGTCGGACGAGGAATGGCCGAGGGCGGACTGAACGGCGACGGCTGCGGCGCGGATCTTTCAATGGGTGACTGCGGACGCTCAGGCGGTTCAGGGACACTTCCCGACGGGCTCGGCTGGAAGATGTTCATTGCCGATGCCGAGTCCGGAGAGGGGATCTCAGGAGCGCTCTGCGGCGGCGATGGGGTGGCTGGCCGACCGAACCGCGGCTGTGGGGGACTGCACCGGCGAGGGGACCGCAGGAGACACCGTCGCAAATCCGGAGGGTTGCGGCGCGGAGAATCCGGGGATGGCGTCTGACGCTGCGGAGAGTCAGCGGAGGGCGGCAATCCACGCTGCGGCAGCGGATTGAACGCTTGGCCTTGCGGGGAGCTGAATGGTGTCGAGGCCGCGGGCCTCGGCACCGGGGTTGCGGCGGCGTCGCCAACCCTGCACGTCGGCCTCTTCCTCCCCAGCCTGCAGGGCAAGAATATTGAAGGACCGGTCGATCCAATGGCTGCCGTCCTGATAGGGTGAAGTAATACGAGATCGCACCAAAACCCCAACGTCACCAGCTCAAAGCCGAACTGCACCAGGTACTTGGTCAGCACCTGACCCCCGTTCGGCTGTCCCGTGCGGCTGTCAACCAGCCGGTAGCCAAACCACCTGCCGCCCAGGGAGGTTGACTCCCTCAGTGCGACGAACACGAACCACGCCACGAAGGCCAAGGTCACCAGACATCCAGCGACGAGCAGGATCACCCCCAGCACCGAATTGGGCACCAGGAGGCTCCCGCCATAGCCCAACAGCAGCGGGAGCAACAGGGCGATCATCAGCACCAGGTGGCCACGGATACGGGGCCCCGCTGGTACAGGCATCGCCGTTGTCGCCCGATCTGCCTACGCATCTTCATCTCCTCAGTTCCTCGGTTCTCCCTGATGACCGGTCCGGCTGTCAGCTGGCCTCTTTCTGGAGCCCCCGCCGCCTCAGTCCTCGACCGGCGGAACGACCTCAGGGAAAACACTGCCGCTGGCCGAGCGTACCAAGGCCGACTGGCCAAAAGTGAACTTTTGAGCTTCGCGGCCTGTTGCCAAACGTTTTCCTTCAAGGACTCAGTGGGCTTTTCAGGCCCGAAAATCGACGAGTCGATCTGCGCGGCAACTGATTGAATCGGCATTTCAGGATGAGCTTTCTGCAGTTGCTCTGCAGATTCGCGGCGCGTGTGATCCGCGGTGACCTGGAACCCCAGGTCCCTCGCCCGATCCACCACTTCGCTCCAGGCCCCGGCAAGCTGATCAGCGACATCGCCCCGCTTGCGGCGGAGCAACGCCCGGCGGGACTTCAATGCGGCAATCACCATGAACGGCAGCATCAGAACGGTCAGGCCACCGCCGACAGCCCCGACGACGATCAGGACCGCCGCAATCCCGGAGTCCTCGTTCTCCGGGTCGTCAATGTCGACGTCCTCCTCCTCGGCCGTCACCGAGTCATCCTCAATGTGCTCAGGTGGGTTCGGTGGCGTGTCGACACGCGGCTTCGGCTTCGGCTTCGGTTGCGGCTGCTCGTTGTCCGGGACTCTGTCACGATCAGGCGTCGGATCGAAGCTGACCCATCCGGCTCCCTCCAGGTAGGCCTCCACCCAGACATGGGACTCCGTGCCCCGGACCTGCCACGCACCGTCGATGTCGGCATCCGGCCCGGGGAGAACCCCATCACCACACGAGCAGGAATCCCCGCTGCGTCGCCATCAAGGCCATGGCTGTCGCATACTGCTCATCATCGCCGACCCATTGGGTCTGGTTGAACATATAGGCCAGCCGCTCAGCGGTGTGGCCGGCCCGGGAACGGTTGTCCGAGCCATCTGAGTAATAGCCCTCCGTATGCAACCGCTGTTCAAGCATCTCCAGCTCTTCGTAGGCGCTGGCAGCCCCTCCGTCCACTCCGCGGCGTTCTTGACCAGCACCTCTGGGACGCGCGTCACCTGGGCCAATGGAGCCTCCCCGGCTGCCTCCCCTCAACGCCGCCCGCTCCTCCCTGTGAGCGGAATCAGGGCACGGCGTCGAGCGCCACCGAGCTGCCACGATCGAACCGAGCAGTGGTCATGGCCTGGTGCGTGCCGCGGTTGAAATACAGCCCACTGCCCTGCTGGGCTGGCCCTCTCCCCTGAGAACTCGATCCGCGCCGGCTCCCCGAACGAGGGGCACCCAGACGTCGTCGTACAACTCCGACCGCACAACCGATCTGACGTGCTCCCCAACGGGCTGCCAGGGCATCTCACGCCCAACCTGCAGATACTCGCGGCTGTCTTGGGACACGTTGAACACCACCCCGTCCCAACGGTCCATGACCGCCAGCCGGAGCCCTCCCACCCGCCGGCATGCCGGTGACTGTGAAGAGCACCTCCTCTTTAAGGTTGAGCTCGTAGAGCCGGTAGCGGGTCAGTGGACTGGCATACTCCGCCAAGTTCAGGGGTGGGCTCACGATGTCTCGCAGCACAAGACGGCTGCCTGTTCCCGTCGCCGCATTGACCCCGAGCCCGGCGACGGCGGCAAACACCATCACCGCAGCCGCGGCGAGCGCCTGCCAAGCCCGATGGGACAAGCCGCTCGGTTTCCGCACCAGAAAGGCCGCGTTCGCCGCGCCCATGCGACTCAGTCGGTGAGCGGTGCTCCACCCCAGGATCCCCACCCCAAGACCCACGCCCAGCCAACTCGCAGCAGGGGCGCTGTCCGCACCGAAGGCAACGCCGAGCGCAAGCCACACCACCGCCAGCACCGCTGGCAGCACCACGCCCGCGTGAGCCGCACCACCCCGATGGTGGCCATCCCGAAAACCAACCCGGCGAAGAACGGCACCGCCTGCGGCCCCGAAAGGTCGCCGGCAGGGGTGGCGACTGTGATGATGTCATACCAGCCCTGAAAGGTCAGCTGCCCCAGCCTGCTGATGGTCGCGAGCGTCGGAAGGACGCCGAAGGCCGTGGTCTCCGGGATGACGAGCGGCCCACCCACCAGCAGATAGGCCGCGAGGAACGCAGCAAACCACAGGGCCGGGCTCCACCGGAACCGGACGGCAACCAACGCGATCAGCGCACCGAGGGCCACGCCCAACAGCGACGGCAGATATCCCCTCAGCCCTCCGAAAACTGACTGGAAGGCCACACATCCCGGCAGCAGCAGCAAGCAGGCACCCAAGACGCGGGGCAGCGAAAACGCAGGCGTCCGGTTCACACGAGGCTCCTGACTGCAGGGGCGGAGATCATCCAGGCTCGTCAGGTCCAGGATAATCAAATCCCCCACCCTGCGACGCGCAAGCTCCGCCGTCGGCCCGCAACGCACCGCAAATGGGAAGATCCCCGGAGGAAGAGCCAGTTGTGCGGCACGCAGTGTGGCGGGCGCCGTCGACCCCGTGACAAAGGCCGCCACTGAAACTCCGGGATTTGACCCATACGTGATGGCGAGGCTCCGCAGGTCACGGCCCTCATCACCAAGCTCCACACCAGACAGCCTGTCCAACAGGCCGATGGGACCAGGGAAGAACAGCTGCTCCGTGGATGTGCACACCGTGACCTGGCGGTCGTCACGCAGCGCCGAGACCCCGAGAGACCCTGCGACTGAGACCGCCAGCTCGAAGTCCTCCTCGCTCTCGTAGTCGCTGTTGTCCGTCGAGAGCAGAATCAGAAGGTGGGCCCGCATCGTCTCCTCGAACTGCCGCACCATGAGCTGCCCGGTTCGCGCAGTGGTGCGCCAGTGCACCGAGCGTCGATCATCACCTGGAACATACTCCCGCAGCGCATGGAAGGACACATCGGAGGAGGACAGATTCTGAGTCGCGACGCCCTCCACATCACGCAGGAAGCCAACCGCCCCCGCCTCCAGAGGCAGGATCCGCGGATGCACAAAGAGCTCGCAGGCATCAGAGAGCAGCTTCTGACGACTGACGAGCACCAGCGGATCTGTCTGCACGGAGCGCACCGGCCCCATCTCGATCACCCCCGGCGGCTGGCAGGGATGGTGAAGGGCTCCTCATGCACCTGACCGACCGCGAGCGGCGGAACCCGGAAGTTCGCCACCTCACCACTCACCGGAAACTCCAGGGCCACCGAGCCCGTGGCCCGATCACCTGCGGCACGCACCAGGACAGCGCCGGCGGCAGTATCCCCCACCTGGACACGCGGCCTCTCCAGGTGGAAGACCACCTCGTGCTCACGCCGTCCCAGAATCGCCAGCATCGCAATCACCAAGGCCGTCGCACACATCACCGACAGGGCTCGGAACTCCAGCCATCCAAGAAACCATCCCGGAATGGCCGTGACCACCAGGCCGACAATCAGAACCCAGCCGAGCGGGGTGACGGTCGTCAGCCGAGGCTCTGCCCTGGAATGCGGCTCGCGGGCGCTAAGGCGCGTGCGCTGCGGGGAATCGGACACGTCTGTCAGGCGTTCATCCGACTGGTCGGCGCCTCCACCGAGGCCAGGACACGCGCTATCACATCGGTGGCGCTCACCCCGGAGAACTCGGCCTCGGGAGACAGAATCAGGCGATGCGTCCACACGGGGACAGCCAACTCCCTTGACATCGTCGGGCAGCACATAGTGGCGCCCATGGGCGGCCGCCCACACCCGGGCTGCTCGGACCATCGCGATGGCGCCTCGCGTGGAGACGCCCAATGCGGTGTCGTTGTCGTTCCGAGTCGCCCTCGACGAGACGCTGGATGTAGAGCAGCACAGACTGGTCGATGTAGTTGTCCTTGACAGAGTCGATCATCTCGGCGACGGCCTGCTGAGCCAGGACAGGGCGAGAGCCTCTTGGAGCGGTCCGGCTGGGAGAGCCAGCGAGCACCTGGACCGCCGCATCAGTCTCCGGATAGCCGACGGATGTCTTCATGAGGAACCTGTCCAGCTGCGCCTCCGGGAGTTTGTACGTGCCAGCCTGTTCGATGGGGTTCTGGGTGGCTATCACCATGAACGGCCGCTCCGTCGGGTAACGCTGGCCATCCACCGTCACGTGAGCCTCCTCCATGACCTCCAGGAGTGCGGACTGCGTCTTGGGGTGAGGCCCGGTTGATCTCGTCGGCCAGCACGATGGAGCTGAACACCGGCCCGTGGTGGAAGGTCCAGCGTGAGGTCGCCTGGTCGTACATGGTGATGCCCGTGATGTCAGAGGGCAGCAGGTCGGGGGTGAACTGGATGCGGTTGTGGCTGCCGTGCACCGAGGCCGCGATGGCCCTGGCCATCGCAGTCTTGCCGGTTCCCGGGGCGTCCTCCAACAGGAGGTGCCCCTCCGACAGCATGCAGGTCAGCGCCAGCTGGATGACCGGGCCCTTCCCCAGCAACGCCTGGCCGACATTGTCGGTCAGCCGCGCGAAGGTATCCGCAAAGAAAGCAGCCTGTTCCGGGGTCATCGTCATATCGTTCCAGTCACCTTTTCATTTCTTCCGCGGGTGCGTGTCAGTCTTTCTCACATTGAGCGGTGATGTCTCTACTGCCCACTGAGGAAGAGATGTCATCAGCGTGGGCCCACGCCTCGAAGTCCTTACGCGCTTGCCCGAGCTTGAGGTCTCAAGCTCAACCTTGACCGCATCGTCCCCCTCTTCCCTACGCAGGTAGGGAAGCTTGCATTTCACATCCTGATCTGCGGGCCACTGATCAAGTGTGATCCTGAACCCGTACTCGCACCACGGGCCCTGGCCCGCATCTCTTAGCCTGCCATTCGAGTGTGGCGTGCTTCAGGTTCAGGCTTCGTCGTGTTGGCGCATGCCTCCTGAGACCAAGGGCCCCAGTCTCCGTGCTCATTCTGTGCTTGGGCGCTCAGACAATACCGTTGGCCCGGCTCACCGACAGTCCGGCTGCCTGACGGGTTGCCGACCTCCTCAGTATCGCCGCTGATCTTCAACCGCACCTGCGTCACCTTGGCGCCGTTGCTGGGAGAGCTGATGTCCCATTTGAAAGTGACCTGCTCCCCGCCTTCAGCGCTGACGGTCGGAGCCTGTGGTGGAGCGTATGCCGTCACCGTCGCAGTCTTGGAGCCGCCTTCGGAGGTCTGCCCCTTCACCGTCGCGATGGCGGTGACCCGTACCGTCACGGGCTGTCCCAACGCGAAAGCCGAGCTGGTGATGACGTGCTCCCCGGCGCTCACCGTGCCGCCGTCGCCCCCGGCACTCCAGCGGTAGGAGATCTCATCCTCCCGGAGGCCATTCCCGGAGGCCCCCCAGACATTCAGCTTCACCTCGGTGCCCTTGCCAGTCGGGGTGACCCTCGAATCCGGTGGGGGCCGAGGGTGGCTGGAAGGCCCGGACGGGCTCGGAGTGCGGCGAGGGCGCCGACCACAGTCCAGAGGAGTTGGTGGCCTTGACGGAGAAGGTCACCTCCTCCGTGGAGGGGGTCAGCGAGATGTCGCAGGAGGTCTCACTGCGCTCGCTGCAGACCTCACGGCCGCTGTTGTCCGTGACGATGTAACGGTAGTGGGTGTCACCGTTCGATGCACCGGGCTGGGCCCAGCTAATCCGCGCGGCCAGTTGACTGCCGTCCCCCGTGCCGATCATCGACACCGACGGAGCGCTCAGGTTGCCGGGCGCACCGGCGGGGTGACGGGCTGCGAGGCTGGGCTGACGGGTGGGGAGACCTTGCTGTCGCTGTCGGTCAGCCGGTTGTGGACGGACACGGTGAAGGTGTAAGCCTGGCCATTGCTCAGCCCCCGACCATGTGAGGCTGGTGCCGGTGGTGTCCTGCTGCTCCCCGCCCTGGGTACTTCGTGACGGTGTACCGAGTCACAGGGAGCCGCCGCTCGGAACCGTCCCCGCATTCCAGGTCAGAGCGACCCGCTGGTCACCGGCGACGGCTGTCGGCGCCGCTGGAGTGTCGGGCAGCACATCCACGAGGATCTCATTGCTCGGTTCCGACTGGGGGCTGCGAGAGTTCAGGTCTGACTCACTGACCAGAGCCTTCACCGTGAAGCTGTACCGGCCGCCATTCGGCAGGGCCCTGAGACGTCGCAGGTGGTCTGGAGCCCACACTCCTGACTTCCCCGGGCCAGGAGACGAGGTATCCCCTCGGGGTCCCACCCTCCAGCTCGCATGGGTCCACGACACACGGGCAGTCTGAGACTTGAGATACTGCGCGCTGACGTTCGCCGGAGCCACCGGCGGGTTCTTGACCACCAGGCGGATCACACCTGTTTTCTCGCGCTGCGGGTCTTTCGTGGCGTCAGCGACCCTATAGGTCACCGTGATGTCCTCGGGGCCGTGTCCGAGGCGCCAGGTTCCGTCGGAGTGACAGTGATCACTGAGCCCTCGGCGGAGGCGGTGGCCGCTCCCAGAACGTCCGGGCTCCCCACCAGGGAGATCTCGCCGCCGACATCGGCGAAGGGGTTGGTGACGATCTCGGCCAGATTGAAGGACACAGGAGTCCCGATGCGCGCGTCTTTCTCCGTGATCTCTGGGACAGTCATCAGCGGCCGCGTGGAGGAGATGACCGTGACAGGGATGGTCATGGTCACCGGGTCGGTGCTGCCGTCATGCACTGAGACGTTCACCGTCGCGGTGGAACCGACCGCCGCCCCATCGGCAGCCGCCAGGGATAGCTCCTGCCCTGAGACGGAGACCTGCACCGGCCCCTCCGTCCCCGTCAGCTCGAAGGTCATCCGCTCCTTGTCACCGGGATCAGGGGTCATCGACCATCGCAGCCAGCGACACGGTCTGGGAGGGCTCGCCGGGGGCGACGCGCAGCTGGTTCGGCCTGACCTGGGGTGGCTGTTTCCCGGAGGAGGTCACCTGGACGGTCAAATTGATCCGGGCGGTCTTGCCGCTGGGGTCGTCAATACTCTGCCCGTCGGTCACCTCGAAGGAGACGGTGGTGACACCCGAGAAGCCTATGTCCGGAGTGAAGTTCAGGGTCCCTGCCGTCCACCACCTGCACACCGCCGTCACCGGCCTTGGAGTCCCTCCCGGACCTGCAACCACTGAGTCGACGCTGGTCAGCTTGGCCTCGCGGCCTGGCCTCGTCAACACCCATTCGGGGATGTCGATGGTCAGAGTCTCCCCCGCAGTGACTCGGGCAGGCCCCTTGTCGGCGTTGAGCTGAGGCGGGTTCTCCCGTCCCGGAACCACGATGGCGGCCCGGGCACTGAGGCCGTCGGCGTCCGTGACGGTGTACAGAATGATCTGGCGATCCTCACGTACCGGAACGGTGACGACCCCATTGCGGACCGTCGCAGGCCCCTCGACATCCACCTTCATATCGGAGACCACGCCATCGGAGTCAGAGTCGTTCTCCAGGACTGGGGACGTCCCACGGTGTCGACTCCGCTGATGGCAGAGGCCTGAACCACATCGTCGCGAGCCTGTGGTGCGACGGGCGGCACGTTCTTGTCGACAGTCACCGTGACCGCGCCCTGCACGGAGATGCCACGTCCGTCGCTGATCGAGTAGAGCAGCTGATAGGTGCCCTCCCTGCGCCGGGGTCACCACCACAATTCTCTGCCCTTGACCTCAACCTGCAGTTCCCAGCTGGAGTCCGCGGGACGCACCGATTCCTTGATGATCGAGATCTGGTCGCCATCCGGATCAATGTCGTTCTTCGTAGCGGGGAATCTCCAACCTGGTGGATGGCCGCGCCGACACCTCGTCGGCCACCGCCACGGGAAGTTGATTCGTGGTGGGGGCAGGGAGCCACACCGACGCGCACGGTCCCCACGCCCTCGGCGCCGAAACGGTCTTGGACCCGATAGGTGAAGACATCGGTTCCCGTCGCATTCTGGGATGCCTGATAGACGATGTGGTTGCCTTCGATCGACACGGCCCCATGCTGCGGAACCCTGTCCCCGATCCGACCAGCGTCACCGAGTCGCCATTGGGATCGATGCCGTCCAGAGGCACATTGATTCTCACAGAGGACCCCGCGAAGGTTCGAGCCTCAATGGGTTTCGGGACGGGCTCCTGGTTGCGCTCCTCAAGCTCACGAATCGCAACGGTGACGGTGGCTGACGATCGAGCACCGTTGGCATCGACGACCGTGTAGATCGCCTCGGCTGTGCCCCACCCTCAGCACCAGCGCGGAACCGGATGGCGTTCTCGGAGATGAAGAACTCACCGAGGGCTGGATCGGAACGCACATCGAGCTCGGGGGCGAGCGAGATGTCGAGATCTGAGGGGGAATAGTCGTTCGACAGCACAGGAATCGTCACCAAATCCCCAGCCCGTACCGTCGAGGCGTCCGGCTCGGTGACGGGCCCCTGCGATGCGGTGGGGGCCTCCTGCGGCACCACCTGCACTTTGGCCGTGGTGGATGCCTGCCCATTGCTGACGGTGTAGGTGAAGGTCTGCGGGCCGCTCAGCCCCGCGGGCGCAGTAATTCGCAGCAGGGAGTGCCGGACCACCTCCACATTCAATCCGCTTGAGTCCCCAGTGAATATCCTTGAATCACCAGCACCCGCCTCCGGGGTCGTAGTCATTGGCCAGAGCATTCACCACGACGGAGCCGTTTGCAGACAGCAGTCCCAGATCGTCCTCGGCAACGGGCTGGCGCTCAGCGGCTTTCGGGTCGATGACGTCAACCCGAATTCTGCCACGCGCCGTATTGGGGCCGTCGCTGATGCCGTAGATGAGGGTGTAGCTGCCTGCTGCAGCGGCCTGGAACTGAATGTTGCCCTCCTGATAGTCGGGCGTCAGCTGCACTCCCGCAGGGGCTTCGGACAGCTCCACGAATTTCAGCGGGTCCGAGTCGGGATCCGTGTCATTGCCACGAGGATTCAGCGTGATTGGCTCCCCACAGTGGCAACGAAATGATCGTTGTTGGCGACCGGCGGTGAGTTCGTCGAGCCCGGCGACACCTGAACATTCAAGACCCCAGTGGAGGCGTCCCTGCCGTCGCTGACCGTCAGGTTGACGCTGCGACGACCGGGCCCGCCCTGGCCCAGATCCTTCACGGACACGAAGCCGTCCGGTCGCCAGGGTGAGGTCGAAGCCCTCCTCCGATTCGGCCTTCTGCAGGAAGATCGGGTCACCGTCCGGGTCCACCCAGTCGGACAGGACCGAATAGCTTGCCTCAGAGCGCTCGCTGATGTTGACGGTGTTCTCCGCACCATCTTGGGCGGCGAGTTCTCTCCCTCGGAGCGGATGTTCACGGTGACCTTCGCCACATTTGAGGAGTCGATGCCGTCATACGCCTGATAGGTGAACGAGACGGAGCCCGTCGCGTCCGCGGGCACCTCAATGCGCACAGCTCGGCCCTGCTTCGTGAGCGAGACCTTCACCCCATCCGGGACATCACGCAGGATGGTGGTCAGGACGTCACCATCAAGGTCGACATCATTGAGCAGAATCGGCAGGGTGGTGGAGGTGCCGGGCCTGGCACCCAGCTCGTCATCCATGGCCTGGGTGGGTGCTGTTCGTCAGAGAACTGCCGAGTCTGGGTCTCATCGACCTCCTCCGTGTCCTCCTCCTGGCGCTCCTCATCCCTCAGCTGTGATGCGACCTGCTCCCAGTTGTCGACCTTCTTCATCTGCCTCAGGGGGAGGAAGACGTCACCGGTCACTGCGTCGTTGATGACGATGACCTTGCGGTTGGTGCGAAAGACCGGGGCCTTCGCGTTCGCGAGCTCTGGGAACTGCGACTCCTCGTAGTCATCCCCACCGCAGTCACGTACGTAGTACCCGGAGTAGCTCCACAGACCGTAGATGCAGCCCTCCAGCTGAACAGGGGCCACGGGCTGCCCATTGTTGACGGTGTCCCGGCTGATCCGGCCTGAGGCGATATCGACCCTCAGCAGTTCCGTGGGTGTCGCGATCACGACACTCGCGGAAGCCGCCGACGGCTGCTGCAACACCCCCTGCTCGAAGGATGAGTCCTCGATCTCACGTCCGCCGACGCTGAGCCGGAAGCCGTCCAGGACGGCAAACTGATCCCCCACGACGGTGACCTGGGCCTTCTCCGTGAGATCGCTCCTGGCTCTCACCCCGAGGTCTGAGACCTTGCCTCCGTCGCATTCCCCCGCACGGTGTAGAGATGACCGTCGCCCGACAGCACGTAGCCCGTCCCATCAGTCCCGACGGCGATCCGAGGGGTCGCCAGATCTTTCAGCTGCGGCTCTGCGGTCAGGCTGAAGGTGGTCGCGGAGGGCACATCGTGAGCCCACACTCGGCCGCCGGCCTGATCTGCGAACAGCACCTGATCGGCACCGTGAGCCATCAATACACCTGAGACCCCCGCCTCGCCCTGGAATGACACAGAGGCCACGTCGACCGGCTGCACAGTGTCGGAGCTGCGTGACAGCACGTGGGTGCCGCTCTGGGTCACGTCAAAGCTGCTGGATGCGGAGCGGATCGCGCCGTCGATGGTCTCCGACTCGTAGTTGAGGTGTCCGACAAGACGCTCGCTCTGGTTGGTGACCCAGATGCCCCCGTCGTTCAGTTCGACATCAGAGGCGGGAACGCCGCGGTGCACGACCGCAAGCACTCTGAGGGCCACGGCGAGGACGGCCACGACAGCGGTCTCTACGCGCTTGCGCGTGACGATCGCCAATGTACTTACTCCCTCGCGTAGCTTCTTCCCCATCATGTAAGTAGTTGTTGGCCCAGGTACCCCCTCCGGCCTCGCGGCACTCACCTGGGCTGAGTGGAACATTAGGGATTCGACACCACCGACTCCAAACCTTCAGCTGTACGGACCTGTACGATACCCCAACTTTCGACTAAAGTCCCTAGTCACAAGCGATTGAAGTTTGCGCCGCCTTATTGATCGCAATCATTGTCGGACGCGATCCATGCAGCTAGTCATCCTTTAGTACGACACGGTTTAGGGTAGTGCACATGGTTCCCCCCATCAGTAGAAGTGTGCTGACGGAGCAGTTGGCGACGGCCCGGCGACGCCTGCGACTGTCCATCCGGCGGGTTGCCGCCATAGCCAAGGTGCCCGCCTCGACAGCGCAGGGCTGGCTGGACGGCAGGCATCTCCCCACCCCGGCGCTGATGCCCCAGTTCATGACGCTGCTGCGCGCGCTGCAACTGGTGACTGTGCAGGATGAGGAGGACTGGGCCCCTAGCCATTGAGCAGATGCGCCGCTCCAGCATTGTCGCTGAACCCCCTACGTGGGCCTTCGGCCATACACAGTCGATGAGGCCAGTCTCTTCGTTGGCCGCGAACGCACTCTGACGGAGCTCTACGATGCATGCTCCGAGGCGACGACTCCCAGGATCGTGTTCCTCGTCGGGCCCCCTGGGGACGGGCAAGTCCTCACTGCTGACGGCTGGGCTCATCGGCAGAGGAACCGGCTCAGATGGCCCCCTATCCGACCTCTCCCCGTTCAGCTTGCCGTCACTGAGGTGGCGACGTGGACGCCCCCAGAGGAGCCCACGCTTCTGGTAGTCGACCAGTTTGAGGATCTGCGCTGTCTTCCCGGGGAGGAGGCGGCGCAGACGGTGGAGGCGCTAAAGCCGCCTCCCAGCGCGGGTGACCTGCGTGCTCAGCCTGAATACGAATGCGACCGGTGAGATCCTCCGCCACGACCAGCTGGCCCCTTTCCTAGTGGCTCCGGTCCTGGCTGGACCGCTGACTCAGCGCCGAGTACCGCAGCATCATTGAGGTACCTGCCAGGCTCCATGGGCGGGCTGTCGGCCCTGAGCTGGTGCAGGTGATCCTGCGTGACCTGCACCAGTACGGATACCCCGATCCCGGAACCATCCTGCCACTGCTGTCCAGCGCGCTCCGGCGTGCGTGGAAGAGGGCCAGCGGAGACACCCTCTCCACCTCCGACTACTTGACGAGCGGCGGCCTGTGGAACTCTCTGAATGATGAGGCCGAGGCCATCTGGTCCGGTCTGCCCTGAGGACCAGCGCACCCTGGTGAGAAGGCTGCTGCTGTCGTTGGTGGCCATTGATGAGGAGCAGCTGCTGCGCCGCTCCATCCCACACCACTCCCTGGATGCCGAGATGGCCGCCGCAGCGGAGCCGCTGATCGCCGCACGGCTGCTGCGCCGAGAGGATGGCCAGCTGTCGATAGCCCATGATGCCCTGTTGACGCGCTGGAAACGCCTGCGTGGCTGGGTTGAGCAAGAAGACGCCACTCTTCGTATTGGCAGACGGATTCACATGGCTGCCCGGCTGTGGGATGAGGGCGGCCGGTCACCGGAGGCGCTGCTTCCGATTGAGGCCGAGCTCACGGGCCTCCTGGGCTGAGTCAGACACCTCCATCATGCTCTCCGAGAGCGAGCGGGAGTTCATCTCTGCCTCAGTGCGGCATGGGCTGGAGGAACGCAGACGACAGAGCGGTCGCCTGCCACCAACCCTCCGGCGTCAGCGACTCACCCTCGCTGCGATTGCTGGTTGCCTGCTCCTGGCGATCGCTGACCACCGTGCTGGGGGTCCGAGCAACCATGTCTGCCCAGGAGACGGAGAGAACCGCCCGCACCGCGCAGTCGCAGCGGATTGCGCTCCTGTCGGAGGAGCTTGAGCCAGCGACCCCAATCTCGCCGCGCAGCTTGCCGTGGCGGCCTTCTCCCTGGAGGACAATCATCAGACACGTTCCTCCGTCCTGGAGTCTGCTGGGGTGATCTGCCCTACCGCGTGCAGGGCACCCTGGGCACACCAGCCTGGCTGTGGTTCCCCAGGGCTCCACGCTTCTCCGAGGGATGACGCCGGTCGGCTCAGTCTGTGGCGTGATGGCGACCTGACTGCAAGCCCCGAGATCATTGAGACCGGCGGCGGTCCCCTGGCGGCTGTGGCTGTGACGAGCCACAGTTCCCGGCTTCTGGCGATCGTGGCGGGAAAGTCAACCGCCCTCGGTGTGGGATCTGACGGCCACGCCGAGGAAGCTCGGAGACTGGGCCACGACAGGCGTCCCCGCCCACAGCGTCCACTGGCAGGGGGAGATCGCGCTGATCGGGACAGGCAACGGCCAAATCCTGCGCATCGATCTCCAAATCCCTGACTATCCCTGAGGAGTTGGAGCCCCTGTCGACAGGGGAGGACATGGCAATCTCGGCTCTGACGGCCACATCCGATCTGGTGGTAGCCGGGGGACCGCGCAATCAGTTGCTGGTCTTCACCGCTGAGGAGGCTCCACCCACCAAGATCCAGGTGCCCGGCCAGGTGCTGTGCCTGGCCTCCTCCTCCTGATGGGGCCAAAGTTGTGGCTGGGCTCGCCACTTCCGAGGTCTTGCTGTTCAGCAACGTCAGAAAAGAGCTGACACAGATCCGCAGCATTCCCACCCAGGCAGGGCTCATGCGCTGGCCCACCTGGGCAGTCACCTGCTCATCGGCCAGGCAGACGGCGCGGTGACGCTCATCACGGAGACGGGTCAGCTGTTGGAGCGCCACCCTGCGGGGGGTGGTGTCAGCAGCGTGCTCTCCAGCCCTGTGGGGGTGGTTGCGGGGGACCACGGAGGGCACGGTGGAGCTGTGGAGGCCTTCCACACCCGTGTTTTCAGGGACGTGATGCGAAAGTTCTGGGAGCAACGCAGGCTGAGGGGCTGACGCTGCTTCCAGACTTCACACGGCCCGAAAGTCATAACGCCCTGTCGAGGCAGGCGCTTCCGAGATTCCCATCGCTCCACCCCCGACGGCACCGGGTATCAGTTCAGGTTGGCCCACAGTCGCTCCGGACAGCTCATCGCAGCCCAGAGCCTGGCAGGCCAGATCATCGTCTTGCGCCGCGAGGATTCCGGCTACGAGGTAGATCAGGTGCTGCCACCGGGGTCGCCAACGGCCGATATGGTCTTGTCACCAGACGGCCAGCTGTTGGGGGTCGGAGCCCCGGACGGCATCAGCTACGACCTCTACCGACGCAGGGAAAGCGGGTTGGGAGACAGCAGGCAGCGTCCCAGCCCTCAAGGCGGGGCTGGCCTTCACGAGGACGGAACGCTGGCGGTCACCATGAGCCTCGACGGCACCGGCTACCTGCTCACCCCGGTCACAGGCACTGGAACGAGCCCCAGCACCCTGCATCGGCTGCCTGGCCAGGCGGCACCCAGCACCTTCGCCTTCTCCCCCACCGGGGAGCTGGCAGTGGGCAGTCTGGTGGGGGCGATCACCCTGCTTGATGTCAGTGACCAGGCATCTCCACATACGATCACCCAGCTGTCCGGACCCCACACCTCCTTGGAGAGGTTGCGGTACAGCAGCGATGGGGAAATCTGGTGGCTGTGACAGGCGACGGCGAGTTGTGGGCATGGGACAGGCAGGACTCGGGTTCCATGCTGCGCTTCCGCCTGAGGCTGGAGTATGCAGCCGTCAACGATGCGCACCTGGACGGCGACCGTCTCCCTGGTCGCTCTGAGCAATGGAACAGCCACCATGTGGTCCAGTGATGTCCAGGCATCTGCCAGGGAGCTGTGTTCGCGGGTGGGTCACAAGTTGACCTTCGCGGAATGGATTCGGATCGCCCCAGGGGTGCCGTTCGTTGAGGGATGCCGCTGACATGTCGGTCAGCCGTCGCATTCTCACCCTGGCGCTGCCAGCCTTCGCAGCGCTGGTCGCGCAGCCGCTGTTCGTCCTGGCCGACACAGCCATCGTCGGCTGCCTGGGCACCACCCCTCCGCGGGTCTGAGCGTTGGTGCCACGGTCTCGTCCTCACTGGTCGGGGTCTGCATCTTTCTCGCCTACGGCTCGACGGGCAGCCGTTGCCCGTCTGATCGGCGCCGGCCGGCGTCCTGAGGCGATCGGCACCGGAGTCCAGGCGATCTGGCTGGCCCTGCTGCTCGGTGTCGTGCTTGCAGTGGCGGGCTGGTCCATGGCTCCGCTCTCGCGTCGTGGCTCGGCGCCTCGGGAGAGCCCTCATGCGCACGCAGTCGCATATCTGCGCTGGTCGCTACCCGGCATGCCGGGGATGCTAGCGACCCTGGCAGCCACGGAACCCTGCGGGGTTTGGCTGATGGGCGCACCCCCATGGTGCTCGCCATCGGCGCTGCGCTGCTCAATCTGATCGGGGATCTCGTCCTGGTGCTGGGCGTCGGCATGGGGATTGCCGGCTCAGGGGCTGCCACAGCTCTGGCCGAGTTGGCGATGGGGGCCTCGGCTGCCCTCATCGTGCTGCGCGGCGCCCTCCGCCTTGGCGCTCGGCAGCGCCCCAGCATGGCTGGGATGCGCCACAGTCTCCGTCGGCACCCCGCTGCTGATTCGACGCTGGCGCTGCGCGCTGCCCCTGCTGCTGACGACCTGGGCTGCCGCTCGTTTCGGTGCGGTTGCGCTGGCCGCCCACCAGGTGACCTCGACCCTATGGAGTTTCCCGCAGTACGTGCTCGACGCCCTCGCGATCGCGGGGCAGACGCTCATCGGCCAGGCGCTTGGGGCCTCCCGTCCCGACGAGGCACGAATGCTCACACGCCGCATGGTTTCGTGGTCGCTGGGTGCGGGCCTGATCTTGGGAGCGGCGGTCTTCGTGGCCCGGGAACCCCTGGTGACGCTCTTCAGCCCCCAGCCAGGAGGGTCCGCCAGGCCAGCGCGGCCGCACTGGCCGTGGTCGGCGTGACCCTGGTGCTGGCCTCCTGGGTGACACTGTTCGACGGCATTCTGATCGGTGCCGGTGATGGACGCTATCTGGCAAGGGCAGGCGTGGTGAGCCTGGCGGTCTATGCGCCCCCAGCCCTGGCCGTTGCCTACCCTAGCTCCCCGGGCCCGGCGGGCCTGGTCTGGCTCTGGGTGGTCTTCACCGTCGGCTTTATGGGAGCTCGGGCCGCCACCTTGTGGTGGCGCGAGCGCACAGACGCCTGGATGACATTGGGTGAGGCTAGCCCCCGTAGTGGAAGGTGAGAGTCTGCGGATCCGGCATCGGGGCACCGACGACTTCCCCACTGCGGATGAGGGCGCGCAACCGTCCGTCGACGATCTGCAACGAGTAGGACATCAAGCCCCTCCGGTCTCCACGGTGGCATACACCGGGAAGACATAGGAGTCCAGGAGGGTTCGAGAGACGTCCTGCGGAACAGCCAGCATGACCCTGTCGGAGCGGGCTCTCCCCTGCCTGGCGACCACCAGCTGGGCCTCAGCTCCTGCGCACCATAGTCATCGATCTGCTCCAGCAGAGCCTCCACCACATCAAAAACCTCGGGGTCAAGGTCTTTGAGGGGCGTCGGATCACTCTTCGGAATCTGGGCAGCGGCCGGGTGGTGAACGCAGCCACCACCCCTATCGCAAGCGTTGCCAAACCCCGAATACCCACCGTCGCAGACGATGGGTATTCCGGGATGGCCTCGTGGTCCTCTTGGGAAGATTCAGGGATTGCCTCGCATGATGAAACCCTACCCAGGCTTAACCCTGATCAACGAGCATCAACGGGCATGATCGTGTCGGCCTTTTAGCTGATCGCGATCCCGTCATCTGTCCGGTCGAAGCGTACGGTCTGCCCATCATGGATCTCGCCAGAGAGCATCCCCCTCGCCAGGGGTCCTCCACGGCGCTCTGGATGAGGCGTCGCAGCGGACGTGCGCCGTAGACGGGATCGAAGCCGGCCTCTCCCAGCCAGTCAACGGCGGCGTCCGTGAGGTCGACCGCGATGCGGCGCACATGCAGTCGGGCATCAAGCCTCCGCAGCTGGATGGCGACGATCTGCCGCAGATCCTCCCGGGTCAGCGGCTCAAACAGCACGATGTCATCGGAGCCTGTTGAGGAACTCGGGTCGGAAGGATGAGCGGACCACGCTCATCACCTGCTCCCGCTTCTCCGCATCACTCAACAGCGGGTCCGCGAGGAACTGAGAGCCGAGGTTGCTGGTGAGGATCAGAATCGTGTTGCGGAAATCCACCGTGCGGCCCTGCCCATCAGTGAGCCGACCGTCGTCGAGGACCTGCAGCAGGATGTTGAACAGATCCGGATGGGCCTTCTCCACCTCGTCAAGTAGCACCACCGAATAGGGACGGCGGCGAACCGCCTCCGTCAGCTGGCCACCCTCCTCATATCCGACGTACCCGGGAGGTGCTCCGACGAGGCGGGCCACCGAGTGCTTCTCGGAGTATCTCGCTCATGTCGATGCGAACCATGGCGGTCTCATCGTCAAACAGGAAGTCAGCCAGAGACTTCGCCAGCTCCGTCTTACCGACACCCGTGGGGCCGAGGAACAGGAAGGAACCGACGGGCCGATTTCGGGTCGGAGATCCCAGCTCGGGGAGCGACGGACAGCGTCAGAGACTGCCTTCACGGCCTCACGCTGCCCCTATGAGCCTGGCGGCCAGGCGCTCCTCCATGTGCAAGAGCTCTCCGACTCGCCCTCCAGCAGCCTGCCGACAGGAATGCCGGTCCACGCACCAACGACCTCCGCAATGTCAGTCTCAGACACCTCGTCGGAGACCATGCGACTGGCATCGGCATCGCGGTCCTCGGCATCGGTCAGTTGCTGCTCAATAGCGGGATCTCTCCGTAGAGGATCTGGGAAGCCCGTCCGAGGTCACCGGAGCGCTGCGCCATGTCGGCCTCGACGCGTAGGGCGTCAATCTGCTCCTTGAGGTCGCCGACGCGGTTCAGCCCGGACTTCTCCTCATCCCAGCGGGTCTCAAGACCCCGCAGCTTCTCCTGGGCATCGGCCAGCTCCGCCTGCAGCGCAGCCAGCCGCTCACGTGATGCGGCATCGTCCTCCTTCTTGAGGTGGAGCTCCCTGCATCAGCATCCTATCCACATCGCGGCGGAGCATGTCGATCTCCTCCGGAGAGGAGTCGATCTCCATCCGCAGTCTGGATGCTGCCTCATCGACCAGGTCGATGGCCTTGTCGGGCAGCTGACGGCTGGTGATATAGCGATCAGAGAGGACTGCGGCGGCGACTAGGGCTGAGTCGGTGATCCTCACCTTGTGATGCGCCTCGTACCGCTCGCGGAGTCCTCGCAGGATTGCGACAGCATCCCTCGACGGAGGGTTCACCAACATAGACCTGCTGGAAGCGTCTCTCCAGTGCCGGGTCCTTCTCAATACGCTCCCGGTACTCGTCGAGCGTCGTCGCGCCGATCATGCGCAGCTCGCCGCGCGCCAACATGGGCTTGAGCATGTTGCCGGCGTCCATGCCCCCTCGCCTGTAGATCCCGCCCCCACCACGAGGTGCAGCTCGTCAATGAAGGTGATGATCTGCCCCTCGGACTCCTTGATCTCGGCGAGGACGGCCTTGAGTCGCTCCTCGAAGTCGCCACGGTACTTGGCTCCCGCGACCATGGACGTCAGGTCCAGCGAAACAAGGCGGCGACCCTGCAGGAGTCTGGCACGTCACCTTCAACCAGACGCAGCGCCAGGCCCTCGACGACGGCGGTCTTCCCCACCCCAGGTTCCCCGATCAGCACTGGGTTGTTCTTGGTCCGGCGGGCCAGGACCTGGATCACCCGGCGGATCTCCTGGTCGCGACCGATCACGGGGTCAAGCTTGCCGGAGCGCGCCCGCTCGGTGAGGTCGACGGAATACTTGTCCAAGGCGGACTCGCCACCCTCGGCCTCCGCCGATGTGACACGCTTGCCGCCCCGCGAGGCCCTCGAAGGCCTGAGTCAAGCGCTCCGCCGTGGCCCCTGCCTTCTGCAGGATGCTCTGCGCATCAGAGGCGACGCTGGCAAGCGCAATCAGGAGATGCTCTGTCGCAACGAACTGATCCCCAACTGCTCAGCCAGGGTCTCGGCAGTGGCCAAAACACGGGCCAGCGCACCTGACATGGTCGGCTGGGTCACAGAGCTGCCCGAGGTGGCGGGCTGCCTCCCAATAGCCTTCACGGCCTCGGAGTCGATGGTCGCAGGGTCGGCTCCAACGCGTTCCAGCAGCGGGCCGACGGTGTTGTCGGGCGTCAGCAGCAGCCCGTGCAGCAAATGCACGGGTTCGGCGGACGGATTGCCCGCAGTCAATGCCTGCCGCACCGCCGCGGTCACGGCGTCGCGGCTCTTGGTGGTCAGCTTCTCAGTGTTCAAATGCTCCTCCAGAGTGCGAATCAACAAAGTTGAGCCTACCACACTCAAGGTCAGTTTTGTATAGGTGGGAGGGCTGCGCTGTTTCATCGCGATTTCGCCGTTTCCCAGGCCCCCCAGGCGTTAGGCTCAAGGCAGGTTGCCCACTGAAGTGCTAGCGAAGGAGCATCATGTCCAGCCTGACAGAAGATGGATTGACAACCACCATCCCCGTGACGGGGCGCATCCCCGCCCACCCACGCGTCGTGGCGTGGGTCCAGGAGATCGCCGCCCTGACCAACCCCTGCCGCGATTCACTTCGCGACGGCTCCGATGAGGGAGTACGACCGTCTGGTCGACGAACTCGTCGAGGCTGGCACGGTGCAGCGTCTCGCCCCCGGCAGGCAGCCCGGGTCGATCTACGCCCGCACCGATCCTGACGATGTGGCCCGAGTCGAGAGTCCACCTTCATCTGCTCCGTCGATGAGAACGACGCCGGGCCAACCAACAACTGGATGGATCCGCGGCAGATGAAAGCTCTGCTGACCAGGCTCTACAACGGTTGCATGGTCGGTCGCACCATGTATGTCCTCCCTTCTGTATGGGGCACATCGACTCCCCCGACCCCAAGTTCGGAATCGAGATCACCGATTCAGCCTACGTCGTGATCTCCATGAGGATCATGACCAGGATGGGGTCCGAGGTGATGGCAGCCATGGAGCGCTCTGACGCCGACTTCGTGCCGGCGCTCCACTCCGTCGGCATGCCGTTGCCCCCGGTATCAAAGACGTGCCGTGGCCCTGCAACGACATCAAGTACATCGTCCACTTCCCAGAGGAGCGGATGATCTGGAGCTACGGCTCCGGCTATGGGGGCAACTCGCTGCTCGGCAAGAAATGCTACGCGCTGAGGATCGCCTCAGCGATGGGCCGCGACGAGGGTTGGCTGGCCGAGCACATGCTGATCCTCAGGCTCATCTCCCCAGCGGGGAAGGCCTATCACCCTGTGCGCCGCCTTCCCATCAGCCTGCGGCAAGACCAACCTGGCAATGCTGGAGCCGACCATCCCGGGATGGAAGGTGGAGACCCTGGGTGACGACATCGCCTGGATGCGCTTCGGGGAGGACGGGCGCCTGTATGCGATCAACCCCTGAGACCGGACTGTTCGGGGTGGCCCCCGGCACCAGCACCGCAACAAACCCCAACGCCATGACCACGATCGAGTCCGGCAACTCCATCTTCACCAACGTGGCGTTGACTGACGACGGCGACGTCTGGTGGGAGGGCAGGACCAAGCAGCCACCAGAGCACCTGACTGACTGGAAGGGCCGGCCCTGGGACCCGGAAAAAGGGACCCGAGGGAGGGCGTCCCTGGGGAAAAGGCCGCACACCCGAATTCGCGTTTCTGCACCCCAATTCAGCAGTGCCCGATCCTCTCCTCAGAATTCGACAATCCTCAAGGTGTGCCGGTGGACGCCATCATCTTCGGCGGACGCCGGGAGAACACGATTCCCCTGGTCGCCCAGTCTCGAAGCTGGCAGCATGGCGTGTTCATGGGGGCCACCTGCTCCTCCGAGACCACCGCGGCCGCGGCTGGCGCCGTGGGAGTGCTGCGTCGCGACCCCATGGCGATGCTGCCATTCATCGGATACCACGTCGGCGACTACCTGCAGCACTGGATCAACATCGGTGAGCGCACCGAGCCTGACAAGCTCCCCAAGATCTTCTACGTCAACTGGTTCCGGCGCGACGCCGACGGAAACTTCCCTGTGGCCAGGCTTCGGTGAGAACTCCCGGGTCCTGAAGTGGATCGTGGAGCGCCTGGAGGGGAGGTGCCCGCCATCGACACCCCCGGCGGGCCTGCTCCCCCGGAAAGAGGACATCGACGTCGCGGGCTTGGAGATCGACGACGACAATCTGGAGCAGGTCGTACGCTACGTCCCACAGGAGTGGGAGGATGAGCTGCCACGGATGCGTCGCTGGCTTCGGTCGTTGGGGCTGAAGGTTCCCCAGGAGGTCCATGACGAGCTCTGGCACATCGCAATGAAGATCATCGGCAGCCGCTGATCGGCAGGTGGTTTGAGCCTTGGGACGGCCCGTCCGTCTCGGGCAGGGCGAGCTCCATCGGCATCGCACCACCGGTCGGCTTCGACACCCATCGTCCCTGCTAATCTTCAGGTGCCGGGGTGCCCCAATAACGGGGCTGAGAGCACACCCGTCGAACCTGATGCAGTTCGCACTGACGAAGGGAGCACCATGAACTTCGCATCCGTCTTGGCTGATATCCGGGCGACCGCCCCTCTGGTTCACTGCCTGACCAACACGGTGGTGCCGCAGCTCACCGCGAACGTCCTCCTGGCGCTGGGGGCTGCCCCGCGATGATCGACCTTCCGGAGGAGGCCGAGATCTTCGCCGCAATGGCGTCGGCGGTGCTGGTCAACGTCGGCAACGGTTCCTCGCAACAGCATGCCGCGCAGCGGGCAGCCACCCGAGCCGCACGCTCAGCCGGCACACCGTGGGTCCTGATCCCGTGGCGGTCGGCGCACTGCCAGTGCGCACGGCCCTGGCGCGGGAGCTACTAGCCAATCACCCCACCGCCATCCGCGGCAACGCCTCCGAGATCATGGGGCTGGCCGGCGTCAGCACGGGGGGCCGGGGGTCGATGCCACAGATTCCGTTGAGGCCGCCGTCGAGACTGCGCATGACCTGGCAGTCAGGCAGAACTGTGTGGTGGCGGTCTCCGGCGCGACCGATGTCATCGTCAGCCGGGACCGCACCACCCGGGTCACGGGCGGTCATGCGCTGATGCCGCTGGTCATAGGCACTGGATGCTCACTTGGGGCTGCTGTCGCCGCGGCGCTCGGCGCCACCCGCGGAGCGCCGAGCCCGCATGATGCGGTCGTCGCAGCCCATGCTGTCTTCGCTGCGGCGGGAATCGTCGCAGGACGGCAGGCAGTAGGACCGGCAAGCTTCGAGATCGCCTGGCGCGATGCGCTCCACAACCTGTCGCCGGAGCAGGTGACGGAGCTCGTCCGAGTCGAGGAGGCCTGATGGGGTCGACTGGCGGCTGTACCACGTCACCGACCCACAGCTCAGCGGCGGCCGGGATCGGGTCGCCCACGTCGTCGAGCAGGCCGTGCTGGGCGGGGCCGGGGTGATCCAGTTCCGTGACAAGACCGCCACCAACCGGGAGTTCCGCGACGGGGTGAGGGCCTGCCAGCAGGCCATTGCCGCCGCCGTCGAGCGTGGCGCACGGCCTGCTGAGTTGTTCGTCAACGACCGGGTGGCGATCGCCGCCGAGTTCGGCACCCACCCTGCACATCGGTCAGGACGACGGCGAGGTCGCTGCCGCCCGGGCCGCCATCGGAGCAGATCAGCTGCTCGGGGTCTCCGTCAGCTCCCGGGAGCAGCTCGACGCTGTGATCTCCGGTGGGCTCGCCGACGTGGTAGGGATCGGGCCGGTGTGGGAGACCGCCACCAAGACCGATGCGGCCCCGGCGCTGGGCGTTGATGGGGTCCGCGACCTGCTGGGCAGCCTTCCCGAAAAATCTGAGGGCAGTTGCCATCGGCGGGATCAACCCCACCAACGCGGCCTCCGTCATCGTCACCGGGGTCGACGGCATCTGCGTGGTCTCCGCCATCGCGGCCGCCCCCTGACCCGAGGCTCGCAGCCCAGGAACTGATCACCTTGTGGAGGAACCCATGACACCACCTGCTGTCCTCAGCATCGCCGGCTCCGACCCCAGTGGCGGCGCCGGGATCCAGGCCGACCTCAAGGCCTTCGCCGCCTTCGGCGTCCATGGTTGCGCGGCTCTCGCGGGACTCACGGTGCAGAACACCCAAGGGGTTCGGGCTTCCCAGGCGGTGGCGGCGAATTTCGTCGTCGCCCAGGTCGAGGCCGTCATCGATGACCCTCACCATCTCTGCCACAAAGCTCGGGATGCTCACCAACGCCGAGATCGCCCGGGCTGTGGCCGAGCTGCTCGCGGCCCGGCGCGGCGAGTTCGGGACCATCGTCCTGGATCCGGTGATGGTCGCGACGCCCGGAGACAGACTGTTGACCGATGACGCCATTGAGGTGGTTCGCACCCAGTTGCTGCCACTGGCCGACGCCGTCACCCCGAACGTGCCGGAGACCGCGGTGCTGGTCGGGGATTCCCCGCCACCAGCGGGGAGCAGCTGGCAGCCCAGGCCGAGCGGCTGCTGGCGGCCGGGGCCCGGGCCGTGCTGGCCAAGGGCGGCCATCTCGACGGGGAGGAGCTGACCGATTTCCTCGTCACCGCCGAGGGCACCATCAGGTTGCCGAGCCCACGTGTCCACACCCGCAACACCCATGGCACGGGCTGCACGCTCAGTTCCGCCATCGCCGCCTCGTCGGCGCTGTGCGGCGCATTCAGCCTGGAGGCACTCAGAACCGCTCGCGACTACCCGCATCGCGCCATCGTCGGCGGCGCCGAATGGCAGCTCTCCCGTCACCCCGAATCCGGCCACGGGCCAGTGAACCATCTTGTTCGAGGAGCATCATGACCTGGGTCACCCGCGACTTCTCCGCTGCCGCCTGGCAGCGCATCGCCCCCATCCGGGAGCGCATCGACCAGCTGCCGCTGCTGGTCGAGCTGGCCGACGGCTCCCTTGAGGCACGCCGGTTCGTCGAGTACATCGTGCAGGACGACTTCTATCTGCGCGGCTACTCCCGCGCATTGGCGCAGCTCGCAGCCCGGGCCCCGCACGCCAGGGCGCGGGGCGTTCTGGGCCACCAGCGCCAGCGAGGCGGTTGAGGGCGAGGTGCTGATGCATGACGCGCTGTTGAACGACCCGCTGCTGAAGGGCACCCCACATGCCGCCGCCCCGTCACCGACGACCCGCGGCTATGTGAACTTCATCCAGACCGCGGTGGCCTATGAGCCCCTACCCCATCGGGGTGGCGGCAGTGCTGCCCTGCTACTGGGTTTACGCCCAGGTGGGGTTGGACTTGGCGGCCCGGGCAGCGGCGGTTTCGGGATCATCCGTACGGCTCATGGGTGGCCGCCTACGCCGACCCGGCTTTCCAGCAGACCACCGCGCGGGCGATTGAGTTGCTCGACGAGGCCGCTGAGACCGCCGACGAGGCCACCCGCGCCCAGATGCTCAGCGTCTTCGCCGACGCCACCCGCTACGAGGAGTTGTTCTGGGAGCGCAGCCACCAGTTGGAGGCCTGGACCCTCAGAGGCGTGTGGTCCCGTGACACAGATTAACGGGACCACACACCCTGCACAAGGGATCTCAGGCTTGCTTCAGCACGGCCTTGGCGGCTGCGAAGCGGGCGATCGGCACCCGGTACGGGGAGCAGGAGACATAGTTCAGACCCACCGACTGGAAGAACTCCACGGAATCCGGGTCTCCACCGTGCTCACCGCAGACCCCGTCTTGAGGCTGGGTTTGACGCTACGTCCCTTAGTGACGCCGATCTCCACCAGCTGTCCGACGCCATCAACGTCGATGGACTCGAACGGGTTTGCGCTCCAGCACATGCTCCATCACGTACTGGGTCAGGAAGCTGTTCTCAGCGTCATCGCGACTGATGCCGATGCCGGTCTGGGTGAGGTCGTTCGTACCGAAGCTGAAGAAGTCCGCATGCTGGGCGATCTGGTCGGCAACCAGCGCGGCACGCGGCAGCTCAATCATCGTCCCAACAGTCACCTCCAGTTGACGTCCCCGCGGCAGCAAGTTCCTCGGCGACGGTCCGCTCGACGATCTCGCTGCACCTGCAGCTCCTTCGACAGTGCGACGAGCGGGATCATGATCTCCACCCCGACGGTCTCGCCCTCACGGTCCAGCACAGCCAGGGCGGCCCGGATGATGGCGCGGGTCTGCATTTCCGGGATCTCCGGGTACAGCATCGCCAGACGGCAGCCTCGGGTGCCGAGCATCGGGTTCAGCTCGTGCAGCCGCTTGACCTGGGCCAAAAGTGCCGCGCGCGGCCTCCAACTCAGCGGCATCTCCACCTGTCAGTTCCAGGCGCTGCACCAGGAGGGACTGCTCCACCAGGTTCGGCAGGAACTCGTGCAGCGGTGGGTCCAGCAACCGCACCGTCACGGGCAGCCCCTTCATGGCTGTGAAGATGCTCTCGAAGTCGACCTGCTGCATCGGCAGGATCTCCGCCAGGGCATCGGCTCGGGCGTCGCGGGTCTCAGCCAGGATCATGCGACGCACGGCGGGCAGACGATCAGCTGCCATGAACATGTGCTCGGTACGGCACAACCCGATGCCTTCGGCTCCCAGCTCCCGGGCCTTGGAGGCGTCTTCGAAGTTGTCGGCGTTGGCGCGAACGCCCAGCTGCCGCACCTCGTCGGCCCAGGTGACCACCCGTTGGAAGTCCTCGTTGATGCGCGGCGGAATCAGCTCTAGAGCCTCACCGAACACATCGCCCGTCGATCCGTCGAGGGTGATGGTCTCGCCCTCGGCGATCACCCGGCCATCAACGGTGAGGGCCTCGCCTTCACGTCGATGTGGATTCCGGCGGCCCCCGCCACGCAGGGTTTGCCCATCCCACGCGCCACCACGGCCGCGTGGGAGGTCATGCCGCCGTGAGCGGTCAGCACGCCCTGGGCGACGATGACGCCATGGATGTCGTCGGGGGTGGTCTCGTAGCGCACCAGCACCACCGGCTCCCCCGACCGCCACGCTCCGCGGCGGTGTCAGCGTCGAAGACCACTTCGCCGACAGCAGCTCCGGGAGAGGCGGGAAGCCCCTTCGCGATGGGGGTTCTGCCGTGTTTCGGGTCGATGGCGGGATGCAAAAGCTGGTCCAGCTGATCGGGTTCGATGCGCAGCAGCGCCTCCTCCTTGGTGATGACGCCCTCATCAACGAGGTCTGAGGCCACCTTCAGTGCGGCGGCGGCGGTGCGTTTGCCATTGCGGGTCTGGAGCAGGAAGAGCTTTCCGTTCTCGATGGTGAACTCCATATCCTGCATGTCGCGATAGTGGGCCTCCATCTTGCGCATAGTCGCAATCAGCTGCTCATAGGCCTCGGGAAGGACCTCCCTCATCTCCGCGAGTGGCCTCGGGGTGCGGATGCCGGCCACCACATCCTCACCCTGGGCGTTGACGAGGAACTCGCCGTAGAGTTCGTTGTCCCCCGTCGACGGATTCCGGGTGAAGCAGACCCCCGTCGCGCTGGTGTCACCGCGGTTGCCGAAGACCATCTGCATGATATTCACGGCAGTCCTGAGGTCGGCGGGGATGTTGTTGGCGCGGCGATACACCTCAGCTCGTGGGTTCTGCCAGGAACGGAACACCGCGTTCACGGCACGATGCAGCTGTTCGACGGGGGTCCGAGGTCCACTCCCCACCCAGGTGCTGGTTGCTGATCTCCTTGAAGGTGGCGACGAGCTCCCTCAGGTCTTCGGCACTCAGGTCGGTGTCCTGCTCAACCCCGCGTTCCCGCTTGAGCTCGGTCAGGGCGTCCTCGTAGACGTAGGCGGGAACACCCTCGACAACCTCACCGTACATCTGGATGAAGCGCCGGTAGCAGTCCCATGCGAAAACGCTCATTGCCGGACTCCTCTGCTATAGCGCCGACCGACTCGTCAGAGATGCCGAGGTTGAGAATCGTGTCCATCATGCCGGGCATTGAGAACACAGCTCCCGAACGCACTGACACGAGAAGGGGCCGTTCAGAGCCACCCAGCTTGCGGCCGGTGCGTTCCTCCAGCCGAGCCAGGCCCTCGTTGATCTCCTCGGCGAGCCCGTCGGGCCATTCACCTCCACGGTTCATGGTCTCGACACAGGCTGTCGTGGTGACGGTGAAGGCGTCGGGCACCGGAACCCTGACCCTGGCCATCTCGGCCACACCAGCCCCTTTGCCGCCCAGCAGGTTTCGCATCGAGGCGTCGCCCTCGGACAGATCGTAGATGTAACGCTTTTCGCTCATATTCGCGCTGATCTCCCTTGATTGTTGCGATGGAACTCGCGGTCACCCCCACTGTAGTGGCACCACCAGGCAGCGGAGGAGCGCCCAGAGGTTTGTGCGCAGTCGTCACGTCCACTCCATTGGGTACGCTCGGTGTATGGTGAAGCCTTTGTCCGGAATCGTCGGCGTGTTCCTAGCCGTAACCCTGTCTGCATGCAGCTCAGACACCCCTGCCGAATCTGGCAATCAGCCCTCCCCCAGGCTTGTCGGAGCTGATCAGCCCAACGCCAGCTGAGACCCCCAGCCACACGGTGGTCGCGGAGGCTCCCGAGGGAGCGCTCGACGCGATCAGGAAAGACCTGGGATCACGGGGAATGGCCGACGCCGACATTGAGGGTGGTCGAGGTTCAGAAGACCACCTGGAGAGACGGCTCTCTGGGCTGCCCAGAGCCGGGGAGCGTCTACACCCAGGCGTTGGTCGATGGCTGGCGGGTTCTGGTCAAAGTCGGTTCCTCCGACTACGACTACCGATTCGGATCCGACCCATCCTCCCCGACTCTGTGCGAGAGGGATTTCAGCATCCCCACACCGGCGAGCTCGAAGGACATCTGATCCCAGAGGTAACGAAGTGGCCCCGGTTGTGCACCAGGGCCACTCGCGAGTGTGTCATCTCCGTCTGATCAGGCTGTCAGACCTGTCTTCGGAAGTTTGGGCCTCACTGAAACCGGCGTCGGCTTTCCTGTAGGCGATGGGGCCGGCTCACTCGGGGCCGGGGGCGTCGGGGTCGTGAGGGGGCGGGGTCGTGGGATCCGGATCACCCGGCAGACCGCCGATCAGGGCCTCAGGAGTGCCCTTGTCGTTGTCGAAGACAACAGCCATCCACCCCTTGGTTTCCTGCTCGGCATAGGCTGCGCTGTTGATCCTCACCGTGACCTTCGTCGTCTCTCCCGGAGCGACGGCAAAGCCCTGTCCGTCGTCGAACGGTCGGTTGGCGATGTCGTACTTGGCCCAGCCGTCAACCACATCTGAGACCCGGCCCTTCGTGTAGGCCGTGTAGGCGAAGGCACCGGTGACACCGATGTCCTTGGCCTTGACGGTCAGGATCAGCGTGCTGGAGTCAGTCGGCGCAATCGTCAGGTAGCCGGCTTGTTCCGTCTTCTTCGTCGCATAGTTGTAGATGAAGACCTCAGGAACACCATTGGTAGAGCCACCCATCGTTCTGCCGGAGTCATCGCTCAGGACCGTATAGTCGGGCTTCTGATCGCCATTGGTGTCGATCTGGACGGCGTACTGGGCGGAAGCCGGGTTCGAGAATTTGCCATGGGTGTTGAGGGCGAACGCCAGACGCTGCTCGCCGTCCTGCTGGTAGGCCTGGACACCGACGCTCGCCAGGTCGAGGCCCTGTGTGTCCTCGTCGGGTCCCAGGTCTTTGTCATCCTGCAGACCAAGGGAGAACAGGGAGCCAGATGCCTTGATTCCGCCATCGGTGTTGCTGAAGGTGATCTCGGAGGTGTCAGAGCCGGTGGACTTCGCCACTCCGGCGACCTTGGAGGTAACCCTGGGAACCAGCAGGTAGGGGACGTTCAAGGTCTGGTCCCCAGCTCCCTTGAACTGCAGGTTTCGGAGATCTCGTGGAATCCGAGGGGCTTGTTCTTGTCGAGGCTGCTCGGAATGTCAGAGGCCTTGGCTTTGACCGTGACCTGAACCTCTGCTGTACCGCCCGCAGGAACCTTGACAGAGCTCGGGCTGACGGACACGTCGGCCTTCAGGCTGCCCGCCGAGGCCAGAACCGTCGCATCGAAGGTGGCCTCCGCTGCTCCCTTGTTGACCAGGGTCACGGTGCGGGTGTCCTCGTGACTGGAGTTGAATTCGGCGTAGCCGAAGCTCACCACAGCATCACGCACCGGTGTGCCCTGGAAGTCCACAGAGTCGCTGTAGGCGAACACGGAAGTCGCTGCCGCCTGCGCGGGATCCACCAGACCGCCGCCACGGCTCACCTGATAGTCGCTCACCTTTTTCGGGATCGGCGGTCGAGACCATCGCGGAAGCGACCTCCAGGCCAGTCCAATCGGGGTGGGCCTGCCGCACGAGAGCAGCAACCCCCGCGGCATGCGGGGCTGCCATGGACGTGCCGGACTTGAACGATGCCTCCTTGCCGGAGGCAACGTCAGCCGACCCGATGGAGACTCCGGGGGCGGTGAGATTCGGGCGCAGGGCCGAGTCTCCGCTACGCGGCCCCTGCCGAGGTGAACTGGGCATAGGCGCCGAAACCAGGGTTCGGGGCATCAGCTACCGCCAGGGTGGCGGTCTTGCCCTCCGCTGCGAGCAGAGCCTGACCGTCGGAGGACTTGACGCCCAGGAACGGGATGGTGACTTTGTAGGCCTCACCCGTGGCGGGGCTGCGCCTGATGGCCCCCTCGTACGACGGAAGCGAGTCGGAGGAGTTGACCATGATGACCGCCGCGGCGCCTGCCTTCTGCCCCAGGATGGCCCGGTCGACGCGGGCGCACATCTCACGACGGGTGACAACGATTGAGCCGGCCGGGATGTCCTTATATTCCTCGGCGGCGCATCCGCGTCCGATGGCGCCGGTGGCGTCCTTCAGCACATGGATGGGGGCGCTGGCCGGGGAGCGTCGCCCCGTTGGCGTTGATGGCGGTGATCTCCTTGCCCTCGATATCCAGAGTCGCGCCGGGGAAGGACTGGTTCGGGTCGCTCGCAGCCACAGAGATGGTCCCGGGAGCGACCGCAGGTGAGCCGGTGATATAGGGCATCGGGCCGTCGTTGCCCGCTGCGGAGACCACGGTGATCCCCTTGGCTGCGGCATTGGTGGAGGCGACTGCCGACGGGTCATCGGCAGTCCCGTACGGGGGCGCCGAGCGACATGTTGATGACGTCCATCTTGTTCGCAACAGCCCAGTCGATGGCCTCGGTAACCACGTTCGTGGTGCCTTTGCAGCCGAAGACGCGAACGGCATACAACTCAGCCTTGGGGGCCACGCCCGGGCCGATCTTGAACTTGTTGTTGAACGTATCAGCGTTATATGGACCGGAATAAGTGGTGCCGTCCTCGTTCACGCCGAGCCCACCGACGGTGCCCGCGACGTGAGTACCATGACCACCCGACTCGCAGTCGAGGGGATTGTCGTCAGGCACGGGTGCGCTGCCGCTTCTGCCAGTGTAGGCGTCGCCCACGAGGTCGATGCCACCTTTGACGCTGGGCGCATCGGGACCATACCAGGCCGGGTCCGGCTTGTCCGCAGCCTTGGCCTGAGCGTAGGCCTCCTCCGTTCCCGGACCACCGAAATCAGCATGGGTATAGTCGATGCCAGAGTCGATCACGGCGACCTTAATCCCCTCGCCCGTATATCCGGTGCCGTTTACAGCACCCCCCCACACCCCGGGGGCTCCGATATAGGGGACACCTCTCACGTTGCTATGGTCGTAATTGGGAAGCTCATGGACATCCTTGACTCCTGGAAGCTCCTTGATGGCGGGGAGCTCACTGGCGTCTATGGTCACCCTCATGCCGTTGTAGGCCGACTGCATCCGGCTCTCCACAGTTCCGCCCTTCGCCCTCTATGGCCTTGGCAACTGTGTTCTGGTCCTCTTTCAGATCATCCCGGATCTTCTCCGTCTCGCCATCAGTCAACTCTTTGCCTGATTTCACCTCAACCACCGCGACGGGCTCCTCGGTGAGTTCGACGATGACAGTGACCTTCTCCTGCTCCTGGGTGGCGGGGAGACGGTCACTAGCCTCAGCTGGCACCTCAGTCACTGGGACAGCCGTCACCAGATCCGCCACCGTGCCCGGCTCTTCGGTGTCGTCTGCCATGGCCACCGAAGGCGATAAGACAAGCGCCAGCGCACCAGCCGTCGCTATAATTTTTTTCTGTTTCGCAAAGATCTGCCTTTCCTATTGCGAAAAGGGTCCACGCGGGCCCTCCTGGCCGTCATTTCCCCTTCCCCAGCCGGCAAACGAAAGCCAACGTTGAAAATGACGGTGCCGCTCGAACACTAGTGGACCCAGACGACCCCCACAAAACCCCCCGGGGTATAGTCATTCGGCTGACATCCGGCAGTCGGTAAGACAAGACATCCGGCCTTCTCCGGAAAGCATGTGGCCTCCCAGGATGTCCCGGGAGACCACATGCCGGCAGATCACGTCAATGGGCAGTGGCTGCCAGCCGCCGCCGCATCCCCTCCGCATACTGCGCAGCCTCAAGTCCAGCCACCAGATGCCATGTGCCGTCACCGACCTTGACGGCTGCCGTGAGCCCAGCGCGTCGCAGGCCCTCGGTATCGACCTTCGCGTCGTCAGCCACCTCAACCCGGACCCGGGTCTCGGCTATGGGCTCAACGGAGCGCACGTTCTCCTCACCGCCGAGGGCCGCCACCCACTGCTTCGCCTGGTTTGTCTCAGTGTCGCTGACGACGATCACACGCGGCTCGGGCTCATCAACCATCCGCTTGGCCCTGGCCTGCTCCCGCTGCTCTGGTGTCCGGTAGTCGGAGATGTAGACGAGCACCAGAGACGTGAAGAAGGCCGCGGCAATGGCTATCGCGTACAGCCACACCGGGTTGAAGACGCCGATGGTCAGCAATGAGGTGAACGCGAAGATCTCCGTGAGCACCCCGCCGCCCAAGCCGACGATCAGACCACCCACAAGACAGCCGACCAGCATGCGCGGATAGATCCGCTTGTAACGGAGATGGATACCATAGAGGCTGGGTTCGGAGATCCCGCCAAACAGGCCAGCCGCGAGGGCACCCGTTGCCGTCTGACGCATCTCCACTTCCTTGTCCCTCCATGCGATCAACAGCACAGCGGCCGTGGCACCGAAGCAGGCGAAGTTCCATGCGCCCATCGGACCCTGGATGAAATCGGAGCCGTTGTCGACGTTGACGAGCATGAGGGCGTTCAACGGCCAATGAAGGCCCAGCGGCACCAGGAAGGGGTAGGCCAGCGGGATGACGATGGCGAAGATCAGCGGGGCTGTGGTGTTGAGCCAGGTCAGCCCCGCACCCAGACCGGTGCCGATCCACACCCCGATGGGGCCGAGCAGGAAGGCCGTGAAGGGGATCATGATGAGCATGCAGATGAAGGGGACGAAAACCATCTGGACGTTTTCGGGGATGATCTTCTTCACACCCTTGTACAGCAGCGCCAGCAACGCCACCATCATCAGCGGAACGAAGACCTGACCCCCGTAGTCGTTGAGCTGCATCGGCAACCCGAAAACCTGGGCGACGCACGTTTCCTGCTGCAGCTGCTCGTTCATTGTGCAGACAGTGTCAAAGAACCCCTGCACCTGCTGATAGGAGCCAGACCCCTCGGGGGACTCCACGTACCTCTTTTGCCCCCAGGGAGATGAACTGGGGCGTCGCGACCCGCGCCCATGATGGTGGCCCCCAAGCCAACCGTCGACCCTCAAGCTTCTTGGCGGCGTTGTAGGCAACCATGATCGGCAGGAAGTAGAACACCGACTTGTACATCGCCCTCGACGAAGACCAAGGTCGCCGGCTTGACCTCGGCGTGGGTGTCGATGACGTGGAATGCCTCCAACACCGCGAGGGAGGCGACGATCAGCGAGGCACCGAGCAGCACACCCAGCAATGGCCGGAAACTGTCGGACAGGTATTCGAAGAAGCTGTCCAACCAAGCGAACTTGCCGCGGGCCTTGGCACGTGCGGCGGCCTTGACCTCGGCGTCGCTCAACTGACCGACGTTCGCCATCTCGGGCAGCTGGTTGATGTCGTTGTAGACGCTGGCCACGGCGCCGCCGATGATGATCTGGTACCGGTCGCCAGACTGCGGCACCGCCCCCATGACCCCCTGAATGGACTCAACCGCATCTTGATCGATGCCCGAGGCGTCATTCAACTCGAACCGAAGCCGGGTGGCGCAGTGGGTGAGCGAGCGGATGTTGCCGGGGCCACCGACGGCCTTGACGATTTCTTGTGCAGTGGACATGACGTTCTCCTCACACCTCGTCCACCGGGACGAGCGCACGTACTTCAGCGGGGGTGGCGCAGGCGACGGCCTGAGCGGCCAGCTCCTTGCACCGTTGCAGCGAGTAGGCCCGGACCATGGCCTTCACTGCGGGGATGGCTGGGATGGAGCAGCTCAGTTCGTCCACCCCGAGACCAACGAGGATCGGGACCGCCTGCGGATCAGAGGCGACTCCACCGCACACACCCAACCACTTGCCACGGTCATGGAGCGCCTGCGCGGCGCCTCCGATCAGGGACAGGACTGCGGGGTTGCAGGGGTCAACCTGGCTGGCCAGCTTCGGATGCCCGCGGTCCATCGCGAGCGTGTAGCTGGTCAGGTCGTTGGTGCCGACGCTGAAGAAGTCGCAACCGTCCTCAGCCGCGAACTGCCTGGCCATCACCGCCACCGATGGCACCTCCATCATGATCCCGACGCTCACCGGCCCCAGCGGGGCGGCTTTCGCGCGTTCCTCGTCGAAGATGGCCTTGGTGCGTCGCCAATCCTCAATGGTGGCGATCATGGGGAACATCACATGCAGCCTGGCCCCCGCATCCGCGGAGGCAAGGATGGCGCGGATCTGGGTGCGCAGCACCTCGGGCTGCTCCAACCCAACCCTGACTCCCCTGATCCCCAGGAACGGGTTCTCCTCCGCGGGGATCGGCAGATAGGCCAGGGGCTTGTCACCACCCACATCGAGGGTGCGGATCACCAGCGGCTCTCCAGGACGCAGGGCCTGAGCGCAATCGCGGTAAACCTGGGTTTGCTCCTCCTCAGTCGGCGCCGTGGCGCGCCCATGAACACAAACTCACTGCGGAGCAGGCCGACGCCCTCGCCCCCCTTGGCCACGCCTGCGACAGCATCCTCAACGCCACCGATGTTGGCGACCACCGCCACCCGGTGCCCGTCGACGGTGACGGCCGGCTCGTCCTTGGCCGCCTCCTCCACCGCCTTGCGCTCCGCGAGACTGAGCCTGGCGTTCACGCAGCCGGTCGACCTCATCATCAGTCATTCCCATGCGCAGCGTGCCCTTGGAGCCATCGAGCACCACGAGGGTGTCGTCGGGGATCTCCAACGCCCGGGCCTCGACGCCGGCAACAGCCGGGATGTCGAGTGAGCGGGCGATAATTGCCACATGCGATGAGGCGCCTCCCCGGTAGTCGCGAATCCCACCACCCTGCTCCGGTCGAGTTGGGCGGTGTCCGACGAGGTCAGGTCCTCCGCAATCAGGATGGCGTTCTCAGGCAGCTCGGCACGCTCGGATCGCTGCCCCGTCAGCTCCTCCAGGACACGCTGGCCGACGTCACGCACGTCGCTGGCGCGACCAGCAAGGGACCTCGTTCTTCAGCGCAGCCAGTTGGTCGGCGAAGGCATTGAAGGCACCCCGCCAGGCGAAGGCCGCCGACTTGCCCTTGTCGATGGCCGAGGCGGCCAGGTCGAGCAGCTCGGGGTCGCCCAGGATCTCCTGGTGGGCCGCGAAGATCGCAGCCTTGTCCTCAGAGGACTCGTCCGCCATGCGCTTCTGCAGAGCCGAGAGGTCCAGCAGCGCCCGGTCGATGGCGGAGTTCAGCTTGCGGCGTTCCTTGTGGCGGTCCTCGGCGAACTCATCGACCGCAATGTCCTCATGACGCAGCTGCACCACCCGCCCGATGCCGAGTCCAGGGGATGCGGAGGCGCCAAGCAGGAGGTTCGGGTCACCGGAGCGTGGGGCCGCCTCGACAGGGGTTCGCTGATGGCGGGCATCGGCGCGGTGTCCTCGGTTCCGATGACGCCACCACTGGGAAGGGTTGGCACCTCGCCAAGCCCGTCCCTGATCCCCTGCGAGATCTCGGCCACCGCCTCACCCGCGTCCGCCCCGTGCGCGGTGACGACCACCTTCTCCCCGCAGGCCACGGCCAGGCTCATGATGGCGACGATGGACTTTGCATTCGCCACATCGTCGCCACGACGCAGCTGGATGTCCGAATGGTATTTCTTGGCCAGGGCGACGAGGGTGGCGGTTGGCCGGGCATGCAGGCCGGTCGGGTTGGGCACGAGGATGGCCTCCGACGTGGCCTGGACGGCGGTCCCTCCCCCATCCCCGCTCTCCTTCTCAGCTGTGACGTCGATCACAGCGACCTCGTCGATTCCGGCCGTGACCAGACCGGTCGCCGGACGGATCGACGCGACCCGCTCGGTGTTGGTGATCACCACCTGCGTCAGCAGCGATTTCGCCTTACGGCCGACCTCGTCCAGCTCGAAGTCGATCAGCAGGGTCCCCCGCCTCAACCCTGTGTCCCTCAGACACATGGGCGCGGAACCCCTCCCCTCCGAGGCGGACGGTGTCAAGCCCAACGTGCATGAGCACCTCCAGCCCTTCGGCACTGCGCACGGTGATGGCATGCCTGGAGGGCTGCAGGTCGACCACCTCCCCAGCAACCGGTGACGTCAGGCGCCCCTCCAGGGGTCGATGGAGAATCCATCACCCACCATCCGCCTTGCGAAGACGGGGTCGGGCACGTCGTCGATGGGGGACCATGACCCCTGTCAGCGGCGCCCGGAGGCTAACCTGTGTGGTCGACTCTGCACTCACAACGGCACTTCCTTTCCGGTGGGGACCCGCGGCCGGGAACGTGCGGCTCGCCCGTTATCCGAAGCCTAGTGTGCAAGTCACCTAAGCGGAATACCGTTGCGAAGGAAATAGGGAACCCGACCGATCCCACAGGAGAGTCTGGTTCCTACACCGCATACCGATCGCTTCCGAGCCCAACCGTCGAAAGACAGGCATCCCGCCCCAAAAAGTTACGGAAAAAAATAACATTCCCGCGGAAACTCTGGAACGCCCTGCCAACAGGCTGAGTAGAGTTCGGGGAAACGGATGGGATACGACGACGTGACCGAAACTCCTGACTCCAGACCCGATGCAGTGCAGCTCCGCGCCCGACGGAACCCCAGGCTGATGGCAGCCGGGGTTTTACTCGTGGTGCTGGGCGCCCTGGGAGCCGGGGCGCTGTATGCCTCAGCCTCACATCACAGGCAGGCCGTCGCCACAACCCATGACGTTGGCCGGGGAGCCGAGCTCCGACGTGAGGATCTGACGGTGGTCGAGGTTCCCGCAGACTACGACAACGGCATCCCACCCCAGGAGCTGGGAACGCTGGTGGGTCAGCGCACCCTCGTCGATCTGCCCGCGGGAAGCTTCCCCACGCCCACCATGTGGGTCATCCACCGATCACACCCGGAAAGTCACTGGTGGGTCTGAAACTCGGACCGGGCAGACTGCCCGCGAGCAACCTCACACCGGGGCAGCAGGTGCGACTCATCACGCTGACAGAGACCCCCATCGTCATAGAGGCCACGTTGGTCACCGCCCCGGTCCGGTTGGATGACGGCTACACCTGGGTCCTCGATGTGCTGGTCGCGGAGCGGGAAGCAGCGGATGCCGCCTCCCATGCGGCTCAGGATCAGCTGGCCCTCATCGCCTTGGGCGGCCCCTGATGGCCATCCTCGTCATCGTCGGCGGACCAGGCGCACCGGGCATGACCACGACGGCCCTGGGCCCTGACGCTGCACTGGCCGAGGCAGGCGCTGCTGGCTGACTGCGACAGGGATCCGGCTCAGGCAGTCCCCGCCGGATACCTTCGTGGCCTGGACCTCGGAGGACGGGGCCTGGCAAGTCTGGCCAGGCTCCACAGGGAGACCCGGGAGATCGCCCCGGACCTGTTGTCTCAGACCGTCACGTTGAATCAGGACACAGAGTTTCCGCGAAGGTTTCTGCCGGGTTTCGCCCAGCCCGGCGCGGTCAGGCTGTTCGACCATATCTGGCCGGAGCTGGCCGACGCATTCACGGGATTGGAGGCCCAGGACATCGACGTGATCGTGGACGCCGGACGCTCAGGGCATGAGGGCCTGCCATCAGCTCTGCTGGAAGCCGCCGACCTGATCGGGTTCGTGCTGCGCAGCGACCTGAAGTCGCTGGCAGCCTCCCGGCTGTATCTGCCGGTGCTGACGGGAGCAGCTCAGCACGTTGCCGGTGGACAAGCCCCTCGGCCTGCTGCTGGTCGGTCCGAACCGGCCGTACGCAGCCCGGGAGATCGTCACCCAATTCGGCCTACGGTGCTGGGCAAAGCTGCCCTGGGCTCCGCACGAGGCAGCTGTCCTGAGCCACGGGGACCCGGAGCCGAGAAGGTTTGGCAGCTCTGCCCTGGTAGCCGCCTACAAAGTGGCCGCGCAGCACCTGGCCGACCTGATCGGACAGGACAGGGGGACACGGCAGGAGCTCTTGAAAGGATCTTCCATGACTGAGGCTGCACAGACACCGAGCCTCCCAGGCGCATTTGCTGCGCTGGCGACATCAGACTGGCATCCCCAGGCGGCGCCGAGACGGCAGTTCACGGAGGAGGAGTGGACGGCGCCGGGCCAGCCTTGAGGTCGACTGGAGGCTTGTCGTCGCGTTGCGCAGAAAGGCGGCGGAGCAGATCGGACAGGTGGCAGAGCAGTGGCTCACCACCCACGGCACCACGATGCCGGAGGACGACCGAAAAGCTTCAGGGCAGAGCGATCATCCGCTCAGTGGTCCGATCCCACGCTGAAAAGCTCAGCAGCGAGGGAGAGGCCCTGTGGTCCGGGGAGGCGGAGAGCCGGTACGCGGAGGCCGTCGCCAACGCCATCTTCGGCTACGGCCGGCTGTCGCCCGTGCTGAGCATCCCGGAGGCGGAGAACATCGAGATCACCGGCTGGGACTGCGTGATGATCCAATATGGAGACGGGAGACGAGAGCCCCATCCCCCTGTCGCGGACTCCGATGAGGAGCTAATCGAGGCGGTGCGCTTCCTGGGCGAGACCGCAACGCCTCCCAGACCCTTCGACGACGCCCACCCCACCATGACACTGGCGCTGGGTAGCAGGTTCCGACTCCACGCCATCGGCTTCGGCCTGAGTCACCGACCGTCGGTGATCATCCGCCAGCACACCTTGACAGCGGTGACGCTGAAGGAGCTGAGCGATGGCGGAATGCTGCCACTGCCATTGGCACGGCTCCTGGCTCAGGCCGTCGCGGGACGCAAGTCGATCGTGATCTCCGGGGATCAGGGCGCAGGCAAGACAACTCTGCTGAGAGCCCTGATCACCGAGATCCCCTGACGGAGCGGTTCAGCACGCTGGAGACCGACTATGAGCTCCTCACCCACCTGCAGCCGAATCGCCGCAACATGCTGGCGCTGCAGGCCAAGATTGGGCTCGGGGAGGAGCAGGGCGGCCGCCGGGTCGGCGAGTGGAGTGTCGCAGACCTGATCCCTGAGGCTTTGCAGCAGAATCTGTCACGCCTTGTGGTGGGTGAGGTGCGTGGTGCTGAGGCCGGTGCCATGTTCGAGGCCATGCAGGCTGGAGCAGGCACCCTGTCGACCACCCACTCGCATTCGGCCACCTCCACCATCGACAGGCTCGCGGCTCGGGTTGCTCAAGGCGGCGTGCTCTCCGCTGAGGAGGCGATGCGTCAGATCGCCCACAACATCAACCTCATCGTCCATGTCATGCTGCAGGACGACACCTGGCGGGGCGGCGTTCGGAAGCGGTTCGTCAGCGAGGTTCGGCAGCTGACCGGCAGTATGGAGAACGGCCGTCCGACAACGCATCTGATCTATCGGGCAGGTCCTCCCGCGCTGTTCCAGCCGGAGGCGTCGATGATGGCCGAATTGGCCCAATTCCGGGCTGCCTCATGCGGAACGGTGATGGCAGCCAGCGCCGGAGCGCTGCTGGTCTGCGGGATCCTGCTGATCCTGGCTGGGATGCGGCGGGAGATCCCGGCGCGGAGCCATCACCGGCGCATGTGCGGCTGAGCCGGTGGTGGCACTCCATGAGCCCCCGACGGCGTCGTTGGAACCTGGCCGTGGTCTTAGCTGGCCTGCTGACTGCGATCGTCACGGGCTGGCTGGTGGCAGCGGTGCTCATCCCCACGGCGTTGCTCGGCATCCCCCACCTGCTGAGCGCGCCACCCAACCACGAGGTGGACACCCTGGCGGCTCTGGATCGGTGGATACGGTTCCTGGTCCCTCCATCGCAACAGGGAAGTCGATCCGCGACGCCATCATTGCCACCCGTTCTCAGGCACCACAGCTTCTGGTCATTCCTGTGGCGAGGGTTGTGGCCAGGATGGATCTGGGCTGGACCGCCCACGACGCCCTGCTCGCGATGGCCGATGAATTGGACTCAGCTGATGCCGATGGGATTCTGGCGGCCCTGGCCATCGCCTCATCGCGAGGCGGACTCGGCGCAAGGCCCATGCTCACAGCCCTGTCCGAGAACACCCAGCTGCGTCTGCGGGCGCTGCGGGAGATCGCGGCTGAACGTGCCAAGCCACGGGCTGTGGTCCGTCAGGTGGTGGCCATCACCTCGGGATCCTGCTCGTGGTGCATCATCTCCCCGGCTATTTCGCGCCCCTACGGAACTCCCATCGGACAGGGGATCGCCTTCTTGCTGGGCCTGATGTATCTGGGAGCCCTGGTGATGCTGCGACGACGCACCCCTGCCCAAGCCCACCGCTCGGTTCCCTCAGGACACGACGATGAGCACGCTCGGAATGATGGTGTTCCTCGGCATGACAGTGGGTGCCGGAGTGTTCATGCTGATCGTGGGGTCGCTGCGGTCGCCGATCCGGTTGGGGGACGCCCTGGCGTTGCTCGATGGGCATCAGCGGGAGGAACCTGATGCGACGGAGCAAGAACATGGGCTGGAGGCCCTCGGAGCATGGCTCCGGCAGCGGCTTCACCTGCCGGTATCCAGAAAGCAGCGCAGGCTGTTGCGGATGTCGGGGCGCAGCGTGGCCGATTTCTTCGCCGAGAAGCTGGTGCTGATGATGACGGGACTCTTCGCCCCAGGCCTATGGGTGCTGATGCAGCTGCTCCTGGGAGCCCCGGTCTCCCCCGTGCCCCTGCTGCTCGGACCGCTGCTGGGTGTCGGGGGCTATTTCCTGGCGGATCTGAAGCTGGCCCGCGGCTCAGCACAGATCCGTCGCAGCACCACAGAGGCGGTGCACACTTTCTTTGACCTGGTCGCCCTGGAGCGGCTCGCGAACTCCTCCGCCACCCAGGCAGTGACCCTGGCGTCGGGAGTCTCCAGAACGCCTCTGTTCCGACGAATCTCCGCAGGTTTGGAGCGATGCAGGTTGGAACAGGTGACGCCCTGGAGGGAGTTGCATCGGGTGGCTGACGAGTGGGATCTTCCGGAACTCGCCGACTTCGCCGACATCATGCGTCTTGAAGAGCAGGGAGCCGCTTTGGCAGACACCCTGCAAGCCCGCGTCCGGGAGCTGCGCGAGGCACACCACGCCCAGCATCAAGCCCAGGCTCAAGCGGACACCGAGGGCCTGACCCTGTGGATGACGGTCCCGGCTCTGCTGCTGGGGCTGGCCTTCATCATCCCGCCGCTGTTCATCCTGGTGGCCCCCACATGAGCCCATCCGGGGATTCTCTGTGGAAAACAGATCACACCACCCATCCCCCACCCATAGTGAAAGTGAAAGGAACCCAGGACATGTCACCCATTGAGATCATGATCAGGCAGTTGCTGTCCCTAATATCGCCGCCACGACGCGACGAACGGGGCCTCTCGCAGTCTACGGAGAACGCCATCCTGCTGGCTGGCGCAGTGACGATCGCCGTGATTGTGATCACCGTGATCACCAAGTACGTCGAGGCGAATCTTCCCAAGTAGGCCTCCATGCCGCAGCGCATATTCTAAGGAGACACAGCATGCCGCACCTCTTCAAGGCCCTTGGAGCCGCGCTCGTGCTCACCGGTCTGCTGGTGGGTGTGCCGTGGCTCCTGCTGCTGTGGGGTCGTCTGGGTGACCTCTCCAGCATCGACTGGGCGGTTGCGCTTGCCGTCCCGGATGACGGCCGCCTGACCTTGGGGCTGATGTCTCTGGTCGGTTGGATCGCCTGGGGAGCGCTGGTCCTCATCACCGCCGGGGAGCTTGCGCGCATGCTCTCCCAGGGACGCATCCGGCTTTCGCTGCCCTGGCACCGGCTGGCTTCGTCCCCTCATCGGAGCCCTCCTGGCCATGGCCCTGTCTCCTGTGCTGACCGCCAATGCCAACCCCACGGGACCTTCTGCCGTGGTGGCGGCGTCTCCCCAGCAACAGCCTGCTGAATCACCCACGGAGCCGGTGAGCCCCAAGACATCTCGGGGGCAGAGCTGGCGGGAATACGAGGTCCAGTTGGGCGATGAGCTGTGGGACATTGCCGTCCGTGAGCTGGGAGGCGGGCAGCGGTGGCGTGAATTGGCAGCGGCAAACCCCGGTCTTGACATTGACGCTTCGCTGGTTCCCGGCACCTCGCTGCGGGTGCCGGGAACGGTCACCGTCGCACCCGGCGACTCCCTATGGGAGCTGTCTGCAGAGCATCTGGGGATCCGGAACGTTGGCCAGAGCTGCACGCAGCGAACCAGGATCGGATCAGCGATCCCTGATCAGATCGACACGGGCTGGGTGCTGACGCTGCCTGGAGCTGATGTGGCAGGTGATGCACCGCCTCTGGAACAGGGGTCAGGTCCCCACCCCAGCAGAGACGGCTCCACCCACGCCCGCACCGGAGCCTATTCCCACCCCAGTGACAGCACCTGCCTCCCCACCCCTGCAGACACAGACCCAGTCGACACAGAGCTGGAGAGCGACCCGAATCTCAGCCATTATCTGGGGACCATCGGGGGGCTCTCGCCGCGGGCATCGTGGCTGGCGTCTCCCTGAGGCGACGAGCTGGTCTCCACCAACGTCCCTGGGCTGCCGTCTGCTTCCCCTGACCCCATCGCTGACTGATTTCTGGACAGCCCTCGGGATACGGGGAAGCCAGAGTTCCCTCATCCACCAGGATCCTCCGTCCCCCACAACAGTGCTGCTGGGCTGAGAGACGAGCAGGAGATCTGGTTCTCCATCGAGGAGCAGCGGTGCCTGTGGGGTCCGGGGGCCGGACAGCGAGGTGCTGGGACTGGCGGCAGGTGTGGACCAGTTCGCTGACCGCAGACTGGTCTGCTGAAGTTGAGTTGGTGGCTGTGCATCCGGCCGAGTCCTGGGGTGAGGCCATGGATGATCCACGGCTTGATGTGCTCCCGACGGCGGATCAGGCACTGACTGACCTGCGCACCCTGTGCGCCAGACGCCGGGTGGCCCTCGGCGTCAGCTCGCTGGACACCGTGCGAGCAGACCCTGACAGGGCAGCAGACTTCGCACCGGTCGTGTTCGTCTTCTGTGAGCCTCTGTCTGAGGCCGAGGCAGCCCTGGTCGCGGAGGCGATGGACCTGGGCCCAGTCGGAGTGAGCGTGATCGCCCCCACACGAAGCAGCCCCCCGGGCATCGGGCAGCATCTCAACCTGACGGGCCACGACATCGCCTCGCTGGGTCATGGCCGGTCCTTTTCTCCGCAGCTCATTCCCGCTCCCGCCAGACGCGCCCTGGTGGGTTTGTTCGCCGCATCCATCGACACCACGACGCAACCCGCCCCCTGGTGGCGCGATACGCCCCCACCAGATGATGTCGCACTACCGGCCGGCACCTTACCCAGGAAAGACACCGAGATGGCACCTGCACCCCAATCTCCGACGCTTCTGCTCTCGGAGAGGTTGATCTGGTGGCCTGCGATGGGCAGCGCCCCAGTCGCGCGGTGGGCCGTTGCCTGAATGCTGCGCATGGCTTCTCGCTCACCCGGGAGCGACGCCGACCGAGATGCGGGAGTCCCTCATGGTGGCAGAGACCACACGCCGCTCAAAACATGTCACGGCTGCGTTCCTGGCTGGGTGAGGGCCCGTCGGGTGAGCACCTCCCAGACGCCTATTCGGGGCGGATTCAGCTGGCGGAGACAGTATCCAGCGATTGGGAGAGATTCCAGTCCTTGGTGGCGGTGGGGCAAACCACACTGGGGACCGCCTACTGGCAGAAGCTCTGAGCCTGGTGCGGGGAGCACCTCTGGGCAGCTTCGAGTTCCAGTGGGGTTGGGCGGAGCAGCTGCGCAGTGACATAGTCAGCATGATTATCGACGTTGCTGCGGTGCTGGCGGACCGCCGCCTGGCCAGACGAGACCATGAGACCGCCAGTTGGGCCCCTGGACAAGGGGCATCCTGGCCGCCGGAGATGTGGAGCCCCTGGTGGTACGCCGCATCCGGCTGCTTGCCCAGCTCGGAGACCGCCTCAGGCGTGGACCGCCAGGTGCTGCAGCTCACCTGCGCGGCACGGGCCGCGGGACGTGACCTCGGCCAGCAGTCAGTGAGGATGATCCAGGATGCGCTGCACCTGAGTCACACCAGCCCCTCACCAGATCGCGCATATTTCACAGGACGAGAGTCAGGGCGAACGGCACAGCAGCCAGAGCCAGCGCAATCACCACTGTAACGGTGTCCTCCCTGTTCCATGGAGCCTCACCCAGCCAAGTACGGGCTCCTGGAGCTGCGTAGCCGCGGACGCCCATCGCCATAGACAGTCGTCCGGCCCTGCCGGATCGCCTCTACCAATAGGGAGAAAGCAGAGGGCGGCCCAGTGCCTGGCTCTTGCCAGGGGCGAACGCCCAGGTCCGAGTCCCTCACCCGACGCGCGCGTTGGATAATTCCCGCCACAGCACGGCCAGGCTGTCGATCCGCCGCAGTGCCGCGACCAAGGCCAGCACAGGACGGGCTGGTAACCGGAGTCTGCCGCCCAGGTGGTCTCCGAGACTGGTCGGTTCCAGGCAGGAGGCGACGACCACCCCGGGCAGCACGATGAACCCCACTTTGAGGGCGGCCTCAAGAGCCGGCGCGACGGCCCGCGGATCGGCGAGGAGCCAGTTGGACCAGGCAACCGAGGCCATGGCGATCACCGGCGGCACCAGCCGTCCCAGGGGGAACCGGAAGCCAAGCAGCGCTGAGCCAGTCACCAGGAGCGCCCCGAACCCCACTCCGAGCGGCCAGAGACCGTGGGCGCACAGACCAGCGACGGTGAGGATCGTGACACTCAGCAGCAGCGAGAGCGGGCTAGCTCCCCCAGCACACCGGGGCGGCGTGCCGGCGGCGGCTCAGGTGCCGAGTTGACAGTCCTCAGGTGATGCTCCCGGTTGGTCAACTGCACGAACACCTCGTCATGCGTTGCGACAAGCACCCCAGCGCCGGCTTCTCTGGCCGCGAGCAGCACCCCTGCCACCGCTGCCCAGGAGCCCCGGTCCAATCCGACCGTCGGTTCATCTGCGGCCACCAGGCTGGGACCGTGAAGCACCGCCGATGCGACAGCGAGCCGGCGCTGCTCCCCACCGGAGAGCGACAGCGGATGCCGGTTGACGAGTTGGGCGAGGCCCAGGGATTCAAGCAGTTGACGGGCTGCCGCCTTCTGCACGCCCCGTGACCAGCCCAGCGCCAGCGGCGTAGCAGTCAGGGAGGACAGTACCGTGTCGCCGACGACTAGGCCCTCGGCAAACTGTGGGACCCAGCCGGTCCGTGCCGCAAGCTCACGAGAGGTCAGCTGACCAGGGTCAGCCGAGCCGATGGCAACCTCACCACCGGCCCTGGTAATCAGCCCCAGGAGAGCAGAGATCAGCGTCGTCTTGCCTGCACCGCTGTCCCTCTGAGAGCCACCACCTCCGGGCTCGACCCGCACACCGACGCCCTGAGGACACGGCGCGGGGCGCGGGATCTCAGCGTGATCGACAACGGGGCCGTTCTGTCAACCGTCAGTCCCGACGCCGAGGCCACCTCCCGTCGCGCATCCACCATCGGCGTGATCGTCACCGGCTCGGGATCAGGTGCACCCGGAACCCAGAGGCCACGAGCCAGCAGCTCCGCACCGTCGCGCTCCAAGACCTCGGTCATCGGGCCATCGACCACGATCCTGCCACACTCCAGCACCACCAGCCGCGTGGCGATGTCCTGCCAGGCGGCGAGGTCATGATCAGCCACCACCAGAGTGGCACCAGTACGTTCGGCGACAGATGCGACGGCGGCTCGGAGCTGTGTCGCGGCGGATGCATCCAGCATCGCGCAGGGCTCATCCAGCAGCAGCACGTCAGGCCGCATCGCCAGCACACCAGCCAGTGCCAGCCGTTGCGCCTGACCCCTGACAGCGCATCCACCGGATGATTCAGCCCGTATGGGAAACCGACCAGCTCCAATGCCTCATCAACCCGACGTCGGATCTCAGCTGCGGGAAACCCCAGGTTCTCAGGCCCGAAGGCCACGTCACGTCCGACGGTCTCGGCGACTATCGAGTCAAAGGGCTGCTGGGCAACAAAACCGACTGCGCCGGTGCCCGCCGTGACGGGCACCGCTGCGAGGCTCACCCCTCCCGTCTGTTCTCCGGGAACATGCTCACCCAGCACACCGGCCATCGCCCGCAGCAACGTCGATTTGCCGGCTCCGCTGGTCCCGGCCAGAAGCACCCTTTCCCCAGGCTCGATCCTGAGGTTGATGCCATCCAACACCGGGGCATCCCCACCCAGGGGGAAGCCAGGTGAGACCTCTACCAGAAGGTCTCCGGCGCTCACAGTCTGCCTGCCAGGCGCTCACGCCCAGGCGGGAAGGCATTGAGCGCTCCGGTCGCCGCAAGGCCGCGCACCAAAGACCAGCCGCCGACTCCGGAGATCAGAACGCAGGAGACAACGGCGCATCCCAGCGCAACGAACCGCATGGGCATCGTGTATTCAACCTGATACACCCACCACTCCCACACACACAGCTCCAAGGCTGCTGCACAGGCACCACCAAGGGCAGCCACCGGCATGGCGAAGCGACGCCACAGGAACAGCGCCACCACCAGCTCCACCCCCAGGCCCTGCAGGAAGCCGGAGACCATCACGTTCAGCCCCCATTGGGGAACTGAGCAGTGCCTCGACTGTGGCGGCGATCAGCCTCACACAGCAGTGCGGCTCCCCGGCCTGCGGATCAGCAGGGGCCCTGATGACCGCAGGCAGCACCCACACCCCCGAGGGTGAGGCTGGCCGCCGGTGGGAATAGGGCGTTCAGGCCCGCGGACACCCAGGATACAGCAGCATGTCCCATCCCCAGAAGGCCACTCCCAAGGCAACGGCGACGACAGCGACGGTAATGAGCTCCACCGACCGCCAAGCAGCTGGCTTCCCCAGTGCGCGTCCATGTTTGCCAACTTCATTGTTCACGTTTGCTCCTGTGGTTGTTCAACCTCAGGGAAGTCGCCGATGCTTTCGCTGGGCGACATGAGATGCCCGACTCCCTCCGCCGGTGCTAACCGGATCAGGTTCGAGGGTCTGCGGTTTCCCGCACTCTCAGCGCATGCGCTCCCCTGTCGTATGGTGAGAAGACTACTGCGCTGCTGACAGGTTCGCACCCGTTCCTACTACGATGGTCCGTGATGAGACGTCTGATGATGTGGTTGCTGTGCTGGCAACTGCATTCATGGGTCTCTTCACTGTCCCGGCCAAAGCCGATGGGGCCGTTGAGATCGACATAGCAACGTTGAGTCCCCAGCTGTTGGATCTCTCCCAGCCGGATCAGCGCATCACCTTGACAGGGACCATCCGGCAACAACAGCGACCGGGCGATCAGCAGCACAAGTGTTCATTTCTGGCGCTCGTCAAAGCCCCTCACCGATCACGACGAGCTGGAGCAGACGCTGACCTCCGAGCCCAACGATCCCCGAGGGCAAAGGCTGCGGGAGAATCCAGAGGACCCCTGAAACCACTCAGGATGTGGGCGACCTGGCTCCAGGTGCCCTCAGTTGACTTCACGATCAGCACGACGGTGAGAGACCTCGCCCTCGCATCGGGTGGCGGAGCCTACCTGCTGGGCGTCCAGGGCTCAGTGGGCTCTGCCCACCGGCGGACGCCAGACAGTGGGACGCGCCCGGGTGCTGGCGGTACGCCAAGAACTCCCCGCCCGTGACGACCATCGTCAAGCTGGCACCAAGGCCGACGCCCTCAGCGACACCACCATTTCCAGGATGCCTCGCTGCAGGATCAGCTCACGGGAGAGCTGAGCAGCTTCTCCTGCAGCAGAGCAGCCGGGGAACCCAGGTGCTGCTTTGACCCGTCACTGCTGATGGAACTTCGGACCCTGGAGGGAGAGCACACCGTCGCGGGACATCTGCCACCCCGTCCTCCGTGGCTGGCCGGTTCCGGGAGAGAATCGAGAGCCTCATCGCCGAGGGACGGGTGATGCGGCTCCCTTCGGGAATCCGGATCTGGCACGCCTCATGCGGCCGGGAGTTTGACGGAGTTCGAGGCGGCACTGGCCTGGCCAAAGAATGCGCTTCCGCCTCCGGCCTCACCGCTGTGGAGCAGCTGCCTCGTCGCGACCTGGGTGACAACGCCAGCCAGGATCTTGCGCTGATCCTGGGGCTGCACGGCTACAAAACCATCTTCGGGAACAACATCCAGTCCAGCGGAAGCCTTGAGGACAACAGGCACAGCATGCGCGTCGGGGTGCTGCGCGTCGCTGATCCCGCCTGCCCGGCATCGCCCCCGGTGACACCACCACCCCAGCCCAAGTTCAGGGCAGACGCCTGGCTGAGGGTCTGCTGGGCAGCTCTCCGCCCGTGCACCTGGTGCGCTCAGCCTCGGAGATCGCCGATGCGCAGCCCATCCCCAGGCTGGAACAGGCTGTTGGCCTCACTGAGGTTCCCACCACCGCTCGTTTCTGACGAATCCCCCGCCACAGTCGTCACCTGGCCGAAGCTCTCTGCGGAGCTGGCAGAGCTGTTCGGTGAGGCCAACCTGCTGCAGGAGCTGACCGGAACCGACCGCACCACTGTCAACGCCACGGTCAGCGTCCTGGGCCTCCAGCGGCAGCTTCACATCGGAGGAGCAGGCGCTCGCCCACATCCGGGCCACCCTCGATCGAGCAATCGGACATCAACGCCATCACTCTGTCGGTGACCTCCCAGGTCGTGGTCGGTCCGACAAGAACTACTTCCCTGTGACCATCAAGAATCCGCTTCCGGTGGCGATCACAGTCCAGGTCCGCTTCACCAGCGACGCCCTGAACCGCCTCCTCAGTGGCGACCCCAGAGAAGGTGACGATCGATCCCATGAGTCCCCTCACCATCAACGTCACCACCTCCACCCGCTCTGAATGGCGTGGTCACGGTGAAAGCCCAACTGGAGATGGTCGCCGGCACCCGCTTCTGGGCCCCCAGATCCCTGTGGAGATTACCGCCACTGGTCTTGGGCGCGTCGGCTGGATCATCATCACATCCTCGGGTGCAGTAGGCTGGGAGGGTACTTTCCACGCATCAGAGCGGTGCGCAGGGAACGGAGCAGGGAGACGTGAGCAGTAGCGTGAAGAGCGAGGGAGCCAGCAGCACCCGCAAATTGCTGTCCGCCAGCGTCCTGATGGCGGCAGGCACCCTGGCCTCACGGGTTCTGGGGATCCTGAGGACGATGCTGCTGGCGTTCATCCTCGGCAACGGCACCCGACAGGCTGACATCTTCAACCTGTCACAGACCATCCCCAACGCCATCTACATCCTCTTCGCCGGTGGCGCCCTGAACACCGTGTTGGTGCCGCAGATCGTCCGCGCCATCCGTCACGACGACGACGGTGGCGAGGCCTACACCAACCGCATCGTGACGGCGTTCACGCTCGTCATCGGCGCGGTCACGGTGGTCATGACGATGGCGGCACCGCTCATCACCTTCCTCTACACCTCGGACACCTGGCGCGCGCCTGAGCTGTCCGCCCAGTACGGCTCCATAGTGGCGCTGACCTACCTGACGATGCCGCAGGTCTTCTTCTACGGCGTGTACGTGATCCTCGGGCAGGTTTTGAACGCACAGGACCGTTTCGGCCCCATGATGTGGGCTCCCATCGCCAACAACATCATCTCAATCCTCGTGGTGGTCGTCTATCTCGTGGTCTGGGGCTCCGGCGGGGATCACAGCGGAGCCTTCACATCCGAGCAGATCTGGCTGCTGGGGCGGATCGACGGTCGGCATCATCGCGCAGGCACCGTGCTGCTTCCCTTCATCCGCAAAGTCGGGTTCAGGGTTCCGTCCACGTTTCTGACCTGAGGGGAACAGGTCTCGGCAAGACCTTCCAACTGACGAAATGGACGCTCGGCTCGTCGCCGTGAACCAGGTGGTGCTGATGCTCACCAACCGCCTGGGCGACCTCCGCAACTGCCTCGGGGCTGGCGGCGGCTCGAATGTGTACTCCAACGCCCACCTGATGTGGATTCTCCCGCATTCCCCTGATCACAGTCTCACTGGCAACGGCAATGCTGCCCAACGCCTCCCGCCTGGCTGCCGAGGGTGACCTGGGGGGGGTCGCCACCGAGGCACGCAAGACGATGCGGCTGTCACCGATCGCTCCTGGTGCCGTCGGCCTTCGTGTTCCTGGCGTTGTCCGGTCCGATCGCCGTCCTGCTGTTCGGTCATGGCCAGGCAGTCACGATGCCGTGCTGATAGCCTCGGGCGCTGATGGCCTTCGCCCTGGGATCAGTGCCATTCACCATCCAGTTCGTCTGCCTGCGCACCTTCTATGCGCTGGAGAACACCAAGACCCCGTTCCTACTGCAATGCGTCATCGGAGCGATCAACGCCGTGGGGCACTGGCCCTGGTGCATCTGGCGTCAAACCCGTCATGGATCGCGGCAGCGCTGGCTCTGTCCTATTCCATCGCCTACCTCATTGGGGTGCAGCTGAGCTGGCGTCGGCTGAAACGTCTCGTCCCAGCCCCTGGATGGTCGGGAGCTGCTGCCACGTGGCCCGGCTCTCCATTGGCTCCGCCATCGGGGCCCTGGTGGCCTGGGTTCGTGGCGGACTGGGTGATGCGCGCCATCCCCGGGGGTGTGCTGAGGCCGCTCGGGCTGATGCTCGGCGGCACCATCATCACCATCAGCTTCGTCGGCGTCGGGAAGCTGCTCAAGGTGCGTGAGCTGAGCAGCCTGGGGGATCTGGTGCGTGCCCGGTTCCGTCGCGGCCCCGCCCCGGAGCCCGACGACGAGGACACTGAACGCCTCAGCATCCCCACATGCCCTCAATCAGCCCGGAGCCGGCCACCGCAGCCGCACTTGTGGACGATCTCACGCCGACCGGCCTGCACACCATCATCGCCGATGGCGGCTTCACCGGCTGGGATGCAGCAAAGCTGCCAGGCGACGCTGTTCCACCCGTGCCCGCCATGCCCCCGCTTCCCCAAGATGAGGCACAGATCTCCACCGACGACGTCCCTGGCAGGCAGTCCCGAGATCAGCCAGATCCCGACTCCCGTGTCATCGACCAGCCCCCTGTCCCCCAGCACCCCGGTCCGCCCGCCGGCCGAGTCCACGGTTGAGCAGCATCTGATGCAGGCCGGTGATCTGCTGTCCACGCGCTTCCGCCTGGAGGAGCTGCTGGCAGTCCGTGATGGCATCGAGACGTGGCGCTCTCACGACCCAGTGCTGTCACGCGATGTGGTGGCTCATGTGCTTCCCGCCAGCAGCCCCCACGTCCATGATCTGCTGCAGGCCGCACGCAAGGGAGCCGTCGCCACCGACCCCGATTCCTGCGAGTCCTGGATGCCGTGACCTGGAAGAGGATCCGCGGGGCCTTGGCGGCTACGTGGTGTGCGAGTTCGCCCAGGGGCGTTCGCTCATGGAGTTGCTACAGCGCGGCCCCTCAGCACCCTGGAGTCGGCCTGGATCATCCGGGAGCTGTCGGACGCCCTGACCTCTCTGCACGGCCAGGGGCTGTTCCACGAACATCTCACACCCAACAACGTCATCATCACCAGCCTGGGCTCTGGTGAAGCTTGTCGGCTTCGGAGTGGAGGCCGGGTTCCAGCCTCAGTCCTCCGTGCGCTGGAGTGACCGCGAGGCAGCAGACGTGCGTGGGCTCGCCAGCCTCCTGTACGCCATGCTGGTGTGCCACTGGCCAGGTGGCGAGGCCTGGGGCCTGCCCGCGGCCCCGATCATCGCAGGAGAGACCGCACCGCCCCACGCAGTGGCACCCGGAGTCTCACCGGCGCTGGACCGGATCTGCTCCGCAACGCTCACGGAACGCGGCGCAGCCTCGGATCGTCGCATCACCACCGCAGCTCAGCTCGCCTCAGCTCTGGCCTCCGTGCTGGGCACGGCAGACGCATCTGCGGATCTGGAGAGCCGAGTCAGGCAGGCGGAGCAGGCGGCAGCAGGACGCGGGATGTGACGCATCCCACTCTGCGGTCTCACCGATTCGGGTCTCACCAGCCACGCAGGTGCAGCCGAGCCTCCAGCCTGCCCCGCATCCGGTGCCTGCGTCTCCGCCGTCTCCGGAGCCTGACGCAATGGATGAGATCCAAGTCAAGCGTCCCGCCTACGCTGGGCGTCCGCTGTTGTGGGCGGTGCTGATCGGCTCGATTGCGACGCTGGTGATCTGTCTGCTGGTCGTCGCCCTGAACGGGATGGGGCCCGGAGCAGCATCACCGAGCACCACACCGGGCAATGCGGACAACAGTGCAAACACCACAGACCCATCGGCGGGAACGACAGTCCAGGTAGTGAAGGCGACCGACTTTGACCCGAAAGCCGACAATGGCTCCGGCGACGAGAATCCACAGGACACGGATAAAGCCATCGACGGTGATCCTGCAACCGGCTGGTCAACGATGCGCTACCGGGGCAACCCGAACATGGGCGGGAGAAACCCGGCGTCGGGCTGGTCCTCGACTTGGGGCAGGCTGTTCCCATCGGTTCGGTTGAGATCACATCTGCGGCCCCCGGCACTGACGTGCAGCTGCGGGTCCCGAAGCAGGCTGATGCCGAGACCGCCCCCATGACCCGCGAAGCCGAGTGGCGCACCATCGCCCACACCAGTGACGAGTCGGGACAGGTGACGCTGCAGCCCAGTGAGGCGACGACCTCCCGGTATCTGCTGGTCTACATCACGAAACTCCCAGAGACGGAGAAGGGTCGTTACCTGACGACCATCAACGAGGTCGTCGTGAAACGCAGCTGACCGATACGGTGTGTCCATGTCACCAGGTGTTCTTGAGATCCATGTCCTGGCCGACTCCACCGGCGAGACGGCGGTGAGGTTGGCTCGCGCGGCCCGGGCGCAGTTTCCCGACGCCCATTTCGAGATCATCCGGCATCCCCGGCTGGGCAAGGTGGAGGCGATGCTGAAGGCGCTGAACACCCTCAAGGAACGCTCAGACCGTCCCATCGCGGTGTTCTTCACCCTGGTGAACGCCGAGCTGAGGAGCCTCGTCATCAATGCCTGCGAGGACCTGTCGATCCCCTACACCGATCTGATGGGCGACGCCCTGAAGGCCCTGAGGTGATCTCCGGTCACACCGCCGACGAGGTGCCGATGCGGCCCGTCGGGGTGGAGGCCGACTATTTCGTGCGCATCTCCGCCATGGAGTTCGCGATCCGCAATGACGATGGGGCCATGCCCGCCGCGCTTCGGGAGTGCGACATCTGCCTCGTCGGTGCCTCCCGCTCTGGCAAGACGCCGCTGTCGATCTACTTGGGATACCTCGGCTACAAGACAGTCAACGTCCCACTGGTGCCGGGCATTCAGCCGCCGCAAGAGCTGTTCGGCATTGAGCGGTGGCGGATCGTCGGGCTGACGATCGACGCCGAGCGGCTGCTGCAGATTCGCTCCCGCCGCATCCAGGGGCTGGGTGGCTTCGGCACCGCGACGGCTACGCCGACCTGACCCAGATCTTTGAGGAGCTGGATGAGTTGGGGGCTATTCAGCGTCGCCTCGGCGCCCCGGTCGTCGACACCACGGGCCTAGCGCTGGAGGAAGCCGCAGCCCGCATCATCGACATCGTCGACGAGCGGGCCCGGCGCTCCGGGAGTCAGCTGCGCCGTCCGGCGGGCCAGCTGAGGATCACTAACCCCCCATCCCTGGCCCACGCCCGGATCGTCTCGTGGGCGTCTGTCATCAGGTGTTTGCCGTCAGCTTTGTCTTGGGGTGCAAACCTACGGCGGTGAGGTTTCTCACTCATCCGTGTGGGTGATCCAGGTCTGTTCGGAGTCGCTGATCCAGGTTGCGGCACGGCCGAGGCCTCCCTGGAACGTAGCCAGCCTGCAGGTCGGCTGGTGTCAGGGGTTCTGCTCCCGTGTGCTCCGCAGCCACCGCAGGCTCATCAGTCAAGGCCACCAGCACCGGCAGGTCCAGGGCTCGGCGGTTCGCGATCAGCGTCACAGAACCTCCGGGTGCATGCCACGGGCGACGAGAACCAGGGGCCGGTGGTGGGTCAGCGGGGTCATGATCTCCCGGCATCCGTGATCGTCCCGTCGACAACCAGCACTCGGGCGTCGTGGTGTTCGGCGAGCCTGCCTGCTGTGGCGAAGTCTGGGTCTGCATAGCCGAACGGCAGGCGCGTTCCCGTCGGCTTGTCTCGTCGCTGCATCCCCCGCCCTCCTGGGCAGCGAGTCGATCTCGGATTGGGTGATGTAGCGGCCCCTCCCGATGCTCTCCCCGTCGGAGGCTGGCCCTCACTGCGACGGCGATGTCGCCAGTCCAGCAGGATAGCTGCACCCAGCAGCGGCAGTCCGATGGCGAACGCAACCAGCAGCCCCATCATCTCGCTCATCCTCCAAGCCTGCCACGTCCCCGGACCAACATTGCCCCACGTCAAGATGTCCGCTCTGGGCTCCGCTGTGGGACGGCCGGAGGAGAACATCCTGCTCAGCCCTCGCCCATGACGACATCGTTCACATCCACAGCGTTTTGGAGGGTTAGGTAGCCTGTTGGACAGTAGGTAGCCTGTTGGACAGGTTGATGGGAGCGCTCTCACAGAAAAAGGAGCTGGTCGTGCGTATCGGTGAACTGAGTTTCGTGGCGCTGACAGCACTGCTGCTGGTGGTCGTCGTGGGTGGCCTGCCCTGCCTCGGGGTTCGGCTACGGGTGACGCAGGCGTTGATCGCAGTGACGTCCGTGGTTCTGCTGCTGCACATCTTCCTTGAGTTCCCGCGTTTCCTGCTGTTGCCCGTCGGAGTGGTCTTCGCCGTCCTCGTCGTGGTGACGTGGCGACGGGCCGCGGGACGGAATCCCAAGAAGGGTGATGGGCGACGGTGGGTCGCTGTGCTGCGTCGCTCGGCCGGATGCCCCGTCGGACTGGCGGTGGTGGCAGTCGGTGGGGTGGCGGCATGGGCCCCTACCGGTCTTCAAGGTGCCCACTGCGACCGGCCCCTACAGTGTGGGAGCGCACAGCGAGGTGTTCCTCGACGAGAACCGGCCGGAATCTCGGGCACCTCGCGACTTCCCCCGCAGCATTCCCTGCCACCATCTGGTATCCGGCCGAGGTGTCCGATGGTCAGACCCGCTCGGCTACGACCCGAGATCACGGAAGCGCTGGCCATCACCCTGAAAGCGCCGGGGGTGGTTTTTCGACTACCTGACCCGGGTCAGTACCAATACTTTCCAGGATGCATCGCCCGCAGCGGGCAGGTTCCCGGTGCTGCTCTACTCCCCGGCTACGGCTCTACCCGATTCGAGAGCATGGCGCCCATCACTGAGTTGGTGAGTCACGGTTACGTGGTGGTGGGCATGGATCATGCGGGGACCTCAGCCGTCGTCACATCGCACAACGGCGAGAAGATTCTGGCGAATCTGGCACCGGAGACTTTCGACCACAGTATGGGAACGCTGGTTGAGGAGCGGGCGTAAGATGCCAGGTCTCGTGCTCGACCTCGTTGGCGGGAACGAACCTGGCGGGCGACTATGGATCTGGAACGGGTGGGCATGTTCGGTTTCTCCTTCGGCGGCGCGACCGCGGGGCGAGGTGCTGCGCACAGATGCCCGGGTGCAGTCTGCCCTGAACATTGATGGCACCTTCTACGGCGGCGTCACGGAGGTAGGGTGGACAGACCCCTCGCTGAAACTGAACCATGACCCGGCCGACGTACCCACCGAAGACAGCAACCAGAAGTCACGAAGATGCTACAGGAGGAGAACGAGCTGGTCCGAGGGCTAGCTGGAGCGAACTACCACGTCGCGATGATGAAGCAGACGCAGCACCCGAGCTTCACCGACATCTTCGCCGGCGCCCCCTGGATGGGTCGAGGGCTGCTCCCCACGCCCGCAGCATCGAGCGCTGCGCTCCCTTACCCGCGACTGGTTCGATCACCAGCTGCGGGGCGAGCGCTGCGCATGACTGACAAGGATCTCCCGGATTATCCCGAGATCGTGTGGCAGAACTGAGTTGTCCTCAGGACGTCTGAAGGCCCCCGGGTCACAATCACCAAGCATGGCCGCTCAGCAGCCCCGGCAGAAGCTCGCTGACCGCCTTCAGCTGTTCAGCTCTGAAATCGCAGCGAAAAATTCACCCCGCACCCAGCTCACGCTCATCGGTGACTTCGAGGCGCGACGTCCGGCCGATCATGGCCTCGACGGTGTATCTCAGACCCGCAGGAGCACCAGGTCACCGTCGAGAGTCACGTCATGGCCCCGGATGAACCGAGGGGTCCCCACGTTTCGCGACGGCTTGCTGGCTGAACCGGGGCGTCGCCGAATTCAGCACCTCAGCCTCTGGGGAGGATCGAGTCCCAGGTCCACTCATCGAGCCTTTCCTAATGCGACGCATCCACAGCGCAAAGTCCAATCAGGGCTGCGATGACAGCGTAGATGCCCAGGTTGAGGTTTGGATCATCCGCCATCCTTGGAAGGCTGTTGGCGAAAGATTCCGTCCCCATCTTGTAGAAGAAAACCCCGGATACCGGAAACCATCAGCACCAGATTCACGATGCGGGACACTCGGGAAAACGCTGATGCAGCACGATCAGCAAGAGCGAGTAAATCCGCTGCACAGCACGGCGATCGCGAGCGCCCAGGTCATGTACGCCCCAGGGGTCACTGGTGAGACGGCCCGATCCACGAAAACCCTGCAGTCGCAGCAGCCATGAACACCAAAGCTTGGTCTGGGAGCCGGAGCATCCAGAGCATGAAACGCAGACAAAATACAATAATAATGAGCGCCGGGATGGCGTGATTAGGGCCATTGCATACACCTTTTCGCCTCACCGTCAAGGTCCAAGCTAAGCACCAAAATTATCCCACATTCAACACAGCAGCGTCAAGAAGTTAACACAGAAGTTCGCCGATCGATCCCAAGACGCACTGCCCCAAGGATCGCGCCTCGGAGGGGACCGCTGGGACCGTCACCGGGGCTCGACCCTACCTGACCGGCCCCCACCGCCACCTTCACCCTCTGTCGGACTCCCCCTCGCGATCACCATCGACGATGGGGAGGCGCAGCAGCTGCCGATCACAGGTTGAGGTGGAGTCGCAGAGCCCTCCAGCTCCACGATCTCTGCTGATGCTGAGGCCTCCGATCACCGGGCCGACCCGTCCCACCGCCACGGCACGGATCTGTTCCGCCTGAGCCTTCGAGTCATGGTCCAGGCCACTCTCCCCGGAGTCCAGGAACACCTGGAAACGGGTGGAGTCGCGTGACGTTGCTGGTCACCGAACCGCCGTGACCACCCCACGCCGCCCTGAGACGCGCAGCCACCGACAACCCCCGCCCACAGCACGGGGAACGCCACCACCCACGGACATACTCACGTGGGGCAAACGCCGCTGTTGCCAGACATTGCACGAGTCTCGTCGCGGACTCACCGATGGGCGACGGAAGGTACCAGAATCGGTGCGCCCCTACTAGCTCAGCTGGCAGAGCAGTGACTTTTAATCCATGGGTCGCGGGTTCGAACCCTGCGGCACCAATCCCCTCCCCGGTGGGGGAAACCGGGCAAGCAACCATCGGAAACCGTGAGTCATTGCTGCCGGGAAGGCATCCACTGCTGCCAGCCAAACAACTAGCTGGTGGATGGTCTAGCTGCCCACCTGGATTCTCGAACCGAGCCAGCCAGTCCAGCATCGTCTGCAGCGCCAGTCCGAGGTCGCCCAGCTGGCAGTGATTGCTGGCCGACCTTCCTGCGTGAAGACTCGGGCCGTCAGGGAACGCACTCCCGTGAGGGTTGCCATCTGGTCACGCAGATGCCTGATGGGGACGTAGGTCGGTCAGGCCCCAGCCATCAACAGCACGTCCTGGTGGAGACGGTGGCTGTACGGCGCAGTCCGGAACCGGAGGGTGGCCCGGATGAAGTCGAACGGATCATCAGCTCGCATCACCAGCATTCCCTGCTGGAGACCCCATGCAATCAGGAGGTCCTTGGCGGCGACCCGACGCAGCACCGAGTTGATCAGCACCCACGCCCCAGACCCAGTGGGAGGCCCATGCGAGCAGCATTCTGCACAACGTCCGGAACCGCCTGACTGAGGGACTCGAAGAGATCGGGCAGGATATCGAAGCAGATGACTCGACTGATGCGCGCCTGAAGGCCGCAGCCCCTCACAGCCAGTCCGCCACCGAGCGAGCAGCCGACGACTGTGACGTCATCCAGGCCGAAGTGGTCGAGGATGGCGCTCGTTGGGCGTTCCCACTCCGGGGTCATCGGAACCCGATAGGTCTCCAACACCGCGCCCTGACCCGGCCCATCGAAAGCGATCACCTCGTAACCCACCTCGCGAAACACCAGAAGCAGGCGCATGAACTCCTCCGAGTAGCCGTCGAAACCATTCATCATGACCACGGTGCCACGGCTGGCCCCCGGGCGCGAAACCGGTATGCGGAGAGCTCGATGTCGCCGAAGGGCACCCAACTGTGAGCGTCGTCAGGAATGCCATAGAAGGAGATGGAGAGTTCCCGGAACCGGCGTCGCCACACGCTCTTGCGAGGGTCCGAGATGGGGGCCACGAACTCGGCCCCCCGGTAGTGCATGGCGGCCCGGAGCATCTCGCCCTTCTCGGCCCGCTCAGCCAGCGGGATGGAGTTCATCAGCCAGGGTTCCGAAGTCACGGATGAGTGACGTCCCGCAGCTGCCGGAGCATCACCGGGTCGTTGCAGAGTTATACAGCCGGTTGAGCTGGAAGTTGATGCTGGCATCCGGGTGAATCTGTTCAAATCCCACGGGGAAGTCACCGACGGTCCAAGCGCGCATAGATCTCTCCTAGCAAGCAAATAGAAACGATCGTTTCGATTTACGAGTGTATGCGAGCGCCTCAAGCGACGCAACCAAGCCCCGGAGACATGTGGCAGGGTGATCCCAGCCCCGAGTGACCCAGGCCTTCCGCGACAAGCAGCAAGCACGTATCTACGCCGCCGCAACCCACTGCTTTGCCCGGGCAGGATTCCACGCCACATCCATGGACGACGTGATCCGGGAGGCGGGCATGTCCTCAAGCACGGTCTACCGGTACCTTCCCGGAGGAAAGCAGGCACTCATCTGCTGGGTGTGCACGACACGGGTCGGAAGACTGGCCAGCCGTCTGGACCAGCTACGCCAGGAAACGGAACCGCCTGGAATCCGCGACACCCTGGTCTCGACCCTGGCCGGCCTGTATGAGGATGATCCAGACGCGGACTTCACCATGATCGCACGGCTGGCGGTGAACGCTTGGGCGGAGCTGCCGCGCAACCCGGAGTTCCGTGAAAAGCTCAAAGGGATTTTCGCCGACATCAGATGTCACTTACTGGAACTAACCACCCGGTGGCATGAGAACGAGCTGCTTCGCATCAGCCCGGCGGAGGCATCTGAGATCACTCTACGCACGGCCCTTGGCCTCATCGCCGAGGAGGCGCTCTACGGAGGCGTCGACATCAATGCTGCCGGCGAGGCTCTGCAGCATCTGCTGGAGACGCCACCCCGGGATAAAAGACCCCAGAAGAGGCCATGGAGATGCAGACAAGATCTTCCAAACCCCGGAAGAAGAACCCGTGACGTGAGCACAGTAGCCACACCCAACGGACATGGACCCCATCATCACTACATCACCGATAGCCACGCTAGGCCTCCTGAGCGAGGTGGCCCATCAGCCAGGTGATCATGGAAACGAGCTTGTTCAACCACTTGCTGCATCCCAACTGGCCGCGAGGATAGGGAAACATCTGGTGGATTTCCCGTCGCACACAAGGCACCCATCAGGCATTCTACAGTTATCCAAACACTATGGCACCGCCAGCTACTCGACAGTCCCAAGAATTCTACAAAAGGACTTGCCAAGCTTTGCGACCCCCGACTAGAGTCTTTCCCCTCAGGGGTCAACAGAACTGAGGGGAAGGAGGAACCCCATGAAACACACTGTCAGCGCACTGAAGAAGGCCATCGTGTTGGCGGTCGCAGTCACTCTGACATCGGCTGGCGCAGCCTTCGCAGTGACCAAGAACGTCTCCGGGGCGCCTGGGACTACGAAACCAACATCGCTACCGGCGTGGGATGGTCTAGCTTCTGGCATCCGTCAAGGAATCATGCAATCAGCATGACGATCGGAGCCAGCAACTATTTCAGCAGGCCTACCGGATCTCACCAGAAGGCCCATGTCAAAAAACGGCGCCCTTCGTTCACATCAGCAAGCCATCACTATCGATTCTGCTAAGCTGATTGGGGCGGGTGAGCCACAGATGACCCACCCACCCTACTCTCCCATTTCACATATCCAAGAAAGAAAGCAGCTGTCTCCATGCTGAAATCCATCATCCGCATGACGGCTGTCGGTGATCCGTGATCATCACCGCAACGCTTTCCTATACTCAGTTGTCCCTTTCTGGAGAAAAAGACTACCCCTAGGAACACAGTATTCTGGAACGATTCTCTTCAGCGATTCTTCACCATCACGGGCCGAGAGTCCTTGAGGGAATGCGTCAGATCAGCAGGGCACAGGGAAATCGAGATCTACCCAGGCACCCCAGGGAAAATCTGACCCTTTCCACGGGCTGGATCTGTATTCTTTGGGAGATGACCAACCCAACCAGCCTGTTGATATCTCCTGGTTGAGTTTGCATCGACATGGGAAACTATATCCGGCCTCAGAACTGGGCGACACCAATCTTCCGCCGTATATGCCGTCAAGGGTTCAGACGCTGGAGTTACAGCTTTGACCAGGTGGGCCACAGAGCGGGGCGACCACTACCTCGGCTGGGAGCCAGGCGGCCCCTTGGCACTGTCTCGCATCCGGGCTGGTCTATGGGGCGCAGGGATTTCGCTGGTGGCCTTGGCGGTGCTTGGCGTGACCGTGGTGTTGGCCTGGTATGCGGCCCGCGCTGAGTCACGTGCTGTCCGGCTCCTCGCGGGAACTTCAGCATTCCGCATCCAAGCCCAAGACATGGTGGGATGGCTGCGTATTGCGGTTCCCATAGCAGCGCTGGGCATGCTCGCCGTTGGTGCGGGTTTCACGCTCACCAAGGGAATCAACCAGGGCCCTGGCCATGACCGGGATGGTAGGCGGCTACCTGCTGGCTTTGGGCGGCACAGTAACGGCCTTCGGTGTTGTTGCCTCAGTTCTCACGAGGCCATCGGTGGCCTCGCTGGCCTTACGCAGGCCCCCGGAGGCCAGGTTCGAGTTCCCCAGTCAGCTCCTCAAAGCCGTGGCTCTGGCCTTGGGACTCGCGGCCTTGCCTGCGCTGCTGCTGCACATCAGTTCCTCGCTGCATCAAGCTGACATTCAGGGACGAGTGACCCTGAGCGGCTACGTTTCTCAAGCCATCGGGGGAGCAACGGTTGAGAAACTGGATGCCAGCATTGATGACCTTGATCGTTTCGTCGCCGCAGCAGACGCCACCGGCACCGTCGCCTACGCCGAGATCGTGAGCCGTGACGATCCTGTCCCCAGAGTTCGCCGCTGAGGGTTTCGACACTCTGGCGGTGATCAACACCGCCACGCGCAGCTCTTCGGCCTCAGCCAAGACAATGCACCTTGACCCCGTGGCGGATGAGACCGCCGAACAGCTGGTGACGTCCCTGGAAAAAACGGAAGTCGGGGGTCTGGGATCAGCTGTACGGCAGAAGGAGAAGACACTTGCAGCCAATGGGCTGAAGGCGTATCGGGTAGCGGGCGACGGTGGGATCGTGGCACCCACTGGAAACGGATTGGGTTTCATACAGGCCAGACAGCCGCTGCTGCTGATCTCAGAACGCATCAGCGCCACTCTTGACAACGACGCCCTGTACGCTGGTCTGAGCAATGGCTATCTGATGTTCGGTGACGTCTCGGTCATTGACGAAGCGGCACGGGAGTCGGCGGTGACATCACTGCTGCTGGATCGCAGCCGCGTCACAGATTCCGCCCTGCTATCTGCGCAGTTCTCCTACCAAGTAGCAGGTTCCACCGGAGCCAGTATCGCGATCCTGCTGGCCGCCATCGCCGTCAGCGGCTGGCTGTCCGCCCAGGTGTATGCCGCGAATAACTCCAGATTCATCTACCCCATGCTAACCTACGGGCGAAATTGGTGGAGCGTGCTACGACATCGGATAGTGGCCGAGGTGGGGATCGTTACCGTCACCTTTGCGCTTGTCTCCGTGGTCTATCTGGCCCCTCAATGTGACATGGTCACCCGTACTGCTCCTTGGGCCTGACCCGCTATCTGGCCTCATTCCCGCCTTCGCCACCAACACGCTGCCCCTCGCCAGCGATCCAGCGCATCACCCACCGAGCCCATTGATGAAGAAAAACCATGCAAATCACAGCACGCAACATCCACCTGCGCATCGGTTCCCGAACAATCCTGGAAAAGATCTCTTTGGAGATTCCAAGCGGCTCAGCGTTCGCGCTCACCGGGCCCAGCGGATCCGGTAAAACCACGCTCCTCAACTGTCTCGGGCTGCTGCTACCGGTCACCGAAGGCGAGATACTCATCGACGGCAATAATATGTCGCAGCTGAAGGGCGAACGACGACGCCGGTTCTGGCGCGACAATGTGGCCTTCATCTTCCAGGACTATGGCCTGGTGCCCGATGAGAGCGTCGGTTTCAATGTGTGCATGGAGTCCTCACCCATCTTCCGCAAAACCAAGGCCTGGAGCACCACTGTCCACGATGCCCTCGCCACGGTGGGATTAGAAGGCCGCGAGAACGAGCAGGTGGCCCAAGCTCAGCGGGGTGAACGTCAACGGGTCAGCATCGCACGCGCCATCCACAAGCAAGCGCGGACCATCTTTGCCGATGAGCCCACAGCCTCACTCTGGACGCAGGCAACCGGCAGATCGTGCACGACCTCCTCCTGGCGGAGAAGGCCCGCGGCACCACCATTGTCATCTCCACCCACGACAATCAGCTATCCAGCGCCTGCGACGATGCCTTCCAGTTGGAGATGCCATAACTCCCCTCAGCACTGCCCAGGAGGCAGCCGACAAGGCTTTTGCCGACCACTGGGAGTTGCAGGGGACATCACATCGCTAATCTTAGACCGACGGTCGGTCTAGGAGAGGAGTGAGGATGCCACGAACGGTGCTGCCAGCGAAGCAGCGACGCCGGATGATCATGGACGTCGCCTACGAGCTGTTCACCACGAAGGGCTACCAGAACACCACCATTGAGGACATCCTGCGGGGTGCAGACATCGCCAAGGGCACCCTCTACCACCACTTCCGCTCCAAGGAGCAGGTGCTGGAGGGGATCATCGACCGGACGGTCCAGCAGATCACCGAACGTGCCCGGCTCGCAGCAGCGAGTGCGTCAGAACCCCGTCGAGGGGCTGTTGGGCGTCATCGGCAGCGCACGAGTGGTCAGCGAACACGACGCCATGGTCGCGCAGTTCCACGCCCCCTGGGAATTCAGAGCCTCACCTGATGTCGCTGGTGCGGACGGTGAATGCGCTGGCCCCGATCCTGGCCGGTGTGGTCGAGGAGGGAGTGGCTGCCGGGATGTTCACCTGCGCGCATCCCCTTGAATACAGTGAATTGCTGCTCACCTCCGGCTTCATACTGACCGACAGCGGCGTATTCCCCCACCACCCCAGAAAAACGCTGAACGCTGTCTCGCGGGAGCCATCGCCGCCGCCGAGGCCCTGTTCGGCTGTGTCCCCGGAACCCCTCCCACCTCTGATGACATCAGGACGACCATGAAACTGTTCAGCCTGCTCGCCCTCGGGGCATTCATCAACTCCATCGGCACCGGTCTGACCGCTTTCGGTGTCGCAACATTCGTGTACACCACCTTCGGCAATGCCTCAGCCATCGCCCTGACGCAACTCGCGGCCTTCGCTCCCATCGTGCTGCTGTCGCCCGTCGCGGGGTGCTGGCTGATCGCCCTCGATCGTCGGCTGGTGATGATGGCCGGCGACGGCGGCTCCGTGATAGGACTGGCAGTGGTGTGGTTCGCCGTCACCAGCCCAACCCAAACCCTCGGTTTGATCCTCGCGGGGCTGGTGCCTCCTCGGTGTTCGCGGCCTTCACCGAACCCGCGCTGCGAGCCTCCGTCAATGACCTGGTCGGTGAGAAAGACTACGTCCGCACGTCGGGCATGCTGCAGTTCGCGGCCTCGGCAAGTACCTGTTCTCCCCTGCTGCTGGCTGGGCTGCTGCTGCGCTACAGCAACCTCGGCATCTTGCTGCTCATCGACATGTCCACCTGCCTGGTGACGGTCGTCTGCTCCCTGGCGGTCAGAAAAGCCTATGGGGCAGCCAGCCACGCCTCCTCAGAAGAGGGCTTCCTGAGCCAGCTGCGTTCCGGGCTGCGTTCGCTCACCGCGTCACGTCCCGTGCGTCGTCGCCGTAGTTCTGATGATCGGTGCTGACCTTCTCACTGGGGTTCCTGCAGACTCTGCTGAAGCCTGTGCTGCTGCCCATAGCCTCCGTAGAGCAGGTGGGCATTGCCGAGACCATCACCGCAGTGGGAATGTTCGCGGGTGCCGGAATGGTCGCGCTGGTGGGCAAGGGCGCACCCCACCGTCTGCTGGCCATGGGAATCGCCGGGGTGGGGGTGGCGATGGTCTGCCTCGCCTGGTGCGCCGAACAGATGGTGGATAGCAGGTTGCGGTTTCGTCGTCTTCGCGTCGCTGTCGCTCTGCAATGCCGGAGGTGACGTGGTCGCGCACCAGCATCGACAACAAGCACCAGGGACGGGCCTGGGGCGCCATCGGCTCCTCTCACAGCTTGGCTTCACTGTGCGTACGTGGCTGCAGTGGCCCCTGGCAGACGGGGTGTCTCGAGCCGCTCCTGCGACCAGGGGGTCGCTGAGCGGAAGCATCGGCACCCTGATCGGCACCGGCGCGGGCCGCGGCACGGCACTTCTGATAGCGACCCTCGGAGTCGGGACGCTGCTGCTGGCGATCGCACCGCTCACCGTGCGCATGGCCGATGCCCCGAAGGAGCCGCCTGCGAGCGACTGACGGGGAGTAGGGAAGCAGATCCCCACTCCCCAAAAGCTTATGGGACCATGATCGCGAACTCACTGAGGCGGATTGACTCCACCAGCTCATCCACCTCCGGGGACAGCACCCGATCTGCCTCAAGGGGCGTCACCCTGGCCCGAAGCTGCTCGTAGACGCAGGCAGAGCCCTCACCCAGCGTCAGCCCCCGCATCCGCTCCTCCAGCAGGTGAATTCCCTGACCGCTGATGGTAAACAGGACCGCCAGCAGCTGGTCGAAACGACGGTCTGTTAGCCACCAGGGCGTTGAGCCGCAGCCATCGCCATGGTGTGAAAGCTCTCCTGTCCGCCTTTGAGCGGAAAGGACAGCGCCCCGACGGGATTGGCCAGAAGCTGAATCTCCGGTATCAGGGCAGCGGCACTGGTGTGCAGCAGAATCATGCCGGAATTGAGGCCAACCTCTCCGCCACTCAGCCCAGCAGGCAGGCCATGGCTCCAGCCATCGTGCAGCAGCCGAGCTGCTAGGTCCTGGTCAGCACCGCCAGCCGCGCCAGGCAGCTATTCACCGACTGCGCGGCCTGCCCCAGCACCGTCGCATCCCGTGTTCCCGCCGGAGAGGAACTCTGTACCCCTCTCCCGTGTAGTCCGGGGTCAGCAGCGGATTGCAGGTCGACGAGTTCGCCTCCCGAGGAGCATCCTCCCGGCCTGCTCCAGTTCCCGCAGGATGATGCCGATCTGGTGGGGGAACCGACCTCACCGACGTGGAAACGTCCTGGATGCGCGCGGCATACTCACGCGGCGTCGCCCTCATCCGTCACCCATTGGCTGTCCCTCGATGAGCCTGAGGATCAGCTCATTGGCCTGCATCTCCCAGGGCATGCCGCTCAGCGTGAATGCGGGATCGAAGGCGTCCCTCCGACACGCGACGCCTCGCAGAACAAGGCGAAGGCCCCGAGGAAGGTCTCCACCTGCCGGTAGACCTCCTCGACGGCGAACACTCAGATGCGCCAGTCAGCACGGCAGACCCTGGAGATCAGGGCTATCGCCTCCCCGGTGGCCAGCCGGAACTCAGGCTTCCTTCCTCGGGGCAGCCCAGCCTGGGGAGCAGACCTCTCTGGTCGTCATCGCATCTCACCCTCCCCGCAGCATCACCCGTCAGAGCCAGGCCGGCGGCAGCCATGGGCTGAAGATCACCAGTTCCCATTGAGCCAGTTCCCGGTATGACGGGGATGAGCCCGAGGTTGACTGCTTCATTCATCCGGTCCACCAACTCAGGGCGCGCCCCGGAGGTTCCCCGCGCCAAGCAGTTCGCCCTCACGAGCAACGCCAGCCGCGCCACCTGCCGAGGCAGCGTCTCCCCCAACCCCGTACTGTGAGACCGCAACACGTTTACCTGGAAGCGCACCTGCTCCTCCGGTTCCAACTGCCGGTCCTTGAATGGGCCCAGAGCCTGATTCCAGCCGTACACCCGCAAACCAGGATCTGCCTGCAGCTTCGCCAGCCCGGCCTCCCGCGCACGGGTCATCTGGCTGCGCGCCACAGGGTCGAGCGTGATGTCGAGGTGCTCAGCCCTCAAAGCATCACGCAAGGTCACGCCAGGTCAGGAGGCGCCATTCAGGACAAGCGTCAATGCTCCTCCCTCTTCCCGCAGTCTCCGGCACCGGGTCATTCCTGTGCACGGACCACCCCATCCGAGGGCTCCCGTCGCCAGCCCCATATGCTTCCCACCGAGATTTCTCATCCCCGCCCTCCACGGTCGGGCAGGTAGCGCAGGGAACTCAATGCCCATGATGTCCTCACACTCCCCAGGGCAACGCGATCCACCGCCGAGGAGGACAACGGCAGCGCGGTGGCAGCACACGCTGACTAGCGTCACCCCAAGCCCCTCAACGGCATCCTTCACCGCCAGCGGCAGACCGTTGTCTGCCGGAGGATGAAAATGGTGTCCGGGTAGGTGCCACGCGGCCACCCGGACCGTCAATGGCCATGTACTCGTTGAGGTAGGGACGGTGTGGTCGCCGATCCTGAAGTGCCGTGATCCCACCCTCCCCGAGTCACAAGCCCCACCTCATAGCTGAGCGGTCCTTCGTCGATGATCTCACCGCCGAGGAAGTCAACGACGCTCCCGATGACTTCCCTGCCCGCCTGGGGTCGACCTGCCCCGGCCTCTCCATACACCTCTGCCGAGGTCCAGGGCCAGGAGATCACACCGAGCGCGGCATGCCCCTGACCCAGCTCAGCTCCACAGGGTTTCGGGCTGAGGCGATGAAGCCGCCGGAGCGCACCGAGATGTCACGCAGCACGTCGTCGCAGGTGTCCACCCGCCCGACGTTGATGCTGAGGAGATGTCCGTGCAGGGGCACGGTTGCCACCGGAGACCACCTGGATGGTCTCATATCCCTCACGTGTGGTCAGCCCGAGGGAGCCGAGCTTTCCGGTGGGGTGGGCGCGCACATCGCCTGCGGCGTCGAGGACCCTCACCCCGAGGGCCGACGACTGTATCCAGCCGTTGAGGGTGGTGGAGTAGCCGTTCTGCCCGGTGATGACGGCAGAGATGGGGTGCGCAGACAGCTCCATCAGCTTCCGCAGCGCTCGATGTAGTCAATGGGGCGGATCTCCCAGTCCGGGTCGCGGGCGCACCGATGGCGGTCACGGTCGCAACCCAGGAGTCCTCGGGAAGCTCATCAACGCCGGCGAGCACGGGCGGTTGAGGGTGGTGGCCATCCGCCCCATCAGCTCCCCATGGTCCTGCCAGCCACCGCCACCGCAGGCGAAGACACCTCCGCCGAGAACAGCCCAGCGGGCATCATCAGGGGTTAGTTCACGCATGTCAGGCTCCTTCGTGATCGTATGGGCGATTCCCGGATCATGCGCAGGTGCGCCATGGGCTCCAGGTTTTTGAGACTGTCCCACCCTCATCGATGGCCTCCTCGTAGCCTGCGGTGGCGTGTCGGATGACCCCGAGCCCCGAGTCCAGGTCAAGTGCCTGGCGCAGTCTCGTGGCAGCCGCCTCGGTGCCGTCGGCCACAACTGTGACGCCTGCCGACTGCATCCACCCGGAGTAGCCACCCTCCGGAGTGAACGGCCACCAAATCCGCTCCGCCCGCAGACATCAGCATCGCATCGAGGATGGGCCAGTCGGTGACGCTGTCGGAGTCGTCGCGCATGCCCTCGGTGCCGATCCGGGGATGGGTCATGCCCGCCGAGTCCAGATGGTCGCGGCTGAAGGCGACGGGGCGGTGATCCTCCCGTCAGCGACGGCCTCATTCTACAGCGCAAGCCAGAGCTGAGCGTTCGCCGTATCCGAGCCAGCAGGAACGGGCAGGCAGGCCCTGGGAGGGATGTGGCGACGCGCTAGGTCGATCCAGCGTGCGACCTCGGACGTTCGGGGAATATCGTCACGGCTAGGGTCGTCCACCACCTTGAGGTCGTTCTCGTCTCCGGAAAGGATCATCCAGCGGGAACGGCCCGATGCCCCTGGCTGAACAGTGGCCGGAGGTAGGCCTCCATGAAACCGGGGATTCTCCTGAAGACCCTGCTCCGTCTCGACGGCATCAAGGACATGGGAGGCCTGCACCCTCAGATTGTTGCCGTCTCGAACACCACGGCCCACGGCTCTTCAGTGCTCCAGCATGGCCCGCACCTGCGCGGCCATCGACTGGCGGGCATCGCGTTCCACCTTTCCGGGGTCGGTTTCGCGGCCGGTTGCCCAGGCATCGAGGGTGTATCCGGCAGGCAGGTAGCCGTAGCGGGCGTCGTGGGCGGCGGTCTGGTCGGTGACGATGTCTGGCAGGGCGCCCCCAGCCGCGATCGCCGGAAGACATCGGCGGCATTGCCCAGCAGGCCGACGGCCACGGGCTGCCGGTTGTCGGCGGCGGAAGTCACCGTTGCGATGGCCCTCATGCAGGTCGGCGACGACCATGTCGAGCCCACCGGCGGCACGAAGTCTCTCCAGCTTCACCGGGTCAACCTCCACCACCAGGGTGGATAGCTCCAGCATGCGTGCCGAGATCGGCTGGGAGGAGCCCATGCCTCCCAGGCCTGCAGTGAGCATCCAGCGGTGCGGGGCGCTGGTCTCCTGGAAAATGGCGGTCGAGTGCGGTGCGCAGGAGCTCAGCAGCTGCCCAGCACGCCTTGCCGTCCGATGTACTGCCAGGCTGCGGCGGTCAGCCCTCCCCAGATCGTCTTGCGCTCCGCCAGCCGGGCGTAAAACCTCTCCTCCGTGGCCCAGTTCCCGACGGTGTTGTTGACTGCGGAGATCACCATCGGGGGCGACATGTGTGTGTTCAGCACCGCACCGGGCCGTCTGGTCTGGAGCACCAGGGTCTCAATCCTCATAAAGATGCAGCAGAGTGTCGGTGATCTGACGGTAGGCGTCCCAGTCCCTGACGGCTTTGCCTATGGAGGCGTAGACCACGAGATCCTCAGGTCTCTCCCCCACCTCCAGCACGTTCTCCAAGAGGCGGAGCAGGGCCTCGGCTCGCCAGGTGCGGCAGCGCAGCCCGGTCCCTCTGGAGGCTGTGATGCTCATACGGTCACTTCCCTTCGAGTGTTCATCAGTCCTCAAGGACCATGTCTGCTCCCCGCCTGAGTCCCACCAGGCTCTGGGGGTTAATGTCGGAGTGCAGTGTGCAGTTTGGGGCCAGTATCAGGCGGTCCCCCGCGGCACGACGGGCCCGCAGGACATGCGAGGCGGCCTCGCTGGGGGTCCAGTAGAGGCTGCCCACCTCATCGATTCCTACCATGGGGACCCAACCGTGCGGGATTTCGCATCCGCAATGGCAGGGTTCTGAGTCCCCTGTCCGACCAGCTGAGCACCTCAACGGGTAGTCGGCAATCAGCTCTGGGGACGCGCCCTGACCGTGAAGGTGTGCGATCCGCACCAGTAGGCGCGGCGGCAGTCAGCACCTGGATGTCGTAGGGAGCCACCCAGTCGCGGAACTGGTCAGGGCGCAGGCCGAAACTGGTCGGGTCCTTGCTGGCGCCGTTGACAGCCACGAACAGGGCATCGACGCCGAGGCCCTCCAGCCCGGAGATGTAACGGGCTAGGCATCAGCAACCCCATGGCGACGTGGTGCGGTGGGCCAGGGTCGGATCGGCCTTGAAACGCCTCGATCACACTTCCGCCGAGAGCCCGCACGAGCGTCTGGACAGGTGAGAACAGCGGTCTCGATGACGGCGGCCTCAGGCGCTTCAGCGCGGATGAGTCGCAGCACCTCACGCTGGCGGGCATGACTGGCAGCTGGAGCCCGGGATCGGCGAGGACGGCGTCGAGCTGGGCGGGTTCGGTGATCTCGTCGAGTCCCTCTGGCGAGGTCGATGCGATAGTCATGCATCACCTTGATGAAGTCCCAGTCGTAGTCACGATAGAACCGCAGGTGGGCCTCCGCGACCTGCTCGGGACCCATCTCGGCGGAGCCATAGTGCACCCAGGCACCGACGGGTGGATGGTCGGGGAGTCTCGCCGCAGGCTGCTGCGAGGAATCGGTCACGCTTGCCGATCATCGTCGTCTCCGTTTCCGTGGCGCGTCCCAGGTAGGCTCTCCTGGATGCGTGGGCTGTTGAGAAGGTCACGGGCCGGTCCCTGCAGGATGAGTTCACCGGTCGCGAGCACATAGCCGTGGTGGGCGATGCCGAGTGCGAGCTCCGCCTGTTGCTCCACCATGAGGACGGCCAGCCCCAGGTCGGCGTTCAGAGTCGCGATGGTCTCCAACACCTCATCCACGAGACGGGGCGAGAGCCCCATGGTGGGCTCGTCCATGCACACCAGGCGGGGACGGCTCATGAGGGCACGCGCAAAGGCGAGCATCTGCTGCTCCCCGCTCTGACAGGGGTCCCGGCAGCTAGCCGGCGCTGCGCGAGGCGGGGGAAGCGGGTGTACTGGGCTTCGAGATCCTCCCGGACCTCTGACCGACATCTGCGGGTGTAGGCGCCCATCAGGAGGTTCTCCTCGACGGTCATGGGTGCGAAGATCCGGCGTGCCTCTGGAACCGACGCGATGCCTGCGGCCACCCGACGGGCGGTGGGCAGGAGGTGATGTCCCTGGCCTGCCAGCCGAACCCGGCCCGCCTGAGGATGAACGAGACCGAGAATGGTCTTCATGGTGGTGGACTTCCCCGAGGCGTTGCCGCCGAGCAGGCAGACAATCCTCCTCTCAGGCACCTTCAGGCTCACCCCAGCCAGGGCTGTCGCCTGCCCGTAGCAGACCTCCGCCCCGTCGAGTTCCAGCATCGGCTCACTCATGAACTTCTCCTGTTCGGGTGCGGCGGCGGGCATCCCTCGGATGTGCCGAGGTAGGCCTTGATGACGGCGGGTCGTTGCGGACCTCCTCCAGTGGGCCACAGGCAATGACACGGCCGTCGTCCATCACCAGCACGTGATCGGACAGCGCCATGACGAGGTCGAGCTATGTTCCACCAGCAGGATCGACTGCCCAGCCTCCTTCAGGCGGAGAGCTGCTCCAGCATCTCGGCGGTTTCGGACCGATTCATGCCAGCAGTCGGTTCGTCGAGAACCAGCAGGGTGGGGCTTCCGGCGAGGGTCCGAGCGATCTCGGTACGCCGCCGGTTCGCGTAGCTGAGCGTGTGCGCGAGGTCCTCAGCGCGGGCTTCAAGCCTTTCAGGGAACCCGCCGATCTCAGCCTCCACCGTTCCCCGATCCACTCCCGTTCCTGCGTACTCCTGGCAGGGGCGGCAACGCGGTGAGCACCTCACCCAGCAGCGGGAGCCAGCCGAGGAAGGGATTCCCCTGTCAGGCTTTTCAGGGGACGGTAGGGCCCTCAGCTGACGATGCAGGCCGGTTGAGATGTTCTCCGCGACGGTCAAATTCCCGAACACCCGGCCGTTCTGGAAGGTCCAGCAGCACGTCGGCCTCAGCCACCTGCTCGATGCCGGGCAGCCACCACGCGGTCTTTGAATCTCGATCCTCCCGGCGTGCGGGCCGCAGCACCCTCTGTAACAAGGTTGAGGGTGGTGCTCTTGCCGGAGCCGTTCGGCCCGATGATCGCCACGGTCTGCCCCGGCGCGATCTCTCACGTCGACGCCTCGCGACGGCGTGCACGCCCTCGAAGTGGCTGCAGGCCGGTTGCCTTCAACACTGGCGTGGCCATCAGGCAACCCTCCTCGTCCACAGGCCCTGAGGCAGGAAGCGGATGATCGCCACCACGACGACGCCGTACAGCACGATGCGCACGTCGGGGGCGAGGCGCAGCGCCTCAGGCAAACCGACCAGGAGGAGGGAGCCGAGCACAGCCCCGAACGGCGAGTGCATGCCGCCCAACACGACGATCGTCAGCACCAGCACGACGACATCTGGACGCTGAACACCGTCGGGTCGAGATAGTTGTACTGGTGTGCGAGCAGCGCCCTCGCCAGCCCCGCGAAAAAGGCCGCCACCGCATAGGGCAAGCGCCTTGTAGCCGCGGGTGTGGACTCCCAGGGATCGCGCTGCCACCTCATCGGAGCCGACCGCGGCCAGAATCGTTCCCAGATGCGATGCGCGCAGCCTGAAAACCACGAACAGGGTGATGGCGAGCACGACCAGGTCGAGTTGGTAGTGGTCCTCGACGAGCGACCAGCGGCGGGCCGAACACCTCTGGCACAGGGATGCCGGAGAGCCTGTAGGCGCCTTTGGTGACCGCCTCCCAGCTGCGAATCACCGAGAGCACGATGGCAGCTCGAGGGCCAACGTTGCCATGGACACGTAGTGGCCATCGAGTCTCCAGATGGGAAGCGTCACCGCTGTCGCCAGCACGGCCGCGATGATCCCGGCCAGAGGGAGGGACAGCGGAAGGGGCATCCCATGCGCATCACCAGCAGGGGCTGAGGCATAGGCCGATGGCGACGGGTGCGGTCTGCTCAGGGAGATCTGCCCTGGTCGAGCCCGCCAGCAGGGGTCATAGGGCACAGCGATGATCGCACAGATCACCACCTGGGTGCCGATAGAGCTGAGCACAGAACCACCCAGCAGCGGCACCGCCAGATCCGGCGGCCAGCGCCAGCACCACCCAGTGCCACCAGGCAAGCCGGATGGGGCCGCCCTGCCCCCAGGACGGTGCCGGCTCAGCGGGTTCGGCGACGACGGCATGCCGGGCCCGAAGAGTCCGTGGGGACGCGAGCAGGAGCACCAGGAGAAAGGCTCCAAAGATGAACAGGTCCTGAATCCACCGCCGAACTGATAGACGCCAAGCGACCCAGCAGGCCGATCACGAACCCTCCGGCAACGGCACCGACTATGGAGCCCAGCCCGCCACCGCCGCAGCGATGAAGCCGACAGTCTCGTGAAGAGGCCGAGTAGGTGAGATCACACCGGCGTACATGCCAAAGAAAACTCCCCCAAGCCCACCAAGGCAGGAGGCCAGCAGGAACGACAGGTTCTGCACCCGGTGGACAGGGACCCCCATCTGACGGGCCGCATCCGGGTCGGCTGCGGTGGCACGGAGCGCCAGGGCGTCACGGCTGAACCGGAGCCAGACCACAGGCCGGTCATCACGGTGAGGGTGAAGCCAAAGACCACGTCAGGGGTGCCGAGCCCGACGCCGCCAATGATCAGGTTGTCAGTGGGCAGTGGGGACGGTATTCGCGGGTGTCCGCCCGGAACAGGATCTGGCTCAGGTTGTCGAGCACCATTGAGGCGGCGAACGTGGCGAGCAAAGTGGCGATCGGGGGTGCTGTGGTCAGCGGCCGCACCGTCGTGAGGTTGATGATCCACCCGATGAGCGCGCTGGTTGCTGCCACCGCCAGCAGCGCGATCCACCACGGCCACCTGAGCCCGCTGATGAACCACCAGCCGAGCATTGCGCCGAAGCCGACGACAGCTCCCTGTGCAGTTGACCACACCCGTGACGCCAAAGATCAGGGGAGATGCCGACCCCTACCAGCGCATAGACATTGCCATGGACGGGTCCCGAGATGATCGTGTCAATCATGACGTGGCCACGGGAACGTAGGTCCTGTTCCTGACGATCACAGGCAGGACGGTGACGTCACCGGGGCGACGGTCCGCGGAGAACTGGAACTCCCCGAACTGGACGGCCTTCCAGGTGCCACCGTCGGAGAGAGCCTTGAAGATCCCTTCCCGGGTCGCCCCACCGCGCCTGACTGCTTCGGTAAGCACATTGAGGGCGTCGTAGGAGTAGGCGGAGAAGGTGCTGGGGTCATGCCCGAACTTGGCTGTGAAGCGCGTGTTGAACTCCACAACCTCCTGCGACTCGTTGCCGATCAGGAAATTCTCAATAATGATTGTCCCTCAGCCGCCCTCACCCGCAGCCTCCAAGAACTGGGGGGTGTTCTGCCCGCTCGAGAAACTGCCCGGTGAACCCGAGCTCCCGCAGCTGCCGCACCACGCGGGCCCCATCAGGTCCATAGCCGAGGTGGACGACGGCCTGGGGCTCGGCATCCCTGGCTTTGATGAGGACGGGGCGGTAGTCCTCGGAGTCGGGCTGGATAAAGGCGACTCATAGGCGATCTCTAATCCGGCCTCGACGGCCGAGGCTTTGAAGATGTCAAAGGAGTTCCTGCCCCAGTCAGTCTCCAGGTAGACCAGCGAAATCCTCTGATACCTGGCCGCAATCCACTGTGCAGAATAGGTCTGATAGAACTCCTGGGTGAGCGATGTGGACCACATGTGGTCCCCACCCCGGGTGAATTCCGGATTGGAGTTGGTGAAGCCAAACTGCACCATGCCGGCCTGCTGGTAGATGGCCGAGGCCGCCATGGAGGCACCGGAGGAGAAATCCCCAGCTCAGCGAGAACGGAGCTGTCCGCCACGAACTTCTGCGCGATCGGCACAGACTGCTTCGGATCAGACTGCGAGTCCTGCCATGTCAACTCCACCTGGCGGCCACCCACACCCCCCGCAGCGTTCAGCTCCTCCAACGCCAAGTCGAAGCCCTCCTTCCAGTACTGCCCGTATTCGGCACTGGGCCCTGTCAGGGGCCCCGAGACCCGAAGACGATGGGCCCTGCTGCGGTCGGCGGTCCCACCGGAGGCCCCGGACCTGGAGATGGCGCTGCAGGAAAACCAATGCAGCGAAGGTGGGGATGGCCCCCACAATGGCACGGCGAGAAAGTTTTCTGGGCATGTGAGCACTCATTTCTTGACGAGAGCGAGATAGCGTCGAAAAGGCACGGTGAAAACAGGCGGGAAATCGCAAACAGGCGAATTTCCGTCACACGAGAATCAGCCCTGAAACACGGGGAAACGACGACAAGCAGGCTTCAAACAGCCATGCTGTCGAGCTCAAGAAGTCGGGCCGAGAAGGAAGTCAGCGGAGACGACAACAACACATGCAGACAGGGGCGAGACGTGACCAGGGCGGTCAGGATCGCTGCACTTCGCATGGCTGCTCCCATGATGATTCGATGAACATCTCCAACTTATGATGCCGGTGATCTCGTGTCAACTCATCTCGCATTGCCACATTGGCATGGCGAATTCCTCATCGGGGGATGGGATGGCAGCAGCCATCACTGCTCGCCCAGGAAGAGGACTTTCAGTCCCCACCTCCTCTGCGGCCACGAACCAGTGCACCTGATATGGCGACAGATCAATGGCCGACGGTTGCAGATCCCAGGTGACCCCGTCGAGCAGCTCACGGCTCTGCGCCCAAACGGCGTGCGCAGCAACCCATAGGGGATGGCCACCCCATGCTCTGACATGTTGTAGAGCTGAATCATGGGGACCGATGGGATGGTCACGCCGCAGCACCAGCACCCTCCGGTCACCGACATCGACGAGGCGGGACTCGTAGCCCGCATGAAGCTGCGGAGTCTGGCGACGCACCGACAGGACATGCCGCAGCCACGCATTGACCCGCGCCTGAGGCGAGTCCGGGTGGCTCCCGAGCGCCGCGACGGCGTCCCAGTCCATCATCGGGCGATGCACCCAGCGGTTGTCCTGCGCATGGGCAGGCACCCGGTCGAAGTGGTAGTCATTGAGCATGGCCACCTCGTCGCCCATGTAGATCAGCGGGATGCCACCGAACCCGCAGATCACGGCATGCAGCAGGTTGATGCGCGCAACCGCCAGGTCGATGGCTTCCTCGTCACCGGACTCCAGGGCGAGCTCCAGGCCCGCCAGTGACGCGAGGCTGCCGGAGATCCGCCGGTCCCCCGTCGCGGGGTTGGCCTGGAACACCAGCCCACGGGAGAAGGACTTCGAATTCGCCGGGTAGAAGTCGGATAGGAACCTTCGATGCTCAGCGCCGCTGATCCCGACGGCGGCGCATCACGGTCGTCCACCGCCCAGCCAATGTCGTCGTGGCAGCGCAGGGTTCCCCAGGTTGCCGTGGGGGTTTCGCGGGAAAGCGCTCCAGGGCATGGCGCAGCAGCGTCGCGTCGCGGCTCGCCAGCGTCGACCACAGCTGCGCCATCAGCGAGTTGTTGTAGGCCAGGTCGGAGCTTCCGTAATGCCTTCCCTCACCAAAGTAGGCGATCAGGGTCCGGGGGCCGACGATGGCCTCAGCCTTGAACGCCACGGCCGGGGCGGCGATCCGCACTGCGGCACGCAGCGCCTCCGCGATCTCATGGACGGGGGCTCGTTCCCAGCAGTCAGTTCCCATCTGCTTCCAGATAAAAGCGATGGCATCAGCCGCAGCACCTCGACACCATGGTTCGCGAGGGTTGCAGATGATCTCCAGGTATTCGCAGAAGACATCAGGGTTGGCCCAGTTCACGTCCCACTGGTAGTCGTTGAACGTGGTCCAGACCCAGCCACCCAGCTCCTCATCCCATGTGAAATTGCCGGGGGCAAAGTCGGGGAACACCTCCGGCAGGGTCCTCTCGTACTGATCTGGGACGGTGCGGTCGGGATAGATCATGAAGTAGTCGCGGTACCTCTGCTCACCAGCGCGCGCTCGCTCGGCCCACTCGTGTTCTCTGGCAACATGGTTGAGCACCAAGTCAACCACCAGCGAGATGCCCCGTTCACGCAATCCCGCAGCCAGCCGAGACAGGTCGTCCATGGTCCCCAACTCTCGCCTGACGGACCGGTAATCGGCTACCGCGTAGCCGCCGTCGTTGGCTCCCTCACGGGGTTGCAACAGCGGCATCAGGTGCAGGTAGGTGACCCCTAGGTCCTCAAAAGGTAGTCGAGGTGACCCAGGATGCCGTTCAGCGTCCCTGCGAAATGGTCTGTGTAGCACACATAGCCTGCCATGGAGGGCTGCTGCAGCCAGTCGGGGCGCAGCAGGCGAATCTCGTCGAGACGCCGGAGCCCGGGATCTCGCTCCTCAATCGCGCGGCGCACGATCGTCCTGATACGGCCCACAAGGTCGTCGGTGGCGTCTGTGTAGACGCTCCGGAGCGCGGTTTCCAGCTCTCGCCGTAGCGCTCCCAGCGCATGCCCAGGACATCGTCCATGTCTCCCATGACCTCAGCTTAGAGGCTCACCGGTCTGCCAGGGGACGGCGACGGCTGGCGGCTCGGGATGCTTCTCGAACTCCGACCACCAGCTCTGCGCCTCATCCGGGCAGCAGCCCAGACGCGCAGCGGGCCAGGGCATCACGCAGCTCCAGCTGGCGCTCTGCAGTTTCAGCAGCGACCTGCGGTCCTCGGGCGCTGCAAGCCAGTCCTGTTCCCGGCGGAGCCCCTCGATCCGGAGCTCCGTCACCCGGTTGAGTCGGTCATGGGCCTCCTGGCCCGGCTCCGCGACAACCGCTGCCGCCCGGGACCAGCCGTGGTCCCGGTGAATTCTGACGAGACCGGGATGCACGGACATGGCGTCGTGAACCTCAACGCCGGGGGCGATCACGATGGCTCCCGCCGAGTGGGCATATGCAGTCTCATCACGTCCCGCCTCATCCATGAGGATCTCGGTGGCGCGCATCACCACCTGAAAGATGTCCGCACCGGCCATGGATGAACGGCGGGGAACCCCGTCGGTCTGGGATGAGACGACGTAGGTGCGCCCAGCCCCGAGATGCCCCATGGCCATCTCGGCGGGCAGGTTCTCCCGGGCACCGCCGTCAACGTAGGTCTCAGCCCCGATGGGCACGGGCCTGAAAACGCCGGGGATGGCGCATGAGGCCAGCACTCCGCGCGTCAGGTTGTGGGGTCCCCGGTCGATGACCTGATCCTGCCGGTTCACCAACGCCCCGTCCTGCCGCATGTAATGCAGTTCCCCGGTCTCCAGAGCCACCATGGCGATGCGCAGCTGGAGCGATCCGGCAACCCGCCGAGGATCGAACACCTCGGTCTTGAGGAGCTTAGCCAGCACCGGCCCGGGCCGGTACAGCGATCGCGACTGCTCCAGTCCGGCCCGCGCCGCGATGAGGTCCCCGCCGAGACGCGATATCTTGCCCAGACTCCCGGCCAGCTGGGCCAGCAGGCCAAACGACGTCTCGGAGCGGAGTTCCGGATCGGGGGTCAGGGCCTCCTCGACGGGGTCCTCAGGTGTCTCGGGGTCTTTCGGTCCGGAACGCTTGCGCAGCAGCGGGAGCCAGGAGCGCGCCGGCGGCTCGACGGGACGGCCAGCCTGCATCAGCTCACGCCATGAGGGTGCCTCGGCGGCTAGGGCGGGCCAGCCAGGGGCGGGGGCACGAACATGTCCTCAGGGCCCCGCATTCCACTCCACAGGCCGTCGATCTGGCGGAGGAACTCGATCTGGCCGTCTCGTTCGGCGTGCTGCGCGAGCCCGCGGCCAGGATCGCACCCGCAGAGTGCCGACGAACATGTCGGGGTGAACTGCGGATCGTGGGCGTAGAGGTAGTCGAGGGCGCCGATCTGGAAGCTGGCCCGCGCTCCCCCTCCGGAAGAACACAGGCGGTGAGGGGCGCTGGCTGCGGCTCAGAAGAACGGGATCCCAAACCATCCGCCACGTGCCACGTGGAAGTCTGGTGCGCAGCACCGACTGCTCGGGACCCTGAACCTGAAGTGATGCTTGAGGTCTTTTTACCGAGCCACCAGGAAGCCGATTTCTCAGGTTTCTCTCAGGAGACGCACCACGCCCCAGACCTCAGGCTCACCCAACAAAACCCCTAGTCAGAGCCAATATCTGGCAGAAAAACACCCCGCGAATCACTAAGCGTGTGATTTCCGCAGCAAGCAGACCAAGTTTCTTGAGAAATCCTCAGGAACTTCTCATGAGGGCTTGTGAGAGCCCCGCGCACCTGCCTAATGTCCGATCGGCCGACACGGACTGGGCTCATCAGGGGCGGGGCGTGTGGGCTTCGGAGACGCAGGAGGAATGATGAACCGGATCATGCGGACAACACGCGGCGCCCTGGCCGCGCCTCGTGACAGCCGGGCTGGTGCAGACAGTGGGCTCGCTCGCCTGGGTCACCTCAGCCGACGCCGCCAGCTCCACGATGCGGGCCACCACCACAGTCAATGTGCGCTCGGGCCCCGGCACGGGACATTCCCGCATCGGCTTGCTCTACCCGGGCGATGAGGGTGGTGACCCGAGGCTCCAGCAACGGCTGGACCCGCGTCACCTACAAGGGCCGCGACGGCTACGTCGCCCTCGGCCTACCTGAGCGGCAGCGCAGACTCATCAGGCAGCGGCAGCTCCGGCAGGACGGGAGAGGTCTACACCACAACAGCGCTCAACCTGCGGACGGGAGCAAGCCTCAAGTCGTCAGTCAAGACCACCGCAGCCGCTGGAACCAGGCTGACGCTCACCGGATCAGTCCGGGGCCAGTTCTCCCAGGTCACCTGGAATGGTCAGCAGCTGTGGGCGGCGACCCGCTACCTGTCCCAGTCCGCTGGCTCAAACAGCTCAGAGCTGCCGCAAACCACCAAGAGGCTGCGGGCCACCACCGCCCTGATGATCCGCACCACCCCAGGGGGCGACTGCAGGTCCCTGGGCGACGTGCCGCGCGGCTCCATCCTGGACTGCACCGACGTGGTCACCGGCGGAATGGCGCAGTGCATCTGGCAGGGGCAACGTACGGTGGTTCAACAACAAGTACCTGAGGGGCGTTGGCAACACCGCGAGCCCGGCTCCTGGGAACCTGCCGTCCACCACCACGCAGTATGCGACGGCAGATCTCAACATCTGGAATGCCGCCACTGGTTCCAGCTACAGCGGAGAGATCCCCAAGGGCGGTGAGGTGGCCGTCACCGGAACCGTCACCTCGGTCGCGCACAGATCGTCTACAAAGGGTGCCATCCGCTGGGTCACGGCCCGGTATCTGAGCTCGCGACGCCAAGCCCCGGCGGCGGGGTCTGCTGGAGGCGGATCTGAGCAACGGCAGCCTGAACCGCGGCTGGTCCAAGGGCCTGGACAATGCGAGCGAGAACGTCAAGAAGATCGTGCGCCATGTCTGGGGGAACATCCCGGAGATCAAGACCATGTACGGCGTGCGCCCGGACTCCATACCGGATCATCCGTCAGGCCTGGCCGTCGACATCATGATCCCCAACTACAAGTCGAACAAGGCGCTGGGTGACCGGATCGCGGCCTATTTCAAAGAAAAACCACAAAGCAGTGGCGGGTCCACTACATCATCTGGGATCAGAAGATCTGAATGTGACCCGCGCCTCAGAAGGATGGCGTGCGATGTCCGGGCGCAGCGGTGACACCGCCAATCACAAGGATCACGTCACATCACGGTCTAGCCCGAACTAGTTCGTCACCTCCACGGTCCCGGCGGCCCCCTTTCGGCGTCCAGGAACCCGCATGATCGACGACGGTGTAGTGGCCGGCCTCGGGGAAGGTGAGCTCCACGAACCCGCCCTGCGCGGCTTCCAGGCCAGAGCCTGGGGCCGCCTCCCGCTCTATGCCGAAGGGTCACGGCCGTCCATGAGCTGGTAGCCGCCCTCGAAGTACACGGTGTCGAACTGCCCTCCGATGATGTGGAAGCTGGTCGACAAGTTCGGGCCGGCGTCGAGGACCCAGAACTGACCTTCTCCCCCACCGTCGCCTTGAACGGCTGCTGCGCATATTGGTACGCGATGCCGTTGAAGGTGGAGTAGGTGAGGCTCCTCCGTCTGGGCCTTGGCTGCGTCGATCTCCGCGCGGCGTTCTCGGGGCTGTCGCCAGAGCCATCGGCGAGATAGACCTCTGAGGCGACGACCACGTATTCACGGTCGACCTGGGAAGGCCCTGCTCCGGATCGATGATCACGGCACCATGCATCCCAGCCGCGATGTGGGCGGTGACCGCGCTTCCACAGTGGTACATCCAGATACCGGCCCGCTGTGCGGTGAAGCGATACACCAGCGACTCACCGGGCGGGATGGTGCGCATGGGGCCATCGGGGGCCAGGTTGCTGGCGTGGAAGTCGATGGAGTGCCCGATGCTCCCGTCGTTGATCAGGGTGATCTCGAAGACATCGCCGACCTTTCCCCTGAGCGTCGGACCGACCGGTCCCCCGTTGAACGTCCAGCGTTTCTGCCAGACCCCGGGGGCAACCTCGATCGGGGTCTCCGTGACGCGCATCTCGACGCGATGCACAGACCCGGGCTGGGTGCAGGGAGCCGTCGGGTCGACGATCGTCTGCAGCTCAGCCGAGTTCGCCTGTGCGGGAACATGGCTGTGACCGCTTCCTTTGTCGGAGCCTGTTGCGGTGGCGGTTCGTCCCGCCACCCTGACGTCGAAGACCATCCCGGCCTGCCGATGCCCGACGACGGTGCACCAGCCCTGGATGGAGTCTCCCACGATCCCAGGTCGAGTTCCGCGGTCTCCCCCGCAGCCAGACGCGGGTGGTGGCGTCCCCGATCTGAAGATCGTGCATGGTCGTCGGGTCGGCGTTGCGCAGCTCGATGATCACGCGGTCCCCTCCTCCACGTCCACGGCGTTCGGGGTGAAGCGCATGCCATCAGCCACCACCTGCACCCGCACGGTGTTTCCCGACGGCGTGAGCTCCCGGCTCGCCTGGCCACTGGAGCCGATACCGACTGCGGAGGGATCGATGCCGACCCCTACGCTGACAGCAATGGTCAACACCATCACCCCCGGCGAGCAGCCCGTTGACTGTGAGCGCTGACTCACGCTCAGGGCAGCTTCTCCCTCGGCTGACCCGGTCCAGCCTGGGCCATGGCGCGGCGCTCCGCGATGCTGGCTTTGACGCCGAGGATCATCAGGGGCAGGGAAGGCGGCCACCGCAACGACCGCGAAGGCCGCGGCGGCGATCTTCACCCACACGGGGTGGGTGCGAGGGAACAGCAGGAGCGCGCCGTTGATGACAACCAGCCGCAGAGTGGTCCCCCGGTCAAACCAGGCCGCGCCCGCCCGCACGACCCGCGGGCCACCCCCAGGACGGAGGGCAGCAGGGTAGCTGAGCGCGCCCGTCAGGATCTGGACCGCAAAGCCCCCGCCCACAGCACCGCGAGAAGGGTCGCTGCCCGGCTCCACCCCGTAACCGGCGTCGTCAGCACGATCCACCCCGTCGTGACGAGCGCCACCAAGCCCCAGACGAGGGCAGCGAGGATTGAGGCACTCGCGAACTCGCGCGGAGGACGCCGCCTGAGCGGGGCCACGAGCACCCGTCCCCACCACAGCAGGGGAGGCGAGATATCCGACGAGACCCGCGGCTGCGATGTACTTCAATCCGGCCAGCGCCCCGGCATCAACCACGACGACGGAGCCGATGAACCACACGAGGGCCTGACGGGCGAACGTCTCGGCCCTGTCGTCCATCCTGGTTCTCAGGACAGTCGGCCAGAATGTCACCAGGGTGCCGACGACAGTCAGCCCGATCCAGCCGAGCAGGGTTGGTCATCGTGTGCGCGACGAGCGTCCGCCAGTGCCACTCATTGTCGAGGCCGAAGGCCAGGGCCGCCCCCGAATGCCGCGCCGACGGGCAGGGAAGCAGGCGGCTGCGACGTAATACCACACTGAGATGCGGAAACGTCCCGGCAGGGCATCGCGCAGCATCCGCCAGAGCGAGGGTCCCATGCCAGGCCACGGCGGCGGTGACCACCGTCGCGCCTGCTACGAGGCCACCACCAGGTGGCGGGAACCCCTGATGAAGACGGCGAGGGAGCCGGCGCTCAGCAGCATGAGCCTGCGGTTTTGAGCGCGGGCCCGGGCCTCATCAGGGACGCACCTTCAGCAGGGCGTTGGCGAAATGCTGGCTCCAGACGAACACGGAGTGAGTCAGAGCGCCGAGCAGCACCAGGTGGACCATCAGCCAGGTGGACTCCGGCACCCAGGCGATGTGCCGCCGCGATGATGACGGCCGACAGCAGCCAGATCACGACGGTGTAGTCGCGCGACCGACGGCGGCCCTCGGTGGGACGTCCCTGGGCGGCCTGTCATGCGCGCGCCGCCGACGTGATGGCCGTGACGGCGAACACCAGGATTGAGGCCACAGTCATGATCCTCCGATTCGGTGAGGCGATGGTTCCTGTCAGGGCACCGGCGACACGCACCGCCATCCCAAGGTGCAGCAGCAGCAACGGCAGCCACATAGCGGGGCGGTACGGCAGAGGGCGGGCCAGCACGGTCGGGAAGATGATAGGCGCATGGGCCGCATGATCATCGACATGGCAAATCCCAGGAACGTGGAATGCACCACGATGTCGTAGGTTCCCGTGGTCTCCGGGCGGCCCGACCAACCAGGTCAGTCCCGCCACCCCCAGCCAGAGGTTGCCCAGCAGCAGGGCTGCCGCGTTGTAGCGCCGGAGTCCCTCCGTGCGGATCATCCGCCTCCCGACGTCGTCGCGGATCAGCCACAGCGCAACGGCCAGCGCACCTGCCCCGAAGAGACGGTCCCCCGCACCCGGGCCACAGCAGGCTCGCCGCATGGCGGCGAGTGCCAGCCAGGTGCTTAGGGGCCACGAGGGTCGGGGTGGCCCGAGGGACCCATGGTGAGCTGGGCCAACTCGGCACGTTCGGCAGCGATGGTGATCACAATGAACCCCGCCAGCAGAGGCAGCAGGGCCGGCAATTCGGCGCGCAGCAGCAACCCCGCAGCCAGGCAGGCGAGCAGCGCTCCCAGCACCTGGGCGGCCACGAGTGGCAGTGGAGCTCGCTTGCAGAGGGCTGCCAGGACGACGACTAGGGCAACGGTGCCATCAAACAGCAGCAGCTGCCCCAGAACGGGCGTCACGCCGCTGATCAGCACGAGGGCACCCGCGCCAAGCAGGGCAGGGGCCGCATGGGCCAGCCGGTTCCGCAGGGGCCTGGGAGCGCTCAAGGGAGATGAGGGTTCCCATGATCCCAGCACCATCAGCGGTCCGTGCAGGTCGCCGATGCGACCACTCGCCACTGGCGCCCAGACCCCTAAAGCCGCACAAGTCCCGCGTTGAGGGCCCACGAGGAGGCTTGCCCCGCAAGCATCACCAGGAAGATCCGGCGCGACACGGGGGCCGGGGCATTGGGGTTCAACGGTTATCAGCAGCAGCCGCCGCGGCGCTCCAGCTTGAGCTTCCAGGCGTCGGGGCCCTCTTGCAGGTAGGAGACCGCGATGGCGTCGCCATTGTGCTCCTCGATCTGCGCCAGCAGCGGGAGCGGGTTGTGAGGGGCCACGAGCACAAAGGCCGCTCCGGGCTGAAGTGAGCCGACCACCCCGTGGATGGCGGCGTGCCTGATGGCGTGGGGGATGACACGTGCGTCCAGCTCCGGCAGCTGCTCATCGTGGCCGCAGCCGCAGCTGCTGGTCTTCTCGGTGATGGGGAATTCAGTCATGCGGCGATTTTAGTGACAACGCAGACGGCAAGGAAATGTTGAGAGCTTCAGCATCTCAGCGTGCGACGACAGTCAGCACACCGTCCTCATCCGTGTTGACCAGGACCTCAGTGTCGTAGACACGGCTGAGGTTCTCCGAGGTGCACACCTCTTCCGGTGCGCCCTGGGCCACCACTTCTCCCGCGGACATGAGTAGCACCTCGTCGCAGAAACGGGTTGCCAGGTTGATGTCGTGCAGCACCACCAGCGCCAACCGCGACGACGGGGCATCGCTCCCCTGCGCATCGCCGCCGTTCCTGCGCTCGGCTGCTGTCTCCCGGTCCCATGCACATGCCTGCGCACGCTGCGCAGCACCCGCACCTGGTGCTTCAGGTCCAGGGCGCTGGTGGGTTCATCCAGCAGCACCAGCTCGGGCTCATGGACGAGGGTCTGCGCCAGCGAGATCAGCTGCCGCTGCCCTCCCGAGCACTCCCCCAGGTAGGTGTTGGCCAGCCTCCCGATCCCCAATGTCTCAAGGGGCTGTGTAGGGCGCGTTCCACATGCTCCCGAGACACGCGCCATCCGGAGCCTCCACGCTGCGCCGAGACCAGCACGGACTCGATCGCGGTCAAGGCGATGTGCCGGGAATCTCCTGGGGCATGTACCCGGTGACGTCCTGCAGCGCCTTGCCTGAGCGTTCCCGTATCTGACCCATCCCTGGCAGTGCTGTGCCCCGCGATGGAACGGACCAGCGTTGACTTGTCGCAGCCATTCGGCCCCAGTAGGCCCGCAACGATGCCCTCCCTGACGGTGAGGCTGAGGCCGGACAGAACTTTGTGCCTTCCGTAGCTCACGGCGACGGAGTCGAGGTTGAGCATGTGTCACACCATCTTCCAGCTGGACATGATCTAGACCGAGATCGCCGAGGTTGTGCGGCGCCTGCCCATGATGATGAGCACGAACACCGGAACGCCGACGAGGGCTGTGAGGATGCCAACGGGAAGCACGACCCCGGCACCACGATCTGGGCCGCCGCGTGGGCACTGCACAGCACCAGAGCGCCGCAGGCCATCGCCGTCGGCGCGAAGAGGCGCTGATCCTCCCCGACCAGGATGCGTGCCACGTGGGGGCCGACCAGGCCCACGAAGCCGATGATTCCCACGGAGCTGACTGACAGCGCGGCTATCAGCGACGCCCCGAGCAGGGTCCACATCCTGACATTGTCCACTTTCACTCCCATCGCCCTTGCCCGGGCCTCTCCGAGCGAGAGCGCCGTGAGCTCCACTGGTTGAGCCAGAACAGTGGGATGACGATGACGAGCGCCACGAGGACCAGGACGATGGAAAACCACGTGGCTCTTTCCAGGGAGCCCATGGTCCAGAAGACCATGCGCTGCAACGCCTCCTGGGAGGCCCGGTACTGCATCAGCATCAAGAGGGCCTGGAACCCGAAGACGAGCGCTATGCCCAGCAGGATGATGGTTTCCCGGCCCGAGCGTCGCAGCCGGGACACCGTCGCGATCAGGGCGCTGGCCAGCAGCGCGAGGACAGCGGCTCCGATCGGTATCGAGGCCTCGGGGAACATGGGCACGCTGATTCCAGTGGCGATCACTACGGCAGCCCCGCAGCCGGCGGCCGCGGAGACGCCGAGGGTGTAGGGCTCGGCCAGCGGGTTGTCGAGGATAGTCTGCATCTGCGCTCCCGCGAGAGCCAGCGCAGCCCCGACCACCACGGCCATCAGCGCCGGAGGGGTCCGCAGCTCCAAGACCACGGTGCGGGTGCTGCCTGGAACGCTCATCCCCAGATAGGTGCGCGCGATGTCCAAGGCGCTCACACGGATCGGCCCCACCATCATGGCGATGACGAACATCACCACGACGGCGGCGAGGATGCCAATGAGGATGAGCAGCCGCCTTCTCTTGATGCGCCAGAACTCCCTGAGAGCCTCCCCCTGGCCATGCAAACCCTCGTCCTTCACGGCTGGGTTGGTCACAGCAGTCGCCTCACCGGGACGGGGTCATGCCATCTTGGCGGCGAAGACACCCTCAGCTTTGAACGGCATGAACTTCTCGTGGAAGTCAGCCCAGGCGGCATCGACTGCCGGCAGTCCGTCCGCTGAGAGCCCCTGCCATTCAGCGAAGGCAACGTATGCCAGGAAGTTGAACGGGGCGTCGTAGAACTGGTGGTAGATGCCGTACACCTCCTTCTCACTGAAGGCGGTCAGCTCGCCATAGCCCGTCTCATTGGCCAGTTGCGCGAGGCTCTGCCCCGCGGTCTCAGCGGTGGCGTTGTAGCCGAGCTGCACGTAGGCGGTGGTCGCCTTGTCGCTCTTGTCCTGCTGCCCCCAGTCCCCTCCTGTGGCGATGATGAGCTTCGGCTGCTTCTCAATCAGCTTCTCCGTGGTCACGGTTCCCGCATCCCCGTCCAGGAGGCTGGTGCCCAGGTTGTTTCCCCACTGGCCGTCACGATCTGACCGAAGTTGGAATTGCCGAAGGTCCTGCCCGGCTCGGAGATCCCCGGAGAGCGCCACAGGAAGGTGACCGGCCTCTCAGCCTCTGGGCGTGCCTTCGCAGCCTCCGTGACCGGCCCAACCAGCGAGTCATAGAATTCCAGGAACTCCTTGGCCGTGTCCTCTGCACCGAACACCTGCCCGAGAAGCAGCACGCTGGAATGGGTGTTCTCGACGGGCTTCTGTCGGAAGTCCGTCACCAGGTACGGGATCTTGGCAGCGTCCAGTTTTTGCGTCAAATCCCGCCTGCTTGGCGGATTCATACTGGTCCAGGGTCATCAGGAACAGGTCGGGGCTGTGCTCCAGCAGGTTCTCAACACCCAGGTCCCCCTTCGCCACACCGCCGATCGTCGGAATGTCCTTCGCCTTGGGCTGGACCGACTCCACCCGCTGGTAGACGTCCGGCGCAGCTTTCTGAAGATCGGTTCCCCAGGCGACGACCTTGTCCAGCAGTTTCTCCTTCTGCAGGAACAGCAGCGAATAGGCCTGGCGGGACTCCCCCAGGATGACCTTGGAGGGCGTCGAATCCAGTGTGACGCTGCGGCCGGTGACATCCGTGACCGTCAGCCCACCTCCTGCGCTGGAGGAGCCAGCGTCGTTGGGGGCATCAGCCTGGTTTCCGCCTCCGCATGCCGAGAGGGCTGCCACCCCCACTGCGGCGGCTCCCCTGAGAAACAGCCTGCGCTTCATGTCCACCTCCTGCCGCGATGGCGGCTTAGTCATGTTGATGTCGAGCGTCGCTCACGCCCCCCAGCAGTAATCAAGGCAACCCTAAATCAACCGAGGATAATTAAGCAAGGTCAGTATTGCCTTAACCAAGAAGACGCTGCGCATCTGCGGCGCCTCGTCCTTCCGGCGCACAGTCCACCGCGACGAGGAGGCGCCGCACCCATAAGGCGAGCGGATGCGCATCAATCTGGCCAGATGGGATAGGCTTCGACAGTTGGCCCCTGTAGCTCAGGGGATAGAGCACCGCTCTCCTAAAAGCGGGTGTCGTTGGTCTCGAATCCAACCGGGGTCAGCCATCCGGGGCGCGCCTGATCTTGATCTTGGCGCGCCCTTCTGCCTGCGGCCGTCACCACCCCTCACAGGCTTTCTTATCCCACCTTTACACCGACGCATTAGAGCGCTTCCCATTCTGGCGTCCCCACCGCTACAGTGAGCCGCACGTCAAGGAGGACTTGGGGAGCGAAGGAGAACCCATGACGCGGGTACCGCCCAGAGGCATTGATCACGGCATCCCAGAGGATCGCCGGTGGAGCTACGGCGAGACGCCTTGGCGAGAGATTCCGACGTGCCCGCCGTGCGCCCGGGTGATCGTCGACAACGATTTCGCCGATCCGGACGATCTGTACCAGCTGGTGCATCACCTGCTGTCTCCCAGCGTCAAGATCGCGGGAGTCGTCGCATCCCATCTGCGTGAGAACGACCCCATCACCACCTCGACCACCACCGCAACCGACGCGGAGACCATCGTGCTGGACCTGTTCGCACGGATGGGGCTGACCTCCACCGAGTTGGTGGCGGGGCTCGAAGTGGCGTTGCCTGACCCGCAGACCCCCATCGACTCTCCCGCGGTCCGGGGCATCATCACCGAGGCCCTGAAGGACGACGACACACCGCTGTATTACGCAGCCGGGGGCGGCCTCACCGACCTGGCCTCAGCGATCCTGATTGAGCCGGAGGTGGCACGCCGCATCACCCTGGTGTGGGTGGGCGGACCCTGAGTACGTCGGCATGGCTGTCCCCTCCAGGGCACATGCCCATTGAGTACAACCCTGATGATCGACGTCAACGCGGGCCGGGCGTGCTTCGACGCAGCTGATCTGACGATCTGGCAGGTCCCCGCAACACCTACCGTCAGATGATCATCGCCGAGTCTGAGCTGCGAATCCGCATCGGGGGACCGGTCCGCTCGGCAAGTACATGTATCAGGAGATCAAGCACCTTCTCGACAGCTGCCACCGCGACGGCAACCACCCCCATCACCGGCGGCTACGACCTGGGCGACAACGCCCTAGTGCTGCTGACGGCGCTGCAGACGGTGTATGAGGCCGACACTGCGTCCTCGCGCTGGGTCACCATGCCGACCCCCGCCCTCATGGCATCGGGTGACTACCGCCCGATGCACGGGACCCGGGAGATGCGCGTCTACACCCACCTCGACACCCGCCTGCTCGTGGAGGACCCTGTGCCTGAAAATCCAGGAGTTCGCCCACTGGCAGGCCACGGGCCAGCCGGGATGAGGTGTCGATGATCACAAATTGGTGAAGAAACGAGCCTGACGCCGCTCTACTTCTGTACCTGGCGGCAGGTCTCCCCACAGTTTCATGAAAGCGCTCTCAGAGGCCAATGGCAGGCACTCCAGGAGAGCCAGGTAACGAACAAAGGAGTAATCGTGGCCAACCGTGGAGACGGGTTTTTGTCGCAGCAGCCCCTCGGCATCAGCCTGACCCTCGGGGGCGTGCAGCCCCTCATCCACACAGGAGACGAAGCCGTCGGGCGAAGGCGACAGCGGCGAGCAGATCACCCTGAACGTCTCCGTCTTCAACGACTTCGGCTACACGGAGCTGTACAAGGAGTACATGAAGCTCCACCCCAACATCACCATTGAGGAGACTCGCGCAAAGCAGCACCACCAATTCCCGAGATCGCCTCAGCACAGGATTGTCCGCCGGATCTGGCCTCTCTGACATTGAGGCGGTCGAGGGCGACTGGATGCCCGAGGTCATGCAGTACACCGACCAGTGGGTGGACCTCAGCAACGACTCCCTGAAGGACCGCTGGCTGGAATGGAAGACGGCCAAGGCCACCGATCCCAGTGACCGTCTGCTGGGGTACGGCACCGACAGCGCCCCCAACGCGATCTGCTACCGCGCCGACCTGTTCGCCGCCGCCGGCCTCCCCTCCAACCGCGACGAGGTCGCCAAGCTCCTCACCGGGGACTGGAACAAATTCTTCGAGGTGGGCAGGCAGTTCAGGGCCGCCAACAGCCAGGTCGCCTGGTTCGACTCCGCCAGCAGCGTGTTCCAGGGAATGATCTCGCAGCTGCCCAACGCCTTCGAGAACAGTGACGGCACCCCCATCCCGCTGTCCGACAACACCGGCATCAAGTCGATCTACGACTCCATCGTCGCCAACCTGGACCAGTCGGCTCATCTCACCGCCTGGGATGAGGACTGGATGGCCGCCTTCCAGGGCGATCCCAAGTTCGCCACCATCATGTGTCCCAGCTGGATGGCTGGATTCATCGAGGAACAGGCAGCAGGCGTGACCGGCTGGGATGTGGCCCCGGTGTTCCCGGGAGGCGCCAGCAACTCCGGTGGTTCCTACCCTGATGGTTCCAGTGCAGTCGAAGCACCAAGAGGCGGCCAAGGCCCTGGCCGACTGGCTGACCGCCCCCGAGCAGCAGCTGAAGGCCTACGCCGCCAAGCAGGTGTTCCCCAGCCAGGTCGAGGCCTTGAAGTCTCCTCAGGTCACCGAGTCCGTCAGCAAGTTCTTCAACTGACGCCCCGATCGGCAAGATCTACGCCTCCCAAGCCAGCTCGATCACGGTCCAGCCCTTCACCGGAGAGCAGTACGGCTCCATCCGTGACATCGTCGGCGATGCCCTCAACCGCGTCAGCTCCGGCGCCATGGATGCCGAGGCCTCGTGGCAGCAGGCGCTCGCGGATTACAAGGACCTGGGAATCTGATCCACCGGGCGCGGGTCTGGGGCCTCCCGCTGGCCCCGGACCCCACCCACGACACCAAGGACAATCCAATGCCGACTCCGGGACGGACCCCTGCAACAGGGATGTGCGTGATATGACCACATCGCACGACACAGTGAGACCTTCCGAGAGGCGCTTTCGCCTCAGCATGCTGGACGTGAAGCTCAGCCCGTACCTCTACGTGGCGCCCTTCTTCGTCGTCTTCGCGATCACCGGCCTGTACCCCTCTGCTGTACACCGCCTTCATCGCGGTGCACAACTGGCACCTGGTGCGAGGCAACCAGGGTTTCGTCGGGCTGGCAAACTTCACGGAGGTCTTAGCGCAGCCGCGTTTCTGGCAGTCCCTTGGGAACACCTTCTCAATCTTTGCGCTGTCTTCCATCCCACAGGTGGTGGCTGCCGTGCTCATCGCCGCGGTTCTGGACGCGAACCTGCGGGCCAAGACTTTCTGGCGCATGAGCGTGCTGCTGCCCTACGTGGTGACCCCCGTGGCTGTCTCCCTGATCTTCGGGAAGCTCTTCGCCGACCAGTCCGGGCTCATCAACAACATCCTCAACGCCCTGGGCCACAATTCGATCGGCTGGCACGTGGACCCCCTGGCGAGCCACATCGCCATCGCGATGATGGTGAACTTCCGGTGGACTGGGTACACCACGCTGATCGTGCTGGCCGCGATGCAGGCCATACCCCGCGATCTGTACGAGGCAGCCATCATTGACGGCGCGTCGCGGGTTCGCCGTTTCTTCTTCGTCACGATCCCCATGCTGCGCCCAACCCCTGATCTTCGTGGTGCTGACCTCCACCATCGGCGGGCTGCAGATCTTCGACGAGCCCAAGACCTTCGACGCCACCGGCATGGGAGGCCCCAACCGGCAGTGGATGACCATGACCATGTACCTGCATGAGATCGGATGGGGCAAGACCCGGGACTTCGGCCGTGCCGCAGCGGTGGCGTGGCTGCTGTTCCTGATCGTCGTCGTGCTGTCGGTGGTCAACTTCCTGCTCATCCGACGCATCTCCTCTGATGACTCCAAGACCCCGAAAGCCAAACGCACGAAGCAGGTGAAGTCATGAGCCGCACAGATCAGACGATGTCGGCCCCCGCGCTGGAGCAGTTCGCCGGCAAGGGGCTGGCGCGGGCTGCGCGACGCCGCGCCATCCGACGTGGAGAGCTCGCCCCCATCCGTGGGACTTCCTTCGGCGCGGATCGCCGCCCCGGCTGGGTCACCTACACAATCCTCATGGTGATCTTCGCCCTCTCCTGCTTCCCCGTCTACTACGCCATCTTGCTGGCATCCTCCGACGGCGCAACCATCGCCGCGAACCCCTGCTGTCGCTGCTTCCCCAGGGCAACCTGTGGGGAGAACCTGGGTCGCGTGATGAGCTCAGACGTCAACTTCTGGCGGGCTTTGACGAACTCAGTCATCATCTCGGTGGTGACAGCCATCTCCGTGATGTTCTTCTCCACCCTGGCCGGGTTCGCCTTCTCCAAGCTCCGTTTCCGGGGCAGCAAGCCGCTGCTGCTGTTCGTGATCGACGATGGCCGTGCCCGCGCAGCTGGGCGTGGTCCCGCTGTTCATCGTGATGGCGGAGCTGAAGTGGATCGGTGAGCTTCAGGCCGTGATTGTGCCTGGTCTGGCCTCGGCCTCGGGGTGTTCTGATGACCCAGTACCTGCAGTCCGCGCTGCCCTTCGAGCTGGTGGAGGCCGCCCGCGTCGATGGCTGCTCCATGATCCGCACCTTCTGGCATGTTGCCGTGCCCTCGGCACGCCCCGCCATGGTGATGCTCGGAATGTTCACCTTCGTGGAGTTCCTGGACGAGCTTCTTCTGGCCCTTCATCGTGCCAGGCTCCAAGAACCCCCACCCTCCCGGTGGCCCTGACTCTGCTGCAGGGCACCTACTTCAGGACTACTCACTCATCATGGCAGGCGTGGTCATCACCACCGTCCCGCTCATGATCCTAGTCTCGCCCTGGCCGGTCGACATCTGGTGACCGGCGTCATGCAAGAGAGCTATCAAAGGATGACCATCCATACCTTCCCTGAGGATTTCCTGTTCGGTGCCGCCACCGCAGCCTTCCAGATCGAGGGCGGCGCCTCCGACGACGGGCGTGGCCGCTCCATCTGGGACGAGTTCTGCGATCAGCCGGGCCGAATCCTCGACGGCTCAAACGGCCAGGTGGCGATGCGACTACGGCCAGATGCCCGAGGACGTGGCGCTGATGCGACAGCTGAACCTCCAGGCCTACCGGTTCTCCACCTCCTGGGCTCGGGTCTCCCCCGATGGACGAGGCTTCAACCCCAAGGGGGTCGACTTCTACTCCCGTCTCGTCGACGAGCTGCTGAGCGCCGGGATCACACCCTGGCTGACCCTGTATCACTGGGATCTGCCCCAAGCCCTGCAGGACGAGGGCGGCTGGGCCAACCGCGACACCTCCTACCGGTTCGCCGAGTACACCGCCCATCTCGTCGAGGCCCTCGGAGACCGCGTCGACATCTGGACCACATTGAACGAGGCCTGGTGCTCGTCGTTCCTCCTCCTACGCTGCCGGGGTGCATGCGCAGGGCGTGTCAGCCCAGAAGAGGCCGTGGACGCCGCCCACCACCTGCTGCTGGCCCACGGCCTGGGAATCCAGGCGCTGCGGGCGGCACCACGTGACCTCACGGTCGGGATCACCGTCAACACCGGCTATGCGCATCCCGCGGACCCGGACAACCCAGCCGGCGTCGAGGCCGCCTCCCGGATCGACGCGGGCTTCATGGGGGTGTTCCTGGATCCCATCTTCAAGGGTGAGTACCCAGCCGAGGCCTTGGAGGCGATGGGCCCTGCGGGGCTGGGCAAGGCTGTTCGCGAGGGTGACATGCAGCTGATCAGCGCCCCCATCGATGTGCTCGGCGTGAACTTCTACAACGGGGCAGCCCATCGTGCGCCCGAGCCTGGGGCGGTCCGCGAGGTCACAATCGCCGAGGGTGGCCACCCGAATGCCTCCCCGATGGTGGGCAACGAGACGATCCAGCCCGTGCCCCGGGATCTGCCGGTGACCCTCGATGGGCTGGGAGGTCTGCGCCGAGGACCTGCGGCTGATGCTGGAGCGGGTGCATCGCGAGTACACCGGTCCCGCCGGCGTCCCCATGGTCATCACCGAGAATGGCGCCGCCTACCGTGATGAGCCGGATGCCGAGGGCTTCGTTGATGACACATCGACCCGGCTGGCCTACATTCGCGACCATCTGGTGGCGGTGCGTCAGGCCATGGACAACGGTGTGGATGTGCGCGGCTACCTGGTGTGGTCGCTGCTGGACAACTTCGAGTGGTCCATGGGCTACACCGAGCGTTTCAGGATCGTCCGGGTGGACTCACGACACGCTGCGCCGGACCCCTAAGGCCAGCGCCCTGTGGTACGCGGAGGTGGCCCGCACCCACCAGGTCACCGCATGAGGGTCCTGTTCCTGGGTGGCCCTGGAACATCTCATTCTCCACCATCACCGATCTGCTGCTTCACGGCCACGAGGTAGCGGTGATGAAACGCAGCCACGGTGGTTTGCTTGGCCTAGAGGGGAAAATCCGGGTGTTCCACGGGGATCGGGATCATCCGGAGACGCTGAGCCAGGTGCTGGCCGCGTTCCGCCCCAACCAGGTCGTGGACGCCAGCTGCCTCGAGTTCCCCAGGCCCAGACGCTGATCCATGCGGTGTCTGCCCAGCCGTGCCAGCGGGTCGTGTTCATCAGCACCGCCGGCGTCTACGGCTATCCGCTCAGCCGGCTGCCGATGCGCGAGGATGACCCTTGGACTCCGCCCTACGGTGACTATGCGACGAATAAGCTGGCCATTGAGCAGCTGTATGGGGAGGCGTTCAGCCGGGGCAAGACACGGCTGACGATCGTCCGTCCTGGCTATGCGCTGGGCAAGACCTTCTCCCTGACCGCGATGGGAATCAACCAGGGCGGCCTGCTGGCCTCCCGGATCCGGACAGGGGCCGTCCTGTCCTGTCCCCCGGCGATGGCACCACACTCGATCGACGCCGGGGCCGCGCACAACACCGGGAGGATGATTGCCCGGATCTGTGAGGAGCCGGAGGCTGCGGGGCAGGCCTACACCTGCGCCCATCCTCGGGCAGTGACCTACGACCAGTACATTGAGGTCTTCGCCGAGGCGGTGGGGCGGCCCGCGCAGATCGTGCACGTGCCCACGGACTTCCTGCTGTCGCTGGGCCGGCCCGAGGTGGCCCACAGCCTGCTGCCCGAGCATGATGGGCCACCACCTGTACTTCCAGCGTCGAGAAGTTCGCGCACCAATTTCCCGACTTCGAGTGGGGAGTGGTCCCTGACCGACGCGGCCAGGGACTTCATCACCCATCAGGAGGCCACCGGGGACCCACGAGACTTCAGCTCCCCAGTTCGAGGATCGGGTTCTGGAGGTCTGGCTGCAGGGCATGTCCACGCTGCGCCAGACGGTCCTGGATCACACAGTCGGCTGATTCGGCTGCGGCTGAGAAGCGCCCAGGCGCTGCATGAAGTGCTCTGGAGTTGAGCCGAGCGCCGCAGTCAGGACTGTGGCCTGCCCCGGTTCAGCAGTTGCTCGAAGGGCGTGACCTCCTCGAACCCATCGGCGACCCGCGGCCTCTCAGCCACTCCCGTCAGGCACCCTGCAACTCCCCAACGCATCCTTGATGCGCTGCTGGAGCGCCAGCACCCGGGGCCGCCGAAGTCCTCCGTCGCGGCGAACACACCGGTCCGCACGACCTGCGCGCCCAGGTAGGACAGCAGGGGCGCATCGCGAAGTCGATCACCAGGAGTGCCGGATCAGTGCCGCCCGTGGCGGCCAGCAGCACTTTCGGCATCCTTTCAGAGCCCCCGGCTCCAGAACATCGAGAAAGCTTTTGAACAGCCCGGAGTAGGAGGCGGAGAGGTGGGCGTGACCGCCACCAGGGCATCAGCCCCGGTGATCGGTCGCGATGGCTTCGCCGAGCCCATCAGAGACCACGCCGGCGAGCATCGCGCGTCGACGACGGCGTGGGCATGGTCGCGCAGGGCGACAATCTGCACCTGCTGGTCGGGCAGGGCCGCGGCGAACTCGTCGGCCAGCAGTTTGCGCTCGACGGGACTCGCAGCCCGGCATGAATGATGGTGACCTGGCTCGCAGCCGGCCCGCCGCCCCGGCGTTGTCCTCCTCGGCCCGGGTTCCGGTCCAGCGGTCGACGGCCGCCTTGCCCTCCTCCGGTTCGCTGGTTCCCCGCGCGGCGCGGAGAAGAGCGTGGTTCGGGGCATCGGGAACGCCGGGTGCGCGCCGCGCCTCGAACTCATGTCGCAGCACGGGAACAACCTCGGTGCCCAGCAGCTCCACCTGTTCCAGCACCGTCTTCAGGGCAGGCCGGCGTGGTCCAGCGGAACAGCTGCCGCTGGTAGTCTCCGACGTAGTCGCGGAATCGAGCGTGCGCTCGATGACCTGCTCTGGGCTGCCGACGGTCAGCGGGGTCTGGGCCATGAAGTCCTCCAGCGACGGGCCGCCACCGTAGACGGGGGCGTTGTCGAAGTAGGGCCGGAACTCGTTGACGGCGTCCTGCGAGTTGCGGGCGCATGAACACTTGGCCGCCGAGCCCCACGATGGCCTGCTCTGGCGTGCCGTGTCCCGTGATGGGCGAAACGACGCCGGTACAGCTCCACCATGCGCTTGGTGTGGCTGGGACCCCAGAAGATGTGGTTGCTGAAGAAACCGTCCCCGTAGTAGGGCGGCCTGCCTCGGCGATCTCGGGGCTGCGAGATGGAGCCGTGCCAGACGAATGGGGCGACGCCGTCGAGTGGCCGCGGAGTGGCGGTGAAGGCGTGCAGCGGCGTGCGGAACCTTCCTCCCAGGTCACAACCTCCTCATCCCAGAGACGACGCAGCAGGGGCGTAGTTCTCAATGGACAGGTCGATGCCGTCGCGGATGTCCTTGCCGAACCAGGGGTACACCGGCCCGGTGTTTCCGCGGCCCAGCATCAGGTCCATCCGGCCGTCGACCAGGTGCTGCAGCGTGCCGTAGTCCTCGGCGATGCGCACCGGGTCGGTGGTGGTGATGAGGGTCGTGGCAGTGGACAGGGATGATGTTCTTCGTCTGCGCTCCGATCCACGCCAGGGTGGTGGTGGGCGAGCTGGCCACGAAGGAGGGTTGTGGTGCTGTCCGACTGCGACGACGTCGAGTCCGACCTCGTCGGCCAGCTTTGCGATCTCGACGGTGGCCTTGATGCGCTCGTGCTCCGTCGGGTGCGCCCGTGGTGGGGTCGGTGGTGACGTCACCGACGGTGAAGATTCCGAACTGCATGTTGACTCCTCAGTCAGTCCAACTTAGTTGAACAGTAAACCATCCTGGCTGGGGGTTTATTCCACGGGCCCCGGAGCCCCCTGCCCGATCGCATACGAGACTCCCACCCATGGAGCGCCCCGCAGCGCCCCGCAGCGCGCGGCATCGCTGCACGAGCCATCCCTGCTGCCCATCGACACTCCAGCATCATGAACAAGCCTCCGGCAAAGCAGCTCCCTTTCCCGGAGCGGTGGGTCATCCGGCAACGTGGGTCTTGGGTGCCGCCGGAAGGACCAGCGGGGTTCCCGTGATCGGATCCGGGTCACCGAGACCTCAAGCCCGAAGACACGCTCCACGGTCTCGGCGGTCATTACCTTCATCGGCTCGCCCTGCGTCGAGGATCTGGCCCTCTCTCATGGCGATGATCCAGTCGGCGTAACGGCAGGCTTGATTCAGATCATGCAGCACCGCGACCACAGTCGTGCCAAGCACCTGGTTGAGCTCCCGACACAGCTCCAGGACCTCGACTTGATGCGCCAGATCAAGGTAGGTGGTCGGCTCGTCGAGGAGCAGGACCCGTGTCTGCTGCGCCAAGGCCATAGCGATCCACACCTGCTGCCGCTGCCCACCGGACAGCTCGGAGACTCGGCGCCCGGCGAGAGCACTGACATTGGTGCGATCCATGGCGATGCTGACCTGCTGGTCGTCCTCGTCCGACCACTGGTGCAGCACGCTCTGGTACGGATACCGGCCTCGGCTCACCAGCTCATGAACGGTGATTCCCTCCGGCGCGATCGACGACTGCGCCAGGAAGCCGACCTCTCTGGCGAAGGCCTTGGGCCGCATCCCCGCAATCTCCCGGCCGTCAAGCAGCACAGTTCCAGAACGCGGCGGCACCTTGCTCAGCGACCTGAGCAGCGTCGACTTCCCACAGGCATTGGGGCCCGACGATCACGCTGAACGATCCCGCCTCGATGACGACGTCGAGGCCTGCCACGACATCGACGCCACCGGCGTATCCGAGGTGAAGGTCCCGGCCCTCCAACACGGCGGGCCGGGTGTCGTCAGATGCTCAAGCTGAAACGACCCTTGACGATCTGGTCACGGACGAAACGCGCAGCGGTAGGGTCCGGCGTTCAGATAGAACGGATCGTCATCCACTTTGACGGCATGCCCAGCTCCCACCGCCTTGAGCGATTCCCACAGCGCCTGGCCGGTGAGCTCCTCGTCCTTGCCACCCTGCACCGCATAGAACAGCCATTCCCCATCAGCCTGGTCCAAGGTCTCGGAGGAGAGCTCATGCGAGACGCCGTCCTTGAACTGCTGGGTGTCCGGTCGCTGCAAGCCCATGTCGGCGACGACAGAGCCGGCGAAAGACAGTGGCCCTGAAGACGCGGAGCTTCTCGCCATTCTTGCGCAGCAGGGAGACTGTTCCTGCGGAGGTGAGGCCAGAGCCCGCCTTGCTTGCCTCAGCAGTCAGCTCGTTCTAGCACGCTCTGCGCAGCCTGCCTCTTCCCAAGCGCATCGCCGAGCAGCAGGAAGTCGATCTTCCAGAACTGACCGGTGCCACGCATCACCACGGTCGGGGCGATTGCGGAGAGGTTCTTGTAGAGGGTGTCGGCGTCATCCTTGCCCGCGATGTTCGTGAGAATCAGGTCAGGGCCGATCGCGCCGATGGCCTCAATATCCGGCTCTGTGCGGAGCCCACTGTCGTGATGGCCGCTATCGCCGAGGCCTGGTCGGGATAGGCGTCCTTCAAGTACTGGGGCACGGGTCCCTCTGCCCCGGCGGCGGTGGTGGAGCCGGTCGGGCACATACCGAGGGCCAGCATGGCATCGGCCTGCCCGGTGGAGATGATGACCACCTTGGCGGGGGCGGCACTGATTGTAGTCTCCCCTGGTGGTGCTTGACGGTGCGGGGAAAGACCCCGTCGGCCTGCCCGACCCCAAGGACTCCCTCAGCTCGGTGGGCACGGCGTCGCTCTTCAGAACGCTCTGGGAGGGCTGGGGAGCTGCTGAGGAGGGAGCTGGTGTTGGCCGCCGGCGAGGACTCCGCGACCCAGGTGTGCCAGCGCAGGCCACCAAGCACGGCCATGGCTGACATCGCTCCGCCTGTCGAAGCACGCGACGCGAGAAACCTGGGATATGGATATGCCTGGCTGAGTAGCATTCATGGGAGTAAGGCTAACCTTACTGACGTGATAAAGACCAGCTTGCGCGATCGTATGCCTCAAAAACAACCGATCCAGGGCTCTCATCGGCGTGCCAGCGGTTTTCGTCGTCTCCTGCCTCCCCTGCTAGCAGTCCTGGTGCTCGTCATATTGATCACCGAGAGCCTGGCCCTGGGATCGCGTGAGCTGACCCCAGCCGAGGTCTGGCAGGGGCTCCTGGCCCATGACAACTCCGTTGCCAGCAAAGGTCGTCTGGGGTTGCGCATCCATCGCACCATCCTCGCGATCGTGGTGGGCGCGGCCCTGGCCGTCGCCGGAGTCGTCATGCAGGCTCTCACCCGCAATCCCCTGGCCGAGCCGGGAGTCCTGGGGGTGAATGCGGGGGCCTCGCTGGCCGTGGTGACTGCCATCGGAGGGTTCGGCCTCACCGCTGTCAGCCAATACCTTCCCTTCGCCTTCGGCGGTGCGGCGCTGCCGCGGCGCTCGATTCACCTGATGGCACGCCGCTCAGCCGACGCCGGGCCAGCCCGACTGGTGCTTGCTGAGTGGCGCTGAGCGCCAGCCTCTCCTCATCACAGGAACGATCACCAGTGTACAACACCAGGCCTTCGACTCCTATCGCTTCTGGGTGGTGGGCTCACTGGAGAACCGTGACCTGGGGGTGCTGCTCTGGGTGGCCCCTTCCTCATATTCGGCCTGGCGCTCGCTCATGCTGTCCGCCCACAACCTCAATGCGTTGGCCTCGGGGACGAGCAGGCGACGGCACTCGGGTGAATCTCTGACGGTGAGGGGTGGGGCGCTCGTCGCAATCACCCTGCTGTGCAGGGCAGCCACCGCCGCGGGTCGGCTCAATCTCATTCATCGGCCTGGTCATCCCCCATGTGGTGCGGCTGCTGGTCGGGAGCTGATCAGCGCCGTCTGCTGCGACCTGGTCTCTCATCTCCCGGAGCGAGTCTCCCTGCTGTTGGCTGACGTAGTGGGCAGGCTCCTGATCCGACCCACCGAGCTGGAAGCTGGAATCGTCACCGCCTTCATCGGCGCTCCCGTGCTGCTGACATTGGCCATCACCCACAGGACCGGCAGGAGGGACCGCATGATCTCAGGATCCACCACCAGGCTCGGGCACCACCTGGCCATCGGCGCATCGGCCACCGGCTCAACTTGCTGGTGCATCAGCGTTCCCTGGTCGTGGGCGGGGCCGCCCCTGCTCATCATCCTGGCAGTGGGAGTCGCGTCTCTGACCACCGGCGCTCTATCCCGTATCCTTCGAGATGCTCCTGGCGGTCCTCCGCGGCGAGGGCAAGGACCTGGCCCCGTTCATCGTCATGGAGCAGCGCCTGCCGCGGGTGACGGGAGCGGTCTTCATCGGCGGCATGCTGGGAATGTCGGGGGCCATCTTCCAGAGCGTCTCCCGAAACCCACTCGGCAGCCCCGACATCGTCGGTTTCACACGTGGCGCGACGACGGGTGGTCTGCTGGCGATCCTGGCGCTGGCCTCCTCAAACACCCTCGTCACAGGGGGCGGGGGCAATCCTCGGCGGTGCGGCCACTGCCGCAGTCGTGGTGGTGCTGACGCTGCGGCGTGGCGTCGGCGGCGACACCCTGGTGCTGACCGGCATCGCCCTGGGACAGATGCTCGCCTCAGTCAACGACTACCTGCTGGCTGCGACCGACATCGAGTCAGCCGAGGGCCGCCAAGACCTGGCTAGCACGGGAGCCTGAACGGCATCACCTGGGGAACCGTCACCCCTGCTGATCACGGCGGCCCTCCTGCTCCCCGTCGGGCTGTGGCTGGCCGGTCCAGGGACGGATCCTGGAGATGGGCGACGACACTGCCGCGGGGCTCGGGCTGCGAGTGCGCCGCACCCGGTCCGCGATGATTGGCTATGGGTGGTGCTGGCCGCTGTCTGCGTGGCTGCAGCCGGACCGGTCGGTTTCCTCGCTCTGGCCGCACCGCAGCTGGCGGGCAGGCTCTCTCGCTCTGCCGGGGTCGAGTCTGTTTCGGCATTCATGGTGGGGGCGGCTCTGCTGCTCTTGGCCGACTTCATCGCCGGGCGGCTGCTGAGGTCCCTTCCAGATTCCGGGTGGGGCTGATCAGCTCAGCGCTCGGAGGGCTTTATCTCATGTGGCTGCTCGGCATGGGCAGCCGGCGTCGCTTGCATGAGTCGCAGCGCTCAGAGGAGCTCAGGGTTCTCTCAGCTCCCGGCATCCCCGACCATAGACTGGGAGAGTCGAGGCGGAGACAGAACCAGGAGTGATCATGACCAGCATCGCAGGCAGGGAGCTGTCCGACTGGGAGGCCACGTTCCCGCTGCTCTCAGACCTCATCGCATGCCGGGAGACATCGTGGTTCAATCCCAGGGTCGCACCGGGCGGCAGGTCACTGGCGAAGGTGGGCCTCACCGCCGCGGACATCGACGACGCAGCAGCCCGGCTCCCGCCGCTTCGCCCCCTATCTGGCCGAGGTCTTTCCCGAGACGAGGGCGCACAAACGGCATCATCGAGTCCCCTCGCATACCATTGCCCAGATGCGGGCCGCTTTGGAGGAGCACACCGAGACCAGCATCCCCGGCAGCCTCTGGATCAAGATGGATGCGGAGTTGCCGGTATCAGGGTCCATCAGGCGCCGCGGCGGCATCTACGAGGTTCTGCACCATGCCGAACAGGTGGCCTGTGGAGGCTGGTGCTCCTCACGGTGGACGACGACTCATCGGATCCTCGGCTCCCCCACCGCCCGCGCGTTGTTCGCACAGCACTCAATAGCGGTCCGGCTCCACCGGGAACCTCGGCCTGTCGATCGGAATCATGAGCGCCTCGACTGGGGTTCCGGGTCACCGTCCACATGTCCTCTGACGCTCGCTCCTGGAAGAAGGAGATGCTGCGCAGCCACGGCGTCGAGGTTCTGGAATACGACTCCGACTACTCCGTCGCAGTGGCCGCGGGCAGGCACGCCGCCGCAGACGATCCCGCGATGCACTTCGTTGACGACGAGAACTCGACAACGCTGTTCCTGGGCTACGCGGTTTGCGGGCTCGGCGTCTGGCCGGGCAGCTGCAGGCCATGGAGGTTGCTGTGGATCGCGAGCATCCGCTGCTGGTCTACCGCCGTGCGGGGTGGGCGGCGGCCCGGGCGGAGTGGCTTTCGGGTTCGAAGACTGTCTTCGGCGACGCTGTCCACCCAGTCTTCTCGGAACCCACCCATTCCCGTGCATGTTCCTGGGGGTGACACGGGGCTGCACGATCAGGTGGCGGTGCAAGACCTCGGCATCGACAACGTCACCCTCCGCCGACGGCCTGGCTGTGGGACGCGCATCGGGTTTCGTCGGAAAAGCCCTGGAGGATGTCATTGAGGGTACTACACGGTCGACGACGACACCCTGTTCCGTCATCTCGCCCTGCTGGCACGCTCCGAGGGGCTTCGCATCGAGCCTTCCGCGGCTGCGGGCTTCTCCGGCCCGCTGCGCTGCCTGGCCGATGACAGCTACCTGGCCCCTTCGATCTGACCCCGGAGCGCCTGGACCGGGCGACGCATCTGGTCTGGGCGACTGGCGGATCTATGGTTCCGGCAGCCGAGATGGAGGGCTACGTCAGGAGGGGATCCGAACTGCTCTCGACAAGCTGACCAGAGCCCCAGGACCCCACGAAGAGGGCAGGACGGCAAAAGGCCGCCGGGACCACCTGTGGGTCCCAGCGGCCTCGCTCAAAGGCTCACTTTCCGGTGAACTTGTCCTTGAGCTCCCTCGACCTTGTCGGCCACACCGCCCGCGACATCACCGAGCTTGTCGCTCAGCCTCGTCGACGATCTGTCCCAGACCGCCCTTGACGCGATCCTCCTGGCCTTCAGCGCGGGCTCCTGGTTGCCGAGCGCCTCCCCGGCGCCCTCCTTCACCTTGCCTACGGTCTCTTGAATCTGTCATCAAGTCCCATTGCATCCTCCTGTACGTCGTGCTTGCATGGGGCCGCCCCCACACTACAAGGCGATCTGCAGTCTCCCAAACAGCACACACCTGGGGCTCAGGGCAAGAGTTGCTGAGAAATTATTAAAAATCATTGGTTCGACTTTCAATCATCGAGTCTCCCTGGCTGAGTGCCTCCCGGAGAGGGGCCTCAGCCTTGAGGCAAGACAAGATGATCCGGACCCCACGGGGTCCACACGCTTAGGAGTGGTCCATGTCCACAATCTCCCGGACGAGACCATGCTTAGCACCAGCGCAGCCGCCCTGGCCGCAGCAGCCATCAACAGCGTCTCCAGTCCCACCGCCCGCGCGAGAGGTCGCTTGACCTCCAATGGGCCAGGGGCAACGCTGGCGAAGATGGATCTCAACGAGAAGGTGAATCAGCTCTTCATCCATCAGGTCTTCGGCACCGATCCACATGGCACGGACCCGAGGAATCAGGGCTCTACGGGGTCGGTAGCCCCGTGGAAATGATCCAGAAGTTCCAACCCGGCGGCATCATCCTCACCCCCGAGACTGGCACCTTCGATGGCTCCAAGGATCACATCATGGGCTGGAACAGAACCCTGGACGAGACCGTCAAGAGCATCGGCACGGGTGTCCCACTGCACCTCATCACCAGGCAGGGAGCCCTACCAGCTGGCCCGCCAAGGCATCCCCATCACAGACTTCCCGAGCTTCATGGCATTTCAGCGCCATCGCCGGAAACGTAGGAAACAGCTGGGGTTTGCTTCAAGAGATCAGGAATGAACTCCAGGAGCTGGATTCACTGCCTGGCCGGCGATCCCAGCCGACATAGAGTCTAATCCCGCAAATCCTGTCAATGGCCTCGGGTCGTTTGGCGCGGAACTACAGAAAGTCAGTGACAGGGTATGGACCTTCAGCCGCACAAGCACGATAACCGGGCCACTGGGCGGCGTCCATTCATTCCCAGGGAAAGGTGCAACGACGATTGGGGACAATGGATTGCCGGTGCTGAACCGCTCACGTGAAGAGTGGGATGCCGCTGAGGCCGTGCCCTTCAAACGAGTGGCGGTCAGCGTCTACACGGAGCTGATGATCGTGGGACACATCGTTGCCCCGGGCCTGGATCCCTCCGGCATGCCTGCCTCGCTGAGTGAGCCCATTGTCACGGGTATCCTCCGCAAAGAGTACGAGTATGGCGGCACCGTGATCACAGAGGCCTTGAACACCCCCGAGATCCGGAGTCTGTATGACGATGGCGAGCTAGCGGTCCGCGCCCTGGAGGCGGGGTCGACCAGCTGCTGATGTCGGCGGCCCCTGAGCAGGCGCGTGCCGCTGTCCTGGAGGCAGTCAACTCGGGCAGGATTTCCCTAGAGGCCCTGGACAAGAAGATCATCCGGATCCTCTACCGGAAGCGCGGATTCCGCAGCTACGACGACGATCTCATCGCGTGATCGACGCGACAAAATCGGGCACCCCAACAACCCGGAGTCTGCCAGGCGTTGGGCCGCACGGGCCATCACCGCGGTAAGCAATGATGGCCTCCTCCCAGTAGCGGCTGGTTCCCAGCTGCTACTGGTGAGCCCTTCACCGAATTCCCCAACAAGCTGCAGGACGCACTCCAGGCCAATGGGGTGAAAACCACCATCAGGATATTCGATGAGCGGTCAGGCCCAGATTCGATTGATTCTTTCAAACGTGCAGCCGATGAGTTGAAGGCGGATGCCGTGGTGGTACTGACGAAGAACGCCTACACCACCCCAGAGCAGGTGAACCTGGTCAATGAACTGAGCGCTGCCGGCCTCAAGGTGATCGCGGTCGCGATCGGTCTCCCCTACGACGCCGGCCAGTACACCGCCACCGCGAAGCTCTGCACCTACTCCGACCAGCTGGTGATGACCGCTCCCCTGGCAGACATCATCACCGGAAAGGCCAAACCCCAGGGCAAGCTGCCCGTCGCCGTCCCATCCGCCGATGGCGACATCGCGATCGGCACCGGGCTGACCTGGTGATCAATCCGCACTGAACCAGCACCGGCGGGCTGGATCGTGGCATGATGCCATGGCCCTCAGCCCCTGCTGAACCCCTTTGAGGAGAAGACGTGCAACGTTACTGCTTCACCCTTCAGGTGCATCCCGACAGGGTGGCCGAGTATTCCAGGCATCACGAGGCTGTGTGGCCGGAGATGTTGGAGGCGCTGCGAGATGCCGGCTGGCACAACTACTCCATCTTCCTGCGGCCAGACGGGCTGCTGATCGGCTACTGTCAGAGCGAGGACTTGGCCGCAGCTCAGGCCACGATGTCCGAGACGGACGTGAATGCGCGCTGGCAGGCCACAACAAAGCCGTTTTTCGAGGGTTTTGGAGACCACGCCGGACCAGGGTTTCACGCTGGTCCCGATGGTCTTCAACCTGGAGGATCAGCTGTCCCGGTTGGACGGCTCAGGCCAGTCCTTTGACTTCAGCCAGTCGGCTGCGATCGCCGACGCGGACTCCTTGTCGTCCACGGAACGCTTGTTCATGGCGATGAGGGTCCTCGACGGTCAGTGCCCTCGACACCTGGTTCAACGTCTCTGCGGTCTTGTCATTCACCCGTTCGGAGACAATCGGAACCACGTTGGACGACAGGAACAGGCCCTTCGGGTCCTCAAGGACGACCAGGTCTCCGTCGGCCAGCGTCGGGGCCGCCGAGTAGATGTCCACCAGCTGCACCTGTCCGTCACGAAGAGCCTTCACCGTGAGTGGCCCACAGAGTCCTCCGCGGGTTTGAACGTCACATCGACGCCATAGACGTCACGCAGCCCGCTGGGTCCGTAGGGGCGGGACTCCAGCTCGGAGTTCCCCGCCAGCTGCAGATCAGCCATCCCGGCCAGGTCCCCGATCTGCTTCAGGGAATGCTCCTCGGCAAACGCCTTCGTGACGACGTAGGAGTCCTGATCGGTCGCCGGAGCCTGGTCCAGGGCCTTCAAGCCCTTCGGCAGGACGCCGGGAAGCTCCTGGCTGACCTGCTCGGGCGTGGGGCGGTGGTGTCGGCCTTGAAGTATTGCAGCAGGTTTCCGCTGTACTCGGGGAGAACATCGATTTTTCCGGCCTGAAGCTCGGGGACGTAGACCTCGCTGCCCGATCCTCAGCTGCCGGTCGACCTTGTAGCCTACCTTCTCCAGCGACTGGGCGTAGATCTCGGCGAGGATCTCATTCGAGTAATAGTCCTGTGAGGCCGACCACCAGGGTGTTAGCGTCCCCGCTGCTCTCGTTCTCCCCTCAGGTTCGAGGCACTGCCGCAGCCAGTCAGGGCTAGGGCGGCGACGACACCGAGCGCAACCAATCTTGATGATGAATTTCATCAGGACTCCTTCACGGAGGTGAGTTCGGTACTTGGATCAAGCTTGCGGGTGCACAGACGCTTGAGCAGGACCAGCAGCAGGTCAAGCACCAGCGCGAGGGGCGACGACCAACAGCGCGCCACCGATCATCTGTGCGTAGTCGCGGGTTTTGAGTCCGGTGAACGGGGAACCGGCAGCCCGACATCGGCGGTGTAGGGCGGCCAGGGTGGCCGTTGCCACAACCTGAAGGGTGGTGGAGCGCAGCCCTCCAGCAGAAGTTGGATGGCTGCGGGCAGCTCCACCTGTGCAGCACCTGCCAGGAGGACAGCCCGATCGCACGAGCCGCATCCACGGTGACGGGTTCCGCGGACGTGATTCCCGCGTAGGCGCCAGCCAGCATCGGCGGAATCGCCAGCACCAGCAGCGCCAGGAGGGGCAGCCAGACCCAGCCCCGACCACAGGGCCGACGAGAGTCAGCAGACCTAGCGTGAGTGCCCGCGTGGACGCGGTGATCATGGGAACCACCGCCACCCCGCGGCGGGTATGTCCGATGGCCACGCCGGCAGGCAGCGCCACCACGGAGGCCACCGCCACCACGGCGAGGGTGAACCCAAGGTGCTGCAGCAGCCGCCACCAGATTCCGCTCGCACCGGCCCATTTGTCCGGAGTGACAAGCCAGGCGAGAGCGTCCAGGAAGATGTTCATGCCTTCGTCTCCTTGCGTCTGCGAAGCCACGGGGTGAGGGAGCCTGCCGGCCAGCACAATGATTAGGGTCGAAGACCAGGGGCCAGCAGCAGCGTCGCGCCGAGGCCCGTCAGCAAGGATTCGACCAGCTGCCGCTGAAAGCCGTCGGTGAACAGCGTGCCGAGCGACTGAACCCCGACCAGGGCGCCGACTGTGACCAGCGACACCGTCGACGCCGCCACCACGCGCAGGCCAGCGACCAGTACGGGAACGGCGAGCGGCAGCTCCACCTGCCAGAACCGCCGCCACGGGTCGATGCCGGAGCGTTGGCGGCCTCGATGACGTCACGGGGCGGGGAGCGAAAACGCCTCGGCCACCTGGGTGATGAGCACCGCTATCCCGTAGAGGGGTCAAGACGATCACCATGTTGAGCGGGGAACGCACCGGGATGCCCAGGGATGACGGGGATCACCACCAGCATAGGCAGCGAAGGCACGGCGTAGAGCAAGGCCAGGGCACTCAGCACGACACCACCGATGCTCCGGGACCCGACCGCCAGGCGTCCCAGCGGCACCGACAGCACAGCAGCCGCGACGATGGCGCTCAACGCCAGCAGGGGTGTGGGTGGCCAGCAGCTCCCCACCCCTTCCCAGGTTGTTGAGCAACCAGGTCACGATGACTCCCCGGCCGGTCGGTAGGCACCGGTGTCGAGAGACCCCAGGGGACGCCCATCGGCGTCGACCACCAGCAGGGTGCCGTCGCGGTCGATGGCACGCAGCTGGCGGCGGCCCGCGTCCGCCCCGACGAAGTCGGCGACGAACTCGTCGGCGGGACTGGTGAGCAGCTCCTCCGGAGTGCCCACCTGGGCGAGTGTGCCACCGGTGCGCAGCACAGCCACCTGATCGCCGAGGAGGAAGGCCTCATCGACATCGTGGGTGACGAACAGGATGGTGGTGCCCAGGCGTTGCTGCAGTTCACGCAGCTCCGTTGCAGGTCAGCACGGACCAGCGGGTCGCGAGAGCCCCGAAGGGCTCGTCCATGAGCAGGACCTTGGGGTCGTTCGCCAATGCTCTGGCGACACCGACGCGCTGGCGCTGCCCACCCGAGAGCTGGGACGGGAAACGCTGGGCCAGGTCCCGGTCGAGACCCACCATGTCCATCAGGTCAGGGCGCGTTTACGGGCCTGGTCCTGAGAACTCCGTCGAGGACCGGGACCGTAGCGATGTTGTCGACGACGCGCCGGTGCGGGAACAGCCCGCCATCCTGCAGCACATACCCAATGGAACGACGCAGCGTGACGGGGTTCTCCTCCGCCACGTCACGCCCCGCCACCAGCACTCGTCCGAAGCTGGGGCTGACCATGCGATTGACCATCCGCATCAGGGTGGTCTTTCCGGAGCCGGATGTCCCCAGCAGCACGGTGGTGGAATGCTCCGCCACCTCCAGGCTCACCCCGTCTACCGCGGTGGTGCCATCGGGATAGGTTTTGTCGACGTTGTCAAAGATGATCACAGTGCACCTCCTGCACTGGGGACGGTCGGCGTCGCGTATCGGCACCGTTCAGCCGCGGCGGCAGGAAGCCGAGGGCTCTGGGTCAGCGCCTCTAGAGTCGTCGAGATCGATTCCGGACAGCACCTCGCGGAGCGCTCGCCTCGAAGGTCCCGGCTGCACGCTCCATACGACGTATGCCCTCCGCGGTGAGCCGGGAGACTCACCGCCCGCCTGTCGAGGACACAGGGAGTGCGCTCCACCAGGCCGTCGGAGACAAGCCGGTCAACCAGCCGGGAGGCGGCTCCCACCGTGCAGTGCTGGCGTCGCGCGATGTCCTGGACCCGCATTCCGCCATCCGCCGCTTTGATCTGCTTGAGCACCAGGTAGCGCCCAAAGGGGTTGCCGATCCGGGAGCCTGGTTGAGGGAGTGCTCCAGGAAACCCCACAGCGCCACCTCGGCATGGACCAAGGAGTCGAACAGGGGCCGTCTGCTCTCGCTGCAGCCTTCTCGGCGTCGATCACGTGACCCACGCTCACGCAGATCCATTACATAGAAACAATATCGAGCGCGATCCGTTGGTTTCCCGGAATGACCTGTCGCACGCCGGAGGTCTTCAGAAGGTGGCGTCAGGCACATCCCAGCGCCAAACCAACGCTGTGCCTGTCGCCGCCTGGGTGCGCCACGCACGCTGAATGCAGGGGCTGGACGTCGCTGAGCGGCCGCAACTGCCAGCAGAAGTCACGCACCTCCAGACCTCACGAGGCGCCACGCCCTGCCGCATCTCCAGGATCGCCTGCAGATGATCCACTTCATAGCCCAGACGTCGGGCCAGACATTCATCGGGCAGGGGAAAGCAGCCCACGCAGGGCGAGTGAGTTCTTCAGGAGTTGCGCGACGCTCAGTCTCATTGATCGACATGCCCACATCCTGCCTGGCTTCCCCAACTGGAGTGCTATGGGTTTTGTGGACACTTGTGAAAAATGGGTTTTCAGGCTGGAATCTGGGTTTCAGTCCACTCTTGATGGACGTGGTTGGGGTTTTGTACCCGATTCTCGAACACGGAGATTCAAGGAGATTTAATTATCCATGGCTTTTTGCAAATTTCGCACCACCCGAAGCGGGGCGTTAAATAAAATAGCGAACAGAGCTAAACACATCCACAAAAGCACAAAAAGAATTAACATCCCCCACTGCTCCGCACAGGAGACACCAGCGCCTATCAAAAAGCCACTAGAGCATTACAAGACATACTACCCGCCGCTATACCGAGAAGAGAGTCTGATGTCTCAGTAGCCATCCTCATAGTAGGTAAAGAAACATAAAAGCCACGAAGCTAAACCATCACAGAGACCTACAAAAATACAACAAAACCTGCCGCAGGACTTATCATAATACCCAAAACCGAGGCCAGCGCAAGGAAAAATAAAAATCAATCCCCATCGAACAGAGCTGGTAACCCGCGTAAACCTCCCTGCGAGGAAGCTTGTAACCAGACCCGCAAAAACCAGAAACCGAAACCGCAATACCGATCAAGGAAGGACCACCCCCAAGCTAAGTTGAGAAGAAGCAACAGGGGATGAGCAACAAGCTGATAGAGCTGAGGCATAGAGGCTTACAGTAATCAGCCTTCTTTCATCCCCAAAAAGGAATCACCAGAGCATCGAAAAAAGCCTCTTAGATAGGATCTAAACGTAACTTTTTCGGGCCTTTACTGTTACCACTCTCATTCTCGCCGGCAAGTAGCCCCATACGCAATAGTCCAGCAGACATGAGATATTCCCGACCCAAAAGCCAAGATAAGCGTCGCTCGAAAGTTTCGACCAGATATCCTGCAAATACAGGAATCACTAAAAGTGAACAAAAGAATCAATTACTTCAAGTGTCGAGTTGGCGGAGAAAGCTCCTTCTTGGGTAGAATATTTTTTTACCGTTGCTTGTAGAGGCAACTCCAAGATTCTGCCCCCACCCACCGATAAGCCCAGCAGCAATAAAATGCCAAGTATTCCAAAATCCCCATAGAAGGAAATGGCTAGAATCCCAAATGCAACCGCCTGTATCCAGTTTCCATAGGCACACCAAGAACGTCTAGGGGTTCTCCTGGATTATTTTTACAAAGCAACGGCCCTACTACTAGCCGAGGTACGCTATTAGCAGCGATATAAGTGGTCGCATACCGAATTCCTCCCGTAAGAGATATGGAAATTACCGGAATGACTAAATCCAATATCCGTTCAGCGCTAATATTAGCGGGTAGGGCAAAAAACAAAAACGCTTCCATTTTTCCGCCCTCACCATTCATATCACTAAACTCAGCTCACTTTACTCTGAGTATATTTCAATACGATCTTGGATAAGCCAGCAAGCAGCAATTATCGCTCCATCAGTAGTGCCGAATTCTCGCAAACATGGCCAGGCAGCATCGATAAAAGAACGAGGATCTCTAATTTCAAAAGTTCCTAATAAACTATCTAAGCGCACACTATATGCTTTCCACCTTTCTACAGCAGATCTGCATAGCATCAGAATCTCTTCCGAAGTCGATCGATGCATCGTCCTCTCTACTTCACGAACCACAACAGACACACTGCTATCTTTGGTTGGAATTAAGCTAAACGCAACTAATAATCCTCGAACTCCGAGACCAGTCAAGGCTAACGAATGTTCAACATAGGGTGCAGCATCATCAATAGGCGCTGGCATAAACGGCACACAGGAAGAGCACATTATTTAATAACATCCTCTCTAATTTCTCGGCAAACAACTTCTGCTGCGTACCTAATACCGTCGATATTTCTGGCTGCAGGTCCAACAGCGTAAGCCCCATGTGAGCCTATAGCAAAACAGCTACCTGGCCTATTCTCAGGAATTCTGAACTTATCATCAACAAAAATTCCTCCATCTGGTAGCTCTTTCTTCTTTACTGAAAATAGAATTGTAGGTGACTCAGGTTTGGTTCCATGGGCTAAGACTATATCGACCGAGGGATCAATATTATGATCATCTCTATGCAGAAGAATACGACCACTACTAATAGCTTCTTCAAGATATGGTCGGAACTCGAACATAATTGAAGGCTTCCGAAATTTATGAAGCATTTCGCGCTTTGTAGCTAAGTTCGCGGATCTAAATTCTTCACGGCCCTCAGGCCGAAAAATTTGGAATCAACATCAGAACATCCGTAGCGAAGGCCATCTCATGAAATCCAATGCACACGGTTAAACCGCTCTAAGAACATACTCACGAGATATGCAGCTGTAAGGCCGGAACCTGAAACCGCAATACTACTACCGTCGTTTACATCCAGGCATTCATCCCACTTTATAACTTTTCTCCCAAAATAACTATGCTGATCATTCCTCCTCTCTCCCGTGCATATGATGACATGTGAGGCAAAAAGGTTAAATCCTTCTCCCTCAATCCGATATAAATTCGCCCGACGAGAGATGAAAGCACTTCTCCTGACGGATTAAAAGAATTCATATCATGCAGATTTATTACATGCATTATGTAGTGATTCGAAGATGTCCAGCAGCACTACCGAACGTCGACCTGCTTGCGCCATTCGGACTTGTCCTCGTTCAAAGTCTGTAGATTTTCCCAATTAAATCTAGCAATATCTAGCAGCTCACATTCTCCATGATTGTGCGTCCCCAAATGATGCTCATAAGGGCTACGGAGCGTTCTTTGACCAATCATTCTAGCACGTCTGAAGAAGCGTGAAGCGAACCGCCCCTCCCTATCAATAACAATCGCTTTCTTATATAGACTCGGCTTCTCATGCCACAAATACGTAAAGCACACTTACAGATGCTAAACCACCGCCTATCAAAGCCACTGATGCATACTCTTCACCAAGAATGCGGGGCGCAACTTCAGCCGCCTCGATTTCGCCTAAGTCTAGAATTTGCGGACGTCCTCGAGGCGAATCAAAGCAATACAGGGATCCGGCGTAAACAACATCATATCTATCCTCACGATTATCTTCAGGATTGTTAGGTACGCTATCTACTACTATCTTACAAGTAACCCTTCCCGGAAAGAACGAGTTTTTAGTTGGGGTTTCTGAATAAACCTCAGAGGGTTTATTCGGCGAGTTGCCAAATTTTCCGATAAACCTAGAGACTTATTCATAGAGGTACCGAAAGCAGCGAAACCCCTTGCAGAGCCCATTTGCGGAAACTGTGAATAAACCTCCTAGATTGCCAAATTCTTTAGACTATACGAGCCTCAGCCAAGACTCAACGTAAGGTTTTTGGCATTAGTCACACGCACCACAGCCTCAGGCACCTCTCCTGCACTTTGCTCCTCCTCCGTCTCGATGAAAGTAGGCTGAGCAGTTGTGAGACATTACAATCCTGGGGATCTTTGTCTTCAGCGTAAACTGCTTCAATACCGGCTCTCCGGGACAGAACTTCACCTTCATAGAAACAGAAGCGTTCAAGACTCTCATCTATGAAGAGTTTTTATACTGTTGGCAGAACATTCATTGCCACCCTCGACTTCAGGCAAAATCTGAGTTCCTTCATGGGGTGATTTGCTAAGCAGCCCAAACCTCATTCGTAAGGTTAGTTTCAGCTTTTATTACCCACTCCAAATACCGGTTTTCAGGGAAGCTCAACACGAACCAGGATATCTCGGTCGTTCGTATCAATTGCCCCGAGTAATGAGCACTGTTCGATTCGCAGTATCAACGGTCGCGGCCATTGTGATATCTTTTGCCCGATAGGGCTGCCCTAACAGAATCCACAATATCAACGCCAGAATGAATCTCCGAGTTTGCACAACTATGCCTCACTTTCATTCAAATGGAATCAAATTCCATACATCTGATAAACTCAAAACCTATATTATCGACCCAACATCATGATGTCAATATATAACTTTAGTTAGTTAACTATAAGGCAATGTCTGGAGTGCTCAGCGTTTCGTGGACAGTGGCACTCGAAGCACTCGGCCCAAGCCCACTCAAGCGCCTATACGCTCCAGGCTGCAGGGGCGGATTCTTCAACGCTGCGCCTCGTGAGCCACGATTTCACCGACTTTCGGGCCCGTAGCTGCTGGTCGGGTCGCGGCGCAGATCAAAGCCAGACATCGACCAGCGCCTGGGCGGCAGGCGGCGCAATGATCTCTGCCCCTTACACAGAATCTGCGCGTCGTAGTTCTCCACTGATCCACGAACAGTGAGGAGGTCGTGGGCCGTCGCGGCGCGTATCCCGTTCACCTTGCTGGCTGCGATGGCGGTTCCGATGCCAGTTCCGCACACCAGGATGCCACGATCGGCTTGCCCGTCGATGATGGTCTGACCCGCCCGGAAGGAAAGCTCCGGGTAGGTGATGCCGGGCTCAGACAGGTCGATGACGGCGCTGACGCGGCTATCGCCCTCCAAGTGCTTCCTGAGCGCGTCTTTGAGGACTGTTCCGTTGGCGGGTGCTCCAATGACGATTCGCATGTCAGCAGGTTCTCCAGACACGGGCGCGAGCGACCCCTCGGGCACAGTTCTCATCCTGAGCAGCCAAGAATCCTCCCCAGCTCCCTGCCCGAACCCGATTCGCCGGCACACCTCCCATACACAGGATGCGTGCCGGCGACGGCGTCTTGGGTCAGTTCCCCTTCTGGGCCTCTTCCTTGATCTTCTCCGGATCGAGGGACTTCACCTGGGAGATCAGGTCGTCCAGCTGGGAGCCGGTGAGGTGCCCGCCTGCCGGAACACCAGCACACCGGCGCGGAAAGCCATAACGGTGGGGATGGACTGAATGTCGAGGGGCCAGGGACGGTTCCTGCTCGGCCTCGGTGTCAGGTTTGCCGAACACCACGTCCTCATGCCGTCCGGAGGCCTCCTCGAAGATGGGGGCGAAGCGACGGCAGGGAGCCCCACCATGCGAGGCCCAGAGTCGACAAGGACGGCGTCGTTGCCGGTGACAGTGGACTCGAAGGTCTCCTTGGTGAGATTGACAGTTGCCATGTTTCCTCATTCCGTGTTCTGTGATCGTCGGTTCGTCCTCGTCAACGCTACCCGACCCAATGTTATTCCCCCAGGGGTATAGGCGGGCTCTCCGGTGATCGATCAGCCCGCCTGGGCGGCGCTCGCCTCACTCCCCGGGGCGGTAACAAGCAACAACTCGGCAACGGCCTCGTCCAGGGTGACGGCCTCATCCCAACGCTGAAGCGCAGGTCGATGCCGGGCGGCGCACCGCAAACTCGACCCCGGTTTGAGCCCAAAGCCCTGCGATGGCGGCCAGCACTTCAGAGTCCGCCTGGATGTTCTCACTCATCCGCTCCAGGGTCGCTGTGATCTCGCCACGGTTTGGCACCAGCTGCGACAGCGGGACCACCCCCTCCCTGAACGGCACGTGCTTGTGCTGAACCCCCAAGTCCTGCAGCCCGGGGATGGGGTTGCTGCCGTACAGGGGAGCAGGTGGGAGTCTCGAGGATCGTCAGGGAGACGGGCCTCAACATCCTCAGAGATGACGTGCTCCCAACGGCAGGCCTCGTCATGAACCTTCTCCCACTCCAGGCCGATCACCTCGGTGAGGAGGCATTCCGCCAGAGCGATGCTTGCGCATCACGTTGCGGGCCAACTTCGCTCCCTTGGGGGTGAGCTTGATGAGTGCAGTCAGTGGCGACGGACGGCAGACCGTCGCGTTCCATGCGCGCCACCGTCTGCGACACCGTCGGCCCGGACTGGTGGAGCCGCTCCGCGATCCGGGCGCGCAACGGGGGCACGCCCTCCTCCAGCAGCTCATAGATCGTCCGCAAGTACATCTCCGTGGTGTCGATCAGCTCACTCATCGCCGTTCAATGACCTCCTTGAGTTGCAATCGTGGTGCAGTATCGCCGAGACAAGCGATTTAACGCGAACCAGCGTCGCCAACCGTCGAGGCTCAGCCAATCAGCTGACCGCGTCGCCACACCCTGTCGCAGGTGGCCGCGGTCATCGACAAAGAGCAGATGTCGGCTCGTTTGCCCACCTCCAGCGTCCCGACCTCAGTCAGCCCGTGCCATCGCGCGGGGTGGTAGCCGCGATGTGGGCGGCCTCCGGGATACTCAGGCCCACATCGCCCACCACGAACTCGAAGGCCTTGGCCATGGTCGGGGTGGAGCCGGCGATGGAGCCCACGGAGCCGTCATCAGTCACCAGTCTCGCGGTGCCGTCACGGACCTCGACGGCAAGCTCCCCCAGGACGTATCGGCCGTCGCCCTGCCCAGTGGCGCTCATCGCGTCGGTGACGAGGCAGACGCGATCCACGGTGGCGGCGTCGATGGCCATTCTCGCGATGACGGGGCGGTGGTGGATGCCGTCGCAGATCAGCTCACACATCACCCGGTCGTCGCTGAAGCACCGGAACCGGGCCGGGCTCACGGTGGTGGATGGGACGCATGGCAGAGAACAGATGGGTTGCGACGCACCCCAGCCGATGGACTCCGCGGTCTTGGGTCGTCGGCATCAGAGTGTCCAGAGGCCACCTTCACCCCGGCCTCGGTGAGGCGACGGGTAGCCGCCTCGGCGTGGTGGCGTTCAACAGCCAGGGTGATCATCTTGAGCGCAGGGCCCCGGCAGATGATCAGCCGCTCACGAGCTCTGGCTCCGGATCACGCAGCAGGGCCGCATCATGGGCTCCCTCACGTTCCTCCGCCAGGAACGGTCCCTCAGGTGGATGCCATCCAGCTCACCCGCCTCGACGGGTTCCCGCAGCGCAGCTCTGGGCCTCCAGCTTCTCGATGGGCTCCGGTAACGGTGGATGCGAACAGGGTGGGTACTGCCCTGACTGCGGTGGTAGTGGATAGCCCGCAGGTTTGCATCCCGATCCATGTCACCGAAACTCACCCCGACGGCCCCGTGGCAGTGCGTGTCGACGAAGCCGGGAACCGCCCACAGCCCGTCGCGGGGCTCCCCAGCATGGATGGCGGTAATCCGCCCGTCGTCGATTTCTATCGTCGCGCCCTCGACCACCCCTGCGGGCGTCACAGCCCGTCCTGCCTGCACCTTTGTCATGAGGTGGGAGAATACCGGGGTGATCATCAATCCCCTGCAGAACTGCTCCCCGCCGATGGCCGTTTTCGGTTCCGGCCCCGCGAAAATCCGCCGAGAGGCCCTCGAGACACCTGGTCTCGCGCCGTGACCTGCTCGGCACGTCACGCAGCGGGCCCCGTGGAAACAGCTCGTCTCCTCAGTCCGGGAGGGCCTGGCCGAGGCTGTACCAGCTGCCGGAGGGCTACGAGGGTGGTTTGGGCAATGGAGGCTCAACGGTGTTCTGGGATGTCGCGGTCTGCTCGCTGATTGAGCGGCGCTCTGCGCACGCCGTCTTCAGGGGAGTTCACTCGGAAGTTCACGCGAGCCGCTGCACGTGCGCCATTTCTGGAGAATCCGCTCATCACGGAGTGCGCCCCGGGCCAGGTCGTCCTGCCGGAGCCTGGCGACGCCGATGTCGTGGCGTGGGCACAGAACGAGACGTCGACGGGGGCTGCTGCGCCGGTGACCCGCATCGGTGAGGGCCTGAACCTGATTGATGCGACATCGGCGGCAGGCGGGATGTCCGCCGACATCGCGGCGACGGATGTGTACTACTTCGCCCCGCAGAAGAACCTCTCCTCCGATGGTGGGCTGTGGCTGGCGTTCTGCTCCCCCGCGGCGCTGGAGCGCGCCTCCCGGATCGCCACCTCCGGCCGTTGGATACCCGAGTCGCTGAGCCTGGAGACCGCGGTCCAGAACTCACGCAAGGACCAGACCCTCAACACCCCGGCACTCCAACGCTCCTGCTGTTGGAGGCTCAGATCACCTGGCTGCTGTCCCTCGAGGCATCTCCGCTGCGGAGGCCCGGTGCCGTGCGATGACCGATCACCTGTATGCCTGGGCTGGGGCCTCCAAGTTCGCCTCCCGTTTGTCACGGATCCGACGCACCGCTCCCCGTCGTCGCAACCATGAGACCTGGTGCCCGGGGTGGATGCCTCACAGGGTGATCGCGGAGCTGCGTGCCGCAGGGCATCGTGGACATCGACCCCTACCGTGCGCTGCAACGCAACCAGCTGCGGATCCGGGGGCCTACGCCTCCGTGGATCTGGCCGATGTCGAGGCGCTCACCGCCTGCATCGACCACGTGGTCTCAGCGACGACGTAGCAGGACAATCCACCGCATGCGAGCGCCAGGACAGCGGCCGCACCGAGGGGCGAGCATCGTGCCGCCGCGCCGTGGTTTTCTTCGGTGTTCTCCGTTGGGCCGTCAGGAACCTCTTCCTCCGCCGGGGTGGAGGCCGGCGACTCGCTGGGGGTGGGCTCGCCAGGCGGCGCACTCGGGTCCGATTCGATGGTCACGGTGCCGTCCTGAGCCAGCACCTCCTCGTCGCGCAGCAACAGGCCGCTCCCACCAGCATCCTGCCCTCACGGAAACTGGTCAGCGACTCTCCGCCTCCGGAGCACCGACGTAGGTGACGGTCGCCAGGGTCCGCCATTCATGAGGCGTCCAGGGTCTGGATGCCGCTGGCCGTGCGGAGCAGGGATGAGTGGAGCCGTCGGAGGAGAACACCGCATCCGTCACTCCCGCAGGGGCGTCAGCAGCCCGCTCCAATCGGTTCACCGATGAGGCGAGACGGATCGAGGTTCGCCCGGTACACGCCCGGACTCTCACCGTCGGTGACGATGTAGATGCGCCCCTTCCGGAGACCAGCAGGGGGCCTTGGCATCATGTGGGCCATCAGGGTAGGAGAGGTCGTACGCCTGATAGGCGGCGTCAGGAGCCCACCTTCGGTGACATGCGGTAGATCGTGATCTTGTCGCGCTGACGGCTGGCGTCGCCGATATCCCCCACGTAGAGCTGATCCTGGTGAAGGGCAAGCCCCTGCACCGATGTGGGAGAAGCTGAGTAGCTGACGGTCCCCACTCGCTGGCCGGCCTTATCCACCACGACGATGGCGGCACCCTCAGCTTCAGAAACCGCGAACAGCCGTTCAGAAGAGCCGTCGTAGGCGAGGCCGGTCACTGGAGCGCTGCCATCAGGATGGTGACCTCGTCTGCCTGGGCAGGCTGGGCGCTGAACGTCACACAGGCGAACGCCACTATGGCTGCAGCAAAACGACGGATGGATCTCATGGTGTTCGCCAGCATACTGGGAAGATAAAGGGGTTAGGGCTTGGGATCATGCGTGCGATGAAAGCTCTTCGGCATCGCCATTGATGATGTGCGAGACATCTTCGGCGCTCCGCCGGATGTTGCGGCGGAGCTCACGGCGATGTACGCCAAACGATATCCGCCCCAACCGTGAGAACGACGCTGGGGACTTTTCAAACGTGATCCCAACCTGGAGGTGGACCCGTCTCGCCCCTCCCACGTGACGTTGAGACCCTGCTGGCAGGCGGTTTCGTCGAGCAGGACCGGGTGGAGCAGTCCTGGGAGCTGTTGTCGGCATGGCTGGAGGAGCTGTCACAGGTCTCCGCGATCGTGGAATACCGCCGCCTGGACTCCATCGAGTTCGATCTGGCGCGGCGTGGGCTCAGCTCAGACCTGTCGATCAGCCGGCTGAGGGAACGCAACCTGGGCATACCGCTTCCAGCCTCTGCAGGGGATGCGCACCGGATACAACAGGCATGACCACGCCAAGGCCACCGATGAGGCGCTCCGAGAGATCGACCTGGACACCGTCGACGATGCCACCCGCGAGTTCCTCCCGGGGTGCTCACCTTCCTGGAGCAGTTGCCGGGAGGCCGATGTCGTCGTCATCGACTCCAGCAGCTAGCCGATGACCACCACTAGGTCGCCGCCCTCCAGCGGGGTGGTGCCCTTGAGCACCACCCGCTGCACGATTCCCGTGACTGGGGAGTTGATGGCGGCCTCCATCTTCATGGCCTCGATGGTGGCGATCTGGTCTCCGGCGGCAACCTCGTCACCTTCCGCGACGGTGACCGTCACAGCTCCAGCGAAGGGGGCTGCGACATGCCCGGGGGTTGTTCGGGTCGGCCTTCTCCGCAGAGGCCACCTCCGAGTCCAGGGACAGGTCACGCACCCTGACGGGCCGCAGCTGACCGTTCAACCGGGTCATGACGGTGCGTTTCGCCCGCTTGTCCGGGGCTCCGATGGCCTCCAAACCCAGCAGCAGCGTGACACCTTTCTCCAGCGTCACGGGATATTCGGCACCGGGCTGCATCCCATACAGGTAGGGGCACCGTCGGCAGCAGAGAGATGTCCCCAAAGTCGTCGCGGCGCTGCCGGAACTCGCGCGTCGGCCCGGGGAACAACAGCCGGTTGAGGGTCTGCTGCCGTTCAACGCCGGGGGTTGCCAGACGCTCCAGGTCCTCGGGGGAACCTCCGTGACCCGTGGTGGCTGGCGACGTCCTTCTAGGGCCTGGGCGCGGAAAGGCTCCGGCCAGCCCCCAGCTGGCTCCCCCAGCTCGCCGTTGAGGAAGCCGATCACGGAGTCAGGCAGGTCAAAGCGTCGCGGATCAGCCTCGAACTCCGCGGGATCAGCGCCGACAGCCACAAGGTGGAGGGCCAGGTCTCCCACCACCTTCGACGACGGCGTGACCTTCGTGGGGCAGCCCAGGATCTTGTCGGCCGCCGCGTACATCTCCTCAATCGCCTCGAACTTGTCCCCCAGGCCGAGCGCGATGGCCTGCTGCCGCAGGTTCGACAGCTGCCCACCGGGGATCTCATGGCTGTACACACGTCCCGTCGGCGCAGGGCAGCCCGGATTCGAGGGCTGGTAGACCTTCGCACCGCCTCCCAGTAGGGGCTCCAGGTCCAGCACCGCCTGCGGGTCGATCCCAGGGGCTCTCGGGTGCCCTCAAGGGCCATCAGCAGCGCCGACATCGGAGGCTGGGAGGTGGTGGAGGCCATCGCGGAGTTCGCGACATCCACGGCATCGACACCACCTCGATGGCGGCCATCAGCGTCGCGAGTTGACCGCCTGTTGTGTCGTGGGTGTGTAGATGCACGGGCAGGTCGAAAGCGCTCCCGGAGCGCCGCGACGAGCCGGGCCGCAGCTGCCGGTCGCAGCAGCCCGCCATGTCCTTGATCGCCAGAATGCAGGCCCCGGCGGCGACGATCTGCTCAGCCAGCCGCAGGTGATGGTCAGGGTGTAGGTGTGTTCGGCCGGGTCTAGCAGATTGGCGGTGTAGCACAGCGCTACCTCCCGCGACGGCGCTGGTGTCCTGGACGACGGCATCAATGGCGGGACGCATCTGGTCGATGTCGTTGAGGGGCGTCGAAGATCCGGAAGATGTCGATGCCGACCTCGGCCGCCTCCGCTACGAAGGCGCGGGTGACGTCCGTCGGGTACGGGGTGTAGCCCACGGTGTTGCGGCCACGCAGCAGCATCTGCAGATTCTGGTTCGGCATGGCGGCCCGCAACTTCGCCAGTCGCTCCCACGGGTCCTCCCGAGGAACCGCAACGCCACATCGTAGGGTCGCCCCACCCCAGCATTCCACCGAAAAACAACCCTGGCAACAGCCTGGCCTGGGCGGGGGCGACGGCCACCAGGTCGCGGGTGCGGACTCGTGTGGCCAGCAGCGACTGATGGGCGTCGCGGAAGGTGGTGTCCGTCACGCCGACCGCATCCTGTTCACGCAGCGCGCGGGCGAAACCGGCGGGACGGTGCCAGCAGCCGCTGCCTCGACCCGTCGGGGATGTCCCCGCCGGGCAGGGTTCCTCGGCAGCTTGCCAGCTGCCTCCAGCGTGGTGGGCGCGGGGCCGTTCGGCTGGTTGACGGTCACATCTGCCAGGAACCGTGCCAGCTTCGTGCCACGATCTGCGGGGGTGCGGGAGCTCAACAGGTGGGGGCGCTCATCAATGAAAGAGGTCGTCACCTCCCCCTTGCTGAAGTCGGGATCCTCCAACACTGCGCGGAGGAATGGGATGTTCGTCTCGACGCCGCGGACCCGGAACTCAGCCAGGGCGCGGCAGGGCGCACGATCGCATCGGAGGGTGCGTCCCCTGGATGTAAGCTTCACCAACAGCGAGTCGAAGTGCGGGCTGATCTCGACGCCCGTCCCGGTGGTGCCGCCGTCAAGCCGGATGCCCGCGCCATTGGCGGAGCGGTAGGTGCTGATGACCCCCGTGTCGGGACGAAACGAGTTCGCGGGGTCCTCGGTGGTGATGCGGCATTGCAGGGGCCGCCCCACGAATCCGCAGCTCGTCCTGACGGATTCCGATGTCGGCCAGGGTCTCCCCTGCGGCGATCCGCAGCTGAGCCTGCACCAGGTCGAGCGTCCGTGACCTCCTCAGTGACGGTGTGCTCCACCTGGATACGGGGGTTCATCTCGATGAAGACGTGGCTTCCGGCCCGTGGACCGGAGGTCTCCACCAGGAACTCGACGGTGCCCGCGCAGGTGTAGTTGATGGCCTTGGCGAACTTGACGGCGTCCGCGGTGAGCGCGGCCCGGGGTTCGTCGCTGATGTGGGGGGCTGGCGCGATCTCGATCACCTTCTGGTGGCGGCGCTGAATGGAGCAGTCCCGCTCGAAGAGATGAACGGTGTCTCCCGTATGTCGGCCAGGATCTGCACCTCAATGTGCCGGGGCGCGGACACGGCCTGCTCTATGAAGACAGTCGGGTCACCGAAGGCCCCCTCTGCCTCCCGCATCGCGGAGCTCAACTCGTCTGCAAACCTGTCCTGGCTTTCGACGCGCCGCATGCCCTGCCGCCGCCACCCGCGACCGCCTTGATAAACACGGGGAACCCGATCTCCTGAGCACCGGCAGTCAACTCGTCACCGTCAGTCGAGGGAGGCGTCGAACGCAGGGTGGGGACCCCCGCCTTGCGGGCCTGCTCCAGAGCCCGGACCTTGTTTCCCGCCGGTTCCAGCACCTCTGCCGAGGGTCCGACGAAGGTGATGCCGTTGGCCTGGCAGGCCGCTGCCAGATCAGGGGTTCTCCGACAGGGAATCCATATCCGGGGTAGATGGCGTCGGCCTCCGACTCCTTGGCGACGCGGATGATCTCATCGGCGTCGAGATAGGCGCGGACGGGATGCCCCTCCTCGCCGATCAGATGAGACTCGGAGGCCTTCACCCGATGGTCGGCGTTGCGGTCCTCGTAGGGGAAGACCGCAACGGTCTTCGCACCCAGCTCGAAGGCGGCACGAATGCCCCGGACAGCGATCTCGCCACGGTTGGCGACAAGGACCTTCTCAAACATGCGCCCTAGGTAACGGGTTCGCGGGGAAGCTCACTCCCTGACCAGCAGAGGCCGCCTCTGCCTGGTGGTGATGGTAGAGCCGGAACAGCGCCCAGCCGATGATGCTGAGGATCAGGCCGACGCCCATGACCAAGAGGGACACCCCGAAGGCCATCACCGAGGTGAACAGGGAGGCGCGGACGAGAGTTGCCGGTCTCCACCATGTCACGAGTCTTCTGCAGCTGCTCTGCGGTCGCGGTGTCGCCGGAGGCTTGGGCCTCTTGCACCTTCTGGCCGAGCTCGGCGTAGGTCAGGCCCTGGCTGGCCGCCATGGTGTGCTTCTTGACCGCCTCAGCCTGTGCGAATGCCGTCAGTGGTCCGGTGACTTTCTGTCCTGCGAAGGACTGCGCATCCTGGGCCACCGTGATGTTCTCAGATGCCAGCTGGGTTGAGGTGATCCCCAGGAGAACGCTCCGGCGATGATCATCAGGATGCCGGCGACGAAAGAGATCAATCCGGAAATTTTGGCTGTCTTCATGGGGTTCCTTTCATGATGGGGTCAGAAACCCATTGATGAAACTTCAATCATCGGCTGCCAGCCTACATGAGCTTCCCCGGCGAGGACTAGTGCCCAAGTCCTACCTTTGGCTGGCGTCCGTGGATCCCACCTACCTGATCAGGGCGAGGAGGGGACCTTGGAGAGTAGATGATGAACAGTGCAGCCACCACATACATCAGGGCATGAACCCTCCTGCCGTGGCCGCAGAATCACCTTGAGTGAACACATGGGCGAGGGAATCCGATGCCGATCCCCACGGTGATGGAGTAGGAGAAGGGCATCAGGACGATGGTTAGGAACGCTGGAATCCCCACCGGGATCATTCCAGTCGGCGTCCACAACCTGAGCGATCATGAGGAAACCGACGAACACCAGCACCGGAGCGGCGGCCTCCGAGGGAACGATGTTCACGATCGGTGTGAGCAGGACCGCGGCCAGGAAGGCAGCAGCCCGTGACAGCTGACGCCAGGCCAGTGCGCGCCCCTTCCCCACACCGGCTGTCGACTCGACACAGCGGGTATTCGAGGACACCGATCCGAGACCACCCGCAACCGCACCCAGCGAGTCGACCAGGAGAATCCCGGTGACGTGGTCCGGCATGCCCTCGTCGTCCAGCAAACCACCCTCTGAGCCAACGGCAACCACCGTGCCCATCGTGTCGAAGAAGTCGGCCAGCAGCAACGAGAACACCAGCACCATCAGGGGCCAGGAACGTCGGGGAGGCTGAACTCGCCGTCGACGATGAATACCCCATCATGTCGACTCGCAGCAGCAGGCCGAGGTCCGGCAGGAGAAGTTCGCCAGGGAGGGCACGTTGAGCGCCCATCGTGAGGGTTCTGCTCACCGACGTGCGGGCCGATCTTCCCGATGGCCTCGGCGATGATGGCCAGCACCGTCGCGGAGATGATGGAGATCAGCATGGCGCCTTTGACCTTCAGGGACCTGCAGCGCGATCGGCAGGGAACAGCCCGGCGACGAAGACGAGGATCAGCCAGCCTGACGAGGGACCCGCCGATGCCGAGCTCGACGGGCGGAGACCCGGCTGGCTTACGCACCACCCCGCGTTGATGAGCCCGACGAAAGCGATGAACAGGCCAATGCCGACGGAGATGGCGGTGCGCAGGGTTTTTCAGGGACGGCCTTGAACACCGCCGTCCGGAAGCCGGTGAGCACCAGAATCGCGATCAGGATGCCCTCCCAGACCACGAGCCCCATGGCCTGAGGCCACGTCATCTGCAGGGCGAGGCGTAGGCGACCAGGGCGTTGAGCCCCAGCCCAGTAGCCATGCCGATGGGGAATCTCCCGATGAAGCCCGCAGGCAGCGTCATGGAGCCCGGCGACCAGAGCAGTTGCGGCTGCCACCATCGCGATGGACGCCCCAACGGCGGCTGTATCCACCTGGGTCGCGGCCTCATCCAGGAACTTGGGTGCCCCAGAGATCAGGTTGCCGTCCCTGTCCGATGAGGTGCCGATGATCAGGGGATTCAGCGCGATGATGTAGGCCATCGCGAAAAACGTCACCAGGCCACCGCGCACCTCCTGGGCAACCGATGAACCACGCTTCGCAATGTGGAAATAGCGCTCAAGCCAAGACCCGGTTGCGGGAACGTCAGCGCCTCTGTTCAACCGTCGTGCGGCTTTGGGTGATTTCATGACCACGTGCCGGAATCTTAGACGTGATGCACCCCAAAACGGCATTGCCGCACAGGGAATATGCCGATCGCCGCACTAGTCGAAGAGCTGGTCGTCGATCCCGATCGTGTCGAACACCGGTTCCGGCAATTCCCTGGGACGTTCGGCGGCTACGACATTCAGTGCCCTCCGCAGCCGTGGTCGAGGCTGACCACATGCCCATCCGACTGCGAGTACTCGTTGGCGCATGCCCCGAACAGCGTGCCGAGCGAGCCCGCAGCGGAACGAAATAGCCACACGAGAGCAGGCTGCCGGGGGCATGGCTGCTCCTCATCCGTGGCGCCAGGGGCCCCTGCCAGCCAGCGTTCGCAGCGGGTCACGTCCGGCGAGGACAGCACTCGCTCCCGCCCGAGTCCCAGCTCTGCGACGGTGGAGCGCAGCTGCGCCCATTCGGCCGGATTGGCGTCAGCCGGCAGATCGGTGGCAGCAAAAACCGGGTTCGAGTCGCGGGTCGTTGTCAGGGGTTGCCATCAGCAGACCCGGGGCGATGTCGCCGGGTTGGATTCGCTGCTCCCACGGCGCCAGTCGGGCGCGATCAACGATCCGGGCTGGGGCAGCAGGACCACCTCGTTGACGGTGGCGACGCGAGCCCTGGAGGCCCGGACCAGTGTGACAGCCCAGTGCCAGTCAGGGGTAGCCGGGCAGCAGGCATGCGAAGAAGTGGGTGACGACACGCTCTGCGTCAGCAACCACCCCGAGATGCTCACCGACGGACGATTCGCCGCCGGTCTCGACGGCGGCTGCACGAGCCAGGCTGACCGCAGCCACGGCGACCGGGTCAAGTTTCGCGACGGTCACGCTCACAGCTCCAACTCGTCGGCGACGCGACGCAGCACCGCGGCGATCTTCGCGCCATGTCTGCCGTCGGGGTGGCGGCCATGACGGTAGCCATTGCAGAGTCGAGCATCTTGATGGGGTCCTCAATGATCACAGCCATATCCTGCGGTTTCTTGCGGGGAGGCCTTGAGAGCGACGGCGGGGGCGTCGATCAGCCTGACGGACGACGCCTGCTCACCCCTGCGCCCCTCGACGACTCGAATTCGACCTTCTGTCCGGGCCTCAGACTGGGTCACTCCATCGGGCAGCACGCCGACGCGCACGAAGACATCGCCACCGCCGTCCTTGGGGATGAACCCAAAGCCCTTTTTCGGCATCAAAGGCGGACCTTTCCGGTGGGCATGATCAGGCTCTCCCTCGTTAGTGAAGCTGGCAGGCCAGTCTATCTTGCCGCAGACAACGACGAAACGCGAGAGTGAGGAAGAGTCTCAGATCATGTGCTCCTGGATGTGACGGAAATACTCTCCATCCTCAGCTTTGAGGCGGCAGCCTCATCAACCACCACAGAGTTCCCGGATGGGAATTGGAGGACTGAGGCCGGGCACATCGCCGTGACCGGCCCTCCACCATGAGAGCCACCCGCATCGGCCTTGTGAGCGCCGGTCGCCACCATCACGATGTGCCGCGCCTCCCTGATGGTGCCCAGGCCCTGGGTGACGCAATGGGTGGGAACCTGCTCGCTCTTCTCGAAGAATCGCGCGTTGTCAGCACGAGGTCTGCTGGGTGAGCGTCTTGACGCGCAGGTCCGGGGTCGAGTGCGGAGGTGGGTTCGTTGAACCCGATGTGCCCGTTGCCGCCGATGCCCAGCACCTGCACATCGACACCGCCTGCCGCACGGATCGCGGCATCGTATTCGGCAGCCGCGGCCGCCAGGTTCTCAGCCATGCCGTCAGGAACATGAACTTGCGCAGGATTCATGTGGAGGGGCTCCACGACCGTGCGGTTGAGTTGTCTGCCGGTAGCTGAGCGGATGCGCGGGATCGATGCCGACGTATTCATCCAGGGCAAAGCCCATGCCGTTGGCTAGGTCCACCTCACCGGCATCGGCACGGTGCGCCAGCTCAGCGTGGGCGACAGCGGTGAGCTTCCCGTGGCCAGGCCGGGACCGGCCTCGCGACGCCCCTCAACCAGGTGATGACACGTTCTGCGGCAGCGCCCCACCTCGGCGTCGTCGGCGCAGATGACAACTTCCATCGTTGGACTCCTCACATTCTCCAGCCACCAGATCGCTCACTTTGCGATGCGAAATGAACATTACGCGCACTGATTCTGCGCAGTCATCCTTCTGGGGCTCCCGAGGGACAAGTGAGTCAGCACCGGTGCTCACGCAGCTCGGCGGGGACCAGCTCCACTATCCTTGGCCGCATGGCTACCTGGACTGACGGCGCAGCATACGCTCCCATCGAGCGGCCCGACGGCTTCGCCTCCCCAGTCGCAGACCCCCTGCCCGTGGCGGCCCCATACAGCGCCGACACGCCCGGTGCTGTTCCCCAGCCCTCTGGCTTCGCACCGATGCCGCAGGCTCCTCCCCTGAGCGCGCTCAGAACGCCACCCACAGCGGGCCGGAACCCGGCGGCGCCGTTCCGAGGTGCGCTCCGCGCTGCTGACCACCACCCCAGCTGCAGGCCGCGCAACCCGCACACGCCCTTCGCCGTGACCACAGTGACCACGACGGGCTCCACAGGGCAGACGGCCCCACCGCATCCTGCAGCCCGCCTGGACACCCCGGGGGCCCCATCATTTCCCGGAGCCCCGTATGCCGCACCTCCGCAGCCCATTCCCGCAGTCACCAGCGCCCAGCGCACCCTTTTTGCAGCATGATCGCGGGTTTCAGCTCCTTTCGGCACCTTCCTCCCCTCAGCCGCGCCCTGGCTGTTCCATCGCCGGCGGCGGGCTGCTGCCTGCGCACGGAGGGATACGGCAGGCAGCTGGGCTCGGAGCCATCAGGGGCGGGCATGATAGCCATGCTGCCGCTGCTGTATGGAGGGCTCCGCCGCTGACCTTCCTGCTCCGGTGGACGGGGAATCGGTCTCAGCGTCGGGAGCCTTCTCATCGGCCTCAGCAGGAGACCGCGGTGAACCGGGTCAAGGAAGCCCCCGAACTTTCTCCCATTCAGCCGCGCTCAGCGGAACGGTTGACTCCTCATATTCCCCCAAGTCCAGAGGCCGCTCCGGACGGGACTCAGCCACCTCAGTGAGCCGTGAGGGCCACACACTCCCCGGTGGCGCATCAAGCCGAAACCACCCCGAAAAGCCCCTCAGACGGGTTCGCTCCACCCGCGTCCAGCCAGCATCCACCGGATCGAAATGCTCGACGCGGGCCGGGAAGAAGACGTCGCGCTGATACCGGATGCGGTCGGAGAAGCCATGACAGGCCTGACCATATGCCACGGGTCCGGTGAGCTGCGCAGGCTCAAGGCGCAGACCGGTTTCCTCCGCCACCTCACGGCAGGCCGCCTCGGGAGGCGAGTCGCCAGGCTCCAGCCCACCACCGGGAACCACCCACCAGCTACTCCCCGGGACTCCGGGATCAGTGTCGTTGATGAGCAGCACCTCCCCACCCGCCATCAGCAGCACCCGCGCCCCTGATCGCCGCTTCACCGGCGCATCATCCGCCGTCCCGCTGCTGTTCCGCAGCCACCTGGTCGTCGATCAGCTCCCGCCAGGTCCGCACCAGCTCCGGATCCACGTAGGCCTTGGCTGCCCCCGGGACGGGCGGGTGAGCCGATGTGGAAGGCCCGGACCCCGGGCGCACGAAGCCACGGGACATGCTCGGCTGCAGTCCGCCACCGGCCATGATGAGCTGGGCGACGCGACCGCTGGAACTGGCGCGGGCCGCAGATCATCAAGCCGAAAGCCACCCCGGGACGATCCGCGGTGAGCACCTGGTCCAGCCGGGGAAGGCTCAGCAGGTCCCGCCAGGCATCGTCGATCTCAAGACGGTTGTCGATGGCCCGATGGAAGGTCCAGGGAAAGTCCCGTCGGCCACGAGTGCATTGCAGACCTCGAGGTCAACGCCGCGTAGCCGTTGAAACCGAGGACGACACCGTCGCACCTCATCACGATAGGTGGAGATCAGCCCTCTCAGCGGGTGAACTCCCTCCATCAGTGCGGAAACCGGCGCGCAGCCCGCACTAGGGGGCGGATCTGGATGGACGTGGCGCGGCGGACCTTCGCCATCAGCGCAGGGTTCGGGGAGGAGCCGTCCTCATCCATGGTGCCGAGCAACTCGACCCGGTCAGCACCGCCCTCCTCGGCCCGCTGGGCATCCGCCGCATGCAGGGCAATCACCTCAAGCAGACTCCGCCCACAGTGTGCCAAGAGCGGGGCTCCAGTCACGGAGCCCCCGCCTTCGTGAGTCGCAGACGGTCAAAGCCGCCCATGCCGCCCATGTCGTCCATGCCCGGGGCGCCACCAGCGGCAGGAGCCTTCTCGGGCTTGTCCGCGATGACGGCCTCAGTGGTCAGGAACAGGGGCCGCAATCGAGGCTGCGTTCTGCAGCGCCGACCGGGTGACCTTGGCCGGATCGATGATCCCGGCCTCCACCATGTTGACGTATTCGCCCGGTGGCGGCGTTCAGGCCGAAGCCCTTCTCCAGCCCGGCGACCTTCTCGCAATGACGCCGCCCTCAAGGCCCGGCGTTCGAGGGCGATCTGACGCAGCAGAGCCTGCGCAGCGGCGACACGATGTTCGCACCGACCTGCTCGTCGGCGTCGAGGGCCCTCGATCTTCGCGGCCTTCGCGGCCTGCAGCAGCGCCACACCACCACCGGGGACGATGCCCTCCTCGACGGCCGCCTTCGCGTGCGGACGGCGTCCTCAATGCGGTGCTTGCGCTCCTTCAACTCCACCTCTGTGGCCGCGCCGACGCTTGATGACGGCGACGCCACCGGCTAGCACAGCAAGACGCTCCTGCAGCTTCTCACGGTCGTACTCGGTCCGAGTTCTCGATCTCGCGGCGGATCTGGGTGACACGCCCTCGATCTGGGCCTGGTCACCCACCGCCATCGACGATGGTGCACTCGTCCTGGTGACGATGACCTGACGGGCAGGCCCAGGAGGTCCGGCGTGACGGCATCCAGGGACAGACCAACCTCCTCGGAGATGACCTGACCGCCGGTGAGGATGGCGATGTCGGCCAGCATAGCCTTCGGCGGTCACCGAAGCCCAGGGGCCTTGACGGCGATGGACTTGAAGGTGCCGCGGATCTTGTTGACGATCAGGGCCGGCGAGCCTCGCCCTCAACGTCCTCAGCCACGACCAGCGGCTTCCCGGACTGCATGACCTTCTCCAGCACCGGGAGGAGGTCCTTCAGCAGGAGATCTTGGGTTGGCGATCAGGATGTGAGGGTCGTCGAGGGTGGCCTCCATCCGCTCCGCGTCAGTGACGAAAGTACGGGAGAGTGTAGCCCTTGTCAGGCGCATGCCCTCGGTGAGCTCAAGCTCCAGCCCGAAGGTATTCGACTCCTCGACGGTGATCACGCCTTCCTTACCGACCTTGTCCATGGCCTCAGCGATGATCTCGCCGACGGTGGGGTCTGCGGCGGAGATGGATGCGGTGGCGGCGATCTGCTCATGGTCTCCACGTCGATGGCGAGCCCGACAGCTCCTCGGAGATCGCAGCCACGGCGGTCTCGATCCCTTCTTCAGGGCCATGGGGTTTTGGCACCCGCGGTGGCGTTGCGCAGGCCCTCACGAGACCAGCGCCTGCGCCACGACGGTGGCGGTGGTGGTGCCGTCGCCAGCCACGTCGTCAGTCTTCTTGGCGACCTCCTTGACCAGCTCAGCGCCGATCTTCTCGTACGGGTCGTCGAGTTCAATCTCGCTTAGCGATGGACACGCCGTCGTTGGTGATGGTGGGGCGCCCCACTTCTTCTCAAGCACGACGTTGCGGCCCTTGGGGCCGAGGGTGACCTTCACCGCGTCAGCGGGGTGTTCATGCCCGCGCTCCAGGCCGCGGCGGGCCTCTTCGTTGAATTCAATGAGTTTTGCCATGTGTTTCGGGAGTCCTCCCGTTCAGCCGGGGCAGAACCCCGGAATCCGGTTGTCGTTGTCTGGAAGGAACGGTGCCCGCGACGGACGGCCCTTTGGCCTCACCAGCCCTCCCGGTAGCACTCGAAGCACCCGAGTGCTAACTACATTCTTAGCACTCAACCCCTGAGAGTGCAAAGAGCTGGGCTACGATTCCCCCATGGAACTCCGCCATTGGCTCCGGGCGGCTGCAAACGTGGCCAACTTGTCAACACTGCTCAGTGTACTGACAGGCCTCGCGGGGGGCTGCCGGTTTCGGCGGGCGGCCGGCGGGCTGATTCTCGCGGAGGGCTACCGCCCTCGCTTCCCTGTGGCCGGAGCGTTCACAATGGGAAATGTCGTGATCATCTGCGGCGACGACCTGGCAGGTCTTGAACGACGACTGCCGTGCGCTCTGGAGCATGAGGACGCCCACGCCTGGCAGTACGCATACTGCCCTCGGGCTGCCATTCCTGCCCGCCTACGTCGCGGCGATGGGGTGGTCCTGGCTCAGGACGGGAAACTGGGGATCCGCGAATCCCTTCGAGGTGCAGGCAGGCCTGCGCGCGGGCGGCTACCCGGAGGTGAGGACGATTCCCCTGCGCGAGAGGCTCAGCCGTGGAGGCGGCGCGCGGGAGCGAGCGGCCTGGCGCTGGGCGCGCTGGCGACGCAGCCGCTTGACCAGCAGCGGCTTGTACCCCAGGGCCGCGGGGTCGTCGATCAGGCTGTTCAGCCTCTGGTAGTAGCGTGTCGAGGAGCACCCGAAGCGCTCCATGATGGCCTGCTCCTTCGGCACGTCCAAGGTGAACCACCGCTCCTCGAAATCGAGCATCTCGGCATCGCGCTCTGTCAGCAGGGATTCAAGGGCTGCCTGGGTCATGGCATCCATGGTACGCGACCACCAGAGCCAGAATCACATCGATGTCATTTCCCGCAGACTGACCGGATTCAGCATCTCAGGAAGGTAACGTTTGGTGAAATCTGCCAGTGCGACGCTGGCTTCTTGCCAGAGTCGTCTACCTGGAGGAACACACGATGCTGGAACTGCTCGGGGTGCGTCAGAGCTACCCCTGGGGAACGAAGGATGTCATCGCGAATCTGCTGCATCAGGAGGCGGACGGCCACCCTTGGGCAGAGCAGTGGTATGGGGCCCATCCTGGGGACTCCCCGACTCTGACGGGTGAGACTCTCTCAGAGCATCTGTCGCAACACCCCGATGACCTCAGGTCAGGCCGTCCTGAGACATTCGGCAAACGGCTGCCCTTCCTGGTGAAGATCCTGTCGGCCGCATCTCCCCTGAGCCTTCAGGCCCATCCCTCCGCGAGCAGGCACGCGAGGGGCCACGCCCGCGAATCGCTGTTGGGGGTGCCCCTGACCGCATCAGAACGCTCTTTCAAAGACGACTGGCCAGCCAGAGACGATCATCGCCCTGACGAACTTCGAGGCCCTGGTGGGCTTCGAGATCCACAGAGACAGCCCGATTATTCGATGGATTAGGGGTTGGCGAGGAACTCGCATCAGTTATCGGGCGCTTTGAGAGACCGGGAGGGGATGCCCGCACTCCAGGAAGTGGTTCTGGATGTGCTGAGCCTGGGTGAGCGCCGCCACCTGGTGGATGAGGTTCTCAGCGCCGCGGTCCGCCATCTGGATGCCCCCGGTGAGCTTGGGCTCTTCGCCCGCACCGCCGTGGAATTAGATGAGCATTTCCCCTCAGACCCGAGGCATATTGGCGGCGTTGCTGCTCAACCGATTCTCCCTCGAACCGGGACAGGCCCTGGCGCTGCCCGCCGGGGTGATCCACAGCTATCTGCGCGGCACCGGAATTGAGGTGATGGCCAACTCCGACAATGTGCTTCGCTGCGGCCTGACCTCCAAGCACATTGATGTCGACGCACTGCTGCATGTGGTCAGCTTTGCCCCCACCGATGACAAGGTCCTCACCGCCTCCGGCTCCGACGGCACATATGTCTATCCGACGAGCTTCGAAGAGTTCGAGCTGTGAGCTACTGCAACCCACCGACGACAGCACTGCAGGGTGCCGCGTGGCGACACCAGGGCGCATCTGTCTGGCGGTCTCGGATCATTCGAGATGCGGGGCGACGGCGATGTCATGCGCATCGGCCCTGGTCAGGCGGTGTTCATCGCGGCTGGCGAGGCTGTGGCAGCCCTCAGGCTCGGGACAGCTTTCGTGGCGGCCTCTGGCGTCTGATTTCCCAGGAGGCCGGCTCAGTTGGCACAATGAGAGCCACGCCTCCGTAGCTCAGCAGGCCAGAGCGCTCGCCTTGTAAGCGAGTGGTCGAGGGTTCGACTCCTCCGGGGGCTCCCATCACCGGTCAGCAAGCCACGCTGGACGGCTGCACAGGCAGCAGCCAGGATTGTTGTTCGCGATACTGAAGCACTGGCTTCAGGGACGTGCCCCACAACGACCCAGCTGACCGATCCTGTGCGCGTGGGCGGCTTTCTCTCCGTGATGGCCTGGTGCTATGTGCCGCTGCTGCTCTAGAGGCCGCTCGTGGTGCTGTCGGCGTGCGGCTTTCCGTTGCACAGCCAGGGAACCACGAGGCACAATGGGCTTCCATGAGCCCTGAGCCAAGTCAAGTGGGCGCGCATGATCGCCGCCGACCCGACCACTCGCACCGCTAGCATCGAGCGGTTCAAGATCATGGAGGCAGCGGGGCATGACCTCTACGGTGAGGCCCGCATGGTGGATGCGATGGCCCAGGGGATCGCGCATCCTCGACGCGGGTGCGGTCCCGGTCGGCATGCAGGGCTGGCTGCATGAGCGCGGCCATCAAGTCGTCGGGGTGGATCTGGATCCGGTGCTCATCGCATCCGCCGAGCAGGAACGCCCAGGGGCGACGTTCGTCGTGGGTGACTTGGCGGAGCTGGATCTGCCCGCGATGGGCATCCGAGCAGATTTCGACATCATCTTCTCGGCCGGGAACGTGATGGGTTTCCCTGGCCCCCTCCACCCCGCGTCGACGTGCTACGACGCCTCGGCAACGCTACCTGGCCCTCGAGGCCCGCGCCGTGATCGGCTTCAGGCGGGTCCGGCTACAGATTCACGGACTGCTTCACCGACGCCCAGGCTGCCGGTCTGGTCCCCGAGCTGGCGTTCTCGACGTGGGACCTGCGCCCGTGGCGAGGCCGACAGCGACTTCCTGGTCGCTGTGCTGGTGAGGAGGATGTCGCCCAGTTGCGCTAATCGGGCATGTCGAGGGCACGGTTCGCGCTCAGCGATACCGTGGCGCAGCCTGCTGGCCGAGTTCTCGACAATATCCGGGTGGCGGACTGTGAGCCCGCCGCCCCGGTGGTCCACGCCCCACCCACCCATCGAGAGGAGACCAGTCAGCGACCCAGTGACAGATTCGCGACCCCGGCCAGCGTCGAGGACCGGGTGATCGACCTGATGTCCCATTGATGACGACGACGGAGAAGGTGGCGCGAGATGATGCAGCTTCTGCGTGGAGCAATCCACGAGGGTGATCGAGCGCCACCCCGTCGGTTCGCTGCTGCATGCCGATCCAGCGACCATCGACGACGCCATCGACGCTGCCGCCGCCACCCGGTTGAGGGATTCCGCTGCTCATCGCCGAGGGACGCGATCCACGGTTTCGGGTTTTGGCCGGGGGCCACGATCTCAGGACCCCGTTGTCGATGGCATGCTCAGTTCAACCCGGAGGCGGTGGAACGGGCGGCACGGATCACGGCGCGGGAGGTCTCGGCGACGGGCGTGACGTGGACGTTCTCACCGCTGGCCTGCGTCGCACGGGAGCTGCGTTGGGGCCGGGTGGCTGAGACCTTCGGGGAGGACCCACATCTGATCGGTGAGCTGGCGGTGGCGATGGCGCGGGGCTACCGCGGGTCGGGGACGATGATCTGACACGGATCCTGTCATGCGCGAAAGCGCTTCGCAGGGCTGCTCCGAGACCCAGGGTGGGCTGGATGCCTCCGAGGCCGACCTCAGTCCCCCGGAAGTTGCGCTCCTGGTTCCTGCCGCCATTCGAACGGTTGGCCGAGGAGGGCGCGGACACCTTCATGCTGCGGGATATCAGGCCATCGACGGGGTGCCGATCACCCTGAACCGCTGGCTGCTGGAGGGTGTGCTGAAGCAGGAGTGGGGTTCGACGGGCTGCTGGTCACGGACTGGGACAACGTCGGGCAGCTGGTCCGGGTGCAGCAGGTCGCAGCCGATTTTCGCGGAGGCCGCGGCGCTGGCGGTGCACGCCGGCAACGATCTCATCATGTCCACTCCAGAGTTCCACGACGGGCATTGGAGGCGCTGCGTCGAGGGCTGCTGAAGCCGTCAGATCTCGACGGTGCGGTGCGTCGCATCCTGAGCGTGAAGTTCCGGCTGGGGCTGTTCGAGGACCCGCGTCGCCCGGATGTGCGCGCGGCAGCGCATTGAGATCGGCTGCCAGCAGCATCGCGCGGCGAATCTGGACCTGGCCTCGCAGATATCGTGCTGTTGACCATGACGGGGTGTTGCCGCTCCGGGGTGAGGCGGTGAAGGTCGCGGTGATCGGGCCGCAGGCCGATGACATGGCAGCCTGCCTCGGGGACTGGGCAGGGGCTTCGGGGCAATGCCCATGGCTGGATGATCCGTCGCTTGCCCCTGCCACGACGCTGCTGAAGGGACTGCGGGACGGCGGCGCCGTCGGGCCTGGAGATTGCCCATGCGCGGGGTTGCGGATTGATGCTGGTTCCGGAACCCGGCTGGGGAATTCTTCGACGACGGACAGCCACGTCCGAAGATCTGCCATCCGGCGCCGTTGGATGATGCGGAGCTGGCTGAGGCCGTCACGTTGGCCAGGCGCTGCGATGTCGCGGTGGTGGCGGTCGGGGACACCATCAACCTGACCGGGGAGGGACGTTCCACCGCCACCTTGGAGTTGTTCGGCCCGCAGCGGGAGCTGGTAGATGCGATTGCGGCGACAGGCACCCCGATGGTCGTGGTGCTGCTGAACAGCAAGCCGCTGGTGCTGCCAGAGGAGCGCGCGGCGGGCGGCGGCAATCGTCGAGGCCTTCAATCCGGGGGCGGCCGGCGGGATGCCCTGGCTGCTGTGCTGCTCGGGGAGCGGGAGCCGTCAGGTCGGCTGCCGGTGTCGATCCCCCGACATGCGGGGCAGCTTCCGGTGTTTCACAACCGGATCCGGGGCTGGCACGGGGATCGGTACGCGGACCTGACCTATCGGCCGTTGTTCGCCTTCGGGAGGGCACTGTCCCTACACCACCTTCGAGTACTCCGACCTGCGTGCCACACATGTCGGAGACGATCTTGAGGTCTGCGTCACCTTGACGAACACCGGGGATCGGGTGGGAACCGAGGTGGTCCAGCTCTACGTGCAGGACGTCGTGACCTCGGTGACCTGGGCGGAGCAGGAGCTGAAGGCGTTTCGTCGGGTCACCTTGGATCCGGGGGTCAGCCGGGAGCTGAGCTTCACCATCCCCGTCGCGGAGCTGAGCATCGTTCTGGCCGATGGGAGCCGCGTGGTCGAGCCCGGCGAATTCGAGGTCCGGATGGGTCACAGCAGCAAACCCGAGGATCAGCTGCGACATCGTCTCTGGATCGCGTAGCGGGCTCGGCACGGACGAGGGCCGCCGGGTCTCAGTCGTCCCCAGCCTCAGCGGCCTTCTGGCGCTGCTTGAGATGAGTCGACGCAAAGGCACGGCAATCATGCCGATGGCGACGTATCCCGCGATCTTCGCGTAGGCCTCAGAGCTGCACCGAGAGCTCCCCAGACCCCAGCCGAGGCCAGAAGTAGAGAACCAGCCAGACTGTGCTCGCCAGGTAGTCGTAGATCAGAAGCGTTTGAGGGCTCGGTCCAGTGGCGCCGGACAGCACGGAGACACCACGGGGGCCAGCGGCAGCGCGCACCGGCAGGTGAGGCGATGGCGAATCCCAGGGCTGAGCTTCGGCCCAGCGCTCGACGAGGGCGTAGTTGCGGGCCGCGCGTTTGCTGCGTCCCGCCCAGACCCCGATCGCTGACCCCGGCTGCGGCCCGACAGATGGGCCCAGTCGAACTTGAGGCTCAGTACCGAGGGCGACGATCAGCACCACGGGCCAGTGGTCCAGCCTGCCCACGGCCGCCAGGAGCTCCGCTGGCCGCCACTGAGGCCCGGCCGCCCGTGATCATGGCCAGGGGCGTCCGGGGCAGCGCCGATCAGCCAGGCCCGCACAGGCGCATCCGCAGGCTGAAGCACTGCGACGATCCCCGAACCATGTCATGCACATCACCTCCCAGCCCGCCCGCTGTGCTTCAGGGCATGCCGTCAGCCTGCCACCACTCCTCTTGGGCTTCCCAGATGCGCTTTTCTCGGATTGGATCCGGTTCAGATTCCTCGCTCACATGTCAGATGCTATGAGGCCACCCGGAACAACCCCCACACGCCACCACAGCCATATGCCGCCGTATACGAGGCCCCCTAAGATCGTCTCAGACCTACTGTTACGCTGATCCCGGAGGACCTGCCACCACTACGGATCGTCGGGCACGTACCTGCCCGTGGAAAAGGAAGTGGCATGGCCACTGTCAGCTATCAGGACGCCTCGCGTGTTTATCCCGGATCGGATCGCGCCGCCGTCGACAGCCTGAACCTTGAGATCGCTGACGGCGAGTTCATAGTTCTGGTCGATCCCTCCGGCTGCGGCAAGTCAACCTCTTCGCATGCTCGCGGGGCTTGAGGAGGTCAACTCAGGTTCCATCTTCATCGAGGGGCGTGACGTCACCGACCTGCCGCCGAAGGATCGCGACATCGCGATGGTCTTCCAGAACTACGCCCTGTATCCGCACGCGGCCGTCGCGGACAACGCAGGGCTTCGCCCTCAAGATGCAGAACGTGCCCAAGGCCGAACGCGGAGCGGGTCAAGGAGGCGGCGGCGCTGCTGGGTCTTGGACTTCCTGAGCCGCAAGCCGAAGGCCCTGTCCGGCAGCCAGCGGCACGCGCGTCGCCATGGGTCGCGCCATCGTGCGCCAGCCTCAGGTCTTCCTGATGGATGAGCCGCTGTCGAACCTCGACGCGAAGCTGCGCGTGTCCACCCGCGCAGATCGCCGCTCTGCAGCGCCGCCTAGGCGTCACCACCGTCTATGTCACCCGCGACCAGGTCGAGGCCGATGACCATGGGCGACCGGGTCGCGGTGATGAAGGACGGCATCCTGCACAGGTCGACTCCCGCTGGCGCTGTACGACACCCCAAGAACCTGTTCGTCACAGGCTTCATCAGCTCACCGGCCATGAACCTGATGGAGGACACCGTCGTCGAAGCGGCGTCCAGCTTAGCGACTCCGTCGTCCCCGTCACCCGCGAGGTCCTGGCCAAGGCCGAGGATGAAACACCCTGACCCTCGGCATCCGTCAGGCACTGCACGTCGCCACCGATGGCCGGGCATCGGCCTGGACATCGCCGTCGTGGAGGGCTGGGTGCGGACTCGTACCTGTACGGGACCCTCGCCGGCCTGAGCGAGGACGAGCTGGTCGGCGCCCAGCAGATCGTCGCCCGCGTCGGAGCCCGCCAGGCTCCCGCCAAGGGCGACACGGTCCGGCTGGCCGCGGATCCGTCGCAGGTCATGTGTTCAGCAGCAAGACCCAGGGCGCATCTCCGATCGTCTCCTCAGGGAGCTCCCACGGCTTGCTGCGCCCCTCGTCCGAGCCCTTCTGCACGTTTTCGCTTGCGGTGCGAGGCAAGAATCACCCCATGCGTCTTGACGCCGAGGGGAATGTATGCATAGAAATCACCTGAAGAGGGAGAGTGGGATGATCTCAGCTCCTGTCAGACGGGGTCCCTGTCCCTACCCATGACTTTAGTATGGCACACCATCGGACGTGGCCACATCAGGAGGTAGGCCAGCATGACCAAGGCGTTGGATGTCCTCAAATACATTAACGAGAAGCACAGCCCACAGGGCGAGGTGCAGTACCAGAAGTGGCTGTACTACGTGCAGGCCTGGTCGCTGGCCTGGGATGGGGTCCCGATGTTCGAGGACCGGATCGAGGCCTGGACGATGGGGCCTGTCGTGCGCACCGCGCGTTTCTGTAGCCATGTCAAAGGACCTTCGGACCCTGAGCGATGAGCAGCATGCGACGGTGATGCCGTCATCCGGGTATTACCGCAGCTGGACGGGAACCGAGACTGATCGACAGGACGCATTGCGAGTCCCTTGGCTGGAGGCCCGCGGCGACCTCCCGAGGCGCACCGAGCAGCGCCGAGGTGACGCAGGAGTCGATGCTCCGGGAGTTCACTGCGCAGTCCCTGCGTGGGGAGGGTCCCAAGAAACCTCCTCTGCCTCGCCGGGAGCCAAGTCCTGACGCGGCGCTGGAGCTGGCCTCCAAGGCCAGTCGACGGTGGAGTCACGCCCTTGGCTCCTCCTCGCCGGTGACGGTCATCATCAACGTTGATCTCTGTCTTCAGATCTATGATGCGGAGATCAACGCGCTGGAGCTCTGAGGGACAGAGGCCTGCTGGAGGCGGCTGTGGCTGCGCCTTTCGCCAGTTTCGGGGATCAGGGAAGCCTTCCCGACTCTGATGGAGAAGACAGCCCGGCTCGCCTTTGGAATCGCTGAGACCCAAGCTTTCAGGACGGAAACAAACGTCTCGCTTGGCTCGTCACGGTGGTTTCTCAACCTGGATGGGGTTGAACTCAGCGTGGATCAGTCCGGGGCGGCCCACACCATCCGTGTTTTTGGGTTCTCGTGGCGGTACAAGGCGAGAAGATGAGCACGCAGCGTCGCTGACACTGCCAGAGTTCACCAGTGGCTCGCTCGGTGTGCGGACAGCGCTTCCTCCACGTGATGATGGCTGTTTCGTCGATGCCCAGAGCCCGTGGAGGCATCATGTCGAGTATGACTCCTTTCGCAGCGGTATCTATCGTCACCCGCAATATGGGTCTCGTCTGGGCCTGCGCCTGACCTCCGGCAGCCCGACGGCGACCACGCCGAATTCGACGGTGAGGCGGTGCGGGTCATGCTCGACTACCGAGGAATTGATTTTGAAACTGGATCGCTCCTGGCAGCGCACAGGGTGGGCACGCCATCGCGCTGGCCTTTTCGGTGCTCAATACCAGCTGAGGGTCGATGACCTTTTTCCTTGCTCACAAGCCACGGGGCGCCAGCTAAAGCAGCAACCCTGGGACGCCTTTTTGGGAGCAGCGGTGCGCCTCAGTGCTTTCGACCCTGACGATAATCAGGTGGACTTGTTCTGTCCTCTGTGACTGGGACCGCCTCAAGGTGTGTCTGGGACGGTTCGCCGGGCTGCGGCGCCCTGACAACACGTCGTCAGACCCGCCCCAGCGCCTCGCCGTGCAGGACGGCAAACCAGCCGTCCGGGCTGTTTAACCACTCGTGCCAGGCCGCAGCCATGGCTTCCAGATCAGCCTGGGTTTGCCAGCCCTGGCTCCACGGTCCGAGGGGCCGAAGGGTCAGCTACGTTCCGCCCACATTTCACCCCACCAAGCTCACCAACTCGGGCGTCGCGTGGCGCACCAAGTGTTAGCCGGAACAGGGAATGTCAGTGAATCCGGCCGCGCGGCACCAGGCCCGCAAGCGGCTTCCGCATCAGGGTCACCACCGTTGGCGCGAGCCGTGGCCAGGTAGGCCCTGCGCCACGCTTCCATGCCCTCAGGCTGCGGGTACCATGTCATGGCTGAGTGGATCAGCGATCGCGGACCTTTCACCAGGCCTCCTGGTTTCGTGACGCGACGCGCATCTCTGGGGACCGCGACAGGGATCGGCGAGTGCTGCAGCACTGGTGTGGGCATGAACGACATCGAAGGTGTCATCCGGATAGGGGCAGAGCCAGCACATCGCCGATGACCAGTTCAACCTGGGATGAGCCCTGCGCCTCCAAGGTGGTCCGCGCTGCCGTCAGGGCCGCCTCGGCGGCATCCAGAGCGACGACACGTCCCGGGGCGACACGCTCCGCCAAGCCGATAGTGATGGTGGCAGGCCCACAGCCAACGTCCAGGAGCGCCTGTCCTTCGCGTAGATGTGGCAGCAGATAGGCCGCAGAGTTCTCGGCAGTGCGGCTGGCGTGGCTGGAGAGCACTGCCCGGCCATGCCCATGTGTGTAACGAGCTGAGGAGTCGTCAGTCATGGACCCAGTATCCTACAACAGCCCGCCCCGAGCTCAGCTATCTCAATCCAAGCGATAAGTTGAGAGGACGACCTCAGGAGGAGACATGGCAGAACTAGGACGCTGGACGCAGGCAGTGCGCACTGGGATGGGGGCCGATCCCGCCGTCAGAGCAGTGGTGCCGCCGATCTATCTCAGCACCAACTACCTGTTCGACGGCATGGGGCGGCCAGGCGCATACGACTACTCCCGCTCCAACAACCCACCGTGATCTCCTCAGCGACGCGCTCGCCACCCTGGAGGGCGGAGTGGGAGCGACGACCGTCGGCACAGGGCTGGCCGCGATCACCCTCATCGCGGAGGCCTTCATTCCCGCCGGCGGACGTGCGGTGGTGCAGCACGATGCCTACGGCGGCGCCTGCGCGACTGTTCGCGTTCCTGGCGGAGCAGGGACGTTTCGATGTGGACTTCGTCGACTTCAACGGCGTCGAAGCCTTCCAGGCCGCCTTGGGCGGGAAGCCGGCGGTGGTGTGGGTTGAGACGCCGTCAAATCCGCTGCTGCGCATCACTGACATCGCCGCTGCCTCGGCGGCGGCCCACGAGGCCGGGGCGCTGGTGGTGGCCGACAACAGATTCCTGTCTCCCCTGCTGCAGCGTCCCTGGAGCAGGGGCCGACCTGGTGGTGCACTCCACCCGAGGTTCCTGAGACGGACATTCCGACGTGGTGGGCGGCGCCGTGATTGCCTCCACCAGGAGCAGCACGAGCGGCTGCGACTGTGGGGCAATGCGCTCGGCCTGACCGCAGGGGCCTTCGATTCGTATCTGACGCTGCGCGGCATCCGAGACCCTCGACGCCCGGCTCCGCGTGCATCAGGAGAACACCGCCGCCGCCCTCGTGGAGGTGCTGCGCGCGCGATCCGTCGTGGGCGCCTCCACTCCGGTCTGCCAGATCATCCCGGTCATGCGGATCGCCGCCCGGCGGCAGGCGGCTTCGGCTCCCTCATCAGCCTGGGCTGCACGGCGGCATCGGGCGAGCGGGCGGTTCCTCGACGGCCTGCAGATCTTCCACCTGGCCGAGTCCCTGGGCGGGGTGGGTCGCTGATCTGCCACCCGAGTCCATGACCCACGCCGGCATGTCACCGGAGGCCAGGGCGACGGCAGGCATCACCGGCGGGCTGCTGAGGTGAGCGTCGGCATCGAGTCTGCGGAAGATCTGGTTGCCGTCGTCGAGGCCCTGGAGCGGGCGGCTTCGCAACATCCACCCTGCCGACGCATGGAAGAAACGCTCAGTTAGACTGACCGCATCGAACGCGAACCAGCCCACCGTCGATTGCCCATTCGGTGCGGTCCGACCTCGCGACGCCTGATCTGAGCCAGTGGACGCAGTCGAGGAAAGGTATCCATGACGACCACCGCGTGAGCCTGAGGCCATCGCCGCAGCCGTTGAGCCCGCATCCACCTCCGCCGGCCCTGGGAGGTTTCACCTCAGGGGCCATGGCAAGAGACCATCGACATCCGGGACTTTGTCCAGCACCTACACCCCGTACGCAGGTGACGCCTCTCCTTCCTGGCGGGCCCCCACCGCGAAGACGCTGCGGGTCTGGGAGACTCCTGGAGCAGGATTATCTGTCGGTTGAGGCGTGCCCGGCGCGTCTACGAGCATCGACACCAAGATCCCCGCCGACATCGATGCCTTCGCGCCTGGCCGGATCAGCTCTGACGACGACGTTGTCGTCAGGTTTCGACTCGACACCCGCTGAAGCGCGCAATGATGCCCAACGGTGGCTGGCGGATGGTGGAAACCGCCATCCGGTGAGGCCGGCAAAGGGAGCCGACCAGGATGTCAAGGACATCTTCACGAAGCACCACCAAGACCCACAACGGCGCGGTCTTCGACATCTACACGCCCCGCATCCGGGCGGCTCGCTCGTCGCACATCATCACGGGGCTGCCCGACGCCTACGGTCGATGGCCCGCATCATCGGCGACTATCGCCGTGTCGCCCTGTGACAGGGTGGACAGGCTGATCGAGTTCAAGCAGGCCGACAAGGCCGCTGTCGATGAGATGCCGTTCTCCGAGCACTGGGGCGCGTTATCGGGAGGAGCATGCCGAGCAGATCAAGGCTCTAAAGAGCTCAAGGCGATGGCCGCCGGTTGCAGCTTCGACTCTCCGGGCCCGCCCGCACCGCGCAGGAGGCCATCCAGTGGACGTACTTCGGCTACCTGGCTTCCGTGAAGTCCCAGGATGAGTGCCGCGATGAGCATCGGCCGGCTCTCGGCGTTCTTCGACTGTTATTTCCAGCGTGATCTTGAGGCCGGGTTGATCACGGAGGAGGATGCCAGGAGATCATTGACGCCCTGGTCATCAAGCTGCGGATCGTGCGGTTCCTGCGCACTATCGACTATGACCGAGATCTTCTCCGAGGGATCGCGTGCTGAGCGCGGTCGACGCCGGCATCGGGGAGGATGGCCGACCGTTGGTGACAAGACGTCGTTCCGGCTGCTGCAGGCGCTGCGGAACCTGGGACCCGCGCCAGAGCCGAACGTCACGATCTTCTGGGATCCGCGGCTGCCGCAGGGGCTACAAGGACTTCTGCGCGGCGATCTCCATCGAGACCTCGTCGGTGCAGTATGAGGCCGATGAGCAGATCCGCTCTCACTGGGTGATGACGCAGCCATCGCCTGCGTCTCTCCGATGCGGGTCGGCGAAACCCAGATGCAGTTCTTCGGTGCGCGCATGAATGCCGCCAAGACGTTGCTGTAGCGCCATCAGCGGCGGCCGCGACGGATGAGCGGCAAGCTGATCGTCCTGACCAGGAGGGTGTGACCGGCGACGGCCTCGACTTCGACGACGTGTGGCTGCGGTACGAGAAGATGCTGGACTGGGTGGTGGCCACCTACGTCCAGACCCTCAACATCATCCACTACTGCCGCGATCGCTACGCCACCACGAGTCGATTGAGATGGCGCTGCACGACTCGATCGTGCGCACCCTGAGCTGCGGCATCGCCGGTCTGTCGATCGTCGCGGACTCGCTGTCGGCCATCCGATACGCGAAGGTGCACTCCTGTGCGTGACGAGACCGGGCTGGTCGTCGACTATGTCACCGAGGGTGACTTCCCCACCTACGGCAATGACGACGACCGGGCCGACGAGATCGCAGCGGCTGTGGTGCACACGGTGATGAGCAAGATCGAGGAGATTCCCTATACCGGGATGCGATACCCACGCAGTCGGTGCTCACCATCACCTCGAACGTGGTCTGCGGGAAGGCGACGGGTTCCTTCCCTCCGGGCACGGGCCGGAACCCCCTTTCAGCGCCGGGGGCCCAACCCGAGCAGCGTCGACAGCCACGGCATGCTGGCGTCCATGCTGTCGGTGACCAAAGCTCGACTACGACGACGCCTTGGACGGTATCTCGCTGACCAACACCATCACCCCCTCCGCCCTTGGCCGCACGCAAGGAGGAACGGGTGGACAACCTCGTCGGCATCCTTGATGCGGGATTCGTACCGAAGGCTGCTGCTGAACCACAAGCCCAACCATGGAGGAATGAAATGGCAGTCAAGACCTTTGATGAGCGCGTGGCGGACATGAAGGCGGCGCGCGAGGAACGTGGCGATGTTCCCGGCCTGTTCACGCCAACATCAACGTGCTGAATCGCGAGACGCTTGAGGATGCGATGGAGAACCCGAGATGCCGAACCTGACGGTGCGCGTCTCCGGCTACGCCGTGAACTTCGTGAAACTCACCAAGGGAGCAGACAGCGCGACGTTCTCTCCCGCACCTTCCACCAGGGTTCGTGACGGCTGCATCCGATACGGCGACGGGAGCGCGTCTCGCTCCGTCGCCGACAGCGTCACCGGGGAGTTCCGTGTCGCACCAGTTGAGCTGGAGACTCCCCGACTGCGGCCCGGCGGCGCGGGTACCGCCGGGATTGACATCACCGACGACTTGGGGCGGCATGAGCACTTGGAGTTGGTGCGCTCCGGCGAGTTGGCGTCTATGCATTCCTGGGAGCTCGTCACGGGCGTCGACGGGCCCGGCACCCGGATGACGGTGTTCCTGGCTGGTTGTCCGCTGCGTTGCCTGTACTGTCAGCAACCCGGACACAATGTTCGCGGCCAAGGGCCGCCGGTGCGTCTCGGCGATCTGGTGGGACGCCTAAAACGGTATCGCTCGATCTTCCGCGCCACTCGGGGCGGTTTGACGGTTTCCGGCGGTGAGCCGTTGATGCAGCCGGCGTTCGTCGGACGGCTGCTGGGCGAGGCGAAGCAGATGGGCATCCACACCGCCATCGACACCTCGGGTTTCCTGGGGGCGAACGCCTCCGATGCGCTGCTCGACAACCTCGACTTGGTGCTGCTCGACATCAAGTCAGGCATACCCGAGACCTATCGGAAGGCCACCGGCCGGGACCTGAGGCCCACCATTGAGTTCGCGCAGCGCCTGGGCGAGCGCGGCACCGAGGAGGTGTGGATCAGGTTCGTGCTGGTTCCGGACCTGACGGATGCCGTCGAGAATGTAGAGGCAGTCGCCGACATTGTGGAACAGATCTCCGTGGTGTCCCGCGTCGAGGTGCTGCCATTCCACCAGATGGGTCGCGACAAATGGGCGACGATGGGCCTTCCCTACACACTGTCCGACACCGTCCCGCCATCGAAGGAGCTGACGGAGCGGGTCCGGGGGCAGTTCCGCGCCGGGATTGACCACCTATTAAGCAGACTTTCTTGATGCTACCGGAACCCGGTGTCCGTCTGGGCCGAGGCTCACCTGCTGAATTCCGGAACGGCACCACTCCCCCTGCGTCACAACGGTCGCCGAGGTCGCTGCCGGACATCGCGGTGATCGACGCCCGGCATGCCGCCTCCCACCCCGTCCACTCACGACGATAGGTTGGGCCTCAGGAGGAACGATGACCGTCAGCACCGGCTCGACACCAAGACTTTGGTTGGTGCCGTCGATGTCCACTACGACGATCACGAGCGGGCTCGAGCTGTGCCTCGTCGTCTGCGACGACCTCACCTTCTCGACGGTGATCTGCGAGCATGTGGCCGACATCCCGCACGTTGCCCGTACGAACCCGGCGCGCTCTACAAGCGGGAGCTCCCATGCATCCGCACAGTGCTGGCCCTAGCGCCACAGCTTGATCTTCTGATCGTCGACGGATACGCCACCCTGGACCCACATGGACGTCCAGGACTCGGCGCCCACGCTGCCAGCGCCGTCGGGATTCCCGTCATCGGTGTGGCGAAGACCCCTTCCGCACGGCCACCCACGCCGTCAAGGTGATCCGCGGCAGTGCCACCCGGCCGCTGTATGTCACAGCTGCGGGAGGGATCAGCGACGCCGAGGCCGCCACCGTGGTGGCCGACATGGCAGGCCCCCACCGGCTCCCCATCGCCTTGGCGAGGGTGGACAAGCTGGCGCGCGGGCACGTGCAACCCGTCGGCCCGGAGGCTTAGTGATCGGAAATTGTCTGCCGCAGGAGGGCAGCATGGTCAGGAGCAATGATCTCGATCACCTCCATGGCGTTGTCTCGTGACCATCCGTCGTGGTTGATGGCCCATTGCGTGAGTAGCCACAGCCCTTCGCGTGTGCGTTGGTGGCAGCGGGTTCGCAGTGATGGATCGGTGGCTGAGTTGCCGTTGTTGATGAAGAACAGGAGGTCGAGGATGCGTCCACTACGCCATGGGGGTTGTTCCTGGGTGAGGGCAGCCAGCATGACGGAAACCGTTGGCTCTGCGGCTGAGTAGATATCTGCTTGCGAGAAGACCTGCTCCTCGATGCGACTCCATGCTGTTGCGGCTTCTTCAAAGTTGGTGCTGGTGAGAAGGTCGTGCAGGGCTGATCCCACGGTGGTTGCAGGACCTGAGGCCACGCGATAAGACGACCAGTCAACCGACTGCAGCAAACACTCAGCCAGCATAGCTCATTCTGTTAATCTCCCACGGTCCACCCCGGAGCTACGTCCCCGGCGCGGAGAGAGATCCCGCAGGAACACCTGACAGTTGGCGCACACCGTGCCTTCAACCCACTCCGGCCCTTAGCAGGATCCAGGTACGCCATCCAAATGGTTTGCTCATCAGGGTGCCGGGATGCATCTCCTGAATACGCACCTCAGTATGCACGCCATTCGCGTTACCAACCGTTTGCGAGGTTACCATCGGGATCACGATAAGCGACATACCACGGACTGCTGCGGTCCGGTGCACCGTTTGATTTGAAGACCGGTGGTGGATCCGGTACAGGTTCTCAGCACGGGTTTTGATGGCGTTGGTTTGGCGACTCGCCTCCTGCAAAAGCCGCTGATCGCTCCGTCGTGGGCGCCTGGAGGGCGCCGTCCCAGAAGTTTCCGCCGGTGGTAGCGGCTCCGATTCCGCCGGTGATGAATCCGGAGATGCCGCCAGCGGTGGCTCCGGCTCCTCCCTGGATGAGGCGTTGTCCGATGGGTGAGTTGCCAGCTCGAGCTGGGGCGTTGCTTGCGGCGGGGCCGATCGGTCCGCCAGCGGCAGCAACACTGCCGCCGAGGGCCCTGAGGGCCCCGCTGAAGAGTACTCTCCTGGGTTGATGGGGTAGCCGCTGCAGGCTTGGTCGATGAGGTTGCCTCCAGCGGCGAGGCCTGCCCCAATAGCGATTGCGGCCCCGATGCCTGCGGGTCCGCCGAAGATTGCCAGTCCGATTCCTGCGGTGATGGCTAGTGCGGTGCCCCATTTGGGGGCGTTGGTTTTGCGGTAGGTGTCCGAGTTCTTCGGTGGTGATGGGGTGTAGCCGGTGGGGTCGTAGAGGTTTAGTGGGGTTGTTGCCTGCGTGGGAGCTATGGGTTTCAGGCCCAGCCGGCGGCGGTGGTTGGGGAGGGGTCGGGTGTGAGGAAGCTGCTGGTGGTGGGGTCCAGTACTCAGGCGCCGAGCCATTCCATGCCTGCAATCTGCACTTCACCGTGTGGGCCGAGATCAATTCCTGCCCTGAGGGTGGCCTGAGCGATCGGGGGCTGGTAGGGGTTGGCGGGGTTGGTGTCGCGGTGGGGACGCTAGGGATGGGTGGAGCCAGCCTTGGGGTCCGGGCTGTGAGGAGGGCCGGCGTGGACGATGTGTTGTTGCCTGCTTGGAGGAGTTCTCCGGTGAGGTCGTTGAAGAAGAGGTGTTCGTCGTTGACGCGGGTGAGGTGGCCGAGTGCGTCGACGACGGTGGTGGTGCGGATGCTTCTGGTTTGCCGTGGTGGTCGGTGATGGCCGCTAGCTGCGATAGTCCGGTCCACTCGAATTCGCGGCGGCTGCCGTTGCTGTGTGTTTGACTGGTGCGTCTGCCGGAGTGGTCGTGGGTGTAGGGTGATGGTTTGCGTGTTGGCTGGTGGCGTTCACATTGCCCGGCAGCGTTATGGGTGCGCCTCCACGTCATACCGTCTACCTGTTCCTTGACCAGGGCGGCCTGCCAGGTCATAGGTCCAGGTGTTGGTGCCGCTTGAGGATGCGGCCTCGATCATCCGCCCGCGTCGTCGTAGCGGTATCGGGTCTGGACCCCATCGACGGTGACTGATGAGAGGCTCCCGTCATCGGCGTATTCCATCACGGACGTGGCGTGGCGGTCCTCGGTGACGGTGGTGTGGCGGCTGATGAACCCGTTGGTGTAGTCCCACTGGTGAATCATGTCGCCGGCAGTGGCGCGCGTGATCCGGCCGTTCTCGTCGCGGTCCAGAACTGCGGTGGTCAGGCCTGGATGCTCCACTGCGATGACATCACCGGCTGCGTTGCGCTGGTAGAGCGTGCTGGCTCCGTTCGGGGCGGTCACGGCCGTGGCATGCCCGTCTACGTCATAGCTCCACCGGTGGTGTGCTCACCACGATCATGCTGAACCAGCAAAACCACGTGGATCGTAGGTGAGGTTATGGGTGACAGGTCGGGCAGGGTCGAAGAAGTCTTCAACGGTGCACCTGCGGTTGCGCGGATCACGGGTGGTGCGGGAGACCAGGGTGCCGTCGGCGGTCAGTGAGGACTCACGGCCAGTGTTGTCGTAGCCGATCTCGATCACATGCCCGTCGGCGTCGATGGCGCTGACGCAGCGTCCCGCCAGATCGCTAGGAGGCATACGAGGTGGCCCCAGTGGGTTGGTCTCGCTGGTGCAGCGGTCCATCGCGTCAAAAGCACGACGGGTTTACTCCGCCCAGCGGGTCCGTGATGGTGACTGCGCGCCCGTTGAGGTCGTAGTCGTAGCGAGTGACACCACCATTGCCGGCCACGGCCGCGATCAGCTGGTCTGCCTGGTCGTAGCGGAACCGCCGGACACCGTTGTGAGGGGTCGCTTCGTCCGACAACCCTGCCGACTGCGTCATGCACCCACCGGAACGACCTCAACCCCGGCACACGGCGCGCGACTATTCGGCCGCACTCGTCGTAGCGACTCCAGCCCTGTTCTCCGGTGGGCCAGGACTGCGTCACCATCTGGGAGTCGCAGTCGTAGCCAGCTGGTGCGGAATCCCACCTCGTTGCGAGACACCGGCCACTCGCCCGCATCGGTCTGTAGTCGTAGCGCACCAGCAAAGCACCTGAGGGGCGACGGATCTGTATCGGCCGACCCGCCAGGTCCCGCTCGATCCGGGTTCTGCCTCCTGTCGGGTCGCGGTACTCCACTGGCCGCCCGGCGGTCACTAGCACACCGGCGTCGTGAGCCATCCGGCAGCGTCGTCACGCTCTGAGCGTCCCCACGTGTCCATGGACACGGTGCTGGTCGCAACCGCATCGCCGATGGTGACCTCACGACGTGCGGTGTTGTGACGCTGGATTGACGCACCCCGTCGGGTCGATCATCTCGTTCAGCCGCCCGTACTGGTCGTAGTGCCGCTGCCACACCCAACCCGACGGGTCGATTGTCTGCCGCAGCCGTGACATCGCGTCATGGGTGAACTCCCACGTCGCCCCATCCGGCAGCCGCACCCGCGTCACATTGCCCAAGTCATCAAGCTCCTGCGCGATGCGACGTCCCAGCGGATCGATCGTCGCCTCTATCTCGCCGTGCTCCCCATACTCCAGGATGCTGCGGGCCCCCAACGGATTCACCACCGCGGTCAAAACGGCCGCCGACGCTGTCTCATACCCCAACGCGCACCATCTGGCTCCACCCGCGAGGTCAAAAGCCCAGCCTCGTTATAGACGAACTGGGTGGCAGCCCCTGACGGCTTGATCATCTCCAGCGCCCGCCCCGAGCCATCACGCACGATCCGGGTGACATTCCCCTCACCATCTGTGGAGGCCACCAGATCCCCATACTCGTCGTAGTCGAAGCGCATCACCACACCCGTGGGATCAGTCACCTCCAGCAGCAGGCCGTCATCCCACACCATGCGGGTGCGGCCACCCTCACCATCAACGATCTCACAGGGCTGCTGCTCGCCACCGCTGTCACAACATGCTGGTGCGGGCAACCTCGACATCATCCTCCAACGAGATCATCGCCGTCAGGCGATCCACATCGTCGTACACCAGCTCGGTCTTAGCCCCCGACGGCTGCAGCTCAACCGTCAAGCGTCCACGCTCGTCAAAAACCCGCACCGTCTGCTGACCCTCCGGGTCCGTGGCCAGCACCTGGTTGCCCCACCGGTCATAAGCCATACGAGAACGATTCCCATCCGAGTCCGTCACCCCCACCAACCGGCCCCGAGCATCAGCCACCCACGTGTGTCGAGCTCCCCATCCATATCGGAGACCACCGTCACCCGCCCAGGAAGATACCTGAACCGGGTCACGCGCCCGAACTGCGAAACCTGGGTCGAGACCCTGCCCCTTGTCGTCGTGAGGTGTTACGGGCCTCCACCACGCCATCGGCGTCGATCATCCGCAACGATCCGGCCATCGCCCACTCGTAACGGCGCGACAACGGGCCCGCAACCTCCACCAGCCGCCCCGCCTCGTGGCGGAACTCCACAGACGGCCGTCATCAGCCTCCACCGCGACGATCGATCCCCCTCCCACACCACCGCGATCTCATGCCCCGCACACGACGGATACGCCGCAACAGGCCATCAGCGTAGATCGAACAGGGATCTCAGCTGCCGTCGGTCAGCACAAACAACGTCGGACGCCCCGACAAGGCGAACTCCAACGAGCCCCCGCATTGTTCGACACCACTAAAACCATTCTCACCGCGGGTGAGCCAATAGTCTCGTATTCAGCCCGACCAAAACCAGCACCCAAACGCGGGAACACCACCTCCCGGCCATCCACCAGCGTCCACGTCGCCCCATCGGCACTCGAGCCGCAAACCACAGCCATCGAAGGACGCCCACCCGGCCCGTGACCGCCGATCTTCTCACTCAAAGAAGAATACGAGCGCACCCACCCAACAACGCCGACGCGCCATCGAAACGCAGATCCTCCTCATTCTCCACAAAATTACCGGTCGCAGTATTCGCCGGATCATTCCGAGTACCCCGTCGACGGCGGATTACCGATAACCTGCACAGCAGGGATATCCAACTCCGGGCGCTGCTCCGAAACGCCATTCGCCGCCAAACTAGCCGCGATGGCGTCATTCGAAACGATGGACACCTCCCACTACCACCCGCCGCCTCAAAATTCGACGCCACCACATCCGTGCGGACACAATCATTATCATTCGACGTGATGTAGTTGTCGAACCCCACCAACACCTGATCGCAACCCAGCTGCCCCCACTGGCACTTCTGTCTGAAAGAAGCCACCAAACCCGCAGCATCGCAGGAGTCTCCCGAACCACCCCCGTCGCCGCACGCTCCTGCGCGATGAAGCTCCTGCAAGTCATCCGGCAGAGCAGACGACATCACCCTCAGCCCGCGTCCCGGTGAACTCCCGCCGCTCTCCCCGCGACGCTGCAGAATAGGTCTTATTCACTCTGCGGCGCAGGGTCCATCTTCGGAGGGGCCGCATCGCCATGAAACAAGTGAAGAACATCCGCGCCCTCCCAAAACTTGTCCACCCCGAACGCTCATCACGCTTGCGCTTCCACTCCCCTAGCCGCATCGATCCGCTTCTGCTCCTCGCGCATCCTCCTCCAAATCCCGAACACCCCTGAGCCACCTCCTCAACCGGTCCGCCAACAACTTCGCATCATTATTGGCAGTCTCTATGTTGAAAGCCCACAACTCCGCGTAATACCCCTGAAACCTGGAACCATACATGACCTTGCGGGAATTGCGAGGAGCAACCTGCCCCTCAACCGTACCCGCCGCAGCATCAAGCTTCCCAGCAAGACTGCCACTCACCTCAAAATCCCACACCACATCCCGCGACGCATGCAAATCATCAGAGACTATAGTCAGCCACGAAAAATCCTCCTCAGCATCGCCCCAGCCTGCCTAGCCGAGACTGCAGGCATCACGAATCTACTACAACTAGCACCGAGAAGGGGCAGAAACCTGCACCAGAGCTCACGTCGCGCCCTGACCAGACCTCCGGACCTCGGGTCCCAACGCACGTTCCAGCAGTAACGTCCCGACCCTCCGCGAAGAGGTGGAGCCCTTCCGCCAGGCGCAGAGGAGGCCGGGTGACGCTGCCCGAGAGTGTTGCCTCTGCGCGGAACCCTTGTTACGTTGTTGAGCATCGCTGAGCCGATGAACTCATGGGAGAGCCAATGCCGTGCACCGAGGAGAGCAAACCCTCAAGATTGATCACACGAGACCATCCCTGAGCGTCGGCATTGATGTCGGTACCTCCACCACTCAACTGGTCTTCAGCAAGCTGACCGTCGAGAACGTGGCGAGCGCATTCGCGCTTCCTCAGATCACGATCATGGACAAGGGAGATCGTCTACCGCAGCCCCATCTACATCACGCCACTCCTCGACCCCACGACCATTGACGCCGACGCGCTGCGCCAGATCGTCGTGACGGGTACGGGCGGGCGAGGGATCGCTCCAGGCGATGTGGGGACGGGGGCCGCGATCATCACCGGGGAGACCGCGCGCGCCGTCAATGCCGACCAGGTGCTGGCCGCGCTCAGCACCCTCGCAGGGACTTCGTCGTCTCCACTGCCGGACCTCACCTGGGTCGGTGCTCGCGGCCCGGGGCGCAGGACTCGACGCCTATTCGAAGCACACCAGCACCATCGTCGCGAACCTGGACATCGGGGGCGGCACCGCAACATCGCCGCCTACCGGCGGGGCGAGGCTGCTGGGGAACCAGCTGCCTGGACATCGGTGGCCGCCTGATCCGGGTCGGCGACGGCCGGATCAACCACATCTCCCGCAGCTGACGGGGCTGCTTCAGGCGACGGGAGTGCGGCGAGGTGGGAGGTCCCTCCGACTTGGGGGCTCTGCGGCAGCTGACCCGGGAGATGGCCCGGCAGCTGGCGATGGCGATAGGCCTGGTTCCCCGCGACGCACTGCACCCGTCGCTGTACACCAACCGGGATCAGCCGCTGGCCGCGACGCCTATTCCGGGCGACATCAGCTTCTCCGGTGGCGTCGCTGACCTGATTGACGACTCCCTTACCGGTGACCCATTCCGTTACGGCGACATCGGCGTTCTGCTGGATCAGGCCATCGCCCAAGACCCGGCTTTCAACCTTGTGCACCGCCACCACGGATCCGAGACCATCGGGCCACCGTCGTCGGCGCCGGTGTTCACACCACCGAGCTGTCCGGCTCCACCATCGAGTACTCCCTGTCCCAGCTACCGGTGCGCAACGTGCCGATCGTCGCGATCCCTGAGACCGTCGAGACGCAGCCTGCGCAGCTGCCCCACATCATCAACGACCTGATACGCCGCCTCAACCCGGATGACCCAACCCAGACCGTCGCCCTGTCCCTGCGCGGTGACGGATTGAACTCCTTCAGCGCGGTGCAGGAGATGGCGGACGCCATCATCCAGGGTGCGCAGCCAGTGCTGGAGGGGCCGCATCCGCTGGTCGTGGTGCTGGAGACGGATCGGGCGAAGGTGCTGGGGCAGTCGTTAGGGGCGAAACGTGGTCGCCGCGACGATGTCATCTGCATCGACTCAGTGCGGACGCGAGGCGGTGACTACATCGACATCGGGGCTCCGGTCGGTGCGGGACGGGCGGTCCCGGTTGTCGTGAAAAACCTGGTATTCAACGACCGCCATTGATAGGAGAGCAATGAAGCTGAGCACCAGTTTGGATGGAGTGACATACCGGTTCACCGGGATAGCCGATGTGCTGGCGAAGGCGAATGAGCCGAAAGCCGCGGACAGGGCTGCAGGGAATCGCCGCGAACAGCGCCAGCGAACGTGTCGCTGCAAAGATCGTCCTGTCCGAGCTCACCATAGGCGACCTCACCGAGAATCCGGTGATCCCATACGAGGACGACGAGGTCACACGCGTCAGTGGGATGGCCTGAATCAGCCCGGATATCAGTCGATGAGAAACATGACCATCGGCGAATTGCGCGAGTGGATTCTCGATCACACAACCACCCCGGATGTGCTGAAACGCTCCGGCCGCAATTTCACGGGGGAGGTGGCCGCCGCCGTCGCGAAGATCATGACCGCCATGGACCTGGTCTACGGTGCCTCCCGCATCCACTACGCGACACAGTGCAACACCGAGGATCAGGCAGCCCGGAACCATCTCCTACCGCGCCCAGCCGAACTCCACCACCGACGACCCGGAGAGCATCATCGTCAGCCTGGCGGAGGGGTTGAGCTTCGGCTGCGGAGATGCCTGTTTCGGCATCAATCCCGTCAACGACGATCCCGGCAACACCCAGCGGATAGCGGAGGCAGTATGGGAGTTCATGGCCCGCAATGAGGTCCCAACCCAGGTGGTGGTGTTGTCGCACATCACCACCCAGATGGAGGGCTGTTCGCCGCGGGGCTCCCCTGTCGATGCTCTTCCAATCGATAGCGGGGACCCAGGACACCAACGATGACTTTGGGGGTGAGCCGGGCCCTTCTGGAGGAGGCCTACGAGCTGATCAGGCAGCATGGGCAGTGTCAGGGACCGAACCTGCTGTACTTCGAGACCGGTCAGGGGTCGGAGGTCTCCGTCGGTCGCGATCACGGCATCGACGAGATGACCCTGGAGGCCCGCACCTATGGGTTCGGACGGTTCTTCCGACCCTTCATGGTCAACAATGTGACCGGCTTCATCGGCCCCGAGACCATCTACGACGGCAAGGGAGATGATCCGGGCGAATCTGGAGGATCACTTCATGGGCAAGCTGCTGGGGCTTCCCATGGGAATGGCTCCATGCTGGACCAACCACACCTCCATCACGATGGACGACCAGCAGCAGGCCACCATCGCTGCTGGCCATGGCGGGGGCGACCTATTACATCAGGGGTGCCCTGCGCCGACGACGTGATGCTGGCCTATCAGGGACACGAGCTATCACGACGACGCCACGCTGCGGGAGCTGCTCGGCAGGACCGCGGCCCCGGAGTTCCACCGCTGGATGGTCTCGCGTGGGCTCTGCGATGAACGAGGTGTGCTGACCGAGGCTGCCGGCGACGGCTCCATGTTCCCTGTGAGTTGGTGAGGTATGGCAATGACCATTGGGCAGAACCAGCAGGTTGAGGAGATCGTGCGTCGGGTGTTGGAGAGGTTCGGGTGTGCCCGGAGGAGGGCCCGCGACCGAGTCCCGCGGCCGAGCCGCACATGGGGCCGGAAGCAGAGCAGCGGGGGACAGCAGGAGATCGAGACCGAGATCCCGGATATCCGGGCTGTCGACTACCGGCAGGGTCTACCGGGTACCGAACCCCGCAAAAACCCGACGAGTTCACCCGGTTGAAGGCCCGCACCTGGGCCAGGCTTGGGCAGGGCAGAAGCGGGCCGCGGTACACGACGGCGACGCAGCTGCGGTTCTGGGCTGACCAGGCCGCAGCCATGGATGCAGTCTTCACCGATGTCTCCCGGCTGGCTGGAGCAGGCCGGGCTGTTCTGATGCAGACCCGGTGCGGCTCGAAGGATGAGTACCTGACCAATCCAGAGCTCGGAGCACAGTTCGATGAGGCCGCCATCGCTGAGATCAAGCGACGCTGCATGCCCTCCCCCAAGGTGCAGGTCTTCATCGCGGACGGGCTCTCATCGACATCGGTGGAGGCCAACGTCGCGGAGTTGTTGCCTGCACTGGAGCAGGGGCCTGAAGCTGCATGGCCTGGGGATGGGCACCCCGTTCTTCGTGAGATACGGTCGGGTGCGTTCCATGGAGCCGGTCTCCGAGGCGCTCGACGCGACGGTCACTTGTGTTCTCCTGGGCGAGAGGCCTGGCCTGGCCAGCGCGGAGTCCCTGTCGGCGTATCTGGCCTACCGGGCGCGGGTCGGGATGTCGGAGGCGGACCGCACCTGCGTTTCGAACATCCACAGTTCCGGGTCAAATCCGATCGAGGCTGGCGCCCACCTGGCGGACCTCATCTCCGAGATGGTCAGGCAGGAAACATCGGGAATTCACCTGAAGCTGTGAGCGGCGGCAGCTGACTCATGGGCTATGAGAATCGCGGCATGGAGCGGGTGTACATGCTGGTGCCGAGCTGTATGCCCAAAAGATGAGTTGACCGCCCTCGGGGAGAAACTGCACGAGGCCCTGCCGAAGGCCCAGTTCTTCACCTTCGACAGCGATGCCGAGATGACCCAGCCGATCTGAGCCCCCGTCTCGGCGCAGGGGCACATCAACTCATCCGACGGAATACGCTGACCTGTAAGGAAGACTCATGACCACCACCCTCGTTGCCGGAGCCACCGGCTATCTCGGTCGCTTCATCGTCGCTGAGCTGCACCGTCGCGGCCACCGGGTGCGCGCTATCGTCCGCAGTCGCGAACGGGCCGAGTCGCTGGGTCCCTGGGAGGCCCCCTCCTCAGAGGCCTTGTCGACGAATGGGCCGTCGGGGATGTCACAGACCCCACCTTCGCTGCTGATGTCGCCGAGGGCGTGGATCACGTTGTCTCAGCGCTGGGCGTCACCCGGCAGAAGGCGAATCCCCTGGAGCATCGACTACCGGGCCAATCTCGCCATTCTCCGCTCTGCCGAGAGGCACCGCTCCCAGGCGTTCTGCTTCGTCAACGTCATCGGAGGCGACGAGTGTCCGCTCAGCTGACGAGGGCCAAGACGGCCTTCGCCCGGAGCTGACCTCTTCATCGGTCCCGCATCGGATCATCAATCCCTCCGGCTATTTCTCCGACATGATGCAGCTTCTCGACATGGCCCGTCGGGGACGCATTTTTCCTTTTCGGCCCGAATATCAGGGTCAATCCAATTCACGGAGCTGATCTCGCGGAGTTCTGCGCCACCCGTCTGCTTTCAGGGGAGACGGGCGCATGGAATGTGGGAGGGCCGGAGATCTTCACCCTGGCGGGAACTGGCAGATTACGCCTTCCAGGCGCTGGGGCGGCCCGCAAAGGTGACGCGGGTTCCGTCCGCTGTCCTGTCGCCTCGTCGGGGCTCTGGGGGTCTTCAACCCGAGGCGGGCGGACATGATGCGTTTCGTGTCGTGGAGCATGCTGCACGACTGCGTGGGTGAGCCCACTGGGACTCACAGGCTCCTCGACTTCTACCACCGCCACACCATCGGCAGGGGCTGATGGCTTCAGCTTCCTGTTCCTGTTTCAGTCAACAGCCCTCAGCCCCGCCGGGGCCTCAGCTCCGGAAGCGGACGAAGGCCCGTCCAGGGAGGGGCCGAGGGCACGCACCTCGGTGAATCCCAGGACTCGTAGAAGGCGCGCTGTCGGGGGTCGGCATCGGTTATCAGGACGTGCTGGCGCACCGTCGCATACGGTTCGAACACCGTGTGCACCAGGAGCCGTCCGATGCCCCTGCGCTGCATCGTGGGCCGCACCAGCACATCCTGCAGGGTAGGCGATGGACGCGCCGTCGGAGATGATCCTGGCCACACCGGCCAGCCGGTCGCCGTCGTGGGCTGTCACGACCCGTGAGGACCCTGTCATTGCCTCGACGCAGGGTCTCCGGGTCGCGCGTGTAGGCGGTCCAGCCGACGGAGTCATACAGATCAATCAGCTCATCCAGCTCTGGGATCTGATCAACGCGGATGGCAACGCCCATGTCTTCTCCGTCCAGGCTGCCGACTCACGCCGATCACCCTATCGGCCCACAATAACCGCCCGGAGGGGAACCCCGAGCCTCACCGGATAGACTGACCCCAGTCAGAACAGAGAGTGGGGGCAGGCGTGACGGATGTGTTCGCCCCTGGGATGGTCGTTGTCGTCCGCGACGAGGGTGGCTCGTCACCCAGGTGGAGGAGACCGGCGACGGCTCAGCGATCAGCGCACTCGGGGCTCTCAGAGTTGGTGCGCGGCCAGGATGCGGTGTTCTACCCGGCGCTTGACTCGGTGGAGGTGATCGATCCACGGCAGGCCCGGGTCAGGGGCCGACGGCTCACCCCACTATCGTCGCTCCCGGCTGTGGCTTGAGTCGATGCTGCGTAAGACCCCAGTGCCCCTCAATGAGGGTTCCCTGACGGTCTCCACCGGCATGCTCGCTAATTCCTGGGATATCAGCAGCGAGCCGTCTCCCAGGTCCTCGACCCGGATTCTCTGCGTCCCCGGATCCTGCTGGCCGATGCCGTGGGCCTGGGCAAGACCCTGGAGATCGGCATGATTCTGGCCGAGCTGATCCGGCGCGGCCGGGGTGAGCGGATTCTCGTGGTGACCCCGCGCCACGTGTTGGAGCAGATGCAGCACGAGCTGTGGACGCGGTTTGCGATCCCTTTTGTGCGTCTCGACTCGCAGGGTGTGGCGCGGGTCAAACAGAAGCTGCCAGCCAGCCGGAACCCGTTCACCCTATTTCCGCCGGGTCATCATCTCCATCGACACCCTCAAACAGGAGCGGTTCATCCACGACCTGCGCCGCCACCGCTGGGACGCCGTCGTGATAGACGAGTCGCACAATGTGACGAACCCGAGACCCAGAACAGCAGGCTCGCAAACGTGCTGGCCCCACAGACCGACGCCCCTGCTGCTGGCATCGGCCACCCCGCACAACGGGCGGGCCAGTTCGTTCGCGAACCTCATCCGGCTCCTGGACCCGACCGCGGTCAGCGGCGACGGGGAGCTCGACCTCAACCGGGTGAGGCAGTTGACGATCCGGCGGCACCGCCACAGCCCCGAGGTCGCGGAGGAGGTGGGCGCCGACTGGGCCGAACGCTGCGAACCTGACAATCGGCTCGTGCCCGCATCCGCCGCCGAGAACGCCCTCGCTGACGAGCTGGTTGACACGTGGTTGTATCCGGCTTCGGTGTGAGCCCTACTCCGGCAGCGGCAGGAGGCTGTTTCCCTGGACCCTGGCCAAGGCGTTCCTCTCCTCCCCGGCCGCGCTGCGACGAGACCATCGTCGGCAGGCTGTCCCGCCTCGGTGAAACCGTCGACGCACACCGTGAGGCCGCCGCCCTGCGCCGCCTGGAGGAGCTCAACGAGGCCTCGCCGCGCCTCGTCGGCGAAATACGACGAGCTGCTGCGCTACCTGCGTGGCATCGGCGTCGCCACCGGCTCCCCACCCGGGCGGTGGTGTTCAGCGAGCGGGTGGCGACCCTCGGATGGCTGGCCGAGCATCCTCGCACGGGATCTGCGGCTTGGTGGCGGCCAGGTCGAGGTCCTGCACGGTGGGCTGGCCGACGATGCCCAGCAGGAGATCGTGGAGAGCTTCAAGCAGGGGTGCTCCCCATCCGGCTGCTGATCACCGGTGATGTGGCCAGTGAGGGCGTCAACCTGCACCGGCAGTGCCATCATCTGATCCACTTCGACATCCCGTGGTCGCTGATCCGGCTTGAGCAGCGCAACGGCCGCATCGACCGGTACGGGCAGCGGCAACGCCCGGAGATCACGACCCCTGCTGCTCGACCTGGACACCCCGCGTTTCGCAGGGGATGTGCGGGTGTTGACCAGTCTGGTCCGCCGCGAGCATGAGGCGCATCTGGCGCTGGGGGATGCGGCCAGCCTGATGGGGCGCTACAGCGTCGCCGACGAGGAGGAGGTGATCCGGCAGGTCCTGGCGGGGGTCAGAGAGTTCGACGAGGTGGTGGCTGACCCCGCCTCGGTCGGTGACGATGCGGAGGACTGGCTGCAGCAGTTCTTGGAGACACCACCGGCCACGGAGCCACTGCCCCGGCAGGCCGGGGAACAACGGCTCTATGCGCATCCCGTCGACTTCCTGCGTGACGCCCTGCGCGAGTACTACCCCAACCCGGAGGAGGCGCCGTCGCGAAGGGCCCGCCGGGTGCAATGCCGTTGAGCGCAGTTCTCGACGACACAGCCGACCTGGGTGCTCCCGAGGCCCAGGAGGCATGGCGGGAGTGGCTGCGCCTGGCCAATGCGACGGCTCTGCTTCCTGTGCATCAGGCTGTACTGAGCGCCGCCTCCAGCACCTCACATGGAACGGCGCAACCCGCAGCCACACCCGTCGATCTCACCCCGGGCTGGGTTCGGATAGCCGACGAGTTCCGCGGTGAGGAGCCGGTTCAGGTGCTGATCGGCGAGCTCAGCGCAACGGGGGATTGACGCCCCGGACGGGGAGGTCGGGCAGGAGCTGGGGGACGGGGTGCCCTTCGACCTGGTCTGGTCGACAGCCCGCATCGCCGTGCAGTTCAACCCGCTTGCCAACATGACCCCGCCGCCGGGCTGGCGGGTGGTGGCCCTCAAGGCCGATCTCATAGTCACCGCATGGAAGGAACACCAGGATGGCTGAGAGCGTGATCATCTACCAGAAGCAGAGGACTCGCTGGACGGCAGCATCAAGCAGAAGGTGATGACCTTCCTGGAGAAGCTGACCGCCGACGACACGGCACCCGGTCTGCACATCGAGCCCATCCGCAATGCCGCAGATCAGCGGGCCCGCACGGGCCGGGTGGATGACAACTTCCGAGCACTGCTGTTCAAGCTGGCAGGGGAGAAGACCACATACGTGCTCCACGGGGTCTACCCCACGACAAGGCCTACAAGATGGCGGAGAAGACCCGGCTGCAGGTCAATCCCGTCAATGGCATCACGGACTTCGTCACCGTCGATCCCACCCAGCCACACCGTCGAAAGGCTCCCTGCTGCACAGGCCGGTGGGGCGACCGGACCAGCACCACTCATCAGCTTCAGCGCAGAGGACCTCACCGTCTCCCTCGGCATCCCCCGAGGTGGCGCGCACCGCCGTCCGCCTGACCGCCCGGGAGGCGATCCGCGACTACGCCTGCCGCCTGCCCGAATGGCAGGGGCCTGGCATTGCTGATGCTTGCCGACGGTGATTCCATCACCGATGTCGGTGAGGAGCTCAAGATCCTCACCGCCGATGAGGCTCAGGCCGATCCCCATCAGGTCGAGGCGGATTTCGAGCGGTTCGAGCAGCCTGAGCTGATCTCCGACAGGGCTCTTCTCGACGGTTTCGACAAACCCGCCGCCCAGATGGGGTTCGCTCGCTGGCCGGTGCCGAGGAGCTGCGCCGCATCATCCTGGAAGGCGACTTCTCAGCCTGGAGGGTGTTCCTGCACCCCAGCAGCGCGACTGGGTGTTCAGGGACTGGGGTGGCAGTTTCCGTCTGGGTGGTGGTGCGGGCACCGGCAAGACGGTCGTCGTGGTGCATCGCGGACGCCGACTGGCACGCCAGGATCCCAGTGTTCCTGTGCTCCTGACCACCTTCAACACAAACATCGCAGCGGAGCTGGAACGCAGCCTCCACAGCCTCGATCCCGGACTCCGGCATGGCGGCAGGGCTGGGGGCGCCCGGCGTCTACGTAAAGGGGCATCGACGCCCTGGCCAGCGAGGTCCCTGCGGCTGGCCGGGACCGCGATCACGGAGGCGAGCGCCGAGGTGTTAGGGTGGGGCGCAGCACCCTGCAGCAGCGCACCGCACGCGGGGCCTGGCGGGATGCCATTGAGGTGGCTGGACAGGACCCTGCCGGAGAAGCTGCGGCGTGACGTGTTCCTCCAGTCGGAGTACGAGATGGTGATCCTGCCGGAACGCATCACCCACGAGGCGGATTACCTGCGGACCCCGCGACCGGGCCGCGGGGTGAGGCTCAACCGGGCGGCTCGTCGGGCAGTGTGGGGCCGTGGTCTCGGCCTACCGGGCCGCAGCACTGCAGAACGACACCGTCGATTTCGCGGAGGCGGCTATGATCGCCGCCACTCACCTGGAACGCACCCGGCAGGTGCAGGTACGTCACGTGCTGGTCGACGAGGGCCAGGACTTCAAACCCCTGCCACTGGAAGCTGGTACGGGCGCTGACACCGGTGCAGGGCAATGACATCTTCATCGTGGAGGACTCACATCAGCGGATCTACGGGCACAAGGTGGTGTTGTCGCATCACGGGATCAAAACCCAGGGACGCTCACGACGGCTGAAGCTGAGTTACCGAACCACCGCGGAGAACCTGGAGTTGGCGGTGCGGATCCTGGAGGGGCGCCGGTTCACAGACTCGGACGGCAACAGCGACTCCCTCGACGGCTACCTGGCCGCCCGGAGCGGCCCGCAGCCGAGGGTTAAGCGCTTCAACTCCCCGCGGAGGAACTCAGTTTCGCCGCCAGAACGCTGCAGGGGCTGGATTGGAGAGGGCATCGACCCGGAGGCCCTGGCAGTGCTGGTGCGAGACACAGCGGGCCGCACTCGGGTGATTGAGGGGCTGGCGGAGAATGGGAGTCTCGGTGCATCCCCTGGATCGCGGCGTTCCGCGGCCTGGAGCGCCGGTGGCGCTCACGATGCATCGGGCCAAGGGCACAGAGTTCGCGAGGATCCTGGTGTTCAGTCTCTCCGCCACCTCCATCCCCATGGGGGCTCGACGCCTCACGACTACGACGCCGCCGAATTCGAGGATGCGATGCTGAGAGAACGCTCCCTGCTCTACGTGGCGGCTTCCGGGCACGCGATGAGCTGGTGATCACCTACAGCGGTGAGCCGAGCAGGCTGCTCCCCTGATCACGGGACACCACCTCCGTTTGTCAGTCAGATCATCTCCAGAGCCTCTCCCGACACCTCGGCGGTATTCGATGCCCACAGCCTCAGTGAATCACTTCAGTGGTGCGCCCCACCGGACTCCTTCATTAATTCTGTGGAGTGACGGTCCCGTTGATGCTGGTCCTCACTATGATTGGGTTATGTCGTCTCGGGTGCGTGTCGATGAGGGTAATACCACGGCGTTGCCCGATCCGGCCGAGTCCACGACTTCTCAGTCTGAGCGCACCACCTCGGTCTTGGCGCATGGGCCTCGCATACTCCGCAGCAGGAAAGCAGCCCCAACACCAGCTGGTGACCTGCGGGGCGTGTGCACCTTGATGCCACGACGCGGGAGGGTGATCATGCCCAGCGATGACTTCAGAGGCTCCTCCCCTATGCAGCTAAGCGTGGCAGACGTCCGCAGGGGCCAGGGCTGCCGGGGCAGGAAGGGTTTCTTCGCGGCTTCTCCCATCATCTGCGTGAGGTCTCACAAGGTGGAATACCGGAGCACGTGGTACTCACCGGACCGACGGGATGCGGGAAGACCAGCCTGCTTGAAGCATGCGTGGAGGTCGCCCGAAGCCTCCGTTATGAAGTGGTGGAGCTATCCCGGGATTCCACCTTCAAAACCGCCCTGTCCAAAAAGGCGGGTGGAAGGGCATCATGGTTCAAGCGACTACAACCTCTGTGGGCGCGGGGTTGGCCTCCCCGGCGGGGTCACCGCGAACATCTCAGCCGGTCTCACCAGGCAGGAAACAGAGATTCTCGTCGAAGATCTGGCAGCGCAGCTGAGCCGTGCTGCACGGTCCAGGAGCAGGGGCGGGAAGCGTGGCGGCTTTCTGCTCACAGTCGACGAGATGCACCGCTTCCCCCTGAGGATCTGCTGGTATTGCAGGAGGTGCTGCACAGGCTCAAACCAGACCGCAACGGGGAAATTCCGATTGTGCTGTTGGGCACTGGGCATCCAGGAATACGGGAGATCATGCCGGTGGCCACCGGCAACCCCATCACCTACTCCGCAATGAAGATCCCATTGACAAGGCAGGCAGTTGAAGAAGCGCTACGCGCCCCAGCCATCGCCAGAGGACGAGACTGGTCACAGGAAGCAATAAGCATCACCTACCAGTTGACACAGGGACACCCCGGATTCACACAGATCCTCGCCAACCACACCTGGCTCAATTCACCAAACCCATTAATAAACGCCATAGACGTACAACAAAGTACTACGATAGCCCATGAATATTTCACCGCTGAGTATCTGATGCCCTCAGTGGCGGCAATTAAACCTTCTGCAGCGAGACTATGTGTCCGTATTGGCGATTCACAGCGGAATCAGCAATGACGGGCAGATAGCCTCAGCCCTGAAGGCACCGCTGGCAGAGGTGATGACCGTGGGAGAACAGCTGCGCAGGGCGGGGATGGTTATGCACCGTACGGACGGAAATGTTCAGATCTGCGATTATCATCTTTCCCAGCTTACTTCCAGCTCCTATCCATATCTCGCGGGTCAGCGTCGGATAGCGGGACTGGGCCCTCTCGGACACCAACAGGCCTCACCGAGGGAAACTCAGCCAGACCGGCAACCGGCATTGATCCACGAGCTCAGCCGCCGCGCCGCCCAACTCGCATCAAAACCCCCAAAGACCGCAAAACACCGGACCGGAACATGGAAAAGAGGAAGATAATGGATCGCCTGCCACCCCTGGAGGACATTCACATCATCATCGGCCCCACCGGCCCAGAACGCGAGGAACAACTCCTGCAACTACGAGACAAGGCCGCAGGATACGCAGTGATGTGGGTGAAGATCGAACCAGGCATGGAAATCTCAGACGCCATGCACAGCGCAAGCATGAACATGGAAGACCAGTTCCACCCACAACACTGGGAACGCATCACCTCCGCAATGGAACGATACCGCCGAGTCTACTGGAATCTGGCCCCACGATGGCGAGACCTGGACGATGAAGAATACTGCGCCCCCTTCCTACTAGCCGACGCAGGATCAGTAAACGAAACAATCGAACAATGGGCACTCCTCTCAACACTAATCCGCGGCACAAAAAGGCTGGGGCGGACTATGCATCTGCTTCGACGGCCTCGACCTCCTCCTCGAGAAGAACTGGAATACCTCGACTCAAGCTACGAACACATGCTGCGCTACGCAACTGACGCACCACTACTACTACTGGGAACAGCCACCGACATACCATACCCACTGGGAGCACGCGCAGAACGCCACTACATGAAAGGCGCAAAACCCAAAACCTACATCCCACCATCATTCGAAGAACTCCATGAATAGACCATCCATACCTGATGATTGGCAGCAGCCAGCCACCGAAATACCGTACCGTCTAACGAGTCAGCAACTGCACGAAGATCAGCACCCTACCTCCCTGGAGCGAAAAACAGAGCCAAAAACCAGACACACCAACCTGACCACCCCCGACACACCACACTCACAACCCCACGGAAGCCGGGCAGCTCAATCGCAACCTCAAAAACCGCAGAGATCACAGAGCCCAGCGTCTCGCACCTCGTCGACCGCGGTCGCAGAGAGCCCAACCCCGGGCTGACGCCACCGCCCAGGAGCACCAGGCCCCTGACCCTTCACGGCGTCCATCCACACCGGACCACCAAACAGATTACGACTCTTCTGCTCAAACTGACTCCCAACCTCACTGAGCGGAGTAGTGTGGAGGCTGTGCCTAGATTCCTAGCCGCCAAACCGGATGCAGCGTTGATCCGCCTGCCGTGGAACACCCCCCTGGAGGGGTGGCCCACGCAGTACCTGGTGGCCCTCCCGAGAGGCATCTCCCGGCACGTCGTCCGCTTCCTGCAGGTGGGGGACGAGATCCTGGCCGCCAAGGAGATCTTGGAGGAGGTGGCCGTCCACGAGTATCGGCAGCTCACCGAGTTGCGGCGGCTCGGCGTGCCCAGCGTTGAGCCTGTCGGCGTGGTGCTCGGCCGCCAGGACCCCGACGGCCGCCCACTCGACCCGATCCTCCTGACCCGGCACCTGCCGTTTTCACTGCCGTACCGGGCATTGTTCTACTCCGGCGTGAAGCTGGACACCGTCAACCGGCTGCTAGATGCCATGGTGGCATTGTTCGCGCGCCTGCATCTGTGTGGCTTCTACTGGGGAGACGTCTCCCTGTCGAACATCCTGTTCCGTCGTGACGCGGGCGAGTTCGCGGCCTACCTCGTCGACGCCGAGACCGGAGAAGTTCATCCGCGCCTCACCGACGGGCAACGCACCCACGACCAGCAAATCGCCCGCACCAACCTGTTCGGCGAGTTCTGCGACCTTGAGGCCGGCGGGATGCTCGACCCGTCGCTGGATCCGCAGTGGCTGGTCGACACCATTGAGGAGCGCTACCACAACCTGTGGGCCGAGCTAACTGGTGTCGAAGAATTCAGCGACGCTGAGATGTACCGTCTTGAGGGCCGTGTGCGCCGCCTCAACGCGCTGGGATTCGACGTCGCCGAGATTGATGTGCAGACCTCTCCCGACGGCCGCACCATCCGGATGCAGCCGAAGGTGGTGGAGGCCGGGCATCATGCCCGCCGCCTGATGCGCCTGACCGGCATCGACGCGGAGGAGCATCAGGCCCGTCGCCCCTTGAACGACATGGACACGCTGCGCACAAAGCTGCCCGGCACCATGACGGAGGCCGTCGCCGCCCACAAGTGGCTGATGGAGGTCTTCGAACCCGCGATCAGCCGCATTCCCCAGCATCTGCTGGGCAAGCGGGAACCCGCGCAGTTCTACCACGAGCTCCTCGACTACCGCTGGTACCAGTCACAGCGTGAGCATCGGGAGGTTTCGACGGAGGAGGCGGCAGCCGGCTACATCTCCGACGTCCTGGCGACCCTGCCCGACGAGCATATGAGCAACATCGAGCCCCTGGGTCAAGAGCTCGTGAACAAGTACGACCCGTCGCAGGGCTTCGTCGACGAGGAATACGAGAAGCCCTACGATCCATGGAGGATGAGGGCCAACGCCCCCCGACACCCCTCACCCTCGGTTTCGACATCGACGCGCTCCGCGCCAAGGCAGCGCAGAAGTCCTGATCAACCCCGAGGAGTCCCAGGGACGATGTCCGCCCCGCGCATCGCACGACGCAGGTAGGCGCTGGTTCGCCAGTCGTCAGGCACACCAGATCAGCGATCCGGTCCCAGAGTGTCGCACAGCCACAGCAGGTGCCGGACGTCATCTCCCCTGGGCGCGGTGGTGTGAGCTTCCGCGACCGCACGGCACTAGACTGCGCAGGGTGAGTCTGCGCCTGTACAACACCGCCACCCGCACGGTTGAGGAGTTCCACCCTCTCGTCGAGGGCCGGGTGTCCATCTACCACTGTGGGCTCACGGTGCAGTCCTCCCCACATCTCGGCCACATCCGCAAGGGAGGTGGTATTCGATGCTGCGCCGCTGGCTGACACATCAGGGCTACGACGTGACGGTGGTGGCCAACGTCACCGACATCGACGACAAGATCCTGGCCAAGTCCGCGGAGGCCGGCGTCGAGTGGTGGGCCCACGCCTACCGGTACGAGCGTGAGCTTCACGACGCCTACGCGGCGCTCGGTTGCCTTCCTCCCAGCTACGAGCCCCGCGCCACCGGCCACATCCCCGAGATGATCGAGCTGGTGGAGGCGCTGCTGGAACGCGGCCACGCCTATGTGGCGGAGGACGGCTCTGGGGATGTGTACTTCGATGTGTGCTCCTGGCCCCGCTATGGGGGAGTTGTCGGGACAGCGGGTGGAGGACATGGCCCCGCCGAAGACGCTGATCCGCGCGGCAAACGCGACCCACGGGACTTCGCCCCTCTGGAAGGGGCCGCGAGGACACCGAACCCGAGACCGCCTCTTGGCCTGCGCCCTGGGGTCGAGGACGCCCCCGGCTGGCACCTCGAATGCTCCCGCGATGGCGGGCAAATATCTGGGCGACACCTTCGATATCCACGGCGGTGGCATTGATCTGCGATTCCCGCATCACGAGAACGAGCTGGCCCAGTCCGCCGGGTCCGGGCGCGGCTTCGCCCGCATCTGGATGCACAACGCCTGGGTGACGATGTCCGGCGAGAAGATGAGCAAGTCGCTGGGGAACACGGCCCTGATCTCAGAGGTCACGAAGGCCTTCGACCCGCGCGGTGCGGTTCTTCCTGCTGGCCCCGCACTACCGCAGCCAGATCGAGTTCTCCCCGCCGACGAGACCACCCGCGGCCCCTGGCCGAGGCCGAGAAGGGCATCGAACGCATCGATTCGTTTCTGGGCAGCGCACGTGAGCTGGGACGTCGTCGGCGGCCAGGTGGGCGGTCCACAGTGGGAGGCATTCGCCGCGGCCATGGACGACGACCTGGCGACCCCCACCGCCGTCGCCGCCCTGTTCGAGGCGGTGCGGGCCGGTAACCGGGCCATCACGGAGCACGGGGACGTCGCAGACCTGTATGCCACCGTCATGGAGATGACCAGGATCCTAGGGCATCAATCCCCACCAGGCCCCCTGGGCGGGGTCGGCGGCGGGCGACGATCTGAGCCCAGTGGTGGACCATCTGGTGGCGACGCTGCTGACACAGCGCGCCGAGGCCCGGGCCGTCAAGGACTGGGCCAGGGCCGACGCCATCCGGGACACCCTGGCTGAGGCTGGGCTGACCATCACCGACACCCCGACGGGGCGCGCTGGAGTCTGGAGAAGAAGTAATGGCTGGAAAGCATCTGCGGCGTTCGCTTCGAGGCAAGGGGCCGACGCCCAAAGCCGAGGACCGGGTCTATCACAAGGCCTGCAAGGCGAAGCAGGAGGCCCTCCGGAGGCAGGCCAACCGGCCGCGCCCCAAGACCCGGCAGACCCCGGTGAGCGCTGACTGGGTGGTGGGTCGCAATCCTGTCCTGGAGGCGTTGGAGGCGGGGCTTCGGTGAAGCAGGCCTACGGCGGAGGGTGCTGAGCGTGACGATCGGCTGCGTGACATCCTGAGGTTCGCCGCGGAGCACTCCCTGCCGCTGCTGCAGGTGAGCCCGCACCGAGTTGGATCGCGTCACCGGCGGCCTGGTGCATCAGGGCGTGGCTCTGCAGCCCCGGCCTACGAGTATGCGGATGCAGAGGACGTCTTCGAGGCCGCGTTCGAGGTGCCGTCCGGGGGCTGGTGGCGGCCCTCGACGGGGTGACCGACCCCAGGAACCTGGGCGCGATCATCCGCTCGGCTGCGGCGCTTCGGCGCGCAGGGCGTCATCATCCCGCCCGCCGCTCAGCCTCCCTATGACGGCGGCGGCCTGGAAGACGTCGGCGGGGGCGGCCGCCCGGGTTCCCGTCGCGAAGGTCACGAACCTCAACCAGCTGCTGCGCCGCGCCTCGGATTCGGGGTTCACCGTCGTCGGCCTGGCGGGTGAGGGTGAGACTCCCCTGTCTGGGCTGCCCGGCGCGGATGGACCGCTGATGCTGGTGGTCGGATCGGAGGGCGACGGCCCGGCCCGCCTGGTGCGGGAGCATTGCGACGCCCTGGTGTCAATCCCGATCATGAGCCAGATCGAGTCGCTGAAGCGCCTCCGTGGCGGCGTCCATCGCATTGTATGAGGTGGCGCAGCAGCGCACCTCGAAAAGGTTATCTGCTCGCAGAGCTCTGGGGCCGGAAGATGATGATCGCTCAGGGACCGAGGGCAGGTCAGCTCGGTCCGAGGCTCTTCCTTGAGCCGTTCAGCAGCTTGGGGGCCTCCTCCGGGGTGGGCATGTAGTACAGGGCAATCGACTCCAGCAGCCGGATCACGCTCGCGGCGGCGGCGTCCCGCTCACCCTGGCTGGTGGCTCGCCAGGCGCGCGGCCTTGGCAGCCCGGCGGCATCATGCCGCGCCTCCTCGGGAAGATGCTGCAGCCCCAGAGTCTCCGCATTCCTCTTGGCCGTCGCGAATGCCAGTTCCAGCTCATCCGCGAGGCTCGCCGCACTCGCCTCATCGAGGCCACCCTCCTGGTCATTCCACCGCATCAGCTTGAGTTCGAACTCTTGGTCAACAGCGCCGCCGAGTCGAACAGCGCCGCATTCTCAATGCGATAGACGACGTCAGACGCGGGCTCCCCGTATGTGGCCTTCAGGTCTGCAACGCGCTGCCAGGGGCTGACCCGGCCGGGGACGGCCTGGGCGTCGCACGTCCCGACAGCACCAGGCGCCGAGTCAGGACCCCCGGGATCCAGGGGCGGCGACGATCGTGCTGAATCCAGCACCCTCATTGACGTTATTTCGGGTGTAGCTGATGGCGTACAGCGGCACCGAGCACCCCCAGCATGAACGGCAGAAGCCTCATGGCAGAGCCCATGAGCCCCGGGCCGAAAAACCATTGGCAAAAACGCGCTGCACACCGTGAGCGTGAGAAACCAGATCAGCAGCGCACCGGGCCAGGGGCCCTCTGCGTCCCCGGATCTTTCCCCATCTGATCCGCGGCACGTACGCTGCTCTCGTCAGGTTGCCGGAGAGTGAACTGAGGGCGAACTCCCCAGCGGCATCTGAGACGGCACATCAACACGTGTCGTCTTACGGCTGCCCACCGGGCCGTGGATCACCGACACCCAGCTGAGCCGAAGATTCGCCTGAGGCAGAGTGCCGACTCCAAGCAGGATGACTCGTTCACCGCTGTGGGGCTCTTCGATCATCAAAGCCAGCTGCCGTCCGACAAGCAGCCCGAGTGGCGTCTGGGGGATGCCGCAGGCCAGCCGCTGGCGTTCATCATGACTCCGATCTCCCTGACGGGGCGCATTCTCTGCGGAAACAGGATATGACGGTTTCAGCCTACTGACACAGGCTGTTCGATGAAGTCGAGCGTACAGACCCGACGTCACGCAGTAGATTGAGCCCCACGACCACCACCCATCCTCAGGAGAACTCAGCGAGTGATCAAGAAGCGATCTCAGCGGCCTACCGGACCCCTGCTCGGCATCGTGGAGGAGGTGGGAGCCTCGCATCGCACAGGCCACTCGGCAGGGAGCTGGCGGATCAGCGGGCCTCCCTCAAACCCATCGCGTCGGAGAACTACGCCAGCCCGCCGGTGCTGGCCGCGATGGGCACCTGGCTGAGCGACAAATACGCGGAAGGCACCGTCGGGCATCGCTTCTACGCAGGCTGCCAGAACGTCGACACGGTGGGAATCCGTGGCTGCGGAGCACGCCAGGCAGCTGTTCGGAGCAGAGTACGCCTACGCACAACCCCACTCTGGGATCGATGCGAACCTCACCGCCTCACTGGGCGATCCTCGCCCACCACGTCGAGACTCCGGCGCTGGCTGAGTTCGGCGCCAGAACGTCTCCGAGCTGAGTGAGTCGGACTGGGAGACCCTGCGCGCCAGGTTCGGCAACCAGCGCCTGATGGGCATGAGTCTCGACGCGGGCGGCCCACCTGACCCACGGCTTCCGCCCCAACGTCTCCGGCAGATGTTCCACCAGCGCTCCTACGGAGACCGACCCGGCGACGGGCCTGCTGGACTACGATGCCCCTGGCCGCGCAGGCCGCCGAGTTCAAGCCGCTGGTGATCGTCGCCGGCTACTCCGCATATCCACGGCGGGTGAACTTCGCGAGGATGCGGAGATCGCGGACTCCGTGGGGGCGGTGCTGATGGTGGACATGGCCCATTTCGCCGGGCTTGTGGCGGGCAGGGGTCTTCCAGGGTGTGAGGACCCCGTTCCCTACGCGCAGGTCGTGACCACCACCACCCATAAGTCGCTGCGTGGGCCGCGTGGCGGCCTAGTGCTGGCCACCGAGGGAATATGCCCCGACGTCGACCGAGGCTGCCCCATGGTGCTGGGCGGCCCACTGTCCCCATGTGATGGCCGCCAAGGCCGTCGCCCTGGCTGAGGCCCGCACCGAGGCTTTCAGGACTACGCGCACAGGGTCGTCGACAATGCCCGTGCCCTGGCGGAGGGACTGCTGAAGCGCGGCGGCAAGCTCGTCACAGGCGGCACCGACAACCACATCGTGCTGCTCGATGTCACGTCCTTCGGTGTGACGGGCCGTCAGGCGGAGTCAGCGCTGCTGGAGGCTGGGATCGTCACCAACCGCAACCCGTACCGAACGATCCCCATGGGGCCTGGTACACCTCCGTGCGTCTCGGAACCCTGCTCTGACGTCACGCGGCTTCACCACATCCGACATGGACGAGGGTGGCTGCCATGATCACCGAGGTGCTGCAGCGCACTGAGCCGACTCTCACCAAGGATGGCAAGCCGGGCAAAGCCAAGCACGACCTGCCCGAGCAGGTCGCCCAGGATTCACGAGACCGCGCCTCAGGGCTTCTGGAGATGCGTCCCCTGTACCCGGGTCTGCATGTCTGAGCAGCGTCCGCCTGCCGTGATGCGGCAGGAGCGAAACCGGATGATCCTGGGCCTGATCGGTCTGGGGATCGGCGGTGTCGTGGTGGCGGCTCTGGTGATCAGGCTGGCGAATCCCCAGCCCCAGTAGGTCCCCCGAGCCCTCGACGCCGAGCATCGTGGGCTCCTCCTCCGCCACCACGACGCCCTGGCCGGGTGGCGGACATCCTCCCCATCACGACGGCTCCCGTGAGGAGCCGACTTCACCTGCTCGTTTCGAGACGAGCATTGCCCTCGGCACCGTCCCACCGCCCAACCGGGGAACCCCGGCTGAGAACGATGAGGATGATGACGACGATGATGATGAGACCGATGACTGAGGTGAAGAAGGGCGTCTCACCCTCAGCGTCCGAGACCGTGGTAGGTCCACCCGGCCTCTCGCCAGTGCTGAGGATCAAGGGCGTTGCGTCCATCAATGATCTCGGGATGCCTCACCAGCGATTTGACCGACGACGGGTCAAGGGCGACGTATTCAGCCCATTCAGTGAGCAGCAGCACCAGATCGGCATCACGCAGCGCATCCTCGGTATTGGGCTCCAGTGTGAGTTCCGGATGCCGCCGGGCAACTGGCTCCAGAGCCTTGGGGTCCGTGATCCGCACGTTCGCTCCCAGCGCATGCAGCCGCTGGGCGATGTCAAGGGCAGGGGAATCCCGGATGTCGTCGCTATTGGGTTTGAAGGAGGCGCCAAGCACCGTGACGTTCTTGTCCCTCAGATCCCCCAGGCTCTGCCGGGTCAGATCGACGACACGATCTCGCCGTCGCTGATTGATGGCGTCCACCTGCCGCAGGAAAGACACCGCGTCATCAACCCCCAGCTCCTCGGCGCGAGCCACGAAGGCGCGGATGTCCTTCGGCAGGCAGCCGCCACCGAAGCCAACCCGGGCGCCAAGAAAGCGGTGGCCGATGCGGACGCTCGTAGCCGAGGGGCTTGAGCCAGGGCTGTGACGTCGCCACCCGTGGCCTCGCACAGCTCCAGCCATGGCGTTGATGAAGCTGATCTTGGTGACAGGAAACGAGTTCGCCGCAACCTTGACCAGCTCCGCGGTGGCGTAGTCGGCGACGATCTTCGGATGCCTCATCCAGCAGCGGGGCATAGACATCGTCCAGACGGGAACGCCCGCGTTCCGCCAGCTCCGGCACGCTCGACAGCCCGTAGACGATCCGGTCGGGGTGCAGGGTGTCCTCCACGGCGAACCCTCCCGCAGGAATTCCGGGTTCCACACCAGGGTGATTCCGGCCTCCAGCTAGGCGCGGGCGAGCTTCCCTGGCAGTTCCGACGGGAACGGTTGATTTCCCGACGACCACAGCACCGTCCCCCGCCCCGACAAGACAGTTTCGACGGCGGCCTCCAGGTAGCTGAGATCCGCCGCCCCGGTGCTGGACGGGGGTTCCGACGGTGATGAAGTGCGGTCAATCGCGAGCTGCTCTGGGGTCGGTGATGTGGTGAAGCTGAGACGGCCGGTCCCCAGCACCCGCTTCCAGCAGTTCGTCGAAGCTGGGCTCATAGAAGGGCGCGGTGCCCTCCGACAATGCGGAGACCTTCGCTGCATCGACATCGACACCCAGCACCTCATGTCCGAGGCTTCGCCATGCAGGCCGCGTGAACGGCACCAAAGGTAACCGCATCCGATAAACCGAGATTCTCATGTCGTAGCTCTATCGAGAGTGTCTGCTCCACCCAAGTCGGCAGCCAACGCCGGGCCGATGGCCGGAAGGCATAGACGAAGGCCAGCCGCAGCCGGGTGGCGCGGTGGTAGGCGGAGAACCGCCTGGGATCGTGGGGCAGCTGGCTGAGCAGATCCAACAGGCGCGTCGGCTCCCGCCAGCAGCCCTTGGACGTGGCGCAACTCGACATGCGCCCAGAGATTGGCCAGATCAAGGGCCGCCTCCGCGAGCCGCGGTGTCGCAGTCGAGGAGGCCCAGGGTCCTCCGTCCCACATCAGCTGCTTGTCGTGCAGGTCACGGTGGATCAGCACGGCAGGGCTGCTGCCATCCTCCAGATCCCTACGGGTTCGCCTCGACGGCGGAGCGCAGAACCCTCAGGTCAGGAAGAGCGTGGTGTTCCTCAGCCCATGTCAACCACTGGGTCAGGACCCACGCCTCGTCAGCGGGGCCGTGGAGGGGCAGGTCTGCGGGCTGGAGGTCAGCTGGGACCATGTCTCGATGAATCCTGCGCCAGCCGGGCAGCGCCCTCGTCGCCAAGGTCGTGGAGGCTGCGACCCGGCAGCAGCTCGAAGTCGACGCGGGGACCCGAGTGCCACAGCACGAGCCGCGGTGATCCCGGTGCCCCGGCACAGGTCCACCATCTGCTGTGAAACCCTGGCGACGGCATCAGCCCCGCCCCGACGCAGTAGTTTGCTGGCACGGTCTGCGCCGAGCATCACGGCCCGGCGTCCGAGTCGATGCACGACGAGCTGGGCTTCTGTGTCAGGGCTCAGGTCTGGGAGGGCGTCATCGACGGCGTAGTTCGCCAACTGGATTGTCCCTGTCGGCGAGGACACGTCCCGCACGCAGACGGCCGTAGTCGTCGAGTTGCTCGAAGGTCAGGGTCATGGTTCTTTCCCGGCCAGGCTCGACGCACCCCTGGCAGCGACCTGACAGTATCCAGTGGGGTCATGTCAGCAGCTCCGCGATCCGGTCGAGGTTCGCCGCGACCTCCAGCTCCCATGCCGGGGAGGCCAACCGCAGCGGATCGACGGCCCGCAGCATCAGGGAGCCTGTGACAGCGTCACGCAACGCCTTGGCTGACGGCAGCTGGCCCCCGCCTGAGCGGTAGCCATCGAGAAACACCTCGCCGGCGTCGTCATCCACAACAGCCAGGAAAGACCCCAGGTCGGTGGCTCTGGAGGCCAGGCAGGCGCGGTCGAAGTCAGTCAGCCACACCTGTTTGTCGCCCACCAGCACCTGGTCGGGCGACAGGTCGCCGTGGGACAGCACCGGAGCCACGGCGGGTTTGTCACTGAGCTTGCTGGCGATGGCCCGGGCACGTCGCGCCAGCCCGGGAGACAGCACCTCCAGCAACCGCACGTGGGTGCGAGCCTGAGCCACGGGATCCGGAGCTCGTCTGAGCAGGTCGGTACGCAGCTCCCGCGGGATGCTCTCGGTGGCGTGCAGGTGGGCGATGATTCGTCCCACGGTGGCGGTGGCTCCAGGTCCGCGCGTGCCCGCAAGGTCGCCGTTGCCGGTGAAGGCCTGGACGCTGATGCCCGGCAGGCTCCCGTCATCAAGTCGTTGAGGGATCGGCATCTCAGCGGAGATGAGATGGTCGAGCCTCAGGCTGAGGGGCGATCGGCTGCGGCGATCCGCACGATGCGCTCCCCCTCCCGCAACACAAGGCGCCGCATCGGGCTGTAGCGCAGCACCTGCTCCAGCTGCCAGGCCTCGATAATCCCAGCCTCTGTCGCATTCTGCAGCGGCCTGGCCAGCTTCGGATCAGCCGACACGAGCCCGGACTGCAGCAGCATGTCCCCACCAGCCGCTGGGAGATCTCCAGACCCGCCTCAGCAGCGTTGCGTTTGGCCTTGGTCGCCTTTGCGGTGGCCGTCCGGCCACAGGAGCCGTGCCCAGCCGACGCACAGCCCCTGCCCATCCTCAACGGCGACGCTGATGGACGCCTCCGGTTTGACACGGACCCGGTTGGCCTGCACGAAGCCGCCCAGCTGGCTGCTCAGCCAACTGGTGTCAAGCATCCGCTGCAGCCAGGTTGCAGTCGTCATCATGACTCTCCGATCCGGAATGTCGTCGGCATCCCGTCCGCTGGCTCGCACCCAGGCGCGGAACACCTCGCTGGTGGCAATCAACCTTCGGGGCTGGCATCAAGGCGAACCCGGCCATCTTGCAGCCACACCACACGGCTGGCGCGCAACGCCACCTCGGCGTCATGGGTCACGGCCAGGGTCGTGCGGCCCGCCACCAGCTGGATCGATGGCGCCCAGCACCAACTCGGCAGATGCCGGGTCCAACCCGGTGGTGGCCTCATCGAGAATCACAACGGGAGAGCGCCTGAGCAGGGCCCGGGCGATCGCAACCCGCTGCCGCTGACCACCAGACAGGGTGCCGCCCCGCTCTCCCACCTCGGTGTCATAGCCCTGCGGCAGGCCGATGATGAACTCATGGGCATGGGCTGCCTTCGCAGCCTCCACCACCTTCTGCGTCGGTGGCGTCGGGACGCCCCATCCGGATGTTCTCGCTGATGGTGCCGGTGAACAGCACCGCCTCCTGGTGAAGCAGCGAGATGTTGGCACGCAGTTGAGCGAGGTCCAGCTTGTCGATGGGGGTTCCATCGAGCCGAACGACGCCAGAGACCGGATCGAGGGCCCGCACCAGCAGGGACACCAGCGTCGACTTCCCGGCCCCTGACGGACCGATGATCGCGACCCGCTCGCCGGGGCGGATTCGCAGGCTGAGGTCATGCAGCACATGCTGGTCGTCGTAGCGAGTGGAGACCCGGTCAAACTCAACCTCACCCCCCACTGCGGCGGGACGCACCGGATGCTCCGGGGTGACGATGTCCGGGATGATCTCCATCAGATCGGCAACCCGCTCCCCCGACGCGGAGGCCCGGGCGATGCGACCCGTGTACTTCGCCATATCCCGCAGCGGCTTCATGGTGGTGCGCAGGTAGGTGGTGAACAGCACGAGGTCACCGGGGGTCATGGCACCCTCCAGGACTCGCATCCCTCCACCGATCAGCACCGCAGCAGAGGCCAGCCCGACGATGAAGTCTGTGCCGCGCTCCAGCCGAGCCGCGAGCCGGCGGGACTTGACGCCCTCACTCAGAGACAGGGTGTTGGGCCTTGAGGAAGTGCCCCTCCACCATGCGCTCCAAAACCGTAGGCCTGCACCACCTTGATAGAGGCCAGCGACTCCTGCGCAGTGTTCGCCAGGTGCCCCTCGCCTTTCCTGGTCTGACGGGAGGCGACGGTGATCTTCTGCGATATCGGGCCGGAGATGATGCCATAGGCCACGATGGCGACCAGCACGACCGTCGCCAGCAGCGGGTCGAGGACGAACATCACCACGACCATCACCACGAGGGTGGCGATGTTGGCCAGCAGGGGCATGCCAGCCGTGATGGCTACCTCCTGCATCCGGGCGACGTCGCTGACGATCCGCTGCACGGTGTCGGCGCTGCGGTTGCGCGCATGGAACTGCTGGGACAGGCCCTGCACGTGCCGAAAGGCCCGGGCTCGCAGGGAGGTGGCGGCCCGCGAACCCACCAGGGCGAAGCAGACCGTCGCCAGATAGTTGCCGAGCGCCCGCAGCGCCACGATCGCGATCAGGGCCACACCGCAGATGACCAGCAGCCAGACATCGGCGGGAACCTGCTGAACTTTCGCACCGAGAGCCGCCGTGACGGCATCGACCACGATCTTCATGGGCCACGGCTCCAGCACCCGGAAGGCGACCTCGAACAGCAGCGCCACCACGCCGATGCCGATGAGGCCGCGATGGGGAGCCACATCCGGGGCAATCAGCCTCAGGCTGCGTCGCATCGGTTTCATACTGCCTTTAGCCTCAGCCATCGGCCGCCTTTCCGGCGAGTGTCAGGATCGTGGACACGACACCACCCAGCTGTGCCGGAGCTCGGCCTGCTCACGGCCCCCGCCGTCCACGTTCTGCGCGGAGGCCAGGGTCGGCAGCCAGTTCGTCGATGGCCTGCGCCAGGGCATCAGGATTCGACGGTGGAACGAGAGTGCCGAGGTCCGCCAGGATCTGCGGCAGCTGTCCCACCCGGAGGCGACAACCGGCAGCCCAGCAGCCAGGTATTCATAGACTTTCAGCGGTGAGAAGTACTGCTGGGAGCCGCCTCCCAGCTCGGGGCATGGGGCGACGCCGATGGCAGACCCGGCCAGGTGGGCCGGCACCTCGGCAGGTGGGATGGCGCCGCGGAAGTCCACCGTCAACCCCAGTTCCCTGTGCCCGACGCTCCAGGGGTGGAGCGTTCAGAGCCATCACCGATGATCCGCAACCGCCATGGCTGCTGGGCGAGCGCAGCAGCTTCGAGCAGGTCGACCACACCATGCCAGGGGTTTCAGGGTGCCGACGAAGGTGACCACCACATCGCTGTCCTCTGGCTGCGGCGTGATGCGGCTGGTGCTGACCCCATTGGGGACGGTGTGGGCGCGATCGGTTCCGGTGCGGGCCTGGACCCAATCACACACGGGCTTGACACGCACACGGTGATCGTGGCTGCCGCAACCTGGGCCTTGAGAACCGCCTCCGCACCCTTCTCATCAATGAGCACACGGTAGGGTGATCTGCTCCTCGATAAGGGGCGCATTGACCTCCAGGACACCGGTGATCCCGCTGACTGCGACGATCTCCGCCAGGGCTGTGCTGAACAGGGAATATCGTTCGTAGACCAGATCAGCCCCGGTCGGTGAGCACCTGCTGCACGATCTCGGAGCAGGACCGGCGCTGGCCGCGTTCCGCCCGCGTGCTCGGTCTCGGGAACCGGGGAACTCGTGAGCCGGCAGGTCGCTCAGGTCGATGGGGACATCACGCCCCAGGCGGGCGGCATAGAGAACCACCTGATGGGCCAAGCAGCCGGAGTTCTCGGATGACCTCCCTGGATGTGCACAGAAGCCCCCTTGGTGCCGAACACTGGAATCCCCGGGTCGGCGCACACATAGGCGATGCGCATCAGATGGCCCCCGTTCCCTCGACCCACGCGGAGAGGTTCGCAGCCTGGCGTCGGCTGTTGAACTGTTCCTCAATGAGAGCACGGGCACCGCGAGCCAGGTGCGTCAACGGCAGCTTCCCCTCCGCAACCTGCGTGAGCGCCTGCGCCAGCGCGGTGACGCCGCCAGGTTCGATGAGAACTCCCGTCTCACTGTTTCGCACCACCTCGGGCAGTCCCGTGACGGAGGTGGTGATCACAGGGGTGCCGATGGCCATGGCCTCCAACACGACGGTGGGCAGCCCGTCCATGTTGCCGTCCGACGCAGGGACGCAGGGGGCGACGAAGACGTGGGAGCGACGCATCAGCTCAGACACCTCGCTCTGGGTAAGCGGCCCGATGAGACGCACCCTGGATCCCCAGTCCGAGGCGTTCGATCTGGAGCGGCCAGTTCATCGTGCATCTCCCCTACGTCCCGCGACATCCAGCTCAACTGGGAAGTCGAGACGGGACACCGCGTCGATCAGGTCGGGGAAACCCTTCTTCGGCACCAGACGCCCGACGGTCGCGATCCGCAGCGGCGAGGCGATCTCGTTGGGGTCACGGTAGGGGAAACGATCAAGCTCCAGGGCGTTGTACTGCATCGTGATGTTCGCCCGGTGCCTTCAAGAACATCCTCAAATAGGCTTCGTTGAAGCGGCTGATCGCGATCACACGGTCGGCGTCGCCGCAGACACGACGCAGCCACTCCCGGTTCACAGAGTGCTCGAAGATGTCCTGGCATGCGTGGTGACGGTGTAGGGAATCCCCGTCAGCTGTGAGGCAACCCAGGCCATCCGGCCCGCCAGCGACGCGAAGTGCGCATGCAGGTGGTCGATGCCGTCCTCCAGGGCAGCCTGCGCCAAGGCGACTCCCTGCGCCACCTCGTCAACAGGCATGTCGGCGAGCTGGGGGCCAGCTCGGTGAAACGGTGGCGCAGCCCCCTCATGCCGCAGGGCATTGCTCAGCTGTTGCCAGAACTCGCTCGCCTTAGCGGGGTAGGGAACCCAGGAGACCTGAGCCCGCACCCGGGCGATCTCGGGATGGAAACGGGCATCGGTGGTGGGTCTCAGCGCATAGATGCGCAGGTCGTCCCCTGGGCCTCTCGCGCCAGGATCTCGGTGACGATGAAGGTCTCGGAGAACCGTGGGGTAAAACCTTCAGGACATATCCGGTGCGCTTCACGCCACAACTCCATTTTTGAATGCTCTTCGTCCAGCAACAGTTCGGCGGCGAAACGGGCCGTGGTGATCAGGCCGTCACGTTGGATATGGGTGCGATCAACGCGCCGCTTGACGGCATCAGCCGCCCAGGCGCTGAGTCCCTCTGCGGTCACCTGCGAGGTGCGCATCACGTTGACGACGCCCACGTCACGCAGCGCCTCTGCACGGATCAACTGCTCCGGGTGGGGGTCTCTCGGGGGACAATCAGCGCGGGGTGTCCGTCGCGAGGATCTCGCATGAGGTGTTGTATCCCCATGGAGATCACCGCGGCAGCCTCGGCTATCTGGCTTCCCAGCCCTGGCCACGAACGATGGACCTGCGTGTCAGGACCGGCCTGGGCAGCGATGGCGTCGAAAATCCGCATCTCCAATCTGGGGACCCGTGACGACGATGTTCTGATGGCCGGCGGGCGGACGCATGTCGACAGCGGCGCGCAGCAGATCCTGCCTCATCCGATCCACCACCGACGGTGGTGAGCACAAAAGGTCGGGGGTCGCGGCTCAGCCTCATCCACGGCGGAGCGCCCATTCGCGAGATATCCGGTGAAGCGGATGCGATCCACCAGCGCGGGCGAGATCTCACCTGACAGGATCGGGTCATGCACCTTGGGATCACCGTATACCCAGACCTCGTCGACGATGGCGCGCAGCTGCTCGGGAAGAGCCCAGTCGCTCCCAGGCAGCAGCCGCCATCTGCGGGTCGTCGAGGACCTCACGCAAACCGAGCACGACTTTGACGCGGGGATTCAGGGCACGCAGGTTCAGCAGCGGCTCCTGAAGCTCCTTCAGCACGCCATAGACGTGGCGATCAATGACGACCAGGTCGGGATTGAAAACCGGTCAGGGCTGCCTGCAGCAGGGTGGAGCGAAGCTTGATCAACTCGCTGGTGGCCCCGGGAAGACGTCGCGGCTGGTATCCCTGGAAGGTGCCGGTGACACCAGGGATGGTCAGCCAGTCGAACCCGTCGGGCAGGGGAAAATCTGAGACGCAGCTGAGCCCTGACACCAGCAGCCCCGACACCTGAGCGCCAGTGACCTCGGGAGATATTGGGCCAGGTGGTGGGCGATCGTCAGGTTGCGACGCACATGCCCCAGCCCCAGGGAGTCGTGGCTGTAGAACAACACCCGCACGGTATCCATGTCAACTGCCTCTCTGAATCTCAAGGCGGCGCTTTCGCCGCAGTACAAGAGTGGCAGTGGAAGCAAATGCTTACATGAGCATCAGATGAGAAGAATCTCATCTTTGGTCAGCGACCGAACAACTCCCCTTGCACGGTGTTGACGAACTGCGTCAGCGAGGCAGGCAGGAAACGCAGATGCCACGTCTCGGGGGCGTGATACCAGTCGACATCGGTCGGGTCGGGAAGGTCGTCGTCATCCGCAGCCGCCATGGCCTCCAGCCAGCGCTGCCGACCGCCGAGCACCACCGTGTAGGGCAGGAGCTTCGAGATCTCCACCAGCTCACGGCCCTTCGGCATCTCATCGGTGGGGTGGGTGCTGATCAGCGCGGACAGGGCACCTGAGCCCGGCGACGAGACGGGTGCCCTCCGGGGTGCGGCGCGGCATCTGCGGGGCCAGCCACAGCAGTCCGACCCGCCAGGGCCAGCAGAACCAGGGCCACCAGCCCAAAGCGTGTGAAGGCTACCAGCGCGACCCCAGCCAGCGCTGCCAGGGGTGAGCCTGATCCAGCCGCGCACAGCCCAGGAGTTGCGAATGGAGTCGGGCCGGGTCTCGAACCAGCCGCGTCGCACCACCTCGCAATAGAGGGAGCTCTGCACCTCAGCGATGGCGGGGGCCAGGACCTGCGGCAGCTCGGAGGCTCTGGAGCTCTTGCTGTCGGGGATGACTGCGTCGAGCAGCTTGGACTCGTAGGTGGCCAGTTCGTCCTCAGGATTGTCCAGCCGGGTGAACTGCCAGTCGAGCAGCCCATGCTGGGCGTGCTGAAGCTCGGTGATGCGCAGGTGCCCGCGAACTGCCAGGTCGAGCAGCGTCGCGGTGATGTCTACCGATCGACTCGTTCGTCGGCGACCGTTCCCTACCAGGCCCTGAGGCGCATCCCCTCGGCGGCCATTAAAGATGGACTCGCCGTCACCGATGGGTCGGAAGGAACCGACCGCGGTGACGTCGCCGGAGAAGGCCTGATCAGCTCCAGTGCGGCGATGCAGCCACCACAGGAGCAGCCCGCTCCAGGGCCAGGGTCGCAGCAGCCCCGACGGTGGGAAGGCTCACGGTGAAGGCGCGGTCCGGGACCACGCCTCGTGGACCTTGGCGGTGTCCGCAACCTGGCTGGCGGGGGAATCCGACGGTGAAGGTCACCTGCTCGCCTTGCCGCGGGCTGCGGTCTCGAACAACGGCATCTGGGCGCCGCGGGTGCCCGCCGCGAATACCTGGCATTTGTCCAGGCTCCCGGGCGGGCCAGTGGTGCAGTCCACCAACTGGGGGATGGCCCCAACATTGAGGGTGCCGGAGACCTTGGACACCCCACGGACAGACCCTGGAGCGGACGCCACATGAAGACGGTCAGATTCCCGGAGCCCCCGGCTTCCTCGCGGGTGGTTCCGTCACCGAGTAGCTGATCCTCACCTCTGAGCCGGTGGGTTTCATGGTGATGACCGTGTGATCCCCTGTCGGTTGTGGTCTCGACCCCTCGGCCCCGGTGACGGCGACATCCGAGATGCCGTAGTCACAGGAGCTGTATCGGTCGATGGGTGCACGATTCGCCAGGCGCTGCGTCAGCTCGGAGGGCGGGTTCGAGAACGTGATGGTCTCCGTCACCCGAAGCACCCCGGACGAATCCAGCTTGCCCTCGAACACATATGAGTCGGCGATGGGGTCCTCCGCATGAGCCTGCGGCGTCGCGAGAAGAGCCGTAAGCAGGGCGAGGGGAACCAGCAGCAGGCGTAATGAACGCACCTTCATGCCCTTGGGTCGTTGATGTGAGCACGCTACCCCATTCATGGCCCAACACGCTTGACCCTCACGGGCTACGCTATTTCACGTGGTGTATCCGAATCAGCAGCCGTACCTGCCGCAAGGCGCACCCACCTCCACGCCATGGCTTTGCTGCGCCCCCACCCCAAGGCCCGCCCGCGCCTCCACCACCCAGCGCGAAGCCCCTGGCGACCTCAGCCTGCGGCTTGGCAGCTGATGACACCCCAGCCCATGGGGAGCACAGCTGAGGCCGACGTTCGCCCAGGTAGGAGCAGCCCCTGCGCCTGCCTCCCAGGGGTTCCATCAGCCGAACTTTCCCTCCCCCATACCAGCCCTCATGCCGGACCATACGCAACGCAGCCTCGGTGGCAGCCCACTGCACCCAGGAAGACTCCCATCGCAATGATCACAGCCCTGGGAGCTGCAGGGAGTGGTGCTGATACTGCTGCTGGTCTCTGCCATCACCCAACCGAGCGATATCAGGCAGAACCCCCGGCGACGCGATACCAGAACGAGGCTGGGAGCTGCCCCTCATCACCAGCAGCCCACCCGAGCTTCCCATGCCGAAGACGGAGGCCGAAGCCCGCACCTGGCTCACCGGCAACAAAAATCTACGACATCACCCTGGCCTCCCCGGGTGCGCTGCGAACTGAGCTGCTTCCCGCAGGCAGTGTCAATGACGACGCCTTGGAGAAATACCTTCAGAAGTACATCGGCTGCCTGACCCGGGTGTGGGGTCCCGCCTTTGGAGCAGGCCGGTTACATCGCCTACCAGCCTCAGATCACTGTGTTCCCTGCGGGGACCTCGATCCAGACCCCCTGCGGCACCATCAATTCGCAGAATGCGTTCTACTGCTCCAGCGACCAGCGCATCTACATCTCGCAGGACGTGGCTGATGCCCTGACCACCGATACTCAGCAGAGCCGCGTCCTGTTCAACCTGGTCATCGCCCACGAGTACGGTCACGCCATGCAGGGCCGGACCGGGATCCTGGCTGCTGAGCACGGGATCGCGGCGATGGAGGAGGACAATGCGCTGGAGATGTCGCGTCGCTTCGAGGTTCAGGCCGACTGCTTCGCCGGCAACGCGATGAACTCACCGTCAGAAGGGCTGGGGATCACGGACCAGGACCGCCAGGACATCCTGCAGATCTCCCTACGAGATCGGCGATGACCAGCTGATGAAACGCTCAGGGCAAACCCCCGAGCCCGGCGGCCACGGCACTGGGGACAACCGTCGCATGTGGGTGAAGCGGGGCCTTGGGGCCAGCTCTCTGGGCATCTGCAACGCCTACGCCGCCCCCAGCAGCGAGGTCAAATAGGCAGCACCACGGCCACGGCCACGGCCGCAACGCCCTCACCGCGTCCCGTGAGGCCCTAGGGCCGTCGGTGGTGGTGGCTGAGACGGCGACTGGGGGCGTCGACGGCCTCCGACAGCACACGCTCGGCCTCCGCCCTGACGACCTGCCAGCCGAGGCCGGTTCCCAATCACCTGGATGCTGACGTTGCCGATCCGGTAGTTCGCCTGCCGAATCAGCCGGGCGGTCTCAGCCAGGAACGCGGTCCCGGGGGCTCCACGCCACTGTGGATGACTGGTTCCGAATTGCGATCCGATGTCCCCTAGCCCGGCAGCAGACAGTAGTGCGTCCACTGCGGCATGGGCTGCGACATCGCCGTCTGAGTGCCCCGCCAGGCCGAGCTTCTCGTCAGGGAAGTGCAGTCCCGCAAGCCACATGGGGATGCCCGCCTTCAGACGGTGAACGTCGGTGCCGATCCCCACCTCACGGCTGACGCCTCCCCGCAAGGATTGCCTCGGCAAGGATGAGATCCGCCGGTTCAGTGATCTTCATCGCGTCTCGATGTCCCGGGACCAGTTCGACGCTGTGCCCAAGGGGCCTCGATGACAGCAGCGTCATCGGTGACGGCGAGTCCGCTGGCAGACGCCTCCCGGTGGGGAGTCCAGCAGTTGGCCGAGACGGAACTCCTGCGGGGTCTGGACGGCTCTGAGCAGGCTGCGATCAACGATGTGGGAGCCATCCTGGTGAATGCTTCGGATCGTATCGTGGACGGGGACCGCAGGGATTGCGCCGGCAGCCCCACAAGCCACGGCATGGGCGACTCCAGCCGTCACGGACGCGGGTACGAGCGGCCTGGCGGCATCGTGGATGAGGACGATGGACTCCGGCGGGCAGCAGTCGGTCAGAAACTCCAGACCGAGGCGCACCGAGTCCTGGCGTTGCGGTCCCCCAGGACGCAGGTGGCATAGTCCAAGCCCTTCAGCGCGGCTGCGAACTCCGTCTGGTGGCCATCGGGAATCGTCACGACCACCTGGGTGGCACCGCCGAGGCGCATGGCCTCGACGCTGCGACGCACCAGGGGTTCACCGCCCAGCTCCACGAGGGCTTTTGGGAGCCGCCCGCCCTCAGGCGGGAACTAGAACCGCCGCCACCACTACGGCGACGACCGGTTGACTGACGTGGCTGCTGTAGTTCAACAGCTCAGGAGGCCAGAACCTCGTCGAGCATCACCTCGGCACGGTCCTCGGCGACATCCTCAGCCAGCGCCAGCTCGGCCACGAGAATGGCGCGAGCCTTGGCCAGCATCCGCTTCTCACCTGCTGACAGGCCCTTGTCCCGGTCACGACGCCAGAGATCACGCACGACTTCGGAAACCTTGATGACGTTCCCGGAATGCAGCTTCTCCAGGTTCGCCTTGTATCTGCGAGACCAGTTCGCGGGTTCCTCGGTGCGCTCGGCGCGCAACACCTGGAAGACGTTCTCCAGGCCGTCGGCGTCAACCACATCGCGCACACCCACCAAGTCCAGGTTGCAGGCGGGCACCCGGACCACCAAGTCGTTCTGACCGATGATGCGCAACACCAGGTAGAGCCTGTCCTCTCCCTTTGATCTGCTGGGTTTCGATGTCTTCAATAACGGCGGCCCCGTGATTGGGGTAAACCACAGTCTCTCCGACTGTAAAAGTCATAGCGTCAGGCCCCTTTCCGGGGTTTATCTTACCATGCCCGGCGTGTCATCCCTTCGGCTGACGCTGGGGCGCGATATCAGCCACGGAACCTGTACCCGAGACCGCGAACCGTCAGGAGCCGCTCAGGCCGGGAGGGATCGCGCTCTATCTTGTTCCGCAGACGCTTGATGTGCACGTCGAGGGTCTTGGTGTCCCCTCATAGTCGGAGCCCCAGACCCGGTCGATGAGCTGGCCGCGGGTCATCACCCGCCCCGCATTGCGGATCAACACCTCAAGAGCTCGAACTCGCGCAGCGCCAGGCGCACATCCCTGACCATCAACCCCTGACCTGGTGGCGTTCCACGTCGATGCGGGACCCCGTCGGCCTCCATGACCTCCGGCAGCGGATTCTCCGCCGAGTGGCGCCGCAGCACCGCCCGGATCCGAGCCACCAGCTCCCGGTGCGAGAAGGGCTTAGTGACGTAGTCGTCGGCGCCAAGCTCCAAGCCAACGACCTTTGTCGACCTCGGTGTCACGGGCAGAGACCATGATGATGGCAACGTTTCCCCGAGATCTGAGCTGGCGGCACACCTCGGTTCCCGGCATGCCTGGCATCATCAGGTCCAGCAGCACCAGGTCTGTGCCTGCCCTGTCGTATTCGGCGAGCCCAGCCTGCCCGTCGGCGGCCACGACCACATCGAAGCCCTCTCCGTGTGAGCATGTAGGCCAGGGCCTCGCGGTAGGACTCCTCGTCCTCAATGATCAGGATCCTGCTCATCGCTCCTCCTGCTGGCTCTGTGCGGGAAGTCGCAACGTGAACGTCGACCCTGCCGTGGCCTGGACCAGACCTCAACGCTGCCCCCGTGCGCCAACGCGATGTGCCGAACGATGGAGAGCCCCAGGCCGGTGCCGCCGTTTTCCCGGGAGCGTCCGTAGTCGACACGGTAGAACCGCTCGAAGATCCGTTCCTGGTCCTCCAGGCAGATCCCGATCCCGTTGTCCGAGACCTTGATCCTCGACGAAACCGTCGCCAGTTTGGGTTGTGGTCACGGCGACGCGGGCGTTCGCGTCGGAGTAGTTGATGGCGTTCTGCATCAGGTTCGCCACAGCATCGATGAGCTGCCAGCGATCTCCCAGGACCTGGGCGGGGTGATGCCAGCCCGGATCAGGCTGATGCGCCGCGCCTCTGCAGATGCTCCCGGTGCGGGCGAAGGCCTCGTCGACGATCTCCGCCACCGCCACCGGCTCCCTGACCCGGAATCGGGGTCCAAGGACTGCAGGCGGGAAAGTTCAATAATCTGGCCGACGAGCTCCGCCAGGCGCGCCGACTCCCTGGTGGAGACGCTTGGCAAAGCGTGCGACCTGTTCCGGATCATCGGAGGCCGCGTCGATGGTCTCGGCGAGGATGCCGATGGCTCCGATGGGGGTTTTGAGTTCGTGGAGATGTTGGCCACGAAGTCACGCCGGGCCTCTCGACGCGTCGCGCGCCGCCGCCTCATCCTCCGCCAATACCAGGACGAGTCCCCCATGCAGCGGCAGAATCGCCGTCGCGAGCTCCAGGGCCTCACCCCGGGTTCCCGTTCCCGCAGCACCTCACCCTGGAACGGCTCACCGCTCTGCCTGGCGGCCCGCACCCCGTGTGGGAGGGTCTGAAAGCCGACGCGGCTGCCGCGAGCCAGGCCCAGGGCCTCGCCCTGCTGGTTGAGTTGCAGGACCTCGTCGTGGGGGCCGACCAGCAATGCCGCGGAGGGCAGGGCTGCCGTGACGGCTTCCAGGTCTGTCTGGGCCTGCCGCCTCAGTTGCTGCGACGACGTCATGGACCGGTTGCGTGATGCGACGACGGGGTACCCGATCAGCACCATGAGCAATGCTCCCGCCACCACGGCCAGGACATACGACATGGCCCCATGGTACAAAGCGCTGCCCGGGGCCGGGCCGCTAGACTTTCCGAGGAACGACTCCGTCTCTCGAAGGTCCGAAGAATCGCGCGCCAATTATCACGAAGAACTGGACGGTCTCCTCGACAGCCTGCAGGACATGGCGGTCCTCGTGGAGACTGCGGTCAGTGAGGCCTCCGGGGCGCTGCTGTCACCAGACCTGGCCCCGCGCCGAGGCCGTGATCACCGATGACGCACAGCTCGACGCCATCCACGAGGACCTTGAGTATCGCTGTCTTTCCTGCTGGCCCTGCAGGCCCCCGTCGCAGGGGAGCTCCGCACGATCGTCTCGGCCATTCGCGTGGTCTTCGAGCTGGCGCGCATGGGGATCTTGCCGCCCATGTCGCGAAGATCGCACGTCTGCGGTTCCCGGATTCGGCAGTGCCCGAGAACCTACGCGAGAACTTCGCCCGCATGTCGGAGGTGTGCCTGGATATGATCCGCCTGGCCCACCAGTCGCTGAAGGATCGCGACGCGGAGGCGGCGCTGCGCATGGCGGAGATAGATCACGAGATGGATGAGCTGCGCCGCGACCATTTCGCGGGTGCTGCTGGGCGAGAACTGGAGCGGCTCCGTCGAGCAGGCCATCGACGTCTCTGCTGGGCCGCTACTATGAGCGTTTCGCAGATCACGCGGTGGCGGTGGCACGGCGTGTCATCTACATCATCACGGGCGGGTTCCTGGAGGCGAGGAATGGCCTGAACGCCTGAACGTCTGCTGACAGCCGACAGACGATCTCCGGCAGGGGCGATCATCGCCACTGACGTCTTCATGACCATCCCCTTCTCCGGTCTACACTGAATTTTTGACAGAGGTAGATCAGGATTCACTTCGAAGGGTCAGCGGGAATGGACATCACCCCGAAGGCAGCTCACCTTGGCCTCTCCGCGGGGTTGCTTCACGGCAGGACTGGCTGCCTGCGCACCAGCTGGACTGAGCAGCGAACCCACAACACCCTCATCCTCAGTCCCCCGCCCGCTGATCCGTCGGAGAGCCTCAGCCCCCAGCTCCAGCCTGAACCTCGACGCCGTCGCCCACCCAGAGCCAACCCCGCAGGAGATTCTGGACAAGACCCTGCAGGAGGGCACGAACCACAACGCAGGGCAGCGAAATACGCCTACCCGGCCGAGTAAAGGTGCGTAGGGCTGGACAAGGACTCGAGCACGGCGACCGAGAAGATCGTGTTCCCCACCTTCGACGACGGCCCGAACCACTCCACGAGCATCCAGATCCTGGACATTCTCAAGAAGCACGAGGTTCCTGCGACATTCTTCGTGATCGGGAACCTGGTCGGAGACGCCCCTGAGACCATCAAACGGGAGATAGAGGAGGGTCAGCTGTGGCCATCCACAGCTACACACCCACAACCACAAACAAGCTGTACCTGGGACGACGCGCCAACGCAGAGGCTTTGTCGTCGGGGAGTTCACCAAGACCCGTGAGGCCATCCGTGAGGTTCCTCGAGCGGGCTACAACACGTCCTGTTGGACGCTACCCCGGCGGTCACATGCGAGCTGGAAGAACATGGAGCCCGCCGACGAGGGTCTGGCTGGCAGAGGGCGTGCACTGGGTCGACTGGAAACTCGCTGACCGGTGACGCAGAGCCGGAGAACCGTCGCCCCAAGAACGTCAGACGCCATGGTGAGGATGGCGACCTCCCATCTCCTCCGGAGTGAAGGTCTCGGTGATGCTGGCCCACGACGCGGAGTGGGCAAGGATCCGACGGTCCAGTCCCTGCCGCAGATCATCAAGGCCTACAAGGATGCGGGCTACACCTTCGGGGTGATCGCCTGATCCTCCCTGGTTGCCGGGCTGAGAGGTGTCGTAGGCTGTCGCCATGACCGGAAAGCTGATCCTGCTCCGCCACGGCGAGAGCGAGTGGAACGCCAAGAATCTGTTCACCGGCTGCGTGACGCCGACATCAACGAGAAGGTCAGGCCGAGGCCTGCAAGGCAGCTGATCTCCTTGCCTCGGAGGGTCTGCTGCCGACGGTGCTGCACACCTGCTGCTGCGCCGAGCCATCCACACCGCCTACCTTGCCCTCGCGTGACGGCTGTGACCGCCACTGGATCCCGGTGCGTCGCAGTTGGCGTCTCAACGAGCGGCACTACGGTGCCCTGCAGGGGCTGGACAAGACCGCGACCCGTGAGAAGTACGGCGATGAGCAGTTCATGTTGTGGCGTCGCAGCTATGACACCCCACCACCAGTTCAGGACGTGGATGCGGAGTACTCGCAGTTCAACGATCCTCGCTATGCCGACATTCCCGCCGGGGAGCGTCCCCGCACCGAGTGCCTCAAGGATGTCGTGGCCCGGATGCTGCCGTACTGGGAGTCCGCCATCATCCCTCGACCTGGATGCTGGCCACACCGTGTTGGTGACCGCTCACGGCAACCTGGCTGCGTGCGCTGGTCAAGCACCTCGACGGCATCTCCGACGAGGACATCGCGGGTCTCAACATCCCGACGGGAATCCCACTGCTCCATGAGCTGGATGAGAACCACAGGCCCGTCCAGGGGGCCGCTATCTCGGATCCAGAGGCGGCCGCAGCCTCCATTGAGGCCGTGAAGAACCAGGGCAAGAAGTAGCCGTTTATTTGCGCATGGTGGGGATCTCCTGTCTCACCATGTTGGCAATGCCTCCCAAAATCAGGGCCCTGCCAAAGCCTAATGTCCAACACCTGTGAAAAACCTCACAGTGAGCTGACCTGTCTTTGTCCTTGTTACTTGTGTCACGAGCGGTGCGCTTCCTTCGTTCCCTGCGAAGCGTGTCGATAATACTTTAAGTCCTCATCCACGCTGAGGAGCACCATGAGTCATCCGGCTGGATTCCTACAGCCCCATCCGAGTTCGCGGCGCGAGAGAGAACAATCTCAAGGACATCTCCTGTCGATCTCCCGAAACGCCGCGTGACGGTGTTCACGGGCGTCTCCGGCTCGGGCAAGTCGTCACTGGTGTTTTGAGACTCATCGCAGCCGAGTCGCAGCGGATGATCAACGAGACCTACTCGGCTTTCCTGCAGTGGGTTCATGCCCACGCTCAACCGCCCCTGACGTGGATCTCGTTGGATGGACTGACCACCGCCATCATCGTAGATCAGGAACGGCTGGGCGCACTCCTGCTCCACCCTCAGCACTATCACCGACGTGAACACCCAGCGCGCGCATTCTGTTCAGTCGTTCGGGAAGGCCCCACATCGGCTCGGCAAAGGCGTTCTCCTCAACGTCGCCTCAGTCTCCGGGCAGGGCACATCACCCGTGACAGGGGTGAGAGGAAGGTCGAGAGACGCCGCTCATTCGAGGTGGTGGGCGGCACGTGTCCACGCTGCGAGGTTGGGCCAGATCTCCGACTTCAATCTGGCGGCGTTATTCGATGCAGATAGGTCACTGCGGCAGGGAGCTCTGCTGGTGCCTGGCTACACCATGGATGAGCTGGTCATGGCCGCATCTATCAGAGCAGCGGGTTCCTTGATCCCGACAAGCCTCTTGGGAAGTATTCGGACAAGGAGCTTCAGGTTTTGCTGCATTCGGAGCCGAGACGCATCACAGTGGAGGGCGTCAACGTCACCTTCGAGGGGCTGATCCCGAAGATCCAGAAGTCTTTCCGGAGCAAGGACGTCGAGGCGATGCAGCCCCACATCCGGGCATTCGTGGAACGCGCCATCACCTTCACCACCTGCCCAGAATGCGACGGGACACGCCTGACCGCCGCAGCACGCAGCTCCACGATCAGGGGCGTGTCCATCGCCGACGCCTGCGCCATGCAGATCAGCGACCTGGCAGAGTGGGTGCGGGGCCTGAACGAGCCCAGCGCCGCCCCGCTGGTGGAGTCATTGCAGCAGGCCCTGGATGCCTTCGTCGCCATCGGCTTGGGGTATCTGTCCCTGGATCGCCCCTCCGGCACCCTGTCAGGCGGCGAGGCACAGCGCACGAAGATGGTCCGGCATCTCAGCTCATCGCTGACCGATGTCACCTATGTGTTCGACGAGCCGTCGGCGGGTCTGCATCCCCACGACCTTCAGCGCATGAACCAGCTGCTCCTGGAACTGCGCGACAAGGGCAACACGGTGCTGGTGGTGGAGCACAAGCCTGAGTTGATAGCCATCGCCGACCACGTCGTCGATCTGGGGCCGCGCGCGGGGAGAAGGCGCGGCTCAATCTGCTTCGAGGGCTCCGTCGAGGAGCTACGCGCCAGCGGCACTCTCACCGGACGGCACCTGATGACCACGCCCGCCTGAGGGAGCGGGTGCGTCCGGTGACGGGGGAGCCCCACGGTGCGTGGCGCGAATGCCAACAACCTGCAAAACGTGGACATCGATATCCCGACTGGCTGCCTGGTCGTCGTGACGGGGGTCGCTGGGTCGGGCAAGAGCCCTCATCCACGGGTCCGTCACACCCATCGATGGTGTGGCAGTGATCGATCAGTCAGTCATCCGGGGCTCCAGACGCAGCAACCCCGCCACCTACACGGGTCTGCTGGATCCCATCCGCAAGGCCTTCGCCAAAGCCAACGGGGTGAAGCCGGCGTTGTTCTCCCCCAACTCCGAGGGGCCTGCCCCGCATGCAATGGCGCAGGCGTGATCTACACAGCACCTGGCGATGATGGCTGGGTCGCCACGACCTGCGAGACCTCGCGAGGGCCGCCGCCTCATGGACGAGGTGCTCGACTACCGACTGGGCGGGCTCAGCATTGCGGAGGTGCTGCAACTGCCTGTCGCCGATGCTGTAACGTTTTTCGCCGACGGCGAGGCCAAAGTACCGGCGGCGCACAGGATTCTGGCCCGCCTGGCCGATGTCGGTTTGGGCTACATCAGCCTCGTCAGCCCCCGACCACTTTGTCCGGTGGTGAGCGGCAGCGCCTGAAACTGGCTGCCGAGTTGCGCGAAAGCCCTCGGTCTATGTGCTGGACGAGCGACAACGGGCCTGCATCTGGCCGACGCCGAGCAGCTGCTGGCGTTGCTGGACCGGATCGTAGATGCGGGCAGATCGGTGATCGTCATCGAGCACCATCAGGCGGTGATGGCCCACGCTGACTGGATCATCGATTTGAGGGCCAGGGGCGGGCCACGACGGCAGGCCGGGTGGTCTTCGAGGGCACACCTCAGGATCTGGTGGCTCAGCAACCGAGCGTCACGGGCCAGTACCTGGCACGCTACGTCCGAAAGTAGATCCCATTCCCATGTAGCAGCAAAAGAAAACATACCCCAAGGGGATGGACACCGTGGAGCGAACGTAGCAGGCTAGTGACAGTTCCAATCATCGGGAGTGCACATGGCTGCAAACGTAATGCTCATCGTCGAGCGCGAGTTCGACTCTCCTCAGAGCCAGGTTTTCCGGGGCATGGACCGCGCCAGAGGAGATGGCGCTCTGGCGAGGAAGCCCCGGCTGGCACGTCGAGCCGGAGACAGTCTCATCTGAGTTGAAGCTCGGCGGAAAGCATCACCACGTCAAGGTCCGCGACGACGACCCGAGCGTCCGGGTCGTCACCGACGCCGTCTTCACTGGAATACTTTGACCCGGATGTGTTCGTGGCGCGGCAGCGCATCACGGAGATCCCGGCATCGACCCCTGATGTCCCCATGGAATTGCGGGTCGAGTTCACCAAGCATGGCCGTGACGGTCGCGGAACGCTGGTGCGCATCGTCCAGGGGCCCCCACGAGCCTTCCCCGGGCGGAGTATCACGCAACAGGCTGGGAGCGTGAGCTCACCCTGACTGCAGGAATTCCTCGTCAGGCATGACGGAGGGGCTCGCGATGAGCGCAACCATCGTCCGGCAGAAGCCGCTGATGACGATGCCCCAGATTCCGCTGATGAACCTGGGACTCTTTTGGCATTCAATACTCCTTCGGCATGCAGCAGACGGCCATCAACCCCATCTACCAGTTCCTCGGCGCAGACCCCGAGGAAAATGCCGCTGCTGAACCTGGCTGGGCCGATCACCGGCCTGCTGATCCAGCCTCATAATCGGCGCCATTTCGGACAAGACATGGTTCCCAAGTGGGGCCGCAGGCGTCCTTCCTGCTGGCTGCGCCATCGGCTGCCCGTGTGCCTGTTCCCTGTTCCCTTCGCCTCGCGGTGTGGATGGCCGTGCTGCTGCTGTGGCTGCTCGACGTGTCCAACAACACCGCCATGGAGCCCTCACCGGGCGTTCATCTCCGACAGACTGCCGCCGTCGCAGCTGGCCAAGGGCTTCCTGGCCCAGTCCTTCTTCGCCGGCCTCGGAATCACCCCTGGCCAACGTGTCGCTGTTCGTGTTCCAGCAGGTCGTCCCCGGCATCTTCGGCAGCCTTCCCTCCTGGGTGATGGCCTCCTTCATGCTGGGTACCGTCGCCTCCATCGCCACCGTGCTGGTCTCGATCCTCAGCACCAGCGGAACTCGAACCCACGCCCGAGGAACTCGCCGAGCTGCGCGCCCACAAGACCGGTTTCGTCGGCACCCTCAAGCGAGATCTGGGAAGCCATCGTCGAGATGCCCGTCCAGCTGCGCAAGCTGGCGCTGGTCTACCTGTTCCAGTGGTACGCCATGAACTGCTACTGGCAGTACGTGTCGCTGTCCGTGGGGAGTCCATCTTCGGGGCGACCAATGCACTGAAGGAAGCCGATCCGAATCGGTACAAGACCTTTGTTCGAGCAGGCCACGGCATGGACCGGCCTGGTCAACGGTGCCTACAACGTCGTGACCTTCTGCGTGGCTTCCTTCGCTCTGCTGGTCCTGGCCAAACGGCACGGCGCGAAGTTCGTCCACACCACCTGCCCGCTGCTGGCGGCGGTCGGCCTGGCCTTCCCGCACATCACCGACAAGTACCTGCTGTTCGTGCCGATCATCGGCCTGGGTATCGCTACGGGCCTCCATCTTGGGTGCCCTACATCATGGCCGTCCGCATGATCCCGTCCACCCGCTACGGCGTCTGACATGGGCATCATCAACATGATGATCGTCATCCCGATGCTCATCCAGACCGTCACCTTCGGCACCGCTCTACAAGCTGATCGGTGACCACCCCGGTAACGCGATCACCTTCGCCGCCGTCCTCCTGGCTCCTGGCGGCCATCGCGATGCTCTGATCAAGGAGCCGCCGATCGTCAAGGACGCTGACGATCTGTCCGAACCCGTGCCTGCTGAAAAACTGATCTCCCACGATTGGAGGGAAATGCCTCAAGGACTACACCACTGTTGTCGTCGGCACCGATGGCTCCGAGCTGGCCGGCCCCACCGTCACCCGGGCAGCTTGGCTGCGGTTCGCCAGGAGGCTGAGCTCGTCATCGTCTGCGCCTACGGCGGCGGCTCACGACGGGCCGACGCCAAGGTGTCGATGACCGACACTCTCCCGAATCGCATCGGGCAGGTCTCGGGGAAGGAGGCAGCAGCCCAGGCTGTGGCCCACGCCAAGGACATCGCTGTCGCCGCCGGTGCGAAGGTCAAGGCGGCGCTGCTGGTTGAGGCTGAACCTGCGAAGGCGCTGCTCAGCACCTCCAAGAGCATCTGGGCGACCTCATCGTCATCGGTGCCATCCGAGACCGCTCCATAGCTGGGCGGCTGCTGGGTGACGTGGCAAGCGAGGTGGTTCGGCGAGCCCACTGCGATGTGCTGGTGATCCGCCCAGCGAACCCAGGCGAGGGCGAGCAGCACCGCCCTGAGTCCAGCACCTGAATCTCTCGCATGACGCTTGGCCCCAGGGTTACCCGGGGCCAAGCGTCATCACGGGAATGGTACTGCCGGATTCACTCAGAGCCCGCTTGAACCTGGCAGGTATGTCAGTTCAATCAGTCACGCGGGAAGCCGACGCAGGTCGACGCCAAAGAGGTCGGCGTCTCCGATGCCGGGCCCAGAGGATCACAGTCCCTTTTGAGCCCGGCCTCGTTCAGCATTCAGCAGATCAGAGTTCGATCAGCGCTTGGCCGCCCTGGACGGGCCTCACCCGGCGCGACGAGGATGGCCGAAACCGTGCCGGCCGCGGGGGCCGTGATCTCGGTCTCCATCTTCATGGCTTCCAAGACCAGCAGCACCTGACCGACTCGATCTCGTCGCCCTCACCAACCAGGATGCGGGCCACCTGAGCCAGCCAGCGGCGCGACAACGGCATTGAGCTGACCGCCCGCACCGACGCAGTGGTCGGGGCAGTCGGCGAGGCGTTGCCGCTGCCGCCGATCACGATCGGGCCGAGGTGCTGACGCCCTCCTCCCGGAACCTCTACATCGATCTCGTAGTCCGTCTGATTGACGGTCACCTTGAGCTTCATGGATTTTCCTTCAATCAGCGGATATGTGGAACAGTGCGGTTGTGGACCTGACCGCGCGAGGACGCCGCCCAGCGCGTCTGCGATCCAAAGCGCACCGCCCGGATCTTGGCCTTGTGCCCGAAGTACGCGGCGACGGCTGCACCGATGGCCACGAGGTCGGACTCGGGAATCTGCTGCCTGGCCTCAAGTCTCGCGACACGCTCGTCGAGGACCTTGAGCTGGGCAGTGAGCTGCTTGACGGCATCAAGCAGTTCGGCATTGACATCAGACATCTGCCTCCGATCAGACTGGGCCGAGACCGTGCTTCTTCGGGGGACGGACTTCACGCTTGCCGACGAGCAACTCAAGCGACAGCGCAATCTCACGCCGAGTCTCCGCCGGATCAATGATGTCATCCACCAAGCCGCGGGAGGCCGCCATGTACGGCGTGGAGAAGGTCTCGCGGTATTCCTCCACCAGCTCTCGCGACGCGCGGCCTGATCCTCAGCCGCCTCAATCTCACGGCGGAACACCACATCTGCGGCACCCTCCGCTCCCATGACCGCAATCTCAGCGGTGGGCCAGGCGAACACCTTGTCAGCACCCAGATCCTTAGAGCACATCGCCAGGTAGGCACCACCGTAGGCTTTCCGCAGCACGACGGTGATCTTCGGGACCGTGGCGGCCGAGTAGGCGTACAGCATCTTCGCGCCGTGACGGATGATGCCGCCGTGCTCCTGAGCGACGCCGGGCAGGAAGCCGGGGGACGTCGACGAGGTTCACGACCGGGATGTTGAAGGCGTTGCAGAAGCGAATGAACTTGCTGCCCTTGTCAGAGGAGTCGATATCCAGCACACCCGACATCACCGACGGCTGGTTCGCGATGATGCCAATGCTGCGGCCGTTGATGCGGGCGAAGCCGACAACGAGGTTGCGGGCCCAGCCAGCCTGCACTCAAGGAAGTCGCCATGATCAACGATCTCGGTGATGACATCACGGATGTCGTAGCCCTTGTTGCCTGCCGTCGGGATGATGTCGCGCAGCTTCTCATTCGGCTCAATGGAGTCATCTGATCGACGATCGGCGGCTCCTCGCTGTTGTTCTGCGGCAGAAAGCTCAGCAGTTTCTTCGCGATCAGGATGGCTCTGCTCGTCATCCTCAGCCACGAAATGCACCACGCCGGAACGGTTCAGTGGGCGTCGGCGCCGCCCAGATCATCCTGCTGACCTCCTCGCCCGTAACCTGCTTGATCACGCCCGGACCCGTGATGAACATATGCGCCTTGCGGGTCTGGATGATGAAGTCGGTCAGGGCCGGCGAATAGGCCGCACCTCCGGCACAGGGGCCGGCGATGATGGAGATCTGCGGCACGGCGCCCGACAGCAGCACGTTGGCGTAGAAGACCTGCCGCAGCCGGAGAGGGAGTCGATCTCTCCTGCACGCGGGCGCCGCCAGAGTCGTTGATGAAGATGAACGGCGTGCCCGTCTGCAGCGACGCCTTCAGGGTCTCCTGGACCTTGATGGAGCGCCTCACCGGCGGAGCCGCCCATCACGGTGAAGTCCTGGCTGGCCAGGTGCACAGGGGCGGCCGAGCACCGTCGCGGAACCGGTGACGACGCCGTCGGCGGCCATGAACGCCTTGTCCATGCCGAATGTGGTGGTGCGATTGCGGCGGAAGGCGCCGGTCTCCTGGAAGGTGCCCTCGTCAATCAGAGTGTCGATGCGCTCACGGGCCGTCAGCTTGCCCTTGAGCGCTGCTTCTCCAGCTTGTCGACGCCGCCACCGGCCTCGACCTTCCGCGCTCCCTCAGCAAGCTTCTGGAGGCGCTCAGCCATGGTGTGTTCCTTGCTCATTTCGCTCCTCAGGCGGGCTCGACGGAAACGCTGTGCTCACGCCCAGCGAAGGTGACTTTGTACTTGACGGGACCGGAGATGCCCTGGGCCCTGCGCTTCGCGGCCTCCCTCGGCGGCCAGCTGCTCGGCGGTCTTGCTGACGTTCTTCGGCCCCTCGGATCGGGTCTTGAAGAAGCCGGGGGCAACGCCGGGGAACATGGCGTTGGTGAGGACGCCCTCCTCTGTGCCATCCGAGCCCTCAAGAGCAGCTGCCTGCTCCACCAGCTCATCCCACTCGGGTTTGAGGAAGTTAGCGGGGCGCTCCGTGATGGGGTCCTCTTCGCCTGGGCCCTGGCCAGTTCAATGACCTCGGAGTTGCGTTCCCCCAGGCACTCGCCAGTAGCTGAGCATCAGATCGGCGAACTCACCGGTGAGGACCTTGTAGCGTCCCATGAGCACGTTGAACACGGCCTGGGTGCTGACGATCTGGGAGGACGGGGTGACCAGCGGCGGGTGCCCGGCATCAGCCTTGACGCGCGGGACCTCCTCCATGACCTCACGGATGCGGTCGCCCGCGCCTTTGGGCCTTGAGCCGTGACTCCATGTTGGAGAGCATGCCGCCCGGGATCTGAGAGGAGAAGATGTCGGTGTCGACCAGCGTCGCCGATTCGAACTCCGCATACTTCGGGCGGATCTTCGCGAAGTGGTCGCGGATGCGGATCAGACGCTCCGGGTCGAGCTCGGTGGTGTACTCGGTGCCCTCCAGCATCGCGACGAGCGACTCGGTGGGGTTGTGGCCAGGACCGAGGCTCACCGAGGAGATGGCCGTGTCCACCACGTCAGCACCAGCTTCAATGGCCTTCTGGAGGCTGACCAGGGTGACACCCGTGGTGGAGTGGCAATGGACATTGATCTGGATGTCGCCGTAGGTGTCCTTGATGGCCTTGATGATGTCGTATGCGGGCTGCGGCTGCAGCAGTGCGGCCATGTCCTTCAGCGCGATGGACTCAGCGCCCATGTCGATGAGCTGTCCGGCAAGCTTCACGTACCCCTCGACGGTGTGCACCGGCGAGATGGTGTAGCAGATGGTGCCCTGCGCATGCTTGCCGACATCCTTGACGGCCTGCATGGCACGCGCCATGTTGCGGGGATCGTTGAGGGCATCGAAGACACGGAAGACGTCCATGCCGTTCTCAGCGGACTTCTCAACGAACTTCTCGACGACCATGTCCTCGTAGTGGCGGTAGCCAAGCAGGTTCTGGCCACGCAGCAGCATCTGAAGACGGGAGTTGGGCATCAGTTCACGGAAGGTGCGCAGACGGACCCACGGGTCTTCGTTGAGGAAGCGGATGCAGGAATCGAAGGTTGCCCCGCCCCAGCATTCGACGGACCAGTAACCGGCCGCATCGATGTCTGCGCAGGCATCGACCATGTCTTCCAAGGCCATGCGTGGGTTGCCATCAAGCTCTGGTGTGCGTCCCGGAGGGCTACTCTGGTGACGCCAATCTTTCGAGGACTCATGGTCCCTATCCAACCACGTGGCCCCTGACAGCAGACACGGCACCCCGGTATTGGTCGAACCAGGCAGCAACGCCCCCAAACGAACTCTGACTGGGGATGATGCTTGAACACTGTTCAAGATCAGACGGCCCCCGCTGCCCTCTCATCCGGTTCAGACCGTCTCGGCGGCAGACCTCAGGGCGCAGGCGGTTTCATGAGGAGATGAGCCATTTTACAGTTGGCAAACGTGACCATCGAAGAATCCTCAAAGTCCCGGGAAGCGTTCGCCCGCACCTGGCGACCACAGCTCCGCTCGGCCCCATACGGGCAAGCCCCGCTTCCTGGGAGTTGACGCAGCACGCGGCGTCGCGATCCTTGGCATGGTGGTGGCCCACACGATCGACACACCGCCCTGGGGAAGTGAGCCGGCTGCGCTGCTGGGGTTTGCCCACGGACGTTCCGCCATCCTGTTTGCAACCATCGCGGGGGTTTCCCTTGCCCTGATGAGCGGTGGGACCCAAAGACTGTCGGGGGAAAGGCTGCTGCGATCACGGATGGCAATCTTGGGGCGCGCCATAGCCCTGCTGTTCGTGGCCGGCTTCATGGCGATGTTTCCAACGAGCATCTCCTTCATCCTGGCCTGCTATGCCTTCTGGTTCATAGTGGCGCTGCCAGCGCTGCGCTGGCGACCCAAGACCCTGCTGATCGTCGCCGTGGCCCCTAGCGGCTTCCGGGAAGGTGCTGACCGAGGCTCTGACCCTGCTGCTTCCCCACGGGACATGGATCTGACGTCTCTCGGCATCTACTTCATCCCGGATCAGCTGACAGGCTCCGCCTATCCGGCATTCATCTGGATGACCTTCGTGCTCGCAGGTCTGGCACTGGGCCGCTGCGGCCTGGACAACCCTAGGGCGCTGAGGCATTTCTACTGGCCGGACTAGCGTTGTTCGCCGTCTTCGCAGCGCCTTTCGTAGCCCAGGCGAAGTCGCCCGCGCCACTATTCGGTCCGTCGGATGTTCCCATCAGCAGTCAGCAGGGACAGCAGCAGTACTGCCACGACGCTCAGGAGCGAGAGCTTCATCCATGCTCCCAGCAGGAGTACGAGGATCAGATGGGACCCCTGTCGGCCGAGGGACATCGCCGACTACAACAGGCTGCTGCAGGAACTGGGGGCTCCCGCCGGCACAGTCCCCAGCCACCGCTGGATCTGCAGACGCTCCTGTGGTCTTCGAACCTCACTCGGGCACCCTGTTCGAGGCCTTCTCATCAGGCGGGGCTTGCGTTGGCGACGATCGCTGGGCTGGTTTTGCTGGGACAGCTTCCGTGGAGCCGCTGGCTGCTGGCGCCCCTCACCGGAATCGGCCCATGGCGCTGACGGCATATGTCCCTGCACCTTCTGGTCCTGTCACCGTCAGCGAGCACTTCCCCTGCACTACGCGACGGTTTGGGGAGGCTGGCTCGTCCTGGGGTTGGTGCTCTTGGCATGGGGTGGTCCAGGATCTTCATCTCGGTCCATCGAACAGGTCCTGGGCGCCATCGCCGACCGCCTGTCAGGCAAACCCACCTGTCGGGCAGCCCAGTCCCTCTAGTGTCGCCTGTTGAAAGCTCATCGAGGCCATCAAGGTGACCGTCGAGCCATGATCCCCACAGGAAGGACCTTCATGACCACGCACAACCCCGGGCGCAGTCATTTTCATCGTTTCGCTGCCATCACAAACATCTCAATGCGCATCATCGGCTCCTCACTCACCCCGGAAACCGCCGACAGCTTTGCCCCCTGCAGGACTAGAGGTGGCTCGCGCATGATCGTCACCCTCACCCCCAATCCCAGCATCGACCGCACCGTCACCACCACGCGACTCGCAGTCGGCGAGGTCAACCGAGCCTCCTCAGTCCGCGTCGATCCGGTGGGAAGGGCGTCAACGTCTCCCCGCGCCCTGCATCTCAATGGGCACGACACCCTGGCCGTGCTGCCACTGCGGGCCAAACGGCCAGTCACACCGTCGTCTCCTCGACGAGGCAGCGGTCCCCCACATCGCAGTGCCATGCGGGGGCGACACCCGAACTAACATCACCGTCGTCGACGCCGACGGAACCACCACCAAGATCAACGAGCTCGGTCCGCCGCTCAGCGGCGATGTCCTGGATGCGCTCGTCACCGCCCTTCCCCCACCACGAGCTGGGTGGCGCTGTGCGGCAGCCTGCCTGCCGGGGTGGATGCCGGTTGGCTGGCGGATGTGGTGGCAGCCGCCCCGGGAAGGTGGTGGTCGACACCTCCGGCGCTCCCTGGCTGCGGGCTGTCGCCCGTCGCCCGTACCTCATCAAGCCCAACCGCGAGGAGTTGGAGGAGCTGGTAGGTCGGCCGCTTCCGACCGTCGGCAACGTCACTCACGCAGCCGAGGGCCTGATCGCGGACGGCGTGGGGGCAGTGGTCGCCAGCCTGGGTGGGGATGGCGCGCTGTGGGTCAGCGACGCTGGCGTGTGGCTGGCCAGCTCCACGGTGGAGCGTCCCCTCTCATCGGTCGGGGCCGGCGACTGTCTGCTGGCCGGTCTCCTGGCGGCCCTGGACGACGGGGCATCTCCGGCAGTGGCCCTGACCCAGGGGGTGACGTGGGGGCGGCCGCCGTATCCCTTGCCGGGAAGTGTCGTCCCGGGTCCCTGCTGACCTGACAGGTCGCCCTCGTGACCCTGCATCCATGATCCAGAGCCCACTATCCAACTCAACGACTGAGCGTCTCTATGAAGGAGAAGAAATGACAACCCGCACCGTATCCGTCGCATCCACCGTTGGCCTGCATGCCCGCCCCGCCTCGCTGTTCGTCAAGAAGGTGTCCGACTCCGGCATCCCTATCACCATCGCCAAGACCGGCGGCGGCAAGGCCGTCAACGCCGCTTCGCTGTTGGCCGTGATGTCGCTGGGCGTCAAGCATGGCGAGGAGGTTGTTGACCTCCGACGCCGAGAGCGCTGATCAGGTTCTGGACGATCTCGTCGCCTTCCTTGAGGTCGATCACGACGCGGAGGGCTGAGCCTTGCAAACGTTTGAGGGCATCCCGGTCAGCGGTGGCAGCGTCATCGCGCCCATCGTGCTGGTGCTGCCCCTGCAGCCCCTTCCCGACGAGCCGGTATCAGTGGACAGGGACGCCGATCTGGTGAGGGGTGAAGGCCGCGCTGGAGTCTGTTGCCATGGATCTGAGCATCGGGCAGCCTCCCTGGAGGGGACGCCAGGGCGATGGTGGAGGCTGCGGTGATGGTGGCCCGTGATCCGGGTCTGGTGGAGGCCGTCGAGGAGTCGCTGTCCTGCAACGGGCCAGCGCACGCCTGCACGCGGCCGTTGAGTTCTGGCGCCGAGCAGTTCGTCCAGCTGGGTGGCTACTTCGCTGAGCGGGTCACGGACCTGCGTGATGTCGGGGCCCGCGCGAGGCTGTTCTGCTGGGTCGGCCAGCACCTGGGGTTCCGGAGCTCACCGAGCCCAGCATCGTCGTCGCCGAGGATCTGGCTCCCGCAGACAGCCGCCATGGATCCCTGCCTCGTGCTGGGACTCGTCACGCAGGGGTGGCGGACGCACCAGCCACACCGCGATCCCGGCAGCGCAGCGAGGCATCCCCCGCCATCGTCAAGGCCTCCGGGGTGCTGACTCTGGCCCCCGGGACCCGGGTGGCCCTCGACGGGGATCAGGGGCGGTTGGTGGTTGATCCGGATGCTGACCTCATCGCGGACCTGGAGACCCGACGCCAACGCAGGCAGCGGATTCATGGCGTCTCCGCCCGGGTCGCACGGTTGACGGGCATGCCGTCGCTCTGCTGGCGAACATCGGCGGGGTGGCGGATGCTGAGGCCGTGGGGTCGCAGGGATGTGGAGGGTGTCGGGTTGTTCCGCACCGAGTTCGTCTACCTGGATGCGCAGAAGGCACCATCGGTGGCGGAGCAGACTGAGATCTATGCGGGCTGTGCTGGAGCCATTCGACGGCCGTCCGGTGACGGTGCGGGACCTCGACGCCGGAGCCGACAAACCCCTGGCCTTTGCAGATCTGGGGCCTGAGCCCAATCTCTGCGCTGGGGCGTCGCGGGCTTCGGCCTGATGCGGGAGCGTGAGGATCTCCTGGATGAGCAGCTCGCAGCGCTGGCTGCCGCACGAGGCAGGACGGGTGCGCTGGTGAAGGTGATGGCCCCAATGGTCGCAACAGCCGGGGAGGCCCGGTGGTCGCAGAGCGGGCGCACGCGGCCGAAGCTGCTGCTGGCGGGAACCATGATTGAGGTTCCCGCCGCGGCGCTGCGGGCCAGGCAGATGCTGCGACACTGTGATTTCGCCAGCCTCGAACCAACGACCTCGCCCAGTACGCAATGGCCGCGACCGCATGGTCGGTGAGCTGTCGGAGCTGCTCGACCCATTCCAGCCCGCTGTGCTGGACCTGGTGGCAGCCGCCCGCGACGGGGGCGGGAGACCGGCAAAGCCTGTCGGAGTGTGCGGCGAGTCGGCTGGGGATCCAGCTGCTCGCGCTGGTTCTGGTCGGGTTGGGCGTCACCAGCCCTGTCGATGTCACCTGGCAGGGTGCCGATGGTGCGCTACGCCCCTCAGCCTGCACACCACGGCGGATTGTCGGACGATGGCCGAGACGGCGCTGTCCGCGGAGAACGCCCAGGCCGCCCGAACCGCCGTCACGGCACTGACGAAACCGGAGTTGAGGGAACTGCTGTAAGCGCCGGTTTCAAGCATCTCTGAAGGCACATGGCTAAACCTTTTCACCATGACGATCAGTGCCTTGAGATCTTCAAGATTGGCATCGGGCCGTCGTCGTCACACACCATGGGGCCGATGCGGGCCGGGCTGCGTCTTCGTCACGGGAGTTGGGCGAGCGAATCGACGACGTGGCGAGGGTGCGGGTGGACCTGTTCGGTCGCTGGCCGCCACCGGTGTCGGGCATGGTACGGACAAGGCCGCGGTCGGTGGGCTGTTGGTTATCTGACGACTGCGACCCCGATGATTATCGTCGACGCGCTGACGCGAGTGACAGCGACCGGACGGATGCAGCTCGGCGGGAGGAGGGAGATTCCGTTCACCTGGGCGGATGACTTGACCTTCAATCTGAGTCGAAGCCGCTTCACCCCAATGCCACGACGATCACCGCTCTACAACGACGCGGGGCGAACGGTCTCATGAGAACACCTATTATTCAACAGGTGGCGGATTCATCCTCGATCAGGCGCAGGCGGAGGCCGGTGAGCGGGGCGTGGAGGTGGCTGCCGTCGAGTTCCCATTCAGAACCGCCGCGGAGTTGCTGGCAATCTGCGATCGGGAGGGGCTGAGCATCGCACAGGTGATGGCCCGCAACGAGTTGGCTTGGCGCACTGGGGATGAGCTGCGCGAGGGCTCACCCGGGTGTGGAACGATGCATGGCTGCATTCAACGCGGACTGCGACAGGAGGGGGATCCTTCCGGGCGGACCCAGGGTTCCTCGTCGCGCACCGGAGCTGTTCAGGCATCTCACATCGCGCGTTACCGCGCCGAACCTGATCACGCAGACCTTCAGCGCCATGGACTGGGTAAATCTGTTTGCCCTGGCCGTCAACGAGGAGAATGCCGGCGGAGGCAGAGTCGTGACGGCCCCCACCAATGGCGCCGCAGGTGTGGTGCCCGCAGTGCTGGCGTATTTCATGAAGTTCGGGCCTGGGGCAGGCGATGACGACGTGGCGGATTTCCTGCTGGCGGCATCCGCCATCGCGCTGCTGCTGAAGAGGAATGCCTCCATCTCCGGGGCGGAGGTGGGCTGCCAGGGGAGGTCGGCTCGGCGTGCGCGATGGCTGCAGCGGGTCTGGCCCAGGTGCTGGGCGGTTCCCCCGCGCAGGTGGAGAACGCGGCTGAGATCGGCTTGGAGCACAATCTGGGCTTGACGTGCGACCCGATCGGCGGTCTCGTGCAGGTGCTCTGCATTGAGCGCAACGCGATGGCTGCCGTGAAGGCCATCAACGCCGCCCAGCTGGCCCTGAGCGGAGATGGCCACCACCGCGTCAGCCTGGACCAGGCCATCCAGACCATGCGGGAGACCGGTCGCGACATGCTCAGCAAATACAAGGAGACCTCCCTGGGCGGCCTGGCCGTCGCCTTCACGGGAATGCCGAGCAGCTGACCCAAGCCACCCCAGCGGCACGGCACACGCTGATTCTTGCACCCCTGTGGACACAATAGCATATATTTTCGATACGTTTGTCGCAGATTATCTGCGACAAACGTATCAGCACCGGAGGTCAAGATGTTACGGTACTTGACTCTGGCTAACTGGAAGTCAATCCACGAGTTTCCATCGAGTTCTCCATGGTCGCCACCAACGAACGTCGGCATGGAGAACGGCTGGCGCGCGTAGGCCGCACGAGGATTCTGCCTATTACCGCAATCTACGGCGCAAACGCCGCCGGCAAGTCAACACTGACAGAGGGCCTAGCGGCTCTGCAGGACATCATAACAAAACCACGCACCAAAGGCGAGCTGCTCTCCCTCATCCCACACAAACTGCTCGGGAGGGAAAGCCAACCATGTTCGGCATCGAGTTTGTGGTGGCGGCTCCAGAAAGCAAGCCAGACGGCAGGACTGGGTGTTTTATTACGAGGTCACTGCGGATCGACAGCGGATACATACTGAGTCCTGGCCCGACTTCGCAGCGGCGATGAGGAGGTGCTATTCGAGCGCCAGGAAACCAACGTTGATCGGCGACCCAGCTGAGGACTCAGCTGCAAAGGCGGTCAAACGACCTCAGCCCCAACCAGACGGTACTCGGCATCTTGGGAGATGTGGACGCAGCACCAGAGGTCATTTCAAGCGCCCGGGCATGGTTTTTCAGATCACCTGAGAATCATCCGACCTCACGCTGATTTCCCTCATGCTTCCTGCATGGATCGCAGGTGACCAGCCGTTCGCTGACGCCATGAACCATGCGTTGAGCACTTCAGACACCGGCATCTCGAAGATTGTACTGGAGGAGTTCACGCCATCGTCTGCCCTCCCGATTGACGTCATCGAAGAGTTGACAAACGATTTGGAGCGGACCCAGGGTGTGGTAGTGCTGACCGGTTTTATGGGGGAATATGGTCTAGCCTTCTTCCACGATGACGGATCGCCCAAGACCGAGCGTCTCGTCACAGTGCATGAAGGAAAAATAGGCGAAGACGGCTGAGTAACCGACAAGTTTACCTCCCTCTGGCAGAGGAGTCCGACGGAACGGCGCGTTTCATCAATCTGCTGCCCATGTTGTTCCTGCTGTCCAAAGACGGGTCCCGTGCGGTATTCGTCGGATGAGCTGGAAAACTGATGCATCCACTGCTAACCGTGGAGCTCATTCGGGACTTCTTGACGGATTTGTCCTCTGATGATAGACGTCAGCTCATTTTCACCACTCACGAACTCCAGCTGATGCAGCGCCCATCTGCTACGGCGTGACGAATTTTGGTTATTGACAAAGTGTCTGTCGAGACATGATGACGAGGGTATCAGATTTCTCCTGAGAGGGGGTTCGCAAAGATGCCGATTTTCCCGGAATTTACGTCCCTGGCTTGGGCAGGGAGTCCTCAAATCTGACCAATGGTAACGCTGATGGCCAAGAAAAATCCGAAAATCCTCAGCCCCTGAGGGCGAAGGCAGACAGGCAGTCGCCCCTCAAGAAAAGTCTCCTTCTGCGCAGAAGAGAAGTCCGAAGAGCAATACATCACAGGCGCTGATCCAGAAACGCTACAACAGTGAGATCGCCGTCAACCCTGGAGACAAAGAAACAGGTCGTCACCAAGGAACTCATTGATAGAGCCCGGAAGCGAGCCAACGAAGAAGATCACTGGAGAGGGCATTCGATTGATATGTGACTCTGATGAGAATCAGAGTCACATCAAACCACTCATCAATTGGTTGAAGAAGCCCCAGAGCATCGCCATGCAGCAGTAATAGAGCCCTGTCTGGAGCATTGGCTGCTGCTGCACTATGTGGACTCACCTGACTGCAACAATGCTGCTGATGCGGAAAGAAAGCTGAAAAAGCACCTCCGGGTATGAAAAGGGCAGCTCTCGCCAGATGCGCTGATCGACGCAACCGACGAGGGTGAGCCCGGCGCCAGGCCCTGGCTGGGACAACCGGGGCCTGGTCAACACCACAGATTTCGCAGATGCGCGATTTGATCACATGGCTCGACGCGCTGCGCCACAACCGTTGAGGCTTCGCCGAGGCAGACCAGAAACTAGGAGGCGGTCGGTCGCCGTGTCCCGTTGGCTCTGAGCCAGTTGGCCGCCAGGTCAGCCCAGGTGGCGACGTTCTCGGGCACCGCATCCAACCCAAGGTCAGCGGTGCAGAGTCCGTCTGCCGTCGCCAGGCCGTGCTTGCCGCGCTGGTAGTGGTGGTACTGAAAGGCACCCCAGCCTCCGCCAGAGCTGTGACAAACCGCAGGACTGCGTCGGCGGACCACGTCGTCCTCCCCTGTGGTCCACACGAACGACGGCGGGGTCTTGTCGGTGACGGCGGCGATGCAGTCGACGGACGCGGCGGTCCGCAGGATGGCCTCGTCGTTTCCCGCCCATTCCACGCTGAACGCGCCGTAGCAGCAGACCAGGTAGTCGGGACGAGAGCTGTGCCCAACAGCTCCTGCCCGCCGGAGGCCCTCATATTCGGCGCGCTCCGCAGCCACCAGGTCATCACGATACCAGCGGGTGCTGAGCAGCGCAGCGACGTGCGCGCCCGCCGAGAACCCCAGGAGGGCCAGCTGGTTGGGGATGACGCCCAGCTCATCTGCATGGGCCTTCACCCATCGAACGGCCTCGGGCGGCGTCGACTGCGGATCTCGCTAGACGGCGTCGTCGTGCAGCGAGTAGCGCAGCACAAAGGTGTTGAAGCCGCGCTGCAGGAAGGTGACGGCTGTTGTCGGATTCCCGCCGCCAGCATCATGTAGCCAGCCCCGGGGGCGATGATGACTGCGGGCCGGGGATGTTCAAGAGGCGTGGGCTGCTCATCAGGCGAGGGCTCATCGAACAAGATGGCCTCCAGCGTGGCGGCACGTTCCCGGTTCAGCTCAATGGTGAAGTGACGCATGGGGGTCATCGTAGCCCCATCAGAGCGGGGCTGGGGACACGCTCAACGGTGGGCACCAGCTGCGCATCCCGCGTCCAGATCTCGGCCCGCAGGCCGAGGCGCTGCTGGTAGTGGCAGCGTTCTGCGAGAATGCACAGATCGCCCATCCCAAGGCCAGCCATTGAATGATCCACATACGGAACCTGGTGTCAGCGCCTTCCAGCAGAAGTCCGAGAAACTTTGAGTTCCACGCAATGTCATGAAGAACCCACGGAGCCTTGCCATCGATGATCAGGCGAAGCAGATCGTGAAATCTCTGCGCGACACCCCTGCCTCACCTCGCCATCCTTCAGCTGGGCGATGAAGTTCCCGTCTCAATCACGCTGGTGATGGGAATGATGAACTGCTCTCCCGCTCTGAGACGCTTTTTGCATCTCGGCTCGGACCTGTTTTTGATCCTGATCTCGCCCTGGGACCGGCAGCAGGTTGCACAGGATGCTGGTGTCGATGAAGACGACCTTCATCTCAAGCCCAGCAGTTGCTCGAACTCGGAGTAATCTTGGTTGCTGCTGGGCGAACAGCGCGTCAGTGGTCACTGCTGCTCCCAGGCTGCGCTCGGCGAGGGCCCGGGCGTATCCAGGCAGCTTCACCAAGGGTGTGATAGCGCTATGGCTAGAATCAGATTGCCCTGTGGCAGACATACACGGAGTCATTCAGCACACCCTCGGCGGCGTCCAGCAGGGCAGGGCTGTGAGTTGTCACCAGGGACTTCATTCCCTGGTTTGTGGAGTTGCGCACGAGGTCTCAGCACTCGTTGCGCCTGAGCAGGGTGGAGTCCAGTCTCAAGTTCCTCAATCGACGACGTGCACCCCTGCCGTGATGCTATTGCCCTGGCCGCGAATCGGCGTTTCAAGGTCGATATCCAGGTTGTGCGATGACAGCAGGGCGGTGGCGATAGCGGCGAATCGAAGAAGCCCGTCGCTGAGCTCACGTGCAGGGGTTCGCTCCCTACCTCCTCCCCTGAACTCGTCAAGGGACGAACATCACATCACCCAGCTCTGAGGTGACAAAAGAGACCCCTTGCACCCATTCATCAGCCACCGCCTGCAAGTGCTCTCGTAGCTGAACCATCGCCTGCGGGTCTTCCTGCCCAAGGCGTTTCAATGCGGCAGACAGGTTCTCACCAGTACGCCGCAGCTGAATGTCCCGCTCTGGAACGTAGTTCCTCATCAGATGCGGAACGGGGTCAAGGTGAAAAACCCCCAGCGCAGACAGCACAGCTCCGACTCCGCGCAGCACCAAGGCATCTGCTCTGCTGGTTCCACCAAGGATGGCAGCGGCTTGCGTGATGACGGGTCGCGTGTCACGGAAGAGTTTCGTGGGGTTTCGCCCGCGCTTTCCGTTGTGGATCTCAGCCGAGATTCCCGGCCCATCAGAGCACTGAGCGGCAATCAACACGGACTCTCGGGTTGCACCGTTCCTCGCCGAGGATACGCCCGGCCCGGCGAGTTCTTCCTCAATGACCCGCAGCAATGGCCTGACCTGAACCTTGATGCTGTAGCGATAGCAGTCATCGTCCACTTTGACCATGCAGCCGAGAGCAAACTCGTCCCCTGCCATGGGGAGGAAGCCCGGCGGAACCACCGCGTATCGCACCTTCCGCTCGACGCCTGCCGTCGAGGGCATCTGCCAGTTCCTCACCGCTGGCCAAGCGCGCCAAGACCTCCAAGCCGTCGAGGGCGTTGGATTTCCCCGAGCTGTTCCGCCCTCATGAGGATGGTGATGTCATGCAGCGGCAAAACGGCTTGACGGAATGACTTGAACTCCTCCAGTCTCAGTTCCGCCAGGCGTGCCGTGCTCATGTGGATGATCCTACCGTCCCAGTCGGGGGTGGCCAGCAGCGAGTCGCTGGACGAGCGTCCTCAGATGAGGCGGGAGTCGCGGAGGAGCTCTCCCAGCCATGTGCCGTTCAGTTTCTCCTCTACCTTCTCCTCCACGAAGTGCGGGAGTGGAAGTGTGGCTGCCAGGGACTCCTCTTTGAGGGACTTGCGGTCACGCAGGTGATAGGTGGCCTTCAGCAGTTCTCGAATGTCGTAGACAGTGCGCGATGACCTCGGGGACAGCGCGTTCGATGTCGAGGAGGGTGTAGACGGCCTCCATGGCGGTGCGCACCGAGTATTCGGTAGTGAACACCGTGTCTCTCGTGGGGGATTCGGCAAAGTTTCCGATGAAGGCGATGTTCTTGGAGCCGTCGGGGACGACCTTCGGACGGTCTCCCGCATGTCGCGGCATGAAGTAGGCGGTGATGAAGGGCATGTAGACGGGGTTGGTGTTGATCGACTCCTGTCGGGCGAGTTCCGGGATCTTGCTTTCCGGAACACCAAGGTGGTAAAGCAGTTCCTGCGTAATCTCCTCACCTGTGCATTCGGTGATCTTCTTGTGGACGAAATTTCCTGTGGTGTCGGAGTAGAGACCGTAAATCCACACGGTGGTCTCGTTGGGCTTCTGCTCTTTGAAATGGGGCTGGCGATGGACCGCGAAGCTCAGCATCCAGTTGGAGTCGGTGACTCGTGATGATGCCGCCGGTGTTGACCTTTGTGGTCGTGCAGGTCACGCTTGGTCAGGCGCTCGATATAGGGGTCCACGTCAGTGTTCTTGATCGTCGCCGTGGCCGCCACAAACCAGCTGCGTTCGGGCAGATTCTTGTAGAACACCTCAGGTCGGCCGAAGTCGGCGGACTGGCGCGCCAGGTTCTCCCACAGGGTCCAGCTGCCTCCAGGCTCGTGGGTTTCGGGTGCTGGCGTGTGGTGATCGCCGTAGGTGGTGGACTCGGTGATGGATCCATTGGTGACGAACACGAGATCGTCCGGCGTCAGCGGGATTTCCTGGTGTTCGCCGTCGACAGTGAGCAGCAGCTTAGTGGCGACCTTTGGCCTCGTCGGGAGACATCCACGATGATGTCTTGACAGTGGTGCCGTAGCGGATGTCGACGCCATGCCCTTCGAGGTAGCGGAGATCGGCAGCACCATCGATTCGTACTGGTTGTATCGGTTGAACTTCAGGCAGCTGAAGTCCGCCAGGCCGCCCACGGCATGGATGAAACGCATCAGGTAGCGTCGCATCTCAGCCAGGGAATGCCATTTCTCGAACGCGAACATCGTGGCCCAGTACACCCAGAAGTTGCTTGCAAAGAAGTCATCGGAGAAGTGGTCTTCGATGGTTCTGCCGTCGAGCTTGTCCTCCGAGGTCATCGATGAGTTTGACAATCTCCCTGCTGGCTTTGCTGCGTCGAGGCGGAAGTCGCCGTCGCTGGGGACCTGGTTTCTGTCGTGAATCAGTCGACAGTTGGAGGAGTTTGGGTCATTCTTTGTCGAGCCAATAGTATTCGTCGAGATATGATGCGCCCTCGATCTCCAGGGAAGGGATTGATGATACATGTCCCACATGCACTCGAAGTATTGCTCCATTTCCCGTCCACCACGGGTGATGAAGCCAATCTCGGGACGGTTGGCGCCATCCAGGGAGCCACCGGCCAAAGACAGCTCCTCGAAGAGATGGATGCGCTCACCGGAATCTGTCCGTCGCGCAGCAGGAAGAAGGCCGCGGACAGACCTGCGAGCCCTGTTCCAACGATGTAGGCGGATGCGGCATCCGCTCTCTGGGGTTTGCGAGGGCGCGCGAAGGCCTCATAGTTGCCGCGTGAATAGTGCATTTTTGCTTCCCTTCGGTGGTGATGTGAGTTTGTGCTGAGCGGAGAGAGGAGCACGGGGCCGCGCAGGCCAGGGGTATGCCCCCATCCCGGAAGAGCCGGAATCGACGGCACCCCGCCACGTGATGCCGGAGCAACCAGCCGTGGAGCGATGGGGCCTTCGAGGCGTCCAACCAGTTCCTGAGTACACTCAAATTTGAGTGTACTCAGGAACTCTGCGGGCGGCAACTCGTGACGCTAAGCGCGTCGGCGGACCTGAGCCCTCAAGGCACACCAGCAAGGGCCGCCACGCAGGTGATGGCTGCATCTCAGCTCACGTCTGAGCGGCAGCCTCATCCTCGTCAGTGTCTTTAGGCCTCTAGGCATCGGGGCCGCAGCAGCCTCCCAGCCATGGCCTGTCAGGCCTGCTGGGCTCGGCGTGTCGTCAGCAGGTCATCTCAATGCCGAGGTCCAGCTCGCGGATCCTCGCCAGGGTCGAGCTCACCGAGGTCTTCCTCTCGTAGTACACGCCGGAGACAGGCCACTGGCCTCACGCCAGGCCCCTGTACATCAGGTCTGTTGGGCTCAGGATTTTCACTCATGTCACGCAACGTTGTGACAGAGTGACCAACAATGGCTTTTAATGTCAGCGCTGGAGGCTGGCAACGCGATGGCGAAGTGCCAGCTGGGGTTCGAAGGAAGGGAGTTTCCAGCCCAGCTCACGCATCTGCGTCTCAGCCTCAGCGCCCAACTTGTATTCGTCCGACAGGAACTCGTTTCCTCGTGGCCTCACCCACCAGCTCTTCAGCGCTGGAGGCGAACTGCACGTACCGTCGATCGCGAGGGGCTTTGGTCCCAATGTTCAGATACACCCGATCATCGATGGTCAGCAGCACACGAAATAGTCGCTCGCTGAACTCATCCCACGTCGCCACATCTGCTTCCGGCATGGGCCACCTCGTTCCTTGGTTTCATCTGAGTGGCCAAGCTTCACCTGACTCGGCCTGCGCTGCCACCCTGCTACAGCCTGGTGCGCAACATCATCCAGACACGGTGAAGTTTGATATCACCAAACCTCTTTTTAGTCTGCTTTAGCGACACTAAGAGGCTTATTCACAGCTGCTAGCAACTGGGCTCTCGACAAGGGGTTTCACTGTTTCTGACATCCCCATGAATAAGCCTCAATATTCAACCCATACCAAGGATTACTACCCGTAGCCGAAAGACTCTGCCGGAAGAGTGGGATAGTACTAGCCTGCCACCGACCATCCTCACCCTTCTCCCACCCCCAGACTCAGCCATCACAGCAGGAACCTTATCCGGAGTCAACGGCCAATCCTGATCAACCCAATACTCAAACCAACTCAACCATACGATCCGGCGTGACAGCATTCCACGATATGCAGCCCTTCCTCCCAGGAACAAAAACTCACAGATTTCAGAAAGAAAATCAGGCTGCTTTGACCTACGCAGCACCTGCGCATATCTTGAGAATTAATATCACACTAACAGCAGAATGCCGATTCGACACCCTCACCCGACACCCATCAGCAATATCCCATTGCGCAGCAACAAACTCCTTATAACGCATACGCTTAGGCTTACCCCACAGCACGGAAACAGCCTTCACAAAACCCACAAAAACATCATTCATAAAAGCGTCCTGCTCCACAGAATCCTCACGAACAACATCCGTCAAATTCCACGACACAGTATTCAGCCCATACTCAGACTCACTGCCAGTCTCCATAAGATTAGGCATATTCAACGGCAAATCAGCCTCATACAAACCATCCGCGTCCTTCTCCCAGCCCAGACCAGCCATGGCAGCAGCAACCCCATCAGAATCCAACGGCCAATCCTGATCAACCCAATACTCAACCAACTCAACCATACGATCCGGCATGACAGCATTCCACGACATGCAGCCCTTCTTCCCAGGAACAAAATCACAGATTTCAGAAAAGAAAATCAGCGCTGCTCTGACCTACGCAATACTTGAGCATAACTCGGAGACTCCACATACACACCAACAGCAGAATGCCGATTTATTACCTCAATACGACACCCATCCCCCACATCCCAACGAGCAGTAGCAGACCGCTTAGAACGCATCCGTTTGGGCTTCCCCCACACACTAGAAGCAGCTTTAACAAAACCCGCGAAAGCATCATTCATAAAAGCGTCCCGCTCCACAGAATCCTCACGAACAACATCCGTCAAATTCCACGACACAGTATCGAGACCATGCTCCTCATACCCCCCAACAGCAGACAAATTCTGCCGGAACAACGGAACAGTACTAGCTCGCCACCGACCATCCTCACCCTTCTCCCACCCCAGACCAGCCATCACGGCAGGGACCTTATCCGGAGTCAGCGGCCAATCCTGGTTGATCCAGTATTGGACCAGTTCGATCATGCGCTCGGATGTGATGGCGTTCCATGTCATGGAATTTGTTTCCTTTCTTAGGGTTTCGGCAGGTCTAGACGGGCTGGATCCAGCTTAAATGGCGTGGACACTACAGTACCATTTGGCTTGGCTCGCACCAGCACATACCTGATCTCACCGGTGCCTCCCGGATGGCCTTCGCCACTGGATCAGACGGATCAGCCCTCCTCAGGTAGTCTCGCAGCCCCTCCAGGTAACGCTCATCAATCCGAGCCAACTCGTTGAGATAACCAGTACTACCCTGCTGACACTTAATACCGTCAACAGTACGACTACCCAGGGTCGAGTTACCACCCTTAGCCTCATAAAAACGAGATACCAAGCTAGCTCACCACCAATCCCCACCTGATCAAACATTCCAGCCCCAGACTTACCAGCCGCCTCAAACAACGCCGCCTCACCGTTCAAGGCCATCTGAGAGGGTTATTCACAGCTGCCAGCGACTGGACTCTCTGCCAAGGGGCTGGTTGTTTCTAACACCCATGAATAAACCTCAAAAATGTTTTGTTGTTTCTGCACTCCCATGACCAAGCCGCACAATGCAGCAGCCCTGGCCCTTCCAACGGCCCTACCCTCCCTTTGTCAGCCATCCTGTGCACGAAACGCCGCACTACGTCTCGATGCCGTCCGCGGGTTCGGGTCCGTCCGATTAATGGTGTAACTGGCGGTTTCTATTGGTGGGTGCTGGCTGCGGGCATGCGGTCAGCGAAGGTCGTGGCGAACGCGTTCAGGGCGGGGCTTCCAGCGCATGCCCCACTGGCCTGGCCGGTGCCCTTGGGATCCAATGATCTCACGGTCAGGTACAGGGTCTTCAACGCGGCTTGCTCGTTCGGGAAGTGCCTGCGGGCGCGGACCGCTCTGCGGAACCTGGCGTTGAGTGACTCGATCGCATTCGTGGAACACAAGACCTCTGCGGATCCGATGTCGTAGTCCAAGAAGGGCACGAACTCGGTCCAGGCACCCAGCCAGAGCCGGATCATCGCCGGATAGGCCTTGGCCCCACTCTCGGTGAACTGTTCGAACGCCCGCTCAGCGGCCTCCGGGTGGGGGCTTCGTAGACGGGCTTTAAGTCGGCCGCGATCTGGGACCAGTGCTTCTTCGAGGCGTAGCGGAAACCGTTGCGCAGCAGGTGGATCAGACAGGTTCGATCTTCGCGGCCGGGAACACCGACCCGATGGAGTCGGGTAGTCCCTTGAGCCCGTCGCAGACCATGAAGAACACATCCTTGACGCCGCGGTTCTTCAACTCGGTCAGGCACGCGAACCAGAATCTTCGCCGACTCCCCGTCCCCTGGCCGGGCCAGATCCCCACAATGTCCTTGTGACCCTCAAGGTCGACCCCGATCGCGGCGTAGAACGGCTGGTTACGGACCCTGCCCATCCCCGACTTTGATCACGATCGCATCGATAAAGATCGCCGTGTAGATGGACTCCAAAGGCCGACTCATCCACGTGGTCATCTCGTCGACAACCCGGTCGGTGATCCGGCCGATCGTGTCCTTTGACACGCTCGTGCCGTAAACCTCGGCGAAGTGGGCGGCGATCTCCCCGGTCGTCAGCCCTTTCGCGAACAGGCTCAGCACCATGGCATCCATGTCCGACAACCGACGTTGCCGCTTTTGACCAGCTGCGGCTCAAACGTTCCGTTACGGTCCCTGCTACCTGGATCTTGATCGCACCGACGTTGTCAGTAACAACCGTCTTCGACCTCGTGCCATTGGGGAATTACTGCTGCCGCGGCCGACCGGGTCGTGCTTGTCGTAGCCAAGATGCTCATTCAGCTCTTCGTCGAGAGCGGCCTCAACGATCTGAGCGGTCAACGCCTTCAACAAACCACCGGGGCCGGTCAGAGCGACACCAGCATCCTTGGCCTGACGCACCATCCGCGCGATCGCCCTCACGCTGAGCCACCTCCAGCTCAGCTGACTCTCCGCCGACGGCGGTGATGATGATGGGTTCACATGCCCTCAGTCTGGCTGACCCTCACGGCCAGCTCACTACTCGTTGTTGTCTCGGTCATCATGATTCTCCCTGCCCTGTCGGGCGATGGAGCCAGTTACACCGTTTCCCTGACAGACCCCCGCCGTCGGCCTAGCCGTCGGATTCGGAGTGGGCTTGGCCATGGGCATCCCCACAGGTGAAGGCAAAAGCTTGGGAGATCGTTTCGCCGACGCTGGAGAAGCCGTCTGGAACTGGGGTAAGGGGCTGTTCGGCGGATGACAATCACCCTTTCCCTTGAAGCCCTCCCAGCTGGAGTAATCTGGGCTGCTGTAATTCTTCTAGCCACCGGCCTTCTCAGTCTCTGGCAGGGGTGGGTTGCCTACACCGAGCCCACTCCCCGCTTCGTCCTCCACTACACTGGCTGGACCTGTCCACCCCTGGCCATGCTTCTACGGCGGTATCACGTTGTTCATCATGGACCAGCTGGGACCGATCGCAGAGATGGATGAGCTGGAAGCTGCCATACCCAAGGTCTTCCTGGGAATCATCGGCCTGACCTGGGTGTTCTGCGGAGTCACCTTCCTTCTGGTCTCTTCTCTGGTCTCCCTCCTCCTCCTCCCACCGTGGTACCCCTGAGCCCGAAGAGCAGGCATTCCCTGCAACGACCCTCACGCCATGGGGGCTTTCAAAGCACTCCCGGTCGAACAACAAAAAACCGCAGCCAAAAAACAAAAGATAACAACACGCGAAGGAAAAACTACCCATTCTCCTCGACCAACACTACTCAAAAAGCATCCAGGCATTACCATGAGCATCCACGACGACACCAGGCGCCCTGTCAGCCAGAAACACCACAGCAAACACGAGAAAATAAACAAACACTTCCGCAAGGAACATCCTGAGATAACTGCAGATGAAAAGACAGAGTCGAGTCATCGAAACCGCATCCGTGAGAACCGGATCACAGGTACTCGCATCCGTCTTTCGCAGGAGCTGCCATCGGATCCGCCCTTCCCGTCGCTGGAACCGCCGTCGGCCTAGCTGTCGGTTTCCCGGAGTAGGCCTGGTGATGAGCTTTGATCACGATGGCGACGGCAAGACCCTCAGCGACTATTTCTGCTGACTTTGGGGAATCTGTCTGGAACATCGGGAAGGGACTGTTCGGAGGATGAAAAATTTAGTTCTCATAGAGGCACCCTATAACGACCGAAGCCATGTGGGCTGCTATTATTCTTCTAGCACTCGGCATGCTTTTGCCTTTGGCAGGGTGGGTCGCCTATACCGAACCTACTCCCTGCTTCATCCTCCACTATTATGGCGGAACCCTGTCCACCGCTCAGCATGCCTTTTATGGCGGCGCGGCCTCTGCTGATCATGGGGTTGGCTGGGTTATGACCTGCTCTTTTCGATACCCGGAGGTCATCATAGGTCTACTGGCACCAGCCTGGCTATTCGGCGGCCTGGTTTTTCCTCCTTGGCTTTTTCTTCTGGTTCCCTCCCTTCCTTCTCCCACCGTGGTACCGCCGAGCCTGAAAAAGCAGGAGTCCCCGCAACGATCCTCACGCCATGGGCGACTCAAAGCACCCCGGTCGAACAACAAAAACCCGCAGCCAAAAACAAAAATAACAACACAAAGAAAAACGACCCATTGAGGCTTATCCACAGCTGTTAGCAACTGGGTTCCGACAAGAAGATTTGCAGTTTCCGACACCCCATGAATAAGCCCCACTCCCCTTGACAAAAACCACTCAAAAAGTATTCAGGAATCGCTATGAGCATCCCCACAGGTGATGGCAAAAGCTTGGGAGATCGTTTCGCGGATGTTAGCGAGGGTATCTGGAACTTCGGCAAGAAACTGTTCGGAGGATGATGAGCATGCCCCTACTGGAAGCACTTCACTGGAATCATCTGGGTAATGATCTTGCAACTATCATCGGACTCGGGTCGCGGGCTGCTGGGTCGCCTACACCGAACCCACCCCAAGATTCGTCCTCCACTACACCGGCTGGACCTGCCCACCCCTGGCCACTGCTCTACGGCGGCATCGCCATGCTGCTGATAGGAGGACTTGCCCCCGTCATTGAGCTGAAAGAATTGCAGGCGGCCATCCCCGACCTCATCCTGGGAGTACTCGGCCTGACCTGCATATCCTGTACTGGTCATCTTTCTTCTGGCTTTCTTTCTGGTTCCCTCCTCCTCCTCCCACCCTGGTACCACTGGAGCCTCGCAAAGCAGGAGTCCCTCAACGATCCCCCACGCCATGGGCGAATTCAAAGCACTCCCGGTCGAACAACAAAAACCGCAGCCAAAACAAAAATAACAACACAAAGAAAAACGACCCATTGAGGCTTATCCACAGCTGTTAGCAACTGGGTTCCGACAAGAAGATTTGCAGTTTCCGACACCCCCATGAATAAGCCCCACTCCCTTGACAAAAACCACTCAAAAAGTATTCAGGAATCGCTATGAGCATCCCCACAGGTGACGGCAAAAGCTTGGGAGATCGTTTCGTCGATGTTGTTGAAGGCGCTTGAACTTTGGAAAGAAACTGTTCGGAGGAGAAGGATGATGAAACAAGCTCGTACCGCTGGAAAGCTCTTACCGGAGAGCTCACTGTGCTTTTCATCGCCCTCACGCTTATCGGTCTGCTCGGTCTCTGGCAGGATGGGTTGCCTCACCGAACCCAGCCCCCAAGATTCGTCCTCCACTACACCGGCTGGACCTGGCCCACCCCTGGCCATGCTCTACGGCGGCATCGCCATGCTGATCATGGAGTGCTCGCCAGTCACGAAACTGGAAGAGTTGCAGGCGGCCATCCCCTGATCTCATCCTGGGAGTACTCGGCCTGACCTGGGTGTTCTGCTGGAATCACCTTCCTCCTCGGTCTCTTCTTCTGGTTCCCACCCTTCCTCCTCCCACCCTGGTACCGCTGAGCCTGCAAAGCAGGAATCCCCGCAACGACCCCTCACGCCATGGGGGCTTTCAAAGCACTCCCAGTCGAACAACAAAAACCGCAGCCAAAAACAAAAGATAACAAATACGCGAAGGAAAAACTACCTGGAGTGCCTGGTGTTTCGTGGACAGTGGCGAAAACCTGAGTCTATTCTGAACATGTGAGGTAAAATCTGTATCATGCCGGCTTCGAAATTCAGTAAAGAGTTTAAAGAACAAATCATCGCGGAGGTTCTTGAGGGGTCTCGCCCGATAGCGGAAGGCGAAGTCCTACAATCTGGTTCCGCAAACTGTGGGTAACTGGTGAGGATATGGCGGAAACAGCATCCCGACCCAGGTATGGTAGAAGCCCTCGTCGGATCAGGTGGCGGAAAACAAACGCTTGCAGGCAGAGTTGCGGAAGCGACGACGGAGGATCGAGTTCAGAGATCAAGCGGCGGCCTCTCATGCAGCAGAAACTCCGGGTAGCAGCGAAATATGTTTATATACCTCCCGTGAGGAAGGCAACTATCTGGTGTATCTGATGTGCCGCTGGGCCAGAGTGTCTCGTTCTGGCTACTACAGATGGCGGAACTCAGGTTTATCCGAGACGCAGAAACGCCGAGAGGAACTCACTATTTTAATTACGCATTTCTTCCATGAGTCTGACCAAACGTACGGGTATCGACGTATCCACGCAGCCCTGGCCGAACGGGGAATCCACGCGAGCCCAGAGCTGGTGCGCAAGCTCGACGCAACAGGCCGGCCTAGTTGGCCTGGCTGGCCCCGCAAAGCGGGCCCGCACCACCATCCCTCGCCCAGGATCTTCACCACCGCCCGGATCTGGTGAAAAGGAATTTTACCGCCAACAAAACCAGGGCAAAAATGGGTAGGCGATATCACCCACATCCCCACCTGGGAAGGATTCACTTATCTAGCAACCGTCATGGATTGCTACCCGAGATGAAGATCATCGGTTACGCGATCGCTGGGAATATGCGCACCCAACTTATTGCCGAGGTTTTACACATGGCAGTCAGAAATTGCCCAGTAAACCCTGAGGTGAAACCGTCTTCCATTCGGATCGTGGTTCGCACACACCCCAGCTGATTACGCGGAAGTCACTGAACACACATGGTATCCGCGCCTCAGTGGTAGGGAAACCGGGTCGTGTTACGACAATGCCGCAGCGGAATCATTCAATGCAACCTGCAAGAAGGGAGGTAGTGAACCTGGAAAAATTCTACCCAACACGGAAAACATGCGATCAAGGATGTGACAGCCTGGATCGAGTTACGCTACAATCAAAAACGACTCCACTCAGCGCTGGGTACCGCACACCCAACCACGTCCACCAACAATGGAGTCAAAACCAGAAAGCAGCCTAGAAATCCCATTTTTCAACAGTGTCCACAAAACCCATAGCACTCCAACCCATTCTCCTCGACCAACACTACTCAAAAGCATCCAGGCATTACCATGAGCATCCACGACGACACCAGATGCCCTGTCAGCCAGAAACACCACAGCAAACACGAGAAAATAAACAAACACTTCCGCAAGGAACATCCCGAGATAACTGCAGATGAAAGACAGAGTCGAGTCATCGAAACCGCATCCGTGAGAACCGGATCACAGGTACTCGCATCCGCCTTTCGCAGGAGCCGCCATCGGATCCGCCCTTCCCGTCGCTGGAACCGCCGTCGGCCCAGCCATCGGTTTCGGAGTGGGCTTAAGCGATGAGTTTTGACCCTGATGGCGACGGCAAGACCCTCGGCGACAACATCGCTGATGGCGTCGAAGGAATTTGGAACTTTGGAAAGAAACTACTCGGAGGAGAAGGATGATGAACAAACCGGTACCGCTGGAAAGCCTTACCGGAGAGCTCACCGTGCTTTTCATCGCCCTCACTCTCATCGGGCTACTCGGTCTCCGGCAGGGCTGGGTCGCCTACACCGAACCCACCCCAAGATTCGTCCTCCACTACACCGGCTGGACCTGCTCACCCCTGGCCATGTCTATGGCGGCATCGCCATGCTCATCATGGGATCTGCAGGGTTAATCACGAAGATAAATGAACTGGAAGCTGCCATACCCAAGGTCTTCCTGGGAATCATCGGCGCAAACCTGGGTATTCTGCGGAATCACCTTCCTCCTCGGTCTCTTCTTCTGGTTCCCTCCCTTCCTCCTCCCACCCTGGTACCGCCGAGCCCGGAAAGCAGGCATTCCCTCGCAATGACCCTCACGCCATGGGGGCTTTCAAAGCACCCCGGTCGAACAACAAAAAGCCACAGCCAAAAAACAAAAATAACAACACCTAGTCGATGATCGCCTTCACTCAGGTGTGCCCTGATGCCACCACGGGTTGACCCCGCCTGGCACTCGGGCCGCATGGACCGGTCTCGCAGGAATCCCAGCCCCGCAGTACTGTGTTGCACTGATGGGACCAGCTGTGGCAGCCATTCCGCAGCGAGGTCTCAGGGATGTCCCCACAGGTGTCAGGCGGAGTGATGGGTACGCCCCCCGCCACGCGCGCGATGGCCAAGTCACCACCTCCAGGCGGGGCAGCATCAGCCACAGTCTGCCGATCTCTCATCTCCCCCTCAGGAATCCTCACAGCAACCGGTAGGACGCCTCACGTGCCAGCCGGGTGTACAGACCCAGCATGCGTTTCACGGTTTTCTCCCATGGGTATCTCTCAGCTCGGCTTCGGGCATCAGCCCGCATCTTGGGTCCGAGCCTGGGCAGCAGCGACTCGACGGCATCCGCCAGCAACGTCGGCTCTGGAGGAGCTGAGATGCCGGAGGTGGCGTCTACCAACTGCATGCCCCACCCCGGTTTGCTGTGACGACGGGGGTGCCGCAGGCCAGGGCCTCCAGCGCGGCAGTCCGAAGGTTTCCACGGGACACACGGCGCGGGCGAGGTCGGCAGCGGCGATCCGCTCGGCCAGTTCGTCACGGTTCGCGATGAAGCCGTGAAGTGGATGGGGCATCGCCCGCCATCACCTCCAGCTCGGCCTGGTCGGGACCAGCACCGTAGCAGTCCATGCGGATGCGATGCCCGCGGCGATGCAGTTCGGCAGCGGTGGCGACGGCCAGCTGGGGACTCTTCTCGTGGCTGAGACGCCCGACGTAGATCAGCTTCAACACGCCATCGTCGACAGGGCTTCCCTTCTCGGGATGGAAGGTCTCAAGGTCCACACCGAGCGGCACCAGCTCCAAGCGTGCGCTCTGGTGTCCTCGGAACCTCGTCTGCGGCGAACTGGCTGGTCACCACCACCGCGTCGAACCTCTTCGACAAGCGACGGTTGAGCGCGCTGACGACGGCCTCCACCCCGAACCGGCGCCTGACCCACATCGCCAACATGTCGGAGAGCCGCTCATGGCTGAACAGCACGGAGCCGACGTTACGCTTCGCCGCCCATCTACCCACCGGGGACAGTGTCCACTTGTCCGACACCTCAACCACGTCGGGCCGGAACTGATCCAACACGTTGAGGCCCCCGAGGCCCTCACGCGGCGGGACAAAGGCTGAGATGCCCCTGCCTCGCTCCAATCCCAACACCTTCTCTCAGCAGATCTTGAAGGACCCTGCCCTGGCATGGTCGAATCTGGCACATCCTGACTGATCCGAAGGAGCCCTCGAGAGATGACTCTGCTCGTCCTCTATGACGCTGACTGCGGTTTCTGCACGTCCTCCGTCGCTGCCTTGGCTGGCCCGGTCTTCCAGGCACGATTTCAGCCCACTGCGTGGCAGTCGGCGGACTCTGGCTGAGCATGGCCTGACAGCCAGGAGTGCCAGGCTCGACTCCACGTGGTCGACGGTTCCAGCACGTGCAGGCTGCGGCTATCGCCCGCATCCTCCTGCACAGCGCGGCTGCCCTGGAGGATCGCCGGCCGGATCATGACCGTCCCCGGCCTGAGCTGGCTGGAGTGAGAGGGTCTACGATCTGGTGAGCTCAGAACCGTCACTGGCTGCCCGGCGGCACCGCAGCGTGCAATCTCGCAGCAGGGCGCCACGGTAGATCCCACAGAGCACACACAGAGCGGGAGGAACCCTGGCTGGTCTCCTCCCTGCTCCGCAATCACCCTGACTCACTTGTCCTCGGTGGATGCCTCAGCAGCCTCAGCCACCTTGTCTTCGGCGGATGCCTCTCAGCAGCCTCAGCCTCGTCTGCCTCTCCTCGGCCTCTGCCGCAGGCCCTCCTCGTCGACCGGCTTGCCCACCTTCTTCTTGGGCGTCACAGGCTCAGTCACCAGCTCCAGGACAGCCAGCGGGGCAGAGTCTCCCTTGCGGATGCCGATCTTGGTGATGCGGGTGCAGCCCCCGTCACGACCCTGCAGGGTGGGTGCGATCTCCTCGAACAGCTTCGCCACCACGTCCTTGTCGGTCACTGAGCGCAACACCAGGGCGACGCGAATGCAGGTCACCCCGCTTGGCCTTGGTGATGAGCTTCTCAGCCACCGGCTGGACGCGGCGGGCTTTGGCCTCGGTGGTGGTGATGCGGCCGTGCTCGAAGAGCTGGGTGGCCAGGTTGCGCACGATGAGGCGCCTCATGGGTGGGGAACCGCCCAGTCGGGGCCTTTGGTCGGCTTTAGGCATTTCTCAGATTCTTTCGGTCTCGTCCCGAGCAGCGCTCGTGTGTGTTCTCAGTACTGCTCGGTCTCGCGTAGTCTTCGTCGGCTTCGGCGTCGAGGTCAGCCTCCCCGCCCCATGCTCCTCGTCGTAGCGTTCGGATCGCCCATCGGATCGAAGCCAGGCGCGGCTCGCAGGGAGAGCCCCAGGTTGCAGGGTGACCTTCACCTCAAGGATGGACTCTGGACCCGAAGTTGCGGATGTCCAGAAGATCCTCCTCAGAGCGGGCGACGAGCTCACCGACGGTGTGGATGCCCTCACGCTTGAGGCAGTTGTAGGAGCGAACCGACAGGTTCAGGTCCTCGACGGCAGGTCTCAGCGACTCGGCGATCTGCTCATCCACAGGCGACGGCCCCATCTCAATGCCTCGGCGTTCACGCTGAGCCTCACGGGCCGGGCTGAACAGCTCCCACCAGGGTCCGCCCAGCCGAGGCGACGGCATCGCGGGGCCATGGAGCGCTTGGTCTCGACATCAATGATGAGACGGTCGAAGTCGGTGCGCTGGGCGACACGGGTGGCCTCCACCTTGTAGCTGACCAACACCGGAGAGTAGATGGAGTCGACGGGGATGCGGCCGATCTCAGCGTCGGATCCTTATTCAGCACGCTGGAGACGTAGCCGCGGCCACGTTCGACCACCAGCTCCATCTCCAACTTGCCGCCTTCGCTGAGGGTGGCGATGCAGCCTCGCAGTGAACCTCGACGCCAGCGGGAGGCTGGATGTCGGCGGCGGTGACCCTCACCGGCGCCGGCCTTGCGGGAGGCATACTGACCACGGGCTCGTCCTCCTCGGAGGACCAGAACCAGGCCTTCAGGTTCAGGATGATCTCGGTGACGTCCTCGACGACACCCTCCAGTGTGGAGAACTCGTGCTGGTTGCCTCAATCTTGATCGAGGTCACGGCCGCGCCCGGGATGGACGACAGCAGGGTGCGGCGCATGGAGTTGCCGAGGGTGTAGCCGAAGCCCGGCTCCAGGGGCTCGATGACGAACCGTGAGCGGTGCCCGCGACCACTTCCTCCGAAAGAGTCGGACGCTGTGCGATGAGCATTGTGTATCCTTCCCGCGCCACCCGCTATTTGATGACGCGAACTACATGGCCGGAGCGGCTCCAGCTATTGGGCCCGGAAACTCGAGATACGGCTGGCCGGCGGATACCGGCCAGCCTGGGTCGTCGGCTACTTCGAGTAGAGCTCGACGATCATCTGCTCCTGAACGTCAATCACGATCTGCTCACGGACGGGGAGCTGGTGGACAAGGATGCGCATGCGATTCGGCCGGGCCTCAAGCCATGCCGGAACGTTGCGTTCGCCGTGGGTCTCACGTGCCACCACGAGGGTGGAGGTTCATCGACTTCTCGGCGACGCCGATGATGTCGGAGCCTTGACGCGGTACGACGGGATGTTCACCTTCTGGCCGTTGACCAGGAAGCGGCCGTGCACGACGAGCTGGCGGGCCTGGCGGCGGGTTGCTGCGAAGCCAGCGCGGTACACGACGTTGTCGAGGCGCGACTCAAGGATCTGCAGCAGGGTGTCGCCGGTTTTGCCCGGGAGACGGTCGGCCTCCTCGTAGTAGCGGCGGAACTGCTTCTCCAAGACGCCGTAGGCGTAGCGAGCCTTCTGCTTCTCCTTGAGCTGCAGCGAGTACTCGGAGTCCTTCGTGCGACCGCGGCCGTGCACGCCGGGCGGGTACGGGCGGCGTTCGAATGCCTTGTCGTTGCCAACCAGGTCAGTCCCGAGGCGACGGGACTTCTTGGTCATGGGGCCGGTGTAACGAGCCATGTGTTTTCAGTCCTTTTCTTCTCGGGCGCTCAGACGCGACGGCGCTTCGGCGGGCGGCAGCCGTTGTGCGGCGCACGGGGGTGACATCGGAGATGGCCCTGACCTCAAGCCCGACGGCGCCCAGCGAGCGGATCGCGGTCTCACGGCCCCGAGCCCGGGCCCTGACGAACACAAGTCGACGCGCTTCATGCCGTGCTCCATGGCGCGGCGACCAGCAGCCTCGGCGGCCATCTGGGCTGCGAACGGCGTCGACTTGCGGGAGCCTCTGAAGCCGACGGTGCGGCGGAGGCTCAAAGATCACGGCCCCATTGGGGGTCGGTGATCGAGATGATCGTGTTGTTGAAGGTGCTCTTGATGTGAGCCCGTCCCACGAGGACGTTCTTCTTCTCCTTGCGGCGCACCTGGTCTTGGCGGCCTGCTTACGGCCAGCGGTTGCCATCAGTAGTCAAATCTCCTGTCTTCGCGTCCCCGGGGGTCAGCGTGCCTTCTTCTTGCCGGCCACAGCCTTCTTCTTGCCCCTTTGCGGGTACGCGCATTCGTGCGGGTCGCGCTGGCCACGGACCGGCAGGCCACTGCGGTGGCGACGGTCTGGTAGTTGCCGATCTCGAACTTGCGGCGGATGTCGGCGGCGATCGTGCGGCGAGGTCGCCCTCGATCTCGTAGTTGCCCTCAATGTGATCACGCAGTGCGACGAGCTGCTCGTCGGTGAGCTGGTGGATACGGAGATCGCCACCGATTCCGGTGGCGGCTAGGGTTCTCGGCGGCCGGGCGCGACCGACGCCGAAGATGAGGTAGAGCGACCTCCCAGGCGCTGCGCGGCAGGTCGACACCAACGAGGCGTGCCATGTTGTACCTTTCAGTTCTTTCCGGTCCCGGTGGGCTCTCGCCCGGTCAGGTCGGGGACCGCGAAGGTGTGCGGCGTGGCGCGTCCCCTCCTGGCGTGCGACGGCTGGTTCACCGTCGCAGAGGGCCCTTTGGCCTCGTCCAAGGGTCGGGAGTCACTGTGTCCAGTGGCCCTTGCGCTCACGTTGTCTCTTGAGTTGTCTCGCGGGCTGGGCGACCTGACCCGTTCCGCGATGTTCTGCAGAGTCCCCGCCGGGCTTGTCAGCCCTGGCGCTGCTTGTGCCGCGGGTTGTCGCAGATCACCATCACACGACCGTGCCGGCGGATGACCTTGCACTTGTCGCAGATCTTCTTGACGCTCGGCTGAACCTTCATTCGAGCAACCTTTTCAATCGGCGACCGGGCAGCTGCCTGCCCAATCTGTGGTGGATGAGCTGGCCGAGACCAACCCGAAGCGCGCAGGCGTCGCACAAACATCCGGACGGAGACGACCGACGACAAAGCCTCACGTCACACGCGGGCAAATCACTCGCAAATGACGGCCTCGCCACCGCACGTGCTTCTTCGGACGCGAAACGCCGCACACCGTTACCGTCACCCACAGCCCCGCGTCTAGTGCAGAGGTGAGCGACAACGGTTTCTGGAGGTGTGTTGTGCGGTTGGATGAGCGGCGCTGTGGGTTGATGTTGCTGTTGTTGCGTCGGTCGCATCACCTGATCGCGCGGGAGTTGCGTGGTAGTCCTTCTACTGCGAGGAAGGTGGCTGTCGAGGCGGGATGGTGCTGTCGCGGGTCGGGTGGAGGGGCAGGCTGAACGGGAGATCGTTACAGTCCGCGGCGGCGTCAGCGGCGGTTACGGGAGAATCCGGTGCTGAGGTGGGAGAATCAGCGCAGTGGCGTGACGGGCAGGCGCTGATTTCCCTGGCGCGGATCCTGATCGAGGTTCGTCGAGACCGGGTTCCGCCTCCCGGATCGCTGCAGAACTCTCGGTGTTCACCGTTCCACGGCTTCCAGGCAGGTGAAGCGTCGTCCCGGCCGGTACGGCCCAGCTCGGCGCAGCGCGCTGGCAGGTCGACGTCGCGGCGTCCGCGACAGGAAGCTGGTGCTCGACACCGTTGTGGGATGAGGTGGTGACACGGTTGAACAACAAACATTCCCCTCGCAGCAGATCGCTGCTCACCGGCTGCGTCAGGACTCTCCTGAGACCCCACGATGTGGGCTCAGCCACGAAAACGACGGTACCAGGCCCCCACGTCCAGGCGCCGGCGGCTGCGTCATGAATCACCGTCGAGAAAAGCTCCTGCGCGTTCCTGGACGTAGCACTGAAGGCGGTCACGGCTGTCCGGGCGCATCCGTGAAGCTGATCGGTGGAGGCCACTCATCACCAACCGCCCGGCCGAGGCCGGCGACCGGCAGTTCCCGGACACTGGGACGAGACCTCTCATCGGCAAGGGCGGCACCTCGGCCCTGGTGACCTCAACGAACGCACCACCCGCCACACTCATGATCCAACGGGTCACCAGCCGCGACTCCACCACCGTGACCGACGCATTGATCCAGATGGCCCACCGACTCCCGGCCACCTTGGATGAGAACCTCACCTGGGACCACAGGCGCCGAGGATGGCCCAACACGCTCCGCTTCACCTCGCCTCGCTGCACAGGCCTACTTCAAGCGACCCCACTCTCCCTGGCAACGCACCAACGAGAACAGCAACGGCCTGATCCGGGACTTCTTCCCCAGGCACCGACTCACCCACATCACCGACACCCAGGTCCACCACGCCGAAGACCTCTCTCGCAACACCTGACCCTCGCCGAGTACTTGACTCGGGCCACACCAGCCGAGAAAAATAGAACAACCACTCAACGTTGCATACACCACTTGAAACTGCCCCCACCAGCGCACACGACGGCGTTTCATGCTCGCTGCACGATGACAACACGATGGGAATGATGAAGAAGGAAGAGGAGAGAAAACGCCCGTGCGTGGAACCGGACGCTGATGTTTGGGTCTTGACCCGCCAGGAATCGGGCGGGCTCTGACCTCACTTGTGGCGGTAGACGATGCGCCCCTCGTCAGGTCGTAGGGGACAACTCGACGACCACCCGGTCGGCGGGGAGAATCCGATGTAGTGCTGCCGCATCTTGCCGCTGATGGTGGTCAGCACCTCAGGCTATTGGCCAATTCAACACGAAACATTGCGGTTGGGCACGTGCTCAACGACGGTCCCCGGAGTTCGAGGGCCCTTCTTCTTCGCCATGCGCTCTCAACGTCGATCTAAGCCTGAGTTCAGGTGGCTGCGGGGCCGCTCATCCTCGATGATTTTACGCCGCCTCGCCAGCACCCCAAATCGGGGGAAACCACGTTCTACTCGCCTGTGGCTCCCGAGGCTCTCACCCGGGCAGGCGTAACGTACATGGCCGGATTATTTTCGCCGCATTACATCTACGTCGACGACGCCGAGAAGATCGCTGAGCATCGTCCTGATCACCGCGCCCTGAGCCGCCTCACGGGCAAGCTGGCAGCCGGGGCCCACCCCGAGGCCATTCAGCAGCGCTTCTGATTGTGCAGGCGGAGAGCATCGAGGACGCCGAGAAGATGCTGGCCAACGACCCATTCCGGCTGCGCGACATCCTAGCCCAGGTTCACATCATCTGCTGGACCCCTGTGATCGGCGTCTTCGCAGACTGAGCAGAACGCATCAGTTTCATCTCACCCTGCTCAGAGCCGGCAACCCAGGTATTGCACCTCCTCGAGGGTGGACGAGTGGTAGCCCCATGCCCGCAGTGGAGGAGGGACTGGACTCCATGGATGCCGTCATCCGGCTCGTCATGGTGTTCCTCACGAGTTCCTCATTCTCGATGACGCCTCGAAAGTCCCATCGTGACGCAGCATGCCCGTGGCGAAGCACTCTGCCCGATCTCGACCGGCGCACCACCTCATTGCCTCCCGACAGCTCCCGGTAGGCATCGAACATGCCGCTTTTGCCCTTTGAAGATGGTGACCGTACTCGTGGAAGACCATCAGCTTCGTCCAGATGGGATTCCACTGCCGGGACGCAGCAGCTGTGCCGAGCAGAGCGACCCCCGCTGGCGGAGCAGTACAGGGCGGGAGCCTGACTTGCCGCAGGCGAGGTGACGCCCACGCCCTCATAGCAGTGCGCGGAAATGTCCCTGGTCGGATAGCCGAGTTGACCGAATGCCGGTTTCTGGCCCGCTGGACGCAGGCCAGGTCCCTCGACGACCTTTCAAGGTCCTCCCTGGTCTCCAGGTAGGTGGGTTCGGCGCGTCCGTCGCTCAGGCGCCCAACTGCAGATGGGCGTTCCCTGCACTGTCGTTGGGCGGACTCCCGAGGGTCCGCCCGGGGCGGGCGACGATCCAGCGGATGTCGTCGACGGACTGGACGGCGGAGCGGGTCGACTTGTGGGTCGTGAGTCGGCAGCCCGGGCTGACGTTGCAACAGGCGGGCGGGGCGGTGCGTCATGTCGCGTATCGGCAGTCGGTCCCGGGCCAGAAGAGCAACACCGACCCCACCACGGCAGACCACAGCCAGGATGATGCCGAGAGCTGACAGGCCAGATCGTCGTGGCTGCCTGGTGGTGCCGACAGGCGGAAAGCCCTCGATCACCATAGAGGTACTGTCCCTCGCTGCCGAGGCGGAATCCACCTCCGTGGGCTGCCCAGGACTGCTGGCCTGGTCCTGGCACGGCGGCGACCAGACGCCCTGTGTCGATCCCATGGGGCGATTCTGGGGCCAGCCTCAGCGACCATCCAGGTTGCGGTGCTCCCGGTATGCTCATGCTCATCCCAATTCTCTGCTCATCCCACTGCGTCTGCGTGTGCCACCCACGTGTTAGAAATCCCTCGCCCTTGCATAGAGCCCCCGCACCCCCAGTACCTCAACGACTCCTGGCTGCCGTGACCCGCATCAGCCACCGCGAGTCAATCAACGCTAGCTGTCGTAGGTCTCATGTCCCAGAGACAGCCGAATTGTGCCACGTCATCATGGCAGACCAGCAGATCGCCTGCAGCTCTGAGCGACGACCGGAGTCCCCATCGCTGCCCTCCGCCATGTGAGCCCCTGTGATGCCAACTGCGGACTGCAGTGATGCCCATACTGTGGTTGACTCATCCATTGACGGAAAGCCGCCACTGCTGGGCCATCTCGAAAATGCCTGAATCCGAAATGCCCGGCACCTCCGTCAAGCGGGCAGCAGAACGCGGGAGCCCAGGTGGCCACAGTCAGAGTCAGTTCCACGGTCACGGAAGAAACTGAGCGCTGGCTGAGCGTATCTCGCCCCTAAGATGCTTCAGAACCGGCCTCTCCACGCCTGTGAAGGCAGTTCCATCTGGGCGCTCACATCCTGCTGAACTCCTCGAAGGTTGACGCTGCCTTGGGCTCAGGGCATCCATCTCAGCCCGGAATCTGCATGTCATAGAGCGCAGAGGCCTGCAGCGCCTCCTCATTCCGGTTCGTCGGCTTCGCCCGGGAAGCACATCCCAGCGCGCTTCAGGCAGCTGCCAGACCGAGTTCCTGCTTCTGCCCGCCGGACGAGGCAAACCTGCCCTGCTCCATTGCGTGGCCACGGAGCACACGCTCCCCCAGCGTTGGTCACCAACATCGCCACGTTGTAGCCGACCGGCGCGCCACGGCGGTAATGACAACGGTGATCAGCAGCATCCACTGGGCTGCGGTTCCTCAGGTGCCGCAAGCGGGCAGAGGCCCGCTACCAGGTGATGAGTCCTCATGTCAGTGTGGCAAACAGCAGAGACCAGGATGCCCAACGTCAGGAGTGATCGCGCAGGCCGACAAGCGCCCCCACCAGGACCAATCCTCGTCCGGGCCAGGATGGGCGCTCGGTTCACCTGTCCCGCAGGCAGGCGCTCACACCGACGAGATGGCCGAGGTGCGCACAGCAGGCGCGAGCATCTCCACCACGGATGTCGATCGCCGTCTTCGCCGCATAGATCACGCGCATGGCCTCCTGATAGTCGGTCAGCTCAATCCTGCTGTCTTCGAGAGGCATCGAGGCCCGCCTGCTGAGGCTGTCTCGCTCAGCCTCGTCCACGGCGTCCTGCCCACGCTGCAGATATTTGAGGGAGGGCGAGCTTGCTCATCGACCCCATCGTAGGAGCCCACACCTCAATTCTCCAGGGAACTGTAGGGCACCCCGAGGCCATGAGCTCCAGCTCACCCCGTCGGGCCCGTCAGCACCCATAGCCCTCTGCCCGTGATGGCGACGAAAGCCCTCCATGGGCGCCGCGGGAGCCATCCCTGCTCAGCACCGTCCAGTCATCGTCAGCCATCGTGGTGAGGTGTCGCCCAAGAGTCAGCATCGGCTCGATGGCGATCGCCATCCCGACCGTCAGTCGCGGGGTAGGCCGACGCTGCGGCTGGTTGGGAACGTCGGGCTCCATATGCATCGCAGACCCGATGCCGTGCCCGGTGTACTCACGGAGGGATCCGTACCGTCTGCGATGTCGACGACGCTGCCGTCTATGGCCCGGGACACCTCCCCGACCCGACCGCCATCACGCACCGCCGCGATGCCAGCCCACATGGCCTCGCGTGTGGCGGTGAGGAGCCCTAGGTCCTCATCACGCCCCTCACCAACAACGAAGCTCCTAGCGGCGTCACCGTGCCAGCCATCCACCACTGCTCCGAAGTCGATGGACACCAGGTCACCGTCCTGGATGACCCGTTCGCCTGGAACACCGTGCACCAGCTCGTCATTCACCGAGATGCAGGCGACGCCGGGGAAAGGGGGCCCGAACTCGGCTCCGTAGCCCAGAAAATTGGAGGTGGCCCCGGTCTCCTGAAGCACCGCTCGACCGACCGCGTCGATCTCTGCTGTGGTGACTCCGGGCACGGTGGCGGCCTGCATTCTGCGCAGCCCCTCTGCCACGACCAAGCCAGCAGCCCGCATGCTTGAGCTGTTCCGGGGTCTTGACCTCGATGGTCATCGGCGGCTGTGCGCTTCCACGGCCTCCAGCATCCGCTGGCGCACCTCGTCGACGGTGCCATTGCCCTCGATCTCCACCAGCAGCCCCTGCCGTTCGTAGTGGAACAGCAGCGGAGCCGTCTGCCCGGCAGACCTCCATGCGGCGGCGGATCGTGTCTCGGTGTCGTCGGCCCGTCCTCCTGGCGGCGCGGGTCGAGCAGCTGGGTCACGAGAAGATCGGCTCCACCATCAGCGACACCACGGCGTCAGGGTACGCAGCGCCGCTGCTCAAGATGCCGATCCAGGAAATGCACCTGGGCATGGGGGAAAGCCGTCGAGCGAAGCCCTGCTCGCAATCGGGCCTCCGTCAGCCGCTGGGCGACGATGGCCTCGGTGATGTCGCTCGGGAACGTACTCCCCCGCGTCGATGAGGGTCTTGACCTTGACCCCGAGCTCAGTGGCGTCGCGAATGTTGGCGCGAAAGATGTCGCCGGTGGAGATCGCCGGGACGCCGTAGGCGCCAGACAAAGCTGATGCCTGGGTCCCTCGCCTGCTCCGGGGCACGCATGATCAGCATTCTCATCGCAGGAATCCTCGTAGTTCCGCTGCTGCAGCTGGCCTCGATCCGTTTGATGAGGTCCAGCCCGACGCCGACGATGATCAGGATGGAGGTGCCGCCGAACGGGAAGTTCTGGTTTGCCCCCACCGCGATGAACGCCAGGGTCGGGATCAGGGAGATCACGGCCAACTACAGCGAGCCCGGAGCCGTCAGCCGGTTCAGCACATAGGTCAGGTACCGGGCGGTCGGGTTGCCGGCGCGAATGCCCGGGATGAAGCCACCATACTTTCATGTTGTCCGCGACCCTTCTGAGTTGAAGGGTGATGGCGACGTAGAAGCAGGCGAAGGCGATGATCAGAGCGAATTGCAACGTGCCGTACAGCCACCGTTCTGCTGAAGTGGGCGGCGATCCACTGACCCACGGAGGACTCGGGGCGGAACGTCGCATACAGCACCGGCAGGGTACAGGATGGAGCTGGCGAAGATGACTGAATGACGCCAGCCTGGCTGACCTTCAGCGGGATGCAGGTGGTTGAGCCACCCACGACGACGACCCACCATACGTTTCGCGTATTGCACGGGAACGCGCCGCTGTCCCTGCTCGATGAACAGGATGCCCAGCATCACCAGCAGGCCCATCGCGATGATGGCCAGGACAGGAACCATCCTGTGGCACCCTTGATGACCCTCCTGATGGACCACAGGCCAGAGGGGAACTGTGCAGTGATCTGAGCGAAGATCAACACGGACATGCTGTTGCCGAGGCTGCGGTCGGTGATGAGCTCACTCGAGCCATATGATGACGACTGTGCCGCGGTCATGGTCATGCACCATGGTCACCAGCGGGAACAGCTCCTGGTTGCAGAGGATGCCGGGGCAGTTCAGCAGTTGTCCGTGCGAGCCATCGTCACGAAAAGCTGTGCCGCAGGAGGCCGTAGCACCAGCGTGATGTAGCGCGTGTACTGGGTGATCTTCTCCCTGCCCCGCTGCGCCCTCCTTCGAGGGCTTCTCAGCTCGGGATCACGACGACGAGGAGCTGCAGGATGATCGACGACGTGATGTCAGGCATCACCCGGAGCGCGAAGATCGCTCAGATGCAGGAGCGCACCGCCGGAGAACAGGTTGATCGTAGAGTACAGACCTGCCTGGGGACCGCTGCCTGCAGTCGCGATGCAACGGTCGAGTGCCTTGATGTTCACGTTCGGTGCCGGAATGGCGGGAACCAAGTCGGAACACAAAGAGGATCCCCAACGTGAAGAAGATCTTCTTGCAGCAGTTCAGGTGTCTTGAATGCTGGCGAAGGCGGAGAGCATCCGGTCCCTCTTTCAGTTTCTAGGCAAACGGCTCGTCACCCAACTCAGGCAACCTGCACTGGCATGCAAGGCGCATGCGCATTACCCAAGGCAGCGCATGCGTCTGCATCGATTCCTCTGACCTCACAGCACCCCACCCAGCCCAGGCCTCGGCCCTGAGACTGCCCGGATGAGTCCCAGCGCCCAGCTGCTCCCGGTCACGCCACCGTGCCGAGGGAGGATGGACTGTTGACGCTCCACCATCACCCCCTGCGTCGAACGGCCCGCGGGTCGTGCCACGGCGCACCAGGTCGTCCAGCCTCCCGGGCGTCGGTGACGCAGAACCCTGAGATGTTGCTCACCCGAGATCGAACAGGACGCCGGAGATCGGGACGCTGGGGCCGACGAGGCAGACCAGGCATCTCGTCGCCCGCCAGGGACAGCAACCGGGTAGCGTCTTGTTCACCAACGTCATCCCGGTGATGAACAGGTGGTCCGCCTCGCCTGCGATGATATTCGCTGGCGGGATCCGGATAGTCGCCGACGGAGGGGCTTGCCCAGGATCGCCAGATCGCACCTGTCCCCACCGCCTCCTCCACTCGGGGAAGTGCCCGACGACCACCACCTCTTCCTGTGAGGCGGTCGGCGAGCTCTGAAACGCATTGCGGTGCACCCGCGGCCCGTCGCCGGCTGGCCCCAGCTGGGTCTTGCAGATGCCCGCGAGCGCCTCAACCTGCTCATGGCGGCTTGGGAAAGCAGTTGACGGCAGCCGCCCCCGCGAAGCCTCCCACCAGATTCCAGGACTTCACGAGCGCGGCGACCTCCACCAGCCGCGCTCCTGATGTCCCCATGGTGGGTCCTGGGCCCTGCCCGGCAGGCTCTGGGCTGGCGCTGACGCCCACCCGGTCGCCGGAGGCACCCAGGTCCATCCGAGCCCGACCATGTAGTCGTCGACGACGAGGTCACGATCCACTCCGGCGATCAGCCGGTCATACAGCAGCCAGGGTGATGCGCTCACTGCACCCCCGGCGTCCGTGCGTCGGTGAGGAGCTTCCTGGCCTGTTCCTCGGTGAGGTCCGCGCGATAGAAGGTCTTGTAGAGCTAATGGTCTCCTGCACGACGCCGAGTCGTATGTCTCCGGGTAGAGGCATTCCGCCAGCCACACCAGACCGAGGGTCTGGTTCACCGACGGCGGCCCGTTGAACCAGCCGTACATCGCGTAGGGGGCAACCAGCCATGTGCCGTTCTTGAAGGCCCTCAATCCGCCAAGGTGAGGGTCCTCAGTGGGGTTGGCTGCCAGCCCGTCGCTCTTGCCAGAGATGTTGACGATCACCCAGTCCGGGTCTGCTCTTGATGACGGCCTCGGCGTCGATCTCCTCGCGTCCCGGGAGGTCTCTCCCCCTGCCCTGAGGGCGTTTTGGCGCCGACGATCCTCGATCACATGGGAGTGGATGGAACCGCCCTGGTGGTTTGCAAACCGTCGTCCCCTGTGGCGTAGTAGACGCTGACTCGCTCCGCCTCCGGATCGTGGCGGCCTCTCCGTCACCTGCGCTGTGATCCGTCTGGTCTCCGCAGCTGTTCCTTGGCACGCGCCTCGTTGCCGGGTGATGACTCTGAGCATTTCGCACACATTTGCCATCTCACGCGGGTCACTGGACACCTGGATGACAGGCACTCCTGACTTCTCCTGAGCTCCTGAGAGGACTTGGCGTACTTCTCGCTGACCTCCCAGCCTCAAGGACGAGATCCACGTGATGGGTGATCAGGGCCTCGGATCGAGGTGTCCTTTGCCGGTGACGCGCCCCAGCACGGGAGCTCCGCGCCCGCGGATCGACGTGGAAGCTGCCTCACCGAGCGGCATGTTCCAGCCGGCCGCGACCGAGGGGTCATAGGTGTACAGGATGGCGGTGGCTGGCGGGCCGGCGCCAAAGACCTTGTCCGCCGGGCTGTCGAGGGTCACGGTGCGGCCCGTGTAGTCGGTGACGGTGATCTTGCCGGAGTCCTCCTGACCGCCTTCGCCGTGGTCTCCTGGCCGGTGGCAGCTGGTGATGACGCCGGCGCGGTGAGGGGTCTGCTCAGCGCCGGGCTGGCTGGGTTGACAGCCCACCACCCCAGAAGGAGCAGCAGAGACGCCAGGATCGCTCCCATGACTCGTCGTGCTCGTCGTATCACGCGTCTTCCTTCCCTTGATGGTGTCGCGGCTGAGGCCGGCAGACGGGATGTGTCGGCTGGGACGGGGTTTTCCCTCCGCCGGACGCAGATCCGTAGTCCGGGGACCTCCTCGGTGTCGAAGAGCCGGATTCTCGTGCCATACAGCTCGGAGAGGTCGGTCTCCCGCACCTCGCCGGAGGCACCGCTCATCAGGACTCTGCCCTCGCGCAGCAGCAGCAGTTGGTCCCCATGTTGCAGGGGCCTGCATCGGATTGTGCGTGGAGACGATCACCAGATAACCCAGCCCGCCAGTCGCCGCACCTGACGCAGCAGGTTCGTCTGGTTCCCGAAGTCGAGCGCGGAGGTGGGCTCGTCAAAGACCATGACTGAGGCCTGTTGGGCCAGCGCTCTGGCGATCATGACGAGCTGGCGCCTTCCCCGCCGCTGAGGGTGCGCGCATGCCCCGGTCTGCCAACGCGATCCGCATGACCGTCAACGCCTCCATGGCGATGTCGTGGTCAGCCGCGGCTGGGCCGTCCTCCTCAGCGGGGTCCGGCCCATCAGGACCACGTCACGGACCCGGTAGCTGGAACGCCGGGGGTTCCTGCTGCATGTGGCTGAGCCTGCGCCATCTCCAGGTGAGAGAGGGCCAGATCCACCCTGTCGCAGTCGATGCACGTCCCCGCGAGGGGCTGTGCAGTCTCAGGAGGAGCCGGAACAGGGTGGACTTGCCGGAGCCGTTGGGTCCAAGCACGAACAGCACCTGCCCGGGCTCGGCGGAGAAGCTCACATCCGTCAGCGCGGCCCGTCGGCCCTGGCTTGCCGGATATGAGAACCCCAGGTCTGTCACCCGCAGCATCTACCACTCCCGGTTTGCGATGATGAGGATGAGGAGGAAGGGCGCCCTGATGGCGGCGGTGAGGATGCCGAGCGGGATCTCCAGCTCGTCGTGGTTGCGGGCACATGCCGTCCACAGCCAGCAGGAAGACGGCTCCGGCGACGGCCACCACGGGAAGCAGCACCCTGAAGTCGGGGCCGACGAGCATCCGCACCAAGTGCGGCACCACCAGCCCCACCCAGGCGATGAGTCCACTGACCGCAACCGACGACGTGGTCAGCAGGTGGCGGCGACGACCACCGTCGCCTGATAACGCGGACGCTCACCCCAAGCGACCGGGCGGTGTCGTCGCCGAAGGTGAGCACGTTGAGCCGCCAGCGGCAGAACCACAGCACCACGGCGCACAGCCCGATCGGTACCGCGAGGGTGATGAGCTGTCGCGGCTGCACCCCACTCAGTCCGCCCATGAGCCAGAAACGTGATGGCTGGCAGCTGCTCATCAGGGTCGGCGACATATTTCAGGAAACTGGTGCCTGCCCCAAAGATCGCGGAGACAACCACCCCGGCAAGGACTAGGCCGATGATGGTGTCACGCCTCATGGCGCGGCTGGCGCTCCACGCGATCACGACTGCAATGAGCCCCGTCCCAAAGGCCAAGGTCTGGATTCCCGCAGCCGGCAGCCGCCAGATGATGGCCAGCGCCGCACCGAACCCGGGCTCCCGCCGAGGCGCCGAGAAGGTCCGGGGAGACCAGGGGGTTGCGGAACATGCCCTGATAGACCGCGCCGGACATGGACAGCGCCAGGCCGACCAACACCGCAGCGATGATCCGCGGGGTCCGGATCTGGAGGATCACGCGCGCCGCCTCCGCGTCGACCGCCTCCCCACCGGTGAAGACCGTGACGATGTCGGTGAGGCTGACCGGGTAGCGTCCAGTGGTGAAACCACTTGCGATCAGCACAGCCAGCGCCAGCAGCAGGAATCCGAGCGCCACCCAACCGTGCGGACGACGCCATCCCATGCCCGGCGCGGCGAGGCCGGCTGACACCGCACCTCCGTCTCCTCGGAGCGCCTCCTTGCTCCTCACTTTCGGAAGATTATCAGAGTTATCTCCGATTTTTCAGGAAATTATCCTGTCTCTAACGTGCTGGGAAGACAGGAATTGGCCAGGGTCCCTCAGGACCCGGCCAATCTCAGATTCAGGTGTTTCAGGCCTCGACGGCGGAACCGCCGGCGGCGGTCAGCTTCTCCTTGGCTGAGTTCGAGAACGCATCAGCGGTCACGTTCAGCGCCACGTCGATGTCGCCGTTGCCCAGGACCTGACGGAGTTTGCCGCGACGCACGGCCCGGCCTCAACGAGATCCTCGACGGTGATGGCACCGCCCTGGGGGAACAGCTCAGCCAGACGACCGACGTTGACGACCTGATACTCGACGCGGAATGGATTCTCTGAAGCCCTTCAGCTTCGGGATCCGCATGTGCATCGGCATCTGGCCGCCTCGAAGTTCGCGTGACGTTCTTCCGAGCGCCGGTGCCTTCGTGCCTCGGCCAGCGGTCTTGCCCTTCGAACCCTCGCCGCGGCCGACGCGGGTCTTAGGGGGTGTTCTGCTCGGCGCGCGCGCAGGTCATGAATCTTGAGAGCCATCAGTTGACCTCCTCCACTTTCACGAGGTGGGCGACGGTGCGGATCATGCCGGAGCACTCGGGACGATCCTCACGCACAACGGACTGCCCGATGCGCTTGAGGCCCAGGGTGCAGCGTCTGCCTGCTGGTAGTCCTTTCCGCCGATCCCCGACTTGACCTGGGTGATCTTCAGCTCGCCATCAGTTAGCCACCTCTTCCTTTGCGGGCACGGAGCAGCGCCGCCGGGGCGAGCGTCCTCCACGGGCAGGCCACGACGCCCTCGCGACGGCCTCCGGGTCCTCCAGCCGCTTCAACGCATCCACCGTCGCGTGAACGACGTTGATGGCGTTGGCGGAGCCGAGGACTCTCGCCAGCACATCCTGCACCAGCGCATTCCAGCACCGCACGGGCCGAGCCGCCGGCGATCACGCCGGTACCGGCGGAGGCCGGACGCAGCAGCACCACGCCAGCCGCCTTCTCACCCTGCACGGGATGCGGGATTGTGCGCTGGATCAGCGGCACGCGGAAGAAGTGCTTCTTGGCCTCCTCAACGCCCTTGGCGATGGCGGCCGGCACCTCCTTCGCCTTGCCGTAGCCGACGCCGACCATGCCCTCGCCGTCACCGACGACCACCAGCGCGGTGAAGCCGAAGCGACGACCACCCTGGACGACCTTGGCGACGCGGGTTGATGGCGACCACGCGCTCGGCATTGGTTCTTCTCTCTCTTGGAAGCCTGGCCACGACGATCGTCACGGCCACGACGCTCCCCACCGCGGCGATCGCCGCGCTGCTGGGTCTCACTCATCGTGTTCCCTTATCCTCTCGTCGTGTCAGAATCCGAGACCGGCCTCACGGGCTGCGTCAGCGAGCGCCGCGATCCGGCCGTGATACTTGTTCCCAGCCCGGTCGAGAACGACCTGCTCCACACCAGCGTCCTTCGCACGCTGGGCGATAGAGCTCTGACCTTTTGGTGGGCCTTGGCGGACTTTGTCGGCCTCCATCGCACGGCAGGTCCGCCTCCATGGTGGAGGCAGAGGCCAGGTGCGCCGACGGGTGTCGTCGATCACCCGTACGAACATGTGGCGTGACGACCGGTGACCACCATGCGCGGACGCTCGGCGGTGCCGTTGATCTTCTTCCGCCCGCGAAGCTGACGGCGAGCCTTGACGCATGCTTCGCCGCCAGGCTCTTGCGCATTCCAAGCGAGATGGCCATTACCCAGCAGCTTTCCGGCCTTTGCGGCGGACGTGCTCGCCCGCGTGGCGAAACGCCCCTTGCCCTTGTACGGCTCGGGCTTGCGGATCTTGCGGATGTTCGCGGCGGTCTCACCGACAAGCTGCTTGTCGATGCCGAGCACCGTGAACTTGGTCGGGGTCTCCACCGTGAAGGTGATGCCCCTCGGGGGCGTTGACCACCACGGGATGCGAGAAGCCGAGGGCGAACTCCAGCTGAGTGGGGCCCTTCGAGACGACACGGTAGCCGACACCGACGATCTCAAGCTTCTTCTCATAGCCCTGAGTGACTCCGGTGACCATGTTCGCCACCAGGGTTCGGGTCAGGCCGTGCAGGGAGCGGGACAGGCGCTCGTCGTCGGGACGCGAGACCTCCAGTTCGCCCTTGTCGTTCCTGGTCACCGAGATGGGCTCGCGGACGGTGAACTTCAGCTCACCCTTGGGGCCCTTGACCGCCACCTCCTGGCCGTCGAGCTTGACCTCGACGTTCGACGGGACCGCGACGGGAGCTTGCCAATTCGTGACATGTTCTATCTCCTTTCAGTCTCGTCGGGTCACCAGACGTAGGCGAGGACTCGCCGCCCACGGATTTGGCGTTCGGCTTGCTTTGTCGGTCAGCAGGCCCAGCGAGGGTGGAGATGATGGCGATGCCGAGACCGCCGAGCACCTTCGGGAGGGCGTTGGCCTTCGCGTAGACGCGCAGACCGGGCTTGCTGATGCGTCGCAGGCCGGCAATGGAGCGCTCGCGGGAGTCACCGTATTTGAGGGTGATCTTGAGCACCTTGCCGACTTGTCCCTCGACTTCAGTCAACTCGAAGTTCGAGATGCCCTCGGCTTTCAGGATCTCCGCGATGCCGACCTTGATCTTTCGACGACGGCATGGTCGTCGACTCCTGATACGCCTGATTGGCGTTACGCAGACGTGAGCATGTCTGCGATGGGATCGAGTCATTGTCATGGCTGTGTGGCTTCTTTCTCGCCCCGGTTTCCCGGCTCGGGACCTGGGGCAAATTCAACTGGAGTTCTTCGTCCGAGGGGTCACCAGGACGACTTGGTCACGCTGCCGGGGCTGGCCGGCATGGGCCAGCTCACGCAGGCAGACGCGGTCACAGACCGAGACTTGCGGTAGACCGACTTGGGGACGACCGCAGCGCTTTGCAGCGGGTGTAGGCGCACACCGAACTTTTGGCTTACGGGACTGCTTTTACCTTGAGTGCTGTCTTGGCCATGGGTGATCAGCTCACTTCTTCTTTGGCGTAGAACGCGGGGCCGCGCTTGGACTTGACCTTCTTGGGATCGTCAACGGCCTTGAAGGGGAACCCGAGGTGCTTCAGCAGCGCCCGGCCCTCGACGTCGTTGGTGGCCGAGGTCACGAACGTGATGTCCATGCCGCGAACCCTGTCGATCTTGTCCTGGTCGATCTCCAGGAACATGACCTGCTCGTTCAGACCGAAGGTGTAGTTGCCCTTGCCGTCGAACTGGCGGCCGTTGAGGCCACGGAAGTCGCGGATGCGGGGCAATGCCAGGGTCAGCAGACGATCGGCGAACTCCTACATGCGGTCCCCACGCAGGGTGACGTGGCAGCCGATCGGCATGCCCTCACGCAGCTTGAACTGCGCGATGGACTTCACGGGCCTTGGTGACGGCGGGCTTCTGTCCGGTGATGACGGTCAGGTCGCGGACGGCGCCGTCGATGATCTTGGAGTCGCGAGCGGCCTCACCCACACCCATGTTCACCACGATCTTCACCAGACCGGGGATCTGCATGACGTTGGGGTACTTTTGAGACTCCTCCCTGCAGCGCAGGGATGATCTGCTCGCGGTATTTTTTCTCGAGACGCGGGATCTCCGATGGTCTCGCCCATCAGATCTCCTTCTCAGTCTTGCGGGCGATGCGACGCTGCGCTGGGCTTGTATTCGAGCCGTCGGAACGCCTCTTGCAGGACGTCCACGCTTGTATCCGACGCGGGTCACAGCCTCCTTGCCGTCCACCTTGGTGACGAGCTGAACGTTGGAGACGTGGATGGGGGCCCTCGAAGCGAGTGATGCCACCCTCGATACGACGGCCGTTCGTGCCCTAGACGACTCACGCTTGTGACGCTTGACGACGTTGACGCCCTCGACAGTGACTCTCTGGAGCGGGGATCGACGGCGATGATCTCGCCGGTCTTGCCTTGTCCCCTGCCTGCGATGACCTTGGCGCGGTCACCCTTCTTGACGTGCAGCGAGTTCATGCCAGATCACCTCCGGGGCAAGCGGACACGATGCGCATGAACTTTCTCACGCAGCTCACGGCCACGGG